>Ga0207694_10000001_pt1:0-3905000 | contig 4078485 bp, 3532 predicted proteins | sample KBSC34metaG_FD_184353 | JGI IMG/M metagenome (GOLD analysis project Ga0207694, IMG submission 184353) | Corn rhizosphere microbial communities from Kellogg Biological Station, Michigan, USA - KBS C3-4 metaG (SPAdes) (version 2) | ecosystem: Host-associated > Plants > Roots >... | reverse complement strand
GCAACCCCACTGGAGTCATGTCCAGTGATCACGAGCTGAATACATAGGCTCGATGAGGCGAACCGAGGGAAGTGAACCATCTCAGTACCTCGAGGAAGAGAAAACAATAGTGATTCCGTCAGTAGCGGCGAGCGAACGCGGAAGAGCCCAAACCGGAACGGCTTCGGCTGTACCGGGGTTGTGGGGCCTGGCCACATGGAGTTACAAATCAGCAGTCTAGCCGAAGAGTCTGGAACGGCTCACCATAGAAGGTGATAGTCCTGTAGGCGAAAGATTAGCTGGCTCCGGCCGGGTACCCGAGTACCACGGGACACGTGGAACCCTGTGGGAATCTGGGGGGACCATCCTCCAAGGCTAAATACTACTCTGTGACCGATAGCGCACTAGTACCGTGAGGGAAAGGTGAAAAGAACCCCTGTTAGGGGAGTGAAATAGTACCTGAAACCGTCAATCTACAAGCAGTGGAAGCACTATGCCGGAGCAATCCGGAATGTGCAACCGCGTGCCTTTTGCATAATGAGCCGGCTAGTTACTCTCAGGGGCAAGGTGAAGCATTTTGCATAGCCGTAGCGAAAGCGAGTCTTAATAGGGCGAGTTAGTCGCTGGGAGTAAACGCGAAGCGGGATGATCTAGGCATGGCCAGGATGAAACCTGGGTAACACCAGGTGGAGGTCCGAACCAGTGTTGGTTGAAAACAACTTGGATGAGCTGTGTCTAGGGGTGAAAGGCCAATCAAATTCCGTTATAGCTCGTTCTCTCCGAAATATCTTTAGGGATAGCCTCGTGTCGATCATGTCGGTGGTAGAGCGCTGGATGGCCTAGGGGCCTTACCGGGTTACTGAAGCCAACCAAACTTCGAATGCCGACAATGGAATGCACGGGAGTCAGACGGCGGGGGATAAGCTTCGTCGTCGAGAGGGGAACAACCCAGACCGCCAGCTAAGGTCCCCAAATTCACGCTAAGTGGAAAAGGATGTGGAGACGCACAGACAGCCAGGAGGTTGGCTTAGAAGCAGCCATCCTTTAAAGAAAGCGTAATAGCTCACTGGTCAAGTGGCTCTGTGCCGACAATGTAACGGGGCTTAAGCGTGGTACCGAAGCTGCGGATCAGACCGATCCTCGGATTGGTCTGGTGGTAGGAGAGCATTCTCAACCGCGATGAAGGTAGATCGTAAGGACTACTGGAGCGTTGAGAAGAGACTCTGCCGGCACAAGTAGCGATAAAGTGTGTGAGAATCACACTCGCCGTAAGTCTAAGGTTTCCTGAGGAAGGTTCGTCCGCTCAGGGTTAGTCGGTCCCTAAGGCGAGGCCGAAAGGCGTAGTCGATGGGAAACAGGTCAACATTCCTGTACCAGACCGTGATGCGATGGGGTGACGCAGGAGGATAGCTGAGCCGTCGATTGGAAGTGACGGTTTAAGTTCGTAGCGAGCCTGGATAGGTAAATCCGTCCGGGTATTCGTGAGAGATGATGACGAGGCCTCTTTTGGCCGAAGTCAGTGATTCCAAGCTGCCAAGAAAAACCTCTAAGCTTCAGTCACGGGATGACCGTACCGCAAACCGACACAGGTAGACGGGAAGAGAATTCCAAGGCGCGTGAGTGATCCCTCGTGAAGGAACTCGGCAAATTAGCACCGTAACTTCGGAAGAAGGTGTGCTTGCTGTCGTTAGTATCCTCGCGATATGAAGCGACGGTAAGTCGCAGTGAAATGCCCCAAGCGACTGTTTACTAAAAACACAGGACTCTGCTAAGTCGAAAACGACGTATAGGGTCTGACTCCTGCCCGGTGCCGGAAGGTTAAGGGGAGTGGTTAGCCGCAAGGCGAAGCTACGAACCGAAGCCCCGGTAAACGGCGGCCGTAACTATAACGGTCCTAAGGTAGCGAAATTCCTTGTCGGGTAAGTTCCGACCTGCACGAATGGAGTAACGATTTGGGGACTGTCTCCACGAGGGGCTCAGCGAATCTGTAGCGCTGGTGAAGATGCCAGCTACCCGCAACTAGACGGAAAGACCCTGTGCACCTTTACTACACCCTGGCAGTGAACTCTGGTGCTGTATGTGTAGGATAGGTGGGAGCCTTTGAAGCCGGGCCGCTAGGTTCGGTGGAGGCATCGGTGAAATACCACCCTTACAGTACCGGAGTTCTAACCGAGGTCCGTCATCCGGATCCGGAACATTGCCAGGCGGGTAGTTTGACTGGGGCGGTCGCCTCCCAAAGCGTAACGGAGGCTCGCGAAGGTTCTCTCAGGCTGTTTGGAAATCAGCCGTCGAGTGTAAAGGCAGAAGAGAGCTTAACTGTAAGACCTACAAGTCGAGCAGGTGGGAAACCAGGCCTTAGTGATCCGGTGGTTCTGTATGGAAGGGCCATCGCTCAAAGGATAAAAGGTACGCCGGGGATAACAGGCTGATCCTGACCAAGAGTTCACATCGACGTCAGGGTTTGGCACCTCGATGTCGGCTCATCGCATCCTGGGGCTGGAGCAGGTCCCAAGGGTTCGGCTGTTCGCCGATTAAAGCGGTACGTGAGCTGGGTTTAGAACGTCGCGAGACAGTTCGGTCCCTATCTGTTGTGGGCGGAGGAGAATTGAGTGGAGGTTTCCTTAGTACGAGAGGACCGGGAAGCACTGACCTCTAGTGTACGAGTTGTCCCGCCAGGGGCATCGCTCGGTAGCTACGTCGGGAAAGGATAATCGCTGAAAGCATATAAGCGAGAAGCCAACCACAAGATGAGTTCTCCCTGAAGACCCGTGGTAGATGACCACGTTGATAGGCTGGATGTGGAAGAGCAGCGATGCTCGTAGCTGACCAGTACTAATCGGTCGTTTGACTTGACCATAAATGCCTTGATTTGATGTTGTCTGCAGTGTGCATCCCTGCAACCCGTATTCAATGTTTTATCCTGAACACCGAAATCAAGTTTCCGGTGGTCATAGAGAGAGGGTCACACCCGTTCCCATTCCGAACACGGCAGTTAAGCCTCTCATCGCCAATGATACTGCGCGGGCAACTGTGTGGGAAAGTAGGACGCCGCCGGGATAAATTTTATGAAAGGCCCTCGGGGAAACTCGAGGGCCTTTTCTTTTTTCACCATCGGCATTTGTATACTCCCGTCTGCCGATGAACCTGCCACTTCCACGCCCGCGGCTCCATCGCGCGGCGATCGCATTCGCGTTTCTCTTTCTCGCTGCGATCCACTTCGGCGTCATCGCCGGCGCTATCCAGCGTGCGCCGCACGTCGACGAAACCGAGCAACTGCAAGGCTCGATCATGCTCGCGCGCGGCGAGCGGATTTATACCGATTTTGCCGAGCACCACCCTCCGTTTTTCTTCGAGCTCTTGTCGACCTTTGCACCTGTCGGGAGCGGAGAAGCGGCCCTCGATCTCTATCTCATTCGAGCGCGCGCCTTGGCCGCCGTTTTCGGGACGATCGCCTTCGCAGCAGCTGCCTGGATCGTTTGGAAGGCGTCAGGCCGTGCGTACGCCGTCCTGATTTTCGTCGCGCTGATCCTGTCGCGGCCGCCGCTCTGGGGCCGCGCATTCGCGGAGGTGCGGAGCGAGCCTCCCTCCCTGGCCTTGTGGTGGGCCGGCGCGGCGCTCATCCTTCTGCCGGGCACAGGAAGCCGCAGGAGCGCGATTCTTCGCGGTCTTGGAATCGGACTCGTCGCACAGGCGTGCATGTGGAATCCCAAATGGCCGGTGGCCAGCGTCGTCATTGGAGTCATTTTCCTATTGGCCGTTCGACGTGATTCCCGCGTAATCCGCAGCAATGTGATCGCTGCAGTAATTACCGCAATTGCGGTCGCCGCTGCGGGCCTGGCAGTGATCGCGGCAACCACGGGACTTGGCAGTTTCGTCGATCACACCTTCGGCTTCACCTCAGCCCTCGTGCAATGGTCGCGCGCCGTTCAGGCGGCGAGTCCGACTCCCGCGTACGCGTGGCAGCACTGTCCGGCTCTTTTCAGATTGACCTATGTCCTCCCCTCTGTCGTCGTCGTGATGTTTGGACTTTGGTGGCGCCACGATGCATTACGCGACGCTCGACTTGTCTGGTCTGTCGTGGCGCTCGCGGCCGCAGCTCTGATCGAAATCCGCTTCGTCTATCCGTATCCCGCTCTTTGGATTCAGTACTTCATCCTCTGGGGCATGCTGGCGGCAATGATCATCGCGCTTGTGCCGCAAGTGTGCTTCGCGGTGATCGAGCGTGTGGCGCCGGCTGCAATGGTGGCTGCAGGACCTGCGATCGTGATCGTGACCCTGGTGGCGCTCCTCGCTGCCACGAATTCAGTTCCTGTCGACTGGAACCCTTCCGATGTTTCTCGTGTGTCGTCGCCTTACCTGCGAGCTCGGCTCGGCCCGAACGACACCGTCTGGATCGACATGACGCGCTATCCGCTCGGGGTTCGGCGAGCGAGCTACTACTGGTTCGGATTCCGCGACGTCGTTCCGGCCGCGCTTCAGTACGCGCAGACGCCTCGGGGCGCGAAGACGTTGCCGCCGTTGCGTGAAGAGGATCTGCCTCCGTGCCGGCTCGAACGCGGGCTGGATCCCAACCTTCGCTTTCTCGCCGCGCGGCTGCATTACGAACGTCTCCCGATCGTTGCAGGATGCTTCGATCGCCTGCTCGCTCGAGGGCGGATCGCGCCGACTCCGTTCTCGGATGTTTACTCGGTCGTGCGTTCTGCGCCGCGATAGCATTCGGCGCATGCTCCTGGTTCCCCGCCTTACGAAATTCTTCACGCAGCTGATCAGCGAAACGAGCGGCTTGTCGCTCGCGGACACGCTGTCGCTGGCCGCGCACGCTCCCCAAGTTGCCGCCGACGCGGAGGCTGCTCACGCGATTGGCGAGTTTCGCGACCTCCTCGGCCGCTTTCGCGTGGACGCGGCGCCGATCGAATCATTGCTCGATCACGCAGTTGCTCGCGCGCTGACCGATTTCTTTCGCGCCTTTCCGATTCCATTTCGCGATGAGCACATCCACCTCACCGGCTCGCTCGACGCCGATTTCATCTGGCCGCGGCTTGCGAAGCTGCTGGGCGGCCCGCAGCGTGCGATGTACGAATCGAAGATCGCCGAGGTCTATGGGCCGGACGCGTTGCCGATCGAAAGCGCGGCTGATGTCAACCGGCTGATCCGCCTCGGCGAGGACGATCGATTCGACCGCTATCTGAAGATCCTTTATCTCGCGAAGCTCGTTCTCACGTCGCGTGAAGCGCATCGCGAGGCCGCGTATCACATGGCCAGGCGGCTGTATCGCGGCGCGAATGTCGGCTCGATCCGGCTGAAGTTCACGTTGTTTCGTGAGACCACCGACTCCTCCGAGCAGATTCCGGGGATCAGCGAGCTCACGGCCGAGGATGTAATGCTGGGGCTGTACGAAGGCTTTCGAAGATTTCAAAACGAAGTGCCGGCATTTCACTTCATCCTCTCGCCGAGTTTTCGCAAAGAGCCGGGGTTCTACGACGCCACGCGGTATCCGTCGAAGCGGGCCAGCTTCGACGATCAGGTGAGGCAGATCATCGCGCTGTTGAAACAGCATCCGGAGTTGCGCGATGTCGTGACCGAGGTCGATACCGTCGGCAACGAGCGCGGGTTCTATCGCAAGGCGCATTTTCAGGAGATGCGCGTCGGATTCCGCAAGCTGCAGGCGTACGGCTTCCGCACGCGCAGCCATCATGGCGAGACGTGGAACACCCTGCGGCAGGGCATCCAGGCGGTCGATAACGCCATGAACATCTGGTACGTCGACGCGATCGAGCACGGCCTCTCGCTCGGCATCAATCCCAACTTCTACTTCCACCGGATGCTGCAGCGGGTGCTCATCGCGAATCGCAAAAGCGAGCCGCTCGGCCGCGAGCGCGACGAGATCCTCGACATGGATTGGACGGGCCGCGATCAGATTCTCGACAAGCTCCTGCGCGGACAGCCGCTCACGGACGGCGAGGCCACGCTCGCGACGAAGACCAAGTTCCATCACGCGCGCGAAGTCGAGCACTACCAGCACGACGTTTTGAACCGGATGATCGACAAGCGGTTGACGCTCGTGTCGCTCCCGTCGTCGAACAAGAAGCTGACCGGCGCATTGTCGGACTACAAGGATCACCCTTTTTCGTGGTGGGAGAAAAAAGGTCTGCGCCTCGGCGTCGGCACCGACAACGACGTCACGCTGAACACGAACTTCATCCGCGAGATGTTGATCCTGCTGCTGACCGATCCGCTGGAGTTGAAAATCACGAAGTTGCTGATCGTCACGACCGGCGAATCGCGTCGGTCGCATCTCAGTCACCTGCTATGGCAGATGCGCAAAGCGAGCGAGGTGTAGCCGTTTGCAGTCGGAGCGCTGGCGTCCGCGCTGCCGAATGGGAAGCTTGCGCAGGTCTTTGTTACCAACGACATTCGAGGGTTTGCCGGGTTGGCAGCGAGACGCAGCCAAGCCAGCCGGCGAGGACGCCAGCGCTCCGACGCGTTACGCACGGAGGCGCGAGAGCAGGAAGGTTTCGATGCCGAGGTCCACGGGGATTCCGCCGGACTTGCGCTTGATTTCCAGGTCCGCCAGCGCAGCCAGCGCGCGAAAGAGACTGGCCTCGGTCTGATTGCGCGCCGCCTCCCATTTCTTATGCAACGGAAAGGGATGCGGTCTTTGGCGCACCAAACCATTGGCTTTCAGCGAGTCGCCGAGGCGGTCGGCGAGCGTGTCTTTGAAACGGTTGTAGTTCATCGGCGCTTTCAGATCGATGCGCTGTGTGCGCGCGAAGGAGACGATGCCGATCATCTGGCGGACTTCGTCGGCGAGCGGGAAAAGGAACTTGCCGTACTGGATTTCGATTGGCGCTTTCGGATCTTCGCGGCGAGCTTGCGCGACGAGATCGCGCAACTTGGCGATTGCTTCCACGATTTTCCCTTCGGTGAAGAGCGAGCCGAATTCGTAGCGTGCGCCGCCTTCGACTGTAGCCACCTCGCGCTCGACCATCTCAGCCGTGACGCGTCCTCCCGTCCCGGCGAGAGTGGCCAGCCGCTCGGCCTCGGAGACGGCGATGCGCAGATCAGGGACTTCCTTCGAGAACTTGTCGGCGAGCAAGCGTTCGATGCCGAGGCGTTGTCGTAGTGCGGAAATCGCGCGGCCGTCGAAACGGACTTGCGCGTCTTCGGCGACGTCCGCGATCGCGCGTTCGAGCGCGCCGGCGTACGTGTCGCGTGTGAGGTCCATGACTACGACCGCGCCGTTGCGGTCGATGAGATCGACCGTGGCCGATTCGCGCGGAATCTCGCCGCTACGCATGAGCAGGTAGGTGTTCGGCGCACCGCCTCGGGTGACGGCTTCGATGAGGAGGGCTGCGTCGTCTTCGCCGCGCGACGCCTTCTTCCCGGTCGTGCGGCAGAAGGCGAGCATGTCGGTGAGCACGGCATCGAGTGCGACACCGAGCGCGGTGGCGATCTGCTTGTCGGTCATGTCGAAGTCGGCTCCGACGAGGCCGAGGACGTGGAGCAGTTTCGCGGCAGACGAGGAGCGCTTCTTGTCCGTCTTCGCGGATTTCCAATCGGCGACCGATTTCTCGTACAACGACGAAAGCTCTTTCGCGGAAACGAACGCGTTGACCTCGGAGACGACGATCAGCCGGGCCGAGGCGAAGAGGGACGAGGTGCGATAGGAGTCGAGGATTGCGGCGAGCTCGCTGCCGGCTTCGGATCCCTCGATGGCGATGCCCGGTTTCGCGGCGACGATGGCGTCGCGCAGATCGCGAAACGCATCCTCGGCGAGAAAGTCGCTCGATCCGCCGACGAGAATCACCGGCGGGATCTTTTTCTCGGCGATTTGAGCGAGGACTGCGGCGAGTGGTTTGGGCATGAGAGAAACGAATCTGCAGATTAACGCAGATCAAAAACAAAAAAGGAGCGCATCTCTGCGCTCCTGAGAAAACAGCGAAACTGAAGAACTACGAAAGAAGCCCCTTCTCCTGCAGCTCCTGGCAGTCGATGCAGTACGGCGTCCAGGGGACGGCGGCGAGGCGTTTGTCGCCGATGGTGGCGCCGCAGTTCGTGCAGGTGCCGTAGGAGCCGTTGTCGAGGCGCGTGAAGGATTCCTCGATCAGGACGATCAGATTGCGCTCGCCGTCGGACAGCGAGAGGTTCAGCTCTTTCGAATACGCGCTGGCGGCCTTGTCGGCCAGGTCCTGGATGCCGTCGTCGGACTGCATGTTGACGGCCTGCTTATCGCGTTTGAACGCGTTGAGGATCTCGCTCTGCTTCTTGCGCAACGCGTCGATGTGCTCCTGGTACGGGTGCGCTTTTTCTTTTGTCTTTGCCATTGCTTTTGCCATTCGAGCCCGGCTCTCCTTACTTGTGGTACGGAATGTTCCGCATCAACGTGCAGGCGCGGTAGATCTGTTCCAGCAGGACGACGCGGGCCAGTTGGTGTGGCAGCGTCATGGCCGAAAGGCTGAGGACGTCATCGGCGCGCTGCCGGACGGACTGGTCGAGTCCAACGTCCCCTCCCATCACGAAAATGACGCCGTGCGGCTGGTCGATGGTGAGTCGTTCCAGCCACTTCGCGAACTTCAAAGAATCAAGTGATCTGCCTCGCTCGTCGAGGGCGACAACGTGGCCTTGTGCGGGAATCGCGGCCAGCAGCCGCGCCGAATCGGCGCGCATGATAGCCACATCGTTCTCGCTCTGTCTACCGCGCTGCGGAGCCGTTTCGACGATCTCGATCGGAAAGAAGTGCTTGATCCGGTTGAGGTAACGGTCGGCGACGGATGCGAGCTCGGCGTCCGCGGTGGAGCGAGGCCAGATGACGTGGATCTTCATTCGATCCCGTACTTCTTTCGCTTTTCCAGCAGTGTCTTGCGATTGATGCCGAGGATCTTCGCGGCGCTGCTGTAGTTCGACTTCGTGTCACGCAGGATTTCGCGGATGTAGCGCGATTCGAGGTCATCGAGCGTCCACTGCTGCCGGACGGCGGTTTCAACGATGCCGGCGCTCAGCGGCGGTAAGGATGCTGGCGTGATCACGTCGCTGGTTTCCAGCAGCGCGGCGCGTTCGATCACGTTGCGAAGTTCGCGAACATTGCCCGGCCATTCGTAGTCGATCAGCATCCGCATCGCCTCGGCGGCGATGCCGCGTTTGCGCCGCGCGAGGAACGACTTCGCGAGTCGCGGGATGTCCTCGCGGCGCGCGCGCAGCGGGGGAATCGTCAATGTGACGACGTTGATGCGATAAAAAAGATCGCGTCGCAGTCCGCGCAGCAACTCCTCGGCGGGCATACTCGACGAGGAGATGACGCGGCCGTCGAGCACGACCGACTGATTACCGCCGAGGCGCGTGAAACGCTTCTCCTGAATCGCGCGCAGCAGTTTGGCCTGCAGTGTTGGAGAAAGCGCGGCGATGTCGTCAAAGTAGATCGTGCCGCCGGACGCCGTTTCGAGTTTCCCGAGCTTGCGTGTTTGCGCGTCGGTGAAGGTGCCCTTCTCGTAGCCGAAGAGTTCCGACTCGAACAGTTCTGCGGGAATCGCCGCGCAGTCGATCTTGACCATCGGCTTGTCGCGGCGGTTGCCGCACGCGTGGATTGCTTCGGCGAAGAAGTCCTTCCCGCTGCCGGACTCGCCGAGGAGGAGAAGATTGACGTCGTGGTCGAGCACTTTCTCGACCGTCTGCAGGAGCGTTCGCATCGAGGCGCTCCTCGTGCGGACGAAGTCCTTCAGGACGCGGTCACGATGTCTTCGTGCGGCGGACATTCGCCGGTTCTGCTTCCTCGCTGAATTCGGCGGTGACGTTCGGCGCATCGCCCCACAGCCGCTCCAGCCCGTAAAACCTGCGGCAGTCCTCGGTGAAGATGTGGAAGATGAAGTCGCCGTAATCGAGCAGGATCCAGCGGCCGGGCGTGATGCCCTCGACGACGCGCGGCTTGACGCGGTCTTCCTCCCGAAGTTTGTCGACCACGCTGTCCGCGATGGCCACTGCCTGGCGCTCGGAGTTGGCCGAACACATGAGGAAGTAATCGGCGATCGAGGTGAGACCGGCCACTGCGAGGACGTCGAGGTCGAATGCTTTCTTATCCAGAGCCGCGGAAACCGCGGTGTGCACGCGGTGTTGAATGAGATCGGTCAAAGTTGGCCCTCTTTGTACAAGCCGTAATGATGAATGTAACGCGAGACGAGAGGATCGACAAACGCGTCGATCGGCTCACCGGCGCGGACGCGGCGCCGGATCTCGGTGGAGGAAACGGGGACGGTGGTGTTCTCGGCAAAGACGATGTCTGCGACGGCGGGGGTCGGGAGTCGGGGGTCGGGGGTCGTATCGGAGTCTGCCGGTCTTTCAGGATCTCCGACACCCGACACCCGACACCCGACACCCGACCGCGTGAGTACGACAAATCTCGCAAGTTTGTACAGCCGCTCGGGATCCTTCCAGCGATCGAGATCGGCGAGGTTGTCGTCGCCGATGATCCAGTCGAATGAGGTACCGGCGTACTGGCGATGCAGTTCTTCGAGAGTTTCCACGCTGTACGAGATGCCGCCGCGTTCCAGCTCGATCGGCGAAACGTAGAGCGCATCGTGATCGCGGATTGCGAGCGCGGTCATCGCGAAGCGGTGCGGTCCCGGCGCAGCGTCCCGATCCGTTTTGAACGGCTGGCGCCAGGCGGGGATGTAGAGCACGCGATCCCATTGCAGCTTCTCGCGGGCGGCAAGGACGGGATCGAGATGTCCGCGATGGAAGGGATCGAAGGTGCCGCCGACGATGCCGATTCTCATATCGCTGGATGCTGGAGGATCGCTGCCTCCTCGGCATCATGAAGTTCGGGCACGATTCGATTCTCGCGAACGAATCGGGCGAGTTTGCGCACGAGCTCGCGCACGTGATCGCCGGTGACCGCCGAGATCTCGAAGTAGTCGTAGCCGTTCTTCGCGGCGTACGCACGCAGCTTCTCGGAGTTGTCCGGCACCGCGGAATCGAGCTTGGAGCCGCAAACGATGCGCGGCTTGTTCGCCAGCAATTCCGAATAGCGCTCCAGCTCATGCGCGACGACCTCGGCATCGACATCCGGAGTCTCGTTCGCTGAGAGATCGACGAGATGGACCAGCACCGAACAGCGTTCGACGTGACGGAGGAAGCGATCGCCGAGGCCGTGGCCTTCGTGCGCGCCTTCGATGAGGCCGGGGATGTCGGCGACGACGAAGGTCTCGTTGTTGTCGGCGCTGACCACGCCGAGGTTGGGGATGAGCGTGGTGAAAGGATAGTCGGCGATCTTCGGCTTCGCGGCGCTGATGACGGAGATCAGCGTCGACTTGCCGGCGTTCGGGAGTCCGACCAGGCCCACGTCGGCGATCAGCTTCAACTCGATGAACAGCTCGCGCTCGTCGCCGGCGTTGCCGTCCTGCGCGAAGCGGGGCGCCTGGCGCGTGGCGGTGGCGAAGTGCTGATTGCCCCAGCCGCCGCGGCCGCCTTTGGCGACGAGGATGCGCTCACCTTCGTGGGTGAGATCGGCGACCAGCTCGCCGGTCGTTTTGTCGCGGATCACGGAGCCGATCGGCAGCTCGATGGTGACGTCATCGCCGTCGTAGCCGGAGCAATTCGAGCCCATGCCGTGCTGTCCACGGCCGGCCTTCCATTCGCGCTGAAACTGGAGGTGGTAGAGCGTGTTATGGCTGCGCGAGGCGACGATCCAGACCGATCCGCCCGCGCCGCCGTCGCCGCCGGATGGGCCACCTTTCGGGACGAACTTCTCGCGTCGAAAGGCGATGCAGCCTTTCCCGCCGTCTCCGGCTTTGACGCGAATGGTGGCCTGGTCTATGAACATAGTTTTTGATCCTGCGAAGCGTACGCCACTGTCATCCTGAGCCGCCGGAGCTGCGTAGGCGAGCCGAAGACAGCGGAGGACGGCGAAGGATCTCAAGATGCGCGGCCCTTGCTGAAACCCGGTTTCAACCCAGATCGCGCAACTTGAGATCCTTCGCCGTCCTGCGGCGCTCCGCCTTCGGCTACGCGCCTTCGGCGGCTCAGGATGACAGATCAAACAAAAACGCCGCTCCGAGGAGCGGCGTCATCACAACGTCGTTAGTCGGATTACTCGGCGGGGGTGACGCTGATGAAGCGTCCGCGCTCGCCTTTGTCGTGAAAGTTCACGATGCCGTCGATCTTGGCGAAGAGCGTGTGATCGCGGCCGATGCCGACGTTCACGCCGGGATAAAACCGCGTCCCGCGCTGGCGTACGAGAATCGAACCGCCGGTGACGAACTGGCCGGCGAAGCGCTTCACGCCGAGCATTTTCGGCTGCGAATCGCGGCCGTTGCGCGACGAGCCCTGTCCTTTTTTATGAGCCATGGCTGTCTCCCCTTAGAGATTGATGCTGTCGATGCGAAGCTGGACGAGATCCTGACGATGCCCATGCTTGCGCTTCGTGTGGTTCTTGCGGCGCTTCTTCTTGAAAACGATGATTCGCTGGCCGCGGGTCTCACGGACGACCGTCGCGTTGACGGATGCGCCGCTGACCATCGGGATGCCGACCTGCGGCTTGTCGCCGCCGACCATCAGCACTTCGTTGAAAGTGACCTTTTCCTGGTCAGCATTGCTGAGCACGTCGCGCTCGACGAAGAGAGTCTCGCCCTGCGCGACCCGATACTGCTTTCCACCGGAACGGATGATGGCGTACACGAAAATTGACCTCCAGGAAAAAGACCACGCTTTCTAGCACACGTCGACCATGCGGTCAAACGGCGTGGACAGGGGTAAACCGCAGCGGCGAGAGACCTTATTCCGCTGCGGCGGCCCTCAGAACTGCACGACCTCGGTGGCCATTCCGACGCTCTCGGTAACGACGTCGCGGATGGCGACCACGATCCGATGCCGCTCTCCCTTCCGGAGCTTGATGGCGTTGCGGTAGACCAGCGTTCCTTTCGGATCGGGAACGCCTGATTTGAAGCCCGGCGTCAGCGGAAACGTCGATGCCACGAGGTTCTTGCCGGCGTCCATCGAAGACGGAAACGTAGACCATGAGATTGGCCGACACGCCAGTTTTCCCGGCAGGAACTGGAGCGCGTTGAAGGGGACGTTCACGGCGATCGGAACCGTCACTTCGTTCCGAACGGACTCCGGCGTTCCCATCGTCAGCGTCACCGGCAGCGCGCTGACCTGCATCGCCGCGGCTGTCGGTGAAGTCATCGCTCGCGCGAGCTGCGTCGCGGCCGGAGTATCGCTGTAGCCGGTGCGGTATTCGAGCGAGTACGGGCCGGGCTTCTTCAGCCGGACGCTGATCTTGTGGTACTTGCCGTTGTCGGGGTGAGCCGGCGCATGGCCGAGGGAGTAGAAGCTCGACGCTCAGAACTTCACCACCTCGGTGGCCATGCCGGTGCTGTTGGCGATCGCGTCGCGGACAGCTACTACCACCCGATGACGTTCCCCTTTCCTGATCTGAATGGCATTGCGATAGATGAGCATCCCATTCGCGTCAGGCGTACCCGACTTGAAGCCGGGATTCAGCGGAAACCTCGTTGCCGCTAAATTCTTGCCGACGTCATTGAAGACCGAAACGTACACGACGACATTTGCGGCGGCGCCGCTCCTGGACGGAAGGAACTGCAGTGACCGGAAGGGCACTTTGATTTCGATCGGAACCGTGACGAGATTGTTGGCCGTTGCCGGCGTGCCGAGAGCAAGCGACACCGGCAGAGTACCCGTCTGCATCGCGGCCGCAGTGGGCGAGGTCATGGCGCGCTCGAGCTGCGTCGACGTGGAGTTGTCACTGTACCCGGAGCGGTAGGCGAGCGCGTAATCACCTTTCCGGATCACGCGCACGCTGATCGCGTGGTACTTGCCATCGTCAGGATGGGGAGGCTTGTAGCCGAGCGAATAGAAATTGGACGAGGCGGTATCGAATGCCTTCACTGCCTGGGCCGGATCGTTGCCGGTGACCAGCTGCCCGCCGGTCTGATTCGAAAGCCAGAACACCGCCGACGTGTCGGTGACCGGCTGGGCATAGACGCCGATGTCGCCTGCGGGACTCAATCCCTGTACGTTCCAGATGTAGAAGCTGACGTCTGATGCGTTGGCCTCATGAATGATCGCTCTGCGGGCGTCTTCGATGATTTTCTGTGCGGCCCAGACCTCATTCGATCTGTCCGCTTTGCCCATGGAGACGCCGCGCACTACGAAGCCGTCACCGACCTGTTGGACTTTCTCGATGTCATTGAGGCCGGGATCGCCGGTGAGAAGGAAGACGATCTTACGGCCGGGAGTACTGGCGAATCCGCGGGCGGCGTCGATGATCGCCGGAGTTGTATATCTCGAGGCGATGGCACGTTCGGCGTCATCGTTGGTGCCGGCCTGCACCAGGCGATCGTTGAAGTCGCGATCGAATACCGACCATGTTGTTGACTTTACCGTCGTCTGCGGAAGCATCGAGCCTTCCCGGCCCGTGGCGCCGGCGAAGGTGGACATCCCTTCGCTGCGCGTTCCCGCGTGCCGGATGATCTCCAGCGCTTCATGAATGGCTGTCTTGTTGGATGACAACGGCAGTACGAGCGTGACACCGCGGCCAATGACGCCAATCGACCATTCATAGTCGCCGTGAAAGCGGTCGTTGATCATTGCTTCGAGTTGGAGGAGCGCGGTGTCGCGAGCGTGCCTGGTGGTGTGGTTGTTATCGACCAGGACCAGCACTCTCTTGCGAAAGCGCTGGTCCGGCTGGAGAACGTCCGGCGCGGCTCCCGCGGCAGCCGTCAAGTCTGTCGCGGCAACGGTGCGCGTCTCATCGGATGTGTAGAAGTTGGAGATCGCCTGCCGCTTACCGTCTTCGAAGACCTCGAAATCGTTGCGCGTCAAACCGCTGACGGGAACGCCTTTCGAAGTCACGGTGACGTCGACGTTGACGACGCGAACTTCGATGCTCTCATTCACCTGTGCGGTGAGCGTCGCTGCACAAAGGACTGCCGATGCTGCAATGAAGCTTCTCATGGGGTACTCCCTCTCTCTCTCAAATGTGGAAGCCCATCGCGCTAGAAGCGAACCGTCGTCGAACGAATGCCGACCGCGTCGCTGACCTGGTCATGAACGGCCACGACGACGCGATACGGCGCGCCCTTCTTGAGCCGCAGCGCATGCGACTCGATGAAGTTGCCGTCGTTCTCCGTGCCGTTCTTCGCGCGCGCTTCGCGCACGGCGCGGAAGGTGCGCACCAGATGGCCGCTTTCCGTGAATACGGAGAGGAAAAAGTCGACGCGCGCGATCGAGCCGTCGTTGCCCGGCACGAACTGCAGCTGTTTCGCCGCCACTTGGGTGTAGAGCGGCACGAGTACGGACCCGGCGGCGTCACCCGCCTTGACCGGTCCGGTGGTGAGGTCGACGGGAATCGATGACGGCTGCATCTCGACGGACATCGCCGAGTGCATGGCGCGATTGAGCTGTTCCTCGACGGGCAGGCTGCTGTAGCCGCTGCGATAGGAGAGCTTGTACGGGCCGGGCTTCTTCAGGCGGACGGTAATGCTGTGGTATTTGCCGTCATCGCCGTGAGCCGGCGTATAGGCAAGCGAGTAAAAGTTTGACGACGCGACGTCGAAATCGCGCAGCGACTTGTCGATGAAGTTTCCTGTGAAATTCTGGCCGCCGGTCTGCTGCGCTACCCAGTAGAAGTTGGCCGGCGAGCTGCCCGTGTTCACCGAGCCGAACGTCGCGCCGTCGAAGCCTCCGTGCGGAAGATCGTTCGTCATGACGTCGGCGCCAAAGTTCGTCGGCGTGAGGCCTTCGGTATCGATCACGGAAATGCTGACGTCGGACGCATTCGCTTCGCGCACGAGCAAGCTGCGAATCGTGTTCTCTCCGGAGTTCTGTTGCACGGAGCGGGCGGGATTGGACGACTTCAGCGGGTTCTCGTCGAAACCAAAACCACCCGTCATCAGAAGCATGATCTTGCGGCCGGAGGTGTTCGCAAACGAACGGGCGATCTCGAGGATGCCTTGATACGTGGTCCGCGCGTCGATGGAAGACTGCATCCGGTTCGACTGCTCGACCAGGGAGTCGAGCGTGGTATTGGTCATCGAGCCGACGGCGCTGATTCTGCCCGACATCGACCCCGCCGCATCCACGACGCGGGCCGTGCGATTTTCGAGTTTGTAGGTGTCGCGCATGGCGCGGCCCGCGACGACGTCGCGGATTTCCGCTAACGCGCCGTGAATTTTTTCTTTGTCGGAAGTGAGCGGCAGAAGCATGTGCGGTCCGTCGCCGATCATGGCGATCGAGAAGTCGTAGCTGCCGGTGGCGAAACTCTCGTTGATGAACTTCTCGAGGTTGCGCAGCGCCACGTCGCGGTTGTGAACCGACATGTGCCGGTTGTCGATGATGACCAGCACCTTGCGGCGAAAGCGCTCGTCCACAGGCGAGGGCTGCGCGGCCGGGGTGACCGCAACTTGCTGCGGCGCTGCGGTCGTTTTCTCGCGCGCGTTCTCGATCGCGTAAAAATGCGTCACGTTCTGCGCCACGCCGTCTTCGCGCACTTCGAAATCGTCGCGGGTCAGGCCGCGCGCCGGCGCGCCGTGCGAGGTGACGGTGACGTCGACGTTGACGAGCGATACATCGATTTTTTCGGTGAGTGATTGTGCGAACAGCGCAGGCGCGGCGGCAAGCAGAAACGAAAGGGCGAGCGATTTGTGCATTGCGGTTTCTCTCCTCGAACACCGGCTCGCTGTGCCGTAGGCGTGCCACGGACGGCCGGAGATATTCCTGCTGTAGCTTCAATGACTTAGCGAAGCGCCGATCGCTGCCCTCCGTCGCCCACCTCCCCGAGTGAGGACAAGCTGTCCCGAAAAAGCTACGGGGCGCCTCGCGGCGCCCCGTAGTGGAAATTGAGTCTAATGAGGGGTTAGAAAGTCACGCGCACGCCGAGCTGCGCCAGACGCTGCTCGCCTTGTCCCGGATCGCCGGCGAATGTGCCGGCCTGGCCGAAGCCTGCGGGGAATGTGCACTTATTCGTCGAGGCGTCGAATCCACAGTTACCGTTGAAGTTTGCGGCGTTCTTCGAATTGAAGAGATTGAAGATCTCGCCGATGACTTCGACGCCGTAATTGCGGTAGAACTTGAACTCCTTCGCCAGCCGGACGTCGAACTGCGAGAACGAGCTGCCGCGCAGGGTGTTGACATGCCCGACGCCAGGTGCGAGGTCGAAGTTATACCCGTCTTTGCACTGGCCTACTGTCCCGGTCGGTCCGCAACTGATATCCGCGCCGGCCCATTCGGTATACGGCGTGCCGGAGTGATAGCGGAAGATGCCGGACGCATTGATTCCGAATGGTGCGCGATACAGAGCACTCAGTGTGACGCGATGCCTCTGGTCTGTATTGAGCGGTCCCTCACAAGCGCTGCAGAGCGGGTCATACGGATCAATCGACTGATCGCGTACGGCGCGCAGATCGCCCTGATGGCCGGCATCGGTGATTCGGAATTCGTCGGCGCCGGCGAGCACGTTGCCGGTCGTATGCGAGTAGGTATAGAAGCCCTGAAGCTCGAACGCGGTTCCGAGCCGCGCATGTCCGCCGAGGTTAATGCCGTTGTACTTGGCGAAACCGTTGCCATACCAGATGCGGAAGCTGGCAAAGTCAGGGAAACGGCGCTTGCCCGTGGCCGGATCGATCGGATTGCCGCGGAACCGGAACGGAATGTCTTTGTAGCTGATGTGTGACGCGTCGGCGTTCAGTCCAAGCCACGGGTTGACCTGCCAGGAGTAGCCGAGCGAGATCTGATCCGAGTACGGGGTGGCCAGAGTCGGCGACGCCACTTCGTTCGGAGGATTGACGGCGGACGACGCTAACTGATTGGGCGGCAGCGGCTGGCCAGGCTGGAAAAAGGAGCCATTAGCGTTCTTGATGCCGTTGCCGTCGTGGTACGCATAGCTCTGGCCGTAAGTCGACTGCACGGAAACGGCCGGGAAAAGGATCGTTGCATTGGTGTAGGGGAAGTCGAAGTAACGTCCGACGCCGCCGCGAAGGATGTTCTTGGCATCTCCGCGCAGGTCATAGGTAAAGCCGAGGCGCGGCGCGAAGTTGTTCGTGTCGTTCTTCAGTTGCCCGCCCTTGCCGCCCTGGAAGTCCTTCAGATACGGATCGTTGTATTTCGTCTGTGTCGATAAGGCCTTCCAGATCGGGTTCGACGTCTGATTGAGGTCGAATCCTTTCCAGTAGTCGTAGCGAAGACCGACGTTCAGTGTCAGGTTCTTACTGAACGAGATGTCGTCCTGCGCGTAGTAATTGTATTGTTTGATTGGCGTGTTGTAGCCGGCGAATCCGCTGAAGATGGCGATATCGATGACCGGCGAGCCTTTCACGTTACTCTTCAATGTGTACTGGCCTGAAGTGCCCGTGGAGAAGTCGCCGCCGAGAAGAGGCTCATCGATGTAATTGACGCCGACTTTGAAATCGTTGCGTTTCTGCCCCAGCGTCGCCGACCACGCAAAGTCGTCTTTGTACTGGCGCTTGATCTGCGTCGTGGTCTGGGGCGTGTTGACGCTCTGTCCGACGCTGACACCGCTCGGATAAATAAGAGCTGCGTCGTTCGAAGTGGCCAGGATGGCGTTCTTGAAATGGGTGTCCTGGAAAAGAAAGTCGTTGACTTTATTCGAACCGATCTGCCACGTGTGTCCGATCAGGATGGAGTGGTAATCGTTCGTTAGCGTTCCCAGCGCGCTGGGAAGAATGATGGGGCTGGCGCCATAAATGTCCGAGTTGCGCTGGTAGCCGTAACGCACCTGGAGGAACTGAGTTGGGCTCGGGTCCGCGCTGACTTTCGCGGTCAATAGATTGTCTTTAAAGGGCGTCGGAACCGCCTGTCCGTCGAACTCGGGATAGATGCCACCTGTATTAATGACGTAGTTCGTCGGCCGCTCGAGCCGCTCGCCAGTGGCAAAGAAATGGACCCTGTCTTTGATGATCGGTCCGCCGATCGTCAAGCCATACTGATTGCGGCTATACGGCGACTTGCCTGCGCCGGACAGCTTTTCGCTTTCCGTCTCCGAATTGAGGCCCTTGGCCCGATAGAACTCGTAGGCGCTTCCTTCGAGGTCATTCGTGCCGGTCTTGGTGACGACGGTCAATACGCCGCCGGTGGTGCGGCCATATTCGGCCTTGTATTGCTGCGTCTGAATGTTGAATTCCTGGACGGCGTCGATATTGAAGTTCTGTAATGCGCCGCCGATGGTGTCGTCGGTGTTGTCGCCGCCGTCGACGAGGAAATTGACATTCCGCCCGCTCCCGCCGTTGAGGGCGATCGTGAGCTGGCCCGGCTTGGTCGGATCGCTGTTCACGGAGAGCGTCGTTCCCGGTGCGAGCGAGCCGAGGTTCGCGAACTGGCGGCCGTTCAGCGGCAGGTTGGCGATCTCGCGCTGGCTGACCACGGTGCCGATGGCCGGCGTCGTCTCGATCAGCGGCGAGGCGGCGGTGACTGTGATCTGCTCCTTCACGCTGGCCTGCTTCAGCGTGACGTTGAGCGTGCGGTCCGTCGAAACGTTGACTTCGACGTTGCGCGTGGCCACGGAGCCGAAGCCGGCCAGATCGGCCAGGACCTCGTACGTGCCGACCGGCAGCGACTGGAATCGATACGTTCCATCCGTCTCCGTGATCACCGTTCGATTGAAGCCGGTGCTGGAGTTCGTCGCCGTGACGGTGACGCCGGGAAGCGCCGCGCCGGTGTTGTCGGAGACCCGGCCGGAGAGTGATCCCGCGTTGGTTTGTGCGAAAAGCAGATTGGGAAGAAGAAGGATGAGGAAACCGACCAGGAGCAGGGAACGAGAGCGCACGGTGTACCTCCTGTTAAGACCGATTTGAAGTTGCGCGAGGATACCCCAAAGCCATTAACGACGGAACTGCGTCGGCAACCGTTGCAGGAAAGTTCGCGCGGCGTTGCGCTCCGAATCGTACTGGCGGCCTGCGGGCAAGCGGGTCAGGAGCCGCTGCAACTCCGCAGCAGCCGCGGCGGAGTCGCCTGACATCTGCAATGCCACGGCGCGGTTGAGCTGCGCTTCGTAGTAGACGGGGGCGACCTGCAGCGCTCTGTCGAAATACGGAAGAGCATCGCGCGCGTGGCCGTCGCTCACGAGCATCGCACCGAGTCCGTTCAGCGGATCCGCGTAGCGTGGCGCGAGATCGATCGATTTCTGGTACGCACCCTCTGCCTCATCGTGCCGGTTCATCGCGGAAAGTACGTTGCCGAGGTTGTTGTACGCGCGGGCATTACGTGGATCGGCAGCGATCGTGGCGCGGAACTCTTTCTCCGCCTCGGCGAGATTGCCCGCTTCCGCGAGCGCGGTTCCGCGGATGTTGTGAATCTCCGGCCGGTTCGGATCCCGCTTCGCCGCCTCGGCGAGTGCGATCTCGCCCTCGCGCGCGTTGCCGCTTTCCTGGAGCGCGACCGCGAGGTTGTACCAGGCGTCGGCATCGTTCGGCGCGAGCGCGACGGCTTGCCGGTACAGCGCGATCGCGCGGGCAACATCGCCGCTTTGCCGCAGCGCGCGGGCGAGCGTTTCGCGAAAAACGTGGTTGGCGGGATCGTCGTGCACGAGTTGCTCGAGCGATGCGGCGGCCTCGCGCGCGCGGCCGGCGTTGAGCATCGCCGTGGCTTCTTCGAACGCGCGGAAAAGAGGTGCGACTGTTTTCGGATCGCGCTTCGTGCCGCCGGTCGGTTGCGTCGGAGCGACGTAGCCGAGGCTGGCCAGCTTCGCGCGGGTTTCGGCGTCGATGGATGTAGGTGATGACGCGACGGCGGTGGCGCGAAGTTGATCGAGACGTGTGCTGAGATCGCGATACGCACGGCGCTGGTTGGTCAGGACGTTGACTGTTTCGCGTGGATCGTGTTGAAGGTCGTAAAGCTCCGGCGCCGGCGCGGCGATCAACTTCGTCGACGCAAGACGCAGCGAAGACAGCTCGCTCCAGCCGAACGTGGCTGGATACTGCGTCTCCGCGTACATCGGTGCCGGTTGCGGATCGCGTCCATTGCGAAGGGCGAGATCGCGTCCGTCGGCTGCCGGGAACGCAACGCCGGCCAGCGAGGCAATGGTCGGCGCGAGGTCGACGGTACTCACCGGCGTCGTGATCACGCGCGGCGCAAGCGATGGTGCGGCGACGATCATCGGCACATGCAGCGTCGGTTCGTAGAGCAGCAGACCGTGCGTCAACTCGCCGTGCTCGCCGAGCGCTTCACCATGATCGCCAACGACCACGATGATGGTGTTCCCGCGATCGACCGCCGCGAGAAGCCGCGCAACCTGGGCGTCGACGTAGGCGACTTCGCCGTCGTACGTCTGCGGATACGGCGGCGGCGGCGCGTACGGCGCATGCGCATCGTAGAGGTGCACCCACGCGAAGAATGGCCGCGCATCGTTCTGCCGCAGCCACGCCAACGCGCGGTCGACGACTTCGCCGCCGCGGCGTTCCGCGTCGAAGGTTCCGCTGCTGTCGGTCACGTTGCGGACGATCTCGTCGTCGTAGCGCTCGAAGCCGCGATCGAGTCCGAAGCGATGATCGAGGATGAACGATCCGACGAACGCGCCGGTGCGGTAGCTGTTGGCCGCGAACGCTGTCGCCAGCGTTTGGCGCGCCGCGGGAAACGCGCCGATGCCGTTGTTGCGCAGCCCGTGATGCAGCGGCAGGAGTCCGGACATCAATGATGCGTGCGCGGGGAGGGTGAGCGGCACCGGCGAATCGGCGGCATCGAAGCGGATGCCTTCCCGACTCAGGCCGGCCAGCGCGGGAGTGTTGCTGCCGAGGCGATCGGCGCGGAACGTATCGACGGTGATCAGGAGGACGTTGGGCGGGCGGCGTGGCGTCTCGCGGCAGTTCGCAGCGATGAGAAGCGCGAGGATGACAATCGCTGCCGGCTTGCGAAACACGGCGTCATTCTGCATGAAGCGACTTGGCAATTGGGTGGGACACCAATCATTCGAATCGAAAATCCGAATTATTGAAGGAGTGACCGGTTGGTGATCAAGGACAGACTTGCGCTAACCGCTTAAAAATACTAACCTCGCGCCGCCTTGGGGTCCAAGGCTTTCAGCGGCAGCGGGCATGCACGCCTTTTACGGTCAGCGGCCGGGAGGCAGGGCGACTCGCGGCCAGTAAGTATTTCAATCAGTCACCAGGAGGTACGCCAGCCTCAGAGTGAACAGTCAGGTCGACCACCGCAGTTAAACCGCAGTCCAGTGAATCGTTAGGAGAATGAACGCAATGCATTTACAAAAGTTTCGAGTAGCCACGCTGTTTGCGATGGTGCTCCTCATCGCCGCCGGCGCATTCGCGCAGACGGGCGAAACGGGCGCGATCGCGGGCGTCGTCAAACAGGCCGGAACGCCGCTTCCGGGTGTCACCGTTGAAGTCCGCTCGTCGGCGCTCCAGGGCGTCCGCAGCGCAACGACGGATGCAGGCGGTAATTTCCGCTTCACCCTGTTGCCTCCGGGTTCGTACACGGTGTCCGCAGCCCTCTCGGGCTTCAACACCGTGACGCAGAACAACGTCGCCGTCTCCCTGAACAAGACGGTCACGCTCGAAGTCGGCCTCAGCCCGGCCGCTTCCGAACAGATCACCGTCACGGGCGCCGCTCCGGTCGTCGACGTCACGTCGAACATTTCCGGTGCGAACGTCACCTCGGAGACGATGCACTCGCTACCCCTGGGCCGTAACTTCGTCGCCGCGGCGCAGGTCGCTCCCGGCACCTCGGTGGACGGCGCGGGCACGACGGTCTACGGATCGTCCGGTGGTGAGAACCAGTACGTCATCGACGGCCTGAACGTCACCGGTGTTGAGAAAGGCCTGCAGGGCAAGCGTCTCAACCAGGACTTCATTCAGGAAGTCGACACGCTGACCGGCGGTCTTCCCGCCGAGTACGGCCGTCTCACCGGTGGCGCCATCGTGGCCGTCACCAAGAGCGGTTCGAACGAGTTCCATGGCGACCTTTTCGGTTATGACAGCGGTGGCAGCTTCAACTCCGACCCGAACAAGCAGGTCGCTCAGTTCCCGACCAGCGCCACCACGGTCGGCAGCATCGACAAGCAGTTCGACTACGGCGTCGACGGCGGCGGCTACATCATGAAGGACCGCCTCTGGTTCTTCGGCGCCTACGACAAGGTCAGCGAGACCGACCTCAGCACGCGCATCAACACGCCGCTGATCGTCAACGGCTGCCCGTCGTGCACCATCCCCGTCGGAGGCAGCCAGTCGACGACCGTCAAGCGCGATCTTTATGCTGCGAAACTGAGCCTCGCGCTCACGTCCAGCCAGCTCTTCAACTTCTCGGTCCTCGGCGATCCGTCGTCGTTCAACGGTGCCGTGCTTGCACTGGCCGGTCCGCCGAGCACGTGGGAAGGTTCGAACAAAGTCGGCGGTAACGACTTCGTCGGCCGTTACTCCGGCGTCTTCGGAACCAATTGGAACGTCAACGCCCAGCTCGGCCGCCACAAAGAGAAGAACGTTCTCGCCGGCGCCGGAGCGAGCATCCCGCGCACGATCGACAATACGCAGAGCCCTGCCCAGAACACGGGCGGTTTCGGCTTCTTCCAGACCCAGAACTTCAAGCGCGACACCGGCAAACTCGACATCAGCTCGTTCTGGGGCAATCACCAGATCAAGTTCGGTGGCGACGAAGAGAAGCTTCTCGCGCTCAACGCCAACCAGGAAAGCGGCGGCGACCGTCTCCGCAAGCAGTGCGGTGGCAAGCGTAACGACACCGGCGCGCCGATCAGCGTCAGCCCGGTCAACAACCAGTGCGCCGCCAGCGGCGTCAAGAGCGGCGTGGCCTGGTCGAACGGCTTCGTCTACTACATTCACGAAGGCTACGTGAACACGCGCTCGGCGTCGTTGAACAAGAACGATCCTTCGACGTTCTCGTCCAACCTGCTCGACGCGCTGGTCTCCAGCCCGAAGACGGAAAACACCTCGCTTTACCTGCAGGATCAGTGGAAGGTCATGCCGAACCTGACCCTCAACCTCGGCGTTCGCTGGGAAGAGCAGAAGGTCGGCGGTCTCGATAACGCCTTCCACATCGATCTGAAGCACAACCTGGCGCCGCGCCTCGGCGTCATCTTCGATCCGGCCAACAACGGCCGCAGCAAGGTCTACGCGAACTTCGGCCGTTTCTACGAGTCGATTCCGATGGACATCAACCTGCGCACGTTTGGCGGCGAGCTCTCGCTGCAGGTCGCGAACCTCGATCCGACCCCGCGCAACTTCGTTCCGAATGCCGCAGCTCCGGCTCTCTCGGCGAAGGGTCAGTTCACCTTCCTCGGCAACACCGCGGCTACCCCGGTCGATCCGAACCTCAAGGGCCAGTACATCGATGAGTTCCTCGTCGGCTACGACTACGAAATGGCCTCGAACCTCGGCGTCGGCATCAAGGGCACGTACCGCAATCTCGGCCGCGTCATCGAGGACATGCTCGATCCGTTGACCGGCGAGTACTTCGTCGCCAACCCCGGCACCGGCATCGGCTCGAAGACAGCCTTCATCAACTGGGATGGAAGCACTGCCCCTGGTAATCCTTTCATCGCGGATACTCCCAAGGCGAAGCGCACGTACACGGGCGTCGAACTCCACGCCGAGAAGCGCTTCAGCAACAACTATCAGTTCTTCACCAGCTACGTGTGGTCGCGCCTGAAGGGCAACTACGACGGTACCTTCCAGAACTCGACCGGTCAGAACGATCCGAACATCAACTCCGCGTTCGATTACGCTGACTTCCTGGTCAACAACAACGGTCTGCTCAGCAGCGACCGTACGCACGTCCTGAAGTTCTACGGCTCGTACACGCTCGGCAGCTCGATGGCCAAGGGTCTCGAACTCGGTCTGGCCGCCCATTGGGAATCCGGTCTTCCGCTCACCGCCTATGGCTACGAGCACGCCGGCTACCGCAACTGGGAGTACTACCTGACCACCCGCGGCGCCCTCGGCCGCGGTCCTTCGGATTACGAAGCTGACGTCCACCTCGGCTATCCGATTCCGCTCGGCGGCTCGCATCTGAACCTTCTGTTCGATGTGTTCAACGTCTTCAACCGCCAGTCGATCACCGCGCTGGACAACCGCTTCAACCTGGCCACGGATGGTTCGTGCCAGAACATCGTTTCCGCATCCGGCGCGAACATCTGCAACGGCTTTGGCGGCATTGGCAACGCTCCGGGCACGACCAACGCAATCGGTCAGCTCGGCAACGCCCGCACTCAGGCGACGAACCCGTCGTTCCTGAAGGCAGGCACGAGCTTCACCGGCGTTCGCAGCATCCGTCTCGGCGCGCGCTGGACGTTCTAAGCAGTCCGTTTCCTCGTTGTATCCTGAGGGCCCCGTTCGCGGGGCCCTCTTTTTTATGCGCGCTAAATCCCTGCTGATCGTCGCGTTGTCCCTGGCCGTGGCGATTCTGGCGGCGGTCTTCGTCCGCGTTCAGCCCGCCGGTTGCGCGATGGTGTTTCGACGCGCGGACTCCGTCGTAATCCGCTCGCAACGCATCTATCTACGGCCGCTTTTCACGGGCGTTCGGTGCTGCACCAAGACCATTGATGGCCGGCTGGAGTTCGACGAGTCCGTGATCGCGATCAGTGCAACGGCCGATGAGGTACCGCTGCGTGTCCGCTTCACCTACGTTGCGCCGGCCACCCTGCCACCCGACTGGCCGGCCGGCGACTGGTGCGGCGCCCTTCGTGCGCATGTCGCCGCGAGCGCTTCGCGCGCGTCGGCGACGGAGACCGCGGAGACGCTACTCTCCGATCGGCGCGCTGCCGGCGACCGCATCTCCGCCGGGATCGGCCGCGAGTTGAGAAGCGCCGGCGTCGCCGTGGACGCCGTCTCCGCACGGATCGATCTGCCGCCCGGCTTTGAACGGCTCCGCAGTGTTCCCGAGCTTGCGAAACAGGCACACGCCGCGCGGCCCGTCATCTTCATCGGCCTCGACGGCGCCGATTGGCAGTTGCTCGACGAATACATCGCCAACGGATCGATGCCCAACCTCGGGCGCCTCGTCGCCACGGGCGCGGGCGGCGTCCTCGAGACTGACTATCCGCCGCTCTCACCGCTTGTCTGGACGACGATGATGACCGGGGTCGGACCGCTCGATCACGCCATTCTCGATTTCACGCGATTCAATCCCTTCACGCACGACAAAGAGCCGATCACCAGCGACGAGCGCCGCGCTCCGGCGGTGTGGAACATGCTGACCTCCGCGGGGAAGCGGACCGCCGTTTTTGGACTCTGGGCCACATACGCCGCGGAACCGGTGCACGGCCTCAACGTCTCCGATCGCCTCTTCACGTTTCTCTATTCAGATACACAAAAACCTGCGGGCGTGATCTGGCCGCCGTCGCGGCAGCGGTGGTCCGATCAAACGCTTGCTGATGCCGAGCGCAACATCGACGTCGGCCGCATGCGCGAGTATCTGCCGTCGCTGACCGACGACGAATTCGCGGCCCTTTCAAAACGGGAGAATCCATACGCTGATCCGGCGGCCGCACTTCGGCGCATTCTCGTCGAGACCGAAGTCTACGATCGCCTGGCTACGAGCTACCTTCACGGATTGGCGGCGCTGCCCGATCTGACGATCATCTATCTGCAGGGAACTGACACAATCGGCCATGTCTTCGCGCCGTTCGCGCCGCCGAAACAGCCGCAGGCCTCGCAGTCCGACTACGATCGCTACAACGCCGTTCCGGCCCACTACTTCCGCGACATCGACCGGCTTCTCGGCCGCTACGCCGAGATCGCCGGCCGAAATGGCGCGACGCTCATGATCGCTTCCGATCATGGATTCTTCTGGCGCGAAGGGCGGCCTACGCAGATCTCGAGTACGGCTACGGCCACGGCCGCCAAGTGGCATCGCAAACAGGGGATCTACGTCATTCACGGTCCCGGCATCGCCGCCACCCCCGGCCATCCGCTGCTTGGAAGTGTTCGTCAGGTCTGTGCGACGCTGCTCGCGGTCACCGGAGTCCCATCCTCGCCAAACGCCGCCTCGCCGTTGCCCGGCGCGCCGAGGTCCTCTGCACCGTTCGACTACGCCCGCATCTTTGTCCGTGCGTCGTCACCGCCGCCACCGTCGACAGGACGCGCTGCGTCTGAGGACATCGCGAAGCTGAAGGCGCTCGGCTATATCGGGTCGGGCGAGTCGACGCGCGCTGCGAACGGCACGAACGATACGAAGACGGCGGGCGCGTTCAACAACGAGGGCCTCATCCTGCGCAACGAACATCGCATCGATGAGGCGCTTGCCAGGTTCGAACGCGCGCTGGCTCTCGATCCCCACTATGCCTCGGCCATGTGGAATGAGAGCGAAACGTTATTCAACGCCGGCCGCGACCTCGATCGCGCCGATGCGCTTCTGATCGAAGCGCTGCGAAACGGGATGGCCGACGCGGTCACGTTCGTCATCACGCGTTCGATCGCCTACGAAAAGCAGCAGCACGGCGATCGCAGTCTCCGACTGCTCGACGGCGCGGCTGCGGTCAACCCCAATGAACCGGAGCTGCGGATGTTCCGCGGCAGGTATCGGATGGACGCGCGCGACTGCGCCGGCGCGCTGGACGACTTTCGCGCCGCGCAGGCCGGACATCCGAACGATCCCCTCGCCTATGCGTCAGCGGCGCTCGCGCAGATGTGTCTCGGCGACGACGCAGGCGCGCGAGCGAGCATCGAGCGCTCGCTGCAACTCGACCCGAATCAGCCGATGCTTCAGAAGATGCTGCGGCCGTGACGCTCTACAGCCGCACCTCTTTCACCGAGCTCCCCAGTTCATTGGAGAGGTCGTCGCGAAGCGTGACCACGACAGTGAAGTCGCCCTTCTGAAGACGGACGTTCAGGGTGTAGCGGAAAGGATCGGCCGCCGCCTGATACTGCGCCGTCGACATCGTGACTTCCTGCAGCTGGTGCGAGAACCCGACGTTCTGACCCTGCGCATTGAACACCGAGACGTAGATGTGCACGCGGCCGACGTACGAACCCTCGCGCGGAAGCATCGTCAGTTTTCCGATCGGCAGCGCAGCCGTCAGCGGCAGGACGATCTTCTTTTCCTGCGAATGTGGCGCGCCCATGTTCACCTGAACCGGCAGCGGGCCTGTCGGCAGATCGAAGGTCATGCGAGCGCGCAACGTCTGCTCGAGCCGGTCATCCGAGGTCAGATCGTAGTAGCCGACGCGATTCGCGACGAGTACGCCTGCACGTTTCACGTGCACGCGGATGTGGTGATATTGACGGTCGCCGGTGTGGTTGGGTGAGTAGCCGAGGGAGTAGAAGTTGGACGTCTGCGCGTCGATCACTGCGAACGAGTGCCCGACATCGGTGGACGGCATGTACGACCCGCCGGTGCTCAGAGCGATCGACAGCGGGATGGAATCGACATTCGAGACGTCGATCGGATCCGAGCCGCCGCCGCGCTGGAAGAAGTTCGGCGACGACATGTCGATGCCGGAAGACCTGTTCTCGACGTCATGCTGCGGCGCCTGCATGCCGCGGGCCCGTGCGTTCACGATGTGGATCGTGAAGTTCGCCGCATTCGCTTCCTGAACGATGGCGTCGACGATTTTCGCCTTCTCCATCTGCAAGGCCCGCATGTACTGATCGTTTCCTTTGTCGTATGCGGTGTAGGTGGTGTTGTTCTCGATTCCGCCGGTCACGAGAATCATGTACTTCTTGCTGTCGTCGGCGGAGTTCGCGCGCGCCATCTCGGCCACCGCACGCGCGGTGTTCTGGAGCGCGGCGATGCTTTGAAACGTCTGCTCGCGCGATTGAAATCGCACCGTCTGCCCGTAGTCGTAGCCGTCCGTCTCGAAGTCGAGCTGCTTGCGCGTCCGGTCCGACAGGATGGAGCGGTCCATGTCGTGCGAGTTCATGAATGTTGGCGAGTGCTCCACTCTGCCGATGGCGGCGTGGATCAGCGCTTTGTCGTTCGTGAAGGGCTGCACGACTTCCAGTGCATGTCCGATCGTTGCCACTGCCCAGTCATAGTCGCCCGCATAGATGGTGTTGAGTTGCTTTTCGAAAACCCGGAGCGCCGCGTTGCGCTCGAGATTGCCGACATAGTTGTTGTCGACCAGCAGGACGATCCGGCGCCGTACTTTTTCCGCCTCGGGTGCCAGAGCCTGCGATGCTCCAGTTGCCGGCGCGAGCGCTTGCCGGACTAGCGCTTTCTCGATCACGGAAAAGTTCGTGACCTTCACCGGCTTGCCGTCTTCGAAAACCTCGAAGTCATCTCTGGTCAGGTCCATGACCGGTTTTCCGTGGCGATCGGTGACGGTCACGTCCACGTTGACCACGTTGACGTCGACATGCGCCGTGAGCGGCGGCAGCGGTCCGAAGTTCTGGGCGATGGACGGGACAACGAAGAGTACGAACGACACGACCGCGGTGAGCAACCGGCGCATAAATCCTCCCCTGAAGTGCAGTAACGGATTGTACGTCCGCATGTGATGCAGCGGGCGAGCTGTTCCGTAAGCCGTAACAGCTTCGTGCGGCGGCGGGCACGGCCCGAGGCGTTGGTTGCCCAAGGCTCCGTCAACAGCGCGATTTAAGGTCTACATCGCTCACCGGCTAAAGCGGGATGTTGCCGTGCTTTTTCGGCGGATTGCGATCGCGCTTGTTGCGCAGCATCGCAAACGCCGTGATCAGTTTGCGCCGCGTGAATCGCGGCTCGATGATCTCGTCGACGTACCCGCGCTCCGCGGCGATGTACGGATTCGCGAATTTGTCCTTGTACTCGGCGATCTTGGCGTCGCGATCCTTCGCCCCTTTGTACAGAATGTTGACCGCGCCCTCGGCGCCCATGACCGCGATCTCCGCGGTCGGATACGCATAGTTCATGTCCGCCCGGATGTGTTTCGAGTTCATCACGCAATACGCGCCGCCGTACGCCTTCCGCGTGATCACCGTAATCTTCGGCACGGTCGCCTCGGCCAGCGCGTACAGCAGCTTGGCGCCGTGAATGATGATGCCGCCGTACTCCTGATCGGTGCCCGGCAGAAATCCGGGAACGTCTTCGAGCACCAGCAGCGGGACGTTGAACGCATCGCAGAAGCGGACGAAGCGCGCGCCTTTGCGCGAAGCGTTGATGTCGAGCACGCCCGCCAGGAACGCCGGCTGATTCGCAACGACGCCGACCGGATGGCCGTTCAGCCGGATGAATCCGACCACGAGGTTGCGCGCGAAATGCTGGTGCACTTCGAGGAAATGATCTTCGTCGGCGATGGTCCGAATCAGATCGCGGATTTCATACGGCTGATTCGGAGAGTCGGGGATGAACGTGTCGAGCTGCTCGTCGACGCGGTTCACGTCGTCGGTCGTCGGCACGTGCGGCGGCTCTTCCATGTTGTTCGATGGCACGTACGAGAGCAGCTCGCGGATCGTGGCGATGCAGTCTTCGTCCGAATCCGCCGCGAAGTGCGCGACGCCCGAGGTTTGGTTGTGCGTGTCCGCGCCGCCGAGCTTTTCCTTTGTCACCTCTTCGTGCGTCACGGTGCGAATCACGTCCGGGCCGGTCACGAACATGTAGCTGGTCTTCTTCACCATCAGGATGAAATCGGTGATGGCGGGGGAGTAGACGGCGCCGCCGGCGCACGGCCCCATGATCGCGGAGATTTGCGGGATGACACCCGAGGCCAGCGTGTTGCGGAGAAAGATGTCCGCGTACCCGCCGAGGGAGACAACGCCTTCCTGGATGCGGGCGCCGCCCGAGTCGTTGAGGCCGACGATCGGCGCGCCGTTTTTCATGGCCAGGTCCATGACCTTCACGATTTTCGCGGCGTGCGTTTCGGACAGCGAGCCGCCGAAGACGGTGAAGTCCTGCGCGAAGGCGTAGACGAGCCGTCCGCCGATCGTGCCGTAGCCGGTGACGACGCCGTCGCCGGAGATGCGCTGCTTCTCCATCCCGAAGTCGGTGGAGCGGTGCACGACGAGCTGGTCGAGCTCCTGAAACGAGCCGGCGTCGAAGAGCAGCGCGATCCGTTCGCGCGCGGTCTTCTTCCCCTCGGCGTGCTGGCGCTCGATACGCTTCTCGCCGCCGCCAAGCTCGCTCTCGCGTTTGCGGCGTTCCAGTTCGTTATCGGTTGCCATTGGTTTTCCTGGGGTGTCGGGTGTCGGGTGTCGGGTGTCGGGAAACGGCGAGTAATCGGTTTTGCCGGGAGCGACAACCAGCCAAAGCATCGCACTGCTCCGCCTTTCCCGACACCCGACAGCCGACACCCGACACCCCATTCATAACGTCACGTTCCGTTCCGCGGCCACGCGCTTCATCGCCTCGGTCACTTCGATCTCGGACGGCTCGCGCGTGCCGATCGTCTTCGCGAGCCGGATGCGCGCCTCGGCTTCGATGGCGTCGTACGCGGCGAAGTTGTCCTCGAGCGTTTTCGTGACGACGTCGATGCCGATCTCCGCGTCGCCGAATTCGACCAGGCCGCGGTCTTCCAGCCGGTTCACGATCGACCGCGCCAGGAACTCGATTTGTCGGATGCTCGTCGGCATAGGCGCCGCGATTCTAAAGCATCATCTCCGCGCCGAACGAACCGGCTGCATATGGGTGAAAGACCGGCTCCGCGCGCGACACCGCGACGATGTGCGACGCGTCGACAGTCGTGGGGAAAACATCGTCGTCATCAACGCAGAGAACGCGAAGCGTCGTGCCGTGAACAGGTTCCAGCAGCGCGATGGCGAGGGGCGCATCCGGATCAATGCGACCGAACGGCAGCGCGCGGATGTTCAGCCACGCGCGCACCGGCTTCACCGCGTATCCGGGCCGATACCAGTTCGGTGGAGAGTCATGCGTCACCGCACGCGTTTCAATCGGCTGCCCGCGTCCATCGAAACCGCCGCCGGTCTGCTCCATCGCCAGTTCGCCGATCAGCGATGGGAGTATCGCCGCGGAGACGCTCGGAGCGAGACGAACGCTCTTTGGCGCGTGGCGCTCGGCTCCGGCACGGGCAAGCGCGTGCGCGACTGTTTGAACGGTTTCACGATCAAACGATGCGAGATCAATGAGTGCGCGCAACGGCGGGTTCACCAGCGAGACGTGAACGCGCCTCGACTCCTCGGTCCAGGTGATGCCGTTCGTTTCATGCATCGCGGTACCGGCGGAGGCGATGAAGCGCTCGATCCTGCCGGACCGCACAGACAAGAGTGTCTGTGCCACATTGGCCTGCGTCTCTGCCACAAACACTGCGAGCTCGGGATTCAGGTGTGGCACAGACACTCTTGTCTGTGCTGGTTCCTGTACCGACGGCCGAGCCTGAAACACGCTGTTCTTTTCGAACGCCTCGCCGACCTCGGAGACGGAGAGGAAGATCCCGTCCTCGTACCGAACGACGCGCCCCCACTTCCGATAGACCTCGGTCATAGGAGTCCGTCCGTGATCATCACCGGTGCATGCGACGCGACGTACAACTCCTGTCCTTCGCGCGAACAGATCACGCCGGGATAGCGAATCGGTTCGCCTGATGCTCCGGCCAGCGATGCCGCGATCTCCGAACGAGAACGCCGAATCGTGAACAGGCCCGCAGACGACACGGCCACCTCGACCGTCACGATGTCGCTGATCGGATCGTACGAACCTCCGGCCACGAGCTGTACCTCGATGCGTTCATCGGAAAGAGCAAACGGTGCGTCGTTCTGCCGCGCGATCAAGTGCGACATCCGTAGCAAGGGGACATCGCGAAACATCTCGCGCCTCGGCGTCAACGGCGCGTCGATCGACAACCATGGCGGCCAAACAACCGGAGCGACATCGTGTTCGCTGGCGTGACCGAAGGCCTCATGCAGCAGCACGGCCGCGGATCCGTTCGACCAGACAATCGGACCGCGCAACGGCGCGGATCCATTCCGAGCGCGATGCAGCAATTCGTAATCGGCCAGCGCGTTCGATGGCGTCGTCACGACCGACACACGATCGATCGCGATCGTCATCGTCGTCTCGACTGACTCGACATCGTTCTCGCGTGTCGCACGTACGACCACCCGCACGCGCGCGTCGCGCAGCATGGCCACGGTCGCCTGCGCATCCTCCATCGCGGATTCGCATGCGCGCACCAGCCGCTCATCGCGTGCGTCGCTCGCCTCGATCGCATCACCGGTCTGCGTCGCCACGCCGTGCATCAGCCGCGACTCCGTCAGCGCGCCGCGCAGCCACAGCTCATCTCGTGAAGCGATTGCGAACCTTGTCATCCTGAGCCGCCGCAGCTGCGTAGGCGAAGCCGGAGCAGCGGAGGACGGTGAAGGATCTCAAGCTTCGCGACCTGCGTTGAATCCCAAGGGCTTCGGCTAGGACCGCGCATCTTGAGATCCTTCGCCGTCCTGCGCGCCTACGCCTTCGGCTACGTCGCTCCGGCGGCTCAGGATGACATGCTCCATCAATTGAACTGGTAATCGACCCGCTTGCTCTTCGGATCGATGCTGATGACGAGCTTGCGATTCACGCCCGGATCGAAACTCTGCGCATGCAGCGTCTTGCGGTCGTTGATGGAGAGAGACGGGATCACCACCCAGATGTCCAGATCGGCGTTCTTGGCGGGAAACTCCTTGGTCACGTTCACCTGCCGCGGGATGTGGGTGTGGATGAAGCGCCGCTCGGACCAAAGGTTCTCGCGCGCCACCTCGTCGGAGCCCGCGCGCACGACGATGTATCCGTCGTTCACCGTGCTGTTGACGATGGTCGTAATCGACGCGGTTCCGGCCGCCGTGATCGGCGGCGGGCCGGGATGCGATGTGGTCGTCGGACGCGTCGTCGTCGAGACGGCCGGTGCCGCCGTCTGCGTCTGACGCGGCTGTGTTGATGTCCGCGCTGCGCGTGCCGCGGCCCGCTCCGACTTCACGCGCTCATCTTCCTGCTGCGCGAGTACTAGATACTTCGCGGCGTCGTCGAAATTGGGATTTATGTGGTGGGCCGCTTCGAAAAGGGGAATCGACTCCGCGAACTTTTTCGCGTTGTAGAGCGCCATTCCCTGATCGAAGTTCTGCTGTGCGACCGCGAGTTGCTGTTTGCCGGCTTCATCGCGCGTCCGGATCTGCGACAACTTCTGCACGATTTCGTTGATCGCGGGTGACCGCGGCGCGAGTTTTAGAAGTTGTTCGTAGCGGTCGTACGAGTCGGTTACGCGGCCTTCGCGCAGAAGGCGGTTGCCTTCCTCCCGCAGCTGCCGCTCCTTCGCCACCCTCGCCTCGGCGCGCGTATCGACCGCGGGCACTTTCACTTTTTTCGAATTCATCACCAGCATCGCGATGCCGAGGATCGCCAGGAGGATGCAGGGGATGGCGATGAAGACGATCGGATGAATGCGCGCCGTCAGCAGCGGCTTCAGGAACGGCTTCGACGGCGTCTTCGGAGCTTTCACCGGCTTCACCGGTTTCACCGCGGACGACGGCACCGCCTGCCGCACGTTGCCGGGACTTGGATTCGTGTCGAGCGGCTGCGGCTGCTCCATCGTCGTTCCGTGCTCGGCGTCGGGGAAGGGGATCTCCATCGTCGGCACTCGTTCGTGCGTCGGCACTCGTTCGTGATCGCCGCGTGTGACGACGGTAGCGTCGGCGAACATCGGCTCGTTCGAGCGCATCGGCCTCTCGCCGCGCAGCACGGCGCGCAGCGCGTTGGCCAGGTCGCGGCCACGCTGAAACCTCTTGGCCGGATCCTTTTCCAGACAATGTGTGACGACATCCGCGAATCCCTCGGGGATCGTTGGATTGATCTCGTGCAGCGGCGGAAACGGCTCGTGCACGATCTTGTACGAGATCGACGTCAGCGAATCGCCGCCGAACGGCTTGCGATGCGTGAGGCATTCGTAGAGACAGATGCCGAGCGAGAAAATGTCGCTCCGGCCATCGACCGGCGTTCCTTTGATCTGCTCCGGCGCCATGTAATTCGGCGTGCCGAGGAACTGGCCGGTCGTGGTCAGGTTCGCGACTCCCGACGTGATCTTGGCGATCCCGAAGTCGGTGATTTTGGCGCGGTTGCCTTCGAGCAGGATGATGTTTGCCGGCTTCACATCGCGATGCACGATCCCTTTCGCGTGCGCGAAATCGAGACCTTCGGCGACCTGCGCGCAGATGTCGCCTGCCTGCTCGAACGACAGCGGACGTCCCTGCGCGAGAACTTCTTTCAGGTTCTGGCCCTCGACATACTCCATGGCGATGAACGACGTGCCCGACGCCTCGTCCTGGCCGATGTCGTGGACGGTGACGATCGACGGATGATTGAGGATGCCGGCGGCCTGGGCCTCGCGCTGGAATCGCAGCTGGAACTCGCGGGTGTCTTCGTCGTCGGCGTGCGCCGAGGGGCGGATCGTCTTCAGCGCGACGAGACGGCCGATGAGCGGGTCCTTCGCCAGATAGACGATGCCCATCGCGCCCTTGCCGAGCTCACGAACGATCTCATACCGGCCGAGCTTCACCTGGTTCCGCTCTCCCCCCGCGTCAGCTCCCGATCCGGGAGGTGCGTGAGCCGTCAATCATAAGCGTTTCCTGCGAGTTGTTGGGATTGCGATCGGCCGTGGATTTTAAATTATGATTCACCTCCTTTTCTGTGAAATCCGCATGCAAGGACAGCCAACATGAAGGTCTATTCGGGTTCTGAGATCCGGAATGTGGCCGTTGTCGGCCACAACGACACCGGAAAAACGACGCTGGTTACGCAGCTGCTGTTCAACGCCGGCGCCATCACGCGGTTGGGTCGGATCGACGACGGGACCACGGTCACCGACTTCGATCAGGACGAAATCGATCGCAAGCATTCCATCTCCACGGCGATCGCGTTCGCGGAGTGGCAGAACACGAAAATCAACTTCATCGACACGCCCGGCTTCGGCATCTTCGTCATGGAGGCGCGCTCGGCGATGCGCGTCGCCGACTCCGCCGCGATCGTCGTCAGCGGCGTCACGGGCGTGGAGGTTTCGACCGAGCGCGTGTGGAAGTTCGCCGAGGAGTTCGAGCTTCCGCGCCTCATCGTCATCAACAAGATGGACCGCGAGCGGGCTTCGTTCGCGCGAACGCTCGACGCGCTGCAGAAGAAGTTCGGCAAGAACGTCGTCCCCATCCAGCTTCCGATCGGGGAGGAGAAAGACTTTGCCGGTGTCATCGACCTCGTGTCGATGAAAGCGTGGAAGTACGCGACCGACGGTTCAGGAAAATACGAGAAGATCGACATCCCCGCGGAGTTGAAAGCCGAGGCCGACGACTACCGCGCGCAATTGATCGAGAAGGTCGCCGAGGGCGACGACACGCTGATGGAGCGCTTCTTCGATCAGGGCGGCCTGTCGCAGGAAGAGCTGCTCGACGGACTCAAACGGGAAGTCGGCCATCACGAGATCTTCCCGGTCGTCCTCGATTCGGCCGCGCACAACATCGGCGGCCACGCCATTCTCGACTGCATCGTGGCGCTGCTGCCGCCCGCAGACGAGTTCAAGACGGTCGATGGCAAGAACAAGAAGGGCGAGCCGACCACGTTCGATCGCCGCGCCGAGGCCTTTCCGTCGGCGCTCGTGTTCAAAACGTTCTCCGATCCATTCTCCGGCCGCGTTTCGCTCTTCCGCGTCTACTCCGGCACGTTCACTTCCGATCATCCGTACTGGAACACGACCAAGGATCACGAAGAGCGCATCGGCAAGCTGCAGCTGATTCAGGGCAAGCAGCAGGTTGCGGTTCCGGAGCTGCGCGCCGGCGACATCGGTGCGGTGGCGAAGCTGAAAGATGTCCACACCGGCGACACGCTCGCTACGAACCAGCACCCGATCGTGCTCGAGCACATTCACTATCCCGAGGCGGCGATTTCGTTCGCGGTCGAGGCGAAGGCGCGCGGCGACGAGGACAAACTCGGCGTCGCTATCGGCCGCATCATCGAAGAAGATCCGTCGATCAAGTTCGGGCGCGACGAGCAGACCAAGGAGTTCCTCATCTCCGGTCAGGGCCAGCTGCACGTCGAGATCGTCGTGTCGAAGCTGAAGAAGAAGTACGGCGTCGACGTGATCCTCCATCCGCCGAAAGTGCCGTACCGCGAAACGATCACGAAGCCCGCCGACGCGCACGGACGCCACAAGAAGCAGTCGGGCGGCCACGGGCAGTTCGCCGATTGCAAGATCACCGTCGAGCCGTTGCCGCGCGGCGCGGACTTCGAATTCGTTGATGAGATTTTTGGCGGCTCGATCCCGCGGCAATACATCCCGGCCGTTGAAAAAGGCATTCAGGACGCGCGCAAGAAAGGCTTCCTGGCCGGCTTTCCGATGGTCGACTTCCGCGTCCGGCTGAAAGACGGCCAGTATCACGACGTCGACTCATCCGAAATGGCGTTCAAGATCGCCGGCTCGCTGGCGTATCAGCAGGCGATGGAAGCTGCGCGCGCAACGCTGCTCGAGCCGATCATGCACGTCGACATCACCGCGCCGGCCGAGTACATCGGCGACATCATGGGCGACCTCAACTCACGCCGCGGACGGGTCGAAGGCGTCGATGCCGACGGCGACGCGCAAACGGTGAAGGCGCGCGTTCCACTCTCGGAGATGCTGACCTACGGCTCCACGCTGCGCTCGATTACGCAGGGCCGCGGCAGCTTCCACATGGAGTCATCGCACTACGAGGAAGTCCCGCGCAACCTGCAGGAAAAGATCATCACCGAGCACAAGAAGATGCAGGCGGAGCACCAGGCGGCGCATTAGTTGTCATCCTGAGCCGCCGGAGGCGTTGGAGCGCGAAGCGCGGAACGCCGCAGGACGGTGAAGGATCTCAAGATGCGCAACTCCGGCTGAAACCCTTGGGATTCAAACGCAACTTGGGAAATTTGAGATCCTTCGCCGTCCTCCGGCGCTCCGCCTTCGGCTCCGTGCCTCCGGCGGCTCAGGATGACAAATCGTCATTTCGCCAATTTCACGTCCAACTTCGCAATCTCTTCCTTCGCGTCGTCGGCGACCGTGACGATGAACTGCCGGTCTTTGTAGCCGGGCGCGGAGATGTGAATCGTGTAGCTGCCAGGCGCGGGGAAGTCGTAGATTTCGTCGGGCTTGTCGAACTGCTTCGCTTGCCCGATCACGAGATCGTTGACGGAAACCATCGCGTCGTCCGGAACGACATTCGTCATCATTCCGCGACGCGCCCAGATGCGCACCGTCGACGTGATGCCGTGTCCCGTTCCGGTGATCTCCGCGCGGGCACGGCCGGTCACGGCTTCGTGCGCAGCCGGCGCGTTGTCGGCATCTCCCGGAAACATGAGTGACGCGCCCGGCTCCGGCTCACCGGGAGCGCCGGCGCCGCTGGTCATCGCGCGCGCCGGCCGCCGCGATTTCACGACGCCGTTGGCCAGGGTAGGCGTCCGATAACGCAGGCCGGTGTAGACCGCGAGGGCGGCCATGAGCACAAGCACGATGCCGATCACGCCGGGAACCCAGCGCGGCATCAGCGGCGTCTCTTCCGGCGGGTGCGGCTCCTCGGTCATTCCGTCTCCGCCGGCTCGATCTCTTCGTCCTCGGTGATTTCGGCTGTGCCTTCGTCGGTGATGACCGTGTCTGCATCGTCCTCGAGCCGGTTGAAGTCGGTATCGCGTTGCTTTATCAGCTGCTGCGCGCGCGCTTCATCCTCGGCGGAAACGTAGACGCGGATGTCGCCCATCGTGCCGAAGTTGACGGGCTCCATGCTGAACCTCACGTTTTCGATCTGCGCCGGAATGTCCTCGGCGTCGAGGAATCCTTTGATGATGCGCGCCTCGTCATCCGAGCCAGTGCTGGCGATTTCGACCCACGTCGTTCCATCTTCGCCCTGCACCGTTTGAAACGGCTGCTCGCCCGCGGGCGCCTTCTTGTCGTCCATCGTTCTCTCCTCGACTTTCAGGGTATGAGCGTCAGCGTACCGCTTCGCTCCGTTACGTTTCCGATCGTTGCATAGAACAGGCCGCTCCGCTGCATGCGCGCTTCGAGCGCGCCGAGGTTTTCGGACGGTACCGCCATCAAAAGACCTCCACTGGTCTGCGCATCACACATCAATGTGAACTCGGATCGCGGCACGCGAACGTCGATGCGCTTTTCGAATGTATCGACATTGCGCATCGTCCCGGTGGGACGGAAGCCGCGCGCCAGATAGTCGCGAGCGTGCGGCAGCACCGGCACGGCGCTCGTCCGCACCTCGGCACCCACACCCGAGCCGGCGCACATTTCCAGCAGATGTCCGATGAGGCCGTAACCGGTGATGTCGGTCGCGGCGCTGACTCCAACCTCGGTCATGGCATTTGCCGCATCGCGATTGAGCATCGTCATCCAGCGGATGGCTTCATCGAGCGATGGCGGCGTGCGGCGCGGAAAACGGCGATGCGTAAGTCCGCGATACGCGCTGATCAGGATCCCGTTGCCGATCGGTTTCGTCAGGATCAGCGTGTCGCCCGGCTTCGCCGTCGAGTTGCGCACCAGTTTCGCCACGCTGACGACGCCGGTGACCGCGAGCCCGTACTTCGGCACGTCGTCGATGATCGTGTGGCCGCCCGCGATCGGGAATCCCGCCTCGGCCGCTTTCTCCGAACCGCCGCGCAGGATTTCCTGCAGAACATCGAGCGGTAGGACATCGGTCGGGAAGGCCGCGATGGCCAGCCCGAGGATTGGTGTGGCGCCCATCGCGTAGATGTCGGAGACCGAGTTTGCCGCGGCGATGGCGCCGAAGAGATAGGGATCGTCGACGATGGGCGTGAAGAAGTCGACCGTCTGCGCGATTGCGATGTCGCCGGAGATGCGCACGACCGCGGCGTCGTCATTCGTGCCGTAACCGACGACAAGATCCCCCAGCCCTTCCTGGGAAGGGAGTTTTGCCAGGACGGAGTGAAGGTCATCCTGACCCAGCTTGCACGCTCAACCGCCGGTTGTGGCGAAGGAAGAGAGCGGCGGATACGATTTGATCTTCCGCTTCACGGGATCGAAGGATATCTCCCAAAAGCACTAACGGAGCCTTTCGGCTCCGTTGTGGTACATCGCTTGGGTTTGGACTGCTGCGGCCAGTTGGTGGGATTCAAGGAAGCAAAGTGATTAATCGTCCAAAATCGGTCCAATAGTTTAGGAGGGGGCTCGCAGTAGCCACTAGACGCGGGCGAGTGAGATGGGACCCGCGTTGCGGTTCCGAAGCTGTCGAAACCTGTTTCATCGTGCCTCGCCTTTCTGCACGGGGCCTGCCAAGTCGAATAAGTCGTGGTTTTTGGGCAGTCGGACGGCCAGTTCCTCTCGTGCGCTCTCGGAAAACGGCTACCAAAGTGTCTTTGGACGCTTCGGAAAAATTTGCGACTCACTCACCGAGGCTTGTAAATTTGACCAACGCGACGGGTCACGTCAGCCCGTTCAAGTCCGCCAACAGCTTCTCCAGGTCCAGCCGGTACCCTTCCGCGACCTCGGCCAGCGTCTCGTTCGACGCCGACGAACAGCCGTCGCAGCCGCCGATGTGATACGCGGCGAACACCCATCGCGCGGCCGGATGCCGCGCCAGCGCGGCGTCGACAGTCATCGAAGATGTGAATCGCGGTTCCAAGGCGGCGCAATTCTACGCAGATAGAATGCACGGCGATGAAAATCCGCCTGCTCTTCTTCGCCGTCCTCCGCGACATCGCCGGCCGCAGCGAGAAGGAGATCGATGTCCCTGAGGGCACCCGCGCGGGCGACGTCTGGCAGCGGCTGCGCGATCGGCATCCCGAGCTTCGCGACTACATCCAGCCGCCGATGATCGCGGTCAACGAGAGCTACGTCAGTGCCGAGGAGCTATTGCGCGACGGCGACGAGCTCGCGTTCATCCCGCCGGTTGCCGGAGGCTAATGAACGCGAGGGACACGGATGGGTGCCTTCCGGGGCGGTACTCCGAGCGACGCATCCAGCGCGCAGGCCGCTTCGCCTCAATCGGTCAACTGCTTCATCAGCTCGTTGATCTGATCGTAGACGAGGCGCACCGACGGTTCGACGCTCGTGAGGTGCCCGGCAAACTTGTACGAACGCTCGTCGCGGAGCATGTCGAGGATCATGTCACTGGCGAAAAGCATGTCCGCCAGTTTGTCGACCACTCGCTCCTGCAGGGGCATCTTCAGGTCGCCGATCACATCTGAGGTTTCGGTGAACATATATCGCACTCTGTCTAGGAGTGATTTATCTCCCGCTATCCCTACCCTCATTTTCGTAACAATCAGCATTTTTCTTTGATCAGGCACTCATCCGAGCCAGTTTGGTGAACGTTTGGTGACAGCGGGTAGGGATTCGGTACGCTCACGACTCCTAAGTTTCTAATAGCCTGCGATATCGTTGGCGCGTCCGCGCCCCGCCCAGCTGACTCAGCAACTCGGGCAACCACAAATAAAGGAGCATCACCATGCACCGACTGCGCTCGATCATCGCCCTCGCCACGCTGTTCGCGTTGCCGGTTTTTGCAGCGACGAAGACGACCAAGGACACCCCACCCACGGCCGTGAAGCGCGGCATGGCCCTGCTCAGCGGCAAGGCGATGGCTGCCCACGATCAGTTCCTCGCCAGCGACCTCCTCGAAGGCCGCGGACCCGGAACACGCGGCGACGAGATCGCGCAGCAGTACATCGCCGCGCAGTTCGAGGCGTACGGCCTCCAACCCGGCGGCGACGGCGGCACCTACTACCAGAACGTTCCGCTTCTCGGCATCGCCACGGATCGCGACAAGTCGTCGCTCGCGTTCACGAAGAACGGGACCGCGATCGGCGCGTTAACCTTTGGTACTCAGATCGTCGGACAGAACCAGACGCAGACCGAGAACGACACCATCGACTCCGATCTCGTCTTCGTCGGTCACGGCGTCGTCGCCCCCGAGTACAAGTGGGACGATTACAAATCGCTCGACACGCGCGGCAAGACGCTGGTGATGCTCGTCGACGATCCGCCTGCCAGCGCGCAGGAGCCCGATCTCTTCAAAGGCAACGCGCGGACGTACTACGGACGCTGGACTTACAAGTACGAGATCGGGACATCGAAAAACGCGGCGGGCGTGATCCTGATTCACACCACTCCCGCCGCCGGTTACGGATGGAACGTCGTCTCGAACTCGTGGGGCAGCGAGAACTCGTTCATGAAGAACAAGCCCGGCGCGCCGGCACTGAAGTTCGCCGGCTGGATGACTGAGGACGAGGCGAGAGCCGTCTTCACCGCGGCCGGCCAGGATCTGAATGCGCTGACGCAGCAGGCATCGTCGCGCAGCTTTCAGCCCGTGCCGCTCGGCATCAAGCTCACCGGCAACATCATTAGCAAGCTGCGCTCGTTCAACACCACGAACGTCGTGGCCAAGCTTCCCGGCAGCGATCCGAAACTGCGCGATGAAGCGATCCTCTACTCCGCGCATCACGATCACCTCGGCGTCGGTCCCGCCGACAAGAGCGGCGACACGATCTACAACGGCGCGCTCGACAACGCATCCGGTTGCGCGATCCTGCTCGAGATGGCGCGGGTCTGGACGCAGATGCCGGCACCCAAACGCAGCGTCTATTTCGCGGCGGTTGCCGCCGAGGAGCAGGGGCTGATCGGGTCGGCGTACTTAGCGCAGAATCCGCCGCTTCCATCCGGCCGCATCGCCCTCGGCATCAACTACGACATGATCCCGGAGCTCGGCCGCGTTCGCGACGTCAACATGAACGGCATCGAACGGACGACGTTCTTCCCGGCCGCGCAGCGCATCACCAGCGCCCTCGGCCTCTCGATCATCCCCGATCCCGAGCCGGAGCAGGGCCACTACTACCGCTCCGATCATTTCAGTTTCGGCAAGGTCGGAATCCCTGCGTTTTCGATCGATCCCGGGCACGACGTCGTCGGCAAGCCGGCAGGTTTCGGCGCGCAGTGGTCGACGGACTTTCGCGCGAATCACTACCACCAGCCGAGCGATCAGTTCGATCCGAACTGGGATTGGTCCGAGGCCGTGCAGATGGGGCAGTTGGGAATCTGGATGGGATGGGAAGCCGCGAACGCCGCCACAATGCCGAACTGGAAAGCGGGCGACGAGTTCCGCGCCGCGCGCGACCGCGCCACGGCGGCGGCGAAGTAGGAAACGATTTTCACTCGCGGTCCGTATGCTAGAGTCGAATCAATGACCTGGAGGCAATTCAGCATGAAGAGAAGTACACGTTTGGTCGCCGCCGCGATGCTCATCGCTCTCGTGGCTGCCGGCTGCGGCAAAGAGAAAAAAGAATCGACGGAGCCGGAATCGTTCGCATTCACGATCTATCCGGGCTCGCGGTATCTCGCCCAACTCACCGATGTCTGGAAGCAGGCCCGCAAGGTCATGCGTCCGAACGATGACATTCCGCCGGTTGCGATCTACGACACCGATGCGCCGATCGATAAGGTTGCGGAGTTCTACGCACAGTCGTACGGCTACAACAAAGTCGCGCCCGACGCCACGAACAACCTCAGCTCCGCCAAGCCGCCCGCGTACTACTACAGCGGCGATCTCGCCAAGGACGCCGCCGCAATCGTTCCGGTCGCGCAGAAGCTGAACATCAAGCTCGATCCATCGAAAGCGGTCGGGACGTACCGCGCCGCCCAGATCGATCCGAAGCCGAACCGTCCGCGCATCACGATCGAGCGGCCGTACTTTGACGCTTCGACGTCGCAGACGGTCGACCGCACGCTGATCATGATGACGCAGTGATGTCCGCGCGGCGCGCGCTGATCGCCGGGCTCGGTCTCATCGGAGGATCGATCGGCCTCGCGCTGCGCCGCCGCGGATGGCACGTGTCGTTCTTCGACTCCGATCCCGATCTCGATCCCGGCGCCGCCGCCGATGAGCGCGCGCCGTCGATCGATGCCGAGGCGGATGTGGTGATTCTCGCCACGCCGGTCGATGTCGCCGTCCGCCTCCTCGCCACGGCTCGCGCTCCGCGCGTCACTTCCGTGTGCAGCGTGATGGCGCCTCTTCGTGCTGTTGCGGATGATCGTTTTGTCGCCGGTCATCCGCTTGCTGGTTCGGCGGTGCGCGGCCTCGCGCCGGCGCGTGCTGATCTCTTCGAAAACGCAACGTGGTTCATCGACCGCGACGACGCCACCGTCCGCGAGATCATCACCGCCTGCGGCGCAAACGCGGAGATCGTCGACGCGTCCGAACACGATCGCGCAGTTGCGCTGACCAGTCACCTGCCGCAGATTCTCTCCACCGCCCTCGCCGCCTACCTGCACGACCAGCAGATCGACCTCCGTTTCGCCGGTCCGGGACTGCGGACCTTCCTCCGCCTGGCTGGCAGTGAAGCATCCGTCTGGACGCCGATCCTCGACGCGAATCGCGAAAATCTGCGTCCGCACGCCCAGGCGATTGCGGAGATCGTGCGGGCGATCGTCGAGGGTGATGCGTCGTCCACATTCAGTGAGGCGAACGACCTGTTCGCGAAACTGTCATCCTGAGTCCGCCGGAGGCGCGTAGCCAAAGGCGGAGACGCCGGAGGACGGCGAAGGATCTCAAGCTTCCCAATCTGCGTTGAATCCCAGTGGGTTTCAGCCGGAGTTGGGAGGCTTGAGATCCTTCGCCGTCCTCCGCCGCTCTGCGCTTCGCGCGACGCGGGGCTGCGGCGGCTCAGGATGACAGGCGTTCCCGTTACTGCTGAGGTCACATGTTTTGCTTCTGGCGCAAGCCGGAGGTTTACGCCAATGAAGTGGATGCGCATTGCTCTCGTTCTTACCTGCATCACCGCCGTTCCCGCGATTGCCGCGGACCGCACCTTCGATCTCACCGGATGGGCGGCCTGGGTCGATCCCAACAGCAGCGGCACGTTCAACTCGCCCGCGCCGAATCAGCCGTTCAACGTCGATTTCAACGGCAAGCTCGGATACGGAATCGGGGCGAACATTTTTTTCGGAAACCATGTGTCCGGGGCGTTTGACGTCGTGCAGGTCACGCCGGAGACGAACATCCGTTCGCATGCCGTCGGCGGCTCCGGAGCGTTCACCAACGGCCTGCGCCTGACGCCTCTGACGGGCGTGCTGCAGTGGCATTTCGCGCCGAGCGGCTTCATCGATCCCTACGTCGGCGCGGGCGCAGCCTATGTCCTGATCGACAAGGCCAATGTCTTCGGCACTCCCAATCTCAATCGCATCGACTTCAAGGATGACGTCGGCCTGGCGTTGAACGCCGGTCTCTCCTTCCGCCTCACGCGCATGCTTGCGCTCACGGCGGACGGCAAGTACGTGCCGCTGAAGTCATCGGCCACGGCCGTCTTCACGAACGGTACGGCCACGACCAAGGTCAAGATCAATCCCGTGATCTTCTCCGGCGGGCTGTCGCTGCGTTTCTGATTCTCACGGGAGACCCGCAATGAAGTGGATTCCCATCGCGCTCGTTTTCGCTTGCGTCACCGCAGTTCCTTCGTTTGCCGCCGATCGTGCGTTCGATCTGACCGGGTGGGCGGCGTGGGTCGATCCGAACGGTAGCCATACGTCGTCCAATGGGCCGCCGGCGGCAGTTCAGTTGTTCGACGTCGATTACACCGGAAAACTCGGATACGGAATTGGCGCGAACATCTTCTTCGGCAACCACGGCTCCGCGGCGTTCGACGTCGTGCGGGCACGGCCGAAAACGACGCTCGTATCCCGATCCGGCGGAGTTTCGAATACCACCAGCGGCACGCGCATGACGCCGCTCTCCGGCGTGCTGCAGTGGCACCTTGCTCCTGACGGCGCCGTCGATCCGTATGTCGGGGCCGGCGTGGCCTACGTGATGTTCGACAAGGCCGATGTTTTCGGGAATGGCATCGTCAGTCAGATCGACGTCAAGGACAAGGCCGGGCTGGCGCTGAACGCCGGCGTCTCCTTGCGAATCTCGCGCAGGCTGGCGTTCACCGCGGATGGAAAGTATGTGCCGCTGAAAGCGACAGCCAACGCCGTGTACCCGCCAGGCACGATTCCAATCGTTCCCGTGGTCCTGGACGTCAAGATCGATCCAATCATCGTTTCGGGCGGATTGTCGCTGCGTTTCTAGGCTCCCGCTCGAGTCGGGCGGGGATGCGTTGCGGCGCGGATAGCCATCCGCGCCGCTCCTTCCACCGGCGTGTGCGCCGGCGGCACGATGCGCGCGCGCGGCGCGGCGGCAAGCACGGCGCTGCGCATCGGCGCGAGCAGCGTCTCGCCGGCGTTGAACGCGCCGCCGACATACGCGACGGGAAAGTCGGTCGGCGTCAGACCGAGCCGTTTCGCGACCGCGAGGACGGCCGCGGCCAGCTCGCCGCCGCCGCGCTCGACGATCTCGTGGGCGGTCGCATCGCCATTCTCCGCGGCATCGATCACGAGCTTGCCGACGCGGGCGATGTCGTCGGTGTGGGTCGTGGTGGCGTAGACGAAACGCGGCAGGTCGGGCGGCGTCATGTCGTAATCGCGTTTCAGCAGCTCGGTCATCAGCGTGGCCGGACCGCGACCGTCGTATGCGCGCAGAATGGCCGCGAGTCCGGCGCGGGCGATGGCGAAGCCGCTTCCTTCATCGCCGACCAGCGGTCCCCATCCGCCGGCGCGCGCCTCATCGCCGGCGTCATTTCGTCCGACGCAGACCGAGCCGGTTCCGGCGATGACGACGACGCCCGCGCCGAAGCCGATCGCACCGCTGAGGGCGATGCGCGCATCGTTGTCGACCGTGAAGTTGCCGCGCGGAAAGAAGACGCTGAGTGAATCGACGACTTCCTGCCGATGCGCGGGATGATCGGCGCCGGCGATGCCGCAGTAGGTCCAGGCGATCTCGCGGCTGGCCACGTCCGCGGCGACGAGAGCCTTGTTCACGGCGCGCTCGATGTTGCGCGCGGCCGTTTCGATGCCGACGCGCAGATGATTGGACGGACCGGCCAGTCCGTCACCGAGTGCGCGCCCGGTATCGTCCGTGACCAGCGCTGCCGTTTTCGACGCGCCGCCGTCGACGCCGAGGTAGTACGCCATGCGGAGAAGTCTTTTACCGCAAGTGCGGTGCCTGATGTGCCGGGACTGTTCCTTGCAGAGTTTGCTGGAAAAAGGAGAAGTGCATGAAATCGAAACGCATTCTGACGATCGCCACGCTGGCCCTGATGAGCGTGATGCTGAGCGTGATCCTGATCGTCGCCGCCGGCTGCAAGATGAGCGGCATGGCCGTAACGTCACGCGGTCAGCTTCTGAAACTGAACATTAACCACCCCAAGGATCTCCCCGAGCGCGGCGAGGACAACATCGACATCGTCGTCGGCAGCCGCGGCGTGAACAGCGTCCGCGACATCCTCCTCGACGTCGAAATCCCGCCGCAATTGATCGTCGAGGACGAGACCCACGAGCGCGGCGTGACCATGACTCACGATCCCGGCTCGAACGTCTATCACTACACCTTCGGCAACCTGCAGCCCGCCGAGGATTCGACGATCCGCTACAAAGTGCGGACGTCGTTCGGCACGATGGCCCAGAGCGATGTCGTCAAAGCCACGGCGTGGCAACGCGACCTTCCCGGCGACAAGCTTGTGGAGACCGCGGTGATCAAGCTAAGGCCGTAGGCGATAAGCTCTCTGAACCATGTCGTCAATTGAGCTGGACCAGCAGCCGAATCACGAAATCCACATCCCTCCCAAGCCGCGCGAGGCGCTTGAAGATCGCAAGCTGCTCGACCGGCCGAGCCGGCACGAGGTTCTGCAGAGTGAGTCGTGGCGCGTGCTGCGGATCACGAGCGAGTTCGTGGCCGGCTTCGATCATCTGGCCGAGGTCTATCCGGCCGTGTCGATTTTCGGATCGGCGCGGACGCAACTCGCGAATGAGTATTACGACGCGGCCGTCAAGACAGCCGAACTGCTCGGCAAGTCTGGCTTCGCGGTCATCACCGGCGGCGGCCCGGGGATCATGGAGGCGGCGAACAAAGGCGCGCGGCAGGCGGGCGCGTTGTCGATCGGCTGCAACATCGAGCTGCCGTTCGAGCAGAAAGTCAACGCGTACGTCGACAAGGCCATGACCTTCCGCTACTTCTTCGTGCGTAAGACGATGTTCATCAAGTACTCCGAGGCCTTCATCACCTTTCCCGGCGGCTTCGGAACGCTCGACGAGTTGATGGGCGCGCTGACGCTGATCCAGACGAAGAAGATCACGAACTTTCCGGTGATCCTTTACGGCAGCGAATACTGGGGTGGGCTGATCGACTGGCTTCGCAAGTCGGTGCTGACGGCGAACAACATCACCAAGGAGGACGTCGACAGCCTGCATGTGGTCGACGATCCGAAACGCGTCTGCGAAATCGTCTGCGCGTTTCATGACGAGGCGCTGGTTACGAACAAGGACGAGGACGAAGTGACGCCGCCTCCACGCCCGCGGCATTCGGACTGATGTCATCCAGAGCCGCCAAGCCGGGAGTCGCGAAGCGACGGAACGGCGCCGGACGGCGAAGGATCTCAAGTTACGGGAGCCGCGTTGGAACCCCTTGGAAAAGTACGCGGGCTGTGGCTGGGATCGCGCGCGCGTTACGTGGGCTGCGGCTGGGATTGCGCATCTTGAGTTCCTTCGCCGTCCTGCGCCGTTCCGCCGCTTTGCGCCTCCCGGCTTCGGCGGCTCTGGATGACAAATCCCTCGTCGCCGCACCTTTTTTACAGCCTCCGAAGGCGCAATCCTTGCAGTTATTTGGGCTGAAAAGGAGACTCCAAAATGCGCATTCAGCAGACGGATCGAATCCTCAAAGACGCCCGGATCGCACGGCACGGCCAGCAGGTGCACGAGCAGAACCGCGGCGGGATGTGGCAGCGCGCCTGGCAGTCGCTGACCGGCATCTTCAAACGTTCGTAACTCGCAAGCGAGGCGCGGCTTACGGCGCCTCGCTCTCTTCCACTTCTTCGATCTCAGGCGCCTGCGTCTGCACGATCACCCAGCGGACGCGGAACCGTTCGGCATCCAGCACTTCGATCGATAAGTCTCCGAGTTGCGTCCGGTCGCCGGGCACGACTTCTCGTCCCAACCTCGCTGCCACATATCCGCCGATGGTCTCCTCGGCAGGCTCGCCGACGTCGACTTTCAACCGGTCCGCGAGATCCTCGATCAGGTAGTCGCCGCGCACGCGATACCGTCCGTTTCCGAGCGGCTCGATCTCCGGCCGCTCGCGGTCGAACTCGTCCTGAATCTGTCCGAACAACTCCTCGGTGATGTTCTCGAGCGACACGATTCCCGACGCGCCGCCGTACTCGTCGAGCACGCAGGCCATGTGCGTCTTGTGCTCGATGAACTGCGACAGCAGCGCTTCGACCGTGGAGTTTTCCGGAACGAAGAGCACGTCACGCTTCAGCTCCATCATCGTCCGCCCAGGTCCGCGGAGCTGTGCGAGGAAGAGATCCTTGACGTGAATGAGTCCGATGGTCTGATCGAGCGTGCCGTCGCACAGCGGATAGCGCGTGTGGCGCGTGGTGCGGATGATTTCGAGATTTTCCTCGATCGATTTCAGCGTCGAGAGAACCGAAACGTCCGTGCGCGGCACCATGATCTGACGCGCCGTCCGCTTCGAAAACTGGAAGACGCCTTCGATGATCTCCCGGTTCTCCTCGGACAAAATCCCGGCCTTCTCCGAGTGCGCGAGGATGAGGCGCAACTCCTCCTGCGAGTGCACCATCTCCGTATCGCTGGCGGGCTTGATTCCGACGAGGCGCAGAACGCGGTTGGTGGTCCGGTTCAGCATCCAAATGATCGGAAACATCAGCACGTAAAACGCGCGGAGCAGATGCGCCGACCAGAGAGCCGTGCCGAGGGTCTTGTCGATGGCGAGGTACTTCGGGCCGAGCTCGCCCATGATGATGTGCAGTGACGAAATCACCACGAACGCGATCGACGCCGCAATCGTGTGCGCGACGGCGACGCTGTAGACGCCGAGAAACGCGAGTCGCGGCTGGATCAGCGCCGCGAATGCCGGTTCGCCGACCCATCCGAGCGCGAGCGAGGCGAGCGTGACGCCGAGCTGCGTGGCGGAGAGGTAGCTGTCGAGTTTCTTGATGATGCGCCGCGCCATGCGCGCACGCGAGCTGCCTTCGGCGGCCATCTCGGCGAGCTGCGTCGGCCGCACTTTGATGATCGCGAATTCAGCAGCGACGAAGAATCCGTTCGCAATGATGAACAGCAAGGCGAGAAGCAAGTACCAGCTAGGCATGCTCACCGAGCGCGAAGGGCCGTCGCGCTACGAGATGGAGGGACGTCCATGGAAGTGCGGGATTGTATCAACTTGTCATCCTGAGCCGCCGGAGGCACGTAGCGCGAAGTGCGGAGTGCCGCAGGACGGTCGAAGGACCCCCTCAGTGCTTGCCTCGTGCAAGAGCCGCCGCCAACCGGGTTAGCAGGTTGGGGGTCCTTCGACCGTCCTCCGCTGATTCGGCTTCGCCTCACGCAGCTGCGGCGGCTCAGGATGACAGCTTCGTTACTTCATCGAGCGTCCGCCAGAAGCGCGGGTAGGACTTCGATACCACCTGCTCATTCGCGATGGTCACGTTGCCGCGGGCCAGGCCGGCGATTGCGAAGGACATGGCGATGCGGTGGTCGTTGTGCGTCTCGATCGTCACGGGATCGGATGACCAGCCGGATTGAATGAGCAGCGAATCGGGGCGTTCGTCGACGGTGACGCCGAGGCGGCGAAGCTCGGAGGTGATGGTGGCGAGGCGGTCGGATTCTTTGACGCGCAGGTTGGCCACGTTCACGATTTCGACTGGCGACGACGCCAGCGGCGCGATCGCGGCGAGCGTCGGGACGATGTCGGGCGAGGAGTTGCAGTCGAAGCGGCCGCCTTGCAGCGCGTTACCGGTGACGGTGATTTCACCGTCGGCGAAGGTGACCTGACAACCCATCGACTCGAGGATTTTGAGGAATGCCGCGTCGCCCTGGGCGCTCGGATGCGCCAGGCCGCGCACGCGAACCGTGCCGCGCGTTGCTGCCGCGGCGGCGAACCAGTACGACGCGGAGGAGTAGTCGCCTTCGACGCGGTATTCATCGCGATGAAGTTTCGATGCGCGCACGTGCACGACGTTGCCGTCGCGATTCACATTCGCTCCGAACGCCGTCAGGATCGACGCGGTGATGTCGAGGTAGGACGCCGAGGCGAGCGACGTGAGGCGCAAGGTGATGCCGTCCGGAAGGGTGGCGCCCGCCATCATCAGCGACGACGCGAACTGGCTCGACGTATCGGCGGCGATGGCAACGTCGAATCCGCCGCGCATCTTTTTCCCGCGAATGCGCAGCGGCGGATACCCATCGCGATCGACATACTCGACCTCGGCGCCGATCGAGAGCAACACTTCGACGAGATCGCCGATCGGCCGCTCGTGCATCCTCGCTTCGCCTTCGAGGACGAAACGTCCCGGCGTGAACGCAAGCCAGCCGGTGAGAAATCGCATCGCGGTGCCGGCGTTGCCGACGAAGACGTGAACGTCGTTCGCCGACATGCTGATGCGCGGTCCGATCGTTACGCCGGTTTTGAACGTGCCGTCGATCTGGAATCCGATCGTGCGCAACGCTTCCAGCGCGTAGCGCGTGTCGTCGGCATCGAGGCAGTTGGTGATCGTCGTCGTCCCCTCGGCCATCGCGCCGAGGAGCAGCGCGCGGACGGAGTAGGACTTGGAGGGAGGGGCGGTGACGGTGGCGTTGAGTGGGCCGGTCTTCGGGATGCTCTTCAATCGACCTCCAGAACCAGGCCGTCGTACGCGAGTTTGATCCCGTCGGGCAACGTCGCTTCCACCGTCGCATGGTCGACTTCGTGAGTCAGATGGATCAGCCACGTTTCGCGCGCGCCGATCCGCTGCGCGGCTTCGACGGCTTCATCGATGACGAAGTGCGTCGGATGACGCGGCGAGATTCTCAGACCATCCAACGCGAGGATCTCAACGCCTTCCAGTAACTCCATCGTCGAATCGGGGATGCCGTTCGTGTCGGTGATGTACGCGAAGTTGCCGATGCGGAATCCGAGGATGGTCCAGTCGCCGTGCGTGACGGGGAGAGGCGTGATGGCGATGCCTTCATGGACGAACGGGCCGTCGATTTCGATGAGGTCGAGCTGCGGTTTGCCGCCGCCGATCTGCGAGTCGGACCAGATGTAGCTGAAGGCGCGGCGGATCGCAGCGGCGGTCATCGGATTCGCGAACGCCTGGATGGCCTCGCGCTGCCGAAAGTTGAACGGGCGGATGTCGTCGAGGCCCATGAGGTGATCGGAGTGGGAGTGCGTGAAGAGGACGAAGTCGAGGCGAGGAATTGGGAACTTGAGGAGCTGCAGGCGAAGGTCGGGGCTCGTGTCGATCAGGAAGTGCTTGCCGGAGTGTTCGATCTTGACGGACTGCCGCAGGCGTTTGTTGCGCGGGTCAGTCGAGGTGCAGACGGCGCACGAGCATCCGACTACGGGGACGCCGGTGCTGGTTCCACTGCCCAAGAAAGAGATTTTCATAAGGGAGACGGTTCACGCGGGGCGCGCGAAGAGGCGGAGAAAAGCAGAGAAGTTCTCCGCCTCTCCGCGAGCTCCGCGTGAAACCGTTCTCATACTGTCACCCACGAGAACGCTCCTGAAACCGGATCAATCGCCATTGCCTCTCCCGTCTCGTACCACGGCGGCAGCACCGTGATGGTCGGCGAACTCTCCAGCACCAGCTTCTCGTGAAAATGTCCGAAGACGACGTGCGTGAAGCCGGCGCGCGAGCGGCCGAACGCCTGCATCTGTTCGATCGGCAGCCGCGATTTGTGTTTGAAGTTCGAGTCGGACAGCCGGTGCTCGATGCTGTCGACGAAGTTCCGCGCCACCTTCTTCGGGATGAACTTCAGCGCGAATTTTGACATCGAGTTCTTCGACGCGAAGCGCCAGAAGCGGTAGGGAAGGTCGCGGTCGTTGATCATGTCGCCGTGGATGATCAGGTAGTTTTTCTCGCCAGCGGCCACCGCGTACTCCATCGCGATGTCCGTTACCCCATTCTCCACGAACGAACCGTGAAGGAAGAAATCGCGGTTACCTTCGACGTAGTGAATCGGAACGCCACTATCGCGCAGCGCGCGAAAACGGGCGAAGACTTTCTCGACGGACGACGTGTAGAACTTCGGATGAGCGATCAGGTAGTGAAAGAGATCGCCGTTGAGGTAGAGCGCGCGTGGATGCAGCGCCGCGAGCCGGTCGAGCCAGGCGACGATCGGCGCTTCGCTGCCATCGGAGAGACCGATGTGCGAGTCGCCGATGACGAAAATCTGTCCTGCCGGAATCATGCGGTCAACTCCTCGAGGACCCGCCGTAGTTCACGATGGTTTTGTTCGCTGAACGTGCAGAAGACCACGCGTTGCAAGGATCGCGCGTGCGGCCGGAAATCGAGCGCCGTCGACACGAGCACGCGCCAGCAGCGGATCTGATCGAAGCCGAACATTGCCGGCACCGGCGGCATGGCCACCGATGCAATCGCCAACTCCTCGGCGCGTTTCAGCGCCGCCCAGACCGCGTTGCGCAATTTCGCATCCTCATCGCCGTCGCCGAAGCGCGGCACGATCGCGTGGATGACGAACTTGCACAGCACGTTGCCGCCGCTGGTGACGACCGCATGCCCGACCGGCACCGATCCGAATTCAGCTACCGGTTTGCTCGCCGAGGCCGGATTGATGATGGCGTCGACCTTGAGCGAGTTGACGTCGGCGCGAAGGAGCTCGATTTCCATGCGGTTAGAGCGCGGGATTCAGCTTTGCGCGCGGGTCCTCGCCATATGCGGCATCGATCGTTTCGGCGGCGTCGAGCACGTCAGCCGCGGAGCTCTTTGGAACGGTGATCTCCACACGGTAGTAGTGATCGCCGGCGGTGGTCTTTTTCTTCACGCCCTTGCCGCGCAAACGAAACGTTTGGCCGCCCTGCGTGCCTGCCGGAATGCGCGCGCGCACCGGGCCTTGAATCGTCGGCACTTCGACCTCGGCGCCGCGAATTGCTTCGCCGACTTTGATCGGAAGGTCGATGTAGATGTCGTCCCCTCGGCGTTCGAACAGCGGATGCGCGCGGACGTGAATGAGCACGTTGAGATCGCCGGCCGGTCCGCCGTTGTTGCCGGGCGCGCCTTTGCCGCGCAGCCGGATTTTCTGTCCGTCGGCCACGCCCTCGGGGATCTTGACCTTGACACCTTTGCCGTTGAGGACGAGATCCATGGTCGTGCCGAGAATGGCGTCGCGAAAATCGATGGTGAGCTCGGCTTCGAGATCTCCGCCGCGTTGCGGACCTGGATCGCCGCCGCCGAACAGGTCGGAGAAGATGTCGGTGAATCCGCCGGCGCCAGTCGAACGACGTCCAGCGCGTGCGCGTCCGCCACCGCCGGTGAACTGCGAGAAGTCGAATCCGCCGAACGGATTTGCACCACCCGCAAACGGATTGCCGCCCGGACCGCCGCCGCGGAATGCTTCCCTGCCGAGGCGGTCGTATTGCTCGCGCTTCTCCGTGTCCGACAGAACGGCGTACGCCTCGGAGATTTCCTTGAACTTGTTCTCGGCTTCTTTGTTGCCCTTGTTCTTGTCGGGATGGAACTTCTTCGCGAGCGCGCGGTAGGCCTTCTTCAGCTCATCTTCGCTGGCGCTCTTCTTCACGCCGAGGATGTCGTAGTAGTCCTTCTCAGCCATAGTCAGGCCAAACGTTTTAGCACATGAATTGCTTCGTGAGCCGGTTGGAGAAACAATCACCCGCTCATGTACGGATCACTGGCGCGCCGCAACATTCTGACGATGATCCTCGCCGGCGGTATGGGCGAGAGGCTGTACCCGCTGACGCGCGACCGCGCCAAGCCGGCCGTGCCGTTCGGCGGCCGCTACCGGATCATCGACTTCGTCATCAACAACTTCATCAACTCCGGCTTTTTCAAGATCAAGGTGATGACGCAGTTCAAGTCGAACTCGCTCATCGAGCACATCACGCGCACGTGGCGGCTGGTGCCGGAGATCGGACAGTACGTCGATATCGTCCCGGCGCAGATGCGCAAAGGTCCGTTCTGGTTCCGCGGCACGGCCGACGCGGTCTTTCAGAATCTCGAGCTGATTTTCGACGAGCAGCCGGAGTTCGTCTGCGTCTTCGGCGGCGATCACATCTACAAGATGGATGTGAACCAGATGCTGCAGGAGCACCTAACCAACGACGCCGACCTGACCATCGCCACGATTCCGGTGCCGGTCGAGGAAGCGCATCACTTCGGCATCGTGGAAGTCGACGGCGACTGGCGCGTGACCGGATTCGTCGAGAAACCGAAGGAAGGGGCGAAGACGATTCCGGGACGGCCGGACATGGTGCTGGCCTCGATGGGCAACTACATCTTCAAGGCCAACGTGATGATCGACGTGCTGCAGCGCAACGCGTTGCGCGATGCGGCGCACGATTTCGGCAAGGAGATCATCCCGGCCATGTATCCGCGGATGAAAGTGTTCGCGTACGACTTCGGTCAGAACTATGTGCCGGGTGAGGCGGAGATCAACCGCGGCTACTGGCGCGACGTGGGGACGATCGATTCGTATTTTGCAGCATCGCTCGACCTGGTCGCGGTCACGCCTCTGTTCAATCTGTACAACGCGCAATGGCCGATGGTGTCGGCGCCGCTGAACCTGCCGCCGGCGAAGTTCGTTTTCGCCGATTCGAAGTCGCAGCGCATCGGAATCGCGACGGACTCACTGGTCTCGGACGGCACGATCATCTCCGGCGGCACCATCAACCGCTGCGTTCTCCATCCGCGCGTGCGTATCCATTCGTACACCGACGTCGACGAGTCGATCCTGATGGACGGCGTCGAGATCGGGCGCCATTCGAGAATCCGCCGCACGATCATCGACAAGGGCGTGAAGATCCCGCCCGGAACGACGATCGGCTACGACCTCGAAGCCGATCGCCAGCGCTTCACGGTCACCGACAGCGGGATCGTGGTGGTGCCGAAGGGAGCGGAGATCACGGAAGGGGTGCTGGCGTAGCACTGTCATCCTGAGCCGCCGCAGCCGGCCGTTGCGAAGCAGCAGCACGGCGGAGGACGGCGAAGGATCTCCAGCTTCCCAGGCTGCGTTGAATCCAAGCGGGTTTCAACCGGAGTTGCGCAACTTGAGATCCTTCGCCGTCCTCCGGCGCTGCGCCTTCGGCTCCGACGCCTTCGGCGGCTCTGGATGACAGCTTGAACATTCGCCTTTCAAACCGGATATCCTCGCCGGCCCATGACGACCAAGCCCCGCCCCGACGGCCGCGCCTCCGATGAGATGCGCCGTGTCCTCATCACGCCGCACTTCAGCAAGCACGCGGAGGGGTCGGCGCTGATCGAAGTCGGCGACACACGCGTGATCTGCACCGCCTCCATCCAGGAGAAAGTTCCTCCGTTTCTCTACCGCACCGGAAAGGGGTGGGTGACCGCGGAGTACGGAATGCTGCCGCGCGCCACCACCGAGCGCACCGACCGCGAGGCCGCAAAAGGAAAACAGGGCGGACGGACGATGGAGATTCAGCGCCTGATCGGCCGCTCCCTTCGCGCCGCCGTCAACACCGAGTTCCTCGGCGAGCGCACGATCTGGCTCGATTGCGATGTCATCCAGGCTGACGGCGGCACGCGCACCGCCTCCATCACCGGTTCCTTCGTCGCCCTCGCGCTCGCCCTCGGCCGCCTCTATCTCGACGGCAAGATCGTGACGTGGCCCATCAGTTCCTTCGTCGCCGCCGTCTCCGTCGGCATCATCAACGGCACGCCCGCGCTCGATCTCAATTACGAGGAAGACTCGAAAGCCGGCGTGGACATGAACATCGTCGCCACCGACAAAGGCCGCTTCGTCGAGCTGCAGGGCACCGCCGAGGGCGCGACATTCAGCGAAGACGAAATGACGGCGATGCTGGGACTGGCCAAGTCAGGAATCGCATCGCTCGTCGAGAAGCAGCGCGAAGTGCTCGCACCGACGCTGACGCGCGTCGATGCAATGTCGCGGGACCGGCTGAACAAGAAGTTCCGGTAGGCATTTGGACGCCGTACCCGTATTGGGTATGATCGTACCCGAAATGGGTACACGTCGTTCGAATCTGTCGGATGCGCTCTTCTCACAAACGCAGCAACGCGTCCTCGGGCTCCTCTACGGCCACCCGGATGAGTCGTTCTTCGCAACGGAGATTTTCCGGCGGACTGGCGTAGGCCGCGGCACCGTGCAGCGCGAACTGGAGCGCCTCGTCAGCAGCGGCCTGGTGCTCATGAAGCCGGTCGGAAATCAAAAGCACTTCCGCGCGAACCGCGACAATCCGATTTTCTCGGAGCTGCGCTCGATCATCGTCAAAACGAGCGGCATCGCCGAGCCGTTGCGCGATGCCCTCGCCCCGCTCGCGCGAAGAATCGATCTCGCGCTCATCTATGGATCGGTTGCACGCGGCGAGGCTCACGCCGGCAGCGACGTCGACCTTCTTGTCGTCGCCACGGACGTCACGCTGGAACAGCTCTTCTCGCGTCTTGCTCGGGCGGAACGCGCTGTCGGCCGCAAGATCAATCCCACGCTCCTGACGCCGGACGAATTTGCGCGGAGGCGTCACAATGGCAACGTGTTTCTGACGAAAGTCCTCGCGGGCCCCGTGATTCCATTGATTGGGAGTGTCGACGGTGACGCGACCGCTCGATAACCTCGTCGCGGCAGGCGCGCTGAAGACCGAGGCGCCGTCCGGGCAGGAAATTAAGGGCCTGATGCGCTCTGGAGAAGCGCGTCTCAACGACGCCGCAAACGAGTCGCTCTCCATCGAAAGCCGTTTCGATCTCGCCTACAACGCGGCACATGCTCTCAGCCTTGCTGCGCTCCGCTGGCATGGGTACCGGCCCGACAAACGCTACATCGTTTTTCAGGCACTCGCGCACACGGTGGATCTACCGGCGGCGCAATGGCGCGTACTCGAGAGCGCGCATCGTCTACGCAACACCGTTGAATACGAAGGTCTCGTGAACGTTGATCGAGAACTTCTCGAAGCCGTGTTGCGCGTGACTCACGAGGTCGCGACACGTCTTCGCATGATTGTCGAGCGCGATCAGCTCTGACGCAGATACGGCTCCGGATTGCGCTGCTGGTCCACCGAGGCGCGGTCGGGAGTCGGAGACGGCGGCGGCTCATCGTCGAGCGGGAGTTGCAGCGGTAGTTCGATCGGCATCGCCTCCGGATGATTGCGTCGTCGAAATTCGGGCGGAAGGTCGTGATCGGACATGATCGGCACCTTTCTCTGTGCGGCTTCTGCTGGAGCAGGTTTTGCGCCACGCCGTCAGTGTCGGACCGAACGGTGCCGAGGAGGCTGTTCCGGGGCCGCACCCTGAATCACGATGCGCCGGGCGTCGCGTTTCCAACCCCACACTTCGCGCCGTGGACGTAATAGAAAATCTGGTTTCCGGCCGGCTGGGTCAGCGTGCGCGTGAAGGTGTGGCGGGTAGGTCGTCGGAAATGGATCGGGCAGCGACGGGAACAGCGTTCGGCGGCGGTTTTGAAACTTCGCGGCCCACTGCGCCATCGTTCGTCCGGATCCCGCAGGATCGATGACGCCGTTCGGTTGCTTGACCGCTTCCCAGTAGCGCTCTTCGTAGATTTCGACGAAGACCGCCTGCGAATTGATCAATGAGTTCTGGAATGCCGAGTCGGTGTCGGAGACGTTCGATACCTTCGCCGCGTTCGTGGTCTGGAACCCGGTGACTTGACCCTCACGGCCTTCCTGCACCAAGGCCGAGATCATCTCCAACGTGCCCGAGCATCTCCTCCGGTTCGGCGCCTCGACAAACCCCGCGGCGCGTCCGCACGGAGGGATCGACCTGAACTACGAAACCTCGCGGATCACGATCGACGGCGGGCGTACCTCGCCGTTCCTGATCGCGAACGCGACGGCCTCATTGGCGCTGACGAAACATCTCCGCGCCGGATTGATCGTTCGCAATCTGTTCGACCGCAACTACTCGACTCCGGTCGGTTCCGAGTTTCTCTCGCCGCGAATGCAGCAGGACGGCCGAACCGTCGAAGTGATGTTCCATGTGACCAAATGACGCGTTCCGTTCAAAGCCGATTCGCGAGTGCCGCGGCAATCCGCGGTGCGCTGCGTGTTCATCGACATTTCGGATGCCGCCGTACCGCTCGACGCGCAACTCCCGCGCGGCACGGACGCGGCCTACGTCGCTCCGCTGCGTGCCGTCAATGTCGGAGCGGTATTCATCGCGTTGCGCGCACGGCGGATACGCTCGGTGACGGCGGTACCCGAATACGTCCTGGCCGGATCCGCCGTCGGTCTCTCGCTGCATGGCGACCACGCCCAAATCGTGGTCAACCTCCCCGCCGCCCGCGCTGAAGGTTCGGACTTCAGTTCGCAGTTGCTGAAACTCGCGCGAATCGTGGAGTAGCCGCCTACCGTGCGGCGCGGTTGTTCCGTATGTGTGTCACGGCGAGCAGATTGAATCCGATCGAGAGGCCGATCAGCACGCCACGCGCAAAGTCGATGGCGTCCGAGTTCAGCTTCGTCGTCACGTGGATGAAAGTCGGCAGGCTCGAAATCACCAGGCAGGTCATTCCGATCATCATCAGCATGCTGGGCTTGTTTGACAGTCGATTTCTTAGGTTCATGGATAGGCTCCTTTTGTAAAGTTAACTTGTCTGGCTAACGTTGTCAAGTCAACTTGTCTTCCCGCGACAGACGGTAAGCTTCGCGAATGAAACTTCGGCTATCGCTCGTGGTCGTGTGTCTGCTCGCGGTTTCTGCAAGCGCCCTTGCTGATCCAACAGCTGAGGTCGTCCGGCTTCACGCGCTGTTCGATCGCGCGTGGGAAACGCAGCTTCGTGAGAATCCGCTCTTCGCTACCTCGGTCGGCCGGCACGAGTACGACGACCGGCTGCCCTCGGTGACGATGGCCGATCTCGAACGCCGCCACGCGCACACGAAGGCCGCGCTCTCCGAGCTTGCAGCGATCGATCGCGCGAAGCTGCCGCCGGCCGAAGTCGTCAACTACGACATCTTCAAACAGCGGCTTGAGGACTCGGCCGCGTCGTTCGACCTCGGCGACTACCAAGTGCCGTTCAACGCCGACTCCGGATTCCACTCCGGTTTCTCGCGTCTGCCGAAAGACGTCCCGCTGGCGACGGTGAAGGACTACGAGAACTACATCAGCCGCCTCAAAGCGTGGCCGCGCTACGTTCGCGAAGAGATCGCGCTGATGCGCATCGGCATCAAGCGCGGCATGACCATTCCGCGCGCCACGCTGGAGGGTTACGACTCCACGATCACCGCGCACATCGTCGACGACCCAACGAAGAGCGTGTTCTGGGCGCCGTTCGCGAAGTTCCCTTCCTCGGTGCCCGAATCCGAACGCGCGCGATTGCAGACCGAGGGACGCGCGGCGGTGATGGAAGGCGCGGTGGTTGGATACCGCGAGTTCCTCGACTTCTTTCGCAACGAATATCTGCCGAACGCGCGCACGACGCTCGGCGCGTCCGAACTGCCGGATGGCCGCGCGTACTACGCGTTGAAAATCCGCGAATTCACCACGCTCAATCTCACCCCCGAGGAGATCCACAAGATCGGACTGAGCGAAGTCGAGCGGATTTCGGGCGAGATGAACGCCGTGATGAAGCAGGCCGGATTCAACGGCGACTTCGCGGCCTTCCTCGTCTTCCTCCGCACCGATCCGCGCTTCTACGCGAAGACACCCGAGGAGTTGCTGTCGCGCGCGTCGCGGATCGCGAAGCGGATCGACGGCAAGCTGCCGTCACTTTTCAAAACGCTTCCGCGGCTGCCGTACACCGTTGAGCCGGTACCGGACGACATCGCGCCGAAGTACACGAGCGGGCGCTACGTCGGTCCCGCGCAGGGCAGCACGCAGCCGGGCATCTACTGGGTGAACACGTACATGCTCGAAAGCCGGCCGCTCTACAACCTCGAGGCGCTCACGCTGCACGAGGCGGTGCCGGGACATCATCTGCAGATCTCGCTCGCGCGAGAGCTCGGCGATCTGCCGAACTTCCGCCGCTACTCCTACATCTCCGCGTTCGGCGAAGGTTGGGGTTTGTACTGCGAGTGGCTCGGCATCGAAGCGGGGATCTATCAGGATCCGTATTCGAACTTCGGCCGGCTGACGTACGAGATGTGGCGCGCCTGCCGTCTCGTCGTCGATACCGGCATTCACTCGATGGGGTGGACGCGCAAGCAAGCGATCGACTATCTCGCCACGCGCACCGCGCTTCCGTTGCACGAAGTGGAGACGGAAGTCGACCGCTACATTTCCTGGCCCGGCCAGGCGCTCGCCTACAAACTCGGCGAGCTGAAAATCAAAGAGCTCCGCAAACGCGCGGAAATGGCGCTCGGCACGCGCTTCGACGTGCGCGAGTTCCATGACGTCGTCCTCGGCAGCGGAGCAGTGCCGCTGAGCGTCCTCGAATCGAATGTCGACCGCTGGATCGACTCGCAAAGGAAAACGCAATGAAGAGAATGTTCGCCGCACTCACGTTCCTGATCCTGGCCGGCTGCGCGACGTCGCCGTCGCCGAACCTCGTCTTCCTCGGCAGCGGCATCGAGTTGCAGTCAGTCCCCGGCCACCCGTCGACGCGTTCCTGGTCGAGCCGGCCGGGTGTCCTCGCGGACTACCGTTCGTTTCTCTTCGACCCGGTCGTCGTGTCCCTCGGCAAAGCAGCGCCGGAGTACGAGTCGAGCGCCGAGGAGGTGAAGGTCCTCAGCGAACACCTGCGTACGGCATTCACCGAGGAACTGACGCGCGGCGGTTACACGGTCGTCGACAAGCCGGGTGACGGCGTGCTCCGCGTTCGCGCCGCGATCACGGAACTCGTTCCCGTTCATCCCTCGAAAAACCTCGGCGCGAAAGCGATTGGCAGCTTTCTCGGCCCCGGCGGCATTCTCCTGCCCACGATCGATATCGGACAGGCGGCAATCGAAGTCGACATGCGCGACAGCAATACGAACGCCCGCGTGGCCGCCTTCGCCGATCGGAAACGCGGCCGCAAATACCTCGGCGGATTGAACTCGTATCGCCGCTGGGGAGACGTCGAATCGGCCTTCCAGGCCTGGGCCCGCGAATTCCGCGCGCAACTCGACCAGGTCCAAAAGCGGAAGTGACGCATGCTAAGGTAACGAGTCACATCAACGAAGGAGCAGATTCATGATCAAGAAGAAGGACGTACAGAAGACCGCGAAGAAGGTCGGCAAAGCAGTGGCGAAGGCGAGCGAAGACGCGTACGACGCCGTTGCGAAAGCCGCCAAACCGAAGATAAAGGCGATCAAGAAGGCCGCCGCGCCGAAAGTCAAAGAAGCGCGCAAAGCGATCGACAAGCAGGTCGCCAAAGGCGTGAAGGGCGCGAAGTCGATGGCCAAGGACGCGCTCAACTCCACGGCCAAGTCGCTGCAAAAAGCCGCGAAAAAGATCTGATGATTCCGAGTTGCCGGACGCTCTGTCCGGCAACTTCCCCGTTCGCCTGCGATGACTACTCGACGCGCAACCGCGCTGTTCGGCGGCATCTCGCTGGTCGCAGTCATTGCGCGATTGCTCCAACTGCAGGGGCTCCATCCGCTGGTCTGGGATGAGATCGAATTCTTCCGCGCCACCGACTGGGTACGCCGCGGGCTCGTTCCGTACCGCGATTTCTGGGAGCACCACACGCCGCTGCAGTGGTTCCTCTTCGCGCCGGTCACCGCGTTGACGAGAAGCACCGGCGTGAGCGCGATCCTCGTGATGCGTTGGGCGCAACTGCCGCTCTGGATTCTTACGTTCCTCCTGCTGCGCGGCTGGATGCGCCGCGCGGGCATCTCGGCGTTCGCGGCATGGACGGCGATGACGCTCGTGCTCTGCAGCACGCTCTTCATGCTGCCCGCGGTCGAGTACCGCGTGGATGTTCTCGGATGCGTCATCTACATCGCGGCGCTCTTTTTCTTGCAGCGCATCGGAGATTCGGGGGTCGGGGGTCGGCGGTCGGAGCGCTCATCGGCATCGGCAATTGCTCCGACACCCGACACCCGACACCCGACTCCCAGCGGTCCAAAGTTCGCCTTCCTCGGCGGCGCGATGCTTTGCCTGGCCGGCCTCGCCAATCTGCGACTCGGTCCGCTGGCCGTTCTCACGCTGCTGCTCGTGCGCGTCGTGCGCACGCGCGACCGCGCCTGGGGCGGCAACGCCCGCGCGAACTGGTGTTTCGCCGGCGCCGCGGCGACATTCGCGGCTGCGTGCGGGTACTTTGCGGCGACGCATTCCGCGCGCATCGCGTGGCAGCGGCTGTGGAGTGACAACTTCCTCGCCGACCGTTTCGCGCAAGCGCCGGTGGATTGGATGTTCGCGCACCGCTTCGCCGTCGCGTTCGGAGTGCGTCTCGTCGACTCCGCGCCGAACTTCCAACTCTCCGCCGTCGATCCCGGCGGCATCGCCATCCTGGTGATCGGCAGCATCGGTGTTGTGCGCGCGCTGCGTCGCGGCCTCCGCGCACCGGGCGACGACTTTTTTCTCGCGTTTCTGCAGGTCGCGAACCTGCTCTTCATCGCTGCGATGAAGTACGTCTTCAACTACCACCTCGAGATCGCCGTCCTGCTGATGGCGCCGCTCGTCGCCATCGAGATCGATCGATTTGCGGCGTCCGACTCACGACGCCGCGCGCTGATCGCGCTCGTCGTCATCGCCGCGACCGTCAACATCGCCGCCGCCGTTTTCCGCGGCAAGGAAAGCGACACCGTCTACGAAGACTTCGTCATGCGCGAGGCCGATCGCCGCACGCCGCCGGGTTCGAAAGTCTTCGACAGCGTCGGCTGGCCGCTGCACCGCGATCCGGCATACCGCTACTGGTTCCTGCGCGCCAACGTCTTCGTGATGGAAGAGCACAAACTCTTCGAGCCGTACACGATCGCGGATGTCCTCCGCGATCCGCCGGCCGCCGTGATCGCTGACTATGACGTCCGCAAATGGCTGGCAGCGCATCGTCCCTTCGGCGAATTCATCGTCACGCACTACCTCCCGCTCTGGCGCGAGATCTGGCTGCCCGGAATGTCCGCGCGCGTTACGCCGCTCGCGCCGGCCGCGCGGTGGATCGTGCTCGCGGACGGCACATACGACGTCTACGCGTCGACGAATCTCGCCGCCCATCCGTGGTATCGCCAGCCGCTCGATTTCGAACGTCCGCTCTGGCGCGGTGTCGGACCGCCAACGCCAGCCGACCGCGGCGCGCACATCGAATGGTTCATCGACGGCGCTCCGATTTCCGCGACGACCACGCTCACGCTCCGCCGCGGCCAACGCCTCGACGCGATCTCGCACGAGCTGCTTCCAGTCGGCATCATGCTCATCGACGCACGCAACGACGCCGCCTTCTGTCAGCCGCCTCGCGGGACCACACTCGAAGCCTCCGATCCGCCGCGCTGGCACATCCCGGATCTCGGCGCGCTGCTCCAACTCGCTCGCGGCACCGATGCGATCGCGCCGCGCAGCCCGTGCCACCGCTGATGCGATCTCTTGCTCAGGCACTGCCTCTTGCCAAAGCACAGACAAGAGTGTCTGTGCCACACCACCTCGCGCCTGTACCAGCAGTCCCGCGAGTACGGCAGGATTCATGTGGCACAGACACTCTTGTCTGTGCTGGTGAGGCTCGCGACGCTTGAGAAGATCAACGCCGCCGCGCCGCGAATACAATACGCGGCCCTTATGACTCATCGTTCCATTGGCATTCTCGGCGGCGGCATCTCCGGCGTCGCACTCGCCTCCTTCCTCGGCGACGACGTTGAGGTCGTCGAGCGACGTCACAGCATCGGCGGGCTCTGCGGAACGATCGTCGAAGACGGCTTCACCTTCGACGCCGCTGGCCCGCACATCATGTTCAGCAAGAACAAAGAGGTGTTGAACCTGATGGTGGAGACGCTCGGCGACAACGTCCATCAGCGCCGCCGCGAGAACAAGATCTGGTTCAAGGGCCGCTTCGTGAAGTACCCGTTCGAGAACGATCTGGCGTCATTGCCGCCCGAGGACAACTTCGATTGCATCTACGGCTACATCGTCAACCCGCATTCCGATGACACGCCGTCGAATCTCGCGGAGTGGTCGTACAAAACCTTCGGCGCCGGCATCTCGGAGAAGTACTTCATCCCGTACAACGAGAAGATCTGGAACTATCCCGCCACGAAGCTCGGCCTCGAATTCGTCGAACGCATTCCGAAGCCGCCGATGGAGGATGTGCTCAAGTCGTCGATCGGGATTTCGACCGAGGGGTATTTGCATCAGCTGCACTTTTACTATCCGGTCGAGGGTGGATACGAATCGCTCGTGCACGCCTTCGCGAAGAACGTTCGCGGCGACATCCGTACGAACTGGCGGGTCGCATCCGTCGCACGCGATGGACAGAAATGGCGCGTGACCTCGGCCGACGGAGACGAGCGCACATACGACACGCTCGTCTCCACGCTGCCGATTCACGAGTTGCTGAAAGTCTGGACGGATGCGCCCGACGACGTGCACAAACTCGCCGCCACGCTCCGCTACAACTCGCTGATCAACGTCCTCATCGGATGCAACGAAGATCGCGGCTATCCCTACACCGCGCTTTACGTTCCCGATCCGAGTCTCCTCTTTCACCGCCTCTCGTTCCCGAAAGCGTTCAGCGAGCATTGCGTGCCGGCGGGATCGTCGTCGGTCATGGCGGAGATCACTACGAACGAAGGCGGCGACGGCGTGTGGGAGATGACGGATGAGGCGATCATCGACCGCACCATTCGCGAGTTGGAGATGACCGGCCTCGTCGATCCGAACACCATCGTCTACCGCAAAGCGATCCGCTTCCTCTACGGCTATCCGGTCTACGACCTCGACTACCGCGCCAACGTCACCGCGATGCGCAACACCGTCGCCGCCACCGGCCTGCACCTCCTCGGCCGCTTCGCGCAGTTCGACTACATCAATAGCGATGTGTGCATCGAACGCGCTCTTGCGCTTTCGAAAACGTTATCCGCAGATTTCGCAGATTCACACAGATAGAAACCATGTATGAATCGGCGAATTATCAATACTTCGAGGATGTGAACTGGGGCTTGCTCCGTCTCTGGGGCGGACGCAAGGACCTTGACGTCCTCGACGTCGGCTGCGGCTTTGCGACGACCTCGCAGCACATCGAGAAATGCGGCAACCGCGTCACCGGAATCGAGTCGAGCGCCGAGGCGGTGGCGGTCGCGCGCACGCGCGTGAGCGAAGTCATTCACGCCGATCTGCAAAACCATCCGCTGGCCGGGCGCCGCTTCGACGTCATCATCTTCGCGGACGTTCTCGAACATCTCGCCTGGCCGATCGGCGTCCTGCGCAGCTACCTCGATCTGCTCAAGGACGGCGGCAGCGTCATCGTCTCGCTGCCGAACGTCGGACTCTGGTCCGTGCGCCTCAACCTGCTACTCGGCCGTTTCCGCTACGAGGAAACCGGCGTGCTCGATCGCACGCACCTCCGCTTCTTCACCCGCCGCACGGCGCGCGAGATGATCGAATCGACAGGCCTCGAAATCATCCGGCGCACATACAATCCCGGCCTCGTGCGCCCGTTCGTTCCACTCGCGAAAAAACTCCTCGGCGGCGGCGGGGGCGACTCGCACGATCCGTCGTCGCTGCTCGAATCGCGTCCGTACAAGCTCTACCTGAAAACGATCTACCCGATCGAACGCATCGTTGCCTCCGCGTGGCCCGGCGCGCTCGCGTTCCAGATGATTTTCGAAGCTCGCAGGAAACCATGAAACTCACCATCTCCATGATCACGCTCAACGAGGAGCGCGCGGTCGCGAAAGTCGTCGGCGACATTCGCGGCGTCGTGCCGGATGCGGAGATCTTCCTCGTCGATTCGAGCAAAGACCGCACCGCGGAAATCGCCACGGAGCTCGGTTGCCGCGTCTTCAAGCAGTTCCCGCCGAAGGGCTACGGACCTGCTATGGATCGCGCTGTCCGCGATGCCGCGGGCGACATCGTCATCACGCTCGATTGCGACGACACGTATCCCGTCGAAACAATCCCGACGATGGTCGCGCTGATCGACGAAGGCTACGACCTCGTCAACGCCACGCGGCTGGCGAAGCGGCCGAAGGCGATGCCGTTCGCAAACTACCTCGCCAACCGCATCTTCGCCTGGACCGCGCGGCTGTTCCACGGCATCCGAACCACCGACGTGCACAGCGGCATGCGCGCGTACCGCAAGTCGATGCTGGAAAAGGTGACGTGGGATCCGAACGGGCCCGCGCTGCCGGTGGACATGCTCGTGATTCCGTTCCGAATGGGCTACCGCGTCGCCGAGATCCCGATCGAATACCGCGACCGCATCGGCGCATCGACGTTGCAGCGCTGGAACTCGACGGTGTGGACGTTCAAGCGCCTTTGGCGGGCGCGCAAAGTAAAGCGGCGGAGCTAAGTCCAATGCCGGTAACGGTAGCCATCCTCGCCGGCGGCTTCGGCACGCGCCTCGGTGATCTAACCCGTGGCCTTCCCAAGCCGATGATTCCGATCAACGGCCGCCCGTACCTCGAACGCGTCATCGACTCCTTCGCCCGTTGCGGACTGCGCGACATCGTCCTGCTGACCGGGTATCGCGCCGAGGTCATCGAAGAGCATTTTGGGGATGGCGAGACGTTCGGCGTGAACATCACCTACAGTCGCGAAACGCAGCCCCTCGGCACCGGCGGCGCGATCCGCGAGGCGCGCGCACTTCTCGGCGAGACGTTCGTGATGACCTACGGCGATGTGCTGCGCTACTTCGATTACGACCGCTTCGTCACCGCACATGTCGAGCCGTGCGTGGCGGTCTATCCGCGCCGGACGGTCGGCAACGTGGATGTCGACGGCGATCGCGTCATCCGTTTCGACAAACGTGCGCCCGAGCTGCCCTACATCGACGCCGGCTTTTCGCTGATGCCGGCCAGCGTCATCGACCTGCTTCCGGAGTCCGGACCGTGTTCGTTCGAAGAATCGATCTTCCCGCGGCTCGCTGCCGAGCGCCGGCTCGCGTGCGAAATCGTCGATCACAATTTCTTCGACATCGGAACGCCGGAGGAGCTGGCGCGGACGAATCGTGGATTAGTCGATTAATCTACTAACCCACATGCGAATCGTCGTTACCGGCGCGGCCGGATTCATCGCCACCAATCTTCTCGAACGCCTCCTCGCCGAGGGACATGAGGTTCACGGTATCGACAACTTTTTTCTCGGCAAGCGTGAGTACGTCGCGCGGTCGTTGGAGAAACCGGGATTCACGTTTCATGAGTTCGATCTGCTCGACCGCGATCGCGTCGTGGCGCTGTTTCAGCGCCTGCGGCCGGAGCTGGTGTGGCATCTCGCGGCGAACAGCGACATCAGCTACGGCACCAGCTACACCGACTTCGATCTCAAGGGCGGCACGCTCGTCACGTACAACCTCCTCGAGGCGATGCGCGTTTCGAATACCAAGCAGCTCATCTTCTCCAGCAGCGGCGCGATCTACGGCGAGCCGACGATTCTTCCGACGCCGGAAAATTACGGCCCGCTGTTTCCGATCTCGTTTTACGCCGCGAGCAAGATCGCCTGCGAGACTCTGATCACCGCGTTCGCGGCGGGATACCAGATGAAGTGCTGGATCTTCCGCTTCGGCAACATCGTCGGCGGTTATCCGACGCACGGCGTCATCCACGATTTCGTCCTCAAGCTCCAGCGTGATCCGACCCGTCTCGAAATCCTCGGCGACGGCACGCAGTCGAAGCCGTATGTGCACGTCGAAGATTGTCTCGACGGAATGATGTTCGGCCACGCCACCGCGAAGGACCTCGTCAACTGCTACAACCTCGCAGTCCCCGACTGGACCTCGGTCAATCAGATCGCCGAGTGGACGATCGAAGCGATGGGCCTCGATCCCGCGACGGTCGCGATCACGCACACCGGCGGCTCACGCGGCTGGCCGGGCGACGTACCGAAAGTCCGCCTCGACACCGCGCGCATGACCGCGCTCGGCTGGACTCCGAAGATGGGCAGCAACGAGGCGGTGCGACGCTCGATTCGCGAGACCGTCGCGCAGTTTGGCGGAGCGTAGTGCGGGCGTCTCGCCTGCATCCGCTGGGCGTCCTCGCCCGGCGGGGGTTTCTTTCCCAAGATCCGCGGTTTTGACCGAAACCACCGTCGGGCGAGACGCCACGCCGGATGCAGGCGAGACGCCCGCACTACGCCTACTGCGATGCCTGTGCAATGAACGCGTCGAGGTTCCGCGGGTTCGCCGGCATGTGCAGGGCGTTGGTCAGGAAATCGTTTGCGTCCGTCGGCGAGATCGCCTTCGCGGCGCGGAGCTCGGCAACGCCTTCGGGGCGCTTGTTGGCCTGGAGCAGGCCGAGTCCGAGGTAGATGTGGGGCTCGACGGATTGCGGAAAGATTTCGACGGCGAGGCGGTACTGACTCACCGCCTCCTCGTAGTGGCCGTCCTGCGAGAGCTTGGTGCCGTCGTCGAGATACTTGTCGTACTCGTCCTGCCGCGGATTGTGCGGCAACATCTGCGTGGCGACGCCGAGGTTGTTCTTTGCGTGCGGCGTGTTCGGATCGAGCGACAGCGCGTAGCGGTTGTTGGTAATCGCGCCGCGGATCAGCGCCGTTCGCACTGGCGAATCGGGCATCGTGCGCGCCTTCATCACGAGCGCCGTGCCCATGCCGACGTATGCCTGCGGAAACCAATCCGGAGGTTTCGCACCCGAGGCTTTCAGTGCCGGCAGTGTCAGGTCGATGGAACGCTGCAGGTGAGGCATGGCCTCGTCCGGCTTCGTGGCCTGTAGGGTCTGGCCGAGAAGGTATTCCGCGGCGGAATTGTCCGACGTGACGTCGAGCGTATGCGCGAAGAGCGTCTCCGAATTTTTCCAGTAGTGAAGCTGATGAAATGCCACGATCGCGTAGCTGACGACGGCGATGACTGCGATCGCCGCCAGCGCGCTCGCGGGAATGCGAAAGCGTGTGACCAGTTCCAGCGCGCCGAATGTGAGCGCGATGAAAAGGCCGATGTATGAAAAATACGTATAGCGGTCGGCCATCGACTGCGTTCCGATCGCGACGATGCCGATGACCGGAACGAGCGTGCCGAGGAACCAGAACCAGCCGACGGCGAGGTAGGGCGCGGCGCGGCGGACGGCGTAGACCACGATCGTGATGGCAGCGAGGAGCAGTAGCGGGAGGATCGCGGTGGCGAACGAAACGCGGACGAGCGGATAGGGGAGAGCCATATCGATCGGGACGAAGAGTTTCCCGACGTAGGTGGCGTATGCGATCAGCGCGTTCGCGATGCGCTCGCTGAGCGGGAGAGAGGTTTGAATCGCGTTCAGACTGCGTTGTCCGATCACAGCAGCGGCGGCTCCCGCGATCGTGAGCAGGAACAGCGACCACTTTTCGATCGCGCGCTGGCGGAGATCATCGAACGTGCGCAGACGATTCAACGGCCAGACGTCGAGCAGGAGAAAGACGAAGGGCAGCGTGATGTACATCTGCTTCGCCATGAGCGAAAGCGCCATCGCGATCGAGACGCCGAGCATCCGCCGCGGCGCGCGCGCGTAGAGCCAGAGCGCGAGCATGGCGAAGACGGTCGAGAGCGTGTCCTTTCGCTCCGAGGCCCACGCCACCGACTCCACGTGCATCGGATGGATCGCGAAGAGCGCCGCGATGAATGCGGACGGCCACGGCGCGCGCGTCAGTCGGCGCAACGCGAGAAACAGCAGCAGCGTACTGATGGCGTGCAGCAAGACGCTGGTCAGCAGATGCATCCCGGCGCGCTGGCCCCAGATGCTGACGTCGAGCATGTGCGAAAGCCACGTCAGCGGATACCAGCCGATTTCCGCCGAGGTCAGCGCCCACGACACGTCGCCGTGCAGGACGTGCGGATTCTCGGTGATGAACTGGCCGTCATCGAAATTGATGAATGCATGCGACGTCACCTGCCCGAAGACGATGAACGTGAGTGCGAGGAGCAGCGCGACGATCGCCCAATCGCGCGTGCTCCGGTCCATCGGGGCCGGAGTGGCCTCCGCAACGGCTTCGACAACCGGCGCGGGTGCGGTGCGAGTCAGTTTCTGGCGTGCTTTTCGGCCCATAAGAAAAACGCCGGCGGTGGCCGGCGCGTCGATCGTCATCATGGTAGGCCCTAGCGGACTCGAACCGCTGACCTCTACCGTGTCAAGGTAGCGCTCTAACCAACTGAGCTAAGGGCCTGAACACTAGACCGGCACGAACAGAAGCGGGTTTCGGTGCTATTCCCCTGCGCCGGCCCGGCCCGCGGAGGATATTCGAAGCACGGGATTCGCGGCAAGCAACGAAACGGCACGCTCCGCGCAGGTGTCGGCGCCATGAACATTTCCTCGGTTCTGCTCTGGGGATTCGCGGCGACGGTGCTGCTCACCAGCCTCACCATCGCCGCGCAGTCGCTCGGCCTGACGCGGATCGACATCCCGTTCATCATCGGCACAATGTTCACGCCCGACCGCGACCGCGCCAAGGTAATCGGGCTCGCGCTTCACCTCATCAATGGTTGGGGCTTCGCGGTCGTGTACGGCCTCTTCTTCGAACATACCCACGCCGCCACCTGGTGGTTCGGCGCACTCCTCGGCGGATTGCAGGGGATGTTCATCGTGGCCGTGCTGCTGCCGATCCTCCCCGGCATCCACCCGCGGATGGTGTCGGACTTTCGCGGCCCCGAGCCGACGCGCTTGCTCGAACCGCCGGGATTCTTCGTCACGAACTACGGACGGATAACGCCGCTGGTGTTGATCGTGGTGCACGTGCTGTACGGCACGACGATTGGGGCGTTTTACAGCGTGTCATCCTGAGCCGCCGCAGCTGCGTAGGCGAAGCCGGAGCAGCGGAGGACGGTCGAAGGACCCCCAACCCGGTAGCCAGGTTCGGGCGGCGGCTCTTGCACGATGCAAGCACTTGGGGGGTCCTTCGACCGTCCTCCGCCGCTCGCGCTTCGCGCTCCTCGGCTCCGGCGGCTCAGGATGACAGCGTCACGTCGCCCGCGGCTCCGCCTTACCCTTTTCCTCCGCTTGCGCCAAGCAAAGCGCCGCCGTCATCAGCGCGATGTGTGTGAGCGCTTGCGGAAAGTTGCCGAGCATCTCGCCGCTGTGCACGTCGATCTCCTCGGAAAACAGGCCGGCGTCGTTGCCGCGGCGGGCGAGGTCGTCGAAGAGCGTGCGTGCGTCATCGACACGTCCGGCCAGCGCCAGCGCTTCGACGAGCCAGAAGCTGCAGGCGAGGAACGCGCCTTCGCCGGAGGGGAGGCCGTCGTCGGTTTCGCGCGTGTCGTAGCGGTAGATCAGGCCGGAGTGGCCGAGTTCGGCGCGGATCGCGTCGATGGTGCCGAGCATGCGCGGGTCGGTTGGATCGATGAAGCCGACGCGGGCGATGAAGAGCAGGCTGGCATCGACTTCCTCATCGTCGAAGATGCCGGTGAAACTGTTGCGGCGCGTGCTGAAGCCGTGAGCCAGAACCTCTTCCTTGATCGCGGCTTTTGTGTTTGCGATGCGCGCGTCGTCGATCTTCACGTGGCAGCGCTTGGCGATGCGTTGCGCGCTGTCGAGCGCGGACCAGGCCATGACTTTTCCGTGCACGTGTTGACGCGGACCGCCGCGTTTTTCCCAGATGCCGGCATCGGGTTCCTGCCAGCGTTCGCAGACGATTTCGGTGAGGCGGCGGATGAGATGTTGGACGTCGCGATCGAGATCTTCGCCGCGCCGCGTTGCCTCTTCGATCGCGCCGAGGACTTCGCCGTAGACGTCGAGTTGAAATTGGCCGTGGGCGTCATTGCCGATGCGGACAGGGCGCGAGCCGCGATATCCGGCCAGATGATCGAGCGTTTTCTCCGCCACGCGCGACTCGCCGAAAACGTCGTAGAGCATCTGCAGGTGCGGGTGGGTGAGCCGCGTGGAGTAGAGCAGCCAGTCGAGAAAGGCCGCGCCTTCGTTTGAAAAACCGCAGTCGTAGAGCGCGGTCACCGTCCACGACGCATCGCGCAGCCAGCAGTAGCGATAGTCCCAGTTGCGAACGCTGCCGATCGACTCGGGGAGCGACGTCGTCGGTGCGGCGACGATGGCGCCGGTCGGCGCGTAGGTCAGCAACTTCAACACAAGCGCCGAACGCAGGACGAGCGCGCGATGCGGGCCGTCGTAGGTGAGTTGCGACGACCATTCGCGCCAGAACGTCACGGTGCGTTCGATCGCGTCGTCGGTGATCGACGGGAGAACGGCAGGCGTGTGATCGTCGAAGCCGAGGGCGAAGGTGCGCGATTCGCCGGCTTTGAGCGTGAATCTGGCGATTGCGATGCCCTCTTCAACGTCGAACTGCGCATCGCTGCGAAGGTTGAGCACGCGCGCTCCCCAGCCGCAGTGGATGGAGTCGCCGCGTTGTTGAAGCCGAGGAGTGATGCGGGCGTAGTCGGGGCGCGGGGCGTAGAGGATTTCGATCGGAAGCTCGCCGTCGATGACTTCGATGCGGCGCAGCAGTTGGCGGAACGGCGTCAGCGTGGTCCGCTTTTCGTCTTCGGTCATGACCGGCATCAGATCGAGGAGGCGTGCGGTGCCGGAGGCGGTCGTGAACGTCGTCTCGATGATGTTCGTGCTGTCGAGATAGCGTCGCCGCGATTCGTGTTCGATCGACGGATGAATGGCGAAGAAGCCGCCTTTTTCGACGTCGAGAAGACGTCCGAAGATCGATGGCGAATCGAAACGCGGCCAGCAGAGCCAGTCGATCGAACCGCCGCGCGACACGAGCGCCACCGAGCGCGTGCAGCCGATGGCGGCGTAGTCGGCGATGGGGACGGATTCGGGCACGCGGGTGCCATTGTAAGGAGCACGAAAAGCTTCTCACCACAAAGACACAGAGGACACAAAGATAGCTCTCTCTGTGTCCTTTGTGTCTTTGTGGTGAGAAGCCTTTCAGAGCATGATTCGCGGCGATGCTTCGCGTTACCGAAATCTTTCACAGCATTCAGGGCGAGTCGACGCATGCCGGGCGGCCATGCGTCTTCGTGCGGCTGGCCGGCTGCAATCTGCGCTGCCGCTGGTGCGACTCCGAGTACACATTCACCGGCGGCGAGAAGATGCCGATCGATGATGTGATCGAGCGCGTGAAGAGCTACGGCTGCGAGCTCGTCGAAGTCACGGGCGGCGAGCCGCTGGCGCAGAAGGAAGCGTTCGATCTGATCGCGCGGCTTTGCGATGACGGGTTCGAGGTGCTGATCGAGACGTCCGGATCAATCGACATCGAGCCCGTGGACCGCCGCGCGAAGATCATCCTCGACGTGAAATGTCCCGGCTCGGGCGAAGCGGAAAAGAACTACTGGCCGAATCTCGACAAGCTTCGTCCGCACGATGAGATCAAGTTCGTCATTGCCGATCGCGGCGATTACGAATGGGCGCGCGGCGTCATCGAGCAGCACAACCTGGCCGGACGCACGATCCTTTTTTCGCCGGTGTGGGGCGAGATCGATCTGAAGTCATTGGCAGAAATGATGCTCGCCGACCGCGTCCCGGCGCGGCTGCAGACGCAATTGCACAAACACATCTGGGGCGCGGACGTGAAGGGAGTCTGATGAACAAACCGACGCTCGACCACATCGGCATCGCCGTGAAGTCGCTCGATGCCTCGAAGATTTATGAAGCACTCGGACTGACGATCGATCACGTCGAAACCGTGGCCACGCAGGGCGTGCGCACGGCGTTTTTGTCCACGGGCGATGCGGACATCGAGCTGCTCGAGCCGACTGGTCCCGAATCGACGGTCGCGAAGTTCATCGAGAAACGCGGCGAAGGAATCCACCACATCTGCTTTCGCGTCGACAACATCGAAGCGCATCTCGCACGTCTCAAATCGCTCGGCTACCGCCTCATCAACGAAGCGCCGGTGCCGGGCGCGCACGGTTGCCGCGTGGCCTTTCTCCATCCTGCCGCGGGCAACGGCGTGCTGATCGAACTAAGCGAGAAATCATGATCGAAGGCTTCGCGCCATACGCGCTGATCATCCTCAACCTCGTCAATCCGAAAGAGAAGTTCTTCGGCGTGCTGACGGCGCTCTCGCCCGCCGGCGTGACGATGCGCGGCATCAACCTCGACTCGTTCGAGGACTGGATCCATCAGATCGCGCGCAACGAGGAGCCCGACCTGGACCTGATCACGATGTTCGTCCCGCTCTTCCGTGTCGAACGGATCTTTCTCGACGAGCCCTCGGGCGCGATCAAGTCGTACGGACAACGCTTCGAGCAGGTGGCCGGCGTTCCGCTGCAAACGTTCCTCGGCATGGACAACGACGCGGCGCATTGACGATTTGTCATCCAGAGCCGCCGGAGCGACGTAGCCGAAGGCGAAGTCGCGTAGGACGGTCGAAGGACCCCCTCAGTGCTTGCCATGTGATTAACCGCCGCCCTTCCTTGCGGGTTAGCACTGAGGGGGTCCTTCGACCGTCCTGCGGCGTTCCGCGCGTCGCGCTCCAACGCCTCCTGCGGCTCAGATGACAGTCGCGCGCTAACATCCCCTTCGTTGAATCCCACCTTCCTCTACGTTGCCGCCATCTACGCGATCGCGGTTGCGCTCGCGCGGCGCGGCGGCAATCCGCTGCCGAAGCGGATCGCGGTTTTGTTTTACGCGCTAGTGCTCGTCTTCTTTTTCAAGGCGATGACCGGGCCGTATGTCTGCATCGCAACGGACATCCCGAAACTCATCGCGCCGTGGTCGGCGTCGGCGCCGGGGATGACGAAGTACACGGTGATGAACGGGGAGACGCAGGACGTGGTGATGCAACTCGTGCCGTGGGCGCATCAGGTGCGGAACGCATGGAAGAGCGGGCACGCGCCGCTGTGGAACGCGCTGGCCGGTTGCGGCTATCCGCTGCTCGCGAACGCGCAGAGCGCGGCATTTTCGCCGCTGCGGATTCTCGCGTTGCCGCTGCCGCTCGGCTACGCCATGACGTTCGAGGCGGCGATGAAGATGCTCGTCGCTCTGACGTTTTCGTTTCTCTATTGCCGGCGGCGATACGGCGTGCTGCCGAGCAGCATCGCCGCGATCGCGTATGGATTCGGGCCGTTTGTCGTGGCGTGGCTGCACTTCGCGCAAAGCACCGCGGCCTGTTTTCTGCCGGCGGTGCTGTACCAGATCGATGTGCTCGTCGAACGGAGAACGTATGCGCGCTTCGCGATGACGGCGGCGATCGGAGCCACCGTTGTCTTCTGCGGGCATCCGGAGACCGCGGTGCACATCCTCTTCTTCTCGATCGCGTACGTGTTGTGGATCGTGATCGTAGAGAAGCAGCGCGCGTTTCTGCCGGCGCTCGCCGGCGCTGGCGCTGTGGCCTTTCTGCTGGCGCTGCCGATGATCATTCCGTTCGCGGAGAACGTGCGGAACTCGACACGGTTCGAGGACATGAAAAAGGCGGACGCCGCGATGCCGTTTTCCGATGCGACCTCGCTCGCGCTGCTCGTGCAACCGCGGCTGTACGGAACGCGGCCCGACAATCCGTGGGGTCCGGCCGGCGCCGAGGCCGTGACGGGGTTCGCCGGAATCCTGGGGATCGCGTCGATCATCGCCATTGCCATCGACGCGATTGCGCGGCGGCGTTTCCGCGAGCGCGAAGTCTTCTTCGTCATCGCCGCGATCGCGATCTTCATCCTCCTCGCGAATGTGAAGCCGGCAGTTGCCGCGATGCACGCGATCATCGGACTGGCGGCCAATGCGCGGCTCCGTTTTCTCTTCGCGTGGATTCTGGCCGTGCTGATCGCCGCGGCATTGAATCGAATGCGCACGATTCCGTTCGCGATCGGATTGGCGTCGGCGGCGTTGCTGATCATCATCATCGTGATGAGAACGCCGTTCCCGAGCGCCGTCGCGCGTCACGAGGGACTCGTGTCGATCATTCCGAGCGCGATCGTGATCGTCATCGCGGCGATTGCGCTCGTGCCGAGGATGCGAATGGTCGCGTCGGTGCTGCTCGTTGCGGCGGTCATTGCCGAGATCTGGCCGCTGACGATCGGCTGGAACTCCGCGTTTCCGATCGACACGTTCTATCCGCGCACGCCGCTCATCGACGCCGTGCTGCGCTACCACCGGCCCGGCTTCGATCGCGTGGCCGGCATCGGCGGCGTTCTCTTCCCGAATACGAACGCGATGTTCGGCATCGAAGACGCGCGCATTCACGATCCGATGGAGCCGGCCACCTACGTTCACTTCATCGGCGATTGGATCTCGCACGACTACTACAAAAAGTGGAACGACGAAGCGACGCCGATGCTCGATCGGTTGAACGTCCGTTGGCTGATGACCGAGCCGGACCGCGAGATCTCGGACACCGTGCGCTACGTTCTGCGTTACGCCGGTCCCGACGGACGCCTCTACGAAAACCTGCACGTGAAGCCGCGCTTCTTTGCGGACGGCGCGCAGGTCACCATCACGCGTGCGCGGGGTGATGCGTACACGCTCGAGATTGATGCTGGGAAGAACACCGTTATTCAAAGCAGCGTCGGCTGGTCGCGAGCGTGGAGAGTCTCCGGCGCCGAAAAAGGAATGGACCTCCCGTTCCTCTCCTTCGCAGTTCCCGCCGGCCACACCACCGTTCGCATTCGTTACGTCGACATCCCGTTCCGCATCGCGTCGATCATTTCCCTCCTGACCGCTGCCGCGCTGCTCTGCTTTATGATCCGCGCCCGTGTTCAACGCCACCTGGATTTACACCGGCGTGCTTTACGCGATCGCGATCGCATGCGCCCGGCGGTGGATCCCGGCGGTCCGTGACGCGCTGCCGTGGCGCGTGGCGGCGTTTTTCTACGCGCTCGTTCTGATCTATCTCTTCCGGCCGATGACGGGGCGCTACGTCAACGTCCCGGTCGACTTCATCAACATCCTGCCGCCGTGGGGAAACTGGAACCGGCTGCGGACGCTGTCGAATTCGGAGATGAACGATCTGGCCATGCAGATCGTGCCGTGGGCGCATCAGGCGCGCGAGGCGTGGCGCTCGCTGCACTTCCCGCTCTGGAACGCGCTGGCCGGCTGCGGCTATCCGCTGCTCGCGAACGGACAAAGCTCCGCGATGTCGCCGCTGCGCATCCTCGCGCTTCCGCTGCCGCTCGGCTACGCGATGACCGCCGAGGCGGCGATGAAACTGTTGATCGCGCTGACGGGGATGTATCTCTTCTGCCGGCGGCGCTACGACGAATTGCCGGCCGCGATCGGCGCAATCGCGTTTGCGTTCTGCAGCTTCTGCATCACCTGGCTGCACTTTCCGATCGTCACCGTCGCGGTCTGGCTGCCGTTCGCATTCCTGGCGATCGAGCTGTTGATCGAGCAGTGCACCTATCGCCGATTCCTCTTCGCGGTGATCGTCTGGACGGTGATGCTCTACGGCGGCCATCCGGAGACGGTCACGCACGTCACGTTTTTCGGAGGACTCTTCGCGCTCTGGCTCGCATTCGTCGAACGCGCGGTGCCGAAGCGTGACGCGATCCGCTCGCTCGCGCTGACGGCGTTCGCGATCTTCGTAGCGGCGATGCTGGCGTCGCCGTTCATCGCCACGTTCGCGGAGACGGTGAAGAAGTCGCAGCGGTTTCAGGAGTTGCAGGTCCACGCGAACGACGAGCCGCCGTTCTCCGATTTCGCGTCCGCCATCGGCACGTTCCAGCCGAATTTCTACGGCCATGCGCCGCGCGAAAAACCGTGGGGACCCGCCACCGCCGAGTCGGTCACCGGATTCGCCGGCATCCTGTGCATCGCCTCCTGGTTCGCGCTGCTCTACCGCGCGATCGCGCAGCGCCGCTTTCGCACGCGCGAATTCTTCCTGGTCATCCTCGCGCTGTTTGCCGCCGGCATCGTCTTCAACTGGCCCGTGATCAGCGCGGTCTTCCACTTCGTCTTTCGCCTCGCGGCGAACGCGCGATTGCGCCTGTTTCTCTGCTGGATCGGCGCGGCGTTGACGGCGGCGGCGATCGACAGCGCGCGGCGCGAGCGTTCCATTCACTTCCTTGCCGGCGTCCTGACCACGGCCGCGATCCTGCTCTGGCTGATGTTGACGCGATCGTTTCCATCACCGGCGGCGAAGGACGCGGCGATGATCGCGATCCTGCCGAGCGTGCTCGTGCTCGTTCTGTCGACACTGTTCGCGCTGCAGGCGCGCGGACGTCACATAGCGGCGATGCTCGTAAGCGTCGCGCTCCTCGCGGAGCTTTGGACCGCGACGGACGGTTGGAATCCGGTGTTGCCGTCCGAGGCGATGTATCCGAAGACGCCGCTGATTGAGAAGTTGCAGCGGCTGCAGAACGCGACGCCGCGCAATGCACCGTTCCGCATCGTCGGCATCGGCGCCGCGCTCTTTCCGAACGCGCAGGCGATGTACGGGTTCGCCGACATCCGCACCCATGACCCGATGGCTTTCGGCCGCTACCTCGGCCTGCTTCGCCTGCTCACCAACTACGAAACGTACGAGTACTTCGCGAAGTGGTCGAACGCGAAAACGCCGCTCCTGAACTATCTCAATGTGCGCTATCTAGTCGGCGACCGCGGCCTCGATCCCGGCGATCCTCTCCGCTATCAGCTGGTGTACGACGGCCGCGACGGACGCATTTTCGAGAACCGCGACGTGAAGCCGCGCTTCTTCGCCGCGCACGACATCGTCCTCGAGTTCCGCCACGATCACTTCGCGCAGACCCTGACCGAACACGATTTTGCGAAGCAGACGGTGGTCAATATCCTCCCGGTCGACAGCGACCGGATGCGCAGCGACCTGCTTTCGCCGAAGAGCGATCCGACCGTGCAGATCGTCGACGCCGCGGACACGAACTTCCGTCTGCACATTCGCTCGCCGCGACACGCGCTCATCGTCAGCAGCCAGCCATGGTGGCCCGGCTGGCGCGTTTCCCGGAACGGCCAGAGCATCACGCCGCAACTCGTCAACGGCGCCTTCCTCGGCTTCACGATTCCGCCCGGCGACTGGGACGTGCGCATCGACTACTTCCCCGCGTCGTTCTATGGCGGACTCGCCGGCGCGATCGTCACGGCGCTGCTGCTGATCGCCTGGCCGATGCTCAACCAGCGGCGAAGCCGCGCGCGAGAACCGTAGCCCACGGGTTCACCCGTGGGTCCAGTGTTCGCGCATGATTTGGGAGCCCGTCTTGACGGGCGAGAGAAAGCTTTCTTTCGCCCGCTGAAGCGGGCTCACACTTTTGCGCGGCCTGCCTTTCCCACGGGTGAACCCGTGGGCTACGGTTCTTACGCCGGCTACGCCGACGGACGTGAGCTAACGCGCCGCCGCAGTTCGCGCGGCGCGCAGAATCAGAAGTACTCCCGCGATGATCACAATCGCGATCGGGATCAACGAGCGCGCGTCGCCGGGGCCAGTGGCGAGCTCGCCGGCGTTGAAGCTCGCCCAATCGGATGCCGCGTCGTCCGGCGTGTGACGAGCGAAGACGATCGCTTCATCGAGCGTCATGCGATTGACCGAGGTGTGGCCGGTGAATGTGGCTGCCGACCATGGAGGCGTGATCGGTACGGCGGGTGAAAAGTGTCCACGCAAAAACAGCGGCACGAGGTACTGCGTCAAAGGGCGCGGAATCGTTGCGGATGGCTGCGGATCGACGGTGACGGCGGCGAAGTTGATTGCGAACGAGATCGCGGCGGCGAGGTAGACGATCGTTCGCATGCGAACGTGCAGCAGCGCAATCGCGCAGAGCGGAATCAGCGGGACGAGGTAGCGTCCGCCGATTCCGAAACCGCCTTCCCATCCGTTGAAGCTGATGTTGAACGCGAAAAACACGACAATCACGATCATCGCCGCGATGCAGGCAACACGCTCTCGACGCCACCATCCCGCGAAGCCGAGCAGCGCCGCGAACATCACCGGCGCGAAGAAGAAGAATCCGCGATACGGCGACAGCGTGATCGCGTAGAGCACCGCCAGCGACGGCCACTGCATCACGCCCATTGCCGCGCCCTGCGTGAGAAAGCGCGGATCGGTGACGGCGACGCTCGTCGTGAAGAAGCCACCGAAGCAGATTCGCTGATACGCGATCAGCGCGGCGATCGGCGCGATCGCGCCGAGGAGATAGCGAAGCCACGACTTCTTCGGACCGAGGAACGCGAACACCAGCAACGCCGGTGCGCAGAGATAGTTCATCGCCACTGCCAGCGCGGCCACGAATCCGCCGAGCGCGCGGCGCGGCGTCGTGAATGCGAATAGCAACAGTGTGGCGCTCGGCACATGCACCATGAAGATCGACGCGTATGGCAGAAGTTGAGTCGCCAGCGCCGCCGACAGCGCCACAAACGCCGACCAACTCGAATCGAAGCCGCGCCGCCGCGCATAGAGAAACAGCATCGACGGGATGAGTGCGCCGGGCAGCGCGACGCAGAGGAGCGAGCAGAGATACGCGTTGATCGTCAGAAGCTGCGCGTTGCCGGGATCGGCGCCGCGCGCATGCTCGAAGGCGTACAACGGCGCGTACGGAAGCGCCGCCAGCCACGCCAGCGCCGGCGCCTTGTTCGCGTAGACGTGGCCGCCGTTGAACGAAACGTCGCCCGTGTTGCCGGCATACGCATCGATCACAAACGTATGCCGCTCGACGATCGCGCGCGTCAGATCGAAGGTCGCGTTCTGATTCCATCCGCCGCCGGCGAAAAAGTATGCGTACGCTGCGAACGTGAGCAGCCCGAGCCACTCCGCGATTCGCTTGTCACTCTTCGAAATGTTGAACGTCGGCTGTTGAATGTTTCAATGGTAACGGTTCGCGGACTTACCCCCCGGCTACGCTTCCGTCGCGCCGATCACGCCTCCCATCACCGGAAGCACGATGCCCGTGATGTAGCTCGCGCAAACGGGCGATGCGAGGAAGACATACGCCGGCGCGATCTCTTCCGGTTGCGCCGGACGCTTCATCGACGTGCCGTGGCCGAAGTCGGAGATCTTCGTGGCCGGCTGGTCCGCCGGATTCAGCGGCGTCCACACCGGACCGGGGGCGACGGCGTTCACGCGAATCCCTTTCGGCGCGAGATTGGTAGCAAGCGATTTCGTGAACGCGTGGATCGCGCCTTTGGTGGCCGAATAGTCGAGCAGAATCGGCTGGCCGAAGATGCCGGTCTCCGAGCCGCTATTGATGATCGCGCTGCCTTCGCCGAGGTGGGGGAGCGCGGCTTTGACGAAATGGAAGTAGCCGTAGATGTTCGTGCGGAACGTCAGATCGAGATGCTCCTCGGTGATCTGATCGATCGACTCGGCGTGCTCCTGAAACGCAGCGTTGTTGACGAGGATGTCCAGCCCGCCGAATTCGGCGACCGTCCGTTCGACCGCATCCATCGCGAACTGCGGATCCTTCACGTCGCCCGGCAGCAACAGGCATCGACGCTTCTCCTCGCGTTCAATTACGCGCTTCGTTTCCTCGGCATCGACCTGTTCGACGTCGAGATAGACGATGGCGACGTCCGCTCCTTCGCGCGCGAACAGCACGGCCACGGCGCGGCCGATGCCGGAATCGCCGCCGGTGATCAGCGCGACTTTCCCATCGAGCTTTCCGCTGCCGCGATAGTCAGGATTGCGGAACTGCGGCCGAGGATGGAGCTTCGCCTCGATGCCCGGCTTGACCTGATGCTGCCTCGGCATCGGATTCTCGTGATGCTTCCGCGCGCCGGCTTGGATGGCTTTGTCCGGCTTCTTTTTCGAGGATGACTTTTTCTTATCCGCGGCGTCGATCTCGCGCTGCACTTTCCTCTGCTTCGCAACCGTCGCGGCTGTTTTCTTGCTGGCCATGAGCTTCCTCCGAGACGACTCGGAATGCTCGTGACGTGCCCGGGAGCTACGACTCTTCGTATGCCGAAAGAAACTCGTCGCGGGAGATGCCGGCTTGCATGCAGATCGATCGTAATGTCGAACCTCGGATAGTCCGATGATTAGGGATCGTCATCGGCGTGCGCGACTGGTCTGCGTTGATGCGCTCCAACGCGATGTGTTCGCGTTCGCGGACAATTCTGAAACCGAGTTCCGCTACGGCGGCGCGGTCACGCGCTTTTGGCGCGTCGACGGGGAACTTCGGCATCAGACGGCGACTTCGGTTTCGGCGACAAAGGCTTCGAGCACCGGCGAGTCGTCCAGGAATGCATCGGCGCCGAACGTGTCGATGTGAAACTGAATCGCTGAGCGAACGTCGGCTAACGCTTCGTCGTACGTATCGCCCTCGCCGACCACAACGCCGCGCATTCCAACGGGATAGCCGACGTAACCGTCGTCATGCTTCTCGACGATGATTTTGATCGAGCTCACGGTGCAAGTATGGCACGCCCGTACGGTCGCTTTACAATCCGCGCCATGCCGACCGCCGCACCGCCTGTCCGACCCGTCACGCTCGATGAGATTTACGCCGCACGCGAACGGATCCGCGGCGTCATCACGCGCACGCCGCTCATCAAATTTCGGCACGGAACTCCGGCGCCGGAGATCTGGCTCAAGCTCGACAATCTGCAGCCGATCAACGCGTTCAAAATTCGCGGCGCCGCGAATGCCGTGGCCATGTTGACGCCCGAGGAGCGCGCGAAGGGCGTGTGGACCATCAGCGCAGGAAATGCGGGGCAGGGCGTCGCGTTTGCCGCCGGCGAGTACGGGATTCCGTGCACGGTTGTAGCGATCGAAACGGCGCCCGAAACGAAAATCGAGCGCATGCGCAACCTCGGCGCGCGCATTGTCAAAGTGCCGTTCGACGTCGCTTGGCGCGCGATGGACGAGCGCGCGGTCGAAGGCGTCGAGGGGACGTTCATCCATCCGTTCGACGATCACAATTTCATCGCCGGCAACGCCTCGCTCGGATTGGAGATCCTCGAAGATCTGCCGACGGTGCGTACGGTGATCGCCGCGATCGGAGGAGGCGGACTCGTCTCCGGCATCGGCAGCTCCATCCGCCAGCTCGCGCCGCACGTGAAGATCCTCGGCGCGGAGCCGGAGACTGCCGCGCCGGGCGCGCGCTCATTCGAGAAAGGGTCGGCGCAGGCGTTCGAAGAGTTTCAGCCGTCGTTCGTCGACGGCGCCGGCGGCAAGAGCGTCTTCCCGCGCATGTGGGAACGGATGCAGGGCATCGTCGATGGCTCGATCGTGGTCACGCTCGACGAAACGAAACGCGCCATGCGCATGGTGGCGGAAAAGGTGCGCGTCATCGCCGAAGGCGCAGGCGCGTTGTCGGTGGCGGCGGCGTTGAGTGGGAAGGCCGAGGGACCGATCGTGGCGGTGATCTCCGGCGGGAACATCGATTTGAAGAAGTTTGCGGAGTTGGTGGGGGCGGCGTAGAAAAACCGTTTGTGGTTTATTCGCCTCTCTTCCCACGCGCCTTCCGCCGATCCCTCTTGAAATTGTGCCGCGCTTCCGCTTCCTCGACCGAGTGCGACTCGGTGATCTTGAGATCCTGCTTCGCCATCTCCGCCAATCGCTTGTAGTGGATTCGCAGCACCTTCAACTCTTCCTCGGAAAGGTCCTCGATCGAAATCAGCCGGTTACTTGCGCCGTCCAGCGCGGCCACGATCTCGTCGAGCTTGAGCTGCACCGCCAGCGCGTCTTTGTTCTGCGAGCGCTGGATCAGGAAGACCATCAGGAACGTGACGATGGTCGTGCCGGTGTTAATCACCAGCTGCCACGTGTCGGAGTAGTGGAAGAGCGGACCGGTGATCCCCCAGACGATGATGATGAGAGCTGCGATGACGAAGGCCGGCGTCGAGCCGGTCCACTCGGTCGCGGCGCTCGCGAAGCGCGACAGGATGTTGCGGTTGTCGGTCTGCCGTCGATCGTCCATGGTCTCGGGCTGAGCTGTTCACGCCGGGTGCCAGCACGGCTAGAATGCGCGCCGTCATGGTCCGTCACTGTGCCCGCATCGTCCTCCTGCTACTGCTTTCTTCGCCCACATTCGCCGGCGATTTCAACATCTACCTCGGCAACGCCAAGAGCGAGACCAACCGCCACGGCCAGTCGCGTTTCCGCACGATCAGCTTCGAATTGACCGGCAAGCCGCGGCTGCTGCACTACGTCGAACGCTATCTCCCCGATGCGCGCGCCGGCGTCGACATCGACTACGCCGACGTCCGCCAGCCGCGCAGCTGGTTCGGCTACACCTACGGCGATCCCGACGATTCGGTCCGCGCGGAATGGGCGCATTTCTTCGTTCGCAACTACTGGCGGACGTCGTCGAACACGCTGCGGCCGTACGTCGATATCGGCACCGGTCCGATGTGGTCAAACCGCCGCATTCCGGCGGCGACGTCGAAGCTGAATTTCAATTCGCAGCTCGGACTGGGCGTCGTGATCTTTCCGAACGCGCGGATGCCGCTCTCCGTTGGCTACCGCTTCTTCCACATCTCGAACGGCGGCCTGACCGGACGCAACCCGGGACTGAACGTGAACGGATTCTTCGTCGGCGCGCGCGTGCGCTAGCCGGCACGATGTTATCGTCCGCGTTCTTCTCTCCCTCCGAGGAGGCGAATGGGGTCTGGTGGCTCCCGCGGTCTTCAAAACCGTTGTTTCGGCGCGGAAGCGTCGAAAGGTTGGTTCGATTCCGACGCGCCTCCGCCAGGCCGGGCGGGCACGGCCCGCGGCGTTGGTTGCCCGAGGCTCGGCCACCGTTGGCGAGTCAGCTCAGAGAGAGCGAGCGTCATTAGAGGGGGGAACACCGCGCCCGAGCCGGCAACGTATTTGAGGAATAGGGCGTAGCTGATTCGCGTACTATGCCCATCCAATCGTCGCTGCAAATAACGAGGACTACTCCTACATGAAACGCGCCCTGCACTTCGTGCTTCTGACGCTGGTAGTTCTTTCGACGATCGAAGCGTCTGCGGCCTCGAAGAAGCAGAGCAAACCTCCGACGAAGCAACAGACCTCCGCGGTGCGCGTGTACAAAACCGAGCCGGGAGCGGCGATCGCTCTTGTGCCGCGGCCGAAACGCGAGCGGAGCCGGATGGGCAACAAAGCTCTGTCCGATGACGATCTCGTGGCGGCGCCCGGTCCGGTCTCGGCGGGTCCGCCGACGGAAGGTTCGATGCGGCGCGCGGGAAGTCCTCAGCTCGACCTGCGATTCCTTCCGCAAGAGCCTCCGATCCGTCAGGAACGTCCGGAGCGAGAAGCCCCGAACGTCACCCCGGTCCCCGTCCAGGGCCAGATCGTCCCGCCGAACCGCAACACGGCGGCACCGGCGCCGCTGAGCGCTCCGTCCCCTTCGCCGTCAGCAAGCTTCCTCGGTCTCGACTTTGCCAACTGGGGAGCGGGGAGGCCGCCCGATACGGTCGGCGACGTCGGCCCCAATCACTACATTCAAGCGGTCAATACCTCCATCGGCGTCTACAGCAAGACGGGTGGCGCGCCACTGGCGGCATTTACCTTCAACACGTTGATGTCGCAAGGGCACTTCGGAAACCTGTGCGACACGAACAACTTCGGCGATCCGATCATCCTCTACGACACGTTCGAGGACCGTTGGGTCATCACCGACTTCGCCTTCCAACTCGACGGCGGACAAAATGTCGTCAGTCCGCCCGGCGCCTTCCAGTGCTTCGCCGTCTCGAAGACCGGCGATCCGATTTCCGGCGGATGGAACTTCTACTCCCTGCACATTACCGATCTGCTGAACGACTACCCGAAACTCGGGATCTGGCCGGACGGCATCTACATGTCGGCGAACATGTTCGGCTTTCCCGCGACTGGAACCTATCAGGGCACGCGAGTCTGGGCACTGAACAAGGCCCAGATGTACGCCGGTGCCCCGGCCATCCAGGTGGTTCAGTTCAATCCGCCGTCGTCCGAATTCACTCTTCTCCCCAGCAACGCCCGGCTTCAGGCGGGCACGCCGCCCGCGGGCTCGCCGAACTATTTCTCCACCGTCGGCAACTTTACGAATGCCATCTCCACGTACAAATTTCACGTGGACTGGACTCGTATCTCACTCTCCACGTTCGACGGCCCCTTCGTCACCATCGCGCCCGCCAGTTGGATCACCGCGCCGAGCACCGTGCCCGCGAAGAGCGGCAACAACAACGACTCCCTGGCCACGCGGCCGATGATGCAGAACCAGTACACGAACCTCGGCGGTGTGGAGTCGCTGTGGCTGACCCATACCGTTCGCAATCCGTCCACCTCCGGCGTCGCTTCTGTTCGTTACTACCAGACGAATGTCAACGGCGGCGCGATCGCCGCGAATACGGTGCAGGCAGCGACACACGCTCCCGACGCCATCAATCGATACATGCCCAGCCTCGCCGTCGACCGCGCCGGCAACATGGCGCTCGGCTACAGCGCATCGTCGTTAACGCTCTTCCCCGCTATTCGTTATGCGGGGCGCCTCGCGGCCGATCCGCTGAATACGCTGCCGCAGACGGAAACCTCGCTCATCGAAGGCACCGGCTCGCAGAACAGCAGCACGCGATGGGGCGACTACTCCGCCATGTCGCTCGACCCGGACGGCTGTACGTTCTGGTTTACCAGCGAGTACTACGCGACCATCGGCAGCAACTGGCAGACGCGTATCGGATCGTTCAACTACGGACCGGCTTCGTGCACGCCGGTCGCAACCGGCACCGTGTCGGGCACGGTGACCGCCGCCGCCGGCGGCGCTCCGATCGCCGGCGCAATCGTCTCGTTCGGAAGCAGAACGACGGCCACCAACGGCAGCGGCGGATACTCCTTCGCGCTCGTCCCCTCGGGCACGTACGGAGGCATCACGGTCACCGCGCCCGGCTACAACCCGGGCACCTCCGCCACCATCGTCGTGACCGACGGCAATACCACTACGCAAGACTTCTCACTGAGCGCGGCGCCTGCGAGCGGCTGTCCGACCGACACCAATCAGGCAGACTTCCAGACAGGCGTCGCCACGAACACTGACCTTACGGCCACGCCGGGTGCGGTGGTGCTTCTCAACACGCCGGTGCTCGATCAGCAAAACACAAGTCTCAGCAACAGCGGTTCCGGCGTCGATACCGTGAACTGGGGAGGGCAGACATTTACCGCTGGCCTTACCGGACCGTTGTCGCGCGCGGACGTCAACATTTTCTGCTTCACCTGCACAGGAACGGCTCCGAATCTCACGCTCTCGCTTCGGGCCGTGAGCGGCAACCTGCCGGCCGGTCCCGATCTGGCCACGGCAACACTTCCCGGAACCAACAGCGGCGCGTCGGGGTATCTCACCGCCACCTTCGCCACACCGGCAACGGTGACGGCAGGTACGAGCTATGCGCTCGTCGTGCGCCCGGTGGCGAACCCCTCCGCGGGCACCTACGCGCTTACCTTCAGTTCGGGCAGCGCCTACGCGAATGGCCAGAGCGTTTCGTCCACCGACGGCGGTGGTACCTGGACCGGAGCGACCAACGATCTCGGCTTCAAGACCTACGTGAAGACAGGCTTCACGACCTCCGGCGATTTTGTCTCCGGGCTCAAAGACGCCAACCCGGCGTCCGGATTCACGCCGGTATGGTCGACCATCTCCTGGACCGCTACCGTTCCGGCGAATACGTCGCTGAAGTTCCAGGTCGCGGCGAGCAACTCTTCGAACGGACCATTCACATTCGTTGGACCTGACGGAACTGCGGCGACGTTCTTCACAACCTCGGGCGCTTCGCTCAGCCAGTTCTACGGTTTCCGCTACCTCAAATACAAAGCCTACCTGGCCACGACGGATACGACGCAGACGCCCGTGCTGAACGACGTCGCCGTCTGCTATTCGGTCATCGACTGCAGCGCGCCGATCACGATCACGCCCACGCCGTCGCAGGTCTGCGGGAACTCCACCGGAAACACCGCCAGCGGACCGGCCGGCGCGGTTAGCTATGCATGGTCGATCGTGAACGGAACGATCACCGGCAGCACGACGTCGCAATCGGTGACGTATACCGCCGGCGCCTCGGGAAGCGTAGGCCTGACGCTGAATATCGTCGACGCAGGGGCGTGTCATAAGTCGGCATCGGCGAATGTCCCCATCTCTGCCACGCCTTCTACGCCGGCCGTGACACCGAGCGGTCCGACCACGTTCTGCACCGGTGGCAGCGTCACGCTGACCTCGAGCAGCGCCACCGGCAACCAGTGGTACAACGGTGCGACCCTTCTCGCGGGCCAGACCAACCAGACCTTCATCGCTACCGCGACCGGCAACTACAACGTAGTCGTGACGGCGAGCGGATGTTCCAGCGTCGCGTCGGCATCGACGGCCGTTACGGTCAACTCGATCCCGGCCACTCCGACGGTCACGCCAGGCGGAGCGACCACGTTCTGCGCCGGCGGCAGCGTGACGCTGACGTCGAGCAGCGCCACCGGCAACCAGTGGTACAACGGCGCGACGCTCCTGGCCGGTCAGACGAATCAGACCTACGCTGCCACCACCACCGGCAACTACAACGTCGTCGTGACATCGAGTGGCTGTTCGAGCGCGCCGTCGGCGTCCACGGCAGTCACCGTCAACTCCACTCCCACGCCGGCGGTGACGCCCGGCGGACCGACCACGTTCTGTACCGGCGGCAGCGTGACGCTGACGTCGAACAGCGCCACCGGCAACCAGTGGTACAACGGCGCGACGTTGCTGGCTGGTCAGACGAACCAGACCTACATCGCCACGACGACCGGCAATTACAACGTCATCGTGACGGCGAATGGATGTCCGAGCGCGGCTTCGGCAGCGACGGCCGTGACGGTCAACGCCATCCCGCCGACGCCGGTGGTCACGCCGGGCGGCGCGACCACCTTCTGCGCCGGCGGCAGCGTCACCTTGACCTCGAGCAGTGCCTCCGGGAACCAGTGGTACGACGGCGCCACGCTCCTGGCTGGTCAGACCAGCCAAACCTACGTCGCCACCACGAGCGGCAACTACCGCGTCGTCGTAACGGCGAGCGGTTGCTCGAGCGCTTCGTCGTCGTCGACAGCGGTCACGGTCAATCCGCTTCCCGCAACGCCGGCGATCACTCCCGGCGGGGCGACGACGTTCTGCAACGGCGGAAGCGTCACGCTGACTTCGAGCAGCACCATCGGCAACCAGTGGTACCTCAACGGCAATCCGATCGGCGGCGCGACCAGTCAGGCCTACATCGCCACGGCTTCCGGCAACTACACCGTGAAGGTCACTGACGGAAACGCCTGCACGAGCGCCGCCTCGGCGGTCACCACCGTCACCGTCAACGCGATCCCGGCCACTCCCACGATCACGCCCAGCGGCTCCGTGCAGTTCTGCAGCGCCGGCAGCAAGACGCTGACCTCCAGCAGCGCCACGGGTAACCAGTGGTATCTGGAAGGAACGGCCATCAGCGGCGCCACCAATCAAACCGTCAGCGCCGATAACCCGGGCCATTACACCGTCGTCGTGACTACGAACGGCTGCTCCAGCGCGTCATCCGCGGCGACGAATGTCACGATCAATCCCACTCCGGCCAAACCAGTCATCACGCCCGGCGGACCGACAACCTTCTGCGCGGGCGGAAGCGTCACGCTCAGCTCCAACAGCCCGTCCGGCAATCAGTGGTCCCTCAACGGCAATCCGATTATCGGCGGAACGAATCAGACCTTCGTCGCCTCGGCAGCCGGCAGCTACACGGTCACGGTGACGACCTCCGGCTGCGTCAGCAGCGCGTCCGATCCGCTGGTCGTCACCGTCAATCCGCTTCCGGCCACACCAGCGATCACGCCCGGCGGACCGACGACCTTCTGCGCGGGCGGCAGCGTGAATCTGACCTCGAGCAGTGCGTCCGGAAATCAGTGGCTCCTCAACGGCAACCCCATCGGCGGCGCGACGAATCAGCTGTACAGCGCCACGGCGTCAGGCAGCTACACCGTGAAAGTCACCGGCGCGAACACGTGCACCAGCCCCGCGTCCTCCGCGACCGTCGTTACCGTAAATCCAATCCCGGCCACGCCTTCGATCACGCCCGGCGGACCGACGACGTTTTGCGCCGGCGGCAGCGTGGTTCTGACGTCGAGCAGCGCGTCGGGCAATCAGTGGTTCCTCAACGGCAATGCAATCGGCGGCGCGACGAGCCAGGCGTACAGTGCAACGGCGTCCGGCAGCTACACGGTGACCGTGACCACGGCCGGCTGCACCAGCGCCGTGTCGACAGCAACCACGGTCACCGTCAATCCGAAGCCGAACGTCACGATCACAGCTCCGGTCAACGTCATCACCAACTCCGCCGGTAACAACGCTTCCGTTGCCAGCGCCGGCGCAGGAGCAACCTACGTCTGGGGCATCACCGGCGGCACGATCACCGCGGGCAGCGGCACCAACAGCATCACGTTCACCGCAGGCGGGGCGGGTACGCTGACGCTCAACGTGACCGTGACGACGAGCGCCGGCTGCAGCGACGCCAAGTCCGTCAATGTGAATGTCGTACTGCCGCCGGTAACCGTCACCTCCGTCACGCCGGGCCTCGGCATAACGGCGGGCGGCAGTCCGATCACGATCAACGGCTCCGGCTTCGTCACCGGCGCAACCGTCGTCATCGGCGGAGCAGCGGCCACGAACGTCACGGTCGTCAGCCCGATCAAGATCACCGCGAAGACGCCGGCACACGCCGCCGGCACCGTCAACGTGACCGTGACAAACGCCGACACCTCCGCGGGCACGCTGACTTCCGGTTTTCGCTATCAGGCGACGGTATTCGATCCCAACGCCGACGGCGTCATCGACCCGGCGGACATCTTCTTCATGATCAACTATCTCTTCACCGGCGGCCAGGCACCGCACGGTGAGGCCGGCCTTCTTTCGGGCGACGCGAACAGCGACAGCGTCATCGATCCGGCCGACATTTTCTTCACCATCAACTACCTCTTCCTCGGCGGTTCATCGAGCGCGTTGCCCCAACCGCGCGCCATGGCGATTGGAACGGAAGCCCCGACGATTGCCGGCTCCATCTCGCTCGGAACTCCGGTCTTGCGCGGCGGCCATTACTTCGTTCCGGTGATCATGGCGGCTCGTCCCGGCTCGATCGTGCCGCAGACCATGTCACTCAAGCTTCACTTCGAGGCCGAGGGGGCGGTGGGGGAGGTGGCGGTCCGCCGCGCTGGAGTCGCGAAGGATCTGAATACCGTGTTCGAATTCAGCCGCCGCACCGGCGACGATCTGTCGCATCTCGTCTCCTACGATCCGCGCGGTCTCGTCCTCGGCGCATCGCGCTCGGCGGTTGTAGCGGAGATCGAGATCGACTCAGTCGAGGCGGCAATCTCCATCAGCATCGATCCGCGGCTGACGATGCTCGGCGATCGGACGGGAGCGATGAAGGCCACCGCCGGCAACGGAAAACTTGAACTGAGCGGCACGACGATCGGGCCGGCCCGGCCGCCGCGGCCGCGCTCGCCACGCGTGGAAATGAACTGAGAAAAGCAGTGCCACGCGTCCACAACTGGTGGTAAAGTCCTAGCATCATCGTTTAATCTCAGTCAATCCTTTACAACGGAGACTCCTACCTGCCGCCCAAAAACCCGGGATGCGTTCGGAGCCTCATATCGCCTTTTCGTCCACTGCTGTCTCCAACTCAAGGAAAGAACACATGAAACGCACCCTCCAGGTATTGCTCGTAGCGTTGATGTTCGTATCGACCGTCAGCGGCGCTGTGACCAAGAAGGTAAAAGGCGAGGCCACCAAGAAACTCGTCCCCGCTGCGTCAACCGACGCGGACCAGCAGCAGAAACCCGACAGCAGTAAGACGGCGGTAGCGCAGAGTCTTCCGCACATCCCGCTCATCCCGATGATTCAGGACGTCGGCGAGAACGATAAGTACGATCCCGATCTCCCGCAGCACCTGCAGGGAAAAATCGACAAGGCTGAGTACCTTCGCCTTCGCGACGAATACATCGCTTCTCTGCGCGGCATCGATCCGACGGCTGCGCCGATCGACGCTGCCGCGCGCAACCAGGCCATCCAGCAGATGGAACACCAGGTCCCGACCCGGCCCGGCAATGTGCCGTTCCCGGGATGGATGCAGCTCGGCCCGTCGCCGGTTCCGAACGGTCAGACGCAGCAGTTCCCGAACGTGGCGCCCGTAAGCGGCCGCGCGACCTGCGTCGCGGTCGATCCGACAAATTCGAACAAGGTTTACCTCGGTACCGCGCAGGGCGGTGTCTGGCGGACGCTCGACGGCGGAGCGACGTGGACGCCGATCTTCGACTCGGCGCAGTCGCTCTCGATCGGCGCGCTGGCGCTGGCTCCTTCCAACCCCTCCATCCTTTACGTCGGAACGGGCGAGCCGAACAACTCCGCGGACTCGTACTTCGGCGTCGGCGTTTACCGAATCGATAACGTCGATACCAGCCCCGCTCTCGTCGGTCCGATCAATCCTCAGATTACGACGGGTACGACGACGGCCATCACGTACAACTGCTTCAACGGCCGCGCAATCTCGAGGATCCTCGTCAATCCCACCGACCCGGCCAACATCTTCGTCTCGACCGCGGCGGCAGTCGCGGGCGCGGCTGGAAACGCGCTCTCCAATACCGTTCCGCCCCTCGCGCTTCGCGGTGTTTTCCGTTCCTCCAACGCCACCGCGGCCGCGGGCGCGGTGACGTTCCAGAAGATCGTCGTCAATACCGACGGCAGCCTTGACAGTCCCGGAACCGGCAACACGTCGATCTTCGACATGGCCTTCGAGCCCGGCAATGCGAACAACCTGCTCGTCACGACCTCGGGTGCAGCGACGGGCGGCGTCATCATGCGTTCCACGAACGCACTCGCCGCAACGCCGACGTTTACGCAGGTTCTTTTTCCGGGCTTCAACGGCCTGGTCATGCATCTGGCCATCAACAAAGTCGGTGCGGTCGTTACGGTGTACATGGATTCGAATGAGCCGTCCGCCGTCGCCGCATGTTCGGGCGCCGGTCAGGCCGGCCGGGTTCGCAAATCCGTTGACGGCGGTGTGACCTGGAGTGCTCCGCTCACCGCTGCGGAAGGGTATTGCGGTGGTCAGTGCTCGTACGACAATCCGATCGCGGTCGATCCGAACAACGCCAACATCGTCTACATCGGTGGCAACGCGCGCGGCACGTGTTCCGACGTCCTGAAGCGGTCCGCCGACGGCGGTACGACCTTCACCCGAGACGATACCGGTCTCCATGCCGACTCGCACTCCATCGTCATCGATCCTCTTACCGTGCCTTCGACCGTCTGGTTCACGAATGACGGCGGCGTGTGGAAGCGTCCGGATGCGGCCGCGGGAACAGCGTGGCTCGACCAGAACACGAATGGCCTCAACACCATCCAGTTTGTAAGCTTGGCGGTCCATCCCACCGACCAGTTCCTGACCATCGGCGGTACGCAGGACAACGGTACCGAAGCGATGACGGGGTCGTACGGCAACTGGGTCTCGGCCGAGAGCGGCGACGGCGGCTTCGCCCTCATCGACCAGAGCTCCACCGACACCACGAACGTCACGATGTACCACACGTTCTTCAACGGGACGAACAACTTCATCGGTTTCGATCGCACAAATCTCGGAACGTGCCTGCCGCCTCCCGACACCAACAAAGATTCGTGGGAGTTCCGCGGCGGTGGATTCGCGAACGATCCGACGCTCTCCTGCGACGGCACCGCGTTCACGATTGCGAACGGGATCAACGTTGCCGATACGGTCCTCTTCTATGCGCCGATGGCCCTCGGACCGGGCACGCCGAACACGCTCTACTTCGGAACGAACAAGCTCTATCGCTCGACCGACCGCGGTGACACGATGACCGCCGTCAGCCAAGTTTTCGTGGCCGGCGTCGCGGTTTCCGCGATCGGCATCGCTCCGACAAACGACAACGTTCGCATCGTCGGCCTTCGGAACGGAAAGGTCTTCGCGACCACGACCGGCGCGAACCCGCTCCTCGATACCGGCTTCGTCGCTCCGACGAATGCCACGGCCAGCGCGACCAACAAGCACGTCGCCCGTGCCGTGATCGATCCTCTCAACAACAACACCGCATACGTCACGCTCGCGTACTACACGAACCCTTCCACCGCGGGACAGATCTGGCGGACGACCAATCTCAACGCCGCGACGCCGACGTGGACCTCGATCGGAAACACCGCCACCGGGCTGCCGAACGTCCCGGTCAACGGCTTCGTCGTCGATGCCGGCGACCCAGGTTTCCCCGGCGTTACCGTCCTCTATGCAGGAACCGACATCGGCGTCTTTGTCTCGACCGATAGCGGCGCATCGTGGAATCCGTTCGGAAATCCGCTGCTGCCTCGCGTCGCGGTCTTCGATCTCGCGCTCCAGCCGTCCTTCCGCATTCTCCGCGCGGCCACGCATGGCCGAGGAATGTGGCAGATCGGTCTGCCGGGAAGCAACTGCGTCCCGGTTCCGCCAACGCCGACGGTTACGCCCAACGGCCCGACCACGTTCTGCGCCGGCGGCAGCGTCACGCTCACGTCGAGCAGCGCCACGGGCAACCAGTGGTACGACGGCGTCACCCTCCTGCCCGGTCAGACCAACCAGACCTACATCGCGACGACCTCCGGCAACTACAACGTCGTCGTCACCAATCTTTGCCCGAGTGCACCATCAGCGTCGACGGCCGTCACCGTCAATCCGCTTCCGCCAACGCCGACCATCAGCGGCACGCTCAGCTTCTGCACCGGCAGCAACACCACGCTGACCTCGGACAGCGCCACCGGCAACCAGTGGTTCCTCGGCGGCAACCTGATCGGCGGCGCCACCGGTCAGAACTACATCGCCACCGCCGGGGGCAGCTACACCGTTCAGGTGACCGACGGCAACGGCTGCCTCAGCGCCATGTCTGCTCCGGCGGTCGTCTCCGTAATCAGCCCGCCGCCAGTCCCGACCATCGCGGGCACGACCAACGGTACCGGTACGCAGGACCAGGCTTGCCCCGAGCAGCCGCTGACGCTGACCGCTACGTCCGCGGGCGCTACGTCGTTCCAGTGGTACCAGGACAACAACACACTGAACGGCGAGACGGCGTCGACCTATCAGGCCACCGGCGTCGGCACGTACTACGTCACCGCCACGGCGAACGGGTGCACCTCCGCGCAGTCGGCCGGTTATGTGGTCCAGAACCCGACGCCGCATAGCGCGTTCCTCAACGCCGCCGGTCCGACCACCTTCTGCGCCGGCGGCAGCGTCACCCTGCAGTCCAACAGCGCCACCGGCATTCAGTGGTATCTCGACACCGGCAGCGGACCTGTCGCGCTCCCCAATCCGAACAACCAGAATCGCACCGTCTCCGTGGGCGGAACCTACACGGTCATCCTGAACGCGCTCGGCTGTCACAGCCAGGTTTCGAACTCGATCGTCGTCACGGTCAATCCGCTTCCGAATACCCCGACGAATACCCCCGGTGGCCCGACCACCTTCTGTGCCGGCGGCAGCGTGACGCTGACCTCCAGCGCGGCGAGCGGTAACCAATGGCTTCTCAACGGCAGCCCTATCGGCGGCGCAACGAACACCACGTACGTTGCAACGCTCTCCGGCAGCTACACGGTCACGACGACTGACGGCAACAACTGCACCAGTGCCGCCTCGAATGCAGTCGTCGTCACTGTCAATCCGCTTCCGGCCACGCCCACGATCACTCCCGGCGGACCGACCACGTTCTGCACCGGCGGCAGCGTCACGCTGACCTCCAGCGCCGCGAGTGGTAATCAGTGGCTCCTCAACGGCAACCCGATCGGTGGCGCCACCAACACCACGTACGTCGCCAATGCTTCGGGCAACTACACCGTCACGACCACCGACGGCAACAGCTGCACCAGCGCCGCCTCGGCTGCGACAACCGTTACCGTCAATCCGATCCCGGCCACGCCGACGATCACCCCCGGCGGACCGACGACATTCTGTGCGGGCGGCAGCGTGACGCTCACGTCCAGCAGCGCGTCCGGCAACCAGTGGCTCCTCAACGGCAACCCGATCGGCGGCGCGACGAACAACACGTATAGCGCCACGGCATCCGGCAGCTATACCGTGACGGTGACGACAAGCGGCTGCACCAGCGCCGCCTCGTCCGCGGTCGTTGTCACGGTCAATCCGATCCCAGCCACGCCGACGATTACCCCCGGCGGCCCGACCACGTTCTGCGCGGGCGGCAGCGTCACGCTGACTTCCAGCGCAGCGAGCGGCAACCAGTGGTACCTCAACGGCAACCCGATCGGCGGCGCCACGGCCCAGACCTTCGCGGCCAACGCCAGCGGCAGTTACACGGTCGTCGTCACGGCCTCCGGCTGCAGCAGCGCCGCGTCAGCGCCGACGGTCGTCACGGTCAATCCGAATCCGAACGCCACGATCACCGCACCGGCCAGCGTGACCACCAGCTCGACCGGCAACGTCGCCTCGACGGCTAACGCCGGCGCGGGCGCGACCTACGCCTGGTCCGTCACCGGCGGAACGCTCACCGGCGGCAACAACACGCCCAGCATCACCTTCACCGCCGGCGCAACTCCGGGCACGCTGACCATCAACCTCACCGTGACCACGTCCGCCGGTTGCAGCGATACGAAGTCGGCGAACGTCAATCGCGTTCTTCCGGTCGTCACCGTGACCTCGGTTCAGCCGAACTTCGGCACGGTCACCGGCGGCACGAGCGTCACCATCAACGGCACCAACTTCGCCGCCGGCGCGACCGTCACCTTCGGCGGCACGGCCGCGACAAGCGTCGTAGTCGTCAGCGGGATCAAGATCACCGCCAAGACCCCGGCCCACGTTGCGGGTGCGGTCAACGTCACTGTGACGAACACCGACACCTCCACCGGCACGCTGACCAACGGTTACACCTACAACGCTCAGGTCTTCGATCCGAACGGCGACGGCGTGATCGATCCGGCCGACATCTTCTTCCTCATCAATTACCTCTTCACCGGCGGCCCGGCGCCGCATGGCTCCGCCGGCATCCTCTCCGGTGACGCGAACGGCGACGGCGTCGTCGATCCGGCCGACATCTTCTATGTGGTCAACTACCTCTTCCTCGGCGGCCAGAAGCCGAACCGTCCGGAGTCGATCACCAATCCGCGCGGAACCGCAGTGGGCGGTGAAGCTCCGGAGATTGCCGGTTCCATCGCTCTTGGCAAGCCGGTCCTTCGTGGCGGTCACTACTTCGTGCAGGTCCTGATGACCAGCCGCGGATCGGTCGCGCCGCAATCGATGTCCTTGAAACTGCACGTCGGTGGTGATGCCGCGATCGGCGACGTCACCGTTCGCCGCGCCGGTGCCGCGAAAGACGTTCCGACGGTCTTCGAAACCAGCCGCCGTTCCGGAAACGACGTGTCGTACCTCGTCGCGTACGATCCGCGCGGTCTGTCGTTCGATCAGTCGCATTCGGCGGTCGTCGCCGAAATCGAGATTGCCGGCGCCCAGTCGAACCTGACTGTGAGCATCGATCCGCTTCTGACGATGCTCAGCAATCAGGGCGGAACGGCCAAGGCCACCGTGGCCAACGGACACCTCGAAGTACGCGGGACCGCCGCCGGCGACGATTCATCGCCGAGGCCGCGGACGCCCGGTCATGAAGTGAATTAGGGTAGGGAGAGAACGGATGAAATTGCACGCAAAGTCTTTGCAGATCATTTGCGCCACGGTTTTCGTGAGCCTTCTGGCGGGTCTTCTCACCGCCGGGCCGGCCCCGCCGCTACCGCAGGACGTAGTTACCGTTGGAATCGTGAACGGACCGCAATTCAGCCTGGTTGACGTGCCGGTCTACATTCGCGATACGTCCCTGACGCCGCTCGGTCTCGATCAGCCCCCGGGATCGCGCATTCAGTCGTACAGCATCAAAGTGAATTACGCACCGGCGTCCGCGGTGCAGTCGATCACGTTTTCGCGCGCCGGCATCACCACAGCACTGACGCCGACCTTCGAAAGCAGCCCGTCCAGCGCCGGGTCGGTCTCGCTGCTCGATACTTTTCAGGAATCGACGAATCTGATTCCGTTCACGTTGAACGGCCTGCCGCCGGGCAATCAGGTCGCGCATCTCCAGGTCCAGCTTTCGCCGACGGCGACGGTCGGTACGATCATTACGCTGACGCTCGATCCGACGCTCACGCAGCTCACGGACGAGGCCGGACATCCCGCCACGATCGAAACCACCGCGAACACCCGGCTGGTCCTGGTCAACGGCTCCATCACCGTCGTCCCGAGCGTTCCGGCGATGTCGCATCTCGTCCTGCTCCTGCTCGCCGCCGCGCTTGCGGTGGCCGGCGTGAGGTACATCCGCTTCTGATGATTCGCGCGCACGTGCGGCTTCGCGCCGCACGTGCGCGCCGTTTCGCAAATCCCAAGGATCCCGTTCTATGACCCCGAAGCAATGCCGCAGTACGCTGTTCGCAATTGCCGTTCTTTCCCTCCTGACCACTCTTCCCGTCGTCGCGCAGGATGTGGTGACCGTAGGCACGATCACCGCCAACGGCAACACCGTCGACGTTCCCGTCTCCATCCGCGATGTGGCCGGGACTTCTCTCGGCATGGACAGACCGGCCGGTTCGAAGATCCAGTCGATCAGCATGCGCGTGACCTATGCGCCTTCTGCGGCAGTCCAGTCGGTCACGTTTACGCGCGCCGGCATTACCGCCGGTCTGACTCCGATCTCTGAATTCATGCCCGCCTCGTCGGGGGCGATTTCACTCCTCATGACGTTCGATGAGGGCACGAATCCGATTCCCTTCACTCTGAACGCGCCGGCGCCGGCAGATCAGGTTGCGCATCTCGTATTCACGCTGTCGTCGTCAGCCGCGCCGGGAAGTTCCATCTCGTTGACGCTTGACCCCGCGCTCACTCAACTCACCGATCAGGCAGGCACTGGCGCGACGAAGGAATCGAGCGGTGGTGGTAATCTCACCCTCGTCAACGGCGCGATCAACATCCCCAATCTGACGCTGCAAATCGTTCCGAACAGCCGGGTGATCGAGGTGAACGAATCGACGACGTATGCAGTGCAGACCAACGTGAACGTCGGGTCGAATACGACCGTCACGCTGTCGTCTTCGAATCCCGGCATCGCCGCAATGCCGCCCTCGGTGGATATCGCCGCCGGCTCGCATTCTGCGAATTTCACGGTCGTCGGCTCCGCCGTCGGCGCGGCCACGATTACGGCCACGCTGCCGGCTGGCGTGGGCGGCGCAACTGCAACCGCGGAGCTGACCGTCAATCCGGCCACCGTCCCCTGCACGATCCCGGTAGCGCCGCAGATCAGCGCGCCCGCAACCGCAAACACCGGTACCCCGTACAGCGTCAGTTGGGCGGCGGTGAGCAGCGCCACCGACTACGTCGTCGACGAATCGGCGGATGCAAACTTCCTCACGGTGACGTCGACGAACGTGACGGCAACCTCCACGTCCTTCACGCACGCGGCGGCGAATCGCTACTACTACCGCGTTCGCGCTCGCAATCAGAGCACCGGCTGCAACACGGCATCGCCAAACTCGAACGTCGTCTCGGTGCTCGTCAGCGCCGCGCCGGTCGCGCAAACGCGCATTCTCCCGGTCGTTGGATCCGTGCCCGGCAATTTCGGCGCGTACTTCAAAACCTCCGTTCAGCTCTACAACCCGAAGAGCAGCGCCGTCTCGGGGAAGATCGTTTTCCACACGCAGGCGGTATCCGGAACGTCGAACGATCCGTCGCTCGCGTATTCGATTCCGGCGGGCAAGAGCCTCTCGTATGCCGACCTACTCCCCGCGATGGGCATCGCCAGCGGACTCGGAAGCGCGGACGTCGTGGCCGACGCCGGCTCGCCGTTCCCGGTGCTGCTCGCGCGCGTCTTCAACGACGCCGGCGCAGCCGGAACGACGGGACTCGCTCTCGAACCGATGGCCACATCCGACGCATTGCAGAACGGCGACACCGGAGTGCTGATCGCTCCCGCCGACACGCGCTTCCGCCTCAACATCGGCATGCGCACGCTCGAGCAGGGAGTGGCCTTCAACCTGACCGTTCGCAACAAAGACGGCGTGGTGGTGAAGACGACGTCGAAGAGCTTCGGAGCGACGTTCTTCCGCCAGATCGGATCGACCGAAATCCTCGACGGCTACGTCCTCGTTGGCGGCGAAACGATCACGATCCAGATCACGTCCGGCAGCGCCTTCGTCTACGGCTCCACGACCGACAACACCACGCAGGACCCAAGCGTTCAGTTCGCGAAGAAGGTGGAGTAGTTGCCACGCAAAAGCACGACGACATTGGCTTGAATCAGCGATAGAAACGTAAACGTTTGCCGCTTCGCGCCGCATGCCCACGTCCTGACGTGGACCTCGATCCGATGGACCTCGGTGATGATGCGCCGCAGCACGTGCGACGCGCCCCCAGAATCTCGAGGTCCGCTCCCTCGGTGTCGATCAAGAAGAAACGTCGACCACATCGAAGCGGGTTCACAATCGTCGAGAGTCAACAGCGAGCTTGCGCCCACGTCACGGAGCTTGATGAACTTTATGCCCAGAGGAAGTTAACGTACACGTCTAGCGACAATCCCTCAGCTTGACGCATGATCACGTCTTCGCCAGACGAACTGATACCAATACGCGATGGCGCCGAACGGCAGCCACATGACGAGAATATAAGTCCAACGCGATTTGTCAGCAGAGTCTAGCGCCGGGTCCTTGTGTAAGAGATAGAGGAAGTAGCCCACAACGACGGCGTGCATGATCACGGTCGTGATGGCCAGCACGATGACGATCGTTCCAAGCGGAACCCTCGTCGATCGAAACCCAAAAACAATTACGCTCAAAACTACGCCGATCACCGATAGAGGCGAGGCCGCGAGCAATCCAATTGCGATGCGGCCGACCAAGTGCTTACTCATCGCAATCTCTTTCAAAACATACAACCAATCAGTTTCGTCGTACACAGAGCACCGACCACCGTCTGCGCACCAATGGATGGATGACTGACTGTGTACCCTCCGCCGGTGCACCCTAGACCTCCATCATTGACTTGGATCGGACCGACACTTAGCGAGTTGGTTGCCGCAATCGCTGCTGCGCACGGGCAGCCTGGGAAAGACTCCGGAAGTGGGGCGGCTGTTGCGACGTGCCCACGCCGCACTTCACAGAGGTTTCGAGAGATGTGCGTCGCTGTGCCGACGCCGAAGTTGGAGGAATGCCGCGGATCATGCCGCATCATTCCCTAGTCAATTCAATTTGCCTTCACTTCGTCGGCGGATCGGTCAGGAAGCCGACCTTCTTCGCGCCCGCCTCGTGTGCGGCGTCCATCGCTTCGACGGCGCGGTCGAATGGCACCGTGTCGTCGGCGTTGATGAAAACGACGCGGTCGTTGACGGGGCGCGAGAGCATCTGCGGCGCGAGCGCGTCGCGGAGCGCTTTTGCGTCGGCTAGTTTCTGCGTGTTGAGATAGATCCCGTCCGTGCGGACGGTGACTACCAACTGGTTCTGTTCCGAGGGAGGCGGCGCGCCGGTGACCTCGACCTTGGGCGGCACCTCGACGTCGAGTCCCATCTGCAGGATCGGCGTGGCCACCATGAAGATGATGAGCAGCACCAGCACCACGTCGACCAGCGGCGTGATGTTGATTTCGGATCGAACTCCGTGGCTGGAGCCAGCGGACATGGACATTGCGTTTACCTCAGTTCACTTCGTTTGCTGCGCGATCTGTTTGCCGGCCATCTGGTTTTCGGTCAGGAACGACACGGCTGTGAAATCGGCATCGTTCGCGGCTTTCATCACCATGCGCACCTTGCCGAAGTTGATGCGTTTGTCGGCTTTCACCATCACGTTGCGGCTGGGGGTCTTGTCGTGCTCGGCCTTCATGTAGCGCGGCAGGTCGCGGTCGGGAATCCAGTCCTGCCCGATGAAGACCGTGCCGTCCACCTTGATCGACACGATCAGGTCGGACTCCTTGCCCGGCTTCTTCTCCGAATGCGCGCCTTGCGGCAGCGCGACGTCGACACCCGACTGCAGCATCGGCGTGACCACCATGAAGATGATCAGGAGCACGAGACAGACGTCGACCAGCGGCGTGACGTTGATGTCTCCTTTGACTTCGTCGGGGCTTCCGCCCCCAGCGCCGAATGCCATCCTCGACTCCTAGCGAACCGTTGCGGAGCTCGCGCGAACGCGCGCTTCGTTCTTGATGAAGTAGTCGATGAGCTGGGATGACGAGTTCGACATCTCCACCTGAAAGCGTTCGACCTTGTTGAGGAAGTAGTTGTAGAGCCACACCGCCGGGATGGCCACGAAGAGTCCGAACGCCGTCGTGACCAGCGCTTCGGCGATACCGGCCGAAACGGCGCCGAGTCCGCCCGATCCGCTGATGGCCATGCCCTGGAAGGCGTGGATGATGCCGGCCACGGTGCCGAACAGGCCGACGAACGGAGCGGTCGTGGAGATCGTGGCGAGATTGCCGAGGCCTTTTTTCATCTCCGCGGTAGTCATCAGCGACTCGCGTTCGATGGCGCGTTGCCCTGAGGCCACGATGTCGAAGTCGTCGGGCAGCGTCTGCGTCGACTCATATTGAAACTCGGTCAGTCCCGCGCGCAGCACGCGCGCGAGGTGCGAGTGGCGGTAGCGCTTATCGCTGGCAAGTGTGATTGCTTCCTCCAGCTTGTGTTGCTTGAGGAGCGGCGTGACGCCGAGGGCGATGCCAAGCGATTCGCGTTTGGCTTTTTGAAAACGGATCAGCCGTTCGATGGCGATGGTCAGCGACCAGATCGACATCAGCGCCAGAACGACCACGACGCCTTTCGCGACCCAGTTCATGGTCGCCCACATTCCGAGGAGGCTGAAATTACTGTTCATCCCGTCCATTACTTCTCCTTAGTGCAGCGTGAAATTCACGGTGAGCGTAAAAATGACCGGAACGGCCTGTCCGTTGAGCGTTCCGGGTTTGAACTTCCAGCGTTTGACGGCGTCCACCGCCGATTGATCGAGTCCGAGGGGAAGACCTTTTAGCACGCGAACATCCGTGACGTTGCCGTCGCGGTCGATGATCGTTTCGAGGATGACGATCCCTTCGATGCGCGCCTTGCGGGCCACGTCGGGGTAGATCGGGTCAACTCGTCTGACGGCGACGGGTGGGTTCACGTCACCACCGACGCGCATCGGTTTGTCGCCGGTGCCGCCGACCTGTCCGCCGAGTTGGCCGCCGAGGGTGCCGCCAAGCGTTCCGCCGACCACGCCTCCCACCACGCCGCCGACTACCCCGCCAACCTGTCCGCCTACGACGCCGCCTTCCTGTCCGCCGGTGGTATCGGTCGGAACGTTGTCGACTTGCGGTACTTCACGCGGCGTCTGTGTCGGCTGATGGAACGTTTGATGGGTCTGCGGCTCGACGTGTTGCACATGCGGCGTCGATGATGCGTGCGATGCCGCGGGCGGAGGCGGAGGTGGCGGGGGCGGCGGCGCGGAGACGACGAAGGCCTGAATCGGTTTGGTGATGATCTCCGGATTCTTCTTGACGTAAAGCCCTGCCGCTACGACGGCGCCGATGATCAGAACGTGGAGGATGGCGGAGATGAGCACCGTCTTCCAGCCGCCTTTTTTCTTGTCCTTGCCAGCAGATTCGATCAGGACGTCATCAAACATAACTGCCACCTCGTCGGGATACGGCTGTGTCCTTCAGGGATGATGCCAAGTAGGGCGATTCTTCGCCTGCATACAAAATTTACACGGACACCGATGCTTTTGCGCATCGCGGGTGCATACCATTGCCGCCCCGATGTCATCCGCAGCAGAAACAGTTTCCGCAGCGCCTTTGAGTGACGCCGCGCCGCCGGCGGCCGTCCCTCTGGCCTCGCCGTTTGCCGTTCCGCTATTCGATCGCGAGTTGAGCGCGCTCGCATTCAACGAACGCGTCCTGGCCGAGGCCCGCAATCCCTCGGTTCCGCTTCTCGAACGGGTGAAATTCCTCAGCATCTGCGCGCACAACCTCGAGGAGTTCTTCATGATCCGGGTCGGCGAGATCCGCGACCTCATCGCCGCGAATGTCGCAGCAGACTCGCGTGGCACCGGATTGAAACGCCTGCAGGCCGTCCGCGACGGCGCCCGCTCGCTCCTGCGCGAAATCTACCGATGCCTCGGCGACGAGCTGATTCCGGCCCTGGCCAAAGAAGGCATCCGCGTCGAATTGGTCGCGGACCTCGGCAAAAAAGAGCGCAACTTTGTCGAGGAGTACTTCTGCCGCGACCTCGAGCCGATTCTCACGCCGCTGGCCATCGATCCCGCCCATCCGTTTCCCTTCATCGCCAACCTCTCGCTCAACCTCGCGCTGCAGCTCGAGTCGGAGCGCGGCGAGCGGCATGTAGCCATCATCAAGATCCCCGAGTCCGTTCCGCGCCTCGTTCCGATGCCGGAGAAGACGCGTTTCGTCCTGCTCGAAGACGTCATCTCGTCGCACGTCCATCGCTTCTTTCCCGGCCTGAAGGTGCTTCGTTCCTCGGCCTTTCGCGTGATCCGCAACTCCGATCTCGACATCAAAGAAGAGGACATGCAGGACCTCCTCAAGAGCATCGAAATCGAGTTGCGGCGCCGCGAGCGGCGCGAGGTGGTCTGGCTGGAGATCGAGAAGGGAGTCGATGATCCGTTGCTGGCGCTTCTGGCCGGCGCGACCGATTCATCTCCCGACGACATCTTCTTCGCACCGGGTCCGCTGAAGCTCGGCGATTTCCAGCAGCTCTACACGCAGACCGACAAGCCCGCGCTCAAAGAGACGCCGTTCAATCCGCGCATGCCGGCGGAGTTGGCGACGACGGACGACATTTTCGCCATCATCCGCCGTGGCGATCTGCTCCTGCACCGGCCATACGACTCGTTCACCGCGGTCATCGAGTTCGTACAGACGGCCACCGAGGATCCCGACGTCGTCGCCATCAAGCAGACGCTGTATCGCACCGATCCTGGATCGCCGATCATCGCTGCCCTCTCGGCCGCGGCGCGGGCGGGGAAGCAGGTAACCGCGGTGGTCGAACTGCAGGCGCGGTTCGATGAGCGCAAGAACATCACCTGGGCGCGAACGCTTGAAGAGGCGGGCGTGCAGGTCGTCTACGGAATCGTCGGCTACAAGACGCACTGCAAGGTCTGCCTCATCGTCCGCCGCGAAGCGGGCGAACTGCGGCGCTACGTCCATCTGTCGACCGGCAACTACAACGCCGTGACGGGCCGCCTTTACACCGACGTCGATCTCTTCACCTGCGATCGCGATTTCGGCGCCGACGCCGCGCAGCTCATGAATCTGCTCACTGGCTTCAGCGTGGCCGGCGTGCAGGAGCTCGTGGAGACGAAAGGCAACGCGCTACGCTGGCGCGAGTTCGTCGTATCGCCGATCGAGTACCTCCGCTGGACGATCCGCATGATCGATCGTGAGGCGCAGAACGCCGCGGACGGAAAGCCGGCCTTCATCGTCGCCAGGATGAACGCGCTCGCCGACCCGAGCGTCATCGAGGCGCTTTACCGCGCCAGCCGCGCGGGCGTGAAGATCGATCTGCTCGTGCGCGGCATCTGCTGTCTTGTGCCGGGCATCGCCGGCATCAGCGAGAACATCCGCGTGATCTCGATCATCGATCGCTTCCTCGAGCACGCGCGCATTTTCCGCTTCGCCAACGGCGGCGTTCCCGAGGTTTGGCTGTCGAGCGGCGACTGGATGCCGCGCAACTTTCTGCGCCGCATCGAGACCACGTTCCCCGTGCTCGACGGCGCCGTGGCAAAGCGGATCAGCGAGCAGATTCTCCAGATCGCGCTGGCCGACAACGTGAAGGCCTGGACGCTGGAACCCGACGGCAACTATCGCCGCCGCACGCCGGGCGAGCAGCGTCCCGTCCGCAGTCAGGAAGTGTTCATCAGCATCGCGCGCGCCGATTCCGTGAGCGTCGGTTCGTACGAAGAGAGCATCCGCCATCCGGCCTCGATCCGCCGCAAAGCCAAGAAAAAGAAAAAGCATTGAAGGAAGGAAGAGCATGGAACCGCACGATCTTCTGCCGAAACGCGTCGCCAACTACATTCACGACATCGGAGTCCGCTCCCTCGACCATCTCGCCGAACATTTCGAAGCCCCGGCCCCTCCCGCAACGCCCGAGGGCGAAAACGCAACCGCGCCGCTTCCGGCCAACGCCATTCAGACGCTGGTCCAGCACTGGAAGGAGATGGCCCTCGAAGACAAGGAGCACTTCGTGGAGCGCGTCTCCGCCTCGGTGATGGAAATGATCGTCGCCTCCGCGACGCTCCCCCTCGGCCTGAAGGTCGGCAAGAAGACCGTGAAGGTTGCGAAGAAAGCCATCCGCAAGCAGGTCAAGAAGGTGCGCAAGGCGGCGAAGCCGCCAAAGCCGCCGAAGGCTGCGAAGAAGGATGACGGGAAAAAGAAAAAGAAGTAACTGTCATCCTGAGCCGCCGGAGCGACGTAGGCGAAGCCGAAGTCGCGCAGGACGGTCGAAGGACCCCCAGCTGATAACCCATTCTCAAATCGCGCGAGGCTTGACGGTCGCCACCGCTCAACCGGGTTAGCAGCTGGGGGTCCTTCGACCGTCCTCCGGCGTCCGCGCTTCGCGCTCCAACGCCTCCGGCGGCTCAGGATGACAATTTCACATCCGCCGCAAAACCCGCGGCGGCAGCATCCACTCCAACTGCGCGGCGCCGTCGCCGAACAAACGGAGGCCGTAGCAGCCGCCTTTCTTCAACTCGATCGCGCCGTCGGAGCTCATCTTCGTCACCGCCAGCATCGTCGTCGACAGGTTCGGCTCGTGTCCGACGCAGATGATCCTTCGGGCCTCGCTGCCGTCGATGAGCGCGCGGAAATCGTCGACACCGGCATCGGGCGCGAGGGCGCTGTACGTTTTCACCGCGATCGACGAACCGTACGCTTTCTCCACCCACTCCGCCGTCTCCACGCAGCGGATCAGCGGACTCGAATAGATCACGTCCGCTTTCGGAAAACGCTTGGCCAGACCGCGGCCGATCTGTTTCATGCGGCGGTTGCCGGTCTCGGTCAGGATGCGCGCGTCATCGTCGGCACGTGCGCCATGAGGTTCAGCGATTCCGTGGCGAAGCAGCACGACGAATTTCTCGTTGTCTTTCATCTGGCCTCGAAGCGCACTTCGACGTCGAAGAGCTGCGCGAAGTATTTCGCGCGTTTCATGGCGCTGGCAATCTCGACCGATGCATCCGACCGGGTGCGCACCGTGAAGAGCGCCTGGTCGCGCCGCACGCGCACCGCCACGTCGCGCACCGATCCGCGATGTCCACGGTCGAGCGCTTCGGCGATGCGCAGGATGGCCGCGAGCTTCTCCACATCCTGCTGCTGCGTCGGCGTCAACTCCGCGAAGTTCTCGTGCCCGGCCTCGGGTGTCGATTTGCGGTAGTAGCGCGCCGCGTTGGCGATGATCAGGATCTCTTCGTCCGTGAAGCCTCGCAGATCGGCGTGGCGGATGAGGTAGTAGCTGTGTTTGTGGTGTGCGCGGTCGCTCACGTGCAGCCCCGCTTCGTGCAGGACCGCCGCCGATTCGAGCAACGCCGTCATCTGGTGCTCCAGCGCGTGAAGCGGCTTGGTCTGGTCGAAGATGCGCGAGGCCAGCTTCGCCACGTGCATCCCATGTTTGAGATCGCAATCGGTGCGCTGCGCCAGCGAAAGCACCGACGCCTGACGCAACGATCCGCCGCTCTCCTCCGGCTCTTCGAGCGCGGCCACGCGGCTTTCGAGCATTCCTTCGCGCATGGCCACGGGGCAGGCCAGCAGTTCGTCGATCTTGAACACTTCGAGGAGCGTGTCCAGCACGATCGCGCCCGCCAGAACGCTGGTGGCGCGCGGCCCGTCCAGTCCGAATCGTTCCGCGCGTTCGGGCGCGGACATCGACGCCAGCACCGGAATCAGCGCGGAAACGGTCTCGCGGGAAAGGCGCCGCAAGCCATGCGTGGTAGCGGTCGTCTCGCTCTCCGTCGCCATCGTCGCCAGCGTCTGGATCGTGCCCGACGTTCCGACGCAGAGATCGACGCCGAGCCGGAGAATGCGCCGGCGAAGTTTGCCGATGCGCTCTTCGACGTGCCGGCGGCACTGCTCGACCGCACGCGGCGCGGGACGTTCGATGAGACCGTATCGCTGCGCCAGCCGCAACGCGCCGAGCGGCTCGCTACGCGTCAGATACGTTTCGTCCGCGGTGCCGACGATCAGCTCCACGCTTCCGCCGCCGATGTCGATGCAGAGCGCGGTCTGCCCGTTCACCTCGACGGCCGATCGCACCGCGCGAAGGATGTAGTCCGCCTCTTCCTCGCCCGAGATGACGCGCACCTTCACGCCCGTCTCTTCCTTCACGCGCCGCAGGAAGTCGCGGCGATTCGGCGCCTCGCGCACGGCACTCGTGGCCACGGCGAAGATTTCGTCGACGTTCCATTTCGCCGCGATCTCCGCCATCTGCTTGATTGCACCGACGCCGCGGTCCATCGCCTCGGCGGTGAGCGGCTGCCCATCCAGACTGGCCAGTCCGAGCTGCACCATCTCTTTCTCGCGGTCGACGACGCGATAGCCATGCTCGCGCGTCTCCGCCACGATCATGTGAATCGAGTTCGTGCCGACGTCGATTGCGGCAATCCGCCGCGGTTTCGTGGCCATGTCGGTGAGGAGTATCTGCGCTCGGAGACTTCCGCGGTGGAAAGACTATGCAAAATGCAGGTGAAGCGGACCGCGCCTGGAGGAGAATCGCCGGATGAAAACGAATGTGCATCGAATCGAACCGGGCAGCAAGGTCCGCATCGACGATTTCGATCCGGACGCGACGCCGTTGTGCGATGACAAATCCGAGGGGAAGGAACGGAGCGCCGCGATCGAGGAACGGCTCGGCGAGCTACAGGAGCTGCTCTACGCCGAGCACCGCCACAACATCCTGATCGTCCTGCAGGGGATGGACACCTCGGGCAAGGACGGCACGGTGCGGCACGTGATGAGCGGCGTCAGCCCGGCCGGCGTGCGCGTGGTGTCGTTCAAGCGGCCCGTGCCCTCGGAGCTCGATCACGATTTCCTCTGGCGCGTTCACGCGAAGACGCCCGGCAACGGCGAGATCGTCGTCTTCAATCGCAGCCACTACGAAGACGTGCTCGTCGTCCGCGTCCACGGCCTGGTCGATGAGAAGGTCTGGCGCAAGCGCTACGACCAGATCAACGCCTTCGAAAAGACGCTGACCGCCGCCGGCACAATCATCCTCAAGTTCTTCCTCCATATCAGTAGAGACGAGCAGCGCAAACGCCTGCAGGCACGCATCGACGATCCCACCAAACACTGGAAGTTCGAGCACGGCGACATCGAGGAGCGCAAGCTCTGGGACGACTACATGAAGGCCTACGAAGACATGCTGGAGAAGACGTCCACCAAGCACGCGCCCTGGTACGTCATCCCGTCCGACGCCAAGTGGTACCGCAACCTGGTCATCGGCGCCGTCATCGTTGAGACGCTGGAGTCACTCGGGATGGAGTACCCGAAGGTGGATTTGTCGAGCGAGGTGGTGGAGTAACGGCGGTACGATGGCGCGATGGACGGCAAGTCCGAAGCCACCGCGGCCATCGAACGGGCCCGAACCGAACTCGATGAGGCGCTGGTCCGCCTGGCGGAATTGCCCGCGCTGGATACCGACCGCCTGACGTACGCGGCTCACGCGTTGAGCAACTACCTCATGGTCGTTTCCACGAGCACTCATCTCCTGACTCGCGCGCTCAAGCAGCGGCCGGAGGTCGATGTTCGCGACCGTCTCGAAGGATTGAGCCACGCCACGGAATTGATGAAGGAGCTCGTTCACCAGCTCATGGCGCCGCTCGGCGATGGCCCCCATCTCCTCTTCTCTCAGACCGATATTGCGAAGGTGGTGCGATGGGCTTGCGACGAATACGAACCGATTGCTGCAGTCAAAAATATTTCGGTGGCACGTGATATCCCATTGGGTGCGGTGATCGTATGGACCGATCGCGTCGCGGTTGGCGCGGTTCTCGACAACCTGCTGTCGAACGCTCTGAAGTACTCGACTCCGGGCGGAATGGTTTCGGTGCGCGTGCAGCAGTCCGCGAAGGAAGGAGTCGTCTCGATCACGGATAGCGGCCCCGGAATCACCGACGCCGATGTTCCGCGGCTCTTCACGCGCGGCGGAAAGCTCTCTCATCGACCCACGGCCGGCGAGAGCTCGACCGGCTATGGCCTCGCCATCGCCAAGGATCTCATCGAAGCCCTCGGCGGAAGGATCTGGTTCGAAAACGTGCCCGAGGGCGGGGGAAGATTTTCATTCACGGTCCCGATTCACGCCTAACCTCTCCGCCCCGCCGCGTTCTCCGCGTGAACCCGTCACCCTGCGTTTTTTCGCGCGTACTCCGCCACTCGCGTCTTCACCAGCTTGCGCACCAGCCCGACAGCAACGGCTTCTACTCCTCCGCTTCGGGTGCCGCGGACTTGATGTCGCGCCGCAGCCTCTCCAGTGCCGCACGCTTCTCATCGCTCAGTGGCGAGGTACTCATCAATGGTTTGTGGTTTCGCGGACAAGGCCTTACTCGTCCTTCGGCCCCAAACTCTTCGCTGGCGCCCTTTCGATCGTGACCGTGTTCCGCGGCGCTTCCAGCACCAGCCCTTCCTTCAGCGCGAAATCCTCCAGCGCCTGATCGGCGAGCGCTTTCTGCTCGTGCTCCTGCATCTCGATCTCGCCTGAGTTGAGGGTGTCGCGCGCGACGCGGGCGCGGCCGGCCGCTTTCTCGCGCTCGTCTTCCACCATCTCGTGGAGGCGGTTCAACGTGTCGCCGGAGCCGCCGATCTGGGAGATCATCCCCGACGCCATCTCGTTGAGCTCCGCTGTGGCGCGCTTGATCTTCAGATCATCGATGCTGTTCTTCAGCGACTGCAGCTTGGCCTGCGCCGCCTTCACCGATACATCGCGCGCTCGCAGCAACTCACGGTACGTCGCTTCGGCTGATTCGAGTTGCGTCCGGTTCTCGACTAGTTCGCGCTGCACGGTTTGCAGGCGCAGCGCCTGCTGGCTGGCCAGATCGCGATTACCAGCGCGCAGGTTCGCGGCAGTCTTCGCACGCAGCTCGCGCTCTTCCTGCTCCAGGCGTTTAACCTGCGTCATCAGCCGTTCGCAGAGTCCGGCGTGCGCGGCCAGCCCCTGGTTGTAGTTCGCGATCTGCTTGCGGATGTTCTGCTTCTCCACCTCGAGCAGCGCCTCGGGATTCTGGCGCTCGATCCCGCCGATGAAGAGGCTCAGGAAGCCGCGGAAGAGGTTGGCGATTCGTCGGAACATTCAGGTCTCCTAAATCCGGGAGTCGGGAGTCGGGAGTCGCAGAGGGGCAGCATTCAATCTCCGACTCCCCACTTCCGACCCCCGACCCCCAAAACGTCTTCCAGATCGTACCGCTCATTCACTCCGAATTTACTCGTGCCGCAAGCAAACGGAACCGCCTCGGCCTACTATCCGCGCCAACACAAGGAGGCTTGCACGAAATGAGGATTCGCAACTCGGCAGCCAGTTTCATCGGCGCGATGATGATCGCCACGGGCGCACTGGCCCAAGTCACGCCCGCCGCCGGCTACACGCCGCCCGACGACACGCCGAAAATCAACGTCGGCGCCACGATCTTCGGCGACTACACCTACGTCGAGTCGCCGAAGGCCAAAGACACGGACGGCAACGCCGTCAACAACAGCTCATTCAACATCAGCCGGGCGTACATCAACGTCACCGGCAACCTCAATCACCTGATCGCCTTCCGCATCACGCCGGACGTTTCACGCGAGACGAGCGCCGGTGCCTCGTTGAGCGGCAGCCAGCTCTTCCGGCTCAAGTACGCGTACGTGCAGCTCAACCTCGATGACTGGGCGACGAAAGGTTCGTGGGTTCGCGCCGGCATCCAGCAGAACCCCTACACCGATTACACGGAAGGTATCTACCGCTACCGCTTCCAGGGGACGATTTTCGCCGAGCGCACGACGGGACTTCCGTCCGCCGACGCCGGCCTCTCCGCGCACTACAACTTCGCCGGCAACTACGGCGACGTCCACGCCGGCTTCTACAACGGCGAGGGGTACGCGAAAGCCGAGGCGAATAACGAGAAGGCATTCATGGTGCGCGGCACCGTGCGGCCGTTCCCGCTCGGCGGCGCACTGCTGAAAGGCCTTCGCCTGACCGCCTTCCTCGACGAGGATCACTACCTCGAAAATGCGAAACGCGAGCGTGTTCTCGGCGAAGTCACATACGAGCATCCACTGTTCAACGCCGGCTTCGATCTCCTTCACGCCAAAGACCGCACCTCGGCCACGAAACCGCAGATTAGCGGTAAGGGGTGGTCGCTGTGGGTGACGCCGAAACTCGGCACGACAGGGTGGGAGGCGCTGATCCGCCACGACGATTACCTGCCGAACGACGCCATCCATTCGCAGAAGCAGAAGCGCGACATCGACGGCATCGCCTATTGGGTCCCGAACCTCAGCGGCAAAACGGCGGCGATCCTCTTCGATCGCGATTCGCTGAAACGCACCGGCCTCACGCCGGCGGCTCCGAACACGACGAACTACGAAGTGAAGTTGCTCATCAACTTCTAACAATCTCAATAGGAGCGACAAATGAAGAAGCTGTTCTTCGCGGCCATCGCGCTGCTTGCGACTGCTCTATCCGCACAAACTCTGAAGATCAACGGCGCCGGAGCCACGTTCCCGAATCCGATCTATACGAAGTGGTTCGACCAGTACCACAACATGCATTCGAACGTTGAGATCAACTACCAGTCGATCGGCTCCGGCGGCGGCATCCGCCAGCTCTCCGCCGGCACCGTCTTCTTCGGCGCCTCGGACGGCCCGATGACGAACGATCAGATCACCGCCGCCGGCTTCCGCATCGTCCACCTCCCGACGGTCCTCGGCGGCGTTGTCCCTGTCTACAACGTGCCCGAGATCAGCGCGGAGCTGAAGTTCACCGGCCCCGTTATCGCCGACATCTTCCTCGGCAAGATCACGAAGTGGAACGATGCCGCCATCCGCGCCACGAATCCCGGCGTGAACCTGCCGAATGCCGAGATCACCGTCGTCCACCGCTCCGACGGCTCCGGCACGAGCTACATCTGGTGCGATTACCTGTCGAAAGTCTCACCGGAGTATCGCAAGACGGTCGGCGTCGCGACGTCGGTCAACTGGCCGGCCGGCGTCGGGGCGAAAGGCAACGAAGGCGTCGCGGGTCTGGTCAAGCAGACGCCCGGTTCCATCGGCTACGTCGAGTTGATCTACGCGCTGCAGAACAAGATCTCGTACGGTGCGGTGCAGAACCTGGCCGGCGAATGGGTGCGCGCCTCGACCGAAACAGTCTCCAACGCCGCCTCGGCCGCCGCGAAGAGCATGCCGAAGGATTTCCGCGTCTCGATCACGAACGCGCCCGGCCACAACGTCTATCCGATCTCCTCGTTCACCTGGCTGCTCCTGCAGGAGTCGTCGAAGGACGTTGTCCGCTCCAAGACCATGGTCGACTTCGTGCGTTGGGCCATTACCGACGGCCAGCAATACGCGCCGCAGCTCGGTTACGCGCCGCTGCCGAAGGAAGTCGTCGCGCTGGAGATGGAAGCGCTGAAGAAGGTGCGGCAGTAGGAAGTTATCGGCCGGCGGCGTAGCCGTCGTAAGAACAGTAGCCCCCAGCTTTGAGCTGGGGGTTTTTCATTTCGCGGCATTTCGTGAGCCCGTTTTAACGGGCGAAAGAAAGCTTTCTGTCGCCCGTCAAGACGGGCTCTCAAGATCCACTATCGCCTGAACCCCCACGTGAACGTGGGGGCTACGGCTCTTACGGCAGCTACGCCGCCGGATCTGCGCTCGCTAACAACCTTCACGCGATCGCCGCGTGGCCGCCTGCTTCGAGGATGTAAAGCGCCCATGGGCGCATCCCGAAGTGGGTGGCCATGCGGCGGCGATCGTCGAGCCAGGCGACGTTCGGGATCGTGAAGCCGGTCTTTTTTCGCGTGAGGACCGCGTCGGGCAATGGACGTCTCGGCGCGCGCGTCAGCAGCTCTTTGCCGTCGTTCATCGACAAAACCGCCGGTGCGATTTTTCGCAGGAGGAACGCGTCGACGAGCGGCACGCGCACTTCGAGCGAGTGCGCCATCGAAGCCCAATCGATGTCGCGCAGGAGTTGATTGCGGAGCAGCAGCGACGATTCCATCGCCGCAACGCGCGCGAATGGTGTGCCGGGATCGGGTGTGATCGCCTCACGGATTCGATCGAGCATCTGCAAACGGTCGAGACCTTCGCGTGCGATGTCGTCGCTGACGATTGACGCGACTTCCTCGGGCAGGAAGAGTCCGCGCTTCATCAGATAGGCGCCTTCGTACGAAGTGCAGTACTGCAGCGTGTACGGCGTTTTCGGACTGAAGCGCGCGGGGTCGCGCGCGATCAGCTTGCACGCGCGGCGAAACGCTGCCGCGATCCGCGGCGTGCGCCGGAACGGCCGCATCGCGCGAACGAATCGCGGGATGGTGCGAAACGTCGAGTAGCCGCCGAAAAGCTCGTCGCCGCCGGTGCCGGAGAGCGCCACTTTCCAGCCCAGCTCCGCCGCCGCTTTGCAGACAAAGTACGAGTTCAGCCCGTCCAGCGTCGGCTGGTCCATTGCTTCGAGCGCGCGCGGCAACTCGTCGCGAAAGGCCGTCCGCGAAAGCGTGGCCGAGTGATGCGAAGTTCCGTAGTGCCTCGCCACCGCAGCCGCCAGCGGCGTCTCGTCATTTTTTTGGCCTTCAAAACACATCGTGATCGTCTGCAGCGGGATGCCCGTTTCCACGGCCAGGGCGACGATCGAACCGGAATCGCGTCCCGCCGAAAGAAACGCACCGACTGGAACGTCGGACACGAGGTGGTACCGCACCGACTCGCGCACACCGTCAGCGATGATGGCAGCGCGCTCAGCGTCCTTGTGATTACGCCGTTCATCCGCCGCGTCGCGTAACACCTGTGCGATCGAAAAGTACGGACGCGGTTCCGACGGGCCGTCGCGCGTGACGGTCATCCAGTTCCCTGCCGGAAGCATCCGGATGTCCTCATAGATCGTGAACGGTTCCGGAACATGACCGCGCAACAGGAAGCCGGCAACGCCCGCCGGATCGCGCGACGCCGAAACGCGTCCGCCCGCCAGCAACGCCTTCGCCTGCGATGCGAAACGGAACGTGCCGCCGTCGTTCGCGTAGTACAGCGGCTTGATTCCGTACGGATCGCGCGCGAGGAAGAGCGTATGGGTACGCGCGTCCCAGATCGCGAGCGCGAACATCCCCCGCAACCGCGGCAGCATGGCCGCGCCGAATTTGCGATACATCCGCAGCACGACCTCGGTATCCGATTCCGTGGCGAACGCCTCGTCACCGCGCAGCTCTTTGTAGTTGTAGATCTCGCCGTTGAACGTCAGCACCACGTCGCCGCCTTCGCGGCTCACCATCGGCTGGTTAGCGCGATCGCTGACGTCGATGATCGACAGGCGGCGATGTCCGAATCCCACGCGGCCATCGGGTGAGAACCAGAGACCCGCGGCATCAGGACCGCGGCTGCGCATCGCCTCGCGAGTCCGCGTCAACTCCTCGACGTCGACCAGCGGCGCGCCCGCGCCAAACGCAACAATCCCATTGATCCCGCACATGCGAACGGCAGTCTCGCACGGCTGTTCGCGTAAACTCCCTCACGTGAAGACGATCGGCATCTCCGCGAAGATCACCTCGGAGGAGGCGCTGCAATTTGCCGCGAAAGTTGCTGCCGATCTTCGCGCGCGCGACTTCGGCGTCTGCTTCGACTACGCCACCGCCGACAAGCTCGGCGATCGCGGCAAGTGCGTGGCCAAGGGCGAGCTGGGCAAGCATTCCGATCTGTTGATGACGTTCGGCGGCGACGGCACGCTCCTTTCCGTCGCCCGCCACGCTCCGAACAGCGTCCCGATCCTCGGCGTGAACATGGGCACGCTCGGGTTTCTCACCGAGGTGCGCGTTGAGGAGTTCCCGGAAGTGCTGGAGCGCGTGCTCGCCGGCGACTACGAAAGCGAAACGCGCGTGGCGTTCGACGTTGCCGTGCGCGGTCCGGGCCGCGACCAACGCATCTATCGCGTCCTCAACGACGCCACCATCAACAAAAGCGCGCTGGCCCGCATCATCGAAATGCGCGTCACGGTCGGCGGCGAGTTCATGTCGTCCTTCCGCGCCGACGGCCTGATCATCGCCACGCCGACCGGATCGACCGCGTACAACCTCTCCGCCGGCGGTCCGATCATCTATCCGACGATGGGCGCCGTCGTGCTGACGCCGATCTGTCCACACATGCTCACCAATCGCCCGGTCGTTCTTCCCGACACGCTCGAAATTCAGGTCGGCATCGCCACACCGAATCAGGAAATCTTCCTCACGCTCGACGGACAGGAAGGCCTCCCCATCGCCGAGCACGACACCGTCTGCATCAAAAAGTCGCTGAACCCGGTGACGCTGATCCGCACTCCGAAAAAGAGCTACTTCGATGTCCTGCGAACGAAGCTGAAGTGGGGCGAGGGGTAGCCGGCACCTTCAGGATGCCAGGTTCGCGACAACCTCGTGCAGTGTCTTGCACACGCGCGTCGCCATCGACGCGACCTCCTCCGATGGCGGGACGAGATCGGGAACCATGATCACGTCCATCCCGGCGGCGCGCGCGGCGCGGACTCCGGCCTCGGAGTCTTCGAGCACTAGGCACTCCGCGGTTGCGATGCCGAGGCGTTCTGACGCGAGGAGGAAGAGATCGGGCGCGGGCTTCGAATGCGAGACCTCATCACCGAACGCGAGCGCGGTGAAGCGCGACGCAAGATCGCCGAGGCAGCGAAGCGCGAGAACGCGCGGCGATGATGTTGCCAGCGCTTTCGGGATGCCGCGTTGCTCGAGCAGATCGAGCAACTCCATCGCTCCCGGTTTTCGCGCGATCGAGGTGACGTGTTCGTCGAAATCGCGGCTCCAGCGTTTGTGGAACTCGTCGAGCGGAAAGACGTCGCCGAAATGCTCGCGCAGAATTTGCTCCGCTTCCACGTTGCCGCGGCCGACGAATCGTTCGTAGAGCACATCGTCAATGGGGAAGCCGAGGTCGGCGGCGGCGGTCTGCCACGTCACGCGATAGAGCGGCTCGCTGTCGAGCAGCAGGCCGTCCATGTCGAAGATGACCGCGCGCGGATTCAAACCCACGCTCGCGGGACGAAGAGACGCTCGTAGAGATTGATCGCGTAGCGGTCGGTCATGCCGGCGATGAAATCGATGGCCAGTCGCTCCACCGGTTCATCGCGCGACAAATCGAGGAACTCCGAGGGATTCGCGATCACGTGTTCGAAGAGCGCCGTGAGCGTACGCTGCGCTTTCACGAATTCACCGCGCACGGTCGGCGTCAGATACATGTTCTGAAACATGTACGTCCGCAGCTCTTCGAGCGCGCCGAGCACCTCGGCGGACATCGAGATCTGTTCGTAGTCGCATGCCAGCGTGGAGTCGATCACATCGCGAACCATCCGGTCGATGCGGTCGCCGCCTTTGTTGCCGAGGGCCTTGCGAATGTCTTTCGGGATGTCGTCCTCGGTCAGCACGCCCGCGCGGATGCCGTCGTCGATGTCGTGATTGACGTACGCGATGATGTCGGAGATGCGCACGATGTCGCCTTCCAGCGTGAGCGCGCGCGACTTCGGACGGCGCCGCAGCAGTTCGCCCTTTTCGCCCTTCGAATGTTTGAGGATGCCGTCGCGCACTTCGATGGTGAGATTCAATCCGCGTCCGTCGTTTTCGAGTACTTCGACGACGCGTACCGATTGGCGGTAGTGATCGAAGCCACCCTTCACTAGTTTGTTCAGTGCCGCCTCGCCCGCGTGACCGAATGCGGAGTGGCCGAGGTCGTGACCGAGTCCGATGGCCTCAGTGAGCACCTCGTTGAGGCGCAGCGATTTCGCGATCGTGCGCGCGATCTGCGTGACTTCGAGAACATGCGTCAGACGCGTGCGGTAGTGATCGCCCTCGGGCGCGAGAAAGACCTGCGTTTTGTGCTTCAGCCGGCGAAAGGCCTTGCAATGAATGATGCGATCGCGGTCGCGCTGATACGACGGCCGAATGTCGTCCTCGGCCTCTTCGCGATCGCGGCCGCGCGTCTCGGAGCTGCGCGCCGCGCGCGCCACCAACGTGTCGCGCTCGATCTGCTCGAGCATCTCGCGGATGGTCGTCAGAACGGCTTCTCCAGCGATTCCGACTGCGGCGTGAAGAGTTTCGCGCCGTCGGGTGTGATGTACATGTCGTCTTCGAGGCGCACGCCAAATTCGCCGCGGATGTAGATGCCCGGCTCGTCGCTGAAGGTCATGCCCGCCTGCGCGCGCAACGATTTCTCCCAGCCGAACATGTTGTTCTTCACGAGGTACGGCCACTCGTGACCGTCCATGCCGATGCCGTGGCCGAGGCGGTGCGAGAAGTATTTGAAGCCGGGGCCGTAGCCGGCGGCAACGATGACGTCGCGCGCGGCGGCATCGATGGATTCGAGCGGCACGCCGGGCTTCGCTGCATTCAGCGCCGCGCTCTGCGCGCGTTTCACGATGTCGAAAACCTTGTTCATCTTGTCGGTCGCTTTGCCGAGGACAAACGTGCGGGTGATGTCGGATTGGTAGCCTTCGACGCTGCAGCCATCGTCGACCATGATGATGGTGCCTTCGCGAATCATCTGCGGAGTCGATGAGCCGTGCGGAAGCGCGGTCCACTGCGCGGTCTGCACGCTCGCTTCGCCCGAAAATCCGACGCGTTTGTACGCCTGCGAAATCAACTCGGAGACGTCGCGCTGCGTCATCCCCGGCTGCAGCGATTCGTACACGGCCTTGTAGACCTTGAGCGTGGCGGTGTTGGCGAGCTGCATCAGCGCCAGCTCGTGCGCGTCTTTGATCATGCGGCAGCCGGCGGTGATGGCCGTGCCGAGGATCACTTTCGACTGCGGCGCGGCGGATGCGATGCCTTCGCTCCAGACCAGCTTCGTCGTTTCCTCGATGCCGATCGTGGCCGTGCCGAGTCCGCGATCTTTCAAACCGCGCGCGACGAGCGCGTACGGACTTTCATCTTCGTTCCAGGTGCGGACGTCGGCGTGATCGGGACCGAACGGACCGACGGCGATCTGTTCGCGCGCGCGATCCTCTTCGAACGCGGGACAGACGAAAAACGGCTCGCCCTTCACCGGAATGACGCACGCGAAGAGCCGCTCGCCGCCGCCCCAGCGCATGCCGGCGAAATACATCAGCGACGTCCCGCCGGTCAGGATAAGCGCGCCGATCTTGTGCTCGGCCATGAGCCGCTTCGCCTTCTCGATACGCGCGCGGCGTTCCTCGTTCGTGATCGGCTTGGCCTGATCGCGCATCGACGTCAGCGCGGCGATGGAGGGAGGAAGTTTGCTGCCTTCCGCTTGCGCGAAGAGCGACGGCGTTCTCGATAGAACTGTCAGCGCGGCAGATGCGCCAATGAATTTGCGGCGGTTCATGGCCGCGATTCTATTTGAACCACAGAGACACAGAGAACACAGAGAGAAATCTCTCCGTGTCCCTCTGTGCCTCTGTGGTGAAAAGCCTATCGACCTCCGAAGAACACCGGATCGCCCGACGCGTTGTCGACGATCGAGCCGTAGGCGAAGAGGTTAGACGGGCCGTCCGCGTGCGCGAGGAGTGTGAGCGTTCCGAAGCGCGGGGTGTTGGCGGCGGGGAAGAGGGCGCCGACGGCGTACTGGACTTGCGCACGCGGCGAGAGGCCGATCTGCGTTGTGCCGAGGATGGCGCCGGTGTCGGAGAGAAGCGTGGCGGTCACCGTGAGCTGCGTGTCGCCGCCGTTGACGAAGCCGACGTTCGAACGGAACGAGGCGTCGGAGCGGAGGCCGGGGACGAATGAGTCGTTGCCGAAGGTCGTCACCGGATCGATCGACTGGCCGTAGCTGCCGCCGTTGTCGGTGGTGATGTACGTGCGGCTGGTCACGATCGGACCGCTCGCCGTGGTCCACGAAACCTGCAGCGCGCCGGTGCCCGAGGAGATGCCGAGCGATTGCGCGACGTCGGCGATGACGACCGTGCGCGACGGCGCAATCGTCACGTTGTGCGATGCGGCGCCGCGGTTGTCCTGACCGGCGGCGAGGTAACGCAGCGCGACGGTCATCGTCGTCAGTCCGGGATTGAAGAGCGTGACGTCGCTGCGCCAGAACGTACCGTTGACGCCGGGCGCGCGGCCGATCGCGGGGATGGTCAGCTCGGAGCCTTTCGGCGCGGGGATGGCCTGGACGTAGACGGGATCCTGCGTGCGGTTGTCGATGACGGAGCCGTAGGCGCTGACCGCGTTCGGCGTGGCAGAGTCGACGCGCATCGAAAGTGCGGCGAAGGTGCGGCCGTTCACGGCCGGGAAGAACGATCCGAGCGACGACTGCTGGAAATTATTCTCCGGCACCGTTACCGAGGTGGTCGCGACGACGTTGCCGTTCGCGTCGTACAGCGTCAGGCCGGCGTTCACCGGCAGCGCGCTGCGGTTGACGAGTCCGATATTCGTGCGGAAATTCGCATCAGATTCGAGGCCGGTCAGCAGCAGCGTCGAGGTCAGGTCATCGCTGCTGACGTTCGGCACCGACTGTCCATACGTTCCGACCGAGCCGGTCGTGAACGTCCGGCTGGTGATGCGGATGGCAGGCGTCGTCGTCGCACTCGACGCTTCGATCGCGATCGCGCCGGCACCGTTGGAGAGGCCAAAGAGATCGTTGAGTGCGTTCGCGTACGTGATCGACTGATTGACGCCGAGGAAGAGGCTGCGCGTGAGGACAGGCGCGCCGCCGCCGGGGATGAACGTGAACTGACCGCTGGCCGGCTCGCTGCCGCCGTTGAAGAGGGTCAGCTCCGTGCGCCAGACGGAGCCGCCCACGCCGTTCGTCTGCGCCGCCGCGGGAACGAGCGAGCGATAGGCGGTCGGCGGGAGGATGGTCACGACATGCGACGCGGTCGAGGACGACGTCGCGTTCGACACGGTCAGTGACACGCCGTACGAACCTTGGGTGGTGTAGGCGTGCGTCGGGTTCGGTACGTTGGATGTTGCTCCGTCGCCGAAGTTCCAGAACCACGAGGTTGGCGAGCCGGTCGACTGATCGGTGAATGCGACGTTCGCGCGGACAGTCGCCGTCGACGGCGAAATCGCGAAGGCCGCGGAAACCGGCGGCGCGGCGGGTGTCGCGGTCGTGACCGCAACGGTGTGCGAGATCGCCGACTGCAGGCCGGTGGACTTCGAAACGGTCAGCGTGACCGGGTAGTTGCCGCCGCTGTTGTAGCGCTTCACCGGATTCTGCGACGTCGATGACGTGCCGTCGCCGAAGTTCCAGAACCACGACGAAATGCTGCCGGAGGAACGGTCGCTGAAGTTGATGTTGGTCTGCGTCGTCGGATTCGACGGCGAGAAAACAAAGTCCGCGGCGATGCCGGAGCTGACCGTAACGACGTGCGATGCGAACGATTGGCCGTTCGCGGTGAGCTGGATCGTGTACGTGCCGGGCGCGTTGTAGAGGTGCGTCGGATTCTGCAACGTCGAGGTTCCGCCGTCGCCGAAGTTCCACGACCACGACGTCGCACCGGTCGAGGTATTGCTGCAGATGAATGTGGTCACTCCGGCCACTCCTGCCGAGGGACTGACCACGAACGATGCGGTGACGGAGGCTGCGATCGTGGCGCTGGCCGTATTCGATTGCGCCGACTCGCCGGCGCTGTTGAACGCCGTGACATAGAAACGATAGGTGCCGGCGGCGAGGCTGGAGATCGTCGCGGCGCGGCTACCGGCGGCGAGGTCGGGCGACAGGCGGCTGAACGCGCCGCTGCCGCTGGCGAGGTAGACGCGATAGCCGGTTTCGTTCGTGGCGTTGTCGTTCCACTGCAGGTTCGCGTTCGATCCGGACGGCGTTACGACCAGTCCGGTCGGCGCGGCAGGCGTCGTAGGCGGCGGTGGAGGTGGCGCGCTGCCATTCGGATAGAGCCAGCGCGCTGCCACCTGGTCGTCGGCGCGAAGTGACGGCCCGAGTCCGGTGACCGAGGGGTACATGAGAGCGGTGCTGTCGGTGCTGTGGCCGAATCCGAGCGTGTGGCCAAACTCGTGCGCGACGATCTCCGCCAGCAGGTTGCTGGAGATGCCCGCGGTCGGCATCACGCCGTCCTGAATCGTGAGATTGCCTTCGCTGATGATGAGCGCGTGATACGTCTGCGACGTGTGCAAGGCATCGGCGTCAAATGGCCCGGTCCAGTTCGCCGAGCCGGAAACGCCGTTGAATCCGCCCTGACCGACGACGCCGCCGGTCGATGGATTGAACGTGCCGCTGATCTCGCCCTTCGGATCGTTGAAGAGGATTTCGTTCACGCCGTTCGGTCCGGAGAGACCGCCCGGTGCGCCAGTCTCAGCGCCGGAGTAGGAGTAGTTGATTTTCGCCGCGGTGTAGCTGTTCCAGGCGCTCATCGCTGACTGGATCTCGCTGACGCCGCCGCCGGAGTAACCCGGCTGTGTTCCGGAGCTGAACCACTTCGCGCTCCCGCCGCTATCGAATGCGTTCCAGCGATACACGGTTCCTTCCGAGATGAGCGTGAACTGCGGCTTGATGACGCGGTTGTTCATCGCCGACGTCGTGACGTCGCGCTCGAGGACGGGGTTGGCGACGCCGTAACTCTTCACGCCGTCGCGGCCGGCCACGCGGTCGGTGACGTACGACTCGAATGCGGTGGCGTCGCGCTGAATGTTCTTCGTCTCAATCGGCTGCAGCGACGAATCGAGCAGCAGCACGTCGCCGGCATTGTCGTCGCGGACGAGGAAGCGGCGTCCGTTCGCGGCGCGCTCTTCGCTGAATTTGCCGACGAATAGATCGATCGTTTGATAGTCGCCGCGCGAGGTCGGCGTCAGGAACGCCATGACCCGTTCTCCCACCTGGTACACCGGCGATCCGAATACTTTCGTGATGCGGTCGTCGATCTCGCCGCCGACTTCGCGGATGGTGATCTCGCCTGCGGCATCGCCTTTCAACGTGCGATCGACGGCGAGTTTCGTTTCGGTCCAGATTCCCGCGCCGCGGAGTACCGGCGATGAGCTGACGACGATGCCTTCGACGATGACCGGCGACTTGCGGATGAGCTGATCGTCCGTCGGCAAAACGATGGTCGTGGCCGAGGCTGCGGAAGCGAGAAGCAACAAGACACACGTCGGCCAGTACACCCTGAAGTGCTTGAACATTGGGATGGGTCTCCTAGTTGAGGCGGACTGCTCCCTGCGTACGCCGGCGTGAATCCGGGAGGGGAGCGCGTCGAGTCATGGGGGCGAAGTTATTCGGCGTTAACGCCGCCTCGCGCTGCTACCATTCCAGCCCTCCCATGCTCCAGCCTGATTCGATGCTCGGTCCCTATCGGATCGTGAGCCTTCTCGGCGAAGGCGGCATGGGTGCGGTCTATCGCGCCAAGGACACACGCCTCGGGCGCGACGTTGCGATCAAGATCCTGACCGCGCTGACGCTGAGCGATCAGGAACGTGTGCAGCGCTTCGAACAGGAAGCGCGCGCGACCGGGATGCTCAATCATCCCAACCTGCTGACGATCTACGACGTCGGCAACGAGGGCGGCACGGCGTACATCGTCAGCGAGCTGCTCGAAGGGGCGACGCTGAGCGAGCGGCTGGCGCGCGGTCCGCTGCCGCCGCGCCGCGCCGTCGATGCCGCGCTGCAGGTCGCGAACGGACTTGCAGCGGCGCACGAGAAAGGGATCATTCATCGCGATCTCAAGCCGGACAACATCTTCCTCACGCGCGACGGCCGCGCCAAGATCCTCGACTTCGGCATCGCCAAACTGAGCTCGAAATCGGACGACGGCGGCATCTTCCAGCAGGCCGCCACGGAGCCGGGCATGGTCCTCGGTACGGTCGGCTACATGTCGCCGGAGCAGGTTCGCGGCGAGACGGTCGATACGCGGTCGGACATCTTCGCCTTCGGCGCAATTCTCTACGAGATGCTCACCGGCGTGCGCGCGTTCAAACGCGGCTCGTCGATCGAGACGCTGAGCGCGATCTTGAAAGAGGATCCGCCCGATCTCGCCGATTCGCTGCCGAACGTCCCGCCGGCGCTGGAGCGGCTGACACGCCGATGCCTGGAGAAGGATCGCGAGCTGCGTTTTCAATCGGCGCGCGATCTGGCCTTCAACCTCGAGACGATGTCGACGATGTCGACACCGGGCACGTTGTCGAACGTCGCCAATCCCGCGCATTCCGCGACGATGCGCATCCAGGATGATGCGCCGCGGCGCACTTCGGCTACGGCAATCCGCCCCGTGACGTCGGCGATGCCGTCGACGATGCGCACTTCTGCGCGGCCGGCGACGCTGGCGCAGCCGAAGCCACGTCGCGTCTCGCCGATTCTGCTCACGGTGCTGTTCATCGTCGCCATCGCCGGCGCGGCGTGGGGCGGCTGGTACTTCGCCACGAAACAGATGAAGTCCGAAGCGCCACCCGAGGTCGTGTTTCATCGCATGACGTTCCGGCGCGGCGAAGTGCGTTCGGCGCGCTTCGGCCCGGACGGCGACTCGATCGTCTACAGCGCGGCGTGGGACGGCAATCCGTCCGAGGTCTTCATCGCGAACCGCCAAAGCCCGGAGCCGCGGCCGCTCGGCGTGAAGGACGCCGACATCCTGGCAATTTCGAAATCGACGGAACTGGCCATCCTGCTCCGCCGCGATCGCCTGACCGGCCTCGGCACGCTCGCACGCGTCCCGCTCGCCGGCGGCACGCCGCGCGAGGTGGCCGAGCAAGTGCTGCAAGCGGACTGGTCGCCCGACGGAACGAACCTCACCGCGATCGTCGGCGGCAACGGCACGTTCCGCATCGAGTCGCCGCTTGGCCGCGTCCGCTACGAATCGCCGCATGCGCTGCGCGACGTCCGCGTCGCCTCCGACGGCCGCATCGCGTTCATCGAAACGTACAGCGGCAAGAACGACGTGGCCGTGCTCGATCCGAAATCCGCGAAGCCGGTCTCGATCGCGCGCGGATGGGGACACGGCGCAACCGGTCTGGCCTGGGCGCCGGGCGGCAAGGAAATCTGGATCACTGCGACCGACTCCGGCGCGCCGCCGGCGCTCTACGGCGTGAGCGTCGACACCGGCGAAACGCGACTCATTAATCGTCTGACAGGATCGATGCGGCTGTATGACATCGCGCCCGCGGGACACGTGCTGCTGTCGAACGGCATGTGGCGCGCGGGGCTGGAAGTACAGGCGCCCGGCGAGACAGCCGAGCGCGATCTGTCGTGGCTGGATTGGTCCATCCTCGCGGATCTTTCGCGCGACGGCCACACGATTCTCTTCAACGAGCCGCGCGAAGGCGGCGGTGCCGCGAGCGCGATGTACCTGCGCCGCCTCGACGCGCCAACGCCGGTGCGCATCGCCGACGGCTACGGCGACGCGATCTCTCCCGACGGCAAGTACGTCCTCGGCCACAGCGGCGCGAAACTCGTGGTGGTCCCAACCGGCAGCGGCGAGGCGCGCGAGCTGAAAACCGACGGCGCGTTCGACCTCGGCGCGGCCTGGCTGCCCGACGGTCGTCGCGTCGTCATCGCCGGCGCGCTGCCGAAGAAGGGCTATCAACTCATGGTCATCGACACGCTCGACGAGTCTGTGAAGCCGATCTCGCCCGAAGGGATCTGGGGCGATGCGTATCGTCCGTTCGCGGTGTCGCCGGACGGCCACTACGCGGCCGGAATGACGAAGCAGCAGACCATCGCGCTCTATCCGATCGACGCGGCCGCGGAGCCATCGATCGTTCCCGCCATCGAGCCGGGCGAAATCCCGATCGCCTGGTCCGCCGACGGCACCGCGCTCTTCGTCCACCGGCCGATCGCGCTTCCCGCGCAAGTAACGCGCGTGACGCTCGCCACCGGCGCACGCGAACCATGGAAGCAGTTCTCGCCGACTGATCCCGCCGGCGTGTACAAAATCGCCCCGATCTGCATCACCCCCGACGGCACCGCCTACGCCTACGACGCCCTGCGAATGCTCGGCGATCTCTACGTCGCCGACGGATTGCGTTAGCTACCCGCCCGCAAACGCAACGACGATCTCAACCTCGTCGCCATCCTTGAGCGCGACGTCTTTCTCGCCATGCAGCACGAGATCGCCATTGACTGCGAAGTTGAACAGCTCATCGCGATCGGTATCGAGATCGAGCTTCGCGATGATGTCGCCGAGGGATGCGGCGTTCATCGTGATGACGGTTCCGCGCCCCTCGCGCAACGGCTCGGGGAGTCGGACGGTGATCATGATGAACCTTCCTTGCGATAGGCGATGCCCCACACTGCGAACAACTCACGACACGCTTCATCAAAGCGGCCGATAAAATCGATCGTTTGGATTTGCGGCAACACCCAACTCAGTTCCTTTGCCGAACAAGAGCTGATGCGCAGCGGGATGATTCGTCCATCGAAGCGCGGTTCCTCGACGGCATACGTCACTTCTCGTTTCACCCAGCGCGAAGCGATCGCAGCGGGCGACAGAATGATGATCATCCAATCGCAGCGGGCCAGCGCGGCGCCGATTTCATCGTGCCACTGCGCCGCTCCGCGGATGCCGTGCTCGCTGAACCAAACAGATACTCCGTGGTCGCGAAGGACGGCGACTAGCCGCTTCAAGAACCGTTTGTCTTTCGCGGAGTGGGAGAGAAAGACTTCAACAGGAAGCGTTCGAGCCTTCCGTTTGCGCGAGGCCATCGACTCACGCGGCCGTTTTCAGGAACTTGAGAATCTTCTCCGCCGTCCGTTGCGGGTCCTGCGCTTCCTTGATGAAAGGCAAGTCGCGCAGAATCCAGGGATAACGGAACGGTCCCTGCGACGGCGCGCGGCGCTCGACGGTGATGACGCGGTTTTCAAATCGCGGTGTCGTGATCGCGAACTCGAATGCCTTCTTCAAGTCCGGCGAGCCGCTCGTTTCTTCGGAGAGAACGAGAATCATCGCATCGGCACGGTCGAGAGCGCGCGCCCCTGACCGAAGCCAATTCGTTCCTGGCTCTACGTCGCTGGCGTCAAGCCATGCGTCGATTCCAGCTCCTTGGAGGTAACTGGCAATCTTCGCCGCAAAATCGCGATCCGCCCAGCCGTGACTGATGAATACGAACATAACGCCCTCATTCTACGCCGTTAACACTCCCTCCAACTCTTCGCGCCACTCCGGCGTTGGGACGCCTTCCTCGGTTAGATTCGAGATTGCGTAGAAGCGGGAGAGCATCTTGTCGAACTCGCCGCGGTCGATCTTTTCGCCTTTGTAGGGGCCGACGCCGATGGCTTCTTCGAACCAGCGTTTTGGGAGGGTGTCGTCGGCGCGGGTGATGCCGAGTTTCGCGTTGATGAGGCGTTCGACGCCCATCACGTTCAGGCCGATGTGATCGATCGCTTCGTTCGTCAGCTCGATGCCGGTCACGTTCGCGACCTGGTCGGCGAACTCTTCGTAGCCGGGGAGCGAGGGCGAGTTGAAGAGCTTCGTGGTGAAGCGGCACATTCCGACAGAATCGCCTACCGCGTAGATGTTCTCGCAGCGGCGGACGGCGGTTTCTTTTCCTTCGTAGCTGTTTGGCTCCGCGGAGACCGGGCCGCCGTACAGCTCCGCTTTGAAATCGGGCGAGTCGTTGATTTTCGCGTTGATCTCGAGCGTGACGCGGTTGCGGAGGTGGTCCATGCCGCGGGTAGCGACGGCCAGGCCGAGGGCGAAGGCTTTGAGGATGCGGGCATCGTGGGGGTCGCTTTGCGTGAGGCCCTTCACGGCCATCAGGTAATCGAGCGACTCGGCCGGATATTTGCCGGTTGCTACGGCTTGCGACGAGTCGGCAATCACGTCGCCGAAGCCTTCGCGCTTCGCGGTCATGAACAGCAGTTGCTCGATCGTCTCGTAGTTGCCCCATTCCAGATCGATCTGCGTCTGCTCGCGCGTGATGATGCCGCGCTGATACAGCTCCATCGCCCAGGAGATTGCGGAGCCGGTCGACGCCGTGTCGAGTCCGAGGTCGTTGCAGATGTTGTTGAGGCGCAGTACCTGCGTCACCTCAGTGATCCCGACGTTCGGACCGAACTTGCCGAGGGTCACGTACTCCGGGCCATCGCCTTTCACGTACTTGTCGTGAATGGCCGTGGGATTCTCCGACTCCCGACTCCCGACTCCCGACTCCCCAAGCATCGACATGTCATTCAGCGGCCGGCAATTCACCGGGCAGGCGAAACACCCCTCCATGCCGGGGCGGTACGGATCGATGTTCTCGGCGTCGAGCTTGTCGGTCCACGTCGTTTCCTGATTGTTCTTCGTCCCCATCGCGCCGAGCATGCGCGACGGCTTGTAGAGGAACGGCGTGCCGCGCTTCTTGAGCGCGTTCTTGACGACCGAGGTGTTGAGGAGCTTGACGGCGACGTCGCGGTTGCGGAGTTTGTGCGGACGCGCGGTCGACAGATCGGCGCTGCGTCCCTGAATGAGCACCGCTTTGAGATTGAGCGCGCCCATCTTCGCGCCGGGGCCGCCGCGGGCGTAGATCGCTTTCGGACCGGCCATGATGCCGGAGCAGAGGACGAGATTTTCGCCGGCGGTCGTGATCGCGGCGAGGCCGTAGTCCTTCCCTTCGACGCCGTTGAAATCGTTCGCGATCTTCGCGCGGAGGTCGATGTTGTCGAGACCGACGAACGGCGCGGCATCGACGAATTTCGGCTGATCGCCTTCGAAGTGCAGCAGCGTCCACTTCGGGGCTTTGCCGTAGAGCACGAGGTGATCGATCCCGTTCAACTTCATGAACGACGGGAAGTAATCGCCGGCGTTCGAATCCATCAGCACGCGTGACTCCGGCGACCACGACGTCACGTTTCCGCGCGACGCCGACGGTACCATCGACGTCAAAATCCCCGTTCCGAAAATCAGCGGCACCTCGGGATCGATCGGCTCGAGCGTCTCGTCGAGCAGGTTGTGCAGCAGGTACATGTTCACGCCGCGTCCGCCGAGGAGCGCGGCGACGACGCGATGCGGAATCCAGGCGCGGCGGATTTCCTGACGCTCCAGATCGACGAAGATCGTCTGGCCTTGCGTCGGAAATTGCTGCTCGGAAGCGAGCCGGGGGAAAAGCGCGTCGACGCGCGCTCTAATCGACATGAGCGGATCTTAGAACATCGCGTAAATGGCACGCTGTTCCGGGACCGCATATCATCGCGAAGGCAAGGTCATGCAGAGAGAGGAGAAGTCGGAGCGCAGCCAGCGGCAGGTGCTCGACGCCGCGCTGCAATTGTTCTCGCATCAGGGATATCGCGCCACCACGGTGCGCGACATCGCTGAAGCTGCTCATGTCTCGACCGGCAACGTCTATCACCACTTCCCCGACAAAGAGTCGATCTTCCGTTCGCTGCTCGACGAGTTCTGGAAGATTACCGAGACGCGCCGCTATCCGTTCACGCGCGCGCTTTCGGTCGGAACGTTCCCCGACAACATCGAGCAGCTCGGACTCGCAGCGCGTGAATCGATCCGCGAGTTCAAGCCGTACTTCGCGCTGATCTTCGTCGACGTCATCGAATTCGAAGGAACGCACATCCGCAAGTTCTACAGTGAGCTCGGCCAACGCTACGGTGCGTTCGTCGGCGAAGAAGCGCTCGGCGCGATGCGGCAGCGTCTCCGGCCATCGGTCTCCGCCATCGACGCCCTCCTCATCACCGCCCGCGTCTTCTTCAACTACTTCACCATCGAGATCCTCTTCAACGTCCCGCAGCCGTTCGGCAAAGACGCCGCGCACGTCATCAAAGAGCTGTCGGACATCGTGCGCAATGGGATATTGATGAGCGACCAACGTTAGGAGATTGATTGAAACGTTTCGCGCTTCTGCTCCTTCTCGCCACTACTGCGTTTAGCCAACAACAGAACGACGCCGACTACACGCGTCAGATCAAGCAGTTCACGACCGGTTCGCAGTTCATCACCGAGATGGTCGATCACCTGCCGGCGTCCGCGAAGGTTCCGACGCCGCTGAAGTTCTTCGGCTACATCGCCGGCGCCGAGGGACATCTGACGTACTCGCAGGACGTGAATCGCTACATGCGCGCGCTCGAAGCGGCGTCGCCTCGGGTGAAAGTTTTCTCGATCGGCAAGAGTGAGGAAGGGCGCGAGATGATCGCAGTCGCGGTCGGTGCCGACGACACGATCGCGCATCTCGATCGCTATCGCGACATCACCAAACGCCTCGCCGATCCCCGTTCGCTGACGGACGCCGAGGCGTCGAAGTTAGTCGCGGACGGCAAGCCGATCTACTACATCACCGGCTCGATCCATTCGCCCGAAACCGGCAGCCCGGAAATGCTAATGGAACTGGCCTACCGGCTGGCAGTCGAAGAGTCGCCGCTCGTTCGGAAGATCCGCGACAACGCCATCGTGCTCATCACGCCGGTCGTCGAAGTCGACGGACGCGACCGCCAGCTCGATCTCTCCCGCTGGCGCGACGCCAATCCGAATCGCCCCGTCCCGCCGCTCGTCTACTGGGGCCACTACGTCGCTCACGACAACAATCGCGACAACCTCGGCCTCGCGCTCGCGCTGAGCCGCAATGTGCTTCATACGTTCTTCGATTTTCATCCGCAGGTGCTCCACGACCTGCACGAGTCGGTGCCGTTCATGTACATCTCCACCGGCACCGGTCCGTACAACCCGTCGATTGATCCATTGGTGGTCGACGAATGGCAGCGGATGGCGTGGCACGAGGTGCAGGAGCTGACCAAGCGCGGCCTGCCCGGCGTCTGGACCTACGGTTTCTACGACGGCTGGGCGCCGAATTACATGATGTGGGCCGGCCAGGGACACAACGCCATTGGCCGTTTCTACGAGACGTTCGGAAATCGTTTTCCGATGACCGCCGACCGCGTCGTGCGCGGGCAGAGTGATCGCGCGTGGTTCCGTCCGAATCCGCCGCTGCCGACGGTGAAGTGGTCGCTGCGCAACAACGTCAATTACCAGCAGAGCGGCATCCTTCTCGCGCTGTCGGATTTCGCCGAACGCCATCAGCACTTCCTCGAGCAGTTCTATTTGTTAGGGAAGCGTTCGATTGCGAAGGCCGCGAACGAAGGTCCCTCGGCCTGGGTCTTCGACGGAGCGCAGAAACGTCAGGGACAACTCACGGATCTGATGTCGCTCTTGCGCACGCACGGCGTCGAAGTGCAGCAGTCCGATGCGCCGTTCAGCGTCGCTGTCGACTGGCCGCCTTTGAGTAAGAGCGCTAAGACGGATTTCGCCAAAGGCAGCTTCATCATCCGCATGGACCAGCCCTACTCGCGGCTCGCCGACGCCATGCTCGATGTGCAGTATGTCCGCAGCGATGAGAAGGTCTACGACGACACCGGCTGGACGCTCGGCTATCTGAAGAACGTGGACTTCAAGCGCGTCGCGAATCCGGATGTGCTGAAGGTTCCGGCGCACGCCTGGACCGGCGCGCCGGCCGCGGCGTCCTCGAACATCATCGAGAACAACGCCGACACGTCGCTGCCACGCCTGCTCTGGAGCGACCGCAACACCCGCCGCGTCGTCGCCGACGAGCCGTTCAGCGTCGATACGAAAAAATACGCCGCCGGAACGATCATCAACGCATCCGCGGCGCCAGCCACGAAAACGCATGAGCTCCACCTCCCGCGCGTGGCCATTCTCCACACCTGGCTCCGCACGCAGGACGAAGGGTGGTTCCGCCTCGCGCTGGAGTCGCTGGGCATTCCGTACAGCTACATCTCGACGCAGGAAGTGTCGCGCACGCCAAACCTCCGCGAGAAATTCGACGTGATCCTTTTCGCGCCGACCGGCGGCAGCAACTCGTCTGCCGAAATCGTGAATGGACTTCCGCCCGGCCCGCCGCTCCCGTGGCGCAAAACGGACATCACTCCGAACCTCGGCGGCATCGACGAAACCGACGACATGCGCCCCGGCCTCGGCCTGACCGGCGTCGACAGCCTCACGCGCTTTGTCGAAGACGGCGGCCTGCTCATCACCGCGCGCGATACTTCGATCTGGGCCGTGCAGTACGGCCTGGCGCGATGGGTGCGCGTCATCGAGCCGCAGAAGCTGCGCGCGCCCGGCACGATCCTCCTCGCCACTGTCACCGACAAGAAGAGTCCGATCGCCGCCGGCTACGACGACACGCTGCCGATCTACTACGCCGGCGCGCCGATCTTCCAGGTCGGCCTCACGCCGCCGCCCGCGCCGGAGTCGCGTCCGAGCGGACGCGGAGGGAAGAACGATCCCGACGTGCCGCAGGGCCGCCCGTTTGTTCCGCTGCCGGAGCGCCCGAAGCCCGCGCCGGGCGAGGAAGGATTCCAGACTCCGGAAGACGCTCCGTGGAATTCCGACTATGCATTGCCGCGCGTCGAAGATCGTCCGCGCGTGATCGTTTCGTTCGCCAAGGAAGGCGACAAACTCCTCCTCTCCGGCATGCTCGAAGCGGGCGAAGAGATCGCCGGCAAGCCGCTCGTCATCGATTCGCCGCGCGGCAAAGGCCACATCCTCCTTTTCGCCAACAACCCGATGTGGCGCCAGAACACGCAAGGCAGCTACGCGCTGGTCACAAACGCGATCATGAATTGGGATCACCTGCGTTGAGCTGGGACGTCGATCAATACGAGCGCTTCAAGAACGAGCGCGCGCAGCCGTTCCGCGACCTCGCCGCGCTGATCGAGCCGCGCCCGAATATGCGCATCATCGACCTCGGCTGCGGCACCGGCGAGCTGACGCGCGAACTGCACGAGCAGTTGTCCGCATCCGAAACGCTCGGCATCGACAGCTCCGGATCGATGCTACAGAAGGCCTCGCCATCGTCCACGCTGCATTTCCAACTCGGCGACATCTCTTCCTTCACGGTCGCCAATCCGTTCGACCTAGTCTTCTCCAACGCCGCTCTGCATTGGATTCCCGATCACGAACAACTCTTCGCGCGCCTGATGTCGCTGCTCGCACCAAAGGGCCAACTCGCCGTGCAGATGCCCGCCAATCACGACCACCCCTCGCACCGTATCGCCGCCGAGGTCGCGTCGTCGTTCGGAATCGAGCCGCGGATAGTCAACGTCCAGACTCCCGAGGCCTACGCCACCCTCCTTCACCGCCTCGGCTTCGCCCGCCAACACGTCCGCCTCCAGGTCTACGGCCACGTGTTGCCATCAACAGCCGATGTCGTCGAATGGACGAAAGGCTCGACATTGACTCCGTACCGCGAAGCGCTACCGTCCGATCGCTACGCCGAGTTCCTCACCGAGTACACAACGCGCCTCGTCGCCGCCCTCGGCAATTCGCGCCCGTACTTTTACACGTTCAAGCGGGTGCTTCTTTGGGCAGCGATGTAAGGTAGGGAAAGGGCTCGCTCGCGACTCTCCGTCATATGCAACCGACGACGCCTCTCGACCTGATCCCTTCCGCCGCCGTCCGGCCGATGTTCATCACTCTTATCGCGGGCACGCTGATCATCTTCGCCGTCATGCGCTTCGTCTACGCCACGGAACCGCGCGTCGTTGCGTTACAGACGGCGCGCGTGCCTCAACATGCGAAAGACATCATCGATTCGTGGAAAGGTGAAGCCAGGCACAAAGCGCGGATGAACATGTGCTGGGACTATCTCTTCATCCCGTTCTACTCGACTCTCGCCGCGATGACCTGCTTTGCCATCGCGCGGAACCGCGTCGGTGGCTGGCATGAAGCGGCGATCGTCTTCGGCTGGATTTCGTGGATCGCGGCCGCGTGCGATCTCGTGGAAGATCTCGCACTCGAATCGGTCTGGCGGCATCAGGGACCATTCGCGACCGGAATCGCAGCCGCCTGCTCCTACACCAAATCGGGTCTGCTGCTCGCCGTGATCGTCTTTGCGATCGCCGCCTCACTCTTCCGCTAGGATCGTGTGCATCGCCACCCCCACGGTGGCTGACGACAACACGATTACCGCGAAGAGCACCGTCAGCGAGAGTGACGCGGTTGCGTCCGCGCCGGTGGCGCCGAGGATTACGTGGGTGGGGGAGAAGCGGTTGATCCAGACCTGGAGCGCGGCGGACTTCCACGTCAGCAGCGCGGCCCAGCAGGCGGCGATGATCAGGTAGGCGGCGATTTGCAGGCGCGTGATCGGGAGCGAGGCGCGTTCCACGGCGGCGTTCGATTGCAGCAAGCGCGCTTTCAGCCACAACACAGCCGGATCGGGGAGGATGTGTTCGCGCTCGTTGATTCCGGAGAACGCGCCCATCCACGGCGCGACCTCAGCGGCGGCAGCGCACGACTCGCACGACGTGATGTGGGCGCGCAGCGACTGAGTCCACGCATCGTTCGTCGCCGCGTCGATCACGTTCGGCTCGAAGGGACAATCCGTGTTCATCGCGTCACCTCCGGCGCCAGGCCTTTCTTCGTCAGCATCTCGCCGAGGCGTTTGCGGGCGCGGAAGAGCATCACTTTCACGCTCTTCGACTTCACGCCGATGGCCTCGGCGATCTCCTCGTGCGAGTTTCCTTCCACGTGCGCCAGCCACAGCAGCGCGCGTTCCTGCGGCTTCAGCTCAGCGAAAACGCGCGACATATCGTGGCGAAGATCGCCGCGGTCCGGCCTAGCCTCGGACGGCATCCAGTCGTACGGGCGATTGCGGTCGCGCTTCGTCTCGCGGAAGTGATCGAAGACCAGGTTCGTCGCGGTCTTGTAAACGTAGCGGCGAAGATGATCCTCATCGGCAATCGTTGGATTGCTGCGGAGGAACTTGAAAAACGTCTTTTGCAGCAGATCGTCGGCCATCGAAGCGTTGCCGGTCATCCGATAGATGTACGACCAGATACCTCCGGCCGTCTTCCGGTAGAACGCCTCGAAGGTTGGCTCGTCCATCGGTCTTTCGGGCCGCCGCGGCGCCGCCGTCTTCACGGCGGCACTGAACGGCATCGCGCTCATCGTTACGCTTATCAGGGTACCTTCCAGTTGCACGATTGCCTCACGTCTCAGTTTTCACTCGTGTGACGGACGACTTCGCGCGGGCTCGGCGCATCGTCGCCGATGAGGCCGAACCGCTGCGACATCTTCAGTGAAATCAGCGTCGAAATGAAGAAGCCGATGCCGAGTCCCATGAGGATGAAGCCGGGGTACATGAAGCCGATGTTCGAGTCCGCGATCCAGATGGCGATGAAGGCCGCGCCGAGCAGCATCATGATCACGCCGCGCGAAACGCCGCCGACGATGCGGTCGCGCGCCATGAGCTGCGGCATCTTGTCGATGCCGGTCAGGAACTGCTTGCCGGTGTCGGAATTGAGAAAATCGACAAACTCCGGCGCGTTGCTGAATTTGTCGATGAGACGCGTCTGCACGTCCGCCTGCAACGCCGCGCGGCGGTTTTTCGCGTTTGCGCCCGCCCATACGATGAGCACGACCATCGTGAAAAACCCGAGGGAGCAAATGATTGGAATCAGAAGTACTGCACCGTCCATGATGACCTCCAAGTTGAAACTCGGACCTAATACGGGTGGGGGCAGCATTGGTTAACGACTGTCATCCTGAGCCGCCGGAGGCGTTGGAGCGCGAAGCGCGGAACGCCGCAGGACGGTCGAAGGACCCCGTTCCTGCTAACCCGGTTGGGCGGCGGATTCAGTAAGGAGGTCCTTCGACCGTCCTTCGGCGGCTCAGGATGACAGTGCTCCGCATAGAATTCGCACTCATGCACGCCACCGTTATCGTCGAGCTCAAGCCGTCCGTTCTCGACCCGCAGGGGAAAGCGATTCAGCATTCGATCAGCACGCTCGGCTTTGAAGGCGTGGAAGATGTGCGCGCCGGCAAGCTGTTTCGCATCACGCTTGCAGACACAGGTCAGCCTCGGGAAGAGATCGAACGTCAGCTCCGGCAGATCTGCGAGCGGCTTCTCGCCAACACCGTCATCGAAAAGTTTTCGTACACGATCGACGACTAAGTTCGCGATCTCTCTTTTGGTGATCGCTGCCTCGGCGAGCGCACAGCCGCTGACTCCCGTCGCCACACGCGACCAGAAAATCATCAAGCGCTGGGAGCTTCCCGGCGATCCGCATGGCGTCGCGGTCGGCGCCGACGGCACCATCTACGTCGGGCTCGCGAAGCCGCAGGCGGTCGTGGCCATCGATCCGAAGAACGGCGAGGTGAAGAACAAGCTCGTTCTCGACTCCGCCGAGATCGCGTCGACCAAAGAGCTCGTCACGATGCGCACCAACCGCGCCGGCACGCGGCTCTACATCGCCAACGGCAGCGACGAGAGCGCGACCATCATGTCCATCCCCGATCTCGCCGTCCTGCGCGAGATCACGATGGAAGGCGAAGCGATCCGCGACGCCGTTCCCGATCCGAAGGGGCGTTACCTCTACCTCCTCGGCCGCCATGTGCACGTCTTCGACATCAACGGCGAGAAAGAGCTGCGCACGATCAGCATCGACGATCCGATGGCCATCGCGCCGAGCGCGAGCGGTTCGCTGCTGGCGGTCATCGCCCCCGAGGACTTCGGCAACGCCAAAGCAACCTCGGTGGCGCTCTTCGACACGACCAACTTCGCCGAGGCCGCGCGCGAACCGCTGCAGACCGACAAAGTGATCGAAGCCGCACTCTTCGGCGCGAACGATCAAGCGCTCGTCGCGCTCAGCCGCGGCGCGCTCTTCGAAAAACCGCTGTCGGCGAGCAAACCTGTAACGAAGCAGATGACCACGGAGTCGAATGGCAAGATGCGCATGGCCATCAACTTCGGCGACCTGACCAGCAGCGAGACGATCTGCCTTCCCGAAGGCAGCGGCGCGCAGATCGCGGCGATGGTCTCGCCCGACCTCCTCGTCTTCGCCGAACGCCGTTGCAGCGGCGGCAGCAGCTTCTCCGGCTCCGAACGACGCGTGAGCGCCATGTCGCTCTACGGCATCGCCGCTTACGCCGTCGCCTACGACCACAACCAACTCATCGTCACCGACCGCGCGGGGTTTCTGACGATTTACAAAACGCCGCGGCCAGGAGCGGCGAAGTAGGGCGTGCTACCATCGCCGGTCGGTCCTAATAATTTTGTTGTTCGGAGACTCCATGCACTTCGCACTTCGCCTTCGTGTCGCCGTTTTCGCGGCGGTGGTCAGCCTTTGCGGCAGCGTTCTTTTTGCGTCTGATCCGTGGGACGCGGCGCCGTTTTCTTCCGATCCGAAAGAGTTGATCGCGGCGGCGGAGAAAGTGCCGAGCGATGCCGGATTCGTCGTGCTGCTCGACGAGGCGCACTACTCGTTCGAGGCCGACGGAAAGTCGCACACGACGCAGCGGCACATGTTCCGGATCGTCGATGACTCCGCGGTCGATGGACTGGGTACGATCGAAGTTCCTTGGGCGCCCTGGTACAACGACCGGCCGACCGTGCAGGCGCGTGTCGTGTCGAAGGACGGAACGGTGCACAACCTAGACGCGAAGGCGATCACCGAGGCGCCGGCGCGGGAGGATCTCGACATCTTCAGCGACAACCGTGTGCTGCGCGCGCCGCTCCCCGGAGTCGCGGTCGGCTCCGTCATCGAATACGTCATCGAGTTCAACGGCAACAATCCGATCGGCGACGCGGGCGCGTCCGACATGTTTCTTTTCGGCGGTTACGCGCCGACGCAGCGCTCGCGGATGATCATCGAAGGACCGGCCTCGCTCGAACCGAAGCTCGTCAACAAGACCGACCTGCAGGCGAAGACCGAGGAGAAGAACGGACGACGCATCATGACGTTTGAGAGCGGGCGCATCGAAGGCCGCAAAGACTTCGAAGCGTTCCTGCCGTTCGACGTCGTTCCGCTACCGTACATCGCCTTCTCCACCGGTTCGTCGTGGCGCAATCTGGCGACGCGTTACAGTGAAATCGTCGACAAGCAGATCGCCGGCAACGACCTCAAGAAATTCGTACATGACGCGATCGGCAACGCCACCGACCGGCGCGAGATCATCGCGCGTTCGCTGGCCGCGGTCGAAAAGAACGTCCGATACGCCGGCGTCGAAGTCGGCGAGTCTTCGATCGTCCCTCGCCCGCCGCACACGGTCCTCGGCAACAAATACGGCGACTGCAAAGACAAGGCGACTCTGCTCGTGGCGATGCTGCGCGAGTCCGGCATCGCCGCGCATGTGGCGCTGTTGCGCGCCGGCGTCGACTTCGACGTCCATCAGGAGCTGCCGGGCATGGGGCGCTTCAATCACGCCATCGTTCGCGTCGATGCAACCGCGAAAGATCCGGCTATGTGGGTCGATCCGACGGACGACTTCGCGCACGCCGGCGATCTCCCGTCGCAGGATCAAGGACGGCTCGCGCTCATTGCCGCCGGCGACACTTCGAGCCTGACCAGGACGCCGGAGACGCCGTCGACCGCGAACAAGTACGCCGAGACGCGCATCTACACGCTCCCCGAAGATGGCAAGGCGCACGTCACCGAGATCAGCGAGACCATCACCGGTTCCGAAGATTCGTTTCAGCGGCACTACTACGCCGAGAGCGATCGCACCAAGTACCGCGAGCAGATCGAGACGTACGTCAAGTCGTACTACTCGGCCAAGAAGTTGGAAAAGGTCGAGGCTACCGATCCGCATGATCTGACCAAGCCGTTTCGCGTCACGATCGAAGCGTCCGAGGCGGAGACCGGAATCGCGCGCGATGGCGACGCCGCCGTGGCGCTGCATCCGGCCAATCTGCTCAACTGGCTGCCGTATCCGATCCGCAACTACGGCGACGACCACGCCGAGGAGGCGCGCAAGAAGCGCGTCGGCGAGTTTGTCTTCCCTTCGGCCGGACTGCGCGAGTGGACGTATCGCATCGTGCCGCCTCCGGGATATGCCGTCCGCACGCTGCCGCCGAACGAGACCACGAAGCTCGGCACGACCACGCTGTCGAAAGAGTTCACGTCGCAACCGGACGGCACCGTCATCGCGCTGCTGCGCTTCGACAGCGGTCCGCGTCGCATCACCGCTGCGGATTTCGAAGAGACGCGCGCCGCGATGAAGAAAGTCTTCGATGCGAAGCCGACCATCATCGGCTTCGATCTCATCGGCCAGGCCAAGCTGAACGCGGGCGACGTCACCGCGGCGTTGGGCGAGTTCCGCAAGCTCGCCGCACTGCATACGAAAGAGGCGCAGCACCACATCGAAATCGCTCGGGCGCTGCTTGTCGGCGGCCTCGGCGACGCTGCTCGCGACGAAATCCATCGCGCCGTCGCGCTCGAGCCGTCGAATGCGCGTGCGCAGTTCGCACTGGCCGGCATCCTCGAATACGACCTCCTCGGACGCCTCCTTCGCAAAGGCTGCGACATCGACGGCGCACTCACCGCGCTGCGCAAGGCGAAGGAGCTCGATCCGAAGAACGCCGAATACCGCGGAGCGCTCGGCAAGCTGCTGACGTACGGAACTGACGGGACGGAGTACGGTCCCGGCGCCAAACTCGACGAGGCCATCGCCGAGTTCCGCGCGGTCGGCAAAGACATCGGCGAGAAAGAAGCCAAGCAGTTCGACGGCGATCTGATGACCACGCTCGCGCACGCCAATCGCTTCGGCGAAATGAAGGACCTCGCCAAGACGATTCAGGACGCGCAGCTTCGCGAGACCGGCCGCATCACCGCCGTCGCCGCCACGGACGCTTCCGCCGCCGCGGTGCGCGAGCTCGGCGCGTTCGACGCAAACACGCGCCGTCAATATGCGCAGACGATCGGCCAGATGCTGCTGAACCTGCGCCTCTATCCGCAGGCGACGGAGATGTACGAGCTCTCCACGCAAGGCGCACCGAACGCATCGACCGCGCGCCCGTTCATCGAAGCGCTGCGCAAAACGAAACGGATCGAAGAGCTGCCGCTCGACGAGAAGGACCCGCGCTCCGTCGTCCAGAAGATGATCATGGCCATGGTCCACGACGACACGCCGGCCCTCAAGAAACTGTTCGCGTTCGACCTGAAGCCGACCTCGGATGACGAAGAGGACGATCCGCTCAACGCAATGCGCGGGCTCACCACCGGCACCACCATGCCGGCGGCGGTGATCGGCGATCTCTCGTTCGCGACGATGCGCATGCAGAGCGACGGCAATGACAAGAGCGGTTACCGCGTGCGCACCCGCAGCGAGAACGGCGTCAACATGCCCGCGCTTTTCGTCGTCAAGCAGAACGGCCAGTACGTCATTCGCGCGGCGACGTCCACCGTCGAAACGATCGGCGCCGCAGTGCTGGCGTTGGCCGATGCCGGCGATCTCGAGTCCGCGCGCACGTGGCTGAACTGGGTGCGCGAAGACGTGCAGGCGGGCGGCGGCGACGATCCGCTGCGCGGTCTGCCGTTCGCCGCGCTCTGGCCGAAAGACAACGCCGCCGCGAACGCGGACGAGATCCACATCGCCGCCGCGTCGCTGATGTTGCGAAAGGGCGAGGAGCGCAGCCTGCCGATTCTCATCGCGCAGCGCGAAAAGGCCAACGACCACACGAAGACCTGGATCGACGTCGCCCTCGGCGCGGCCTACACCGATCGTAAAGATTGGAAGAGTGTCGTCCCGATCGCCGAGCGGCTCACCGTCGCCTATCCCGATTCCGACAGCGCCTTCCGCATGCACGTCTTCGCGCTGTCGCTGAGCGGCCGGACAACGGAAGCCGAGGAGCTGGCCAAGAAGCGGCTGGCGAAGAAGCCGAAGGACGACGAGGCGTTGCGCGCGCTGTCGTCAAATGCTGCTAAGGCGCATGACTACACCGCTGCGGCGAAATACGCGGAGCAACTCGTCGACGAGTTGTCGCCGACGCAGAACGATTACAACAACGCCGCGTGGTTCGAGCTGTTCGCCGGCAACGTCACGCACGCGATGGAAAACGCACGACGGGCGACGGCCGAGGAATCGCAGACGTCCGCGGCCGCGCTGCACACGCTGGCGACGCTTTACGCGGAAACCGGCAAGAACATCGAAGCCCGCGACGCGCTCCTGCGCACGCTCGACAAGAGCCGCCGCGATCAACCCGACAGCAGCGACTGGTACGTCCTCGGACGCATGGCCGAAAACTACGGCGTTCGCGAAGCCGCGCTGGCGGCCTACAAGCGCGTCGACAAGAAGGAGAACGACGGCGCCTCGGTGTGGGAGCTCGCGCAACGCCGCTTGGCGGTGATGGGGAAGAACTAATCGTCAGCTGTCAGGGTCGGAGAGATCGAATAGCTCTCCAACGACCACCGGTCGGTTGAGTAGAACAGTACAGGCACGTGTGATGCGCACCATCACTCGTCGCGAAGGATCCATCCGGCCATTCCGTAGCCGCAAGAGATGTTGCCTGCTGACGGATGCGATCTTCGTGAGCCGCGCAGGCTTGATGCCATTCGCCCGAATGAACTCTTCAAGCTGTGTCACGATCGAATCTCACAATATATTGGGTGGTGCGGCCACAGGATAGTGTGAGATTCGCTCCGTGGCAAGATGGCTGCGCCACGGAACACGAAAGCGCTCAAACGTCTAGGCTCTCGAGTCAGAGCGCGGCGACGCGAGCGAGGACTGTCGCAGGAAGCATTGGCGTTCGATGCGGAGATTCACGTGAATCACCTTTCGGCGCTCGAACGCGGCGAGGCGAATCCGTCGTTCCTCGTCCTGCTATCGCTCGCAAAGGTGCTCAAAGTGACTCTCCCAGAGCTTATCGGCGAGTAGAGTCGCACCGCATCACCATCGATTCGTCCATGTTCCCCACCACCCGCCGCAGTGTGATCGCCCGTTGGTCATGGATTGGGGCGTCGCCCTACGCGGAGACCGGCAAGAACATCGAAGCGCGCGACGCGCTCCTGGCAGTGATGGGGAAAAATTAGCGCGATAAACTCCGGCGCGCTTGTTCATCACGTTCGAAGGAATCGAAGGCTCCGGCAAATCGACGCAACTGCGCCGTTTGGCGGAGCGCCTTCCGGGCGCGGTCATCACCAAGGAGCCGGGCGGCACGCCGCTGGCCGACCGCATCCGCGCCATCCTGCTCGACAGCAGCTCGCACCTCGATCCGGTCGCGGAGCTTTTCCTTTTCGCAGCGTCGCGAAGACAGCACGTGGTCGAAGTCATCAAGCCCGCGCTTGCACGCGGTGCGGTCGTTCTCTGCGATCGCTTCACCGACTCGACGCTCGCGTATCAGGGATTCGGACGGCTCATCAATCTCGATCAGTTGCGAACGCTCAACGCATGGGCGACTGACTCGCTGACCCCTCACCTCACGCTGCTTTTCGATTTGCCGGAAGAAGTCGGACTCACTCGCGCACGCTCGCGCAATGCCGGCGCCGCGCAGGATGAGGGACGGTTCGAGGCGGAAGATCTGCGATTTCATCGACGCGTGCGCGAGGGATATCGAACGCTTGCCGTCGCCGAGCCGAATCGTTTTGTTCTCATCGACGGCGATGGCGAAGTCGACGACGTCTTCGCGCGCGTCGTCGCCGAAGTTCAGAAGCGCACGGAGCTGCTGCGATGAGCGCGACCGCGGAACTGCTGCTGCAAACCGCGCAGCGTGGCGAGCTGCATCACGCCATCCTTTGCTATGGCCCGAATGCGGCGACATTACGCGAGGTGAGCGTTCGCATCGCAAAGACGCTCAACTGTCTGAACGGCACGGAAGGAGACGACTGCACCGCATGCACGCGCATCGAGCGCCGCATGCATCCCGACGTTCACTTAATCGAAGTCACCGGCGAGCGAAAGATGATCAGCGTCGAACAGATCCGCGAGATGGTGGCCGCAGCCACGCTCCGCCCGTACGAAGGCCGCAACAAAGTCTTCATCATCGACCCCGCGCACGCGCTCAGCGTCGGCGGCTCGAACTCGTTGCTCAAAACGCTCGAAGAGCCGGCCGGCGACACGACCTTCATCCTGCTGACGCGATCGCCCGACCTGCTGCTGCCGACGATCCGTTCGCGCTGTCAGCCGGTCTTCATCGGCGGCGAGGTGGAAACGAACGACGCGCTGGCGGCGTCGATCGTGGCGGGCCTGACCCGCTTCTCCGACGATCGCGACACCGCCGCGCTCCTCGGCATCGCCGCGTTGGTCGCATCGCAGGACGATTGCAGCGATGCCGTCGCGCTCCTCGGTCAGGTTCTGTGCGATGCCGTGGCCGGACGCGTCCCGCTGTCGATCGATCGCGATCGTTTGCTCGCTGCCGCGGACGCGACCACGAACGCCATCCGCTGGCTCACCGTCAACGCCGACGCGCGGATGCTGGTCGAACAAGCACTCGCCGAGCTCGTGGTTTGAAACCGGTTACAAAAAAAGCCGGCCCCGCTTTTGGCGGGGCCGGCGAAATCTACTGGATTGAGTGGGTGCGAACGCTCGGGTGGCGAGAGTTGCTGGATCGGTAAGATTCAAAGAAGAATTCAAGCGGTGAAACTGGAGGCGGGCTGTTACTTCAGAAAGCTAATCCGCCCCCACGTCATCCAGTAAACGTTTAACTTTTCAACGACGCGATGGAGTATCTCACGACCTTGTGAAACTTTTCACCATGTAACAGCAACGTGACAACCTGCTGAACTGCTGAGAGATAACCAACATTTTCGGAACGGCTGAAAGGCTACTACAGAACGACCGTTCGGTCAATTCTACGTACGAACTCCCCATCAGGTTTCGTTGTCGCTGAACCCATATGCCGATCCGGTGCCGAGTCCCGCGCCTCGGGTACACTCGCGCGCCATGCCTCGCAAGAAACGGGTCGTCGGAACGGCCGGCCACATCGATCACGGCAAGACCGCGCTCGTCCGCGCCCTGACCGGAGTCGACACCGACCGGCTCCCCGAGGAGAAGAAGCGCGGGATCACGATCGATCTCGGGTTTGCGAGCTGGTTCACGGACGACTACCAGATCGGCTTCATCGACGTTCCCGGCCACGAGCGCTTCGTCAAAAATATGCTGGCCGGCGTCGGAGGCATCGACAGCGCGCTGCTCGTCGTGGCCGCGGACGAATCGATCAAGCCGCAGACCCGCGAACATTTTGCCATCTGCCGCCTGCTCGACATCAAGACGGGCGTCGTGGCGATCACGAAACGCGACCTCGTCGATGACGACATCATCGATCTGGTCCGCCTCGAAATCGAGGAGCTGGTGGCCGGCAGTTTCCTGGCCGGCAAACCGATCGTGCCGGTCAGCAGCGTTACGGGCGCCGGCCTCGATGACCTCCGCCGCGCGCTTCTCTCCTCGGTCGCCGAGGTCGAAGACCGTGATGCCACCACGCGCGTCTTCCGCCTGCCGATCGACCGCGTCTTCACGATGAAGGGATTCGGCTCCGTGATCACCGGCACCACGTACGCGGGCCGTCTGAACATCGACACCGACGTCGAGGTGCTGCCCGGCGGAAAGCGCAGCCGCGCGCGCAACATTCAGGTTCACAGCGAGGCGCGCGACTACGCCTCGGCGGGCGAACGGACCTCGGTCAATCTGCCCGACATCGACCTCGATCAGCTTCATCGCGGCCAGCAACTCGTCACGCCGAACACGCTGCGAACCTCGCAGGTGATCACCGCCCGTCTCGATCTGCTGCCCGATGCGAAGCCGCTGAAGGAACAAACGCGTATCCGCTTCCACCACCTCTCCGCCGAGCTCCTCGGCAGCATCCGTTTCGTCGATCAGACCGCGGAGCTGAAGCCGGGAACATCCGCGTACATCCAGGTTCGGCTCGAATCGCCAGTCGTCGCCGTCGCCGGCGATCGCTTCGTCATCCGTCGCTACTCGCCCGCGCTCACCGTCGGCGGCGGCGTGATCGTCGACGCGCATCTGCCCAAACTCAGCCGCAACACGCGCGTCGAACTGCTCGACACACTCTCCTCGGGCACGCTGCACGAACGAGTGGCGCTGATGACGAAGATGGAAGGACTGCGCGGCCTCACGATGCACGAAGTCCAGGCGCGCACCGGCATCCGCATCGAGACGCTGGCGAAGGAGCTGAAGAACGTGCCGCATCTCGCCGACAGCGGCGAACGACGCTGGATCCATCGCGACGTCCTCATCGACTTTCGCCGCAAGTCGATGGAGTTTCTCCGCGCCTACTTCGAAGAAAACCGGATGGCGCTCAACGTCCCGAAGAGCGAATTCGTGCAGAAGCTCCTTCCGCGCAACGCCGACGGCGCAATGATCAACTTCCTCCTGCAGGACCTCGCGCGCGAGAAGATCGTGGCCATCGCCGGCGACGCGCTCGACATCCCCGGCCGCTCCAAAACCCTCGGCGGCGCGGAAGGAGAGCTGGCCCGCATGATCGAGTCGCGCTTCGCCGAGGCGGGACTGGCACCGCCGCCGGTCTCAGAGTTGATTAACGAGCGCACGCAGAAGGCCCGCGTGATCGAAGGCGTGATCGGCTTCCTCGTCAAGCAGGGCACGCTGGTCCGCCTCGCCGAAGGCATCTACGTCCACCGCGACGCCCTCGCCGCCGCCCGCGAACGCATCAGCGAGCGCCGCGGCGACATGATCGATGTCGGCCACTTCAAAGAGTACTTCGGCCTGTCGCGCAAAATCGCGATCCCGCTGCTGGAGTGGATGGATCGCGAAGGCGTGACGAAACGGGTGGGCGATTCGCGGAAGGTGCTGTAGTTTTCAGAGCCGCTGAACCCGACTAATTGGACGGCTCGTCCCTGACGGGCATTTCCGCGGGCTCTTCGGCGAACCTGCGATATCGAATGACGAACTCTTTTGCCAATTCGAGATCAATCGGATACGGAACCCGTTTCCCGTTCTCGCGAATCGTGTTGAAGCGAAAACCATGAGAAAGCAGGAAAGAGATCTTCCGCCACTGCTCAATGTCAGAACTCTTCGGGGCCTTGAAGTTTCGGCTGGTGCGATGTGCCGCGCCGGCGCACTGAGGACACTTCATAGTGAGCATGTTTGCCGCATAGAACCGCTTAAAGGACTTCCTGCAGTTCAAACAGGCATAGGCGATCAGATAGGGCGGAAACGTGGTCTCTGCGCTTTTGCTCATCCTGCACCTTCACTCCGGCCACACCTGCTCGGAGTGCCTCTTGCTGAATTCGTCCTGATCCTCTGGGACTGCTTCGTAGCCGCTTCGATGTCGTGCTTCGTGCTGCCTCGCGATCGCATTCGCAAGCGCTTCGCGTACAAACGACGCGCGCGTCATCTTCAAACGAGAAGCTGCGCGATCGATCTCAGCGACTAAGTCTTCGTCAAGTTTGATTCTCATGTTTGTTTCGTGCTTTCACTCCGGCTGCACGATCATCATTTTGCACTCAACCTCAGAAAGCGGTGGCTTTGCCACGCGCACTCCACAGCAACCGCGTCATCACCGTCGGCCGTTAGTAGACGATGCAGGAGCAGGCTGCACTTTCGAGTATTTGTTACTCAGGCTCAGCAACCCCGCCGGCACATCCCGCTGCTCGATTTTCACTACCGTGTTGTCGACCACGAGCTTCTTGTTTTCGTACGCAAGCTCGGCGTGGTCGGCTAGCGGGAAGCCTTGCACTTCCATCAGCGCTTCGTCGGCGGCGCGGGTGATGCCGGCCAGCGGCGATGAGGGGGGCTCGCTCGCTTGCAGCAGGGCGAAGAGGCCGCGCGGGATGAGGGGATGCGATCCGATCCACAGCTCGCGTTGGTAGGCGCCGAGGCGGATGAGGGATTGTTTGGTGGGGATGCCTTGGAGGGTTTTCTGCGCGTTCGTTACGACGAACTGCGCGCGCGGCATTCCGTCGGGAAGCGGATGGGCGACTGCGGCGCGGCGGGCGGCGATGGCGTCGGCGAACGATTGGACGCGGACCGTGTGCGCGATGTCGTCCACGTACGTCACCTGCTTCCGCGCGAAATCGAAGAGGCGCCATTGATCGGCTTCGTCGGTGCTGCGAGCGCGATTGTTGGCGATGACGATCTCGTGCGAGTAGGTCTTGTTCGCCGGTTGGATCGTGGTCTGGATCGTGACCACCGTCGCGCGGATCGTCGGTTCGCTTTTCTTCGCAGCCTGCGGCGGCGCGGGAGGTTTGTTGCAGGCCTCGATGAAAGCGACAATGAGGAGGGCGAGCGCGAGCAGTAACCGGGGCAGCCTCACTCGTTCACTCCTTCGCGTCATACCAGCTCCGGCCGTAGTGCGCGTCGACTTGCAGCGGCACGGCCAGCGGGAAAATGTTCTCCATCGTCTCTTTCACGATTCCCGCCACGTCTTCCGCGCGCGACTCGGGGACCTCGATCACGATTTCGTCGTGGACGGTGAGCAGCATCGCCGCCTTGTCGTCCAGGCGCTTGTCGAGCGCGATCATGGCGAGCTTCAGAATGTCTGCGGCGGTCCCCTGAATCGGCGCGTTCGTGGCCATCCGCTCCGCGTTCCCGCGCACCGTGAACGACTTGTTGTGGATCTCCGGGATGTAGCGCACGCGGCCGAAGAGCGTGGTCACCTTGCCGCTGCGCCGCGCTTCTTCGAGCGTGCGGTCGAGGTACTCCTGAATCTTCGGATAGCGCGCGAAGTAGGCGTCGATGAAATCCTTCGCCTGGCCGGTCGGGATATTCAGCTCATTCGACAGACGGAATGCCGACATGCCGTACAGCACGCCGAAGTTGATCGTCTTCGCCGCGCGGCGCTGATCGTGCGTCAGCTCATCTTCGGGAACGTTGAACATCTTCGAAGCAGTGGCGCGATGAATGTCCGCGCCGCGCTGGAAGGTCTCGATCAACTCCGCATCCTGCGAGATGTGGGCGAGGATGCGCAGTTCGACCTGCGAGTAGTCGGCCGCCAGCAGCACGTTGCCTTCGTCGGCGATGAAGGCCTTGCGGATCTCGCGTCCAAGCTCCGTGCGGATGGGGATGTTCTGCAGGTTCGGATCGGATGACGACAGCCGTCCCGTCGCCGCCACCGCCTGGTTGAACGACGTGTGCACGCGGCCATCCTTCGCCACGAGTTGCGGCAGCGAATCGATGTACGTCGACTTCAGTTTGTGCAGCTCGCGATGCAGCAGGATCAGGCGCGGAACCGCGAAACCGTGGCCGGCTAGCTCCTGCAGCACTTCCACGTTCGTCGAGTAGGCCTTCGTCCCTTTTGTTTTTTTCAGCACCGGGTACTGCAACTTCTCGAACAGGATGTGCGCCAGCTGTTGCGGCGAGTTGATGTTGAAGTCCGTCCCCGCCTCGGCGTAGATCTCTTTCTCGAGTTGCGCGAGTTGCAGCGCCATCTTCGCGGACATCTCGTGCAGCAGCGCGACGTCGATGCGGATGCCGCGCGCTTCCATCCGTTCCAGCACCGGGATGAGCGGCAGTTCGATGCGGTCGTAGATGTCGACGAGCGCGGGATCGCGTTGCAGCTCCGTCGTCAGCATCTCCTTCAGCGCGACGGTGACATCCGATTTTTCGCCGAGGTATTGCTGGTAGGGCGAGAGGGCCGTCGCGCCGATTTCGTGATCGAGCGCGAAGAGCGGCGCGGTCTTGGCGACGTCCTTGCGCGACGCGACGTCGCGTTTCAGCCAGTCGCGCGCGACGTTGCTGAAGGCGTGGCTCGGCAGGCCGGGATTGTTCACGTACGACATGATCATCGTGTCGGAGAAGCGCGCCGGCAGCGGCCAGCCGTTTGCGGCCAGGCGGCGCAACTGCAGCTTGATGTCGTGCGCGACGAAGAGTCGATCGGATCGTAGCAATGTCTGCAACGCGTCGCGAAGTTCGGGTGTACCGCCGAGGGAATCTGCGATCGGGACGATGAGCGACTCCGCCTGCTTCACAGACAGCGACGCCGCAAACAATTCGTCGTGGCCTTCGGGTGTCGTCGATTCGATCCAGATCGCGACTTCGGTCGCATTGCCGATGAACTCGCGCACGTCATCCGCGCCCGACGCGATCCGGTAATCCGTCGCGACGGGCGGCGCCTCGGGGAGAAACTCCTGCATCAGCGACGCGAACTCGAGGCGCGAGAAGACATCGTGCAGCTTGGCGCGATCGGGTTCCTGGCGTTTTAGCGTCTCGAAATCGATGTTCTCGGTCGGAAGGTCGCACTTGATGCGGGCCAGCTCGCGCGAGATGAAGGCTTTGTCGCGATTCTCTTCGAGCTTCTTGCGCTGCGCCGGCTTGAGCTTGTCGAGATTTTCGTAGACGCCTTCGAGCGATCCATACTCGGAGATCAGAGCCTTCGCGCCTTTCTCTCCGATGCCCGGAACGCCGGGGATGTTGTCGATCGCATCGCCCCAGATGGCCATGACGTCGACGACTTTCTCGGGTGGCAGGCCGAAGGTTTCCTCGACGCCTTTCGCGTCGTAGAGCACTTCGCGGCCGGTGTGAAAGAGCTTGATGCCGTCGCCGACGAGCTGGAAAAAATCTTTGTCCGAGGTCGCGAGGACGACGTCGTAGCCGCGCTCTTTCGCGACGCAGGCGAGCGTGCCGAGGAGATCGTCCGCCTCCCAATCCTCGACGCCGATGACCGGGATGCGGAATCCTTCCAGCACTTCATTGACTAGCGGCAACTGGATGGCCAGATCGTCGGGCATCGGACGGCGATCTTTCTTGTAGTCGGCGAATGCCTCGTGCCGCGTTGTGGCGCGGCCGATGTCGAAGGCGACGGCGATGCAGTCCGGCTCGAAATCCTTCAGCAGCTTTTTCAGCGTTTGCGTGAAACCGTACACCGCGTTCGTGGCCAGACCGGAGGAGTTGGTGAGGTTGCGGATCGCGAAGTACGAGCGGTAGACGTTGTTGGAGCCGTCGATCAGAAAAAGGCTGGGACGTTTCGCCATGGGAGGCGCGGATTATAGGTTGGCCCTGTCATCCTGAGCCGCCGGAGCTGCGGAGGCAAAGCCGGAGCAGCGAAGGACGGTCGAAGGACCCCGTTCGTGGTAACCCGGATCGGGCGGTGGCTCTTCACATCTCGCGTATCTTGAACACCACCACCCGATCCGGGTTACCAACGAGGGGGTCCTTCGACCGTCCTCCGGCACTGCGCCTTCGGCTGCGTGCCTCCGGCGGCTCAGGATGACAGTTTTGATGGTCCTAACTTAGCGCTCCTTCCACGTACGGCGCGAGCTTCTCGCGCACGGCGTCGGGCACCGCGGTCGGCTTGAACTCGCCTCGCTTCACGGCCACGAGCACGTACTTGCCGGTGGCGACGATGACGTCCTTGTCTTCGCTGCGGCGCACTTCGAAGTTGAGGTGGATCGAGCTCGCGCCGATCTTTCCAAAGTAGGCATCGACGATGAGCAGCTCGTCGAGCGTGACCGGATGGAAAAAGTCGCACTCGACGTGGACGCGCGGAAGCCAGAGTCCGAGGTCGTCGAAGAGCGTGCGGTACGGCAGGCCGCAGGAGCGAAACAGCTCGACCTCGGCTAGCCCGAAGAATCGCAGGTACGCCTGATAGTTAATGATGCCGGCGGCGTCGATGTCTTCCCAGCGGACGTACTCGGAAACGGAAAAGCGCATGGCCTTAGAATTCGCGGACGATGAAAAACCGTATCACGGCTTTTGTCTTCCTATTCGCAACCGCTGCATTCGCCGCTGACGCGCCGCCGAAAGTTGTCGCGCTTCGTGCCGCGCGAATGATCGATGGACGCGGCGGCGCGGTCGTGTCGGCGGCGGTGATCGTCGTCCGCGGCAACAAGATCGAATCGATCGGCGGCGCCGTTCCCGCCGAGGCGCAGGTCATCGACCTCGGCGACATGACGCTGCTGCCCGGCCTGATCGATGCGCATGTGCACACGCTGCTGCAGGGCGACATCACCTCCGAGGATTACGACACGCAGCTCTTCAAGGAGTCGCTGGCGTATCGCGCGTTGCGGGCCAGCAAGGCCGTGAAGATCGCGCTCGGCAACGGATTCACGACGGTTCGCGATCTCGAGACCGAGGGGGCGATGTACACGGACGTCGATGTCAAGCGCGCCATCAACAACGGCGTGATCGACGGACCGCGGATGGTGGTCTCGACGCGCGCGCTGTCGGTCACCGGCGGCTACGGCCCGAGCGGCTATGCGCCGGACGTCACCTACCCGATGGGAGTTCAGATCGTCGATGGTGTCGATCAGGCGCGGAAAGCGGTGCGCGAGCAGATCGCGCATGGCGCGGATTGGATCAAGGTCTACGCCGACCGTTCGTACTTTGTCGCGAAAGACGGGACGCTGTCATCGACGCCGACGTTCAACGCCGAGGAGATGAAAGCGATCGTCGAGGAAGCGCACCGGCTGCGGCACAAGGTCGCGGCGCATGCGATGGCGCGGCCGGGGATCGAGAATGCGCTCAATGCCGGCGTCGATTCGATCGAGCACGGCATTTCGATTCCGGACGATCTGCTCGACGTGATGGTGGCGAAGGGAGTCTACCTCTGTCCGACGTTGAGCGTGACCGACTACGTGGCGGCCGGACGCGGCGGGATCTGGCTGAAAATCCCGGCCTTCCATCGGGACAGTTTTTCGCGCGCGCTGAAACGCGGCGTGAAGATCGCGTTCGGCACCGACGCCGGCGGCTTCGCCTGGGACGCGTTCAACGAGGCGAAGGAGTTTTCGTACGAGACGAAATTCGGGATGACGCCGATGCAGGCCATCCAGACCGCGACGCGCAATGCCGCCGATCTCCTCGACATGTCCGACCGCGTCGGCACGATCGAAACGGGCAAGCTCGCGGACATCGTGGCAGTGCCGGGCAATCCGCTGAACGACATCACGGCGATGGAACGTGTCGGCTTCGTGATGAAGGACGGGACGATTTACAAGAAGCCTTAGCGCAATGACCGACGACGTGAAACAGAACAATCAGGCGCGGACAATTCGGTTCGTGTGTGTTGCCGGTGTCTTCCTGTCAGCGCTCGTCATGTGGGAACTGCTTTCGTACATCTACAGTAGCGATTCGAATCACACTTCGTTCGAGCCGTGGCTCCTACTTGTCATCTTTGGCCCAACTGCGGTCGCTGGCGCGGCAGGCGTTATCCGAAGGAGATCACTTGTCGCCAGTCTGCTCGCGCTAATTCTCGGCCTTGGCGGCACAGCGTTTCTCTATTACATCGATCACAACAACATCATGGTTCAGTACGACAGGTGGCTCGAAAAGGATATGCCCCTCGCGCGTTGGTGAGGCGGTGTAACTGCACTGGTCGCTGACCCCTTCTCACGTTAACCTACCGCCGTGTCCAACCTTCTCGTCGTCGACGTCGGCAACACGAACATCGTCCTCGGCGTTTTTCGCGGCAATGCGCTGGTGAGCTCGTGGCGGCTGGCGACGGCGCGCGAGCGGACGTCCGATGAATACGGGATCCTCGCGCGGCAGCTCATCGGCGAGACATTTTCGGATGCGTTCGAAGGGGCGATCGTTTCGTCAGTCGTTCCTCCGCTGAACCATTCGATCTCATCGATGATCCGCAAATTCTTCGAGCTCGATGCGCTCTTCGTCGAGCCGGGCGTGAAGACCGGCATCGCTATCCACACGGACAATCCTGCCGAGGTTGGCGCGGACCGCATCGTCAATTGCGTCGCGGCGCATTCGGAGTACGGCGGGCCCGCGATCATCGTCGACTTCGGAACGGCCACGACGTTCGATGTGGTGACGCACGACGCGCGCTACATCGGCGGCGTGATCGCGCCGGGTCTGACGATTTCCGCCGAGGCGCTGTTTGCGCGCGCGGCGCGGCTGCCGCGCGTGGACATTCGACGGCCGGAGTCGGTGATCGGCACGAACACGATCGTGAACATGCAGTCCGGCATCTACTTCGGCTACCTCGGCCTGGTCGACGGCATCCTCGGCCGCATGAAACGCGAGGTTCCGGACGTGCGCGCGGTGGTGGCGACCGGCGGGCTGGCGTCGCTGCTCGCGCCGGATTCGGAACACATTGAGTATGTCGATGACGACCTGACGCTGAAGGGGCTGAAGATCGTTTACGACCGAAACCGCGCGCCGAGGCGGGGAAGGAAGTGAGGCGAGCACGAAGCACAGACAAGAGTGTCTGTGCCACACAGCCAGCGGTCTGTGCCACACAGGCAGGGGTTCTGTTGAAAAGCACGGCTGGTGTGGCACAGACACTCTTGTCTGTGCGGGCGGGCGTGCGACTGCTGATGACCGCCGCGGCCTTCTTCATCGCCGCGAACCTAACGGCCGGTTCGCAGGTCACCGCCACCCACGCCGCCCTCGCTAGCTCGTCGCCCGCGGCGACGCAGATCGGACTGCGCGTGCTGCGCGACGGCGGCAATGCGATCGATGCCGCGGTCGCAGTTTCCTTCGCGTTGTCCGTGCTCGAGCCGAAATCGACGGGGCTCGGCGGCGGCGGATTCCTGGCGTACTACGACGCCGAAACCGGCGGCGTCTGGACGCTCGATTTTCGTGAGGCCGCGCCGGCGGCGGCGAAACGTCCCGCGAGCGGTCCCTTCACCGGTGCGCAGGCGGCGGCGGTACCGGGATTCGTGGCCGGACTCGGCGCGATGCACGAACGATTCGGATCGCGGGCGTGGCGCGAACTCGTCGCGCCCGCGCAACGCCTCGCGAAGGACGATCTCGCGAAAACGTTACAACGCCTCGGCGAACAGGGCGCGCACGATTTTTACGACGGCGAGATCGCGAACAAGCTCGTGGAGACGGTTCACTTCTCGTTTCGCGATCTGCGCGATTACAAAGCGATCTGGCGCGCTCCGGTGCGGATCACGTTTCGCGGCGCGGACATCTACACCGTGGCGCCGCCGGCCGCGGGCGGACTCGTGCTCGGCGAGATTCTGAAAATCGCCGGCGGCCTGGATCTGTCGCGACCGAACTACATTCACCTGCTCGTCGAGGCAGAACGCCGCGCGGCCATCGATCGCGACAAGTTTCTCGCCGACCCATCCGCGAACCGCGTGCCGTTGCGCGATCTCCTCTCCGATGACCGCGCCGCGCTGTGGCGCGCATCGATCGATCCGAATCGCGTCACGCCGACGGTCACGCTCGCGGAGCCCGGCGCGGTGACGACGGTGCCGTCGCACACGACGCATGTCTCGATCGTCGACGCGCACGGCAATGTGGTCTCGCTGACGACGTCCGTGGGCGACGAAGCGGGCAACGGCTTCCAAGTCCCCGGGCTCGGCTTCGCGCTCAACGACTCGATGAACGATTTCAGCAGCGCGCCGGCAGCCACGAACTCGCTCGCGGCCGGAAACCGTCCCGCGTCGCCGCTGTCGCCGGTGATCGTCCTGCGCGGCGGCAAGCCGCTGCTGGCCATCGGCACACCGGGCGGCGCGACGATACCGACCACGATCGCGCAGATCCTGCTCGATCTGCTGGTCTTCAACCGCACGCCCGCCGAGGCCATCGCGGCGTCGCGCTATTCGCAGCAGGCCGTTCCCGAGGAGATCGCGTACGAGCAGGCACGCGCGCCGCAGCCGGTGATCGACGCATTGCTGGCAATCGGCCACGGTGTCCGCGCCCGCGACGTCATCGGCGACGTCCAGGCTGTCTGGATCGATCGCGGAAAACTGCTGGCGATCTCCGACGCCCGTCACGGCGGGGCGGCGGGAGGATATTAGGCGTTTTCTATCGATGGGTAGGGAAATGCCCCGAACGGACCTCTCTTCTTTAGAGAGGAGTGAATATGAGAATCATCCGTGGTCTTTCCGCTTCATTGCTTTGTGTCACCGTCGTCGCGATCGTTGGATGCAAGGCAGAGAAACCCTCCAACGCCGACGCAACGGCCAGCTCGGCGTCAACCGAATCGACGACGGCCGCGTCGACGACGACGTCGACAACCACAGGAGCTGTCCCCGCGGTGGCGGCGAGCCCTGCAACGGTCGTCAAACCGGTCCCAATGCCCAATCCCCACATCCCCGGTTACAACTTCCCGGAGCCCGAGCCGACGATCATCGGCTGGACGCAAACGAACAATCAGAAAGCGATCAACCTCCACGGATGGGGTTTGTGGACTGCTCTTACGCAGGAAACCACGCCGGGTGGCATGCGCGTCTTCGAAACGTGGGCGGCTCCGGATGATCTGTTCACCGCGAGCGCCACGCCTTCGCCGATGGCGGTGGAGCAGACGCCGCGACTTACACATCGATTGAAGCAACCGCGCCAGTTCGAGCACGGCGGCCGGAAGCTTTTGCTGGCGTCGCCTGCGGCCACCACCAACCCCTTCACCATTCAGGTGCTGGTCAAGTACGACCCGACAGCCGGCGATCACATTACGAAGAACAATCTCTTCTCGGCGTCAAACCTCACCAGCATGCTGAACGCGGGGAAGGCGGCCGTTCCGGATTTCCCCAACCCGGCCATCTCCCTCAAGCCGGTGTATTACCCGCTGACCACGACGCCGGGTGGCGGACAACGCTACTTCATCCTGCCGACGTGGCCCGGATCACCGGCGCTGACGTTCAACAGCACGAAGAACATGTGGGTGTCGAAGCCCTTCCCGAACTCGCTGTGGAAGCAGTGCGTGTGGATCGACATCCAGGCGAAAGGCAAAGGCACCGGCACGGGCGTCGATACGACGTGCGCCTCCAACGGCTCATCCCGCACGCCTGCGAACACGTACAGCGTCGATGACTTCATCCACTTCCAGATGACGGCCGCGGAAGCCGCCGCGGCGAATCCGCCCGCGCAGGCCGGCGATTACGCGGTGCTCGTCGCCATGCACGTCACCTCGCGCGAGATCACGCGCTGGACGTGGCAAACGTATTGGTGGGTTCCGAATCCCGACAACCCGACCGCGCCGAGCTCGGCCGCCATCGCCGCCGACCGGCCGTCGCAGCTCACGGGCGCTCCGCGCAATTACGCGCACTGCACCGGCTACGATTTCGCGAACCCGGCCACGCCGCTTACCGGCGGCAACAACAACGGGCAATCGATCTACTGCTTCAATCCCTACCTCGAGGCGCCGTTCACGCCGAACGTTCTGCCCGACTCCATCCCCGGAAATACGATGAACGCCGGCAAACCGGTCAAGACGCCGAACGACGTTGGCGCGCAGACAAACTGCATGAGTTGTCACGGTCAGGCCAACTGGAATCCCAACAACGTGGCCAATGCGCCTGACTACACGGGCGACCGCTACATCGACATGAACTCGCCGCAGTTCAAGGGAACCCTGAAGGTCGACTTCCTCTGGTCGATTCCTGGCAACGCGCACTGACGACAGATGAACGGACGCCGGCCTCGCTTCGGGGCCGGCGTCTTATCGCGTCATCCGCCGGACGCCGTTCGGCGTCGCGATCAACGCCTCGGACGCCTCACTCGGAAAGAATCCGGTCTCGACGACGCCTGCAAGCTGTCGAATCTCCGTGACGACGTCGGCGATGTCGGTCTGCTCCGGCACGCGGATGTCGAGGATGCGATGTCCTTCATCCGTGACGCGCGGCTGCCCATCGCGAAGGCGAAGCACGGGTTGTAAGCCCATCGAATCGAACCGGCGATCGAGCACATCGAGCGCGAACGGCGTCACCTCCACTGGCAGAACTCCGACGCCGAGGCGGGTGACGATTTTCGATTCGTCGGCGATGACGATGAATCGCTTGGCCTGCTGCTCCACGATTTTCTCGCGCAGCAGCGCGCCGCCACGGCCTTTGATCAGGCGGAGTTGCGCGTCGATTTCGTCGGCTCCGTCGATTGCGAGATCGAGCGGCGCGATCTCCGCCAACGGGAACAGCGGGATGTTCAGCGACCTCGCCTGCTCCTCGGTCTGCGTCGACGTACACGTGCAGCGGATGTCGCGCAGATCGCCTCGTTTCAGCGCGTCGCCGAGGAGCGTCACGAACTCTTTGGCCGTACTGCCGGTGCCGAGGCCGAGAGACATGCCGTTAAAAACGAAACGGAGCGCCTCGCGCCCCGCTTCGATCTTCTGCTGCACGGCATCCATGACGCCGAGTGTATCCGTGACTAGCTTCTTCGTGCGAGAGCGACGCCGGTCAGCATCGCCGCGTGGGTACGGTGCAGGTCACGACACCTGCGACGTTGTTGCACGTCCAGCCGGTACTCGTGGCACCGTAGCGCCGTCGGCCCGACGGCTGGATCGCCAGCGGCTCGCTGGCGCGTACCGAATTCACGTGCCGCCGAGCCGGCGGCGGTACAGCCAGCGAGCCGCTGGCGCTACGTCGCTAGGCGCGTGTTATCCTTTTCGCTCGAACTGACAGTTTTGCGGGAGGGTGTGATGGGGGATATCAAGCTGTTTCAGGTCTGCTATGAGGGCGAGCTGACGGTTGCAGTGTCGGACGCCATGCGGCGGCTCGGCGCCGAACCCAATTTCGATCAGAGCTGGAGCGTCTGGCTGCCCGAAGGCGGTCACGCGGAACTCCTCGTCCGCTACCTGCGAATCGAAGTCGGCGACGAAGCCCGCGTCCTCATCGGCTGTTCGCAGTTCACCAAAACGCGCGACTTCCTCCTCATCCGTCACAGTCTCACGCCCGGCGCGGATTACAGCGAGCTGCATGACGCGATCGCCCGTCTCGGCGTCGTCGTCGATCTGCCATTCGAGTCGACGTTCGTCGTCCAGTCCGACGACCGCACCGACGTCAACACGCTCGGCAGAGCCCTCGGCGAACTCTGTCCCGACGACGGCCTCTTCGTTACCGGCATCAGCCACGACTGGGCGTACTGCGACGGAACGACGAGCAAGATGTACGTCGCCGAGCAGGAACCGAAGAGCATCCAGTTCCGGACGTTCTAGCCCGAAGAACGATGCCGATACACTTCTCGCGTGCTCCCGATCGTGATCTCCGGCCCGACCGGCACCGGTAAAACTGAGCTGGCGCTGCGGATCGCGGAGGCGGTCGGCGGCGAGATCGTCAACTACGACTCGGTGCAGATCTATCGCGGATTCGATATCGGGAGCGCGAAGCCGTCTGTCGAGGTGAGGGCGCGCGTGCCGCATCATTTGTTCGACATCATCGATGCGGATGCAGAGTTCAACGCCGCGGACTATGCGCGGCTCGCGCGCGCGACCATCGCAAGCATCGAACGTCCCATCCTCGCCGGCGGAACATTCTTCTATCTGCGCGCACTGCTGCACGGATTGCCGGAGATGCCGGGACGCGATGAGGGCATCCGCGCGCGCATCCGCCGCATCGCCGGTCGTCCGCGCGGAAACGTCTGGCTGCATCGCTGGCTATCGAAAATCGATCCGCAAAGTGGTAGAAGAATCGCCGCCGCGGACCGGCATCGCGTCGAGCGCGCCCTCGAAGTCTGGCTGCGCAGCGGCAGGCCGATCTCAGAATGGGAACGTCCGGCGGCGAGTAGTGCGAACGAGATGGCGGCGATCAAAATCGGATTGATGATGGAGCGGCGGAAGTTGGTGGAACGGCTCGATGCGCGCGTCGAGGCGATGTACGTCGCGGGCCTGATCGACGAAACGCGCGGTCTGTTGGCCCGTTATCCGCGCACGGCGCGGCCGTTCGGCGCGATCGGATATGCCGAGGCGGTGGCGGTGGTGATGGGCGAAATGGACGTTGCCGCCGCGGCCGCGGAAACGAAGCGCCGCACGCGCGCGTACGCGAAACGGCAGATGACGTGGCTGCGGTCGGAGCGCAACGTGCAATGGATCGACGTGACGGCAGCCGACCCGTTCGATGCTGCCATGCGGCTCGTAAAGGAAACGAAGTGAAAAAGACATCGACACTCATCATCGCGACGCTTGCGATCGCGCTCGCCAGCTGCGCTCCCGCGCCGGCGCCGGTTGCCGCGCCATCCGCGCCGCAAGGCAACGATCGCTTCCTCATCGATCCGCGCACCGGATACGACGCGCAGCCGACGCCCGCGAATGCGAAACGCTTCGACGATGCCTGGCGCGCCATTCTCGCCGGCGACTACACCACCGCGCGCAAAAAGCTGGACGACATTCGCGCAAAGGAACCGAACTACGCTCCGCTGCAGCTGGCCGAGGCGGCCATCGATCTACGGCAGGGGAAGACGGATGCAGCCCGGCCGATCGTCGAGCGTGCGTTGTCGAAACGTCCGCGCTATACGGCCGCCGAGGTGTATGCGGCGGAGATCGCGATCGCGGAGAAGCGGACGCGTGAGGCGTACGACATCTATCGCGACGTCGCATCGCGTCCAGGCGCGCTTGACTTTGTCGTCGATCGGATCGCCGAGTTGCGCACGACGCTCTTCGATCAGCTGTACAACGCGGCCCTCGCGGCGCCCGACGAGGAATCGGTGCGGCTCCTTCGCGAAGCGCTGTTGATCAATCCGTCCGCCAATCCGGCGCGCATCCTCCTCGCGCAAAAGCTCGTCGCGCAGCACAAGTACGACGAAGCGCGCGCGGAGCTCGATCCGATCCTGGCCACCGGCGACGTCGATCGTTCCGAGGTGCAGGAAGCGCTGGCGGAAATCGACATCAGCCGCGGACGCTACGAGGCCGCCATCGCGCGCTACGAGCGCATTTCGAAACGCGATCGCCGTTTCGCCGCGCGTCTCGACGAGATCAAGCAGCAGTACGCCGAGGCGAACATGCCGCCGCAGTTCCGCCGCGCCATCGAGAGCGAATCGATCACCCGCGGTGACCTCGCCGTCCTGATGTACTGGAAAGTGGCCTCGGTGCGTTTCGCATCGAACATCGCCGCGCCGCCGATCGCGATCGACATCGGCGAAACCCCCGGCCGCGACGAGATCGTCCGCGCCATGGCCCTCGGCATCTACCAGGTCGACCCGGTCACGCGCCGCGTCGGCCCGTACTCTCCGGTGAATGCGGGCGCGCTGTCCCGAATCGCAGCGCGCCTGCTGACGCTACGCGGCGCGACGTGCGCCCGCGGTGCCGGCAACGTGCTCGCCGCATGCGCGATCGTCGATCCGGCGTTAGGCGCCGGCGCCGAGGCGCCAGTACCAGGGCGGGTGGCGGCGGGGGTGATGGAGCAAGTGGATCGGGCGTTATCGCGGTGAGATTGTCATCCTGAGCCGCCGGAGCCGAGGAGCGCGAAGCGCGACCGGCGGAGGACGGTCGAAGGACCCCCGACCTGGTAACCAGGGGGAGGGGTGGCGGTTGCAACCGCACGTGCTGTCGCTTCAACGCAACCGCCGCCCAACCGGGTTAGCAGGAAGGGGGTCCTTCGACCGTCCTCCGCTGCTCCGGCTTCGCCTACGCGGCTCCGGCGGCTCAGGATGACAGCCTCAGAACAACGTCAACCGCGGCAATCCGAACTTCTCCCGCACCAATCGCCGCAAATTCGCCTCCTCCGTACGCGTGCGCGTTTTCGCATCCATCTTCGACGTGTCGCCGAGGGCGATGGCGATATCCGCGCGAATCGCGTCGATCGACGCAGGATCGGCGGCGATGAATGCATCGACGAGCTCGCGTTCCAGATCGATCAATCGCTCCTCGATCTTCGGAACACTTTTCTCCGAGGCAAGAGCGCGCACGCGCGGCGCGAACGGCGCGGCCACATCCGACGTTTCGAGCTGCGCCGCCAACGCATCGAGCAACACCTCGGGGCCGGCTTCCGGACTCACATCGCCGCCGCCGACGTAGAGATTCTGCCGGTCCTGCCACAGCTCCTTGATCGAATGGCGGCAGTAGCTGAGGCTGGAGATCACTTTCTTGCGTCCGCTGGCCTCGTTTTTCTCGAAGACCGTGTCGATCGCCTCGATCACGATCGGCAGCGGCACGCCGTCGTCGTACCACTTCTTCATCAGCGCCCAATCCTTCGCATTGAGGATGAACGGCGTCCCGCGGCGAAGCGCGAAGTGCGCTTCGATTTCCTGAAAGTAGGTTTCGGGATTGACGTCGGCAGGCATCTAGCGGTCATTATCCTGCGCGAAGACGCAGGATCTCCGGTGATACCGAACGACCGTTGATTGAAGCCGCAGCCCGCGCGGCGCCACCGGAGATCCTGTGTCTACGCACAGGATTGGGCCTCGCGGCCGTACGAGGTTACAATCCCCGCTCCCCGGTCGTCATACCGTATCGATATGGAACCCATCGCCCCTCGCGCTGAGGTAACGGTTTACTCGCCGCTGTTCTCGCCCTTCCGGCAGCAGTTGCATGGCAGCGCCGTTTCCATCGGACGCGCGTCCGATTGCTCCATCCCCGTCAAGGATCGCTACCTTTCGCGCAAGCACGCCGAGATCGTGGCCGATCACGGGTCGTGGATTCTCAAGGATTGCGGCAGCGCCAACGGCACGTATCTGAACGGCAATCGCGTCGAACGCGATCACGCGCTTCGCACCGGCGACCGTATCCGCCTCGGCGACACGGAGATCGTTTTCGAGACTGCCGAGCACAACACCGACCGCATGCTGGCCGTGGCGGACACTTCGCCGAGCATGACCATCTCCATCCCCGTGAAGGAGATCGAGGAGCCGGAGCGGATCGATACGGGCGGCGATCTGGCCAAGCTCAAAACGCTCAACCTTCTCGCGCGCGAGCTGATCGAAGACCGGCCGACCGAGGAGTTGTTCGGGTTCATCGTCGATCGCGTGCTCGAGCACACCGAGGCGTCGCGCGCTGCCCTCGGACTTCTCGGCGCGGACGGCAAGTCGTTCGTCAACGTCGAAGTGCGGCGTCAGGACCGCACCGACACCTCAGAACTTCGCATCAGCCACACCGTGCTCAGCGAAGTGGTCGAAGAGAAAAAAGCGCTGGCGTTCATGGACGTCAGCATGGACGAGAAGCTGAGCCGCGCGCAGTCGATCATCATGCAGGGCATCCGCTCGATTCTCTGCGCGCCGCTGATGATCGGCGATTCCGTCGTTGGCGTCCTCTACGTCGACTACCTCTTCAACCAGCGCAAGATCTCCGAGGATGACGTGCGGCTCGTCGCGCAGATCGCGCGGTTTGCCGCGATCAAACTCGAGACGACGCGGCTGCGCGAGGAAGCGATCCAGAAGCGGATCATGGACGAAGAGCTGAAGACCGCCTCGATGATTCAGCGCGGACTGCTGCCCGCCGCGCCCTCGGGCATCGACGGCTACACGTTCGCAGGCGCGAACCGTCCCTGCCGCACCGTCAGCGGCGACTACTACGATTTCGTTCGCCGTCCCGACGGGCGGATGTACTTCGTCATCGCCGACGTCAGCGGCAAGGGGATCACCGCAGGCTTGATGATGGCCGGCCTGCAGGCGTCGTTCCGCATTTTCTGCAAAGGCGATCCGTCGCCGGCCGCGTTGGTGTCGCAGCTCAACGACGCGCTGAAGGACACGCTGCCGCAGTCGAAATTCGTGACGCTCTTCCTCGGCCGCCTCGATCTGGCAACCGGCGTGATCGAATACGCGAACGCGGGCCACACGCCGCCGATCTGGGTTCACAGCGACGGCGTCGAGGAGCTGGTCGAAACGGATCTTGTGCTCGGCATCGTGACGCGCGCCGATTTTCGCGAGCAAAAACTGCAACTCGCCCCCGGCGACTCGCTCGTCCTCTTCACCGACGGCGTCACCGAGGCCGAAAACGAAGGCGGCGAAGACCTCGGCGGCCTCGATCACGTCGCGCAACGCCTCGCGAAAATGCACGGCACGAACGCGGAGGAACTCACGGCCGCGATCGAATCCGAGGTGCTGTCGCACATGGGCGACGCACCGCTCGCGGACGATGTGACGCTGCTCGTCGTCAGCCGCAACGCGGCGTAAGCGTAGTGCGGGCGTCCTCGCCTGCATCCGGCGCGGCGTCCCGCCCGACGGTGGTTTCCGTACGAGTTACGCTGCCTGCGAATTTGCCCAGAAACCACCGCCGGGCGAGGACGCCCGCCGGATGCAGACGAGACGTCCGCACTACGCCCTGCATTCGTTTCCCCGATTTCTCCGTATATAGCCTCAGATGTCCGCTGCCGCCCCGCTTCTGTTCCCGACAAACGACGCGAATCTGCATCGCGCCGCGGACGGCGATCACGACGCGTTCGGGGCGCTCATTCGCGAGCATCAGGACATGGTCTTCAGCATCGCCTGGCACTTCCTCCACGATCGCGATCGTGCCGAGGAGATCGCGCAGGAAGTGTTTCTGCAGTTGTATCGAGGGTTGGGCGAGATCGAATCGAACGCGCATCTCACCTTCTGGCTGCGCCGCGTCACCGCCAATCGCTGCATCGACGAATCGCGGCGTGGACGCTGGCGTATCGTCACGCTCGATGAAGCGAACGACGTCGCGCGCGATGCGGACGACGCCGATCCGCTGCTGGCTAGAAAGCTCGGACAGATGCTGCAGCGTCTGCCCGCGCAACAGCGCCTCGCCATCACCATGCGTTACCAGGAAGGACTCGAGCCTTCCGAAATCGGAGCGGTGCTGGACATGCCGCTCAACACCGTCAAAAGCCACCTCCGCCGCGGCCTCGAAGCGCTGCGGGAGCGGATGGGAGTGAAGCGATGAATTTCGAAGATGAACTGCAACGCGCGCTCGCACGGAAATCCGCACCGGACGGATTCGCCGACCGCGTCCTCTCTCGTATTGCAGCACCTCGGCACCGGACATCCTGGACGCTGCGCCGCATCGCCGCGGCCATCGTCATCGCCGCGTCGCTCGGCGGTCTGACCGCGCATCAGATCATCGAGCATCGCCGCATCGAAGAAGGGGAGCGCGCCCGCCGCGAGCTCATGACCGCGCTGCATATCGCCAGCGCCAAGATGCGCGTCGCCCAGCGCGCCGTCGTACACGACTGATCGAAAGGACTGACCATGAAACGCTTTTTGATGAATCTCATCCTCACTCTCGTCGCCGCACTCGCGCTCCCGACCGCCGCCTCGGCGCAGGGAACGCGCCTCAATCTCGATTTCCCCGACCTCGCCGCGAAGGCCAGCGAGACGACCGACGTCACGCTCGACGGCGCCATGCTTCGCCTGGCCGGCAAGTTCCTATCCAGCAACGACGCCGACGAGCGCGCCGCGAAGGAGATGATCAGCGGCCTGACCGGCATCTACGTTCGCAGCTACGAGTTCGACCACGAAGGCGAATACGACAAGTCGCAGGCCGAACGGATCCGCCAGCAGCTCGGACCGTCGTGGAAGAAGATCGTCAAGGTCACCAGCCGGACGAAGGAAGACGTCGACATCTACGCCGACACGCGCGGCGACGCCATCACCGGGCTTTTGATCATCTCGGCAGAACCGAAAGAGTTCACCGTCGTAAACATCGTCGGCCCTGTCGATCTGGAGAAGCTGGCCGGCCTGGAAGGGCAGTTCGGTATCCCGCACATTTCCGGCGAGACGCATTCGAAGCATCGGAAGGATGAACATCATGACTAACCGCCGCCGCGTGATTCTGTTCACCGCTCTGATCAGCGTCTTCACCCTCGGCGCGACGCCGGCGCGCGCGAATTTCGACGACATCGTCCGTGCCGTCGAGTCGCGCTACCACGTGCAGCGCACGACCATCCCGCTGTTCGGCCTGGTGCGCTTCGCGTTGTGGGTCGTGCATCCGGGCGGCGTGTCGGACGTGCAGCTGGCCACGTTCGAGAACGCGCATTTCGACGACATGAAAGGCCTCGGCGACATCGTCCGCCGCAACGCCGGCGAGGAGATGCAGCCGCTGGTGCAGACGCGTTCGAACCGAAACGGCGAGACCACGCTGATCTACGCCCGTCCGCTCGGCGGCGACCGCGTGGCGCTGCTCGTCTTCGCGCACGACCGTGAAGACACGACCGTGGTGCGGGTCGTGGTGTCGATGGACAAATTCACGGAGGCGATGAACCACCCTGATCGGGTAGTTGCGGACCTTCGCTAACCATTTCGTTCCCCCGTCGTCTTGTACTTCGCGTGTTGCTGGTTGACCGCGGTCGCGGCGTCGAGTGGCTCCGATTGCGGCGAACGTGAATCGACCGGCAACGCGCGAAGTACAAGACGACTGCGTACTTGGAAGGATGTCGTTTTTGTTCCGGAAGCGTAGTGCGGGCGTCCTCGCCTGCATCCGGCGTGGCGTCTCGCCCGACGGGGGTTTCCGTGATCAAATTCCGATCCTGCAATTGAATCCCAGAAACCCCCGCCGGGCGAGGACGCCCGGCGGTTGCAGGCGAGATGCCTACACTACGCCTTTGGGCAAAGTCCGCGCTGTGGCACATGGCTTAAACTCTCCTCAATGCTCGGGCGTGTGGCGGTTGCGGTCTCACTTCTCCTCATTCCTGTCGTTGCCTTTCCGCAGTGCAACCTGACGCAGGTTGCCAGCGTGCCGTTTCGCGCCTCGTTCCTCGACATCGCCATCGACGCCAACGACCTCTGGGCGGCGACCTCGTACGGCGTCTCGCTCTACGACCGTAGCGTCGATCCGCCCGCGCTGATCGCGACTCTGCCGCTGCCGGGCATCACGCGCACCGTGCGAGCCGCGAACGGCATCGCGTACGCCGGCAGCGGATCAACGTTGTTCGTCGTGCGCAAGAACGGACGCGCGCTGCAACTCGTGCGCGGCATCGACACCGGCGGCACGATCAACGATCTTCTCCTCACCACACTCGATCTCTACGTCGCCACGGCGAACGGACTGACGCAGTGGGACCTGCTCGATCCTGTCAATCCGTCGAAGACGCCGGCGGTCTTTCTGACCAGCCGCGCCAACGTGCAGTCGCTCGCGCTCAGCAACGCCATCCTTTTCGCCGCCGACGGCGATTCATCGGTCGAGTCGTTCAACATCGCCGTCCCATCGATTCCGAACGGAGTCGGAACCGTGACCTCACTTCCCGGCGCGAATGCAGTCGCGGTGAACGCAGGACGTTTGTACGTCTCCGACGGCCAGCAGACCGAAATCTTCACGAACATCGACAGCGGCGGCGGCAACGCTGCGAAGGCGGCTATCGATTCGTTCGGCGGCGCGGCCATCACCGCCATCAACAGCAGTGCGATCTTCGCCGCCGGCGCCGACCGTCAAGTGCGCGCATTCGATCTCTCCTCCGCCGCCTCGCCCGTCGAGTTGTGGCGCGTGCAGCTAAACCCGACCGGCGGCAGCGTGAATCGCATCGGCCGCATGGCCACCGCCGCGAACCGTCTCTACGTCGCCGGCGGCGACCTCGGTCTGCTGACGTACGACACGACGTCGTTCACCACGCCCTTCCCCCTGCGCAGCGACGCGACGGGCGCGACGACCTCGGTCTTTTCATTCGGGACGATGGTCTACGTTTCCCGCGCGTCCGGCGGCATCACGGAGTTCAACCAATCGTCCGGCGGCGCGCTGACGCAGGCGCGGTCGTGGGACAGCAGCATCGACATCGTCCGCGACGGCGGCAACAACTTCCTCCTGACCACCACCGGCGCGAAAGCATCGCTCTGGGCGCTCACACCGGCGGTGCCGACGCTCGTCTCCTCGCTGACGCTGCGCGCGCCGATCGCCTCGGCTGTCCTCTCCGGCACCACCGGCTACTTCGTACTCAACGAAGCGTCCGGAAACACGCTCTGGACCGCCGACCTCTCGCCCGTCACTCCCACCGCGCAGCAGATTTCTCTGGCCACCATCAAGCCGTCGTTCATCGCGCGATCGGGATCGGCGTCCGTTCTTGCCGAGCTGCGCGGCGACGACAAAGTCACCACGCTCTCCTACTTTGCCTCGGGCGATTTCACGAAGACGCCGGTCACAATCAGCGTCCCCGGCATCGCCACCGGCGGCGTCGCACTGTCCGGCGCGATCGCGGCAGTATCGACCTTCACCGGCGTCACTCTCGCCGATTTCGCAAGCGGGACGACGACGCTCCTGCCACAGTCGAGCGGCGCCATCGCGCTGAGCCTGGCCTTCACCGGAACGACGCTGCTCGAAGCGACCGACACCTCGCTCATCGTCTGGAACACGCAGACCAAGACGCTGACGAAACAGTTCGCGCTCCCCGCCGCGCCGGCGGCCGTGCACATCGCCGCGAACAGCACGATCGCCGATCTGGCCACGGAAGACGGCGTCACCACCGTGCAACTGACCGCCACGACGCGCATGCCGTCGCTGCTCTTCGCCACCAACGGCAACGCCTACTACAAGAAGCTCGTAGCCGGCAGCCAGCGGCTCTACTTCTTCGACGGCCGCAACGTCGACATCTTCACGAACACGATGCAATCCACCGGTGGCATCCGCGCGCCGCTCATCATCGACGTCGCCGCCAGCGACACGAACGTTTTCACCATCCAGAACAACCTCACGGTCACGTCGTACGGCCGCGACGGAAACGCGCTCGCGACGTCGACGATCAACCAGACCTCCGACCTCCCGCCGTCGATCGCCTCCGCCGGCGGCGCGGCATGGGCCTCGATCGCCATCAACTGCCAGAGCAGCGGCTGCGAAGGCAAGACGATCGTCTTCGACCCGAAGTCCGCCTTCGCGCAGACCGCGACGATGCCCGGCACGGTGCGCGACGTCGTCACCAGCGGCACGCGCGCCTACGTCCTGACCGAACTGCCGAACGAAGTCCGCGTCGTCGACATCACCGATCCCGCGCATCCCGCGGTCCTCGTCAGCCACGCCGTCGAAGGCTCGCAACCACCGCGCGCCATAGCCTTCGCCAACAACACCGTCTACGTCCTCGGCGAAAAGCTTTACGCGTATTCGCCCACCGATCTTTCAAAAACCGGCGAACAGCTCGGCTCCTACGTCACCGATCCGACGAGCGGCCTGACATACGTCGACCAGCATCTCCGCGCCGACGGCTCCTGCATCGCGCTCACCGGCCGTCAGTTCTCCCCGCAATTCCTCAGCGGATCGCCATCAATCGCCTCGCCCGCGGCAGGAAGATCCGTCGCCACGCAGCTCGGCACGTTCTACTTCCTCACCGACTACTCGCTCGAGATCTGGTCGACGAAGCCGCTGCCGCCGGCGGCGCGGCGGCGCGCAGCGCGGTGATTTGTCATCCAGAGCCGCCGAAGGCACGAATCCGCGGAGCGGCGAGATGCCGAAGGACGGCGAAGGAACTCAAGTTGCGCAACTCCGGCTGAAACCCACTGGGATTCAACGCAGCTTGGGAAGCTTGAGATCCTTCGGCGCCCTCCGCCGATCCGCCGCTTCGCGGCTCCCGGCTCCGGCAGCCTCAGGATGACAGCTATCATCCTCCCGCCATGCCCAAGATCACCTTCACCTCTGACGCGAACGCCTATCGCATCACGCTCGCCGACCCGCCGCTGAACATCCTCGACATTGCCATGCTCGAAGAGCTGCGCGACGCCATCGCGCGCGTTGCAAACGATCGCCACGCGCTGATCATCGATGCGCAGGGCGACAAAGCCTTCTCCGCCGGCGCCAGCGTGCAGGATCACCTCGGCGACCGTGTCGCCACGATGCTGGAGAACTTCCACGATTGCTTCCGCATGCTGGCGAAGCTCGATGTCGTCACCGTCGCCCTCGTCCGCGGCGCCGCGCTCGGCGGCGGATGCGAGCTCGCGCTCGCCTGTGACTTCGTCCTCGCCTCCGACCGCGCCAAGTTCGGCCAGCCCGAAATCAACCTCGGCGTTTTCCCTCCGGTCGCGGCGTATCAACTCTCGCGTCAGACCGCGCCGCGCAAAGGGCTCGAACTGCTCCTGACCGGCGACCCCATCGACGCCGCCACCGCCGAACGCCTCGGCCTCACTAACGCAACGTTTCCGATCGCCGAGTTCGACACGCGCGCGGACGAATGGTTGCAGCGACTGTACAAACAGAGCGCGTCCTCACTCCGCTTCGCCAAACGCGCTTTCCGCCTCGCGCAAAGCGCCGACTTCAACGAACGCCTCGCCGACGTCGAGCGCCTGTACCTCGATGAGCTGATGTCGACGCACGACGCCAACGAAGGCCTGATCGCCTTCACCGAAAAGCGCAAGCCGGTCTGGAGCGGGAAGTAGGAATCACCACAGAGACACAGAGAGCACAGAGATTCTCGGTGTCCTCTGTGCCTCTGTGGTGAAAACGGTTTTCAGTGCACGCCGCCCATCAGCTTGCGGATCGGCTTCACCAGCAGGAACAGGATGAACGCCGCGGCCAGCGTCGTCCCCGCAACCGCGCCGAAGAGTTTCGGCAGCGGCAGGCGGTCGAAGAAGCCGGCGCAGTAGCCGCCGAGTTTGTTGCCGAATGAGATCGACAGGAAGAAGACGCCCAGCATCAATCCGACGATGCGCGGCGGTGCGAGCTTCGTCACCATCGACAGACCGACCGGACTCAGACACAGCTCGCCGACCGTCTGCAGAAAGTAAACGCCGATCAGCCACATCGGACTGACTTTGATGCCTTGCTGTTGCGCGATCGCCGCGCCGGGAACGAGCAGCAGGAAGCTCAGCCCGACGAAGAACAGTCCGAATCCGAACTTGGTCGGGCTGGACGGTTCGTGTTTCCCCATTCGCAGCCAGATCCACGCGAAGATCGGCGAGAAGATGATCACGAACAGCGGCTGCACCGACTGAAAGAGAGTCGACGGAAAGTTCCACTGCAGGAAGCTCAGTCGCGTCAGGCGGTCGGCGAAGAGGTTCAAGCTCGATCCCGCCTGCTCGAACGCGCCCCAAAACAGCATCGAGAAAATGAAGAGGATCCCGATCACGCTGATCCGCTTCCACTCCTGCGGCGTAAACGAGCTCGATCGTCCCGCTGCGGCCTCGGCGGCGCGTTCGTCCACTTCATCCTTTGCGTGACGCGCCAGTCCCGGCGCGATGTGCTTCTTGCCGAGGACATACTGAATGACGCCGAGGGTCATGCCCACGCCCGCCGCGCCGAAACCGTAGTGCCAGTTGATGCGCTGGCCGAGCGGACCGCAGATCAGCGGCGCGATGAACGCGCCGAGGTTGATGCCCATGTAGAAAATGGAGAAGCCGGCGTCGCGGCGCACGTCCTCTTTCGTGTAGAGCGTTCCGACGATGCCGCTGACGTTCGGCTTCAACAATCCGGTCCCGATCACGATCGAGATCAGGCCCGCGTAAAACGTCGGGAGCGATGGGTACGCCATCATGAAATGACCGGCGGCGATGATGATTCCGCCGAGCAAGACCGATCGATAGAGGCCGAGTAGTTTGTCGGCCACCCAACCGCCCGGCACCGACATCGCGTACACGCCCATCGTGTACCAGCCGTAGATCGACGCGCCTTTTTCCGTCGAGAAGGCCAGGCCGCCTTTGTCGACCGGCGCCACCATGTAGAGAATCAGTAGCGCGCGCATACCGTAGTAGCTGAAGCGCTCCCACATCTCGGTGAAGAAGCACGTTGCCAGTCCCCGAGGATGGCCGAACCACTGCTTTTCCGCGACGGCGATGTTTGACATGCGACGCATTCTCAGGCAGCGATGCTGCACAATGCAACGCCGATGAGTGAGTCGTTGCAGAGTATTGCGCCGCGCCGGCTGCAACGGAATGTCCCGCTCGCCCCCCTTACCACCCTCGGCATCGGCGGTCCGGCCAAGCTTTTCATCCGCGCTGAAACGGTCGACGAGATCCGCGAAGCTCTCACATGGACCGCCGCCCAAAACGAGCCGCTCTTCATCCTCGGCGGAGGCAGCAACGTGCTGATCGCCGACGAAGGCTTCGACGGCGTCGTCCTGCAGATCGACCTCCGCGGCATCACCGTCCGCGATGAGGATGCCGAGGCCGTGACGGTGTATGTGGCGGCAGGCGAGAAGTGGGACGAATTCGTTTCGTTCGCCGTCGACCGCGGCTGGGCCGGCATCGAATGCCTCTCCGGAATCCCCGGCCTGACCGGCGCCACCCCGATCCAGAACGTCGGAGCCTACGGCCAGGATGTGAGCGAAACGATCATCCGCGTCGAAGTGATCGAACGCGATACCGGCCGCGTCGTGACGCTGACGAACTGGGAGTGCGGCTTCGGCTACCGCCAGAGCGTGTTCAAAGGCGCAGCGAAGGATCGCTACGTAGTGGCCGGCGTGACGTTCCGCCTCAAACCCGGCGGTGCTGCATCAATCCGCTATCCCGAGCTACAAACCTACCTCGACGAGCACGCCATCGATCTCCACGACCTGCGCGCGGTTCGAGAAGCCGTCATCGCAATCCGCAAACGAAAGGGAATGGTGCTCGATCCCACTGACCCCGACACCCGCAGCGACGGCTCCTTCTTCATGAACCCCGTCGTGACGCCATCACAATTCGACGGCCTCCTCGCTCGCGCCGGCACAAAAAACATCCCCCACTTCCCCTCCGGCGATCAAATCAAACTCTCCGCCGCCTGGCTCATCGAACACTCCGGATTCCACAAGGGCTTCGTCCACGAAAACGTGGGCCTGTCCTCCAAACACACGCTGGCCGTGATTAATAGGGGTGGGGGTTCCGCTGCTGAGGTGATCGAACTAGTGAGGATGATTCAGGGTGGGGTGCGCGAAATTTTCGGCGTGGAGATTCATCCCGAGCCGAACTTTATCGGGCGCTCGATTGCGCCTCGCATTGCGTTGTAGCGGGTAGAACTTTTCCCGTGGCGTCACTCTATCTCTGAGATTGCAATCAGACTCTGAGGAACCAACGATGAAGAGAATCGCGGCAGCCTTGCTTGTCCATGTCGTTCTGTTGACCGCCGCTGTCGGCGTCGGTGGCGCGACTCGCCCGAAGTTCAGACCGGCCGCTTCCAGCGGTGGGGGCGATGGCCGGTATGTCGTCACCCTTGCCGAAGATGGGGCAACGGATGATCCCGCCGCGCTCAGGAACGAACTAGTTCTGATTTACGGAGCCAAGATTGACGTGAACGCCTCATCCGCTGCTCGCCAATTTTCGGTCACTATGACGTCTTCGCGTGCGCGACTTCTCAGCGCTGATCCCCGGGTTATCGAGGTCGTTGAGGTTCCGCTCACGACGCCAGCGCCCTCGCAAACGACCGCTTCATCTCCGCATCTCAGGTCTCGTCCGACTGGCTATGGGGACAACGGTCAAAGCGGCACGTACACGTACGACGGAGCGGGCAACATCACGGCGATCGGCGCGGACACCTTCGTGTATGACGGCGCACAGCGCCTGGTAAGCAGCGTGACCCGAGGAGTGCAGGAAAACTACACTTACGACGCTTACGGCAACCGGATGAGCGCTACCGGTGCCGTTAATTGCCTCGGGCAAACGAATTGCGCCCAGACCGTGACCGTGGACTCAAACACGAACCACCTCACCACGATCAACGGTGCAGCCGTCACCTACGACGTCGCCGGGAACATCAACACGATCGCCGCCACTTCGACTACGCCCGGCGCCGTCTACTCGTACGACGCTACCGGAATGATGACCAGAGCTACCGTCGGCAGCGACGACCGGCAGTTCCTCTATAACGCGGACGACGAGCGGATCGCCGTAGACAGGGCGTGTCGTGGACCTGGATGATCCGCGACCAGAGCGGCAAGGTACTGCGCGAATTCACGAGCCTCGAGAGTGGGAGCGGGCCGAACCTGGCCATGACGAACTGGCAATGGGCGAAAGATTACGTTTGGCGCGACGGCTTGCTGCTAGCGACGGTCACGCCGAGCGGCACCCTTCACTACCATCTGGATCACCTCGGCACGCCGCGTCTCGTCACGGACTCGAATGGCGTGAAGGTGGCCGAGCACGCGTACTACCCATTCGGCGCGGAGATCAACCTCACACCGCACGAAACTCCCGAGGAGGCGATGAAGTTCACGGGACACGAGCGGGACCTCGTTGCGGGAGACGGGCATACGCTCGATTACATGCATGCTCGGTTCTACAACTCTGCGCTCGGCAGGTTCCTGTCGGTAGATCCCGAACTGGACCTAAAGAAGACGCCGCCGAGCCCACAGCGGTGGAATCGCTACTCCTATGTGACCAACAATCCTGTCGGCAAGCTCGACCCGAACGGAAAAGCCGATACAGACCTGACGTGCGTACCCGCAGATATTTGTAATCGCCCGGGTGCGCGAGAGGCGTTTAGGAACGGCCAGACCCAGGCGTTGAAGTTGGGGCTTGCCATTGATGCCGCGATACTCGGCGGCGCTGAGATTCCGGCTCTCGCCCGCGCGGCATTCACCGCGTTCCCGCGCACATTTATGGCCTTGATGGGCGTTGGTGGAGCGATGACGGGTGCGCCAAGCGTAAACCTCGGAAGCGGTGCTCGTCCAATCGAAGGAGCAATCAACGTTGACAATTTGTCTGCGGGTTTCCGTGGCAACATGCAGCAAATTCAAGTTGCCGGTGACGTCTTGGCGCTACCATTCAAGAGCGGATCGATCGGCAATGTGACAGGCCAGAATCTGCCGGGTATGATCCTTGGACAAGTAGGTCAGCAACTAGCGGGGGAGCTCGGTCGGACCATGCAGTCCGGCAGCACTTTGACGATTACGACGCAAACGCCCGGCGCTCTTCAGGCATTTGGACAGTTTCTTGGTAAAGCGTTTAAAGACGTAGTCATTAAAGATGGCATCTTAACGGCTATCAGGCAATGAGAACGGAGCTTGTTGATTATCTCGTCGTCGGCGAGAGTCTTGCTGGTTTTTCCGCTGCTTTGCAGCTAGCGGAGTCGCGGGATCGTGTCGCCCTAGTGAGCTTTCATCGGGACACGGACGCGATCGGTGATCTTCCACGCATTCAAACGACAGCTCTTAATACGCCGATAACCGGAGCAGCTTTTGCGAACGCAATGAATAGCTCGCTAGGTCGATCGGGAGTCATACGCCCAACGAACTCCTACATTACAAGCGTGCTTCCGCAGCCTGGGTCTGTGATTGTCGAATGCACCGATCAGAGGTGGGCTTGTAAAGGTGTCGTGTATGCACCGAATGGTACCGAGCCGGGCATCGAGATCACGACGCCACTTCACGGCTTCGGAGTGTCTTATTCGGCTTCGTCGGATGCACCGTTCTACGCAGGGAGTCGAGTGGCGGTCTACGGTGATGCTCCGCGCGTCATTGAGCATGCGTGGATTGCGGCGCGGTACGCATCCGAGGTTCTCGTCTTGTTGAAAGGGTCGACGGAAGATGGCGACGTGAACCTTCTAAATGACCTGCGTACATCCTCAGCGGTTACTTTCGAAAGAGGGGTGACCCTGCATGCGCTACACGCCGGAGGCGACGGAATCCTGGCCGCAATCGACATCGAAAGCCCTAGAGGTCGTCGCTCAATCGAAATTGCCGCGTTATTCGTCGCGCAGCACGTTGTGACTACGAATGTGATTCTCGGTGAGTTTACCGGTGGACTCGCACTCGCTGGTTTGGCCTCCGGCATTAACTATTGGAATCATGCGAAGCTGGTAGATGATGGTGTGCGAGCCGCGCGCACACTGTTGACGGCCCACCAGTAGCACCCGCCCACCACCCGCAACGAGGTTCACACCGTGCGGAGCAAAGAATGTCGTTTCCATGCTGCCGGGTTTCGCCGACGCGATGGCGTGGCCGCGTGAGTTTTCTCCTGCGAGCGTTCAAAACGAATTCCGAATGCTAGAAAAGGAAGCATCCATGCTTCAAAACGAAGAATCGATGGTTTGAAATGAAACATCGATGGTCCCGCGTGCATGCGCCGAACTCGATTCCGAGGCGTGTGAGGGATCAGCAGCGATGGCATACTTCGATTCATGAAGCGCCTCACACTCGCCCTCCTTCTCACCGCCCTCACCGCCCGCGCCGATACGCTGCTCATCCTCAACAAATCGGACGCTACGCTGCAGTTTGTTGATGCCTCCTCGTTCGAGACCCTCGGCACGGTTGCTACCGGCGAGGGGCCGCATGAAGTGGCAGTTTCGGATGACGGGAAGATTGCGGTCGTCGCTAATTACGGGACGGGGCCGAATCCGGGGACGACGCTTTCGGTGATCGATGTCGTCGCGCGGAAGCAGTTGCGGCGGTTCACGCTGCCGGGATTGCTGCGGCCGCATGGGATCGCGGCGGTTGGGGCGCGGTTTTGGTTTACGGCCGAGGGGAGTCGGGTGGTGGCGCGGTATGACGCGGCGACGAATGCGATTGATTTCGTCAGCGGCAGCGGGGCGGACGTCACGCACATGATCGTCGTCGCGCCGGGGGAGAAGACGCTTTACACGGCCAACATTGGATCGAACAGCGTCACCGTCTTTGACCTCAGCGGCGCGCCGCGTGACATCGTCCTGAAGCAGATCCCCGTCGTGAAGGGGCCGGAAGGGATCGATCTCGCGCCGGACGGCTCGGAGCTGTGGGTTGCGTCGCGCGCGGCGAACGGCGGGATCTCGATCATCGATCCGAAGTCGCGCACGGTCGCGCAAACGCTGCCTACGACGACGAAGCTGGCCAATCGCGTGAAATTCACGATCGACGGGAAGTTCGTGCTTGTGTCCGACGCGGGCGCGAACGTGGTGCTTGTTTACGACGCGGCGACGAAAGAGATCATCAAGTCGGTGACGATGTCCGAGGGGCCGTCGGGGATTTTGATGGCACCGGATGGGAAGCACGCGTTCGTGGCTTGCGCGGGGGCGAAGAAGGTGGCGGTGATCGATACTGCGACGTTTTCGGTGACGCACGAGATCGATACCGGGAACGTGCCGGATGGGTTGGGGTGGGCGCGGTAACTCAAAGGGGACGGGTTCACGCGGAGACGCGGGGGCGCGGAGAAAGGCATGTTGGAAGCGCATCGCGGGCTGCTCCAGGATGAGACGCGGACGAATGCGTTTCGTGAAGCCATTCGGCGGTCCGTCACTCCCGACAGTGTCGTGCTTGACCTCGGCGCCGGCTCCGGCATCCTTTCGTTTTTCGCATGCGAAGCGGGCGCGCGGCGGGTGTTTGCGGTCGATGCGACGCATAGCGCGGATCTCGCGGCCTTTCTGAGCCGTCACCTTGGCTTCGCCGATCGGATTCAGGTGCTCCACGATCGCTCGACGAACATCGAGCTGCCGGCGCGGGCGAATGTGCTCGTCACGGAGACGCTCGGCGCGTTTGGATTCAATGAGCAGATCCTCAGCAGCGTCATCGATGCGCGGGCGCGGTTGCTGACGGCGGATGCGGTGATCATCCCGCGGAGCATCGACCTCTATCTCGTGCCGGTCGACGACGCTGCGATTTACGAACAACGCGTGAATTGGTGGAATGGGAAGCCGTACGGATTCGACTTCTCGCCGTTGTCCGTTTTCGCATCGAACATCGTGTTCGTCGGCAGCGTCGGCAGCGACTCGTTTCTCGCGCAGCCGGCGCGCGTGATCGCCGCCGATCTCAACACGATCGAAACGGCCGACGTCTCCGGCCGCGCGCACTTCGCCACCACGCGCGGCGGATTGCTCCATGGATTCGCCGGCTGGTTCCGCGCCACACTTGCGGATGGAATCGAGCTATCGAATGAAGTTCCCGGATCGCACTGGGAGCACGTCTTCCTTCCGCTGCAATCGCCAATTGCGGTCGAAGAAGGAACGCCGATCGACGTCGAGCTCGAATCGCACGACGGACTGAGTTGGCGCTGGAAGGGCACGATCGGCGAGGGTTCCTTCGACCAAATGACCGCGCTGTCATCGCCGCCCTGCCGCCTTTAGCAATTCTTAATGCGCCCGCGAAATCGCCGCACCGTACACTCCGCGATTGCGCCGATCGTTGTATTGATCGGCTCAGGGGGAACGGTCTGGGTCCGGAACATCACACACGCGAAGAACCAACCGGCCGCCGCCTTTTCTCACTTTCGCTGCTCGCGCTCGGCATCGTCTACGGCGACATCGGTACCAGCCCGCTGTACGCCATGCGCGAATGTTTTTACGGCGCGCATCCCGTCCCGCTCACGCAGCCGAACGTCCTCGGCGTCCTCTCGCTGATCTTCTGGTCGCTCGTGATCGTGGTGATGATCAAGTACCACATCTACGTGCTGCGCTTTGACAACCGAGGGGAGGGCGGGATTCTCGCGCTGATGGGGCTCGTCGGGATGGACAAATCGCGCCGCGCTGCCGTCCGATCGACGCTCGTCGTCCTCGGCGTCTTCGGCGCGGCGCTGCTGTACGGCGACGGCATGATCACGCCGGCGATTTCCGTCCTCAGCGCCGTCGAGGGACTCGAAATCGCCACGCCGTTTTTCAAACCGTACGTCATCCCGCTGACGATCCTCATCCTCATCCTTTTGTTCTTTTTTCAGCGCCGGGGAACGGCGGGAGTCGGGTCGGTCTTCGGACCGATCATGCTGGTCTGGTTCTCGGTGCTCGCGCTGATGGGAATCCGCGGCATCCTCTGGCAACCGTCTGTGCTCTTCGCGTTGAATCCGATGCACGCGATCCGATTTTTCATCGCCAATGGGATGCACGGTTTCCTCGTGCTCGGCGCGGTTTTCCTCGTCACCACCGGCGGCGAGGCGCTGTATGCCGACCTCGGGCACTTCGGTGAGAAGCCGATCCAGATCGACTGGTTCAGCATCGTCGGACCGTCGCTCGTTCTCCACTACTTCGGCCAGGGCGCGCTGCTGATCCGCAATCCGGGTGCGGCGCACAACCCGTTCTATCTGCTCGCGCCGAAGTGGGCGCTCTATCCGCTGGTAATTCTGTCGACGATGGCGACGGTGATCGCGTCGCAGGCGATCATCTCCGGCGTCTTCTCGCTGACGCGGCAGGCCATCCAGCTCGGCTACCTCCCGCGGATGGAAATCGTTCACACATCGCGCGCGGAGATCGGACAGGTCTATATCCCCTCGGTGAATTGGGCGCTGATGTTCTGCACGATCGCGCTGGTGATCGGGTTCCGCAGTTCGACAAACCTCGCCGGCGCGTACGGGCTGGCAGTGAGCACGACCATGATCATCACCACGATCCTGGCGTACGTCGTGGCGCGCGATCTCCTCGGCTGGAGCGTGGCCTTCGCATCGCTCGTTACCGTGGCCTTCCTGATTCCCGACGTGGCGTTTCTCGGCGCGAACCTGGCCAAGATCGCCGATGGCGGCTGGTTCCCGCTTCTCATCGCGTCGATCGTTTTCCTGATCATGACCACGTGGAGGCGAGGCCGGCAGATCCTCAACGAACGTCTGCGCGATGGCGCGCTGTCGCCGGAGGACTTTGTGAAATCGCTGACCAGCCATCCTCCGGTGCGCGTCCCCGGAACCGCCGTCTTCATGCACCGCTCCGGCGGCGTGATCCCGCCCGCGCTGCTGCACAGCCTCAAACACTACAAAGCGCTGCACAAGCAAGTGATGCTGCTGACGGTGATGACCGAGGAGGTCTCGCATCTGAACGATGACGAGCGGCTCGTGGTCGAGGACCTCGGCGAAGGCATTTTCCGCATTACCTGCCGCTACGGCTACATGGAAGAAGCGGACATCCCCGCGCTCCTCGAACGCGTCAGCCGCGAGCTGCACGTGGCCATCCCGCCGATGGACACGACCTACTTCCTCGGCCGCGAGACGCTGATCGTGACGTCGCGCGAAAGCGGAATGGCCACCTGGCGAGAAAAAATCTTCGCCTCGATGATGCGCAACGCCGAAAGCGCCGCGAGGTTTTTCCGATTGCCGCCGAACCGGGTGGTGGAGCTGGGCGCGCAGATCGAGTTTTAGGAACTCTCGGTGGCGTAGCCATCGTAAGAACCGTAGCCCACGCTTTCAAGCGTGGGAAATCGGATGCGCGTCGATGTCGGAGCCCGCTTCAGCGGGCGAAAGAAAGCTTTCTCTCGCCCGTTAAAACGGGCTCACAAGATTGGCCCGAATCAAGTTCCCACGCTTGAAAGCGTGGGCTACGGATCTCACGACGGCTACGCCGCCGATGCGGACGCGTTCAGCTGGGCATCATCGATGAGGCACTGCGTCGCTGGCTGTCGCTGGATTGAGACGACTTCAGGCTGCCTACACGTCCACGATCACGATGTCGAACCCGCGTCCGCGCTCCAGCAGACGGTGAACGGTGCTCGGGACGACGCGGCTGACCAGTCCCGATCGCGTTGGCCGTCCGACGACGAGCATCGTGATTCCTTCGGACTTTGCGAAATCGAGCAGCGCGCTGGCGACGTCCTCGGATTCGCGCGTTACGACGGTGGCGCCTAGGGAGATGGCGAGTTGGACGTTCTCGGAGAGTTTGCGGTGCTGCTCGGCGCTGATGTTTTCGGGATGCGCGCGGCGCTGGCGGACGTAGACGGCGTACCAGCGCGTGTTCATCCGGCCGGCCAGGCGCGAGGCGCGCAGGACCAGCGGGCGGGCGATCTCGGGCTCGAACGGGACCGCGACGGCGAGACGCAATTCGCCGTTTGCGCGGCCGGAAAAGGTCGCGGTCTGGAGCAGTGCTAATTCGCGCAGCCGCGTCAGCATCTCGGTGCGGAAGAAGTTGTCGAGCGCGCGGGATGCCTGATCGGGCGGATAAATCTTTCCTTGTCGCAACCGCTCCTGCAGTTCGGTCACCGGCAGATCGACGAGTACGACGGAATCGGCGTTGCGGACGATGGAATCGGGAACTCGCTCGCGGATGTCGATGCCGGTCGCCGAGCGCACGACGTCTTGCACGCCTTCGAGATGCTGCACGTTCAGGGCGGTCATCACGGAAATGCCGGCGCTGAGAATGTCGTCGACGTCCTGCCAGCGTTTTTCGTTTTTCGAATCGGGGGCGTTCGTGTGCGGAAGCTCATCGACGACGACGACGTCCGGGTGGCGCGCGAGGATGGCAGCGAGATCCATCTCCTCGATGACGACGTTGCGATAGTCGACGCGGGCGCGCGGGATCACTTCGAGATCTGCGATACGGGCTGCGGTCTCGCTGCGTCCGTGCGTTTCGACGAGTCCGACGACGATGTCGACGCCGGCGCGGCGCATCGTGTGGGCATCCTCGAGCATGCGCATGGTCTTGCCGACGCCGGCGGCCATGCCGAGGTAAATCTTGAGACGGCCGCGGCCGCTGTCGTCGGTGCGCGTGAGACGCAGCAGTTCATCGGGATCGGGACGGCCGTCGCCGTTCGTGCGGGCCATGGTTGCAGAATCTATTTCACGGAGGCGTCCATCACGTCGAGATTCAGCAGCAGCACGTTCACCCGCGGTTCGCCGTAGATGCCGAGGAAGCGGCCTTCGGTGTGGCGGCGAATCAGTTCCGCGACCTGCGATGGCGGCATCGAATTCTCGCGCGCCACGCGCGCCGCTTGCGACTGGGCATTGGCGATGGAGATGTGCGGATCTACGCCGGAGCACGACGCGGTCACCGCGTCCGCGGGGATACCGACAACCGGTTTCGTGTCAGCGTAGTTCGTCGTCCGTTGCGCGATCGCATCGCGCAACTTCTTCGACGTCGGACCCCAGTTCGTGCCGCCGCTCGCGCTCGGGTTGTAACCGCTGCTCGATGGACGTCCGTGAAAGAAGCGCGCGCCGGCGAAGGTCTGGCCGATCAGTGAGGAGCCGATCACCTTTCCATTGCGCGTGATGAGCGAGCCGTTGGCCTTGTCGCGAAAAAACGTCTGGCCGATTCCCCAGACCGCGAGCGGATAGAGGCCGCAGGTAATCACGAGCAGGACGATCGTGATGCGGATCGAAATCTTGATGTGTTCGAGCATGGTCTTCACTCCTCACGCGAGATGAATCGCGCGCAGCAACAGGTCGATCGCTTTGATGCCGATGAACGGGATGATCACGCCGCCGGCGCCGTAGAGCAGCAGGTTGCGGCGCAGGATGCGGCCCGCGCCGAGCGGCCGGTATTTGACGCCGCGCAATGCGAGCGGAATCAGCGCCACGATCACCAGCGCGTTGAAAATGACCGCGGAGAGAATCGCGCTCTGCGGCGTGGCCAGCCGCATGATGTTGAGCGCCTGCAGCTCGGGGAACGTGGCCAGGAAAAGTGCCGGGATGATGGCGAAGTACTTGGCCACGTCGTTCGCGATCGAGAACGTCGTCAGCGCGCCGCGCGTCATCAATAGTTGCTTGCCGATCTCGACGACCTCGATCAGCTTGGTCGGATTCGAGTCGAGATCGACCATGTTGCCCGCTTCCTTGGCCGGCTGCGTGCCGGTGTTCATGGCCATGCCGACGTCGGCCTGCGCCAGCGCCGGCGCGTCGTTGGTACCGTCGCCGGTCATGGCCACGAGGTTTCCCTTCGACTGCTCTTTGCGGATCAGTGCGAGCTTGTCTTCCGGCGTGGCCTGCGCCAGAAAATCGTCGACGCCCGCTTCGCGCGCGATGAACGCGGCGGTGAGCGGGTTGTCGCCGGTGATCATGACCGTGCGGATTCCCATCATGCGCAGGCGGTCGAAGCGCTCTTTCATGCCGCCCTTGACGATGTCCTTGAGATAGATCGTGCCGAGGACATGCGCGTCGTCGGCGACGACGAGAGGCGTGCCGCCTTCGCCGGCGATCCGCGAGACGTCGTCACGCACCTGACTGGGAAACGTTCCGCCGATCGTCTCGATGTAGCCGGCAACGGAATCCGTAGCGCCCTTCCTGACAGCGCGTCCACCGCCGAAATCGATTCCGGACATGCGCGTCTTCGCGGTAAACGGCACGATCGAATGCGCGCCGAGCGACTGCAGTTCGCGGCCGCGCAATCCGAACTGTTCCTTTGCCAGAATCACGATCGATCGTCCCTCGGGTGTCTCGTCGGCGAGCGACGAGAGTTGCGCGACGTCCGCCAGCGTTTGCGCGTCGACGCCGGGCGCCGGGACGAACTCGACGGCCTGCCGGTTGCCGAGTGTGATCGTGCCGGTCTTGTCGAGCAGCAGAACGTTGACGTCGCCCGACGCTTCGACCGCGCGGCCGGACATGGCCAGGATGTTGTGCTGCAGCACGCGGTCCATCCCGGCGATGCCGATCGCGGAAAGTAACGCTCCGATCGTGGTGGGGATGAGGCAGACGAGCAGGGCGATGAGCACGGTGACGGTGACGTCGCTGCCGGAGTAGATCGCGAACGGTTTGAGCGTAACGGTGGCCAGGAGGAAAACGATCGTGAGTCCGGCCAGCAGAATATCGAGCGCGATTTCGTTCGGCGTTTTCTGCCGTTCTGCGCCTTCGACGAGCTTGATCATGCGGTCGATGAAGGTCTGGCCGGGTTCCGAGGTGATCTCGACGACGATGCGGTCGGAGAGGACCATCGTGCCGCCGGTGACCGCGGAACGGTCGCCGCCCGCTTCGCGGATGACGGGCGCCGATTCGCCGGTGATCGCCGATTCATTGACCGAGGCGATGCCTTCGATCACGGTGCCATCGCCGGGGATGATCTGATTCGCTTCGACGACGACGCGGTCGCCTTTGCGAAGTTGCGAGGCTGGGATCTCTTCGCCACTGACGCGGCGCGCGGTCGTTTCCGTCTTCGCTTTTCGCAGCGCGTCCGCCTGCGCTTTTCCGCGGCCTTCGGCCACTGCTTCGGCGAGATTGGCGAAGAGCACGGTGGCCCAGAGCCAGAAGGTGATCTGGATTTGAAAACGATAGTCGACGTGATTCGAGAGTCCCGGAATCAGAAGCAGCGTCGTGAGCAGTGCTCCTACTTCGACGAGGAACATGACCGGGTTCTTCATCATCCGGCGCGGGTTGAGTTTGACGATCGAGTCGATCAGCGCGCGGTGCATGATCGACGAGTCGAAGAGCGACAGTTTCTTTTTGTCGGCCATGATCAAAAAACCTTTCCGGCGTTCATCAGGAAGTGCTCGACGTACGGTCCGAGCGAGAGCACCGGGAAGTACGTGAGCGCGCCGACGATGAGCACGATGCCGACGAGGAGGAAGGTGAAGAGCGCGCCGTCGACCGGGAAGCTGCCGGCGGTTTCGGCGATCTTCTTTTTCGCGGCGAGCGAGCCGGCGATTCCCATCAGCGGGATGACCATCAGGAATCGGCCGAAGAACATGGCCAGTCCGAGGGTGATGTTGTAGAACTTCGTGTTCGCGTTCAGGCCTGCGAACGCACTGCCGTTGTTTCCGGTCGCGCTCGTGAAGGCGTAGCTGATCTCACTCAGGCCGTGCGGACCGGCGTTGTTGAGGCTCGAGGTTCCCACTGCCGTTCCGGCCGCGGCCGCGGCTCCGACCAGGATGCAGAAGGCGAGGACAAGCACCGCCAGCATGGCCAGCTTCACGTCGTGCGCTTCGATCTTCTTGCCGAGGTATTCGGGGGTGCGGCCGACCATCAGTCCGGCGATGAAGACGGCCAGGACGATGAAGAGGATCATCCCGTACATCCCCGCGCCGACTCCGCCGAAGATCACTTCGCCGAGCATGATGTTCAGCAGCGGCACCGAGCCGCCGATCGGCGTGAACGAGTCGTGCCACGCGTTGACCGCGCCGCAGGAGGCGTCGGTGGTGATCGTGGCGAAGAGCGCGGAGTCACCGACGCCGAAGCGGACTTCCTTTCCTTCCATGTTGCCGTCCGCGGCGGCCACGCCGAGGCGTTGATGCATCGGATTGCCGTGCTGCTCTGCGGAGGTCGTGATGAAGGCGCCGGCGAGGAAAAGCACGGACATCGCCCAGAAAACCGCCCAGCCGTGGCGCGGCTTGCCGGTCATCGCGCCGAGCGTGTAGCAAAGGCCGGCGCCGAGGGCGAAGATGAGGAACATCTGCAGCAGGTTGGTGAAGGGCGTGGGGTTTTCGTAGGGGAAACCGGAGTTTGCGTTGAAGAAGCCGCCGCCGTTCGTGCCCAGCTCCTTGATCGCTTCCTGCGACGCGATCGGTCCCTGCGGGATTTTCTGCGCCGTCCCTTCGATGGTCGTTGCGGCGATCGACGGATGAAAGTTCTGGATCACGCCCTGCGAAAGGAAGAGGGTCGCGGAGACGAGCGACAGCGGCAGCAGGATCCACAACGTGCAGCGGGTGAGATCAACCCAGAAGTTGCCGATGGTCTTCGCGCTGTTGCGTGCGATGCCGCGAATCAGCGCGATCGCGAGGGCGACGCCGGCGGCGGCGGAGACGAAGTTGTGGAAGGTCAGCCCGACCATCTGCGTGAAGTGCGACATCGTCGACTCGCCGCTGTAGGCCTGCCAATTCGTGTTCGTGGTGAACGAGACGGCCGTGTTCCAGGCCAGGTCTGGCGCGACGGGCGGCATGTGATCGGGATTGAGCGGCAGGATGTGCTGGACGCGCTGAATGACATAGGTCAGCAGTAGCCCGACGCCGCTGAAGACGAGCATGGCGATCGTGTACTGCTTCCAGTCGTGCTCTTTCTTCGGATCGACGCCTGACGCGCGATACACGAGACGTTCCATCGGACGAAGCACGCGATCGGGAAACGTTTTCTCGCCGCAGAAGACTCGCTTCATGTACAGCCCGAGCGGCTTGGTGGCGGCGAGGATCAGGAAAAAGTAGACGGCGATTTTCAACAGGTCAATCGAGGTCACAACTCCTCCGCGCGGAGAAGCGCGTACAGCAGGTAGATGAGAGCGAGCACGGCCAGCCCAAACGCGACGACGGTTTCGAAGTTCATGGCGTCAGACCTTGTCGCACGCGCGCGTGTACGCGATGGCGGCGGCGAAGAGGATGAGGGTGAGTGCGATGAAAGTGAGATCCCACATTGCGTTGCTCCTTCAGAACGTGGCCACGGCGCCGATGACGACGATCGTTTCGCCGCGCAATGCGCCGCTGTTGAAGACCGGCGCGGTCGAGTGATCGCGCCGGCCTTCGATTTTGAGAATGAGATTCGGGACTGGCCGGTACTCGTAGGTCAGTGTCGCCTCGGCGAGCTTCTGCGGCGTGCCGGTGATTCCGTTTCGCGGATCGCAGAAACGTTCGACGCGAACGGCGACCGCGCGGCGGTCATCGAATGCGTAGCGTCCGTACGCCGCGACGCCGAGCCAGTTCGCGGCTTCCTGACGTCCGCGATCGATCGAGCCGCCGATGCTCAGCGACTTTGTGGCATTGAATGTTGCGATGAGATCGCCGAAGTGGCGCCAGTGTTTGTCGTCGGCCGGCAACTCCGGTCCGTCGAACGTATTCAGCGACGCAGTCAGCCGCCCTTTCGCGTACACAATCTTGCCGCCGATCGCTTTCGCGTCGTTGTTGTCGGCGATGTTCTGCCAGCCGTTGAGAACGTGCAGCTCGCCCGACCAGTGCGGCGTGAACGCGTAATTCGCGCGGATGCCGGTCTGGTAGTACGGCGAGAACTCCGCCAGCCATCCGCGCGTGTAGCTCCAGTTGTCCTTCGAAAAAAATCCCTCGAATCCGATGTGCGACGGATAGATGCCCGCTTCGAATGTGAGGCGGTCGCTCGGCTTGTAGAGAATCGAAGCTTGATAGATGAAGCGATACCCCTGCGGCTCGCTCGCGTGAATGACGTCCGCACCATTGCCGGCGATCAACGAGAGATGAAATCCGACCGGCTTCGCGTCGCGAGTGACAGCAACCTCGGCCAGATTCAAGTTGAATTCGTTCGCGCGTTTCGCCGTCGAGCCGGTGCCGGATGCGAAGTTCTCATGCGACGCCGGATCGTTGCCGTTCCACGCGTAGTACGCATCGATGAACCCGTGGATCTTTATCGTGTCGTCTGCTCGGACAGTCGCGGCGGCGAAAAGAAGTGTGATGATGGCGATCGTTCTCATTCGTGGCTTCGGACGAACAGCGCCGGCGCGATCAGCCAGGCGATGAGCAGTACGCAACGCAGTCCGCCGTTGGCCGGTGTGCCGAGGAGCGCGAACCATTGCCGGCCGGAGCGCGCGGTCATGATCAGCTCCGTGGCGATGGCCAGCAGCACCCACGTCGTCCCGATGAACAGGGCGTGATCGAGCGTCGCCTCGGGGGCCGCAATCCGGATGTACGCCGCGGCCAGTCCAACGATGGCGATGACTTCGACGACGACCGCTGCCACGGGCGTTGACGCCAGCTCCGAATTCGCGATGCCGACGAGCAGCGCCGCCGCCATCCAACAGGCGGTTGCGATCGTCGCACGCACGGACGCGCGATATTTTGGTTTGGCGAGTTGCGAAGTGTGCGAGTGAGCGGTGGCAGTCATGCCGTCCTCCTCACACATCCAACACACGCCTCGCGCGCCCCTCGCAAGGAAGTGCGAAAGGGCGGCGAAGCAATCGATTAAGAGTGGATTAAGAGATTGTGAAGGTCGTTCGATGAAAGCGCTCTTACCGGTCAGGTGGATGTTGCGGGCGTCGCGATCGGCGTCAATCGAAAAGAGAAATCGAAAATACCGTCGTTGCCGTGCAGCCTGAGGCGAAAGGTACCTACGTAGTCGTCTGCAATTCCTTCACGAACACCCAGCCGAAGAACGTCGTGCTCAACTGCCCCAGGCGGAATCGAGGCGATGCTATTCGGTAGGCGATATTGCTCATTCAACCCGTCCGAAGCATCGGAGTCTGCTGCGCGATAGCTCGTTATGTATTCCTCTACGAGGGTTTCGTGATACTCGTATTTTGGGCGCGTAAAACTACCGCTGGCTCCAAAGCTAGGCCCTTCAGTCATTCTGGACATCATGGTCTTCACTTTCTGATAGGGCGCCACTAAGGAGCCAGACTCCGTGAATAGATACACGTGCGAAAACGGAGTTGTCATATTGAGCGACTCATTCCAGATCGCCAGCGGAAGATCGAACCATTTTTTGGTTTTGAACAAGATCGACGGAATACTGCCTTTCGCCTCTCCAGCAGCAAGTTCAACTCCGGAAAGAGTTACTCGCAGAGCGCGTGTCGTCGGTGTTCGCCGGGAGGCGCCTTCGCGAATCGCCCATGCAATGCGAGGCGCCAGATTTCGACGCAATGTTTCTATGCTTTCCCCGTCGTACACCACGTGCTGACGATGCTTGAGGTCGAATGGTATGTCCTCGGCATCCTGGGTTAAGAGCAGTACCAGTTTTCCGAGTGCGTGCGCGTAACCAACCTCGTAGAAGACGTTCGCGTTGCGTCCCGTCATATCTGCAACGATGACGTCGGCGAGATTGATCTGATTGAAGATGCGATCAAGGATGCCGTCTGTGAAAATCTGATCGTCGAGACGTTCGGCATACGCTCCCGCATCCTCCGCCGCGCCTTTGATGCCGAACTGATAGATGTTGCTGAAGGCCTTTCCGAACGGCATCAGAACGAAAACATAAGGCTTTGGCTGCAGCGACTGGCGAGTGAACGTTTCTTCAGTCATGCCGTCAGTTTAACGGCTTCTTAATTCCGCACCAACAGCAGGCGATTAAGCGACGACGCCGAACTGCTGTCCAACCTCCGCGATCGCTGCTATGGCTCGGTCGAGGTGTTCGCGCGTGTGTGCGGCGCTGATCTGGCAACGTAGTCGCGCCGCGCCTTGCGGAACGACCGGAAAGCCGAAGCCGGAGACGTAGATGCCGCGCTTGAGGAGCTCGGCGGAGATCGCGATCGCTTTGGCGGTGTCGCCGATGATGATCGGCACGATCGGGTGGATCCCTTCGCGCACGGCGACGCCGCGCGCGGTGAGTTGCTGGCGGAAGTAGGCGGTGTTCTCGTGCAGGCGCGTGACGAAGCTGGTGTCGTTCTCGAGCAGGTCGAACGCTGCGAGCGATCCCATCACCACCGCCGGCGGCAGCGTGTTCGAGAAAAGGTACGGACGCGACTTCTGGCGGAGGTAGTCGACGAGCGTTTTTGGTCCCGTCGTGAATCCGCCGTGCGAGCCGCCGAGCGCTTTGCCGAGCGTCGAGGTATGCGCGTGGATTTTATTGAAGACGCCCAGCTCTTCGCCGGTTCCGCGTCCGGTCTTGCCGAGGACGCCGGTGCCGTGCGAGTCGTCGACGACGAGGAAAGCGTCGTACTCGAACGCGAGCTCGACGATCTCCGGAAGCGGCGCGAGGGAGCCTTCCATTGAAAAGACGCCGTCGGTGATGACGACTCTGTTGCGCGACTCGCGCGTCGCTTCGAGCGCGCGGCGGAGGTCGGCCATGTCGCGATTTTTGTAGCGCTCCTTCTTCGCCTTCGCCAGCCGGATGCCGTCGATGATCGAGGCGTGATTCAGCTCGTCGGAGATGATCGCGTCCTGCTCCAGCGCGACGGTCTGGAACAGTCCTTCATTCGCATTCCAGCACGACCCATAAAGAATCGTGTCCTCGGTGCCGAAGAATGCGGCGATGCGTTCCTCGAGCTGGCGATGAATCGTTTGCGTACCGCAGATGAAGCGGACTGACGCGAGGCCGTAGCCGTAATCGCGCTCGCCCTTCTCCGACGCTTCGACGATGGCAGGATGGTCGGCCAGGCCGAGGTAATTGTTGGAGGTGAGCATGATCACTTCGCCGATGCCTTCGACGTCGACCACCGCCCCTTGCGGCGATTTCATCAGCAGCTCGCGTTTGAGCGTGCCTGCGGCGGACATCTGATCGAGCTCGGTTTGCAGCGTGGAAACGAGTGACATGACGTTACCTCTGATCGTTTGGTTCGAGCAGCTCGATGCGATTGCCGAATGGATCGTGAACGTAGGCGCGGTCGTAGCCTTCGAGCAGGTGATCGGGCTTGGTCGCGTAGCCGGCGCCTTCGAGGCGAGTCATCAGCGACTTCAGATCATCGACGAGCAATCCTGGATGCGCTTTTTTCGCGGGACGGAAATCGTCCTCGATGCCGAGGTGAAGCTCGAGTGCGCCGATTTCGAACCAGAGGCCGCCGCGTTCGTTCAACGATGCCGGTTTGGGGATTTCGGTGAGGCCGAGGAGGTCGCGGTAGAAGGTGCGGCCGCGCTCCTCTTCGCCACGCGGCATGGCGAGTTGGACGTGGTGGATGGCGGTGGCGGACATTACGTCGTGACCTCAACGTTTGTCATCCTGAGGCTGCCGGAGGCGCGAAGCCGAAGGCGAAGACGCCGGAGGACGGCGAAGGATCTCAAGTTACGTAACCTGCGCTGAAACCCGGTTTCAGCAAATGTCGCGCATCTTGAGATCCTTCGCCGTCCTGCGCCGCTTCCGCGCTTCGCGCTCCACGGCTTCGGCGGCTCTGGATGACAAATGGGACGCATCTCGGTGGCCGAGCCTTGGGCAACCTAGGCTGTCGGCCCTGCCGACGCCGGCTCGTTGTCGTACTTCAGATCGCGCCGAAAACATCGGCCGCCTTCGATGTCGAAGACGACGCAGGAGTCGATCGGTTTCGAGTAGACGTGAACGCTGACGGCGCGCTCGTTCCACTCCTCGAGATTCTTGATGCGATGGATGGTCTGTGTTTTGTCGACGGTATTGAGCGGACCGCCGGGGACGACCAGTTCCGTTTCGAGGTTTTGCATCTCGATGCGCGTGGCGCCGGCGAGGCAGTCCATGCCGACGACCTGCTGATTCTCCGGACGATTGCAGCTCAGCTGCTTGTAGTTTTCGACGATCAGCTTCCCCTCGATCATCGTCATCCAGCCGAGCTGTCCGTTGTGCGTGTGCAGCGGCGTGATCGCGCCGATCGGCCAGCAGATCACCATCGCCTCGATCATCTCGTTGCGGAAGACTTTGTTGCGCGTGTGGCGGTCCGGCAGCCACATCTTGTATCGCTCGAGGTCCTCGGCGCGGATCTCGTACGTGGCGAGAAAGTCGTAGATCTTCTGCTTCGTGATCAGGCCTGCCGACAGTTCGCGGATGCCGTCGATGAACTGCTCGACCGGCACCGGGGTCGGCGAATAGATCGGCTGGGGAGTGCTCGCGGTCGTGTTGTGAAGGTCCATCAGATTCCTCGCTCGCGAAACTATAGCTTTTTCGGGGGCCGGGAGTCGGGGGTCGGGGGTCGGAGACGGACTCGGCTGGATTCGCGACCGATTTTTCTCCGACTCCCGACACCCGACACCCGACACCCCTTCGACATGCTAGTCTCCGCGCCGCATGCAAAACCTCGCCGTCATCGGGGCCCAGTGGGGCGATGAAGGAAAGGGGAAGATCGTCGATCTTCTCTGCGAAACCTTCGACGTGGTGGCGCGCTACCAGGGCGGGCACAACGCCGGCCACACGGTCAAGTTCGGCGAGAAACATTTCGCGCTGCGGCTGATCCCCTCGGGCATCCTCCATCCCGACAAGCTCTGCATTCTCGGCAACGGGATGGTGATCGATCCCGAGGCGCTGCTGGATGAGATCGAGAAGCTGCGTGCGCTGGGGGTTGTGATCGAGACCAACCTCAAGATCAGCGACTCCGCGCAGGTGATCCTGCCGTATCACAAGGCGCTCGATCAGGCGCGCGAGGAAGCGGCGGGCGAGGGGAAGATCGGCACCACCGGACGCGGAATCGGTCCGGCGTACGAGACGAAGGTGAGCCGTTATGGCATCCGCGTGTCCGATTTGCTCGATCCCGACGTCCTGCGCGACCGCATCGAATTCGCGTGCGCCGAAAAGAATCCGGTCCTGAAGGTTTACGGCAAGGACGGTTACGACGCGCAGAAGCTCTACGACGATTACACGCGCTACGGCGAGGTGCTGGCCGACCGCATCACCAATGGCACGCTGCTGATCAACGAGCAGATCCGCGCTGGAAAGAAAGTGATGTTCGAAGGCGCGCAGGGCGCGATGCTCGACATCGACCACGGGACGTATCCGTACGTGACGTCATCGAGCACGGTCGTCGGCGGCGTCTGCACCGGACTCGGTGTCGCGCCGAAGCACATCCACCGCGTGATCGGCGTGGCGAAGGCGTACACGACGCGCGTCGGCGGCGGCGCGTTCCCGACCGAGTTGAACGACGAGCACGGCGAGCATCTCCGCGCTCGCGGCAACGAGTTCGGCACGGTAACCGGACGCCCGCGTCGCACCGGTTGGCTCGACCTTCCCGTCCTCCGCACCTCGGCGATGTTGAACGGTCTTGATGCGATCGCACTGACGAAGCTGGACGTGCTCGATCAATTCGAAGAAATCCCAGTCTGCATCGGCTACAACGTCCGCGGCGAGCTCTGGAAAACGTTCCCAGCCTTCGCTGTCGCGCATAACGATTACAAGCCGGAGTACCGCACGCTCAAAGGCTGGAATCAGCCGACGGTTGGTATCACCTCGTACGACGATCTCCCGCAGGCCGCGAAGGATTACGTCCGCTTTATCGAGGACGAGGTGGAGTGTCCCGCCTCGATCATCTCGACGGGCCCGCGCCGCGAAGAGACGATCGTGCGGTAGGCGCCTCCTTCAAAACTGCGGAATCGCGCGAATCATGAACTCGTCGAAGAGTGGGACGGTAAATGCCATCTCGCCGTGCGCAGGGCTGTAGATCATCCCTTTGCGAATCAACTTCGCGCGGACCGGGCCAAGCGTCAATGGCCTTAACTTAAGCGTTGCGCGGCCGGAACGCTGGCGTCTCGCCGGCTGGACCGGCTGCGTCCTCGCTGCCGAATGGGAGGCTTGCGCGGATGCTGCGTTACCAGCGAAATTCGAGGGTTTGCCGGTTCGGCAGCGAGACGCAGCCGAGCCAGCCGGCGGGGACGCCAGCGCTCCAGCCGCGAGCACCGAAAATGCCTAAGCTAAGGCCATTGGGGCCAAGCGTAGAGATCTTCACTGAAAGTCTGTCCGCGATATCGGCGGTGCGTTGCGGTCCAGCTCCGAGCGATGCCATCGCGCGGAGGAAGTTCTTCTCGCTCGGTGTCAGCCGATCGTAGCGAACTCGAAAAAAGTTCTCGTCCAGTCTACGAATGGAACCACGCGATTTGTACCCGTTTATACCCGCTTATACCTGAAGTTGAATATAACCGGGTATAAACGATAGAAGTCACTTCGGCTCATCGCAAGAACGGCCATCCTCGCGGATGGCCGTTTGGTATTTGCGGTGCGGATCTACGTCATCGCAGGCGCGTGACCGCCCAGGCGCTGAGTAGCGCGGCGAGAAGCAGCAACATCCATGTCGATAGGGCCGGAGTGGGGACGGCGGCAACCGTTACGACTGTGGCTGCGGTGGCGGAGTTGTTGTTTGCATTCGGATCGCTTTCGGACGCGCTCACCGTGGCTGTGTTCGAAACGGTGGTGTTGCTGTTCGGCATTTTCAGCGTCAGCGTGATCGTTGCGGTCGCGCCGCCGCCGAGGGAACCGAGGGTGCAGGTGATGGGCGCGCCGTTGGTGCAGGAGCCTTGGGTCGTTGTGGCCGAGACGAAGGTCGCGCCGGCCGGAAGCGGGTCCGTGACGACGACGTTGCTCGCGCCGCTGGCGCTGTTGTTGGTCACGATGATGGTGTAGGCGACGTTGGTGTTGCCCGCGGCCGTGGCGGCGCCGGTTTTCGTCAGGCTGAGATCAACAGTTCCGACGGAATCGTCGTTCGTGATCGTGCCTGTTCCCTGCGCTTTGATGATGATGCCGTTGGCCGGCGTGGTGAGATTGACGAAGAAGGTTTCGTTCGCCTCGAAGGACGTGTCGCCATTCACGACGATCGTGACGGGTTGCGACGTCTGTCCCGGCGTGAATGTGACCACGCCCGCGTTGGTGACGTAGTCGAGGTTTGCGACCGTGGCGGTGTTGTCGGCCGTCGCGTAGTTGACGGTGATCGTCGACGCGGAACTGGCGGTGAGCGACACGGTGAAGTTCGCGTTGACCGTTCCGGAGTTCCCCTCGGTGACGGTGACGTTGTTGATCGAGATGCCGGGAGAAGCGAGGCCGTCATCGTTGATGATCGTCCCGACGCCCTGGTTGTCGGCGATCGTCGCTCCCGACGTTGCGCCGAGGTTCATGAAGAAATTCTCATCGGGCTCGACGTTCGTGTCGCCGATGATGCCGATCGACACCTGCGCCGTGGTGGCGCCCGGAAAGACGGTGAACGAACCGCTGTTGGTTTGATAGTCGGAGCCGACGGTGGCCGATCCATCCACGAGGCTGAACGGCACGGAGAGCGTGATCGAGGTCGGATTCGACAGCGTGATCACGAAGTTCATGTTCGGGCCGAAACCCGTATTGCCTTCCACGACAGACGGATCGTTGATGGTGATGGACGGATTGGCGTCGTCGTTCGTGATGTTCCCCTGGCCTTGCGCGTCGCTGACCGAGGCGTTGCCCGGGTTGAAAAGATTGACGAAGAAATCTTCGTTGGGCTCGGTCGTGACCTCGCCGGTAACGAGGACGCTGACGGTTTTCGTGGTCTGGCCGGCAGCGAACGTGAGGCTGCCGCTCGTGGCCTGGTAATCGGAGCCGGCGATGGCCGTGTCGTCGGCGGTGGCGTAGCTGATCGTGACCGGGAACGTCGATGCGGGCGTGAGCGTGACGGTGAAGTCGAAGCTGGTCGTGCCGGAGTTGCCTTCGGCTAGCGTGACGTCGCTGATGGAGAGCGCCGGGAGTGCGTCGTCGTTCTTGATGGTGCCAGCGCCCTGGCCGTCGGCGATGGATGCATTGACGGGATTGCTGAGATTGACCAGCAGCGTTTCGTCCGGCTCCGATGTGACGTCGCCGAGGACGGAGACGGTGAGCGACTGCATCGTCTGACCGGCGAGGAACGTGACGGTGCCGCTGTTCGCGGTGAAGTCCGTGCCGGAAGTGGCCGTTCCGTTGGCGGTGGCGAAGCCGACCGTGATCGTCGAGGCCGAAGCGGCGGAAAGGAAGACGTTGAACGTCATCGTGGCGGTGCCGGCGTTTCCTTCGACGACCTGCGCATCGCTGATAGAGATCGACGGCGTTGCCGGAGTGCTGATCGCGGCGCACGACGAAAATTCGGAGGTGTTTCCCTGCGAGTCGGTCGCGGTGGCGGTGGCGAACCCGCCGGCAACGCCCGGGAACGTGACGTTGAACGTTCCCACGCCCGATGCGGCGGTGGTGATGGTCGCCTCGCCGAGATACGTCTGGCCTTCTCCGGCGCCTGAGGCATCGCACAGCGTGCTCTGGAAAAACTGGACGACGTACGTGCTCGATGGCGCGCTGCTCAGTGTTCCGGCGATCGTGACCGTGCCGGCGCCAAACTGCGCCGAGCTGATGACGGGAAAATTCTGCAGATCGTTGAAGAGGCCCGCGTCGCCGTCGCCGGCGTCGTTCGGCGTGATGCCGTCGTTGCCGAGGTCGATGCCGAGCGTGCCGTTACTGAAGATCGAGTTGTAGCGGATCGTGTTCTGCCGCGACACCTTCGACGTGAAGGCTTGCAGCGCCACGCCGGCCTTTGTGTTGAAGGCGATGATGTTCGGCTCGGCCAGCGTACCGATCGTGTTCTGATTTGCGCCGCCGGAGAAGCCGTCCGACAGCGTGATTCCGTACGTGTTCGGGACGGCAGTCAAGCCATCCGCGCCCGTGCCGATCTTGTTGCCGGCCACGAGGATATTGTTGGTGGTGTTTCCGAGCTGGATACCGGCGGAACTGGTGGCACTGGACCCGTTGCCGGAGATGACGTTCCCTCGGATGGTGTTCGCGCCGGCGCCGTTGAACGAGATGCCGATGAAGTTCGACACGGCCGCGGTGCCCGCCGCGTTCGTGCCGATGTAGTTGTTCTGGATGACGTTGTTCGCCGTCCCCGAGTTGCCGAGCGTGATGCCGGCGGTGGTGTTTCCGGAGATCAGGTTGCGCGCGGACGCGGCGGCTCCACCGATGGTGTTCCCGGTGGCCGTGTTGAGGATGAAGAACGCGCTGCCGTTCGCCGTCGACGACGATGCGGCGCTCCCCGCGGCGTTGGTGCCGAAGAAGTTGCCGTCGACGGTGATGTTCGTCGCGCCATTGAACAGGATGGCGTTGTTCCACTTCGTCATCAGCAGGCCTTTGACTTCGCCGCCGTTGACGGTGGCGAGGAAATTGAGGCCGGTGCCGTTGGAGACGCTGGCTCCGTTCACCTCGATCTGCAGGACGGCGTTGTCGCCGAGCGCGAGCGAATTGACGCTCGATCCGCTCTGCGAGTAGCCGTCGATGATGACCGCTTCGGTGATGTTCGGCAGGTTCGTGGCCGGCGAGATCGTGTGCAGACCCGAGCCGGGGATGGAGAAGATGATCGTGTCGGAGCCGGCGGCGGTGTTCGCGTCGATGATGGCCTGGCGAAGCGATCCGGCTCCGGAATCGAGCGTGTTGATGACGGTGAACGTCGCTGCCTGCGCACTCGCGGCGAGCAACATCAAAAGTACGAATAAACCGCGGCTATAAGAAGCCGGGCGAGCTTCGACGGATTTCATTTTTCTCCTATTTCGGCTCTGGCGGCCGCTGGGAACCGGGACGAGATGGTGGCGGGATTGGACGAACGGAAAACCTTGGCGAGTTGAGCAGCAGTTTACACACTTACTCGCGCCGCCGCGTGATGGCGCTCACGCCTTCGGCGATCGCACAAGCTTCTCGAACAAACTTTCCAGCGCTGCTTCCAGGTCGTGATGTACGCCCGAGTGCACCGGAGACGTTTGGATGATCGTGCTGCGCGGGGCGACGAGCCAGTGGAAGCGGGCGCGTTGTGCGAGCGCTCCGATCGGGCCGGCGTCGGCGGTGCCGGCGCAGACCTTGGGGATCGAGTCGAGGTAGCTGTCGATCATCGCGGTGTCGATGCCGGGGGCGAGCGCTTTCAGGCGCTTGTGGTCGCACGCGATGCGTGCGCCGAGGAACGCGGCGGTGGAGGAGAAGAGGATCACGCCGGCGTTGAGGAACTCGCCGCGGTCGACGCGCGGCACGACGCGCACGACGGCGTAATCAAACGGATAGCGCTTGGGCATCAGCGGCATCCTCCATCCAGCGTCGCGGCGATTCGAGTCGGTGCAGCAGATAGTCGCGATAGGCGGCGCGATGTTCGTTCGGAGTGTTGAAGCGGGGCTCGTCGGTGAGCCAGTCGTTCGGGATCAGATCCAGCACTTCGTCGATTACCTCGGGTGTCAACTTCGCGGCGAGCTCGGAGTCGGCGTCGCGGATCTCCGTCGCCCACGGCAGCAGCACGTGATGTTTGATCGGCCCGAACGCGCTGCGGCTGCGTTTCAGAAAATCGTCGCTCCAGTTGTGATGAAAGATCAGTGTCGCGCCGTGATCGATCATCCACAAGCCGCGGTGCCAGACCAGCAGGTTCGTGTTCTTCGGCGTGCGGTCGACGTTCGTCACGAGCGCGTCGAACCAGACGATCGATGACGCCAGCCGCGACTTGCCGTCGATCGTCCGCGCGATGATCGGATCGAACGTGATCGAGCCGGGCAGATAGTCGAGGCCGATGTTCACTCCTTCACTCTTCGCGAGCAGCTCCTGAATCTCCGCATCCGGCTCGGTCTTGGCCATGCGTCCGTCGAGTTGGACGAAGACGATTTCCGGAACGGGCAGGCCGAGGGCGCGCCCGAGCTCGCCGGAAACCAGTTCCGCGATCAGCGCGCGGACGCCTTGTCCCGCGCCGCGAAACTTCACCACGTAGGTGCCGTCGTCGTCGCCGTTCACGATGGCGGGGAGCGAGCCGCCTTCGCGGAGCGGCGTTACGTATTCGGTGGCGGTCACGGTTCGAATCACGGCGGAGATCATGCCCTAAACGGCGCCGGTATGATCCCTGCACGTACAAACGATTCGACCTGATGAATCCCCCCACTCGCGACCGACACATCTCCGCTCCTCGGGCGGAGGAATTCGCAATCCTCGTCGATGCCGTCGAGGACTATGCGGTCTTTCTGCTCGATCCCGAGGGCATCATCCGCTCCTGGAATCGCGGCGCGGCGCGAATCATGGGATATGCCGAGAACGAAATCGTCGGCGAGCACTTCTCGAAGTTCTATGGTCCCGAGGACCTTGCGGCAGAAAAGCCGCGGCACGAGCTCGAGACCGCCGCGCGCGAAGGCCGCATCGAAGATGAAGGGTGGCGGATTCGAAAAGACGGCCAGCGCTTCTGGGCGAACACCGTCATCACGGTGCTACGCAACGACAAGGGCGAGATCACCGGCTTTGCCAAGGTGACGCGCGACTTGACGGCGCGCCGTCACGCGGAAGAGGAGCTTCGCCAGAGCACGGAAATCTTCCAACTGCTCGTCGCCTCCGTTCGCGATTACGCCATCTTCATGCTCGATCCGAACGGCAACATCGCCACCTGGAACAAGGGCGCCGAACGGATCAAAGGCTATACACCGGAAGAAATCATCGGTAGCCATTTCTCGCGTTTTTACGGCGAGGAAGATAAGGCCAACCACAAACCCGAACGCGAGCTGGAGATCGCGCGCGAACAGGGAAGCGTCGAAGACGAAGGATGGCGCATCCGCAAAGACGGCACGCGCTTCTGGGCCAACGTCGTCATCACCGCGGTCTTCGATCGCACCGGAGAGTTGCGCGGCTTCGCGAAAGTGACGCGCGACATCAGCGACCGCAAAGAGGCCGAGGAGACCCGGCGCGCGCTGCTCGAACAGCGCGAGGCGCGCGTTCAGGCGGAAGAAGAGCGCCGCCGCGCCGAGGCGTCGTATCGCGTCTCGCAGGAAGCGAATCGCGCCAAGGACGACTTCCTGATGACGCTCTCCCATGAGTTGCGCACGCCCATGACTGCGATTCTCGGTTGGTCGCGCATGCTGCCGTCCATGTCACCCGACGATCCGATGTTCCATGAGGCCGTCATGTCGATCGCCGGCGGCGCGCAACTGCAGGCCCGGCTCATCGACGACATCCTCGACGTCTCGCGCATCGTCTCCGGCAAGCTCCGCCTCTCGCCGGAAACGATGGAAGTGGCGCGCGTGATCCTCAATGCAGCCGAGGCCGTGAACGCGACGGCGCAAGCGAAAAACATCACCGTCACGATGTCGCTTCCGCCGACCCTCGGCGTGATCGTCGCGGATCCGACCCGCATTCAGCAGGTGATCTGGAACCTGCTGAACAACGCGGTGAAATTCACGCCGCGCGGCGGGAAGGTCGAGGTGTCGGCGCGGCGCACGGCGTCGCAGGTCCAGATATCGGTCACCGACACGGGCGAAGGAATCGATCCGCAGTTTCTGCCGCACATTTTCGAACCGTTCCGGCAGGCTGAATCACCTCAGACGCGCGTGCACGGTGGCCTCGGACTCGGCTTGTCGATCGTCCGCTACATCGCCGAGGGACATGGCGGGAACGTGTCGGCGGAGAGCGAGGGGCGCGGCAAAGGGACGACCTTCACCGTGAACCTGCCGGTGCGCTCCGTCACTGCCGGCACCGGTCCTGTGCGGAACGCGTTCGGCGACACGTTCATGCATCGCGATCGTTTGCGCGGCATCGAAATCGTCCTCGTCGACGATGAGCAGGAGTCGCGGAAGATGGTCGCGGCCGTGCTTCGCGCCGCCGGTGCGAACCTCCGTACGTTCGATTCCGCGGGCGCCGCACTCGAAGGGATCGATCAGCATCGACCGGCCATCGTCCTGACCGACATCGCCATGCCGGAGATGGATGGTTACGCCTTCACACGCGCGTTGCGCGAGCGCGACTACGGCCGCGAGATCAAGATCGTGGCGTTGTCGGCGTTCCCTGCCACCGGCGACCGAGGCAGCGGTTTCGACGCGTACCTCGCGAAGCCGATCGATCCGTTCCACCTCGTCGACGAGATCGCGCGCATCGCGCTGCCGGCCACGGCGTGACTTTCTTGCGCGTAAACGAACGTTCGTGCTAATTTCTCGCGCCCAGGAGGACATCCTATGGTGCGCGATTCCATCAATCCCAAGTTCGTCTACCATTCGCCCGTTCACTTCGATGAGCTCGATCCGATGCAGATGCTGCATAACGCGCGGTTTGCCGCGCACGTGGAGAGGGCCGTATCGGCCTGGTACATGACCTCGGGGAAGAAATGGGAGTTGCGCGTGGACGACAATCCCGATCAGTTCCACGTCGTCCGCGAGTTGCGCATCGAATATCTCAATCCCGTCGTTGGCCCCGGCACGATGCGCATCGACGTCTGGGTAGAACGCCTCGGCACGACCAGCTGCGTCTACGGCTTCCTCTGTTCCAGCGAAGACGGCCGGACGCCATTCGCGCGCGGCGAGCGCACCATCGTCAAGATCGATCCCGCGTCGCGCCGGCCCGCGCCGTGGACCGATTTCTTCCGCGACCGTCACATCACGCTGCTCAAGGACCTTCCCGCCTACGCATGAAGGGCGCGCGCACGAAGCAGGGCATTCTCGACCGCGCCGTCGACATCGCCTCGGTGGAAGGACTCGAAGGCCTCACCATCGGCCGCCTCGCCGAGGAGCTGGAGATGTCGAAGAGCGGCCTGTTTGCGCACTTCGGATCGAAGGAGGAATTGCAACTCGCCACCGTCGAAGCGGCGCGGCAGCGATTCCTCGATTCGATGTTCCGCCCCGCGCTGAAAGCGCCTCGCGGCTATCCGCGGCTCGTGGCCATCTGCCGCGCGTGGCTGGCCTACATCAAGCGCGGAGTCTTTCCCGGCGGATGCTTTTTCGCGGCGGCATCGTTCGAATTCGATGGGCGTCCCGGTCCGATCCGCGATGCGGTGGTCGCGGCGATGGACGTCTGGCTCGATGCCCTGGAAAAAGCGATCCGCATGGCCAAAGAAGAAGGGCATATCGATCGCGATGTCGACGTCAAGCAACTCGCCTTCGAACTGAACGCCATCTTCTTCGGCGCCAACTTCTCCTACCAGATGCGCGACGACAAACGCGCCCTCGGCCGCGCGTGGAAGGCCATCGAGACCCGGCTGGAGTCCGTGCGCCGTTTGCCGTAACCTCGGAGCATTCCATTCGAGAAAGGCGGCGCCGATGAACAGCAATTTCTCCTGGTTGATGCAGATCGGTTCGTATTCGTCGTGGGTGATTTTCCCCATCCGCTTCCTGGCTTCGCTCTTTCTCGCAGTGGCGGTCTATCGCAATGGCGTGAGACGGGAAGCACTCGAGTTCAGGATCCCTCCGATCGTTTGGGCCGTTCTCGTTCTGGCAGAGCCGGCGTTGGGGCTCTTCGTCTACTGGTTCATCAATCGTGACGCGGCGTACCGCGAATTTGAAGACGACGCGGCGTAGACAACCTTCCGCGCCTGCTCCCGTAGTACGGTAACGGTTCACGTCATCCCGAACGGAGAAACCATGCTCGAACTGCGCATCGAAGGTCTGTCCAAGACGTATCCCAACGGCGTTAAAGCGCTGCAGGACGTATCGCTCACGATTCCGACCGGCATGTTCGGGCTGCTCGGGCCGAACGGCGCCGGCAAGTCGACGCTGATGCGCACGATTGCCACGCTGCAGGAAGCCGACTCCGGCTCGATCGCGCTCGGCGACATCGACGTCCTTCGCGAAAAGGACAAAGTGCGGCGCCTGCTCGGCTATCTGCCGCAGGAGTTCGGCGTGTATCCGAGGATAACGGCCGAGGCGATGCTGAATCACTTCGCGGTGCTGAAGGGAATCGTGAACGCGAAAGAACGTCGCGACACCGTCAACGCGCTTTTGCAGCGAACGAACCTTTACGACGCGCGCAAACAGAACCTCAGCACCTTCTCCGGCGGCATGCGGCAGCGTTTCGGAATCGCGCAGGCGCTGCTCGGAAATCCGAAACTGATCATCGTCGACGAGCCGACCGCGGGTCTCGATCCCGAGGAGAGAGTGCGATTTCACAACCTGCTCGCGGAGATCGGGGAGAACGTCGTGGTCATCCTCTCCACGCACATCGTCGAAGACGTCAGCGACCTCTGCTCGCAGATGGCCATCATCTCCGGAGGCCGCGTGCTCATGAGCGGCGATCCGCAGGCCGCGGTGCGCGAGCTGAACGGAAAAGTGTGGCGGCGCGTGATCGGCAAACAGGAGCTGGACGATTTCCAGCAGCGCTACACCGTCATTTCCACGCGGCTCGTCGGCGGACGCACCGTCATTCACACGGTCAGCGACGCGCAGCCCGATCCGACCTTCGAGCCGATTACTGCGTCGCTCGAGGACGTCTACTTCCACTACTCGAAACGCGACAGCCAGCCGCAGGCAGAGGCGGCGTGACATGAGCTGGGAGATCCTGAAGTTCGAGCTGCGCTATCACCTGCGGCAGCCGTTGTTCTACATCCTCTTCATCATTTTCTTTTTCATGACGTTCGGCGCGGTGACCTCGGACGCCGTGCAGATCGGCGGTGCGCTCGGCAACGTCAATCGCAACGCTCCGTTCGTGATCATGCAGCTGCTGCTGGTGATGTCGACGTTCGGCGTGTTGACCACCACCGCGTACGTCGCCAGCGCCATCAACCGCGACTTCGAATACAACACCGACTCGCTTTTCTTCTCGTCGCCGGTGAAGAAGAGCCAGTACCTCTTCGGCCGCTTCACCGCCGCGTTCATCGTCTCCAGCCTGGTCTACCTCGGCGTGGTGACGGCGATCATGATCGGCTCGTTCATGCCGTGGCTGGACAAGGAGCGGCTCGGAGCGTTTGCTCTGAAACCCTACGTCTTCTCGTACTTCGTCCTGATTCTGCCGAACCTCTTCCTCTTCGCCGCCATCTTCTTCGCCGTCGCTGCGCTGACGCGCAGCCTCATGGCCACGTACACCTCGGTGGCCGCGTTCTACGTCGCCTACATCGTCTCGCGCGTGACGCTGCGCGATCTCGACAGCGAGAAGATCGGCATCCTGCTCGATCCGTTCGGCTTCTCGCCCTTCGCGCGCACCACGCGCTACTGGACGGTCTTCGAGAAGAACACCAGTCTTCTCCCGCTCGACGGCGTCTTCCTCGGCAACCGTCTGCTCTGGATCGGCGTCGCGCTCGTCCTGCTCGGATTGACGTTCGTCTTTTTCAAGATGGAAGTGGGAGGAGGCTCGCGGAAGAGGAAGAAAAAGTCCGCGGCAAACGAGGACGTGCTCGTTCCGGCCGGCGTCGCGCTCCCGCAAGTTGCGCAGCACTTCGGCGGTATGGCCTCGGTGCGTCAGTACTTCACGACCATCCGCGTCGAGACCGGAGCGATTCTCAAGAGCCTGCCGTTCATCGTGATCATGCTGCTGGCCGTGCTCAACACCGTCGGCGGCGCCGTCTTCGCCGGCCCGATTTTCGGCACGCGCTTCTATCCGGTCACGTACGAGATGCTCGAAGTGATCGAGGGCAATTTCTTTTTCTTCGCGGTGATCATCGCCGCCTTCTACGCCGGCGAGATCGTCTGGCGCGAGCGCATGCTCAAACTGAACGAGGTCACCGACACGATGCCGTCGCCGACCTGGGCGATCTGGGCCGGGAAGCTGACGGCGCTCTGCATCACGCTCTACTTCACGCTTCTTGCGGCCGTCCTGACGACGATCGCCGTGCAGGCGGCGAAGCACTATCACCACTTCGAGCTCGGCCTCTACTTCCGCGGGGCCTTCCTGATCCTCGGCATGAAGCTGCTGTTGGTGACGATCCTGATGTTTCTCGGCCAGATCATCACCAACAACCGCTACGTCGGTTTTCTGATCGCGCTCTTCTACATCGTCGGGCAGGTCGTGCTCGACGCGCTGCACTACCAGCACCACCTCTACCAGGTATTCGTCCTGCCGGACACGACCTACTCGGACATGAACGGCTACGGCCATTTCGCGCGTCCGTTCGAATGGTTCAGTCTCTACTGGACATTTTTCGCGGCGATCCTGTTGATCATCGGCCACCTCTTCTGGGTGCGCGGTACGGAGACAGCGATGCGCATCCGCACGCGCGTGGCCCGCGGCCGCCTCGGCATTCCGGCTGTGACGATGCTGGCGCTGTTCGCGATCGCGTTCGTCTCGACCGGCTGCTACATCTTCTACAACACGAACGTTCTCAATCACTACACGACGGACGACCAACGCGACAAGCGCGCCGCGGAGACGGAGAAGCTCTACAAAAAGTACGACCGCATCCTGCAGCCGCGCATCACCGATGTGCAGGCGAACGTCGACATCTACCCCGACAAGCGCTGGGTCGACATCCGCGGCACGTACACGCTCGTCAACAAAACTCCGCAGCCGATCAGCGATCTGCACGTGGTCATGCTTCCCGACGTCCCGTTCTCGGTGCAGATTCCCGGCGCGACGCTGGCGAAGAGCGACGCCGATCACGGCTACTTCATCTATCACCTCGCGCAGCCGCTCGCGCCCGGCTCGACGATTCCGATGGCGTTCACGGTCACGATTCACCATCGAGGATTCGAGAACGTCAGCCGCGATAACACGATCGTCGCGAACGGCACCTTCATCAACAATTTCTCAACCTTCCCGCACCTCGGATACAGCCCGAACGTGGAGCTGCAAGACACGTCCAAGCGCCGCAAGTACGGTCTCGCGCCGGTCGTGCGCGCGGCAAAGATCGACGATCCGAAAGCAAAACTCGACAACGGAATCACCCGCGACGCCGACTGGATCAATCTCGATACGACCGTCAGCACCTCGCCCGACCAGATCGCTCTCGCGCCCGGCTACCTCCAGAAGGAATGGACCGCGAACGGCCGCCGCTACTTCCGCTACAAAACCACGTCGCCGATTCTCGGATTTTTCGCGTATCTGTCGGCACGCTACGAGGTGAAGCGCAGCACGTGGAAGGGCATCCCGATCGAGATTTACTACGACCCGTCGCACGCCTACAACGTCGACCGGATGATCTACGCCACGCAGAAATCGCTCGATTACTTCACCGCGAACTTCTCGCCGTACCAGCACAAGCAGGTGCGCATCCTCGAGTTTCCGCGCTACGCGCAGTTCGCGCAGTCGTTCCCGAACACGATCCCATTCTCCGAGTCGATTGGCTTCATTGCCGACCTGCGCAACAAGGAAGACATCGACTACGTCTACTACGTCACCGCGCACGAAGTCGCGCACCAGTGGTGGGCGCACCAGGTCATCGGCGCCGACGTCCAGGGCGGCTCGATGCTTGCCGAAACGCTGGCCCAATACTCGGCGCTGATGGTGATGGAGAAGGAGTACGGCCGCGACAAGATGCGCCGCTTCTTAAAGTACGAGCTCGATCGCTACCTAGCCGGCCGCGGCGGCGAGCTGGTGGCCGAGATGCCGCTGATGCTCGTCGAGAATCAGGGCTACATCCACTACCGCAAGGGCAGCCTGGTGATGTACGAGCTGCGCGACGAAATCGGCGAAGACAAGGTCAATGCCGCGCTACGTCAACTCATCCACGACCACGCCTTCGAACAGCCGCCGTACGTCACGACGCGCGCCCTCATCGCCGACTTCCGCGCCGTGACGCCGCCCGACAAGCAGTCGCTGATCACCGACCTCTTCGAAACGATCACGCTCTACGACAACAAAGCAACGACCGCGACGTCTTCGAAACGGCCCGACGGCAAGTTCGTCGTCACGGTCACCGTGGAGTCGAAAAAGTTCCGCGCCGACGACCGCGGCAAGGAAACCTCGGTCCCCGTCAACGACTGGATCGACGTCGGCGTCCTCGGCGCCTCCAAGACCAAAGGAAATGAGCCGGTCCTCGCGCTGGAAAAGCACCACCTGACGACGCCTTCCGCAACCTTCTCATTCGTGGTCGCCACAAAACCCGACCGCGCCGGCATCGACCCGCTCAACAAACTCGTCGACCGCAATCCGGACGACAACACGAAGAAGGTGGAGTGAGTCATCTGCGTTACATCTGCGTAATCTGCGGATAAAGTTCTCTCGATGCACATCCTCACCGCTGCGCAGATGAAGGCGATCGACCGGCGCGCGACCGAGCGCTTCGGGATTCCGTCGATCGTGCTGATGGAGAACGCGGCGCTTGCGGTGGCGGATGCGATCGGGGAGCACTATGCAGACTGTGATCGCGCGGCGATCTTTTGCGGCCTCGGCGCGAATGGCGGCGATGGGTTCGCGATCGCGCGGCATCTCGAGCAGCGCGGCGTCGTGGCCAGCATCTTCATTGTCGGTGATCGGACGAAGATCCGCGGCGATGCTGCGGCGAACCTCGAGATCTGCGAGCGGCTCGCGCTGCCGCTGTACGAGATTGTCGATGACGACTCGCTGAACGAAGCGCTCGTCCATGCCGCGGATGCCGACCTGATCGTCGACGCCATCTTCGGCACCGGCCTCGATCGCGCACCCGAGGGGCTTTATGCGGAGACAATCCGGACGATCAATGATTTCAGGTTGCCGATCGTCGCCGTCGATTTGCCAAGCGGTGCGAATGCATCGACGGCCGAGCCGTTCGAGCCGTGCGTTCGCGCGGCGCTCACGGTCACGTTCGCAGCGCCGAAGATCTGCCATGTCTTCGAACCGGCGGCAATCAACTGCGGCGAGGTGATCGTCGCCGACATCTCCATCCCGCACGCCGCCATCGAAGATGAAAACGTCACACTGGCATTGACGACGCCGGCCGATGTGCGCCCGTACATCGAGGCGCGTCTCGCCGCGACGCACAAGGGAACGTACGGGCACGTCGCCATCATCGCCGGCTCGCCCGGACGCAGCGGCGCAGCGGTGCTCGCGGCGCGCGGCGCGATTCGCAGTGGCGCGGGATTGGTAAGCGTTGCGACGGATCACGAGACCGCGAAGCTCGTCAACGCCGGCTCGATCGAGTCGATGACGTTCTTCGGCGACGACATTCTCGAATTCATCAACGGCAAAGACGCCGTCCTGATCGGCCCCGGACTCGCCGACGATGAGGCCAGCTACGCGCGCGTGCGCCAGCTCGTCGCGGAGGTCGAGCTTCCGCTGGTCATCGACGCCTCGGCACTCAACGCCTTCGCCGTTCGCGCGGATGACTTGAATCCCGAGCGCCGTCCGCGCGTGATCACGCCGCATCCCGGCGAGCTGGCGCGCATCGTCGGATCGACGGCAAAGGACATCAATGCGCATCGCATCGACGGCGCGCGCGAAGCGGCCCGCGCCACCGGCTGCGTCGTCGTGCTCAAAGGATTTCAGACGCTGATCGCCGATCCGGACGGCCACGTCAACGTCAATCCCACCGGCAACCCCGGCATGGCCACCGGCGGCATGGGCGACGTCCTCGGCGGCATGATCGCGGCGCTACTCGCGCGCGGCATCGATCCATTCGCCGCCGCCATCGCTGCCGTCTATCTCCACGGTTTCGCCGGCGACATTCTGCTCGACGAGATGGGCGACATAGGCCTCGCCGCGCTCGATCTAGCGGAACGGATTCCGTTCGCGATCAAGCGGCTGCGGCTGTCATCCTGAGCCGCGGGAGGCGTTGGAGCGCGAAGCGCGGAACGCCGCAGAGCCTGCCCTGAGCGTAGCCGAAGGGACGGCGAAGGATGTCGAGATGCGCAACTCCGGCTGAAACCCGTTGGGATTCAACACGGGAAGCTTGAGATCTTTCGGCGTCCTCCGGCGTCGTCGCCTTCGGCTCCGCGCCTCCGGCAGCCTCAGGATGACACCAGCGCGCCCTGCTCCAGCCAGTGTGCGACGAGGCGCCGCACGCGATAGGAATCGGTCGCCAGTTGACGCTCGCAATCCGCGATGTTCGCGCCGGACGATGCCTTGATCCACACTTCGCGCACGAGCGCCGGATCGGCTTCGTCATCGTGTGGCGTCGGTTTCACGTTGGTCTTCGTCAGCGTGGCGTTGTCGGGAACGAGCGCGATAAAGCGCTGCAGCTCGTCATTGCGCCGCATCCCTTCGAGGAGCAGTCCCATGATCTCGCGCGGCACGATGTCGCTGGTCAGCTTCTCCGGCGGATACGGGACGAACGCGAACGTTCCGGTCAGCGGACGCTCCAGCGCCTGATAGAGCGCCTCGTCTCCGCGAATCTGTCCCATCTGCGCGTTGAGAAACTTTCCGTCGACGAAGACGAGCTTCGCCGCGGCCTGCTTCTGCTTGTTCATTAGCGTGAGCATTCCGGTCGCACGCATCTCGCCGAGCGATTGAACGACGGACGGCAGGCCGAAAAACTCCAGCGCGCCGGTAAGCGAGGCTGCGGCGTCTGCGCGCGCCTGCGTCTGTGCCGGCGACCATTTCGCCAGCACCTGCGCCGCCGCGCGGCCGGCGTCGTGATCGGGAAAGCGGTGCGCGATGTCGCCAAGCAGAGCCTCGGTTTCATCCGTGGGCGTCCCGGAGAGCGCCTCGATGAGCCGCACCGTCGAATCCTGTTTCTTCGGCAGCAGCCGGCCGAGAAGCTTTCCGGGAATCTCCTCGCGAAGCGCCTTGAGCAACACGCTGACGGTGCCTTCGTCGAACGATAGATCGTGCTGTGCGAGCGACGCCAGCCGCGCACGGGTGTCGCCGAGGAGCGGATTCGCCTTCATCCCGTGCCGGGCGATCGTCAGAAGCGCCGCCGAAGTGCCAATGCGGGCCAGCGCGCTGATGATGCGGTCGAGCAGCTTATGCATCTCGACGGCCGGATAGACCGACGTATCGTTGCGGAGCAGCATGGCCTCGAATTCGGCCAGCCGGGTCGTCAGCAGCTTCACCGCTGCGTCGGTTTTGATCAGGCCGAGCGCCGTTGCCGCTTCCTTGATGACGTAGATGTTGTTGCCCGGCGCCGATGCTTTCGATAGCGCTTCGAACTCGCGGTCGATCGTCTCCGGCGATTCCCGCGTGATGCGATGCAGCAGATAGATGAGATTGCGGAGGTAGTACGTGATGACGTCATCGCGCTGCAGTTCACGCTCGAGCTCATCGAGCGCCACCTCACGTCCGGTCACGCCATACGCTTCGATGAAGCCGAGAAGACTGCGCCGCTGCTCCGCACGTTGTTCGGGACGAAGCTGGCGGAAAAGCGTGGCGATCTGAAGTGTCGGAAAGAACTCCAGCACGATCTTCACCGCTGCATGTTTCGATCGGTTCTCCGTAAACTTGCGCAGCTGCACCGCGCTCATCATCTCGACCGTCTCGGCGCGAATCTGATCGACGGCGGCGAGGTCGAGCTTCTTCTCGGGGATCGAATCCTCGGCCACATCCAGCATCCACAACGCCGCTCCGAGCGCGCCCTGATTGAATTTCTCGATCGCCGCCGTCACCAACTCGCGAAACCGCTTCGTGGCGATCTCGGGACTCTCCGCGAGGTCGATGATCTTTTCCATCGCGTCGACTTGTGACGGCGGACGCGCGGAGCCGGGCGCGAAGTTGGCCACGTCCCACGACGGCAGCGCGCCGCCGAGAATGACGAAGATGTTCTTGTCGCCGCCGCCGGCGAGCGGCCGGAGCTGATCGAGATATTGATTCAACTGCTCCGCTGTCTGCGATCGCGTCGCGGCCATCGCCAGGAGCTGCGCGATCGCTTGCGGATCCGCCTCCGCCCCCTTGTTGCCGGCCGACGCCTGCTCACGCGTCAGACGATCGAAAACCAGCGAATACTGTTTCGCGGCCAGCGCTTCACTTTCGCTGGCAGGGATGACGGTGAGCGGAGGCATTCGCGCCGGCGCGACGGTCTGCTGCAACGTCGCTGAGGTCGCGCGCGACTGGCGCATCAGCGTGATGTCGGCTCGCAAGGAGTCGACGTCTGCAGCGGGACAAAGCCGCAACGCTACGGCGGTCACGCGGTCGAGAAAGTTCGCCACCGCATCGCGATCCAGCAGCTGCAACTCGCCCGTGATGTAGATTTTTTTCAGCGCGTGCAAAAGAAGGTCGCATGCGGCGATCGAACGCGTCCGATTCTGCTCCGCGGTCCACGTCGCCACCTGCTGCATCAAAATGTCCGGCGGCTGCGCCATCAACGTCGCCAGCGCGTACGACGCGGCGCTCGGCGGGATCTCCTCATCGAGATACCGCTGAAACATGGAGAGTGCCGCCGCCACCGTTTCGGACATTCCTACCGCCGCATCCGCCTGTTGGAAGCGAAGTGTATCGCCAACCTACAATGCCCGGATGCCGCAGACCTATCTCTGCCGCGATGAATCCGAGACCGCCGCCGCGGGACGCGAAATCGCGCGCACGCTCGCTCCCGACGCCGTCGTCCATCTCATCGGCGACCTCGGCGCGGGCAAGACATTCCTCGTCCGCGCCGTCGCCGCGGAGCTTGGCGCGAATCCGTCCGAGGTCGCGTCGCCGTCGTTCGCGATCGTGCATGAGTATCCGATCGCTGGGCGCGCGCCGATCATTCACATCGACGGCTATCGGCTCTCCGAAAATCGCCGGGAGTGGATGGAGATCGGCATCCCCGAGCTCCTCCAGGGTCCCGGCGTAAAACTCATCGAATGGCCGAAACGCGACTTCGCCGAATTCGAAGACAGCCACGTCGAAATCACGATTCGCGTCAACGACGATGGCAGCCGGGCCATCGAAGTGACCTAGTCGAGCAGGTTGAGCCGGCGCCGGTCGCGGTTCGACAATAGACGTGCGGCTCGGATCGTCGCTTCGCACCGTTGAGTGTCCGCGGACGTCAAATGACCGAGGACGCGAAGTCCGTTCGATTGAAGTTTCGTGAAGGGCACGACGTGGAGATCGCGGAAATCGATGGCCGTTTCTTCGGGGAAGAAGACGTAAGTATTCGGCGGAAAAATCAGCACCTCCGAGAGCAGATGAGGATTCTCGCGGAAATACGTCAGCTTGGATGTAGCGATGAAATAGTGAACGTCACTGGCCGCATCGGGCGGAGTGGAGTTGAACGCCAAGCACAGTTTCCAGCGAGCGTCAGCCGACTTCCAGAATTCGTACGACGCGTCGTGCTCGGCTCTAAAGACGCATCCCCGCTGAAGAAATGTGGGGATGCTGGTCATGGCGCTACTTCAACGGTTCACCAGCTCAGCGACTCGGCGAAGTCCCTGTTTTCCTGGTCAGCCTCGACCAGTGGCAGCAGTTTGCTGTCGGTGCCGAGGAAGAACAATTCGAATGGGATGCGGACGCTGCCGACGCCGCGCGCGAGGCGCTCTTCATCTGCGCGCTTGACGCATTCGTCGAGGTGAGTGAGGTCGCGGAGCTTCCAGGCGGATGTGCTGCCGTATGACGTAAAAACGTCGCCGAGCACTTCAAGATCGGACGCTGAGAAGACATCGACGTCTGGCTCCTTCTTCGCGACAAAACGCGGATATTGGTGCGCACGATCGACTCCGAGGTACTCATCGAACAAGGCGTCGTGATCGCCTGTCGGATTCGGCGAAAGCGCGTCCTGGATCTGGCTCAGTGCGTTCGTCGGGATCGGTCCGTTTTTCATGCAGTAGTAGTCGTCGCCGAGGATCGGGCGACCGTACCGCAGCAGGTGTTGGCGATCGGCAAAGTAGAGGAGCTTGACGGCTTTGAGTGTATCGAGATCGTCGACGCCGCGCGATACGAAAAACGCGAGCGCCTGGACCAGCTTTTCAGGATCGAACTTGAATCGAATCTGCGTCATCAGTGCGGTTGTAAGGATAGTCGGAACAGTGAGAATCCCGAAAAACTTGCGAGAATCCGCAGGGCGTTGGTCGGGACTCTCTACTCTGGGTAGCCGTGCTCGCAACGACGATGGCAGCCGTCTAATCGATCTTCACACTGTGTGAGGCCTCGGCGCCGGTTTCGGCGGACCAGCGGATGAAGCCGTGCTGGAAGTTGCTGCGGCGGTATGCGCCGTCCTGAAACTCATCACTGATCGGGTAGCCGAGCGGGCCGCGCTCCCAGCGCAGACTCTCCCATTTGTTGCGAATCTGGCCGTGCACCTCGTGCGCGCCGGTCTCGGGCGTCCAGTAGATCGAGCCGCGCTCGAAGTGAACGTAATGTCCATGTTGGTCCGGCGTCAGCGATTCGTCCTGAATGGGATATCCGAGGAAACGCGTGCCGCTCAGCGCGTGCCATTTCGCGCGGACCGGACCGTACATCGTGTGTGCGCCGATCTCTCCGGCCCAATAGATCGTCCCGCCTTGGAAGTTGCTGAAGCGGCCGCGGTCATCGCCCATCTCGTCGCTGATTGGATAACCGAGAAAGCTGCGTTCCCAGCCGAGGCTTTCCCACTTGTTGCGGATCTGGCCGTGCACCTCGTGCGGGCCCAAAGCCGGCGTCCAGTAAATCGAGCCGCCAGCGAAATGATTGAAGCGGCCGACGCCGTCGGGCGTTGGCGTTTCATTCGTCAGCGGCGCGCCGAGAAAGCCGCCGACGCCGCCGAGGCTTTGCCACTTCTGGGCGATGGCGCCGTGGACGTCGAAGGCGAGAACGATCGTAGCGATCGAAGTGCAGACGCAGAATGCGAGCGTGAGAACGGTGAGACGAGTGCGAGACGTCATCGAAACCTCCGGCTGATGAGCATTCCCGCTTAGCGGCGAATGCTCGTTTTATCCGTAGTGACGGGAGGAGTGAAAACGTTTCACTACTGGAAGTAGCCGTTCATCTCCGCGCCCGTGACGGCGCGGCCGAGGGCGGTGAAGGTGCCGTGGTCTGCGATTTCTTTCGCGGCGGCTAGGAACCCGGTCCACGCGGTGCGCGCAAGCGCACCGCCGACGCTGATGCGGCGGACGCCGGCGGCGGCGATCTCCGCGATGGACGTGCCGTCGGTGAATGTCGTTGCGAGGAGATTGAATGGCTTCGGCGCGACCGCATCGACGACGGCTTTGACGTCGCTCATCGTGCGCAGTCCGGGCGCGTAGAGGCAGTTGGCGCCGGCGGCGGCGAATGCGTTCAGGCGGCGAATCGTTTCGCCGAGGTCCGGCCGGCCCGCGATGAACCCCTCGGAACGCGCGGTGAGGAGGACGCCGGTGCCGCTTCGATCGATCGCCGCGCGCGCCGCTTCGATGCGCCGCACGGCGAGGTCGAAATCGAAGAGCGGATTGTCTTTGTCGCCGGTCGAGTCTTCGATCGAAAGTCCGGCAACGCCTGTTGCCACTGCCGCCGTAACGTTCGTCGCGACTCCGTCCGGTTCGATCGCGAAGCCACCCTCGAAATCGGCATTGACCGGCACGTCGACCGCCGCGGCAATGGCGCGGAAATGTGCGAGTGCTTCGTCGAGAGGGACGTGATTGTCGCGCCGCCCCGTCGACCATGCGAATCCCGAACTGGTCGTGGCCAGCGCGGGAAATCCAAGGTGGACAAGAAGCCGCGCGCTGCCGATGTCCCAGGGATTCGGCAGGACGAAGCATCCCGATTCGTGAAGCTGGCGGAAGCGATCGATTGCGGTGCTCATCAGCGGAGCATACGCGACGCCTCTCCGTCTAGTTCTGATTGATCGCCCACGGCCTCATCCGTAGACCGGCGACGTTTCTTGCAGGCGGCCTTATTCGCCCCGGCAAGAGCATGTGTCCTCCTATCCGTAGGAATTACGCAAGCGGTCCCGATACGCGCGGGCCTCCGCTCACCTCGCGGCCATCGACTCTCGTGTCCCGTCAGACATTTCCACGCGCTCAACAAGGAGATCTTCATGACGAAACGCGTAGTGCCGCTAACCGTTGCTCTCGTCTTTCTGTTTTCGTTTTCAGTGCTTGCTCAGGTCGACCCGGGTGTTCGCGACGACGGCGCGGGCGCCGGTCCGGCGCTCTCCTCCGTCCTGAACAACAGTCCCTCCACGATCCTCGACTTCTTCAACGACGGACAGGATCGCTTCACGGAAGTCGATTCGGTTTCGGGGACGATCTCCGGAGAGAATGGCTTCGGGCTCGGGCCTCGCTACAACTCCCGCAGTTGCGCAGCTTGCCACGCTTTTCCGGCGGTCGGCGGTACCACGGGCAACAACCCGCAGGCCGACGACGCCACCGCAGACGGCGCCACAAACACCGTCCCATCGTTTGTCGACCCCTTCGGACCCGTAGTGGAAGCACGCTTTCTGTTCTTCCTCACCGGCGGTGTTCCTGACACGACGAAGCCGGATGGCGGCGTGCACGCTCTCTACACTATCGCCGGGCGCACGGACGCGGGAGGCTGTACCGCTTCCGCCATCAGCCAGCCCGACTTCGCTACGGCCGTGGCGCAGAACAACATCATTTTTCGGATTCCGACGCCTGTTTTCGGCGCCGGCCTGATCGAGAACATCGACGAAACGACGCTCCTCAACAACCGGGCGGCCCAGGCGGGAAACTCGTTCGGGATCTCCGGAACGTTCAACCGCAACGGCAACGACGGCACGATCAGCCGTTTCGGCTGGAAGGCCCAGAATAAGTCGCTGGAGATCTTTTCCGGCGAGGCCTACAACGTCGAGATGGGAGTGAGCAACGAGCTTTTCACGCAGGAGCGGCCATCGCCGGACGAAGAACTGGCTACCGGTCTTCCATCGCCCTGCAAGATCAACGGGACGCCGGAGGATCACACGAACTTCAACACGACGGCGGTCGGCACACCGAGCGACGCGGTGCAGTTTGCGATGTTCATGCGCTTGTTAGCGCCGCCTGCTGCGTCGGGAAACAATCCGGGCGGAAACCTCTCGATTAAGCACGGCGCCGGCGCGTTCCAGAACATCGGTTGCGTGGTCTGCCATACGCAGACACTGACCACGGCCGCATCGCGCATTACGTCGAGTCTCGACCACGCCTCGGTCGATCTCCTCAGCGACCTCGAGATTCATCACATGGGCACCGGCCTGGCGGACAACGTCTCGCAGGGAAATGCCGGCGGCGATCAGTTCCGCACCGCCCCGCTCTGGGGCCTCGGGCAGCGGATCTTCTTCCTTCACGATGGCCGCACGAGCGACTTGATGGCGGCCATTGCCGCCCATTCGTCGAGCGGCTCGGAGGCAAACACTACCGTCGCCAACTTCAATGCGCTCTCCACGACCACAAAGCAAGACATCCTGAACTTCCTCCGAAGTCTCTAATCGCTCACCGTTCTTTGTTGGGAGTCCGCCGGCACGTCTGGCTGGCGGACTCCGCACGCCGAAGGAGATCCATGGCCTGCGACTGCCGTCTTCTGCTCGTTTCCTTCTTTTTGGCAGTGTTCCCTGCGTTCGCTCAATCTCCGCCGCCTTCCGTTGCCCGCCCGCATGCCGCATCGATCCCTCGGGGAGTCATCCTGGTGAAAGGAGCCACACCGAGCGCCAGCGACGCCACGACTCCCGTGCCGGAGGGATCCGCGGTCGGCGCGGATGCGTTCGAGAGCCGTTACTTCGGAATCTCGTATCGGCTTCCGCCTGGTTGGACGGAGAAAGTGAAAGGCCCTCCGCCGTCGGACAGCGGCAGCTACGTGCTGGCGCTGCTCGTTCCGGCGGACAACATTGCCGAGTCGGTCAAGGGGTCGATCCTTATCGAGGCCCAGGATGCGTTCTTCAACGTCGCACCCATCAGCAATGCTCTCGATACGGTGAATTACGTTCGCAATCACCTCCAGCCATCTCAGGAGGTGGAGCGCGCGCCGGCCGAAGTAAAAATCGGCGGGCACTCGTTTGCGCGCCTCGACTACGGATCACCGAGCATTGGATTGCACTGGCGTATTGTGGCCACGGAGATCCGTTGCCACATCCTGCAGTTCATTTTCAGCGGGCCTGATCCGGCGGTGCTCGATGACATGGTTGCCGGTCTTTCGCACCTCGAATTCCATGGCGCGAGCCGCGCGCCGCTCTGCGTGGCCGGCTACGCCGTTTCGGCCAACATCCGTCAGCGCGTCACGCCTGCGTTCGCGGCCCGGTTCAACCCGATTCCCGTCCGAATCATCATCGACAGGCAGGGACAGGTGAAGTATGTCCACGTGATCAGCGCCTTCGCCGAGCAGAGCGCGGCGTTGACCGAGGCGTTGATGAAGTGGCGATTCAAGCCCTATCTGAGGGACGGAAAGCCGGTGGAGATCGAGACGGGCATGATCTTCGGCCAGGCTGCGCAACGGCCGGCGCCGTAGGATTCGCGTACTGACTTACGACTTGTTATCCACGCGCGGCGCGAAGCGCTGGCGGGCGTGGAAGGCTTTGTCGAGGCCGATCCATTTGACGTTGTCGAGGGAGATGGCAGGGGCGCCGTCGGGCCAGTTGCCGATGGGGAGATAGAAGTGGCCGTCGCCGAGGATTTTGTATTTGCGGACGAGGTCGCGCATGCTCGTGCAACCGTTCTTGTGCGCCTTCAGGCCGCGGATCTCCAGCATTTCGCCGGTGCGTTCGGCGGTTCCTTCAAAGACGCGGATCTCTTCGCAGATTTGCTTCATGGATTCGTCTCGACAGTTTGCATCTCCTGCAAAAATTGGGCACACATATTTACCGAAGACGGCGGCGTGCTCGGCAGCTGGCGTCAAATCCGCATGCACACAGCAAAATGTCCTTGTCGCCGAAAGTTCTGGTCGTGGAAGACGACGACGCAATCCGCGCCCTGCTCATCGCCGCGTTGCGCCGGGAGCCGTTCGAAGTGCACGCCGCGACCAACGGTGCGGAGGCGCTGACGCTCACGCGGTCCACGGAGTACGCGGTCATCCTTCTCGATTTGATGATGCCGTTGGTGACGGGAGTAGAGTTTCTTCAAGCCTTTCACGAAACCAATCCGAATTCGCGCACGGTCGTCTTCGTGATGACGGCATTCGACGACGCCACCATCCGCCATATCGCGCCGAACCTCGTGCACGGAATCGTGCGCAAGCCGTTCGATGTGCCGCAACTCGTGGCCATGGTTCGCGAGGTCGCGTTGACGCGGATACCGGTGCAGCCATCGAACCAGCCGGTTGCGGACGTCGCAATGGACGCGGGTGACGCGCCGGCGCTCGAGCCAAACTAGGCCGGCCTACTCGTAGCGCAACGCGTCGATCGGATCGAGCCTCGCGGCTTTGCGCGCCGGGTAGAAGCCGAAGAAGATCCCGACGAACGCGGCCACTCCGAACGACAGCGCGACCGAGGTCGGCGTCACGACAATCGGCCATTGCAGGAAGCGCTTGATGATGAGTGACGCGCCGATGCCCAGCGCAACGCCGACTCCGCCGCCGACGACTGCCAGCGTCACCGCTTCGAAGAGGAACTGCAGCAGGACGTGGCGGCCCTTCGCGCCGATGGCCATGCGGATGCCGATTTCGCGCGTGCGCTCCGTGACCGAGACCAGCATGATGTTCATGATGCCGATGCCGCCGACGAACAAGGAGATGGCGGCGATGCAGATCAGGAGCACGCGGAGGATCGCTGACTGCTGGCCCGCCATCTGCGCGATCTCTTCCTGCGAGCGCATCTGAAAGTCGGCGTCGCCCTTCGGCGGGATGCGGTGGCGTTGCCGGAGCACGGCGTCCATCTCGTTTTGCGCTTCCTGAACCTGCGCGGCCGAGGCGGCGGAGACCTGGAGCATGTCGATCTTGGTCTTGCCGGACAGGCGCTTCATCACCGTCGTGTACGGCGCGACGACGACGTCGTCCTGGTCCTGCCCCATCATGTTGCCGCCCTTCTTCTCGAGGACGCCGGTGACTTTGAAGGGGACGTTCTTGATGCGCACGATCTGGTTGACGGCCTGGCCGTCAGGGAAAAGATTGTCGGCGACGGTCTTGCCGAGGACGCAAACTTTCGAGGCGCTCTTCACATCCTGGTCGGTGAAGAACTGTCCGTCCGCGACGTTCCAGGAGCGGATGAGCGGGTAGTCGACGTCCACGCCCTGAATCGAGGTTCCCCAGTTCAGCTCTCCGGCCACGATCTGCGCGGCCGAGCGCACGGTGGGCGACACATACGCGACCGCGGGACACTCAGCCTTGATGGCGTCGGCATCCTCGATCGTCAGGCTCGAGTTGCCGGTAAACAGGCGTGCGCCGCCCGAGGTCGCGGCGCCGGGGAAGACCATGATGTAGTTCGTGCCCATGGCGTTGGTGGAGTTCTCGATCGATTTCGTCGCGCCATTGCCGATGGCCACGACGGCGATGACGCAGCCGACACCGATGATGATTCCGAGCGCGGTCAGGAACGAGCGCATCTTGTTGCGCGCGATGGCCCGCAAACCGACCAGGATGATGTTGCTGAAGCGCATCACGGAACTCTTCATCGGGTTGCCTCCACCGGGATCGGAGCTGCCGGCGCGGCGATACCGCGGACGTCGACGCGATGCTGTTCCACTTTCTCATCGTGTTGGATCACGCCGTCGCGCACGGTGACGACGCGCTTGGCGTGCTGCGCGATGTCGGGTTCGTGCGTGATCAGAACGACGGTCTTGCCGCTGTCGTTCAGCGACTGAAAAATCCCCATGATCTCTTCGGACGTGCGCGAGTCGAGATTGCCGGTCGGCTCGTCGGCGAGGAGCATGGCCGGATCGGTGACGAGCGCGCGGGCGATGGCCACGCGCTGCTGCTGGCCGCCGGAAAGCTGCGACGGATGATTGTGCTCGCGCCCTTTGAGGCCGACGCGATGCAGCGCATCCATGGCCGCCTTGTGGCGCTCTTCGCGCGACCAGCCGAGGTCACCGTAGATGAGCGGCAGCTCGACGTTTTCGACGGCCGAAGTGCGCGCAAGCAGGTTGAAGCTCTGAAAAACGAATCCGATCTTCGCGTTGCGAATGACGGCGCGCTCGTCGCGATCGAGCGTGGAGACGTCGATGCCGTCGAGTTTGTACGAGCCGTCGGTCGGACGATCGAGACATCCGAGGATGTTCATCAGCGTCGATTTGCCGGAGCCGGACGGTCCCATGACGGCCAGAAACTCGCCCTGGTCGACGAGGAGGTCGACGCCCGCGAGCGCGCGGACTTCGACCTCGCCCATCGAGTACACCTTGGTGAGGCCGTGGATCTCGATGACCTTATCCGGCACTACCGGCCACCTCTTCCGCCGCCACCGCCGCCCGGACGTCCACCGACTGGATTACTGCTGCCCGGAGGCCCATTCGTATCAACCTTGGTCGTAGCCAGGCCGATGATGACGTTATCGCCCGGTTTGAGATCACCGGAGACGACCTGCGTGTAATGGCCGTCGGTGATGCCGGTGCGGATCTCGACCGCGGTGAGTTTGTTGTCGGCTCCCAGGACGTAAACGGTCTGCGGGCGTTTGCGAGCAGCGGGCGGAGCGCCGAGTGCGCCTGCAGCGCCGGCCACTCCTCCGCCGCGGTTGCCGAAGCGCGCCGCGCGCTCCTCGGGACTCATGCCGCCGCCGGCAGTCGATGTTCCGCCGTTCTGCTGCTGTCGCGCGCGCCAACGCGCGGTGCGATCCGTGGTCGACGTCGCGGCCGTCTGCGTTGATGTCGTATCGGTCGCAGCAGTCGAGCTGGCGTTGCCTCCGCCGGAAGTCGTCGTTGCAGCGCCGCCCGTCGCCGTATCCGGCTTGAAGCGCAGCGCGCTGTTCGGAATACGCAAGACGTCGCGCACTACGGCCACGTCAATGGTGACGTTCGCCGTCATCTTCGGACGCAACTTCTCGTCGGGATTCGCGACTTCGATGATGACCGGATAGGTGACGACATTCTGGCTGACGGTTGCGTTGAGCCGGATCTGCGAGATGCGTCCGCGGAACTCCTGATCGGGATAGGAGTCGACGGTGAATCGCGCCGGCTGTCCGACGGCGATGCGGCCGATGTCCGATTGATCGACGTCGGCCTGCACCTGCATCTTGGTCATGTCCTGGGCGATGGAGAAGAGCGTGGGCGCGGAGAACGATGCGGCCACGGTCTGGCCGACGTCGTACTGACGATCGACGACGATGCCGTCGATTGGCGAGACGATCTTCGTGTACTTCAGATTCGTCAGCGACTGATTGAGCGCCGCCGTCGATTGCTGCACCTGCGCGTTCGCGCCTTCGTACGCGGCGCGCGCGGAGTCGAGATCGGATTGCGGCGAGAGGCCCGCTTTCACGAGGCGCACCTGGCGGTCGTAGTTGATCCGCGTGTTCGCAGCCTCAACTTTCGACTTGGTGACGTCGGCCTGGCGCTGTTCGACCTGCTGCTGAAACGGCGTCGGGTCGAGCTCGGCGAGGAGCTGTCCCTTCGTGACGCGGCTGTTGAAGTCGGCGTAGAGCCTGGCGATGACGCCCGAAACCTGACTGCCGATCTGCACGGTCGTGACGGCCGACAAGGTGCCGGTCGCGGTGACGGTCATGGTGATGTTGCCGCGGTCCACTTTTTCGGTGCGGTACTGCTCGTCCTTGCTGCCTCTGCCCTTGCAAAATGCCAGGGCACTGATCGTCAGAATCACTGCAAAACGTCTCACGCTGAAGACTCCCTCCGCGCTCCTTACGACCTGATTCCTCAGGCGTTGAACGAGCGCGCGAAGTGTAATGCACCGTTCCCGCCTACTCCGGCGCTGAGCAAGCCGCAACCGATTCGTGACCTGCACTGCCGGCCGTGCCGGCTCTGCTATGCTTCGCGGCCCATGGCGCTTTTTTCGACGAAAGACACACCTCCGCAGCCGCGCAACGCGGAGCCGCAGACCGCGCACAGCGGCACCTTTTTCGGTCCGAACGTGACGATCGAGGGGACGGTCACCGGCTCGGAACCGATCCTGATCGAAGGCACGGTGCGGGGAAAGATCAATCTCACCGGCGAGCTTCGCGTCGGAACGAAGGCGCGCATCGAGGCTACCGTCCATGCGAAGAATGTGACCGTGGAAGGGAAGCTGACCGGCGACATTTCCGCGGATGAGAAAGTGGAGCTCGTGGCCAGCTCCACGGTCGAAGGCAACATCAAGGCGCCGAAGATCGTCGTCGCCGAGGGCGCGCGGTTCCGCGGCTCGGTCGATATGGGATCGACGAAACCGAATGTTTCCGCGGAGCCGCCGAAGAAGTAACCCGCCCAACCTGCAAATCCACACGGAGGAATCATGAGCACGCCCGCTCTGCGCGAAACGCGCGACTATAAGAATTACATCGACGGCCAGTGGATCGCCTCGGCGACCGGCAAGACGTTCGAGAACCGCAGCCCAGCCAATGACGATGACCTGATCGGTACGTTTCAGGAGTCGAACGCCGACGATCTGAATGCCGCGGTCGATGCCGCGGACCGCGCGTTCCATCCGTGGCGCCTCACGCCTGCGCCGATCCGCGCCGACTATCTCTACGCGGTCGGCAACATTCTCAAGCGCGACAAGGAAGCGATCGCGACGGAGATGACGCGCGAGATGGGGAAGGTGCTGCAGGAAACGCGCGGCGACGTGCAGGAAGCGATCGATATGGCCTTCCTGATGGCCGGCGAAGGCCGCCGCCTGCACGGCGTGACGACGCCCTCCGAGCTCCCCAACAAGTTCAACATGGCCGTGCGCATGCCCCTCGGCGTGGCCGGCATGATCACGCCCTGGAACTTTCCGATCGCAATCCCGGCGTGGAAGTCGATGGCGGCGCTGATCTGCGGCAATACGGTCGTGATCAAGCCGGCATCGCAGACGCCGCTATCGGTCGTGATGCTTGCGGAAGCGTTTGCGGAGGCAGGGCTGCCGCGAGGTGTATTCAATGTGGTGACTGGCGGCGGGAAGGCGGTCGGCGAGCCGATGCTGACGCATCCGAAGGTGGCGGTGATCTCGTTCACCGGTTCCACCGACGTCGGCCGCGAGATCTCGATCGCCTGCGCGCCGCAGTTCAAGCATGTGCATCTGGAGATGGGCGGCAAGAATGTGATCCTGGTGATGGACGACGCCGACGTCGACCTCGCCGTCGACGGCGCGTTGTGGGGCGCATTCGGCACGGCTGGCCAGCGCTGCACGGCGGCATCGCGCATCGTTGCGCATCGCAAAATCTACGATGAGTTTGTTTCGAAACTTTCCGCGCGCGCGAAGTCGCTGCGCGTCGGCAACGGCCTCGATCCGCAGACGGACATGGGGCCGAACATTTCGGCGTCGCAGATCAAGACGATTTCCAAGTACGTGAAGATCGGCCAGGACGAAGGCGCAACGGTCACCGCCGGTGGCGCGACGCTGACCGATGGAACGTACGCGAAAGGCCACTTCCACCAACCGACGGTGTTCGCGGATGTGAATCCCGGCATGCGTATCGCGCAGGAGGAGATCTTCGGTCCGGTTACCGCGGTGATGCGCTGCGATTCGCTCGAAGAAGCCATCGCCATCGGCAACGGCGTGAAGTACGGACTGTCGTCGTCGATCTACACGCGTGATATCAACAAAGCTTTCGTGGCCATGCGCGACATGTACACCGGGATCTTCTATGTGAACGCCCCGACGATCGGCGCCGAGGTGCATCTGCCGTTCGGCGGCACGAAGCAGACCGGGAACGGACATCGCGAAGCGGGCGTGGCGGGCATCGACGTCTTCAGCGAATGGAAGTCGATCTACGTCGACTACTCCGGCGCGCTGCAGCGCGCGCAGATCGATACGGAAGAGTTGTAGATCGCGCCGCAGCGATCGTCGGCGGAGCCGGCACAAGATCCGTAGCCCACGCCTTCAGGCGTGGGTTTTCGTGTGGCGCGATGTTGTGAGCCCGCCTTGGCGGGCGAAAGAAAGCTTTCTGTCGCCCGCCAAGGCGGGCTCACAAATCGGACGACATCCGTTGACCCACGGTTAAAACCGTGGGCTACGGTTCTTACGCCGGCTTCGCCGACGGTTGGCCGCTCCGTTGCGCTTCCGTCGCGCTACACTTCCGCGCCGATGAAAAGCTTGATTCGACTTCTGCCGCTGCTGTTAGCCGTTCCGGCGTTTGCGCAATCGACGGCGGACGCGATCATCGCGCGCGAGTTGCAGACATCGCGCGCGTACGAGACGCTCGGTCACATCACGGACGACATCGGCGCGCGGCTCACCGGATCGAAAGGCGCCGCGAAAGCGGTGGCCTGGACGACGCAGCAGTTTCGCGAATGGGGCATCCCCGTCACGAACCAGCCGGTGATGGTGCCGCATTGGGTGCGCGGGCGGGAAGAGGCGCGGCTGGTTTCGCCGGCCGATCACAACATCGTGCTGACGGCGATCGGCGGCAGCGTGGCCACGCCGGCGGCTGGGATTACCGCGGACGTCATCGAAGTCGATTCGTTCGATGAATTGAAAACGCTCGGCGCGGCCAAACTGCGCGGCAAGATCGTCTTCTACAACAATCCGATGGACATGGAACTCGTCCGCGCGCATCGCGCGTTCGAGGCGTATCGCATCGCGGTTGCGTTCCGCGGCGCGGGCGCCAGCCGCGCTGCGGAGTACGGCGCGAAGGCGGTGGTGATCCGCTCGGTCGGATCGGCGTCGCTACGCACTCCGCACACCGGCGCGCTTCGCTACGATCCGAAGCAGCCGAAGATCCCGGCTGCCGCCATGACGGCGGAAGACGCGATGCTCGTGCATCGCCTGCTCGCGCGAGGAAAACGCGTGCGCATGCACATGATCCTGACGCCGCGGACGCTGCCGGATGTGATGTCCGCGAACGTAATCGCCGAAATCCGCGGCAGCGAGAAGCCGGAGGAGATCGTCCTCATCGGCGCGCACCTCGATTCGTGGGATCTCGCCACCGGCGCGATCGACGACGGCTCCGGCGTGGCCATGGTCATGGAGACGATGCGTCTCCTGAAAGAAATGAAACTGACGCCGCGCCGCACGATTCGGGCTGTGCTTTTCATGAACGAAGAAAACGGTTCGCGCGGCGGTCAGCAGTACGCGAAGGATCACGGCAAGGACAAACACGTCGCCGCGATCGAGACCGACGCAGGCGGCGCAGCGCCGACGGGCTTCACGACCTCGATCAAAGGCGACGCGCTGACCGCTCTCGAGACGCGAACCAAACCGCTTGCTGCAGTTTCAGCCAACCATTTCGAGGTTGCCGCGGAAGTGGGGGCGGACATCGATCCGCTGACGCAGGCCGGTGTCGCGAGCTTCGGTCTCGTCCCCGAGCCGCTGCACTATTTCGACTATCACCACACGAATGCCGACACGCTGGACAAAGTCGATCCGAAGGAGCTGACGCAGGACAGCGCGGCGATCGCGGCGCTGGCGTGGATTTTGGCGGAGTAGTTTTCGCTCCATCCTGCGCGAAGACGCAGGATCTCCGGTGATACCGCGCAGTCGTTGATTGAAGATCACTCCTGCCGGTCTGACCGGAGATCCTGAGGCCGATCTTCGCTTCGCTCAGCGGCCTCAGGATAAAGTTTCCCGAGCCATGCGAAACGACATCCTCGGCGGGGCGGCGACGTTTGTCGCCATGGCCTACATCATCATCGTCAATCCGGCCATTCTGAAAGCTGCGGGACTTCCGATCGGAGCAAGTACCGTGGCCACGATCGTCGTTGCCGCGGCCGGTTCCATCCTGATGGGCGTCTACGCGAAACGGCCTATCGCCGTGGCGCCGTACATGGGCGAGAACGCCTTCATCGCCTACGGCCTTGCGGCGCTCGGAATCACATGGCAGCAGAGAATTGGATCGGTCTTCGTCAGCGGCGTGCTGTTTCTCATCATCACTCTGACCGGTCTGCGCGGCTGGCTGGCGAAGTCGATTTCGCAAAGTCTGAAGTTCAGCTTCGCTGCCGGCATCGGCCTCTTTCTCGCGTTCATCGGACTGACCGAGACCGGCATCGTGGAGAGCGGGACCGGCGTTCCGGTGAAGATCGGCAATCTGCACAACCCGCAGGTGCTCCTGGCCATCGGCGGATTCATCGTGATGATGGTCTTGATGTGTTTTCGGGTGCGCGGTGCGATTCTCATCGGCATCGTCGTCACCGCCGCCGCCGGCATCTTCCTCGGCTTCGGGCATGCGCCAAGAGCATTCCTGTCCATGCCCTTTACGGGCGACTACAGCCTTGCTCCGATCGCGATGCAGCTCGATGTCCGTGGCGTTCTGCGGCTGTCCTTTCTGCCGATCCTGCTCACGCTGTTTCTCATGAGCTTTCTCGACACGCTCGGGACTCTCGTCGGCGTCGGTGCGGCGGGCGGGATGCTCGACGCGAAGGGGGACTTTCCCGAGATCGAGAAGCCGATGACGGTCGATGCCATCTCCTGCTGCCTCAGCGGTCTTCTCGGCACGTCGACCAGCGGCGCGTACATCGAATCAGCGGTCGGTATCCGCGATGGAGCGAAGACGGGGGTGGCAGCGATCACCACAGGGCTGCTCTTCGCGCTGTCGCTCTTCTTCATCCCGCTGGTCGAGCCGCTGCAGGCGCTCAAATTCGCATACGGACCGGCGCTGATCGCGGTCGGCGCGCTGATGCTGGAGTCAATCCGCCGCATCGACTTCGACGACCTGACGGAACTGGTGCCCGCCTTCGCCACGATCGTGATGATGATCTTCACCTACAACATCGCGAACGGACTGACGGCGGGACTCGTGCTCTATCCGCTGATGAAATTGCTGACCGGACGTCCGCGCGAGATCGGCGGGGGATCGATCGTGCTCGCGGCGCTTTGCCTGGTCTGGTACGTCTTCGGCCTTCCGCACTGAAGTCAGGCGGAACGATTCACTGTTTTCGTTTTTGAAGATCGGCCGCGAGCTGCTCTCCGCGGATTCGGAACGCGCGGGCGCCGGCGTCGTTGCCGAGGTCTTTCATCTCTCGCGCCGCGAGGAAGTAGGTCGCCGGTTTCGGCGACGCTTTCACCATCGCTTCAAGGGCCGGTCCGATTTCGGCGAATCGATGTTCGGACGCGAAGAGCAACGCCAGACGAACGTACGCTTCCGTCGAATCGGGGAAGCGTTCGATTTCTTTTCTGAAGTCGGCTTCGGCCTCTGCAGTCCGTCCCATGCGGGCCAGAATGTCGCCGCGCGTGGAGAAGGCCGTTGCAACAGGATGCGTGCCTTCTCCGCCGGCATACGCGATCGCGCGATTTGCCACGGTAAGCGCCTCGTCAACTTTCTGCTGTGAAGCCAGAATGCGTGCGAGCAGGATCAGCGCGGGCACGTTCGGCTGATCTTCCGGGCCGGCAGCCAGGCGAGCCTCTCGTTCCGCCGAAGGGAGATCGGATCGCGCTTCCGCGACGGCCGCGAGAACCAGATGCGCAGTTGCCGGATCGGTCTTCATCGCTTGTTGTGCGTTGAGCTCAGCCGCCTTCAAGTCGCCGAGGTCGAGCTCTACGTTCGCGATTTCGATTGCGACGGAATCGACCAACTGCGGCGATCGCCGAATCGCTTCGCGGTATGCCTCGAGTGCCTCGGGGAGACGGCCCAGACGCCGCAGGTCGCCGGCCATCTGCATGTACACGTCGACGAGGTCAGGCTCTTCGCGCAGGATCTCGCGGCAGAGCGCGACGCTTTCGCTGTAGCGCTTCTGCTGGTTGAGAACGAACGTCTGCTGGACGCGTGCAAGCACGCCGATGTGATCGCGCGGATTCCGCAGCGGACCAGTCGTGTGCACCGCCGCGCCCGATAGATAGCCGAGCGCGGAGAGGCGCGCCATCTCTTCGCTGTTTGCAGGCTTTTGAGCCTGGAGGTTGAGCGGGATTCTCGAGAGCTCGCCGGCGAGTGCGTTCGCGTCGCGGCGGCGCTCGCCGCGAACATTGTGGGTCTCGTGCGGATCGGTGACGACGTCGAACAACTCGGGCGCCGGACTCTCGATGTAGTGATTGCGCGAATCGGTGAACGATCGCAACTGACTCCAGCCGAGGTGCAGCCGCGGGTAGAGCGTCTCGCTGTAGACCTTGCGCTCCATTCTGGCGCGCCCTTCGGCCAGGTCGATCAGCGACATTCCGGGAAGACCATCAGGAACTCGGGAACCGACTGCGCTCGTGATCGTCGGGAGAATGTCGACCAGTTGAGCCGGCGCGGAGACGCGCTTTCCGGCCAGGTATCGTCCGGGAAGCTTGACGATCAGAGGAACGTGAAGGACTTCGCGATAGAGGAGCACGCCGTGCTCCGCCTCGCCGTGATCGCCCAATCCCTCGCCATGATCGCCCGCGAGAATGATCAGCGACTTGTCATAGAGACCACGCTTGTCGAGATCGGCGAAGAACCGCCCGAGGATTGCGTCGGCAGTGGCGATCTCGCCGTCGTACGGGCTGGCGGCGTACTTCGAGCGGAACGGTTCGACAGGCTCGTACGGAGAATGCGGTTCGAAGAGGTGAAGGAAAAGAAAGGTTGGCCTTCCGTTCGCCTTGTCGAGCCAGCCGAGTGCCGCGCGGACCGTCTCGCCGCCGTGTCGTTGCAGCGCGCCGAGAGTCGCGGACTCCCAAACTTCCATCGAGTCATCGTAGAAGTCGAAGAGTGATCCCAGCCCAGTATCGCGCCGCAGCACGTAGGCAGACACCGCGGCGCCTGTCGCATAGCCGTGTTCGGAAAGGAGCCGTGGCAGCGTGGGATACGCGTTGGGATCGAGGGTATAGCCGATGTTGCTGCGCACGCCGTTCTCGTACGGCAGCCTGCCGGTCAGCATCGTGGCGTGGGAGGGGAAGGTCAGCGGGACATGGGCGTACGCATTCTCGAAGGCGATGCCGTCCGCGGCCAGCCGGTCGATGGCCGGCGTGTCGACGAGCTTCGCGCCGTAGACCGAAAGATGGTCGGCGCGAAGCGTGTCAATCGTAATGAGGATGACCGGCGCGTTCGCAAATTGTCCGGCGCTCGATTCGCGATGCCTGCAGCCGGTCAGGAGGAATGCAGCGGTAACGAGCGGGACGAGTCCGCGAAAGAGACGATTCACAATGGTTGATCAGCGCGGCGTTCTTAGATGCCCACGCGGAACGGCTTCTCGAATTCGTAGTTCTTGCCGAGGACGCCGTCGACGACGTGAACCTTCATCGTGTAATCGCCCGGTACGAAGCCGTCGAGCGGGATGGAGAGGCCGAGACCGTAGCGGCCTTTCTCGCCCTTCAACTTTGCGAGGTTGGTGTCTTTCATCGGGAACTTCAGCGCAGTCGGTCCCTTCGCCGTCTTTCCGAGAATGTCGATCTGCACGCGGACGTTCGGCACGCCCTGATCGGTGACGCCAGGATTTCTAAGCTCGACGAAATACCAGAGATCGCCGCCCGGTGCGAAGAGAGCGTCGCCCTTGGGAACGACTTTGAGACCGCCGAAGGTGAACGGATCCGCCGGCCGCCATTCTGTTTTCAACGGATACACCTCGCTGGCAAGGAGGAGCGGAGAGGCTCCGACGGCCGCGGGGTCGAGTCCTTCGATCGTCATCGGGATGCGGGAGGCGGCGAGGATTTTTCCGCCGGACGCGACGCCGAACGTCGCGGTGTAGGTTCCGGGACTGACGTCGATCGAACGGTCGATGTACGCATCTTTTCCCAAAGCCATCATCGTGGCGTCGTCTTCTTTGACATCGACGATCTCGCCGTTCTTATTTTCGATGACCGCGAACGACGTGATTCTCTGGCCCGTGGGGATGTCACCGCCCTTGGGGACGTAGATCTGCGCGGAAACGAATTGCTCCCCTTCCGACGTGACGAACTCTCCCCACGTCAGCTGGGCGTTACCGACGGTCTGCTTGTCGCCGGAGCGAAACTGCTCCCAGGCGGTCTTCAAATCAGGGTTCGTGAACGTGGCCTTGCGGACCGGTGCTGGCTTCTCGTAGACGGGAGGCTTCGACAATCTCGGCGACACGATGGACGCGTTGATGGCCTGCATGAAGAGTACTTCTGGATTCACGCGTTCCGTCGTTCCCAACCGCCAGTCGCCACGTCCTTCATCTGCGAAGACGATCGTGAAATCGGCCTGCTTCACAAAGGCCGGTTTTTTTTCGTGCGCATACATCCAGAACTGTTGATTGGGCTCGGCGGTTGGATGGCCGAGCACCAGACGTCCTTGCGAGTCGACCGGTACGTTTCCTGGCGTCGCGCCGGCAAAGGTGGAGGACGATTCGGCATCCTTTCCCGCTTTGCCGCTGACGCGGTAGGGCGGTCCAAAAAGAATGAAGACCTTTCCCTGGTCGGTCAACGCGCCGTTGAACTTACCGTTGCTGAAGTTCTTGTCGGCAAAATCAACACGCGCCTCGAAGTCTTCGCGGAACTCATTGCGCGGCGTGGTCGGTGTCGGATCGCGCCGTGCCCAGAAAAGGTCGATGAAGGCCTGCGCTTCGTCGTCCGATCGCAATGTCTTCCACGTCTTCACCTCTTCTTTGGTCATGAGGTATTTGACGGGGCCCTCCGCCCAATCGACGAACTTCGGTGAGACGTTCGCGAAGGCGGATGTTGCGATGACGATCGCGAGGATGGCGCACATCGAAAGAGTCTTCATGGATTGATCGCTCCGGAAACGCATTGTGCCAAAAAAACGGGGCGGCCGTAGCCGCCCCGTGTACCAACGTTGAAAATCGAGACTAGAAGCGGATACCCGCGTAAACCAGGTACTGACGCGGTACGACGTAGTTGGTCGAAGCCGTCGGGCGGCCGAACGTGGCGTTCTTCGTGAAGCCGGTCGGGTAGCCCAACGAATCGAGAGGCGTGGTCGCGTCGGCCGTGATGGCAGTGCTGTACGAAAGCAGCGTCCGATCGTTGAATACGTTGCGGATGTCGAACTTGATCCATGGCGTAACCACGGCGATCGGGATGTTCCACTGCAGCGATGCGTCGAAGATCGACGAGGCGTTGAACTCGCCTGCGCCGCGAGGTCCGAAGAAAATGCCGGCAGTCGAGCCGGCGCCCGTGTAGCCGGGGTTGAGCGCTTTCGATGCCGCCGTACGGGCGATCGATGCTGAGTAGCTATAGGTCAGCGGCGAGTCATAGCGGAAGAGCAAGCCGGTGCCGAGGCTGCCGAAGCGGCCGAGGTTGAAGTTGTAGGTCGTCCAGAGGCGCAACCGGTTGGCTTCGTACTGCGCCAGTCTGCCGGTCGGGTTCTCGCGAGGATCCTGGATCTCGGGGCGGTTGCCAAATGCCGAGGTCGGAATCGTCTGTCCCGCTTCACCTTCGTAATTGCCGTTGTTCTTGAACTGGTGCGTCAGGTTGCCTTCCACGCCCCAGCTGCGGGTGAGGTCGTAGTGCGCCTGGATGTCGGCCGCCTGATACAGGCGTTTCGGGCCGTTGCTGTTGGCATACCGGATGTTGTCCGCGCAGCCGGCGCTGACACCCTGCAGCACGATGTTCGTGCAGCCGTCCTTGAAGAGGATGAAGTCCTCGATGAAGTCGGTGTATTTACGATTGGTGAATGTCGCTTTCGCCCAGCCGCTCTTCGGAAGAACCGTGCCGGCGGAAAGCGTCACTTCGTTGCTGATCGGCGCGTGCATTCCCTTGTCCACGAAGATGTTCGCGGTCGGCACGCTCGCGTAGTAGAACTTGTAGTTCTTCACGTCGAAACCAGGTGCGAAGGAGCGTCCTTCACCCTTCGGGCCGGTGTAATAGCCGTAGAGCAGCGCCGGCTTGCCGACTGGGGTGTTGGCTCCGGAGAGCGCCGGATTGTAGCGGCCGACATACTGCGCGTAGGTGACGTCGAATTTGTATCGGCCGTCGCCGCGCGGATCGAATGAACCGCCGAGGCGCGGAACGAAGTTCGAGGTGTCGATGGGAACGATGCCGCCGGTGGCTTTCGACTTCGTCTTCTCGTAGCGGCCACCGATGTTGAAGTTGAAATGGTTGTTCAGGTTCCAGCGGTCGTTGATGAACAGCGTGTCCGTCGTGCTGTCAAGCACGGCGCCGCGCGTCGGGAGCCACAGGCCCATTCTCATTTCCTGGGTCGCGCCGCCGGACCGAGGATTGAATAGAGGAATGAACTCTCCGTTCGCGTCGAGGACCGGGAGGCCGCCGCTGCTCTTGAAACCGCCGTAGAAAACGAAGCCGGTTGCGGTCTGACTGTTGCCGCCGGTGCGTTCGTCGATGAACTGTTCGTAGCCGCCCTTGAGGTCGTGGCTACCCATTTTCGCGGTCGACAGGAAGTAAGACAGCGAAGCGGCGGCCTGTTTGTTGTTGCGATCTTCAGGATCGGTCGCGTCGAAATACGGTGCGTTGAAGGTTCCGGCCGCGGCAACGCCCGTGACACGGGTGGAGGCGCGGAACGGGCTGTTCACGATGTCGGTGGCCGTGCCGCCGAGGCCGCGGAAGCCGAAGTGCTTCTTCGAGTAGCGCGCTTCTGCGAAGACGTTGGTGGTGAGGACGCCTGAGTAGAAGGCCGAGTAACCGCGGTTCTCGCGGACTGAGTTGACGCCGACCGCCGACAACGTCAGCGGGGCGACCTGGATCTCAAAGTTGCGCTTGACCGGGTTGTCGATGTAATCGGCCTGGAGCGTGTGGCCGGACCCGATGTTCGCAGTGATCTTGCCCTCGGGGCGGTTATTGCTGGTGGTTACATTGAGCGGAATGGCAGTCAGGGTCAGGCTTGTCGGCGCGCTCGACGACTCCTTGTGTCCGGCCAGGAAAAACCAGATGCGGTCTTTCATGATCGGGCCGCCCAGGGTGCCTTCATAAATGTTGGAGAGCGTGTGGGACGTGTGCGGAGCCGCCTTCGCCGGAGTCACGCCGTCGCCGCGGAATCCCTTCTCGAAGGGGGTGAGATTCGTCCACGTCGGCTTGCTCATGTTGTCGCGGAAGGTGCCGCTGAACTTGTTGCCGCCGCTCTTCGTGATGACGTTCAGAACGCCACCCGTGAAGTGTCCGTATTCGGCGGAGATGCCGGACGTGAGGACCTGCGTCTCCTGGATGGCGTCTTCGACGAACAGGTTGTTCGTGTTGCCGAAGATGTTGTCCTGGAAGTTCACGCCGTTGATCATGAAGTTGTTGTCGTACGCCATGCCGCCGTTGATCGAGAGCTGACCGGCGACGGGAGTCGTCGCGCGGCCACCGCGATCGCCCGTCACGTTCGGAGAAAGCGACGCGATGTCGGTGGGTGTGCGCAGAATGGGAAGCTGCTCGACGGTTTCTTTTTTGATGTTCGCGCCGACCGTGGTGTTCTCGAGCACCGTCGGGTTCGCCGCGGTTACCGTGATCGCCTCGCTCACCGCGTTGACGCTCATCTTGGCGTCGACGCGCGTGGAGACTCCAAGGGGAAGCGTCTTCTGGACGTCCTTCGCCTTCATTCCTTCGAGCGTAAACGTGATGTGGTAGTCGCCGGGAGGAAGCCCGCGCATCACGTAATCGCCGCTGGCCAGGGAAATGGCCGTGCGGTCGCCCATCATCGCTGGCGATGTCGCGGTCACCGTGACGCCCGGCATCGGGGTCCCGTCAGCACCGGTTATGGTGCCTTCCAGAGTGGCGGTCTGCGTGCCCTGGGCGAAGGCGCCCGCGGCAAGCGCGACCAAAAGCAGAGCAAAAAGCATAATTCTCAACTTCATCAAATCCTCCTCGATTTTGTGGTTGACCTTTTCGGACGATTTACAGCATGGACTTGGTTGGAAAGCAGGTAATCCCTCGGTTCGGCCCCAACCCCTCCCACTTGAATTAGGGCCATCATCCCCCCTGAATGTAACGTTCTACAAGATGTGCATGGGATATTGGACGATCTTTGGTGCAGGCCGGCTGCCGCTGGGCTGCTCCATCTTTTCAAACACTTACAACCCGGTCGAGGCCGCCGACTCCAAACCACCGTTTTTCAGGTTCGAATTTGTGAATCGTTTTCGCAGGAAAGCAACCTCTCCACCCGGTCCTCCGGCGGACAACACACACAGCCTTCGCACACGATTGGACCGCTCACACTCTCGATGAGCGCCGGATCATAGCACCATCGCTGTCCGGCTACCGGGTCATCTGCCGGTAGCGAATCCGATGCGGCTGATCGGCCTCGGCACCCAGCCGCTTGCGCTTGTCTTCTTCGTACTCGCTGTAGTTGCCGTCGAAGTACACGACGCGGCTGTCGCCTTCGAACGCGAGGATGTGCGTGGCCACGCGATCGAGGAACCAGCGGTCGTGCGAGATGACGATGGCGCAGCCGGCGAAGTTCTCCAGCGCCTCTTCCAGCGCGCGCATGGTGTTGACGTCGAGATCGTTCGTCGGCTCGTCGAGGAGCAGGACGTTCGATCCTTCCTTCAACATCTTGGCGAGATGCACGCGATTGCGCTCGCCGCCGGAGAGGATGCCGACCTTCTTCTGCTGATCGGAGCCGGAGAAGTTGAAGCGCGCCACGTACGCGCGTGAGTTCATCTCGCGCGGTCCGAGGAGCACGAGCTCCGTGCCTCCGGTGATCTCTTCGAAGATTGTCTTGTCGGGATCGAGCGTGCGGTTCTGATCGATGTAGCCGAGCTTCACCGTCTCGCCGACGCGGATCGTGCCTGCGTCCGGCGGCTCTTCGCCGAGGATCATGCGAAAGAGCGTGGTCTTGCCGGCGCCGTTCGGGCCGATGACGCCGACGATGCCGCCTGGCGGAAGTTTGAACTCCATCTCGTCGATGAGCAGCGTGTCGCCGAATGCTTTGCGCACGTCGTCCGCTTCGACGACGATGCTGCCGAGGCGCGGACCGGGCGGAATGTAGATCTCGAGATCCTGCACCTTCTCCTGCGTCTGTTGATTGAGCAGATTCTCGTACGAGGTGATGCGCGCTTTGCCTTTGGCGTGGCGGCCTTTCGGCGACATCCGAATCCACTCCAGCTCTCGCTCGAGCGTCTTCTGCCGCTGCGATTCCGACTTCTCTTCCTGCTGCAAACGCGCTTGTTTCTGTTCCAGCCACGACGAGTAGTTGCCTTTGAACGGAATGCCCGCGCCGCGGTCGAGCTCGAGGATCCATCCGGCCACGTTGTCGAGGAAGTAGCGATCGTGCGTGACGGCGATGACGGTGCCGGGATATTGCTGCAGATGTTTCTCCAGCCACTCCACCGACTCGGCATCGAGATGGTTTGTCGGCTCGTCGAGCAGGAGAATGTCGGGCGCCTGCAGCAGCAGACGGCAAAGCGCGACGCGGCGTTTTTCGCCGCCGGAGAGAATGCCGCAGAGCGTGTCGCCGGGCGGACAGCGCAGTGCGTCCATGGCCATCTCGAGTTTCGAGTCGAGATCCCACGCGCCGGCGGCGTCGAGCTTGTCCTGCACTTTGCCCTGACGCTCCATGAGCTTGTCCATGTCCGCGTCGGGATCGCCGAAGGCGTTGTTGATCTCGTCGAACTCTTTCAGCAGATCGATGACCGGCTGAACGCCCTGCTCGACGATCTCGCGCACAGTTTTGTTCGGATCGAGCTGCGGCTCCTGTTCGAGAAAGCCGACGGTGTGGCCGGGCGAGAGCACGGTTTCGCCGATGAAGTCGCGGTCCGTGCCTGCAAGAATGCGCAGCAGCGAAGACTTGCCCGATCCGTTCAGACCGATGACGCCGATCTTCGCGCCATAGAAATAGGAGAGGTAAATGTCCTTGAGGACCTGCTTCTTGCCGTGAAACTTCGACACTCCGACCATCGAGTAGATGATCTTGTTTGGTTCGGTGTTTGTGGCCATAGGGCCGCGGATTGTACTTGCTAAGGCTTATCACCACAGAGACACAGAGATCACAGAGGGTTCTCTCTCTTCGTGTTCTCTGTGCCTCTGTGGTGAAACGCTTTTCTACATCGCCGCGCGCACGGTCGCTTGATCCTCGAAGCTGACCACGACCAGCGTCTGATCATCCTCAGGCGGACGGTTGCGCGTGAACTTTCGAATTGAGTTCAGCAGCGTCTTCTTAATGTCCTCGGCGTGCATGTGGCCGCACGACAGGATCGTTTTCTCGAAACGATCGAAGCCGTACGGATCGCCGTCGTCGTCGATCGCTTCGATCAGGCCGTCGCTGTAAAGAATGAGGCGGTCGCCTGCTTCGAAGTCGACGCTGTGCTCGGTGAACGGCTCGCGGCGGCGTACGCCGAGGGGGAAACCCCAGGACGATAAAGCCTCGAGGCGTTTGGTCGCGGCGCGGAAAACGTACGGATCGAGATGGCCGGCCGAGGAGAAGCGGAGCGTCTGGCTCGTCGGATCGAGCAGCCCGAAGAAGAACGTCATCAGGATGCGTTTCGGCGCGGTCTTCATGACGATGTCGTTGAGCACATTCATCACCGCACGCGGCGACGGGTCATACCCAACCTGCACGAGCAGCGCGGATTTGGCCATGGCCATGACGATGCCGCTGGTCAGACCGTGGCCGGAGACGTCGCCGAACGCGATGCCGATTTCGCCCGAGGGCATGGTGAGGAAGTCGAAGTAATCGCCGCCGATCTCCGTCGCGGCGCGGTAGTGCGACGCGAACTCGGCGCCAGTGACGTCGGGCGCGTCGACCGGCAGCAGCGCCGCTTGAATCCGATTCGCGGCGTCGATCTCCGCTTTGACACGCTCCCGCTCGACGATCCGTTTCACATGCGGCGCGAGGTCTTCGTATTTGTAGATGACTTCGCGCTTCGTCATCATCGCGGCGATGCCGAAGATGAGCAGCGCGGCCATCGGCAGCGCCAGCGCGAGGATCATCTGGCGAAGCATGTGTCCCTGCGCAACGCTCATGATCGGCACGATCATGGAGATCAGAGTTCCGCCGAACAACGCCGTGGCGGTGGAGAGCAGGTCGTACTTGCGAAGCATCAGCACGATCGCGCCGATCGCGCCGAAGCCGAAGAGCATCCGCGTCACCAGCGGATCGATTGGGACTTCGCAAACGGAGCTGATGACGCCGACCGCGATCGCCGCGATCATCCCGATCCACAGCACGCGGAAGCGGTTCGTCCACGACATGAAAAACAGCGAGGTGACCGGAAAGATCACCGCATCGATCGCTGCAAACAGAAGAAGGAGAATCGGCCCGCCGAGTTGCACGGCAACTTCGGTTCCGACGCCCATCGACGGATGCGCAATCCCGAGCAACAGCGGGATCAGGCCGGTCAGGAATGCTGCGGCGGCGATGGCGGGAGAGAAGAGAACGCCGTTGAAGACCGAGCGTCCCACCGTGGCGTTGAGCGGATCGCGGCGAAGAATTGCATCGAACGACGCCAGCCATTCGCCCCACCGTTCGCGCGTGTAGCTCTCGCCGACCGACCAGGCGAAGAAGACGACGACCGCCAGCGGAATGTCGTAGAGCAAGAATTTGAATGCGAGTTGCGCCGCCGCGGTCGCCTGCGCATCGATGCTGCCCATCTGACTGCCCTCGGTCGCCGAGGGCATCATGATCACGTCGATGACGAGGCAGAGCACCACGATCAGACCGAAGAGAATCGAACCGGTGCCGACGCCAACTTCACCCGCGTGATATTTGCGGAGGAAGATGACCAGCAGAACCACCAGCAACACGAAATTCAGAGCCAGCCGCATCAGCAGGCTGGCCACCCCGCTGCCAGTGTCGTCGCCGCGGAACTGGCTGCCGTCGGCGTACTCCTCGATCAGCGCCCAGCCGGAGAAGCGATCGCCAACATAAAAGACATAGAGGTAGGGAACGACGTTGCCAACGGGGAAGTTCGTCTTGACGCGGTAGCGGAAAATCCAATCCGTGCGCGAGCGCATCACGCTCGGCCGCGCGTCTTCGAACACCGGCGATGGCGCGCCGGGAAATTCGCGCGAGTGAACGAAGGCGTCGGCTTTCGGACGCAGCTGCGCTTCCGTGAGATGCGCGCCGGTCTCCTCGGCGCGCGACGTCCGCCGCGCCATGAGCACGGCGCCCGTTCGCTGATCGACGACGACGTAGCCGTACGGAACGGACTTCTCGAGTCCGCGGCGGTAGTAAACGCGTTTGTATCCGCCGAGGCGCGGACCGATGACGGGATCGTCAGCGGCGCGGCGGCGGAGCTCCGGTTTCGGTTCCAGCTCTTTGTCGAGCAACGTCGAATTCGCCCACGACAGCACGGTCCAGGAGCGATCGACCGGAATGCCGAGCTGGCGCGCCGTGGCATCCGCGATCGGCACGGCATCGCTGCGCGTGAGCCGGATGCCCTGCGGTTGCGCCGCGTTGAAGCGCGGCGTAAGCACTACGAGCACGACGATGCCGAGGACGCACGCCAGATACGGGAGAACTTTTTTCATGATGGAAATTTGGCTGAATGATACCCGCGCTCGTTGATTACGTTCCGGCGCGCCGCGAGTTTCGCGCGCTACACTTCCGAAAATGTCTGTGGCGATCGATTCACCAGCTGCTCAGCGCGCGGCCCGCTACGCGCTGGCGATCCTCACGCTGATCAATCTCTTCAACTATCTCGATCGCTGGGTCGTGGCCTCGGTGGTGGAATCGATCAAGAAGTCGGAGCTGCATCTTTCGGATACGGAGCTCGGCCTCGTCGGCACCGGATTCATCGTCGTCTACACATTGACGTCGCCACTGTTCGGCGCGTTAGGCGATCGCCGCAAACGGCCGCCGCTGATCGCACTCGGCGTGGCGGTGTGGAGTGTGGCGACGTCGCTGGCCGGATTCGCGCGCGGATTCATGTCGCTGTTCATCGCGCGCTCCGGTGTCGGCGTCGGCGAGGCGGCGTACGGAACAATTGCGCCGGCGCTGCTCGCCGATTCGTTTCCGATCGAACGCCGCGGCCGCGTGCTGGCGGTGTTCTTCTGCGCGATTCCGATCGGTTCCGCGGCCGGCTACATCCTCGGCGGTCTGGTCGATCAGCACTACGGCTGGCGTGCCGCGTTCTGGATCGCCGGCGCGCCTGGTCTGCTTCTGTCGCTGCTCGTGCTGCTTGTGAAAGATCCTCCGCGCGGATTGCACGATGTCGCCGGTGAAGATCGCGCGCCGGCGCATTGGACCGAGGCGTATCGCGATCTCTTCCGCAATCGTCCGTTCATCCTGACCGCCCTCGGCTACGGTGCATACACATTCGCGCTCGGCGGCCTCGGGTTCTGGATGCCAGCCTTCCTCGAACGCGTCCGCGGGATGCCGCGCAGCGAAGCGACAGTGACGTTCGGCACGATCGCACTCGTGACCGGATTCGTCGGCACCTTCGCAGGCGGCTGGCTCGGCGATTTTTTTCTGAAGCGATCGAAACAGTCGTACCTCTGGGTTTCGGGCATCGCCACGCTGATTGCTGCGCCGGCAGCGTTCATCGCTGTTTCGAATCCGCATCGCAGCATCTACCTGCCGGCGATCGCGATCGCCGAGGTGTTCATCTTCATGTGCACGGGACCGGTGAACTCCGCGATCATCAACGCGGTCAAGCCGGGCGAGCGCGCGACTGCGGTCGGATTGTCGGTGCTGGTGATGCACGTCGTCGGCGACATCCCCTCGCCGCCGCTGATCGGCGCCGTCTCCGATCACTACCACTCGCTCGAACGCGCCTTCATGCTCGTGCCGCTTGCCATCGTGATCGCCGGCGTCATCTGGATGTACGCGGCGTGGCAGGGGAGGCTGTCATCCTGAGCCGCCGAAGCCGCGTAGCCGAAGGCGGAGCGGCGGAGGACGGCGAAGGATCTCAAGCTTCACGAATCCAGCCGAAGCCACCGCGGTTTCAACGCGACTCTCGTAACTTGAGATCCTTCACCGTCCTCCGGCGCTCCGCCGCTTCGCGTCTACGCGCCTTCGGCGGCTCAGGATGACCTTGCGCCGGTTCATCACACCAATCCTCCGACTCATCGCGAAAACCTTCTTCCGCCGCATCGAAATCGTCGGATGGGAGAAAGTTCCGCGCGGGCCGGTGATCTTCGCGGCCAATCATCCGAATGGTTTGATCGATCCGCTGTTCCTGCTTTGCTTTGTGCCGCGGCCGGTGTCGTTTCTGGCGAAGGCGCCGCTGTTCAAGATGCCGCTGATCGGATGGTTCGCGCGCGGCATCGATTCGATTCCGGTGTATCGCACGCAGGATAACTACTCGACGTCGCAGAACCGCGGGATGTTCGCGGCCGCGCGCGCGTTGCTCCTGCGTGGCGGCGCGATCGCGCTTTTTCCGGAGGGAACGACGCACAGCGAGCCGCAACTGAAGGAGTTAAAGACCGGTGCGGCTCGCATTGCACTCGGATGCAGCGCCGAGGAGTGTCCGGACATCGTCATCGTTCCGACGGCGGTTTTCTACACGGCCAAGCACAGCTTCCGCAGCGATGCGCTGCTGTACTTCGGCGACGGCATCGACGTCGTTCCCACGGTCGTCGACGAAAACGGCGAACCGCCGCGCGATGCGGTGGCGGCGCTGACGGCCCGCGTCGAATCCGCTCTGGCCACGCTGACGTTGCAGGCAGACTCGCGCGAAGCGCTCGACCTCATCGGCCGCGCGGAACGGATCATGTCGCTCGGCAGGTCCGATCTGCCCGAGCAGTTGGAAATGCGCAGGCGCTTCATCGCCGGCTACACGCGGTTGCGCGAGCGCGACCCGCAGCGGCTGGCGCAATTGCAGTCGCGTTTCGAGCGCTTCGAGGCGGAGCTCGGCGACGCGAATCTGCAGCCGGAAACGTTGCCGCGGCCAAGCGTGCGCGGCAGCATCCGAACGATTGCCATGCTCCTGATCACCTTTCCGCTGGCGCTGATCGGCGCCATCGTTCACTACCCGACGTACCAGCTGATCCGATTCGTGGCGACGCGATTCACGAGCGGCCAGGAGCTCCTGGCGACGACCAAAGCCGTTGGAGGATTGGCGCTCTATCCACTCACGTACATCGTTTGCGCCGCACTCGTGGCGTGGCGATTCGGAATTGCCTACGGCGTCCTCACCGCGCTCGTCCTTCCATTCCTCGGCTACATCGCGATGCGATTCTTTGAGCAGCTCGACGACGTGATCGGCCGCACGCGCGCTCTCACGTGGCGCATCGCGCGGCGCAGCGCGTTCGAGCGTCTCATGCGCACGCGCGGCGAACTCCGCGACGAGATTGTCGAGCTCGCGGAGGAGATGGGCGTCTGACTCACTTCCCGCCGCGCGCCAGCTGCGCGGCGACTTCGATCTTCGTGTCGATCGCTTCCTGCCGCTGCACGGCGTCATCGGGCGGCGCCGATCCGCTGGTGATCGAATTGTCGAGGTTGGCCACGAGCGACTGTAGATCGCGCATCGCGTCGCGCGCCATGTCGCATGACTGCGACGACTCACGGCAGGCTGCATTGGCGGCGGCGATCTGCGTTTCGACGTCGGTGCGAAAACGTCCCCATTCGCCGAGGTCGTAAGGCGGATTGACGAACCGGTGCAGTCCGCTGCCCCACGTTTCAGAGGCGTGTTGTGCCGCGGTGATGCAAGTGCTGTCCGCCGCCGTGGCGGGTGCCGCGTGTCCCTGGATCTGTTTCTTCGCCCACGGCAGCGCGTAGATCCATGCGAATGCAGCGAGCGCGATGATGACGACCCACTTGATCAGCCGGTTGGCGTCCATCCGGCGATTCTACGTCGCGACGCCGGCAATTGAGAGATCACCATCGCGCCGAGGATCATCGAAGCGCCGGCGACGAACGGGAGCGTGACCGGCTCGTGCTGGAAGACGATGGAGGTGATCGACGCCGCCATCGGTTCGAACGCCAGGATGACCGCGGCCTCGGTCGCAGTGACGTGCGACTGCCCCCACATCAGCGCGACGAAGGCGAGCGCTGTCGTCACGATCGCGGTGAAGAGAATCACCGTAATCACGAACGGCGTGAGATGCGGACGCGGCACAAAAAGCGACGGCGGGATCGCGGCGATCCCAACGACGATCACCTGCACGGCCGCAAGTCCGAGCGCGGGCGTGGCCGTGCTGTACTTCGCGGAGAGGACCATGTGCAGGGCGAAACAAATGGCGCAGAGGATGGTGAGGATGTCGCCGAACCCCGCGCGCGCGTCGATGCCGCCGATCAGCAGCGTCGTTCCGCCGGCGGCGAGAACGCAGCCGATCCATGCGCGCACGGCGATCCGTTTCGCGTAGAGCAGGCGATCGCAGAACGGAACCATCACCACGTACAACCCGGTCAGGAACGCCGATCGCGACGGCGAGATCGACATCAGTCCGCGCGTTTGCAGCCAGTAGCCGCTGAAGACGAGCGCTCCGAGGATCAGGCCGGGGCGGACTGCGGAGTGGGGCAGCTTGCGCGACGTGAGCGCGACCGCGAGCAGCACGATCCCGGCAATCGTGAATCGCAGCACGATGAACGGCTCGGGCGGAATGCGCGTGAGCACGCTCTTCACGATCGTGAAGCTCGCGCCCCATGCGCCGGCGACGAGAAAGAGAACGATGACCGCGAGCCAGTGGTTCTTCACCGAGTGCTCGTAGTCGTCGAGCCGCCGCGCTCCTGCTGCAACTTCAGAAGTTGCCGTTGCAGATTCAGCATCAGCAACAGGAAGACAAGCAGTATCACGACCGTCAGAATCACCGTACGGCGGTTCATCGTTCGAACCTCCCGGCGTGCGCGGCGGCCCATTCGATCGCGTAGCGCATCGGCGCGGCATCAGCGATTCCGCGGCCGGCGATGTCGAAGGCGGTGCCGTGGTCGACGGAGACGCGCAGGTACGGCAATCCGATAGTGACGTTCACCGATTGCTCGAACGCCATCGTCTTGATCGGAATCAGCGCTTGATCGTGGTACATGGCCAGCACGACGTCATATTGTCCCCGAGATGCGGCGAGAAAGATCGTGTCGGCCGGATGCGGCCCGCTGATGGTGAATCCTGCCGCGCGTGCGAGTTCGACGCCATGCGCGACGACGCGCTCTTCATCGCCGAACTTTCCACCTTCGCCGGCGTGCGGATTGACTCCCGCGACGGCGATGCGCGGCGCGCTGCCGTACAACCGCGCGTATTCGCGACTGGTGAGTTGCGCGAGCGCGGCGATGTCGTCGGCATCGATATTCGCGATCGCATCACGCAGCGGAAGATGAACCGAGAGTAGCGACGACTTCAACTTCGGCGAATCGAAGTACATCGCGTAGTCGTGCCCGTAGCGCTTCAGTCCCGCGCGATCTGCAAGCAACTCCGTGTGTCCCGGAAACGGCGAACCCGCGAGCGCGATGGCTTGCTTGTGAATCGGCGCGGTGACGAGCGCGGAACAGTCGCCGGATTCGATCGCGCGTAACGCCGCATCGATCGAGTCGAGCGCGATGCGTCCGTACGCGGCGTCGATGACGCCATAGCGGATCGGACCGTCGCCGCCGATGTCGACGAAGTCGATGTTGTCGGGCTGATTCGCGAGCGCGCGGCTGCCGAAGATTCGCGCGGGAACGCTGACATCGCGCAAGGCCTTGAACACGATCTCCGCGCCGATGCCGGCCGGATCGCCGAGGGTGATGGCCAGCGGTTTCACGAGGGCGATTGTAGTGGGATGACTGTCATCCTGAGGCTGCCGGAGCCGGGAGCTGCGAAGCAGCGGAACGGCGGAGGACGCCGAAGGATCTCAAGCTTCCCAAGCTGCGTTGAATCCCAGTGGGTTTCAGCTGGAGTTGCGCATCTTGAGTTCCTTCACCGTCCTACGCCGTTCCGTCGCTTCGCGACTCCCGGCTCCGGCGGCTCAGGATGACAGTGTCTACTCCCCCAGCTCTTCCTGCTTGAACACATACTTGATCCAGTGCTTCTGGATCAGCAGATTTGGCGCACCGTCGCGATTTACTTTCAGGCAGGTGCGGTCATACCACTCGATGCAGCCGCGGATTTCTTCGCCGTCGTTCATGACGATGACCATCGGCGTCTTCGAATTCATCTGCTTCACGTAGTAGAAATTTTCGGCGTTGGTCACTTCCGGCGGGGCCGCTTTCGCGTTGGGGCGGCTGTTGAAGTTTCCGTTGCCGCGGGCCTGGCGTTTGAAGTCGGTCATCGGCGACCGGAACATGCGGCGAGCGCCCGCCTGATTCGCATCTACCTCGTGCTGCCTGTTCATGAATGGCATCGCGTCCTCCGTTGGGCTCTCGTCTGCTTTTGAGTGACCGCTGCGAAATGCGAAACCTTGTTTGCGAACCTTGTGCCTTTTCCCTAGAATCCGGGCGCTTTATCGGAGGCCTACCTTGAATTCCGTAGTCTGTATCGCGCAGGTGCCTGACACCGAGACGCGAATCAAAATCGGCGGCGACGGCCGCCACATCGACGATACCGGCATCAAATACATCGTTTCTCCCTATGACGAATACGCGCTCGAAGAAGCGATTCGACTGAAGGAAAAGCAGGGCGGGGACGTCACCGTTCTCGCTTTCGGTCCCGACCGCGTGCAGCAAGCGTTGCGCGAATCGCTGGCCCGCGGCGCGACGAAGGCGTTGCATGTGAAAGGGGAATCGGCCGACGCCGATTCGCTCGGCATCGCCAAGGTCCTCGCGGCCGCGATCAAAACCGTTCCGCATGACCTCGTTTTCTTCGGCAAGCAGGGCGTCGGCACCGACAACTCGCTCGTCGGTCCAATGGTCGCCGAGATCCTCGGCTATCCGCAGGTCAACGTCGTCACGCATCTCGAAGTCGCGGACGGCAAAATCACGGCGCACCGCGAGATCGAAGGCGCCGAGGAGATCATCGAGGCTTCGACGCCGGCGGTGATCACGGCGCAGAAGGGGATGAACGAGCCTCGCTACGCCTCGCTCAAAGGCATCATGGCCGCGAAGAAGATCGCCATCGATTCGAAGTCGGTCTCGGACCTTGGCCTCGCCGATTCCGACATCGTCAATCAACGCGTCACCGTCGTTTCGCTCGAACTGCCGCCCGAAAAGAGTGGCGGCCGCAAGATCGACGGCGCCGATCCCGCCGCGGCGGCGAAGGAAATCGTCCGCTACATGAAAGAGGAGGCGAAGGCGCTGTGACCGTTCTCGTTTTCTGTGAAGTTCTCGATGGGAAGTTGAAGAAAGCGTCGCGCGAGGCGCTGTCGATCGGACGCAAACTCGCCGAAGCCGCCGGCGGCGATCTCGCCGCGTTCGCAACCGATCGCGCCGCTGCCGACGATTCAGGCCGCTACGGCGCGAAGAAGCTCTATGTCGCTGACGCCGGCGCGTACAACACCGAAACCTACACGGCCGCGATGCAGGCCGCGATCACGGCGTCGTCCGCGACGGTTGTCCTTTTCGGCGGGACGTCGAACGGACGCGATCTCGCTCCGCGTCTCGCTGCGCGTCTCAACGCCGGCGTGGCCTCGGACGTCGATCGCCTCGAATGGACGGACGGCAAACTGCGTGCGCGGCGTCCTGTGTATTCGGGCAAAGCGTTCGCGACCGTCGAAATCAGCGGCTCGCCCGCGATTGCCACGACGCGCATCAACGCCTTCCCGGCCGAGGAGTCGGGCGGCGGTGCGCCGGAAGTCGTCGAGGTCCGCGCGCCGTCTGATTCGAAGACGAAAGTCGTCGAAACGAAAGTCTCCGAGGCCGACGAGCTGTCGATCGTCGAGGCCGACATCATCGTCTCCGGTGGGCGCGGTTTGAAGGAAGGCGCGAACTTCTCGATCATTCGCGATCTCGCACACGCCATCGGCGGCGCTGTGGGCGCATCGCGCGCGACTGTCGATGCGGGGTGGATCGATCATCAGCACCAGGTCGGACAAACCGGTCGCGTGGTCAGTCCAAATCTCTACATTGCCGCGGGAGTCTCGGGCGCCATCCAGCATCTCGCGGGGATGTCGACGTCGAAGCACATCGTCGCGATCAACAAGGATCCCGAGGCGCCGATCTTCAGGATCGCGGACCTCGGCGTAGTCGGCGATCTCTTCACGATTGTCCCGGCGCTGACCGAGGAAGTGAAAAAAGCGAAAGCGCACTGAACGCAAAAAGGGCCGCCGAATCGGCGGCCCTTTGATTTGTGATCGGTAACGCTTAGTTCTTCGGGCTGCTGTTGGCTGCCGTTTGCTCCGGCTTCTCGGGCGAAGGGGGCGGGCCGCCGATGATCGTCTTGGCCGCATATCCGGCCGCCATCGAAATCGGATTCGTTCCCGGCGGCAGGCACTCGAGGGTCAGCATGATGGCGTGCCGCGCGAACGGCGCGTCGCAGTGCTGTTCGTTTTTCGCGTTGTAGATCTTCGGACTCTTGGCGACCACGCGCTTGCCGTCGAGGACGATGAAGTAATACTCGATGGCCTCGTTCGGGTCGAACTTCGGCAGCGTCACCTGCGACACCTTGCCGAGGTTCTTGCCGTCGACGAAGCACCAATCGGTCGCTCCCTGGCGGCGGAAGTACGCGCGGAGCAAGCCTTCATCGGCGGTCTGGACCTGCATGATCGGCATCTCGCCTACGAGCATGCAGCCCGGAGGGTTGTGATCGACGACGCCGGATTGAACGCCGAATGCAGCGACAGCGCACATCGCAAACGCGACAGTGATTAGGATGCGGGTTTTCATGGTTACCTCGGACAAAGCGAGATGATACGGCAAAATTTCACTGCTGCGCCAGGATGCGGTCGCGGTAGGCGAGAATGGCCGGCGTTTGCGGCAAGGCCGGGAGCGCGCGCGTGATCAGTTGCCGGGCCAGGCCGTAGTCGCCAAGTTCGAAGCGATTCACGGCCTCGTAGAACATGTGCGTCTCTTCGCCGGCTTTCAGGGGATACGTTTTGCGGTACTGCGCGGACGATTCGGCGTAGAGCGCGGTCTGGCTGAGCGCACGCGCCAGTGACTGGCGATCGCTGCGTTGCAGATTCGGAAGGAGTGCGATTCGGCGAAGCTCCGTGCGCGCCCCGACGATGTTGCCGGCCGCCACCATCTGCTCCGCGGCCGCAACCTGATCGGCGACCGGTTCACTACTCGGCGTGGTTTCCTGCGGAACAGGAACTGGGACGATGGGCGTGGGAACCGGCGCAGGCGTGACGCGCGGTGCCGGACGCTGCGGTACCGGCTGCGGAACAATGGGTTGCGGAGAAACGGGTTGTGGAGAAACCGGTTGTGAGGCAGGCGGCTGCGGCGCCGGCTTCGGTTCGATGCTTTGCAGCGCGTCGCGAACGTCCGGACGCGCGAGAACTGCGTTCGAGGCGGTGCGCCGGACGCCGGTAGCATCCGCGACGCGTCCGATTTTGACGAGTGCGATGAGATACGCGGCAGTCTCGTCGTCGGTGAGATGCCGGCGTGTGCGGACGATGGCGTAGTGCTCGGCCACGTCGTTCCACGCGTTGTGAGCGCGGCCGATCTGGGCGAGCGCGGCATGTGCGTTCGGATTCGTGTCATCGGACGCGAAGGCGAGGTCGGCGTAGCGGCGCGCACCGGCTTCGTCGCCGGCGGCGACGCGTTCGAGCGCGAGCCGTCCGTAGTCGAGCGCGGGCTGCGGAGGCTGCTGCTCGACTTTGTTGTCGTTTTTCGGCGCGGTGACGGCGACGTTCGGCTGCTTGGTCGGGGTGGGAACGATCGCGGTGTGACGGCTGGGCCGCGGCGCGCCCGATTGAACGGCCGGCGCCTGGTTGGCGAAACGGGCGAACGCCGGCACGTTGGCGAGTTGGTCGCGCGTGAGGAGCGCCGGAAGGAGTTGCTCGAACGAAGCGCGGACATCCGGCGGCAGCTTCAGCGCGGCGTACGACGGCGTGATCCTCTCCGCTTGCAGGACTTTCAGAGCTGCCGTGCGGGCATCTTCGGCATGCTCGAGCCGGTCGTTTGTGACCGCGAGGTACACTTCCGCAGTAATGTAGGATGGAATATCATCGACACGGCCGAACGCAGCCACACGCAGTTCGTCCGCCGCACGCGCATAGGCGCCGCGGTTGAAGTCGACCACCCCGCTCTGGAATCGCGTCTCGTAAAAGCTCTGCGCGAGAACCGGAACGGCAGTCAGTATCGATAGGAGCGCCACAAGCGGGCGCAGCAGTGCGTTCACTTTGTAAAAAGCTTTCGTATTCGACCGAACAGGCCACCGGATTCGGGGACTAACGAATCCGGCAAGTCGGGATCGTACACGAGTCCGCGGCTTTCTACGATTGATTTTGGATTGTCGACGAAGAGCGATTGCGCGATTTCTTCGCCGACGAGCGCGGCAACGCGCGCTCTCGCGGCGCGAAATCGCGGCTGCCGTTTGGTCACGTTGTGCGCGTCCGTGGCCATCACGTGCACCCAGCCCCGCTGCAGCCAATCGATGGCGGTGGCCTGCGCTTCCGGCCCGAACTCGCCGGTCACGCTGCCGGTCGTGACCTGCGTCTTCACGCCGATCCGGATCAGCGATGCCAGGAACTCCGGCTTCGACTGAAAAACGATGTTGCGCTCGGGATGGGCGATGATCGGCATCCAGCCGTTGAGTTGCACGCGGTACAGCGGATCGCGAACGAGCGGCGGCACGTTGTTGCTGGAGAATTCGACGAGAACGTACCGTCCGCCGGCGAGTGGCAGGATCGATTCGGTGCGCAGCATCTCGTCCATGTCGTGTGCGAAAAAGTATTCGGATCCGAGGACGATGCGGGGCCGGTCGCCGACGGCGGCGCGAAGATCGTCGAGGATCTTCGTCAGTTGCGCGCGCGACGTGTTTTGCCAGCGGCCGCGCAGCACGTGCGGCGTGGCCACGATCGTTTCGATCCCTTCGTCCGCCGCCATGCGGCAGAGATCGACCGACTCCGCGAGCGTGCGGGGGCCGTCGTCGACGCCCGGCAGGCAGTGGTGATGGATGTCGATCATGCGAGGCGCACCTCGCCGATGTTATCCGACGCGCTGCTTCGACGGTTCCTTCGCGCTGCTGCCTTCCTCGTCGTAGTAGTCGTAGTAGCTCTTCTTGAACGAGTAGCCGTACTGCTGCAGGTCGAGGTTGTTGAGAAGCGCGCCGAGCACCGGGATGTTGCTCTGCCGAAGCCGTTCGGCCGCGCGCTGCACGATGTCGCGCGGCGTCTGACCGCCATGTACGCAGAGCACGACGCCGTCGGCGTTCGCGGCCAGGACGATCGAGTCCGTCACCGCCATGACCGGTGGCGAGTCGAAGATGACGAACGCGAATTTCATCCGAAGCTCATGGATGAGGTGCTTCATCCGATCGGAGCCGAGGAGCTCGGAGGGGTTGGGCGGCGTCGGTCCGGAAAGGATCAGGGAGAGGTTCGGAACCTGCGTTTCCTGGATGACGTCGTCGATCGGGATGTTCGCGGCCAGGTAGTTGACCAGACCGAGGTTCATCTTGCCGCGGAAGACTTTCTGCAGGCGCGGACGGCGGAGGTCGGCGTCGATGAGTAGCACCGGCTTGCCCATCTGCGCGAGGACGGTGGCGAGGTTGACGGAGGTGGTGGTCTTCCCTTCGCGCGCGAACGTCGATGAAATGACGATGACTTTTGGCGAGCTGGCGGAAGCGAGGAGCAGCGATGTGCGGAACGCGCGATATGCCTCGGCGATGGCCGAGCGGGAGTCACTGTGCGGAAGCAAATCGATGCCGGCCTGCGCGTCGGGCGTGTCCGTGACCGGCCGAAGGCGCGGCGTGCCGCGGCCGTATCCATAGCCGTATCCGTAACCGCCGCGGGTTGCGGAGTTCGCCGACGGAATGACACCGAGAGATGCGAATTTCGTGACGCGCTCGAGCTCCTCGGGCGTCTTGATCGAACGATCCATGTACTCGAGGAAGAAGATCGCCGCGAGCCCGAGCACGACGCCAAGCGGAAAGGCGCTCTGCAGGTTCTTCCTCATGGTGACGTTGAACCGGCTCGTCGGAAGCTGCGCATGGTCGACGATGTGGATGTTGTTCGACGAGGCGGATCCTCGCAGCCGCGCCGTGACCTCGGTTTCGTTCTGACGCTTTTCGAGTTGATCGAGAAGGGCTTGCTTCGACGTCAGCGTGTTGGTGAGATCCGTAAAGCCCGCCGCGCTGACGTTGATGTTCAGCGTCTCCTTCTTCTGCGCGTCGACTGCCGAGCCCATCTGGCGTTCACTCTGCAGCGCGGCGTCAAGGTCGCGGCGTGCGGCTTCCTTCGCACGCTGGTACGCGGCGGCGATTGCTGCTGCGCGCGACTGACGCGTCTTGTCGATGGTGTTCTTCAGCGCCACCATATCCGGATGGCCGGGCAGGAAGTTCGTGAGTTTCTGCTGGTACTCGCGCGTTCGACGCGACTCTTCTTCCGTGAGCTGGGTGACGAGAAGGTCACCGCTCGTGACCGACTCAGGATTGGCGCGCGACAGCGCCTCGTACGCGTTCTGTTTTTCGAGCCGGACGTTGGTGGCATTCTGCAGATCGGTGTTCACCTTCATCAAGCGCTGGAAGGGAATGCTGCTGGCGTCGGCGGTGGAAATGATGCCTTTGGTCTCGCCGTAGTGCTGCAATTGCCGCCGCGTGCTTTCGATGTCGGCGCGGATCTGCGCGATCTGACGGTCCAGAAAATCGCCGGCCTGCTTGACCGACTCAAACTTTTTTTCCTTGTTGAGAGCGATGTAGGAGTCGCCGATACCTTCGGCGATCTTCTGTGCGAGACGCGGCGACGTTGACACGTAGCCGACGTCCACGAGCGATGTGTTGCGAACCGGAGTGACGTCGAGCGGACCGACGACGGCGCCGGCCATCTGCGACCGGATCTGCGCGATCTGCGCCGGGGTCTTGCCCTTGATGCCGGCCGGATAAAACTCCGGATCGCTGAGGAGCTTCTGATCGTCGATGACTTTCTCGCCGAGACCGCGGCTCTTCAGGAGCACGTACTGCGTCTGCAGGAACTCCTGGTCCGAGGCAGCGATGCCGAAGAGGTCATCGACAGTGAGCTGATTCGGATTCTCGCGTTCGATCTGAATCTGGATCGCCGACCGGTACAACGGCTTGGCGAATTCGCTGGCCAGATACGTTCCCAGCATGACCACCACAACGATCGACAGCGCGACCTTCCATCGCTTGTAGATGATGTTCCAGTAGTGAGAGAGATGGACTTCCTGCGTGTTCAGGTCCATGGGTGATGGTAACCGCTAATTGTTGCAACGGCTTCCATGCACAGACACGAGTGTCCGTGCCGCTGCGATCAGAAGAAGCTTTCCTTGAAAACGATGCGGTCGCCGTCCATCAACACGACGTCGTTCTGACGGCCGTCGATAATTTTCTTGAAGTCGTATTTGAACGTCTTCTCGGCGCCGCTGACTACGCGCTTCAGGATGACCGCTTTCGAGGCGCGATCGGTCGGTCCGCCGGCGGCGGCCAGGGCCTGCAGCAGCGTGGGCGTTTGGGAGCGGCGGAACTGCACGCTGCCCGGATGCATCACTTCGCCGAGGACGTAGATGTTGATCTGACTGTCGATGGGAACGTTGATGACGTCGTTCGCGCGAAGCGGGAGGTTGAGATCGGGATTACCGTTGACCATGAGGTCGTCGATGTCGATGGAGATCTGTTCGGTGAGACCGTTTGCAGCCGTCCGCAGCACGTAGAGAGAGCGTCCGTAGCCGTTGGCGAGGCCGCCAGCCTGGGTGATGGCCTGGATCAGAGAGATTCCTCCGGTGATGCCGATCCGGCCCGGCCGCGTGACCGCGCCGATCACCGAGATCGGTTTGCTGCCCGCCTCGAGCACGGTCACCGTTACGTCAGCTTTGGCGATGTACTTCGCCTCGAGCATGGTCTTGATGCGGGTTTCGAGATCGACCGGCGTGAGGCCCGAGACCTCGACCTTGCCAAGCAGCGGCATGGTGATGCGGCCGTCATCTCCGACGGTAATCTTGGTGTTGAGGTTGGGATCCTGAAACACCTTCACTTCGATGTAGTCGCGCGGACCAATCGGAGCATCGCTCGCGCTCGGCACAGCCTCAGCACCGAGCATTCCCGGCTGCACCTGCGATTGCGCGGCGGCCGGCTGCGCCAGCGCGGCGGCAGTGAGCAGCGCGGTGATGAGTGCGAGATCGGAGATACGTTTCATTTTGAATCCTTCCAATGCTTGGCGCCGCCACCCCATATTTCAGGAGCAGCGGCGAGCAACAACCCTCGTTCGCCATTGGACCGGCGCGCATCGTAAGCGAGAGTTGTCATCTCGCCGTTCCGAATGATGTGAATCTTTCATCAATCGGTCGCCCTTTGTTTTGGGGTTCGATTAGTTATTGTGATCGAGTTTACGGGGTGAATGACAAGCGGAACAGCACTCGTATTCCTTTGTCCACGTTGAGGTCGAAGTTCGAAGTCCGGTTGACGTAGCCGATGTCGAGTCCCCCCAGCAGACGGGCGAACGCGTACGTGAAACCGATCGACGGGAAGCTGAAAACGTCGCGGCGTTTCAGGAACCCGTGCGGCCCGTTGACCGGTACGTCGTAGAGGTCGCGGCCGAGGGCGTACTGCACGTTCAGCGTAAGACGGCGTGTGGCGTCCCACGCCACCCTGGCGCTCACCCGGTCGGCAACGTAGTAGTTGTTGTTGGTGAAGAGCGAGAAGTCGAGGTCACGCGACGCATTCAGGCTTCCCGTCGTCGAGTTCCCGAATTTCTTGGTTGACGTGATGTTACCCAGCGCGCCCTGGAAATCGTGCTGCCCCGGTTCCGAGAAGGTCAGGCTGCCCGCACCGCCTTCAACACGCGTGACGGTGCGGCCACTGTCATGAACGAAGCCGGCGCCGAAGAATGAGCGACGGCTGTCTTTGTAGGTGGCGTTGCTGAAAACGTAGTCGCTGGCCTCGCCCGTGACGAACAGCGAGGTGAGCGGAAAGGTCTTGTGGTTTACGGCGATCCGGTAGTTGTGTCCCCTTCGGTCGAGCAGGTCCACCGGCAGCGTCGGCTGGATTTTGTCCAGCGGATACGAAGTCTTCAGCGACGCCGCGTTGAACGTCACGCTGGTGCGGCTCGAGTACTTCAGTTCTCCCGAAAGGCCGAAGTTCGTATCCCGCTCCGAGAGCAGCCTGGCGATCTCGGCTACATCAGCGCGGAGTTGATCGGCGTTTTCGGCGTAGACGTCGACGTAAAGGTGATTGAGCAGGTACTGCGCGTCGGCGCGGGCGTGATATCCGAACACGGTGCTTTTGCCGTTGCGGTTGAAGAAGCTCAACTCGGGGCGGACGTCGACCGAGTAAATCGTCTTCTTCGATGGAACGAAATAGAGGCGCGTGGGCCCTTGGATGCCGAAGCGGAACCCCGACTGCCGGTCTGCCGTGGGGACGTAGAAACTGGAGTCGTAGCCGATGTCGGATAGCTGGAAGGTGCTGAGGAGATAGAACGGGCCGTGATGAAAGTGAGCTTTGCGGAGATCGCTGGCGATCTCCTGGCTGGCGGAAAACGCGCGTTCCCGGTCGCGAAGACCGTTCTGCGCGAAGGCGCTGCCCGCAAACGCGCACAGAGCCAAGGCGACGATAAAAAGCCGCTTTCCTTGACGCACGTACCCTCCCATTGCCATCGACGTAAGATTCGGACCGCGCTGATGTTAGCACGGCCTCTACAATGGCCGGATGCGAAACGCGGTCGAGCTTGCCCTCTTTGCTGCGCTTCTCGCGTTTCTGGTTTGGGTTCCGATGCCGTTCGGCTCGGCCAGCGATGCATCCCAGCCGGCGCTGATTCTTCCGGCGCTGCTGATCGGCTGTGGGGCAGCACTGCTGCGCGTCGCCAGCCCGAACCCCTTCGTGCTGACGCGCCCGGGGCGCATCTGGATCACTGGCGGAGTTTTTTTCGTCCTCGTGATCGCGCTGCAGCAGCTGCCGATGCCGCCCGCTCTTCTGGCGTTGATTTCACCGCAGTCGGCAGCGATCTGGGCTCGGGCGACGCACGTCGCCGCGCTGGCCGGCGTCAACGCGGGAACGAACCATCCGATCACGATCGACCCGCAGCACACCGCGCTTCACTTCTACCGCGTGCTGGCGTGCTTCGCCACATTTCTCTCCTCGATGATCCTTTCCCGCGACACGGTGCGGCGACTCGTGCTCGCGGCAGTTCTCGGCTGCGTCGGCGTCTTTGAAGCGCTCTATGCCGTGCACGAAGCCGCCCTCGGCCGCTACGCGATCTGGGGTTGGAAGAACAATCTCATCTTCGGACGCGCCACCGGCACGTTCGTCAATCCGAATCACTTCGGGCACTACGCTGCGATCGTCCTGCCGATGGCGCTGTACGTTTCCGCCTACGCCTGGCATACGGCCGCACCGACGGGCGCCACGTTCGGACGCCGCTTCGTCAAGCTCGTGGAGCGGCGCGCCTTTCCGTTTGCGTTCGGACTCCTCGCCGCGCTCGGCTGCCTCACGGCGGTGCTCGTGTCGGAATCGAGAGGTGCGCTGCTGGCTCTCATCGGAGGATTCGCGCTGGTCGGCGCGATGGCCAGCGACAAGGAGAACGCCGCACTGCGGTTCGTCCTGATTGCCGCGGCCGTTTCCGCTGCGATCCTTGCCGCGATCCTGGTGCTCGGCCGTCACGGCACCGTGAAGCGATTCGAGACCACCCAGACCTCGCAAGTCGAGGCACGGCGCGAATCCGTGGTGGCAGCGCTCCGCATCTGGGAAATGTTTCCGCTCTTCGGCAGTGGCGCAGGAACGTATCCGGACGTCGTCCTGACCACGCGCGTGGCCGCGGGTGGCGCCATACCCAATCACGCCCACGACGACTACGCCGAGATCCTCGGCACGACGGGTGCCGTCGGCTTCGTCGTCTCGCTCGTTCCGTTACTCGGCGGCTTCGTGGCGTTGATGCGGAATGCGTTTGGGCCGGACGGGGAGCCGATGAGCTGGCGGCGCCGCGCGTTCAAAGTTGCCGCGCTCACCAGCGTCGCCATCGCCATGATTCATGCGCTCGTCGACTTCAACTTCTTTATCCCTGCGAATCCGATCACCCTCGCCGCCATCGCCGGAGCGGCGGTCGTCGCTAGAGAGTCGTGATGCGGGCGACGTGCAGCCGGCGGAACCCACGGTTCCGCGTGCGCGGATTCGCCAACACCACTTCGACGCGGTGGGTGCCGGGATTTCCGACGGGAACGATGAAATCGCGGCGCCGTCCGACTTCCCCTTCCGCGCGAAGAGCATCATCGACATAGATTTCTGCATATGCCGCGACGTTGTCAGTTTCCACGGTTTCGATCGCGAGCGAGACGGCGTGGCCGGCTTCGATGTTTCGCCACCCGCGATAGCAGATTTCGGTGCCGCAGAGTCCCTGCCAGTCGGAATCGGCCACTTGCGGGCGCCGCGGATCGTTGGCCCCCAGCTCGATCTGCTTTGCGATATTGACGAGGCCGAGTTTCCGCGCCAGCCGGACGCGAGTCTGGTCGGAGGCGGCGCCGGCTTTGCGCGTGACGATCTCCAGCCCGTCGAGCGGCTCCAGACCGTGCCGGAGCGCGTAGTCGACGACGCCGTCGATCACCGCCGGACGGACCGGCATTTCATCGAGCGGACGTTGGTGAAGTTCTTCCAGCAGCTTCACGATCAGCGGCTCGGACTCTGAGTAATACGGCGGATCGGGGAAGTGCGCGATCAGCTCGCCGGGCGAGGCGATGTGCACGCGTGCGTTGAAATCGACGGACCGGCGTTGTTGCAGCTCACCGCGCAGTTTGCGATAGTCATCGAAGCGGCCGTTCGGCAGCGCGAGATCGATGAGCACTCCCGTCGAATACTCCGTGTGCGGCTGGGCGCGCTCCAGCATCGAGAGATCACCCGTGAGCTCGAAGAGAGGCCCGGCCATACGCGCGAAGGTATACGGGTCCTGCAGCAGTGGCGCATACGCCGCGAGCGCTTCCTGCTGATCTTTCGGCGAGAGCTCCGCCCAATGAAAAAACGCTGCGCGCGCAAAAGAGTTCGGCGGCCCGGGCAGTCCCGGAGCGAGCGCGGAGGCATGGCCGTATGCGGCATGCCAGAGCTGCAACCGGTTTTCGTTTCGCGCGTCGAGCGCGACCTCGGCGAGCACCGTTGCCGCCTCCCAATCAGCGGGATGCCTGGCCACGCGCGCGGCCAGCGCCGGCGGGGTACCGGGCAGCGCCGGCGATCCGATCTCGGGCCGCCACACCAGGAACACCGCGGCTGCGATCAGCATCGTCACCGCGACGGCGATCAGAAACAGCCTTCCGTCACGTTCGCTCATGTCAGGAGTCGTTCCCACGATGCCAGCGCGAGTTGCGGCGCGAATTTCTCGTCGTAGAGCCGCCGTCCGCGGAGCCCCATCGCGCGTGCGCGATCGCGATCGTTCGCCAGTTGGCGAATGCTCGCCGCCAGCGCCTTGCCGTCGCCGGGCTCGATGACGTAGCCGCAATCATGAGTCCGGATGATACGCGCCAGATCGCTGTCCACCGCGCCGACGAACAGCACCGGCCGCGCCACCGCGAGCACGCCATAAAACTTGCTCGGCACGATCAACCCTTCGAGCGCCGGCAGCAGCGTGACCAGGTGCGCGTCGGCGGCAGAAAGACTCTCGCTCAATCGCTCGCGCGGCGCGTAGCCTGCGAAGCGGACGTTCGGCAATCGCTCCGCGCGAATTGCGTCGAGTTGCGCGCCGCCGCCGGTGATGACGAATTCGATCCCGGCGTCGTCGCGCAATTCGCGAATCGCAGCGAGCATCGTCTGCGCATCGTGCGCGCGCCCGAGGTTGCCCGAGTAGCCGGCGATGAAGCGATCGTGCGGGATGTCGACCGGATGCAGCGCCGCGTCGGCCCAGTTATGGATCACGACCGCGTTCGGCAGCCGCGCTGCCATCGAATCGCCGAGGGCGACGTTCGTCTGCGCGCGGCGAAGCGACCAATTGCGGACGCGCCGCAGGACGCGCAACGAGCGCATACCCAGCGCCTCCGCGACCTCGGGGAAGAGATCCTGCGTCCAGTTGATCAATCGCGCGCCGCGCAACATCGCCGCGAGCGCCGCCACGACCGAGATCAGCGGCGGATCGGTCAACGCCACGATCGTCGAACCGCGTTCCGCGCCGCGAAAGAGCGCGAAAAATGCGCTGATGTAAAACGTCGCGTAGTCGATCGCGCGGCCCGGAAGGAATCCGCGGCCGAACCGCGTCGACCAGACGCGCCGCACGTCCACGCCGGCGATTGTTTCGCGCCGCGGCAATCGCGCGGCCGCGTCGTCGTACCGCTGCCGGCTTGTCACCACGCCCACCGTCCATCCGCGCACCGCGAGATGAAACGCCAGATCGGAGAGCATCTGACTTGTTGCAGAATGATCGGGATGAAAGTAGCGATTGACGAAGAGCACGCGTCGCGTCATTGCGGTGCGGGCATTATCGGGCCACAACCGACAAGAGTGTCGGCTCCACAATGATCATTCTCGGGATCAACGCCCATCACGCCGACGCCGCCGCGTGCATTCTCATCGATGGCAAGCTCGTCGCTGCGGCCGAGGAGGAGCGCTTCCGGCGCATCAAACACTGGGCGGGATTCCCATCGGTCGCGATCCGCTACTGTCTCGACGAAGCGCGCGTCGACCTCGATGACGTCGACCACATCGCGGTCAATCGCGATCCGAACGCGCGGCTTTTTCAGCGCGCGAAGTTCGTCCTCGCCAAGCGTCCGTCAATCGGCGCGATCCGAAAGCGGCTCGCGAATCGGATGCAAGTCGCCGGCATCGAAGAGGAATTGACGCAGGCCTTCGGACTTGAATCGTTGAAGCCGAGGCTGCATCACGTCGAGCATCACCGCGCGCATCTCGCGTCCGCGTACTTTGTGGCGCCGTTCGACGACGCGGCGGTGCTTTCGGTCGACGGCTTCGGCGATTTCGTCAGCTCGATGTGGGGCGTCGCCTCGAAAAATAAAATTGAGGTTCTCGGCGAGGTCGGCTTCCCGCACTCCCTCGGCATCTTCTACACGGCCATGACGCAGTTTCTCGGCTTCCCGCACTACGGCGACGAGTACAAAGTCATGGGCCTCGCTCCGTACGGCAAGCCAACGCAGATCGATGCGATGCGCGACATCGTGCGCGTGCAGAGCGACGGTACGTTTCGGCTGAACCTCGACTACTTCACGCACCACTCCGCGGGTTTGGACATGGTCTGGCAAGGCGGGATGCCGGTCATCGGTCCGGTTTTTTCGCAACATCTGGCCGACCGCCTCGGCGCAGTGCGCGCACCCGACGAACCGATCGAACAGAAGCACAAGGACCTTGCCGCGTCGATGCAGGCGATGTTCGAGGAAGCCTTCTTCGCGCTGGCAAACGCGCTGTACGAGAAGACGAAGAGTCCGCGCTTCTGTCTCGCCGGCGGCTGCGCGTACAACAGTGTCGCGAACGGACTCGTGTTCGACCGCTCGCCTTATAAGGATCTCTACATTCAGGCCGCCGCAGGCGACGCCGGCGGTGCGATCGGTGCCGCCTACTGGGTCTGGAACGAGATCCTCGGCCACACGAAGTCATTCGTGATGACGCATGCGTACTGGGGTCCCGAGTACGACGACGTCGCCATTGATGAGTCGATCGCCGCGCGGCGCGCCGACCTCGATGCCGCGAACTGCACGATCGAGCGCGTGACCGACGAACGCGATCTTTGCCGCCGCACCGCGGCGCAGATTGCAGAAGGCAACGTCGTCGGCTGGTTTCAGGGGCGTATGGAGTGGGGGCCGCGCGCGCTTGGCAATCGCTCGATCGTCTGCGATCCGCGCCGCGCGGACATGAAGAACATCCTCAATCAGAAGATCAAGCGACGCGAATCGTTCCGTCCGTTCGCTCCCTCCGTGCTGCGCGACGCGGTCGGCGAATGGTTCGAGACCGACTACGATGTCCCGTTCATGCTGCAGGTCTACCAGATCCGCGAAGAGAAGCGCGCGCAGATCCCGGCGGTGACGCACGTGAACGGATCGGGACGATTGCAATCGGTCGACGAACAGCAGAACGCGCGCTACTACCACCTCATCGAAGCGTTCCGCGACGCCACCGGCGTCCCGCTCGTCCTCAACACGTCGTTCAACGAAAACGAGCCGGTGGTGAACACTCCCGCGCAGGCGCTCGACTGTTTTCTGCGCACGAAGATGGATCTGCTGGTGATGGGCGACGTGATGATTCGCCGGCAGTAGTCACTTCGTTGCGAGGATGAGGTAATCGCCGTCGGCGGTGCCGTCGCGCAGCAACTCGAGTTTGAATCCCGCATCGCCGAGGATCGCCCAGCAGGTCTCGTGTTGCTGCCAGCCATGCGTCGACAGCGCGATCGTGAGCGGTCCGCCGGCGAGCAGCGCGTTCGCGCCGCGAAGGGCATCGCTCTCGGCGCCTTCGATGTCCATCTTGATGAAGTCCGGCCGCGTGGCGCCGCTGGCGATCAGGTCATCGAGCGATGCTGTGACGACGTGAAGGTCGCCCTCCTCGCTCAGCCCTCCCATCGACGCGTGCTGCGCGATTCGAAAATGCGCTTCGCCGCTCGTCGCGGCAATCGCCAGCCCTTCGACCTGTACATTCGCGAGCTGGTTGAGGCCGATGTGTCGTTCGAGAAACTCGAGATTGCGCGGCAGCGGCTCGAACGCGTAGACGCGTCCCGAATCGCCGGCTAGCTTTGAGGCCAGCAGCGTGAAGAAGCCGGCGTTCGCGCCGACGTCGTAGACGATTGCGCCCGGCCGGATGTGCTCGCGAAACAGCCGCTGCATGTGCCGCTCGTACGTGCCGAGCCAGCATCCGTTCGTGCTCGCACCTGTGATCCAGCGCCAACCGTGCAATTCGCCCGTACGAATGCGGACGACGGACTCGGGCGACATCAGCCCAAGCGGCAGCCGGATCAGATTCGAGAGAAGCCTGCGGACGCGCGACATCAGCGCCTGCTCCGGAACAACTCGATCGACAGCATCCCCTCGGCCAGGAAGCGTTCGAACGCGTACCGCCAACCGGCGCGGCCGTCGAGAAGCGCGCGCTTTGCGATCAGCGTGTAGAACAACGTTGCGATTGGCGCGACGACGCGCAGCTTGCGAACGCGGCCTTGCATCGGAAGCGCGCGCCACGATGCCGCGCGAAGCTTCGCCGCCTCCTTCCGCATGTAGTTTCGTTGCCGTTCGATGAAGCGGCGGAGGTCTTTGCGGTCGTCGTGGATGAGCGGTGTGCGCAGTCGTTCGAGACGGCCGTGCATGCGGACGCGCTGCGTATGCCCGTCCTGCCAGAATTCGAACGCGCCGCGCCGCAGCAGGACGGCGCGCGGTGGATAGAGCGCCGACCGGAGCGGCCGTCCGTTGATCGCGTAGACGAATGCGGCTTCGTATCCCGCCAGATCGAGTGGCGGCTCCAGCGATGCCAGTTCGCGCACGAAAGCCTCGGGGACGAAGTAATCCGCGTCGAGCGTAAAGACCCACGGCGTCGTCACCTGCTCGACGCCAAAGGTCCATTGCCGGTCATGCGAATCGAACGCCCGAGGAATGACGCGGACGTTTGCGAACTGGCGGGCGATGTTGATGGTGTCATCGCTGCTCATGCTGTCCACGATCACGACCTCGCGCGCCCACGCCAGCTGCGCCAGCGTACGGCCGATGTTCGCCTCCTCATCGCGCGTCAGGATCAGCGGTGTGATGCGGTCGAGCATCGAGAAGGCATGGTACCAGCGCGTATGCGACACTGACGGCGTGAGCAGAGAGCTGAGCCGACGGGATCTCGCCGCCATCGTGCTCGTCTCGTACGCCTGGTTCGCGCTGCTGATCGTGATCTTCGACAGCTATCCCTCCCGCGTGCTCCATTGCGGCGACAACCCTTCGTACGCGGGGGAATCCGCGGCAATTCGCGGCGAGCCGGCGCCGGCGTTGATCGCGCGGCACTTTCTCGGGTATCCGCTGCTCGCCGCTCCGGTGGCGGCGCTGCTCCATACCTCGGACATGAATGCGCTGCCGATCGTCTCGATCATCGCGTCGTTGGCGGCGATCTACCTGGCAGGCGAATTGTGGGGCGTCTGGGCGGCAGCGTGGTTCGCCGTCATCAATCTCGACTGGATTCAGCGCTCGCTCCTCGGCGGCGCAGAGCCGCTCTTCGTCGCGCTGATCTTTGGCTGTCTCCTCGCGACGCGGAAGGATCGCTGGACCGCTGCGGCAATTTTCGGCGCGCTGGCGACAGTGGTCCGTCCGCTCGGCGTCTTCGCGCTCATCGCACTGGGCGTAGTCCTTCTGCGCCGCCGCCGGTTTGGCGCCCTCGGGCTCGCGGTGGCAGTCAGTCTCGTCGTGGGCGGCGCGTACCTCGCGCTCGTCCACCTCCTTTTCGGACAGTCGTTCGGGAACTTCGCCTGGTACCAGAGCATGGGACTCGGTCACGATCGGACCTTCATTCCCTTCGTCACCATCTTCATGACGTATGCGGAGCGCTACGGCGAGCATCAGCTCACGGCGAAGAACCTCGTGAAGACGCTGACGTGGATGACATTCACGCTCGCCGGGATCATCGCCGCCTTCTGGCGGCGCGAGATGCGCGAGTCGATGCGAAAGGTGCCGGTCGAGTGGATCTTCGCCGCGCTCTACGTCGCATCGTTTCTCTTCTTCCCGGCCTGGTGGATCGAAGGGGAGTATCCGCGCTACCTCGCGCCGGTGATCCCGATGCTCCTCGTCGCGCTGCGTCCTTGGCTCCCCACGGATCGACGGGTGATCTGGATCGTCGGCTTGTTGTCCGTCACGCTCTCGGCCGTCGAAGACATGCCGGTGTTCAGAGACGCGCTGCACGCGCTCGTGCACTGATCCGTTCGTACTGCGCTTCCATCAGCGCCGCGACCTGGTCCCACGTGAATCGCGCTTCGACGAGTTGACGTCCGCGCTTTCCCATTTCGGCGCGCAACGCGGCGTCACCGAGCATCGTTCGGATCGCTGCCGCCAACGATTCCGGCTCGCTGCTGGTGACGAGACCTGCTCCCGACTGCGCCACATCCTCGGCCAATCCAACCTCGGGCGTGACGATCACCGGCATCGCCGCGGCCATCGCCTCAAGTACGACGTTACCGAAGTTTTCCGAATGCGATGGAAGCACGAGCGCCGCCGACGTCTGCAGCAACGCGTCTTTCGCTTCGCCACTCACAGGACCGCGGAACTCGATCCTGTTTGCGACACCATTGCATTCCGCCTGTGCACGTAATTTCGGCGTCAGCTCTTCCTCATCGTTGCCGGCGATGATGACGTGCGCGCCGGGAACGTGCGGTATCGCATCGATCAAGCGGTCGAGTCCCTTCTTCCAGTTGACTCTGCCGAGAACGAGCAGTGTGTCCGGAAGGCGAGCAGCCGAAGTGATCGCAGGAAGGTCGATGCCGTTCGGCACGACGAATGAATCGGGGATGGGCATCGACATGCACCGGGCGTCTTCCCTCTCGCTGTTCGCGGTGAAATGAATCGCCGCCGCCTGCGCGAACGTGCGCCGTTCGATGGCCCGGATCCACAACGTCTTCACGAATCGACTCTTCCGCGCGACCAGCTCCGGCACGAGCATGCCGCGGGGCGACACGATGTATGGGATTCCTGCTCTCCGTGCGGCGCGCGCGGCCGCATAGGTTGGCCAGAGGAAGACGGAGTGGAGGTGGACTGCGTCGTATTCGCCAACCGAATTCGCGAGAGCGGCGCGCATTTGCGGCGAAACGTAAAGCCGCCGCAGTGTCGAAGGAAAATAGTGGACGGAAACGCCGTCCATGTTCACGGCCACGCCGATAGCAACATCCGAATCGCGCGCTCCGTCGACATTCGTCGTGAAGACGTCGACCTGATGTCCGCGCCGTGCAAGCGCCCGGCATAAGCCATGAACCGCGTAAATAGGACCGCCGTAACGCGTCGCGGGCAGATAGGTTGGTACGACGTGAAGGAGGCGCACGCGCTACGGTGCTACGCCCCGGCGGGCGACGTCAATGGCACAGCGTTCGACATCCGTACATCGTTCGACGCCGTTCCGGCGGCTAACCGTTCATCGAGTGCGGCGGTTGCGAACATGCAGCCGACGAAGAACGCCGTCAGCAGAGTCAGTACCGGATCCGAATACGCCTGTGCGGACACGAGGAACTCGACGATATTCGCGGCAATGATTCCGAATAGCGCCGCACGGGCCAGTTGCGACGAGCCGGGAACGTCAGGGTGGGCGGAGATCTTCATCATCGTCAGAAACATGGTCAAGCCGAGCAGGGCCACGGAAAGAAGGCCCGGCACACCGATCTCGATGGCCAGTTTTCCGAGACCGCCCTCCTGCCAGCCGAGGGTGGTGACGCTGTCTTCGCGGAGAACGTGGTAGACGCCCTGAGTGGCCGTGCCGAGGCCCGCGCCCATGATGCCGGCCTGGTCGACGGTACCGGTGAGGCCGCCCTCCAGCCGCTGCCACACTTCCTCCTGCGTCGTGTACGCCCCACGGGTGTAGACGCTCGATTCTTCATCCTGCGAAATCCGCGTCGCCACAAAAATCATGACGATGCCGACCAGTCCGAACGACAGCATCTGCGCCGTCGAAAGCCGCCTGAAGTACCGCCACAGGAACGCGGCCGCGAATACCGCGATCATGTAGATGGCTTTCCGGCGTCCGCTCATGAGGCAGTTCAGAAATCCCCAGCCGCTGACCAGCATCCACACCCACGCGCTGCGCATCGAGCGGATGCGGATCGTCATGATGATGCCGATCATCGTCAGTAGTGCCGCATGCCATCCCATGATGTCCGGACCGCGATAGAAGCCGGAGAGCATCCGGATATTGAAGCCGGTGATGTACCGGAAGTTCTCGCTGAGCGCCACGGTCCCGAGCGCGCGTATCGGCACCTTCAGGTACTCCAGGGGGGTGCCGATCATGGCGATCGAAGTCACAACCGCATAGAACTTGAAAAGGCCGAAGAGCTGCTCCTCACGCTGCAGAAACGCGTAGCCGATGATCACCGCGGGCATCGGCGCCAGGTAGAGAAAAAAGCTCATCGCCGGTGCCTTCCACTGATCGAGCCCGAAGGTGAACAGACCGTTGATGGCAGCGAGAAAAAGGAAGATGAAAAAGAAGATCAGCGTGCCGAAAAGGCTGGAGAAGCGGCGGGAGAACTCGCGTCCCTCTTTCTGCAGCGTGGCCTGCCCAGAGAACAGCACCGCCACGTAGATTGCCACGATGCTGATCGACATGATCACCGGTGTCCCCGGCGTGAGCTTGCGCGCGGGATCCTGGAGGACGCCGCACAGGATCGCCATCAGCCATCCGCGCCGCCAGTCGACCAGCGTGAAGCTCATCGACATGAGCATGAATGCGGCGAAGAGAACAGGGACTATCATCGCGGTGTGCCGGTGGGAACGTGATCGCCGTGCGGCTCATTTCTGGCGATCAGCCGCCGGCCGCCGCGCGCCAGGCGCCGCGCCAGCATCCATCCCCGCAGCTCGCCGATCAACTTCGTCGGAATCGCCCACGGATGCGTGAGGTGATAGCGCGTGATGACGTTTCGGCGCAGACGGCGGAGCGCGTACCGAAGAAGCGGCGGACGATGATGGATGGCGAAGTAGTAATCGCCGGCCGAATGCGCGGGCGACGGACTGCTGCGGTGATCGCCGTACGACCGCAATCCGCCTGTGCTCAACTTCAAATGCCGCAGCCCCGCCTCGGGCGAAAACCAGATCCGGCCGCCGGCAGCGACGAGCCGCAGCGCGAAGTCGGTTTCGAAGCGATAGGCGACGCCGGTGTAGTTCTCGTCGAAACCGCCGGCGTCGATGGCGTGCTCGCGTTTCACGGAGAGGTTTCCCGCCATCACGTTCGTAACGAGCCGGCCGGTGTCGTGATTGAAGTGAAACTCGAGATCGTCTTTCGGCTGATCGTGATGCTGCGGCGTTTCACCCGGCTGCAGGATCTGCCCAACCACTGCCCAGATCGCCTCGTCCGCGTGCGCACGCTCGTGCGCGGCGATGAGTCCCGGCGCCGGCTCGACGTCGTCGTCGACGAAGAGAACCACCGGCGTCGTCGCGGCAAGCAGCGCTTCATTCATCGCGTGCGGAATTGACGGTTTTTCCAAACGAATGAGCCGAATGCGTCCGTCGCGATGCCACTCCGCAAGCGGTTTGTTCTCCTCAACGCTCTGATCGACGACGATGATCGCCTCCGGCGGCGGATCGAGTTCGAAGAGCCGTCGAACGGTCTCGGCTACGATCGCCCCGCGGTTGTACGTCGGGATCGCCACCGTGATCATTTCGGCCCTCGGCTGAGATACGCGAGCGCCGCCTTCACACCCTCGACACCGCGCGCGAACGTCCAGGTGCCGATAATCTCGCGCGATCGCTGCGCCATCCGCTGCCGTAGCGACGGATCGTCGACTAGCTTCGCCATCGATACGGATAAGGACGATGCGTCGCCGGCAGGGTAGACAAATGCATTCTCCCCTTCGAGCACGATGTCGCCGATCGAGCCGCAGCGGTCGGTGACGATGACCGGCAGTCCGCACGCCATCGCCTCGTTGATCACCGCGCCGCGCGGTTCGTACGTCGACGGCAGCACGAAGACATCCGACATCCCGTAATACCTCGGCAGCTCGCTTTGATTCACGAAGCCGGCGAAGTGGATGTTACGGAGCTCGTGCTCGCGCACGAACGCTTCCAGCGATTCGCGCAGGACGCCGTCGCCGAGAAAAAGCACCGCGGCGCGATCGCGATCGGGAAGCTGTTCGTACGCGCGCAGCAGCGTCATCGGATCTTTTCGTTCGACGAGCTTCGCCGAGAAGACGAAGAGCCTCTGCTCCGGACGGATGCCGAGGTTCTCGCGCAAAGCCTCGCGCTCGCCAGGCGCGAACCGGCTCGCTTCCGCGAAACGTTCGTTATCGACGGCCCACGGAAGCAGAAAAAAGTGAGCGGGATCGGCGCCGTAGTGGCGGTAGTAGTCGGCATTCAGCGCGCCGGAAACCATGAATCCGCTCGCGCCGCGAAACAGCATTCGCAGCAGCCGCGCGCGAATGCGGCTGCGCAGCGTCGTCTCCGGCGGCGGAAAACTGCTGTCGCCGTAGAGAAAAAACGGGATGCCGGTCCACCAGCAGGCGGCGATGCCCAGAAGCGCGCTGATCGAGCCCCAGCCGAGCATGAAGATCACCATCTCGTACGGTTCGCGCAGCAGCGCCGGCACGACGCCGGGATTGATGTGGCGCGTCAAGCCGCGATTGCTGTCGTGCACGAGGTTGCGAAGAAACTCGTGGCGGTAGCCGCTGAGCAACTCCACATCCCACTTCAGCGCCGTTCCCATGTCGGCGTCGCGATACGTGCGCACGCCGGCATCGGACAAATACAGCACCGTGAGATCGATCTCGGGATCCGCGGCGAGCAGGCGAAAAAACGGATCCTGATACTGGATCACATGCGACGCGACGATGGCGATGCGGCGGCGTTTCACGTCGCGTCATCTTCGCATAGCGTTCAGACGCGACTGATAGAACGCGGCGGTCTCGCGCGCCACGCGTTCCCACGAGTACTCGCGCGCGGTCTGCGCGGCAGCAGCGCTCATCGCTGTCGCGCGCGGCAAATCGTTGACGATTGCCAGAGCCTGATCGGCGAGTGTCTTCGCGTTGCCGGGCGGAATGAGAATGCCGTTCTTTCCACTGTCGATGACGTCATGCATGCCGCCAACGTCGCTCGCGACAACGCACAGCCCGCGGCTCATCGCCTCGAGGAATGCCTTGCCGAACCCTTCGAAGAACGACGGAAAGAGAAAGACGTCGTGCGCGTCATAGAGATCGCGCAGCTCCTCCTGCGTCGTCCACGGCACGATGTTCGTCCGCTCGTTTGTCTCGGCCGTCAGCAGCGCGCGGATGGCGGCTTCGCTGTCGCGATCGCACACCCAGGTGAATCGCAACCGCGTATCCGCCTCAGCCATGCGATTCATCGCACTTGCCGTGATCATCGGCGCCTTGAAAAACGCGAACTGCGCTACGTGCAGCACGCGTCCGAGGCGTTCCGCAGTCATCGGCGGCGCGGCGGTGCGCGTGTACGACTCCGGCGCCGCCTGCGGGATCACAGCAACTTTCTCCGCCGCTACGCCGAGGCGATCACGAAGAAAGTTCGCATCGAGCGAGGAGGAGACGATGTGGCCATCGGCCTCGGCAGCAATCGCGCGTCCATGCCGAGCCAGCAGCGAAGCGATCGCGCGCGACGAAATCCTCCGGACGCCGCTTCGTTCGTCGCTGCCGTACATCGCGCGCCACGGCCGCAGGGTGTCTTCCACGTTCAGCTCGAAGCCATGCGACCGATGGATGAAAACGGTTCCCGGCGCGAGCCGATGGACGATCCGCGCCGCGCGAAATCCGTGGGGCTGATTGACGTGCACGACGTCGTAGGTTTTCTCGCGAACAGCTCGCGCCGCCGCGCGTGCGTACGTTCGCGGCAGCTCCAACAACAGGTGCAGATTCCCGTGCCGGATGCGCCGCCCGAGCGAGTCGGACCAGATTGCGTCCACTTCATGCCCGAGCGCGCGCAAGGCCTCCAGCGTCTGAACCTCGGTGCCCGCGGCACCCGAGTGCGGGTTGTACGGCACGTCGGCCATGAAAAGGATTCGCATGTCAGCGCAGCATCCGTTTCATTACTTTCGCGCCGAGCCGCACAAAGCGGGGAGCATTGCGCGCCGCGCCGAGTGGTGAGGCCGCGGCGATTTGCCGAAAGGCGCGAAAACTGCCCGCGACGTCCGCCGCCTCGACGTGGTATTCGAAGTGCCGCGCGGCCGCACGCTCGCGGGGCCACGCGCGGGCCGAGGCACGAACACCGCTGCTGATTGCATCGAGGATCGTGGCCACGCGGGCATCGTACGTGTGCTCGCGCAAGACGAGCGCGCGTGCACGCCGCGCGATCGCCGCCCGCTCCTCATCGCGATCGAGCCAGCGCGCCACGAGATTGGGGATCTCATCCGCGTCACCGTAGCCTGCGAAATGGATCCCTTCCTCGAATCCGAGCCGCGTCAGTTCCGTCGGTCTCCCGGTGATGAGCAACGCGCCGCCGGCCATCGCTTCGAAGCAGCGCATGTTCGCGTCCTGCGGGTAGTCATCGCGGCTGATGTTCACCACGATCTTTGACTGCCGGTAAACCTCCGCCATCTCCTCGGCTGCATAGAACCGGCCGGCATCGTTCATCGCGAAGCGCTCCGTCAACGCGGCCAGAACGCGATCGCGCGTTCCGTAGATCGAGCGGCTCTTCCGGCCAACCCAGCCCACGTCGAAATCGCGCTCCACCTCCGGACCGTCGAACAGATCGCGCTCCGCCGCATGCGGGAGAAGCCGGACTCCATCAATGCCCGCGGATTGAAACGCAGCCTCGAATCCCGGATGGAAAACGAAGGTGTAGTCGTACATCGCCGACCAGCGCACGCGGCGTTGCAGGGCGACATAGGTGTCGATGTGGAACACCGCCGTCGGAACTGCGACGCGTTCGATGCCTTCCGGCAGCCAGGGCCTGCCGTCGGGATTGAGGGTGAGCCGAGGATGCCATCCGGCGTCGATGAGCCGATCGAGATCGTCGCGCCACCGTTCGCCGCGCGACGGCGGAATCAGATGGACAGGCAGGACGCGCGAAAAGGCACGGTGAAAACCGCGCCGCTCTTTATCGAGCTCGTCTTCGCCGCAAAGCAGGACGACGCAATCACCCGCCACACGTTTCCTTCATCGTTTGCGATACGCCTGAATCGACCAGGCCTTCCATGCACGCGCCGGCTGAATGATGTCCATCGTGTCGTTGATTCCGGCGCGCACCTCCGGGAGATCGCTGTCGTGAAAAAGAATCAGCCCCCCGGATTTGACCTTCGGTACCCAGGCGCGAATGTCCGTCGTGACGCCGTCGTACGAGTGATCGCCGTCGATGAACACTGCGTCGATCGCGCCTCGGTTCCATTCGCGTCCGACATCTCCAGAACGTCCGCGCAACGGAGTGATGAGGTCGCGGTACGCCGCGGTGTTGTCGAGAAAATGCTGGAAGACGTCGACGTTCGGTGCATGCTCAATCGTCGTATTCATCCACGTGTCGACGCAAAAAATCTTCGCCGTGCCGCCGCGCTGCCGCACGGCATAGGCGAGATTCACGGCCGACTTGCCGTGATACGAGCCGACTTCGACGATCGTTCCGCCGGGCGGTACCTGATTGGCAGCCCACTGAAGGCAGCGTTCTTCGATCGGATCGAGAAATCCTTCGATCGATGCCGATTGCGGCGGACCGGCCACGGCGCGCAGATAGGTCCAGAAAATTTTCTCGCTCCACCAGGACGGCGAAGCGAGTTTCAGAAGTCTCATCGCCATTCAGAATAGCAGCGCCTCGCGCGAACCGCGGCACGGTGCGACGTCAACGCCGTCTACGCCGCCACGGGGGGAAGCTCAACCATCGCCAACTCGGCAGGCTGCGACTTGCCGATCCCGTCGGAGAACCGTTTCTTCAGCCGGAGGATCGGGCGCTCGAAGCAAATCCACGACAGCGTGGCCAGAACCATGGTCGCGCCTATCGAAACCGACGCAATCACTGCGGTTCGCGTCCACGTGTCAGCCATCCGCAGGCGAGCCTGCCACTCGACGATGGTCACGACCGGATAGTGGATCAGGTAGATGCCGTACGAAATCCGTCCTATCGCTACAGGAAGGCGGCGCCGCAGCAGCCGGTCCAGCGGCGCGACAGGCGCGGCGACGGAAAGGCAGATGAACAACGCCGATGTGGCCTCGATGACGGTGAGTGTGACTGCATTGAAGAAGACAGTTGAGGCATCGAATTGCCGCGTCACCCAAAAAAAGGCGGTGGCGGTGAGCGACACGGCGAAGGCGAGCCGGATGCGGCGCGCGGCGCGTTCGCCGATCGCCGTGTGGCCGTCCAGTTCGACGGCGATCAGTGCACCCATGGCCAGCACGTCCAGACGGCAAAATGTCGTGAATGCCGCCGCCGACGGGAAGGTGAGTGCATTCAGGATCACGCGCACAAACGGCGAGATCGCGATCACGATCCAGAGCAGAGTACGCAGCCGCGCCTTGTTCAGCCGGTAAACGATCAGCGGAAAGAAAAGATAGAACTGCTCCTCGATCGCCACCGACCACGTATGGCCGAGCGGCTTCCACTCCCAACGTGCAAAGACCAGCCAGAGGTTGGAGGTGTAGGTCAGGTACGGCCATACCGGACGCAGCGGGCCGAACGGAAGCCGGATCGCGATTCCCGCCAGCACTCCGATGACGGCGTAGTACAGCGGAAAAATGCGGAGGATGCGCCGCACGTAAAAATTTCGGAAGTAGTGGGGATGCTGTTTCGTCCGGAGCAGGATCGAGGTGATCAGATATCCGCTCAGAGCGAAGAAGAGATCGACGCCGATCCAGCCGTTCGACAGGACGTTCCGCGCGATCCACGCCACGACGCCGTTCTCCGGAACGATCGTGCAGTGGAGGATCAATACGAGAGTGACGGCCACGGCGCGAATGCCATCGAGCTGCGGCAGATACGTCCCGCCGGCAGGCAGTGAATGCATCTCGTTTCCGTCGGGGGAGCGAAGCCGTTCCAGCAAGGGTTCAGAGTACCAGCGACTGGAGATAGCGAATCCAGGCGCGTGCGGAGAACGGCCACGCCGCGATCGATTGGCGGAGATAGCGGCGGGCACGCCGGTCGCCGTTGCGGCGCAGAGCCTCTCCGATGAAATAGAGGCCCTTGCTGCGCCGCAAAATCCGGCGGCGCGGCGTTCGGGTGATCGTCGCGGCACGCGCGAGGATTTCTGCATCCGACCGGCCTTCGTGCCGCGCTTCGGCAGCGGCGCGCGACAGAACCGCGATGCGTTCCTGCAGGTCCCGCGCTTCGCTGCTGATGCTTTCCGGCGTGATCCGCGCGGTGTAGAGCACCTCATCGATGGCCTGGAACTTCCCGATCGCGGCGAGCCGGTACCAGAGATCGAAATCCTGACCGTAATAAAACGCGGCGCGGTAGCCGCCCGCGCGTTCGTACGCATCCCGCCGAAACATCACGGACCCGTGATGCGTCGGGCCGTCCATGAGCGTTCGCGGATCGCTGAGGTCGAGGACAAACGCCGGCTCGAGCGCCTTGCCGCTGCTGCGCGCGATCTGCAGCGGTTCGAGCTCCGGGCCGGCGTATTGCGTCGCGCTGGAGACGAAGACGATTTCGGGATTCGCGTCCAGCCTGCGTTTCTGCACTTCGAACCGCCGCGGATCGGAAAGGTCCCCTGCGTCATGCCGCGCGATGTAGACGCCGCGCGCCGCCGCGCAGCCGGCGATGAGCGCGCGCGTCAGGCCCGCGTTCTCCTGCCTGATGACGCGGATGCGTTTGTCGCGCGCGGCGTAGTTGCCGAGGATCCGCGGCGTAGCGTCGGTCGACCCGTCGTCGACCACGATGCATTCGAAATCGCGTTCCGTCTGCGAGAGGATGCTCTCCAGCGTCGCTTCGAGAGTGCCGGCGCCGTTGTAGACGCCCATGACGACGGAAATCGACGTCATCGCCGCTCGATCCATGCCGCAGCCCGGCCGGCAAAACGCCAGCCGGCGAGGCGTGCGGCCCATTCATAGATGCGCATGTCGGCGGACGGCGCGATGCTCCGCGCCAGGACGACGAGCCGTTTGGCTTCATCAGACAAACCTGCTGCGCCGCACTGCCGGGCGATGTGAAACAGCTCGCGAGCGAACCGCTGAAACTCGGGCGCTTCGATCGGAACGCCAGCACGGCGGGCGTGCGACGCGATCAGTTCGTGCGCCCTGGCGCGATCGCGCAGCCGGGCCGGATCGGCGCCGCTGCCGCGCGAGAGCCGGCCATCGGGATGATCGCGATGCTCGGCCACTACCTCATCAACGTAGGCCAGGCGTGTTCCCAGCGCGCCCACACGGCAGTCGTACTCCCAATCTTCTTCGAGCCGCAGCCCCGTCCACGGGCCGGCCGCGTCACAGATGGATTTGCGGTACAGCGGCGTTGCCGTTTCCCACCATCGCGCGACCAGAAACGACGGAAGGATCGTTTGCTGAATCTGATTTGCCTCTTTCCACGTGCACGCGATCTCATTGTCCGCCGCATCGCGATAACGCGTAACGCCGTACGCCACGCCGCACGACGGCTGTTCCTCCAGCGCTTTCACCTGCAGCTCGAATTTGAGGGGCATGAGGAGATCGTCGCTGTCGAGATATTGGATGTATTCGCCGCGTGCCGCCATTCGGCCGGCCTCGCGCGCCAGTCCAGGGCCGCCGTTCGGAATGCGGATCGATCGCACTTCCGGATGCTGTGCCGCCAACGCAGCGATCACCAGCGGCGTGTCGTCCGTCGACGAGTCGTCGACGATGACGATCTCGATCGGACGATGCGTTTGCTCCAGCACGCTCGTCACCGCTTCGCGCAGCATAGCCGGACGGTTGAACACCGGGATGATCGTGGAGACGAGCGGCTTCACGTCGAGAGAATAACGCCTCGGCGATCAACTCATCCGCACGATGATCGTGAAGTCGAAGAGCTTGTAATCGTGCAGGAGTGCCACGTCTTTGGACAAATTGCGCTTGCAATAATCGAAGAGCTCGAGCGGATCGGCGTAGTAAAGATCCGGCCGCCGCTTCTCGGCATCGGAGTAGGAAGTCAGCGCATTGAACGCGATGCCGCGCGCGGCGATGCTGGCCATGTCCTGAATGGTCGTGATGATGTAGTCGCGCCAGGACGCGTCCTCCGCGTCGAACTTCACATTGAAGATTCCACTGGCTACGCAGTAATCCGATTTCGGAAGCACGGCGCGGTCGGTTGTGAAGTGCGTGCCGGTTTCGGTTCCGTACTCCGATCTGGCGGCGTCGATCATCACGTCGCAGATGTCGTAGCCCCAGTATTCGAAATCTCCGGGACGAGAGCGGAGGAACGGCAGGAGGGCGCCATAGCCGCAGCCGTAATCGACGATCGAATGATTGCCGGCGCTTTCGAGCAGGGTGCAGAGCTGCGCGAACCGCAGCTGCTGCGCTTTGATCGAATTCCAGCCTACGCCCGATGGCGTCGGACCATACGACGCCAGAGTGGTCGCATAGAACTCAACCAACTGCCGAAGAACCGGATCGAGCGTTTTCCGTGTGATGCGGCGGATCATACGACGTTCAGCCGGGCGGCCGGAGACGCTCCGTGTAAGATGCGTCCGGCCGGAGTTCGATGGATTTCGTGACTGCCGAAAGTCTTCCCGACGGCGTTTCCGTCGTCGTTCCCGTCTACAACAGCGAGGGATCGCTTACGCCGCTCGTCGACCGGCTGGCAGCCGTTCTGCCGCAGGTTTCCGCCGAATGGGAAGTCCTCCTCGTCAACGACGGCAGCCGCGACCGCAGTTGGGAAGTCATCCGCGAGCTGGCCGCTCGTTACCCGCGCGTCGTCGGCATCCGCATGCTTCGCAATTTCGGGCAACACAATGCGCTGCTGGCCGGAATGCGTGCCGCGCGGTACTCCGTCACCATGACCATGGACGACGATCTGCAGCATCAGCCGGAGGAGATTCCGAGGCTGCTGGCGGCTCTGGACGCGGGAGCCGACGTCGTCTACGGCACGGCGAATACGCTTCCGCATGGATTCTGGAGAAACTTCTTTTCGCGTTTCACGAAGAGAGCGCTCGGGTTCGTCATGCGCGTCGATACGCTCGTCGACATCAGCGCCTTCCGCGCCTTTCGAACCGATCTGAGGCGGGCTTTCCATGCATACAACAGTCCCGAGGTCATCATCGACGTGCTGCTCTCCTGGGGCACGTCCAGCTTTGCCTCTGTGAAATGCGAGCACTTACCGCGCACGATCGGACGCTCGAACTACACGCCGTCGAAGTTGATTAACTCGGCGATGTTCATCCTTACCGGCTACAGCACGGCACCGCTGCGGCTGGCCAGTTCCGTCGGTTTTATCTTCACGCTCTTCGGGGCGGGAGTGCTCGTCTACGTCCTCGCCCGCTATCTCATCACCGGAGGCAGCGTTCCCGGCTTTCCCTTCCTCGCCTCCGCCATTGCCATCTTCTCCGGCGCCCAGCTCTTCGCGCTCGGCATCATCGGCGAGTATCTGGCGCGCATCTTCAACCGCAGCGTCGAACGGCCCGTATACGTCGTGAAAGAAACGACGGCGCAGGTTACTGAACGCCGAGGTTGAAGATCACGATGCCGGCCAGAATCATCAGCATTCCAACGACGTGATGCCGCCGCATGCGTTCGTGGAGAAGAGCGACCGACAGACTCACCACGACGATGTATCCGAGCGGAAGGAGCGCGACCGTCAGCTTTAGCGGGAGAACCTTCAGCGCGATCGTCGACGTGACGGTCGAGGCGAGCATCAACACGTAACCGGCGATCACAAACGGATCGAAGAGCGAGTGGAAGATGGGCCGGTTTCGCCCGCGAGTGGCGCCCTTCTTCAACAGAACCTGTCCTGTCGAGGCGAGGCAGACGCCGCTGAGAAAGATGGAAATCGCTGCTGTCAAGGCAGATCCTCACGTACCACCACGTAGACGCCCGCAACCACGACTACCGCGCCGATGACATTTGCGAGTGTCACCCGTTCCAGAAAAATGATGTGGCTCACCGCCAGCACCAGCAGGTAATTGAGGCTCGTGAAGAGGTAGGCGATGAAAAGACGCATTCCGCGCAGAACGAGCTGCCAGAAGAACGCCTGCAGGACGAGGCAGGCCACGGCGCCGAGATACCACCGGCTTGTCAGAAACGCGCCCGCACTTGGAGCTTCCATCCGCAAAGCGGCCGTCTTGCCGAAGATGATCGCCGCAACCTGGCAGAAAAGGGAGAGCATCAGAAACAGCCAGAGCACACGATCGATCCGCGGCTCCGCGGCTTCACCTGCCTTCTTCGTAACCAGCGATTCGTCTATCATCGAACGTCGTGGAAAATGGCGCCTGTGATCTCAACTGATTCGTCAACCGAGGCGCTGACCGCCTCGTGGCGCCGGCAGATCGCCGAGAGGGGCTCATTCATCGAGAGGGATGTTCTCAGCGCGGCTCACATTGCGCAACTGAAGAACGCCCTGACCGCCGCGATCGATGAAGAAGCCAGGTATCACGGTGGCTCCGACTACTCCGACTACGGGATGGTCCTGGCCTGCTACATGTACGGCTTACCGTTTCTGGAGCTTCTCGATCACGCACCTCTCATGGACCCCATCGATGCCGTTCTGGGCCCGGGCTGCATTCTCTATGCGTATACCTCCTCGTCGATGCCGCCGTACCGGTCGAACTACTCGGGACGCATTCACGTCGACTCTCCACGCGTCATTCCGAACTACATGACGAACCTCGGCGTGACGATCGCTCTCGACGATTTCACCGCGGACAACGGCGCGACGTACTACCTCCCCGGATCGCACACACGTTCGGACGCGCCATCGGAGGCCGAGTTCTTTGATGGCGCCGAACGCCTGATCATGCCGGCCGGCTCCGTCTGGTTCTTCCACGCCCGCACCTGGCATCGCGGCGGCGAAAACAGGACGCCGGAATGGCGTCACGCGCTGACGTTCAACCTTTGCCGGCCGTTCATGAAGCAGCGCCTCGACATCCCGCGGATGCTGAGGGACCGTGATCTTTCAGGCTTGCCGGAGCGCGTCATCCAGAAGCTCGGATTTCTCAGTCAGGTGCCGGCATCGCTCGACGAGTACTACGCACCTCCCGAACAACGCAAATACAGGCAGATTGTGGAGTGATGGAATGAGTGTGGACGCACCGCCGTGCGTGATCTGCGGCTCGATCGATACGGTCAACGTTTTTACGATCGACCCCTCGGTCTCGACGGATCGCCAGATTTTCCCCGTTCCCGTGCAGAACCAGTTCTGCAACGGCTGCGGCGCCGTGTGGAATGAAGGAGGAGCGCGCATCGACGCGCCGCGCTTCTACGCCGAGCAATACGACCTCCTCGGCGACAGCGCCCTGAGCGAGTTCCAGGTTCATGTCGGCGGCGGAGCGCGCGGCGAGAGCGACGCCATCCTCGAATTTATCGAAGGTTCACCGTTCGCGGAGCGCGGAACGATTCTCGAAATCGGTTGCGGCAAGGGCGTTCTGCTGGGCAAGTTTCTGAAGAACCATCCTGGATGGTCGGCCTATGCGGTCGAGCCGAGCCTGAACGCGACCGAATACTTCAAAAAAATTCTGCCGGACGTCGCCATCCACGAGGGGCCTTTCGAGACGGCTCCGTTCCGCGATCAGAAATTCGATTTCGTTGCCGTCAGCGGAGTCCTCGAGCATGTGCCGCGGCCGGTCGAATTCCTTTCGCTGGTGGCGGATGCGCTGGCTCCCGGAGGCAGCGCGTACATCGGCGTCCCCAATTTTCTGGTGAAGCCGGACGACCTGCTCGTCTTCGATCACCTCACGCGTTTCACGCCGGAAACGCTGGACGAGTCGTATCGCCGCCTTGGCCTCAAACTGCAGCGCCGCGACAGTCGCGAGGACCGCATCTGGCTGTGGGACCTTCTTATGGCCGGCAACGCCGCGGACGCGAGCGAGGCGGGCGCCAGCGTTGCGGCGGCGCGCCACCGTCTCGATGAACACGTCTCGTTCGTCAAATCGAGCATCGCGTCATTCGAACGGATGCTGGCCGACGCCGAGCCGGGTGAAACGCTCGCGCTCTACGGTCTCGGCGTCCTCGGCCTTTGGGCGCGGCACACGAACGGAGATCGCGCCTCGGCCATCCGGTACCTGCTCGATGACAACGCCCAAATCTGGGGCAGCAGGAAAGCTGGGCTTGAAATCCGCGGATCCAAGTCGATCCCCGAACTCGGGATCAGCCGTGTCTTCCTGGCCGCGAACCCCTGCTATCACGAGCGGATGAGTGCGAAGCTGATCGCCGTTGGTCTCACCGAGGACAGGATTTACGGATGAGGCGTCTCGCGTGAAGGCAGGGTTTTGCGTTTCTGGTAACGGTTCTCTTTTCCGCGCGGCGATCGCCAATCGCGAGGCACTATCGATCGATTCTGCGCTGCTGGCCATCGAGTCAAAAGCGGCGCCCGACCTCGAGGCGTTCGCATCGGAGCGTGGGGTTCGCTGCGTTCGCCTCGCACCGGATGACCGTCCGGCGTTTGACCGCGATCTGACGGCGCTGCTGATCGACGCCGCGCTCGATCTTCTCGTGCTGACGTTCGATCGCATCCTTCCTCCGCCGCTGGTTCGGCACTATGCCGGGCGCATCATCAATATTCATCCCGCCTTGCTGCCGGCGTTCGCCGGGATGCACGGAATGCGGCGGACGCTCGCCTCGGGAGCCCGTTTCGGAGGCGCAACGATCCACGAGGTCGTCGACGAAGTCGATGCCGGTCCCATCGTCGCGCAGGCCGTCGTCGCCATCGTGCCGGAGGAGACGCTTGCGCAGTATGGCCGCCGCGTCTACGAACTGCTCGAGCCGATGTATCTGCAGGTGATCGCCTGGTATGGCGAAGGACGCGTCGAACACGATGCTGCGGGCCGCGTCGTGATCCGTGGCGCACGCTACGACACGCTGCCGCTCTCGCCTGCCCTGGAGCGATTCGGTTTGCGCGGATGAGATGCGTCATTCTCCAGCCGTCCTACATTCCCTGGCGCGGCTACTTCGATCTGATTCACCGCGCCGATGTCTTCGTCTTCTACAACGACGTTCAGTACGACAAGAACGGCTGGCGCAACCGCAACCGCATCAAGACCGCGAAGGGAACGGCGTGGCTCACGATTCCTGTGCCGCAGCGCGGAGTAATCAGCGCGAAGGTTCCGATCAACGCCGTCGTGCCGATCGGCAACACCTGGCCGCACGACCATTTCGAGGCGCTGAAGCGTTCGTACGCCGCCGCGCCGTACTTTGATGAAGAGTGGCTTCGAGGCCTCTACTCCGATCCCGCACGGCTGCTGGCGGACTTTACGATCGCGACGACAGTCGAGATTGCAACGCGGCTCGGCATTCGTGACACGCGTTTCGTCCGATCATCGCAATTGCACGCCACCGGAACGAAGACGGAACGTTTGATCGGACTCCTCCGCGAGCTTGGGGCCACGCACTACCTCAGCGGTCCTGCCGCACGCGATTACCTCGAGCCGCAGCAATTCGACGATGCCGGCATCGCGCTGGAGTGGATGACCTACGACTACCCCGAGTATTCGCAGCTTTATCCGCCCTTCGATCCGTTCGTCTCCGTGCTCGACCTCCTCTTCATGACCGGACCTGATGCGCCGCGGTATATCTGGGGAAATCGGTGACGGCACGAGCGGCCGAAACGGGTACTCTTTCCGCATGACGGCGCCGATCCCGTTCAACAAACCATCCGTCGAAGGACGCGAGTTCGAGTACGTCCGCCGCTCGATCGACAATGGACAAATCTCCGGCGACGGCTCGTTTACGAGGCAGGCCAGCGCCGTGCTCGAAGCGGTTTTCGGCGGCGGCGCGCGCGTGCTGCTGACGACCTCGTGCACGCATGCGCTGGAGATGTCCGCGATACTCCTGGATCTCAAAGAGGGCGACGAGATCATCGTGCCGTCGTTCACGTTTGTGTCGGGTGTGAACGCCTTCGTCCTGCGCGGAGCGAAGCCGGTGTTCGCCGACATTCGTCCCGACACGCTGAACATCGACGAGCGGCAGATCGATTCGCTGATTACGCCGCGCACACGCGCCATCGCTCCCGTCCACTACGCCGGCGTCGGCTGCGAGATGGACGCAATCATGGACATCGCCCGGCGTCATGGAATCGACGTCATCGAGGACAACGCGCACGGTCTGTTCGGAACCTATCGTGGAAGGTTGCTTGGCACCTTCGGACGCATGGCCACGCAGAGCTTTCATGAGACCAAGAACGTCAACTGCGGCGAAGGGGGCGCGCTGGTCATCAACGATCCGGCGCTCATCGAACGGGCAGAGATCATTCGTGAAAAGGGCACCAATCGCAGCCGCTTCTTTCGCGGGCAGGTCGACAAATACACATGGGTCGATATCGGATCGAGCTATCTGCCGTCCGACATGCTTGCCGCGTATCTGCTCGGCCAACTCGAAATGGCGGAACAGATCCAGGCCAAGCGGAAGCGGGTCTGGGAGCGGTACGCCGAGGCGCTCGGGCCATGGTGTGAGGCGAACGGAGTGCAGATGCCGATCGTCCCCGCGCATTGCCAGCAGCCGTACCACATGTTTTATCTGCTCTTCCCGGATCTGGATGCGAGGCAATCGATGATCGCTCATCTCCGGAAGCAGGAGATCGCCGCGGTCTTTCACTACCTTCCGCTCAACGTCTCCGAAATGGGCGCGCGTTTTGGCGGCCGCCCCGGTCAGTGTCCGGTTACGGAGAGCGTGAGCGACCGGCTGCTGCGCCTTCCCTTCTACAACAATCTCAGCGCCTCCGATCAGGACCGCGTGATCGAAACGATGATGGTGTGGCGATCGTGAAGATGGCGATCGTCGCGGCGATGATCGTTGCGGCGCTGATTTTCCTCGGCGGTGGTCCGGCCGCGGCGGGCGTGTTCATTGTCTTCACAGTATTTTTTCTACTGCCCGCGTTCGCGCTCGTCTGCCGGGCGCCTTTCGTCCGGATGATGCCGCCCGACCTGCGCATCACCGCCGCGGCGATGATCGTCGTACTGCTCGGCGTGCCCTGGTATTTCCTGCGCAAGCTTTCGCCGATGACGCTGCCACTCGATCTGGCCGCGTCGATTCTGCTGACCGTGATTGCAATCGGCTTTGCTCAACCGAGGGCGCTCTTCGAAGAGCTGCGTCCGGCTCTGCGGCGATCGATGATTCCGGTTCTCGCCCTGCTGCCGCTGCTGTTCGTGCTGGTCTGGCTCGGGTTCGAAGTGCGCGTGGGAAATGAAGTGCGCTATTACGGTCTGCTGGCCGTCGACTTCGGAAACCTGGCGGGCGTGGTGTCGGCGTTGCGCTCGTCGCCGATGCTTCCGCTGTCGTACGTCGCCGGTGGGGGAGCGTTTAGCTATCACTGGCTCTACTTCACGTTGCCGGCGATGCTGTCGGATTTCCTCGGCGTCACGATTCCCAGCACGAACGCGCTCGTCCTCACGAACCTGCTGATGGCGGCTCTGCTCTTCCACACGATCGTGACCGCGGTGCGCTGGTTCAATGAAGAGGTCAGTGATCGGTTTGCGGGCGGCGCGGCGATGGTGGTTGTGTTTGCGCCGTTCACGACCTACTTCTATCAAGCCGCGGCCACGCGCTTTCCGATCGGTTGGTTCGCGTTGCCGGTGCGGAATCACCTGCTGCTCTCTCCGCTGACGAGCATGCTGATTTTCGGCAACAACACGTTCGCGCTGGTGCTCGCGCTTTTTGTGACGGTCGCGCTCGACCGCTGGAATCGCGACGGCAGAATCGGCGACGCGATCCTCGGCGTCATCGCGTTGGCAGTAGCCATCGGCTACAGCATCACGCTCGTTTTCTCGCTCGCCCTGACACTGATGGTCTGGATACTTCTTGGCCGCGTGCGGCGCCCGATGGTTGCGCTGGCGCTTGCGGTGCTGAGCGGTGCCGCGGCCGTGGCAATCTTCTTCGCCATCGGTCTGCTCACGACTGGCGGCTCGCGCCACATCGCGATCGCCTTCGATCGCGGCCAGTTCTTCCGCATGGTGCTGTTCGGTCTGGCGCCGCTGTGGTGCGTGATCGTGCTCGCCGGCGGGCGGCGGCGATTGAACATCTTTCACATCCTGATTGCTGTCGCCATCGCGGTTCCCACGATGCTGTACACGACGGGAAGCGCCGGCTCGATGATCGATTTTTCGATGAAGACCGGATCGCTCGTCGCCATCGCCTTTGCGCCGCTTCTCGCATCCGCTCTGGCGCGCCTCTTCGGCGATGGCATGCCGCGGTGGCGCATCGCCGCGGCAATGTTCGTGATCGCGCTCGGTCTGGTGCAGACGGCCGCGTTCGTGTTGCAGTTCCCGTGGTATCGGATCACCCGGCCGGCCGCACACGCGTACGCAATCCCGGCGGACTATCACGACGCGCTGGTCTGGGTGCGCGATCACACGCCGCGTCAGGCCGTTGTCGTCGATCCCCAGGGTCTGCGAACGCAGGAAGTCCTCTACGCGATGATGGTGGGCGAGCGCCGTGTGTGGCTGCCGACCGTCTTCACCAACGAGGTGCTGATCAGCAATCCGAGAGTCGCCGGCCGCGTGCCGGTATGGAACGCATTCCTCGCCGGCGACGAGGCCGCGCGCCAACGCGTGGCCGCGGAGTCGGACTACCTCGTGCTGCATGGCAGCGTGGCCTCACCGTCGTGGCGCGAGGTGCGGCGCGGCGAGTGGAGCGTCTATCAATCGACGGTGCGAACGCCGTAACTCACGCCCGCCCAAGCGTGGCATCGATGCGCTCGGCGATCCGCTCGACTTCGGCGACGTCCACCTCGAGATTGTTGTAGCCGGGATTTGGTTCGCCGACAGACGTACCGCGGATGAGCCAATACGGGTGCCCGATCGCTCCGGCAAGCGCGTAGTACTGCGGGTTCGCGAAACCGGGATCGAAGACCTCGACCACGTGGAGGCCTTTCGGCGCGAACATGATGTTGACCATGCCGGCCCCGTGGACGCCGAAGAACACGGCAGCCTCCTGCATCAGATCGAATTGCTGCTGGAATCGGAGATCCTCCATGAAAACGCGTTCGAAGCCGAACCGGCTCAGTACCTTCCAGCAATCGTCCTCATTGATGAGCTTCCGCCACTCCGCATTTTTCCGGCTGACGAAGATCCTTCGCGACGGCGGCTTCCGAGGCGAATCAACGTGAAGCCGGTCGCGCAGGTTGGCGATGAGCGACGTCCGGTAATAGTCGATCCCCACGACGGTCAGCTCATCGACGTGCAACACCTTCGGTCCCATTCGCGGAAGGGAGCCGATGTCGATTCCGAGCGCGGAGATCGAACTCTCGACGACTTCCGTCAGACGGTGCTTGCGAGGGAGAAGAAGGTTGCGTTCGAGGCCGCGCGCCTTCAGAAGTGCGATCTTGACGAGCATCCACTCCACCCAGTGTGCGTAGTTGCGGTCCCACAACTCGAGAACCCACGCCGCACTGCGAAGACGGCCGGCGCTCGGCGGCGGCGAGGTGAGTAGTTGTTTGTGGAGGTCAGCGTTGTACGGCGTCCCGGTGACATCGAGTGCGCGATCGTCTTCCGTGAGGATCGCGTAGTACTCGTTGCCATCCGGCTCGCCCCAATGATCGAACTGCGAAAGGATCCGGCAGTTCGGAACCGTGGCGATGAACGTTTCGCGCAGGTCGCGCCGGGGAGCGTCGTAGTACGAGAAGCCCCACACCCCGCGGTCGCGGCTGAGCGCGTCGCGCGAGGGGATGTTTTCCGGCAGCGGGATCACGCTCGTGCCGGGGGGATCGATGAGCGTGTAGTCGAATTCGGCCGGCGATGCGGTGGCAAGGTAGGGGTAGCCGAGGAGTCGCGGCGGAACGCGAAACTTCCGGATCAGGTCTCTGGCTACCCGATCGGTTACGCGCTTGGCGAGGGAACGGCGTCCGGATGGCTGCATGTCAGTGGGTCAGACGCTCGGCCACAAAACAGACGCTTGCCGCGCGGTAGAGCGCTTCGAGGTCCTTGTCTCGTGGCGTCGCTCGGAAAAATGCGCGCGGCGCGAGAAACGGTGTGGCCTTCGCGAATCGATGGAGAAGTTCGATCAGCAACTTCGTGATGCGCGGATAGCGGCCCATGACTGCCAGCGCGTGCAGCGTGTCGTAGGAGGGCCACATTCGCCGGACCGTGAAGCCGGTGGCGTGCAACAGCGCGAGCACGCCCAGCGGCGTGTGGTGAAAGTACGATTCGTGGAACGGCTCGCCCTGCGAGACCGCGCCGAAAAACAACCCGCCCGGAGCAAGGACGCGCGCTACTTCCTCGGCCGCGACGAACGGATCGTGAAGGTGTTCGAAGACGGCATAGGACAGCACGAAATCGAACGATTCATCGCTGAACGGCAGCGCGTGCGCGTCGGCGAGCAGGTCCGCCTGCGGCGAGGTGTAATCGATGCCCGCATAGCGCAGATCGTAGTGTGCAGCCACCGGCGCCTGATCGCGCGGTCCGCAGCCGAGGTCGAGAAGCCGGTCGCCGGGGTGAAGCGAATCCGCGACGGCGGAGAAAAGCTCCGCGGAGTCGCGGACCGCCCGCGGGCCGGAGTAGGTTAGTTTCGGCCTCGCGACCTCGCAATTCTTCAGATCGAGCGGGGCGGTGTTCGCAACTGGCAGCCGGATCGTTCGGAAGAGCGGCCGTTGCGGCCGCAGATCGAGCGGCGGTTTCGAAGGCGCGGAGAATCCGCACACGCACGCCGGCGCGGACGCAAGGAGTGGCGCTCTGCATTCGGGACAGACAAGACGATCGGAGTACCACGGCGCTGGCGTCTCGGCGTTGCCTTCGTTATCGATGATCACGGACGGCTGGTCATTATGAATGAGAAGCGCCGCTAGAATGCCGCGGTGCCATTGCGACAATTTCTCGGTGCGCTCGCGTACGACGGCGTGCGCTTCGAGCGCGCCGTCCGAGGACGATGGGAGCGGATGCACAACCGCAGTGAGACCATCACCGTCGATCCTGCCGGCCGCGGCGTGCGCTGCGAGTGGCAGTGGACCTCGCCCGTCGATTACTGCCGTTTCGTGCCGCGCGCGGACGTTCGATTGCTGCGCGCCGCTTTGAAAGAATGGCCGATCGGATTTGCGGACACGCGTTCGGACGCCGCGAACCCGGAGGTCACATTTCTGATTGGGCACCGTGGCGCTTCGCGGTTGCCGCAGTTGCTGCTGACACTGCGGTCCCTCGCGGCGCAGAGCGGCGTGCCCATCGAATGCATCGTCATCGAACAGTCGCATGTGCGCGAGGTCGAGCAGGCCTTGCCGGACTGGGTCCGCTACATCCATCAGCCGGTGATGAAGAGCGATCCGTACAAACGCGCGGAGACCTTCAATGCCGGCGCCGCCGCGGCGCGTGGACGCATCCTCGTCCTGCACGACAACGACATGCTCGTGCCGGAGCGATACGCCGCCGAAGTCGCCGCGCATGCGGATGCCGGTTGGGAAGCAATCGATCTGAAGCGCTTCATCTTCTACCTGACCGAAAGTGAAACCGGTCGCGTACTGCGCGAAAAGACGCTGCGCCTCGACGAACGAAGCGAATTGGTCGTCCAGAACTCGCATGGCGGAAGTTTGGCCATATCCCGCGATGCATACGGAGCGATCGGCGGGTTTGATGAAACGTTTGTGGGATGGGGCGGTGAGGATGTTGACTTCTGGGAACGAGCGAGTACCCGGCGCGCTACGCGTTTCGGCTATCTGCCGTTCGTCCATCTTTGGCACGCGTCGCAGCCGGAGAAACTGCAGGCGAACGACGCTCCCGCGGTGAAGCGTTATTTCGATCTCGCAAAGATCCCCGCCGAGGAACGGATCGCGCGGCTCAAAGCGAAGGAACGTTGATGTAAGCGACTCGCTCCCGTCACGTATCCTTACCTTCAATGCGCGTACTGATCCTCGGCGCGGGCGGGATGCTCGGGCACAAGGTGTGGGAGATTTTTCGGGATCGCTTCGACTGCCGCGCGGCGGTGCGAACGCGGTTGCCGTTGCCGCTGTTCGACGATGAGCGCGTCATCGACGGATTCGACGCGACGAATTTCGATGCCGTCGCGCGCTTGATTGCGACGACGAAACCGGACGTCGTCGTCAACTGCATCGGAGTCGTGAAACAGCTTGCTGCGGCGCACGATCCGATCGCGTCGATCACGCTCAATTCGCTTTTCCCGCACATCGTCGCGCGCGCGTGCGCCGAGGCGGGAGCGAGGATGATTCACATCTCGACCGATTGCGTCTTCGCCGGAACGCGCGGGCATTACAGCGAGGACGATGTTCCCGACGCTTCGGATTTGTATGGCCGCTCCAAGCTCCTCGGCGAAGTCACCGAAGGCGCGCTGACCATCCGCACGTCGATCATCGGCCGCGAGTTGCGCACGTCGAACGGGCTCGTCGAATGGTTCCTCTCGAACCGCGGCGGCTCGGTGCGCGGCTTCACGAACGCGATTTTTTCCGGCGTCACGACGGCGACCCTGGCGCGCATTCTGGCCGACGTCATCGAGCAGCATCCGGACTTGCATGGCCTCTATCACGTGGCGGGCGCGGCCATCAGCAAGTACGATCTCCTGATGATGCTGAATGTAGCGACGAGTGCCGGAGTCACGATCACGCCGGACGACAGTTTCGTCATCGATCGCAGTCTCAATGCAACGCGCTTTCAGGCCGCGACCGGCCTCCAGCCGGCGGAATGGTCTGAAATGATTGCCGCGCTGGCGGCGGAATCGCCGCAGTACGAGCGCTGGAGAACGGAATGATCCTCGACGGAAAACGGGTGCTGGTCACCGGCGGCACCGGCTCGCTCGGCGGCAAAGTGGTGCGCGCCCTGTTGCGCGGCGACATGGGCCGGCCCGCCGGCGTCACCGTCTTCTCGCGCGACGAAGCGAAGCAGAACGACATGCGCCTGTCGTTTCTCAATCGTCCCGCCGCGACGGACGAAGTGATCTATACGAACTCGCAGCAGCTTCTCAGTTTTCGCATCGGCGATGTCCGCGATTACGCCGCGATTCGCGCCGCCATCGAGCATGCCGACATCGTCATCAACGCCGCCGCGCTCAAGCAGGTGCCGTCGTGCGAGTACTTCCCGGTCGAAGCGGTGCAGACCAACGTCATGGGCGCGGCGAATCTCGTTCGCGCCATCCGCGAAAGCGGCGCGCGCGTCGAAACGGTCGTCGGCATCTCCACCGACAAAGCGTGCAAGCCGGTCAACGTCATGGGCATGACCAAGGCGCTGATGGAACGGATTTTCGCCGAGGCCAATCTCGAATGTCCGTCGACGCGATTCGTCTGCGTTCGCTACGGCAACGTCATCGCCTCGCGCGGCTCGGTCGTCCCGCTCTTCGTCGAACAGATCGCGCACGGCGGTCCGGTCACGATCACGACGGAAGACATGACGCGCTTTCTGTTGTCTCTCGATCGCGCGGTCGAGACGGTATTCGCCGCCGTCGAAGGCGCGCGGCCTGGCGAGACGTACGTTCCGCGCGTGGCCGCGGCGCGCATCGTCGACGTCGCGTCGACGCTCATCGACGGCCGCGAGATTCGCATCGACGTCACCGGCGTCCGCCCCGGCGAGAAGACACACGAGATCATGGTCTCCGAAGAGGAGTGCCACCGCACCATCAGCCGTGGCGACTACTACGTAATCCTGCCGATGCTTCCCGAACTTCGCAGCAAAGATTCGTTCACGCCCGCGTTGGCTACCGAGTACTCATCCTCGGCCGTCAACCTCGAAGGCGCCGCGCTACGCGATGCGCTGGCCCCGTTCATGGCGGCCACGCGATGAAAGTCGTTACCTGGCTCGGCACGCGCCCCGAGATCATTCGGCTCAGCCGCGTCATCCCGCTGCTCGATGAACACGCAGAACACACGCTCGTGCACACCGGCCAGAATTACGACGAGAACCTCAGCGACGTTTTCTTTCGCGAGCTGCAGGTCCGCCAGCCCGACGTTCACCTCGGCATCGAGGCGAGCTCGTTCGGCGCGCAAGCCGCGCAGGTGATCGAGAAGTCGTTTGAATTTTTCTCGCGCACGCGTCCCGACCGCATCGTCATCCTCGGCGACACGAACAGCGGGCTCGCCGCGATCAGCGCCGCGCGACTCGGCATCCCCGTCTTCCACATGGAGGCGGGCAACCGCTGCTTCGACGATCGTGTCCCCGAGGAGATCAACCGCCGCATCATCGACAACTGCAGCGACGTGCTGATGCCGTACACGCATCGCAGCAAGGAGAACCTGCTGCGCGAAGGGTTCGAGCGGCAGCACATCGCGGTAACCGGCAATCCAATCTTCGAAGTGCTTCAGTTTTACAAACCACAGATCGATGCCTCGGACGTGATGGAGCGCCTCAATCTCGCGCCGAAGGGCTTCTTCCTGGCCACGCTGCATCGCGCGGAAAACGTCGACGAAGAGCAGCGTCTGCGCGGATTCGTCACGGCGCTCGATCGCGTCGCCGCACTTCACGGCTTGCCGATGCTGATCAGCCTTCATCCACGCACACTCGATCGTCTCAAACATTTCGCAATCGACCTCGGCGCGCACATTCGCGTGATGAAGCCGCTCGGCTTCTTCGATTTCGTCCGCCTCGAGACCGAGGCAGCGTGCGTGTTGAGCGACAGCGGAACGGTGCAGGAGGAATGCTGCATCTTCGGCGTCCCGAACGTGACGCTGCGCGACGTCACCGAACGCGCCGAGACGATCGAGTGCGGCAGCAACATTCTCACCGGCGGTGATGCAGCCGCGATCGAGCGCGGCGTGTCGCTCGCGTTGGCGAAGTCCGCATGGACGCCGCCCGCCGAGTACCTCGCGCCAAATGTGTCGCAGACGGTGGCGAAGATCGTTCTGGGCTACGCAATTTGATGCCGCGCGTATCGATCGTCATCCCGGTCTACAACGGCGCGAATTACATGCGCGAGGCGATCGATAGCGCGCTCGCGCAGACCAGCAGCGAGGTCGAAGTCATTGTCGTCAACGACGGCTCGCGCGACAACGGGGCGACGGCGGAGATCGCGCGCTCGTGCGGCGATCGCATCCGCTACGTCGAGAAAGAGAACGGCGGCGTTTCCTCCGCGCTCAATCGCGGCATCGCCGAAATGCGCGGCCGCTGGTTCTGCTGGCTCAGTCACGACGACCGCTATCTGCCGGCGAAGGTGGCCACGGAGCTCGCCTTTCTCGATGCCAATCCCGAGGCGCGCGTCGTCGGCTGCAACTTCGAGATCATCGACGAGAACGGCGAGGTCACCAGCGAATTTCGCGAGCATCTCAGTATCGTGCGAACGGGCCGCGAGGTGCTCAGTTCCTGGGTCTATGGCTGCGGATTGATGATCGATCGCGCCGCGCTCATCGATGCAGGACTCTTCAACGAATCGAACCGAACCACGCAAGACCTGGAGATGTGGCTCCGTCTCGTCGAGCGCAATCCGATCCATCTCATCCCCGACGTCCTCGCGCAATTCCGCCAGCACGCCGAGGCGGGAAGCCAGACGGAAACGCGCTACCAACGCGACAAAGATGAGCTCTTCGCCCGAATCCTCGAACGCTACGACGCCGCCTACTTCGATCCCGCCGCCACGACGCCGCGTTTGCGAGCGGATCTCTATTGGTTCCTGGCCACGAACGCGATGTCTCGCCAATCATGGGGCGGCGCAACGCTCGCCGTTGCACGCGCCTGGCGCGAATGGCCGTCGCCGCGCAATCCTGCATTCAAAGCGCGGATCGTCGGTCCGCGCATGATCGTCCGAAGTCGGGCGCTGCTGCGGTTCATCATCCAAACCCCGCGCCGCATCGCGCGAACGTTGCTGCCCGCGACAGTCGTCAACCGTTTGCGCGGACGAAAGAGATAACGGTTCACGCACCCTCCGCGTGAACCGTCATCTTGTTATTGATCGTGCTCGGTCAATTAATCGATCCGCTTCGTGCAGAGAATCTGATACGCCCTCTCCGGCCGCGGCTCGAAGAAGCGCTCGGTGAGAAGCGACAGGCGCTCGGTCAGCCAGAACGGGCGGATGCGAGGATTCGCATACGCGCCGCGCAATGGCCGCCAGCCGCCGATACCGACAACGTCATATCCGCGAGCGCGCATCTCCGCGGCCGTCCAGCCCGAGCGGTGCAACTGATGCGGATTGTCCGAAGTCGGCGGCTGCGCCACGAATCCATTCGGCGTGAAGACCACGACCTTTTTCCGCGCGATCCGTTCCATCGCATCGAGCAGACGCAATCCATCTTCCTTCTCAAAGTGTTCGATGACATCGAGTGCGACAACACAATCAAACGACCGCAGGGCGAACCTGCTGCCGATCTCGGAGATGTTCATCTGCACGTAGTCGGTGTGAATCCCCGCGGCCCTGCTTCGCTCGATTGAGGGAAGGTGCGAATCGACGCCCGTCGTGCGGGCGATCGATTTCGAAAAGCCAACGATCGGCGACCTCTCGCCGCATCCGATATCGAGCAGCGATTCGCAGCTACCGTCAACGATCGTCTGCTGCAACCGAACGAAATACTGCTCGAACGAGACTCCGAAGACGCGCGCGTCGATCCCGCGCCAGATGCCTCCGGCCTTGCGCCACCAGAGAACGGGGTTCGCGTAACGGGCGATGGGTTTCAGACGTCGCTCCTCGACCATTGCAGAATCGGCGCGATCTTTCCCTGCCGCTGATCGCGCGCCGCGATGCTCCCTTCCTCCGTCACCGTGAACGTGAGCACGTTCTCTCGCGGGATGTAGTGGCCGCCGTAGGGTTCAGTGATTGTGACGAAGTACCGGCCGGGCATCAGTAGATTTGCGGGGATGCGGCAACGGAATCGCTGTCGTCCTCGCTCCCAGTCGTGATTCAACTTGCCGGACGGATCGGCGCTCGTCGACGTCAGCAGCACTTCGCCGCCGTCGTTCAGCAAGCGCATCTCGATCCGGCTGGCCGGAAACTTGTCGTGGATGGTGATGTCGAAAAAGACATCGATCGGCGCGTTCGCTGGAAAGCCTTCGCTGCTCGCGGGGTCAGCACTCGCCACGGAGACCGACCGGTACTCGAAGGCGCTGAGAACCCCGTGGCGCGGCGTCCAGACGAAATCGTTCTCGACTCCCTCGGACAAATACTTGCGGATGATGTCCTGCGCGTCGCCCGCTGCCTTCACCTGCCCGTTCGCCAGCCAGATCACCTTCTGACAGAGCGACGAAACCGTGGACATGTTGTGGCTCACGACGATCACGGTCCGTCCCTCGGAACGGATATCGCGCATCTTGCCGAGGCACTTCTGCTGGAATGCCGAGTCGCCGACGGCCAGCACTTCATCGACGATGAGGATGTCCGGCTCGAGATGCGCCGCAACGGCGAAGGCCAGCCGCACGTACATGCCCGAGGAGTAGCGCTTGACCGGCGTATCGAGGAACTTCGCGATCTCCGCAAACTCTACGATCTCATCGAACTTGCGCCGGATCTCGTTGCGCGACATGCCGAGGATCGCGCCGTTGAGGTAGACGTTGTCGCGCCCACTCAGCTCGGGGTGAAAGCCGATGCCGACTTCGAGCAGGCTGGAGACGCGGCCATACAGATCGATGCGTCCCTCGGTCGGCTCCGTGATGCGGCTGAGGATTTTCAGCAGCGTCGATTTCCCGGCGCCGTTTTTTCCAACCAGGCCCACCACTTCCGCATGTCCGATCGAGAACGAAACATCTTTCAGCGCCCAGAACGGCTCGCGCGCCGGCGCCGCGTCACGTTTGCGGAAGGCAGCCTTCGCGGTCTCGAAAATGCGCTCGCGCAACAGCGTGTACGCCGTTCCCTGCTCGCCGAGGCGATAGGTTTTCCCGATGCCTTGTCCGACGACGGCTTCGTTCATCACATCACGTCCGCAAAAATGCGCTCGGTCACTTTGAAGTAGTAGAGCGCGACTACGAGCAGCACGATCGACGTCGCCGTCCCGGCGATGATCCCCGGAACGTAGAGCGGCGTCGTGCCCAGCAGCGACCAGCGGAAACCGTCGATCACCGCGGTCATCGGATTGAGCGAGAAAAGGAAGCGCCACTTCGGCGACACCGAGGTCGTGCTGTACGCGACAGGCGAAACGTACAGCCCGAACTGCGTGAGAAACGGGATGAGGTGCCGCATGTCGCGATACCGCACGTACAGCGCGGCGGTGAAGAGCCCGAGCCCGATCGTGAAGACGACGCAGAGGAGGAAGAACAGCGGCAGCGCCCACGCATGCGGCGACACCGGCGTCCGGTACCAAAGCATGATCAGGAGGAGGATCACGAACGAAACGAGGAAGTCGACGATCCCGACCGCGATCGATGCCAGCGGCAGGATCAATCGCGGAAAGTAGATCTTCGTGATCATGTAGCCGTTCCCTACCACCGATACGGCCGTCTCCGCGAACGCCGTCGAGAAGAACTGCCACGGCAGCAGCGCGATGAATGTGAACACCGCGTACGGCACACCCTCCGACGGCAGCTTCGCGATCCGCCCAAACACGACCGTAAAAATGATCATCGTCAAAAACGGCCGGAGGAACGCCCACAGCACGCCGATCGAAGTCTGCTTGTAGCGGACGACGATGTCCCGCCAGGCCAGATACCCAAGCAGCTCGCGATACTCCCAGACCTCAGCAAGATCGAGCTGCGCGAGCCCGCGTCGGGGCTTGATGACGGTGTGCAAGGGAGGGGAGTTTATCCGAGGGCGATATGTTCGACGGTGGTGACTGCCGAGAGAGACGCCCAGTTACAGATGAATGCGGCGTATGCTGCACATGGTCACGGCTAGGGTCGCCGATCGATCCAGCGTAACATCCGTGCCTCGAACATCACTACCTTCCCGAGACTGGCCGCGCGCTTGCACTTTTGACTAACTATGTCGGACCGAACTACCGACCATGCCAAAGCTGGAAAAAGAGCTAGCCGCGGCCGTCAAATAACCAGGAGAAGCTATGCGTCGCAAAAATGCTACCGGCTTATTTGAATCGGTACCAGCCCGGAAGCACGGATGGTCGCCAAGTCTTCTGAACAACCAAGACGTAAAGCCCCTGAGTCTTGCGGAAGTTGCGAGATTGTCCGACGAAGTGACCTCCACACTTCTGACGCGCGCGCTCCTTACTGTCAGGCTGCAGCAGAACGAACTCGTCAAGAAGGAGAAGGAGATCGACGAGTTGCGGAGCCGAATTCGTGAATCTCGTTCTCGCTGACGTCGAAAGGTGAAAAAGAATCTCGGCAGCGCCTCGGCTCGCTACCTTTCCCGTGCTCGCCAGCTTCGTGCGTTTGTCGATGCCGAGCGGAGGCGTCGGTATCGCCTCCGGGTAGCGTTAGGGCTCACTTCATCCCACCCCAGGCCGCCCGCAGCAGCCGCTAACGCTCGCCGCCCCATCTCGACTATCGTGGCGCCCGAAGAGTTTGATCTTGTCAACAACCCGAGCGAGTTTCTTGCGACGTTTGAACGTATTGAAGATGCGTTTCGAAGGCAGCGCGAACCACGTCTCGATTTCTCCCAACAAACGATCGCCGTCAGTGGCGATGCGATCCTCGCTATGCTCGCATTGGGCACGAAGTTGGCGACAAAGTATCAGTCCACGCTGCGTCTTCGCCTGCCAACGGACGAAAAGCTTCGAGATGTGATGAAGAATTCTGGTCTCATTAGCTACCTTTCAGAAACGCCGCCGGAAGCTAAGGATGTAGGTATGATCAGGCGTCGCCAGAATGAAATCGTATCGAGTGCGACGGCGCAGGAACTCATAATCTTTGCGACACAGACCTTGTTTGGCGAGCGCCGGCGCAACTATGCATCGTATACGACTTATGTCGAATGCATGGGGAACACGTTCGAACATTCCAACAGAATCGCCGGCGAAGAGCGATGGTGGGCATACATATATTGCGATGGGGCTAAAGCTCAGTGCACCTTCATCGATACTGGTATCGGAATTTTCTCCAGTCTCAAGTTCAAGGGGTTATGGCGTCGGGTTCGCGGTCAACTAACCAGCAAGACGGATTTATTGCGACAGCTACTAGAGCGAAAAATTGGTTCGCGATCTGGCGAGTCTTATCGCAATCGTGGTCTGCCAAAGATCTACGCGAATGCAAAACATGGGTTGATTAGGAACCTTATCATTATTACTGACGACGTCTATGCGAGCGTCGATCGTGATGAATTTCTAACGATGGATCACAGTTTCAAGGGAACTTTTTACCATTGGGAGTTAGTATGAGTGACGAGAAAGCAACATCGGCGGATATCTGGTTATTTATCGCGCGCGATTTCTCCGAGACTCCTGGTCCCCGCACGCGGCCGGAAGGGGATCATTCGGGGCAGGCTTTTCTGGAGGATTGTCTTTTGCCGAAATTTGAGGAAGCGCGCTCTCGCGGCGTTCATCTTTTCGTAGATATGGATGGAACGGAAGGCTACGCGACCTCCTTTTTGGAGGAAGCCTTTGGGGGTTTAGCGCGCCGCTACACTCCCTCGCAGGTTTTGGAGATCGTCCGATTCAAGTCGATAGACCAAGCCGATCTGCCCGAGGATATTCGGACCTACATCGGCGAAGCGGACCAGTGACGGCATGAATTCACGCCGAGTTAGAGCCTGGGTGTCGTTGGCGGTGCCAGCCTTTGTCGTGGGATTGGTTGTCGCGTTGTTCGTATGTAAGTTTACGATTGTAACGGTTGAATACAAGATAACTGTCGGAGAGATACTGACCGTTGTCGTTACGCTCGTTGTTGTTGCTATGGCTGCCGATTTGCTTACGCGGCGTGCCGCCGACACTCGCATAGAGAAGGATATTCTCCTCGATGATGTGATGGCGTTTAACGCTGCAGTGATTGTTGTCAGCGCGTTTTGTCGCGGGTCTCGTAAGAAGGCTGATCTCGACGCCGCCGGGAGGAACGAAGTACTCAATTTGCTTCGCGACGCTGCTGGTGCATTGGAGATATTAGAGGGCAATCTGAAGTTGTGCGAAGGCACGGTCGGGACGGTGGATCTCGGCCTGCTGAAGACCGCGTTTAGAGATTATAAATCAGCTTTGACGGGTGGCGTCTTTCCCAATCAGCCGCTGGACGACGATACCTATCTAGAATCTGAACGAAAACTTGGAAAGCTGAAGGCCGCAATTTCGAGCGTTAGATTTGAGGTCAATCGCCGGTGAACGAGCAGTTCAACAACTGCCGCATCGAGGTAGCGTAAGGATGGCGACTTGGCGTCGCGCGCAAGTCGCGCGCTGCGCGTGGGCTCAGTAGGGGCGTTCAGAGGAACTTCGACGGGTTGCTGCGTCCTCCCCGCACCACTCTGAAGATCAACGCGCGCGTCATCGCGCCACTGTCATGCATTGACGGCTAGCCCATCGATGATCGTCTGGGTACGGCGCTCGAAGTTTTCGTAGCTGAAGTAATCGAGGCCTTCGGGAATTCTTTTTTCGCCCGCCGCGAGCGCGTCGATGATGGCGAGGCGGATTTCGGCGGGGTTTGTGGGATCGACGAGTTGTCCGAGCTGGCCTCCGAGGACGGCTTCGCGTCCGCCGTCGAGGCGGCTGGCGATGACGGGGACGCCGCAGGCCAGTGCTTCGAGGAAGACGAAGCCGAAGCCTTCGCCGCGGCTCGGCATCACATACACGTCGGCGAGGTTGTACAGGTCCGCTTTCTCCTCCTCGGGGAAAAGGCCGGTGAAAATGACGCGATCGGCGACGCCGAGCTTGACTGCTTTGCGCTGGAGGCGCGGGATGTCGTTGCCGCCGCCGGCGATGACGTAGGAAACGTCGGCGTCGAGATCGGGAAGGACTTCGAGGACTTCGTCGAATCCTTTGTAGCGCTCCGCGGCCACGACGCGGCCGAGGGTGAGGAGGACGCGCTTGCCGTCGAGGTTGTAGCGCGCGGCGAGGGCCGGATTTTTCGGACGCACGCCGTACCACTCCGCGCGAATGGAATTCGGCAGGAGTTGCGACGGACCGTCGTAGTGAGACCAGCCGGCGAACCGTTCCAGCGTGATGTCGCTGATGGAGACGACGCCGCGGAGTCCGCGCAGCAGGCGGTTCGAGATCGGATCGCGCAACGTTTTCCAGGCCTCGATGCCGTAGAGCATCAGCAGCGGATGCTTCGTCACCAGGCGCGCGATGGGCAGGAGGTTGACGTGCGCGCAGATGACGAGATCGAAGGCGGTTCCGACGCCGCGCAGCGCGCGCAAGAAGGCCAGCCGGCCGCGCGCGGCGCCTGCGACGAACGTGACTTTTTCCGGCAGCGGCCCGCGTTCGCCGACGATGATTCGCGGGATGACCACGACTTCGTCGACGTCCGGATGCGACGCCATCGCCGCGATCAGCTCGCGGTTGTACAGCGCGATCCCGCCGTAGCCGCCGAAGGAGTCTGTGCCGATGTGCAGGATCCTCACGCCCACTGCTCCATGACTCGCCGCGCCCAACTGCGCATGCGCGTCGACGTGCCGTCGGGAGGGAGTTGCATCCATTCGGCGAGCGGAACGCTGAATCCGGTCTTACGCCGTCTGCTGAGCCAGTCAGGCAGCGGAGTTCGCGGACTCTCCGCGAAGTGCTGTTTGCAACGGCTCTTTTCCACCATCAGCAGCGGCGCCATTTGACGAAGGAGCATGGCGTCGACGAGCGGCGTGCGCACTTCGAGCGAGTGCGCCATGCTGGCCCAGTCGGTATCGCGCAGGAGCTGGTTGCGCATGTAGAGCGACGCTTCGAGCGCCGCCACGCGGCCGAACGGCGTGCCGGGATCGGGATCGATGGTGCCGGCGATGTGGTCGAGCATCGACAGTTGTTCGAGTCCTTCGCGCGCCGCGTCGTCGCCCATCAGCGAGGGAAGATCGTCGGGCAGAAAGAGTCCGCGCTTCAGGAGATACGCGCCGGCCCACGTTGCGCCGTATTGGGCAACCGCTCTCGCTTTGGGACTGCGGCCGAGCCGTCCCGCGATCGTTGCCGCGAGCGGCAGGCGTGACGCGGCGACGATCCGCGGCAGCGCGCGAAATGATGGATAGCTGCCGAAAAGCTCGTCGCCGCCCAGCCCGGAGATCGCGACTTTGAGGCCGCGTTCCGCTGCGGCTTTGCTGACGAACCAGGTGTTCGTTCCGTCGATGGTCGGTTGGTCCATGGCGTCGAAAAGCTTCGGGATGTCGGCGATGAATTCGTCGCGCGTGACGAGACGCGTGACGTGATCGGATCCGATCTCGCGCGCGAAGCGTTCCGCGAGCGGAGCTTCATCGAAGGCCGCGCCCGCGAATTCTTCGAAACGGAGCGTGACGGTGCGCGGCGGCTCGCCTGCAACTTCCGTCGCCAGCGAAACGAGCGCCGAAGAGTCGATGCCGGAGGAGAGAAAGCCGCCGACCGGGACGTCCGCGATGAGATGGTGGCGCAGCGAGTCGGTGACCAGCTCGCGCAGCAGTACGTTCGGCTGCACCAGGCGCGCCGCGGCCTCGTCGTGCACGCCGCGTCCGAGGGTGCCGGCGATCGAGTAGTAGCGTCGCGTGTTTTCGACGCCGCGTTCGCTCACGAAGAACGACGTTCCCGCTTCGACGGCGCGAATCGATTTGAAAATCGTGTGCGGCTCGGGGACGCTTCCCATCAACCAGAATCCGGCCATGCCGGCGGGATCGTGTTCACGCGCGATGCGGCCGCCGGCGAGGAGCGCTTTCACGGTCGATGCGGCGCGAAACGTCCGCCCGTCGTCGGCGATGTACAGCGGCTTGATGCCGTACGGATCGCGCGCGACGAACAAGCACCGTTCGCGCGGATCCCAGATGGCGAACGAAAACATGCCGCGCAGCAGCTCCACCATCGCCGCTCCGTCGTGCCGGTACAACTGAAGCAACACCTCGGTGTCGGTCGTCGAATGAAAACGCGCGCCGATCCTCTGAAGACGCGCACGCAACTCGCGGTAGTTGTAGATCTCGCCGTTGAAGACGATGCGCAGTTCGCCGTTGACGTCGGTCATCGGCTGCGTCCCTTCGTCGGTCAGATCGATGATGGCCAGGCGGCGCGAGCCGAGGGCGACGCGGGCGTCGGGCGAGATCCAGGTGCCGCCGGCGTCAGGTCCGCGCGGGCGCATCCGTGCGGTGATCGATTCGATCTCGGCCGCATCCACCGGCGCTGCGGCGGAGCCATACGCGAACAACGCCGCGATCCCGCACATCGCCGGTCAGGCCTGCCGTTCGACGGCGGCCGGGCGCACGTCCCCGCGACGGAACCAGTAGCGGAAGAACACCATCACGATCAGACCGACGATCCCGATCGTGTAGCCGGCGACCTTCATGGTGTCGGTCACCGTCAGCACTGCGGAGATGGCGAAGAGCAGCGTGATGAACCACATCGAGAGGATGGCCTTGCCGATGCTGCCGTACTTTTCGACGAGGATGTGGTGGAAGTGGCGGCGGTCGGCGTTGAACATGCGCACGATGCGCGCGCCGAGGGAGGCCTCGCTGCCGAAACGCTGCTTCATGACGATGAGAGTGTCGAGCACCGGCAGCGCGAGCGCGAGCATCGGTCCGCCGATGATGAGCGCGGTCGGTGATTTGATCGGACGCGCGATGGAGCAGGCCGCCAGCAGTAATCCGATGAAGAGACTGCCGCTGTCGCCCATGAAAATTTTCGCAGGCGGCCGGTTCCAGCGGTAGAAGCCGATCAAGCTGCCCGCCAGCGCGGTCATGATGACGATCGAGAAGACGTCGGCGCGGATCATGGCGATGATGCCGAAGGCGACGGCGATCGTGATCGCGACCAGCGTCGCCAGCGAGTCGATGCCGTCGATGAAGTTGACGGCGTTGATGACACCGACGATCCAGATCACGGAAACGAGCGATCCGAGGATGCCAAGTTTGATGGTCGCTCCGGCGATGGAAACCTCGGAGAAGTGAAATCCGAAGCTGACCAGGATGACCGCGGCCGCAGTCTGCACGAGGAACTTTTTCGGAGCATCGGAGCCGAGGAGATCGTCGTAGACGCCGAGTCCGACGATGAGTGAGCCGCTTGCGAGGACGGCGAAGAGATAGGTGAGGTTCTTCGACACGAGCCCCGCAGCGTGCGTATTCGCGGCGAGGAGCATCAGCGGAAAACCGAAGCCGAAGATGATCGCCAGGCCGCCCATGCGCGGCGTCGATTCGAGGTGCTGCTTCCTCTCGTTCGGATGATCGATCGCTCCGACTTCCTCGGCGATCCGCTTCACCGCCGCGGTGGTGATGAACGAAGTCACCGCGCAGGTTAGGAAGAGGAACAGGAGTGGGATGGAGTATTGAAGCATCGAGCGGAAGACAAGAATAGCAGGGGTGGGAGTGGGGACGCTGTCATCCTGAGCCGCCGTAGCGACGGAGGCGAAGCCGCAGTCGCGCAGGACGGTCGAAGGACCTCCCCGGTGCTTGCCTCGTGACTTCCCGCCGCCCAACCTGGCTATCGGTTGGGGGGTCCTTCGACCGTCCTACGCTGCTCCGGCTTCGCCTGCGCAGCTCCGGCGGCTCAGGATGACAAGCTCCCCATCACATACAATCCGCGCGACTTTGTGCACCTTAAGGAGCATGCATGGCTGAACTTCCCGGCATCGAGCGCGACACTCTCGACGTCGATGTCGTCATCGTCGGCGCAGGGCCTGCGGGGCTCGCCGCCGCATACCGTCTCGCGGAGATGGTGAAGGCGCACAACGAATCGAGTGAGAAGAAGTTGGATCTCTCGATTGCGCTCCTGGAGAAGGGGAAGGAGATCGGTTCGCATGGCATCTCCGGCGCTGTGATGGATCCGCGCGGAATCGCCGAGCTGATGCCGGACTGGCTGGAACGCGGCTGCCCGATCGAGTCGCCGGTCACCGACGACGCGTTCTGGTACATGTTCGAGAAACTCAAGATTGCCGCTCCGATCATGCCGCCGCCGCTGCAGAACCACGGCAACTACGTGATCTCGCTCGGCGAATTCGTTCGCTGGATGGCGCCGATCGTCGGCGACATGGGTGTCGATCTTTTCGCGGAGTTCGCCGCCGCGCGCGTGCTCGTCGAAAACGGACGCGTGGTCGGCGTCCGAACCGGCGACAAAGGCATCGACAAGAACGGGGAGGCGAAGGCGAACTTCGAGCCGGGCGTCGACATCCGCGCGAAGATCACCATCCTCGCGGAAGGGCCGCGCGGCACGCTGACGAAACAACTCGCGACGATGTTCGATCTGTACGTGGGCAAACATCCACAGGTCTATTCGGTCGGCGTGAAGGAGCTGTGGCAGCTCCCCGACGATCGCTTCGAAGCGGGGCGCGTGATCCACACGCTCGGCTGGCCGCTCGACGGCGATACGTTCGGCGGCGGTTTCATCTACGGCATGAAGGACCGCATCATCGACATCGGCCTCGTGGTCGGTCTCGACTACAAGAACCCGACGCTCGATCCGCATCAAGAGTTCCAGCGCTACAAAACGCACCCGTCGATCCGGCCGCTGCTCGAAGGCGGCAAGATGATCAGTGCCGGCGCGAAGGCGATCCCCGAGGGCGGGTACTTTTCGATGCCGCGCATGTTCGGCGAGGGATTTCTCATCGCGGGCGATTCCGCCGGCTACCTCAATGGTGCTCGCCTCAAAGGCATCCACCTCGGCATCAAGTCAGGAGCGATGGCGGCGGAGACGGCGTTCCAGGCGCTGCTGAATGAGGATTACTCGTCGTCGCAGCTGAGCGAGTACGAGGCGATGTTCGAGGCGTCGTGGGCGCGCGAGGAGTTGTGGAAGCAGCGCAATTTCCATCAGGCGTTCGACAATGGTCAGCTCGCGGGTCTCATCAACGCGGGACTCGGTATCGTGACGGGCGGCCGCGGCTACGGCGTGATGAACCGTCTGCAAGGTCACGCCGGCCACGAGCGGATGGAACGCATCCAGCGATACTTCGGCGACGAGCATCCACATCCGCAGGCGAAGATGAAGTTCGACGGCGTGCTGACGTTCGATAAGGTCACGGACGTCTACAACGGCGGCGTGCTGCACGAGGAGAATCAGCCGGCGCATCTGCTGATCGCAGACACGGAGGTCTGCATCACGAAGTGCACGGAGGAGTTTGGGAATCCGTGTTTTCACTTCTGCCCGGCGCAGGTCTACGAGCCGCAGCCGACAGCCGACGGGCGCGGGAAGGTGCCGTTCCTCAATTTCACGAACTGCTTTCACTGCAAGACGTGCGACATCATGGACCCGTATCAGGTCATCACGTGGGTGCCGCCGGAAGGCGGAGGCGGGCCAAACTACAAGAAGCTGTGACGTACAGGATGATCGCCGCGTCCTAAGGACGTGCCGGTCATGTCTGTTGCAATCGAACAATCCGAAATGACGACGCAGCCCGTTCCGCGCCACGCGACGTTCGAGAAGGTCGCCGCACTCCAGGCGAACGTGGAGCGCGTCATCCGCGGCAAGAGCGAGGTGGTGCAGTTCTGCATCGCGGCGCTGCTCGCGCGCGGACACATCCTGCTCGAAGATGTCCCCGGTGTCGGCAAGACGACGCTGGCGCACGCGCTGGCGAGGTCGTTGTCGCTGTCGTTTCAACGCATCCAGTTCACGAGCGATCTGCTGCCGGCGGACATCGTCGGCGTGACGATTTACAACCAGGACGCGCAGGAGTTCGAATTCATCTCCGGCCCGGTCTTCACGAATATCCTCCTCGCGGACGAGATCAACCGCGCGACGCCGAAATCACAATCAGCGCTGCTGGAAGCGATGAGCGAGGGGATGATCTCGGTGGAGAAGAAGCGGCTGCCGCTGCCCGATCCGTTCCTCGTGCTGGCGACGCAGAATCCGATCGAGCACGTGGGGACGTATCCGTTGCCGGAGTCGCAGCTCGATCGATTCCTGATGAAGCTAACCATCGGCTATCCGAACACGATCGACGAGAAGAAGCTGCTCCGCTCCGGCGGCGCGCACGATGCGCTGGAACATCTGGAGCCGGTGCTGGAGGCGCAGGAAGTCCGCGATCTTCAGGGGCAGGTCTCGGAGATCCACATGAATGAGTCGCTGGTCGATTACCTGATGGCGATCGTGCACACGACGCGCACGCATGCCGAGGCGGCGCTGGGAGTTTCAACCCGCGGCGCGCTGACGTACTTCAAAGCGTGTCAGGCGCTGGCGATGGTGAACGGCCGCGATTTCGTGATCCCCGAGGATGTGAAGCGCCTGGCCGGCCCCGTGCTCTCGCATCGCATCGTTATGAAAGACCGCCGCCTGCTCCGCGGCGACGTGACGCCCGAACAACGGTTCATTCAGCGCATCGTGAGCGAGATTCCGGTCCCGCGGTGACGGCGGGCACGGCCCGCGGCGTTGATTGCCCAAGGCTCGGCCACCATTCCGGGTTTGAAGTTGCTACAGCGAGAGTCAGCGGTTGCGAAATCCGATGACCTCGCGTTTGCGTCGGTCCTTCTTGATTCCATGCGCAAGCCACAGGCCGCCGATGACAAAGAAGCTGGAGAACGCAAGGTACTCAAAGGTTGCGTAGAACATCGGATTCATTTCGATCATCTTAGTCACCCGATTGAGAGCGGGATTCTGGCGGCGAGGTCGTGAAGCCGGCGGCGCGTTTCTGATCTTCCTCTTTGCCAAGCCCGCGAAGCATCCAGAACGCAAGCGCGAAGAAGAAGCTCATGAAACCTAGAAATGCGAACGTGCCGTAGAACATCGGATTCATAGCTTCTCCTTTGCCCGGATTTCAAAATACATTCCGATCAGCCAAACCGCGGCAGACCCACTTGTATTCAGCGCCGCCCAAGTCACAGTTAACCGGCCGCTGATCAATGCGTCAAGTGCCGAGAACACGAACCAGAGCAGCGCGCTTTCGCGAGTTGATTCAGCCGCGCGCTCAATTACCAAGCGCCTCTTTTTCCCCGTCAGCCATCTCATTCACCGAGGCTACCTCGGAAATAGTCACATCGTGCAAACCTCTACTTACTGTGGATTTTGCGATAGCAGCGCGTGGACTTCGGCATCGGTGGTCTGCGTGAAATCGTCGTACCAGAGGCCGACGGCTTCGAACGGTTCGGGGGTGCGGAGGCAGACGATTTCGTCGGCGATTTCGCGGAGGTCTTCGCACGTTTGTGCGGCGCCGACGGGGACGGCGACGATGACGCGTTTCGGTTCCATTGCGCGCAGCGCCTGAACGGCGGCGCGCATCGTCGAGCCGGTGGCGAGGCCGTCGTCGACGATGATCACCGTCCGGCCGCGCACGTCGAGCGGAGCGCGATTGCCGCGATACTCCGCTTCGCGGCGCGTCAGCTCGCGCTCCTCCCGCGCGGCGACGGCATCGAGTTGCTGCTGCGTGACGCGCGCGTAGTCGAGCACGTCGCGGTTCAGCACGCGCACACCGCCGCTGGCGATGGCGCCCATAGCCAGCTCCTCGTGACCGGGAACGCCTAGCTTGCGGACGATGAAGACGTCCAGCGGTGCGCCGAGGGCCTTCGCCACTTCGTAGCCGACGGGAACGCCGCCGCGCGGGAGCGCCAGCACGATCGCATCGTCGGCATTGACAAACCGCGCCGCAAGTTCGCGGCCGAGGAGCTGGCCTGCCTCGATGCGGTCGCGGAAACGGAGGCCGAACATGTCCGCGAGTCTGCGCGGTAGAGCTTCTCACCGCAACGGTGGCGGAGCCTTGGCCGACCTAAGCCGCCGTGCGTTGAGCCCTCTTTTTAGCCAATACCACCAATTACGTAATGCCGTATCTCTTCTGGGTAGGGAAATCCGGCGCCCGGTCACTCCATAGGTTAGGTCCACTCCCAAACACTGGATGGTGAAGAGGTGAGACGTGTCTCTACCGACAGCTGAACAAATCGCACTGGAGATTAAATTAACCATTGACGGTCTCTTGGCTTCCCGAGTGGAAGAGCGCTTCACCGACTCCGACGCTGACATGGGCGCAGATGGCGACCCGGGTCCCGTTGCCAGCATGCAAGGACTGCGTGGCGTTTTCGGCGCCCTCGCAGCGCTGCCCGAGGATCGTGAGCTCTGGGCGCTCGTCAAGCCGTACCACGCCTCTTTATTCAAGGAATGGCAGACCGTGCTCGACGAGCTTGCCGCCTCGAACTACGGCGTCGAACCGTATGACGCGAAGCTCGTCTTTCACGAGTTGCGACAGGAGCATGACAGCGTTCCGGGGCCGTACGTTGACACGGTGGCTTGGGCAATTTCGAGCAGCGTCATCATCAATTACGTGTTACCGATCGCCAATCGCAATTGGGGAATCACAGTTGATCCGGCATTCGTTGACCGGACGCGCGAGGAGATTGCCCGCGCGACGCGGCTTCTCCTCGATCTGCAGCTTCCTTCGGGTGGTTGGGGCTGGGGACGCGCCGTCGACCTGTCTGCCGGCCACGTCTATTTTTCGTGGACTGCTATCCAAGGGCTGGCAGACTACTTTGACTACATTCTCGGTGACAGCAAAGATGAGATCGAGGTCACCGTCGATCGCGAAACGCTCGCCGTGCTTGAGGCGCGCGACGTGAAATTGCAGGCCGATGCCGAAAATGCGCGTCAGAAGGCAGCGCAGTTCCTCCGTGAGGAGTACCTGACGGCGGCCCTGAGCAACAACGGTCTTACGTTCCGCGATCTTGAGACCAAAGTCGACGGCATTCCGCGCGTAACGGTAAAGGATCCCGGAAGCGACTTGCCGATTATTTATTTCTATTCGTATCTGCTCGAAGCGCTGATCCTTAGCAGCTACGACCAGAACAACCCTACCGTCGTGGCGTCGCGCCGGAGCGAAATGGACCGGCTGTACACGGAGGTGAAAAAGAGGTTTGCGCAGGTACGCGCAAAGGCCGCCGCGGCTCCGCTCGACCCCGACAAGTCGACGGCGCAAATCACAATTCACAGCGCTGCGCGCCGGAGCCGCTCGACCGATCCGCGGCACTCGCACACTTTCAAAGATCCAGGCCTCTGGCCGCAGATCCTCAGGACGCTCGTCCTCTATCCCTACTACGTCGAACGGCCGAAGTTTCCAGACGAAGACGTGATCGGTCCCTCTAGTGCCTACTCGCTGCTCCTCAGCGACCGTCGCGCCAAAGACCAGAAGCCGGCGCCGTTGCTGTGGGACCGCTACGAGTTCAATCTCTCGATCACCACGCGAGCGCTTGAAGGCCTCATAGATGTCTACGATTACGTCCGCCTAGTGACCAAACGAATGGAAGACGACATCGCGGATGTCGCGCCTCCTGCGCTCGCTGACGTACTGGTTGAGGCGCTCTACCCGCATCTTCGTCTCCGGCTGCAGGCCGAGAACGACATCATCGGCGCCGCTCCGCCAGCTGCTCCTCCCGTGTCCGAGGCGTACGTCCGCAACATCTCACTCGGCGCTGCAGAAGACGGATTATCGAAAACGGCGGCGCAGGCCGCGCACGTGCTGATGGCGCGTCTGTTGACCATGGACGCCAAGGCTATTAAGGGTTTCGTCGACGAGGTGCTTGGCGAGAAGCATGACGTATTCAGCCGTGACAATCCCACAGCCTACCAACTGGTTCGGACAATCATCGTCGTCTGCATGACCACCGTGTCGCGGCTCCTCCCGCAGATCCTCCAGGAGGCGGTCTTCGTCGTCGGAACCAGCGACGAAGTTGCGGAGAACGAGCGGTCCTACAAGGGGGATACGGCTCTCTACAAGCGCATCCGCCTCGCACTCAAAGAAGTCATGCGCCACGAGATCGGCACTGATAGCTGGGAAGTAGACGCCGCCGTGAGGCAACTGCTACTGCTCATGTCGGCAACGCCGCCTCCGCAGATGCCACGCAGCAGATCGAGGACCAACGCATGACGTCGTATCGAGCACTCATGTACTCGTTCAAGGGAGGCGCCGGGCGCACCGTGACCACGGCCAACGTCGCTTACTTGCTCGCAACGGAGCACAACAAACGGGTTCTCGTGATCGACCTCGACGTGGAGAGCGCCGGAGCGTCAGTGCTGTTCGAAATCGACGATGCCGTCGAGCACGGCGACTACTGGACGGTTCAAGACGTGCTTCGGGGTTACTACGTTCCCCGCAGTCGCGACGGAAACGCCGCACCGGCGAAAAGAGCACTTAACCTTGCTGCTGACGACTTCGAGAAGAAGGTTTGGCCGAAGCTTAACGTCCAGACCTGGCCGGCCGAGAAGAAAGCCGACGGCCCCTATCTGCGTGTCCTTCCCGCGCGGCGCATTCTCTACACTGCTGACGAGGCCACAGGCGAAGAGACAAACGCCGAGAATTTCGACGTTCTGCTCGAGCAGATTGACGGCATGGCCAATGCCCCCGACATCGTGTTGTTCGACTCCGCCTCCGGAATCCAGAGCAGCGCAATGATGGCGCTGGAGCGCGCCAACGTCGCCTTCGTCTTCGCGCGCTGGAGCCGCCAGTTCGTCAAAGGGACGCTGCAGTTCGTCGACGAAAACATCTGCTCGCCTCCAGGCCGCAGGCTCGATCAGGTCTTCATTGTGCCGACGGCGGTGCCGGAGAATCATCCGTCGGGCACCATGCGTGAGGAACTGAGCGCGCGCCGCGACCGGCTTGAGAAGAGCATTTGGAATGTGAACCACACGGCGCGGACCCGCTATGCGAAAAGTGACAACTGGGTACGACTCTTTGATCCGCCAATTCGTGAAGCCGATGCGCTGAAGTGGGATGACAAAATCGTCTGCAAGGAAGGTGGCCAGTACATCGAGTCATTCCACCTCGCGGGCGTACTGTCTGACTACCGCCGCATCGCGACCGAGATTGTCGGTCTCGCGGCGGCTCGCGCCGCTACCTGGGGTAACTGACCGTGTCGAGCGAAGCCGACTACATCCCGAGCGCCGCCGATCTTGCCACTGAAGTGGCTGCATTCGCCGATCCGGTCATCGAGTTCGCCGCGGGCGTACCGCGCAAGAAGCTCGCGCTGACGTTCGAGCGTTTTCCCGATCGCGGTCTCTTCCGCTTCGGCGAGCAACTTGTCCTGCTCGGCGGGCTCTTTCTCGCGGCGAGCTACGTCGACGCCGCGATGCGCAAGGAAGATGTCAGCGGCGACCACTACCGCGATTTCCTGTCGACCATTCTCTTCGGCCGTGGATACAACCGCGGCGTCGCCTGCGCTCTCTTCCAGAAGGCAGCCCAAGTGAATGGCGGCGGAATCGCTTCGCTGATCCGCGACGATCGTGTAATCACGGCGTTCGCTCAGTCGCGCCGTCGCACCGCCAGCAACACCTTTCGCGCGCGCATCGTGCGGCCGCTCGAGAGCGACGTGGCCGCCGTCATCGAGCAAGTGCAGTTCTTTTCGGACGTCTCGTTTGCTGACGACGGCAAAGTTTTCTTTCGTGGAGCGCCCATGAATCTCTGGCCATTCCTGCGGTGGGACGGTCAGACGCTACTGCGTATCCGTGGTGTGAAGCGCCGAATGCCCAATGGAATGCCAGAGTCGATGGAATGGGTCGACGGCGGTGGCACGCAGTTAGCGGTGGCAGACCTCACCTTCCAGCAGCAGAGCGAACTCAAACGCGTCGGCATCCTTATCGGTCATCCGATCAAGCGGCGTCCGCTGCGAATCGATCTCCCCCAGAACGAGAGCGTCGTCCCGTTGCTCGCCGACTCGCATCCGCAGATGTCCGATCTCGCCGAACTGCTTCGCGAGAAGGCGGACGACGACACTATCGCTGAGAAGTGGGTCCTGCCGTTTCTCCGCGCAGAGCGTGGAACCCATATCACTCTCGATGACGCTTATGAGGAAATCCGCAACACCGTCGTCGTCGACAACGCCATTATCCGGCGCTGCCTCGAGGCCGATCCAATCACAGTCCTTACGGAATACCTCGTCAGCGAGCCTCATGACATGATGGACTGCCTCCTCCGACTCACCACCGACGTTGAGGCGCAGGCGATTTACACGACCATTCAACAGCAGACGGCGAAGCTCACAAATCGCCTGCGGCCGATGTATCCCTTTCGCGAGCACGACGCCACACTCGAGGAACGACTCAAGGAGTACCGAGCCGGCCTCGCGGCGCGTGCTATCGCAGGCCTGCTCAAGTTCCGCATTGTCGAACAGCATGCGCACGAGGCCATCGGCGACTACATCGAACGGGTGCAGTCGTTTGCGGAGTACGCGGCCGAGCCGCAGGCGGAGACGTCGAAAGTTGCACAGGGGTTTCTGCAGTGTGGAAACATCGTTCACGCCGCCGCTCGATTCGTCATTCAGTTCTACGTAGCCGTCATGTTCTATGACCCGCGGCGGCAGGATGGCATCAGCGAACGTCGACGATCGGAGTTGGCGGCGGAACTGAAGCGGACGGGGCCATTGTCATTCAAGAAAGTCATCTCCGAATTCAGGAAACTCGGAGAGAACGCCGCGATCACCTCGAAAGTGGAAGAACATCTCGGTCGCGAGCTTTGGGACCGCCGCCGTTGCGCTGCGTTTGTTGACTTTCTCGACTCGTTTCGCCTTACGAGAAACGAGGTCGCTCACGACTCGCTCCCTGCGGGTCTCGATGTCACTCACTACATCTCTGGTGTGATCGCGTTTCTGAAGTGGCTGCAGTGCCCGACCGCAGACGACACCCACCGCCAGCGTATCTATCCGGCCGTACTGCATCTGAACGTCATCACCATGAACCAGTGTGGCATCACAAGCGTCAAGTACGGGTTGACTGAAAGGCCGCCCAGCGGCGGAAGAGCTGATGAGGGACAGATAACGTTGTACACGCAGCAACCACTTGCGCACTTCGCGGGGGTGTTTTACGGCCTCCCGAACCACGACAAATCGCAGCGCGCACTTTGGATTGATCCCGTGCTCGTTCCGACGAACGTCTTCTCGGTCCCGAAATGAAGCTCTTCGAGCGGGCCGGCCGCGACGTCGTCTTCAATCCGCAGGGCCTAGAACCAAATCGCGTACTGCCGTTCACTTGTCTCGGATCGGAGTGTCCCAATACCTGCTGTGGTCCGTTTCACGGCACTCGCGCAGTCGACGCAACGGTGAAGCAGGAGGATCTCGGAAAAATAATCGGCAAGGATCCTGATACCGATCCGGATCGTGTGTCGATATTCGCCCAGATCCGTTTAACCGAAACAGACATTGAACGCCTTCGCAACGCTGGTAACGATTGGTTGATGATTCGCCGTGGTGACACTTCGACACGACACTATTACATGCGGCTCCAGGAAGACGGAAGCTGTGCAGCGCTTGCGGCTGACGGCATGTGCAGCGTTCACGCTTCGCGACCTACGATCTGCCGTGCATTTCCGTTCTATATCGATCTGTTCGCCGGGCTTTCCATGGTGAACTCATGCCCGGGCGTCGGTGCAGGAGAGCAAACTGTCGAACGACTAATGCCGGAGATCACAGCCGCTGCCGACATGTACGAGTTCTGGATTCAGGAGATCAAGCCGCGAGTTTTGTGACAGGCCGGCCTACCGATCTTGCGCGATCACCTGCTGCTTGTCGAAGCCGCTGGTGTTCGACACGTCGTCGACCACTCCGACCGAGATCTTGTTGAGGCCGCGCTCGCACATCAGGTCGAGCGTGTACGTGTAGTACTTGCCTTTCGAATTCGCGAAGTTCGAAACGGGAATCGTGATCTGGTGCGACTTACGGGCGACGTCGGACATGTCGCCGTCCTTGTTGCCGACTACGACGTAGATCGAGAAGCCGCCCATGTACGCCTCGCCCTGCTGGAGGAGCGTGAGGTTGTCGATGGGGATGTGGATCTCGACCGGCACTCGGAAAAGATCATTCGCGGGGACTGGCGAATCGACCTTCACGCGGATGCCGAGGTCGTTCGCTTTGGTCTTGTAGAGAAGGTTGGCGATGACGCGGTCGCTCATCTCCTGGAACGTCGATTTTTCGACGAAGGTCTGGCGGTTGCGCACGCGCAGGTTGCGGTTCTTGACGCGGACCTCGAGCTCGCGCTGGCGGTCGACGCGTTCCGTACCGGCGCGGTAGCCGAGCGAGTAGTACGAGTCGAGATCGCGAATGATGTTCTTGAACGCACCGGCGAAATTGTTGGTACGCGCGGTGACCAGGCCACCGGTCATCTCGGCCATCAGCTGCAGCGATTCCGTCGTATTCGCGGCTGCCGCGGAGGTCACGTTGTAGGAAGTGGCCTGCTGGTTGTCGGCGGTCATCCCTTCGTTGCCGGCAGCCAGACCGCCGGCATGGATCGGATAGATGGTGATGCCGTTCGCGTTGGCGGTCCGTGCGATCGACTCGATCAGCGAGTTGGCGTTGAAGCCCATCGCCTCGAGCATGGAGCTCGACTGCCACCCCTTTTGGCGCGCCACTTCATCGATCAGGATGAAGGCTTCGCGGCCGGGCTGGATCTGAAAACCTTCGGTGGTCAGTACGAGGATTTTCTTTCCTTCGACGCCGGCCAGCGTCGTCAGCAAGCCACTGATCGACTCGACGCTCTGCCGCAGGTCGTGCTCGACCGATTGCGCATACGCGCGGGCCATGGCCGTGGCGTCCTCGTACGTTTCGGCGTCGTTGATGCGGCTGGTGACGTCTTTGAACTCGCTGCGGTTGGTGGTGCCGAGCGCCGATTCGCCTGCGATGGCATCGAGGGTCTGCTGAATCTGGATGGGATCGCGGGTGAACGGCGCGCGCACTTTCAGGCTGCGGTTGTACGTGGCCACCATGGCCTCGTCGCCCGGACGCATGGCGTCCTTGACGAAGTCCTTCATCTGTTTGAAAACGCGGTTGCGGTTGAACGGCGCCAGCGAAAGGTTGTCGACATAGAGAATGATGCGGCGGCGGAGCTGTTCGTTGATCTCTTCTTTCGGCGGAGCGGGCACACCGGGAGTGGGGACGACCACTGCCTGCGCGGCGGTCTTCCCTTCGATCTCGTAGAAGTTGGAGATCGGCTTCTCGACGCCGTTTTCGAACACCTGGAAGTCGTCCTTGGTCAGGCCGGTGACCGGGTTGCCTTTCTTGTCCGTGACCACGACGTCGATGCCGATGACGCGCACGTCGATGCTCTCGGACAGCTTCGGTGTCTCGGCGGCCGGTGGGTTCTTCTGTTCGGCGGCAAGCGGACCCGCGGTGAGGGCGGCCATGAGGACAATCGAGATGACGCGGCTGAAGTGAAGTCGTTTCACGCAATCTGCTCCGATGATGGTGAGATTCGGACGGTGCCGATGAAGAACGCCGCTCTCGCGCGCCGGCAGGTCCTGACGTTCTAGACGAATCGGGAGAGCGCGCCGTTACATGCGAGAATAGGCCGCCGGTCTGAACCCGTGCCCGGCGCGAAAACTTCCGGCCGCCAACACGCGCGAGCTGCTCATGCAAATGCAGGCGTCTAAACAAGATCCGCTGACGTTCTCGAAGATGGCCGGCGGCGGCAACGACTTCGTGATCATCGACAACCGCTCCGGCCGGATCGGCGATGCGGAGCCGCTGACACGCCGCATCTGTACGCCTCATTTGTCCGTCGGCGCCGACGGCCTGATCCTGATCGAAAACACCAACCGGGCCACGTTCCGGATGCGGTATCTGAACGCGGACGGATCGCCGGCCGACTTCTGCGCGAACGGGACGCGCTGCGCGGCGCGGTTCGCGTACGTGAACGTGATCGCGCCGAAGAAGATGACCATCGAGACCGGCGCGGGGGTCATCGGCGCTGAGGTGAGTGACGGGGGGCATGTGACGCTGTCGCTGCAGCCGCCGCATTCGTTCGTGTCCGATCGACCGTTGCGCGTCGGCGAAACGGTCGTGCGCGGCAGCTCGATCATCGTCGGTGTGCCGCACTACGTCCTGTTTCTTCGCGATGAGCTTTGGACGCAGGACATCGTCCCGTTGGGCCGCACGCTGCGCATGCATCCCGATCTCCAGCCGGCGGGCGCGAATATCAACTTCGTGGTCGTCCGCGACGCGAACGCGATCGAGGTGCGCACGTACGAGCGCGGCGTGGAGGCGGAGACGCTTTCGTGCGGCTCGGGCGTGGTGGCGTCGGCAGTGACGAGCGCGCTGTTCGGGAAGACGACGTCGCCGGTGAAAGTACTGACGCGCAGCGGCATCACGCTGGAAGTTTCGTTCACGCTCGACGGCGGTACGCCGCGCGGCGTGCAGCTTCGCGGCGACGCGCGCATCGTCTACCGCGCCACGATGACGCCGGAGACGGTGGAAGGCTTCGATCCGGAGTGGGTCCGCAATCCGGCCGAGAACGTGGTGTGCTGACGACGACGCCGATCGACGCGCATCTCCCGCTCGTGATCGCGCTGGTGCTGGCCTGCGCCTGGGCCGCGCGCGGCACGGGGTGGGCGGCGGCGATTCAGTGCGCGGTGCCGCTGCTGATCGCGGCGATGATGACGATCGCGGACGAGCGGACGCGGCTGATGGCGTACGGGATCATCGTAGCGGCGGCGTTTGGGGCTGCAGTCATCGTGACAGCGTACGAAACGGAGCGCTGGCGTCTCGCCGGCTGGCCCGGCGGCGTCTCGCCGCCGATGGTGGTGCTCGCGATCGTCGGGGTCATCCTCCTGCGTTGGATTCCGCTTCGCGACGTTCATGTAGTCAAAGAACTGATCGTTGTCATCGGCAGCATCGCTCTTCTATTTGCCATTCGGCGGCGAGATGCCTCTGAGCCAACCGGCGGGACGCCAGCGCTTCTTTGCGTGCTGGTTCTCGCCGCAGTCACACCAATCCCTCCCGGCAAGATGGCGCTTCTGCCGCTGACGGTGGCCGTGCTCGTATTCGTCACGCGGCGCGCGCCGCAGGTTGCGATCGCGGCGTTCTTCCTCGTCTGCGCCTTCTTCGCGCGTTACTCGCTCGCCACCATCTACATTGCCGTCGCCATCGTCTTCCTGATGCCGTTGCTCCATCGCGTGAAGCCGCTTACCTACGCCACCGCCTTAACCATCTTCGCGCTCTGGCCGTGGAGCGGGATCATCGCGCGGGCGCTGCCGATCGTTCGCAGCTACGAGCCTGCCGCGGGTGGCGTACGTCCGGTCGGAGTCGCTCTTGCGCCGTCGGAAGCGAGGACGATCGATGTCCCGCCGCATGTCCGGCACGCCGTCGTGACTCTGAGCGGCGGACAGATGGCGCGCTTGAAACGCGGGCGCATCGTCGGGACGATCGAAGCGACCGACACGCTGGGAAACAAGACCACGCGTCCGATCAGCATCGGCGACATTGCCGATTTCGGGTTCATGCGCCGCGAGCAGTTTTTCGCCTCGCGCAATCCGTTTCCGCGCTTCTCGCCGGGCGAGATTCGCGACTATGGTGCGAACGCGTGGGTGTGGGGCGCAGGCCGCACGGCCATTGCGTCAACCGCCGAGATGAAGACCCTTCGCGTCGTTGCCGCCCCCAACCTTCCGCACGACGCACATCTGCAGATCGATTCGGTAGAGTTTCCGGCGCGATGACGCTGCTCTTCATCGCCGCCGCGATCGCCATCCCGCTCGTCGCGCTGCGCGGACGCTCGCTACGACGCTGCTTCGAATCGCAATTCGTGGAGCTGATCGCCTTCGCCGTGCTGGCCGCGTTCGGACGCGTGCTGCGAATCGACGTCGATCCGTACCTGACCCTCGTCGCCGCCGGCGTCCTGTTCCTCGCAATCCCCCTCGGCTTCCTCGCGTTTGCGGACGAAATCCGCTGGAGCGCGAACCGCGCTTTAGTCATCGCCGCCGTCGGCTACGCGCTCATGATTCCGCTCCAGCTTCGGACACCGATCGATGGCGACGAGCCGTACTACCTGCTGATGACGGAGTCGCTCGTCCGCGATCACGATCTCGACTTAACGAATCAATATCGCGACCTGGCGCATTCGGGCATCGGCCGGCCCGATCTCCTGCCGCAACCCGGCGATCCGCGCGGACCGCACGGCGAGCAGTACTCGCGGCACGAGCCGTTCCTGCCAATCCTGCTGACGCCCGGCTACGCCCTCGGCGGTCTGCCCGGCGCGCTCGCCATCATCGCGCTGTTCGGAGCGCTGCTGGCGCGATCGACGATCCGTTTCCTCGAAGACGAAGGGATCAGCGACGCGACGACGCGCATGCTCTTTCCGCTGATCGCCTTCGGACCGCCGGTCATTTTTTATTCGACGAGAATCTGGCCCGAGGTACCGGCGGCGTTCTGTTTCCTCGAGGCGGTGCGCGGCATCCGTCAACGCCGGCCTCCGCGCTGGATCGCGGCGATTTTCGCGCTGGTCTTGCTGAAAATCCGCTTCGGCCTGCTCGCGATCGTGCTGCTGATTCGCGTCCTGCGCACGAAGCGGCAACTCGCCATCGCCGCCGCCGTTATCGCCGTGCCGCTCGTCATCGCGTGGCTGATCTCCGGCAACGCCATGAACACCCACTCCATCCGCGAGCTGCTTCCGAGCGGCGCGATCTTCTACTGGCTCGGCCTTTTCGGCCTGATCCTCGACGGCGCCGCCGGCATCGTCTTTCAGGCGCCGCTTTACGCACTGGCGATCCTCGCCCTCCCGCGCTGGCGTTCCATGCCGCACGGCTTCCGCCTCGGCATGTCCGCATCGCTGCTGTACGTGCTCTACCTGATCCCGCGTTCCGAATGGCACGGCGGCTGGTCCCCCCCTCTCCGTTACATCGTCGTCCTGATGCCGATCCTCGCCCTCGGCGTGGCGACAATCTGGGAACGCATCGCCGCCGGCACGCGCGCCGTCATCGCGCTGTGGACGCTGATGCTGGTCATCCACGGAGCCGCCTTCCCCTGGCGCCTCTTCCATCTCGCCACTGGCGAAAACTTCATCGGCGAGTCGCTGAGCACGATCTGGAAGTCTGACTTCTCGCGCCTGATGCCGAGCTTCATCCGGCCGAACCTGGCCGCGGTGGTGGGGAGCGCGTTGTTGGTCGCCGCGATGCTGGTGCTTGTCATCCTGAGCCGCCGAAGCCGGGAGTCGCGAAGCGACGGACCGGCGAAGGACGGTCGAAGGACCCCCCCATTGCAACCCGGGAGGGCGGCGGTCTTTCACGAGGCAAGCACTGAGGGGGTCCTTCGACCGTCCTCCGCTGCTCCGGCTTCGCCTACGCAGCTGCGGCGGCTCAGGATGACAGCGTTCCCCCTGCCCCTCGTTTTCGCCACGCTCCTCCTAGCCGCCTTCACCTACGGACGCCGTCCCGCCGATCGCATCGAATTCGAAGACGCGCACGTCACGCACAACGGCGGCGAGCTTTTCCCCGCCGAGTGGACGGTGGCCCGGTTTCTCTACCAGGGCGGTTGGATCGTGCGCCGGGGCGATTCCCTCTCATTCCTCGCGAAAGCCGGACGATCGACAATCCGCTATCAATCGCAAACCGGCGCGACGATCGAGTTGAGCGGACACGCGTTCGTCTTTCCGCCGACCGGTTCCAACTACGGCTATCTGCCGGTCAATCTCGCCACGACAGGACGAACGACGTTGCGCTGCATCGACGGAAGCGCGAATCTCGACTGGATGCGCCATGAGTGACGTCTCCATCATCGTCCTCGACATCGACGGCGGCGACATGCTCCGCGCCTGCCTCGACTCCATTGCCGCGCAGACGCTTCCGCCGTGCGAGGTGATTGTGTTCGACAACGGTTCGCACACGCCGGTTGCGGAACGCATCGCCTTCCGCCACGGCCTGCACATCTTCCGTTCCGAAACCAACCTCGGCTTCGCCGGAGGTAACAACGCCGCGTATCGCCACGCGGCCGGCGATTACATCGCGCTCATCAACAATGACGTGATCCTCGATCGCGACTGGCTGGCCACGGTCGTCGCTGCGCTCGACACCGATCCGAAACTCGCCGCCGTCCAAACCATCCTGCGTCGCGACGAGTCCACGATCGACGGCGCCGGCATCGACATCAGCGACGGCACATTTCGGCAGATCCGTCATATCGCGGGAGTCGGGAGTCGGGAGTCGGGGGTCGTAGTGAACCCGGTCTCTCCGACACCTGACACCCGACACCCGACACCCGCCTGGGGCGTCTCCGCTACCGCCGCGCTCTACCGCCGCGATGCGCTCGGCGACACGATCTTCGACGAGGCGCTTTTCGCGTACTACGAGGATGTCGATCTCTGTGCGCGGCTGCATGAAGCGGGATGGCGCACCGAGGTTCTGCCCGTCATTAAGGCCACACACCGCGGCTCGCAATCCGCGTCAATTCTCGGAGGCGACGCGTTAAGACTCCGCACGCGCAATCGCTACCTCGTCGCGCGAAAGCATCGCGGCGTTGGCCGCATCGGAGCGCTGATCCTTGAAGACTTGAAGCTCGCGCTGCGCGGACGTACCTCGCTTCGCGGAATGTGGCAGGGACTCTTCACGCGGTAAAGTGCGCGGCCATGTTTGGGGTCGTGGTGCACACGCCGGACGTCGCCGGCGAGCGGATGGCCGGGCCGGGGATTCGCGCCTGGCACTTTGCGGCCGAACTGGCCAAACACTTCACGACCACGCTGGTCTGTAAGCGGGAAGGGGAGTTGCCGGGCGCCGGTGATTTTCGCGTTGCTGAGCGGGGGAGTGCCGAGGCGCTCGTGGCGATGCGGGCGGCGAGCGTTGTGATCGGTCAGCCGGCGCGCGGATTTGGGCGTCAGCGGCGCGGACAGCGCGTCGTCTTCGATCTTTTCGATCCCGTTCTGCTCGAGTTGCGCGAGATGTACGGCCGCCATCCGTCGATGCGGCAACGCATCCACCTCGGCGCGGAGCGCTGGCGCGTGCATCGCGCGATGTCCGAAGGCGATTTGCTGATCGTCGCGGCGGCGAAACAGCGCGAGCTGTATCGCGATGCGACGGCGCCGATCATCGAAATCCCCTTCGGAATTGAAGACATCCCTGTCACCTCGGACGACGAACGCGAGAACATCATTCTCTGGGGCGGCGGAACGTGGGAGTGGCTCGATCCGGCTATTGCCGCCGAGGCGGTGGTCGAAGTGAATCGCCGCGGCGTCGATTGCCGTCTGCTTTTCCTCGGACGTTCGCGTCCGAACCGGCACAGCGTCGATCGTCGCCGCGAGGACCGGCTCGACGTCATCATCGCCGGCAGTGCACCGTTCGTGCAGGCCAACGACGCGTGGACGCCGTATCGCGATCGCCTGTCGTGGCTGCGCCGCAGCAAAGTCGCTATCATGCTTCACCGTCCGACGGCGGAAGCCGCGTACTCGATTCGCACGCGACTGTTCGACGCCATCGCGGCGGCGGTTCCTGTGATCACGACGGAAAATGGATTCGCGGCAGAGCTGGTAGCGGCAGAGAGTTTGGGTGTGGTCGTGCCGGCGTCGGATGCGACGGCGGTCGCGGACGGAATCGAAAAACTGATTCGAGACGACGATTTTTACGCGGCGTGCGTATCTAACCTGATCCGCATCCAGCCGAGGTTTGCGTGGGACGTAGTGACGCAGCCGCTGATCGAGGCAATCAACGAATGGCAGAGGCAACTCGAACGCTGAATCACGATGAGCGCATCCTGCGCGGCGTTTCCACGCGCCCGCTCGATCTCTCGATCGCGATCGTGACGTGGAACAGCGAGCGCTGGATCGCGCGCTGTCTGCAATCGATCGCCGCCGCGTGCGGCAGTCTCGCGTACGAGGTCGTGATTTACGACAACGCGTCGGCGGACAAGACGTTGACGGTGATCGGCGATCACGTCGAAGTGATCCGCGGCACCGCGAACCTCGGCTTCGCCGCCGGTGTCAATCGCGTGGCCACGCGAACGAGCGGCCGCTACCTCTTTCTGTTGAATCCCGATTGCGAGCTCGAATCGGGCGCGCTGGAAACGCTGGTCGAATTTCTTGACGCTAATCCCGTCGTCGCCGCCGCGGCGCCGCTGTTGTCCGACGAAGCGGGCGACTCGCAACGCGAGTTTCAACTGCGCCGCCTGCCGACGCTCGGGACGCTCATCAGCGAAGTCTTCGGCATCGACAAACTCTTTCCCGCCAATCGCACGACCGCGCGGTACCGCTACCGTGAGTTGGAGTTGACACATCCGCAGCCGGTCGAACAGCCTGCCGCTGCGGCGCTGCTGCTGCGCCGCGAGGTGTTCGCCGAGGTCGGAGCGTTTGATGAGCAGTTCGCGCCGGCGTGGTTCGAGGACGTCGACTACTGCAGGCGTTTGGCGGAAGCGGGTCACACGATCTTCGTCGTCCCGGCGGCGCGGGCGCGGCACTTCGGCGGCGCGAGCCTCGAACACGTTCCGTTCGCCGAATTCATCGCGCTCTGGTATCGCAACATGTGGCTGTACGCGCGGAAGTGGCTGTCGCCGGGGCAGGCCGAGGCGTTGCGATGGGCGATCGTGGTGGGGATGCTGCTGCGAATCCCGCCTGCGCTCGCCGGCATCGCCTACCGACGCCTCGGGCGCTGGACGGCCGCGCGCGCGTACGCGGGCGTGATGCGCAAGGCGTTCAACCGATGGAGCGGCGCCTGACGAACGGCCTGGTCTCGGTCGTCATCGTCACCTGGAACAGCGCACCGTTTCTCCGCCGCTGCCTCGCCGCGCTCGCCGCGCAAACGTATCGGCCGATTGAGCTGATCCACGCCGACAACGCCTCGGCCGACGACTCCGTGGCGATCGTCCGCGAGTGCATGACGGCACAGCACATCATTAATGATACGAACCGCGGTTTCAGCGCCGCCGTGAACCAGGCGGTGCGGGTTGCAAGCGGCGAGTTCGTACTGCTGCTGAATCCGGACGCGTATCTAGAACCCGATTACGTCTCGTCGCTCGTCAGCGCTTTGGCAGATTTCGGGATGGCTACGGGAAAACTGCTGCAGGCCGAAACGAAACTCGTCGACTCAAAGGGCATCCGCATGACGCGATCGGGACGGCATTTCGATATCGATCAGGGAAAGCCCGACACCCGACACCCGACACCCGACACCCCAATCGACGTCTTCGGAGTATCAGGCGCCGCAGCAATGTACAAACGCTCCTTCATCACCGACGTCACCATCGGCGGCGAATTTCTCGATGAGGATTTCTTCGCCTTTCGCGAAGATGCCGACGTCGCCTGGCGCGGCCGGCTCTTCGGTTGGCGCGCGGTCTACGTCCCGGAGGCGGTTGCGCATCACGTCCGGACCGTCACGCCGGGAAAGCGGCGAGCGTTGTCCGCGGTAATCAACATGCACGGCGTCAAGAACCGCTTTCTGCTGCGGCTGAAAAACGAGGGGTTGTATCTCGCGTTGCGCAACGCACCGTTCGAGCTGACTCGCGATCTGATCGTGATTCTGGCAACGCTGACGATCGAACGCAGCTCCCTTCCGGCGCTGACATGGCTGTGGAAGAATCGCCGGCGGATCATGGAGAAACGCCGCGCCATCCAAAGCCGCCGCCGCGTCTCCGACCGCGATCTGGCCGGATGGTTCGTTTGAAGATCGCCATCGCCGGCACGCGCGGCATCCCGGCGCGCTACGGCGGCTTCGAGACATTCGCCGAGGAGTTGTCGACGCGGCTGGTGGAACGGGGGCACGAGGTGGCGGTGTATTGCAGAGAAGCCGGGAGCCGGGAGTCGGGGGCCGGGGGTCGGAGTGGACATGAGACCGGCGACGCTCCGACACCCGACACCCGACACCCGACACCCGTGTGCCGCATCGTTCTTCCCGCGCTTCGTCACAAATACTTCGAGACCGTCAGCCACACGCTGCTCTCTTCGCTCGATGCATTGCGACGAGAATTCGACGTCGTCCTCCTCTGCAACGCTGCGAACGCGTTCGTCCTCCCGCTACTGCGCGCGGCGCGGATTCCCGTCGCCATCAACGTCGACGGGATTGAACGCCATCGGCGCAAGTGGAACGTCGCAGGCAAACTCGTCTACGCGATCGGCGAATCGTTCTCCGCGCTCTTCGCGAACAAGGTCGTAGCCGACGCGAACGTGATTGCGGACTACTACCGAACCCGCTACGGCATCGAGCCGGTCACGATTCCGTACGGGGCCGAGTTCCCGTCCGAGGACGACAGCGACGTTCTCGCGCGCCTCGGAGTCGAGCGACAAAACTACATCCTCTACGTCAGCCGCTTCGAGCCGGAGAACAATCCCCTGGAGGTGGTGGAGGCGTACGAGAAGGCTGCGGGTGTCGGGTGTCGGGTGTCGGGTGTCGGGAACTCAGAAATACGACTCCCGACTCCCGACTCCCGACTCCCGAAACTGATCATGCTCGGCGCCGCCTCGTACGCCCGCGACCTCGACGCGGTGTTGAAACGCCACGCCTCCGATCGCATCCTCTTTCCCGGCGCGCTCTACGGCCCCGATTACCGGACCCTGCAGCGCAATGCGCTCATCTACATTCAGGCCACAGAAGTCGGCGGCACCCATCCCGCCATGATCGAGGCGATGGCCTCGGGCGGCTGCGTCCTGGCGCACGACACTCCCGAGAACCGGGAAGTGGGCGGGGATGCCGTCGGTTACTTCCGCCTGCGTCCTTCCGAAACTCTGTCAGGCACACTTCGAGAATTCCTTGAATCGCCGGCGTTGCGCGAGCAGATGCGGGTCGCTGCCCGCGGGCGAGCAGGCGAGCAGTACAGCTGGGCGGCCGTGACGGATGCGTACGAACGGCTCTTTGCCGAAATCGTGCGGCACTAGACGGGCTCGGAGTCATTTCCGTATACCGGACGGACGCCAGTGCAGTACATTCGGGGACGCACGTGGCCAAGAGGTTGAATGCTTAAAGAAAAAGCGCGCATGATCGCGAGGGTCGTCTACGTTGCCGACCTGGCGCTCACGACGGCTGCCTTCTTTGCCGCGTTCTTCATCCGCGATCTGATCCTGCCGAAGATCGCGCCTTCGCAGTTTCCGACCGGCCTCTTCCCGCTGCGCGACTACATCAAGATCTATCCGGTCGTCCTGATCCTCTGGTCGATCCTGCTCTTCAGTTATCACAGCTACCACAGCCACCGCACGATCGCCCTGCTGCGCGAGGTGTTGACGGCCATCCGCGTCGTCTTCGTCGGCAACGCCATCCTGGCCACGCTCGCCTATCTCCTTCCGCTGCACCAGCTCTCGCGCGCCTGGTTCATCCTCTTCGGGATCCTCGCGGCGCTGCTGCTCGTGCTCGAAAAAGTCGTGGTGCGCGTGATCGCCCGCTACGTCCGCAGGAAGGGGATGAACTATCGAACGATCCTCATCGTCGGCACCGGCCGCCGCGCGATCGAAGTTGCCCGTACGGTCGAAGCACACAAGTACTGGGGCTACAAGATCCTCGGATTTGTCTCGGACGGACATCGCCTGTCGAACGGTTGGGCGCGGTTCCGCGTCTACGGCAGCGTCCCCGATCTTCGCCGCCTGCTCGAAGGCGGCCAGTTCGCCGAACCGATCGACGAGATCGTCTTCGCCGTAACGCGCAAGAAGCTCGACGAGATGAAGCAGATTTTTCTGATGTGCGAGGAGCTCGGCATCCGCACCCGCGTGGCCATGAACTTCTTTCCCAACCGCGTGGCCCGTGTCGAGCTCGAAGAGCTGGAAGGGATTCCGTTCCTCACGTTCACGACGACGCCGTCGAACGAATCGCAGCTCGCGCTCAAACGGCTGCTCGACGTCGCCGTCTCGATGCTGCTCCTGATTCTCTCGCTTCCCGTCATCGGCATCGCTGCCATCGCCATCAAGCTGTCCTCGCCGGGCCCGGTCTTTTTCAAACAGAAGCGGATGGGACTGAACGGCCGCGTCTTCACACTCTTCAAGTTCCGGACGATGTTCGAGGATGCGCACGAACGCCGCGGCGAGGTCACGCATTTAAACCAGATGACGGGACCTGTGTTCAAAGCGAAATCGGATCCGCGCATCACCGGCTTCGGCCGCGTCCTGCGCAAGTTTTCGCTCGACGAACTGCCGCAGCTCTGGAACGTGCTCAAGGGCGACATGAGCCTCGTCGGTCCGCGCCCTCCGATCCCCGAGGAGGTTGCGGCGTATCACCGGTGGCATCGGAGACGGCTTTCGATGAAACCGGGCCTGACCTGCCTTTGGCAGGTGAGCGGGCGGAACAACGTCGACTTCGATCGCTGGATGCAGCTCGACCTGCAGTACATCGACAACTGGTCGCCGTCGCTCGATTTCAAGATCCTGCTGCGCACGATTCCGGCCGTGTTGTCAGGCCGCGGCGCGTCGTAGCGGCGTAGGTAGCGCTGCCGGCCCGCACGATTCTTGAGCAACGCTTGCGGCTGGAGCGCTGGCGTCTCGCCGGCTGGCCCGGCTGCGTCCTCGCTGCCGAATGGGAGGCTCGCGCAGGCCTCGGTTACCAGCGGATGTTGAGGGTTTGGCGGTTCGGCGGCGGGACGCGCGCCGGGCCAGCTGGCGAGGACGCCAGCGCTCCGTCGCGGTTGAGCCACAATAGCGCGCTGTGAATTTCCGCCGCGTTCTCACCCTCCTCTGTCTGGCCGCAATCGTGGTCCTCGGTGCCGCCTCCAGACTGCTGGAACTGCCGTTCATCGATCGAGCGGAGTCCGTGCGGGCGATGACGTGGTATCCCGACCGCAATTGGCCCGACTACCCGCGCTTCCTCGAGGGCGTGCGCGAGCACACGAAGCCGGGCGATACGATCGCCGTGATCGTGCCGGCGATGACTTGGGATGGCGGCTATTCGTACGCCTACTACCGCGCCAGCTACTTTCTGACCGGGCGCGAAGTGCTTCCGCTCGTCACCGCGGATAACGTCCGGGTGCAGCAGAACTACCGCGCCGCGAAGTACATCGCAGTGTTCGGCGTCGGCCTGCGAGTTCCTGCCGATGTTGTGTGGCGCGGCGGACGCGGAGCGCTCTTGAGGCTGCGGCAGCGATGACCGCAACTCTCGTCGCCATCCTCAGCCTCGCCGTCCTCGGCATCCCGATCGTCCTCGCGGTGGATCGAAGTGCCCGAGGACCGCTGCTGATCGGAACGGCGTTCTTGTATGGCGGCGGGATGATGTACCTCGTGCTGCTGACGCTATCGATTGCGCACATTCGCTGGACGTTGATCAGCGTCACGATCGCGTCGCTGATTGTCTTTTGCGCCGCTGCGTTGATCGCGCGACGGCGAACGCCTGAGCCTGGGAGCAGGACGAAGCCACACCTGCTCGACCTCGTTACCCTCTTCACCATCGTCTGTTACGCGCTCTACGCCACGCTTGCGCCGGTGTGGGAGTGGGACTTCTGGGCGATCTGGGGATTGAAGGCGCGAACGTTCCTCGAGATCGGCGCCATCGACTGGCGTTTCCTGGAGAGCCACTGGAACACGTTCGCCCATCCCGACTATCCGCTCCTGGTGCCGCTGAACTACGACTTCGTGGCGCTGCTCAACGGGGGATGGAGCGATCGCTGGATGGGATTGACGGGCGTGGCCTGGGCCGTCGCGCTGGCGCTCGTCGCGCGCTCACTCGCTGCGCGCGAGACGACGCCGTTCTTCGCCTCGCTGCTCGCGTTGCTGGTGGCCGCGCTCGGCTTCAGCCGCTACGTCGGCCTCGCGGAAGGAGCGCTCATCGCCTTCGGCGGCGCCGGCGTTCTCTTCGTTCGCGCCGCGCTGCTCGACGATGACGACGTTTCCTGGCGCCACGCCGCGCTGATGCTCGGCTTCGCCGCGAACTGCAAGAACGAAGGATTGGCGCTGCTCGTCGCGGTGACGATCGCAGTCATCGCGACATCCCGCGCGCGATTTTTCAAACTTATCCCCGCGTACGCGCTCGCCGCGCCGTGGCTCATCCTTCGCGCCTTGCACACGCTTCCGACGGACATCGTCGAAGGCTCGACGATCTCGCGCCTTTTCGTGCGCCTGCCGCATGCGCATCAGATCCTGATGTTTCTCGCGGAGCAGCTGAACAAACCGTGGTTCTGGATCGCGATCCTGATCGGCATCCTTCTCGGCCCGGCGGCGGCGCGACGCCGCGAGCGGTTCATCTTCCTCGTCACCGCGATCCAGTGCCTCTTCTACATCGTCGTCTACTTCATCACTCCGAACGGACTGCAGTGGCATGTGCTGAGCTCGTGGCCGCGGCTCACCGCGCAGCTCGCGGTCCCCATCACCTTCGCCGTTTTTCTGATGCTTGCGAATTCGTTGCGCCGCAGACAAGATGCGCCGCATGCCGAAGTTGGATCCGACGAGTGATGAATTCCGCGCCGCCGGCCACAAACTGATCGATTGGATCGCCGACTACCTCGACGGCGTCGATCAATACGACGTCCTCTCGCGCGTGAAGCCGGGCGACATCGAGAAACAGTTCGCCGCGAAACCGAGCATCGACGGCCGTCCGTACGATGCGATCCTCGCCGAGGTCGACGAGAAGATCATGCCGGGGCTCACGCATTGGAATCACCCGGCGTTCTTCGCCTACTTCTCGATCACCGGCTCGCAGGCGGGCATTCTCGCGGAGCTGCTCACCGCCGCGCTGAACGTGAACGGGATGATCTGGCGCACGTCGCCGTCGCTCACCGAACTGGAAACGGTCACTCTCCGCTGGCTTCGCGAAGCGCTCGGGCTTCCCGACGATCTCTTCGGCATCATCAACGACACCGCGTCGATCAATTCGTTTCTCGCGCTGGCGGCTGCGCGCCAACGCGCCGCGCCGAACATGCGCACGCACGGTTTCGCCGGCGCGCCGGTCCTGCGCATGTATTGCTCCGAACACGCGCACTCCTCCATCGAGAAAGGCGCGCTGGCCCTCGGCCTCGGCATCGAAGGCGTGGTGAAAATCCCCGGCGACGATACGTTCGCCATGAACGTCGACGCGCTCGAAGCCGCGATCGCCCGCGACCGCGCTGCCGGATTCGTTCCCTGCGCAATCTCCGCTACGGTTGGTACGACATCGTCCGCCGCCGTTGATCCTGTGCGCCGCATCGCCGCGATCGCGAAACGCGAGAACGCCTGGCTTCACGTCGATGCCGCGTACGCCGGTCCGGCCACGATCTGTCCCGAATTTCGCTGGCTGTGGGACGGCATCGAAAGCGCCGACTCGATCGTCGTCAATCCGCACAAGTGGCTCTTCACGCCCATCGATTGCAGCGTGCTCTACACGCGCCATCCGGAAGTGCTGCGCGAGACATTCTCGCTCGTCCCCGAATACCTGAAGACGAGCGATACCGGCGAGTTGAGCTACATGGACTACGGCCTCCAACTCGGCCGCCGTTTCCGCGCACTCAAACTGTGGTTCCTCTTCGAGCACTACGGCATCGCGAAGATGCAGTCGGTGATCCGCCAGCACGTCGCCGACGCCGCGCGCCTCGCCGCCGAACTACAGAAGCGCGATGACGTCGAGTTGATCGCACCGCAGAACCTGAGCGTAGTGGTCTTCCGCAAAGTCGTTCGTTCTGGTGGCGTCGTCGACGAAGCCGCGTCCGAACGCGCCAGCATCGAAGCCCTCGAACGGATGAACGCCAGCGGCCGCCTCTTCGTCTCCCACACCCGCCTCGCCAACCGTTACGGCATCCGCGTCGCAATCGGCAACGGCGCGACGGAGTGGGAGCACGTGGCGCGGGTGCTGGAGTATTTGTGAAACGGTCATCCTGAGCCGCCGAGGCGGTCGAAGGACCTTGGATTCAGCCGCGGAGCGGCGACATCTACGTAGCCCAACGCGTCAGCGTTGGGATTTCGAGACGCGCCCGAAGTTGAGCCGCGGAGCGGCGACATTTCGTATCGATTGCTCATTCGAAATGCCGCCGCATCCGCGGCTCGAAATCCCCGCTCGAACATGATCCCAATGCTTACGCATTGGGCTACGTAGATTTCGCCGCTCCGCGGCTTTCCGTGAGCTGCGTTTACACTCCACGCGATGGGCCACATCGAGCCTGCCCCGATGCCGCGTGAGCCGACGGCGATCGAAGTCCTCCTCGACGACGCCGCGACTGGTGCCGCGGACTGGAGTATTTATGAATATTCGCGAGGCTCGATGTCAGCCGCGGAGCGGCGGCATCTACATAGCCAATGCGTGAGCGTTGGGATTTCGAGACGCGCCCGATGTTCGAGCCGCGGAGCGGCGACATCTCGTATCGATTGCTCATTCGAAATGCCGCCGCATCCGCGGCTCGAAATCTCCGCTCGAACATGGTCCCAACGCTGACACATTGGGCTACGTAGATTTCGCCGCTCCGCGGCTTTCCGTGAGCGGCAGCGACGTGCGTTTACACTGCGCTCAATGGGTCACATCGAGCCCGCGCCAAAACAGCGCGAACCAACAACCCTCGATCTCCTCCTCGACGACGCCCGCGAGTGGTGCCGCGGGCGGATGTGGATTCCTCGCGCGCTGCTGCTGCTGTTTCTCGTCTACCTCTTCACGGTCAAGTTCCGCGATCCCACGCGGTGGACGATTTTCTACGGCATCACGCTCGGATTTCATGAGATGGGGCATCTCGTTTTCGCGTGGGCGCCGCACTTCATCACCTCGATCATGGGAAGCGTGTTTCAGATCGCCATCCCGATCATCTGCATCCTCTACTTCGTCGTGCGGCAGCGCGATTACTTCGGCGCCTCGGTCGGCGGATTCTGGCTTTCGTACAGCTTGTACGAACTGTCGGCGTATGTCGGCGACGCGCGATCGAAGGATCTGCCGCTGGTCGGCTTCGCGTCATCCGAGGATTTGGAGCACGACTGGGGCTACATCCTCGGCGCGCTGCACATGCTGCCCGCGGATCACTTCTTCGCGTTTCTTCTGAGAATCCTCGGACTCGCCGCAGGCGTCGGCTCGTGCGTGTTCGCGGTGTGGCTGCTGCTCACGATGGCGCGATCGCGCAATGTTCGCGGATCTGTGTGATCAGCGTTTCGCCGAACGCTTCCAGCTTCGCGTCGCCGATGCCGTAGATGCCGCGGAGCTCGTACAACGTCGTCGGCCGCACGCGCGCGATTTCGCGCAGCGTCTTGTCGCTGAAGATGACGTACGGCGGCACGCCGCGATGTTCGGCCTCGGCGCGCCGCCACACGCGCAGCCGTTCGAACAGCTCGCGATCGTGCGGCTGCAGCGGATCGAGCGGCGCCGCGCCGGACGACGATCGCGACGCAGCCTTGTCCTTCTTCCGAACCGCCGGCTGCCGCAGCTTCACCTGGGCGATTCCCTTCATCGCGTCGCGAGCGCGCGCGCCGAGGCGGAGGATCGGGTATTCATCGTCGGTCTGGCGAAGGAAATCCTGCGCGATCAATTGATAGATCCACTCGCGCAGTTCGTGTTTCGTTGAACCTTTCAGTAGGCCGAATGTCGACAAGCGTGCGTGCCCGCGATCGCGAACTTTCTCCGTGTCTTCGCCGCGCAACACGCTGACGACGTGGCCGACGCCGAACGACTGATTGACGCGATAGACGCACGACAGAATCTTCTGCGCGATGACGATCGCGTCGGGCACGCTCTCCGTTTCGCCGAGGCAGATATCGCAGCCGTGGCAGTTGTCGGCGGTGTACTGCTGGCCGAAATACTCGACCAGCGCGCTGTGCCGGCACGTCGCAGCAGAGCAGTAGCGATCGAGATCGCGCACGTGACGCATCGCCGATTCGACCCACGCCGGATCGGGCTCGATGCCGTCTCCACCCCGCTCGAGCATCGTTCGCCACACAATTGCATCAGCTGCCGAGTAGAGCAGCACGCACTCCGCTTCCAGTCCATCGCGTCCCGCGCGGCCGCTCTCCTGCTGGTAATGCTCGATCGATTTCGGCATCCCGGTGTGCAGCACGAAGCGGACGTTCGATCGATCGATGCCCATGCCGAATGCGACCGTGGCCACGACGAGGTCGCACTTCTCCGTCGCGAATTTTTCCTGCGCATCACGCCGCTCCTCGGGTGAAAGTCCCGCGTGGTACGCGACGGCATTGACGCCTTTGCGCCGCAGCTTTTCCGACAACGAATCGACGTCGCGCCGGCGGATGCAGTAGACGATTCCGGCCTCGCCTTGATGCCGCTCGACGACTTCCAGCACCTGCTTCCACTCGTCGTGACGCGGCAGGACGCGGTACGTGAGATTGGGGCGATCGAAGTCGCCGACGAGCATCAACGGATCGCGAAGCGAAAGCTGCTCGGCGATGTCGCGCCGCACCTGCGGCGTCGCAGTGGCCGTGTACGCATGCACCGAGGCCTCGGGGAACGTTTTGCGCAGATCGCGAAGCTGCCGGTACTCGGGACGGAAATCGTGGCCCCAGTGACTGATGCAATGCGCCTCGTCGATCGCGAACGTGCGCACATTCGCGCGCTGCAGCAGATCGCGAAAACTGCCCATTGCCAGCCGCTCCGGCGACGCGAAGAGGAGCTTGATCTTGCCATCGAGTACATCGCGTTCAATCGCGCGTTGCCGGTCGCTGCTCTGCGAACTGTTGAGCTGCGCGGCCGCAACGCCGCACTCGCGCAGTCCGTCCACCTGATCCTTCATCAGCGAAATCAACGGCGAGACGACCACCGTGACGTGCTCGCTCAGCAGCGCCGGCGCCTGGTAGCAGAGCGATTTGCCGCCGCCGGTCGGCATCACTACGAGCGAGTCCCGCCCTTCGATCGACGCCATCATCGCTTCCTGCTGCAGCGGTCGGAAGGAGTCGTATCCCCAGTGATGAGAAATGAGTTCGCGAAGGCGGTCGAGCACCGCGGGTGATGGTACCTCGCGCAAACATATAATCCGCCACTCATGCATCCGCTCCGCGCAACGCCGCGCCACGCACGTGCAGTCGAAGCCGTCGCGGAGCTGCTATCAAAGCTCAGAATCGAGTCGATGTTCGTTGGCAGCGTGGCGCGCGCGGCGTGGCTCGGCGGCCTGATCGACAGTGGCGCCGTCGACGTCCTCGGCCTGATGCAACCGCAACAGAAGAATCAGGTTGCGATGATGGCCAACAATCGTGGGTTTCGTGTTGATCGTGACGAAATCGATCAGGCCGAGGAGCTCGATCTGATTCCGTTCAATTGGATCGACGAAGACGGCGACGTGCGCATCCACGTTCTCGTCGCCAGCAATGCGCTTTACGCGCGGATGTTCGCGAATGCACGCACGGTCGCGTTCTACGAGCGGGAGATTCGCGTTCCGTCCGCCGAAGACGTCGCGCTGCTGCTCAGCATGTCTGACGATCGCGATGACGTTCGCGCACTTGCCGCGAGCGAGTCGTTCGACCGCAGTGCGTTCAACGAGAAACTGGTGTCGATCGGATTGCGGGAGCTCGCGCTGTGATCTTCATCGACAACCAGCAGGACTTCGACGCCGCCATGGCTCGCGTCGCCGCGCAGCCGGTGGTCGCGCTCGACACCGAGGCCGATTCGCTGCATTCGTACTTCGACAAGGTCTGCCTGATCCAGATGTCGATTCCGGGCGAGGATCTGATCATCGATCCGCTCTGCAAATTCGATCTGGCGAAGTTCGGCGAGATCCTCGCGGATCGGAACATCGTCAAGATCCTGCACGGTGCCGACTACGACCTTCGTATTCTCAATCGCGACTTCGGCTTCACCATCGGCAACCTGATCGACACGATGGTCTGCTCGCAGCTCCTCGGCTACGAGGCATTCGGACTGGCGGCGCTGCTCGATCGCCATTTCGGATTCAAGGTCGACAAGAAACATCAGCGCGCCGATTGGGCCATGCGTCCGCTGCCGGCCGACATGCTCGACTACGCGGCCACCGACACGCGCCACCTGATCGCGCTCGCCGATCGCCTGCGCGATGAACTGACCGCGCTCGGACGCTGGGAGTGGGCGGTGGAGGAGTTCGCGCGGCTCGAACAGATTCGCTTCAACGAAAAGGACGCCGACGAAGAACCGTTCCGGCGTTTGAAAGGACTCGGTGCCCTCGATCGCCGTTCGCTCGCGGTCGTCCGCGGACTTTACGACTATCGCGACGGCCTCGCGCGCGAGGCCGACCGTCCACCGTTCAAGATTTTCAGCAACGATCTGATTTTCGAAGTGGCGAAGGTCAAGCCGGTCACGCCGCAGGAGTTCGGCGTCATCAAAGGCGTCTCCGGCTATCACCGCGGCCGCTACAGCCGCGACGTCATCCGCATCGTGCAGGAAGCGCTGGCGATCCCCGAGGATGAGTTGCCGGAAAAGGGGGAAGCGAAGACGTGGCTGCGCGACCGCGAGCTGGAAGCGCGCGTCGATCGCATGAAGAAAGCGCGCGACAAGATCGCGAAGGATCTCAAGGTCGACGCCTCGGTGCTCGCGCCGCGCCACGTCCTGCTCACCGTCGCGCAGGCGCAGCCGCAGGAGCCCGCCGATCTCGACGGCATCTCCTCGATGCGCAACTGGCAGAAAGCCCTCCTCGGACAGGCGCTTATCGACGCCCTCCGCGGCGGCGCAAAGCCGCCACAGGCGAAGTTGTTTTAGCCGCACAGAGCGCGCTTTGTCATCCTGAGGCTGCCGGAGCCGGGAGCTGCGAAGCAGCGGAACGGCGGAGGACGCCGAAGGATCTCAAGCTTCCCAACCTGCGTTGAATCCAGCGGGTTTCAGCAGAACTTGCGCATCTTGAGTTCCTTCGCCGTCCTGCGCCGTTCCGTCGCTGCGCGACTCCCGGCTCCGGCGGCTCAGGATGACAGGCGAGGCGATAGAATGCGCGCCGCCATGGAACGAATTACCGACTACAAAGTGATCGTCATCGGATCCGGCCCGGCTGGATGCACGGCGGCGATCTATCTCTCTCGCGCGAACCTCGCGCCGCTCGTCCTCGAAGGGTTGCAGCCCGGCGGACAGCTCACCATCACCACCGACGTCGAAAACTATCCCGGCTTCCCCGACGGAATCCTCGGGCCGAAGCTGATGGATCTGATGCGGCAGCAGGCCGAGCGCTTCGGCGCCGTCTTCAAGATGGAGCAGGTCGAGAGCGTCCAGCTCACCGGCCATCCGTTCACGATCACCACCGACTCGCACATCTACGAATGTGAAGCGTTGATCGTGGCCGCGGGCGCGTCGGCGATGCAGATCGGATTGCCGAGCGAGAAGGCGCTGCAAGGTTTCGGCGTCTCGTACTGCGCGACGTGCGACGGATTCTTTTTCAAGAACAAAGAGATCGTCGTCGTCGGCGGCGGCGACTCGGCGATGGAAGAGGCCACGTTCCTCACCAAGTTCGCCAGCAAGGTCACGGTCGTGCACCGCCGCGAGGAGTTGCGCGCGTCGAAGATCATGCAGGACCGCGCCCGCGGCAATCCGAAGATTCAGTTCATCCTCAACTCGACCGTCGATGAAGTGATCGGCACGAAAGAGGGCGGCATCACTTCGCTCAAGTTGCGCAATCTGAAATCGAACGAGGTGACGGACTTCGCGACGCAGGGACTCTTCGTCGCCATCGGTCACACGCCGAACACGCAGCCGTACGCGGGGCAGCTCGAGCTTGATGAGCGCGGCTACATCTGTCTGCGCCATCCGCATTCGACCGCCACGAACATCCAGGGCGTCTTCGCGTGCGGCGATGCCGTCGATCACGTTTATCGCCAGGCCGTCACCGCGGCCGGCACTGGCTGCATGGCGGCGCTCGACTGCGAGAAGTGGCTGACGCACGAGCGCATCACCGAGCGCTGGGACCTTCCGGTCGGAGAAGAGGATCGCGATTGACGCGCACCGCCGGGACGGTCCTCATCCTGGGCGGTGGCGGAATGGTCGGCGTGCAGGTTGCGCGCGAAGTGGCGCGCGAGCTGAGTCCGAAACGCATCGTGATCGCGGCGGTGAGCGAAGCCGAGGTGAAGTCGGCGCTCGAGTTTCTGCGCGATCAACTCGGTGAGGGCATCGAACTCGCCGGCGAGTGGGGCAACATCTTCGTCCCCGAGGAGTTGAAGGGCGTCGATCGCGTTTCGGTCGTTGAGAACCGCGAGTATTACGACAAACTCTTCGACGCCGTCTTCCGCCGCGAGGTGAGCTACCAGACTTCTGCGCTGTATCAGCTCGTGGCGAAGTACCAGCCGGAGATCGTGATCGATTCGATCAACACGGCTACGGCCATCAGCTATCAGAACGAATTCGAGCTCGCCATCGAGACGAAGGAGTTGATCGACGGCTTTCGCGATCGCACCGGTGACATTCCGCGCGACGAACTGGAGCCGCTGTTCGCGACGATCCGCAAGCTGCTCATCGCGCAGGGCATCCCGCAGATCGCGCGGCACATCCTGCTGCTGAACGAGACGCTTTCACACACTGAGGTTCAGATTTACGTGAAGGTCGGCACGACCGGTACCGGCGGCATGGGCCTGAACATTCCGTACACGCACAGCGAGGACAAGCCGTCGCTGACGCTGCTGGCGAAATCGGCGATCGGCTTTGCGCACACCGGCCTGCTGTTCCTGATGGCGCGCACGCCGGGCGCATCCGAGGAAGAGCACAGCGCGATCGTGAAAGAAGTGAAGCCGGGCGCGATGATCGGCTTTCGCCGCGTCGAGAAGCGACACATCGGCGTGCGCGGCGAGAGCGGCAAGGCCTACCTGGTCGAGCCGCATGAAGAAGCGCTCGGCGCGCAGTTGCAGTTGCGCGACGACGCGCACTACGAACAATTCGAAGGCCGCGATGTGCCGCTGGAAGTCATCGGCGCCGACACCGGCGAGAACGGTTTCTTTTCGATCGGCGAGTTTCAGGCCATCACGTTTCCGCGGCAGATGGAGTACGTGACGCCGGAGGAAGTGGCGCGCACGGTCGTCCTCGAAATCATCGGCGCCTCGACTGGACGCGATGTCCTCGCTGCGATTGATGGCGCCATCACCGAGCCGAGTTACCGCGCCGGCGTGCTGCGCGATCACGCTATCCGCCAGATGCAGACGCTCGAAGCGCAGAAGCGCGGCGAGGTCCCCTCGATCGCCGTCGGCCACCTCGGGCCGCCGCGTCTTTCGAAACTTTTGGCCGAGGGATATCTGATCCGGCAGGCGGCAGGGACGGCGAAGATCGTCGAGATCGCAGCCATTGACGCCGCGGAGATGCAGCGCCGCGTCGAGGATTACCTCGCCGCGAATCCGGCGGTGACGAGCACGATCGTTCGCGTCGGTACGCCCATTCTTCGCGAGCGCGGCGGACGGCTGACGATCACGCGCGGTCCCCGCATCAGCATTCCTCCCGTCGTCGCCGGACGCAGCGTCGCAGAGTTGAACGCCGAACGCATCGAGCAGTACGCCGCATCAGGATGGGTCGATCTGCGCCTCTCGAACTTCGAGCGCTGGCAGCAGCGCCTCACGAACGCGAAGCCGGGCGACATCGAGCGTTTCGGATCGGCCGCCTTCGACGCCACGCGCTATCCCGGCGAAACGTTCGAGCCAGGCGATTTCGTCGGCTGGCTGTTCGTCAACGAAGCAGACGAACAGAAAATCTACGGCAGACGATTGTTTTGAGTCGCGCGGCGCTCCGATAGCGGCGCAGCCGCGCGCGAGAACCGTAGCCCACGGGTTCACCCGTGGGTCAGCGATCCATCGAATTTGTGAGCCCGCCTTGGCGGGCGAGAGAAAGCTTTCTTTCGCCCGGTAAACCGGGCTCCCGTACATGCGGCACGCTCGAACCCCACGGGTGAACCCGTGGGCTACGGTTCTTACGCCGGCTTCGCCGACGGGACCGAGCGCGGAAGCAAACTTGCTGCGACGCGCGAACGCCTAGAACGCGTTCAAAATGTACGCGAGCGGATTGACCGGGACGTTGTTCAGGCGCACCTCGTAGTGCAGGTGCGGGCCGGTGGAGCGGCCGGTGGAACCGACGTAGGCGATGACATCGCCGCGCTTCACGTGCTGTCCCGGCTTCGCCGCGTAGGCCGAAAGATGGCCGTAGCGCGTCGAGAATCCGTAGCCGTGCGAGAGATAGATCACGTTGCCGTAGCCGTTGGCCCATTCGGCCTTGACCACGATGCCGTCGGCGGGAGCGCGAACGGCCTGGCCGACTGCTGACGAAATGTCGACCGCGTTGTGCGTGCCCGGCTCGCCGGTGAATGGATCGGAGCGTCCGCCGAAGCCGTCGGTCAGGATGCCGCGAACCGGAGCGATCGACGGGGTCGAGGCCAGAAGCTGCGACTGGGCGACCAGCTTCTGCTCGAGCACCGAGAGATCGCTCTCGATGCGGTGCGAGCGGAAGGCCATCTTGTCGACGTCATCGCGGTAGGGGTTGTTGCCGAGGTCCTGGGGGCGAAGGCCGCCGGCGCCGCCCTGGGCGCTGTCATCGAGGCTGCTGATGCCGGCGTAGATCGCCAGTTTGCGGGTGCGGTCTTCAACGGTGTGGAGTTGGCCGCGGAGCGCTTCGACCGACTTGCTGAACTGCTCGTTGGCGGTCTGCAGCTCCTTGTTTTCGTGGCGAAGTTTGCTGAGCTCGTGGGTCTGCGAGAGGGAAGTGAAGTACTGGACCGAGAAGAACGTCGAGAGACAAAGCGACGAAGTAACGATCGAAACTACGGAGAAGAGCAGGCGGTGCGACACCTTCAACTTCCGGAACTTCGCCCTCGCGTGCGGGACGAAGATGATTGTTGAATAGCGGGAATCCATGCTCACTCCTTGACACCGTATTGGACAGCGGCGAGTTGCGTATTCTATGGAAAGGAGGTCCGGAGTCAACGCCTAACTTCTGTGCATACAGGCACTTCCGGGCCAATTTTATGGTGATATCCCATATTCCATGAACATGCGGAAGTGTTTTCGGTGCATAACGCGAATAACTATTAGACGCGAGTGGCCGGCCGGGCTGGGGGCGCTCGAATGGGAACGGTTTCACGCGGAGAACCCGGAGAGGCGGAGAAAGGCACTCCGCATCCTCTGCTCCTCCGCGTTCCCCGCGTGAACCGTCTCCCTCTCCCAATCCACGCCTGCCTCGCGTAAAATCCCCGCCCCCATGCTTCGCTCCGTCATTACCGCCACCGGGAGCTATATCCCGCCGATCCGAGTCCCCAACTCGGAATTCCTGAATCACGACTTCCGCACGGCGGACGGCAAGCCTTTGCAGAAGACGAACGCTGAGATCGTGAAGCAGTTCGAAGCGATCACCGGAATCCAGGAGCGCCGTTACGTCGAAGACGGGACGGTCACCTCGGACATCGCATTCGAAGCGGCAAACGAAGCATTGAAATCGTCCGGCATCGACGGCGAGTCGCTCGATCTCATCATCGTCGCCCACAACTTCGGCGACGTGCAGTGCAGCGGCGGCCATCCCGATCTCGTTCCGTCTCTGGCAGCGAGAGTTAAGGCGAAGCTGCGCATCGTCACGCCGCGAGCAGCAGCCTGGGATCTCGTCTTCGGCTGCCCCGGCTGGATCCAGGGCGTCATCACCGCCGACGCCATGATCCGCGCCGGCGACATCCGGCGCGCGCTCATCATCGGCGCCGACACGCTCTCGCGCATCTCCGATCCGCACGACCGCGACAGCATGATCTACGCGGACGGGGCCGGCGCCACGGTCCTCGAAGCGCGCGACACGGACTCCGGAATCCTCGCGCACGCCACTCGCTCCGACACCCTCGATCACTCCACGATGCTGACCATGGGCGCGTCGTACAAAGACGAGGTCTTCCTCGAGGCGCTCTTCCTGAAGATGGAAGGCCGCAAGCTCTATAAGTACGCGCTGCAAACGGTCGCCGGCTCGATGCAGGAGTGCCTCGACAAAGCCGGCATCCCGCTGCGCGACGTTTCGAAAATCCTCATCCACCAGGCCAACGAAAAGATGGACGAGGCCATCATCAACGCCCTCTACGGCGCCGCCGGCCTGACGCCGCCTCCGGACGTGATGCCGATGACGATCTCCTGGCTCGGCAACAGCTCCGTCGCCACCGTCCCCACGCTCCTCGACCTCATCGCCAAGCAGCAGCTCGACGGCTATGCCTTCCACAGCGGCGAAATCGTCCTCTTCGCCTCAGTCGGCGCCGGGATGCACATCAACGCGTTCGTCTACCGGATGCCGTGATCCGCAGATGACGCAGATCTGACGCAGATGAAACCTCTGCGTTCATCTGCGTAAATCTGCGGATAGACTCACCGAAAAGGAGAAGCCTGCATGCGTCGTGTGCTCTTCGGAGTTGGAATCCTCTTCCTCGCCATCAATGGGTTCGCGCAGAGCGCGGACGAGATCATAAACAGGTACATCTCAACGATAGGTGGCTTGGATCGCATCTCTGCCGTCACTTCGCTCAAACGCACCGGCAAGTTCACCGGCGGCGGCGGATTCGAGGCCCAGGTGCTCGAAGAGAACGCCCGCCCGAATCTCGTGCGCCAGGAGTTCTCGCTGCAGGGGATGACCGCCGTCAACGCCTACGACGGCACCAACGGCTGGAAGATCGATCCGTTCGAAGGGAAGAAGGACCCCGAGTCGCTCAGCGAGGAAGAGCTGAAGTCGATCATCGAGGACTCCGATCTCGACGGCCCGCTCGTCAACTACGCCAAGAAGGGCAACAAGGTCGAGTCCCTCGGCACGGAAACAGTCGAAGGCTCCGAGGCTTACAAGATCAAGGTAACGACCCCGGCGGGCGACGTGCGCACGTACTTCATCGACACCACTTCGTACGTTCCCATCAAGATCGAGACGCGCCGCATGATCCGCGGCGCCGAGCGCAATTACGAGACCATCCTCGGCGACTACAAAGAGGTCAACGGCTGGTACCTCCCGTTCTCGATCGAGAACGGCGTGAAGGGAAATCCGAACCGGCAGAAGACGACGTATTCGAAGATCGAAGCGAACGTGCCGATGGCGAGCGCGCTATTCGTGCGGCCGGGGAGCGGAGCGACCGTGGCGACCCCGACGCCGCTTCCGCGGAAACTGGAGTTACCGAATGCGCCGCTGCCAGCGTCGGAGCCCGACGTTCGGCAGTCGCTGCCCGCGACTCCCGTCACCGTCGACTCCGAAACCATCTCCGGCCTCGGCGCGCGCAACATCGGCTCCGCTGCAATGTCGGGACGCATCGCCGCGCTCGACGCCGTGCAGGAAGGCAACCGCATCACGTTGTACGTCGGCGCTGCCAGCGGCGGCGTCTGGAAGTCGGTCAACGGAGGCACGACCTTCAAGCCGGTCTTCGACAAACAGCCGGTGCAATCCATCGGTGCAATCGCCATCGATCCGAAAAATCCGAAGACCGTCTGGGTCGGCAGCGGCGAATCGTGGACGCGCAACTCCGTCTCCTACGGCGACGGCATTTACAAATCGACCGACGGCGGCGACAACTGGACCAACCTCGGCCTCGCGAACTCCGAGCGCATCGCCAAGATCGCCATCGATCCGAGCGACACCAACACCGTCTACGTCTGCGTCCCCGGAAAACTGTGGAGCGACAGCGACGACCGCGGCGTCTACAAAACGTCCGACGGCGGCAAGAGCTGGACGAAGGTTCTGAAGGGTTCGAACGCATCGACCGGCTGCTCGATGCTCACGCTCGACCGCGCCAATCCGAAGACGCTCTACGCCGGCATGTGGGACTTTCGGAGAAAGGGCTGGACCTTCCGCTCCGGCGGCGACGGTCCCGACGCGCCCAGCGGCAGCGGACTTTTCAAGTCCACCGACGGCGGCGCGACGTGGCAATCGCTCGATGACAAATCCGCGCCCGGACTTCCGACGAAACCGTGGGGACGCATCGCCGTCACCGCCGCGCCGTCGAACGCAAATATCGTCTACGCCCTCATCGAAGCCGAGCCGCCGAAAAACGGTCTCTATCGTTCTGAAGACGGCGGCAAGACCTGGCAGGCCCGCGACCGCAGCCAGATGATGATCTGGCGCCCGTTCTACTTCGCCAATTTCACCGTTGATCCGAAAGACCCGAACAAGCTTTACAAAGCGGGCGGCGGTCTCATCGCGTCGAACGACGGCGGCAAAAGCTTCAGCGGCATCGGCGGAGGCGGTCACGGCGACTGGCACGACGTCTGGGTCAATCCCAACAACACCGACCACCTCATCGCCGGCGACGACGGAGGCCTCTGGTATTCGTACGACGGCGGCAATCGCTGGTGGAAGGCCGACAACCTGCCGGTCTCGCAGTTCTACCACGTGAGCGTCGACATGGACCGCCCGTACCACGTCTACGGCGGCCTGCAGGACAACAGCTCCTGGGTTGGCGACTCGGCGTACCCGGGCGGCATCACGAGCAGCCGCTGGGAAAACTTCTACGGCGGCGACGGCTTCTGGATGTTCGCCGATCCGAGCGATCCCGACTACATCTACGCCGAGGCGCAGGGTGGAGAAATTGGGCGAGTGAATAGAAAGACGCATGAAACGCGTCCGATCAAACCGCTGCCCAACTATAAAGAAGGCAAGCTCCGCTTCAACTGGAACACGCCCATCCACGTCTCCAACACCGGCACGCTCTACCTCGGATCGCAATTCTTGTTTCGATCAAAGGACCACGGCCAGACCTGGGAACGCATCTCGCCCGATCTGACGACCAACGATCCGAACAAGCAGAAACAGGAGCAGTCCGGCGGCGTCACCGTTGACAACTCCTCGGCCGAAATGCACACCACGATTTTCGCAATCGCCGAGTCGCCCAAGAACAGCAACGTGATCTGGGTCGGCACCGATGATGGAAACGTCCAAGTCACGCGCGACGCCGGCAAGACCTGGACGAACGTCGTCGCCAACATCCCCGGCCTCCCGAAGAACGCCTGGGTCACGAGCGTCGAGCCGGGACACTTCGACGACGCCACCGCGTACGCGACCTTCGACATGCACACATTCGGCGACATGAAGCCGTACGCATACAAGACCTCCGATTCCGGCAAGACGTGGACGCCGGTCATCACCGACGGCGCGCCGGTCCGCGGTTTCGCGCACGTCATCAAAGAAGACCTCGTCAATCGCGATCTCCTCTTCCTCGGCACAGAACAGGGACTGTTTATCTCGCTCGACGGCGGCAAACAGTGGGCGCAGTACAAAGGCGGCGACCTGCCGAACGTGGCCGTCGACGATCTGGCCATCCATCCCCGAGACAACGATCTCGTCATCGCCACCCACGGACGCGGCATCTGGATCGTCGACAACATCACACCGCTGCGCGCGCTGACCCCCGAGGTGCTGCAGAAGGATGTGGTGTTCATGCAGACCGCGCCGGTCGTGCAGCGCATCCCCGCGCAGGGCGGCTGGGCCAACGGCGACGCCGCGTTTGAAGGCGCGAACCCGCCCGACGGCGCCGTCATCACCTACTACCAGCGCACGCGCCACATCTTCGGCGACCTCTCCATCGACGTGACCGACGCGAACGGCAAGAAGATCGGCACCATCCCCAGCAGCAAACGCCGCGGCCTCAATCGCGTGACGTGGGCCATGCGCCTTCCCGCCCCGAAGGTTCCCACCGCCGCGACCGCAGCATTCTCCGCATCGCAAGGTCCGCGAGTCCTCCCCGGCACCTACACGGTGACGATGAAGAAGGACAAGAACGTCTACACGACGCCGGTCGAAGTGATCGCCGATCCGCGCTCGAAACACACCGCCGAAGACCGCAAGGCGCAATGGGACCTCGCCAACAAGCTCTACGCACAACTCGGCGAGATGAGCTTCGCCGTCGAACGCATCAACGGCGTCCGCACGGCGCTGGACGATCGCGCCTCGAAACTCCCCGCCGCCGACACGTTGTCCAAACGCCTGCGCTCCGCCTCCTCGGACGTCGACACCCTCCGCCGCAAGATCGTAGCGACCAAGGAAGGCGGCATGATCACCGGCGAAGAGCGCCTCCGCGAAAACCTGACAGACCTCTACGGCAACGTGCTGTTCTACGAAGGCCGCCCCTCGCAAACCGAAGTCGAACGCACGGACGCGCTAAGCCACGAACTCGCCGACGTAGTCCACGACTTCGACGCCTGGACCGCGAAGGAACTCCCGTCGATCAACGCAGCACTGGCCAAAAAGAAACTCGACCCCATCACCCCGCTGACCAAATCCGCCTGGGACGCCGCCAACGGCGGCGCCTCCGGCGCACCGGCATCAACCGAACGAACGGATCGCTTCGAACGCGACTAAAGCCCAGACCATCCGCAGATCTGCGTAACATCTGCGTAATCTGCGGATGGTCATCTCCTTATGCTCAACCGACGCGATTTCGCCCGCCTCTCCGTCGTCGCCGCGGCCACGCCTCTCATCGGCGCCGCCCCATCCAAGCCGACGATCATCAAACCGAAACGCCTGAGCCCAGGCGACACCGTCGGCCTCGTCCTCCCCGCCACCGCCGCCTTCGAAGCGGACGAAATCCAATTCGCCAAAGAACAGATGGAAGCGATCGGATTCAAAGTCGTCATCGGCGCGCACGCCTTCGACAAATGGGGCTACTTCGCCGGCCACGACAAAGACCGCGCCGCCGATATCAACCATATGTTCGCCGACGACACCGTGAACGGAGTGGTCTGCTACACCGGCGGCTGGGGCTCGCCAAGAGTCCTCTCATACCTCGACTACGACCTCATCGCCCGCAGACCAAAAGTCCTGATCGGCTACAGCGACATCACCGCGCTCCTGAACGCCGTCCACAAAAAGACCGGTTTGATCACCTTCCATGGCCCCGTCGGCGGATCGACCTTCGATCCCTTCACCCTCGAAAACTTTCGCCGCGTAGTAATGACCGCCGAACCCGCCGGTCTCCTCCCAACGCCATCGAAAAAACCCAACGAACTAATAGACCGCACCAACCGAATCCTGAAACTCACCCCCGGCAAAGCGACCGGCCCCCTGATCGGCGGCAACCTCACCATGATCGCGACGCTGATGGGCACCCCCTACCAACCCGACACGTCAGGCGCGATCGTTTTTCTGGAGGATGTCCACGAAGAACCCTACCGCATCGACCGCATGCTCACCACGCTCGCGCTAGGCGGCCTCTTCGAAAAAGCCGCCGGCATCATCTTCGGCCGATGCAGCGATTGCGGAGTAAAAGGCCCCAGCCTGAGCCTCGAAGAAATCCTCCGCGACCGCTTCGGCGCGCTACCGATCCCCGCCATCTCCGGTCTCTCCTTCGGCCACATCGAACAGAAGCTGGTTCTCCCCATCGGCGCGCGGGCAACGCTCGACGCGGATGCGGGGGTGGTGCGGGTGGAGGAGGGGGCGGTGGGGTAAGGGCAGTAAACCTTATACCCGCTGCTAAGTGCTACCTAACAAACCCACGTCCTTTGCGTCGTGTCTTGATCTTGGGAAACGCCGCACGTGTGCCGCTCAGGCTCGGTTCTCGGTGCTTCTGCTTTGTAGGGTATGGGTTGGAGCGAACAGAGCCTGTCTGACCTGTACAAAGGCGTCGGTTGCGATCCGAACGGTTGCATGCTCTTTGCGCACCGGTGCTTTCCTCACTCGCCCGTCAATTTCGCTTCCAGCTCCGCCCACCGCGCGTATAACCGATCCACCTCCCCTTGCGCGGCGATGACGTCAGCGAAGCGTTGCTGAAGCAACGCGGCATCCGCGGCGATGGAGGGGTCGTGGGCGGCGGCGGTTGCGGCGGCGAGGCGGGACTCGGCGGCGTGGACGGCGGCTTCCATGTTGTCGTATTCGCGTTGGTCTTTGTAGGAGAGGCGTTTTGTGCGCGTTTTCGCGGCGGGTGTTTCACGCGGAGGCGCGGAGACGCGGGGGCGGTTGTCCTGCCATTGGGTGTAGTCGGCGAAGTATTCGGCGGCGCCTTTTCCATCCAGCGCGAGGATCGATGTGGAGACGCGGTCGATCAGGTAGCGGTCGTGGGTCACCAGGACCAGGGCGCCGGGGAAATCCAGTAGGGAGTCTTCCAACACTTCTAATGTTGAGATGTCGAGGTCGTTGGTGGGTTCGTCGAGGACCAGGAGGTCGGCGGGTTGGAGCATCAGTCTCGCCAGGACAATCCGCGCTTTTTCGCCGCCGGAGAGTTTGGAGACGCTCGTTTCCAGTTGTTCGGGGCGGAAGAGGAAGCGCTTGGCCCAGGAGGCTACGTGGAGGGTTCGGTCTCGGTAGACGACTTGGTCGCCCTCCGGCGCGAGAGCGCGTTTCAACGTTAACGACGCGTCGAGGCTTTCGCGGTTTTGTTCGAAGTAGACGATGCGGAGTTTTTCGGCTTTTTCGATTGTGCCGGCGTCTGGTTCGAGCTCGCCGGTGATGGTGCGGAGGAGAGTCGTTTTGCCGGAGCCGTTGGGGCCTAGGATGCCGAGGCGGGTGCCGGGGGTGAGGAGGATGTCGAGGTCGTCGACGAGGAGTTTGTCGCCCATTGACTTCCGCAGGCCGCGGACGAGCCAGAGGCGTTTGGTTTTGCGTTCGGAGGCGGTGAAGTCGATTTTGGCGCTGCTGGTGGCGCTTCGCGATTTTGATTCTTTCAGCTCGCCGATCAGGCCTTCTGCGTTCTGGATGCGCGACTTCGATTTCGTCGTGCGCGCTTTTGGGCCGCGGCGCAGCCATTCCACTTCGCGGCGGACGAGGTTGGCGAGCGTTTCCTGGTAGGCGGCTTCGTTGCGCAGGAGCTCGTCGCGGCGTTCCAGAAAGTCGGAGTAATGGCCGTTGACCTGGAGCAGGCCGTCGGCGTACTGGCGATTCAGTTCGAGCATGCGCTTCGCGGTGTTCTCGAGGAAGTAGCGGTCGTGGCTGACGACGACGAACGCTTTCGGCTCGGACTTCAGCAGGCCTTCGAGCCAGAGGATGGCGTCGACGTCGAGATGGTTGGTCGGCTCGTCGAGCAGCATCACGTCGGGCTCGCGGGCCAGCTCGCGCGCGATGGCCAGGCGCTTGCGCCAGCCGCCGCTGAGCGTGGCGGTGTCCTGGGTGCGATCCATGAAACCGGACTTGCCGAGGGCGATGGCGATGCGCGATTGCTTGTCGTAGTCGTCGAGGAGGTGATCGTTCTCGAGGCCTTCGAGGAGAACTTCTTCGATCGTCTTGCGGTGCGCGAAGACGGGATCCTGTGGAACGTAGCCGATGCGGACGCCTTTGCGGACGGCGCGGTTGCCGGAGTCGGCCTCCTCTTCGCCGGCGATGATCTTCATCAGCGTCGATTTGCCGGAGCCGTTCGGGCCGACGAGGCCGACGTGGTCGCCTTCGAAGAGCGAGAAGGAGAGGTCGTTGAAGAGCGGGCGGGAGGTGTAGGACTTTGTGAGTTTTTCGCAGGTGAGCAGGACGGGCGGCATTCGGCGGCGGTTATAGCAGGTTCGTGTGCTTTCAACCCACCGCCCGCCCGGGCTAACAATTGGGGGGTCCTTCGACCGTCCTCCGGCGCTTCGCCTTCGGCGACGACGCCTCCGGCGGCTCAGGATGACAGGCCGGACGCGCGTCGCCCGGCCTGTCATTTTCACGGAACTACTTGTCGTTGTGCAGTTCTACGAACTCGTAGATGAAGTTGCCTGTCCCTGCGGCGTCGGAGAATTCGTTGATGACGACGCCTTTGGCGCAGCCGGCGCCGGCGCCGGTGCCGGGCGTGGCGGTTGTCGTTGCGCCGATGTTCCAGTTGGAGGTGATGTTGGCTGCCGTGCAGGGATCGATGCGTTTGAGCGACTCATTCGCGCTGGAGAGCGTCGAGATGGTCGGGCCGTCGATGATCGTGCCGCTGGCGTTTTTCAGAGTGTAGTTTTCGCTGCCGTTGATCTGCGGGAAGGCGCCGGCGGTGGTGAGGTAGACGACGTTCGATGCGAGCGTCACGCCCCAGAAGGTCTGGAACGCGGCCTTGGTCGCGTCGCGTGCGATGACGACGTAGCCGTTCGCGGGAATGACCGTGCCGGCCGGGATCGTGTAGACGACGGTGGCGTTGGCTTGCGTGACGGTCCAGCCGGAGATGTCGGTGCCGGTGGGATTGTTGACGGTGATGTTGACGGCGGGCGAAGTGCCGACGTTGAGCGCGGCGTCGTAGGCTTTCGCGGTCAGCGAGTGCGAGCCGTTCGCGACCGAGGTGGAATCCCAGCTGTAGGAGTAGGGCGAGGTCGTGTCGGTCGATTTGAGCGCGCCGTCGACGTAGAACTCGACCTTCGTCACGCCGACATTGTCCGAGGCATTGGCGTTGATCGAGATCGTTCCGACGACGGTTGCGCCGTTGGTGGGCGACGTGATCGAGACGGTCGGCGCGGTCGTGTCGCCGCCGCCACCGCCCGAACCGTTGGCGAGCCAGGCGATGCCGTTGGCGACGAGCAGACCATTGTCGTAGCTCGGATCGTTGTAGCCGAGGAACGTGGAGTGGCCGCAGGAGTTCGTGGCGTCTTCGGTGATCGAGGAATCGCCGATCGCGGCCACGCGTCCGCTGCCGTAGGTCGACGTCGCGTAGGTCACGCCGGATGACGTGTCGTGCGTGACGGTCGTCTTCCAGACGTGGCCTTTCGCGGCGCCGGTGATCGTCATCGAGGTCGAGCCGAACAGGCCGAGGCCGCGGCTGGAGGACGGGACGCCATACGCGCCGGTCCAGATGATCGGCGACGCTGTGTCGGTCGTGAAGTTGCCGTCGGGGTGATTGTCGAACCAGCCGAAGGTGCTGTCGGAGGAGTTGTCGTTGTAGGTGATGCCGAAGATGCTCGGGCTTCCCATCAGCGCGTTGAAGACGCCGGCGGCGTCGATGCCGTCGCTGTTGCGGTCGGCGCCGGCGTGGTCGGAGATCATGAAAAGTCCGCCGCCGTTGAAGACGAAGTTGCGGATGGCGGTGATCTCCGTCGACGTCAGCGCGATGTTCGGCTCGGGCATGACGAAGACGTTGTAGTGGCTCAGGTCCTGGGCGTTGGTGCCGTCGCCGTAGCTGATGCGCGCGCCGACCGGGAGCGACTCGACATGGAAGCCTTTCTTCACGAGATCGACGCCCATCGCGGAGTGCGCGCCGTTCCAGTAGGTCTCGGCAGTGGATGACGTGATGCCCGCCTGGTCGGGCGTGGGGAAGCGCTGCGCGGTGCCGCACGAATCTTCATCAAGCGTCCAGTCGGCGTTGCCCGCGGTCTGCGCGTGCGCGGCGTCGAAGAGGATCGTTTTCTGTTGTGCGGCGGAGCTTGTGGCAACTAGGAGCACGAGGATCACCAGGAGCGAGAGCGAGCATTTCTTCATCATTCCTCCGTTGTTTCTGTGGCCTGAATGTTGACCACGGAAGCGTTCATTGACCCGGGAAGTGTGCAGTTGTTGACCAGAATTGGCCGAGGATCGTGGGGAGATTGTTCGTGATGTGCAGGTAAAGTGCCGCCGCAGATATCATCGAGCGATGCTTGAAAAGAATCTCGACAACGGCATCCTCACCATCCGCCTCGCACATGGAAAAGCGAGTGCGCTCGATCTCGAACTTTGCAATGCGCTGGCGAGTGCGTTCGAAGAATCCGCGGCGGATGACGATATCGGCGCGGTGATCCTTACCGGCACCGGTTCGATCTTCTGCGCCGGCGTCGATCTGCCGCGCATGATCGACGCGGGCGGCGACTACGTGCAGCTCTTTGTCGAGTCGCTCGACGCGGCGTTCCGCAGTCTGTTCACGTTCCCCAAGCCGTGCGTCGCAGCGCTAAACGGACACGCCATCGCCGGCGGTGCGATCCTCGGATTTGCCTGCGATCATCGCCTCATGAGCGGAGGGCGCATCGGCGTTCCGGAGCCGCTGGTCGGCGTACCGTTTCCGCCGCTTGCTCTCGCGATCGTTCGCTACGCCGTGCCGAAGCCGCATCTCCAGCCGATGGTGTATTTCGGCAAGACGATGGATGCCGAGGCGGGGAAGGCGATGGGGATCGTGGACGAGGTGGTGCCGGCCGCGGAGCTGTTGTCGCGCGCGATCTCCGTTGCGGAGCAGTTGATGACAGTTCCGCGCGCGACGTTCCGCATCACGAAGCGGCAGTTGCGCGAACCGTATCTCCGCGATGCGTCGGAGATCGCTGTCGCATCGATCGACGAGATCGACGCGATCTGGGCTGATCCCGCAACGCACGAGCACATTCGCGAGTATCTGGCGAAGACGATCAAGAAGAAGTAGCGCTACAGGGAACGGTTTCACGCGGAGTGCGCGGAGTGGCGGAGGACTTCTCCGCGTGCTCCGCCTCTCCGCGCACTCCGCGTGAAACCGTTCTCCCCCGTCACGCCGCTTGCATAGCAACGGCTCCCCACCGCACAAATCAGAGGAGAAATTGATGCGACTTATCCGGTCACTGCTCCCGGTGCTCCTGTTCCTCGCCGCCCTCCCGCTCGCCGCGCAGAATCTCGAGATCCACTACATCGATGTCGGATGGGGCGGCTCGGTCTTCATCAAAGGTCCTACCGGCATCACCGTGCTGATGGAAGCCGGGAACACCGGCATGGGCACGTCGTACGTCGTCCCGTATCTGAAATCGATCGGCGTGCAGCCGGCCAATGGAATCGACTACGTCATCGGCGGCCATCAGCATTGCGATCACATCGGCGGTCTCGATGAGGTCATCCAGGCCGGCTACAACATCCACATCAAGCAGTACTACAACGGATCGAGCTACTCGTCATCGTGCGCGGATGGATGGAACGCCGCATCCGCCGGCACCACCGCCGGCGCGCCGATCGCCATGCCGGTCGGCACGGTCATCGACCTCGGCAACGGCGCGACGATCACTTGCATCGCGCGCAACGGCTCGATCATCGGCGGCGGATCGGTCGCGGTGACTGACGAGAACGACCGCTCGATCGCGCTGCTCATCAAATACGGCGGTTTCGATTACATCTGGGCCAGCGACATGGGCGGCGGACCTGATGCCTGCACCGGCCGCGGCACGGCGCAACTCGACGTCGAGAGCTCGGTGATCAACGCCATCTCGCCCGGCGGCGCGCATCCGCTGATCACAGCCGGCGGCATCGACCTGATGCACGTCAATCATCACGGCAGTGAGAGCAGCAGCAATCCGACCTACTTCAACAAGATCAAACCGGCTGTGGCGATCATCGGCGTCGGCGCCGGCGAGACGACCGGCTGGGACCTGCCGCGCATCAAGGTCGTCGACAGCGTGCTCCTCGGCAGCAGCGGTTGTACGACCGCGCCGCCGGCGTACGTGCTGCAGACCGAGGAGGGCAATCCGGCGGGGACCAACACGAGTCATTCCGGGTTCTGCGTCGGCAACATCAAGATCACGACCGACGGCATCAGCATCTTCACCGTCTCCGCCGACGGTGCGGTGCATCAGGGGCCGAACGAGCTGGCGGCGTCGGGATTGCCGAAGAGCTTCACGATCGATGATGCCGGCGGCGGTGGCGACATCACTCCGCCGCTGACGTCGATCACCGCACCGCTGAACGGCGCGACCGTCAGCGGCACGACGAGCGTGACCGCCTCAGCCTCGGACAACGTCGGCGTGACGAAGGTCGAGTTCTATCTCGACGGCGCGTTGAAGTCGACCGACACGACATCGCCGTACTCGTGGTCGTGGGATACGACGACGGCGACGAACGGATCGCACTCGCTGACGTCGAAGGCGTACGACGCGGCGCTGAACGTCGGAACGTCGACGACCGTCAACGTCACCGTGAGCAACGGCGTCCCGGTGAACATCGGCAACTGGACGCTGACGCAGGCCAACGCGACGCTGACCTACACGATCCCGGCCGGAACGACGATTCCGTCGAAGGGCTACGTGATCATCGCGCGCAACGCGACGAAGACCGCGTTCCAGACGTACTGGGGCGTTACCCTCGGCGCGAACGTGGTCTACATCAACTCCGCCGATACCATGCCGCAGATCAACGGCAGCGAGACCTACACGCTGAAGAACGCCTCGGGTGTCACCATCGAAGGGACGACGGTGGCGATGGATACGTCCGGAGGATCCGACTTCCAGCGCGCGACGTGCGGCGCGATCGGAACGTTGAGCAGCTGGACGAAGCTGGCCTCGGCGTCCGGTAGCCCCGGTACCGGCGGACTCAATGGCTGCAACAAAGGTCCGTTCATCAACGAGTTCTCCGACGCCCTCGGCACAGGCAACTACGTGTACGAGTTCATCGAGCTGTTCAACGATAAGTGATGTCATCCAGAGCCGCCGGAGGACGGCGAAGGATCTCAAGCTACGAAAGCGTCAGTTGAAACCGGGTTTCAGCAAGTGAGACGCATCTTGAGATCCTTCGGCCGCGCTTCGCCGGCCTCAGGATGACAATCGTTCCAAAACGCCGCCGGCCACTTGCGCCGGCGGCGTTTTTTGTGTACCTTTCCGCCTCCCCACACGAGCGCATCCGCCGCGCTCTCACTCCCGTTGCACCAATCAATCGATGATTACAATTCTTCTGCTGCTGGCGCTGCATGCGCCCGAGGATTCTGTGCTGAAAGCGCGCTACATCGCTGTCGAGGGAACGGATGTGGAGTACGGACAAGGCGCCATCGAGCGCAATGAATTGCTTCACCATCCGCTGCCGAAGTTGCAGTGGCTGATCGTGACCGATCGGTCTACCGAAGACTTGCAGACGAAGTTGAATGACGCCGTCGATCCGAAGCACGGCTCGTTTGTCGTGGAGTGCGCGAGCGAGGAGGAAGAGCAGGCGGTGCGATCGGGGAAGATCACGCTGCAGCGCTAGCAAAAAACCAATCCACCACAAAGACACAAAGGACACAAAGGAGACCTCTTTGTGTCCTTTGTGTCTTTGTGGTGGAAAATGGTTTTCATGCGCCACACCATCGCAAGCATCGTGTTTATTCTGACAACCACCATCGCCGCCGCGCAGACGTACGACGTCTACGCGATTCGCTACGCCACCATCCCCGGCTTTCCCGTGTCGGGACTCATCAAAGGTGCTGATGAGTCGCGGAAGATCGATATCGCCATGATGGTGTGGCTGGTGCGCGGCGGCGGGCACACGATCGTCGTCGACTCCGGCTTCTACCGGCCGCAGTTTTTCAAGAACTGGAAGGTGGAGAATTTCGTTCGTCCCGATGAAGCCGTCGCGCGCGCGGGCGTGAAGCCGGAGGAGGTCACGGACGTGATCCTCACGCACGCGCATTGGGATCATGCGGATGGCGCCGATCTTTTCCCGAAAGCGCACGTGTGGATTCAGAAGGAGGAGTACCGCTACTACACCGCCGACGCGTGGCAGCCGGACGGGAAGCATGGCGGCATCGAACCGGACGACATGGCGTACCTGCTGCGCGCGAACACGGAAGGGCGCCTGCATCTCGTCGACGGCGACCGCGAGATCCTGCCTGGCATTCGCGTCTACATCGGCGGCCGGCACACGTGGGCATCGCAATACGTGAGCGTGACGGCGAAGCCGGGAACGGTGGTGCTCGCGTCGGACAACATGTACCTCTACGAGAATCTCGACAAGCACCTGCCGATCGCGCAGACGTTCGATGCGGTGTCGAATCTTGCGGCGCAGGACAAGATGAAAACGCTGGTCAAGGATCCGCGCTTCATCATCCCGGGACATGATCCCGCGGTGCTGACGCGCTTCCCGAAATTCGCGGACGGCATCGTGCACATCGAATGAAGCCGACGAAAGAAGAGTTGGCGGCGGCGTTCGGGACCACGCTGCCGGATGTGCTCGCGCCCGATCTCGACGTCGTCTTCTGCGGCATCAATCCCGGTCTCTACACCGCCGCGGTGCAGCAGCATTTCGGACGTCCCGGCAATCGTTTCTGGCCGACGATTCACAAGGCCGGTTTCACACCGCGGCTGTTCCATCCATCCGAACAACGCGAGTTGCTGCAGCACGGCTGCGGGATCACGAACGTCGTCGCGCGTGCCACGACCGCGGCGGCGGAGTTGACCTCGGTGGATCTCGTCGAAGGCGCGCGCGTGCTTGAGAAGAAAATCCGCCGCTACCGTCCGCGCGTCCTGGCAATCGTCGGCATCGGCGCGTATCGAACGGGATTCAATCGTCCGCGCGCGAAGATCGGGCTGCAGGACGAGACAATTGGCGATACACGCATCTGGATCCTGCCGAATCCGAGCGGGTTGAACGCGAACTACCGTCCGGCGGAGCTGGTCGCGCTTTATCAAGAGTTGCGCGATTGGTTGAAAAAATAATCACCACAAAGACACAAAGAGCACAAAGAGATCCTTTGTGTCTTTGCGGTTCAAATTCATTTCAGCGCAAACGCCACCACCGCATCGCCGCGCTTCGTGTGCAGCTTGCCGTGTCCTCCCGCCGCGATGACGACGAATTGTTTTCCGTCGGCGCGGTAGATCATTGGCGACGCTTGTGCGCTTGCGGGCATCGTCGCGTGCCAGAGTTCCTTGCCGGTTTCGACGTCGAACGCTCGGAAGATTTCGTCCATCGCGGCGGCGATGAAGACGATGCCGTTTGAGGTTGCGGAGCCGCCGAGGTTCGGGGAGCCGATGTTCGGCGGGAGGTTGGGGATTCGGGTGACGCTGCCGAAGGGCGTTTCCCAACGAACGGTGCCCGTGTTCACGTCGACCGCGGTCAGCGCCCCCCAGGGCGGCGGCGTGCAGGGGACGCCTTTCGGCGACAGAAGAATCGTGCGGTACATCGCGTACGGCGTGCCGCTCATGCGGTTGTACTCGCCGAAAATCCGCTCGCCTTTGCTGCGGGCGCGGTCGGCGTCGTAGTCGGCGCGCGGAATTAGCCGCACCATCGCCGCGAGGCGGTTCGTGTTCGCGACGATGATGTGGTGCACCGGGTCGTACGACATCCCGCCCCAGTGCATGCCGCCGATGTTGCCGGGAACCTGCAGCGTTCCGCGGATGCTCGGCGGCGTGAACATGCCGTCGTGGCGGAGCGAGGCGATGAGCGATTTGCATGCGGCGCGGTCCGCGTCATCGACTCCGAAAACATCGTCCGGCTTGAGTTGCGACGGAACGATCGGCGGCGGCATGGTCGGGAAGGGCTGCGTCGGCCACGCCTCCTCGCCGGCGACGTCGCTGGCCGGCACCGCACGCTCTTCGATCGGAAAGAGCGGCTCACCGGTGGTGCGATTGAAGAAGAAGAGATGTCCCATCTTCGTCCCGACCGCGACCGCTTTGATGCCGCGTACTTCGACGAGCACCGGCTGCGTGGCGATGTCGTAATCCCAGAGATCGTGATGGACGACCTGGAAGTGCCAAGCCACGGCGCCGGTGTCGGCGCGGATGGCCACGATGCTGTTGGCCAATTCGTTTTTGCCGAGGCGGAGGCCGCCGTAGTAGTCGGGGCTGGGGCTGCTGGTGGGGATGAAGAGCATGCCCGACTCGGGATCGGCGGTGATCGGCGCCCACGCATTCGCCGCGCCGCTGTGTAGTTCGCGCGCGATCGGATCGAAGGTCCAGCGCAGCGCGCCGGTCCGCGCGTCGTACGCGCGCACGCTTCCGCGCTCGAGCTCCGCGGCGCCGTTGTCGCCGATCGCGGAACCGATGATGACCAGATCGCCGATGACCGCCGGTGGTGACGTCACCTGATAGTCGCCAAATCGCGGATGCTCAATTCCCTCGGTCAGATCAACCGTGCCGCGGACGCCGAAGTCTTTGATTGGTAGCCCCGTGACCGCATCAAGGGCGATGAGCCGCGCATCGATCGTCCCTTCGAAAATCCGCTTCCCCTTTCCCCAATACGCCACGCCTCTCGACGTCACCTCGGAGAAGTCGCCGCTGCGATCGATATGCGGATCGAACGTCCACTTCTCGTGTCCGGTCGCGGCATCGAGCGCGATGACTTTGTTGAAGCCCGTGCTGAGATACATCGTGCCGTCGACGACGATCGGCGTGGTCTCGAAGGTCGACTTCTGCTCGGAGTCTTTGACGAACGTCGCCTCGCCGGTGTGATACGTCCACGCAACTTCCAGCTTTCCAACGTTTGTACGATCGATGTCGGTGAGTGGCGAATAGCGCGCTCCCCCGGCGTTCGCGTACGCGGGCCAGTCGTTGTTCGAGGTCGTCGTCGAACTGCAGGCTGCGGCGAGGAGAAGCGTTGCAATCAAGGCGTTTCGCATCGGCATATGATCGTTCATCGAAGGAGTGATTACGTCATGACGAACCGTGAGTTTTTTCTAAGCAGATGGGAGCCGGAGCAGCCGGCGTTTCTGCGGGTACTGCGCGCGTTGCCCGCCGACAAGCTCGATTACAAGCCGCACGAGCGCTCCACGAGCGCAGGCGATCTGGCGTGGCAGTTGTCCGAGGAACTGCGCGTTCTTGCCGGTGTCACGGAGAGTGGCGACATCAACTGGGAGTCGGGATCGCGCCCGGCGACGCTCGACGAAATCGTCGCCGCGTACGAAGCGAATTCGGACAACGTGCGAAAGCTCGTCAGCTCGATGCCCGACGAGCGTTGGGATGGTCCGGGACGATTCCTCTTCGGCGGTCACGAAGCGTGGAAGGCCAGCGTCAGCAGCATTTTCTGGGGCTTCTTGCTCGACGCGATCCATCATCGCGGCCAGCTCAGCGCGTACATCCGTCCGATGGGCGGGAAGGTGCCGTCGATTTACGGACCGTCGGCTGACGATACCGGCGGGATGTAGGCCGCGCTTGTCGCCGCGTCAGCGGAGCAAACGTCGCCGGAGGCGACACGGACGGTAGCCGGTGGTCGCGTGCGAAGCACGAGACCACCGGATTGCCGATCGCGAGTTAGTCTCCGACCGCGGCAGCGGTCGCGGAGAGAATTCACGCCGCTTGGTATTTGATACGCGACCCCTGCCGGGGTCGATGACGCGCGCCGCGTTGCGTTCCGGTGGTCTCGCGCTTCGCGCGCGACCACCGGCTACCGTACGAAACGCCTCCGGCGTTTTGCGAGGGCGCCAGCGTTCCGATCGCTTTACAACTTTTCCACGGCCGCGCCTAAAACGAACGTCGCGTATTGGTCGCGAAAATCGGACAGCGGCACTGCGTCGGAGGGTGTGCGGTCGGACAGGCGCGCGTAGAGATCGCGGACCGTGTCGCGGCGTGTGGCGAAGAGCTCCGCGTTCAATTCACCTTTAAGGGCGAAGAGGCGGAGGAAGTCGCCGCGCGGGAAACGCAGCGGACGCTGGAGATTGTCGGTGCGCGGGTCCCATTCGCCGATGATCACGTCGTTCTCGCTGCCGTCGGGATCGCGGCGGAGGCAGATCAACAGCTCCATTTCGAGAGCCTGCTCGCTGGTGGTGGTGTCGAACTCGGCCGCGATCGGTAGCGGGCGATCGCGTTCCTGGTGGAACTCCTGGCGGATGGCCAGCACCAGCGCTTCGGTTCCATCGAGCGGAGTCGCTTCGACGTCGCCGGGGGCGAAGGGAACGATCTCGCCAATGTCGACTTCATCGAGGCCTTTCAGCGACACGTTGCCGATCAGGCGCACGCCGATGTATTCGAGTCCGGTCAGCGACGGCGCGAATCCGATGTACGTCGCCCACGGCGCGCGCAAGCGAAACAGTTGCTGCCCCTCGGCGGTCAACTCGTTCGACAACTCCTGCAGCAGCGGGAAGGACGCAACGATCCCTTCGTTGACGAGGTGCCCGCTGTTGTTCACGTATGCGTAGAACTCGCGCGCGTGCTGCGTGTGATCGATGACGTCGACGCCGCGCTCGAGCGGCGCGAAGAACGCCTGCACCTTCGCGGCATCGTAGCCGTGCGTGAGGAGGAACGACGCGAAGTCGTCGATCTCGCGGATGGCCTTGCCAGTCGTCAGGCGCGACAGCTCCACGATGCCCGGTCCGTAGAACTCCGTGATGCGCTCGTTGCCGCTGCCTTTCATCGGCAGCAGGCGGTAGTAGCCGAAGTTGAGCGCGATGCGGACACCTTTGTTGAACGCGAAACCGTTGCGGCGAACGTCGGCGTAGCAGCGCTGGATTTCGACGGCGGCGCGGATGAGTCGCAGCGCGCGGCGGGTCGTGTAGAACGCGCCGTCGCCGAGGAACTTTTCGAATTGCAGCAGGTGCCGGCCGGCGATCGAATCGAGCTTGCGCTGGAAGAGCAGCATCTGCCGGTAGGAGCTGATCTCTTCCTTGCGTCCGCCGCGGCGAATGTTGCCGAGCGTTTCGGTGAAATTGGAGATGTCGTAGATCAGACCGAAGCGATGCACCATCGGATCGACGACGCCCGGCCGTCCGAAATCCATCGGCCGCGTCGAGCGCGAATACGCCGCTGCCCGCTTGTCGGCGGAAACGATCTGCTTGTCCGCCGTCACCGTCATCATGGTGATGCCGCGCCGCAGCTGATTGAGGATGGCGAACTCGCGAAGACGGCGCGCGATGAGCTGAAACTGCTCGCGGTCTTCGCGCGTGACCGCCGCCTGAATCGCGTTCTGATCGAAGAGGAAGTTCTGAAAACGCGTGTCGAGCAGCAGAGCCATCGGAATGCCCTGGTCGTTTGACGAGGGCAGCGACGAAAACAGCGGCAGCGCGGCGCGAAAGGTGCGGTCGCGCTGCAGCAGATCGAGCGCGATCTCGCGCATCCGTTCGATGGAGTCGCGGAAGGACTGGAAGTCACGGCGAAGATATCCATTCACGAACGACCGTAACTCGCGTAAATCCGGCCCGATGAACTCCTCGGTGAGAATCAGGACGTCGTCAGTCAGCAGCCGGAAAAACTGCAGCCCGCGCTGTTCCTCTCCATCCAAAATCGGCGACGCTTTCGTGGCCAGTTGCGCCATCGCCTCGCGCGTGTCCGACGCCCACTTCGCGAAGATGCGGTACTTGAACGCGTCGCCCTGCGTGCGGCCGATCTGCGTATCGAAGCTGCTGACGCGTCGCGGGATCGACGAGAACTGCCGCGACAAATCGAACGAATGTGCGAGCCAGAAAACGGCGTGATAGTCGCTGAGCAGGTTCGACATCAACGCGTTTTCCGCCAGACGCATGAGCTGCGTCATGTAGGCCGTGCAGGCGAGTTGCGCTTTCTCCTTCGCGGGCTGCTGGCGCCCGGCCTGCCACGCCACTTCGTCGGCGAGCCAGCGATCGAGCTTCGCTTCCAATTCGCGAAGCACGGGCGCGTCGGCGACGGGAAAACCGAGCGTGGGCGACAGCGTCTCGTCGGCGGGAAAAATCTTGTACGGCTTTGGCAGCAGCGTTTCCGCGCGCGGAAAAATCTCCTCCAGCGTCCGCCCCAGCTCACTGCCGAGGAGAAACGTGTCTGGCCGCGAGCCGAGGAAAGTCTCGAGGGTGGACGGCATGGGGAGCCGGAATTATAGGCGTCAGCGGTCCAATGCGTGGCGCATCTGAGTGACACCGCTTTGCGTCTCCCCACAACGTGCGACTCGTTCCGCGCGCAGCTCCGACCGAACTTGGCGATCACGTTTCGAAAGGAGAACTGACCATGAACGATCACGAGCTGGAGCTCGAAAGCGAGTTTGAGTTTGAGAACCAGGGTGAAGGGTTTCTCGGCGGCCTTCTCGGCGAAGGAGAGGGCGAGTTCGAGTTCGAAGGTGAAGGGGAGTGGGAAATCCACGGCGAAGGCTTCAACGAAGGCGAGTCGCCGCTGCACGAATTCGAGCTGGAGGGCGAGCAGTTCCTCGGCGGCCTGCTCGGCGAAGGCGAATTCGAAGGTCATCCCGAGGGTGAATTCGAAGGCGAGCAGTTCTTCGGCAAGGCGTTGCGCGGCATCATCGGCCGCGTGGCTTCCGGCGTGAAGCGCGCCGCGCCGATGCTGCAGAAGATCGCTTCCGTGGCCGCGCCACTGGTGCAGAAAGTCGTCGGCGGCCCGCTGGCCAGCCGAATCGCCAGCATCGGCAACATCGCCGGCCAGGTTGGCAACGTAGCCAACAACCTCGGCTCGTTCCTGCCGAAGGGTTTCTCGCTCGAAGGCGAAGGCGAGTTCGAATTCGAGCTCGAATTCGAAGGCGAAAGCGAAGCCGAATTCGAATCGGTGATGAGCGGTCCGCTGACGGAACAGCAGGCTCTCGGCGAGCTGATGGCCGCCGCGGCGTCGAAGGCCGTGTCGGACATGGAAGCGGAATCGCAGATCGGCGCGGCCACGGTCATCGCGCTCAGTCCGCGCGACCGCCGCGCATTGCGCGCCGTGCTGGCCAGTCTCAATCGCGGCTCGGCTGTGCTGACGAAGATGCTGCGCCGCCACCGCATCACCGCGCCGTACGTGCGCACGGTGCCGACGATCGTCTCGCGCACCGCCGTCGCGCTCAAGAAGCAGGCTGCCGCCGGCCACCCGGTCACCCGCCAGACGGCTGGCCGCGCAATGGCGGCGCAGACCCGTCGCGTCCTCGGCTCGCCCGCGCTTTGCGCCAAGGCCGTCTCGCGCAACGTCAAAGCAACGCAGGCCGTCAGCCAGCGCATTCGCCGCACCGCGCCCCGCTCGGCCTACGCCGGCTGATGCGCGCCATCGCTGACGAGAGGAGACGAACATGAGCATCGGAGCATTCGAAAGCGAACTGGAATCCGAAGCGATGTATGAAGCCGAGGCCTTCTACGAAAACGTGGCCACGGCGGCGCAGCAGGGACGCTCGTATCGTCCGCTGGCGCTCCTGGCCATGAAGGCTGCACGCGCCGCGCTGTCGCAGGGCGGCGCTCCCGATCCCGAAGGGGAAGCCGAAGCGGAACAGGTGGCCGCGTGGGAATCGGAGGGGTCGTATCACGAGACATTCAACCCGCGCGATGCCGCGCCGGCCGCGGCGCTGATGGAGCACCTCGGACACGCTGCCGCGGAAGCGGAGAGCAATGGCGAGTCGTTCGCGTTCCTCGCGCCGCTGCTCCCTCTGGCAGCCAAGGCGCTGCCGCTTTTGGCGAAGTCAGTACTTCCCAAGCTACTGCCGAAGGTGGCGAAAATCGTGACGAAAGTCGCACCGAAACTCTTCAAGGGGTTGAAAGGCGTGGCCAAGACGCTGCGCTCGAATCCCGCGGGTAAGCCGCTGGTCCGGACGCTGCCTCGGGTCATGCAGCGCACCGTCACCGACATCGCCCGGCAAGCGGCAGCCGGCCAGAACGTGACGCCGCAGCGCGCCGTGCAAACGCTGGCGAAGCAGACCGCGCAAGTCCTCGGAAATCCGCGCATGGTCGTGCAGTGCGTCCGCCGCGCCGCGAACGTCGACCGCAAGTATCACCAATCGGTATCGAACTGCGGAGGACGTCCGAAGTCCGCTCCGTGTGCGTGCTCCTGCCGGTAAGGCGATCGTCATGACAACCGTCCTCCATCAGCCCGCATCGCAGCCGCCAATGCCACCGGCGGCGCGTGTGCCGGAGCCGCTGGCGCTGATGCCGGCCTGGCTCAAGGCGCAGGCGGTCAACGTGACGCGGCATGCAGCCGGGCTGCGCTCGTTCACGCGCGACGAATTCGGTACTGCCGCCGCGTCGCCGACGGAAGGACACATTCAGGCCGCCAACGACCTGATGAAAGGCCTGCGCAAGCAATTGCTGCAGATGACCCGGCAAGTGTCCGGCGCTGCCAACGACGCGATCAAATCGCCCGATGCCGGACGGCTGACCAAGGTCGTCGAACTGAAGGATGCCGCGCATCGCTGGGTACAGGCGATCGAGACGGTTTGGGACTTTTACTTCGAACTATTCGGGCAGCGACAGACGCGTTTCGCCGACTGGTTGCTGTCGTGCGACCGCATCGCGCTCGATTGCTACCAGTACTCGTACCTCGGCATCGGCGTCGCGAAAACGATCCCGGCGCCGCCCGCCTTCTCGTACATGCGCACCGGCTTCTCGCCGGCGACGTTCCGGCGCTCCGTTCCACTGCAGCGCCTGGGGCGTTTGCGGAATCCGTTTCCGCTGATTCAGCTGCCGTATCACCGCCTCATGAATCCGTGGACGCTCGGCGCCGTGCTGCACGAAGTGAGTCACAACCTGCAGAACGACCTCGGGCTCGACCAGGTGGTGCCGCGCGCGATCGAGCAACGGCTCCTCGCCGCGGGCATCCCCGCCGGCGTCGCGCGCACGTGGAAAGGGTGGAACCGCGAGACCTTCGCGGACATGGCCGGCCTGCTCTTCGGCGGCCCCGCCATCGTGGCGTCGCTGATGGACGTCGTCGGCCGCTCCCGGGCGAACACGATGACGTTTCACGACGGAGCGGCGCATCCCACGCCGTTTCTGCGCACGTTTCTCAGTTGCGAGCTTCTGCGGCGGATGGGCTTTGACGCGGACGCAAAGGCCTTCTCGAAGACGTGGAGCCGTTTGTATCCGCTCACGTCGTCGACGCAGATCCCGAGGGAGATGCTGGCCACGTTCGCGGATGCGCACGCCATCGTCGTCGACACGATCTGCTACACACGATACGAAACGCTCGGCAACCGCACGCTGTCCGAGGTGATCCGCTTCGAAACGAAGGAGCAGGTCATGATCGAGGAAGCGGCGACACGTCTTGCGAATGGCAACGACCCTGGCGTCGTACCGGAACGATTTCTCATCCCGGCCGCGCGGCTTGCGTTCGACCGCAAGCTGGCGCGGCCCGGCGTCATCACGAAGAACTTCTACGCTGAGCTGGCGAGGAGATGACGATGAGCATGCACGACTCCATCGTCCATCTCGAGCAGTCTCTCGCGGAGCTCGACGGCGCACTCGACGACGTCATTCTCATCAGCGGCGATCTGCCGGAGAGCGAGGATGAACCGGTGATCGTGGCCGCGCTGCGCGACCGCGCTACCGGAATCCGCGGCGAAGTGCACGCCGCCTCCACTGCCGCCCGCGCCGGTTCGATCGTCGACGCACACACGGCGTTCAATGCCGCGTCGCGACGGTTGCGGGTCGAGCTGACCACTGCCGCGAATGCCGAAGAGATCGCGGCAATTGCCTCGGCGCGCGGCGGCGCCTGGAACCGCTGGAGCGGCGTGGTCCGGCAGGCCATCGACAACGCTGCCGCCCTGGCCGACTCCGTCAACGACTCACTGCTCGAATGCTGGCGCGAGATCGTCGCGCAATATCGAATCCCCGTCTAGGAAGGAGATGCCTCATGGATGGAGCAATCCTCAACGACCTTTTCTCGCAGACGCAGACCCCGGCCATCGCCGTCGATGACGTCCTCGGTCAGATTCTCGGAGTGCAGCTCGACGGCGACATCAACCGCTTCCGCTCCGCTCTGGCGCGCGCGTTTCCAGCCGCCGTCAATGCCGCCACCGGCGCGACCAGCATCAGCTACGTCGCTCCCTCGAGCTCCGTGCTGTCGCTTCAGAGCGGACCACTCCCCGCGACGGGTGCGGCGGCCGGCATTCAGGCGCAGGCCTCACTGCTGGCGAACGAAGCGCTGACCGTATTGGCGCGGCTGCGGCCGATGAACTGCGCATGCGACGACGGCATCGAATCACTGCGCGATCTGATCAGTCGCGACCTCGCCGAATTGCCTGCCCTTTTCGCGCAGGATGCGGGACCGATGTCGAAACGGATCGACATGAAGTTCCTGAACCTCACCGGGGTCAAATTCACCGGCGACGTTCCCAGGAATCCTGATCCTGCGTGCGTGGGCGGGCTAATTGAGACGCTCGGGAAACGCCTCGGCTTCGACAGCCCGGCGCGCACGATCGAGCATGAAACGATCCGCACCGACTTCCGCACCTTCGTCGGCTATGTGTGGATGCTGGAAACCGCGTGGGCGGCTGTGCGCGGCGATTTTGACAACGCCGGCGCCGACTCCCTCGGCGTCAACGTCCGCCGCATCTACCGGCGCCTGAACGCCATTCGTTCCGCGAATGCCGAGGTCTTTGCTGCGCTCGACGCGGCTCACGTCGGTCCTGCCGAACGGATGACGTTTACTCTCGAATGCCAGCCGCCGATCACGCTGGCAGACCTGCTGTCGTGGATCGACGAAATTGCCTCGGCCAAGGGATTGGCCGTGATCGCCGCAGGCCAGGATGGCATCGCCACGATCAAGCCTGTCGTCGATGAGCTCCTCGACCTCGTCTGCAATCACCTCAAGCCGCTCGTCGACGGCGACAAGGCGCAGCCGAGAGAGAAAGCCGGCGAGTGCCTCGACTGCGGCGATGCCACGTTCCTGTCCACTCATCGGACCAAAGCGGCCGTGAACAAACTGGCACTGCAACTGACGGAGCTCTGCCGCGAAACGAAACGCGCGCTGCGGGCGGAAGTCGCAGTCCCTTGCTACGACGGCGCGGCGGCACCGGCGGCGCCAGCCAAAAAGAAATAGGAGACGACGATGGCTAACCAGAAGGACTACCAGCAACTGCTCGATCAGATCGCCGCGTTCCGGGCCGAAGTCTCGAAACAGATGGGACCGAACCTCGCCGCGAATCCGCGTCTGGCCGAAGTTCTCTCCGACCGAATCGACGAGCTGGAACAGCAGTACCTCGATGCCGACCGGCTCAAAGCTCCCCCCGCTGATGGTGGTCTGGCGGATCTCATCGGCCTCGGCTCGTCGGCACCGCCGAACATCAACACCGCCTACCTCGTCCCCGAGGTCGAGCCCTACGACGAGACCGTCTCCTCGGAGCGGATCGTGGCCATGGGTGATCTCTACTACGTCTACCAGCACGAGAAACTGGGCGTCTTCCGGGCCTTGCAGAAGCTCGAGCAGCTGTGGGCAGCGGGCGCGGTCCGCCTCTCGAACGGAGACGGCGCTCAGCGGCTGTATCGCTTTTCGCGCCGCGCCGCGTTGCGCTTCACGCAGCGCGAACGCTTCGCCGCCTACTGCCGCGGCTTCGGCTACTGCAGCGCGCCGCCGCCGGCCGGATCGAAGCCCAACAGCCAGTTCCATCCGCTCTTCACGCACTTCATCCGCGAAGTGGCGCTGTTCTGGCGCGACAAGCGGATCTCCGACGTCATGCGCGAACGCGCCAACGATCCGACGTTCGGCTCGATCGCCACGGTCCGCCGCGCCGGCCTGGACCTTCGCAATAATCTGAAGTTCAGCTCGTACGGCCATCTCCTGACGCTTCGCGTCGAGGTCCTGCAACTCCTCGACGAAGCGTTCCGCATCCTCGGCGCGGACGATGTCCGCAACCTCTTCGGCGCGTCGACGGTCTGGGACGTGATCGAAGAGATCCTGACGCGCTACTTCAACGAGGGCGTGTCGACCTCACCTCGCCAGCGCATGGCCGTGGCCGGGCAGAAGATCCTGCAGTGGCTGGCGCAATCGTTCATTCTACGCAGCGGACGGACGCAGTTCGAATCGCTGCTCGTCGACATCGCCGAATTCTCCGAGGAGTGGCTGACCAGCGCCGAATCACTCGGTCTCACTGGACCGCGCTCGAAACAGCGCCTCGTGCAATGGGGACCGCATGCCGTCAATGCGGAGGAACGGACGGCATGAAACGTTCCACGGGCGGACTACACTATGAGTACGGGTCCATTCATGCCCCAAAGGCATTCAACGCCAGCGGCTGTTGCCGACGATGCGAACGCATCGCTCGATGACCTGGTCTCCGCGCTCGTGCGCCGCGCATCGCCCGCGAGCAGCAGGCAGGAGCAGAGTGTGCTGCTGGACATGAACGTCGACGGTGTCCGCTGCACGCTGATTCGCAACGACGGCGGCCATGCGGAAGATGCCGCGCTCAGCCCACGCGAGCTCGAAATCGCCCGCATGGTCGCCGCCGGTCATCCCAACAAAGCCATCGCCGCCGTGCTCGATATCAGCGCCTGGACCGTCGGAACACATCTCCGCCGGATCTTTTCCAAGCTGCGCGTTACCTCGCGCGCAGCGATGGTCGCGAAACTGATGGAGCGAAGGATGCTCCGGTGACGCCCACTCTCCGTTTCAGCGCCAGACGGAGAGGAGCATCCCGACGGCCACGAAGCAGACCCAGTTGTACGTGGAGTTGATGAGCCACAACGGCTTCTTCGTCATCGAGAAAATCGCCGTGGCGAAACTCGACGGCGCCGCGAAGCCGAGCCAAACGAGCGTGCCGACGAACGCGCCGCGCCACAACGCATACGGCGGGAAGTGATTGATGATGATGGCCTCGACGTACGACGTGAGCAGTCCGCACAGGAACGCCATCAGGAAAAGGAAAGGCATCGCGCCGCCGGCGCCTTCCTTCATCTTCTCTTCCGGGATTCCCATCAACCGGATCCACGGCTTCTTGAACAGCAGCGAGTACCAGAGACCGCCGAGGATGAAGATGATGACACCGCCGACGAGGACTGCGAGGTAATTCACGTGAGGAAAGGACAGTGACATGAGCTCTCCTTTTCGATTTGCGTGGATTCCGCCACGATACGCCGATAGGCGAAGCGAGGCCAGCCCTATACTGCGCGCCATGCGCCGCACATTCGCTCTGCTCGTTCTCTCGCTCGCCATTTCGCCCTTCGCAGCCGCAGCCGGTTGGAAGAAGGCGTACTTCGGCGCCACGAAGCCCGGCACGTGGGCGCGCTACATCGATCACAGTTCCGATCCCGCCAATGTCGACATGACCGTGACGCTGACGCGGCTCGGCGACGACGAAGGCCGGCCGCAGATCGAGATGAAGATGGACTCGAACGGCAAGTACCCGGTGGCGCTGAATCGCTACATCATGAAGAGCGGCTTCGACGTCGACCGCGATCTCCTCGACTACGGGCCGTACATCGTTGCGGGCGCCGGCGGCGACGCCGATAACCAGACGGTCTTCGATGCGAATACGGTCAAACTCATCGCCGAGAACATGCCCGCATACGGGCCGGTGGTCGTCTTCAAGGGCAGCGAAGTCGTCGACGGCAAGAAGGCGGACCGCTACAGCTACTCGATCAAGCGTCCGGGCCCGTCGACCGAGACCGGCGATTACTGGCTCAGCGACGCAGTGTCGTTCGGCGTCGTACGGAACACGTTCACGATCACCGAGGGTGAGAAGGTCACGAAGTTTGAACGGAAGCTCGTCGCGACCGGCGCGGGTGCGGTTCCCGCGTCAACTCCTGCCGCCGCGCCCGCGAAAGAAGCGAAGTTCACGTTGAAAGAGGCGTACGACGAAGGTCTGATCCGCATCGATGCCGAGGTCGATGAGGCCGTGAAAAACGGCGAGAAGGTGCATCTGCACATCACCGCGAAGGAAGAGGCACCGACGCCGATGACGGTGACCATTCCGAAAGGCAAAACGTCGCTGCACGTCGATATGCCGATCGACGATTTCATCATCGACGCGGCGTCCCCCAAAACGCTCACGCTGACCTCGGACAAAGGCGTGGACATAGACGTCCGGCAATCCGGCGATCAGCGCGTCCTGAAAGGGAAGTTCCAGATCACGACCTACCAAGGGCAGCCGCTCTGGACGGGGAGCGCGACCGTCGGTCAGCCGAAGTGACGTAGCCCCTCATGCGGGTGGCTGGACTTGATGCTGTTGCGACGTCTGATCGCCGCGGAGCGGCGAAATCTACGTAGCCCAACGCGTCAGCGTTGGGATTCCTGTCAGCACGCGAACGCGAGCCGCGGAGCGGCGACATCTCGCATCGATCGCAATTCGAAATGCCGCCGCTCCGCGGCTCGAAACTCCGTCACCTCCCGGTCCCAATGCTTACGCATTGGGCTACTTAGATATCGCCGCTCCGCGGCTGCCCATCGTCACCCGGCGCGTGCTATCCTCCCGCCGCCCTTCCCGAATGGCGAAATCTCCACGCTTGACAAGGTCCGTATGAACGTCAAAAAACGGCTGCTGGACGGCCCACGCATGAATCGCGCGATCCGGCGCATGGCCATCGAAATCCTCGAAAAAAATCGCGGCACCGACGACCTCATCATCGTCGGCATCCGCAGCCGCGGCGTTCCGATCGCCGACCGGATGGCGAAGGAGATCGAGGAGATGGAAGGTCATCCGGTCAGCTCCGGAATCCTCGACATCACCCTCTACCGCGACGACCTCACCACGATCGCGCCGCAGCCGGTGGTCAAGCCGACCAAGCTGCCGGAGCCGATCGACGACAAGATCGTCGTGCTCGTCGACGATGTGCTCTATACCGGCCGCACCGTCCGCGCCGCGCTCGATGCGCTCATCGATTTCGGCCGCCCGAAAGCGGTGATGCTGGCAGTCCTCATCGATCGCGGCCACCGCGAGCTTCCCATCCACGCCGACGTGATCGGCAAGACCGTCCCCACCGACGCGCACGAAGTGATCAAGGTGAAGCTGGTCGAGACCGATGGCGAGGATGAGGTTTTGATCATGGAGAAGTGACCCGCAGGGTCATCCTGAGCGAAGCGAAGGATCTCCGTAACCACATGCGCGCCTCCACTTCTTCGCTGAAATCCAAAGACCTCCTCGGCATCGAAGCGCTGCTTCCGGATGAGATCGAGTTGATTCTCGATACCGCCGAGGGATTCAAGGAAGTGAGCGAGCGGCCGGTGAAGAAAGTGCCGGCGTTGCGCGGCCAGCTCGTCATCAATCTCTTCATGGAAGCGTCGACGCGGACGCGGGTCTCGTTCGAGATCGCCGAGAAACGCCTCTCTGCCGATACCCTCAATTTCACCGCCTCGGGATCGAGCGTCGAAAAGGGCGAGACGCTCATCGACACCGCCGAGAACCTCGTGGCCATGCATCCCGACATGATCGTCATCCGCGCCAAACATCCCGGCGCGCCGAAGATGCTGGCCGACCGGCTGCCGAACGTTTCGATCATCAACGCCGGAGATGGATCGCACGAACATCCGACCCAGGCTCTCCTCGATGCCTTCACCATCCGCGAACGCCTCGGCAGACTCGTGGGCGTGAACGTGTCGATCATCGGCGACATCGCGCACTCGCGCGTCGTGCGCTCGAACATCCATCTGCTGACGAAGATGAAGGCGAACGTCACCGTCGCCGCGCCGCCGACGCTGATCCCTGCTGAGATCGAAAAGATGGGCGTTCGCGTCGTCCACAAACTCGACGAAGCGGTCGAAGGCGCGGACGTGATCATGATGCTGCGCATTCAGCTGGAGCGTCAGGGCAAACTATCGTTCCCGTCGCTGCGCGAGTACTACAACACCTTCGGACTGACGCCGGAGCGGCTGGCGCGCGCGAAAAGCAACGCCATCATCATGCATCCCGGTCCGATGAATCGGGGCGTGGAGATCGCCAGCGACGTCGCGGACGATCCGAAACGGTCCGTGATTCTCGAGCAGGTCACGAACGGCGTGGCGGTGCGTATGGCGGTTCTGTATCTCCTCGGTGGAGCGCACAACGTTGAATAGAAACTTGGGAGTCGAGTGTCGGGAGTCGGGAGTCGAAGGTAGAAGCCGCGAAATCTCCGACTCCCGACCCCCGACCCCCGACTCCCACAATCGATCATGAACCTTCTCATCACAAATGCGCGTGTAATCGATCCGAGTCAGGAGCTCGATGCAAAACTCGATCTGCTGATCGAGGACGGCGTCATCACGCGCGCCGACAAGCGCATCAAGGCGCCTGCTGAAACGATTGCTGAGACGATCGATGCAAACGGCCTGATCGCCGTTCCCGGATTGATCGACCTCCACACGCATCTTCGCGAGCCGGGGCAGGAGCATAAGGAGACGATCGCCACCGGCACACGCGCCGCGGTCGCGGGCGGTTACACGGCCGTCTGCGCGATGGCCAACACGCTGCCGCCGAACGACGAACGCGCGGTGACGGAGATGATCATCGCCGAGTCGCGGCGCAACGGCGCCTGCCGCGTCTATCCGATCGGCGCGGTGAGCAAGGGACTGAAGGGCGAGGCGCTCGCGGAACTCGCGGACCTGCGCACCGCCGGCTGCGTCGGCGTGAGCGACGACGGCAAGCCGGTCTGGAACGCGCAGCTCATGCGCCGCGCGCTCGAGTACTGCACCATGCTCGGTATCCCGGTCATCGCGCACGAAGAGGATGCGAACCTCACCGACGGCGGCGTGATGCACGAGGGCTACTTCTCGACCCTCCTCGGCATGGGTGGAATCCCGGCGGCATCCGAGGAGACGCTCGTGGCGCGCGACGTGATCCTGGCGCGCGTGACCGGCGCGCATGTCCACATCGCGCACGTCTCGACGGCCGGCGCGGTCGAGTCGGTGCGCAACGCGCGCGCCGCCGGCGTCCACGTCACCTGCGAGGTCACGCCGCACCACATCGCCCTCGGCGACGAGAGCGTCCAGTCGTTCTCGACGAATCTGAAAATGAATCCGCCGCTGCGGTCGAAAGAACATCGTGACGCGCTCCTGGCCGGCATCGCCGATGGCACGATCGACGCGATCGCCACCGATCACGCGCCGCATCATTTCGATGAGAAGAACGTCGAGTTCGATCTCGCCCCGTTCGGTGTGATTGGACTGGAGACCGCGTTCCCCGTCTGCTACGACCGCCTCGTCCGCGCGGGCGTCATCGACCTCGATCGCCTCATCGATCTGATGTCGTGTGGACCTGCGCGAATCTTCAACCTCCCTGGCGGAACGCTTCGCGCCGGAACGCCGGGCGACATCACGCTGCTCGATCTCGATGCCGAGGTGACGTTTGCGCCGCCGTTCCAATCGAAGGCATCGAACTCGGCGTTCATCGGACAAACGTTGCGCGGCCGCGCGGTGACGACGATCGTCGGAGGCGCGGTGCGCTACGACATTCGTCCGAAGAAAAAGACGAAGCGATGACTGACCTGAAGCCGAAGCGCGTCGTCATCGTCGACGACTCGCCCGCGTATTGCGATCTCTGGTCGAACTTCATGATCGAGCGTTACGCGGCCACCGCGCACGTCGAAACGTACGCGCATCCGTACGACGCGCTGCCGAAGATCGACGACTCGATCGACCTGCTCATCGTCGACCTGGAGATGCCCGGCATGGACGGGAAAAAGTTCGTCGACTACGCCCGCGCCAAAGGCGTCCCCGCCAAGCGCATCGTCGTCACGTCCTCGCATTCCGCCGACGAGCTCCACGAGCGTTTCCGGATCGGCGAGACCATCGCCGTCATCAATAAAACGGAAGCGCGCCAGCAGGAAGCGTTTCTGATGATCCTCGATTCGGTGATGCGGCGATGAACCTTATAATCGCCCCGTGACCGTTCAAGTCCCATCGGCACCTGCCGAACAGGCGCCGAGCTTTACGCTCAACGACCTGCTCATCTACATGGCCAAACAGCAGGCGTCCGATCTCCATCTGAAGCCGATGCGGCCGCCGTTGCTGCGCATTCGCGGCAAGCTGGTGCCGGTCAAGAGCGATCCGCTCAAGCCGGCCGATCTCGAGAAGATGCTGATGCCGTTGCTGAGCCGCGGACAGAAGGAAAAGTTCGAGGCAACGCAGTCGGTCGACTTCGGCTACGGCGTGCCGGGCGTGGCCCGCTTCCGCGCCAACCTCTACCTGCAGCGCGGAACCGTTGCCGGCGTCTTCCGCCGCATCCCGATCAACGTGCAGACGATCGATGCACTCGATCTGCCGGACGCGATCCGCGATCTGACGCAGATTCCGGACGGCCTCGTGCTCGTCACGGGCCCGACCGGCTCCGGCAAATCGACCACGCTGGCGGCGATGATCTCGCACATCGGTGAGAACGAGCCGCTGCACATCGTCACCATCGAAGATCCGATCGAGTTTCTCTTCGTCGATAAGGTCGCGGCCATTTCGCAGCGCGAAGTGGGCACCGACACGCCGAATTTCAAAGAAGCGCTGCGCAACGCCATGCGCCAGGATCCGGACGTGATCATGGTCGGCGAGATGCGCGATACGGAGACCGTGGAAACGGTGCTGACCGCGGCGGAGACCGGCCACCTGGTCTTCTCCACGCTGCATACGAACAACGCGGCACAGACCATCGACCGCATCATCGACACGTTTCCGCCCGACCAGCACAAACAGGTCCGCTCACAATTCGCGCTGGTGCTGCGCGGGATCATCTCGCTCAAGCTGATCAAGACCACCACCGGCGCGCTGACGGCAGCCGTGGAGATCCTCAAGAACTCGCCGCGGGTGGCCCGCCTCATCGAAGAGGGCAACACGAAGGACATCCTCGAGGAGATGGAATCCTCGGTGGGCCTCTACAAAATGCAGTCGATGAACCAATCGCTCATCGCGCTGCTCGTACACCAGATGATTTCGTACCAGGACGCGATGAATCTTTCCAGCGATCCCGACGACCTGTCGCTGAAAGTCCGCAAGCTCTTCCCGCAGATCGAAGAGCGCGTCCGCCAGGGGGGAGACATGGCTCCGAGCAATTCCGATTACTCACAGATCACCGAGCTGATGGACATCAAGCGGCTCTACGAAGAGCAGGAAGTGCACTGGCGGCATCGCGTGTCGGTGAAGGAGGAGGAGATCGAGAACCTCAAGCACGACATGGAGTTCCTCCGCCAGCAACTCCAGCAGAACTCCGCCTCCCGCGGACAGCACGACGAAGAGGTGACGCGCCTCCGCGGCGACAACGAACGCCTCCGCGCCGATGCCCAGGCCAAGATCACGCAGCTCCAGGAACGCATCAAGGAGCTGAACCAGAAGCTGATGGCGATGGGAGCGGTGAAGAAGTAGCCGCCATGCCTTCCAACCCTTCGCGACAAATCGAAACGTTTCCGAATCCGAACCCCGAACGCGATTACGAGATCGCCTTCGAGGCGCCGGAGTTCACCTGCCTCTGCCCGATGACGGCGCAGCCGGACTTTGCCACCATCCGCATCCGCTACGTCCCCGATCAGAAGTGCGTCGAGCTGAAGTCACTGAAGCTCTACCTCTGGTCCTTTCGCGACGAAGGCACGTTCCACGAAGCGGTCACGAACAAGATCGCCAACGACCTCATCGCCGCCCTCGACCCGCGCTACCTCCACGTCGAAGGCGACTTCTACATCCGCGGCGGAATCAAGACCGTGGTGAGGGTTGAGCACCGGAAGCCGGCGAACTAGAGCTCCGGCTCCGAACCGGTCAGCGTTCGGAACGCGTCGATGTATTTTTCGCGCGTCTTCATCACCACGTCCTCGGGTAGTTCGGGCGGGGTTGATGCTTTGTCCCAGCCGGTCGTCTCCAGCCAGTCGCGGACAAATTGCTTGTCGAACGATGGCGGGTTCTTGCCGATCGCGTAGCGGTCGGCGGGCCAGAAGCGGGAGGAGTCGGGAGTGAGGGCTTCGTCGATCCAGACGACGATGTTGCCGCGCGTCGCGTGTTCGTCGATGCCGAATTCGAACTTCGTGTCGGCGATGATGATGCCGCGCGTTTCGGCGAATTCGGCAGCGCGTTGATAAATCCGTAGAGTCAGGTCGCGCAGCTGGGCAGCGAGATCGTCGCCGACGATCGTGCACATGCGTTCGAACGAAATGTTCTCGTCGTGGCCGGTCTCTTCTTTCGTGGCCGGCGTAAAGATCGGCTCGCGCAGTTTGCTGGCAGTGGTCAGCCCTTTCTCCAGTTCGATCCCGCAAACGCGGCCGGTCTCGTTGTACTCCTTCAGTCCCGAGCCGACCAGGTAGCCGCGCGCTACGCATTCGACCGGGACGACGCGGCACTTCTTCACGATCACGCTTCTCCCTCGCAGATCGGGATGTGCGCGCACTTCGGCGGGGAACGCATCCCACTCCGTTTCGAGGAGATGATTTTCGATGTCGCCGAAATGGCGGAACCAGAAGGTCGACATCTGCGTCAGGATTTTTCCCTTGTCGGGGATTCCGGGCGAGAGGACGACGTCGAACGCGGAGATCCGATCGGTCGCGACGAAGAGAAAGGAGTCGCCGAGGTCGTAGACATCGCGCACTTTTCCGCGGCGGGCGAGTGGGAGAGGGAGGCTGGTCTCGAGCAGCGCAGGCATGGGCGCGAAGTCTATCCTGACGCGCCGGTTTGTCATCCAGAGCCGCCGGAGGCGTTGGAGCCGAAGGCGGAACGCCGCAGGACGGCGAAGGATCTCAAGTTTCCCAAGCTGCGTTGAACCCCAGCGGTTTCAGCCGGAGTTGCGCATCTTGAGATCCTTCGGCGTCCTGCGGCGTCTCCGCCTTCGGCTCCGCGCCTCCGGCAGCCTCAGGATGACAAGTCACACTCCGCCGCGTACCCGGTTGTTGACGACACTCGCCTGCCCGAGCCGCATCGCGCCTTCCCGAATCCCGCGCGCGAATTCCGAATCGATCTTGCGGCCAAGCGTCACCGGCATACCCATCTTGAAAAGAACCTTCGCATTTGCGAGCAGCGTCGGACCCTGGTACGTCGGATCGCCGGAAAGATCGTCGATCGTCGACGAGTACGGAAAGACGACAGCGGTCTTCGACGGATCATCGACGAAGAATTCGACGGAGCCGCCATCGACCTCCGCCGGCAGCGACGCCTGCCGATGTCCGAGTCCGGGGATGTCGAGCGTCGCGCCTTGCTTGATCGTTTTGCCGTCCGCGTCGTAGATGTTGATGCGCAGCGTGACATTCGAGCGGCCGAGGTTCACGGCGCCGACGTTGGTACGCCATCCGAGGCGGGAAACGTTGCGGATGCCATGGGCGACAGCGCTGATCCCATCGCTGTTGAAATCCTGCAGGCCGGCCCAGACGCCGGGGATGGTCTGTCCGTATGTGCCGCTCTTCACGTTGTTGTACGTGTTGGTCGTAATCAGGAACGACCGCGACACGACGTCATTCGGCGCCTTCGGATTGTCCTCGGCGAACGTGGCGACGAGCAGCGCGCCCGATCCGCTCTTGATGCCGAACAGATCGTCGAGGATGTTGTCCGACAAGACGGTCCCGTTGGCAGGAACGGTGAACGTCTTCTCCGTCGCGGTGCCGCCGCCGGTCGGCAGAAACGTGACGCTGACCGTGAGCGGGTAATCGAGCTGCGGATTGAAGACGCTGAATTGTGTCAGCCAGCGCGTCCCGAAGTTCCCGGCTGCATTGGCCGAGGCCGGGATGACATAGGTGTCATTGATCTGCGCGGCGAGCGAAAAGGAAACGACTACGAGAAGCAGAGCGATGAAAACGTACCTGGAAGTGTTCATGGTGAAACCTTTCCGGGTACCGGCGATTCAGCAGAACGACGGGTGCGGCAATGTCATTCCTTCACGCGATTAGAATCTGCGGCATGCGAGCGTATGAGCCTGAGGAGACTTTCGAGGTGAGTGCCGAACTGAAGGCAGTCCTTCTCGAGTCGATTGCGCAATGCGACCGTGGAGAGACGATTCCCGCCGAGCAGCTTCTTGAGGAAATGCTCAAGAGAGAGAGTTCTGCGCGGGACTCGTCGGCGAAGCCGGCGTAAGAACCGTAGCCCACGGGTTCACCCGTGGGGGGGAAAGGCGATCCGAAAATTGCGAGCGCGCTTTAGCGCGCGAAAGAAACCGGTTCGCGCGAAATTTCTATCGCCCGCCGAGGCGGGCTCACAATTTCAGGATGCTTGCTGACCCACGGGTGAACCCGTGGGCTACGGTTCTTACGCCGGCATTCGCCGGCAGACGTTCGCTCGCGTCGCGCGACTATCGCTGCTCCATCGCCTTGTAATCCCGCCGCTGCGCGCCGGTGAAAATCTGGCGCGGTCGCGCGATCTTCTGGTCCGGATCGTTCAGCATCTCGCACCATTGCGCGAGCCAGCCGGAGACGCGGGGGATGGCGAAAAGGACCGGGAACATGTCCATCGGGAACTTCATGGCCTGGTAGATCAGACCTGAGTAGAAATCGACGTTCGGGTAGAGCTTGCGCTTGATGAAGTACTCGTCCTCGAGCGCGATCTTTTCCAGTTCCAGAGCGATGTCGAGGAGCGGGCTCGTGCCGGTTACTTTGAAGACGTCGTACGCGACCTTCTTGATGATCGTGGCGCGCGGGTCGTAGTTCTTGTAGACGCGGTGGCCGAAGCCCATCAGCTTCACGCCTTCGCCCTTCTTCACCTTCTCGATGAACGAGGGGATGTTCTGCTTCGTGCCGATCTCCGTGAGCATGCGGATGACCTGCTCGTTCGCGCCGCCGTGCAGAGGTCCATACAGCGCGGCGCAGGCGGCGGCGACGGCCGAGTACGGATCGACGTGCGAGCTGCCGACGACGCGCATCGTGCTCGTCGAACAGTTCTGCTCGTGGTCGGCGTGCAGGATGAAGAGCACATCGAGCGCGCGCACGAGCGCCGGCTCCGGCTCATAACGCAGCTCCGTCGTGCGATACATCATGTTCAGGAAGTTGGCCGGATACGACAGCTCGTTGTCGGGATAGACGTACGGCATGCCGACCATGTGGCGATAGCCGAAGCCGGCGATGGTGATCATCTTGGCCATGAGGCGTTCGATCTGCCGCTTCCGCACGTCCTCATCAAAGATGTTCTTGGCTTCGGGATAAAACGTTCCGAGGGCACTGATCATCGCGATGAGCATGCCCATCGGATGGGCGTTGTAGCGGAACGAGTCGAGGACGCCTTTGAGGTTCTCGTTGATGAACGTGTGGTACGTGATCGTGTGTGTCCACGCGGCCAGCTCGTCCTTCGTCGGCAGTTCGCCGTTGAGCAGCAACCACGCGGTCTCGAGGTACGTGCTCTTCTCCGCGAGCTGCTCGATCGGATAGCCGCGGTATTCGAGGATGCCTTTGTCGCCGTCGATGAACGTGATCGCGCTGCGGCATGCGGCCGTGTTCATGAAGGCCGGGTCGTACGTCATCAGGCCGAAGTCGTCGTCGTTGACTTTGATCTTGCGGAGATCGGTGGCGCGGATGGTCTCGTCGTTGATGGGGACGTCGTACGTTTGGCCCGTACGGTTATCGGTGATGGTGAGGCTGTTGGTCGGCAAAAGACTCCTCCGGTGCAAATCGAGCGCGTCAATCTATCAAATGTCGCCAGCGCGCGCAGCGACGAGCGCGGTGGCGACGATGGCCGCGGTCTCGGCGCGAAGCCGCCGGATGCCGAGGCGTTCGAACGCGCAGCCGTGCTCGCGAGCAAGTTGCAGTTCGCGTTCCGACCAGCCGCCCTCGGGGCCGACGAAGATCGTCGCTCCGTCGCCGAGCTGCCGCGGCGCGTCGTCGGAATCAGCATCGAAGACGATTTTCAACCCGTCGCGCTTGATGATTTCGTCGAACGGTTGCGGTTCTTCGACGATTGGGATGACCGATCGTCCTGACTGTTTCACCGCTTCGAAAACGATCTTCCGCCAGCGCTCCGCTTTGCCACGATAACGTTCGGCGCGGATTTCCACGCGGTCGGTGACGAGCGGAATGATCGAGCGGACGCCGAGCTCCGTCGCCTTCTGCAGGACGATGTCGAATTTGTCGAGATTGATGATCGACATCGCCAGATGGATCGCCATCCGCGCTTCGCGGTCAGGTGCTTCACGAACGATCTGCAATCCCTCGGTCGTGTACTTCGCCACGAACGACGCGCCGCGTCCGTTGAAGACTTCGACCTCTTCGTTCTCACGTACGCGCACGACGTGCGCGTGATGCTGCTCATCGTGACTGAGCACGAACTTGTTGCCGACGGCGAGTTCGGCGTCGATGAAGAAGCGGTGTTTCATATGCTGTCATCCTGAGCCGCCGGAGCCGAGGAGTGCGAAGCGCGAACGGCGGAGGACGGTCGAAGGACCCCCGCCCTGATAACCCGGTTGGGCGGTGAATCACCAGGCAAGCATCGGGGGGTCCTTCGACCGTCCTCCGCGACTTCGCCTTCGGCTACACGCCTCTGGCGGCTCAGGATGACACCTCAATCCTCTCCTTCGCGAACGGCACCAGCAGCAGACCCGGAATGCCGAGGAGAACCGTGAGCCAGAAGTATGCCGCGTAGCCGTGGTTCTGCGCGATCCAGCCGCTCGGCGTTCCGATGACGACGCGCGTTAATCCGAAGGCGGCGGTGAGCATCGCGTACTCGGTGGCGGCGCGCTCGCGGTCGCAGATGGCCATGAGGAACGCCAGGAAGGCGCCGGTGCCGAGGCCGTAGCCGATGTTCTCGACGACCGCGGCGGCGTAGATGGCCCAGCGTCCCGCGTGCGTCGTGGCCACGAGCGCGTAGCCGAGGTTGGATGCGATCTGCGCGGCGCCGAGCCAGAGCATGGCGCGATACAAGCCGATGCGCGCCACGATTGCGCCGCCCGCGATCGCGCCGAGGATGCTGATGATCACTCCGATGACTGAGGTAATCGTGCCGATCTCGGCGGGCGAGTAACCGCGGTCGACCCAATACGGTTTGATCATCGCGTAGATCGCGAGTTCTCCCAATCGATAGAGCAGCACGATCGCGAGCAGGACGCCGGCGCGCGGACGGCGAAGCCATTCGCCGAGTCCGCGGAAAAGATCGGCAATCGATTTGCGGTCGTCGCGGTTGCCGCGATCGTCGGGCAGACGCAGCGCGACGATGAACACGACGATCGCGATGATGCCGCTCGCCAGGAAGCTGCCGCGCCATCCGATCACGCCCGACAGCGCCACCAATCCGCCTCCGCCGACGATGAGCGCCGTGCGATACGCGGCTACGCGGATGGAGTTGACTGGGCCGACGAATTCCGCCGGCGTCGCGCGAATGGTGAACGCGTCAACGGCGAGATCCTGCGTGGCGGAGGCGATGGCGAAGATGGCGATGATCGTCCAGAACGCCGGACCGGCAGTTGCCGGCATCACCGCGAGCGCGGCCATGCAGATGGCCATCGCCAGAACCGCGGTGGCGATCCAGCGGCGATACGTTCCGAACGCATCGACCAGCGGCGACCAGAAGACTTTGAGCGTCCACGCCGAGGCGATGGTGCTGAGGAATCCGATCGCAGTCAGTTCGACGTGATGAACGCGCAGATACACCGGCATCAGGTCGCTCACGATCCCGAACGGCAGCCCTTCGGAAAAATAGAGAAGCGCGGCGATGGAAGCCGCGTACATCCGCGTTTGACGCCGCGTGGTGGGGTTCAAGTTCGCGACATTATCGCCGGTCGAAACTCCGCTACCGCGAGTACAGCGTCAGCGGGAACCGCATCTGGCCGAGCGGCGTCTGGTAATACGCGTTTCCGTGGATCGTGTACGTCGCGCGATTGCCTTGCACCATGTCCGCGACCTGACGGAAGAGCGTCTTGAGATTTTCGTAGCCGACGCGCGTGCGCAGGCGGACGTCGCCGATTCCGTGCGCCGGAATGCGCACGCCCTGTTCGGCGCGGACGCTCGTCAGCACCGGCGTGTCGTTGACGGCCAGATCGAAGTCGAGCCAGTCGAGACGGAGGCCGACCGGGTTCGGGTTGTCGACTTCGATGTTGAAGTCCAGATCGATCGCTGATTGCGATAGAGGCAGCGCGATGGCCACGTGGGGTACGACGCCCCGCAGCGCATAGCGCGGGTTCACGATGTTCAGGCCGGCCAGCGACCGGCATCCGGAAAGCGACAGTGTGACCGCCGAAAGGATGATGCAGACCGCGGTCAGCAGCGTCGCGTAGATGAGGTTGCGTTTCATGGCAAACGGCAGCCTGTGCAAAGGTCTGGCCTGTCGCATTGCACCAGCAGAAACCGGCAAAACGCTGTGGTATGGTCTGCCGGTTGCAGACCATCGGGCGAGTTTAGGAGACATTTCATTGGGTACCTCGGCCATCATCGCGGCATACAACGAAGAGAAGACGATTGCCGAGGTCCTGACCGCGCTGACGAAGAGCGGCATGATCGACGAGATCATCGTGGTCAGCGACGGTTCCACGGACCGCACGGTCGAGATCGCACGCTCGTTCGACGTCACCACGATTGCCCTTCGCGAGAACCGCGGCAAAGGCTACGCGATGCGCGTCGGTGTCGACTACGCGAGACACGATGTCCTCTTTTTCGTTGACGGCGACATGTTCAATGTCACCGACGAGCACATCGAATCGCTCGTCCGTCCTGTGCTCCGCGATGAGTGCGACATGAACATCGGCGTCCGCAGCCGCGGCCCGGTCCGCAACTTTTTTCATCTGCAGATGAAAGTCGGCCCGGTTCTGTCGGGCATTCGCGTGATGCGCCGCGCGGTGTGGGACACAGTTCCGCTGCGCTATCAGGAACGCTTCAAAATCGAGGCAGCGCTCAACTTTTTCTGCTCGCGCGCCGGCTACCGGCAGCAGCAGACGGTCATTTACGACCTCGGCCATCTCATCAAGGAGAACAAACGCGGCATCGGTCCGGGGTTGGCGGCACGGTGGGAGATGTCCAGGGAAGTCTTCCTGCTGCACTGGGATCTCTACGTTTTCGAAATGTGGCGTTCGGACGTCGAGCAGGAGCCGCTCCCCGTCGCCGAATACGATCTCTTCGAGTAAGTGGCCAGCCGGCGAACGTTCCTCATTCTTCTCGTAGTGCTGGCACTGGCCGGCTGCACGGTGGTCTGCTGCACGGGCCGGTCGCAATTCCTGGAGCGCGAGGTCAAGCTCGGCGATCACACCTACAAGTACCGCGTCTGGCTGCCGCACCATTACACGAAGCTGCATCATTGGCCGGTCGTGCTTTACCTGCACGGCAGCGGCGAGCGCGGCACCGACAATCTGCGGCAGGTGAGCCTCGGCCTCGGGCCGGCGCTCGAGCGCTACGGCGAGCGATACAAGGCGATCGTCGTTTTCCCGCAGGCGGACTTCGAACGGGAGTGGTACGGCGAGACGGAATCGATGGCGATGGCGGAGCTGGCGAACGCGATCCGCGAGTTTCACGGCGATCCGCGGCGCATCTATCTGACCGGTATCTCGATGGGGGGCGCGGGCGCGTGGTACATGGCTCGCCACAATCGAAAGTGGGCCGCGATCGTCCCGGTGTGCGGCGAGGTGGCGCGGCGTCCGGACGATCCGTTCCCCAGCGATCCGCCGCCGGATGTCGCGCGGATCGTCGGATCGCCAAATCCCTACGCGACCCTGGCCGCGCAAATCGGACGGACACCGGTATGGGCGTTTCACGGCGCAAAGGACGAGACCGTGCCGGTCACCGAATCACGATCGATGGTGGCCGCGCTGCGACAGAGCGGTGCGAACGTCCGCTATACCGAATACCCGAACGGCGCGCACGACGTCTGGGATGCCGCGTACGCCGACCCGGGAATGGTGCATTGGATGTTGCAGCAGAAATTGCGGTGAGACTGTCATCCAGAGCCGCCGGAGGCGTCGTAGCCGAAGGCGGAGCGCCGGAGGACGGCGAAGGATCTCAAGTTTCGCGGACTTGCCGAAGCCCATGGGATTCAACGCAGATTGGGAAGCTTGAGATCCTTCCCCGTCCTGCGTTGCCGGCTTCGCCGAAGCAAGCTCCGGCGACTCAGGATGACAGGCTAGTCGTTCTGTCCCGGGTACTGGCCGATCTCCTTCACGAACACCTGGTCGTAGTAACCGTTCGGCGTCTGGAAGTAGAGCGTGCCGCGGACGGTGACCGGCTCGTTTTCGCGGGTGCTGCGGCCATAGGCGTAGGCCTTTGCCCAGAAATCGATCGAAGCCTTTTCCTGCGCGTTGATCGTCTTGTTGAAGTAGTACGCGCGGTGGCTCGGCTCGAGCGTGTACGCGCCGCCCTCGGGATTCACAGTCACGATCTCGATGCGTCGCAGCGTGATCGGAATGCCGGCGCGGTTGCCGATATCGAGGCGGAACTTCACCTCGATCGCGCCCTCCTCGTAGTTGAGCTCCGCCGGGCCGACCAATTGCCGGATTTCGAAATCCGGCGGCGGAATCTCAGCCTTCTGTTTCGGCGCCGCCGGTCCTGACGACGAGCATGCAACGACGGCGAGCGCGGCGGCGGCCAGGAGGATTCGCATGGGCCATACTAAAACAGGACGCGATTTTGCTTGAGTCGACCACGTGACCGCCGTTGACGTCATCGATCGCATCGCTCCGACGCTGGAACCCGATCGGCTCGCGCTCATGCGGCAGGACTGGCATCACCTCCTTTTTTTGCATTGGGAAGTCCCGCCGCAGGAGTTGCAGGCGCTCATTCCGCCGGAGCTGACCATCGATACGTTCGATGGCATTGCCTACGTCGGTCTCGTCCCGTTCACGATGACCGGCGTTCGTCCGGTCGGCGTGCCGCCGCTGCCCTGGGTGTCGTCGTTTCATGAGATCAACGTCCGCACCTACGTGCATCGCGATGGACGCGATCCCGGAGTCTGGTTCTTCAGCCTCGACGCATCGAGCGCGATCGCCGTTGCGGCCGCCCGCGCTGCTTACAAGCTGCCGTACTTTCATTCGCACATCGACTTCGTGTCGTCGCAGGCGGCGATTCCCGAAATCGATTTCACGTCGCATCGCGACGATCCGCTCGGCACGCAGCCCGCGAATGCGCACATCCGCTACGAAGCGATGGAAGGCATCGTCAATACCGCCGCGCCGGGATCGCTCGAGCACTTTCTGATCGAGCGCTACATCCTCTACTCCGCCGATGACGACCATCAGCTTTACCGCGCCCGCGTGCATCACCAGCCGTATCCGGTGCAACGCGCCGAACTGCTGGAGCTCGACGAAACGCTGATCTGGGCGGCCGGCATCAAGCGTTCCGAGGCCCGTCCGCTGCGGCACTACGCGCGCGAAGTCAACGTGAAGATCTACCCGATTGAACGGCTATGATGCGGACTTCAGGGAGATCGGATTGTCCGCGGCGAATCCTGACCAGTTGCGCCCCGACTCGAGGCAGACACAGGAACTGCTGGAGCATCGCCTTGCCTTCGAGAAGCTGATCTCCGGAATCTCGACGAACTTCATCAACGTCGCTGCCGCCGACGTCGATCACGAAATCGCGGGAGCACTCGAAACCGTCGGACGCTTCGTCGGTGCGGATCGCGCCTACATTTACATGCTCAGCGAGGACCGGCAGACCGCGGTTCTGACGCACGAGTGGATGGCCGATCCGAATGCCAGCCGAGGCATCGGCGTCCATGTTCCGATGGCGGCGTTCCCCTGGACAGGCGAGCAGCTCGTCGCGCTGCAGCAGGTGACGATCTCAATCGACGATCTGCCCGCCGAGGCTGCCGCGGAGCGCGAAGCGTTCAAGCGTGCCGGCAATTACTCCATCGTCGTCGTGCCGATGATCTACAACCGAGAATTTCTCGGAGCGCTCGGCATCGCCAGCGCCGTTCCGCATACGTGGAGCGAAGAGGCGGCGTCGCTGCTGCGCATCAGCGGCGAGATCTTCGTGAATGCCATTCAACGTCATCGCACCGAGGCGGCGTTACGCGGCAGCGAGCAGCGCCATCGCGTGCTGTTCGAGCGCAACCTCGCCGGCGTTTACCGCAACACCATCGACGGCCGCATCCTCGACTGCAACGACGCCATGGCCCGCATCCTCGGCTTTTCGTCGCGCGAGGAGCTGATGGAGCAGTCGGCGTCCGAGCTTTACCAGGACCCGACGCACCGCGTCGATTTCATCGCCCAGCTTCGCCGCGAACGGATGATGACCAGCCGCGAGATTTCGCTGCGGCGGAAAGACGGCCGCGCCGTCTGGCTGATCGAAAGCGTCCATTTGCTCGATGGCGACCCCGAAATTCTCGAAGGAACCGTCATCGACATCACCGACCGCAAGCTCGCTGAGAACGCGCTACGCGAAAGCGAAGAGCGCTACCGGCTGCTCGTGGAGCGGATGCGCGAGGGCCTCGTGCAGGCCGGCAATGACGGCGTGCTGCACTTCGTTAATGACCGTTTCTGCGAGATGGTCGGCTACTCGCGCGAGGAGCTGGTCGGTCTTCAGGGCGATCTCCTGCTCGCATATCCCGAGGATATTGAGTTGATGCGCGAGAAGACGCGGCTGCGCCTGCGTCACATCGCCGACCAGTACGAGATTCGCGTCCGCCGCAAGGACGGAATGGTGGTCTGGCTGGAAATCGGCGGCGCACCGGTCGTCGACGCGGCCGGCAACGTGGTCGGATCGATCGGCGTCCACAACGACGTCACCGAGCGGCGCATGGCCGAGGAGGCGCTGCGCGAGAGCGAGGCGCGCTACCGGCTGATGGCCGAGAACTCGACCGACATGATTTCGCGCACGTCGAACAAAGGAATCATCCTTTACGCCTCCGACGCATGCCGGCGCCTGGTCGGCTACGAACCTTCGGAGCTCGTCGGCCGCTCGTTTTACGATTTCATCTTCGAAGTCGATCGCGAGGAAGTCCGCTACCTTTCATCGCTGATCCACGAGTCCGGCCCGACCACATTCGCGTATCGCGTCGAGAAAAAGGACGGTTCGCTGGTTTGGTTCGAGACGACGAGCCGCAGCGTTCGCGACGCGCTCAGCGGCGAGATCCGGGAAATCGTCGGTGTCTCGCGCGACGTCACGGAACGGAAGAGGGTAGAAGAGCAGATCGAGTATCAGGCCTATCACGACGCGCTGACCGGCTTGCCGAACCGGCGTCTGTTCCGCGACCGGCTCACGGTCGCCCTCGCGCACGCGCGGCGCATGAAGCATCCACTCGCCGTCATGTTTCTCGACCTCGATCGCTTCAAGGTCGTCAACGACACTCTCGGACATTCGATCGGCGATGAGCTGCTGAAAGCGATCGCCGCGCGGCTGCAGGCGTCGCTGCGCGAAGAGGATTCGATCGCGCGGATGGGCGGCGATGAGTTCACCGTCCTGCTGGCCGACCTGAAAACTCCCGACGCCGCGGCAAAGATCGCGCAGAAGGTGCTCGACACTGTCGCGCTGCCGTTGCAGATCGAAGGAACGGAGCTGTTCATTACCACCAGCATCGGCATCGCCCTCTTTCCGAGTGACGGCGATACCGCGGAGATGCTCCTTTCGAATGCGGATCACGCGATGTATCGCGCCAAGGACGCCGGCCGCAATTCGTATCAGATGTTCACGCCGGCCATGAACAGCCGCGCGCTGGAACGGCTGTCGCTGGAGAACGATCTTCGCCACGCGCTCGACCGCGGCGAGCTCGAGCTCCATTACCAACCGCAGATCAACATTGCCTCGGGGCGCGTGACCGGCGTCGAGGCGCTGCTGCGCTGGAATCGTCCCGGTTTCGGTCTGGTCGGTCCGAAGGACTTCATCCCGATCGCCGAGGAGACGCGGCTGATCGTGCCGATCGGCGAGTGGGTGCTGCGCGAAGCCTGCCGCCAGGCGAGGGAGTGGCAGGGCGATCGCGAATCGGGCTTCCGCATGGCCGTGAATCTCTCACCGCGCCAGTTCCAGCACAGCGATCTGCCGCTGGTGATCGCGGCGGCGCTGGAGCGCTCCGGACTCTCACCAAGCGATTTGGAACTGGAGATCACCGAAAGCCTGGCCATGCAGAACACGTCGCGCACGATCGCCACACTGCACCGCCTGCGCGAGATGGGCGTGCAAATCGCGATCGACGATTTCGGTACCGGCCACTCGTCGCTGAACTATCTGCGTAGTTTCCCGATCGACAGCGTGAAGATCGATCAGGAGTTCGTGCAGGAGATCGAAGCGAGCGCCCCCGACCGCGCCATCGTCTCCGCCGTAATCGGCATGGCCCGCGGACTACGCCTTCGCGTGACCGCCGAAGGCGTCGAGACGCCCGAGCAGCTGGAGTTCCTGCGCCAGCAGGGATGCGAAGAAGTGCAAGGATTCCTTTTCGGCGAGCCGGTTCCGGCGACGGCGTTTCAGCCGGCGCGGGGGAATTGAAGCAGCCACTCGAAAGGATTGATTCGTTGGTGGGCCTCAATGACGCGCGGCGCGCCACCGAAGCCCGAGATCATCTCCAACGAATCGAAAGAAGACCATGCTCGTGCCGGTGAATTCGCCGTAGTCGATTGCGCGCGCGTACAGAAGCCGGACTGCTCCTCCCGGCAAACGGCCGATCACCACCGAGGACAACGCTGCGCCTATGGGCAACGGCGGCGACGTTGGGTTTCCACGCTGATCGAGCCGCAGAAGGTTGCCCGTTCCATCGAGTTGCAGGTAGGCGCTCCAGTAGCCGGTCGTGTCACCTGACAACACGAGCCCGTTGGCTGCCTCACGCGTGATGATCGTTCCGTCCTCGGTCGCCGTCGTGCCGCCGAGCTGTCCTTCGCGCAACACGACTTTCGTGGCGACGACTCCGCTCGGATACGGGTCCAATTGGTAGGCGACGAGATAGTCGCGCCCATTACTTGCCAGGGAAAGGAGACGCTGATCGCGGCCTCCGGTCGCAATCGGTAACGGAACCGCATCGACTGCACCGGCGGCGGAAACGCGTGTTCCGAGGACGTCCACCATGTTGGCCGAGGGGAACTGCCACCAATCGCTGCCTACATCCCATGCGACGAAAAAGTCGGTGCCGTTTGAGGCCACCTGCGGCAGGTAGCCGTCGCTGATGACCAGCGGGCTCGTGTCGATCTGCCTCCCCGACGCATCAAAGCGGTACCCAACCAGGCGCGTCGATGTTCCCCTGTCGCTGAAGACGACCAAAGTCGTGCTGCCGTTGGACGCCGCGGCGACTCCCCAACCGGGACCAAGTGACACGGGCGGTCCGAGGGAGGCATCGCCGCCGACGGTCCTTGCGGACACGGCCGAATAATCGGGTTTCTGCCACGCCACGACATAGACCTCTCCGGCGAAAACGACCGCAGCCTGAGAAACATCGGTAGCGATCTCGAACGGAACGGCGTCGATGAATGCACCGGTTGCGTCTGTACGCATGCCGAGGAGCCGGCTGGTATCGCTATCCTCAATCCAGACGACGAGCGAGCCGGCCGGCGACGAAGCCGTCAACGGTTGAAACTGACGCGACCAGCCGATCGAGAGGAGCGTCGGTTCACCGGGCGCCGCTGCGCTCGGAGCCGCAGCATGGAAAAAGGAACTGTAAATCTCTGAGCGACTTCCTCCGGTGCCGATGCTCTGGTTCCAGACGAGCAGAGTCTGGTGTCCGTTCGAGACCATCGAAATGAGCCAACCGGCGGGGTTGCCCGTCCACGCCGCTACCGGGGTTGGCGCCATGCTTTCGTCCGCACCGCTGAATGGCAGCGTCATCACGTCGATGCCCGAGGTGATCGGAGTCGGATAGCGCGACCAGAAGGCGACGAATGAGCTGCCGCTCCAGAGTATGGCGAGGTTCGTGGCGTTGGTGGTGTCGACTGCCGGCAATCTGGTGATGCTGCCGCGGCGCGCGTCGACCGAGAAGCGCACGAGGCGCGACTGCTCGTAGCCGGGTGTGACGATGTGAGACTCGAAGGCCGCGATCGCATAACGTCCGCCGCCGAACGAGAGGCCGAGTGTGCCCTTTTGCTCGACGCTGCCGACGTCGATCGGAGAACCGATCGCCGCGCCATCCTCGTCCATCCGAAGTATGTGAAGGTCCTGCATGGGAAGACCGGACGAAGTCGGCCCGGGCTTCACGGTGCCCCACACAAGGGCGAATTCTTCCCCGTCGCTGGTGATGCGGGGGTAACTCGTCGCATTTTCCGTGCTCGGGATCGCCACATTCGTCCTGATCAAACGGCCGTCCGCATCAAAGATCGCTGTCTTTACGCCCGGCGAGACCGCATCGACGTAGAGCAGAAGCGCGCGATGGCCGTTGCTCGCCAAGCCAACACTTCCGACCATCCCTCCCACGATCGCGACCGGCCCGGACAGCAGGTCGCCTGTCTTCGAAAAGGTGGCGAAAAACAACGCCGCTTTCGCGGAGTCTTTCCATGTGGCCAGGTAAACCGAACCTGTCCACGTCGCAGTCAGTGCTTCTCCGGTCGTGCGAGGCACAGCGAGGCGCGAGGAGACGAGGCGGCCCTCCGCATCGACGCACGCGACATACACGCCGTGAGCGTTGCTCCACAACACCAGGAATTGATCCCCGTCGGTTTCGACGATTGGCCCGTTCTGCTCGCGATCGAGAGGCGCGCGCATAGGATCGGCGATCCCTGTCTCCGGCGTCACGCGGATCGCGGCATGCGCCGAGGCAACGATGAGCAGAGTGAAGAACGTGGTGCGAAGTGTCCGCATGAAAGTTATTTGACGTTACCACGAACGACTAATCTCGGGCGACCTTATCCTCCATCCTTATCGCCGCACCGCGCGGTGTCGCGGTCTCGATCCTCCAACCGCGAAAAGGTGTCCGGCGTTCTGCGCATACAGGCGGCCGTCGGGACCGATCGAGATGGGCGTGTAGGCGGCGCCGAGGGCCAGTTGCAGGAAGATCTTGTCCTCGAGCACGCCGCCTTGCGCGATCGCGTAGAGGTTGCCGTCTTCACTGTTCGCGTAGACGGTTCCACGGATGTCGATGGCCGGCGCGTTCACGCACCATTCGAAGCCGTTCTGCCCGTCGACACAGGAGATGTTCCCGTCCGGACCGCGGCCGCAGGCCTGGGTGTTCGTGCTCTTGAACTGCCACTCCTTCTTCAGATTCGGATCGAGCTGCGTGATGTAGTAAGCCTCCTGAACGTAGAAGTTTTCCTTCATCACGATCGAATACGTTCCGTTGTGTTCCCAGACCGCGGGCGTGGTGTCCCAGCCGAAATCGTAGTTGGCGAGGATCGCACCCGCGGACGAGAAATGGATCAGGTGTCCGCGCGCGCCGTTGTAGCTGGTGAAGGAACCGTAGAGGACCGAACCATCCGGCAGAGCAACGGGTGAGGCGCTCGAGTTATCGACAACGGCGCCCGATCCCGGCTGGTTGGTGCTCGGATCGACGCCGAGCGTCGCGCCGGTCCGGCATGCGCTTCCGTAGGGGGCGAGGACGCCGCAACCATCGTTGAAGATGGCGTGCATCGAGGTGCTCCACTTCGGCGTCAGATCGGGATTGACCGCGGCGACGAAACCGTAGTTTGGATTGAAGTTCGCGTGGCCAACCACGTAAATCGTGCCGTCGGCGGCGATCGCCGGGGCGGCGTTGATCCCGGGCCGTATTGCACCGCATGTCGCCGTCGGGGCGACGGCGTTCACCGTCGGAGGGAAGGGGTGGGGCTGCGTCCGCGCAAACGAAATCGTGCATTGGTCCGTTGGCTTCGGCGCATTCGGCACCAGCGACGCAAACGTCACTGCCGCGGCGCTGCCATCCGGCTTCACGCGCACGAGCCATGCGCCGGTGATGTCGTTCGACCACGGGTCGGCGGCGTCAAGGCCGAACGCGCCGTAGTAGATATTGCCGGCGGCATCGGCCGCGGGCACTCCGGAGACGTAAACATTCGGATCGACGCTCGCGAACGGATTGATGCGCTTGATGACGTGACCGTCGTTGCGATCGACCTGCAGCAGTGTTCCGCCGGATGCGGGCATGTAGACCGAACCATTCGCGAGAGCGGCGTGGAAGACAGGCTCCCATGTCGCGGCGCCGTTGGCCGGCACCGGTTTCCAATCGCTGGTCGCCATCCAGCGATCGACGAGCGCGCCGTTCTGCCAGCGCAGTCCGTGAATGCTCCAGACCTGCGTCTCCCAATGCTCCGGCGCCGTGTACTGGCCGGATTTGAATTCCATGAAGACGTCGTCGCCGTCGACGAGCGGGACTTGATAGTGGACGACGAGACCGCCGCCCGTAGCTGCCATCTCCTGCGGAACGAACGGGTCGTAGGTGATGTCGGACAGCAGATGCAACAGCGGCTGCGCCGCCACCGGCACGCTGCCGGTGTGTTTTGGATTGGCGCCGATCTGCGACCACTGCGCGCCGGCCGGTGGAACGATCAGGGAAAGGAGAACGATCGAAGGAATGAGTTTCATTGGGGCTTGATGGCGCTTGATCCTTTTGCGGGTGGGGGTAGTTTCGCGGCGCGTGCGGCGGTTTCGAAGGTCTGGGCGCGGCCGAGGATTTCGGCGACCGCGTGACGGCGGTCTTCGACGGCGGCGGCGAGTTGGGTGGTCGGTGCTTCGTCCGATTCCTGCAGCAGGCGGAGCACGGCGCGAAGCGATTGCGTGAGGCTGCTCAGCGTTTCGTGATCGGGCGCGGCGGCGGGCGGCGCTTCATCGTCTTCTTCGGCCGAGGCGCCGGCCAGTTCGGAAGCCTGCTTGCGAAGTGCGCTGATGTCGGCGCTGGCCACGGCGGCGCGCAGCTGCGCGCGGAAGGCGCGGACGCGTCCGCTGATCTCCTCGAGCTGGGCGATGTCGTCGTACATCTCTTTCGACAGCGCGAACTGCTGCTGCAGGTTGGCCGCGGAGGTTTTCACGCGCGGATCCATCTCCACCGTCAGCGGCTGCGTGTACGTTTTGCCGTTCGCGGTCAGCGCGACGGTGTACGTTCCCGGCACAACCCATGGCGACGCCGGAGCGGGCGCGGTGTCATGCGGTGTGGCGGCGATCGGATACGCGTTGCGTGAGCCTGGCGCCGGCGGATAGTGCATGTCCCACGTAAAGCGGTGCATGCCGGCGGTTGTCGCCAGCGATTTCACCGGACGAATCCACCACCACGGGATGTTGCCTTCGTCTTTCGGTGCCGGCGCGGGATCGGTGCTGGCATAGCGGCGGATGACGGCGCCGGCAGCGTCGCGAATCTCGAGGGTGACCGGACCGGCCGCCGCGGGAAGGTAGTAATCAATGACCGCGCCGTCGGGCGGGTTCTGTCCCATCGGTTCATCCGGCGGTAGCGGAGTATCGGTGTTCTTGTTCCAGCGAATCCGCCACGCGCGCTGTGGCTTGAACAGTGTTGTTTCCGCGATGCGGCCACGAATCTGGCGCAGCGGCTCGATGTCGTCGAGGATCCAGAATCCGCGGCCGTGCGTGGCGGCGATGATGTCGTCGTCGTGAACGGCGATGTCGCGGATCGACGACGCCGGCATGTTCTGGCGCAGCGACTGCCACGAGTCGCCGTCGTCGGTCGAGAACCACACCTGCGTCTCGCTGCCGGCGAAGAGGAGCCCGCGATGTTTCGGATCTTCGCGGACCGCGTTGATCGTCGCGCCGTCGGCGATGCCGGCAACGACGTGCTGCCACGTTTTGCCGCCATCGCGCGTGCGGTAGATGTGAGGATGGAGCTCGTCGAGGCGGATCGTGTTGATCGCCGCGTACGCTTCGTTCGCATCGAAGTGCGAAGGCTCGAGGACCGACACCTTTGCCCACGGTTTCAGCTCCGAGGGCGTCACGTCGTTCCAGCTCTTGCCGCCGTCGCGCGTGACGTGAATGAGTCCGTCGTCGGTGCCGGCCCAGAGCGTGTTGATGTCGAGCGGCGACGGCGCCAGCGCGTAGACCACGCCGCGCTGCGTCACCTTCGTCATTGGCGTGTTCACGTAGCCGCGCGCGCTCTCAGGAACGGTCCATGTTTTGCGCGTGAGGTCGGGGCTGATCTCCGTCCAGCTCTCGCCGCCGTTTGTCGTTTTCCAGACCGTATTCGATGCGAAGAAAAGCGCGTGCGGATCGGCCATCGAGAAAACGACCGGCGCGGTGCGCACGGTGCGGTAGTTGCCTTTGCGCAGCGGCTTGGGAGTGATGTCTTTGGTCTGGCCGGTGCGGCGATCGGTGCGGCTGATCTTGCCGCCGAAGATGATGTAGGGATCGAGCGGATCGGGAACGGCGTAGCCATACTCCTCCACGCCCACTGGATGCCACTCGCGGAATGTGATCGCCCCGTCGTCGCCGCGACTAGCCACACACGCCGAACCGCTTTCCTGCTGCCCGCCGCAAACGCGGTACGGGAAGCCGTTGTCGGCGTTCACATGAAACATCTGCGCGGTCGGCTGGTTGTACCAGGAGCTCCACGTTTCGCCGCCGTTGACCGTGACGATCGCGCCCTGGTCCGAGGCGATCAGGATTGTCTTCGTGTCATTCGGATTGATCCAGACGCGATGGTAGTCATCGCCGCCCGGCGCGCCGCGGAACGACGCGAAGGTCTTGCCGCCGTCAGTCGACTTCCACGTGACCACGTTCGCGCTGTAAACGATGTCGGCGTTCTTGGGATCGGTGCGCACTTCGTTGAAGTCGCCGGGACGTCCCCAGATGCGCTCGTCCGTGTTCACGCGGCTCCAGCTCGCGCCGCCGTCGTTGGAGCGATACAAGCCTCCCGATTTCGCGTCGGTGCCGCAGATCGCGTAGAGCCGCTTGGGATCGGACTGCGAGACTTCGATACCGATGCGGCCGATGACGTCCGATGACGGCAATCCGCTCTTCAATTCGTTCCACGTCGTGCCGCCGTCGGTCGATTTGAAAAGTCCGCTGGCCGCTCCGCCAAAGTACGCGTTCTCCCACGGACCCTGCTGCGCCTGCCACAGCGCGGCGTAGACCGTCTGCGCGTTCGAAGGATCGAGGATGACGTCGATGCCGCCGGTCAGATCGTTCTGGTAGAGCACTTTCTGAAACGTCTTGCCGCCATCGGTCGAGCGGAAGATGCCGCGCTCCTCGTTCGGGCCGTACGGATGCCCGAGGACAGCGACGAAGAGACGGTTCGGATCGTTCGGATCGACGACGATCGTCGGAATCTGTTGCGCGTCGCGAAGGCCGAGGTGCGTCCAGGTTTTTCCGGCGTCGATCGATTTGTACATGCCGTCGCCGGTGGCGAGATCGGGCCGTTGGAGTCCTTCGCCGCTGCCGACATAGATGATGTTCGGATCGGACTGCGAAATGCCGATCGCGCCGATGGAGCCGGACGGCTGCTCGTCGAAGATCGGCGTCCAGATGCGGCCGTAGTCGGTGCTCTTCCACACGCCGCCGTTGTTGACGCCGATGTAGAAGACGTTCGGCTGCTTGATGACACCGACTGCAGCGACGGTGCGTCCGCCGCGAAACGGCCCGATCATCCGCCAGCGCATCTCCCCGTACATCCCCGGATCGATCTGCGCGGCGGCAGGAAGTGCGGCGGCGAGGAGGAGCAAAAACGCAAGCTTCTTCATGGCGCGCCATTGTAGATGCTCGCATCCGTAGCGCCAGCGGCTCGCTGGCTGGACCGCCGCCGGCTCGGCGGCAAGTCAAAAGCGCCAGGGAGCCGCTGGCGGTCCAGCCGCCGAGCCGGCGGCGCTACGTTCTCTAACCCTGCGTCGCGCGAATGTGAATCTCCACCCGACGATTGAGCTGCCGGCCTTCGGGAGTGTCGTTCGATGCTTTCGGGCGCGTTTCGCCGTAACCGATCGAGGTGATGCGCGATGACGGAACGCCCTGATCGACGAGATAGTTGCTCACCGCCGACGCACGTTGCTCCGACAACGTCTGGTTGTACGAAGGCGTGCCGACGGAGTCGGTGTGCCCTTCGACCGTGACCTGTTCGTCGGGATAGTTGCGGAAGTTCGAAGCGAGATCGCGCAACGTCTGCTGCGATTCACCGCGAAGCGACGATGAGTTGAAGTCGAAAAGGATGTCGTTCGTCAGATTGACTGCGATCTCTCCCTCGGACGGACGCGAGACTTCGACGCCCGGAATCTGCTGCAGCTCCTGCTGCTGCTTGTCCATGCGATGCCCGATCGCTGCTCCGATCGCGGCTCCCGCGGCTGCACCGACGACGGCGCCCGTCCGGTTGTTGCCGCCTTGGTTGCCGATGATGGCACCGATGATTGCGCCCGCCGCCGCGCCGGCTCCCGCGCCCTGCTTCGCTTTCTGATTGGGATCGTTCGTCGCGCAACCGGCGGCCAAAACGATGGCGAGAAGAAGAATGGATGCTTTACGAATCATGAAACCCTCCAAAGTGCTCATTACAAGCGAAAAGGGCGCCCGGTGGGCGCCCCTCTCGTAGACATCGTTGAAAACTAAGCATTCGCGCGGACGTGAATCTCGACGCGGCGGTTGAGCTGACGGCCGCTGGCGGTGTTGTTCGTCGCACGCGGGCGGGACTCGCCGTAGCCGATCGTTTCGACGCGCGAGCCGCGAACGCCGAGGTTCTCGAGGTAGTTCGCGACGGACGCGGCGCGGCGCTCGGAGAGGCGCTCGTTATACGACGCGGGACCGGTCGAGTCGGTGAAGCCTTCGACGGCGAGGGTCGTGTTCGGATACTGCTCGAAGACGTTGGCCATCTCACGCAGCGACGAACGCGATGCGGAACGCAGACTTGCCGAGTTGTAGTCGAAGAGAACGTCGTTCTTGACGGTCACCTTCAGTTCGTTGTCGGCAGTGCGGGTCACGTCAACGCCCTGGATCTGGCGGAGCTGGCGTTCCTGCTTGTCCATCATCGCGCCGACGATCGCGCCAGCCGCGGTGCCGGCCAGGCCGCCGACGATCGCGCCACGCTTTCCGCTGTGGCCATTACGGTTGTTGCTGATGACGCCGCCGGCGATCGCACCTGCGATGCCGCCGATGATGGCGCCCTTCTTCGCTTTCGCGTGGTCGTCAGTCTGGGCAAAGACCGTCGTCGTCGCGAACAGCAGAACGGTGAGTGTGGATGCGAGTAACTTTTTCATGTTTCCTCCCTGGTGTTGCCTTCCTATTCGCAACGCAGGTGCCACGACCGCAATTGACGGCCTCTGGCGGTGTACGATTCGACCCATGGCGGGCGAACAATCGATGCTGGACGTTTTGCGCAACTCGCTGAGACACAGCGACTTGCCGTTCCGAGACTTCGTCGAGCTCGTCCTTTACCACCCCGAGTTTGGGTACTACGCCAAAGCCGAATCGCCGGTAGGAAAAGCCGCGGATTACGTGACCTCGCCTGTCCTCAGCCCTGTTTTTTCGTACTCGTTAGGCAATCTCTGCCGTGAATTCATGAGCCGGAGCGGGGACGGTATGTGGCAAGTGGTGGACATTGGGTGCGGTGATGGCGGGTTGATCCGGGCGCTGGCGGGAGTCGGGGGTCGGGCGCCGGGCGTCGTAGAAACGGTCGGCAGTGACGCGCTCCGCGGGCTATCTCCGACCCCCGACCCCCGAATCCCGACCCCCCAATTCTTCGGCCTCGATCGCAACCTCGGCCGCGCGGTTCCAGATCCGAACGTCACGTACGTCAAATCGCTCGACGAAATCCCACCCGCCGACGCTCGTCTCATCATTAGTAATGAGCTGTTCGACGCGCTGCCGTTCGCGAGGCTCGTTCAGCGCGGCGAGAAGCTGCATGAATTGTGGGTCACCGAGCGCGATGGGGCACTCGACTGGAGCGAGCACGAGGCGGATACGCGATACGACGACTACTTCGGCGAGCGCGGCATCAAACTCGATGACGGGCAGTTTGCGGATGTCTCGCTGGAGTGGTCCGCGCTGTACGACGACATCTGCCGCTTCGTGAACCGCGGCCTGATTGTCACCTTTGACTATGGCCTGCCACAGTCGAAGCTCTTTCGCGGACGCATGCGGCGTTTCGGCACGGCGGCCGCGTACTCGAAGCAACGCGTCAGCCGCGATCTGCTCATCAATCCCGGCCGGCATGATCTGACGGCGCACATCAACTTCGACGATTTGAAACGAACAGGGGAGGGTCAGGCCTTCGATTCGCTCTTCTTCGACATCCAGGCGAAGTTTCTCCTGGCCCTCGGCGCCACCGAGCACGAGCTCTTCAAACCGATCCTCGACGTCAGCATCGAAAGCGCAAACGAAGGCCTGACCCTCCTCGAAGCACGCGATGATGCGAAGCGGCTGATCCTCCCGGACGGCATCGGAGCGGACATCCGCGTGCTCGTGCAGGGCCGTGGGATGGGACCGGAGCCGTGGCGATTTCAGACGGAACTCTTCTGAAAAGGTTAGGAAATCAAGATGGAAGCTCGGGTATCATCAGGCGCTAGTTTGAGGTAAGGAGGTTTCTATGTCCCTTTGGAGAGTCACATTTGAGCCAACCAATCTCCTTGGTGGAGATCAATTCGGGGCGGAGAATAAGGATAGCGTGCCGGGCCGCGCCACGCTGCTCGACGAGGTCAACACCATCCTCGATACCGAGGGTGCGACTGCGGTGCATGTGACGCCGGTGGAGTAGGAAGGCGGGTCGCGGTTCGATGCGGCGCGGGTGTCCGTCGTGCCGGCGGTGAGCGGGAGGGCGGGACAGACACTCTGTCTGTGCTTGGGCAAGAGGCAGCGCCTGATGTTCGGAATGAGGCTCGCGCGAGGCTCAACGAATGGTTGACTCCTGCCAGTCGGCGTTTACAATACCGGCGGTCTCGCGACCGGTCTAAAAAATGGCGAACTATTCAGTGCTGCTTGTGGCTGCGCTCATCGTTATCTCGCTGCCGGTATTGACTTTGTTCATCATCACGCCGCTCGTGCGCGCCTCGAAGGGCGGCAAGGTCAAGTTAGAGCCGTACGAGTGCGGCGTTCCGGCCAGCTCGCTGGCCTTCGACCACCGCTTTTCGGTCCGCTACTTCCTCATCGCCGTCCTCTTCATCATCTTCGACGTCGAGACCGTTTTCCTCTTCCCCTGGGCGATCCGTTTCAAACAGCTCGGCTGGTTCGGCGCGATCGAGATGGCAGTTTTCCTGGCGATCCTGCTGGTCGGGTACCTATACGCGTGGAAGAGGAAGGTCCTTTCATGGGTCTGATCGAAAACCGCTTCGATCCAAACGTCCTCACCACTTCCGTCGACAAGTTTTTCAACTGGGCTCGCAAGTCGTCCCTTTGGCCGATGCAGTTCGGTCTGGCCTGCTGCGCCATCGAAATGATGGCCGTCCTCGATCCGCGCCACGACATGGCCCGCTTCGGCGCGGAAGTCTTTCGCGCCACGCCGCGCCAAGCGGATCTGATGATCGTCTCCGGCACGGTCACCGAGAAGATGGCGCCGATCGTCCGCCGGCTGTGGGACCAGATGCCCGATCCGAAATGGGTTATCGCCATGGGATCGTGCGCGACGTGCGGCGGCCCTTATGACACGTACGCGGTCACCCAAGGCGTCGATCGATTGATCCCTGTCGACGTCTACATCCCCGGCTGCCCGCCGCGCCCCGAGGCGCTGATCTGGGGGCTGATGGAGCTGCAGAAGAAGATTGAAAAGATGCACGTCATCCGCAAGGGCGGCGAGTCGTACGACTTCGCGCGCGCGGCCGTGCGCGACTCGCTGCGGCCGGTGCACGAAGGTCCGGCCCTTCGTGCGGAGCAGGCCAAGGCGCAGCTGAAGCAAGCGCCGATCTCCGGCATCAAACGGACGCCGTACGAAGAGAAGAAAGCGAAAGCGCCCGCACCGGCCGTGGTTGTCATGCCGGACTCCGAGATTCAGGAAGCGGCAGCTCCGGAAGAAGTGGAGATCGAGAACTAGCCGATGACGGAAGTTCCTCAGCCACCGAAGCCCGCAGCGCCGGCCGTTCCCGCGGTCCCGGCCGGCCGGAGCATCGACGAGATCAAGCGCGATCCGCTCGTCGCGCGCGCGTGCGAACGCGCCGGCGACGCGATCATCTCGGCGAAAGAGTTCGTCGGCGAGATCTCGCTGACGGTCGCGCGCGATCGCATCGTCGAAGTGGCCAAAGCCTTTCGCGACGATGGATTCAATTACCTCGTCGATCTCGCCGGTGTCGACTACTCGAAGTTTCCCAACTGGACCGGCGAGCAGTTCGGCGTCTCGTACACGCTCTACTCGTTCTCGAAAAACAATCGCGTCCGCCTCAAAGTCACCACCGACGAAAACACGCCCATCCCTTCCGTGACCTCGGTCTGGAAGACGGCCAACTGGCATGAGCGCGAGACGTTCGACATGTACGGCATCATCTTCGAGGGCCATCCGAACCTCGAGCGCATCCTGATGTGGGAAGGCTTCAACGGCCATCCGCTGCGCAAGGACTTTCCGATCCGCGGCATCGACACCGGCGCGCGCATCTATCCCGAGGTTTTCCCGGAAGGCGCAGGGCCGCAGCCGGGATCGACGGGCAAGGATGTGAAGGACGTCAACATCTACAAAGGCCCATGGGTGCACTACGGCTCGTGGCCCGCTGCCGAGATCGCGGCCCGTGCCGCCGAGGGTGGGCAACCGCCAGCGCCGGAGCTGGCCGGCGTCGTCGCCGACACCGCGCAGCCGACCGCGGATGCGCCGTGGCACGATCCGGAGAAGTCGCTTCCGGAGCGGATGGAGCTGGCCAAAGAAGGCAGCCTGAAGGACAAACTCTTCGCCGCGATGGCGCAAACCGACTGCACCGCCTGCGGCTGGGATTGCGAAGGCTACGCGGCAGCGCTGGCCAGCGGCGAGTCAACAGACATCACCCTGTGCGTTCCCGGTGAAGACGAGACCGAGTCGATGCTGAAGATGCTCATGGCAGGGGCGGGGAAGTGATGACGCTCATGCTGGCTGTCGGCTGTCGGGTGTCGGGTGTCGGGGCTTCGCTTCGCCACCTGACGCTCGCGTCCCGACACCCGACAGCCGACACCCGACACCCGGGCGGGAGGGCCAGCAATGTTTGACGTCCACGAAATGGAGGTCAACTTCGGGCCGCAGCATCCGTCCACGCACGGAGTGCTGCGCGTCATTCTGAAGATCGACGGCGAGCGGATCATCGACGCCAAGCCGATCATCGGATACCTCCATCGCGGTACCGAGAAGTTGTTCGAGAACATGTCGTATCCGATGTGCATCCCGCACACGGACCGCATGGACTACGTCGCGTCGGCCACGAACAACCTCGGCTTCGTCGAGACGGTCGAGAAGCTGATGGGAATCACGAAGCAGATTCCGAAACGCGCGCAGCTAATGCGCGTGATGCTCAGCGAGCTGCAGCGCATTTCGTCGCATTTGCTCTGGCTGGCCACGCACGCGATCGACATCGGCGCGATGACGCCGTTCTTCTACTGCTTCCGTGAGCGCGAGCAGGTCCTCGATCTTTTCGAGGAGTATTGCGGTGCGCGTCTGACGCTGAACTGCATGCGCATCGGCGGGATGCCCGACGATCTGCCGCCGGGCTGGCTCGACGATGTCGAGAAGTTCGTCGACAAGTTCGAGGACGCAGTCGACGAATACGAGTCGCTGCTGACGAACAACCGCATCTGGAAAAAGCGCACCGTCGGCATCGGCGTGATTTCCCCCGAGGAAGCGATCGATTGGGGCATCACCGGCCCGCCGCTGCGCGGATCGGGCGTCGAATGGGATCTGCGCCGCGCGCAACCGTACGAGTGCTACTCGGAGTTGAAGTTCGACATCCCCATCGGCAAGAACGGCGACACGTACGACCGCTATCTCTGTCGCATGGAAGAGATGCGGCAGTCGAACTGGATCCTCAAGCAGTGCATCCCGCTCGTGAAAGCGACGCCGGCCGGCGACATCAAAGCGAAGATCTCGAAGGTCGTGCGCCCACCCGAGGGCGAGGTGTACCACTCCATCGAATCGCCGAAAGGGGAGCTCGGGTACTACATCATCGCGGACGGCAAGACGCAGATGGCGTATCGCTGCCACGTGCGGCCGCCGTCATTCGTGAATCTGCAGGCGCTGCCGGCGATGGCGAAGGGGCATTTGGTGTCTGACCTCGTGGCGTTGATCGGCACGATCGATATCGTGTTGGGTGAGGTGGACCGGTGAGCGCTGTCATCCTGAGCCGCCAAGCCGTGCGTTGCGAAGCGACGCAACAGCGCAGGACGGCGAAGGATCTCAAGATGCGCAGACTTGGCCGGAGCCGCGTAACCCCAAACGGGGTTTCAGCCGGAGCCGCGAATCTTGAGATCCTTCGGCCGCGCTCCGCCGGCCTCAGGATGACAAACTTGGAGGTGTCTCGATGACGCAAGACCTCCTGATGCGCTACCTCATCTGGCCGCTCGTCAAGTTCCTGGTCGCCTTCATCATCGTCCAGGTCATCGTCGCCGCGATGAACTGGGTGGAGCGCCGGCTTCTCGGATTGATGCAGGCCCGCCTCGGACCGAATCGCGTCGGAAAAGAGTTCGGCATTCCGTGGGGATTGGCGCAGATCATCGCCGATCCGATCAAGTTCATCCTCAAGGAAGACATCGTTCCGTCCAGCTCTGAGAAAGTTGCGTACTTTCTCGGGCCGATGCTGCCGCTGATTCCGGCCTTCCTCGTCTTCTGCCTGATTCCGTACGGCCCGCCGCCGACGTTCGTCGTCACGCACGTGAACGTCGGACTGCTGCTGATCCTCGCGCTGACGTCGACCGGCGTCTACGGCATCATCCTCGGCGGCTGGGCCTCGAACAACAAGTACTCGCTGATGGGCGGCCTGCGCAGCGCCGCGCAGATGGTGTCGTACGAGGTGCCGTTCGGACTTTCGATCGTCGGCGTGCTGATGCTCTGCGGCAGCTTCGACCTCGTCCACATCATCAACTACCAGGCGAGCCACATCTGGAATCTCTTCCCGCAACTCATCGCCGCGTTCATTTTCTTAGTGGCCATGAACGCAGAGAACAACCGCACGCCGTTCGATTTGCCGGAAGCGGAGTCGGAGCTCGTCGCGGGCTATCACACCGAGTACTCGGCGATGAAGTTCGCCTTCTTCATGCTCGCCGAATATTCATCGATGATCGTCAACTGCTGCCTGATGGTCAGCCTCTTCTTCGGCGGCTGGACGCTCGCGATCAACGGCTACGGACTTACCACCGGCGTGCTGCGCGGTTGGGGTCTCGCCGGCGGCATCCTGGGCGCGCTGATCTTCATCACGAAGGTGATGTTGTTCATGCTGATGTACATCTGGTTCCGCGCAACGTTCCCGCGCTTCCGCTTCGACCAGCTGATGGACCTCGGGTGGAAGTGGATGATTCCGCTAGCGCTGGCGAACATCGCCGTTACCGGCGTCGTCGTGCTCCTCGGCCAGCAGTTCAATTTCCAGGGAGAAGTGGTGCTCTCGATCGCCGGGGCGGCGATCATCGCGTTCACGCTGTATCTGTTGCTCCGGCCGCGCGCAAAGGTGATTCATGCACGTCGAGTATCCGAAGCCTAGGTGGTCCGACAAGTTTCTTCTCCTCGACATGCTCGAGGGGTTGAAGACAACCTTTCGGGAGCTGTTCAAACCGAAGGTGACGATCCGCTATCCGGAAGAGCGGCTCGAACCGGCCAACCGCTTCCGCGGCATGTTCAAGTTTTCCTTCGACCGCTGCATCGCCTGCAAGCTCTGCGCGCTGGCCTGCCCGATCGACATCATCTACATCGACGTCCACGACGAGCAGCGCGAAGTGGACGGCAAGATGAAGAAGCTTAAAGTCCTCGACCGCTACGACATCGACGTGAAGCGCTGCATGTTCTGCGCGCTCTGCGAAGAAGCGTGTCCGACGAAACCGAAGTCGATCTGGCTGACCACGAAGACGTACGAGCTGGCCACCTACGACCGCAACGACCTTTACTTCAACATGCAGCAGCTCGAGTACTGGGAAGGGCGGCCGGAGTACGCGGGGCTACCTCCGGATGAGTCGGAGACGAAGCAGATCGAGGGAGGAACGGCGTGAGTCCGGAACTTCTCGTATTCGCCGTCATCGGAACGATTGCAGTGGCTGCATCGATCCTCGTCATCTCGATGAGGAACCCGGTGCATTCGGCGCTGTTCCTCCTGCTGACGTTCCTTTGCGTGGCCGTGCTCTTCGTGATGAAGGGAGCGGAGTTCGTCGGCGCCGTGCAGGTGCTCGTCTACGCCGGCGGCATCATGGTGCTCTTCCTCTTCGTGGTCATGCTGATCAACGTCCGTCATCTGCCGGACGAAAAAGTCCTCTCGAATTTCTGGAAAGGCGGCTTCGCCGTCGGCCTCGCAGTTTTCATTCTCTTCGTCACGCTGGTCCGGCCGGGCGTTTACCACGATCCAGCAGCGAGCGATAAGCCGTTGCGTTCGACGTACACGTATCGCCATCGCAAGGTGAAGAATCCCGACGGCACCGTGACGCGCAAGCTGATTCGCCGGGGAAAAGTAGTTGGTAATTCCGAGGCCGTGGGAATGGCGCTGTACACCGACTACCTCGTCCCGTTCGAAGTCGCGTCGCTCTTCCTGCTCGTGGCCATGATCGGCGCGATCGTCATCGGCAAGCGCGAACTCTCCGCGGCCGAAGAAGAGAACATCCCCGCGTACATGCTTGAGCGTTCCGAGACCGAGCATGAGATCAAGGAGGCGATGCGTGCCTGAAGCGATTCCAAGCACCGAGGCCTACTTGATGTTGTCGGGGACGCTGTTCGCCATCGGATTGGTCGGCGTGATCATCCGCCGCAACATGATCACGGTGCTCATGGCGGTCGAGCTGATGATGAACGCCGTCAACATCAACCTCGTCGCGTTCTCGCATCGCTTCGCATCGCTGGAAGGACAGATCTTTACGATCTTCATCATCACCGTGGCAGCAGGGGAGGCCGCGGTGGGGCTTGCGATCATCATCCAGTTGTATCGACTGAAGAGCACGATCAACGTCGATGAAGCGAGGTCGATGAATGGGTAGATTCTCGCAAGGCCCAATTCTGAAGGTGCGCGAAGCGCAGCTTCAGGATCTCCGGTGGCGCCGCGATGGCGGAGGTTCCAGCGCAGATCTGGCGACATCGCCCGCGAGAGCGGGCGTAAGAACCGTAGCCCCCGGTTTCAACCGGGGGAAAGACGGTTCGGGCCAAGTGGGAGCCCGCTTTAGCGGGCGAGAGAGAGGGCCATCGCGCTGCATGCCGTACTCGCCAGAAGTTCTTTCGCCCGCTAAAGCGGGCTCACGAAATTGGGCGGCCTCGCGTCCCCCGGCTGAAGCCGGGGGCTACGGTTCTTACGCCGGCTTCGCCGACGAGAGCTTCTTGCTGGAGAGGAGAAGCGCGAATGGTTAACCCGACCATCCTCCTCCTGATCCCTCTTTTGCCAGCGATTGGTGCGCTCATCAATGGTGTGCGCGCGGCGGCCGCGCCGCACACGCACAAGAACCGCACCATCACCAACGCCATCGCCCTCGGATCGACCGGACTTTCCGCACTGCTCGCCGCGTGGACTGTCATCACCTACGTCAGCGGCGGGATGTCATCCGCGTTCCAGCACGCCTACTACACCTGGATCCCCGCGGGACTCGGCCACGTCGGCGCGAACGGCATTGCCAATTTCGCGGTCGACTTCGCATTCCGTATCGACACGCTCTCCTGCACGATGCTGCTGATCGTTACGTGGATCGGTTTCCTCATCCACGTCTACGCCACCGGCTACATGGCGCACGAAGAGGGGTACACGCGCTTCTTCACGTACCTCAACCTCTTCATGTTCATGATGCTGCTCCTCGTTCTCGGCGCGAACTACATGGTCATGTTCGTCGGATGGGAAGGGGTCGGCCTCTGCTCGTACCTGCTGATCGGCTTCTACTACGACAAGAACTTCGCCGCCGACGCCGGCAAAAAAGCGTTCGTTGCCAACCGCATCGGCGACTTCGGATTCATCCTCGGCATCTTCCTGATCTTCAACACGTTCGGTACTGCCGACTACGGGAAGGTCTTCGCGCTCGCCAGCGCGAATCCTGCCGCCTACGCCGGCATCGCCACCACCATCTGCCTGCTGCTCTTCATCGGCGCGTGCGGCAAGTCCGCGCAGATTCCGCTGTACGTCTGGCTGCCCGATGCCATGGCCGGGCCGACGCCCGTCTCCGCGCTGATCCACGCCGCGACGATGGTCACCGCCGGCGTCTACATGGTCGTGCGTTCGAACGTCCTCTTCCGCCTTTCGCCCGACGCCATGCTGGTCGTGGCGGTGGTCGGCGCGGTCACGGCGATCTTCGCGGCCACGATCGGCATCGCCCAGAACGACATCAAGAAAGTGCTCGCGTATTCGACGGTCTCGCAGCTCGGCTTCATGTTCCTCGCGGCCGGCGTCGGCGCGTTCACCGCGGCCATCTTCCACGTCATGACGCACGCCTTCTTCAAGGCCTGCCTCTTCCTCGGCGCCGGCTCGGTGATTCACGGCTGCGGCGGTGAGCAGGACATGCGCAAGATGGGCGGACTGCGCAAGTACATGCCGAAGACACGGATGACGATGTTGATCGCCTGCATCGCCATCGCCGGCTTCCCGCCGCTAGCCGGCTTTTTCTCGAAGGACGAGATCCTGGCCACGACCTTCGAGCATCACGGCTTCCTCTACCTGCTCGGGATGATCGCCGCGACCTGTACCGCCTTCTACATGTTCCGCCTCTACTTCATGACCTTCTCCGGCGACTACCGCGCCGCGCATGTGGAAGGGCATCCGGAGTCAGAGCCGGAGCACGCCGGACACGACGTCATCCCGTCGCATGTGCATCTCGACGACGGCGACGCGCACTCCGACAAGGCGCACGGCCATCACGTCGACTCGCACGAGCCGCACGAATCGCCGTGGAGCATGACCGGCGTGTTGTGGATTCTGGCGATCCTGGCCGTCATCGGCGGCTTCGTCGGTATCCCGGAGATGTTCGGCGGCGCGCATCCGACGATCTTCCAGCGCTGGCTCTCGCCAGTTCTTCTGCCGCTCGGCGGCGAACATTTCGAATTCGCTGAGGCCAGCCGGCTGCAGGAACTGCTGCTGATTCTGTCGTCGATCGCGGTGGCCACGCTCGGCTGGTTCATCGCGTACGTGCTGTACAAGAAGGACTCCTCCTTCGCCCGCGCCACGCGGCTCCGGCTGCGCTTCGCGTTCCTGCACCGCCTGCTCGAGAATAAGTACTACGTCGACGAGTTCTACAACTTCGTCTTCGTCGGCGGCACGCTCGCCTTCAGCCGCGCGCTGTCGTGGTTCGACGCGCACATCATCGACGGCATCGTCAACGGCGTCCGCCACCTGACTGTAATCCTCTTCGGACACGGCTCCAATCTCGTCGACCGCTATGTCGTCGACGGCGCGGTCAACGGTGTCGGCTACTCGGCGCGCGGCGGCTCGCGCCTCTTCCGCAAGATGCAGAGCGGATTCGTCCAGAACTACGCGCTGGTGATGGCGGGCGGGATCGTCCTCATCGCCGCGGTCTACTTGTTTACGAAGCCTTAAGGGGAACGACGGAAGATGGGCATTCTCAACCTTGTCACTTACATCCCGCTGATCGGCGCGATCGTCATCCTCTTCTTCTTACGCAAGGAGAACGGCAAAGCGATCCGCTACACGGCCACCGCCTTCGCCGTCATCGACTTCATCGTCTCGCTCTACCTCTGGTTCAACTTCGATCCGCACGGCACCGGCACGCACCTCTTCCAGTTCCGCGAAACCTACTCCTGGATTCCGTCGCTCGGTGTCCAGTACGACTTCGGCATCGACGGCATCTCGCTCCTGCTCATCCTGCTGACGACGTTCATGGGCATCATCGCCGTCGTCTCGTCGTACTCCGCCATCGATCACCGGCAGAAGGAGTACTACATCCTGCTGCTGCTGCTGCAGACCGGAATGATCGGTACGTTCTGCGCGCTCGACTTTTTCCTCTTCTACGTCTTCTGGGAAATCATGCTCGTGCCGATGTACTTCATCATCGGCATCTGGGGCGGGCCACGAAAACTCTACGCCGCGATCAAGTTCTTCATCTACACGCTGTCGGGATCGGTGGTGATGCTGCTCTCGATCCTGGCGCTCTACTTCTTCAACGACGGCGGCATCCCGTTCCTCAACATCAAAGGCCTCGGCAATCCGGCCACCTTCTCCGTGCTGCAGTACCACAACATCGGACACCTGATCCCGCCGCAGCTGCAGTTCTGGATCTTCATCGGCTTCTTCCTCGGCTTCGCCATCAAAGTTCCGATGTTCCCGTTCCACACCTGGCTGCCCGACGCGCACGTCGAAGCGCCGACTGCCGGTTCGATCATCCTCGCGGCCGTCCTCCTGAAGATGGGTACCTACGGATTCGTGCGCTTCGCGCTGCCGATCCTGCCCGACGCCACGAAGCAGCTCATCATCCCGATCGTGGTCTTGTCGATCATCGGCATCATCTACGGCGCGCTCGTGTCGCTCGTGCAGAAGGACATGAAGAAGCTGGTCGCCTACTCCTCGGTATCGCACCTCGGCTTCGTCATGCTCGGCATGTTCGCGCTGAATCCGATGGGCCTCAAAGGCTCCGTCCTGCAGATGATCAACCACGGAATCTCGACCGGCGCCCTCTTCCTGCTCGTCGGCATCGTCTACGAGCGGCGGCACACGCGCCTGATCTCGGAGTACGGCGGCCTCGCGAAGCAGATGCCGATGTACGCGACGCTCTTCCTCATCGCCGCGCTGTCGTCGATGGGACTTCCGGCGCTCAACGGATTCATCGGTGAGTTCACGATCCTGCTCGGCGCCGCCAACCGTTCCATCGTCTGGGCTTCGTTCGCCGCGGTCGGCATCGTCCTTGGCGCCGCATATCTGCTGTGGCTCTACCAGCGCGTTTTCTGGGGTCCGCTCGACAACCCCGCGAACAAAACGCTGCTCGACGTCAACCGCCGCGAGCTCGGGCTGCTGCTCGCGCTGGTCGTGATCATGGTGTGGATGGGAATCAAGCCCGCCGTCTTCTTCGACATCATCGAAGAGCCGGTCAACTACGTCGTCCGCAAGGTCGATCCGACGTACTTTGACAAACGACCGATCGAGTATCCGCCGGCCGCGCCTGTGGTGGTCACCGCGGTCGAGACCACGCGATGACCTGGAACGACTTCATCTATCTGTTGCCGGAGATCGTGCTGACGATCGGCGCATCGGCGCTGTTGCTTGCGCCGGTCGTGGGCGGCCGCAAGTCGCTGTCCGCGAAGTGGATGATGCTCGTTCTCCTCGCGCTCACCGCCGTATCGCTGATCGCCTGCTCGCACGCGGTCGAAGGTATCGACCAATCGCGACAACTGCAGGCGATGTTCGCGTTGGACGGCTTCGCCATCTTTTTCAAGCTGCTGTTTATCGCCGCGATCGCGATGCTCGTTCTGCTCTCCGACGACTTCCTGGCTGAGTCGCGTTACTCGCCGTGGGAGTACTACTCGCTCCTCGCCTTCGCCCTCTGCGGCATGATGTTCATGGCCTCGGGCGTCCACCTCATCACCATCTACATCGGTCTCGAGCTGCTCTCCTTGTCGAGCTACATCCTGGCCGGCTTCTACAAGAGCGAGTTGAAGTCGACCGAAGCCGCCATGAAGTACTTCATCCTCGGCGCGGTGAGCTCGGGGATTCTGCTGTACGGAATCTCGCTCATCTACGGAGTCTGCGGATCGCTCAATCTGCTCGACATCGCCGCGGCCATGTCCACGATCATCACCAACGACGCGCTGATGTTCGGGATCATGCTGCTCGGCGCGGGGCTCTGCTTCAAGATCGCCGCGGTTCCGTTCCATGTCTGGACACCGGACGTTTACGAAGGCGCACCGACGCCGATCGCTGCGTTTCTTTCGACGGCTTCGAAAGCGGCCGCCTTCTCGATCTTCGCGCGCATCTTCTACGTCGGTCTGCACGACTTTCACCTCGAGTGGAACTACGTGCTGGCTACGATCTCCGCGCTGTCGATGATCCTCGGCAACCTGGCCGCGCTGACGCAGGACAACGTCAAGCGCATGCTGGCCTACTCGTCGATCGCGCACGCCGGTTACATCCTGCTCGGCGTCATTTCGCTCAACGCGCTCGGCCTGCGCGGCATCCTCGTTTACTCGATCGTCTACGTCTTCGCGAACCTCGGCATCTGGGCCACGGTGCTGATGCTGCGCCGCAACCAGTACGCCGGCGAGCGCGTCGACGATTTCGAAGGTCTAAGCCGCCGCGCGCCGCTGTGGGCCTTCGCCATGGTCATCTTCCTGCTCTCCCTCGGCGGCATTCCTCCGACGGCAGGATTCATCGGCAAGTACTTTCTCTTCGCAGCCGCCGTGCAGGCCGGCTTCGGATGGCTGGCCATCATCGCCGTGCTGATGTCGGCTGTGTCCATGTTCTACTACCTCCGGCTCGTCGTCGCGATGTACCTGCGCGAAGGAGTGGAAGCGGAGTTCGCGATCACGACGCCGCTGAAGATCGTGGCCGGCGTCTGCCTCATCGTCACCCTGGCCCTCGGCATCCTACCTGCGCCGATGATCGATCAAGTCATCATCTCGTCCAGTCACGTCGCCGCCCGCGCGGCGCTCACGCCCCATGCCGGACGATAACGACAACAAGAAACTTCGCCAGAACGAAACGCTGCTCGAAGCTTCGTCGATCGGATTGATGTTCCCCATCGCCATGGGCCTCGGCTACGCGTGGGGCTGGGGGATGGACAAGCTCTTTCACACCAGCCCGTGGCTGACCTGGATCTTCACCGGCTTCGGCGTGATCGCCGCCTTCATCAACCTTTTCCGGATCGGCCTGCGGAAAGAATGACGACGATGGCAGCAGCGCAGGATGAGTCGGCGCCCGTCGTTCTCCGGCGCATCCGGCTCATCGCCGTGGCCGCCTGGATCGCCTTCGCGGTGCCCGTCGCGATGACTGGCGGATGGCGTGGATTGCTCGGATTGACTTGCAGTGGCCTCGTCACTATGATCAATTTCCTTTGGTTGGAGGAGATCGTTGACACCCTGCTCCAGCCGACGCCGGCCCGGCACCCCTGGAGACTGACAGTACGTACTCTGTCGAGGTTTGCTCTCCTCGGTGTGGCGCTCCTGGTCACAATCTTCGTTGCTCGTATCAATGCGGTAAGTGTGTTGCTGGGGTTCTCAATTGTGGTGGCGGGAATCATGGGTGAAGCTGTGTATTCGACAATCCGAAGCTTCGCCGAATAAGACCTGAATGGAACACGAAAGCTCGATACTTTACGCACCGGTCAACGCGCTGTGGCACAGCCTGCAGCACCGGTTTGCCTGGGACATCCCCGATCACGTGATCATGGCGCTGCTGGTCCTGCTCATCAGCGCCATCGTCTTCCCGCTCATGTCGCGGAAGATCAGCCGGGAGAATCCCGGCCACTTTCAACAAATGCTGGAGCTCGTCGTCAGCGGCCTCAGAGGTCTGCTGAACGACATCATCGGCCACGGCGGCGAGCGTTTCCTCTACATTATCGGCGGCTTCGCGGCGTTCATCTTCGTCTCGAATATCTTCAGCCTCTTCTTCTTTCTGCAGCCGCCGACCAGCAATCCGAACACGACTTTCGGTCTCGCCGTCTGCGCCTTTCTTTACTACAACTATCAGGGCATCAAGACGCAGGGCATCGTGCACTACCTCAAGCACTTCGCCGGGCCGATGCCGATCCTCGCGCCGCTGATGATCCCCATCGAGATCATCGGCCACCTGGCGCGCATCCTGTCGCTCGGGATGCGATTGTTCGGCAACATCTTCGGCGAGCACGCCGCTACCGGCATCTTCATGGGAATGCTGCCGTTCGTGCTGCCCTGGCCGATGATGGGCCTCGGCATCTTCGGAGCATTCCTGCAGACCTTCGTCTTCATCATGCTGACGATGGTCTACATCGCCGGGGCAACCGTAGTGGAAGAGCACTGATTCGCAATTGATGACTCACAAGAAATTCAGGAAAGGAGGATAGGTAAATGAGCAAAGTCAAAATCATCTTGATGGCTCTGGTTATCGTGCTGATGGCCAGCGCGGTGTTTGCGCAAGCCACGCCGCAGGATCCGATCACCCAGGCCACTGCCGCGAAGTCGGGAGTGCGCTGGGGTGTTCTGGCGGCGGCATTCGTTCTCGGCGTCGCTGCCGCGGCGGGCGCCATCGGTCAGGGGCGTGCAATCGCCGCATCCGTCGAAGGCATCGCTCGCAATCCGGGCGCTGCACCTGCGATCCGCCTGTCGATGATCATCGGTCTCGCCCTCATCGAGTCGCTGGTCATCTACGCGCTGCTGATCGCGTTCTTCGTCTACAAGCTGTAACCCGCAACGCGACCAACGCAATGCGCAACGGCCCGGCAATCGCCGGGCCGTTGTGTTTTCAGGCGTCAGATCCGCGGCTTCGATTTCGCCACCGAGGCGATGATGCCGATGCCGACCAGTGCCAGCGCGATGATGGCAATCCAAAGCGTCGGCACGTGCAACATGTACGCGGCGATCGCGAGCGCGGCGATCAGGATGACCCAGCCGAGGAAGGACAGATTGAACCAGTTCACGGGCGTACCTCCGCTGAGGGACTCAGCAATGGCGGTGCCTGACTGCAAGCGAAAACAAAAGAGCCGGCGATATTCGCCGCCTCTCGGTTCGCTGCGTGAGTGGTTGCTGCTACTGCGAGCTCACCATCTTATCGACGACGGCCAGCGCGGCCTCGGCCGGCAGCTTGCTGCTCAGTGCGATCGACTTCGTGTCAGTCCACGCTCCATCGGTGTAAGTGATGTAGCTCAGAGCTTTGTCGGTCGCATTCGCGAATACGAGACGATCGCCACGCTCGATGACGGTGACCCGTCCCTGCCAATACGCGGTGAAGCTGGCGGGTGCGGCGATGTTAAGAGACTTGGGACCTTGCGGCCCTCCGCCGTGCACGCCTACGGGGATATGGATGCGCGACTCAGCCGTAGGGTGTAGCGTTACCGAGTGGATCGAGTTCTTCGTTGCGTCGCCAAAAATGACCTCGACAGAACTCTGCATCGGCGAGCTTACGATGGCCGGATGGCGCAGGATTTCGGGATTGAAGTTCGAATCGACCGCATGGACGTTGTCGTCAGCCGAGACGAACTCTTCGAGCGAATGAATCTCAACGGAACCCTCGGAGACGGCGCCGTTCTCGACAGGAAGCATCGCGTACTTCGCTTCTTCACCGTGTGCACTGGAGTCCCACCACAATGCATGGAGGATCAGAGCCGGTGCCTCGGCGTAGCTGCCGTCCTTCTGAAGCTGCGAAACGCGGCGAGTGATGCCGAGGCGCAGGTTCAGATGATTGTCATATCCGTGACTATCGATCGAAACGGCGCGCTGCCACTTGCCTTCGCGGAACGACGCGAGAAGCAGTTCGCTGGACATGCCATTCGGCATGTGAGTCCACATCAGAAAGAGCGTCTTTGAAGTGGAGTCGTAGGCGAGAGCGCCATCGGAGTGGAACCCGGCGGTCAACGACTCGGGCACGAGCAGGCGCTGCGTTTCGGAGCCGTTCTGAATCGAGAGTTGGAGAACGTTTGTCGCAGCGATGCCTGATGATTCCGACGGAGTCTGCTGATCGAGCGTGTAAACCGTTCCCTCGGGCGTCACGAGCACGTCGCGATCGGCGCCGACCTGCGCAAAGGCGCCTGCGGAAAGGAAGGAGATGATGAGAGCGATCAGAAAGCGTTTCATAGTTTTAGGTTGATCATCGACCGAAGGTCAATTGCGAAGAGTAAACTTTTCAGATGACGGAACTGCGGATAGAAGCGCGCGAGCTGCTCGAAGTGCTCTTCCGCGGCCTCAACGTCTCCTGATTTGTAGGCGGCTTCGCCGGTCAGGTAATGAGCATTGCGGACTTGCCGTGGTTCGCAGGCGAACTCGAGCGCCAGATTGCCGTAGTGACGCGCCTTTTCGTACTCCTCACAATCGAGATAACCGAAACAGAGATCAGCGTAGGCGTCTGACCTGGAGTGTGGAGTCTTGATCTCGTCGATGACGGAGTTCAACAGCCGAAGACCCTCATCGGTTTCGCCGACGAGAAGCTTGTTGTATCCGAGGTTCGTGATGATTGCTACACGGCTGAACGAATGCGCGGCGGGATCGCCCGCATAGCGATCAACGCACGCGAGGGCTTCGCCGAGGCATTCAATAGCCTTCGGGAACTGCGAATCGATCTCGTAAACGATACCGAGCTCATTGAGCACGGCGAGTTTCCAGTAGATCTGACCTGCCTGCTCGGCTGCCTGGAGTGCGATCTGGCCATAGAAAATGGCGCGCTTCGATTCGCTCGTCAGGCGGTGGGTAAACGTCAGCGCGTATGCGGAGAGGAACGTGTGATGGACGTTGCGGCGTCGCATCAGGACCATCGGAAGTGCTTTGACTTCCGGGCCGGTGCGTTCGGCCGCGATCAGGGCATGAGCCTTGTTGATCGTGATGAGCTCGCGGACTTCTTCGTCATCGGCCAGGCCGAGGGCCTCGTCGTACAGCGCGAGCGCCTCGTCGAAGTTTTCGGAACGGACTTGATCGAGAGCCTGCTGGCGCAGCTGCTCGATGCGGTTGGTCATTGTCATTTCGGACATTGTAGCTTCAGACATCGTCACCCTCGCTCTCCCCACTGTCTGAATCCCAGGAGCCGTCTTCTTCCTGCGCGCGTTTGAATTCGATGAAGCTCTCGACTTCCTTCTGCGCGGTCGGGCTGAGGCTGCGGTACTTCTGCACAACGGACTCGCTGCGCGCGCTTTCATCGAAGAAGTCGCCGATGCTCAGATCGAACGTCGCCAGGATCTTCAGAAGGGTGTCGAGGCCGACCTTGTACTCACCCTGCTCCATGCGTGAGAGGTCAGACTGATGAACGCCGATGCGGTCGGCGAGCTCCACCTGGGTCAGCTTGCGCTGGCGGCGAAGCTGCCGGATTTTGCGGCCGACGAGTTCGAGCTGTGCTGGCTTATTCATGCGGGTTTCGTTGACTTTTATGGGATACGCACCATAAACTTCGCAGCAATCTACGGACTCGACGGTCATCTGTCAAGTCGAGAAGGTCCGAAAACGCACAAAAACCTCCACCTCCTCCGCGAACTCATCAAAAGAGACTTTCACGCGCGCTTCACCGGCTCCGTCCTCGGCGTCTTCTGGGCCGTGCTTCAGCCGCTCAGTCTCGTCATCCTCTATTGGTTCGTCTTCACCTACATGTTCCGTCGCCCGACGGGGCAGAACGATCACTACATCGACTTTCTCATCGCCGGGCTGCTGCCGTGGCTCGGAATCAACGAAGGCCTGATGCGCTCCGCGACCAGCATCGTTGATAACGCACCGATGGTGCGGCGGCTGGCGTTTCGCAGCGAACTGCTGATCATCGTTCCGAACGCGTCGGCGATGATCTTCGAGTCGGTCGCGCTCGTTCTTTTCGGAGCCTTTTGTCTTCTGCGCGGGATGCCGCTGCGTCTCGTGTGGCTTTTGCCGTTTGTGCTGGCGGTACAGTTCGCGGTACAGGTCGGTCTCGGTTGGATTCTTGCCGCGACGTACGTGTTCTTCCGCGACCTGACGCCGATCCTCGCATTTTTTCTGTCAGTCGTCTTTTATCTCAGCCCCATCCTCTATCCGGTGGCCGGCCGCTTCGAGCGCATCTTCATCTGGAATCCGATGACGCCCTTGCTCGGTTTGTTCCGCAGCGCAATGCTGTCGGCCTCGTTACCTGCAGCCGGGTCGATCGTATTTCTACTGGCTGTCGCTACCGCGACGTTCGCCGGCGGACTGCTTTTCTTCCGCCGCGCACAAGGTACGCTGGCCGACCTGATCTGACCCGTTTCGCGAATCCAAACCAGGAGAGATGAATGCTCGATAGGAAGTTGATCTTTGCAACGTGTGTCGCTGCGGCGCTGGTGCCGGCGGTGTTCGCACAGACGCCAGCCAAGCCGGCTCCAGCCGCGGCGGCGCAGACGTCTGCCACGCCATCCAACGCAACGGTCCCCGAGGGCGGCATGCCGACGTGGATCAAACCGGAGACTCCGGAGCATCGCATGGAGCGCCTCGGCACGCGTATCGATCCGGGCATCAATCCCGATCCGGCGACGCACTACTGGCGTTTCGGCAAGTCGGCCCACATTGAGAAATTCGACCGGAAGTGGGCGGCCTACGATCGCGAGGAAGGCACCGTCCGGCCGATGGCGAACGTGAATTTCGCGTTCGAGATTTACCAGCAGAATGAAAAGTACGTCTGGGTCTGGATCGGTGATCCTGAGCCGCAGGACACCACGCAGGCAGCCACGCCCGTGCCGGCTTCGCGCTACAGCGACTCCGATCTCAAATTCTTCGGCATTCTGCGTCCGCAATACTTTCCACTCGATCCGGTGAAGAACGACCGGACGATTCGTTTCGAAGAAGCCTCTGATGGTCTCCCGCAAAACGGTTCGTTCCGGAACTCGATGGCCATCGCGGACATGAATGAGGATGGTTTTCTCGACATCGTTCTTCCGCCCCAACGCGGCGGCGCCGAGGGGCTTCCTGCCATCTATCTCGGAGATGGCAAAGGTCACTGGAAAGGGTGGCCGGCAACGGTTCCTCATGTCCTCGATTACGGGAGCGTAGTCGTCGCAGACTTCAATAAAGACGGTCACAAAGATATGGCCTTCAGCGTCCATCTCACCGGGGTCTTCGTATACCTCGGCGATGGAAAGGGCCACTTCACCGAGGCTTCCGACGGCTTGCCTCACGACTTTCCGACGCGCCGTCTGGTCGTCGCGGACGTCAACCAGGATGGTTACCCGGACCTGGTAGCGGTTACCGAAGGCCCGACCCCGCGTCCGCTCGTGGGAGCCCCGCACGCGCCGCTCATCGCGCTGATCAACAAGAACAAAGGTAAGTCGTGGGAGGTGGAGAACATCGCGCCGCCCGGCACTGTGACTGGCGGCGACTGGCTTTCCTCCGCTCAGTTTAACGAGGACGGGCGAACGGACTTCGTGATTGGCAGCATCTTTCTCGGCAGCAGGGACATCTTCTATCTCAGCAAGGGTCCCGACAAATGGGCACGCCTGGAAAACACCGAGGATCTCATCCCGTGGGGCGCGTACTTCTACGGTAACGCGGCCGGAAAAATCACCTCGAAGACGCACGACGACGCGATCATCAGTTACGTCCGCTACTGGCCGACCGATCTCGACCCGCAAGTCATGGCGCGGCCGCCACTCATGGAGGTTACGGCGATCGATCGAATGTCGTTTGCAAAGGATGGCACGGCGACGCGTCACCCGATCGTGAGGTGGGGCGGGCACCGGCCGGTGACTGGAGTCGCTCTCGCAGACGTTGACGGTGACGGCAATCTCGACGTCGTCTACACAGATTCCACGCAGCGGCAACTGGTGGTTCTTCTCGGCGATGGCAAGGGCGGTTTCACGCGCGCAAATACCGAGGGACTGCAACTTCTGGATCTCGGGACCTATGACCTCAAAGTGGTGGACGTCAACGGTGACAAGAAACCGGACGTGGTGGTCATGTATGAGTCGGGTGCCAGCACCAACGCGACAAGCGGGGAAACGACGCCGACGTTCGCTGCACGCAACGGGTCGGTGCATGTCTTTCTGAACCGCGGGCTTGTGAAGACCAATGCGCCGCAGAAGTCTTCAAACTAGTGATGAAGCGACGGGACCGGTCGGCCGGCGCAGGCATCGCTCCCGCATTCAGGGTGCGTCTGCAGCTTAGTTCGGGCGGGCAGTCCTTGCGTTTTCGATGGTTGTGCGGCAATCTATGGTGTAGCGGCATAAAAATCGTGGCGAGGGCTTGACTTCGAGGCTTTTCCGCCATACTGTTACCGGCAACTTGGAATAGAACGACAATTTTCAAATCCGACGCGGGAGGTGATCGTATCGTCGAGAGAGGGTGACCGCAGTCCGTAACCTCGGTTCTAAACAATCATTTAATGTGTAGGAGAACAGCATGAAAAAACTCTTGGTTCTGGCCATGATGGCCACCCTCCTGATGGCGGGTTCGGCGTTCGCCGTGAATCGGCATACGATTCCGAACGCTACCTTCTCATTCGGAGCGCCGGGCGTCGCCTCCGGGCCGACGACGACCAACAACGACGACTCGTGCGACATCGGTGTCGCGCCTGCCGCCACTCTGCTTCTGCCGTACTTCGAGGTGGATTTCACCAACCGTACGCAGGACACGCTTTTCACGATCACGAACGTGAGCCGCCTTCCGCAGATCGCTCACGTCACCGTTTGGACGGACTGGTCATTCCCGGTCCTCGACTTCAACATCTACCTCACGGGCTATGACGTGCAGGGAATCTCGATCAACCAGATTCTCGCCACGGGCGTTGTCGCGCAGAACAACGGTACGGGACCGACCACGGCGCAGTCGCCGCTCGGCGCTCTGTCCGCTGGTTTTACCGCCAACCCGAACTTCGCGGGCGGCGGCGCTTCGATCAACTGCGCGAGCCAGCCGGGATCGCTCAATTCGGCCCTCGTGGCAGCGGTGAGAACCGCTCTCACCACTGGTGACTACAATCCGGGCGGCGCCGCTGCTTGCCCGAATAAGGTTGGCAGCAACCGTGGCGCGACCGCGAATGCGATCGGTTACATCACGATCGACGTCGCGTCGAACTGCTCGCTTGCTCTGCCGACGGACCCGAACTACTACGCAACGTCGATCCTGTTCGACAACGTCCTGATCGGAGACTACCAGCAGCTTGGACCGGCTCCGTTCGGAACGACGGCGTCGTCGTTTGATGCCGGTGGCAACGCAATGGTTCACATCCGCGCCGTCCCCGAGGGCGGACCGGCTGGAACGCCGCTCGCCGGCGCCCAGACGAACCTTCCGTACACGTTCTATGACCGCTACACCCCGGCTACCAACCGTACCCTCGATCGTCGCCAGCCGCTTCCGGCTCTGTGGGCGGCGCGCTACATCCAGGGCGGCACGGGCGCTTTCGCCACGAACTACAAAGTCTGGCGTGAAGGCTTCGGCGCCGGCAGTTGCGGTGCTTCGCTTGCTCTGAACGGCGCCCTCCCGGTGTCGGAAATCATCCGCTTCGATGAGCACGAGAACCCGAACTCGAGCGCTCCCTGCACGGCGTCGCCGTGCCCGGGCGTGACCACTTCTACGATGCCGGAAACGTCCGCGCAGAACACCTCCAGTGGCAACTTCCCGTCGATCAGCAGTGCTGACGTCGGTGGTTGGATGTACCTCAACCTCAACAACGGTGGCAGCACCGGTTACTCGGTGACGCGTAACGTTGGCGGCGTTCCGACGATCATCACCGGCGCCGGCAGCACGAGCAATCTCGTCGGGAATTCCGGCACGGTCGGTCCGCGTCCCAGCCAGAACTGGGTCGTCATCGAGATGTTCGGCAGCACTTCTACCGGCAATCGCCTCACCGTCGACTTCGACGCGGCGTGGCTCGGCAACGGCTGCTCGACGGCTGTTGGAGTTGGTGCCGTCATCGCACCGGCTGGCGGTACTCCGGTTTGCCCCGCGGGCGACCCGGGTTGCACGCCTGGCGTTGCTCCGTACACCGGTACGAACACGACGCCTCTGCCGTAGTTTCTATCCACACGCAGTTGCTGTGAAGCGGGCCGGATTTTCCGGCCCGCTTTTTTTTTGAAAGATTCTTCGTGACACGGGGCCAGATTTGAGTAAAATAACATTCCTTCGGCAGCGTCTCATCGGTCGCTGGAGAACTTCAACTCTGGTGTGGCTACCGCCATCAGCTCCTATTGGGGGACATAAAGTGAATTCCATGCGCTTCAGGTCGTTGCTGCTCTGCGTGCTGCTCGTTGCCGCCGCTACGGGCGCAGTCGCTCAGACTTATTCGTTTCCTGCATCCACTCCGAACACCGACGTGCTGTGCTCGGCGTGCCCAGGCCGCGAGACCCTGCTGACGATCGGATATCCGCCCGTGCTCAGGTTTGTCGGACGCTGGGCCGACGCCGAAATCGAGCACGACTATCAACAGAACTTCCGTACGGCGCGCCCGAAACTGGCTCGGTTTGTCCCCGGCAAGAAACGGCTCTACACGCTGCTCGGCAGCGCGCTGGCCGTATACGACTCGGACCAATTTTTCGCGCGCCTCAGTTCAAAGCCGCAGGAGCAAATGACGCCGGCTACGCAAGTCCCGGTGAAGGGCGGCAGCGGACGGAGTGTTTCCTTTTTCGGTCCGGCGGAGGTCTTCCTCTGGTGGGATGCGTTCTTCTACGCCGAGAACGGAGGCGGGTGGATCACTCCCTTTGAAGATGGCCAGGAGCGGCTTTGGGATTTCGACTGGGATGATCGCGGGAACGTCTACCTTGCGTACTCGGCTTTTGGCTGGGGCATCGTCAAGGACTCCGGCGACATGGGGGGGAGCTGGATGCAGAGCGTCTCCCAGACGGTGAAGGTGAATAGTCTCACTCCCGACCACATCCTGTCTCTGAAGACGAGTGACGGTCATTACTACGCAGCGGTCAGCGACAAGAATATGCCTTCGCTCCTGCAGATCTGGGACGTTCAGAATCCGGCCGTTCCAGTCAAGCAGCCCGACGTTTCGGGCCGCTCCTTCTATTTGTGGGCAAAGGATTCAACCGGTTCGCGCGTCGCGATTACTGAATACAGCGGCGCTCTGTCGATCTTTACGACGGACGATTTCGTTCGCACGGGCACGCCGATCATCCGTTTCGAAGCCGGTGGCGGCGGTACGTTCAAAATGGTCACCAGCGATGGAACCAACTTCTACGCCTACGGGGCCTCGGGTTCCGGTCCTTTCATCTCTGTCGTCTCGCCGTCCGGCAATACCTACGTGGAGAAGCGCTACCCGACGAATGGCTATGGCGTGCCCCAGGGCATCCATTATGGCGATGGATATCTCGCGATTTACGGGGTAGAGATCCCGCCAGTCGGCACCTGGAACATCCGCGTCTACAAAGTGGGCCCCAGCTCATTGACCGAGATTCCGTTTGAAATGCCGGTACCCGGTTCCAACGGAACGCGCCAACAGCCGTTCTGGTCGATGTACTACGGTGCGAACGCTCCCCAAGGCTACACGCGTCCTAATTACAACCTTTTCATGGACGTTGCTCCGATCAAAGTCGCCTCCAAGATCTACCTCGTCGTCGCCGCCTACGGTCTGGGCGATGTGTGGGAGCTCAAGGCGGGCGATTCGCTCAGCGCCCGCCTGACCGCGTCCGCTGACGTGGCCAATCCTCATTCGGCCGCGGCTTCCGGCACCGGTCCGTTCTATGGCGACCGCCAGACGTTTACGAGTTCTTTGTCGTCAGGAAACGTAGCGAACGTCAGCTGGGACTACGGCGACAACACGAGTGACAGCTCGGTCACCAACGGCGTCGTGAAGCATCAGTATGGCGGCGTTACGTCACTTGCGTCGCTTCCACTGGTCCGCCACGCGACGGCGTCGAACGCGTTGGACCCGACGATGAGCGACACCCTTTCGGTCACCCTCGCCGCACCGCAGGCTCGCTTCCAGCTTGCAAACACGGCATATTTGTTCAGACAGCCTGACGCCAGTTCTACCGCCCCGATCGTCGTCGGTGACTCTTTCTTCGATGCGTCCGATGGCTCGGTCGAAGGCCACTACACCGATTGGGTCCTCGACGGCGCGTCGAACAAGAAGCTGCCGAGCGAAGCCTTCAGCGTCGGCGCCTGCGGTGCACACACACTCGCGTTCAACACGCATTACGGCCCGTACACCGGGACCGGCAGTGCGATCACCGCGAGCAGCGATCTTCCTCTGAGTATCTCGCCCTTCGTTTACACGGTAAGACCGTACGTCATTACGGTTCAGGAACCAGGGCCGGCATCTGTCGGCGATCCGAACGCGGTCTTCACGGCTGCCGTTCGTATAGCCGGCGCGACGGATCTGCCAGGCGGTGTGGGCACGGCGGTAACGTACAAGTGGGAAGTCATTGACGCGAGCCAGGCAGCCATCCTCACCGCGGCTGGTTCCGCGACGCTCGGTACGATCCCCGCTTTCAGCGTGCCGCGCTCGACGTTCAGTACCCTCGGACTGCGCGTGCGTCTTTCGACCACCGTCGCCGCGTCGGCAGTTCCCGGCACCGGCTGCAGCAGTCTCGCGACCGCCGTTGCGCAGAGCAGCGAGCTCAATGGTCCCGATCCGGTCATCGTGAAGACCGGCTGCGTGACCGTCGGCAGCCCGTGCTCCTTCACTGTCACGTCGGCGAAGAATCCAACCCTCGCCGGGTGGTCCTTCGCGTGGACGGTTAATCCGAGCGTCACCAATTCAGGCACGACCGCGGCGGTCTTTGCGCCGCAGTTCACCACCACTACGGACTACAGTGTCGGCGTTACCGTCACCAACGGCATCGGCAGCAAGCTCGCTACTCTCTCCGGCCAGCACATCGACAAGCCTTTGTGCTCGAGCGCGCCGGACAACATCAACAACGCCATCGGAATCAACACCAACACCACGCCGAACCCCGGAGACACGGTCACCTTCATCATGTTCCCGCGGGGTTGGACGCCTTCTGTTGAATGCGACAAGTTCGCCTGGACGTTCGGAGACGGCGGCACGTCGACCGAAATGATCCCGAATCACGTCTACAACACTGCCGGCACATACAACGTCTCGCTGGTACTGACGGGTGCTCTGGCTACCAACACCTACACCACCACGGTCACGATCGGCACCGTTGTCACGCCTCCGCCCCCGCCGCCTGGCAACGGTGGCGGATGCAGCGCGCCGCTGGCTAACAGCGCGTATGTGGCCTACACCGGCCCGCTATCGGGCTGCACACCAGTGACCGTCAGCGGGTGTAACCCCGGGGAATCGGTTCAGTTCCAGCTGTGGCCCGACTCCGGCTTCAACCTCAATTGCGGCACGACGTCAATCACGTGGGGCTTTGGTGACGGCACGAACGGCAGTGGACTTTCGCCGGCGCACACCTATTCGGCATCCGGCATCTACCATGCGCAGGTCACCGTCTCGAACAGCGGCGGGTCGTACACCTACCTGCAAAACGTGAAGGTTGGAAATGCTCAGCCGACGCAATGCCTCACGCTGACGCAGCAGACCGTCGCCGTCGCGTTCACTGGCACTGGCTGCACGGAAGTCGGCGGTACCTGTTCGTCGGGCTCGGTCGCATTCCGGCCGGTTGGTACGGGGTATGACTTTAGCTGCAGCGCGGCGCATACCTACGACTGGGACTTCGGTGATGGTTCTGCCCATTCGAATCAAGCGCAGCCGTCGCATTCATACGCAGGCGCCGGTACCTTCACCGTCAAGCTGCTTGTTGGGAACGGCACCTCATCAACGACTGTCACGCGCTCTATCGTGATCGGCTCAATCACCAACCCTGGCACCGGCGGCTGTGCGCCGATCGTTCCTGACCAAAACGTCTATGTCACGTTCTTCGGCGATGGTTGCAACGCGATATCCGGCAACTGCTCCGCGAAAGCCGACATCGCATTCGATGTGAACGCGACCGGCTACGACTTCACCTGCGCGTCGCACACCTATTCGTGGGACTTCGGCGATGGCGGCCATGCCACGGGCAAGGCTCCATTGCACAGATACACCGCGAACGGCACGTACCACGTGGTGGTCCATTTTTCGAATGGATCGGCGACGGCCGATCTCAACGCGACGGTGAAAGTTACCGGCGCTACGCCGATCATTCCGCGGGGTGGCCACGCTGTGAAGCATTGATCTTCAATCCAGATATAGAAAGAGTGGCGGGCTTCGGCCCGCCACTTTGTTTTTGCGGCGATGATTTCGCGTCACGGTCCGTACAATGACGGCAATGACTGTCGCGGTACGTGCTGCCGAGCTGACGAAGCAATACGACATCTACCGGCGTCCGATCGATCGGCTGATCGAAGCCGTCACTCGACGGCCGCGACATACGGTTTTTCCCGCGCTGCAGGACGTCACGTTCGAGGTCGAGCGCGGCGAGACCATCGGCATCATCGGCCAGAACGGCGCCGGCAAGAGCACTTTGCTCAAGCTCCTCTGCAGCGTCACGCGTCCGACCAGCGGCACGCTGGAGACGAACGGGACGATCGCATCGATCCTCGAATTGGGCACCGGTTTTCATCCCGAGTTCAACGGCCGCGACAACGCGGCGCTCAACGCGGCCATCCTCGGGCTCGGTCCCGCCGAGGTGAAGCAGCGGCTGCCGGCGATTCTGGAGTTTTCTGAGCTCGGCACCTTCCTCGACCGTCCCGTCAAAACCTACTCCTCGGGCATGTACATGCGGCTGGCGTTCTCGGTGGCCGTCAACGTCAACCCGGACATTCTCGTGATCGATGAGGCCTTAGCAGTCGGCGACGGCCACTTCCAGAAAAAGTGCGTCGACAAAATCCGCGAGTTTCAGGAAGAGGGGAAGACCATTCTCTTCTGCTCGCATGGGCTGTATCACGTCAGTACGATCTGCCGCCGCACGCTCTGGCTGGACCACGGAACGGTGATGCGTTACGGACCGTCGCTCGACGTCGTGCACGAGTACGAGACGTTTCTCATGCAGCGCGACCGTGAGCGTCCCGCCAGCGAGGGTGAGCCGGAGCACGAGCGCGTCCCGTCGCCGGTGCGCATCCGCGAGATTGTTGTCTGCGATCGCAGCGGCCGACCCCGCGACACGTTCGACCGTGGCGAAGACATTCACGTCAAGCTGCGCATCCATTCCGAGATGGCATCGCAGCCGATTCACGTCATCGTCGGTGTGCATCGCTCCGCCGATGATTTTCAGTGCTTCGCCGTCGGCACTCATGCGGATGGATTCGAGCCTCCGTCTGGTCGCAACGAGTACGAGTTGGTGGCGCAACTGCACGGTGTTCCTCTGAATCGCGGCGAGTATTCGATCATCGCGTTTGCCGGTGACGAAAACGCCATCACCGTATTCGATCGCCGCGACGTTCGCCCCGCATTCTCCGTGACCGGCGCGCGCTTCGAGGTCGGCTTGATCTCGCTCGATCACCATTGGTCACTCGCGCCGGCGGAAGCGGACGCCGCGCAGCCGGCCGGCAGATGACTTCCGTTTCGCTGCTGGTGATCAACTACCGCTCGTCCGCGCTCGCCGCGGATGCGATCGCCACTGCGCGTGAGGCATCGTCGCGGCCGTTGCAGGTGATCGTCGTCGACAACAGCGTCGACGCAGCCGAGGCGGATGCGCTTCGCACTTTCGCCGACACCGTCATCGTGTCTCCTCGTAACCTCGGCTACGCGGCCGGCATCAACGCGGGACGGCGTTCGTGCGATGGCGATGTCATCGTCGTCTCGAATCCCGACGTTCGATTCGGCGACCAGTCGATCGATCGGCTGCTTGACGCGAATGCCGCCGTCGCCGGCCCGAAACTTTTCTGGGACGACGCGCATCGCTGGATGCTCCCGCCCGCGGAACTGCACACGCGACGCGAAGTGATCGATCGTGTTTTTGCCAGTCACTCGCGCCCGTGGGCGCGACGTCGTGAACGCAGACGCTTCCTCGACCGCGTTGCGTTCTGGTCGCTCGATCAGACCACGCGTGTTCGCGCTCTTTCCGGCGCGGTCATGGCCATTCGCGCAAGCGCGTTCGATGGCGCGGGCGGATTCGATGAACGATTCCCGCTGTACTTCGAAGAGAACGATTTTCTGCGCCGTGTGAAGGGCGACATCGTCTACGTTCCGTCGGCGCGCTGCCGCCATCTCTACAACCAGAGCGCCGCGGGATCGGCAGAGGCGGCGTCGCTGTACGCGCGGTCCGAGTTGTTCTACCTGCGCAAGTGGGGCGGCGCGTTCGCGAAACGGTTTGAGGGACGTTTTCAGTCGTTGGCACCCACGGGAGGAGAGAGCGACGACATCGTTCTCGAAGCCTCGCCACTCCCCAGTTTCGAGACGGCCGCCGGTCATTTCGGTAGCGACGTCACGGACATCGCCGACGACATCTGGAGCATCTATCGCGGCGACGTTCTCCACCTGCGCGCTGTAGACCGGCAGACCGGCCGCGTACTCCGGTCGTGGACGAAAGCTAGAATACGGGCATGAGCGCGACGAGCGTGTCGATCCTGGTGCCTCTGGCCGGACCCGCGCCCGAGCTACCGTCGACGCTGGAGACGATCGAGCGTTACCTGCAAGCGACCGGTTTTGCGTTCGACATCCGCGTACTCGATCGCCGCGATGGTGCCGGCTACGGCGCGATGATTCGCCGCGGCGCGGCCGATGCGGGTGGCAGCGTCGTCATCGTCGTCGATCCCGAGTTGCCGTATCCCGTCAGCGCGATCGGCGACGCGGTTGCGCTGATCGAATCGGGAGCGGCCGAGGTTGTGTTCGGCCGCCGCGAGGGTTGCCGCGACAGCATTGTTTTTCGATCGCTGCTCGTGCCGCTCCTTCCCGATCCATCGCTGCAGTTGAAAGCATTTTCGTCGGAAGCGGCGCGGCTGCTCATGGCTGAAACGAAGTTGCGCAGCAGCGGATTCGATCTTGAAACCGCGTACCTCGCCAACAAATACGGATTCCGGATCGAGCGGCTGACCGTCCGCGCGGCGAAGTCACGGATGGCGTTCGGATTCTGGCGCGGCGTCGCGTCGGCGATCTCGATCCGCATGACCGACCGCCGCAACGGCTACCGTGCGCCGCGGCGGTGTCCGGTCTGTTTCTCGCACGAGGTCTGGAACTTCGATCAGATACCCGGCAACGTCGTCCGCTCCTGCAGCCGTTGCAAGTGCCGGTACCTCGGCCGCTTCGAAATCGGCGATGACAACCGGCCCGTGCGGCGCGTGCTGCGCGGACAGCATGCACAGGTCGAGGTCGGTGACGAAACGCTGCACCGCGGCGTGGCGCGCGAGAAAACGAGTCAGCGCCGGCTGTCGGCACTGCGGCGTCATCTCACCTCGCGCGCGCGCGTGCTCGAGATCGGCGTCCGCGACGGCAGTTTCGGCGACGCCGCCGCGCGCGAATTCGAATACGTCGGCATCGACCGCGCCGCTCCCGCAGCGCGAGCCGCACGTTCGCGCGGCCTTGAGGTGTATTGCTCGACCGTTCCGAATTTCGTCAACACCGGTCCGGCATTTGACGCCATCGTTCTCTTCCACGTCTTCGAAAACATGGCCGATCCACACGACGCGCTCGCGCGGATGAAGGACCTTCTAAAGCCCGGCGGTGTGCTGCTGCTGTCGACGTTCGACACCGAGGGGCTGGTGTATCTCATCACCGAGCGGCGGTGGATGACGCAGAACTTCCGCACGCACCTCATTCTTTATTCGCGGTCGGCGCTCATCGAACTGCTCGAGCATTCCGGATTTGAGATCGTCAGCATCGGCGCAGAGCTGGCGTACCGCGATCATCGTTTCCTGCGGCACTCGGTGGCCATGCGCTGGCCCGCGATCGCGCCGTTCGTACGATTGTTTTTGAAGGTGCTGCCGGATCCTCTGCTGCTTTTCTCCGGATCGATCCGCATCGTGGCCAAGCGCCGCGCCGGTGCGCCGGTGAATTTCCGCGCCATCCGCTCGGTCGAGCCGACGCATGCCCGTTGATTCGCGGTTCACATCGCGCGCGTTTCGGGCCGGCGACGAAGAGCAGATCCTCCAGCTTTTCCATCGCGCCTTTCCGCATGCATCGCGGGGCGTCGAGCATTTTCGATGGGAGTATCAGCGCAATCCGTACGGCAACGAGCGTATAGCGTTGACGTTCGACGAGAGCGGCCAACTCGTCGCGCAGTACGCCGGCTATCCGGTGGCGATGGTCGAGGACGGCCACGAGTTCCTCGCGAATCAGATCGGCGACATCATGACCGACCGTTCCGTGCGCCAGGTCGGTCGTGGGCCGACCAGCATCCTCGCGCGGACCGCGCAGCACTTTTACGATGCCTTCTGCCGAGGCAAGGTCGCCTTCAACTACGGCTTCACGACCGATTCGCATCGCCAACTCTCCGTTCGCTTCCTCGGCAGCGACGCCGTGGAGCCGGCGCCGTATCGCGTCCGCGATCTCGTGCGCAGTCCGATTGAACCGATCACGCGCCGCGAACGGCTGCTGCGCGGATGGCAGCTGGAGTTGGCGAAGGATGTTGGTCGCGAGTTCGACGACTTCTTCGCGCGCGTCGCCCCCGCGTACCGATTTCTAGTCCGGCGCGATGCGCGCTATCTCCGTTGGCGCTATCTCGAATGTCCCGACGTTTCGTACTTCATCGTCGCTATCCGCAAGTGGCGTTGCTTGGTGGGATGGAGCGTCTTCGGCGTTCGCGACTCGCGATTATCGTGGGGAGATGCGCTCTTCGATCCGCGATATCCGCAGGCAGCCGATGTGCTTCTGCGGCATGTCGTGCCGAGCTACGCGGTCGATCGCATCGACGGTTGGTTTCCCCCGCGGCCGGCGTGGTTCGATCGCGTTTTGCACGGGATGCAATTCGAGTCGAGGCCGGATCCGCAGGATTTGTCTTTGATGTGCGTTCCGTTCGATCTGCCCGACGCCAGCGCGCGCATCGCCGATCGCTTTTACTACACGTACGGCGACAGCGATTTGTTCTGACGGACGTGTGGCCAGCGTTCTGCATGTCGGTCTCAGCAGTCGCTAGAATGGAAGGCGCGGGCGCGGCATGAACCAGGTTCAGAATCAGAGCACCGGCGGCGAGAAACGAATCGCTGACGTTGACCGGAAACGCATTCTCGTCATCGACGACGATTTACCGTTGCGCGGCATGCTCGCCGCCGCGCTGCGCCAGGCAGGTTTTCAGGTGCTGCTCGCCAGCGACGGCGGCGAAGGCCATCGCGCGCTTACGATCCATCGTCCCGACATCATCCTCCTCGATCTCGCCATGCCCGGCGTGAACGGCTGGGATTTTCTCCAGCGCCTCAAAGAGACCGGCTTTCTCGGAACGGTTCCGGTCATCGTTCTCTCCGCGCACCTGCACGTCGAGCCGCAGGCAATCCTGCAACTCGGCGCCTCGGCGATCCTGCCGAAACCTTTCAATCTCACCGAGCTGATCGACCTGATCGAGCATCTTTCGCCGTGACCACGGACGATGTCGCGAGCCGTATCGCCGCACAATATCCGTCGGGATTTCTGCGCACGTACGTCCGCGCGAAATTGCGCATCGATCCGGTGTACGCCGCTGCATTCGAGCGCATCGGTGACAGCACGGACTCGTTGCTGGACGTCGGCTGCGGCGTCGGAGTTCTCGCGGCGTATCTGCGGATGCGCGGTTTCGTCGCGCCGATCCGTGGCATCGATCACGATGAACGCAAGATCGCCGTGGCCGCGGCCGTCGTGCATGACGCGACCTTCGAAGTCGCCGACGCGCGTGCGGCGATCGCGGCCGGCGGCACGGTCGTCCTGCTCGATCTGCTGCATTACTTTCGCAGCGCTGATCAGGCGGCGATCCTCGCAGCCGCCGCTGCAAATGCGACCACCGTCATCATCCGCGACGCCGTGCGTGATGGGAGCTGGCGTTACCGGCTCACGTACGCGCAGGAAACGTTTTCGCGCGCGGTGCGCTGGCTGCGCGCGGAGCGGCTGCATTTCCTGACGCGCGAAGAGATCGTGCGGCCATTCGCTGGGTTTGAAGCCGAGGTCGTGCCACTGTATGGGCGGACTCCGTTCAACAACTATCTGTTCGTTTTCAGGCGTTCGAGCTTGGGGATCACGAACGAATAGCCGCGTGCCTTCATCTCGTCCACCACGCGGCTGATGCATGCTACGGAGAAGCCGCGGCCCTGGTGCATGACGATGATCGAGCCGCTCCCGGCGCGCGGCACGATCCTTTGCGCGACGCGCTCGACGTCGTCACCAAAGGAGTCGAAGCCGCGCACGCTCCAGCCGACCAGCGTCATGCCTCGGCGCACAAGGATCGGATGAACAAATGGATTCTTCATCCCGACCGGCACGCGAAAAAGGCGCGGCGTCACGCCGGTAATCGTCGTCAGCGCCGCGTTGCATTCATCGATCTGCCGCGCGATCGCAGCCGGCGGAAGGCACCAGAAAGCGCCCGATGGATGCGTCTCCGAATGGTTCGCAACCGTGTGGCCGCGTGCGAGCATCTGCCGCACGAGTTCCGGCTGTTCCGCGCAGAGCGCGCCTTTCACGAAGAACGTCGCTTTGACATTGCGGGCGTCGAGTGCGTCGAGAAGTGCCGCGGTGTCGGCGGTCGGACCATCATCGATCGTCAGCCAAACTTCGTTCGAAGTCGATTCGAACGCTGTGATCACCGGTCCAAGCCACTGCGAGTTCGGACGGAGCGTCGGCCAGAGTACGAGCGCGTGCGATAGCGCCATGACGCCGATCGCGATCGGCCACCATGGTGGAAAGAGCACGATCAGCAGGATCGGAATCAGCAGCGTCGCGAAAGACGCAAACCAGAGGATCAGCGCGCGCATCGTTCTTCCGCCTCGCGCATGCTGTCGCGCAGGAGCCAGACGAGAACCGCCGCGGTGCCGTTCACGATGAGGACCGCGAAGAACAACCACGCCACGTAACGCGGCCACGAAGTCGAAACGGCAAAGTACGCCGATGCAATCACGAGCAACGCCATCGTGATCGCCGAAATGATTTTGACGTGGTCCCCATCGCCGATCATCATCCGCACGATCGGACCGATGACGACGATCGGGAACTGCAGAACGATCGCGGCCAACGGAATGGCGACGACGATCGCGGCCGGCAGGATCAGCGGCAACGTCGCCGCGATGTAGCAAACGGTCGTGAAAAAAACCCAGACCGCGACGCTGTTCATCTCCACGGCGGTCTGATCGCGGTCGATCGGGAGGATCAGGTGCTCTGCGTTGTTCGCAATCGCACGCGCGCCCCGCAGCTTCGCGTATGCGACCAGCCGGGACAGCGCGAAGTGATGCCGCGACGGCAACCAGCGCGCTTCCGGTTTATCCGTTATGACATTCACGACGCGGCCTCCGGCCAGTACGGCTCGAATGTGAACCACTGATACCAGTAGCTGCGAACGACATCCTCGAGCTCCGACATCCACTGTGCGACGGCGCGCGCGAAATCGTCGTCGCGGTTGCGGCTCCGCGTGATCTCGATCGGCCGCGACGTCACCAGCCGGTAGCGCCTGCGGCCGATGCGCACGACAAAGACCGGATAGATCGGGACGCGCGCTGCCATCGCCAGCGCGAACGGACCGGCGGGAACGGTCGAGGCTTTCCCGAAGAAAGTCGCCGGCAGCGTGCTGATCGATCCCACGACGCGATCGCCTTGAATCGCAACGATCGCTCCTTCGCGCACGGTGTCCAGCAAATCGAATGCGAGCTCGGTAGCGCGCGTGTTGAACTCGATTCGCAGTCCTTCCGCGCCGTGCTGCTCCTCGAACTCCCTCGTCTCCAGCTCCTCCTCGGGGGCGCGCACCATCACGATGCGGCGCGTCGACGTCTCCGAGAAAAGATGCGCGCCGAGGTCGTAGCTGCCCATGTGCGCGGTCAGGAGAATCGCGCCGTTACTGGCCTGCATCGCCTGAAAGTGATCGAGGCCGGCGAACTCCCAATCAGGAATTGTGCGCAGCTCCTTGAAGCGAACGTTGTCGGCAATCGTCCAGGCGTAGTTCCAGAAGACTCGGTAGCAGCGAAAGAAATTGGCGATGGCGAATGAGCCGGGCTTGATCACTTTCAGATTGCGCATGACGCCGCGGCGGCCGGGACCCCACAGCAGAAAAAACGCCGACCAGAAGGCCATGACGATCGGCTCGATCCACGGCGGCGTGTGGAGGATGGCGAAGCGAAGCAGCTGCCGCCAGAACACACCGCGCACGGAAAAACGACGCCACCAGGCCGACCGCGTCACGATCGCATGATATCGGACAGCGTCCGCTCGATCGCCGGCAGCGACGGCCGCAGAAGGTTGAAGAGCGCGCCGCGCATGAGCGCTTCGTCGCCGGGATAGGTCGGCACGATCTGCAGCGGGAAGCGCTCGAAAATTTCGCGATCGCTGCGGCGCCGCAGTTTCTGAACGGCAGCGCGTTTCGCGGCGATGCGATCGCCGTGCGCCATCACCCACTCGAATGCGCGGAACTGCATGGTCGTCAACGGATCGTCGATCGTCGCCAGCGGTTTGCTCCCGAAAAGTCTGCGTCGGACACGGCCCGCGAGGCTGCGCGACGACTTGGAAGCCTTCGAGAATGGCTCGCGCGTCAACTCGCTCGCATTCGCGTTGCGTGTGGTCGCGTAGTGATGAAGCCGTGCGAAGAAGGTGAAGAGCGCGGACGACGCTTCGTGAATCGATTCAAAGTTTTTTAGCACCGTCTGCAGAGCGTTTCGTTCGAAGAGAATGCCGCGCTCGAAATCGCCGAGGCGCTGGCTGGTCGCACTCGACTTGTGGCGGACCACGGCGCGCGGCTCATACGTCGCGCGGGAACCCGCGAGCCAGGTTCGCCAGCCGAAGTCGACGTCTTCGAGGTAGGCGAAATAGTCGTCGTCGAATCCGCCGAGCGCGAGGAGCGGCTCGCGGCGCGAAATCATGTTGCCGCCGCACGCGAAGAGGAGGTCCGAGCCCGCCGGCGGATCGTCGCGCGACGGTAACGGATAGCGGAATCCGTTTTGGAGCGCATGTCCGTCGAAGGTGAGCACACCGCCGATGAAGTCGATCAACTCTCCAGTCGGATCGACGATCTTGCCGCCGACGGAGACGACGTCATCGGGAGCACTCTCGATTGCCTCGACGAGCGCTGATAGCCAGCCAGGCTCCGGCACCGCGTCGTTGTTGAGAAAAATCACATTGCGCGCGGAGGAACGCGCCAGCGCTGCAACGATGCCGCCGGTGAATCCGTGGTTCTTGCCGAGCGGGAGCAGGCGAACGTCTGGATAGCGGCCGGCGATCGCGCCGATGCTGCCGTCGGTCGAGCCGTTATCGGCGACGGTAATCATCGCGTCGTTCGTGAGTTGACGCGACACCGCGTCGAGACACGCCAGCGTGTCCTCGCGGCTGTTCCAGTTGACGATGATGATGTCGGCGACCGGCGTGCTCAGGGCAAGCCTCCGAGCCGGCGCTTCACGCGGTCAAAAAACGAGCGCGGATGCTCGGGCACCTGCATCGCCGCCGCGAACGCGTCCTTCTGCGGATCGATGCGCGGCGCACGAACGAAATCGACGAGCGGCTGGAGCGTGCGCTGCCACTGGTGGTCTTCGACGAACCGCCGTGCGCCCTCGCGCATGCTTGTATCGCCCAACGCGTGCACGAGGGCTTCGGCGAAATCGCTTGCCGACGCGGAGCGCACGATCACACCGGCTCGATACTTCGTCAGCACCTCGTCAGTGCCGGGTGCGCTGCTCGTGACGACCGGTAATCCGCCCCAGAGGTAATCGTAGACGCGGATCCGCATCGACAGATCGGTCTCGATCGATTGCGGGTACGTCAGCAAGCCCGCGCCGAACCGGCCGTAGAACGCTGCGCGCTCTTCGTACGCGACCCACGGTTGAAAGCGGACAAAGTCGTAGTGGTTTCGTTTGACATAGGCGATTGCTTCGGCAAGTTTGCCTTGCGGCGTCAGCGAAGGATTCGGATGCTTGGTGAACGTCAGCGTCAGATCGGGCAGTGTCGCGCGCGCGATGGCAATCGCGTCGATTGCCAGGATCGGATCGTACCAATCGTAGATGCCGCCGAAGAGGACATCTCTGCCGGAATCGGCCGCGGGCAAGATGGCCGCGTTCCCGGGAGGAACGCCAAATGGCGCAATGCGAATTAGCGCGTCAAAATGCGGATCGTTGCCGAATGCGATCGGATTCACGCGGCCGGCCATGAGCAGCGCGCCGAGGTAGAAGAGGCGTTGTGCGTTGGACCCGCAGAGGAAAAGATCGCCTCCCAACAGCAACCGCATCTGCGTCGCGTAATCGTGCGTGAACACTTCGGCGCCGCGCGTCACGTAGTAGGTCAGGTTTTCGATGATGAAGGGATCGTAAAGATCCACGACGGTCGGAATCGCGCGTCCGTGTGCGAAGAGGTCATTCCCGGCGTGGCTCTGCACGACCGCGACGTCCGCTTCGGCGGTGTAGCGCTGCAGTGTCTCCGGCGTGATCGCATCGACGCGGCAGCCGGGCACGGCTCCGGCATCGCGCGAGAGCATCGTCACCTCGTGGCCGTCGGCGCGCAGGACCTTCGCCATCTCCAGAAATCGAATGCCGACACCGGCCGGCTGGCCGTGGCTAATCGGTTCCGGACACACGAGAAGCGCACGCGTCATCCGCGTCCCTTCACGCGTTCGACCATCGTGTGCAGCTTCCACGTGCGCGATTTGAAAATCGCGTCGAGCAGGTTCTGCATCCTCGCCACCTCGGCATGCAGCGCGCCGTTCGTGCGCTGCAGTTCGACCAGCGCCGGCTCGACCTCGGTCAAGCGTATTGTCGCTGCGTAACGCTCGCGATTCGCGCCATCGAGCGCGCCGCGAATCTCTGCGTTTGCACCTTCGAGGTGGCTGATGCGCATCATCGTTTCGTTGATCCGTTCGCTGAGCATGCCGATCTGCGCGATCAGCGATTGCTTGTCGCGTTCGAGCCGCGCCACTTCCTGTTCAATCCGGCTGCGCCCGCCGCGGGCTTCCACGAGATCGCCTTCGAGCATCACCGTGCGCCGTTTCTCCCGTTCGAATACGTTCGCGAAGAGGTTCTCGCCCATGAGCGCGGCGTGTTTTCGCCACACCTGCAGGCGAGCGTCGCGAAACTTCGGCGACCCCTCGGGATTTTCCAGGACGATCGAGCCACCGCCTTTGATGTGGCGGATCTCGCAGGTGATGCGCGGCACGTGAACGAATTCGCCGCGCTGCGAGAGGCGGATCAGAAAGTCCCAATCTTCGAAGAGATCGAAGGCAGTGTCGAAGCCGCCGAGGTCGAGGAAATCGCTGCGGCGAAGCAAGAGAGTGGGGAGCGGGATGTAGTTGTCGACGAGCAGCAGTTCACGATCGAAATCGCGCGCGTACATGCGCATCGGCTTGCGCTCGGCGCCATCGATGAATGCGGAAACGGCGTCGCTGTACCACGCGGTTGCATTCGATCCACGCGCCGCATTCGCAAGCGTCGCCAGGTGTTCGGGGTAATAGAGATCGTCGTCGTCGAGAAAGGCGACGTACGCATTCTTCGCCGCTTTCGCCCCCGCATTCGCGGCCTCGGAACGCCCGCGCGATGTTTCATGCTCGACCAATGTGACGCCATCGACATTCGGATGAGTGCCACCGTCATTCAGGACGACGATCTCCACCGGATAGCCGGTCGCGCGGATCGACGCAATCGCCTCGGCTAGCAGCGCCGGCCGATCCTTCGTCCGCACGATGACGCTGATCGGCAGTGGCTTGTCGACGACATCAAGACGACTTGGCCCCATCGCCTCGCGCAGTGCGCTAAACGGCGTCGTGCGCAGCGATGGCAAGGGCGTCGTCCAATACCCCTCGGCGAACTTCACGTGCGACGGCAGCGTCATCGTCCGCCATGCGTTCAGTCCACGCGCGTAGGACGTGTAGTCGCGAACGGCCGATTGCGATTTATGCGTCGCGATCGCCGCGTATTTCGCGTCGGCAACGGAAGTGATATCGACGAGCGCATTTGGCCGCAGCGGAGCGCTGACTTCGTAAAACGCCACGCGTGCGACAGCGAGATCGGCGAAGAGCGATGCATCGCGCGCGATGAGATCGCAGAAGGCGCGCGACAACGCCACGTGATCGGGATGAATCTCCAGCGGACTGGGAACCGCGATCAGATCGGGTTTCCACTCCCGAAGAATCGCGGCGAGACGGTCGTCAACTTCGGCGGCGGCGGACAGTTCGCGATCGGGAAATCCGAGAAACTCGATCGTGGCGTCGCCGAGTAGCGCGAGCGCGGCGCGCGACTCCGATTCGCGCTGAGACGCGTCGCCGGCCTGCGCGCCATCCGTCGCCACGACCACATGCACCTTCCGGCCTTCGCGCAGATGGAGCGCCACCAGGCCGCCGCAACCGATCACTTCATCGTCCGGATGCGGCGCCAGCACGAGGAGGTGCTCGCCGCGTAAGTCCTGCGGCTCGAATGGAATCGCCTCCGACTCGGGCATGGTCATGGCATCGGATTATAGGTGCTCCGTATAATTCAGCCATCCGTGAGACGTGACGAGCAGCAACCGATCGCCGGGGTCCTGTCGCTGATCCGCGAGCTCACCGGCCCCGCCACGCGCGCCGACAACATCGCCGACCTCTTCGTCTCGTCATTCCGCGCGCTCGATCACGCCATCGATTTCGATCTCGCCGCCGCGGTGATGCTCGAACAGAACCTCGACCTCTACGTCGTCACGCGCGAAGACGCCGGATCACTTATCGGCCCGGCGCTGATCGAGAGCTTGCGGCGCACGCTCGAGACGATGATCCCGGTGTCATTCGCCGCAGCGGACGTCATCGTCAAAGCGGAGCGCAGCGATCTTCCGCGGCGCGGTAGCGGCGACAGCATCGAGCACTCCACGCACGCCGTCATCACCGTCGAGAACCGCAGCAGCGGCGTGCTGCTGGTCTATCGCAGCGAGCCGTTCGGCGAACAGGAGCGGCAGATCGTCGAGATCTTCGCGGCGCAGGTGTCGCTGCTCATCGGTCAGCTCAGCGCGCGCGAACAGATTCAGGGTCTCGCCGACACCGACGACCTCACCGGCATCGCCAACAAGCGCTACTTCCGCCGCCAACTGCCGCAGGAGATGGAGCGCGCCCGCGTCTACTCGCTTCCACTCACATTATTGATGTTCGACATCGACGACTTCAAAGCGATCAACGACAACTTCGGCCACACGGTCGGCGACGTCGTTCTCTCGGAGCTCTGCGGCGCGGTGCGCGAGACGCTCCGTCCTCCAGATCTCTTTGCCCGCTTCGGCGGTGACGAGTTCGCGATCATCCTCCCGCACACCGACCTCGGCGGCGCCTGCGCCGTGGCCGACCGCATCCTGCAGAAAGTCCGCATGTTGACCATCCCCGCCGACGACGAAGGCTCCATCCGCTGCTCGATCTCCCTCGGCATCGCCGACTACCAGCGCACCGACAGCACGGCCGCGGATGTCATCCGCCGCGCGGATGAACGGCTCTACGAAGCGAAGCGGGCCGGGAAGAACCGGTACTCGCTGTCATCCTGAGCCGCCGAAGGCGTTGGAGCGCGAAGCGCGGAACGCCGCAGGACGGTCGAAGGACCCCCCAAGTGCTTGCCTTGTAATACGCCGCCCAACCGGGTTAGCAGCTGGGGGTCCTTCGACCGTCCTACGCGACTTCGCGCTTCGCGCTACGTCGCTCCGGCGGCTCAGGATGACAGCGCGATAAACTCCACGACTAATGCCCAACCGCTACCTGATCGCCAACTGGAAGATGAACATCCCGCCGGAAGGCATCGCTACATATCTCGATGCGGTCAAAGACGCGAATGCCGTCATCGCGCCGCCGTTCGTCTACCTGAAAGACGTCGCCGCGAAGTTCGCCAACGCCGCCGCGCAGAACTGCGCGGATCAAAAGTCCGGCGCGTTCACCGGTGAAATCTCCGCCGACATGCTGCGCGATTGCGGCGCACGTTTCGTCATCATCGGTCACTCCGAGCGGCGAACGATTTACGGTGAAGACGACGCACTCATCGCTCGCAAGCTGGCGATGGTCATCGACGCCGGACTGACTCCAATCCTCTGCATCGGCGAGAACGAACAGCAGCGCGAACGCGGTCACGCGGTCAGTTTTTGTTCCGATCAACTCCGCGCCGCCGCGATCCCGCAGCTCGCGAACGCGAACGAAATCATCGTCGCGTACGAGCCGATCTGGGCCATCGGTACGGGACGCAACGCAACCGGCGACATGGCCGCGGAGATCGTCGGTGCGATTCGCGATGCGGTCGCGCGCTTCTGGCCGAGCGGACTGGCAACGCCGGTTCTTTACGGCGGGAGCGTCACGCCGGACAACGTCGATGACCTCATCGAACACGGCCGCATCGACGGCTTTCTGGTCGGCGGCGCGAGCCTCGATTCGAAGAAGTTTCTGGCGCTCGCCGAGGCGATGAAGAGGCTTCCGGCGCAGCCTTGACACCCGGTGCCATTCCGGGAAGAATTCGCCCCCTTGCCCCGTTAGCAGCTTCGCTTCGGAGAATCCATGATCGTACTTCTTGTCATATTGCACATCGTCATCAGCCTGTTCCTGATTCTCGTCGTCCTTCTGCAGCAGGGGAAGGGGGCGGATCTCGCGGGCGCGTTCGGCGGTGGCGGCTCGCAGACCGCATTCGGCGCGCGCGGCGCGACCACGCTCCTGCACAAGCTGACGACCAGCTTCTTCGTCCTCTTTGTCATCACCTCGCTCACGCTGGCGATCCTTCAGGCTCGCCCGCGCTCCTCGGTCATGAGCGGCGCACCCTCAGCGCCGGCAGCTCCAGCCAAGAAGTAGCAGCGTTCTTTAAAGCCCAAGTGGCGGAATTGGTAGACGCGCACGTTTGAGGGGCGTGTGGAGAAATCCGTGCCGGTTCGAGTCCGGCCTTGGGCACCAAAGAGCATGACAACTGCCGAAGCGCGAACGAAGCTGCACGACCTCATCGAATCGCTGCCCAGCGAAGATGTGCCTACCGCGCTGCGCGTTCTCGAAGCGCTGAACTCCACCTCCGACTCCATTCCGCTCGCTTTGCGCGACATCCCGTTCGATGACGAACCGGAAACCGACGAGGAACGCGCAGCTGTCGCAGAGGCACTTCGCGAGATCGAAGAAGGGAAAGGAATCCCCCACGATGAGGCCATGCGGCGCCTCGGGCTGGCATGAGCTGGCAAGGGATCTGGGCGCCGCGGGCTCTGAAGGAGCTGGCTCGTCTCGACCGCGGGGAACAGCATAGGGTCCGGCAGGCGGTGGAAGCGTTTGCAAGCGAGTCCAAAGGCGACGTGCGCCGACTTCAAGATATCACACCACCTGAGTACAGACTTCGGGTAGGAAAGTGGCGTGTGCTGTTCCGTCTCGATCACGATCGCCGCGCCATGCAGATTCTGCACGTGCTCCGCCGTGATGAGGCTTACTAACTACTTCTCGGCGATCCGCTTCGCGTAGTCCGCGGCGCGATCCAGAAATCCTTCGATCGACCGTCCCAGCGCGAGCTTCTCGTTGAGCTCCGCCGCTTTTTCGAAATCGATGCGCAGACGTTCGGCCTCGGCGAGGTAGTAGTCGCGCAGGCCGGACTCGATCTGGAACTCCGGATACTTCTCGGCCAGCGTGCGCATCCACTCTTCGACCTGGCGGCGGCGGTCTTTGTCGCCGGCTCCGCTCTTCAGATCGTCGAGCAGCGTTTTGACGACGCCCGAAAGGATCTGGGTGCGCTGATCGTGCAGGGGTTCGTCGGCCATGGGCGCGGATGTTAGCAGCGATTACAATGCGCCGCGATGAAAGTCCTGGTCGCGAATCGCGGCGAGATCGCGGTCCGCGTCATGCGCGCCTGCCGCGAAGTTGGCTACCCGACGGTGGCCGTTTACTCCGAGCCCGACCGCGCCGCGCTGCACGTTCTCTACGCCGATGAAGCGATGCCGATCGGGCCCGCGCCGTCGCGCGAAAGTTACCTGCGCATCGACCGCATCCTCGATGCCGCGAAGAAGACCGGCGCGGAAGCCATCCACCCCGGCTACGGCTTCCTCGCCGAGAATGCGAACTTCGCCCGCGCCTGCCGCGATGCCGGCATCATCTTCATCGGCCCGTCGCCGGAATCGATCGAAGCGATGGGATCGAAGACCGAGTCGCGGCAGCGGATGCAGGCCGCGGGCGTGCCGGTCGTTCCGGGGCTGACGGAGGCCGTCCAATCGTTCGACGAGATCGAAGCGTTCGCGCGCGACGCCGGCTTCCCGATCATGATCAAAGCCTCGGCGGGCGGCGGCGGGAAAGGGATGCGCCTCGTCGAACATGCCGACGATTTGAAATCATCGTTCGATCGCGTCACCAGCGAAGCGCAATCGTTCTTCGGCGATGCCGCCGTCTACGCGGAGAAATTCATCGCGTCGCCGCGCCACATCGAAGTGCAGATCCTCGGCGATCAGCACGGCAACGTCATCCACGTCGGCGAGCGCGAATGCACGTTGCAGCGGCGCAATCAAAAGGTCGTTGAAGAGAGTCCGTCGCCCGTCGTCGACGCCGAGCTGCGCGAGCGCCTCGGCGCGATGGCGGTGAAGGCCGCGGCCGCGGTCAACTACTACTCCGCGGGCACGATCGAGTGCCTGATGGGACCGGACAAACAGTTCTACTTCCTCGAAATGAACACGCGGCTGCAGGTCGAGCACCCGGTCACGGAGATGGTGTGGGGGATCGATCTCGTCAAAGCGCAGCTCCGCGTCGCGCGCGGCGAGAAACTCGGATTCGCGCAGAGCGATCTTGCGCCGAACGGGCACGCCATTGAGTGCCGCGTGTATGCCGAGGATCCGGCGAGGAAGTTCGCGCCATCGCCGGGGTTGATCCGGCATCTCGACCTGCCGCAGGGTCCCGGCGTGCGCAACGACAACGGCGTCTATGCCGGCTACACCGTGCCGGTTTACTACGACCCGATGCTGTCGAAACTGATCTGCCACGCCGGCACGCGCGGCGAGGCCATCGATCGCATGTTGCGCGCGCTGCAGGAGTATCGCGTGGACGGCATCAAGACCACGATCCCGTTCTTCAGCTTTCTCATGCAACACCCCGACTTCCGCGCCGCGAATTTCGACACCAGCTTCATCGACCGCATCCTGCCGCAGCTCGATCTCGAACATCGTCCGGCGGATGACGCCACGCGCGCCGCCGCGCTCGCCGCCGCGGCCATCATCGCGTTCGAGGATGCGCAGAACGTGCGGCTGCCGGAAGAAACCGTCTCGCGCTGGCGGCAGGCGGCGCGCATCGAAGCGACACGGGGGCGCGATTGATCTTCAACGCCCGCTATCGCGACGAAGAGATCCCGCTCGAAGTCGAGCGCCACGGCAGCACGTATCGCGTGAAGATCGGCGAGCGCTGGATCGTCGCGGATCTGATCACCGCCGGTGGATTGCGATCGCTGCGCCTCGAAGACGGCACGCAGTTCCTGCTCGCGCATCACCGGGAAGGGACGACGCACCAGATCACGATCGGCGCGTCGCGGCTGGACATCGAGATCGTCGATCCGCTCGCCCTCCGCCGCAAGCGCGGCGACGATCACCTCGGCGACAGCGGCATCATCAAAGCGCTCATGCCCGGCCGCATCGCTCGCGTGCTGGTCGAAAAAGGTGCCGAAGTCCAACGCGGAACGGGTCTGCTCGTCCTCGAAGCGATGAAGATGGAGAACGAGATCCCCGCGCCCGCGGACGGCGTCATCGACGAGATTTTTGTCAAAGCCGGCGACACGGTCGAAGGCGGCGCAGACCTTTTGCACCTGAGAGCACTTTAGCTCCCAGGGCGATCTATATAATTCGCCCACATGTCCACTATCGATCCGTTCGTCGCAGGCGGGACGATTGCGTCGTTTCGGCTTCTCGAGCGTGTGGGCGCCTCGGTATGGCGCGCCGAAGACACGCGCAACGGCAAGACGGTCGCTCTGAAAGTCCTCACCAAGCAACTGCCGCACGATCTCGCGCGCCGCGAGTCGGTCATCCGCGAGATCCGGCAAGGCGCGGCGCTCTACCACTCTTCGATCGTCACCATCCTCGAAATCTGTCCTGCCGACGACGCGCTGGTGATGATCATGGAGTGGTTCGAGGGCCTTCCGATCGCCACTGCCTTTCGCGGACGCGCGGCGGAGCGGACGGAGTTCTTTCGCGTCGCCTATCAACTGGCCGACGCCGTGAAGTTGATGCAGGCGAAGAATGTATTTCATCTCAACATCGCCGGTGACTCGGTGCTCGTCGCCGCGAACGGTCAGGTGAAGCTGGCCGGTCTCAACGCGCTGACCTTCCTGCCGCGCCGCGAAGGACAGGGTTCAGCGTTTTCGCAGAAGGGCAACGATCCGAACGGCGTCAGCTACATGGCACCTGAACAGATCACGAATCAGATGGTGACGCCCCACACCGACGTCTTTTCGATGGGCGTGATCATGTACGAGGTAGCGACGGGCCGGCGGCCGTACCTCGCCGCGAGCGCCGCGGAGATCGCGAACAAGATCGTCAACGAGCAGCCGCCATCGCCGAAGGCCGTGAATCCGGCCATCGACAATGCGGTGCTCAACGTCCTGGGCAAATGTTTTTTTCGCGATCCGTACCGGCGCTACAAAGATGCGAAAGCGATCATCGACGACATCGTCAAAGTCGACGGCAATGTCGTGGAGTGGTCGAACGAGACTGCCCGCGCCGCGCTCACGGTCGTCGCGAACGCGCGCCACGCGGTGCAGGCGCGGCAGTCGATCATCTTCGTTGCGGACGTTGCGAATCACGATGAGGTAAATGCCCTCGATCCCGCCGCTGCCGCGAAGTCTGCCGCGCGCATGCAGCAGATCCTCGGCGAGGCGGTCTACCTCTTCGACGGGCAGGTCGTCGATCCATTTGGACCGCGCTTCGTAGGCGAGTTGCCGTCGCTCGAGAACGCGCTCGAAGCGGGGCGGAAAGGGGAGTTCGACTTTTCGCCCGAGCAGCAGGATGGCGAAGCAATTCCTGTGCGACTGCTGCTGCACTTCGGTGAAGTGGAGACGCACGACGGCGCCGCGGCCGGGCCGGCGGTCGAGAAGGCATACGAGATTCTCAAGCAGCTCGATCCGGCGAAGTTGTACATCAGCGAAGCGTTCGTGAAGAAGGGCAAGGTCGCCGCTCGGTTGCGCGATGCTGGCGCGCGCGCGGGCGTGAAGTTGTTTTCGATCGCGCCGGAAGGCGAAGCGGCCGAGGCTGCGGAACGCGCTGCTGCGGAAGCGGAAGAGGCTGCGCGCCTGGCGGCCGAGGCGGAAGCCGAGGCCAGCGCGCGCATGGTGCGAAAGAAGAAGCGGTCGCGTTTTGCGTCGATTGCCGCCGCGGCGGTCATCGTCATCGGCGGAGCGTCGGGCTTCGTCTGGATGCGCAATCGGAATCGCGATGCGGCGCCGGTCGTGGTGAAGAAAGCAGAAGGCTTGCTTCCGGCGACGGCAGCAACGCCGCGCAAGGTCGTCATCGAGCCATTTCTTGTTGATCCGCCGGATCCGGCCATGCAGCAGCGTGCGGATGCAATCCGGCTGGCAGCCGCGGAGATCCTGCGGTCGTTCCCCGAAGTACGCGTGGTTGATGCGAAGGCGGCGGACGTAAGCGCCTACACCGCGAAGTTGACCGGTGGTGCGGCGGCGCCGCAGATCGTGCCGGTCACCGATTCGAAGAAGCCGGCCGAGGGACGGGCGGCGGCGTTGATCGACGCATCGAGCGGCATTCAATCGCTCGTCTCGTGGATTGCGGCCGACCTGAAGATTCCGCCGCGCGGCGCCGCGAGCGCCGACGCGTACAACGCGTTCGCAGACGCCGTCGCCGCGCATGCAGCGAACGATGATGCGACGACCGACGCCGCGCTGCGAAACGCGATCAAGGCGGACAGCCACTTCCTGCCGGCGCAACTGATGGCGTTCCGCTACTTCGACTCGAAGGGAAAAGATGCAGACGCGGTCGCCGCCGCGAAGCAGATCGTCGCGCTCGATCCTGCGAACATGGATGCGTCGCGCCGCGTCGCGCGCGCAAGTCTCGCCTCGGGCGACCTCACGTCCGCGTTCACGTCGTATGCGGCCGTTCTGCAACACGAACATTCCGACGTCGATGCTCTCAATACGATCGGACGTTACGCGCTTGCCGCCGGTGACAACGATCGCTTCACTGCCGCGCTGAAACGCCTCGGCACCTCGGACGCCGGCGCCGTACACGCTCCCGATGCGCTCGTGGCTTCCGGCCGGATCGACAGCGCCGCCGACAAGTATTACGACGACGAGCAACGCATGCCGCACAATCCGTCGCTCGCGCTCAAGATCGGCCGCATCGCAGTCCTCCGGCATTCGACGGAGATGGCCGGCCTCGAGCTGAAGAAGCTGGAGCAGTCGGATCCAAAGTACGGCGCTCACATTCTCAAGGCCTACATCGCGGCGCAATCGCGCAACAAGGCAGCCGCTGCCGACGAACTCAAAGTCGCCGAGGCGGCCTCGAAACCGGGTGACGACTACTGGACGAGCGTCGCCGAAATCGCGGCGATGGATGGTGACGCGCGCGGCGTCAACGACGCGCTCGAACGCGCGGCGGCGCGCAAGGAGCCGACCGCGAGCTACGTCCTCTCCAATCCGCTCTTCGGATTTCTGCAGAGCGACGCGCGATTCCTGAAAATCCGCGCAAAGCTGGCGGCGCAGCAGAACGAGATCCGCGCTGCACTGGCCGGCGTGACGTTGTAGATTCCGCTCATGATCATCACCGCCCGACTCACGTTCTCTGCCGCGCACCGGCTGAACAACCCAAAGTACGACGCCGATTGGAATCGCCGCGTCTACGGCAAGTGCGACAACCCGCGCGGCCACGGCCACAACTACGTGATCCACGTAAGCGTGAAGGGAACGATCGATCCGGAGACCGGCATGGTGATCGATCTGAAATTGCTGAAGGACGTCGTCCGACGCCGCGTCATCGATCGCGTCGATCACACCAATCTCAATGAGGATGTCGACTTTCTGCAGGGCGTGATCCCGACTGCGGAGAACCTCGCGCGTGCGTTCTGGCAGCAGCTCGCGCCTGCGATCACCGAGGGAACGTTGCACGAAGTCCTGCTGCAGGAGACGGAGAAAAACTCCGTCGTTTACCGGGGAGAAGACGAATGAATTACGACCTGGCCATGATGGCGCTGGACGGTTTGATGCGAACGCCACTGACCGTCCGCGCCGACGCCGTCGGCGTGACGTTCACCGGCGAGCCCGCCGCCTTCAAGGAACTCGCCCGCCTCTGCCTCCTCCTCGGCGGCGCCAGCGACGCGGACGATTCGTTCGAGTTGCAGCCGAACGTGCACGTGACGAAGGGTTCGCCATTGGTGAAGCTGGAACTGGAGGCGTAGCTCTTCAGTGCGATGGTGTTCGCGTCAGCACCTGGCCGGGACGTGCGCCGGTGGGCCGGCCCTCGCGCCACACCGGTTCACCGTTGACGATCACCGTGTCGATTCCCTTCGCCGGAGCGACGGGCTTCTCAAAGCTCGCCGCCTCGTCGATCGTCGCATCGTCAAAGAGCACCAGGTCCGCGGCGAAGCCTTCCTTCACCGCGCCGCGGCCGGCGAGGCCGAAAGTCCTGGCGGTCAAACCGGTCATCTTGTGAACTGCTTCTTCGAGAGAAAATAGACCGAGTCGCCGATAGTGGCCCAACACTCTGGCAAACGTTCCCCACAGCCGCGGATGCGGCGCCGCATCGTGCGGCAGCCCGTCGGAGCCGATCATCGTGCGCTCGAAACCGAGGATGCGCTGCACGTCTGTCTCGGCCATGGAGAAATAGATCGCGCCCGCGGGGAGCAGTTTCTCGACTGCTTTTTCTTCGGAAAGATTCATCGTTCGCGCGATGTCTTTCAGATCCATCCCTGAGAACTCGGGGTGGGTTTTGGACCACGTGACCAGCACCCTCGAGGCGATGCCGACGCGGCTCCAGGAAAGGATGGTTGAGGAAGCGCAGTAGGGATAGCAGTCGAGGCCGATCTCCTGCGAGCGCATCGCCTTCTCGATGATTGGCAATGTCTCGGCGGAGCGGCCGTGGTTCGGCGTCCCAAGCACCTTGTGGTGCGACACGACGACCGGAATTGCGACCTCGCGACCGATGCGGAAGGTCTCCTCGAGCGAATCGACGACGCCCTCGGCCTCGTTGCGCATGTGCGTGCAGTAGAGCGCGTTGCGCGCGCTGAGCGGCCGGCACACCTCGATCACCTCCTCCGTGGTCGCGGCGCGGGCCGGCTCGTAAAAGAGGCCGGTCGAGAGGCCGATCGCGCCTGCTTCCAGCGCCTCGTCTACCAGCTTCTGCATTTTCGCGATCTCGCTCTTCGAGGCCGGCTTCTCGAGATCTTCCATCGTCTGGACGCGCAGCATGGTGTGGCCGACGAGTAGCGCACAGTTCGTCGCGGCCGGTTTGTTTCGCAGTTCCTCGATGTAATGCTTGAACGTAGGAAAGCGGAACCAACTACCCTCGTCATCGAGCAGGTCGAGGGGTGGGGTGACGGGCTTTGGCACGAGGCGCAAAACGGGCGCGAGTGAGATGCCACAGTTGCCCGCGATCACCGTCGTAACGCCCTGGCTCACCTTGGGCGACATGTCCGGTCCTGAGAGCATCAGCCGGTCGTCGTGGGTGTGCGCATCGATGAAACCGGGAGCCAGGATCTTTCCGGAGGCGTCGATGACGCGGTCGGAGTCTTCCTTCCCAACGGGTCCGATTTTTTGAATGCGGCCTTTTTGAATCGCGACATCGGCCTGAATGCGAGGCGCGCGGGTGCCGTCGACGACGGTCGCGTTGCGGATGACGAGATCGTAGTGGGCCATGGCAGCACTCACTATACGGCTTGCAGAGCAGGCTTCCGTTATGCCGTCATTCCGCGAGCAGTCCGATCTGCCTCATATCAGCTCCTGCTCGACGGTCCTCTTGCGGTTGATCATGCCGAGGCCGTCGTAGGCCGCGTATTTGTACGCCTCGCTTACCGTGGGGAAATTGAAAACGCAGTCGATGAATGCGTTGATCGTTCCGCCGAACTGCATGACCATCATGCCGATGTGCAGCAGTTCGGACGCGCCTTCGCCGATGATGTGGACGCCGAGAAGTTTGCGCGACTCGGGATCGAACACGAGTTTGATCAGCCCTTTGACGTCGCCGATGATCTCGCCGCGCGCGTTGTCGCGATAGAACGCGCGGCCGACGGCGCACGGGATGTCCTTCTTGCGGCAATCCTCTTCGTTCAATCCGACCGTCGCCACCTCGGGGATCGTGTAGATCGCGTACGGCAGGATCGGCGCGACTTTCGTTTTGTACTTGAGATCGAACGCATGGACCATGGCCACGCGCGCCTGCTCCATCGACGTCGATGCAAGCGCGGGGAAGCCGATCACATCCCCGGCCGCGTAAACGTTCGGCACCGAGGTCTGGTAGTCGTCGTTGACGGTGATCAGTCCGCGCGCCGCAGTTTTGACGCCGACGCCGTCGAGGTTCAAGGCCTCGACATTGCTCGATCGGCCTGCGGCGTAGAGGACGTTGTCCATGACCATGCACTCGCCGCCTTTCAGCGTGAGCGAAGCCTGATTGCCGCAACGTTCGATCGAGTCGACGTCCATGCCGAGGTGCATGGTGATGCCGAGGCGGTTCTGGAACTCGCCGAGTAGGATGCGAACGATCTCGCGGTCGATGTTCGGCAGCAGCGACGTGCGGCCATCGATGAGGTGCACTTCCACGCCGAGCGCCGCGAACATGGCCGCGTACTCGACGCCGATGATGCCGGCGCCGACGACGGCCATGCGCTCGGGGATGCGGTCGATGCCGAGGATGGTGTCGCTGTCGCAAATCACATCGCCATCGAACGGGACGTGATCGGGTCGATGCGGCGAGGAGCCGGTGGCGATGAGGACGATGCTGCCGTCGATGGTCTGTTCGCCGACGGCGTTGGTGATGGCGACCCGTGTCGGCGAGACGAACCGCGCCGTGCCCTGGTAGCGATCGACCTTGTGCCGCCGCAGGTTGTCTTCGATCCGCTTCCACTCGTGCGCGACGACGTGGTCTTTGCGGTACATGAAATCGGCGACGGTGATGCAGTTGATGTTGATGTCGATCGCGCCTTCGCGGAATCCGCGCTGCCGGAATCCGGAGAGCGCCAGCGCCGACTCCCGCAACGTCTTCGAGGGAATGGTGCCCGTGTTGACGCACGCGCCGCCGAGGACCGGCTCGCGTTCGATGAGAGCGACACTCTTCCCAAAGTACGCCGCCTGCGCAGCGCCCTTCTCGCCCGCCGGTCCGGAGCCGATGACGATGAGGTCGTACATGAATGTTTTTGGCTGTCGGGTGTCGGGTGTCGGCTCTCGGGAAATCAAAACCCCGACAGCCGACACCCGAGAGCCGACACCCTAATACTGAAGCAGTGCATGAACGGGAACGCCATCGAGTCTCGCGCGGCCATCGAGGAACGTCAATTCGATTACGAATCCTGCGGCGACGACGGTGGCGCCGCATTCGCGCGCGAGCGTTGCCGCGCACGCGGCGGTGCCTCCGGTGGCGAGCAGGTCGTCGATGAGCAGGACGCGGTCGTCGGCGGTAAGAGCGTCGTCGTGAATCTCGAGGATGCCGCTGCCGTATTCGAGCGTGTACTCGCTGCGCCGCGTTTTCCACGGGAGCTTGCCGGGCTTGCGGATCGGCACGAAGCCGCAGCCGAGGACGCGTGCGACGCCGCTGCCGAAAATGAAGCCGCGCGATTCGATCGCCGCTACGCTCGTCACTCCGGAGTTTTTGAACGGCTCCGCCAACGCGTGGGAGATGTAGTCGAGCGCTTCGTGCGAGCGAAGCAGCGGCGTGATGTCTTTGAAGACGATGCCGGGCTTGGGAAAATCGGGAACGTCGCGAATGAACGGTCGCAGATCCATCAGAACTTCACGTCGAAGTCACCGAGCCGGCCGGTGTAGTCCTTCGTCTCCTGATCGATGCTGGTGACCTCGGCGTACCGCGGACCTTCCTTCAACTCCTCGAGCCATTCGTCGATGACGCTCTTCTCGCCTTCGACGATCGCTTCGACGTAGCCGTCGCGGACGTTTTCGATCGTCCCTTTGAGCCCGAGCCGGCGCGCCACGCGCGTGGCGAAAAAGCGATAGCCGACGCCCTGGACTTTCCCGTGAATCTTGATGATGCGCAGTTCCTTCGCCATGTTCGCGGGATTGTATTCAATTAGCGGCGCCGTTTGCGGGGCGCTTTATGGACGGCCGCTTTCTTCTTTGGAGCAGGCGCCTGCACCATGACCGGTTGCGGTGCGGGCGCCGCGGCGAGCGCATCGACGCGCGCCGTGAGGTCGGCGATCTGTTTCTGCTGCGCTTCCGAGGTCTTGCGAAGAGCGTCGATCGATGTCGCGAGCGCATGCCGTTCGCTATCAGCAATCGTCGCAAGCGCCACGGTTGCGGCCGCGGCGGCATCAGTCCGCGGATACTGCTGAATGATGCGCGATAGCTCTTGCCGGGCTTTGTCGTTATGTCCCGCGGCGACGTCCTTCCGCGCGGTTTTCATCATCGCGCCGGCCTGAAGGTCGTTCGGAACGGTGAGTACGAGCCACGCGACAACCGCGCCGAGGAGCGACGAGACGATCGCGGTGAGAATCAGCAGGCTGCGCGCGCGCACGGATGGGGACGTTCAAGAGCGGCGCCAAGGGCCTCATGATTGGAAGCGAGGATCAAGCGTTGTCATCCTGAGGCTGCCGGAGGCGCGGAGCCGAAGGCGTAGACGCCGCAGGACGCCGAAGGATCTCAAGATGCGCAACCCCGGCTGAAACCGCTGGGATTCAACACAGGTTGGGAAGCTTGAGATCCTTCGGCGTCCTCCGCCTTTCCGCTGCTTCGCAGCTCCCGGCTGCGGCAGCCTCAGGATGACAATCGCTAAGTACAGATTTCTTCACACGCTTGGCATACGAGCTACTCCTTCCAGCCGAACTTCCCCACCAGCGGCACGAACTCCGCAGTGCCGCAGTCTTCGATCTGCACCCGCGTACCGACGCGCATCACCCTCGCCAGCCGTTGATTGCCCGGCTCGCCGATCGGGATGACCAGTTTGCCGGTCCTCGACAGTTGTTCGAGCAGCGGTTTCGGGACTTCGGGCGCCGCGGCCGCGACGATGATGCGATCGAACGGTGCCTGATCGGACCAGCCGTAGGTTCCGTCGAAGACTTTCACCGTCGCGTTGTAGATCTTCAGCGTCCGGATCAGCTCCGCGGCGCGCAGGGCCAGCTCGTTGACGCGTTCGATGGAGAAGACTTTCGCGCAGAGTTTGGAGAGGACGACCGCCTGGTAGCCGGTGCCCGTGCCGATCTCGAGGACTTTTTCTTTGCCTGTGAGATCGAGCAGCTCGATCATCCGCGCCACGATGTACGGCTGCGAAATGGTTTGCTTGGCGCCGATCGGCAGCGCGCCGGCGCCGTACGCTTTCGCGGCCACGAGCGTCGGCACGAAGAGATGCCGCGGTACGTCGCGCATGGCCTGCAGGATTCGCTCGTCTTTGATGCCGCGGCCGGCGACGTAGTCCTGCACCATGCGGGCGCGCAGGTGCGCGAAGTCGGGCTGCGGAGCACTATCCCTTCGCTGTGTGGCCAAGGAGCTCCTCGAGCGGTTTGAGACGCGCGATCGATTCGTGATGCGTGAGGTCGAGGTGCAGCGGCGTGATGGCGATGCAGCCTTCTTCGACCGCTTCGAAATCGGTGTCTTCGCCGGGGCGCCACGTCGGCTTGCCGCCGCCGATCCAGTAGTACGTCCGGCCGCGCGGATCCTTGCGCTCGAGGATGTCGCCGGCGTAGATGCGATTGCCGAGGCGGACCACGCGGACGCCGCTGAACTCGACGGGGAAGTTGACGTTGAGGATGATGTGCGGATCGCGATGATGGTCCAGCGCCCATCGAATCAGCTTCTCGGCAAACTCGGCGCAGCGTTCGAACGAGAAACCTTCACCGACAAGTGTCGAGAAAGCGATCGACGGGACGTCGAGCAGCGCCCCTTCAAAGGCGGCGGAGATGGTGCCGGAGTAGGTGACGTCGTCGCCGAGGTTTGGTCCGAAGTTGATGCCGGAGACGACGAGGGCAGGGCGGTCCTCGCGCATCAGCTTGAGCACCGCAAGATTGACGCAATCGGCCGGCGTGCCATCGACGATGAACTCGTTCTCGCGGAGCTTGAGCATCCGCAACGGACGGTTCAACGTGAGCGCGTGCGACGCCGCGCTCTGCTCGCGGTCGGGCGCGACGATGGTGACCTCGACACCGTCGATGCGCAGGCAGGCATCCGCCAGTTTTCGAAGCCCTTCGCTGTAGATGCCGTCGTCGTTCGTGACGAGGATGCGGACCATGCGCCGCGCATGGTAGCGCATTGGCTTTGTGGAGCAATGGTGCATTCTGGTGCAGACCGGTGTAGCATGACGCATGGCCCAGCCTCAGAAGAGTGTCCGTCAGAGTGTGAGCCTCCCGTCCACGGTCGCGCGACGCGTCCAAGCGCTCGCGAAACGCAGCCGCACAAGCGCCAACCGGGTCATCGTCGATCTGATCGAAAGCGGTCTCGAAGCGAAAGAGCGGGAGAAAGTCGCCTTCTTCGATCTCGCTGACCGGTTGATACACACCTCCGATCGCGCGGAGCAGGCTCGACTCAAAGAAGAGCTGGCACGGATGACCTTCGGAGAGCCATAGGAATCGTCGCGTGCCGCGGATTCAATGGACCGACCTCCCGCCTGCGCTGCGCGATCATCTCTTCGACCGTCTGCGCGATCGCAAGATTACCGTCGACGATCTGTACCAACTCAAACTCTGGCGAGAGTCCGAGCCTGACGCGCCCGAAGGACTCTGGGTCAAGGACTTCGGATCGTTCAAGATTTGCGGCGAAGGTAAGTACCCGAAGACATTCCTGCTCAGAGGTCAAGCTGCGAAAGGGCAGAGGCTATGAACTCACCTACTGCACGTTCGCGTTCGCGTGAATGAACTCGTCCACATCCTTCTTTAGCCGCGCCTGCGCCTTGCGGTCGATGTAGACCATGTGGCCGGTCTCGAAGTAGTCCATCGAGATGTTTTTGCGCAGCTCGGGCTCGAGTTGCATGCGCGCGAAGGTGTAGCGGGTGGCGGCAAAGGGGGTGGCCAGGTCGTAGTAGCCGTTGGCGACGAAGACTTTCATGAATGGGTTCTGGGCGATGGCGCCGCGGAGGGTTTCGGCGACGTCGACGTAGCGGTTCTGGGCGCGGTCGTAACTCCAGGGGCGGACTTTGCCGGTGAGGATTTCGTAGGGAAGGTCGGTCTCGAACTTCAGCTCGCGGCGGACGTAGTCGTTCACGACGGCGGTGTACTCGCCGAAGATGGCCGCGTACGACGGATCGAATTCGTCTGCTTCGCCGGCGGCGTCTTTGTCGATGCCGATGAAGCGGCCGTCGAGGCGTCCGACGGTGCGGCGCTGCGCGCGCATCAGCTCTTTGTCGAAGCGATCGATCTTCACGCGCAGATTCGTTTGTTCGATGTAGGCGGTGGAGAGGCCGGTGAGGCGGGCCAGCTTCGCGGTCACATCGCGGCGTTCCGCATCGGCGATGCGGTCGCCCTGCATGAGAGCGTGCGTGTAATCGCCGAGGGCGAATTGCTCGGACTCGGCGATGGCGTGTTCGAGAGAGCCGGATTGCAGGTCCGATGGCAGGCGCTTGTGGTACCAGGCGATGGCGGTGTAGGTCGGGAGGAAGAGCTCGTAGGCGAGGTCGTTGCCGCTGTCGAACGATGCCGTTTCGAAGTTGAGGATCGACGAGATCAGCACGATGCCGTTGAGGTAGAAGCCCTGCTGGCCGAGCCAGCCGGACAGACCCGCGGCGCGTGTGGTGCCGTAGCTCTCGCCGGCCAGGAACTTCGGCGAGGCCCAGCGACTGTAGCGGGTCGTCCACTGACGAATGAATTCGCCGACGGATTGGATGTCCGAATCGACGCCGTGGAACTTGTTCGCGTCAGCAAACGGAATCGCGCGGCTGTAGCCGGTCGTGACCGGATCGATGAAAACGAGATCGGTGACGTCGAGGATGCTTCCTTCGTTGTCGACGGTGCGATACGGCGGGCGAGCGGCGTGACCTTCATCGTCGGCGTAGACCACTCGCTTGGGACCGAACGCGCCCATGTGCAGCCAGACCGACGACGAGCCGGGGCCGCCGTTGAAGGTGTAGGTGATGGGACGGCGCGCGGGATCGGCGCCGTCTTTCGTGTACGAGGTGAAGAAGAAACTGGCGCGCGGCTTTCCGTCCTCGTCGCGCATGATCATCGTGCCTGCGCGGGCGGTGTAGCTGATGGTCTGGCCGCCGATGTTGACGGAGTGCTGCGTCGTCGAGATCTTGTCCTTCGCGTCGGCGTTCGGGCGCGCGTTGCGCGGCTCTTCGCGCGGGGCCTCGGCGCGGTCGTCACTTTCCATCGCCGGAGCCGTCTCGCGGCGAGGTGTGGGCGACGGCTGTCGGTTGGGAGCGGATTCGGGCGATTGTGCGAAGAGCGAGAAGACGGAGAGCGTCAGCAGCGCGGCGAACATCGCGTTTTTCATTTGCGGCGCATTGTAAGGCAATGGCCGGGCACGCTATCGTTCGCGGATGCTCAAAAAAATCACGCCGGTGCTGATCGTCGACCGCATCGAACCGCTGCTGTCGATGTGGGATGCGCTCGGCTTCGCGCGTGCCGCCGAAGTGCCGCATGAGGACGGGCTCGGATTCGTGATTCTCACGCGCGACGGTGTCGAGGTGATGTACCAAACCTTCGACAGCGTCCGCGGCGACGAGGCGAAGGTGCTGGAAGGCTCGCGCGCGATCGGCGCGTCGGCGGTGTTCATCGAGGTCGACGATCTCGATGGCTTGAAAGCGCAGATTCCGGACGGCACCGACGTGATCGTGGCAAGCCGTCAGACGTCCTACGGATCGACGGAGACGGTGATCCGCGATGCCGCCGGCAACGTGATCACGTTCGCGCAGTTCGCGGCGACATGAGCGCTCGGCTTTTCGTCGCCGCCGCGTTGGTCATCGGGCTCGCGTACGTCGTCATCACGCCGCCGTTCGAAGTGCCGGACGAGCAGAACCATTTCTGGCGCGCGCTCGCGGTCGGACGCGGCCGGCTGCTGCCGGCGCGCGGACTCGACTCGATGCCGGTGACCAAGTCGACGCAGAACTTCGTCTGGGTCTTGTCGCGAACGGACCCGCGCGAAACGCTGGCGCAGAAGCTGCGCATCGTTGCGGCGCTTCCGTACGACGGCACCGCGGCGGGAACGATTCGGTTCGCGGCCTGGTACACGCCGATGCCGTATGTCGCGCAGTCACTCATCGCCGCGCTGTCGCTCCGGCCGGTGGTGGTGTTCTACGGCGGCCGCGTCGCGAACCTTCTCCTCGCGCTGCTGTTGATTGCGCTGGCCATTCGCATCGCGCCGCAATATGGATCGATCTTCGCCACCGCGGCGCTGCTGCCGATGTCGTTGTACGAGCTGGCTTCACTGTCCGCCGACGCCACGACGATCGCGCTGGCGTGGCTCTTCACCGCGCTGTTGCTCGCGCCGCCGCGACGGATCTGGGTGATCGCGTTCGTCGGATTCCTGCTCGCCCTCTGCAAGCCCGCGTACTTTTTGCTCGCGCTGCTGGCGCTGGTGATACCGCTACGCTGGCGGCAGAAAATCGCGATCCTCAGCGCGACCGCGATCGGAACGCTGCTGGCGATTGCGGCGGCGCAGCGCGGCGCGTACAACGCGCGTCCCGGCTTGCCGATCGATGCCGGAGCACAACTCCGCTGCATCGCATCCGATCCGATTCACTTCGTGCACGTGATGCTGCACGACGTCGCCACGAACGGCCGTTTCTATATCGAAGAGATGATCGGCCGCTTCGGCGCGAACGAGTTGAAGCTCTCGCCGGTCGTCATCACCATCGAGATCCTCCTCCTGCTCGGCGTCGCGCTCACGTGCGGCGCGGCGATGCGGGCGCGCGTGCGTCTCACTGCTTTGGCGATCGTCGTGATGACCATCGCCGGCATCCTGCTGTCGCAATACCTGATCTGGTCGGTCGTCTGCGGCGACGCGCTGGAAGGTGTACAAGGCCGCTACTTCCTCGAAATCCTGCCTCTGTTCCTCGCTGCGATCGCGTTCCCGCGCATGCGCCTGCGAATGAACCCGATGATCGTCATCGGCCTGGCAGCGGTGTGCAACGCGATGGCGCTCCTGACCATTGTTCGCCGCTACTGGTGACTAGTGGGAGAATGCGTCCTTCATTAACAAAGGAGCCGGTATGGCCAAAAACATCGCGGTGTTCCTCGATGGCAGCTGGGACACGTACAAGGAAGGCGTCAACAACAACAGCAACGTTGGGACGATGTACGGCGCCGCGGTCAACGATGGCCAGCGGCAGGTCACGCATTACACGCGCGGCGTCGGCACCGACTGGTACGACAAGATCAAGGGCGGTGCATTTGGCGTTGGTCTGAACGACCGCATCCGCGATGGCTATCAGTTCATCACCGATCAGTACGACGACGGCGATGCCATCTTCATCTTCGGTTTCAGCCGCGGCGCCTACGAGGCCCGAGCCTCGGCGGGATGATCGACCGCGTCGGCTTGCTCGACCGCAAGCGCTTCGCGGCCACCAACCGCAAAGACATGTTCGACATCGTCTTCAACAACTACACGCGGCCGAAGGACGACGCGAACAACAAGCTTGTCGCGAATTTCAAAGCGACGAATGCCGTCGACGCGCCGATCAAGATGATCGGCGTCTGGGACACCGTCGGCGCCCTCGGCGTCCCGGTTTTCGCGACGACGACCACGCTGTTCGTTCCCGGTTTCCATGACCTCAGCCTCGGGCCGCGCATCGAGAACGCGTATCACGCGATGTCGCTCGACGAGCAGCGTTTCGATTTCCAGCCGACGTATTGGGATCCGTCCACGGTCCGTCCCGGGCAGCATTTGGAGCAGCTCTACTTCGCCGGAGTCCACTCCGACATCGGCGGCGGGTACGACGACGATCGCCGGCTCTCCGACATCACGCTCTGCTGGATGGCCGAGCGCGCGCGGAAGCACGGCATGCTCTTCGCCGACGATAAGTTCGGCACCTCCTGCGCGGACGATGCGCCGTACGGCACGCTGCACGATTCGTTCAGCGCACTTTTCGAAAGCCGCGGCCGTTTCCACCGCCTCGTCGATCCGGGCATGACGCTCCACAAGTCAGTGCAGGCGCGCCTCAGCGACATGGAGAACCGCGTGAAGCCCGGCAAGTACGCGCCGGTGAATCTCGACGCGAACACGTCTTACGACTTCGTCGACTGAAACAAAACGCGTTCGGAAAACCGCCGCCGCGACCGTCTAACGACGAGGAGGCCTCGATGCGCCACAAGATTTTTCTCGTGCACGGGATTGGTACCTACGACGGCGACGAGTGGGCCGATGACGTGAAGAAGGTTCTCGTCGAGGCGTACAAGAAATACCCGCGGCTCGCGGCCATCGATTTCGACGACCAGTTCGAGACGGTGATGATCCACTACGATCCGATCTTCCAGGAGATCGTCGGGAAGTGGCAGACGGATGCGGAAGCGATCGGTACGCTCGCCGGCGACATCGTTCCCTCACAAGTGGAAACGATGGTGGGCTGGCTGAAGAACGCCGGCGAGACCGATGGGAACTTTCTCTGGTCCCATGCCGCCGACGCGCTGCTCTACCGTTTGTCATCGACGGTTCGCGAGCGCGTGAAAGTTCGCGTCGCGAAACAGATCATCGACGAGGTGGCGAAGCAATACGACGCAGAACAGCAATCGCTATGGTCGGTCATTGCGCACTCCCTCGGAACCGCCGTTGCACACGACGCGCTCGACATGCTGGCCACCGGCCACGTTCCGGGCGCGGCAGTCAACGCGTTCGATCCGAGGATCGAGCAAGCGAATGTGATCGCGATGGTCGCGAACACCAGCCGGTTGCTCGAGACCGTGGTCGATGCGTACGAATCGGCGGTGAAGCCGGGCCGAGCAGGACAGGAGGGGCGCGACTGCCTTCGTTTCCTCAACTTCAGGCACTTCCTCGATCCATTCACCATTCCCCAGATGTTCCATCCGCAGGCGTGGCCCGATGCGGCGACTGTCGCGGCGAATCGCTACAAGTACGTCGAGGTGACGCACGTGCATCAGGCGAACGTGCACGACATCGATCACTACCTGATCAATCCAGCCGTGCACGTTCCGCTTTTCCGGGCGTTGACGAGCGATTCGATGATCTCGGACGATGAGGAGAAGAAGGCGAACGACGACTTCCCGGTGATCGGCGGCCTGACGGCTTCGCAGGTCGCGGACATCAAGGGCGATCTCGCGAAGATGTCGCCGAGCATGGGGTCAGTCTGGAGCGTGCTGCGCGACGTTTGGGACGCCTTCCACTCCATTCTCGTGAAACGGGGTGAAGCGTGAGAGTGCGCGTTTCTTTTTCGCTCGTTCTCGCCGTGTTGCTTTGCACGCTGCCGCTCGCGGCGCAGCAGTGCGAGGAGATCAGCGCACGGCCGAAGACCTCAGCCGAGGCGTTGTTGGCGCTCAGGCGTCTCGATGCCGCATCGTGCCTGGGAGGCAGCAAGTGCGCGATCGCGCCCTGTGCCCACTTCACGACGTGGAATGTCGTTCGGGATGGCGCCGGTGCTTTGGAAGTGCTCACGGACGCGCGAAACAGCGCCGCGTCAGCAGGCAGCAGCGCCAACGTGATCAAGCTCCAGCAACGGATCGACGCGTGGATCAGCGCAATCGGGAAGGATGCAATCGCAACGCTGGACGCCGGCAAGTGGAAATACGACGACGAAGGACTTTTTCGCGAGACGCCCTTCGCCATCGACATCAATGGTGACGTCACGGCCCGATGCGCGAAGGGAGAGTCGGACTGCGTCGCGGCGTTCAAGGAAGCGATGGCGATCATCACCTCGGCGACGCTCGTTCGCCGCGTGAACGGAGTCCTGCTCGCGGACCAGCGCGATGCACTGGTGACGTACGTAACCGGACTCGATCAGCGATGGGACGACTACTTCAATCGCGCGCCGTCGCAGTTCCCGTGGGAGCTGGCCGTGAACAGTGCCATCTACCGCAAGCACGAACGCCGCGGCTTCAACGAACCGCCATCGTGGCAACTCATCACCTTCCATCCGACGCCCGCCTACGAATACGCCAGCGATGCGAAAGACAAGTTCAAGAGTGCGCTTGCGCTGGAGATGATCGGCTACTTTGCGCATCACGCCGGAGCGTCGCTTTCGACCGTTTGGTCCGACCGATCCGACGGAAAGAAATTCGGTTACGGCGTGACCGTGCACTGGGAAGGGAAGTTGACCGTGGGTGTCGTGCATCACAACGGCATCGGCGGAACATCGATCCTCATCAGTCCCAACGCCGAGAAGTTCATCGCCGGTGGTATCAAGCGGGTGCGCGAAGTGCTGACAAAGCAGTGAAACGAAAACGGGCGAGCCTTGCGGCTCGCCCGTTCGCGATTCGTTGTGATTCGAACTTAGTACATTCCGCCCATGCCGCCGCCCATACCGCCGGCGCCGCCGCCAGGCTGCGGCTTCTCGTCTTCCTTGATCTCGGAGATGAGTGCCTCGGTGGTGAGCATCAGGCCGGCGATCGAGCTGGCGTTCTGGAGCGCCTGCTTCGTGACCTTGGCCGGATCGATGATGCCGGCGTCGATCATGTCGACGACTTTGTCTTCGCGAGCGTCGTAGCCCCAGTTGCCGCCCTTGAGCTTGATCTCGTTCAGCAGCACGGCAGCTTCTTTGCCGGCGTTGAAGACGATCTGGCGGAACGGCTCTTCGAGCGCGCGGCGGATGACGTTGACGCCAACCTTCACGTCGCCCTCGGCCTTGACCGCTTCGACAGCAGCGATGGCGCGCAGCAGCGCGACGCCGCCGCCCGGGACGATGCCTTCTTCGACGGCAGCCTTGGTGGCGTGCATCGCATCTTCGACGCGCGCCTTCTTTTCCTTCATCTCGGTCTCGGTCGCCGCGCCGACTTTGATGACGGCAACACCGCCGACGAGCTTGGCCAGGCGCTCCTGGAGCTTCTCGCGGTCGTAGTCCGAGGTCGTATCGTCGATGAGGCTGCGAATCTGCTTCACGCGGCCGGCGATCGCTTCCTTGTGACCCTTGTCGTCCGTGTCGGTGACGAGGGTGGTGTTGTCCTTATCGATCGTGACGCGCTTCGCGTCGCCGAGGTCTTCCCACTTCACGTTCTCGAGCTTCACGCCGATGTCCTCGGAGATCAGCTTGCCGCCGGTGAGGATGGCGATGTCTTCGAGCATGGCCTTGCGGCGATCGCCGAATCCCGGCGCCTTGACGGCAGCGACGTTGAGCGTGCCGCGCAGCTTGTTGACGACGAGCGTGGCCAGAGCCTCGCCCTCGACGTCTTCCGCGATGATGAGAAGCGGCTTGCCCTGACGAGCGGTCTGCTCGAGGATCGGCAGCAGGTCCTTCATCGAGGAAACCTTCTTCTCGTAGATCAGGATCTTGGCGTTCTCGAGGACCGACTCCATGCGCTCCGGGTCGGTGACGAAGTACGGCGAGAGGTAGCCGCGGTCGAACTGCATGCCCTCGACGACTTCGAGGACTGTGTCGAGGCCGCGCGCTTCTTCGACGGTGATGACGCCGTCTTTGCCGACCTTCTCCATCGCCTGGGCGATGATGGTGCCGATCTCGTCGTCGCTGTTCGCGGAGATCGTTCCGATGTGGGCGATGTCCTTGCCCTCAACCGGCTTGGCCAGCTTATCGATCGAATCGACGGCGGCCTTCACGGCGAGCTCGATGCCGCGCTTGACGTCCATCGGATTCGCGCCGGCGGTAACGTTCTTGATGCCTTCGCGGTAGATGGCCTGGGCCAGAACCGTGGCGGTGGTGGTGCCGTCGCCGGCGGTGTCGGAGGTCTTCGAGGCCACTTCGCGAACCATCTGCGCGCCGGCGTTCTCGATCTCATCCTTCAGCTCGATCTCCTTGGCGACGGTGACGCCGTCCTTGGTGATCGTGGGCGAACCGAACTTCTTCTCGATGACGACGTTGCGGCCGCGGGGGCCGAGGGTCACCTTGACCGCGTCGGCGAGCTTGTTGACGCCGCGAAGAATGGCCTGACGGGCATCTTCACTGTACGTAATACGCTTTGCCATTGGTTTTTCTCCTTAGTTGATGATGCTTACTCGACCACCGCGAGGACTTCGTCTTCGCGGAGGATGGTGTACTCGACGTCATCGATCTTGATGTCGGTGCCGGAGTACTTGCCGATGAGGACCGTGTCGCCGGCCTTGACGTCGAGCTTCATGCGCTTGCCGTCCTCGGCGAACTTACCCTCGCCGACTGCGATCACTTCCGCCTGCTGCGGCTTCTCTTTGGCAGTGTCCGGGATGATGATGCCGCCGCGAATCTGCTCCCCTGTTTCCTTACGCGTAACGACGATCCGGTCATACAACGGACGAAGTTTCATAGCCATCTGTGACTCTCCTTTCACCCAATTCGTGGATTGCTTCGCGGCAGAACGCCGCGAGATTCGTTGCTGGTTCGAGAGCTGAGCGTTTAGCACTCAAGCGTCACGAGTGCTAAACAATATGCGGACGGCATTATTCTGTCAAGCGTGCGGGATTCGCGCGGCGTTTAGTGGCCGACGGCGCGGTGGCGGGGCGGGACCTGCGCGTCGTCGTTGACGATGGTGCAGATCGCGGGCGGGGCGGAGAAGGTCGCGTTGTCGGCGCCGGTGATGACCGCTTTGAACGTCTCGTTCTCTTCGAAGACGACGTCGCCGATGATCGATACGGTGAACGTCTTCACGGTTTCGCCGGGCTGGAATGTGAGTTCGCCACTGGCCGGGAGGTAGTCGGAGCCGGCGGTGGCGGTGACGTCCTGCGTCTGGAAACGGACGCGCGTTAACGTTGCCGAGGAAATGCTCAACCGTACTGTGAATGTGGCCGAGCTCAGTCCGGCGTTCCCTTCGCTGACGTTGACGTTGTCGATGCTCGCGGCCGGAATCGGCGGACCACCATGGTCGTCGTCGACGATCGTGGCGAAGGCGGTGCCGCGATCAATGGTGGCGTTGACGGGATTGGAAAGCTGAACGGAAAACGTCTCATCAGCTTCCGAGAGCGTGTCGCCGATGATCGGAACGTTGAAGGTTTTCAGTGTCTCGCCGGCGCGGAACGTCAAAGTCCCTTGCGTCGCGACGAAGTCGAAGCCGGCGAGGGCGGTAAAGCCGAAGGCCTGGTAATCGACCGTCGCCGTCACGATGGCGTTTGCGGGTTGCAGGTGAACGTTGAAGACGGCCGGCGTGGTCCCGGCGTTTCCTTCGACGACGCTGGCGTCATCGACGGTCAGCCTTGTGGAGGCGGGGAACGTCGAGGTGTTGTTGTCGGGCCGCGGATCGGTCGTCGAGCTCGAGACCGTGGCCGTATTCGTTACCAGCGCCGAGGTGTTGAGCGCGAGCTCGAAAGCGGCGGTGATCGTTTTCCCTTCGATGCCGGGAAAGATGCCGATCGTGCAGGAGATCGTTCCGGTTCCGCCGTCCGCGGGTGTGCTGCAGGTGAACTGCGGACCCGACGTCTGCGTCCATGACGCGAACGTGCTGCCGGATGGAATGGTGTCGGTGAGCGTCACGCCAGCGGCGTCGTTGGGGCCGGAGTTGGAGACGGTGACGAGGAACGTGTCTCCGCCGCCGGATGTCGCCACGGCCATGTCCGCCGATGCTGTTTGCGATGTAACGGTCGTCGTGCGGCTGCTGCTGTTGTTCGAGGAGTTCGGATCGGTCTCGTCGGCGGCGATTGTGGCCGTGTTCGTGAGGATCGTCCCGGCGCTGACGCCGTCGTTGATCCGGAACGTGAAGGTGAACGTGGGCTGATCGCCGGCTCCGCGAAGATCCAGGCTCGATGCCGTACAGGTAATCGGTCCGCTCGTCCCGACCGCCGGCGTGGCGCAGGTGAATGAGCCGATGGGATCGGACACCGTGGCCGAGACGAACGTGGCGTTGGCGGGGACGTTGTCGGTCAGTTGCACGTGATGCGCGGTCGACGGTCCTTTGTTGGAGATGACGACCTGAAAGCTGAACGTCGAGCCGGATGCGGCACCGGTCGAGCCGAGCATCGAATCGATGGAGAGATCGGCAGATGCCGATGAGACCGCGACGATGCCGGTCGTGGCGGTGCTCGAGTTGTTGGTCGTGTCGGGATCGGATGTGCCCGACGTGACCGTGGCCGTGTTGCTGATTTGGCTCGAGGGCGCGCCCGGCGACGTCTTCACGGAGATGGTGAAACTAGTCTCGGACTCATCTTCGAACGCCTCGGCGATGCAGGTGACCGTGCCGCCGAAGCCGACGGATGGGGTCGTGCAGTTGAAGAGCGTCGTCGATGCGTTGAGCGCGACGAACGTCGTGCCGGCTGGCAGCGTGTCGGTGACGGTGACATTGTTCGCGGACGACGGACCGCTGTTGATGACGAAGACCGAGTAGACGATCGTGTCTCCCGCGGTCACGGATTCGGGCGCGCTTTTGGAGATGAGCATATCGGCGCTTTGCGCACTGGCGCCGGCCGCAACGAGCGCCATCACGACCGCATACAGAATTTGGTGGCAAGAGCGCATGGTGCGGGATTCTATGTTGCCGGTTCGGGCTTGACTGTACCGAACATCACGCCGGCCGGCTGTTCCTCGGCGACCGGTTGCAGCGCTGCGAATTCGTCGCCGATCGCGTCAGTATCCGGCCCGCCCGCGTGCGGCTTCTTCCGCAGCTTGTCCATGTAGACGTAGAAGACCGGCGTCACGAAGAGCGTCAGCGTCTGCGAAAAGAGCAGACCGCCGACGACCGCGAGGCCGAGCGGACGGCGTGATTCGGCGCCTGCACCGAATCCGAGGGCGATGGGGATCGTGCCCATGAGCGCGGCCATCGTGGTCATCATGATCGGCCGGAACCGGACCACGCACGCCTCGTAAATCGCCTCGGTGGCGTCCTTCCCCGCGCGCTGCGCCTCGAGCGCGAAGTCGACCATCATGATGCCGTTCTTCTTGACCAGGCCGACCAGCATGATGATGCCGACGAAGGCGTAGATCGACAGGTCTACGTGGAAGACGAGCAGAGTGAGCAACGCGCCGAATCCTGCGAAGGGAAGTGCCGAGAGAATCGTCAGCGGATGGATGAAGCTCTCGTACAGGATGCCGAGCACCATGTAGATGACGCCGATGGCAACGAGGAGCAGCAGTCCGAGGCCTTGCAGCGACGACTGGAAGGCCTGCGCGGTTCCCTGGAATGACGTGGAAACAGTCGAGGGGAGCGTCTGCTTGGCGGCGTCGTTGATCTCGCTTACGGCCGCGCCGAGCGAGGTACCGGGCTTGAGGTTGAACGAGAGCGTTACCGACGGAGACTGACCGGAGTGGTTCACCGCCAGCGGGCCGACGGTCGGGATCATTTTCGCGACGGCGTCGAGCGGGACGAGATCACCCGAGGTTGAGCGGACATAGAGCATCGACAACGCTGCCGGATTCTTCATGAACTCGGGATCGAGCTCCATGATGACCTGGTAGGTGTTGTTGGGCGCGTAGATCTGCGACACCTGGCGCGTTGCGTACGAGGAGTAGAGGGCGTCCTCGACCTGATTCGGCGTGAGGCCGAGCGTTGCGGCGCGGTCGCGGTCGATCTCGACGTTGACGGTCGGGTTGCGCAGGAAGAGATCCGTGTTCACATCGACGAATCCCGGCAGCGTGCGCATCTTCTCCATCATCTTCTGCGATGCGTCGTAGAGCACGGTTGTGTCGGCCGACTGCAGCGTGTACTGATACTGCGAATTCGACTGACGGCCGCCGAGGCGGATGGGCGGTGGATTCTGGAGGGAGACGCGGTAGCCGGGAATCGCATTCAGTTTCGGGCGGAGGTCGTTCATCACGTCGTCGATCGACGCCTTACGCTGTCCTTTCGGGACGAGGCGCAGCGAGATGACGTTGTTGTTTCCGCCGCGGACGAATGAGAAGAACGCGGCCACGCGCGGATCTTTGGCCACGATGTCCATGGCCATCTTCTGATGGCGCATGATCTCGGGGAACGAAGTGCCCTGCGCGGCCTCGAGGCTGATGCGCACTTCGTTCTGATCTTCGTTCGGGATGAAGCCTTTCGGCACGGCCATGAAGAGCCAAACCGTGGCAGCGAGAATGATGATCGAGAAAATCAGCGTCAGCGCGCGCTGGTTGAGAGCGATGCGCAGTCCGCGCTCATAAAGCGAGAGCATGCCGTCGAAAATCTTTTCGGTGGCTTGATAGAGCTTGCCGTGTTTCTCGTCCTTGTGCGGGCGGAGGAACTTCGCGCTGAGCAGCGGCGTGAGCGTGAGCGAGACGAATCCGGAGACGAGAATCGCCGCGCCGATCGTGACCGCGAATTCGTGGAAGAGCCGGCCGAGGATGCCGCCCATGAAGAGGATGGGGATGAACACGGCCGTCAGCGAGATCGTCATCGAGATGATCGTGAAGCTGATCTCCTTCGAGCCGTTCAGCGCCGCTTCCATCGGCTTCTCGCCCATCTCCATGTGCCGGACGATGTTCTCGAGCATGACGATGGCGTCGTCGACGACGAAACCGACCGACAGCGTGAGTGCCATCAGCGAGAGGTTGTCGAGCGAGTAGTCGAACATGTACATCACGGCGAACGTACCGACGATCGAAAGCGGCAGCGCGAGGCTCGGGATGATCGTGGCCGAGACGTTTCGCAGGAAGAGGAAGATGACCAGGATGACCAGGAAGAGCGTCAGGAGCAGCGTGAATTTGACGTCGTCGACCGAGGCACGGATCGAGTCGGCGCGGTCGCGATGTACCTGCAGATCGACCGACGCCGGCAACTGGGTCCGGAACGTTGGCAGCAGTGCGCGAACGCGATCGGAGACTTCGACGGCATTCGTTCCCGGCTGTTTCTGCACGGCAAGGATGAAGCCGGGCTTGCCACGGAACCAGGCCATGGTCTGGTTGTTCTCGACGTCGTCCATGACTTTGCCGAGGTCGCCAAGCCGGACGGGGTGGCCGTTGCGATAGGCGACGATCACCTTCGCGTAGTCGGCCGCTTTGAAGAGCTGCCCGTTCGCCTGAACGGTGTAATTCGTGTACGGGCCGGTGAGGACTCCGGCAGGGAGGTTGACGTTGTTGTTGCGGATCGCGGTCGCGACTTCATCGATGCCGACGCCGCGCGTGGCAAGCTGGCGCGGATCGAGCTGCGTGCGCACCGCGTACTTCTGCGCGCCGTAGACCTGCACCTGCGCGACGCCCTCGATCGCCGAAATGCGGAGCGCCATCATCGTCTCGGCGTACTCGTCGAGCTGATACATCGGCATGTCGTCCGAAGTGATGGCGAGATAGAGAACCGGCGTGTCGGCGGGATTGACCTTGTTGTACGACGGCGGCGCCGGCATGTTCGGCGGCAATTGGCGCCCGGCGGCGGCGATCGCGGCCTGCACGTCCTGCGCGGCGTTGTCGAGATTGCGGTTGAGGGCGAACTGGAGGGTGATGGACGTCGATCCGATCGACGACGACGAGACCATCGAGTCGAGGCCGGCGATGGTCGAGAACTGGCGCTCCAGCGGCGTCGCCACGGCCGAGGCCATCGTCTCCGGGCTCGCGCCGGGCAGCGATGCGTTCACGTTGATCGTCGGGAAGTCGACGTTCGGAAGATCGCTCACGGCCAGTTGCCGGTAGGCCATGATTCCGAACAGCACGATGGCGAGCATGACCAGCGTGGTCATGACCGGGCGGCGGATGAAGAGGGCGGCTATGTTCATAGGGTCTGCTCGGCGCCTTTGCTGCAACGTTTTACAGCGACTTCTTCACGTCCACTTTGCTTTTCGGAGTCAAACGAATCTGGCCGTCGGTGACTACCGTGTCGCCGGCGTTCACGCCGCGGCCGATGACGGCCTGGGTTTCGAGTTGCTGAACGACGGTTACCGGATGCATCTGCACGCCGTTGCCGTCGGTCACCACATAAACGTACTGCCCTTTCTGCCCATTTTGCACGGCCTGGAGCGGGACGACGATGGCGTTTGTACGATTGGCCAGCGTCATCGCGACATTTACGAACTCGCCCGGCCAGAGCACGCGGCCTTCGTTCGCGAACGTTGCTTTCAACGTGATCGTGCCGGTGGTCGGATCGACGGCGTTGTCGACGAACGTCAGTTTGCCGCCCTGGACCGGCGTTCCGCCTTGCTGTGGCGCGGCGGACACCGGCACATTGCCGAGGCCGCGTGCGCGAACGTCGCCGAGTTGCGACTCGGGGACGGAGAAGGTCACGTAGACGGGCGTGATCTGGTTGATGGTAACGAGCGGCGTGGTGTCGTTCGCTTTGACGAGGTTGCCGGCCTGCACCTGAACGCTGCCGGTGCGGCCATCCATCGGCGAACGAATTTCACAGTAGGCGAGCTGCAACTGCGCGTTCTGCACCGCGGCCCGGTCTGCCGCGACCACGGCGCGCGCGGCTTCGGCGCCGGAAGCGAATTTGTCGTACTCCTCGCGCGTGACGTAATCCTTCTTCACCAACTCCGCATACCGCTTGGCCTCCGCATCTGCATTCCGCGCCTGCGCCTCATCGCGGGAGAGATTCGCTTGGGCCTGCGCCAGCGTTGCCTCGTACGGACGCGGATCGATCGTGAAGAGGCGCTGACCTTTGTGGACGTCTTCGCCTTCGCGGAACCATACGCGCTGCAGTTGCCCGGCGACGAGCGCGCGGACGGCGACGGTCGAAATCGGCTGGACGCTGCCGATCGCCTTCACCTGCACGGGGATATCGCGCTGTTCGGCGACGGCGACGGTGACTGGGACGCGCTCCTCGCGGACTTTCTCTTTCTTTTCCGCGCAGCCGAGGATACTGGCGGCGATCGCGGCGCAGGCTGCGGCGCGAAGGCCGGTGGACTTCGTTCGAATCATCGTGATCACTTTCCTTGCGATGCGGCGGCGCGCGTCAGCGTGCCTGTGTCGTGTGCGAGTTGTGCAACTGAGAGGAACCAGTCCGTACGCGCCTGAACTTCCTCGGCGCGCGCATTTTCGAGCGCGGCCTGAGCCGTGAGCAGATCGAGGATGTTGCCGATTCCGGCGCGGTAGCGGCCCATCGCGACGTCGACCGACTCGGTGGCGTCGCGAAGCAGATCGCGGCTCGTGGCCACGCGCTGCATTGCCGTCTGCAGTGCGTAGTAGCTCGTCCAGACCTGGAGCCCGACCTGCTGCTCGACATTGCGCGCGTTCTCAGCTGCGAGCTGCGTTTCGATCTGCGCCGCGCGGATGTCGTACGTGTTCTTGAATCCGGTGAAGAGCGGAACGCGCAGCGAGATGCCGGCCGAGTACGGCGTGAACCGGTTATTGAGTCCGTTCGTGAAGACGTTGCCGACGCTTGCGCCGACTCCGAGGGACGGCAATCCCTCGGAACGGACGACCTGCACACGCTGCCGCGCGCGCTCGACCTCGGCGCGTGCAGCCGCGAGGTCGGGACGTTCGGTGACGGCGCGGGTCATCAGCGACTCGACGGCGTCGCTGACCTGCTGCGCGGGCACGTCCGCCGGCAAGTCGCCAACGACGAATGGCGTCGATGCCGGCACGCCCATCAGCGTGGCGATCGTTCCCTGCAGCCGGCGAAGGTTGCCCTCGATGGTTTCGTACGTCAGCTTCGCCTGCGAAAGCGCCGTGCGCGCTTGCAGCACGTCGGCGATCGTGGCCACGCCGGCGCGATGGCGCGCGTCGGCGGAATCGAGACTCGTCTGCCGCTCCTTGATCGTCGCTTCCTGCGCGGTCAGCAGCGCCTTGGCGTCGAGGTAGTCGTAGTAGGCCTGCTCGACGTTGAGGATGACGTCCTGGATGGTCTGGTTATGCGTGAAGCCGGATGCGATGAGCGTCTGCCGCGCGGCCTCGGCGGCAGCATTCCGTCCGCCGAAATCGAACAGCAGGTAGTCGAGCGAGAGGTTCGGACCGCTCAATGTCGTGGCAGTGCCGGTGCTCGTGCGCCCGCGTGTGAGCGAGGCGTCGAGATCGACCGTCGGCAGATACGCCGAGCGAACACTGCCGAGGTTGGCCTCGGCCAGACGCGCTTCGAGCCAGGTCGTGCGCGTGGCGGGATTGTTCGAGAGCGCGAGGTCAATGACCTGCGCGAGCTCGAGCGGAACGCCAGTGGGTGGCAGGACGAGATCGTTCGGCTGCGGCACCTTCGGCGGAATCGCATTCGACGGTGGCGTCCACGCTGCCGCGGGCGACGCCGGAGTGCCGGAGCCGTGCGACACGGGGTCGACGACATTGCCGATGTTGTGGATGCTCGCGCACGATGCGCCGAGAAAAAGAAGGATCAGTGCTGGAAAGGGCTGCGTGCGCATTGCGTAGAAGCTCGTACGATTGATTGCATCAAGTTGAAGAACTGGTTGAGGTTACAAAGCTGTGGCGTTCATTCGCCGATGGAAAAACGGCGCCACCGTTTGCGGTGGCGCCGTTCGAAAGAAGCGATGGAGAACGGCGGCTACGATTTCTGCACGAACGCGCCGGCGATGGCGAGGGCGACAGAGAGGAGCAGCAGGGACAACGGCGAGATCATCGGGATGTTCCCCGCGGGAATGACCGTAATCGTCGATGTGGCGGTGTTGTTCCCGGGATTCGGATCCGGGTTGGTCGCGGCTGCGCTGACGACGGCCGTATTCGTGATCGGACCCGGAGTCGCCGGCAACAGGATCGTCAGCGTAAACGTCGCGGTCGCACCGTTGACGAGCGTCCCCGCGTTGCAGGTAACGACCGCCGTACCGGTGCACGCGCCCGCAGGCGTCGACGATTGCAGCGTGGTGCCGGCGGGCAGAGTGTCCGTCACGGTCACGGATGCGGCGGTGTTCGGACCTCCATTCGTCACGACGATCGTGTAAGTCAGCGGCAGGCCGGTGCCATACGGGCCGGGCGCCGGTGTCTTGGTGATCGATAGATCGGCAGTTGCAAGCGCGATCGCCGTGACGGCCGTGGAACTGTTGTTGGCCGGATTCGGATCGGTCGTCGCCGTCGCCACTGTGGCGGTGTTGCTGCTCGGTCCGACGGGTGCCGCCGCCGCGATCTGCACGACGATCGAGAAGGTAGCCGAGGTTCCCGCGGTGAGCGTGGCGATGGAGCACGAGACCGTGCCGGTCCCTCCCGGTGCCGGATTGGTGCAGGAGAACGCCGGACCGGTCAACTGCGATTCGGAGACGAACGTCGTGTTCGCCGGAAGCGTGTCCGACATCGTGACGCTCGACGCGTCCGAGGGGCCATTATTCGTGACGTTGATGTTGTAGGTGAGGTTCGTGCCCGCCGCTGCCGCGGCGGCAGCGGTCTTGACGATCGAAACGTCGGCGCTGCCGATGCCGGTCGTCACGACCGACGATGTGTTGTTGCCCGGGTTCGGGTCGGTGGTCGACGCTGTGACGTTGGCCGTGTTCCCGATCGCCGCGCCGACGGCGCCCGGATTGACGTGGACGGTGATCGAGAAGGTGGCCGACGTGAGACCGAGCGACGCGATCGTGCAGGTCACCGTGCCGGTGCCGCCCGACGGCGGGTTGACGCATGAGAAGACCGGCCCAGTCGACTGCGATTCGGAGACGAACGTCGTGTTCGCCGGAACGGCATCGGTCAGCGAGACGTTGGCTGCATTCGACGGTCCGTTGTTGGTTACGACGATCGTGTAGGTGATGTTCGTTCCGGCGTTCGCCGTGGCCGGTCCGGTCTTGACGACGGAGAGATCGGCGCTCGCGGTAACGGTCGTGACCGCGGTGGCGCTGTTGTTGTTGGGATTCGTATCCGCGTTCGTTCCGAATGCCGTGTCGGTGTTGCTCAACGTTCCCGTGAACCCCGGATTGATCGTCGCCGTGAGCGTGAACTGCGCGCTCACCCCCGACCCGAGAGTAAAGAATGAACAGGTCACGCTGCCGGGGTTTCCCACGCCCGGATCGCTGCAGGATGCTGACGGCCCGGTGTTCTGTACGAGCGAGAAGAACGTCGTTCCCGCCGGCAGCGGATCGTTGAGCGTCGCCGCGCTTTGCGCGTCGGGACCGTTGTTGGTGATGGTGATGGTCCACGAGATCGTGTTGCCGGCGAACGCGGTGGCCGGTCCGGTCTTTGCCGCCGCGAGATCGCTCGTGACGACCGTGAGCTCGGTCTGCCTGCTGTTGTTGTCAGGATTCGGATCAGAGGTGGTGGTCGTTACGTTAGCAACGTTGGTGAAAACAGTTCCCGACGCGGTGCCCGGCGGAATGTGGCCGGTCAGCGTGAAGGTCGCTGTGGTGCCAACGGCGAGGCTGAGGATCGAGCAGGTCGTGGTGCTGCCCCCGGTGCAAGTGAACGTCGGTCCGCTGTTCTGCGTGATCGAGACGAAGGTCATCGTGCCGGGCAGCGTGTCGGTGAGTGAGACGCTGTCGGCTGCGTCAGGTCCGGAGTTGTTGACGGTGATCGAGTAGGAGACGTCGGTGTCAGGCGCGGCGCTGTCGGGACCGATTTTCTGAACGCCGATGTCAGCCTGAGGAATCGGCACTGTCACGGAGGCAGAGGAGGTGTTGTTCTCGTCATTGGGGTCGACGCTGTTTCCGGAGACCGTTGCCTGGTTCGTAAAGGTCGTACCTTGCGCAGTTCCCGGCGGGATGTGCGTGACCAGTGAAAACGTGACGCTCTCTCCGGCCGCGAGCGCACCGGTGCAGTCGATCGTGCCTCCCGAGCCCGGGCTGGGCTGCGTCGGGCATGGAACGCTTGGTCCGCTCGTCTGCGTGATGGAGACGAAGGTCATCCCGGCGGGCAGGTTGTCGGTGAGTGAGATGCTCCCGCCGTCAGGACCGTTGTTTCCGGCGGTGAGAGTGAACGTGACATCGGTGTCGGCGGCGGCGCTGCTCGGGCCGTTCTTGGAGACGAATAAATCAGTCTCCGACACGATGGTCACGGTAGCGGTTCCGGAGTCATTGCCGGAGTTGGAGTCCGGCGGTGTACTCGAGGCCGTGGCGGTGTTGGAGAACACCGTGCCGGGAGCGGTCCCGAGCGGGACGTTCACGAGGAAGGTGAAGTTCGCGCTGGTTCCGTTATTGAGCGACGCGATGCTGCAGGTGATGGTTCCGTTCGTGCCGCCCGGAGGATTCGAGCAAGTGAAGACAGGGCCGGTGTTCTGCGTCTCGGAAACGAAGGTCATTCCGGCGGGCAGGGGATCGGTCAACTGCACCGCGGTCGCGGCGGCAGTGCCGCTGTTGGCGATCGTGACACTGAATGGCACCTGGCTGCCGGGGGTCGCCGTGGATGGAGCGGACTTCGCGACGGTAAGGTCCGGCTGCGCAAACGCGGCCGGGGCCAGAGCAATCGCCAAAATAACTAAGGAAAGAAGAGCAGAGTTACGCGTTTTCACCGCGTCAGGTTACAGCAACTTATCGAGGGCTGTGTACTCGCGTCCCTGCGACTCCGCCACAGCTTTATAGGTGATTTTCCCGTCATAAACATTGACGCCCTCGGCCAATCCGGGATCGGCGATGGCTTCCTTAAATCCTTGCGACGCCAGCTTGCGCGTGTACGGCAGCGTGGCGTTCGTCAGCGCGATCGTCGACGTCCGCGGCACCGCGCCAGGCATGTTGGCGACGCAGTAGTGGATGACGCCATCGACTTCGTAAACGGGATCGGAATGCGTCGTTGCATGCGCAGTCTCGACGCAGCCGCCCTGGTCGATGGCCACGTCGACGATGACGGAACCTTTCTTCATGCTGCGAACCATCTCGCGCGTTACGAGTTTCGGCGCCGAGGCGCCGGGAATGAGGACGCCGCCGATGAGCAGGTCGGCGCGGCGGCAGGCGTCGGCGAGATGCGCGCGATTCGACGCCAGCGTCTGGACGGTGCCGCGGAAGATGTCGTCGAGCTGGCGAAGGCGATCGAGATTGTTGTCAAGGATCGTGACGCGCGCGCCGAGGCCGACCGCCATCTTCGCCGCGTTCGTGCCGACCACGCCGCCGCCGATGATGACGACGTCGCTCGGCAATGTTCCCGGCACACCGCCGAGGAGCACGCCGCGGCCGTTGTTCGGCTTGTGGAGGTAGTACGCGCCGACATGCACCGACATCCGTCCGGCCACTTCCGACATCGGCGTGAGCAGCGGGAGAGTCCGTTTGCGTTCGTCTGTGATCGTTTCGTAGGCGATGCCGGTGATTTTCTTTTTCAGCAGCGACGCGGTGAGATCGGGCACGGGCGCGAGGTGGAGATACGTGAAGAGAAGCTGGCCATCTTTGAGGCGGGCGAGGTCGGCGTCGATCGGCTCTTTGACTTTCACGATCATCTCCGACTGCTCGTAGACGTCATCGGCGGTGGAGAGGATCCTCGCGCCGGCGGCGGTGTACTCCTCGTCGGCGAAGCCGCTGCCGTTGCCCGCGCCGGACTGGATGAAGACAGTATGGCCGTCCGTGGTGAGGTCCTGCGCGCCCGAGGGCGTCATCCCTACACGGTACTCGTTGTTCTTGATCTCAGCCGGTACGCCGATCCGCATCGCTTCGTTCTCCATCAAACGTGATCCCGCGCGGCTCCGCGCGGCGCGCGCATTCTAGCGGAGAAGCAGGGGGATGAAGCAGGGACGAGGGGGATGAAGCAGGGACGAGGGGGATGAAGCAGGGACGAGGGGGATGAAGCAGGGACGAGGGGGATGAAGCAGGGACGAGGGGATGAAGCAGGGACGAGGGGGATGAAGCAGGGACGAGGGGATGAAGCAGGGACGAGGGGGATGAAGCAGGGACGAGGGGGATGAAGCAGGGACGAGGGACTAGGGACTGGGGAAGAGACCTCGTCCCTCGTCCCTCGTCCCTGCTTCTCCCCTCGTCCCTGCTTCTCCCCTCGTCCCTGCTTCAATGGTGTGCGCCGCGCGTGCGGACATCAGGCCGCGGCGGAAGCGCGAACGCTGCGGGCGCGAGCCATTTCGCGGCGGCGAGCGCGTCGACCATCCCGAAGCCGTAGCTGTTGTCGACGCCGGGCGGTCCGAGGTCGATCGCCGAGCTTCGTAGCGCGGCGGCGACCTGTTTCGCGGTGGCCGTCGGCGCCAGCGACCACGCAAGCGCGGCGACGCCGGTCACATGCGGCGTGGCCATCGACGTTCCGCTGAGATTTCCGTAGTCGTCCAGGTAGGTGGAAAGCGTGAGGGTCTGTTGTTTTTCGTTCGCGAGCAGCTTCAGGCCGTCCGCATTGGACAACGAAACGACGACCGGCCAGTCGTACGCGACATCCGACGGATTGTCGATGCAGTTCTTGTTGTCTGCGTCGCAGATCGACGTGATCAGAGTCCACGTCGTGATGGTGGTGAGGTTGTTGTTGAAGATGACCGCGCCGATCGCTCCGGCTGCGCGCGCGTTGCGCACTTTTTCCGAGAACGTGATCGACATGCCGCGCGACATGACGGCGATGCGGCCGCGGGTCTCGGACGGGAAGTCGCCTGCCGCCCCGTAGCCGCAGGAGACCCACTCGCCGGTTACGTCGCCCAGCCTGGTGCCGGTGAGCATCGCGGAGGGCAGGACGGTTCCGTCCCCGACGGTAGTGACACCGCGTTTGACGGATCTCGTCGGCAGCGTGGAAAGAATCGAAACGCCGGGCGCGACGACGTTGAGGGTCGGTCCGATGTCGGAGAAGTCGGCTCTCACCTTGTCGTTGTCGACGGCTCCAACGGAAACGACGCCGGGGAGCGCTGCGGGGTAAAGCATGTCGTAGAAACCGCCGTCGTTGCCGGCCGCGGCGATGCAGAGCACGCCGCCGGCGATGAGCCGCTGAAACGCGTCTTCCACGGGAGCCGTCAGTTCGTGCGAGCCGAGCGACATGCTCATGATCCAGTTGCCGCCTTTTGCGAGCTTCGAGGCCAGCAGCCAGTCGGCCGCGGCGACGAGGTTTTCGTCCGTGCCGTTGCCCTCGGCGTCGAGCACTTTCACCGCGTACATGCGCGCTCCGGGCGCGACTCCGACAACGCCGATGTTGTTGTCGAGCGCGCCGATGATTCCGGCCACGTGCGTGCCGTGCAGGTTGTCGTCGTTGAAGTCGCCCAGTTTCGTGAACGTGTTGTAGCCGCCGGCGATGTTGCCGGCGAGATCAGCGTGCGCGAGGTCGACGCCCGTATCGATGACGGCGATGTTGACGTTGCCGCCGCGCGTGAGCGGCCACACATCTCGCGCGTGCAGAAGGTCGATGTTGGGTGGGATGACTTGCGCCACGTTCAGAGGCGACCCCTCCGCATGCGGCGCAAGGCGCGGCGGCGCGACACCGCCGGCCGCATGAATCGCGACCGTACGGCTGACGTAGCGCACGCCCACAGACTTGCGCATCTCCGCCGCTTCGGCATCGGTGAGATCGACGGCGAATCCGTCGATGGCCTCGAACGTCCGCACGTTGCGCGCGGTCACTTCGCCGGCGCTGAGAACATTCAGTTTCATGAGCCGCGGCGCGCGCGTCGTGGCGACGAGGTAGCGATGCGTCTCAGCAGCGAAGAGCGATGGGACTACAAACAGCGAGATAGCAAGGAACTTTTTCATAGGTTTGTCAGTGCCCGCGGCGTCCCTGAAGGCGCGCATGGACCTGGAACGCCCCCGGGTTGAGCAACCTCGCCGCACCGTACGCGTCGAGGAGGCCGAAGCCGAAAGTAGTGTCTCTGCCTGCTGCGCCGAGGTCCGTCGCGGAATTGAAGAGGGCAGTTTTCACTGCGGCTGCAGTTGCGGCCGGCGCGGCGCTCCACGCAAGGGCCGCCACACCGACGGCATGCGGACAGGCCATCGATGTTCCGCCGAGGGTTTCGTAGTCGTCGGCGACAGTCGTTGCGGTAAGCGCGGAGGCGGTGGAAGCCGTGCGCAACGCCTCTCCGTCGGCGTAGGAGATGCCGATCGCCACCGGCCACGGGAACGCGAGATCGGCGGGATCATCGGCACCGTTTACTTGCCCGATCAGCGTCCAGTTGCCGAACGTGTCGCTGCTACACGTCGCCGGCGTCGCGGCGATCGAGCAGTTGTAGATGACCACCGCCTTCGCGCCAGCCGCGAGCGCGTTCTTGGTTTTCAGGTTGAACGTGGCGCTGCCACGTTGAATGAGGGCGATGTTTCCCTTGACCGAGGCGGGAAAGTCCGCTGCCGTCGCGCCGAGGCCGCAGTAGACGTACTGGCCGCTCTGCGTCCCTTTGGCCGACCCGGTAAGCGCGAAATTGTCGAAGGACGCATTCGGTGTCGTGAGGAATGCGTTGACTCCCTGGCCGACGATATAGGTCGAGAAAACGCCGACACCGGGCGTTGCGACCGCGATCTCCGGACCCTGATTCGAAAAGACGGCGATCTTCTGGGTCGAATCGAGAGCTCCAACGGCGATGACGCTGGAAAACGCGGCCGGATAACTGACGCTGGCGATGTGTTTGTCGGTCGAGTCGTTGCCGCTCGCGGCAAATACCAGCACTCCGGCGTCGGCGAGCTTCTGACAGGCTGTTTGCATCGTGAATGAAGGATTCGGAGAGCATTGATCGCTCACCGAAACATCGGTGCACTGGCCGAGTGACATGTTGACGATCCAGTTGCCGCCCAGCTCCGTCTTTTTCGAAAGTACCCAGTTCAAACCGGACGCAATCGTCGCATTACTGCCCGTTGCCTTGCCGCTGCCGTCCGGCGACAGCACCTTCGCCGACCAGAGCTTCACGTTGGGTGCGACACCGACCACTCCGATTCCGTTGTCCGCCGCGCCGATGGTGCCGGCGACATGCGTGCCGTGGCCGTCGTCATCCCGCGGGTCGTTCGTTCCGGTGACGGCGTTGAAGCCGCCCTGGTAGTGGTCTTTGAGCTCAGGATGCGTGTAGTCGATTCCGGTATCGACGATCGCGACGTTGATCCCATCCCCTTTGGCGATCGGCCAGAGGATGGGAGCGCGCACCATGGTGATGCCGTACGGAGTCACCTGCGCGTTCGCGGGATGCGACATCGGCGTAACGTGCTTCGCCGGCGCCGGCGCCGGCGCGTCGAGCGCGAAGAACTTGATGTCGGCGCTCTCTACATACTGAACCGACGGATCGCTCCGCAGCGTCTGTACCTCGGCATCCGTCAGATTCGCGACGAATGAATCGAGATACTGGAAGTCCTCGGTGATGCGATCCGCGAATACGGCGCGCTTCGCCGCGTGCACCGCGTCGGACTTCATCCCCACGATGTAGCGCTGCGTCGGCTGCGCGACTGCGGCCGACGAAGCGGCCAGAAAAAGGACGGCGAAGGTGATGCGCTTCATCATTGGGGTCCTCGTTCGAAATGGAGTGGGAAGTCTAACAATAAAAAACGCGGCGCCCGAAGGCGCCGCGGTGAGGGTGGTTTAGGAAGCGAAACGTCAGTGTCCGCGACGTCCGGCCATCCGGCCAGTGACAGGCCCGATCACCGGTCCGGTGCCGAATGCGGCCGGGTTGAGCATCTTGGCGGCGTCGAGCGCATTGACGAGGCCGTAGCCGTACGTGTCGTCTTTGCCTGGAGCGCCGAGGTCCTTTGCCGTCTGCTCGAGGGCTGTGGCAACGTTGGCGGCGGTGGAGTTCGGAGAAGAAGCCCACACCAGCGCGGCGGCACCGACGGCGTGGGGACACGCCATCGACGTGCCGGCCAGAAGCTGGAAAGACTCGAAGCCGCTGGTCATCGTGATGGTGGCGTTGGGCGTTGTGAGGATCGCCTGGCCGTCTGCCTGCGAAATCATCAGGAACGGAGCCGAAGCGGGAATCGTCAGTGCCGTCTGTGCTGACGTCGGGAAAATCGGACGGAACGGTGCGTCCTCCACCTTGTTGTCATACATGACAACCGCCAGCGCTCCCGCCTTGTACGCATTCTGCGCTTTCTCGAAGAACGTGTTCGTGCCGCGCTGAACCAGTGCGATCTTTCCCTTAACGCCGGCTGGGAAATCGGCGGTACCACCGAGGCCACAGTTGACAAACGTGGAGGAAATGTTCGTCGTGTTCGGAGGACATGCCGCGAATGGCAACTCGTTATTATCGGGTGTGTCGTCGGTGTAATCAGCACGTATAGCCGCAAACTTGCGCCCATCATTTGTACCCACTAACGGCGAAACATACGTCGACAACACGTCCAGACCCGGCGCCACAACCTTCAGATCGGTGCCGCGCTGCGAGAACGTGGTGACGGTGTTGGTGGAGTCCACTGCCCCGACCGAAACCACGGTCGAATATCCGGCCGGAAACGCGAGGCCCACTGAGTCAGGATAGTCATTCCCCGATGCTGCGAAAACGAGAATTCCGGCGGCGGCAGCGGTCTGGAACTGGGCCTCCTCCGGGTCGGATTTCTTGGTCGCACCAAGCGACAGATTGATGATCCAGTTTCCGCCGATTTCTTTCTTCTTGTCCACGACCCACTGCACGGCCGAGATGATGTCGCTTGTGCGTCCGCTGCCGCAGGTATCGAGAACCTTGAGCGAATAGACGTCGACATCGGACGCGATGCCCACGACGCCAGCGGCGTCATTGGCCGCGGCGATGATGCCGGCGACGTGCGTACCATGGCCGGCGTCATCGAGAGGATCGCCGGACCGTGCGACGAAGTTGAAGCCGCCCTTGAACACTCCCGACAGTTCGGGGTTGTTGTAGTCGATGCCTGTGTCGATGATGGCCACGTGAATGGCCGGTCCGTTTGCCAGCGACTTTCCTCGCGTGACGGGCCAGACCCCTGGAGCATTCACGTCGGTGACACCGTAGGGCGTAGTCTGCTTGCCCGCCGTCACCGTGTCCGCCAATGCGTGGCGCTCCAGATCAGGCTCGATCGAGACGGTCGTGCCCGACGCTTTCAGCGCGGCGATTTCCGCGTCGGTGAGGTTGGCCGCGAAGCCGTTGATGCCGGGCAACTCGCGAAGGTCGCGCTCGCCGGCGCTGATGTTCGGATCGAACATCGCCGAAAGCGATTTGGCGGCGAAGTGGGTGCTCGGCTTCGTCATCACGATGACGGCCTGCGTCGGCGCTGAGGCGAACGCGGTGAGCGGGGCGATGAACAACAGGGCAATGAAAGCTGCGCGTTTCATCCGGTCGTAGACCTCACTTTTCCTTGGATTTGGACTTGCGTTGATTGCGAAGGACAACGCCGCGTGAATTTAGTTATTCCGTGTAACGACATCGCTGAATCAGGATACGGTAGCTTACTTTTTGCTACTCTGCCTCGCCATGACCGACTGGAAAACAAACCTAATTAACGACGCCGCCGGAATCGCCGCTGTGATCCGCGACACCAAGACGATCGCCGTGCTCGGTATCAAGCCCGAATCGCACGCCGATCAAGCCGGCTACTACGTCCCCGCTCACATGGCCGAGGCCGGCTACGACATCATCCCGGTGCCCGTTTACTACCCCGAGGTCACGCAAATCCTCGGCAAGCCGGTGTTCCGGAAACTGGCCGACGTCGGCCGCTCGATCGATATGGTCAACGTGTTCCGGCGTCCAAACGACATTCCGCCGCACGTCGACGACATCATCGCCGCGAAGCCGAAGAGCGTCTGGTTCCAGCTCGGCATCCGCAACGACGAGGCCGCACAGAAACTGGCCGAGGCCGGCATCAAAGTGGTGCAGGATCGCTGTCTGATGGTCGAAGAGGGACGGATCCGGCGGTAAGCTCCCTTGTCCGTTACGCGCCGCGTCGACCTGCCGCCATTTTCGTTCTGGGAGACGCGCGCGGGCAGCGGCACGCCGCTCGTACTTCTGCACGGCCTCGGCGGATCGTCCGATTGGTGGCGGCACAACATTAACGTTCTCGCCGAGCGCTATCTCGTCTCCGCCGTCGATCTGATCGGCTTCGGACGGAATCGCTTTTTTCTCCGCCGCAGCAATCTCCCGTTGCGGTTCGATGACTACGCCGCGCTGCTGGCGCGATGGATCGAGTCCTCGTTCGACGGCCCTGTGCACCTCGCCGGCAACTCCCTCGGCGGACAGATTGCGATCCACCTCGCCGCAAGCCGTCCCGATCTCGTGCGTTCGCTCGTGCTGATCGATTCCACCGGCATTCCGTTCGAGATCGCGCCGGGCGCTCACATCGAGAACATCGTCATGCCGCACGGCTGGCGGACGCTTCTTCTCGTTCTCGCGCGCGACCTCTTTCGTGCAGGTCCTACTGCTTTCGCTGTGGCCTTCGCGCGCCTTCTGCGCGATGACGCGCGCCCGCTCATGCGCAGGCTGACGATGCCCGTTCTGCTCCTTTGGGGCGAGCACGATCCTCTCGTGCCGCTAACGTACGCGAAGCAGATGCTCGCAGAAATACCGCACGCAAAATTGCACGTGATCCCGCGGGCTGGCCACGTGCCGATGTGGGAGAACCCGCGCGATTTCAACGACGCGCTGCTGTCCTTCCTCGATTAGATTGAGGTCATGGACGGACCCGCCGATCACGCATTTTCGTGGACCCTCTCCGGCCGGGCGAACGGCATTGCCTACCGCGCCGCGGGACGAAAACGCGACGTCGTTCTCATCCACGGCCTCGGCATGTCCAGCGCCTACTTCGACCGCTTCGCGCGAGCGCTCTACGCGCGCGGCGCGCATCCGATCGCGCCCGATCTGCCGGGATTCGGCGAGAGTGCCGGCGGCCCGGCGCTTGGCGCCCACGAGCACGCGAAGGCTCTCGCGGATTGGGCCGATGCGCTCTCCATTCGCAACGCCACATGGATCGGGCATTCCCTCGGCTGCCACGCCGTCAGGCACCTGGAACGTCTGCGTCCCGACATAGTCAAGCGCGCCGTCTGCATCGGCCCGCTCTGGTCATCACGTCATCCACGGCGTCTGCTTCGCGCGCTCGTCGTCGATTTCTACCGCGAGCCGCTCGCGCTCTACCCCTACGTCGCCCGCGCTTACTTGAAATCCGGTCTCGGCCGTTGGGTCAGAACGACCCGCCGCTACGCCGGCGACATCCGCAACGCGCCGCCCGACGTCGAAATGTTCGCCGGCGAACGCGATCCGCTCGTCGACCGCAAGGCGATCCCGAACCTGACGCTGCTTCCCGGCGCGCATGCCTGCCACTTCTCGAATCCCGACGAATGCGCGAAGGTGATCCTGTCATCCTGAGCCGCCGGAGCTGCGGAGGCGAAGCCGGAGCAGCGGAGGACGGTCGAAGGACCCCCAGCTGATAACCCGGGGGCGGCTTATTTTTGCGAAGCGTCCGGCGGCACGTCCAGCGGCATTTTCTTACGGCTGGCCACGCGATGAACGAACCCTTCGACCGGGCCGCCGACGATGAGAATGAGCAGCGCGAACGCGAGCGCGATCAGCGCCGCCACCCACTGCCCGACGCCGCACGCAATCCCGAGCGATGCCACCAGCCAGATCGACGCGGCGGTCGTGAGCCCGCTCACCAGCTCATGCTCCGCTTTGAGAATCGCACCCCCGCCGAGGAATCCAACGCCGGCGATGATCCCCTGAATGGCGCGGCTGATCGCGTCGATATGCAGCGCCGCCGGATCGAATCGCACCACCACCAGCGTCACGAGCGCCGACCCAAGCGCCACCAGCGCATGCGTGCGCATCCCCGCCGGCTTCCGCCGCACTTCGCGATCAAGTCCGATGCAAGCGCCGATCGCCGCCGCGGCAAAGAGACGCACGATCACTTCGTTCGTATCGGGCGGGAGAGGAAACATCAGGAGGATTGTTTCATAGCTCGCGCGGAGGGCGGCGGGAGGCGTGCCAAAGCGCGAGGATCTCAATTCCGGGCGCGCTCTTGAGGTAGTAGATGTAATACCTGGTGCGCGGCAGATAAATGCGACGCATGAATTTTCTTTTGCGTGTCGGAACGAGTACGCCGATCGCCGGAGTCTCGAGCAATAGCTCAAATGTCTCTCTGAGTTCTTCTTCGAGAGCTTTCGGCGCTTTATCGCGATGCTTCAGCCACCATGCCTCTGCTTCGGCGATTTGGCGGCGAGCGCGCTCCGAAATCAGGAGCGGCCAGAGATCGTCATCGGCCATCGCGAACACGCATCGCGCGTAGTTCGGCAAGAAGATCTTCCGCGGTGACGCATTCTCCGCGTTCGATTTCAGCGATGCTCTCCTCCAGGGCGTCTTCGTCCTCGGGAGTGAGTTCGTATTCTTCGTCTTCGGGATCGCGTACGACGACGATGTTCACGGGCGTGCCGTCGGGAAACGTCTCGTTCTCGACCTCGATCCGGCCATTTAAAAAACGTCCTCGCATGGCCGCTATCGTACCTCGGCGGTCGCCGAAACGCTCTTCGCCAGCAGCCGCGTCAGCCACAGATTCGTCATCTTCTCGACGACCGTGTTCTGCCGCAGGCGCGCGCGCAGGTTGGTGAAGTCGACGCTGTCGAGCGGCTGGTCCTGGTTGAAGCAGGAGAAGACGAACGACTCCTTGCCGGTGACCGGGTCGACGTGGCGCTGGAGGCATTGCGCGCAGACCTGTTTCATCATGCATTGCATCGGCGAGTTGATCGAGCCGATGCCGACGTGGTCCGTGTTCAGGAACGGCGCGAGGACGCCGTGCCGAGCGTCTTTGACGGCGCGCATCATGCCGTCGGAGCCGATGGCGATGAGGCGGTTGACGGTTCGCAAGTCGGTTTCGGGCGCGTTCTGCGCGTAGGCGAGCATCGACTGCACAATGTTGCCGGTGAAGCCGCGATCCTGCGGCCGCCGCGGAGCAATCGGCTCGCCGGCGTCGACGGACCAGATCACCTGATCGGTGCCGGCCTCGATCTCGTCGCGTTTGAAAACGTCATCCTTCTTCTTGTAGCCGGCGAAGTAGACGACCTTGCAGCCGTTCTCCTTGAACGCGCGGGCGATGGAGAAGAGCACGGCGTTGCCGAGGCCGCCGCCGGCGAGGAGAACGGTCTCGTTGTGGGGGATTTCGGTGGGCGCGCCGGTGGGGCCCATGACGACGACCGGCTCGCCGATTTTCAGTTGGGCGCAGAGGCGCGATGAGCCGCCGAGCTCGAGGACGATCAGCGACAGCAGTCCGCGTTCCGGATCAGTCCACGCGCCGGTCAGTGCGATGCCTTCCATCGTCAGGCTCGTTCCGTCGACCACTGGCGCATTCGCTTCGAAGTTCTGCAGACGGAAGAACTGGCCGGGCTCGAAGTGACGCGAGGCGAACGGCGCGCGGACGACCACTTCGACGATCGTTGGTGTCAGGCGATTGACCTGATGGACGACGGCTAACAGTCCGTCATCGAGTGTGCGCAGCAGCTCGCTCCATTGCGCGTCACGGACCTCCTGCGCCTCGGCTAACCGATCGAGCGACATCAGCTCACGCGCGAAGAGTTGGGTGACGAACGGATAGCCGTCCTTCGCCGATGCCATCGCCTTGACCACGTTGCCGGCGTAGCGCGGATGGTTGTCGCCGTAGAACGTGATCCGTTTCGTGCCGCGCTGGTACGAGGTGAAGAAGCCGGTCTCCGTGTTGCCGTCGACTTCGATCAGCTCCGTATCAGATGTCGCGAAGCTCTGGAAAAACTGCCCGTACTTATCCAGCTTGAACGTGCCGGGATGCTCCTTCTCGTAGATCACGTTCGGGCTCGTCCCGGCCGCCACCATCACGCTGCGCGCTGGCAGTTCGATGATCGTGCCCGAATCTTTCCAGCGCCCGTCTTCGACGATCTGCTTTTCGAAGAGGAGCGACTTCACGTGTGCGAATTCGTCCGCCACCGCTTCGATCGGCGAGAGGCTCTCCGCGTACGCGATCCCTTCCTCGAGCGCCTTGATCACCTCTTCGTGATTGAGCCGGTACGCCGGCGCATCGCTGATCAACTTGCGATACGCGATCGTCACGCCGCCCCACGCGCGAACGAGCGGGATGAAGTTCGGACGGTCTCCCTCCGCGGCCCCGCGCTCCCGCTCCGCGCGCACCGCGTGACCGTGCTCCAGGAATTCATCGAGGATCAGAAGTTCCTCGGGGTCATACCCGCCGCGAACGACCGCCTCCCCGAATTCACCGCAGAGCGTTTCGTAGCGATCGAGAATCTTCTCCACCTGCAGCGGGTAGTACGCGAACAGCTCCGTGGCGGTATCGATCGCGGTCAGTCCGCCGCCGATGACCACTGCCGGCAGGCGCACCTGCAGGTTCGCCATCGCCGATTTTTTCCCGGCGCCCGTCAATTGCAGCGCCATCAGGAAATCGCTGGCCTTGCGGATGCCGCGAATGAGGTTGTTCTTCATCCGCACGATCGTCGGCGTGCCGGCGCCCGCGGCGATGGCGATGTGATCGAAGCCGAGCGCGTCGAAGGCATCCTCGATCGTCAGCGTGCCACCGAAACGGACGCCGCCGTAAACGCGGATGTTGTTCTTCCGCTCCAGCGCGATGCGGATGACCTTCAGAAAGTTCTTGTCCCAGCGCACGGTGATGCCGTACTCCGAAACGCCGCCGAAGCCGGCCAGGATGCGTTCGTCGAGCTCTTCCCACAGAACCTTGCGCGCATCGCGGATCGGCTCGCGCAGCCATTTCGAATCAATCGGTTCGATCTTCAGCGCGTCGATGGCGACGACGCCGAATCCTTCGTTCGCGAGGTAGTGCGCGAGCGTGTAGCCGGCCGGCCCGAGGCCGACGACGAGGACGTTCTTGCCGTTGTAGGGGAGCGCCATCGGCCGGCGCACGTTGAGCGGATTCCAGCGCGTCAGCAGCGAGTAAATCTCGAAGCCCCACGGCAGCCAGAGCACGTCGGTCAGCGCGCCGGTCTCGATCTGCGGGATGTTGACCGGGTCCTGCTTCTGGAAGATGCACGACTTCATGCAGTCGTTGCAGATGCGGTGGCCGGTGCCGGGGCACATCGGGTTGTCGATCATGACGATGGCCAGCGCGGCGATGGAGTCGCCGTCTTTGCGCAGCGCGTTCATCTCGCCGATGCGCTCGTCGAGTGGACAGCCGGTCAGCGGCACGCCGAGCGGATTGACTTTGTACTTTGCGTCCTTCTCCACAAAGCCGGTCGAGCACGAATCCTTCTTCCGCTCGTGGCAGTAGATGCAGTAGTGCGCTTCGTCGGTGATCTCGCGTGGCGTCATGCGCGGATCGGTGAGCTTGAATCCATCGCGGCGGCGGTACTCGTCATGCGGACCGACGACGCTGTTCTCGTCGACGCGCTCCGTCTCGACGAGGTGGTCGAAGATCAGCGGCTTCGGTAGCCGGAACGACGTCCAATTCTCGAACCGCCCCGACTTCCACTGCGCCGCCAGCCAGTCGACGAGCAGATCGCCCAACGCATGGACGGTCGCCGCCTCGCGCGCGATGGCCTCGTTCGACTCGACGTACTCCCGCTTGACGATGGCATCGTCGAACGCGCCCGACGCCCGCAGCTCGTCGCGCAACTGCGCCAGCGCGGCCCGCGTCTGCGGCGACGGCGTGGCCGCCTTCGCCCCGCGCGGATACTCCCGTTCGAAGTCGAGCAGCCGGTTGGCGGTAACCGCGATCGCACACTCCGGATCGCGCTCCTGCCCCGGCGCGATGGCGCGGATCAGAACCTCGACCGCCGCGCTCCGATCGCCTTCCGGAACGCCCGCCACCTTCGCCACCCTCTTCGCCACGACTTCCTTCTTGAACCGCGCCACCTCGGCATCCCGCTGCGTCCGCGCGACGATGGGAGTCGAATCCGTCTGAAACAGCTGCTCCAGAAACGCCCCCAGCGGACGGCTCGCCGCGATGAGCAGCGCCGACTCCTCCGGCTTCGTCAACCCCCCGGACGCAATCCCGCTCTGCATCCCGATCCGATACGACTCGAACCGCTGAAACAGCGCCGCATCGCTTGCGGACAGATACCGGTCAAACGCCAGCGCCAGCTCCTGCAGCCGTGCGTTGTCGTACAGGTGCGAGTACTCAAAGTCTTCAATTCCAAGTTTCACGGTTCGCTCCAACAGGCATCGCCGCCGTTGTCATCCTCATGCGATAAATCTTTATCCGCAGATTACGCAGATGGACGCAGATGGAGGACCCGGCAGTGTCACGACGCAATGTGACGAAGCGCACCGGCGGTCACTCGTCGCGAACGACGGTAAGCACGAGTCGCTCACGCTCGGCCGTGACCTCGATCCGATCTCCCCGATCGAACCCGAGTTGCCGCAGCCACACGCCAGACATGCGAATGAACGGCACGACCGTCTGCCGACGGCGATAGGTTCCGCTCTCGCGGTACATCGACGTGACCACCAACTCCCGCTTCCCACCGTTGCCGCCACGCCTGCTCGGCCGGCGATATTCGGGGATGCCGAACGGATGTCTTGCTGCTTGCGATTTCTTCTTAGCCACCGTCGCCTCCGCACGATCACTACCATGGTCATTGGACAATGTAGAACTACCATGGGCAAGATGCAAGGGATGTCCCGAAGAAAACAGCCCAACCCGGACGCGGAAGCCTTCGGCGCGATCGTTCGGCGGCTACGGACGAAGAAAGGCCTGACGCAGGAAGGGCTCGCCGAGCTGGCTGACCTGAATGTCAGCTACATCGGCTTCCTCGAACGCGGTGAGAACGTACCCACGCTGACGATCGTTCTCAACCTTGCTCGCGCTCTGGAGGTTCAAGCTGCCGATCTAGTCCGGGAGGTTGCGCGTAACCGATAGTTTTGACTGCTACGAGACTTCTGATGCTGTCAATCCCTTCTCGTGTCGAGTGACGATCTCAGCTGATGAAGAAGTTTCATGCCGTCGGAGGCCCTCTTGCCGGAACGACGTACACTTGCCGATCACTTCACTTTCAGGGGCCAATGATGCCGGTGAGACAAAGTGCGCTGACAGCAGTGCGTAGTGTACGAGGCGCAGTTACTTATCAGGTGGAGCTCGCATGCGAGGAACTCCACAAGGTTCGAGTGGTAAAGGGTACTGATCCTGACTTCGTTCGCCGGAAGGCGGCAGTGCAAGTAGCGGAGTGGCAAGAGCAGTGGTCTCGTAAACAAGAGCTAGCCTCCCGGAGCTACGGCGCTCGCCTCAGGAGCGAACTTCGAGAGGAGCGAAAGCGAGTTGACGACGAGCAGAAGCACTTCGCGGAGGAGCGCACAACGGAAGCTGCCGACGCGATTGAAGCTATTCGTCACACGCTCGCTGCGTCGCTCCGGAAGCCGCATGCGATTGATTGGGCGTTACTTCAAAGCACTGCGCCTTTCCCTAAGCCGCGCCCGTCGCAACCTAAGCCGTTGATCGCACCGAATGCCGTCAGGCTGCCCAGAGAACCCCTTCAGTCAGACCGAGCGTTTGTGCCGGAATTCTCCCTACTTGATCGGATCATTAGTAGCCGCCGGAGTCGTATCGAATCAGAACGTGCGGCCGCTTTTTCGTTGGCCCACGAGATATGGATAAACGAGTGCTCACGCGTGAGAAAAGAGAACACCCATGCGAACGAGCAGTTCCAGGCTCTCGTTGCAGAGAGAGACGCAGATTACGCGGCGGCATGCCGGGCGTGGGAAGACGAAAAGGCTCGATATCTAACGCAGCAGCAGGCCGAAAATGAGGCAGTGGCACGGCAGCGTGAATCCTACGAAGCCTTAAAACCGGATGTTCTCCTGGGTTGCTTCGACATGATCCTCGCGAACTCTAGCTATCCAGACTTCTGCCCGAAAACATATGAGCTTGATTACAACGTCGAGGCTCGGCTGCTAGTCGTTGATTACGCGCTGCCAGCGCCGGAGACACTCCCAACGCTCACCGAAGTGAGGTACGTTGCTTCTCGCTCTGAATTTGCAGAAAAGCACCTCTCATCAGCGCAGGTTGCGAAGCTCTACGATGACTTGCTTTACCAGATTACGCTGCGGACAATTCACGAGCTATTTGACGGGGATTCGGTGGACGCGCTTTCTATTATTGTGTTCAACGGCTACGTGAATAGCATCGATCGCAGCACCGGACTAGAAACGAATTCCTGCGTGCTCTCGGTGCAAGTAAACAAGAAGGAGTTTTCTGTAATCAACCTTGTCAATGTAGATCCGAAGTCTTGTTTTAAGCAATTCAAGGGTGTCGGAAGTTCAAAACTCCACAGTGTAGCCGCGGTCGCACCACTGATGCGCGCACGGCGCGATGATGGTCGCTTTATTGCTGCGCACGACGTTGCCTACCAATTAGACGATAGCTACAACCTCGCAGCCATGGATTGGGAAGAGTTCGAACACTTGATTCGGGAGGTCTTCGAAAAGGAATTCACTGTTGCTGGCGGTGAGGTCAAGGTTACGCAAGCCAGTAGAGACGGCGGCGTCGATGCTGTGGCGTTTGACCCTGACCCAATCCGAGGTGGCAAGATTGTAATCCAAGCAAAGCGTTATACAAACACCGTGGGAGTTGCCGCGGTGCGCGACTTGTATGGCACAGTCATGAACGAGGGAGCCACCAAGGGAATCCTCGTGACGACCTCTGACTACGGTCCGGACGCCTACAATTTCGCGAATAACAAGCCTCTCACGCTTCTCAACGGAGCGAACCTCCTTCATCTTCTTGAAAAACACGGGCATCGAGCAAAGATTGACCTGCAAGCCGCTCGACTTGCGGTCGCTGAGCAGAGGCTACAGACTAATTAACGGAAGCGTCGGCCTGCTGCAGCAGAGCGTCCGCGGCATCGCGTCGCGTCGGGTGGCGGTCGACGAAGAACGAGACGAGGACATTCGCATCGACGACCACGCTGCGGACGTCAGACGCGTCCTCTCGTCTTTCGTGCTTCGATGACCGCCTGCACTGCATCGGCAGGGCCGTGCTTGATGATGCCCTTGTACCGGTAGAGCGCCGGCCGTTCGGTGGTGATGGCGACGCGGCCGCCGGTGATCTCCCAGTTCAGTTTGTCGCCTGCATCGAGGTCGAGTGCATCGCGCACTTCCTTCGGCACAGTCTGGCCCTTGCTGGTGATGGTCGAAGTAGGCATGGCGTGTGACTCCTTACAAAGGGCATCTCAGGTAAGGAGTGTCTGATAGCAGTCGCGCTGAGGTAAGCCATCCGCTGCGTCGAATCCGCCGCAGGCTTTCGCCTGCGCAATTGATAAATCAACCTACGGGACATCGTCAAAGGAGCCGGCGACGCGTTCCTCACATGTTTCGTAGTCGAGTACATCGCCGTCTTGAAAGTTCGACAGCAGGTCGCAAAGGGTTCGGTAGTCGGCGGCGGGTGGTATGTCGATGGAGAGGTAGTAGTCGGTGGCTCGCTCAGGATTGCCGCCAAGCTTCCGAATTTGAGACAGGTAGGGGGCCTGCTCTTCGGCCGGACGCTTGTTCATAAACATGATCCGAAGCGTTCGATGACCTCCATGACGAACAACCTCGAGAACTTCAGGTTTCAGATCGGGCGATTTCGCGATGGCTCTTACAACGTCGTTGTAATTGATTCCGTATGCGTAGAACGGAACGTTATCGATCTCGTACAGATCGTCGCCGAGGTCTCGTGCCCATAGCGACTCGCCTCCGGTTCCCCAGTGATTGGGTAGGTCGATATGAACCTTGATTAAGTCTCCGGTCATCCAGTCCCGCCGTTTTTACCTACCGAAACGTCGCCTTCGGCGGTTCGCCGTGCGGCTCACCGTGGCGTCGCGCGAGCTCGATCTTCAGGCTTTCTTTGCCGCGGGACATGGCCCAGCGGTGGTTGGCGGCGAAGATGGGTTTGAGGATTGGGGAGAAGAGTTTCAGTAGAGGTTTTTCGGCGCGGATGTGCCAGTCGTAGATGATGTCGGATTCGTCGCCGGATTGGGTCAACGTCCATTCGCCGCGGCCGACGAAATCGTCGAAGGCTTCGATGATGAAGCCGTCCGACTTGTTCTCGATGACGCGGAAGCTCCAGCGCAGGGTGTAGGGGAGCCATCCTTTTGTGTAGAGCTCGACGATGTCGCCGCGCTTTTTCACCTCGATGTAGACCGAGGGCCACCAGCGCGGGAGGTCCTCGGCGTCGCTGAGGATGTCGATGATCTCGTCGACCTTGCCGCGGACGCGCCAGTGGGTGATGAAGTGGTAGTCGTTGAACATGTCTTCTCTACGCCGGAGCTGCGGGGGCGGATTTTGTCATCCTGAGGCTGGCGAAGCGCGCCGAAGGATCTCAAGTTGCGCCGCATTTGCTGAAACAGCGGGATTCAACGCAGCTCACGTAACTTGAGATCCTTCGCCGTCCTGTGCCGCCTCGCCTTCGGCTCCGCGGCTTCGGCGGCTCAGGATGACAAATCAACGGCAGTGCGATCCGATGGAATCGCGGCCCAAAGCAGAAGCGCGATCGCGACTACGATTTCGGCGATGCCGTTCACTGTCAGATCGGGACGGTGGTTCTGCAGCAGGTCGGCGCCGTTGCCGAGGAGGAGGGCGACGGCGATTGTGAGGGGGTAGGCGAGGAGGTTTGTGCCGAGGATGTAGCGGATGACGATGAAGGCCAGCGCGGCGGCGACGGCGGCGGAGGCGAGCATCAGCGGCGTTTCTTTCAGGTTCGCGGAGGCATCGAGGGCGGCGAGGAAGATGGCGATCGTGCCGATCGTCGCGGGGAGCCAGGGGCGCGCAGTGAATCCGCGCAGCGCGAGGATGAAGAGTCCGAAGACGGCGCAGGCGATGAGCGTGCGGAGGATCGTCGAGGCGATGCCGAGGAGGCCGGGGAGCGGGACGGCGACGAATTCGGGGGCGTTGAGTCCGTGCACCGAGGTGAGCGTTGGGAAGCGGAGCGCGATCGCTTGTTCGGCGACGCGGAAAAGGACTGCGATGCTGATCGTCGTCAGCGCGGCGATCGCGGCGGAGCGTCCGAGGCGGGCGCGCGAGTCGCGGCGGGCGAGGAGGAACGCCTCGGGGTACGCGGCGGCGAGGCCGGCGACGGCGAGGAAGATCACGCCGAGGTGCAGGCCGACGTTGCGGATGATGTTGATCGCCTGATTCGTGATGAACGTCTGCCAGGTGATCGAGGTGTTGTATTCGAAGAGCGTCAGTTCCCACCGCATGGCAACGCTGAGCAGCGGGATGATCGCGAGCGCGAGCGTCCAGCGCAGCGCCTGCTGCCATGGGAAGCGGTGACGGCGCAGGGCGATGACGAAGCCGGCCACGACGAGGGAAAGAATCGTAAGTACGCCGGCGATCCGCAGCAGCGTGAAGACGATGTTGAGCAGCGTGGTCGGCTCGCGGTAGACGCTGTCTGGCACTTTCACCGTCGTCGTGAATTGCGTGACCTCGGCGCCGGCCACGCGGACGCTGATGCGGCGCCAGCCGTCGGCGGCGAGCGGCGCGCGCTCCTGGAAGTGGAAGAGCCAGTCGCGGCGGTTCGGCTGCTGGAAATTGAGCGCTTCTTTGAGATCGAACGCGCGAACGTCCACGCCGAACCGCGCAAATGCGGCCTGCGCGATTGCGAGCGCCTGCGGCTGCTCGAGGCGCGGCCCGGGGCGCTTCTCATCCTGATACTTGTGATAGCCGGCCACGCGCGCCGCGCGCGGATCGACTTCGATGAAGTACTCGTCCTTCACCTGCGGCGCGAAGTCGCGAACCATCCACGTCGCGGTCGGAATCTTCGTGCGCATGACGGCGAGCAGCGACTTCATCGATAAGCCGTGACGGAGGAGGTAGTCGACGGCGACGTTGTCGAAGTCGCCAGGACCGCCGCCTTCTTCGCGTGTGGCGTTGCGGTCCCAGGAGCGGAACCCTTCGACGGGCGTGGCGATGCTGCGCATTGCGGCGGCAGGCGGCGGACCGACGACGGCGGCGATGCGCTTGGCGTCGTCCTTCGTGATGCGGTAATCGACGGCGTCGTCGATCGATGGGAGGTTCCACGCGATCGCGCCGGCGGCTAGTGCGACGAGCACGATGCACGCGAGGAACTTTCCGCGCGTGACCGGCATCGGCGGAAAGGTGAAGGCCGGCCGTGCGGGCTCGGGCGCGCGCTCGGGAACAGGCTTGATCGGAATCGTTTCGTTCGACAGCTCGTCATCCGGCACGAAGCCTTTGTTGCGAACGTAGAGCGCGATCGAGACGAGCATCGGAATCGCGAAGACGAGGCTGGCCAGTCCGCCGGAGACGATGTAGTAGTTGTTGCCCGACCGCAGCAGCAGCATCGCGGTGTAGAGTGCGTCGACGGTGTAATGCCAGATCAGCAGCGGCACGATTCCGAAGCGCATCATCAGGAATCCGATCAGCACTCCGGCGCAGCCGACTTCGACGCCGCGGATGTAGAAGGGCTGGTTCGGATACGTGGCATGGCCGAAGCCCCAGATGAATCCCGCGGCGAGGATGGCGGCCCACTTCGAGCGCAGTACTTTTTCGAAGAACGGAATCGAGAAGGCGCGCGACATGAACTCTTCGCTGAGCGCGGGGAAGAAACCGGCGAAGAGCACGGCGATCCACGGAAACGCTGTGTTGAGCATGTCGTCGTACGGCACCTCGGCCGGCGCCCACGCGCCGAATTTGTCGGCGATCAGGTAGAACGCGACCTGGTATCCGAGGAAGAAGGCGACGAGCGTGTAGCCGACGATGAAGGCGAGGAAGACGCGCTTCGACGTCAGCGCGCGGCGGCTCCAGATCCGCGCGACGGAGAGTTTGTTCGGCAGGCGCTCGCGGAAGAGGACTTCGCCGGCGCCGCCGACGACGACCAGCAGCATCGCCACGCCGATGCCCTGGATCAGCGAGCCGAATCCGAATCGAGCAAGGAACGCGGGATACGACTCGGTGGTGTTGTAACCGGCCAGCGCGCTCGGGAAGGAGTTCAGCGACGTGCCGGTGACGAGGATGACCGCCGCGATTCCGATGCCGAGGAGCAGGCGGAGTTGCAGATCGTTGCGGAGCAAGCGGGTCACGAAGATGGCCACGACGCAGACCATCGTGATGATGAGAAAGACGGTGTCGACGTTGCCGGCGAGATTGTTTTTCGACCGCAGCTCGCGATACGAACGCTGCCAATCCTCGGGGACTTTGATGCGGCGCGAGAAACTGCTGACGCGATCGCCGTCGATGGTGACGATGGCGCGGTACGGAGCACCGGCGGGATGAATCGACTGCGAGTCGTACGTGAAGATGCGCTGCATCCGTTTCGGGAGACGGCGTTCGCTCTGCGCGACGAGTTTGAGATCGTTGAAGGCGTGGACGTTGCCGAGGAATCGTTCGGCGATCGAACGAGCAGCATTCACGTCCGGCGAGTTGATGGCGCGATCCTCGGGGATGTGATCGCTGAAGCCGATCACTTCACCGGTGGGCGCGACATCGACGCGGAACTCTTCCTCCTGCAGCGGCTTGAACCAACGGTGCGACCACGCCCACAGGCGGACGTCGCGTTTCAGGATCTCGTTCGTTTTCTTCAGGCCGAGGGTGCGTTCGAGAAAGATGCGCGATTCATCGTCGGCGTCGAAAGTGGCGGCGTGCTTCATCCCGCGCGTGTCGATGAGCTGTTCCGCGAGGACGCCCTCGGCGAGTTTCCCCGATGAACCGCGGTCGTAGCGAAATTCGATCGACGCCTCAGGGAACGCGGCGCCGAACCAGTTGACGACGACGAAGATGGAGACGGTGGCGACCGCGACGCACGCGGCGATGAGGAGCCAGTCGCGGCGTGTGAGTTGTTCGCGGTTCATTCGTCAGTAGTACGGCGCAAGAGCCGCGAGGTTGGGTAGTGTAGCGGGAAGGGCGTTCGTGCGCGCTATCGATGCGAGCGTCGCCGGCGAAGCCGGCGTAAGAACCGTAGCCCACGGCTTTGAGCCGTGGGTTTCGGAGCGGGCTGGATGTTTGTGAGCGCGCTTCAGCGCGCGAAAGAAAGCTTCTATCGCCCGCCAAGGCGGGCTCACGAATCCGGAAACGTCGGCTGACCCACGGCTGAAGCCGTGGGCTACGGTTCTTACGCCGGCTTCGCCGACGAAAAGCTGCGCGGCTTCAAGAGCCCAGACAAGAATGTCTGTGCCACATCACGCCAGTTCCTGCAGCGCTTTCTCCATCCGCTTGATGCCTTCGGCGGCTTCGTCCATCGACAAATTCAGGGGCGGACGGAATCTCGCGGAGCGGCTGCCGGAGGAGAGGGCCATGACGTCGTTGGCCATGAACGATTTCAGCGCAGCGTCGCGGATTTCGCCGCTCGGGAGGTCGAAGGCGGCCATCAATCCGAGTCCGCGCACGTTGGAGACGAGGTCGGGGAACTCGTCGGCGAAGCGCTGCAGTTCGCCGATGAAGTAGGCGCCGACGTTGGCGGCGTTCTCGACCAATCCCTCTTCGTCGATCACTTCGAAGTAGCGCTGCGAGCGGACCATGTCGGTCAGATTGCCGCCCCACGTGGAGTTGATGCGCGAGCTGACTTTGAACACGTTGTCGTCGATGTCGAAGATGCGCTCGCCGGCCGCGAAGCCGCAGACCTGCGTTTTTTTGCCAAAGCAGAAGAGGTCGGGCTCGACGCCGTAGTGCTGGAAGGCCCACATTTTTCCGGTCAGGCCGACGCCGGACTGCACCTCGTCGAAGATGAGGAGCATGTCGTTTTCGTCGCAGAGCTGGCGGACGGCGCGAAAGAACTCGGGGCGGAAGTGGTTGTCGCCCCCTTCGCCCTGGATCGGTTCCATGATGAACGCCGCGATGTCGTCCTTGCGTTCGGCGAGAAACTGCTTGGCCTGCGCGATTGCGGCTTGCTCGCGCTGTTCGACGTCGTCATCGATTGGGAACTTCAGCTTCGGATTGTCGATGCGCGGCCAGTCGAATTTCGGGAAGTACTGGGTCTTCTTCGGATCGGTGTTGGTCAGCGACAGCGTGTAACCGGAGCGGCCGTGGAAGGCCTCGCGCAGGTGCATGATCTGCGTGCCGCGCTCGCCGAGGCCTTTGCGCATGTTCTTGCGGATCTTCCAATCGAAGGCCGTCTTTACTGCGTTCTCGATGCCGAGGGCGCCGCCTTCGATGAAAAAGAGGTGCTTGTTGAGGGAGGGGGGAACGGCCAGGCGGGCGAACGTCTCGACGAACTCGGCCATGTAGGTCGTGTAGATGTCGGAGTTGGCGGGCTTGTTGATGGCAGCGGTGGCGATACGGTCGCGGAACTCGGGGTTGTCGAGGCGCGGATGGTTGTAGCCGATCGGACACGAGGCGAAGTTGGTGAAGAAATCGAGGACGGCGCGGCCGCGGCGGGCGTCGAAAAGCCAAGAGCCTTTCGAACGGTTGAGATCCATGACGACGTCGTAGCCGTCGGCGAGCATGTGCCGGGAAAGGACGTTGTGAACGTCGCTGGGCTGGATGTGGACGCGCCGGTCCGTGATGGCGGAAATGGACATTTGTTAACTCCTGTCGGGCGTTGAGATCATATCGCGGCGGCACGTGATAGAACTTCGCCGCAGTTATTCAGAAGGGGCTCATTCAATGAAAGACATCGTCATTCTCGGCGGCGCACGGACGCCGATAGGATCGTTTCAGGGAACACTTTCGTCGTTGGCCGCACCGAAGCTGGGATCGATCGCCATCCGCTGTGCGCTCGAAAATTCGGGCGTATCGGCAGATCAGATCGAGCAGGTGATCATGGGCAACGTGCTGCAGGCGGGCGTCGGTCAGGCGCCGGCGCGGCAGGCCGGAATCGGTGCGGGAATCCCGGTCGGAGCGGGCGCGGTGACCATCAACAAGGTTTGCGGCTCAGGGCTGAAGGCGGTGATGTACGCCGCGAACGACATTCGTTGCGATGAATACGACGTTGCCGTTGCCGGCGGCATGGAGTCGATGTCGAACGCGCCGTACGCGTTGCCGCAAGCGCGCAGCGGGTATCGCATGGGCAACGGCAAGATGATCGACATCATGATTCACGATGGCCTGTGGGATCCGTACGGCGACAAGCACATGGGCAACTGCGCGGAGCTTTGCGCGGCGAAGTACCACTTCACACGTGAGGAGCAGGACGAGTTCTCGCGCGAGTCGTATCGCCGCGCGCAGGACGCGGTGCGCAGCGGCAAGTTCAGAAAGGAAATCGCCGTCGTCGATGTGGCTTCGAAAAAGGGATCATCGTCGGTCGTCGACGATGAGGAGCCGTTCGCGGCGCCGCTCGACAAGATGGGATCGCTGAAGCCGGCCTTCCAGAAAGAGGGCGGCACGGTGACGGCGGCGAACGCGTCGAAGATCAACGATGGCGCCGCCGCGCTGATCGTGTCATCCGCGGAGTGGGCTGAGAAAAACGGCCGCACGCCGATGGCTCGCATCATCGCGCAGGCTACCTCGGCGCAGGAGCCGGAATGGTTCACGACCGCGCCGGCGAAGGCGATCGCCATCGCGCTGAAACGCGCCGGGATGACCGTTGACGACATCGATCTGTTCGAGATCAACGAGGCGTTCGCGGTGGTGGCGATGGCGGCGATGAAGGACGCGAACATCCCGCACGAGAAGATGAACGTCTACGGCGGCGCGGTCGCGTTAGGACATCCGATCGGTTCGAGCGGCGCGCGCATTCTGGTGACGCTGCTCCACGCGCTGGAATCGCAGAACAAGAAGCGCGGTATGGCCGCCATCTGCATCGGCGGCGGCGAAGCGGCGGCGATGATCATCGAGCGGGTGTGACATCCGTCAACGACGATTGTGACAATCGGTAACGTGCCACTCCCTCCGCCGTCGAAGGGTGTATAGACCTTTATGGCTGGAGGGAATCATGCGGAAATCGATCGTCATTGCGGTGTCACTGTTGTTCGTTGTCGCGTCGGCGTTCGCCCAACAGCGCGCCACTCCTGCGAATACCGTCTCCGTCTTCGTCTCGGATGCGATGGTGAGTTATTCGAGCTCCAGCGGATCGAGGCTCGACGTCAGCTACGGAGCCGCGTTCCGCCACATGTTCAACCGGCACATCTCCGCCGAGCTCTCCGTGACGAGCCAACCCGCGCGGCGCTACTTCTCAACATTCGTTGTCGGCGGGCAGCCGACGGGGCAGCCGACGGTTACATCGTCGACGGTTCACTTCCATCCGATCGACGCAAGCGTCTCCTATCACTTCCTCACCGACAGCCGCTGGAAGCCGTACGTTGGCGGCGGCATGAGGTACCTGAACAACTCCGTCATCCTCACCGGCGGTCCGTTGGGTGATCAGCGGTTAACGACTCGCACCGTCGACCCCGAGATTTCCGGCGGCGTAGTCTTTCAGTTTCGCCCGACGCTTGGCTTACGCTTCGACGCGAAGCAGATCATCGGCAACAGTGGTTCTGTTCTCGGCGAAACGGCGTTCACCGGATCGGTCGGATTGAGTTTCCGCTTCTGATTACCGCCCGTTTCCGTGCCAGTAATCGAGATCGAAGTTGAGGCCGAAGTAAGTCTGGATGCTGTCAGATCCGTGACCCCCGTCAAAGTTGCCGGTCAGCTCGATGAAGGGGCGGATGCGTGAGCCGGCGCCGACGATGTTCTTGAATCCGGGGATGTAGTGCGGATCGACGGTTAGGTAGCCGTCCACGATCAGTCGTCGATTGCGATTGCGTTGGAAGAGATCGTCCTTGCCGATGCCGGCTTCCAGAAAGCTCTGTTGGAAGATGCCGTTCACGGCCATCGCGCCGACGCCGAGGTGGTGCATGTCGACGGCGTCGGTGCCGCTGCCGGTGACACTCAGAAAACCCAGCTGCAGGTCGACGAAAATGCGCGCCGGACTCTCCGTTCCCGACTGCAACAGCGCCGTTTCGTAGCGTGCGCCGACGAAGGCCTCGAGGCTGCTGGCGCCACGCAGGATGGCGATGAACTGATCGGGAGCGGCTTTCAGGACCGTGTCCGTCGTCGTTGATCCGATGTTGTTGGTACAGATCGAGAGCTGGATCGTGTTCGGATTCTTGCAATCGACGTCCGTGCTGCGAACGCCGTAAACCGTCTGCCCGTAAACCCACAGCTGGTTCTTCGAGCTCTTGTCGCCAATCATTCGGTACTGGAAATCGACACCGGCGATGGCGCGCAGCAGGTTGCTGTTGGCGGCCTGCGGATTGAGATACTTCAGCGTCGTGTCGCCGGCGAAGTTGTCGACGGCTTCGCCGAGGTAGACATCGGCGATGAAGGAGTCGCGCTGATCGCCGCAGGCCCGATTCGTTCCCGGCTGCGTGCAGTCGGGCGTCGGGTCCGCCGTGGTCTGTACGTACGGCTGAGGCACCGGAGACGGCGCGGGAGTTGGCGTTGGATTCGGAGTCTGGCCGAAAACAGCCACACTCGCGAGGAACAGCAGCACACTTACTGCGACGATTCGACTACGCATTCACTTACCCCTTCTGATACCCCTTCTGACTTGATGGAACGGACGCCGGATTCTACGCGATGGCGGAAAGAGGAAGCGCGCGGTTGAGTCCGTGACGTTTCGCGCGATCGATTCGTATCAGCTTGCCGAGATGACTATGCCCCGATCAACCCTCGTGCTTTCCTGCTTTTTCCTCATCGCTTCCTCGACATTCGCGCAGCAGCGCAGCAATGCCGTCTCCGTCTTCGCAGTCACCGGTGGGAACGCCGGCGGCGCGAAGGTCGACGCGGCGTTTGCAGCGTCATTCGAACGCAGCTTCGGCGACCGTTTCTCGGCTGAGTTGTCGGTGAGCAGCCAGCGCTCCCGTCGAGTCTTCGATTTGGTCGGCACGACCAGCGAGCCCTTGATCGCGACCGTTACCAAACGCCTCCATCCGATCGATCTGAACGTGTCGTACCACGTGCTCACGCGCGGACGGTGGAAGCCGTATGTCGGAGGTGGCTTACGTTACGTGGATGACGCGTTTCGTGTGGCCGGACGGCGCATCCTCTACTCCGCCGGACGCACGATCGACCCCGAAGTCTCCGGCGGCATCGCGTTGCAATTCAATCCGACATTCGCGTTGCGTTTCGATGCGAAGCAGGTCCTCGGCAGTCATCGCGCTAATGTCGCCGATCCCGAATTCAAGGCCTCGGCAGGATTGAGCCTGAGCTTTTGACGCGTCAGGACATCGCCTCGGCCAGCCCCGCAAGGTCGTCGAATTTGTACTTCGGCGTGCCGCCCGGCAGCTCCTGCTGACGCTGGCGATTGATCCAGGCGTTGTCGATGCCGAGGGTGTTGGTGGGGACGATGTCGTGGAAATTGCTCTCGGCGGCGTGAAGCCAAGACGCCGGTCCGATTAGCTCGCGCGCGGTCTGAAAGTGCGCATGCCCCGGCTTATACGAACGCACCTGCTGCGCGGTGACGACGATGTCGAAATCGACGGTGAAGTGTTTGCGCGTCGCGGCGAGGAGGTCGTCGTCGATGTTCGAGAGGATGCCGAGGCGGCTGACCGTGGCGAGCCGCTCGAGTGCTGCGTTCGTGTCGGGGAATGGTTGCCATGACGGCAGGCTGTCGGCGAGAAAGTCCGCGCGTTCTGCCACGAGCGGCCAGCCGAGGATTGCCGCAACGCGCACTGCGGTGTCGCGCAGGATGTCGCGGTATGGACGATAGGACTGCGCTTGCACGCGATGCTCGGTCTCCGCGTAGGCGCGCAGCACGCCCTCGCGCGTGAGGGTCACGCCGTCTGCCGCCGCAGTGGTGAGGAACGCGTTCGCGATGCCGGACTCCCAATCGATGAGCGTTCCGTAGCAGTCAAACGTGATGACGTCGTAGCGAGGCACGGCCGCGCATTATGAGTGATCCGGCTCACAAGGCCGGCTGTGGCCGTGCTATACCTTTCGCGGCCATCCCGCATGTACGAAGCCGCCGCCAGAAGTCTGCGCACCGCCGAGCGTTTCCTCATCGCTCCCGCGCTGAACGGCCGCTTCGCGTCGGCTCCGGTGCTGGTCTCCGACATCTCCGTGAAAGGCGCGCGCTTCCGCCACGCGACTCCGGTCGAAATGGGGCAGAAGTCGCTGTTGCAGGTCGCGATCGAAGGCCTCCCACCGACGAACTTCGAAGCAGTGGTGGTCTGGACAAAGCCGGATCCCGCCGTCGCGGGGCGCTTCATGACCGGCGTCCGCACCTACGTCGAGCCGGGCGTGATCGACGGCGTCCTCGCGCATCTGCAGGGGATGAAGCGGACGACGCGCATTGAGGAGCTGCGCTCCACGGATCGCTTCGACATTGCGCCGGTGCTCGAGGCCACGTGGAATCGCGAGCACACGATGATCGAAAATCTCTCCGCCCGCGGTGCACGGATCGAGACTTCACGTCCCCTGGCGGCGTCGTCGAACGGCACGCTGACGTTTGCGGTCGGTCAGCTGAGCGTTTCCGTCGCCGCGGCAGTGGCGTGGTCGTCGATGAAGTCGGTCAATCCGTCGACCTACCGCAGCGGCTTGATCATCGACGAGAAGCCGGAATTGCTCCGCCTCGCCATCGGACATCTCTGCGAAACCGGCGCCGCGATCCTCGATACACATTCGCTGGCGCTGAAACTGAAAGTGATCCGCGCCCGCGCCCGTCAACTGGCGTCGCACGCGAACGAAATGTCCGGCGTCCCGACCGAGCAGTACCTGCTGATCCAGTGCGTCCGCGAGGAGTTGCGCCTCAACCCCGACGAGGCCATGCACTGGTACCGCCGCGCGCGTCTGATGATCGCCGACCCCACCACCCGCACCGCCGCCCCGGCCATCGCCGACCACCCCGACGCGCTCGCAGTGTGGGAGTACCTGGATCGGTCAATCGATCCGTCCATCATCGGACGGACGTTCGAGCTGCCTTAGGCGCCGAGGACCTCGAAGCTCGCCGAGCCGGCGGCGATAGATAGAGCACGATCATGAGTGCCGAACAATAGCGGGGACTCTCCGTCGGCGAGGCGATCCCGGAAGGCGAGTGCTGAGACGAGGTGAATCGCGTCGAGCGCTCCGAGCGAACCAGGAACAGGTCCTTCAGCTCGTTCAAGCAGATCTTCCGAAATGTTCACGACGGTTAACCGATTCAGAATCTGCCGCGCGTAGCCCCGTGCGCGTTCAAACGAATCGTCGTCGAGCCGCCCGGCGAGGAGAGCGCGATATAAGCCCCGGTGGCACTCTACTCTTGTTAGCTCGCTTGTAACTCCATGACGGATATGCGCCCATTCACGAAGCTCGTTGGGCTCCCTCAAGATGATGCGAAGGATGACCGACGTGTCGAGATAAACGATCACCGATGCCGATTCCTCTCGGCGACGAGGTCCTCCACGGGATCCCAATCGAGGTGAAGTGAAGGAGGGGTCCACTCGCCAAGAGGGCCCAGCGCCGGGTCCGGAAACGTGGCGAATTCGCGCATCCGACCACGATCAACAAGGAGGATCTCTACCGGATCCCACTTCAATCTTGGTGGACCAAATTGATCGTTGCTTGGGGAGTACATGCCGCGCGGCTCAGGATAAGGAAACGTTGTCACATCGGGGTACGTATTGGGTTCAATCCGGGCGATGGTCTTACCGTTGGCGATGACCCGAAACGTAGTGCCCTCTCTGACTTCGCCCAGCTTTTCTGAAAGGCTCTCCGCCAACTCCGCAACGGTCACGTCCTTCGTCATGGCGTCAGCATCCCTCGGCTTTCCGCCTCTGTCAACGCGGCCACGTTTCGTTGCATGCCGGCCAGCTTCGCGCGTTTGATCGCGGACTTGCGAAACAGCGCGGAGAAATCGGCCTGGTCGAAGCGAAGGAGATCCGTGATCGGCGTCGCGCGGTATTCGTCGCGCGGTGCGAAGGCGGGGTGTGTCGCGGCGGGTTCGTTGTTCCAGGGGCAGACTTCCTGGCAGATGTCGCAGCCGAAGGCGTTCGAGGCCAGCGGGATGTTCGGCAGCTCGCCGCGATGTTCGATCGTCGCGTAGCTGATGCAGTGTTCCGATGCGATGGTGCGAGTTGGCAGGATCGCGTTTGTCGGACACGCGTCGAGGCAGCGCGTGCAGGTGCCGCAGCGATCGGCGACGGCATCCGGGACAATGTCGTTTTCGAGCGATGTCAGCAGCGTTCCGATAAACGTGTACGAGCCGATCTGCTCGTTGATCAGCATCGCGTTCTTGGCAATCCAGCCGAGTCCCGCTTGCGTCGCCAGCGCGCGGTCCGAAAGCGGTCCGGTATCGACATAGCGCCACGTCTTCCCATGCGGCGCAACCTCGGCTTCGATCTTCCGCAGAATGCGATCGAGGACCTCGTGATAGTCGTCGCCGAGGGCGTACCGTGCGATGTGGTTCGACAGAGCGCCGTCCGGAGCCTGGGGCCGCGTCGACGAATACGGAACGAGAATCACGATTGCTGATTTCGCCCACGGAAATCGCGCGGACGGATCGCGTCGAATGCGCGCCGTCTTTGCCAGGTAATGCATCGTCGCGTGGTGATTGCGATCGATCCAGTCGCCGAAAATCGCGGCGTGATCATCATCGAGATCGCTCGCGCCAACGCGCAGCACTCCCTCGGCGCGCGCGACGCGCTCGACGTTGGGCCAGACCTCGGATAAGCGGGTGATCATTCGTTTCGGCTGCCGCGCTTCAGCACGAACGTTGCGACCTCGGGACGGCAGAGGATGCGCAACGGCGGAATCGCTCCGATGCCGCGGCTGACGTAGAGCAACACCGCGCCGATGCGGTGAAATCCGGCCGCGTATTCGGCTTCGTGGCGCGATGGAACCACCACGGATCCGAAGAACGGAAAGCGAATCTGGCCGCCGTGCGTGTGGCCGCAGAGCAGCAGGTCGATTCGTTGGCCGCGGATGATGTCGACGATGTCCGGATGATGACTGATCGCGAGGCACGGCTTGGCCGGATCGAGTCCCGCGAAGGCGCGCGCCACGTCGGGTGTCCCGCGATAGATCTCGTCGATTCCCGCCAGAGGCAGCCGCGCCGAGCCGCGTGCGAGCATCACGGCGTCGTTCGTAATGAAGCGGACTCCATGCGCGCGAAGGATCCCGGTGATCTCGTCCGCACCCGCCCAGTAGTCGTGATTGCCGAGGATCGCGAAGAGACCGTCGGGAGCGGCGAGACCGTCGAGGAGAATCTCGGGCAGCAGCTGGATGTGCGGCGTGAACGAAACAAAGTCGCCGCCGAAGAGGATCACATCGGGCGTGAATCGCTGCACCTGCTTCACGACCTCGCGATAAAAACCGCGGCGCATGAACGAGGCGACATGCGTATCGGTGAGAAACGCGATGCGATAACCGTCGAACGACGGCGGCAGGTCGTCGATGATGATCTCGTGCCGCGTGACCTCGATGTCGTAGACGTCGTTGTGCGCGCCGAGGCGGCGTAGCCAGGCGAACGGAACATGCGCTCGCCGCAGCGCGATCACCTCGGATGGCTGGTCGCGAATCCCGACGAGTGGAGCGGACGGCAGGTAGTTCACCCGAACGCGATCGAGAATCCAGTAGCTGCCAACCGCCGCGGCGACGATCAGCCACACAGCGCCGATCTTCGCGAGCGCCAGCGACCAGGCGATGTCCTCCAGACGCTGCGGGGCAAATCGCTCGACCACGCGTGAGGCCAGCAGCCAGTCGAGCCACTGATTGAGCGGCCAGATCAGCGCCGTCAGCACGATCAACAGGGGCGGCGTCGCGAACATCAGCCACTTCCATTCGCTGTGCTCCTCGCGATGGCTGCCGAAGACGAAGCGGTTCAGAACGAAGAGGAAGATGCGCGCGTCGCCGAGGAGCGCGAGGAGGATGAAAGCGAAGAAGACGAGGCGGAGGGACACGACTACAGCCGTTCCAGAATCGCGCCGATCCAATCCTCCGGCACCTTGATCGTACCGAGCGTCTCTGTTTTCTTCACGGTGCCGTGATCGTCCGAGCCGCCCGTCAGCATCTTGCCGCGAAAGCGCGCCATGTTGCTGTACGTCTCGCGCCATTCCGCGTTGACGTCGGGATGCAGCACTTCGATGCCGTCTATGCCCGCGTCGAGCAGTTGTGGAACGATCCGCTCGTGATCGGGATAAAGCGTCGGATGCGCGATCGACGTCAGTCCGCCGGTTGCGCGCATCAACGCCACCGCTTCGTCGATGGCGAAACGATCCTTCTCGACGTACCCCGGCTTGCCCGGACGCAGCAGTTTGTCGAACGCCTCGGATACCGACGCAACGTAACCCGCTTCCACCAGCGCGCGCGCCACGTGCGGACGCCCGACCGCGCCGCCGGCCGCGAGCTGTTCGACGCGCTCGGAACTGATGTTGTAGTCGAGCGCACGCAAACGCTCGACGATGCGCCGCCCGCGCGTCTGGCGGGCGTCGCGAAAGCGCTGCAGTTTCGCCTCGACGCGCTCGTCATGCGCATCGAACGCGTACGCGAGGATGTGGATATCGACGCCTTCGTAAGCGCACGACAGCTCCGTGGCCGGAATCAGCGTGACACCCTTCGAATCGGCGTACGTCTTGATCTCAAAGTACGCGGCGAGGTTGTCGTGATCGCTGATGGCAACGATCTCGATCCCATGCGCGAGCGCGACGTCGATCACCTCCGCGGGCGAACGTGTGCCGTCGGAGTGATAGGTGTGCGTGTGCAGGTCGGCGTAACGCAAGTGGGAAGCGTAGCAGTTTGTCATCCTGAATCGCCGGAGGCGTCCGAGCCGCAGGCGGAGCGCCGAAGGACGATGAAGGATCTCAAGTTACGCGGCTCTTGACGGAGCCACGGGTTTCCAACGCAAGTTGCGTAACTTGAGATCCTTCACCGTCCTCCGCCACGTCGCCGCTTCGCGACGCCGGGCTTCGGCGGCTCAGGATGACATCAAACCGTCGGCTGCTCGGGCACGACCAGGTTCACGACCACCTCATCGCAGCGCGCGCAGAGGCCGCCGTCTTCGACGACTTCCTCGCGGTACTGCCAGCAGCGTCCGCACTTTTTGCCGCGGGCGGGCGACATGGTGATGCCGATCGGGCCGAGGCCTTCGATGTCGATCGTGTCAGTTGATGTTGTGGCGACGAAGTCGACGTGCGAGACGATGAAGACTTTCGCCAGATCGATATCGAGCGAACCAACCAGCGACTCGCGCGTGATCCCGTGAAGCTGGACGTCCGCTTCGAGCGATTGTCCGATCGTCCCCGCGGCACGCGCGGTTTCGAGCACCTTCGACACTGCCTCGCGCACGCGGAAGATCCGCTCCCACGCGGCGCTGTCGATCGCGGGCGCGGCGATCGTCGGAAAGTCAGTCAGATGCACCGACTGCTCCTTCGTTCCCGGCATCGCCTCATAAATCTCCTCGGCCGTAAAACTGAGGATCGGCGCGAGATAGCTGACCAGGCCGCGGAGGATTTCGTACATCGCGGTCTGCGCAGAGCGGCGCGTTGGCGACGCGGGTCCGTCGCAATACAGCGTGTCCTTCGACATGTCGAGGTAGAGCGACGACAGCACGACGGTGCAGAGATCGAGGATGCGGTGGTAGACGACGTGGAACTCGTAATCGCCGTATGCCTTGCGACACCGATCAAATACTTCCACGGCGCGCGACAGAACCCACTTATCGACGTCCTGCAACTGCTCGTGCGAGACCGCATCCGTTTCCGGATCGAAGCCGGTCAGGTTCGACAACAGATAGCGCGCCGTGTTGCGCAGCTTCTTGTACGACTCCGCGCTGCGGCTCATGATCTGAGGACCGATCGACATGTCGTTCTGGTAATCGATCATCGCCACCCAGAGGCGGATCACGTCGGCGCCGTGCTGCTTGAGCACGTCCTGCGGCGACAGCGCATTGCCGCGCGACTTCGACATCTTGTCGCCCTGTTCGTTGATCAGGAATCCGCAGGTGATGACCTGGCGGAACGGCGCGCCGCCTTCGATGCCGGTGCCGACCAGCAGCGACGACTGGAACCAGCCGCGATGCTGGTCGTGTCCTTCGATGTAAACGTCGCTCGGCCACGTCAGCTCGGGACGTTCCTTCAACACGGCGACGTGCGAGCAGCCGGAGTCGAACCAGACGTCGAGGATGTCCAGCTCCTTGCGGAACGCGGTCGCGCTGCATTTCGCACACGCGTAGCCGCTCGGCAGGAAATCCGTCGATGGCCGGTCGTACCAGGAGTCGGCGCCTTCGGTTGAGAAAATCTCTTTCACCTTCTCGAACAGCTCCGGTGACGTGACCGGCTCGCCGCACGATTCGCAATAAAGAACGGTGATCGGAACGCCCCACGTGCGCTGGCGCGAGATGCACCAGTCGGGGCGGTTCTCTACCATGCCCGCCATGCGGTCCTCGCCCCACGCGGGGAACCACTTCACCTTGTGGACCTCTTCGAGCGCGCGGCCGCGCAGGTCGTGATCGTCCATCGAGATGAACCACTGCTCGGTGGCGCGGAAGATGACCGGATGCTTGCAACGCCAGCAGTGCGGATACGAGTGTGTGATTGTCTCGGTGAAGAGCAGCGCTCCACGTTCGCGAAGAAGCTCGATGATCTGCGGATTTGCTTTAAACACATGTAGGCCGGCCCACAGCGGAATGTCCGCGGTGAACTCGCCGCGGTGATTGACCGGCGTGTAGGTCTCGAGTCCGTAGCGCTGACCGGTGTAGAAATCATCGGCGCCGTGTCCGGGCGCGGTATGCACGAGGCCGGTGCCCGCTTCAAGCGTCACGTATTCGCCGAGGACGAAGATACCTTCGCGCGGCAAAAACGCGTGGCGATAGCGGAGATGCTCGAACGCGGAGCCTTTGAAAACTTTGACGACTTTGTAGTCGCTCCATCCGAACTTCGGCGCGACCGTCTTCACTAACTCCGAGGCGATGATGAAGTTCTCCCCGTCATGCTCGACGACGTCGTAGTCGAAGTCGGGCTTCAGCGCGATGGCGAGATTGGCCGGCAGCGTCCACGGCGTCGTCGTCCAGATCACGGCGTAGCACGGCTTCTCGATCGGCAGATCGAGGCTTTGCACCGATTCGTCAGTCAAACGGAATCGCACGTACACCGACGGTGACGTGTGATCCGCGTACTCCACTTCCGCTTCCGCCAGTGCGGACTGGTCGTACGTGCACCAGTGCACCGGCTTCAGTCCTTTGTAGACCATGCCGGTGCGGAAGAAGCGGCCGAGGGCGTAGGCGATGTCCGCTTCGTACTGATAGGACATCGTCATGTACGGATGGAACCAGTCGCCGAGGACGCCGAGGCGGATGAAATCCTGGCGCTGGATCGAGACGAACTTGTCGGCGAACTCGCGGCAGGCGCGGCGGAAATCGGCCGGCGACATTTCCTTCCGCTTCAAGCTGCCGATCTCTTTGTCGACCGCGTGCTCGATCGGCAAACCGTGGCAATCCCACCCCGGCACGTACGGCGAGTCAAAGCCCATCATCGTCTTCGACTTGACGACGATGTCTTTGAGGATCTTGTTGAGCGCGTGGCCCATGTGAATGTGGCCGTTGGCGTACGGAGGTCCATCGTGTAGGACCGACTTCGGCCGCCCTTCCGACTTTTCGCGAATGAGTTTGTAGAGATCGATGAGGCGCCACTGCTCGAGCCGCTTCGGCTCGTTGACGGGCAGGTTGGCCTTCATCGAGAAGGAGGTCTGCGGAAGGTTCAGCGTCTTTTTGTAGTCACTGCTTTCGGCCATGGTGGGCGGCGAAACTAACAGTGGACGCTAAGCATTTCAACCGCGCCGCGACTATTGAATCTTCGCGAGCTCGCCGTCGAGATGCGCAAGCGCTGCTTGCAGCGACGCGCGACGGCGTTCGTTGGCGCTCTCCATCTCGTGAAGGATGCGTCGCCGCGAGAGTTCCAACCCTTCGCGTTTCTGCCGCCGCTCGATCTCCTGCACGTCCGGACGCCGCTTCCCGCGCGCGGCGCGCTCGTCCTCGGCATCCTGCCGGTTCGACTCAACTGCCTTGCTTTCGAATCCTCTTGCCATAGCAAAAACCGGCGTGCATGTCGCGCGCCCGCCTACTCCCGGTTCGCCAAATCCCACTCGCGCGAGGTGACGTCGATGTGATCGACGCGGGCGAAGGCCGGTCCGCAGATGACGCAGATTGCACAGATGAAAGCAAGAACCAGCTTCTTGTCTGCGTCCATCTGCGTAATCTGCGGATCACATCCCGCCGGCGCTCACCGCGCGCGGTGCGCTCACGCGCAGCCGTTCGCCGGGGTGGAGTTTGTGTTCGACTTCCAACTCGTTCAGCGCGAGAAGCTCGTCGACGGTCAGGTTGTGGCTCTTTGCGATCGAATAGTACGTGTCGCCTTTTTTCACGGCGTAGTAGGCATCACTGTGTGAAAGTAACGCCCCGAGCTCGCGGGCGCGGACGGGGAGGTAGACCGCGTCGCCTTCGCCGATTGCGTTCGGCGAGCGGAGGTTGTTCATCGCCGTCAGCGTCTCGATATCGGTGCCGAGGGCGCGTGCGATGCGTTTGAGCGACTCCCCTTCGCGGAGCGTGTAGGAACAGATGGCGACGTTCGCATCTTCATTCTTTAACGTGGCGGCGCGAGCGGCGACGGTTTCCGCGGATTTTGAGGGAACGCGAACGGTGATCTTGCCCGGCGGCACGATGCCTTGCCGTAGCGCGGGATTCAGATCGCGCAGAAGCGCTTCGTCGACATGCGCGACCGAGGCCAGGTAGCGGAGGGAGAGAGGACCTTCGATCTCGACGGCGCTGCGGTCGAAATCGATCGGCTGGCCGAGCTTGAATCCGTAGGTGATCGGATCGCTGGCGATCGTCAGCGTGGCGAAGAACGTCGGCACATATCCGCGCGTCTCTTTCGGCACGGCTTCATTTTCGAGCAGGTCCCAGAACGTGACGGAGCCGGACGATTGCATCGCGCGGCGGATGCGGCCCGGGCCGGCGTTGTACGCGGCGAGGGCAAGGGGCCAGTCGTTGAACTGGCGATAGAGATCTTTCAAGTACGCGGCGGCAGCGCGCGTGGAGCGCTCGGGATCGGCGCGCTCATCGACCCACCAATCGACGCGCAGGCCGTAGTCGCGTGCGGTCTCGGGCATGAACTGCCAGATGCCGTGCGCGCCGGCGCGAGAGGTAACCGACGGCACGTACGCGCTCTCGATCACCGGCAGGTACGCCAGGCCGTGCGGCAGCTTGTAGTCGTCAAGCGCTTTGTCGATCAGCTTTTTGTACTTGCCGGAGCGGAGCAGCGATTCCTGGATGCTCGGTTTGAGATCGGTCGTGAAGTACTGGAGCGCGCCGCGGATGGTCGGGTGATCCGGAATCGGGATCGACGCCGCGGCTTCGATGTCGACCATCGGCACGGCGACCGGCTTCCCTTCTCGCGCCACAATCTCGCCATACGCGGCTTCCAGCGCCTTCCGATACTCCTCGGCCTGCAACTTCGCGGCGGATGGCGGCTGCAAGGCGGGAGCGGCGGCGACGGGCTTCGGGGCAGGCGTTGAGGACGCGCAGGCGACGGCGTAAATCGCGATCAGCAGAACGACCGCTCGCTCTCGATTCATCGCACTTCCCTCCCCGCCCTTAAACGTCTTCGAACTTCAGATTGACCGAGAGCGACTGGATGTCGCTCGTTTCGCCGAGGTCGATGGATTGCTCCTGGGACTGCACGACCCCGCCGTCATTTTCAAAGGATACCGTAAGGCGCAACTGCTTCGACTTCGGCAGCGTTCCGGGCGCCATCGGAAGCGTGACAGTGCGATGCACATCGCGCTTCGGCTTCGGCGGGTGACGGAGGGCATCGAGCGGCGAGGTCTCTTTCTTCGCGGGCTGTTTCGGCGACGATTGTGTGGCGCGTTTTCGGAGCGATTCGAGCTCCGCCATGATGTCGACCGACGACCGCACTTTGACGTGCTTGACCTCGGGCGCGGCTTTGGCCTGCTTCTCAGTCTGCCCGAAATCGATCTCCGGCTCGGGGGGTGGAGGCGGCGCAGGTGGAGGTGGAGGTGGTTCCGGCGCCGCGACGGCTGGTGGCGCAGGCTCAGGCGCTGCCGGTTCCGGCTCGGGCGGAAGGAATGCCTCGGCGGCAATTTCCACGATCGGCTCAGGCTCCGGCGGCGGGTTGTACGCAGCGATCGGCGCGGTGGCAGCGGGCGACGCCGGCATCGCGGGAACAGGCGCCGTGTCTTCGCGAACGCGGAACGCCACATCGGGCGCGGGACGCCGCGGCGTCGGCTTCACCGGCTCCTCGCCGGTCATGCGCCGGCGCAATGTCCGAAGCGTCAGTTTCGAGATGACCTTGAGCGTCTCGAAGACGCCGTCGCCGCGTGACGCGACTGCCTCGACGAAGTCGTACTTGCGCTCCGGATCGATGACGTCGACGACGTCGTCCGCCGTCGCGATGTTGGGCAGATCGCGTTTGTTGATCTGCAGAACCAGCGGGATTTCGTCGATGGAGAGGCCGATCTCGGCGAGGTTTTCGCGCAGGTTTTTGAAGCTCTCCAGGTTCGCATCGAGCATTGCTTTCTGTGAATCGGCGACGAAGACGATACCGTCGACGCCCTTCAGTACGAGCTTGCGCGTGGTGTTGTAGAAGACCTGGCCTGGGATCGTGTAGAGCTGCAGACGGGTCTTGAATCCGCCGATGACGCCGACGTCGATCGGGAGCAGGTCGAAGAAGAGGGTGCGGTCGGTTTCGGTCTCCAGGCTGACCATTTCGCCGCGGCTCTGCGGCGAGGTCTTGGCGTAGATGTGGTGCAGATTGGTCGTCTTTCCACAGAGGCCCGGACCGTAATAAACGATCTTCGCGGCCATCTGCATCGTCGCGTAATTAAAGAAAACCATTCCGCCCGCGCTCCGATCGAAAGGGGGTCGATGGTAGCACCCGCTACTTTGCAGCCGCAACAATGCGCGCGGCCAGAAGTCTGTAGATCTCTGCAAGTTCCGGCGAATCGCGCAGTGCATCGCGATGCTGCTGCATGACGGCGTCGTCGCCGCGCGACGCCGGCCCGGTGAATCGCCGCGCGTCCGTGTGCGCGGCCCAATTGTCAATCGCGGACCTTGCCAGCGCCGCGATGTCTTCGCGAGCGCCGTCGATTCCGATCAACTCTTCGGCGATGTCGAGCAGGGCGGCGATGTAGTTCGATCCGAATACGGCGCCTGCGTGATAACGGATCTTTGCGCCGGCGGAGATCTCGGCGAATCGGGCGCCGGCTTTTTTCGCGATCTGCTCGGCGACGTCGCGGTGCGCACCTTCGAAGACGAGCAGCGTCCCTTCGAGATCGGACGGTTCGCCCACCGGTGGCAACGATCTCAGGGGATGCAGCGAGAACCCGCCGCGTAGTGCGGGAAGCGCACCGCTCGGGTGAATGATGATGGCCTTCGTATCGGGGATCGACGCGGCAACTTCTTCGATGGCGCGATCGCTGACGGCGATGAGGATGATCTCGCTGCTGGCCGCCAGTTCGTCGATCGGTGCTCCGCGTGTGGCGATGCCGGTCAGCGGCCAGCCGATGCGGCGCCATGTGCTTGCGAACGCCCAGGACGCGCGACCGTTGCCGATGATGCCGAGTTTCATGAGTTGAGTGTATTTCCAACGAAAGCTTTTCACGCGGAGGCGCGGAGACGCGGAGAACTGCCTTTCCCCGCGCCTCCGCGGCTCCGCGTGAACTAAACTGCCACGAATGCGCTGCACGTTGTTACTCCTGACAGTAACGATCGCGATGGGCGCGAACGCGAAGCCGCCGAGTACTTGCGGCGCCACCGATGACTACTCCAAAGCGCTCTGCGCCTATCAGCGGCGCGCGTTCACCGAAGCCGAGGCGGGGTTTCGGGCGATTGTCGAGAAGAATGAGGTCGATCCGGTGACCATCCGCGCCATCTACTTTCTGGCGCGGACGGAGATGAAGCGCGGTCGATTCGACGAAGCTGGGCCCTTGTTCGTAAGAATCTACGCGATGGATCCGGCGTTCTACGCGAGCTGGAACTGCGACTTCCTGCTCGGTGAATGCAGGAGAGCGATGGGACGGGATTAGTGGCGCAACAATCGACTTTCGAGCTTCGCCGCAAGCTCCTCCAGCTGGAGGCGCTCTACGACGTCGGGCGCGCGCTCAACACGCTGCGGCCGGAAGGGGAGCTGATCGAAGAGCTGATGCACCGAGCAATCGCCGTGCTCGACGCCACCGTCGGCTTCGTTTTCTCGCTCGATGAAAAGCTCAACGTCCAGCAGATCTTCACGTTCGGTGTCGAGATCCCGACGCCCGCCAACGCGATTCTGAACGAGCCTCCGATCAAGCAGGTTCTGGCCTCGCGCGAACCGATGTCCGTCACCGTTTCCAAGTTCCTCGGCGGGGCCGGCAGCGACCTGCTCCTCGCGCCGATGATCTCCGGCGAGACGATCATCGGCATCATCGGCGTCGGCGGCAAAGAGGAACGCGGCGCGAAGAGCGGCAGCTTCGTCGAGGATGACCTCCGTTTTCTGGCCTCGCTCGCGGCCATCGGCGGCGCGGCCATCGACAACGCCCGCAACTTTCACAAGCTGTCCGTGCTCCGCGAAACGCTCGAGGACGAGAATCGCAACCTGAAACAGAAAATGCTGCGCGATTACAGCGACCGGCTCATGATAGGCGACTCGCCGAAGATGCAGCGGGTCATCGACCTCGTCGCGCGCGTGGCAGACTCGCAGGCCAGCGTGCTCATTCGCGGCGAATCGGGCACCGGAAAAGAGATGGTGGCGCGCCTGATCCACGGAAACTCGCCGCGCAAGGACGGACCGTTCGTGGCCATCAACTGCGCCGCGCTGCCCGAGACGTTGCTCGAATCGGAGCTGTTCGGAATCGAGCGCGGCGTCGCCACCGGCGTCGATGCCCGTCCCGGCAAATTCGAGCTCGCCAAAGGCGGCACCATCTTCCTCGACGAGATCGGCGACATCCCGCTGACGCTGCAGGCCAAGCTACTGCGCGTGCTGCAGGAGCGCGAAGTCGAGAAGCTCGGCGGACGGCGCCGCATCCCGATCGACGTGCGCATCCTCGCCGCAACGCATCGCGATCTCGAGCAGATGATCGAGAAGACCGAGTTCCGGCAGGACCTCTACTACCGGCTGAAAGTCGTCGAAATCGTCCTCCCGCCGCTGCGCGACCGCAAAGAAGACATCCCCAAGCTGGTGCGCTTCTTCCTCGACAAATACGGCAAGCGCGAAGGGCTGCACGACGTGCGCATCACCCAGGAGGCGCTGCAGAAACTGATGCGCTATCCCTTCCCCGGCAACGTTCGCGAGCTGGAGAATCTGATCGAGGGATCGCTCGCGCTGACCACCGATCCCGTCATCGATCCGGGCGATCTCGCTCTCCCCGAATCCGCCTCGGGAGCCGGCGGCGTGGAGATGCTCACCGACTTTCCCTCCCTCAACGAACTGGAACGCCGCTACGTCGCGCGCGTCCTCGTCCATACCAAGGGCAACATCTCCAAAGCCGCCAAGATCCTCGGCGTCGACCGCAAGACCCTCTACCGGATGCGCGAGTCGCTGTCCCAATTAGCCCCAACTGTGGAGTCTTGGGACGTTCACTAGTAACTGTATTTACAAGAGCGACTTAGAGTCACGTAAACATTTGAAACCTCGTTACTGTAGCGATTTGCCCCACTCGCACACTTCGTCACATTTCGCCGATTTCTCGTGTAAACTTCGCAGCATCAGAGGCTTAGAGAGAGTGCACCTGAAAAGCCAACCGTGGCAGTCGCGTTGCTCTTGGTCGGTCCCGACAACTGAGGGGGGACACCATGAAAAGCATCGCTCAAACCCGCACCACCGCCGTTTCCGTCCAGTACGCGCTTCCCATGCTGCTGGCCGTCAACACCTTCGCCCTGCTCGCCATCGAGCAGCTCGGCGGCATCCCCGAGTGGATCAAGTCCGCGGTGGCCCTGCTTCTCGGCTTTTAATCGCGTCGGTCAGGACACTTCCGAAATGACGACGACCGCCGAGCGGCAGATGGAGCTCACGCTCCCGATGGTCGCGGATATCGAGATCGCAGCCGCCCGCGCGGCCGGCAATCTCGCCCGCGAGCTCGGCATGAGCTCCGAGAAGATCGATGAGATGACTCATGCGATCATCGAAGCCTGCATCAACGCTCGCGAGCATTCCGGTTGCGCCGACAACCGCATCTATCTAAGATTCGTCGGTACTTCCCAGGGCGACGGCAGCCGGATTGATGTCTGGGTCACCGATCACGGACGTGGATTCGATCCAGCCGAGGCTCGGTCGCGACGGCCGGCTCCCGGTGTTTCTCACAAACGCGGCCGCGGACTGCAACTGATTGAAGCGCACATGGACGAGGTAAGCATCTCGACGTCGTCGGGCGGCGGAACCACCATCCATATGGTCAAATACGAGAAGAAAGAATCATGACTGAGGAACTGAAAGTCGCGGTCGACCGCAAGGACAACGGTGCGGTGCTCTACACCAAGGGCTACATCAACAATGTAGGCGGCGAAGAGATCGCCGTTCGTGCCTACGAGCTGATGGACGCCGGCGTGGGCACTCTGCTGCTGAATCTTCGCGATACGAAAATCGTCAACTCCATCGGCATCAGCATCCTCATCGAGATCATCGAGAAGATGATCGACAAAGGCGGCAAGATCGCCTTCTGCTGCCTCACGCCCGTCATCCACAAGACCTTCCAGATCATGGGCCTGGCCAACTACGCGACGATCTTCGACAACGAAGAGAACGCGATGAAGGAACTGGGACTCTGAGTTAGCCCTCGCAATTGCATCATCGGCAACTGCTATCCTTCCACCTCTCGAATGTCCCCCCTCGTTCACCAGTTCGCGGAGTTTCTGCAGGACCTGCAGCAACTCGAGCGGGCCGCGCTCTCCTCGCATGGATCGCTGATCCTCGACGCCTTTACCAAGCACACGCCTTATGACGTTGGCGCCGTCTATCTGCGCGATGCGCGCGGCCCGGAGATGCGGCTCGCAGCGAAATCGTTGATCTGTGTCGCGCCGGAAATCCTCGACGGCGATTCGCTCGATTCCGCGCCGCTCGATCCGAAGCCGCGCCACATCATCCCGATGCGCACGTCGCGCGATCACTTCGGCGTCGTCGCTCTCTCCGGCGACCCCGCCTCGGACGAAGATCTCCGGATGCTTCACGCCGCCGGAACGTTCGCCGCGTCGCTGCTGAACACGCACCGACTTGCGCAGGAAATGCGCGAAGGCGACTTCCAGCTCAAGTACCGGCTGTGGGAGCTCGAATCTCTGTACGACATCGGCCTCTCCATCGCCGGCACGCTGAACATCGATGCCCTCGCGGACGAGATCCTCTTTCGGATGATTTCGCTCATCAATGCGCGCCGCGCGGCGCTTTTTCTGCGCGACGGCGACAAGTTCCGTGTCTACCGCTCCTTCGGCGACACCCGCTCCGATTTTCTCGATGACGAGATCACCGACCGCGTCGTCGCCGCCGGCGAGGCGCTGACGTTCGAGGATGCTTCCGAGTGCATTTTCCCCGGCTGCATCGCCACGGTTGCCGTTCCGATCAAAGGTAACAACGAAGTGATCGGCGTGCTCGCAGCCGGCGATCGCGAAACACGTGAAGGCGACGTCGGCGCGTTCGAAGCGAACGAGCTGCGGCTGCTCTCGCTCTTCGCGAACCAGGTCGCCATCGCCCTCGAAAACGCGCGGCTGCACAAAGAAGCACTCGAGAAGCAGGCCATGCAGCGCGAGCTCGATCTCGCTGCCACGATCCAGAGCGACATTCTTCCGAAGTCGATCCCGGTCATCGAGGGCCTCGAACTGGCCGCGCTTTCACGTCCCGCCAAGCAGGTTGGCGGCGACTATCACGCCTTCTTCCAGCGCGAAGGAACACTGACGACGGTCGTCGCGGATGTCGCAGGCAAGTCGATGCCGGCGGCGCTGCTCGTTTCCGCGTTTCACGCCGCCATCCAGCTTCTCTTCGCCGAGGGTCGCGAGCTTGGGGACATCGCCACGGAGCTGAATCGCCACATCCACAGCTGGTCGGCCGAGAACAAGTTCATCACCATGATCGTGGTCACGATCGATCCCGAGGCGGAGACGATTCAGTTCGTCAACGCCGGCCACAATCCCTGCTACGTCATCACCGGCGACCACATCGAGCAGCTTCGTTCCCACGGACTTCCCATCGGCATCCTCGGCGCGTCGAAGTACATGACGCAAACGCGCCCGTTCCCCGCCGGATCGACGGTCGTGCTCTACAGCGACGGCATCTGCGAAGCCGAGAACGCCGCAGGGGACGAATGGGGCAACGAGGCCTTCGAGCAGCTCCTCTCGCGCCTCTCCAACGCCTCGGCCAGCGAAGTCCGCGACGCGATCGCCGAGGCGGTTGACGCCTTCGTCGCCAACGCCCCGCAGAAGGACGACGAGACGCTCGTCATCGCGCGCACTGCGTCGTAGATATTCGCTGCATGCGATGCTCGCGGCCGGAACGCTGGCGTCCCGCCGGCTGGCCCGGCGGCGTCTCGCCGCCGAACCGCCAATCCCTCTACATTTGATTGATATCCCACGCCGGTCCAGCCTCGCCATGGGCGGTGTCTCGACGCGTTGTTGCCAGCGCATGTTTGCACTCGGCCGGTTCGGCGGCGGGACGCGCGCCGGGCCAGCCGGCGAGGACGCCAGCGTTCCGGCTCGCTACGCCTTGTTACAACTGCGTCCCTCCGGGTAACCGTGCGAAATCCTCGTCGTCCAAACCGGCAAGGAGGAATGCGATGAAACGCTATGCGATGGTTGCAGTGCTTCTTTGTATCGTTCTGGCGGGGGCGGCGTTCGTTTACGCGGCGGAGTCGGGGAGCTCGAGCCGGCTGACGATTTCGCCGTCGGACATGAAAGACGGTGAGACCAAGACGCTGGTCGACGGCGACAACACCATCACCGTCAAGCGCACCGGCGACGCGCTCGACGTCAAGATCGATGGCGCGGGCAAGACGCGTCACATCACGATCGTCCGCGGCGGTGACGGCGAGATCCGCGTCGAGCGCAGCGGCGCCGGACATGACGGAACGCACACCTGGGTGGTCGGTCCCGATCGCCCGCGCGTGATGATCGACGGCATGGACTTCGGCACGCCGGGCACGCGCATCCTGCCGCGCGGCGCGGCGTCACAGACCTGGTTCGTCTGCCCAAAGGACCACACCATGCTGCGCGTCCCCGAGGACAAGAAAGACGGAACGTTCAAGTGCCCGGTGGACGGAACGACGATGGAGCAGCGCAAAGGCCGCGGCTTCGCGTTCTTCTTCGACGACCACGAGTTCCGGTCAGACGATATGTAGCGTTTTCCCATAGGAATCTGGCGCCGGCGCGGGCGCCAGATTCCAGCCTCACTTATACTCATCCGCATGAGTAAGCGCCTTCAGGTGATCCTCGACGATCGTGAGATGAAGGAAATCCGCACTTTGGCTCGTCGCCGGCGAATGACAGTCGCTGATTGGGTACGCGGCGCGCTGCGAGCGGCGAAGGCAGAGGAGCCGGCGGCGGATCCAAGTCGAAAATTGCGAGCCCTCTCTGCGGCCACCGCGCACTCATTTCCGACGGCGGATATCGAGGAGATGCTCGCGCAGATCGAGCGAGGCTACTCGGAAGAACCATCGTGATCTTTGTGGATTCGAACGTGCCGATGTATCTGGTCGGTTCTCCGCATCCAAACAAGATCGCCGCCGAACACGCGATCGCCACGCTGATCGCCCGGCAGGAAAAGCTGGTTACCAACACCGAAGTGTTCCAGGAGATCCTCCATCGGTACGCGGCGATCGGTCGCCTCGATGCGATTCAAGCCGCCTTTGATGCAGTTCTTGGTCTGATCGACGAAGTCTTTCCGACCGAACTCGAAAACGTTGAGCGTGCGAAGACGATCCTGCTTGGGAAGTACCGGTTATCGGCCAGGGATGCGATTCACGTAGCGGTGATGGAACAGCGAGGGATACAGCGAATCCTCTCGTTTGATCAGGGATTCGACGCGTATCCCCACGTTCAAAGAATTACGAGCGCCTGAACGTCACGTCCCTTCGAACTTCGCGGAACGCTTCTCAAAAAACGCCGCCATCCCTTCTCCCGCGTCGCGCGAGAGGAACGCGCGCACTTGATGCTCGCTCTCCAGCTCGACTTGCGCGGATAACGAATTCGTGCGCGATGCCGTCAGCGCGCGTTTGATGTCCGCGATCGCCTGCGGCGGACCTTGCGCGATCGCGCGCGCGAGCGTCAGCGTTTGTTCCGGCAGATCAGCGAGCGGCACGACGCGGTCGACCATCCCGATCGCGAGCGCTTCGGCGGCATCGACCATTCGTCCCGTCGTCAGCAACTCAAACGCGCGGCTTGGGCCGACGAGGCGCGGCAACAACCACGTCCCGCCCCAGTCGGGATGGATACCGATTTTTACGAACGTCTCGCCGAGCTTTGCGTTGTCCGAGGCGATGCGGTAATCGCAGGCGAGCGCGAGGTTGCATCCGGCGCCTGCGGCGATGCCGTTGACCGAGGCGATGACAGGCTTCGCCGTCTCGGCAATCTGCGTGACGACGTCGCGCCCGGCGTTGAGAAGTTTTCGGAACGATTCGACGTCGCCCTTCTTCTGCAGGCCGGACATGTATTCGACGTCACCTCCCGCGCAGAACGCGCGTCCGGCGCCGGTGATGATGACCACGCGGCAGTTTTCATCCTCAGCCGCCGCGCGGAGGGCGGCGAGCAGATCCTCGCGCATCGATCCGCTGAAGGCGTTCAGCTTTTCGGGACGGTTGAGGGTGATGGTGGTGATGTAGCCGTTTTTCTCGCTGCTGATCATCTTTCGCAACTCTATCCTGCGATGGGCGCAGCCCGACGTCAGGATCTCGGGTGATATCGCGCTGAATAATCGTACTGCGCGGGCGAATGGGAGATCCTGACGTCGGGCTGCGCCCGCCGCAGGATAAAGTTAGAAAAAGACACCATGCAACGAATCCTTCGCTGGCTCCTCTACGCCACCATCCCCGTCGCCATCTCGCTGCATTTCATTCACGGCCATCTCGTCGCGGAGTTCGTCTTCGCGTGCGCGGCAGTGCTGCCCCTGGCGGCGTGGATCGGTGTCAGCACCGAGCAACTCGCGCATCGCATGGGATCGACGTACGGCGCGCTGTTCAACGCCACGTTCGGAAACTTTGCCGAGATGGTCATCGCCATCTTTGCAATCCGCGCCGGACTGCCCGGCGTCGTGCGCGCGTCATTTACTGGATCGATCGTCGGCAACCTGCTCTTCGTGGCCGGACTATCGATGCTTGCCGGCGGATGGAAACATCGCACGTTGAAGTTCAACGCGCTCGCGGCCGAGTCGCAGGCAGGACAGCTCATTCTCGCGGTCGCGTCGTTCCTCGTGCCTGCGCTCTTCTTTCGATCCGCGGCCTCGGCGCATCAGCCGCAGCTGATTCATCAGGTCTCGGTCGGCACGGCCATCATCCTGATCATCGTCTACATCCTCGGATTGTTCTTCGCGTTCAAGACGCACAAAGAGCAGCTCAGCGCCGTCATCGAACCGCCCGAGATCGCCGACGAGGATGTGTGGAGTCTCAAGCGCGCGATTGGTCTGCTCGTATTCGCGAGCGCGCTGATGAGCGTGGTGGCCGAGGGGCTGGTGGCGGCTGTGGGGGAGGCCGGGAAGGCGTGGGGGATGAACGAAGTCTTCCTCGGCTTCGTGGTTTTAGCCATCGTCGGCAACGCCGCGGAACATTCGACCGCGGTCATGCTGGCGATGCGCAATCAGATGGATACGGCGCTCAACATCTCCATGCAGTCGAGCGTACAGATCGCGCTCTTCGTCTGTCCGTTGCTGGTGTTTCTGTCGTATCCGCTCGGACATCCGCTCGATCTGTTGTTCACGCCGTTCGAGATGCTCGCGGTCGGATTGTGCGTGGCGATTTTTTCCTACCTGGTCATGGACGGCGAGACCAACTGGTACGAAGGCATCCAGCTTCTGGCGGTCTACGCGATCATCGCCGTGGCGCTGTACTTCTTGCCCGCGGCCGCACCCGCGCATCACTGATTCCGCAATACACGCCTCATCCGCGGCGTTTTCCTCGACATGTCCGTAGCTACCCCACAACAAACTGCACTCGGCGAGATCCTGGCCGCGAGGACGGCCGAGGGTGCGCCTGAGCTGTACGACAAACTCGAGAACAAAGCCGTGCGCTGTTACTCGTGCGGCCATCGCTGCAAAATCCTCAACGGCCTCAACGGCATCTGCAAAGTCCGCTACAACGAAGACGGCGTGTTGCGCGTCCCGCGCGGATACGCGGCCGCGCTGCAGGTCGATCCGATCGAAAAGAAGCCGTTCTTCCACGCCTATCCCGGTGCGCTCGCGCTCTCGTTCGGCATGCTCGGCTGCGACTATCACTGCGGCTACTGCCAGAACTGGGTCACGTCGCAGGCGTTACGTGATCCCGTGGCCGGTGCGTCGCCGGTCGATATCGAACCGGCCGAGCTCGTCGCGCTTGCCAAGCGTCACGGCGCGAAAGTCATCACCTCGACTTACAACGAGCCGCTCATCACCTCGGAATGGGCCGTCGAGATTTTCAAGGAAGCGAAGCGCGAAGGCCTGGTCTGCTCCTACGTCTCGAATGGGAACGGAACGGAGAAGGTGCTCGACTACATCGCACCGTACGTCGACCTCTACAAAGTCGATCTCAAAGGATTCTCCGACGCGCACTACCGCGACCTCGGCGGCACGCTGCAGCCGGTGCTCGACACGATCAAAGGTCTCAAGCAGCGCGGCATTTGGCTGGAGATCGTCACGCTCATCGTCCCCGGCTTCAACGATTCCGATGAGGAGCTGACGAAGATTGCCGAGTTCCTCGCGAGCGTCGATCGCGACATCCCGTGGCACATCACCGCGTTCCATCAGGACTACAAGATGACTGCGAACGCGAACACCTCGGCCAACCAACTCCTGCGCGCGTACGAAATCGGCCGCCGCGCGGGACTGCGTTACATCTACCCCGGCAATATCCCGGGCGCGGTCGGCGATCTGGAGAGCACGCATTGCCCGTCGTGCGATGCGATCGTCATCGGCCGCACCGGTTTTCGCGTCACTTCGTATCGATTGAGTGACGGCCACTGCCCGGATTGCGGCACTACTATTCCGGGCGTTTGGGATGGCAGCGCCGCCGTCGGTCGCAACGGCGTCCCGCGCCGCGTCTGGCTCGCATGAAAGGAATCGTGACAATGAAACGAATTGCAGTTGCACTCTGCGCGGCGCTGTTCGCATCCGCGCTCGTCGCCGATACGCCGCAACCAAAGAAGACTCCCGTCGCGGCGCCAATAGACAAAGGCCCCAACGTCAGCTGGCTTGTGACGTTTTCCAAGCAGGCCGATAACCTGCTGCTCCTGAAAGTCCGCAACGAGGTGCCGCCCGACGCGCAGCCGGCCAAGTTTCCGACCGCGATCGAAATGCACTGGAAGTACGCGCCCGACGCCAAAGGGATGCCGGCCGACAAGGTCGTCACGCAGATCGCGAAGTTTGAAGCGGCCGTCGATCCGATCCAGGGCGACCATCTCGGCTACCTGATGATGATCGTGACCGGCAAGGGCGAGCGCACGTGGCTCTGGTACGTCGCCGATCCGAAGGCGTTCGCGGCCGAGTTGAATCGCCTCATCCCAGGTCATCCGTATCCGATCACGCTCAGTGCCGGTTCGAAAGAGCCCGACTGGAACACCTACCGCGCCATGCGCCAAAAGATTCACTGACATCGCTTTTGTTAGAGTGCGCGTCCGATGAACGAAGCCTTTACCGAGGTCCTGAACGCGGCCGAACTTCCAATCGGCCGCATCAGGGCCGTGAAGGTCGACGACCGCAGCATCGCCATCTCGCACACAACGCGCGGATTCTTCGCCACCGACAACATCTGTCCGCATCGCGGCGGTCCGCTCGCCGAGGGGGATCTCATCGGCGACGAGATCGTCTGTCCGTGGCACCTTTGGGGATTCGATGTCCGCACCGGTCTCTGCCCGGGCAACGCCGAATACACGATCGCCACGCATGAGGTGAAAGTGGACGGCGATCGCATCCTGGTCAGGCTTGCGCCGGTGCGCGAAACGTCGGGCGTACTGTGAACCCGAAACCTCTCCGCCACGTCGATCTCTTTTCGAGCGCCGGAAAGCTCGAGGCGCTCTACCGCGATCTCCAGGATCCCGCCGCGGTGGCCGTGGTCTGCCATCCGCATCCGCTCGGCGGCGGCACGCTGCACAACAAAGTGGTCTTCCGCGCCGCGCGCGGACTCGAAGCCGCAAACGTGGCCACGCTCCGTTTCAACTTCCGCGGCACCGGCAACAGTGCCGGCCATCACGAGGAAGGCGAAGGCGAGCAGGGCGACGTCGTCGCCGCGATCGACTGGCTGATCAAGAAGCATCCCGGCAAGAAGGTCATCGTTGGCGGTTTCTCGTTCGGCGCCTGGGTGGCGTCGCGAGCAGCGTGCGAGATCGCCGCGGTCGATGCGCTCTTCCTGATCGGGACGCCCGTCAACAAGTACGACTTCGGCTATCTCCGTTCCTGCGAAAAGCCGATGCTGATCCTCCACGGCACGCAGGACGAACACGGCGACGTCCAGAAACTCGAAATCCTCGGCCAGCAGATCCGCAACGCGGAAACGATGATCATCACCGGCGCCGATCACTTCTTCACGCGGCAACTCGACTCGGTGGAGGAGACGCTGAGGATTTGGGCGACGGGGATCATCGAGGGTTGAAAAGGGTACGGTTTCACGCGGGGATCGCGGAGAGGCGGAGAAAACCCAACCTCCGCGTTCTCCGCCTCTCCGCGCCCTCCGCGTGAAACCGTCCCCTTAGCCAAAGCACGCGCGCAGAAATCGCAGCCCCAGGATCGTCCGCGTTCCGTGCCACGTAAACAGGTGGCCGGGGAACGGACCGATGACGCGCGGACCGCAGATTTCGGCGGCATCAGTCGGTGTGAATTCGAATGGCTCGTCGGGCAGGAAGATGATGTCGGGACGAAGCGCGAGCACGTCATCGAGATCGATCGATGGATAGCGTTCGCGATCGCCGAGCACGTTTACGCCTCCGATCGACTCGACGAGATTCGAAACGTAGGTATCGCCGCCGCACCACATCCACGGCTTCTTCCAGATCGGAATCGCGAATGTGAACGTGGCCACGGTGCCGCGTTCGCTCACAAGCGCATCGGTCAGTTCGCGCGCCTTTTCCTCGCGCCGATGAATTACGCCGAGGGTGGTAATGAGCGTTGCCACGTCGTCGACCGTCTTCGGTTCGGTGACGAACACCGGCGCGAACTCCTCGATCGCTTTCGCGTGGCGCTCGATGTTCTCCTCGAGATTCATGTAGACAAGATCCGGCGACAACGCGCGGATCTCATCGATGCGCGGATTTTTCGTCCCGCCAACGCGTGGCCGTTCGATCCCCTCGGGGAAGATGCAGAAATCGGTGATGCCGGCGACCGCGTGGCCCGCGCCGAGGTCGAAGAGCGTCTCCGTCAGCGACGGGACGAGCGAGACCACCCGCGAAGGCGGCGTGGAGAAATCGAAGTTGCGTCCGAGGAGGTCTTTCACCGCAGCGTGATCGTCGCCTTCCGCGCGCCGCGGCCAAACGTCTCGCCGAAAAAGTCGCCCGGCGTCCAACTCGGGCGCGAAGGGGCATCGGCGACCGCGCGAACGAGCCTCAGGTTCGTCTCCGCGTAGCGCGCGCCCGAGGCGAAATCGAACGTTTGCGTGAGGTCATCTTTCGGCGAGTGGTAGATCGTGCGCAGCCAGTCGCGCGTCAGTTTCGCGCCGTCGATCGCCGGGTCGCTGCTCTTGTTGCCCGGCTTGAGATGAATGGCCGGGATGCCCGCCTTGACGAACGAATACTGGTCGCTGCGAATGAACCGCACCTCCTCGGGATACGGATCTGGACTAACGTCGAATCCGCTCGCGCGAGCCGCGGTGGCGGCCATCGCGCCGATCGACGAATGCTCGCCGCCCAGCGGCACGACGTCCGCGACCGGATAGATCATCAGGAACATGTCCATGTTCACGTCCGCGACGATCTGCCGCTTCGGCACCGGCGGAAAGTGAACGAAGTACTCCGATCCCTGTTCGCCTTTTTCTTCGCCGGTCAGCGCGACGAACAAGACGGAACGTTTCGGCCGCGGACCCGCGGCGAGGTTGCGCGCGATCTCGATCAGACAGGCGATGCCGGAGGCGTTGTCGTACGCGCCGTTGTACAAACCATCGCCGCCGTTCACGGCGGGATGGTTGCCGAGGTGATCGAGATGCGCGGAGACGACGACGTATTCGTCGCGGAGTTTCGCGTCGCTGCCGGGCAGGACGCCGATGATGTTCTCGCTCTGCATTTGTGCGAAGCGGGTCACGGTCTTGATCGAAGCGGTCGCGGTGAGCGGAAACGAATGTGCAATGCCGTTCTCGGCATCGGCAAGCAGCTGATCGAGCGGAATCGCCGCGCCGTTGAACAGCGCCGCCGCGGCCTCCCTGCTGAGCGATACCGATCCGCGCAGCGACTCGACGGTGTCCACCGGATTGCCATTCGCATCGAGATACGTCATCGGCACGATGCTGCTTTGCCGCGCGCGCTTCTCGAACGGATTTCGCGCCTCGTCGGTCGTCGTCGTGATCGTCAACATCCCCACCGCGCCGTGCGCCGCTGCGTTGTGACGCTTCACGTCGCCCGACGAGTAGTACGCGCGCTGATCGGACGGAAACGATTTCGGCGCGCCGCTCACGATGACCACGATCTTCCCGCGTGCGTCGATGCCGGCGTAGTCGTCGCGATGCAGCTCCGGCGCGGTGACACCAAATCCCGCCACGACCAGCGGCGCATCGACGGAAACGTTCTCGCGCCCGAAGTCGGGACGCATCAGGAAGTCTTTGCGAATGACGAGCTCCTTGCCGTTGATCGCCAGTGACGACTGCGCCTCATCGAGCGTGGCCGCGCGCAACGCGAAGTGTTGAAACCAGTCGCCGTTCAGCGGCTGCAGTCCGATCGACTGAAACTGCGCGCGAACGTACTCCGCGGCGATCTCGAATCCGCGCATGCCGGTTTCGCGACCTTCGAGCGCGTCGCTGGCGAGAAAGTGAATGTGCGATGCGATGGCTGAGGGACGGACGTTTGTCTGTGCGCTCAAGGCTGCGCAGCAGAGGAGGATGAGAAGTGCGGTCGATCGTCGAAACATGGCGGAAGTCTAGTGGAGAGCGACCGGAGCGCTGGCGTCTCGCCGGGCTGGCCGGGCTGCGTCCTCGCTGCCGAATGGGAGGCTTGCAAAGGTGTTGTGTTGCCAGCGAAATTCGAGGGTTTGCCGGTTCGGCGGCGAGACGCGCGCCGGGCCAGCCGGCGGGACGCCAGTGTTCCTTCGCGCAGTGTCCGCAACTGCTATCCTTCGCGCGCTTTGGCCGCCCCTTCCTCGCTTCTCCGCTGGTGGCTCCTCGTCGTCGTCATCGCCCTCTCCATTCACCTCGGCGGATTTCCGTTGCTCGACCCGGACGAAGGGCGCAACGCCGAGGTCGGGCGCGAGATGGCGGCGACGAACGACTACGTGATGCCGCGACTCGACGGCCTGCCGTACCTCGACAAGCCGATCGTCTATTTCGCGGCCGAAGCGGCGGCGATGGAAGTCCTTGGGCCGACTGAGGTCGCCGCGCGGCTGCCGGCATTCCTCTTCACGCTCGCCGGCGCGGCGTTCCTGTGGTGGTTCGCAAAACGCGTGTGGGGAAGCGACGAAGCATTCATCGCCGCGATCGTTTTTCTCGCCACGCCGTTGGCTGTCGCGTTCTCGCGGACTGTGATTTTCGACGCCGCGCTCGCACTCTTCATCACGATGGCCACGGCGTTTTTCTACCTCGCCTGCGAGGAGGGCGCGCGCAAATGGTCCGCGCTCGCCTGGCTCTCCATCGGCCTCGGCGTGATCACGAAAGGACCGGTCGCAATCGCATTGCCGCTGCTCGTGGCGATTCCGTACGCGATCTGGCGCAAGCGTTTTCGCGCGCTCTGGTCGTGGGGCGGACTGGCGTTGTTCGTCGCCGCCGTCGCGCCGTGGGTCTGGGCGGTCTCGCGCGTCATCCCCGATTTTCTGCACTACGTCGTCGTCACGGAAACCGCGCAGCGTTTGGCTACGAAAGCGCTCAAGCGCACCGGTCCGCCGTGGTACTTCATCCCGTATCTCCTCGCCGGCGCCTTGCCGTGGTCGATCGTTCTCCTCGGCAGTCCGCGCGCGATCGATCGCCGCGACCGCTCGACGATTTACCTGCTGCTCTGGATCGCGATCCCGTTCATTTTTTTCTCGATCTCGCAGTCGAAGCGACCGCAGTACATCCTGCCGCTGATGGCGCCCGTTGCATTGCTCATCGCGCGCATCTGGCACAACGCGAGGATCGGTTCGCGCGTCGCGGCGATCATGCTGCTGGTTTTCGGAGTGGTGCTCGTCATCGCACCGCCATTCCTGCACCTGCGCGCCGAATACGGTGACGCCGCGCGCCTCTCTGCGATGGCAATCGGGATTGCATTCGTGATCGGCGGTGCGCTCGCGCTTGTCCGGAATCGCGACATCGTCCTGATCGCGCTGACGATTCCGATCATCGCCATCCCACTCGCAGCGAATCCGATGATGCGCGCCATCGGCGCCCGCCGTTCCGAGGCCGCGTTGATGGAGCAGCTCCGACCGATGGTCACGCCGCAAACGGAGATCGTCGGCATCGAAGCCTTCACCGGCTCGATGACGTTCTACCTTCAACGACCAATCGTCGTCGTCACTCCCGACGCCGAGGAGTTCACGAGCAACTACCTGATCCGCCACTACGCCAACTTCGCCGGCGGCGCGTCAATCAAATCAATGCCCTGGCTCGATATCGCGCTCGCCGATACCGCGACGCCGCGCATCTTCATCGTCCGCGCAAACGACGCCGCGCATCGCGCGCAGCTCGCCGCGCGTCAGCTACGCGTAATCGCCAGCGACGCGCGGTATGCCGCGTACGCGCGGTGACTTACAGAGAACGGGTTCACGCGGAGGGCACGGAGAGGCGGAGCTTTTCTCCGGCCCTCCGCGTTCTCCGCGTGAACCGTCCCTGTTGACTCTTCACGTCAGTAAGAGCTCCAGGTCCTCCAACTCCAGCCGGCCTAGAACGCTGTTGTCTTCGGAGATGATCGACTCGGCGAGCTCGCGCTTCTTCGCTTGCAGTTCGAGGATCTTTTCTTCGACGGTGTCGCGGGCGATGAGGCGGTAGGCGACGACAGGCTTTTGGCGGCCGATGCGGTGGGCGCGGTCGATTGCTTGCGCTTCGACGGCGGGGTTCCACCAGGGGTCGAGCAGGAAAATGTAGTCGGCGTTCGTCAGGTTCAGGCCGAGGCCGCCGGCTTTGAGGCTGATCAGGAAAAGGGGCGGGCCGGAGGAATCCTGAAACTGCTCGACGAGCGTCTGGCGATTCGTCGTCTTGCCGTCGAGGTAGAGATAGGGGATGCGTTCGCGATCGAGGACGCCGCGCACGATCGACAGGAACGACGTGAACTGCGAGAACACGAGCGCGCGATGGCCGGAGTCGAGCACGTCGCGCAGCTCGTCCATCAGCAGCTCGACCTTCGCGGACGGCGCGTCGGTGTTGCCGTCGATGAGTGCCGGATCGCACGCGGCCTGACGCAGGCGCAGCAGCGCTTCGAGAATGTGCATGCGCGCCTTGTCGATGCCGCCTTTCTTGATGCGGCCGAGGAGCGCGGCGCGGTAGTGATCGCGCAACTCCTCGTACTGCTTTTTCTGCGTCCCTTCAAGCTCGCAGTAGAGCGTTTGCTCGATGCGTTCCGGCAACTCCGGCGCGACCTGCTCCTTCGTGCGGCGAAGCAACAACGGGCGCAAGCCGCGGGCGAGCGCATCGCGGCGTTCGGGCGGCGTGTTTTTCGCGGCGAACGTGCGCGCGAACGAACGTGACGAGCCGAGAAGGCCGGGATTGAGAAACTCGAAAAGGCTCCAGAGCTCGCCGAGGTGATTTTCGATCGGCGTACCACTGAGCGCGAGGCGATGGCGTCCGCGAAGAAGCCGGCTCGCTTTCGCGACCTGGCTGGTCGCGTTTTTGATCGCCTGCGATTCGTCGAGGATGACGTACTCGAACTCCGTCTCGGCCAGCCTCACGATGTCGAGGCGCATCGTCGCGTACGTCGTCAGCACGAGGTCGGCATCGGCGAAATCGTTCTTGCCGCGTTCCGTTCCGTGATGTTCCATCACCCGCAGTTGCGGCGCGAACCGCTTCGCCTCGGCGGCCCAATTGAAAAGCAGTGATCGCGGCGCGACGACGAGCGACGGTCCGCGATTTCCGTTCGAGCGAAGTTCTTCCAGCATCGCCAACGTCTGCACGGTTTTGCCGAGGCCCATGTCGTCGGCGAGGCAACCACCGAGGCCGGTCGTGCGAAGGAATTCGAGCCAGCCGAGGCCGGCGCGTTGATAGGGACGCAGCTCCGTCATCAGCGTGGCCGGTTCCTGTCGCGGCTCGGGAGACGCGCCTGCCACGCGTTGTCGTAGGTCAGCGAATGCCGTGTCGACGTGACGCGTGTTCGATTTCAGCAGCGCGTCGATGAGCAGCGCCTGCGATTGGCGGAAGCGCACGCCGCTGCCTTCGCGCTTTCCGAGCTCCAGCGCCGGCGCGAGCGATTCCATCCACGACGACGGCATGATCCCGAACGAGCCGTCGGACAGCCGCAGCAGCGAGCGATTGCCCTCCGCGGCCGCGAGCAATTCCGGCAGATCGACCTCCATGTCGTCGAAGCTGGCGCTGACGTTGAGATCGAACCAGTCGATACCGCTGGAGATCTCGACGTCAAAATCGTCGGCCACGCGCACCTGCGCGGAGTCGAGATCGATCGTCCATCCCTCGGCGCTCAACTTCCGCACGATGTCTTCGACCTGCGACTGCCGGACGCGATAGCCGTCCCACGTCGAGATCACGCCGAGACTGCCGAGGCGTGCGCGGAAGCCATCTTCGATGGCGCGATTGCGGCGGAGCAATTTGCGTCCGAGCGTGGTCTGCATTTCCTCGGAACGGCTGGAGACGCGCCATTCGTCGTACACGAAATCGAGCTGCGCGCTCAGCTCCGAGGTCCACGATTGATTGGTGAGGGAAAGCATCGGCCGCGGACGAATGTCGACGATGTTCCATCCCAGCTCCTCGGGCAGTTCGATGTTCGCGATCGGCGCGCGGAGCAACGCCTGGCGGAACTTGTCGGCATCCGCGTGCGGAACTTCGATGGTCGGATTGGCGCGCACCGCTTCGAGCCACGATCCGCGTCCGCCGTCGTCGAAACGACTGGCCCGTCTGCCCGCGATGATGATTCCGGGCATGGTGTGCTCGATGCTCTCGAGTGACAACGTCTCGCCGTCGCGCTCGATCGTCGCGACGATGCGGTATTTCGACGCGGCGGCGTCATTGACGATGGCAACGCGCAACCGAAACGGCGGGCCGTCGTCCCATGCGATCGTCTGCACCTGATCGGTATCGAGTACGCCGAGCTTGCCCGCGCGCGCGAGGCGCTCGACCCACCACGCCACCATCGTGGGAGCGACGGTGACGATCCGCTCGGTGCTGTACGACCACGAATTCGGATTCAGGAGCGCGAGCGATTCGCGGTCGAACGGCGTCAGCTTTTCCATCTCGTCCAGACGAATCGAAAGCGGTTTCCACTTTCCCCATTCGCCGTTCTTCTTGCGTGCGCGGCCGAGAATTTCGAGCGTGAGCGACTGCGCCCGACGCGATCCCACGATGACGTACGCGATCTCCTCGGGGATGCTGCGCGATCCGCTCTCCCGCGCCGGCGGCGGAGGCGGCGGAAGCGCATTCAGGAAGCTTTGCCACGCCGGAGGCGCCTCGCGATGATGCGGAACGGCGCGCGGATACGTGACGGGCGGATCGTCATCGTCGAATTCGTCATCGTCCAGAAACTCGCCCTCGGCTTCGTTGTCGCCGAGGAACATCGGCCGTTCCGGCAGCATCTTGCGCGCGCTGGCGGCTCGGATGACGGCCCAGATGTGTTTGCACTCCTCGAGGTTTTCGTGGAACCAGGGGCACTCGCATTCGGCGGTGAGGTAATCGCCCTCGATCATCAGCTCGACCGAGTAGACGCGGCTGCCCTGCACGTCGGCGCGAATCAGGTGAGGACTGAGCCGCTCGATGCGCCGCACGCGGCCCTGCTCGTAGTACGCATCGCCGCGCGAGAGCGTGCGCGGCGCAACAAACCTGCGAAGCGCATTTTCGGCGAGCATCGTGGAGCAAACGGCAGGGGAGAGGAGGGGATTCCGTTCACGCGGAGTTCGCAGAGAGGCGGAGATCGCGGAGGGGATGCCCCGGTCGGCGAAGCCGGCGTAAGAACCGTAGCCCACGCTTTCAAGCGTGGGAACCGCGATGCGTCCCGATTTGTGAGCCCGCCTTGGCGGGCGAGAGAAAGGGGTTTCTTTCCAGCGTGCCGTTAACGGAGGAAGACCGCGCCGCCGACTGTCGCCATCACGGTGGTTCGATGTTGCGATCGGCCCACGCCGGCCGTCAGGCGATATCCGCCGAGGCGTTGCGTTGCCTGCAGCATCATGCCGGTCGTGTGAAGGGATCCCGAACGGAATGCGCTGCCTCGGAGACCGAGCTCCAATGAGCGTGTTATCGCGAAGTCGGCTCCCGCATTTCCGTTGATGCCGCGATTGACGCGGAACTCGGCGTATCGACGGCCGTAGACCGCGGTCGGACCGAGGAGGTCCCATGAGCCGCCGATCAGGAACGCGCTCACGGTGTCGAGACTGCTGCCTCGGTACGCAGCGAGCGATTGGCGAAGGTGGATTCTGCCAAACGATCGGCCCGCATTTTCCGTCACGATGGCGCGCGTCCAGGTTCGATTGCCGTGATACGCCTCGCCGGTGGCGGCGACGTCAATCCCGTCGATACGATTCGTGAATGGATCCTCGGCGGTGATGAACCGGATGCGCTGCGTGACGGTGACACCGGCATACGGAGAACGCCACGCATTGCGCAGTGCTGCGGGCGTGTCGTTTCCGATGATCTCCTTGCCGATGACGACGCCCGGCTCGATCGACGCATGCTCGCTTTCACGAAAACGGAGCGCGGCGCGGGCGGTGAGCGCGGCATCGTCAAATTCCAGATCGCGCCTGCGAACGCCGTCGCGAAAAATCCGCTTGCTGCTGTGCGCGTCGTAGGGCGTGGCCGTGACTTCGAGGATCAGGCGGCGGTCGTGGCTGAGCAGACGTTCGCGTCCGAGGGAGAGCGACCAGCCAGTGATGGAACCGCGCCAGAGCGAACCGTCGGCGGCGACGGAACGGAGTTCGATCGCCGGCGCGGCCAGACCCGATTCGTACAACACGGCTGCGGTGAGGACACGCAGGTCGTCGGCGCGCGCGGTCGTCACCGCGGCGAAAAAACAGAGGACGGCAATCGCGCGCTTAGAGGTCATAGCGCGCCAGCTCCGCGGCGATTCGGCGTCCCTGATACCGCGCCATCGTCATGATCGACAGCATCGGATTCGCGCCGCAGGAGGTTGGGAACGATGACGAGTCGCAGATCACCAGATTGCGAATCGCGCGCGATTCCCCGCGCGAGTTCGTCGTCGTCCGCCGTTCGTCCTCACCCATCTTCGTCGTCGCCTGCGCGTGTGCCGAAGTGAGCGTGGTGCGGTGCGGCTCGAAACGGAGATCGGAACAATACGCAGCCTCGGCGGCGGCGCTGAACTTGGGCCGAGGCAACGGTCCGACGCGTTCGCTCGACGGCAGCAGCACGCTGCGCGCGCCGGCCGCGAACATCACCTCCACGGCCCGCTGCGCCGCGAAGCGCAACCGAACGCGATCGCCGTCGCTCAACTGGTAATGAATGCGCGGCTTGTCGTCGGCCTCGTTCCACTCGACCCGATTGTTGTCGTCGACTTCGTCGAGCAGCATGGCGCCGAATCCGATCAGGCGCGGCAACTCGCGAAGGACGTCGAAGTGCTCCGCGCCGATTCCGGGGATGACCACCGAGCCGTACACCGGGTGCCCGAAGAGCGTCTCGAAGTAGATGCGGTGCGAAGTCGCGTAGGCATCGCTGTAGATCGAGCCGGGGATGCCGCGATAGTTCGAGATCGCGTGGTCCATGATGCCGATGACCGGCAGGCTCGGATGCGTGACCAGACCGCGTCCGATTCGTTTGTGCGGATCGGGATGATGCGAACGCTGCAGGAGCGCCGGCGTGGCCACGGCTCCGGCGGCGACGATGATGAGCTTCGCTTCGATCTCGATGCGGCCAACCGGAACGCTGTTCGGATGCGAACTGACTCGCGTACGGCGCACGCGTCCGTTCACCGCCACAGCCGACATCGCGCCGCGTTTTTTTTCAAACACAATGCGCTCGACGTCACAGTGATGAACCAGCTGCACGCCGTGCGCGATCGCATCCTCCATGTACGTTACCAGCGTGCCCTGCTTCGCGCCGTAGTTGCAGCCTTCGCCGCAGAAACCGGAGCGCACGCATCCGCGCATGTTCAGCTCGAAATGCTTGGAGGGGATGCCGAGGGCCGTGCAGCCGCGCTCGAGGGCGCGGTTGTTGTCGTTGATCTCGTCATCCTCGGCACGATGCACGTTGATGCGCGTGCGGACTTCGTGCAGCGCGGACGGGACGTTCAGACCGGTCACGCCGTAGTCGTTCGCGTGCTCGTCGAAGGAGAAGCCGGTCAGGCCGACGTCGCGCCGCCATCCGTCCCAGACCGATTCGATCGGATTGAAACAGAGCGCGTAGTTGACGGTGGTTCCGCCGCCGACGCACTCTCCGCCGCGCACGGCCATCGCGCCGTCGACAGTCGTTCGCCGTCCGTCCTCGGCATACAACACGCGCGAATCCCACTCGCGCTGATCGAACGATTCGCCGCCGAACCAGCCGCCTTTTTCGACGACGATGATCTTCTTCTTCGTCTGCTCTGCCAGCGTTGCGGCGAGTACGCCGCCGGCCGCGCCGGATCCGATGATGAGCACATCGCACGTGAGGCGGGTCATGATCCGATGGTTGTCCGCGAAATCAGTGGGCCGTCGTAGCCGATGCTCGGCCAGGTCGCGTCCATCGACCAGGTGGTGATCATCACCAGGTTGCGCAGCGCTCCGAAGAACTCCCGTTTGACGATCGATGCGCTGTCGCGCCACAAGCCGAGGTATCTGCGTTGCGCCTCGGTAGACAGATCGCGGAAGCGGGCGTTCGGTTTGATGTTCGACGCGAACGCGCCAAATGCAGCGTTGTCGGTGGCCGTGATTTCCGCACCGATGCGCGCACTGTCGCCGCCGCGCGCGGCAAGGTCGCGAACGATCGACTCCTCCTGCAGCAACGGACCGGACATCAGCGGGAAGAGATTGATCTCGTCGAAGAAGGCGATCGTCCGCTGCAATCCGGCGTACCGAGTCTCGTTCTCGAGCGGAAACAATTGCAGCAGCCGCTGCTCGACATCATCGATCGTGATCGGCGGGAATCCAGCGGCGTCGAACGGCAAGACCGCGGCGATGACTCCACGCAGAACAGGCCGATACGCATCCCACGATGGGTCGACGATGAAGGCCTCGGCGACGCGCGCCCGGCCGGCAACGGCGTTGGAGCAGCGCACAAGCGTCGCAAGGAGAAGTGGTGCGGATTGCAGAACGGCGCGCCGGCTGATTGGGGGCAAGGCGCGATCATACGTCGCGATCTTTGCGGGTGCGGCCCGCGCGCGATTGGTTTTAGTTACGTCACCAATGCAAAGTTCTTGTCGGCGAAGGGGGACGGGTTCACGCGGAGACGCGGAGACGCGGAGGGGGAAGGGTTCTTATGCCGCTTCGTCGACGACTTCCGTCCCCCTCCGCGTCTCCGCGTCTCCGCGTGAACCGTCCCCTTCACGTATCCGAAAGTTACTTCGTGATCCCCAACTTCTCTTCCAATTCGTCGCGCCGTCCGCGGCTCAGGCTCAGCTCCGTTCCGTTTTTGAGGCGGACGCCGTAGTCGCCGCCGGGGTGGCGGAGGAGGGTGTCGATGCGGTCGAGGCGGACGATGGCGGAGCGGTGGATGCGGAAGAAGACTGCCGGATCGAGGCGCTCGTCCAGCGTCTGCATTCGTTCGCGGATGGCGAAGACGCGGTCGCCGACGTGCAGCTCCGCGTACGGACCGTCGGCGGTGATGTAGTCGACCTTCTCCACCGGCACCACGCGCACCTGGCCGCGGCTTTCGACGGAGATCCGTTCGAGGTAGTCGGGCTTCGGAGGCGGGGGCGTTTCGGTGGGCGGCTGATGCAGAAGCGAGAGCAGGCGCTGCGTCACCTCCTGAACCTCTTCCAGCTCGATCATCTTGCGCGCGCGGCGGAAGGCTTGGGCGAAACGTTCGTCGTCGAACGGCTTGACGAGATAGTCGACCGCGGCGCGGTCGAAGGCATTGAGCGCGAACTTGTCGAAGGCGGTGACGAAGATCGTGGCCGGCATCTTCTCGGCGCCGATGTCGTCGACGACTTCGAGCCCCGTTCGTCCCGGCATCTGTACGTCGAGGAAAACGAGATCGGGTTTCAACGTGCGAATGGCGTCGACCGCTTCGAGTCCTGTCGATGCCGTTCCGACGATGGCGACGTTGGCTTCATGCGCCAGCAGATCGGCAATGCGGTCGCGCGCCAGCGCTTCGTCGTCGGCGATGAGGATGCGGATCGTTTTGTCAGACATGCATGGCTCGCGTTCGAAGATCGGCGGCCGTGTGATAGGGAACGCGCAGCGTCGCCAGCACGCCGCCGCCGGATGGAGAAGTGAGCGTAAGCGAAGCGGGATCGCCGTAGAGTTGATCGAGGCGGGCCTTGGTGTTGCTCAGTCCAACTCCCTCGCCGGTTGACGACAACCCCGGTCCATTGTCCTGAACGGTCACGACGAGATCATCGCCATCGACCTTCGCATCGATCGTCACCTCACCGCGGCCGGAGGCGCGGCTGGCTCCGTGCTCCAGCGCGTTTTCCACGATCGGCTGCAGGATGAGATTCGGAACGAGCGCGTCCAACGCTCGATCGCCGGCGTTGACCGTTACCGTCAGCCGTCCCTGAAAACGGATCTCCATGATCTCGATGTAGCGGCGCAAAAACTCCAGCTCGTCGCGAAGCGGCACCTCGTCCGCGCCGCGCGCTTCGATCGTGTGACGCAGCAGCTCGCTCAGCCGCGCGATCATCTTGCGCACGCCCGACGGATCGCGTTCGACCAGCGCCGAAACGGCGTGGAGCGTATTGAAGAGAAAGTGCGGATTGAGCTGCATCCGCAGAGCGTCGAGCCGCGCGGCCGCGAGCTGCGCCTGCAGTTCCGACGCGCGCGCTTCGAGCACTGTCGCCTCGCGTTGCCGCGTCAGATCGCGCAGATAGAAGTTGCGCGCGTAGCCGGCGATGAGCACCGCCAGATAGACGATCAGTTGATTGACGAAGCGCAACCGCAGAATCGCATCCCTCGGCGAGAACACTCGCGGACGGCGCGAGGGAACGCCGGCCAGGATGGCGATCCGCGCGAAGTCCATGGTCAGGTCGACCGCGATCGCGATCACGATTCCGATCAGCAGCAGTGCGACGATTCGTCCCCATCGCGAGCGATCGATCGGAAAGCGTTGGGTCAGCAAGAAAACGCCCGGCGTGATCACCGCCCACAGCCACGACTCGATGTACTCCAGCGCAATCGGTCCCGCCGGTGAGCTGAGCTGGAATCCGAATCCTCGGGGATCGAGCGCGCGATTCACCGCCGACAGCGTGGCGATGAACGTCCAGAACGCGAGGATTAGCAGCAATTCGCGGCTGCCGATGCGTGCGTAGGTCGGTCGTTGCGAGTCGTCCACGGCTGTGCTCGATGCAAGTTCCAGCCCGCGCGATGTGCGCTTCATGACACGGGAGTGCAGTTCATGTCCGATCGGAAAGAGACGGCGCGCGCGGATTGTCTCATCGCACGTCCGCCAGCGATCAAGCTGCGGCAAAGACCCCAAAGGAAAACCGATGAAGAAAAAGACGATTTCGGCAGTGGCAGTTCTCGCTCTCGGCGCAACGCTGGCCTTCGCCGGCATGCACGATGGCAAAGACGGGAAGGGTGGTTGGGACGGTCATCGCGGCGGCTTCAGCGAGATGTACGCGCAGAAGCTGAACCTCACCGATGCCCAGAAGACGCAGATCGCGGACCTCGACAAGAACTTCCGCGAGACGAACAAGGCCTTCTTCGATGCGCAGAAGCAGACGCGCGAACAGTTCAAGGCCGCCAAGGATGCGAACGACACGGCGAAGCTCGATGCACTCCGTCCGACGATGGATTCGCAGCGCGCGCAGATGAAGCAGCTTCGCGACGCGCAGGACGCCAAGATCAAACAGATCCTGACTCCCGCGCAGCGCGCGCAGTTCGACACGCTGAAGGCCGAGCGCGAAGCGCATCGGTCTCAGTACAAGCAGCAGCAGTAAGTTACTGCTGTGCGGTAAGCAACTCCCCGCTCGCAAGGCGGGGAGTTTTTTTATCCGCAGATTTACGCAGATGAATCGCAGATTAAGAGTTGATTTCATCTCCGTCCCATCTGCGTAATCTGCGGATCGTGACGCCCCCGTGCACTTCATGCCGCCCACGTGCAACTCGTTGAAAACTCGAAACATGCACCGGTACCCGCCCGTTACTACCGGCATCATGAGACAGAAAAAATCGTTCATCGCAATCGGACTCGTTCTGATCCTTTCGATCATCGGCGTGCTCGTGCATCGCCTGGCGTTCGCGAAGGAGACGACGGCATATCGCTTCGCCACGATCGAGCGCGGCAACCTGCAATCGACCGTTTCCGCGACCGGAACGCTGAACGCCGTCACCACCGTCAGCGTCGGCACGCAGGTCTCCGGGCAGGTCTCGGAACTGCTGGTCGACTTCAACGATCACGTCAAAAAGGGACAGCTCCTGGCGCGCATCGATCCGACGCTCGCCCTTCAGGCGGTGACCGACGCGCAGGCCAATCTCGAAAAGTCGCAGGCCCAGGCGCTGCAGGCCTCGCGTGATTACGCCCGCAACCGCGAGCTCACCAATGACGGACTCGTGGCCCGCAGCGCGTTCGAAGTCTCGCAGTCCGGCGCCACCGTCGCGGACGCCGGCGTGAAGTCGGCGCGCGTCGCACTCGACCGCGCGCGGCAGAACCTTTCGTACACCAGCATCTACGCACCGATCGATGGAGTGGTCGTCGAGCGCAACGTGCAGCAGGGGCAGACCGTCGCGGCCAGCCTCTCCGCGCCGCAGCTCTTCCTCATCGCCAACGACCTCTCGCAGATGCAGATCCTCGCGCAGGTCGGCGAGAGCGACATCGCCCAGATCAAAGAAGGGCAGCCGGTGTCGTTCACCGTTCAGGCGCTGACGGGCCAGACGTTCAAAGGCACCGTCAAGCAGGTGCGTTTGCAATCGACGACGACCGACAACGTCGTCAACTACACCGTCGTCGTGTCGGTGCCGAACACGGATGGCAAGCTCCTTCCCGGCATGACCGCGCGTGTGCAGTTCCTGACCAAGCAGGCCGACAACGTCCTCAAAGTCTCGAACTCGGCCCTTCGCTACAAGCCGACCGACGTCGAGCTCGCAGCGTTGAAGGCGTCGCGTCAGGCCGCGGCAACGTCGACAACCTCGACGACATCCGCGCGTCCCAATCGCAAAGCATGGACGGGAACTCGAGGCACCGGCAGCAGCAACTTCGGCACGCTCTACTACCTCGATGCTGACGGCAAGCTGGCTGTGGCGCGCGTCAAGACCGGAATCAACGACGGCAGCACCACCGAGATCACCGGCAAAACCATCAAGGAAGGGATGAAGGTCATCGCCGGCACAATCACGCCAACTACGACCGCGGCCGCGACGAGCACCGCGCCGGCCACTCCGTTCCAGGGTGGACAGCAGCAGGGCGGCGCGCAGCGTGGCGGCGGAAGGGGAGGCTTCTAATGAACGTCATCGAAACCACCCAACTCGTCAAGACCTACACCACCGGCAGCACCGAGGTTCATGCACTCAAAGGAATCGACCTCGCGGTTGAGAAAGGTGAATTCATCGCCATCATGGGCACCTCCGGTTCGGGCAAGTCGACGCTGATGAATCTTCTCGGATGTCTCGACACGCCCACCTCGGGCTCGTACCTCATCGACGGCGTCCGCGTCGACGGCATGGACCGCAACGCCCTCGCCGCGTTGCGCAACGAGAAGATCGGCTTCGTCTTTCAGGGCTTCAATCTTCTGCCGCGTACCAGCGCGTTGGAGAACGTCGAACTGCCGATGCTCTACGACCGGAGCGGACGCAAACGCGACACGCAGGCGTTGGCGACCGCCGCGTTGCAGCGCGTCGGACTGGCCGATCGTCTCGATCACCAGCCGAGTGAACTGTCCGGCGGCCAGCAGCAGCGCGTCGCCATTGCCCGCGCTCTGGTCACCGAGCCGGCCATCATCCTCGCCGACGAGCCGACCGGAAATCTCGACACGCAGACGTCGATCGAAGTCATGGCGCTCTTTCAGCAGCTCAACGAACAAGGCATCACCATCGTCCTCGTGACGCACGAGCCCGACATCGCCGTCTACGCAAGCCGCATCGTGGAAGTCCGCGATGGCCGCATCCGCCGCGACGAGCCGGTGAAATCGCGCCGCTCCGCCGCCGATGACCTCGAGCACATCGAGGAAAGGGAGGTCGCATGAAATCCAAGACCTTAGTGAAGCTGGCCACGCAGAGCATCCTGAAAAACAAGATGCGCGCCGCGCTGACCATGCTCGGTATCATCATCGGTGTGGCCGCGGTCGTGGTCATGGTCGCCGTCGGCTACGGCGCCCGCACGCGCATCCGCGCCCAGATCAACAACCTCGGCACGAACATGATCGTGATCACCCCCGGCGCCGCGCAGGCTGCCGGCGTGAGCCAAGGCGCGCAGGCCTTTCCGAATCTCAGTTTGAAAGACGTCGACAAAATCCGCGCCGAAGCGCAGATGGTGTCCGCGGTGTCGCCGGTGATCGTCAGCCGGACCGCCGTCATCGGACCGTCCGGCAACTGGCGGACGCAGATCAACGGCGTCGATACCGACTTTCAAACGATCCGCGACTGGCAGACGTCCTCCGGCGATTTCTTCACCGCGGACGACGTCCGTTCCATCCACAAAGTCGTCCTCCTCGGCAACACGGTCGCGCAGAATCTTTTCCCCGGACAGGATCCGGTCGGTTCCGAAATCCAGATCCGCAACTCGGTCTACAAAGTGGTCGGCGTGCTTGCCGCGAAAGGTCAAACCGCCAGCGGCAGCGACTCCGACGACGTCGTGCTGATGCCCTACACCACCGCCTCGTCCACGCTCTCCGGCCGCGCCTTCATCCCGCAGATCCTGGCCAGCACCGCGAACGAGCAGGACATCCCCGCCGCGCAGGAAGAGATCCGCACGCTCCTCCGCGAATCGCACAAAGTGACCGACGGCAACGACGACTTCACCGTGAAAAACCAGGCGGATCTCGCCTCTGCCGCGGAAAGCTCCACGCAGGTGATGACGCTGCTCCTCGCCGCGATCGCCTCGATCTCGCTACTCGTCGGCGGCATCGGCATCATGAACATCATGCTCGTCTCCGTGACCGAGCGGACGCGCGAGATCGGCATCCGCATGGCCATCGGCGCCCGAGGCTCCGACGTCCTCACGCAATTTCTCGTCGAAAGCATCGTCATGGGCATCCTCGGCGGCATCGTCGGACTGTTGTTCGGCTACACCGGCGCCAAAGTCCTCGGCCACTTCACCGGCTGGGAGACCGTGATCTCCCCAATCATCATGATCATCGCCGTCGGCTTCTCCGGCGCCGTCGGCGTCTTCTTCGGCTACTACCCGGCAAGGAAGGCCGCCGCGCTGAATCCGATCCAGGCATTGCGTTACGAGTGACGTTGCTCCTGTTTCACCACAGAGACGCAGAGGGAAACAGAGACTCCCTCTGTGTCCTTTGTGTCTCTGTGGTTCATGATTTTCATACGCGTGCGCGAACGTCAATTGTGGACACGCCCTTTGCACACCACCTCCCCATGATCAGGAAACTGAAATCGGGCGAATACCGGCTGTACTCCCGGAAGAAAAATCCGGCGACCGGCAAGCGCCGCAACCTCGGCACGTTCAAGACGCGCGAAGCGGCGCAGGCGCATGAGCGGGCCGTCCAGTTCTTCAAGCGCCATTGAGGAGATTGCCATGCCGGAGAAGGAAACGTTGGAGCGGGCGGCAGAGGACAAGCGCGAAGGGAAGGCGCCGTCGACGCAGGCGGGGGAGTTCGTGCGCGAGGAGATCGACCACATTCGCGAAGGGAAACACGGTGCGCGATCGACGAAGCAGGCCATCGCCATCGGACTCTCGAAGGCACGCCGTGCGGGTGTGAAGCTGCCGCCGCCGGCGAAAGGAAAGGCCAGCGCGAAGACGCGGCATAGCGCGGCGCTGGCGCTGAAGGAAGGGAAAGCGAAGCGCAAGCCGTCGGCGAAACGCTCGCGCGCGGCGGAGACGGCGCTGAAGCGCGAAGGACGTTCCGCGGCGTCGAAGAAAGCGCTGTCGCGTCAGGCGCGCACCGCGGCGAAAAAGCGCAGCGCATCGTCGCGCTCGGCAGCCGCGAAGAAAGCCGCGCGGACTCGGGCGCGCGAGAAAAAGTAACTCTTCTTCTCCGCGCCTCCGCGTGAAACTGGCTCGGTCACTGCACGCCGTCCGAACGGAGGATTCATGACCCTTCCGCCTTGCTACACACCGCCCGACGATGACGATCAACCGGACGATCCATCGCGGCGCTCATTCGTTCTTGGATCCGCGGCTGCCGCTGCCGCGATCGTCGTCAGTCCGATGCTGGGGAGTCCGGCTGAGGCCACGGAGCTTGTTCCGAAGGTTGATCCGAATGCGATTCCGGTCGCGCTCACCGTCAACGGAACGCGGCACGAACTGCGGCTCGATCCACGCACGACGCTGCTCGATGCCTTGCGCGAGCATCTCGACCTGACCGGCACGAAGAAAGGCTGCGATCAGGGAGCGTGTGGCGCGTGCACGGTGCTGATCGACGGCCGCCGCTACAACTCCTGTCTCACGCTCGCGGTGATGCACGGCGGCCAGAAGATCACCACGATCGAAGGGCTGGCCGCGGACGGCCGGCTGCATCCGGTGCAGGCCGCGTTCATCCGCAACGACGGATTCCAGTGCGGGTACTGCACGCCCGGCCAGATCTGCTCGGCCGTCGCGCTGTTGAAGGAAGGGCACGCCGGCAGCGACGACGAAATCCGCGAATGGATGAGCGGCAACATCTGCCGCTGCGGCGCCTACAGCGGCATCGTCGACGCGGTGAAGGAAGCGGCGAAGAACGGAGGCGCGAATGCACCCGTTTGAATACTCGCGCGTGGCCGACACCTCGCACGCGCTGACCTCGGGTGCGAAACCGCAAACGAAGTTCGTCGCGGGCGGTACAAACCTGATCGACCTGATGAAGTGCGAAGTCGAACGTCCCGCGCGGCTCGTCGACATCAACGCGCTGCCGCTGGCGACGATCGAAGCGGTGAAAGGCGGCATCCGCATCGGCGCGCTCGCGCGCATGAGCGACGTCGCCGCGAACCCACTCGTTCGTCAGCATGCGCCGGCGATTTCGCAGGCGTTGCTTGCCAGCGCGTCGCCGCAGCTGCGCAACGCGGCGTCGATCGGCGGCAACCTCATGCAGCGGACTCGCTGTCCCTACTTTCGCGAACTGACCTGGACGCCGTGCAACAAACGCAATCCCGGCAGCGGCTGCTCGGCCATCGAGGGCGACAACCGCATGCACGCGATTCTCGGAACGTCCGAGCACTGCATCGCCACGCATCCTTCGGATTTCGCGGTGGCTGTGGCCGCGCTCGATGGCGTCATTGCGCTGCGCGGTCCGGCCGGCGAGCGTCACGTCCCCGCCGTCGACTTTCATTTGCTTCCCGGCAACACGCCGCAGATCGAGCATGCTTTGAAGCATGCTGAGTTGATCACCTCGGTCTTCATCCCCGACTCACCGCACACTCGACATTCGTCGTACCTAAAAGTCCGCGACCGCGCTTCGTACGAATTCGCGCTGTCGTCCGCCGCCGTCGGACTCGATGTCTCCGGCGGTGTCATTCGTTCCGCGCGCATCGCCCTCGGCGGCGTCGGGACGAAACCGTGGCGCGCGCATGCCGCCGAGTCGGCGTTGACCGGTCAGCAGCCCTCGGCCGATATTTTCCGGCGCGCCGCTGACGCCGAGATGAGCAAGGCGCACGGCTACGGCCACAACGATTTCAAGATCGAACTGGCGAAGCGGACGCTCGTTCGCGCGCTGACCGATCTGACGGGAGGTGTCGTATGAGTCTCCCAATGATCGGCAAGCCGCGCGATCGCGTCGATGCGCGCGTGAAAGTCACCGGCGCCGCGCGCTACGCGGCGGAAAACAACATGAAGGGGCTCGTCCACGCGGTCGTCGTTGCATCCACCATTGCCTCGGGTCGCATCAAATCGATCGACGATGCGGCGGCGAAAAAGTCGCCCGGCGTGCTCGCCGTGATCACGTATCTCAACGTGCCGCGCTTGAATCATCCGCCGGCGCAGCCGACGGGCGGCCAGCAGTCCGGCGGTCCGCCTCCCGATTCCGGCAACTACGCTGAGCCTCATCTTCTCCCGTTCGCCGACGCCAACATCCACTACGTCGGCCAGCAGATCGCCGTCGTCGTCGCGGAGACGCTCGAGCAGGCCACGCATGCGGCGAATCTCGTGCGCGTTACCTACGACGAAATGCCGTCGAAGACCGACCTTCTTGAACATCGTGCCGAGGCCACGGACAAAGGGTCGCAGCAAGCGCCGCCGATTCATGTTGGCGACGCCGACACCGCGTTCGCCTCGGCCTCGGTCAAGATCGATCAGACCTATCGAACGCCGTATCAGCACCACAATCCGATGGAAGCGCATTCGCTCGTCGCGTCGTGGGAAGGCAACCGGCTCACGCTCCACGATTCCTCGCAGAACATCTTCGCCGTGCGCACGACGATGGCCAAGGCGTTCGGCATCCCGAAGGAGAACATCGAGGTCATGTCGCCGTTCGTCGGCGGCGCGTTCGGCAGCAAAGGATCGACGTGGCCGCACGTCTTCGCCGCAGCGTTCGCGACGTATCAGGTCAGACGGCCGGTGAAGTTATGGCTGCCGCGCAAGCAACTCTTCTTCACGAACGGACATCGTCCCGCCACCGAACAGCGCGTGGCCCTTGGCGCGAACGCCGACGGCAAACTCGTCTCGATCATCCATGAAGGCATCAGCCAGGGGAATGACGTTTCCGATTACAACGAACGCTTCACGCGGCCGACGCGGACGATCTACGCGTGCCCGAACATTCGCGCGGCGAACAAAGTCGTCGTGCTGAATGTCGCCAGCGGCACGTACATGCGCGCGCCGGGCGAGAACGTCGGCATGTTCGCGCTGGAGTCGGCGATGGACGAACTGGCCGAGGCGCTGAAGATGGACCCGATCGCGCTGCGGCTCGCGAATTACGCCGAGGAGGATCCGGTCGAACACAAACCGTGGTCGAGCAAGTCGCTGCGCCAGTGCTACGAGCAGGGCGCCGGGCGCATCGGATGGTCGCGGCGAAATCCGGTGCCGCGGTCGACGCGCGATGGCCGGTGGCTCATCGGAATGGGCATGGCCAGCGCCACGTATCCCGCGCATCGCGCGCCCGCTTCGGCACGCGCGCGCATCGACGCGTCGGGCAACGTTGTCGTGTCGTGCGGCACGCACGAGATGGGCATGGGCACGGCGACGATCATGCAGCAGGTCGCGTCCGAAACGCTCGGCGTGCCGTTCGAAACGATCCGCTTCGAATACGGCGATACGAAGCTGCCGCAGGCGCCGATCTCCGCCGGATCGCTGACGGCGGCGACGGTCGGAACGGCCGTCTATCAAGTCGCGAACGAGTTGAAACGCAAGCTCGTGGAACTCAACGATGGACACGATCTCGCCGCGGGCGACACATACGGCGCGTTGCTGCATCGCCACTATCTGACGACGGTCGAAGCGCAGATCGATGCGAAGCCGGATCCCGAGGAGTCGAAATTCGCGTCGCATTCGTTCGGCGCGCAGTTCGCCGAAGTCGCAGTCGACGCGGACCTCGGCATCGTGCGCTTGCGGCGCCTCGTCGGCGCGTTCGCCGGCGGACGCATTCTCAACGCCAAGACCGCGCGCAGCCAGTTCTACGGCGGCATCATTCAGGGCATCGGCTGCGCGCTGCTGGAGCAGACGCGCCTCGACGCGCACGTCGGTTCGTTCACCAACGTCAACCTCGGCGAGTACCTCCTGCCGGTTCACGCGGACATCCCGCCGATCGATGTCATCCTGGTCGAGGAGGACGATCCGCACGTGAACCCGATCGGCGTGAAAGGGATCGGCGAGATTGGAATCATCGGCGTCGCGCCAGCGATCGCGAACGCGGTCTACAACGCGACGGGGAAGCGCGTGCGCGACCTGCCGGTCACGATTGAAAAACTGCTTTAACCACAGAGGCACAGAGGACACAGAGAAACATCTCTGTGCTCTCTGTGTCTCTGTGGTGATATCAGCCTCTCAGTTTGCGTAGATCTTCCTCGCTATCGATGTCGACCGCGGCGTCTTCGAACGTCACGACGCGCGTGACATCGCGATGCGCTTGGATCACGACGCGGGCGCCGCGGTCGCCGCGAAGGGCGAGCAGTTCCGACGCAAACTCCGGCGCGAAGACAGCCGGAACTCCGGCGATGCCCGCGTAGCCTGTGGCGACGATCGGTGCGTCGATCGCGATCAACGCGCGCAGATGCTCGGTCGTGATCAGCGGCTGGTCGCAGAGCATGATCAACATGCGTGAGTTTCCGGCCAAACGAACTCCGGCGCGGATCGACGACGCGATCCCTTCCGCGGCGTCGGGATTGATCTGCGGCGTGACGACGATGACGCCGTCCGCAACCTCGCGCGCCAAACGCTCCGCGCGCTGCAGCAGCGTTTCGTCTTCGAAGACGACGTCCTGCTTCGGCGTGCCGAGGCGCGTGGAGAAACCGGCGGCGAGGACGATGGCGACGACCATCACAGCGTCCGGGTCATGTCCCAGTCGGTTTGGAGATCTGTGCCGAGGATGAACGGGTGCGAGCCGCAGTGGACGAAGCCACACTTCCGGTAGAAGGCAATCGCGCGGAGGTTGTGCTCCCAGACGCCGAGCCAGATCCGCGTCGCGCCGAGCAGGCGGGCTTGCGCGTCAACCGCATTCATCAACATCTGCGCGATGCCGCGGCCGTGGTGCGGCTGGTCGACGTAGAAGCGCGCGATCTCGACGTCACCATGCGGCGCGCCCGGCGTGTGCTTGATCTGCGCGTAGGCGATTGCTTCGCCGTTCTCTTCGCCGAGGAGCGTGATGATTCCGTTTGTTTCGAGCTCGCGTCGTTGCTGTGATTCTCCGAATGCGCCACTCGTGTACGAATCCATATCCGCGGCGTTGTTGTGCGGCGCGAACGTGTCGACAAACGTTTTCAGCGACAACGCGGCGAGCGTCGCGGCATCGGCGGGCGTGGCGACGCGAATGATCATCGGCTAGACCGCCTTGAACTTGCCGTACTCCGGCTTGAGGTTCAGCCCAGCATTCGCCGCGATGCGCGCGATCGCCACCAGCCCCGATTCGAGCGCGCCTTCCATGAAGCCGAACCAACCGGGTGACGTGTGCTCGCCGGCGACGGCAATGCGCCCGGCGATGAGGTCCGCGTACGCCTTCTGCTTCGTCGTCACCTCGCCGCGTGCGGGACACGAGTAGCCCATCCCGATCCGCTTCGGCCAGTTCTCGAATTCCGCGTGCGTCGCGTTGTAGTGCGGCAGCAACGCCGTCAGTCGCGGCGCAAAGTACGCCGCGCCGCCGCCCGCATCGATCGCCGCCTGCGCGGGCCGGCCGCCCGCGAAAACGCTGACGTCGAACGGGGCCGTGTCCATCTGGTTGTCCGTCCCCTCCCACATCATGCCGAGGTTGTCGGACATCCCGCTCGGCGCGACGCCCTCGGGAATCCAGAAACGGCGCTCGACCGCGGAGAGGTATTTCACGGCCGGACCGTGGGCGATGGCGCGATACGGAAACGGCTTGCCGTCGATGGTGAGCTTCTCCATCGCCACGCTCGGCACAGCCACGACGACGTAATCGTACGGGCCGTCTTTGCCGCCGCCTTCGAGGTCGATGAAGATGCGGTCGCCGGTACGGATGTTCGTGGCAAGGCGCTGGTTGAGATCGAGACCGGCGGCGAGCCGTTGCGCGAGCGCCTGATTGCCGGCCGAGCAGCGGAAGACTTCCGTCTCCTCAAAAAACTGCGAGCCGCCGCCGGCTGAGAGTTGCGCCAGCGCGCCGAGCCAGCTCTGCTCCGCCGCCGGAATGCAGTTGTCGAGCTCGAACTCGAGCAGGATCGCTTTGCGCGCAAGCTCGCCGGTGCCGTCCGGAATCTTCGACGCCACCGACTGCGCGTCGAGCCCCTCGGCGCCGTCGGTCGTCCACGGCATCCAGGCGTTGGTGACGATCTTCGACTGCTCCGCCCAGAGCTGGAGGACTTCGTCCATCTCGTCGTGAAGCGCTTCCTGTTCGGATGGCGAGAGATGACGTCCGTCGAGAATGAGCGGCATCTCCAAGCCGGCCGCGGCGTAGTTCTCCTCGGTCGATACGGCGCTCAGTGCGAATCCGAACTGGTACGCGAGGGCAATCCAGAGCGGATGATTCGTGCCGATCAATTCGGCGCCCGCTTCGAGGATGCGACCGGGAACGAGGGTGCGCGTCGATGAAACGCGTCCGCCGACCACGCGCGGCTCGATGAGCGTGACGGCGAATCCGGCCCGCGCCCCGAACCAGGCCGCGCTGACGCCCGCGAATCCCGCGCCGAGGATGGCAACGCGCGGAGCAGCCGATGCGATCCGCTGCGGCGCGCCGGTGAGGCCGACCGGCATGGCCTGCCGAAGCCGCTCGTAATGTGCCGCCGCCCGTTGGCGCCGTTCATCGCCACCGATGCGGCGTCCAAAACGGCGATGCAGTTTCGCGAAAAGTGAGCGGCCCATGTGCGACCTCCTGATGTGCGGACGTGCGGTTGAAGTTACCGCAGTTCGGGCCGCCGCGGAATCCCCGTGCGGCCGAAGCGCGCACGGGGATCGTCGGGGTTAGGAGATGCTGTCTTTGAACGTTTCGAACGTGCGCCGCGCTCTCGACGAGAGTCTGCCGCCGGCAGCTGCGTTCGTCCGCTCGATGATCTCGACGGCATCGAACGTATCGCGGTCCCGCTCCGAAACAACCGTCACCTCGGCGCGATTGATCGGCCACGCGGCGACGCCCGACTTCGTGCGATGCACGTTCATCCAGGCATCGTGATCGCCGAGTACGAAGTAACGCTTCCCCTGTTCGAGCGCGAGCTCCGCACAACGCCGCATCAGAAACTGCTCCGCGTGACGGCGGCTCGTAAAACTGTTTCCCTCGACGAGCACGCGCCACGTATCCGGCGCAAGCTGCGTTTCACTGAATCCGCCGGTGATGCTTTCGTCGCTCGGCCGGTACTGCGTTGCACAACCAGCCGCAAGAATGCAGATGACGAAGACGATTGAAAATCTGCGCATGATTGAATCCTCCGGCCGGCCACAGAGCAGATCGTGCGCCGCGTTTGCGCGGAGGTGTAGTCACAGTTTCCTGCGTTGCGAAGGAATGGCGAAGTAACGAGTTGCGCGATCGCGTGGATTGTTATTTCAACACGATGCGTGTTCCGCATCATCGCCGCAATGACTCCCGTAAAGGACGAGTCGTCCGCTGGCGAAGCCTGCGTAAGAACCGTAGCCCACGGCTTTGAGCCGTGGGGCAATTAGACGCGCCGAATTTGTGAGCCTGCCTTGGCGGGCGAAAGAGAGCTTTCTTTCGCGCGTCAAGACGCGCTCACACGTCCTCGCGATCGACGGTCCCACGTCTGAAGACGTGGGCTACGGTTCTTACGCCCGCTTCGCGGACGGAGCATAAAGGCGCGCTCGACAACTAAGCCCCGGTTCGGCGCCTCGCGCGCGCCGCGAACGTCTCACCTCAACCGCGGCGACATCGCTTCCAGAAAATCGTGCGCGATCTTCGCGCCTGCGAACTCCGCGGGGCCGGCATCCTCGGCGATCACTCCGAAGGCGATCTTCGGCGACTGCACGGGCGCGAACGCCAGGATCAGTGCTTCGAGACCGCTCTTCCGTTCGCCCGCCGTGCCGGTTTTCATCGCCAGCGAGATCCCCGCTACCGGCGCTCGGCGGCCGGTCCCTTTTGCTTCCGTCGCAACGGCTTCCATCGCGTGCACCATCGTTTCGGCGGCGGCGGGTGAGGCCAGGCGAGTCGATCCCTGCTTCGGTGCGGTGGCGACGACGTCGCCGAGGATCGAGCGGCGTTGCACGAGCAGCTTCGGCGTCGTCAGTTCGCCGCGGTTGGCCATCATCGACGCGATCATCGCCACGTGCAGCGCGTTCATCGACTCATGTTCGAGGCCGATGGCGAGGAACGCGGTCTCGAAATGGTTGAACGCCTGGCCGACCGTTTTTCCGAGCGGCACGGTGAACACGCCGAGGTTTGCCTGGCCGTTGAATCCGGCTGCGGTCATGAAGTGGGTCAGACGATCGACGCCGAGGCGAAGGCCGACGTCGGCGAAGAAAACGTTGCAGGAGACGGCGAGGGCGTCGTCGATCGAGTTCAGCGTTCCGTGGCCGGCGGCGAGCCAGTCGCCGAAATGACGCCCGTCGATGTCGAGGAATCCTTTGCACGTGTACGGGAAGAGCGACGCGACATCGACGGCGCCGCTTTCGGCATTCAACCCGGTCAACACCTTGACTACCGATCCCGGCTCGTACTGATGCTCGAGCGCGAGGTTCGCGAGCGGACCTTTGCCGGAGCTGCTTGCGATGGCCAGGATCTCGTTCGTGCGCGGATCGATGGCCACGAGCGAGCCGCGGAATCCGGAGAGCGCCTTCAGCGCCGCTTTCTGCACGAACGGATCGAGCGTCGTCTCGATGGTGTCGTTCGCGCCGAGCTGCTGCAGCTTCGACCCGATGGTCAAGGCGCCTGCTTCGCGATTGATGATCGGCGCGAAATCGTCGTTGATTGCGACGACGTCGTTCGCGCGGATCGTGGCGATTGTGCCGCCGTTGCGGTCGAAGACAAACGGCGCGTCGCCGTTTGCGCGCGCCACAACGTTCCGTTGTAGCGACGCGTATCGCGACGCATTCACATGCGCTTTATCGATCGACGCGAAGGCTTTCCGCGCCTCGGCCACCCGATTCGTCGCCACGAGCGCGGCGGCGCGGTAGAGCGGTACGTCAGCGTTCTCCTTCGCATCGTGCGATGCGGCGTCGTACGCGAGAAAGTCGTCGTATCGCTCGCGCGCGAAAAGCCGCCGAGCAACTTCGTCCTTTGGGATGACGGACAAGCGAATATTGCCGATGCCGCCGAGGTGCGCGCGCGCGGCCGCGATGTTGCCGGAAGTGAGGTAGGCCGCGGCGAGAAGCTGGTGATACTGCGCCGGCCAGAGATGCAGCCGCGACCACTGCTCGCCGCCGGCGATGGCCGCCGCATCATTGCCGTGAAGCCACGCATCGCGCGATCGCGTCAACGGAATCCACGCCACGGCGAACAGCAGCGCGATCAGGATTACGAGCGCGATGAACAGCGGCAGGACGAGCCGCCGCAGCCGTCCGCGCGGACGTTGCACCTCGCGAGATTGGGCGTAGTCAGTCATTTCGAACGATCGTGACGCGATCGCCGCGGCTAAGCTGCAAGAGCGACGCCGCACTCCCGTTAGCGACGGAGATCTCGATGCAACCGGTGGATCCGATGATGAGGAACGCGCCGTGGCCGCTGTACGTCGTGCGGATCGAATCGATGCGCTGATCATTCACGATCAACGCGAACGGCGTCGAAGGCGGGACGACATCGGTGACGCAGTTGCCGAACCGGTCGATGCGAATGATCGCGCCGGGCGTGTAATCGAGCGGCACGCGATCGTCGGCGCGCGGCCCGAGGTCTTCGATATTTTTTCCATTCGCCAGCGTTGCGGCAACGGGCGCAAAGCGGTCGCGCCCGTGAAATGTGGTCGAACCATCCGCCAGAAACAGCGACTCATCCGTCACGTCGTACGCATCCCCTCGGACGAAATGCAGCAAGCCGTTATCCGGCGCGAGAAAGATCCGTCCGTCCGATTCGGCCGCGAGAATCCGGCGCGACGTTCCAACGCCCGGATCGACGACGCAGACGAAAATCGTCCCCGCCGGCCAGTAACGGACGACATCGCGCAGAAAGAACGCCGCCTCCCAAACGTCGAACGGCGAGATGTCGTGCGTGAGGTCGACGATCGAGGCGTCGCACCGCGACGCGATCACGCCCTTCATCGCCGCGACGTACGGATCACGCGTGCCGAAATCGGTCAGGAGTGCGATCGTCCGCATCGAGCGCGAAACTATACTCGGCGGCTTGTTCCCAACCATCCCGCCGCCCGCGCAGCGCCTGCTCGTCTTCGCACGCCTGCCCGAGCGCGGCCACGTGAAGACTAGACTCGCCGAATCGATCGGCGAGGACGCCGCCCTCGCCGCCTACGAGACGATGCTGCACGATCTGCTGGCGTCGATCGGACGGCCATCGCCCGATGTCGAAATCGAAATTCTCTGGGCGCCGACAGAATCCGCAAACGGCGATTCGCTCTCGAACGCATTCGGCGATCTCCCCACAGCCATGCAAACCGGCGCCACGCTCGGCGACCGCCTGTCGATGGCCTTCTCCGAACGCTTCTTCTTTCACGCCACGCAAAAAATCGTGGCCATCGGCGTCGACGATCCCTCTCTCCCGCGGACGCTCATCGACCACGCCTTCGCGCTCCTCGACTCCTGCGAATGGGTCCTCGGCCCCGCCGAGGACGGCGGCTACTACCTCATCGGCTGCCGCGCCGCCGCCTTCGATCCCGCGATTTTTCAGGAGGTTGCCTGGGGCGAGTCTTCCGTCTTCGCCACCACCGTCTCGAAAATCGCCGAGTGGCAGAGCACCGTCGCCGTCCTTCCCGTTCGGTGGGATATCGATGTGGTCGAGGATTGGGAGCGATACCAGGCACACCTGTCATCCTGAGCCGCCGGAGGCGTTGGAGCGCGAAGCGCGGAACGCCGGAGGACGGTCGAAGGACCCCTTTCCTGGTAACCAGGGAGCGTCGGGCGGTACCTGAACGTGGCAAGCACGTCGGGGGTCCTTCGACCGTCCTTCGCCGGTCGCGCTTTGCGCTCCTCGGCTCCGGCGGCTCAGGATGACAGCGCCGACCATCACTGATTTGTCCCTCCGCCCGCTTTTTGCAAAGATGCGAGGTTCGAGGTGACCGATGTCTGATGACTTTGGGACGGTGAACGTGAAGCGGGGGGACCGGGCGCGGGAGATCGAGGTGCTGCGGCAGCATTACCGGACGCATCGGGAGACTCTCGTGCGGATGGTTCCCGATGCGCCGACCGAGCAGCTGGCGGCGGAGTATCAGCGGCTGGTCGCGTCCATCGATGCGTCGCTGCGCAAACTCGATGAGCTGGAAGGAAAGGGGACGGCGTCCGGTACCGTCGCGGTTCCGAATCCGTCATACAACGAGACGCAGCGGATGGGGACGGCGCCCGGCAACCGGCCGTTGGTGTCCTCCGAACCGGTGACCGATCACGGCATCGCCAACTACGACGTTCCGATTGATCGTCCGTCGAACAACGGTTCGCGGATGCTGCTGATGATGCTGATCGCCGTCGCGGTTCTCGGTGTCATCGGCTGGCTGATCTGGCGCGCCAGCTCGGACAAGAAAACGACCACGCCGCAGGTGATCGAGCAGCCGCCATCGACGACCAGCCCGGATACGGTTACGACTGCTGCGCCGGCGGCTCCGGTCGCAGCGGCCTCGATCCACATTGCCCCCGAGGTTGCCGACTACGGAACGATTCGCAAGGGAACGCGGGCGGTGCGGCAGTTCGAGATCACGAACATGTCATCGACGCCGCTGACGATCACCGTCGCGAGGTCCGCTTGCCGCTGCCTCTACTACGAGTACGACACGAAGGTGAAGCTCGCGCCGAAAGCGAAGGAAGCGCTGACGGTGACGGTCGACGGCGCGCGAGCGAAAGCGGGCGCGCTGAACGAATCGATCGCCGTCACATCGAAGGACGATCCGAACGCGACCGGTACGATCGGGGTTCGCGCGGTGATTCAGTAGCGCGTGTGAACGTTCTGTGACTCGCTGATTTGCGCGGGATGGAAACGGCCGCCCGCCAGTTCCATCGTCGAACCGAAAGGGGTTGACGATGGTGGAATCGATCGACAGACGTAAGTTTTTGCGAGTCTCCGGGGTGTCTCTGGGCGTCGGGGCGCTCATCACCGTTGCGCCGGGGTTGGCGGGCGGCGGAACGGCGTCGGCGATGACGCGGTGGTTTCGGCGGCAGAACGGCGAGGCGGTCAGTCCGTTCCGGCTCGTGCAGCTCAGCGATGCGCACGTCGGATTTTCGGGGCCGCCGAATCCGACGGGGACGAAGGCGTTCGAGTGCGCCATCGACATCGTCAACGGACTCGATCCGCAACCGGATCTGATCCTCTTCACCGGCGATCTGACTCATGAATCGGAAACCGCGGGCGAGCACGCGAAGCGCATGCAGCTGTTCAAATCGCTCACGGCGCGCCTCAAGGCAAAGAAAGTGATGTACGTCCCCGGCGAGCACGATGCCGCGCTCGACAACGGCGCGCTGTACCGGCAGTTCTTCGGCGAGACGCACTATTCGTTCGATCACCGCGGCGTGCACTTCGTCGCGCTCGACAATGTGTCGCGCGGCAAACCCGAGGTCGGCGCCGAGCAGTTGGCGTGGCTGGCGCGCGACCTTGCCCGCTATCCGCACACGGCGCCGATCATCGTCTTCACGCATCGACCGCTCTTCGATCTGCGGCCGGACTGGGAATGGTTCACGCGCGACGGCGACGAGGTGCTCAACGTGCTCGCGCCGTTCGAGAATGTGACCATCCTCTACGGTCACATCCATCGCCACGATGTGCATCAAAGCGAGCACGCGATGCACTACGCATCGCGGTCGCTGATCTTCGCCTTTCCCGATCCCACGACGTCCGGCGACAAGAAGCCGCTTCCCTTCGACAAGGAGAAGCCGTTCCAGAACCTCGGCCTGCAACGCGTGGCGGCAACCAGCGGACATCTTTCGGTGAACGACGTCGAGCTGACTCTCCGCGAATTCGGCGGAACGGACGGCGTCCAGCAAATCTCAAAACCAGGAGTTCTTCTATGAAACGGTCCGCAATTTTCATCCTCGCCATCCTCGCCGGAAGCCTCAGCGCCGCACAGGATGCGCCGCCGCGCGCGATCTCGATCTCCGCGAAGCGATTCGAATTCACGCCCAACCAGATCACGCTGAAACGCGGCGAGCCGGTGACGCTGCACGTATCGGCGCTCGATCGCGATCACGGCTTCTATCAGAAGGATCTGAAGATCGATCTCGATCTCACTCCCGACCACGAGTCGATGGTGACGATCACACCCGAAAAGGCCGGACGGTTCGTCGCCATCTGCGATCACTTTTGCGGATCGGGCCACGGCAACATGAAGATGGTCATCAACGTCGAGTGAGCAGCACCGTGAACTTCGTTCATCTCCATCTCGTGCTCACGCATTTCCCGCCGGTGCTCAGCCTGGAGTGCGTCGTCGCGGCGGCTGCGGCGCAAGTCATTCGCAGCCGGCGTCGCGAGCTCGTACGTCTCACGCTGTTCCTCGCGATCGCGACGAGCACGATGATGCCGGCGATCTACTTCGCTGGCGTTCGAACGGCCGATGCGATTGGAAACGTGGACGGGATTCAGCAGGACGCGATCGCGCCGCATCAGCAGGCGGCGCTCATCGCTCTGTGCGTCTCGATCGCCACGATCATCATCGCCGCGGTGCTGCTGATCGTGGAACGCCGGCAGGCGGGGTTGTCGGTTTTGCTTCGTGTGGTCGTTCTCCTGTTGACGGTTGGCCTGGCGGCGACGATCGGCTGGACCGCGGCGCGCGGAGGCGCGATTCATCACCCCGAGGTGTCAACTGCTCGGTGATCGGGTGTAGAAGGAGTTGATGGCGGATCGAGTAGGCATCGCATCATTCGAAGAGCTGGCGTTGCCGCTGCTCGATGCGCTCTATCGATACGCGCGGTGGCTGACCCGCGATGTGGGCGAGGCCGAGGACCTGGTGCAGGAGGCGTTTCTAAAAGGGTTGCGCGGCTTCGGCGGATTTCACGCCGGGTCGAGCATTCGCGCGTGGATGTTCCGCATCCTTCGCAATACGTTCCTGACGTCGCGCACGGGACTGCGCGGCGTTCCGACAGTCTCGCTGGATGACGAGACGCCGATTGCTGACGCTGCGACGCCTGAGTTGCACCTGCTGCAGCGAGCGGATGTGGAATCGCTCCGTCGCGCGATTGAAAATCTGCCCGTCGAGTTTCGCGAGGTGCTGCTGATGTCGGACGTGGAAGAGATGAGCTACAAGGAAATCGCGGAGACGTTGTCGATTCCGATCGGGACGGTGACGTCGCGCCTGATCCGGGCGCGGCAGAAAGTGCGCAAGGCGCTGCGCGGGGGGCCATGATGGACCGTCACTGGACCGCCGAGGAGATCGAGGAAGTTTCCGGGGACGACGTCCATCTCAGTGGATGCGTGCAATGCGCGAATGTGGTCGTCGCGAACGGCCTGATGAAACGGCGCGTGCGCGAAGCGATGTCGATCGGAGACGCGCCGCCGCGACTTCGCGCGCGATTGCAGAAGCAGCGCGTGTCGGCACAGTGGTGGATGGCTGTCGCGGCAGTGCTGGCGATGGTGCTCGTTCTTTCAGCGCTCGCGTGGCGGCGGCAATCGCAAACTGCGATCGCCGAGCTCGCCGATATGCACGTCACGATGTTGGCCGGCGCGAATCCGGTCGACGTGCTCTCCACCGATCGCCACACGGTCAAGCCGTGGTTCGAAGGCCGCGTCCCCTTCGGCGTGCCGGTGCCCGATCTCGCCTCGACGCCGTTCCGCCTGATCGGCGGCCGCGTCGTCTACTGGCGCGCGAGCCAAGCGGCGTACCTCCTCGTCGGCAAAGGCGCTCACCGCATTTCCCTCTTCATCTTCCGCCCGCAGGACGCGCCGCGCACCCTCGGCACTCCGCCGCCGTCGATGAGCGCGCTGTCGTGGCGGGACAAGGGGCTGACGTTCGTCGCGGTTGCAGATGTGCCGGAGGGGGATTTGGAACAGTTGCGGGACGCCTTCGAGCGTTGAGTTTGAACCACAAAGACACAAAGGGCACAAAGGAATCCCTCTTTGTGTCCTTTGTGTCTTTGTGGTGAAACGATTTCCCGAGACATCCGGCAGCTCGAGATGAGAGGCGTTATCCTTCTCCGCACTTGCGCCGCGTCCGATCGGTTGTTCCTGCCGTGCTAGCCTTGCTGGCTTCGATGTGTGCGTCGGTCCCGCAACATCATGCGATCCGCGTTGACGAGCTCTCCCTCGACGAAAAGGTCGGGCAGATGTTCGTCGTCCTCGGTCGCGGTGTGTTCATGCCGGAGTCGTCGTGGTCGTACCAGGAGTTGCGGCGGCAGGTTCGCGAGAACCACATCGGCGGCGTGATCTGGTCTGTGTCGAACGTCTACGAGACGGCGCAACTGACCGCGCGATTGCAGGGCGAGGCGCGCGTGCCGCTGCTGGTGAGTGCGGACCTCGAGTCGGGGATGGGGATGCGATTCCTCGACACCACGCACTGGCCGTGGGCGATGGCGTTGGCGGCGACGGGCGATCCGTCGCTGGCGGAGGCCGAGGGGCGGGTGGTGGCGCGAGAGGCGCGGCTGCTGGGCGTGAATCAAATTTACGCGCCGATCGCGGACGTGAATGTCGATGCCGACAATCCGGTGATCAACGCGCGCAGTTTCGGCGAGGATCCGGCGGAGGTCAGCAAGTTCGTCGTCGCGTTTACCAAGGGAGTCCAGGCGGAGCATGTGCTGGCCACTGCCAAACACTTTCCGGGGCATGGCGATACGCATGTCGATTCGCATCGCTCGCTGCCGATTCTGAATGTCGATCGCGCGCGGCTCGATCGCGTCGAACTGCTGCCATTCCGCGCGGCCATCGACGCCGGCGTGAAGTCGGTCATGATCGGACACCTCGCCGTGCCGGCGTTGGACGCCGATCTCGTGCCGGTGCGGCGGCCAGGAGTTGGCGAGAATCCGTACGGGACTGCGGAGTCCGAGGTGCCGCAAAACGGGACGATGCCGGCGACGACGTCGAAGAAGATCGTCGGCGAGTTGCTTCGGCGTGAGTTGAAATTCGATGGCCTTGTCGTCAGCGACGCCATGGACATGGGCGGCATCACCGAGCACTTCGACGCCGGCGAGGCTGCGATCCGCGCGATTGAAGCGGGGCAGGATCAGATTCTGATGTCGCCGAATGTCGACGCCGCGATCAAGGCGGTGAAGGCGGCGGTGGCGAGCGGACGGTTGAGCGAAGCGCGCATCGATGAATCGGTGCGGCGGATTCTCGACGCAAAAGCGTTCGCAGGCGCGCCGGTGGGAACGCCGGATGAGATTTTCCATGGGCTCGATACGAAAGAGCATCGTGACCTCGCCGCGAACATCGCGCGTCGCGCGGTCACGCTCGTGCGCGAAGCGAACGGTGCGCTGCCGGTGAAGAAAAAAGCGCGCGTGGTCATCGTGACCGTCAGCGATTTCCCGGAGGTTCTTTCGCCGCTGCCCGATTTCGAACGCGAGATGCGGAAGCGTCTGACCGCACCGCCGCAAACGTTCCTGATCGACTCGCGCACGCTGGACGCAGGTCCGATCGCTGCTGCGGCGAAGGATGCGGATGTTGTTGTCTTCGCGCTCGCCGTCCGCGCGCGATCGGGCTCCGGATCGATCGCAGTCCCCGAGATCGCGCGGACGCTGCTCATGGGGATGAATGCTCCCGTCGTCGCCATCTCGTTCGGCACGCCGTACCTGCTGCGCGAGATCCCGACGGCCGGCACGTACGTTTGTGCATACGGCGTCCAGCCGGTCATGCAACTCGCCGCGGTGCAGGCGCTGTTCGGCGAAGCACCGGTGTCGGGCAAGTTGCCGGTCACCATCCCGGGAATCGTCGCGCGCGGAACGGGGATCGCCAAGCCATGAGCACCTTCGCACTTCGTCCACTCGACTACGCCATCGTCGCCGCCTATTTCGCGCTCATCGTCGGCATGGGCCTCTACTTCGGGCGCAAGGCCAAGCGTTCGATGCTGGACTACTTCCTGTCGCATCGATCGATGCCCTGGTGGCTGGCCGGCACGGCGATGGTGGCCACGACGTTCTCCGCCGACACACCGCTGGCCGTGACCGAGATGGTGGTGAAGAACGGCGTGGCCGGCAACTGGCTGTGGTGGTCGATGCTCGGCTCCGGCATGCTCACCGTTTTTTTCTTCGCCCGCCTCTGGCGCCGCGCGGAAGTCGTGACCGACGTCGAGATGACCGAGATGCGCTACTCGGGCAAACCGGCCGCGTTCCTGCGCGGTTTTCGCGCCGCCTACCTCGGCCTGATCGCGAACATCATCGTCATGGGCTGGGTGAACCTCGGCATGGCCAAAGTGCTCCAGGGCACGCTCGGCATTTCCAATCGCGGCGCGCTCTTCGCCTGCCTGATCATCGTCTTCGCGTACACCGTTTACTCCGGCTATTGGGGCGTCGCGACGACGCACGGCGTGCAGTATCTGTTCGAGATGGGCGGCGCGATCGTCCTCGCGGTCGTTGCGCTCAGCGCGGTGGGCGGCGTGAACGTACTGAAGGCGAAGCTGGCCTTCGCGCATCCTGCTGGTTCGCCAATCGGGACGACGTTCGGCACCTCGGCGGCGGCGATGTCGTTCTGGCCGACCGGCGACGCCGTGTGGATGGTGCCGACGATCACGCTCGCCGCGCTGCTCTGCCTGAACTGGTGGGCATCGTGGTATCCCGGCTCGGAGCCGGGCGGCGGCGGCTACGTCGTGCAGAACATGCTGGCCTGCCGCACCGAACGCGAGGCCCGCGGCGCGGCGCTTTTTTTCAACATCGCGCATTACGCGCTGCGCAGCTGGCCGTGGGTGATCACCGCGCTCTGCACGCTGGTGATGTACGGCGGCGCGGTTCACGACGCCGATCCCGGCGTCAACTACGTGCGGGCGATGGTCGACCTGCTGCCGTCCGGATTGCGCGGACTGATGCTGGCGTCGTTCGTGGCCGCATTCAGCTCGACGCAGGCGACGCAGATGAACTGGGGCTCGTCGTACCTGGTCAACGATCTCTATCGCCGCTTCATCAAGCGCGACGCCTCGGAGAAGCATTACGTTCTCGCGGCGCGGCTCGCGACCGCTCTCACGCTCATCCTCTCGCTCATCGCCACGCAGTTCATGGACCAGATCAGCCACGCCTGGCAATTCCTGCTGATGCTCGGCGCCGGAACGGGACTCGTCTACATCCTGCGCTGGTACTGGTGGCGGATCAATGCGTGGTCGGAGGTGAGCGCAATGGCCGCGGCGCTGGTGGTGTCGCTGACGCTTCGCAATTTTATCGACGCCGCGTCGCCGCGCGGATTCGCAATCAGCCTGATCATCACCACGCTATCGACGACGGTGGTCTGGCTCGTCGTGACGCTGCTGACCGAACCCGAACCGCGCGCTACGCTCGATGCCTTCTACCGAAAAGTGCGTCCCGCCGGACCGGGATGGGGCGTCGTGGCCCGCGAGAGCGGCATCGAACCAATCCGCGGCGAACTCTCCCGCAACGCAATCGCCTGGATCCTCGGCATCATCCTCGTCTACTCGATCATGTTCGCCACGGGCGCCGCGATCTTCCACAACACGCGGCAGTTGGTGATTTTCGGAGGGGCGCTGGTTGTGTCGTCGGTGTTGCTCGTCTTCGTGATGCGCGGGGAGAACCAATCTGCAGATTACGCAGATGAGCGCAGATAAAGTGGCGGTTATTCGAAGAGTTCCGCGAGAGGTAGACGCCATCCCGGGATTACGTCGTCGATCTCGAGGACGTCGTCGGCATTCGACGCGCTGCCTGTTCGGTGCACGCGCGCCGTCTTCGTGCGCGGATCGACGACCACCACGACCTTCGTGCCCGCGCGGAGCCACGCGAGCGTTTTCTCTTCGATCTCGGTGTAGGTGTCGCCTGGAGATACAACTTCGAACGCGGCATCCGGAGGACCGTCGAAGAAGCCTGCCGTGTCGGTGACGCGCTCGGAACGGACGAATGCCGCGTCGGGCGCGCGCACGGTGTCCGGTTGACGCGAGATCCGAAACCCGGTCTCCGATGAGTAGATGGCGCCCGTTCGCTGACGCTTCATATGCGCGATGAGACTTCCGACGATTTCCGCCGCGACGCGGCCGTGGCGAGCGCCCGAAGGGGACATCTTGCGCAGCTCTCCTTCGACAAGCTCATATCTCCATCCGTCGCTGTGGAGTTGGAGAAGCTCGTCCGCTGTCATCGAAGAGACGACGGTCATGCCCGTAATCGTACGCCCAACCTCGGCTTCTACGTCAAGCGCAGGTTTGCAAGTTCGTCACCCGTCCTGACGCTGCTGACCCGGAATTCCGATACACTGACCGTCCGTTCAGCACGGTGACTAATGGCTAAATCCAAAGAAGATGTCGTCTCGGAGTTTCGCGTTCAGTCCATTCAGGAGGCGGCCATCCGCGTTATCTCGCGCAAGGGGATGGCGGCGGCGACGATGCAGGAGATCGCCGAAGAGGCGGGCATTGCCAAGGGGACCATCTACCTTTACTTTCGCGACCGCGAGGAGCTGGTCGAGAAGACGTTCGAGACCGCGATTGGCGAGTTGCACAAGCGGCTCGATACGGCGCTGGAAGGTGACGGGACATTTGAAGAGCGGCTGCGCGCGGTGATGACGGCGCAGCTCGGGTTCTTCAACGAGAATCGCGAGTTCTTCCGGCTGTATCACTCGCTGCGGATGCCGGAGGGGACGACGGCGCAGCAGCGGCGGCAGAAGCGGACGTGTCAGCCGCAGTTTCGGGCGCGCGTCGACCGGCTCGCGGGAATCCTGAAACAAGCGATGGATGCCGGCGAAGTACGGCCGCTCGATCCGAAGCGGCTGGCGCTTTTCCTCATCGAAGGGAGCATCGCCATCGTCCTCGAACGCCTCGCCGAAGACGCGCCGCCGCCCGAAAGCGAGGACGTCGAGCTGATCGTCTCCACGATTCTCAGCGGCATCGCCATCCCGAAATTGAAACGGAGCTCACATTGAAACGTGCAGTCGTAACTTTGATGCTGCTCGCGGCGCCTTTGAGTGTTCGCGCGCAGACGAAACTGACGTTGCAGGAAGCGCTCGCACGCGCGCTGCAGGTCAACAACACCGTCGAGCGTTCGCGCATCGAGGTCAACGTCGCGGAGCAGAATCGCAAGCAGTTGCTGTCGTCGATTCTGCCGCAGGTGAATCTGACCGGCTCGACGATCGAGAACTCGAAGGAAGTATCTTTCGGCAGCGGCGCCGACGCGCGGACGATCCTGCCGGCCACGGACTGGAACTACCGCGTCGTTCTCTCGCAGCCGATTTACGCCGGCCTGCGCGAGAAGCGCGCGTACGACCAGGCCAAGATCGGCATCATCAACGCGAGAGAGGGAGTGCTCGGCACCGAAGACGCCGTGCTGCTTCGCGTCGCGTCGAACTATCTCGCCGTTGCCAACGCCGAGGCCAATATCGCTATCGAGCAGCGCAATATTGAGATCGCCGAAAAGAGAAAGACGCAATCGACCGCGTTCTATCAGGCCGGTGAAGTGACGAAGGTCGATGTGCTGCGCGCCGAGACGGCGATCAAAGCGTCGCAGCGTTTGCTCGCCACCGCGCAGCAGCAGCGCGAGGCGGCCGAGAGCGCGTTGCGCGCCGATCTCGACCTGACCGGCGACATCGCCGTCGCCTCGCCCGATCCGTCGCTCGCTCCTATACCGGATGAACAAACGCTCGTTTCGAAAGCGGAGGCCGTGCGGCCGGACGTTGCCATCGCGCAGAACAACATTCGCGTGGCGGAACTGGAAGTGAAGAAGCAGCGCGGCGCGTATTTTCCGGTGGTCACGTTCGACGCCGGCTACATCGACCAGAAGGCCGCGTTTCCGGCCAGCCGCTACGGTTACGGCGCGTTTCGGTTCAGCGTTCCGATCTGGCAATCGGGGCAGGTGTCGTCGCGCATCGCGCAGGCGAAAGAGCGCGAGCAGCAGGCGCGGCTTCTTCTCGAAGACGCCAAGATCGCCGCGCGCGAAGACGTCCATCGCGCCGTCACCGATCTGAATGCCGCCGATACGACGCTGCAGTTGGCGAAGGAGCAGCTCGCGGCCGCCGAGGCGGAGTACGCGCAGGTGTTCGACCTGTATCGAGCGCAGGAATCGACTTCGCTCGATCTCGCCACCTCCGAAGTTTCGCTGGCCGATGCGCGCCGCGCCGTGGCCGCGGAAACGTTGAATCACAACCTTGCACAACTGCGCGTCTGGTATGCCGCCGGCGCGATCAAAGATGCCGTTGGTTTGGGAGCGACACAGCGATGAAGCGTTACACGATTTCGATTTTGATCCTGGCGTTGCTGCCGTTCGGCTGCGCGAAGAAGGACGCCACGGCGTCCGCGACGACGACGCAGGCCGCGCCGGCATTGCCGAGTGATGTGCAAAATGTTGCCGCAGCGGCGACGACGACATCCGCGCCGGCTACGACCACCGAGGCTGCCGGCGTCGCCAGCGAATCCGGCGGGACCATCGTCGCCACCGGCGAGTTCATCTCGCCAGTTCGTTCCGAACTGGCAGTACGAGTTCCTGGACGCGTGGCCAAGATGTATGTCGATGAAGGATCGCGCATCAGCCGCGGCCAGGCGCTGCTCGAGCTCGAGACCGACTATCCGCGCCTGAACCTCGAGAAGGCGCAGGCGGACATCGCTCGCGCCGCATCCGCCGAGCAGGATGCGCAGCGCGATCTCAATCGCAAGAAAGAGTTGATCGCGAAGGAGTCGATCCCGCAGGCGACGTATGACCGTTCGCAGGCGATGTTCGATCAGGCGCGTGCGGCGAAGCAATCGGCGCAGGCGCAGGCGAACATCTTCCGCCAGCAGATGGCCGACTCGACGCTCCGTTCGCCGATCGACGGCGTCGTTGCCGAGAAACGCACCGACGTCGGCCAGCGCCTCGGCGACGCCACCGTCGCGCTCGTAGTCGTGCAGACCTCGCCGCTGAAACTTCGTTTCCGCGTTCCGGAGAAAGAGATCTCGCACGTTCGCCAGGGACAGAATGTGAAAGCCACCGTCGACGCGTATGCCGGCGATGTCTTCCAGGGCAAAGTCGCCGTCGTCGGCGGCGTCGTCGATCCGGCCACGCGTTCTTTCACCGTCGAAACCGAGTTCCCCAACCGCGACGGCAAGTTGAAGCCGGGCATGTTTGCGAGAGTAGAAATGGGGCAGTGATGTTTTTCATCTGCGTACATCTGCGAAATCTGCGGATCACGTTTTCATCCGCAGATGACGCAGATGTACGCAGATAGAAGCAACCGAGGAAACAACAATGCATAAACTCGCCGCACTCTGCGTCCGCCGTCCGATTTTCGCGACGGTCATTGTTCTCTCGCTGGTCGTCGTCGGCTGGTTCGCGTACCAGCAGCTTGGCGTCGATCGTTTTCCGAAGGTCGACATTCCGACGATCACCATCACCACGCGCCTCGTCGGCGCCGCGCCGGAGGAGATCGAGACCGACATCACCGACAAGGTTGAGGAAGCGGTCAACACGATCAGCGGCATCGACCAGTTGCAGTCGATTTCGTCCGAGGGAACGTCGCAAGTCATCGTCAGCTTCGTGCTGGAGAAGGACATCGACGTGGCCGCGCAGGAAGTGCGCGACAAGGTCAACACGATTCTGCGCGACCTGCCAAAGGACGCCGATCCTCCCATCATCCAGAAGATCGATCCCGACGCCGTTCCGGTCCTCGGCATCGCCCTCTCCGGCCCCGCGCCGATCCGCGACATCACCGAATTCGCCGACAAGAAACTGCGCCGCCGGCTGGAGTCGATCAATGGTGTAGGGCAGGTCCTGATCGTCGGCGGACGTCCGCGGCAGATCAATGTCGTGGTCGACTCCGCCAAGCTCTCCGCGGTCGGACTCACGACCGCGCAACTCGTGGCCGCGCTGCAGTCGCAGAACGTGCAGATCCCCGGCGGCAAAGTCGAGCAGGGGTTGCGCGATCTCACGCTGCGGACCTACGGCCGCGTGCAGTCGCCGCAGGATTTCGCGAACATTCCACTGTCCACTTCGAACGGCTACGTCGTGAAAGTCGGCGACGTCGCGCACATCGAAGACAGCGTCGCGGAGCCCGAATCGATCGCCACCGTCAACGGCAAACCCGCGGTGGTCATGAACATCCGCAAGCAGTCGGGCACGAACACCGTCGAAGTCATCGAGCGGCTCAAGGAGCAGCTCGGCCAGGTGCGCACCGACTTGCCGAAGGGTTGGAACATGCAAGTCGTCCGCGATCAGTCGGACTACATCGTGGCCGCGGTCGACGCCGTGAAAGAACATCTGATCCTCGGATCGCTCTTCGCCGCGCTGATCGTCTGGTTCTTCCTCTCCTCGCCGAAACTGCGCGTCGCGGTGATCATGCTCGCCTCCACGCTGGCCACGTACACGCTGCTTTTCGGGTTGCACGACATCGCCGCGCGTGCGCCGACGCTGCACGTCTCGATTCTGGCGTTCATCGTCTTGTTCGCGTTGGTGAGTTGGTGGGCGTCGAAGAAACAACTGCCGTTCGCCTTCCGCATCGGCGGCGCGGCTGTCGCGTTTGTCATCGCCGCGTTCGTGCCAAAGGTCGCCGTGATCGCAGTCAATCCGGTCCGCCTCGCGGGCGGGTTGGTCGCGCTGGGGATGTTGATCTACTTCTTCCGGCGCTCGCGTCCGACGATCATCGCCGCCATCGCCATTCCGAGCTCGATCATCGCCACCTTCGCGGCGATGCGTTATGAAAACTTCACGCTCAACGTCATCACGCTGCTCGCGTTGACGCTGGCGGTCGGCATCGTCATCGATGACGCCGTGGTCGTGCTCGAAAACATCTTCCGCTTCATGGAAGAGAAGAAGATGCCGCCCGCCGAGGCCGCGGTCGAAGGGACGAAGGAAGTGGGCATGGCCGTTCTGGCCACGTCGCTTTCGCTCATCGCCGTCTTCCTGCCGGTCGCGTTCATGGCCGGCATCGTCGGACGATTCATGCATTCGTTCGGCGTGACGATGGCCATCGCCATCGCCGTCTCGCTGCTCGTTTCGTTCACGCTGACACCGATGATGTCGGCGCGCTGGCTGCGCCGCGAAGATCTGTCGCACGAAGCCTCGACGCGCGAGCACGGCTTCTACGCGAAGATCGAAGGCGTCTATCTTTCAATGCTCGACTGGTCGATGGCGCATCGCTGGGTGATCGTCCTGGCGATGATCATCGCGCTCGTTTCGATCGTCCCGCTTGGCATCGCGGTCAACAAGAACTTCCTCCCCGCGGACGACGAATCGCAGTTCCAGGTCCAGGCGCGCGCGCCGGAGGGATCGAGTTTGCAGACCACGCAGACGATCATGGAATCGATCGCCGCGCGCGTCCGCAAGCTTCCCGAAGTGGATACGACCGTCGTCACCATCGGCGACGATCCGCAGGTCACCCAAAACCTCGGCACCGTCTACGTCAAATTGATCCCGGTCGACAAGCGGAAGCGCGATCAGTTCGCGGTCATGGCCGACGTTCGCAACAACATCATGCCGCAGTACCAGCGACTGAATCTGCGCACATCCGTCGGTCCTGTCAACGCCTTCGGCGGCGGCGTCAACGCCGAGATCATGTACTGGATCGGCGGACCCGATCTCAATCAGCTTTCGAAGTACTCCGACACGCTGCTCGCCAATTTGAAAGGGATGAAGAACCTCGGCGTCATCGATCCCGACACGAATCTCATCACCGGCAAACCGGAGCTCGGTGTCCGCATCGACCGCGACAAGGCCTCGGACATGGGAGTGCGCGTGCAGGACATCGCCTCGACGCTGAACGTGCTCGTCGGCGGTCTGAAAATCACCGACTACTACGAAGGCGGCGAGCAGTACGAAGTGCATGTCCGCGCCGAGCACGAGTACCGCAAGGATCCGCAGGGGATTGCGCAGGCGCAGGTGCCCTCGGTCGGCGCGCGCGTGGTGCAGCTTCGCGACGTCGTGACGATGGCGCCGGGCGCGGGGCCGTCATCCGTCAATCGAATCCAGCGCCAGCGCCAGGTCATGCTCACCGCGAACATGGCGCCCGGTCACTCGGCGCAAACGGTCATGGACAACCTGCTGGCCGAGACGAAGAAGCTGAACATGCCGCCCGAGTATTCGTCCGGCTTTACCGGCCGCTCGCGCGAGCAAGGCCGCGCGTTCACGAACTTCATGTTCGCGTTCCTGCTGTCGATCATCTTCATGTACCTGATCCTGGCCGCGCAGTTCGAGAGCTGGGTTCATCCGGTGACGATTCTTCTCGCGCTTCCGCTGACCGTGCCGTTCGCGCTCTTCTCGATCCTGGTGCTGAATCAGTCGCTGAACATCTTCTCGATGCTCGGCATCCTCGTGCTCTTCGGCATCGTGAAGAAGAACGGCATCCTGCAGGTCGACCACACGAACGGCCTTCGCGCGCACGGCCTCCCGCGCGCGCAAGCGATCCGCGAAGCGAACCGCGACCGTCTCCGCCCGATCCTGATGACGACGCTGGCATTCGTGGCCGGCATGCTCCCGCTGGTCGCTTCGAGCGGAACCGGCGCGGCGACAAACCGCGCCATCGGCTCAGTCATCATCGGCGGCCAGAGTCTCGCGCTGCTGTTGACGCTGCTCGCGACGCCGGTGGCGTATTCGTTATTCGATGATCTCCAGGAGCGGATGCGGGCGAAGAAGACGGAGCAGGTGGACGAGGAGCTGGAGCCGGTGACGGTGGGATAGCGAGCGTCGGCGTAGCCGGCGTAAGAACCGTAGCCCACGGCTTCGAGCCGTGGGTCAACCAGCCGGGTGTGATTTGGGAGCCCGCCTGGGCGGGCGATAGAAAGATTTCTTTCGCCCGCTGAAGCGGGCTCAAACATCAAACTAACACAAAAACCCACGGCTGAACGCCGTGGGCTACGGTTCTCACGCCGGCTACGCCGACGGTCGGCACTCAAGGTGGGAGCGCGCTTTACAACTTCTTCAGCGCGACCTGCACTTCCTGCGCGCCGACGTTGCGCAGGACCTGGCGGGCGACGTCGACCTGAAGGTCGTTGTATGCGGTTCCATCGACGCGGAGGATTCCGTTCACGCAGCTGACGTGGAGCGTGCAACCGTCGAGGGCGCGCGTCAGGGTGAGCTGGCGCTCCGCGTCGCGGCGGATCGTCTCGTCATTCGCAGCGACTCTGGTCACGATCAGATTCGCGACGCGAGCGAAGCCGAGTTGCTTGACCACGGCCGCGGCCTGCTGTGCCGAGGCGGCGTCGGAGGTGCCTTTGAGAACGACGATGCCGCCGACGTTCGTGGCGGAGAAACCGTCGATTTTCAAATTCGCGTCGCTGACGGCCTTGACGATGGCCGTGTCCGGGATCTGCGGCGTCACGACCTGCGCGCGCGTGTTCCGCGGCGTCGTGGCGTTCCCGCCGTGCCGCATGACGATGGACGTGACTCCGGCGACGGCCACAACCGCCGCGACCGCTATCGCTACCTTCTGGTTCTTTCGCATACCTCGAATCAACTCAAGCGTCGTGCCATCTTGCATCGACCCCCTTGACAATCGGGACTCGCCGGCTTACTGTATTAGGCAACTAATACACAGGTACGGAGAACGCTATGAAGAAAACACTCATTGCCCTGATGTTCGCCGCGATTGCCATGCCGCTTGTTGCCGCTGACGGGCCGTACATCCCGACCAATTCCGAGCGCGCGAACTGGACCATGTGGGACATGCGCAGTTGGCGCACATGCTTCGATGCGTATGCGTCGGACCATCACAAGTATCCGGAGGTGAAGTCGGCTGAAGAGGCCAGGGCCCTCTTCGAGCCGATCTACGTTATTCATCTCCCGATGACCGACGCCTGGGGCCGTCCCTATGCGGTTGAGTCGGATGCGAACGGGTACAAGGTCGTCAGCAGTGGAGCCGATGGCAAGTTCGACAGGACGAGTTGGTCCACGGGCGGCGAGTTGAAGTCATTCGATGACGACGCCGTGGCCACGCAGGACGGCCGCTGGCTCTTCCGCCATTGGACGTTTGCCTCGAAATAGCCATGTTCGCCATCAATCCAACAGACCCTGCGCCGATCTGGCGGCAGATCGAGGAAGGCGTCCGGCGGCTCATCGCACTCGGCGCGCTGCTGCCTGGCGCGCCGGTGCCTTCGGTCCGCGACCTCGCCAAAGATCTCCGCGTCAATCCGAACACCGTCGCCCGCGCGTACCAGCGGCTCACCGAGGGCGGTGTGCTGTCGGTGAAGCGCGGCGAGGGGACGTATGTGGCCGACGAGCCGCCGGTGCCGCGGAAAGCGGAGCGGAACGAAGCGCTGCGCGATGCCGCCACGCGGTACGCCTCGACCTCGATCGCCGTCGGCGCGTCGCTCGACGACGCGGTGGACGAGCTGAATGCCGCGCACGAGCGTGTCGTGCGCGAGCACAGGAGAAAAGCATGAGCGACACCGCCATTCGAATATCCGATCTCACCGTGCGCTACGGGCGCATGACTGCCGTCGATCACGCGGCACTCGACGTTGCGCGCGGCGCCGTCTACGCGCTGGTCGGCCGCAACGGCGCCGGCAAGTCGTCGCTCGTGCGATGCCTGTTGGGTCAGCAGAAGCCGCAGCAAGGCAGCGCCGCGCTCTTCGGCGAGGACGCCTGGTCGCGACGCACATCATTGATGCAGCGCATCGGCGTCGTCACCGAAGATGCGGATGCGCCGGCCGAGATGACCGTCGCCAGCATCGCCCGCTTCTGCTCGCGGCTCTACGACAAATGGGACCAGGACAGCGTCGAGGCGCGCCTGCGGACCTTCGGCGTCCCGCTGAACAGCGCCTTCGGAAGTCTGTCGAAAGGACAGAAGAAGCAGGTCTCGCTGGCGATGGCTCTGGCAATCTCCCCCGAGTTGCTCGTCCTCGACGACCCAACCCTCGGCCTCGACGTCGTCGCGCGCAAGTCGCTATTCGAGGAAGTGATCGGCGATCTTGCCGATCGCGGGACGACCGTCTTCATCACCACGCACGATCTGGCCGGCGTCGAGACGTTCGCCGACCGCGTCGGGATGATGGAGAACGGACGTCTCGTGCTCGACGAAGACGTCGATGCGCTCAAGTCGCGTTTTCGCCGCATCCGCTTCTCCGCGCAGCCGGTGGCGATCGATGCGGCCGTGCTCCGGCCCACCGTCATGCGCAGCTGGGGCGGCGGCGCGGAAGCGATCGTCAGCAATTACGACGATGTCTCGTTCGAACGGATGCGCAGCACGAGCAACATCGGCGCCGCGGAAGTCGAAGCGATGTCGCTCGAAGAAATCTTCATCGCCATCGCAGGAGCCAAGTCATGAAAAAAGCACTGGTCATCGCCGCAAGAGAATTCGAGGAGAAGCGTTTCGTCGCGTATGCGGCGGTGGCGTTCGCCATTCTGCCGTTCATTTTCGCGGCAATCCCCGGCTTAAAGGCCAATCCCGCGGACACGATCACGATGGGTGCTCTGGTCTTCGGAACGGCCTTCGCCATCGCCGTCGGCGTGATCTCCGGCGCGTCGTTCATCGGCCGTGATCTGTCGGACGGACGGATGTCGTTCTACTTTTCGCGTCCTGTCGGCTCGCTCTCGATCTGGTTCGGCAAGCTCACCGCCGCCATCCTGCTGATCGTCGGCACGTTCGGATTCATCATCATTCCGGCGCGCCTCGCGGCAGGCAATCATTGGACACGGCTGGTCAGCGCCTCGACGACCTACTCGGTCCTCTACATTCTTGTCATCGCGATCGCGCTCTTCCTGATCGCGCACGTCATCAGCACGTTCGCCCGTTCTCGCTCGCCGCTGATCGTTTTCGATTTCGCGGCCGCGGTGATCTGCGGTGTGGTGATCCGGCTGCTGATCGTGCCTCTCATCGCGGGTGAGGCATCCGTCATCATTTCCAAACTATCGATCGCGCTGGCGATCACCGCGGCTCTGGCAGTCGTCGGTGGAGGCGCATGGCAACTCGAGCGCGGACGCACCGACCGTCGACGCAGTCATCTAGCGCTCTCGCAGTTCCTCTGGGGCACGATGGCCGTGGCGTTGCTCATCGCTGCCGCGTATGTGGCGTGGGTGGTGTCGGTGAAGCCGGGCGATCTGACCAGCCACATCCAGGCGACACGCTCCACCGGTGGACCGTTCGCCGTCATCACCGGAACTTCGAAGGGCCGCGCCGACTATCGCGCCGCGTTTCTGCTGAACAGCGAAGACGGCTCGATGACGCGCGTCGATCCGTGGGCTGCGTGGCTGACGCGTTATGCGCGCGATGGCCGCAGCGCCGTGGTGCCGCGGCGCGCCGGCGCCGGCAACGTCGCCGACATCGTGATCTATACGCGCGGCAGGAGCGAGCCGGCGGATACGGGACTGACCATCAAGGACGGTGGCTATAGCATCTCCGACGACGCCAGCCGGATCGCCACGATCTCGTATCCGACCCTTTCGGTCTACGACGTCGCGCAGAAGCGCTCGCTCGCTTCGGTGCGCGTCCCGGACGCAATGTATCTGCGCGCCTTCTTCGTCACGAATGACGTCGTGCGCGTCTTTCTGAATGTGCGCGACGGCATGAAGATCGTGGAGCTCGACGTGCGCGCTCACGGTCTGCGCGAAACCGGCTTTGTTCCGTCGGGGAACGCCATCGGTGCGTATCCCGATTCGTCCGCGGCGCACATGCTGCTGCGGTCAACCCACGGCGACACGCTGACGCTGAACGACGCGCGCACCGGTGCGCCGATCAAGACTCTGGTCTCCGGCACGCAACTAAGGACCGCTCGCTACCTGCGCGATGGCCGCATCGCCTTCATCGATGGACCCGATTCAGCGGCTGTCCTGCACATCCTCGCCGCCGACGGTACGCCGCAACGCGACATCGCCCTCGGCGCGAAGCAGTGGACGATGTTCATCGGCGACGACGGCACGCGCGTAGTCCTGACGGACGTCGACACGACGTCGGGAAAGAAGATGCTCGAATCGATCAACATCGATCGCGGAACGATCGAACGCCGCGAACCTATCCACGATTGGGTCCCCTCCGGAGTCTTCGATCCGCGCCCGCCGATCGAGCCGCTGCGCGAGGTGTTCTACGTCGGCGACGCCGGCCACATCCTCGCCTGGAACCCGGCCACGGGCGGGAAGAGGACGATCACGGGCGGCTGAGTCCGGATAAAACAGAAGGAGTGTGAAGTTCACGGTTTCGGAAGTGCGGCTTCCATCGCGGCCGTATCACGCCGAGGCATCCCGTCCGACTGGCTGTGCGCGGAACCAATCGATGACTTGAGGAAGCTTGGCGGCGCTCTCGTTGAGGTCCGGCTCATGCTCCAACAGAGTCCAGAAATCCGGTGTCAATTCTAGGTTTAATTGCGGCGGGACCTCGGCCGCGGCCTTGGAACGGAGCTCCTGTTTTTGCTTCGGCTTCTTGTCCCGGCTCTGTGTGGCCGTGCCTTGGAGCTCAAGGAGAATCACGGGAGTTTCGGCGCCGAGGTTCATGATTGGGGAGTACCGGTAGCTCAGCAACGAAAGCTTGATGAACATGGGGCGGATCGGGCCGGAGATCTCGATCGCGCCCGTGGCGGCGTGCGCAAGGCGTGCGATGCGCAATTGTAGAGAGAGCGTGTTCATATAGCGTTTGAGCCGCCTTGGGTTCGTTCCCAGTCCCGCGAGAATGAGGCTCTCCTCCTGCGCGGTCAACTCCAGCGCGTAGCGGCGCATGATGGTGAGCGCGTCCTGCGGGGACAGCCGGGGGAGATCGAGCGATATGGACACGGTTTTTTCGATGTATTCGTCGGGATTGATGTACATCGCCTCGCCAGCGGTCTTTCCGTAGCGGATACGCAAACCTCTGCGAATCACCTCGCGATCGAGGGCCACGATATAGCCGCACCCGGGGGCGTCAGCGAACAGACGGATTGACTCGAACACCTGCAGTGCATTTTCCGGGAGGCATCGGTCAAGGTCGTCGATGAGAACAAAGAGACGTCGCTTGTTCTTGGTGAACTCGGCCACCGTCTCGCGAAACTTCGCGAGGAATTGTTCGGTCGACCTTACCTCCACCACGCTTCGCGTCAATGACGTTCGCTCCAGTACACCAGCAAGTTTTTCCACCCGGTTTGCCGTGATGATCGGCTCCTTCTCCTCTTTGTCCTTCTTATCGCCACCTTCCCAGATGAACAGCCGGGATAGAAAACCTGTCGACTGTTTGACCGCTTTCGCTACGAAATCGAGTTTGACCAGCGATAGAAGGAGACTCGCAACTTCCACGACCACAGAGCGCCAGTTGATTGAATAAGGCCCCTTTTCCACGACAGAGAATGCGTGGTAAAGAGACTCTTCCAGTTCGTCGAGGCGCTTCTTCTGCTGCTCGTCCAGAACTTGCTCGCGGAGTTCACCGACGATGCTGAGGATCAATGAGCGGGACAGGGCGCCGCGATCATCAAACTTCCAGGCATTGAATGTGAGGATTGCTGCGTTCGCGCCAAGTACAGCCTCCAATTCCGTCCCGATGGCGGTCATGAGCGTGGTCTTACCGCTGCCCCATGGTCCATGAATGGCGATGACGCGTGCGGCCTGGTAGTCCTCCAGTAGAAGCTCGGCGATGGCGCGCGCTACAATCGGGAATTCGAAGTCCGGTTTGATGGCCGGCAGGTCGTCGAAATAGGTCATAAGTGGGAGATAACAAGATCGGGATACAGACGGCGGATCTCGTCATTCATTATAGGAATGCCTCGAACCGGGCCGCGCTTCGCCAGGATCCTTTCCGAGAGGTCGTGAATCCCGAACAACTTCTCCCGCGGCGCGCCGCGCAGATAAAGCTGCCGCAAGATGTAGGACCGCTCACGGATGAAAGCGTCGAATCGCCGATATTGAAGATAAATGGTTAGGGCCGCCAGGAATGCGCCGAAAGCAATGATGCAGTACAGGATTTGACGCGACTCGCGAGCGGCCTGCAACAGAGATTCTTCATGCGGATTGTAACCGCTCACTCTGGCGATGATCGTATCGGGAAGAAAAACGACGAGCAGGATCGCCGTGACAAGCACAACCAGAAGAGGAATGGACATTCCTCGGAGCAAATGGGACATCCCCGCGGCAAATGGCCGGTCGGTCAGCTCTTTGTACGTCTCGTAGCTGCGGCGGTCGTCGACCTCCTCGCTTTGCGGGGCCAGATGACCGGCAGACGACTCCGTGTGTATGGCGAGCCGGGCCTGCAGTGCCGCATCCTGTTCGCGGCTGCGCGCCTCAAGATCTTCGAGCTCCTTATTGGCGATGCCGCGCCGGTCGTTTGTCTCATCCTTTACTTCAGCCGGTTCACCTGAATCACGCGCAGCGGCCGTTAGGGCGGTGGCAACCTGCTCCTCAACTTTCGCGACCGACTCAGTCTCGTCCAGGTTGATCCATACGCAGTGCGGCAGCGATGCCCTCAGCCGATCCAGATACTCCTCATCGACGGCACCGTCGGCCACGAACACGCCTACCAGACCCGGATTCTTGTCGGCCACTTCGCGATATCGCTCGTTGAAAAGGCGTGCCGCCTCCTGTGAGGCGCGCGGAGTCGTTGCGTGTTTGATCTCCGCGACCATGCGTACGCGCTCGCCCGAGAAGGCCACGACATCGAACGGAATCCCGTCAACGTCGTGCGCGTGATGAACTGTGAAGCCGACCCGCTCCGCGGCGCTGTGGACCGCAAGATTCACGTCACTCAGCTCGATTCGCCTAGCGAGGGCGAGCGCGGTGCGAAGAACGTCATTTACGGTCAGCGTCTCAATCCCGCCTTGCGCGCGGTTGTACAACAAGCGGCAGAGCGAAAGGACTCGCCGGATGTTCCCGCGTGCGGCCTCGGCGATGGCCTCACACACATCCGAACCTACCAATCGTCCGTCCGTTCGTAAATTGATGATCCGCATGACCTCATCACCTGTGACCGGATGGAGCTCGAGTGCGTCGGTGAAGCGGTCCAGAACGTCAGGCTTTTTCTTCCAGGCCGAGGAGTGCCCTGACACGATTGCGATCGCCCTCCGTTGCGAGAGCGACTCCAACAGGCGCTTGGTCCACGTCGCGTTGTTTCCAAGGCTGTGATGCTCGTCGAACCGAGTGAAGTGTTCAAACTCGTCGACTGCGAAAATGAATACGTGTCCGACTGCCTCCGCGAGAGCGGCGATGACCGTGAGCAGATCTGCAACCTGCTGCTCGGTGGAGAGCGCCTTTCTGACGCGTAAGGCGGACAGCTCGGATTCGCTGAGTGAGTCGCCGCAGAGCCATTGGACCCCCAGGCGAGCCTTGTCCGGATCCTTCAGCGCGGCGAAGGCGGCAAGCACTTCTTCGTCGGCTCCAGGAAACAGCCCAGCGAGCCGCCTCTGAAAGTGTTCTTCGACGGCCGTGTCATTGAGAAGATTTCGATCGATGATCTCCCTGACTCGTGCCGGATTTACCTTTAACTCGGCGATCAGCGGGGCAGTCAGGTTTGCCTTTGATGCGACGTCGGCTGCCGCTTCCGCGTAAAGGTTTGTGAGCAGTTCCTCGAGCTTCCGTTCATCGGGCGATGCCACAAGAGATCCGGCACTGAGCGTCGTTCTCAATCGCGGGACGATCGCCGTTCGGAACCACGACATCACATCCGTCTCCGTGCAGGCAGCCCGAAAAACGATCGTAGGGGAAGCCAGCCGTTCGGCGAGACTGATGACGTAGATCACGAGATGCGTTTTCCCACTGCCATAATCCCCGGATACGCGCAGCAGAAGCGCCGCACTCGATGACGAGGACGAACCGGCCCCTTTGGCGAACGCCTCGACAAGACTGCGCGCCTGAACGATGCTCGCGGTCTGTACTGTCGACTTTTCAACGGCATCGCCGCCGCTCAGCGGACGCACGGGGAGATCCGGGAATGGGTTCAGGACCTTTGCCATCACGCCACCATTCGTGCCACGGCCTTTTGAAGCTCGATCAGGCCGTCGTTGAATCGAGTGTCGCCTCGGGAACTCTCGTCGCGGCAACCGAGAAGGTGCGTTTTCAGCGCCTCGTTGACGATGATGCTGAATTGCCGAAGCGTGACCAACTCCTGATTTGTGCCACGTGGCGTGACCGTTTCGCGGATGTTGGACTCATCGAATGGAAAGATCGGATTATCAGCGGGCAGTACAAACTCCGGATTCCGGTAGCGTTCCATGCGATGCCTGACGAAGAGCACCGCGTCTTCAGGAGACAGCGCGGTGGTGAGATAAGAGCGCACATTGAAGCGCGATCCACCGAATCCCCGGTGGACCACGGGCCAGTCATCCGTAATCAGAAACATGACGATGCGCCGGCGTTTCCGCAGCCGGTCCCACACAGAATAGGCAGTCTGCTCGGAGCCGCTGATCAGATTGTCCAGGGCCAGACAATGAGATTTATCCGCTTTCTTTTCGATGTCCTCCTCGAGCTTCTTGATCGCCGACATTTGTTCCTGGGGGTTTGAGAGAGGTTCGTCCCGAAACAGTTCTTCGATGTTCCAGGTTTCGTTCTCCCGATGACAACCTTTCAACCAGTCGATCATCATGTTGGCCAGAGTCGTCTTCCCGCTTCCTTTGGGACCGCGAATGGCGAAGATGAAGGATGAACGGCTCGCGCTCGGCGGATCCTGCGCATAACCCTTCAAACGAAGCTCGTTCTTGAAATCGGCCAGATGGTCCGCAAATTTTCCGAGGTTCGGGCAATAGAGCGCTTTCAACGCCGGCGCAATATGCACCTGAAGCGGCTGCGTGACCAAATCCTGCAGAAGATAGTCCTCCACTTCGGGCAACTCGCGAGCCGGATCAAAAGGGTTATCCGATAGACCTAGAACGGTCCAGTCGGGCATCAATCGCACCGTATTCATTGCTGATCCTGAATTGGAGATGGAAAGATGCTAGGTTCAGCGATGAGCGTTGTCAATGTCGAACATGCAGCACGCCGCCTTGAGCGACGGCGCGTCCTGAACGTGGCTTGGTGACAACTCAGGCCGCCGTCAAAACTGCTGCAAAACGCGCAGATCGTTCTCGAACAGCGTGCGGATGTTCGGGATGTCGAACTTGATCATCGCGCAGCGGTCGAGGCCGAGGCCGAAGGCGAAGCCGCTCCACTCCTCGGGGTCGATGCCGACGTTGCGAAGGACTTGGGGGTGGATCATGCCGCAGCCGAGGATCTCCATCCAGCCGGTTTGCGAGCAGGTGCCGCAGCCCGCGCCTTTGCAAAAGACGCACGACATATCGACTTCGGCAGACGGTTCCGTGAACGGGAAAAAGCTCGGGCGCATGCGCATCTTCGAATCGGCGCCGAAGAGGCGTTTGATGAAGTGCTCGAGCGTCGCGCGCAGATGTCCGATGTGGATTCCCTTGTCGACCAGGAAGCCCTCGGCCTGGTGGAACATCGGCGAGCGGCGCATGGTGATTTCGTCGCGGCGGTAGACGCGGCCGCACGAGAGCACTTTCACCGGCGGCGTGTGATTCTCCATCGAACGGATCTGCACGTTCGAAGTGTGCGTGCGCAGCAGATACGGTTCGACGTCGAGAAAAAACGTGTCCTGCGTGTCGCGTGCGGGATGATCGGGCGTGAAGTTGAGCGCCTCGAAGTTGTACCAGTCGGTCTCGACCTCGGGGCCGGGATCGAGCGAGTAGCCCATCTCGCTGAAGATCGTCTCCATCTCGCGGCGGATGATCGTGACTGGATGCAGATGGCCGAGGTTGGGGAGGCGGGCGGGGAGCGTGACGTCGATGATGTCGCGCGATTCCTTCCGCTTCGCCTCCTCGGCGGCAACGCGTTCCTGCTTTTCCTTCAGCTCCGATTCGAGACGGTCGCTCAGCTTGTTGAGCGCGTCACCGGCGTCCTTCTTCTGATCCTTCGGCACTTCTTTGAGCCGCGAGAAGAGCGCAGGAATCAGACCGCCTTTGCGGCCGAAGTAGTGAACGCGCAGCTCGTCGAGCGCCGCGGCGGTGTTCGCGGCGCCGAGGGCAGCGTCGAATTCGGAGCTGATGCGTGAGATGTCGTCGAGCATGAGGGCGGGCGATTGTACTTACTTGCCCGTAAGTCCGCGCTCTTCCAGCAGCGGCTCGACTTTCGGATCGCGTCCTCGGAAGGCGCGATACATCGCCGCAGGATCCTCGGTGCCGCCGCGCGAGAGAATCATCTTGCGGAACTTGTCGCCGTTCGCGCGGGTCATGCCGCCGTTTTCCTTGAACCAGTAGTACGCATCGTCGTCGAGCACCTCGCTCCACAGATACGCGTAGTAGCCGGCCGCATAGCCGCCGCCCCAGATGTGCGAAAAGTACGTCGACTTGTAGCGCGGCGGGACCTGATCGAGAGCGACGTTGTACCGCTTGAGAGACTCCGGCTCGAACGTGGCCGCGTCGAGTAGCGGCGCGTTTGCGGGGATCGTGTGCCAGGCCATGTCCAGGAGCGCCGCGCCGAGGTATTCGGTCGTCGCGAAACCCTGATTGAACGTGCGCGCTTTCTTCAGTTTCTCGATCAGCTCCTTCGGCATCGGAGCTCCCGTTTTGTAATCTTTCGCGTAATTCGCGAAGACGGTCGGCTCCATTGCCCAGTGCTCGTTGAACTGCGACGGGAACTCGACGAAATCGCGCGGCACGGCCGAACCGCCGAACGACGGGTACTTCACGTTCGAGAACATCCCGTGCAGCGCGTGGCCGAATTCGTGGAACATCGTCGTCACCTCGGTGAATGTCAGCAGCGCGGGCTGGCCGGCGGCCGGCTTCGTGAAGTTCTCCGTGTTCGTCACCACCGGCTTCGTGCCGAGGAGTTTGCTCTGGCCGACGAAGCTGCTGGTCCATGCGCCGCCAGCCTTGTTCGGCCGCGAGAACGGATCGAAATAGAAAAGCGCCAGCGGCTTGCCGTCGGAATCGATGACGTCGAAGACGCGTACGTCGGGCTGATAGACGGGGATGTCGTGGCGCTCTTTGAACGTGATGCCGTAGAGCTTCGTGGCCGCGTAGAAAACGCCGTTCTGCAGGACATTGTCGATCTCGAAGTAGGGCCGGACCTGCCCTTCGTCGAGATCGAATTCGTTCTTGCGCACCTGCTCCGCGTAGTACTGCCAGTCGTACGGCTGGAGCGTGAAGCCGCCGTTCTGCTGGTCGATCAGCTTCTGCATCCTCGCGGCCTCGGCGCGTGCCTTCGATGTTGCGGCGGGGACCATGTCGGTCATCAGCTTGATGGCGTTCGCAGGCGTCTTCGACATCTCGTCGTCGAGGTTGTAGTCGGCGTAGGTCGGGTAGCCGAGGAGCTTGGCGCGCTGGGCGCGGAGCTGCGCGAGGCGGGTGATGATCGCTTTCGTGTCGTTGTCGCCGCCGTGATTGCCGCGCGCGATCGACGCCTCGAACAAGCGCTTGCGAAGGTCACGATTTTTCAGATAGGTCTGCGGCGGTTGCTGCGTGGTGTTCTGCAGCGTGAGCAGCCACTTCCCTTCCATGCCGCGGCCTTTGGCGCGTTCCGCTGCGGCGGCGATGTCGGATTCCGGCAGGCCGTCGAGCAGTGATTTGTCGTCGATGACGATGGCCTCGGCGTTCGTGTCGGCGAGGACGCGATCGCGGAACTGCGTCGTGAGCTTCGACTGCTCCTGATTCAGCGCGCGCAGCGCGGTCTTGTCGGCGTCGTTCAGCTGCGCGCCGGAGCGGACGAAGTTCTTGTAGTAGCGCTCGACCAGAAACTTCTGCTCGGCATCGAGGCCGGATTTGTTGCGGCTGTCGTAGATCGCCTTGATGCGCGCGAAGAGTTTCGGATCGAGGTTGATGGCGTCGCGATGCGCGGCCTGCTTCGGCGCGACCGCCGACTGAATTTTCTGCAGCGTCGGATTGGTATTCGACTGCGTCATCCCGCCGAACACGCGCTGCACGCGCCGCAGCAGCGCGCCCGATTTCTCCATCGCCTCGATCGTATTCGCGAATGTCGGCGCCTCGGGGTTGTTGGCGATGGCCTGGATTTCGGCCAGCTCGCGCTTCATCCCTTCCTCGATGGCCGGCTGGTAATCGCTGTCCTTGATCCGATCGAACGGCGGCGCCTCGAAGGGGAGCGGACTCTTCTCGAAGAAGGGATTCGTGGCCGGCGGATCGTCGGCAAACGCGGCGAACGGGAAGAGCAAAAGGATGGCGGCGAAGGCGGATCGCAGTTTCATGGCGCTCTTATAACTTAGAAAAAGCTTCACGCGGAGGGCGCGGAGAGGCGGAGAACGCGGAGGAGGTTTTCTCCGTCTCTTCGTGTGCTCCGCGTGAAACCGTTCTCTCCAGCTATCATTCGCGGCCATGCGAATTTTGCGCGTCCTTGTTCTTCTCACCTGCACGAGCGCTTTCGCCGCCGTCGATCCAACACTCTTCAAAGATCTCCACTGGCGGCTCCTTGGCCCGTTCCGCGCCGGACGAGTTCTCGCGGTGACCGGTGTTCCCGGCGAGGCGGCGCATTTCTACTTCGGCAGCGTGAACGGTGGCGTGTGGGAAACGAAAGACGCGGGCCGCACGTGGACGCCGATCTTCGACGATCAGCCGATCGGATCGATCGGCGCGATCGCGGTGGCGCCGTCGAATCCGCGCATGATCTATGTCGGCAGCGGCGAGGCCGACATGCGCTCCGATATCGCGCAGGGCAACGGCATGTACAAGTCGTCCGACGGCGGCAAGACGTGGTCGCACATCGGACTGACCGACTCGCAGCAGATCGGACGCGTCGTCATCCATCCCACCAATCCGGACATTGTTTATGTCGCGGCGCTTGGACATCCGTACGGTCCGAACGCGGAACGCGGCGTCTACCGTTCGAAGGACGGCGGCGCGACGTGGCAACGCATCCTTTCGCGCAACAACGACAACGACACCGGCGCGATCGACATCACCTTCGAGCCGGGCAATCCGAACGTTCTCTACGCGTCGCTCTGGCAGACGCGCCGCACGCCGTGGAGCGTCTATCCGCCGTCGAACGGGCCGGGCAGCGGTCTGTTCAAATCGACGGACGGCGGCGATCACTGGACGGAAATCACCGGCCATGGTTTTCCCGCGAAGCCGGGACGCATCGGCGTCGCCGTCGCGCCGTCGAATTCGCAGCGCGTCTACGCAATCGTTGATGCCGTCGGCGACGGCGGCATGTATCGCAGCGACGATGGCGGCGCGAACTGGACGCGCAGCAGCAGCGATGCGCGGATCTGGTCGCGTGGCTGGTACTTCGGCGAAGTTGTCGTCGAGCCGAAGGACGCCGAAACCGTCTACTCGATCAACGTGAACGTCTACCGATCAACCGACGGCGGCAAGAACTTCGCGCCGGTGAAAGGCGCGCCGGGGGGCGACGACTATCACCAGCTCTGGATCGATCCCGATCACCCCGAGCGCCGCATCCTCGGCGTCGATCAGGGCACAGTCATCTCGCTCAACGGCGGTCGGACGTGGAGCAGCTGGTTCAATCAGCCGACCGGCCAGTTCTACCACGTCATCACCGACAACCGCTTTCCTTACTGGGTTTACGGCGCGCAGCAGGACTCCGGAGCGGCGCGCATTCCGAGCCGCAACGGCACGATCGACGGCGTCACGCTGATGGAGTTTCGCGAGACCACCGCGGGCGGCGAGAGCGACAACCTCGCCCCTGATCCGAACGACCCGGACATTATTTATGGCGGCCGCGTCGATCGCCTCGACACGCGCACGCAACAGACGCAGTCGATCGATCCGACGATCGCGTATCCAGGTAACGACCGCCGCACCTGGACGCTGCCGCTGGTGTTTTCGCCGCGCGATCCGCGCGTGCTCTATTTCTCGAACCAGCGGATGTTCCGCACCGAGGACGGCGGAAAGCATTGGACGGTGATCAGTCCCGATCTGACGCGCGAGAATCCTGACGTTCCCGCGAATCTCGATCCGATCACCGCGACTGACAGAGCGCAGCCGGGTCCGCGGCAAGGCGTGATCTACGCAATCGCGCCGTCGCGCATGATCGATCACGACATCTGGGCCGGTACCGACGACGGCCAGATCTGGCGCACGCACGATGAAGGCGCGCATTGGCAGAACGTGACGCCGCCCGCGCTGACGGCGTGGTCGAAGGTGGGCATTATCGACGCTTCGCATTTCGACGGCGAGACCGCGTACGCCGCGGTTGATCGTCATCGCATCGAGGATACGAAGGCGTACATCTATCGCACGCACGACGGCGGCAAGTCGTGGCAGCTGGCCTCGAACGGCATCAACGAGACGGTGAATGTCGTGCGCGAAGATCCGGTCCGCCGCGGCATGCTCTACGCCGGCACGGAGCGCGGCGTGTATGTGTCGCTCGACGACGGCGATCACTGGCAGCCGCTCCAGCTCAACCTCCCCACGACCTCGGTGCGCGACATCGACGTCCACGGCGACGACGTCGTCATCGCCACGCACGGCCGCGCGTTCTGGGCGATCGACAACGTGACGCCGCTGCGGCAGGACGTGCCTGCCGGCGATTTCCTTTTCAAGCCGGCGATTGCGGTCCGCGAACGTCCGGCCGGATTCACCGGCTCGCCGATGCCGAAGGACGAGCCGATGGCGCCGAATCCGCCTTTCGGTGCGTACATCGATTACGTGATCCGCAGCGCTGCGACGCAGCCGGTGACAATCGAGATCCTCGACGCGAACGACGCGCTCGTGCGCCGCTACAGCAGCACCGACGTTCCCTCCGCAATGGACCTGAAGCGCCTCGGCACTGCGCCGGAATGGTTCACGACGCCGTCGACGATCGCCGTGACGCCGGCCATGCACCGCTTCGTCTGGCCGCTGCACTATCCCGCGCCCGCCGGCGTCGGCGGACGCCGCGGCGGTGGCGGCGGTGGTCCGTTCGCCGACGGCATCTGGGCGCCGCCCGGCAACTACAAAGTCGTGCTGACGGTGAACGGCCAGAAGTTCACGCAGCCGCTGAGTGTCGTTCCCGATCCGCGGGTCAACCTGCCGGTGAGCGCCTACGCGGAACAGTTCGCGCTGGCGCGCGAAGTCGAACAGACACGGGCATTGATTTCCGCTGCACTGGTCGAAGCCGGTGCATTCGTCAAACGGACGGACATCACCGAGGCGTTGAAGCATCGCGCGACGGAGATCACCGGAACGACTACCGTCGACGAATTCACCGCTCCGCCGCCGCCGGAGTCGTCGCTCCGCTTCATCAATCAGGCGCTCGCGAAACTCGCCGGCGCGATCGACAGCGCCGACGCCGCCCCAACCGCCGACGCCCGCGCGAGTTGGGCACTGCTCAAACCCGCGGCGGATGCGGCATTGGCCTCATGGGCGGGTGTGAAGGGGGAGGCGCCGGCAAAGCAGTGATTCGTGGATAGATCGTTTCCGTCGGTGTAACCGGCGTAAGAACCGTAGCCCCCGCCTTTGAGGCGGGGGTTTTTCGGATCCGCGAAAATTGGGAGCGCGCTTTAGCGCGCGAAAGAAAGCTTTCTCTCGCCCGTTAAAACGGGTTCACGAATTCCGCGCGTTTTCGGAACCCCCAGCTAAAAGCTGGGGGCTACGGTTCTTATGCTGGCTACGCCAGCAATAACAATCGTGATCGGCTACTCGAACGTCGTCCGCAGTTTTTTCGTCTGCGCGCGCCGCTTCTTCTCTTCGATCCGCCGCTGCTTCTGCGCTCGGGTGACGCGCGTCGGTCTGCGCGTCGCTTGTTCGGTGATTGCGTCCGATAGCAACTCTTCCATCCGCGCTAGCGCGCGATCGCGATTGGCGAGCTGGCTTCGCTCGGCTTGCGACGTCACGCGCAGCACGCCGGCTTTATTGATGCGTCCGGCCAGGCGCTCGCGGATGCGGGCTTTGCGGTCGTCTGGAAGCGGGAGTGAATCGACATCCACTTCCATCGTGACGCGCGTTTCGACCTTGTTCACGTTCTGTCCGCCCGGACCGCCGGCGCGCGAGGTGGCGGCGCGGAGCAGGTTCGCGGGAACGACGATGCCGTCGCCGAGGTCGAGGTCGCGCATGGCTATTGGCAGATACCCAAACGCACGCGGCGTATGGCTTCGCTGAGCGGGCGGTCGGCGAAGAGCGGATCGACGATGTCACGGATGCGGAGGTAAAGCTCCGCCGTTCCGGTGCCGAGGAATTCGGCGATTTCGGATGCGCGTCCGGAGACGTTGGCTTCGAATGCCTTCGCCTGCGTCTCGGCATCCGCGAGGTTATGTGCCTCGTCGACGCCGCGCATCATCGCGACGCGCCATTCGATCGCTTGCGCGGCCACGATCAGTTCGATGGCGATGACGCTTTGCACGTTGCCGAGGATCGTGCGCATCTTGCGCGCGGCGTGCGTTGACATCGACACGTGATCTTCGGCATTCGCGCCGGTGGGGATTGAATCGACCGAGGCGGGATGCGCGAGGACTTTGTTCTCGGAGACGAGCGAAGCGGCGGTGTATTGCGTAATCATCAGTCCCGAGTTCACGCCGGGACGCGTGGTCAGGTTCGGCGGCAGGCCGCGATTGTGATCGCTGTCGAGAAGCATCTGCGTGCGGCGTTCGGAAATGTTCGCGAGCTCGGCGAGGGCGATGCTGAGAAAGTCGGCGGCGAGGGCGATCGGCTGTCCGTGAAAATTGCCGGCGGAGTAGGCGAGGCGCTGATCGCCGCGATAGCCGTCAGGCCAGTTGTCGCGGAAACGGATGTCGAACGGCTCGCCGTCGAAGAACAGTGGATTGTCCGTAGCGGCGTTGATCTCGCGTTCGGCGACGTCGCGCGCGTAGCGAATGGCGGCGCGCGATGCGCCGTGGACTTGCGGCGCGCAGCGAAGCGAATACGGATCCTGCACGGCACCGGCGCGTTCGACGAGTTTGCTGCCGTCGATCAGCTCACGCATCCGCGCGGCGCTGGCGATCTGTCCGGCATGGCCGCGCGCGGCGTGAACTTTCGGATCGAGAGCGCGCGTGCAGCCGCACATCGCTTCGAGGGTCATTGCCGCCGCGGAGTCGGCGAGATCGGCGAGGCGCTCGGCGTCGGCGACGCCGAAGGCGAGCATCGATGCGGAGAAGTTGACGCCGTTGACGAGTGCCAGTCCTTCTTTGAAGGTCGGTTTGAGTTCGTCGTTGTTGAAGCCGAGAACTGCCGGAAGTTCGGACGCATCGCGAAGATCCTTCGTGTCGGCGATGTAGAAACGTCCGGCGCCGAGGAGCGTGGCGAAGGTGTGCGAGAGCGGGCAGAGATCGCCGCTGGCGCCGACGGAACCGCGCAGCGGAACGAGCGGAATCATGCCGCGATTGAGCATGGCCTGGAGGATTTCGACGAGCTTGCGGCGGACGCCGGAGTGTCCCTGCAGAAACGAATTGAGTCGCGTGGCCAGCACGGCGCGAACGACGTCCGCGGAAAAGTAGTTCGACAAATCACCGGGATCGCAGTTTTCACCGACGCCGACCGAGTGGGACAGAAGCAGATTGCGCTGGAGTTGTTCGAGATCGGCGGGAGCGATCGGTTTGTCCTTGAATTCGCCGAAGCCGGTGGTGACGCCGTACTCGGTCGCCGCCGGTTCGCCCGCTTCCCACGCGCGGCGATAGTTTTCGACGACCTGCGCGATGAGCTGTTCGCTGGTGGCGACGCGTTCATTCGTCGTCGGATCGATCTCGACGCGCGCCCCTTCGCGCGCGATGCGCACAAGCTGCTCGATCGTGAGCGAGTGTCCGTCGAGAAGGATGGTGTCACTCATCAGCGTTTCGTCTCTTTTCACGCGGAGACGCGGAGACGCGGAGAACACCAAAACCCACTCCGCGTCTCCGCGTCTCCGCGTGAAAAAGAACGGGGGTTATCGCCGCAACCGTCGTCACTGCGCTATCCCTCCGGCGGCGATTCAATCTCCGCGAGCAGATCACGAATGCCCTCCACCAGCCGATCGCGTGGGAGCGTCGTTTGTCCGGGTCGTTCTGCGAGCCATTTGCTGCGGTCATCGAGGAGCGAAGCCTTCGCGCGGCCGGCGGCCATGTTCTTCACCGTCACGACGCCTTGCGCTTTTTCGTTGGAGCCGCAGAGGATGGCCAGTGGGATGTCGTATTGGTCGGCGTATTCGAGCTGCTTACCGAGGCGCTTCGCGGTGCCGATGTAGAACTCAGTCGGGATGTTCGCGCGGCGCAGTTCCCACGTCAGCTGAAGGTAATCGTCGGTCATCGCGCGATCCATGTTCGTTACCAGCACGCGCGCTGTCGCTTTGCGCGTATCGACGCGGCCGAGGTGCGCAAGCGCAGCGAGGAGGCGATCGACGCCGATCGAGGCGCCGACTGCCGGAATCCGCTCGCCGAGGAAGCGCATCACCAGATCGTCGTAACGGCCGCCGCCGAAGACGGAGCCGAACTGCGGCGCGTCCAGCAGGATCGCTTCGAAGACGGGGCCGGTGTAGTAGGCGAGGCCGCGGGCGATGGAGAGATCGAGCGAGACGCGATCGTCGCCGTAGCCGAGGTTGTAGAGGTGATTCGAGATTTTCTCGACGACGTCGATCTGCGCGGCGGCGTGGTCGAGACCTGCGAACAGTTCGCGCACGCTGCTGACGACGTCGTGGCGCGAGTCGGATTTGATATCGAGGAATCGTTTGATGCGATCGACCTGGTCGGCGCTCAGCCCCACGCCGCGAATCGTGTCTCCGGACTCGTCCCTGTATCCGTTCATCAGCTCGCGCGAGACTTTGTCGAGGCCGACTTTGTCGAGCTTGTCGAGGACGCGGAAGACGTCGACGCCCTGTTCGGCGCTGATGCCGGCGAAATCGAGCAGGAGATTGAGAATCGCCCGGCTGGAGAAGCGGACGATGTAGCGTCCGACGTTCAGCGCCGACAGCGTGTCGCACATTCCGGCGATGACTTCCGTATCCGCGACCTCCGACTCGGTGCCGACCGAATCGAGATCGAACTGCGTGAACTCGCGGAAGCGGCCTTTGTCCGGCTTGTCCGCGCGCCACACCGGCGAGACCTGATATCTCCGAAACGGCCGCGGTAGCTCTTTGTACTGCGCGATGACGCGGGCCAGCGGCACGGTCAGATCGAAGCGCAGTCCGAGCGCTTCATTCTCCGGATTCGTGACGCGAAAGATCGACGACTGCGCTTCCTGTCCCGCGCTGCCGGAGAGAACGTCGAGAAACTCGATCGCGGGCGTGCTGAGCGGAACGAATCCGTACAATTCGTAGACGCGCCGGATCGTATCGATCATCGACTGCCGCGCCAGCATCTGGTCGGGCAGGAGGTCGCGCAGACCGCGGGAGACACGAGGTTCGACGGTGTTGGTCATTCGGGCGGGGGTCGATGGTACCGAGGGCCGGGATCGAACCGGCGACCCCCAGATCCACAATCTGGTGCTCTAACCAACTGAGCTACCTCGGCACAAAGACGCGGAATGATACTCAGAAACTACGTGAGGCGCGAGTAAGAACAGCGAGGTCTGCGAATGCATTCTGGCTGTCATCCTGAGCCGCCGAAGGCGTTGGAGCGCGAAGCGCGGAACGCCGCAGGACGGTCGAAGGACCCCCAGGTGCTTGCCTTGTTCAAAATACCGCCGCCCGATCCGGGTTAGCAGGTTGGAGGTCCTTCGACCGTCCTGCGCTCTCCGGCTTCGCCTTCGAAGCTCCGGCGGCTCAGGATGACAGTGATGACGCCTACTCCGCCACCAGCAGCAGATCGGCGAAGTAGCTGTTGCTGTCGGTCCAGCGGCGTTCGATGCGGAAGCTGCCGGCGGCGGCGAGGGCGGCGAGGGTGGCGTCGTCGTACTTGTGCGAGTTTTCGGTGTGGATCGATTCGCCTTCCTCGAACGCGATTTCGTATCCATCGATGAGCACCTGCTGCGCAACCTTGCTGACCAGGTGCATCTCGATGCGTCCCTCGGACGCGTTGTAGAACGCGCGGTGGTCGAACGATGCGAGATCGAACGTCCCGCCGAGCTCGCGATTGATGCGGACGAGGACGTTGCGGTTGAACGCGGCCGTGACGCCGAGCGCGTCGTCGTACGCGGGCTCGAGGATCGATGGCGACTTGCGAAGGTCGGCGCCGAGGAAGAGGGCGTCGCCGGGAGCGAGAGCGGTGCGGAGATTGGCGAGCATCGCACCGGCCGCGGCGGGATCGAGGTTGCCGATGCTGGAGCCGAGGAAGAGGACGATCGTGCGCGCGTCGGAGGGCGGGAGGTAGGGGCGCAACAACGCGGCGGGATCGCGAAAGTCGCCGCAGATCGCGGTGATTGAGAGGTGAGGGTACGCGTTCAACAGCTCGCGGCTGCTGGAGGCGAGGATGCCGGCATCGACGTCGATCGGGAAATAGTCGAGTGACGGCTGGCGCTCGAGAATGGCGTCGATGAGATGCCGCGTTTTGCGTGCGCTGCCGCTGCCAAGCTCGGCGATGCGAACGTTCGGTCCGAACGCCGCCGCAATCTCCGATGCCTTCGTTCGCAGAATCTCGTCTTCGGCGCGCGTGACGTAGTACTCCGGCAACTCGCAGATTGCCGAAAAGAGCGCGGAACCGAGCGCGTCATAAAAGTACTGAGGCAGCAGGAACTTCGGCGTCGCGGAGAGTCCTCGGCGAACATCCTCGGCGAAGGTGCTGGCGGGGACGGCGAGGGCGCGATGGAGTACGAATCGCTCGCGCGTCGTACTCGGCGCGGCGACGGCGAGCGATCGGTCCATGGGGCCCGGATTGTAGCGGATGCGGAACGTCGTTCGTGGCAGGTTATTTGTAACCGTAGCCGTCGTCGGCAAGGGGTAACGACGATCGATGACTCAGAACTCGCGCGTCCTGTTGGTGGACGCCGACGAGCAAGTCCGCGCTTCACTTTCCAGGGCGTTGCTCGACCGCGATGTGTTCTGCGACGCCGCCGTGTCGGCGCGCGACGCACTCGTGCAACTCGGCCAGCGCCGCTACGCGCTGATGCTGCTGCACCTGGAAATGGCGGGCGTGGAAGGCGTCTTCGACTGCATCCGCTCGCTGCCCGTCAGCCGCCGGCCGATGGTGATGATCACTGCGAACGTTCGCTCTTCGAAAGACGCCATCGACACGGAGATCGTGCAGATCATCATCCGCCGTCCGCTGAAAGTCGCGGAGGTGGCAGGGATGATTCGGGCGTGTCTGGAGTTTGTGCCGGACGCGTAGTGCGGACGTCTCGTCCACAACCGTCGGGCGTCCTCGCCCGGCGGGGGTTTTCGCGAAGCTTGCGCAGGCGTCGATTAGTCACAGAAACCACCGTCGGGCGAGACGCCACGCCGGATGCAGGCGAGGACGCCTGCACTACGCTCGCACGACGTAGCCCGACGCGCGCAACGCCGCGGACGCATCGTCGAGGGCGGCATCGCGGACGAGCACGTAGTCGGTGTCGTACGTGGAGATGACGAAGAGCGCCACGCCCGCGTCCGCGAGCACGCGCGTGAACGCGGCGGCGACGCCGGTTTGATCGAGCGGCATCGGACCGGCGAGTTTGAGGCAGCGCCAGCCGCGGTCGGCGATGACGTCAGGAACGTTCCCTTCCTCGCAGACGATCGACAACTCGTCGCTGGTGCGGGTCAGCGAAAGAAACGCGCCGCGCGCCCAGTGCGGAATGGCGTCATCGGCGTGCAGACGGACGATCGCGTAGTGGCCGTCGAGGACGGTGAAGGTGCCGCTCATGACTGGCTCATGAGCCGAACGGCGTCGATGAGTTGCTTCGGCTGGAACGGCTTCTGAACGACTGTGCTGACTTCGCCGGAGAGCGCCTCGATGAGCGAGTCGGGTGACGCGGTCAGGAGGATGGACCGCTTCAGCATCGGCGGGTTTTTGCCGCGCAAGTGGCGGATCACGGTCATCCCGCCCTCGTGCGGCATCATCAGATCGAGCAGGAGGACGTCATACGTGGCCTTCTGCAACGCGGCGATGGCCTGGCTGCCGGTGAGAAAGACGTCGACGCGGAATCCGTCGTTGCCGAGGATTCGCGCGACGAGTCGCTGCATCGAAGGGTCGTCGTCGAGCAGAAGAACGCGCTTGCGGCGTTTGAAAAGGGATTTCATTCAGGTATCCGGAACACACCGGTGCGGAGGGTAACCGCACGATACGAGCCAGAAGTCCGTGTGTGGTGCGGGGTACCGGATTCGAACCAGTGACCCTCTGCGTGTAAAGCAGACGCTCTACCGCTGAGCTAACCCCGCATGAGGAGGGCGAAGAATAGCATGTCGCCTATTTGCGAAAGCGCTCCGGAACATCGACATGTCCGGCCACGCGCGTCCAGTCAATCGAGCCGCCGCCTTTGTTGCCGACGCGGAAGTTGCCGCCGACGTCGGAGACTTCGACGCTGCCGGAGCCTTTGTTGCCGATGTGCACGTCGTGCTTGATGTTGCGGATATCTGCCTCGCCGCTGCCGTCGTTCGCGATCTCGACGCTGCCGGCGCCGTTGACGTCGATGTCGCCGGAGCCGTCGCTGATGTGTACGTTGCCGGAGACGTTGTCGATCTTCATGTCGCCGGAACCATCGCGCACGGCGACGTCGCCGATGACGTTGCGAATGCTGATGTCGCCGCTGCCGTCGGTGAGGTCGACGCTGGCGACGGTATCGATGGTGAGATCGCCGGAGCCGTCTTCGACGCGCAGCGCGATGTTGTCGGGCACGGTGACGTCGAAGTCGAGTTTGGCACTGCTGAAGATGCCACTGTTGTCGGGCGTCTCCGCTTCGATGCGCAGTTCGGAGCCGCTGCGCGACAGCGTCAGCTTGGTGTCGCTGAGGATGTCGCGGCTGGACGCGCAGGCAGTGCCGCTGGCGCGGACTTCGCCCGCTCCGCGGCGTCCGTTGATGTGGAGGTAACCCGCGCGTCCGATGATCACGATCCGGCTCACGCCCGCCGCTGGCGCCGCGACGTTGCGTTTCTCGGTGAAGGAACAGTCGCCGAAGATATCGGCCGAGGCGGTGGCGGCGGTGAGAAGGAGGGCGAGGGCGGTCAGCGTGCGCATGGGAGTTTCGTACGGTGATTCAAGGGGGACGGTTTCACGCGGAGCACGCGGAGAGGCGGTGAACACCCTGCTTTTCTCCGCCTCTCCGCGAACTCCGCGTGAAACCGTTCCCTTAAAGTTCTACTCCCGACCCCAATACAACGCGTTGAAGATCATCGGGAACGTGGCGTGAGTCTGGCCGCGGTGTTGCGGGCGAAATCCGAGGAGGACGATGCGGCCTTTGCCGTAGGTCATGGCCACCGCGGCGGCTTTGCGGGTCAGCTTGTCCTCGCCCGCAATCCAGCCGGAGAGAAGGATGTCACGCGCCTCGTCGGGATACGTCGCCAGCACCCAGCGCTGCATCTCGTTGCCGGGCGAAGTCGTCTCGAACGCAATCGGATGATCGATGAAGATCGCGGTTTCCTCGGGCATCCCCGCCGTGACGGGATGATCGTTGCGGATCTTCACGCGCACGAGCGAGCCAGGAACGGAGAAGTCGGCTGATTTCGCCAGAACGTTGCGGACGGGGATGTTGAAGTTCTCGATGACGTAGTCGCAGCCGGCGTTGAAGGCCAGCAGCGTTCCGCCGTTTTCGACGAACGTCTTCAGCGCCGCGGCGCCTTCTTTTTCCAGCGCGCCGCGATAATCGGACGGCAGCTCGTCGACGTACTTCATCGAGCCTTCGCCGCCGGTGCGCCGGCCGCTGGCGATTTCGTCCTTCTCGATGTCGGGGAGGATGAAGACGTCGAAGTTCTGCAGCCCCGCTTTGACCTCCTGCGGATGGAGCGACTTCGGCCTGAAGCCGTACTGATCGAGCAGCCAGCGCGTCCATCCTTCGTCGAGCGCGCCGCCCCACGGGTTGTAGATGGCGATGCGCGGCTTCGGCTGGCTGGCGTGCTTCGCCAGCACCGCCTTCGTTGCGGGCTTGATGTCGGTGACGGGTTTGTACTTGGCCGGCATCGCCGTCTTCTCGACGGTCACGCCCATCGCCAGCGGCAGCGTCCACGTGGCCACGTCGTACGGCCTGAGGATGTCTTTCCCCGCCTGGAGCCTGATTTCGGGATACCGCTGCGGCTCGAGCATCTCCACGAGAAAGCGCGAGTACGGCTGCGCCATCGGAATCCAGTAGTCGCCGTTGTCGGCCTGCTGGATTTCGACGCCGTGTTCGAGCATCAGCGCCGCGAGAAACTGCGCGGTCGGCCAGTCATGCTGATCGTGCGGAATGCGATACGCCTTCGTTCCGCCGAACGCCACCGCGGCTTTCGCGCGGACGGCCACGTCGCGCAGCAGATCTTCGCGGCGATCGGCGGCGGTTTCGAGGAGGGCGTCCGAGGCGATGCGCTCGTAGTCCATGATGTCGCGCATCCGCCACGTGCCGCCGGCCCACGGATGCGGATGATTCACAGTCGCTTTGTATTCGATCAGTCCCTTCTGTCCGCCGTGCAACTCGCTCGGATCGATCGTGATGGGCGAGGCGATACGCGCCGAGGCCGTTTCGAGCAGCAACCCTGTGATGTTTTTCCACCAGCCGGTGTTGCGCGTGCCGCCGAGCCAGTAGGCGTCGAACGAATAGCCGTAGATGAGGCCCGCCTTCTCTTGCTGCTCGAGGCGAAAGGCCATGTTGGTGCCGACGAGGTTGGCCTCGCGCCAGATCAGCGGATGCACGTCGGGATCGACCGGATCGGCGAACGGCGGGATGAACATGCGTGGTCCGTCGGTGCCCATCTGATGCTCGTCGACCCAGATCTGCGGATACCACTCATGGTAGACGGCGCGGCTCATCGCCTTCGTCTCGACCTGCGTGAGCATGAACCAGTCGCGGTTGTTGTCGTGGCCGACGTAGTGGTGGTACAGCCACGGCAGCCGTCCGCCGTCGTAGCGCGTGCCGAGGAACTTGCGGTAGTAGTCGGTGATCATGGTCTCGCCGTCGGGGTTGAGCGAGGGGACGAGCAGGAGCACGACGTTGTCGAGGCGGCGTTTGGTCTCGGCGTCGTTCGCGGTCGCCAGCGCATGCGCCCACTCCATCGCCATCTGGCTCGACGCGATCTCGGACGCGTGGATGTTGCAGGTGACGAGGACGATGGCCTTGCCGTCGCGCGCGAGTTGCGCGATTTGGTCGTCGCTCAATCCGCGAGGATCGGCGAGCTTCCTGGCGTTCTCCCTGATCTTCTCCAGGTTCCGCATGTTCCCCTCGGAACTGACGACCGCCATGATGAAGTCTTCGCCGAGCGTGGTCTTGCCGAGCGTCTCGACGCGCACCCGCGGCGATGCCGCCGCCAGCGCGCGAAAGTACGAGACGATCTGCTTGTAGTCGGCGAGCTTGCGGTCCGCACCAACGTCGAAGCCGAGGAACTGCGAAGGCGACTGGACGGCAGCGGTGAGGGTGGTGGCGAAGAGGAAGGCGATCGCGAAAAGCGTACGTTTCATGCGCCGCGGATTATGGCGCAGGGTCCTCAAGCGCAGCGATCAGGACGGGGATGTCGTCGGTGACGGTCTCCCACAATCTGTCCTGTTCCGTGTCCGCGTAGCCGTGAATGATCTGGTTTCGCATGCCTCTGATTTCGTGCCACGGGATCGTCGGATACTTCGCGCGCGTCTCTTCGCTTAGCTTCGATGCGGCTTCGCCAACGATCATGATGTTGTATGCGACCGTCTCCTGATGTTCGACGGTCGCTTCAAACTCATCACGCGACAAATCCCGGATGCGATCCTGGGCTCGACGCGCATACGTGAGCATGTCCTCGATGTAAACGGCGTCAGATTTCTTCGGCATATTCGACGACGATGTCCGGCTCGACGTACGGCTTGACCGAATCGCGCACGCCGGTCATCATCTCCACTTTCCGTCCGTCGAAAAGTTCCGACAGCTCGCGCTCCGCTCCGAAAAAGGAGAGCCCGCGCGCCTTCGTGTCCGGCCGCAACTCGACCAGGACATCGACGTCGCTCCGCTCCGGATCGAAATCGTCACGAACGATGGACCCAAAGAACGACAGCCGCTTGATGCCCCACTTGCGGCAGAACGCGGCGATCTCCTCGTGCGGGATCGGGATGGCTAACTCGCGGGTGGCGGGCATCGGATGCAATTCTACGGGAGGATGCAGGGTTCTTCACCGGACCGCGGTAGCTGCGTCCTCGCGGGATTGATTTTGCCGTCCGCCGCTGTTACCGTGTCGCGTTTCAAAGCGGATGATTGCATTTACAAGGGTTACGTCTTAAGGAGACATGATTTTGCCGACCACCAAAGAGCAGAAAACCGAGCTCATTTCCTCGTATCGCGTCCATGACGTCGATACCGGGTCGCCAGAGGTGCAGATTGCGCTCCTCTCGAACCGAATTACCTATCTGACCGAGCACTTCAAGACCCACGCGAAGGATCATCACAGCCGCCGCGGTCTGCTCAAGATGGTCGGCCGCCGCCGCCGCCTTCTCGACTACCTGAAGAAGCAGGACATGGAGCGCTACCGCTCCATCATCGACAAACTCGGCATCCGCAAGTAACCAGATCGGGGCGCGCAACAGCGCCCGCAGCAAACGGGCGCACGCAAGTGCGCCCGAGGTTTTTCTGGCGCGTGGCTCGCACGTGCTACTCCTTCCGGCCGGATCCCATCATCCGGCCACCAGCGGACAAATCTACTGCTTCGAGGTGATGAGTGGTCTCGGGCACAAAGGAATCAAATGTACAAGAAGGAATTGCAGATCGGCGGGCGTACGCTCTCGATCGAAACCGGTGCGGTCGCGCGCCAGGCCAACGGCGCCTGCGTCATCCGCTACGGTGACACGGTCGTCCTCGCGACGGCCTGCTACAAAGATGGCGTCGTCCTCGGCGACTTTATGCCGCTCACGGTCGACTACAAGGAATACACCTACGCCGGCGGCCGCATCCCGGGCGGATTCTTCAAACGTGAAGGACGTCCGACCGAAAAGGAAATCCTCACCTGCCGCCTCATCGACCGTCCCCTCCGCCCCTCGTTCACGAAGGGCTACCGCCAGGAGACCCAGATCATCGGCCTCGTGCTCTCCGCCGACGGTGAGAACGATCCCGACATCCTCGCCATCAACGCCGCCTCCACGGCGCTGGTAATTTCCGAAATCCCCTTCCCGAATCCGATCTCCGCGGTCCGCATCGGCTACATCGATGGCCAGATCGTCGTCAATCCGACCAACGCGCAGCGCGACCTCTCCGACCTCGACCTCGTCGTGGCCGGGACGCCGGACGCGATCGTGATGGTCGAAGCGGGCGCCCGCGAAGTCGACGAAACCGTCGTCCTCGACGCCTTCGAAGCGGCGCACAACGAAATCCGCCGCCTCTGCGCGCTGCAGCTCGAACTGCGCGCGGAAGCCGGCAAGCCGAAGCTCGAAGTCACCTTCACGCCGAAGTTCACCGAAGAGCTGGTGACGGAGTTGATGGGCCAGCATGGCGCGACGCTCAAAGAGGCGATGCAGACCAAGGGCAAGCACGAGCGCTCCGCCGCGCTCAAAGCTCTGAAGACGCAGATCCTCGGCGCGGTCCCGCCGGAAGACACGGAGCGCCTGGCCGCCACGCACGCGGCCTGGGGCGAGATGGAAGTGCAGATCTTCCGCAACCTCATGCTCAAGGAAAACAAGCGCGTCGACGGCCGCTCCTTCACCGAAATCCGTCCGATCACGATCGACACGAACGTGCTTCCGCGCACGCACGGCTCGGCCATCTTCACCCGCGGCGAGACGCAGGCGCTCGTCACCGTGACGCTCGGTACGCCGCAGGAAGCGCAGAAGATCGAAGACTTCGAAGGCGAGACCTTCCAGCGCTTCATGCTCCACTACAACTTCCCGCCGTTCTCCGTCGGTGAAGTGAAATTCATGCGCGGCCCGGCCCGCCGCGAGATCGGTCACGGCAACCTTGCCCGCCGCGCGCTCGCGCCGATGCTGCCGCCGCAGGAAGAGTTCGCGTACACGATCCGTATCGTCAGCGACATCCTCGAGTCGAACGGCTCGTCGTCGATGGCGTCGGTGTGCGGCGGCTCGCTGGCGATGATGCAGGCCGGCGTTCCGCTTAAGTCCGCGGTGGCCGGTGTCGCGATGGGACTCGTCACCGGCGAACACGCCGGCGAAGTGGCCATCCTCTCCGACATCGCCGGCATGGAAGACCACGAAGGTGACATGGATTTCAAAGTCGCCGGCACGCGCAAGGGCATCACCGCGCTGCAGATGGACATCAAGGTGGCCGGCCTGCCGCGCGAGATCATGTCCCGCGCACTGGCGCAAGCGAAGGAAGGGCGCATTCACATCCTCGACAAGATGGATGCGGCGATCTCCACGCACAGCGCCGAGCTTTCCGAGTATGCGCCGCGCCTTTACACGATCCAGATTCCGAAGGACCGCATCCGCGACGTGATCGGCTCCGGCGGCAAGACCATCCGCTGGATCGTCGAAGAAACCGGGACGAAGATCGACGTCGCGGACGACGGCAAGGTGACGATCGCCTCGAACGATGTGACCTCGGCCAACCGCGCCATCGAAATCATCAAAGGTCTTACCGCCTCCGCGGAGATCGGTACGAATTACAAAGGCACGGTCAAGCGCATCGAGCCGTACGGAGCGTTCGTTGAGATCATGCCCGGCCAGGACGGCCTGCTGCACATCTCGGAAATGGCTCACGGCCGCGTCGGCCAAGTGACGGACGTCATGCAGATCGGCGATGAAGTCGAGGTGCAGGTCGTCGGCATCGAGCCGGACAGCGGCAAGATCCGCCTGTCGCGCAAGCCGTTGCTTCCGCCTCCGACGGAAGAAGAGCTTGCGGCCGCCGCAGCGCGCCCACCGCGCCGCGACGGCCCGGGTGGTGGTGGCGACCGCGGAGGCCGCGGCGGTTTCGGCGACCGCGATCGCGGACCGCGTCGTGACGGTGGCGGCGGACGCGGCGGAGATCGCGACCGCGGTCCGCGCCGCGATCACGACCGCCCGCGCCACTCCGGCCCCCGCCCTCACGAAGGCGACCGCGGCCCCCGCTTCAACAGCGACAGCGGCGCCCGCGAAGCCTCCGACGCCCCGAAGACGGGCGGCGGCGACGAGGGCGGGAACTCGTAGTTCGAATCAATCGCATATTTGAAACGCCGCCTTCGGGCGGCGTTTTTATTGTTAGGTTACAATCCGCCCCTCGGTCCTTCCGTTTCAATGAGAGGTACGTAGCTTTGGCTCCCCGGAGTCTCTAACCCATGGTCTATCGACGCACGCTCTTGCCGCTTGCACTCTGTTGTTTCATCGCGACTCCGCTTTTTGCGATCACGCGTTCGTGGAGCGGTGCGACAAGCGCGAACTGGTCGGATCCAACGAACTGGTCTCCTGCCGGTACACCTGCGGCTGCCGATGCGCTCATCTTTCCGGTTGGAGCCCGCCTGAGCATGACGAACGACCTGCCGGCGGGGACGAGCGTCGGACCGATGACGTTCAATGACAACTACATACTTTCCGGCAACGGGCTGACGCTGAACGGAGATGTCGCGTTTCGGCAGAGCAACGGATCCCCAGCCGTCAATGTCATCTTCAACGCGGACATGAAGCTCGCCACGGCAGTGACGTTTGGCTCAGCATCGAACGTTTACAACGGCACGGTGGACGTCAATGGGCAGGCATTGACCCTTGACGAGAGCAGCACGTTCAACGGGGCGGCATCGCTCAATGGACCGCTGAACGGAAGCGGCACCGTAACCATCATCGGCGCAGGCATGTATGTCGGCGGGACAGGAACATTCAGCGGAACGATCAACGGCAGGATGAACGTGTCCGCATCGCTTCCGAATGCGACCGTGAACGGGCCGCTGTCAGGATCAGGGACGGTCGGCAATGCGACGGTAACAGGATCGTTCTCTCCCGGCGATGAATCGCCCTGGATGACGTCCGGCTTCGACAACCATCCGGGAGTGCTGCACACGAAATCGCTCGCACTCAACGCCGGCGCCCGATTCGACCTGCTTCCAGCAGGAGGTTCGGATCAGGTGGAGGTGGTGGGGTCGGTCACGATCGGCGGATCACTGATCATTGACATGCTGAGCGGCTCGCCGGCGACAGGCCAGACGTTTACGATCATCGACAACGACGGAACCGATCTGGTGTCGGGCTCGTTCGCCGGTCTGCCGGAAGGATCGACGATTGCCGTCGGAACTTCCACCTTTGCCATCTCCTATCACGGCGGCGACGGCAATGACGTCGTTCTGACCACCGTGTCCGCGCAAAAGTCGTGGACGAGTGCCGCAAGCACCGTGTGGTCGAACCCGCAAAACTGGAATCCTCAAGCGGTGCCGAGCGCTGGCGAGCCGCTGCTGTTTCCGGCCGGCGTTTTCCCGATCCTGACGAACGATCTTCCGGCCGGGACGACAGTCGGAGCGATGACGTTCAACGGCAATTACACGCTGTCAGGCAACGCCCTGACGCTCAACGGCGATCTGTCGTTTCTGAAGGTGAACGGCTCGCCCGCGGTGTATGTCACGATTAATTCGGACATGAAGCTGGCCACCGCCGTGACGTTCGGATCGGCTTCGAACAGTTACAACGGTGCGATCGACGTCAATGGGCAGACGTTAACCCTTGACGAGAGCAGCACGTTCAACGGGGCGGCATCGCTCAATGGACCGCTGAACGGAAGCGGCACCGTAACGATCATCGGCGCGGGCATGTATGTCGGCGGGACCGGAACATTCAGCGGGACGATCAACGGCAGGATGAACGTGTCCGGATCGCTTCCGAATGCGACTGTGAACGGGCCGCTGTCAGGATCAGGAACCGTCGGCAATGCGACGGTGACAGGATCGTTCTCTCCCGGCGATGAATCGCCCTGGATGACCTCCGGCTACGACAACCATCCGGGAGTGCTGCATACGAAGTCGCTCGCACTCAACGCCGGCGCCCGGTTCGACCTCGCGCCGGGAGGAGTCTCGGATCAGGTGCGGGTAACGGGCGCCGTGACGGTGAGCGGCCCGCTGACGGTCGACATTCTCAGCGGCGCGCCGGCATCGGGCCAGACCTTCACAATCATCGACAACGACGGAACCGATCCGGTGACCGGCACGTTCGCCGGTCTGCCGGAAGGAACGGCGATCGCGGTCGCGACCTCTTCGTTCGTCATCTCCTATCACGGCGGCGACGGCAACGACGTTGTCCTGACGGCGGCGTCCACGCAGAAGTCGTGGACCGGATCGGTGAGCGGCTTGTGGTCGGACGCGCGCAACTGGACGCCCCAGGCCGTGCCGGCAGCGGGTGAGGTCCTGGTTTTTCCGGACGGATCCCGCCTGAGCATGACGAACGATCTTCCGGCGGGGACGCTGGTCGGAGCGATGACGTTCAGCGACAACTACACGCTGTCGGGGAACGCTCTGCTGCTCAACGGCGATCTGTCGTTTCTGAAGGCGAACGGTTTGCCCATCACGTTCAACGTGGATATGAAGCTCGCCACGGCGGTGAGGTTCGGCTCGGCGCCGAACCTTTACAACGGCGCGATCGACGTCAACGGGCGGACATTGACGATTGATCTGAGCAATACGTTCAACACCACGGCATCGCTCAATGGACCGCTCAACGGAAGCGGCACCGTAACGATCATCGGCTCAGGCGTGTACATCGGCGGAACAGGAACGTTCAGCGGAACGATCAACGGCAGGACGAACGTATCGGGTTCGCTTCGGAACGCGGCGGTGAGCGGGCCGCTGTCAGGATCAGGGACGGTCGGCAATGCGACGGTGACCGGACCGTTCTCTCCCGGAGATGAATCGCCCTGGATGACGTCCGGCTTCGACGATCACACGGGAGTGCTGCATACGAAGTCGCTCGCACTCAGCGGCGGCGCGCGGTTCGACCTCGCACCCGACAAGACCTCGGATCAAGTCCAGGTCACGGGGACGGTCGCGGTAGGCGGTCCGCTGACGCTCAACATTCTCAGCGGCGCGCTGGCCGTCGGACAGAGCTTCACCATCATCGACAACGACGGAGCGGATCCGGTCACCGGCACCTTCACCGGAATGCCGGAACGGACCACGTTCGTCCTGGGCGGCCAGTTGACGCGCATCAGCTACCAGGGCGGCGACGGCAATGATGTCGTCCTCTCCGTGCTCGTCGACACCAGCAGCGTACTCACCCAAAACGCCGGTGACACGAAAGTGGGCGAGCCGTGGACACTCACCGATACGGTGAGTAGCACAGCCGGCGTACCGACCGGTTCCGTCTCGTTTACCGCGGATGGAGTCAGCCTCGGCACTGCCGCAGTGGTAAACGGGGTGGCATCTCTCACGATCGCACCGGCCAACGCCGGCACACGCCACGGCATCGCCACGTTCCTCGGTACGGGTCCCTTCCTCGACAGCGTGTCCGCTGTCCTTTCGCATGTCGTCTCTCCGGGCCAGACGACTACCGCACTCACGGCCGATCATCCCAGCAGTGTGTTTGGACAAGCGGTGCACTTCACGGCGACGGTTAGTGCCGTCGCTCCCGCCGCAGGCCAGCCGGATGGAAATGTGACGTTCACGGCCGACGGCACCGCGATCGCGACCGTGCCGGTCGTGAACGGCGTGGCCACGCTGGCGTTCTCTAACCTCTCCGCCGGCACCCACTCCATTGCCTCCACATTCGCCGGCACCGGCAATTTCCTCGGCTCCGTTTCGAACACGATCGATCTTGTTACTGCCAAAGGTCAGACGAAAATTGAGCTCGTTGCCGATCAGCAAAACAGTGTCTACGGACAGACGGTTCGCTTCACGGCGACAGTCAGTGCCGTCGCTCCATCGGCCGGCCAGCCGGGCGGAAATGTGACGTTCCTCGCCGACGGAAACGCAATCGGTACGGTGCCTGTGGTGAATGGAACGGCGGCCTTTGAAATCGCCTCACTTCACGCCGGGCCGAGGTCGATTACGGCGACCTACAGCGGCGACGCGAATTTCAATATGAGTAGCGCGTCTGCATTGCCGCAGTCAGTTGCCAAAGCCGCGATTCGCGTTGATGCGAGCGCGCACAGTGTCCTCCTCGGCGTCTCGCCAGTCATCAATGCGTCCGTGAGCGTTCCGGCACGATCCGACCTCGTTCCGTCAGGGACTGTCACCATCAGCGGCGCCGGCACAAACCTCGGTACTGCGCCGCTCGCGCATGGAGCGGTCAGCTTCACGCTTGCAGCGCTCTCGGCCGGCGATCACACCTTGCTCCTCACCTTCAGCGGCGATTCTGATTTCGAAGCGAGCAGCGCCACTGTGGTTCAAACCGTGACGCTACCGACGATCTCCTGCACAGGCACCCGCGTCCTCGAAGGCAACCACGGCGTCACGACGGCGACGGTCGTGGTCACCCTCTCGTCGCCAGTTCCAGTGACGGTTCGTGTTTCCTTCGCCACGGTGGCCGGCGATGCGAAGGAAGGAGAGGACTTCGAGAAAGCCAGCGGCGTGGTCGAGTTTGCGCCGGGCGAGGTCACCCGCTCCATCGAGCTCCACATCCTCGGAGATACCTCTCCGGAACCGACGGAGACGTTCTCTCTCCTGCTCTTCGACGCCGTCAACGCCACAATCGAGACGCCATCCGCGTCGGTCGCCATCGTCGACGATGACCAGGTGCCGCCAAGACATCGTCCCTCGCGGCCCTAGCGATTGTTTGTGGTAAACATGCGCCCTCGGAGGGAGAGCGCATGAATCGTCTGCTGCGGCTGCTGTGTGTCGCCGGTTTCCTGGTCCCGGTTGCCTATGGGGCAACACCTTCCAAGGTTGCAGCGCCGGCGCTGCCGGATGCATCCATCCTCAAGGGGATGCAGTGGCGCGAAGTGGGGCCGTATCGCGGCGGGCGCGCGGACGCGGTGGTCGGGATCGCCGATCAGCCGAACGTCTACTACTTCGGATCGACCGGCGGCGGCGTCTGGAAGACGACGGACGCAGGACAGTCGTGGAAGCCGGTGTCGGATGGCTTCTTCGGCGGGACGATCGGTGCGGTTGCGGTCGCACCGTCCGATCCGAGCGTCGTTTACGCGGGGACGGGGGAGGAGACCATCCGCGGCAATGTCTCGCCGGGCGCGGGGATGTGGAAGTCGACTGATGCGGGCAAGAGCTGGACGCACATCGGGCTCGATGACTCGCAGCACATTGCGCGCATCCGCGTTCATCCGTCGAATCCCGATCTCGTTTACGTCGCGGCGCTCGGTCATGCCTTCGGGCCGAACGACATGCGCGGCGTGTATCGGTCGCGCGACGGCGGCAAGAACTGGGATCGCGTGCTCTTCGTCAATCGCGAATCCGGCGCGATCGATCTGAACATGGACCCGTCCAATCCGCGCATCCTCTACGCGTCGACGTGGCGCTTCCGGCGCGGCGCGTACTTTTTCGACAGCGGCGGCGAAGGGTCGGCGCTCTGGAAGTCGACCGACGGCGGCGACACGTGGAAAGAGTTGTCGCGCAACAAGGGGATGCCGAAGGGAACGCTCGGCATCATCGGCGTCAGCGTTTCGCAGTCGAATCCGCAGAACGTCTACGCCATCATTGAGGCGAAGGAAGGCGGCGTGTTCCGCTCGCGCGACGGCGGCGACACGTGGGCGAAGACCAGCGACTCCGCCGACCTTCGCCAGCGCGCCTGGTACTACTCGCGGATTTACGCCGATCCGAAGGATGAGGACACGGCCTACGTCGTCAATGTCCGCTTCCACAAGACGAAGGACGGCGGCCGGACGTGGAGCGCGATCAACACGCCGCACGGCGACAATCACGATCTCTGGATCGCGCCGAACGATCCGCAGCGGATGATCGAAGCGAACGACGGCGGCGTGAATGTCACCACCGACGGCGGCGTGAACTGGACCAAGCAGGACAACCAGCCGACCGCGCAGTTCTACCGCGTGTCTGTCGATAGTGACTTTCCCTACCGACTCCTCGGGCCGCAGCAGGACAACACCGCCGTTCGCATCCGCCATCGCAGCGGCGGCGGCGGAATCGGTCCGCGCGATTGGGAGGAGACCGCGGGTGGCGAGAGCGGCTACATCGTGGCCGATCCGAAGAATCCCGACATCGTCTACGGCGGTTCGTACGGCGGCCTGCTGACGATCTATAACCACAAGACCGGCGAGCAGCGCGACGTGAATCCGTGGCCCGACAATCCGATGGGCGCGGGCGCGGCCGACATCAAGCACCGCTTCCAGTGGAACTTCCCGATCTTCTTTTCGCCGAACGATCCGAACAAGGTCTACGCCGCGTCGCAGTATTTGATGGAGTCGACGAACGCGGGGCAGAGCTGGAAGGTGATCAGTCCCGATCTCACGCGCAACGACAAGTCGAAGGAAGGGCCGAGCGGCGGACCGATCACCAAAGACAACACGAGCGTCGAGTACTACGACACGATTTTCTACGGCGCCGAATCGCCGGTGGAAGCGGGCGTGTTGTGGGTGGGCTCCGACGACGGCCTCGTGCACGTCTCCCGCGACGGCGGCGGACATTGGGACAACGTCACTCCGCCGAAAACGATCATGCCCGAATGGATCATGATCAACGAGATCGACGCCAGCCCGACCGACAAGGGCGCGGCGTACGTCGCGGCCACGAACTTCAAGTGGGACGATTTCCATCCGTACCTGTACAAGACGTCCGACTACGGCAAAACGTGGACGAAGATCGTCGACGGGATTCCTGCCACCGAATTCACGCGCGTCATCCGCGCCGATCCAAAGAAGCGCGGTTTGCTCTACGCCGGCACGGAGCGCGGCGTGTGGGTTTCCTACGACGACGGCGGCCACTGGCAATCGCTGCAGTACAAGCTGCCGATCGTTCCGATTCACGATCTGCTCGTACACGACGACGCCCTGATCGCCGCCACGCACGGCCGCGCGTTCTGGATGCTCGACGACCTCGAGCCGCTGCGCCAACTCACGCCGGACGTTGCCGCGAAGCCGGTGTACGTCTTCACGCCGGCCCTGACTTGGCGGACGGCGGGCGGGGGAGGGCGGCCGGGTGGCGGGCAGGGTACGAATCCGCCCGGCGGCGCCATCATTGATTACTACATCCACGATCAAAAGCCCGGCACCAAGGTCTCCATGGCCATCCTCGGCGGCGACGGCAAAGTCATCCGCGAGTACACGGGAACGGTGCAGGCCGAGGCGGCGAAACCGCGCGAGGCGAGTGGAACGGCGGCGGCGACGGCTGCAACTGCAGCGGCCGAAGAGGCGCCGAAGGAAGCGATCAAGTCCGAAGGCGGTGAGGCGGAGGAAGAAGGCGGCGGCGAGGAAGGCGGACGGCGCGGCCGCGATTCGAACAAGCTCACCGACGTCGTCAACGGCCACAATCGCTTCGTCTGGAATCTGCGAACTGCGGAGGCCAAGCGCTTCGCGGGATTGATCATGTGGAGCGGAGGCACGCTCGGACCACGCGTGATTCCGGGAACGTATCAAGCCAAACTGACTGTCGGCGATCAGCCGCCGGTGACGACGTCATTCGAAATCCGCCAGGACCCGCGCAGCACGTCGACTGCTGCCGATCTGAAAGCGCAGTTCGATTTCGTGACGAGCGTCCACGACAAACTCTCCGAGGTCAATGAGGCGGTCGCTCGCATTCGCGAGGTGCGCAAACAGCTCACGGACGTGAAGAAACGCGTGGCCGACAACAAGGCCGTCGTTACCGCGGCCAACGATCTCGACAAGAAGATGACCGCGGTCGAAGAGGCGCTGTATCAGACGAAGAACAAGAGCTCGCAGGATCCACTGAATTATCCGATCCGCCTAAACGACAAGCTGGCCGGCGTCGGCGACTCCGCGGCAACCGGTCCGTACGCGCCGACGGCGCAGCAGATCGCGGTACGCGATGAATTGGTGTCGAAGATCAATATCGAGCTGGCGAAGTTGAAGGCGATCTGGGATACGGATTTGCCGGCGTTCAACAAGCTGGCGGCGGGTGTGCCCGTGGTTAAGTGATGTTGTCATCCTGAGCCGCCGGAGCTTCTTCGGCGAAGCCGAAGAGCGGAGGACGGTCGAAGGACCCCCAACCTGGTAACCCGGGTGGGGCGGGCGTGGATGTAACTTCGATCGCGCGACGCTCCGTTCCCCCGCACTTTCCGGGATAGCAATCAGGGGGACCTTCGACCGTCCTGCGGCGTTCCGCGCTTCGCGCTCCAGCGCCTCCGGCGGCTCAGGATGACAGTGCGGTCCAGCGTCCGTCGTGGGCGCTGGACTCGCGGGCGGCGTCGAGAACGCGCTGTTGCTTGAGGCCGTCCTCGAATGTTGCTGCATTCGCGAGTACGGTGCGATCGCCGTCATCGATCGCGCTTTTCAGCGCTCGGCCGAGGAGGGAGGTGCCGGTGCCGAAGGCGCCGCCGGCGGAGTTGCCGCGTCGGTCGGAGCGGCTGCCTTTTGTCGCGGCGGTGAATGGTTCGCCGCGCATTGCCGTCAAGAGGTCTTCGCCAACGAGACGCATCGCCCCTTCTTCGCCGTGGATCGTGAGCGTGGTCGGCTCGTCGGGTCCCGAGGCGACGGCGCTGAAGGTCATCGACGCGATCGCACCGTTGGCGAGGCGAAGAGCGACGTCGGCGAAGTCGTCGGACGTCACGCGGCGCGTACCGTTTTCGAAGGGACGCTCGTCGATGATCGTGCGCAGCGTTGCCTGCACCGCTTCGATCTCCATGCCGAGGAAGCGGAGCATGTCGACGAAGTGCGAGCCGACGGCTCCCCAGATTCCGCCGCCCTGCTCCGCATCGCTCCACCAGTTCCAGGCGCGCGTTCGATCGCCGCGGCCGGGACTGGCGTAGCGAACTTCCGCGTAGCGAATCGTGCCGAGGTCGGCGATGCGCTCGCGCGCGGCACGGAACGAGGGGAGGAAACGCAACTCGTGATCGATGAGCGCGATCCGATCGGGATGCTTCCGCCCGGCCGCGACGAGTTGCTCGGCTTCGGACGCATTCAGCGCAGTCGGTTTCTCGCAGAGCACGTGCTTGCCGGCGTCGAGCGCGGACGTCGCCATCTGCAGATGTTCCGAGGGTGGCGTGACGATGGTGACGAGATCGATGTTCGACGCGATCAGCGAACGCCAATCGTCGAACGGCTCGACGTCGAGCTCGCCGGCGATCTTTCGCGTCCGTTCGGCGTTGTGCCCGGCGATGGCGACGACGTCGAGTCCCGCCTCGCGGAACGCAGGCACCTGCACGCGCGCGCCCCAGCCGGTGCCGATGATTCCTACACGGGCCATTGGCGCAGTCTAGGTTGCTTCCGCGGCCATCGGCGTGCCGAGTCCGCAGAAAAGGCCGACCATGTCGAGCAACTCGGCGACGTGAAACGGCTTCTCCAGGATCACGGCCGGCTTCAGATCTTCGTCACTCGCGTCGAGTTTGTAGGCGGAGATGATGATGACCGGCGACTCCTTGCGGTGGCCGCGGAACCAGCGCAGCCACTCGCGGCCGTCCATGCGCGGCATGGCCAGATCGAGGATGACCAGCATGATGTCGGGGTTCTGCTCGACGATGGGAATGGCGTCCTGACCGTCGGACGCGGTGAGGACTTCGAAGCCGTACGGCAGCAGGAGATCGCGATAGGCGGCGACAAGGGCCGTATCGTCGTCGATGACCAGCAGCTTGCGGAGTTTGAAGGGGGTACGCCGCGCTCGAATGCTCACCTGCGCTCCGTGAATCCTAGAAGGTCCGTGATCGAAGGCGTGATGTGCAAGTGGCGTACCGCACGGGACCGTAGGCCATGAAAGAATCGCATTGATGCTCGACGTCTCGGTGACCAACATCGCATTCGCGAACTTGCGCGACGTAACCGCAACCTTTCCGCGATCAACGCACACCGCAATCGTGGGCCCGGCGGGAGGCGGAGCGACGACGTTGTTGCAGATTATCGCCGGCGATCGGAAGCCGCAATCGGGTGAAGTCCGCATCGGATCGCGCGACGTCACCAGCCTCAAGCGCGCGCGTCGTCCCTTGCTATACACGACCTCGGCCATCGACGCTCCGTCACGCTGGTCCGTTCGCCATCTGCTCGTTGCCGCGGCACGGCAGCGGACGATCGATCGCGAGGACCGGCAGCATGAGATCGAGCTGGCGGCAACGAAGTGGAACCTGTTACTCGATCGCCGCCTCGACACGTTGTCGTCGACCGAGAGAACGCGCGCGAACCTCGCGCGGATCGAGGTTCTCAAACCGGCGATCCTGATCGCGGACCGCATCCTCGAAGGGGTGAATCCATCGGAGAACCTCGCGGACGAGTTTTACCGAACGCTGCGCGTGATGGGGACGACGGTCATCACCGCGCCGTCGTCGATCATCGAACTGGGGGCGATCGATCGCGTGATCGTGCTCGATGGCGGGCGCATCGTGCAGGAGGGGGTGCCGTCGGAGGTTTATGGGAATCCGCGCAGCGAAGCGGCGGCCGCAGCGACGGGGGATGTGAGCGTCGTGCCGGTGACGATTCGCGGCAATGTCGTCGAGTCGATCATCGGATCGTGGGACGTTGATCCGCCACCGTTTCAGGGAAGCGGAATCGCGTTGATCCGGCCGGACGATTTCTCCGTCGCCGCGGCGGGGGAGGAATCGGACTTGATCTTCAGCGTCGAAGAAGCCAGCTTCTATGGCGGCGCGTGGCACGTGCGGGGAGTGCTCAGCGGCGCGTTCCTGCTGCGCGTGACGATCCCCGGCAATGTCGCGATTCACAAGGGGAAGTTGATGGCGCTTCGTTACGATCCGTCGCGGTTCCGTTTGTTGGCGAGATGAAATCAACCACAGAGACACAGAGAAAATCTCTCTGTGATCTCTGTGCCTCTGTGGTTTAGCGGTTTTTTCGACCGTTCGCGCGAGGACGAAGCTGTTGCTGCTGCGCGCCGAAGCGTTCCAACTGGCTGCGCATCCGATCCCATTGCGAGTCGTTGAGCACGGCGCGCATGTCGACCAGCATCATCAACTCGCGTTCGAAGAGGCGCGTGCGCGCGTCCGACAAACGCTGCGCGTCGCGGCGGATCGTGGCGCGGTCGAGCTGCGATTGATCGAGGTCGCCGCGTAGAGCGATGTTCTGCTTCTCCACTTCACCGCGAAGGTCGATCAGGTCGTTCGACGCCGTCCGGAAGGCCGCCTCCAACTTATTTTGCTGCTCCTCGGAGAGATTCAAACTCTGCACGATTTCCGGCCGGCGCCACCACTTGCCAGGCGGAAGATTCTGCGCGAACGCCGAGGTGGCGAAAACGACGGTGAGCGCAGCAAGAACGGCGATGCGCTTCACAGCGAGCTCCCTCGATTGGACGTCGTCTTGTTGTCAGGCACCCACGACTCCCACTCCACGACGTTATGGAAATCTTTCAGTTCATCGGACTGCCAGGCATCGTGGATGTCGGCCGCGGACGGAGCCGGCGCGGTCTGCGCAACGACAGGCACAACCTTCACGATCGGCGCCGGCTGATGCTGAACGGGCTTGACGCTTTCGTAGACGACCGCGCCGCCGAGGAAGAACGACAGGATCGCCGCGGCGGCGACGCGCAACATGCGGCTGGCGCTGGCAGCATGCGACTGCTGCTTGTCGATGCTGCGCATGATCTGCAGCCGCTGGCGCGTCCAGAACGTGGCCGGCTTCTCGGTGTTGCACGATGCCGCTTCGCGCAGCTTCTGCTCCAACCGTTCGTAGCGCGCGGCGCACTCGCGGCAATCCGCGAGGTGCATCATCACCGGCATCGATTCGCCCGGTTGTGTGTAGTAGGTCTCGAGTAAATCTGCTTCGTTAAAGTGCTTCATCGAAAACTCCCTCTCTCTTCGTCACCCACTCGCCGAGTTCTTTGCGGACCTTGTGGATGGCGCGGAACAGATGCGCCCGGACCGTTCCGGAGCGCAACCCGAGGAGCTCTGCAATCTCCTCGAGTGAATGATTCTCATAGTGTCGCAGACGGAAGATGATTTTCTGCTGCGACGATAACGTGCGCTCGGCGCGGAGAATGGCCGCGCGAAGCTGGTGGGACATGAATAAGCGTTCGGCGTCGGGTTGCTCGTCGACCGGCTCGATCGCGTAGATGCGGTCGTCGCTTTCGGCGTCGTCGTGCGAAAAGATGCTCACGAACTTGCGGCGCCGCAGCCAGTCGCGCGAACGGTTGATGGCGATGCGTGTCAGCCACGTTTCCAACTCCGCGCGGCCTTGAAACTTTCCGAGGTGCGTGTAGGCCTGAATGAAGGTGTCCTGCGTGATCGTGTCGGCCTCGGTGTCGTCGCGGGTGATGGCGTAGGCGACGCGATAGATCTTGCGCTGGAACCGGTCGACGAGGATTCCGAACGCTGCTCCGTCGCCGCCCAGCGTGCGCGCGATGAGCTCCTGGTCGGACGGCGCGGATTCGCTGATCGGATTCACTCGGAATGTCGCCACGGTACCCACGACCCTTTGGACGGCTGTCCGCCGCCCGCGTTTACGCGATTATGATGCCCCTTGCAAAAGCCGGCACGGCCGGCAGCGTTGGCTGCCCAAGGCTCCGCCGCCAGTGGCGTGGGCAATGTTAAGCCCGGTCATGTCCCGAGCGTGCTGGTCGTCCACGCAGCCATGGCATCGGTCTCGGTGCTTTTCGCGATCAACTACATCATCTCGAAGCTCGGAATGCATGTCTTCAACCCGCTGACATTCGCGTACTTACGCGTGCTGGCGGCGGCCGTCATCCTCAACACGGTGCTCCGCGAACGGAACGCCGCCCCGCTCGAGCCCGGCGATGGATGGCGGCTCTTCCGCTTCTCGATCCTCGGCGTGGTCATCAATCAGACGCTTTTCCTGGCCGGCCTCGCGATGACGACGGCGCATGCGGCGGCGATCCTGATCACGACGATCCCGATTTTCGCGCTGGCCGCCGCGATTGCCCTCGGGCGCGAGTTTCCGACCGCGACAAAGGTCGGTGGCATCGCCCTGTCCGCCGCAGGCGCGATCGTGCTGGTCGGAGCAGAGGGCCTCAGCGGAACCGCGAAATCGCTCCTCGGCGATCTCATGATCGTCGGCAACTCGCTCTCGTACGCGCTCTACCTCGTCTTCTCCAAGCCGGCCATGGCGCGGATGTCCGCCCGCCGCGTGATCTCGCGGATGTTCGCGATCGCATCGATCGTCATGCTCCCGATCGCCGCCTGGCCGATGCTGCACGAGCCGTGGCGCGCGATTCCGCCGAACGCATGGTGGTCGCTGGCATTCGTGATCGCCGGCCCGACCATCGCCGCGTACCTGATGAACGCCTGGGCGCTGAAGTATGCGGAGAGCTCGGTGGTCGCCGCATACACGTACCTGCAGCCCGTCTTCGCGGTCATCCTCGCCGCGATTTTTCTACAGGAACAGATTCGGCCGATCGCATTGCTTGCTGGCGCGATGATCGTGGCTGGCGTGTATGTCTCCGGAAGGCCTTCACGCGGAGCCGCGGAGACGCGGAGACGCTGAGAGAGACTTAACTCCGCGTCTCCGCGCCTCCGCGTGAAAGCCTTACTCCTCGATCCAGGTCCCGTGATATCGCACCGGCGGCGGCACCAGCGAGGTCCGCAGTCCCCGCACTTCCGGCTTCTGAAGCACAAAGAAGCGTTCGTGGAACAGCGTCGCCAGCGGCGCTTCGCGGATCACCATCTGGTTGAGCTGCCGGTAAATCTCCGCGCGCCGTTCGGGATCGTTTGCGCGGCGCGCCTCATCGATCTGCGCGTCGACCTCCGGCCGGTGATAGTAGAAGCCGCGGATCGAGTGCGCCTCGCTGTGGAAGAAGACGTAGAAGAAATTGTCGGAGTCGGGGAAGTCCGCGTACCAATTGCCGCAGAAGAACATCCCGTGGCCCGGCTTGGACAACGGCTTGCGCGCTTCGACCGCGGAATGCATCGTCACGTTTACGTCGATGCCGATCGCCGCGAGATCCTCGACGATCAGCGGAAGCTGGCCGGAGTTGTTGAACTCATCCGTGTCCCACGTGCGGTACTCGACGCGCAGTCCACCGCTGACGCCGGCCTGCCGCATCAACGACCGTGCGCGTTCCGGATCGTGTTCGATGCCGCGCAGGTTCGCGTCGTAGCCGAGGAGGCCGGGAGGCAGCAGCGACTTCGCCACCACACCGAGTCCGGCGAAAACGCGTTCGTTGATGCGGTCGCGGTTGATGGCGTGATTGATCGCCTGCCGCACTTCCACGCGGTTGAACGGCGCCACCGTGCAGTCGTAGCCGAAGTACGACGTGTGCAACTGGATCGTGGTCAGCATGTACGGCGCGATGCGCGGATCGGCGCGGAGCTCGCTGACGATGTTCAGCGGTACGCCGTGCGCGACATCCACCTCGCCGCGCAAAAACGCCTCAGCCATATCGCGGAAGCTGCGCAGGTCGAGCCGGAACTCCAGCTCGTCGAGATGCGGGATACCCGGCACGTAGTAGTCGCGATTGCGCTGCACGCGAACGCGCTCGCCCTCCGTCGCCTCGGCCAGACGGAACGGGCCAGCGCCGACCGGATGCAACCGGAATCGTTCCGGATCGCGCGCTTCCTCGGCCGGAATGATCGCCGCTTCGTGCATCGTCAGCAGCGACAGGAAAAACGCCAGCGGCTCGTCGAGGATGATGTCGACCGTGTGTTGATCGCGGACCTGAATGCCGGACAGCGTGCGCGTACGGCCCGCGATCACATCCGCCGAGCCGCGCACTTCGCGCATGATCCAGCTCGATGCCGAATTCAACTCAGGCAGCAGTAGCCGCACCAGCGCGTCGTGGACGTCTTTCGCTTCGAGCGTGCGCCCGTTGTGGAAACGCACGCCGCGGCGCAGGTGGAAACGGTAGACGTGTCCCTGCTCGAGGATCTCCCACCGTTCGGCGAGTCCGGGAATCAGCTCCGCGCCTTCGCCGTACATGACCAGATGCGCCTGAATCGTCTTCGAGATAAACCCCAGCGCGGCGGAACTGACGTTGATCGGATCGAGCGTCAGTTGCTGCCACAGCACCGTCGCCGTCGTCAGTTTGCCACCCTCGGTGGGCGTCGGCAGCGTGAAGCGGTCCAACTCCGAATTCAGCAGCGTCGACTCATGCGACAGCGTGTTCGCCATCTGATTCAGATCGCCGATCGACACGTTCGACTCGCGCGTGGCCTGCTGGATCACGCTCATCGCCTTCACGATGGCCGAGCTTTCGGTGGCAAGCACCGAGGTTGATTCGAGGACGTTCTGCACGAGGCCCATGATGTTTTCCATGGCCCGGCTGATGGCGCGGCTGCCCGTTTCCTGCTCCGACATCGCGCGCTTGAGGTGCTTGGTGTAGTCGCGCACCATCGACGTCTGCTCGCCGACTTTGCGCGCCGTCTGCGATTGCTGCTGTGTCGCGCTCGCCGTCTGCTGCACCATCTTCGTCACTTCTTCGATGGCCGCCGTGGCCGCCTTGCTGCCGCGCGACTGCTCGTCGGTCGCGCGCGCAATCTCGGCGATCGAGTTCGTCGACCGCGCGGTCATGTCGAGGATCTTGTCGAGCGTCTGCTCCGCGCGCGCCGTCAGCGCGACGCCGTCGAACACACGATCGCTGCTGATCGTCATCTGTTCGGCGGCGCGATCGACGGCGCGCTGCACGTTCTGAATCAGCGTGCGGATCTCGTCGGTCGATACCGAGGTGCGTTCGGAGAGATCGCGGATCTCGTCGGCGACGACCGCGAATCCCTTGCCCCGCTCGCCCGCCTGCGCGGCGATGATCGCCGCGTTCAGCGCGAGCAAATTGGTCTGCCCCGCGATCTCGTCGATGACGCGAACGATTTCGCCGATTTCCTGCGACCGATTGGCGAGCTCGCCGAGCGCGGCTTTCGCCTCATCGACGGCTACCTGAATTTTGCGCATCCCTTCGACAGTGCCGCTGACGGCGACGCGCCCTTCGCTGGCAGCATCCTTCACGTACCGCGCGAGCTCCGCCGATTGCTTCGCGGACTTGCCGATCTCCTCGGTGGTCGCATTCATCTCCACCATCGAGCTGGCAGTCTGCGTCGCGAACGACGAGAAGCTTTCCGTGTTCGCAGCGACCTGCGAGATCGACGCGCTCATCTCTTCGAATGCCGACGACGTTTGCTCGACGAATTCGGCCAGCGTGTCGGCGATGCGGCTCACTTCCTCGATCGACGCCGACATCTCCAGCACCGAGGTCGACGTCTCCTCGGCATTCGCGGAGAGCTCCTCCATCGACGTGCGAACGTTGTTGATGGTCTGGTCGATCTGGCCGACGGATGCCGAGGTCGATTCGGTGGAGACGAGTTGCTCGCCGGCGCCGCGCGCGAGCACCCGCGAACGTCCGCTGATCTGACCGCTGGCAGTTGCGACGTCGGTGGCCAGCTGCGCGAAGCGGCGCATCGTCCGCTCGAGATTCGAGACCAGCGCGCGCAGCGCTGCAGACATCCGCGTCGACTGCGTCGCCAGTTGAATTTCGCGCGCCGCGAGCGAGAGATCGCCGGCGGTGATGCGGTTGAGAAGCTGGATCGACGAGTCGCGGCGCGCGAGGACGGAGCCGAGCCACCACTGAAATGCCGCGACCGTGATTCCGCTGGCCAGAAGCGCGGCGAGCATCGACGGCCACCACATCGCGAACGTCATCCCCGGCACCAGCAGGAGGAAGAGCGCGAACAGCGTGAAGCAGGCAACGATCAGAACCCACATCTGCTGGGCACGCCCGAAGTGTCTCAGGTTCATAGAGTTCCCGTCGCCGAAGTGGCCGATGCTACCATGCGCCCGAGTGAACGACTACTTCGCGGCGCGGCGCGCGCTGATCGACGAAACCCTCAAAAACATCGCCCTCCGCGCCGGCGCCCCGAAGCCGCTGGCCGATCCTCTCAAGCGCGCGCTGACCTCATCCGGCAAACGCGTTCGCGGCGTTTTGCTGATGGCAGCAGGGGAGGCGGCGGGCTGCAAAGCGGAGAAACTCGCGGACGCCGCGGCGGCGATGGAGATGATCCACGCGTCGTCGCTGATCCTCGATGACTTGCCGTCGATGGACGATGCGCTCCTCCGCCGCGGACAGCCGACATTGCATCGCGAATTCGGCGAAGACCTTGCGATCCTCTCCTCGGTCGCGCTTCTCAATCACGCGTACGGACTCGTCGCGAAGAACTACGCGGCGCTGACCCCGCGCCAGTGGCCGATGCTGCAGGTGATCAAACGCGTCGTCGATGCCGTCGGTTGGGACGGCACCATCGCCGGCGAAGCAGTCGATCTGCACAGCGAAACGTCGCGCCTCGATTTCGACACGCTCGAGTTCATCCACTCCCGCAAAACCGGCGCACTCTTCGTCGCCGCCGCCGCCGTCGGCGCGATGCTCGCCAACACCTCTCCCGCCGCCCTCGGCCGCATCGAGATCTTCGCCAAGAACCTCGGCCTGGCCTTCCAGATCACCGACGACATCCTCGACGTCGTCGGCAGCCCCGAACAACTCGGCAAAGACGTCGGCAAGGACGCCGACCGCCTGACGTTCGTGAAACTCGCCGGGGTGGATGGGGCAAAGAAGCTGAGCGACGAACTCGTCGAAACGTCGCTGTCGTCGATCAGCAACCTCGGCCCCGCCGCCGCCCCGCTGCGCGACCTAGCCACGATCGTTCGCGACCGAACGTCCTAAGGCTTTTCACGCGGAGCCGCGGAGCCGCGGAGACCAAAGCGCCTTTCTCCGCGTCTCCGCGCCTCCGCGTGAAACCGTCCCCTTTAGCAAAACCACCAAACCTGGTCTTCAACTTGCACTCCGCCGGTAGCATTACTACCGGATTTGGAGGCTTTTGATGTTCGACCGTCGGATCCTCGTTTGCGTCGCTCTTCTCCTGATCGCCTCGGCAGCGTCCGCGCAAAACCCCACCGCCACCCTCACTCTGACCGATACCGCGCGTACCGCCAGCGCCAGCGGCGGACCGTTCTTCGTGCCGAACGAGACGTACACCGCGGCCCTTGTCCTCGAGCTGGCCGGCATGGGGAACTCGGACAGCTTCATCTGCGACACGCTGGCGAATCCCTGCTTCGTCGTGCAGCTGAACGTGTCGCTCCCCGCCGATTACGCGCAGCTCCATCCGACCGACCGGATCCGCGTGACGCTCGGCTGGGATCCGCAGGCCAGCGATCTCGACATGCACATCTACACGCCCCCGTACGACACCGCGTCCGGCGCTCCGTTCCGCAAATCGCGCAACAACCCGCCCGCACCCGAGTCGACCGAGTTTCCGGTGACATCCGGCACGAGCACGTACCGCGTGTTTGTCGTGCCGTCGATTCCTGCCGCGGTTTCCGCAACCGTCACCGCATCGCTGATCACCGGACCGACGCCGACGCAGAGCACGACCGTGAAACTCGGCGGACCGACTTTCGCCAACTACACGCCGCCGCCGGCCGTCTCGACGCGCACCGAACAGGCCCACGAACCGACCATGGGCGTCGACCTGGCCACAAACAAGGCCTACATGCTCTTCAACTTCGACGTGCTCGAAGCGTCGTTCGACGACTCCACCAGCCCCGCCGGCGCCGCGTGGCGCAACCTCGGCACGGGCGGCGCGCCGACGACCGCCGATCCGTTCATGACCATGGATCAGCATCGGCTCCCCGACGGCAAAGCGAACCAGCGCGTCTGGATCGCGCAGCTGCTGGCGGCGTCGAGCTACATCGCCTACACGGACAGCTCCGGCAACGCCAACACGTGGACGCGGTCGCTCACGGGACCGGGCCAGGTGCATGGCGTCGACAATCAGTCGATCGCCGTCGGCCCCTATCCGAACAACACCAAGCCCGCCACCGCGCGCGTCGGCGCCGACTACCCGCACGCGATGTACTACTGCTCGCATGAAGACGTGAACGCGTTCTGTTCCCGCAGCGACGACGGTGGCCAGACGTTCAATCCCAGCCGGCCGATCTTCCCGATCACCGACGGCTGCGGCAACCATGGCCACGTGAAAGTCGGCGCGGACGGCACGGTGTACGTCCCGATGAACAATTCGTGCGAAGGCCACGAAGGCGTTTCACTTTCGATCGACGCCGGCGAGACGTGGCACTACATCACCGTGCCCGCGACGTCCAGCGGCCGCTGGGATTCGTCGATCGCCATCGCCAACGACGGCAAGACCATCTGGTACGGCTACGGCGAGTCGGGCGACGACCGTCCGATGATCATCAAAGGAACGCTCGACAAGTCCGATCCCGCCAACCCGACCATCCTCTGGCAGGAGCCGGCCACCGACGTCGGCGCACCGGCCGGCCTGACCAACATCGTCTTCCCGACCGTCGTGGCGGGCGATCCCGGCCGCGCCGCCTTCATCTTCCACGGCACGACCACCGAAGGCGATTCCGGCGACATGGCCTCGTTCCCCGCCACCGCCGAGTGGTATCTCTACGCTGCCACGACCTTCGACGGCGGCGCGACGTGGGAACTGAACAACATTACGCCGAACGACCCGACGCAGAAGGGTTCCATCTGCGACCGCGGCACGTTCTGCAGCAATACGCCCGACGACCGCAATCTCCTCGACTTCATGGACGCCGACATCGACGGCCAGGGTCGCATCATCGTCGGTTACGCGGACGGCTGCGTCGACGCGTGCGTCAGCGGCGGCCCGGGCACGTTCAGCAGCCGCGGCTACATCGCGCGACAGGTTACCGGCAAGCGGATGCTCGCCGCATTCGATCCGCCGCCGCCGAGCGCCTTCCCGGCCAGCCCGTCGCTGACCGGTTCGCGCAATCCGCTGAGCGTCAATCTGAACTGGACCGCTCCCGCCGCCGGCGCGTCGCCGATCACCGGCTACACGCTCGAGCGGGCCGAGAACAGCGGGTCGTTCCGCGTCGTGGCGAAGCTGACCGCGGCGGCGACGAAGTACGACGACACCACCGCGATCGCCGCGAGCTCGACATATCAATATCGCGTGTCCGCCGTGAATCTGAACGGCACCGGCACGCCGAGCAACGTCGTCGCGCCGCCGCTTCCGACAGAAAACATCTGCGTCGCTCCCGGCCTCACGGTTGCGAAGGACGGCACCGGCGACACCGTCTCCGTCGTCACCGTCCTCGGCCAGTCGCCGGGCGCGCCCGTCCCCCCCGCCGCCGATCTGACGTTGCTGACCGCAAGCGAGCCGTATCTCACCGGCGGCCAGCTCTCGATGACGTTCCAACTCAAGACTGCGTCGACCGACGGTTCGCTCCCGCCGAGTTCCGTCTGGTTCACGTCGTTCCGGAACAGCGCGAACGCAGCCTACGCCGTGCGGATGATCACCGACTCCGCTGGCACGCCGCGCTTCGAATCGTACAAGGTGAAGGCCGACAGCAACGGCAACTACCGCGGCGACTTCGTCGACGGAACGCCCGTTCCCGCGCTGGCGGGCAGCGGCTACGCGCCGGCCACCGGCGTCATCACGATCATCGTCCGCGCCAGCGATATCGGCGTGACTGCCGCCGGCCAGAGCATCACCTCGCTGCTCTCCATTTCCTCCGCGCAGCCCGGCGGCGTCCTCTCGCAGCCGCTCGACCTGATGCCCGACAACGGCATCGGCGCCGGCTCGGTACAGACTGTCCCGGTATCGCAGTGCGGTCCGAATCGCGCGCCGGTGCCGGTCCTCACCGCATCATCCATCGGCCCGCGGAAGAACCTCAAGATCCACTTCGACGCGTCGAACTCCTTCGACCCCGACGCCACGTCAACCGATCCACAACTCCGCGACACGATCGTCAAATACGTCTTCGACTTCGGCGACGGCTCCGCCCCCGTCGCAACGACGACCCCGACGATCGATCACCAGTACCAATCCGGAGGCCAGTACGGCGCAACTCTCCGCGTCCAGGACTCCCGCGGCAAAGCGAGCGACGGCACCGCCGTCAAGCAGATCTGCGAGAAGTGCATGAAGTGAGGTAGACGCAGTTCCGTGGGTGGGGCCGATCTCGGCCCCGCCCACGTTCCTCGTGAAGACGCTTCGAATCCATGAAGACCGCTGATATCGAGGATGCGACGAACGCGGGAAACGCGACAACGAACGCTCGCATATAGCGAAGTCCCTCGGAATGAACCGCCGAGCGCCCGGCATTTACACCCCCGCTCGCGCGTGGTATTTTCCGCGCCCGCTTCTCGCCCACCCCTCGGGCCCAGGTAGCTCAGTTGGTAGAGCAGAGGACTGAAAATCCTCGTGTCGGCGGTTCAATTCCGTCCCTGGGCACCACTTAAGAAATTACTCTTCTTGGCGCGTGCGCATGCAAACGTGATCGCGCGCTCTGCTAAGAACGACTTACGGCGTTCCGCTACGATAGAAGCGTGGTAGCGAACGTTGGTAACGATCTCACCCGCCTTCTAACGCTCTGGCGCGAGCACTATCCCAAGCGCGCAACCGGAGGCTGGTGGTCTCTGGCCGGCTTCTCTTATCAGGCTGCCGTGTTTCTCGCGCGCTTCTTTCAGAGGATCGAGGAGGGAGGGTACGAGCCGGGAGAGCTGGCTGAACTCGAGAGCCTTTCCGACATTGTCTGTCCGTCTGACCGGCTCCTTCGACTGATTCAGGTCAAAAGGACACTCGACGTCAGAGCGATGCGCTCATTCCTGGAAGAGGCGTACTTCGTGACGCAGCTTTGCCGCGACGAGCTTCCCGAACTGCTCCCACAGCTGTGCTTCCAGGTTGGCTGCCGAACGAGAATCACTCCTCAGAACCCGGCCGACGTGCCGATGTCCGAGGTTCTCGACGACGGCGATGAAGCCTGTTGGAAGGAGATGCTCGGCCGCATCGACGCGGCGAATCCGGTGCTGGAGTCGCGTGATCCGCTCGATGAGCTCAGCATCGTGTTCTGGAGCACCGGTATTCGCGATAGCGCGGCACTCCTCGAACGACTGATGGGGAGGCTCCTGTCAAGTTTTCTGCTCGAGGGGCCGGATCAAATGCGATCCCTCGGCCGCGAGCTGTGGAGCTTGTATGTTGCCGCGGAACGACGCAACGAGTGGAAGAGGATCGGTCGGGTGCTGACGCCGGAGCATGTCCGTCCCGATTCTGACGCCACGGCCGATCGCCGCGTGCTTGCCGGACACACACCAAAGCTCGAGCACTTGCGAAAAGGCTTTTTCCGCGATCGTCCGGCAGTGTTGGCGGCGGTGCGGGAGCGTATCGACACCTGGCTTTCGGATGTGGAAAGCGAAGAGCTGATCAGCGCGGTACCGGTGTTCTGGATTGCCGGCCGGTCGGGTGAGGGGAAATCGGTGTTGCTGCTTCAGGTGGTAGCCGACCTTCTCAACCGAGAAACAAGTCCGGCTCTACTGCAAGTGACGCCTCAGGAGGTTCAGGATCTAGTCTCGCTTTCTTCGAAATGGCCGCCGCCAACAGGATCGAACGGACCTCCCCTGATCGTCGTGGATGACATCTACGACCTGCACGACCGCGACGCGTGGGAACAGACGGTACGCGAAACGTGCACGTTGGCCACGCCGCCCATTGCCCTTCTCACCTGCGGACCGACGGAACAGTTTGAGCAGTTCAAAGGCCGGCTTCCGGAAGTCTTCGAAGTTACCCCATTCGAATTGCCTCGACTTAGCGCGGATGAGGCCGATGAGTTCGTTGCGTGGTACGGCGCGCGCAGCGGCAATTCACGCGATCCTGCTTCGCTCACGTATGAGAATCCCCTCCTCGTCCAGCTCATGTTCGAGCTTGCGCAGAACGAGCGAATGTCTGAGTTCGCGCAACGATTTCGCCGGCGCTTACTCCACGATGGCGTTTTCGACACAGCGCGCACGATCGTCGCCGCGACGGCGATGTACCTCGATACCCCGCTCGCTCTCGTTGCCGACTCGCGAGTGCTTGATACGCTGGAACGACTTTGTAGAGACGATCAGCTCCATTTCCGAATCGATGGCGGCCCGCGCGCCGCAGTGCGGCTCGCGCATCCCCATCTCGCCTGGCTGCTTTTCCGGGACTGGGTGCAAGCGCCTGAGACGCTCGAAAAGGCGTTGGCACGTGAGCTTCACAACGTGCTGAGAATCCGTGCTGCCGATGCCACGGAGCTCTTCCCCTTCTGGCCGATTCGCGTTCTCCTCGGAACGACGCATTTGGGGACCGTCGGGGTCGGTGAATCGCCCCAGATCGCCGACCGCAGAAAAGTCATTCGTGAGATTTACCGCCTGCAACTGGAAACGGCCGGCGGAAGCGTCGACCCGCGAGCGCTGCCAGTATGGCTCGAACTGGAGATGAAGATTGCGGACCTAGCTTTGAGTCCGAGCCCACTGTCGGAGGCAATCCAGGCAATGGAGCGGCCGGACATAGCAAGCACTCTTCCGGGAACCATCGCGGCGTGGGTCTGGCTTCTCGCGGAGGCGAAACCTGCCGAGCGGGATCAGCTTCAGAACGCAGCCGGCCGTTTCTTGCGACAGAACGCGACGAACCCAAATGTCGCCTCCGCGTTACTCAGAATCCAGTCGCAGTCGGGTCAGCCCGACAAAGCCCTTCGCCTCGTGCTCGATTGGTTGAATGAGAACCAATCGAATCCGCAAGCGCATCGCGTAATGGCACTGTTGTGGGTTGCGAATCCGTCTAATCCCGAAGTGAGTCTGACAGCATTGCGTTGGTTGGACGCGAACGCTACTGACCCTGGAACTTTCCTACTTCTGAACACCTGCATCGTCGCAAGCTCATCTGACTCCGGCGTGCGCCAGCGGGCAACGCAGTGGCTGGATGCAAACGCCTCGCATCCCTCCGCTCACGAGATTCTGAGATCGTTACTTGCTGCAAACCCGGCCGACGCGGGCGTGCGCCAGCGCGCAACACAGTGGCTGGATGCGAATGCGTCAGATCCTTCCGTGCACCAGCTTTTGATGTCGCTTATGGCTGTCAGTCGATCTGATTCCGACATACGCCAGCGTGCGACGCGGTGGCTGGATGCGAATGCCGCTCATCCTTCCGTTCCCGAGTTTCTGCGAAGGTTGATCGCTGCAAACCCATCTGACTCTGACGTACGCCAGCGCGCCATGCAATGGCTCGACGTGAACGCTTCGCACTCCGGGGCTCGGGAGCTCCTCCGCTCGCTGATCGCCGCAAGCCCATCAGATGCCGAGACTCGGCAGCGCTCAATGCGGTGGCTCGACGCGAACCCTTCGCACTCCGGAGCGAATGAGATCCTGCGCTCGCTGATCGCCGCAAGCCCATCTGATGCCGAGGCTCGCCAGCGCTCAATGCGGTGGCTCGACGCGAACCCTTTGCACTCCGGAGCGCATGAGCTCCTGCGCTCGCTGATCGCCGCGAATCCGACGGATGCCGATTTCCGAATGCGCGGGATACAGTGGCTGGATGCGAACAAATCGCATTCGAGTGCGCATGAGCTCCTGCGCTCGCTGATCGCCGCGAATCCGACGGATGCCGATTTTCGAATGCGCGCGATGCAGTGGCTGGATGCGAACAAATCGCATTCGGGTGCGCATGAGGTGCTGCGTTCGCTGGTCGTCGCGAACCCGAATGATGCCGATTCCCGATTGCGCGCGATACAGTGGATTGACCCAAACGCCTCGCAATCCGGAGTCCACGAGCTCCTTCGCTCGTTGATCGTCGCAAACCCATCCGATGCGGAGGTCCGCCAGTGCGCCATGCGGTGGCTCGATGCCAATGCCTCGAAATCCGGAGCCGCTGAGATCCTTCGCTCGTTGATCACCGCGAACCCATTAGATGCTGAAGCGAATCTGCTTGGAATGCATTGGCTGGAGGCGAACCCTTCGCATAAGGATGCACATCGAGTGATCGCCTCTCTTCTTTCAGCGAACCCCACGGATGCGGATATTGAGCGTCAGGCCATCCGCTGGTTGGACTTGTGTACCGTACAGCAGCACGCGTATCGGTTGATCGCGTTGTTGGTCACTGCACATCCGACCGACGCGGCGTTACGGCTGCGTGCGACGCAGTGGATGGACGCCAACCCCGCGTATGCCGCCGAGTTACTGAGAAGGCTGATCACCGGTTCGGGCGACGCATCGTGGATGAAGCGCGGCAGCGAGTACGTAGCGGACGCCGCTTCGCTGCATCCGGAGCAAATCCTCGTCGCGCTTCTTACCGTAAGCCAGGGGGCGCAGCAGTACGTAAATCTTGCTCTGAATTTCACCCAACGCTGCGACACGAGCAGGCGGCGTGCTTATGTTCTCAGTAGTCTTTCGCGCGTTCTTATCGACAATGTGCCAGCTGCCATAACCTACCTCCGCGGAACCGCAGACGCGTCGAGAAAAAAAGTCGTCCGCGATTCCATCTCACATGCTATGAAACAGGAAGGCACGCTGGCCACGGCGGCAGTCGAAGCCCTGGGGATTTTGGCCCGCGAAGTTCCCGAGCACGTGCCGGCCATTCTCATCAGAGTGCTTCAACTGGGCGCAAGCGTCGCCGATGTGGACGCATTCGTGGCCCGTTGGCTATCGGCAAACTTTCGCCGCGAAGGCTATGGTCGAGTGAAGCGTGCACTTCAGGATCGTCCCGATATGGTTGCGCGCTTGCGCGCGCTGCCTGATCTGGCGCGCCAAGTCCTTAGCGATCTTGCCGAGTCTGGCCTTACGCCGCGCATCAGCGTCGCCCCACGGCCCTCGCCACCGCCCCGCATTACTCTCCCGAAAGCAGGAGAACGCGTCGAAGCCGAGTTGATCGAGGAGCGGACCAAAAAACAAGGATGGAAGGCGCGTCATCTAGCGACCGGACTGGCCGGCCCGATTCAGAATAGCGCTGTCGTACCGCCAGAACGAAAACCTGGCGACCGCGTCACTCTCGTAATCAAAATGGCCACCGAGCGTGCGATCGCGTTCGCCTGGTCGCCATGATTGTTCAGCATCCATTTCGGCGTGCGCACCGACGCCATGCCGGCAGGAAGAGAAGTCCATGCTCTTCACGAAGTGAAGCGCCCGCCGCAACCTTTCTCCCGCGTTATCGTATGGGCTGCACGCGATCTCCGGCTGTTCGCCGCCTCTGTCTGTCGATCGCGATCAAACCAACAGGGAGAATTCATGACGAGAAACTATCGAGCGATTCTGCTTCCGCTGCTGCTGTTCGTCGCTGGGGCTTCATACGGCGAGAAGGCGAAGAGCACTCCGGCCGCGAAGCCGGCGCCGGTGAAGGTCACCTCCGTCGAAGGCATCACGGAGTACCGGCTCTCGAACGGGCTTCGCGTTCTGCTCTTCCCGGATCCCACCAAGGCCACAGTCACCGTCAATCTCACCTACACCGTCGGTTCGCGCCACGAGGGGTATGGCGAGACCGGCATGGCGCACCTGCTCGAGCACCTCATGTTCAAGGGGACGCCGTCGCACAAAGTCATCCCGCAGGAGATGAAGGCGCATGGTGCGAACTACAACGCCTCCACCTGGTTCGACCGCACCAACTACTTCGAGGTGCTGCCGGCCAATGAAGAGAACCTCAAGTTCGCCCTCGGACTGGAGGCGGACCGGATGCTCCACTCCTTCATCGCCCAGAAGGATCTCGACTCGGAGATGACGGTCGTCCGCAACGAGTTCGAGGCGGGGGAGAACGACCCGGCCAACATTCTTGAGGAGCGCGTGCTCTCCACCGCCTACCTCTGGCACAACTACGGTCACTCCACCATCGGGTCGCGCGAAGACATCGAGCGCGTTCCCATCGACCGGCTGCAGGCCTTCTATCGGAACTACTATCAGCCGGACAACGCCGTGCTGCTCATCGCCGGCAAGTTCGATGAGGCGAAGGCGCTGGCCCAGGTGAACGCGGCGTTCGGATCGATCCCGCGCCCGACGCGCAAACTGCAACAGACGTACACCGTGGAGCCCGTCCAGGACGGCGAGCGTTCGGTCATACTCCGCCGCGTCGGCGACGTGCAGTCGGTCTGCATGCTGTATCACGTCCCCGCCACCGCTCATCCCGACTATGCGGCCGTGCAGGTGTTGGCCCGCATCCTCGCCGATACCCCCTCCGGAAGACTCTACAAAGCGCTGGTCGAGACGAAGAAAGCGACCGACGTCGGCAGCGATCTGTTGGAAATGCACGATCCCGCGTTCCTGGCTTTCCAGTCCTCCGTGCGGCAGGAGCAGTCGCTCGATGCCGCGCGCGACACGATGGCGGCTACGATCGACGCGCTGAAGACTTCGCCCGTCTCGAAGGAAGAAGTCGACCGCGCCAAAACGGCGTTGCTCAAGAACATCGAGCTCGCTCTGAACGCGCCCGACCGCGTCGGTCTGGCCATGAGCGAGTTGATCGGCGCCGGCGACTGGCGTCTCTTCTTCATCAACCGCGACAACCTGCGCAAAGTCACTCCCGAAGATGTTCAGCGTGTAGCGGCCGCGTATCTGAAGCCGTCCAACCGCACCGTCGGCGAATTCATCCCCGATCCGAAACCGGACCGCACGCAGATTCCGCCTACGCCTTCCATCGCTTCGCTGGTCGACAACTACAAAGGTGACGCGCCGGTTGCCGCGGGCGAGGCGTTCGATGCCTCGCCGGCCAACATCGAGTCGCGCACCACGCGCTCGGTGCTCCCCTCGGGACTCCAACTGGCGCTCCTGCCGAAGAAGACGCGCGGCAACTCCGTAGTGGCCAATCTCACCATTCGATTCGGCGACGAGAAGTCGCTCATGAACCTCGGCGATACCGCCGAGGCAATGGGCGAGATGCTGCAGCGCGGAACGGCGAAGCACACGCGCCAGCAACTCAAGGACGAATTCGACCGGCTCAAGGCGCGCGTCAACATCCAGGCCGCGCCGACGAATGTGAGCGTCAACGTCGAGACCACGCACGACAATCTTCCCGCGGTCATGGCACTCATCGCCGAGATTCTCGAATCGCCGTCGTTCCCGCAGAGCGAGCTCGATACATGGAAGCAGGAGATGCTGGCCAGGGTGGAGGAGCAGCGCACCGATCCGCAGGCAGTTGCGCAGACCGCCTTCGGCCGCCACATGAATGACTATCCGAAGGGCGATGTCCGCTACATCAGCACCCCCGAAGAGGACATTGCCAGCGTCAACGCGCTGACGCTGGAGAACATCAAGAGCTTCTACAAGTCGTTCGTGGGAGCTTCGACTGGCGAGCTTGCCATCGTCGGCGACTTCGACGCGAAGGCTGTGGCGGCGCAGGCCGGCCAGCTTTTCGGAAACTGGAAGAGCGGTGCGGGCTTCACCCGCGTGCCGCGCCTGTACCAGGAGATCGCGCCGGTCAACCAGTCCTTCGAGACTCCGGACAAGGCCAACGCCCTCTTTCTGGCCGGACTCAATCTCGGCATTCGCGACGACGATCCGAGCTATCCCGCGCTCGTCATCGCCAACTCCGTACTGGGCGGCGGCGGTCTCTACTCGCGTCTCGGCAGCCGCATCCGGCAGAAGGAAGGGCTCAGCTACGGCGTCGGCTCGTTTATGAACGTCAGCTCGTTCGACAAGTCCGGTACCTTCACCACGTTCGCGATCTACGCGCCGCAGAACGCCGCCAAACTCGAGACAGCCTTCCGCGAAGAGATCGCGCGGGCGCTCAAGGATGGCTTCACGCAACAGGAGGTCGAGGAGGCGAAGAAGGGTTTCCTGGAGTCGCGAAAAGTGCAACGCGCGCAGGACGCGGCGCTCGCGCGCACCCTCGCCACCGAGCTGTTCGCACATCGCACAATGCAGTGGGATGCAGAGTTCGAAAAGAAAGTGGCAGCCCTGACGTTGGACGAGGTGAACGCCGCCCTTCGCAAGTGGATTGACCCGTCGAAGATCACCATCATCAAAGCGGGCGACTTCGCGAAAGCGGGGACAGCGGCGCCGGTGAAGTAACGATTCGAAGGTTTCCATCAACACGAACGCCGCGAGTAATCGCGGCGTTCGTCGTTTAGATCGGGAGTCGGGGGTCGTAGAGACCTCTGCGCCGCGACATTCTCGAAGATCTACTCCCCGACAGCCGACAGCCGACAGCCACGCTCGTGCTCGATTGACATCCGCGCGCGAACTCGTACACTCCCCCGTGCCGCCTACGCGTGGCGGCTTGCCGGCCTAATCCTCGGCGCCGAGGAACGGGGGAACCAATTGAGCGACGGCTTGCCACCGTCCGGGGTGAATCCAGCCAGAAGCTGGTAGGGCTTCCAGTCCGAATCCGACAGCTAACCTCGTAGGCAGCCGGAAGGCAGGCCTCAAACGCCGCGAAGAAATTCGCGGCGTTTGTCATTTCTGTCGCCGAAAGTTTGCTAGACTGCGCGGCAATCGTTCCCAATCCGATTCAGAAAACGGACAGCAATCGTCGGCGAATTGAATGCGCCACCGGTTCGCTGGACGCCATCCCGACGTGTAACTCTTTGAACGGTCACAGCTTTTTGGGATCCCGGCACTTGGGCCGTGATCTGCACATTCAGCAACGTCCCAATCAGATCCAATTTGAGAAAGGAGCCGCTATGAAACGGTGCCCCAATTCGAGGATCCTGGCGATCGTCGCCACCCTGTGCCTCTCGCTGATGGCCGTCAGCGCGTTCGCCCAGTACCAGACTGGTAATATCTTCGGCAAGACCCAGGCGAAGGATGGAAGCGCCCTCCCCGGCGTGACCGTCACCCTGACCGGCAACGGCGCCCCGCAAGTCACGGTCTCCGATGCTCAGGGCAATTTCCGCTTTCCGAATCTCTCACCGGGCAGCTACACGGTGAAGGCGGAACTCTCAGGATTCGGAACGGCTACGCGCGCGGGACTGACCGTGCGGGTCGGCCAGAATGCCGACATCACGATGACCCTCAACGCCTCGATGGCGGAGTCGATCACGGTCACGGCCGAGTCGCCGCTCCTTGACGTTCGCAAAGCCGGCACAGGCACGAACGTATCGAAGATCGAGATGGAGAAAATCCCCACCTCGCGCGATCCGTGGATGATCCTGTCCACCGTCCCGTCGGTTCAAGTCGACCGGATCAACGTCGGCGGAACGCAGAGCGGCCAGCAGTCGGTCTACATCGCCAAAGGCGCGCTCTCCCGCGACAACTCGTGGAACGTGGACGGCGTGAACATCACGGACATGGGCGCCACCGGCTCCTCACCGACCTACTACGACTTCGACTCGTTCGAAGAAATGCAGGTCACCACTGGCGGCTCCGACCCGCGCATCCAGACGCCGGGCGTGCAGCTCAACATGGTTACCAAACGCGGCACGAACGACTTCAAGGGTTCGGGCCGCTACTACTACACGCCGGGAAGTCTCTCCTCCTCTTCGAGCGTACCGGCGGAAGCGGCGAGCTATCTGGTTCGAGCCAACGGGGTCGACTTCGTGCGCGACTACGGCGCCGAAATGGGCGGTCCGATTTGGAAGGATCACCTCTGGTTCTGGGGCGCGCGCGCCGACCAGAAGATCTCGCAGTGGCAATCGCAGGCGTTCAACTCGTCCGTCGCGGGCGGCGTCGTGACGCTCACGCCGGCGTTCATCATTCCTGACTTCACGATCCTGCGCGACAAGAACCTCAAGCTGAACGGCCAGCTGCTGCCGAGCAACAGCGCCGTCGGCTTCTACACCTACGGCGACAAGTACCGCAACGCGCGCGATCTCTCGCCGACGCGTCCGTTCGAGACCGCATACACGCAGACCGGTCCGACCAAGGTTTATAAACTCGAAGACACGCAGATCGTCGGCTCGAGCCTCTACCTGACCGGGATGTGGTCGAAGGTCAGCGGCGGCTTCGGTCTGTTCGCCAACGGCGGACGGGGGGAGGGCGCGCCGTCGCGCTGGGTGGACTCCGCGGGCGTGAACCACGACAACTACTTCACATTCGAGACTCTCCGTCCGCAGAAGCAGTCGCGGCTCGACGGTTCGAAATTCTTCGATTTCGCCGGCGTGAATCACGAGCTGAAGTTCGGCTTCGGCTACCGCAACACACCGGTGGACTCGACGAGCGCTCTTCCCGGGCCGTCGCACGGGTTCCTCAGCTACGCGGTGACGCAAGCCACCTCCAGCAGCAACCAGAGCACGTGCATCGCCAATGGTCTGCCCTCGGGCTGCTTCACGGCGACGTTACCCCGCGACGTGCACATCGCCTATGCCGAGAAGTACAACGACTTTTACATCGGCGACACGATCCTCTTCGGCAACCTCACCATCCAGGGCGGACTTCGCTGGGATCGGCAGAGCTCGAAGAATCTTGGCGTCTCGATCGCGGCCAATCCGATTCTGGCGACGCCGCTCACTCTGCCCCGTCTCACCGGCGGTACCACTCTTACCGCGCAGCTGCCGGCGGTCAACTATGCCGGCGACTCGCAGGATCTGAAGTGGAACAGCGTCAGCCCGCGCATCGGGATGACGTACGCCCTCGGCTCCGATAAGCGAACGCTGCTCCGCGCCGGCTACAACCGCTACGTCAGCCAGATCGGCTCGGCGGTAAGCGGCGCGAACCCACTCGCGTATTCGGCCTTCTACTTCTACGGCTTCGACACCAACGGCGATCACGTCGTCCAGCGCAACGAGCTGCTGAAGTTCCGCTCGTCCCCATCGCAAGGCGTCGACGTGAATAACCCGGGATCGGTCGCGCTCACTCGCCGCGTCGACTACGGCATGAAGGTTCCACACTCGGACGAAATCGTCATCGGCGCCGAGCGCGAGCTGATGTCCGACTTCTCCGTCGGAGTCAACTACACATGGCGCAAGTCGTCCGACCTCTTCACCACGCTCTTCGAGAAGACGCTGGGCAAGGGTGACTACTACACAGCCGCCGACTACGTTCCGGCGACGAAGACCGTCAACGGCGTCACCTCGGCAATCACCACGGGCGGCGTCTTTAATCTCTGCCCGAACGGGACGACGTTCTCGACGGTCACAAGCGACTGCAGGGCTACGGGCGCTACGAGCGGTTCCGCACCTCTTGCCACATTCAACACGACCACCGGAAGGCCGATCTACATGCTGGCCCCGGGCGTCGCCGCTCCGCAGTACCGCGTCCTCACCACCCGTCCCAATTACTCGCAGAAGTTCAGCGGTCTCGAGCTCACCGCCAACAAGCGGCTCTCGCATAAGTGGATGATGCGCGGCAGCTTGAGCTACAACGATTACACGGAAAGCTGCGGCGCCGGCAGCTTCGGCAATCCGACGCCGGCTCTGCCCGCCGTCGCCGCCGCTTCCGGCGGCCCGGGCGCCTGCCCCGGCGGCCAGTACGCGCCGCAATCGGCCGGCTCCGGCGCCTTCGGCAATGACTTCATCAGCTCCCGGTGGCAGTTCAACATCACCGGCCTTTATGTCGCTCCGTGGGATATCAATGTCGGCGCCAGCCTCACCGGCCGCCAGGGTTATGCCGCCGCGTTGCGCGAGGCGGTCACCGGTCTGAACACCGGCACGATCAACGTCGTGCTCGATCCGATCGGCGACATCCGTTTCGACAACGTCTACGAGCTCGACCTCCGCTTCGCCAAGGACTTCCACCTTCCGAAGGGCGTCGGCTTCACCGTGTCGGGGGACCTCTTCAACGCGCCGAACAAGCGCACCACCCTGCAGCGCGAGACGCTCGTCCTGCAGAACGCCAACGGCGGCGCGGGCGGCTCCCGTTCCGCGGGCTGGCGCATCACCGAGCTTCAAGCGCCGCGTGTGTGGCGCCTGGGCGGCAAGTTCACCTTCTAAAACTTCATCAACCTCTGAAAGAACGGCCCGCTGGAGCTTCTCCGGCGGGCCGTTTTCGTTTTACTTCGTTACAGAAAGTTTGCTAGGCTGCGCGGCACGTTCGGGCGAAGCAGATTCAACAAACGGATGTCTGCGACCAAGGCATTGAATCCCAGACCCTCGCCGGGAACGGTCTGATTCTGCGCAACTCTTTGACTGGCTAATGTTTGTACGAAACCGGCGGAAGGGCCGGTCTTCTGCACAGCAGTCAAGCGACAGGTCACACGTGAGAAAGGAGCCACTTATGAAACGGTGCCCCAATCCCAGGTTACTGGCGGTTATGGCCGCCCTGTGCATCTCGCTGCTCGCCGTCGGCGCGTTTGCGCAGTCCCAATCAGGCAACATCTACGGCAAGGTTCAGGCAAAGGACGGAAGTGCCTTGCCAGGCGTAACCGTCACGCTCACCGGAATCGGTGCGCCGCAGACTACCGTCAGCGACGCACAGGGCAACTTCCGGTTCCTCAATCTGTCGCCCGGCGCGTACACGCTGAAGTCGGAGCTGGCGGGCTACGGCATGTCGACGCGCGCCGGCATCGGCGTCAACGTCGGACGTAATTCCGACGTCACCATGACGCTGAATCCCTCCGTCGCGGAGTCGATCACCGTCACCGCAGAAGCGCCGCTGCTCGATGTCCGCAAGTCGGGGACATCGACCAACGTGACGAAGGTCGAGATGGAGAAGATTCCGACCTCGCGCGATCCGTGGACGGTTCTCCAGTCGGTGCCCGCGGTCCAGGTCGACCGCATCAACGTTGGCGGCAGCCAAAGCGGTCAACAGTCGGTCTACATCGCCAAGGGCGCACAGGGGTCCGACAACACCTGGAACATGGACGGTGTGGCCATCACCGACATGGGAGCCACAGGCTCGACCCCCCTGTATTTCGATTTCGATTCATTCGAAGAGATGCAGGTCACGACCGGCGGCGCGGATCCCCGCATCCAGACGCCAGGTGTGCAGCTCAACATGGTTACCAAGCGTGGCACGAACGACTTCAAAGGATCGGGTCGTTACTTCTACACGCCGGGCAGTATGCAGGCTGATGCCACGGTTCCCTCCGAAGCGACCGGATACCTCGAGAAGACGAATCGCATCAACTTCGTTCGTGATTTCGGCGCCGAGGTTGGTGGACCGATCTGGAAGGATCACGCGTGGTTCTGGGTGGCCAGCGCTGATCAGAACATCTCCGTTCAGGCGTCGCAGGCGCCGGGAGCGATCGGCGCATTTGACAACATCATCCTTCGCGACAAGAACGCGAAGCTGAATGCGCAGTTGTTCCCGAGCAACAGCGCCGTCGGGTTCTACACGTTCGGCGATAAGGCCCGCAATGCCCGTAATCTTGGGCCGACCCGGCCGTTCGAAACGTCGTGGCATCAGGCCGGACCGACGAAGGTCTACAAGGTCGAAGACACGCAGATCATCGGATCGAGCCTCTACCTTACCGGTATGTGGTCGAAAGTGACCGGCGGATTCGGCCTGTTCGCGAATGGCGGGCAGGGACCGACGGCACCCTCTCAGTGGCGGGATAGCAGTGGGGTCTTCCACGACAATTTCGAGACGTACCAGACCATTCGCCCGCAGAAACAGTACCGGCTCGATGGCTCGAAGTTCCTCGACATCGGGACGATGAATCACGAGCTGAAGTTCGGTTTCGGCTATCGCAACACACCGGTGAATTCGATCAGCACGTACCCCGGACCGGCTGATGGTTACATCGACTACCTCGGCATGGACGCCGCAACATGCAATGGCGCGGGGCTGCCGACAGGCTGCTTCTTCGCCGGCCTTTTCCGCGACCATGTCGCCGCTTACGGTGAGAAGTACAACGACTTCTACGTCGGTGACACGATCCTGATGGGTAACCTCACTGTTCAAGCGGGTCTGCGTTGGGATCGCCAGCAATCGCTGAACACTCCTGTGACGGCTCCGGCCAATCCGATTCTCGCGACGCCGCTCACGCTGCCCTGCGATGGCGGACTTTTCGGCGCCTGTGGCAGCTCCGGCACGTTGACCGCGTCGCTTCCGGCGCTGAATTTCCCGGGCGATCCGCGAGCGCTTAAGTGGAACACAGTCAGCCCTCGCATTGGGTTGACGTATAGCCTCGGAGCCGATAAGAAAACTCTGCTGCGCGCCGGATACAACCGTTACGTCAGCCAGTTGGGCTCCGCGATTTCCACGGCCAGCCCGCTAGGCGGCTATACGTACTTTTACTTCTACGGTGTCGATGCGAACAATGACCATACGATCCAGCGTAGTGAGCTCAAGAAAGTTGTTGGCTATGCCGCTGTCGATCCGGCCAACCCGGTCGCCATCAAGGGAACCCGGCGGATCGACTACGGTATGAAGGTTCCGACAACCGACGAGATTATCCTCGGCGGCGAGCGCGAGCTCCTGACCGACTTCTCCATCGGCGCAAGCTACACCTATCGTAAGTACAACAACCTTCTGCAGACCCGTTCCGAGAAGACCGCGGGCGCCGGCGACTATTACACCCCTGCCGACTATGTTCCCGCTACGAAGGGCGGTGTTCCTGTCGTTGCGGGCGGCACGTTCGTGTACAACGGCAAGACGTACACGACCGCTACGAGACCCGTCTTTATGCTGGCGCCTGGTGTTCCGACGCCCGTGTACAGCGTAATCACCAATCGCCCCGACTACTCGCAGAAGTTCAGCGGATTGGAACTGACGGCGACCAAGCGTCTCTCACATAAATGGATGCTGCGCGGCAGCGTCAGTTATAACGACTATACGGAGAGTTGCGGCAAGAATGCCGTTGCGAATCCGACCCAGACCCTGGGCGCATGCCCGGGCGGACAGGTAGCACCGCAGTCCGCCGGTTCCGGCGCGTTCCAGAACGTGTTCGTCAACTCGAAGTGGAACGTGAACCTCAACGGTCTGTACACGCTGCCGTGGGACTTCAGCATCGGTGCAAGTCTCACCGCGCGGCAGGGCTATCCTCTTCCGGAGCGTGACAACGTCACCGGTCTGAGGGGTGGTTCGCTGAACGTGGTGTTGAACCCCGTCGGCGACCTTCGTTTCGAGAACGTGTATGAGTTCGATCTCCGCATTGCGAAGGACTTCCGCTTCTTCAACCGTGCCGGTCTGACCATCTCCGGCGATCTCTTCAACGCTCCAAACCAACGCACAGTCCTGCAGCGTACGACCAACGTCCTGCAAAACGAGTCAATCCGCGGCGGTGCCTATCGCATCACCGAGCTTCAATCTCCGCGGGTGTGGCGCCTCGGCGCCAAGTTCAACTTCTAGACTCTCGCAGTAGCTGTCTTCCGATGCCCGCTGGGGAATTTCCCCAGCGGGCATTTCTTTCGAGAGGAACTCGACCACAGGAGGACTCTGGTGAAGAAATCAATCACGATCTTCGCGATGGCAATGCTCGTTGCCGGCGCGCTCATGGCGTCGGAAGACTGGCGCGGCAACAACCGCCTTTCCGGCTACGTCGTCGACAAAAACACCGGCAAGCCGGTCCCGAATGCGAAGGTCATGTTGCGCATTCAACGCGGCGGCAAAGGCGGTCCCGACGTCACCGCCGACGCGAACGGCAAGTGGGCCGTCCTCGGCCTGAACTCCGGCATGTGGAACATTGATGTCGATGCGCCGGGCTACGTCGTCCGCCAGATCGGCAACCTGCAGATCAGCGAAGGCCAGCGCATTCCGCCGATGAAGATCGAGATGGAACCGGCAGTCGTCGTCGCAGCGGCCGCTCCGGAAGCGCCACCCGTCGAAGAGGTGAAAATCGGCGGACAGGTGGTCTCGAAAGATATCGCCGAGGCAGTGGAAGCGGGTAACACCGCATTGACCGCCAAGAACTTCAAGGATGCCGTGGCTTCGTACGAGAAGGCGTCCGCCGCGCTGCCCACGTTCATGCCGATCCGCTTCGCCTTGGCGCGCGCCTACTACGGTGCCGGCGATCTGAAGAAGGCCGTGGCCACGATGGGCGACGTTTATACCGCCGATCCCGCCAACTCCCGCAACGCCATGCTCTACGCCAACATGCTCCTCGAAGACGGCCAGCTCGAGAAGGGGAAGAGCATCGTCGACAAGCTTCCGGCCGACGCCGTCGATGCCACCGCGCTCACGAACATCGGTATCGTGCTGATGAACAAGAAGCAGCCCGACGCAGCGCGTGGTTACTTCACAAAAGTCATCGAGGCCAATCCGAAGGATGCGGACGGCTACTACTACCGCGGACTGGCCACCATCCAGGCGGGCAAGGCGAAGGAGGCGAAGTCCGATCTCCAGAAAGTGATCGAGCTCGCTCCCGACAGCGATCAGGCCAAAGAAGCAAAGGAGTATTTGAAGTCGATCAAGTGATGCTAGCCACGATCCGCTCCACGGCGGAGTGATCGCCGTCCTCCATCGCCTTTTCGATCTGCAGCGACTCGCGATCGAGTCCGATGGTCGCGACGGCGGCGATGCGCGCGCCGGCGCGATACGCGACGAGAGCGCGGCGATTATCGAACGAGCCGCGCACCTCGATGCCGTCGTAGCCGGGCGCGTTACCGACGTAGTTGATGGTCACGTCGTAGTGTGCGCTCCAGAAGAATGGCGGCGCCGTGTGCGGCGTCGGCCGTCCGAGGATGTTGAGGGCGGCGGTCTGGCCCTGGCGTCCGGCGGCGACCCAATGCTCGACGCGGACGTTCTTTCCGCTGAAGCGATCGGGATAGTGCGCGACGTCGCCCGCGGCGTAAATGCCAGGCCCGCTGGTTTGAAGAAACTCGTCGACGATGATGCCGTGATCGACGGTCAGTCCGGCAGCCTCGGCGAGTTGCGTGTTTGGTCGGACTCCGACGCCGGCGACGATGAAGTCCGCCAGCAACGGCTCGCCGGTGGCGAGGATGACGCGATCGCCTTCGAACGTCGCGACGGTCGTGCCGAGGCGGAAGCGGACGCCGTGCTCCTCGTGCAGACGGCGGATGAAAGCGCCGATCTCGACGCCCATCGTCTTCGCCAGCGGAATCGCGTCCGGAGCGACGACGGTCACTTCAACTTCGCGCGCACGAAGCGATGCGGCAACCTCGAGGCCGATGAAACTCGCGCCGAGGACCACCGCGTGTTTTCCTTTCGCGGCCTCGGCGATGATGCCGCGGCTGTCGCGCAGCGTGCGCAACACGTGTACGCGGCCCGCGCCCGGAGGCGAGAGGCGGACCGGCTCGGAACCGGTGGCGAGCAGGATCGCGTCGAACGTGCGCGTGGAACGGTCGTCGAGCGTGAGCGTTTTGGTCTTCGCGTCGAGCAGCATGGCCCGATGTCCAGTGATCAACTCGATGTTTTGCGCGCGATAGAAGTCCACGTCGCGCAGCGGCATCCACTCCTCGGGGGCTGTACCGGCCAAGTACTCCTTCGAAAGATTCGGCCGGTCGATCGGAGCTGTTTCTTCCGCGCCGATGATCGTGATCGCGCCGGCGAAACCTTCGCGCCGCAACGTTTCGGCGGCAGCGTTGCCGGCCACACCTGCGCCGACGATGCCGACGGAGTTCACCTTCGTTTGCATCGGCGCAGCCGGCGGAATCTCGCGCTTCGTCGTGACGAAGACGCGTTCGTCGCGCTGCTCGACGTTCCACACCGGAATCGGATTCAGCGCCGGCGCCGTCGCGGCACCGGTTCGCAAGTCGAAACAGGCGTGATGCCAGGGACAGCGGATCGTGTCGCCGGCGATGATGCCGTCGGCCAACGGACCGTGGTAGTGCGTGCACTCCGCGCCAACCGCGAAGATTTCTCCACCGCGGCGAACGAGGACGACATTCTCGCCGTCGATTTCGCCGACCAGCATGCCGCCATCGGCAACGTCGTCAATCGCAATCCCTGATTTCAGATCCATCATCACTCCGTCAGCCGCAGGAACTCGGCGCGGGCCATGGCGTCGTTGCGCAACGTGCCGAGCATCGCCGAGGTCACCATCTCCGTGGTCTGCTGCCGCACGCCGCGGCAACCCATGCAGAGATGATGCGCCCGAATGATGACGCCGACGCCGCGCGCTTCGAGATGTTCTTCGACCGACTCGGCGATCTGCCGCGTCAGCCGCTCCTGAATCTGCAGCCGGCGCGCGAAGCAATCGACGAGTCGCGCCAGCTTGCTGATGCCGACGACCTTGCCGGGCAGATAGCCGACGCTGGCTTCGCCGTAAAACGGCAGCATGTGATGTTCGCAAGTCGAATGAAAGCTGATGCCGCGCAGGACGACCATCTCGTCGCTGCTCTCCTCGAATGTGCGCGCGAGGATCTCGGCGGGATCGTCGTCGTAGCCGGACGTCATCTCGCGCCACGCCTTGAGCACGCGCGCGGGAGTGTCGAGAAGCCCATCGCGCGACGGATCTTCGCCGATGAATCTGAGGATCGTGGTAACGGCCTCGGATGCTGCATGTTCGGCAGGGAAGGGGAGAACTTCACGAGGATTGGACCGCTGATGCATGTGGAAACCTCCTGTAATCAATGGCATGCGGAGGATGTCATGAGTACAAGCATTTCGCAAGCATTTGCTTGTGAAATGTTTTAGGTAAAAAAGACCGCCGGCGAGCCGGCGGCGGTCCAGCCGTCGCGCCGACGGCGCTACGTGGTTACTTCGCCTTCTGCGCTTCGATGTTTACGTTGATTGTGACTTCGTCGCTGACCAGGAAGCCGCCGTTGTCGAGGGCCTTGTTCCAGTTGATGCCGTAATCCTTGCGGTTCACGGTGGTCGTCAGCGAGAAGCCGGCGCGTTCGTTGCCCCACGGATCCTTGCCGAAGCCGTTGAACTCGACCGGGATGGTGATGTGCTTGGTCACGCAGCGCATCGTCAGATCGCCGGTGACGTCGTACACGTCCTTCTTCTTGGTCGCGGCGATGCTGGTGCTCTTGAACGTGATCTCGGGGCAGCGGGCCACGTCGAAAAAGTCGGCGGTCTGCAGATGCTTGTCGCGATCGGCCGTTCCGGTGTCGACCGAGGCAGCCTTAATGTTGAATTCGACGGATGAGGCGGACGGCTTGGCGCGATCGAGATTCATCTTGCCGCTGAAGTCGTCGAACTTCCCACTCACTTTGCTCATCATGTGGCGGACCTGGAACGTGGCCTCGGAATGCGCCTTGTCGACGACGAAGGTGTCGGCGAAAAGCGAGAACGTGGAGAGGACGAATGCTGCAACTGCGAGGGTGCGGAACTTCATTGGGTACTTCTCCTTTCGATGAACTGCTGGTTGCTGTGCGCGCGGGTCCTGTCGAGTAGGTCGATGAGGCTCGCGAGCTCGGTTTTTTTCAGAACGCCGAGGATGTTGTCGGCGGCTTCGACCATTGGCGTATCGAGTGCGGCAAGAAGTGAAAGGCCGGACGCGGTGATGCGGCAGAAGACCTGACGGCGATCGGTGAGGCAACGTTCACGCGAGACGAGCTTCTTCGTCTCCAGCCGGTCGATGAGCCGGGTGATGCCTGGAGTCGATTCGATCATCCGCTCGGCGATCTCCAGCGTCGGCAGTCCGTGCTCGCCCGCGCCGCGAAGGATGCGCAGGACGTTGTACTGCTGGCTGGTGATCCCGTGCGGCTCGATGACGGTACCGATGAAGCGCCGGAGGACGTCCGCCGTGCGGAGCAGCGTCACGGCTGCTTCCTCCGCTTTGGATGGGAAGGGCTTTTTCTGCTTGATTTCGCGGGCAATCGTCGGCGGCACGAGGAGGAAGTTAATCGATCATTAGTTGACTAGTCAAGTATTTTCTTGTTCTGCGACAATTCCACGCATGGATGCCTTTCCATCTGAATTCGCCGACCTGCTGAACAAGCGCGGGCAGCGATTGCTGACGAACCCGCCGCAACTCGACGTCTTCCGAAAGAAGCGCGCCACGCCGATCGTCGTGTTCGACGACGTGATCGACAAACGCGTCGCGAAATCGTGCATCGCGCTGCTCGACCGCGCCATCTATCCGGCCATCAGGCGGATGGAGACGCCGATCCCGCGCGAGTGGATCGCGTCGATGAAGAAAAACTATACAGACTCATTAAAAAAGACGATGCGCGTGAAGACCGCGACACTGAATTCGCGCAAGTCGCTCGCGCTCGATGCGGCGCGCGCGATCGGTCTCGCGCAGATGATGTTGTCGGAATCGTTCCGTGTCTTCGCCGAATCGATCGTCGGCATGCCGGTGGAGCAAGGCAATTGGGGACGCCAGGTGATCTGCTACGAGCAGGGCGACTACAGCGGACCTCACAACGATCACCATCCGGAAAGCGCCGAGGCGCGCAACGGCTTCGTCGATCTGCACATCATGTTTTCGAACGACGCGGTGCGCTCGCAACAACTCGTGTACGAGGACCACGGCTTCCTCTCGGCGAGTCACGAGGTGAGCGGCCATAGCGGCATCGCCGTCTACCGCCTCCCGTTCTGGCACTACACGACGCCGCTTCTCGGCCGTCCCGGCCGCGAAGCGGAAGCGCGGCGCTGGCTCCTGCTCGGATCGTTCGATTTCGATCCGCCGCCGAAGAAACCGTTGTGGTGATGGTTACAACGTCTCTGCGGCGACGGCGCGTACGTTCTTGAAGTGCTCGCGCGCAGCGTCGCGATCTTCGGCCGTTCGAAACGCACCGACGATCGTGGAGCCCGATCCCGACATCGCGGCCCACGCTGCTCCCACTTCGTAGAGTTGCGTTTTCAACGTTCGTAACGACGGAAGCATGGCGAAGATCGGCTCTTCGAAATCGTTGATCAATTCCGTGGCATGAGAGAGCAAGTCGTCGTCGATCATCGTGCGATAGCGTTCGATGCCGAGCGGCGGCGAAAACGATCGCAACATTCCGAACGCGCGCGCGGTGCTTACGCGCTCCTCGGAGATGAGCAAGAGCAGCGGGATGTCGATGACACGCGGCAGCGGCGTGAGGATTTCGCCTCGTCCGGTCGCGTAGGCCGTTCCGCCGGTAAGAAAGAACGGAACATCGGAGCCGAGGGTCAGCGCGAGTTCGGGCGACGGGTTGCCCAACGCGATGAGCGTGGCGGCGGCATCCGATGAACCGCCGCCCAAACCGCCACCGGCGGGGATTTCCTTGTGCAACGCGATCGCTACCTTCGCATTGCCCGCGGCGCGGATGACCAGGTTTCGCTTATCAACTGGAATGGTCGGATCGTCGCACGTGAGTTTCAGACGATCCGACGGTTCGAACGTCAGCGTGTCGTGCAGCGAAATGGTCTGGAAAAGCGTCTCGAGATCGTGAAAGCCGTCCGCGCGCTTGCCGGTGATGCGAAGCGACCAATTGATCTTTGCGTATGCGTTGACGCGCATCGCGCAAAGGATGACATAGCGCGCGTCCGACCGTCGGCGTAGCCGGCGCAAGAACCGTAGCCCACGCGTTTACGCGTGGGTCCGCGGATCGCATCGAGTTCGTGAGCGCGCCTTGGCGCGCGATAGAAAGCTTTCTCTCGCCCGCTGAAGCGGGCTCACAAGAATTGCCGTCTTCGAAACCCACGCTTGAAAGCGTGGGCTACGGTCCTTACGCCGGCTTTGCCGACGTGGACGACAGCGGTTGCCAGCGAATGGTTGGAGTCTTGCCGGGTCGGCGGCGAGACGCGCGCCGGTCCAGCCGGCGGGACGCCAGCATTCCGTCGCGCGCGCTTACAACCGCGGCGCGATGCAGCAGCGGTATCCGTTCGGCGCAGTGGGTTTCGCGACGCTTGCCGTCGTCGTCGCGGATTCGAGCGTTTCGATTTCGAGCTTTTGCGAGCCGCGCGCGATGGCGACGTGTTTGGGTGGGTACGACGGCGGATCGTACGTGACAGCCACGTCGCCTACGTTCGCTCGTGACAAACCGGCGGCAGTGTAGTCGTACGTGATCGGACCCTCGGCGGGCAGACCCGCGATCAGCAGCGCCATTGAATACGGGGACGTTGTCCCGAAGAAGCCGAAGCTGTTGGCGAAATCGGCGGCGGTGCCATGCCACCACGTTCCTTCGAGGTCGTTGATGAACGTGACCTCGGAGGCATCCGCGTAGAGGCGGATTGCGGTCGTGCCGAGCGGCGTGTAGGCGGTGAGCAGCATGCGATTGCTGTGATCGATCTGCAGCTGCGCGCGGAACGATTGCGAGCGATCGCCGTTCGTCGCGCGAATGCGCAGCAAGCTTCGCTCGCCAGTGAGTTGTGCGCGGCGTGCGGCGAGCTGGCGCGCGGCATCGGCGGGGGATGTCGACGTCAGCGGCGCGACCGGCGTCTCTTCGCCGGCCGGACGTGCGGTCCGGCAGGCGGCGAGGATCGTGGCCAACGCAAAAACGGCGAGAACGCGCGGCATCACCGCGGGGTCTGCTGCGCCTGCTGCTGTTTTTCGAGCTCGGCGATCTTCGAGCGCAGTTTCGCTTCGTCCTTCGATTCCGGATCGAGCGTCAGCGCCACGCGGTAGAGCGACAGCGCGCGGGTCGTGTCTCCGCGTTTCGCGAGGACGTCGCCGAGGTGCTCGTGAATGGTGGCATCGCGCGGCATGATGCGCGCGGCGTCGTTCAGATACTTCTCCGCGGATTCCAGCTTGCCTTGGCGGAAATAGGCCCATCCGAGCGAATCGAGATACGCGCCGTTGGCCGGCTCCTGTGTCACGGCCTTCGTCAGCATCGTCACCGCGCGATCGAGATTGACGCCCTGTTCGGCCCACATGTAGCCGAGGTAATTCATCGTGCCGGCGTTGTCAGGATGTTTGGCGAGAATGTCGAGGAAGGCCTTCTCGGCGTCAGTTTTGTTGCCCGAACGCTCCAGCGCCGCGCCGAGCTCGAACTGCAGCTCGACCTCGTCAGGTTTCGTGCGTAGTGCATCGCGAACAACAGAAATCGCCTGATCGTACTGATCGGCCTGGATGTACGCCTCGGCCGCCGAAATCGTGTTTCGGACTCCGAACTTCGACTGCGTGGAGGCGGCCACACGAGCGCGGTCTTTGTCGCCGGCGCGCGCCAGCATCTCGATGTAGCGCGCGTTGACGAACGGATCGGACGCGTATTTGTCGACGAGCGGCTGCAGCAACGTCACCGCATCGGCATAGCGTTTCTGTTTGCGAAGCGCGTCGAGCGCGATGCTAATCGGTTGCGGATTCGGTTTGTCATGAAACACAAAGAGCGGCCTGGCAGCATCGATGGCTTGCTGCAGATTGCCCTTCTGCAGATCGATGAATGCAAGCTGCGTTTTTGCGAGCGTCTGCGGACCTTCGGGAACGTCAGGGACGGCGAGCAGGGTGCGGAATGTCTTCGACGCGTCGTCGTACTTTTTGCGGGCCACCTGCGTCAGACCGAAGCTGGCCAGAACGTCGGGATCGTCGGGAGTCTTTTCGAGTAGCTGGCGATACATGCGATCGGCTTCGTCGTAGCGTTCCAGATCGCTGAGCGACTCCGCGAGGTAGTACTGCGTCCGAGTGTCTTTCGGGTCGGCCGCGAGCAGCGCCGCGAAACGCGAGCGCGCTTTTTCGGGCAGGCCGGCGCGCAGGTAGAAGTAGGCCTGCTGCCGTTGAAAATCGAGGTTGGACGGATCCTCGTTGATGAGCGGCTGCAGAACGTCGGCCGCTTTCTGCCAATCGCCGGTGCTCTGATAAACGTCGACCAGTTGCTGGATGGCTAGGCCGAAGGTCGGGTCGACTTCGACGGCACGCTCGAGATACTTGATTGCTTCCGCGCCGCGGCCGAGTTTCGTCAGCACCTGCGCGTAGGCGTAATTGAGTCCGCGCTGATCGGGAGCGCGCTCGAGCATCGACGCGATGATCTTCTCGGCCTCCGCGGGACGGCCGCTCGCGGAGTAGATCTGCGAGATGGCCATGCCGGTGCCGAGATCGTCGGGATAAATTTTGAACGCGTTCTGAAGGTGGAGGAGCGCGTCATCGACTTTCGTTTTGTCGGTGCCGGCGCGGTCGAGAAGGACGCGGCCGAGGACGCGTTCGGCGTCGTAGAAGTTCGGCTGCAGCGCGACGACCTTGCGCAGCTCGGCTTCCGCGGCGTCGATCTTCGAGGCATCGACCAGGATCATCGCGCGCTCGTAGAGCACTACCGCGTTCTGCGGATTCTTCGCCACGATCTTGTCCATGCGGGAAAGCGCTTCGTCGAAGCGGCCGTCGTCGGCGGCGAGCTTGGCAAGAATGAATTCGTAGGGATCGTCCGAAGTCTGTTGCGCCCCGGCGGAAACGCTGAGCGCGAGGAGCGCCAGCAGCAGAAATGCATACTTCGTCATCAGTCTCATGGTCATCACTCGGCAGAACGGAACACGGTTGGCGGGCGCTGCATTCTGAGTCTTTTCAAGGGGGCGCACACACAGTAAGACGGGTTCTGTTGCAGCCCGTTTCATGCCACATTGTGTTAAAACCGGAGAAAGGACATAGGGATCGGGCGTGAGTCTGGAGCGGATCGAGATCACACCGTTCGCGGTGATCGCGGGAGAAATCCTGCAGCAGCGGAGAACCGGCTCGCTGACGATCGTGCATGCGCCGTTGCGGCGGAATCTTTACTTCGCGCAGGGCGAGCTGGCGTTGATCACGTCGGCGGCACCGGAGGATTCGCTGGCCGATTTCCTCGTGCGTCGCGGGGCGATCACCGGGGATCGCGCGCTGCCGCTCGCGGCCGGCGATGCGCTCGACGCCGCGGCCCGGTTCCACGAGTCCGGTCTTCTCGACATGTCCGCGCGCCAGACGCTGCTTCGCGAGTGGATGACGTCGCTGTTCATCCCGCTGTTCTCGCTCGATGAAGGAACCGCAGCCTTCACTGACGTCGAAGCGATCGAGCCGGACAAACGCGTGTTTCTGCAGTCGATGCCGGCGGTGGTGCTCGACGGCATCCGCGCCATCACCAACGGTCTCGTGCTCCGACGCTCCCTCGGCGATCTGAAACGGACGATCGAGCCCGACCACACCGCCGCGGTGTCGCTGGATGCGATTCCGCTCACCGCTGCCGAACGGACGATCGCCGAGGCGCTGCACGAGCCGCAGACGATCGAGACGTTTCTGAAACAGTTCACGAGTGACTCGGTCACGGCGGCGCGCGTGGTCATCGCGATGATGACGCTCGGCCTGTTCTCGGTCGTCACCGTGAGCTCGCGCCCCATCGCCGCGATTGACCATAGCGACATGCATCGCGATCTGGAGTTGCTCGCGGCCATCGGTTCGAACGATCAGCGTTCGCTGCGCGCGGTTGGACTTTCGCGGCAACTGTCGTCGCTCGATCACTACCAGCTTCTCGAAATCCCGCGCGCCGCTGCGCGAGGTGCGATCGTCGCCGCGACGGAGCAGAAGAAGCATCAATACAATCCGTCCACGTATCCGCCGGTGGTGAAGGACGCGCTTGCCGCGATCAACAAGCGGATCAGTGAGGCGTCCGAAGTTCTGGAGAATCCGGTGCGGCGTTCGGCATACGACAAGCTGCTCGAGCAGCGCACCGGACGTGGCGGCGATGAGTTGCAGCGGCGCGCCACGCAGCGTTCGATCGCGAATCAGAATTTTCAGCGCGCGCGCGAGCTGAGCGCGACCGGCGATTACTACGGCGCGATCGTGCTGCTCAAACAAACGGTCAACTACGCTCCCGATCACGCTGAGGCCTGGCACCTCCTCGGCGCGTGTCAGGAGCGCAATCCGAAATGGCGTCGCGACGCCGCGGAAAGTTTTCAACGCGCGTTGTCGCTCGATCCGAACTCCGTCGACGTCCTGATCTCGCTCGGCGACCTCTATCGAACCGAGGGGCTGATCTCGCGCGCCCAGAGTTGCTATGAGGACGTGCTGAAGATCGCCGCGGATCATCCCGAGGCGAAGAGCCGGTTGGCAGGGATTCGGAAAAAGTAGCGGCCTACCGAATGTCTTCCGGCTTGTTGTCCGCCAGCTCGTCGCGTGGATCGTTGGCGCGCGTCGGGGAGTTTTCGCCGCTGTGCTCTTCGCGTCCGGCGCCCTCGTAGCCGAGGGCTTCCGCGCCGCGGATCACTTCGATTTTCTGCGTATCCTCTTCGGTAGCGCCTTTTTCGTCTTCACTCATGCCGTATTGCTGAGCAAGATTGGCGCCGTTCTCCGATCGTAGCGCCGTCGGCTCGACGGCTGGACCGCCAGCGGCTCGCTGGCAGTCCAGCGTTCACGTGCCGCCGAGCCGGCGGCGGTCCAGCCAGCGAGCCGCTGGCGCTACGTGGGCTACGGACGCTACATCAGTTCGCGCATGATCTGGTCTAGCGCTTCCTTCGGCGGACGGGTTTCTGCTTCGGTGAGTGACCAGAGAGGTTTGTCCGTCATGTTGAGCAGAGTCAGGAAACTCTTCTTCTCTGGGCGCAGGTAGATCAGGCCTGTGAGCATGGCGCCGTCTTCGATCGCTTTGTGCGAGCGCTGCAGGGCCTGGACGGCGTTGGACGGGTCGTAGTCCTCTTCCAGTTTTTTCAGGAGCAGGCGCGAGCCGTCGTGCAGCGTGACTTCGCGCATCGTCCCGGGCTCGTAGTCGATCTCGATCTGTTCGTACGACTGCACGAAGCCGATCTGGTGGAGCAGCTCGTCGTGCTCCTTCGAATACGCGTAGCCCTTCGTCGAGCCGTCGTGATTGTTGAAAGTGACGCAGGGGGAGATGACGTCGATGACCGCGAGGCCGTCGTGGGCGATGGCGGCTTTGAGGATGTTCACCATCTGCTTCGGATCGCCGGCGTAGCCGCGCGCGACGAAGCCGCAGCCGAGCTCCACGGCCAGGGCGCAGAGATCCATCGGCGGAAGATCGTTGATGACGCCGGTCTTCAGCTTCGAGCCTTCGTCGGCGGTGGCGGAGAACTGGCCCTTGGTCAGGCCGTACACGCCGTTGTTTTCGATGATGTAGATCATCGGGATGTTGCGGCGGACGAGGTGCATGAACTGGCCGAGGCCGATCGAAGCAGTGTCGCCGTCGCCGGAGACGCCGATGCTGACGAGCGTTTGATTGGCTAGCATCGCGCCCGTCGCGACGGCGGGCATGCGGCCGTGCACGCTGTTGAATCCGTGTGCGCGGCCGAGGAAGTACGCGGGCGTCTTCGACGAGCAGCCGATTCCGGAGAACTTCGCGACCTTTTCCGGCTTCACGTTCATCTCGTAGAAGGCGCGGACGATCTGGTTGCTGACGGCATCGTGGCCGCAGCCGGCGCAGAGCGTCGACTTGCCGCCCTGGTAGTCGAGCGCCTTTAGGCCGATGCGGTTTTCCTTCGGTGCGGCGGCTTCGTTGGGGAGTTTGAGAACGCTTTCAGCCATGGCTTAGTCCTCTCCGATCGTCTGCGTGACTGCTTCGGCGCCGAGGCCGATTTTGACGACACGTGTGCCGTCTTTTTCCATCTGCAGCAGCGAGTCGGTAATCGAGCGCGCGTCGCAGGGCAAACCGCTGTAGTGCAGTATTTTGCGCAGCTTGTGCTGGATATCGCCCACTTCGAGGCGAAGCAAATCGCCCATCTGCCCGTCGCGATTCTGTTCGACGACGTAGACGCGTTCGTGCGATTCGACGAACGCTTTGACGTCGTCGGTGAAGGGAAGCGCGCGAAGACGCAGGTAGCTGGTCTCGACGCCATGCTCGTTGCGAAGCTGATAGCGCGACTCTTCGAGCGCGACATCGGTCGTGCCGTAGGCGATGAAACCGATGGTCGCGTTGGGACGCCGATCGATGACCGGTTGCGGTACGAACTGCTTGGCCGTCTGGAACTTCTTCGCCAGACGATCGACAGTCGCCTTGTAATCGGACGGCTTCTCAGAGTAGCGCGCGTGCGTGTCGTGGCCGGAGCCGCGCGTGAAGTACGACGCCATCAAGTGATCGGTACCCGGCAGCGTGCGATAGGGGATGCCGTCGCCATCGACGTCGAGGTAGCGTCCCCACTTGCCGCCGAGCTCCTCGAGCTGCTGCGCGTTGAGAACCTTGCCGCGGCGATACGGTTTCGTCGGATAGGTGAACGGATCGGACATGTGGTTGTTCATGCCGAGGTCGAGGTCGGAGAGGACGAAGATCGGAGTCTGGAACATCTCCGCGAGATCGAGCGCCTCGCCGGCAAAGTCGAAGCACTCAGAAACCGAGCAGGGGATCAGTGCAATATGTTGCGTGTCACCATGGGAAAGATAATGCACTTCGAAGATGTCGCCTTGCGCGGTACGAGTGGGCAGGCCCGTCGAAGGTCCGACGCGTTGGATGTCCCAGATCACTCCCGGCAATTCGGCGAAGTACCCGAGTCCCGCGAACTCGGCCATGAGCGAGATACCGGGACCTGAGGTGGACGTGAGCGACCGCGCGCCCGCCCATCCCGCGCCCAACACCATCCCCATCGCCGCCAACTCATCCTCGGCCTGAACGATGGCGAACGTCGCTTTGCCGTCCGGCCCGATGCGATGCTCTTTCATGTAGTCGATGAGCGATTCGCAGAGCGACGACGACGGCGTGATCGGATACCAGGTGACCACGGTGACGCCGGCGAACATGGAGCCGATGGCCGCGGCGGCGTTGCCGTCGATGATGATCTTGCCGGCCGTGGCGTTCATCCGCTCGATGCGCCAGCGATGTTGCGCCGGCAGGTTTTCGAGCGCGTAGGCCATGCCTTTGTCGATGGCGGCCACGTTCGGTTCGATTGCTTTGAGTTTGCCTTTGAACTGCTTGGTGATGGCGTTGACGATCTCATCGCGCTCGATGCCGAGGCGTTCGGCCACGATGCCGACGTAGATCATGTTCGTGAGCAGTTTGCGAAGGCGCGAGTCCTGCGACAGCTCGCCGGCCAGTTTCGCGAACGGGACTTCGAAGAAGGTCACGTCGTCGCGCATCCCTTTGCAGTTGAGCGGCGCGTCGTAAATGCAGACGGCGCCGGGCTGCAGGGCCATGACGTCTTCACGCGCTGTCGCGACGTTCATGCAAATCATGATGTCGACTTCTTTTTTGCGCGCGATCCAGCCGTCCTTGTTCGCCCGGATGGTGAACCACGTCGGCAGTCCGGCGATGTTCGAGGGGAACATGTTCTTGCCGCTGACCGGCACGCCCATCTGAAAGATCGAGCGCATCAGGACGTTGTTCGATGATTGGGAACCGGAGCCGTTGACTGTGGCGACGTGGATCGTGCAGTCGTTGACGGTCGAGGCAGCGGCGGTCACAGGCTCATCGAGAACCGCCGTCGCGGTCATGCTATCGGACACGTCTTTCTCCTTTGATGGATTGTTTGGAAAGACTCGGGCGGGATCATTTTGGAGAAGGCGGATTGTAGCACCGGGTGCCGGCTCTCGACCGTCGTAAGATGCGCCGCTCATGCTCCGAACGATCTGGGCCATCATCGTGGCCATCGCGGTAACCATTCCGTGCGCGACGACCGTGCTGTTCATTGCCATGCTGTCGTCGGCGTCGCCGTTGATCGATCCGGTGATCCGATTCTGGGCACGGGTCGTGTTGTGGGGTGCGGGCATCGAGATTCGCGGCGAAGGGATGGAGACGATCGATCGCGGGAAGCGCTACATCCTGATCGCCAATCACCATTCGTATTTCGACATCCCCTGCATCTTCGCAGCGATCCCGCAGCCGATCCGATTCATGGCCAAGAAGAGCCTCTTCAGCATCCCGATCTTCGGTTGGGCGCTCGCACGCGCCGGTTTCATCCCGATCGACCGCAAGAACCGGCGCACGGCGGTGAAGTCGTTCGATCTCGCGGTAGATCGCATCCGCAAAGGCAACACGATCGTGATCTTCCCCGAGGAGGGCCGCTCGCGCGAGGTGGCCATGCGCCCGTTTCAGCGCGGCGCGTTTCTCCTGGCGATTCGATCGGAGCTGCCGATCCTGCCGCTGGCGATCGACGGCACCTACGAAGTCCTCCGCGTCGGCGCGAAACGGATCACACCTGGCGTGGTGACGATCCGCGTCGGAACGCCGATCGAAACCGCCGGTGTGAGCGTCCGCGCGAAAGACACGCTGCTCGAGCAATCACGAGGGCAGATTGAGGGGATGCTGGCGTCAGCGCGCGTTGAGGCGTAACGCTGCGGTGACTTCGCTCCGGTCGCGTTCATCGAGCGTCCTGACTTCGATGGTGAAGCGGTCGTTGACGATGCGCCCGGCGATGGGCGGATTGCGATGCAGGAAGCGCATGGCGAGTTGGCTCGCGTCACCGGGCACTTCAATGGCGATCGAGGGGATCGTTTCTGTTGGCGTCGTTCCGCCGCCGAGGGCGCAGGCGCTATCGATGACGCGGCAGGAGGTTCCGGCGATCATTTCCGCGGCGAGGCGGCGTAACTCATCGAGCGGCGTCGACAGCATTCGGTAGATCGGAATCTCGATTTCGTGGCGGCCGGTGGCGAAGGCGCGCAGGGTCTCGGCGATGATCGCGTACGACTCTTTGCCGGCACGCAGTGCGCGCATCAGCGGATGCTTGCGGCAGCGGTTGATGATCTCCTCGCTTCCGAGAATGAGTCCGCCTTGCGTGGCGCCGATCAGTTTGTCGGTTGAACAGGTGATGGCGTCGATGCCGAGCGCGATCAGTTCGCGGATGGTCGGCGCCGCGGTGAATGCGTACGGCGCGAGGTCGACGACGCGGCCGCTGCCTTCGTCGTACAGCAGCGGGATGCCGCGCTTTTTGCTGATGGCGACCAGCTCTTCGATCGATGGCGATTCGGTGAAGCCGACGATCTCGAAGTTGGAGCGATGGACGCGAAGCATCGCCGCCGAGGAATCGGAGATGGCGGCGTCGTAATCGGCGGCGCGGGTGCGGTTTGTCGTGCCCACTTCGCGAAGGCGCGCGCCGCCTTGCTGGATGACGTCGGGAACGCGGAACGATCCGCCGATTTCCACCAGCTCGCCGCGCGAGACGATCACTTCGCGTCCACCGGCGACGGCTGCCAGGAGCAGCAGCGTTCCGGCGGCGTTGTTGTTGGTCAGGATCGCCGCTTCGCATCCGAAGAGCGTCCGACAGAGTTGCGTCAGATGCTCATCGCGCCGTCCTCGGCTTCCGTCGTCGAGGTCGTATTCGAGATTCGAGTAGCCAGTCGTGATCGCCGCGGAGCGCGACCAGATCGACTCATCGATCGGCGAGCGGCCGAGGTTCGTGTGGATGATGATGCCGGTGCCGTTGATGACGCGGCGTAGAGTCGATGCCGTCGCGGCGGTGAGTGCGTTGAGCACTTCATGAGCGGCGACATCCGCATCAAACGACCTTCGCTCGCTGCGCAGCGTCTCGAGATGCGCGACCACCGCATCTTTCGTCGCATCCCGTCCGAATTCGCGAATCGAGAGCGCGAACGTATCGCCGGACAGGAGCCGCTCCACCGACGGGATGCTCCGGAGCGCGGAATCTCCCGAGGACGGCCTCGATTTAGGCATGGGCGCGTATTGTATCGGCCAGACCGTGATCAAACAGGACGACGAGCTGGACAAGCTCGAAGAAGACATCCGCAAGCTGAAGAACAAGTACGACCAGTTCTTCGCCTGCATCCAGAAGTTTCCGCCGATGCACGAGCGGCGTCAGCTCGAGGTCTACATCTACGAGCTCGGCAAACAGAGGATGCGCGACAACGCGCGCCGCTTCCGCTACTCGCAACTCCTCACGCGCTACAACCAGCACCGCGAGATGTGGGGCCGCAAGATGCGCGAGCGCGAGGAAGGTCCGCTCGATTTCCGGCGCCGGGCGGCGGCATTGAATGAACCAACCGCACCGATCGCGCCGACTCCCACTCCGCCGCGCGTAACGTCGCCGAAGCTCGATCCGTATGTAAAGGTGGCGCCGGGCACGAACGGCGAAGAGATCCAGCGGCTGTACGGCGATATCGAAAAGGAACACCTGAAGCTGGGCAGGTTGCCGAACATCACGATCGAGCAGTTGAAATCAATGATTCAGAAGCAGAGCGATCTCGTACGCGAGAAATATCATGTGGACGTCGTCGCCTTCCGTGTGGACGTCGTCGACGGCAAAGTGAAGTTGAAAGCGAAACCGATCCAGGAATGATGATGAAACGTCTCCTACTCATTGCCGCAACCGTGGCGCTGGCTTCCTGCGCCTCCATGCCTCACCACCACGATCAGAACCCGTACGCGAATCCGTTCTACGGGCGCTACCTGAACACCGGCTCGCAGCTGGACGCGCAGATCACCGCGACGGTGAATGCGCTGCAGGCCAATCCGCGCTCGGCCAGCCTGCACAACCAGCTGGGCCAGATGCTGCTGCAGAAAGGCTTTCCGAAGGACGCGGAGGTGGAGTTCGAGCGCGCTGTCAACGCCGACTCTCACTTCTACCCCGCCTGGTACAACCTCGGCCTGGTGCGCATGTCGCGCGGCGACTGGAGCGGCTCGCACTTCGCGTTTGCGCGCACGGTGCATTACAAACCGGGCCATTCGGCGGCGCTCTTTCAGCTCGGCCTGATGGAAGAGAAACGCAATCATCAGGACGCGGCCATCGACTACTACGCGAAGGCGCTCATGATCAATCATTCGCTGCTGGATATGCGCGTGAATCCGCGCATCCTCGACAGCAAGTTGATCGACCTGGCGCTTCTGAAGGCGTACCCGAAGGCGCACGCGCGCGAAAGCATGTCGTTCCAGGCGACGCCGCCCGGCTACGTGCAGCAGGGTCTCGAAGCGGCATCGACGCAACCGGCGGCGAAGGACATCGTCACCCCCGCGCCGCCGCTGACGGATCCGTCGATGCAAGCGCCGCCGCCGACGGCGGGCACTCCGGTGCAGCCGGCGCCGCAGCCGGCCAAGCCGCCGCTGTAACGGCGTGCGGTCAAAGCCGCGCATACTTCCTCTATGACGCTCCCGCGCGGCGCGCGCCTCGGGCCGTACGAAATCGAAGAGCTGATCGGCCGCGGCGGAATGGGCGAGGTCTATCGCGCATCGGACACGCGCCTCGGCCGCGCCGTCGCCATCAAAGTTCTCTCGTCGCATCTCGCGGACGATCCCGCATCGCTGGGACGTTTTCGGAGAGAAGCCCGCGCGGTCGCGGCGCTTTCGCATCCGAACATCGTGGCGGTCTTCGACGTCGGCGCCGAGGGCGACACGCAGTTCGTCGTCACCGAATTGCTGGAAGGGGAGACGTTGCGTGCGAAGCTGGCCGTGCCGCTGCCGGCCGATGAAACGCTGCGAATCGCCACTGCAATCGCCGACGGACTCGCCGCCGCGCACGCGAAGGGAATCATTCATCGTGATCTGAAACCGGAGAATGTCTTCCTGACGACCGCCGGCGGCGTGAAGATCCTCGACTTCGGCCTGGCCAGCATGCAGCAATCGTCGAACGCGGCCGACTCGATCGTGCAAACGGTCACGCTGACCGAACCGGGACTGTTGATGGGGACGATCGGCTACACGTCGCCCGAACAACTCGCCGCGAAGCCGCTCACCCCGGCCACGGACGTCTTCTCCTTCGGCTGCGTCCTCTTCGAGATGCTGCAGGGACAAATGCCGTTCAAGCGTGACAGCAACATGGAGGTGATCGCCTCCATCCTTCGCGATGAGCCGGTCACGCGCGACGCCGCGAAGCCGTTGCCGCCGCACATGCGATCGGTGGTCGAGCGATGCCTGGAAAAGAATCCGCTGCGGCGATTTCAGAATGGAGGCGAAGTCGCGGACGCACTGCGCGGGCTCATCGATCGGTCTTCTCCGGCCCCTACCTTCTTGAGGTGGCGGTGGAAACGGAAGTTCCTCGGATGGCTGGCCGTCGCGATGTCGTTGGTTGTCGTAGTCCTGGCACTTGTCAGGAGCCGTTATGAAGTCATCGACAACGGCTACGACCTTCGCCGTTCTGACATCACCGGTGACAGCGAGACCCTTCGCCTGACCGAGCTGGCATTGCACGCGGACGGCGCCGGGAATCGCTCCGAAGCAATTCAATTGCTAACCGAGGCCGTGCGGCGCAACAGCGTTCCACCGCTGCCGGCGGCCTTTCTGGCGTCGTTCTCGTACTACAGCGGCGATCGAAAGAGCGGCGCGCGGTGGGCGGCGGAAACGAAACGGCGCCTTCCGAACGCGACGTCGCCATACGAAGCTCTCCTCTGTCGTTATTTACAGCCGGTGAACGGCGCATCGACGGAGATGGCGCTCGCATCGTCGCTGTTGGAGCTTCGGCCGCGCGCCTGGAGATTGCGTCTGGCCCTCGCGCACCTGCACCTCAGCCGCCGCGAATCAAAAGCTGCACTCGCACAGCTGACGCAGATCGACGTCAGCGCGCCCGATGACCGCCGTCTCAGCAACGTGCTGGCCGACCGCGCCTCGCTCGGCGACATCGCCGGCGCAACGCGCGATCTCTCCCGCAGCAAGCTCACCAAACTCCCGACGCTGCTCGCGTTCACGCAGGCCAGAATCGCGTGGAGCAGCGGCCGCGCCGCCGAAGCAGCACGCCTCTTCGACTCCGCCGCCGAAAGCGCGACCATCGCGAACTTCGGCCCGGTAGCGATCGATGCGCGCATGCTCGCTGGGATCGCGCGCATCGGCATGAATGATCTCGATCAAGCGCAGACCACGCTCGATCTGGCCGCCGCCGGCGCGCACGATGCCGGCCTGACCCAGAGCGAGTTGGAGTCGTACGCATTCGGTGCCTACGTGGCCGGCCGCCGCGGCGATGCCGAGGGTCTTGCGCGACGGTTTCGTCTCGCCGCCGCCCTCGCCGAGCCCGGCTCCAACGACTACACGATCCTCCACATGTTCGCCGCCCGCGAGCGCATCACGGCAGCCTTCGGTACGTCCGCGGTCACTCCCGACATCGAGATCACGCAGCCGGTACTGACGCTGATCAACGCGCGCGACGCCTGGTCTCAGAACGACGTGTCCACCGCGTCTCACCTCCTTCAGCAATCGCGCTCCGAGGGAATCGACGCCACGTGGTTCAGGGAGGAGGCCGCCCTCCTCGCCTACGACCTCGGCGAGCCACCACGATCGTTCCGCCCCGACCCGCCGTACCCGAACCGCCTTCGCTTCATCGCGGTGTGGGAGTTGACACGTCCTCGCCGTCAGTCCGCATCACTTCCGTGACGTTGGCGCATTCCGGCTTGGTATCCTGCGCGGATGAAAGCAATCCGAATCGCCGCCGCCCTCCTGCTCGCCGCCGCAACGACTTTCGCCGCCGACGTCGTCAAGCGCGGTGCGCCGGTCTCGTCATCGAAGCCTGTCGCGCTGGCGACGGTTCTCGCGTCGCCTCGCGCCTACACGAAGGATCCGGTCGTCGTCGAGGGCGTGATCGAAAAGTCGTGCACCGCCATGGGCTGCTGGATGGAGCTCGCCCCCGCCGAGGGCAAGAAGACCGTACGCGTCACCTTCGAAGACGAGAAATTCTTCATTCCTCTCACCGCGAAAGGGATGGCCGCGCGCGCCGAAGGCGTAACGAAGATCCACACGCTGTCGAAAGCCGAAGCCGATCACCTGGCCAGCGAAGGCGCCACGCTGACGCGCAACGAAGACGGAACGGCGGATGAGGTGTCGTTCATCGCCACGGGCGTGGAGTTGACGCGGAAGTAGCCCGAACTTACTCTCCGCGCACGCCGCTCACAAGGCGAGCCGGGCGAGGTTCGTAGTTCACGAGCCGCTCCTTGTGCTGAATCTCCCGTTCCGCGAGAAAGTCGCACAGAGCATTGATGTCGCTGCCGAAGCGTGAGGCGAGCTCGTTTCGAACAGCCCGGATCTCGGCGACGATGGGATCGTCATTGGTCATGGCGTCATCAGCTCCTCTGGCGTACATACGATTGGTGGCTCGTAGCCGTTGTCTTGGCAAACTGCGTTGACGATCCTTAGTACCACACCATTTGCTATGTGCGTGCAGTTCCAGGTAAGCAGAAAGTCCATGCCATTCACCGCCGCGAGCGCGATATGAAGGGCATCCGCTGCTGCCTTGTCGGGCAACGTCGTTGAGCGAAAGATTCTTTCCGCTAGGAAACGTGCCGTGTCGTTGATCTGAAGGACTGGCAAGCCGTGAATCAAATCGAGACGTGCTTGTGCCGCCACCGCATCGCCCCTACCAGCTTCAAATACGACAAGTTCTGAAACGTGCAGGTTGAACTTGCCGCGATGTCCCTGCCACCAATCGCGCGTAATTTGCTGATGCGCCAATGTGACAATGTCGCGGCTTGGCCAATTGGTGACGTAACTGATGATGCTTGTGTCGAGGTACGTTCGCGCGAGCACGTTCTTAAGGTACCTCAGCGTTGCATCGTCCGTCGATTCTGTGACGGCTCATGACTATGATGTCGCCCGCATGTCCGAAGAGTCACAGCAACCTGAGGTCCCCGAGTCTGAACTGATCCGCGTCCGGCGCGAGAAGCTCGAGCGCATTGCGGCGCTGGGGTTTGATGCGTATCCGACCAAGGCGGATGTCGATACGACCATCGCGGAGGTTGTGGCGGCGTACGGCGACAAGTCTGGCGAGGAGTTGGAGGCGACGAAGGCGAACGTCAAGATCGCCGGACGGATCATGGGCATCCGCGCGTTCGGCAAGGCCGCGTTCCTCGTCCTCTCCGAGAAGACGGCGCGGATTCAGGTGTATTGCCGGATGGACTCGCTGCCCGAGCGGGAGTGGGCGCTGTATCAGAACCTTGATGCTGGCGATTGGGTGGAAGTCGCGGGAACGGTCTTCCGCACGAAGACCAACGAGCTTTCGGTCAAAGCCGCGCACCTCGGATTTCTGGTCAAGGCGCTGCGGCCGTTGCCGAGCAAGTGGCATGGGCTGACCGACGTCGAGCAGCGCTACCGGCAGCGGTACGTCGACCTCATCGTCAACGACAGCGTCAAGGCCACGTTCGAAACGAGAGCGAGGATCGTCCGCTACATCCGCAACTACTTCGACGGGCATGGGTTCATCGAAGTCGAGACGCCGATGATGCAGCCGATCGCGAGCGGCGCGGCGGCGCGGCCGTTTCGCACGCATCACAACGCGCTCGATATCGATCTGTTCATGCGCATCGCGCCGGAGCTTTATCTCAAGCGGCTCATCGTCGGCGGGTTGTCGCGCGTGTACGAGATCAATCGCAACTTCCGCAACGAGGGCATTTCCACGCAGCACAATCCCGAGTTCACGATGCTGGAGTTTTACGAGGCGTACGCCGACTACAACGACCTCATCGTGCGCACTGAGGAGTTGTTCAGCGGGCTGGCGCACGAGGTTCTGGGAACGGACACGGTCCAGTTCCGCGGCAACGAAATCAGTTTCGCGCGGCCGTTCAAGCGCTTCACGATGAAGCAGGCCATTGCGGAGTTTGGCGGCATCGACATCCGCGAGCTTGATGACCGCGGCAAACTTGAGAGTCTGGTCATCGCGCGCTCGAAGGCGTTCCATCCGAAGGCAGACGGTACGCACGGTCCCTCGGACACACCACACCAGAAGATCGCGTCGATGAACAGCGGCAAACTGCTCGCGGAGCTATTCGAGGCCGTGGCGGAGCACGCGCTGATCAATCCGACGTTCATTACCGATTTTCCGACCGAGGTTTCGCCGCTGTCGAAGCAACGGCACGATGATCCCGATTACGTCGAGCGGTTCGAGCTGTACGTCGGCGGGATGGAAGTTGCCAACGCCTTCTCCGAGCTCAACGACGCCGACGAGCAGGACCGGCGATTCCGTCAACAGCTCGGTGAGCGCGAGCGGGGCGACGACGAGGCCATGCAGATGGATGAGGATTACGTCCGCGCGCTCGAATACGGCATGCCGCCGACGGCCGGCGAAGGCATCGGCATCGACCGTCTGACGATGATCCTCACTGACTCGCCGTCGATCCGCGACGTGATCCTTTTCCCGCTGATGCGTCCAATTCGGGAGTAGGGGGTCGGGGGTCGGGAGTCGGAGAACGAGCCATTTCATCTCCGACACCCGACACCCGGCACCCGACACCCTCTTCCATGATCGAAACCCGCATCGCCCGCCGCTATCTCTGGTCCGCTCGCAAGCGGAGGCACACGGCGTTTCTCTCCTCCATCTCCATGCTCGGACTGGCTGTCGGCGTGGCCACGCTCCTGATCTCGCTCGCGCTGATGGCCGGATTGCAGGGGCAGATTAAGCGGCGGCTGATCGCGTCGAGTCCGCAACTGCTGATCGAGCCGGCGGGCTCGCCGACGATCGCCGACGCTGACGCCATCGACGCCGCGGGCCTCCAACTCGGCATGAGCTCTGTTCGTCCGCTCGTCAGCGGCATCGGATGGGGCGCGAACGATCGGGAGCGGCGCGGACGTCCGATGCGCTTGCGCTCCGCAGCGGGGCAACTCAAAACGGATACCGACATCATGGTCACGCGCGACTTCGCGGCGGCGCTCTCGCTCGACAAAGGCGAGATGATCACTGTCGTTGCGCCGCGTACGCGGCTCACGCCGTTTGGCCCGATGCCGGTCTGGCGCAAGTATCGGATCGCCAGCATTTCGCCCATCACGACTGAGGAGCAGGCGCCGGATGGCTATCTCAACCTCGGCGAAACGGAAAGCCTCTTCGGCACCGGCGGCAAGCCGACCTCGATCGAAATGTACGGCCCCGAAGACCGCGCCGAGGAGATACAGGGGCAGCTCGCGAAGCAGTTCCCGGGCGTGCAGGTCAAAACGTGGAAAGAGATCAACCGGCCGTTGTTTCTCGCACTGCGGCTGGAAAAAATCGTGATGTTCGTGACGATCTCGCTGATCATTTTCGTGGCCGCGCTGAATCTGATCTCCTCGCTCTCCATGCTCATCCTCGAAAAGCGTCCCTCGGTCGGCGTACTCCGCACACTCGGCGCAACGGAGCGAATGATCCTCGTGATCTTCCTCGAAGTCGGCCTGCTCATCGGCCTCTCCGGCACGATCCTCGGCAACATCTTCGGCCTCAGCGTGTCGTGGGCGGTCAACCACTACCACCTCGTGCCGCTGCCCTCGGGCATTTACCCGCTCGCCTATTTGCCGCTGACGATCGATCCGACCGACGTCCTGGGCGTGAACGTCGTCGCGATCATTCTCTCGGTCATCGCCACGTGGTATCCCGCGCGAATGGCCTCGCAGCTCGATCCGATCGCCGCAATCCGCGAGGAAGCATGAGACGGATTCTCTTCGCTGCTCTCGTCTTCGCATTCGCTGCCTCGTGCGGCACGATCGTGCATCACGACCTGACGCTGACGTTCGACGACAGCGGCGAGCACGTCACGGTCTCCGCGGCGACGTCGATTCCGACGACGAAGGATTCGAAGGACCGCGCGCGCGACGACCATCTTCGCGAAGACATCCTCGCCGGCCGCGACGAATGGAGCCTGCGTTTTGCGAACGCGAATCCAGAGTCGTACCGTGTCGTGCTCGACCGCGCAAAAGGGGAGCTCATTCGCGCTGAGCGTAGCGCGCGCATCGACACGGCCGACCTGCAGAAGATCTTCTTCGATGTCTCCGTCTCGGCGGTCGTTACGCGCGGCGACGGCTGGGCGGAGCTGGCGATTTATCCCGGCACGTCGACGCGCGCCACGCGTCCGCAGCGCGACGATGCGGAGAAAAAGCTGCGGGCGTACTCGGAACGCGCGGTCCATTACTTCGCCGCGGTGCGGGCGATGTACGACTACATGAATGAGCATCCGCCGCGCGCGAAGGAAATCTTCGCCGCGCTGTTTCGCGATGAAGATGATCCGCAGCAGCCGCTGCTCAGCGGCGAGGAGCGTGACCTCGTCATCGTGCTGCGGACCGCGCTGAATGCGCTGACCGAGGATGACGACACCGAGCAGCTCGAAGCGGAGGCGGACCTCGTCTACAACCCGCTGCCCGCGCGCATCGTCGTTCACGTTCCCGGCGAGCCTCTTATTGTCGAAGGCTTCGCGATCGGCAAGGATCGCGATCTCGTCGCTGAGCCGCCGTCGCTACTCGAAGCCGTGGCGTCGCTGGAAGGCCGCTGGGTCACTCCCGATCCGCTCGCGTTCGCGACGCGCCCGGACGCGGGCAACGATCCCGCCAACGAAGCGGCGATCATCGCGGCGATGCCACGCCGCACGTCAGCCGTGGTCGGCGCGATCGAAGTCGCTGACGCCATCGTTCAGAAGCTGCGTCCCGCGCCGCGGTACCGCGCGCGATGGATCGTGAAAAGACAAGGGTGAATTGTCATCCTGAGGCCGCCGGAGCCGGGAGCTGCGCAGCAGCGGAACGGCGGAGGACGCCGAAGGATCTCAAGATGCTCAACTCTCGCTGAAACCCACTGGGACTTAGCGCAGTCTGGGAAGCTTGAGATCCTTCGCCGTCCCTTCGGCTACGCTCAGGGCAGGCTCTGCGCCACTCCGCGCTTCGCGCTACGTGGCTCCGGCTGCTCAGGATGACAGTGCTCACACGTCTTTCATCATCACGACCGCTGCTTCGCCGTCGGGGTAGTAGCCGTTGCGGATGTACTCGGCTTCGAAGCCGAGGAAGGCGTAGAACTTCTGGGCTTCATCGTTGGAGCTGCGCACTTCCAGCCAGATCGACGTGACGGCGTGTTCGGCCGCGAAACCGAGGCAGCGTTGCATCATCGCCAGCGCGATGCCGTGGCGGCGAAGGCTTGCATCGACGGCGATCTTGTTGATGTGCATCTCATCGGCGAACCACGTCGCGAAGAGGTAGCCAACCACAGCGCCGTCGCGCCGCGCCACGAGGTTGTAGCGTCCGTCGTTGGTGATCTCGCTCTCGAAAAATTCGCGGCGCCACGGCGATGGGAAGCAGCGCACTTCGAGCGCGTGCACTTCGCGCAGGTCGGCGGAAACCGCCCGCTCGATGGTCAGCCCTTCGATGCTCATTTCTGCTGGAGTTTGACCTCGGCTTCCGCAAGCCGCACGTAGATCGGCGTGATGTCGCGATACCGCTCGCCGTCGCCGCGCAGTTCGATTTCGCGCGCGCGGCGGGCGCAGGCGAGGGCGACGTTGTCGCGCTGCATCACCTCGGCGACGCGGATGACGTGATCGAGCGCATCGACCTCGTCGCGCTTCGCCAGGTGCGGTGCGATGACTTCGCGAGCGTTCTCGAACACGGAAACGTAAAACTCGCCCCGGCCGGCATCGTCGACGATCGAGGCGCGTCCGTTCGCCGGCGCGATCGCTTCGTGCGTCGACATCGCGCAAACCGGTTTGCCGAGGGCGAGCGCGAGACCTTGCATCGTCGCGAGTCCGATGCGGACGCCGGTGAATGACCCTGGACCGCGAGTAACTGCGAAGACGTCGATCGAACTTCGCTCAATCGCCGCCTCCGTCAACAGCCAATCGATCGCGGGAAGCAGCTTTTCGTTGCGCGACGATCGTCCTTCCAATGCGACCGCACCGAGGAGCGCGGCGTCGAGCACCAGGGCAACGGAAAGGATGGGGAGCGACGTGTCAGCGGCGAGGATGAGCATCCGGGATCACGACACGGCCGCGGCCGGGATGCCGATGTCGATCAGCTCCATGCCGATCTCCTTCGCCACTTCGCGCGAACGCTCGTCGCGATAGAACTCGCCGTAGAAGATGCGGCGAATGCCGGCGTTCGCGATCAGTTTGAAGCAGTTCCAGCACGGCGAAGCAGTGGTGTAAAGCTCGCCGCCATCGATCGCGATCCCATTCTTTGCCGCCTGCAGAATCGCATTGGCCTCGGCATGCACCGTCGTGACGCAGTGGCCGTCCTCCATCACGCAGCCGGCATCCTCGCAATGCGGCAACCCGCGCAGGGAACCGTTGTAGCCGGTCGAGAGGACGGTGCGGTCGCGCACGATCACCGCGCCGACGTGTTTGCGCTGACAGGTCGAGCGCGTAGCCGCCTGCTGCGCGATGCCCATGAAGTATTCGTTCCAACCGGCACGCATGTTCGGATTCTACATGCGCACGAAACCTGCACCAACGCCGGGGCGTGGCCTCCCGGGCGAAGGTGTTGATCGTTGAGGACAACTCCGACGTCCGGAGGTTGTACGCGATCGGTTTGAATCAGCGCGGCTACGAGGTCAAGCTCGCTGCGAACGGCGCCGAGGCGGTGGAGAGGATTTCGTCGGAGAAGCCGGATGTCGTTCTGCTCGACTGGCTGATGCCGCTGATGGACGGCGGCGAGGTGCTCAGCAAACTCAGCGAAAACGGCAATCGAAGCGTGCCGGTAATTGTCATCAGCGGCCAACCGGCACCCGACGAGCTCGATCCGCGCATCCGCTGCTGGCTGACAAAGCCGGTATCGATCGACGAACTGGTGACGGAGATTCAGCGGCCGGCTGTGTAGCCGCGGTCACTGTTCACTTCGGCACATCAGCTACAATCGCGCAATCCATGGCCAAACTCTTTTTCGTCGGGCTCGACGGTACGGAGAAGAGCTACCGTCTGCAGACGCACCGGCCATTCACGGTCGGACGCGATCCCGGCAACGACATCATCCTGCGCGATCCCAAGGTTTCGCGGCATCACGCGGAGATCGTCTTCGAGCGCGGCTTCTTCGTCGTGCACGATCTGACCAGCGCCAACGGCACGTACATCAACGGCAAGCGCATCCGTGTGGCGCCGCTGACGCATTCGGCCAAAGTGCGCATGGGCAACACGTACGGAAGGTTTTCGGAGGAGCTGCCGACGGAGAATGACGGTGTAGCCGCCGCTGAACCGTTCGAGCAGCCGCTACCGGTTCCCGCGCCGCCGGAGCCGGATGTTTTCGCGCAGATGGAGTCGATGCCGACGTCGACGCTGGAGCGGTTCAACCTCTCCACGCAACCGCACGAACAGATCTCGTCCGCCGAACTAAAAAAAAAAGCGGAGTAGCGGATGACGACGGCGGCACGGTGGCGGTTCTTGATCCGCCGACTGAGCCTATGCCGGATTTGCCGCCGCTGCCTGCTTCCTCACCCGCGCCTGCTCCCACTCCTCCGGCCCCATCCGGCGCTCTCGACCGATCGCGCTTCCAGTTCATGACCGGCATCCCGGCAGGGGAGACGGCGTACATCCGCGGCGATGACGGTAACGCGCTGATGTCCTATCGCAGCTTCGCCAGCATCGTCGGCGTCATCGCGGCGCTGATGTCGTCGGTAGTGCTCGCAGCCGGAGCCGCCGGCGTGGTTTTTCTGCTGATCGAAGGGCGTCCGCTGCCGGCGATCGCCGCGTTCATGCTGAGCGCCGCGTTTTCGGCGATGATCATCATCCTCATTCCAGCGACGCACGTGACGATCTTCGAAGGCGCGGCGTCGGCGATCACGATCGCGCAGCAGTCGAGCGTGAACTTTCCGAGCGTCACGTATGCAGTCGCTACCGGCGATGGCAAGCCGGTGGCGCGCATCGCGAAATCGTTCTTCTCGCGCTTCGGCCGCAACCGCTGGGAAATCCTCGACGCGAACGATTTCCTCGCTCGCGGCGAAGCGATCGAGGAATCCCTCGGCCGCGCACTCGTCCGCAAATTCTTCGGCAAGTTCGCGCCGTCGTATCAAGCGAATGTCCGCATCACCTGGAACGGCGAGGAGGCCGGATGGATCATCCGCCGCCCCGGCGTCGACAGTCACGCGGACGTGCTCGATCTGAATCCCGCGACGACGCTGGATCGACGCGCTGCGGTTGCGTTGGCGGTGCTGGTGTTGGGTTCGGAGCCGTAATCCTGCGCGAAGACGCAGGATCTCCGGTGCAATCGCTCGGATCGGGACCGAAGTTCTATTGCCGCGGCGCCACCGGAGATCCTGCGTCTCCGCGCAGGATGGGACCCTTCACGATCTGAATCCCCGTGTAGTAGTGCGTCAGGATCTGTTCCGCGGTCCAGCCGGCGGTGGCCATTCCGTACGCGCCGACTTGGCAGAAACCGACGCCGTGGCCCCATCCTTTTCCGTAGAACGTGTAGCGATCGATGCCGTCGGCGTCCCGCGTTTTTTCGTAAACGAATAGGTTGTCGGGCACGTTGAGCGACCAGCGAATGGGAAGGCCGCGCAGGATGAACGTGCGGCCGTTCTCGGCAGTCACTTCCATCTCCGCGATGCGTTGCGAGGCGTCGACGGTGAGCGGACGGATGCCCTGAAGCTGGCGGATCGGATTGCGTTTGTTGATCGACGTCACCAGTTCGTCCGCGCGGAAACTGCGCGTCCAGCTGGCGAAGTTCGAGCTGCGGTCGAACGACGCGCCGTCGAGGTATGCGTTGATCACCAGCGCGACGGGAGTCTTGCTGACGTCCGAGGTGATCGTGACGCGGTCGCCGAGGGTCACTGGCGCGCTGGCGTACTCCTGATAACGATCGCCGATTTTCCGGAAGACCGGCAGGTTCACCGGCAGCGTGAAGTGCGCCGGCTTGCCGTCGATCTTCAACGTTACATCGCGTCCGGTCACGGTGAGAATCTTGCCGGTGGCGTCGCTGATTACGTTGTGTTTGCGGATCCACGATCCGAGGAGGCCGTACAGCTCTTCGCGAGGTATCGCGGCGTTCATGTCGATGCGGTCGATTCCTTCGGCAGGCAGGAACGCGAACTTGATCAGGAACGCCGCGGCGCGATACGGCACCGACTCCTTCGCCGCGGTCTGCGGGAAGTAGTAGTTGCGATCGGCGGGCATCGTGACGACTGTCGAGTAGCGGTCGAATCCGAGGACGGAGGCGAGGTAGGTCAGCACATCGCCACGACGCGACGACGCCGGAGTGGCGGTGCCGAGGGGAGTGAATCGCAGCTTGGTCATCGCCGCGGTCACGGCCTGCTCGACATCGCGCGCGCTCCATGAAGTGCCGCTGTCGGGCAGCCCCGCGATCGCTGCGAAGAGACGCGCATTGACCTGCTGTTCGGTGAGCAAACCACTATCGGCGCGGCCGGCGATCGTCAACACTTCATCTTCCACGCAGCGGACGCGTTTGAGATACGGCTCGTTGCGCCCAGGGAACATCGTGCCGACGTCCGAGGTCTCGCCGCCGCATGTCGCCGTGTAGAGCGCATCGATCGGCTGGCCGTTGTACGTGGCCACGAGTCCCGAGGTCTCGCGCACGGCGCGATCTGTGAGCGGATCCTCGCCGGAGAATCCGTTGTAGGCCTGACACGCGGGCCCTGCGCAGATGTCGTATCCCTCGGCTTTGAACTGGCCGAGGTTGCGAACGGCGTACGTGCGCGCGGCGATGGCCTGGGCCTTGAGCGCTTCGACTTCGTCGTAAATTTTCGGACCCATCTCCGCGGGGACGACGCCGCGTAGGTAATCCTCCATATTCAGCTCATTGATGACGTTGTAGGTTCCGCGCGGATTGATGAAAATGCGCGCGGCGGTTCGGTACGGTTTATCGGTGATCGTGAGGGTTTCGGCAGTGGCAGGAATGACGAGTACCGATTCGCCATCGAGCGTAGTGCGCTCGCCTTCGTCATCGACCAGCTGATGTTTTTTCTCAAACGCCTGGTCGGTCGGCCGTTTGACGATGAGCAGATTCGTGCCGTAGCCGCTCTGCGTGAGCTGATCGCGCAGCGGCTGCGCGGCATTCGACGTGACGAAGTCGCCGGCGATGATGCGATACGCAGTTCCGGCGGTGTCGGGCAGAACATCGACGCGCTGCTGCGAATCGGCGCGAAGTTTTTCCGCGAGCGCATTGGCGCTGGTGAGGTCGGAAACCGTGCTGACCTGCACCGCGTAGTGCGCCGCTGCGTCGCTCACCGGCGCGGTCAACGTGAAGCCGCGCCGAATCGTGGCGGAAGTGGTATCGGTGACGATGTAGTAGCCGCCGTTGAGCCGCGGAAACGTGACCGTGGTCTGATCATTCACGAGCCCAACGCGAATACGCGGCTCGACGATCGTTTTCGCGACGGAAGGGACCGTTGTAAACGCATTCGCCGAACGAACGGGTGTGGGTGGCGGAGGCGGGACGACGATCGTAGTCGTAGCCGCGGGCGGGTGTGCGGGCGGGGCGGACGCGCAAGCGGCGAAGAACAAGAGTGACAGAGCAACAGCGGTACGTTTCATCGATCAGCTTCCTTTGCAAGAAGAGAGACAGCGGCCAAAACGATTTCACCACAGAGGCACAAAGGACACAGAGAAATCCCCCTGTGTGTGCTCTGTGTCTCTGTGGTTCAACGAATCCGGCCTCTCACCTCTTGAAAAACATCGCGATCCCCATCGCCAGCCCGATCACCACCACCGCCCTGCGCACAAACGTGCGGCCGAGGCGGTGGGCGATGCGGGCGCCGAGGTAGCCGCCGATGATGGCGGTGACGGCCATGATCGCGCCGTCGCGCCAGAGCACGGCGCCGCCGAAGGCGAAGTAGAGCGCGGCGATGCCGTTGATGCAGATCGCCAGCAGGTTCTTGAGGCCGTTCATTTCGTGCAGGTCGGTCAGTCCGATCAGGCCGAGCGCGGCCAGCATCAGGATGCCGATGCCGCCGCCGAAGTAGCCGCCGTAAATGCCGACCAGGAACTGGAAGAGGAAGACGAATGTCACCCAGCCGGCGCTCGGATTCTCGTGCGCGCGTGCGACGGTCCCGAGACGGCGTGTAATCACTTCCTGGGCAGCCAAAAGAAACGTGGCCCCGAGGATCAGGAACGGGACGAGGCGAGTGAAGGTCTTCGTCGACGTGTGCATCAGCAGCACGGCGCCGGCGCCGCCGCCGGCCAGTGCGGGAATCGTCAGCAGCAGAAGCCAGCGGCGGACCTTGGCCAGGTCGCGCCGGAAGCCGACCATCGCCGCGAACGAGCCGGGCCAGAGCGCGAAACTGTTCGTGGCGTTGGCCATCACCGGATTGACGCCGATCCAGACCAGCGCTGGAAACGAGATCAGCGTCCCTCCGCCGGCGATCGAGTTGATCGCGCCGGCAGCGAATGCGGCCAGTGCGATCACGGTGTCGTGGAGGAGCGGTTCGGTCAGGAGATTTCGTCCTTCAGCACGTCGCGCAGCGTTTCGGCGATCCGCGTGATCAGAGTTTTGTCCGGCCCTTCCACCATGACCCGCACTTTGTTCTCCGTGCCCGAGTAGCGGACCAGGATGCGTCCCTTACCCTCGAGTTGCGACTGCGCCTCGGCCAGCGCGGCCTGGTACTTCGGCAGCGATTCCAGCGGCGGCTTCGACGCGACCGGTTCGTTCAGCAGCAACTGCGGCATCGGCGTGAACGTGCGCAATTGTGAGAATGGCGTGCCGCCCTGCGCCAATAGTTCGCCGAAGACGAGCGCGGTGTGGATGCCGTCGCCGGTGGTGTGCACGGTCAGGTCGATGATGTGGCCGGACTGCTCGCCGCCGATGCTGGCGCCGCGCTCGATCATCATTTCCAGCACGTATTTGTCGCCGACGTTCGCGCGGCAAAGTTCGATGCCGTCGTCGCGCAACTGCTGCTCGAATCCAAAGTTGGACATGACCGTCGCCACGACGCAGCCGCCTTTCAGCGCGCCGTTGCGGTTCAGCCGCTGCGCCCAGAGGTAGATGATCTCGTCGCCGTCGCGGATCTTTCCGGCGTCGTCGGCGAAGATGGCGCGGTCGGCGTCGCCGTCGAACGCGACGCCAAAATCCGCCTTCTCGTTCACGACCATCTTCGCCAGCTCCTCGGGATGCATCGCCCCGCATCCATCATTGATATTGCGTCCATCCGGCCGGTCATTGATCACAACAACCTCGGCACCTGCACGCCGAAAAACTTCCGGGGCGATGCGAAAGGCGGCTCCGTTGCCGGTATCGAGTACAACTTTGCGTCCGCGTAGCGCGTCGGGCGCGACGCCGTCATCGAGGAAACGTTCGTAGCGCTCGATCAGCTCCATGTTGTCTTCGATGGCGATTTCCGGAATCGTGACGCTCTCGCGGCGGATCGCGCGCAACTCATCCTCGATCTGCTCCTCAACAGCGTCCGGAATCTTCATCCCGTCATGTCCAAAAATCTTCACGCCGTTGTCTTCGAACGGATTGTGCGAGGCGGAAATGGAGATGCCGGCCGCAGCGTCCGAGGTGCGGCAGAGATAGGCGACGGCGGGAGTTGGGACGATGCCGATGAAGAGCGCTTGACCGCCGCCATGTTCGATGCCGGCGGTGAGAGCGCGCGCGATCTCAGGACCGGATTCGCGCGTGTCCATGCCGATCAAAATCGAGGGACGAGGGACGAGGGACGAGGGAGGAAGCGGCGCGTCAGATGTTCCCTCGTCCCTCGTCCCTCGTCCCTGTTTCAACCGGTGCGCGAGCGCCTCGCCGAGCGCGAACATCGTCGGACCGTCGAACGGGTACTGGTGCGCTTTGCCGCGGATGCCGTCGGTGCCGAAGAGGGTCCTCATCGATCGTTAGTCACCTTTTCCTTTTGGTTTTGCGGGCGCCGTCTCCGTCGCCGTTTCGGTCGTTGTGGTGACCGGCGCGACCGGGCCGATCTCCGGGCTCACCGGCACCGTGGCCTGCGTCGTGACCGGTTCGATGATGCGGATCAGCGACGAGTCGGAGACGACGGTGACGTTCTGCAGGAACGTGTCGGTGCGGCCGGTCATGATAATCCGTTCCGTGGCCACTTCCGTGACGTTGCGGATCTGCGAAGCCGGGCCCGAGATGAGGGCGTGGTCGGGCACGAGCGTCGGATCGCCGGTGTTGAATCCCGGCGGCGGCTGCCCGATCAGGAACGGGCGGATGGGGACGACTTTCTGCCGCAGCGCCTCGACGTGGAAGCGCAGTTTGGTCGGCTCCATCGCCACCACATCGATCTGCGGCGGCACGCTCATGGCCTGCGGACTGAGCGTGATAACTGCGTCGCCCGGTGTGACCCAACTCACATCCAGCGTCACTTCGAGATTTTGCGACGACAGCGAACGGAGGTCGGAGACGCGCCCGCGCAAGCGGACGCTGACGGTGTCGGGCACGGGCGTGGTGATGGCAAGGTCGCGCGGCATACGCACAAGTGATACCGGCGCCGCGAACGCGCGCTCCGACACCGGCTCCCGCCGCGGCGCGGAGACGGCGAACCACACCACGAACGCGAGGAAGACCGAGAGGATTTTGATCGGGAGGTTGGCGGTCATTTGCGAATGGCCCTCAACCTCTCGGTCATCAGCTGCAGCAGCTGATCGCGGTCGAGATGCTCGTGCAGGACGCCTTCGGTGGCTGCGGCGATCGAGCCGTTTTCCTCCGAGATGATCAGCACCAACGCATCGCTGTCCTCGGACAACCCAATCGCCGCGCGATGCCGCGTGCCGTGCGCGAGCTTCGGATCGGCTGACGTCGTCAACGGCAGGAACGCGCCGGCCGCGACGATGCGATTGCCGCGGACGATGGCCGCGCCGTCGTGCAGCGGACCGCCGGGAACGAAGATGGTGATGAGCAGATCGGCCGACACGATCGCGTCGACGCTTTTCGCGGACTCGGCGTACATCCGCAGACTCTGCGCGCGCTCGATGGCGATGAGCGCGCCGATCCGTTGCGCGGAAAGGACGGTGGCCGCTTTCAGGATTTCGTCGAACGGCACCGGCGTCGCGACGCCGGCCACGAGTGACAGCAATGGATTCGAGGCCATCCTCGCCAGCGCGCGCCGGATCTCGGCCTGAAAGAGGACGATGACCGCGAACGGCAGGTAAAACAGAATCTGCCGCGAGATCACTTCGAGCGCGGGAAGGTCGAACGCGCGTGCGACGAAGAAGGAGCTGCCGAGGACGACCAGGCCGATTGAGACCTGCATGGCGCGCGTGCCGCGGATCAGCGCCAGGATGTTGTAGATGACGAACGAGACGATGAGGATGTCGACGGCGTCGCGCCACGTGAATTGAAGCGAGAGGATGCGGTCGTACCAGTTCATGGCCGCCGCCGTCCTTCGATGGCCATCCAGACTTTCAGAAAATCGACCGTCGCGCGCACGTCATGCACTCGTACGATCGACGCGCCCGCGCGTTGGGCCGCGGCGACGGCGGCGAGCGATCCGAGCGAGCGGTCGGGGCCGGATTCGCGTCCGGTGATGTGACCGATGAACGCTTTGCGCGACGCGCCGATCACGAGCGGAGCGAGCGCCGTCAACTCGTTCGCACGCGCCAGCAGCTCGAGGTTCTGGTCGAAAGTCTTCGCGAAACCGATGCCCGGATCGATGAGTATCTTTTCGCGATCGACGCCGGCAGCGACGGCATCCTCGATCATCGACGCCAACTCGGTTGCGACGTCATTCACGACATCGTCGTAGTCGGTGAACTGCTGCATCGTGGCCGGCTCGCCGCGCATGTGCATCAGGATCACTGGCACGCCGCTCTTCGCGACAATCGCCGGCATTCCGGCCGAGTAACGCAACGCGCTGACATCGTTAACGATGTTCGCACCCGCGGCGATCGCTTCCTCCGCCACAGCCGCTTTGCGCGTGTCGATCGAGATTGTGATTCCGCTCCGGCGTCGGATCTGCTCAATCACTGGAACGACGCGATCGATCTCGACCTGCGCCGCCAACGGCTCCGCGCCAGGCCGCGTCGACTCGCCGCCGACGTCGATGATCGCGGCGCCGTCCTCCTCCATCTGCAGCGCGGCGTGGACCGCTTTCGATTGATCGAAGTGCACGCCGCCGTCGGAGAAGGAGTCGGGCGTGACGTTGAGGATGCCCATGACTGCAAGGGCCCCGGAATGTTGAATGTTGAATGACACGGAGTCGCGCCCTTCATTCAACTACGAGTCGCGCTCTCTCCGAATGCGCGCGCCGAGGGGATTCAAGCGTTCTTCGATCCGCTCGTATCCGCGATCGATCTGATGAATGTTGTGAATCACGCTCTCACCCTTCGCGCAGAGCGCGGCCAGCAACAGCGCCATGCCCGCGCGGATGTCCGGGCTGGAGATTTCCGCGCCGCTGAGCCGGTTTCCACCGACGATGATGGCACGGTGCGGGTCGCAGAGAATGATCCGCGCGCCCATCTGAATGAGTTTGTCGGTGAAGAAGAGCCGCGACTCGAACATCTTCTCGAAGATCATCACCGTCCCCTCGGCCTGCGTGGCGATGACGATCATGATCGACAGCAGGTCGGCTGGAAACAGCGGCCACGGCCCGTCGTCGATCTTGGGTACCGCCGCACCGATGTCGTAGCGGACGCGTAGCGCCTGATCCTTCGGGACGCGGATGTCTTTCCCTTCGATTTTGATGTCGATGCCGACTTTTTCGAGCATGTAGCGGACGGAGTACATGTGATTCGGCACGGCATCTTCGATCACCAGTTCACTGCGCGTGACCGCCGCGAGTCCGATGTACGAGCCGACTTCGATGTGGTCGCTGGGGATGTGAAACTCGCCACCGTGCAGCGAGTCGACGCCGCGGATGCGCAGCGAATTCGTAGCGATCCCTTCGATCTGCGCGCCGAGGAGGTTGAGAAAACTGCAAAGGTCCTGAACGTGCGGTTCGGCGGCGGCGTTGTAAATCAGCGTCTCACCCTCGGCGAGCACCGCGGCCATGATCGCGTTTTCGGTCGCGGTCACCGAGGCTTCGTCGAGAAACATGTTTGCGCCGCGCAGATGGCGCACCGACATGCGGTACTCCTGCGCGGAGACTTCAATCTGCGCGCCGAGCGCTTCGAGCGCGAGAAGGTGCGTATCGACACGGCGCCGTCCGATTGCGTCGCCGCCCGGCTTGGCGATCACCGCGGCGCCGCATCGCGCCAGCAGCGGTCCGGCGAGCAGAATCGACGCACGGATTTTTCGCGAGAGATCGGGATCAGGCTCGGAGGAACACTCCCCTTTCGTGTGGATGCGCACCACGTTCGCTTCGAGTCTCTCAACGGACGCCCCGATGCCTTCCATGATCTGGAGCATGACCCGAACGTCCTGAATATCCGGCAGGTTGCGCAGCACGATCGGCTCGTCCGTGAGCAGGCAAGCCGCGAGGATCGGCAGCGCCGCGTTCTTGTTGCCGCCGGGCTTGATGCGGCCTTCCAGGCGGCGTCCGCCCTCGACGATGAAGCGTTCCATCATGCGGCGCGGATTGTATCCGCGAGCCCTGCTACCATGATCGCCAATGATCGTCGCGCCACTTTCCTCCGGCAGTGCGGGCAATTCGTACTACTTCGAGAGCGACGGCACTTCCATCCTCGTCGACGCCGGCCTCGGCCCGCGCGAGACGCGCAAACGGCTGGAGCAGGTGGGCAAGACGATCGAGCAGGTGCAGGCGATCGTGATTACGCACGAGCACTACGATCACATCCGCGGCGCCGGCTCGATCGGACGCAAGTACGGAATCCCGATCTACCTGACGCAGGGCACGCTCGACGCCAGCAGCATTGACCGCGAGAAGATTCGTACGATCGTCTTTCCGAACGATTCGACGTTCGTCATCGGCGAGCTGAATATTCATGCACGCCGCACGCTGCACGATGCCGCCGATCCAGCCTGCTTCGTGATCGAGTCGCGCGACGGCACCCGCGTCGGCGTCGCCAGCGACCTCGGTCACGCCGATGCACCGGTGATCCGTCATCTCTCCGATTGCGACGGCCTTTTCTTCGAAGCGAATCACGACCTCGACATGCTCCGGATGGGAAGCTATCCGTGGTCATTGAAGCGCCGAATCATGTCGCGCTTCGGCCACCTCTCGAACGACGATTCGATGACGGCCGTGCAGCGAATGATCGGGGCGGACCTGAAGAACCTCTGCCTGATCCACCTCTCGCAGAAAAACAATCACGAGTCGATCGTCCGCGACATGGCCACCCGCCTCCTCTCCCGCCTCGGCGCCACCAATCAGCTCGAGCTCTCGATCGCGAAACAGTTCGAAGCGACCGGCGTGTACGAGATCGCGCGACGCCGTCCTGCGCGTCCGCGCGTGCCTGCGATGAACACGCAGATGGCGTTGTTCTAGGCCGCGGGTTCCGTCGGCGTAGCCGGCGCAAGAACCGTAGCCCCCACTTTCAAGTGGGGGTTTACAAGCGTGCCGGAAATTCGGAGCCCGCTTTAGCGGGCGAAAGAAGGGGTTTCGTTAGTTGGAGCACAACGCTGCATATACTCGCTGCCGTGTTCGATCCGCGTGCCACTTACGAAGAACGACTCGCGACCCGTCGCGCCGAGGCCGCGAGACTGCGCGCGAACGAACGTGCGATATCGATCGGACGCATCGTTGCCTTCCTCGCCATCGTCCTCGTCGCCGTCCTTCACTTCAGCGGATGGATCGCGATTCCGATCGTCGCATTCGTCGCGCTGATCATCGCGCATGACCGGCTGATTCGACGACGTCGCCGCGCCGAGGCCGCGGCAACGTTTTGCGAGCGCGGCATCGAGCGCGTGAATGGGAAATGGCAGGGGAGGGGATTCGACGGCAGCAACTTCGCGACCGAGCACCATCCGTTTGCCGCCGATCTCGATGTCTTCGGCAAGGGATCGCTTTACGAGCTTCTCTGCATCGCCACGACTGCTGCCGGACGCTCCACGCTTGCGCGTTGGCTGCTGCATCCGGGCGATGTGAATGCCGACGAGGTTCGCGAGCGGCAGACGGCAGTGAACGAGTTGCGCGATCGCATCGACCTGCGCGAGGAATTGTTCGTCACTACCGCTGAGGTGGCGAGCGAAGTGGAGGAGGCGCACCTCGACGAATGGTCGCGCGAACGATCGTTCCTCGGCCGCGGCGAACGGATCGTATCGATCGTCATCACCGCACTGGCAGTGATCGCGTTCGCGATCGGAATCCCGTCGCTGATCTCGCGGCTCGTTAACACCACAAATCCCGGCGCGATGCCGCTGTACTCGCCGTATGCGTCGCTGCCGCTGATGATCATGATCATCGTGGTCAGCCTCTTCGCGCGGCAGATGGCGGAGCGTGCCGCTAAAGTCGTCAGCGCGGTGGAACGGCGCGAACCCGCGCTGGCGCTACTCGCCGGACTGCTTAGCGTCATGGAGCGCCAGTCCTTCGAAGCTCCGCGGCTGATCGCACTCCGTTCAAAGCTGGAGCGAAACGGCGTCCCCGCATCGCGCCAGATCGAACGCTTACGAAAACTCGTCGCGCTCCTCGACGCACGTCGCAACCAGTTCTTCGCACCCTTCGCGCTGCTCTTTCTCTGGACGACGAATATTGCCTTCGCCATCGAACGCTGGCGCCTGGAATCGGGCGCGGAGATCGTGGCCTGGATCGACGCAATCGGTGAGATCGAGGGCCTTCTCTCCCTCAGCTCATTCGCATTCGAACATCCAACGTTCACGATGCCCGAGGTGATCGATGGTGACGCGAATTTCGACGGCGATTCCGTCGGTCATCCTCTGATTCCAGACGACCGCCGCGTCGCGAACGAGGTCCGCATCGGCGGCGACCTGCGCCTACTCATCGTCAGTGGCTCGAACATGTCCGGCAAGAGCACGCTGCTGCGCGCGATCGGCGTCAACACGATCCTCGCGCTCGCCGGCGCCCCGGTTTGCGCCGCGCGCCTGCGCGTGACGCCGATGTCCGTCGGCGCCTCGATCAGCCTCAACGACTCGCTATCCGAAGGCGCGTCGCGCTTCTACGCCGAGATCCTCCGCATCCGCGACATCCTGCGCATCCCCCCGCCGCTCCTCTTCCTCCTCGACGAAGTCCTCGGCGGCACCAACTCTCACGACCGCCGCATCGGCGCCGCCGCCATCATCCGCGGCCTGGTTAGTCGCGGCGCCATCGGATTAGCCACAACGCACGATCTCGCCCTCGCACAAATTGCCGACGATCTCGCCCCGCGCGCAGCCAACGTCCACTTCGAAGACCACATCGAAAACGGCGCAGCGATGTTCGACTACCGCATGCGCCCCGGCGTCGTCACCAAGAGCAACGCGCTTGAGCTGATGCGCGCGGTGGGGATCGAGGTGTAGCAACGGAATGCGTGTGAGCCGCGTCTGATTGACCACAGCCATGCGAATAACGATCGACCTTGACGACGGTCTTGTGCGCGCGGCGCTGGAGCTTACCGGCGCGCGTACCAACAGCGAAGTCGTGTACATCGCACTTCAGGAACTAGTAAGTGCGCGTAAGAACAAACCGCTCACCGATCTCGCTGGAGAGATCCGCTTCAGGAGCGGCTTTGATTACAAGGCGATGAGGAAGCTGCACGAGTAGTTCTCGCACAACTATCGATCGTGCAGAAGTTGTGGATCGCGTGCCTGATGAAGAACGGCCACCACAATGATGCGATCTTCGCTGAGGTGATAGAAGAGCGCGTAGGGAAATCGGCGCAGAAGAACGCGGCGGAATGTGCGATGCGTCTGATGAAACGCGAGTGGATGTCTTTGAGCCAACGCGATGGCTTCATCTACGGACGCAAAGAAATCGTCACTGAGATCGTGTGAGATTTTGCGGTACCAGTTCCGCGCTTCGCGAATGTCCCGTTTCGCAGCAGGCCGAACAAGGACGCGCTCGATCATTCGTCTCGGAGCGACTTCTTCACGTCGCTCCACGACTCGCCATCATCCGGAGTCTGTTGAAAGTCGACCCAGCGCCGCTCCAACTCATCCCGCTGCGCTGCCGTGATTTCCACATGCTCCTGATGCTCAACCATGCTTTCCCAGATCTCTTGAACGATCGCAACGCGTTCAGAAGTCGGTAGTTCGAGGATGTGATCGATCGACACTCTGCTCATTTGCTTCGGAATTCTACTCCCACGCTGTTACGCATTCACCGCAGCCATGCTCGGATAGCGGTCGCCCGCGGCGACGCCTTTCGGCGCCACTTCATCAATCCGCGCCAGATCGTCAGGCGTCAGTTCGATATCAGCTGCGGCGATATTTTCCTCAAGATGATGGATGCTTCTGCTGCCGGGGATCGGGACGATGTCGTCGCCTTGCGACAGGATCCAGGCGATTGCCAGTTGGGCCGGCGTCACGCCTTTGCTTCGCGCGATCTCCTCGATGCGGCGGACCAGGTCGAGATTGCGTTCGAAGTTTTCGCCCTGGAAGCGTGGCGATTGGCGGCGATAGTCGGTTGGTTCGAGGTCGTCGATCGTTTTGAAGCGGCCGGAGAGGAAGCCACGGCCGATGGGGGAGTAGGCGACGAAGCCGATGCCCAACTCGCGCACGGTCGGCAGAATCTCGTCCTCGGGGTCGCGGCTCCAGAGCGAATACTCCGTCTGCAGCGCGGTGATCGGGTGGACCGCATGCGCGCGGCGGATCGTTTGCGGCGCCGCTTCGGACATGCCGAGGTGGCGAACCTTGCCGGCGCGGACCAGGTCCGCCATCGCGCCGATCGTCTCCTCGATCGGCGTGGTGCGATCGACGCGGTGCTGGTAGTAGAGATCGATGTGATCGACGCCGAGGCGTTGCAGCGACGCATCGCAGCACTTGCGCACGTACTCGGCCTTGCCGCTGATGCCGAGGAACGCACCGTCTTCGCCGCGCATGTTGCCGAACTTCGTGGCCAGGACGACTTCGTCGCGGCGGTCGCGGATGGCGCGGCCGACCAGTTGTTCGTTCGTGAACGGGCCGTACATATCGGCCGTATCGAGGAAATTGCAGCCGAGGTCGACCGCGCGATGGATCGTCGCGATCGACTGCGCGTCGTCGTGGGAGCCGTAGAACTCCGACATCCCCATGCAGCCGAGGCCGATGGCAGAAACGCTGAGAGACTGGCCGAGCGTCCGTTTCTTCAACTGCGGCGATCCTGATCCCGCGACGCTTCTTCGACGATGCGGTCGCTCTTGACCTTCGTTGGCGTGCGGTCGACGCGCTCGCCCGACTGCCTGCGGCCTTCCGCTTCGCGCTTGGCGGGACGTTCCTTCGGTTCCACTCGGGACATGAGGGCCTCCTGCCGGGTCACACGCAAACCAAATGCCCACAGAATGCAGCCGTGAGTCTCTTCCGCCGCCTGACAAGAACGCCCGAACAGCGTCTCCTGCTGATTGCGTTCTGCGTTCGCATCGTGCCCGCGGCACTGGTCTTCGGCACGGACGATGTGGCTGGTTGGGCCTCATGGGGAGGCCTGCTCGCATCTGGGTCAAATCCGAATGCCTCGAAGTATCTGTTGGCCTGGCCGCCGTTGTGGCTGCCGTTCACGTGGTTTGCGTCGGTCATATCGGAGACGACGCAGATTCCGTTCTATTTGCTGATCAAGCTCGTCCCGATCGCCGCGGACCTGGTTCTGACGTTGTTTCTTTACTCCGTCGCCGAGGAGTACGGTTGCTCGCCCTGGAAAACTGCGCTCGCGTATGCGCTGAATCCGGTCTCCATCTACTGCACGGCCATCCACGGACAGTTCGATGCGATCCCGACCCTCTGCGCGACGGTTGCCGTTGTCATGATGGGCCGGCGCGAGTCGCGTCCGATCGGAGCCGGAGTGTGGCTGGGCATCGCCGCATCATTCAAAACCTGGCCGCTCTTCATCCTCCCGGCGCTCGTAGCTCCGCTACCGCAGTTGCGGAGGCAGGTGCGAGTCGCCGCGATCGCCATCGGGATCTTCATCACCGCGTTGCTGCTCTCCTGGTTGTGCTTCGGCGTGGGCAGCGTGAGGGGCGTTCTGACCTACCGAAGCGCTCTCGGATGGTGGGGGCTGAGCTCGATCGCGTACCTGCGCGGCGTCACGGCGCCGGCGAACCTCTTATCCGCGATCTTCTTCGCGGCGATGGCTGCGGCGGCGCTGGTGCTCATCGCGAAGCGGACGGAAGCCGCCCGCGGCGCGCTCCTGCTCCTGCTGACGTTCTACGTGACTGCGCCAGGCTTCGGCCTGCAATACCTCATCTGGATCGTGCCGCTGGCACTGCTGGCGGACCAGCGCCGTGCGATGACGTATTCGATCGTGGCCGGATTGATGATCGCGTTCGAAGTGCTGGCCCGGCCGTACACGGGCCACGTTGGCGACATGGTCCGCATCCTTCCGCACGCCGGGTATGCGCGGGCATACGGCGGCGACACCGATCATCTGTACACGGACATCGATCGCCTCGTACTTTGGGCGTTTTTCTGCTGGTGGTGGCTGCTGACAGTCGTTCGTACCGCGCGCCGTTGACTACCGGAACTCGATCCAGTCGCTCATGCCGACCACGCGGTTGGAGTTTTCGGTCTTCTGCTCATGGACGAAAACGCGCGCGCGGATGGGATGCTTGAGCTGGGGAAGCAACAGGACACGGGAGAGATCCTGCGTCAGCGTGATCGTGCCCGTCGCACTCTGCAGATAGTTCGGACGCGGCGGCGACAGCGGCCGTTCGCCATCGGCCTTCACCTCGACCCCCACCCCGATCGTTTTGTTGGGCGTAGTCGTCTCGAAGACGAGATCGAGAAAATACGTGGATGGCCTGAACCCACCGATGTCGTAGTCGACGACCGCATTGATTGGCGTCGATGCCGTCAGTTCGCTTCCGGGCAGCGGCGTGATGCTGCGGACCGTCACCGTGGCCGTAGGAACTGCGGCCGGCGCGCTGATGTCGCTCGTCTGCAGCTCCCACGGCCCGATCCCCGTCATCTGCATCTCCGTGGCCTCGGGGAAAAAGAGGAAGTGCATGACCCGCGGCGGATTCACGTAGAAACTGCCCGCGCGATAGCGCTTGGTATTGCCCGCATTCGCGACCGAACCGAAGCCGAGGTCGACGGCGCCGGCGAGGATAGTCACGCGCTCCTGCCGCGGATGCCAGTGCGGCGGAATGGCCGACCCTGCCGGGATGCGCACACGCATCGTGAACATGCCCTCGGCCTTCGGACTCCCCTCGAGCACCGCCATCTTCGATCCTGGCGGCAGCGTCGACGGCCCATCCGTCCACACCATCGCCTCGGGTACAAGTCCGATGGGCGGGTCGGGTTTGGGCGGGGTCTGGGCGGTGAGGACGGAGGCGGCGAGGAGGACGGCGAAGATGGCGGTGCGCATGGGTGCAGATGATAAGGCGCGCGCGATGTCACAAGGGACGGGTTCACGCGGAGACACGGAGGAGCGGAGAACGGCGGCCGAGAGGTCAGACCTTCGTATCTACCGGCGAGGAAGTGAAACGTCGAGGGTGCTGGGTAGAAAATCGCGTTGGCGTCACTCTATGCGTTGAGAGCGCACTTTCACGTGATCCACAAATTCTTTCACGAAGACAAAATTCAAATGCCGGATGGTTGAAAGTGATAAGGAGAACGACCCTGCTCGTCCCGATCGTGCTGTTCAGTGGCGTAGTCACCCTCGGTGCTGCAACTCAACCGAAGTTCAGGCCTTCCAGCGTCGGCGGGGCGGGTGTCGGGCGGTATGTCGTGACGCTGACCGAAGAGGCAGGATTTGAAGATCCCGCGGCTCTGAGGCAGGAACTGGCTCAGCTCTACGGAGCCAAGCTCGAGGTAACTGCCTCGTATGGCGGCCGCCAATTCGCGCTCACGATGACGTATGCGCGCGCACGCCTTCTCAGCTCTGACCCTCGGGTGATCGAGGTCGCGGAAGTTCCGCCGACGATAGCAGCGCCAACGCCTGCCGCATCGCCGTCTGCCACGGCATCCCATCTCACACCTCGGCCGTCGAGCTATGGCGACAACGGTCAAAGCGGCGCGTACACCTACGACGGCGCTGGCAATATCACAGCCATTGGCGCAGACACCTACGTCTATGACAGCGCACAGCGTCTCGTAAGCAGCGTGACCCGAGGAGTACAGGAAAACTACACCTACGACGCTTACGGCAACCGGACGAGCGCTACCGGTGCTGTCAATTGCCTCGGGCAAACGAATTGCGCCCAGGCCGTGACCGTCGACTCAAATACGAACCACCTCACCACGATCAACGGCTCGGTCGTGACATACGACGTCGCCGGGAACATCAACACGATCGCCGCCACCTCCGGCTCTCCCGGAGCCGTCTACTCGTACGACGCTACCGGAATGATGACCAGAGCCACCGTCGGCAGCGACGACCGGCAGTTCCTCTATAACGCAGACAACGAGCGAATCGCCGTCAGGCAGGGCGCGTCGTGGACCTGGATAATCCGCGACCAGAGCGGCAAGGTACTGCGCGAATTCACGAGCCTCGAGAGTGGGAGCGGGCAGAACCTGGCGATGTCGGATTGGCACTGGGCGAAAGACTACGTCTGGCGCGACGGCCTGCTGCTGGCCACCGTCTCGCCGAGCGGCACCCTTCACTACCATCTCGATCACCTCGGCACGCCGCGTCTGATCACAGACTCGAACGGCGTGAAGGTGGCCGAACACGCGTACTATCCGTTCGGTGCGGAGATCAATCTAACGCCGCACGAGACTCCAGAAGAGGCGATGAAGTTCACGGGACACGAGAGGGATCTCGTTGCGGGAGATGGGCACACGCTGGATTACATGCACGCCAGGTACGACAACGCTAGTTTGGGGCGTTTCTTATCGGTCGATCCAGGACCGGTTCATCCGGAGCGACCGCAATCCTGGAACCGGTACAGCTACACGATTAACAACCCGATCCGATACACCGACCCGTACGGCCTCGACTGGTTCAAGCTCGATCATAAGTGGCGATATGTCAAAGACGTTCACGTCATGCAGTACGACGTCTATGACAAGAACGGGAAGGTTGTATCGAGCCAGACTCTGAACGGTGTGAAGTTCGGCTTGGTGTTTAACGGCACAGAACTGACTCAGTTGCGAGCTGACGGCACGATGCGGACAATCCCGGCCGTTTCGGGACGCGTCTCCGGATGGGGCGAGGTGCATCCGGGCATGCAGGCCGATCGTGGACGGGGTCCGATCCCGGCGGGGCAGTACTCGTTCAACCCGCGCGACATTCAGTCGATACCGGCTGCTGATCGCTTGCTTGGTCTGGTCGGGCGCGGTGGGTGGCCGGGTGGTACACACGCGTGGGGTTCGCAGCGAGTGTTCCTCAATCCTGGAGATGGAACGAACACGTACGGTCGTAGCGGTTTCTCGATCCATGGTGGGGCGTCGCCCGGATCGGCCGGTTGCATCGACCTGTGCGACATGGTCAACACGTTCTTTAGCGAAATTCCACGGGACGTCGATCAGATCCCCGTTGATGTCGACTACAGCAGTCCTCCGAAGCCATGATGAAGCGCCGAGCGATCATCGCGGGCATCGTATTCATCATCGGGACGGCGGTGTACCTGATGGCATCAGGTGCACCGCTACGCGTCCACGGCGTCACAATCCCCGCTGAGTTCTGTCTGTTCGCGGTCGTGACGTTCTTCCTATGCGTGTCATCGATTAAAGTGCTGCATCGCATGATCGGCGCTGCGCTCGGCGTCACGATGCTCGCCGTTATATCGACGTGGTTGTCGAGCAAAGTCATCGCGGCGCTCAATCCGCTTGAACCGATCTACTTTGTGATGGGACTCGTCGGCTTCGTCGTTCAATCAGTCGTGTTCGCCGGCGTGGTGTGGACGATCGACTTCGCGATCGAGCACACGCGGCGGAGCAACAGAGCCTCGGAAGAGGGGTAGACGGGCACGCGATCGGAACCATCGCTCTTGGGCGACTTCCGGCGTGCCGCGCCGTTTTGCGCGTGTCTTGGCCGGACTACACCTACAAAGCGGCGTACGACGAAGCGTCGGAATGACAGGCACAACCACCCTGTTGACATCCACCGAGGAATGCATAAAAATTCACGACGATGAATATTCATGCGCATGGAGACGGCCTTCGCAGACGCGACGAGATTCTTCGCATCGTCGGGGAGCAGTCCGTCCAGTCGCAGGATGAGTTGCTCGCGCTTTTGAAGAAGCGCGGCTTCAAGGTCACGCAGCCGACTCTCTCGCGCGATCTGCGCGAGCTCGGTGTGGCCAAGTCGCCGAATGGCTACGTGACGCGCGATGCGTTTGCCGGCGGCGCGGTCGTCGCCTTCGCGCCGCGCGACGTCGTTGAGACGCGGCTGGAGCAGGCGGTCGCTGAATACGTCACTGGCGCCGACACCGCCGGCAACCTTGTCGTGATCCGCACGCCTGCCGCCAGCGCGCAGCCGGTGGCCAGCGCCATCGACGCTGCATCGATCGACGGCGTGCTCGGCACCATCGGCGGCGACGACACCATCTTCGTGGCCTTCCGTACTCCGTCCGCTGCCTCGGCATTTGTCGAGCGCGTGCGACGAACCATTGGCGTCCGCCGCAGTACCGCTCGCTGAGTTTTTCTGGACACGACCATGACCGAAACGAACATCAATGCAAGGAAGCGTGTTGCCATCGTCGGCGCGACGGGTTACTCCGGCGCCGAGCTGACGGCCATCCTTGCGCGCCATGCCGAGGTGGAGCTGGTTGCGCTCTTCTCGTCGAGCAGCACCGCGCGTGGGCCGGTCACGCCGACGCTGCCGCAGCTCATCGCCGAGCCGTTCACCATGGAGGCGCTTTTGGCCGCGCAGCCGGAGATCGTTTTCCTCTGCACGCCGAATGAAGTCTCCGCCAATCTCGCGCCACAGCTGCTCGACCACGGCATCAAGGTCATCGACCTCTCCGGCGCGTTCCGGCTGGAAGAGCCGTCGATGTATCCGACGTGGTACGGCTTCGATCACGAGCGCCCGAACCTGCTCGGCGAGGCCGTGTACGGACTGACCGAGTATTGCAACGGCGAGTTGAAGAACGCGCGGCTCGTCGCCAATCCCGGCTGCTATCCGACTTCGATCCTGCTCGCGCTGCGGCCGCTCACGTTCGCCATCGACCGAGAGCAGCCGGTGATCTGCGATTCGAAGAGCGGCGTTTCCGGCGCCGGCAAGAAGGCCGATCTCAACTTCTCGTTCGCGGAACTCTTCGGCAATTTCAAAGCGTACGGCGTCGGCCAGCACCGCCACGAGCCGGAGATCCGCCAGCAGCTTCACCTCGGCGATCGCGCTCCGGTCGTCTTCGTCGCGCACCTGCTCCCGGTCCATCGCGGAATCCTGTCGACGATGCACATCGGCTTCACGCACGCCATGACCGAGCAGCAGATCGCCGACGCATACCAGCGTGTGTACGAGCATGCGCCGTTCGTGCGCGTGCTGCCGGCCGGACAACTGCCCGAGCTGAAGAACGTCGTCGGCACGCCGCGCGCGGACATCGGCTTCCAGCTCCTGCACGGCGGCCGCCGCGCCGTCATCGTCTCGGTCATCGACAACCTGCTGAAAGGCGCCGCGTCGCAGGCGGTGCAGAACTTCAACCGTATGTGCGGCTTCGCGGAGACGGAGGCGCTGGTCTGATGAACGTCATCAAGTTGGGCGGAAGCCTTCTGGACGATCCGGTGCGGCGCGCTGAAGCGCTGAACGCGATCGCTACCAGTTGGAAAAATGGCGAAGAGATCGTCCTCATTCACGGCGGCGGCAAGCATGTCGACGCGAACCTGAAACGCATCGGCATTCCGAAGCGGACGTACGCGGGACTGCGCGTCACCGACGACGCAACGCTGGACGTTGTCGTGGCCACGCTGGCGGGTTCCGTCAACAAGATGCTCGTCGCGGAGCTGGCGGCGATCGGAGTGCGCTGCGCGGGCATCAGCGGCTGCGACGCCTCGACGCTGACTGCCGAGGTGCATCCATCTGTTGATGGAGTCGACTTCGGTCACGTCGGCAGCGTAACCGGCGGCGATCCGACGCTCATCAACGCGCTGGTGACCAGCGGAATCCTGCCGGTCGTTTCGTCCATCGCCGAAGGGCCGAACGGAACGCTGCTGAATGTGAATGCCGATTCCGCCGCCGCCGCGATCGCCGTATCACTCGGCGCTGAAGAATTGATTTTCATCACCGACGTCGCCGGGCTGCTCGATGCGCGCGGCAACGTCGTGGCCGAACTGCACGCCGCGGAAGCGGAGGCGCTCCTCGGCACTTCAATCGTCACCGGCGGCATGCGCCCCAAGCTGCAGGCCGCGCTGCACGCGCTCGGATCGGGCGTGCGGCGAATCACCATTGGAGAAGAGGGAGGTACGAACCTTGTTGCTGCATGACGAATCCCCCGCCGCCGTCGAAGAGCGCGAGAAGGCCTTCCTCCTCGGCACGTACGCGCGCACGCCGTTTCATCCGCGGAGCGGCAAAGGCGCGCGCATTACCGACGCCGATGGCCGCGAATACTGGGATCTGCTCGGCGGTATCGCCGTCAACGTGCTCGGCCATCGCCATCCGCGCCTGATCAAAGCGCTTCGCGACGAGTCGAACGCGCTGCTGCACATCTCCAATCTCTACTACCACCCCGCGCAGGGGCTGCTGGCCGAACGCCTCGTGCGCGCCTCGGGACTCTGCCGCGCGTTTTTCTGCAACAGCGGCACGGAGGCCAACGAAGCGGCGCTGAAGTTCGCGCGCCTCGCCAATCCCGGCCGCGCCGGCATCGTCGCGCTCAACGAAAGTTTTCACGGACGGACAATGGGATCGCTGGCCATGACCGGCCACGAGGCGTATCGCGCGCCGTTCGAGCCGCTGATTCCGGGCGTGACGTTCGTCGAGCCGAATGATGTCGCCGCGCTCGAAGCTGCCGTTGACGAAAACACCTGCGCGATTTTCCTCGAACCGGTGATGGGGGAGGGCGGCATCATCCCGCTCTCGCACGATTTTCTCGCCGCCGCGCGCCGCGTGGCCGACCGCACCGGCGCGATCCTGATCTTCGACGAAATCCAGTGCGGACTCGGACGCACCGGAACGCTCTTCGCCTTCCAGCAGAGCGGCATCGTTCCCGACATCGTCACGCTCGCCAAGCCGCTCGGCGGCGGACTGCCGCTCGGCGCGGTGCTCACCGGCGCGGCCATCGAAGGCGTCGTCAAGCCCGGCCATCACGGCACGACCTTCGGCGGAAACCCTGTCGCCTGCCGCCTCGGCCTGGCGGTACTCGACGAGATCGAAGAGTCCAACCTGCTCGATCGCGTCACGACGATCGGCGACTGGTTCCACGCGCAGTTGCTCGCGCTGCAATCGCGCAACGCATCGATCGTCGAGATTCGCGGCCAGGGATTCATGTGGGGCATCGAGCTCGATGGCCCAGCGAAACCGGTCGTCGCCGAACTGCTCGCAAAAGGATTCGTCTGCGGCACCGCCCGCGACAACGTCATCCGCCTTCTGCCGCCGTACGTGACGCCGAAGAAGGCATTCGCCGAATTTATCGACGCGCTGGAAGCGGCCGTCGGCTCTCGGCCCTCGGCCGTCGGGACGCAAACGACGGAACCAGCGAAACAACGGACAGCAGCATGAAGAACCCGACAGCCGACACCCGACAGCCGACAGCCGGTTCCCAAGGAGAAAGCAGCGTGAAACACACTTACAAAAAAGTCGCCCTCGCCTACAGCGGCGGTCTCGACACCTCGATCATCATCCCGTGGCTCAAGGAAAACTACGGCTGCGAAGTGGTCGCCGTGGCCGTCGACGTCGGTCAGGCCGACGAGACGACCGGCCTCGCCGAGAAGGCGTATCGCACCGGCGCGTGCGACTTCCATCTCATCGATGCGAAGGAAGAGTTCGCGCGCGACTTTCTCTTCCCCGTTCTGAAAGCCGGCGCCATTTACGAGAAGGACTACCTTCTCGGCACATCCACCGCGCGTCCGTTGATCGCGCGCAAACAGGTCGAGATCGCCCTCGCCACCGGCTGCGACGCACTCGCGCACGGCTGCACCGGCAAGGGGAACGATCAGGTCCGTTTCGAGCTCGCGTATCAGGCGCTCGCGCCGCAGCTGGCCGTCATCGCGCCGTGGCGCGAGTGGGACATCGTCTCGCGCGAAGACGCCATCGACTACGCATCGTCACGCGGCATTCCGGTGCCGGTGACGAAGAAGGATCCGTATTCGCGCGACCGCAACCTCTGGCACCTCTCGCACGAGGGCGGGCCGCTCGAGGATCCGTCGTTCGAGCCGGAAGCGTCGATGTTCAAGCTCACCGTCGATCCGATGGCCGCACCCGACGCGCCGGAGAAAGTCGCTATCACCTTCGAAGCCGGCGTTCCGGTGGCCGTCAACGGTGCGGTGATGTCGCCGGCGGCGATCGTGATCGCGCTCAACGAAATCGCCGGACGCAACGGCGTCGGCCGTGTCGACCTCGTCGAGAACCGTCTGGTCGGAATCAAGTCGCGCGGCGTGTACGAAACGCCGGGCGGAACGCTGCTCGTCACCGCGCTCAAGGCGCTCGAATCGATCACGCTCGACCGCGACAGCGCGCACGAAAAAGAGCGCATCGCTACGCGTTACGCGGAGCTCGTCTACTTCGGCCAGTGGTTCTCGCCGCTGCGCGAAGCGTTCGATGCCTTCGTCGATTCGATCACGGCCAAAGTCAGCGGCACGATCACGCTCAAGCTTTACAAAGGAAACACGACGATCGTTGGACGCACCTCGCCGAATTCGCTGTACAGCGAGGAGCTGGCCAGCTTCAACATGACCGGCTACGACGCGCGCGACGCCGCCGGATTCATCCGCGTCTTCGGACTGCCGACGCGCGGACGCAATCGCATCGCGGTCGACAAGAATCTCGACGACACGCTGCCCGCCGATGAAGTGACGGCCGCGCGGCTACGGAAGGCGGCCGGTTGACGCAGAAGTTGTGGGGCGGGCGCTTCGAGGGCGAGCCGTCGCCGTTGCTGCGGCGGCTCAACGACTCGTTCGCGTTCGACCGCGAGCTGTTCGATGACGACGTGGAAGGTTCGATCGCCTGGGCGCGTGCGCTGGCCGATTCCGGCGTGCTGTCCGAAGACGAATTGGACGCGATCCTCGGTGCGCTGACGCGCATCGAAACGCCGGTCGGCGGCGATTACGAAGACGTTCATTCGTACGTCGAGGCCAAGCTGTACGAACTGATCGGAGCCGGCGCAGGCAAGCTGCACACCGGTCGCTCGCGCAACGACCAGGTCGCGACCGATCTCAAACTCTGGTTGAAGCGCGCCTGCAACGAAGCGCTCGATGCGGCGTCGATGTTGATCGCCACGCTCGCAACTCGCGCGGCCGACGAAGCGGCGACGCCGATGCCCGGCTATACGCATTCCAAACAGGCCGAGCCGATCACGTTCGGACACTGGTGCCTCGCGTACGTCGAAATGCTGCGCCGCGATCGTGCGCGTTTCACCAGCGCCATCGAACGCGGTGACGAATGTCCGCTCGGCTCCGGCGCTTTAGCCGGCACGCCGCTCGCCATCGATCGCGACGCCCTCGCTCGCTCCCTCGGCTTCGCCCGCGCAACCGCAAACTCGATCGATGCCGTCTCCGACCGCGACTTTGCCGCCGAGTACTTGTTCGCGTCATCGTTGATGCTCACGCATCTTTCCCGGCTCGCCGAGGATTTGATTTTCTTCACGTCGGATGAAGCTTCGTATGCCGAACTGCCGGATGCGATGGCCACCGGCTCCTCGCGCATGCCGCAAAAGAAAAATCCCGACGTGCTCGAACTCACCCGCGGCTACGCAGCGCGCTCGATCGGAGAGCTGACCGGCTTCATAGCGCTGCTCAAAGGACTTCCACTCGCGTACGACAAAGACCTCCAGCTCGACAAAGAGCCGCTCTTCCGCACGCGCGCCGTCATCGCTTCGCTCCTTCCCGCGCTGAACGAATTGATCGCCGGGCTCTCGCTCGATCGCGACCGCATGCGCGCCGCCGCCGGCGGCGACGCCCTTATCGCGACCGCCGTCGCCGACGCACTCGCCGCAGCCGGAATGCCGTTCCGCGAAGCGCACGATCAAGTCAGCCGCAATCTCGCCGACCTGCCGTCACTCGCAAAGCAGCATGGCGTGACTCTCGACGGAATGCTGGCGAAGAAAAACTCCTACGGCGGGACTGCGCCGGAGCGCGTTCGCGCCGCTGCTCTCTCCGCACAGGAGAGTGCGAAGTGATTACGGCGAACCGTCAGTTCGGCGCGGCACAGACAAGAGTGCCTGTGCCACATTGTTTCGCGCCTCTTGCCAACATCACCTCGGCGTTGCTGAAACCCGAGATCAATGTGGCACAGACACTCTTGTCTGTGCTCAGCGGCGCAGCCGCGCGTATCGCAAACCAGTCATGAAACTCCCGAAAGGTTTCCTCGCCTCCGGCGTGCGTGCCGGCATTCGCAAGAAGCGGCCGGACCTCGGCCTTATCGTCGCGCCCGACGGCGCGAACGCTGCGGCTGTGTTTACGAAGAATCGCTTCCAGGCCGCGCCGGTGACGTTGTCGAAAAACGCGCTGAAAGCAACGGGTGGAAAAGTCAAAGCCGTCGTCGTCAACGCCGGCTGCGCGAATGCGGTCACCGGCAAAGCCGGACACGACGCCGCGAAACGCGTCCGCTCGCGCGCCGCCGAACTGCTTGGTTGTAATGACGATGAAATCTTCATCGCATCTACCGGCGTCATCGGCGTCGTCCTCCCTGACAAGAAACTCCGCGACATGCTGCCCGACGCCATCACGCGCCTGTCATCCGGCGGCATCGACGCGCTTTCGCACGCCATCCTCACCACTGACGTCGGCCCCAAGGTCACGCAGGCCACGTTCACCCTCGGCGGCAAGCGCGGACGCATCGTAGGCGTCGCCAAAGGCGCCGGCATGATCCATCCCAACATGGCCACCATGCTCGGCTTCGTGATGACGGACGCCGCGCTCGATCCCGCCACGCTCAAACGCGCGCTGACGATCGCCGTCGATCAAAGCTTCAACGCCATCTCCGTCGACGGCGATACCTCGACGAACGACACCGTGCTCCTGATGGCCTCCGGAAAACTCGGCAACACCGCGCGCGCCGACATCGCCGACTTTCAGCGCGCCCTCAACACCGTCTGCCGCGATCTCGCCTGGATGATTGTCCGCGACGGCGAAGGCGCCACGCGCGTCATGGAGCTGACGGTGCGCGGCGCGAAAACCGACCGCGACGCCAAACTCGCCGCACACGCCGTCGCAACCTCGCCGCTCGTGAAGACCGCGCTGCACGGCGGCGATCCAAATTGGGGACGCATGTTGGCCGCCCTCGGCCGCAGCGGCGCGCGCTTCAATGTCAAACGCGTTTCGCTCTTCGCCGCCAACGTGCAACTCGTCACCAACGGCGCGCCCGCGATCTACAAAGAGAAGGACGCCGCCAAAGTCTTCACCCGCGAACGCGTCCCGATCACCCTCGACCTCGGCGGCGGCACCGCGACCACGGTCGTCCTCGCCTCCGACCTCGGCCACGACTACATCTCCATCAACGCCGACTACCGGTCGTGAGCGATACACTTCCGCGCCATGCGGAAGCTGATCGCCACGCTCCTCCTTCTCTTCGCCACCGCCGCGTACCCCGCGTTGCGCGATCCCGTAACCGCGCGGCACGGCATGGTGGCGTCGACGAGCGGCATCGCGTCGCAGGTCGGCGTCGACATCATGAAGAAGGGCGGCAACGCCGTCGATGCCGCTGTCGCAACCGCCTTGGCGATGGCCGTCACCTGGCCTGCTGCCGGCAACCTCGGCGGCGGCGGATTCATGTTGATTCGCATGGCCGACGGGACGAGCGAGGCCATTGACTATCGCGAGCGCGCGCCGCTCGCGGCATCGCGCGACATGTACCTCGACGCGAGCGGTAAAGTCATCAAAGGCGCGTCGACCGACGGCTACAAAGCAATCGGCGTTCCGGGAACCGTCGCTGGATTGATGCTCGTCCACAAGCGCCACGGCAAATTGAAATGGAGCGAGCTGGTCGAGCCGGCGCGGAAACTTGCGGCCGAGGGATTCATAGTCAGTCCGTTTCTCGACGGCGTCTTTCACGACAAAGAGACGCTGAAGAAACTCGAGCCGTGGCCGGAGAGCCGCCGCATTTTTCTGCGCGCCGGACATCTCTACACGATCGGGGAGCGCTTCAAGCAGCCCGAGCTTGCCGCGACGCTGGCGCGCATCCAGACCAATCCGCGCGATTTCTACGAAGGCGTGACGGCGAAACGGATCGTCGCGGACATGAAAGCGCATGGGGGTCTGATCACGATGAAGGACCTCGGCGAATACAAGCCTGTGATCCGCACGCCGTTGCGCGGCAGTTATCGCGGCCACGACTTCATCGTCATGCCGCCGCCGTCGTCAGGCGGAATCGCCATCATCGAGATGCTGCACATGCTGGAGAAATACGACGTCGCATCCACCGGCTGGCAATCGGCGCGGTATCTCCATCTGCTCGCCGAGGCGATGCGGCGCGCGTTTGCGGACCGCGCGGAGTTTCTTGGCGATCCTGATTTCGTCAAGTTGCCGGTCGCCGCGCTGACTTCGAATGCGTTCGCCGAGGAACGGCGGAAGACGATCGATCTCGCGCATGCATCGAAGTCGAGCGAGATTCGCGCGGGCGATCCGGCGCCGTTCGAGCGGACCGACACGACACACTTTTCCGTCGTCGACGGCGACGGCAACATGGTCAGCAACACGTACACTCTCAACGACTGGTTCGGCGCGGGCGTCACCGCGAAAGGCACCGGCATCCTGCTGAACGACGAGATGGACGACTTCACCTCGCAGCCGGGCGTGCCGAACGTCTATCAACTCATTCAGAGCGAGAAGAACGCGATCGCGCCGAAGAAGCGGCCGCTGTCGTCGATGGTGCCGCTGATCATGCTGGACAACGGCAAGCCGTGGCTGGCCGTCGGCGCCGCGGGCGGGCCGCGCATCATCAGCACCGTGCTGGAGATTGTGCTGGCTGAGGTCGATTTTCAGGTGTCGATTCAGGAGGCGGTGGATGCGGGGCGCATTCATCATCAATGGATGCCGGACACCATTTTCTGGGAGCCGAACGGGACGAATCCCGATTCGCGCGCGGCGCTCGAAGCGATGGGCCACAAGTTTGCGGAGAAGCCGTTCGACCACATCTCCGACGCGAACGCGGTGATGATCGATCCGAAAACAGGATTGCGATATGGCGGCGCCGATCCGCGGCGGTCGGGCGTCGCCGTCGGATGGTGACGGTGATGCGACGCGTCTGGCTGGCGGGCGCGCTGATCGTTCTGACGGGACCGCTCGTCACGTGGACTAATTTTCTTCGTACGCATCGGATTGAAGTTCCCGCGTCGCCGACCGAGAACGATCAGCCGCAGCTCGCCGCGTACTGGCGATTTCTCGCCGCCGCGCGGCCGCTTGTTCCGGCCGGATCGTCGTACACGATCAAAGCGCCGACGCCGGACGATGAGACGCAGCTCTTCTGGCTCGCTGCCGGTTTGTACGCGGATGTGACGCCGTATCCGGCCACCTACGTCTGGCAGTCCCAGCCTGGCGGCGGGAGTGAGGCGAAATACGTGCTCGTCTACGGCACGCCGGAGTGTCCGGCCGACGCGCCGTCGATGCACATCGTGAACGGCGGCGCGGTCTGCGTGCGCGACAAGCCATGACCGTGTTCGCGTATGTCGTCGCCTACGCGCTCGTTCCGTTGTTCGGGCTTTCGCTCGCATCGTCGATCGACTCGCGCAGCGCGCGCCTCGGCTTCGCGTTTCTGGCCGGCGCGCTACTGCTGACGATCGAGGCGACGCTCTTCACGATGATCGGGATTCGGTGGAGCATCGTTGGACTGTCGTTGCCGCTCTTGATCGCGAGCGGCATCGTGCTTTGGCGTCAGCGCCCGGTCCGCCGCACCGACTGGAGTGTCGGTGCCACATTGATCATCGTCATCGCAGTCCTGCACTTTCTGCTCTCCATCATCACCACGCAGTCGATCAATCCCGACTACGTCCTCTTCTGGGGGACGAAAGCGGTGCACTTTGCGATGTCGCGATCGCTCGACGCCGGCTACCTCCTCTCGCGTTACGCGCCGCCGCGGATCGACTACCCGCCGCTGCTGCCGATCGTGCAGGCGTGGGGGCTATTGTTCTCGCGCCAGATGCCCTGGATCACGGCGGCGGCCATGTCGGCGGTGTGGCTGATTGCGGCCGTGCCGGTGATCAACTGGCTCACCGGATCGATTCACGCGACCGCGTTCTGGACCGCGTCGTTGGCCGCGTCGCTGGCGTTTTGCGGCAGCGGCGGAAACGCCGAGGCGATGCTGGTGGTGTACATCTCGGTGGGAGCGGCGGCGATCGTGGCGAAGCGCACATCCATCGCCGCGATCGCGTTCGCCGGCGCGATGCTGACGAAGGAGGAAGCGCTGGTGACGATCGGCGCGATCCTGATCGGCGTCATCATCTACGATCGCGGAATCCGTCGCGCGGCGATCCTCGCTGCATCGTCCGCCGCCGGCGCCTCGGTCTGGTTCGCGTTTCAGAAACGCTTCGGCATGCACGTCGGCTACGACCGCGTCACGCTTACGCACACATTCCACTGGGGCAATCTGCCGACGATCTTCCGCGAAGCGCCGAAAAGTCTGGCCGCGGGATGCTGGGGATTGTCGTGGCTGATTCCGCTGGCGATCATCATCTACATGGCGTGGAAGATGCCTCGGCGACTGAAAGACGCGATCCCGCTCCTCGTTCCCGTCCCGCTACTCTTCGCGTTCTTCGTCTACCTCTACCTGCAATACGAAAGCTCGCTGGCGATGAAGATGTGGTGGATTCTGCCGCGCCTCTCGCAGCCGGCGCTGTCGCTGCTCGTCCTGGCGGCGGCCTTCGCGGCTGGCGATAGAATGCCGGCCCATGATCGATAAGAAGTCGCTTGTCGCGTTTGCGAACAAAGAACGCGATCGTTTCGAGACAGCTCTCCGCCAGTTCGTCGACATCCCCACCGTCTCCGCCGACGCCGACCGGCTGCCCGACATCCGCCGCTGCGCCGAGCTCGCGGCGTCGACGATCCGCGACTTCGGCGGCGAGGCCGACATCCTCGAAACCGACGGCAATCCGATCATCCACGGCCGTTTCCACACCGGCAGCAATTTGCCGACCGTGACCGTCTACAACCATCTCGACGTCCAGCCGGCCTCGCGCGAGACCGAGCCGTGGACGAGCGAGCCATTCGTTTTCACCAAACAGGGCAACCGCTACCTCGGCCGCGGCACGACTGACGACAAAGGTCCCGCCCTGACCGCGCTCTTCGGCATCCGCGCCGCGCGCGAAGCCGGCGTGAAAGCGAACATGCACCTGCTGTGGGAGCTGGAAGAAGAAATCGGTTCGCCGAGCTTCGACGGCGCGATGAAAAAGTACGCCAAGCAACTCGCCACCGACTCCGTGCTCGTCTCCGACACGATCTGGGTTTCGCGTCAACGTCCTGCCTGCCCGGCCGGACTGCGCGGACTGCAGGGCTTCGAGCTGATCCTCGAGACGGCGGCCACCGATCAGCACTCCGGCGTCACGGGCGGCGGAGCGCGCAATCCGATCGGCGAGTTGATGAAGCTCGTCTCCGAGATGTACGACGCCACCACCGGCAAAGTGAAGATCAAGGGCTTCTACGACGACGTTGAGCCGCCGTCGAAGCAGGAGCTGGCCGACTTCCGCGCGTCCGGCTTCACGGTCAAGGCCTTCAAGAAAGACCACGGCTTCAAATCGGTCCGCACCGAAGACGCCGACGACATGATGAAGCGCATCTGGGCCATGCCGACCTTCGAGGTGCACGGTCTGGTGGGCGGCTACACCGGCCCCGGCATCAAGACCATCATCCCGCCGCGCGCCGTAGCGAAAATCTCCTGCCGCCTGGTTCCGAATCAGGACCCGAAGAAGATCATGAAGCTCGTCCGCGACTTCGTGAAGCAGCGCAATCCCGACGTGAAAGTCGTCACCGAGTCGTCGATGCTGCCGTACAAAGCGCCGACGACGGGGCCGCTCGCCGACGCCGTCCGCAGCTCGATGAAATTCGCCTTCGGCCGCGAACCGGTCTTCGTCCGCGAAGGCGGCTCCATCGGCGCCATCGTCTCGATGGAAAAGGTCCTCAAAGTCCCCGTCCTCTTCCTCGGCCTCTCCCTTCCCGAGCACGGCTACCACGCCCCGAACGAAAACTACGACTGGCAGCAAGCCAGCGGCGGCATGGTGGCCTTCGCGAAGTACTTCGACGAGATCGCGGAGATGTAGCTCAAGCGGATGATCAAGGACCATCTCGATCTTGCTGCTGCTCGGGCTGAACGCAAACGATTGCAGCGCGCGTACAGCGGTCTTTTTGAGGATCTCTCGGCTCTCCTCTATCGGATCGATCCGATGGGGATAAATTTTGAAGTAAATCCTGATGAGTATGACGCCGAGGTTGGGACGATCCTGCCGCGAGTTCTCCAACTGGAAACTGCTAGCGAGATCCAACAGGTCATCCGAGAAGAGTTCGTTCGGTGGTTTGGCACTTGCCCGATCGAAGCAGCTACGTATCAGGAACTGGCGACGGAGACTTTGGAAGTGCTTAGCCGTTATCGGTTGAGGTAGTTAACCGCCCCTTTTTTTTCTACAAGCCGTGGATTTTTGTGGACAAGAGTGGCTACCAGTGGTAGAAACAGCCTTCGAATCACGAAAGTTCAGCGGAAATGGTCGAACCAGTCCTCATGGGGCATGCCCCGGCCAAGGTCGACGACAAGGGTCGTCTGAAGATCCCGGCCAACTTCCGCAAGGTCATTGAAGAGAAGTTCGGCTCCGACTGCTTCATCACCTCCACAGACGGCGAGCGGGCTCTCATCTATCCGATGGCGATCTGGTTCGACTTCCAGGGACGCCTTTCGAAGGTCCCTTCGACGTCGATGGCGAAGTCGAAGCTGCTGGAGAGAGCGAACTACTTCGGGCAGATCGGGACGATCGATACGCAGGGGCGGGTGCTCATCCCGGCCATTCTGCGCAACGTCGCCGGGATTGCCGAGGATGTGGTGGTCATCGGGAACACGGACCACCTCATCGTTTGGAATGGCGAAAAGATCCAGCAGCGGATGGCGGAGACGCCTCTGACCAACGATGACTGGAAAGAGTTGGAGTTGCATGGTGTGTGAGCTGTCATGCACCAGTCGGTTCTTTTAAGCGAAATCGTCGAATTCCTCCGTCCCGCGCGCGATGACGGAACGCTCGTCGATGCCACGATCGGATTGGGTGGACACGCCGAGGCCTTACTCGAGCGTTATTCGCAAACCCGGCTCCTCGGCATCGATCGCGATCCGCAGGCGCTGGCCGCATCGGCAGCGAGGCTGGAGAGATTCGGAAATCGCGTGACGCTCGCTCAAGGACGCCACGAGACGCTCATTGAAATCCTGAAGAAGCAGAACATCGAATTAGTCAGCGGACTGCTCGCAGACCTCGGCGTCTCGTCTATGCAACTCGACGACGCATCGCGCGGATTTTCGTTCCGCTACGACGCGCCGCTCGACATGCGGATGGGGCCGGAGTCGCAGACGGCTGCGGCCCTCGTCAACACGCTCGGCGAACACGAGCTCGCAACGATCCTGCGCGACTACGGCGAAGAGCCGATGGCGCGACGGATCGCCAAAGCAATCGTGACCGCGCGTGCCGAGGGGACGATCGAGACGACGGCGAGGCTGGCGGAGATCGTGAGGAGTGTGAAGTGGTCAAAGCCGGGACAGATCGATCCGGCCACGCTCACGTTCCAAGCATTGCGAATCGCGGCGAACGAGGAGTTAGTCGGGCTCGACAAGTTCATCGACGACGCGGTCGAGGTGCTCGAGCCGAAGGCGCGGATCGCAATCATCTCGTTCCATTCGCTCGAAGACCGCATCGTCAAACGGGCGCTGCGTCGATTGGAAGGGGAGTGCACCTGCCCGCCGAATTTGCCGGTGTGCGGCTGCGGCGCAAAGGAAGTCGTCGAGATCCTGACCAGCCGTCCGGTCACTGCTTCGGAGGAAGAAGTTCAACGAAATCCGCGATCGCGAAGTGCGAAGTTGCGAGTTGCGGAGAAGAAGTAACGGAAGTAGACGCGCAGGTCTCAGAAGCCTGTGGTCATTGCAGTCGAAGTAATCCGGAGCCCGGAAACAAGGGTGAAGGTTGGGGAAGGGTGGGCGTGTGTGCGCCGCGGGAGCTCGGGAGGGGTGGCTGGGGGAGCGTGGGTGGGTGTGGATGGTTCTCGGGACGTACTTGTAGGCAGATCTTCACCCTTGTTCCCAGGCTCCGTGCAGTCTCTCGGATCGGCCCCCGCACATGTACGCGCAGAAGAAACCCATCGAGAACACTCACATCGTTCGCGAACGCGACCGCCGGCGCTCCCGTGAGCTGTGGGCGGTCCTCGCGCTCGGCGTTCCGATCGGCGCGTTCCTGCTCCTCTTCACCTGGCAGAACCTCGAAGTCATCCGCCTCGGACACGAAGCGACGCGCCTGCAGAAGCAAAAGCAGGAGATCGAAAACGCGAACAAAGCGCTGCAACTCGATCTCGATCGTCGCACGTCGTTAGCCGCCGTCGAGCAGCGCGCCGTCACGCTCGGATTTCAACGCACCGATCCGCGCGCAGTCGTGATGGTGCAGCGGCCCGCCGTTCCGACACCCGACACCCGACACCCGACACCCGGACTCCGCTGATGCCGATCTCGCAAAAGCGTCTCCTCTACTTGTTCGCGTTCCTCGCCGCGTGGGGAATCGTCGTCGTCGCGCGGCTTGCGCAGATCCAACTCGTGCGGCACGGCGAGTACGTCGTCAAAGCCGCGCGCCAGCAGGAGCGGACGCTCGCCTTGCAGCCGGTGCGCGGATCGATCACCGACATCCGCGGACGCATCCTCGCGGAGAGCGTCGCCGCCGAATCGATTTACGCCGACCCGCAAGCGATCGGCGATCGCGTGCAGACTGCCAAGGCGCTCGCCAGCGTCGCGGCACTGCAGATGGATGCGCGCGACCTCGCCACAAAACTCTCCTCCGGCGCCGGCTTTGTCTGGATTGCGCGCCAGCTTCCGCTCGAAACCAGCGCGGCCGTGAAAGCGCTCAAGTTGCCCGGAATCTACTTCCTCGAAGAGCATCGCCGTTCGTATCCGCGCGCCAGTCTCGCCGCGAATGTCGTCGGCTACGTCGGTCTCGACGGCGAAGGACTCGGCGGAATCGAGCACTCCTTCGACGCGCAGGTCCGTGGCCGCGCTGGACGGGTAACGCTGCTCCGCGATGCGCGGCGTGGCATGTACCTCGTCGGCGGTGAAGGACCGAATCGCCCGATCGATGGCCACGACGTCGTTCTCACCATCGACTCGGTCGTGCAGTTCATCGCCGAACGAGCGCTGGCGAAAACAGTCGACAAGTACAATGCCGCTGACGGCGTCGCGATCGTCATGGATCCGCGCGACGGACGCATTCTGGCGATGGCGTCGAATCCGACGTTCGATCCGAATCGCATCCGCGATTTCAGTGCCGAGGATCGACGGAATCGTGCCGTGCAGGATCAGTACGAGCCCGGTTCCACCTTTAAGATCGTCACGGCCTCGGCTGGGCTGGAGGAGGGCGTGATCACTCCGTCGCAGATCGTCGACTGCGGCGACGGCTTCATCCAGATCGGCAACACGCAGATCCACGAGCACGGTCACAACCGCTACGGCCTCATCACCTTCGAAGACGTGATGGTGCACTCGTCGAACGTCGGCGCGATTCGCGTCGGCCTCGCGCTCGGGCAGGATCGCTTCTACCGCTACATGCGCCGCTTCGGTTTCGGCGAGCGGACCGGCGTGACGTTGCCCGGCGAAGCGTTGGGGAAATTGCGCCCGACCGCACAGTGGTCGCAACTTTCGAATGCATCGATGTCGATCGGTCAGGAGATCGCCACGACGCCGCTGCAGGTCCTCACCGCCATCGCCACCGTCGCGAACGGCGGCATGCGCGTGCAGCCGCGCATCGTCGAAAAGGTCGTCGATACGAAGGGCAACACGATTTCCGTTCCGCCGCAGGCCGCGCCGGTGCGGGTCATCTCCGAAAAGACCGCCGCCGTGCTGAACGAAATTCTCAAAGCGGTCGTCGCTCGCGGAACCGGCGTGAACGCCGCTCTGGCCGAGCACATCGTGGCCGGCAAGACGGGCACGGGGCAGAAACCATCGCGCGGCGTCTACGGCGACAAAGTCTTCGCATCGTTCGGCGGATACGTTCCCGCCGATCGTCCGCAACTGGCCATCCTGGTCGTGATCGATGAGCCGAAAGGCGCCGAGTACGGCGGCACCGTGGCCGCGCCCGCCTTCAAAGAGATCGCCGAATCGACGCTTCGCTACCTCAACGTCGCGCCCTCCGTCCCCGCGCGGACGATCGATCTCGGCGCGCCGATGCTGGCGACGTTTTCGCAGAAGCCAGCGCCGACCGCGGGATCGGAAGTCCCTGACCTGCGAGGCCTCGACGCGCGTGCGGCGGTGGCGCTCGCCACCAGGTCCGGCTTCCACGTCCGCGCGTCGGGGAGTGGCGTGGTCCAAACACAGCAACCGTTACCGGGCGAAGCTTCGCCGAGCGATCATCAGGTCGTGCTGACCCTCGCCGAGGGGGCGCGATGAAGCTGCGCGAATTGCTGCGGGATGTGGAAGTGCGGGAGAGCCGCGCCGATCTCGATGTCGGCATCGCGAGCGTGACCGCGGATTCGCGCATGGCCACTCCGGGCTCGCTCTTCGTTGCCATTCCGGGATTGAAAACGGACGGTGCGAAGTTCATCGAATCCGCGATCCGCAAAGGCGCCGCCGCGGTCGTCGGTGAATCGAGCGCTGCGAGCGTGCAGGTCGACGATACCCGCGCCGCGCTTTCGATCATCGCCGCGAATTACTATGGACGTCCCGCGGACAAGCTTTCGATCGTTGGCGTTACCGGCACGTCCGGAAAAACCACGACGACGAAGATGATCGAGTCGATCTTCGACGCCGCCGGCGAGCCGGTCGGCCTCGTCGGTACGATCGAATATCGCGCCGGCGACGAGCGCCTCATGGCCGATCGCACCACGCCCGACGCAGTCGTGTTGCAGCAATGGTTCGCCAAGATGGTCGATGCCGGCGTGCGTAACGCGGTGATGGAAGTGTCGTCGCATGCGCTGGCGCTCAAGCGGACGTACGGAATCCACTTCGCCGCAGCGGTCTTCACGAACCTCTCGCAGGACCACTTCGACTTTCACGAAGATTTCGAAGACTACTTCGCAGCCAAACGAATTCTCTTCGATCAGATAGACCGGACCCGCAAGACCGCCATCGTCAACATCGACGACGAATACGGCCGCAGACTCGCGAGCGAGCTGGGCGACGTTGTCGTGACCTTCGGCCGCGGTGCGAACGCGGATATTCATCCTCTCGACGGTTTCGAAATTTCCGTTCGCGGGCTGCAAGGCCGTGTAGCCACACCTGCAGGCGAGGTGCGCATCGAGTCGAAACTCCTCGGCGCGCCGAACCTCTACAACTGGCTCGGCGCGATCGGCGCAGCGCAATCGGTCGGCATCGACATCCCGACGATCGAAGCAGGCATCCGCAACCTCGCCGCCGTGCGTGGAAGGTTCGAGTACGTCGAATCCGATGGCGGTCCGACCGTCATCGTCGACTACGCGCACAAGCCGGACGCGCTCGACAAACTGCTCCAGGCCGTGCGCGATCTCGCCGCCGGCCGTCGCGTCGTCCTCATCGTCGGCTGCGGCGGCGATCGCGACAAAGACAAGCGTCCGAAGATGGGCGCCATCGCAGCGCGCCTGGCCGACTACACCGTCCTCACCAGCGACAACCCCCGCGGCGAAAAGCCGGAAGCGATCCTCGACGACATTGAAGCCGGCATGCGCGGCGCGACGAACTACACGCGCATGACCGACCGCCGCGAAGCAATCAGCCGCACGATTGCGGAAGCATCCGAAGACGACGTCATCGTGATCGCCGGCAAGGGGCATGAGCCGTATCAGGTCATCGGCGACCAGATCCTCCACTTCGACGACCGCGAAGAAGCGGAACGAGCGTTGGAAACCAGACACGAAAACAGAGCACAAAATTAATGTTGAAATCAGTGATCAAATCGATTTATCCTTATCAGAGTTCGGATAGGTGTTCTGTTCCGGCTCCGTCGATTGCTTTCCGTGCGGGTGGATGGTTGGCGATCGCCGGGCAGCTTCGGGGGAAGGGCCGCGATCGGGTCAGCGCGGCGGAGCCGGAAGAGAACACTTTGAAGGGAGTCGGGGGTCGGGCATCGGGGGTCGTAGAAAAGGTTTTACCCCGCCGCGGCTTCGACACCCGACACCCGATCCCCGACTCCCGGAGGGTCCCATGCATCTGACCTTCCGCCAGATCGCCGAGATGACCGGCGGCGAAATCGTGCAGGGCGGTGACGTCGCTGCCGATTCCGTCGTCATCGATAGCCGCGAGGTCAAACCCGGCTCCGCCTTCTTCGCCATCAAGGGCGAACGCCTCGACGGACACCAGTTCGTGACGCAGGCCCTTGCCACCGGACGCGGCGCGGTCGTCTCGCAAGTTCCCGAAAACGTTCCCGCGGACAAAGCGATCGTGCGTGTCGCCGACACCACCGTCGCGCTGCAGAATCTGGCGCGCTCGATTCGCGAACGCTATCCATTCACGCTCATCGCCATCACCGGTTCGGCGGGGAAGACCACCACGAAAGAGATGATCGCCACGCTGGTCGGATCCGAGAAGCGCACCTTCAAGTCGTGGGGCAACTTCAACAACCTGATCGGCTGCCCACTCTGCATCGACAACACGCCCGACGATGCCGAAGTCGTCGTCAGCGAAATGGGGATGAATCACAAGGGCGAGATCGCGCAGCTCGCCGGACTCACGCATCCCGACGTCGGCGTCTACACGAACATCGGCCCGGTGCACATCGAGTTCTTCGGAACCATCGAAAAGATCGCCGAGGCCAAGCGCGAACTGCTGGAGAACGTGAAGCCGGGCGGGACGATCATCATCAACGCCGACAACAAGTACGTGATGGACATCAGCCGCGGATTCGAAGGGCGCAAGATCACGTACGGCATCGAGAACGACGCCGAATTCCGCGGCACGAACATCCGCGAGCGTGGCCTCCTCGGCACATCATTCGAAGTCAACGAACATTCGTTCGAGCTCTCGCTGCCCGGGCGCCACAATCTCGAGAATCTGCTCGCCGCGATCGCCACCGCTCGCTCGATCGGCATTTCGTGGGAAGGCATCGCGCGCGGAGTGGCGGACGTGAAACCGGCGTATCACCGCGGCATCATTCTCGAAGCGAACGGAGCGACTGTTTACGACGACACCTACAACTCCAACCCGTACGCCCTCGGACGCGCGTTGACGCTGATGGCCGAGGCCGACGTGAGCGGAAGGCGTATCGCCGTGATCGGCGACATGCTGGAACTCGGCGACAAAGAGCTCGACTATCACCGCGACTCCGGCCGTGCCATTCCGAAGAGCGTCGACACCGTCGTCGGCGTCGGCAAGCGTTCGCGCGCGTTGCTCGACGGCGCCCGCGAGGCGGGATTCGGCGACGACAAACTGCATCACTTCGACGACGCGCAGAGCGCCGGCGAGTTTCTCAAGACCTTCATCCGTCCCGGAGATCTCGTGCTGATCAAAGCCAGCCGCGGCATCGGCCTCGATCGCATCGTCAACATCTTGACTAACGGCCACGCGGAGGGCGCGCACTGATGTTGTACTACCTGCTCTACCCGCTCCGGAACATGATTTCCGGCTTCAACGTCTTCCGCTACATCACCTTCCGGTCGGCGTGGGCGGCGCTCACCGCGCTCGTCATCTCCTTCATCTTCGGGCCGTGGCTGATCGAGCGGATGCGCCGCATCAAGGCCGGCCAGTACATCCGCGAGGAAGGGCCGAAGTCGCATCAGATGAAGGCCGGCACGCCGACCATGGGCGGCATCCTCATCAACATCGCCATCGTCATCCCGACGATTCTGTGGGCCGACATCTCCAACCCGTACATCTGGATCGTCCTCTTCGTCACGGTTGCGTATGGCGCGATCGGATTCGTCGATGACTACCGCAAGCTCACCAAGAAACAGAACGAAGGGCTAACGGCGAAAGAAAAGTTTTCGATGCAGATCGGCGTCGCCCTCGCGGCCGGCCTGGCCATCGCCTACCTCCCGGCCATTCACAACAATTACTCGACCGTCCTCACCTTCCCCTTCTTCAAAGCGCTCCACCTCAACCTCGGATTTCTCTACATTCCGTTCATCATCATCGTCCTCGTCGGCGCATCGAATGGCGTCAATCTGACGGACGGACTGGACGGCCTTGCGATCGGATCGACGCTCATCGTCGCCGTCACCTACACGATCCTCACGTACGCCGCCGGCAACTTCCGCGTCGCCGATTACCTGCGCATCGCCTGGGTCCCGCAGGCCGGAGAGCTGGCCGTCTTCTGCGGCGCGATGGTCGGGGCGTCGCTCGGATTCTTATGGTTCAACGCGCATCCCGCCGAGATTTTCATGGGTGACGTCGGATCGCTCGCACTCGGCGGAGCGATCGGCTGCCTGGCCGTGATGATCAAGCAGGAAATTCTGCTAGGCCTCGTCGGCGGCCTCTTCGTCATGGAAGGGATGTCGGTGGTCCTGCAGGTGGCCTCGTTCAAATTAACCGGGCGACGCATCTTCAAAATGTCGCCGCTGCATCATCACTTCGAGCTCTCGGGCTGGCGCGAAACGAAAGTCGTGGTCCGTTTCTGGATCATCGCCATCATCTTCGCGATGGTGGCCTTGTCGACGCTGAAATTGCGATGAAGACTCTCGTCATCGGAGCGGGTAAGTCCGGCGTGGCCGCGGCGAATTTTCTCGCCGCCCGCGGCGATGAAGTTTTGCTCACCGATTCGAATGAACATCCCGATCTGCCGTATCCGCTGCACGAGAACGTCGCGCGGGCATTCGGGAAGCAGGATGCGGCGCTGCTCGAAGGCGTCGGCGAAATCGTCCTCAGCCCCGGCGTTCCGCGCACGATTCCGCTGCTGCAACAGGCCAGCCTTTTGCCGATTCCGGTGATCGCCGAGGTCGAATTGGCATATCGCCACATGCCGCAGGGAAGCAGCGTCATCGCCATCACCGGCTCGAACGGCAAGTCGACCACTACCGCGCTCATCGGCGAAATCCTGAAGATCGACGGCCGGCAGCCGATCGTGGCCGGGAACATCGGCGAGCCGCTGATCGCCGCGCTCGATCTCGATCGTCCGCGCAACTACGTTCTGGAGCTGTCGTCGTTCCAACTCGAGTCGGTCGACACCTTCCGCGCCGACGTCGCGCTGCTGCTGAACATCACGCCCGATCACATGGACCGCTACGCCACGTTCGACGCGTACGCCGCGGCCAAGTACCGCATCTTCCGCAATCAGCAGCCGCACGACGTGGCCATCGTCAACGCCTCCGATCGGCGCGGAACGCCGCGCGACGCGAAGGCGCGCGTGTGGCGCTTTTCGAGCGCGAAGCCGATCGACGAAGGCGCCTTCCTCGACGGCGACGATCTCGTGCTCTGCCTCGCCGGCCAGGAACGCCGCATCCCGCGCGCATCGCTGAAGCTCGAAGGAACGGCGAACGTCGAGAACGCGCTTGCCGCATGGCTTGCCGCGCGCGCCGTCGGCGTCGATGACGTCAGCGTCCAGATCGCCTTCGGCTCCTTCGCCGGCTTACCGCACCGCATGGTCCTCGTCCGCGAGCTCGACGGCGTCCGGTGGATCAACGACTCGAAGGGAACGAACGTCGACGCTACGCTCAAGTCGCTCGAATCCTTTCCGCCATCCAGCGTCTGGCTAATCCTCGGCGGCAAAGACAAAGCCGGTGAGTTCGAACGGATGCGCGATCTCGTCCACGAGAAAGCGCGCGGCGTCATCACCATCGGCTCCGCCGCGAAACGCGTAGCGGAAGCGCTCGCCGATTCAGCGACCATCATCGACGCCGGCGACATGCAACACGCCGTCGCCCACGCGCGCGAGCAGGCGAAATCCGGCGAAGTCGTCCTGCTGAGCCCCGCCTGCGCCAGCTTCGATCAGTACCGAAACTTTGAGCACCGCGGCGACCACTTCGAGGAATTGGTTCGCGCGCTGTCTCCCGACACCCGACACCCGACACCCGACACCCGAGCACCAAAACCATGAGCCGCAAACTCACCTACGACACCTACCTCTTCGGCGCGGCGATGCTCATCGTCGTCGTCGGCATGGTCATGATCTATTCGGCCTCGGCCATCATCACCATGCAGAAGGTCGGGTCGGACAACCCGTACTACTTCATCACGCGGCAGTTCGTGTTTCTCGTCGCCGGCAGCGCAGTCATGGTCACGCTGATGCGTCTCAACGTGGCGCGGCTTCGCGACCGCCGCATCATCTACGCCGGCGTCGCGGCGGTGCTCGTCGCGTTAGTCATCGCGCTGTTCCAGTCGCCGATCAACGGAACGCATCGCTGGATCGTGTTCTCGCACTTCCAACTCCAGCCGAGCGAATTCGCCAAACCCGCGCTCATCCTCTTCCTCGCCTCGTACCTCGCGCGCAAAGAAGAGCGGATCAACGAACTGACCTCGACGCTGTTGCCGCTCGCAGTCGTCGTCGCGATTTTCGCAGGACTGATTCTGCTCGAGCCCGACTTCGGTACTGCCACGACTCTCGTCCTCGTCGCTGCGGGGATGATTTTCGCCGCCGGCGTTTCGTGGGGACGCGTTGTCACCTTCGCGCTGATGATCATCCCTGCCGGCGTGCTGCTCGTTTTCAGCGCCGCGTACCGGCGCGACCGGCTGTTCACGTTCATCAATCCCGAGGCCGATCCGTTGGGGAAAGGGTTCCAGGCCATGCAGTCGCTCATCGCCCTCGGCACCGGCGGATTGCGCGGACTCGGCATCGGCAACGGCCGGCAGAAACTTTTCTTTCTCCCTGAGCCGCACACCGATTTCATCTTCTCGATCATCGGCGAAGAGCTGGGCTTCATCGGCGCGGCTGCGTTGATCGGTCTGTTCGCGTTTTTGGTTTGGCGCGGCTTCCGGATCACGCGCTTCAGCCAGAATCGCTTCGACTTCTATGCCGCGCTCGGCTTCACGCTGCTGATCGGCATCCAGGCGCTGATCAACGTCAGCGTCGCACTGTGCCTTCTGCCGACCAAAGGTCTGCCGCTGCCGATGGTCAGCTACGGCGGCTCGTCGTTGATCACCAGTCTCATCGCGGTCGGAGTCTTGTTGAATTTGTCGCAGCAATCAGGTTGAGGAATCAGCGAAATGGGCGTGAAGGGAGTGGGGGAGACGTTGATGGTCGCCGGGGGCGGGACGGGGGGACACATCTACCCGGCCATCGCCATCGCGCAGGAGTGGATGGCGCGCGACGCCACACGCCGCGTCATCTTCGTCGGCACCGAGCGCGGTCTCGAAAAGACCATCGTTCCGAAGGCCGGCTTCCCGCTCGAATTCATCTCCGTCGGCGGCCTGAAAGGCAAAAGCCTCGGCGACACGATCAAAGGTCTCTTCCGACTGCCAGCCGGTTTCGTTCAGGCCTTCAAACTCGTTGGGCGCCATCATCCAAACGTAGTCCTCGGCGTCGGCGGTTACTCCTCGGGGCCGGTGTTGCTTGCGGCCAAACTGCGCGGCGTCCCGACGCTCGTTCACGATTCGAATGCTTTCCCGGGCCTGACGAATCGGATCCTGGCGCGCTTCTCCACCGCCGCCGCGATTGCATTCGAAGTGGCCGGTCCTCGGCTCAAACGCTCCGACGCGGTCCTCACCGGCAATCCGATCCGCAAAGAGTTCTTCGAAGCGGTTGGCGAAAGGCCGGCCGGTGATAACCGCAAACGCCTGCTCATCTTCGGCGGCTCACAGGGGTCGCGGACGATCAATGACGCGATGACTGGCGCCTTGCTCTTCATGGCCCCACTTCGCGAGAGCCTTCTCATCGTCCATCAAACCGGTCCGAAAGAACTGGAGCGCGTGCAGCAGGCGTATCGCGATTCCGCGTTTGCGGATGCGCGCGTGGTGCCGTATCTCGATCCGATCGTCGATGAAATCGCCGCGGCGGACGTCGTGGTCTGCCGTTCCGGCGCGATGACGGTCGGCGAGCTTGCCGCGGTTGGGCGTGCGGCGATCCTCATCCCGTTCGCTGCCGCAACCGACAACCACCAGGAGCTGAACGCGCGCGCCGTGGAGCAGGCCGGCGGCGCGATCGTCATCACCGAAAAGGAGCTGACGCCCGAGCGGCTGGCGTTTGCGATCACCGGAATCGTCAACGATCCCGGTCGGACGTCGGCGATGGGAGCAGCCGCGAGGACGCTCGCATCGCCTGACGCCACAAAAAAGATCGTTGATTTACTCGAAAAAATTGAACGAAGCGAATAAAATCCTTTATTAGTAACCACCAATCCGAATGAATTTAAACAAGATTAAGAACATTCATTTCGTCGGCATCGGCGGAATCGGAATGAGTGGGATTGCAGAGATCCTGAAGGGGCGCGGGAAAACCGTCTCCGGATGCGATCTCAAACGCTCCTCGGCCACGTCTCTCCTGGCCGGCCGCGGAGTCGATGTTCACATCGGGCACGACGCGGCACATCTCAAGGGCGTCGATGCCGTCGTCGTCACCGCCGCCGTCAAAGGCGCGAACGCCGAGGTTGATGCGGGACGCGAGCAGGGAATCGAGATCATCCGGCGCAAGGATTTGCTGGCCGCGATCGTCAACGAGAAGCGCGGCGTCGGAGTCTCCGGCACACACGGCAAGACCACGACCTCCGCGATGGTCGCCACCGTCCTCGAAGATGCCGGCCTCGATCCGACCATCATCATCGGCGGCATCCTGCAGAACATCGCCTCCAACGCGAAGGACGGAAAGGGTGACGTCGTGGTCGTCGAAGCGGACGAGTACGACCGCACCTTTCACGAGCTGCGGCCGGAGATTGCCGTGATCACGAACATCGAGGCCGACCATCTCGAGTACTACGGCAGCTTCGAAAACATCGTCGAAGCGTTTCGCATCTTCACCGAGAACGTTCAGCCGGGCGGCGCGATCATTGGCTGCGTCGACGATCCCGCGGTCGCGGCGCTGCTCGATCGGCGCGGGCGCGGCAACGATCCGAAGATCATCCGCTACGGACTCGGCGCCGGCGCGGATGTCACGGCGCGCAATCTGAAGTTCCACGACCGCGGCGCGTCATTCGAAGTTGACGGCATCGGTTTCTTCAAACTCTTCGTGCCGGGCGAACACAACGTGCGCAATGCGCTCGCTGCGATCGCTGTCGCGCGTGAGCTCGGCGTCAGCTCCGAGGCCATTTCCGCGGGCATCGCCAAGTTCCTCGGCGTCGATCGCCGCTTCCAGATCCTAGGCGACTACAACGGCGCGCTGGTCGTCGACGACTACGCGCATCACCCCACCGAGATCAAAGCCACGCTCGACGCCGCGCGCGGTGGCTATCCGGAGCGCCGTATCGTCGCGCTCTTTCAGCCGCATCTCTATTCGCGCACCCGCGATTTCGCGCCGGAGTTCGCCGAATCATTGCGCGGCGCCGACGTCGCATTCGTTGCGCCGGTCTATGCCGCACGCGAGAAACCGATCGAAGGGATCTCGTCGCGGATGATCGCCGAGCGTTCGGAGCGAATCGAATTTCTCGACCGCAGCCACATCGAGATCATCAACGAACTGCGCCGCCGCCTGCAGCCGAACGATGTCTTCATCGCCATGGGCGCCGGCGACGTGCACGAAATCGCCGAAGCGCTCGTGCGCGGCGCGGACGAGGGGAGGGGCTGATGTCGGCCGGTTACGACAGCACCTCGCCGCGCTTCTTCCGTCCGACCGACGTGGCGCGTCTTCGCCGCAACCAGCGGCGCATTCAGCTCCAGCGATTCGCGTCGATTGCGGGAAAGGTCGTCATTGCAGGCGGCATCGTCATCGGATTGTTGCTTGCGTACCGCCACACGCAGGGCGACGCGCGTTTCGCGGTGAAGGCGATCGAGATCGCCGGCGCCACGCACACTCCGCGCGCTGCCATCGACGCGGTCACGAATCAGTACATCGGCGCGAACCTCTTCCGCATCGATATCGCCAGGCTGCAGGCCGATTTGCGGCGTCTCGGCTGGGTCAAACGGATCGAAGCGGAGAAGAAACTGCCGGACACGCTGCGCATCCGCATCGTCGAACGCGAAGCCGTGGCGCTCGCGGCCACAGGCGATCGCATGACGTACGTGGACGAAGACGGCGTCGCGTTCGCGGAGCTTTCGCCGTCCGTTGGTGACGGCGATCTGCCGCTCATCACCAACGCGTCGGGCGCGGAGCTCGCGCGCTGTGTTGCGCTCGTGCGCGCGCTCCGTACGCGCGATCCGCAGATTTACTCGCGCATCTCCGAAGTCAGGCCGGTCGCGCCAAATGGCTTCGCGCTTTTCGATCGCGAGCTCGGCGCGTTTGTGTATGCCGAGGAGGGCGACCTCTCCGCGAAGTGGCGCGACCTCTACGCCGTCGCGCGCGCGGAACACCTCGGCGCGCACGACATCGAATACGCCGACCTCCGTTTTGCCGGACGCATCGTCGTCAAACCGGTCCACGCGGCCGCGCTCGCGCCCGTGGCACCGCAGCAACCGATTGCAACGCAGATCACGAATTAGTCAGGAGACAGCGAATGCCGAAGACCGAAGAGAAATACATCGTCGCGCTCGACATCGGAACTTCCAAAGTGTGCGTGTTGGTGGGGGAAGTGACCGACCGCGGACAGATCGAGATCATCGGCAAGGGCACGTCGCCGATGAAAGGGACTCGGCGCGGCAACATCATCAACCTCGATCAGGCCATCGATGCGGTGAAGAAGGCCGTCGATGAAGCCGAGGTGATGGCGGGGCTGCAGATCGAGTCGGTGTACGTCGGCGTGGCGGGCGATCACATCCGCTCGGTCAATTCGCGCGGCGTCGTCTCCGTCACCGGCAAGCACCGGGAGATTTCGCGCGAAGACATCGACCGCGTCATCGAGGCGTCGAAGTCAATCAACGTTCCGGCGGAGCTGGAGCTGCTGCATGTGATTCCGCGCGAATTCGTCGTCGATGGCCAGGACGGCATTCACGATCCGCTCGGAATGACGGCGGGCCGGCTGGAAGCGAACGTCCACATCGTCACCGGCGCGCGAACGCACAACCAGAACGTGCTGACCGCGGTGAACAAAGCGGGCATCGCGGTGCAGGAGCTGGTGCTCGAACAGCTAGCCGCCGCCGAGGCCGTGCTGACGCAGGACGAGCGCGAGATGGGCGTGCTGCTGATGGACATCGGCGCCGGCACGACGGACTACGCAGTCTTTCTCGAAGGCAACGTCGTCCACACGAACGTGCTGCCGGTCGGCGCCGGACACTTCACGAGCGACATCTCGGTCGTGCTGCGGACGCCGATGGAAGACGCGGAGCGGATCAAGAAGCGCTACGGCTGCGCGCTCGGGTCACTCGTGACGGAGGACGATCCGATTGAAGTGCCGACGGTCGGCGGCCGCGCGCCGAAGATTCTTTCCAAGCACGAGCTGACGAACATCCTCGAGCCGCGCGCGGCGGAGATCGCGAAGCTCGTCTACCGCGACATCGAGAAGGTCGGGTTGGACAAAGAAATCCGCAGCGGCGTGGTCGTCGTCGGCGGCGGCGCCGAGATGGATGGGATGGTGGAGATGGTCGAGCAGGTCTTCGATCAGCAGGCGCGCAAAGGCGTTCCGCGCGGACTGAGCGGACTCTCCGACACCGTGGCCGGACCGGAGTGGGCGGCTGCGGCGGGCCTGCTGTTGTGGGGCTTCCGCGACCGGACGAAAGTTCGCAAGCGTCCGCGGCGCGGCTTCGCGCGTATCGCCGATTCGTTCAAGTCGCTTTTCACGCAGACGTAGAAACTACAAATTTTGTTTGAATACGTCACAAATAATGGTTACTCTTCCTGGAGACGGTAAATGATCACATTTGATGAAAAACCTGGTGACGGCAGGCTGGCCGTGATGCTCGACGAAGAGCAGCTCGGCGCACGAATCAAAGTCATCGGCGTGGGTGGTGGTGGTGGGAATGCGGTCAACCGGATGATTCAGGCCGGGATCAAGGGCATCGAGTTCATGGTCGCGAACACCGATGTCCAGGCGATGCGTACTTCCCTCGCGCCGGTAAAACTTCAGATCGGCGGCAAGCTCACCAAAGGCCTCGGCGCGGGCGCGAATCCGGAGATCGGCAAGCAGGCCGCGCTCGAAGACACCGATCGCATTCTCGAAGCACTTTCCGGCGCGGACATGATCTTCATCACCACCGGCATGGGCGGCGGCACCGGCACTGGAGCCGCGCCGATCATCGCCTCGCTGGCCGCGGAGCTCGGCGCGCTGACGGTGGCCGTGGTCACCAAGCCGTTCGGCTTCGAAGGAAAGCGCCGCCGCATTCAGGCGGAGCAGGGCATCCGTTCGCTGCGCGAGACGGTCGACACGCTCATCACGATCCCGAACGAGCGGCTGCTGAACTTCGTCGAGCGCGCGACGTCACTCAACGAAGCCTTCACGATCGCTGACGACATCCTGCGCCAGGCGGTGCAGGGCATTTCCGACCTCATCACCGTCCCCGGCGAGATCAACCTCGACTTCGCCGACGTGAAGACGATCATGCACGGCATGGGCATGGCGCTCATGGGTACCGGCGTCAGCTCGGGCGAACATCGCGCGGTCGAGGCGGCGCAGCGCGCCATCTCGTCGCCGCTGCTCGAAGAAGCGTCGATCGAGGGTGCGAAGGGCGTGCTGATCAACATTACCGGCGGCCCGGACATGACGCTCTTCGAAGTTCACGAGGCCGCATCGATCATCCAGGAAGCGGCGGACGAGGAAGCGAACATCATCTTCGGCACGGTCATCGATCCGAGGATGGGGGACGAGGTAAAGGTCACCGTCATCGCCACGGGATTCGATTCGGCGACGAAGGGATTTCTGAACACGCGCGGCGAGCAGCTTTCATCGGGGCACGCGCGGGCGGCGTCGAGCTCTTCGTCGAATTCAGGATCCGTTCCGTTCCGGCCGTTCGCGCCGAAGGAGATTGCAGCGCAGCATGAGGTTGCGCCGGAAACGCCGGCGCCGCCGCAAGTGGGATCGGAGGGAGAGATTTACGATCCGCCCTTTTTTCGCAAAGGATTCAGCCGGCCCGACGGCTCCGGCGGCTTCGGGCCGATGGCGTCGAGCGATTTCGGCAATGACCTCGATATTCCGACGGTGATCCGCAATTTGAGCGATTAGCGGGCACGGCCCGCCGCGCTGGTTGCCCAAGGCTCATTCGGCAGCGGCGCGAAGATGTTCTTTTGGATTAGCACTTCCAACGCGGCGCGCCCCTCCTGCGCGCCGTACGCGATCCAGGGGAGAGGGACCCGGGATCAACTGCTCTGACGGGGCGCGGTTCTTCCACCGCGCCCCGTTTTTTCGCGCAAAACAAAACGGCCGCCGGTTGCCCGGCGGCCGTTCGTGTTGCGGCTTAGTGAGATCAGTTCTTGGGCAGATCGTTCGTGCGTTCGACGGCGAAGTCGAGGTAGCCCTTGCGGACGCCCTGGACGAAGTAGTCGAACTCGCCGTCGGCAGAGCCTTTGGCGACTTTGATGACCAGACGCTCGGGCGTCCTTTCGGCGACGTAGAGCTGATTCGGGGCGCCGACCGGCGTGATCTGCACGGTCATGCGCTCTTTCTCAGTGACGCGGCCGAAGTAGCCGGGCAGCTCGATCACGGCCTCGCCGTTCACCGTCTTCGCGGTGCCGCGGAAGTACGTGCCGGCCTCGGGGCCTTCGAGCGATGCGTAGTAAATCGCTTTGTTCACATTCTGCGGATCGGGAACGGCGAAGTTCTTGACGCCGGTGACCGTGAAGTTACCGGAGACGGTGACCGCGCCGGTGCTGCCGTCGATCTGCAGGCGGTTTGTGTTGTTGGTTCCCAGGATCAGGGGCACCGCAGTCGTCGTTCCGACGGACAGCCCGTTGCCGGTGACCTGGATCAGCTCGTTCCAGCCGGCGGCGGACACGCCGAAGCGGGTCACGGCGCGGGTGGACGATTGCGCGGTCAGTTGAACCTGTGCCGTGTCGGACTTGGAGCGATGGATCGCGGCGGCGCTCGTACCGCTACTGGCGTTTTCCACCATCGCAACGGTCTGCGCGTCCTGCGTGTTCAACGTGTGGAGCTGTTCGGACGGGCTGGCCGTACCGACGCCAACCTTGCCGCTGGCGCTGATGTCGATAGAGCTGGTCGGCGCGCCGGGGCGGATGCGGAACGGGAGGCGCGAGCCGCCGGTCACGTCGCGGACGAAGAAGTTCGCTTCGTTGCCGGCTACGTCCCAGGTCTGGGCCGTAAAGCCGCCGCTGTTGTTCTGCTCGAGGCGCATCGCCGGCGTGTTGCTGGTCGCGATGTGAAGGTCGAGCACCGGTGTGCTGGTGCGCAGGCCGACGCGGCCAGTGCTGTCGACGAAGATCGAGTTCGTCGGCGCGGAACCGGTGATCGTCATCGGCACCGTGGCCGCGGTGATGTCTTCGACTGAGAACTTGTTCGCGCCGCCGCTGGCGGAGTCATTTGCGGTCAGCTGCCAATCGTGATTGGGGAAGCCGGTCGAGCTCGACGTGTCGTCGAACTTGATGCGCGTGTTGTTTTCTTTGAGACGGATCGTGTCGAAGCCGAAGGACTCGTTGTTGACGCAGTCCAGGCCGATGCAGGCGCTGCCCTGGATGATGGCGTCGTCGGCTGTGACGACGTCGAGCGCCTTCACCGGCTGGTTATGGACCGCCTGCGTGCTCGCAGTGCCGCTGTTCGCCGAGGCGGATTTCGGTCCCTTCGGAGCGGATGGTTCGGTGACGTCTGACGAGACGAGCGAACCGTTCATGATGCTGAAGGCGCCGGACTGCGAGGGCACCTCTTTCATTCCTGCTGCATCGCGGATGCGGTCGAGGGCGGCGTCGTCGCCTTTTTCACGGGCGGCGGCGAGCTGCATGCGCACGCTCTCGGAGACGCGCGGCGCGACACGCACTTCATACGTGTATGAACCATCCGGCAGCATGGCGCCGATGTCCCGGAGCCGCAACGAGATGCTGCGCGCCGAGGCAAACTGGTGGGAGTACTGGAAGTTGTTCGGACCGCTGATCGTCAGCGTGACGCTCTCGTTGTCGGACCCGATCTGGATCGAAAGACCCGCCGCATTTGCCGTCATGCGGCCGACGGGTTCGGAGCCTTGAGTGGCCGCGAACACTGTCATGGGAACGATGATCAAGAGCATTGCGACGGAGAGGGAGAGTAAAACCCGGGACCGGACGTGGGCACTCATAGATTTAGCCTCCTGTGTTTGCGCCTCGGACGTCTCCACCGGGATGGTCTTCGTCGTCCGCCGCGCGTTACCGAGATTGGATTGGAACAAAATAGTCTTTCTTTGGCCGATCGGCAACATCCTGAAGGACAGATTCCGAAATCTCCTCAGCGCCTGAGAGTAAATCCGTGGTGAAGGGCGTGTTTCTCTACCGCCCGTAGCGCCGGCCGATTACTCCCACTCGATCGTGCTGGGCGGCTTCGAGGAGATGTCGTAGACCACGCGGTTGATGCCGCGGACCTCGTTCACGATGCGGCGGCTGATGCGGTCGAGCACGTCGTGCGGCATGCGATACCAGTCGGCGGTCATGAAGTCGGTCGTCGAGACCGCGCGGACGGCGACCACGTTTTCGTACGTCCGCTCGTCGCCCATCACGCCGACGCTGCGCACCGGCAGGAGCACGGCAAATGCCTGAGCGATCTCGCGATAGAGGCCGGCGCGGCGGATCTCGTCGATCACGATTTCGTCCGCATTCTGGAGGATGGCCACGCGCTCTGCATTGACTTCGCCGAGGATGCGCACGGCCAGGCCGGGGCCAGGGAAGGGATGGCGCCAGACGAATTCTTCCTCGAGCCCGAGCTCGACGCCGAGCTGACGAACTTCGTCCTTGAACAGCTCGCGGACAGGCTCGATGAGCTTGAGCCCCATCTTCTCCGGCAGGCCGCCGACGTTGTGATGCGTCTTGATGACCGCCGAGGGACCTTTGATCGAGACCGACTCGATGACGTCAGGGTAGAGCGTGCCCTGCACGAGAAATTCGGCGCCGGCGATCCGCTTCGCTTCCTCTTCGAAGATGGCGATGAATTCGTTGCCGATCATCTTCCGCTTGGTCTCGGGATCTTCGACGCCGGCCAGCTTGTCGTAGAAACGCTGGCGTCCGTCGACGGCGAGGATGTGCATGCCGAGGCCTTCGGAGAGCCGTGACATGACCTGAGTCGCTTCGTTCTTTCGCAGAACGCCGTTGTCGACAAAGATCGCAGTGAGTTGATCGCCGATCGCTTCGGCCACGAGCAGCGCGGCGACCGAGGAGTCGACACCGCCGCTCACGGCAGCGATGACGTTGCGATCGCCAACGGTGGCGCGGATCTCTTCGACCTTGCGTTTGCGGTAGTCGCCGAGGTCCCACGACGGAGTGCAGTGCGCGATCTCGAAGAGAAAGTTCCTCAGGATCGAGGTTCCCGCCTCGCTATGCGTGACCTCGGGGTGAAACTGGATTCCGTAGCACTGCCGTTCGATGTTCTCGAACGCGGCGATCGGAGCGTTGTCCGACGATGCGGTGGTGCGGAACCCGGACGGCCCGCGCAGGATTTTGTCGCCGTGACTTGCCCACACGCGCTGGTGCGCGGGTGTGCCGGCGAAGAGCGGCGAGTCGTTTGCGGTGACGTCGATTTCGGCGCGGCCGTACTCGCGTTCGGATGATGCCTCGACCTTGCCGTCGAGCAGATACGCGGTCAGCTGCATCCCATAGCAGATGCCGAGGATGGGGACGCCGAGGTCGAAGACGTCCTTCGAACAGATCGACGCGGACTCGGCGTACACCGACTGCGGACCGCCGGAGAAGATGATCGCCTTCGGCGCCAGCGCGCGAAGTTTTTCGACCGAGGTATCGAACGGCAGGACGACGGAGTAAACGCGTTGTTCGCGGATGCGGCGGGCGATGAGCTGCGTGTACTGAGAACCGAAATCGAGGACGAGAACGGTCTCGGACACTACAGAAGGTTCCGCAGTTCTTTGCCGGGTTTGAATCGGATCGTGTTGCCGGGCGGGATCTTCACTTCGACGCCGGTTTTCGGGTTGCGTCCGATCCCTTTCTTACGCTGCTTGACCTGGAAAACGCCGAAGCCGCGGAGCTCGATGCGCTGCCCGCGCGCGAGTGCGTTGCGCAATCCTTCGATCACGGTGTCGACCGCCTGGGCCGCCTTGACGCGCGAAATTTCGGATGTTTCCGCGACCTTGTTGACGATGTCCGCTTTGATCATGGCGGCGGATTATAACCTCTTCTGAATGAGCGACTCGCAGCGACATCGCATCGACAACTGGCTCAAGCACGTCTGCCTCTTCAAGCACCGCACCGAGGCCACGGACGCGTGCCGCGGCGGCCGCGTGAAAGTGAACGGGCAGCGCGTGAAACCGGCCGCGTCCGTGCGCGAGGCGGACGTGGTCGAGTTCTACTCCGGCGAGACGTTCCGGCGCGTCGTCGTGAAGGGTGTGCCGGACGGACAGCAGGCGAAGGAGCTGGCGCGCACGATGTACGTGGACGAGACGCCGGTGCAGCCGAAGTTCGATACGGGCGGCACGGTCTATCGCGATCGCGGGGCCGGCCGGCCGACGAAACGCGAGCGCCGCGAGGCCGATCGGTTCAAGAACGTGCCGCGATGATGCGGGCGATACCTTCGTTGAAGATTTCCGGCTCCGTCAGCAGCGACACGACGATGTAGCCGTCAGCTTCGAAATCGAAAAAGTATCCGGGATGGACGACGACGCCGTGCTCTTCGATGAGTCTTAGCGCGAGCGCTTCATCGGATTCAATGCGCGGAACGCGAATGACCGCGGACCAGCCGCTCTCGACCGGCAGTACGGACGCAGCAGGATCGTTCGCGATCGTTGCTTTCAACACCACGAGATTCGCTGATGTGCGCGAATGAATTTCTCCGCGAATGCGCGGCGCGATTTTCAGCAACTCCGGCAACGCGACCTGCACCGGCGTGGCGACGGATAGGAAGTTGTCGGCGATCAGTTCCAGCGCGCCGATCGCTTCGGACTTGCCGGGACCGCTGACGCGAATCCATCCGAGTTTGTAATGCGGCAGTCCCGCGGATTTCGAGAGTCCGCCGAGCGTGAAGGTGAGGACGTCATCGCGCACGAAGGACGGCGATGGATCGCCGAACGCGAACGGGTGGAAGACTTCGTCGGAGATCACCGGTCGTCCGAAGTGCGCGATCTCATCCTGTTCAATCGTTGAGACGTACGAGCCGGTGGGATTGTTCGGATTGACGACCAGGATCGCGCGCGTGCGATCGGTCAGCGCGTTGTGGATGCGCCCGGAATCAACCTCCCATCGTTTGTGAAGCTCGAGCGGAAAGTAGTGGAGATCGATCAACTCCAGCGCGGCGAGATGCTCCAGCAGCGGATACGACGGTTTCGCGGTCAGCACCGCATCGCCTGGATCGCACAGGAGCTTGAAGAGAAACGAGTACGCCTCGCTCGTCGACGCGGTGATCACGACGTCAGCGGCGTCGCACGCCAGCTCGCGCGCGACCGCCTCGCGCGCGGAGACGACCCCGAGCGGCTGCGGATCGTACGCCGCCCTCGCCGCGCGCGACATGACCTCGGCCAGCTCATCGAGCGGATAGGAAAGCCCGGCCTTGGTCGGATTCGAGTTCGTCAGATCGAGGAGCGTGCCGCGATACGACTGACGCGCGATCGTGAGCCGGTTGACGGCGGCGTTCCATTCGGCGCGCTTGGAGAACATTGCGAGAGGAAGCTATCGCATCTGAGTTCTGGAAATGCCGGAGACGAGGGCGGTTTGTCATCCAGAGCCGCCGAAGCCGGGAGTCGCGAAGCGACGGAACGGCGCAGGACGGCGAAGGAACTCAAGCTTCCCAAGCGTGTGTTGAATCCCAGTGGGTTTTCAGCCGGACTTGCGCATCTTGAGATCCTTCGCCGTCCTGCGCCGCTTCCGCGCTTCGCGCTCCACGGCTCCGGCGGTTCAGGATGACAGCCCTCACGTCACCAGCCGGCCGCGGTTCAACTCGATCGTTTGCCCGGCGATCCGCGACAGCTCTTCGCGGTCATGCGTCACGTACAGCATCGGGACGGTGAGATGGCTGTGCAGTTCTTCGAGGTAGCCGCGGATTCGCGATTGCAGCGGACGGTCGATGCCGGCCAGCGGCTCGTCGAGGAGCAGCAGCCGCGGCGACGACATCAGCGCGCGGGCCAGCGCGATCCGTTTCTGCTCGCCGCCGGAGAGGCTGGTGACGCGGCGCGGCAGAAGCGCGTTGATCTCCAACAGATCAATGATCTCGGTCTGCAACGCTTCGCGCGTGCCGTAGCGAATGTTCTGCTCGACGCTGAGATGCGGGAAGAGCGCGTTGTCCTGCGGGACGTAGCCAATCCGGCGATGCCGCGGCGGAACGTGCAACCGCGCGGCGACATCGTCGACAAGCTCGTCATCGAACGCGATTCTGCCGGCGGCCGGCCGCCGCAGTCCGGCGATGAGATCGAGCAGCGAAGTCTTTCCCGCTCCGGACGGACCGACGATTCCGACCAGCGACGCAGTCAGCTCCACGGTCAGCGCGAGCTCGAATTCAGCCAGCGGAAGGCGTACGTCGTCGATCGTGATCTTCATGCGCGGCGCCGCGGCCGGAGGAGTGTCTCGCTCGTCCACAACGCGGCGAAGGCGATGATGGCGGACAGCGCCACCATCCGGTACGCCGAGCTGTCGTGGCCAAGTTGGACGCGTTCGTAAATCGTGAGCGCGATCGTTCGCGTGCGGCCGGGGATGTCGCCGGCCACGAGAATGGTGGCGCCGAATTCGCCCACCGCTCGCGCGAACGCCAGCACGACGCCGCCCGCCACACCACGGCGCGCCAGCGGCAGCGTGATGGTGAAGAAGACGCGCACCGGCGATGCGCCGAGCGTCTCCGCAATCTGCTCGAGCCTCGGGTTCACTTCTTCGAACGCCGTTCGCGCGGCGCGCAGCAGAAGCGGGATCGACATCACCATCATCGCCAGCACGACCGCCTTCCACGTGAAGACGACGTCGATGCCGATGCGATCGAGAAAGCTGCCGAGCAGCCGGCGCCGTCCGAACGTCTGGAGCAGAATCAGTCCCGTGGCCACCGGCGGCATGACGATCGGAAGCGTGACCAGCGTTTCGATGAGCGATTTTCCCGGCCAGGTGCGGCGCGCCAGAAGCCATCCGAGGAAGAGGCCGGGCGGCAGAATGAGGAGAGTGGCCATTGCGGCCATTTCCAGCGTAAATGCCGCGATCCGCCACTCTTCCGCTGTCATTTGATGATGAAACCGTACTTGCGGAAGATCTCCTGCGCGGGTGGTGACTGGAGGAAATCGATGAACCGCTGCGCGGCCGCCTTCTGCTTCGAGTCGCCGACGATCGCGACCGGATACGAAATCGCCGGACCTTCGGCGCGTGGCACTTCGAAAGCGATACGAACGGAGCGCGAGATCAGGGCGTCCGTCCGGTACACGATTCCGGTCTGCACGTTTCCCGACTCGACGGCGGCCAGCGCGGCCCGGACGTTTTCAGTCGGAATGATCTTGGTTTTGATCCGATCCCAGACGTGAAGCTTGCGCAGATACTCCTTCGCATAGATGCCGGCGGGAACGCTCTGCGGCTCGGCCACGGCGATGTTGGAGATGGCGCCGTCGGCAAGGTCTGCAGCGCTGCTGATCTTCAGATTGCTGTCACTCGGCACGATGATGACGAGCGTATTGGAGAGGATGCTGCGACGCGACGCTTTGATGATGAATCCGCGTTGCTGGAGCTGATCCATCTTCGCTTCATCCGCCGAAACGAAGACGTCCGACGGCGCTCCCTCGGCGATCTGCCGCGCGAGCGTGCCCGACGCGCCGAAGTCGAAGAGGATCGTGTCGTGCGTGGCCTGTTGATAGGTGCGGCCGATCTCCTGGAGCGCGTCGGTCAGGCTGGAGGCAGCCGACACCCGAAGGTTGGCCGCCATCACCGGCGAGGCGGCGAGTGCGAAGCAGCACAGGAACAGGAAAAAACGTCGGGTCATCAGATCCTCAGAACACCGTCTGCAAGCGTGCGATCCACTTCTGCTGCGTTTTGGTCAGGCCGGGAACGTCGCTCCGCAGCCAGTCGAGCTGCAATTTGATGTCGTTCTGTTTGAAGTACCAGTTCGCGCCGAGCGTGGTGGTGCTGGTTTCGTTGCGGCCCGTGTTTGTATTCGGATCGAATCGCTCGCGCCGCGCCGCCAGTTGCAACTTGTTGTCGATGACGAATGCGGAGAGCTGACCGGACCAGCCGTTCGATCGCAAATGGCGGAGCGGCACGCGGTCGGCGGGATCGAACGTGACATGCAGATATTCGCCCCACGCTTCGAACGGTCCGAATTGCACTTGCGAGTCGTAGCCGATGCCGCGCCGCACTCCGGCAAAAATGTTGTCCTTCGCGGCGCTGGCGGGCGTGGAATCGATGCCGAACTCCGTCGCCATGCTCACGTTCGCGTCGCGTGAGCGAAAGCTGTCGATCCCGATCGTCCATCGCGACGGTTGATCGAAGTAGCGGCCGCTGACCGGCGCCACCGAAACGCGCGCGACTTCCAGGAAGCGATCGTTGTCATTGAAGTTTTGATTGATGCCGTTTCCATTGAAAACGCCGGCGGCCCAGTTGAAACGGTCGAACCAATACTCGCCGCCTGCCTGCGCGCCGAGTTGCCGTCCCGGCGTCAGGCGATCGCTGACGAGCGAGCGCTCGGCGAACGTGAGCTGGGAATCCTGATACAGCTGCTCGAAACCGAACGGCGTCTTGAACTGTCCCACGCGGACGTTGGCCGAATCGAAGCGGTTCCAGTTGACATAGGCGTCGGTGAGCTGAGCGCGGAACGCAGTCGTGTTGGCAAGGCTGCCTGCGAGCTCGAGTTCCGCGCGAAAGTTGAACTCTTCCAGGAAACGTCCGGCCGCGTTGAGCCGCGCGCGCCGCAGGTAGAAGCGGTCATTCCCGTCGGAGAAGCGCGCATCGCCCTGATCGCCCGCCTCGGACTGCACCTGCACCATGCCGCCGAGCTGGAGGGCTTCCGATTTTCCGCCCATCTTCACGTCGCTCTGCCGTGCCACGACTTCGACGCCGAGGTCGCGACGGAGTTGCTGGTTCTCCTGGCGGAGGGTGGCCACTTCCTGTTCGAGTTTCGCGAGGCGCGCTTCGATGGCGCTGTCGTCCGCCATCGCGCTCGCCGCGACAAAGAGCACGAGTGTCATCGCCACGGTCCGCATCGCGACAGAAGAACACGGGCCGATATATCTCGTCAACTATATCGGTCAGCGGAGCAGCTTCCGGAGCGTCTTCCACGTCTCGCGCGTGGCGGTGTTGCTCTCGCGTTCGATGCGCCGGTACAGCTTCAGCACCGCGCGCCCGGCCGGCGTCAGTTCGGCGCGGCCACCGTCGGTTCCACCGCGGGTCATGACGATGAGCGGCGCGCGAAAGGCCTCGTTCATGACGTGCACGAGCTTCCAGGCGCGCATGTACGACATGCCCATTACTACGGCGGCATCGCGAAGCGTGCCGGACTTGTGAATCGCTTCGAGCAGGTCCGCTTTTCCCGGCCCGAGGACGATCGTGTCGTCAGCGACGACGCGAATGCGGGGAACGAGCCTGGCGGGCATGCGCCGGATGATACGTCCGCTACGACCGGCAGCTCGTCTGCGCCTCGCTCATCGCTTTTTCGAGATCGCTACGCGCAGCAGCCTGCGTTTGCGGAACGGCGTCGATCGCTGCGCGGAAGGTGGTCATCGCTTCGTTGCAGGAACCTTTCGCGGCAAGCACGCGCGCCAGCGTGTCGAGGACCATGTACGAATCGGGTCCATGCTGCGCGACGGCTTTGCGGGCGAGGGACTCCGCTTCGTCGTAGCGCTTCGATTGGTAGAGGAGCCACGCGAGATTGTTGAGCGCATCGCGCGACGTTCCATCGACCGCGATCGCTTTCCGAAACGCCTCCTCGGCCGCGGCGCGGTCGCCGAGTTGCACCTCCGCGTTGCCGAGATTCGTCCAGGCGAGGAGAGACTCGGGATGCTGCGCGAGGATCGTTCGATAGGCAGCTGCCGCCTCCGCGTACTTGCCGGCCTCTTCGAGCGCGACCGCGGCGCGAAGCGCGTCGGAGGCGTTGCCGGGATGGATCAGGATGGCCGTATGGCTCCCGCCGGCCCACGCTTTTTCGAGGCGATCGAAGGTCGTCCAGCGTCCTTTGCCGTCGCCGAACTGCGTGCGAACCAGGCCCGACGCGGAATCGAATCCGTCGGCGACGATGTAGTGGAAAAAGTCGTAGTGCTTGCCGGGCGAGTCGACCACCTGCAGCATCAGGATCACCGGACGTCCCTGCTGCAGCTCCTGTTCGATGAGGGCGGGAGTGCCGGTGACGAGCTGCGCGTCGAAGCCGGCTTTGCGCGCCGCGAGGAGCATGTCGATGGTCAGGACGCCGCCGTGCGTTTTCGGCAGCGTGGCATCCCACGACTGCATCGAGGTCGTGTCGCCATAGTGCTGCAGAACGGTCGACAGCGATCCAGCGCCGCACGACTCGATGCCCCAATGCTGTTCGGGGACGTTCGGAATGATGGTTGCGGTGGGACTCGCGTGTTGGGTTTTTGGAGTGACGGTGATGCAGCCGGTGAGCATCACGAGAAGGAGCAATAAGCCCATGGGTGTCGGGCGTCGGGGGTCGTGAGTCGGAGCTGAAGTGTTCTCTCCGACATCCGACACCCGACACCCGACACCCGCGGACAACATTGAACATTCAACATTCAACATTTCGCTTCTCCTTCAAAAACAAGGGCGAGCGGATTGCCCGCTCGCCCGTTGGTTACAGCGACAGAGTGATTATCCGAGGGCGATGACGAGGATCAACGCGGCGAGGGCGCCGATACCGATCCAGATCCATTCCTGGCGCGTCAGGCCGGCAGCCTGCACCTGGTCGATGTTCTGCGCGAGCTGATGGAGGTCCTGCGGCGAGAGCTGGGCCAGACGCTGGTTGACCTGCTCCTTGGTGAAGCCGCGGTCCGTCAGCACCTTGGCAACCTGCTCGTTCGCGGTGACGTCACGCACGAGCGCCAGGTCGGCGGCGCGCTGGTCGATGCTCTGATCGGCCGCGGTCTTCGACGGGACCGGACCGGCGAACGCGGGAATGGCCGCAAACGCGAGGACAAGGAAAAACGCTACGAATTGAGACGAACGCTTGGACACGACAAGTACCTCCATGTTGTGTGATGCGGTGTTGATCACCGCCTCACGTTTCAGTTAATCACCGGCAGGTTCATGGCCCCACGCCACTGCAACCGGTATCCGGGAGCGGACGGAGCAAGACGGGTGCCTAGGTGTTGGGTGTCGGGAGTCGGGGGTCGGGAGTCGGAGCTTAGTTCGCGATCCAGCCGACATTCGCCATCACCTAGGCTCCGACACCCGACCCCCGACTCCCGATAGCGAAGCTGCTACGATCCTCAACCGCATGCTCCGCTTCGAAGACATCCTCGACAAGGTCGAGAGTTACAAGCCGGACTTTGATGAGGAACTGCTGGACCGTGCCTTCGTTTTCTCGGCGCGCGAGCATCGCGGACAGGTGCGCAGCTCGGGCGAGCCGTACCTCGTGCATCCGCTCAACGTCGCCTACATCCTCGCCGAGATGCGTCTCGATGAGACGTCCATCGCCGTCGGTCTGCTTCACGACGTCCTCGAAGACACGCTGACGACGAAGGAGACGCTCCAGGAAATTTTCGGTGACGACGTCGCCGAATTGGTCGACGGCGTCACGAAGATCTCGCGCTACGCCTACGTCTCGAAGGAAGAGCAGCAGGCCGAGACCTTCCGGAAGATGCTCTTGGCGATGGTCAGCGACCTTCGCGTCGTTTTGGTCAAACTCGCTGACCGCCTCCACAACATGCGCACGCTCGAGTTCCTGGCCGAGGAGCGGCGGCAGGCGATCGCCAAAGAGACGATGGAGATCTACGCTCCCATCGCCAACCGCCTCGGCATGGGACGCCTCAAGAGCGAGCTGGAAGACCTCTCCTTCCGCCACATGCACCCGCGCGAGTTCGACGAACTGCAACGCGCCGTCAACGAGAAGCTGGCCATATCGGGCGACATCGTCGAGCGCATCAAGGGAACGCTGACCGCCAAGCTGCGCGAGAACGACATCAACGGCGACGTCTTCGGCCGCGTGAAGTCGATGTACTCGATCTGGACGAAGTTGCGGCGTCAGGAGATCGACGTCGGCCAGGTCTACGACTACCTCGCCTTCCGCATCGTCACTCCCAGCCTCAAAGATACGTACGCGACCCTCGGCATCATCCATCAGATGTGGCGCCCGGTCCCCGGCCGGATCAAGGACTACATCGCCATGCCGAAGCCGAACTTCTACCAGTCGCTGCACACGACGGTCGTCGCCGAGAAGGGCCAGCCGTTCGAGGTGCAGATCCGGACGCGCGAGATGGACCTGATCGCCGAGCAGGGCATCGCCGCGCATTGGAAGTACAAGGAAGGACGCGTCGGCGCACTGCCGGACGATACGAACTTTCTCTGGCTCCGGCAGCTCGTGGAGTGGCAGCACGAGATCACCGATCCGCGCGACTTCATGCACTCGCTGAAGATCGATCTCTATCCGGACGAGGTCTACACGTTTACGCCGAAAGGCGATGTGTTCGCGTTCCCGCGCGGCGCGACGCCGCTCGATTTCGCGTACCGCATTCACACCGACGTCGGCGATCACTGCTCGGGCGCGCGCGTGAACGGCAAGCTCGTGCCGCTGCGCACGATGCTGAAGAACGGCGACATCATCGAAGTGCTCACGAATCCGACGCAGACGCCGTCGCGCGAGTGGCTGAACATGGTGGTGACCTCGCGAGCCCGCCACAAAATTCGCCACTGGCTGAACACGGAGCAGAAGCACCGCTCCATCGAGCTGGGACGCAAGCTGATCGAAAAAGAGGCCAAGCGCTACAAAGTGCAGTGGCGGAAGCTCGTGTCCGAAAACGCGCTCGACGCCGTGCTCGCCGAGTACGCATTGCCGCGCCTCGACGATCTGTACGCGGACGTCGGCTACGGCAAAGTTTCCGCGCGATCGATCGTCGAACGCTTCGCGAAAGAGGATCAGCCGCCGGTCGATGAAGGCGTCATCAGCCGCGCCGTCCGGAAGATTTTCCCATTCACCGGCACCTCGCCCGCGATCAAAGTACGCGGCTTCGACGACCTGATGACGTACCTGGCCGGCTGCTGCAAGCCGCTGCCGGGCGAGCCGATCGTCGGCTACATCACGCGCGGCAAAGGCGTGGCCGTGCATAGCGCGAACTGTCCGAACGTTCGCAACCTGATGTTCAACGCAGATCGCCAGATCGCAGTCGAGTGGGCCGACCAGCGTCAGGCGCAATTCGAGGTCGAGTTGGAGATCGTCATGGAGGACCGGCAGGGCATCCTGGCGCGCGTAGTCTCGACCGTCGCCAACATGAAGACGAACATCCGACAGATGGACAGCCGCGTGAACGACGGCAAAGCCACCGCCGAACTGACTCTGGAGATCGCCGACCTCAAACATATGGAGCGCGTGATCCGCTCGATCGGCGATATCGAAGGGGTCATCCACGTCGAGCGGAAGTTCAACGTGCGCCACGCCACCGCATGAAAACGCGCGCACTCATGGCCGCGAGCGCGGTCTTTCTCGCCATCACCGGCATCGCCGCCCTTTTCGCGCCGGACGAGATTCTGCACGCGGCGGCCATCCCGTCATCGCCCTTCCTCCCTTCGCTCGTCCAACTCTGCGCCGCGCTCCTCCTCGGCTTCGCGATGACGAACTGGATGGTGAAAGGGAGCCGCGTCGGCGGGATCTACAACCGCCCGATCGCCCTCGGCAACTTGATTCATTTCGCCGTCGGCGCGATCACTCTCGATCGTTTCGCGCTACGCGGGCATGAAGCGTGGCCGACACTCGTCTTCGCGACCATCTACACGATCTTCGCGGTCGGCTTTGGGCTGGTTGTCTTCGGCGGCGGCGAACGCTAGAAGCCTTTTAGGACGCCGGCTTGCCACCCCACGTTTTCGACAACCGGTTCTTCGGCACTTCGGGCACATCGACGCAGTAGTGCGAGGTGTCGTTGAAGAGCGTCAACCGCGGCGATGTGACGTCTTTGAAGTCGAGGATGTTGAGCGCGCAGGGACTCTGATCCAACCGGTCGCGGTACTTGCGCGGGTCGAATCCGATCAGTGAGCTGAGCAGCAGACGGATCGTGGCCTTGTGCGACACGACCAGGATGCGCTGATCGCGATGCTCCTCGACGATCTTCAGCAGCGCCGGCAGCGCCCGCGCCGTGACCTGCAGTCCGCTTTCTCCCTCGGTCGGCGCGAACGAGTACGGGTCGGTTTCGTACCGCGCGTACTCCTCGGGAAACTCCTTCTCGACCTCGGCACGCGTTTTCCGTTCCCAACGGCCGTGGGCGATTTCTCGCAGCCCGTCGATCGGTGTGACTTCGAGCTCATGCGGCGCCGCGATCAACTGCGCGGTATCCATCGTCCGCGTCATCGGGCTGGCGAACGCGACATCGAGGGGATCAGTCGCCAATCGCTTCCCGAGCAGCCGCGCCTGCTCTCGACCTTCGTCGGAGAGCCTCACATCGATCGCTCCCGCGAAACGATCCTCGGCAGTGAGCTCGGTCGCGCCGTGACGGACGAGGTAAACGCGCGTACTCATCGATGCAGGATCGTAGCAGAGGGGAGAAAAAGTAAAGGCTCGCGATCCCTGATCTCGCGAGCCCGTTCTCGATCCGTTAACAGCCACCAGGGGGCATTCGAACCGACTTTGGTTCCGGCGTCCTTTGCCCGTCGCAACCGTTCGCCACGCGTTGACAGCAGCAAAGATGCATTCGCGTGGCAGCCCCGAAACCCATCGCGCTTCGGAACCACCCGACTCGCCGTTGACATCTGCGATGAAGCATCCGGCGCGTCAGGGAGCCTTAATCTACGTCCGCGTTTTCCGGCGTGCAAGGGGGTCGCGAAAATATTTTTTTCGATGATCGCGAGGGCCGAAAAACCATGCGAGGAAGAGTCACAACTTCGCCCGCGTTGCTCAGTCACCAGCGGGTTGAACTTTCGAGTAAGATACGCTGCCCAACCGATCTCGCCGTCCTGAGATCCATCCCACTGAAAGGCTTTACGATCCATGACCCAGAGTAGAGAAACCGCCGAAGCAACGTTTGCCGAGGCGTTCGAAGCGAGCCTGAATTTCAAGACCCCCGAGCAGGGCGAGTTGCTCAAAGGACAGATCGTCTCCATCTCCGGCGACGATGCCTTCGTCTCCTACGGCGGCCCCTCGGAAGCGGTTATGGCCGCGAATGAGCTCGACGGCCTCGATGTGGGCGACACGGTGGAAGGCACGGTCGTCAAGACCTCTCCCGACATCCGCATCTCGCGCAAACTGGCCAAAGGCAAGGCGTCGCTCGACCTGCTCCGGCAGATGTACGAGAACCGGCTGCCCGTGGAAGGAAAAATCGCAGCGCGGAACAAAGGCGGCTTCGATGTCAACATCGGTGGCCTGCGCGCGTTCTGTCCTCTGTCGCAGATTGCTCTCGGCAAGATCGACAATCCCGATCAGTTCATCGGCCAGTCGTACGAGTTCCGAGTCACGGAGCTCTCCGACGACGGACGCCGCATCGTCGTCTCGCGCGCCGCGTTGCTCAAGGAAGCGAACGCGTCTAAAGCCGAGGAGACGCGGCGCAACATCGTGCCCGGCGCGGAGCTGACCGGCACGATCAAGACCATCACCCCGTTCGGCGCCTTCGTCGACCTCGGCGGAATCGATGGACTGTTGCACGTCTCCGAAATGAGCCGCCGCCGCGTCACCGATCCGAACGAAGTCGTCGCGGTCGGACAGGAAGTGCGCGTCAAGGTCATCAAAGTCGAAAACGACGGCAAGCGTATCTCGCTCTCGATGAAAGATCAGGAGCCGGATCCCTGGAGCGACGTCGCTGAGCGCTATCCGGCCGGCACGCAGTTCAGCGGCCGCATCGTCCGCACCACTGACTTCGGACTCTTCGTCGAAGTCGAGCCGGGCATCGACGGACTGGTTCACTACTCGCAGCTTCCGTTCGGCGTGAAGCAGGGCGACGCCGACATCGCAATCGGCACCAGCGTCACGGGCTGGATCCGCGAAGTCGACGCGTCGAAGAAACGCCTGTCGTTGTCGCTTCGCGAAGTGGCGACACGCGATCCGTGGGACGGTGCCGCGCAGCGTTATCCGGCTGGCAAAGTCGTCGAGGGCACGGTCGATCACGGCGGAGCGCCCGGCATCTTCGTCCAGATCGAGCCTGGCCTGACCGGACTCATTCCGAATTCCGAAATCTCCGTTGCCCCGGGCGCCGATCCGTCGCGCGCGCACGAAGCCGGCGAGAAACTCGCCGTCCGCATCATGAGCATCGACCCGCAGCGCAAGCGCATCTCGCTTTCGCACGAAGCCGCCAAAGCCGCAGCCGAGCGCGATGAATACGTGAAGTTTGCCGAGGAACGCGGCGACAACGAGTCGGGCGAAAGCGCGATGGCGTTGGCGTTCAAGCGCGCTATGGAGAAGAAGAAGTAATGCGGATCTTCATGACCGGTGCTACCGGCTACATCGGCAGCGCCGTCGCGCCGGCTCTTCGCGAACGCGGTCACGACGTCGCCGCGCTGGTGCGTCCGGAAACGGACTCGAAAGCGCTTCGCGACCTCGGAGTCGTCATCGTAGCCGGCGATCTTGCATCGCTTCCGACGCTGGCCGACTCGCTCGGCAGCTACGACGCGATCCTTCACATCGCGCAGTCGCATTCGGCCGATGCGCCGGCGCTGAACCAGATCGCGCTCGACGTTTTCACCGCGCAGCAAGCCTTCTTCGTCTACACCTCGGGCGTCTGGGTCTGCGGCAACACCGGCTTCGACGTCGCCGACGAATCGACGCCGCCCGATCCGCTGCCGATCGTCGCGTGGCGGCCGGCGCAGGAGCAGGCCGCGCTCGCAACCGGACGCAGCGCCGTCATCCGCCCCGGCTGTGTCTACGGCGGCAAGCAGAGCCTTTGCGCCGGCTGGTTCGAATCGGCCGAGCAGAAGAAGCCGGTCTACCTCGTCGGCGACGGCAACAATCAGTGGGCGATGGTGAACCTCCACGATCTCGCCGATTGCTACGTCCGCATCACCGAACAGCGCGTCACCGGCATCTTCCACGCCGTCGACGACACCAACGACACCCTCCTCGGCTGCGCCCTCGCCGTCGCCACCGGCTGCGTCATCGAAACGATCCCCATCGAAGTCGCCGCCGAGAAATACGGCCCCTTCGCCGAAGCCCTCGCCATCGACCAGCGCGTCTCCAGCAAAGCCACCCGCCAGAAACTCGGCTGGAATCCGAAACGCGATTTCACCGGCTCGCTCGACGAGCAGTGGGCGGAGTGGAAAGCAGCGCGAGCGTAGTCATCCGCGCGCGAAATTCACCATCAATTCGTTGACCCTCCCCGGCGCGTCCGTCTGGACGAAGTGGCCGGAGTCGGGGATGTGCTCGATGCCGATGTCGGGGACGTATTCGGCGAAATCGCGGAGCGTCTCGCGCGTGAAGAACGGATCGAGGTCGCCCCAGATCATGAGCGTGGGGATGTCGATGCGGCGCATGAGGCCGCGCATCCCTTTGCGTTTGCGCATGGCGCGGTAGTAGTTGGCCATGCCGGTGAGCGCGCCGGGTTTGGACCATGCGTCGACGTAGCGCTCGATCTCGTCGGTGGTGAATGCTCCGAGCCGCGACAGTGACCGGCAGAGGATGGCGTAGCGGAAGCGGCGCATCAGAAACTCGGGGAGCCACGGCGGCTGGAAAAAGAGCTGGTACTTGGCGCGCCATTTCTGCCGCGCGGAGCGGCGCATCTCGCGGAGGTAGGCGACCGGATGCGGCGAGTTGAGGATGATCAGGCGGCGGACCAGTTCGGGATAGAGCATCGCCGTCAACCACGCCACGGCGCCGCCCCAGTCATGGCCCACGAGGATGCATGGCGATTCGCCGGTCTGCGTGATCACGCCGGCGATGTCTTTGGCAAGATCCGGCAAGCGATAGGACGCAGCGTCAGACGGTTTCGATGATTCGTTGTAGCCGCGCAGATCGACGGCGATCACATGAAAGCCGGCCGTTGCCAAGGCTGGAATCTGATGCCGCCACGAATACCAGAACTCCGGGAATCCGTGCAGCAGGACGATCAGCGGACCGTGACCCGCTTCGACGTAGTGGATGGTGATGCCGCCGACGTCGCAAGTGCGATCGGTAACGTTCAGCTCCCGAACCAGCGGCATCGCGACATTCTACGAGAGACGGCTATTCACCGCCGGCTCTCAAGCTGTTCCAGGCTTGGTGCTGTTGGCTGCGTTGCGAGATTGGCGGCAAGCGGGCGATGTAGCTCGACCGATGCCATGTTCTGGGCCGCCCGTTGAGATCGGCATGGCGCTCAAATATCGAAACCGCTTGTGCTGCCGATCCGCAATGGGCCGACGCGGCGTACCGCACTGGATCGAGACCAACCTTCCAGATCGACCCGGCGTGATTAATTGCCGCTTGACGCTCGCGAGCGACCGCTATATATAAGTAACCGCATCGCACATCTAACATCCTGCCGGAAAAGATTGGGGAGGGGCCCCCTATGTTGCCGTTAATTGTCGCTGTAATTCTCGCGGCTGGCGAAACGAGAATCGATGCCACCCAAGTGAACTCAACTCACCTCAACGCGCAAGTCAGCTCGCCCGATGGGGAATTCACCGAGCCTCTTCGTAACGAATCGCGCGATGCCGCGTTGCAATATTATGAGTTGCTATCAAAGCCTGCTGCGGAACGAGGACGTGCGTTCTCGGAGTTGCCTTCGGCAACTAAATCAAGCGTGTGGACATACCATCTCTCGATTGCATTAGTGCGTCATCCTGAGTTCACTCGTGAACAACGCGACCTAATTATTCGTGCGTTACAGCTATTGACTCCTCGGCTCTTCAGTATCGAAGCCATGGATCCTGACTGGTCAGTTATTGTTGACGAGCCACTTCAAAACCTCACGAAACAAGCGAAGCGCCTTTTTATCCCCGCCGTCGTGCGCGAACTGTTCGCGACGCTAGGACCGGATGAGGCTGCCGTAAGTGGCCCGGGTATTCATTCCATGGATTGCCCGCCGATCGAAAACCCATCTAATGTTTCGCCCTCGCTGCCCGGTGGTGCAAAGTCCATACTAAAGAACGGCTCAATGCAACCGAAAGATCTGCCGTATTGCCAATGCAGCGGAATCTCCGACTACTGCGATTCGTCAGGTGTGGGTATTTATTACTGTGCCGGCGGAGGGTGCTACTGGACGAACTCAGGATGTGGTACCTTCTGGCGTTACGCGTGCACCGGCCTGTGCGCTTCGAAGCCGACCTGATAGGCGACACATACCGCGGTCCGCGGTCATATAAACCATTCCAACCCCATGGTATGCAGCTTTTGCGCACTCGACAGTCAATACGTAGCGGAAGGCCCGAATGTATGTATTTGTGAAAATTGCGCCATTCAGGCCAGTGGACACGCCGCGGATGAAACTCAGGTTCAGGATCAGGCTTTAATTCTGTGTTCGTTCTGCGGCAAACCGGAACATCCTTCCATAATACCTATGCTCAGGCGAACGCTTGTACTTCGGCGTCCCATGCGCGGCGTCAGCGTCTGTTCTAAGTGTGTAGCCGTTGCCAGCGCGGTCATAAAGGACAAACGGCGGAAGTCGTCTTTTGCGTTTCGCGCCTAGACCCCGCCGACCGTGGAGGAATCCTGCGCGGCTTACGCAGTTCTCGAGACCAAGTTAGTGTTTAAGTGATGCGGCAGCCCGAGCAGCGCCGGCAAATGACTGCCGGCGCTCCTTCGAATTAGTCGCGATTCAGTGCGCTGATCAGCAGGCCCGCGCCGACGGCGAGGACCGCGACGCCGGCGGCGACTTTGCCGGGATTCTCTTTCGCGTACGACGTGGCCTTGTCCGTGCCGCCTTTGAGGAAGTCGCGGGCAGTGTTGAGGTACTCCTCGACGTCGACGTTCTGCATCGAGGTCTTCAGGTTGTTGACCATCTCGTCGCTGATGCCGAGTTTGCCGAGGAACTGCTCCAGACCGCTGTTCGCCGAGGTGTTTTTCGACTGGCCGCAGGTCGGGCAGTAGCCGCTCGATGCTGACGCCATCGTGCCGGTGCCGCCGGTCGACGTCGGCGTCGCGCCTTTATCGAAACCACTGTTGCTGCCGAATCCTGTGTTGCCCATCGGTGTATCCATGTTTTATCTCCTCCTGTTGTCGGTTTCGGATGACGCCTTTCGCTCGCCAGGCTCGTAGCTGCGGCCGTGTGTGCCGATGCGGGCGTCGCCCGATTTGTTTGTGAAGTGATCCTCGTCCTGCCAGCGGTCGGCTGCTCCGATCGGCATCTCCTGATCGAGTTGCTGATCGCCGCCGTCGCTGCGGAACGATGCTTTGACGCTCGTCTGCTTCGGCGAGTAGGTGCTCGCAATCAGATCGAGCGCGACGTCGCTTCGTGGTTGGGTAGCGCGCGCGCTTGCAGTTTTTGGCTTTGCGGCGATCTTCTTTTTAGCCGGCTCAGCCGTCTTTGCTGCTCGCTTGCGCGGATCGAGTTTCGCGGTCAGTTTTCGCGCCGTCCGGGCGATTGCGCCTCCGGCTTTGCGAACGACCGATTTCCCTTTTCGTGGCATCTGCTTTTCCTTTCGTAATTCGCAGTTGTTCCACGAAGAGCTAGTGCAAGACAGGCGCCGTGATCACGCTCCGGCGACGCTATTTTTTGTACGTGACGCGCCAGATTTTTTCGCCGCCGTCGTCCGAGATCAGCAGCGACCCATCGCCGAGCACGAGCAGCCCGACGGGACGGCCCCAAACCGAGCGCTGTGTCTCCGACGGCATCCAGCCGGCTACGAAATCGTCGTAGCCGCCGGTTGGCTTTCCGCCGCTCATCGGAATGCTGATCACTTTGTAGCCGGTGCGATTCGCGCGATTCCACGATCCATGCAACGCGACGAAGGCGCGGCCGCGGTACTGCGGAGGAAACATGGTCCCCTGGTAGAACGCGATGCCGAGCGGCGCCGAGTGCGACTGGATGGGAACCGACGGCGGAATGGTCTTCTTGACGAGATCGGGATGCTCGCCCGCGCGTCGCGGATCCTCGTTCGGCCCGAGGTAGGCGTAGGGCCAGCCGTAGAACGCGCCGGGTTGGACGGCGGTCGCGTAATCGGGAACGAGCTCGTCGCCGAGTCCGTCGCGTTCGTTGACGGCAGTCCAGAGCGCACCGGTGGCCGGCTCCCACGCCATCCCCACCGGATTGCGCAGCCCGCCGGCGAAGATGCGTTTGCCGCTGCCGTCGGGATTGAATTCGACGATCGCAGCGCGCTCGACCGGCTCGCCGGAGCTGACGTTCGAACGCGATCCAATCGAGACGTACATCTTCGTCCCGGCTTTGTTGAACAGCACGCCGCGCGTCGAGTGTCCGCCGGATGGCAACGTTGCGAGCTGCTCCGGCTTCGCATTCGAAACCGTTTGCCCCGGCGCGTACGGCAGGCGGACCACTGCGCCTTCGTTGCCGATGTACAGCCACTTGTCGTGGAAGGCCAAACCATACGGATTGTCCAACCCGCTGGCGAACGTGAACCGTTGCTCGGCCACGCCGTCGTGATTCGCATCGCGCAGGATCGTGATCTTTCCTTCGCCCGGCTCGGAGAGGATTACGTCGCCGTTCGGCGCCAGGAGCATCGCGCGCGGATCGCCGAGTTTGTCGGCGAAGAGCGAGATGTGGAACCCGGGCGGCGCGTGCAGCGTCGCATTGGCGGGCGGGGAACTGACCGAAGGCGGATTGCCGGATGATGGCGTCGCGTACGGCTTCGGTAATTGATCGATGCGAATCTGATGATGCTGCAGCAACGGATCATTCGCGACGGCGACGGTTGCCGGCATCTGTCCGGAAGCGCGCGAGCAGGCGAGAGCGATTGTAGAAGCGATGGTTGAGATGATGACGAAGCGGCGATTCATGCAAGAAGTGTAGGCAAAGGCGAGCGCGGAATCCCTTGCATGCGTGCGACATTCACATGCCCGTGACGAAAGAGAAATGGCAGTTCGACGGCGTGGTCCGCCTCACGCGGATCGGTACATCGTTCGTCATCTTCACCGTCGTCATCGGATTCGCGGCCATCAACACCGGCAACAACGCGCTCTACATCGGCCTCTCCCTGATGCTCGGTTGCCTGCTGTTGTCGGGCGTCGCTTCGAAAGACGGACTGAAGCAACTCGTCGTCGAATTCGACGGCGTCGACGAAGCGTGGGCGATGCGCCCGGCCCATGGACGCCTGCGCATCCGCAACCGCTCCCGCATCTGGAACGTGCGCGATGTGATCATCACTTCGGATGAACTCGCCGTGCCGCTCTCTCTTCCGCTCATCAAGCGCCGCGAGGAGATCATCGTGCACGCGATGTTTTCCTTTCGCCGACGCGGCCTGACGCAGCTCTCGCGCGTCGATCTCTACACGCGCTTTCCCTTCGGATTTTTTCTGAAGAAACGCCGCCCTCGCCTCACCGGCGACGTCGTGGTCTTCCCCCGCCTCCTCGGCGACGACTATCCCCGCGACCGTTTCCGCGAGAATCGCGGCGACCTGCAGTCCGCGAACCGGATCGGCGGCGGAACCGACATCCATTCCTTCCGCGACTACGTGCGCGGCGATTCGCTCCGCCGCGTGCATTGGAAAAAATCCGCATCCCTCGGCCGCTGGATCATCAAACAGACGGAGGTCGAGACGGGGCAGTCGGTGCACATCGTGGTCGATCCGTATCATCCGCCGGACGTGAGCGAAGAGTCGTTCGAGGAGATGATCAGCGAGGCTGCAACGTTCCTCGACGATGCCCTGCGAAGCGGTCTCGATGTCGCCTTCTCGATTCCGCACGTGACTATGCGATCCGATCGCGACGGGGCAGCATCGATGTTCCGCGCGCTGGCGCTGCTCGAAGCGACGTGGGAACCGGTCGCGCAGACGGTGGATCGCGACAGCGTCATCTTCACCGTCGCGCCGAGTGTCGGGAGTCAAGAGTCGGGAGTCGGAGCATGAACAACGCGCGCCGCTACGAGCTCGAGCTGCTTTTCCTGACCATGTTCGCGGCGCTGCCGCTGTACGCGACGCAGGCGATTTCCGCGCCGCCGTTGCTCGTGTTCCACGCCGTCATGATCGCCGTCGCGCTTCGCGTCGCGTCAGGAAGATCGCCGGAAATCATTCCGGCCAATGTGATGCGAGCGCTGGCCATCGCCTACGTTCCGTTCTACATCATCGACGCCGCGGTGATCTCGCGCAGCGCCATCGCTGCATCGACGCACCTCGTCCTCTTCATCGCCGCCTACCAGCCGATCGAATCAGCGCAGACGCGCAACACCGCGCAACGTCTGCTCACGGCATCGCTCATCTTCACGGCCGGCGTGGCTACTTCGACGCACATCGCCATCCTGCCGTTCATCGTCATCTTCGGATTTTTACTGCTGCGGCAGCTCATGCATCTCAGTCACGAAGAGACGGCGGCGATGACCGGAACGCCGACCGCCGAGCCTCCGTCCGGCCGCGCGGCATCGTTTTACGTCATCGGCGCGCTCATCATCGGCGCCTGCCTTTTCCCATTCATGCCGCGCGTCCGCAATCCACTGCTGCCGGGCATGACCGGGCCGTTGAGCAACGCCACGACAGGACTGAGCGACTCGATCAACCTCAACGAAACGCGTTCGATCAGCAGCGATGCCACCGTCGTGAGCCGCGTCTGGATGGGGCCGGAGACGATCCCCTTTTTCACGCCGCTGCGGTTGAAGGGGACGATCTACGAGCGCTTCGCCAACAACACCTGGATTCAGGGCCGGCGCGACTTCATCCCGCTCGACGGCAGCGACGGCACGACGCGCGTGGCCCGTCCCGGTGGCTTCACGCGCAAGGCCAGCGTGCAGCAGCGCTTTCTGATCGGCAGTCGGCTCTTTCTGCCGGTCGGCACCTACGAAGTCAGCGGTGCGGGTCAGCTTTCCGAGGGGCCGACGCGCGATATTTTCACGGTGTGGAGCTCGCATCGCGACACGATCGCGTACGACGTCGCCCTCGCGCGCGACACCGCGCCGCGCCGCCCGCAGAAAGTCACGGTCTCGGACTACCCCGTGACGCCGGAAGTGCGCGCGATGGCGCAACAGATTGCCGGCTCGGAAACCGATCCGATGCGGCAGGCGGGCGCGATCGAGGCGTACCTGTCGCGCCGCTTCCGCTACGTCGCCGATCCGTCGACGATCGGCCGCACCATGACCGTCGATCAGTTCCTGCTCAGGGAGCAGCGCGGTCATTGCGAGTACTTCGCCGCCGGCATGGTGGCGCTGATGACGGCGCTCAACGTTCCCGCGCGCATCGTCGGCGGCTTCTACGGCGGCACTCTCAATCCGCTCACCGGCTACTTCATTGTCCGCCGCGAGGACGCGCACGCGTGGGTCGAGGTGTGGGACGGCAAGGCGTGGCAGACCTTCGATCCGACGCCGGCGTCGCTTCGTCCCGGCAACACACACGAAGGATTGCTGCGCGTTTACGCGCTCGCGGCTGCGGATTCGATCAACTATTTCTGGGATCGCCACATCCTCACCTACGGCCTCGGCGATCAACTCTCGTTAGCGCTCGCGCTGATCGACCAGCTCCGCGTCGCAACCGCAGCCGTGACCTCATCGATTCACACCACCGCGTTGCGCAGATACGCGTCGCTGCTGATCGCGCTAATCGTTGCAGGTGCGGTGATCGTGATGCTGACGCGTCGCCGCCGTTCGCTCTTCGATCTCCTCGCCGCCCATCTCCACCGCCTCGGCATCGACATCGGCCCGTCGATGACGATGTCCGAGGCGCTGAACAGACTGCGAATCACGAATCCGACCGCAGCCGCCGAGCTGGCGCCGCTCATCGCGATGTACGAGGCGGAGCGGTTTTCGGGGAAGGAAGAGCGGGGGAGAGTTCGGAGGATTCGCGCAGCGCTTGCTGCATCACCGCCGCGGCCGGGCCATTAACTCGATCATCTCCCGCACGGCACGATCGAGTCCCACCAGCGCCGCGCGCGCCACGATCGAGTGCCCGATGTTCAACTCCTCGATGTCCGCGAGCGCCGCGATGCCGTCGATGTTGCGGTAATCCAATCCGTGTCCCGCGGCAACGGCGAGCCCCATCTTGCGTGCTGCCTTCGCCGCGGTGGCGACCTTGTCCAACTCGCCGCTCCACCCGCTGCTGCGCTTCCACGCCTCGGCGTACTTGCCGGTATTGATCTCGACGCGCGGCGCCTTCAGTTTCTGACACTGCCGCAACTGCTCGAGATCGGGATCGACAAAGATCGAGACGTCGATGCTCGCGTCGAGCAATTGCCGGATGGTCTTATCGATGTTGCTCGAATGCAGCACGACATCCAACCCGCCCTCGGTGGTCAACTCGTCGCGCCGCTCCGGCACCAGCGTCACCTGATGCGGCTTCACCGTCTGCGCGATGCGAACCATCTCCGGCGACGCGGCCATCTCCACGTTGAGATGCGTCGCCACGGTCCGCCTCAAAATCTCCACGTCGCGATCCTGCATGTGCCGCCGGTCGCCACGGAGGTGAACCGTGATTCCCTGCGCTCCCGCCAGCTCGCAGATGACCGCGGCCGCAATCGGATCGGGCTCGTCGCTCTTCCGAGCCTCGCGGATGGTGGCGATGTGATCGATGTTGACGGCGAGACGCATGCGCGAAGGTTAGCAGAGAGACGTTTTGAACCACAGAGACACAGAGAATGGTTCATCGGTCCTGCCGAGGATCCCTCGGTGTGTGTAAAACACCGAGGAATCCTCAGGCCGCAGAGAGAAGCAAGATAAACAATCCACGCTGGGTAGACCTCAACGCCAGCCGAGTCCCACGCTGAACGTCACGTTCTGCGCGGTCTTGCCTTTCACGCTCTGGTCGAAGAAGCCCTGGACCGGCGTGTGGCGGTCTTTGGCGAAGATCGGCTCGTAATCGATTTCGATGACGCGAAGGTCGAGGCGCGGCGAGAGGCGGACGTCGATTCCGCCGCCAACCTTGAGCGCGAGGCTGGTGGTGCGGTCGTGGATCGTGAAATCGAACGGGCCGGTCGAGGTCTGCGTATCTGTCGCGTTCTGGCGCGCCACGCCCGCCATCGCGTGTGCGAACGGCCGCCATGACCCGTATTCGCGCCGCACCTCCGGTCCGATCACAAGTACGTACGTCTTTTCATCGAACGAATTCGTATCCGTGTGTGCATCGGCTCCGGTGCCGAACGTGTCGATGCTGCGATCTTTGTTGAAGTAGGCCGAGAAATCCGTTCGGATGCCGAGGGTGGGGGAGAGGTTGTATTTCGCGCCGAGGTTGAAGCCGTGAAAGTCGCGGCGGTCGCAGAAAATGTGATTCAGGTGAGCGCCGAGCGCGTCGATTCCGTCCGAGGTGCAGGGCTGGATCGAGAACGACTCGCCGTCCTCCACACCATTCAACGTACCGGAGTTCGGTTTCTGCAGCGCGTGGGAAAGACTGATGGAGTAGTCCATCTTCGACGCCGTCTGGGCGGCGACGGTTGAAACAGAAGCAATCAGCAACAGCGTGGTAAGCCATAATTTCCGCATCGTCATCTCCTTGTCGGTTAGGTTGGCGACGCTACGGCGGCTCGGAAACCGCGGATGCCCGGCAGCGGACAGTTTTCTCCACGATTTCGCTAAGAAAACTTCAGGCGTTTCCTAAGATGGACGCGAAAGCCTTCGAATTCGGCGACTTCCGGCTCGATCCGGCCGATTGCATCCTTCGATGCGGCGGCGAGCCGGTGCCGTTGACGCCGAAAGCCTTCGACCTGCTGCTGCTCCTGATCGAGAACCGAGGGACGCTGGTCACAAAGGAAGTGATCATGAAACGCCTTTGGCCCGACGCCGTGGTCGATGAGGCGAACCTCGGCAACAACATCTCTCTATTGCGCAAGGCGCTCGGCGAGAGTGCGAACCTGATCCAGACCGTTCCGCGCCGAGGGTATCGGTTCGTTGGGGAAGTTCGGGAGCCGGGAACGCCTCACGTGATCGAGCGAAGGCTTCGACGGCACCCGATGGCCGTCGTATCGGCGCTCGCTGTCCTTGCGGTCGTCGCGGCCTTCTTTGCCGGCCGCGCAATCTGGCGCCGCGAACTGCCCCGATTCACGCAGATCACCTTTCGCCGCGGACTGGTTTGGGGTGCGCGCTTCGCCGCGGACGGCCAGACCGTCGTCTATAGCGCGTCGTACGAAGGGAAGCCGAGCGAGTTGTTCCTGACGCGGCTCGATCAGAACGTCTCGCGCCCGCTGAACATCGTCAATGCGCATCTCCTCGCCGTCTCCAGCCGAGGGGAGTTGGCGTTGATGACGAAGCCGCGCGAGATGGCGTACGTGTCGGTAGGCACGCTGGCGCGCGTGCCGCTCGCCGGCGGTTCGCCGCGCGAGATCGCCACCGACGTGCAAGAGGCGGATTGGTCTCCGGACGGCGATCGCCTTGCGCTGATCCGCTGGAACGACACCGTCATCCAGGTCGAATATCCGGCCGGCCGCGTCCTGTACAAAACTCCGCCGCCGATGTGGGTGAGCGGCCTTCGCGTTTCGCCAAGCGGCGATCAGGTCGCGTTTCTTCTCCACGAGTCCGCCCGTTTCGACGATCGGGGATGCGCCGTCGTCCTCGATACCTCGGGGAAGATCGTCCGGCGATCCCGCGAGTTTGCCAGCGCGAATGGTCTGGCCTGGCGCGGCGACGAAGTCGTCATCAGCGCCTCGGTGAGCGACACGAACAACGATCTCTACTCGATCAATCGCTTTGGCTTGGACCACCTCATCGCCCGCGGCGCCGGCCGTTTCGATCTCTTCGATGCCTCTCCCTCGGGCGCGCTCCTCGCCGCGCGTGAGGACAGCCGCAACGGAATCATCATCCGCGCGCCAGGCGAGACGTCCGAACGCGAGTTGTCGTGGCTCGACGGTTCGTGGGTCCGCGACATCTCCGCCGACGGCCGGACGATTCTCTTCGATGAAGAAGGCTCCGGCGGCGGATCGACGGCGCGCGTTCTCGTCCGCACCGTCGACGGCGCGCCCGCCACCGACCTCGGGCCCGGCAACGCCGTCGCCCTCTCGCCCGACGGCAAATGGGCGCTGGCTCGCCAGCGCTTCATGCACCCGCCACGGCTGGTGCTCATTCCGACCGGCGCCGGCCAGCCGCGCGTAGTCCGAACCGGCAACATCGAACCCGCCGAGCGGGTGGCGTTTACGCCCGACGGCCGGAATCTCGTCATCGTCGGAAATGCGCCGGGCCGTCCGCAGCGAACGTATCTCTGCGATTTGACGACAGGTCAGATTCGACCTCTCACCGCCGATGGAGTCCTGGGCGTGTTGAACGATGGCGCTACGCTGATCGCCAAGCGGAAGTTTTATCCGTTCGCCGGCGGTCCGCCCAAACCGATTCCCTCACTCCATCCCGACGAACGGATCTCCCGCTTCGACGGCAAGTACGTCTGGACCAGCACCGACACCACCATCTTTCGTATCGATCTGGCGACGGGCCAACGCGAAACGATCACCGACTACGGCTCCGCCAGCCCGAAGCAGTCGCTCTTCACCGGTCCGCCGCTGCTCTCCGCCGACGGCCGCGCCTACGCGTACACATACGGCACTGTGACCTCGGACCTCTACGTCGTGGAAGGCGCGCGGTAAGAGCGACTAGTGCCGGATGGCGCGTCGCCGCTCAGGCTCCACGGCAAAGACCCACGCGGCGCCAGCGCGGTCGTCATTCGGCCCTCCGACGATAGCGGTCTTGCCGTCAGCAGAGAGGGTTACCGAAGTCCCTTGGTAGGCATTGCCGAAGACATTGCTCACGGCCCCGGAGCCGACCAGTTTGGCTCCCTGTTGGGTCCAGACTCCGCCGCTCCTGGTCCAGACCCACGCCGCTCCTTTCGCACTGTCATCGCTCCATCCCCCTACGATCGCGGTGTTGCCGTCGGCGGAGATGGACACGGAATAGCCTTGTTCAACGTCTGTCCCCACAGCGCCGGAGCCAACCAGCTTGGTTCCCTGCTGGGTCCAGATTCCGCCGCTCCTGGTCCAGACCCACGCCGCTCCGAATAGACCGTTGTCGCCGTAACCGCCGATGATGGCGGTGTTGCCGTCGGCAGAGAGGGACACCGAAGCCCCTTGGAAGGCAAGGGCCGCGCCGAGGTCAACCAGCTTGGTCCCCTGCTGAGTCCATACTCCTCCACTTCTAGTCCAGATCCAGGCGGCGCCAACGCCCCCGGCTCCTCCGACGATAGCCGTGTTACCGTCGGCGGAAAGAGACACTGAATAACCTTGTCGAACGCCCGCTCCTCCGTCGGCGCCGACTAGCTTCCCTCCCTGCTGGGTCCAGATTTCACCGCTCCTTGTCCAGACCCAGGCCGCTCCTTCATCACTGTCGTCGCGCTGTCCTCCGACGATGGCCGTGTTGCCATCGGCGGAGATTGATACGGACCACCCTTGAAGGCCCGCTCCCACGGCGCCCGAACCGACGAGCTTGGATCCCTGTTGGGTCCAGACTCCGCCGCTCCTCGTCCAGATCCACGCGGCCCCCGTTCCGCGAAAGGAGCTGATGGGGTTATCGAGTGGCGCTCCGACGATGGCCGTGTTGCCGTCGGCGGAGAGGGACACAGAGTAGCCTTGTTCAGCGCCTGTTCCCACAGCGCCCGAGCCAACTAGTTTGGTTCCTTGCTGGGTCCAGACCGCGCCACTCCTCGACCAGACCCACACGGCGCCGGCAGAGCCGTTGTCGCGAGGTCCTCCGACAATGGCAGTTGTACCGTCGCCTGACAGGCACACGGAATACCCTTGGGCAGCGTTGAATACGCCCGAGCCAACTAACTTCGGTCCTTGCTGCGAAAACTGCCCGAAGATTGGATGGGAAGAAAGCAGGGTGGCAAAGAGCAAGACAACCTGCGCGAGGGCATGGCGCATTTTCATGGGGAGTTCCTAGGGATGGCGTCATTCTACACGCTGGAAGGCGCGCGAACTTCGATGCGTTAACCGCTCGGCAATGCTCTATCGCTTCGACAACATCGAGAAAGCGTACGGCCCGCATGACATCGTCAAGGGCGCTACGTGGCAGCACAATCCGGGCGAAAAAGTCGGTCTGGTCGGCCGCAATGGCGCGGGGAAGACGACGCTTTTCCGGCTGTTGCTGAAACAGGAAGACACTGATCACGGTCAGATTCTTCGCGCCTCGGGGCTGACCATCGGCCACGTCGGGCAGCATCTCGACGCCGAGCCGGGGATGTCGCTCTTCGACTATGTCGAGACGGCGTTCGCGGACGTGCTGGCGATCGAACGGAAGATGCGCGCGATCGAGCATGACCTCGCCGATACGACGAAGAGCGCGGCCGAGCACGAGAAGCTGCTCGAAAAATATGCAGTTCTGCAGCACGACTACGAACACGCGGATGGTTACACGCTGCACGCCGAGGTGGAGCGGGTGCTGACGGGAGTCGGGTTTGCGAAGAGTGAGTGGGAACGTCCCATCGCGGCGTTCAGCGGCGGCCAGCAGAACCGGGCCATGCTCGCGCGCGTCCTGCTGACCGACGTCGATCTGCTGTTGCTCGACGAGCCGACCAATCATCTCGATCTTGCCGGGATCGAATTCCTCGAAGAGTTTCTGCAGTCGTTCAAAGGCAGCTATCTGCTCATCTCCCACGACCGTACGTTTCTCAACCGCACGGTCGACAAGATCGTCGAGCTGGCGCACGGGAAACTGATCGAGTATCCCGGCAACTACGAGCGCTTCCTCGAGTTGCGAACCGAGCGGATGGAGAAGATGGCCGCCGACTACGAGCAGCAGCAGGAGTTCATTGACAAAACCAAGGACTTCATCCGCCGCAACCTGGCTGGCCAGAAGACGAAACAGGCCAAGTCGCGCCGCAAGATGCTGGCGAAGATCGATGAAGTCGAACGCCCGGAGACCGACGAGACGCTGGCGAACTTCAAACTCGAAGCCGGTCCGCGCTCCGGCGCGATCGCGATGACCGCGGATCGCGTCACTGCCGGCTACGGCGAGAAGGCGGTGGTCAGCAACTTGTCGATGACCATCCGCCGCGGCGAGCGTTACGCGATCATCGGTCCCAACGGTTCGGGGAAGTCCACGCTGCTGAAGACGTTCGCCGGCCGCCTCCAGCCGCTCGCCGGCAATGTGACCTACGGCCACAACGTCCAGGTCGGCTACTACGACCAGACCCTTGGCGACTTGAATCCGGCCGGCAACGTGATCGACGAGGTGTGGAACCTCGATCATTCGCAAACGGAAGAGCAGGTGCGCAGCTACCTCGCGCAGTTCTCGTTCTTCGATGACGATGTGTTCAAGAGGACGCGCGATCTTTCCGGCGGCGAGAAGGGGCGGCTGGCGCTGGCGAAGATCATCTACACCGGCGGCAACGTCATGCTCCTCGACGAGCCGACGAACCATCTCGATGTGTACACGCGCGAAGCGCTCGAAGAAGCGCTGGAGCGCTTCACCGGCGCGCTCATTGTCGTTTCGCACGACCGTTACTTCATCGACCGCGTTGTCGAGCACGTGATCCTGGTCGAGGATGGGACCGCCGACGTCTTCGCCGGCAACTACAGCGATTACGCCGAGCGGTTGAAGAGCGGAGTTGCCGTTCCGCGTCCTGCACCGGTTATCCATCATGTGCAGTCCGAACCCGCGCCGCCAAAACCGCCGCAGCCGAAGGGCGATCGTTCCGAACAGAAGAAGCGCGAGAAGCGCCTTAAGAAAATCGACGACGAGATTGCCGATCTCGAATCGCGCATCGCCTCGGCGGAACGCGAACGCGAGCGCAACGACCTCCTGCTCTGTTCCGAGGAGGTGTTTCGGGACGGGGATCGCAGCAGAAAAATCCAGTCGCAGAATGCGGACCTGAAAGCGATGGTCGATCTGCTGTACGGCAAGTGGGAAGCGCTGGCGAAAGAGAAGGAAGAGGTCGAGAGCGCCGCCGTGTAGTTGCGGTAGGCTCGCGCGATGTCAGCCAAATACTCTGCATCGATCATCGCCATCGGCTCCGAGATGCTCGGACCGACGCGCGTCGATACCAACTCCCTCAAAGTCACCGCGGCATTCGAATCGTTCGGAATCGGCGTCGTGCGCAAAAGCGTGGTCGGCGATACGCAGGATCAACTCGTCGATGAGATCCGTCACTCGCTCGCGCACTCGGACATCCTGATCACGTCGGGCGGACTCGGTCCCACGGAGGACGACATGACGCGCGAAGCGCTGGCCGAGGCGCTCGGGCTGACGATGGAAGTCGACGCGGGCATCGTCGAGCGGCTGGAGAAACGATTCGCAGCGCGCGGCTGGGTGATGCCCGAGGTCAACAAGCGGCAGGCGAATGTCTTCGTCGGGCAGACGACGCTGACGAATGAGCGCGGCACCGCGCCGGGATTTCATATCGAGCAGGACGGCAAACACGTTTGGGTTTTTCCCGGCGTGCCGCACGAACTCGAATGGATGGTGACGACGTATCTGACGCCGTGGCTGGCGTCGATCACCGGCGGCCAGTCGCGTTTCCGGCGCGTGCTGAAGATCGCCGGGATGACGGAGTCGGGCGTCGAGGAGCGCCTCAAGACGTACTACGCCGCGCATCCGGAGCCACTGACGATTCTCGCGACGAGCGGGCAGACTGAGTTGCATCTCGCCGCCGACGGCGCCGAATCCGAAGCGCTGGCAGTGATCGCCGCACGCGAGGCGGAACTACGCGAACTATTCGCCCACAAAATCTTCGGCGCGGATGACGACACGCTCGAAGCGGTCCTCGGACGCATCCTCACCGAGCGCGGAGAGACGGTGGCCACTGCGGAGTCATGCACCGGTGGACTACTGGCGTCGCGCATCACCGACGTCCCCGGCAGCTCGGCGTACTTCATGGGCGGCGCGGTCTGCTACACCGCCGCCGCGAAAACGGATCTCGTGGGCGTCGATCCCGCGCTCATCGCCGAACATGGCGAAGTCTCCGAGCCGGTCGCCATCGCCCTCGCGTGCGGTGCTCGCGGGCGCTTCGGTACGACGTATGGTATCGGCGTCACCGGCATCGCCGGACCGGGCGGCGGCACGGAAGCGAAACCGGTCGGCACCGTGCACATCGCCGTCGCCGGCGCGGATTCTCACAAGCACTGGAAGCTGTTCTGGCCGATCGAACGAACGCTCTTCAAACGTATCACCACGCAGTCCGCGCTCGACCTCCTGCGATTGTTCATCGTGCGCACGTGAGCTACACTTCGTGCGCATGAAACGCATGAACGTGGTACTCGACCATGAGGCTCTGGAGCAGGTGCGGCAACTGACGGGAAAGAAGACGTACTCCGAAACGATCAATCACGCCATCGCGCAGATCGCGCGGCGAGAACGGTTGCGAAAGGCCATCGATGAACTGGCGAACGATCCAAACCCGTGGTGGCCTGGATATGTCGAAGAAATGGCGCCCGATGTCGCTGCGTACATGAAGAAAGAAGAGAAAGCGCGTCGCCGCGCGGCCGCGAACACGGTCTCGGCGCCACGTGTTCGGAAATCACGTGGTTCTCGTTGATACCAGCGCGTGGATCTTCAAGCGGTCTACCGACGCAATCCTTGAGCTGGTGGACGACGATTCCCTGGCGATCTGTCCGCCTGTCCTACAGGAATTGCTCCAAGGTGCCTTCGATGCAGGCCGGATGAACCGCGTTCGGAGAATTGCGGACGAGTCTTCGATCCTCGATTCGCCGGTCCCTCTCGCGCGTTTCGAATTCGCTGGCGAGATCTACCGAACCGCGCGCGCGCGGGCCATTACCATCCGCTCGTCGAACGATTGTCTCATCGCAGCCATTGCCATGCACAATGACGTCCTGCTTCTGCACGGCGACCGCGACTTCGAGCGCATCGCGGAGCTTTTCCCGCTGCGCGCGCGCAACCTCATCCCTTCCGCATCACGTTCGAGATGACGTCGTTGTAGAGGACGACGATCATCAGCGCGGCCAGCACGGCAAAGCCGACCTGCTGGATGCGCTCTTTCACGCGCAGCGAGAGGTCGCGGCGGGCCACGCCTTCGATGAGCAGGATCATGATGTGGCCGCCGTCGAGGACGGGAATTGGCAGCAGGTTCATGATGCCGAGCTGCAGCGAGATCATGGCCATCAGCGCAATCACATTCATCCAGCCGCGGCGCAGCATCTCGCCGGAGATGCGCGCGATCGAGATCGGGCCGCTCAGCTCTTTGACGCTTCCTTCGGCGCGGAAAAGGCGGCCGAGGGTGATGAAGGCGTAGCGCAACATCTTCCAGTTCTGTTCGACGCTGTCTTTGATCGCCGGGAAGAACGACAGCTTCCGAATTTCGGTCGGCGGAATGAAGCCGCGGTACGGATCGGACGCGTCGATTCCGTTCGGCGGCAGCGTGGTGCGGAACCGTTCCGGTCCGCGTGCGACGTCGAGCACGATCGCGCTTTTCTTCGCGGCGTCGAACCAGGTGTCGAGCTCTTTGAGCTGCGAGACCGCGTGACCGTTGACCGCAACGATGCGGTCGCCGTTGCGCAGACCGGCCGTCGCGGCAGGTGACCCCGCCTTGACGCGGCCGACAGTCGTGTCGAGATACGGAAAGATGCCGGCGCGGCCGACGGGGCCAAACTCGCTGTCCTCGCGTTCCGGCGTCAACGTCGTCGAGAGGCGCTGACCGTTTCGCTCGTAATCGATCCGCAGCGGCGTGCCGCCGTGCATGCCGATGGCGAGGCGCATGTCGTCGAAATCGTTGATGCGTTCGCCGTCGATGGCGACGATGCGATCGCCGGGCAGCAGTCCCGCGCGTGCTGCCGGCTTGCCGGGCATGACCTCGCCGATGACTGGCCGGATGATGATCGACTCCGTGCCGACCATGCTGATGATGGCCATGAACGCGATGGCGATCAGGATGTTCATGAGCGGACCGGCCACCAGGATCAGAAATCTCTGCCACTTCGGCTTCGACAAAAACTCCTCGGGATTGGCCGGCTGGTTTTCTTCGGGTGTGTCGCCGGCCATGCGCACGTAACCGCCGAGCGGGACGAGCGAGACGCGGTAGTCGGTCGCGCCTTTGTGAAAGCCGAAGAGGCGTTTGCCGAATCCGAGCGAGAAGACGAGCACGCGAACCTTGAAAAGTTTCGCGACGAAGAAGTGTCCCGACTCGTGAGCGAAAACCAGGAAGCCGAGGACGATGATGATGCCGGCTAAGTTTGTGGCGATGTTTTGCATGGGCTCTGATCGTTACTGACGGACTGCAACATCAATTCCGCGTGCTTCTTCCCGCGCCCAGCTGTCCCACGCCAGCGCGTCGTCGACTGAACGGATCGGCGCGACGCGGCCGGCGTGGCGTTCCAGGACGCGCGACACCATGTCTACGATTCCTGTGAAGGGAAGTTCCCCGGCCAGGAAGCGCTCGACGGCGATCTCGTTGGCGGCGTTGAGCACCGCCGGCATCGAGCCTCCCGCGCGGCACGCGGCGTAGGCAAGTTCGACGGCCGGAAAGCGATGCGGATCGACGGCGGTGAAGTCGAGCGTGCGGATCTTTGCGAGGTCGAGACGTGCGAACGGCGCGGCCACGCGCTCGGGATACAGCAGCGCGTACTGGATCGGAAACTTCATGTCGGTGGTGGAAAGCTGCGCGATGAACGAGCCGTCGACGTACTCGACCATCGAGTGCACGATCGACTGCGGATGGATGAGGATGTCGATCGCGTCGGGGCTCATCGCGAAGAGGTGATGCGCTTCGATGACCTCGAGACCTTTGTTCATCATCGTCGCGGAGTCGATCGAAATCTTGTTGCCCATCTTCCACGTCGGATGCGCGAGGGCGTCGGCGATGGTGATGTCGCCGAAGGTGTTGAGATCGCGGCGAAGAAACGGTCCACCCGAGGCAGTGAGCACAATCCGTTGAACCTCGGCGTGATCGCCGCAGCGAAGAGCCTGATGCACGGCGTTGTGCTCGGAGTCGACGGGAAGGATCTCGCCGCCGTTTTCCGACGCGGCGCGGGTCATGACGTCGCCTGCGGCGACGAGCACTTCCTTGTTGGCGATGCCGACGCGCTTGCCGGCCTTGAGCGCCGCGTAAACCGGCGGGATGCCGGCGGCGCCGACGATAGCGGCGATGACAGCGTCCGCACTCGGCATCGACGCCACCGCCGACGCGCCTTCCGCGCCGCAGACGATTTCGACGTTGCGTTTCAAACGCGACCGCAGCGCCGCGACGTCGCCAGGATCGCGAACGGACACGATCTCCGGCGCATAGCGCTCGACCTGCGATGCGAGGAGATCGAGATTGCGGCCCGCCGCGAGGCCGACGACGCGCAGCGCGTCCGGAAACGCGTCGACGACGTCGAGCGTCGAGCGTCCGACGGAACCGGTAGAGCCGAGGATGGAGATTCTGCGCATGGTCACGCCGACATGATCTTGAAACTCTGGAAGTTGTGCACGATCAGGAACCAGTACACGTACAGGATCGGCGTCGTGTAGAAAATCGAATCGAACCGGTCAAGGAATCCGCCGTGGCCGGGCAGCAGCGTGCCGGAGTCTTTCACGGCTGCGGAGCGCTTCCACATCGATTCCGCGAGGTCGCCGATCACGCCCGCGATCGAGAGGATCACACCGGCGATGATCGCGTGGAGCAGCGGGAAGTTGCGGAAGAAGGTGAAGTGGATGATCACCGCCGTCACGACCGCCGCGAATACGCCGCCCATCAATCCTTCGACGGTTTTCTTCGGACTGATGCGCGGCGATAGTTTGTGTTTTCCGAACGTGCGGCCGAAGTAATACGCGCCGCTGTCGCCGAGCCAGACTACGAGCAGGAGGAAGAAGACCAGCTTCCAGCCGTCGGGGAAGTCGTCGTGCAAACGAATGAGCGAACCGCCGAGCATGCCGACGTAGAGCGTGGCCATGACCGCGATCGCGCTCGACGGCAGCGCCTCTTCGAGTTTTCCGCGCGAGAAGACGTACGAGCCTGGGATGACCAGCAGCGCGATGAAGACGCCCATCTCGACCGAGATCGGTTCGAGGATGAACGCGGCGTTGATGAACAGCATCACGGCGATGCAGAGCGGGACCGGGATGTCGTAGCCCTTCTGTTTCCCGAGGTCGAGGAATTCGTAGAGCGCGAGGGCGGCGCAGAGCGACATCGTGGCGTCGAAGACGTACGGAGGCGCCCAACCGACGACCCAGATGGCCAGCGGCGCGGCGATGAGTGCGGTCAGCTCACGCTTCATGGATGATTGCGGCTGCCTGCCTACGATTGCTGATTGTCGGCCTCGATGAACATCTGCGCGTCGGATTCATCGACTCCGCCGTAGCGGCGCTCGCGCGACTGGAAATCGATGATCGCCTCGAACAGATCGCGACGGCGAAAATCGGGCCAGAGTACTTTCGTGACGTGAATTTCCGCGTACGCGATCTGCCAGAGCAGGAAGTTCGAGACGCGCAACTCGCCGCTGGTGCGGATGAGCAGATCGGGATCGTCGATATTCGCGGTGTAGAGATGATCGGAGAAAAACTGCTCGTCGATCTGCGCGTCGCTCATTTCGCGTTCGCGCAGGACGGCCATGATGCGATTGACGGTGTCGACGATCTCGGCGCGTCCTCCGTAGTTGAGCGCGATCTGAAAGAGCAGCCCGTTGTTCTTCGCCGTCTCGTTTTCGGCGTACTTCAGCTCGCGCTGGACCGACGGATCGAGGCCTTCCACACGTCCGATGGCGGTGAAGCGGATGTTGTTGTCCATGAGCGTTTTCAGCTCTTTTCGGAGGTACTCCTTGAGCAGCATCATCAGCGTGGCCACTTCATACCGAGGGCGCTTCCAGTTTTCGACGGAGAACGCGTAGAGCGTCATGACACGCAGTTCGAGGCGCGCCGCGGTTTCGACGATTTCGCGCACCGAGGCGATGCCGGCGCGATGACCTTCGACGCGCGGAAGGTTGCGACCCTTCGCCCAGCGGCCGTTGCCGTCCATGATTACTGCGACATGCCGCGGGAGCCGTTTGAAGTCGACGCGGTCGAGCAGCGTCTCCTCGATCGAGCCCGGTTCAGCGAGTTTGCGCAGGTCAATCATCTGAAGCGCGCGATGTTATCGCAGACTGCGCACCACGGCGGCGGTCAACACTGGCGGCGACGCGCCGTAGCGCCGGCGGCCCGCCGGCTGGACCGCCGCCGGCTCGGCGGCGCGTATCGAGAAACGCCAGCGAGCCGCTGGCGGTCCAGCCGACGAGCCGTCGGCGCTACGATGCGTCGCCGTCGTACTCGACTTCCCACAACGTCAGCCCTTTCGCCGGCGCGGTCCAGCGCGCCTCGGTCCAGATCTCTTCGGGCGCGAGTTTGCCGCGGCCGATCTCGATCAGCGAGCCTGCGATGCGGCGGACCATGTAGCGGAGAAAGCCGTCCGCGGTTACGGTGATCGCGATGGCGTTTCCATCGCGAACCACGTCGATTGCCGTAATCGTCCGCTCCGTCGAGCTGACTTCGGGACTGATTACCGTGAATGCCGCGAAGTCGTGATGGCCGAGCAGCGGCTGCGCGGCCTCGCGCATCAGGACGGCGTCGAGCGGCTGCGGAACGTGCGCGTGCGTCTGGTGCGCGAAGACGTCTGCGATCTCGTCGTTCCAGATGCGATAGACGTAGCTCTTCAATTTCGCGGCGAAGCGGCAGTGGAAATCGTCGGCGACCGCCTCGATTTCCGCGACGCGGATGTCGTGCGGCAACAGGTTGTTGATGCCTTGCCGGAAGCCGCGCGGCTCGATCGCGAACGGCACGTCGAGATGCGCGCGCTGGCCGCGCGCGTGTACGCCCGCATCGGTGCGACCGGCCCCTTCGATGCGGACCGATGTGCCGAACATTTTCGCCAGCGCGGTTTCGACGACATCCTGGATCGCAACCGCATTCGTCTGCGACTGCCAGCCGGCGTAGCGCGTGCCGAGGTATTGAAGCGTCAGGAGAACGCGCAAGTTCGCTGCTACTTCATGCTCGCGATATGCGTAATGAACGCGTCGGTGAGCTTCCAGGCCGCGCCGTTCTTCTCGTAAATGAGCGTTGCATCGACGCGCGCCGGTTTCGTGCGATGCGTCTCATGCTGCCCGAGGATGGCCAGGCTACTGTCGTCCAGGTCCTCCGAGGCGATCGAGCAAGTATCCCGAGGGATTTGCAGGGAGACGTTGTATTCGCGTTTGTCGTCCGACAGATTCTTGATTCCGGTGACCGCGAACTGAAGGAAATCGTCGAGCGAGCGAAAGATCGCGTTGTTCAGACCGCGGCTGATCCCCGGCTGCACGATCAGATGTTTCTTCAGCAGATCGTCTTTCATCTGCGCGATCAGGGCGGCGTCCTGCGGGACGGGCGGCGCGGGAGGGAGCGGCGGATTGCCGACCAGCGCGGCGTAGCGGCAAAGGGTCTCTTTGTCAGCCGCCGGCGAGGTGTGGAAAACGACGCGCGTGACGTTGCCGGAGGTCTCCGCTTTCACGTCGAGCGAGCCTGCTTTGAGGATACCTTTCGCCGGCTGCGTCCACTCCATCGATGCTCCTGCGGCGGCGAGTTTGCGCGGCAGCATTTCGATGACCGCTTTCGGAGCGAGCACTGTCAGCACCGAGGTTTCCGCCGATGTTGCGGCGGACTTGTAGTTGACGGCGCACTCCGGCTCGTCGGCGAGCACAGCAGCGGCGATGAGACAGGCGGCGGTCGAGATCACGATTGAGCGGATGCGCATGGTCTCCGACAGAACCTCGGCGCGCGGCTCCCTAATCCACGCTTTACAATCGCGGCATGAAGTACTGGCTGATGAAGTGCGAGCCGTCCGCGTACACGATCGAGAGACTGGCGCGCGACGGCACCACGAGTTGGGAAGGGGTTCGCAACTACCAGGCGCGCAATTTCATGCGCGATGAGATGAAGAAAGGCGACCGCGTCCTTTTCTACGCATCGAACGCTGATCCCTCGGGCGTAACCGGCGTGGCGGAGATCGCGCGCGAGGCCTATCCGGACAAGTTCGCGACGAAAAAGGGCAACCACTACTTCGATCCGAAAGCGACGGCCGGGAATCCGATCTGGTACATGGTCGACATCGGATTCGTGGAGACGTTCCCGCACATCGTGCCGCTGGAGACGCTGAAATCGACGCCCGGCCTGGAAGAGATGGTGGTGACGAAGAAGGGCTCGCGTCTTTCGATCCAGCCGGTGACGAAGAGCGAGTTCGACATCGTCGTGAAACTGGGCCGCGCGAAGTGACGCAATTCGAGATCATCGCGGGCGACATCACCAAGCTCGCCATCGACGCGATCGTCAACGCCGCCAACTCCTCGCTCCTCGGCGGCGGCGGCGTGGATGGCGCGATCCATCGCGCCGCCGGTCCCGAGCTCGTGGCGGTCTGCCGCCTCCTCGGCGGATGCGACACCGGCGACGCGAAGATCACGCCCGGCTTCCGGCTGCCCGCGAAGTTCGTCATCCACACGGTCGGCCCGGTCTGGCGCGGCGGGACGGATGGGGAGCCGGAGCTGCTGGCGTCGTGCTACCGCCGCAGTCTTGAGGTGGCGATCGAAAACGGCGTCCGCACGATTGCGTTTCCGGCGATCAGCTGCGGGATCTACGGCTATCCGATCGACGACGCGGCCGAAATCGCGATCGGGGAAACGAAGCGCGTGCTCGCGGACAGCGATGCAATCGACCGCGTCCACTTCGTTGCATTCGGCGATGACGTCCGCCGGGCACTGGAACGCTCTTTGCGCAATGGCTGACGCGGAGGGACCGAATGTCCGAAGAACGATATGAGCCTGTTTCGTGCGATTACCACGACGAGCTCGAAGCAGCAGCGATGCACAAACAGCAGGTCGAGCTGGAGTTCGATCTGGAAGGCGTAACGCAGCGCGAAAAGGGAACGATCGCCGACGTTTACACCGCCGACGGCGCGGAGTTTGTGAAGTTCGTCGGCGGAGCGGGAGCGATCGATATCCGGTTGGATCACATCATTTCGATGAAGAACGGGCAGGAGTAGCTTCTCGGGTGTCGGGTGTCGGGTGTCGGGTGTCGGGTGTCGGGTGTCGCGAGTCGGAGTTAGCTGTTGGCTCTCAGCTCCGACCTCCGACCTCCGACCCCCGACCTCCGACCTCCGACCCCCGACCTCCGACCCCCGACCTCCGACCTCCGACCCCCGACCTCCGACCCCCGACCTCCGACCCCCGACCTCCGACCCCCGACCCCCGACCCCCGACCCCGGACCGCCGACCGGTGCTACCCTAATCACTCCATGCCGAAGTTCTTCTTCTACGCAGGCACCGGCTTCTGTCTTTTTCTCGCACTGTGCGCGGCGGCGGGACTGATGTCGCAGGCGGATGGAGGAGCGCTGGTGTTCGTGGCTGTGCACGGCGCGATCGTCTCCGCGAAGAGCGCCGCGGCGTGGGCAATCATCGTTGCGCTCATCGCCGGCATCGCGACATCGATGATCCTGGTACGGATGGCGGCGCTGCTCGCGGCGCGGAACGTTTTCGGCGCGCTCTTCGCGCTGCTCTCGACCGCGGCGGCCGTCGTGTCGCTGGCGTGGACGCTATTGCTGCAGACGCGGATGTTGATGCTGGTCCGCCACGGCGCCGCGTACGGCGATCTCGCGCAGTTGCATTTCGCGGCCGTGATGATGCTCGGCTGCTTCGTCTCGCTCACGTTCCTGGCCTTGCGGCCGTACTTTTCGGTGCAGGCCAGCCGCGTCCTTTCCGCGCTCGTCTTTCTGCCGTTCCCGCTCTACTGCCTGATCCTGGCGCAGGAGCTTTTCGTTTCGACGCGGCTCTCGCCGCTGCCGCCGGCATCGCCCGCCGCGCTGGTCTTCTTCGGAGTCGTGGCCGTGCTCTTCTTCGCCATCGCCGTCCACTGCATCCGGCACCGGCACATGTTCATCGAGACGACCAATCTCCGCGAACTGCTCGACACACGCGTCGACCGATCCTCCCGTCCCATCGGCAGTGTGGCCTTCGACTCGTAGGCTACAATCCGCCCTTCCATGCGAAATCTCCGGCTCCTCGTCACCACGCTCGTTCTCTGTCTGCCCATTTCTCTCTTTGCCGCCGCGCCGCTGACCGACTTCGTCGCCGGCGTCAACAATCTCAAGCTCGCGCCGGAGACGGCGACTGTCAGCAACGCGACATGGACCGTCGGCCACATGAAGATTCGGCTGACGTCCGGCTCCATTGCGCGAGTGATGGCGGGCAATGAACCCATCGGTATTTTCTTCAAAGGAAACGGATCGTTTGATTACGAAACGGTCGAAGCGGCCGAATTGCCGGTCGTCGCGCACAACGTCAAGGTACTTGCACACGTGAAGATGACCGCGGACGCGAATCACGCAATCCTCAGCGACGACTTCACCGAAGTGCTGCTCGTGGGAGGCGGCGTAGCGATGCCCGAGGTGACTGGGAGTGGCGGCGCTTCGCTTGATGCCGCGCTCAAAGAACATGTCGCGTTGTATGACCGGTTGCGGATTACTTCGACGTCGCACGTCCTTGCCGTTCAAAAGTTTTCGCTTCCATCCTCGAAGGTCGTTGTCGCCGAGTTCCGCGGCGGGAAAGACAACATTCTCTATACGCTGGACAATGCGGACGAGTCGCTCTACACCGCATACGAACCGGATACGTACGGTGTCGACCGCCGGATCGGCGGATGGCTCGTACCGGGCCTCCTTTCCTCGCAACCCGTCGGTCACGATCACTGGACGACTCCTCGGCCTCCCTTCGTGCTGACGGCCGTCGATTACGCGCTTACGGCCGATGGCGACAATGCGCATCTCGAAGTCACCGAGACCATCGCGCGTTCCAGCCCGACGCAAAACGTCTTGCAGTTCAATATGAACAAAGACGATTTCGTCAAACCGGGTGCGCCATTCCGAAAGCACAACATACGAAGCATCACGGATGAGCAGGGGAGGAGTCTGCCGTTCGACCACGACTTGCCGGGTGATCTGGTCGTCGCCGTCGACGGCATTACCGGACCTTCGATCAAGCTGAAGTTCTCAATCGACGGCGACTTCCTCGTGCGCGAGGGCGGCGACAACGCCTGGCAGCTCTATGTCGGAGATCCGTGGCTGCCGCTGCCGCCGGAACTGAATGGCTGCGCCTTCACCATTCACTCAATCCTGAAGGTGAAGAAGCCGTTCATGGGCATTGCGCCCGGCAACACAATTTCCCGGCGTGATGAGGGCGACTACAACATCGTCGAAAATGTAGTCGATAAGCCCGTTCAGTTCGCCACAGCGGAGGGGGGCAAGTACACGATCTATGAAGAAAAGCATGGCGCGCGCACCATCCGCGTCGCGACGTACGGCCTGAAGAACGAGCGCGCATCGAAGCAGCTCGCCAATCTCGCGTCAACTCTCATCGACAATTACGAGTTTTTCCTCGGACCGTTTCCCTTCGCCGAATTCAATATCATTCAGGTCAACACGTACGGCTACGGACAGGCACCGCCCGGCACGATGTACATTACGAACGAGGCCTTCAATCCAACGTTGACCGAAGTGGATCAGGTCTTCTCCGAGGGAATCAACGAGCGATTCGCGCACGAGATCGCGCATCAGTACTGGGCGCATGTGGTGCGCATGCCGAGTTCCGAGGAGCAATGGCTTACAGAATCGTTCGCCGAATACTCAGCGGCGTTAGCGCTGAAGCAACTGATGCCGCAGGGAGACGCCGTCTACAACCGGCTCGTGGCGTCGTGGCGGACGCGCGCGAAGCAGGCAGCCGCGATCGCGCCGATTCCGTATGCGAACCGCATCGAAAAAGATGAGACACGTGCGCGTACGGCTCTCCTCTATGACAAAGGTCCGCTGCTGTTATATGCGATTCACAAAGAGATCGGCGATACGCCCTTTCTCACGTTCCTGAAGTCCTACACCAAGTCGTTCAACTTCAAGTTCGGAACGACGAAAGATGTGGCCGGACTGCTCGGCGTGATCACGAAGAAGGACTGGAAACCGTTCTTCGATCAGTACTTCTGGGGCACGGCGATGCCGCAGTAGACGTGGAAGCGGTTCTACTCCTGGTAGAAAGATCGCGTCACTGCACAGAATCGAGTGCCAATTCCGGAGGCCGGACCGCTAAACTTCCGTCGGCCCTCTGATGTCGTTCGCTCACCTCCACCTTCACACCGAATACTCCCTTCTCGACGGCGCCAGCCGGCCCGATGAGCTGGCGAAGCGCGTCGCAAAACTCGGCATGCCGGCGTGCGCGATCACCGACCACGGCAACATGTTCGGCGCGGTCGAGTTTTACAACGCCATGAAGAAGGAGAAGGTGAAGCCGATCATCGGCTGCGAGATGTATGTCGCGTACGGCTCGCGCTTCGACAAGGCTGGCGTCGAGGATGGCCAAGCCGATGCCGGAGCGAACAATCACCTGATCGTGCTTGCGTCGAACGACGAGGGATACAAGAACCTCGTCAAGCTCGTCTCGGCGGGATACACCGAGGGGTTTTATTACAAGCCGAGGATCGACAAGGAATTGCTGCGGGAGCATCGCGAAGGGTTGATCGTTCTCTCTTCGTGTTTGAAGGGCGAAGTATCGCAGTCGCTGGCCGGCGGTAACCTCACCAAGGCCAAGGACGCCGCGCTGCAATACAAAGACATCCTCGGAGCGGACAACTTCTTCCTCGAGATCCAGGATCACGGCATCCCCGACCAGCAGAAGATCGTGCCGATGATGGCGCGCCTCGGCGAGGAGACCGGACTGCGCCTCGTCGCCACGAATGACTCGCATTACCTATCGAAGGACGACGCCTTCGCGCACGAAGTCCTGCTTTGCATCGGCACCGGCAAGACCCTCGGCGACGAGAAGCGGATGAAGTTCTACAGCGACGACTTCTACGTGAAGAGTCCCGACGAGATGCGCCGGATTTTCAGCGGCTACGCTGAGGCGCTCGACAACACGGTGAAGATCGCCGAGCGCTGCAATGTCTCGCTCAACGTCGAGGGGTATCACCTGCCGAACTTCCCTGTGCCCGAGGGGAAGGATCTGGCCGGATATTTTGCCGAGATCGCGAGGGCCGGGCTTGAGCGACGGCTCAAAGCCGCGGCGCCGCTATTCGCTGCGAAAAAGAAAAAGCACGAGCCGCAGGAGTATTACGACCGGCTGCAGACCGAGATCGACATCATCAAGACGATGGGCTTTCCCGGCTACTTCCTCGTGGTCTGGGATTTCATCAAGTACGCGAAGGACCACGGCATCCCGGTCGGTCCCGGCCGCGGATCGGGCGCGGGATCGCTGGTGGCGTATTCGATGGGGATCACCGATGTCGACCCGCTCGACTACGACCTGCTCTTCGAGCGTTTCCTCAATCCCGAGCGCATCTCGATGCCCGACATCGACATCGACTTCTGCATGAACCGCCGCGGCGAGGTGATCGAGTACGTCCGGCGCAAGTACGGCGCGGACAAAGTCGCGCAGATCATCACGTTCGGAACGATGGCGGCGAAGTCGGTGGTACGCGACGTCGGCCGCGTTCTCGGATTGCCGTACAGCCTCGTCGACAAAGTGGCGAAGACCATTCCGACCGGTCCGGACGTCACGCTGCCGATGGCGGCGAAAGAGTCGCCGGCGCTGATCGAGGCGATGAAGAACGACCACGAGGTCGAGCGCATCATCGAGATCGGTTCGCGACTCGAAGGACTCTCGCGTCACGCCGGCATGCACGCGGCGGGTGTCGTCATCACGCCCGAGCCGGTCACGGATTACGTTCCGCTCTATCGGACGAACCGCGATGAAATCGTGACGCAGTACGACTGGCGCATCGTCGAGAAGATGGGTCTTCTCAAGATGGACTTCCTCGGCCTGCGCACGCTGACGGTGATCGACGACGCCATCAAATCGGCGAAAGCCGTCGAAGGCATCACGATCGATATCGCGAACTTGCCGCTCGACGATCCCGAGGTTTTCCGGCTCTTCCAGGAAGGGCGGACGAAGGGCGTGTTCCAGTTTGAATCGGGCGGCATGGTCGACGTTTTGCGCAAGTCGCGGCCGACTCAGTTCGAGGATCTGGCCGCGCTCAACGCGCTCTATCGCCCCGGCGCGCTCGATGCCGGCATGGTCGACGTCTACGTCAAGGTCAAAACCGGCGCGCAGAAGCCGCGATACCTCGTGCCGTTGATGAAGGAACTGCTCGAGGAAACGTACGGCGTCATCGTTTACCAGGAGCAGATTCTTCAGATCGCGCAACGCGTGGCGGGCTACTCGCTCGGGCATGCCGATTTGCTGCGTAAGGCGATGGGCAAGAAGGACGCCGCGGTCATGGCCGCGGAGCGCAGCAAGTTCGTCGACGGCGCGATCGCGAACGGCTACGACAAGAAAAAAGCGAACGAGATCTTCGACTACATCGAGCCATTCGCGCGCTACGGATTCAACAAGTCGCACTCGGTCGCGTACGCGCTCGTCGCGTACCAGACCGCGTGGCTGAAGGTTCACTACCCGCGGCACTTCATGGCCGCGCTGATGACGTCGGAAATGGACCGCACCGACTTCGTGGTGAAGTTCATCAACGAGGCGTCGCAGATGGGAATCCGCATCCTGCCGCCGGACATCAACGAATCGAACTACGCATTCACCGTGGTCGGACCAAACATCCGCTTCGGCCTCGGCGCGGTGAAAGGCGTCGGCGAAAGCGCGATCGAATCGATCCTCGAAGCGCGTCAGAAGAAGGGGAGATACACGTCGCTACTCGACTTCTGCGAAGCCGTCGACCTGCGTGCCTGCAACAAGAAGGTGATCGAGGCGCTGATCAAGTCGGGATCGTTCGATTTTCTCGGAACGAGCCGCAGAGCCCTCTTCGATTCGCTGGAGAACACCGCCGATTCCGCGCAGCGCGCTCGCGAGGAAAAAGAGCGCGGTCAGAATTCACTCTTCGGAATGCTGAGCCCTACTGCGGCGCCGGCGCCCTCGCCTGCGAGAACTCTCGCAGCCGCCGAATGGCCCGACGACGAGAAGCTTCGCTTCGAAAAAGAGACGCTTGGCTTCTACATCACTGGTCATCCGCTCAACAAATACAACGACGAGTTGAAGCTCTTCGCAAACGCCACTACCGACACGCTTCATCAACATGTTGACGATGTCGTCAACATTGGCGGGATCGTCTCGCAGATCAAGAAGTCGAAGATCAAGAAGGGGCCGAACGAAGGGAAACTGATGGCGAAGTTCATCCTCGACGATCAGCGCGGCTCGGTCGAGGTGGTGGTCTTTTCCGATCTCTATTCGAAGTACTCCAAATGGCTGGAAAACGGCATCGCCGTCCTGCTTACCGCCGCGGTCAAAGACACTGGCGGCATGCAGGCCGGCCGCAGCGCGGCGTTGCAGTCCGCCGAACAGAACGCGCATCGATCCGATGAGGACTATGCGCAGATCTCCGGCTACGACGTCAGCGAGGATGACGTCGACGACGATCGCGATCCGAAAGAAATCGAGGCGGAGAAGTATGGCGATCGCAGTGCGAACCTCGGACTGTTCGCGGGAGTCGGGAGTCGGGAGTCGGGAGTCGGAGAAGACCTTGCGGCGGACGACGTTACTTCCGATGACGATATCTCTCCGACACCCGACCCCCTACTCCCGACCCCCGACGACGAATCCACCTTCGCCTCACACGCGGCGTCCTTCCACGAAGCGCCGATCACCCCGGAGTTGAATGCGCTGGAGATCGTTCCGCTCGACGGCATCCGCGACAAGAAGGTGAAAGAGATCGCGCTCGAAGTGCCGTATCCGCGCATGACCGAGGAGACGGTGCGAAGGATTCGCGAGATCGTGGAGGAGCATCAGGGCGAAATACCTCTCAGCGTGACGATCGTTGAGTTGCCGCAGGTGCTGGCAGATAGTTCCAACCGCGGCGAAGTGCGGTTGAAGATCAACCAGCACTTCCGCGTGCAGCCCGGCGCGGCGCTCAGCACGAAGCTGCAGCAGGTACACGCCACCGCCAAATACGTTTTTTAAGTCCCCATGCCCCTTCGGATTTCCCTGGCGCTTCTGATCGCGCTCCTCGTGCCTTCGTTCGCGCACGCCGGGAGCGCCTGCTGCGAATTCTGTCCCGATCAGTACCAGCAGGAAGGGCAGTTTCCGTACTTCGAAGTGATCCGCACGCGGCGGCTGATTCCTGACACGAGCGTGATCACCGCCGACGGATGGAAGCGGATCTTCGAAAGTTGCGCGCAGGCGGAGCGGGTCAACATCACCGCATCGACGGACGTCACCGTCGTCGCGCGGGCGTTTCTTCAACTCACGGATCAGAGCACGCCGGACACCGGCATCGAGTACCGGTGGCTGCTCGACGACGTTCCGGTGGGCGCTACGTTTCGTTCGCGAACCAGCGATCGTTTTCCGCACGCGGACGACATCAACATCGTCCTGCCGCATGTCGTGGCGGGACGACATCGCGTGGCCATCGAAGCGCGTTTGATCGGCGAAGGGCACCTCGATCTGCGGCTCCTCTTCATCACCGCGCAGGGATTTCCGGCCGCGCGGTTTCCGGCCGACTCGCGCATCGATTCACATCCGAAAACCATCGGCACCGACTGGAGTCTGGCCGGTCCGGTGCTCGATCTGAATTCGCCCGAGGCGGCGCGCGTCTACTTTCAGAGCTACATCGAGGGATCGGCGGGCGATGTGTTCGATGTTCGTTTCGTCATCGACGACACGCCGCAGTCGGCGTTTCATGTCGTGATTCCAGCAGGCGGCGGTCTTCCACTTTGGGATCACGCCGCCGATGCGATCGCGGCTGGCGCGCACACCGTCCGGCTGGAAGCGCGCGCAGAAACGACGTCGATGCTGACGCTGCAGCAGGTCGAAGCGGCATCCGCTCCGGTGACGCTGCAGAACAAGACGCTGCCGTCGCTCGATGCGACGAACAGCGGATCGCTCGGCACCGAACACCAGCCGCTGAACTGCCTCGTCCTCAGCGCGGGCGGCGACAGCGGCGGCACGGGCGGGTTGGGCGGCACGCCGGTCTGCGGCAAATACGATCTGCTGATCGATACGACGCTGCCGGGCGGAGTTCCGCTCGACGACTACACCGTCTTCGGCGATGGCTATGTCGAGATCGACAATCGCAGCGACACGAGCGGCGTCGTCACGTTGACGGTCGAGGCGATCTACCAAGATGGCCGCGCTGCGAACTGCAACGCGTTGATCGAGACGGCGGACGCTTCCTGCCCGGGTGACAACGCGTGTGCGACCGCGGACTTCACGCTCGTCGAGTTCGCGGTGCCTCCGGGACGCTCGCAGAAGTTTTTCTACGTCGATCCGATCCACTGGGGATCCGCGGCGCCGAACCGCATCCGCGTCTGGGCGCGCTCCGGCAACTGCTTCGGCATCCCCGCGGTCGACATGACCTACGGCCGCAGCCGGCTCGGCATGCAGCTCGTACCGGCTGGCGCAGGCGCCTGTTTTTCCGCGCGCGATTACGGCCGCGCGGCAGCGCCGACGGTGACGGCGACGATCACCGGGTCGAAAGCGTTCGTGCAGTGGCTGTCGGATCCGCCGTTTGCGAACGGCTACACGGACATCATGCGCGCTGAGGGCGATGGCCCGTTCGTCTTCCTGTATCGATTCCCGAACACGAGCGGCGGCCATCTCGACGACACCGTCCGTCCCGGCGCGATGTATCGCTACCAGCTGCACGTGCTGAAGAACTCGACCGACTCGCAGTTGCCGTATCCGTTTGTCTGCGGCGTTCCGTCCGCCGAGGTACGTATCACCGTTCCGCCCATCGCGCCGCGGCGGCGAGCTGTGCATTGACGCCCGTACGATCCTCGTCGCAACGAGGAGGGTTCGTCCAATGGCCGAAGCAACGCAGTCGTATGCCACGCATCGCCGCTACTTTCCGCTGTTCCACTTTTTCGCAGTCCCGCTGCTGGTCGCGAATCTGATCGTCCGCATCATCTACGCGTGGATGCATCGCGGCGCGCCTGGTGTGGTGGGAAATCGTCGTGGCCGTGGCGCTGCTCGCGGTCGCATTCGCGTCGCGCGTCATGGCGCTCACCGTCCAAGACCGTTTGATCCGGCTCGAAGAGACGACGCGCCTGCAGCGTTGCCTTCCCGACGATCTGCGCGGACGGATCGGCGAGCTTTCCGGCGGACAGTTGGTCGCGCTCCGTTTCTGCAGCGACGACGAGGTGGCCGGCCTGACGCGCTCCGTTCTCGACGGAAAACTGAAAACCCGCAACGAGATCAAGCAGCAGATCAAGACGTGGCGGCTGGAGAACCAGTGGGCGTAGCCGAATCAAAAGTTGCGCATCACGGAAAGTGACCATGTCGTTTTCTGCTTGAACGTCTGCTCGTCGAAGCCGTGCGACCAGAGCTGGTGATAGACGCCGGGCGAGATCGTGACGCCGCGCCACGGCAGCGAAATCTGCAACCGCGCGCCGCCGTCTTCGAAGCCGCTCCCTTCGTCGACGACGCCGCTCCAGCGTCCGAGGGTTTGGTACTGACCGTCGAGACTCGGAGTGATCGCGATGCCGCCGGCGCGGAAGCTGCGTCCGAGCGACCAGGTGAAGGTCGTCGGCGCGCGATATCCGTTCCGGTTCTCATACACGCTCAGCTTCCCCTCGGCGCGCGCGAAGAGCTGGCTGTGACTCCACTGCGCGGCGATGCGCGGCTCGAACGTGCCGCTGCCGAACTGGATGTGCTCGTGCGTCTTTCCTTCGCGGCCGAGGGCGATTGGATCGGGGACGATGTGGCCCACTGGAAGAGTGGTTCCGAGGCCGAAGAGCCAGTTCTGACTCGGCGACCAGTCGATGCCGAGGGATGGATCGGAAATGCCGTCGAGCGTTTCGGTGCGATGGTGAATGTCGCCGTACGGCGGCACGAACGGCTCGCCAGTCAGCGTCGTGTAGCGAACGCGCATCGCCTTCACGTCGTACGGCATTCGAAAGGTGAGCTGCGCGCTGTGTCCGAGTCCGTAGTCCGTCTGCAGTTCGAGATGCGTGAGTCCGATCGAGACGAGGTGCTTGTGCGGCGGGATGAATGTGGTCGCACATTCCGGCGCGACGTCAGGACATTCAGCCACGTGCGAGGTGAGGAACGTTCCCTCGGCCGCCGTGAGCGACACGCGCCAACGCTCGGCGCCGATGATGCTGGTCTGACCCGCTCCGCCGGAGAGGTTTGGATTCGCTCAGGCGGGTCAGGCGTGTGCGGCGCGCGCGAGAAACAGCAGCGCGGCGATGACGATCGCACGTTTCATCGGCCGGCTTTCTCAATCGCCGCCAGCACTTCGTCCCACATGCCGCCGGTCACCGACGTCACGAACTTGCCGTGTGCGTCGTACACGCGAATGTAGGGGAGGGCTTCGGCGCCGAGGTGCGTGGCCTGCGCGGCGGCGGCGTTGTTCCATTTGCCGATGTCGGCTCGGCGGAGGGCGAGGTTCGGATGCGCGACCATGTAGCGCTCCAGTCGCGACTCGAGCACGTTACACGGGCCGCACCAGTCCGCGTAGTAGTCAATGATGGTGATCTTGCCGGGCGCGAGGACCTTTGCGACATCGAGCGCGGACTTGCCGTCGTAACGAACGATGTCGAGCGTCTTCACGACGTCGGCGGGTAGCGGCTGGATGTCGCTCCGCTTCTCACCGGGAAACGTTGCGTCGAAGCCTGCGTTCGACAGCGCCTCGCGCAGTTTCGCCTTCTCGAATCCTGCGGGAACTTCCACCGTGGCTGTCTTCGCGTTCACATCGACGGAGACATTCGTAACGCCGGCGACCGAGGCCAATGCTTTCTTCACCGGCGGCGCGCACGAAGCGCAGTCGATGCCGATGACGTTGAATGTGAGTTTGTCCGCGAGTGCAGGAGTAGCGACGAAGATCGCGAGGAGCAGGAGCTGTTTCATGCGCGACCTAACGCAGGTGATGGGCGAACCAATCCCAAGCGAAAGCGGCGACGAAGTAACGACATGTGGAGGCGCGCTGCCAAAAAGGCTTGATCACCACAAAGACACAAAGGACACGGAGAGGACTCTTTGTGCTCTTTGTGTCTTTGTGGTGATCAAGCCTTTTTGATGCGCGCCTCCGTATCGCTATCGCAGATGGCTGTCGAACCACCCGACCAGCCGCCGTGCGATGTCGCGCTGGTGTTCCTTCTTAGCGATGCGGTGGCCTTCGTCGGGGTAGACAACGAGTTGGGTTTCGACGCCGAGGGTTTTGAGGGCGTGCCAGAACTCGAATGATTGTGGCGCGGGACATTCGCCATCGCGTTCGCCGACCAGCATCAACGTCGGCGTCTTGATGTTCTTCACGAACGTGATCGGAGCGCTGCGCGCGTAGACGGCGGGGTCGTCGTAAACGGAGGCGCCGAAGTAGGGGATCATCCAGGCGTCGATGTCGTTCTCGCCGTAGTAGCTCTGCCAGTTGGCGATGCCCGCGCCCGCCACGGCGGCTTTGAAACGCGTCGTCTGCGTCACGGTCCACATGGTCATGTAGCCGCCGTAGCTCCAGCCCCAGATGCCGAGGCGGGCGGTGTCGATCGGGTTGGACGCGGCGGCAGCGTCGATGCCGCTCATCACGTCTCGCAGATCGCCGTAGCCGAAATCCTTCACGTTCGCGCGCGTGAAGGCCTCGCCCTGACCGTAGCTGCCGCGCGGGTTGGGAAAGAAAACGTAGTAGCCGCGGCGGGAGAGAAGCGCGGCGCGATGATCGGGCCACCGGGCGAGCGATGCCGAGGCGGGACCGCCGTGGATCCAGACGATGAGCGGGTACTTGCGCGCGGCATCGATCTGCGCGGGCGCGAGCAGCCAGCCCTGGACGTCGTAGGCGTCGCTCTTCCAGCGGATCGAGCGCGCCTCGCCCCACGTCGCACGGATCGACGCGTTCGTAGTGGACACGCGCTTCCAGTCGCCGATGCGGCCGGCCCAGACGTCGGGCGCGCTTTTGAAACTGCTGCGGATGACGGCGGATGTGACGCCATCGTTCGCCAGCGATGCACCGATGACGTCGTGGCTGCTCACGAGCTCTTCGCCGCGCCAGAGCGTTTCCATCGAGCCGGTATTGGTGTCGACGCGAACGATGGCCGACTCACCGGCGATGTCCTCGCCGAATGTGATGCGGTCTGTCGCCGTCCATGCGAATGACGTTACGGACGCTTTGAGATCGGGCGTGATGTTGCGCGCGTCGCCGCCGGCGGCCGGGATGACGAAGAGATCGCCGCCGGTGGAGCCTTCATCGCTCATCAATCCTTCGATGAATGCGATCGACTTTCCGTCCGGCGACCAGCGCGGCTCGGCGAGTTGCAACTGTGGCGTGTAGATCGGCCGCGTTGTTGATGATGAGACATCCACGACATGCAGCTTCGCAATCCAATAGTTGTTGTCGCCCGATCCCGGCGCGGCCTCGGCCACCATCTGCTTGCCGTCCGGCGACCATCCGAAGTGGTAGACGTACATGTCCGCAGGCGTGACGATGCGAACTTTCTTCGTGGCGAGGTCCACGACGGCCACGCGCTGTTCGTCGATGTGCTCCTCGATCGCACCGACCGCGCGCGACATCGCCACGAGTGGTCCCGCGGCGCGGGCTGCGTTTTCGATGAAGAGGAACGCGATCGACTTGCCGTCCGGGGACCACTGCGGCTCCGCCAGATAGCCGCGCACGTTCGTTACGCGTACTGGCGAGCCGCCGACATGCGTCACGAAAATCTGGCGCTGATCCTTGCCGCCGTCGCCGACGGTTGCGAGCGACTGCGAGTCGGGCGACCAGGCGACGTAGTGGTCGTCGCCGTCGCCGGGAAGGAGATGGACGTCCATGCCCGCGGTCGTGGCGGTGGTGACGCCGATTCCCTGCACCGACCACGCGACGTGTTTGCCATCCGGCGAAATGGCGACGGCGTTGAAGGTTCGAACGCGGTCGAGATCATCGAGCAGCGCGTCATCGCGTTGCTGCTGCGCGTGAGCGAAGGACGCACTTAGAAAAACGACGGCAAGAAGGACGGCGAAAGCGATGCGGCGCATAAGCCGCGAAGGATAACGCGAGACCGCTACACGGGACGCGGCGTCTCGCGCGAGCTGTACCTGCCTTGCTCGCTCCGCATGAACTCCTCGGCTTCATCGGCCGGCAGCGGTTGACTGAACAGGAAGCCCTGCATCTGATCGCAGGCGTTCAGTTTGAGGAACGACCACTGCTCTTCCGTCTCCACCCCTTCCGCGACGACCGCGAGCCGCAGCGTGTGCGCGAGGTTGATTACGTACGAGACGATCGCGGCCGCCGATTCATCCGTCGTCACGTCGCGGACGAAGGCGCGGTCGATCTTCACTGTGTCGATCGGGAAGCGTTTCAGATAGACGAGCGACGACTGGCCGGTGCCGAAGTCGTCGATGGCGATGCGGATGCCAAGCTCTTTCAGCTCGCGCATCGCGGTCGTGGTGGTCTCGATGTTCTGAACCGCAACGGTTTCGGTGATCTCCAACTCCAGCAGCGCGGGATCGCAGCCGTATTCGCGCAGGATGCTGCCGACCACGAGCGCGAAACTGAGTTGCTGAAACTGCGGCGCGGCGATGTTCACGCCGATGCGCATCGGCGGCAGTCCCGCGGCGCGCCACTCGCGAGAATCGTGACAGACGCGGCGCAGCACCCACTCGCCGATCGGGACGATCAATCCGGTTTCTTCCGCGAGTGCGATGAAATCCGCGGGCTGCACCAAACCGCGCTCGGGATGATCCCAGCGAACCAACGCTTCCAACGACACGATCTTTTTCCGGTTGCGGTCGAAGATCGGTTGGTAGTGCACGACCAGCTCGTCGCGCTCCAGCGCGTGATGCAGGCTCTGTTCGAGTGCGAGGCGGCGGCCGTAGCGCTCGTTCATGCTGGCGGTGAACATCTGCGCCTGATTGCGGCCGAGCTCTTTGGCGCGATACATCGCGCTGTCGGCGCATTTCAGCAACGTCTCGACCTCCTCGCCGTCGCCGGGAAAGATGCTGATGCCGATCGATGCGGTGACGAACAGCTCGTGCCCTTCGACGCGGAACGGATGCGCGAACGACTGCAGGATCTTTCGCGCCACGCCGGCGATGGCTTCGCTGCTGGACGTATCGATCAAGAGGATCGTGAACTCGTCGCCGCCGAGGCGCGAGATCGTGTCGGAGGCGCGCACGCAGCTTTGCAAACGCGCCGCGACCTCTGACAGCAGCGCGTCGCCGAGCGAGTGGCCGAGGCCGTCGTTGACGAGTTTGAAGTGATCGAGATCGAGATACATCACCGCAACGCCGCGTCGGTTTCTATGTGCCTGCGCGATCGCGTTGACGACGCGATCGCGGAAAAGGAGCCGGTTCGGCAGTCCGGTCAGCGCGTCGTAGTAGGCCTGATATTCGAGCTGCTTTTCGGTTGCTTTGCGTTGGGTGACGTCGCGGTAATTGAGCACGATCGCGCCGACGCTCGGCTCGTGCAGCATGTTCTGTGCGAATGCTTCCAGCCAGATCCAGATGCCGCTGCGATGACGGAAACGCAACTCGGCGTGTGACTCGTTTGACGATCCGGCAGCGAGCGCACTCAGAACCTCGCGCAAAATCTCACGCTCGCGCGGGTGGACGTAGCCGAGGAAGCTCGTGCCGGCCAGATCGTCTTCCGTGTAGCCGAGGAGGCGTTCGGTCGACGCGCCGGCGTAGCAGAAGGCGAGGTCGGAGTTGAGCAGCGCCACGCCGCTCCAGCTCTTCTCGACCAGCGCGCGGAAACGTTGCTCCCGATTTTCGAGCTCGACCTGCGAACGTTTGCGTTCGGAGATGTCGCGGAGGAAGGCGGTGAACGTCTGATCGTCGCCGCGGCCGACGCGATCGATCGTCACCTCGACCGGGAACTCTTCGCCGTTCGCGCGGCGGCCGGTCGTCTCGAGGCGGCGCGTCGTGCTTGCCAGCGCGGAATCGAAAAGCTCTCGCAGGTCGGACGGGAGCGGACGTCCGACCACCTCATTCGCGCGAAAGCCAAACGTCGCCACCGCCTGTGGATTCCACTCGATGACGATGCCGCCGCGGTCGACCGTGAAGACGGCGTCCAACGTCGACGCGATGAGCTGTTTGAGCCGCGACTCTGACTTCCGCAGCGCATGCTCCGTGTACGAACGCGCGACCGCCTCACCGAGGAGGTTGGCCACCGATTTGAGGAATGCGACTTCGTAGTCTGCGAACGTGCGCTGAACGCTGGAGTAGGCGACGAGCACTCCGAACACGCCGGATGCGGTCGGGATGACTACAGCCGCGCCGCCGCGCACGCCGTGAAAGTTGCGGAGGTGCGACGACTTGAACCGCGTCTCCTGCTCGATGTCCTCGAACACCACCGGCGCATCAGCGAGTGCGGCATACATCGCAATCGACTCGTTCTCTTCGTGGTCCTTGGTGCAATTGGCGAACGTCGCGTTGGAGCCGATCGAAGCGAGGACGGAGACGCGTCCGTCGCGGATCTCCAGGGCGCGCGCGTGATCGACACCGAGTGTGATCTCGACGAGCGCGCATGCCTGGCCGAGGATGATCAGAGGCTCGACGCCGGTGAGTGCGGCCTGCCCGAGCTCGGCGATCGCGGTTTCCTGCCGGTTGCGCGCCTCGATCTCGGCGCGGAGCCGATGCAGTTCCGTCTCCGCGTTCGACGCGTCACGGCCCCCGCCGACGAGATGGAGCGGATGGGGATTTTCAGGCATTGCAACCGGCTCATGCCGGAGGGATTCGAGAGCTGTTACCCGTGCTTTGCGAAAGGCGTACCGCGAAGTGTACGCGATCGAATGGTCTTCGATCGGACGCGGTCTCGGATGATTGCCGGACGTTGCGTGTCGAAACAACTGATTCTTCGGATCATCGACGGGTCAGGGCTCCCGAGTGGCAGTTTCCATCGTTGGCCGGTTAGTGCACTGAATAAAAATGCTTGGACAAGCGTGCTTAACTGCTATCATTCCGCTCGTCCATTTCACTCCCTGTCGATCTGAAGACGGCAATTGCTGTTTCCAGACGGCTGACAACGTTCCAGGATCTCACGCCAAGGACTATCAACGATGATTTCGTTTCGCAAAGCGATTCGCTTCTGTTCGCTCGTTCTCACGCTCGGTGTTCCCTTCGCTGCCTCGGCCGCCACGTTCGACGTGAAAACGTTGATCGACACGGATAACAACCGTGGCACCGGCTGCAACGTAGTCACACCCAGCGGCATCGTGAGCGGCATCGACGTGATGATCACCACCGCAGGAACGGTTACCGGCTCGACCGGAACCGTGACCGCGGTGACGCGGCAGACCTGCGTGAATCCGGTGCTGAACCAATTCAGCTCGCCGGTCGCAGTGGACGGCGGGTGGAACGTTGGCGTCTCGACAGCCGGAGCAACGGCGGGCGACGTCTTCGTCGAATCGCACATGGGTCTCGACGTCCTGACGATGGACAACATCGGTACGCCGCGCTTCGTCTTCACGTCGAGTTCGGGCCTGGCATTTGACGTTCTGCTCACTCCGTGGTCTTGGGGCGGCGGCGACATCGTCATGCCGCACGCCGCGCGCGACCGCGCCATGACGCCGCTGGCGCAGCGCAACATCGTGCTCGACGGCCTCAACCCTGATTGGGCGGGTAACGTTCCGCTGGCCAACGGGACCGCCTCGCCCCCGGTATGGCGCTTCATCAGCGCCGGTGCCTACGCCGGGCTGCACGATCTCTTTTTCAATTTTCACATCCACACCAACGGCGCCGCACCAACCGCGCACGACGACAACTACTCGCTGAGCACCCTCGGCGGCACGCTGACGGTCGCGACGCTCGGCGTCCTGAACAACGACAATCCGAACAACCAGCCGATCACGGCCTCGCTCGTCGACTCGACCCAGCACGGAACGCTGGCACTCGCGCCGAACGGCGGCTTCACGTACATCCACGACGGCTCGCTGGCATCGCAGGACCAGTTCCACTACGTCGCCGTCGGAACGTCGCTCGTATCGAACGTGGCCACGGTCACGATCGACCTGCCCGGCACGCACCCGTACACCTTTACCAGCGCGAACGCGGTCACGTTCACGGCCGGACAGTTCAACACCTTCCAGGTAACCGTCACCGGCAAGCCGACTCCGGCGCTGAGTGAGGACGGGGCTCTCCCTTCCGGAGTCACGTTCGTTGATAACGGTAACGGCACCGGAACACTGTCCGGAACGCCGGCCGCGAACAGCGTCGCCGTCTACCCCATCGTCTTCAATGCGGAGAAGAACAAGCCGCATGGTTCGTCGCAGAACTTCACGCTGACGGTCACCTGTCCGGGTGTCACGTCGACCATCACGCCGACGCCCGCACAAGTTTGCGCGAACTCCGCCGGCAACACCGCGGCAGGCCCGGCCGGCATGACGACCTACACCTGGTCGATCACGAACGGCACGATCACCTCCTCCGCCAACATCCAGACGATCACCTACACCGCCGGAGCCTCCGGAGCCGTCGGACTTACCCTGACCGTCGCCGACGCATCCGGCTGTTCGGCGACCGCCAACCGCAACGTCACCATCAACCCGACCCCGACGGCGACGATCAGCCCCGCCCCGCCGCAGGTTTGCGCCAACTCCACCGGCAATACCGCCGCCGGTCCGGCGGGCATGGCGATCTACGCCTGGTCGATCGTCAACGGCACGATCACCTCGGCCACGAACGTCCAGACCATCACCTACACCGCCGGCGCCTCCGGTACGGTGGGCCTCAACCTCACCGTTACGACCGCTGCCGGCTGCTCGGCCAGCAACAGCGCCAACGTCACCATCAACGCCAATCCGACGACTCCGGCCATCACGCCGACGCCGTCCAGCGTCTGCGCCAACTCCAGCGGCAACTCCGCCGCCGGTCCGGCCGGCGCGACGAGCTACGCCTGGTCGATCACGAACGGCACCATCACCTCGGCCACCAACACCCAGGCGATCACCTACACCGCCGGAGCTTCCGGTACGGTGGGGCTCACTCTGGTGGTGACGAACGCCGCCGGCTGTTCGGCCAGCAACACGGCCAACGTGACCATCAACCCGGCGCCGGCCACGCCGACGATCACGCCGACGCCAGCTCAGGTCTGCGCCAATTCGACCGGCAACTCCGCAGCCGGTCCGGCCGGCGCGACGACCTACGCCTGGTCGATCACGAATGGCACCATCACCTCGGCCACCAACATCCAGACCATCACCTACACGGCAGGAGCCTCCGGCGTCGTCGGCCTCACCCTCACCGTAACCAACGCGTCCGCCTGCTCGGCCACGAACACGGCGAACGTGACCATTAACGCCAACCCGTCGGCGCCGGCCATCACGCCGTCTCCGGCGCAGGTTTGCGCGAGCTCCACCGGCAACACGGCGAGCGGTCCGGCCGGCGCGGCAACCTATGCCTGGTCGATCGTCAACGGTACGATCACCTCGGCCACCAACATCCAGACCATCACCTACACCGCCGGCGCCTCCGGCACGGTCGGCCTCACGCTTACCGTCACGAACGCTTCGGGATGCTCGGCCACCAACTCCGGCAACGTCACCATCAACGCCAACCCGTCAGCGCCGACGATCACGCCGACCCCGTCCAGCGTCTGCGCCAGCTCCGCGGGCAACACCGCCGCTGGCCCCGCCGGCGCCGCGAGCTACGCCTGGTCGATCACCAACGGCACGATCACCTCGGCCACCAACATCCAGACCATCACCTACACCGCGGGCGCGTCCGGCACGGTCGGTCTCACCCTTACGGTGACGAATGCGTCCGGCTGTTCGGCCACCAACAACGCCAACGTCACCATCAACGCCAATCCGGCGACGCCGACGATCACGCCGACTCCGGCCCAGGTCTGCGGCAACTCGACCGGCAACGCCGCCTCCGGTCCGGCCGGCGCGACAAGCTACGCCTGGTCGATCACGAACGGCGCGATCACCTCGGCTACCAACGTCCAGAACATCACCTACACCGCCGGCGCCTCGGGCGTCGTCGGCCTCACTCTCACGGTGACCAACCCGTCGGGCTGCTCGGCGACGAACACGGCCAACGTGACCATCAACCCGTCACCGGCCACGCCGACGATCACGCCGACTCCGGCCCAGGTCTGCGCCAACTCCACCGGCAACACCGCCGCCGGTCCGGCTGGCGCGGCAACCTATGCCTGGTCGATCGTCAACGGCACGATCACCTCGGCCACCAACATCCAGACCATCACCTACACCGCCGGCGCCTCCGGCACGGTGGACCTCACGCTGGTGGTGACGAACGGCTCGGGCTGCCCCGCGACGAACACGGTCAACGTGACGATCAACGCCAACCCGACGACGCCGGCGATCTCGCCCTCGCCCTCCAGCGTCTGCGCGAACTCCACCGGCAACACCGCAGCCGGTCCGGCCGGCGCGACGTCATACGCCTGGTCGATCGTCAACGGCACGATCACCTCGGCCACCAACATCCAGACCATCACCTACACCGCCGGCGTTTCCGGCACGGTCGACCTGACGCTCGTGGTTACCAACGCGGCCGGCTGCTCGGCCTCGAACACCACCAACGTCACCATCAACCCGAACCCGGCCACCCCCACGATCAGCGCGACTCCGACATCGGTCTGCGCCAACTCCACCGGCAACACCGCGGACGGCCCGGCCGGCGCGACGTCGTACGCCTGGTCGATCGTCAACGGCACGATCACCTCGGCCACCAATATCCAGACCATCACCTACACCGCCGGTGCCTCCGGCACGGTCGATCTGACGCTGGTCGTGACCAATCTGTCCGGCTGCTCGGCCAGCAACACGGCCAATGTGACCATCAACCCGTCGCCGGCCACGCCGACCATCACGACTCCGGCCCAGGTCTGCGCGAATTCGACCGGAAACTCCGCCTCCGGTCCTGCCGGCGCGACGAGTTATGCCTGGTCGATCGTCAACGGCACGATCACCTCGGCCACCAACATCCAGACCATCACCTACACGGCCGGCGCTTCCGGCACGGTCGACCTCACGCTGGTCGTCACGAACGGCTCGGGTTGCTCCGCGACGAACACGGTCAACGTGATCATCAATGCCAACCCGGCCACGCCGACGATCACGCCGACGCCCGCTCAGGTTTGTGCCAATTCCACCGGCAACACCGCCGCCGGTCCGGCCGGTGCGACGAGCTATGCGTGGTCCATCACCAACGGCACGATCACCTCGGCCACCAACATCCAGACCATTACCTACACCGCCGGCGCCTCCGGTACGGTGGGTCTCACGCTCGTTGTGACCAACGCCTCCGGCTGCTCGGCCAGCGCCACGAACAACGTCACCATCAACGCCAACCCGGCCACGCCGACCATCTCGCCGAGTCCGGCCCAGGTCTGCGCCAACTCCACCGGCAACACCGCCGCCGGTCCTGCCGGTGCGACCAGCTATGCGTGGTCGATCGTCAACGGCACGATCACTTCGGCCACCAACATCCAGACCATCACCTACACCGCCGGCGCGTCCGGCACGGTCGACCTGACGCTCGTTGTGACCAACGCCTCCGGCTGCTCGGCCAGCGCCACGTCGAACGTCACGATCAACGCCAACCCGGCCACGCCGACCATCTCGCCGAGTCCGGCCCAGGTCTGCGCCAACTCCACCGGTAACACCGCCGCCGGTCCTGCCGGCGCGACAAGCTATGCGTGGTCGATCGTCAACGGCACGATCACCTCGGCCACCAACATCCAGACCATCACCTACACCGCCGGCGCTTCCGGCACGGTCGATCTGACGCTCGTTGTGACCAATCCTGCCGGTTGCTCGGCCAGCAACACCAACAACGTCATCATCAACGCCAACCCCGCCACGCCGACCATCACCACGCCGGCCAACGCCTGCGCGAATTCGACCGGCAACTCCGCCTCCGGCCCGGCCGGCGCGACGAGCTACGCTTGGTCGATCACCAACGGCACGATTACCTCAGCCACCAACATCCAGACCATCACCTACACCGCCGGCGCCTCCGGCACGGTCGGCCTCACGCTGGTCGTGACCAATCCGTCCGGCTGCTCGGCCAGCAACACGTCCAACGTGACCATCAACGCCAATCCGGCCACGCCGACTATCACGCCGAGTCCGGCCCAGGTCTGCGCCAATTCCACCGGCAACACCGCTTCCGGTCCGGCCGGCGCGACCAGCTACGCCTGGTCGATCGTCAACGGCACCATCACCTCGGCCACGAATATTCAGACCATCACCTACACCGCCGGTCCTTCCGGCACGGTCGACCTGACCCTCGTGGTGAGCAACGGCGCCGGCTGCTCGGCCAGCGCCACGAACAACGTCATCATTAACGCCAACCCGGCCACGCCTTCCATCACCACTCCGGCCAGCACCTGCGCCAACTCGACAGGCAACTCCGCCTCGGGTCCGGCTGGCGCCACGAGCTACGCCTGGTCCATCACCAACGGCACGATCACCTCGGCCACCAACATCCAGACCATCACCTACACCGCCGGCGCCTCCGGCACGGTCGGTCTCACGCTCGTCGTGACCAATGCTTCCGGCTGCTCGGCGACCGGTACGTCCAACGTCACCATCAACGCCAACCCGGCCACCCCCTCCATCACGACACCCGCCAGCACCTGCGCCAACTCGACCGGCAACTCCGCCTCCGGCCCGGCCGGCGCGACGAGCTACGCGTGGTCCATCACCAACGGCACCATCACCTCGGCCACGAATATCCAGACCATCACCTACACCGCCGGCGCCTCCGGCACGGTCGGCCTCACGCTCGTCGTGACTAATGCTTCCGGCTGCTCGGCGACCGGTACGTCCAACGTCACTATCAACGCCAACCCGGCCACGCCGGCCATCACGACACCAGCCAGCACCTGCGCCAACTCGACAGGCAACTCCGCCTCCGGCCCGGCCGGCGCGACGAGCTACGCCTGGTCGATCACCAACGGCACGATTACCTCAGCCACTAACATCCAGACCATCACCTACACCGCCGGCGCCTCCGGCACGGTCGGTCTCACGCTCGTTGTGACCAACGCCTCCGGCTGCTCGGCGACCGGCACGGCCAACGTCACCATCAACGCCAACCCGGCCACGCCGGCCATCACGACACCGGCCAGCACCTGCGCCAACTCGACCGGCAACTCCGCCTCCGGCCCGGCCGGTGCAACCAGCTACGCCTGGTCGATCGTCAACGGCACGATCACCTCGGCCACCAACATTCAGACCATCACCTACACCGCCGGAGCTTCCGGCACGGTCGATCTCACTCTGGTCGTGACCAACGCCTCCGGCTGCTCGGCGACCGGCACGGCCAACGTCACCATCAACGCCAACCCGGCCACGCCGGCCATCACGACTCCGGCCAGCACCTGCGCCAACTCGACCGGCAACTCCGCCTCCGGCCCGGCCGGCGCGACGAGCTACGCGTGGTCGATCACCAACGGCACGATTACCTCGGCCACCAACATCCAGACCATCACCTACACCGCCGGCGCCTCCGGCACGGTCGGTCTCACCCTCGTTGTGACCAACGCCTCCGGCTGCTCGGCGACCGGCACGTCCAACGTCACCATCAACGCCAACCCGGCTGCTCCGGTCATCACCCCGACGCCGGCGACGCTCTGCCCGAGCTCGACCGGCAACACCGCCTCCGGTCCAGCCGGCGCGACGAGCTATTCCTGGTCGATCGTCAACGGCACCATCACCTCGGCCACCAACATCCAGACCATCACCTACACTGCCGGCGCCTCCGGCACGACCGATCTGACTCTGGTCGTGACCAATGCCGCCGGCTGCTCCGCCACCAGCACGGCCAACGTACCCAACAGCAACGTCGCCCCGTCGGTGACCACCCACCCGCTCACCCAGAGCGTGCTGGTAGGCACCAGCGTCACCTTCACCGCCGCGGCCAGCGGTACTCCGACACCGACCGTGCAGTGGCAGGTCTCCACCGGTGGACCGTTCAGCGACATCAGCGGCGAGACCAACACCAGCCTCACCTTCACCACGCAGCTATCGCAGAGCGGCAATCAGTACCGCGCGGTCTTCACGAACGCCTGCGGTACTGCCACCACCAACGCGGCCACCCTCACGGTGACCTGCCCGACCATCACCGTCACGCGAAACCCGAGCAATCCGTTCCCGAACGGCGTGTACAACACCGCGTACAACCAGAGCTTCACCGCGACCGGCGGGACGGGCCCCTACACCTTCGCCCAGACCGGCGGAACGTTCCCGACGGGACTCAACCTCGCTTCGAACGGCGCCATCACTGGTACGCCGACGGCAACCGGTGTGTTCAATTTCAACGTCACCGCCACCGACACAGCGACCGGTTGCACCAGCGCCTCGACGGCGTTCGCCATCTCCATCGCTCCGTCGGCCGTCAATGACAACTACGCCGCAAACAACATCATCGACAACGTGCAGTTCGTCATCACCGGCGGCACGACCACCAGCCCGGCCACTCCGTTCGTCGGCGCGACCGGCAACATCCTGACGAACGATTCCTCCGACGCGCCCAAGACCGCCACGGCAGGAACGTTCGCCACGACCGGCGGCGGAAGCGTCACCATCGCCGCGGACGGAACCTTCATCTACACGCCGGGCGTCCACGCCGGGGCCATCACCAGCGACACCTTCACCTACACCGTCGTCAGCAGCGGCGTGACCTCCACTTCCGCCACCGTCACCCTGACCCTCGCCAACCGCGTCTGGTTCGTGAAGAACAACGGCGCGGCAGGCAACGGCCAGTCGCAGTCGCCGTTCAACACCCTCGCGGCCGCGCAGACCGCCTCGGCCGCCGGCGACATCATTTATGTCTACAACGGCGACGGCTTGACCACCGGCCAGACCGCCGGCATCACGCTCAAGAACAATCAGCAGCTCATCGGCGAAGGTGTGGCGCTGGTCGTCAACACCGTCACTCTCAAGGCTGCGGGCACCAAGCCGCTGATCACCAACACCGCCGGCGACGGCGTGACGCTCGCGAACGGCAACACGCTCAAAGGCTTCACTGTCACGGGGACGAGCTCCAACGGCATCAACGGCACGAACACGAACGGCCTGACGGTCGACACGGTGACCGCCACGGCCGCCGGCGCCGGGGCCTCGTCGCTCGTGCTGACGACGCCGAGCAACAACGTCACGATCACGAACACGACGCTCAGCAACTCGCCGCTCTGCCTGACCATCAACGGCGGCACGGCGAACTTCGCCATGAACAACACGAACACGATCACGGCCAACGCCGGCCAGCGAAGCATCAACTTCGCGAACCTCGGCGCGACGTCGGTGACGGCCATCGGCGCCGCCATTACCGATAACGGCGTCGGCATGGCCGTTACCAACAGCGTCAACGGCGCCGCGATCAGCTTCACCGGCACGCAGACGCTCGGTACGACGACGAACGCCGCCGTCACCCTCGGCACGAACGGCGCCACTTCGGTCATCACGTTCAGCGGCACGCTGGCCATCACCACCTCGACCGGAACCGGCTTCAGCGCAACCGGCGGCGGCACGCTGAACGTCACCGGCACGGCGAACATCACCACCGGCGCCGCGGCGAGCGGTCTGAGCCTCAGCGGCATGACCCTCACTGCTTCGGGAGTTACCTTCAACAGCGTTAACACCACCGGAGCGACTACCGGTGTGGCCCTCGCCACGTTGACCGGCGGCACTGTCACGATCAACGGCGGCACGATCAGCGGCGGTACGACCGGCATCTCGCTCCAGGGCCCGGCGACGAACCTCTCTCTCGCCGGTGTCACGATCACCGGCTCGACCACGGCCATCGCGAACACCACAAACTTCGGCACGCTGACCATCGGAGCCAGCGTCAGTGTCTCCGGCGTCACAGCCCTCAACCTCACTACTGGAGCCCTCAACGGAACCTTCGCCAGTCTCAGCTCGACCGGCGGCACCAATGGAGTCGCTCTGACCAGCATCGGGGGAACCGGCTGGACGGCGACGACAGGCAGCCTCTTCGGTTCAACCGGCGCGGCGTTCAAGGTCGACGGTGGCAGCGCCAACATGACGTATGGCGGCGCCATCCGGTCAACCGGGTTCCTGGTGGATATCGGGGCAACCACGGGCCGGAGCGGCGGCACGATTACCTTCTCCACGGGAACGATCGGCGGCACCGGCGCGCAGTCGGGAACCGGCATTCGCATTCAGAACTCGACTGGAACCAGCACCTTCACCTTCAGCGGGAGTCAAACTCTCGGCAACTCCGGAAACCGAATCGCCAGTACCGCCGTCACGCTGGCTGGAAACAACTCCACCACCGTATTCAACTTCAGCGGCACGCTCGCGATCAACAGCACGGGCGTGACGGCATTCACCGCCACCGGACCCACCGGCGGCACGATCAACTTCTCCGGCACTGACTCCATCGATGCCGCCACCGGCTCTGCTCTCGTGCTGAACGGTGTGGCTCTCGGCGCTGGTACGCTGAGCAGCGTAACGTCGACGGGCGGCGTCAACGGCATCTCCCTGACCACGGTCACCGGCGGCACGCTGACCATCAGTGGCGGTTCGCTTTCCGGGAACACCGGTGCCGCGTTCCTCGTCAGCGCTGGAAGTCCAACCGTCAGCTACGCCGGTACGATCACGCAGAACACGGCCGGTCAGCGAGCGGTCGACATCCAGAATATGACCGGCGGATCGGTCACACTCTCCGGCGCGATCGGCAGCAACGGCGGGTCGGGCGTCTTCCTCAATGCCGACAACGGCGCGACGATCAACGTCTCCGGTGCCATGACTCTGAGTACGGGCACAGCCAACGCCTTCACGGCGACGGGCGGAGCCACGATGACGGTCAACGTCACCAGCGCGAGCAACAGCATTACGACCAGCTCGGGTGCCGGCATCACCTGGAGCGGTGGCGTGGTGGGTTCATCGACCGAGACCTTCAACACGATCACGGCCACGACCTCCGGCGTCGCGATGAGTGTTGCGAGCAGTGGAGCCACGAACTTCACCGTCGGTACGGTTTCGTCGCAGACCGGCACGGCGGTGAGCATCGCCACCGCCACTGGCGACTTCATCTTCACCAAGATCAGCTCCAACGGCGCGGCCAAGGGCATCACGGTTACCGCGCTGACCGGCGGAGGCAGTTTCACCGTCAACGGCACGGGCGGTCTCTGCGACTCGACGCACGTCTCTGGCACCGACTGCACCGGCGGCTCGATCCTCGGCGGCACGACGCGCGGCGGCGAGTTCACCAACGTGGCCGCTCTGACGCTCAACAACATGTACTTCAAGGGCAACGGCACGACGGCAGTGGCCTGCGGAGATGATGTCACCGGCGGCACGAATACAACCTGCAACGCCGGCCTCTACATGGTCACTGTGACCGCCCCCAGCCTCACCAAGATTTACGTCGACGGTACGGGCGGATCGAATAACAGCGGCGTCGTCGGCAACGCAGTTAGTGCAATGACGGTCAGCACCCTCGAGATCGCGAACTTCACCAACGCGGCCAAGACTCCCTTCAACTTCCAGAACCTGACCGGTACCACCGGCATCACCGGACTCAACGTCCACAACAACAGCGGCCTGCACACCGTGATGATCACCAACAACACCGGCACGGCCAACGTCACCCTGACCAGTCCGACCATCAGCAGCAACAGCGGCACGGGCAACCCCGACAGTCTCCAGGTCAACTCGTACACCGCCGGAACGACGCTGAACGTCACTGCGACGAACGTGAACATCACCGCGAGCTCGGCCAACACCGGCAACGGCGTCATGTTCCAGGCCAACACAGGCTCCACCATGACCAGCATTCTCAATGGCGGCGTCGTGACGGGGACCAACGGCCTCCTGATGCAGGAGACGGGTACCAACACCACGTTCACCTTCACCGTCACCGGGCTGACGAATGTCACCACGCACAACCTCGGCTCGAACGCCATTACTGTCGGTAAGGCCAACGGCACCAACGCCACCTTCAACGGCACGGTCACGAACAACACCATCACCAGCGCCCTCTGCGGCGGCGGCTGCGCCGGCATCAAAGTCGGATCCTTCGGCGTGAGCGGCGCCTCCACGGTCAACGTCTCCAACAACGACATCTCCGGTGTCGACGCCCAGGGCATCTGGATCGTCGGCGGCCAAGGAGGCAGCTCCCTGACGATGACGGTCCACGGTAACAACGTCCACAATCCGGCGCTGACGGCGGGCGTCAACACTTCCTACGGCATCGACATCTACCCCGGCACGCAGGCGGGCGATGCGGTCTGCTTCGCCGGCGACATCGGCGACATGACCGCCGCGCACACCGTTCCGGCGAACCGCAACACGATCACCGGCGCGTGGCAGAGCGGCGGCAATCCTATGGAGGTGCTGATCTTCAACAGCAGCACCTTCAAGCTGCTCAACTATCCGAACTCGAACACCAACGACGCGAACGCCGCCGCCTGGGTGAAGGCCAGCCAGACCGGATTCAATGTCGATGCCGCCCACCTCGGGACCAACCAGTTCACCGCCGGAGCTTCCTGCCCCTGATGAGAAGTCGCAGTACCAGTACAGCGGCCCATGGGATGCGCCTCACGCCGGTGAGGCGCATCTGAGTTCCAGAAGAGAGAGAGAAAAACGAAAAGGAGGTAGTCGTATGGGTACACCTTTCATGTCAGAGATGCGCATCATGTCCTTCAACTTTGCTCCCAAAGGTTGGGCTCAATGCAACGGGCAGTTTCTCCCCATCAATCAGAACCAGGCGCTGTTTTCCCTTCTCGGCACGATGTACGGAGGCAACGGACAGACGACGTTCGCCCTGCCGGACATGCGCGGCAAAGCTCCCATTTCCATGGGAGGCGGGTTCACCGAGGGCCAGGTCGGTGGCCAGGAATCGCACACAGTCACGATGTCCGAGATGCCTGCCCACAACCACTTCCTGCAGGCCAACCTCCTGCCCAATCCGGCCGACTCGGCAATCCCCAGTCCTAACCTCCTCGGCACGCTGACGACGCCGATCTACGGCCCGCTGAATTCCGCCACCACCCTCGCTCCGGCGTCGGTCACCAACGTGGGTGGATCGCAGCCGCACCAGAATATGCAGCCGTACATCGTTCTCAACTTCTGTATCGCGCTGCAGGGCGCTTTCCCCTCGCAAAACTAAGGAGGATGACGAAATGAGCAGTCCATATGTTGGCGAAATCCGCATGTTCGGTGGCAGCTTCGCGCCCGCGGGCTGGGCAATGTGCTCGGGTCAGTTGATGCCGATCTCCCAGAACGACACACTCTTCAACCTCATCGGCACCACCTACGGCGGCGATGGTCAGGAAACCTTTGGCATTCCCGACGTCCAGGGGCGCCTCCCCATCCATCAGGGAACCAATCCGCAGACGGGTACGACCTACCAGATCGGGGAGATGGCCGGCGTGGAGCAGGTCACGCTCTCGACGCAACAGATTCCGCAGCACACCCACGCCCTTGTGGCCTCGACGAGCGGCGGAACGACGGGCGTCCCCACGGACAACGTCCTCGCCTCGAATCTTCAGGTTTCGCTCTACTCGCAGTTTCCGCCGTCGAACAACATGAACGCGAACGCCATCACAAGCGTGGGCGGCAGCCAGCCGCACGAGAACATGATGCCATTCCTGGTCATCACGTTCATCATTTCGCTCTTCGGCATCTTTCCGACGCAGAACTAGAGAAGGGAGAATCAAGAAATGTCTTCACCATTTGTGGCAGAGATCCGCATGTGGGCCTGCAACTTCGCGCCCACCGGCTGGGCGTTTTGCGCCGGCCAGTTGCTTCCCATCTCCCAGAACACAGCCCTCTTCTCGCTGCTCGGGACGTTCTACGGCGGCGACGGAAAGTCGACCTTCGCCCTTCCCAATCTGGAAGGCAGCGCGCCGATGAACCAGGGGCAGAGCTCCACTGGCACCCAATACTTCATCGGAGAGCAGAGCGGCGTCGAGTTCGTGACGCTCATCCAGAGCGAGATGCCGATCCATAACCACTTCCTCGTCGGTCACAACGCTCACTCGGGTGCGAACCCGTCGCCGGCACCCGATCAGGCCCTCAGCAAGTCGGCCGGCGGCGCCGCGTACACTGCGCAGTCGGCCAACCTGACGCAGATGAACTTCCAGGCCCTGGCCATTGCCGGCGGCTCGCTTCCCCACAACAACATGCAGCCTTACCTCACGGTCAACTTCTGCATCGCCCTGCAGGGCGTCTTCCCGCCCCGCGGCTAACGCGTTCGTCCTTCCGGTGCGGGGCCTTGCCGGCCCCGCACTCTTTCACCTCATGGATAATCCGGCCGACTCGATCCAACTCCGTCCGAAACGCGACGACGACCGTCCCTTTCTGGCGATGCTGTACGCCAGCACGCGGCAGCAGGAGATGGACATGGTCGATTGGAGCGACGAGCAGAAGCGCGCCTTCCTTCAGTGGCAGTTCGATGCCCAGACCGCCCACTACGACCAGCAGTACGGCGGCGCCGACTTCCTCATCATCGAGCAGAACGGCGTTCCCATCGGCCGCATCTACATCGACCGCCGGGAGGACGAGATCGAGGTCATCGACATCGCCCTGCTCCCCGAGTGCCGTGGCGCCGGCCTCGGCTCACGCCTGCTGCACGAAGTGCTGCGCGAGGCGAAGCAGAGCGGCAGGCGGGTGATGATCTATGTGGAGAATTTCAATCCGGCCCGCCGCCTCTACGACCGCCTCGGCTTCCAGCACGTCGACACGAACGGCGTCTACCACATCATGAAGTGGCCGGCCCTCGGCGCCTGATCAGGCGAAGACCGCCTCGTACTCCGTCCCTTCCTCGTCGCGTCCGACCGGCACGATGAAGAGGTTCGGCAGCTCGACGTTGTCGCTGCGCAAGTCGTACATCCTCTGCGGAAGGATTGGCTCGCGCGGCCCGAGAAAGTAGATCGCGAACGGCAGCCGCTTCATCTGCTTTGCTCCTCGCGCCGAGCGCCTCGGCAACTCGAACGGCACCGCCTCGGTCAGCTTCATCTCCACCGTGTTGCCGTCGTCAAGGGTGACCTGAAACAACGTCCCCACAAGCGGCTGCGCCGTCTCCAGGGTGATTTCGCCGAGGTCCATCTGCGCTCTCTCCATAGAACGCGTTTTAGCACACTCATCGGTGCCACGAAACGATTGCGATGCCTTGCCTGAATGGACGAGTGGGGCTTCCCACCGGAACTTTGTGAATAACAAGCAAGCGTGGGCTCGCGTGGGCCTCGTTTCGACGTTCTCCTTGTCCCCACGCTGCGGAGCTTGGCGAAGTGACATCGCAGCCTCTAGCAAGAACTCCTTACACCGATGCTTCATCTAATTCGATGCCTGGTCGCTCCGTGGATTGAATTACAGGAGACTCCTCGGCCCTTCTTTTTTGCAGAACTCTTGTCTGGGTCTGCGCAGCGGGTCCTGCGGGAGAACGCTGATCACCCGGGTGGGGCTGGAGCTACGGGTGCCTCAGGATCGGCAGGGCCGTTTCAGCACGCAACTGTTCGAGAGGTACCAGCGGAGCGGGAGAAAGCGTTGGTGTCGGCTCTGGCGGAGATGTACGTGCAAGGCGTCTCGACGCGGAAGGGCAAAGCAATCACGGAGGAGCTCTGTGGCCACTCGTTCAGTGCGAGCTTGATCAGCGACATCAACAACGCTCGACGAGCAACTGGCGCAGTTCGCCTCGCGGCGAATGGACGAGGAGTACCCGTATCTGCGTCCTGGACGCACGGTACGAGCGCGTTCGCGAGAATGGAACGATCCACAAGCGCGCGGTGCTGGTAGCGATTGGGATCAACTCGGATGGAAGACGGTGCGTGCTGGGAGTGGATCTGGGGAACCGCGAGAGTGTCAGTAGCTGGAAAGAGTTCCTGCTCGGGCTTCGGACTCGTGGGCTGACGGGCGTGAGGCTGGAGAAGTTTTGCATCAACGTCGGGCCGTTGCCTTGATCACTCCTTCAGGTGCGGCAGGTCGAATGGGAATCGATCTGGAGACTTCTTTGGAGGGAGAGATGTTCTCGATCCCGCCGAGTTTCCTACGTCAGGCAGAGTCAGCGCGCGAGCTTTGCTGATTTGTTAGGGGGGAAGTCCGCTCGGAGCCGCAGTTGGATGCGGGCCTCCAGAGAGGCCCGCATCCGGAGTGGTTACGGGCAGCTCGTACCGTTGACGAACTGATTCGGTCCGAGGTGGAACGTGTCAGCGCCTGTTGCACTGTTGCTGGCTGTGATCCACAAGGCGGCGGCCGCGTCGCCGGTCGCAGGGAGGTTCAGCAGCTTGAACGAGCTGTTGTTGAAGATCCCGGCTTCGATCGGGTTCCCACCGCTCTGCCACAAACCGGTGATCAGATTGCGGTTCGCAGGAACTGTGTGCGTCGTACTCATATCGCCGAGGTTCGCGAAGAAGCAGGGGGCGTCGCCGCTCGACGTTCCCGCGATGAGGTCGATCGCGTAAGAGAAGTTGTCCGGGTCCGGATCGTGGATGGTGTTGCCCTGGATGGTCACGTTCAGGGAGCTGCTGCCCTGGCCCGCGGTTGCCGCGATGGCGGAGGCGTCGACGCCGGAGATATTGTTTCCCGAGACGTTGACGACAGACGTGCCGCTGGCGCCGAACGAGCCGATGGTGATGCCGTTGCAGCCGCCGCCGCACAGCGCACTGGTGATCGTGTTGTTCGTGATGGTGCCGTTGACTGTACCGTTGATCCCGTTGGCCTTGCCGGCGGTGATGGCGTTCGAACCGAAGGCATGCGTGGTAACCGCCGTCAAGCCGGTGACCGTGTATGTGAACGAGGTGTTGTTGCCGGTCGACTGCATGAGAATTCCGTTCGTCCCAGTCACCGTACCGCCACTGAGGATGGCCGTCATCGTCGAACCGCTGCTGGCCTGGAACGAAACGCCGTTGCCCGGAACGTTGTTGATGGTGACCCCGGTTGCGGTGATGTTCAGCGTCGTGCCGGCGAGATACGAGTCGACCTGGACACCGTCGGTCACTCCGGTTGACGTCTGGATTATCGGGTTGGTGAAGGTGATGTTGGCCGTCCCCGTATTGTTGGTGATGAAGACGTTGTGCGCGCCGTTGTTGTTGTGGACCTTCGCCGCAGTCACGCCCACCGTCCCGGTGAGGTTTTGGAAGAGCATGGCAGTCTTGGTGCTGCCGCCGAAGTTCGCGATCTCGGTGTTGCTCATCGTCAGGCCGTTGACCGCGTTGCCGTTGAGGCCCATGTCTGCCGAGCCGCCGGTTCCATCGAGGTAGAGGCGATCGAGCGTGGCAGCCGAGGCGCCGCTGAGGTAAAGGGCCGCGTTGCATGTCAGGTTCGAGCCGGCGTTGACGTCACCGAAGCAGGTAGCGCCCGAATTCGTCGTCCCGTCGCCCTTGAAGTACATGTTCTTGAGCGTGACGTTTGCGGCATTCGTGAACTCGGCGCCGCGCAGTGAGCTGCCCTGGATCGTGCCGCCCGTGCAGTCACCAGCGCCGATGTGAGTCGAGTCGCACAGGCCGCCCGTGCCGTTGACGGTGAAGCTGCCCGCGCCAGTCAGGCCGCTCACGGTGATGCCCTTCGCCGCACCGTTGGAGCTGATCTTCGTGAAGGTGAATGCGCCGGTCGCGGTGGTGATACCGACCGCTTTACCGGTCGTGGATGAGACGGTGGCGAACGAGAAGTTCGTCGCGCCGCTCGTGGCGATCGTCACGGCGTCGCCCGAGGTCGTCGAGACGTTGCCGAACGCGAGGGTCGAAGCACTGGTCGAGCTGGTGAAGTGGACGGCAGACGTGCCGCTGCCGGCGGTGCTGGTGATGTCCAGATCCTTCACGAACAGGCCGCTCTTCGACGACGCGATCAGCGTGTCGCCGGAGTTGTTGCTCATGTTGAAGCCGCCGACGGCGGAGTTGTTGTTGAGCGTGATCGGCGAATTGCTGATCGTCGGGCGGGCCTGATTCACGAGCGGCCGCGGCGCCAGCGTTCCCTGCGCCGGAGCGACGATGCCGAAGAATACGTCGAAGCTCGGCGCGATGATGCCCTGGCCGATGATCGACCCGCCCGTGTTGAGCGTGATCGGTCCTCCATTTGTATGCGTGGCAGCGTCGCTGATGAAGATGTACGCGTTGGCTCCGCCGAAGGCCACCGCCGTCGTCAGCGTGCACTCGTTGCCGAGCGTGCAGTTGCCAGTGCCGCCTGACTTGACGAAGTAGATGGCCGGACCGGCCACGTTGAACGACACCGTCACGTAGGCACTATTCGCGCCCGGAGCCGGGTTGCCGTTGTCGGTGACGCGGTACTGGAACGAGGCCGTTCCGCCAGCCGACTGCGGCGTCGGCGTGAAGGTGAAGCTGCCGTTGGCGTTGAGCGTGACCGAGCCGTTGACGAGGTTGATCGGCGTCGTGTCGACAGTGACGGTCGTTCCCGCCTCGACGTCCGTGCCGTTCAACTTGCCGGCCGGGTAGGTGATGGGGATACCTGCCTGCGCCGGAAGTCCGCTGAATGCGGTCGCGGTCGGCGGATCGTTGACCGCGGTCACGTTGATGGTGCTGCTGACGGTGTTGCTCGCGTCCGTGCCGTCAGTCACCTGGAAGACCACCGTGCGCGATGCCGTGGTCGGATCATCCGAGGTATTCGTGTACTTCACGTTGCGCAGCGCGGTCTGGTAATTCGCGACCGAGGACGTGCCGCTGAGAGTCATCGTGCCGGTGCCGGAGTTGAAGCTGCCGGTGATTCCGCCGAACGGCGTGAAGGAGAGGACGTCCTGCGCGCTGTTGTAGCCGCTGGTGATCTGCACCGTCGCGCCGGTCAGGTTCGGTGAATCGCTGTCGCTGACCGTGATGACCGAGTTGACGACCGTAGCCGGATCGTTCTCTGTGTAGGTGATCGTCGATCCGTTCGCGAGGACCGGAGCGTCGTTGACGGAAACCACGTTGATCGTCGACGTGACCGGAGCGCTGAGGTTGTTCACGCCGGCGCCGTCATCGACCTGCCAGGTGACCGTCCGCTGCAGCGTCGACGGGCTGCCCGAGGTGTTGCTGTAGGTAACGCTGCGAAGCGCGGCCTGGTAGTTGGCGACCGTATCGGTGCCGGTCAGCGTGAGCACGCCGGTTCCGCTGTTGAACGTACCGGTGATGTTCGCCGTGTTCGTGAATCCGAGGACGTCCTGGCCGCTGGCGTAGTTGCCGCTGATCGTGACCGTCGCCCCCACGAGGTTCGGCGAATCGTCGTCGGAGATCGTGATCGAGTTGTCGATCACGGTGGCCGGATCGCCTTCGGTGAATGTCAGCGTGCCGCCAGCCGTGACCACCGGCGCGTCGTTGACCGGCGTGACGGTGATGGTGACGGTGGCGATGTTGGAGTTCAGCGAGCCGTCGTTCGCGCGATAGGTGAAGACGTCCGAGGTCGTCTCGCTGCCGTCGTGAACGTAGGTGAACGAGCCGTCCGCGTTGAGCGCGAACGATGCGGCATGCGAGGGACCGCTCACGAGAACCGCGGTGAGCGTCGGCGAGTCGGCGTCGGTGTCGTTGCCGAGTACGCCCGGTGCGGCTGGGTTGAGCGTGCCGCCTTCGTTGACTCCGTAGGCGTCGTTGAACGCGACCGGCGCGTCATTCACCGGTGAGATGGTGATCGTGACAGTGGCGATATTCGAGTTCAGCGAGCCGTCGTTCGCGCGGTACGTGAACGAGTCGGTGGTCGTTTCGCTGCCGTCGTGGACGTACGTGAACGAGCCGTCCGCGTTGAGCACGAACGACGACGCGTGCGCCGGTCCGCTGACCAGTGCTGCTGTCAGTGTGGGCGAATCGGAATCGGTGTCATTTCCGAGCACACCCGGAGCCGGCGTGTTCAGCGTCCCGCCCTCGGCGACCGAGTACGCATCGTTCGCGGCCACCGGCGCGTCGTTGACCGGTGTGATGGTGATGCTGACCGTGGCGACGTTCGAGTTCAGAGATCCGTCGTTCGCCATGTACGTGAAGCTGTCGGTCAGCGTCTCGCTGCCGTCGTGGACGTATGTGAAGGAACCGTCCGCATTCAGCGCGAACGAAGACGCGTGCGCCGGTCCGGAGACGAGCACCGCGGTCAGAGTCGGCGAATCGACGTCCGTGTCGTTCGCCAGCACGCCCGGCGAGGCGATGTTCAGCGTGCCGCCTTCCGGCACGTTGTACGGACCGTCGTTGACCGCGACCGGCGCGTCATTGACTGGGGTGACGGTGATGTTGACCGTGGCGACGTTCGAGTTCAGCGAGCCGTCGTTCGCGCGATACGTGAACGAATCGCTGGTCGTCTCGCTGCCGTCATGCACATACGTGAACGAGCCGTTCGCATTCAGAGCGAACGATGAGGCGTGCGACGGTCCGGAGACCAGCACCGCGGTCAGCGTCGGTGAATCGGCGTCGGTGTCATTCCCGAGCACGCCCGGTGCGGACTGATTCAGCGTTCCGCCCTCGGCGACGCTGTACGTGTCGTTGTTCGCGACCGGCGCATCATTGACCGGCGTGATGGTGATGTTGACCGTGGCGACGTTCGACAAGAGGGAACCGTCGCTGGCCTGGTAAGTGAAGCTGTCCGAGGTCGTCTCGCTGCCGTCGTGAATGTAGGTGTACGAGCCGTTCGGATTCAGCGTGAAGGATGATGCGTGCGCCGGGCCGGTCACCAGGACGGCGGTGAGAGTCGGCGAGTCCGGATCGGTGTCATTCGCCAGCACGCCCGGCGCGGCGACGTTGAGCGTGCCGCCCTCGGCGACCGTGGCGGTATCGTTGTTCGCGATCGGTGCGTCGTTCACCGGCGTAATGGTGATGTTGACCGTGGCCACGTTGGAGTCGAGCGAGCCGTCGTTGGCCTTGTAGGTAAACGAGTCGCTCGTCGATTCGCCGCCGTTGTGCACGTATGTGAACGAACCGTCGGCGTTGAAGGTGAAGGACGAGGCGTGGGCCGGACCGCTGACGAGGATGGCCGTGAGAGTAGGCGAATCGGGATCGGTATCGTTGGCCAGCACGCCGGGAGGGGGTACGTTCAGCGTGCCGCCCTCGGCGACGGTGTAGGTGTCGTTATTCGCCGTGGGAGGGGTGTTGCAATTGGGCAGCGTCACGCCTGCCGGAAGCGACGGCGCGGCCGGGGAGCACGTCTGTGCCGTCGTCGGGAAAACGCCGACTGCGCTGCCGTTCGTCGGGAAGGACGTGCCGGAGGTCGACAGCGTCGTGCAGTAGGTGAGGGAGATCGTCCCCTGTTGTGCGACGGGAACACCGGCCGTGCTGCCGACCGGGCGCACATCGCCCACGCCGGCCTGCCAAAGGAGCGCGCCCGAGTACGAGCGGACGGCGATGTGGCCACCGGCGCGATGTCCACCGCCCGATCCGCCGGAAGCGTCGAGCGTGGCGCCGTTGAGCGTCACGTCGTTCTTCGCGGAGACGTTGATGTTGCCGCCGCGGTCCTCGTTCTGGTTGCCGGTGGTCTGGAAGGCGTTACCGCTCGCCGTGATCGTGGCGCTCGTGGAAATGGCGTTGATCGTGCCGCTGTCATCGTTGCCCGAGCTCCCGCCGTTCGAGGAAACGGAGAAGAGGGTCGAGCTTGTCGGCGGTCCGATGACGATGATGGCGTTCTTGGCGAAAAGATCGACGTGGTAGCCGGTGGCGCTTTCATTGATCGCACTTGCGCGGATGCAGCCGCGGTGCGCGCCGTCGACGCCGGCCAGCGTGCTGCTGTCGACAGTGATGGTGGTTCCGCTACGGATGATGACTGCCGGGCCGGCGTTTTTCTTGGCCAGAGAGGCGACGAGGCCGTTCACCTGCACGTTGCAGCCTTCGAGGATCACCGGGCTGCTGCCCGGATCCGTACCCTGGGAGGCGATAATCGCACTCGAGTTGATGATCAGTCCTGGTTCGGTGTGCGTGAGCGCCTTGATCGTGATCGCGCCGCCGACGACATGTCCGCCGCCGCCGCTGATGATGGCGCCGGTGTAGATCGTCGAGGTCGATAACGCTCGCGTCGCGCCGGCCAGAATGGATCCGTTCACCGTCACCAGTCCACCGCCGGTGATCGAGATCGCCCCTGCATTGGAATCCTTCGCGGCGGAGCTGATGATCGAGCCCGCGTCCTGCGTAAAGAACCCGCCGGCGACGAAGACAATGTTGCCGCCATGCGCCGGATTGCCGTCGTTCGTCTTCGCGCTCGAGACGAGTGCGCCGGGAGTCGACGACGCCGTTCCCTGAACGCTCACGTTTCCGCCGACGTTGAACGTGATGTTGCCGCCGTTGCCGGAGCTGCTCCGGTTCTCGGCAAAGATCGCGCTCCCCGGTGCGAGCACGAGATTGCCGCTGACGGCAAACTGCATGGCGCATGCGCTGTTGGAGCCTGGTCCATCGTCATTGCAATTGATCGTGCCGAGCACGGTCAGATTGCTGTTGACGGTGAACACGCCGTTGACGGTGTGATCGTCGTCCTGCGCCGACCCATCGAGAGATGAGAAGTTTGTTGTTCCGCTGACGGTCACGTCGGCCGCGACCGGAAGCGCAGCAATGAGCAAAAGGACGAACAGGAAAAATACGAGCAGTCGCGACTTCACGCTGTGAGTCATGAGAACCCCTTTCATTCGTTTGGGCGGAACGAACCGTGGACTATTTTGGGAACCTCTTGCCGAGGTTCGCGAATCATACTCCGAAGACGGAGAGTGTTCTATCCGTATCTGCGGAAAACGTTGGGCTCACCCTCGGAGCCATCGCAGCATGTGCGGATACGGGTCTACGCCTCTCACGACGGCATTTTTCGGCTCGACGGTCAGTCCCCAGACCTGCAGCATCGGCACGCCGACGTAGCGCTGTTCCAGAAAGTTTTCCAAAAGCGTCGGGCCGTTGCCGCTGATGACGTCCACATGAAAGGTCTCGGCAGGGTCGATGCCGAGATGCCGCGACGCCGCCCAGGTCCAGGCGATGGCCGAAACCTCTTCGGCCGGCGAGGTGTCGGCGGTTCCGTCCAGCGCGTTGCGGGCCGAGGGGGCGGTCAGCGCGATGTGCGCCGCTTCGTGGAGAAGGTCGGCCGGCTTGCACATAATCGTCTCGTCGATCAGCAGCGTTCCGTGCACGATGTCCATTCCGGGGACGAGGGTTTCGCGCGTCATCGTGCCTTCGTTGACTTCGATCCCGATGGAGCGGATGAAGTCGACGATCCGGCGAAGGGTCTCGTCCTGCGGCATTGCGCGACGATACTAAAATCTCGCGATGCGCGCGGCTGACTATCTCCACGAAGTTTCGGCCGCGCTCGATGACGGCTATCCCGCCGATTGCGTGACGCACGCCTGCCGGCTGACGGAGTTGTTGCTCGCAGAAGGAAAGAAGCCGTGGATCGCGCGCCTGCGTGACGTGCGACATGTCGACGCCGGAGTTTTCCACGGCCCGCTCACGCCAATTCGTCTGGCCGGCCGCAAAGGGCCGACGTGGACGACGCACTACGTCGCGTGTGACGGCGATCTTGTTTACGACCCGCTGACCGAAACTCCGATCGCAATCGACGGCTATTCAGTCGCCGCCTTCGGCCGCGACATTTCGATCGAACGTTTCCTCGACGAACCAACGACCGCGGAACTCAGCGAACGCAATGCGTTGCGCGCCGCGATGCGGTGACCAGTTTCAGCGGCGGAGGCGTTGGCGGAGTGCTTGCGCTTCCGGAAAATCGGGGCGGAGACGGAGCGCTTCTTCGTTGTTCTGTCGCGCTTGGTCGAGCTGGCCGGATTGGGCATCGGCGAGAGCGAGAGCGAAACGCGCCGATGGGTCGTTCGGAGCAAATCGCGAGGCCTGCGTCAGCGCGGCGACCGCATGCGCGGTGTCGCCGGTTGCAAGATCGGCCATCCCGAGGTCACGCCAAGCGGAGGCATCGGCAGGAGTGCGTGCGGCGGCGATGGTGAAGAAGCGCGCCGCATCCTCGCCGTCGCGAAGTTCCATCGCGATCCGGCCGAGACGGGACGCACGCTTCGCGGGGAGCGGCGCGGCATCGATCGAGGAAAGGAGCCGGCGATCGTCCTCGATCCGACCGGCGTGAAGGTACGCCTCCGCCAGCTCATCGGCCGCGGTCGCGCGCAACACCGGCTGTGCGATCGGCGCTCGCAGCACGTGCTCGAACGCATCGATCGCGCGCGCATCCTCGCCAGCCTGGTCGTACGCCAGCCCGGCGCGAAGGTAGAGACGAGCCGGATCGGCGTGATGCGGCGCCACGGCGGCGATGAATTGTGACGCTTCCTCGACGCGGTGATGGGAGATCAGGTAGACGGCCATGTTCGTCTCTTCGTACGAGCGTCCGCTGTCGAGTCCGAACGGCCAGAGCGTGACGCACGCCAGTGCTGCGGCCAACGCCACCGGCCAGACGCGCCGAATCTCGAAGATGCCTGCGGCGCAGACGGCAAAGGCGAGAAGCAGCGGCAGGCGATAGCGCGAGGCGACGAAGAACAGTGCCACCGACACCGCGTAGACGGGGATGAACGCCGCCCAGAGCCGGAACCGGCGATCGCGGATGCGGCTCATCGCCCCGGCGGCGCCGAGCGGCACGAGCAGCCACGGTCCGACGACGAGCAGCCGCAGCGGCGAATCGACATCCCTGCGGAAGAAGTCGTAGCTCGTGTTCAGAGCCAGATCGGTCTCATGGATCGTGTACGCGAGCTTGCGTGCGAAAAGGCGCAGCGCGTCCGCCGGATGCGCGCCGATCCAGCGGAACGCCTGGCCATAGAACCAGCGCGACACCTCGCCCGCAGAGAGCGGATGGCCGGCCGCGGCGGCGGCGACGCGTGCGGCGTCGACCGACTGCCCTGTGATCGTCGGGCGGATGCCGGGCACGGCGTGATAGGTCCCGTCGGCTTCGGCGTTGTTGCCGATGTAGAAATTGAGTCCTCCGTGCGTCGAGACGAGCACGAGCTCGTGCGCCACGGCGTAGTTGCGAAGCATCACCGGTGCGAGCAGAAGCGCGCAGCCGGCCGCGAAGGCCGCCGCCTGCCGCAAACGCCGTTGCACGAGCAGCAGCACACCCGACGCGGCCAGCCAGATCAACGCGTTCGGTCGATTGAGCGCGAAGAGCGCTGCGGCGGCTCCCGCGGCGGCGAAACGCAGTACCGCCTGATTTTTCTCCTGGTCGTCGGACTTCAGCGCGACCGTCAACGTCCAGAGCATCAGCGCGACGAGGAACGGATCGAGCGCCGACTGCAGGATCGTCACCTCGTCGAACGTCACCACCCCGGTGAACATCACGAGAGTCGCCGTCAGGAACGCGCCGCGCAATCCGAACCAGCGGCGTGCGGTGTCGAACAGCAGAACGACGCCGAGGCTGCCGAGAATGATCTGAGCGGCCGAGGCCAGGGCGACGGAGGCACCGGTCAGTTTCAGGAAGTAGAGATAGAGCGGCGACACGAAGTAGGCGACGGCCGGTGGTCCGTTCCGCGCCAGCGCGAGATAGACAGCGCCGTCCATATCGCCGGACGGTTGCAGAAGCGGATGCGCGTGAAGCGACGCCAGCACGGCCGCCTTGATCGAGAGCGCGACGAGAAAAACGACAATATGAGGAAGGTATCGGCGTTCCCTCCACGTCGTCGGCATCGCTACGTTATGGTACAGGCAGGCCCCGCAACGAGAGCGATGATGCGCCGTCGAAGTCGGCGCCGGCCTACAGCAATCCGGTTAACACCAGATCGGCGATCTGGTTCGCGCTGGCAGCGAGGTCGTACTCTTTCTCCGAAAGGATCCACGACGTCACCATCTCGTCGAGGATTCCGAAGACCGCTTTCGCGCCGAGCTGCGGGTGGATGGTGCGGCGGAAACTGCCGTCCGACTGCCCGTGCTCGATCATTTTGCGCAGCATGTTGAGGTAGTCGGCCACTTCCTGCTGCGAGAGAAGGCTCATGAATTTGAGACTGTGACGCAGCTCCACCTGCGCCACGATGGCCAGCGAGCGGTCGCGGCCGAGCGTCTCCAAATGATGCCGGATGGCAATCCGAATCCGCTCCTCGGGGCGGCGCACGTGCGCCAGCTCGCGCTCCAGCGACTGCAGGTAGTTGCGCGTGTGCTCGCGGAAAATCGTCACGAGCAGATCTTCCTTGCCGTCGAAGTAGAGGTAGATCGTCCCGTCCGCAACGCCGGCGGACTTGGCGATGTCCGAGACCTTGGCGTTGAAGTAACCGTTCAGCGCGAAGACTTCGATGGCGGCGCGAAGGATGCGTTCGCGCTTGGTCGTACCGCGTGCTGTCTCAGTCGGGGGAGGGAGCGTCGACGCTTGCCGGGCCATGTGAATGAATGCTCATTCAGTGGGAGGCGCGTTGTCAAGCGAGCCGTTCACGCAGCTCATCGATCAGCGCCTGATCGAACACATCGCGAACACGTCCATCGATGATCTCCATCACCGCGGCGCGATCGAGCGACGCGCTCAGGGGATAGATGTGCAGATGCAGATGCGGCGTGACGATGCCGAGTTTGAGCAGGATCGCGCGATCGGCACCGGTGGCCGCGAGCAACGCGCGCTCGGCGCGATGATGCACGGCCGCGAAATGCGCGTACTCGTCGATCGTCAAATCGCCAACATTCTCGACATGCACTTTCCAGACGACCATCGCATGCCCGCGAACGGCCCAATCGTCGTGCAGGATGACGAGCACGCGATCGTCCTCGAACAGCACCTGGCCTGCGGCGCGCGGCTCGTTGCAGAAAACGCAGGACATAGTTAGTAGATTAGTAGATTAGTGATTAGTAGATTAGGGGCACGATTGTCATCCTGAGACTGCCGGAGGCGCGAAGCCGAAGGCGAAGACGCCGGAGGACGGCGAAGGATCTCAAGTTTCCCAAACTGCGTTGAATCCCAAGGGGTTTCAGCGGAAGTTGCGTACCTTGAGATCCTTCGTCGTCCTGCGCCGCTTCCGCGCTTCGCGCTCCAGGGCTCCGGCGACTCAGGATGACAAACATCGACTAATCTACTGATCCATGCGCACGCTCCGTTTTGGCCGCACCAACGCTCAAGTTCCCGCCATCAGCCTCGGCACGTGGGGACACGGAGGGCCGGCCATGGGCGGCGGATTTTCCGTCGGGTGGAGCGGTCACGATGACCGGCTCGCGAAAGCGGCGCTGGTCGAAGCGCATCGGCAGGGAATCACGCACTGGGACACCGCCGACGCCTACGGCAACGGCCACGCCGAGCAACTCATCGGGCAGGTGTTCGCCGACGGCGTGCCACGGAAGGATATTTTTCTCGCGTCGAAGTTTGGTTTTCAACGCGGCGGCGCCGATCATTTCTACGACCCGGCGTACATGCGCGAACAATGCGAGATTTCGCTGCGCGATCTGCAGACCGACGTCATCGATCTCTACTACTTCCACCACTGCGACTTCGGTCCGAACGATGTCTACTTCGACGATGCGCTGGCGAACATGCGGCGCTTCCGCGACGAAGGAAAGATTCGCTTCATCGGCCTCTCCGATTGGGACGCGCGCAAGATCATGAAGTTCATCGACCGCGTCGATCCCGACGTGGTGCAGCCGTTCCGCAACATCATCGATGACGCGTACGAGTCGAGCGGTCTGAAATCGTGGGTCGACGCGCACGACCTCGGTGTCGCCTTTTTCTCACCGCTGAAACACGGCTTGCTTCTCGGCAAGTACGACGAGCCGCCGAATTTCCCCGAGGGCGATTTCCGCAGCACGATTGCGGAGTTCCGCGATCCGAAGTTCCTTGCGCGCATGCGCTACGCACGCGACCAAATGACGCGCCGCTTCCCCGATCATCCCGAGCCGGTACTGCACGCTCTCACCGGCGCCCTCCTCGCGGACAACCCCACCGCCACCGTCCTCCTCGGCCAGCGCAATCCGAAACAGGTCGATGCCGCGGTCTTAGCGGGCGGGGAGGCACTGAGCCAAGAGGACGCCGCGTGGGTCCGGCGGGTTTACCGCGGCACATAAGTCGCGCCATGATTTCCGCGCCAATAGGCCGTCATGGGTGACGCGCATCGAGGCGGAACTTCATTTCGGAGAAGCCGAGCGCGCTTCCGTTGCCGATCCGGAGAAGACACTTGGCGACGTAGGTCGCCGGTGGCAGGTCGAGCGGTACGCGGATGTCGAGAGAATCCGCTGTTTGCTTCGTATCGACAGTAACTCTCTTTTGATTTTCGAAAACGACGGAGCCTTTTTCGTCGAAGACGTAGACGAGCACGTCGACGAACGGCGCAGCGGAGGTGAGCTGCGGCACGATTTCGGCGCTCGGGGTTTTGATCATCAGTTCCTGTTGCCGCAGCGAAAGCAGGACCGTCGCTCCGTGCTGGGGCGTGCTGTTGATCAGGATATCTGCGAGCTCCAGAGGATCCACGGGCCGTTTCGGGCCGACGTCGCCGAATTGTTCGCGGAACGACAGATGCGTACCTCGCGGCACGCCGCGCACGCGAATATTGATCGTGCCGCCACGCGTATTGCGGCGATGGAAGGCGAGGACGTACAGCGCCTCCTGTCGTTCCAGAACGCTGCCGATGGCCTGGTTCAGATCGTTGCGGTTATGAACGAACTCGCCACCCGCTGCATCGGTGAGTAGTTGCAGATTCCAGTTCGTAGGCGATTGAAAATTGCCCACATCGGTGAACGACGGCCGAAGCCCTGCGATATCGACGGCATCGAGAAAGACGCCTGCCTGATGAAAGGCGCGGCCCATGTCGCTCAACAATTTCGGGTGGCGCGGGTCCATCTTGCTATCGAAGACTTTGAATCCCTCGGAAAGATAGAGAACATGCTTCTGCCCCTCGAGGTTCGCCAGGCGGCCGGCGAGGTCGGCAAAATTGATCAGGATCGCTTCGGTAAGCTTCTTCTCCGGCTCCTTTTGAATCTCTTGATTGGCGGACCCGCCGGTGAGGGCCTGAGCCATGGCCGCATCGGCTTCGTCGCCTCGCCGGCCGCTGCTGAAGCCGTTATCGTCATCGGTCTGGGGCGCCCAATCGACACGCTCTGCCGTCGAAATCGCAATGCCGAGGGGATCGTGTTGCCGGCTGAGAGCGAGAGTTTCGATGGCACGGGTGATCACGACGTGGTCGGACGTAAACGCGGTGATGAATTGAACGCCTTTGTTCGTGGAGTAGCTTGCGACCGCGAAGAGATCGGTATCGGGATTTGACCGCGCGACGACCCTTCTGGCGGCATCGCGCGCGCGGGCGAGATGGCCGGGAATGGAGTAGTGGAGGTCGAACAGCAGAAGGTAGAGGCGCCGTTGGTGCGACGATCGAACGCTCGGCGCCGGCGCGGATGGAGTCGCGCGTGCCGAGAAGTTGATCGCGTCGAAGTATTCGATTTCCTGCCTGCGCCCGTTCACGTAAAGCTCGAACGCATCGCGACTGAGGCCTTGAACCGGACTCCCTTCGGTGGAGCGGACGTAGACCGGAACCTCAACCAGTTCGACGGAAACCTGTTCGCTGACTTGTGCGCTGCCGGGCGGGATGGTGAGAGCGGTGAGAACGACGAATGCCGCGATGCGCATCATGTGTCTCCGACGCGGTTGTTAGTAATTCACCACCAGACGCGCCGCCCGCTCAATCTGCGCATCGCTGGCGAGGAACTCTTCCTCGAGTGGTGGCGAGTATGGCACCGGCGTGTCGAGCGCGCCGAGGATGCGGATGGGGGCGTCGAGGTATTCGAACGCTTCCTCCTGGATGATCGCCGCGAGCGACTCGCCGATCGAGCCGGTACGCGTGTCTTCGAGGATGATCAGGACGCGATTGCAGTGACGCGCGACAGCCAACACGGCATCACGGTCGAGCGGTGCGAGTGAGCGGAGGTCGAGCACTGAACATTCGATGCCGTCCTTCGCGAGAGTCTCGGCGACGCGCATACCGGCATGGACGTACGCGCCGTACGAGATGATCGCGAGATCGTCTCCGGCGCGGCGCAGCGCCGCTTTTCCGATCGCGATCGGTTGCGGCGGCGGATCGGACAACACCTGTTTCACTTTCGGATCGCGATACAGCGCGATGTGCTCGTAATAGAGAACCGGATCGGGATCGGCCACCGCGCTCGCCATCAGCGCACGCGCGTCGTGCGGTGTCGATGGCGCAACGATCTTCAGACCGGGCGTCCGATAGAACCACGCCTCGGTGTTCTGCGAGTGATACGGACCGGCGTGACGCAGTCCGCCCCACGGCATGCGCACGACCATCGGCACCGCGCCGCCCCAGCGGTAGCGAATCTTCGCCGCGTTGTTGACGAGCTGATTGAAGCCGGTGGCGACGAAGTCGTTGAATTGGATCTCGCCGATCGGCCGCATGCCGGCCAGCGCCGCGCCAGTGCAGACGCCGAGGGTCGCGCCTTCCGCGAGAATCGAGTTGACGATGCGATTGCCGAACTCTTTCATCAGCGGTTTGAGTAGGAGGAACGCGTTCCCGTATTTTCCTCCGACGTCTTCGCCATAGACGAACGTGCGCGGATCGGCACGAAGTGCATCGCCGACGCCGAGCATGACCGCTTCGAGAAACGTCTTCCCCTTCGCATCGAACGGCGGCGCGTCTTCGATCGCAGGCAGCGCGATGTTCTCCGACGCGCGATGGCGCCACTCCTCGTCCAAGACTTCGATGTGCTCGCGGCGCGGCTCGTCGGCGACGACGCCGATTCCTGCCAGCTCGCCATCGGGCCACGGCGCATCGATGACCGCGCGTGCTTCTGTTTCGACAAGCGCCTCGGCATCGCGCTGAAACTTCTCAAGATCGTCTTCGCCGATCACGCCCTCGGCTTCGAGTTTCGCCGCGTACGTCGCGATCGGATCTTTTCGGCACCAGAACTCGTAGCGCTCGCGGTCCGCGTACCCGGATTCGGCGAGCGGCGGATACGTCCACGACGGCTGTGGGTCCTTGCCGAGGTAGAGCATGTCGTCGTGGTGGGCATGGCCGCACATGCGCATAGCCACGAGTTCGATGAGCGCCGGACCGTGACCCTCGCGCGCCCGCTCCACTGCCCACGTGAACGCGGCCGCGATCGCATCGGCGTCGGTGCCGTCGATCGTGATCGCCGGGATGCCGTAGCCGAGGGCCTTGTCCGCGAACACGCGAACCGCGGACTGCTCCGCGATCGTCGTCGAGAGCGCGGTCTGATTGTTCTGCACGCAGAAAACCGCCGGCAGCTTGCGCGCCGCGCAGGCGTTGATCGCCTCGTGCCATTCGCCGAGGGAGGTCGTGCCCTCGCCGACGAAGGAGATGGCGACGGATTCCGATCCGCGCATCTTTGCCGCCATCGCCACGCCCGCAATTGTCAGCGCCGGCGATCCGAGCGGCGCCATCGCCGGCAGGATGCCGCGGTCCCAATCGCCGACGTGCAGGTCCTTGCCGTTCATCGGCGGCCCGGCTTTGCCCATCTGCGCGCTCAGCACCATGCGCACGGTTGACCGATCGTTGTGCATCGCCAGGACGACGCCGAGGTCGCGGATCATGGGGGAGACAACGTCGCCGCGCCAGCCGTCGTCGGACGCGAAATCGTCGCCGCGGCGAAGGCGGATCGCCGCCGCATAGATCGCTTCCTGCCCGAGGGAACGGAAGCCTTTTCCTTGGAATGACGACGTTCCGTAGCGCACTTCACCGCCGGTGAAAAATTGCTTGAGCCGGTTGTCGGTGGCGCGGGTGAGGATCATGCCGCGCAGGATTTCGCGCTTCTCATCCGGCGTGAGCGATGCCGCGATCGCTTCGCGCCGCAGGAATCCGTCGCACGACTCGACGACTTCGTTGACGGCGAGATGCAGCCGCTCGCTGACGGTGACGCCGGGAGTCGTTTCCGGAACGGAGCCTTGCAACTTCTGCGCGGCGCTGACGTCGGGCGACAGAAAATCGGTCAATGTCTGGACGAGGATGCGCCGCAACGGATCGCGCAACGCATCGATCGCGACCGCATCGCCCTCATCGATCGATTGGCCGCCTGTGGCCATGTCCAACGCAGTCACCGCGGGCCGTAGCGCGAGCGGATGCCGTTCCGCAACGAACGCCGCGAATCGCGCCAGCAACCCCGCCTTCCGCGCCGCCGTCTCGGCAGTAGCAGTCATTCCGCGATGCTAACGCAAGTGCGATGCGGCATGCGTCGCCTACTTCCGCCGCCAGAAACTCACGCCGGCTTCTTCGTGATCCGGCGTGAAGTGCTGTTGCAGATACGCGAAGACGAGCGGCGCGCGGACGCGGTTGGGGACGCCGTCGACGGCGGTGTTGTCGGTGGGTTCCGGCGGCATGAGGGCGAAGCGGATGCGCGGGTTCTGTTCGATGCGGCGGATGACGTCGCGCTGGCGTTCCTCGGTTTCGTAGAACGCTACTTCGACCTGGCGCATCGGGCAATCGCGCTCCAACAGGAAGTAGAGATTTCCTCGGTTTGTGAAATCGAACCACGTCTCGTTCGGCTGCAGATGCGACGCGGCGTAGCGTTGCACGACGTCGATGACGATGGCGTCGCCCGCCTTCGTGAGCGCGCCGCGGGCGCGGGGAAGCGCGAGCTCGCGTATCTCGGAATCCATCGGACCATGCGCGTGGCGGAGGGCTCCGACGATGGCGATGTGCGCGGTCGGTTGGCCGATCATCAATGCCAGGATCACCAGCGCCGGGGCGAACGACCGCACGATCGGATTGCGGCTGCGGAACATTCGGAAGATCGCGATCGTGATCAGCGGTGCGGCCACGAAGAGCCAGAGCAGGTGATGGCGTTCCGCGTACGAAATCGCGGTAAGGACGCCGTAGATGGCGATGATCAGAAATGCTTCGCGATGCGCGCGGCGGCGCGGCGCCATCGGCGTTCGCGACGTCAGCGCCACGACGACCAGCATCATCATCACCGGCCAGAAAACGTAGAGGTACGACGACTTATCGAGCAGTGCGCCGAGGACCTCGGGGATGTTGTTGGCGCGCAGCAGCGCCGCCGGCGCCTCGAAGACGTTGAGCGTGTAGACGGGACCGAGCGACGCGATCTCGAAGAGCGTCACGCGCACGAAGTCGATGGCGATGCCATCCAGCGCCATCGCCGCGAAAGCCACGATCCCGGCGGCTCCGCCTCCGATTGCAGCTGATACGAATGCGCGCTTGCGATCGGCGGGGAAACGGATGACCGCGATCAGCAGCGTGATCAGCGTGTACGCACCGTGATCGAGGCTGGTCAGGATGCAGACAACGACGCCAACTCCCGCCGCGATCAGCCAGCGTGGATCGCGGCGGCGAAGCGCGTACGCGATCAGCGCCAGCGTCGCGATTGCAGGAAGCAGGCGAATCGAACCGCCGGCCGTGCCGAGGAGCATGGCCAGGAAGGTGGAGGCAAGTCCGAGTTCCGGCGAGCCGGTGGCGGCGGCGACGAGAGCGTAGTGCGCGATGATGATCGTTCCGGAAATCACGCCGCGAAACTTCAGCGCGCGGCCGAGCGTGACCGGGCCGGTGCGAAAGGCGACGTAGTCGACGAGCGCGTCCTGCACGAATCCGTGCGCCGGGATGATGTCGCGGTATGCCTTTTCGCCGCGCAGCATCTCCGCCGCCGGCACGACATGCTGCTGATCCTCGAACAGATCGGCGCGCGGCATCCCCTCGGCGGCGAGCTGGCTCGTCGCGCTGATGTACGCGTACGCGGCGAGCGGATAGATGACGTAGCGCAACGCGGCGCGGAAGCGGACTTGCGTCGTGGGTGAGTCGCGGATCAGTGCGCGAATCAATAGCGGCGAGATCACTACGAACGCCAGCGGCGCCCACGGCGAATGGCGCATGTCGTAGGAGTTGAAACTCGATTGCAACGCGAGTCCGAGCGGCGCGAGCGCGAAGCACGGGCCCGGCGGCAGTCCGGTGTCGCGCCGGATCAGAACGATCGCCATCCGAACGAGAAACACGAGAAGCGCCGACAACAGGAGGACCTGTTCGACCGATCGCGGCAAAAGATCGAGCAGAGCGAGGTACGTCGTCGCCAGCACCGGAAGCAGAATCAGATCGCGACGGGTGAAGTGCTCGTTGATTTTTCGCATCGCCAGCGACACGGCCAGCACAATTGCCGGCGCGATCAGCACCCACGCGAGATTGCGGTCGATGATGACGAACCAGAGGATGCCGATCGCGGATGACGTGAATGCATTGCGTGCCCACGCCTTCGTATCGTCGCGGCCGAGGATGTTGAGAATTGGACGAAGCGCGAACGTCCAAAGCAGCGGAACGAGGATCAGGCTCAATACGAAACGCATCGGTGCGCGTGCGTCGAGGCCCATCGACGTCGCGTATCCCGGCAGCTGTCCTGGCGGCGGCGGTCCGAGCCAGAACGGCAGCAGTGAAATGGCGATGGCGAAGCCCCAGATCGCGGCGCCGATGCGGAGGATGAGATCGCGCCGTGCCGTCATCGCGCCTGTTCCGCCAGCCATCCGACCACCAACTCCTCGGCCCAGTACTCGCACCGCCACGGCGCGCTGCCGGCGATGAAGCCGGTGTGCCCGCCGCAGTCTGTGATGTGAAATTCGACCGACGGAGATGCCACCGCTTTCGCTTTCTCCAGCACCTCGGCCGGCAGAAATGGATCGTCGGCCGCGCTGAGGCAAAGCGTTGGCGTCGTGATCGCGCCGAGGAAGTGGATGGAGCTGGAGCGCGCGTAGTAATCGTCGGCGTCGCGGAATCCGTGGATCGGCGCCGTCGCGGCGTTGTCGATATCGCGAAACGTCTTCGCGCGCATCACCGCGTTGAGATCGACGCGTTCGCGCATCTCCGGAAAGTGCGCGACCAGCCACTTCGTCTTTTTCTTCAGCGTCGCCAGAAAACGATTGACATAGAAGCGGCGAAGAAATCCGTACTCAAGATGTTTCGATCCCGCGCCGAGATCGTACGGAACAGAGAACGTGGCCGCGGCAGCGACGTCCGTTTGTCCGGGATGCTCGCCCAGCCACTTCAGCACGACGTTGCCGCCGAGCGACGCGCCCGCCGCGAGCAGGCGCACGTTCGGCTCGCGCGCACGCAACGTACGCACGACGAAGTCGAAATCGCTGGTCTCGCCGGAGTGGTAGAAACGCGGACGCCGATTCGGAATCGAACGTCCGACGCGTTTGGGATCGCGCGCGCACGAACGAAAGTTCACCGCCGTCGCTGCGAAACCGTGCCGCGCGACGACGGAGAGTAGCCCCTGCATGTATACGGAGTTCGTACTTCCTTCCAATCCATGCAGGAGTACGAAACGAAACCTGTCATCGCGCACAGGCGCATCGAGATGATCGAGTACCAACTCGTCGCCGTCGGGAGTGGTGATCGTCTCGCGGCGAAACTTCACCAGCCGCCGCGGCCGCGCCAGGCGTCCCCAGATCGTCTGCGCATGCGGTCCGCGCAGAAACCAGGCGGGCGTGAATGTGGAATTGGCCAACGCGCGAAGGATACCGCTGTCATCCTGAGCCGCCGGAGGCGTCGTAGCCGCAGGCGAAGCGCCGGAGGACGGCCGAAGGACCTCCTTCCTGATAACAACGGGTGGTGGCGGAATCACGATGCAAGCACTTGGGGGGTCCTTCGACCGTCCTCCGCTGCTCCGGCTTCGCCTACGCAGCTTCGGCGGCTCAGGATGACAGCTACGCCAATCTTGAAAAAATCAGCGTCGCGTTCGTGCCGCCGAAGCCGAAGGAGTTCGACATCACGTGCGTCACCTTCTGCTCGCGCGCTTTGTTGGGGACGTAGTCGAGGTCGCAGTCGGGATCGGGCGTCTCGTAGTTGATCGTCGGCGGGATGACGTTCGTCTTGATCGTCATCGCCGCGATCGCGGCTTCCAGTCCGCCGGCGGCGCCGAGGAGGTGGCCGGTCATCGACTTCGTCGAGCTCACTGCGACTTTGTATGCGTACTCGCTGAAAACCTGCTTGATCGCGATGGTTTCCGTGCGATCGCCGACTGCGGTCGACGTCCCATGCGCGTTGATGTAGTCGATGTCCTCGGGATGCAATCCCGCATCGCGCAGCGCGCTGCGCATCACGCGGATCATCCCGCTGCCATCCTCGGCAGGGGAGGTGATGTGGTGCGCGTCGCTCGACATCCCGTAGCCGGTCAGCTCGCAGTAAATCGTCGCACCGCGTTTTTTCGCGTGCTCGATCTCTTCGAGGATCAGGATGCCCGCACCTTCGCCCATCACGAATCCGTCGCGGTTCAGATCCCACGGACGCGAAGCGCGTTCCGGCTCGTCGTTGCGCGTCGAAAGTGCGCGCATGGCGGCGAAGCCCGCGAGCGCCAGGGGAGTGATGACCGCCTCGCTGCCGCCGGCGAACATGATGTCGGCGTCATCGCGCTGGATGACTTTGAACGCATCGCCGATCGCATGCGCACCCGTGGCGCACGCCGTCGCCGGCGCGGAGTTCGGACCCTTACAGCCGTAGCGGATCGAAATCTGTCCGGCCGCGAGATTCACGATCAGTCCGGGGATGAAGAACGGTGAAACGCGGCTCGGACCGCGCTCCATCAGCTTCGTGTGCATCTCCTCGATCAGCGGCAGTCCGCCGATCCCGGAGCCGACGATGACGCCGAAGCGTTCACCGTCGCACGTCGCGCAGTCGAGGTTCGCATCTTTCACCGCGATGTCCGCCGCGGCGATCGCGTAGTGAATGAAGGTGTCGGACTTCTTCACTTCCTTCTTCTCGATCCAGTCCTCGGCGTTGAAGCCTTTCACCTCGCCGGCGATGCGGCAGGCGTAGGCGCTGACGTCGAATTTCGTGATCGGCCCGATGCCCGAGCGGCCGTCGACAAGCCCCTGCCAGGTCGGCTCATTGCCGACTCCGAGCGGAGAGATCATGCCGATTCCGGTAACGACGACGCGGCGCTTGGTCATGAGTGTTGGTTGCGGCGCAGGCGGCGATGAACGCCAACCCGCGAACGGCACGGACCGCCGGTCCGTGCCGGGTGGGCGCGAATTACGACGATTTGGCGGCGCGCTTGTCGATGTACTCGACAGCGTCCTTGACCTTCTTGATCTTCTCGGCCTCGTCGTCGGAAATCTCGACTCCGAACTCCTCTTCGAAGGCCATGATCAGCTCGACCGTATCGAGCGAGTCCGCTCCGAGGTCTTCGACGAACGACGCATCGGGGTTCACCTCGTCGGCGTCGACACCGAGCTGCTCGACGATGATTGATTTGACACGATCCTCAACGGACATCGGTTTCTCCTCCTCAATTCCACCTGGGTGGGGGGGAATGCACGGCGTTTTTTAGCACAAAAACAAACGAATGCAGAATGCGAATCGTCAATCGCGAGTTCACAGTGCAACGATGATGCGAAAACTCTTCCTCCTGCTGCTGATCGGAGCCGCGGTGTGGTTTGGTGCACGCGCGCTGGTGCATCGCGGCGAAGTGAAGGCCACCGTCGTTTTTCGTCACGCGCGCGATCTGAGCAAAGGCGATCCCGTCATCGCCGACGGCACGGAGATCGGCGTCGTAACGAAGGTGACCCATCTCGACGGCGATGATGCGGTCTCGATCCGCATCGATCGCGACCATCGCCGCGACGTCGTCAGCGACTCGCTCTTCGCCATCGATCATCATCATCTGCTGGTTACGAATTCGTTCGCGGTCGGTTCGCCGATCGCCGACGGCGCAGTGCTCCGTGCCCACAACGACGGCGTTAGCTCGTGGCTTGCCAAGCATGCCTCGGCTGTCCAGCCGCTCATTGCGAAAATGAAGCGCGCCGCGGACAGCGAAATCGCGAAGCTCGATGAAGAGCACCTCGACGCCGAGCTGGCGAAGTTGAAAGAGAAAGTTCCCGATTGGAAAGCCGAGGGCGCCGGCGCGCTCGATCAACGCCTCGGCGCGTTGAAGTCGCGCGTGGCGAAGATCGAAGACGACCTTCGCCGCTCGAACAAGAGCGAGGAAGCGCGCAAAGTTAAGGAGAAATTCGAAAAATGGCTCGACGAAGTGCAGCGCTGAACGACCGCAAAATCTTCACCTACGAGGAGGCGGCCGCGCTGCTGCCTCAGGCTCGTCGCATCACGGCCGCGGCCGTGGCCGAAGTGGATTCGTTGCCCGAGAGCGAAGAGGCGGCCGCCGAGTCGGAGCGGATCATCACAGATTGGGCCGGCGCGATCATCGAACTCGGCATCGATGTCAAAGGCGTGTGGCTGATCGATTTCGACAACGGCAGTGGCTACTACTGCTGGCAGCATCCTGAACCGTCGCTGCAGTACTTCCACGGCTACGAGGAAGGATTCGGCGGGAGAGTGAAGCTGCAGTGATGTTGAAGTCTGTCTCGTTCGATCTCTGGGAAACGCTGCTCACCGACACGCCGGAGTTGTCGCGGCGCCAGGAGCGGCTGCGGCTCGATCGGATCGAGCGCGTGCTCGTCGAGCGCGGATTTGCGCAAACTGCGGAGCGGATCGAGCAGGCCTATCGCGCGCTCTGGCACCGCTGCCTGGAGTTGTATTGGTCGCGCGATGAAGACATCGCCTGCCGCGTGCAGATCGAGCACTTCCTCGAAGCGCTCGATCTCGATCCTGCGACGTTCGACGAGCCCTCGCTCGCGGCGCTCGAAGAGGTCTACGCGAATGCCGCGATCGACGTGCTGCCCTCGGTCGTCCCCGGCGCGCACGACGTTCTCGCCGAACTTCGCGACCGCGGCTATCGCATCGGCTTGATCAGCAACACCGGCCGCACTCCCGGCTACGCGCTCCGCGAAATCCTCGACCGTCTCGGCCTCGCGACCTCGATCGACGCGATGGTCTTTTCGAACGAGCACGGCGCCTGCAAACCGCAGCCGTCGATTTTCGAAACATTGCGCGGCGCACTCGACGTCAACTACGACGAGATGATGTTCGTCGGCGACAACCTCTACGTCGACGTCCACGGCGCCCAGCGCCTCGGCATGACCGCGGTGCACTTCGATCCTCCCACGCGCGGCACCGCCATCGCCCCGCCGGTCGATCACGGACTGGACATCGTCCCGCACGCCACGATCCGCGATCTGCGTGAGCTGCTCGAAGTAATTCCTGTGCCTGTGTCGCGATGACTGACCGCGCGACCCGAGACTGGAACACCCTCGGCGAAACCGAGCCGTACTTTGCAGTCCTGACGCACGACCGCTTTCTTTGCGAACAGATGTCGGCTGCGGATCGCGAAGCGTTCTTCGCATTCGGCGAAGCCGACATCGCGCAAATCTTCGACTTGATCGACATCTCTCCGAAATCCGCGCTCGATTTCGGCTGCGGCGTGGGACGTCTCACCAGGGCGTTGGTCAAGCGCGTGGATCGCGTCGCCGGCGTCGATGCCGCGGAAAGCATGCTGCGCATCGCGCGTGAAAACGTGCCGAATGCAACGTTCTCAACGGCGATTCCAGACGAGCGATTCGACCTGATCGTCTCGCTGCTCGTCTTCCAGCACATCCCTATTCGACGCGGCGAAGCGCTTCTGGGCGAACTCCTCGATCACCTCGACGGCGTCGCCGCATTGCACTTCACCTTTCACCGTCCCGGATCATTCGTCCGCCGCATCGCGCGACGCGTACGCGCGCGCTTCCCGTTCGTTCATCGGCTGGCACAACGAATTCGCGGCGAACGGAAGATGCCGTACATCCAGATGAACGAATACGACCTCGATCGCGTACTGGCCATCATGCGCAGCCACGGCTGCGCCGATCCGCGCATCATCCGCACGAACCACCGCGGCTTCGAATTCGCGATCGTGATCGCCAGGAAGCAGACCTAGCCGCTTCGCGTCTCTCCGCGCGCCCCGCCTCTCCGCGACCTCCGCGTGAAACGGCCCCTCGAGCATTCAAAACAACTTCAGAAACACCACATCCGCCACGAACCCCGTCTGTGCGTTGCGCCCGATCGTTTTGCCGATGTCGAGACGCAGCAGCGTTCCGTACGGGCCGACCGTCTGCCCGGCGATGCCGAGGCCCTGGAACGGCTCGCGCTGGTATCCGGCCAGTTTGTTGTCGATCAGGCCGTGGTCGTAAAACGCCTCGAGCCGGAACTGTTCCGAGAAAACGAAACCGTAGGAGAAGTGCCCGAGGATGGCGCGGTCCGCGAGCAGCGATCCCGATTTGATCCCGTGAATTCGCTGCGCGCCGAAGAAGCCGAAGCCGTATTGCGAGAAGCGGTCGAGACGCGTGCCGTCCATGTAATCGACTTCCACGCCGATGCGCTGGAACTTCGGCAGGTAGAAACTCTTCGCGAGCGAGCCGCCGAAATCGGTGAACGTCTTCTGCTTCGGATCGTACTCGGCGAGGTTGCCCCACGGCTGCCACTTCGTGCGCGTGTTGTAGTCGTAGAAACCGGTGATCGTTGCGCCCCAGCGCGCGTACTGCGCATCGACTCCGGGCGAAATGACGAACGTATCGGCCGGCACGAGGAACGACGACGCCGTGTTGTCGCTCCGCATGTAGGTGTCGTGCTCGAAGCCGAGGGTGAAATCGATCTTGCCGAACTGGAGGAAGGGATGGCCGGCGCGGATCGAGAAGCGCGTCGGCAACTGCTTCACTTCCTCACCGAGTTGCTCCTGTCCGTTGCGATAGAGCGACTGCGTCGTCGGTACCGCGATCCCGAAAAAGTCGACGCCGACATTCGTGCGCGTGTTCGCGACGTTCGGATTCGTCGCATTCGCAGCGATCACGACGCCCGCGAAAAATACGTTCGCCTGAATGCCTTTGTGAAACAGATCGAAATTGAAGTAATCGATGCCGCCGAGTGGGACGACCGGGTATTGCAAACCGGCGTCGTGATGAATGCCGCCGAGGAGGAAGGTGCGGGCGGAATGGAACCCTTCCTGGACCACGCGCTCGCCGCTCTTCGTGCGATCGAGGTAACGAAGCCCCGCCTTCGTCTCGCGCACCATCCGCGCGTCCGACTTCTCCGCCTCGGCCAGGCTCGTTTCGTAGTCAGCCGGCTCGATGCGGAAGTTCGTAAAGTCCGTCTGCCGCAGGACCACGGTTCCGTGTCCAGCAGCGGAAACGACCTGCTGCGCGCTCACCGTCTGCGGCAGCCAGATGATTTCGCGAGCATCCGTTTTCGCGACGTCAGACGCCGTCAGCGGCGCATGCGTCGACTTCGCGAACGGCTGAAAATCAACGCGCTCTTCATTGGAAAGGATCTCGCCCTTCAGATTGAGCTGCACCATCGACAGGCGGATGCGAGCCCATGTCTTCGAATCGATCCACACCGTGCCGCGATACAACGGCAGATCAGCGGCAGCATTCGGCGGCGGCTGAAAGCGCACTTCGTACGTGTGATAGCCGAGGAGATCCGACTCGCGAACGAGCTCGTAGCGGTACTCGTTCGTCAGGTGAATATCGAGCGGAAGCTGCGTCACTTTTTCCGGCTGAATCAGCGGCAGCTCCGGGATTTTTCCGTACTTCCACTTCACACCGTTGAGGTAGAAATCCTGCCAGACCCAGTCGGCTCGTCCGTGCGGGTCGGAGAAGTAATCGCCCGCGATGGTCGCCTCGATCGCCTCGCCGCCCGTCATCGTGAAACGCAGCTTCGTCGCGTCGCGCGCCACGTAGCGCGGCTGAATCGACTCCTGGTACGACTTGTACGCCTGGTGATTGCGGATGATCTCCTCGACCGTGATACCGCGCTGGCCGCTGATGTTCATCGCTTCCTTGGTGACGTTCGCGCGCGGCGCATCGTTGTGCTCGACCGTGAAAACGAACGGCTGCTTCACCGGCGGCATGCCGATCAGAAACCGTCCGCCCTTCGTGCCGACGTCGGTCACGTCCTTGTCGCCGGCCGCGTCGAAGCGCCGCGGAGTCTTGTAGTAATCGCCGGCCAGCGACGCGATCGTCGACGCCGCCGCATCGCCGCGCGGCACGATCACCGTCCGCAGATCTTCGCCGCGAACGAATGCGATGACCGGCTCGTCGATCTTGTTGCCTTTCGCGTCGAGCATGTCGATGCGGGCGGTGGCGTCGTACGCGTAATCGCCGATGAACGCGCGATCGAAACTCACCAGCGACGCCAGCAACTCCGCCGTCGCCGGAACGTTGACGTATCCACGCGTCGCGCCGTCAGCGAGCGCGCGGGCGACATCGAAGAACACATTCGGCGATTGCGGATTCACGATCGCCCAGATTTTCTTGGCAGGATCTTTTTCGAGGATCCATGCCGCGGTCGATTTCACATTCGCAGCGTCAGCGAGGAGGACGTCGACGTACGCCTGCGCGCCGGTCTCGTACAGTTTCGTTAACGCGTCCGTCGTCGTTGGCGGCAGGACGAAGCGTGCAGCCGCATTCTGTCCCTGCGCCGTCACCGCAAGCCGTTTGATCGCATATCCGCCAACGGTCGCATCGACATTCGACACGTCGACGCCGAGTCCTTCGAACGGACCGTGTTGCTTCGCCCAATCGACGATCGCCTGCGTGTGCGTCTCGACCTCGGCCATCGGATCCTTGCCCGTTTCGGCCGCATAGCTGACGATGACGCTGATCTTCGCGCGCACCGCGGGCGACATCGCATCGAGCGCGGTTCCGGCAGTGGCGAAGTCCTCCTGCCGCAACTTCACGAGCAGCGGAACCGGCGCCGCGGGCGCGACCTGGAGATCCGAAACCGCGCCGGCGCAGAGCGCGCATTCTTTCGGCGGTTCAGCGGCGGCGAGCGGGAGGACGAAAACTTGCAGAGCGAGAAGGAAAGCGATCCGTTTCATTGACGTTTCGCAAACGCCACTCCCGGAGCCGAAATTGCCCGAGCAAAAAACCCGAGGGGTCATGTTTTTCAATCCGTCATCGGGCGTAAAGCTCCCGCAGTCGGAGCTCTCTGCGATCGAGCAATCTGCCTCGGATGCTGGACTCGAAGTCATCCGCGTCACGCGCGATCTCGATTGCGCCTCGCTGATTCGCGATCGACTTCGCGAAGGACGCCGCCTTTTCGTCGCCGCCGGCGGCGACGGCACCATCAACACCGTCATCCAGCCGCTGATCCACACCGAGGCAATCCTCGGCGTCATCCCGGTCGGCACCTACAACCATTTCGCGAAGGACCTCGGCATCCCGCTCGCCTGGCGCGACGCGCTCGATGTCGTCATGAGCGGCGAAACGAAACCGATCGACGCCGCGCGCATCAACGAACGATTCTTCGTCAATAACGTTTCCATGGGCCTCTACCCCGAGCTCGTCGCGCGACGCGAAGAAAAGGGACGCGACTACCCGCGCTGGAAAGCGCGCCTCTACGCCGCGTACGCGACGCTGCAGAAGTATCCGCACGTCGCCGTAACGCTCGACACCGAGCACCACCACGAAGTCATGCGCACACACGTGCTGATGATTTCGAACAATTCCTACGACCTCTCCCGCCTCGGCATCGAAGCCCCGCGCCGCGCCCTCGAAGAAGGCCGCCTCTCGATCTACTGGCTCCCGCACGTCCCACGCCTCGCGCTGACCAGCTTCGTCGCCCACTACCTCGCCGGCCGCGTCCGCGAAGCCCCCGGCTTCCGCTCCTTCCGCACCTCGCGCGTAAAAATCCAATCCTCCAAACACCACCTCCACCTCGGCATCGACGGCGAAGTCGTGACGATGGATACGCCGCTGGTCATCACGATCGTGCCGCAAAGCCTTTCGGTGAAAGTGCCGAAGGCGACGTAGCGCCGGCGGCCCGCCGACTGGACCGCCGCCGGCTCGGCGGCACGTGTACGGCACACTTGCCAGCGAGCCGCTGGCGGTACAGCCGCCGAGCCGGCGGCGCTACGCCTTCACCTAGGTATAATCCGCCCCCCTTATGACCACTGTTCGTATCAAGGATCTGCCTCAGCACGTCGGCGAAAAGGTCACCATCGATGGGTGGCTGTACAACAAGCGCACCTCGGGGAAGTTGCAGTTTCCGATCGTTCGCGATGGCAGCGGCTATCTGCAGTGCGTCGTCTTCAAGAAGGAAGTGACCGAGGAGACGTGGGCGGCGGCGGATGCGGCGACGCAGGAGTCGTCGGTGCGTGTCACCGGGACCGTTCGCGAAGAGGGACGTGCGCCCGGCGGCGTCGAGCTTGGCGTCGAAGCGTTCGAGATCCTCGGCGCTGCGGCGGAGTATCCGATTTCGCCGAAGGAACACGGCACCGACTTTCTGATGAACCACCGCCATCTCTGGCTGCGGTCATCGAAGCAACACGCCGTTCTGCGAATCCGCAACGAAGTCGAGAAAGGCATTCGCGACTTCTTCTACGATCGCGATTTCGTGCTCATCGACTCGCCCATCCTTACCGCGAATGCGGCCGAGGGGACGTCGACGCTGTTCGAGACCGACTACTTCGGCGAGAAGGCGTACCTCTCGCAGTCGGGTCAGCTGTATCTCGAGCCGGCCGCTGCCGCGTTTGGAAAGGTCTACTGTTTCGGACCGACATTCCGCGCGGAAAAATCGAAGACGCGCCGGCACCTCATGGAGTTCTGGATGGTCGAACCCGAGGTGGCGTTCCTCGAGTTCGAAGGATTGCAGTCGCTGGCCGAGGAGTTCGTCGAATACCTCGTCACGCGCGCGCTGGAACGGTGCCAGGAAGAATTGAAAACGTTGGAGCGCGACCAGTCGAAGCTTGAAAACGTCAAGCGTCCGTTCCCGCGCATCACGTACCGCGAGGCCATCGATCTGCTTGCATCGAAAGGGATGGAGGCGAAATTCGGCGATGACCTCGGCGGCGATGAAGAAACCGTCATCGCCAACTCCTTCGATCGTCCGGTGATGATCAGTCGCTATCCGACCGACATCAAAGCGTTCTACATGCAGCCCGACCCGAACGATCCCTCGGTCGTCCTCGGCCTCGACATGATCGCGCCCGAGGGTTACGGCGAGATCATCGGCGGCTCGCAGCGCATTCACGATCACGACCTGCTGCTCGAACGAATCAAGCTGCACAACCTGCCGGTCGAGAAGTTCCAGTGGTACCTCGACGTCCGCAAGTACGGCACCTTCCCGCACTCCGGCTTCGGCATGGGCATCGAGCGCTGCGTCGCCTGGATCAGCGGCGTGCCGCATCTCCGCGAAACGATTCCGTATCCGCGAATGCTGAACCGGATTTATCCGTGACCGAGATCGCGATCGACGCAATCCAGCAACCGGCGCTGCGAATCATCCCGCTCGGCGGCCTCGGCGAGATCGGGATGAATCTCATGGTCTACGAGTACGGCGACGCGGCCATCGTCGTCGACTGCGGAATGATGTTTCCCGACGCGACCACGCTCGGCGTCGACGTCATCGTGCCGGACATGTCGTACCTGTTCGAACGTCCGGAGCGAGTGAAGGCTGTCTTTCTCACGCACGGCCACGAAGATCACATCGGCGCCGTTCCGTTTCTCGTCGAGAAATTGAACGTTCCGGTCTACGGAATGCCGCTCACGCTCGGATTCGTCCGCGACAAGCTCGAAGAGTTCGCGATCGACAATGTTGAGCTCCGCGCCTTCATGCCGCGTGACGTCATCGAAGCCGGGCCATTCCGCGTCGAAGCGATCCAGGTCACGCATTCGATCGTCGATGCGATCGGACTGGCGATTCGCACACCGGCCGGAACGCTGATCCACACCGGCGATTTCAAGATCGATCACACGCCGGTCGATGACAAACGCACCGACCTCGCGCGCTTTGCCGCGTACGGCGAAGAAGGCGTGCTCGCGCTGATGAGTGATTCAACGAATGCGCTCGTCCCCGGCCACGGCGCCTCGGAAAAAAGCGTCGGACGCGGACTAGGCAACATCTTCGCGAACGCCACTGGCCGCATCATCGTCACCACGTTCGCGTCGCACATCCATCGCGTGCAGCAGATCGTCGACACCGCGCGAAAGTACAAGCGGAAGGTCTTTCTCATCGGCCGCTCGCTCGTCGACAACGCCGAAACCGCCGAGCGCCTCGGCTACCTTCGCATCGCGCGCGAGCAACGGCCCGGCGCGAATGCGAAGCCGGGAGACTACGCCGATGACGAAGTCGTGATTCTCACCACTGGCACGCAGGGCGAGCCGCGGTCGGCACTCTCGCGAATGGCCGTCGGCGAACACAAACAGGTCGAGGTGCAGAAGGGCGATCTCATCGTCATCTCGGCGCGTGTGATCCCCGGCAATGAACGCGCCGTCTCGCACGTCATCGACAACCTTTACCGCCGCGGCGCCGAGGTGCTGAACTGGGAAAATTCGGACGTGCATGTGTCGGGGCATGCGTGCGAGGAAGAGCTGAAGCTGATGCTCAACGTCACGCGGCCGAAGTTTTTCATCCCCATTCACGGCACGTTGCGGCACCTCATCCATCACGCGCGGCTTGCGAAGAGCGTCGGTGTACCGCACGGTGTCGTGATTACGAATGGTCAGGTAGCGTCGATTGAAAACGACGACATCACCGTCCTGCCCGATCGCGTCGCGCACGGCAAAGTCTTCGTCGATGGCGAGGCAGAGGAAGTTCCGGAGATCGTGGTCCGCGACCGCCAGCATCTCGCCGAGGATGGGTTCGTCATTGTCGTCGTCGCGATCGATTCGAGTGGGCACGTCGGACGCGAGCCGGAGATCATCACGCGCGGACTTTTGCACGTCGACGAGAGCCAGGACATCCTCGCCGAGGTCCGCGCACAACTCGTGCAGATGCTGCACGCGAGTCCGCCCGATGAATTGCTCGACCACGACGTTGCGCAGGAAAAAATGCGCGCCCTGCTCAAACGCTACTTCCGCAAAGAGATGGGTCGCCGTCCGATGATTCTGCCGGTGATCTGGGAGATGTAGAGATCAATGACCATCATCGAAGCCATCGTCCTCGGCCTCGTGCAAGGCCTGACCGAATTCATCCCCGTCAGCTCCACCGCGCATCTGCTGATCGTGCCGTCGATTCTCGGCTGGGGCGATCCCGGCGCGGCGGTGTCGGCGGTCATTCAGTTCGGGACGCTGCTGGCCGCGATCATCTATTTCTTCCGCGACATCGTCCGGCTCATCGGCGGCTTCTTTCGCGGACTGATCACGCGCCGGCCGCTGGCGGATGTCGATTCGCGTGAAGCGTGGCTGGTCGTTATCGGCACGATCCCGATCGTCGTCCTCGGGCTGCTCTTCAAGAAACACATCGAGTCGACGTTCCGCGGACTGTGGATCGTCACCACGATGGTGATCGTCGTCGCGATCCTGATGCAGATCGCCGAGTGGTACGCGAAGCGGCAACAACTCCGGCAGTTCGACGACATGACCGTGATGGACGCCGTCGTCATCGGACTCGGTCAGTGCCTGGCGCTGATTCCCGGATCGTCGCGCAGCGGCTCGACGATCATGCCGGCGATTTTTCGTGGCATCGACCGCCCCACCGCGGCGCGCTACTCGTTCCTGCTATCGATTCCGGCAGTCGGCGGCGCCGGCGTGCTCGAGCTGTTCAAGGAACGCCACGCCCTCGGCGCGCTCGGCTGGACGCCGATCGCCATCGCCATCGCCGTCGCCTTCATCTCCGGCTACGCCTCGATCTGGTTCCTGATCCGCTACCTGCGCTCGCACACGACGCACGTCTTCATCTACTACCGTTACGCGCTGGGCATCGCGATGATCGCGATGCTGATGACGGGATATTTGAAGACGTAGTGCGGGCGCCTCGCCTGCATCCGCAGGGCGTCCTCGCCCGGCGGATGTTTGGGTGACGATCGCGCAGCTTGCACAAAAACCCCCGTCGGGCGAGACGCCACGCCGGATGCAGGCGAGACGCCCGCACTACTCCGACAGCACTTGAATATCGGGGATGTTCCGATACTTCTCCGCGTAGTCAAGCCCGTAGCCGATCACGAACTTCGGATCGATCGAGAACCCCACGTAGTCCGCCTTGAACGGGATCCTGCGCGCGGTCGGCTTGTCGAGGAACGTGGCCGTGCGCACTTCGCGCGCGCCGCGATCGAGCTTGATGTAGCGGAAGACCTCGTTCATCGAGAGGCCGCTGTCGATAATGTCTTCGACGATCAGCACCGACTTGCCATGCATGTCGAGCTGCGGTTCCTTCAGCAGCGTGACGACGCCGGACGACGTTTTCTGATCGCCGTACGACGACACCTGGATGAAGTCGAGGGCGACGTCGAATCCGATGTGCCGCATCAGATCGCTGCAGAAGAACATCGCCCCTTTGAGCACGCAGAGCGCGATCAATTCGCTGCCGGCCAGATCGCGGGTGATCTCCGCGCCCATCTCGGCCACACGTCTCTCGATATCGGACTTGCTGAACAACGTCGTTTGCGCCATGGCCGCGGATTCTACGATTACAATTCGCCGCCGTGAAAATCTATCGCTTCGTTCATGCCGGCAAACCGTCGCTCGGAGTCGCTGACGGCGACCGAATCATCCGCTACAGCGGCGGCGATGCGTTAGCGCTGGGCGACGCCACGAATGACTCGATTGCTCTCGCGGACGCCGAGCTTCTCGCGCCCGTGACGCCGTCGAAAATCGTCGCCGTCGGCCGCAATTACGCCGAGCACGCGAAGGAGCTCGGCAACGAAGCACCGTCCGAGCCGATTATTTTTCTGAAACCGCCGACCGCGGTGCTCGATCCGAACGGCACAATCGTCCGCCCGCCGCAATCACAGCGCGTCGATTTCGAAGGGGAGCTGGCCATCGTCATCGGCAAGTCCGCCCGCAACATCCGCCGCGACGACTGGCGCAGCGTCGTCCTCGGCTTCACCTGCGCGAACGACGTCACCGCGCGCGATCTGCAAAAGAAGGACGTCCAGTTCACGCGCGGCAAGAGCTTCGACACGTTCCTCCCCCTCGGTCCCTGCATCGAAACCGATCTCGATCCCGCTGCGCTCTCGCTCCGCACACGCGTGAACGGCGAGACGAAGCAGGATGGCAACACGCACGACATGGTCTTCGACTGCGGCACGATCATCGAGTTCATCACCTCGGTCATGACGCTAAATCCCGGCGACGTGATCCTCACCGGAACCCCGTCCGGCGTCGGCCCGCTGAATGCGGGAGACCGCGTGGAGGTCGAGATCGAGGGGATTGGGGTGTTGCGCAATTCCGTGTCGTGATCTGTCATCCTGAGCCGCCGAAGCCGCGTAGCGCGAAGCGCGGAGCGGCGCAGGACGGTCGAAGGACCCCCTTCCTGCTAACCCGGTTGGGCGGCGGTTTCAGCTGGGGGTCCTTCGACCGTCCTCCGCTGCTTCGCCTTCGGCTACGCAGCTCCGGCGGCTCAGGATGACAGTGATGACAATCCGCGACGACCTACTCCGCCTCTTCCCGCGCCTGCGCGATCTGCCAACGCACGCGTACGTCGTCGGCGGAGCGGTGCGCGATCTGATCCTCCGCACTCCTCCTGCCGACGTCGACGTTGCCTGCCTGGATCCTCTCGCCTGCGCTCGCGCCTTGCGCCGCAAAGTCATCCGCCTCGGTCGCGAGGAACATCTCAGCGCGTACCGCGTCGTCGATGGCTCGCACATCTACGACTTCGCGGCTCTGCTCGACAACAGCATCGACGCCGATCTCGCGCGCCGCGATTTCACCATCAACGCCATGGCTGTCGATCTGGAATCGGGCGAACTGCTCGATCCGCACGGCGGCCGCGCCGATCTCGCGCGCCGCCTCGTGCGCATGATCGACGCATCGAATTTCGACGACGACCCGCTGCGGATGTTGAAAGCGGTGCGGATGGCGGTGCGGTTCGATTTCGAAGTGGATGAGGAAACGCTGAACGCAATCCGCATCCGCGCGGCCCGCATCGCCGCCGTCGCCGTCGAACGCGTCGCGTACGAATTGACGGTGATCTTCTCCGCGAACGCGTTCCGCCGTGCGGTGGTGCTGCTGCGCGAAACGGCACTCGCTGTCCCGCTGTTCGGTCGTTCGCTCGATAGCAACTTTCACGCGGACGATGTCCCCCTCGCCGCCGCGCTGGCTCTGCTCGTCGATGACGCGCACGCGTTCGCGAAGCGCTGGCGCCTCAGCGACGCGCTGATGCGCGAGATCCAGAGCTTGCAGCGGTTGGTCGGCTCACATTCGCTGCTCGATCTCTACGATGCCGGCGAAGCCATCGCCCGCCAGCTTCCCGCGATGCTTCGCGCCCTCGGACGCGATGACGTCATCGCCTTCCCCGATTTCGCGATCAAGCCGCTACTCACCGGCGACGAAATCGCCGCGATCGCGAACATCGAAGCTGGCCCGCGGATCGGAGTGTTGAAGCGCGCACTGCTCGAAGCGGAGTTGGAAGGGCGCATCACGATTCGCGAAGACGCCGAGCGATTCATTCGTACGTTCTGATCTGCGTCATCCGCGGATCAATTCGTCAGCGTCACGTGCACTTCGCCGAACGTCGAACGGACGTTAACGTCCGACCGCCCGCTCGCATTGTGGAATCGCGCCACCCGCGGAAACACGCCCTCGTTCTCGATGTAGTGATCGCCGAAGTAGGTGTGCACCTCGCCGATCGACACCGACGCGGTCAGGTCGCGGACATTCGAGCGTGGCGTGCGGACGTGGACCTCGCCGGCGCGCAAATCGGTGTCGATGCTGCCGAAGGCGCCGTCGATGTTGACCGCGCCATAGCGCGTGTTCACGTCGACGTCGACGCCCGCCGGCAGCTCCACGGTCAGATCCATGGATGAATGAAAGCTCCGCGCGCTCCAGCTCTGCGCGTTCGGACCGAAGCGGCATCTCACGATGGCCTCGTCGCCATTCACCACCACTTCGGCGGAGATGTCGTCGACGATCTGCTGCTCCTTCGATCGGCGGTTATGTCCATCGAAGTGGCGCTCGGCCGTGCCGCTGACGGCGATGCGGTCGCCCGCGCCGTTGCGGATGCGCACCTCGCCGGCAGGGATATCGATGATCACGCGGCGCACGTGTCCGCGCGGCGCGGCAGTCGAAAACGGATGCGAGACCTCGTCGTTGGCCATCGCGGCGCCGGCGGTGAGCAGCAGCGCCAGGGTGAGAAGTGAGTTGCGCATCGGCGAAATCCTCCACGTGTGTGAACGGCGGAGCGCCGAAAAGGTTATCGAAAAAAAACGAGGGGCCCGAAGGCCCCTCGCAGTTACGACTCCCCAAAAGTCGATGAGTGCTTACTTCTTCTTCGACGACTTCTTAGCTGACTTCTTCGCAGCAGCCTTTTTCTTTGCGGCCATTAAGCTCACCACCTTTCATGCCGTACGGGACCTCACGGTCGCGCCTACTTGGCAAAAAACGCCGGATCTCTCCGGCCAACTTACTTTCGGGTGGGGGTTGCGGCAGGGATGGGAGAGACGACGACCTTCAACACTTTCCGGAGCTTCGAGGTTGTTTGTCCAGTTCGTGGCGATCATCATTTTCTTGATCGTTAATATGCGATCGTTAAGTCATATTGTCAAGCAATTGTTTATGAAAATCGTAATCGAGACGCGTTGTTCCACGTCCGTTCCACGGATTTGTTGCCTCCATCCTGCGGCGGAGCGCGCAGGATCTCCGGTTCGAATCGCGCGAGTTGCGTTAAAAAATCGACGGCTGCGCGGTGCCACCGGAGATCCTGCGCGCTTCGCCGCAGGATGAAATCAACTGCGATACGCAGCGCGCGTCAACTCCGCGCAGCGCGTCCACGTGAAGTGTCTCGCGCGCGCCATGCCGCGCGACGCGAGCGCGGCTCGGAGCGATTCATCCGATGCGATGCGCGTCATCGCATCGGCGAGTGATGCGGCATCCGGCTCGACGTGCAACGCAGCGTCGCCCGTGATCTCGACGAGCGCCGCGGCATTCGACGTGATCACCGCGCAGCCGCTGGCCATCGCCTCGAGTGCCGGCAGTCCGAATCCTTCCTCGCTGCTCGGCATCACCAACGCGATCGCGCCGCGGTAGAGCGCCGCCAGCTCCGCATCGTCGACGAATCCTGTGACGACGACGCGCTCGCGTGATTTGAATCGCTCGAACGCCGCGCCGGTGAGGACGAGCGATGCGCCGTCGATTCTCGAGAACGCATCGACCAGCACATCGACGTTTTTGTGCGGCTTGTCATTGCCGACGTAGAGGAAGTAGCGCCCCTCCGCAGCCGTGCCGCTCTCGGAAAACGGCGCACCGACGCCGTTCGGCGTCACGACCACGTGATCGTCCGCGCAGCCGAATGTGCTCACGATCTCGCGCTTCACCGCCCCGCTCACCGTCAGCACGCGCCGGCTCCGCCGCACGGCGCGGCCGATCATCTGCCGCGCGTACAAACGCGCGATCGGATTCGGATTGCGGAGATGGATGAGGTCATGGATCGTGACCACGAACGGCACACGCGTGAACGGCACGACGTAGTGCGGCGCATGAAAGAGATCGAGATGCGCACGATCGGCGGCGCGCCCGAGGATGACGATCTCGCGGATGGAGTAGTGAGGAGCGTCGATGGCGATGTGCTCGACTCCGGCCGGAATCAGATGCGCCAGCCGCTGCGGCGCAAACGCGACGTACGTGTCGCCGTTTTCTCGTGCGAGATCCTGCAACAGTCCGCGGATGTACGTCCCGATCCCAAAGTCGGCGATCTTCCGCGCGTCGATCCCGATTCTCATCGCGCCGCCTCGGCGAAGAGCTGCGTCATCAGCGCCGCGCTGCGATCCCACGTGTACGTTCGCGCGCGTTCCGGTCCGCGCGCGCGCAACTGGGATCGCAGCGTTTTTTCGGACAGCATGCTGATCAGCGCATCGCGAAGCGCGTCTCGGTCGCCGGGATCGACGAGCAGTGCTGCGCCGTCCGCGTACTCCGGAATCGCGCCGGTTCGCGTGGCGATCACCGGCGCGCCGCACGCCATCGCCTCCAGCGGCGGGATTCCGAACCCTTCGTATCGCGACGGATAAACGAACGCCCGCGCATGCCGGTAAAGCTCACGCAGCCGCGTGCGCTCGACATATCCGGTCACCTCTGCATCACGCGGCAACTGCACGTCGCCCCATCCCGCGTCGCCGCAGAGGATCAGACGCGGACGCGGATGCGGCAGCGAATCCCAAACCGCCAGCAAATCGTCGAGACCCTTGCGCGGCTCGATCGTGCCGACGAAGAGCACGTAGTCGTCTTCGCCGCCGTCGGGCGTGAAGAATTCATCGACGCCGTTCGGCACGATCTCAATCCTCGATCTCGAAACTCCAAACCACCGCACCGCCTCCTCGGCTACCGCTCGCGAAACAGCGGCGATGCGCGTCGCCATCTGCAGGCTGCGTCCGATGAAGAGGTTGAACGACAGCACCGTCTTCGCGCGATGCCGGAACGGCATCGTGAGCGAGGTGAAATCATGCAACGTCGCGACGGAAGGGATGCGAAGCGCGAGAGGTAGCGTTCCGTGCGGTGCCCAAAGAACGCCGTTCGTTGCGATGCGCGGAAGCAGAAGCTGTTGCCACGCCACGCCCAACGGCATCGGATCGACTTGAAACACACAATGTTCGAGGCCGGAGCGATCGTCGATCTCCGCATGCAAAGCGATCAGCGGCCAATCCGGTAGCCGCCGCGCGATCTCGGCCGTGTGAACGCCGATGCCGGTCCGATTGCCGACCAGCGCGCGGCCGTCGATGGTGATGTGCATGTTCGATTCAGTGTAGCGCCCGCCGATCGTAGCGCCGGCCGCTGGCCGGCTGGACCGCCGCCGGCTCGGCGGCGCGTACCGTCCAAGCACCATGCCGGCGAGCCGCCGGCGGTACAGCCGACGAGCCGTCGGCGCTACGTGCGCTCCGCGCTTCGGCGCAGGACCGCGAGTGTTTGCGTCGCCGCGACATCCCAACGAAACTGCGCGGCGCGCGCGACGCCGGCGGCGGAGAGCTGCGCGCGGAGCGCGGCGTCGGTGAGCGCGCGCTCCATCTGCGCTTCGAGTTCGCGCGAGTCGCGCGGCGAGAAGTACAGCGCGGCGTCGCCGCCGATTTCGGGCAGCGATGATGATCGTGCGGCGATCGATGGGATGCCGTATGCCATCGCTTCGAGCAGCGGAAAGCCGAAGCCCTCGTAGATCGACGGAAAGACGAACAGCTCCGCACTGCGGTAGATCGCGGCGAGTTGCTGCGGCGGGACGTAGTCGAGATGATGGACGCCCGGCGCGCGAAGCCGCGGGATGATCGATTCCGATTTCCAGCCGACGCGGCCGACGACTACCAGCGCTCCGTCGTACGCGCCGCGCACGCGTAGGCGCGCGAAGGCGTCGAGGAGAACTTCGAGATTTTTTCGCGGCTCGATCGTGCTGACGAAGAGGATGTAGTTGTTCGGCAGGGTGTCGGGTGTCGGGAGTCGGGAGTCGGAAGGAACGGCCAGGCCCGAAAGGATCGTCACGGCGCGCGACGGATCGATGTCGTAGAACGCGAGCAGATCCTGGCGCGTCGACTCCGACACGCAGATCGCGGCGTCCGCGTGGGCGAGCTCGCGCTGCATATGATGCTCGAGATTGATCAGCGTCTCCTTCTGCAGCAACTCGGGGAAACGCTTGTAGGTCAGGTCGTGGATCGTCACCACGCGGCGGCGGGCGATGGCGCCGAGGAGGCGAGGGAGGAAGTAGTTGGCGCCGAACATCACGTCGACGTCGATCAGTTTCATCCAGGCCACGTACGCGGCGGCTGTGATCGCGCGCGAGCGGCCGGAGATGATGCCCTGGCCGCGCAGATCGAACCAGCAGAGGTGCGCATTTGCCGGGATATCGGCCCGCAGCGTCGGACCGAAGTCGGTCACGCGCGCGTCGCCGAAAAGATAAAGCTCGACGTCGTCGTGCTTCGCCAGCTCGTGCAGCAAGTGATAGAGGTACCAGCCGATGCCGGTGAGCGGCTCGTAAAACGGGCGGATGTCGATGCCGATGCGCAGCTTGCGTTCGCGCCGCGTGGCCGCGCGAAACGCGTTCGCGATCCGCTCGCCGAGGGCATGGCTCAGAGTGTGAACAACGGCGCGGAGCGTGGACGGCATCGGATCGCGGATCGTAACTGATGCGCGTTCCGTCCTGGATGACACAATGCGCGGGAACCAATGAGAAAGCTGACCATCATCGCAGCCGTCGTTCTCGCGCTCATCGCGGCGGTGCTCATCTATCTCGTTGCCACGACGCCGAAGACTTCGGCTGGCATCCACTTTCCGTTGACCGGTGCGCAGCGCGATCTCGTCGCCTCGGTCCCGGAATCCGCCCAATCGTTCGCGCTGATCCCGACCGCGGCGGCGCTCGACTCGAAAATGCGCGCGAATCCGGTGACCGCGGGAGCGGTCGAGAATTGGGAGAAGATGCATTCGCTGCCGTCGCCGTGGATGGTCGGCGGCGCAGACCTTCTGGCGTGGCGCGACGCATCGACGACGCGCTATCTGATCCGCCTCGATCCGATCCGCGCCTTCGTCGTTCGCACCTACATGATGCTCGGCGGGGACCTCGGCGAGACGCTGCTCATCAACGCGCCTGCCGCGACGCCGATCAATTCCGCGGACCTCGCGCAGATTCTCGCTCTCTCCGAAAAACTGCCGCCCGGCGACGCCTTTGTCGTCCAGCGCCGCGGCTCGCGCGGCGCGTTTCCGCCCATCGCGCGGCCGGCGGTGACCTCGCTGTCGGTGACTCCGGACGACATCCTCTTCACCTCGCGCGCGCAGCGCGATGCGGCGGAACCGATCGCAGCGCAGTCAAATCAGCCCGCGCACTTTCCGCACAATGCGCTGATCACCGCCACGTTCGCCACAATGCCGCGGGTCGTCGAGGATCTCAACCGCGTATTCGGCACGCACGTCTCCTCGCTCGTCGAGAACGGCGGCACGATCGCCGTCTACGACATCGATACCCACAAGTTCCTGCCGCGGCCGATGGGCGTCATCTCGATTCCAGACGATCCGCCGCGCCGCGCTGCGTTCGAGGAATTCGTGAACAAAGTGAAGCAGGGGGAGTCGCTCGGCATCCACATTTCCACGGCTGAGCACGGCGGTGCGCTACTGCTGTCGTTCGACGATTCGATCAATCCCTATATTAATGATGCGATCGAGCCGGGACGCTGGCCGGCGGGCAAGTGGGCAGTCCGCGCCGATCCTCGCCGTCTCGTCCCGATTCTCAGCCGCCTCGGCGACAGCATCGGCCTCCGCATCGCCGCGCCGCGCTTCTACCGTTCCGCCCGCGACCTCGGCCACTGGATCGAGGCGCTTCAGGGCGCCACCATCCTCGAGGCCGCCGACTCCGAGGATGCCTCCGCGGAAGAGCTAAAGGTAAGAATCTCCGCGAAATAGAAGCCGGGAGGCCGCAGTTAGAGCCTCGACACACCATGCCGGACAAAGAACGAATCGTCTTCGACGACATCGACAAATACGGCCCGCAGCACTACGAGCGGACGTTTCAGTTCACCACCGAGGAACTGGAACGGATCGAGCTCGTCTCGATGGGGCCGGTGTCGCTGGTCGCCGACGCGCGCAAGGGTGACCTTCCTGCCGAGTACCTCGCCGACGGCACGACCACCTTCACCGCCGATTTTCTCTGCTCGCGCTGCGTCGAACCGTTCCCGTTTGCGAACGCGTCCGAGTTTCACTTAAGATTCCGCCCTCGTCCCGAGATTTCTGAAGAGAATGCAGAGGTCGAGGTCACGCCGGACGAGCTCGATGTCGAGTTCTACACCGAGCGCGCCATTCCGCTTCGCGACCTCGCGAACGAGCAGATCCAGTTAGCCATCCCGATGAAGCCGTTGTGCATGGACTCCTGTCTCGGTCTCTGTCCACGATGCGGCGCGAATCAGAACGGCGAAGGTTGCTCGTGCGCGGAGACGGCCGTCGACACGCGGTTCGCTGCGTTGGCGGGGATTCGGGAAGAGTTGGCGAAGAAGCACGAACAGTAGTCTCGAAATCAGTGCGGCGAACGCCGCCGCAGTCCAGAAAAACAAGGAGCAACACGATGCCTAACCCAAAACGGCGCCACTCGAAACAGCGCACGCGCACGCGCCGCGCGCATGACTTCCTCGAAGCGAAGTCGCTGTCGACCTGTCCGCAGTGCCACGAAGCGAAGATGCCGCACCGCGTTTGTCCGAAGTGCGGATACTACAAAGGCCGCGAAGTCATCGCAGTCAAGGACGCGTTTTAGTATCGTCACTCGATGACGACTGAAGTTCGCATCGCCCTGGATGCCATGGGCGGCGATCATGCGCCGTCCGAGGTAGTGAAGGGCGCCCTCCTGGCGGCTGCCGAATTCGCGGTCGAGATCATTCTCGTCGGCCAGGAGGATGTTGTCCGCAGGGAGCTCGCCGCAGCGAGTTCGACGACGCCGCGCAACATCGACGTTTACGACGCGCGCGAAATCGTCACGATGGAGGACACCGCGCTCGCGCCGCTGCGCCGCAAGCGCAACTCCTCCGTCCGCGTCTGCGCGAATCTCGTGGCCGAGGGGCGCGCCGATGCATTCGTGTCAGCGGGAAACACCGGCGCGACCTGGACGAGTGCTCGCGCCGTCATGGGCATGATCGAAGGCGTCAGCCGCCCCGCGCTGGCGACTGTGCTTCCGAGCGTCAAAGGCCACACGCTGCTGCTCGATGTCGGCGCGAATGTCGACGCCAAACCGAATCACCTCCGCGAGTTTGCCGTCATGGGCCACTTCTACGCGCAGATGTTGCTTGGTATGGACGCTCCGCGCGTCGGTCTGCTCTCCATCGGCGAGGAAGAAGGAAAAGGCAACGAGCTGACGAAGGAGACGTACCGCGTTCTCAAGGAGACAGGCCTCAACTTCATCGGCAACGCCGAAGGCCGCGACGTCTACAACGGCAACGCGGACGTCGTGGTCTGCGACGGTTTCATCGGCAACGTCGTCCTCAAAGCCTCCGAGGCCCTCGGCGAGTTCGTTTCGACGACGCTGCGCGAGGAGATGAACCGCACCTGGAAGCACAAGCTCGGCGGACTGCTGGCGAAGAGCGCGTTCGTCGGTTTGAAAAAGCGGATGGATTACTCCGAGTACGGCGGCGCGCCGCTCCTCGGCGTCAAAGGCGGCTGCATCGTCTGCCACGGCCGCTCGAACGCGAAGGCGATCAAGAACGCCATCGGCCTCGCGCGCAACTTCGCCATCAACAGAATCGACGAGAAGATCATGGCCAAGGTCAACGATCTCCATAAACGCGAACACGACAGCGACGTGCTGGCGACGGAGTAATGAAGATGCGAATTACCTCACTCCTACTTCTCGCACTCGCCGCCGGCTGCGCCTCGCAATCCGTGCCCGAGCCGCCGGAGCCGAACGTCGTCGAGATCGTGAGTGTGCCGAACCATGCATCCGTGAGTCTCGACTGCGGCTCTGGCACAGTGGTGAAAGGAACGACGCCGCTGCGCGTCGACGTCCCGAAGTATCCCGAAGTCTGCACGATGGAAGTCGGCGCCGACGACTACCGCCCGCTGCGCATGAAGTTCAATCGCGGGCTGGTGTTGAAGCAGGGCGTTCAACTTCGCGAAGATGCATCGCACCAGCTCGACCAAAGCGCGTCAACCTTCGACATGCTCCTCTTCCCGCTCCAGAACCTCGGCGACCGCATCCAAAACGCGACGATGCGAAAGATCCGCGCGGATTACCGGCTGGAAGTGAAGCTGATTCCGATCGCGCGGTGAAGTGCTGTTTGCTGTCATCCTGAGCCGCCGAAGGACGGTCGAAGGACCCCCTCAGTGCTTGCCATTTGAAAGTACCGCCGCCCTCCCGGGTTAACAGGAACGAGGTCCTTCGACCGTCCTTCGGCGGCTCAGGATGACAGTGCCGCCGCAAACCTCTCCCGAATCGTCGCCTTCGGCGGCGGCGCGGGCCACACTTTGAGCACGCGCAGCATCCAGTGATCGGTCACCTTGCTGCGAAAGAAAAACTCGTGCTCCCACTCCACTTCGGCCATCGTCAGGATGCAGTCGATCATCTCGGCTTGTCCGCAGTCGCGCGCGAAAATCGCGGCTTCTTCGTACTCGACGATATTGCCGCGTTCGAGCCGTCCCGCGCCGTACATCGGCGCGAACCAGCCGCCGACGTAGCAAAAGGCTCCGATTGCGCGGCCGATGCACCAGAAGATCACCTCGCGGATGCGGCTCGGTTTTCCGCCGAGTTGCCGCAACAGTCCTCCGACCAGCTCGCGGTGATGCCATTCCTCCGCTTCGATCTGCTTGATGCGTTCGCGGTCGGGGCCGGGCCGCACGCTCTTCCAATGACCTCGGTACGCGTAGCCGGCCGCCAGCTCGCCCGAGTACGCGCCCTGCAGTTGGTGGACGAGTTTGGCGCGCGCGTCGGTCGGCATTCGCGGCGATTGTAGCCGTGTATGATTCCGCGCCGATGGAGCACGAAACCGCGTTCGTTTTTCCGGGGCAGGGAAGCCAGTACTCGGGCATGGGCAAGGACGTGGCCGAGGCGTTTCCCGCCGCGCGCCGCGTCTTCGACGACATCGACGCCGCGCTCGGATTCTCGATTTCGCAGCTTTGCTTCGATGGTCCCGACGAGCAACTCAAGCTCACCGAGAACACTCAGCCGGCAATTCTCGCGGTGTCGTCTGCGATTCACGCCGTGCTCGAAGAACGCGGCGCGACCCGGCGCGACGTCGTGGCCGGCCACTCCCTCGGCGAGTACAGCGCGATCGTCAGCGTCGGAGGATTGACGCCCGCCGAGGCGGCGGCGATCGTGCGAATGCGTGGGCGGTTCATGCAGGACGCAGTTCCTGCCGGCACCGGCGGCATGGCCGCGCTGATCGGACCTTCGACTGACGAAGCGCGCGCGATCTGCGAGGAAGCGGCGGAAGGCGATGTGCTGTCGGTCGCGAACATCAATGCGCCGGGCCAGATCGTCATCGCCGGAACGAAAGCGGCCATCGATCGCGCCATCGTCGTCGCCAAGGCGCACGGCGTTCGCCGCGCGCTGCCGCTGCCGGTCTCCGCGCCATTTCATTGCGAGCTGATGAAGCCCGCCGAGGAGCGGCTCCGGCCGCTGCTTGATGAGGCACAATTCAAAGATCTCTGGATGTCGCTCGTCTCGAACGTCGACGCCTCGCCGATCGGCACCGCCACCGCCGTCCGCAACGCTCTCGTGCGCCAGGTCGCGTCGCCGGTGCGCTGGGTGGAGTCGGTGCAGAAGATGATCGCGATGGGCGTGAAACGTTTCGTCGAAATCGGACCGGGCAATGTGCTCACGGGACTGATCAAGCGCATCGACTCCTCGGTCGAGTTGATCAACGTCTCCGACGTCCCATCGATCGAAAAATTCGTGGAGAGCGTGCGATGAAAATCGATCTCACCGGCCGTACCGCCCTCGTCACCGGCGCCTCGCGTGGCATCGGCGAAGCGATCGCGATGCGGCTCGCCGGCACCGGCGCGCTCGTCCTCTGCGCGGCGCGCAATCTGGAGCAGGTCGAGCGCGTCGCGGCGTCGATCACCAGCGCTGGCGGCAACGCCCGCGCCGTGCAGCTCGACATCACCAGCGACGACGTTCGCGATCGCATCAAAGCGCTCATCGAACAGCAACCGATCGACATCCTCGTCAACAACGCCGGCATCACCGACGACGATCTTTTCATCCGCATGAAGCCGGACGCGTGGACGAGCGTGCTGCGTACCAATCTCGACTCCGCGTTTCACATCACTCAGGAAGTGGTGAAGAAGATGATCCGCGCGCGCTGGGGCCGTGTGATCAACATCTCTTCGATCGTCGGACTGTCCGGCAATCCCGGCCAGGTCAACTACGCCGCGTCGAAGGCCGCGCTGATCGGCTTCACGAAGTCGCTCGCGCTCGAAATCGGATCGCGCAACGTGACGGTCAACGCCATCGCGCCAGGCTTTATCCAAACCGCGATGACCGACGCGATGACCGACGACGCCCGCAAGTCCCTGGAAGGCCGCATCGCCCTCCACCGCCTCGGCACGCCCGACGACATCGCCTACGCCGTGGCATTTCTCGCCTCGGAACATGCGGGATACATCACCGGCACTGTCCTGAACGTGAGCGGCGGTTTGTACACGTAGCCGCGTTACGTGCATCCCCGCCGCGTCACCACGCGCGCGGCGTGTTTCATCGCGCAACTCCAGTCGCGCACGCGCGAGTCGAGCCGCGCGATGTCGAACTCGGGATGGAAGAAGTCTTCAACCGGACGCGCATACGACAAGAATCGCGTCCGGCTCAACACGAGCTGCGATTGATGACACTCGATCGCTGCCCGCTTCCGCTTCGCCTCCTCGGCATCCAATTCGAGACGAACGGCCAGACGTTCATGCGGCTGATGTCCGTGGATGACGTAGGTGACGGTGTTCGTCGACTTCGCAACGTCATGTGCGAACCAACCGATGGCGCGATGATCGGGATGGAGATCGAATGCCGAGGGGATGACCAGCAGCGACGGCGCAAAGTTTTCGATCGCCGCGGCGATCGCATCGCGAACGCGGAAGTCGCCGCGGCGCGCCATCGTGGTCAACAGCCGATCGGGATAGCCGAGGAAGGTCGAGGCAGCGGGCGGGACGCCGAGAGTTGCCAGCGCGCGGCGCGATTCCTCGCGGCGCAGCGCTCCCCATTCCGCGCGATCGGCATCGTTGATTCGTACTTTCTTCTTCAGGTACCGAATCGGCCACGGATTGTTATCGCCATCCGTGACGACGATGACGCGCACCTCGCCGCCCGCCGCGATGGCGCGCTGCAGCAGACCGCCGGCAGCGATCGATTCATCATCCGGATGCGGCGCGATGACGAGAGTTCGGTTGAGGTCCATCAGAAGTCGAGGTCGCGCAGGTGGAACGGCGAGAAGCCGCGTGCGAACGCGGGAGCCCAAAGGCAAGCCAGCCGTTCGCCCCCGCGCGCATCCTTGAACCTGTGCACACCCGCGGCCAGCGGACGCGCGCCGCGATATGGCGTGCCGTCGAGAACGCCGCCGGCCTGGCCGGCTTTTCGGAGAATGACGTACTCGCCGGGAATGGCGATGGTGAAGGAGCCGTCCTCCTGCAGCCACTGCCCCGACGCACGAAGTCGCCCGAGGTTGAGGAAGTTCGCGTCCATGAAGGTGCGCGCTTGGTCCGGCCACTGCGATCCATCCGCCTGCGCCACGTGACATCCCGCCCGCACGAGATCCTCAGCGATCGTATCGGGGATGAGCCCGTGCAGGATCGCGTTGCGGGTGATGAACTCGAGGATGAAGTAGTACGGCCTGCGGCGATAAATCGTCTCGCCCTTGTAATCCATCACCGGCTCGCCGGGCCGCGTGAGGTTCAGCACCTGCCGCTCCATCGTGATGAATTCGCGCGTGCGGTTGGTCAGCCACTCCGCGTAGTAGCCGACGCCGATCAGGCAGATGACGATCAGCACCGCGATGTTTGTCTCAAAGCGTCGACGCCGCGCCAGAGCCGCGACGACGAACATCGAAACCAACGGCAGGAACGGCAGGAAGTCGCGCGGCGAGATGAGGATCCAGAATCCGCCGAGCGTCACGAAGAAAACGGCCGTGGCGACCGCGAAAAAGAAGCGGCCATTCGTGGTCGTCTCCCGATACCGCCAGGCGATGCGCAACGAGATGATGATGAGCGGCACGAAGAGCAGCCGCGGCGTCCACACCAGGAGCGCCGGGCGCGTAAGAGCGACGAGTTCGTTGAAGCGGAACGCGCAGTAGACGAAGTTCGACCACACGCCGATCGCGAAGAAGTAGGAGGCGATGAGCGCCGGGATGATCACGAATCCGCTCGCGAGCAACGCCACATCACGAGCGCGGAACGGCGACTGCTCTCTTCCTCGGATTCTGGCCGCCCACGTCACGATCGCCGCAGCTGCCAGCGACAAGAGAAGCAGCGACGTTTTCAGCGAGATCGAGAGCGCACATCCGAAGAGCACGCCGCCGAGGAAGAGGTGCTGGTATCGCGACGCCTTCTTGCCGGGATCGGGCGATGCATCCACCAGCATCAGCACGCCCACCATCCAGCACGCGTTCCAGAGGTTGTCGGTGCGGAACTCGATCGACTTCAGAAAGAACGGCGGCAGGACGTTGAGTAGCAGCACCGACCACATCGCGATCCGATCGCCGTACAACCGCTTCGCGATGAGGAACGCCGCGGCGCTGACGATGATCCAAAGCACGACCATCGGCACGCGCATGAAGAGCAGGATGTCCGGCCGCTCGCCGAGGACGCGCAGCAGCGGTGCCATGGCCATGTGAAACAGCGGCGCATGGTTGTCGAAGACGTCGCGATACTGCACCAGGCCCGCCGTCCATCCCCACACCACATGCAGGTGCTGCGGCTCATCGGAGTCGAAGCGGTAGTGAAAAAAAGCGACCGCCCGCATCGCCAGCGTCACCGCGGCGATGGCCATCGCGAGCAGCCGTTCCGAGCGTGAAATCGTCATGTCCGGTGCGCGGCGGAGTCTATCCTCTCGACACCTGACGCCACCGTGAATAGAATCACCGCCCCCTGCGTTCTTCAGGGCCGCATCCCGATCGCCGTTGTAGCTCAGTTGGTAGAGCAGCTGATTCGTAATCAGCAGGTCAGCGGTTCAAATCCGCTCAACGGCTCCAGGGGTTTAACGCTCGATATCGCCGCCGGAATCACGGTGCTGCTCGATGTGGGCGAGTTGCGGTTTTGCTTGCGTTGAGCCGTGCCATTGGTGGTATTGCGCGCGTTGGGTTCGGACAGGGCGGCTGTACCGGATCGGGGACGCGGGGGCACGGCGGTTGCGCGCCGCACTGTGTCGGGACGATCGAAACCTTCAACTCGCGAAGGACGGCATCCATGGGGTTGACGAAGGCGATTTGGTGAGTCTGTTCGTCTCCGGCAAAGAGGACGCCGACGACCTCGCCAGCCGGTGTGTAGACGACCGCGCCAGAGTCTCCGCTGCTCGAGAATCCGATCGAGGATTCAACGCGGATCTGATTTTGAAAGGTGACTTGTTTATCGTCATCGAAGAAGCCGCACGCGGGGAAGCTTACTTTGACCGTACAGCCGAAGCCAGTGACGGTACCGCAAGTTAAGCCTGTTGTCCGGCCGCATTTTCGCACCGGTTGTTGATAGACCGATGACGGAGCAGCGGGTCTTGTACTGACAGCGCAAAGGCCACAGACGTTCTCCGCGTCGACGGAATTGCTGGCAATGAATGCCGCATCGACTTCGTTCGCAGTTCCCTTCGGATCGACCGTGCCCGAGCGAACCCAATCGCCGACATACACCGGCTGGCATCCCGGAGAATCGCAGGTGGCGGGTGCCGACTGCTGGCCGCCGCTTCCATCGAAGCAACTGTCGAAGCGCGCCACGTGGTCGCACGTGATGTGGCCGAAGCGGGTGGAGTCACCGTCGTCGACAACCTTGATGCCCGAAGTACCGGTCGTGCAACCGACGAAGCTACTGGTTGAGGCGCCTTGCTTGAGGGTGCCAAAGGCGACGATTCTCCTGGCGGGGAGCACGTTGATGGGGATGCCTATCTTTGGCACCCCAAACGTTCCAATGTCTTTCGAAGGGATATAGATATCCAGGCGAGCGTTCCCCTGTTGGTCCGGCTCGATGCAATAGCCTCGTACCTCATCGTTCTCGTCCATCAGCTTCTGCGCCGTCGTGCGGGCAGTGTCGAATGACTCCTTGTTGAACGGCGGGATGCCAGCGGTAGCCGCCACGCCGAGCGAGTGCGCTGCGGCAGTGGGGGCTTTGGACGGTCTTTCCGTGCAGGTGAAGACGACGAATACACATGAGAGGGGGACAATAGAACGACAGTTCATTGTCGCGTGTCCCTTCATGGGTAGGTCGAGTCCGAGCAGCCCGGAATCGCGACCACGGCACTCGTGGGACCGGAACAGACCCGGCAGATTGTCGTCGGCTGTATGCATCCCGTTACCGTTTGCATGTGTCCCCCGGACATCAGCTGATCATAAAGGTCAACATGTAGCGACGAAGGTGACGTTGGGGTGGCCGCTGCCGGCGGTTCATTCGAAACTCCGATCTTCAGAATCCCGGTGTTGTAAGTGCGGATTGTCTTCCACTGGTTCGCTGTATATACCGCCGACCGTAACTGAAGGACCGATTGTCCACTGGTGGTACCGGTCCACTTCACTGTCTTGGCAAACTGTAGGCACTCGGCACTATTGTTTGGATAGAAACCGCCCTGAGCGAAGGGACAGGCCTCCAGGGTTCCCCCGCCCTCGATGTCGAATGTTGCAGTCAGCCCGCCGGTGGGAGCGGGCGGATCGGGCATTCGAAGCGACTGCGGAATTGTTTTTTCGACATCGCTCCCACTGGCCACGTTCGAATCGCTCTTTAGATGAGGCAGCATGCAGTCAAAGCTTTTCTTTGCGTCCGGCGTGAACGGCGTGTTGGGAAGACTGGTATCAACGCCACCGTCGCCGCGCACGCGGATGTTGATGCCAGTCACATCGACAGAACATTCAACGTTGTTGCACTGAGGTGGAATGTTCGTGGCGTCCTGCAGATCCTGCTTCATGTTCTTGAGCTCAGTCGCGTCGGATGGCGCTTTGAGGATGAGCAACGGTACATGTGGCTTCATTTTATTACCGGCTACTAACAGTGAGCGCCGAGTGGTGTCGAAGCCAGCGTTTTCGTCTAGTTTGGCGTGGCAAATGAGGCCGATGTAGATCACCTGGAAATCGCTCGGCGAACCGGTTACGACTGTCATTTTCGCGCGGCCGATTCCATCGTTCGTTGCTGCCGCCGCCGATTCAATCTCGGGCCATCGTTTGATTAGCGCGATCGCTGCGTCGGCGCGCAATTGCGCTTCAATGCCGGGTTGTTTTTCCTTATTCGTGTGCGTCGCTGTCGTTTGTTTCGTGCACGCAACGAGCACGAGCGCAACTGTAAAGACAACCAAGGTACGGAGCTTCTTCGTCATGACCTGTTCCACCTTTCCTGTCGTTGATGAACGAAATGTCGTGATCCGCCGATGAACACAAGGTTCGCCCAACTCATCGAACGTTGAATTGAGCCGTGGCTGTCGCGGATCGCTTGCCGTGCGACGGCGGCTACTGCATCCAGCGGTTCTTCGCCGGCCGCAATGTGGCGGTGAAGCGCGATTGTCACTAGTGCGGCGAAGCTGTCGTCGAGATCCGCCAGCGTCGCCACGATCGCCGGCACGCCGGCTGCGATAAATGAAAAGGCGATGCTGCCAGTGCCGTCGTTACGCTGCGGGGCGGTGGCGGAGCGACACGCGGAGAGGACGACAAGGCGTGTCCGATTTAGTTGCGTCACGACAACGTCGCTGGCCCTCAGTTCGCTCCGGCTATTGCCGCTCGGTGCGAGTAGTAGCGCAGGCTCGGCGGTACCTGTGCCGACAGGTGCGATGTGACCGGCGAAATGGACGATCGCGTTTCCCTTCATAGCCGCGATCGCATGGGGAACTGTCGCTTCTGTGCCGATCAGCGTTTCGCTACGCCGATAGAGTCGGGCGACGCTTCTCGCTTCCGCGGGAACCTGCGGGAGCATCTGCGCTTCCGGGTAGCGCGCATGGTCGAAGACGTTTGCGCCCACTATGGCCAACGATAAACCCACGCGGGTGCACCACCGCGATGATGCGCCCATGAGCATCGTCGCGCTCGGCGCAATCGAGACAGTCATCCGCTCGACGAGGAATTGCCCGCGCCGAACATCGAACAAGGCCCCGAAAGGCGCGGTGCCGACCCGGTCGTCCGCCACGATCGCCAAATGTCGTACCCCGACGAGGAACGACAGGACACGGGCAAGAATCACGTCATGCGTTTCACTGCAGACGCGCAAAGCTCCGGCGTCGCTTCGCAGAACTGTTGCGCGGAATGTGGCCATGGTCCGCGCGACACGGTCGATCGGCATCGGTATGACGATGTGGTGTAACCCATCCGCGCGGACGACGAAGGTCACGAACCGGTCGGGCAACGCCGCGAATTCGATGATCGCAGCGTCATCCGGCAGGTTCAGGCTGATCTCACGCGCGCTCATCAGCGCCGCTTCGCCCTCATCGGCGCGGATCCCCAGGATGAAGCGGTCGGATAGCGAGCGAGCACGTTGTTCTTCACATAGCGCGAATGCCCGCTCTGCATTACCGGAATCGAGCGCCAGACCGATTCCCGCATCGAACAGGGCATTCGCGCCTTCAACGAGCATCGACCGCCGCTCGGGTTCACGCAGTGCATGGCGCTCCAGCCGGACGAGCGCAAGACCCGCGTCGACGTCGCTTTGGGCCTCGCGCATCATCGACAAGCGCCGTTCTATGTGAGCGCGTGCGAGATAGATAGCTGGAGCTTCGTGTACTGTGCTCGTCTCGCCGTATAGGCGTAGCGCATCGTTCAGCTTCGCCAGCGCGGCGGACGGCAACGAAGATGCGAGTGTTGATCCTTCCGCGAAGGCGAGGTCAGCGCGGGCGCGATGGGCGAGCCGCGGATCGGTAAGCTTGACCGTCCAACGCCGCGCAGCGGCGATGCTTGATCGCGCAACGGTAACGTCCCCGCGTTGCGCGGCTACAAGTGCGCGCGACGACCATGCGAACGCCGCAACGGCCGCATTCCCGACTCGTTCCGCCAGGGTGCTCGACACATTTCGCAACGCCTCGGCGCGATCCCATTGGTGCCGCGCAGATGACGCCTGCGCCGCTTCCTCCAATACGACCAGCGCGCGGGCATCGTTGCCTGAGCGTGAGAATTCTTCGAGTGCACGGACGCGGGCCATCCACGCCGAGCGCGCGTCGCCGGCCCAGTCGAGGACAAGGGCCGCGGCGGCGGCCATAGCCGCCGAAGAGTCGGTCTCCCCAAGCGACGCGAACGCATCTCGTGACCGGACAAAGGTTTCGAGCGCGTCGGAGAGAGCACCGCTGCGGATATATGCCGAGCCACGCTCCCATCCAATCTGCGCGTCGAGCGCCTTATAGCCGTGACTGGCTGGGTGTTGCGCGCGAAGGCCATCGAGGATTGCCGCAGCTTCAACGATGCGGTACTGCGCATTCAGCGCGCTCGCGACATAGTAGCGGGCCCACATAGCTAATGGACTGTGGCAATCGCGCAAGAGCGCTTCGGCGCGGCGCAGCTGTCGTTCGGCATCCACCGGCCGACCTGCACCATAGGCCAGCCGTCCGTCCCGGTACGCGACGACGCCGCGCGCCAGCACCTCGGCGGTTCCCTTCTCTTGCCGCCGTTCGATGTCGTCCACCACACTCTGCAACATTGAATCGCCGTTCCGTGGCTGAATCGCTTCGCCGACGAAATGCGCAAGCCGGAAGTAATTTGCGGCAGCAGTCACGTCGTGCCGCAGCACCGCGTCCGCCCAAGCCCCGAGGACGACTGTCTCTCCCCATCGGCGCGCGTACTGCGGATAGAGGGTGGCAGCGGCAGTGACGGCTTCGCGTTGCTGCGCGGCGGATAGCTTCCCGAGCCGATCGAATGTAAATCGCCAGTCGGCTTCAGCATGGGCAGGCGAAAGCGGATGAAGCCGCCCGAGCGCCTCGTCGATCCAGTGAGGATCATTCTCGATCCGCAGAAACTCCACCCACGCGCCACGCGCGACGGCATGGAGGCCGAGCCGGTCAAGGATTACCGCTCGATTAAAAAGCGCGGCGGCATCGTGCGGCGCCAGCATCAGAGCGCGGTCGGCAGCGAAGAGTGCGTCGACCAGCAGGGAAGGATCCTGCCGCTTCGTCGCGATCTCGAGGGTCGCGACCGAGAGGTCGTTCCAATCGGCCACAACCGACGACAGCGGCGCGATCGCTTCGAGATCGGCAGCCGCAGCGGTCGCTGCGCCGGTGATCAGCTTTGCGAGGGCGCGCCCATGTTTTTCGGTAAACGACGCCGGCTCTTCTCGATTCAGGATCGCGACGGCCGCGAACACCACCTGCAGATCGGTGACACGGCGGCGTGTTGACGCAAGTGGTTGCCACGCAGTTGCCTCTGAGAGTCGACCCTCGAGGGTACGAAATCGGCTGCTGGCGATCGCCGAATGGAGATGTTGTAGTCCGCCGTCGTTGCTTGTTCTTTTGATCACGACGGCCCCACCGACGACCGCCACTATGGCCGCGACGACGATCGTCCGCCTTCGAGTGCGAACGGTTGACGCCGACATGCGCGTCAAGGACGCCGATATCGAATAGCTCATGAATTGTGGCGATGGGAGATCGAAGTGTACGACGTTCGCGTCCCGCTGTCATCGCTTACGGGTCTGCACAACAGAGTGCATTTCAGACGGCATGCGCCGGCGACTCTGTCGCCCTACAACCCGAACTGCTGCAAATGGTGGTCGATGTGTTTGTACATCGTTTCGCCCCACTCCTGGCCGGTCATCGTTCCGAAGAAGGCGTGGGTTTCTTTGCCTGCGGCGTCGGGGCCGCGCTGGACGAATTTGGCGATTAGGTCGATGAGCTTTTGGCGTTCGGTGGAGAACTCGCGCTCGTCGGCGACGATGAAGGATGGATCGGTCGGGCCGTTGCGGCTGAAGGGTTTCTCGCCGAGGATCGACTTTCGGAAAAACGGCATCAGGATCTTGCCGATCAGCTTCTGTTTCATCGGACGGTCGCCTGTGCCGGTCTCCAGCGCTCGGGCGCAATGCGTCACCATCTGCGCGGCGTTCATCTTTCCCCACTGCCGCGGCGTGTCGGCTTGAAGTGCACCGAGGCGTTGGAGAAGCGTGGCGCGGTCCGCGTCATCGAAGAGCGTTTTCATTCGAGTCCTCCATGTTTGCGAGGCTCGATTGTAAGTGTGCAAGGCGCGCGATAGCATCCCGCCACTCGAACGTCCGGATCGTGTGGAGGTCAATTTTGAAGCGTGCTCTGATCGCTCTCGCCATCCTCGTCATTGCCAACGTCGCTGTTGGCGACGATCTCTCCGACATCAGACGCGAAGTCGCCAAGCGTCACGACGAAGCCGTCAAGCGATTGCAGGATTGGATCGCGTTGCCGTCGATTGCCGCAGAGGATCGCAACTTTCCGGCGGGCGCGGAGTACATGGCGCGGCTCGCGCGCGAGGCCGGCTTTCAGCAGGTCACCGTGTTGACGACTGATGGCAAGCCGGGCGTCTTCGCGACGCTCGACGCCGGCGCGTCGAAGACGGTCGGGCTCTACTTCATGTACGACGTCAAACAGTTCGATCCGGCCGAGTGGACTTCGCCTCCGCTCGAAGCGCGCCTCGTCGACAAGCCGAACGTCGGCAAGGTCATCGTCGGACGCGGCGCGGTCAATCAGAAAGGACCGGAGTCTGCGTTCCTGGCCGCGCTGCACGCGATTCGCGGCGCCGGAAAAAAGATGCCGGTGAACCTGGTCATGGTCGCGGAAGGGGAGGAGGAGATCGGATCGCCGCACATCGGCCAGCTCGTTCATCGCGCCGAGGTTGAAGCGGCGTTGCGCAAATGCAGCGGCGTCTTCATGCCCGCCGCGTCGCAGGATCTCGACGGCATCGTCACCGTCTCCCTCGGCGCGAAAGGTGTGGTCGAGTTGGAACTGGTATCGAGCGGCGAGAAGTGGGGACGTGGTCCGGCCAAGGACATTCATTCGTCGTTGAAGGCTATGGTCGACAGTCCCGCATGGCATTTAGTGAAAGCGCTCGACACGCTCGTCTCCGACGACGGCAACACGATCGCCATCGACAACTATCCGACGCCGCGTCCGCTCAACGCCGACGAGAAGGCGATGATCGCCGCGGCGTCGTCGCGCCGCAGCGAGGCGCAATCGAAGAAGTCCCTCGGCGTGCAGCACTGGATCGGTGATCTTCCGTGGCAGCAGGCCAACGAACGCCTGGAGTCCCAGCCGACCGTGAACATCGAAGGCCTCGTCGGCGGCTACACCGGACCAGGCGGCAAGACGATTCTCGCGCATCGCGCCGTCGCGAAGATCGACATGCGCCTCGTGCCCGACATGAAGAAGGACGACGCAGTTGCCGCACTGAAAGCGCATCTTGCGAAGCGCGGATTCGGCGATATCGAAGTGAACGTCACCGGTGGCTACGACCCGACCGGCACCGCCGCGACCGCGCCGTTGATTCAGTCGCAGGTGGCCGTGTTGAAGCGCGCCGGAATCGACCCCGTTCTCTGGCCGCGCAACGCCGGTTCGTATCCCGGCTACGTCTTCACCAACCCACCGCTCAGCCTTGCCGCCGGCCACTTCGGCCTCGGCCACGGCAGCGGCGCGCACGCTCCGGACGAGTACTACGTGATCGAGTCAGCAACGCCGAATGTGCAAGGCCTCGACGGCGCGGTGATGTCGTTTGTGGAGTATTTGTACGAGCTGGGGAGATAGAACGTCGGAATTCTGGAACCGCTACTTCCATTTTGAGTCTCAAAATGGAAGTACTAAGTCGATTTTTCCCATTTCCCTCGGGAAGTGCCTTCATTTTTGGGCCTCGGGGTTCCGGCAAGTCGACCTGGCTTCGCCATTCTCTGCCTGATGCGCTCTGGCTGAACCTGCTTCAGCCGGAGACGTATCGCGAGATGAGCGCTCGTCCGGAGCGGCTACGGCAACTGGTCGAGGGATCGAGCGCGACCGATGTCGTCCTTGACGAAATCCAGCGCATCCCCGAATTGCTGAATGTCGTCCACGATCTGATGGAGTCCGGCGAGAAGCGGCGTTTTCTGTTGACCGGATCGAGCGCGCGAAAGCTCCGGAGAGGCGGCGTCGACCTCCTCGCTGGCCGGGCTGTGAATCTCACCATGCATCCGTTCATGGCCGCCGAGGTGCCAACGTTCGACCTCGACCGTGCGTTGGACATCGGCATGCTGCCGCTGGTCGTCGGCTCGTCGGATTCGACCGCCACTCTTCACGGATACGCGACGCTCTACCTCGATGAAGAGGTCAAGCTCGAGGGGTGGGCAAGGGACATCGGCCGGTTCGCGCGGTTCCTGGAGACGGTCACGTTTTCGCATGGTGCGGTGCTCAACGTGGCCAACGTTGCCCGCGAAGCGCAGTCGGAGCGAAACACGATTGCCGGCTACATTGAAGTTCTCGAAGATCTTCTGCTCGCGTTCCGCCTGCCTGTTTTCACGCGGCGCGCGAAGCGGGAGACGACGCAGCAACCGAAATTCTATCTTTTCGACGCCGGCGTGTTCCGGTCATTGCGGCCGCGTGGACCGTTGGACCGTCCCTCCGAAATCGAAGGAGCGGCACTGGAAGGGCTTGTCGCACAACATCTGCGGGCGTGGATTGCATATTCTCCCGGCGACACGAAGCTCTTCTTCTGGCGAACGCGTTCCGGCGTCGAAGTCGACTTCGTCGTTTATGGCGATCTCGGCTTCATGGCGATCGAAGTGCAGAACTCGCCCACCGTGCGTTCGAACGACCTTCGTCCGCTGCGCACGTTCATGGCGGATTACCCCGAGGCGAAAACGCTGCTGCTGTATCGCGGGAGTGAAGAGCTGATGATCGACGGCATCCGATGTGTGCCGGTCGAACGATTCCTGCGCGGTCTCACTCCGGAAGCGAAGACAGCCGCATCGTCAGGATAAACTTCAATCGATGCCCGATCTCTCCGTGGTCTTTCCGGTTTACAACGAGGAAGAGAACATCCCCATCCTTCTCGACGAGATCGCGAAGGCGTTGGATGGCAAGTGGTCGTACGAGATCGTGGCTGTCGACGACGGTTCTACCGACCGCAGTCTGGAAGTCTTGCGCGCGAGCAGAGCGAAGCATCCGACGCTGCGGGTGCTCACGTTCGAGAAAAATAGCGGACAGACCGCGGCGCTCGATGCGGCGTGGCGGGCAGCGCGTGGAACGTTCGTCGTCTCGCTCGACGCCGATCTGCAAAACGATCCCGCCGACATCCCGGCCATGATGCGCACGCTCGATGAGCGTAAGGCCGACATGGTCATCGGCGTGCGCGTCAACCGTCACGACACGTGGTCGCGCCGGATGCAGTCGAAGATCGGCAACGGTGTGCGCAACTGGATCACCAACGATCACATCACCGACACCGGCTGTTCGCTGAAGCTGGTGAAGCGCGAGGCCATTGATCGCATCCGCCTCTACACCGGCATGCATCGTTTCCTGCCGACGCTGGTGCGGATGCACGGCTACAAGGTCGTGGAGATGCCGGTGAATCACCGTCCGCGGCAGTTTGGGGTTTCCAAGTATGGCGCGATGAATCGCGCGTTCCGCGGGTTGGCGGATTGCGTGGCGGTGCGGTGGATGTCGAAGCGAGTGCTGACGTATCGGGTAAACGAAGTCGAGTGATGCCGCGGCGCCACCGGAGATCCTGACGTCTCGCTTCGCGATCCGCAGGATAAACTCCTGAAAAAGCCATGCACGCCTACGATCCCCGCACCTGGCATTGGGACCTTCTCGCCGTGTTCGGCTTCGTCGCGCAGGCGCTCTTCGCGGCGCGTTTCCTCGTGCAATGGATCGCCTCGGAACGCCGCAAGGTCAGCCATGTGCCGGTGACGTTCTGGTACCTCTCGCTCTTTGGCGGCATCCTCATGACCATCTACGGCGTCTTCCGGCGCGATCCCGTCATCATCCTCGGCCAGGCTCCGGCATTGATCGTGTACATCCGCAATCTGATGTTGATCCGCAGCGCGCCACCGCAGGTTTGACGATGTTCGAATTGAATGAAGAGCAACAGAAGACACTCCTGCGCATTGCCCGGCAATCGATCGCGGCCGTGCTCGACGGCGGTTCGCCCGATTGGAAGACTGAGGACGTCGACGAAACGCTGCGGCAGCCTGCAGGGGCGTTCGTAACGTTGACGCGCGAGGGCGACCTGCGCGGCTGCATCGGGTCGATTCGCGCAGTCGAGCCGCTGTACAAAGCCGTCGCGTCGAGCGCGATCTCCGCCGCGTTTCGCGATCCTCGCTTTCCGCCGCTCGCGCCGGGAGAACTCGAACATCTCGATCTCGAAATCTCGGTCATGGGACCGATCGAACGCGTCACGAACATCGAAGACATCGTCGTCGGACGCGACGGACTGATCATCAGCCGCGGAGCGTATGCGGGCCTGTTGCTGCCACAGGTCGCGACCGAGTACGGATGGGATCGGCAGACCTTTCTTGAGCAGACGTGCCGCAAAGCCGGGTTGCCGCCGGACGCGTGGCGAGCTCAGGATTGCCGGATCGAAAAGTTTTCAGCATTCGTATTCGGCGAATAACTTCCTATCATCCAACAACTTGGCTCGCTTTCGGCAAGGTGACGCTTGTCCAAGCGCGGCATAACCTCCTCCATCAGGTGGTTTGACACCGCGTCGAAACCAATCTTATTCGTACCGAAAATAACTGAGGGAGGCCGATGCCCACGAAAAAGCGCTCGCTGACGGACTCGCTGTCGATGCGTTCTGCGAAAGCGCGCCGCAAGGCGCAGTCGCACCGCACGCTGCATTGGATCGGCGGGCGGGCCGCGGCCACACTCCTCGTCGGTGCGGCGCTATCAGTTGGCGGCGTCACCGAGGCCTTCCAGGGAGTGCATTTCCTCGTGTTGAAGGACCTCGACACGGTCAAAGTCCTTCGGCAGCAAGGCACGCACTCGAAAGTCGTCGCCAAGCTCGGCGATGATTTCGCCGGCAACTCACTTTTCAAGCTTTCGCGCACGTTGCCTGACAGCCTAGTCACGCGTCGCATCCGCTTGTTCGACGACGCCTGGATTCCGGAAGCGCCCGCGGCCGCGGACGAAACGGCGGACGCGCAGCCGAACGATGTCTTCCATCGTGAGATGCAGCGGATCAACGTCGCCATCCGCAAGGAGTTCTTCGCCAACGCCGTTCCGTTCGGCGACATCATCCACGCCAAGGCGCAGAAGTACGACGTCGATCCGGCGCTGGTCGCCGCCGTCGTCGAAACCGAGTCGCGCTTCCGCACGAATGCACGCTCGCAGGTCGGCGCTCGCGGTCTCATGCAACTCATGCCGAAGACCGGACGCTGGCTCGGCGCGAACAACCTCTACAACGCCGAACAGAACGTAGACGCAGGCGCCAAGTACCTGAAGTATCTGAACCGCCGTTTTGACGGCAACCTCACCAAGACCATCGCCGCATACAACGCCGGCGAAGGCAACGTCCGCCGCTACAACGGCGTGCCGCCGTTCCGCGAGACGCGCTCGTACGTGAAGAAGGTGATGTCGCGTTACGAAAAGCGGAAGCAGGAGCTGAAGAAGTTCGACGACCAGCACGGCGCGGCCCTGGCCAGCGACGATGCAGTGCTGACGTTGCGGTAGTGGCAGTTCGTGGCGGCCATCCGCCTATGCCACTTCGCCCTCGCTGCCCGGGATGCGGAACGATTGCTTATAGATGTCGATGATCGACATCAGGAGCGAGAAGACCAGCGGGCCGACTACGAGGCCGACGAACCCGAAGGCCTCCATTCCGCCGAGGACGGAGACCAGGAGCGGAATGGCGGGGAGCTGCATCTTTCCCTTCATCGCCCATGGCCGCACCACGTGCTCGATGATCGGGACGATGATCACGCCCCAGATCGTCAGGAAGATGACGCCGAAGTAACCGCGCTCGCCCATCGTCGCGGTGATGTAGAGCCAGAGCGCCGCGGGAATCCATACGGCCGCCGAGCCGACGATCGGCAGCAGGGACAACACCGTCGCCACCGCGCCCCATAGGATCGCGCCGGGAACGCCGGCGATCGCCAGGCCGATGCCGATGAAGATGCCTTGCGTCAGTGACGTGATGACCTGCCCGCGAAATGTGGCGTCGACGACGGCTTTGAAGTTCTCGGCGAATTGGTGGTTGTAGCGCGCCGGCAGCGGCGAGAGCGCCGCAGCCTCGGCCACGATCGTTTCGCCCTCGACGTAGAAAAAATACGCCGACAGCAGCACCAGGAAGAGCGCGATCACCACGCCGGCGATGCCTCCGATCAGTCCCGCGCCATGCTCCGCGACCCATGCCGGCGCTTTCTGCACGATGGGCATGATCACCTTCGCCGGATTGATCGCGGCCGGGTCGAAATTCGGCGCGATACGCTTCAGCCACGGCATGCGATTGCTGATGTCGAGGCGTTGCAGCGCCCGCGTGGCGTCGCCCGACTGCAGATGCTTCACGAGCACGTTGGCCTCCTGAACGAGGAGGAGCGTGATCAGCAGCGCCGGCAGGAGGATTACGAACGTGATCAGAAACAGCATCACCGCGGCGGCGCGGTTGGCGTGGCCGTGCATGCGCGCTCGCACGCGTTGGAAAACCGAAAACGTCACCGTGACCAGCACCGCGCCGAGCATGATCGGTGCGAGGAACGGTTCGAGAATGATGAAGGTCGCGTAGAGGATGACGAGCGCGATCAGCGCGAAAAAGATGATGCCTGTGAGGTGCCACTCGTGCCGCTGTCGGGCCTCTTCGGCGTCCGGCGTGATCTCCGGCATTTGCTACACCGCGATGATTCCGCGCCGCGCCGCTTCGACCACGGCCTCGGTACGGGTGGCCGCGCCGAGCTTGCCGAGGATGCCGTTCACGTGGAACTTGATGGTGTGGTCGGTGACGCCGAGGCGTTGCGCGATTTCCTTGTTCGTCAGGCCGGAGGCGAGGAGGCGGAGCACTTCCCGTTCGCGCGCGGTCAGCGGCTCGATCATCTCCACCTCGGCGCGCGTTTGCCGCAACAGGTGGTCGGCGAATGCGTCATCGATTACGATTTCGGACTCCGCCACCGCGTGCAACGCCGCGTGCATGCGGCGCGGCGCCGCGGTCCGCGCGAGCACACCGCGCGCGCCGGATGCGAGCGCGTCCGCGGCGCCGGCTGCGTCGACGACGAGCACGAGCGCGGGGACGTCGACATCGGGGAGCGTGCCGTCGCAGATCATCACGTCAGCGTTGACGAGGCGCAGCCGAGTGGGATCGGCTTCGGTCAGATCGAGGTCATCGAACGCGCCGAGGATCGTGCGAAGTCCGGAGCGCACCAGCGGCGCGCTGCTGACGACGACGACGCGTAAGGCATCGGATGCCTGGCTCGCAACAGCGTTCGAAGTGAATGCGAAATGCGCGCGCATGGGGAAACAATACCGCAAACCAGTGGTCAGTTGTCAGTGTGGCAAGTGGTCAGAGGCGCTGCTCGGTGAACGCCGGCAACTACTTGCTATCATCCCGCCCCTTGAACATTTCAGAAACGAGCCTGCCCGGTGTCCTGCTCATCGAGCCGAAAGTCTTTGGCGACGATCGCGGCTTTTTCATGGAGACGTATCGCGTTGACATCCTGCGTGATGCCGGCATCACCGACGCGTTCGTGCAGGACAACCATTCCCGCTCCGCCCGCGGCGTTCTTCGCGGCCTTCACTACCAGGAGCCGAACGCGCAGGGAAAACTGGTGCGCTGCACGCGCGGAGCGATCTTCGACGTCGCAGTTGATATCCGCCGCGGGTCGCCTTCATTCGGCCGCTGGTTCGGCCTCGAACTGAACGACGCGAACAAACTGATGCTGTGGATTCCCCCCGGCTTCGCCCACGGCTTTTGCGCGCTGGAAGACGACTCCGACCTCGTCTATAAGTGCACGAAGCTCTACGACAAGCCCTCCGACCGTTCGATTCTCTGGAACGACCCCGTCATCGGAGTCGAATGGCCGATCGCGGAGCCGGTTCTATCCGCGAAGGACGCGAACGCGCCGCGGCTGAACGAAGCCGCGGCGCTTCCGGCGTACGTGTCTCGCTAAGCTAGCGGTCGGTCCTTAACCCTTTTGCTATCCTGCCGCAATGCGAAACGAAGACCTAGTCGCGTTCGCGCGGCGCGATTGGCAAGCGATTGCCGAATCGAAGCGGCGTCGGTGGGCGGAACAGAGAACGCGCATGACGCCCGTCGAGGCACTACGGGTGGGCGACGAACTGCGGCAGCATGTCAGCTCTCTCAGGCCGGGTTGGCCGTCAAAAGCCGATCGGCTCGACGACATCGCCGTTCATACGCGTGTCGCAGAAAGTCTTCGTCGTGTCGCAAAAAGCGGTCGTTGAGCTTCTCCGCGCCCTGGCGGCAGCGATGGGGGAAGCCGGCATACGCTGGTACCTGCTCGGAGCCCAAGCCGCGATCATCTGGGGTAGTGCGCGACTGAGTGCGGACGTTGATGTCACCGCGGCGCTCGATCCGGCGCTCATTGACGACTTCACGGCTGCGATGCGCCGCCACGGCTTCGACCTGACATTTGGTGATCCCGATTTCGTCTTGCGGACTCGCGTTCTTCCGTTCCGCCATGCGGCGAGCGGAATGCCTCTCGATGTCGTTCTAGCCGGACCGGGATTGGAGGAGGATTTCCAGGCCCGAGCCATTCCGACTGACATTGACGGAGTGCTGGTGCCGGTCATCAGTGCCGAGGATTTGATTGTCACAAAGGTGCTTGCCGGCCGTCCGAAAGACATCGAAGACATTCGTAGCGTGATTCATGAGCGCAGATCTTCGCTCGATGTCGATCGAATACGCACCATCCTTCATCTGCTGGAAGAGGCTCTCGGCCAGAGCGACCTACTGCCGGTATTCGAGAAAGAGTGGAAGAAGCGTTCTGTCCCCTACCTGTAAATAACCATTCGTCACCCAATCTTCACACCTTCGCCGTCAACGGCAGGGCTCTTGGCTAGTCTCTTGAAAATCGCCGCAATCCGGGCACAGCAGAGAGAACTGGTCAGGAGATCGTGATGTACGGGAAGGAAAATCGCCGGTGGATTGCAATTGCCGGTGCTCTGCTGCTTTGTGTGGGGGCGTTGCCGTCCGGCGGCGCGCAGAACAACCAGCAGGCGAGCACCATCATCCGGCGCCGGCTGACTCGAGGACCGGAGAACGACTGGACTCGCTACTGCGCGTCGAACTCGATGAACGGCGTCGCGGTTGGTGAACAGGTCATTTCTCCCGTCACCGCGCCCCAACTGCATCTGGTGTGGTCGCGGATGCTCAAGGGGTCGATCGCGTCAGAGCCGTCCGTCGCTCTCGGAAAGCTCTACGTCGGCGACTGGGACGGTAACGAGTGGGCACTCGATGCCGCGACCGGCGACGTCATCGCCTCGATCAACCTCGGGCAGACCGCGAGCGACCACTGCAACCCGCCCAGGCTCGGTGTCACATCATCGCCGGCCATCGTCGACAACATTGTTTATGTAGCGGGCGGCGATGACGCCTTCTACGCGCTCAAGGCCGATGACCTCAGCGTCGTCTGGCGGAAGTCGCTCGGCGACAATTCCGTCACCGGCGGCTACTACGGCTGGTGTTCCCCCGCCGTGGCTGGCGGAAAGGTGATCCAGGGGATTTCCAGCAACTGCGACGATCCGTTTCCGCGCGGCGCCATCGTCGGACTCGATCCCGCCACGGGCGTCGAGCTGATGTCGAGCTACTTCGTCCCCGAGGATCGCGTCGGCGGGGGAGTGTGGACGTCGCCGGCGATCGACACGGAGCACGGCACCATCTTCGTCACAACCGGCTCCGCGCACGCGTGGGAAGACGGCGACTCCTTCTCCATCGTCCGGCTCAATCTCGATACCTTTGCGATCGAAGATCGCTGGAAACTCCCCAACGAGTCCGGCGACTACTGGGACGGCGACTGGGGCTCCTCGCCGACTCTGTTCACCGACGCGAAGGGACGCCAGCTCGTCGGTGCAGGACAGAAGGATGGCGGCTACTACGTGTTCAACCGCAACAGCCTCGCCGCCGGGCCGGTGTGGGTTGCGCCCATCGCGATCATCGGCGAAGTTCCGCAGGCCGGGCAAGGGACACTTTCCACTGCTGCCTTCGACGGCCAACGGCTTTACGTCGGCGGAGGAAGGCCGCGCGACAACGACGACACGTCTGTCCTGGGTGCGGTCAGCGCGCTCGATCCGGGCACCGGCAAAATCCTCTGGCGGCACACGTTCGAAGGGCCTGTGCTCGCGCCGGTCTCGTTCGCGAACGGCGTCGTCTTTGCCGTCGGAGGAACGACCGTAGCGGCGCTCAACGGGGCGACCGGCAGTGTCCTGTGGTCGTTCGAAATGGATGCCCCGGGATTTGGCGGCGTCGCCATCGCCCGAGGACGCGCGTTTGTCGGAGACCTTGCCGGGAACCTCTACGCGTTCGGAGTTCGCGCCGAATAATTACCTCGACGAATCTCAAACAGTCCTCTACAATCGCGCCGGTCCAAAACCAATCTCCCCATGGCCGGCACGATCTTCGGGCTCGAAGCCCGTTTGGGTTCGTCTGCGCGTGTGCTCCGTGCACTCGCGGTAACCCTGCTTCTCTTCGCGATCGCCGCTCCGCTTTCCGCGGAAACGATTCATGAGCCGTCCACCGGTATCACTGTCACGGTCGAAGAGAACGGCCACTACACGATCAGTACCGCCGATCCGAACTGGGTTTTTGCGGGAACGCTGCCGGCATCCCCGTCGGCGCTCAAAACGATCGCCGGTCATGACGGCATCGGCGACTTTGACGAGATCACCTTCACGTTCGGCGCCCGCGAAGGATCGATCCGCACCTATCCCGGCCGCGCAGCCGTGCTCTTCACCGACCGGTACCCGACGGCCTCCCCAAACGGTCCCGGCTTCCCGAAACTCTCCATCTCGCCCGACGTCCCCGGACGGCTGTCGTTTCGCGGGAAGTGGTCGCAGTTTCAGTTCGACCTGTCAGGTACCGAGGGACCGTGGGTGTACTTCGATGACGCCGGGCATTCGTTCCTGCTCTCTTCCGCCTCCGACTTCATGGTCGCGAATCTGAATCTCACCGACGACAGGCAAATCGAGAGCCGCATCAGCCCGCGTATCAAAGACATCCCGCGTGGATTGGCGCATCGCACGCTGCTTGTCGTCGCCAACGGAATCAATCGTGCCTTCGACGCGTGGGGCCACGCGCTTACGGATCTGAACGGCAAAGTGCGGCCCGCCAACGACGCCGATCCAAGCCTGAAGTCGCTCGGATACTGGACGGATAACGGCGCGAGCTACTACTACAACTACGAGGAATCGCTCGGATATACCGGCACGCTCCTGGCGGTGAAGGACGAATTCGCGAAAGCCGGCGTCGCGCTCGGCTACATGCAGATCGACAGCTGGTGGTATCCGAAGGGTGAGGACGGCCACTGGAACCACTTTCCGCCGTGGAACCCGGAAGGAATCCACCACTACGAAGCGCATCCGGACATCTTCCCCAAAGGCTTAGGCGGGTTTCAGAAAGACCTGGCCCTGCCGCTCATCACGCACGCGCGCTGGATCGACGCGAAGAGTCCGTACCGCCAGAAGTACAAGATGTCCAACAACGTCATCATCGATCCTGAGTACTGGATGATGGTCGGCGCGAATCTTCACGACTGGGGCGTTTTCGGCTATGAACAGGACTGGCTCGATGAATGGGCCACGGCCGACTACAACAACATGGACGATCAGAATGCGTTCGTGGACAACATGGCGCGCATGAGCGATACGTACGGTCTCGCGATGCAGTACTGCATGGCCACGCCGCGCCATTTTCTGCAGAGTACCAAGTACAAGAATCTGACCACGGTCCGCGTGAGTGAAGACGTCTTCACGCGCGACAAATGGGACCAGTTCTTCTACAGCTCGCGCCTCGCGTCAGCCCTCGGCGTCTATCCCTTCACGGACGTCTTCGGCAGCAATGAAAAAATCAGCACACTCATCGCCACGCTCTCCGCCGGCATCGTCGGCGTCGGCGACCGCCTCGGCGAAGTGAACGCTGAGAACCTGCTCTACGCGGTCCGGCCGGACGGCATCATCGTCAAGCCCGACGTCCCCGCGGTCCCAACCGACGAGAGCATCCTCAACGACGCGCACAACGCTGGCGAGCCGCTGGTTTCCTACACCTACACCGATCACGGTCCGATGCGCGCGCTCTACATCTTCGCGCACCCGCGCACCGACGACCGTACGTTCACGTTCACGCCGGAAAAACTCGGACTCAGTGGCAACGTCTACGTCTACAACTGGCTGTCCGGCCGCGGCCGCCGTAGCAACGGCAATGAACCGTGGACGCAGACCATCCACGGCGATCCGTCCTACCTCGTGGCCGTTCCCGTCGGCAAATCCGGCATCGCGTTCCTCGGCGACACCGGCAAGTTCGTCCCGCTCGGAAAGAAACGTGTACGCGAGCTCACGGACGACGGTGCCGTCACCGCGACGATCGAATTCGCGGCAAGCGAGGAGTCGATCACCGTCCACGGCTGGGCGTCGTCGATGCCGATCGCCACTGCGACGCGTGGAAGCGTTTCAGCCGTCACTTACGATAGCGATTCGGGTCGCTTCGACGTTGATGTATTTCCAGGCAACGCGGCGTCTGCCCGCATCCAGCTCTCCCTCGCGGCCAGCATCGGTCGCAAGCGCCCGGTCAAGCCACAACGCCGCCTGGCCTTTTAACCGGAAAAACGTAATCCCGGCCGTCTCTCTCCGAAAGGGAGGCTGCCATGACGTCGAGTGACCTGACCATCCATCGCGCGGAAGTGCTGAAGGATGAATACGAGCTACTCCACGGACCGTTCACCGACGATCTATCCGAGATCACCGCCGGCGATATCCTCGACGCAGGTCTGCAGGACCTGCAGAACCCTTCTTCGGCGCTCCTTTTTCGGCTGATGGAGATCGGATGGGCGGCCGGCAGCGTCATGACAGCCGCTAACTTGGCCGCCTTTCTGAACGGAAAGATCAATGGCCCCATCATCATCGTCCAGGAGGAATCGGCCGGAGCGAATTTCATCAGCAGCGCTACCACGCTGCTGGCCAAAGACGAACAAGGCCGGCCGAAGAGCGAGGAGACCCGCCGCATCAACCGGCTGATCATCGAAGAGATTTTGCCCGAGCTGGTACGGCAGCGCGTCGAGCGCGTCTACCAGGCCATTCACAAACTCAATCCGCCGCGCACCGCGCTCTGCATCTCCGGCGGCGGCATCCGTAGCGCTACGTTCGCACTCGGTGTTCTGCAGGGACTGGCGAGCCGCGGTCTGCTCGAGAAGTTCGACTACCTCTCGACTGTCTCCGGCGGCGGCTACATCGGAAGCTGGCTTTCCACGTGGATCAAGCGGCACACGAGTGGCGTGAAAGGTGTGCAGGGCGACTTGGCCTCGGACAGCTCGCCGGAACCGCGTCCGATCCGGCACCTCCGCGATTACAGCAATTACCTCGTCCCGCACCTCGGCATTTTCTCGGCCGATTCATGGACCGTCGCGGCGACGTACATCCGCAATCTCCTGCTGAACTGGCTGGTGCTAGTTCCGATCATTGGCTTTGCGCTGGGGCTGTCGCGCGGACATGTTTGGCTCATGCAGCACATCTCTCCGACAGGATGGCAGTGGTTGTACCTCGGTATCCCTGCGGCCATCTGTGCGGCGATCTCATTCGTCTACCTCGGGAGCAGCCGGCCGGTTACGAATCGAGAACTGGCCGGCAAAGCATGGGCGAGCGATGGCGGCTTCGTAGGCTACTGCGTGGTTCCGTCGATTCTGTTGGCCTTTCTGGCGACGGTGTCGTGGGCTGTACTTACCGACCAGCGAGCCGAGGCGTACAGCTACAGAGTGGCTCACCATCTCGGCGGCGCTCCACTAAAAGAGGCATATGCGTTTGGCGATGTCGTTTGGGCGCCAATCGCGGCCTGCATCGGGCTCGCAACGATTGCGTGGTGTTGGTATGCGGTGCGCTCGAGCCGGCGTGGGAAGGATCTGGGAAAACTGCTGTGGGAGTTTGTGGCGTGTGTCGTGAGCGGCGCCGGTGCGGGCGTCCTGCTGGCGTGGCTTGCCACCTGGCTTTTTCCGAAACCAGTCATCGAACCCTTCGATTACCTAGCTCAGATTCCACCGATCCGGCTTTGGATTGCACATCCTCCTTCGACCCAGCTCTACGTCGTCTTCGCCGTCCCAATCGTGTTGCTTGCGCTCTACATACAGGCCAGTTTCTTTGTGGGGCTGGCCAGCAAAGTCAATGAAGACTACGACCGCGAATGGTGGGCACGAAGCGGTGGATGGTTCATCCTCGCGGCGTGCGCGTGGGCAGTCGTCGCGGCGATTTCGCTATTCGGCCCGATCGGCTACTACCACGCGCCCGGAATCATCAGCAGCGTCGGCGGGATCAGCGGCGTCATCGCGGTTCTTGCGGGAAAGAGCGCCACCACGCCGGGGAACAACAAGCAGAAAGAGAAAGAATCAAAGGGAGGGATCTTCGCCAATTTCGGTCTCGCGCTGGCAGCGCCGCTTTTCGTTGTGGCGTTGCTCGCCGCCGTTTCGCTGCTGACAACGACCATCGTCAATGCAGTCGTCGACTTGCCTGCAGGCGAAGAAAAACAGGCCCAATACGCTACGCAGTTCCGCTCCTGGAGCACAGGCGTGTCCCCATTGACGCCGCTCCACGATAAACCCAAGGTTCCGGTCCAGGTGCTCCATGCGCGATCGGCGGAAACTCCCGTCGTCGACATGGCCGACTACCGTTCCTGGTCGCACCTTCGCAGCGTTCACCAGTATGGCGGCGCGACCTGCGGTCTGCTGTTTTTGTTGGCGATTCTAGCCTACGCGCTTTCAGGGGCCTTCGGTGTCAACCGCTTCTCCATGCACGCCTTTTATCGGAATCGTCTGATCCGCGCGTACCTCGGCGCGTCGCGATATCGGCGCAAGCCCAACACGTTCACCGGCTTCGACAAGAACGACAACATCAAGATGTGGCAACTGCACCCGGACTATTACGCGGCCACAAGCATTCTCGACCCCAAGAAGGTGATCGTGAAGGCGCAGAACGCGCTCTGGTGGAACCAGATGATCAATAACGCCGACGTCACGCGCCTCCACTTGAATGGGGATGACACGACCGCGGTTGAACTCCTCGTCGAAGGCCTGAACGATCTCATCTCTAAGAAGAAGAGCTCACGCGCCGAACTCGACAAGCTCTTCGAGCCCTACGTCATTCGGCGCGAGCCGAAGCAGCGACTCTTCCACGTAATCAACATCGCGCTCAACCTCGTGTCCGGAAAGAAGCTCGCGTATCAGGAACGGATGGCGGAGTCGTTCACGGTCACACCTCTCCATTGCGGCAACTACGAGCTCGGCTACCGCGACTCCTGCCAGTACGGCGACCCCGACCGAGGGATTTCGATTGGTACCGCGCTGGCGATTTCGGGGGCAGCCGCGAGTCCCAATCAGGGCTATCACTCCTCACCCGCGGTAGCCGCGTTGCTCACCGCGTTCAATGTCCGTCTCGGTTGGTGGCTCGGCAATCCCGGACCTGCAGGCGACAAAGTCTTTCGCGATCACGAGCCGCGTCCCGCCATCGGCACGATCATGCGGGAAGCCGTCGGTGGCACCGACGACGAATACAAATGGGTCTACCTTTCCGACGGCGGCCACTTCGAGAATCTCGGACTGTACGAAATGGTCATGCGCCGCTGCCGCTACATCTTCATCAGCGATGCCGGCTGCGATCCCGACTTCACCTTCGAAGACCTCGGCAACGCCATCCGCAAGATCTATATCGACTTCGGAATCCCGATAGAGATCGAGACGACGGCGTTGCTGCCTCGTGATGATGACCGCAAGGAGGATGAGGCCAAGAACGGCAAATACTTCGCCTTCGGCACCATTCACTACGACCAGGTTGACGGAAAAGGCGTGAAGGACGGCCACTTCATTTACGTCAAACCATCGTTCTACGGACGCGAGCCGCGCGACATCTACAGCTACGCGCGGCAGAGCGCCACGTTCCCGCACGAAACCACCGCCGACCAGTTCTTCAGCGAGTCGCAATTCGAAAGCTATCGGCGGCTCGGACGCTACACCGTCGAAGAAGTGCTGTTGAAGAAAGACCGCGAAAAGCCCTTCCCCGATTTGAAAGCCTTCTTTGATGCAGCGAAGAGAAGCAGCAAGTCCCCGGACGACTTCTCCTGATTCGAAGCGGTGCACCGTGAGAGAATCCGCCGCGTGCCGCGGCGGACCGTCTTCAGCGTTCTCGGGGCCTTCGCCGTCAGCCGCGTCGCGATCGTCGTCCTGCTGATCATCGGCTCGCAGATCACGTTCGTCGCCAAAGACTACAAGACCGTCTGGCGCACCGAGGTGTCGCTGGTGGGTGGACGGGTGTGGCCGGAGATGCTGCGGATGATCATGATCGGCGACGCTTGGTTCTATCGCCAGATCGCCGCTATCGGATACGAGCTTCCGACGCCCGACGCGAAGCCGAAGAACACCTGGGCGTTCTTCCCCGTCTATCCACTTCTCCTCAAAGCGCTGGGAGGAACGAGCGACCGCTGGTACTGGATCTTGTCCGTGGTCGTGTCGAACGGCGCACTGCTCGGAGCACTCTTCGCCGTCGCCGCCGCCGGCCGCGCGATGGGCGCCTCGGACGATGACGCCGAACGCGCAGTCTGGTACATCGCACTCTTTCCAACGAGCTATTTCTTCTCGCTGCCGATGACGGAGTCGCTCTTTCTGCTCTTGTCCGCGGGAGCGTTCCTCGCCGCGGCCCGACAACGCTGGCCCGTCGCCGGCATCCTCGGCGGCCTCGCCGCAGCGACGCGCGTGATCGGAATCTGCCTCCTGCCCGCGCTCCTGCTGCTGCCGCTGCAACGGCGGCAGCGCCTCTCGACACAACAATGGTGGCTACTCGCGATCCCTCTCGGAGTGCTCGCGTTCGTCGCGTATCTCTACATCCACACCGGCGATCCGCTGGCCTTCGTTCATGCGCAGACGCTGTGGGGCCGCTCGTCCGCGCCGCGATTCGCGATGGCGTTCCCGAGCAGCGGCCTCGCGCTGAGCAAGCCATGGAACTTCGTCGCCCTCAACGCCGTCGCTGCACTACTGATGATCGTCGCCGGCATCTGGTTCCTCGTCCGCCGCCAGTGGTCGTACGCCGCGTACACGCTGCTGTCTGCCATCGTGCCGATGAGCTCCGGTTCACTCCAGTCGATGGCCCGTTACGCGCTCGTCGACTTTCCGCTCTTCTACTTCCTCGCCGCCATCGGACGCACCCCATCCCGTGACCGCACCCTCACCGCGACCTTCGTCATCCTCCTCGGCTGGCTCGTAGCGCTCTTCACTCTCCGCCTCGACTTCGCGCTCGCGTGATCTTGACACCCCGCCGACCCGCCCGTAGGATGCGCCGTCCTCGGGAATGCCACCTGCACACCGCAGGTTAGCGAGCGAGTTCCGACCGCGGGGTCGTAGTTCAGTTGGTTAGAACGCCGGCCTGTCACGCCGGAGGTCGCGGGTTCGAGCCCCGTCGGCCCCGCCAATCTAAACTGCAATTGTTGCAATAGTTTAGAATCCGGGAAATCGCCCACGTCCTCAATACGTACCCTTCGACGGAGAATCGAGATGAGACATGCTCACGATTTTCCGGCGTCACCTGAAGGCGTGCCCCCAAACCTCGCGGCGCTACCGCCGCTGCCAATGCCCGATCTGGATTGAAGGCACGCTCGGCCTCGAAGACGTTCCCCGGACTGAACCTCACCTCCTGGGACGCCGCGGAAGAATACGTCCGCGAGTCGAACCGCACGGGCAAGGTCGGCGGGACCACCGCGAAGCCGATGCTCATCGCCGACGCGGTCGAGCTTTACCTGACCGACGTTCAGGCCCGCCTTCGCTCTTCGACGGTCCGCCTGCATCGGGTGCTCCTCCGCGACTCGCTTCTCGTCTGGTGCGAGAACAAAGGCTACCGGTACCTCTCGGAACTCGATGTTAAGACTCTCATCGAATACCGGAGCTCGTGGCAGTTCGCGCCGCTCACCGCGCTCAAGAAGTTCGAGCGCCTGCGCTCGTTCTTCCGCTTCTGCCATATGGCCAAGTGGATGGAGGAGAATCCGACCCTCGCGATCAAGGCACCCAAAGCCGACACGCCGCCTACGCTGCCCTTCACGAACGAGGAAGTCGATCGGACCCTCGCAGCGGCGAAAACATTCCGGATCAGCGGCTCCTACGGCCGCACGAAACCCCACCCGTGTTGGCCTTGTTCTCGCCCAACCGGAGGTGCGGTCGATGAACTTCCGAAACACGCGCAGCGTCTCATCGGCCTGGTGCCGGCTTCTTCCGTCTGCGATGAAGACTTCGGCCGTTCCGCGCGGATGGGCAGGAGCTTGCGCGCCCAGCACCACCAATCTCCCGGACAGTCGCATGTCTCGCGTCCTCAATACGTACCCTCACCGGCGAAATTGAGGAATTTCAGAGAGTCTGGCATGTTATGTTTTCTGTAACTTACAGAGCCGTCGAAGGTTGTACGAATACGAGCCCCGTTGGCCGCTCTCGCCTATCTCCTTTTCTATAGTATCAGTTACCTTGAGCAATTACTTCGGCTATCGTCTTCGGTGATCCGTCGGCTAGAATGAGTCGATGGCTGAAAGTGATGTCCCGATCCTCGTCTGTACCGCCTGGCCCTACGCAAATGGGTCATTGCATGTGGGACATCTTGCGGGCGTCTACGTACCGGCGGATGTATTCGCGCGTTATCAGCGCCTCAGGAACCGGTGCGTCCTCATGGTCTCCGGCACCGATGCTCACGGCACACCGGTTGCGGTAAGAGCGGACAACGAAGGCGTCGAGCCTCACCTGATCGCCGAGCGCTACCACGAGGAATTCGTCGGGTATTGGCGTGAACTCGGAATCTCATTCGACCTCTACACGTCGACGATGACGGATACGCATCGCCGGATCGTTCAAGACGAGTTTCGCATGCTGCTCGAGAAAGGCGCGTTGTTCCTCGCGCCGTCGACCGGCTTCTATGACCCGGAGGCAGGCCGTTTCCTCCCGGACACGTACGTTGCCGGAGAATGTCCACACTGTCACTACCGCGATGCGCGGGGAAACCAGTGCGAGAACTGCGGCCAATTACTCGAGCCGGAAAATCTGATCGATCCGCGCTCACGCCTGAATGCTGCCGCGGTACTGGAGCGCCGTGAACGGCAGCACTATTACCTCGATCTGCCTCGGTTCCAGGAGGCGCTCACTGAGTGGGCGCGCACACACACGTGGTGGCGGACGAACGTTTATTCGTGGACGCTCCGGTTTCTCGGCAGCGGATTACAGCCGCGCGCCATCACGCGCGATCTGCACTGGGGCGTGCCGGTACCGCTGCCGGGATGGGACGACAAGCGGATCTACGTCTGGTTTGAGGCAGTGACCGGTTATCTGTCAGCGACGATCGAATGGGCAGAAAGACGAGCTTCGGAAACAGATGCATGGAAGCAGTGGTGGCAGAATCCCGCCGCGCGCCAGTATTACTTTCTCGGCAAGGACAACATTCCGTTTCACACAATCATCTGGCCCGCGATCTTGATGGGACGCGGCGACATGATCCTGCCGTACAACGTCGTCGCAAACGAGTTCATGAATTTTGGCAGCGAGAAAGCGTCGAAGAGCGCAGGCGTCGGAATGACGGTTCCGCAGCTCCTCGCCGCGTACGAGCCGGACGCGATCCGCTACTACATGATCGCGAACGCGCCGGAGACGGGCGACACGTCCTTTACGAACGAGCATTTCATCCGCGTGGTCAATGATCAACTCGTCGCATCATGGGGGAACCTTGTCCACCGTTCACTCTCGCTGTTGCACCGTGGATTCAATGGCGAGGTGCCACAGCACGAGACCGATGCCGAAGTCATTGCGGCGATTGCCGCGGCGGTCGAGCGTGTGGAGTCGGCGCTGGATCAGGCGCAGTTCCGCCGTGCGCTCAATGAGGCCATGGCGTTGACGCATTTCGGCAACGAGTGGTTCAATCGCCACAAGCCATGGACTCAGATTCGAGAAGACCGTGACGGCGCACGGCACACGCTCGGATCCACGGCCGATCTGCTCAACGCGCTGAAGGTGCTGTTCGCGCCGTTCCTGCCACATTCTTCGAATGCTCTGCACCGGCTCTTGGGCTTCGAGGGCGACGTGACGCGCTGGAAGTTCGAGCCGGTGCCGGCCGGCCGTGTGCTTCGGCGTCCAACTCCCCTGTTCTGGAAGATCGACGAGACCGTCATGCCGTGAGGGAGGTTGCTCAAATCGGAACGGGTGCTTGCACCGGCTGTTCAGCGGCCTCGGGCAACATCAGAGTGGTGATCAGCGCGCGAGTCGTCCAGTAAGCGACGACACCGAGGAGCGCTCCTGTGAGCCCGCGGTGGCCACGGACTCCGCACAAGTAGGCGACCGGAAGCTGGACCAGCCAGATCGATACGATGTTCGAGAGCATGTCGTCTCGGACCCGGCCGATCGCACGGAGCGTCGCAACATTGGCGTACGCCAGTACCATCACAGGCACGCCGACCGCGAGGACGCGCAGCGGACCGGCAGACGACGCGACGACTGTCGAGAAGCCGGAGAAGAGCCGCGTTACCTCGGCGGGCCAGAACCACAGTGGGATCGACGCCGCGACCATCATCGGCGTGACCAGCTCGATCATCCGCCGGCGAAGTCTGGAGATCGATCCATGATCATGAGCGCCCCATACGCGGCCGATGAGCAACTGACATGCTGTTCCGCACGATGCCGTGATCATGAAAAAGAACTGCAGGATCGTGATCGCGATTCTTCCCGTTGCGAGCGCCGTGGCACCGAGAAGCCCGATGACCGACAGCATCACGGCGCTCCCAAGGTAATCCAGAGCCATCGAGGTCATCGCCGGGATGCTCAACTTGGCGACGAGCCGCAGGTCCCGGACGCGAAGCCCGGCGCGGCGAAGTCCGAGACGCGCAAGAGTGCCGTTTCGGGCGAGCCAGGAGAGAAGAAACAGAAGCGCCGCGGCATCCGCGATCGTACTGCTCAGGCCATTGCCGAGCGCACCCATTGCCGGAATCGGTCCGAGGCCGAAGATCAGCGGATAGTCGAGCGCCACGTTGACGATGGCTCCGAACGCGCTCACGCGAAACGACCAACGAGTTTCACCAGCTCCGTTCAATGTGACGATGAGCACGGTCGTCGGTACGGCGAGGAGAAGCGCCGGTGCGCGCGCCAGGAGATACCGGACGCCCTCGGCCGTCACGATCTCTGAATGGCTGATCATGCCGACGAGGCGCGAGGGAGCGAGCAGCATCAGGGTCAGACACCCAGCGGCGACCACACCGGCGAAAACCAATGACTGGATCAATGAAGACGCAGCGGCGCGCGGTTTGTCCGCGCCGAACCGGCGTGCCGCGAGGATCTGTTGGCCGGACGCAGCGGCGACCACAATGCTCGCGAAAAACGAAGTCACGGCCATGCCGGCCGCCACGCCCGCCAAACCCTTCACTGACGAATGGCCCATCATCGCCATGTCCGTGAGCCGCGCCGCCGTCGTGATCGCTGAACCGGCGGCGATCGGGGACGCAAGCGCCAGCAGTTGCCGGTAGTCGGCACGCGCGGACGCCTGCGGCGGAGTCGAAGACGATGACATTCGCGTCCTCGACGGATCAGGCGTGTAGAGGCAGCGGCGACGCAGCCAGATATCGCTGCATCAATGCCTCGGGCGACGGCGTCGGGCGCGGCCGCCGCGCCCAAACGGATGCCGATCGCAGTTGCTTCAGCACCGCGGCGGAGGGTTGATATTCGCCGACCGGAACGGCAATGGCAAGATACCGATGTTCATCCTGCAGCAGGATGCCGCGCTCCGTCATGAAGGCGAGACGTTCCGCAACATGCGCTTCGCTTACGTCGCCGTAGGCTGCGGCGCGGGCCGCCTTCGCCAAGGAAGATACATCCTGCATCGAGTCGCACTGGACGTAGAGAAACCGGTCGAGTCCGGTGAGCGTCGTGAGAGCATGCTTCCGTCCGCGGCGCAGGTCCCACACGGAGGCGTGCCGGCCGTTGTCAAAGAGGAGCAGTTCCTCGGTTTCTTCGCGCTCCTTCCATGCGCGAATCGCGCGATGAACCGGTTCTACGTAGGACGACACGTCGCGCCCGTCGCCATAATCGAAGTCGAAATAGTAGGCGAGGTTGCTCACGACCTCGAGCGGGAACGGATAGATATAGTGATAAGGCGCCAGCGGCCGCACGTTGGTCAGTCCAAAGGCGCGGCTTTCCACGAAATTCGGACTGAAGCGGTCGAGACGCAGGCCCCCGAAGCCGTCAGGCGGCGTCAGGTGGCGAAGCTGCGGAATCAGCCGAGCCATCCGCGCGTAGTCTTCCGCGCGCTCTCCGGGGAATCCCCACAGCAGATTCCAGATCGGCCGAATGCCAAGCTCCTTGCACCATTTCAACACTTGAATGTTCTGAAATGCGCTGACGCCCTTGCGCATCAACCGGAGTACCGGGCCGCTGAGGCTCTCGATTCCCGGCTGCAGACGAGTAATTCCCGCGGCTCGTAGCGCGCGCAACTGATCCTTCCGCAGATTCGATTTCGTCTCATAAAACAGCTCGACGTCCAGCTTTTCGCCGGCGAGCATCGGAATGAAGTCGGCGAAGTACTTCATGTCGAGGATGTTGTCGGTCACCTGAATGTCGCACCCAGGGTACTGCCGCGACAACGTGCGGAGCTCTTCGACCGCTCTTAAGGCCGACTTGCTACGATATTTCATCGTCGTGCCGTTCAGCCCGCAGAACGTGCAATGCATCTTCTCGCCCCACCAGCAGCCGCGGGAGGTCTCGACGTAAAGACCTGGAATGAACGTTTGGGCGAACTCGCTGGACTCGTATTGTTCGAAGAAGTCGCGATAGTCGGGAGACGGCACCATATCCATGTCGAAAACCATCGGCGCACTGGAAAACGACTGCGCGCGGAATTCGTCCTCGATCCCCGCGCGGGTCCGTACGCCCGGCAGCCCTTCGACAGATTCGCCGTGCTGTACACGCCGGACGAGCTCCGGAAATACAACGTCGCCTTCGCCCGAAACGGCGGCGTCGACGAAGGCAAACTGGCGGAGCGTTTCGGCCCCCATCACGCCTTCGCAGTTCGCGCCGCCGAGAACGATGAACGTGGCCGGGGACAATGCTTTGATCCGTTTCGCCAAAGCGAGCGACGCGGTGTGCTGCTGAAAGACGCTCGATAATCCGACCACGGCAGCGCCGCTTGCGACGACTTCCGCCGCGCACTCGTCGATAAAAGGGAGAATATGTTTTCGAATGCCGAGGATGCGTCGTATCAGCGGTTCGGGGAGAGGCTGCTTGTGCGCATGCGGCGGCCAGGCTTCGCGCCTACGAAGAATCGATTCGACATATTTCTCCCGATTTCGTTCGTCCTCGCCGAATAACACGTCACGAAACAGCCACTCGCCCGCGAGCTCGTGAAACGTGAGCTTCCCGGCATCGGCGGCGAGAACGTCGTAAAGAGGACCACCGATTCGTTCGGCGAATCGAATCGAGAAATAGTGCACCTTCGACGAGACGCCGGTTCGATTCAGGTCGGCCTGCAACAGGCTGAGGCCGATCGACGGCCGCAGATAGCGGTTGAACGGCATCGACACCAACGCGACAGAGAACAATCGGATCTCCCGCACGCCAGATCTGCGAAGGCAAAAAAAATTTAGGGCCACTCCCCCCACGTTGTCAATGGTCCCCCCGTAATTAAGTTTTGGCGTAACCTTGCCCGAGGCAGTTTCGCCATCATTCCAGAATGCGATCGGACGAACCTCCAAACTTCGTTGCGGAACCGGCGCCTGGCGAAGACGTCCTCATCGTCATCGCGCGCGACCCGCGTGTAGTCGCCCCGCTGCTCCGAGCGCATACCGCCTCGGTGCGCTGCTTTTCCACGGTCGCCGAATTTGAACGCTGGCGTTCCGCCGGTACGATTCATGGTTTTGCGGCCCACGTACGGCGGCTTGTTCTTACGAGCAGCCGACATCCCGATGCGCCGTTTCCCTCGCAATTGCAGCTCGCATTCGACTGGCTCGAGCGGCAACCGACCATTCCGACCCTGAAGGCGCTCGCGGAGTCGGTGTGTCCGCGGCGCACGTTCTTCCGCCTGTGGTCTCAGTCGATGAAGGAGAGACCGTCGTATTTTCTCGATGCACTTCGCGCCGCGTATGCCATCGATCTTCTGCAGCACGGTGCGTCGGTCGAGGAAATGATGCGGGATTGTGGATGTCACTCGCTGATTGAGTTGCGCCACCTCGTCGAGCGCTGGGGCGATCAACAGCCTCAAGTGTAGTTGTATGGCACCAAATCGGCGGGATTGGCACCAATTTCAGAGATTGGTCCCGTTGACATCTTTCAGGGTCGATCCCACCTTAGATTCGCAACGGACAACGCGCCTATGACCCGCCGTAATCGCGAAAGCGTCACGTTGATCTCGATGCCGTTCGGACCGCATCTGCAACCGTCGATCGGTCTCAGCCTTTTACAGGCGGGGCTTCGACAGCGCGGAATCTTGGCGCGCATTCATTATTTTGCCCTCCGCTTTGCGGAGATCCTTGGCATTCGTCTCTACAACACTCTCGCCGATTTTGGTACGGCCACCGGGCGCGAGCTCGCCGGCGAATGGCTGTTTCGCGAGGCGTTGTTTGGCGAAGACTCCGAGCACGTCGAGCAATACGTCGAGCAGATCTTGCGACAGCGAGGAGGTTGGTCGCGCAACGCCGAGAAGAGGCCGCTGCCGGAGTCAATGATCCGGAAGATTCTGGCGGCCCGCAGGAAGATCCCGGCGTTTCTGAACGAGTGCGCGGACGAGATCGCGGCGGTGCAACCCGACGTCGTGGGTTTCACCAGCGTCTTTCAGCAGCAAGTAGCCTCGCTCGCTCTTGCGAAAGAGCTGAAGCGCCGTCTTCCTCGAACAGTCATCGTCTTCGGAGGTGCTAACTGTGAAGACGTCATGGGAGCGGAGACGGTACGTCAATTCCCGTTCGTTGATGCCGCGGTCTCGGGCGAAGGCGATCTGGTGTTTCCGGAGCTGGTCCAACGCGTGCTCGCGGGAGCGAGCATCGACGGTTTGCCGGGCGTGAGAACACAGTCGGGCATCGCATCCGACTTTGCCCGCGGCACATTCACCAGCGCGCCGATGGTGCGCGACATGGACGTACTGCCTGTCCCGGATTACAGCGACTATTTCGAACAATTCGAACGCTCCAGATTCGCGAAAACCTACATTCCCAACGTGATGTTCGAGTCTTCGCGCGGCTGTTGGTGGGGCGAGCGGATGCACTGCACCTTCTGCGGACTCAACGGCGGGTCAATGCGCTTCCGCAGCAAGTCGGCGCCCCGTGCTCTAGCCGAGCTGCGCGCGCTCGCTCACGCGTATCCCGGAGCGTTCATGCACGTTACGGACAACATCGTCGATATGAAGTACTTCGGCGACCTCTTACCGGCGTTGTCGGGCATGAAGCTGAACGTCGATCTTTTCTACGAGACCAAATCGAATCTCAAGAAGCAGCAACTCCGCGCACTTCGCGCGGCGGGCAGCACACGCATTCAGCCCGGGATTGAGAGTCTCAGCGACTCCGTGCTACGCCTGATGCGGAAAGGCGTCACCGCTCTCCAGAACATCCAACTGTTGAAATGGTCCAAGGAGCTCGGCATCGAGCCGGTCTGGAATCTCCTATGGGGGTTTCCAGGAGAGGACGCCGCCGCGTACGAAGAGATGGCGCTGATCATCCCGAAGCTGCGGCACCTGCCCAAACCAGGTGGCATCGGTGGCCTGCGTTTGGACCGGTTCAGCCCGAATTTCAACGATGCGGCGATACACGGCTTCGTGAACGTTCGCCCGCTCGCTCCATATCGGTACGTTTATCCGTTCGGCGAGGACGTCGTGGCAAACCTGGCCTACTACTTTGACTACGATTACCGAGAGCCCCAGGCGATCGCCACGTACGTACCGCCGCTGCTGCGGGCATTGCGTTCCTGGCAAAGGGCGGGGCGCGACGAGGAGCTGCTGATGTTCGACAACGGTCGGCTCCTGTCCGTCTGGGACCTCCGCAAAGGCGCGGTGCGGCCGCTGACGACGCTCGCCGGCCTCGATCGATTTCTGTACCTCGGCTGCGACGCGGTCAATGACCCGCGCGCGCTGGCTGCAAGCGCGGTCGCCGCAGGCTTTGAAAACGCGACGGAGGAGCTCGCGCGTGCGCGTCTCGGCCTGTTCGTCGACTGCGGGATCATGCTGCGGGACGGGAACCGGCACCTCGCGCTGGCCATTCGCGTCGGCGAATACCAGCCCAGCCGGGAGGTGCTCGCCCAATTGAAGGCCGCCGCGAAATGGGCGCGTCGGCCGCGCCCTGTTCCGCGCTCCCAGACGCCGCCTGGGACACACGACACCACCACCGGCCCGCCAGCTCTGGCGCAAGTGTGACGAGATCTGGCTCCTGAGCACGAAAACATCAAGAGGAATGAACATATGGACAACACCACGAAAATCGCCGTCGCCAAAGAAGACGTGGACGTCAACGACTTCATCGTCGAAGACGCCGTGGTCATGGAAGAGTTGCCGTCGTTTCCGCTCGCGCTGATGCAAGGCCCCGAAGTTCCGTATCCGGAATGAGACGATTAACCGCAGCTTGAACACGGTGCTCAGGAGCCAGATGTCGCCGCGCAGCCGGCCGGGGGTGAGCCTTGAACGTTGTGGACACCGCGCAGTATCTCCAGACGCATGCTGCTGTCCGCCTTCAAACGCCGGACGAATCGGAGCCGCGCTGGATCGCACATCAATTGCTCGACTGCCGGCGATTCGCGCTGTCGCCGGCCGGATGCCTGGCGCTCATCGCGTTCATGGGCGGCCGGCGAGTCGACGAGGCGATCGCCGAAATTCGGGAGGTGAGTCCCGTATCAGGCGCGGAGGTGATGCAGGTGATCGATTTCCTGGTGAGCGCGGAGTTGCTCGTGCCGGAGTCGCACGAAGGCCACCGTCTCGCTGCACAGATCGTAAGCCAGTGGTCGCTGTATGGCTGGCGCGAAGCGGCCGACTATCACCTAGCGAGCTTCGACTACAAATTTCTCGACTACAGCAGGGAAGAAGGGCCGATCGAAGACGGCCTGCGAATGTTTTCTTATCGCCGTAATGAGCCCGAGCCGGCGCGCACGAAACAGTACGACGATGCCCTCGAACGCCTGCGCATCACCCCGGCTAAGGATGCACTCTTAGCGCTGCGCACGCCGTTCGATGACGCGTGGCGCTCGACGCCGCCCGCGCAGGATCTCGACGCCGACAGGCTGGGCAGCCTGCTGGCCATCGCGTTCGGTCAACTCCGCTCGCGCTTTCTGGTCCGAGGAATCCCGAATCTCGTGAGGAAAACGAGCCCTTCCGGCGGCGGCCGTCACCCGACCGAGGGGTATGTCATCGTACGCGACGTACGCGGGATGGTGCCAGGCGTTTACCACTTCGCTGTGGCGACCAATGAGCTGGAGAGGATCGGCGGCGCTTTGCCGGAAGAAGAGATCTCGAAGATCTTCTACGGCCTCGCACAAGCGCCTTTTTTTCCGCGGGCCTTCGTCGTCTTCACCTCCGTCTTCGAGCGCAACATGTACCGATACCGGGAGCCGCGCACGTTCCGCACGGTTCTCATGGACGTAGGCCACGTCATCGGGACGCTGCAGGTCGTGGCTCGGTCTCTCGGCGTGCTGTGTCATGCGCATCACTCCATCGATGATGAGTCACTGACCTCGCTGCTGCGGTTGGACCGCCTGACTGAAGGCGTGCTCTATGGCGCAGCGATCGGAGGAAAGGATCAAGGTCATGGAAGCGAATACGAAGAGTGCCGTCAACCAGCCGCTTGCGTCTGAGGCGGCGACGTCTACGCCGATACAGTGGGAGCAGTGCACCGTCATTCGCCCGCGCGCCGAATCCGCAAGCGCGGCGAAAGTGGAGATCAGCAACGGCCTGCTCGAAAAGCGCGTCGCCTTGTCGCGGCGCGCCCTCATGGAGCTCGTAGGCGGAGATCTGTATGACGCCGGCGGCGCGGCATCCCGTATCCGCGGCAGGCTGGACGCGATTGGAATTACCAGAGCGTCGGCTGACCGCAATACGATCGAAGGGATCGCCCATTGGCGGAAGCGGCACTGGACCTACTCTCTGCCCTACTATCTGTGGTCCCGGCGCATTGCCGTGGCCGACGCGGGCCAGAACGCTGCGAAGGAACAGCGACGCATCATCGGCCAGTACATGTCGGGCAACGAACCGGAGCCGCAACACCGCGTGGCGGCGCCGGCGAATCGCCTCTCGCTTCCCGAGCCCACCGCCCTGCCGGACGAGCCGTTGGCCCACGTCTTCCTTCGTCGACACGCGTCCTTCACGCTGCCGGAGCGATCGATGGCGTCCGCGACCCTAAGCGGTATTCTCTGGTACGGTCTGCAATCGGTACGGACAGCGCGTCGCGCTGATCCCGCCGCTGACCCGGGTCTCTATCTGCGCAGCTTCGGCAGTGCACTCGACTTCTACGTTGTCGCCTACGCGATCGATGGATTGGAGCCGGGCGTCTACTTGTATGACGTAGCCGATCATGTACTGCAACCGGTGCATCATCAGGAGCTCCGCCGGCCAATGCAGATCGCGCTGAACGGCCAGCAGCCGCCCATGACCGCTGCATGCACTCTGATCATGTGCGCGGAATTCCAGCGCTATCAATGGCGGTACCGGCACGAACGGGCGTTGCGCCAGCTTTACGTCGACACGGCGAGAATCGCTCAATATGCGATCCTCGTGGCGACGTCCTACAGGAAGTACGTCCACATGTCGCCGGCGGTCAATGACGCCGTGATTTTGTCGATGATCCGGCGCAACCCGGCCGAGGACCAGGTCCTGTATACGTTGTCGATTTCGTGAGACGATGAGCACACAGTCGTCGTTCATTAGGTTGAGTCGCGGCTGGGCGTATATGCGCGCGGATGGCGCGACGGACCTTTGGTCCCTGGCGACCGGACGCCGGTTTCGTCTCCACGGCGAAGTCGGTGCGGTCGAACGCCTGCTCGTGCGGTTGAAACGCGGGGTCGCCGTCCCCGACGAGATCGATGCGCTCGCTGAGTTCGCCGAAATCTCAGCGAATCAGCTTCGCCAACTCCTCGCACGCTTGCAACGGGAAGGCGCCGTCCTTCAGGCGCCCCCTTTGTCTGCCGCACCGACGGACGCTGCGCGGTCGCTGTACGACCCGCAAATCGAATTCTTTCACATGTTCGAGCGCGACGGTGCCGACGGGCGCGTCTTCGACGCACAGATGCGTCATCGTCGCGTCGTAGTCGTTGGAGTCGGAGGGTACGGCAGTTTCATCACGCAGCTTCTCGCGCGAGTCGGAGTCCGCCGGATCGCTGCAGTAGACATGGATCGCGTCGAGCTCAGTAACCTGAGCCGACAGGTGCTGTACGGGCGCGACGATATCGGCATGCTGAAAGCAGAGGCGGCCGGACGCAGAGTGTGCGAATCCGACGCCGAGATCGATTACGAGCCTCACGTCCTGCGAATCCGGCGTGCCGGCGATCTGATCCCGATCGTGGCCGGTGCGGACCTCGTCTTCAGTCCATTCGGTTATCTTCGCAGTGACATTGGCGATTGCATCATGCAAGCGTGTCGCGCCACTGGCACGCCGCTGCTGAGCCTCGGCATGACGACTCTCGGCCCCTTGTGGCTTCCCGGCCGCACGGCATGCCAGGAGTGCATGCGACAGCAGCAAAGTAAGATTGCCGAGACATTGCGACTTATCGACGCCGAAGGATGGATGCCTCCGCGAGGCCCTTTTGCACCGCCGATCGCTTTGATGTGCAGCTTCGCGGTATGGGAGGCGGCGCGATTTCTATCAGGCTGTGACGAGCCGCGGACGCTCCACGGCATGTTCTCGTTCGATCCCATCAAATACGTCATAACGTTTTGGCCAGGCGATCGGTTTGTGGGTTGCTCCCTTTGCGGCGACGGTCTACCGGGGGTGAAAGAGGAGCCCGCAATGATCGAGCGGCTCCCATGAATCCCGCCGCGGAGATCGCGTATCCTGCAATCGCGCCGCGCATTCAAGCCGTCGCGCGACATGCCCGGATGATTTGGCGGCGCCAGAGGCCGGTGGTTGCGTCATTATGGGGAGAGCCTCTCCTCGATTGCTCGGAAAATCTGACGAGCGTCGCGCTGCAGGGATGGAGGGACGACCTCGGCGCGCTTGCACGATCCGTCGATCGCGTCCGGACCGAAGGCGCCAGCCCTCTGGACGACGTCCTGTGTGATGAGCTGGCGCGTTTCTGCCGCGAACAAATCTTTGAAGCGGAAGTCTTGCGGCCCTATGAAACGAGCCTCGCGCCTTACTTGCACCTTATCGCGCTTGGATTCGTACCGTTCGAAACGGCCGATCACCGGTCCGACGATCACGCGCCCCTTCTGGAAGGGCGCTTGGCGGCCGCGCTCGGCTGGCTCGAGTGCGCGCGCGAGCGGGAGCTCGCCATTGCCAGTCCGGCGATCGAGCACTTTGCCAGCGAGCTCGCGCGGGCCGTCGACAATCTCGGCGACTCCTGGACTCAATTCGCAGGTATCCGGCAAGCGGCTTCACGTCTCGCCTCGGAGATCCGGCGGTTCCCGAGAGGCGGCATGGCTGTCGATGACGGGTGTTCGCAAAGGGCTGATCCTCTGCGCGTCTGCGCAGCCAGCGTGATCGAAGAGCGTATGTGGCAGGCGCTCGGACAACTCGACTCCCGAGGACTGAAGCTGCCGGCGCCGGAGTGGGATGGCGACGTCTGGACGCGAATGGCCGGAGGCGCGCCTGGCGAACCGACCGGCGATGCGGCCGTGGATTGGCTGGTCATCGCGTCCGCGGCTCTGCGACGCTATGATGGCTTTCCGAGTGTTTCCGGCGGCGCATCGATCGTCCGGGCATCGCCATTGCTGAATCTCCTCGTGCCGGATGCGCTCTTTCTCCGCTCCGCCGCACGCGGAGGCCGTCTCGTGCTCTCCACGCGCCTATATTCCGACGGACGCCCTCTTTCCCGTCGCGATCGCCTCTATCTCGCGCTCATCGCGGCTCATGAGCTGACTCCGGGACACCAGGAGCATGCGTGGCGCGGAGCGTCATCCCCCGTTGCACCGCTCTCTGACATGGCACCGGATTCCGCGGGTCTTGAAGGATGGGCCGTCTACGCAGAGCGCGCGGTCGGCGAAATCGATCGATCGGCAGTGGCCGTATGTGCCTACCAGATGCTGCGGCGGCTGATCCCCGCAACGCTTCGCCTGACCTACCTCGACAGCGGCGCAAAGGCCGTCGCAGCGCTGCGGGAGAAAATCGTTGCGCGTCACCCGCACGTGCCACGCGAGCTACTCTTGCAGCCCCGTTCCAACAAGCATCTACCCTACGCTTTCGGCTTCGTTGAGACGGAGCGTCAGCTATTGCGGGTGCAGGACGCGTGCGGCGATCGCCGTCTGGCCCGCAACGCGTACGCGGCACAAGGGCCGATTGGCGCTGCATCGGCCGCTCGCCTTGCCATTGACTCTCTGCGCGGCGAAAAACCAGCTGATCGCATTTGCGAATCCCCAATGACCACCGCAATCAAAACAGACGAATCCGCGGAGCATCCATGGCGGAGCATCCATGACTGAGAAACCTCTCGCCCTCCTCATCAACCCAGCGCCCGTCCCTAATCCGTTCTCGCTCGCTTACGTGGCTGCTTACTCGAGAGCTCAGGGTTTTGAGGCGGAGGTGTTGGATTTTGCGCTGGCCCCACCTTCGCTGGCGGCATTCACACGTCGGCTGACATCGCGTCCGCCTTGTCTCATCGGGATCTCGGCGTACCAGAGCTCGATGTCGCAAGTGGTAGCGCTGGCGCGGCTATGTAAGCAGGCCTGCCGGGCGCCGCTCATCATTGGGGGCCCACAGGTGCCGGGAATGCCGGACAAGGGACTCTCGGCGCTCTCCGACATCGACTTCCTCTGTCGCGGGGAAGGAGAAATCGTTTTCGCCGCCCTACTCAGGGCGCTCTCTTCGGGCGGGGATATCACAGCGGTCCCCGGGATATCGTATAAGACTCGGGAAGGGTCGGTGTGCACCAACCCTTCTCCGGCTGTGCTGCCCGATCTGGATTCGTACCCCTCGCCATACCTCACTGAAATCTTGCGCCCTGAGCCCGGTGAAAGGGCGATCCTCTTCACCTCACGTGGTTGTCCCTACCAATGCACCTTCTGCGTCACCCCCTTCCTCAGCAACCGCCGGATGCGGTACCACTCGTTCGAGCGCGTCTTGGGGGAGATGGCCTTCTTGAACAGCCGCGGGGTACGGCGCTTCTGGCTGGCGGATCCTCTATTCTCGGCGAACCGGGCGCGCCTTGTGACTCTGCTCCAGGCGATCGCGTCGCACGGGATCGAGGCCGAGATCTGGTGCGAGACACGCGCAGACTTAGTCGATGAAGAGCTACTCGGTCTGATGAAGCGCGCTGGTGTGGTGCGGCTCGCCTTCGGACTCGAGTCGTCCAGCCCCGAAGTCCTGGAGAACATCAAGAAACAGCAAGAGATCGATCAGTTCACGAAGGCCGTGCAGGACGCAAAAGGGCTGGGAATCGAGGTCGATCTGCTCCACATGTACGGGCTGCCAGGCGATACCTTGTCGTCGGTGATGCATACCTTCGAGTACATCCGCCGCTCCGGCTTCTTCTTTGAGGGAAATACAGTCGGGAACGCTTACAGGCTCTATTTCGGCTCCGAGGATTCGCGCGATCCCGCCGCTCACGGTTTCATCATCCCGGACGAGGTCCTGGACCCGCGTTATCCGCCGTATCTCTCGGCGGGTTCCCATGTCAGGACGCGCGGGATCTCGCCTGCGGAGCGCGAACAGATCGAATCGCGGCGCGCTGCGGAGATCGAGCTAGCGACGCTCGTTCGGCGCTTCAGGTTCTACAAGGAGGCTTACGGGCTCACACTCAGAGAGATTCTTGCGCTGCCCTGGGATACGCTGAGTCTCCTCTATACCGTGTTCGGGAAGACCCGCACCGGACCCCAGGATTACGCGCGCGATCCTGAGCCGCCACTTCGGGAGGTCTTCGCGCAGGTAGGGGAGTCGGCTGGGTGCGCGCCGGAGCTGACGAAGCTCCTCCCTTCGCTCGCGCTCGATTTCACTCTCGCGCTGCTCTCTACGTCGGGCTGCCCGCTGGAGCGCGAGGAAGTACTCGAGCCTCTGCTGGCGCAGGTCTCATCGTCGCCTCTCTACGCGGAGGCTACGGTCGCTTTTACACTGACCCAAGCGCGTTGGCGCGAGGGCAGCGCCGCGCTTCAGAAGATTTTCTCGCGCTTCTACGTAAAGGAGCCGTACCCGTTACCGGGCCAGCTCGGGAGCGCGCACTGCCGACTCTTGGCGTTGCTCGACGTAACGGCCTCGCCCCCCGGGGAGATCGGGTGGCTCTCGGAAGTCCAGACCGCGCTTTCGAGCGCCGTACCTGGCGCGATCGCAGTCCCCTGCTACTGGTTTCACGGCGAAGAATCGGTTCGTCAATACCAGGAGTGGGTCCGCCCGCTGGAGCGCAAACTCCGCATCGCGTTGTTGGGTATCGCGCAGGAACAGCCAGCCCTGGCGCTGCGTCGACTATATGCCCAAGACAGAACTCTGCCGCCGCTCCATCTGCTCAGTCACGAGACGCTCTTCCTGAACGCTCAATTCCTGCCGCAGGCGGAACCGCCGACTCGGAGCTTAGACCTCGCCTGCTCCCGGATCCACGACGAGCGGCGAAGCACGTATTTGAGCCGCGAGGGTCGCGCGATGATCAGCTGGGAGGCGTTCCTAGCGGACGCTGTGGCGTCGATCCAGCTTCCCGTGCCAGAAGGCAGTAAAGCAACCGGAGCAACGGCGCAGCCGAATGTGCCAGAAGTCACAAAGACTTCGCCTGTTCTCGAAGCCGATGCCGTTCGACGGGGCCCCTGTGTGGCCTGGGCGGAAATCGACGGCGCACTTACATGCCTCATCAAACGCCGCGTCCTCCACGTGCAGGGCAGTTGGGCGGCGGTGCTCCGCCGGGCGCTTGACGCACCCACGCAGGTCTCTGAGCTCCCGTTCCCCCCTCAGGCTTCCCACGAGGAGCGCAGGAAGTGGCTTGCCATGATGCTAGAACATGAGATCCTGGAGCCCGCACCCTCTTCGCACAAAATGAGCATGATTCAAGTCAACAAGATGGGGGTCACGGCTTCGACGTAACGGCGACCGTCGTGAGACAAGACTGCTCGGACGGTTTCGTGGCATGCGTAGACTGCGCCACCGCCCTTCTTATGCTCCCCTAGTTCGCAGTGGCGAATATCGAGATTAACGCCCGCTCGACGCATCGACCAGCCGAGACGCGCGATGGTCGCCTCACGCTTGGTACGCGATGGTTTCAGTGGGACACAGCACTCGCGGCGTCTGCGACTTCGTCGAGCGTGTGGCGGTCTTCATCGACTCCGAGAAGAAACGGCTCAGCGAGCAGTCGTTATACGACAGGCGTGGAGAACGCTCGATTGCTGCATCGACAGTCCCGCGGAATCGGAGGTTCCCGCGTTTTCGTGGCGTGATCCCCACGACGGTTGGTAGCCGGTCACTCGACGATAGGCGAAAAGTTTGATGCCAATCAAGAGGCCGTTCTGTTTTGAGTCGAGCCTGAACTGTCGCCGTGGATCGCCGCCGATGCTCCCATGTACATCGATACGTACCCTAACCAGCCCAAAGTTGAGATTTCAGCCGGTTTCGCGTATCGTATTTTCAACAACTTACTGAGCCGTCGAAGGTTGTACGAATACGAGCCCCGTCGGCCCCGCCAGAATCGCCGCCCCTTGGCAGCTTTTTCGTATACCTCCCACGTATGCGGCCGTACGCCAATCTCAGCGGCGACTCGGGCATCCTGGCTTATGAGCCAGGGCCTACCTTCATCAGGATTCAGTTTCTTAGCGGTGATCCGTACGTGTACACCTACGAGAGCATCGGCCAGGAGAACGTCGAGCGGATGAAGGTGCTTGCCGCGGCAGGCAAAGGGCTGAGCACATTCATTAGCCAGCATCCTTCGGTACGGAATGGTTACGTTCGATCGTAGTCCCTCGCGCTACCGGTGCTTACTCCCCACAAATTCTCGTTCTCAGTGTCTTCCGATCGTAAAGGGGAGATGCCGTGGCCGAAGAACGCTCGTTTCTCAACGACGGTGGGGTGTATGTATCGAACACGCGTGTTGTGATTCACGGGACGACGTACGCGACGGCGAACATCACCTCGGTACGCAAACATGTCACTCCGGCGAACAACGGCTGCGCGATCGTTTTGGTCATCCTCGGCGCGTTGGGCGCCCTCGGTGGACTGATGATGGGTCTCGGCGGAAACGGAGAGGGTGGATGGAGTCCGTTCGTCGCTTGTGCCGTGCTTCTGATCATTGGCATCGTCTGGTTCCAGTCTCTTCGCCCGACCTACAACGTCATGCTCGCGACTGCCGCCGGTGAACGGCAGGGACTGACGTCGAAGGACGAAGGGGTGGTCGACCGGGTGACCGCTGCCATCGCCGACGCCATCGTGCATCGCGGCTGAGAGATCCTAATCTCGTGTTCTTGTCCGGCGTGGCGACGCCGCGGCTTCTCAGGTCTGATCCGGCTGCGCTAACGCAGCGATCCCGCGCGCAGCCGTTTGAATCGCGCGCTGGAACGAGAGCCGATCGGGTGGCCTCTGAAATCTATGAAGATCTTTGCTCCGCTGGCGGTCGTCAACGCGATGTCACTCTTGCCGTCGCCATCGGCGTCGACAATTTGGAGCGACGTGATGGTGCCCGAGAGACGTCCCGTCCAGAGAGGCTTTCCCGCGGCAAGCTTCTTCGCGCTGAAAACGAACACGATGTTGCCTGACGTGGCGATGATCCTCGTCGCGTGCGTCTTCGCGGGACGTCCAACGGCGACGTGCTCGATCCGGTGGCCATCGTCGAACGAGCCGATGCGAGCGCCGGCGGAGTCGTAGACGGCGAGACATGACGCATGATCTCCGTTCCAGAGCGCGACCACCTCGTTCGTATGCTGGCGGAAAAGGTCGCCTGCGACGAAGGTCGTCAGCTTCATCGCTTCGCGTGCCGACCAGAGTGGCTTGCCGCTGTCGTCAAGTGCGCAAATTGTGTCGTGCGTCGCGAAGACGACTTCGCGTCGGCCGTCCGCATCGAGGTCGAGCGCGGCGACCCGCGTCACCACGCCGTCGGCGTCGTGCTGCCAGAGCTGTTCGTTCTTCTCTGAAAACGCCCGAATCGTCGATCCGCTGGCGGTGACGCGCAACGGAACGGGAGTAGCGCCCCAGCACTGCGACAGCGGCATGTTGCGCACTTCGCCATCGATACTGGACTGCGTGGCCGAGCCGACGTTCGGATCGCGATTGTCGTGAATCCACGCGCGCACGTTTCGCTCGACGAAGCCCGCGAGCGTCTCGGCGGTGACAAAACCGCCCGGCTTCGCCGCACCGCATTGGATGCCTTCGATGACAGCCTTCGTGAATACGCCGTTGCGCGCAGCGGAATCGTCGTAGGCAGATTCGCCCGCGGCCGCGGCGTAGAAAACCGCTTGTCCACGCGTACGCCCTCGCCTGCGCTCCAGCGGTGGCGCTGCGCTCACCGCATTTGCTAGCACGGAACGTCTTCCCTTCATCATCCGTTCGCGGCAGGCGTCCACGAAGACGAGGGATCGTTGTGCCGGCGACGACGCGATCGTCTCGAATACCTCCGCGGTTGAAAGCATAGTCGCCGGATCGCGGACGATTGATTCAGCTCCGAGGACGTATCCGTTCCCGTCGCGCAAAAAGCCGTGGGTGGCGACGGAGACGATGAGCATTCCGTCGCGTCCCGCCAGCGCCGCCTGTTCCCGTAGCGCACCAAGAATGTCGGCAGTGTCCGCGCGGTGGCGCACCTCGATGCCAGCATCGCGCAACGCGCGCAGATGATCCCTCGACTCCGGTTTCACAGGCCGGCCGGAAAGCACCAGCATGACGCGCCGCGGCGGCACGAGGCTGACGCGCCGTTCGAATGCGAAAACGTAGGCGAGATCCACTGCATCGTCGACCGCAAACGGAACTTCTTCGAGCGAGTCGCTCGTGAAGCGGCTCACGCCGACGAACAACGCCGCCGACTGCTTCCGGTCGAATCGCGTGCTGGCGCTGCCCGGCGTGTCCATCAGCATGCGTACCGAGCGCGTGCCGCGCAACGTGAAGGGCACCACGACGGTCGCCGCGGCGACGCCGAGGAGCACGGCTCCGAGAGCCAGCGGTTTCCAGCTCTTCACGTGGTGAGGATGACACCGAAGAGAGAAGTTTGTGGGACCACCCCACAAAAGCAACGTCCCCGTGTCTTCCCTTCGAGTTCATCCAAAGGGAGCTTCATGAGACGCCGAATCGTGCCAGCGGCCGTACTCCTTCTCATCGCTGTCGTCGCGCGCGCCCAATCGCGCGGAGCCGTCGATTGGGTTTTTCTAATCGATACGTCCAAGTCGATGCGGGGCATCGGCGGGAAGAACATTTTCCCCGACGTCAAAGCCAGCATTGCCTCTTTCGTGCGCGAGGCGAGCGACGGCGACTCGGTGACCATCTTCACGTTCGACTCCGAGGTACGCCTGCATGCCTCGACGGAGATCCGCGGAGTTGCGCGCGACGATCTCGTCAGCATCGTCGATGCGCTCGAGGCGAACGGCAACCGCACGCACCTCGGGCTGGCCATTCAAAAGGGACTCGAACGCGCCGCCACCGTGCAAGCCGGCGGCGACAAGACGCGAGTGCAGTCGGTTGTCCTCTTCACCGACGGCAAGGAAGACGTGCGCGGCATCCCTCATCCAGTGCCGATCTCCGCGAGTCTCGACCGCGTCGATGGCACGTACGTTTTTTTCGTTTCGATGGGCAAAGACGAGCACGAGGAGCAGCTCGACGAGTTCGCGCGCCACGCGAAGAACGCGATGGTGCTGCGCGCGCCGACACGGGAAGGGATAGCCGAGGTCGCGCAGAACATTCGAAACCGTCTGCCGAAACGCGATCCACCGCACATCACCATCCGGCCCTCGAAGCTCGACCTCGGCGACGTCCGGCGTGGTAAGTCTGTCGAGGCCGACGTCACCATCGACGCTGATCGTCCGGCACAGGTCGCGCTGCAACTCGTCGAAGCGCCGCCTGGCGTCTCGATGGAATCGCAGACGGTGAAGACGCCGGCGACCGTGCACCTCCGCATTGACGTCGCGGACGACGCGGCGCCCGGCAGTGTCAGGTTGACATTCAAGGCCGGCAACGCCGCCGCCGCGGGAACGCTCAACATCACCAAGCCGTCGCCGCTCCGTTGGCTCGCACTCCTTCCTTTTCTCGCGGCGATTACGTGGTTCGCGTGGTCGCGCTACCGCCGCAACAACCGGCTCGAAGGAGAGCTCGAGATTCTGCAGCCGCGCGTTGCGGCCGAGGCAGCGTTCGTTGGACTGCCGCGCCTTGGCGCGAGCGAAGTCGCGCTCAGCACCATCGTCCCGCGCGATGCCCTCGGCGGCATGGACGCGCGTCTCTTCGTTCGCAGACGCGGCAGACAAAAAGAAGTGTGGATCGCGGCGAGCGCCGGCTCGCTGCGCATCAACGACATCGAAACACCTACCAGCGCGCTCTACGACGCCGACACCATCGCCATCGGCGACGCAAAGCTGCGCTTCAACCGAGTCGGTCACGAACGGACCGCGACACCCGAGGAGGAGCTGTGAAAAACAACGTCGTCTTTCGTCCCACCGTCATCATCGGACTCGGCGGCACCGGCTACGGCGCGCTGCTGAAGCTGAAAAAACGTTTCGTCGATGCCTATGGCTTCGTGCCGCCGATCATCACCTTTCTCTCCATCGACACGACCGAGAACGCCGAAGGCGGCGCAGCGGCCGAGACCATGACGACCGATGGAAAGCTCGATCACAACGAGACGTTCGTGCTGCAGGTCGGAAATCCGGCCGCGCTCGTGAACGGCGCGAACGCGCACATCGACGAGTGGTGGCCGCCGCAGATCCCGACGCAATCGATCATCGCCGGCGCCGGACAGGTGCGCGCGCGCGGCCGCCTCGCGCTCTTCGCCCGCGCGAACGAGGTCTACGGCCGCCTACGGCGCGCCGTGGACGACGTGCGCAATATCCGCAATCAGAAGCAGATGTACGCCGATCAGTTCCAGGTCTCGACGCGCGCCGGCGTGGAAGTACACATCGTTGGCAGCGTTGCGGGAGGCACCGGCAGTGGAACGTTTCTCGACATCGCCTTCATGGCGCGCGACATCGTCGGCAGCGACGAGCAGTCGAACTTCACCGGCGTGCTGCTTCTCCCCGGCATCTTTACCCGTTACTCCGGCGTGGCACTGGTGAAGCCAAACGCGTACGGCGCACTCAAGGAGATCGAGTACCTCTCCACGATGAAGAGCGGTTTTCAGATCGACTACGGTGTGCGGCGGGTCGATGTCACGCGCCCGCCGTTCGATCTCATCTATCTCATCGACAACATCAATGAGCAGGGGCGCGTCGTCAGTGAACAGCAGGACCTCTACGGGCTGATCGCGGACGGCATGTACGTGCAGATCGGATCGCAGATCGGCGCCGACAGCGCGAATGCCGTCGACAACATCAAGACGCAGATTGCGACGGCTGGCCTGGTGAAAGGCCGCTCGCCGCAGTACTGCAGTTTCGGCGTCGCGTCGCTCGTGATGCCGGGTTTCGAGCCGCTGATGTGGGAAGACGCGAAGCGGCTCGTGAACGACGAGCTGCTCAATGGCGCCGTCGTCGACGCGGAGATCGAAGAGGAGGTGCAGCGTTTCATCGATGCGAACCGCTTGCGCGAGGACAATGCCGACCAGGTAATCGAGGCCCTCAGCCAGCGCGAGGGCGGCGGGCAATTGCGCTTCCCGATGTCCCTACAGCAACTGAAATTCGACAGCAAGGCGCTCACCGAGATCAAGAACCTCTACACCGTTCACCGCTCGCGCGCCGAGCGGCAGATCGCGCAGGCCATCACGAAAAACTTCGAGGGGCTGCGCGACACCTCCGTCGCCGCCATCAACAACTGGTGGGAAGCGGTGGTGAACCGCAATAACGGTTTCACGCGTGCCGAGCGGTTCTTCGAAAAGCTGCAGGCGAAGCTGGAGTGGTATCGAAACATGATGGATGGGGAGGCGAAGGAAGAGCGGGCCAGGCTGAAGGCGCTGGTCTTCAAGCCGGCAGAGGATCAGATCGGAGAGGCGGTGGGGGCGTTCATCAGGCGCGAGGGACGCATCAAGACGGCGTGCGAAGTGTACGGCGGCCTCGTCGACCGCGAGACCGAGCTGACGGTGAAGATCGCGCGACTGGAGAAGGCGGCGGAGCTCTATTCCGTGCTCCATGCGCACACGCAGGCCATCCTGCAGGCGTGCTACCGCATCCGCGAGAACCTCAACGCGGCGCGCAAGCAGTTCGAGCAGCAGTACCTCGACGCCACCAATCCACGCGGCGCGTCTCGCCTCTTCGAGCAGACCGTTTCGTTCGATCCCGGTCCGCAGCGGCCGTCGGTAACGGGCGACGATTTCGTGAAGTGGTACGCCGATCACCACAACGGTTCGCTCGCACAGTGGTCGACGCTGCGCGCCGACGAGGTGTACACCGACATCCGCCAGTTCGTACAGAAGTGCTACGAGCCACTCACGTCGCTGACGATGGACGACATTCTCGGCCGCCTTTCACCCGAGGCGGTGTCGCAGGAGTTGAAGCGCGTCGACAACCTCGCCGTGCCGCTGTGGCGCTACGACGCCGGCAAGATTCCGGTGGTCAATCAATCGGTGATCAACGAGTTCTATCACTACGGCGTCGCCGATGCCGACACGACGATCCTCAAGGAGTCGAAGTTCGAAGCGGGCGTGCCGAAGGGAGGCGCGCGGCCGTCGATGGTCTCGACCCACGACGCGCATCGCGTCCTCCTGTTTAAGGTGAAGACCGGAATCCCGCTCTTTGCGATCGCCGAGATCGACGACATGGAGCGCGCCTACCTCGATCCGAACAAGGTGATCTCGAACCATGTCGACAAGCGATGGCAGGACCTGCCGAACCTCATCCCGCGCAGTGGCGACGGCGAGGCGCTGCGCTGGTTCGCACTCGCGCAGGCGCCCGAGCCGTTCGCCATCATCAAGCGTGACGGCGCCTGGTATTCGATGAAGTCGAAGAGTGGCCGGCGCGTCGACAACAGCCTGGTGCGGCTCGGGCAGGGCCGCGTTCCGGCGTACGTCGCATTCGAAAAGAACCGCGAGCTGGTGCAGGAAGCGGAGGAGGCCATCGACGCCATCGTCACCCGCGAAGGAGCGGTGCGCGTCGTCTCGCTTTTGAAGGAGTACACCACGTCGCTGTCGAAACAGATGACGGGTGTCGCCGATGCCGCGGTGAAGGACCAGGTCGAGCACGAGGTGATCGCCATCGAAGACTACGTCCGGCGCATGGAGACGCTCTCGTAATGCTCAAGCCGGTCACGATTCTGGCTCTCGACGATGACGCCGCCACTCTCGCCGAAGCCGTGCAGCGGCGCGTCGCCGCGACATGTGGCCTCGACGATCTCGTGCAGTTTCGGTATGGCAGTTCGCTGGCGGATGCGATCAATTCGATTCATGTGCAGCGGCAGCGGCCCGACAGTGCGTTGCGTTCGCGGGACGACATCAGCGCACGCGAGCTCGTGCTGGTGGTCGTGTCGGCTGCCGGCTCCGCGCGCGCCACGCTGCTCGACACGATCACAGCCATCCGCACGACATACGAGTTGCGCCGCCTGGCCACGTATTTTTCGATCGAGGTGCTCTGTTTGCTGCCCGAAGTCGCCGGTACGATGAACGACGGGGACTACGCCGCGGCGTACGGCACGCTGAAGGCGTTGAGCGGCGCCGATCCCAAACCGTTCGACGAAGTTTGGCTGCTCGATGCCACGAACGGCGCACGCGTGAAGTTCGGCACACTCGCGACGTCGCTCGACTCGTATGCGGACGCCGTGGCCGGCGCGCTCACGTTCGAGCCCGAGATGAGCGGCGCGCTGCCGGGCGTACATCCGCGCGGGATGCCGCCGGCATTCAGCTCCTTCGGCGGTGCGGATCTGGTCTTCCCGCGCGACATGGCGCTACAACGCCTGGAGACGCGTTTCTCCGCGGAGCTTTTCGCGAAATTGTGCGGCGGCCGCGATGACGCGGCGCAGTCACTCGCGGCAAGGCAGTTCATCGTCGGCGAGGAGTTTGCGCTCCCGCTCGCGCGGATCGGCGGTGAATCGCTCTTCCGCCGGTTTCAGCCGAAGGCCGTGGTCAACGAGAAGACGCGCAGCGCCGACGAACTGATCGCTGGCGCGCGCGTCGAGCTGCAGCAGCACCGCGACTCCGTCCATCTGAAAAATCTGCGCACTCTCGACGAGCAGCGCGAGGCGACGGCGAGCGCCGAGACCGCGGTGCTCTCGCGCGTGGTTGACGAGACGCTCGACCGCGACGGATACAGCGCCACGATCGCGTTCGCTGATGCGCTGATCGATCCGCTGCCCGACGTGCGCGACGACGCAGACATTGCGCCGCGCAACATCGTGACCGAGCTTCGCGCCGCAACCGTTGCGCTCGACGCGCGTCTCCGTTTCGCGCCCAACACAGCCGTCAGCGACGCCGCGAGAAAACGGGTCCGCGAGCTCTCGACTTTGCTTCGCGATCAGAGGCTCGTCGCGGAGACCGTCGCAGCGGACAGCGCGGCGGAACAGCTGGCAGAACTCGAAGAGGAGCGAGAATCCCTCCTGCAGCAACTTCCCGAAACCTTGTTCGCCGAAGAGGCGGAAAACAACTCCGCGCGAACCGCAGCGCGTGACGCGGAGCAGGCGCGGCTGGTGGCGGAGAGCGAAACGAAGGAACAACAGCTCCGCGAGTTGTTTGCGCTGAAGCCGCGAGCGGAGCAAATGTTGCGTGAAGCGCTCGAGGCGCGGCGCGCCTGGCTCTGGCGTCAACTGACGTGGGCCGCCGCCGGCGTGACCGCAATCTACGGTATTGCCTACGCGCTCGACATCCTCCGTCCGAACCTGCGACAGGTCACGTGGGCCGCCGTCGTCTTCCTGGCCGCCTTCGGCGCCTACGCCGCGTTCAAGTACGCGACGTTAATCGCTCCTCGGGTAACCAACGCGCGCGAGGCGCTGAAGCACTTGGTCGCCCAGATCGACGTTACCGACAAGGCCAGGAATGCTGCGTACAACGACGAACTGCAGTTTGAGCATGAAGTAGCCCAGCGCCGCGCCACGCTCGGCGTTTTGCGCCACGTTCGCGAAGCAGCGAAAGAGACCGCCGACGTCTTGCGTGTCCGCCGCGAAGAGCTCAGTCAACTCGCCACTCCTGCCTCTGCGGCACCGATGACGGCCGGCGGACTGACGATCTTCATCGTCGACGAATCGGAAGTCGATGCCTGGTACGAACGGACGGCGGACGATCGCAAGCCGTTAGCGCGCGATTTCCCGATCAGCCGCTCTGCGTCGCGTCACATGGGGCTCGAGGAACTGCGCGCGCGTATCGCGTCGTATGCGGCGTCCGCCTTTGTATCGTTCCGCGGCCTGACTGTGGCAACCGCTGCGGCAAACATCACAACCAGCGCAAGCCTTGCGCGGCGGCTCAAGCAGTTCGCCGATCTCGCCGCGCCGCTGATCGAATTGCGGGACGACGATGTCGAGGTGCAGAAAGCCATGCAGCGGGACGCAACGTTGTGGGCGGATGAGAGCGACGCCCGCTGGCTGCGCCAACTCCAGGAACGGCTGCCGGAAGTGCAGGTGAAGGCGTCGCACGACGCGCTGCGTGTGCACGTCATGACGCGCGTATTGCATTTCCCGGCGTACGTCATCGGGCAACTCGACTACATGCGGATGCAGTACGACGCTGCGGCAAGCCCCGAGGCTGAGGCGTTTCCCGATCTGCTGCCGGCGGACCTCGCGGTCTCCGGCATCATCCGTGGCGCATATGAGCAGGTGTTGCTCTGCCACGCCCTCGGCATCAGCACGGCAATGCTCGGCGATACGCATCTCGCCGCGGCCAAACGGCTCGCGGCAGCCGACGCCGCAGCGCTCCGCCGCACGATCAACGATGCGCTCGCGCCGCGTCTCACCGCCACCGCCGACGTCGCGCGGGACCTTCGCGCGCTCATCGTCGGCAACGCGCTCACGCCGATCGATCGCGGAATTCTCGAAGCGCTGGTGAAGCGTTACGACGCGCTCACGTAGCGATGGTACCGAGATGCCGGACGGCTGCGGCAAATCCCTCTCCGATGCCGGCGCGGGAGAGCTGGAGAACTTCGTTCAGGCCCGATGGCGTGCGGAGGTGCAACTCGTCGTACAGGCAAATCGGGATACGCGGGTTGTTGTTGAAGCGGCGGTCCGGGCCTCCACTCTTATTCACGTATCGCCATGTGTAGTCGACGACAGTGGCATCGCCCGGCACTCCTCCGTCTTCGATGAAACGCTGCCGCGCCACTGCGAGATCGACGCTTCCGTAGCTGACCGCGCCGATGTTCGGGCCGTCGTAGACAAGCAGGTGATCCGGCAGGAAGTAGAGCGTTCGTCGGCCGGTGGCGATGCTCAGCACGGGCACATTCGTCCGAAGGAGCGGTGGCGCGGCGTTGCGGATCGTCATCGTGCTGCGTTGCAGCAGCGACGTCGCGCCGGCGTGGTATTTCGGATCAAACACACGCCCCTCGGCCGCAACACGCCACGTGCGGCGGCAGGAGGCGAGCGCGTCTGCCCACTGAGAAAACGTCTGGAGGGATTCCTCCACCTCGGGCGCCAGGTCGTAGAGGATGACCGTGGTTTTGCGCAGCACATCGCGGCGACGCGCTGCGATGATCGCCACGGCCGTGACCATCGCGAGCAGTAGGAACGCCCACCCCGGCAGTGCTGCCGCCACGAACATTAGCAGCACGATCGAACCGATGATGGTGAGCGGCAGCAGCGGCATTGCCTTGCGTTTCTCGCGAAGCTCGGCCAGCAACTGTTCGGAGGAAGAGTCGGCAATCTGCGCGGCGTCCGCTGATGCGATCTCCTGCAACGGCGCATGCGTTCCGCTTGGAATCACGGGTGACGGCACGATACGGGCCGGCGTCGCGGGCGTGTGGAATGTCTGCTGGTAGTAGACGCCGCCGCGGCCGATGCGAACGTAGTTGCCGCGCGGTCCCGTGCCGACGCGCATTCCGCGAACGCCGACGGACATGCCGGCGCCGGAGTTGGAGAGATTGAAGCGGAACGGTCCGACCGCGACGCTCTTGCGCAGATAGAAGCCCATTCATCCTCCGTGGACAGACGAATGCGAACCTCCATCGCAACGCGCGGCGACTGGCGTGCCAGCCACTCGCCGGCGTCACGAGGAGGTCGCGTCACGCACAGACACGGTTCGGGCGCGTTTGTGGCGTGGGCGAGACGACTCAATGACGATCCGTTCGATCGACCAGGTCGAGGGCGTCAGCAAGCTCGCTCCGCGCTCCGTGGAGCCGGTCAAGGCCAGGAGGCGTTCGAGCGGCGTTTTTGTCGACGGCATCGGATTGCGAACCCCGTCCCACTGCAGAATCGAAGGGTCGGTAAGCGGCTCATCGGTAGCGAGCAGAAAGTACGTGTCGACTCCGTACGGCGGCGCAATCGCGAACTTCACGCCGAGGGAGATCAGGGGCGGCGGCGCCGCGACCGCATCGAGTGGAAAATGATTCTCGACCGACCCGCTCACCGGAAAAATGAGTGTGCTCTGGCCGTAGCTATCGATCGTGAAGATGTACACGTGACGACGTCCGGCAACGCGCGATGAACTGCGAAGCTCGAGCGTGTACGTTTCGTTGCCCTCGACACTGCCGCCGTCGCCGACGGGTTTCTGATCGCGTGCGCCGCGCAACGCCAGGTGGTACGGCCAGCGTCCGTCGGGCGGCGACTCGAGGAGACTCCACGCTTCAATCTTGTGCAGCTTCAAGGCGCGGTTGCGGAGGACGAGCGCCGTGTCGCCGGCATCCGCGATCCACGTGCTCCGCAGCGGCAGGCCCGATGCGCGCCGGTCGCTGCGCCGCGCGTTGGGGCGCACCCACGCGTACTCGACATGATGATGCGTGAAGCGGCCCGCGAGGACGTAGTCAGCATCTTCAGCGCTGTCCATTACCTCGATCACGGCGGGTCCGGCGATTTGTGCGGCGAGCGTTGTGGGCGCGGGGAGTTGAACGAAAACGGAGCCACTCAGCCGCGCGAGCCCGTGCAACGTTTCGGCCTCGGATACGAATGAACTCGCGTGTCCCGTGGCGTCGAGGATCTCCCATCGCGCGCCGTTGCGACGCACAACGTGCTCGGCCGAGCGCACGGTCGGGTCGTCGATCCAGGCGAGCCCGCGCTGCGCCGCGATCGCCGCCGCGCGCCTTGCAAATGCGGCAATGTCGCTGTCGCTGCGCGGGATGGCGACGCGGAGAGGGCGTGGCGGCGTTGCGGCCCATCCGGAAAGCTCCAGCAGCATTCCGCTCCGGATGTGTGCCGTCGCGGGAACGCGCGCTTCGCAGCGGCTGAGGGCGAGGAGAGCGGTGACCGTGAGCGGAGGTTGCGAGCGGTCGCCGACGACGCGAAGCTCGCTGCCCTCGGTGATCCCGTGGGCCCATCCACCGGAGATCACGGCAATACCGTCGTTGCGAACGCGCTCAACGGCGAAGGTCATTCTCGCGGCGCGCGACGGCACGTCCGCGGCAAGAAACGGCGTGCGGCGCTCCCGCGCGTTGCCGGCAACGACAGGACTCTGGAACGGCATCTCCGCACGGAGCCGCGCCTGTGCGCGCGCGAACGTCTCCATTGCCGATTCGTCCGGCGCCGCGTCGCGCATCGCACGCATCCACGCCCAGGTGAATGCACCGTGCATCGTCTGATGGTCGCGTGTCTCGCGCGCCTCTTCATCATCGTGCGCCGCGCTGATGACCAGCGCGCCGCGATTCTCGGGACGAGGGCCGTAGTCGCGGCCGTCGGCCACGTCGCGCAGATCGGGACGAATGCCTCGTCGCCGGGCGAGTGTGAGAAGACCGCGCGCGCCGGAGCCGCTGTGGCACGCGTCGATCATGACGGTGAGGCGGGCACCGCGATCGAGAATCGCGTTGAAGATGCGCCGGAGATCTTTGTCTCGGATATCCGGCGCGCCGCGCCGGGAGTCCGCGGGGATGATCGACTCATCGAGCTTGTCGGGCTCGTCGGAGCGCGAGTTCTCCACTTGCGAGCCGTGACCCGCGAAGTAAACGAAGACGACGTCGTCCTTCGACGCTGCCGCGGCAAGCCGGTTTGCGGCGGTCAGGATCGCGCTTCGCGTCGCGGACTGGTCGCTGAGCGTAACGATGTCGCCTGCGTCGAAACCGTGCAGCACCATGAGGAGCTCCCGCATTGCGGTGACGTCGTTCACCGAGCCCGCGAGGTTCGGCCAATCGCGGCCCGGCGCGGGTATGCCGATCGCCGGCAGCCGCGACGCCGTGTAATCGTTGATGCCGATGAGCAGAGCCGATCGATGCGGCGCTGCGGCTGCGAGCGGAGCAACGAGGGCGACGATGATCGCCAGTTTCAGCGACATGGCTGAAGATCCTCCGCCTCGGCTTGCGTAAGGTCTCCGTACGCCCGAACTTGACCTGTTCGATCACGATACGCGACGCCGCGGAACGAGCGCTGGTGCGTGAAATGGCGCACGCCACCATCGACCACGGCGTACGCTCCGGTACCGTAGTGAATCGCTTCAGTGAGTGAATCGTCGAGCACCATCGATGTATCCACCAGGAGGATGCCGCAGTCTGCGCCGGCGGCGACACCTCGGATGTTCCACTTGGCCAGGCGCGAGGCCGCGCATCGCCTGGTGAACAGCGAGGCCGCGGCGATGTGGTGATCGCGCACGGACGGCGGCCGGCGCGGCGTGCAAACGGTCGCGATCAGTAGCGCCGCGAGTCCGATGCTTCGGAAGATATCCATAGCGCTCTCCGCGTGTTCCAAAGGAAAGCGAACGGTTCGCCGCGCGTGCGGCGAACCGTTCGGTGAAGGTTACGGATTGGGGATGTAGCCGGGAGGACAGAGCACGCGGTCATACGCCGCGCGTCCGATGTCCAGCCGCAGGGTGTTGAGCAAAGGCGAGTAGACCGCCGACTGCGGGTGCACCGTCGACCAATCGACCGAGGGAACCGTTGCACCGCTCAACGCGCCGGCGAGCGGCACGAGACGTGTCTCCTTCGCCGGCGGACTCGTCAGCAGGTCGTAGTACGCCTCGAAGTGTTTGCCGACTTGCGGCGCGGCGTTCGTTGCCGAGGAGGGAGGAACGAACGGCGGGAGATTCAGCACCGCAATCTCCATCGAGTTGTTTTCATCGGGTGTGAGCGTCATCGAACGTCCCGGGTCGCCGTTGAATTTGCTCTCCACGATCTCGATGCCGCTGCCAGAGATTTCGATCTCCGCGCCGACCCACGTAGCGACGGCCTGCGAATACGCCGCGGCGTTGCCGGATCCGTCGAGTCGCGAGAAATGAACCGGCGTGACGTTCCCGCCGATCCGTGCGATCGACTGCGTGAACACACGTCCGCTGCGCAGATGAAGCCGCGCCACAACGGTCGACGGCGGCTGCGAAGCGAGTACCGCGGGATCGATCGTGCAGCTGGAACCGCAGATCTGTTTGAGATCGGCGATCCAGCTGATGTCCTCCCGCTCGGCGGACGTCGACGGGATCAGCGACGGCTGACCGTTGTCGTACGCGCGGGCGTTCGAGGTGAACGACAGCGACGGCAGATCGGGATCGCCGCTGGCCGCTTTTTGGAACGAGATGTCGGAGCCGGAAAGCATCCAGGCGGCGCCGCCGCCAACCGCGGCTTCGAGCGAGTCCTGCGCGGTCGACGTCGTCTGATCGTTGTAGGCAGCACGCGCGACACTCGCGTCTCGCTTCGGACAATCGCCGCTGCAGGAGCCGGCGCGTGCGATGAACATCGGATTGTGCCGCTGGAGTGCGCTGCCGTCCGAGAGATGGTGGTCGTGGCCGGCGGAGAGGAGGAGGACGGTCATTTCCGTGCCGTCCTGGTTGGGGGTGAAGACCATGAGACCGCTGAACAGAATCTTGAGAATGAAGCTCGTCAAGGTGGTTTCTCCTTTTTGATATCTCCTATCGACGAGGACGGCGACGAGGCGTACCCAATGGCCTGAAACGGTGCCCATTTGAGTGCCTGCCTCAGGCTGGGTGTGGGGCTTTGGAGCAAGTCGAGTTGTGCGTTTCGAAGTGCCGTTGCCGCATCGTCGCCCTTTCGATAGTGACGATGAAAAGACACGAGAAGGTCGGCTGCTGTGGCGTCCTCGATATCCCATAGCGCGCCGATCACGCCGGGAACACCCGCGCCGATGATCGGCCGCACGAGTGGCGCAATGCCTTCCGCACCGACCGGCAACCCTCCCGCGCTGCTGCACGCGCCGAGGACCACTAGGCGCGTCGAATCGGCATGCAGTTCCTTGATGAGCGTCGCGGCATTGAGCACGCCGTCCTCGGTTCCCGAGGGAGTGAATAGAAGAAATGATTGCGAAGGCGCATCGCCGTTGACGATGGCATGCGCCGCGATATGAATGATGGCGTGTCCATTCGCCATGCGCAGGAATTCCGGCCCCGTCGCCGCCTCGGCGGTTCGCACATCGCAAGGCGAATAAAGCGGACGGACTTTAGTCACCTCCTCCTGCGCGCCCCTCAGCCGCTGTAAGTCGCGAGCGAGTGTGAGTTTCTGGTCGAATGCCGGATCGCCGATCAGAAGCGCGGACGTGTCACCGCGGCGCAACTCGCGATCGCGAAGGACGGCAAATACGTACAAGAGCGCGCTGCCCGAAGACGTCAATGCGTGGTCTTCGATGAGGTACCGCTTGGTTTCCGGATTGCGCAGCGCCGCGAACGGCAGACCGCGCAACTCGCGATCCGGCACGATGACGATATTCGCGGTGGTTGAACCTGGCGCATGATTGATGAAATCGATCGGGTCCTTCAGCAACCCGTCATAGGGCGCGTAAAGGCCGTATTCGAATGCAGACGCATCTTTGTTGAGGATCGCGTCCTGCAGCGCTGCACTCCACCGTTTCACGTCACTGCGGCGCGCAGTTAACTGCCGCACCGTGAAGCCGCCGCGGCTGAGGATCCAGGCGTAGGTCTTATCCTCGAGTACGCGATATTCGATTAGGTAGGTTCCAATGGGCAGATAGGCTCGCAGTCTGTCGATGTCGAGGTTGTCCGGGTCGGCGGCGAGCGTGCGAAACTCGGCGGGCGCCGTTCGAAGCTTGCGTACGAGGTCTAGCGGTTCGAACGCGCGGGCGCGGTCGGCGTAGCGGAAGGCCCGCTCGACCTGCTGTTCCTCGATCAACTGCTGGATCAGGAGGTCGTACGTTTCGGGGAAACGAGAGAAATAGGAGTTCCAAACGTTATCCGGGACAAACTCCTTCTGGCGCAGCAGCCGCTCTTCTTCGGCATGAAGCTGTTTCAGCGCATCGGTCATGTCCGCTTCAGCTTTTTGAGGCTGGCCGAGACCACGAAACGCCTCGGCTCGCTCGACGAACAGCATCGAGCGAAACGTTGTGTATTCGGTCTTCGACGCCAAGACGATCGCCTTCGTCAGCATCGCCACCGCCCCACGCGGATTGACATGCAGCGCGGCTTCCCCTTCAACCTCGGCGAGGCGTGCCTCCAACGCACGGTGAACGCTGGGGTCGACCTTGAGACGAATGGCATTGTCGATGTCACGTTGCGCATCGTCATGGAGACCCAGCCGCAACTCGACCGCGGCGCGGTTGCGAAGGGCGATCGCTAAATGTCCCTCTGCCACCTTCGGGACGCTATTGACCAGGAAGGTCTGATAGCGCAGCGCTGCTTCGGGGGAGCCAAGGTCTAGCGCCGCCTTGGCCGCGACACCGAGGAGCAGGTGCCGCGACTTCCAATTCAACACGCGTGGTGCGAGCCGCACAGCGGATAGTGCGTCACGCCATGCTGGCGCTTTGAGTCCGATGGCAGACATCGCACTGATCCGCCGTGCGTCCGCGGACAACCGGTCTTCCCAATCACCGATTGCGGTGTATGCCGCTGTGGCGGCATCGTAAGATGCAAACAGATCGCCGTAACGATCGAGGTATTGGTACGAATTGAGGCGTCCAAGGGCAACGCGCGTACTTACAGTGAGGTAATTCAACCGACGCGCTTCGGCCGCAACTGATTCGTACTCTTTGAGCGACGCCACGTAGTCATTTGCCGGTCCCAATGGGATTTGACCCGCGTGGGCGATTTCAGCGAGCATCCATTGTGGGCTGCCTCCCTGCCGCAACAATTCCATCGCCTCCTTGTAAAGCGGTACTGCGGCCTTCGGTTGCAACGCATCTTCGGCTGCACGTGCGTCTGCAAATTGGCGATGGCCCTCCCGCAAACGAGCAATGGTCGTAGGGGAGTGCGCGTTCACAATCGCCGCACTCACGTCGGTGAAATAGTGATCCTTGAAAAACAGCGAAAGCGCCTCGGCGAATGTCGTTACGCGCGCGAGTTGGGCCGGCGATGGCGAGTCCGCCCATTGTGCCAATACGTCCTCTTCGAAATGCCGTTGCGACGTCGCAGGGAACGCCGCAATCAGTCGCCGCGTCTCGCTGACATTGTGAGCATCCAACGCCGCATCGATCTTCGCTCGAACGATTGGCCACTGATGTTCGCCGTCTTCTGCTCGGGCGCGAAGCAGCGTGGAACGATGGGCGCGCGCCTCTTCCGCCCATTGGCCTTGTTCCGAGGCCGCCGCGCGTTGCCAGGCTTTGATGGCGTCCTCATTCAGAGCTAAGGCCTCGAGAATCAGCGCCAGATTGAAATCTGCGCCGAGCGGCCGCGGCCTCAGCGCAACTGCACGCTGCGCTTGATCGAACGCGCGAAGCAGATCCTCCGGATTGTCGTTTCTCTGCGCGCGGACGTAGTAGGCGCCGGCGAGATCGTTCAACGCCGCCGCGTCCGTGACCGCGAATTTCTCCAGCCACGCGATCGCCTGGTTCGTGCATTGTGGACGGGCCACCAGCATTTGGTCCGCCTCGTCACGCGAATCGATCGGTTCGTCGCAGCGGCCGGCGATCAGCGGTGGGGCGTCACATTGCGCGCCGGCGACGACATGCTCCGACAATTTGCGCGTGCACGGGTGCCAGGAACGTGTCGTCGACAAGCGCGGCTCGACGGTTCTGCGACGCCACATTTCGCCCGCACCGGTGTCTTCATGGCGATGGCAAGCACTCGCGAGCAAAAATACTGCGACACAGGCGACGTTGACGGCTTTCACGATGAAGGACTATACGCAATGACGGGTGAAAGTGGCCGATCATGAGCGACGATCGTTTCGAGACGATTTACCGGAAGCATTACGCGCGGGTCTGGCGCTACTTCCGCAGCAACAACATTTCGGACGACGAAGCTGGCGATCTCGCACAAGACACGTTCAAACGGCTTTTGGGACGGGTTGACCAGATTCGCAACGAAGACCCGTGGCCCTTCCTGGCTACGATCGCCAAAACGATCCTCCTCAATCGCGTTCGCGCGCGGCAGACACAGAAACGCAGCGCACGGATGGTCGAGATCGACGACCCCGATATGATCTTTGCGGAGCCGGCGGCGGCCGAGGAGCCCGACTATGTCGAGCGGGAGGCGGAAGAGTCGCGGCGTTCGCGCCTGCACGCCGCGATCGCCGCGCTGCCACCTGGGCAACAGGAGTGCCTCCGCCTCCGTTTGCAGGGCTTTTCCTACGAAGAAATCACCAAAACCCTCGGCATCTCTCTTGATGCCGTCAAATCGCGGCTGCGCGACGCGACGAGATCCCTTCGCGAGCAGCTGGGAGAAAAACCATGATGAACCGATCCGACTGGCAGGCCGTCAGCGATGCCTTCATCGCCGATGACCGAGCGAAACTCGGCGAACCGCCTACGGTGGATGAGCTCCTCGCCTACGAGCGCGGCGAGCTCCCCAGAGAACAGGCCGAACGCGTGCAGCAACTCCTCGTTGCCTATCCCGACCTTGCCCGCGCGTATGCGACCCCGTTTCCCGATGATGATGCTGATCTTCCCGATGAGGTCATCGACCGGCAATGGAAGGCATTCCACTCCGCAAACGTCACCGCTTCCGGCGGGCGCGTGTTGTACTTCTGGCGCACACTCACCGCCGTGGCGGCAACAGTGGCCGTCGGCTTTGGCGCACTGCTGTGGCACGCGCAGATGGCTCGGCTGGTGCCGCGCGTCCTTCCGGAGCCTGCTGCGATGCTCACGCCCGGCGGCAGCCGCGGCCTCCCGGGACAAGGGCAGGCGCCGATCACGCCGTCCGGTGATTCGGTCTTTATCGTCGTGTCACTGGTCGGATCGATCGACTATGAGTTGTATCGCCTCGAACTGGTCAACAACGATTCGCAGAAGGTGATCTGGACCAGCGAGCCGCTGCGCCCGAAGTCCACTCGTAGCTTCTACGTCGAGATCCCCTCCCGCATCCTGCCGGACGGAACGTACGAGATTGCCGCGTACGGCCTGCGGGGCAATGCTCAAGAGCAGGTCGCGACGTACTCCATCGATGTACGTCGCGCGCGGGCTCGGGACTGAACACCAATCCGAATCTGACCGGCAGGGTTCCGCCGAAGGACGTTTTGCCGGTACGAGCAAGTTCCCTAAGGACTGCACGACGCGTCGCTCACGACTCCGGCCTGATCATCGAACGACGCGAAGTGCAGCCACCATCGCCAGGCCGATGACGGCGTACAGAACGCGGTAATGCGACTGCAGACGGCTGATGCTCGCGAACGTGAGGCCCTCGCGGAGAGTCTGGATCGACCAGAAAAGTTGAAGGGGATAGAGCGCGGTGAGCAGCGCGAGCGGGCGCGGAAGAATCCCGTCGAGCGCCAAGAGTAGCAGGATGACTTGCGCCAGGGTGAATAGGAGCACGCTCGCGGCGAAGGTGCGGCGCGGGCCGAAGATGACCGCGTTGGTCCTGACGCCGTGGGCGGCGTCACCTTGATAGTCGCGGATCTCCTGGGTCAAGTGACCGGCGACGAAGATCAGAGCGAAGAAGGTTGCGATGGCAAAGCCGCGTCGGTCGATGACATGCCCGAGGGAGTAGCCGAGGAGGAAGTGCAGCGTGCCTCCGGCAAGATGGGCAATTGAATTCAGGAGCGGTTTGCCTTTCCAGTTGAAGTGGGGGAGTGAGTAGAGCGCGCTCAGGATGGCGATCGCCAGCGCCAAGCCGAGCGTGATCGGACCGATAAGCCTGAAGAGGACGAGGCTCAGAACGAGCAGTGCCGCCGTCAGGCTGACCATCTCGTTGCGTCCGACACCTCTGGCGGTGAATACGCGGGCGGCTTTGTTTGGATCGGCGAGATCCGCCGTCAGACCGGACCAGTCGTTGAGCATGAAGATGTGCGTGACCAGCAAAACGTTGGCGGCCATCAGAGTCACCAGCAAAGTCAGCCCGTGCGCTCCCGCGTGGTGGATCGCGAAGAGGGCGCCGAGCAGCGGCGAGCCCTGGAGAACGAGGATGTCTTGCGGACGCAGGCAGGAAAAATAGCGAAGGGCGGAAGTCTTAGCCGCGGGGATGGGGATGTTCATATTGGTCATAGAGTCGTAGCCAAAGCGCGTAGCCAACATCCTCGGACCAGTAGTATCGCGAGACGCTGGCGGTGAGGTCGTTATGGTAGAGGAGCGGCGGATTCATTCGGATGAGAGCGAAGTCGTTGCGGGCCAATTCGCGCAGCACTGCGCGGATAGGTTCCCGGTCGGGCGATGAGTTTCCCAGCAGCCTGGCCACCGATACCCAGATCTGCTGATCCGGAAAGTCGGTTCGCATCCGCGACTCCGGCAACGTCAACTCGCAGCCGGCGCGACGAAGATCGGGGATACGCAGGATTGGGACCAACGGCGTTTTTCGATAGTAGACCCATATCCGATCGTCATCGATGAGTGGGCGAAGCGCGTCGCAAAGGGCACGGCTGGCCGTCGGACGGACCTCGGATAGCAGCATCAGCAGGTGCATCTGGATGGCGATGTCGGTCGGATTTGGATCGCTGCCCGGATCGAGGCACTGGTAGTTTTCCCGCGGCGCAAGCCACGAGCGGTAGAGACCTTGGCGCGTGCGATATCTGTCGATCGTGGCCAGCGCAGTCGTCAGACGGCCTCGATCGGACGCGGGAGCGATGCGCCAGACCAGCGCTGTGTCGTCCGTGTCGGGCGTGATGATGCAGCCGAGGGTCCCGATGCCGGGAGCGTCGGGTAGACCGTGGTAGCGCACAAGGCCGCTGGACTCGATCTGACTCGCGAGGTGCCGGCGGGCGCGCTGCACGCTGTCCGCGAGACCAGCGTTGCCCGCGAGAGGGTCGAGCAGATCGACGAGGAGTGCAGTCAGAAACGTGTTCATCTCCGGATGCGAGTCATGAAACCGCGGCTCACTGGTGAACGCGGTGAGCCAGTAACCCGCGGCCTGCTGGTGCGCGCGAAGTTGCGCCGCAGCGTGCCGGAAACCGTCGTTGAAGTCTGACGTTGCACCCATCCGTACCGTCAGCGTGCGCTCGTCGAGGTACTGTCCTTCTCCATCTCCGAAAGCCCGGACGAAGGCGGTCAGATGATGTTCGCCGGGAGCGAGTGCGGCGGTGTCGAACGGGATTCGCCAGCCGGCGGGACTGGCTCCGGGCAGCATGCGGCGGACGTCCTCCCGATTGAAGAACGCGCTGGAGGCGATGGTCTGCCGGCCATCGATCGTGATGATTACTTGCGCAGGCGTAGCGTCGCCGGCCAGCGCCCAGCCGGCTGCGAACGCTTCCTGCCCGGCGGTGATCGTGGAAACCGCGTGGCCATCGCTCTCGATCCCATCGAAACTCCCGCGCACCCGGACCAACAAATCAGCTGGCGCGAGACCCTGCCGGAAGGACGCGATGAACGGCGCATTTCGCCAGTCCCACGCGGCCTTCATATCGTGGTACTCCCATCCTCGGTCACGTGCATAGATCGGAAGATCGCTCGATCCGGTATACCAAAACGCGCCTATGGCTTCGATAGCGATCGATACGCCGACGGCAATCACGAAGGCCACGCGTCCAATGCCGCGCAGCGCAGTCACCACCGGCACCAGCATCCAGATGAGGAGCGGAAGGAGATCGGTCATGTAGCGCGGTCCCCAGGAGAGGCCGCTTCGCCAGTCGGCTTTCGCGTAGAGCAGAATCTGGAGGACCACAGCGACGCTCATGGCCAGGGTGAGATTCCGTTCGTCGCGATCGCGCGGACGATATCGCCACACCAGAATCAGGAAGAGCAGAAACGGCGAAAAGACGAGCAACCCTCGGGTCGGACTGACCAGCACTCCACCGACGCCTTCCAGCAGCGCGTGAGCGAAGAACTGAGCGTGGCCGAGCAGCCCGTAGCCGCCGGCGACATTTCCCGACACGCTGACGTTGTAGAGGATCACCACCATCATCGGCAGCACCGCTCCCGCAACGAGAAGCGGCGCCCGGCGTCGGCCTGCCCAATAGAGTCCGTAGATCCCCAGCGCGGCCGCAAGGATCACATCCGGCGGGCGGTTGGCGCTGATGAGCCCGAGCAGCAATCCCGTTGCAATCGTCCGAGGAGTGGTGCACGGCGCGGTGAGAAAAAGGAGGGCGCCGATCACGAGGAGCTCAGCCATCCCGTGCTGCCACAACGCCTGGCTTCCAATGACCCAAGTGGTGGTGCCGAAGGCGTAGGCCAGTGTGAGGAGCAGTGCGATCGACGCCTTCGCCCGCCGCCGCAGCAACAGGAAGAGCAGCGAAGCGGAGAGCGCTGCGATGAACGACGCGCAGACCTTCTCCATGACTCTCGCGAGGCGATCCAGCCGCGCATCCGTCCAACCCCGCAGATGCAGGTACGCCACCGCAGGGATGTAGAGCGGCGCGATCAGCACCGGCACCACGATGGGGTAGACCGAGAAGGTAGGCCGGCCGGGCCGTTGCACCAGCCAAAACGCTCGATCGCCGCGCCCCTGCGCAGCAACCTTCTCGATCGGATCGAAAAAGATGGTGTGGTACTGCAGGATCGCAAAGGGGAGGTAGCGCGCAGGATAGGTGTCGCCGGCGGTGATCGCACGCAGATTTGCGTTGTAGACCAGCAGACAGCACAGCCCGATCAGGACGCTGGCGCGCACTCCGTCCCAGTAGCGGACGTTGGTTTCGGGATGATCGGGAGTCATTACTCGGATTCGCTGCGGACGCTGAAGAAGCCGGAGACTACTACACGGAGCGACATACACTGCGCCTCATGCGCAAATGGATCGCTCTCCTCCTTTTCTCCGCCGCCGTCACGATCAGCGCCGCGCCGCCGCCCGACGTGCACGCCGCCATCCGCCATTACCGTGAAGCGTTGAAGTCGAAAGACCTCGCCGCGCTCGAAACGATCTGGACGGACGACTACGTCTTCGTCAACGGCCACGGCCAGCTTCGGACAAAAGCCGACCGCCTCGCCGACATCCGCTCCGGCGCCTCATCGATCGACTCGATCACCCACGAGGAAGCGCCGATCGTAAAGACGCACGGAAAGACGACGCTCGTCCTCTCGCGCGTGACCATCGTCGGCACCTACAGCGGCCGAAAAGTCGCGCACGACTTCCGCAGCCTCCACGTCTGGATCAACGAGGGCGGGCGGTGGCGATTGGTATTCAATCAACTCACGCCGGTGGAATGATGCTCACCGGCGAGAGCCAATCCTTTCTGTAATCGTTCTCTCGGACGGTCTCAAGAACGAAAAGCACTTCCATGACACACGGCCCGCGTCGATTGCGGACGCGTCTACGCACTTACTGCTAGACTGACGTTCCTCCGCAATCGGTTGATCCGGGTTTCGCATTGAACGCAGCGAATTGGCTGACCCGTTGGATCGCGCGCCTGCTCCATCGCCGGCAGCAGCGTGGCGTGAATTACGTCACGCCGTCCGTCTCTCCTATCGCTGATCGCCGCCGGATCGTTGAAATCGCGGCAATTGTGGCGATCGCCATAGCCATGCTTTCGACTTTGGTGACGTACCGAAAGACCTGGAGGAGCACTCCAATCCAGGCGTTGTCGCGCAGCGCCGCAACGCTGAATTACCGTCTGATCGACGGTCGCCTGAGTGGATTGCCGTACCGTCCAATCGGCACGGCAGCTTCGGCTCCCTCGACGAGTTTGATCGCCGCCGCGGGCGACGCGCTCGGGGGAGCCGATCTTCACGCGCGCGGTGTCGCCTTGCTTCTGCTGCGCAAGCCCGGCGGAGCCGTTGAAGCGCTTGAGCAAGCATCGCAGGCGCAACCGCAGAATGCGTTACTGGTCAGCGATCTGAGCGCCGCATATTACGCTCGCGCCAAGAGCCGCAACTTTCCGCCCGACTATGCCGCGGCGTTGGACGCGGCAGAACGGTCGTGGCGTCTTCGCCACACGCCTGAAGACGCGTGGAACCGTGCGTTGGTCATGGAGGTTTTTCACACGACCGCCGCGGCGAAGCAGGCGTGGAGTGATTTTCTGCGTATCGAAGGCGATTCCGGATGGCGTACCGAGGCCGAGCACCACCGGGCAGCGCTGGCGTTAAGCACCGAACGGGATGGATGGCGCAGCATCGAGCCGCAATTGCAGAAATGGCTCGAACACGACGACGCCGCGATCGCTCGTGCCGTCCACCGGTTTCCGGCTCCTGCCTTCGCCTATTTCGAAGACACCTTGCTGCCACAGTGGGCCAAATCGCCCGCTGAAGCGAACGTTCGCCAATTGGGGCGCATCATCGCCCTGGCGCTGGCGGCGGACGGCGATTCGTTCGCAACGGACACCTTAGATGCGATCGACGCTGCCTGTCGCGACCGCGCAGGATGCAGCGCAATCGCACGGGCCCACGCGCGTTATGCCGGCGGGCGTGATCTCGTCGAGGCAAAGGCTTACGCAAACGCTGCCGATGCGTTCGAGCAGTCGGCCGCCGATCTCGAGAGGCTTCGCAGCCCCTACTCGCTGGCGGCGCGCGTTCGACGGAGCGCTTGTCTGCTCTACGAGAACCGGTTTACAGAGGCGGGCCGCATCGCGGGCGACGTCATCGCTGCAATCGGAAGCCGCCGCTATCAAATCCTTCTCGGTCGATGCCGGTCGCAGGCGGGGTTGGTAAAGCTTCACGAGGCTCGTCCCGAAGAGAGCATCGCGCAGTATTCCGCCGCGCGCCAGCTCTTCATCGGCGCTCGCGACATTGCAGATCTCAGTTCGACCGAACTGCTGCTCGCCGACGCCTACCAATACGCGGGCGACCGCGACGTGGCGATGACGCATCGCCTTGCCTGCCTCGACGCGATGCGTAAAAGCGGCGACAACAGGCAATTGGCGCTCGCCCTCTTCGAAGCGGGCACAAGTCTCTCCTCGGCAGGATGGCTTACCGCGGCCGATTTCCTTCTAGCCGAATCCGAACGCGAGGCCGCGAAGCGTGGCCGTTTCGACCTCGCAGCTATGGCGTCGATGTGGCGATCGACGATTTCGTCGCGTCGCGGCAAGCTCTCGGACGCCAGCGAGCAGTCGCGTCAGGCGACTGACTATTCGAATCGGATGACCGATCCGGGCTCGCGCGCTCTGATCGCTGCGAGCGCAAGCCAGGCGGCGGTGACTTCGTCGCAGAAAGTGACGGCAGCGATCCATTTTTTCGAGCAGGCGGGAAATCGCGCCTGGCTTCCGGATCTCCTGCGCCAGCGCGCGCTTCTCGCGGAGAAGGAAGGTGACCTCCGCGCCGCGGAAGCCGACTACCGGCGGGCTATCGACATCACCGAGGAGACGCTCGACAACGCCGCGCCGGCGACCATGCGCGACGGGTTCGCTACCGACACGCGCGCGAACTACGAAGACCTCATTCGCCTGCTGATCCTGAGGCAAGCGCCGACGGAAGCTCTCGGCTACGCGGAGCGCGCGCGGCTGATCGGACGGAAGGCGGTTGCAGAGCGCGACCCGTCGAAGGTGATCAATGCCATCCGGCCGTCAACCGCGGTGGCGGTTTTCGAGGTTCAGGGCCGTACGGTGTTCGTCTGGTTGATTGAGCGCCGTTCGATAACGTTCTTCAGAATGCCGGCGAACAGCGTTGGCGAACTCGCCGCGACATCCAGCCCGCAGAAACTCGCTCGTTCATACGACGTTCTCATGCGCGGTTGGATCTCGCGCGTTCCGCCGGAAACCGATCTGGTCATCGTCCCGCCGCCGGTGTTGGCCGGCGTTCCGTTCGCGGCGCTTCTGAACCGCGATAGCGGCCGCGCGGTCGTCGATTACTACGCCGTCAGCGTCGCGCCGAGCCTCGCATCGCTCGGCGAGCCGCCCGTGACCTTGTCGGCATCCGACCCGACCCTCGTAGTGGGGGACCCTCGGTATCGCGATCTGCCTCTTCTTCCGCGATCGAGAAGAGAAGCGACCGACGTTGCGCGGCGCTACGCTCATCCGGCCGTTCTCCTCGGGGAGGACGCAACCGCAAGCAATGTCGCCCGCCAACTCAGGAATGCGACGGTTTTTCAATTCGGAGGGCATGCTGTCGCCAACGATTTCGCTCCGGAAATGTCCAGCCTGCTGTTGGCGCCAGAGGGCGATGGAGACTCTCGCATCTACGTGCACGAACTGCTGGCTCGCCCGCTGCCACTGAAACTGGTCGTTCTCTCCGCCTGCAGCACCGCGAGGAGCGGTACCGGCAGCGCGCGCGGCACTCTCACCATTGGCCGCGCGTTCATCGACGGCGGAACGAGAGCGGTCGTCGGGACCTTGTGGCCGGTCTCTGACGATGCAGCCGCCGCCTTCTCCATGTCACTACACGATTCACTGGCTCACGGCACCGATCTGGCGCGCGCCACGCGTTCGGCACAACTCCACGTTCGATCGATCTCGAACGGCGACACGAGTTGGGCCGCGTTCTGTCTTCTCCTCGGAAACGCTTCTCACAAGGAGGTTCATCACTGATGCCTAAGACGTTGAAGTTAGCGTTCACCGGAAATGCCGTATTGACTCCGGAGTATCCGGAGAACCTGCAACCGATTGCCGGGCCGCTCTACGCCGTAATGCCCGGAGCCAGACGGGTTCGTCAATCGGATTTTCCGAACAACCAGATCAATGCGCAGCTCGCTTTTCTCACCTTTCCCTACCGCCACCTGGCCGTGGCGTTGCCGAGCGATCGCGATGCCGATTACAAACATCCAGACATCAGAGATACGAAGGTCGGCCTCTGTTTTCTGCAACGGGAACACCTTTTCATCTTTCCCCGTCCGCTCGAAAACGAATTGACGTTCGACAACAGCTCGTCGACGGAATTCCCGACTACGGCGTCTACGGGTGTGGGGTATGTGGCACGATGGGGGGATTTTGCGGACTATCGTCCAACGGCCCTTAAGGGCGGCTTTCTGTCCGGCGAAGGCGACTACGTTCGCGTTCAGGTCGACGGAGGCAAGGTCTCGGCTTCATTCGCCAGCGAACCGATCGCGCTGATTGATTTCGACTACGGCGAACATTCCGTAAAGCGCGCATATGCGCAGGAGATCGTGATCACAATGACCTTCCCGGATGCGACGGAGTTCTTTCAATTGCAATCTGCGCCATTCTCCGGCGAAGCGCCAAGCCCTTCGGCTCTCAAGTTCTATTGGTACGATGCCTCGGAGATCAAGATTCTCTTCGGCAACGGCTCGCTCGCTTCCATCAATAGCGTCCTGAGCGGATCGTTCGCCGGCAATAATCACGAAGGAGATTACGACCTCGAATTCGAGGTGCTCTATAACGTGGTCGATGTCCAGCCTGATCAACTGGGCCGTCTTCCTCTTCCGCAGATCGTGAGCAACGAGATCATGCATATTCCCTGTGTCTCTTCGATGGTATCGGGTCCAAAATCCGATGTGCCACCCACGACGTTAGCGCTCCCAACAGCAAGCGCGGTCTCGGCTGGCACTCAAGCGCCGCGCGAGCCGGGAGAACCGCGGCGACGGCCGTCCCAGACGACAGCGGTGCCAAGGGTGACAGCGCCAGTCAAAACTCAAGCGTCGCGTGAGCCGGGAGCATCGCGGAGGAAGGCATGACGGAAACGAGTCAGAAGAACCTAAAGGATCTCTCCGCTTCCATTAACGACAGGTTGCGCGAATTCGTCGGAGCGGGCTACGCGGGCCTGGACGCCAAAGCAATGTTTGATCTTGGCCAGGAAGTCGTCACGTTCCGTTCCGCCTCAGGCGGCTCCAGTCCCATCGTGCCAGTGCCAAAGCATCTGACTGATCTGGTCAACGCCACAAACCAGATCGTCAGCTTCATCCTGGATGACACGACGCATTTTGCCACCGGCATTCTTGTCGGACCGGGATACGTGCTGACGGCCTCGCACGTTTTTTTCGAGAGGACGACCGGGAAGCTCACCGATTCGACACGCCTGCCGCGCATCACCGCCGAAGTGCAGACGACGAGGATCGGCAGCATTCTGATGCAGGGTGAAACGGTCTCGTCGCGACTCTATCGGCCGGACACGAACGACTGGCTGGTTGATCCGCCGATCAAGGATGGCGTCGCGCAGCGCGAGCTTTTCCACCTTGACTTCGCCATCGTCAAGCTCGAGGACCCGCTTGGCGACGATATGGTTGGTAGCGTGAAGAGAGGTTGGTTCAAGATCCCCACCGCGGATGCCGCGGAGGTCCTGACCGCCGACCTCGGATTCCGGATCCTTCAGTTTCTCGACCGAGGTCCACTGCTCACCTCCGCCGGCTTCGTCCATAAGGTCAACCCGAACGGGATGCGGGTTCTCCACACCGCCTCGACGGCGGAGTCGGCCTCCGGAGCACCTCTCATGAGCGACGAGGGCAACCTGCTCGGCATCCATGTCAGCGGATGTCCGTCGAACGAACTTCCGAGATTCAACCGGGCCATTCCGATCCGGCGGATTGCCGAGATCATTGACAAGCCAGATGCTAACGGCGACACGATTCGTGATCAGCTGGAAGGGTAAGTACGAAGGGAGGCGGAACCAACCGGCTCCCGCTCTCCCTTCGGTGTCTCCGAGGTCTAGGGGATCGGTGAAAGTCCGGCGATGACGATTTGTCGTTCGGCGTCAGACGGTTCCATGGTCGCGCTCTGCTGTTCACCGGTTGAACTGCGCGGCCACGTAGTCGTAGAACGCCTGTTGTCCCGTCGCGGAGAAATTCAGCACCACTTGTACGGCGCGTCCGTTTGCGGCCGGTTTGATGCAGCCTTGCGTGTTGTTGAGAGTCGCGTCGATGGCTAGGTTCATCGTGGTTGGGGGTTCGAAGAAGCTTTGGTCGGCGAGCCAGCAGGTGGTGACGACGTCCCACATGTCGTAGAAGGTTTCGTAGCTGACCAGCATGTAACTCTCGAAGGCCAGTTCGGAGTAGCGGGAGCCTTTGCTCGCTTGTACGGCCAGCGTCTTCATGAAGGCCGTCGTGATCGCGGCGCGATTGGTCATGTCGAGCGGGAACTGGATGATCGGGCAGGTCGTGTTGTTGAAGACCCAGTCGACGGAGACGGCATCCCAGAAGGCATTCCATTCGGCGCAGTTGTTCCAAGGCGGCGTCGGGACGGTGGTCGGATCGAGATTGCCGGGGACGTTGATTGCGCCGCCCATCCAGATGATCTGTTCGATTTTTGAGCCGAGGTCGGGCGACGTCTGGAGCAGATTCATGATCGGGGTGAAGGGACACGTCACGAGCAGCGTCACCATGCCCTCGGCGTTTTCCATCAGCGACTGCAGGAGCGCGTCGCCGTCGGGGAACGGCGGCCACGCCGCGTTTGGCGGGAAAGGCTTGAGGCAGGGGATGGCGGACTCGCGGACGCAGTCGCTGCGGTATTGCCATGGAAACGGATTCCATCCGCGCGCGCTGCTCAGGCCCATCGGGATGTCCGTGCGGCCGATGTAGCTCATGATCTGCCAGGCCGTCTGCATGGCCGCGGAGTCGATGCAGTCGGCGTTGACGATGACCGCGCCGAGTAGATTGATGCCGGGCATGGTGGTCAGAAGAACTTGCGACATGTACTCGTCGATGGCGGCGTCGTGCACAAGGATCACGTCCATGGGATGCTCCTTCCGAATTTTTAGGTGGATCTGCATCCTAACATTCTTGCGGGCCGAGGCATGGGGCTTTAGGATGGCGGGACATCCCCGGACAAGACGCGAAAGGCGGACCCATGACGCGAATCCCTGTGCTCATCGACACCGACGTCGACATCGACGACTGGATGGCCATCCTCTATCTCTCCATGCATCCGAACGTTGATCTGCGTGGCATCACCGTCACCGGTGTCGGCGCCTGTCATCTCACGCCCGGCACGCGCAACGCGCTCAATCTGCTGCAGCTCACCGGCAAGCCCGACGTGCCGGTGGCGAAGGGGACGAGCGCTCCGTTGAGTTACAGCAACGTCTTTCCGACGTCGATCCGCGGCCCGATCGATGCCGTCTACAACGTTCCGCTTCCGACGAATCCAAACGGACCGGTGAGCGAAAGCGCCGTCGACTTTTTACGCGCGACGCTGATGGCCTCTCCCACACCGATGACCATCCTCGGCATCGGCGGCGGCACAAACCTCGGAACGCTCCTTCACGAGCATCCCGACGTCGCGCCGAAGATCGAGCGCATCGTCATGATGGGCGGCGCGGTTTACGTTCCTGGCAACGTCGCCGTCGTCGATCCCGACTACACGAACCAGGTCGCCGAGTGGAACTTCTTCCTCGATCCGCTGGGCGGGCAATACATGTTCGACTCCGGCGTGCCGGTCACGCTCGTTCCGCTCGATGCGTCCGATCACGTGCCGCTGAATCTGCCGTTCTACGATCGCATCCAGCAGCGGCACACCACGCCGCAGGCCGCGTTCATCTACCAGACACTCACCGCCGATATCCCATTCGTGCAGAGCGGCAATTTCTTTTTCTGGGATCCGCTCGCGGCCGCGGTGCTGACCGATCCCGCCCTCGCAACCGGAAAGACGCTGAAGCTGCGCGTCGTGCAGGAGCTGGACGAGGAAGCGGATCACTCCGGCCAGCTCGTCGAAGATCCGGATGGTGCGTCGATCGACGTGATGCTCGATGCGAACGCCGATGATTTCTACGACCTCTTTCTCGACATCATCAACGGAACGGAGAACGCATGAGCACCTCGCACGCGATCGTCTTCTACGTCAACGGAAACCGTGTCGAGATCGGCGATCCCGATCCGACCACGCTGCTCATCGACTGGCTTCGCGGCGATGCCATCGGGCTTACCGGCACGAAGCTGTCGTGCGGCGAGGGTGGCTGCGGCGCCTGCACGGTCATGCTCTCGCGATGGGAGCCGAACGAGCGGCGCGTCGTCGAGACCGCGATCAATTCGTGTCTGCGTCCGCTCTGTTCGCTCGATGGCGCGATGATCACGACGACCGAGGGGATCGGGAGCACGCGCGAGAAACTCGATCCAGTGCAGTACGCGATCGCGGCCAACAACGGATCGCAGTGCGGCTTCTGCACGCCCGGATTCGTGATGAACATGTTCACGTTCCTGCGCAACAATCCGAAGCCCGAGCAGCAGCAGATCGAGGATTTGTTCGACGGCCATCTCTGCCGCTGCACTGGCTACCGGCCGATCCTCGAGGGGATGAAGAGCTTCGCGGTCGATTTCAAAAAGCACAACACGTACTCGACGAATCACAAATGTTTTGCCGATGTCCCGATCGAGCAGCATCTGCCGGGACCGCGTCCCGCGCTGGAGTTCCCACCGGAGTTGATCGAGTACGCGAACAAGATGTCGTCGCTCGAAAGCGCCGGCCGAGGATATCGGTGGTTCCGTCCGGCAACGCTCGAAGAAGCGCAACGCATCAAAGCGGCGAACGGCGGCAACTCAAAGAACGTGAAGCTCGTCGTCGGCAACACCTCGATCGGGATTTACAAAGCCGACGTGGCCGACCCGCACATCCTCATCGACATCCACGCGATCCCGAACCTCCTCGGCTTCCGCGATTCCGACAGCGGCCTTGAAATTGGCGCCGCGGAGTCGCTGCAGAACGTCATCGACGAACTGCAACGCGTCATCGCGAAGAAGCCGAAGGAGAAGACGCGCGGCTTCGCGGCCTTCCGCACGCATCTGCTCGACGTCGCCAATCTGCAGGTGCGCAACATCGGCTCGATCGGTGGCAACGTGATGATGACGCGGGCGCAGGCCGAGACCGATTCGCCGTTTCCGTCCGACGTCTATCTCGTCCTCGAAACGCTCGGTGCGTCGATCACCATCGCGTCGCGTGATTACGACGGCGGCAGCAAAACCTTCGCGATGGCCGAGCTTCCGGCGGTTTCGAAACTGCCGCCCGACGCCATCGCGCAGTCGTTCCACATTCCGTACTCGCAGGCAGGCGACGAGATCGAGACGTTCAAGATTGCCTATCGCGATCAGAACGCGCACGCGATCGTGAATGCCGGCTTCATCGTCCGCCTCGATAAAAAAGGGGTCGTGGAGGCCGCGACGATTCTCTACGGCGGACTCGCGGCGCTGCCGTCGCGGATGACGAAAACCGAGAAGGCGATCACCGGCGCGAAATGGAACGACGTGACACTGCAGAAAGCGCTCGACGTCCTCGGCCACGAAGTCGCGAACGTCATCATTCCGATGCCCGGCACGAACTTTTTGCCCGACGGCTATCGCGAGTCGCTCACGGAAACGCTCTTCTACAAATTCTTTCTCCACGTCGCCAACGAGCGCTTTCCGAAGGAAGTGGAGCCGGAGAATCGCTCCGGCGGCGAGGTTTTCGTGCGGCCGCTTTCCGGCGGCACGCAGACCGTCAGCGTCTATCACCAGGAGCGGCCGGTCGGTGAGCCGATCCTCAAGACAACCGCGTTCGTGCAGGCCGCCGGCGAGCAGAAATATACGCAGGACATCCCGCTGCCGCCGCACGGCTACGACTCCGCATTCGTCATCAGCGAGATCGCGAGCGGTACGTTTGTTTATAGAAGTAACGCGCAGGCGGCGTTGAAAGCGGCGCAGGAAAAATTCGAAGGCGTGGTCGCCTACATCGACGCCGATGACGTCCCGAACCAGAAGAATCCCTATCTAGGACTTGGCGGAGACGACGTCGTCTTCGCGGTCAATCAACAGATCATCTGCTGGGGCCAGCCGATCGGCCTGGTCGTGGCGAAGGATCGCTGGACCGCGCAACGCGCCGCGTACTTCATCCAGACCGAGATGATCGACTTCGTGCCAACGAAGCCGGTGCTGACGATCGACGAAGCGGTCGCGCACAAAGCGTTCTTCACCGACCAGCCGAACAACGACCACGTCCCCTACATCACGCGCAAAGGAAGCGACGAGAAGTGGCTGAAGAATCCGTCCAAGCCGATGAAGGGATGCGAAGTCGTCGAAGGAGAGATGGGCAACGAGGCGCAGGAACATTTCTACATGGAGACGCAGGGCGCGCTCGCGCTCCCCGACGCGCAGGGCGTCATGACCATCTACTCGGGAACGCAGCAGGGATCGTCGGTGCAGTCGTCCGTCGCGCAGCTTCTCGAGATCGAGAACAGCGCCGTCACCGTTTTTCAGCGCCCGCTCGGCGGCGGATTCGGCGGCAAACAGGCGCGCCCGCTGGTCATCAATCCCGCGCCGGCGATCGCGGCGTGGATTCTCAATCGTCCGGTGCGGCTGATCCTCGACCGCAACACGGACATGAACGTAACCGGCAAGCGGCATTCGTATCAGGGGCACTTCCACGCCACGTTCACGAAGAAGGGCGAGATCAAAGGCTACAAGGTTCAGCTCTACTCGAACGGCGGATCGACGTACGACCTCAGCTTCCCGGTCATGGATCTTTCGCAGCAGCATTCCGACGGCGCGTACTTTGTGCCGACGTGGCACAGCCGAGGAGATGTGACGCGAACGAACAACGCCAGCAACACGGCGTTCCGCAGTTTCGGCGTCGTGCAGGCCACGCTGATTTGCGAGGAGGCGATCGAGAAGATCGCGCACGCGTGCGGCATGCGCGCCGAGGATGTGCGGTGGAAGAACATGTACCAGGATGGATCGAAGCGGTCGTCGCAATCGACGCCGTACGCGCAGGAGCTCGATCAGTGCAACATCCGCGATCTCTGGAAGCGGCTGATGAAGTCGTCCGACTTCGAGAAGCGCCGCGACGCCGTCGACAAGTTCAACAAGAAGAATCGCTGGCGCAAGCGCGGACTGACGATGATCCCGCTCAAGTACGGCGTCGGCTATCAACCGCGTCTTCTCGATCAGGGCGTGGCGTACGTTGTCGCCTATGCGACCGACGGAAGCGTGATGCTGCAGCACGGCGGCGCGGAGTCGGGCCAGGGCATCGACACGAAGATGATGCAGATCGCCGCGGAAACCCTCGGCATCGACATGAACATCATCCGCGTCGCGCAGACGTCGACCGACACGATGCCGAACGCGACGCCGACCGCGGCGTCATCCGGTTCCGATCTCTTCGGCGGCGCGGTGCGCAACGCCTGTCTCGAATTGCGCGCGCGTCTCGAGCAGTACTGCAAGGAGAACAAGGTCAAGGGTTGGCGGACGAATTGGAAGAAGCTCTGGCCGTCGATCGTCGGCGGCGCCTACGCGGCACGCGTGAATCTTGCCGTCGACGGCTTCTACAAGACGCCGCTGATCGGCGACGTCGAGGGCGACGATCAGTACGGCCGCGCGTTCCTCTACTTCGTCTACGCCGCGGCCGCGAGCGAGGTGGAGATCGATGTGCTCACCGGTGAGACCACCGTGCTCCGCTCCGACATCCTCATCGACATCGGCCACAGCCTCAATCCCTGTCTCGACGTCGGTCAGGTTGAAGGCGCTTTCGTGCAGGGCCTCGGCCTCATGACGACGGAGCAGATGATGTACGAGCCGGACGGCCGCCTCTACTCGAACGGCACGTGGGAGTACAAACCGCCCTGCTCGAAGTCGATCCCTGTCGATCTGCGCGTGACCATCGCCAAAGGCGGCGATCCGAATCAGACGAATTCCGCGGTCATGTCGTCGCGCGGCATCGGCGAGCCGCCGCTCGTCTTGTCGACGTCAGCCTTCTTCGCGATCAAGCAAGCCATCATGGCCGCCCGCCGCGATCAGGGCGACGACACCTGGTTCACGATGCCCGCTCCCGCCACGGTCGGACGCGTGCAGAGCAACTGCAAGGTGGGACGGAAATCGATGCGGTTATGACGCGATCACGGTCGCGTCCAACGCCACCGCTGCGAGGCGGTGGATGACGCGTTCGTGCGGGACGACGTCGTCGATCCACACTTCGACGCAGTCTGCGGCATCGACGCCGGCGCGGGCGGCGGCGACGCGTCCGTAACGCGTTACGGGGACGAAGACGAAGCCGGAGACGAGCGGGGCGTTGCAGACGCCCCGTTCGCGCAGCGCGAGAACTTCGTGCAGACGGAGCACGAACGGCGGCGACGCTTCGAATGTGATGTCGACATCATCGCCGCGCCGGACGACCTGCGAGACAGTGAGGTCCCGCAGGTCGTTGATGCGCGCATTGACCTCGCGCAAGGCGAGCATGCGCGGATGCATTACGGCTGGAACGCGGGCGCGACGTTCATCCAATCGCTGAGGGTCTTCAGCATGTCGTCGTCCCAGAACGGCCCGCCCGGCGGCATCTGCGGCTGTTCGGATCCGTCCAGCCGTGCGTAGACGTGGCGCGCGTTGGCGTGATCGGGAAAGTCCCCGTCGCCCGCGGGGTCTGACATGTAGGCGAAGTTATCGAGTTTTACACCGAGCCGCGCCATGTGTTTGATCGAGGGTTGCGTAAAGAGAGGCACTACGTCCGCTGCAAATGATCCAGCCATGATGTTCTCCTTCAGTGAACGGATTTCGTCGGTTGTCCGCCGAGCGCGGTGTTGCGGCCAAAGACGTGCGTGAGCTCGCTGCGCCGTTTCAGCGAAACCTTGTCGCCGGCGGAGCCGGGGAACGCCTCCTGGAGCAGGTAGCTGAAATCGGTGCTGTAGGTGAACGACGCATCGGTTGCCAGCGTGTGGCAATACATGCAGCTCGAATCGTTGGTCTTCGGTCCCATCAGATACGTTTCCATGGTCGCATTCGCGAGCTCGTGCGGAATCTGACCGGCGCCCTGGTTGATGAGCGTTCCCTTCTTCAACACTTCAGCCGGTTTCCCTTTGATGTACGGCACGGACGGCCACTGCGTGCTGACGAGCTGGTAGTACTGCCAGACCGATCCCATGGCCGCGAGTTTCAGCTGCACCTGCGCGTTGATGTCGGTCGCCTTTACCTTCGCGACCGAATCGTCGGCGACCACCATCTGCGTCGGCGGCGTCTGTTTCACGCGCGGATCGCCGCTCCAACCGCCTTTCGGAGCCTTTGGCTGCAGGTTCGGCGGACATTGCGATGCGGGACAGGCCGGGTTGTTGAACGACGGAACCGGACCGGAGTAGTTGTCGACCTGTTCGAACGTCGACCAGACCCATTGCGGTGCATTTTTCGTCTTGTGCGCGATATGCAGCCCGACCAGCCCCATCGTGTACTGCTTGCAGAGGAACTTGCCTGGTTTCTCTTTGTTGGGCCAGGCGATTTCGACGGTGCGCGAGTGGTAGCGCGGGCTCGGCTCCGGCAGGATTTTCCACGCTGCTTTGATCTCGATCGGGCCCATGGTCTTGTCTTCATTCGAGCCGACCGGCTGGAAATTGACGTTCGCCTTCAGGTTGCGGCTGTCCCAATACTTGTTCGCGTTGACGAAGTTGAACTCGTCCTCATTCATGCGCAGTTCGTAGCGAACAAAGGAACCGTTCTGATCGATGAGGGGAGCGAACGTGCCGGCCTGCAGAAACTCCTGCGCGGTATTCGCATCCTTCATGATCATCCGCAACACCGGCATCCTGGCCTCGGCGGCGTCATGCGCGTCGAGCGAATCGCAGCCGGGCAGCGGATCGAGCGGGCAGTTCCACCCGGCCGGCTCGATGCCACCATGCGAGTCGCCGCGGAACACTGCCCAATCGGGTTTGTACGTTTCCCAAACGGTCGGACCGTAGTCGCCCGACGGCAACGGCTTGCCGCAATCGCGCGCGACGCCATTTTGCAGATTGCACGGCCCCGGTCCGCTGGTCGAGTTGGATGCCGGCCAGTTCAGCGCGAGGAAGATGTTCCACGAGTAAATGTCGAAATTTGCCTGGCGATCGAAGTCCGTGGGATCGGGAAGAACGACGTCATACGGGACCTGGCAGCTGTAGTTGACGGGGGGTCGCACCGGCTCAGCCGGCTGCGGCTGCTGCGCGCCGGCGGAACGGGAGCTTTTTGCAACGCCGAGGGACGCGACTGCGAGGGCGGAAGCAATCACAAGACACCACGCGGAGGAACGCATCATTGATCTCCTTCGAATTTGAGACGCCGATGGATTGTGACTGGGAGTCCGGAACTATACATCGAGTCGCGTGCGCCAGCGCTACACGGTTTGCGCGACGATCTGTCCCGAGGCCGGTGTTCGTCTGCGCAGGATCGCCGCGGAGATCAGCGTCACGATCAGCCCGACCGGAAACGGTTCGATGAAGGTCATCGCCGAGTTCATGAGCGGGTTGTCGAGCATCGCCATCAACTTCTTCATCTCCGCCTGCTTCGCGGCGATGGCGGTTTCCGTCGCGCCTTTCGCGCGCATCTCGCCGATTTCGTGCGCGGCGTATTTGTCCATGTGCCCTCGGGCGAACTCGGGCATCAGCTTGAAGTAGATGAGTTCCCACGACGCGACGTAGAAAACGCACGAGATCAGAGTGATGAGGATGCCCACGCTGAAGCCGCGGCCGAAGCTGATCGTGCCGCCGGCGTTTTCGCGATACGAACGGATGCCGAAGAAGACCAGCAGGAATGACAGGAAGATGGCGGTGTAGCCGAAGATCTCACCGTTATCGAAGTTGATCGTCCCGTTCTTCATGAGCGGGAGCGTGAGAAACATCAGGGCCGAGGAGATGACGCCGGAGATGAGGCCGAAGACGATGACGACTCTTTTCATGTGAGTGTTTCCTTTCGCGGCGCAAGGTACGGCCATGCGAGGGTGTCGCGCAGTCGCCCGTTCGGATGATTCAGGGTAAACGAAAGTATGAATCAGGGGATGAGACCGAGGTCTTTGGCTTTTTGCACGGCCTGGACGCGTCGATTGACCTGCATCTTCTCGAAAAGGCGCGAGGAGTGGGTCTTGATGGTGTTTTCGGAGATGAAGAGCTTCTCGCCGATCTCGCGGTTGCTCAGCCCCTGCGCGATGAGCGCGAGGATCTCGTGCTCGCGCGCGGTCAGGCCGACTTCCTTCAACTTCTCCGCATTCATGACGAACGGCCCGTCCATCCGCACCGGCACTTCGCGGATGACCACGATCTCCTTCGCTCGCGTCCAACGCAATCCGAAGTAGATGCCGAGGACGGTGAAGATGACCGCGATCAAGCCGCCGTAGATTTCGGAGGGGTATTCGTGGACGAAGTGCTTGTACTCGATCACCTTGAGCAGCGCGATGAGGACGCCGCCGATGGCTCCGTAGAGCACCACCTGTTTGACCATGTGAGAGGAGTCTAAAGCTATCCGCAGATGACGCAGATGTCCGCAGAGGGTTTCGCTGCGTCCAATCTGCGTCATCTGCGGATCAGACTTCCCGCATGACGCACTCCGCTCCGGACGCCGTCATCCGCGATGCGCGCGAGCAGATGGTCGTGCTCTGGTCCATCGTCGCCGTTATCGTCTCCGTTGCACCGACGTGGAGCATCCTGGCTGCGGCGCTGCTCCTGCTTCATTTCTTTTTAGTCTAAAAAAGCATCCCACCACAAAGACACAAAGGACACGAAGGAGAACTCTTTGTGCTCTTTGTGCCTTTGTGGTGGAAATTGTCAGTTCAACCGGCAGGCTGCTCCATCGGAACGCCGTCGCGGCACAACGGACACTCGGCCGGCAGCCAAGTCTGGAACGCCCGTCTGTCGAGCGTGACGAGCGGTATGCCGACAGATGCGAAGTAATCCGCCGCCTTCGTGCCGAGGACCAGCAGCGATCCGACGACCACCGTCTTTCCAGCGGCGGCCTCCAGTTCCGTCACCACGGCGCGAACAGACGACCCGGCGCTGATGACGTCATCGACGACCGCGAAGCGTTCCTTCGGCTCATGTATCAGCAAACCCCCGGGCAACCGATACCTCGCGCCATACAGCGCGGACGACGAATCACTCGCGATCTTCTCGCAGTAGTAGAAGCGAGCGCTCATCGTCGCCGCCACCGCCTGCGCGAGAAACGCGCCGCCGAGCAGCGGACCGCAGATCGCCGATATGTCATGCGGACGAATCAGCGCAGCGAGTGCATCCACTTGCGGAGCGATCGCCGCGGAATCGATGAACAGCACGTCGAGGTCGAGCCAGGTATCCGCGTGATAGCCGGATTCAAGGAGGAAATGGCCGAGGCTTCGATGTCGCATTGCGGATCGCCCAACAACTCATATCGAAGCCTAACCCCATAGATGGCATCACGCCGAGGTCGCTTACTCTACCCACCGTACTGAAGTGATCGAACTTCTGCTGATTTCGAATAGATCCCAAGGCTTCCCAATTTGGCGTTCTCGTATGGCTACAAGCAATGTGTCTTTTGTGGTGACAAATACTAGAAGTCGAGTCGATTCTGCCAATTCTGATCTTTGCCCAGAAACTTACCGGTAAGCAGATAGGCTGTTGCTGGTGTGATAGTTTCAGTATTTAATGACAAAATTGCGGCGCGTGGTGCACCCCCGCCGAGTGCTTGCGGAATACGTTCGTATCCGAATCGGAGATAAAACAATGCTGCCAACATCGCGAATCCCACAATATAAATTGTCGTAAGAAGCGTGGACATTTTTAGAAAAACCCAGTCGACGCGCCCTGGGGAAAAGTCACAGGCCATCTTCAGGCCAAGCGGCAACGAGAACACCAGTACAATGAGCGTTGCGACATCCCGCCATCCGACGGTGTGCGTTGAGAACAGGGTGAAGAAGAAGTAGATGAAAGATGCAGTTACCATCAAGGCAAGAGCTCCTATCATGAGCCATTGTCTGCCAGGACTAGCGCCGGCGTACCACGATGGCCACGTGACGGTTTGGAACCGATGAAAGGCCAAAGCGATTGCGATACCGAGCAGAACTACAATCACAACTGGAATGCCAGCGATAAAGTATTGTGCTTCAATTCCTGGAACTGGACCAAGGCGATGGATCCATGAGAACACTGAGAATGCGACGTACCCAAATCCGTAAAGAACAGCGCCGCTGACTAGTAGGCCATCGCGTATATCGCCGAGTCGTAAGATCCACTTATGGAACTGCGCGACTCGCGTGGTATGTTCGTTCATCGGTTCACTTTACCTTAGTAGTCGTGGGCACACCAATCGAGCTGCCTGTGTGCTCTCTCAAGATGAGAATCTGGATACAAGTGCTCACCTCAACCCCTCAAACAGCGCGACATACACCTCAATCCCATCCCATAGATTCTGTAGGCGGATGTTTTCGTTCGCGGCGTGCTGGTTGTCGTCGTGGTTGGCGATGGGGAGGATGAGCACGGGGGTATTGGCGGGCTGCTGGAAGAGGTACATGGGGATGCTGCCGCCGAGGGTGGGGACGCGGACGGGTGGGTGTCCGGCGTTCGACATCAACGCTGCGATCTGTCGGGAGAGCGGGAGATCGAGCGCGGTGCGGGCGGGTGGGTAGCCGGCGCCCCAGGTGAGTTTGGCGATTTTGGGGTGGGCTAGGCGGGCGGCGGCATCCGGCGTTGTTCGAACGATCGTGTACCCCTGCGACTGGAGGTGTTGTTCGACGAGTTTCTTGATCGACTCCGGCGTCTCGGCCGGCACGAGGCGGAAGTCGAGCGATGCCGTGGCCTCGGTTTGGATCGTGTTCGAGGCCTGCGCGCCGACATGGCCCGACTGGATTCCTCGGACGTTCAGCGCGGGAAGCATGAGCGACTCATTCAGGTTGTCGCTCTCCGTTGATGCGATGCCGAATTCGCGTTTGAGATCGGATTCGACGGGCGGCATTTTGGCGATCGCTTCCTGTTCGGCGGCCGACGAGGGTTTTACGTCGTCGTAGAAATGCGCGATGAGGATGTGGCCGGTCTCGTCGCGCATCGAGTCGATGAGGTGCGTGAGGCGGATGATCGGGTTGGGGACCCAGTTGCCGTAGTGGCCGTCGTGCAGGCCTTTGACGGGACCGTAGACCGTCAGCTCCGCGTCGACCACGCCGCGCGCGCCGAAGATGAGTTGCATGCGGCGGCTTTGATGGACGGGACCATCGCAGAGGATCCAGGCGTCGGGGCGGAGGACGTCGGGATACTTGGCGAGGTACTCGCCGAGGTGAGGGGAACCGGCTTCTTCTTCGCCTTCGAAGATGAAGCGGAGATTGACATTGGGCGTGCGGTTGGACTTGCGAAGTTCATCGAGCGCGGCGGCCATGGCGATGATGGGAGCTTTGTCGTCGCCGGAGGACCTCGCGTAGAGGCGCCATTCGGGATCGAGCGTTTTCGCGTTGCGCCAGTCGACGTCGTTGCCGGCGGCGTCGCGCATGACCGGTGTCCACGGCGGCGTTTGCCACTGCTTCGGATCGACCGGCTGGCCGTCGTAGTGCGCGTAGAAGGCGATGGTGCGCGTGGCCCCGCGGGCGGGAATGTCGACGACGACGATGGGCGGGGCGTTGTCGAGCGTGAGAAGTCGTGTCGTCACGCCGCGCTTCTCGAACATCGTGCGAATCGCCGTCGCGTTGCGGGCGATGTTGGGCGCATCCGAGGCGAGATTGGGGATGGCGAGGAAGTCGGTGAATTCTTTGAGGATGGCGCTTTGATCGGTGAGCGAGAGGAGGAGCAGCAGAAGTCTCAGCACATCGCTAACGATAAAGGCTTTTCACCACAGAGACACAGAGGCGTAGTGCGGGCGTCCTCGCCTGCGTCCGTCGGGTGTCCCGCCCGACGGGGGTGTCCGTGATTAATTTCCTGTCTGCAATTGAATCCCAGAAACCCCCGTCGGGCGAGACGCCACGCCGGATGCAGGCGAGGACGCCCGCGCTGCGCTCCGACTCTGGTTCAGATCAATGAGCCTTGTGGTTGCGGAAGATCTGCACACCTTCGCCCACGGCCGCACCTACCAGCGCGCCTTTGATCGGTTGATGGTGATCGATGGCCGCGCCCGCGACTGCGCCGATCACGGCTCCGCGTGTCTGGCTGTAGTGGTGGCGATGGTGGTGACGATAGTGATGATGATGTGTCGCCGCGAACGTGCTGCCGGCGGGCAAAAGGAGCGAGAAGCTCAACAGTGCCACTTGGATTTTCTTGCTTGCCATGGGGTGTTCCTCCGGCCTCGGATATTGCGAGATTGGTGCCGGTAAACTCAGCAGTTTGAAGGGGTTTCAGCGCAAAAGGGGGACGCCGGAGCGTCCCCTTTTTTAGCTACTGGGCGGGTACGTAGGTCGGGTCTTGGGTCTGCATGTCGATGACGGAGCCGTAGGCGGTGATGCGGCCGTCGCCGTCGATGACTTTGATGGCGATTCTCGCGTTGTAGGCGGTGCCGACGCCGAGTTGCTGGAGGACGCGGAATTGGCGGTATTCGTTCGCGGCCAACGGGATGGTGACCTTCGGCGCGACCTTGGCGTCGGGGAGGAAGACGGAGACTTCGACGGTGACCGGCTTGCCGCTGACTTCGGCGATGCCGAGGTTGGTGCGGTAGCGGGTGGAGTCTTCGACTTGCAGAACGTTGAGGACGCGCGTGCCTTTGCCGACCGCGTCGGCGGGCGTGACGGCGGCGATGAACTGACCGTAGGTGCCGCCGCCGTCGACCTGGTTGTAGGTGCGGCCGGTGACGACGAGGTTCGAGTCGGTCAGCGTGTCGACGTGCATTGCGCCGCCGATGTTCGTGGCGCCGAAGCGCGAAGCCACGATGTTGTCGAGGATGGTGACCTCGCCGGGATTGACGGTGAGCGAGCGGGTGAGCGTGGCGCCGGTGGCGTCGTTGAGCGGGTAGAGCGTCATGGTCACGTATTGCGGATCGACGCCTGCGTTGAAGATGCGCACGTCGCTGCGCCATTTCGCCAGATCGTTGGTGATGTCGGCCACGCCCGGCAGCACGAACGTGCGCGCGGCCGTCTGCACGAGCGGGACGCCGCTGACGAGGAGCGGATCGGTGGTCTTGTTGTCGACGACCGAGGCGTAGGCGGTGACTTTGCCGTCGCCGCCGGTGACTTTCACTTCGACGCGGCCATCGGTGAGCGTGATGTTCTTCGCGGCGAGGAAGGAGTTGAGCTGCTGCTGCTCACCGGCTTTGAGATCGAGCGGGATGTCGAGCAGGTTCTTCCCGGCGGCGTCGAAGACGCTGACGAGGACGGAGGCTGACTTGCCCGCCGCTTCGACGATGCCGAGGTTGGTGCGGTAGGCGGGGGATTGGGCGATCTGCTGGATGCTGAGGATGCCGTTGCGGGCATCTCCAGTCGTCTTGCCGATGAAGCTGGCGAAGGGGATGGCCGGAATGTATTGGCCGAGGGTGCCGCCGGCGGATTGGTTGAAGGTGCGGCTCGATGCGACCGTCGCGAAGGAGACGTTCACATCGTCGGGCGTCGGCGTCCCTTTGCCGTTGGTGTTGAGCGGACGGACTTCGAGGACGCCGTTGGCGGCATCGCCGAGTGCGCCGACGCCGTACCAGTTCTTGACGATGTCGTCGAGAGCCATGGTGTCGTTCGCGGCGATGGAGACCTGCGTCTGTTTGACGGAGTTGGCGTCACCGCCGGCAGGCGTGAAGCGCAGCAGGTAGTTGATTTTCTGCGGCGCGGTGTTGGTGATGCGGACGTCGGAGCGCCACTGCGAGTTGATGCCGTCGAGGTGGCCGACCGAGGGGATGATCAGCGAGTTCGCGGAGGGGGTGGAAATCGTCGTCGGCGTAACCGGCGTGACCACGCTGATCGAAACGGGGACGTTGACTGCGGGCTTGGCGTCGAGCGAGCCGATCTTCGCGGGCGAGCCGGGGAAGGTGATGATGATCGTGGCCGTGAAGGTGCCGTTCGGGAGATCGGCGGGATCGGCGGAGACGCTGAGCGTAAGTCCGGCGGCGGGAAGGATGCCGCTGGAGGGGGTGACGGTCAGCCACGGTTCATCGGTCGAGGCGTTGAACGGGAGCGCGGTGCCCTGACCGGGGATGAAGACGGTCTGCACGACGACATGCTTGTTGTTGATGTCGACGGTGGCGCTGGGGCTTTGGGCGTTGATCGGCGGGATGGGGACGACGACCACGCGCTGCGATGCGGAGAAGGGACCGGGTCCCTGGCCGCAGGCGGAGAGGGCGCGCACGCGGTAGAAGAACGCGGTCGGCGCGGCGGAGGACTTGGTGAAGGCGCGTGAGGTGCCGCTGACTTGGAACGTAGTTGGGTTGTCGAACGCGTCGGTGGCAGATTCCTGCAGTTCGTAGGTGGTCACGCCGCCGATGTCGGTCCATTGCACGGTGTAACTCTGGCCGGAGCTGGAGGTTCCGACAACGGACAGTTCCGGAGTTCCGCTGCTGCAGACGGTGAAGGTGCGGGTGGTGGAGACGAGCTGGTTGCAGTTGGCGATGCCGAGCGCCTGGACGAACCACGAAACGTTGCCGCCGGCGACGGGAAGGGTGATGGAGGTGTTGCTGGTCGAGCCGATCTCCTGCGTCGACGCGCCGCCGATCGATGCGAAGACTTTGTAGCTCGTGGCGCCGGCGACGGCGGTCCAGGAGAAGGTCACCGGCGAGGTGATGATGGCGCCATTCGCGGGGGCGGTGAGCGTGGGCGGCTGGGCGCCGCAGCTGCTCGATCCTATGGTGGTGGTGACGGTGGCGTTGTCGTTGGCGGAAATGGGATCGAAACTCGATCCGCTCACGAGTGCGGTGTTGGTGACGGATCCCGAGGTGGCGGTGACGGTGTACGACGCGGTGATCGTCACGCTCTGGCCGGCGGTGAGGTTTCCGAGCGTGCAGGGGAAGCCGGTCACGCAGTTTGGTGTCGCGGTTACGAAGGAGAGGCCGCCGGGAGTCGGATCGTTGAGGACAACTCCGGTCGCGCCGGAAGGACCGTTGTTGGTGACGGTGATCGTGTAGGCGACGGTGGAGCCGTTGGTCGCGGACGACGGTCCGCTCTTGGTCACGGCGAGGTCGGCGCTTGCGGCGCCGAATGCCGTGGTGGCGGTGGCGCTGTTGTTTGCGGAACTCGGATCGGGGGTGGTGGCGCTCGACACCGTGGCGGTGTTGGCGAGGCTGGTGCCGCTGAAGCCGGCCGGCGTCGAGAAGGTGCTGATGATGGTCTTGGTCTGGCCGGCCGTCATCGTGCCGAGCGAGCAGGGGAACGTCGTGGTGCAGGCGCCGCTGTTGGAGACGAAGGTGGCGCCGGCGGGCGTGGGATCGGTGACGGTGACGGCGGTGGCGTCGGACGGGCCGTTGTTCGTGACGGTGATCGTGTAGACGAGCGTCGAGCCGGCCGTCGAGGACGCCGGGCCGGTCTTCGTGATGGCGAGATCGGCTTGCGCGTTGATGGTCACCGACTGCGAGGCGGTGTTGTTGCCGTTGTTCGGATCGGCGGTGGCGGCGGAGACGGTCGCGGAATCGACGGCCGGTCCGTTGCCAGGGGCGGCCATCGAGAGCGTGAGCGTCGGAGCCGATCCGCCGTTCGCGATCGATGTGCCAGTCGTGCAGATGGCGGTGCCGCCGGAGAGCGCTCCGCACGTCCAGCCGGCGCCGGAGAACGTGAACGCGGTCACGCCGGAGGGGAAGGTGTTCGTGACGGTGACCGTGCCGCTGGTGGCGTCTGGGCCCGAATTCGAAACCGTGATCGCGAACGAGAGCGGGCTGCCGGCGTTGACCGGATTGCCCGAAGCGGTGTTGGTGATCGAGAGATTTGCGGAGGGGACGACCGGCGTTGACGCCGTCCCAGTGTTGTTGTTCGACGGGTTTGGATCAGCCTCGGTTGCGCTCACCGAAGCGCTGTTGGTGATGGATCCGATGTTCGGCGCGTTCAGTTGAAGGCTGACGTTGACCAACTGATTCGCGGAGAGTGAGCCGAGGTTGCAGGTCACGGTTGAGCCGGACGGCGTGCAGACTCCGATCGACGTTGCGGTGACGAAGGTGGCGTTGGCGAACGTGTCGGTGACGACGACATTCGTCACGGGCGTCGGGCCGTTGGTGATAGTAAGCGTCCACGTACCGTTCTGGTTGTGCTGCAACGAGGCGGGAGCGCTTTGAGTGATCTGGAGATCGGATGTGGGGACGACGGCGGTGAGTCGCAGCACGTTCGGCGTGCCGGAGACGAAGGCGTTCTGGAAGCTGCCGCCGCCGGCGAAGGTGGGCAGGAAGTAGTTGGCGAAGTCGCCGCTGCGCGTCGAGAAACGAAGAACGTCGAAGGTGTTGCCGCCGGCCGGAACGAAGGAGTTGAAGAGCGAGACGGTGAGCGTGCCGCCGAGCGTGACGCCGGATGCCGTGGCATCGACGATGTCGTAGTTCGACGTGCCGCCGAGCTTGAGAGCCATCCCGCCGTTGGCGCCCTGCGAATAGGCGCCGGTGATGGTGATGGTCCCTGCCGTGGAGCCGTTGCCGGGGGCGACGATGCCGTTGGTGTTGTTGACGGCCGCGGAGACGGTGCCGTTGCCGGTGAGGGTTCCGCCGGAGAGGGCGATGGTCGACGGGGACGAGATCGAGCCGCCGAGAAGATTGGTCGAGCCGACGGTCTGCGTCAGGCCGCCGTTGAAGGCGAGCGTGCCGATGTTTGCGTTGATGGTGCCGGTGTTGGTGACGGCGGGGCTGATGCCGAGCGTGCCGGCGGTGTTGCGGTGCAGCAGGCCGGCGTTGGAGATGACGTTGTTGATGCCGCTGACGCCGATGCCGGGGCCGGCTTCGAGATTCATCGTGGCGCCGTTGGAGTTGGTGATGACGGCGCCGTTGGCGAGAATCAGTCCGTTCGTCGTCGAGCTGTAGCTGAGATTTCCGTTGTTGACGAGCGGACGGGAGTCGAGGGTCATCGCGGCGGTAAGTCCGTCGAGCTGGAAGTTGGCGCCGGCGTTGACGGTGAGCGTGCCGCTGCCGTTGATGGTGCCGCCGGTCCATTCGGAGACGGGGCTGGCCGATGTCAGGTGAATCGTGCCGGTGCCGCCGAGCGTTGCTGCGTTGTGAATGTTGAGCGTGCCGATCGTGGCGGCCGAGTTGAGCGTGACGTTCGCGCCGTTGACGGTGAACGTTCCCGGCGTAACCGTGCCGCTGCCGATCGTCGAGGTGCCGCCGTTGAAGGCGATCTCGCCGGAGCCCGTGAGCGATGACGTGCCGCTGAAGGTGTTGCCGGTGGTGAAGGTGATATTTGCGTTGGAAGCGGCGCTGAACGAGCCGGTGTGCGTGCCGGCGGCGCTGAATGCGAGCTGGCCGAGGTTCGCGGCGACGCTGCCGTCGTTGTTGAACGGCGCGCTGACGAGCGCGGTGCCGGTGCCGGCGGACTTCTGAATCGTGCCGGTGCCGATGTTGTGGAAGAGTCCGGGGATTGCGCAGTTGCAGGTGAGGGCGGCGTCGCCCTGGAAATTGAAGGCGTTGCTGTTGTTGAAGACCGCGCCGTTTTTCAGCTGCAGCGAGGCGCCGCCGTTCTGGTAGGTGACGGTGCCGCTGTTGTTGAACGTGCGCGTGTCGAGGAACGAGTTGAGGTTGTTCGACATCGTCAGCGTGCCGCTGTTCGACGTCGTGCCGGAGCCGGCCATCGTTCCGCCGCCCCAAGCGTTCGAGCCGGTGAGGGTGAGCGTGCCGGTGCCATCGATCTGTCCCGAGTTGAGCGCGAGGCCGGAAAGCGAGAACGGCGCGTTGATGGTGACGGTGCCGCCGGTGACCCAGAATCCGCCGCCGCTGCCGCCCCATGTGCCGCCGGTGATGGTGAAGGTCGATCCGACGCCGAAGTTGATGGCACCGGGCGAAACGGCGTCGAGCGTGCCGGTGCTGCTGCCGGCGAGGAGCGTCAGCATCCCGCCGTTTGCTTTGACCAGGCCCGTCGCGTTGTTCGTGACCGTCGGCGCGACGCTGGAGTTGCCGGAAGCCAGGAAGCTACCGCTGTTGACGATGCTCGTCCCGCCGCCGCTCTGCAGGAAGGCGGAGTTGTCGGTGATGCTGATGGTGGCGCCGCTCTGGTTGGCGATCGATGCGCTGCCGAAGAGCGTGAGCTGATTGCTCGTCCCGCCGGTGAGCGGGTGATAGGTGATCGTGCCGCTGTTGCTGATAGTCTTCGAGAGGAGCGTCAGCGCCTGGGATGATGTGCCGGAGACGAGAAGGTTGCCGCCAGTGGCGACGACGAACTGGCCGGTGCCGCTCATCGTGCCGCCGTTCCAGGTGTACGTCCCGCCGCTGGGAATGGTCAGGTTCGCCGATCCCTGCAAGGTGCCGAAGTTCTGGGTGAAGTTGGTCGTCGAAGCCGCGATGTTGACCGACACGACCGCGGTGCTGCCGGTCATGCGCAACCCGCCCGTCGTCCCGTTGTTGAGCGAACCGCCATTGAGGTTGAACGTGCCGTTGAAGAAGTCGACGAAGTTGGTCGACGACGTGGCCTGAATCGCGCCGCCGCTCAGCGTTCCGCCGCCGTTGAAGATGATCGTGCTGCCGGCCGTCGGCGAATTCGCGTCGGTCGTGCCGGCGGACTGCGTGTACTTGACGTCGAAGCGGAATCCCGATCCGCCCACGGTCTTCTTCACCGTTCCGGTGTTGTTGAAGAGGTTGATGCCGGCGCCGTCGGTGAGCATCGAGCCGTCGCTCTGGATGTCGAGCGTGCCGGTGTTGTTGAACACCGAGCTGCTGTTGAGACTGATGGGCTGCGTGAGCGCGGACATCGTGGCGTTGCCGGCGTTGTCGATGACGTGCGTCGTCATCGAGCGCGCGCCGGACTCGGTCAGCATGTCGAACGTGGTCCCCGAGCTGATGATGGTGTGGCCGGCGCCGGCCAGCGTGCCGCTCTTCCATTTGAACGTCGCGGGCGCTGTGATGGTGAAGGCAGACGGAGTGGTTAAGGTTCCGCCGTTCAACTCGAGATTGGTGTTGTTGATGGTCATCGCGGCAGTCGTGGCCACGTTGCCGGCGTCGATGGTGACTTTGCCGCCGCTGAATGTCGTTCCCGGCGCCCACGTGTACGTCTGGGAGAACGGCACCGGGAACCAGACCTCGGTGCCCGCCGACATGGTCCACGGCGCGGTGCTGGTGCCGTCGCCGTCCAGGGCGAGGACGCCGCCGGTGATCGAGACGCCGGTGCCGTTGTTGTTGAACTGCGGCTTCACGATGAACAGGCCGCTGCTCGTTTTGTTGAACTGACCGTTGTTCGTGAACGAGACCGCGGAGCCGTCGGTGTCGATCGTGCCGCCGCCGATTGCGGTGAAGGTGTTGCTGTTGATGATCGAGGCGCTGTTCTTCAGCGTCAGGTTGTTTGTGGGGGAGTTGTAGACGACGGAGCTGCCGTCGTTGAGCACGCGGCCGTCCAGCGTCATCGGTCCGAGGGAGCCGGTGGCCGCCAGAACGCCGGTTGACGAGACGTTGAACGGACTGCTGCCGGTGATCGTTCCGCTCGTCCAGTTCGATGCGTTGAGGATCGTGACTGTGCCGGTGCCTCCGAGCGTGCCGCCGTTGAGGTTGAAGCTCGGCGTGCCGCTGCCGAACGAGGTGGCAGTGTTGATGTTCAGCGTCCCGCCGGCGACGTTGATGATGCCGGCGCCGGAGAAAGCGCCGTTGTCGTCGAACGTGCCGTTCGTGAAGTTCATCGTGTTCGCGGCAGCGGGGACGCTCATCGTCCCTGTGGACTTGCCGCCGCCGGCGAAGTTCAGCGCGCCTGTGGCGTTGTTCGTGACGATGCCGCCGGCGTTGTCGACGTTCGCGAGGATCGACGAACCCGCCGTACCTGCCGATTTGAAGAGCTGCGCAGTGCTGCCGACGAAGCGCAGCACGCCGGCACCGGAGGGGACGGCCTGGATGTCGTAATCGCCGGCGATCGTGAAGGTGCCCGGCGCGTTCGTCTCCAGTTTCGCCGTGGCGCCGTTGATAGTGAGCAGGTTGGTGATCACCGTCGGCGAGTAGGTCATCACGCCAGTGTTGTTGATGATGCCGGTCAGGATCATCCCGGAGTTGCTACCGTCGAGCGTCGACGGTCCGGAGATGTTGAACGGTCCCGTTCCGGCGATCGTGCCGCCGGCCCAGAGCAGACCGGTGGCGGCGGTGATCGACGCGTTGAAGGTTTGCGTCCCATTGACGAATTTGATCGGAGACGAGCCGCTGAACGACGTCCCGCTGTTGAAGGTATTGCTGCCGCCGAAGGCGATCGTCCTCGAGGCCGTTCCGGTGACGAACGAGCCACTGTGCGTTCCATTGCCGGAGAATCCGAATCCGCCGCCCGCGCCGGCGCCCGACACGTTGATCGTGCCGTCGTTCTTCACGAACGGTGAGATGACGTTGAAGCCGGTGCCGGACGTCTTCTGCATCGAAGCGCCGCTGGCGATGCTGATCGTTTCCGAGGCCGTGCCGTTGATGGCGGCATCGGTGGCGACGCTGAACTGCCCCGCGCCGGTAACGTTGATTTTCGCGCCGCCGCTGAGCGTGATCGGATTGGTCGTGGATGTGTAGCTGACGAATCCGCTGTCATTGATCGTGGTGCCGCTGATCGACATCGGGCTGACAGCGCCGTCGAAGATCCCGGAGTTGGTGATGCTGATCGTGCCGGTGCCGTTCAGGTTTCCGCCGCTGAACGTGAACGTCCCGCTGGTGAGCGCGATGGTGCCGTCGCTCGTAAACGTGCCGCCGTTGACATGCACGTTGGCCTGGAAGCCGGCGATGTTCGCCCCCGAATTCGTTCCCATCGTGCCGCCGGAGTCGACGGTGAACGTGTTGCTGCTGGTCGCGGTGCTCGAGGTTTCCAGTGTCAGCGTTCCACCGGTCGCTACCTGGATGGGAATCGAGCTCGCGCTGCCGCTGACCTGCAGGATGACGGGGTTGTTGAAGGCATCGACCTTGAGCGTGTAGCCGCCGCCGAGGGTGACGATTGCCGTGTCGCCGGCGCCCTGGCCCGGATACGTTCCGCCACAGCCGGTCCACTTGGTTACGTCGCCCCAAAGCGTGACCGGCTGGGTGCTGGTCAGCGTGCAGGTGTTCGCGGCGTTCGCGTCGACCGGCGCTAGGGCCATGGCCGCGAACAGCACGAAGACGGTGATCAGCGTGGCGCCGAGCGAGATGCCGACGATCCGGCGGCTGCGCTGTTTAACGGCGTCATCGGTCGGATTAGCAGCGAGGGCAAACGAATCTTGATTCAGTGTCGGCATGGCGGCACGAAGCTCCTGTGGTCTCTCGGGAAATTGGGCAAACGGCCGGACCTTGGCCGCATCAAATAACGGTATGGGCGCGAATTGTAGGGCATATCATCGCTGCTCCCAGCGAGCGCATCGGTGACGCAACGCACGGAATGGCAATGAGTAAGGATTCAGCGCAATCACGCTGTCCAGGTTGCGGTCTGACGATGCCGGCCGGCAGCGCGATCCCGTACGACGGCTATTTCAACGCGTCGGCGGAGTGCTGGAGCGTCTTCACCGAGGTTCTTGGCACCGAGTTCAGCGGCGGGGCGCTCTTCGGGCAACTTCAACACCTCACCGCCGAAGCGTATGCGGCTCAGCATCCGGGCGGGCCGCATCCCGATAAGTCAGTTGGCCTCCATCTGACCGGCCTCTATCTGATGGTTGAGCGCAGGGTTCCACCAGAGTCGGTTGCGCCGTACATGCAGAAGCTGGCCGAACGCGTCCGCGACTGGCCACACCTCGATCCGCCACCGTCCGACGGTTGGAAGCAGACCATCTTCGATGTGGCGATGGCTGACGATCACATCGCCGCCGTCCGAGAATGGAGCGCGGGTGTGTGGGAGGCGTGGTCGCCGCAGCGCGAGCGCGTGACGGCGCTGCTCGCCGCTCTGGATTAATCTACGTCGATGGCGTGGCGCATCGACAAGCAGGCAAACGGCAAGTTCGCCATCTATTCAACCCGCATCAACGACTACATCGTCATCGACGCCGATGAAGCGGAGATCGAGCGGATCTACAAAGAGAAAGGGATCAAGGTCTACCTCGCCTCGGCACGCGCGCAGATGACGACACGCGTGCACTCGGTCCCCGCGGAAGGGGAAGCTCAGATCGCGGCGAGCCGGGTTCGGGGAACTCCCTCGGAAGGGTCCGTGCCGATTGGAGTTACCGGATTCACCTTAGACGACGAATGTTGAATGTTGAATGGAGAAGCAAGGCCGCGGTGTCCCTCTCATTCAACATTGAACATTCAACATTGAACATTCAACATTCGCTTCTCCAGGCAGTCACGCAGACGCGGTTGAATCGAGAACCGTTTCACCACTAAACCGATGCCCGACTTTTCCCCAGTCGCCGTCACCTTCCAGGCCATCGGCACCCTTCTGCTCGCGCTCGTCCTCGGGCAGATCGCGCGGACCTTCGGCTGGCGCTACGCGCGCAGCTGGGGATGGGCTTGGGCGGCGATGTTCGCGGCCATCATGGCCATCCGCATCTACATTTCCACGACAAGTCCATGGCCGTGGTGGCTCGTCTACCTCCTCGCGCAGTGGGTCTTTCTCGCACTTCTCTTCGCCGGCTGCCGCGATCTCGTCGACGATCCGCTCCCGCTCAAGTTCCTCGGCTACGCCACTCCGCTCGCACTCGCCGTCGCGATTCTGATCGTGATCGCAGCGCCCGATTTCGGCGCGCTCTTCATGGTCGAAGCGGCCATCGTCACCATCGTTATCGTGGCCTGCTACCTCGTCCTCGGGCGCATCACGCAGCACACGGTCGGCTGGCACATGATGCGGATTCCGCTGGCGCTGATGGCGATTCTCTACTTCGCCTACGTGCCGCTCTACGCGTTTCAGCGGCGCGGCATCACCATTCCGTATCTCGATTCCTCATCGCTCGCCGACCTCCTCGCGGCCGTGCTCCTCGGATACGGAATGGTGCTGATTGCCGCCGAGGCCGCACAGCGCGAGCTGAGCGACGCGGTGAGCGCGCTGCAGATCGCGCGCGACCAACTCGCCATCAAAGCGAATACCGATCCGCTCACCGCGGCGTTGTCGCGTCACGCCTTCCACGCCATGCCGCGCGAGATGCATGGCACCGTTGTGATGGCGGACGTCGACCGCTTGAAACGAATCAACGACGCCCAGGGACATGAGGCCGGCGACGAAGCAATCCGCAGCGTTGCGAACGCGATCCGCAAACGCATCCGCGCCGACGATCTCCTCTTCCGCTGGGGAGGCGACGAGTTTCTGGTGGTGATGCCGCAGTCGCCACTGGAACTGGTCACACAACGCTTCGCAACGCTGCACGACGACATCACCACGCCGCGCGGGATCACCTGCACCGTGTCGTGGGGCGCGGCGTCGTTCCCGAATTCGGATGCGTTGGACGACGCGATTCGCGAAGCGGATCGGATCATGTACTCGCGAAAAGCCGCGGCGCGCGCGAGTTGAACGAGGAGACCGATTCACCACAAAGGCACAAAGGACACAAAGAAAATCTCTTCGTGTTCTTTGTGTCTTTGTGGTTCAAAGCCTTTTGGTAATCACACCCGCGTGCGTCTCTTCGCCGCCGTCCGCTCCGTTTCGACCCAGGCTTCGATTCCCGGCACGCTGCAGCGCGGGATCTTTTCGCCGAGGACTTCTTCGATCTGGCGGACCATCGGCAGGTCCTGCCACGACGCGATCGTCGATACGATTCCGAGCGCGGCGCCGCGCGCGGTACGGCCGGCGCGATGAACGTAGTCGTCGACGTTTTCGGGAATGTCGAAATTGATCACGTGCTCGATTCCCGGCACATCAATCCCTCGGCCTGCGATGTCCGTCGCGACGAGGATGCGATGCTGCCCCTGGCGGAATCCCGCCAGCGCTTCGACGCGGCGCCCCTGCGAACGGTCTGCGTGAATGCGCGAGACCGGATGTCCGCGCCGCTGGAGGATGTGGTAGAGCCATTCGGCGTCGATCTTGCGCCGCACGAATACGAGCGTGCTTCCCAACTCCTCGGTGAGCAGGGCGAGCAGACAGTTGCGTTTGTCTTCTTCTTTGACGACGTAAAGCCTGTGCGTGATGCCGATTGCCGCGCCGCCCACGGGGGTGATGTCGATGCGCACCGGATCGCGCATGAACTCTTTCGCGATCATCTCGATCGAGTCGGGCATCGTCGCCGAGAACATCATCGTGCGGCGGTTGCGCGGAAGGAGGCGGAGGATCTCGCGCATCTGCGGGAGGAAGCCGAGGTCGAGCATGTGGTCGGCTTCGTCGAGGACGAGCTCTTCGATCTCATCCAATTTCACGTGACGCTGCCGAACGTGATCGAGCAAGCGTCCCGGCGTGGCCACGATGATGTCCGGCTGATTTCGCAGCGCCTCGGTCTGCGGATTCATCTTCACGCCGCCGATGACGCACGCGGTCTTGAGATCGTGATTGACGCCGAAGACGTCGAGGAACGCTTTCGTCTGCAGCGCGATCTCGCGCGTCGGCGAGAGGATCAGGCCGCGAACGCCGCGTCCATGTGTGAGCCGCTCGGCCAGCGGCAGCGAAAACGCGGCCGTCTTGCCGGAGCCGGTCTGCGCCAGGCCGATGATGTCTTTGCCTTCCAGCGCGAGCGGGATGACTTCGGCCTGGATCGGAGTCGGATTCTGAAAGCCGATCTTCTCGATGATACCGAGGATCGGGGCGCTAAGGCCGAGGGATGAGAAGGGTTTGTCGGTCGTCGAGACCGGGTGCTGCGGGATGGCGTAAGAATCCATTCAGTAAAACACTTTCCTATAAACCGCGACGTTGATCGCGATGACGAACGCGGCGATGGCGAATTCCATCCCACGGGTGAGGCCGTTCGGGTAGATCACGCGGAAGATGTGATGCGCGATGAAGCCGTCATCATACCCAGCCGCGCCCGCTCTGCGCAGAAGCACATTCTCGAGGATGGTGAGCGGACAGATCCACCCGCCGATCTCGATGAGCGCTCCCCACAACGCCGCGGGGAGGTGAATCCACTTCAGCACCGGCCAGCGCAGAACAAGAAATCCGCCCGCGATGACGAAGACGATGAACGCGAAGTGGATGATCGCGACGGCAGTGGCGAGGGTTTGGTAGACCATTTGTTTGTTGGTGCGCATTGTCATCCTGAGCCGCCGAAGGCACGTAGCCGAAGGCGAAGTGCCGGAGGACGGTCGAAGGACCCCCTCAGTGCTTGCATCGTGAATCGCCGCGCTGGTTAGCAGCTGGGGGTCCTTCGACCGTCCTGCGCGACTCCGCGCTCCGCGCTACGTCGCTCCGGCGGCTCAGGATGACAGCCACCCTATACTTCCGCGCCATGAAACGGCTCCTTCCCTTCGTTCTCTTCCTTGCCGCCATTGCCGCGTACGCTGCCGATCCGCAACCGGTGCATGTTTTCGTCGTCGGTACGACCGATATGCATGGCTCGTACGACAGCCATCATGAGTCGAAGACGGCGCCGGCGTATGGCGGACTGCCGCTGATCGCCGGCTATCTCAATGTGCTGCGTGCGAATCATGGACGCGTGATCGTGGTCGACTCGGGCGACCTGTTTCAGGGGACACTGGAGTCGAACGTCTTCGAAGGCGAACCGGTCGTGAAAGGGTACAACGCCCTCGGCTACGACGCTGCGGCCGTCGGCAATCACGAGTTTGACTACGGTCCGGTCGGTCCGGACTCGGTCGCGCGCACCGCGAATGAAGACCCGCTCGGCGCGCTGAAGAAGAATGCGAAAGCGGCGAAGTTCCCGTTCCTGTCTGCAAATCTGACGGAGAAGTCGACCGGCAAGACGCCGTCGTGGGCGAAGCGCTACACGATGATCGAGGCAAATGGCGTGAAGGTCGGCATCATCGGACTCTCCACTCCCGACACGCCTGCCGTGACGATGTCAGCGAATGTTGCCACGCTCAACTTCGGCGATCCGGTCGCGGCCACGGTCACCGCGGCGAAAGAGCTGCGAAAGTCCGGAGCCTCGGCCATTGTCGTCATCGCGCACATGGGCGGCCGCTGCAAGAACATCGAGACGAATCCCGAGGATCCGTCGAGCTGCGAGACCGACCAGGAGGCCATGCGGTATCTGGCGGCGCTGCCGAAAGGAACCGTCGACGCGTACTTTGCCGGCCACACACACTCGAACATCCGCCACTACATCAACGGCGTGGCCACGCTGCAGCCGTCGCCGTTCGGACGCGAGATCGCCATTCTCGACATGACCATCGATCCGTCGCAGCACAAGGTGACGAAGACGGAGATGGCGCCGTTGACGATGGTCTGCGCGCAGGTTTACGAGCACACGGAGACGTGCGATCCGAAGAAAGCGCCGGCCGGCGCGACGCTGGTGCCGAAGAAGCTGGAAGGGAAACCGGTCGCCGAGGTGGCGGCGGTGGCCGAGATCTTCAAGACCTACCTCGAACAGGTCGCCGTCAAAAAGAACCAGGACCTCGGCATCCGCACGACCGACCGTTTCAAACGCGCCTACTACCGCGAGTCGACGCTCGGCGATCTGCTCACCGACGCCATGCGCACGTCCATGAAAGCCGACATCGCGTTTCTCAACTCCGGCGGCATCCGCGTCGATCTGCCGGCCGGGACGATCCTCTACTCGCACATGTTCGACGTCTCGCCGTTCGACAATTTCCCGGCGACGATCACGCTCACGGGCGCGCAGGTGAAGAAGATGCTGGAGATCACCTCGATCGGCGGCGGACGCGGCATCCTGCAGACCAGCGGATTGCACTACACGTTCGATGAGTCGCGCGATGCCGACAAGCCGGCAGCGCAACGGAATCGACTTCTCTCCGTGACGTTGGCTGATGGCAAGCCGCTCGATCCCGCTGCGCTGTATCGCGTGGCGACGATCGATTTCCTCGTCACTGGCGAAGGGTTGGAGCCGCTGATGAAGACGGTCCCAGCCGATCGGATCAAGATCGATTACTCGCGTCCGATTCGCGAATTGCTGATCGATGCGCTGAAGGCGATGCCGCAGCCTTTGACACCTCATCTCGATGGACGGATTACGGTGGTCAATCCTGTGGGAACGGGGGATTAATGACGTAGCGCCGGCGGCCCGCCGGCTGGACCGCCAGCGGCTCGCTGGCAGTCCAGCGTTCACGTGCCGCCGAGCCGGCGGCGGTACAGCCGTCGAGCCGACGGCGCTACGATGACGGCGCTACGTTTTGACGGCAGACCGATTGCAGAATGCGCGGCCATGACTGTGATTGTTCTCTTTGGCGGGCGCAGCGACGAACGCCATGTTTCCGTCGCCTCGGCGCAGAACGTCGTGCGTACGCTCGGTGCGCCGCTGGCGTGGTTCTGGGCGCCGGACGGCGCGATGTACGACGTCAATCGCGAGGAGCTGCTCGCGCACTCGAATCCGTTCACGAACGACTTTCAGCCGTCGCGTCCTGCGATCTGGCCCGATCTTGAAATGGCGCTCGACACGCTGCCGGTCGATGATCCTGTCTTCCTCCTCGCGCTCCACGGTGGCGAAGGGGAAGACGGAACCGTGCAGCGAATGATGGAAGCGCGCGGCATCCCATTCACCGGCTCCGGCTCGGACGCCAGCGCCGCCGCGTTCGACAAGGGACGCGCGAAAGAGATCGTGAAGGATCGCGTGCGCGTCGCCGAATCGCGCGTGGTGCAGGATGTTGGCAACATCGAAGCGACGATCGCCGAGATGTTGCAACGTCACGAAAAGCTCGTTCTCAAGCCGCTCGCCGGCGGCTCCTCGCGCGGGCTGTTTTTTATCGAACGCGGAGAGGCGATCCCGGCCGTCGATCACATCCCCTACATCGTCGAGCAGTTCATCGCCGGACGCGAACTGACCGTCGGCGTCGTCGAAGGGGGAGACGGTCCTTTCCCGCTTCCGGTTATCGAAATCGAGACCGATCCCGGCGCGACCTTCGACTACGAAGGCAAGTACCTCGGCAAAGGTACGCGCGAAATCTGTCCCGCGAAAATCCCCGACGCGATGCGCGATGAAGCGCAATCGATGTCCCTCGCGGCGCACATCGCCCTCGGATGCGAGGGCTATTCACGCAGCGATCTGATCGCGAGTTCGGAGGGCGTCTACTTTCTGGAACTGAACACGCTGCCGGGGCTGACTACGAGCTCCCTCGTTCCGCAGCAGTTGCACGAAGCGGGGATTTCGTTCCGCGATTTTTTGGAGCAACAGGTGGCGATTGCGAGAGAGAACGTTTTCACGCGGAGATAGGGAGAGGCGGAGAACGGCGGAGAAAACCTCCGCGAACTCCGCCTCTCCGCGAACTCCGCGTGAACCGTCTCCCTTTGCGTTAGCTAGTACTTCCCCCCGCACTCGGGACAGAACTTTGGCGTCCCCTCGGCTTCGTGGCCGCAGTCGTTGCACTTTTTCTTGGCGTTGTACGCCGCGCCGCATTCGGGACAGAACTTGCCGCCCTGTGACTTCGTCCCGCACGATCCGCAGACGGCGCCGGAGACTTGATCGATCTTGCGCGACTTCGTCCAATCCACTTCGCGTGCTTTCGTCTGAATCTGTTCCCTCGCGGCCTCGGCTTGCGCGGCGGCCAGCTCTTCGTCGAGATCGGGCGCGCAGTTCTCGCAGAGGCCAGCCTTCTTGTTCCAGCAGATTGGCTCGCAGACCCAGTTGCCGCACCGCGTGCACTGCTTGAAGATCGGCGAGATCTCCTCGACGGCATCCTTCAACGCGCTGTCGTGCGCCGAACCGCCGACGGCGCGCTGCACTTCGTACGAGCTGTCCGCGACGCTTCCGAAAACGCCGCCGAAGAGATTGCCCGCGACGCGCGCGGCCGAGCCGAGAACGCCCATCGTCGACGTCTTGAAGGTGGACATGTAGCCGTTGTTGCACTTCTCGCAGAAGAACTTGAACTGATATCCGCGATCGGTGGAGAGGTCTTCGTAGTTTCCGGTGAAGCGGATGGCAACCATTGGGTTCTCCTTGGATGTCGTTGCCGCGAGTTTATCGCGACCGGCTCGGGCCTTTTGCTACGATCACGCCCGGTTTGAAACCGAAAGGAGCTTCAATGCGCAAGTTGATTGCGATTTGTCTTTTTCTCATTGCCTCGCTGCCGCTGGCAGCGCAGACACCGCCGCCGGCCCTCAAGCTGCCGCGCGTTTCGCAGCACATGGTGGCGACGCAGACCGTCGGGTTGACCGACATCACCGTCGACTACAGCCGTCCCGCGGTGAGAGGCCGGACCATCTGGGGTGGACTCGTGCCGTACGACCAGGTCTGGCGCACCGGCGCGAACGAGGCCACACAGATTACGTTCAGCGACAACGTCACCATCAACGGCCAGCCGCTGCCGAAGGGGACGTATTCGCTGCACACGATTCCCGGGAAGGATTCGTGGACGATCATCTTCAACAAGACCGCCAAGCAGTGGGGCTCGTTCAACTACAAACAGGAAGACGACGCGCTGCGCGTGACGGCGAAGCCGGAGAAGTCGACCTTCCACGAGCTGATGACGATCGAGTTCCCGCAGGTCACGAATGACAACGCCACTGTCGCCATTCGATGGGAGAATATCTCCGTCCCGTTCACGGTCGGCACGAACACGACCGCGAAGGTAATGGCCGACGCGACTGCTGCCGTCGCTTCCGCAGCAGCTACCGACTTCCAGACGCCGTTACGCGCGGCATCGTTCGCCTTCGATGCCGGCAACAGCGATCAGGCCACGAAGTGGGTCGATCAATCGCTGAAGGTGAAACAGACGGCGAACAATCTCTACCTCAAGGCGCGCATCCAGGCGAAGAACGGCGACAAGGCCGCGGCAATCGCCACCGCTGAGTCGGCGTTGAAACTGACCGGACCGAACGACAAAGAGTTCGCCGGCGAGATTCAGAGCTCGATCAACGACTGGAAAAAGTAGGTTTGTCATCCAGAGCCGCCGGAGCCGTAGAGCGCGAAGCGCGGAAGCGGCGCAGGACGGCGAAGGAACTCAAGCTTCCCAAGTCCGGCTGAAACCCACTGGGATTCAACGCAGCTTGGGAAGCTTGAGTTCCTTCGGCGTCCTCCGGCGTCTTCGCCTTCGGCTCCGCGCCTCCGGCAGCCTCAGGATGACAGTTACGCCGTCTCGGCGTCCGCTCGCTGTTCCGGCACGAAGCGCTGCACGATGAGCGCGGCCACCACGCCCACCACACACCCGATCACGTTCCACCAGAGCCAGGCCAGGTCGGTCGCGAGCGCGCACCAGACCACGGCCGCTTCTCCGATCAGCGCGCCGAGGAAGGCGGCGGTGCCGCTGACGCGCTTTGTGTAGAAGGCGAGGAGGAAGATCGCCAGGATCGTTCCGTAGAAGAGCGAGCCGAGTTTGTTGACCGCTTCGATGAGCGAGCCGAGGCGGTTGGCGAATTCGGCAAAGGCGATGGCGAAGAGTCCCCAGGCGATCGTCGATAGTTTTGAGAGGCGAACACATTCGGCGTCGGTCGCGTGCGGCTTGCCGAGGCGGCGGAAGATGTCGACGACGGTGGTGGAGGCAAGTGAGTTGAGGCCGGACGACGTCGCCGACATCGCCGCGCAGAAGATCGCCGCGAGCACGAGTCCGACCACGCCGGCGGGCAGATAGTCGATGACGAACGTGAGGAAGATGTAGTTCGTGTCGCTGTTGTCGGCGCCGGGTTGCGTGCGGTTGATGAGCGACGCGGCGGCGGTGCGGGTGGCGGTCTCGCGCTGTTGCACGTCGCGCAGCGCGGTCGTGGCGGAAGCGGTGGCAGCGTCGTCGTGCGCGCGCATGGCGGTGAGCAGACGCTGCACGTCGGCGCGCTTCTCCGTGAACTGGGTCTGATGCTGCGCCTCGAGCTTCTCGTACTCGGCCGCGTACTGACTCGTGCTCACCTTCGCGCGCTGGACGGTGTTGAAAAACAGCGGCGGGGCGACGAACTGGTAGAAAACGAAAACCATCGCTCCGACGAAGAGGATGAAGAACTGCATCGGCACTTTGACCATGCCGTTGATGAGCAGGCCGAGGCGGCTTTCGGTGATCGAGGAACCGGTGAGGTAGCGCTGGACCTGTGATTGGTCCGTTCCAAAGTACGACAGCGCCAGGAACGCGCCGCCGATCAGGCCCGACCAGAAGTTGTATTGCGTCTTCGGATCGAAATGGAAGTCGATGGCGTTGAGGCGTCCCATGCGCCCGGCCACGCGGAAGGCTTCGACGAGTGTGACGTCCTGCGGCAGCGAATGGATGGCGATGATCAGCGCGACGGCCATGCCACCGAGGGCGATCAGGAGTTGGTGGACCTGCGTGCGGCTGACGGCTTTCGTTCCGCCGGACGCGGTGTAGATCACGACCAGCAGTCCGACCACGACGTTGGTGACGTGAATGTTCCAGCCGAGGATCACCGACACAATCAATGCCGGCGCGTAGAGCGTGATGCCGGTGGAGAGGCCGCGCTGAATGAGAAAGAGCAGCGAGGTGAGCGTACGCGTGCCGACGCCGAAGCGCGTTTCGAGGTATTCGTAGGCGGTGAAGATTTTCAGGCGGTGGTAGATCGGCACGGCGGTGATCGAAAGGATCACCATCGCGATCGGCAGGCCGAGGTAGAACTGCACGAAGCGCATGCCGTCGGTGTAGGCCTGGCCGGGCGTCGAGAGGAACGTAATCGCGCTGGCCTGCGTAGCCATGATCGACAGCGCAATCGTTGGCCATTTCAGTTGGCGGCCTGCGAGCAGATAGCCGTCGAGGTCCTTCTTGTGCCGCCCTTTCCACGTGCCGTAGGCGACGATGGCCACGAGCGTGCCGATGAGAACGATCCAGTCGATCGGCCTCATGCGAACGCTTTCGTGAAGGCGTAGAAGATGACGATGAGGAGCGCAAGCTCGCCGAGGACCGCGGCATACAGCCTCGGCCAGTTCACTTTGCTCTCGCTGCTCATTGACTCATTTGAACGGATGACGCGGCGCGAGGTTCGTTACTTCGCGGAAACGAGATTGACAAACATCTTGTACGCGCCCGGCACGCCCGCCGGCAGCTGCCGGAACCAGGCGTAGCTGGTGTAGATGAACGTCCCTTTGCCGTAGTGCGCGTAAAGTTCGCCGCCTTCTTTTTCCGGCTCGCCGGGATCGTTCGATGCGAGAACCGTCTGGTACTGCGGGTCCCAATCCTTGACGAAGTTGAGTCCGCGCTCCTGCACCCAGCCGCTGAAATCGGCCTGCGTGATTTTGTTCGGGACGTTGAGCAGCGGCGAGTCGGGATGGACGAAACGGACCGGCGCTTCTTCGACGGTGACGCGGTCTGTGCTGACTTTGAACGGATACGGTCCGGGCACGTCGACCAGCAGAGGCTGCGGATTGGTGCTGTTGTACTGGACGACGAGCGTGCCGCCGTTTTTCACGTACTCCATCAGCTTCGGATGCGCGAGCCGCATGCGCGGGCGGGCGTTGTAGGCGCGCACGCCGGTGACGATGGCGTCGTACTTGGCGAAGTCGCCGCGATCGAGATCGTCGTCGGTCAGCAGCGTGACGTCGTAGCCGACCTGCCGAAGCGCGGAGGAAACATCGTCGCCCGCTCCCATGATGTAGCCGACGCGGTTGCCGACCTTCTTGACGTTGACGCGCACGAGCTTGGCCACGGCGTCACCGAAGACGCGCTGCGGCGGGATGTGGGGGTAGTCGATGTTGGTGATGCCGGTATCGATTTTCTTTCCGTCGACCGTCTCCGCTTCCGCCGCCACGTAGCTGATCAATTCCGCAGCAGGTGGTTTGACCATGAACGTGGCGTGCGCTTCGTCGCCCTTCTTCGCGAAGTTGACGACGACGGACGCCGGCTCGGAGTGCCACGACTGCAACGCAGCGTTCGGCACGTCCACGCCGCCTGAAAATTTGACAAATTTGAGCCGCACGCTGACCGGTCCGCTGCCACTGAAGTTGCGCAGCCAGACCGTGACCGGTTTCGCCTGCGCGTCGGGAAAGAGATACACGCCCGATCCAAGATTCACGGTCATCGGCGGCGTGACATCCACCGCGCGGATGCGCTCGCCCTGCACCGCATCGGTCCAGCGATAGACGGCCGGCACTTCGAAGATGATCGTGTGCATGGCGTTGTCGGTCAGCGTGACCAGGATCGGAATGGCGGCCGCGTTTTCAGGGGTGCCGATCAGCTTTTGATCGTCGACGACGTACGAGCCTTTGTTCGGCGGCTTCTGCAGCCAGTACGGTTGCGAAATCGAAAAGTCCGCGGGAACCTTGATCGATAAATCAGTCTTGATCGGGACGTTGTTGACGAGCGGTGCGTTCACGCCCTTGCTCGGATCGGCGTACCGCGAGGCGACCATCGAAAGATTGAACGGATAGTCGGAGCGATTGACGACGCTGACGCTGACCGGAATGGAGCTGCCGGCGGTGACGGAGGAATCGCCCGCAGCGACGTCGATGGAGATTCCGGCACAGGCGCGGATGGCGTTCAGCAGATCGCGCTGCTTCACGTCGGCCCACGGAGTGGACGTCCAGGCGCCGCCGGCGCGAAGGCGGTCGAGAAGGTCGTACGCCTGGAGCAGCAGCGGGATCGACTTCGACGGATTCTTCGGATCGTACGAGTCGGACGCCTGCTGCAGTACCTTGCCGACCGCATCGCCGCCGGCGTAGCGCGACCACGAGGTGTCGATGCCTTCGAAGATGTCGGACTTCGCTGGATCGCCTGCGAGCTGGTCGAAGTAGTTGAGGAAGGTTCCGCGCCGCTCGGCCGCGCCAAAGCCCTGACTCTTGTGCATGCTGCGGCTCTCGGCGGCGATCTCTGTGTAGGAGCGGCCAAGGAGCGGATTGAAGGCGCCGATGTCGATGCGCAGCGATTTCGCGACGGCAGGATCATCCGGCTTGACAGGCTGGAACGTGAAGCGATTCCAGAAGAGGCGCTTCGGCTGCCAGACGCCGACGTACTTGAGTTGATCGGGGAACTTCGACGGATCGCCGGCGGCGGTGAAGGCTTCGACGGCGAGCATCGCGGACGCGGTGTGATGTCCGTGGCCACCTTCGCCGGTGGTGGGGAAGCGGGTGATGATCACGTCGGGCTGAAAGCGGCGGATGTTCCAGACGACATCGGCCAGCGCGAGGTCGTGACCCCAGATGGCCAGCGTCTCTTGCGGTCCCTTCGAAAATCCGAAGTCGAGGGCGCGCGTGAAGAATTGTTCGCTGCCGTCGGTGCGCCGCGCGGCCAGTAACTCCTGCGTGCGAATGACGCCGAGCAGTTCGCCTTTCTCGTCGCCGAGGAGGTTCTGGCCGCCGTCGCCGCGCGTCATCGAAAGGTAGCCGGTGCGATAGAGCCGCTCGTTGCCGAGGTAGGCGATGAGGGCGGTGTTTTCATCGTCGGGATGGGCGGCCACATAGAGCGCGCTGCCGACGACGGTGAGCTTCTTGAGCGCGAGCTGAATCTGGGCGGCATCGAGCGGCTTCTGCGCGAAGAGCGCGGCCGGGACGATGAGCAGAGCGACAAAGAGGGCGAAGGTTCGGCGAAGCATGGCGGCGAATGGTAGCGGCTTCGCCGGTACAATCGTGTTGCGATGACGAAAAAAGTCTCGGCATCACGCGCCTCGCTGCCGCGCCGCTCGCGAAATGAGCTGGATGAGATGTTCGCGTCGATCTCGCCGGAGGCATCGGCGTTCGTATCGCGCAATCCTGCGCTGCGGGCGAAACTTGTGCGCGCCGCGGAGCGGCTGGGGGAGGCGTTTCCGGGGCATCCGCTGCACCTGGTGCTGGCGTTCGATCATGAGTCGGGCGATCGGGACTTGTTCGTGGAATTCGATCGCCGCAACGCTGCGATCGACGATCTCTTCGCATTCGAACGGCAGTGGATCCACGATCGTGAGGATCCGGAGCTCGAAGTGAACTTTGGCTTTTTTCACCGATGAGTTTCGATTGGAGCGCCTATCTCGTCCTGGCGGAGACGCTTGCATCGGCTGAACTGGCAGGCGGCCGCGAAGCAAGCTATCGGTCCGCAGCGAGCCGCGCCTATTACGCAGCGTTCGCAACCGCGCGGCAGCAGTCGCGGCAGCGTCACGGAGGAGTCATTCGTCAGAGCGCCGCTGAGCATGGCGAGGTGGCGATGTTTTTCGCGATGCGTGGCGATACCGGCGGTGCGATCGCGATCCACCTGGCACGTTTGCGGTTTCTGCGGAACCGGGCGGACTACGACGATGACCTTGATGGCGCAGAGGGCATTGCGAACGAAGCGATTGAACGCGCGCACCAAGTGCTGAATCTCCTTGCCTCGCTCTGACCAATACGATGTCGCTGTAATCGGAGCCGGTGCCGCGGGACTGATGGCGGCGATCGCCGCCGCTCGCGCGGGCGCGCGCGTCGTCGCCATCGACGGCGCGAAACGAATCGGAGCGAAGATCCTCATCTCCGGCGGTGGCCGATGCAACGTCACGAATGAGGTGGTCCGCGCCGAAAACTTCAGCGGCAGCCGGAACGCGATCGCGAAGGTGCTGCGGACGTTCGACGTTGCGGCGACGATTGCGTTTTTCGAAGAGCTGGGCGTTCGGCTGAAGCGCGAAGAGACGGGGAAGTTTTTCCCCGTCAGCAATCGCGCGCGCGACGTGATCGACGCGCTGCTTCGCGCGGCGGAGGGTGTCGAGATAGTCACGGGGATGCCCGTCGAGTCGATCGAGAGGGGATTCATCATCAATGGTGAGATCCACGCCGATCGCGTGATCCTCGCCGCTGGCGGACGCTCGGTACCGAAAACCGGCAGCGATGGATCGGGTTACGCGCTGGCGACGATGCTTGGGCACACGGTTACGCCGACCTTTCCCGCGCTCGTGCCGCTGGTCGTGGAAAAGGGCCACTGGATTACGGAGCTCAGCGGGATTTCGGTCGACGCCGAGCTGGCGGTGAAGTCGCCGACGGGACGCGTTCTGCAACGCCATCGCGGTTCAATGCTCTTTACACACTTTGGACTGAGCGGACCGGTCGTCCTCGACATCAGCCGGCACTGGATTGCGAACCAGCCGGCCACGTTGTCCGCGAACTTTCTGCCGGGCGAGACGTTCGAGTCGATCGATGCGTCGTTGATTGCTGCCGCGAAACGCAATCCGCACGCGACGATGGGGAGCGTGCTGCGTCTGCCTGACCGCCTTCTCGCGCGACTGACGCCGGAAACGAGTCTCGGCCGTTTGTCGAAGGACGACCGGCGCCGGATCGTTCGCGACCTCGTCGACTTCACGTTGCCGGTCATTCGCGATCGCGGGTTCGAGTACGCCGAGGTGACGGCGGGCGGTGTGCCGTTATCGGAGATTGATGTCGTGACGATGCAATCGCGTATCTGCCCGAACCTCTACCTCTGCGGCGAAATCCTCGACGTCGATGGACGGATTGGAGGTTTCAACTTTCAGTGGGCTTGGGCGAGTGGGTGGTTGGCGGGGATGGGCGCGAGCAGGGCATAAGGCTTTTCACGCGGAGGCGCGGGGACGCGGAGAACGTCATTTGTAAATCTCCACGTGCGGCACCCCATCGGGCCCGATCCATCCGCGGTACATCCCCTCACTGTTGAACGGCATCGCGAAGTTGCCCTTGCGGTCGAGGATGATCGCGCCGCCGTCGCCGCCGACTGGCTCCAGCTTCTTGTGGATTACCTCGTTGCCGGCCTGTTCGACCGTCATCCCTTTGTAGAGATAGAGCGCGGCGATGTCGTGAGCGACCGTCCAACGGATGAAAAACTCGCCGGTGCCCGTGCAGGAGACGGCCACGGAATCGTTGTCCGCGTACGTTCCGGCGCCGATGATCGGCGAGTCGCCGACGCGGCCGTACTGTTTGTTCGTCGTCCCGCCGGTTGAGGTGCCTGCGGCCAGATTGCCGGCCGCGTCGAGCGCCACCGCGCCGACGGTGCCGTGGCGCGTTTCATCATCGGACTTGATCGACGCGTGCGGATTGGCCTGGCGCTGCTGCTCCTTGAGCAACTCCTGCTGCAAGCCCTTCCAGCGGCGCTCGGTCCAGAAGTACGACGGATCGACGATCTCCAGCCCCATCTTCGTTGCGAACAGCTCCGCGCCGCGGCCGACCATCATCACGTGCGGCGACTTCTCCATCACCGCGCGCGCCGCCGTGATCGGATTGCGGATGATGGTCACGCCCGCCACCGAGCCGGCCTTCTTCGTCTTGCCGTCCATGATGGCCGAGTCGAGCTCGTTCTTCCCTTCATGCGTGAAGACCGCGCCTTTGCCGGCGTTGAAGAGCGGTGAGTCTTCGAGGATGCGGATGCTGGCTTCGACCGCGTCGATACTCGATCCGCCTTTCATGAGCACTGCCTGCCCCGTTTTCAGCGCCTGCGCCAGCGTGTCGCGGTACTGCGTTTCCATCTCAGCGGTCATACTTCCGCGCGTGATCGTTCCCGCTCCTCCGTGCATGACCAGCATGATGTGCGGCTTCTCCTGAGCGTTGATGGTGATGACGATGAAGAGCGAAAGCAGGATGGCGATTCGTTTCATAGGGCGCATTTTTGCATGATCGGCCGCCTCGCGTTTCTCTCGATTTTCCTCGCCTCGGCGCTTTGCGCGCAGGCGCCGCATGACGATTGGCGCACGATCACCACGCCGCACTTTCGCGTTCACTATCCAGCGCGCTACGAAGCTTGGGCGACGCGCGCGGCGGCGAGATTGGAGTCGGTGCGCAGCGCGGTTGTCGCCGAGGTTGGATTTGCGCCGGAGGCGGTAACGGATGTGCTGATCGAGAATCCGATCGCCGATGCGAACGGCATCACCATCCCGCTTCTCGACACGCCGCGCATCGTCCTCTACGCCGAGCCGCCCGAGCCGGAGACGCAGATCGGCGAATACTCGAACTGGATCGACCTTCTGACTGTCCACGAGACCGCGCACCTCGTGCACCTGCTTCGTCCGTCGCGCAATCCGTTCGATCGCGCCCTCGCACATCTTCTTCCGCTGAATCCGATCACACTGCACGCGCCGCGCTGGGTCCTCGAAGGCTACGCGACGCTGATCGAAGGACGCATCACCGGCAGCGGCCGTCCGTCGGGCGCGATGCGCGCCGCGGTGCTGCGCACGTGGGCGATGAACGGCCAGCTTCCCACCTACGCGCAACTCAACTCGGACCGCCGCTTCCTCGGCATGTCGATGGCCTATCTGGCCGGCTCCGCGTTCCTCGAATGGCTCGTCGAAAAAAAAGGAGCTGACTCTTTGAGAAATCTATGGGCGCGCATGACCGCGCGCCAGCGCCGCAGTTTCGACAGCGCCTTCACCGGCGTCTTCGGCGACACGCCCCAACGGCTCTACGGCAAGTTCACCTCGGAACTGTCGGAGAACGCGATGACCGTCGCCCGCGCCGGCGGCTGGAAAGATGGGGAGTTGTGGCAGGAAACATCGCGCGGCAGCGGCGATCCGGCCCTCTCGCCCGACGGGACAAAACTCGCGATGGTTCTCCGCAACGCGAAAGGGGAGGCCACTCTCGCCGTCTTCTCCACTGTCATCAATGACGCTGAGGCAAAGAACGCTCAACGAGTTGCTGAGATGCTGCGCCGCGATCCGCAGGATGTGGCGCCCGTCCGCACGAAGCCATTCCCGCGCAAGCCGGTGTACTCGTTCAAACCGCCCGACGGCGGGGACATCGAGAATCCGCGCTGGACTCGCGACGGCACCGCCATCATCTACACGCACAAGCAACCCGACATCGACGGCTTCCTCCACCACGATCTCTTCCGCTGGAATCCCACCTCGGCACAATCCGAGCGTCTTTCGCATCTCGCCGATGTGAAGGACGCCGATCCGATCGATGCCACGCACGCTGTTGCCGTCCGCAGCCGCTTCGGCGAATCGCAGATCGTGATCGTCGACCTCGCAACCGGGACGATTACGCCGCGAACGGAGCCGTCGCTCGACGTTGTCTACTCGCATCCCCGCGCTGCGATCGATGGTCGCATCGCCTGGGCCGAGCACGCGAACGGCGAGTGGCGCGTTGTCATCGACGGCAAGCCGCTGCCGGTGGCCGGAGCGTTTTCTCCTGAATGGACAGCGAACGGCGCACTCTTCGCCGCCGTGGCCGGCCGCGGCTTCATCGACATTGCGCGCGTTGATGAAGCCGGCGCGACCTACGTCACCCGCAGCGCCGGCATGGCCCTCTCTCCCTCGCCGTCGCCGGATGGTTCGCTCTACTTCATGTCCCTCGATCCCGACGGCTTCGTTGTCCGCCGTCTCTCCGATCCAACGCCGCTGCCGTCATCGACACTCACCTTCGACCGCTCGCTCGTCCCCGCCCTCCCGCCGCCGCCCGCCACGCCGGTCGCATTGCACGACGAGCCGGTCACGCCGCGCCCCTACGCCCTCGGACGCCAGGAATGGTCAACGACATTCGGCGGCCAATACACCCCCTTCGGCGACACGACCGAATTCGGACTCCGCCTCGGCGACGTTATCGGTCGCCTCGACACCCTCATCCTCGGCGCGATCAGCACAAAGCAGATGCCGCGCGGATTCGCCATCGCCTCGGTGTGGCGCGGTCTGCCGGTCGCAATCGCCGCGCACGTATTCGACACGCACGAAACGCGCGGTCTCGAACTCCGCGCAACGCGCGACGCTATCTTCCCACTGTCGCACCTCTCGCTCAGCGCCGGCGCCCTCGCCGCCCAACACCGCAACCGAGCCTTCGTCGACGCGCACGTCACCACCCGCCAACGCCGCATCGCAACCGAACGGATCGACATCGCCGCCGACTCTGCCAACCACCTCCACGCCACCGCCCACGCCGCCGTCCGAGCCGGAGCCCTAACGCTCGGCGCCGCCCTCTCCACTGGCCGTCACCTCACCCTCGGCGGCACCGCGACATCGATTGAACCTAACTCTCTAGTCCTCGACCGCATCCTCGACCCGGCCTTCGAGCGAGGAAGTCTTTCGTCCTCGACCTACCGCGGCGAACGGCTTTTTGTCGGACTCGGCAGCCTCACCGTCTTCTGGCAACGCCATTACCTCGGCACCAACATCGATCTCCTCGGCTTCGAAACGTACTTCTCCGTCCCGCCCATGACGCTAGTCAAAACGCCAGGACTCCAACTAACCGCCGGCATCGCGCAAGTACGCCTTACGCACAAAGTACGAGGGTGGGTGGGCGTGCGGTTGAAGCCGTAGGTCAGACTTCGGCCGGGCGATCATCGGCAGGAGCGACGGGCCTCGAACCGGCGGCCCAAGCGGTGCAAGCCGGAGGTCTAAGCTGAACTGGCGAAACCGTTTTTGAAAACGTCGGCGGAGGAGGAGTCACCGCCTCCCTCCCGTTCGCCCGCTGCAAGCAGACAGCGCGACGTTGCCACCTTTATTTTTCAAACACAATTTCTCTCGGCGGAACGACCTCCGTTTCCGCGCGACGACGCGGCGGATGGACGCGTTCGACTTCGAGATATGCCGCCGTCGCCATCAGCGATGCTAGGATGACGGCCAACGGCGGCACAGTCGGCCTAAAACTGCGGCCGTAGAAATCCGGCGGAGCGAAGTACATTCCGAGCTTGCCGACCAGCCCTAACCCGACGCCGAGGAAGAGTGCCTGCAGACCGGCTCGGGCCCACGAGCGCTCATGATCTTTTCTCACGAGCACCGAGAACGCACCTGCCGCTATTCCGAATATGAGTCCTATGGTGCCTTCGCGTGCAGACGCAGCAGCGAGTTGGACCTCGAAATAGCTCGGTCGGTAATCCAATGAAGTCACGCCAATTCCCATCCGGCTCGTGAACATCACCGCAGCGGCGGCAGCGAGAGTCCACAACGTCACGAGAAGAAATCCGCGCCCGAACGAAATCGGCCTGCCCTGACGATACCAACCAAAGCATTGAGCCAGCGCGCCGCCGAAAGCGAGGGCTACCCAAAGAGCGTCCGTACGCTCGATCGGAACTGTCAGCGCGAATCCCACGATTGCCCACCCGATGAACGTGCCTTCGACGCCGAGAGAAGGTCCGGCTTCCGCGGGCTTTTTCCATGGATCCCACTTCGTGACTGCTGGCAGGACGAGACCAAAAAACAAGCCCATCAAGTATTCAGCATACGAGCCGACAATTGGCAATCGCATCGCGATATACGACTGCTGCCAGAGATATTCGGGGATCAGTAGGGACAGAACAGTGATGACTGTCAGAATGATGACACGCCAAAGCTGAAATCGTGACGGCGTCAATTCGCGGAGCAACATGCCGAGCAGCAGACCGAGAATCGCGGCTTTGACCGCGACTTCCGGGTAGAGCCACCCAGGAAATAGAGGCAATGAAGGAAGAAATGAATAAGGACACGTGGAATAGAGCGCGGTGATTGCCAGCAGCGCGAGTGCTTTGCGGCTCAGCCGGCCGTATGTCCCTTCCAGGAACAGGAACAGGAACAGACCGATTGCAATCGTCCTAAGCCACGAAATCTCCAGGAGACTTCGAAGGGACCAGCTTGTTCCCCAAGTCATCAGCGAGAACACGATCATCCAGACAAAGGGGGGCCACACCGGCGCATCCGTACGGCGCCCTGCCATCGTGCGCGGCCCGAGCGGTACGCCGATAGCCGTCGCGAGACGTTGCAGTCCGCGTCGAAGCTTCCGCTCCTTCGACGTCACCCACTTCGCTAAGACGAAGTTTCGCTGCGATGACACTGCGGGGAAGAGCGCACCCACCGCCTGATGTGCAGGCAGAACAACTCCGTCCTCGGCGAGCTTCGTCCGCGTCCGCTCCCACTCGTCGGCCATTGAGAAGCCGTTGCCGGTGCTCGCGGGCGGCATGACCATAATTGTTTTGTCGAGGTGACCGCACTCGCGGATATGCTGAATTTCCCAGAGCGTTCCGGGGTGGTCTGACGGCAGCAGGAACACGAGCGTTGCCTTGTCTGTGAGCAGCTCGACCATCCTGCGCCAGTGATCGTCATCGGTCGTCACTCTGCCGGCGCCATAATGCTCCCCCTGTCGCCCGAGGCCGATCAGGGTTCCGAATCGATCGAGCGCATCGCGGAGTACGGACTCCGCTTCCAGGGTGGGACTCTCATAACCCTGCGGTGTTGCGGCGTTGGCGGCGAAGACTTTCGGATTCTTGATCGTCAACTTTCCCGTCGACGAAAACGGCCGCAGGTAAACGAATATCGGCTCGTCCTCAGCGGTGCCGGCAGCGAATCTTTGCAGAAGCTCGTATGCCCGGCGATCGCGATAAGCCGTGAGCCAGCGGCGCCTGCTGCGCTCGATCCGGTCCGCTAGCCCTCCGAGCAAGGCGGCAGGCAGGAGAAAGATCACAATTTTTAATACGAACGGTGCTTCCGTGAAACGAATCATCTGGAAAGCGACAAAAGCCGCGACGAGGCGAATGAGTGCGACTACATTGCGCATGGTGGCGGGTGAAAGCGCGCTACGGGTGCGGAATCGTGCGGTGAATCTTCGGCGGCACGTACGTTCCCGCCAGCGCACTACCTAGCGGTCCGTAAACGCGGAACAGAAGGCTGAAGTGTCCTTTCGGAACCGGCAGCCAGTTTGCGGTGTTCTTCTTCGGCTGGTCGGCCTGGACGTAGATCGTTATCGAGCCGTCCGAATCGGTCACGAGTCCAGGCGTGTAGGAGGCCACAACGTATTTGTCGGCGGCGTTCGGAACCAGCTCGATGTATTCGGGCGTGTAGGCCGTCATCGACCAGAAGCGTTTGTACTCGGGCAGCTGGTCCTTTGTGAATTGGATCGTGTACGCGAAGCTGCCGCCGTCGAGCGGCAGGCCGCTGGCGTCGACGAATGCGTTGGCGTAGAACGCGGCTTTGCGGTCGTTGCCGACCTGGATGTACTCGGTGAGCGCGGCGCGATCGAGGTAGTTTTCGCCCCAATGGCCGACGTTGTCGAAGTGGATCCAGTTCGTGGGGCCGCGGTGCGATTGCCAGCGATTGATGATCGCCGCGTAGGCGGCCTGCGCGCCACGAATGATGGCGGTGAGCGGACCGGAGTCGTTGTTCACGACGCTCTTCGCGACGGCGAACAACGTATCGAACCGCTGCATCAGCGCACGGTCGTCATTCGTGAGCGGTTGCGTCGCCGGATTTGCCATTGCCTCCTGCAGCGTCGTCAGGAACGACTCGGGCCACTTGGCGAGGCCTTCGTCCGCCATGAGCTTTACGGACGGTGAGAAAAAGAAGAGCGGCAGGACGAGCGTCCGTCCGGACTTGCCGCTCGGGTCGTAGTCCGCGAGGGTCTGCATCGAGAGAGTGGAACGGAACACGTTGGCGGCCTCGATGTGGTTGGCACCCGAGGATGAGTACTTGTCGGTGCGGATGGCGATTGTCGTGAAGGAGTACGGCATCTCGATCCGCGTCACGCCTTCCGGCAGACTCGCGAATGATCCGCGTTCCACGAAACCATAGATCCCGCCGCCGGACGGCGGATTAGCGGAGAGCTCGGTCGAGAAAATGTTGCCGTACACATCCAGCTGGAGAATCGAATAGCTGTTCGGGTACTCCGGAATGGTCAGGATCACCGGGCCATTCGACACGTCGACGAACGCCTCGGCGTAGATGGTGTCGTCGTTGATGGCGACGACCACTTTGTACTCCGGCCCCATCCCGAGCGGTCCGGTCAGCCGGTTCTCGTAATTGTCACCGGCGGTCTGTCCCTTGCTGTTTTCGCGGTTGATGTTGAACTGCACCCAGCTGAAAAACCGCGGATAGAACCGCACCGTGTAGTCGTACGCGACGTCGAAACCTTCGTGATTGCTCATCGCTCAATCGCTCCTGCTCGAAAGGGATGCCCTTCCGCGTGGCGTCTTTTCGTTCGTTGGGGATGGACGGCAAATTCTCTTACGTCCACTCGCATCAATGCAAGAGCCCGCCGGGTTTCGGCGATCCGATGACGATCAGCGCCCGCGCTATCATCCGCGCCCATGATTCACTTCCATAACGGCGACGTCGCGGCGTCGCTGGCGCGGCGGGCGGGCGTGCCGGGGCGGCATGTGCCGTTTCGCGAATCGCTCGTCGGTGGGCCGGTGCGGCCGAATCTGCCGTTGCATGAATTTGTCGAAGAGCGCGCGCTGTTTCTTTCCGAACATCACGGCGAGAGCCTGCTGCGCGTCCGCAATGAGCTGCTCGAGCAGGAGCTGAATCTCGACAAGGCGCGCGAAGAGGAGGAAGTCGTCCTCTGGTTCGAGCACGATCTTTTCTGCCTCGTGCACTTGCTGTATTTGCTGACGCGCCTCTCGAAATGCCGGCGCATCACGCTCATCTGGTGTTCGCAGCCGCTCGGGCTGCAGACCGAGGAAGAGTTGTTCAATCTCTTCCAGTCGCGTGCGGCGGTGCTGCCGGCGATGATGACGGCGGCATCGCTGGCGTGGCGTGCATACACGTCCGACGATCCGACCGCGCTCAATCGCTTTCTCGAGCACGACGTGGCCGATTTTCCATTTCTTCGCGACGGCCTTCGTCTGCACGCATCGCGCTTTCCGTCGACCCGCAACGGGCTCGGCGAAGTGGAGCGCCGCGCGGTCGATGGCATCGCCGCGGGGGCCAGCGACTTCGTCTCGCTCTTTAGCCAGTTTGACAAGAACCCGCCGCGCTTCGGATTCGGGGATGGCGAGTTTCTTCGTCATCTGAAGCACCTCGCCAGCGTGGCCGTGCCGGTCATCACGATCATCGGCGACGAGAAGGCCAATCCGCCGAAGGCGCTTTTCACCGTCACGCCGGCGGGCGTCAACGTGATGGAAGGGAAGGTCGACTTCATCGAGATCAACAACGCCAACTTCTGGCTCGGCGGCGCGCACCTGACGCGCGAAAGGATGTGGCGATGGGACGCCGAGCTGCGGCAGATCGTGCCGAGCCAGTCTGCTGCCTCGTAAGGTTCGCAGCGACTGACGATGTTGCGTTAGCCGGCTTGCTGTACGAGCCGCGGCGCAAGTCGAAACGCGCCATCATCTGGCTTCACGGCGGAGGTGGGGCGTCTGTATTCGAATCGCGCCGGACCAATCTGCTCGCGTCCGTTTTCATCGCGCAGGGGATCGCCTTCTTTCCCTTCAACAACCGCGGCTCCGGCATCGTCCGCCGCGCCGGCGACGACTTCGGCGGTTCCGCATTCGAACGGGTCCGTGACTGCGTGGCCGACATCGATGGCGCCATCCGTGAGTTGTGGCGGCGCGGTTATCGCGACTTCACACTGGCCGGCCACTCCACCGGCGCGAACAAGATCGCCGTCTACGATCACTACAAGCCGCGCAACCGCGCCAAGCGGTACGTCCTTCTCGCCGGTGGCGATGACACCGGCATCCTCTACGCGCAACTCGGTGCGCGGAAGTTCAACGCGCTGCTGACGAAAGCAAAGGCGATGATCAAAGCGCGACGCGGCGACGAGTGGGTGCCGCCGATTCCTGGTCAGACCATGCTGAGCTGGCGCGCGCTGTTCGACGTCGCCAATCCCGAGGGCGACTACAACGTCTTTCCCTTCTTCGAGGCGATGAGGGGGACGAAGCTTTCGCGCCATCCGTTTCGCTACCTCCGCGCGATTCGGAAACCGTCGCTCTACATCTACGGCGATCGCGATGAGTACTGTTTCGACAACGTCCCGCGCTGCGTCTCCATCCTCGCGCAGCACGTCAGCGACCGGGCGGAGATCGTGATCATGCGCGAGGCCGATCACGGATTCAGCGGCAGGGAAGAGGAACTTGGCGGACTGATCGCGAACTGGATCGCGTAGCTACCGTATGTCGGCGCCTACGATGAGCGTAGTGCGGGCGTCTCGCCTGCAACCGGCGGGCGTCCTCGCCCGGCGGGGGTTCCTGGGATTCAATCGCAGGTTGAGATTCATCACGGAAACCCCCGCCGGGCGAGACGCCACGCCGGATGCAGGCGAGACGCCCGCACTACGCCGCGTACAATCCGCGTCCGCATGTGGGGAATTGAGCAGACCGAGATCGGGCGCATCGTCGTGCCGCCGTCGTTGCCGGATGGCTTCGGGCTTTTCTACACGACGGTCGATTTTGACGGCCGTCTGAACGCGCACGCCGCGGCGACGCTGATGCGCATCGTTCGCGAACGATTCGGGATCGACGCGGCGCTGTCCACGTGTACGCAAGTTCACGGCAGGAACGTCGTTCGCGCCACGAACTCGGGCGAATGCGATTCGTGCGACGGCCTTTGGTCCTCCGAACCCGGCACGGCACTCGGTATCAAAGTCGCCGATTGTCTCCCGGTCACGATCGCGGATATGGACCGTGGCGTGATCGCGAACGTCCACTCCGGCTGGCGTGGCGCGGTCCAGAAGATTACGGCCGGAGCGATTGATGCCATCGGTGGAGTGACTCCCGCTGCGCAGGCGTGGCTAGGGCCATCGATACGCGTCTGCTGTTTCGAAGTCGGCGAGGAAGTCGTCGATCAGTTTCGCGAGTCGTATGCCGAGGCCGAATTGTTCGTCGATCGCGGCGGCGTGAAGCCGCATATCGATCTTCCCCGACTCACCACCGCGCTGCTGATTGCGCGCGGGATTGCGCCGCAGAACATTCACGACTCCGGCCTCTGCACACGATGCGATGGCTCGATCTTCCACTCGTACCGGCGTGACGGTGGCCGAGGTGGACGAAACCTTGCAGTTGCCGCGCATTAGCTTGGCTACGTTCAACGCACGTTTCCCGCGCCGCCGCACCATCTTCAAGGTGATCTCGATCTCCGTCGTGGTCGTGCTCGTTCTGATCGCGATCCTCGCGCTCTACGTCTACAAACAGTCCGTTGGAAAGTTCGAGATCCGCCGCCTCTCGCTGCCGACGCGGATCTTCACCGACTTCACTCCGCTCCGTAGCGGCGTCGTTCTCGGCCCCGACGACCTCGCAGAAAAACTCAATCGCCTCGGCTACCGGCAGGTCACCGCGATTTCGCAGGCTGGCGACTACGTTCCCGGTTCGGCGCAGATCGATCTCTACACGCGGCCGTTCACGCATCCGACCGGCCAGTATCCATCGCAGCCGGTGCGGATTGCCTTTCGCAACGGCAGCATCGCCTCGGTGGTTTCGCTGAAACAAGCCTCGCCGATCGACAACGCCGCGCTCGAGCCGGAGTTGCTGACGTCGATCCTCAGCGACCAGCTCGAGAACCGGCGTCCCGTCACGCTCGATCAGGTGCCGAAGGAATTGCAGGATGCCGTCGTCGCGACGGAAGACGTTCGCTTCTGGCATCACCCCGGCGTCGATCCGATTGGCCTCTTTCGCGCTCTCTTCCGCAACGTGCGCGCGGGCGGCGTGACCGAGGGGGGATCGACGCTCACGCAGCAACTCGTGAAGAACTACTACCTGACCGGGGAGCGCACGTACAAACGCAAAGCGACCGAAGCGTTCATGGCGGTCATCCTCGACGCGAAGTATTCGAAGCGCGAGATCCTTGAGGCCTACCTCAACGACATCTACCTCGGACGCAATCGATCGATCTCGATCCTCGGCGTCGGCGAAGCGGCGCGTTTTTACTTCGGCAAGCCGGTGTCGGAGATCAGTCTCCCCGAGGCCGCGCTGCTGGCGGGCATCATCCGCAGCCCGAACAACTACTCGCCGTTCACGCATCCGGAGCTGGCGATGCAGCGTCGCAGCACCGTCCTCGGGCTGATGCTCAATCAGAAAAAAATCACGAAGGAGCAGTACGACGCCGCGATGGCCACGAAGCTGCCGCCGAAGCCGTTCCGGCAGCGCAGCGGACTGTCGTCGATTCCGTACTACGTCGATCGCGTGCTGCAGGAGATGGCCCGCGACTACGGCATCAAAGACGTGAAGGGCCGCGGCCTGCAGATCTACACGGCGATCGATCTCAACGCGCAAGACACCGCGGCGCGCACCATCGAAGCGGGATTGAGTGCGCTGGAGAAGGGGAGTAAGCGCCTCCGCCGTCCTGATCAGCCGCTGCAGGGCGCGATCATCAACGTCGATGTTCCGACCGGCGAGATCCGCGCGCTGATCGGTGGTCGCAACTACGATCTCAATCAATTCAATCGCGCACTCAACGCCAAGCGGCAGATCGGATCGCTGGTGAAGCCGTTCGTCTACGCGACCGCGTTCGAGCCGAGTCTTTCGAATCAGAACATCACGCCGGCCACGCTCGTCAGCGACACGCGTTTCGTCCTCAAGCGCCGGTTCTCCGCCGATTGGTCTCCGCGCAATTACGAGGATGTTTACCACCAGACGGTCACGGTCGCGGAGGCGCTTGAGCAGTCGCTCAACTCGGCCTCGGTGCGCATCGGGCTGGCGTGCGGACTCGATCCAATTGCGCGCACCGCCCACACGCTCGGCGTCGTTTCCGACATCGATACGAAGAATCCGGCGATGCTCCTCGGCGCGGTCGATCTCGCGCCGATCGAGATGGCCGACGCGTACTCGACAATCGCCCGCCTCGGCTCGCGCGTGCCGCTGCATGCAGTCAAGTTCGTGACCGACGACAAAGGCCGTCAGGTTTCCGCGGGCGACGAGGTTCAGCCGGTGCAGGTCTTTCCGGCCCGCGACTCGTACATGCTCGTCACGGTGATGAAGGGCGTAGTCGATCGCGGCACTGCCGGCGTCGCGCGCTCGATGGGCTTCAAACTCGTCGCCGCCGGCAAGACGGGAACGACGAACGATAAGCGCGACGCGTGGTTCATCGGTTTCACGCCGAAGGCTCTGACGCTGACGTGGCTCGGCTTCGACGACAATGCGCCGACCGGCCTCTCCGGCGGCACGGGCGCCGTTCCGATCTGGACGCGTTTCATGCAGGCGGTGATGGTTGGGCAGCCCAACGTCGACTTCGCGCCGCCCGAGGGCGTCGTCACCGCGCAGATCGACGAAACGAGCGGTGGCCTGGCGGTGCCGACTTGTCCGCCGCGCTCTGTCGTCACCGAGGCGTTCAAGACGGGAACGCAGCCGGGCAATCCATGTCCGTTGCACAGTCCGCAGGCAGCGCCGGCGCCGGCGCTGGACCAGTTCGGCAATCCGATCGCGCTCGATACGGCCGGCATGCCGATCGCGCCCGAAACGACGACGACCTCCGCGCCGCTCGCGCCGCTCACGCCGGAGCCGGGCGACACGACCTTGACCGGCGGCTACTTCCGCACCGACACCGCTCCGCCGCCTCCAACAACGACGACAACGTCGGAACCGCCGCGCCGCGAACGTGATCTGAATCGCGACCAGCCGCCGCCGAGCACGAATACGAGCGAGCCGACGCAATCGACTAACACCAGTACGACGAGCACCTCGCCGCCACCGCCGAGGTAGAATCGCCGCCATGGGACTGACAGTGCTGAGTGTTGACATCGCGAACGTCGCGCGTCCTGATGACACGCGGTCGGTCGAATTTCTGATCGACTCCGGCGCCATCTACAGCGTCGTGCCGGCGGCGATTCTCGACGATCTCGGCGTGCAGCCAATCAAGACCGAGGACTTCCGCCTTGCCGACGGATCGACGATATCGCGGCGCAAAGGTGTCGCGCTGTTTCGGTTCAAAGATCTCATCGGCGGTGCTGACGTGATCTTCGGCGAACCGGGCGACAGCAATCTCCTCGGCGCGTTTACGCTCGAAGCGCTCGGCCTCGCACTTGATCCGCTGCGGCGCGAACTTCATCCGCTACCGATGATTCTCGCTGGGTGGCGAAGCGAATCGTCGTCCTCCGAGCGGTGAATTAGTGACTCCTATCCATTCCTTCTTCAACTTTTTTTGCCTCGGAGGGTAGGGACTGCCGCCTTTCCGTCACTCCTAAGTCAGGAGACGTTGATTGGTGATGGGCAACTCTGCCGCGAATGGTGCTGAAGAGCGCTTCCGGAAGTCGAAAGGGAAACTCTCTTGCAGCGTGGCGCCATGCGGCAGCCGCCGTCGCCGTCGGGCGGCTGTGTGGCCGCAGGTAGGTTATTTTTCTGGAACATCCGCGAAGTGTGCGCACTTGTGGTGGGCGACGGTGACGAACGATCAGTCCGAATTCTCGACTGCGCATCCTCTCGATGCCGTTTATCGCGAGCACGAGAGCTTGCTGCGCGCCATCGCTCAACATCGCTTCCGCGTCCCGCCCTGCGATGCCGAGGCGCTCGTCCACGACATCTTCGCCTCGTTCCTCGAACGGCAGCCGGACGCCTACGACATCAAGGCCTTCCTGATCGGATCGATCAACAACGCCTGCCGGCACTACTGGCGGAAGCGGCAACACGAGGAGCCGCTGCTGCCGCATCACGAATTGACGCCGAACGACGACGAAGCCGCGAAGCTGGAGCGCTGGGCGCTCCGCCTCAGCCTCGGCGCGACCCTGGCCCGTCTCGGCGGCAAATGCAGCGAAACGCTGCGCCGCTATTACCTCCGCGACGAGAGCGCGGAATCGATCGCGCAGGAGCTTGACACGTCTCCTGCATACATATGGCAACTGTTGTCGTCGTGCCGCAAACGCGCGCGCCAGATCTACAGCTCCATCACCCGTTCACGATCATGAGTCACTACACCGAAGACGAGCTGTCTGCCTACGCATTACGCCCCGAAGCCATCGATGACCGCGAAAGGGTCGAGCAGCACGTGGCTGCATGCGGCGACTGCCGCAACACCCTCGACGTCATCGAAGCGTTTGACACGGCCCTCCAGGATCCGCTGCCGTGGGAAATGTCGGAGTCGATGACGATCCGCCGCGAGGCGCCGCCCGCGCTTCTCGATCAGGCCAGAGCCATCGCCGCCGACGACGCCCACGCCCGCGAGCTGGTGATGCCGCTGGTCGATTCCGCGATCCGCTTCCGCGCCGCGGGCATCGACGACGATCCGCGCTTCTACACGCTGGCCGTGATCCGGCTGCTCTCGAAAGTTGCGAATGGGATGCACGAGCGCCAGCCGCAGTTCGGTCTCGTCCTCGCCGACACCGCACTGACCATCGCCGGGAAACTCTCGCCGACGTTGCAGGCGCAGTCGGCGTGGTATGTCGGCACGGCGTGGAAGGAGCGCGCAATCGCGTTGCGCTGCGTCGGGCGTTTCAAAGACGCCGAGGAGGCCCTCGACCGCGCCGAGGAGGCCTTCGAGTCCGAAGACCACATGGAACCGTTCGATCTGGCGATTGTTGGGTATGTGCGCGCGACGGTCTATTGCGAGATCGAGCGCTTTGACGATGCGGCGCTACTTGCTCGGGAAGCGGCGGCCATTTTTGAGCAATATGGCGACAAACAACGGTATCTCTCAGCGCGCGTCGCGGAAGCTGGCAGCTTCTATTGCGCGGATCGGTATGCCGAAGCGGTCCCGATCTTCGAAGCGGTAGGAGTCGAGGCGCTTGCGTCCAGAGAGATGTGGATGCGCGCCGTGGCACTCGCCAACGCCGCATCCTGCTATACGCGGCTTGGTAGTTTCGAAAAGGCATTCGCGTACTACGCTGATGCGCTCGCTGTTGTCACGAATCTTGATGTTCCGGCTGAGCGCGCACGTATTCTCTGGGCGCTCGCAGCGCTCAAGGTGGAGAGTGGTCAATACGCGGAAGGCCTGCCCGAGCTCGAGCACGCCCACATGCAATTGGTCAGCTTCGGGCTGATGAACGACGCCGCGCTGGCCAAACTGGATCTGATTGCCGCGCTGATTGCCGTGGGTGACGTCGACCGCGTTCCGGATCTTTGTCGTTCCGTCGCGGCTACGTTCGCGGCGGAAGGTCTTTCTCGCAACGCCCGGAAAGCGTTGGCCTACCTCAGCGAAACGGTTGGTTCCGGTCACGCGGTCCCCGAGGCAGTTCGCCACGTCCGCACGTACCTGAGCCGCCTTTCGATCCATCCGCAAGAAGAATTTCAGCAACTCCAGTAATCAAACTCAGGAATCGCCTGTTCGCGTCACTCATACATTGAGGGCGCCCTCCACATCTCTGGTTTTGACCAGCAGGAGGAGGGTTTATGCGAAAGACGATTCGGACCTATGCTTTTGGTGCTTTGATGGTAGCGGCGTTGGCCGCGCCGGTTTCTGGTGCCCCGAGAAGCGGCAATGTGCCAGATGATTTCTTCGGGAGGCTGAAGAACATCATCGTCCGCGCGCTCGACGAGGCAAAGATCATCTTCCCCAGCGGCTGACCCTTCATTCACACCCATTTGGGTTCGGCCAGCTACTGCTGGTGTGCGCGATAGCTGTGTCCAGAGGGTGAGCGCGTTGCCTACCGCGCTCGCGTTACCATCGCCATCGATGCGCACGATCTTCCTCACCGTCTGTCTTCTCATCGCTTCGAACGTCTTCATGACGTTCGCCTGGTATGCCCATCTGCGCAACTTGTCGTCGCGTCCGTGGTACGTGGCGGCATTCGCCAGTTGGGGGATTGCGCTCTTTGAGTATCTGCTGCAGGTCCCGGCCAATCGCATCGGGTATCACCAGCTCTCGCTCGCGCAGTTGAAGATCGTGCAGGAGGTCGTGACACTGTCGGTCTTCGTGCCGTTCGCCATCTTCTACATGCGGCAGCCGATGAACCTGAATTTTCTGTGGGCGGGGCTCTGCCTTCTCGGCGCGGTATTCTTCATCTTCCGATGAGCGATGCCACCGCAAAGAGTTGGGCCGTTCTCTTCGCCCGGCTCGTGCTCGGCCTGATCTTCTTCATGGCCGGTGTCTGGAAAGTCTTCACGCTCGGCCCCGCCGGTCACGTGCTGCGATTTTTTCTCCCGTTCCAGCACACCTTTCTGCCGGTGTGGTCGCTGTGGGCGGTCGGCTACGCGATTCCGTTCGTAGAGCTGTTCGCCGGCGCTCTCGTCATCCTCGGATTGAAAACGCGTTACGCGCTGGTCGGACTCGGATTCGTGCTGGCAATCGTCACGTTCGGACATCTACTCGATCAGCCGCTCTACGCGCTGCACGAGCACGTCATACCGCGGCTTGCGCTCGTGCTCTTCGTTTTCCTGATGCCGAGGGACAGCGATCGATACTCGCTCGATCACCTGTTGCGTCGCGCCTGAACGCATGCGCCTCTGGTCGCTCCATCCGCAGTATCTCGATGCGAAGGGTCTGGTCGCGCTCTGGCGCGAAGGACTTCTTGCGCAGGCGGTGCTGACCGGTCAGACGCGCGGATACAGAAATCACCCGCAGCTCGAACGCTTTCGCGATCACGCCGGCGCAATCGCGTTCTATCTTCACCACGTGGTCGACGAAGCCGAATCGCGCGGATACCACTTCGATCGATCGAAGTTGCCTCGAAGGAAGTTCGTGGCCTCGATCGAAGTCTCCGACGGACAATTCCGATTCGAGTGGCAGCATTTGCTCGCGAAGTTGCGCGATCGTGATCCCGAACGCCTCCTGCGATTCGCGAAAATCAAGAAGCCGCTGCCGCATCCGTTTTTCGTCGTTGTTCCCGGTTCTGTTGCCGCGTGGGAAAAGGTGCACGGCTGACTCCGGCTACAATCCCCGCTTCATGCGCATCCTTGCAGACGTCGCCGTCGTCATCGTGGCCGTGCTGCATCTCGGCTTCCTGATCCTGGAGATGTTCCTCTGGACCAAGCCATTCGGACTGCGCACGTTCCGCCTCTCGCCCGAGATCGCGAAGGCTTCCGCCGGACTCGCGGCGAACCAAGGGCTCTACAACGGTTTCCTCGCGGCCGGTCTGTTGTGGGGCGTCTCGGGCGGCGACGGCGCCTATCCGATCAAGCTGTTCTTTCTCGGTTGCGTGATCGTGGCCGGCATCTTCGGAGGCTTCACCGCCAAGCGTTCGATTCTGTGGATGCAAGCGTTGCCCGGCTTGCTCGCACTTCTGGCCGTCATCGCCGCGCACCGAGGCTGATGCATGGAACTTCTGCTCTGGCGCTGGAGTACCACGGCACAGATCACCTCGGAGCTGATGATTGCCGTCTTCTTCGTCGTCCTCGCGCGATCCGTTCGCCGCGTCGAGATGCGACCGTGGATTCAGGCGTGGCTCTGGAACCTCGCCGCGCTCTTCGTCACGATCACCTTCTGGTTCGCGCAGCCGAAATCGCGAATCGCCTTCATGGCCACGGTCTTCGGCTACACGCTGTCGAAGACGATCTTCTCGGTCCTGCTGGTTGCCGGAACGTGGAACTTCGTCCGCCGCCGGCCGGGGCCCGCCGTGCGACGAGCAGTGATCGTCGCCGTGGTCGCGTATTCGACCTTCGCCGCATTCAGCTTCGACAAAATTGACAAACTCGGGACCGCCCAATCCGCCGTCATCGGACTGATCCTCGGCTTCGGTGCGCTGCTTCTTCTCGTCACGCGTACACCCGGCGCCGGATGGCTGACGGCAGGGTTATCGATCCGGACCCTCCTCGCAATCGTCGAAACGCTCGCACACGGCGCGCATCTTTTCCCGCAGCACGTCGTCTCGGAATCGGCGATCGGCATCTTCCTGGCGTCGTACTCTTCATTCGACACCGGCGCGGAATGGGTCATCGCACTCGGATGCGTGCTCATTCTTTATCGCACGATTCAGCAGGAGCTGACGCAATCGAACGTCGATCTCCTCGCTGCGCAGGAAGTGCTGCAGGAACTTGTCGATCGCGATCCGCTCACTGGTCTCGCCAACCGTCGCGCGCTGCCGGAAGTTTTGCGCAGCGTCTTTCGCACCGGCGCCACGATTCTCTTTTTTGATCTCAACGATTTCAAAGGCATCAACGACCGCTACGGACATCAAGTCGGCGATGATTGCCTCAAGCGCTTCGCGCGCGTGTTGCAAGCCAGCTTCCGTCCCGACGATCACGTGATCCGCTACGCCGGTGACGAGTTCGTCGTCATCGCGCCGTCTGCCGACTCAGAGCAGATCCTCGCGCGCGTCGAGAACGTGCGGGAGCGGCTGAAGTTCGAGCGCAGCGACGGACCTCCCATCAAATTCTCCGTCGGCCACGCCACCGTTCCGGTCGATGGGGACGCGGAGGCCGCGCTGCGCGAAGCGGATGAAGCGATGTATCGCCAGAAGGGCGCAGGAGGCGGGCGGCTGCGGACCGTGTGATGGTAATCTCCGTCATCGCGAATTGGAGGTAGTCATGACCGGTGTGATCGAACTTCTCGACGGCGAAATCAACGAGCGCCACATGCTCAATCATCCGTTTTATCAGCGCTGGAATGCGGGCGAGCTGACGCGCAGCGAGCTCGAAGAGTATTCGCGGCAGTACTACCCGTACACGCTCGCGTTTCCGACGTTCCTCAGCGCGATGCACGCGCACACCGACGACATCGCCATCCGCCAGTACCTGCTCGAAAATCTGATCGAGGAGGAGCGCGGCACCGAAAATCATCCCGAGCTCTGGCTCCGCTTTTGCGACGCCCTCGGCGTCGATCGCTCCGACGCGAAATCGACGACGCCGAACGCCGCGACGTCGGACCTCATCACAACGATGCGCAATCTCGCCCGCAGCGAGAAATTGCACGAAGGTCTTGCCGCGCTCTACGCGTACGAGTCGCAAATCCCGGCAGTTTCGAAAACCAAAATCGACGGCCTCGCCGCCTGGTACGGCATCACCGAGCCGCGCGACATCTCGTTCTTCTCAGTGCACATGGAAGCCGACGTCCTCCACTCGCAAACCGCCCGCGAACTTCTCGAAACGCTCTGCGACACACCGGAGAAATGCGAAGAAGCCCGTGCCGCGGCCGCAACGACGGTCAACGCGCTGTATCGCTTCTTGGACGCGGTGAACTAGCGCCAGAACCAAGCGTACCGCGAAGGTGTCGGCGAGCCTTTTTGCTACTCTGAGGGCCAGCGGGCCGCGCGGTTGACGCTGGTGAGAGGATTTCCCCGATTGGGTCACTCTCATCGTAGGGAGTCTACATGGCGGAGAGTGAACGCTCGGGCGAGTACTACGTCGAAGTTGAATATGAGAAAGGATCTGAGCGTCCGTCGCACGTCTTTCACGCGATGGCGGAGCTCATCGAAAGCTTTCAACAGATTGACATTCACCTCGCGGCGTCAGTCGCGGCTTCAATCGAACCAATTGTCATTTTGGAAGAAGTTGAAGCTGGTTCGATCCGCGCCAGGCTTGCGACAGTTCTCCGGTCAGTTGATGATGAAGCTCTGAAAACACTTGATTGGAAGGGGATCGTAGGAACCTATCTCGTCCGAGGTAAGGCTCGTATTTTGAAATACCTCGACGGAAAGTCCGGAATCGATGATTTAGCCCAGCTTGAGATCCTTGAAGGTGAACTTGTTCAACTGGCTGAGGAAACAAACGTCCGTCAAGTCCCGGCCTACGCGCCGATATCTCGCAGACTTCTCCTCGGTGACCTAAACGCTCTTAGTGCAGCGGTAGGCTATCTCAACGAACGCGAATCCGCGGTTGCAGTACTCGAAAACGAGCGAGTCGAGGTACCTCGGAACTTTGCCGTGTCGGAAGAGGTAATCGAACGCCTCTTGACCAGCGAAACTCTCGACAATGAGGCCCCAATTATCCTGAAGGTCAAGAAACCCGACTATCTCGGGAACTCAATGTGGGAGTTCCGGCACGAGGGCCACAAGCTAGACGCGAAAATGATAGACACCGTCTGGTTGGAACAATTCCACCGGCGTCTAGTGAATATCGGACCCGGAGACGCAATCCGCGCGCGCATGCGCACAGTCGTAAATTACGACAAGTTCGGAACAGCCATATCCAGTCACCGCGAGATCACGAAAGTGCTGAACGTCATACCGCTGCCCCCTGGCGCTCAAGCTGAACTGATTTGGGACGAGTAGGCCGAAGTCGAGAATGTAGCGAGTTCCTGAGGCCAAACCGGCGAGACTGTGACGTTCTGCTCCCATTTAGTGTTCCAATACCCCAAATGGGAACGCGTGGGCCGGCGTTTCTTCTTGCTCTGCTTTTGGTTTCGTTCACTGCGCGCGCGCAGGTGATGACGTACATCTACCATGCGCCGGAGTCGTCGCTTGACGTTCGTTATCTGTATCACTGGGAGATTTTGCGGACGGCGCTTGAACGGACGACGCCGAAGTGGGGCGCGTACCGCATGGTGCCGTCGGGGTTCATGACCGAGCGGAGGCAGGCGTTCGAGCTGAAGAACGCCACCGGCAAGCTGACTGTGATGTACCTCAGCACCACTCCTGATTTCGAGCAGCACCTCATCCCGATCCGCATTCCCGTCGACAAGAACCTCGGCGGGTACTGCGTCTTTCTGATTCGCCGCGACGAGCAGAAGCGGTTCGCGAACGTCCGCTCGCTCGATGACCTTCGCCGGTTCAGCTACGGCCTCGGACTCGGCTGGATTGACGTCGACATTCTCAAAGCGAACGGGTTTCGCGTCGTTACCGGGTCGAGTTACGACGGATTGTTCGAGATGCTCGTCAACAAACGCTTCGACGTCTTTCTGCGTGCTGCCACCGAGGTGCTCGACGAGTATGGCAAGCGAAAGGAATCGCTGCCGCTGGTCATCGAAGACAGCATCGTTCTTTACTACCCGCTGCCGATGTACTTCTGGTTTCCGAAGACGGAGGAAGGGCGGCGGCTGGCGGCGCGCGCCGAGGAGGGGATGCGGATGATGATCGCCGATGGCACGTACGACCGCATTTTCGACAGATATCAGCGGCAGAAGATCGAGCAACTCCGGCTGAAGAATCGCCGTATTTTCAAAATCGCCAATCCGTACCTCGGCCCCGAGACTCCGTTCGCCGACAAACGGCTGTGGTTCGATCCGCAAACGTGGAAGTGATGGCCCGCCGAAAACTCTCCGTCGCCGTCATCGTCGCCGCCACGCTCGTGACGGTGACGACGCTGTTGTTCGGAATCCTGGCCGCGATCGGCTACGTCTCCGGTCATCGGCGCGAAGAAGAACGGCTGCGGCTTGGTGTGGCGGCGCAGGCCGAGGAACTTGCGGCGGCGCTGGCGCTGCCGGTCTGGAACATCGACCGCGCACAGATCGACAAGATCCTCGACAGCCAGGAGCAGACTCCGCAGGTCGAGGCGGTGATTGTCGACGCCGGGGGTAAAGTTCAGGCGCGCGTTCGCGATCGCGAAGGACGGTTCATTGCATCGAACGGCAACGTTTCATCAGCCGGACTTTTCGCTGCCGAACGTCCCATCACGTTTTCCGGCGAGCGCATCGGCACCGTGCGGCTGCTTGCCACGCCGCGATACATCACGCAGCAGCTTCGCAGCTCGCTCGTTTCGATGGCCCTGACGACGCTGGCGATCAATCTATTGTTGATCCTCTCCGTCTATCTCGTTCTCTGGCGCGCGGTGGTGCGGCCGCTGACCGGCATCGAACAGTACGCGGTTGCGGTCAGCGGCGGAGCGAGCGATGCGCCGGCGACTCTCGCGCCGGTTTTTCCGAAGGAGCTTGCGAGCGTTCAGTCATCGATCGAGATGATGGTGCGGCTGCTCGAAGAGCGTTATGGAGAGTTGCAGGAAAGCGGCGAGCGCTTCCACTCCATCTTCGACGCCGTGAACGACGCCATCGTCATCAACGACATCGACAGCGGCGCGATCCTCGACGCGAATCCTGCCATGTGCGCGATGTTCGGCTACACGGTCGAAGAGCTGCGCGTTGTCGGCATCGGCGCGCTCAGCGCGGGCGAGGCGTCGCTCACGGCCGCGGACGCGCTGGTGCGTATTCGCAAAGCAGCGGCGGGTGAGAAGCAACTGTTCGAATGGCACTCGCGGCACAAGGACGGCCACCTCTTTTGGACAGAGGTCAACTTGCACGTCGCCGCGATCGGCGACCGCAGGCGAAGCATCGTCGTCGTCCGCGACATCACCCAGCGCAAGCAGATGGAGGTGGCGCTGAAGGCGGAGAAGGATTTCACCGACACCGCCATCAACGCCATGACCGGCATCTTCTTCGTGCAGGATCGGCAGTGGAGGTTTGTCCGCTGGAATGGTGCTCTGCAGCAGCTCGCGGCCCGTGCGGGGCGAACGGTCGAGGAGATTGGAGGCGGAGCTCTTCTTCATCCCGACGACCGCGATGTTGTGGCGCAAAAGATTGAGGAGGTTTTCGACCGCGGCTTCGCGCAGATCGAAGCGCGACTCATCCTCGGAAATGACACGCGGTACTTTTTCCTCAACGGCCGGCGGATGGTCGTCGATGGCGAGGAGTTCCTGGTCGGAACCGGATTCGACGTCACGGAACGCCGGCGCGCCGAGGCCGAGCAGAAACGATTGCAAAACGCGGTGGAACGGTCGGCGGCGGAGTGGAAGGAAACGTTCGACACCGTCACCACGCCGATTCTGATCATGGAACGGAGCGGCGCCATCGTTCGCGTGAATCGCGCCGCGCTCGAGTTGAGCGGACTCTCGGAAGCGGAGATCGAGGGACGTCCGATCGATGCCATCGGCGACGGTGAACCGTGGCAGACGGCGTCGCAACTCGTTTCCTATATCGCCGGCGAGCGGCAGGGGACGACGGCCGAGGCAAAGGATGCCGGCGGCAGAACGTGGGACATCATCGCCACGCATTTTTCCGCGCCGGACGGCGGCGCCGAGCGCGTCATCCTCGTGCTGTGGGAGATCACCGGCATCGTTGAGTTGCAAGAGACGCTGCGGCGAAGCGAGACGCTGTCGGCGATGGGCACGCTCGTGGCCGGCGTCGCGCACGAGGTCCGCAATCCGCTTTTCGGCATCTCGGCCACGCTCGATGCATTTCACGAAGAGATGAGCCAGCCCGGATACGCCGAGTGCGGTGCCACGCTGCGGCAGGAAGTGAACCGGCTCGTGCACCTGATGCAGGAGCTGCTCGAGTACGGCAAGCCGGCGGCGCTTTCGATCGAGCGCGGCGATCTGAACGAGGTCGTTGCCGATGCCGTGGAGAGCCGCCGCTCCTCCGCGCGCGCCGCGCAGGTCGAGATCCGCAATGCGATGACCTCGAAGATGCCGACGCTGCTGATGGATCCGTTGCGGCTGCGGCAGGTTTTCGAGAACCTCATCGACAACGCAATCCAGCATTCCGATCCGGGGATGACGGTGCACATCGACGGCGCAGTCGTCGATCACGCCGGCCGGCAGTGGGTGGAGTGCGGCGTCGAAGATGAAGGTCCCGGCTTCGCGCCTCAGGATTTCGATCGCGTCTTCGAGCCGTTTTTCTCGCAGCGCGAAGGCGGGACGGGACTCGGTCTCTCGATCGTGCAGCGCATCGTCGAAGAGCACTCCGGCAAAGTGCTGGCGGCCAATCGTCCCGAGGGCGGCGGCAGCATTCGCGTGCTCTTCCCGCTGCCTGATCAACATCCTTCCGTCAGGAATGGCGCACAATGATCGACATGATCCGCAACAAAGTGCTGATCGTGGACGACGAGCCGGCCATCCGCACCGCCATTCGCCGATTTCTCACGACCGCGGGGTTCGAAGTGTTCGACGCCGAGAACCGTGTTTCCGCACTCACGCTGGCGCGCAAGGAGCGGCCGGACGCGATCATCCTCGACTACAAATTGCGCGATTGCACTGCGCTCGATCTGCTCCCGCAGTTCAAAGCGATCGATGCCGCGGTCGCCGTCATCGTCCTCACCGCGCACGCCAGCGTCGAGCTTGCGGTGAGCGCGATCAAAGAAGGGGCGGAGCAATTTCTGACGAAGCCGGTGGAACTGCCGACGCTGCTGGTCATTCTCAACCGCACGCTCGACACGCAGCGCAGCCGCCAAGCCGATCAGGCCGATCGCAAGAAAGAATCGCGCGATGTGCTTGATCCGTTCAACGGCACCAGCGCCGCCATCAAACAACTCGAAGCGGACATCAGCAAAGTCGTGGCGACCGATCGTCCCATCCTTATCCAGGGCGAGACCGGAACGGGCAAGGGGATTCTCGCAAACTGGCTGCACCGCAACGGCCGCCGGCGGCAGGAGCCGTTCGTCGATCTGAATTGCGCAGGGCTGTCGAAGGATTTTCTGGAGTCGGAGTTGTTCGGCCACGAGCGCGGCGCGTTCACCGGCGCGATCGCTGCGAAGCAGGGACTCTTCGATCTCGCGCACCGAGGAACGTTGTTTCTCGACGAGATCGGCGATGTCGATCTGCAGGTGCAGCCGAAGCTTCTCAAAGTTCTCGAAGACAAACGATTCCGGCGCCTCGGCGACGTCAAAGATCGTTTCGCGGATGTTCGCCTGATCGCGGCCACACATCACGACATGAACATCCTCGTGCGCAGCCGGAAGTTTCGCGAGGATCTCTACTTTCGCATCAGCACGATCGTTCTTCGTCTGCCGGCCTTACGTGAACGGACCGAGGACATCCCGATTCTCGCCGCCGACATCCTCGGCCGCGTCGCGCACGAGCTTGGACATGGAGAAGCGAAATTCGCCGACAGCGCGATTCGCGCGATGCAGGAGTATCCGTGGCCGGGCAACATTCGCGAGTTGAAGAACGTGCTGGAGCGCTCGCTGCTGCTCAGCGATCGAAGCGAGATACGCCGCTCCGATCTGCGATTCGAATCACCGTCCGGCGACGGCGCCGCGGACGACACGCGCTTGACGCTGACCGAGGTCGAATCGAGGCACATTCTTCGTGTGCTGAAAGAGGAAGAGGGCGTGATCGACCGCGCCGCCAAGCGCCTCGGCATTACGCGCAACACGCTGTACTACAAAGTGCGGAAGCATCGGATCACGTTGCGCAAACAGTGAACGGCCGTTTTGTCTAACGGCTCGGAATGCCTGACGAGCACGCTCTCGTTGTGCCGACCCGTGCGACCGGTCCTTCTCGCGACATCGTTGCTGCTGCTCTGTTCCGGCGCGTTTGCCGCGCCCGCGAAACCGCGCGGCGTCACGCTCGACGTCAAAGACGCCGACGTCCACGCTGTCCTGAAATCGATTCAGAAGCAGTGCGGCATCCGCAACCTCGTCATCGATCCCGGCGTCACCGGAAGCGGCACGTTCCTCTTCCACGATGTTCCGTGCAAGGTGGCGCTCGACACTGTCCTGAGGGTCAACGGCCTTCGTGCGAAGACGTACTCGAACTCCGTCGTGGCGGTCGGTCGTCGATGAATCGCCGCAACGCAATCAAGTTCGCTGTTCTCGCGCTTCTCCTCATTGGCGTCGTCGCGCTCTACTTTTCGCCGGCGCGCACTTACCTCACCAAAGAACATCTGCGCGACCTCATCTCCTGGTTGCGCGGACTCTGGTACGGCCCGATCGTGCTCATCGTGCTCTACGCCGCCGGCTGCGTCTTCGCCATCCCCGCCAGCGTTTTCGTCATCGCCGCGGGCGTGATCTGGGGATGGAAACTCGGCGCCGTCTACGCCATCACCGGCGGCATGCTCGGCGCGATCGCCTCCTATTTCGTCGGCGGTTTCCTCGGCGAAGGATTGCTCGACAAATTCGGCAGTGCCGGCCGCGCCGTCCGCCGCCAGGTCGAATCGGCCGGCTTCACGAGCATGCTCATCGTTCGCCTCATCCCAGGTCCACCGTTCGCGGTCTGGAACTACGCCGCCGGCATCGCGCGCGTCCGCTTCCGCGACTACTTCTGGGCCACGCTGATCGGCGTGATCCCGTCGCACATCGTCTTCACCTACTGCGCCGATTCACTCGTCAATGGCACGATGACGCAAGGCGACGCCCTACGGCGCCTTGTCATCGTCTGCGTCCTGTTGCTCGCGCTGATCGCGATTCCGCTGGTGATCAAGAAGCGCCTCGGCGCAAGAGTCATCCCGCCCGAGGCTTAGGACTTCGGCAGGAGCACGCCGGGGCGCTCGATCTGCGGACGGATCCAGTCGAAATAGGCGCTGATCTCCTTCTCATGCGCCTTCGCCCACTCCTGCGTTCCGGCGAGTTTCAGCGGCGATAGGGCGATGCCGGCAAACGCATCGACGACATTCGCTTTCGACATCGCGGTGAAGAGCGGCGTCTGGACGCGCGATGTGAAATCTGCGTGTGCCGCGTCCGATGATTCGACGAACATCGTGATGAAGTTCGAGAGCTGGCCCTGCAGTTTCTCGAAATCGGACGTTTTCTTCTTCTCGACCACGCTGGCGCCGCGCGCGATCGCCATCATCATCTGCAGTGAGGTGAAGTCGCCCTCTTCTTTCCGCGCGCCGGTGTCGATGGTGATGTTTGCTCCCTGTTTCGTTTCCTGAAAGCCGCGGCCGAGGAGTTTCGAGAGGTGGTCGGCGGCGGCCGCCGAACGTTTCGACGCGGGCTCGAGCGCCAGAAAGCGCAGATAGGAAAACGTCGCCGGCAAGAAGAATCCCTGTGCCTCGAACACCTGCGCCAGCGCGAGATGACCCGACGCGTGCGCGGGATTCTTTTCGGCGTCGTGCTTCAACAACTCGCGCGCCTCGTCGATTTTGCCTCGCTGGACCAGCGTCACCGCGAGATTGAACAGCAGGCCGGAATCATCCGGCGATTCTTCGAGTCCGCGCCGGTACGCGGCGATGGCCTTGTCCGTCTCGCCTATCTGGTCGAGACAGTTTCCGAGCATGCCGAGGATCCGTGTGTGGTTTGCGGAAGGCATTTCGGCGAGCGGCTCCAGAGTCTTGCGGCAATTCGCGTTGTCGCCTTTCGCGGCGTAGGCGAGGCCGAGCTCGTAAGCGGCCGTGGTGTCAGTCGGCTCTTGCGCGGCCAGCTTTTTCAGCGCCACGATCGCCTCGTCGACTTTGCCTTGATCGACGAGCAGCGTCGCATCGTGAATTGCCTTTGCGCGGCCGTCGTCGGCGAACGCCGAGAATGCGGTGAGAACCAACGTGAGAGCGAACGATATCCGTAGCATTCGCGTAGTTTACGTCGAGCGAAAGCGCCGGCGTAGGTACGCCGGCGCTCTGTTTGATCGCGACCTACCGCGGTAGCTGCGGAATCCTCCCCGGCGTCCACGGTGCGCCACGCTCGTTCATCTGTTTCTCGACAGCGGCGAGATCGACTTCGATCAGCTTGTGCAGACGGTCGAGGAGCGGACCCGCCTGTTGCTGCGCGATCGTCAGCGCCTCGCGATGTGTTGCCGTCGGCGGCGCGGTCGTCGTCAATCCGTTGACCGCGGTGTTGACGCGGTCGAGCAGCGACGGAAACGTCGGTTCGTTCGCGCGGCGCAGGATCGGATCGCCGTTGAGCTGATCGTTGATGTCGCGCAACGCCGTATCGATCCGATTCACCTCGGCCACGAGTTTCGGATCGGGTCCCGCGATTTCATCGAGGGCGCGGCGGATGTACTGGATGCGCGTGAGCGCTTCCTGCGTCGCGCGGCCCGCGCCCATCAGCGTCCGCTGAATGCTCGCGGCCTTCTTCTGGAAGTCGAGCACCGCGGCGCGGTCGCTCTCCTGCATGATCGAGAGATAGAGTGGGACGACGTTGAACGTTTGCGGCGAGCCGATCACCGTTTCCACGCCGTCGATGCGCTTGGCCATGCGCACCGTGTACTTGCCGGGCGCCACGAGCGGTCCGCCGGGCGGCGGCTGGAAGACGTCGGGCTCCGGCTCCTTCAGCTCGATCGGCGACGGCGGCGGATAGCGGAGGTCCCACGCCACGCGATGGAAGCCCGCTTTGCTCGGCGCGGTGACACGGCGGATGACGTTGCCTTCCTCGTCGCTCACGATCATCACCACCGAAGGCTCGATCTCGCGATCCTCGGCACGAAGCTGTTCCAGCGTCGGATACGGCGGTTGCGCGTGTCCCGGCTCGTTGCTCTTGTCCGTATCGATCTTCGCTTCGGCGGCCTGACGTTGCTTGCGGCGGCTCTTCAATTCGTCTTTCAGGTAGTAGGTGAAGATCGCGCCGAACGGCGGATTCGGTGCGGTGAAGTACGACGCGCCTTGAAATGACTTGCCCGGCAATCCAAGCTGCATCCGCTCGACATACAACTCCGCGTCGCGCGTCGGAAAGAGCGTCGCTTCGTTGCCCGCGACCGTCGGCGACATCGTGCGCAACGGACTGACATCGTCGAGCACCCAGAAACCGCGGCCGAACGTGGCGATGACGAGATCGTCGTGGCGTTTCTGGAACCAGAGGTCGCGAACGGCCACGATCGGGAAGCTGCCTTTCAGCGGGATCCACGACGTTCCGCCGTTCTGCGAAACGAACAGGCCGTACTCCGTGCCGAGGTAGAGGAGATTCGGATCGACGCGATCTTCGACGAGTGCGTAGCTGCTGCCGCGCGTGGGCAGATCGCCGGCGATCGACGTCCACGTCTTGCCGCGATCGCTGCTCTTGAGCACGTACGGTTTGAAATCGCCGGTCTTGTGATTGTCGAACGCGGCGTAGACGACGTTCGCATCATGCTGCGATGCCTCGAGGCGCGATACGTACGTCATGTCCGGCACGCCGGAGATGTGATCGAGCTTGCGCCAATTCGCGCCGCCGTCTTCAGTGACCTGAATCAGTCCGTCGTCCGTGCCGGCGTAGATCAGACCTTCCTGCATGGGCGACTCGGCCAGCGACACGATGTTGCCGTACCACGACGTCGACGCGCCTTTCGCGACGGCGTCGACACCCCACACGCGTCCCATGACCGGCAGCGTGTTGCGATCGATGTGGCGCGTGAGATCGGGACTGATCGCCTTCCATGTGTTGCCGCGATCATCGCTCCGCAACACATATTGCGCGGCGAAGTAAAGGCGGTTGCTGTCGTGCGGACTCACGATAATCGGCGAGTCCCAGTTCTTGCGAAGCGGATCCATGCTGCCACTCGGCTGCGGCTCGATGTCGACCGCCTCGCCGGTCCGTTTGTCGAAGCGCACCAGGCCGCCGTTCTGCGACTCGGCATAGATGATGTTCGAGTTCTTCGGATCGGGAACGGAGCGGAAGCCATCGCCGCCCTGCGTCACGTACCAATCGGCATTGACGATGCCCTTCGCGTCGGTCGTGCGCGCGGGACCGCCGAGGGAGAAGTTGTCCTGCGTGCCGCCATAGACGCTGTAGAAGGGGAGGTCGTCGTCTGCGCTGACGCGATAAAACTGCGTGACCGGCAGATTCGCCTTGAAGTTCCACGTTTCCGCGCGGTCGAACGATTCGTAAAGTCCGCCGTCGCAGCCGATGAGCAGATGATCGCTGCTGGCGGGATCGATCCAGACTACGTGATTGTCGGGATGCTTCCACTTCTCATCGAGCTTGCGCCACGTCTTGCCGCCGTCGTCGGAGACGCGCATCCAGACGTCGACGCCGTAGATGCGGTCGTCGTCATTGGGATCGACGAAGATCTCGCCGTAGTACTGCCCTTGCGCGTTGAAGTCGTTGACTTTCTTGAATGACGATCCGCCATCCTTTGAAACGAAGAAGCCGCCGGCCTTGCGCGTCGACTCGATCACGGCGTAGATGACTTTCGGATTGTGCGGCGCCATCGCCAGGCCGATGCGGCCCATGTCTTCCTTCGGCAGCCCGTCCTTCAACTTCGTCCACGTCTTGCCGCCGTCCGTCGACTTCTGAATGCCTGACTCCGGACCGCCGTCGATGAGCGTGAAGACGTGCCGGCGGCGTTGATATGCCGAGGCGTAGAGGATGTCGGGGTTGGTCGGATCGAGGATGACGTCGGTGATGCCGGTGTTCTCGCTGATCGTCAGCACGGCCTTCCACGTCTTGCCGCCGTCGGTGGTTTTGTACAAACCGCGATCGCCGCCGGGCGCCCACAGCGGACCTTGCGCAGCGACATAGACGACGTTGGAGTCGCGCGGATCGACGACGATTTTCGAGATGTGCTCCGAATTCTCCAGCCCGACGTTTTTCCAGCTCTTCCCGCCGTCGATCGATTTGTAAACGCCGTCGCCCATCGACACCGAGCGCTGGCTGTTGTTCTCGCCTGTCCCGACCCAAACGACGAGCGAGTCATGCGGATCGACGGTCACGCATCCGATCGAGAACGATTTCTGATCGTCGAAAATCGGCGCGAAGCTCGTCCCCGAGTTCGTCGTCTTCCACACGCCGCCGCCGGCGGTGGCGATGTACCAGACCCGCGCATCTTTCGGATCGACGGCGAGATCGATGATGCGCCCCGAGGTAAGCGCCGGACCGATCTCGCGAAGGGCGAGGCCGGCGAAGGTTTTCTCGCCGTACTTCGACTCTTTCTCTTTCGCGTCGTCCGCTTTCTTGACGGGCTGCGCGAAAACGGCGAATGAAAAGAAGAGCGCGAGGATGCAGGTTAGCCGCTTGGCCATCGATTTGACCTCTCTCGTGATTTGGCGTTCGGAAGGACGCAGAATGCTAATCGAACCGGCGCCGCGTCATTGAAGCAGTTTGACGAACTCTTCGATCGTCAGTCCAGCCTGCCGGATGATCGCGCGCAGAGTTCCGCGATCGAGCTCGCGGTGGTCGGGGACAACGACTTGCGTGAAGGGATCGTTGCGGCGTAGCACGATGTGACTGGATTCCTGGCGGCGAATGGCGAATCGGCGCGCCGGAGCGCGTCGATGCACTCACGGCCGGAAACGCGCGGTAGCTTTGTCAAACGGCGATCACCATCGTTTCGAACGGATCGGCAGGAACGGGGAGACGGTCTTCCTCGAGCGCGATCACGTATTCGCGAATCGCTTCACGGGCGTTTGCGACTGCCTCTTCGCGTGTCTTTCCCTGCGACACACATCCCCGAAGACTGGGGCACTCGGCAACCCAATAGCCATCCTCACCCGGATAGATCACGACTTGGCGCATTTCAGTTTCCTGTCGACGAATGATCGCCGATTTTAGCTCGCGGTTGTGACCTCCGCGAGCTGACGCCACACGCCTCATCAGTTAGCATTCGTCATCCATGAATCGAACGATCGCAACCGCGTTGATCGCGTTGGCGGCCGCCGTCCTCCTGACCTCGGCCAGAAACCGCGCCGTTCGTCCGCCGGAAGCCCCGGCCGTACTCAACGCTACCCGCTCGTTCGAGATCACCGATAAAGCCATCGTCGCCTCATTCACATTGACGCGAGTGCTGACGCAACTCATTGAGCGGAGCGGGGTTCACGGGCTTACAGCGGATCAGTTGATCCGCCAAATGTTCGACACGCAAAACCCGCGGGCGGGCGCAGTCGATCCCGAGGGACCTCACTGCGACGATACGTTGATTGCCGGTGTTGCGTCGTTCAACGGCTTTCCACGCCGATGTCCGACGCCGGAAGGAAAGCTGGCCTCCGTTCCGAACCTGGCAGGGGAGTTCTTCACGCTGGGACTCATGAATCGTTTTGATCAGGCGCCCCCCGATGGCTCCAACTGCGGCCAATATCGCATGGTGTTCGCGCACAAAGACGGTGAGACGAGCGCGAACACGCTCGTGCGGCGCCATCTCATCTTCGAAGCGGTTCTGCCCAATCCGAATCCGGCGCTCGGCCTCGTTGCGTGCCGTCCCGTTGCGCAGTTCTGGGCAAATCTGAGCGCGGTCGAATCGATGGATGAGCGGCGCGCGCAACTGGAGAGGTTCTTCTTTCAGGGTCTGGACGGATTCGCGCCAGTCGTCGATGCGGAAAACTTCGCTGAACCCGGCGGCATCCGCACCTTGCAGCAGTCCGCGGACGGCAATACGAACATCACTTCCCGTTTCTATCAGTTTCGGATTGCGAAGCAATGCAACTCCGCCGGTTGTACGCTCCGGTTCATTCCTGATGTCCTCGAAAACCAGCCGTTCGGGTTGCTCTTCGATGGAACGAACACCTCGGCGCAGGCTCGCGCCTTACGTGCTGCGTTCGTTCAGCAGGTGCGCACTCTTGCCATCGAGGACCTGAACCTGATGACCATGAGGATTCCGAAAGAGTATCTGATGGCAGAGAGCAATCCGACCGGCGACGGCTCGGTCATGTTTTTCGAGCAGGCATTCGACAGGGGAAAGACAACGCCCGAGGGCATTGCATTCGTAGCGAATATTCAAGCGGAACTCGATCGCGCCGGCAGCAAGCTGACACCGAGCAACGTGATCGTACGTGCGGAGGAGTTGTCGTGCTCCGGCTGTCACGGGTTCAACGGCGCCGTTCCGTTCGGCGGAAACGTCAAGCTGGTCATCGGCTTCCAGGGCAATCAAATGATCAGCGAAGACATTTTCGCGGACGGCGAGGCGGGACCAGCGACGCGTTTCGGGGTCGATCCGATCATCGAGAAACAATTCATCCCGTCGCGCATGCAGATCCTCACGAACTTTCTGCGCGACGGAACACCTCCCATTCATTCGCAGTAGAGGGCGCGGCGGACGATCTGCCCAACTTCCGCGACACCCCATGTGTTATATTGCCCGACCCGCGTAGTCCAGCGGATCATCGTCATGATCGAGATCCAGATCGTTCCCAGCGACATCCGTCGCCGCGTGCGGTACGTTTTTTTTGACCGCCGGCGGGTGGTGATCGGTCTCGTTGCGCTCTGCGTCGTCCTGGCCGGACTGCTCGGCTCCATGGCCGCGGCGCCGACCGTCATCCGGCGCGTCTACAAGGACAACTTCCTCAAGTCGATGCGCGACGAGCGCGACGTTCAGCGCGGACGTCTGCAGGAAAACGTCGTGCAGATGACGTCGCTGGAGAAGAGCCTCGAGGAGCAACGCATCCGCGTCGAGAAGCTCATCACCGTCTACGGCCTCGATCGCAACCTCGGCGTCGGCGGGTTCTCGCTGCCGTTGCATGGGATGGGCGCCGGCATCAACGACCTCCACATCGAAGACGCCCATCATCGCGAAGCCGTCCTGCGCAACGCCATGAAGCGTCTGCAGGACCAACTCGACCTGCTGGCGCGCTACGAGCTGGCCAACTCCGATCTCGTCCGCCACACGCCGTCCATCCTCCCGCTGCCGGCCGATCAGTTCGTGCTCACCTCGCCGTTCGGCATGCGCATCTCGCCGTTCACGCGCGCGGCCGACTTCCACAAAGGTCTCGACCTCTCCGCGCCGACCGGCACGCCGGTCTACGCCACCGGCGACGGCGTGGTCAGCTTCGCCGGACGCTATCCGCTGCGCGACAGCGTGGCCTGGTGGCGCTTCGGCAACGTCGTCGTCGTCAATCACTCCGACCGCTTCATCACCATCTACGGTCATTGCGACACGGTGAAAGTCGCCGCCGGCCAGAAGATCAAGCAGGGCGAGATCATCGCCACGGTTGGTTCCACTGGCTGGAGCACGAACTCGCATCTGCACTACGAGGTGCGCAGCGATCTCGAACAGCCCGGCACCTACATCCCCATCGACCCGCGCATTTACATCCTCAACTACCAATGGAACAATGAAGCGGCCCTGCTGATGCGGTCGCGAACCAGCAAGGATTACAAAGACTTCGATCCACTTCCATCGGCGTTTCTCGGGCGTAGGAGGGTGTGATGAGCAGCAGCGCCAGTGCCGCGGACCAGGCCAACTTCCCGACGATGATCATCCCGCGCGGGACCGAGATCAAAGTCAACGCCAACGGCCAGCTTTCGATCAAGACGCCGGGCAATCTCGTCATCCAGAACTCCGGGACGTACTCCGACATCGAGTCGACGAACGGATCGATCCGCATCGAAGAGAACGTGACCGTCGAAGCGGTGAGCATCCGTGCTGGGCAGGCCTGCTTCATCCAGGGCACGCTCACCGCCTGGCGCGTTCACGCTAAGCGCATCACGCTCGAAGAACGCGCGCGGGCCTTCATCATGCTGCAGGAATCGGAGCAGCTGGAGATGGCCAAGAACGCGCGGCTGGTCGGCAACTTCTCGAACGAGAAAGAGCTTTTCTTCATGATGGGGAAGTTCAGCCCGCAGTTGAAAGAGCTGCCCGGCGCGGTCGATCTCTCGTCACCGACGACGATCGAAACCCGCCCCGCGGCTGCGTGGATCCCGGCTTCGAGTCCGCAGCGCGATGACAGCGGCGAACACCTTCGCGTCGCGCAGTCGCTGCTCGAACGCGAGATCGGACGCACCGATCTCGCCCCCGCCGAAGCCGAAGCCCTTCGCGAAGTGCTCTACGCATTGCGCGAACGCAACGTGACCCGCGTCGGCGGCATCTATCGCGGCGCGTTCGCGGAATTGAAAACGCAGAGCGAAGGTGTGCGGCAGGCGTACGACCATCTGGACAAGTACTTCCAGAGGTAAGCGCCTGTCATCCTGAGCCGCCGGAGGCGTTGGAGCGCGAAGCGCGGAACGCCGCAGGACGGTCGAAGGACCCCCTCCCTGTTAACCCGGAAGGGCGGCGGTACTTGAACAAGGCAAGCACTTGGGAGGTCCTTCGACCGTCCTGCGCGACTTCGGCTCTGCCTACGTCGCTCCGGCGGCTCAGGATGACAGCGCAGTAAAATCCCCCCTTGCTCCCACTCGCCGATCACAACCCGCGACGGACGACGCCGGTCGTCAACATCGTCCTGGTCATCGTCAACGTATTGATCTTTTTCTGGGAGGTCTCGCTCGGGCCGCAACTCGAGCCGGCGCTGTTCAGCGTCGCGTTCGTGCCGGCGCGATTCTGGAACCTGCCCGGCGCGCTGCTGCCGAACATCATCACGATGTTCGTCTCCATGTTCCTGCACGGCGGCTGGCTGCACCTCGGCGGGAACATGCTCTACCTCTGGATCTTCGGCGACAACGTCGAGGATCGACTCGGCCACGGCAAGTACCTCTTCTTCTACCTCGCGTGCGGACTACTGGCGACGCTCGCACACGCAGTCATGAATCCCGCCTCCGACGTTCCGTCCATCGGCGCCTCGGGGGCGATCGCCGGCGTGCTCGGCGCGTACATCGTCCTCTTCCCGAAGCAGCGCGTGACGACGCTGATTCCGATCTTCATCTTCATCACCGTCCGCGAAATCCCGGCCGTCTTCCTCCTCGGCTTCTGGATCGTGATGCAGCTTTTCTTCGGCGCGGCATCGATGGGCGGCGATCTTCAGCGCTCCGGCGGAGTCGCCTACTTCGCGCACATCGGCGGCTTTGTCGCCGGCATGATCCTTATCACGCTCCTCGGCGGACGGAGAGCTCCGCCGCGTCCTGCGTACCAGGACTACTGGCGGCGCTGAGCGTTTTCGCCGCGTCCACCGGATCGACGGTGTTGATGAACGTCCCGGTGCCGAGCTCATAGCCCGCGATCATGGCGATGCGCGGGAAAATCTCGACGTACCAGTGTCCGCGCGGCTGATGCGGAAACGTGATGAACGCCCAGTTGAAGGAGTCGCTGATGCCGCGCATCGCCCGCGCCGACGATTGAAGCAACGACGCGATCTCGCGCGGTTCGTTCAAATCGTGCTCGTGCGATTTTGGAACGATCCATTGCTGGTATGCGAGCCGCGATCCGCGCGGAGCAATCCAGCGATAGTTCTCCGTTTCGGCGATTAGCGGATGGTCTGCCTCACACAACTGACAGGTGGCCGCGAATGCCTCAGCCTCCCGTGCGGGACGAAACGGAACGAACGGCGTGCCGACGATCTGCGAATGCGGGTGCGGGATCGACGCTCCGGCCAAGCGTCCGTGATTCTTGAAAATCGCGACGTAGCGCGCTGCCATCGCACGGTAGCGCTCGAAGGTCATCGCGACTGCGCGCGCGGCGTGATCGGGCGGCAACTCATCGAACGAATCGTCATGTGCAGCACTCTCGACGATCACCTCGGCATGCTCCGCCGGCGGATAACGATTCGGAAACACGCGGATACGCCACGGTTCCCCATCCCGCGCAATCTCCGGCGGTGTCTGCTCCTCAGCGCCCGGACAGAACGGACACGGCGCGCCTTCGAAAACATTCGGACGCTGCTCGCGATCGGGCGCGAGGATCACCGGATCATTTGTGATCGGCGTCCGTTCCGTCACGAACGCTCCAGCCGGGCAGCGACGCGGAAGCGCTGGATGACGCCGAAGACCGCCGCGACGAGCAGCAGAGCTGCCAGCCATTCGGCGACCGTCAGTCCCGCGAAATGCACCGCGCTCCAGCCGTTCGTGAAGAGGATGTAGGAGATGATCGGCAGCACGATGATGGCCAGCACGAACTCGCCGCGGCCGACCGATTCGTAGCTGCGCACGCCGTACGTCGCTTCGATCTGCGTGCCGATGTAGCCGTTCAGCATGGTCATGATGATCCCAGCCATGGCCAGCTCGATGCGCACGCCGTTGCTCGCCAGCCAGCACGCGGCGAGTAGGGAGTCGCCGGCGCGGTCGGCGCAGTGATCGAGGAAGTCGCCGAAGCGCGAGCTTTTCTCTTGCACGCGCGCCACGATTCCGTCGAGCGCGTCGGCCAGTCCGCTGATGGCGATGAAGACGATGGCCACGAGAAACAGCATCGGACGGCGCGCGCCAAACGCAAGGCAGAGGCCGCCGATGACGTTGAGAAAGAGGGCGATGAGCGTGATCGCATTCGGCGAGAGCGGCATTCGCTTCGCCATCGGCGTAAACCAGCGAGCGAGCCGCTCGCGCCAGGGGTGCATGGCGCGATTATGCCGCGTGCGAACGGCTGAGCTTCGCAATGCATGAGCTGGAAGAATTCAGCGCGATCAGTTATTTTGACTCTCGTTACTCGCGATCACACGACAAAGGCATACCTCCGGCGACGGAGGGACGCAAAGTTTCAGGTCTGAATCGTCAGACGGCTGAACTACCGAACGTGAACGGAGACAGGCTTTTGATGTCTCCACCTTCCATGGCGGAAGGCGTTCCTTGGCGACCGCGATCGTACAAAGGAGCGCCCAATGCGCATTCGCGTCGCCGCCGTTGCCGCCGTGTTGCTGACCCTCGCCGGGCAGTCATTCGCCGCGTACAAAGTGTCGGTCTGGATTCCGCCCTGGAGCACCGCCGCGCTGACTTCGATCCAGGCGAACGGTGGCGCGATCACAGAGTCGAATCCGGTCTGGTACGCGTGGAACGCCGACTACTCGATCGCGAAACAGTGGAACGCCGAGAATCCGACGTGGCGCTCCTCGATGGGCGGGCTGCTGGTTCCGACGGTCCAGAACCTCGTCAACGACTCGTTTGACGGCAACGCCGCCGCGGCGATGCTCGCCAACGCCACCACTCGCGAAGCGCATGCAACCGCACTCGCGCAGCTGGCCATCACGAACGGCTTCGACGGCATCGACGTCGACTACGAGCGCGTCCCGACGGCGTCACGCGCTGCATTCACGGCCTTCGTTACCAGCCTCGGCGCGAAGCTGCACGCAGCGAACAAGAAACTCTCCGTGACCGTCTACGCGAAAGCGAGCGACAAGGAGAACTGGAACGGACCGGGCTCGCAGGATTGGATCGCCATCGGCGGCGCCGCCGATTCGGTCAAAATCATGGCCTACGACTATCACTGGTCGACCAGCGCTCCGGGCGCGATCGCACCGCTGGACTGGCTCGATCAGGTGGCCGCGTACGCGGAGCAGACCATCGCCGGCAGCAAAATCATGATGGGTCTCCCGTGGTACGGCTACGACTGGCCGTCGTCGGGCACTGCGGCCACCGCATCGTTCGCGTCCGCGCAACAGACGATCCTCGCGAACAACGCCACGGTGCAGCGCGATGCCGCCAGCGGCGAACCGTATTTTTCGTACAGCGGCCACACCGTCTACTTTCAGGATGCGGCCGGCTACGCGAAGAAACTCGACATCCTCAAGCAGAAGCACTCCGGCATCGGCGGCTTCGCGCACTGGGCCGCGGGCCAGGAAGATCCCGATATCTGGAAGGTGATCACGGGCTCATCCAGCTCCGGCGGAACGCCTCTGCCCGCGGCCGACTTCACCGTTTCGGGCCCGACCACAATGCAGGTGATGCAGGGCGGCAGCGCCTCTGCGGATTTCCGCCTCGTCCCAGTCAACGGTTTCAACGCGAGCGCCGCTGTGACCGTGCAGAAGACGTTCAACGGCGTCGCCGTTCCCGCGCCCTCGACGGTTCTCGCCGGCAACAGCGTCACCATCAACATCAGCGCGTCCTCGGCGCCGGGCACGTACGTGATGATCGTGCGCTTCACCAGCGGCACGCTCGTTCACGAGCAGTCAGTGACGGTCACGGTCACGCCCGCGCCGACGCGGCATCACGCAGCGAAGTAAGAAATCTCGCAGCGGGTGTCATCTCGTCGGCGTAGCCGGCGTAAGAACCGTAGCCCCCAGCTTTGAGCTGGGGGAAATCCGAGCGCGCGAAATTTGGGAGCGCGGTTTACCGCGCGAAAGAAAGCTTTCTTTCGCGCGTCAAGACGCGCTCACACTTCAGCGCGATCGTCTGACCCACGCCTGAAGGCGTGGGCTACGGTTCTTACGCCGGCTACGCCGACGAACTGCGCCGCGATCAGTAGATGATGACCGTGTCGCCGACGTTCGCGATCTGGTAGAGCTTTTCGATGTCGGCGTCGCCGAGGCGTACGCAGCCGTGGGAGACGGACTGGCCGAGTTTGTCAGGTTCGTCGGTGCCGTGGATGCCGTAGCCGTTGCCCATCTCCAGGCGGAACTTGCCGAGGACCTTGTCGTAGTGGCGTTGCTTCGTGTTGACGGGCGGGATCACGACCGCGTCGCCGGCGACGATCGTCTTGCCCGGTTCCAGTTCGCGTTGGCTGCCGTCGGGCGCGACTTCGACGACCGTGTCTCCCTGCACCTTCAGCGTTGGATTCGAGGCCGTGTTGCTGCTGCCGCCGAACCACGACCATACCCCCTGATTCGGAGTGCTCGTGGCCGGCTGTCCGGTGCGTTTGTCGATCGACTGTCCGGGATTGAGATGAACAACGCGCATGCCGTTCTTGCGGGCCTCTTCGACGTAGTGCCAGTCGGGCGGAACCCACTGCGGATTTTCATCCTTCGAGATGATGTGCAGCTTGCCGATCGGCGTGTCGAAGATGATCGTCTTCCCGTCGACGGCCAGCGTCGTTCCCTTGCCGGTTGAGCAGACGGCTTCGAAGACCGTCTGGCCGGCGCGGCGGACATAGAGTTTGTTTTCGGCCGTGGAGACGAGGATGGTCTGGCCGGTGTCGGGTATGTCGTCGGTCTGCTTTGCCACGTCCTGCAGCTTGGCCTGGAGCGCGTTGACGCTGGCTGTTTTCTGCGCCGCCGTGCCGCGCAGCGTTTCCGCTTTGCTGCCGGCGCGTTCGGTGATCATCTTGTCGATCTCCGCGACGCGGTCGAGCCGCTTCTCCTCGCGGATGTTGATGGTTTCGCCGGCGATCGCGAATGCGGCCAGTCCGAACGAGAGCACGAGCAAGGCCCAGGAGCCGAGTAATCCGAGTATGCGTTTCATCAGAAGATGTAGACCCTCGTCTGTGTGGTGATGCGCGGCCAGATCGCGGCGAGGTCGGCTTCGGGGACCATGAACGATCCCGGCTTCGGCCCCTGCAGCGGACTCTCCGGCGGTGGCGGTGAGTGGATGACGTAGCTGTTCGGCAGAAAGATCACGTAGCGCCCGAGTCCGTTCGGGACGACGGCGCGCTCCGTGGGTGCCGGTTGGTTGCGGAGGGCGTAGACCCATTCGGGGACGGCCCACTGGTAACCCTCTTCCGCGCCGGTCACGCTGAACGCGCCTTTGAGCGGCAGGAAGGTCCAGGTCTTTCCGGAGGGTGACGTGATCGTCTTCGCCTCGCCGATCTGTACGTCGGCTTCACGGACGACCGCGCGGCCGAAGCGGAACTGCATCTTCTTCCGCTGCGTATCGATGGAGATGTAGAACTCTTCGCTCTGCAGCGTCTTCAGATACTGCATGCGGCCGTCGATTTCGCGGCTGAGCTGGGCCTGCGTCAGGTCTGCCTGCGACAGTTCGTCGCGGATGCGGTTCAACTCCGCCGGCGAGTTCGCGTTGCGTTTGAAGAGGATCGCGGTCTTGGTCTCGATGACATCGCGCTCGTGCCTGGCGTAGACAAACGTCGCCGCGGCGATGACCAGCAGAAGGAGATTGAGCCAGAGGGGCGGCCGCGGAAACGATCGCCGCTCCCGGCCGTAGGGTGCGTCGGACATTACCGGACACAAGAGCGAGCGGCGTGCCAGTGTGCGGGTGTCGGGTGTCGGGTGTCGGAGGCCGAGGCCGTGAATTGTTGGGTGGTCTTTTCTACGACTCCCTACCCCCGACTCCCGACTCCCTGGCACGTGATCGATAATTGCGCGTGCTCAACCTTCGACGCCTCGCGAAAACATTCACTCTGCTCGCCATTCTCTCGGCGCCTGTCCTCGGGCAGGAAGTGGCCTCGCCGGTCAAGGGCGAGCGGCACGTTTTCACGATCGAGCGCTTTACGTTCGAGAGCGGCGCAACCGTGCCGCACGTGCAGGTGGTTTACGGCACGTACGGCAAGCTAAATGCGAATCGCGACAACGTCATCCTCCTGCCGTCGCACTACATGGCGGACTTTCACGGCTATGAGCGGTGGATGGGGGCGGGGAACGCGCTCGATCCGGCCAAGTCCTTCCTCATCGCCACGGAGCTTTTCGGCAATGGTCATTCTTCGTCGCCGAGCAACACCGCCGAGCCGTTCCATGGCCCGCGGTTTCCGCAGGCAACCATCCGCGACAACGTGGAGGCGGTGCATCAACTACTGCTCAGTCTCGGCATCACCCATCTCCGGGCCGTGGCCGGCTTCTCGATGGGAGCGGAGCAGGCCTTTCAGTGGGCGGTCAGTTATCCCGACTTCATGGACCGCATCGTGGCTACGTCCGGCACCGCGAAGTGCTGGCCTCACGGCGTCGTTCGGCTCGAGGCGCAGATCGCGTCGATCGCGCTCGATCCCGCCTTCAAGGGAGGCGACTACACCGTCCAGCCCAAACAGGGAATCGAGCTTTTCGGGTTGGTCTGGACCGGCTGGCTCTTTTCGCAGGAGTGGTGGCGCAAAGAACTCTGGCATCAGATGACGCCGCCGGGGACAACGTTTGAAACCTTCGTTTCCTCGATGCGGAAAGACTTCATTCCCGGCGCCGACGCGAACGATCTGATTCTGCAGGCGCGGACGTGGGAGCATCACGATGTCGGTGCCACGAAGGGATTCGACGGCAACATCGAAAAGGCGCTGGCGTCGATCAAGGTTCCGGTGCTCTACATGCCGTCGGAGACCGATCTCTACTTCCCGGTCACGGACGCTCGCTACGAGGCGCGCTTCATCCCGCATGTGACTCTGACGCCGGTTCCGTCACTGTGGGGTCATCCGGCCGGAATTGGGATCTCCGCCGAGGACAAAAAGTTCGTGAACGAGACGATCGCGGCATTTCTGGGGCAGTAGTAGGCCTACTTGCGGACTCCGATTTCCCGTACATCCATCTTTGTGAGTGAAGCGTAGGTCTGGCAACACAAACATTAAGGAGGGCTGTCATGCCAGCTACGTCACTCGTCCCACTCCCTGCACCACTGCTCTACTCGCTCCTCAAAGCGGTCGATCCCTCGAAGGCGCTCAAAGGTCAATTCAAGGCCGAGAAAGGCGCGAAGGTAAGCGCCGGCGCAAAACGTTCCTTCACCGAGGCGCTCGAAGCCGCGAATCAGGCGAAGTCGGCGCGGCAGTTTGCAAGTCTGATGAAGACCGGCGCCGTAAGTTCCATCGGCGGGTCATGCGGTGCCATCACGACGCTGACCGTCGAGTATTCAAAGAATGGCTATACGACCGTTAGGGTAGCGTTCGAGAACTACCAGAATCCGGGTTGCGGCTCGATTGTCTCGACGTATCCGACCACCTGAGGTCTGAAATCGATTCGTCATCTGCGGATGGGTTTATCCGCAGATGACGCAGATGCGACGCAGATGACACCTAGGCCAGTTTCGGCTTCACGAACACTCTTGCGATCGCCATCAGCGACAGCGCGATGCCGAAGGTGCAGACGATCGTCGCGCCGGTTGGCAGGTCGAGTCGGAACGAAAGCAGGACGCCGAGGAGTGTGACGAGTGCGCCCATGCTCCAGCCGATGGCCAGGCGTTTTCCGATCGACGTCGCGAAGAGCATCGCTGCGACCGAGGGGACGATCAGGTAGGAGAAGACCAGCAGCACGCCGGCGATAGCCACCGACGACGTCACCACGAATCCGAACGACGTGTAAAAAAGGAAATCCCAGAACTTCAGATTCGGGACTTCGCCGTTGTTCGTGCCGGTGTGCGCGCCCACGGAGATGGCCAGGAACTTCTTCCGGAAGATGAAGTGAAAGAGGCCGACCAGCGAGTAGAGCACCGCCGTCTTGATGACCGTGGCCGTGTTCACCGCCAGGATGTTGCCGACCAGCATGTCCTTGAGATGCTCGGTCTCCTGCGGCGCTTTGCTCATCACCAGGATGGCCGCAGCGGCGGAGACGGCGTAGACGATGCCGATGATCGCTTCCTGCGGGATGCGCGTCTCGCGCTTCACTTTCGTCAGCGCGAAGATGGCCGCGCCGACGATCGTGAAGCCGAGGGACCAGAAGTAGCTGGTGGTGCTGTGCACGTCGAAGCCGGCCAGCAGCGCCACCGTCGTTCCGAGCGCGGCGATCTGCGCGAGGGAGAGGTCGACGAAGATGACGCCGCGCTCGACGACGTGAACGCCGAGGTATGCGTGGATGCCGGTTAAGACGAGGCCGGCGAGGAACGGCAGAATCAGAAACTGAAGCATCTCCATTACTTGAGCGCCTTTACCAATTCATTGATGTCGTAGTCGAACGTCTTGAAGTAATCATCGAGGCCGGCCTTGCCGCCGACGGAAGGGTAAAGCACGACCACCTTCGCGCCGGTTTTTTCGGCGATCGACTGCGGAGTCTTGCTGTCGAAGTACGGCTCCATGACGATCGCCTTGATGCCTTCGCGCTTGATGAGCTGGATGAGATCGAGCGTATGCGACGGCGAGGGCGGGATGCCCGGCTTCGGCTCCACGGTATCGACGATGTTCAGTCCGAAGTGCTTCGCGAAGTTTGGCCACGACCGGTGGTACGTGATGATCTTCGCTCCCTTGAACGGCGCCATGTCCGCCAACCAACGCTTGTTGGCGTCGTTGATGCGGAGCTTGAACGCGTTGAGGCGCTGATCGAAGTAGGCGGTGTCGGCGGGCCGCAGTTGCACCAGCCGGTTGTGGATCTGGATGGCGATGCGGACGGCATTGGCGGGATCGAGCCAGTAGTGCGGATTGCCGCCGGGGTGAACGTCGCCCATCGACCGGTTCACGCCTGCCGTAGGGCGATCGAGAATCTCGACGCCCTGCGAGACGTCGAGGTAGCCGGTCGAACCGGGGCGGATGTTGTTGTTGCGGCTCTGATCGAGCAGCGGCGGCAGCCAGCCGATCTCCAGCTCCAGTCCGATGACTTCGAGGAGGTCGGCGTTCTTCAGGAGCAGCAGGAAGCTGGGCTTCGGCTCGATGAAGTGCGGATCCTGGTAGCCCTTGCCGATGGCGGTGACGTCAACGCGGTCGCCGCCGACTTCGCGCGTAAGCGATGCGAGATCCTCGGTTGCAGTGACGACTTTCAGTTTGTCGGCGGCGAAGGTGTTCGCCGCCAGTGCGAGTGATGCCAATAGAAGAATGATGCGTTTCATTTCGTGTCTCCTCAGAAGCTGTGCGCGCCGTGGGCGCCGATTGAGAACTGCAGTTGGAGCAGAAGCTCGGTGACCGACTTGCCGACGTCGCCGTAGCGCATGCGGCGCAGCTGGCCGCGGAGCTGGCTGAATTCAGACGGCCAGAAGGTCAGCGTCGCCGAGACTCCGCGATCCGTCGGCGTCTCGCCGGCTGCAACGAAGCGGTCAGATGAGTCGATGCGCACGCCGGTGAAGAGACGGCGGGTGAGCTGATAGTCGGCCGATGCGTAGAAGCCGCGCAACGTGTTGTTCGCGTCGCCGCGGCGATTCTCGATCGCTTCGAAGCGGCCGACGAACGAGTTGTACAGACCGCGTTGCGGCGGCTTCCAGCGATATGTCACGTCGATTCCGGCGAACTGATTGTGCACGTCGTTGAGCGTCCCGCGCGCGTAGCTCGTGCCCAGTTCGATGTTGTTGTTCTCGCTGATGTCGTGGAACGCTTTGAGGTGGCCGTTGTAGACGAGGTCATTCAATCCGCGGCGTTCGAAGACGTTGGCAACGCCGCCTTCGAAGACTTCGCCAGTCGCTTCGATGAATGTGTTCCACGGATTGCTGATCGACTTGCTCACCGAGATGCCGTCATCGTTGAAGCCTTCGTCGCCGAAGAAGTTGTGGATCACCAGCGGCTGATCGACCCACGGCCGCACGTGCGCGTGCCACGTGTTGTCCTTGCCGAAGAGCGCCTTGAACTTGCCGGCCTTCGCGGTGAGGTCGAACGGCAGCGCGACGAACTGTGCGTAGCCTTCTTCGACGTCGATGCCTTCCTTGGTCACGGAGAAGAAGAATTTCCCCTTCGCATATGGATCGATAAACGCCTCGAAGGCGATCTCGGCTTCATCGAGATTCATCGGCCGGCGGATGTCGTCAGGTCCGAACTCGTACGGATTCGGTTGTCCAACTTTACCGAGGAAGTTTCCGATGACCGAAGTGTCGGGGTTGAAGACTTTCGACGCGCCGGGATCGGATGGATTGTTGATGGTGGTGACGTCGCCGATCGACGGCGCGGCGGTGGGTGCTGCGGCCGGAGTCGTAGCTGCGGGCGCTTGCGCAACTTCAACCTTCGTCAGATCTTCGGTATCGGCCGGTTGCGCTGGTGTTGCGGCGGCGGTGGGCGCGCCCGACTTCAGCGCATCGAGCTCCTGACGGATCGCCGTCATCTGCTGGTTCAAGGTATCGAGCCGTTGCTCGAGTTGTTTGACGCGGTCTTCAATATTCGGTGGCGGCTGCTGCGCGAAAAGAGGCGCGGCCGCGAAAAGCATCACGAGGGAAATGGCACGATGACGAATCATCGATTCCTCCTTGGTCTGGCGAGCGAGTGAAGCGAAGGCGCAGGCCTAGACGATGGGAGGAGCGCGCGAGCTGCGTGCGAATGAGGCGACTGCCGCAACTTCCGGCAGGGCGGGCGTAGCCAGCGTGTAGAGAACGGCCAGCGGTGCGGCGACGGAGGGAGTGGTCGAGGGGAGGCGTCCGGCGCCGGTGGCACAGACGGCGCACGACGTCGCGGAAGAAGTGTTCGCGGAGTCGAGCGGATGGTTGTGCAGCAGCGGCTGGACGGCCAGCAGCAAAGCCACCAGGACGACGAAAACGTGAAGCGTGCGAACCGTTCCGCGCATCGAGCAGACAGCGTAAGCGGAGCCCGCTGATCGAAATTCCGAATTGGAATAAGGGCCGGAAACGGGGCCTTTGAACAGGCGTTTAGGAGATCGTGGAAATGACAACTTCGCAGGCAGTACGAGAGATTACGGATCAGGATTTCGAACAGCTCATGAGCAGCGAGCAGCCGGTGTTCGTCGACTTCTGGGCGCCGTGGTGTGGCCCGTGCCGCATCATCGGACCGATCGTGGAAGAGCTCGCGCCGTCGTACGAGGGGAAGGCGGTCATCACCAAGATGAACGTCGACGAGAATCAGACCGTCCCGCAGAAATTCGGCGTGACTTCGATTCCGACCCTGATGATTTTCAAGAACGGCCAGCTGGTCGACCGCGCCATCGGCGCCATGCCCAAGCCGATGCTCCAGAAGTTCATCGACAAAAACATCTGAACTGGTTCGTGCGTTGCGAAAGGCCGGCGTTTCTTGCCGGCCTTTTTCTTTGATGCCTGGAACCCCAATCCTGCTCTGAGCGCAGCGAAGAAGCAGGATCTCCGGCGGAGGTGCGAGTGCCGGTGACGATTGCCGCGCTTCGCGCGGGCTGTCCGGAGATCCCGCCGTCTTCGCGGCGGGATAGACTCGAAGAATATGCTCTCCGACCTTGACCGTCTCATGCGCGAGCGCGAGCTCGACGCGCTCATCGTGCCGATGCACGAAGCGATGCATCCATCGTTTCGCTGGCTCACGCGCGGCGCGAAAGTCACGCGCGGCTACGCGATCAAACTCACCGGACGCGACCCGATCCTCATCTCCTACCCGATGGAGCGCGACGAAGCGGCGGCCACAGGACTGGCCACACGTCTCATTCACGATTTCGGCTACGACGCGATTTTTAAATCCGCGCCGAACGGCATCGCCGCGTACGCCGACTTCTTCGACGTCGTTCTGCGCGAGCTCGGTGCGTCAGCGTCCGTCGCCATCGTTGGCAACCTCCCGTTCCCTCTCTACCTCGGCATCGCGGAAGGGCTGGAAACGAAGGGCTGGCATGTCTGGCGCGGCAGCGACGATCTCGTCCAACTCGCGCGCAAACGGAAAGAGCCGTGGGAGATCGCCGCCATCCGTTCCGTTGGCGAGCGCACCGAACAGGCCGTCGATCGCGTTCGCGAAGTGCTGCGCGCTTCAACTATCGCGGACGATCACCTCGTCCACGACAATCGCACGCTCACCCTCGGCGATCTGAAACGCCTCGTCTCCCGCGAGATCTCTCGCCTCGGCATGCTCGAAGATCACGACACGATCCTCTCCCAAGGCCGCGACGCCGGCATCCCGCACTCGCGCGGCGACGCCGACGCGATCGTTCGTCCTGGAGTGCCAATCGTCCTCGACATCTTTCCCGCCGACCGCGAGACCGGCTACTTCTTCGACCTCACGCGAACGTTCTGCGTCGGTCCGATTCCTGACGAACTACGGCGACTCCACGCGGACGTCCTCGAAGCGTTCGAGCTCGCGCGCGAAAGGCTGCGCGCTGGAACGCTCGCGTCGTCCTACCAAACGCTCGTGTGCGACTTCTTCGAACAACGCGGCTACGCGACCACGCGCTCCAATCCCGCCACGCTCGAAGGCTACGTCCACTCCCTCGGCCACGGCGTCGGACTCGACGTCCACGAGAAGCCGTTCTTCGGCCTCGCCGCAACCAACCGCGACGAAATCGAAATCGGCGACATCGTCACGATCGAGCCAGGACTCTACTTTCCCGACCGCGAGCTCGGCGTGCGCATCGAGGACACGCTGGTGGTGGGGGAGGATGGGCGGGTGGAGACGTTGTGCCGTTCCGACCGTGGGTTGGCGCCGTAACGTTCACGCGAAGCCGCGGAGCGGCGAAATCTAAGTAGCCCCACGCGTGAGCGTGGGGATCGGGTCGGCGCAACGTATCCAGCCGCGGAGCGGCGGCATCTCGGATTCGAGATGTCGCCGCTCCGCGGCTGAGAATTCAGGGTCGTTCGTTTTCCCAAGGCTTACGCCTTGGGCTACTTAGATGTCGCCGCTCCGCGGCGGATCGCGAGGGAAAAGCGACAACTACTTGTACTTCTTCATCGCCTTCGTCAGCGTCGCGCCCTTCAGGAACGTCTCCTTTCGATACCCGACGCTCTCCTCGTAGACGTACACCGTCACGCCGGCCGCCTCCTCGAGGAAGAAATGCTTGCCGACGGCGGAGGCGCGGAAGGTCACTTTGTCCTTGCCATCGCTTGACAGCGTTTGAAGGTACATCGCCATCGGATGCGGGATCGTCGGCGGCGCGATCGTTTTTGCGGCGGCCGCGGCGGTGACGGCGAAAAGGACAGCGATAAATAAGTTGTGCAGGCGCATCGGTAGATTGTAAGCTGCGCGCGATGTTCCTAACCGACGGTCCAGACGCCGCCGAGCAGGTATACGTTTTCGCCCACGGAGCCGGCGGAGCCATGGACACGCCGTTCATGACCACCGTCGCGCGGGAGTTGGGCGAGCGCGGTATCCGCGTCGTCCGCTTCGAATTTCCCTACATGGCCGCGCGCCGCACGGGCGGCAAGCGAGGCGCGCCCGATCGCGAGCCGGTGCTGCTGAAAACATTTCGCGAGGTCGTCGCGGAACTCGGAGGCGGACCGCGGCTCTTCATCGGCGGCAAGTCGATGGGCGGGCGGATGGCCACGCTGGTCGCGGACGAGTTGAAGGTCCGCGGCGCGGTCGTCTTCGGCTATCCATTTCATCCGCCCGGCCAGCCCAACAAACTCCGCACCGCGCACCTCGAGAAGCTGACGACGCCGATGCTCGTGCTGCAAGGCGAGCGCGATGTGTTCGGAACGCGCGACGACGTGGCCGGCTACCAGCTCTCGCCGCAAATCCGCATCGAATGGATTCCGGACGGCGATCACTCGCTCAAGCCGCGCGCGAAATCGGGAATGACCGAGCGCGAGAACCTCCTCCACGCCATCGACGCCGCGGCGAAATTCATGAGCAGTCGATGACCGAGGCACGCGCAAAGGCCTTGGTGGTGGAGGACGACGCGACGACGCGGACGCTCCTGGCCGGACTGCTCGAATCGATCGACTGCGACGTCGACCTCGCCGCCGACGGCGAAGAAGCGCTCGTGCAACTCCGCGCCCGCCACTACGACATCATCCTGCTCGACATCGTCCTGCCGAAGATGAGCGGCATCGACGTGATGGAGTCACTGCGCCGCGATCACCCCCACATCCTCGGCTGCATCATCGTCGTAACCGGCCTCGACATCCGCGAGATCCGGACGCTCTTCCCCGCCGTGCACGAGACGCTGTCGAAACCGGTAATCCCGAACCGGCTGCGCCAGGCCGTGCGCTCTTGTCTGCGCCGTTGACGAACGAATCACGCGTCCTTGCGCCGCCATTCACGCCCGGCCCGCCGCGCGCCGCTCTTTTCACAGCGCGCCGACGCCGCGCTCATGCCCGGTCCCTAGACTGCCTCGACTGGGACATACAGGGCGCGGCCTCCTCCGGAAGCGTGTTGTATGAGAGAGAGCAAGCAGGCGGTTGGAAGCGTGTCGCTTCCAACCGCCTGTTCTTCTTAGTGCCCCGCGCCGCGACGGCGCGGCATGCTGCTGATGCTCGTGGTCGTTCCCTCGGAGAGTCCGCCCGGCCCCAACGCCGCACGCGAAACTGATCTCCGATCCTCGCGTTGACAGTGACCGTTCTCGCGTCGCCGGATGTCGTCGTGTAGGTGTACCAGGTCGCGCCGAAGTCGCTCGACCAGTCAATCACGATAGATCATTGATATTTGCGTTGTCGGAGACTGCCGGAAACGCAGGCGTATTGCTGCCGTCCGAAGCGTCGGACTGCATGCCGAAAATGTGGGGATACTGAGTCCAGAACGTCTCACCGTTCCAAAGCGTCAGAAAATGATTTCCATTCGACGCGATCGACGGGTCATTGACGTAAGCGAAGTTGGAGATGTATCCGACATTTGCGACGTCATTTCCGGCAACAAGCGGAAGCGCGAACAGAAGAAGCGAGACGAGAGGGATGGTTCTCCGCAGGGATTACCTCCGTTCCGCGCGCCGGCGCTGCATGCTGCCGATGCTGGTGATCGGTCCGTCCGACACTCCACCCGGCCCGAATGCGCGCACGCGAAATAGATTGCCGACATACGCGGTGACGGTGGTCGTGCGCGCATCGCCGGCGATGGTTTTGTATAGGGACCAGGTCTTCCCGAAGTCCCATGACCATTCCAGTACAAATCCGGCCGGTGTCTCGCTGTCTTGCCAGTCGATGCGCGCCGTATTGCCGCCGAAGTAGCTGACCGCGTTCCTCGGCGCAGATGGCGCGGCAGGCGCCGGCGCGAGTTCGGATGCGAGGTAGAGTCGAGCCCGCGCCAGGGAAGACGCCCCTGCCGCCTCCGAAATGGCGAACGCCGTAATCCCGGCTTCGTTGACGGCGATCGAGGGCCGACCCCACGTGGTCGTGCCGCCGAACGGAAGCGCGCCTCCGCTCGCGGTAACGCGGTAGTCGAAAGGCAACCCCAATTGCGTCACATGAGCCGCTCCCAGCCAGCTCGGACCCGGATCGGCGCCGAGGTATCTCCATCCGACGGTGTACGACGTGCCGTCCCACGCCACCGCGCTCGAAACGTCCCGATACCACGGGAACAACGGAGTCTCTGCACCGAGCGTCAGGCCGATCTCATCGCGCGCGACGATCGCCGACACCTCGCTGATCCCGTCGAGCGCGATCAACGACTCCGCGCCGCTCGAGGCCACGTGCGCGCGGACGTGAGTGCCGTTGATTATGAGCGGCGAACTGTCGATCGCGCCGCCATCCGCGGATACCCGCATCACGCGAAAATGGCCGAAGCTCGGTGATGGGGATGGGCAGGCGGAAAGGTTACATGGGATGTTCGGCGCTTCGCCAAACACGATGATGAAGTTCCGGCCGTCCCAGGCCACATCCGGCGCGAGCTCGAAATTCGCGGGTGCAGGCTGTCCAATTACAGGGGGTTCACCGAAAAAAGGACGAGGCGGCGTCGAGGAACCGTCGGGTGCGATCAAGCTGCCGACGAGCTGATAGCCGTTCGACCAGACCACGAAGTAGCGGCTGCCATTCCAGGCGACCGCGACATCCGAAGCGTACGCGTTGCCGGAGGTCAGGGCAATCATGTTCAGCGGGGCGCCGAAGGGAGACACACGTTCGGCGTAAACCTTGCCGTTAGTGATCCACACGATGAGCGTTTCAGATGGGCTGTGAGCGATCGCCATCGATTGAACGTACGTCTGATCCAACGCACCGCCTGCGCCCTCGATCGGCTCACCGGCGGCACTCGCCACCCGCCACCCGATCGTGTTGTGACCTTGCACGGGCTCGATCCACGCCGCCGTGAAACCCGAACCGTTGCCCGTCACGACCGGCAGTATTTGATTCGCGGTCGGTGGCGATGTCGTCAAATCGTGCCCCGCGGCGAAGAGCGAGAACGAAAAAAGGAGGAGGAAAAGCGAGAGGGCGATCCGGGACATGGTGTGTTTTTGTGTCAGTGTGGTACGCGCCGCCACGCCGGCGGCAGCTCTGATGCGAGGCAGAACCGCGCGCGGTCGATAAGCCACACCTTGTTGAACTCGCTTATGACGACGTCGGTATCAGCGCCGCAGCATCATGCGGATATAGCAAAACACTCTGCGGCGCCGCAATTCTTTATAGATCGTTCAAAAAGCTATCCGGCGGCGCGGCTGCATCGTACTCCGCCTGCAGGTCGGTCTTGTGCTTCCACTCGATCTCGGCCAGCTCCATGAAAAGCGCGCCGAGTTTTGTGTCGGGGACGCGTTCGGCCATACTGAGCTCTCATTTCATAACCTTCCCATGGACATAGGTAGGGAACTTTCGCGATCCGACACTCCAACTAGTAGCGATGGAGCGCATAGGAACGATCGAGGGGGCGACCGGGCATATCGCGCCGTTGGCAAGGCTGTCCGCGTGGGCGTCCCGTTTACGGCAGGGGTCCGCCGTGTTTGAGGAGACCTACTTGGAGCATGCGCCGCTCCTTCGCAAGATCGCGATCCGTCGCTTTGGCATCGCGCGGGGGGATGCCGAGACGCTGGTCCACGATGTCTTTGCGACCTACCTGACGCACGCCGCGTCGGTCCGCGCCACGACGCCCTATCTCGTTGGTGCGATTTGCAATGCCTCGCGCCAGTATCTGCGGCGCGCCCACATCGAAACGACGCTCTTCTGTGGAGAGGATCCCTGCGCCGCGACGCCCGGCGATGCGCTGATGGAAGAGGTACACCGGAAGCTGATCCTCTCGCGCGTGCTCGCGCGGATCGGGTCGCGCTGCCGCGATCTCTTCCATCGCTACTACATGCAAGGCGAAACATCGCGCCAGATCGCCGATGCGTTCGACACCACGCCGGGGACCATTCTCGTCTTCCTGCACCAGTGTCGAAGGCGCGCGAAAGCAGCGTGCTGGCCACGAGGGGGCCAAGGGTAAGTGGAGCACATTTCCGAACACGATCTCGTGCTCTTCGCCTTCGATCCCGCGGGAGCCCCACGGCGAGGCGAAATCGAGACGCACATCGCTGCGTGTGCCAGCTGCCGTACCACCGTTGACTTCATGCGCGTGACGGATGCGGATCTCACGGATAAAGACGTGTGGGAGCAGACAGAGGGCTCGGCAACGATGGATTCCTTGCTCGGGATGGCCGCGCAGATCGCGGCCGAGGATGCGGAAGCGGACGCACTTCTCGAAAAACTGCTCGCCGCGCCCGCGGTGACGGCATGGACGAAGATTCAAAACATTAAGCGCTACCGAACCGGTGGCGTTGTCCGGCGACTCAATGCGCATGCCTTCAGTATCTTTGAGAGCGAGCCCCTCGACGCCCTCACCTTCGCGGATGCGGCGATATCCGTGGCTGAAGCATTGTCGGACGATCTCTACCCCGGCCATGCCGTCAATGAATTGCGAGGGACGGCGTGGATTCAGCGCGCGAACGCATTGCGGCTCCTCGGGCGATTTGACGCAGCACTGGACGCGCTGACCCATGCAGAACGGGCGTATCGTCGACTCACATCATGGGCCTTGGGGCTGGCCACGGTCGCGTTCGTGCGCGCGACCGTGCTGAACGAGCAGCAGCACCCCGACGAAGCCGCGACGATGGCCGCCCAAGCCGAGAGGACATTCGCGCACCTCGGTGATGACGAGCGTCGTATGCGCGCGCTCTTTCTTCAGGCCTACATCACGTTCGAGCAGCACCATCTTGTCGAGGCGACAACCCTCTTCGAGCAGGTTCTCGCCCACGGGGAAGCGATCAACGATGCCGCCTGGATTGCGCGAGCATGCCAGGCACTGGGGAACTGCTTCCTCGATCGCCAGAATATCGGCGAGGCGAGCATCCACTTTCACCGCTCGCTCGCCCTCTTCGCCGAACTCGGAATCACGAGCGAGCGCGTGCGAACGGAGTGGGGCATCGCACGGATGCTGCTTGCGGTGGGGAAGCATGCGGATGCCGTGCGCCGGCTCCGCCATGTGACCGCCGCCTTTGAGGATGTCGGGATGGTCACGGATGCCGCCCTCGCGGGCCTTGATGTCGCGGACGGGCTGCTGGTGTTGGAACGTACGCACGAGATCATCGAGTTCGCCGCGCACCTCTTTCGCGTCTTCACCGATGCGGGCATGCTCACCGGAGCGCTGACCGCCATCGCCTACATCAAGGAAGCTGCGGCCGCCGGCACCCTCACGCCTACCGACCTCGATGCTGTCCGTCGTTTCCTGCGCCGCGCAGAACGGCAGCCCGATCTGCTGTTTCTCCCGCCACCGCAACATTCGCCTTAAGACTTCCTCGCCTCGACACACTCCCTCTCTGGTGAGGGCGCCCTCCCGATTTGCCGGCTCACGCCGGCGGGAAGGAGGGCCTTATGCGACGTGTGTCTACACGAGTCCGGCGTGTCGCGGCAATGCTCGCGCTGCTCGTCGTGCTTGGGACGCAGAGCGTTTTCGCAGACGATTCGACGTCGACCGATCCGCAATCACCAAGCGTCATTCAACAGATTCTCGATTTGCTCGTTCTCGCTGGGCGTATCGGCGTTCCGGGGGGCTAGGAAATCCTCTTCGGCAGCTTCTTGCGGCGAGCACGGTGGGTGAGAAGTTGGCCCACCGTGCTGCGCAAGCGCAAATTCCTTGCTCATACAGGGTAGGAACAGGAAGGGCGGCAACACTCCTCCAGTGAGACGGGGCACCAATCGCGCCGGACAAGCCGCTCGAAGCCGCATAGTCTGGCGCGCATCCCAAAGCGTGCGGTACTTCGTTCTCGCTATGAGTGAGTATGACGCGCCGCCCAACGCCCCAATCGCATCGCAGCTTCACCCACGCCGATCGCCAGCGTCTTGATCGCGCCGCGGAACACTATCTGCGCGCCTGCTACACGAGCAAGACAGCCGCGCGCGTCTCGGAGTTCGCCGCCTTCCTCAACGTCACTCCTCCGTATCTGAGCCGGATTGTGCCGCGCATTGTGGGAAAACCAGTGCGCGACTTTCTCCGCGCCAAGCAGATCGCCTACGCCGAGCAGTTGCTTCGCGCCACACCCCTCACTGTCGAGGATATTGCCTACCGATGCGCCTTCGGGACCCTCTGGACCTTCTATCGCTGGTTTCGCGAGGCCCACGGCATGACGCCTGCGGCGTTTCGTGAGGTTATGAAATGAGAGTAGACGCCACGAAATCCTGCCGCTACCGTAGGCGGCATTCCGTAGTGATGTCCACGAGCGCATCCATTTAGGCGCGGGAGACTCAATGCGAGTACAGATGCCTGTCACGAAGGTCGCGCGTCAGCGGAGTCGCCGCATACGGCACCGCAGCAGTGCCTCCGTGTGTCTTGCGATCAGGTGCCTCGTTGCCACACGACGGAAGCGGAATGCCACGCGCGCGCAGTGTCTGGCATCCCCGCACCCGCTCGATGTGAACGAGCTCGCCGCGTACGGCAACGCGCCGCTCCTCGCACGCGTCGCAGAGCGACTCGCGGCCGCGTTGTGGGTAATCGACGAGGCGGTGGCCATGTGCGAAGTCGAAGACGAGGTGTCCCTAGATACCGCTTGGATCACACCTGAGATTCGCCACACCTACGATCACGTTAACGGCATCCTAAAAATGATTTCGAATTGACCAGTTCTGCGATGTGCAGTGAGCCGAGGAGGATTAAGTTTTATTTCTTATGGTAGCTGGCGGCGGACCTACCCCTTGATCGCGCGACCGTCCTCCGGTTGTGCTCTCTCTCCTTGCCGAGCGACGCGGAATGATGGACCGGACACCTTATCACCTCTGCTTCCCGCCGCCAGCTGCCACCATTTCTCGACAACCGAGTCTGTGATGCAAGACGGACCAGACGATGACAGCCCGCAATAAGAAGCCAAGAACGCCCTTCGAAGCGGCATTCATCCGGTACGGACTCGAAGTGGTCACGGTGGCACGCCTCGCCGGTACGAACCGCATGCGTATCAACAGACTTCAGCGCGGGGTTGCGCCGGCCCGCAAGCCGATTCGGGCACGGCTTCTCAGCGTGATTCGCCAGTTAGCAGAAGACGAATCGATCACCGAGGCGGATCTCTTTCCAATGGACACACCGTAGACCAATGTCCCCGCCTGCCGCCGATGTACGCAAAAACGAGATGACGCGCACTCTCGAAGAGTATCTTGAGCGTTGCTACCAAGCCCGTTCTGTGCCGCGGGCATCGGAGTTTGCCGCCTCCCTAGAGCAGAGCGCGAGGACCGTTCGCAGACACGTCCTTCATCTGTACGGCGTTCCGCTAGGACGACTGCTGCGTCAGAAGAGACTCGAGAAAACCGCTCTCTTGCTGCAGACAACGGATCTCTCCATAGAGGCGATCATGAGCCAGACCGCGCCCGGTGACCGGCGTGCGTTCTTCAGGACGTTCCGCGCGATGTTCAATATGACACCGCTTGAATACCGTCTTGCGGCGCGGACTGCACAAGAGTAAGCATGTTCGCCACGTTGCTTCCGATCACCCCGATCTTGATGTTTCATTCCGCCGCCGCCTCAGAGCTATTCGCGGCGTGCGCGTTGTTCGGCAAGGATAGAGACATTCCTCGACACATGGGCAGAATTGCCACTAGACACCCTACATGCGCGTGGATATCTTTCCGTACGTGCAGAGGGTAGAAGGCTGAAACGTTCACCGACGGACATGGCCTGCCGCTCTCGTTCGCTAATGCGAGACACACGCTTTCACGAGATCACTTTTGTTTTTTGGAGTGTAGGTCGTTGCTCATGTGCGCCTTGCCATCACACGCCCCGAAGCGGGCTGCACGATGAATGGGCGACTCTCTTTTGGAATCTAGATTTCGCAATGGAGAAATGGAGGCTGTGATGAGACCACGATTCTTTTCCACGGGATTCTTGCTTGCCCTCATGCTGTTGCTTGTGCCGCATTCCGCCTCGGCAGAGTGTTACACGTACACGCAAGTCGCATATCAATGGACACAGTGGTGGGACGGTACGATAACCTACCTCTTTCTGGGGATGACGGAGTACACCTTCTGCGAGGTCGGAGGTATTGGCGGAGGCACTGGTGGTCCTGGTCCCGGCAGTGGTGGTGGCGGACCGACGTCGTACCCGCCAACCGTGAGTATCGTCCATGTCGACACCACCGATCCGGTCAATCCGCTCGTGGTCGCGGACATTGCGTCAAACGATCCGAATGATCCCGTGAATGTCGTGAATCTCGAAGTGAACGGCACGACCGTCGACTACGCCTACTGGAGCAACACGGGTTTTGCGCGTTACCAGCTGCGCCTCGGGGCGATCAGCAATTTCGCCGACGGCAATGTCGGCATCACCGCAAAGGCGTGCTCGGCAACGGGGGTCTGCGGCCAAAGCTCCACCGCGATGTATCGTTTTACTCCTTCGCCGGGCGTAGCGAGTAACACGATCTTTGCGTCATGGCAGGAAGAGGATGAAGGCGACGAGGAGTCCGGACCTGGCTTCGTCCTCAGATCGGGAAACTATAGCCACGGTCTCCGCCAGTTGTACACACGAACGGCCTTCACGTGCTCGGAGGTCGGCGAGAACTCTCACTACCAAGTCAAAGATTCACTGGTAACACTCTCCAGCCGCGACCCGATGCCGGAGTGGGCTGCCATCGCCGACGCGTACGGGACGCTTGGGTATTGGACGTCGTACAGCCTGACGGAAGCGGCGAATCCGGTGGCATGCACGTTTCCCGTGCATTGCTCATCGAAAGGCGGAGGGCTGCCAGGAGCCCTTGGATATGCTCCTTCGGTTCAGGAACGAATTACGTCGTTCTCCATCGAAGGACAACCGACCCACTTCACGAACGGAACACTGAGTTTTCCGCTTCCATGAATCCTACGTTCAAGCTCGCGGCGCTCCTCACTGCGTGGATCGTTTCAGCCGTGAACGGTGACTGGCCGGATGGCAGCCGGGTCATCGCGCGGAGCGATACGGGCAGAGTGCTCTACAGAATGATCGCCTGCGACAATGCCACGCTGAGCGCAACAGACTGTCATGTCCGCGAGCAACAGCGGCTCGATCGTCGCCTTCGCGAGCAATGGGTGACAGCCGCTGCGAAGAAGTATGCCGTCGTGCTCACGACAGACGAAGAAGCGGAGGTCGCCAGGCAGCTTGCCGCCGAAGCGGATCATTTTGCCGGCACAGCAGCCCACTTTCACGCACTTGCCGTCGCTGCGCTCGAGATCCGGCGGGGAAAAGACCGCGCCGGGCTCATGCCGGAACTGGCGCGGCAGGGCATCACCGGGCAAGAACTCGACCGGGAGCTCGCCTTGGTTCCAACCGTGGCGGACGCAGAGCGCGCAGCTGCGACGGACTATGTTGCAGCCAGTCAAAAATCCGCACGCGAGTTCAACACGCGCCCGTACGTCCTGCGGCACCTACACGCCATCGTCAAAAAGCGGTCGATTGAGGGCCGAACATCGTTTGATATTGCCGAGGAACACTTCTGGTCAGACATCGCAGGAGCGATCCACACACAAATTATTGACCCGGCATTCAGCATGCCGGTAAAGAAAGGCATTCTGGTGAACCCATGAGAAAGCACATACCCGCGATTGTCTCTCTCTTCATTGTTACGCTCATCGCCTGTTCCGCAATTGCGTCGTCAGCGTCGTCAGCATCGAAAGCGTCCGTGACTCCCGCGGCATCCGCTGAGGCGCAGCTTGCGCAAGCATCGAGACTCTGGGCGCAGATGGAACGGACGCCGCCGCCGCAGAAGTTCGACCTCGTCGCACAGGTTCTCGGCAATTTAGCGATCGTGCGTAAACAGTGGCCGAACAACAAGGACGCGGTCATTCGAAGCGGCATCATGCAGGCTGATCTCGCGGAGGAGTTCGGAGTGTTGCCACAGGCGGTCGACGGCCTGCTTGAGGCGCTGCCGGCTGCGAGCAAAACGGACATGGAGCCGGGCATCGAGCTGCGACTCGGCAAGGCGTATGAACAGATGGGCAATGCGACCGAGGCAGAGAAGCACTTTCAGGGCGCGGAAAAAGCCCTGCATGGCTCCCATCTCAACCGCATTGAGTCGACCGACATCCTCAACAATGTGGGACTGTTCTACGCACGTCAAAACAAGCCGTCGGATGCCATCCGCCGGTTTCACGACGCGCAAAATCTCCAAGGTCAGGACGTGGTGAGAAGAGCCAGCCTTCAGCTGTCCGTGATCAAGGAAGCCGCGAAACTCGACAAAGGCTCCTCGGCGCAGGAACTTGCGCAGTTCGATGATCTCGTCGCCGAGGCGCAGCGTACGAACCTCAACCACGATGACGCTGCCGCGATCGGTAACATGCAGCAACACGTGAAACACATCCGCGATAAATCAAAGGGTTAGGTTCGTTCCGCGATGAGCGTGCCCGCGGCTTCGGCCGCGAGCACGCACTGCGGCGATCGCGGATCTTCCGCATGTTCGGTTCTCTCGCTCTGGGGTGACGAAGTAAGCGCGGTTTCGTGCTTACGATCTTTGCGCTCCACGAAGTGAGAGAACTGCCTCTAGGTCAAGTTATCTGCCTCAGCCCTGCGCCGCAGCATCATGCGGAAATAGCAAAAAGTCCTCCGCGACTGAACGATATTTAGAGGTCGTTCAGAAAACTATCCGCCGGCGCGGCAGCGTCGTACTCGGCCTGCAGATCCGTTTTGTGCTTCCACTCGATCTCCGCCAGCTCCATGAAAAGCGCGCCGAGTTTTGTGTCCGGGACACGTTCGGCCATGAAGCGGAAGTAGCTCTCCGAATCGCGCTCGCGTTCCAGGGCGTGTTTGAGGGCGCGGCTCAGATCGAGGTCGACGAGATCGAGCGGCAGTTCAATCGTGGCCGGCAGCGGCTCGGCAGGAGCTCGGCCGACTTCCTCGCGATATTTGCGCTCCATCTTCGCGCGATGCACGAGCTCCGCGTCGGCGAGCTGCAGCATCCGTTTGCGCGTCTGTGGGTCGGCCGCGCGCTCGGCCATCGCCTGGTAGTAGGCGCGCGTTTCGACTTCGGACTGAATGGCCTTACGCAGGACCTCTTCGACCGTCGTCTCGAGCGGTTTCATGGAGCAGCGCTATTGCGCGTCCCCGCCACGGAAGACGTCCGGATTCGGCGGCGCGTCGTCTTCGAACGGCGCGCTGCGAAGCTGCTGGCCGATTCCTGTTCCACCGGCGGTGCCGTGTTTCTCGATCGATCCGTAGTACGGACGCCACCCCATCGGACCGACGGGGAAATTCGGCGGGACGACCAGATCGCGCAGACCAACCACGGATCGCGCGCGCGTGTCGATGGCCATCTCGTAGTCGCGCGTCATGTAGATCGCATCCTCGGGGCACGCATCGACGCAATAGCCGCAGAAGATGCAGCGAAGGAGATCGATGTCGTAGCGCACCGGGAACTTCTCGCGCGTCCGCTCGTCTTCCCCCGCCTCGATGGTGATGCACTCGGCGGGACACGCGGTCGAGCACATGTAGCAGGCCACGCAGCGCGTCGTGCCGTCTTCGCGCGTCGTCAGAATGTGCCGGCCGCGGAAGCGCTCGGAGTAGACGCGCTTGACCTCGGGATACGAGATCGTCGGCAGCTTCTTGAGGTTGAACAGATTGTGGACGAGATGGCCAATCGTCACCATCATTCCGGCGATGACCTGCGGGAGGTAGAGGCGATCGAGGACCGTGAGCGGCGTCCGCTCGACCCGTACGACTCCTGGTCTTACACGTGTGACGTTCATTGGTTAGTGGTCCAACTCTCCGGCGATGATGTTCAGCGATCCGAGTGCCGCGACGGCGTCGGGGATCGTCTGGCCGGTGATCATCTCGCCGAACGCGGAGTAGATCTGGAAGCAGGGCGGCCGGCAGCGAACGCGATACGGATTCTTGGTGCCGTCGGAGACAACGTAGAAGCCCAACTCGCCGTTGCCGCCTTCGACCTGGAAGTATGTCTCGCCGACCGGCGGCTGAATGCCGTGCATGATCAGCTTGAAGTGGTAGATGAGCGACTCCATCTCGTTGTAGACCTTCGATTTCGGCGGCAGCGCGACGTACGGATTGTCGACGATGACCGGCCCTTCCGGTAGTCCGCGGTCGATGGCCTGCTGCAGGATCTTCAGCGACTGCCGCATCTCTTCCATGCGCACCAGGAAGCGCGCATAGGTGTCGCCGCCCTCGGCGATCGGCACGTCGAACTCGTACGTCTCGTATCCGAGGTACGGGTTCGCTTTGCGGATGTCGAAGGGAACGCCGCAGGCGCGCAGACACGGGCCGGTGAAGCCGTAGTTGATCGCATCCTCGGCGCTGATCGGTGCGACGCCGACGACGCGGTCGAGAAAGATCTTGTTGCGGTCGACCAGCTTCTCCACGTCGTTGATGAACTTCGGCATCATGTCGACGAGGCGCTGCGATTTTTCGAGGAAGTCGGGAGGGACGTCGACGGCCAGTCCGCCGATGCGCGTGTAGCTCGGCAGCAGGCGCGCGCCGCAGCAGGCTTCGATGAGTCCGTAGATTTCTTCGCGCGGCTGGAACAGGTACCAGAAGTTCGTCAGCGCGCCCATGTCGACGAGGTTCGTGCCGATGCAGACGAGGTGATCGGCGATGCGCATGAATTCCGACAGCATCAGGCGGATGTGCTGCGCGCGGGCCGGAACTTCGATGCCGAGGAGCTTCTCGACGGCCATGCAGTAGCCGACGTTGTTGATGATGGCCGAGCAGTAGTTGAGGCGATCGGTGTACGGAATGACCTGCTGATACGTGTGCGTCTCCGACATCTTCTCGAAGCAGCGGTGCAGATAGCCGATCTCCTGATCGGCACCGATGATCGTCTCGCCGTCAAGGGTCACTACGATGCGTAGAGTTCCGTGGGTGGCGGGATGGGACGGCCCGAGGTTGAGTGTGACGCGCTCGTAATCGGTGTCGACGTTTTCGAAACGCGGATCGATGACCGGCGTGATCTTCGCGACGTCCTTCTCGGTCAGCAGCCAACGTTGCGCCGGATCGTAGTCTTTCCGCAACGCGTGGCCCTGAAAGGCCTCGTGCGTGAGGATGCGGCGCAGGTTCGGATGACCGTCGAAGACGACGCCGTACATGTCGAACACTTCGCGCTCGTACCAGTTCAGACCTTTGAAGATGCCGGTTCCGGTCGGAATCGGTTCGTCTTCGCCGACGCGAACCTTGAGGCGAATGCGTTCGTTGTTCTTCAGCGAGTAGAGCTGGTAGATGACGTCGAAACGCCGCTCGCGCTTCGGATAGTCGACCGCGAAGAGATCGAGTGGCATCGTGAAAGCGAGGTCGTCGCTCTCTTTCAACGTGCGCAGGACGTCGATGACCGCGTCCTTGTCGACAATGAACGAGGCCATGTCCTGGCCGCTCTCCGGAATCATCGCGGAATGCGTTTTCGCGATCTCCACGCCGCGCGCATCGAATGCAGACGCATCGACCGGGATGTACGGCTCGCGATTCGTCGGCGCCGGACCGGTGTACGGAATCGCGGAGAACTTCGTGAGCGTGCTCACCGTTCGCCTCGCAGGATCTTTTCCTTCAACTTCAGGATCGAGTACATCAACCCGTCGGGCGTTGGCGGACAGCCGGGCACCCACATGTCGACGGGGATGATTTCGTCGATGCCTTGGACGACGTGATACGCGCGGTAGAAGCCGCCCGACGTCGCGCACGCGCCCATGGCGATGACGTAGCGCGGCTCCGGCATCTGTTCGTAAATTTTCTTGAGCACGGGCGCCATCTTGTCGACGATCGTCCCCGCCACGATCATCAGGTCCGCCTGCCTTGGCGAGAACCGCACGACCTCGGCGCCGAAGCGCGCGATGTCGTAATGCGACGAGACCATCGACATGAACTCGATCGCGCAGCATGCGGTCCCGAACGGTAGCGGCCAGAGTGAGTTGCCGCGCGCCCAGTTCACCATCGTGTCGACGGTGGTGGTCAGGTACGTTCCGCCGGCGAGGTCTTCGATCTCGCGATCCGATTCGCCGGGCAGCGTGATGAGCCCCTTTTCGGCGCCCTCGCCGGGAGGGCCGCCGCGTTTGCGCTGGATGATCGAGCCGGAAGCGTCGTACGGAAGGTTGGCCATAAACGGGTCGCGATGTTATGGGTTTGAGAAACTTTTCACAAGGCTTGGGCGGGGGCCGCGAAGCAGCAATGCGAAATCAATGCGCACTGTCATCCTGAGCCGCCGGAGGCGCTGGAGTGCGAAGCGCGGAACGCCGCAGGACGGCGAAGGATCTCAAGATGCGCAACTCCGGCTGAAACCCGCTGGGATTCAACACAAGTTGGGAAGCTTGAGATCCTTCGGCGTCCTCCGCCCTTCCGCTGCTTCGCAGCTCCCGGCTGCGGCAGCCTCAGGATGACAGCGAGATCCTCGTTGATAGCGCGGTCTCAATCCTTTCCGCGACCTTCGATGCTCGCCACTGCTCCGCCACCTCGCGTCCACGTACCCGCAGCCGATCGCGAAGATCAACATCGCTTAGCAACTCGATCAATTTCTCGCCTAGCTCCACCGCATTCTCCTGCGGCGCCAACAGCGCGTAATCGTGAACATCATCGAACGAGAGGTACGACGGAATCGACGTCATCACCACCGGAATCCCCGACGCCATCGCCTCGGCTGCCGGCAATCCGAACCCCTCCTCGGCATGGTTCGGCGCGACGAGCACGTCGCACGAGTGCATCAGCCGCGTCATCTCGCGCGTGTTCAGCGCGACGTGAAACTCCTGGACGGAATCGAGTGGCTCCTCGCGCGACGGCGCCCACGGCGAAACGCGGATCAGATCGAACTTCTGATGAAACCAGCGCGCATGTGCCGCCGCGCCGTAACCCTCGGCGACACCCTTCAGATCGACCTGCGATTCGCCGCACAGCAGCACGCGCATCGGTTGATTTTCGGAAGGTGTGCGCGGGCGGAAGAAGTCATCCTCGACGATCTGACCGATGTACGTGACGTCGTCGGTGAATCGCTTGCAGATGTCGATCAGCGAACGCGTCACCACCAGCTTCGGGATCGGCAGCCGGTACGCGGCCTCGATCTCGCCGCGAATCGGCTGATACGCGGTGAATGCACCCTCGTATCCCTGACAAAGATGCAGCGCTTTCTCCGGAGCGATCGCATACGCCGCCGGCAACGTCGTCCAGAAGGTGGCGATGAGGAAATCGTCGTCGCGCGCGTCGTACGTGTTGAAGTCATCGACGTAGACCCACTCCGCGCGCGACGGCCGCCACGTCAGCGGCAAGCCCTTCGTCACGATGCGCACGCGATGGCCGCGGGCGATCAGCGCGTCCGCCTGCGCGAGCTGCACGCGGATGCCGCCGGACAGCGCGGTGTCTTCCATCAGGTAGGCGATGTTCATGAGTTGCGCGCGACGACGTAGTAACCGGCCGGCACCAGGTCCTCTTTCGAATGCGGGATGCGCGCGGCGGCCAGCGCGGCCAGCAGCTCCTCGCGCCCGCGCGTGACGACCGTCTCCTGCGGCGCGATCTCCACCACCGTCCAGCCGGCGATCGACAGCATTTCTTCGATCGTCCGCTTCGTGAAAAAACGGAGATGGCCGACGCACGTCAGCCCCATGTAGACGTAATCGAACCGCCCGCGAATCAGATCGCTGACCACGGCCGCGTGCGCGATGTTGGGGATGCTCAGCAGCAGATGTCCGCCCGGAGCGGCCACTTTGCGCAGGTCGGCCAGGAACGACCACGGCTCGTCGATGTGCTCGACGATGTCGCCGCCGATGATCCAGTCGAACTTCTCCTTGATCAACGCGACGATCTCGCGCGCATCGCCGCAGTAGACGTCATCGATCCTCTTGCGCGCCACCGCCGCCGCACGTGGATCGATCTCGATTCCGACCACGCGGCACTTCTGCCTCTGCTTCAGCGCCGCACCGAGAGGTGCTTCGCCGCAACCGAATTCGAGGATGGATTTTGCGTCCGGCGCAATGCGCGCCAGCAGATCGGTCCGCGTCTGTCCGCGCAGCGAGCTCCAGCGATGGACGTAATCGGCGGGGGAGAGGACGACCTCGCGTCCCGCCAGCGCATGCCGCGGAGGATCGTCGATCGTCTCCAGCCAGGAGGTCCTGCACAAATACGCCGCCGGATCCGCCCCATCCCACTTCACCACCTCGCCATCCGCTCCTCGGCTTTGCAACTCCGACGTGACCTGCTGCAACTCGCGCAACGTCAGATACGGCGCCGCCGCGCGACGCTGGATCGGATTCTCCGCCTCGTTGCTCACCGGCAACGCCGCCACGACGCTGCTGGTGTGCACGAGCAACTCCCGCAACCGCGTGACCAGCTTCGCCGGCGGCAGCAGCAGCGGATCGGTGACCACGAGCACGTGATCGCTCTCCAACCCCGCCGCCGCAAACGACGCCGGCTCCTCGGCGTCATACACCGCAAACTCGATGTCGCCGCCCCCGCGCAGCAGCATCTGACTCTGCCAGCTCGCGTAGCGCTCCTCGATGGCCGGATGATCGAAGCGGGGATAGAGAACGGCGGGCGACATGGGCCGCACATCTTAACCAACTGTCATCCTGAGCCGCCGGAGGCGTTGGAGCGCGAAGCGCGGAACGCCGCAGGACGGTCGAAGGACCCCGCGGTGCTCGCATCCTGATTTGCCGCCGCCCGACCCTTGGTTAACAGGCTGGAGGTCCTTCGACCGTCCTACGCCGTTTCGCGCTTCGCGCTCAAGGCTTCGGCGGCTCAGGATGACAGTGGGATGACGCTTCAGCTTTTCCCGGTTTAGACGCCGCGCGCATCACCGCCGTACACTCTCGATCGACATGTCTTCCGCCATCGCCACGGAGCTCCGCGTTAATCCGTTTCTGCACATCGACGCGGAGCGGATTTACAACCCGATTACGGATCGGGCGCTGACTCCAAACCAAGAGGAGTTCGACGCGCTGCGGCGGGCGATCGACGGTCAGGACGTCGATGAGCGGCTCGAGCACGACGGCTGGCTTGTTCGCGGCGACGTCTCCCATTTGCATCGGCTGAAAATCGTCTCGCTGGAGACGATGACTGCCTGCAATCAGAAGTGCTACTTCTGTCCCGTCTCCATTGCGCCGCGCGAGGACTACGACATGCCGGTCGAGCTCTTCGAGCGGATCGTCAACCAGTTGACGGCGTATCGAAGCACGTTGGAGAGCGTTTTCCTGCAGAGCTACAACGAGCCGACGCTCGATCGCCGCTTCGTCGATTTCTGCCGGACGCTCTTTGCGGCCAAGTTGCCGGTGGCGGTGCTGAGCAACGGTTCGGGGCTGACTGCAAGCAAGGTCGACGCGCTCATCGAAGCTGGTCCGCTTCACTACATCTGCATCAATCTCTCGACTCTCGATCGTGAGCGCTACATTCACGATCGCGGCGAGGATCACCTGCCAACCGTCCTCCGCAATCTCGACTACGTGAAGTCGCGTCCTCTCGCCAACGTCATGAAAATCGTCGTCCTCGGCACGGGCGACGCGAATCACGACGCCGATTTCGAATCGATCAGCGCCCGCTTCGCCGGAAGCAGGTTCACCGTCGAACGCCACGTGGTCATGGATCGCGCCGGCTGGCTCGACGTGGGCATGAAGCCAGACGCTCCCAAGCGTCATCTGGCCGGCTGCGACAACCTCGGATCGCGTCCGCTGCAGCATCTGCACATCACGCCGCGCGGGCAGTGCGTGCTCTGTTGCGAGGACTACGACGAGAAGTACGTGGTCGGCGATCTCACTCGCAACACGGTGGCCGAGGTGCTGGAGGGGCCGGGGTTGGGAACGATGCGGAAGTGGGTTTACGGCATCGAAGAAGCGCCGGACGACTTCATGTGCCGCGACTGCGTCTTCGCCCGGACGCGTGAGTGAGCATGCGCAACCGGTGGTGGATTGACGCGCTGCTGATCGCCGCGATCCTCGTCACCGTCGCGCTGCTCTATCACAAGGTCACGCGGCTCTGGTGGATTTGGGACGATACGTACCTCCTCCATATCGTGTCGGAGCATCGCATGCTCGACTACTTCGCCGGCGGCTCGGTGTGGCGGTCGATGCCGCAACAACTCTTCACGCCCCTGCTGACGACGTCGTACGAAGCGGAGCTGGCGCTCTTCGGACCGAATGCCGTTGCGTTCCATGTCGTGCATCTGATCGAGCTGGCGGCGCTCGCGATTGCACTCGCCTTCGCGCTTCGGCTCTGGATGTCGCGCGCCGCGGCGGCGTGCGCATCGTTTCTCTTTCTGGTCGGGACGCCAACCGTCGTCATGGCCTCCGAACTGATGCTCATGCATTACATCGAGAGCGTCATCCTCTCGATCCTTGCGGCTGCGCTGTTTGCGCGTGCGATGCGCAGCGGCCGAAAACTTCCGCTGATCGCATCGGCGCTGCTCTATTTCCTCGCGATGCTGGCGAAGGAGATAGCCGTCCCCGTGTTGTTGGTGCTGCTCATCCTGCCGGAGCGCGACTTTCGCGCGCGGCTCCGTGCCGTTTGGCCGCACGGCCTCGCGCTCATCATCTATTTCGCCTGGCGCTTCGCCATCCTCGGCAAGGTGATCGGCGGCTACGTATGGACATTCGGTCTGGCCGAGTTGCCGCTGCTGCTGATTCGAACCGTCGGGAAGATCGTTGGCACCTTCGCCGGACCGCGTCTCGCGATCGGCATTCCGTTCGTGGTTCTGATCCTCGCCGGGATGCTGTTGCGCGTTCGCTCGCGCTTCAGCGTCGTCGCGATCGTCGTCGCGTTCGCCGCGGCAATCGGTCCGATCATTCCGGTAGCGGTCTACTACGACCATCGCTTTGCCTGGTGCGCCTGGATCTGCACGGCCATCGTTTTCGCCGCCGGAGCCGACACGTTGCGAGACCGCCGCCTGGCACTGTTGATCATGATCGCGGCATCGCTGCTCGGGGCCGTCGTCAACCGGCAGCAGTGGAAGAGCACGTTCGACCTCGCGAAGCGGTTGAGCGACGAAGGGATCGTCTTCAGGGACCTCGAGGCCGGAGACGCCATTCGCATGCCGGCCATCGTGCCCGGTGTGATGTATCAGGTGGAGTGGGTGAAAGAGTTTCTCCTGCACCGTCCGGCCGGAACGCTCTGGTTTTACGACGATCTCTATCTCTGTTCGGGCCAGAAGCCGCGGCGCGTTTTCGGATTCGACGAACGGACGAAGCAGGTTCGCGAGATCACGGCCGAAATCCCAGCCATCGCCAGCCGCTATTGCGCGTCGTTCCGCAATGCGCCGCTGAAGCTCCATTTCCACTACGACGCGAGCCGCCACCTTCTCAGCTGGGACCTCGGCCCTTACGAAGACGGATACACGTTCGTCGCGGGCAACGGCTTTCTCGCCTACGAGGTCGAGCGGCACGGCGGCTTGCAGCTCTTCGGGATGAAGGATCAGACCTTTCGCGTGCGCTATCGATCACCCGCGGGATGGGTGACGTACTCGCCGGAGTTGACGCTCGATTTCAGCCGTGACCGGGATCTCACATGGCAGCGTTAACTCGCAAGCTCCTTCGGCGCCCAGGCGCGATCGATGCGCTCGCAATCGCTGTGCTGGTCGTGCTCACGATTCTTCTCTATCGCAAAGTCCTCGGTCTCTGGCTGACGTACGACGACGCCAACATCCTTCGCCTCACGTTCGACTACCCCTTCCTCGACATCTTCACCAATGGACGGGTGTGGCCGCAGCAACTTTTCACGCCGCTGCTGATGGTCGTGTTTCACGTGATGCGCAGGCTGTTCGGATTCGATCCGTCGCGGTTTTACTATCTCCAACTCGCAATCGCGGCGATCACGATCGTGCTGGTCTACACGGCCGTGCGGCAGTTCCTGGACTGGAAACGCTCGCTTTCCGCGGCCGCCTTGTTCGCAGCGGGCGCGCCGCTCTGTTCCGTCGTCGTCCAGCTTTCGACGGTTCACTACTTCCTGTCCATCTCCTTCTGCGCGCTGGCCGTAATCGCGTACGCAGCCGCGCTGCGACGGCCGAGCGTGACGCTGGATGTGGTCTCAGTACTCTGTTACTTGCTGGCGATGCTGGCGAAAGAAGTGGCCATCCCGTTGCCGCTGCTTCTCATCGCGCTGCCGTTGCGCGATCTACGAACGCGCATTCGCTTCGTGATCGGCCACGGCGTCGCCGTCATCGTCTACTTCCTCTGGCGCCATGCGGTCCTCGGCGTGTTTCTCGGCGCCTACGGCTGGCAGGTCGACGCGGCTGAGTGGCCGCGGCTGCTCGTGCTGCTTCCGTTGCGCATCATGGAAGGCGCGGCCGGGGCAGGCCTCGCCGCCGGACTGCTGGTCATCGTGCTGATGACGCTCACCATCGCCTTCGCCATCCGCAGCCGGCGGGCGGCGATGCTGCTCATCGCGGCCATCGTTGTCGCCGGAGCGCCGCTGATTCCACTGGCGAAGGAAGTCAGCCGGCGGTACGCCGTCGTTCCGTGGCTGGCGTGGTCCGTCGGATTCGCGGCTGCCGTGACGCGGCGCAACGACCGCGTTGCGGCGGCATTGCTCGTGGCCGTTCCGCTGCTTGCCATCGCGCCGAACCGCGCGGAGTGGCGCAAGGAGTTCCCGCTACGGAGGAGGATGTCCGACGAGGCGCGTTTTTACTTTTACGACATGCCGCCCGGCGCGCTGCTGCGCAATGCGCTCGTGCCGCCCGCGGCATTGGGTGAAGTGCAGTGGCTGAAGACAATCCACTTCGGCCGTCCGGCCGGCGCCTGGTTCTACGATGACATTTTTCTCTGCAGCGGCGGCGCGGGATCGAAGCGAGTGTTCGAATTCGAAGGCCGCCAGATCGTAGAGATCACGCCGCGCATCGGCGCAATCGCCAAACAATTCTGCGGATCGATTCGCAACGACGTGCCGCTCACCGTCGCGTTCCACTTTCGCAATCCCGCGCTCTACTGGGATCTCGGGCCGTATGCGAACGGAAAATACAGCGCGGTGATCGCGAACGGCGTTCAGGCCTTCGAGATCCCGCGGCGCGATGCGCTGAAGCTTCCCGGTATGCCCGGCATCGCGCTACGCATCCGGTACGATTCGCCGGCGGGGTGGACGACATACTCGCCCGAAATCGCGATCGATTTCGCCCGCAACCCGGATGTGACGTGGCATCGATGAAGCTCAACTACGATCCGCGGTCTCTTCGCGATCAATACGCGAACGCTGAGCCGTTCCCGCACATCGCGCTCGATGGTTTGTTTGACGACGACGCACTCGATGCCGTGCTGCGTGAGTTTCCGTCGCGCGAGGCAATGCGGTGGCGCGAGTTCGATTCGACGACGGAAAAGAAGCTCGGCTATTTTCACGAGACCAGCAGGATCTCGAAGACCGTCCGCGAGTTTCTCGACGCGATGAACTCGTTCGAGATGCTGCTCTGGCTGGAGGCGCTCACCGGCATCGAGGGATTGATCCCCGATCCATACTTCGGCGGCGGCGGATTGCACCAGATCGAGCCGGGCGGTTTTCTGAAGATTCACGCCGACTTCAACGTCCATCCGAAACTGAAACTCGACCGCCGGCTGAACATGCTCGTCTATCTCAACAAAGATTGGCGCGACGACTACGGCGGGCACCTGGAGCTTTGGGATCGCGACATGTCCACGTGCCGCAAAAAGATTCTGCCGATTTTCAACCGCACCGTGATTTTCTCGACGACCGACGCGTCGTTTCACGGACATCCGCATCCGCTGACCGCGCCCGAGGGGATGTCGCGGAAATCGGTGTCGTTGTACTACTACACGGCCGGGCGGCCGGAGGCGGAGCGCTCCGCGCCGCACGACACGATTTTCATCCCGTAACCGTAGCGCCGCCGGCCCGGCGGCTGGACCGCCAGCGGCTCGCTGGCGCGTGACAGATGCCGCCGAGCCGGCGGCGGTCCAGCCGGCGAGCCGCCGGCGCTACTCCCGGGACGATAGAATCGTGCACCGCCTGCCATGACCTCACTCTCCGAAGGCGAGTTTCTTCTGCCGCTCTTTCCGCTGCCGAACCTCGTCTTTTTTCCGCAGACGCGGCTGCCGCTGCACGTGTTCGAATCGCGCTACCGGCAGCTCATCGCAGACGTCATCGCCACCGATCAGCGCTTTGGGATCGTGCTCCTGCGGCCGGGATTCGAGAACGACTACTTCGGCGCCCCGCCGGTGTACGCGTGCGGAACGGTCGCGTATGTCGAGCAGTCGATGACGCTGGACGATGGCCGCTACAACATCCTTGTGCACGGCCAGACGCGCTTTCGCGTCGTCGATGAGGTCTCGCGCCAGCCGTACCGCGTCGCGCGCGTGGTCGCGCAGCCGCAGATCGAGGGCGACGTCAGCGCCGCGTACGCGCAACGCATGTGGCTGACGGAGTTGTCGCAGCAGTATCTCCGCTACCTGCCGGAGCAGGGCGCGGTGCCGGAGATCGCGTCGGTCGGTCTGGAAGCGCTGACGAACGCGCTGATCATGTCGCTGACGCTCGACGTCGCCGAAAAACAGCGCCTGCTCGAAACCGACGACCTCGTAGTCCGCGCCGAGGAAGTCGGCGATGAGTTACAGGGCCGCATCGAGAACCTGCAGTTCCTCGCGCCGTTCCGGCAGGGCGGGGATCCGAGTAGGAATTGACCTGTCATCCTGAACCGCCGGAGCCGTGGAGCGCGAAGCGCGGAAGCGGCGGAGGACGGTGAAGGATCTCAAGCTTCCCGTCACCGGCTGAATCCGTGTAACGCCTCGCACGCGTGGTGAACTACCGCGTTTTCATCGTAGTCCGCGCATCTTGAGATCCTTCGTCGTCCTGCGCGATCTACGCGCTTCGCGCTTCGTCGCTCCGGCGACTCAGGATGACAGATCGAGCAGTTTCTCGATCGCCTCCCGATCCGCGCGTGTCTTGCGCAGGAAAAACTCCCCCGCGTTTCTCGGATGAACGCGCAGCGCGGGGTCGAGCAATGCGGGACGCGAGAGGAAGAACGCCGCCCGGCGGCTCCAGGCGATGCGTGGTCCGAACATTTCGGCGTGACGAGTTCGATATCCGTTTTCGGCGCGATCGCGATCGCCGGTCAGCGCATCGGTGATGAACGATGCGGCGACGACCGCGGACTGCATGGCCATGGCCATCCCGTTGCCGGTGAGCGGATCGATGACTCCGGATGCATCACCGATCATGAAGATGCCTTCCTCGACCGCGGAGCGCGCGCGGAAGATGACCGGCTCCGAGGAGAGGAAGCCGTCCTGCGCCGGCGCATACCGCGCGTACATCGACTCCAACGGCCGCTCCTCCTTGCGAATCGTTTCGACGAACGAATCCCAGCGGCCTTTGTGTCCCTGGAGGCGGCTCGCGTGCACGAGTCCGCAAATGTTGGTGATGCCGTCCTCAACGTCGTTCACGCCGAGGTAGCCGTGGGCGAAGGAGTAGAGCTCGATGACGCCCTTCACACCATCGCCGCGGTAGTGCCGTTTGAATCCGAAATTGCGATGTGAGCGGTCGCGGACGAAGGCGCGTCCGAGTTGCTGATCGAATCGTCCCCAGCGTCCCCACGCGCCGGCGACGACGCGGGCGCGAACGCTGCCGCCGTCGAATGTGACGCTGTCGCGCGACACGGCCGTTGCCGTTGCGGTGATCGCGTGCGCGCCGTTCTCGATCGCGCAGCGATGCAGCGCGGCGTCGAGGAACATGCGCGAGACGCCGCGGGCGGGATGGGGAAAATCGAACGCGTACGTGCGCTTGCGGCCGACGACGCGGCAGCTTGCAATCTCCGGAGCGCCGTTCAGATCGACATGCAGCGCGTCGATGATCGGCAGCGCATCGTAAGAAAGGAACTCGCCGCAGAGTTTGTCCCGAGGAAAGGCATCGCGATCGATGAGCGCGACGGAGAGTCCGCGCCGCGCGAGCAAGGCGGCAAGTGTCGACCCGCCGGGACCGGCTCCGACGATGGCGACATCGACATTCATTGCAATGCCTCAACGCTTTGCGGCGTAGCGCCGGCGGCTCGCCGGCTGGACCGCCAGCGGCTCGCTGGCGCGTCGCCTTGCCGCCGAGTCGGCGGCGGTCCAGCCGGCCAGCGGCCGGCGCTACGATCGCTCATTTCCACAGCAACAGCCCGAAGCGGAACGGCATCATCGTCACGACCTCGACTTGCAACGCGCCGGTCATTTCTCCAACCTTGCGCGCCTCCGCCGCCGTGTATCCGCGCTCAACAGAGGCCGGTGCGTCGTACGCGGTGATGCGGCCGACGAGGTGGAAAATGCCGAGCAACTTCACGAACAGAAACGGCAGACGATGCCGCCGTGTGTCGCTGGCCATCGCACCGATGCGCGCGATCCGCAACGCGCCGCGGAGGATGGACGCGTTTTCCTCCGGCTCGAAATGGTGAAAGAAATGCGACGACGTGACGACGTCGACGGAGTCATCGCGGAATGGAAGTTGATTCGCGTCCGCCACCACGCGCATCGCGCGCGAGCGATTCCGTTCGTAGAGCAGATGCTTGATATTGAGGTCGACACCGATCGTCGTCACATCCGCAGGCAGCGCATCGAGCAGGTCCGCGGTGCCCGCGCCGAGGTCGACGACGATCTTCGCGTTCGGCGCGAAGCGGTGAAGGAGGCGGAGATACGTTCGCGTCCCGCCGGCCCAGCGGTTGAAGCGCCGCAGGTCGCGCAACGAGCGCTCCATTTCCTCGCGCGGTGCGTCGTGCTCATCGAGCAACTCCTCGGTGACGACGCGTTTCATGGCACTTCGACGAACGTCGTTCGCCAGGCGACGAGATCGACCGGGAGTTGCGCAATCGATTGCTTCGCGCGATCGAACACCTCGATGACGTATGGCCCCGGCAGCAGTTGTGCGCAATCCAGCGAGCGGCCGCTCCGCAGCGCATGCGGTTCCTTGGCGAGCGAGCGCACGAAATCGTCGAGGTGCTGGCCGCCTGTGGCCTGCAGCATGATCGATCGCTCCTCGTCATGATTCACGGCGATAATCAGCTCCGTCGATTTCTCCAGCCGCACTTCGAGCACATCGGACTTCGGCCACGGCTCGTGATGCGAAAAACGCCGGATGCTGCTGACGAGCACTTCGTTCACAACGGTCGTGTCGTCAACTTCGAAACGGACCTCGGGACCTCCGTGCAGCGGCTTTTGTTTCACGCCGACCGCAGTGCGCCAGCGCCCCGCCAGCAGCGTCGCGCTCCCGTCGATCGGGGAACCATCCTCGGCGGCGAAGAAGCGGACGATGAGGGTGCGCATGCGCTCAATCGTATCGCTTCAACACGAGTGCCGAATTCTTTGAGCCGAATGCGATCGTGTTGCAGACCGCGGCGTTGATCGTGGCGCGGCGGCCGAGGTCGGGGATGTAGTCGAGATCGCAGTCGGGGTCGGGAGTGTCGAGGTTGATCGTGGGCGGGAGGATGCCGTCGCGAAAGGCCATCAGCGTCGCCGCGACACCCGCGGCGCCGCACGCGCCTTGCGGATGTCCGATCATCGACTTCGTCGCCGAGCCGGGAAGATTCTTCGCGTGTTCGCCGAACGCGAGCTTCACCGCGCGCGTTTCGATGCGGTCATTCAGGTCGGTCGACGTGCCGTGGTAGTTGAGGTAGCCGACCTCGGATGGATCGACGCCGGCGTCCTTCATTGCCAGCGTCATCGCGCGCGCCGGCTCTTCGCCTGACTCATCCAGCCGCACGCGGTGATAGGCGTCGCACGTCGAGCCATACCCCGCCACTTCCGCATAAATATGCGCCCCGCGCGCCCGCGCCGTTTCCTCGCGTTCCATCACGAACATCCATGCGCCCTCGGCGAGCACGAAACCGTCGCGGTCCTTCGAGAACGGGCGCGACGCCTTCTCCGGCGCGTCGTTTTGCGTGTTCGAAATGATGCGCATGATGCAGAAGCCTGTCATCACGGCCTCGGTGATCGTGGCGTCCGCGCCGCCGCAGATGATGTAGTCGCAGACGCCTAGCTTGAGGTTGCGATAGGCGTATCCGAGGGCGTCGGTGGATGACGTGCAGCCGGTCGAGATCAGGTGCGAGAAACCGTGGAAGTCGTACGCCATCGAAATCTCCGAGGCGATCGTGCCGATCGTGCCGGAGGGGATGGAGTAGATCGAGGCCTGTTTCTCGTGATCGTCGAACCAGAGCTCGTACATCCGCTCGCTGAATTCGATGGCGCCGCCGCCCGAGCCGAGCATGACGCCGATGTTGCGGCGCGTTTCGAGATCGACCGCGGCGGGGTCGAGCTTCGCATCCTTCAACGCTTCGTCCGTGGCGGCGATGACCATCGGGACGACGCGCGAAACGTGCTTCATGTTTTTCGCGTCGACCCAAAGCGTCGGATCGAAATCGACTTCGCCGGCGACGCGCGACGGGAGCGCGGACGCATCGAACTGCGTGATGGTGCGGATTCCGGAGCGGCCGGCTTTCAACGCGTCGAAGTAGTTCTCACGGCCGGCGCCGTTCGGGCTGAGAGCGCCGACGCCGGTGATGACAATTCGCTGGTTGGGCATGTCGGCGCGCGTCAACGTGGTGGGCAAGGGAAAGATTGCAAAATGCGTGTCATGGCTCGAGCGCCCGCTTGTCATCCAGAGCCGCCGGAGCTGCGTAGCGCGAAGCGCGGAGCAGCGCAGGACGGCGAAGGATCTCAAGATGCGCAAGTCCGTCTGAAACCCACTGTGATTCAACACACGCCTGGGAAGCTTGAGATCCTTCGGCGTCCTCCGCCGTTCCGCTGCTGCGCAGCTCCCGGCTCCGGCAGCCTCAGGATGACAATCCGTACTCGATGACAGGAATGCTTCCGCCCGTCGTCGGCTTTTCCGAGCAGATTGAATTCTTCCGGAGGCTTTTTGCGCTCGTTGCTCGCTGTGGTTCTTGTTTTTCTCGCGTTTCCCATCTTCGGTCAGACCCCGCCGCAGATCACCATCGCGCCGCCGCCGCCGTCCGCACCCCCGCCGCCGCCTGATCCGGCTGCCGATGCGCTGGCCAAGCGGACCATTGAAGCGCAGGGCGGAGCGGCGTGGGCCAAGGCGCGCTTCCTCTCGTTCACGTTCGTCGTCGAGCGCAACGGACAGGCGGCCGCGTCGTTCCCGCAGCAGTGGGATCGCGTTAGCGGCGACTATCGAGTGAGCGGCGTCGATCCGAAAGGCGTTCCGTTCACCGTCGTCCTGAACACGAAGACGAAGACCGGCCGCGCGTGGCAGAAGGACGTCGAAGTGAAGGACGTGCCGGCGCTGAAGGAGCTTCTCGCGCTCGGCTATCGCCGCTACAACAACGACACGTATTGGCTGCTGATGCCGCTGATGATGCTCGATCCCGGCGTTCATCGTACCGCCCAGGGCGAACGCACCGATGCCTCCGGGCACAAGTGGGACATCGTCCGGCTTTCGTTCGATCCGAGTCTCGAGATCAACTACAACGTCTGGGCGTGGATCAATCGCGAGAGCGGCCTCGTCGACGAATGGGACATGAGAGCTCCCACCGCAGCCGTGACAGACCAGCCGGTGGAGGTGTTCTTCCACGATTTCAAGCGCGTGGCCGGAGTGTCGATCTCGATGCGGCGCGAAGTGAAAGGGAAGAATCAGACCGTGCGCTTCGACGATCTGCAGATCCTGCCGGAGACACCGAAAGGCGCATTCGACATGAAGTGATTCACGCGAAGACGCGGAGGACGCCCTCCGCGTCTTGCGATCTGTCGATTACTGCACCGTGATGTTGTTCGTGACGCTCTTCACGCCGTTGACCTTCGCGGCGTCGTCGTACGCCTTCTGACGATCGGCGGCGCTTCCGTGTCCGTTCAGCGTGACCATGCCGTCGTGAACCTCGATCTGCAGGCCGGTGATGTGGTCGCCAGCCAGATTCTTGCGGATCTCGCTCTCGATGGCCGTGTTGTCGAGCGGGGCCGGGGTGGCCCGGTTCCAGTTCGAACAACCGATAGCAGAGACAAGGGCAGCGGACAGTACCAGTGATCCAAATACCTTCTTCATTTACGTCTACCTCCGGCGCGGTGAAGAGCAATGAGTGTTCCAGCATTGGTGAGTTGCCGTTGAGCCCGCAACAGCAAGACATTCTTCCTTAATAAACTCGACGTGTGTTACTCTCCACGCCGGTCCGGAATCCATGTCCTCTTTCAAGGTTCGTCTCTTCGGCGAATTCTCGGCTGTCGATCACCGAGGAAACACCCTCGCGCTCGGCAGCAGGCGCACGCATGCCGCGCTGGCGTGGCTGGCGCTGCACCTCGACGCGCCCGCGCCGCTGCGCGATTTCGCTTCGCTCTTCGGCGGCGACAACGCCGGCGCCCTCGGCCGCGATCTTCGTTACGCGCTCCGCTTCGCCGCGCCGGATGTGCTCATCGGATCGGGCGACACGTTGCGGTTCAATCCGCGCAGCGTCGAGGTCGACGTCGCGCGCTTCGATGATCTCGCCGCGAACGATTCGCTGAACGCGGTCCGCGCCGCCGCGGAGATTTATCGCGGCAATCTTCTCGATCACTTCGACAGCGACGTCCCCGGATTCGATGAGTGGCTCGCGGAACGCCGCCTCCATTACTGGCACGCCGCGCTTGCCGTTCTCGGCAAGCTCCTGGCCGCGCAGATCAAAGCCGGCTGGTGGGAGAATGCGACCGACACGGCCAGCCGTCTGCTCGCGCTCGATCCGACCCAGGAAGTCGTCCATCGCGCGCTGATGCGGCTGCAACTCGAACAGGGACGTCCCGACTCCGCGTTACGCCGCTACCAGGAATGCGCGGACATCCTCGAGCGCGAATTCGATCGCCAGCCGAGCGCCGAGACCGAACGGCTTCGCGAAGAAATCCTCGCCGCACTCGAAAAAGCGCCCGCGCCGCGCGACGCGTTTCACAAAGCGCTCGATGGTCCCGTGCTCATCCTCCTCGTCGAAGATGACGCGGTCTCGTCAGCGCTCGTCGAGGGATTCCTGACCGAGGCGGGTTACGAAGTCGTAGCGACCGCGGACGGCGGCGACGCGCTCGTCGAACTGGCCCGCCGCGAGTTCGATCTCATCGTCCTCGACGTCAACGTGCCCACGCTCGACGGCCTGCAACTCTTCGAAATCATGATGAAGAAGGGGATTGGGACGCCGGCGATTTTCATCACCGGGGTGGCTGGCGCCGAGGTGGAAGCGCGCAGCCTGGAGCTCGGCGCGGCCGGATTTCTGCGCAAGCCGATCCGCAAAGAAAACCTGTTGCCGCGCGTGCGGGCCATCCTTCAACGCCGGGAGCGCGTACAGTCTCTGCGGTGAGCAGCGATTTCATTTTGCGGGCGGAAGAGGGCGAGCGCCGGAAACGGCAGCGCGCCCGCGAAACCGCGGTCGTCGAGATTCCGACCTTCCGGCTGATCGGATCCGTGCTTCTGTCGCTGGGCGTCTACCTCAACAATCGCTTCCTGCTGCATCTCGATTCGAACGCGGACTGGTTACGTATCACGATCGTCCTCGGTGTTTTTTGCGCCGTTTCCTGGCCGCTGATCGCGCTGCTGCACGAGCGGGTCAAGACTGACGTCAGCCTGCTCTTCTTGATTCTCGACATCCCGATCTGGACGCTGGCGATTTACTACTCCGGCGCGGAACGAAGCTGGCTGTTTTTCATCCTCTTCCTGCGCGTTGCCGATCAGGCGCAAAGCGGTTTCCGCCGCTCCCTCGGCTTCGTGATGTTCGGCACGTTCTGCTACGCATCGATGCTGATCTGGGTCGTCAGTGTCGATGGCTACGGGGTGCCGGATTCGATCGCGTTGGCGAAGATCGCGTTCGTCTTCGCGGGTGGTCTGTACGTCGCTCTGACGACGCGCGGCGTTGAACTGAAACGCGGCTATCTCGCGAATGCGATCCGCAAGTCGCGCGATCTCATTCGCAAACTGGAAACGCAATCGACGGAACTTGCAGCGGCGCGGCATCGTGCCGAAGAGGCGAGCGCCGCGAAGAGCGAGTTCCTCGCGAACATGTCGCACGAGATGCGCACGCCGCTGCACGGCATCATCGGCATGCTGCAACTCGCCATCGACACCGAGACCTCGGCCGAGCGCGCCCGCCAGCTCGACATGGCCCGCCGATCCGCCGAAACGCTGCTGGCCACGATCGGCGACATCCTCGATTTCTCGAAGATCGAAGCGCGGCGCCTGGAGTTGGAGCCGGTCTATTTCTCGATTCGCCAGCTCATTACTGACACGTTGAAAACGCTCGGCATCACCGCGGCGGAGAAAGGACTAACACTCGCCTTTGCGGTGTCACCCGAGGTGCCGGACCGGCTGTGGGGCGACCCGCTGCGGATCCGGCAGATCGTCGTGAACCTCGTCGGCAACGCGCTGAAATTCACGAACCGAGGGGACGTCGTCGTTCGCGTGTCGTGTGAGGTGATGTCGGCCGATCGCGTCACGATCGGATTCGAAGTGCGCGATACCGGCGTCGGCATCGATCCGTCGCGGCGCCATCTGATTTTTGATCCATTCGCGCAAGCCGATTCCTCCCACTCGCGCCGCTACGGCGGCTCCGGCCTCGGACTGGCCATCGTGGCGCGGTTGCTGGAGGAGATGGGCGGCATGGTGACGTTCGAAAGCGAGCAGGGGAAGGGAAGCACGTTCCGCTTCGTGCTGCCGATGCCGTGCGAGCCGGTCGGTACGGCGCCGCCGCCGGAGTGGGAGAACGCGCTGGGCGGAATGCGCGTGCTGCTGATCGAACCGAATGCGTCGTCGCGCGCGATCCTCGCGGAGATTCTGCACGTCCATGGGATGGTGCCGGAGTCGTACGCGACGCTCGATGGCGCGCTGCAGCCGTCCATCCGTGCCGCGTACGCGTGCGTGGTTGCGGACGCGAACATCCTCGCCACGACACCGTGGATTCCGCCGGTGCCGGTTGTGCGCATCACCTCACCGCTGGCCACTGCGCATCACGGCGGCGTGCTGGTGACGCGGCCCGTCGGTGAGCGCGAATTGCTCGACGCGATCGGCGTGGCCTTGGGCGTGACCCAGCAAACGGTGACGTACACGTTGGAGCGACGCCCCGAGGTCGCACGTCCACTGCGCGTGCTCGTGGTCGACGACAACGTCGTCAATCAGGAGTTCGCCGCCGAGGCCGTGCGGCGGCTCGGCCACGTGGTCACGACATTGGAGAGCGGCGCCGAAGCGCTGGACATGCTCGCCAAGCGAACGTTCGACGTCATCCTGCTCGACATCCAGATGCCGGGACTCGATGGTCTCGAAGTGGCGCGCCGCTTTCGCGGAATGGAGCGCGGCGCGCGTACGCCGATCGTCGCCGTCACAGCGCACACAACCGTCGAAGACCGCGAACGCTGCATCGCCGCCGGCTTCGACGCGGTGCTGACAAAGCCAGCGACGCAGTCGACGCTCGGCGCGATCATTCGCGAAGTCACCGGAACGGCGATGCCGTCGACGATTGCCCCCGGTCCCGCGGACGCAATCCTCGACGCCGTCGGCGGCAACGTCCGCCTCCTCGCTCGCGTCCGCGACGCCTTCGCCATGCAGACCCCGCGCTTGCTGGCCGCACTCCGCGACGCCATCGCCGCCCGCGACGGCGAAGCCCTGTTCCAAACCGCCCACACGCTCAAAGGCGCCATCAGCAACTTCGACGTTCCCCACGCAATCGAAGCGACCGCTCGTCTCGAGCGCGCCGGCAAAGCCGCCGATTTTGCGACCGCTGAGGAACTGCTGCCCGAGTTGGAATCCGCGATCCACGAACTTGAGGAAAAGATCGAAGCGGCGCTGGGATAGATCAACCGATAACGGTTAACGTCCCCGGCACCGCTTTTGGGAGGCGCTTCAGCAACTCTGGAACCAGCCGTTCGAGGTCGGCAATATCGTTGCTTACCGCGCGCAGCAACATGAACGCCATTGTCCATGCTGAGAGATTCTGTTGATGTTGCAGGCTTTTGTCCGTCGTGACGAATGCGTCGAAGTTGCCTTCGGCTCGCCGAAGCAATTGACCATTCTTTAGCCCCGCCAAGCCGGCTTCCGCCACTGTCACAGCGTCATGCGCTCGAAGATGGCGTTTCAGCGCGCGGGGCACGCATTCATCGATGAGAATGCGCAACCAACAATTCCTTCGCCTCTTCCAAAGCCGCTAGCGCCTGCGTACGAGACACAGTAGGAAAGTCGTCGAGGAAATCACCGAGAGGGTGACCACCTCTGATGTAATCGATGAGTGCTTGAAGCGGAACGCGAGTGCCGACGAACACTGGCGTCCCGCCGAGCGTCTCAGGATCGATGTGAATTACGCTTTCCGGCTCACTCATGCCGCTCATTCTATCGCCGCCTGTACCAGCGCCTGCTGCTGCTCCTCGTGGCGATGATGCGAACCCGTCGCGGGTGATGCGCTGATGGGGCGGCCGATGTAGCGGAGCGTGAGCTTGCCGGCCAACGACGCTAGGCGTTCGTGGAGGAAGGGCCAGGCGCCCATGTTGCGCGGTTCGTCCTGGACCCAGACGATTTCAGTGGCGTTCGGGTGCTGCGCGATGGCGTCGGCGAGCATCTTCTGCGGGAAGGGGTAGAACTGTTCGAGGCGGATCAGCGGGATATTCGCGTTTGCTTTTTCGCGGGCGGTGCGGAGGTCGTAGTAGACCTTGCCGCTGGTGAGGACGATGCGCTTCGCGGTCGCGGGATCGGAGGCGGGGTCGATCAGCACGGGCTCGAAGCGGCCATTGGTGAGCGCGTCGATTGGTGACGTGGCCTGCGGATGGCGGAGCAGCGACTTCGGCGTCATCACGATGAGCGGCTTGCGCGGGTCGTTTTTCATCTGGCGGCGCAACGCGTGGAAGTGCTGCGCCGGCGTCGTGGGATAGACGACCTGCATGTTTCCCTCGGCGCACAACGTCAGGAAACGTTCGAGGCGCGCGGACGAATGCTCCGGTCCCTGACCTTCGTAGCCGTGCGGCAGGAGGAGCACGAGGCCGCTGTGCTGGCCCCATTTTTCCTCGGCGGACGAGATGAATTGATCGATGACGATCTGCGCGCCGTTGACGAAGTCGCCGAACTGCGCTTCCCACAAGACGAGCGCGCCGGGATCGGCGACGGAGTAGCCGTATTCGAATCCGAGGACGCCGTATTCGCTGAGGAGCGAATCGTAGACGGCGAAGTTGACGTCGGCGCGCGGCTCGGTCGCGGTCTGTTCGCCGAGGGCGTTTTCGGCGATGACCGGCGCTTCGGTCCTCGGCGCGGAGCTCAACGCGTTCAGCGGCACGTAGCCTTTGCCGGTGAGGTAATCGAAGAGGATGGCGTGACGCGATGAGAACGTTCCGCGGCCGGAGTCCTGGCCGGAAAGACGCACGCGATAGCCGTCCGTCATCAGCGTTCCGAACGCGAGCATCTCCGCGAAGGCCCAATCGATCGGGTCGCGCCCCTCGGCCATCGCTTTGCGTTTGGCGATGATGGGTTTGAGTTTCGGATGAAGTGCGACGTCTTCGGGCACCGTCGTCAGCGCATTGCCGACGATATCGAGCTCGTTGCGCGGCACCGAGGTGTCGGGCGACGGTTGATTCTGAAATCCGGTCAGCTCTTCGTCCGTCCAAAGCGCGCCGCGTTCGTTGGACGGCGGCGGTGTGTCGTCCTCGCGCGTGCGGTCGAACGCCTCCTGCAGCTTGCCCTGAAACTGATCGAGCCACGACTCCGCTTCCTTCGGATCGATGTCGCCTTTGCGCAGCAGCGTCTCGGTGTAGATCTTCCGCACCGAGCGGTGCTCCTTGATCGATTTGTACATCTTCGGCTGCGTGAGCGACGGCTCGTCGCCTTCGTTGTGGCCGTGGCGGCGGTAGCAGAGCATGTCGATGACGACGTCTTTGTGAAACTGCTGGCGGAAGTCGTACGCGAGTTTGGCCGCGCGGATACACGCCTCGGGGTCGTCGCCGTTCACGTGGAAGATCGGCGCCTGCACCATCTTGGCGACGTCGGTCGCGTACATGGTTGACCGCGCCGACTCCGGTCCGGTGGTGAAGCCGATCTGATTGTTGATGACGAGGTGAATCGTGCCGCCGGTGCGGTAGCCGGGGAGCTGCGAGAAGTTCAACGTCTCGGCGACGACGCCTTGGCCGGCGAATGCGGCGTCACCGTGAATGAGCACGGGCAGTACCCAGGCGCGTTTGTTATCGCCGATGAGCATCTGCTTCGCGCGCACCATCCCTTCGACGATCGGATCGACCGCCTCGAGATGGCTCGGATTCGACGCCAGCGTCAGCTTCATGTGGGAACCGTCGGGCGTCTGATGGATGCCGTCCGCGCCGAGGTGGTACTTCACGTCGCCGGAACCTTGCGTGGTGTTCGGATCGACGTCACCTTCGAATTCGTGGAAGATTTTTTCGTACGACTTGCCGAGGATGTTCGCGAGCACGTTCAGGCGTCCGCGGTGCGCCATGCCGATCACAGCCTCGGTGACGCCATCCTGCGTGGCCTCGTTGAAGATGTAGTCGAGCATCGGAATCGTGGTCTCGGCGCCTTCGAGCGAAAAGCGTTTGTGGCCGACGTACTTCGTGTGCAGAAACTTCTCGAACGACTCGGCATCGTTGAGCTTCATCAGGATGCGGCGCTTGGTGGCCAGGTCGAGCGGCTGGTGATTGCGCGACGGCTCCATGCGGTCCTGCAGCCATTTCTTCTGCACGGTTTCGCTGATGTGCATGTACTCGGGACCGATTTTTCCGCAGTACGTTTCGCGCAGGGTGTCGAGGATGTCGCGCAGCTTTGCGGTGAGCTTGCCGCACAAACCGCCGCAGACGAATTCGCGATCGAGGTCCCAAATCGTGAGGCCGTAGAACGCGGGATCGAGCTCGGGATGCCGCTTGACTTCGTATTCGAGCGGATCGAGATCGGCGAGCAGATGGCCGCGCACGCGATAGGCGTTGATCATCTGCAGCACGGCCGCTTCGCGCGCGACTTTTTCATCTTCGCTGGCGTTGAGGCGATGGCGATCGCGTCCCCAGATCGCCGGCTCGTACGGGATGCGCAGATCGCGGTAAATCGTTTCGTAGAAGCCGTCGGCGCCGAGGAGCAGCTCGTGAACGCGGGCCAGGAAGGCGCCCGACTCCGCGCCCTGGATGATGCGATGGTCGTAGGTCGACGTCATCGTCATCACTTTCGAGATGCCGAGATCGGCGAGGACGGATGGGTCGGCGGCGGAGTATTCAGCGGGATAGTCGATCTGGCCGGTGGCGATGATCGTGCCCTGCGACTGCATCAGGCGCGGCACCGAGGCGATGGTGCCGATCGTGCCGGGATTGGTAAGCGAAATCGTGGTGCCTTCGAAGTCGGAGATCTCGAGCGTGGAGTTGCGCGCTTTGCGCACGACTTCGTTGTAGGCCTTGAGGAACTGCGCGAAGTCCATCGTCTGCGAACGCTTGACGTTCGGGACGAGCAGCGATCGCGAGCCGTCCTTGCGCTCGACGTCGATGGCGATGCCGAGGTTGACGTCCTCGCGGTCGATGCGTGTTGGCGTGTTGTCCTGCGTCGCGAACGCCGCGTTCATCCGCGGGAACTGCTTGATGGCGTTGACGAGGGCCCACGCGATGATGTGCGTGAACGACGCTTTCGGCTGGCCGGTCAGCGTGAGGTGGTTGTTGACGACGCGCCGGTTTTCTTCGAGGACTTTGACGGGGATGTTGCGGATGGAGGTCGCCGTCGGGATCGTCAGCGAGATCTCCATGTTCTGGGCGATCTTGCCGGCGGCGCCGCGAAGCGGAACGGTGGTGTGGTCGGACGGAACGGGAGTCGGGCGCGGAGCGGGCGCGGGCTGCGGAGCGGCCGGTTGTGGCGCCGGCGCGGCGACGGATTGCGTTCCACCGGCGGCGGCGACCGGCATCTCCGCCTCTTCTTCGAACTCCTCCTCGAAGCGCGGCTCGTAATCGTGAAAGAACTCCTGCCAGCTCGTGCTCACCGATTCCGGATTGGCGCGATAGCGCTCGTAAAGCTCTTCGATGAATGCCGTGTTGGCGCCGTAGGTCTGCGTGACGGATGACATAGCGGGATTCCTAACCGTGATTGCGATACGCGGATTTCGCGCCGAGGCGGCGCGTTACTCGTGCTCGGCGAGCAGTGTATGGGACAGCGACGTGAGCCCCAGCCAGCCGAAGCCGGCGGCGAATCCGCCGAAGACGTCGGAGGGGAAGTGGACGCCGAAGTAGACGCGCGAGAAGCCGACGCTGAGGATGGTCATCGTGGCCAGCGTGTGCACGACTGCCTGCGTGGCCACGGAGCGGTGCTGCACGAAGTGATGCGCGACGATCGGATACGTCGCGGCCGACAGCAGCGAATGTCCGCTCGGGAAACTGTGCGAGTTCGGCAGCGTGATCTGCCGCGCGCGCTCGATCGGACGCTGGCGCTGGAAAATATTCTTGAGCAGCGTGTTGATGGCCATCGCGCCGCCGGTGGAGATGACGACAGTCCAGGCATCTTCGCGCCGTCCCTGCTTCCACATCGCGAGCGCGGTGATGCCTGCAGCGCTGCCGATGGCGATGTGTGAGCCGAGCTGCGTGATCGCGTCCATGGCCGCATGCATCGGCGGATTGTCGATGCGGTGCACGACGTCCATGATGATGTCGTCGTAGCGGTCGGCGCGGCCGGCCACGACCTGCTCCGCCTGCTTTTTGAAAAACCAGAACGCGATGCCGGCCAGCGCCACGCTGCCACTCGTGCCGATGGCCAGCGGCAGGAAACGATGCCGCCGTTTCGGCGTTTTCTGGGCCTCTTTTTTCACGGCGCGGAGTCTACATCACGGGCCAGAGTCACAAAGCGTGCCGCCTCGGTCGCGCCGCACGCTTTGCGATAGAAATCGAGGGCGTCGGTCCAGGGGATGATTGCGCGCTCGTAGCCGAGGCGGCGGAGATCGGCGAGGGATGCTCGCAGCAACGCCGCTCCGAGTCCGCGGCCACGGTGTTGGCGCGCGACGCCGGTCGGGCCGAAGAAGCCGAGGCCGCGATTGTTGGCGTCATGCGCGGCGAAGCCGGCGATTTCTCCTTCGACCTCAACGTAGAAAAGGTTGTCGCCCGCGTTCGATGCTTCGAATCGCCAGATGCGGCCGAATTCTTTTTCGATGAACGTGAGGATGCGATCGCGGGTTTCTGGCGTGACGCGGTTCACTCCCACCCCCGACTCCCGACTCCCGATTCCCAAATCAGCGACCAGGTTGGACGTGTTCGCCGTTTCGCGAAAGCCGCGTTTGGTGAAGAAGTCGATCGCCGGCGTATCGGTCGTGACGATGCCGGGCGTGAAGTAGTTGCCTGCTTCCGCGGCGGCGACGCGCGCGCCGCGCGATACCGCATCGCGAAGCAGCGCGCTTCCGACGCCGCGCCAGCGCTGGTTGCGATCGACGGCGAGAATGCGCAGCGATTTTCCGCACGTCACCGCAACGCCGGCGAAATCGCCGAAGACGCTGACGTTCGGATCGCCGTTCACTCCCGCGCCGAAACACTTCTCCTCGGCTACTTTGGCAAGGTCGTACGGCGCATCGTTGGATTTTCCAAATAGCGCGACGATGCGCGGAAGATCGGCGGGCGTGGCGATTCGGATCACGACGAAGGATTACACCACGAGGTGGTTTCGTTGCGTCCTCGCATGAAGCGCGCGCTCGTTCTTCTCGTCCTCATCGCGGCAGGTTGCCGCAAACACGAAACGCCGGTGCCCGAAGTCATCGGAACGCCGCCGGCGATGCCGGCAATGCAGATGTCGTCGTCGCAGCAGCCGGTGCCCGATCGCAACGCGCCGGTGCTCACGGCCGCGCAACTCACTAATCCCGCCGCCGCGACCGTTTACGCCGAGGCGGCCCAGATCACCGATCGGCTGGCGAAGATGTATTGCTATTGCCAATGCCACGAGCAGGAAGGGCACGTCAGCCTGCTCACCTGCTTCCAGACCAATCACGCCGAAGAGTGCGGAATCTGTTTGCGCGAAGCGGATCAGGCGTATCGCGATTGGAAGGGTGGCAAGCCGGTGCAGGCGTCGCAACATGCCGCGGATGTTGCGTTCCATCGCGGATCGCCGCCGCCGAGTCTGCCGGAGTAACGTCGCGGCCACGTCGCGCGCGAAGGCGCGCTCAACAATCCAGCCCCGCGCTTTGCGCGGGGTAACCGAGGCGACTGAAGTTCGTGGCCGCGGAGGCGGCCACTACAAAATGCTCCCGAGATCTTGTGGGGCCGCCTCCGCGGGCCGCACATCCGTCAACCGCGCGTCAACCCCACGCAGAGCGTGGGGCTGGATTGTTGAGCGCGCCTTCGCGCGCGTACGTGGCCGTCCAAGGACCTCACGAACCGTCGAGCATCATTCGCAAGTGCTCCTCTTCGTTCGGGTAGAAATACGAGACGGGATCGGCGTTCGGTCCGTTGTCGCCGAAGAGGCGGCGTCGTCGCGGGGTCATGCGGCCGAGGACGTCTTCCGAAAGACGCTCGTAATCGTAGGGACGCGACCATAGCTGACCGTAGCGGAAGGTGATGCTCTTGCGAACGCGGCCGCTGTGATTCGGTGCGACCGCGTGCCAGAGCGACCATGGAAAAAGCAGAACGTCGCCGGCGCGAGCGCGAAGCTGGATGGCGCCGTCCGGCGTTTCCTTTGATTCGATGCGGTCTGGCGGAAGCGTCACGCGGTGGCTTCCGGGGACGAGCATGAAGTTGCCGCTGTCGTTGTCGGAGAGGTCGGTCAGAAAAAACTGCGCCTTCATCTGCAACACCGGATTTCCTCGGCGGGGAAGAAAGGTGCCGAGCGTCGGTCCGCCGTCGGTGTGCCAGGTGACGAGCGGTTCGTGGCCGTTCCCCGAGGTGCGGACGAAGATCTCCGAGCCGAGAATCTGGAGCCATGGCCCGAGGAGCGCGAGGAGGATGGGGAAGATGACGGGATGGTCGGTGAGCGGGTCGAGGGCGTCTGTCTCCGACACTGCCTGAACGATTTTGAACGCGGCAGCGGAACCTTGCGATACGAAATCGCGGTCGGGTTTTGATGCGAGCACGGCGTCGACGGCGGCGAGGAGCGAGGCGACTTCGCCGGGCGAAAGCGCCTGTTCGATCAGCAGGTAGCCGCGGCGATCCCATTGCTTCCGCCGCGCGGCGGAGATCGAGCCGATGTTCTTCATGGGAAGCTCGCCATTATGCCGGAAAGCCGCATCGCCGTTGACGCGGGCGCGCGCGGCAACCAGAATCGCGGCACTCCATGCGTCTCGACGAAGTCTTCACGCGCTGTGACGCGCTGGCGCCGCTGATCGAGAGCGCATGCGCGACGGATGATGCGCAGACATTCATCAGCGGTGCGCAGGCAATGCTGCCGAACGTCGCGCTTGCGCGGGCGGTGCGCGCGAGTGCGAATGACTTCGCCGGCGCCGCGGGCATCGCGCGTCCGGTCATGATCGATGACGGCCCGATCGCGTTCGCCGGGCAGCAGCCGTACGTCGATTACTACCCGGCCGTTCCGGTCAAACTCGACGCGCTCGCTGCTTGCGGCGGGGCGTCGTTCTACGCGTTCGCCGACTACGCGCCGCTTGGCTCCGATGCGTGGATGAGCCGTACGGAGTTGCCATCGGTTGCTTCCGTCGATGGCGTGTTGCGTCTCGCGTTCGTGCGATCACTTCGCTCGTGGCAGGGGCGCGATCTCCGATTCGTCCCGCCGCCGGACGCATCGACGCTTGCTCTGATCGGAGAGAAGCTCAAGGGTCTCATCACCGATGCTTCGCGGCATGCGACATTCGCGAAGAGCGATGCCTACGCACATCTGCGCGAACTGCTGGCCGGATACGAGGACGCGCGAACGCGTGCAAAGTCGCGTAGCGAGTTCAACGCGATCGCGTCGGCGCGACTCTTTCAGCGTCTCGGATTCTCGCTGCCGTTCGTTTTGCTCAGCGATCTCCTCGGCCGCGACGAGTTGATTTCTTCGATCGCCGAGACGTTGGCGATCTTCATACGCGAACGTGCCCTCGTCGTCGAGGCGGTGAACGAAGCGATGGCGAATGACGATCGAGGCGAGCTTCATTTCACGCGGAAAGAGTCGGATCACGTGCCGGTGGCGATCGCCGGCGCCGATGACGGAATCCGCCGCGCGGTTCGGCTGGTGATGAAGGGCGGCGATCATCTGCTCGTCGCCGGCGGCGAAACGTTCAACGTCGGCCGCGCCGATCCCGCATCGCTCGTTGTGTTTTTGAAAGAGCTTCGCGGCCGCTGGTCGCTCGACGTTTTCGCGCCGCTGTTTCTCTTTCGGCTCGGCGTCGCCGGCATCGTCAACGGCCGTGGATCGATCCGCTACTCGCTCGTCCTCGGCCACGTGATGCAGCGCCTCTTCGGCGAACGGCATCCACTGAACCTGCTCTGCAGCACGGCGCCGCCGCCATCTGGTCCGCTCATCGAGGCGGTTTGCCGCGCGCGCGGCGGATTGCCGCCAGCGTTGCGCGATTACGAACGGACGCTGATCGATCGCTTTCTCACCAGCGACGCGGCCACGATCCGCGAGGAGATCCGCGTGGCGTGGAGGAACGGCGCGGCATGAAGGCGATTCATGCGTATCCGCGGCCGTCGCTCGCGACTCTGCGGCGGAAACCGTCGGCGGCGATGCGCGAGGAGATCGCGTTCGCGCCGCAGCTGATGCGGTTCTCGCGCGACGCGCTGTACCTGGTGTTTTCAACCTTCCACGCCGCGCCGGGGACGCCGGTCTGGTGTCCGTCGTTTCACTGCGGCATGGAAGTGCGCGCCGCGGCCGAGGTGGGATTTACGCCGCGTTTCTATCGTCTTCGTGACGATCTGACGATCGATGAGGAACATCTCGCGCATTGCCTCGCCGAGGCGCCGGGTCCGGTGATGCTGATCCACTATTTCGGATTCGCGCAGCCTGGCACGGAGCGGATTGCCGTGCTTTGCCGCGCGAAGGGAGTGCCGCTGATCGAAGATTGTTCGCACGCGTTTCTGTCGCGACGCAACGGACGCGCGATCGGCACCGCCGGCGACGCGGCGACGTTCAGTTTGTACAAGACGTTCGGCACGAGCGACGGTGGCGCGTTGCGATTCAATCGTGCGATTGCGATTCCGCCGCGGCCGCGCGTTGCGTGGAGCGCGGAGTGGGGAAGCATTCGCCGCCGCTGGCGCGACCGTCCGCCGCGCGCGCGCGCCGAGGAGGTGATTGCGCGACGCTTCGGCCGGCGTAGCGACACGGCCTGGCGCCGGATTTTCGAAGATCCGTGGCAGGCGGCGCGCGGCATCTCGAAGCTCTCGCTCGCACTGATCGAACGATTCGATCCCGCGCAAATCGTGGCGCGGCGCCACCGCAATTACGAGCGGCTCGACGCGATGCTGCGCGATGCAACCGGCTATCGGCCGGTGGCGCCGTCGCTGCCGGATGAGTGTTGTCCACTCTACCTGCCGGTGTTTATGAAGAGCCGCACCGATGTATTCGTGAAACTGTTCGCGGCGCGCGTCGAGCCGTTCATCTTCGGTATGTTTCACCATCCATCGATGCCGGCCGATGCGTTTCCTGAGAGCCGCAAAATGCGCGACGAAATCCTCTGCCTGCCCATCCACCAGGACCTCGACGATGCCGACGTCGATCGCGTCGCAACGCTGGTGCGAGCCGTTCTATGACGAGCATCGTCTTTACTGTCGACACCGAGCCTGACGATCAGTGGGCGCCGCCGCTACCCGACGGCACTCTTCCTCCCTTCACCTTCGCGAACACGCGCGGCCTCGGCGCGTTGCGCGATTTCTTTCGCCAGCGAAGCGCGCCGGTGACGTGGATGACGTCGTACTCAGTCGCACGCGACGAGGAGAGTGCACGCGTTCTGCGCGATTGCGCGCGCGACGGGGACGAAATCGCCGGCCATCTGCACGGATGGGAAACGCCGCCGTACGCGGAGTTCGATCGTGTCGCGCGTCCGTTCATCGGCGAGTACGACGCGGACCTGCGCATGGCCAAGCACCGTTCGTTGTTGGCGGCGCACGAGGACGCATTCGATGCACGCCCGGTGAGTTACCGCGCCGGCCGTTGGGGCCTCGACGCAATCGAGCTCGAACAGATCGCCGAACTCGGCTACACGATCGATTCGAGCATCCCGCCCGGGATCGATTTCCGCGACCGCTTTGGTTTGCGCCAGCCCGGTCCCGACTTTCGTTCGCATCTGGCCGCCGCCCCGCTCCCGCATCGCGTCGGAGGATTGTGGGAAGTGCCCGCGTCGATCGCACCGATCGGCTTCCTCGGCGGCGCGATCGGAATTGCGCGCGTGGCTGCTCGGCGCAACGCTCACTCCGAATTCCCTCGCGCGCTGAGCAGCGTGCTCGCGGCCGCGCACGCGCAGGAGCTGATCTGGGTTCGTCCGCTCAAGCATCCGCGCGCAAAGCTCGTCCGCGCGACGCACGCGCTGCTTCGCCGTGGTGCGCCAATCATTAATGTGATGTTTCATTCATCCGAAGCGTTCGCGGGAACGAGTCCGCTGAGCCGCCGGCAGGAAGATGTGGAACGGCTCTACGGCGATCTCGACGCGATCCTCGCGACGTCGCGCGCGCACGGCGCGGTGTCGCGCACGCTACGCGACGCAGTCTCGGAGTTGCCGCGTCATCGTGAGCACACACCGGCGGCATAGCCGTCGGAAGAACCGTAGCCCCCATCTTCAGATGGGGGTTTTCAGATCGCGCAATCTTGTGAGCCCGTTTTAACGGGCGAAAGAAAGCTTTCTTTCGCCCGCCCAGGCGGGCTCACGAATCGGTGCGATCCCCCGACCCACGCTTGAAAGCGTGGGCCACGGTTCTTATGCCGGCTACGCCGACGGCCGCGGCGTCGTCATCTCTCCCTACGTCTCCACGCGCGCAACGTGATCTCCGTGACGACGTGATCGAACGCCATCCCGCCCCAGCTTCCTGAAAATGATTTTCGCGGCGGGACGACGGCGGGATTCGGGTTGGCTTCGAGAAAAACGAACTCGCCGGACGGGGTGAGTTTCAGGTCGAGGCGGCCGTAGTCGCGCAGCTCCAGCGCGGCGGCGGCGCGGCGGGAGAGCGCTTTCAGATGCTGGCGCTGCGTTCGCGTCAGCGAGGCCGGCTCCATCCGCACCGCCCAACGGCGCCGGTATTTTTTGTCGTGCTTGAGCTCCGCGGAAAAAATCGCCGGCGAGTTCGGTCCGTTGCGTCCGATCACCAGCTCGCGGATGGACATGATCCGTTTGCCCAGAATCGTCACGAGCAGTTCCCGCCCCGCGGCGTACTCCTCGGCGATGACCGATTCGACTCCGCCGCGGCGCAGCATCGCCGCGCGGCGGAGAAGGGCGGCGTTGGAATGGACCAGCGAGTTCTGGCTGATGCCTTCGGACGCATCGCCGAACCGCGGCTTGACGACGAGGGGAAACGGGAGCGGCGATCGCGTGCGCGGACCGGCGACGAAGTAGCGCGGCACCGCGAAGCCGGCATCCGCGGCGATCAGTTTGCTGATGATTTTGTCGCGGCAGAGCATGAGCCCTTTCGGCCCCGCACCGGTGTAGGGGACGCCGTAGAGATCGAGGAGTGCGCAGATGTGGCCGTCTTTCATACGGTCGCCTTCGACCCACTCGGTGAGATTGAAGATGACGTCGGGCCGTTCGCGCTCGATGCATTGCGCGAGCTCGGCAACGCCGTCGTACGGCACAAGCAGCGCGCGTTTCGTCAAGCGCCGCAACGCGCGGACCAGATAAATGTCGGCCTGCCCGCGGCCCAGACTCCGGCCGCCGCGCGCGAGGTTGCCGGGGTCGGCGAGCATGACCACCGTCAGGCGCTTCATTCGTTCTGCTGCAGTCATCGTGTTGCGGGCACCGCGGCCGTGACCTCTCGATAGATTTCTTCGTAGCGGTTGAAGACGTGCGGCCAGGAGTGCGGAGCGAGTTGCGACGCGAGATCGCGGCGCGCGTCATCGTCGAGCGGAGAGGCGAGCCGGCGCTCGATCCCGGCAGCGAGATCGTTGACGAAACGCGCGACGTCGGATGCCACCGGCTCGTCGGCGTTTGTCGTTGCGAGCGGCGGCACCAGCTCGATGAAGCCGCGATCGCGCCATGCCTGCGGCACCCAACTGGCGATGGTCGGCAGCGCGCTGACGACGGCCGGACAGCCGGCGGCGAGCGCTTCGAGCATCGTCAGTGGAAGCCCTTCGAACAGCGACGGCAGCACGAAGACGTCGCTGACTTGCAGCAGCAGCGCGACCGCTTCCGGCGGCTGCGCGCCGGTGTGAATGACGAGTGGACCGGCTGCGGCTACCAGTTCGTCCATCATTCGTCCGTGTTCGCCGCTGCCTGTCGCGCCTAGAAGGACGAGGCGAAAGGGTCCGACACGATTGCGAAGTTGCGATACCGCATCAAGCAGAAACGGGATCCCTTTCGGAACCGAGGTTCGTCCGATGAACGTGATCAGCGTTTCATCGGCGGGGAGGATCAGACCGAAGCGCTCGCGCAACTCGCCGAGTACCGTTTCGCGCGGCTGCATGCGCGGACGGAACAACTCGTCGTCGAATCCCGCGCCAGTGATGGCGATCCGTTCCGGCGCGATGCCGAAGTGCTCGATCGTGTCGACGACCGATTGCGGCGTCAGCACGCAGACTTTGTCGGCGCGGCGAACGCCGGAGAGCACGCGCGGGACGAGATGTGGCACCTTCACCATCTGCCGCAACTCCGCGTTGTGCGACGTCACGACAAGCGGGATGTCGGCGAAGACATCGCGCGCCAGCGAGGTCATGAGCCAGAGATGGTGCGCATGAACGACGTCGGGCTGGAACGCGTCGCGCGCTCGCTCCATGACGCGGCGCGATACGCGGAGGTACTGCTCGATCTGCGCCGGCGTCATGCGCGAGAAAACGGTGGTCGGATACGGCATGACGTCGCTGTTGCCGGGCAGCGGGAACGGAGCGTCATCGGACGGGAAGATGATCGGCGAGACGTCGGCGTCGCGCAGCGGCGGGAGTTCCGCCGCTGTCGTTCCGGGAGGTTCGGCCACGACGACGTGCTGTGCGTAGCCGCGGCGCGATGCCTCGCGAACCATCGCGCGAAGGAAGATGCCGCTGCCGGAGCGTCCCGCGCGCTGCGAAAGGATGTGCAGGATTTTCATTCGCGCCCCAGCGCCACCAGATTGCTGTGAAACATGATGTTCTCGTCGTGATCGATGACGCGAAGCGTGGTCGCGGCGATCAACTCTTCCATTTTCTGGCGGGTCATGCGCGAGAACCCGGGATTGTGCAGGGCGATGTCCTTTCGAATATCGCCGTAATGCACCACGGCCACGCCGCCCGGCCGCAGCACGCGCTCGATCTCCTGGAGATAGCGACCGATCACCTCCGGCTCGAGATGGACGAAGACGTCGAAGGTGAAGACGAAGTCGACGCTGCCCGCGGCGATACCGTGCAGTTCCGCGCCAGTGGTCTGATACGTGGTCAACCGGACATCGGGGAAACGCTGGCGCAAATATTCGAACGATTCCGGATTGAACTCGACGACGATGAGGTGGCCGGCGCGCGCGAGGTATTGCGTCCACCGTCCGCCGCCGCTGCCGATTTCCACGACCGTCGTCCCTGCGATGAAGTACGGATCGAGGAAGCGCTGACGGACTTCGATCAGCGGAATGAACGTCTCGGGATCGCCCCAGCGGTCGCCGAAATGCCGCTCGCCATCGTCCGGCGAAAAGGTGGCGATCATCCCGCCCCACTTGCGGTTCCAGTCGAGGTCGGGCATCAGGCGATCTCCAGCGCCGCGCGAAAACGGCTGGCCAGCGCTCCCGGTTCGTGCGGCACGCGTGGTGCGGTGCCGTTCGACTCCGCGATGACTTTGACGAGGAGGAATGCTGGTCCCGTCGCCGCCAGCAGCGCATCGATCGCAGCGTCGAGCTCCTCGGCGGTCACAACACGCCGCACATCCGCGTAGCCGGCGGCGCGCGCGAGCGCATCGAGCGCGATGTGTGCCGTCGCGGATCGCTGCGCGCCGGTCGAGCCGTAGACTTCGTTGTCGAAAACGACGTGCAGGAAATTCGGCGGATGGAGATCGCCGATCATCGCCAGCGTACCGAGCGTCATCAACAGATTGCCGTCGCCGTCGAGGATGACTACGCGCCGCTCCGGCCGCGCCAGCGCCAGGCCGAGGCCGATCGGTGCGGCCAGGCCCATCGACCCGAGCATGTAGAAGTTTTCGGCGCGGTCGGATGCGGCACACGCTTCGCGGGAGATCCATCCGTTCGCGGCGACGACCAACTCATCGCCGATCTTCGACAACACAGCACCAATGGCCTCGGCGCGGCGCATCAACACACGACTCCCGGCTTGCAGAGAAGTGCGCATGGACCCGGTTGTGTGTCGAGCGTCTGCGCAGCGCGCGCGACGTCGGATCGCAACGACTCGGAATCGGGAACGAAGAACGGCAGACGCAACGCATCGAGCAGGGCCGGAGTCGCGGCGCCGAGGAGCGCGTGTTCGGGAGAATCGGTACCGTCGTGTCCGCGCCAGCCGATGACGAGCAGCATCGGAATCCGGTAGATCGCCGCGAGCGAACCGAGCGCGTTCATCGCCAGCGCCAGTCCCGAGTTCTGCATGAAGATCACCGGACGCCGTCCGCCGAGGTACGAGCCGGTGGCGATGCCGACGGCGACGTTTTCCGAAATTGCGGTGACGTAGCCGAGCTCCGGACGCGACGCGATCTCCGCCAGCAGCGGCTGAAACGTCGAGTCGGGAACACCGGTGAAGAAATCGAAGCCGGCCTCGCGCAGGCTCTCCAGAAACGCGCCGCTACGATTCAACGACAACCTCGGCTACCGGCGTTTCCACGCTCTCCTCGCCCTGCAACGCGAAGATCGTCTTCATCGGCCAGAGCTGCGATTCGACCGAGGCCGTGGAGCCGCTGCGGAGGATCTCCGCGTAGATCTGTTCCATTGCTTTGAGGGCTCCGCGCAGTCCTTGGTTCGCGTAGATCACGACCTTGAAGCCGAGGGCCGCGAGATCGTCGAGCGGCGTGTTGAAGTAGGTGGTTGGGACAGCCACGAGCGGCGTGGGACGGTCCCACCGCATCGCGACGTCCGCGATTTCGGCGGCGGTCTTCGCTTTGCTGTGGATGAGCACCGCGTCGGCACCGGCGTCGGAGTACGCCTGCGCGCGCCGCAGCGCTTCGTCGACGCCGCATCCTGCAATGAGCGCCTCGGTGCGCGCAATGACGATGAAGTCGCGCGTGCGCTGTGCTTTCTTGCCCGCGCACAGTTTTTCGACGAACGCGCCGACCGGCGCCAACTCCTGGCGGCCGTCGACGAAGCTGTTCAACTTCGGGAACTGTTTGTCTTCGACGCAGACGCCCGCCACGCCGGCTGCTTCGAACTGTCGCACGGCATGCGCGAACTGCAGCTCGTCGCCGTAACCGGTGTCGCAATCAACGACCACCGGAATGCGCACGACGTCGCACATCGAACGCGCCAGCGCGAGGTGCTCGGACATCGTGACGATGCTGGAGTCGGGCAGCGCGTACGACGCGGCGATCTCGAAGCCGCTTGCCCAGACGCCGTCGAAGCCGGCGCGCTCAGCCATCTTCGCGCCGAGTGCGTTGTGGGCGCCGATGAGACGCAGGATCTCCGGACGTCCGAGGCGATGGCGCAGAGTGCTCGCTCCTTCTGACATGAAGCGCTCCTTTTTCCGCGGTTTTTGGGTGATGGAAAATTGCTGGCGCATTTTATCGGGAAATCGGGACAGTGGCATCTTCGGGCGCGATTGGCGTGACCTGGCGCGATGGAAACTGGCGTCATCACGGGCACCCGTGTCGGGAGTCGGGAGTCGTAGCTCCGACACCCGACACCCGACTCCCGAATGCCGGCGAGACGCCAGCGTTCCGGTCGCACTGCGCGCGCTGCGGCCCGTATTTCGCAATAGGCAGGGACATGAACGACGTCGTTCGATGCCCCAACTGCGGACAGGCCAATCGGTTACCTGCGGTCGATGACGGCAAAAAGGCCGTTTGCGGCAAGTGCAAAACGCCGCTGACGGGTGGACATCCGATCGAGTTGACGGACGCCAATTTCGCCGAGACCATTCGCAACGGCGCCTTCCTGGTCGACTTCTGGGCCGCGTGGTGCGGACCGTGCCGGATGATCGCGCCGGTCATCGAGGAGATGGCGGCCTCGCGCACGGACGTCCGTTTCGCCAAGCTGAACGTCGATCAGAATCCGCGCAGCGCGCAGGCGTATCGCGCGATGAGCATTCCGCTGCTCGTGCTCTTCAAAGACGGCGTCGAGAAGGGCCGCGTGGTCGGCGCGGTTCCGCGCAGCCAGATCGAAGCGGCCATTCGCCAATACCTCGGCTAGGACATCGTGGCCTTTTCTCCCAGGGAACCGAACAGCGATCGCGATCTCTCCCTCTTCGCGAAAAAACTCGCCGTCGTCGTTGCCTTCGCGCTCGTGATCCTGCTGCTGTGGGCGGTGCGCGAGGTGCTGATCCTCGTTTTCATTGCCGCCGTGCTGGCCGCCGGCATTTCGCCGGCCGTGCATCGCGTGCGCGTCCTCGGCCGTTACCGGCTGCACCGCAACATCAGCCGCGGCGCGGCGGCGGTCATCGTTTACTTCCCGTTTCTTCTGCTGGTGATTTTGCTGGCCGTGTTGATGGTGCCGCGGCTGATCGGCGAGACGACTGCGTTGCGCGCGCAGCTGCCGGCGTTGATCGAGCACAACCTTCTCACGCCGCTGCAACGCTATTTCCCGATGTCTGCCGTCCGCGACTATCTGAAGGACGGCGTGACGCTGCCGCGCGGTCATGTGTTCGGCTACGTGCGCGGCGCGGCGACGGTGATCGGCTCGTTCGTGGCGGTGCTGTTCATGGTCGTCTACATGCTCATCGACGCGCACCGGCTGCGGAACATGTTCCTGTTGCTCTACCCGGAAAATGTTCGCGGCGACCGGCGCGACACGATGAACCGGATGGCCCGGCGCATGAGCTCCTGGCTCTCGGCGCAACTGATCCTCTCCGGAATCATGGGCGTGGTGATGTTCGTGGCCATGCTGCTGCTGCGCATTCCGTACGCGCTGCCACTGGCGCTTCTGGCCACGCTCGGCGAGATGGTGCCGGTGATCGGCCCGATCGTCGGTTTCACGCCGGCGCTGGCGATCGCGATCCTCCATTCGCGCTGGCAGTTCTGGTCGGTGCTGATCATCGCGGTGGTGATGCAGAAGGTGGAGAACCTTGTGATCGCGCCGCGGGTGATGTCGCGCAAGGTTTCGATCTCGCCGCTGACGGCCTTCATCGCGTTCATGGCCGGAGCCTCACTCCTCGGCATCGTCGGCGCGCTGATGGCGATCCCGGTCGCGGCGATTCTGCAGGTGGCGTTCGAGGAAGTATTCGTCGGCCGGCGCGAGCGAAGACAGGACGTCTTCCGCGCGGGGACGCTGACGAAGATGCGGCGGTAGCGTAGTGCGGGCGTCTCGCCTGCATCCGGCGCGGCGTCTCGCCCGACGGTGGTTTCTGCGATGAAACCGGCGACTGCGCAAGCATCACGGAAACCCCCGCCGGGCGAGGACGCCCAGCGGATGCAGGCGAGACGCCCGCACTCCGTCATGTTAAAGTCACTCCCTCCACAATTTATGGTGAAGCTGCCGATCGTCGATCAAATGATCTCGCTCGTGCGCAAGCCCGGTGCGCCGCCGTTGCCCGGCGCGCCGCGCGAGGCACGGTTGCGCGATGCGTTCGAGCACGCACCGATTGGAATCGCGCTCGCCTCGCTCGACGGCGCGTGGCTGCAGTTCAACGAACGCTTCCGCGAAATCGCCGGCTACTCGCGCGAGCAGTTGAGCCGGTTGACGTTCACCGATCTTACGCATCCGGACGATGCGCGCCGCGAGGCGACGCTGATGCGCCGGATGCTCGGCGGCGACGCGGGCGGCTATCGCATCGAGAAGCGGATCATCGAGAAGAAGGGGAAGTACCGCGAGATCGAAGTGCTATGCGCAATCGCTGGCAGCGACGACGGCGCGCACTTCCTCGTCTACATCGTCGACGAACGCGCGCGCACCGTGCAGGGCCAGGTCCGTCCCGCCGCGCAGAACAGCGAGCAGCTGCTGATCGCCGTCGTCGATCAGCTCACCGACTTCGCCATCATCCGCACCGACGACAACGGTCTCATCGCCGGATGGAACGCGGGCGCGGAACGCATCCTCGGCTACACGCGCGAAGAAGTGATCGGCCGTCCGCGCCGAATGCTGTATCGCGATCACGAGCATTGGGGCGGAAAGTCGACGGCGCAGTTGCAAGAGGCGCGCGACTCGGGACGCATCGATCTCGAAGACTGGCGCGTCGGAAAAGACGGCCGGCATTTGTGGGTTCGCACCAGCCTCACGCCCGTGCGCATCAACGGTGCGATCAAAGGCTTCGTCGAAATCATCCGTGCACCGGACGCTCCCGCGGATTCGCACGAAAAAAAGAAACAGCTCGAAGCGCTGCGCGCGGAGTTGCAGAAACGGCAGCAGACCGAGGAGGCGCTTCGATCGGCGATCGATGAGCTGCGCGTCAATGGCGAGCAGACCATGGACGAGCTGAAGATCATGACCGACGCGCTGCGCAAAGAGCTCGAGCGCCGCAAACGTGCCGAGGAAGAGCTGCGCGCGATTCACGAACGAGTGGCGAAGGCTGTCGTGCCGCCGAAGGCGCCTGCCGAGTCGGAGATCGTATCGACCTCGATGCCGCCGCAGCGGAAGTGGAAGCCGATCGGAAACGCCACGCCCGCAGAGCTCCTCGTCAAACATGCCTCCAACCAGCGCACGGGCCGCCTCGTCCTCGCCAAGGGCAAGCACGAGAAAGAGCTCTTCATCGATAAGGGCAAAATCATCTCCTGCTCGTCGAACGATCCGGAGCGCTTCCTGGCGCAGCGGCTCATCGCCGTGGGAATGATCACCGAGGAGCAGCGGCAGAAGGCGCTCGACATCCAGCGCGAGACGCAACTTGCCCTTGGCCGCATCCTGGTCATCCTCGGCGCGCTCACCGAGAATCAGCTGCACGACGCCATGCGCGCCAAAGCCGAGGACGAGATCCGCGAGCTATCGACGTGGACCGATGCGAAGTACGTCTTCGTCGAAGAAGAGATCCCGACGCTGCAACTCGTCCCGCTGCGCATCGATGTGGCCGAGTTGATCGTGCATCAGCTTCAGGCGCGCGATGACGTTCCCGAGGCCATCGACGTCGCCGGCATCGTCTACGAGGCGGTCACAGATCTCGTCATTGACGACATCTCCTCGGCCGCCGATGAGATCACGCACAACATCGAAGCGATCACGTCGAACGCGGAGATCCTGGTTGCGAATGCTTCCGGCAAGACCAGGCGTTTCCATCGCGCCAGTTGCGCCGCCGCAAAACGCTTCGCCGACGAAACGCGCGTCGTCTTCATGAGCGCCGTCGACGCGAGCGGCGCGGGATACGACGCGTGTCGAATGTGTTTCCGGTAGCGTAGTGCGGACGTCCCCGTCTGCATCCGCCGGGCGTCCTCGCCCGGCGGTGGTTTCCGGGATTCAATCGCAATCTTCGAGAGCTCGCAGAAACCCCCGTCGGGCGAGACGCCACGCCGGATGCAGGCGAGACGCCCGCACTACGCCGCTGATCCGTTACAATCCAAACGGCTCCCCGCCACGTAACTGGAGACAACATGCGACGAATCGCCGCGGCGGCAGTCGGTTTATTCACAACCCTCCCTCTCTTCGCACAGACAACCAGCGACTGGACGTTCAAGTCGCGCATCGAACTGCGCGCCAACTATCGCGATAGCAAAGAAGAGAAGTTCGCGCTCAAGTTCCCCTTTCCGCCGAGTTCTCTGCCGGTCGGGCAGACCGTCGGATTCGAGGAGACCGTCGATGCCGGCTCGCACGCGGAGCTGAGCGTCGCACAGATCAAGCTCGACCTCGGCTACAGCACCTGGTTCCTCGCGCACACGCAGCTACACGGGCAGGACAAATACCGCCGCAATCCGACCAGTGCCGACAAGAAGGTCGACGCCGACGAACTCTGGATCCAGTTCGGACCGCGTCCCGAGTTCCTGGCGCGGCCCGATCGGACATCGTTCTTCTTGCAACTCGGAAAGTTCGTGAAGATGGAGCGCCAGCCGATTCGGGTGCTCGAAAGCTACGGACTCGTCGCGACGTCGTTCAATCGCTTCGAAGACGTCGGCGTCATGACCGGCGGCTCGATCGGCCGCAATCTCTACTGGCGCCTCACCAGCACGAGCGGCAATCCGCTCTACTTCCGTGATCCGAACGCGCTCGCCGGCGACAACGGCATCAAGCAGCTACTGCAACCGAATCCCGATCCGAAGCTGAAGTCGGGCTTCCCGATCCTTTACGACACGCGCGTCGAGGACCTGGCCCTCGACACGAAGAACATGTCCTTCGGTCAAGGACTCGGCTATCGCTGGCAGAACGACGCGCAGACCTTCGGTTTCGACGCCGTCGCGTTTCACTATCGCCGCAACCTGCGCGATGACGAAAACGCGCCGCTGACCGGCACGTTCTACGGCGTCGATCTCGATCTCCTCGAAGGGCCGCTCGACAAAGGCCTGCCGATCCGCGGCAAGAAAAAAGAAGAGATGGGCGCGCGGATCTACACGGAGTGGAAGGGCTTGACTTCGACGATCCAATTCACCAGCCAGAACGTTGCCGGCATGCACCGCAGCGGAGCGGAGGGGGAGTTCGGATACAAGTTCGACTGGTCAGCCGGTCCATCCGTCGGCGGCGAGAGTTTTCTGCAGAGCATCCAGCCGGCCGTGCGCTGGAGCGAGCTGCACTACGGATTCAAAGGCAACGGCGCTCAATATCCTGCGCCGAGCATCTGGTGGAACTGGACCAAGATCGACGCAGGCATCCGCATCGCCTTCGCAAAACACGTCGACCTGACCATCGAGCGGGCGCGGAACAACATCGGTGCGCCGAAGAAGATCCATCCCGACGAAACGCTGGCGACGGTGCGCATCCGCATCTAGCTCCCCGTCGTAGCGCCGGCCGCTGGCCGGCTGTACCGCCGCCGGCTCGGCGGCACGTGACGCGCCAGCGAGCCGCTGGCGGTCCAGCCGACGAGCCGTCGGCGCTACAAAATCAGCAGGCCCGCCCCTTGCTCTTCCGTACCATCGGAGGAACATCAATGCGAAACGAGATGATTGGCGCCGTGGTGCGGCGCGCGATCGAACACCCGGAGTTCAGGAAGCGGCTCGTCGAGAATCCGCAGGAGGCGCTCAGCGCACACGGATTCGTGCTGGAAAGCAACGACCTCGCCGAAATCGAGAGCATCCGAACCAAACTCGGCCAGGATGACGCCGAGCAGCAACTCGTCACGATTGCGGAACACTACGGCCTGAATCCGAGGCCTTAGCTCGCGTCCACGGCCGGCACCCTGCCGGCCGTTTCCTTTTGCCCTCTGGCCCGTCATACAGGAGAAATTTGTGTTCCGGGCGACCGGTTCGGATCGGGAGCAAATTTCCAGGTCTCAAAACTTTCAGGGGCAAACCAATACTGATGAGCGATCACTCGCTGAAGCGCGGTTTTTTCTTCTGCATCCTTTTCCTTCTCGCCGCAGGAAGCGCATTCGCGGCCTCGCCGTCGGGCCGCTTCGAAGCCAGGATGGTGTGGGATCCCGCCATCCACCGCGCCGTTCTCTTCGGTGGCCTCACCGCCGTGGACGCAGGCACGAAGGTTCAGTACGAGCTGGCCGACACCTGGGAATGGACCGGAACCCGCTGGCTTCAGGTTTTCCCCCCGCACAGCCCCTCGGCGCGCGCAGCCCACTCGATGGTGTTCGACTCTACGAGAAATCGCGTCGTCGTCTTCGGCGGCCGCCAGGGCAAGCTCAATCTCAACGACACCTGGAGCTTCGACGGTACCGACTGGACCCCGATCAACACCACCAACGCGCCGCCGGTCCGCGAGCTGGCCGGTGCTGCATACGACTCCGTTCGCGACCGCATCGTGCTCTTCGGCGGCTTCCATCAGACGTACAGCGCCGACGGCAAGACTGTGACCAACACCGCGCTGTATGACACGTGGGAGTTCAACGGCACGAACTGGACGCAGGTCCTCGCCGATGGTCCCGTGGTCACCAAGCCCATGCTTGAATACGACCCGGTCCGCAAACAGACCATCATGCTGGCCCTCAACGCCAGCTCGGCCACAGTGATGTACGCATGGGATCCGGCTGCGGCAAAGTGGAACCAACTCACTCCGACCGTTCTGCCTACCTGCGTCAACGAAGGCGCGGTGACGTGGCAAAGCTCGAACAACACCATCCTCTATACGGGCGGCGTCTGCACGACCACGAACAGCACCGAGGAGTCGTATGAGTGGGACGGTACGAACTGGACGAAGGTCGATCTGACGCAATTCGCCGGTGCCTACGTCGGATCGGCGCTGACGTTCGATCCCGATCACCAGAACGCCGTGCTCTTCGGCGGCCAGCCCGTGGTGGGTGTGCTCGACACCGCTACGTTCACCTATGCGAATAAGGCGTGGAGCGTTGCCGGCGATGCGGCGTATCCGGCGCCGCGCTCGCTCTTCACCTTCACCACCGATCCGGTCAACAAAGTCGTCTACATGTTTGGCGGTGTGAACGACGCTCTCACCTTCTTCGACCTCTGGACGTATCAGAACGGCACGTTCCGTCCGTTGACCACCACGAATCAGCCCACCGACTGCGCTTCGCCAATCGGCGCGTACGATACCGACCGCTCCAAGTTGATCGTTCTCTGTTCCGGCAGCGCGACGTGGGAGTTCGACGGCACGACGTGGACGCAGTTCGACGCCACAAAGAACGCACCGCCCGCACATCGGTTCGCAAGCCTCGTCTATGACCAGAATCTGAAGAAGACCGTTTTCTTCGGCGGCTTGGACGGCAACAACATCTACCTCAATCAGACCTGGACCTTCGACGGTACTGTCTGGACGCAGGTGAAGAAGAACCCGGCGCCGTCGCGGACGCTGACCTCGATGTGGTACGACCCGATCCTGAAGAAGACCGTCCTCTACGGCGGCCTCGGGCGCCTCACCTCCGACGCTCGCCTCACGCGCTTCAACGACATGTGGACCTTCGATGGCGCCGGCTGGACGCAGCTCACACCGAGCACCACGCCCGGCATGCGCTACGGCGCTGAGATTGCGATCGATCCGAAGACGAACCACGCCATCCTGTTCGGCGGAATCCGCGTCGACACCGATGCCGCCAACAACCAGGTGCAGGTCTACGCAAACGACACGTGGGACTGGGATGGAACGACCTGGACGAAAATCACGTCGACCCTCACGCCGCCCGCGCGCGAGAACGCCGGCTTCGCGCTCGATCCGATTCGTAACCAGCTGGTGATGTTCGGCGGCTACAGCGGCTTCTATCTGTCGGATCTGTGGACGTTTGCGAACGGTCAGTGGTCGCAGGTCACCGAGGTTCTGAACCGGCGCCGCGCCGCGCACTAACGCAATTGCGCTTCACCCTTTTGCGAGGACGGCCACTGCGGCCGTCCTCGTGCTATTTTTGACAGTCCATGAGCGAATCCCTCATCACGCAGCCGCCTGCGTTTCCTCCCGCGCTCTTTCGCCGCAGCATTGCCGACGCCCTTGAGATGGCGCATGGCGTTGACGCCATCGCCGCCGAGGAGCGGGCCGCGTCGCTGGCGAAACGGTCGCTGAAAAAAGAGTCGAAGGTGTGGGGCCTGAAGCTGATCATCAGCATGATGGATCTCACCACGCTCGAAGGAAAAGACACGCAGGGGAAGGTGTGGGCGCTTTGCCAAAAGGCGATCCGTCCCGACCCGTCCGACCGCGACATCCCGCATGTGGCCGCGGTGTGCGTCTATCCGGCGATGGTGCCGTTCGTAAAGCAGGCCGTGGCCGGCACCGGCATTCACATCGCGTCCGTCGCCACCGGCTTTCCGAGCGGGCAGACCTACATCGACGTCAAAGTCTCCGAGACGCGACAGGCAGTCGCCGCCGGCGCCGACGAGATCGACATGGTCATCGACCGCGGCGCGTTTCTGTCGGGCAACTATCAGAAAGTGTTCGATGAGATCGCCGAGGTCAAGGAAGCGTGCGGCCCGGCGCATTTGAAGGTGATTCTGGAGACCGGCGAGCTGGCCAATTACGACCAGGTGCGCAAAGCGTCGCTGATCGCCATGTTTGCCGGCGCCGATTTCATCAAGACGTCGACCGGCAAAGTGACGACGAACGCGACGTTGCCGGTGACGCTGGTGATGCTCGAAGCGATCCGCGATTTCCTGCACGTCACCGGCAAGAAAATCGGTATGAAGCCGGCCGGCGGCATTGCCACCGCCAAACTCGCGCTCGCGTACCTCGTGCTTTTGTACGAGACCATGGGCGGCGAATGGATGACTCCCGACCTTTTCCGTTTCGGCGCGTCGTCACTTCTCAATGACGTGTTGATGCAATTGCGCAAAGAGAAAACGGGCGCGTACCAATCGGGGGATTACTTCACGTTGGATTAACCACAGAGACACAGAGAACACCGAGAAACTCTTTGTGTTCTCTGTGCCTCTGTGGTTCAAAGATTTTGAGAGATCGCATGACCACACTTGAAACCAGAGACCGTCTCACCCCAGGCGCCGCCTCCAGCGCCCTAGCGGAGTGGCATTATTCGCCGTCGCTGGAGGCAACGGATCACGTAAAGATCCAGACGCGCTACAACCTCTTCATCGGCGGCAAGTTCGTCGAGCCGCATTCGAAGCGCTGGTTCGAGACCATCAATCCCGCCACGGAAGAGACGCTCTCGGAAATGGCGGAAGCGGATGCCGAAGACGTCGATCGCGCCGTCAAAGAAGCGCGCCGGGCGTATGAAAAAGTGTGGCGGAAATTACCGGCGTCCGAACGCGCCAAGTACATTTTTCGCATTGCGCGCTTGATCCAGGAAAAATCACGTGGACTGGCCGTCGCCGAAACGATGAACGGCGGCAAGCCGATCAAGGAATCGCGCGATGTCGACATCCCGCTCGCGGCTGCCCATTTCTTTTATTACGCAGGCTGGGCCGACAAGCTCGAATATGCCTTCCCGAACCGTAATGTCTCACCGGTCGGTGTCGCGGGCCAGATCATCCCCTGGAACTTCCCGCTGTTGATGGCCGCCTGGAAACTGGCGCCGGCGCTGGCGGCGGGAAATACAGTCGTGCTCAAGCCGGCGGAGACGACGTCGATCACGTCGCTGATGCTGGCCGAGATCATTCAGGAAGCCGACCTTCCCCCCGGAGTCGTCAACATCGTCACCGGCGCGGGCGCGACCGGCGCGGCGCTCGTCAATCACCCCGACGTCGACAAGATCGCGTTCACCGGATCGACCGAAGTCGGCAAACGGATTCAACGCTCGCTGGCCGGTACACACAAGAAACTGACGCTGGAGCTCGGCGGCAAAGCGCCGAACATCGTCTTTGAAGACGCGCCGATCGATCAAGCCGTCGAAGGCATCATCAACGGCATTTACTTCAATCAGGGACACGTCTGTTGCGCCGGCTCACGACTCTTTCTGCAGGAATCGATCCTCGAGCCGGTGGTGCGCAAGCTGCGCGAACGGATCGGAACGCTGCGCGTCGGCAATCCGCTCGATAAGAACACCGACGTCGGCGCCATTAACTCGCGCGCGCAACTGGAGAAAATTCAGGAGCTCGTCGAAAGCGGCACCGAGGAGGGGGCGGAGATTTTCCAATCGTCCTGCAGCGTTCCCGACCGCGGCTTCTGGTTCCGCCCGACATTCTTCACAGGCGTTGCCGCGTCGAGCCGCATCGCCCAGGAAGAGATTTTCGGGCCGGTATTGTCCGTATTGACGTTCCGCACGCCGGAAGAAGCCATTGAGAAAGCCAACAACACGCCGTATGGATTGTCGGCCGGCGTCTGGACCGAAAAAGGATCGCGCATTCTCAAGATGGCGCAGAAACTCCGGGCCGGTGTGATCTGGGCAAATACGTACAACAAATTCGATCCGGCATCGCCATTCGGCGGCTACAAGGAATCGGGCTTTGGCCGTGAAGGCGGATTGCACGGACTGGCGCCGTATGTGGTGCTTTCATGAGACTGAACGTCCGCAAGACGTACAAGCTCTACATCAACGGCGAGTTTCCTCGCACGGAATCCGGCCGCTTCTATGCCGTCAAAGGCAAAGGGGGAGAGTTGCTCGCCAACGCCTGCCGCGGATCGAGAAAAGACCTGCGCAATGCCGTGCAGGCAGCCCGTAAAGCATTTTCCGGATGGAGCGGGAAAACAGCCTTCAATCGCGGACAGATTCTTTATCGTCTCGCCGAAGTCTGTGAGTCGCGCGCCGCGGAACTGGTCGATGAGTTACGACGCCAGGGTTCAACCGCCGCCGATGCCCGCCGCGAAGTAGCCGCGCTCACCGATCGCTGGGTTTATTACGCCGGCTGGAGCGACAAATACCCGCAGGTCTTCGGCTCGGTGAATCCCGTAGCCGGCCCGTATTACAACTTCACCGTCCCCGAACCGACCGGCGTCGTCGGTGTGGTCGCTCCCGAAGAACCTTCTCTCCTCGGCCTGGTCAGCCGCATTGCGCCGGCGATCGTCGGCGGCAACGTTGTCGTCGCCATCACTTCCGAATCCCGCCCGCTCGCCGCCATCACCCTCGGCGAGATCTTCGAGACCAGCGATGTGCCCGCGGGCGTCGTCAACCTCATCTCCGGCCTCAAAACCGAACTCGTGCCCTGGCTCGCGGCACACATGGACGTCAACGCCATCGATACGACCGGCGTCGCGGACGTTGCCATCGCCGCCGTGCAGAAGACCGCGGCCGAGAACGTCAAGCGCGTCGTGCACTTCAACGCCGGCAAGATCGGTTGGGATGATGCCACGCGCTCGCAGTCGCCTTACGCCATCTTCGATTTCCAGGAAATGAAGACGGTCTGGCACCCGATCGGGATGTAGCGGCTGAGGCTTCCAAAAACGTAGAGACGCGCGGCTGCGGCGGCTGTAAGTTGGTCGCCGTCGCTGATCCGAAAACTGCGGCGACCCAGTGGGCGCACTCTAGCGCGCCAGCCCGTTGCGACGGCCGAGCAACGGGCATTTTTTTATCCCGTGAGCCTCAGTTGCTGTCCCGCGAGCGCGAGATCCATCGCCGAAACGAGATCGTCGTCGACGTCATCAGGCCTGATCACCCGGACCGATGGCAGTGCGCGCCGCAAGGCTTCAGCTTCGGCCGAGATGACGAGAATCGGCACGTCGCGCCGCCGCGCTTCGATTCTGCGTACGATGCTGATCGCAGCCAGTGCGGGCAGTTCGATGACGACGCCATCGTCGAAGCGCTCCACCATGGCCGGATGGTTGATGGCGCTGACGGCGTAACCTGCCGCGCGCAGCAGCGTGGCGGTGCGCGGCGCGCCGCGGTCAGCGAGCAGCAGCAAATGCGGTGCGGTTTGTGGCATTGGCTCCCTCGCTTCGGTCATTGGCGCGCTTCAGCCGGCGCCGGTTGATCCACATCTGAATCTGTCCGACGATTTCCATCGCGTTCTCTGATTTGCTGATGAAGCCGTCGGCACCCAGCTCCTGCGCAAGGGCCGACAGATCGTGCGGCGAACGGCCGGAGAACAGCAGGAGCGCTCCCTCGGTCCGCAGCAACTTACGCAGTCCGTTGCGCAACGCCGAGGTACCGGATAGCGCCGGCAGGCTGAGGTCGAGCAGGACGATGTCCGGGTCGGCTTCGCGCAGAATCAGCGGCAGCGTGATCATCGAGTCGTGGACGAACACATCGATGCCTTCCAGCTCGAGCAACGTTTTCATCCCTTCCAGCAGAAAAGGCTCATCGTCGACGAACAGCACGCGGCCGCGCGTTTTCGAAGCTGCGCTCATCGGGCACCCGCCTGAACTCGCCGCACCAGTCCCGCCAGCGACTGCGGCAGCACGGGCTTGATGAGGTAGTCATCGATCCCGTACTTCAGCCGCGCTTCGTTCTGATAGCGCGTGTGTTTGTAAATCGCCGTCATGATGGCGATGTGCGGCCGGTAATCGACGTCGATGCGCCGGATGAATCGCGCGATCTCGAATCCGTGCATCTCCGGCAAGAGGCCGTCGAGCAGGATCAGGTCGGGCCGGCTTTCTCCGGCGACGCGGATGGCCTCATACCCGCTGCTGGCCGTCAGCGCTTCGATCCCCATCGCCCGGAACTGTTCGATGAGCGACCAGCGCAGTTTCCGCTCGTCCTCCACCACCAGCACCACCGGCAGCGCCGCCGCCACTTCGAGATACGGCATCCGAGGAACTGCAATCTCCGCAAGGCTCATAGTTGCTACCCCTTTCCGCTCATGGACTCGGGATGCCGTTAGTCCAAGGGCGCTGCCATGGGGTAGGAACGAGCTAAGTCGTTGAATCAACAGGTAAAACGCCACGTCGATGAGCTTCGCGAACGCGTGCGGTTTCCGGAGAGGTGTCCAGAATCAGGACGAGACCGTGTCCCACGACCGTCAGCCATGCGGAAGCGGTAACCCACAAGCAATAGAGTTGGGGCCCGCGGAGACGCGGAGCTAAGCGATATCGTGTGATTAATCTGCGTACATCTGCGTAATCTGCGGATAAACCGTCATCCGCAGATAGCGCAGATTTACGCAGATGGAGACCGTACTCGTCGGCGAAGCCGGCGTAAGGACCGTGGCCCACGGGTTCGCCCGTGGGGGAAACGTATGTTGCTCGATGCGTGAGCGCTTCAGCGCGCGAAGGAAAAGCGTTCGTATAACTCTCGGGGGACCCAGTTTTCACGAGGAGCCGCGGAGATCGCGGAGCTAAGCGGCTTGAAGCGAAGAGCTGCGGATTCAGAGCTTCGCTGAAACAAAGCAAAAGCCTGACCCTCGATGTCACGTCTCAACAACCGGTGTTGATGGGGAGCCACCGGAGACGATTTTCACGCCCCCCAAGGCCGTTTTGCGCATCCCGGCAGCACCAGCAATCGACGCCGGGGCTGCTTCATCACTCCACTGCTGGTTCCGACGTTCGCCCTGAGCAGCTTAGTCAGCTCCATTTCCGCCCAAGTCCCACTGTTGAAGAAAAACGTCCTGCAGAGGAACTTCTTTGCCGATCTCGAAAGCCCACCGTGGGGGTACGGCCACGACTGTTGTTTGGGGCCACGGTTGCCGAGTCTGTATGTGAACCATGTTCGGTGGACGGCGGGAGAGTTGCTGAACGTGTATGCGACACAACCAACCAAGAACATCCCGACAGACTTACCACGGGTGCGGACCCCTTCGGAAAAGGTTGGCGGGGCAACGTCCTTCGCGCGAATATAAACACGGACGCGTCCATGGGCGCGAGCAGTTCTTTCGGCTCTGGAAATACGCCGCGTACCAACACACGAATATCGTTTGCAACAGAACGACCAGTGTTCGTGAGTGCGACATCGACGAGAAAGATCACAGCGATATGGGACAGGTCGCCGGCTTCCACATTTGCCATATCGTGTGGCGTAAATTGCGGGCCATCGAAGGAAGGCGACGCGAAGTCAAATCGTGCAGGGGATACCGCGGCGACACGTACCCACGGGCGGTCGGTAATTTCCAATTGCTGAGCGCTTGTGTCAGCGGCGCGCTTCGCAGCGTCAGCGCTAATGCTCGCGGCTTGGGCTATGGCCTTGTTCGCATCCGCGAGCGTTCTCATGGACGCCGCTTGGCTGTTCAACGCCTCAATTTCGAGGCTCATCGGCTCAAGCTGACTATGAAGTGCGTCAGCTTGGCGTCCGAGAGACGTCGCCTGACTTTCCGCGACAACGACTTGCCGCTCGTTGGCGGTAACCATTGCCTTATTTGTAGCGGCGAGCGTCTTCAGCGATTCGGCCTGACTCTCAGCTATCTTGAATTGTCGCTCCGTAAGTTTGTCGGCGTCGGCAGCGGATCTGCGCGCGTCAGCGACTTGGTCCTGCATCAACTTCGTCTGTTGCTGCATGACGCGCAGTTGCTTCTGGAGCAGGTAATAACCGAATACACCGTACGCGGTCAGCACGGCAGCGAAGAAAAGCTCGCCAGCAGCGAAGAAAAACTCGCCGGCGTCTTTCAGTCGCGCAAAGCTGTCGCGTTCATGTTCGTCCTTGCTCAAGCCAGCATGATCATACCGCTGGCGGACGGTCGGAGGCATGGCAGAGGTCAAGAGGACGAGATTGCTGCGATCGCAAACGAAAGGCGAACTCCAACCCGCCTCGCCGCGTCACGCCCGTTGCACGCGCGCACCGCAAACCACGCCGTGCGAGCTGGCGACCGCCGACACGCGCCATAATGGCCGATCGGAAGTTAAGTCGCCCTACTCGGAGGAACGATTGAACGTCTCACGTGCTGCGATTGATGGAGCCCTCGAGAGGTTCCTGACGGCGATCGAGGGGAATCGAAGCCTTCGACACCGCCTTCGGCGATGGAGCGAGTTCATTCGCGTCCGTGACGGACTGAGTTGCGTGGTTTGCCACGAGACTTCAGGGCTCTCGGCTCATCACATCATCCGGAAAAGCTTTATCCCGCAGATGCAGCTCGAGTTCGGGAACGGGATCACTCTTTGTCGTTCATGTCACCGCGAACCGCACGAAGCCTTCAATAGGCGTCCCGATCTCACCCTGCCGATGGATTACGAAGGCGGCGACAATATCGATCTCGTTGCAGCGTTGTTCAACGCCCTCACTGAGGATGCGAAGTCGCGCGGGCTTCTTTGCGACGAGTACTACTACTTAAGTGACTCTGCACTGCGCACCTTCAAACGCTTTCAGTGCATTGACCCGGACTTGGAATTCCCCGGGTACTGCCTGGAGCAGGCGTACCTGATCTGGCGCCAAACCTCACGGGCAGTGCTGCGCTTGCTGCTGGAGCGATGTGGCGCAACGCTGCCTCCCGATCTCATTCAGACAGGCCTGTTCACGATCATCAGTATGGACGGAGCGGGCTAACAAGCCCTTACCTCGCGCTTCAACATTGCGAGTCGAAAGTGGTCGTATTCACGCCCGCTGCGCGGCGGCTCGTTCAGCACTGGCGGCGGGCCTTCCCCTACCTACCTCACCTTCGTTCCTGCGGGAACTCCTGCGTCGACGCTGAGCAGCGACGGTTCGCCGTCGAGGGAGGCGGCGAGGATCATGCCGTTGGATTCGATGCCCATCAGTTTTGCCGGCTGGAGGTTGGCGACGATCACAATCTTGCGTCCGACCAACTCCTCGGGGGTGTACTTGGTGGCGATGCCGGCCACGATGGTGCGTTCTTCGTCGCCGGTGAAGACGGTCATCTTCATCAGCTTCTTCGATTTCGGGACGCGTTCAGCGGCGCGGACTTCGGCGACGCGCAGGTCGATCTCGAAGAATTGATCGATGGTGACTTTGGCGATGTCCGGCGGCGCCGCTTGTGTCGTTTCGATCGGTGGGCCGGCATTCGCGGGCGTCTCCGGTGCAGGCGCGGGCGCCGCGGGCGTTTCGGGTTTCTCTTCCATTGCTCCTCCGTGGATGTAGGCAGCGGCATCGATGCGCGGAAAAATCGCGTCGGTGGCGCGGACGGGCGTGCTGGTGGGAAGGCTGCCCCATTGCAGCGCGTCGCGGGTGATGAAATTGGGATTGGCGCCGAGGCGGGTGAGCGCTTCGCGCGTGGTTGCGGGCATGAAGGGGGCCATCATCACCCAGACGATGCGCTGCGCTTCGAGCGTGTTCCAGAGGATGCGCGAGAGCGATTCGTCGGCGCCCGTTTCCTTGAACTTCTTCCACGGCTCGCGGTTGACGATGTAGCTGTTCACGGCCACGAGCAGTTTCCACGCGGCGTCGAGCGCGCGTCCGAAGGCCAGCTCGTCCATCGACTTCAGATACTCCGGCACGACCTGCTCGGACATGCGCAGCAGTTCGTTCGCGGGGCACGACACTGGCGGCGTCTTTCCGCCGAAGTACGTGTCGGTCATCTTGATCGCGCGCGAAAGTGTGTTGCCGAGGTCATTGGCGAGGTCCGCGTTGTAGCGGGCCAGGAAGGCTTCGTCCGAATAGTTCTGATCCTGGCCGAAGACCATCTCGCGCAGCAGGAAGTAGCGCAGCGGATCGGCGCCGAACTCGTCGATGATGTTGTACGGGCGCACCACGTTGCCGAGCGACTTCGAGATCTTCTGATTGTCGCGAAGCCACCAGCCGTGGCCGACGATCTGCTTCGGCAGCGGCAGTCCGGCGGCCATCAGGAACGCGGGCCAGTAGACGGCGTGGAAGCGGGTGATGTCTTTGCCGACGAGATGGATATCGGCCGGCCAGTCGTGGTCGAAGCGCGGGTGCTCCGCGTTGCCGAAGCCGAGGGCCGAGATGTAATTCGTCAGCGCGTCCATCCAGACGTAGATGACGTGATCCGGGTAGCCGGGGAACGGGATGCCCCACGTGATGGCAGTACGCGAGATCGACAGATCCCTGAGGCCCTGCTCGACGAAGGACACGATCTCGTTCATCCGCGTCGGCGGATAGACGAAGTTCGGATTCTTGCGGTAGTGCTCGAGCAGCGGCTCGGTGAAGCGCGAGAGTTTGAAAAAGAAATTGCGCTCGGCGGTCATCTCGACGGGATGGCCGCTTTCGTCTTTGCCGTCGCGGACCTGGTTGTCGGGGATGAACGTTTCCTCGCTCTGGCAATACCAGCCGGCGTGCTCGCCGAGGTAGATGTTGTCCGGCATCCGCTCCTGAATGAGGCGGATCAGCTCGAACACGCCGAGGCGGTGGCGCTGTTCGGTGGTGCGGATGAAATCGTCGTGGCTGATGTCGAGCTTGCGCCACATCTCGTGATGCTTGGCCACGACGCGGTCGGCCAGCTCGATCGGCAGGATCCCTTCCTTCGCGGCGGCGCGCTCGATCTTCTGGCCATGCTCGTCGGCGCCGGTCAGGAACCAGACGTCGTCGCCCATGCGCCGGCGATGCCGCGCGATGACGTCGGCGACGACGTTCTCGTACATGTGTCCGATGTGCGGATCGTCGTTGACATAGTGGATGGCGGTGGTGATGTAGAACTTGCTCATCGCGAAAGGGGAGGGATTGTAGCGCGGGAGGAACGCGCGTTTTGGGAAACTGCGACGACTGTCCGTCTTGACTCCTGCAAGGCAAACATCCCGTTTGCCGGACCCGGCAAGGTCACAGAACAGGAGAGAGAGCATGTCCTACGCACGTCGCGGCGTTCTGGCGTTTCTGGTCTTCATCACGGCAGTCCTCGCGTTCCCATCATTCGCAGTAACCCTCCGGCCGCAGGCGGTTTCCCGCGGATTGATCGTGGAATCGAAGGTGGTGCATACCGAAGATGCGGGCATTTTCTTCAGCGGCAGCTTCAGTTACTCGATCGGCGGCGGACAGGCGATCCTGAAGGCCGACAACGTCACGAACCCGAATGGCACAGCCAGCGGGCCGTTGCGCTTCGCCCTTTGGTGGACCCCGACGCCGTATCCCGCAGCGGGAAACATCGTGGCGACGTATGACATCACGCCGTCGCTGGCGGCCAGCTCGTCGATCGCGCCGGTGAACGGCGGCAATACGCCCGTCCCGTTCACGATTCCGCCCACCGGCTGCTACAACATCTCGCTGGTGCTCGAAGAGAACGTCAGCGGCACCTGGACGCAGCGCGACTTTGGCAACTTCTCATTGAAGTTCGACATCGGCGGCGGCTGCATCACGTCGTTCACCGCCAGTCCGACCACCGTGCCGTCGGGATCGCCGTCGACGCTTTCCTGGACCACCGGCGGCGGCTCCGTCACGAGCGTCAGCATCGACAACGGTGTCGGCTCGAAGCCTGCGAACGGTTCGGCCAACGTCACTCCGGCCAGCACCACCACCTACACCTTGAGCGCATTTACGACAGCCAACTCATCGCCGCCGACGAAGCAGGTGACTGTGACGGTTGGCGCGGCAGCTCCTACGGCGACTTTCTCCGCATCACCGACATCAATCACCGCCGGCCAATCGTCGACGCTCACGTGGACGAGCACCAACGCCAGCTCGGTTTCGATCGACAACGGCGTCGGCAGTCAAGCGGTGAATGGATCGGTCAGCGTCAGTCCGGCCTCGACGACGACGTACACGCTCACCGCTACCGGACCGGGAGGCACGACCACGAAGACCGCCACGGTCACGGTCGCGCAGCCGGCGCCGACCGCGACGTTCTCCGCTTCACCAACGTCGATCAACGCCGGCCAATCGTCGACGCTGACGTGGTCCAGCACCAACGCGACGTCGATCTCGATTGACAACGGCGTCGGGAGCAAGCCGGCGTCGGGCACGGCGAGCGTCAGTCCGACCACAACCACCACCTACACGCTGACCGCGACCGGCCCCGGAGGCACGATCACGAAGACGGCCACGGTCACCGTCGTCCAGCCCGCGCCGACGATCTCCTTCTCCGCGACGCCCTCCAACATCGCCGCGGGTCAGGGCTCGTCGCTCGTTTGGAACACGACCAACGCGAGCACGGTCACGATCGACAACGGCGTCGGATCGCAGCCGGTGTCCGGTTCGGTCACCGTTCATCCGGTGGGGACCACGACGTACACGCTGACGGCGACCGGCCCCGGAGGAACGCAGACCAGTCAGGCCACGGTCACCGTGAGCAACCGGCCGAGCATCACCTTTGTCGCGACTCCGGCCTCCATCGTCAACGGCTCCTCGTCGACGCTGACGTGGCTGGTCACCAACTCCACGTCGGTGTCGATCGACAACGGCATCGGCGCGCAGCCGGCGAGCGGCTCGGTGAGCGTGTCGCCATCGCAGACGACGACGTACACGCTCACGGCGACCGGACCGGGCGGCACGTCCACCGCGGCTGCGATGGTGACGATCGTCGTGCCGCCAACGATTACCTTCACCGCAAGTCCGGCCGTGATTTCCGCGGGAGGTTCGAGCACGCTCTCATGGTCCGTGATCGGCGTCGATTTCGTCACGATCGATCAGGGCATCGGCACCGTCTTCGCCGTCGGAACGCGTACCGTGTCGCCGACGCAGGCGACGACCATTTACCGCCTCACGGCCACCAACATCGCCGGTGCGGCAACCGCCACAGCCACCATCACGATAGGCACGCCTGCGCCGCCGAAACATCGGGCAGTAAGACACTGACACCGTCGCTAACTCCTTGATTCAAAGCTAGTAAGCGCCGCAAAAAACAGGTTCAGCAATTGCAATGTCCCTCCCAGCCAAAAGACGGCTGGGAGGGCAGTAATGCAGGTTTCAAATGAGCCGGTGGCCTCGACGGGGATCGCCGGACTGGATGCGATTCTCGGCGGCGGTTTTCCGAAAGATCACGTTTATCTGATTCAGGGCGACCCCGGCGCGGGCAAGACCACGCTCTCGCTGCAGTTTCTGCTCGAAGGCGTCAAGCTCGGGGAGAAGGCGCTCTACATCACGCTTTCCGAAACGCAGCGCGAGCTGCACGCGGTGGCGAAGTCACACGGATGGTCGCTCGACGGTGTCGAGATTCACGAACATCTCGTGCGTGAGGAGACGCTCAGCGAAGAAGAAGACACGACGATTTTCCATCCCTCGGAGATCGAGCTCGGACAAACCGTCGCGCGTTTGCTGGAGGAGGTGGCGCGTGTCAATCCCCAACGCGTCGTGCTCGATTCGCTCTCGGAAATCCGATTGCTGTCGCAGAGCAATCTCCGCTATCGCAAACAGATCCTGGCGCTCAAGCAGTACTTCACCAACCGCGGCGCGACGTCGCTCTTCCTCGATGACCGCACCTCGGAGGGCAACGATCTCCAGCTCCATAGCGTGCCGCACGGCGTCATCGTGCTGGAGCGGCGTGCGCCGTTGTATGGCGCGCCGCGGCGGAGGCTGGAAATCATCAAGCTGCGCGGCGTCGACTTCCGCGGCGGCTACCACGACTTCACCATCCGCCGCGGCGGCATCGAGCTCTATCCGCGCCTGGTCGCGGCGCGGGAAAGCGGTGGCGGTGGCGACGGCCATCTCGCCAGCGGCATCGACGAGATCGACGCGCTCCTCGGCGGCGGGATCGAGCTCGGATCGAGCACGTTGATCATGGGCCCAGCCGGTGTCGGCAAGTCGACGCTGGCAGTGCAATACGCGGCCGCGGCGGCAAAACGCGGCGAGCGATCCGCTCTCTTCATCTTCGACGAGAGCCGGCGCAGTCTCCTCAAACGTTCCGCGGCGGTGGGGATGGATCTGGCCGGGCCGCTGAAGAACGGTCTCATCACCGCGCAGCAGGTCGATCCCGCCGAGCTCGCGCCCGGCGAATTCGCGAACCTCGTGCGCGACGCCGTCGAAAAACATGGAGCGCGAACCATCGTCATCGACAGTCTCAACGGCTACCTCAACGCCATGCCGGAGGAGCGCTTCCTCACGCTTCACCTGCACGAGATGCTCACCTATCTCGGCGATCACGGCGTGGCCACGATTCTGGTCATGGCGCAGCACGGCCTGATCGGCTCGAACATGATTTCGTCGGTCGACGTCAGCTACCTCGCCGATTGCGTCGTCCTGCTGCGCTACTACGAGGCGGACGGTGAGCTGCACAAGGCCATCTCGGTCATGAAGAAGCGCAGCGGCGACCACGAGAAGGCCATCCGCGAATTCAGCATGGACGAGAGCGGACTGCACGTCGGCCCGCCGCTCAAACACTTCCGCGGCATTCTTTCCGGGATTCCCATCGTCGAAGACAAATGACTGCATTGATCGAAACGGACGACGTCGCGACCGGCACTCGGCCGCTCCGCATTCTGCTCCTCGCGCCGACGGGGCGCGATGCGGAGACGACCGTGCAGATCCTGTCGCGCGCCGGTTTCGCGTCCGAGGCGTGCGTGGACGCTGAAGAGCTGTGCCGCGCGATCGAACAGGGCGCCGGCCTCGCCATCGTCACTGCCGAAGCCTTGTCGCCGCGCGCGATGCGCCGTCTGGCCCAAACGTTCAACGCGCAGCCGCCATGGTCGGAAATCCCGCTGATGATTTTCGTGGCGCAGCCGGAGATGGATCGCGCCGCGCGATCGTTCGAGGCGCTCGGGCCGCATGCGCACGTGACGCTCGTCGATCGTCCGATCCACGTCAAGACGCTGCTCAGCTCCGTGCGCACGTCGCTGCGCAGCCGCTTACGGCAGTACGACATGCGCGACCTGCTGGCCGAGCAGCAGAAGCTGCTGGAGAACGAGCGCGCATCGGCGTTGCGGCTGTCGGGACTTGCGGAGGCGTCGCTGGCCATCGCCTCGGCGCTCTCGCTCGACGACGTCCTGAAAATGATCACCGACCAGGCGGCGAAGGTCATCAATTCCGCTTTCGCGTTGATCTGGCTGAAGGTGAAGGAGACCTCCGGCCGGCGGACGATCGTGGCGATGTCGGCGGACGCAAGTGGATCGCGTCTCGCTGTCGACGATCGCTCGGAAGAACTGCTCGAGGCGATCGCAAATCAGATCCGCGGATCGGTGAAGCTGACCCGCGAGCAATTGCAGAAATTCGGCGGCACGCCTCTCTTCGAAGGATTGCGCACGCTCCTCGCGGCGCCGCTGCTGGAACGCGAAGGGCAGGCGGCCGGTCTGCTGATGCTCGCCGAAAAACCAAACGCCGCCTTCACCGCAGACGACGAAACGGTGCTCACGCAACTCGCACAGATGGCGTCCGTGGCCGTGCAGAACGCGCGGCTGTATCGCGAAGCGCAGGACGCCAATCGCGCCAAGGACGACTTCCTGGCCACGCTCGCGCACGAGCTCCGCACGCCGATGACCGGCATTCTCGGATGGGTGCAGATGCTCAAGTCCGACGGGATGGAGCAGACCGACGTCGCTGCCGCGATTGAGATGATCGAGAGCAGCACGCGCGTGCAGGCGCGCCTCGTCGAGGATCTGCTCGACGTCTCGCGCATCATCGCCGGCAAGCTTCGCGTCGACCTCGCGCCCGTAGAACTGCGGCCGGTCGTCGAGGCGGTCGTCGAGATGTTTCATGCGCGCGCCGCGGAGCGCAACATCGTGATCGAGACCGCGATCGAAGAGCGGCCGCTCAGCGTTTTCGGCGACGAAACGCGGTTGCATCAGGTCATCTGGAATCTGCTTTCGAACGCCATCAAATTCACGCCCGAGGGCGGACGCGTGAGCGTGGCGCTGCACTGTTCCGAAAGTAAGGCGATCCTGCGCGTCTCCGACACCGGTCAGGGCATCAGTCCCGAGTTTCTGCCGTACGTGTTCGAGCGATTTCGCCAGTTCGACAACACCACGGTCCGCCAGCAAGCCGGCCTTGGCCTCGGTCTGGCCATCGTGCGCCACCTCGTCACGCTGCACGGCGGACAGGTATCCGTCGCGAGCGACGGCATCGGCAGCGGAACGACCTTCACCATCACGCTGCCGCTGCTGGCCGTGCGCGTCGACCCGGCGGAGTTGCAGCAACTGCGCGCGAAACCCGACATACCGAAGCTGAACGGCGTGAAGGTCCTCGTCGTCGACGATGACGAGGAGGCCGGCAACCTGGTCGCGCTGGTGCTGAATCAGCTGGGCGCCGATGCGCACGCCGTCACGTCGGTTGCAGCGGCCGTGAAGATGCTTCGCAGTTTTACCGCCGACATCGTCGTCAGCGATATCGCCATGCCCGGCGAAGACGGCTACGCGCTCATGCGCCGTCTCCGCGAAATCGAGCCGGAGCTGGGACGCCATATCCCCACGATGGCGCTGACCGCGTACGGACGTCCCGAAGATCGCAGCCGCATCCTCGCGTCCGGATTTCAAAAATACATTCAGAAGCCGGTGGAGCCGGTGGAGCTGGCTCGCGCCATCGAGTCACTGAGGCGGAGCTGATCGTGAACGTTCTGGTCGTTGATGACGATGCAGCCATTCGCGCACTGGTCACGCGGGTATTCACGCGGCGCGGCGACAAGGTGCAGAGCGCGGTCGATGGCGATGCGGCGATCGGATGCCTCAAGGCCTATCCCTTCGACTTGGTCGTGCTCGATCTGATGATGCCGCGCACCGACGGCTTTGGCGTCCTCGCGTATCTCGAAACGCTCGACGGCAACCGACCGAAGATCATCGTCATGACCGCCGCCGTCCCCGGCCTCGTCGACAAAGTTCCCTCGAACATGGTGTCCGGCGTTCTCGGTAAACCATTCGATCTGAAGACACTTGTAACGCTCGCGGAGAACGCCTTTGCGCCTTCCGCGGTGCTGGCTTCGTAACGCGATTGCAACGCCTCTTGGGCACCTTGGCTCCACCGTTGCTTCCGAGGTCGGTGTGACTGTGTCGCATGCGGAGGAGGTTGTGGTTGGTAAGCGGCGGGCGCTCGTCGTCGATGACGACCCGAGCATCCGCATCCTCGTCACGCGCATCCTCACGCGCAACGGATTCATCGTCGAGAGCGCACGCGATGGTGCCGAGGCCATCGAGATGGTGCTGCAGCACGACTACAAAGTCATCACGCTCGATCTGATGATGCCGCGCATCGATGGCTTCGCGGTCGTGAAGTACATCGCCGAACATCGCCCGGAGTTGCTGGCGAACGTCATCGTCGTCACGGCGTACGGCCCCAACGTGCTGGAGAAAGTTTGCCCGCCGGTCGTGCGCGTCATCGAGAAGCCGTTCGAGCTCAACGCACTCCTCGCCGAAGCGAAAGCGTGTGCGGACGGCGAGGCGCACTAGAGCTCCACGTACAATCGCGGCGCATGCCGCCGGCCCGCGACCCACTGTTTACGCCCCGCTTTGCAATGCTGTGGGTGTATGCGTTCGTCACGTTCTTTTCGGCGTTTCAGTTGCTGCCGGCGATTCCGTTTCGCATCCTCAACCTCGGCGGTTCGACCGCGGAGGCGGGCTGGTTCCTCACGGTCTACACACTTGCGAGCGCGTTCTCCGCGCCGGTGATGGGAAGTCTCGCCGATCATTTCGGACGGCGTCGGTTTCTGATCATCTCGTCGATTCTCTTCGTCGGATTCTCAGCGGCCTACGCCGTGGTGCGGCACCTTCCGCTGCTGTTCGTCATCGGCGCGATTCACGGCGCGGTATGGTCGGGACTCATGGCCTCGGCCTCGGCGCTGATGAGCGAATACATCCCCGAATCGCGGCGCACGCAGGGGATGGCCTACTGGGGTTTGGCGAGCAGCGGCGCCATCGCCGTCGCGCCGGCAGTCGGATTGTGGGTCTTTCACTTCGGCTGGACGACCCTCTGCACGGAGTTGACGATCATCTCCGTGATGATGGTTTTCGGCGCGCTGATGATCCGCTCCGACCAGCAAGCTCCCGCCAAACGGCGGCTGGCAGTTTCCGACGCCTGGGATTGGCGCGTCATCACGGTGGCGCTGTCGCTCGCGGTGGCGTCGTTCGGTTACGGCGGCATGACCAGCTACGCCGCGATCATCGCCATCGAACGCCACATCACGCCGGCTGCGATCTATCTCACGACCTACGCGATCTCGCTGGTCCTCTTCCGCGTCTGCTTCTCGCACCTGGGCGATCGGGTCGGACCGAAGTGGATGCTTTATCCCGGACTGGTGCTGGTTCCTTTGGCGTTCGGATGGCTCGGCATCGCGCACACGCGCTGGGAAATGATCGCCTCGGCCACACTCTTCGGCATCGGCTTCGGCGCGGTCTATCCCGCCTTCGTGACGATCATCCTCGGCAGCACCGATCCCGCCCGCCGCGCGCGCACGTTCGGCTCGATCGTCTGGGCCTTCGACACCGGCATTGGCCTCGGTTCCTTCGGCATCGGCGCCATCGGCCAGCGCTACGGCCTCGGGACCGCGTTTCTGATCGCCGCAGCGGTGAGCTGTTTCGCCATTCCGATCTTCGCTTTGACGTCGGCGCGCCTCGGTGGCACTTCACTTGCTGCCGAACCCGAGCATGTCAGAACTTCCACCTGAAGACGACGAACGCGTATCGCGCAAAGTCGTCTACGAACACACCGCCACAAGCGGCTCCTCTCACTCGGCGATGATCACCATCATCGTGATCGTCGTCCTCGCGCTCGCGCTAGTGGGCTACATCCTGATGCACGTGCACCATTGACGGCGCGTAGCCGCTGGCGATTCGTATTGTCGCCGTAGGCGGCATAAGAACCGTAGCCCCCGCCTTCAGGCGGCGGACGAGGATGCCGCAGGCTCCGGAGCGCGCTTCAGCGCGCGAAAGAACGGTTTCGGTGACGAGCGCAGAAGGCGTTCTTTCGCCCGCTCAAGCGGGCTCACAACGTAATGGATCGCACTTTCCCACGCCTGAAGGCGTGGGCTACGGTTCTTACGCCGCCTACGGCGACGAGATCATGGGGCGCTGTAAAGTGCGCGCATGAACCGCTTCGTTTTCGCCGCCATCCTGTTGATCTCCACCTCCCTCCATGCCGCCGACTTTGACGCGAAAGCCGCAGAGCGCTTCGCGAATCTCGCCCTCGCGTGTGTGCACAAGGAGTATCCGAACAAGATCGCGCACAATCTCAACAGCGACGCAGACGTCGCGCCGCCGCGGACGCTGACGCCGGCGTTTTATGGCTGCTACGACTGGCATTCGTCGGTGCATGGACATTGGCTTCTGGCGCGGCTGGCGCGAACGTTTCCCGATGCGTCGTTCGCATCCGCTGCGCGCACGGCGTTGGCGCAGAGCCTCACGGCAAAGAACGTCGCGCAGGAGGCGGCGTATCTGCGCGGCGATGGGCGCGCCAGCTTCGAGCGGCCGTATGGACTCGCGTGGCTGTTGCAACTCGCGGCCGAACTTCGCGAATGGGACGATCCGCTCGGACGCGAGTTGTCGGCGAATCTGCGTCCGCTCGAAATCGCGGCGAATGAGCGGCTGGCGATATGGCTGCCGAAGTTGTCACATCCCGTGCGATCCGGTGAGCACAGTCAGACAGCGTTCGCGCTCGGACTGATCATCGATTCAACAAATGATGCGGCGTTGAAACAGCTCGCGCGCGATGCCGCGAAGCGTTTCTACGCATCCGACAAAGCTTGTCCGCTCGCGTACGAACCCTCGGGGGAAGACTTCCTCTCGCCGTGTATAGCCGAGGCCGATGCGATGCGGCGCGTGCTGCCTGCGAAGGAGTACGCGGCGTGGCTTACCGCGTTCCTGCCGCGTTTCGACACGTTGCGTCCCGAGGTCGTCGTCGATCCGAGCGATCCGAAGCTCGCGCATCTCGACGGACTCAATCTCAGCCGCGCGTGGATGCTGGAAGGGATCGCGTCAGGATTGCCGAAGAGCGATCCGCGCGTCGCGGCGCTGCGCAAGATCGCAGCAGCGCATCGCGATGCCGGCCTCGCCTCGGTCACCGGCGAGCATTACGAAGGCGGCCACTGGCTCGGATCGTTCGCGGTATATCTCACCACGAAGCGCGGAATGTTGAAGTAGCGTCTACCAGGCGTTCCTCAGGAGTTCCGCGAAGAGATCGACCGTCTCAACAAACCCAGAGACGACCATGAGCGCCGTACCTGCTGCAACGGGTGCCGTAACCACGGTCAATCCAGCAAGTAAAACCTTCGCCGCAAGCCTCGCGCCGCGTGCACGTGCAAGATGCCGTCGGAGCACGAACAAACCGATCGGTCCGACCCAAACAATAGCCACGAATATGCCGACCACCAGCAGGGCGGGAGACGCATCGGACGTCAGGCTCATCTCCATAAGAGCGTTCTGCTCCTAAAAAGCAACGACAGCTTACTTCGCTTTCCGTAACGTCGCCGAATTCACATCCAGTTCGTCGATCGGAATCACCTCGACGTTCTTGAAGCGCTCCTGCAATTTCGGCAGGAACTTCTTCGCGTCGCCGACGATGACGATGCTCGCGTCGTTGCCGCCGAGGTGGGCGGCGGCGAACTTCTGGATGTCGGCGGCAGTGATCGCCTGCACGCCGCTGATGTAGCGATTGATCTCATCGAGGCTCAGACCGTACAGCGCCAGCGTGCCGATGCGGCCGACGAGGCCGGAGTTCGTTTCGAGCTGGCGTCCGAAGCCGCCGATGAGGACGGCCTTGCGCGGTCCGAGTTCGTCGTCCGCGACTGGCGTTGTTCCGAGCTTGTTCAATTCGTCGACGACGAGCCCGGCCACTTCGCCTGCCGATTCGTTTTTGGTTTGGACCGTCGCAGTGAACGGACCGACGTCGCGGCGGAGATCGAACGAGCTGCCGGCGCCGTAACTGAGTCCGCGTTTGATGCGAATCTCTTCGTTGAGCCGCGACGAATAGCCGCCGCCGAGGATCGAGTTCGTGACGAGCGAGAGGTGATACGCGGGATCGGCGCGGCGTAGTCCGGGACGGCCGGCGACGACCGCGGCCTGTCCGGCCGAGGGCATGTCGACCACGATCACATGTGGCGACGGGAACTCCTTCGTCAGCGCCAACGGCGCAGGATGCGAACCCGCCAGCGCTTTCCATCCTCCGAACAACTCCTGCGCGGCCGCGAACGCCTGGGCCGGCGCGATGTCGCCGCCGAGGACCAGGATGGCGTTGTCAGGCCGGTAGTAGTTGCGATGGAAGGCAATGACGTCATCGCGCTTGATCCGCTTGATCGACTCCGGCGTACCGCCGAGGTAGTGGCCGTACGGAGTGGCGCCGAAAATCGCATGCGTCATGACGAAACTGGCCAGCCGGCCGGGCTGCTTCATCGCAACCGAGAGCGCGTCGACGTTCTGTTGGCGCAGGCGATCGATCTCCTCCTGCTTGAACGTCGGATGGCGCACGACGTCGGCGAGAAATCCGAGCGCTTGCGGAAGTTTCGACGACATCACGCTGACATCGGCCGACGATTCATCCCATGCGGCGCCGGTGTCGAGTGTTGCTCCGAGTGCTTCGATGCCGCGCGCGATCTCCTCGGCGGATTTCGTAGTCGTCCCTTTGGTCAACAGCGACGCGGTGAAATCCGCGAGGCCGGGCAGATTGGTGGGATCGGCTTCACCGCCGTTCTTGATGAGCAGCCGCGCCGCGACGAGCGGAACGCCTTTCTTCTGGATGACGATGACGCGCAATCCGTTGGCGAGCGTCTTCTCGGCCGGCTTCGGGATCTGCAACTGACGCGGCGCGGCCGGAGGCGGAGGAGTCGTTTCAACCTGCGCAAATGCAGGATTCAGAGCGAGGGTGAGCGCGGCGGCGGTGAACAGCGTCGTCTTCATTTCGCCTCCTGCGTATACGTGATGACGACGGCTTTCGCATCGATCAGGTACTTCTTCACGACGCGTTGAACATCGGCCGCACTAACCGCTTGCAATCGTTCCAGCCCTCGATTCACATACGCCGCATCGTGAAATTGCGTGATCGCTTCGCCGAGCGCGCCGGCTTTGCCGTCGTTCGTTTCGCGCTCGCGCAAGGCGCCGGTAATGATCAGGTTCTTCGCTTTGTCCAGCTCCGCCGAGGTGACTGGTTTCGCTCCGAGCGCGTCGATCTCCTGGCGCAGCGCGGCGATGCCGTCATCCGGCTTCTTGCCGCCGGCCATGACTGCGGTGACGGTGAATAGTCCGGTGTCTTCGCGCGTGTCGGCGTTCGCGTTCGCGCTTTGGGCGAGCTGCTTCTTGTAGACGAGCGACTGATACAACCGCGATGAATCGCCGTCTGACAGAATCGTCGACGCCACCTGCAGCGCCTCGGTGTCGTCGCTCTGCGCCTGCGGAATGAGCCACGTCAGTCCGACCGCCGGCAGCGGGACATTCGCGCCGTGTTCGTCGAAGTGCTTCTCTTCGGTGCGCGCCGGCTCTTTGACCGTGACGCGCGGAATCTCTGTCGATGGTTTCGGCACCGCGCCGAGGTAGCGATCGACCCACGTGTCGAACTGCTTCGGATCGAGATCGCCCGCGACGATCAACACCGCGTTGTCGGGACGGTAGTAGGTCGAATGAAAGGCCTGCACATCGGCGAGCGTCGATGCATCGAGATTTTCGATCGATCCGATGCCGGGCCGTTTGTACGGATGCACCGCGTACGAATCCTTCGACAGCGCGTTGTTGAATCGCCCGTACGACGGCGCGAGAACGCGAAAGCGGTACTCCTCTTTGACGACGTCGCGCTCGGATTTGAAGTTGGCGTCATCGACGGTGAGAGCTCCCATGCGGTCGCCTTCCGCCCACAGCAGCGTCTGGAGGTAATTCGACGGGATCACTTCGTAATAAACGGTTCGATCGGGATGCGTATACGCGTTGTTCATCCCGCCAACATCCTCGGTGAGCCGGTCCATCATCTCCGACTTCATGTGCGCCGTGGCCTTGAACATGATGTGTTCGAAGAGATGCGCGAACCCGCTGCGCCCCTCGGGATCGTTCTTCGAGCCGACGCGATACCAGACGTTGATCGCAACCGTCGGCGTGGCGTGGTCCTCGATCGAGTAGACCTCGAGTCCATTCGGCAGCGTGCGATGGCGGTAGTTGATCGGCGGGAACGAAGCGGCTGCCGCGGACGCGGCGATGAAGAGGACAGCAATCGTGACGCGGCGAACGAGCATTCGTGGACACCTCATTTGTCGATCAGTGGAGCAAAGCGTAGCGCCGTCGGCTCGACGGCTGGACCGCCGCCGGCTCGGCGGCAAGTGTGAGAAACGCAGCGAGCCGCTGGCGGTCCAGCCGCCGAGCCGGCGGCGCTACGGTCGCGCAACTATATCAACGCACTCTTTCGGCGATGCCTTTGCGGATCATGTCGTCGAGCATCGGCTGGAGCTTGTGCTCGATCTCGCGGGCCAGGTCGGACTGGCGATCGCCGAGGCGCGATTGCTCATCGCCGAGTTTGGACTGTTCGCGGCCGAGCTCCGACTGCTGCTGGCCGAGGTCGTCCTGCTTGCGCGAGAGTTCGCGTTGACGCCGTTCGAGTTCGCGGCGGCGCGATTGAATTGCTGGATCGTCGTCATCGTGAAAGCGCATCGCCAAACGCGCTTCTTCGACGCCGAGGCGGGCTTGCTCGCGGCCGAGCTCACCTTGACGGCGTCCGAGCTCGCCCTGCTTGCGGCCGAGGGCACCCTGCTTCCGTCCGAGTGCGCCTTGCTCGCGTCCGAGGTCGCTTTGCGGACGATAGAGATCGACGAGAGTTTGGAGCGAGGCAGAGTCGCGGACTACGTACGCCTGACCGTCGTGACGGAACCAGAAGAAGTGGCGGCCGTACGCGCGGCGCATGTCGTCCATGTCGGTGTCGCCGTCGCCGTTGACGACGTTCATGTCGCCGGCGGAGAGGACGTACTTGTCGCCATCGTCATCGCGTTCGTAGGTCCACGGCTCGGGCGGCGCGGGAGGAGCCGGAGGTGCGGGCGGCGCCGGTGCGACGACGTACATCGACGCCATCGCCGGGGCGGGAGGAGCGGGCGGGGCGGGAGGGGAGGGCGGTGTGGGAGGAGCCGGCGGCGCGTCCGGCCAATCGATACCGAAGTAGGGGAGCGCCTGCACGCTCGGAAGCATCGCCAGCGAAACGGCAGCAACAGCGAGGACGGCAACTACGCGTAGAAGCTTCATAACTCCTCCTGGGCGCTTGGACGCCGGTGGGTTCGAGAAGTTAGGTACGGTTAGAAGCGGCGCGGGTTGCTTTGTCATCCTGAACCGCCGGAGCCACGTAGCGCGAAGCGCGGAGTGGCGCAGGACGGTGAAGGATCTCAAGCTTCCCAAAGCTGCGTTGAATCCCAGTGGGTTTCAGCCGGATTTGCGCATCTTGAGTTCCTTCGCCGTCCTTCGGCATCTCCGCCGCTACGCGGCTACGTGCCTCCGGCGGCTCTGGATGACAAATCACTCGTACCGAAGCGCCTGAATCGGATCGAGTTCCGACGCTCTCGCCGCGGGGTAAATCCCCGAAACCAGCCCCACCGTGATCGACACGCCGCAGGACAACAGCAGCGATCCGATCGTGATCACGGTCGGCCAGCCGGCGTATGCGGCCACGAGCTTGGCCAGGATCACGCCGATGATGATTCCCGAGACGCCGCCGATCAGGCTGATCGTGAATGACTCGATCACGAACTGCGCTTTGATGTCCTGCTTGCGCGCTCCGATGGCGCGGCGAATGCCGATCTCGCGCGTCCGTTCGAGCACCGAGGCCAGCATGATGTTCATGATGCCGATGCCGCCGACGAGGAGCGAGATGCCGGCGATCGATCCCATCACGATCGAGAAGATCCTTTGCGTTTGCCGGCTCTGTTCGAGCAGCGCCTCGGGGACGACGATCTCGTAGTCGTCGGCGCCGCCGTGCAGCCGTTCGAGCAGCGGCCGGATCAGCGTCGCCGCGTCGCGCGTGGAGACGCCGTCCTGCACCTGCACCAGCAATTCGTCGACCGGCGCATCGAGCGGATCGCGATCGAACTTGCGCATCGCGGTCGAGACCGGAATCCAGATCTCCTGCGCGTTCGATGCGACCGGCACATCCTTCGACGACGTAGTTCCCGGCTCCTCGCCGGCGAAGAGGCCGATCACTTCGAGCCAGACGTCGTTGACCTTGAGGTGCTTGCCGATGGCCGGGCCGTAGCCGAACAGACTGCGCCGTACTTCCTGGCCGATGACGCAGACCTGCGCGTACTCCTGCTCGTCGCGCTGGTCGAACATGCGTCCATCGGCGAGCGACACGGTGGCCACGCGCGGGTAGCGCCACGAAACGCCGAGAACTTTCGCTTTCGCTTTCGCGCCGGGAGCGATGATCTTGTACGGCTTCACTTCGACGCGCGGCAGGACCATCTCCACGCGCGGGACGGCCTCGTTGATCGCTTCACCGTCGCGCAGCGAAACGCCGAGCGATTTCTTGCGCAGCTCCGCGCGCTCGTCGGGTTTGACCGTTTTCGCGCGCACGATGACGTTGCGAAGGCCGAGGCGTCCGATCGCTTCGAGCGCCCGCTTCTCGCCGCCGGCGCCGATCGACAGCATGGCGATGACGGCGCCAACTCCGAAGATCATCCCGAGCATCGTCAGCGCCGTGCGCAGCTTGTGCGTGGCCAGGTTCTGCAGCGCGATGGTGAAGGTTTCGGGCGTGGTCATGATGGGTGTAGGGACGTAGCGCCGGCGGCTTTTGGGGGGTCGGGGGTCGGGAGTCGGGGGTCGTAGTGGCATGGCTCCGACACCCGACACCCGACCCCCGCCGTCGCTCCGATCGTGCTACGCATCCTTTTCCTCGGTGGGGTCGCGCAGCGCGATTTCGTCGCCTTTGGCGAGACCTTTCGTCACGACTACGCGGCCGGCCGACGATGAGCCGATCTCGATCACGACCGCGTCGAATTTGTCGCCGTGCTTTCGATAGACGAGCTTCTTTCCCTGCTTTTCGAAAATGGCCTGGCGCGGGATGGAAAAGGCACCTTCCCGGTTTTCGACGTCGAGTGTTGCGCGGACGCGCGCGCCCGGCTTCATCAGCGCCGGATCGGTGTGATCGAGCGTGATCGTGGCGCCGAAGTACTGCACCGGCACGCGCGGGAATCGCGGACGCGCCAGCTTGTCGACCTGCGAGATTTTTCCGGTGATGAGCGAGCCCGGCTTCCCTTCGATCGTCAGCGTGGCCTTCTCGCCGACTGCCAGCCCCGCTGCGTCCGCCTCGAGCACGAAGACTTCGGCTTTCATCGAATTGAGATCGGGGATCTCACCGATCGGACTGCCCGGCCAGACCGTATCGCCAACGCGAACGATGTCGCCGCGCCAGTCGTGCTGCAGAACGAGGATGCCGTCGTATGGCGCGCGCATCTCGAGGGCGTGCAGGCCTTGCTCGGCGTTGCGAATCTTCAAATCGGCCTTGCGCTGCTCGATGTTGACGAGATCGCGATCGGCGGCGGAGAGCTTCGCGCGCACGCCGAGAACGCCTTCCGCGTGTTCCTTTCTGCGGCCGGCGAGCGTCTCGTCGATCTGCGATTCGACGCGCTGAAAACGGGAGAAGACTTCCGCGTCGTCGAACTTGAACATCCGCGCGGCCAGCAACTCGTCGGTGGCCTGACGCGCATCGCGGCGAAGATTCGTCCGCGTCGTCGAGGCCTCGCTGTCGGTTTTGAACAGCTTGTTGCCGGCCGTGTCGTGATCCTCGCGTCCAGCCTGCAACTGCGTTTCGTAATCGGTCGGATCGAAACGGACCACGACTTCATCTTTCTTCAGCAGCGCGCCGTCGGGAACGATCCAGGCGATCTTGAGTTGGCCGGGCGCGTCGTGCGGTGCGGTCAGGACCGTCGCTTTCGTCGATTTCAAATTGCCGTCGGCGGTGACGCGGCGCGCGAAACGGACGGCTTCCACGCGGAAGGTGGGAACGTCGCTGGCTTGATGACAACCGGCAGCCAGCAACACCAGGAGCGCCGCGCGTCTCAAGATTTTGCCTGTTCCTTGTCCGCACTCTTCGGAACGAGCACACGATCGCTCGCGGAAAGTCCGCCGAGCACTTCCACCGACTTTTCATTCTCGCGTCCGAGTTTCAGCGGAATCGCGGTGACGGAAAACGTGCCGCGGCGATACGCGACCGGGCCGCGATCGGTGACGAAGACCGCGTTGCGCGGAATCAGCAGCGCGTTCGTCGCGCGGCCCAGCTCTACCGTCCCGTGAAAGCGCATGCCCGGGCGCATCTTGGCGGGATCGGTGCGGTCGAGGACGATGTTGACCTTCAGCACCTTGATCGGATCTTTCGTTCCCTGCTGCTGCGCAACCGTGCGCGACGCTTCCCTGATCGTGCCGCCGAACTCTTCGTCGGGATGCGCGTCGAGATTGAAGATGACGCGCTGTCCGACGGCTACTTTGCCCGCGTCCGCTTCGTCAACTTCGCCCTTGGCCAGCATGCGCGCCAGGTCCGGAATCTCCAGCACGCGCTCCATGCGCCAGCAGCTGTCGCCGACTTTTTTCTTGTCGCCGCGCCAGTTGGTCACGTAGACGATCGTGCCGTTGCGCGGCGCGAGGATGGTCATGGCCTTGATCGCGTTCTGTGTTTCCGTCACCACCGAGGCCGCCGTCGTTTGCTTGCTGGTGAGCAGCGCGATTTGGGCCGCGGACGCTTTTTCAAACGACGCGATGCGCTGCCGGATCGACTCGGTCTCCTGCTTCGCCAATCCGAAATCGAGCTCGATCTGCCGGCGCTCCTTGTTGCTGGTAATTTCCGCCGGCCCCTGCAGCTTCAACTCCGCCTTGCGCAGCCGCCCCTCGGCATCCGCCAATTTGAGCTTCTCGTCTTCGCGACGCAGCGCCAGATCGGCGCGCGCCTTCTCGATTTCCTTGCGCGACTGCTCGCTCTCGGCGCTCTTCTCGTCGAGCCGCTTCTGCAGCTCGGTCGTATCAAATCCGAGGACCGGACGGCCAACTTTCACGTCCGTCCCCTCGGGCGCAATCATCGAGATCTTGAAGTCCCACACGTCGTTGACCTGCGGCGGACCGAAGCTGCCCGAGTCGACCGCGGCCAGCGTGCCGGTGACGTCGATGCCGGTGACGAGATCGCCGCGCGTGACGCGCACCCAATCGCCCTGACGATCGGCCGCGAGTTTGTTGCGCGTCCACCCCGCGCCCGCAAGCACGGCGGCGATAGCGATGCCGATGGCGAGGAGAGTTTTCTTACGCATGAGCGTTTTCAACTTCAGGCGCGGCACCTTGCCAAAGCACAGACACTCTTGTCTGTGCTGCTGATGCTCGGGACCGCTGAGAAAACAAACCCGCTACGCATGCCCGAGCGTCTCCCCTTCGTTCAATCCGCTTTTCACCACGCAATCCTGCGCGTTGCATGCGCCGAGGATGATGTCGATTAGCTTGCCGTCCGCGCGATACACGCGCGGCTTCTTGCCTGAAAAATCGATCGCCGCGCGCGAGACCAGCAGCGCATTCGGCTGGTTCATCGCATGGACGATCACGCGCGCCGAAAGGCCGGGACGCATGCGCGCCGCATCGAGACGATCGAGCGCGACGATCACGCGGAACGCGCGGCGCAACGACGTCCGGCTGCTCTCCTGCGCGACAGCGGAAATCGCGCGGACGCGGCCGGGAAAGGTCATGTTCGGATAAGCATCGAGAACGATCGTGGCCGCCATCCCCGCGCCGATCCGTCCGTCGTCGACATCAGGAAGATCGGCCTCCACCTGCAGCGACGACATCTCCGGAAACTGCGCCAGCGGCAGGCCGACGAAAACGCTGTCACCTTCCTGCAGGCGGCGCCCTTCCCACGGATGATCGCGAATGACCACGATGCCGTCGTGCGGCGCGCGCAGGATCAGCTCATCGATGGCGCGCTCGGCGATGCCCAGCTCGCGCTGCGCTTTCTGCAAACTGAGCAGGAGGTTGTCGCGGTCGGATTTCACGGAGGTCCGCTGCGACTTCAACACGTCCACGGCCTTGGCCAACTCGACCTCGGCGCGTTTGTACTTGATCTGCCGGTCGTTGTAGTCGCGCTCCGCCACGATCTCTTTCGGCATCGCGGCATCCATCTTGGCTTTGTCGTAATCGGCGCGCTTCCGCTCCACGTCGAGCTGCTTGTCGAGCGTGTCGGCCTTCCACTCCGACTCTTTCTGCTGCAACTGCTGCTCTGCCTGCGCGACGGCTTGGCGCTTGGCGTCGAGGTTGGCGGAGAAAGTGGAGTTGTCGAGCTCGACGATGCGATCGCCCTTCTTCGTTTCGATGCCGTCCTGCGCGATCCACTTGATCGAGGTCTGCCACTGCGGCAGCCGAGGGACAGCAAGCTCTTCGCCGCGCGCCGCCCGCAATTCGCCAGTGATGACGACGTCGCTGGCAAACGTCCCTCGCCGTACACGCAGCGATTTCGAGTCCGCCTCGGATCGATACCCCGAGAAGCATCCGGAGGCGACTACAAGCACAGCGCACGAGATCCAGGCTTTCACGTTCATGCGATTCGACGTATTGGACGGAGAACAGTTACGAAGGTTAGATCAGGAAACGTCGGCCGCGACGGAGAATTTCGTACGGCAGTAGACTTCGCCGATGGCGAATCCGAAGCACGTGGCGAAGTTGAAGGAGGGGTGGGAGGCGTGGAACGAGTGGCGGAAGTCCAGCGACGAGAAGCCCGACCTTTCGGGAGTAGAACTGGATGGCAATTCACTCGATGGCGATTCACTCGATTCACTGGATTTCTACGACTTGACCGATGTCAATCTCGCCCGCTCGAAAATCCAAAGCGTTTCATTTTTCGGTGCGGGATGTTCCGGCGCCTCATTCGAACGGGCACTCATCTCCCATGCGAGATTTCATATTACGCAGATGCGTCAGTGCTCCTTTCGTGACGCGGTAATTCGCTCTACAACCTTTGATCGGTGTCGGATAGAAGAAGTCGATTTCACCTATTGCGCGTTCGACAACAATGTATTTGTGCGCTCGCCCTTTCAAGACGTCTCTGGACTTGACGTGATTTACCATTCGAGTCCAAGCTCGATTGGGATAGACACTTTCTTCCAATCAGGCGGTCTCCCAGAAGCCTTTCTCCGCGGCGCTGGCGTTCCCGAAGAGTTTATTCAATACGCGATGTCACTCGTTGGTGAACCCATCGAGTTCTACTCCTGCTTCCTCAGTTACTCCTCGCGAGACGATGAATTCGCACGACGTCTTTATGAAAGCCTGCAAGGAAGGAACGTCCGCACGTGGTTCGCGCCGGAGGAGTTGAAGATCGGCGACCGCTTCCGCTCACGAATCGACGAGTCCATACGCTTCCACGACAAACTGGTCATCATCCTCTCCGCCAATTCCGTCAACAGCGATTGGGTGGAGACGGAAGTCGAGTCAGCGCTCGAGCGCGAGAAGAAAGAAGGGAAGGACGTCCTCTTCCCGATCGCCATCGACGAGGAAGGCTTCACGTCGAATCAGCCGTGGGCGGCGGACATCCGCCGCAAGCGCCACATCGGCGACTTCCGCAAATGGAAATCGCACGACGACTACACCGCCGCGTTCGACCGCCTCGTGCGCGACCTCAAGAAGTCGCAGCCGCCGATCATCATGAAAGGGTGAGCGTAGTGCGGGCGTCCTCGCCTGCATCCGCTGTGGCGTCCCGCCCGGCGGGGGTGTCCGTGATCACCTCACATCCCGAAATTGAATCCCAGAAAACACCGCTGGGCGAGGACGCCCGGCGGATGCAGGCGAGACGCCCGCGCTACGCTAGCGTTTCGTGGGGGCGCTCAGAAACTTCGTCAAGTGCGCGTAGGCGAGCGGTGAATAGTCGCCGGTCAGCGTGGCGTGCGCGGTCGCCTTGCAATTCGCGGACGGAACTTCTTCGAATTCGATCTGCTTCACAGGAAACGTCTTCTGTAGCGTGGCGAAGCGCTGGCGCGTGGCCATGCAATCCTCCGAATACCGCATGGCCAGAATCGGCGTTCCGACCTTTTTGATCAGGTCCGCATGATCTCCGGTGACGCCGATCTTTGGACGTTGCCACAACGTGAGTGGCAACGGCAGTGACGGCTGCGCCATCACCACGCCAACGACGCCGGGCGCATCGGCGACCTCAAGAGCCACGCTGCCGGTGAAGCACATCCCGATCACGATCACTTTCCGACCCGCGTAACGCTCCGCGATCAGCGCGCGCAGCCATCCGGCGAAACGGCTGTCGCCGTTGCCGAGGCAATTGAGCTCGTTGAAGCACTTCCCGAAACCCTGACGAACTGCATCGCTGCGATTGAAATCGCCGAAGATCAGCGGAACGTGAACGTTGTAATGCTCCGGCTCGGCCTTCAGCCGGTTCACAAGCGTGATCGTGTCGTACGAGAAACCCGGCAACTCGTGGAGGAGGATGACGTCGGGCCCACTGCCGCCGAATTCATACACATCGTGCGTGATGCCATTGGCTGTAAACGCCGGATGCTCCGGTTTCACCACCGTCTCCGGATTCGTTTTCGGCGCGCAGCGATGCGGCGACAACATGCAGCAAGCGCCGCAGCCGAAAAGCATCACCAGCGCAGCGAGGAGGATGAGAAAAGCGAGTAGCAGACGATGTCGTTTCACGAGTCTCCTTTGCAGCGTGCGTGGATCAACTCGTCGAGCACGGTCGCGATGTCGCCGCCGTAGCGATCCCAGTAGTGGAGGTGTGCTCCCTCGCCGATGCAGATCTCATCGATTCCGTTCGCCGAGGTCACGGTCGGAAAGCCCTTGTTTTGCGGGTTCTCAGCGCAGCGATTCCATCGCGATTCCTTGAAATCGCCCGTGATGATCCGTCCCACGTAGTCGCCGCTGCGGTAGGCGTTTACCCATTGACACACGCCGATATCGTCCGGCGTCTGGCCTGCCCATACCCACGGGTACAAAGCGGGGAAGGCGCGGGCGTAGAGCTGTTTCAAAGGGTTGCCCATGGTGAAAAGTGCCAGGTTCTTCTCTTTGAGAGCGTCTGAGAGCGGTACGTCCCACCACTGCAGAAAACGGAGAAGGTCGGCGGTGATGATCGATCCCTGACTGTGCGCGATGATCACGATCGCGTTGTAGTTGTGTTTGCATTGCTTTTCACTGAGGAGGAACCGAAGCAACGACGCGAAGCGCTCGGCGATTCGCGCGCGCGGAGTGCTTTTCTTTGGATGCTGACGCAGGTAGTTGTCGACATCCAGCATGACGTCGAGCGCCGCGCTGGCGCCCGGCAGCCAGAAGCGCGCGCCGATCATCGCTGCGAGCAGCGCGGCCGCCGCGGAGATGGCCGTCCACGAGCTGTCCGCTGGCGGCGTGCAGGTGACGACCTGCTTGCAAGCAATGACAACGAACCAGACGAGAATTGCCCAGAACAACTCCGCCGCGAAAGGAATGAAATTCAGGCCTCGGGTAAGCCACACGCCGAGCGCGCGCATTCGCGTCGCCTCCTTCGTCTGTTCCGGTTGGTTCGTTTCGACGAGGACCGAAGGAAGAATCGACCAGATCACCGCGATGACAAAGACCGCGAAGGCGACCGTGATGAAGATGAACCCTCGTGAGGCGCTCACAGTCAGTCCGTTCTTTACCCATTCAGCGGGTTCGACGGTCGATGGATTCAGACAAAAAAGCCGGTTGAGGATGACGCCCATCGAAAGGGGCGTGAACTTACCGGGCGGCAGAACATTCTTCAGACCTGCGAAGAGTGCCGCCCAGATGGCCAGCGTCAGATTGGCAAACAACGCACTGGAAAGCGTCAATGTCACCCGCGCCGTCCACACGGTGTTCCACGCACGATGCCGCCACTCGGAGGATGCCGTCGCCAGGCAGAGGAAACCGACTAAGATCGTGACAAGCATCCAGGGCACATGAAACCGCCAGGCGACCTGCAGAACGACGCTGACAATCTGCAGGTCGTGCAAAACAGCGGTGGTCAACGCCAGCTCGCTCCCATCGCCACAATCGAGGAAGATGAAGAGTGCCACGCCCACAATCGCCAGACCGATTCCGCCGACCAGCCGGGCGCCGGGCCGCATCGTTTCGTATTTGACGAGCAGGGCCCAAATCAGCCCGGCCGAAATCAGCCACGTTTCGAAAACGAGCAGGCGTCCTGCTCCCCAGACACTCGCAAAGCTCCAAGCGAGGAAGACCCCCAGAGCCGCCGCGACGACCGGCGCGACGGCCCACAACACCCACCATGGCAGCCGCCGATGACGGAGAAAGAACGCCGTCCCGCCAATCAGCGCAAGCGCCAGGATCGCCTGCGTTAATACGTCGGGAATGGTGGCTCCTTGCTCCTTCGCCGGTGGCTTCGGCGTCACGGAATCCAAACGCCACCAGCCGGCGATCGGGCCGTACTTCGCCTGCTGTTCCTCCTTTGCCGAGGCCGGCGGCCGCGTGAGCCACGGCGCGAGCGCGGGCAAGACGAGCGACGCCAGAACGAGATTGAGAACGACGATGAATAGTGTGAGCCAGCGAATGGACCAGCGGTGAAACCACGAGAAAAGCGGCCAAAGGCGCGTGTTCTTGTTCTTGGCGCGCGCGTAGTCGACGGTATTGCGCCCGAGGCTGGGGAGGTGGAGGAGAAGCTGATAGAGCTCACCGAAGAAGGTGAGGATGCCCTGGGTAAGGCGCGATAGATCCGCCCAGTAGGCCTCGTAAACGTGGACGCTGCATTGCTCGGTGTTGCGCACACCGTCGAGGCGAACGGTTTCGAACACGCGGGGCTGGTCGTTGGCTTTGTAGTCGAGGAGCTGATCGAGCATGAAGCCAAGTTCCGGCTCGATGCCGACGTTTTCGCCGCGATGACGACGGAGCGCATCGTCGTTGCGATCTTCGAAGCGGGACCGCGGAATTGCCGGCCGGGCGATCTCCTCGCCGTCGGCGTTCTTCTGCGGCTTGATCACCGGTTCCAACGGAATCCGGATTTTCTCTTCCTGAAACGTCGAGTACGTTCCCGGCGGACTGAGATGTGTCAGGAGATCGGCGATTTGGCGTGCGGAGTCCGACGGCTGCTGGTCCGCCACACCATGGACAACGACGACAGCGACTTTTTTGCCGGCCATGCGGTCCACCTCAGATTTTCGGTATGCCGCCAGTTTAGACGTACCGAAATGGGGATTTCCAGCACGCCGCCATCTTCACGTAATCGCGCGATCTGATTCCCGAGGAGGGCGAATTGCGGACAGAATTAGGCTTGCTCAATCATCGACGCGCTCTCTTCGCCATTGCCGTACTCGCCTTCGCGCTGCGTCTCGCTTACGCCGCGGCGACGGGCGAGCTGCGCGCGCCGCAGGTGTGGGAGACCGAGCAGATTGCGACGAACCTCATCGAGCATCACCAGTTCATCTTCCATTACACGCACGACGTGATGACGTCCCGGGCGTACATCGAGCCGATGTATCCATTCGTTGCGGCGGGCGTGTATCTGGTTACGAACCACAGCCTCCTGGCGATGGTTTTGTTGCAGCTCCTGATCGCGTCGGTGACCGTCTGGCTCCTCGGCTGCGTTGCCACTCTCGCCAGCGGCCGTATCGGCGTGGGTATCGTCTCAGCGCTGCTGATGGCGGTGCATCCCGGCTTCATTCGCTACAGCTGCGTCCTCCATCCGCTCGTGTTCGACACCTTCTTTTTCATCGCGGCTGGCGGAGCGGTGATCCGGTATCGCCAGCTTCCAACGCTTCGGCGAGCACTCGCCGCCGCTGCGATCATCGGCCTCGGCGTGCTGACCCGGCCGACGATCCTGCTGTTCCTGCTGCCGCTGGTTTGGATCGTATGGCAAACGTCCGAGACTCTGAAAACGCGCTTCATGCGATCCGCCGCCGTCGTTGCCGTAACGCTCGCCGTCATCGCGCCGTGGACGATCCGCAACGCGATCGTCCTGCACGATTTCGTGCTCACGCGCAGCGGTACCGGGTACGTATTCTGGCTGGGACACAACCGATGGACGACCGGCTCCGCCCTCGATGCCGAGGGACGTCCGATCATTTTCCACGCATCGCCTGAACTGCTAAGGCGAATCGCGGCCGCTGACGAGCTGACGCGCGATCGCATCTTCACGCAGGAGGCGACGGACTACATCCGCCGTGATCCCGCGGCGGCCGTGGTGCGTGTCATCAAACGGCTTGGCTACTTCTGGTGGTTCTCGCCGCAGTGGGGGCTGCTCTACAGCACACGTGTGAAGATCGTCTACATCGGGTGGTGGACGCTGCTGCTGCTGTTCTGGATTCTCGGGGCGGTGCAGTCGCGGCGCTTCGACGTCTGGCTTCTCTCGGCGATGGCGTTTCTCGTCTCATGCGGGCAGAGCGTTTATTACGTTGAAGGGCGGCACCGGCTTTCGATCGAAGCACTCATCCTGCCGATGGCCGCAACCGGCGTTCTGTGGCTGCTGCACGTCGTCGTGGAGAAGGGCAGCCAACCGCCGCGAGGCAAGACCGCGATCCGCCGATGACGCAGATGTGAGGGCAGCCGCAACTCCCATCCCTTCCGGAACTTGACCGCAAACGCCTGCTTGCGATAACGTTTCGCGACCTCGACAACTTTGGGAGGGGAAAATGGTCAGTGTGCGTAGGGTGGTGGTTCCCGTTCTCCTGCTTGTGGTCGCCATCCCGGCATTTGGCGCGGCCCGGAAGTCCTCTTCGCATCCGCCGCGCGAGCTTCATCGCGCCGGCGATCACTGGACGGCGTACAACCCTCCCGATCCCGCGACCTGGCCGGCCGGCTCAAAGACCTACACGATCAAACAGGGCGACACGCTCTGGGGGCTGGCGCAGCAGTTTTTCAAGAACGCCTACACCTGGCCGCAGCTGTGGGAGTCGAATACCTGGATCACGGACGCGCACTGGATCTATCCCGGCGACGTCCTTCTGATCGATTCCGAAACGGCGCAGCAGATTGCAAACGCGACTACGCCGTCGGATGCGAATACGACCACCCCTCCCGCGCTGATGCCGGACACTGCCGCGGCCTCGGCCGCCGCTGCGACCGGCAGCTCGACGTCCGTGACCGGCGATGGCTTCATGACCGCCGCAGACGGGGTCGGCGGCAGCCGCAGCCCCGTCCCGCTCGGAACGGAGTTCGATGTCTATTGCTACGGCTACATCGGCGATCCGGCCGAGCCGATGCCGAACTCGATTCGGGCCTGGGAAGACGGCGAGATGCGCTACCAGCCGGGCGAAGTGCACCAGGACATCTCTGGTGCGGCCGGCGATCTGGTGCTCCTCGACGGCGGCACGGCCACAGGCCTCGTGGCCGGCGATACCTACATCGTGGTCGAGAGCGGCGAGATGGTTACGCATCCGAAACAACGGACGCAGATTGTCGGACGGCAGTACACCTACCAGGGACAGATTCGCGTGCTCTGCGCCGACGATCACCATGCCCGCGGCATCATCACGCAGTCGTGTAATGACATTCACATCGGCGCGCGCCTCAAGCCGCTGCCGCAGATTCCAATTCCTCTTGCACGCATCCCGGACATGCCTGCGTTCTGCGATCCCGCCAGCGGCAAGCGCAACGGCTTCATCGTCAGTGCACAAGGCGGCTGGGACTCAGCCCTCGGCGAGGGTCTGCTCGTGCAGGTCAACCTCGGGCAGGCCGATCAACTCCAGCCCGGCGACTTCCTTACGGTCTACCGCGACAACGTCACCCCCGGCGAGCGCCACCAGGTTCTCGGCGAAGTCGGCATCCTGACGACGAATACACACACGGCCACCGGCAAAATCGTGGCGATGCGCTATTCGATGAAGATCGGCGACAGGGTCGAGATCCGCTGATTCGTCTGTCATCCTGAATCGCCGAAGCCGGTGAGCCGAAGGCGAGCGCGGCGCAGGACGATGAAGGATCTCAAGCTTCCCAGATCGCCGGAGCCAATCGGGATTCATCTCAAGCTGCGAAACTTGAGATCCTTCGCCGTCCTCCGCCTTTCCGTCGCTTCGCGACTCCTGGCTTCGGCGGCTCTGGATGACCTCCCAAGGTTTCCATCGACACGGCCGATCCTTTTGCTAGAATCGCGCGTCCGGGTCCATAGCTCAGCGGTTAGAGCTACCGGCTCATAACCGGCAGGTCCCAGGTTCGAATCCTGGTGGACCCACCAGGGCAACGATGCGCGTCACCTCAAACATCACGAACGATTTGCTTGCCTGCCGGCGCGGACCGGGTGGGCGATCGTTCGCGGCCGGCACGACGCTCGATCGACCGGTCCGCAATTCTCATCCCGCACAGGCGTTCCAGCACCGGAACGCCTTTTTTGTCTTTGGAGGCAATTGTTGAATCAGGACGTTGAAAAGCTTTGGGAGTTGCAAACAGTCCTGTCGCAGCTCGGTGATCGTGAAAAACAACTGACCAACAAGCCGGAGTCTTTCGCTGCCGTCGACCGCGAATGGCAGAACGTGAACTCCAGCATGGAGCGGCTGCGCGAGCAGATCGAACAGCACTCCAAGGAACGGCGCCGCGTCGACGGTGAGTTGTCGGACCAGCAGGAGCTTCTGAAGAAATATCAGGGTCAGCTCATGCAGGTGAAGAATCAGCAGCAGTACGCCGCGGCGTGGAAAGAGATCGACGCCACCCGCAAGCACGTCAAAGAGCTCGAGGACTCGACGCTCAAGACGATGACGGACGTCGAGGCGCTGCAGAAACAGCACGACGATCTCGAAGCAGGCAACGTCGATCTGAAGTCGCGCTGGGACACGGAACACGACGCGTGGCAGCACTCGCTCGGCGATCTGCGTACCGAGGTCGAGCAGTTGAAGGCGAAGGCCGCGATGATCGAAGCGTCGCTTCCCGAACGGCTGCGCCGCGAGTTCCATCGCATCTTCAAGCAGCGTCAGAACGTGGCGATGGCGAAGGTCGTGGCCGATTCGTGCAACGGCTGCCGCACGCGCGTGCGTCCCGCCGTCATGCAGCAACTCAAGCGCGGCGATCTCGTTCACTGCGAAGGCTGCAGCCGCATCCTCTACCTGGAGATGCCCCCATCCTGAAGATCACTGCCCACGTCGACGGCGCATGCCGCGGCAATCCCGGACCAGCCTCGTACGGCGTCTACATGCGCAAAGACGACGGCGAGATCATCGAGATCTCCGGCTTTCTCGGCAACACGACCAACAACGTGGCCGAATACGCCGGCCTGCTTGAAGCGCTGGCGACTGCGAAGTCGGAAGGCGCGACGGACGTCGAGATCGTGTCGGACTCGCTGCTGCTCGTGCAGCAGATGCTCGGCAGATATCGCGTCAAGCATCCCAATCTCGTGCCGTTGTATGAGCGCGCGAAATCGATGACGCGGCATTTTCCGAAATTCAAGATCAGCCACACGCTCCGCGCCGGCAACAAGGACGCGGATCGTCTCGCCAACGCCGCGCTCGACCGTCCCGAGCGCACTCCGAATGATCGATGGATCGAGCGGCGCCGTGTCCATTCGTGAAAACGCCGCCGAGGTCGAAGCGCGCATCGTCCGCGCGTGCGAACGCGCGGGGCGATCGCGCGATGAGGTAACGCTGGTCGCGGTTTCGAAAACGTTCCCGGCGTCATTCGTCGACGAAGCGATCGAGGCCGGAATCACCGAGGTTGGCGAGAACCGCGTGCAGGAAGCGCGCGAGAAAAAGCCGCTGGTCCGCGGCAGCGCGCGCTGGCACCTCATCGGACATCTGCAGACGAACAAGTCGAAGGACGCCGTGAAGTTGTTCGACGTCATCCAGGCCGTCGATTCGCTCGATCTCGCGGAGAAACTCGCGCGCGCTGCCGACGCTCACGGCAAGCGGCAGGAAGTCATGCTGCAGGTCAACATCGGCGACGAGCCGCAGAAGAGCGGCATCGCGCGCGGCGACGTCGATGCGATCGCGAAACAGGCCGCGACGCTCGCGTCGCTGCACGTCATCGGACTGATGGCCATTCCGCCGATTGGCACTCCGGAAGAGTCGCGTCCATACTTCCGCGAGCTGCGGTCGATGCGCGACGCGCTCGGATTGCGGCACCTGTCGATGGGCATGAGCGAAGATTTCGAAACCGCGATCGAGGAAGGATCGACGATCGTCCGCGTAGGCCGCGCGATTTTCGGGAGCCGAGGATAGATGGGAATCATCACGCCATTCTTCAACGCGTTTCTGATCGTCCTGCAGGTCATCCAGTGGATCGTGCTGGTCTGGGTGATCATCTCGTGGCTGCTCTTCTTCGCCTCGCAGACGTCGTTCCGCTGGCGCTACAAACAGGCGTACGTGATCCTCAATCAGCTCAACGACATCTTCACGCGCATGACCAGCCCATTCCTGCGCCCGTTTCGCCGCCTCGTGCCGCCGCACAAAATGGGCGGAATCGACTGGTCTCCGCTGCTGCTTCTGCTGGCCATCTACATCCTTCGCGGCCTGGCGGTGTACCTCTTCGGCATGATGGCCGTTCGCTGAATTACGGTGGCGGGTTGATGTTGCTCCCGGTGCACTGCGTCGAGCCGTTGGTGAGCGTCGTTCCCTGCGGGCAGACCAGGACACCGCCGGCGGGGGCGATTACTGCCCCTTTGCCTACTGCGGGCGAACAGCCGTTGCCGAGGGGGGCGGCGTCGAACTCGCCGGTCAGGCGGTTCCCCCCAGCGGTGTTGCCGAAGAACGTAACGGTCACCCAGTTCTGGCTCGGGCGCGGGCCGACCGTGGCCGAAGGGGCGGGCGACAGATTTGTCCGCGCGTTCGTCGGGAGCCGCTGGCCGCTGATCTCCTTAGTCACTGAGTAAGTCGTGCTGCCGCCGTTGTTGAGGTTGAGGTAGAACCAACCACCGACGTCGGCCGTCGAAATTTGCGGATAGTTTCCTGAAAACGTAGAGGTGGAAGCCGTGGCGTTCAGCATGGGCGGCGTCGGCGCCGGGCACGTAGCCGTACAAGGCGCTACGGTGTTTGGGTTTTCATGCTCATCGAACCTGACGATCTCCGAAACGATCATGGCTGACGACGCGAACGCATCCGCACAGTTGCCGATGCCGAAGCCCTCGCGCCAGATGGTCAGGTTCGTCGCGAACGCCCCGACTCCACCCTCAAGGTAGCGCGCTGCAAACGTTGAAGGAAGTGGCTGGCGACGGTCCATCGTCCGGTTTTGCCGCGGCGTGTAGCGGTCGTAGAACGTGAATGGCAGCCGCGTGTCTACATTCGAGCCCGCGCCGCCACCCTCGGGTACGGCCCGGATGTGTACCATCGGGTTGCCTGCTGCATCGTTCGAGGAAGCAGTCGACCAGGCAGGGTGCGGTACGACTTGCTGATAGTCGCCGATCAGCACATTGTCGAAGAGGATGTCGTTCGTGTAGTAGAGAGGATCAGCCGGAGATCGCGCGGTACAACTTGCGACGACGTCAATGGTCGCGTAGCCGATGGCGTTGGCGTAGTTACTGCCGTAGCCGATGGCGGCGGCGTGGTCACTGCCTACAGCTCGGTTGCATGAGCTTGTCCCGCCAGTTGTTAGCGCCTTACGCACCTCCGCCATGATGGCCGCCGGCACGACTCCAGGAATCGTGGCGCAGTCGATTGAGGCGCGCAGATTGGGGTTGGCGGTAGGCCAGATCGATGCCGGTGTGGCGCCTGACGGGGCGCCGTTCGGCGGCGCGATCGTATTTCGTATCAGAACGTCGGCGAGGTTGATGGGCTGTACGTCGTAAGCGCTGAGGAAAAGGTTGAAGGTCATCACCGGATAGGCGAAGTCAGTCCACAGGGTGACGTGTGCGATTTGCGGGTATCGCGAGACATTCGTGATGGTGAAGAGCGTCGTCTGGCCGGACGTGCCGGCGACATCGACCTCGAAGTACGGCAGCAGCAGCGTCGCGGCGGGGCTCGGCTTGATATCGCAACTGTCGTCGTTGTTTGTCGATGAGGGAGGCAATGTGTTTCTCGCTGCTCTTCTTCGTTCTGTCGAAGTAACAAGAGGGGCCGAGGTCGCGTTCGTCTGAGTACATTGCGCGGTCGAGCCGTTCGTAAGCGTCGTTCCAGGCGGGCACAGGAACACTCCGTCGGCGGGACCGATCGGTGCCGCGGAAGTCGGGAGGGCAGCGGGTGAGCACCCGTTGCCGAGGGAGACCGCGTCGAACGCCGCCGCCGGCCGGTTCCTAGGGGTGTCGCCGAACATCGTCACGGTGACCCAGTTCTGGCTCGGGCGCGGACCGGCGGTCGTCGTCGATCCAGCCGGCGCGAGGCCATCGTGGTTCGCCGAGTAGCTCGTGCTGCCGCCGTTGTTCAGATTGAGATAGAACCAGCCGCCGCGGTCCGGGCTGAGCATGGCCGGATACGAAGGACTCGAGGACGACGTCGAGGACGTTGCAGGCAGCCGCGGACGTGAAACCAGCGAGTCACTTCCGAGCGTGGATGGGTTCTCGTGCTCATCGAAGCGTACGACCTCCGCCACGGTCATCGTCGAAGACGTTTGCGCATCGGTGCAGCTGCTGCCAAATCCTTCGCGCCAGATATTGAGGTTTGTCCAGTAGGCTGCGGGGCCTCCCTGAACGAAGCGCGCCGCGAACGTGGATGGCAGCGGCTGCCTGCGGTCGATGGCCCGGCTCGATGCCGGCGTGTACCGATCGTAGAAGGTGTATGGCAGCGACGTTCGGGCGTTCGATCCGGCGCCGCCGCCTTCGGGAACGGCTCGGATGTGAACCATGGTGTTGGCACTGCCGTCGAACGACGAAGTGGTCGTTCCCGCCGCAGTCGGCCCAAGCTGCTGGTAATCGCCGATGAGGACGTTGTCGAACAGAAGGTCGTTCGAGTAGTAGAGCGGATCGGTGGGAAGCCGGCTGGTGCAGTTCGACACGACGTCGATCGTGATGTAGCCGATCGCATTCGCAGTCGCGCCACGGTTGCTGCCAACCTTATTCGGGCAAGCTTCTGAGCCACCCGGATTGTAGACACCGGTGGTCAGAGCGCTTCTCACGGCCGCAACGAGGATCGCCTTAAGCTGTCCCGGCTGGGCGGAGCATTTGATGGAGGCGCCGCCACCGGCGAAGTTCGGGTTGGCGGTAAAGCCGGCGGAAAGCGCGCCGAGCGGCGACTGCGCTATGGTCGGTCCCGTACCGTTGAACTGCGCGACAACGCCCATGGTCAGAATCTGGTTGATCGAGATGCCCTGAACGTCATAGCCGGTCAGGTAAATGTTGAAGCCGAGGACTGGGAACGACCAGTCCGTCCAGATCGTGACGTGAGCGATCTGCGGCAGGCGCGTCACGTTCGTGATCGTGAAAAGCGTGTCCTGCGTACGGTTGTTGAAATCCACTTCAAAGTACGGCAGGAGCAGTGTGGCCGCGGGACCGACCGTCACGTCACAGGAGTCGTCGTTGTTGACCGTCGACGGGGAGGCGGCAAACGCGGATGTGGCGATGAGAATGAGTACAAATGACAGGCGTTTCATGGCGTTAAGGCTTCGGATTGATGTTCGTGCCTTTGCAGAGCGCCGTCGTACCGTCAGATAAGTTTGTGCCGGGAGGACAGACGAAGACGCCGCCTGCGGGGCCGATCACCGCTCCATTGGCTACTGCCGGCGTGCATCCGTTGCCGAGCGATGCGGCATCGAACTCGGCGACCATTCGCTTTGTACCGAGGCTGCCGAACATCGTGATCGTGACCCAGTTCTGGCTGGGACGCGGACCGACTGTTTGCGAGCCACGAGGCGCGAGCGCGCTTGTGCTGCCAGCACCGGTGATGACTGTTGGAACGTCACCAAAAACGCTATGTGTCGTGACCGAGTAGCCAGTGCTGCCGCCGTTGTTGAGGTTCAGATACATCCACCCTCCGACGTCACTCGTGGATATGTATGGATAGACCCCACTGGCCGTCGAGCTGGAAGACGTGGCCGGGAGTGTGGGGGTTGATATGCCAGGGCATAAAGCAGTGCACGGTGCAAGCACATTTGGGTTGTCTGTTTCGTCGAAGCGTACGATCTCCGCGGCGGGCAGGAACCCGTTCAACGCCAGCGAGGCGCCGCACGCTCCTTTGCCGAATCCCTCCCGCCAGACCGTGTAGTTTGTGGCGAAAGCCGCCGTGCCTCCCTGAATGAAACGGGCGGCAAATGTCGATGGCAATGGCTGCCGCCGATCCAGGATGCGGTTGGTGGCCGGCGTGTAGCGGTCGTAGAACGTGTACGGCAACTCCGTCGCGACAGTCGATCCCGCTGCCCCTCCCTCGGGGATCGCGCGAATGTGAACCATCGGATTGCCGCCGGCATCAAACGATGCGACTGATGTTCCCGCAGGCCTCGGGCCAATCTGCTGATAGTCGCCGATCAGGACGTTGTCGAAGAGGAGATCGGTCGTGTAGTAGAGCGGATCCGAGGGCGAACGACTGGTGCAGCTTCCGACGACGTCGATCGTTGCATAGCCGATCGCGTTCGCGTGCGTGCCGCCGACTTTGTTGGGGCATGCGCCAGAAGCACCCGGATTGTAATCACCAATGGTCAGAGCGGTTCTGACCGCAGCAACGAGCGTCTGCGGCAGGACGCCGGGAAGAGCGTCGCACTCAATCGCCGCCTTGAAGTTCGGATTGGCGTAACCGGGTCCACTGGGCGGCGAGGTCAACGCTCCCAGCGGCGACTTCACCGTCGTTGGACCGGTCCCCTTCGGCGACGCCACGATGCCGCTGACCAGGATGTCACGCAGGTTGATGCTTTGAACGTCGTACCCGGCGAGAAAGATATTGAAGGTGAGAACCGGGAAGCCCCAGTCAGTCCAGATCGTCACGTGCGCGATCTGCGAATAGCGCGACACGTTGGTGATCGTGAACAGCGTCGTCTGATCGCCGTTCTGCAGATCGACTTCAAAGTAGGGAAGAAGCAACGTCGCGGCGGGACCGACTTTGATGTCGCAGGTGGCGTCGTTGTCGGCAACTCCGGCCGACGCGGAAACGGTCATCAGAAGGGTGAAGAGGGCCAACGCGATCACTGGTTTCATTTGCGGCTCCTTGCGTGAATAGGTACTTTCGGCGCGATGATCGTTCGCTGAATCACGGTGGCGGGTTGATGTTGGTTCCGGTGCACTGCGTCGAGCCGTTGGTGAGCGTCGTTCCCTGCGGGCAGACCAGGACACCGCCGGCCGGGCCGATCACACCCAACGGCGTAGCCGCCGGCGAACAGCCGTTGCCGAGGGGGGCGGCGTCGAACTCGCCGGTCAGGCGGTTCCCGCCAGCGGTGTTGCCGAACAACGTGACGGTCACCCAGTTCTGGCTCGGGCGAGGGCCGACCGTGGCCGAACGGATGGGCGACAGATTCGTCCGCTCGTTCGTCGGGAGCCGCTGGCCTCCGATCTCTTTTGATACTGAGTACGTCGTGCTGCCGCCGTTGTTGAGGTTGAGGTAGAACCAACCACCGACATCGCTGGTCGGAAGGTATTGTGCGATCTTTGGGTCAGATGTCGTGGTCGAAGACGCGGCGTTCAATGGGGACGGCGCCGGTCCCCCGCATCCCCCGACACCACAAGGCGTAGCAGTGTTCGGGTTTTCGTGCTCATCGAACTTGACGATCTCCGAAGCAAGCATAGTTGCGGACGTGAATGCATCCGCACAGCTGCCGATGCCGAAGGCCTCGCGCCAGATGGTGAGGTTCGTCGTGAACTCCCCGACACCGCCCTGAATGTAGCGTGCTGCAAACGTTGAGGGGAGCGGCTGACGGCGGTCAATCGTCCGAGTCTTCGCGGGCGTGTAGCGATCGTAAAACGTGTATGGCAGCAGCGTGTCTACATTCGACCCCGCGCCACCACCCTCGGGCACGGCCCGAATGTGCACCATCGGATCGCCTGCTGCATCGCTCGAGAAAGCAAGCGTGTCGCGAGGGCGCGGTACGACTTGCTGGTAGTCGCCGATCAGCACGTTGTCGAAGAGGATGTCGTTTGCGTAGTAGAGCGGATCAGCCGGAGATCGCGCGGTGCAACTCGCGACGACGTCGATGGTGGCGTAGCCGATCGCATTCGCGTGGATGCTGCCTACAGCGCGGCTGCAGGAGCTTATCCCGCCGGTGGTGAGCGCTCTGCGCACCTCCGCCATGATGGTCGCCGGCACAACTCCGGGAATCGTGGCGCAGTCGATTGAGGCGCGCAGATTGGGGTTGGCGGTAGGCCAGATCGATCCCGGCGTGGCGCCTGACGGGGCGCCGTTCGGCGGCGCGATCGTATTTCGTATCAGAACGTCGGCGAGATTGATGGGCTGTACGTCGTACGCATTGAGGAAAAGGTTGAAGGTCATCACCGGATAGGCGTAGTCGGTCCACAGCGTGACGTGTGCGATTTGCGGGTATCGCGAGACATTCGTGATGGTGAAGAGCGTCGTCTGTCCGGACGTGCCGGAGAGATCGACCTCGAAGTACGGCAGCAGCAGCGTCGCGGCGGGGCTCGGTTTGATATCACAGCTGTCGTTGTTGTCGGTCGATGAGGGAGGCGCCGAGTTTCTCGCTGCGCGCCTTCGTTCCGCCGACGAAGTGACAGGAGGGACCTGGCTGGCAGCCTTTTGAATACATTGCGCGACGGAGCCGTTCGTGAGCGTCGTTCCGGGCGGGCATGCGAACACTCCGCCAGTAGGACCGATCGGTACCGCGGAGCTCGGGAAGGCCGCGGGCGAGCAACCGTTGCCAAGAGATGTGGCGTCGAACTCCGCCGCCAATCGGCTGCCGTCGCTGTGACTGCCGAACATCGTCACAGTGACCCAGTTCTGGCTCGGGCGCGGACCGGCGGTCGTCGTCGATCCAGCCGGCGCGAGGCCATCGTGGTTCGCCGAGTAGGCCGTGCTGCCGCCGTTGTTCAGATTGAGATAGAACCAGCCGCTGATGTCCGAGCTGAGCATGGCCGGATACGAAGGACTCGAGGACGACGTCGAGGACGTTGCAGGCAGCCGCGGACGTGAAACCAGCGAGTCACTTCCGAGAGTGGACGGATTCTCGTGCTCGTCGAAGCGTACGACCTCCGCCACGGTCATCGTCGGAGACGTTTGGGCATCGGTGCAACTGCCGCTGCCAAATCCTTCGCGCCAGATATTCAGGTTTGTCCAGTAGGCTGCGGGGCCTCCCTGAACGAAGCGTGCGGCGAACGTGGACGGCAGCGGCTGCCTGCGGTCGATGGCCCGGCTCGATGCCGGCGTGTAGCGATCGTAGAAGGTGTACGGCAGCGCGGTTGCCGGCTTCGATCCTGTGCCGCCGCCTTCGGGAACTGCCCGAATATGAACGAGAGGATTGACTGCGGCGTCGAACGACGACGCCGTCGTCCCCGCCGCAGTCGGTCCGAGCTGCTGGTAGTCGCCGATGAGGACGTTGTCGAACAATAAGTCGTTCGTGTAGTAGAGCGGATCGGTGGGAAGCCGGCTGGTGCAGTTCGACACGACGTCGATCGTGATGTAGCCGATCGCGTTCGCGTTCGCGTGAACGCCACCGACTGCGTTCGTGCACACGGCAGGACCGCCCGGATTGTAGACACCAGTGCTAAGAGCTACTCTGAGCGCGGCAACGAGCGTGGCATTCAGCGCTCCCGGCTGGCTGGCGCAGTTGATCGAGGCGCCACCGCCCGCGAAGTTCGGGTTGGCAGTGAAGCCGGCGGAAAGCGCGCCGAGCGGCGACTGAAACGTCGTGGGGCCCGTGCCTTGAGGCTGACCGACATAGCCGTTGAGAATCTGATTGATCAAGATGCCCTGAACGTCATAGCCGGTCAGGTAAATGTTGAAGCTGAAGAGCGGGAACGACCAGTCCGTCCAGATGGTGACATGCGCGATCTGCGGCAGGCGCGTCACGTTCGTGATCGTGAAAAGCGTGTCCTGAACACGATTGGTGAAATCCACTTCAAAGTACGGCAGGAGCAGCGTGGCCGCGGGAGCGACCGTCACGTCACACGAGTCGTCGTTGTTGACCGTCGAAGGGGAGGCGGCAAACGCTGACGTGGCGATGAGGAGTAGCAGAAACGATACGCATCTCATTGGTTTTATCTGTTCCTCGCGTCACGGATTCGGATTGATGTTCGTGCCTTTGCAGACATCCGTCGTGCCGTTCGACAGCGTTGTCCCGGGCGGGCAGACGAAAACGCCGCCGGCGGGGCCGATGGTGCCGCTGCCGAAGTTCGCCGCCGTGACCAATGCGGCTGGTGTGCATCCGTTGCCGAGCGATGCAGCGTCGAACTCGGCGACCATTCGCTTCGTGCCGAGGCTGCCGAACATGGTGACCGTTACCCAGTTCTGGCTGGGACGCGGTCCGACTGTCGCCGAGCCGGCAGGCGTTAAGAAGGTCGTGCTGCCAGCACCCGTGATGATCTTAGGAACGTCACCGACGACGCTGCGAGTGACCGAGTAGCCGGTGCTGCCGCCGTTGTTGAGGTTGAGGTACATCCAACCTCCGACGTCATCGGTGCTTATTGAGGGATAGTTTCCACTGGTCGTGGAACCGGAGGACGTGGCCGGGAGTATGGGATTTTGTATGGGCACGCATAAGGCGGTGCATGGTGGAATCACATTTGGGTTGTCGTGTTCGTCGAAACGTTGGAGGTCCACGACGGGCAGGTACCCGTTCAACGCCAGAACAGCGCCGCACGCGCCACTGCCGAATCCCTCACGCCAGATCGTGTAATTCGTGGCGAATGCGGCCGTCCCTCCCTGAATCAAACGGGCGGCGAACGTTGACGGCAATGGCTGCCGCCGATCCAGTATCCGGTTGGTGGCCGGCGTGTAGCGGTCGTAGAACGTGTACGGCAACTCCGTCGCGACATTCGATCCCGCTGCCCCTCCCTCGGGGATCGCGCGAATGTGAACCATCGGATTGCCACCGGCATCAAAGAATGCGGCCGACGTGTCCGCCGGGTGGGGGCCAATCTGCTGATAGTCGCCGATCAGGACGTTGTCGAAGAGGAGATCGGTCGTGTAGTACAGCGGGTCCGAGGCCAAATGCGTGGTGCAGCTTCCGACGACGTCGATCGTCGCATAGCCGATCGCGTTCGCGTGAGAGCCGCCGACTTTATTGGGGCATGTAGCAGAACCACCCGGATCGTAATCACCAGTGGTCAGAGCGGTTCTGACCGCGGCAACGAGCGTCTGCGGCAGAACGCCGGGAAGCGCGTCGCACTCGATTACCGCCTTGAAGTTCGGATTGGCGTAACCGGGTGTGGGCGAGGTCAACGCTCCGAGCGGCGACTTCACCGTCGTTGGTCCTGTCCCCACCGGCGACGCGACAATGCCGCGGACCAGGGTGTCACGCAGGTTGATGCTCTGAACGTCGTATCCGACAAGAAAGATGTTGAAGGTGAGAACAGGGAAGGCCCAGTCGGTCCAGAGTGTCACGTGCGCGATCTGCGAATAGCGCGACACGTTGGTGATCGTGAACAGCGTCGTCTGTTCACCTGTCTTCTCCAGGTCGACTTCAAAGTAGGGAAGGAGCAGCGTGGCCGCGGGACCGACTTTGATGTCGCAGGTGGCGTCGTTGTCGGCAACTCCGGCCGACGCGGAAACGGTGATCACAACGGTGAGCAAGGCCAGCGCGATCGATGTTTTCATTGCCGCTCCTCGTCTGAATGAGGGCAATTTATGCTGTTACACCATACAAAGCCACACTTATTTGGCGGGTATACTCACGCGATCACGTGATGGGAGGGTGTCGATGCAAGGTCTTACGCCGCTTGATATTCAGAAGCAGACGTTTGCGCGCGGGCTCAAGGGCTACAACGTCGATGAAGTTCGCGGGTACCTGCACCTGATCGCGGAGGAAGTCGAACGGCTGGTCAGAGATGTCGACCGGCTCTCGCGCGAAAACGCCATGCTCCGCGACGAGCTCGAAGAGCACACCGCCCGCGAGCGCATCCTCAAAGACACACTGCTCTCCGCGCAGAAAGTCTCCGAGGATGTGAAAGCGAACGCGCATAAAGAGGCAGAACTGATCGTGAAGGACGCCGAGCTGCTGTCGGACCGTTTGACGTCGCAGGCGATGGCCCGCGTCGGCGATCTGGAACGCGCCATTCAGGATCTGAAGATCGAACGCCGCGGCAACCGCAACAAGCTGCAGTCGATGCTCGACACGATGCAGCAACTCGTGATGCTCGACGCCGAGCAGGAAGCGAACGAGCAGCCGATCACGGCGATGTTTCGGGCGCGCGAGTAGGGGGTCGGGTGCCGGGAGTCGGAGCAGAAATTCATCCCTCGGCCGGTTTCCGACACCCGAGACCCGACTCCCGCGTTCTCCTCATTCGCAATCTCTCTCAAATCGCCACGCCGGTCGGCCGAGCCGGCCTGCGCGGACGCGCCATGCGCGAGCTGACCGTCTACGACAACGCGGTCATCGTCGTTCGCGAGGGCCGTTTCGCATTCGTGGGACGCGAATCGGACATCGACGCCGATCTTCGCTCGAATATCGATAACGATTTCGATGCGCGCGGCGCCACCGCCGTCCCCGGCTTCGTCGATTCGCACACGCATCTTCCGTTCGCCGGTTATCGCGAGACGGAGTTCAATCGCCGGCTGCAGGGCGAAACGTACGAACAGATTGCCGCGTCGGGCGGCGGAATCGCATCGAGTGTCCACGCCACCCGCCGCGCATCGCAGGAGGAACTCGTCGGCAACATCCTCGCCCGCGCCCGCACGATGGCCCGCTACGGAACGACGACTGCCGAGGCGAAAAGCGGATACGGACTGTCGGTGGAAGGCGAGGTGAAACAGCTGCGCGCCATTCGCGACGCGAACGAACAGTCGCCCGTTCGCCTGATCGCCACCTGCCTCGCCGCGCACGATTTTCCGCCCGAGGGCCGCAGCAGCGCAAGTGCGCGCCGCGGCTATGTCTCGACAGTCATCGGCGAGATTCTTCCCGCCGTTGCCGAAGAGAAGCTCGCGATTTTCTGCGACGTCTTCGTCGAGCGCGGCGTCTTCAACAACGAAGAAGGGGACGCTGTCCTACGCGCCGGCGCCGCCCTCGGCCTCATCCCGCGCATGCACGCCGACGAGCTGTCCGACACCGGAGGCGCCGCCCTCGCCGCATCCCTCGGCTGCGCATCCGCCGATCACTTGATGCAGATCTCCGACGCCGGCATCGCCGCGCTGGCGGCATCGAACACCGTTGCCAATCTCCTCCCCGCGACGAGCTTCTTCCTGATGTCCGATCGGTACGCGCCCGCCCGCCAACTCATCGACGCGGGAGCGATCGTCTCGCTGTCGACCGACTGCAATCCCGGAACGTCGATGACCGAGTCGATGCCGATGGTGATGCAGCTCGCCACGCTGCAGATGAAGATGACCGTCGAAGAATCGCTGACTGCCGCCACGCTCAACGGCGCCGCGTCGCTCCGGATCGCGCACGAGACGGGCTCGATCGAGTCCGGCAAACGCGCCGACCTCGTCCTCCTCGACGCGCCGAACTACCTCCACCTCGTCTACCACTTCGGCGTGAACCTCGTCACGCGCACAATGCGCGACGGCGTGTGGGTGATCTAGAGCGGCAGGTTGCGCCGCCGGCCGAATTCCTGATCGACCTTGCGCAGGATCTCGAGCGCACGGTCGCCGAACGCGTCCGCGACATAGACGCGCGCTTCCCACGGCTGCGGTTCGCCGAACACGATCGATTCGTGGCCGAGCATCGCCACCGCCGTTCCCGCTTCGATGACGTACGGCACGGCTGCTTTCTCCAACCGGTCCAGTAACTCGGCGACGAGATCGGGCGACTTTTCCTCGACGAGCGCCATCAAATTGCCGAGGTGCCCCGGTTCATCGCGCAGCTCCGGCACGAGCGCAACGTCGCAATCCGAACAGCGCGCGATCCCGTCGCGATACTCACTCTCGCATTCAGGGCAGAACATGGATGCGGAATCTTACCCGTAGAACGCGACGATCTTTTCGTACAGCTTCGCGCCGATGGCGCTCTTCGCCTCGGCCGTGCAGCCGGCGATGTGCGGTGTGAGGATGATGCGCGGGTCGTTGGGCCAGGTGCGAGTGGGCGGCTCGGGATCGTAGACGTCGATAGCCAGTCCGCCGAGGACGTTGCGTTGCAATGCATCGAGCGCGGCGTCGAGGTCGAGCACTTCGCCGCGCGCGGCATTGATGACGATCGCGGCGGATGGGAGCAGCGCCAGCTCGTTGGCGCCGATCATCGTCCGCGTTTCCGGTGTGAAGGGAACGTGCAGCGTGAGGATGTCGCTCTCGCGCAGCAACGCCTCGAGCGATGTGACTCGCGTTGCCCCGCGCTGCACGAAATCGTCGTCGGTGATGTAGGGATCGAACGCGCTCACGCGCATTCCGAACGCCGCCGCGAGGCGCGATACGCGCATCCCGACCTGGCCCAGTCCGACGATGCCGAGACGATGGTGGCGAAGCTCGTGGCGTGAGGCGCAGCCGTCGCGCGTCCACTCGCCGTTGCGCATCTCGCGGTCATACTGCGGGACGGTTCGCGTCAGCGCGATCATGAATCCGATCACCAGCTCCGCGACCGCATTCGCGTTTTCGCCGGGCATGTTGATGACGGCGATGCCGCGTTGCTTCGCCGCCTCCATGTCGATGTTGTCGGTGCCGCTGGTTCCTTGCGCGATCAGTTCGAGATTCGGCGCCGCATCGATGACGCGCTTCGAAACGCGGTTGTAAGAGCGAGTGACGAGGATTTCGCAGTCGCCGGAGATCGACGCGAGCTCGTCCTCCGTTTTCACGGGATGGTCGATGATTTCGAAACGGCCGTCTTCCTGCGCGCGTGCGCGGAGCGATTGGTCGACGTCGGCGGCGATGAGGAGGCGTTTCATTTTTTCGTCAAACTCCATCCTGTGGAGCGCAGCGAACGTCAGGATCTCCGGTGATACCGCGCGACCGTAGCGGAAGAACGCGTTCTATCATCAGACAGCGCGGCGCGACCCGAGATCCTGACGTTCGCTGCGCTCCGCAGGATAAACTCGACGCAGTTGCGCTACCTTCGCAAACATCGCGTCGCCCTCATCGCGCTCGCCGTTTATCACCTCGTCTTTTTCTTTCCGACGTTGTTCATGGGGCGGATCGCGTCGCCGAACGACGTCTTCTTCAACTTCGAGCCGTGGAAGAGCGTGCGGCAGGTCAGCGCGCAAAACTCGCTCGTCAACGATCCGCCGACGGCGTACTACACCGTCCTCTCGCTGATCAAAACCGACTGGCGCGCGTTTCACTGGAACCCGTTCATCGGCTCCGGCGTGCCGGGATTCGGATCGACGCTGCTCGCGCCGTTCAGTTTCTTTCCGGCGCTGCTGCTGCCGTTGCCGTGGGTTTACACCGGCATCATCCTTCTCAAACTCAATATTGCGTTTTGGCTCGCCTACCTCTGGCTTCGCGAGGAGCGACTCGGCAAGCGCGGCGCGGCGATCGGCGCAATCCTTTTCGCCGCGGCGGGACCGATCGCCGTTCGCTGGTGGTGGCATGTCACGAATGCGGTTCCGCTGTATCCGGCGCTCCTGTGGATCGCGCTGCGCACCGCGCGCGGCAAGCGAACGCCGGCCTGGGCGATCGGTCTCATCGCGCTCTGCTACGCGCTCTCCGCGTTTCCGGCGACGATGGCGTACGGGGCGTATGCGGCGGTTGCGTACTTTATTTTCCTGATCGGGAGTCGGGTGTCGGGTGTCGGGGGTCGGAGAAAAGACGATGTTTCCGCTTCGCTCCGACCCCCGACTCCCGACTCCCGACTCCCGCTAAAACAAATCACGGTAGCAGCCCTCGCGACGCTCCTCGGCATCATGATCGCGGCGCCGTCGTTCATCCCGCTCGCGCAACTCGTCGGTCGCAGCGGCTACCTTGGATCGCGCGCGAACGCCGCGGCGGAGCACGTCTTTCCGCTCCACCACTTCGCCCTTTTCGTGAATCCCGATCGCCTCGGCAACGTCGCGCTGCGCGACTGGCGCGGCGACCGCGCGCTGGGAAATCTCAACAACTACATCGAGGCGACGGTCTACGTCGGCATCGTCGCGCTGCCGCTGATTTTTCTCGCGCTCGCGAATCGCCATGCGCGCTCGCGTTGGTTCTGGCTGGCGATGCTGGCGATCATGCTCGCGGCGATGTTCGGGATGCCCGTCATCGCGAAAGTCGTCGGCAGTCTGCCCGGATTCAAGTATTCGCCGCTGACGCGCATCGAGATGATGATGCCGATCGCAGTCGCGTATCTCGCTGCCTCCGGTGCCGCGTTTCTCTCGCGCGGCCGCTTCCGAATCGGCATCGCGGTCGTTCTCGCCATCGCCGCCGCGGGCGATCTTGCGGTTTTCGCCGGACGCTTCTATCCGTATCTCGAACCGCGCCTGGCCTCGCCGCCGACAGGCGCGACCGTCGCCTTTCTGCAGGCACAGCCGAAGCCGTTTCGGATCGCGCCGTTCTTCGATTACCTCTGGCCGAACAGTTCCGAGCTGTACCGGCTCGAAGATGTGCGCAGCCATTTTTCATCCGAGGGGAGTTATCGGCGGCTGCTGGAACGGATCGATCCGAGTGCGGCGCTCACCACATCGACGGTCATCAACTTCAACAGCCTCAAATTCAACTTCGACGATCCGCTCGTCTCGATGCTCGGCGTCCGCTACTTTATCGAGCAGCGGTCGATCGACGTGATGAAGTGGACGATTTTCAAGAGCACGAAACCTGCGGTGAAGGAGATCGCCGCGATGGTGCTTCAACCTGGCGGTGTTATGCAGCGCCACGTACGCGTCGACGAAGAGCCGTTTTACGCGATCGAGGTGCCGGTCGAACTGCAGGCCACATTCGGACGCGCGCCGCACCTAGACGTAACGCTGACGAAGGGCGCAACCATCGTTTATGCACGCTCGTTCACGGCTGGCGACATCACGGCCCTGGGCAAGATCTACATTCCGCTACGGCCGTACGCGCGCCTCGGCGAGACGGTGATGCTGCGCCTGGCGTCGAGCGGAATGCGTGTGCGGATGCTCACCGGCGCAACGGAGATTGCCGGCGATGCGCCGCTGTTTTACGACCGCGTCTTCACGCCGCTGATCTTCGAACGCGATCTGCCCGACGGCCGCATCTTCCGCAACGTCGCCGAAGTGCCGCGGTTCCATGCGGTGACGCGCGTGCGGCGCATGACGGTCGACGAATTGCTGGCGACGAAGAACATCGACTTCGCCGACGAAGCGATCGTCACCGATCCACGTCCGCTGAATGTCGACGCCTCCGATGCCGTCGTGACGCTGCGTTCGTACCAGGATGACGAACAGATCGTCGATGTCTCTGCGCCCGCGAAGACGTTGCTGGCGTCGTCGCAAAAGCTGACGCCGGAGTTGCGCGTCACGATCGACGGACGCGACGTCGAGCCGGTGCAGATCAACGTGCTGTTCGCCGGCGTCCCGATTCCTCCCGGCAATCACCGCGTCGTCTTCACGCAACGCCTCGGCCGCAGCTGGTGGCCGCTTTCGGGAATCGCGTTGCTGCTTCTGATCGCGCTGTCGATCATCGACGCGCGGCGGCGTCACTTCTTCGTTGCCACCAGAATGATCTGATACGCGAACAGCCCGCGCCAGATGCGCGTGATACCCGTCAGCACGCGCTCGCCCATGCGAAGCAGAAAGTCAGGCATCCAACCGATGATCAGGCGGATCGGAACCGACGATCCGCGCACGGCGATGATGCGAAATCCGGCGTTCTCCACCTCACGCCGGATCGTGCGCATGGTGAAGAAGCGAAGGTGGGTGAAGTCGAGGATGCCGCGGTCGCGATACTCGAAGACGCCGAAGAGCAGCCCGAGACGAACGGTGACGTTGGCGATATTCGGCACGGAGAGGAACAAGACGCCGTCGTTCGTCAGCGACTGTTTCACCAGTCGCAGCAGCGTGGTCGAGTTGCGCAGGTGCTCGATGATGTCGGCCAGCACAATCGCGTTGACCTTCGGCGGCAGCATCTTGACGGTTTCCAGATCGGTGATGACAACCTGATCGAATCGCCCGCGAAGTTGCCCGATGCGGTCGGCGTCGTACTCGAATCCGATCGTGCGATCGAAGTGCTCCCGCACCGCCGCGCCCAACTCGCCGCCTGCCGCGCCGAGGTCGAGCAGCGTCCCGCCGCGCGGCGCGAAGCGGCGGATCAGCCCGATCAGAATCCGATGGCTGCTCCCCTCGAAGTCCTTGAATGTGTAGACGTTCGGCACGACCGCGGGAGGGTAGTGGATGGGGTGGGGGAACACAACAGAAACGGAGGCGTTAACGCGGCCGTCGTTTCAACAGGACCTCGAGATTGCTGTGAATCTCCGGCATGTCGAGGACAGCGGCGAATTCGCGAACCCATCTCCGGATCCGTTCGACGTCGAGGTCCGGATTTGCACTGATCACATTCTCAATGTCCATCATGTCGCGCGGGCGTCCCGCGACTGCCTTCATGATGATCAGGTCTTCGGCCGAGGCAAGGCGGCTCAGGGGCGCGTCTGCTTAATTCGGAAGCGCTGACTATCGACTGAAGTACGGCCTAGGTGGCGACGTTTTTCTCTGTGCCCGCGTCGAAGAGATGCATCGCGTCGATATCCACGCTCATGGAGATCGTCTCGCCAGCGCGTGGCGTGACTGTCGGTTCGAAGATCGCTACCAGTTTGGAATCACCGCTGCTCGCGTAGACGATCGTTTCGTGTCCGATCGGTTCGACGACGTCGACGTTTGCGGGGATTGGGCCGTTCGCGGCGTGGTGGAGATGCTCTGGGCGGATTCCGGCGAGGACGCGTTGGCCCTCGGACACGCGGCCGCGGAGCTTTGTGGCTAGTGGCAGGTTGAAGGAGGACGTTTGCAGCGTTTCGCCGGACACTGTCGCCGCGATCAGGTTCATTGGCGGGGTGCCGATGAACTGCGCGACGAATGCGTTTGCGGGCGACTCGTAGACTTCGCGCGGGGTGCCAACTTGCTGGATTTTTCCTTCGCGCATGACGGTGATGCGGTGGCCCATCGTCATCGCTTCGACCTGGTCGTGGGTGACGTAGACCGAGGTGGTGCCGAGGGTGGATTGGAGTTTCGTGATTTCGGCGCGGGTCTGGACGCGGAGTTTCGCGTCGAGGTTGGAGAGCGGTTCGTCGAAGAGGAAGACGGCCGGCTGGCGGACGATGGCGCGGCCGACGGCGACTCGCTGGCGTTGTCCGCCGGAGAGGTCTTTCGGTTTGCGTTCGAGCAGGTGGGACATGCCGAGGATTTCGGCGGCCGAGGCCACGCGCTTGGCGCGCTCGGGCGCGGGCACCTTGCGCATGCGCAGGCCGAACTCGAGGTTCTCGCGCACGCTCATGTGCGGGTAGAGCGCGTAACTTTGAAAGACCATGGCGATGTCGCGGTCCTTCGGCGCCAGGTCGTTGACCACGCGGCCGCCGATGGAGATCGTGCCGGCGCTGACGTCTTCGAGGCCGGCGATCATTCGCAGCGCGGTCGATTTGCCGCATCCCGAGGGACCGACGAGGACCATCAGTTCGTGGTCTTTCACGTCGAGGTTGAGGTGCTCGATGACGGAGACATCGCCGTAGCGCTTGGCTACTTCGTTGAAGGTCACGCCGGACATGGCGCTTAGGGTAGCGGAAAAGGGCCGCCGGCTGTCGGCTCTCGGCCGTCGGGACAGCTGAGCCCGACACCCGACAGCTGACGGCCGATGTGGCAGGCCGCTCGCAGTAAACAGGCTCATGCTGTCCCGTTCCCGCAAAGCGCTTCTGATCGTCCCGATCCGCGACCGGCGCCAGCGCCGCCGCATTCTGACGATCAGGAACTGCGCGATTTCGATGCTGTCGGTGGCGGTGATCTTCGCGTCGATCTCGATTTACAACGAGGCGCGACGTGCGCCGGCGGGCGAGTACGGACGGCTATTCGGAAGTCAGGTGCCGGCGACGAACACGACGATTTCGCGCAACGTCGACGTCATCAAAGAAGGGCCGGTGGACGACCAGCGCGCCGCCGATCCGATGCTGGTCGCGCCGGCTGCGCGCGAGCAACTGCTGCTCGCCAATACGAATGTGCCGGTTGCGGCGACGCCGGCGCCGGCACCGCCGTCGGTGCCCGTGACCTCGCCATCCGCGATCGGCAACGTGAGCGGACATGGAACGACGATCGTCGGCGACGGCACAGGCGTCGCGGTCGTGCGCCCGTCGACGACAACGTCCACCGCCGCGCGGCCGGTGCTTTCGGGCGGGATTTTCAAGCAGCAGTAGCCCTGCCGCGGAGCGGCCGAAATCGTTTTCACCAAAGAGACACAAAGATCACAAGGGATCCTCTTTGTGTCTTTGTGGTTCATCGCTTTCTGCTGATGCTCGCGCAATCGCTGCAACTCACCCCATGTCAGAATGCCGCGCATGTCGCAGGCGATCACCTTTGGCACCGACGGCTGGCGCGCCGTCATCGCGGACGGATTCACGTTCGACAATGTGCGCCGCGTGAGCGACGCCATCGCCGTCGCCGCGCGGACGCTGCAACCGCCGGACGGCATCGATCGCAACGCGCTCGTGGTCGGATTCGATCGGCGGTTCCTCTCGCGCGAATTCGCATCGCTCGTCGCGGAGACGTTAAAAACTGCGGGCTTTCGCGTCGTCCTCTCGAACGCGCCAACGCCATCGCAAACGATCTCCTTCACCGCGTGGCGCCGCAAACTCCTCGGCGGGGTCGTCGTCACTGCCAGTCACAATCCCGCCAAGTACAACGGACTCAAATTCAAAGCGTGGTACGGCGGATCGGGCCTGCCCGAGATGTACGCCGCGATTGCCGCGGCCCTCGGGCAATCAGCTTCGCGCGAAGGCGGATCGATCGAAGAGTCCGATCTGCTCGATGACTACGTGGACGCGTTGCGCGCGCAGGTGAACGTCGCGAAGAACGTGCGCATCCTCCACGACCCCATCCACGGCGTTTCCGCAGGCCTCCCATCGCGCATCCTCGGCCGCGACGTCGCCACGATCCGCGGTGAGATCAATCCGTCGTTCGGTGGCGTGAACCCCGAACCGATCGCCGAGAACCTCGGCGCGTCGATGGATGTGATGCGGGGGCCGGGAATCGGGAGTCGGGTGTCGGAGGCGAACATCTCTACGACCCCCGACTCCCGACTCCCGGGTTCCTTCGACCTCGCCATCTGCAACGACGGCGACGCCGACCGCCTCGGCATCCTCGACGAGAAAGGCGCCTTCGTCTCGCCGCAGAAAATCATCGCGCTGCTCGCGCTCTACCTCGTGCGCGAGAAGAAGGTGACCGGCGAAATCGTGAAGACGTTCTCGACGTCGCGGCTGGTGGAGAAGGTGGCGCGCGCGCTCGGAACTGGTTTTACCGAGACCGCGATCGGCTTCAAGTACGTGGCCGACCTGATGCTCACGCGCAACATCCTCATCGGCGGCGAAGAAAGCGGCGGCATCGGCTTCGGTCACTTTCTCCCCGAGCGCGACGGCATCCTCTCCGGCCTCCTCGTCGCCGAGTGCATCGGGCACTACGGCAAGCCGCTATCTGCGATCGTCGATGCGATGGAATCGGAGTTCGGCGCGCTGCACTACGACCGCCGCGATTTGAATCGTCCGATGGACGTCTGTGCGCGCCTGATCGACCGCGTCAAAGCGGGCGATCTCGATGCCGCGTTCGGTCCCGGTTTCGCGAATCGTGAAGAGAAAGACGGAGTGAAGATGAACTTCGCCGACGAGTCGTGGATCCTCTTCCGCAAGTCGGGTACGGAGCCGATCATCCGGATCTACTGCGAAAGTCCGGATGCTTCGAGAATCGTGTCGATGCTCGATACAGCCGTGCGCGAATTAGATCGCGTGTAGTCCGCCGTCGAAGCCGGCGTGAGAACCGTAGCCCGCGGCTTTGAGCCGTGGGTATTGTGAGCGTGCTGAATTGGGAGCCCGCTTCAGCGGGCGAAAGAAAGCGTTCTCTCGCCCGCCAAGGCGGGCTCACGGGGTCGACGCCATTCGCTTACCCACGGCTCAAAGCAGTGGGCCACGGTTCTTACGCCGGCTTCGCCGACGGGCTACGGGTGAGGCTCGGGACTCTTTGAGAAAATCAACTCGCCGTCGGGATAAACTTCGCGGCGCCTATGGCTACACCTGAACAGACGCAAACGATTCGCACGCAGTTCACGCGCGAGAGCATCATCGACGACTACCGCGTTGCATGGCGCTCGCGGCAGGCCAGCCTGATCGGCCGCAGGGAAGTGCTGACCGGCAAGGCCAAGTTCGGCATCTTCGGCGATGGCAAGGAGATCGCGCAACTGGCCATGGCGCGTGCGTTCCGCAAGGGCGACTGGCGCAGCGGCTACTACCGCGATCAGACCTTCATCTTCGCCGCCGGCATCGGCACGCTCGACGAATTCTTCGCGCAGCTGTATGCCGATGCGGATACCGAGCACGAGCCGTGGTCCGGCGGCCGTTCGATGAACTGCCACTTCGCCTCGCGGCTGCTCAATCCCGACGGCTCGTTCCGCAATCAGACTGACACCTACAACACGTCTGCCGACGTTTCGCCGACCGGTTCGCAGATGCCGCGGCTGGTCGGACTCGCGTACGCCTCCAAGGTCTATCGCGAGCTCGACGAGTTGAAAGCGGCCACGCAGTTTTCGCGCAACGGCGACGAGATCGCGTGGGGAACGATCGGCAATGCGAGTTGTGCCGAAGGGATGTTCTGGGAGTCGATCAACGCGGCTGGGGTGCTGCAGGTGCCGATGCTCGTCTCCATCTGGGACGACAACTACGGCATCTCCGTCCCGAACGAATTCCAGATGACGAAGGGGCACATCTCGGAGCTGCTGAAAGGATTTCAGCGCGATCCAAAACAGAAGAGCGGCTACGACATCTACGTCGTGCACGGCTGGGATTACCCGGCGCTTTGCGAGACCTACATCGCCGCCGCGTCGATCGTGCGCATGGAGCACGTGCCGGCCATCATTCACGTCGACGAGATGACGCAGCCGCAGGGGCATTCGACGTCCGGCTCGCACGAGCGCTACAAGTCGAAAGAGCGCCTCGAGTGGGAGACGGAGTTCGATTGCATCAAGAAAATGCGCGAGTGGATGATCGGCCACGGCATCGCCACGGCCGATGAACTCGACGGACTCGAAAAAGAGGACCTGCGGCTCGTTCGCGAAGCGCAACGGCGCGCGTGGGAAACGTATCGCGGCCCGATCGATGCCGAGGTCAAGACGGTCCTCGGATACATCGACGAGCTGTCGGCGATTGGTTCGAATCGCAACGAGCTCGATGCCATCAAGTCCGAATTGCAGAAAACGCAGGCGCCGTATCGCCGCGATGCCATGAAAGCGCTGACCAGCGCACTGATCGCGGCGCGCGAATCGATCACCGGCCACGAAGAGATCATGAATCGCATCGCCGACTGGCGGCGCGAGCGCGAGTTCGCGATCGCCGCGTTGTACGACGATGAGCTGTACGGCAGTGGCATCGAGTCGGCGCTCAACGTTGATGAAGTCAAGCCGCAATACGACGACGGCGCGCCGGAGAAAAACGGTTCCGAGATCATCAACGCCTGCTTCGACGCCGCCTTCCAGCGCTACCCGAATCTCATCGCCCTCGGCGAAGACGTCGGCAAGCTCGGTGACGTCAACCAAGGCTGCATCGGTCTCCAGGAAAAGTACGGGATCTATCGCGTCTCCGACACCGGCATCCGCGAATGCACCATCGTCGGCCAGGCCATCGGCATGGCGCTGCGCGGACTACGGCCGATCGCGGAAATCCAGTATCTCGACTACATCCTCTACGCGATCCAGATCCTCTCCGACGACCTGGCCACGACGCGCTGGCGCACGCGCGGCGGGCAGAAATGCCCGGTCATCATCCGCACGCGCGGCCACCGGCTCGAAGGCGTCTGGCACTCCGGCTCGCCGATGTCGGCCATCATCAACCTCGTGCGCGGCATGCGCGTTTGCGTCCCGCGCAACATGACCCAGGCCGCCGGCTTCTACAACACGATGCTTCGCTCCGACGACCCGGCCATCGTCATCGAAGTGCTCAACGGCTATCGCATCAAAGAAAAGCTCCCCACGAACATCGCTGACTTCACGCTGCCGCTTGGCGTCCCCGAGATCATGCGCGCCGGGACGGACGTCACGCTGGTCAGCTACGGCGCCACGCTACGGATCGTGCTGGAAGCCGCGGAACTGCTCGCGCAGGTTGGGATCGATGCCGAGGTGATCGACGTGCAGACGCTGCTGCCGTTTGATGTGAGGGGCGTGATCGTCGAGTCGCTGAAGAAAACGAATCGCGTCGCGTTCATCGACGAAGACGTTCCCGGCGGCGCGACCGCGTACATGATGCAGAACGTGTTGGAGCGCGATCGCGGCTACGACTTCCTCGATTCCGAGCCGCGCACGCTTCCCGGCAAAGAGCATCGCCCCGCGTACGGCTCCGACGGCGACTACTGGTCGAAACCGAACCGCGAAACGATCTTCGAGTGCGTCTACGAGTTGATGCACGAAGCGATGCCGCGCAAGTTCCCGCGATTTTTGTAACGAGCTGTTAAGGCAAGAGGTTTGCTCTTAATCCAATCGATGAAGCCCGCATCGATTGCCATTCTTCTGCTCCTCGCCGCGCTGCCTTTGCTGGCCGCCCCGGGTGCATTCACACTCAGCGGTAGTGCCTTTTGCTACAGCCATGACACCCATCAGCCGGGAATTCGGTTGACTTGGCCAGCATCCGCCGGGGCGAGCGGCTACGAGGTCTACCGGCAGGGGAATCTCATCGGTTCGATCCCGGCCGGCGGAGGATGGACGTTCGAGAACTCCGATAACAGCATGGCTGGCGGACAGACGATCTCGTACTACGTCATCGCCAGAGACAACTCCGGCGGTTCGTTCACATCGAACACAGTCGATGTCTTCATTCCGTTCGACGTTTGCCAGCCCGCGCCCGCCGCGCCGGTACTGGACGGAAGCGCGGCATGCGACACCAGCGGTCCGCGCGCGGTCGTGAATCTCACCTGGAGCGGATCGCCGACTGCGACGAGTTACCGCGTCACGCGGACGCCTACGACGACAGGGTTTCCGGTGGACACGACATCGTCGGCGTTCACCGACACCACGGCGAATCCCGGTGCGACGTACACCTACAAGGTCACCGCAACGAACAGCGGCGGCTCCACCGATTCGAATTCAAAGACGATTGACGTCAGCAACACGATCTGCCCGCCAGCCGCGCCGGCTATCACGGCCAGTGCGACCTGCGTGGCCGGACCACCAGCCGGTCCCGCTGTGCACGTGGCGTGGACCGCGATGCCGTTCGCAACGTCGTACGTAGTCAATCGCGGCGGAACGCCGATCAGCGGCACGCTGACACAGGATGTGACGTCGTTCGACGACGTGAATGTCGCCATTGGACAGACCTACAGCTACACGGTCACGGCGTCGAACGTTCAGGGCAGCGCCACCTCGGCGTCCGCGCAGGCCACGGTCGCGCACCTTCCCTGCGTTCCCGATCCGCCGGGCCCTTTCGACGCGGCGGTCAACGCGAGTTGCGACGGTAGCGCGCCGGTCGCGCATGTGAGCTGGACGGCATCGCCTGGCGCGAATTCGTATGTCGTCAACCGCAACGGCGCTGCCGTCAGCTCGACACTCTCAGCTTCCACCGATCACTTCAACGATTCCGGAGTGACGTCGGGCCAGTCGTATACGTACACGATCGTCGCAACCAATGTAAGCGGGAGCACAACGTCGTCGCCGGCCAGCGTCACGATCCCCGCATGCACCACGCCGCCATCGCCGTTCACCGCGTCGATTGCTCCCTTCTGCGCCGCCGGCTCTCCGGCCGTGCACGTCTCCTGGACCGCCGGCGCGGGCGCGACCTCGTACTCCGTCAGCCGCAATGGCATTCCCATCAGCGGGACGCTCGCGGCGGGCACGCTCGCATTTGACGACACGACCGTCACCGCCGGACAGATCTACACGTATGCGGTGGTCGCATCGAATTCGGTGGGCAGCACGACCGCGCCTGCAGGATCGATCACGCCTTCTGCGAATGTCTGTCCGCCGCCGGCGTTTACGCTGACCGCCTCCGCCACATGCAACCCGATCATCTCGCCACCGCAGTCGATGGTGGCGCTGAGTTGGACCGCCGCGGCGACGGCGACGACCTACCAGATCCTTCGCGACGGCGCGCAGATCGCGACCGTCGGCGGCAGCATGAACAACTACAACGACGGCGCTGGAGCCGGCACGTACAGCTATGTCGTCCGTGCAGTCGGTCCGGGCGGCAGCACGGACTCGAACATCGCCACCGTGACGGTGCAGCCGAACTTGTGCAGCACGCCGCGGCCGGACCTCGCCGCGACCGACATCAGCATGCCGCCGGCAGCGGCGCAAGCGGGCGACACGTTCGCCGTCACCGTCGTCGTGTCGGATGCCGGTGATGCGGCAGCTGCTCCGGCAACAACGTCACGCATCCGCATCGGGAGCGGCACGACTCTCTCGCCGTCAGATCCGATCGTCGCGACAATCCCTACCCCTCCGCTCGCTCCCGGCGCGAGCACGACGCAAACGGCCACCGTCACGGTTCCGAATCTCCCCGCCGGGACGTACTACCTCTTCCTGTCGGTCGACGACGATGGGATCGCCGGCGACATCAATCCATCCAACAACGTGAAGCGCAGCGCCGCAATCACCGCCCAAAGCCCGCCCTGCACGCTCGCCTGTGCCGCCACCGTTCCCTCGACGGCTCAGGCCGCGTCGCCGGTCGCCTTCGCCATCCAGCGGCCTCCGTGTGTGAATGACCGCGCTGTATGGACCTTCGGCGACAGCGCATCCGCCACGAGCTACTCTCCAACGCACAGCTACGCGACGCCTGGCACGTACCACTGGACGCTGACGCTCACCGCAACATCAGGGGAGAGCTGCTCAAGCAGCGGAAACATCACCATCACCGCACCGACCGTGCCGCCGAAACGGCGCGCCGTGCACCACTGAAATCACGCGGCCTCGTCGACTAGAGGCCGCGTGCTAATCTTCGCCGCATGTGGCAATACACGCCTCGCGTTGCTGTCGTTCGCGGTCTCCGCACGCCGTTCGCGAAGTCGGGAACGCATTACGCGCATCTTTCCGCGCTCGACCTCGGTAAGCTCGTCGTCGCGGAGCTCGTGCAGCGCTCGGGCGTCGATCCGAACACGATTCAGGAAGTGGTCTTCGGCAATGTCATCCCCTCGGTCAAAGCGCCGAACATCGCCCGCGAGATCGTCCTCGGCACCGGACTTCCGCGCAAGATTCCGGCCTTCACCGTCGGCGAAGCGTGCGCATCCTCGAACCAGGCCATCACCTCGGCCGCGGACATGATCTTTCGCGGCTACGCCGACATCGTCGTCGCCGGCGGCAGCGAGTCGCTGTCCGATATCCCCATCCTCTTCTCGAAGAATTTCGCCGAGGCGCTGGTGGGGGCGAGCAAGCAAAAGAGTGTGGGTGGGAAGCTCGGATCGTTCAGCAAAATCCGTCCGAAGGATCTCGCGCCGGACGCGCCGGCCATCGCCGAATCGACGACCGGCCTGACGATGGGCGAGTCGGCCGAGAAGATGGCCAAGGAGAACGGCATCACGCGTGAGGCGCAGGATGCGTTCGCGCTGCAGAGCCATCACCGCGCCGCCGAGGCCACTGCGAGCGGGCGGTTCAAAGAGGAAGTGATGACGGTGGTCGTGCCGCCGGGTTACGACAACGTCGTCGAAACGGACAATCTCATTCGCGGCGATTCAACGCTCGAAGCGATGGCCAAACTGCGGCCGGTGTTCGACCGCAAATTCGGCACGATCACGGCGGCCAACTCGTCGCCATTGACCGACGGCGCGGCCGCGGTTCTGCTGATGTCGGAAGACAAAGCAAAAGAGCTCGGCATCAAGCCGATCGGCTTCATCAAGAGTTACGCGTACGCTGCCACCGATCCCTTCGACCAGTTGCTGCAAGGACCCGTTTTCGCGCTGCCGGTCGCGCTCGAACGCGCCAAGATTTCGCTGAAAGACATCGGCGTCATCGAGATGCACGAAGCCTTCGCCGCCCAGGTGCTGTCGAACATCCAGTGGATCGGCTCAAAGAAAATCGCGAAAGAAAAACTCGGCCGCAGCGAGCCGGTAGGCGACATCGATCCGACCGCCATCAACCGCACCGGCGGGTCCATCGCTTTGGGACACCCCTTCGGCGCCACCGGCGCCCGCATCGTCACCACCGTCTGCAACGAGCTTCAGCTCACCGGACAGCAATACGGCCTGGTCACCGTCTGCGCAGCAGGCGGGATCGGGGTGGCGATGGTGTTGGAGCGGGAGTAATCCGCTGTGGCCAAATCCAAAGGCGGCAAGATCGAATCGAAGCTGCGCGAGTTCGCGCTGAAGTTCCCCGAGGCGTACGAGGAGTTTCCGTGGGGACATAGCGCGATGAAGGTGAAGAAGAAGGCTTTCCTCTTCATGGGCACGGATGAGAACGGGCGCTTCTCGATCTCCGTCAAGCTGCCGCAGTCGCGCGACATGGCGATCGATCTTCCGTTCACCGAGCCGACCGGCTACGGACTTGGCAAGAGCGGTTGGGTCACCGCGTATCTGACCGATGAGAAGGCGCTCGATCTGATCAAGAGTTGGATCAACGAGAGCTATCGCGCGATCGCGCCGAAGGGTTTAGTAAAGCAACTGTCCTGACTCGCTAAGAGTCCATCCTGCGGGACGCGAAGCGGCCCGTCAGGATCTCCGGTGGCGGTGCGAGTGACGGCGGTTACCAACAGGGATTGCGCGGTATCACCGGAGACCCCTGCGTCTACGCGCAGGGTAAACTTCAAAGACAAACATGCCCGAAGTCGTCAAAGCCGTCTGTCCCCACGATTGTCCCGACACCTGCTTGATGCTCGTCACCGTCGAGGATGGCCGCGCCGTCCGCATCGCGGGCGATCCGGAGCATCCGATGACGCAGGGGTTTCTCTGCACCAAAGTCTCGAAGTATCTGGAGCGGACGTATCACCCCGACCGGCTCGCGTATCCGCAGATTCGCGTCGGCGCAAAAGGGGAGGGACGGTTTCGCCGCGCCACGTGGGACGAAGCGACCTCTCTGATTGCGGAGCGGTTGAACGCGATCATCGCCTCGGCTGATGGTCCGCAGGCGATCCTCCCGTACTCGTACGCGGGGACGATGGGGATGGTGCAGGGCGAGGGGATGGCGTCGCGATTTTTTCGGCGCATCGGTGCCTCATTTCTCGATCGCACCATCTGCTCGAGTGCGGGCGCCGAGGCGTTTGCGCTGACGTATGGGGCGCGGATGGGAACCGATCCGGAGGCGGTCCCGGAGGCGAAACTGATCCTGTTGTGGGGGACGAACACGCTCACGTCGAATCCGCATCTGTGGCCATTCATCCGCCGCGCGAAAGCAAACGGAGCACGCGTGATCTGTATCGATCCGATCCGGACGCGCACGGCTGCCGCATCCGACGAGCACATCCCCATCCGTCCCGGCACCGACGCCGCTCTCGCCCTCGGCATGATGCACGTGCTGTTCAGAGATGGACTCGAAGATCGTCAATATCTTGACGAGATGACGCATGGCTGGCAGAAGTTGCGCGACCGTGTGCTGGCCGACTACGCACCGGAGCGCGTCGCGAATATCTGCCGGTTGCCGGTCGAGACGATCGAACGCATCGGCACGCTCTACGGCACGGCGCGGCCGACATTCATCCGGCTCAACTATGGACTGCAGCGTCACGCCGGCGGCGGATCCGCGGTGCGTGCGATTTCGCTACTGCCGGCGATCACCGGCGTATGGAACGCCGCCGGCGGCGGTTGCCAGCTGTCGTCGTCCGGAACCTTCGCGATGAATACCGCCGCGATGGAGCGTACGGACCTCGGCAATCACTCCGCGCGCACGATCAACATGACGCGGTTCGGCGAGGCGCTCACGAAGACCGACGATCCGCCGGTGAAGGCGGTCATCGTCTACAACTCCAATCCCGGCTCCATCGCGCCCGATCGCGAGAACGTTCTGCGCGGACTGGGCCGCGACGATCTCTTCACCGTCGTCCTCGAACATTTCCAGACCGATACCGCCGATTACGCCGACGTCCTGCTGCCGGCGACGACGCAGCTCGAGCATGACGATCTGCACAAGGCGTACGGACATCTGTACGTGACCTACAACCGCCGCTCGATTGCACCGATTGGCGAGGCACTGCCGAACAGCGAGATCTTCCGCCGCATCGCCGCGGCGATGAATCTCGATCATCCCGAGCTGCGCGAAAGCGATGAAGAGTTGATGCGCGCCGCGCTCACCGGCACCGGCGAGGTGATGAACGGCGTGACGTTCGAGGCGCTGCGCGAGCGCGGCTCCGTGCGATTGAATGTGCCGTCGCCGCACCTGCCGTTTCGTCGGGGAACGAAGGTTCCGACGCCGAGCGGACGAATCGAAATCGAATCGCAGCAGATTGCGGACCTCGGACTCGACCCGCTCCCGACCTATATCGCGCCACGCGAATCGGAGGAGCGCGCGCCCGAGCTGGCGCGACGTTTTCCGCTGGCGCTGCTGTCGCCGCCGGCGCACGAGTTTCTCAATTCATCGTTCGTCAACGTCGCCTCGCTTCGCCGATCGGCCGGCAAGCCGACGCTCGAGATTCACGCCGACGACGCAAACGCGCGGTCGATCGCCGACGGAGCGCGCGTAAAAATCTTCAACGACCGCGGCACCTTCACCGCCGACGCCGTCGTCACCGATCGCGTGCGCCCCGGCGTCGTTTCCGCGCAGTCGGTGTGGTGGGGGAAGCTGACCTCCGACGGCGCGAACGCGAATCAGACAACTTCGCAAGAGCTCACCGACATCGGCCGCGGCGCTACGTTCTACGACAACCTCGTCGAGGTCGCACCGGCGTAAGCGACTGCCCTGCACGCGGGACGCCCTGTCCTCCGCGGAGGAGAGCGGGTGCGTTCAGCGGCCCCTCGTGAACAACTAAACTACTGAAAACATGCGCGGAATACTCTTCCGTTGCGTGGCATGGCGCCCGCACTTCGGCGGGCAGTTCGAGAGGAAAACAATGCGCAAGTCCACACTCCTTCTTCTTTCCGCGCTGGCCATCGTCGCTCTTCCTTCGTACGGGCGCGACCGCAGCCATTCCTACATCACGTACGACGACGGCGGCACCACCATCCGCCAGTCCGAGGATGGGCGCGACGTCGATGCGCGCGTCAACATGCCGGTGTTTCCTGGCGATGAAGTCACCACCGGCAAGCGTGGACGCGTCGAGATCCGGATGGCGGACGGCAACATCATCGCGCTTGATCGCTCCACCTCCGTCCAATTCAAATCGATCCTCGACTCGTACGACGGCGACTCCGAACAAACTGTCGTTGAGCTGAAGTACGGCCACGTCGCCATCCAGCGCGACGACGAGACGCGGCAACTCCTCCGTCTCGATACCGGCAACGCCAGCTACGCGGCGACCGAAGTGGCCACGTACGCCGTTGAAACCGACGCCAAGAACAATGATCGCGTGACGGTGTTCGACGGGACGATGGAAGTGCGCACCCCTGCGCGCACGATGCGCATTCGCGAAGGGGAAGAAGCGCGCATCGACGACGGCGGCATCTACGATCTCGTCAGCGCGCGCAACAGCGCCGATGAATTCGAACGCTGGTTCATCCAGCGCGCATCGCGCTACAACACCGCCAGCGGACGCTATCTCGATCGCTCGCTGGCGTACTCCGAGGCCGAGCTGGGCACGAGCGGGTCATGGTTCTATGCGGCGAATTACGGCGGCTGGTGCTGGCGTCCGCATGTCGCCGCCGGCTGGCGTCCGTACTACAACGGCTACTGGCGGCACAGCCCCGGCGGCGTACTCGTTTGGGTTTCGTACGATCCGTGGGGCTGGGTGCCGTATCACTACGGCCGCTGGGCGTATGAAGCCGCGTACGGGTGGGTGTGGCTGCCCGGCGCCGCGTACGCGCCGGCGTGGGTTTACTGGATGTTCGGTCCGAGCTACGTCGGCTGGGCGCCGATGGGGTGGTACGACTGCTATCGCCCGTACTACGACTGGGCGTACCGGCCGTACGCGCGCGCCGGCTTCGAATTCGGCGGCGGCTGGAGCGGCCGCGTTCATCCCGGCGAAGTCGATCTCCGTCCATGGACCTTCGTCGTTCCGAATCAGCTCATGAATCGTCACGTCGATCAGGCTTCCCTGACGGCGGACCTGATCCGCGAGCGGTTGCGCCGCGACGGCAATACTGGTCTCGTCAGCAGCTCGCCCGCGCGTTTCACTCGAAATGAAATCAGAGATCCGAACGCGGCGGTGGGCAACATCTACCGCCGCGGTATCGGTAGTGGTACCGGCAAAGAGGGTTCCGGGTCCGCGGTGGATATGACTCCATTTTTCCGCCGCGACCCGGAGCTTTCCGGTGCGATCCGCGAGCGCGTTGTGCGCGCGCGGCCGGCCGAGGGAGTAGGCGCCGGCGTGACCATTCCTGTTCGCACGGGTGCGCCGTCCGGCGTGCCGACGCCCGGCACGGGCGGCACGCTCGAAGGCCGCGTGAATCGCGGCGGCGACGGCACCATCCCGCGCAGCGGCGAGTCGCCGTTCATCGGCCGCGATGGCCGTACGACACATGCTGACGATCCCGCAACCGGTCTTCGCCGCGGCGATGCGCCGGCCGGCACGACGACTCCGAATGGCACGACCAACGAGTGGCGCCGCGGACGCGCGACCGACCCTGGGCTCCACCGCGGCGATGCGTCGCAGACTCCGGGAGCCGATGCGTCTCATCACGATATGACTCCCGACCGCGGCAGCATCGATCGAAACATTGATCGAAACAGGGGCAACAACGACAGCGGCCTTCGCCGCGGCGACGCGCCGTCGACCGAAGTGACGCCGAAACCGGCGCCGGCCACAGACAGCTGGCGCGGACGTGCCGTCGGCGGCCGCGGCGGCGACACGAGTGCCTCACCGGCGCCATCAGGCAACTCGGGGAGCCGCGACGTGCCGCGCCGCATCATCGACGGCATCGGCGGCGCGCGCATTTCCCACGGCGACACGCCTTCGGGCGACTCGGGCACGCGGACCCGCGACTCCGGATCGCGCGACTCTGGCCGCGGCAGCGAGCGCTCCTCGTCGCCACCGCCGTCGCATTCCGAGCCGTCGCACGTCGAGCGTTCCTCCCCTCCGCCGGCCTCGCACGACAGCGGATCGCATGAGTCGCACAACGACGGCGGCGGCAAGTCGAAAAAGGATTAGCTGATTCGCGTTGGCTGTCGGAATTCAATTCCGGCAGCCAACACGCGGATACAATCCGGCCCGAATGACGGTGCCGCTCTTCTTCGCCCTCTACTGCCTCGAAGCGGGACTCTTCTTCATCGTCGTGCCGTGGACGCGGGTCTGGACCATGAACCCGCTCCTCCAGGCCTCTCCGGATCTCCTGCTGTTCGCCGGCAATCCATTTATACGCGGCTTCGTCTCCGGCTTCGGCGTCGTCCACCTTCTCATCGGGATCAAAGACATCCTGCGCTTCGCCTCGGAGCGTCGTGAGAGGCAGGCCGATTAGATGGTGCCGCGCCGCAAGGTTCTGTCGTACTTCATCCCGCTGATCTTCAGCGCGATTCTGTTCAGCGCGTTTTTCGCGCTCGGCTACTTCCCGAAGAAGCCGCTGAACCTTGGCGTGTACGGGGATATCCACGAGCCGCTCTCAAACGCGCTGCACTTTCTCGCCTGGATCACTCTGATCATTTTCGTTGTCCGCGTCGTCGATGCCTTCATCTTCGATGTTGTGGTCTCGCGGCGCCGCAATGTCGTTGCGCCGCAACTGCTGCGGCAGATCGTGGCTATCGTCCTCTACGGCGTGCTCTTCGCCAGCGCATTCAAGGCCGTTCTCAAGGTTGACGTTACGCCCGCACTCACTGGCGGTGCTGTCGTCGCCGCCGTCATCGGCTTGGCGCTCCAGGAAACGCTGGGTAATCTCTTCAGCGGCATCGCCGTGCACATGGAAGGCGCGTTCGGCGTCGGCGACGTCCTCCATTCCGGCGATTACGTCGGCGTCGTCGAGAGCGTGAGCTGGCGCGCGACGCGAATGCGCGGCTTCAACAATCAGATACTCGTCCTGCCCAACTCCGTCATCGCCCGCGAGCGGTTGGAAGTTTTCCCGCACGGCAATCTGAACGCGCGCATCCTGCAGCTGGGCATCGACTACAACGTCGCGCCGGCCACGGTCATCGAAATCGTTAGCCAGGCTGCCGCGCACGTGGACGGCGTCGCACGCGAGCTGCCATGTTTCACGCGTGTGGGCGCGTTTGCCGATTCGTCCGTCATCTACGAGATCAAGTACCACACGCGCGACTACGCGAAGCGCGACCGCATCGACGCCGACATCCGCAAGGCGGTCTGGTACGCCCTTCACCGCAACAAGATCAGCTTCGCCACACCGGTTCGCGCGTTCCAGACCTACACGCCGCCGGAGTCGCGCCACGAGGTTGCGCGCGATGAATTGCTGTCGCGCTTGCGCGAAGTGGACATCCTCTCGCCGCTTTCCGAAGAGTCGCGGCAGACGATCGCGGCAGGGACGCGCGTACATTTCTATTCGAAAGGCGAAACGATCCTCCGCCACGCCGCCGCCGGCGACTCGATGTTCGTCGTCCACTCCGGCACCGCCTCGGTGCGCCTTCCCGACGATTCGGATCAAGGCTGGCACGAGGTGGCCCAACTCGGCTCCGGCACCCTCTTCGGCGAGATGGCCCTCCTCACCGGCGAGACGCGAACCGCGGACGTCGTCGCCCTCACCGACGTCACCGCCTTGGAAATCGGCAAAGACGCACTCCAGCCGATCCTCACCGACCACCCCAACCTCGTCGAAGCCATCACAGCCAAAGTCATCCAGCGCAAAGGCCACCTCGACGCCATCCGCAGCGGCGAACCCGAGGAGGAGGAACAGACGATCGTGTCGCGCGTGAGGGCGTGGTTCGGGTTGTGAGGCACCCATGAAGCGCCTGCTCATCGTTGAAGACAAAGAGTCGCTCGCGCATATGTTGCGTGAGACCGTCGAGGCGGAGGGGCTCGAGGCGGATGTTGCGCGCGATGGACGGGAGGCGATGACGCGGATCGCATCGGGGCAGCGCTATTTCGCGGTGCTCACCGACTTGCGCATGCCGGGTGCGGACGGCATCGCGGTGTTGCGGCAGGTGAAAGAGAGCGATCCCGATTGTCCGGTCATCGTCATGACGGCGTTCGGCACGATCGAGAACGCGGTCGAGGCGATGAAGCTCGGCGCGTACGACTTCGTGCAGAAACCGGTGGACGTCGATCATCTGCTGTTGCTGCTGCGGCGTTGCCGTGAAATTCGCGAGCTGCGCTATGAAAACATCCTGCTGAAGGACGAGTTCCGGCAGCGCTACCGCCTTCCTGCGATTGTTGGCGAGTCGCCGCGGATCGTCGAAGTCTCGAATGCGATTCAGCGCGTGGCGCCGACCGATTCGACGGTGCTGTTGCAGGGCGAGTCGGGCACCGGCAAGGAGTTGTTCGCGCGCGCCATTCATCAACTTTCGCCGCGGCGCGACCGGCCGTTCGTCGCCATCAACTGCGCCGCCATTCCGGAGACGCTCATCGAGAACGAGCTGTTCGGACACGAGAAGGGCTCCTTCACCGGCGCGACAGGACGGCAGCTTGGCAAGTTCGAGCTGGCGGACAGCGGGACGATCTTCCTCGACGAAATCGGCGACCTCGGCCTCAGCGTGCAGTCGAAAATTCTGCGCGTGATTCAGGAGCGGCGCTTCGATCGCATCGGCGGCACGTCCACGCTCGATGTCGACGTGCGCATCATCTGCGCGACGAATCGCACGCTTGCTGACGACGTCAAAGAAGGACGCTTCCGCGAGGATCTCTTTTTCCGAATCAACGTCTTTCCTGTCACCGTCCCGCCGCTGCGCGCGCGCCGCGAGGACATCGACGCGCTCAGCGATTTTTTTCTGCAGAAGTTCGCGCGCGAGTTGAAAAAGCCGTCGCTGCGGATCTCGGCTGACGCGCGCGAAGCGTTGCGAGCGTACGACTGGCCGGGCAACATCCGCGAGCTGGAGAACTGCATCGAACGGGCGGCAATCCTCTGCGACAACGCCACGATCGAGCGCGCCGACCTGCACCTCGGCGACCCGCGCACGGACACCCTCCGCGATGCGCTCGATCTTTCCGGCACACTGTCCGAGGCCGCGGAGCGGGCGACGCGTCTCGTCGAACGGCTGAAGATTACCGACGCGCTGCAAAACGGCACGCGTGCCGACGCCGCGGAAGTCCTCGGCATTTCCCCGCGCACGCTCGCCGCGAAAATGAAAGAGCACGGAATCGAGGAATGAAAGACGGCATCCCGACCGCGCGCGACGTCATCGATCACCTCAACGAACGTTTCGCCGCGCGCGGGTTGCCGTATCGCATCGATACGATCGACGTCCTGCCCTACGTCTCGCCGATGTGGCTCTCCAACTGGTCGGTGCCACAGCTCGACGATGCGCCGGAGCGCGACATCATCGACGACGAGATCGCCGAGGCGCGATGGAAATGGCCGCAGGTGCTCGATGAAGAATGGGAGGCGAATCCGCCGCGGGCGACGTGAGTTGCAGCTGCGCGCAAGCAGTCTCGAAGCGCCGTGCCGTCGGCGAAGCCGGCGTAAGAACCGTAGCCCACAGGTTCACCTGTGGGGATCGCGGATCGCGCATCTTGGGAGCCCGTTTTAACGGGCGAAAGAAAGCTTTCTCTCGCCCGCCAAGGCGGGCTCACAAATTCAACGCAATCGTTGACCCACGCTTGAAAGCGTGGGCTACGGTTCTTACGCCGGCTTCGCCGGCGAGTCGCTTCAGCAAGTTACATCGGCAAACTCCAGGCCGCGCGCGGCAGCGGCGACAAGATCTATCGCATTCGCACGTACCGTCCTCCCGGCAACGCCTTCAACCAACCATCGAGTTCGAGTTGCAGCAGCGGCTCGGACAATCTCGCCACTGATTGGCCGAGTGACTCGGCAGCCGCATCGATGTGGGTCCCTTCGTCGCGGCGAAATGCGGCGAGCACTTCGCGAAGCGGCGACGGCGGCTGTTCCGGCGCCGCAGGTGCGACGTGCAACTTCGACTTCAGCTCGTCGAGAATGTCGTTCGCGTCGTGAACGAGTTTCACCCCGTACTGAATCAACCGGTGCGTCCCCTCGGAACCGGGCGAGAAGATCGACCCGGGAACGGCGAAGACTTCGCGATTCTGTTCCGCTGCCGTGCGTGCCGTGATCAGGGATCCGCTGCGGCCGGTCGCCTCGACGATCACCGTGCCGAGTGAGATGCCGCTGATGATGCGATTGCGGATCGGGAAGTTGTGTTTGAACGGCGGCGTCCCCGGCGGGAACTCGGTGAGGATTAAACCCTTCGTTTCGATGTCGTTGAAAAGCCGCCGATTCTTCGGTGGGTAGACGAGGTCGATTCCGGTGCCGAGGATTGCGATCGTTTCGCCGGAGGCATCGAGTGTGGCGCGATGCGCGGCCGCATCGACGCCGAGGGCCAGGCCGGAGACGATGGTCATGCCGACGGAGACTAGATCGCGCGCGAGATGCGTGGCCGCGCTGATCGCGTACGGCGAGGCCTTGCGCGAGCCGACCATCGCGATCGACTGCTTGCTCGCCAACGCCAGATTGCCGCGATAGAAAAGCGCGAGCGGCGGATCGACTAACTGGCGCAGCAGCGGCGGGTAATCGTCATCCGCGAGAGTGACGGCGGAGCTTCGCAGCGCATCGATCTGCTTGCGAAGTTCATCGTTCCGCCACGGAGCGCCGGTATCTGCTCCATCGATACTTAGCAGTTGCTGCAGCATCGCCGGCGATGCGCTGCACATCTTCGAGAGAGGGTCGAACGTTTCGATGAGAAGTCGGATGCGTGACGGCGGGAGCGGTAGCAGGGCATACGCGATCAGACGATCGCGGAGCGGGACTTCGGGCATATGCGTGTTGGTGCCGCGGGAGGGAGCGATGCGTGTGGGACGCCGCCTCGACAATGGTAATCTCAGCGGACAGCCCGGTAAAGTCCTCGGAGGGAGATCGACGATGAAAGGGATGCTACGCCTCTCGATTCTGTTCGCCACGCTGGCCCTGTCGATCGGTTGTGGACATCAATCGGACCTCGCGCGTCCCGCCGCGCAGGACAACTTCGGCGTGCAGATGGCGCGCATGAATCTCTGGCGCGAGGCGATGTTCCGTTTCGAGCGCGCCATTGAGATCAATCCCGGCGACGCCCAGGCTCACAACAATCTCGCGGTCGCGTACGAAGCCAACGGCGACTTCGAGAAAGCGCGCAAGGAGTACCTCGAGGCGCTGAAGCTCGACCGCACCAATCCTTACATTCAAAAGAATTACAGCCGGTTCGTGGAGTTCCTGTCGCGCAACAAGAAGCGTCAGGCCGCGGCGCCGAAAGTCACGGCTGCGCCGATGAAGGGCGTCCAGCCCGGCGCGACGTCCACATCAGACATCAACGGCGGTCAGCCGGACCGGCCTACCGGCGGGAACGTTCCCACGGCGCCGGCTCCTCCGGGTGCGCAGCCGAGCGATCGTCCGCAGCCGGCCCCTCCGACTCCGCCGCCGGCTTCGAAACCACCGGGAGGTGTTCTGTGAAACGCGTATCTGCAGCCGTCCTCGCCGCACTCCTTCCGCTTGCCGCGATCGCGGGAGTGACCGAGGTCAAACTGAAACTGCCGTTGAAACCGAAGTTGCAGATCACGGGCGAGGAGAAGGTGGCCATCGCTCCGTTCGTCATCGCCAATCGCGAGAAGAAAAATGACCGGGCCTCGAAGGTCGACGTGCAGGCGGAGTTTCAGCGTTACCTGAAGAAGCAGCTCACGAAGAGCACCAAGCTGCGCCTCGTCGACGTGCCGCAGACGCGCCTTCCCGGCAGCGACATGAAAGCCCTCGAAGCGAACCGCGATTACTGGAAAAGCCTCGGCGCGTCAACGGGAGCCGACTTCATCGTTTCCGGCGTCGTCGATTTCGATGTGAACGACAAGTCCGGCTACAAGACAGAAGAGTATGTGTCGCCCGCAGATGGGCGAACCTATTACCGGCAGGTGCTCGTCGAAACGACCGGCTTCGTCTTCGACATCGACATCGCAGTGTTCAATGCGGATACCGGCGAGAAAGTCATCGAAGACAATTTCCGCGATTTCAAGGAATTCGATCAGCGCAACTACGACGAAATCCTCGGGCTATTCGAAAATCTCCGCTCCATGGAGACGCAGCTCGTAGGTATTTTCGTACCCCAGGAGACGTCCGCCACCAGATACGTGTTTACGGAGTGAGACCCTCGGCCTTGGAGGTCACTTGAAGCGAACGATCGCTCTGCTTTTCTTTGTCTCCATGCTCATCGCGCCGAGCGCGTTTCCGTTCGGCCAGAATAAGATCGTCTACGACAAGTTCCATTGGAACATCTACCACGCCACGCATTTCGACATCTATTTCTACGATGAGGAAAAGCCGGCGCTGGAGAAAGTCGTCGACATGGCCGAAAGCGCCTACGACGATCTGTCGCGCAAGTTCAATTTCCAGATCTCGAAAAAGATCCCGATCATCTATTACGCGACGCATTCGGCATTCGAGCAGACCAACGTCGATCTGAATTTCATCCCGGAAGGCGTCGGCGCGTTCGCGGAACCGGCGCGTAACCGGATGGTCATCCCAATCGACACGACTGACGAGAAGCTGCTGCAGCTGATCCAGCACGAGCTCACGCACATCTTCGAATACGAAATCCTCTTCCAGGGAAAACTCGGAAAAGAGGTCACATCCAATCCGCCGACATGGCTGATGGAAGGCTTGGCCTCCTTCATGGGCAACGACGAGGACTCGAAGGACCGCATGGTCCTCCGCGATGCCGTCGTCAACGATCAGGTTCCCGCTATTTCGCACGCGCAGGGCGGCGGCTATTTCGCCTATCGTTTCGGACACGCTGTCTTCCAGTACATCCAGCAAAAGTACGGATGGGAAGGGCTGCGCGATTTCATTTACGAGTACCGCAACACGCTCGGCAATTCTGTCGATAAGGCGCTGAAACGCGCCTTCGATGTGAAGCCGGACGAGTTTGACTCGCAGTTTCGCACGTGGCTGCGTAAGCAATATCTGCCCGCGCTTGTGGCGAAAGGCGAGCCGCAGGAGTACGGCGATCCGTTCAAGATCGCCGAGGGGGTCGCCAGCGAAGACATCTCGCCGGTGCCGTCGCCGTCCGGCGATCTGCTGGCTTCGTTTGCGACGTACAAAGAGGATGTGGACGTCATCCTCTACAACATTCCCGAGCGGCGCCTGCTGCGCAACCTGACGAGTGGGTACACCTCGAAGTACGAATACGCCATTGCGCAGATGTTCACGATCGGGCCGGTCATGGGACGCGACCTGGCGTTTGCGCCGAGCGGCGACCAGATCGCCCTCTTTGCCAAGAAAGAACGCGGGCGCAATCTTCTGCTCATCAACGCGCTCAATGGCACCATCGAGCGCTCGGTGAAGATGGATTTCGAGCAGCAACTCTCACCCGCGTACTCGCCGAACGGGAAGACAATCGCGTTCGCCGCCTTCAAAGGCAACGTTCCCGACATTTACAGCTACGACATCGAAAGCGGCGTGATTACCAATGTCACCAATGACAAGTTCTTCGACGGTGCGCCCGTATTTTCACCCGACGGCAAGTGGCTGGTCTATTCGTCAGTCGTCAATGGATACGCGAAGCTCTTCAAGCTGAATCTGGCCAACTACGCCGAGCGTTACCAGATCACCACCGGCGACTGGAACGATATCGACGCCTGGTTCTCGCCTGACGGAAAACGCATTTTCTTCGCGTCGGACAAACAGACCGGCCGCAATATCGAACAGGCCGCACAGATCCTGCAGAACGCAGAAAATAAAGCGAAGCCGGAAGGCGCGACCCCTCCTGTCGATCTGACGAAGTACGCCGCCTACAACATCTATTCGCTGAACCTCGACAACGGTGATCTGCTTCAGTACACGGACGTAGTCGGCGGCTGTTTCACGCCGGTCGTTTTCACCGGCTCGAACAATCGCGAGCGGATGGTGTACGCCTCGTACTACAAACGCCATTGGCGCTTGTACTCGACGACCACCGACAAGCCGCTGCACGCCGCCGAAAAGACCACGCTGCCCTCCGCTCCGCTGCAGGCCTCTGCCCGCACGCTTTTCCAGCCGCCGGTCGAGGTGACGATCGATCCCGAGAAGATCGAGAAGCCTAGCGGATTCAAACTGTTTGTCGACGATGTCGAAGTGAACGCCGGCGTGACCTCGGAAAACCTCCTGGTCTCGCGCTCGGTCATTTACATGAGCGACATGCTCGGCGACCGGCGCTTCATTGCCTCGCTCGATTCCGTTTCGTCGTTCTCGAATTTCGACTTTCTCTATCTCGATCTTCACAATCGGACGAACTGGGGTTTCCGCCTCTTCGACAGCCGCGCGTTTTACTCAACGATCAACCAAACCAACAGCAGCGGCGACTTCACGATCGATCGTCACCAGATCTACCGGGAGACGGGCGCGGTCGCCATCCTCAGCCATCCATTCGATCGCTACCACCGCGTCGATGTTGGCGCCGGCTTCGAGGCCCGCGATGTCAACTACCCGTTCCTCGACGACGCGAACAATCTCTTTTTCGTCGGCCGGCGGGACAGTTTCCCGCTCATTTCGGCAAACTTCAGCGGCGATACGACCAGCTTCAAGGAATTCGGTCCGATCTCAGGACACCGCTATGACATCGGCACTCTGTTCGCGCCGAACATCCATCGCAGTTCCACCAACGCCATCGGCGGCAGCGGCGGCTCGATCCTGACGAATGACTACACGCTCGATGCCCGCCAGTACATGCCGATCTCGTCGCGCGCGCTGCTGGCGACGCGCCTCTTTGTGGGCTACTCGCGCGGCGATTTCCCCAATTTCTATTATTTCGGCGGGTTGAATACCGTGCGCGGCTACGATTTCCGTTCCATCATCGGGACGCAGGCGGCGTATGCGAACGTGGAGCTCCGTTTCCCGCTCATCGACGTTCTTGCTACGCCGATCATTGCGTTTACCGGCATTCGCGCCAATCTCTTTTTCGACATCGGCGGCGCAAAGCTCCCCGGCCAGAAATACACGTTCCTGAAGGACCGCCGGCTCGTCAACGGCGTGGCATCCGTCGGCTACGGCGTCTCATTCAACATGCTCGGTCTCGAGTTGCATTGGGATTTCGCGAAACGCACCGACCTCCGCAACGTCTACGGCAAGTTCCGGACGGAGTTCTGGATCGGCGAGGTGTTTTAAGGCCGGCACGGCCGGCGGCGTTGGTTGCCCAGGGCTCGGCCACCATCGCGTTTCCAAGGATCGTCACTGGTGGGCTGAAAGACTTAGGCGGCGCCGGGTTACGGCGCCGCCTGAAATCGAGGCCGTGCCGGTCAGGCTACTGCGCGTCTGCCGACGATGAGGCGGTAGATGAATAGCAGGGCGATTGCGCCGATGATCGAGCCGATCCATCCTGCGCTCTGCTCATTGTGACCGAGCATCGAAGCCAGGAAGCCGCCAACGAACGAGCCGGCGATGCCGAGAAGGATCGTCACGATCCAGCCACCCGGGTCGCGTCCGGGCATGAGGAACTTGGCGATCGCACCAACAACGAGACCGAATAGAAGCCATCCAATGATGTTCATTTTTTCTCCTCCAGGTTCGGGCAGCCAGAGGTGGCTGACGGCGTACTGAAGAGCAACTAGGGTGCCACTGACGGGCCGAACCGCACAAAAACGGACACAAGAGACCCGTACAATGCGCCGTGCCTTTCCACTTCCGGCTGGCTGCGGTTCCGTGGGCAGTGATGTGTCTGCTGCTCGTAGTGTTGGCGGGGGTGATTCTCCAGCGGCAGCGCGCGTCGCGCGTCGCGCGGCTCTTTTGCCTGATGCTGTTCCTCGTGGCCGGCTGGTTCCTGGGGTTCGCATCCATGTTTTCGACGACGTCGCCTACGCTCGCGGCGATGTTCGGACGGTTGGCGATTGCGTCCGTCGCATTTCTGCCGGCGGCGGTTTATGACTTCACCGCCACGTCGATCCGCAGCTACGTCCGTCATCGCTCCATCGTTCTGATCGCCTGGTTCGCAGCCACGCTCTTCGCGTTCCTCATCCTCGCGACGGACTTCGTCCTCGCGGGAACGCGGCAGTTTTCGTGGGGCGGCTATCCGCGTGCCGGGGCGGGTTTCGCGCTTTTCCTCATCTACTTCTTCATCGTGCTGACGTTGCAGATGTTCGAGTATGCGGTCGAATATCGGCAAACGAACGATGAGCGGCGGCGGAGACGCATCCTCAATCTGATGGCCAGCTTCGCCATCGTTTATCTCTCGGTCGTCGACTTCGTGCCGATGTTCGGCGTCGATCACCGGCCGGTCGGATACGTTCCCGTCTTCGCGTTCGTTCTGTTCGCGTGGCGATCGATTCGCAGCCATCGCTTTCAGGCGGTCACGGCGGCGCGGGCGGCGAGCGAGATACTCGACACGATGGCCGACGCGCTTTTCGTCATCGACGCCGAGGCCAGGGTGCGCGTCATCAACGACGCCGTGCACACGATCTTTGGCTATACGGAGTCTGAAATTCTCGGCAAGACCATCGACACGCTCGAGTATGTCGATCTGGAGGCCAGCATCTCGCGGACGCTGCGCGACATGCTGCGCCGCGCGCCGATCCGCGACGAAGAGCGCGTCTTTCGCAGGAAGGGCGGCGAGCGTATCGACGTGAGCATCTCCGTCTCACCACTGCACGAGCGCGACATGGAAGGCGGCGCGGTTTTGATCGCGCGCGACATCCGCGGGCGCAAACGTGCCGAGGAAGAGCTGCGCGCGTTCACGGTCAAGCTGCAGCAGAGCAATCGCGAGCTCGAAGATTTCGCGTACGTCGCCTCGCACGATCTCCAGGAGCCGTTGCGAAAGATTCAGGCCTTCGGCGATCGCCTCAAAGCGCGTTACGCCGAGGCGCTCACGGTGGAAGGCATCGACTACCTCAACCGCATGCAGAGCGCCGCGGGCCGGATGCAGTCGCTGATCAACGACCTGCTCGTCTTTTCGCGCATTACTACGAAGGCGCAGCCGTTCGCGCCGGTCGATCTCGGACTCATCGCGCGCGAAGTCGTTCACGATCTGGAAGTGAGCATTCACCAGAGCGGGGGAGAAGTCGTCGTCGGCGAGTTGCCGGAGATCGACGCCGATGCGATGCAGATGCGCCAGCTTTTTCAGAATCTCGTCGGCAACGGACTGAAGTTTCAGAAACCGGATGTGCCACCGCGCGTGGAGGTATCCGGAAGCTCTGTGAACGGACACGTTCAGATCGTGGTGACCGACAACGGAATCGGATTCGACGAAAAGTACGCCGACCGCATCTTCACGATGTTCGAGCGGCTTCACAGCCGCGCCGCGTACGACGGCACCGGTATCGGACTCGCAATCTGCCGCAAAATCGCACAACGCCACGGCGGTGACATTCGCGCATACAGTTCGCCGGGAGAGGGAGCGCGGTTTGTGGTGACATTGCCGACGCGCCATGAACACGGGGTGATTGATTAGCGGTCGCAAAAAAGCAATGTTGAATGTTGAGTGTTGAATGTTAAATGTTGAATGAGACGCGAGACCGCGAAGTCATTCAACATTCAACATTGGCCATTCAACATTTAACATTCCGACTCTTCGAGCCTTCCGTGCAATCCTGAGGAAACCAAAGGAACCTATGGCCGCTCACGCAAAACCGATCGTCATCCTTCTCGCCGACGACGACGAAGAAGACCGCATGCTTACCTCGGACGCGCTCGAAGAGAGCCGCGTCGTCAACGATCTGCGCTTCGTGGAGGATGGCGAGGAGTTGCTCGACTATCTCTACCAGCGCGGCCGCTACGCGGATCCCGATTCCGCGCCGTCGCCGGGACTGATCCTGCTCGATCTCAACATGCCGAAGAAGGACGGGCGCGAGGCGTTGCGCGAAATCAAAGCGGATCCGAACCTTCGCCGCATCCCGGTCATCGTCCTCACCACGTCGAAAGCCGAGGAGGACATCTACCGCACGTACGACCTCGGCGCGAACTCGTTCATCACCAAGCCGGTGCACTTCAACGCGCTCGTCGACGTGATGAAAGAGATCGGCCGCTACTGGATCGAAATCGTCGAACTTCCGTCAGGAGCACCGCCGCGTTGATCGACTCCAGGGAGATCCGGGTGCTGTTGGTTGAAGACGACGAAGACGATTACGTCCTGACGCGCGATCTTCTCGCCGACAGCCGCCGCACTCGTTTCTCGCTCGATTGGATCTCGTCGTTCGACGAGGCGCTCAGTGCGATCGGCGATGGCCGACATGATGTCTATCTCGTCGACTACCGCCTCGGCGAACACGACGGACTGGAAGTCCTGCGCGAGGCGCGCGTGGCCGGATGCCTGCGTCCGATCATTCTGCTCACCGGCCAGGGCGATGGCGAAGTCGACATCGCCGCGATGAAGGCCGGAGCGGCCGACTATCTCGTGAAGGGGCAGATCGATTCGCAGATCCTGGAGCGCTCGATCCGCTACTCGCTCGAACAGAGCCGCACGCTCGAGGCGTTGCGCGAAAGTGAAGAGCGCTACGCACTTTCCGCGCGCGGCGCGAACGACGGCTTGTGGGTCTGGGACCTCGGCGCGAGCACCGTTTACTACTCCGATCGTTGGAAGGAGATGCTCGGATTTTCGAAGGACGAGATCGGCGATTCACCCGAGGAGTGGTTTTCACGAGTGCATCCCGACGATGTGGCCATGCTTCGCGCCGACATCGACGCACATCGTCACGGTGCGACGCCGAGCATCGAGCACGAGCACCGCATGCGCGCGAAGAACGGCGACTACCGCTGGATGCTGGCCCGCGGCGTCGCCGTGCGCGACGCTGCCGGCAACGCCACGCGCGTCGCCGGATCGCAGTCCGACATCACTGAGCGGAAATTCGCCATCGACCGGCTCATGCACGACGCGTTTCACGACGCGCTGACCGGCTTGCCGAATCGCGCCCTGTTCATGGACCGCCTCGAAACCGTCATGGAGCGCGCACGCCGGCGCGGCGGTCATCAGTTCGCCGTCCTCTTCCTCGACCTCGATCGCTTCAAAGTCGTGAACGACAGCCTCGGACACGCGCTCGGCGACATGCTGCTCATCAGCGTCGGCGAGCGGCTCCGAGGCGTTCTGCGCGTAACCGACACCGTCGCCCGGTTAGGAGGCGATGAGTTCACGATCCTCCTCGAAATCCGACACCTCGCCGACGCCGTGCGCATGGCCGAACGGATTCAGGACGAACTTCGCGTTCCGTTTCGCGTCGGAGAGCACGAGATTTTCACCACCGCCAGCATCGGCATCGCGCTCAGCGCCACCGGTTACGAACGGCCACACGACGTCCTCCGCGACGCCGACATCGCCATGTACCGCGCGAAATCGCGCGGCCGCGGCATTCACGAAGTCTTCGACAAGACGATGCACGAGCGCGCCGTCAAGCTGCTGAAGGTGGAGACGGAGTTGCGGCATTCGATCGAACGCGGCGAGCTGCGCGTCCACTACCAGCCGATCGTGTCGCTGGAATCGGCAAAGGTGATGGGATTCGAAGCGCTGCTGCGCTGGCAGCGCGGCGACGAGCTGATCGCCGCGGACGAAATCGTTCCGATCGCCGAGGAGACGGGACTGATCCTGTCGATCGGCCAGTGGGTTCTTCGCGAATCGCTGCGGCAACTCGCGGAATGGCCGGAGTCGCTGCACATGCACGTCAACCTATCCGCGAAGCAATTCCTGCAGCCGAACCTGCTCGAGCAAGTTGCGGACGCGCTGGCGGAGAGCGGTGTGGCCGCGGAACGGTTGCATCTGGAAGTGACCGAAAGCGTCGTCATCGACAATCCCGAGGCCGCCGCGAAACTGCTGGAACGTCTGCGTGCAACGGGCGTCGGCATCAGCCTCGACGACTTCGGCACCGGCTACTCGTCGCTGAGTTCTCTGCGCCAATTTCCGTTCGACACGCTCAAGATCGATCGCTCCTTCATTTCAACGAACGGTGACCATCGCAACGACGAAATCGTCCGCACGATCAGCAACCTGGCCCGCATCCTCGGCATGGACGTGACGGTGGAAGGCCTCGAATCCGCCGGCCAGGTCGAGCGCATGCGCGCCCTCGGCATCGACTACGCGCAAGGGTTCTATTTTTCGCCGCCGGTGGATGCGGGGAAGGCGCTAGGGATTGTGATGCCGCCGCTGTCATCCTGAGCCGCCGGAGGCGTCGTAGCCGAAGGCGAAGCGCCGAAGGACGGTCGAAGGACCCCCCAAGTGCTTGCCTGTTCTCAAATACCGCCGCCCTTTCCGGGTTAGCAGGGAGGGGGTCCTTCGACCGTCCTCCGCGACTGCGGCTTCGCCTCCGTCGCTCCGGCGGCTCAGGATGACAGGCCTACGCGTGAAAAAGTTTTTGACTCGACGCAACCTAATACGAATACCTTCGTATCCAACCCGCAACATGCGAACGAAGGCTAACTTTGCTCCCTCCGTCCCGTCCTATGCATTCGTGAATCGACTCTTCGCGATCCTTTTTCTTTTCCTCGCCGCCGTCTCGGCTTTTGGTGCGGATGCGCCGGTGAATATGACCATCCACCGCGCCACCGGTCCGATCACCATCGACGGCGAACTGTCCGATCCCGGCTGGCAGAACGCCCTGAAGTCGGAGACGTGGTACGAGACCAATCCCGGCGACAACACCGAGCCGAAGGTGAAGACGGTCGGCTACATCGCGTACGACGAGCATTTCTTCTACGCGGCCATCAAGTCGTTCGATAACCCGTCGGAGGTGCGCGCGCAGCTCGGCGATCACGACGGCATCAGCGGCAACAGCGACGACTTTTCCGGCGTCATCCTCGACACGCGCAACGACGGCAAGACGGCCATGGAGTTTTTCGTCAACGCAGCCGGAACGCAGTACGACGCCGCGCTCGACGATGCGACCGGCAACGAGGACTCCTCGCCCGATCTCTTCTGGGATTCGGCCGTGAAGCGGACCGCGGACGGATGGGTGATGGAGCTGCGCATCCCGTTTTCTTCGTTGCGCTATCAGCAGAAAAGTCCGCAGGTGTGGGGCATCATCCTTTACCGCAACATTCCGCGCGAGCGGCGTTACCAGTTGTTCGACCACAAGCTGCCGCGCGGCTCGAACTGCTTCGTCTGCAACTACAACAAGGTTGGCGGACTCGAAGGATTGCCGACCGGCGGACACATCGTTGCTGCTCCGTATGTGACCGCGAGCGAGAAGGGCACGCTGCGCGGCAACGGCAACAACAATCTGCTCAATCGTCCTGCCAAAGGCGACGGCGGCATCGACGTGAAGTACACGCCGAACGAACACACCGCGCTCGATGCCACGCTCAATCCCGATTTCTCACAGATCGAATCGGACGTCGCGCAGATCTCGACGAACCAGCGTTTCGCCATCTTCTTCCCCGAGAAACGGCCGTTCTTCCTCGAGCGCGTGGAGTTGTTCTCGACGCCGATCCAGGCCGTCTACACGCGCACGATCACGTCGCCGCGGTGGGGGATTCGCGGCTCCGGCAACAGCAGCGGCGACAGCTACACCATGCTGATCGCGCAGGATCGTGGCGGCGGGTCGGTGATCATTCCGTCGGCGACCGGGTCGAGTTTCGCCAATCAGGACTTCGGAGCAACCGACGCGATCGGCCGCTGGCGTCACGACTTCGGCGGCACCTCGTTCGCCAGCTTCCTCTTCACCGACCGCGAATACGAAGGCGGCGGCCACAATCGCGTCCTTGGGCCGGACTTCCAGTGGAAGCCGACGGACAAGGACACGTTCACCGGCCAGTTCCTGATCAGCCAGAGCCGCACGCCGAATCGGCCCGATCTGGCCAGCGAGTGGGATGGCCGCAATCTGTCGTCGTATGGATCCGATCTGTGGTGGTCGCATTCGAATCCGAAACTCGATCTCTATTCGGAGTTCAAGGATTACGGCGATGACTTCCGCGCCGATCAGGGTTTCGTTCCTCAGGTGGGCTACCGCTCGAATTACGGCGAGGCCGGCTGGACGACGCGGCCGAAGGGTTTCTTCAACCGCATCCGCTACTTCGGGATGGCCGAATACGACTCCGAACAGAACGGCGACATGCTTTACCGCCTGCGCTCGGCTGGCATCGGCGCGGATGGCAAGTTCCGTTCTTTCACGCGTCTCCGTTTCGCGAACGAGAGCTTCCGCAACAACAACGAGGTGCTGAGCCGCAATCAGCTCGTCTACACGATCCAGTTCGCGGTGAGTCGCCTCATTCCGCAGGTGTCGTTCGACGGATGGGTGGGACAGGACATCGATTTCTTCAACAATCGCGTCGGCCACGGCGCGCGCGTGAATTTCTCGACGTCGCTCCGTCCGACCACGCGCTTGACGATGTCGACGACCACCGTCCTGCAGTGGCTGAGCGAAAAGGGTGCGACCGCCGGCGTTGAAGGGCGGCTCTTCACCGCGCAAGTCGAACGCGTTCGCGCGCAGTACATGTTCTCTCCGCGCATGTTCGTCCGCGCGGTCGTGCAGAACCAGCGCACCAGTTCCAATCCGTTGATCTACGGCGTCGATCTGCCGCTGCGCGACGGCAACCTGTCGTCGCAGCTGCTCTTCGCCTACAAAGTGAACTGGCAGAGCGTGCTTTACGTCGGCTACGGCGACATCCGCGACGTGAATGAAGAGGTGGTTTCGGTCGACCCGGTGAACCCGCAGAACCGAGTCTATCGCCGCAATTTCCTGCTGTCGAACCGGCAGCTTTTCTTCAAGCTGAGTTACGCGTTCCAGAAGTAGGTTTCGAGTTACGCCGCGAGGTTTGCGCGTTCGCTTCGCGCGGCGAGGAAGAATGGGACCATCGCCATCGCGGTGACGACAAGGCTCACGAGGAGGCCGAAGCTCAATCCGCTTCGGTCTCCGATCATGCCGGTGATCAGCGGGCCCGGGCCGACGCCGAGGAGGTTGAGCACGAGCAGCGCGAAGGCGACCATCGTCGATCGCGCGCGGACCGGCGAGAGTTCCTGGAACGTTGAAAACAGTGGTCCGAACCAGGCCGTGGTTCCGGCGCTGGTGAAGAACCAGCAGGCGTAGAAAAGCGGCCCGCCGGGGACGACGGAGTAGAACAGCCATGCCGGGATCGTGAAGAACGCCGTCATGATCGCCAGGCTCCAGAGGCGGCCAGCGGCGAATCGTTTCGCGCAGAAATCGCTGAACGCACCGCCTGCGAGATTGCCGAGGAAGCCGGCGAAGACGGCGACGACACCGGAGCGGAAGGCGGCGTCGGCGTAACGGAATCCGCGCTCTTCGACGAGCCACGTCACGCCGTGCAGCGCCGCGCCGGAGCCGTAGCAGAGCAGCGATCCACCGGCCAGCGCGAACGCCAGCGCGGGACGATCGACGAGCGCGCGGCCGAGGTCGCGCAGGAGTTCGCGTACCGAGGGGCGAGCATCGGGAACTCCGCGCGTGACAGTGGCTTTTCGTCGCGCCGGTTCGCGCAACACGAACAGAAGCACCGTTGCCAGCAGACCGATGATGCCGAGCGCGAAAAACGCCACGCGCCAGCCGAAGCGTGGCGCGATGAAGCTCGACGAGATCAGCGCCACCGCGAGTCCGAGTGGGATGCCGGAGTAGTAGACGCCGATGGCCAGCCCGAGGCGGCGGCGCGGAAACGCATCGCCGAGCATCGAGAGTGCGGCGGGTGTCAGCGTCGCTTCGCCGACGCCGACGAAAATCCGCGGCAGTGCGAGTTGGAGAAAGCTACGCGCAAAACCGGAGAGCGCTGTCATCGCGCTCCAGAGCGCGAGGCCGATGCCGATCAGCGGAAATCGTTTGAAGCGGTCCGCAGCCACGCCGAGGAAGAGACCGACGAAGGTGTAGAAGAAAACGAAGCCGAATCCGGCCAGCAGTCCGATCTGTGCGCGCGTCAGTCCGAGGTCTTTGATCAGCAGGGGAGCGAGGCTGGCGATCAACATCCGATCGACGAAGTTGAGGATGTTGAGCGCCGTCAGAAACGCGAGCAGTCCCCACGACGACGCGGAAACCGGTTCGATTGCGTCGGCGGCCGCGATGGCCGGCATGAAGCGCAGCTCCTCAGGAGTTTCCGTCATGCCGGCCTCGCGTTGCCGATTAGAAGAAGCGATATTCGATCGTGGCCAGCACCGTGCGCGGCGCGCCGTACGAGCCGGTGAGGATGCCGAGCGACGGGATGTTGTAGCCGTTCGTCAGGTAGCCCTTGTTCGTCAGGTTCTTGCCGTTGATGCCGAGGCGCCATTTTGCGTCGGGCGAAAGCCAGCTCACCCACGCATCGTAGATCGTGTAGGCCTTCTGCGTGATCGGCAGCAGCGGCTGACCGGGACGGCCGGGATACGCGCCACCCTCATTCGTGAGCACGGAATTGTCGCGATACGCGCCGCCGACGCTCGCTGTCACCAGTCCCTTCATCAGCGGGAAATCGAAGTTGAGGTGCAGCCCGGTGGTCCAGTGCGGCGCGTTCGTGATCACCTGCGTGTCGACGAAGCCGTCGTGATTCGCGTCGAGGAAGCCGTCCGGTTTGAGATCGAGGTAGCTGACGTAGCCATTCATGGCGAACCAGCTCACGCTCTTGCTCGACGAATCAAACTCGACCTCGGCGCCCTTCATGCTGGCGTTGCCGGCGTTGAGGAAGTTGCCGAAGAACGCGTCTTCGACGCCGTCGCCATTCGAGTCGTACGAGGTGAATGTCGAGACCTGGATGTCTTTGTACTTGCCGTCGAAGACCGCGGTGTTGAGGGTGAGCTGGCCGTCCAGCAGCATCGACTTCAAGCCGACTTCGCCGACGTCGAGCACCTCATCCTTGAACGGCTCCGCCGATTTCGGGAAGACCGTGGACTGCGCACGCACGTTGAATCCGCCGCTCTTGAAGCCGCGGCTGAGCGAGCCATACGCCATGATCTTGTCGCTGACTTTGTAGTCGAGCCCGAGCTTCGGCGCGACTGAGGAGAAGGTCTTCGACTTGTTGTAGTTCGCGGTGACGGCGTTGACGACCGTGAACGTGTCGTTCGTGTAGCCGGCGTTGAACGCGATGCCGTTCTTCTTCTCGCTCGTGAGGCGCAATCCGCCGTTGAGGTTCAACTTGCTGTTGACGGCGTAGCTGCCGTCGCCGAAGACCGCGTACGACTTGGTGAGCGTCCGGCCGTCCGTCGTTCCGAAGATGCGGTTCAGGAAGATGTTCTTGACCAGACCGCCGGCCTCGCCGTCGAAGTAGTACGCGCCGAGAACGCCATTGACCTTCGTGCCGTGATCGTAGATGAACTGGAACTCCTGCGATTTCTGCTTGTCGTAGTACGTGGCGATGACGTCGGTGATGCGCGCCTGCGTCGTATCGAAGTCGATGTTGTTCTTCGAGTTTGATCTCCGGTAGGCGCTGATCGACTTGAAGTTCCAGGCGGCGTTCAGCTTCGAGTTGACGACCAGCGACTCACCGTTGGAGTTGGTGCCATTGAGAGGCGCCAGTCCGCTCTGGGTATCGAAGCGGCTGCTGTTCGGCGTACAGGTGATTCCAAACGCCGGACAAAGCGGATTCGCCACGAGGCGCTGATACCCTTTCGGCTCAGCCTTGTCTTTGGTGGCGTCGATGTTGAACTGGACGTTCGTCCGTTCGCTGACGAGCCATTCCAGCGCGCCGTGTCCGGCCAGCGTGTTGCGGTCGGAGACGTCGCGGCCGGTGAAGCGATTCGTGCCGTAGCCGTCGTGGTTCAGCGAGGCGATGGCGAGCTTGCCGCGCAACTTGCCCGGCATCAGCGCGCCGGCGATGCTGCCGCGGAAATCTCGGTTGTTTTGCGTTCCTGGCGAGTACGACACCATGCCGGTAGGCGCGTCGGTCAGCGCGCGGCTGACGTACTTGATCGCGCCGCCGATGGTGTTCTTCCCGTACAGCGTCCCCTGAGGTCCGCGCAGGACTTCGATGCGCGCAACGTCGTAGACATCGAGCAGCGCTCCCTGCGGACGGGCGATGTAGACGTCATCGATGTACAGGCCGACGCCGGGATCGACGCCCCACAGCGGATCGGCCTGACCGATGCCGCGCATGAACGCGGTGAGCGTCGTCGACTGGTTCCGTCCCTGATAGATCGACAGGTTCGGCACCTGCGTCTGCAGTTCAGAAATGTCAGCCTCGGCGGCTTCTTCGAGCTTGTCGGCGGTGACGACGCTGACCGCGATCGGCACCTGCTGAACGTTCTCTTCGCGCTTGCGGGCGGTGACCACAATCTCTTCGCTCGCCTTTTGTTTCGCCGCGTCCGAAGCCTCGGCAGGTTTTGCGGGCTGTTCCTGCGCCGGCTTGGCTGCATCCTGCTGAGCGATCGCAGGAACGGCAACGACGCTCAGGAGTGCAGCGGCGCTAAACAGCAGTAAACGCTCCAGAGAACGAACGATCATGAACGCCTTCCTTTCAACGGAACTTCATCGATTGCATTGGGATGGGACGGGTGCAGTGATGTAACTTGCCGACTGGTCGGTTTGTTTTGTGGCAATCTAGGCTGGTCGTTTACGAATGTCAAGGATGGCTTGATTTGCCGGAACTACCTCGCTACTATCCGCTGCACAGCAAAATGTGCAGTTGAGGCCGGGTGCTCGCCCGGCCTTTTTCTTTTGGGCGGGAAAAACGGGAGGGAGGGGTCGCAATGCTATCCGCGCAACAGATCGAAAGGCTCGCCAAACGGAGGAGTTGTCCGCGCTGCAATCTCGAGAAGACCGAAGGAAACGCACTCTGCCGCCGCTGCCGTTTCAAACTGCCGGCGCACATGCGCCTGCCGTTGCAAGGCATCGAAGCGCGCGAGGAGTGGATCGTCGCCAGCGCGTTGCGCGCCGCCGCGAACTACTTCGAAGTCCACTACAAATCGATCCGCTCATTCGGCGGAGGGCGATTGCGATAGTTGTCATTCAGCCAAGCCTGCTCTACGTCCATCCTGAGGCCGCTGAGCGAAGCGAAGGTCGGCCTCAGGATCTCCGGTGGCGCCGCTCAGACTGCGCGGTATTACCGAAGATCCTGACGATCCGCTTCGCGAATCGCAGGATGAACGACGAATGCCGCCCGATCACTTGCGGATGACGACTCTCCCCCCTCTCATCACGAACGCGACGTGCGACAGCACATGAATGTCGCGCAGCGGATCGCCATCGACCGCGATCAGATCCGCCTCATATCCGGCGGCAATCGTCCCGACGCGATCGCCGAGTCCCAGCGACTCCGCCGCCAGCGACGTCGCCGAGGTGATCGCATCCATCGCCTTCTGCCCGCCGGTGAGGACGCGGTATTCGAGCTCCTGAAAGTTTCGTCCGTGCGATCCCGCCACGGCATCCGTCCCGAACACGATCTTGAGCCGCGGCGTGGCCAGTCCGAGTTGGAACACGTGCAACGCCTTCGGCACCGCTTCCTTCATCTTCGCGAACCCCTCCTCGGTGTAGTTGCCGATGCCGAGGTAGTGCGACTTGTTCTCGAAGTAATTGCGGAAGACGAGGTCGATGTTCGGATCGAAATAGGTCCCATGCTCCGCCATCAGATCGAGCTCCGGCTGCCCGATCAGCGCCCCATGCTCGATCGACGTGCACCCCGCCATCACCGCCCGCCGCACGCTCTCCGGCCCATGCGCGTGCACCGCGACGCGCAGATGCAGCCTCTTCGCCTCGCCGCAGATCACATCCATCTGCTCCTGCGACATCGTCGGCGCCCCGCCATTCCGAATGCTCTGCGACGCGAAGACTTTGACGACGTCCGCGCCGTCCGCGGCGAGCTTGTCCACCGCCGCCCGCATCGCCTCGGGCGTCAACTTGCTATCCGAAATCGGATCGATCGCCGTAAGAATGCGCGGCCCGATCAGCGTCCCGCGCGCAATCGCATCGCGCAGCGGCTTGTCGACCGGCGCCCCCAGCGACTGGACGGTCGTAATCCCACCCTCGATCGTCCGCACCGCATTCTCCGCCGCATACAGCACCGACTCCTGCGCCGTCTCATCACGATCCGTCTCATCGTCATGCGACCGCCCATCCTTCGCATCAAAATGCCACCCGATATGCACATGCGTATCGATGCCGCCCGGCATCAGCGTCCGATCGCCAAGATCGATCGTGACGTTCGTCAACTTCTTCGCGTCGGTCACAACGCGCACGATCTTTCCGCCCTCGACAACCACCGCCGCATCGTTGGTCACATGCCCCCGCCCATCGATCACCCGCGCCGCACGAATGACCAAGGGTTGGGCGTGTAGGGGGGTGGCGAAAAGGAAGATGAGCAGTAGAGTTTTCATCGGGATAGTCTAGCCAACGTGCTCTACCTTCACCTTTGATGATCTACACTCGGCGATCGAGGCTGATGGCATGGAAGACCCAATCGTTGAAGAGACTCGCGAAGCGCGCCGCCAACTCGACGCTGAATTCGGCGGAAACCTCGATCTCCTCTACGAATACCTGCGCGAGATCGAGTATCAAAATGCGGAAAGAGTCGTGAAACTCGCGCCGAAACGTGCTATCTCTGCGCGGTCATAAGAAAGAAACGCATGAAGAAGAACAGCAAACCGGCCCCAAAACGTGCCGCTACGCGCGACCTGTTCAGCGAGCTAACCGAAGGGGTGCTCGCCCTCACAGAGGCACGCCAAGGGAAGAGAACGCTCCGCACGCACTTCGTTGAGCAGTAAAACGTCTCGTCTGCCTCCTCTCCTACACGCGGTCGACATCTTCGCGTGAGTCCTCGTCCCGATGTTCTGTCGTGGAAAACAGCTGCTGGGCGGCTTTGAACCATGATGGCCGCGGCAGCAGCACCTCGGGAACGCCCGCGCCAACGAGTTGTCCGCGATGCTGCGCGATACTGCCCACTTCTCGGGGCTGCAGCGGGATTATCAACGCGGCTTTCCATACTGAGGCGACGATCTCGTGATCATCAATGAGGGCGCGGCACCCTTGCCGGTCGAACGTTGTCGCCTCACCGAATGCGCCGTAGGTGAGCATACGCAGATAAGTTAGAAAGTTATCGGAGACAGCGGGATTCTTCGTCGCCGAATCCTGCGCCAAGAGAAGAAATCTCTGTCGTTGTTCTACGTTGTGAAAGATCGGCGAATCTGACCTAAAGAGAAGTCGCTTCGTCCGACTCCATGAATCGCCCCAAAACATTGCGATTCCTTCCGGCATCGTGAACCTACTCAGTAGCACGGGAGCAGCGCGCAGTTCCAGATGTGCTCTCAGTTCGCGAAGAAACGCGCGGAACGGGTGTGTCTCAGGAAGACTCATCAATCCGATCTCCCATTGATCCCATTGCTCATATACCGCCAGCACTCCTTCGCCTTCGAAACAATCGACAAACCCGTACAGGATTTCTTTCTCTCTTTGTCGAAGATTATTGTGATATTCCGGAGTATCGAACTGTGCCCACGACGATACATGCTTCAAGAAACGGTGGTATCGCGCCGCCCCGTCGGTATTGGACGGCAACGCACCTAGTTCCGCTAGGATCTCCAGAATTCTGGTGATATCCGCCACGGCACGAAGCCGCTCCCGAATGTCGTGCTCGGTCGTTGTCTCAACTGCTACATTCATCGCGAGTTGCCGATAGTCAACGGCGTAGTCAAAGAGGCCCGCTATTGCGGCCAGACGCTTCGCATGAGTCTTTGCGAGCTGCTCCTCAATCACCTCGATCTGCCGCGAATCGGACAAACCCGAGAAAGACATCAGAAAACGGTCAAACTCCAGCGCCGTGACAAGAGGCGGATTATCCGGAAGGAGAATACAATCACGCAGGCCGTAGCGACCCTTCCAGCGACCGCGCGTTCGAATTGCCTCGACGATGCTTCTGAATCGTCTCGCAGCCGTGTCCGCTTTCGGTACATAGCGATCATAGGCGCGCTCAGCACTGACAGTCTTCCCCTTCGCCGTCATGTTGCTAAGCATCTTCCCAAGTTCGAGGTCCTTAATGGCGTCTTTGTCATCGGCCAGCCGGAGCGCTTCGTCGGAGAATTCCAAGCGGAGCATTTGGCACAAGTAGAACGCTTCCCAGTCAATTTCGCCTGGATCGAAACGTGATGTGAGTCCAGAAAGGCTCGCGAGGTAGCGAAGGAGCAACTTTAGTTTACGTGGATTCCGAGACAACACAGAGGTGATGGCCGAGAGCGTATCTTTGCGAAGAGCGCGATCGCTACGCTCAATCTGCTCATGGATGAATGTTCGGATCTCTTCATCCGTGGACGCAGGAAGCTGACGCGGAAGCTCAATAATTTTTTCGAGGAAGTCGGTCGAGTCTCCCCACGCTTCATGGAGACGAGCTAGGCCTCGCGTGACAACCGCTGGATCTAAGGCAAGTATGTAAAAGAAATTCGGTTGATCAAGTGCTTCACGAAGAACGAGTAGTATCTCTGGAACGAGTTCCGGGCGGACGCGATCGAGGTCGTCGACCATCACAACCATCTTGCGATTGCCGACAGCCGACCGAATCTGCTCAAACACGGCCCGTACCTGATCATCGCTTGCTCGATTGAGAATGCTTCTAATGCCATCACCAAGCAACGATTCAGCAGCCTTGAGCCTCGGATCGAGCGCCGCCGCGTCGGCAGTCTTCTTGGCGAGTAGTTGGAGAGGTCTAGTCCACTGCCGCGCCGCGGTCCAAAGAGATATGCGAAGTTCTTTCGCGAGCTTCCGAATAAGATCGCTGACGAGCGCCTCTCGAGATGCAGTCGCCCACGGCGTTATCCAGACCACTGGATGGTCGTGCTCTCGGAGAGCCGTCTCTATGAGACGGAGTACAGATGTCTTGCCTTCGCCCCAACCGCCGTATATGCCGACACGAAGGGTCTCATTCGCCGGTGCGCTGAGGATGAGATCTGCGATAGATCGTGCAAAGCGCGCACGGCCGAGTGCGTCCTCGAGATCCGTGCTAATTGGCCGGTCAGCGATTGAGGTGACATGGGGGGAAGGTTTCGTCATATTAGCGGCGCTGCCATGAAGACTGATTGAGGACGCTTCGATTGTAGCGGTTTCGACGGCATTCGGGCAGAAGATGACGCCCGAGGAACTAGTGGCGTGCGATGCAGCGTGAGCGTTCCGTCATGAGGAAGCATTTCCGCGCATCGTTCATCCACCTTTCCCCTCTCAACATCTGAGTTTCAGACCTTCCAAAGCCTTCTTGAAGCTTCAAGATCTGCCGCCGAGACCTTCACACGTCGATTTGCCTTCTGAAGATCTGGCGCTCAGACCTCGAAATGCAGCGTTGCCTTTTGAAGATCTGGGCGTCAGACCTTAACATCTGATCGACAGGCCTTTATGGAGGAAGCGCATGGCTGCGAAAGGGAAACCGACAGTTACGCGGGCGGCGCGGAGCGCCACTACCGTGAAGAAGATTCTGAAGATCGCCGCGGATCGTGTTCCGGGGTTGATGGCGCCTCATGCGAAGACGTCACGGCGCATCCGCGGGCATCGCACCGTTCCGAAGACGTTCATCCGCTCGATCATCTCGGCCGTCGGCGCAGTGGAAGAGCTCCGCAGGGTGAGCAAATTCGATACGGCTGAAGCGGAGGAGGCGCTGCAATTCGAAGCGGCGTTTCGGCCGGTGGTCGATCAGGTGGCCACTCTGCTGGCCAGCCTTACCTACACGATCGACATGCGCCTTGCCGGCGCCGCGGAGGGCGCGCTGCGTACGTATGCGATTGGAAAAGGCCTGGCGCGCGACGGACAAAACAGGCTTCTCGTCGCGCGCCTCCGCCGCCTCAAAACCGACCTCGGGCGCAAAGGTCCGCGAAAGAAGAAACCCGCGGCCCGTTAGACTTCGCGTAATGCGCCTGCGGCTCGCCATCCTCATTCTCGTCCTCGCCAGCACCGCCTCGGCGGGCGTCATCGACGATCTCGATGACGTAACGAAGTGGACCGCTGCTCCCTCGGATGGCGTGTCGTTGAACCTCGTTGAAGACCGTGGTGCGATGCGGATGGATTTCGATTTTCGTGGGCATGGGGGGTGGGCGGCGGCGCGGCGGAAGGTGGACATCGATGTGACGGAGAATTACCGCTTCGTTTTTCGCGTGCGGGGGGAGACGGCGCCGAATACGTTGGAGATCAAGTTCATCGATCCGTCGGGGGAGAACGTCTGGTGGGTGCGGCGGGTGGCGTGGGAGTTTCCGCGCGATTGGTCGGAGGTTGTTGCGGACAAGCGCAACATCGAGTTTGCGTGGGGGCCGTCGGCGAATCGTGTGCTGACGAAGATCGGGGCGATCGAAGTCACCGTTACTGCGGCGACGGGTGGCAAAGGGAGCGTTTGGGTTGATCGGATCAGTTTCGATGAGCTGCCGGTCGATGCGTCCGCGCCGCTCGTCATGGCGTCCAGCTCGAGCGATGGGCAGACTCCCGATCGCGCTATGGATAGCCGCTCCGACACGGCGTGGCGTTCCGCGGCCGGCGGGGCGCAGTGGCTGTGGGTCGATTTGAGGAGCGTCCGCGAGTTTGGCGGATTGGTCATTGCGTGGAACACGGCTGCGCGCGATTACGAGGTCTCGACGTCGATTGACGGAAGGGATTGGAACGTCGTCCGGTCAGTTAAGAACAGCAACGGCGGGCGCGATTACCTGCAGACGCCGAACGCCGCGGCGCGATACGTCCGCGTGAATATGAGCGGCGGCGACAGCTACGCCATCGACGAGGTCACCATCGAGCCGCCGCGCTTCGGCGATCGCTTCATTAATGTTTATCAGCGCATGGCGCGCGATTCGTCGCGCGGACGCTATCCGCGTGGACTGATCGGCGAGCTTGCCTACTGGACCATCTTCGGCGTCGATCGCGACACCGGGGCGAAACCGTTGCTGTCCGAGGATGGCGCGATCGAGACGCCGGCAGGGTTTACGTTGGAGCCGTTCGTGCGCATCGACGGACGGCTGCTGACGTGGGCGGACGTGAGCACGGCGCAGTCGCTCGAACAGAGCTCGCTGCCGATACCGTCGACGATGTGGCGGCATCCGAAGTTTGAATTGAAAATTGCGCCGTTCGGCGCCGGAACGGCCGACGCGCCGATCGGTTACGCGCGCTATCGCCTCCGCAACATCAGCGCGCATCCCGAACGCGCGCAGTTCTACGTCGCCGTCCGTCCGCTACGCGTCACGCCGCCGTGGTTCGAGCTGAACATCAACGAGCTGACCGCGCCGATTCGTTCGATCGCGTGGACGGGCAGCGAACTCGCCGTCGATGACACGCGCGTCGTTCCGCTGACGAAACCAACATCGGTCGCTGCATCGACGTTCGATAGCGGGGATGCGAGTGAGATGGTTGACGCGCGGGAGTCGGGGGGCGGGAGTCGTGAGTCGGAGATAAAAGCGGGTTCGTTTTTCCGTTGCGTATCTACGACACCCGACACCCGACTCCCGACACCCGACATCGTCAAAGATCCTCAACGCCACGCCTCGGCATTGATGCTGTGGGATTTCGCACTCGCACCCGGCGAAGAAAAAATCATCGACATCGCCACGCCGCTGCACGCGCATGACACGCAGCCGATCCCGCGCGATGTCAAGCAGCAGCGTGCAATCGCGATCGCCTACTGGCGCAAGATCGTCGATCACGTCGATATCGACATTCCTGCTGCGCGCGATCTCATCGAGACCGCTCGCGCCAACGTCGCCTACAACCTCCTCGGGCGCGACGGTCCGGCCATCCGCGGCGGCGCGCGCAACTACAGGCGTAGTTGGATTCGCGATGGTTCGCTCACCTCCACGATGCTGCTCCGATTCGGCCTCGGCAACAACGTTCGCGACTACATCCGCTGGTTCGCTCCGTATCAGTTCGCCGACGGCAAGATCCCCTGTTGCGTCGACACGCGTGGCGCCGATCCGGTCGATGAGCACGACAGCCACGGCGAATTCATCTACCTCGTCGCCGAGCACGCGCGGCTCACCGGCGATCTTTCGCTCGCGCGCGAGGTTTGGCCACATGTCGAAAAGGCCGCGGACTACATCGACGCGCTGCGCCATCAAACGTCCGGCGAATTCAAGGGACTTCTCCCTCCATCGATCAGTCACGAAGGCTACTCCGCGAAACCGATGCATTCGTACTGGGACGATTTCTTCGGATTGCGCGGACTCAAAGATGCGGCGTGGCTGGCGGAGCAACTCGGAAATCGTGAAGCCGAATCGCGTTTCGCGAAGAGCCGAGATGAATTTGCGCGCGACTTCCACGCGTCGATTCTTCGCGCCATCGAAACACATCACATCGACTACATCCCCGGCGCTGCGGACCTCGGCGATTTCGATCCGACCTCGACGACGATCGGCATCGAACCCGGCGGTGATCTCGCCAACCTTCCGCACGACGCGGTCATCCACGAGTTCGAGCGCGCGTGGAATGAGTCGCTGGCGCGCATGGAGGGCAGGCGGCCGTGGAAGGATTACACGCCGTACGAACTGCGCCAGGTCGGCACGTTCATCCACCTCGGCTGGCGCGAGCGCGCGCAACGCCTGCTGGCCTTTTTCCTCGACGACCGCCGTCCCGTGGGCTGGAAACAATGGGCCGAGGTCGCGGCGCAGGATTACCGAAGCCCGACGTACCTCGGCGACATCCCGCATCTCTGGGTCGGCTCCGACTTCGCACGCTCCTTCATCGACATGCTCGCCTACGAACGCGAATCGGATGACGCGCTGGTCCTCGGCGCAGGGATTCCGTCGTCGTGGCTGGATCGCGGCGTGCGCGTGCGTGGACTGCGAACGATTTACGGCCCGCTGAATTTCTCGGCGCGGCGTGACGGGAAACGGATCGTCGTCAACATCAGCGGAGTGCGCGTGCCGCGGGGCGGGATCGTTGTGCAGTTGCCGGGGGTTCGCGAGCGGGTCGTGCGGACGTTGCCGGCGGCCCTCGAATTCACAAGGTGAGGGGCTTCCCCTTGCGTGCCGCCTCTCCGCGTGTAATACTGAACCGAATGGTGCAGTATTCTCAGGCCCGCTTCGATGCCTCGTTCGCCGCGCTCTCGGACGCCACCCGACGTGGCGTCCTGGAGCAGCTCGGGCGTGCAGACGCTTCGATCACGGACCTTGCCGAGAGATTCCACATGACCCTCACGGGCATCAAGAAACATGTCGCCGTGCTGGAGCAGGCGGGGCTCGTCACCACGGAGAAGGTCGGGCGCGTGCGGACCTGCAAGCTCGGCCTGCACAGATTGGAGCAAGAGACGGCATGGATCGAGAGGCACCGCCAGCTCTGGGACGCACGCTTCGAAGAGCTGGACAACGTTGTCGAAGAGCTGAAACGGAAGGAGAAGTTCGATGGACGCAACAAGAGAAAGTGAGCCCACACCCATGAAGAACCGCACGGCCGTGGAACGGAAGTCCGAGCGTGAGATCGTCGTCACGCGAACGTTCAACGCTCCGGCGCGCATCGTATTCGAGGCGTGGACCACGCCCGAGCTGGTCAAACGGTGGTGGGTGCCGAAGTCGATGGGCATGTCGCTGCTTTCCTGCGAAATGGATGTTCGTGTCGGGGGTAAGTACCGCTTCGTGTTCGATGCCTCAGAGCCCGTGGCGTTCTTCGGCAGATACATCGAAGTGACGCCGTACTCGCGCCTCGTCTGGACGAATGAGGAAAGTGGTGACGACGGTTCCGTCACCACGGTGACCTTCGAGGAACACGATGGCAAAACGCTGCTCGCCATGCACGAGCTGTATCCCTCGACGGAAGCGCTCGATGCTGCCGGCGGGGCGGCGGACGCGACGTTCGAGACGTTCGCGCAACTGGACGAGCTTCTCGTCACGCTGGGCGGCTAACCCAGGCGCGTCATCGCGAGCATCGTCACGTCATCGCCGGCGGGAACTTCGCCGATGAATTCGTGGACGTGGGTGTCGATCGTGTCGAGGATCGCGTCCGCTTCGCGGCCGTGCATCGTGCGCAGCATTTCGCACACGGGATCGAGGCCGAGTTGTTCCTCGGCGATGTTCTCGGCCTCGGTGACGCCGTCGGTGAAGAGGACGAGCGAGTCGCCGGCGGCGAGCGTGAGCGACTGGTTGCGGTACTGCGCGTTCGGGAGGATGCCGACCACGATGTCGGTCGAGTGCATCGCTTCCACGCCGTTCTTCGAGACGACGAGCGGAGCTACGTGTCCGGCGTTCGCGAACGAAACGATGCCGGTGGCGGGATCGAGCACGCCCGCCACCATCGTCACGAACTTCGACGGCGACGTTTTCGGCGCCAGCGTCTCGTTGATGTCGCGCAGCAGATCGGCGGGCGTCGGATCGTGCCGCGTGAAGATCGCGAACGCGGTGGCCACGCTCGACATCACGAGCGCGGCGGTGATTCCCTTGCCGCTGACGTCGGCGATGACGAAGTAGATGCGCCCGTCGGGCCGCACGACGACGTCGTAGTAATCACCGCTGACGGTCTTGCAGGGACGGTTCGCGCCGGCGAAACGGTATCCCGCGATCTCGGGCAGCGCAGTCGGCAAGAGGCGGCGCTGAATTGTGTAGGCCGTGCGCAACTCTTCGTCGATCTTCGCTTTCGCGAACGCCTCTTCGCGCAGGCGAGTGCGCTCGAGCGTGACGGCCGCGAAGCGCGCGATCTGCGCGAGCAGGCGCACGTCATCTTCCGACACGACTCCGCGCGCCGAGGTGTAGTCGATGTAGAGAACGCCGAGAACCGCGTCGGCGACTAGGAGCGGCGCGCAGACCGCGGAACGAATGCGTTGCGCGATGATCGACTGCGCGCGGGCGAACTTGTCGTTCTGCTCCGTATCGAAATACGACACAACCTTGCGTCCTTCGACGACGTCGCGCAGCAGCGTGCGGCTGATGGCGAGATCGTTCGACTCGGTTGCGTCGAGACGGCGCAGCTTCACATTCGCGAACGAGATGCGATCCTCGCCGAGGAGCGCGATCGCGGCGCGCGTCGGCCGCAGAAGAAAAACGACGCGGTCGAGAATGAAGTCGAAGAGCTCGGCCATCGGACGATCGGCGAGGAACTCCAGCGCCAGCGTGGAGAGGATCTGCGTCTTCTCGTTGCTGCGCTCCTTCTCGTCGTCATCGACGGAGATCGCGAGGTTCGTGGCGTGCGAATCGGTGTCGACGGCGATGAATTGCGATGTGGTCTCGTCCGAATGGAAGACCACTTCGCTGTCGCCGAGGCCGATGCGATCGCCGGGATGGAGGAGCGACGTCTCGGCCAGCTTCACGCCATTGAGCGTGGTGCCATTGACGCTGCCGCAATCGCGCACGTACCAGGTGCCGCGCTCGACGAGAATTTCGGCATGGCGGCGCGAGAGAAAACGATCTTTGATCGGAATCGTGCAATCCGAGGCGCGGCCGAGCGTGATGTTCTCCGCCGGCAGCGTCAGCTGCTGCGGCGCGAGTCCTGGTTGATAAATAGTGAACCGCACGCGCGTGTTCGACTCGTGCACGAAAGGCCTCCGGTGGTGGATGCGAAGGTGTGCATTATAAGGTGCACGTATCCGTGCGACGCGAACTCAACTACTGGCTTCCGCCAATCGCGTGGGCCGCCGTGATCCTCATCGCCTCCACCGATCTCTTCTCAGGATCGAATACGTCCGGCGTGTTGCAACGGATCGCTCTCTCGATCTTCGGCCACCGCCTCGCTCCCGAGACCGCGGAGACGCTGAACTACTTCATCCGCAAGACTGCACATCTCACCGAGTACGGCATCCTCGGCGCGCTGACGTTTCGGGCGTTACGCGGCGACAGGCGATCATGGAGTCCGCGCTGGGCGATCGGCGCAATCGTGTTCGCGGCGTTCATCGCTTCGATCGATGAAATCCACCAGACCTTTGTCCCCTCGCGCACCGGTACGTGGCACGACGTGGTGCTCGACGCGGCGGGCGCGACGATCGCCCAAATCCTCATCCGCGCCACGCAGGTGCTACTCTTTCGATCGACATGAACCGCCTTCTGCTCGCCACGATCGCGATCCTCGCCGCCGCTTCCGCTCTCGCTGCTCCCGCCGAACAATCGAAGCAGTTCCTCTCGCCGGTCTACACGATCGACAAGATTTATCACTCAATGGAAGGACCTTCGAGCGTGGAACGCATCTACCTTGGCGATCCGAAGGCGCCGTCGGAGTTGCTCTGGGTCACCGGCATTCGCACGGAGATGGTCGATGCGGACGGCACCACCCCGCAGTTGCCCGAGCTGATGTGCCACGTGAACGTCGATCTCGACGGTCCCAAGCATCAGGCGCTCTTCGGCCTCCGCCGCGCAACGGCGTCACGGCTGATGACGTTGTCGCAGGGAATGCTGGCCGCGAAGGTTCCCTCGGGATTCGGATTTCCGCTGGCGTCGAACGAGCCGCTGCTGCTCTTCACGCAGGTGCTCAACCTCAACATCCAGCGTCCGCAGAACATCAAGGTGCGCCATCGCGTCACGATCGATTACGTTCGCGCGAGCGAGCTGACTACGCCGATCAAGCCGCTCTTCAACGTCGGCGCCTCGGGGATGGTGATTCTCGACGACAACCCGCTCGCGCTCGCGCATTCGATGATGTCGGCGCCGTCGACGGCGAGCGTGACCACCGAAGCTGGGCATGACGGCGCGACCATGAATCCGAATATGAGCTGCCTCGTCGGCGCGCGCGCGCCGCAGGCCTCGAGCGGCTCCGCCGACTACACCGATCCGCAGGGCCGCAAGATGACCGGCCACTGGATCGTGCCGCCCGGCAAGCAGGTCAATCACAGCGACATCACCTGGTTCATGAATCTGCAATTCGACACGCGCCTGCGCTACGCGGCCGTACACCTCCATCCGTTCGCGAAATCGCTGGAGATGCGCGACATGACCACCGGCAAGACGGTGTTCCTGTCGAAAGCGCAGAATCCGTCAACCGGCGTCGGCCTGACGCACGTGGACGAGTTCAAGAGCTCCGACGGTGTGCTGCTCGAGCACAAGCACAAATACTCACTGATCAGCACTTACGACAATCCGACGAACGCGAATGCCGACTCGATGGCATCCATCTTCCTCGGCCTCGACGATCCGGAGCTGACCATCCCGACGCCCGAACAACTGGCGCGCACGTCGGCAGCACTTTTCGACAGCAAGTTTCTGGTGCTGCATACGAACATCGGCGACATCACGGCGACCTTCGACCGTGAGCACGCCTCCGAAACCGTGCTTCAGATTGCGCGCTTCGTAGTGGCCGGCGCGCTGGATGCTACGCGGATGCTCGGCCAGAGGAACGGCGTGACCGTGATGCTGGTCGGGCCGAAGGTAGGTCCGCAAATGCAGCCATTTCATGCCGAGAGCGGCGTGCCGCGGCGCACAGGAACGGTCGCGTACTGCCTCTCCGGCGGCGACTATAGGCAGCCGACCATCGTCATCGACACGGACAATCGGATCCCGCCGAACAATCTCTGCATTGGCTTCGCGCGAATCGGGGACGCCGACCTCGGCGTCGTCGAGATCCTTCGTCCCGGCACGAGCGCGACGCTGGCCAAAGCGGAAGCAATCGTCACATCGCCGTACACGGCGAAAAAGCTCGCCGCGAGGTAGGTCGTGTGGTACGACACTCTTGTCTGTGCTGGCGAGGGGCGGGATGGGGATTTGTCATCCAGAGCCGCCGAAGTCGGGAGTCGCGAAGCGACGGAACGGCGCAGGACGGCGAAGGAACTCAAGATGCGCAGTCCCAGCCGCAGCCCGCGTAACGCGAGCGCGGGTCTCGACCGGAGCCGGCGCACTTTCCAACGGGTTTCAACGCAGCCAGCGTAACTTGAGATCCTTCGCTGTCCTTCGGCATCTCGCCGCTCCGCGGCTTCGTGCCTCCGGCGGCTCTGGATGACAGGCGGATGACGTCGTCGGTCCGCTAAATCTCGCCGTACCCCGCCTCTGCGCCGTCGTGATTCGCTTTGGCTTTTTTCACGCCGTAGGCAACCAACGCGACGGGTATCCCGATCTGGATCACGCGCTTGAAAAGCTTCGGAAATCCGAAGCCGACCAGTAGTCCCACTACGGCGCCGCCGGCGACGAGTTGCGGCGCGTGGTCCGCGGCGATCGCTTTGAAGTCGAGCTGCTTGCGCAGGTGGCGGTCCAGCTCATCGATGCGGTCGCCGACGCGGTCGCGCGCGCTGACGATGGTCTGATCGAGCTGCTGCTTTTCGTCGTCCATCTATTTGCTCCTCGCTTGCGCGATGTCGGTCGTGATTGAATGGATGTCGGTCTTGATGCTCTCGATCGACTTCGACGGCACGAACTCCACCGCCGCGAACTTCTTCTTTCCCATCATCGCCAGCACGCCGGCCGTCGCGAGGAGAACGACCGTCACGATCAGCGCCGACAACCACGCGGGAACTCCGAGTCGCACGAGCACGAGCAGGATCGTCACGAACAGAAAGGCCAGTCCGAAAAGGCCGACGAACAGCGCGCCGGCGAAGAGGCCGATGCCGCCGCCGAGCTTCGCGACCGTGTCTTTGACTTCGAGTTTGAGCAGCGCGATCTCGCCGCGGAAAAGTGTGGTGATGTCCTCGGTCAGCTCCTTGATGATGGTGCCGAGGGAACGTTCAGAATCTGTCTCTGCTGCGTTTCGAGCCATATCGCGCTTGCCTGAGCAAAAGGAGTGCCTCGCCGCTACAATCGCCGCGATGCCATCCGATGTCGTTGAACTGGTGAAGGATTTCCGCTTCGAAGCGGCGCACTTTCTACCCCACGTACCCGTGGGACACAAGTGCCGGCGCATGCACGGCCACTCGTTCCGCGGCGAAGTGGCGGTGCGCGGCACGATCGATCCCGCCGTCGGATGGCTGATGGATTTCGCCGATCTGAAGCGCGCCGTCGATCCGGTCGTCGATCGCCTCGATCACTACGTCCTCAACGAAATCGACGGCCTCGAAAACCCGACCTCGGAACTGCTGGCAATCTGGATCTGGAACCAGCTCGCGCCGAAGATCCCGCAACTGCATCGCATCACGATCGAGGAAACGTGCAGTTCGCGGTGCCATTACTTCGGGTTGTTGTCATCCTGAGGCTGCCGGAGCCGCGAAGCGCGCAGCGCGAGGCGGCGGAGGACGCCGAAGGATCTCAAGCTTCCCAGGCTGCGTTTGAATCCCAACGGGTTTCAGCAGAAATTGGGCAGCTTGAGATCCTTCGCCGTCCTGCGGCGTTCCGCGCTTCGCGCTTCAACGCCTCCGGCGCCTCAGGATGACAACCCTACTTCTTCCGCATTTCCGCGATCTTGATCTTCATCACGCGCTCTTCGTTGCGCGTGAGCGACGGCAGCGAGATCAGGCAGGCGCCTTCTTCGGGGACGCCGGTCAGCGTGGCGCGGCGTTTCATGATGAAGTCGCCGGCCAGCTTGACTTGCGTCACTCCCGGCGGCAGCCAGATTTTCACGGTCGGATTTTCGATCGGCCGTCCGCCGCGATTGGCCATGCGGATGCTGAAGGCGCGCTGCTTGTCGCCGATCGGATCGACGCTGAACGCGAAGCGCTCCTCGCGTGCCTGGCGGCGCGCGCCGGCGGTCAGCGTCCGCGCCTGATCGCCGTCGCCGATTGCGCCGTCCGACACCGGCTGCCCGGCCACCCATCGAAATGCGGTGCGCAACATCAACGTCAGTTGTCGATCATCCGCACGGACCGCATCAGGATCGAAGCCGATCCAGAGATATCGCGTCCCGGCCTGCTCCATGTGCATGACCACCGCGCGCGAGTTACCGGTCCAGCGCGCGTCGATCGTCATGCGCGGCGATTCCTTGAGAAACGCCACTGGCTTGCGCGCGGAGGCGACGGTGTACCCGGGATTCAGCCGCGCCAGTACGGGCGAAACGGACTCGGACAGTTTGAAGGCGGAGTCGGAGATGCCGGTGTCGGCGACGAGGTGTACGTTTCCGATCGGCGTCGACGGCGGCGCGCCGAGGATGGCTACGGAGCCGCCGTGCTCGATGAAGCGTTGCAGCGCCTCCTGCACTTTCGGTGGAATCGCCCACAGATCGCAGATCACGATCACGCCCTGCAGGACCTCGAGTTGATCGGCGGGAACGAGCGTCGGTTGAATCTCGGATGACGTCAGTAGCCGCACCCACGCGGCGGTGAGGCGCGAGTTCGGATCGGCAGTCACGAGCGTCACCTTCGGCAGCGGCTCCGGTTCGATGACGAGCGATTGCCGCTCGATGAACGACCAGATCGCCAACGCGCCGACAATGATCACCGCTGCGAGGATCGGCACGTACCAGAGGATGTGCTTCCACTGCACGAGCGCTTCGTGGCGGGCCAGCGATTTGAGGCGCGGAAATCGGCGCCGGTCCTTGCCCGCCCAGTCGCGCGCGGCGGCCGCGTCCTGAACGACGGCGGCCGTGTCCTGAACGACCTGCGCCGCTTCCTGTACGACGGCGGCTGCCGACTGGACGACGTTTGCCGCGTCCTGCACATGTTTCGATTGCGGCCGGCCGCCGGCGGCGGCTTCGGCGGCGCGATCGGCCGCAACGCCCTGCACGACCGCGGCGGCGTCCTTGACGACATTCGCCGCGTCGTTAACGACGTGGGCGGCGTTGCGCACGACGCCAGCTGCGCCGTTTGGCGTCTCGTCGGCGGCATCGTGCGCGACTGCAGTCGCTGATTCGACGACGGCCGCGGCGTCTTCCACAACCGCTGCCGCTTCCTGGATGACGTTGGATACAGCGTCCTCGGCCCCATGCGCCGGGTTCCCTTCATCCGCGGCAGGCGTCTTCAGTACGCGAAAACCTTTACGGTCGCGGCGGGACATGGGATGACCGGGGTTGGATCGCTACTTCGGGTTGTATTCGTTGAAAAATACTTTGACCTTCCCCTCGTCGCGCAATTCCGAGGCGGTCTTGGGGCGGCGCGCTTCACGGACTTTGTAGGCGAAGTAAGAAGCGACGGCGAGAATCAACGTCACGACGATCGAGACGAAAATGACAGTAGCGAGAATATTGACCCAGTCGAAGCGCATGGTTTGGTCCCTTTTTCCTGAGGCGATTTAGATCCGGCCCTTGCGAGCCAGTTTTCCCCACGACATATCGAGGCCCACCAGCTCCTCGAGCGTCGCGAATAGTTTTGTAACGTCAATGATGAGAATGTAGAAGGAGCGGTAGAACACGGCGTAAATGGCCAAGCCCATGTCCTCGCGCTCCATGAGAATTGCGTGGATGGCGATGAGGATGTCGAGGATGGTCAACAGAATCCACCACATCACCAGCAGCTTGGTCATCCCGTAGATCAGCGCGATCCAGACGAAGAACAGGTTGCTGAAAATGTTCATGGCCGGCCACACCAGCCCTTCGAAAATCATGTACCACAGCGACAGGGGAGTGGTGATGTTGCCGCCGGTGCTCGCCAGAAGGTGTTTTTGTTTGCGCAGTGCCTGCAGAATGCCTCGGCTCCAGCGATAGCGCTGCTTGATGATGTCCAGCAGCACCTCGGGTGCCTCCGTGTATGCGACCGCTTTCGGCTCGTAATTGATCTTCCAGCCCGCCGAAAGGATCTTGACGGTCATGTCGAAATCTTCGGCGAAGGTGTCGCTGTCGTAGCCACCGGTTGCTTCGATGGCGGCGCGGCGGAAAATGCCGATCGGGCCGGGAATGACATTCACCGAGCGCCAGAACGCCTGCGCTTTGCGGACGATATTGAGCCCTTCGATGTATTCGAGTGCCTGGAGCTTCGTCCAGATATTGTGGCGGTTGATGACCTTCACATTGCCGGCCACGGCTCCGACATGCGGATCGGCGAAGGTCTTCACTGCATAGCGAAGCGCGTCCGGGGTCAGGCGCGAATCACTGTCCATGCAGACTACGATCGGTGCTTTCGAACGGCGGATGCCGTAATTGAGAGTGTCCGCCTTACCGCTGTTCTCCTTGCGGTAAACAGAGACGTTGACACCATAGTGATTGCCTTCGAACTCGCGCATCCGCTCGAACGTGCCGTCCGTGGAGCCGTCGTCGACGGCGATGATCTCGTAATACGGATAGCGAAGCTCCAGCAGCGACGACAGCGACGATTGAATGACCTCCGCCTCATTGAAGGCCGGCACGATGATCGAGACGAAGGGATAGACGTCGGCCGTGCTCTCCTGCGAGAGCTCGCGCTGATGGAGGTAGCTGAACCAGATCAGGATGAAATGCCGCAGGATCAGCAGCAGCAGGAAGGAGGCGAGCGTCACTACCAGGGCCGTAATGAAAATCGGTCCGAGTTTCTGCGGATATTTGAACAGGAAGACGGTAGCGATGACGACGACGGCGATGATCGCGATCGAGATCAGAAGCTGCGTGATTGGCCGCATCGGCCGTTTCACGGTCCGCTTTAGCTCGGGCGAGGTTTCGGGAACGTTGTTGTCCATTAGTGGGACTCCCCAACCGGCGGGATTACCGGAGAGGCTCCGGCCAATACCCGCGTGTCGTAGTAGTAAGGATTGCGGACGCGGTCATCGTGCATGAAGAGCCGCTTGGCCTGGAAGCCGATATAGAAATGGCGCTGCCAGTAATTCGTAAATGTCGTCGGGCCGGTGGTGCCGCCGAGGAATGAATCGAAGCGGCCGCTCTTGCCGTAGCCGTAGTCGGCGACGAGATCGACAGCATCGGTGATCGGAATTGTGGCTTTGGCCTCGTACGCGCGAAGTTCGCTGGTGCGGCCATCCTCATACGACTTGCCCGCTTTCGCTTCTGCCGTCCAGAAGAAGCGGTTGCGGATATTCGAGCCCACCTGCAGAACGCCGGCGACTGAATGGTAGCTCGTCGGCGACCAATAGCGGCTGGTGCGGAAATCGTGGCGCAGATAACGGCCTTCGCCTTTCACGGCAACGAAGGGCGCTTTGATGATCCGGAACGCCAGTTCACCGTGCGCGGCCAGTCGCTTGTTGCTGTCGGAAATGAAGCCTTCCGACGCGTCGCCAAGCCATGACCAATGGCCGCCGGTGTTGTAGTCGTAATGACCGCGGAAGTCGTTGATGGAAATCGGGTCGCCGAAGAAGCTCGTCGAGCCGGTGGACGGAATCGTCAGCGACTGCAGCGCGAAGACGTCGTAGACCAGATCGTAGTGATTGAAGTCGAAGGCAGCGCGGCTTTGAATCGACGGCAGAAACTCCATGCCGACGCCGCCGAACGGGCGTGTGCCGAGTCCGCGATCGTAGAAGTTAACGCCGATGCGGCCGCGGAACAGCAGCCGGTCGCTGGCGCGATAGTCGGCGCCGCCGCTGATTGCATTCGCGAAGACGTCCTGATCGAACTCGGAAAATTCATGGCGGCCGACCGAGAGGTCCCACGCCATCTTCGTCGACGTCCATTTCTGCGCGGCGAGATCGATGCGGCGCATCGTGAAGTCGTTGGAGTCGTGCGAGTAGCTGTACGTCCCGCTGAGATTGGAGGCCGGACGCAGATGGCGGACCAGATCCAGTTCATTGCGGGCCGGCATATAGCCGGGATCGAGGGCGATGGCTTGCTGCTGGTCGATTGCCGAGGTGTTGTTCCAGCCGAACCAGCGATAGATCTGGCCGAGGTGGAAATAGGCGCGGGGAGCGACATCGGGATAGAGGTCGGCGCGCGGCGTTTTCGACGTGTCCGTCAGCAGTGCGAACTCGCTGATGGCCGGCCGGTAGGCTTCCTGATACGACAATACCTGTGCGCGTTCGAGGCGAAGATCGGCGCGGTCGGGATGGTTGGCCAGAATCGCCGAATATTCGCGCTCGGCGGGAGCGTAGCGCTGATCCCAATTGAGAACGCGCGCATAGGCAATGCGAGCATTGGTGTCGTCCGGGCGAAGACGCAGATAACGTTCATAGAGCCGTTCGGCGGGACGATATTCTTCAAGGGCGGTGTAAGCCTTGGCGAGATTGAGGATTTCGTCGGGATTCGAAGACGACGCCATCGACCCCTGCGCTTCGAGAGCGCGCAGACGTTCATCGAGCTTCGCCGCTTCCTCTTTGCGCTTTTGCTTCGCCTGCTGCTGGAGCGTTTCGATCGAGTCGATTCGTTCCTTCTGATGTTCGTGGATGAAATTGATGGTGCTGAGCGCCTCGGAGTAATGGCCGGTGTCGTATTGCAGCCGGGCCTGTTCGGCGCGAAGCGCGAGGTTGTACGGCTCGGCCTGAATCATTCGGCCGATCTGTTCGAGACGCAGATCGGGGGAGGCGTTGAGCTGATTGGCGAGCTGTTGCGCCATGACGGCGTTTGCATGTGACTGCGTATAGCTATTGAGAAACGCGATCGCGCCGGCGCGGTTGTCGCTCCAGGCCATGGCGTTGGCGAGGGCGATCGCGTTGTCTTCGGTCGGATTCTTGTCGTACGCGGCCTGTAGCCGGACGATGGCAGGTTTGGTTGCGCCCATCCACGATAGAACGCGCCCATATTCGGCCTCGAGGTCCGGGGTGGATTGTTCACTCAAGAGTGCCGAATATTCGTGCTCTGCCGGATCGAGCTGATTGGACCAGGCCAGCGAACGCGCATAACGAAGGCGTGCGTCGCGATTCATGGCCGATGCGGGTAAATGGGCGTAGATGTCGGCGGCGGCGCCATAACTTTCCGCCTCAAAGTACGCGTCGGCAACGGCCAGACGGTCGGCGTCGCTCGCGCCCCGCTTGTTCGCCAGCGCCTCGGCATCGGCGACTTTCTGTTTTGTATACGCTTGCAGGCCGGACGCCGCGTCATCGCGGAGTTTCATCGCCGCGGCGTCATTGGGATCCACCGCCAGCAGACGCTGCGTGATTTTCGACGCCTCGTAATAGCGATGATCGGCGATGTAGAGACGCGCCAGATCGACTTGCTGGTCGTGCGTGGCGGTGCCGTTCGTCAATGAGTCTTCGAGCGGCTTGATACTCATGTAATGGTCACTGGTGTTCGTAGTTTGTGCTTGTGAAACCACCGCGCAGAACATCATTGCGATGGCTAGAGCGACTTTAACAGGCCTCATGGCGACCCTTCCGGTATGTAGACGTCGTGAACGGCGCTGGTGGAACTGCAATGAACTGAAAACTTCCTCTCCGCGTCGCCGCGGCTGCAAGGTCGATTCCAGCTCAGCGTTTGGGCGGCGGTGCGGTTGAGGTCGTTGTCGTGTTCGTCGTCGTGGTGGTGGTCGTAATGACGGTGGTCGTTCCGCTCGACATCGGCGCAGTAGTTTTCGCTTTCGCTGCTTTTTCGATGTCGTCATCGCAAGCCGCGAAATCACTGCGCAGGACGACGGCAAGGTGATCGCCGACGGGACGTTCGACACCGTCGGCGGGACGGTTGACGATGCGGTCCGACACCCACATCGCGCTCGATCCGCCGCCGTCGAGATTGATGGCCGCACATGCGTGCAGCTTCTCGGACATGAACGCCGCCAGTTGCGGCAGCGTAAGGCCGGGGACACCGGTGCGGCGCCCGTCGGCGACGACCAGGTAGAGCGTCTCGCGATCTTTCGACAGTCCGACCGCCGTGCGCGGATGCGTGGCCAGCGTGAACGACGCGCTCCCCGGAAGCGGAGTGACCGGCTTGCAGCTGACGATGAGGGCGGGCCAGCCGGAGACGGTCGCCTCCATCCATTCCTCGGGATCAGCATCGAGGCTCACGTCGCTCTGTTTGGCGATGCGTGCCTTGCTGCCGCCGACCGCGACGTACCCCTCGCGCCGGATCTTTTTGACCGAATCCCATTGGCCGCACGGCCCGACCGTCATCCCGACCGGATTGAAGCGTTCGTCGAAATAGTCGCCGTTGATTGCAACAAGCGCGTGCTCGCGTTTGGCAAAGTCGGAGACTTTCAATCCCTTTTCCGACTCGCGTGTGGAGATGACCTGGATGTCGTCGTTGGTGAGATCGACGCGCGTGACGTGGACGTCGTAGTTGTCGCCGCGAAACTCCTGATAGTCGACGCCGGGCCCGACATTTTTCCAGTCGGCCCCCGCGGCAACAGCACTGACAAGAATGCTGAGGACGGCAGCGAAAATCATTTTCCGGTTGAGCATGGCGACGCGACGCTTCAAAGGATGTGCCGTCCGCTCAAATAACGTTTGGCATCTCGAATGCACTTGCGCCTCGCGACTCTTTTTCAATTCACGGGGGTTCATTGCGTTCCAGCGACTTCGCGGTACCGGCATACAGCCGGCTCAATCCAGACACTCTCACCTTCCGCAGGCCGCCATCGGAAAAACCGGAACCGACCAAAGTGCAGTCGGCGGTCGAGTACAGTCTCTTCGCGGTCTTCGGCATCAGCCTGATCGTGGCGGCGATCGCGTTCGTCGCGCTCAACTCCCCATCGCATCGCAGCGTCCCCAACAGCGTCGCCGTCGGCCTCGCGGCGGGCCGCGTGAACATCCTCCTCATCGGCATGACCAAAGTTCCGCCGCCGGAAGGTGACGGCGTGGAGATGATGACCGGCTCGATGACGATGCTGTCGCTGCGGCCGGCGACGCATCAGCTGGCGATGATCGCCATCCCACCCGACCTCTGGCTCCGCCTCGGCCGCTTCGGCATGCACCGACTCGGATCGGCGCAAGCGATCGGCGAGTCGAGCGGCTATCCCGGCGAAGGTCCAGCCCTGGCCATCGACACGATCACCGCTGCGACCGGCCAGCCGATCCACGGATTCCTGCGGATGGACGACACCACGCTGGAATCGACGATCGATTCGCTCGGCGGTATCGACGTACCGGTGCGAAATGCGTTTTACGAGCGGCGCGCGCACCGGCTCTTCACGACCGGCGTCACGCACTTCGACGGCGCGAACGCGATCCTCTTCACCTCGCCGTATGTTGACGGCGCCGAGGGTGAGCGCTTCGCGCGTGAAGCGCGGCAGCAGGAAGTGCTCGCCGCCGTCATCGAAAAACTCAGCCGCTCCGCCGCGGACTTACGTGCACGCGCCGCGATCGTGCCGGCGAAATCGACGATGACCGCGACGAACCTCACGCACGAACAGATCGAGCAGCTCTTCGGTGCGATGACTTCGCAAGCATCGATCCGCTACGCGAGCCTGCAGCCGTTCGTCGACACGATCGAGGTGCAGTCGTTTAGTGAGCATGAAGGGCAGGCAGTGAAGCCGCGCAACAACGACTTCAAACAAATCAAGCAACTCGCGGACGGCGTCTTCACTACCGGCGCGTTCCAGCAGGTCGCGGCGCGATGACGAACGTGCCGATGGACGATGCGGCGCCGAGCCGTTCCGCGCGCGTGCGGACACCCATCGGCATCCGCAAGAAGAGTTCGACCGGTGAAAAAATCCTCTTCATCCTTCTCGGCCTCTTCGTGATCGTGGCCGCCCTCGCGCTCTACACGCAGTTCTCGCCGTCGTACACGGAAGTCCCCAACACTGTCGCGGCGGGATTGAAAGCGGATCGTGTGAACCTGCTGGTGATCGGCATCGGCGGCGAAGGCCATCCCGGCGGCGGCATCGACCTCGCCGACTCGATCCTCCTGGTCTCGCTCCAACCCTCCACGAAAAAAGCGGCGCTGATTTCCATCCCGCGCGATTTCTACCTGCAGATGGGCCACTACGGCATGCATCGCCTCAACGACGCCCACGCCCTCGGCGAAAACGCGGGCTACCCGGGCGGCGGGCCGGGCATGGTCATCGACGAAGTGAAGGCGATCACCGGCCAGCCGATCAACGCGTACGTCCGCCTCGACTTCAAGGCGTTCGAAAAGATCATCGACGACCTCGGCGGCGTCGACATCTACGTTTATCGCCCCTTTCACGACGTCCTGTTCAAGGACACGTTCCAGCAGGGCTGGCAGCACATGAACGGCCATCGCGCGCTGCAGTACGCGCGCTACCGCTACGTGATCGGCCTCGAAGGGAACAACTTCGCGCGCGAGCTACGGCAACAACAGATCATGAGCGCGGTCCGCAAGAAGATGCAGCACCTCACGCCAACCCAAGCGCTACGCCTGACCGTGAGCGCGTCGTCCGTGTCGCACTACACGAAGACGAATCTCACGACGCCGCAGATGGTGCAGCTCTACAACATGTTTCACGACATGAACCCCGCCAACGTGCGCCACGTCTCGCTCCAGCCGATGACGGAGATCTTCATGCTGACGAAGATCAACGACTCAGGCGAGGCCGTCCGTCCGCGTCACGGCGACTACACCCCGATCCGAACGACGATCCAGAACGTCTTCAGCGACACGCGCCCGGTCGTCACGCCGGGACAGATCCAACTCACTGACGACGGCACGCCGCAGCCATCGTTGTACGCGGGCGACGACACGATGATGGGAAAGACTGCGCCGGCTCCGAAGTAGGAGAACGACTTCACGCGGAGACGCGGAGAACGCGGCGGTCAGTGTTCCGGCTCTTCGGTCGGCTTCACGATGTTCAAGCCATCCAGCATCGCGGTGATCTCGTGTTCGCAGGCAGGAAACGAGGCGGTCGGCGTGAATGACAGGAACATCACGTAGCCCTGCTTGCCGGCGAAGAAATAGCCGTAGGTGGTGATCTGCTGGCCGTCGATTAAGCCTTCGGCGCGCATGGCCAGGACTTCGACGCCGTTCACGGTTTTGCGCTGGTCGAGGAGGATCTTCGTGTCGGCCATGCCGGCGCTCGCGGTGCCAACGGCGATCTCGTGAAGGCGGAACGGAGGAATCTGCTCCTGTCCGCCGCCGGCGACCACGTTGGTCGGGAACTCGCGATGGCGGAGACAGAGCTCCGCACCTGGCGGACACGACTTGTCGCCGGTCCATCTCGCGGGGTCGTAGGTGATGAAGTAGTTCTTCGCCTTCGGACTTACGAAGATGCGCAGCTCTTTTTCCGGTTCGGCAGCGAACGCAGGGATCGCAAGCGCGAGAACGAGAGCGATGAAACGCATGGTGGTCATTGTACAAAAAGGCCTTTCTCCGCCTCTCCGCGTCTCCGCGTGAGCCCGTCTCCCCTTCGAATGACCGGCAAAAATCGGAATAACATCAACGTCCGTCACGCTTCGACGCACGCATCGCATGAAAATCCATCTCGTTTCCCTCGAGGACGGCATCACCGCGACCGGGTTCCGGAAGTTTGCGGCGTATGCGGAGAAGATCAATCCCGATACGCGCACGTTTTACGTCGGCACGCAGCGGTATCGCTCGATGTGGAAGTCGTTCGCGCGGAAGGTAGGGGAGGGACGGTCGTTTGGTGCGCGGGACGTCGACGAGATCGCGCATGAGTTGGCGAACGCCGACGTCGTCGCGTTCTCCTCGATGACCGGCTACGCCGACCTCACCAAAGAGCTGGCCACGCGCGTGCGCGAGTTGAATCCGAAGGCGTATTCGATGTGGGGCGGGATCCATCCGATCATCTATCCCGAAGATGCCATCAAAGCGGATGTGGACGCGATCTGTACCGGCGAAGGGGAACTCGCGTTCGCCGAGTGGCTGCATCACTTCGAGAACGGCAGCGACTTCTCCAAGACCAGCAGCTTCTGGTTCAAGGATCGCGCGAGCGGAGAGATCAAACGCAATCCGTTCCGGCCGCTGATGTCGTCGGCGGAGCTGGCTTCGATGCCGTATCCGAAGTACGGCGGCGCGGAAGGGATTTACGAGCCGGAAAAAGGCTTTCGCCCCGTCACGCGCGGCGACTACCTCAACAACAACGGCCTCGCGTATCCCGCGGTGTGGTCGATCGGCTGCCCGTTGCACTGCACGTATTGCGGCAACACCGTCTTCATCGCCAACGACGCCAACTACCGCAAGATCCGGCACAGCGGCGTCGACTACATCATCGGCGAGGTACAGGCCGCGCTGAAGGTCCATCCGTATCTGAAGACGGTCCTTTTCTACGACGACAGTTTCATGGCCATTTCGCTGCGCGAGCTCACCGAATTCGCCACGCGCTGGCGCGAGGAAGTGGGCATCGAGTTCTGCATCTACGGCGTCATCCCGACGTACGTGCAGCGCGACAAAGTGGAGATCCTGACGTGGGCGGGCATGAACCGCGTGCGCATGGGAATCCAGAGCGGCAGCGAACGGATCCTCAAGTTCTACAAACGTCCGACGCCGGTGGCGCGCATCGAACAAGCCGCGGCGGCGCTGGCGGAATTCGCCGACTACCAGATCAATCCGTCGTACGACATCATCGTCGACAACCCGGTCGAGACGCGGCAGGACGTGATCGACACGCTGGAGCTCATCTATCGATTGAAAAAGCCGTTCACGCTGAACATCTTCTCCTTGCGCGTGATCCCGAATACATCGCTCGAGCAGCAGATGATCGCCGAAGGGTTCGACGTCGAGCAGATCAACGAAAACTACACCGCGCTGCGCCCGACGTGGGCCAATGTGCTGCTGTACGTGCTGATGGTCTGGACGCCGCCGCGAAAACTGTTCGACCGCTGGCTGTCGAAAGTCCGCGCGTACAACGAGCCACAGAAGTCGTATCCGATCCTGATCCTTCTCGCGCGTATCCCGTGGCTGATCCAGCAGGGACTGCGTCATCTCAAGCACGGCGAGTTCTCGGTCATCACCGGCTATCCCGGCTACATCCTCTGGCGCACCGGCGCGTTGAAGCTGATGAAGAAGCTCTTCAGCCGCAAGCTGGTGTTGTCGCAAGAGAAGTGGGCCGGCCGCATCGCTCCTGACGCGGTTGCCTGACGGTGCGATAATGGCCCTCGGCAAGGGCAAACCCCAGGGGGCACGATGCAAGCTGTCATGGTCGGGAACCGGATCCGCGTGGCGCGGCAGTCGCGAAATCTTTCGCTCACCGAGCTGGCCGGACGCGCGGACATCAGCGCCGCCACCCTCTCCCGCATCGAACGCGACAAGCAGAATCTTGACCTCGGCCTCTTCCTGACATTGACCCGTATCCTCAAGCTGACACCGCACGAAGTCCTCGGCGACGTCACCGATGAGGAGGGCGTCGATCCGCTCGTCCGCGCCATCAGCGGCATGCAGACCGGCGAACGCGCCCAACTCTGGCGCTCGCTGGCCGCCGAACGGAAAACGCATCGCAGCCGCAAGGCGGACGGACGTGGCGTCGCCAACGAAGTGGACGAGCTGCTCGCGCAAGTCGATTTCATCCGCGGCGAAATCGAATCCGTGCAGAAGCGTTTGCGCCGGCGGTAGGCGGCGATCGTGCGAGCCTGCGCCCCCCGCCGGCGAATGCCGGCGTGAGAGCCGTAGCCCACGCCTTCAGGCGTGGGAAAAGGATGTCGCCAATGCTTGTGAGCCCGCTTAAGCGGGCGAAAGATCGCCTTCTGCGTTGCTAGCGAAAACCTTCTTTCGCGCGCTGAAGCGCGCTCCCGAATCGTGAGCGCTCATCGTCCCCCGCCTGAAGGCGGGGGCTACGGATCTGATGTCGCCTACGGCGACGGACGTGGGGTCGACGGCACCTTTCGGCAAATGGTATGAAATCGCAACCGTTCAATAGTTGAAGATGAAGAAGCGCGACAAAGCATTACGCATTGGGGAAATCCTGGATTGCCTCTATCCGGAGCCGCCGATCCCTCTCGAGCACAAGAATCCATTCACGTTGCTGGTGGCGGTGGTGCTCTCCGCGCAGACGACGGATGTGCAGGTGAACAAGGTCACGCCGGCGCTCTTCGCGCGCGCGCCGACGCCGCAAAAACTGGCGGCGATGAGCGAGAGCGAGATTCTGTCGATCATCCGAAGCTGCGGCCTCGCGCCGGGGAAGGCGCGCAACATTCGCAACCTGGCGCAGACGATCGCCGACGAGCACGGCGGAGGCGTGCCGAACGACATCGCCGCGCTGGAGAGGTTGCCCGGCGTCGGACACAAAACGGCGAGCGTGGTCGTGTCGCAGGCATTCGGCGAGCCGGCCTTCGCGGTCGACACGCACATCCACCGGCTGGCCTGGCGATGGGGATTGTCCTCGGGGAAAAACGTCGAACAGACCGAGCGAGATCTGAAGAAGCTGTTTCCGCGCGAAGAATGGGCGAAGCGCCACCTGCAGATCATCTACTTCGGCCGCGAGTACTGCCCGGCGCGCAATCACGATTTCGAAAAGTGCCCGATCTGTTCGTGGGCGGCACCGAAGAAGCGCCGGACGTAACGCCTTCGTCGTAGCGCCGCCGGCTCGGCGGCTGGACCGCCAGCGGCTCGCTGGCGCGTGAACCACATCCATGCCGCCGAGCCGGCGGCGGTACAGCCGTCGGGCCGACGGCGCTACGACGCGACGCGGAGTAAACAAAACGCCGCATCATGTTCCGCCACCCAACCACCCGATGCGTTCCATCCTCTGCATCCTTCTCTTCGCCGCCTCGGCGCATGCGGCTGTCCGTGCGGACGACGCCGGGCAGTTCGAAGTACGCCGTGCGCCGGCTTGGATCGACGCGATCGCGATTGATACGCACGCCGCCAGCAGCAACGTCCGGTCCGGCATCGAAGGGCTGCTCGATGATCACCAGGTCCGCGTCGCCGGCGCGAATGTCGACGAGTACTTTCGACGTGTGCGCCAGGTCGTTACCTCGGCGGGCGTGCAGAACGGCTCGGAGCTGAACATCGACTTCGATCCGTCGTTTCAGCGGCTCGTGATTCACGACGTCGTCGTCATTCGCGGCAATAAGCGGATCGACGAGCTGGCGCGCGACGAGGTGCGCATCATCGAGAAAGAGTCGGACGCCGACGAGAGCATCTACGATGGCCAGCTCACGGCGCTGTTGTTTCTCAAGGACGTGCGTCCCGGCGACATCATCGACTACTCCTGGTCGCTCGAAGGATCGAATCCGCTCCTCGGCGGGCGCTACGCCGACGAGTTCGATTTCAGCGCCAGCGTGCCGACGCGGCTGATGCGGCATCGGCTGGTCTGGCCGAAGGGGCGGCCGCTGTACGTGAGCAAGCCGGCGCAGATCGCCGGCGACGCGTGGATCTGGGAACGCCGCAACGTCGCCGCGACCGATGCCGAGGATTCGACGCCGGAGTGGTACGAACCGTCCGAGGTCGTGCAGGTAACGGAGTACGGATCGTGGAGCGAAGTCGCGAAGTGGGCGGACGCGCTTTTCCAACTCGATGATGCCTCGCGCGCCACGATCGCCGGCATCGCGGACGACATCCGCAAATCGAATCAGACGCGCGATGCGCAAGTCGTGGCCGCCATCCGTTTCGTGCAGGACGACATCCGCTACCTCGGCATCGAGATGGGACGCGGATCGCACGAACCGCGGCAACCGGCGGTGGTGATGAATCAGCGTTACGGCGACTGCAAGGACAAGGCGCTCTTCCTGGCCGCACTCCTGCGCGAGCTGGGCGTCGAAGCGTATCCAGCGCTCGTCAACACCAAGCTGCGTCGCCAACTCGACGTCTTTCTTCCCTCGCCGTTTCTCTTCGACCACGTCATCACACAGGTTATCGATGGCGGCAAAACGTACTGGATCGACGGCACGCTCGCCGACCAGGGTGGAACGCTTGCGACGATCGACACGCCGAGTGATGAGCGGGCATTGATCGTCCGACCGCAGACGAATGCGCTCGCGAAGATCGTCGTGCAGAGTCACGGCAGCATCAACGTCGAAGAGATCATCAGCGGGAGTCGGGGGTCGGGTGTCGTAGAGACGGACTCCGACGCCCGACACCCGACTCCCGACTCCCATCGCTTCACGCTCGACGTCATCTCGACTTACAGCGGCCGCGACGCCGACGACATGCGCGCCGAACTCTCCGGCCAGTCGCTCGCGGACGTGGCCAAGACGCATCTCAACCGCTACGCCGCCGATCATCCGCGCATTGCAGCGATCGGCGCGCCGTCGATCGACGACGACCGGACGCGCAACGTGATCGTTCTGCGCGAGCGCTACGCAATTCGCGACCTCTGGACGAACGGCTCCTGGACGTACTACCCGCGCGCCATCGAGCAACATCTGACGCGCCCGGATACGCTCGTCCGCTCGATGCCGCTTTCGGTCGACTATCCGCGCAACGTCACGGAGCGGCTGATCATCCGCGGCGGCGCCAACGCGCAGGTCGAGGACGACGACAGCGTCGTCGAGAGTCCGGCCGTTCACTACGAGCAGCACATCGCCCGAGGACGCGATCTCGTCGTCACCACCACGCTTCGGGCGATGAAGGACGCGGTCTCGGTGGCCGAGGTTCCCGATCATCTTGCGGCGTTGAACGAGATGCATGACGCGCTCGCCGTCACGCTCGAACCGACAAAGAAATCGATCGCGCCGCGGGCTGCGGAAGTCGGCGGCGGCATAGTCATCCTCGGCATTCTGGCCGCGCTCGCCATACGCAAACGCAGAACATAGAGCGGGCGGAAATAGGTCTTTAGCCCCCAATGTTTTTCCGAGTCTGGCGTGACTGATCTGTACGCGAGCCGTTGAGTGACGATGGTCGCCTCCGCGGATCTCAGGCAGCATCACGAAACATCGGCAACAAATCAAAGGAGAGTCTCAAGAATGCGTAGCACCGGTACTGTTAAATGGTTCAACGATGCGAAGGGCTTCGGCTTCATCACCACCGAGGGCGGCGAGGACGTGTTCGTGCACTTCTCGGCCATCCAGTCGAAGGGTTTCCGTTCACTGGCCGAGGGCTCGCAGGTCGAGTTCGACCTCGTGCAGGGTCCGAAGGGCCTCCAGGCCGCGAACGTCACCATCCCGCAATAAGCGTACAGACAGCAGTGCACGAGAAGGGCGGCCATTGGCCGTCCTTTTCATTTTCCCTGTCATCTCATGGCACCAGTCGTTCGCCCGGCCGCGGAGGTTTGCCGACGTCGTTGAAATCGCGCATGAAGACGAGGAGTCCGTAGTCAGCCTGATTGCGCGTGAACCCGGCCACGAGCTGCTCGTTGTAGCGATCGATGACGAAGTCGAACGGATCGCTCGGATCGGTATCGGCGACCTGCATGTTCGCGTCGACCATCAGCAGTTTCCCCATCCGCAGCGTGCCGCCGCGAAAGAGCATCGTGTTCTTCTCCTCGGGATGTGGAAGGACGAGCTCCGGCAGATGGCGTCCGGCGTCGAAGACTTGAACCAGCTCGTCGCCTTCGATGCGGACGCCGACGAGTTTCAACTCCACTTTCGGAGGCGGCAGCGCGCGGTTCGGATCGATCAGCAGATCGTTGCCCTCGACAGAAATCCCGCGATCCTTCGGCAGCGTCAACATCTTCTGCATCGTCATTCCGACCGCTTTCAGCAGGCCGAGGCCGTTAATGCCGCAGATTTCGAGCTTTGTCGGATGGATGCGGAGCAACCCGTTCGAGACCGAAACGTCCGCGAACATCGTGAATGGGATATCGACGACCTTGTGGATGATGCCGCTCTGCTTGAGCTGCTTCCCGGCCATCTCCGTGTGCAGGTTGCGCAGCGACGGGTTCGGATAGCCGAAGATGTAGCGGTTCATGAGGATGTCGAGGCTGGCGCCGTTCAAGCCGATCGTGCCGGTGTCGACCTTCATCACGAACGAGAGCTTGTTGTCGAAGTTCAGCGGAGTGCCTGGCGCATTGGAAACGAGCTCGCCGCGCATCGAATGGATGTCGAGGTACAGATCCTGATCGATGTGAAACCAGACGTTTCGCATCAACGCCTGCGTCGGCGCCTTCGATGCAGCCTCCGTCGGCGTGGGCATGCTTCCTTGACCGATCGCCGGGATGACCGGCGCCGCCGCGGGCGTGATCGGCGCGAGCGGGCCTTTGACGCAACAACACGCCGGAAGGAGCAGCAGCGACAACAGGACGGTCGAGATCGTCGTCAGGATGGCGATCGGTTTCCACGGCAGTTGGCGAGCCATACGGCTGAGCCGTTCACGAAAAGTGCCTGCTGTCATCCAGAGCCGCCGGAGGCACGAACCGCGGAGCGGTGAGATGCCGAAGGACGGCGAAGGAACTCAAGATGCGCTGCATTTGCTGAAACCCGGGTTTCAGCGCCGCTTGCGTAACTTGAGATCCTTCGCCGTCCTCCGCCGTTCCGTCGCTTCGCGACTCCCGGCTCCGGCGGCTCTGGATGACAGTCTCGCAACTCCTGCCCCTCCCTCCCGTATCATCCCCACGCATGGACTACGGCATCGAGGTCATTGGCCTCACGAAAAATTACGACTCCTTCGTCGCGGTGAAGGACTTCTCCGTCGCCGTCAAACGCGGCGAGGTTCTCGGACTGGTCGGTCCCAACGGCGCCGGCAAGACCACGACGCTGCGCGCGCTGGCGGGCATTCACCCGCCGACGGACGGCGTCATTCGCATTTGCGGCTCCGACCTTCGCAGCGATCCCGTCGACGCAAAACGGCATCTCGCCTTCATGCCCGACGAGCCGCGGCTTTTCGATTACCTCACTGTCGAAGAGCACCTGCAATTCGTGGCGCGGCTGTATCAGGTCGCGGGCGTGCGCGAAAAAATGGATCCACTCCTCCACGAATTCGAGCTCGCCGATAAACGCAAAGCATTGCCGAGCGAGCTCTCGCGTGGGATGAAACAGAAGCTGATGATCGCGTGTGGATTCATTCACGATCCCGAGGTGCTGATCTTCGACGAGCCGCTGACCGGACTCGATCCGCTCGGCATCCGGCGGATGAAGGAATCGATCGTCCGCCGCTCGCAGGCCGGTGCCTCGGTCATCCTCAGTTCGCACCTGCTGCACCTTGTCGAAGAGCTGTGCGACAGCATCGCGGTGATTCAGCACGGCACGCGCATCGCCTACGACACCATCGACAATCTCAAGTGGAAGATCACCAGCGGACGTAACGACCTCTCGCTCGAAGACGCCTTCCTCAAGATCACTGCCGAGGAGCCTCCGTCCGCGTGATCGGAACGTTTCTCACCGTCGCCTTCCTCACGCTGAAGAACAAAATCATGCAGCGGCTGCGGCGGCTCCGCGAGCCGCGCTATCTCATCGGTGCGATTGCCGGCGCGGCATACTTCTGGTTCCTGTTCTTCCGCCGGTCGATGGCAGCGCACAGCAGCAATGGCAAGCTGATCATGATAACGACAGCGGCCAGTCCGGTCGTTGCCGACGTCGCCAGCGTCATTCTGTTGCTGCTCATGATCACCGCGTGGGCGCTTCCGGCCGATTCCGGCGGTCTCGATTTCACCGAGACCGAGATCGCATTTCTCTTTCCCGCCCCGCTCCGCCGCCGGGACATTCTGCTCTACAAGATCGTGCGCGCGCAGCCGCAAGCGCTTTTCAGCGCGCTGATCATGACGGTGCTCGGCTGGTGGCGGAACGGATTGTTCCTCGGAGTGTGGGCGGCGATCTCCGTCCTCGGCGTCTACTTCACGCTGGTTTCCCTCGGACGCGCGCGGCTGCGGCTGATGCACATCGGTTTTCTGGCGCGCCTGGCCGGCGTGGCAGTGATCGTGGCGGGACTTGTCTGGATCGCTAAGTCCCAGATCAGCGCGATCAACTTCCGTACTCTGAAGAACGGTCGCGAGGTCATGAACGCGCTGGCGGTGCCGTTTCAGAAGCCGTTGATCCGAGCGATTCTGTTCATTCCGCACCTGATCGCGTCGGCCGCGATTCCACCCTCGGTCGGGATGCTCGCGATCTCCGTCCCGATCGTCCTGGCGCTCGGCGTCGGTTTCTTCTTCATCGCCGCGGCACTCAACGTCTCGTTCGAAGAAGCATCGATCGCGGTATCGCAGAAAAAAGCATCGCGGCAACAGCGGGTGAAAGGGCAGCGCTCCGGCACCTTCGTCATGTTCCGACGCGCGCCGGCGCCGTTCAAACTCCAGGAAACAGGGCCGGTCGAGACGGCCGTGATCTGGAAAAACATGATCGCGTTGATGCGCAACTCCATCGCCTGGGTGGTGGTCTTCGCGGCGATCATGGCCTTCATGCTCGGGCTCTCGCTCTGGGCGCACCAGCCGACGGTCTACTCCGCGATCGGCTCTTCGCTCATTTTCATGTCCTGCCTTTTTCCGCTGTTTGGACCGAACGTCTTTTCGAACGATCTCCGTCTCGACATGCCGCGGCTGGAAGTGCTGAAGAGTTATCCGATTTCCGGCGAGCGCCTCATCGCCGCCGAGATCGCCGCGCCGCTGCTGGTGATCTCGATCCTGGAAATGCTTTTCGCGACCTCGGCGTCGATCATGATGGGCATGGGCGAGGCAAACAAGTTCACAAAATATCTGGCCACGCCGCAATTCATCGTGGCAGTGCTGCTGCTCACCATTCCCGTCTGCGCCGTGCAACTCGTGATCCGCAACGCCATTCCGGTTCTCTTTCCGGCGTGGGCGATGCGCAGTAAAGACGAGCCGCGTGGATTCGTGATGATGGGACAGCGCATCATCACGCTGGCCGGCAACCTGGTCGTGCTGGCGGTGGCGCTCATTCCGGCCGCAATCGTCTTCCTGCCGTCGGTCTGGCTCGCGTTCCAATTCTTCTCCGGCAATCCCGCCTTCGTCGCGGTCGCGACGATGCCGGCCGTGGCGGTGCTGCTGGCCGAGGTGTGGATGGGGATCAAAGCGCTCGGCGCGCAGTTCGAGCAACTCGACATCACGAACGAGTCGGATATGTCGGCGCCGTAGGAATCAAGGCGACCAGCACCACATACGTCAGCGCCGGCGTGAGATGCGTAACGAGCCGCGGCCACGACCACGTCACATGCCAGACGACGTCGAACGGTGTGGCGAGATACGCGCCGAGGTAGCAGACGAACTGCACGGCGAGCGCGACGAGGATGAAGCGCTCGCGCGCGACGAGCGTTCGCGACGCGATCGCGATTCCGATCGCCAGCGCGATCCAGTACAGCGGCTTGCCGAGTGAGACAGACGACAGCGCGGCGAACAACGGTCCGGGATGACTCGCGTGTTCGACGATGCGCGCGATGACGCCACCGTTCGCGATGTCTGTCGGCAACCGATGCAGCGATCGCGCGACGAGCCACGGCAACGGAATCAGCACCGCGGGCCATAGTCGCAGGACGTCGCGTTTTCGCCCGGCGCACAGCAGACCGAGCGCGACCGCAGCGATGAGTGTCAGACCTTCGTTTTTCGTCGACGCGGCGAGGCCGAGGAGGATAGCGCCGAGTGTCAGATCGCCGCGACGGATCAGGAGCAGGGCAGCGGTTGTGTAGGCGATGAACGGACCTTCCGCCAATCCGATCCACGGCGTCGCGACGAGCGGGATCAGCGCGATAGCGATGAACGCGGCGGCGAGGCGGGACCGGGTGTCATCCCACGCTCGTTCGAGAATCGCGAGCAGCAATGCGGCCGCGAACGCGACGTGCACGATGCCGAGGTGCACGTCGTTCCAGCTGTTGCGAAGGACGGCGATGAAGTCGTACGTCAGCGGAAGAAGCAGCGGATAGTCGGGATGGACGTTGCGGTCGATGCTGCGCCCGAGGAGCTGCCAGTCGATGGCGCGGACCTCGAAGAAGGCCTTCGCTTTGAAACCCCAGTTGGTGAGGTAGTCGTACTCCGGCGGCGGCGCGAGCGTGGCGTAGAGCGCGTAGCCGATTAATAGCGCGAGGAGCAGGAGGCCTGGATTTAGCTGCAAACGCCTCGGGCGAAATGCGGCGGCGGCGATGATGACGATTGCGGTTACGACGATGCCTCTTGACCAGGGGAGGATCGCCAGCGTTGCGGCGCAGACTCCTATGCCGATCAGCAGGGCTTCCCCCGCCCGGGAGGACGGTTCACGCGGAGACGCGGAGACGCGGAGGGGAGCCCGGTTTTCTCCGCGCCTCCGCGGCTCCGCGTGAAAATCTACTAAACGCACCAACGAAATCCCAACGAGAAACGCGAGTCCGAAAGCGCACAGCTCCGCAATCATCGCGATCTCCGCAACAACATTCCGTCGCGTCCGCGCCAGGCGATTGCGAAGCCGGGCACTTGCGGCTCACAGCGATACGCGGCGATCGCGCTTGCGCGCGCGAGGTTCTCCATGCGCGGACGATTGTGATCATCGAGCAGCGGAACGACCTCACGTCCGGTTAGCGGGTAGAGCGCGCGGGTGTAGAGATACGCGTAGCCCTGGTCCCACTTCGGCAGCGGCGCGGCGATGGCGATGACGTCGCCGGGCTTCGTCAGCGCGCGGACTTGCAGCATCAGCTCGCGCGATCCGGGCAGCTTCTGGTACGGGAGCGCCACTTCTCGCGCGGCGAGAGCAGCGCGGTTGACGAAGAAGATGCGAAAGTAAAACGGCTCGAACGCTCCGGCCGCGATGGCGACGGCGGCTACGATCCCGAGCCAGCGTTTCAGACGCTGATCTCCTTGACGTCGCCCCTGCCGTCGCCAACGATCAGCTTCGGCTCCGTCATCGCCTGGACGTCATCGACGCTGACTCCGGGCGCAATTTCGATCAGCCTCAATCCATCCTCGGTCACGTCGAGAACGCAGTAATCGGTGATGATGCGGTCCACGCACTTCACGCCGGTCAGCGGCAGGTCGCACGCGTTCAGAATCTTCTTGCCGCCTTTTTTCGTGACGTGCTCCATCGTCACGATCAGCCGCTTCGCGCTGGCCACGAGATCCATCGCGCCGCCCATCCCCTTCACCATCGCGCCGGGCACCATCCAGTTGGCGATATCGCCCTGCGCGGAAACCTGCATCGCGCCGAGGATGGAGAGATCGACCTTGCCGCCGCGGATCATGCCGAAGGAATCGGCGCTCGAAAAGAACGACGCGCCGGGCAACACGGTCACGGTCTGCTTGCCGGCGTTGATTAGATCGGGATCGACGTCGGCGTCGGCAGGAAACGGTCCGAGCCCGAGGATGCCGTTTTCGGATTGAAGGATCACTTCCATGCCGGGCGGAATGTTGTTGGCGACTAAGGTCGGCATCCCGATTCCCAAATTCACATAGAAGCCATCGCGGAGTTCCTGCGCGGCGCGGCGGACGATTTGATCGCGAGTGAGGGCCATTACTTGCTCACCGTTCTTTGCTCGATTCTCTTCTCCCGCTTCGCGACCACGACGCGGTGGACGAAAATGCCCGGCGTGTGGATGCAGTCGGGATCGAGCTCGCCTGGCTCGACGAGTTCTTCGACTTCGGCGATGCAGATTTTTCCCGCGGTCGCGGCCATCGGATTGAAGTTTCGGGCGGCCTTGCGGTACTGGAGGTTGCCGAATCGGTCGGCTTTCTGCGCCGCGACGAATGAAAAGTCGCCGACGATGCCGCGCTCCATCACGTACATCCGCCCATCGAATTCGCGCGTCTCCTTCCCTTCGGCCACGATCGTTCCGTAGCCGGCGGGCGTGAAGAATGCCGGGATTCCGGCGCCGCCCGCGCGCATCCGTTCGGCCAGCGTCCCTTGCGGTACGAACTCCACTTCCAACTCGCCGGCCAGGTACTGCCGCTCGAACTCCGCGTTCTCGCCGACGTACGACGACACCATCTTGCGGATCTGCTTCGTTTGAAGGAGGAGGCCGAGGCCCCAGTCATCGACGCCGGCGTTGTTGGAGACGCAGGTCAGTCCCTTCACGCCGCGTTTCACGAGTGCGTTGATCAAGTTTTCGGGGATGCCGCAGAGGCCGAATCCGCCGACGACGAGCGTCGAACCATCGGCGACATCACGCACCGCCTCGTCCGCCGAAGCGACGACCTTGTTCATCATGCGAGCGAAGATATCAAAGCCACGCCTTTCTCCGCGCTCTCCGTCTCTCCGCGAACTCCGCGTGAAAGCCTTTGACTTTCTAGACCACTCACCCAACCTGCTACTCTCTCCCCCCGCATGTCATCCGAGTCTTTCGGCTATCGCGTCGACGATGCGCATCCGCTCGGAGTCCGCGTCCTTCGCGAAGCAGCGGCATTCGCGTTCTTCCTTATTTTTACGATCATCCTCACCTGGCCGGTCGCCGTCCGCCTCGACACCGCCGTTTCCGACCTCGGCGATCCCTTGCTGAACACCTGGATCCTCGACTGGGATCTCTACAGCATCACCACGTCGCCGGCGCACATCTACGACGCCAATATTTTCTATCCCGCAAAGTACCCGCTCGCGTACAGCGAGAACATTTTCGGGATCGCGCTCGTGGCGTTGCCGTTCTACTTTTTCGGCTTCACGCCGCTGGCGGTTTACAACATCGCCATGCTGCTCGGCTTCGCCTTCTGCGGCTACGGCGCATACGTTCTGGGGAGAGTGCTGACGCGATCCGTGGCCGGCGGACTCGTGGCTGGAATCCTCTACTCGTTCGTCAACTTCCGCATCGACCATCTCGCGCACATCCAGTTCGTCTGGGGCGGATGGATGCCGATGATGCTCGCGGCGCTGCTGCACTACTGGCGCCGGCCGACGACGCGCAACGCCGTGCTCCTCGGCATTTGCATGCTGATGAACGGCCTGACGAACATCCACCAGTTCCTGTTCGGCACGACGGCGATCGTTTTGTCGATCGCGCTGCTTGCGATTCTCTCGACGCGTTTCAAATGGCGGACGCTCATCGGCGCTTCGCTGGCGACGATGATCGCCGTGGCGCTGATGGTTCCGGTGCTCCTGCCGTACAAGCACGTCTCCGAGATGTACGGCATGGTGCGCGACCGCAACGCGGCGCTGTGGGGTTCCGCGACGTGGACCGATTGGCTCTCCGCGAACGGACGTAGTCGTGCCTACGGCGAAGTCACCGATCCGAAGAATCTTCAGGGCGAGAAAGTTCTCTTCCCCGGCCTGATGATGCTGTTCCTCACCGCCAGCGCGCTGCTGATCGACCGCCGCAAACTGCCTGTCGCGCTCGATGCGCGTCCCGTTCCTCGATGGCTGCTCCACTCCCTCGACGCCGTCATCATCGCCATGGCCATCGGTACATACCTCGGGGCAGCATCCGGCCGCCGATTCCATTGGCAGATGTTTCACCACACCGTCGTCAGCGTGCAGGGTTCCGAACTGCCGATCGTGATGTTGATCGTGGCGATCATCGCGCGGCTGTCGCTGCAGTTGCCGCGCGGAATGTCCGGCGAGTCGCTGCAATCGCTGCGCACCGCGGCGGCGCGCTCGCGCGTTCCGATCGAGCTCTGGGTCCTGCTGCTCTGGATCGTTCTCGGCGTCCTCGGCTCGCTCGGTCTGCACGCGTTCGTCCACTCGTTTCTCTACGAACGCCTGACGATGTTCCGCAGCATGCGCGTTCCGGCGCGTTGGGCCACCGACGCGTACGTCGGCCTGGCCGGCGCGAGCGCGTGCGGCGCCGCGGCGTGGATCGACGCGCGGCGGACGAAGATCGGACGGATGAGCGTGGCCGCGCTGCTGATCGTGCTGTCGATTCACGACGTTCTCCCGATCATTCGCTGGGAGCACGCGCTCAACGTCGCCGATCCCGCCTACGTCTGGATGCGCGATGCGAAGTTCACCGGCGGCACACTGGAGTTGCCGATCTCGGAAGGGATCGCGCAATTTCTCTATCAATTCGGCGCGACCATTCACCACAAGCCGCTCATGAACGGCACCTCGGGATTCGAGCCGCCGCTGCACACGAAGATTCAGGAGATGGCGCAGCAGAAGCCGATTCGAGACGAATTCCTCCCGCTGCTGGCGCACAACGATTGCCATTTCCTGCTCGTGCACGATGACTGGCTGCGCGGTGCGAGCGAACCGACGCACGCCTGGCTGGCGAAGGAGATGGGACTCGGCCGCATCGGTTTCATTCGCCGCTTCGATCATCGCGGCGGCGGCGACTACCTCTTCGCCGTCGCGCAGAATGTCCCGAACTGGCGCGAACTCCGTCCGCCCGATCATCGAGACGGCGCCGGCTACACCGACGATCAGGAGTTGCAGCGCGCGCTGCGCGGTGACGCGACGTACATGGGCCGCTCGTTCGGCGTCGTCGACACGCCACACGGCGACGAAACGATCAACGGTCCGCTGACCGTGAAGGGTTGGGCGCTGTCGCCGAACGGCATCTCATCGATCGACGTGCTGCTGCACAACGGCATGTACCGCTTCCACACGTCGCCCGCCAGCCGCCTCGACGTGAAGATGAAGTTCCCCTGGTACGCGCGCGTCCGCGACGCCGGCTTCACCGTCACCTTCGACAAACGCCCGCGCGGCGTTCCGCAATGGACCGATGCGCAGGTCGAAATCATCGACGGAAAAGGCGGGAGAACGCGCCTGCCGGATATCGTGATTCGCTGGCCGTAGCATTACACCGGCGGCTTCAGCATCCCGTGGCGCAGGATTCGCGAGATCTCGCTGATCGCATCCTCGGTTCCCATGCCGAAGTGGTCTTTGACGCCGAAGAGGATCTCGACGGAGAAGTAGTTCATGAAAATCCGCGTGGCCAGCATGACGGCCGAGATGGGGGAGAGGCCGTTGGCGAGTTTGGACTGCAGCTCCTCTTCCATGCCGTGCTTTTTAAAAAACGCATCGAAGCGGACGGCCATGTCCTCGTAGAACTGGCGGACGTGAGCGCCTTCGAACTCGACGACGTCGACATAGATGAGCGCGACGTACTCGCGGTACTCGAGGACCATGTCGCGTGCAGCCATGCCGAGGTTTTCGAGGTTTTCGGGGAACGTGCCTTCGGAGAGAGCGCGGTTGAACGGAAACTGCGGCTGCGACATCAGGAGAAAGTAGCGGTCCAGCAGCGAGCGAAAGATCGTCTCCTTGTCGGGGAAGTGATGGTAGACGTTGCCTTTCGAGAGGCCGGCGTCGGCGGCGATGTCCTGCACGCTCGTCGAGCCGTAGCCGCGGTGGGAGAAGAGCTTCAGCGCGCTTTCGAGAATCAGCTGGCGAGACTTTTCGGAGCGTTCCTCTTGCGTCGATGCTTTCAGGCGAGTTGCTTTCGTAACTCCTCCTTCAAGACTTTTCCGTACGGCGTGCGCGGCAGCGCGTCGACGAAGATGAATCGGCGAGGGATCTTGTAGCGCGTCAGGCGGTTGCCGAGAAATTCAACGAGATCGGCGTCGGCAATATCGTGCGCGGCGACGAACGCGACTCCAACTTCGCCCCACGTCTCATCCGCGATTGCGATGACCGCTGCGTCGGAGACGTTGGGATGTTGCAGCAACTCCGCCTCGACCTCGGCGGGATAGACGTTGACACCGCCGCTGATGAACATTTCCTTGCGGCGGCCGGCGATGAAAAAGTATCCGTCCGCATCGATTCGCGCGACGTCGCCGGTTCGAAACCAGCCGTCGACATACGCCTCAGCCGTCGCCGCGGGATTGTTCCAGTAGCCGCTGCTGACGTGTGGCCCGCGAATCCACATCTCGCCGGTATCGGCGTCGTTGCCCGCGTCATCAACGAGGCGCACCTCGGTAAACATCATCGGCCGGCCGATCGAGCCGGGCTTGTTGCGCGCATCCTCGATCGTCATCGTGAAGCAGTTCACTCCTACCTCGGTCAGACCATAGCCTTGTTTGAGAGTAACACCGCGCTGCGCGTACGCATCGATCAGATACGCGGGCAGCGGTGCGCCTCCGCTGATGAACCATCGCACGTGGCGGAGATCGACGGTGGCGAATTGCGGAGCGTCGAGGAGCATCTTCCAGATCGTCGGCACGCCCAGCACAATCGTGCAGCGTTCGCGTTCGATCGTCTCCCACACCTCGGCGACGTCGAATCCGCGGTGAAGAACGATCGTGCCGCCGAGGAGGAAGAGCGGGATGAGGAAGACCGCGACGCCGCCTGCGTGATAGAGCGGAGTAAAGATCGGCGCGATGTCGTCCTCGCGCAGTCCCCAGTTGGTGATGGTGCTGTAGCCGTTCCAGAGTAGCTGGCGGTGCGGAATCATCACACCCTTCGGTTTGCCGGTCGTGCCGCTGGTGTAGAGCAGGCAGGCGATTGATTCGGGATCGATGACTCGATGGGGGAGTGGACGCGTCGTTGGAACGATGTCCAGTTTCGTGAGCGTCACGCCGGTCATATCCGGAGCGCTGCCGTCGTGAAACAACATCTTCATCCCGCAGTCGGCGGCGATGATCGACAACTCATGTGCCGTCGCGCGCGTCGAAAGCGGCACGACGATCACGTCAGCCTTCAACGCGCCGAAGAAGAATGCGATGAAGTCGATGCTGTTCTGCGCGAGGAGACCGACCCGGTCTCCCGATTGGAAACCGACACCGAAAAGGATGGCCGCGGCGCCATTCGCGCGATCGTTGAGCTGCGCGTACGTCAGCCGCTCGCCCGTTTCGACGGAGATGAGTGCGACGCGATCGGGTGTGATCCGCGCGCGTTCGGCTAGGAGGTCGCCTGCAAACATGCGATGAATCGCTCCGGCTGCTGCGCATGAGGGATGTGCGCGGCATCGTCGATGATGCAGAGTCTCGCGCCGGCGATTCCGGCGTGCAGTTGCTCGATGTACGCGCGGGTGACGACGCCATCGTTCGCGCCCCAGACAACCGTCGTTGGAACGCGGATGCCGGCGAGACGGTCGTCGATGAAGTACGACATCATCCCGCCGGCGATCAGACGCAGCATCGGGGAGTCGCTGCTGCGCGTGATGAGCGCGTCGATCGCCCAATCCGGAAATTGCGCGTTCGGGCCGTGCACCGCCTGAAGAATCGGGACCGCTTCGTCGCGATTCGATGCGACCAGCGATACACCCAACGGGATCGCCAGGCCGCCACCCGATTCGAGGAAGAGCTCAGCAACTCGCGAGGGATGGGCGAGCGTGTAGAGAATGCTGATCCACGCGCCCATCGAGTTGCCCACGAGAGTCACGCGCGAAACGCCTTCGGCGTCGAGCAGGGCTCCAAGGCGATCGACGAGATGTTGCATGTCGAGCGGGCCCGTTTTCGGCTCGCTATCACCGTGTCCGGGGAGGTCGGGAATGATGAGCCGGTGGGTTTCCATGAGTGCAGGAGCGACCAGCGACCACGTTCCGGCGTGATCGTTAACTCCGTGAATCAGGGCCAGCGTCTTATCGCCGTCGCCGCCGATCCAGTAGACGGTGCCGTCGAGCGATTTTCGCGTCAGGCCGGCCTCGGCCAGCATCGATCGCGTTTGGGCGATGAAGTCGGCGTGCGAGGTGATTTCAGCCAAAGAGTCGTCTTTCATTCAGCGGCATCCGCAACGCGGTGGCGGCCTGGTTGTAGCCGACTCCGGAGCCGACCAGCACCACGAGATGTCCGGGCTTGATCCTGCCCGTGCGGATGGCGTCGTCGAGCGCCATCGGGATGCAGGCCGAGCCGGTGTAGCCGGCGTGTTCCATGATCGTGTGGGTCTTTTCCATCGGCAGACCGAGGTCCTGCATCACGATCTCGATGGTCGGCTTGCGGACTTGCGTGAAGATGATCACGTCGATGTCGTCGAGCGCGAAGCCGCCGTTTTCGGCGAGACGGCGGACCAGTTTCGGCCAACCGGCGTCGTTGATCTCGGGCGGATAGCGCTCGACCATGCGCACCGAGGTGCGGCCGGCGTGCACCGATTCCGCGGTGGCCGGTTCGACCGTGCCGCCCGACTCGATCAGCCAGTTGCGATGGTAGGAACCGTCGGCGGCAAATGCAGAGGCGATGAATCCCGGCGCATCGCTGCGCTCGAGGATCGCCGCGCCCGCGCCGTCGCCGTAGAAAAAAATGAACGGATCGTCGTCGCGGGCGAGCTTGCGCATCTGGTAGACGGCAGCGACGAGAACGGTTCGCAGAGAAGGATTGCTGGTCATCAATCCGGCCGCGGCCGAAAGCGCGGTGGGGAAGGAAGCGCAGGCGCAGGCGACGTCGAACGTGCCGGCGTTGATCGCGCCGAGCTTCGATTGCAGGATGACCGACGTTGCGGGGGTGATGTAGTCGGGAGAGTCGGTGCCGAGAATGATCAGGTCGAGGTCTTCGGGCGACTTGCCGGCGCGCGTGAGGGCTTGCTGCGCCGCCTGCAGCGCGAGGTCCGAGGCCGCCCAACCGTCCGGCGCCTGCCAGCGTTTGAGAATGCCGCTGGCCTTCTCCATCTTGTTCACGAACTCCGGCGCCGTCTCCGCGAATCGCGCGCGCAGGTCGTCGTTCGTGACTTCGATTTCGGGCAGGTAGCTCCCGGTGCTGACGATGTTCGCGTACGCCGGCACGCTCATGTTCCCAGCACCAGTCCTCCGTCGACGGACAAGACCGTACCGCTGATGAAGCGGGCTGCGTCGGACGCGAGCCAGACGTACGCGTTGGCGACGTCCGCCGGATCGCCCATCTTCGCCAGCGGCGTGTGCGCGGACATCGAGTCGAGCACTTTCTGCGGCATGGCTTTCACCATCTCCGTGGCGATGAATCCCGGCGCGACGGCATTCACGCGAATGCCGAATCGCCCCAACTCGCGCGCCCACGTCTGCGTGAAACTGATCACGCCAGCTTTCGTGGCCGCGTAGTTCGTCTGCCCGAAGTTGCCGTAGAGACCGACGATCGACGATGCGTTGAGAATGACGCCCGACGATTGCCGGATCATCTGCGGGACGACCGCGCGCGTACAGAGAAAAACGCCTCGGAGGTTGACGTTGACGACGGCGTCGAACGTGGCGTCGTCCATCATCGAGACGACCTCGCCGTCCTTCCACTTCACGAGCTGCGCGTCGCGGACGATGCCGGCGTTGTTGATCTGGACGTCGATGCGTCCGTGTTCCGCGATGACTGCCGCGGTGGCCGTTTCGACCGAGTCCTTGCTGGTGACGTCGACCTTCGGTTCCGAGGTCACGTCCCAGACGACGACCTTCGCCCCCTCGGCGCGGAACGCTTCGGCGGTAGCTTGTCCGATGCCGGCGCCGCCGCCGGTGATGACGACGATCTTGTCCTTTAGATTGAGGTTCATAAGTGGGATCGTACGATCAATGAGAGCAAGCGGATCTGCAACTTGCCGACTGGTCGGTTTGTTTTGTGTGTCAATGTAAGCGGACCGGCATTCGTTGTCAAACGCTCTCGCTACTCGGTCAACCGGAACCGCCCATCACCGCTTTTTCGGTTTTCCCTTCGCGAAGGGCTTTTTGAATTTGTCGAACGGCGTGGCGGGACGGTCGGACTTCGCGCTTTTATCGAATGGCTTCTTGCGGTCGTACGGCTTCGCCGCTTTTTCGTACGGCGTCTTGCTGCGGTCGTACGGTTTTTTCTCGCGATCGAAAGGCTTCTTGTCGCGATCGAAGGGTTTCGCGGTTCGAGGAGCCTCATCACGCCGGAAACGCGCGCCCGGCGCTCCGCCGAACTTGGGACGATCGGAACTCGTCTCGGCGCCCGCCACTTTCAAGCTCACCGGCCGGCCGCGGAACTTCGCGCCGCCGAGTTTGGCGATGACATCGTCGCGAAGACGCAGCGGGATCGAGACGTAGGTGATCTCGTCGCGAATGTCGATCGGACCAATCTCACGTCCGGAGATGCCCGCTTCGTTGGCGATGGATCCGACGACGTCCGCGGGACGGATGCCGTCTTTCTTCCCGACCGCCATCGAAAGGCGGACTTTCGGTTCGTCGTCATCGAGGTCAGGCGCCGCCTCGCGGCGCGGCGGCGGCGTTGCTTCAACGACCGGCGCTGCCACCGCGCGCGCACCGTGTGCGAGCCGGGCAGCCGCTGCCGCGACTTCGGCCATGTCGGACGGACCTTCATCGGCGAGTTCCGTGACGACCTGTACGTACAGATCGAGATCGCCGTTCTGCAGTTCTTTGCGCAGCGTCTCCTTGAAGACGGCGATGCGGCGCACGGCCACGTCGGCGCGCGACGGCATTTTCATCGGCTTGATCTGCGTGCCGGTGAAGCGCTCGATCTCGCGCATCATCCGGCGCTCGCGCGGCGTGATGAAAAGCGTGGCCACGCCGCTGCGGCCGGCGCGTCCGGTGCGTCCGATGCGATGCACATACGCCTCGACGTCATTCGGAATGTCGTAGTTGACGACGTGCGTGATCTGCTCCACGTCCAGCCCGCGCGCGGCGACATCGGTTGCGACGACGATGTCGATCTTGCCCGCGCGCAGTTTGCGGATCACCGTCTCGCGCTCGGCCTGTTTCATGTCGCCGTGCATCGGCTCGGCCGCGAATCCGCGTCCGCCGAGTTTTTCCGCCAGCTCGGCCGCGCCATTCTTTGTGCGTCGGAAGATCAGCACCGCATCCGCTTCCTCCAACTCCAGCATCTGTGTCAGCACCTCGAGCTTCTGCCCCTCGGCCACATTCAGAAAACGCTGCTCGATGTCGGGCGCGGAGATGCCGTGATGCTCGATCTCCACGCGCGCGGGATTGACGAGATGCCGCTGCGCGATGCGCGCGATCGGGTCGGGCATCGTGGCGGAAAAGAGCGCGACCTGCCGCGGCGTCGGGACGAGCGAGAGCATGCGCTCCACTTCGTCGATGAAGCCCATCTTCAGCATCTCGTCGGCTTCATCGAGGACGACCATGCGCACCTTGGCCAGATCGAGCGTGCCGCGGTCGAGGTGATCGATGAGCCGCCCGGGCGTACCGACGACGACATGTGCGCCGCGCTGCAAATGCTTCATCTGTCCGAAGATCGGGGCGCCGCCGTAGACCGGAAGGACCGCCACGCCGTCGAGCTTCTTCGCGTACGAATGCATGGCGTCGGAGACCTGCATGGCCAGTTCGCGCGTCGGCGTCAGCACGAGCGCCTGCGTGGCCTTGCTCTTCAGATCGAGCTGCTGGAGGAGCGGCAACGCGAACGCGGCGGTCTTGCCCGTGCCGGTCTGCGCCTGTCCGATGAGATCGCGTCCTGCCAGGAGCGCGGGAATCGTCCGCGCCTGAATCGGCGTGGGAGCCTCGTAGCCGAGTTGCGCGAGCGTCTCGAGGAGCGGAGCGGAAAGGCCGAGGGATGCGAAGGTTGCTTCGTCAGGCATGTTGACGGACTGTATCAAACGGCTCTCATCAGCCGCGGAGCGGCGAAATCTACGTAGCCCAAAGCGTGAGCTTTGGGAGTAGGGACGAGTGGGATCACCAGCCGCGGAGCGCCGGCATTTCGAATCGTTCAGCATCCGAGATGTCGCCACATCCGCGGCTCGATAACCTCGCATCTCTTTTCCCAACGCTCACGCGTTGGGCTACGTAGATTTCGCCGCTCCGCGGCTGGCTCATTGCGCCGGCGTCACCGCCTCCGGCTCTTTCACGAACTCCTTGTAGTTTTTCCAGCGCATGAGGATTTGATCGACGTACGCGACCGGCTCGGTGCCACGCGCGAAGCCGTGTTTGACGACCGGATCGTTGTAGACGCTGCGCTTCGATTTACGGATCAGCCAGTAGCTCACGTCGAGCCACGAGTGCGGATCGTCGCCGTTCTTCGCGGCGAGGCGCACCGCATCCTGCACGTGGCCGGTGCCGACGTTGTACGAGGCGAGGATGAACTTGATCCGCTCGCTGTCGGACTTGATCTCCTGCCACTGCGCGTCGATCGTCCAGAGATAGCGGCAGGCCGCTTCGACGCTCTGTTTCGGATCGGCGGCGTTGGCGTGAAGTTGCCGCGCGGTCTTCGGCATGATCTGCATCAGCCCGACCGCGCCGGCCCACGAATGCGCGCTCGGATTGAATCGCGATTCCTGAAATGCCTGCGCCGCTAGGAGGCGCCAATCCCAACCCGGAATGCGCGCGTACTCGCGGAACCAGTCGTCATACGGTGAGAGCGTACCGGTCTCCGTCGTTAGAAACGGACTGTTGGTGCGCGCCGTGTAGGCGCGGCGGTCGAGGAAGTACTTGCGATAGAGGACCGCCAGCAGTCCCGCCTTGCGCTTCTTCGCCAGCCATTGATTGAGCGCGCCGAGGAGCTGCGGAGAATTGCGGCGGACAGCCCAGACCACCGGCTGCGGCGGTCCGATTTCCGGCTTGACGATGAGGTTCGTGTACTCGCCGCTCTTCAGCGCGGCGACATTTTCCGCGGCGACGGTGAAGGCGATCTGTCCCTCCGCCAGCTTCTGAATGAGACGGTCGCTCGACTCGTCGACCTCGACGACGTCGATGTCCTGCGTCAACTCTTCATTCAGCTCGACGAGCCGGTCGCGGTACGGCGAGGTGCGCGGAATCTGCACCTGCTGCCCGGAGAGATCCTGCGGGGTCGAGACGAGCCTCGCGCGCACTTCGATCGTCGATGGTGTCGTCGCCTTTTCTTCGCGCGCCAGGTCTTTCGCGACGGTCGGCGTGGCGGTTCCGCCGGACGGCGAACGCTGCACGACCACTGGCGCCGTTTCGTACAGCGAATCGGTGACGGCCACACCGACCGGTGACGTCGCGGACGGAATCGACAACTGCGCAGCAACCACATCGCCGTCGCCGCGATTGAGGTGATCGAACAATTCGCTGCTGTTGCGGACGACGACCGGATCGAGCCGCAACTTCGCATCGCGCGCGAACATGGTCAGCAGCTCGTACTCATACCCGAGCGTTTCGCCGCGATACAAAAAGTAGCCGGTGGAGTTGAAGGTGAAGAGGACGCGCAACGCGCCGCCGGCCGCAATCTCCGGTAAATCACGCGCGATCGGCGCAACGTCCGGCGCCTTCGCCGGCGCGGCCTCGACGGGCTTTGGCAGTTGCGGCGTGACGACTCGCGGCGGAGGAGCCGCCGCACGTACCGGCGCAGGCTCGTGGCGTGCGCACGCCGCGAGCAGAATCAGAACGACGATGCGGCGCGCAATCACGACGGCGATGCAAAAATGCATTTCGCGCGCCGTGCGGCTAATCCTCGTCAAGCGCGTTCTTCACATCACTAAGAGTGATCGGTAGCGCCTCGGATGAAACATCAAACGTCGGAAATCTCGGCAGGTCTTCGGAGCGCTCCCTCACGAACAGATCCACCACGATCTCCGGGTACCGATGTCCGAGTTGTTCCCCGGTGAACGTCGCTTCGTACGTCATGCCGAGGCGGGCGGCGACGCGTTTGGAGGGAGCGTTTTCGGGATCGATGATCGCGACGACGCGCGGGCGGTTCAGCGTTTCGAGGACGTAGCGCATGCAGGCGGCGCCGGCTTCGGCGGCGAAACCGCGGCCCCACGTGTCGCGCGACAGGATCCAGCCGATTTCGAGGTCAGTCGTTGAGCCCAGCGGTTGGGTGCCGGAGATACCAGCGACGCGGTTGGTCGATTTCTCGACGAGCGCGCCCATGCACATGCCGTGTTCGGCAATCTGGCGCGCCTGACGCTCGAACCACTGATCGACTTCCGCCTCCGTGTACGGCTTGCCGCCGTGCACGTACTGCGTCACCTCGGGATGCGACATCAAAGACGTGAAAGCCGGACGGTCGTCCGGCTGCCACGGTCGAATAACGAGACGTTCGGTCTCGATGAGGAACATGAAGCGCGTTACTTCTTGTCTTTCTTCGGCTTCTTGGTCTCTTTTTTCCGGGCGTTGTTTCCTTTGGCCATGACGTCCTCCTCAGGTTTTTTTGTGACGCGCAATGGTAACGCAGAGCAGGAACGGATCATGAAATCCGATCGCGCATGCGCAAGACGATTCCGTTTCTCCTTCTGTTGATTGCGTACGGTTGCGGCGAGACTGCGAAGCTGCCTGTGTCGGCGGTGACGGGTCCAAATCCGACGCTGGTCGAACCGAAGCCGCAGCTCATCCCAACGTTCCAGATCGCGCCGGCGAAAGGATGGCCGCAGGGAACGACGCCGATTGCCGCGACAGGATTTTCGGTCAACGCGCTGGCGACGGGACTCGATCATCCGCGCTGGCTCTATGTCCTTCCGAACGGCGACGTCCTCGTCGCCGAGACCAACGCACCGGAACGTCCCGACGACCGCAAAGGACTGAAGGGATGGATCATGAAGAAGATGATGAAAAAGACGGGCGGCGCGGTGCCGAGTGCGAATCGCATCACGCTTCTCCGCGATGCGGACGGCGACGGTGTCGCCGAAACGCGCAGTGTCTTCCTGCACGGATTGACTTCGCCGTTCGGCATGGCGCTCGTCGGCAACGACTTCTACGTCGCCGATACCGACGCGCTGCTGCGCTATCCGTATGCCGAGGGGGAAACGTCAATCGGCGCGGCAGCCGTGAAAGTGGCCGACCTGCCCGCGGGAACGATCAATCATCATTGGACCAAGAACGTCATCGCCAGCCGCGACGGCGCCAAGCTTTACGTCTCGATCGGCTCGAACAGCAACGCTGCGGAGACTGGCCTCGACAAGGAAGTCAACCGCGCGGAGATCATGGAGATCGATCGTGCCACCGGCCGCTCACGCATCTTCGCGTCCGGACTTCGCAATCCTGTCGGCATGTCGTGGCAGCCGCAAAGCGGCGCACTGTGGACCTCGGTCAACGAGCGCGACGAAATCGGCAGCGATCTCGTTCCCGACTACATGACATCGGTCAAAGAGGGCGCGTTTTACGGCTGGCCGTTCAGCTACTACGGTCAACATGTTGACGAGCGCGTGAAGCCGCAACGTCCCGATCTCGTCGCTTCCGCTACCGTCCCCGACTACGCCCTCGGCGCGCACACGGCATCGCTCGGGCTCACGTTCTACGACGGCAAGCTTTTTCCGGCACGCTACGCCGGCGGCGCGTTCGTCGGCCAGCACGGCTCGTGGAACCGCAAACCGCTCAGCGGCTACAAGGTGATCTTCGTGCCGTTCGCGAATGGGCGTCCGAACGGAACGCCCGAGGATGTGTTGACGGGATTCGTTGACGAGAAGGGCGACGCGCACGGACGTCCGGTCGGCGTCGCGGTCGACAAGTCCGGTGCGCTGCTGGTCGCGGACGACGTCGGCAACACAATCTGGCGCGTCACGCCAAAACGCTGAGGCGACAGCGCGACGCTGTCGCCTCAATCAACACGACTCAGTCGCCTTCTTTCACCGACACCGGGCCGTTGTGCGTGGTCAGCGTGACCATGCGCGCGCCGGAACCGAGGTCGATGCGGCGCGGCCAGCGCGGGCCGTAGTCGTCATCGTCCTCGCCGCTCTCGGCATACGCTTTTTTCGCCGAGCGGCAGGCGGCGCCGCGGCAGCTCACCGGCGAATTACCGTCGGTTTCGACGTGGACGCCGGAGCCGTAGCTCGCTGGCACTTTCAGCGACAGCGGACCGTTTTCGGTCGACGCGTCGAGGTTGCCGGAAGTCCACGACGATCCGGCCAGCTTGACCGAAATCGGACCATTGGTCGCGCGCAACGTCACCTTGCCCGAGTTGCCTGCGAAGGAGATCGGCCCGTTCTGCGTGTGGATGTCGAGCGTTCCCGACGAATCCTTCACGCCGATGGGGCCATTGAGCGCATGCGCCGTGACGGAGCCATCGACGCCGTCGATGGAGATCGGACCGTTGCTGGCGTCGAGATCGAGCGTGCCATTGCGCGGCGCGAACACGAGGAAGTAGACGATGGAGCGCGAGTCGTTGTCGGCGCGATCGGCGCTCACCTCGTTGCCGCTGACGTTGACGCGGATGTCGTTCACGCTGCCGAGCGCCGAGGCCTTGCAGGCTTTGACGCCGAACGTAGAAGCCGTGCTGCCGATCACGCGAATGCCGCCGTTGTGATCGCTGCGCACTTTCAGCGAACGCATGCTGCTGACGGGCACGTTTTCCTCGATCACCGGCACGGTGCGGTCGTTGTAGCGGACGCGGACCGCGCTGCAGTCGCGCACGTCCTCCCAGTCGTCGATGGAGACCGAGAGTCCGTGATTCGAATAGTCGCTGTGTCCGTGGTAATCCGAGACGGCAGCGAGGGGAAGGGCGAGGGCGATGAGGGCGGGTACGAGGGCAAGTCGTCGCATGGTGTTTCCTCCGTTTCGAGGTTGGACGCCGAGGTTGGGGGAAGGTTAGCCGAGGACACCTTAGAATCGCGCCACAGTGTCCGGCTTCTTGAAACACGCGGCGCGGCGGTTGCCGTGGCTTGGCGGTCTGCATCGGTACATCGTCGCGCTCGAGGCGGAGCGTGATCAATTGCGGGCAGACCTGGCGCATTGGAAGACGTGGATGTCGCCGGGGCATTTCTATTCGCCCATCCCGTCGATCGATGACGTTCGCGCGCGTGAGGAGGAATTGTTCGGACCTCCGCCGCCGTCGCTGCCTGGGATCGATTTACGCGAGGATGCGCAGATCTCGCTGGTGAAAGAGCTGGCGCGGTTCTACGGCGAGCTGCCGTTTCCGCGGGCGCAATCGCCGGAGTCGCGCTACTGGTTCGAGAACTGGGCTTACTCCTACGCCGACGCCATCTATCTCTACTCGATGCTTCGCCATTTGCGTCCGAGGCGCGTGATCGAGGTCGGATCGGGATTTTCGTCCGCGGCCATGCTCGATACCGCGGATCGATGGCTGCCGGAGACGTCGTTCACATTCATCGATCCTGATACATCGACGCTCGATGCGCTGCTGCGTCCGGCCGATCGCGAGCGCGTGACTATCCTCCGCGCGAAACTGCAGGACGTCCCGCTGACGACATTCGACGTGCTCGAAGCCGGCGACATTCTCTTCATCGACTCCACGCACGTTTCGAAAACCGGCAGCGACGTCAACCGCATCCTCTTCGACATCCTCCCGCGCCTCAGCCCGGGCGTTCAGGTCCACTTCCACGACGTCTTCTATCCGTTCGAGTATCCGAAGGAGTGGGTCTACGAAGGGCGCGCGTGGAACGAGGACTACATCCTGCGCGCCTTTCTCGAGTTCAACGGCACGTTCGAAATCGTCCTGTTCGGAACGTGGCTGGCGCGATTCCATCGCGATCTGCTCGCCGAGCTGATGCCGCTGACGCTGGAGAATCCGGGCGGCAGTCTGTGGTTGACGAGGCGTTCGTGACGCCGCACCGCGCCTGGATCGGAATCGCGATCATCGTAGTGTTGTCGCTCGGGCGCGTGGCAGCGACGCATCGCGTGTTCGCGCAGACCAGCGACGAAAATATTCATCTCATCGCCGGTTACGACATTCTCAAACATCACTCCTGGACGACGGACCTGCATCATCCGCCGCTGGCGCGCGTCTTTTTCGCGCTGCCGTTCGTGAATGCGCCGGAGCCGGCGGGGGTGAACCGGAGCATCCGCGGCAACGAGCTTCTGTTCGACGGCCGCTACACCAGCAACCTCGCGCGCATGCGCATCGGCAATCTTCTCTTCCTTGCGCTCGGCATCATCTTCGTGGCGCGTTGGGCGATGCATCTCTTCTCGCCGGAGGCGGGACTGCTTTCGGCCGCGCTCTTCGCCATGTTGCCGCCGGTGCTCGCGCACGGCGGATTGGCGACGACCGACATGGCGGTCGCGGCGATGATGCCGTTCGCGCTCGATGAGCTGACGCGGCTCGCCGAAAACCCGTCGTGGCGGCGCGCCGCGATGACCGGCGTCGCCATCGCTGCGGGCGTGCTGTCGAAGTATTCGTTCGTCGCCTTTTTTCCCGCCGCGGCGGCTGTGCTGCTGGCGGTGATCTGGATCCGCGATCGGAGAAACGCGTCGCAGACGCGCGAGAGGTTTCTCATCTGCGGCGTCGTTGCCTTGCTCGTCGCCGCGACGCTGGTCTGGGCAGGATTCGGATTCAGCTTCGAACCGTTTATCCGCGGGCTTGCCGAAGTTCGCAATCACAACGCGACAGGGCACCGTAATTTTCTGTTCGGGCAAATGAGCTGGGACGGCTGGTGGTACTACTTCCCAATCGCGCTCTTTTTCAAAACGCCGATCCCGTTCTTGCTGCTGGCCCTGACCGGATGCTCGCTGCTTGCCCGTCGCCGCCCCGAAATCCCGCTCATCGCCGCGGCCATCCTCGGCGTATCGATGACGAGCGAGATCAACATCGGCATCCGCCACATCCTCCCGATCTATGCGCCGCTAGCGATCGCCGCCGCGGCGGCAATCCTCGCGCTGCCGCGTTTTCGCATCGCCTCGGCGATCCTCGTGCTCTGGCTCTTCGTTAGTGGTGTGGCCTCACATCCAGACTATCTGCCGTGGTTCAACGCGTTCGCGCCGCATCCCGAGAAGGTGCTCAACGACAGCAATCTCGATTGGGGCCAGGACGTCCTGCGCCTCGTGCGTTACACGCGCGACCAACGCATCGCGCAACTCTCGCTGCTCGTCATCACGTCGGCCGATATCGACCGCCTCGGCTTTCCGCCGCACACGATGATCAAGTACGGCGATACGGTGCACGGCTGGTTCGCCACGAGCGAGATGGCGATCGCGCTCCAGGAGACGCATAGCCCGCGAGTGAAGAAATGGCTCGACAGCATGATCGACGGCAAGCCATACACGCGCATCGGCAAATCGATCCGCGTCTACCATTTCGATTGACGCCTGTAACCTTCGCGCCGTTCCGACGTTCAAGCTTGCATCATGCTGAACGTCATCGCCGCGCTCCTGCTCACGTTCACTTCGATCGACGTCCGCGACCCGGTCGTGCACGGCGTCATGGCCGACCTGCTGCGCCACGCCCGTTTCGGCATGTCCAACACGGAAGAAGCGGCCTTCCTGATCCGCAACTCCGCCGGCGCGACGTTCTTTCTCCGCTGGCGCAGCGACGGAGAGTTGAACCAGGCAACGTGGAACGGTCCTATCCCCACCGGCACCGTGGCCATTTTGCACACGCATCCGATCTACCTCCCGCTCCCGTCGAATCGCGATATCCGCGTGGCCCGCGAGGCTGCGATTCCGGTCTACGTCATCACACGCAACCGCATCGAGCGGACCGACGGCGACAAGCCGGTAGTCGTCGTCGCCGGCGACTGGAGCGGATTGCGAGCCGACTAGATAGCGGTTGACATATTGATGCCTGCTTCGTATGCTTTGATGCGCGTGAGAACAACCGTACGGCTTGATCCGCATCTTCTGGCAGAGGCCAAGCGTGTCGCAGCGTCGAGAGGAAAAACGCTGACATCGGTCATCGACGACGCACTGCGCGAGTCCCTCGGGCGGCGGCGTACACCGCATGCCGTTTCGAAGAGAAAACTCCCCACTTTCCGAGGTCAGGGTCTGCAGCCCGGCGTCAATCTCGACGATAGCGCGGCCTTGCTGGAGCTGATGGAGGGCGACCGTGATTCTGACCGACGTCAACGTGCTGATTTACGCTCACCGCGAAGACGCCGCTGATCATCGCCGCTTTCGCGACTGGATGGAAAAGGTCGTCGCCGGTCCGGAGGCATTCGGAGTCAGTGACTTGGTTCTGAGCGGATTCCTGAGGGTCGTCTCGCACCCGAAGATCTTTAACCCACCGACACCCCTTCTGCGCGCGCTCGAGTTTTGCGAATTCCTGCGTGATCAACCGAACGCCGTCCTGATCACTCCCGGTGAGCGGCACTGGCAGATCTTCACTGACTTTTGTACAAAGGCTCACGCGCGCGGCGACCTCGTTGCGGATGCGTTTCTGGCCGCGCTGGCAGTCGAATCGGGCTGCGAGTGGATTACGACCGACCGTGACTACAGCCGCTTCCCCGGCCTCCGCTGGCGGCATCCGTTCTGAGCCCCTCGCAACCTCATCTCTAAACTATGGCTTCTTGCGCGACTTGATATAGACGATCGAATTCAATCCACCCTAGAGCGGTCGGAGTCCGAATGACGAACCTCGAAGCGGACGGAGTATCAGCGCCGGCACGGCCGCGAGCGAGTTGATGATCTCCTCGGTCATCCGCTGAAGTACTCGGCATCCGCGGTCGGGCTCATGTTTCGAAACGGGAGGACGGCGATCGACAACTCGTGGGCGCGGATCGCCGAATCATCCAGTTTCGGTGTCTGGCGCGTGATCTCCTGCGGACCGGACGCCGTCGTCCGCGCTGCGAGCCGCAACGCGAAGGCGAGATCGCGCGCGGACCGGAATCGCTCGTCGCGATTTTTCTCCACGCAATGCTGCAGGATCTCTTCGACTTCCGCCGGCAGCCTGCCGCTTTCGCTTTGCGGTTTGGCGCTGTCGCGCAGCACGGCCACGATCGTCTCCGCGGTCGTGGGCCGAAGAAACGCGGGGCGGCCGGTGAGCATCTCGAACAGAACGGCGCCGAACGCGAAGATGTCGGAGCGATGATCGGCGGTCTCGCCGCGCACCTGTTCCGGGGAGAGGTACGCGACGGTTCCGATGATCATCCCGGGCGATGCGGCAGCGCATCGTCGCCGTGCGCGTTGCCGAGGAGGACCTTGACCGCGACGTCGCGCTGAAGACGCCGATCGCGCGCCCGCCAAACTTCGCCCATCCCGTCCGCACCGATCCGCGCAACGATTTCGTACGGCCCGAGCTGCGTCCCGACGCCCATTCGAAGATGGTATCCGCAGATTACGCAGATGGATTAGTGCAACACCGTGCGGCGCCGCGGCGAGACGACGGTGATCGTGATGGTGTTGCTGTCGGCGACGCCGCAGGCGTTGGTGACGTGCGCGCGGAACTGCGTGGTCTGCGTGACGGGGGTGGTCAGCGTCGGGCCGAAGGCGATCGGATTTCCGTTTGCGAACCACGATACCGACGTGTTTGTGCCGAGAACGTTGATGGTCAGCGAAACGATCGATCCGGCGAGGATCGTCTGTTCCTTTAACGTGTTCTGAATCTGCGGCGGGACGCAGACGGCCACCACGACGATGGCCGTGTTGCTGTTCGCGACCGGACCGCATGCGCCGGTGACGCGAACCCAGTACGCAGTCGTTGTCGCTGGAGCGACGACGATCGTCGCGGTCGTCCCGCCGTTTACCGGCGTCGAGGGATCGCCGCTCAAACCGGCGAACCATTGATACGACAGCGGTGCCGTGCCGGTGGCGGCGACCGACAGCTGCGCCGAGTTGCCGCCGTTGATGGACGCGCCGGCCGGTTGCACGGTGATCGATGGCGGCGTGCAGGCCGGCGCGGTTCCGTAGACGGCGTTGAGCGCGGCGTTGTCCCAGGCCTGGAGCTGGCCATTAAGGCCCGAGGCGAGGATGTGATTCATGATCGCGGAACTGCTGCAGTCGAGAGTCGGATCACCGCTGCACGACGCAGTCAGGTTGCGGTTTTGATCGGAGTGGCGAAAGCCGAGCGTGTGGCCGACCTCGTGGACGATCGCGCTCTTGAACGTCTCCTGCGGAAAATTCGAGCAGGCGCCGAGTCCCTGATTGAAGCTCACGTCCGCTTCGAGAGTGGTGGCGAACGTCTCGCCGTGAAAGACGTGCGTTCCCGCGCCGAAGCTCGCATGCGTCATGCCAGCGATGCCGAGTGCGCCACCCGAGGTGCAACTGAACGGTTGCAGGCCCGCCGAGGTTAGATTCTTCTCGAAGACGATATTGTTCGTGCCGTCCGTGGCCTCGAGAAATCCGTTCGGATTCGCGTTCGCGCTGGAGAGGACGTAGTTGGTTCCGCCGGCGTTCCAGGTGCTGAAGGCCGCGCTGATCTCCGCCGCGCCGTTGCCGAGCGGACCAGTTTCGGAGTTCCCGCGGTTCCAGCTCACGGCGCTCGGAAAGACGTTCCAGCGCGTGCCGAGGCCGGAGTTGTACGTAAGCATGTACGACGTGGCGGTGAAAGATGCGGTTGCGATCGGATGTAGCGATTCCGCCTTCACCGTCAGCGGCATCTTCATCACGACGTAATCCTCCGACACAACGTCGCCGCGGACGACGCCGCGAACGTAGTTGAGGAATCGCTCCGCCGACCGCGGTTGCTCGACATGCACCAAACCGCCTGTGTCCCACCCTTCGATATCCGCGTCGTTGCGTAGAGCCAGCTCGCGCCCGATCGCGTCGCGTACGAAGCGGAACGTTCCGAGCCCGAGGTCGCTGATCGTGTAGGCGCCATCGTCGCGCTGATAGAGCAGGAGGAGCACCCGCTCGCCGTCGACGAATGTGGGAACGCCGGGAACCACGCGCATTTCGCCATCGAGCGTTCCGCCTGGCGTGTGAATTTCGACGACGCTGCCCGGATTTCCTTTGATCGCTTCCTCGAGCGCGATCGTCGTGACTGTCTCGATTCCAAACCGCGACGCTTGCGGGTGCGAGCCGAGGATGCGACCCACCACGATCGCGCTGGCCCGCTCGATCTCGACTCGATCCGGAGGAACGATGTACGTGATGGCAAATGACGGTGCGGCAATCGCGAAAACCAACGTGGCGAGCAGGACTTTGGACGAGGACAAGCTGCAAGGATGCATCGCAACGTAAGCCGCGGCAGTAACGGATGTCACGTGGAGAACGGACTTTTTATCTGCGATCCATCTGCGGCATCTGCGGATTAACATCGCTCTGTGAACGATCTCCACTTCCTGGATTTCGACCCTGACTTCAACTCGCCGCAAGTGATCGGTTCTTACGATGAGGTCGCGCTCTGGTCGGCGATGTTCGGACTGCTGCTGCTCGAAGAAGTGCCGCTAACCAATGTGAGAAATGTCCTCGACATCGGCTGCGGCACCGGCTTCCCGCTGATCGAGCTCGCCGAACGCCTCGGCGATCGCGCGCACGTCCACGGCATCGATCCGTGGAGCGGCGGACTCAAACGCGCTGCCGAAAAAATCGCCAGCCGCGGAACGCGGAACGTGACACTGCACGAAGGAAGCGCCAGCGCGATGCCCTTCGCCGACGGAATGTTCGACCTGATCGTCTCCAACCTCGGCGTCAACAATTTTGACGATCGCGCCGCCGCCATCCGCGAATGCCGCCGCGTCGCGAAGCCCGGCGCCACGCTCGCGCTGACGACGAACCTGCAGGGCCACATGCACGAGTTTTACGATGTCTTCGCCGAGGTTGTGCGCGATGACGCCGAGGCATCGAAGCGGCTCCGCGATCACGTCGAACATCGCGCAACGATCGCCAACGTCCGCGAGCTGCTCGAAACCGGCGGCTTCGCAATCACCCGCGTCGTCGAACGCGAGTCCGTCATGCGCTTCGCGAGCGGCACCGCCCTCCTCAATCACTACTTCATCAAGCTCGGCTTCCTCGCCGCTTGGAAGAAAGTCGTCGCTGGAAATGAGCGCGATGTATTCAGCCGGCTTCGCAACGCGCTCGACGACCTCGGTGAGCTGCGGCTGACGATTCCGATGGCCTACGTGGAAGCAGCGGCGAGGTAGCGCTCTCGGCGCCGTCGGCCGTGCCGACTACTTGTCGATCATGCCCGCCTTCGTGGCGCGGTCGAAGACCCAGCGCGAGTTCTCTTTGACCATACGCACGAGAAACAACGCGTTCTGATTTTCGAAAAGCTCTCCTTCGAGATTCACGATCGCGCTGTCGCCGCGAAGCTCGCCACCGGTGATCTTGCCGGCCTTCTTCGGAAGCCAGAAGCCGAGGGTCTGGATGGCGTCGTCGAGATTCTCTTTGGGCGTGCGGTAGGACTCATCGAACGATTCGACATTCTTCGCGCTCACGTTGCTCTTGATGCCTTCCCAACTCTTCTTCGCGATCGCGGCCTGCAATGCTTTGAGCGCTTTGCCCGGTTCGCCGCCGTCGGGCGGCAGTTTTGTTCCCGCGGGCGGGCGCGTGACCTCGGTCGAAAACTTCAGATCGATCGTGTAGTCATCACCATCCATCGTCTTCAGCGGTTTCGGTGAGAAGAGGTGGCCAGCCACTTTGTCGCGCGTGTTCGTGGTCATGTCCGCAGTCATCCGGCTGCCGCTCATCTCGACGTATTGCGTCATCGTGTCGGAGTACGTCGCGTTCATACTCACGTCGTTGTCGGGGCGCACCCACAGCAGCACGTAGTTGTGATCGCGCAGAGCCTTCTGGTTGATGACGTTGGTATGCGGATCGAGCTCCGCCGCGGCTTCGACGACGTCGATCGGCTCCTCGGAGAGCACGACTTCGATCGCAGTCTTGCGCGCGTCGCGCTGATCGTGCGTCTCATACGCCGCCGCGTATTTCGGCTTGATCGGAGGCCGCTTGCCGGCGGTGAATTGTCCCGAAGCGTCGCCGCCGAGGGCGATGACGGGGCAAAAGAGAATGGCGAGTGCGGCGATTTGTTTGAGCGGCATGCGTGGAACCGTAAGTCCGCATCGCGCGCCGGTCAAGTCATACTCTCCGCACATGAGCATCTTCCTCGGCCTGCTCTTCGGATCGATCGGCACGGTCTATATGATTTGGGGCAAGCGGCAGTCGAGCGTGATGCACATCGTGGTCGGCGCGATTCTTCTCGTCTATCCCTACCTTTTTACGAATGCGATTCTGATCGTGATTATCGGCGCGATCCTCACCGCGATTCCGTATGCTCGTCATCGAGGATTGATCTGATGTCCGACTATCTTCCGCTGACCTGTCCATATTGCGGCGAGCCGGTCGAACTGGCGGTCGAGGACACAGGCTGGAGCCGCCAATCGTTCGTGCAGGATTGCCCGGTCTGTTGTCAGCCGTGGCAGGTCGAGCTCACGCGCGATGCCTACGGCGATTGGAGCGCGACGCTGCGGACGAATGACGAGTGATTTGTCATCCTGAGCCGCCGAAGCCGGGAGTCGCGAAGCGACGGAACGGCGCAGGACGGCGAAGGATCTCAAGTTACGAGGACTGCGTTGAAACCCGAGTGAAGGTACGCGGCTCCGGCTACTACTGCGCGTCAGCTCTCGTTGCTTCGGCTACTGCGGCGCGCTGGAGATCCTTCACCGTCCTGCGGCGCTCCGCCTTCGGCTACGCGCCTCCGGCGGTTCAGGATGACAGTCAATCCGGGTTCGTGGCCCACACCGACAGTTCTGTGATGAAGCCGCGGTCGTCCATCTCGAGCATCGACAGCGCGGCATGCGCGATTTCGATGGCGCGCAGTTTTCGTTCGCTCTGCGGACGTCCGCCGCGGAAGAACTCGGTCTGCACTTCGCTCGGGTTGATCTGCATGACGCGGATGTCGTGCTTGCGAAGCTCGGCGCGCCAGCACTCGGTCATGCCGGACAGCGCGAATTTGCTGGCGACATACGCGGTACCGCCGGCGAAGCCGCGCACGCCCGCGGATGAGGAGATGTTGATGATGTTGCCGCGTTTGCTGCTGATGAAATGGCGGGCCGATTCGCGCGCCACGACCATCGCGCCGAGGACGTTGGTGGCCATGACACGCTGCATCTCGGCGAGGTCGAGATCGACGAGCGGTCCGAACGCGCCGAAGCCGGCGTTGTTGACGAGGACGTTGTAATCGGGGAGTAGCTCGATGGTCTTCCGCACCAGCGCGATCGCGTCCTCTTCGATGCTGACGTCGGCGCGGATTCCGTGCGCGCCGATCGACTTGGCTGCCGCAATCGCTTTCGCTTCGTCACGTCCGCAGAGCACGACCTCACCGCCGCGTGCTTTCAGTTGTTTTGCGATTTCAAATCCGATTCCGGAACTGCCGCCGGTGACGAGCGCGCGAACGTCGGTGAGTTTCATGCGCGGATTCTATGTCTCACCTGCAGCCGCGTCCTGCTTCGACCGGAGCGAAGGCGGTGGGGAACAGTGCGTGCGCGGCGCGGGCGTGTTCGCATCGTGCGCGGCCGCCGATGCGTGCGAGGCGCATTCGCAGGCGGTAGCTGCCGGGATCGATCTGCGCGGCGCGGACGAGCGAGGCGCGGTCGCTGTGCGTGGCGAAGATGTCCATGGCGATGATCTGGCCGGTGGTGCGAACGACGGCCACGATAGAGATCACGACGACGCCGATGAAAACGAACCGCCATTGAGGCCGCGACGGCGTTTCGCGCGGAACGGACAGGGCGCCAATCGCGGTCCAGACGAGAAACGCGGGGATGGCCAGGAGCAGGACGGCGTCGAACATTCCGGCGACGACAGCTCCGGCGATGATGCCGAGCAATGCGGTGGCGGCGAGGGCGTCCTGAATGTCGATGGCGCGGCGGAGGTCGCGAAGTGCTCCCGTCGTCAGGCCGAGGAACGCGAGCGCGAGGAGAACGAACGCGGCGATGCCGCGCTCGGAAATCGCGGCGATCCAATCGCTGCTCGGCCACGGATTCGCGGTCATCCCGCGATCGTTCGGATCGCGCGACGGATCGTTGCGTGTCGCGCGCAACGGGTATTCGACCGGCCAGTTTCCGGGCCCGGCGCCGAGCAGCGGATGGTGAAGCGTCATCAGCAGCGAGTAGCCGTACTGCACGAGGCGCCCGCGTCCGCTCCCCTCCGAATATCCGGCGATGTTGCGGACGGAATCGAGATACGGATTGCGTCCGTGCCAGTGCAGCGCGTTCGGAAGCGCCAGCGACAACGCCACGCAGGCGGCGGAGAGGGCGACCACGCCGGCGAGACGTTTCCAGATCGCGCGATCGCGGCGCAGCGGTGCGGAGATGATCAAAGCCACGATCAGCACCAGCATCACTGCGGCGAACGCCAGCCAAGCGGCACGCGATCGCGTGAGTACGAGCGCGGCCACGGTCAGCGCGGACGCAATCGCCCATCGCAAGTAGACGCCGCGCCGGTGCGCGCGAAATGCGCAAAGCAACAGCAGTGGAAATCCGAACGCGGCAACGTGTGCGACGAAGTTGCGATTGCCGAGCGTTCCGCCGGGCGCGCGATTCACGGAGAAGAAATCGATGTCGAGGCCGTAGGTCTGCAGCAGCGAGGTCGCCGCGGCGACGACGACTGCCAGCGCGAGTGCGCCGAGAAGCGGACGGGCCAGGCCGGCCTCGCGAATTGTGCGCGCGATCCAGAAAAGGAGAATGCTCGACGCGGTGACCGCGAGCGCGCGAAAGGCCAGCCAGCGATTCGTCGCGAACAGCGCGGAGAGCGCGCTCAGGCCGAGGTATCCGGCCAGCAACAGGTCGACGCGAGTGATGCTCATCCGCCACAGCGCGCGCATCGCGAGCAGGCCTGCCAGAGCCGCGGCGAGATGCAGCACCAACTCTTTCGGGATGAAAAAGCGATCGAGCTCGAAGGCGTGGAACGTCGTGACGGCGAGGACGACCGCGATCGCGCCGATCTGGAGAACACGCAGCGCGAGACGGTTCGGCATCGCGCGCATGAAATCACAGGAACCTATTCAGCGGCATTCGCGTCCCACCACAAACAAACTGCTGGAGGTACGAATGACCCGGAAGCTCCTGCCCGCGCTGTTCATCGTCGCCCTCATCGCTGCAAATGCCGACGCCGGCGATCTCGTTCGCGGCGTCCGCTACAAACTCTCGGCGGGCGATCTCGCCAGCGGGATGGCCGCGGTCGAGGATTACAAGCGCGCCACCGGCGTCGATGCCGAATATCTCGACGCAGTCGGCTGGCTCGCGCGCGGCGCGGAGATGCAGCGGCGTCCGGAAATGGCGAAGGAGTTCGTGGCCGAATTGCGGCGCGAGATTCCGGCAGAGAAGCCGGAGCTGGTCGTCCCGCTCGGCGCAGCGATTGAGGTCGAAGCGCGGTTGATCGCGTCACAGACAGGCCGCGGCGCAGCGATTCGATTCCTCGAAGGGGAGTTGGCGCATGCGAATGCGGTCTCGCTCCGCTCGCGCATCAACAAGAACATCAACCTGCTGTCGCTGGAAGGGAAGCCGGCTCCCGCGCTCGACACGGCGAACGTCATCGGCGCGCCGGCTCCGTCGCTCGCGTCGCTGCGCGGCAAACCGGTGCTGATGTTTTTCTTCGCGCAGGGCTGCGGCGACTGCAAGGCACAGGCACCGTCGCTCACGCGCGTCTGGGAGAAATACAAGGCGAGCGGACTGGCTCTCATCACTGCGACGCGGCTTTACGGATCGCTCGACGACAAGCCGGCCACTCCCGATTTGGAAACAGCCCAGATCGAGAAGGTCTGGAAAGATCTGTACGCCGGCCTCGAAGGAGTTCCCGCGATCATCGATACGGAGACAATGGTCCGCTACGGCGTCTCGGCGACGCCGACATTCGTCCTGCTCGACCGCAAAGGCATCGTGCGGCTGTACGCGCCGACGCGCTTATCCGAGACCGAGCTGTCGCGTCGCATCGACGAGGTGTTGGCCGAAGCGCCGTAGAATCAGCGGATGAATGAACGCGTTCGCGGCGCAGGCGGTACCAGCGGCGGCATCGGAGTTTTCCTCATCGGCCTGGTGATGGCGGTGGCCGGAGGCTGGCTGCTCACGAACCAGGTCACCGTCACCTCCGGTTACTGGCGGTGGGGCGGCTACAACTCCTTCGGGCTTTCACTGATCCCGCTCATTGCCGGAATCGCTGTCCTCTTCTTCAACGGCCGCTCGATCATCGGATGGCTTCTCACGCTTTGCGGCACCGTCATCATCCTGGCCGGCATCATCACGAATCTCGAGATCTACTTCCGGCCGACTTCGCTCTTCAATACGCTGATGATGCTGGCGCTGCTAGCCGGTGGCATCGGGCTGGTGGCGAGGTCGCTCAAGGCTCGCTGAACCAGGTGTAGAGACGAGATACCCGATTCGTTTCTTTTCGATCGCAGGCGGCTGGATCAGACCGCGGATCGCGTCGAAGACGATCTGGAACTTGCCGTCGTAGTTTTCCTCGAGTTCGTCGATACGCCGCGCGAGCTCTGCGTGCACGGAGACGATGCGGCGGAGGTAAACGAACGCACGCATGATCTCGATGTTCACTCCGACTGCGCGCTTGCTGCGCAGCACGCTGGAGAGCATCGCAACGCCCTGTTCTGTGAATGCGTAGGGAAGGCTGCGACGACCGCCCCACAAACTTGAGATCTCAATTTGAGATCTCAAGTTTGCGAATTCACGCTTCGAAAGTCGAAACATGAAGTCGCGCGGAAACCGAGTCCTGTTGCGGGTTAGAGCTTGAATCACGATCCTCGTCGGCACTGCGTAAAGTTCTGCGAGATGAGCGTCGAGCATTACTTTCTGACCACGGATCAGGAAGATACTTTGGCGAATTCGTTCGGCGATTGCTTTCGTTTTTGCAGTCATCGTCTTCTCCTCGTTCAGTGATTGGACGATTGCTTGCGCGGCCGTGCGGCTTCGCGCGGCGCGCAATTGGGGCAGTCGAGAATCTCGCGGAGAAACGTTTCGGTGATCTCGTCGGGAAGGTTGTCGTTGATGTGAATGCGTCCGCCGCGGCGCTCGATCTCGGCTTTGAGTCTCCTGATGGTGTCGTTCATAGACACTCCTTTCGCCACCGAGGCTCCCTCGGAAAAATGCGGCGTGCAACTTTTCTACTGTGAGTGGAGTGCTAGGCGTCGCCGCGCGCGACCAACGCTGCTGCGGCGAGGTCGCCGGTGACGTTGAGGATGGTGGAGAAGGCGTCGGGAAACGCGTCGACGGCGATGAGGAGGCCGATGCCCTCGGCGGGCAATCCGATGGCGAGGAAGAGTGGCGTGAGCATGATGAACGCGCCGCGCGGGATGCCGGGAACGGCGAAGGCGAGGAAGATCGCGGCGAAGGCGATCATGGCCAGGCCGCTCGCGTGGAGAGGGATTCCGTAGAACCAGCCGACGAAGAGCGCGCCGACGGTCCAGGACAACGGCGCGGCGATTTTGAACGTGGAGACGGCCAGCGGCAGGACGAAGCCGGCGGTGGCCGGCGACATTTCGAGTCCGCGCTCCGCGCTTTCGACGAGCGCCGGCAGCGATGCGATGGAGGAGCTGGAGCTGAACGCGATGAGCTGCGATGGCAGCGCCGCGCGGCCGAAGCGCCGCATCGGAATGCCCGCGAAGATTCTGACCACAGGGTAGAGAAGCAGCGTCACGAGCAGACATCCCGAGGAGTAGGCGATGACGTAAAAGCCGATCGCGCCGGCCAGCGCGGTGCCGGCGTGCGTGGCCAGCGGCAGGACGAGCGCGAAGACGCCGATCGGCGCGAGCATCACCACCCATCGCACGAGCGTGAGCATGGCGTCGCTGAGCGCCTGGAAAAATCGCGTGAGCGTCATGCGCGTCGGCGGTGCGCTGCTTGCGACCGCGAGCGCGAACAGCAGCGTGAAGAGGATCAGCGGCATCATCGCGCCCGACGCGGCGGCGGCGATCGGGTTCGATGGCAGTAGCGATGTCACCCACGCGCCGAATGTTTGCGACTGGCCGCCGGCGGCGAGTTCGCCAGCGGCTTCGGCGGCGCCGGGCGGGAGTTGCGGCGCGCCGAGGCGTTGCGGAAGGAGGCGGAAAAGCGCGGGACCGAACGGCATCACGACGATCGCGGTTCCCGCCAGCAGCAGCACGAAGACGATGAGAGTCCGGCCGCCGAGGCGGCCGACTGCTTTGATGTCGGAAGCCGAGGCGACGGCGGTGATGACCAGCGAGACCACCAGCGGGATCACGGTCATGCGAATCGCGTTGACCCACAGCGTTCCGATCGGCGCGATTGCATCCGCGGCGCGAATGAGCGCGCCGTTATGCGATGCGGCGATGGTGATGCCGGCAGCGATGGCGATGCCGAGGGCGATGAGAACGCGCGTGCTTTCTTTCATAGCGGTGATCACATCATCAGGTCGCCGCCGTTGATGTCGAACGACGCGCCGGTGATGTATCCAGCCTCCTCGGATGCGGCAAAGCAGATCAGGTCGGCCACTTCGAGCGATGTGCCGAGGCGCGGGACGGGGTAGCTGGCGGCGAGGCGCGTGAGCAATTCGTCCGATGCGTTTTCGCGCGTCAGTTCGGTGTCGATCATGCCGGGACAGACGGCGTTGACGGTGATCCCGAACTGGCCGAGCTCTTTCGCCGCGGCGCGCGTGAGGCCGAGGAGCCCGGCCTTCGATGCCGTGTAGTGCGCGCCGCCGAGCGTGCTGACCGTGCGGCCGGCGGAGGAAGAGATATTAATGATGCGGCCGTAGTGTTGCGCCTTCATGGCCGGAAGGACGGCTTGCGTCAGAAGGAACGGTGCGGTGAGGTTGACCTCGAGCGCTCCGCGGAACTCCTCGGCGGAAAGATTCGGAAATCGCGTCGATCGCGCGAAGGCGGCGTTGTTGACGAGGATGTCGATCCGTCCGAAGCGTTCGAGCGTCAGGCGAACGATCTCCTCGGGGACACCGGGCGCGGTGATGTCGCCGGGAACTGCGATCGCTCGCTCGCCAAGCGAACTCGCGAGCGATTCGGCGCGATCGCGATCGCGCACATTCACGGCGACAGATGCGCCGCGTTCGTGCAGCCGTTCGGCGGCGGCGCGGCCGAGGCCGCGCGCGGCGCCGGTGATGATCGCAACTCGTCCGGTGAAATCGCTCATTGGAAGGCGAGAGTGTATGTTCGAAACGTCGCCGACTCGCCGCAACTTTGTGCGCGCCGATCTCGTATTCTTCCGCTGCCCATGCATAGACGCTCGATCCTCATTTTCCTCATCCTTTTCTCGACTGTAGCGGCGCGCGCCGCGAACTGGCCGGAGCATCCGGTGCTGCACGCCGTGCGGGCGGCGCAATCGCCTATCGTCGACGGCGATCTCTCCGATGCCGCGTGGCAGAAGGCGCCGGAGTTCACTGACTTTACGCAGCACGATCCTGACGACGGCAAGCCGGGGACGATGCCAACGAGCGTCCGCATCGTGTACGACGATCACGCAATTTACTTCGGCCTGAAGATGACCGATACGCAGACGCCGACCGGGCTGCTGGCGCGCCGCGATAACTTCGTCCAGAGCGATTTCATCTCGATCAATCTCGATCCGCGGCACGACCGGCTTTCCGGGAACGCATTCACGTTGCAGCCGGCGGGCGTGCAGGTCGACACGATCCTCTACAACGACATCGGCGAGGACCCGAGCTGGGACGGCGTGTGGGATTCGGCGGTGAAGATCGTGCCGGACGGGTGGGTCGCGGAGGTGCGGATCCCGTATTCGCAGTTGCGGTTTCCGGATAAGCCGGTGCACGTGTGGGGCGTCAACATCACGCGGCGCACGGTGCGCAACAACGAGGTCGTGCGGATCGTGAACACGAAGAAAGGCGAGACCGGGTTCGTTTCGCACTTTGCCGACATCGACGGACTGGAAGGGATTCATCGTGGGAAGCCGCTGGAGTTGGTGCCGTACAGCGTGGCGCGGTCGGATCTGCTCACGCGCGGCGCCGCAAACAATCCGCTGCTGCAGCGCTCCGACTACAAAGCCGATGGCGGGCTCGATGTGAAGTACGCGCTGACGTCCGACCTCACGTTGACCGGCACGATCAATCCTGATTTCGGTCAGGTGGAAGTCGATCCGGCGGTCGTCAATCTCAGCCAGTTCGAGACGTTCTATCCGGAGAAGCGGCCGTTCTTTACGGAGGGGCTGAACATCTTCAACTTCGGCGACACGCCCGCGCCGAGCCATTTCAATTTCATCTTTCCGCCCAGTCTTTTCTACACGCGGCGCATTGGCCGCGCGCCGCAGGGATCGCCCAACGCGGACTTTGCCGACATCCCTTCCGAAACCACCATCCTCGGCGCGGCGAAAGTTACCGGGAAGATCGGCGGACTCTCGATCGGCGTTCTCGACGCGCTCACCGCTGCCGAACACGCGCGCTTCGTGAACGGGACGACGTTCGGCCGGCAGCAGGTCGAGCCGATGACGAACTACTTCATCTCGCGCGGGACGAAAGAGATCGGCGACAAATCGCGGGTCGGTTTCATGCTCACGTCCGTGAACCGCCGCGTGCCGGACGAGCTGTCGTACCTGCGCGATTCCGCGGTGTCGGGCGGCGTCGACGGCTATACATCATTCAAGCAAAAATCGTGGATTCTGGAAGGATCGCTGGTCGGATCGGAGATCAAGGGGAGCGCGCAGTCGATCGCCATCGCGCAGACGTCATCGTCGCGTTATTACCAGCGTCCGGACTCCGAGAATGAGCACTTCGATCCGACGCGTACGTCGCTTGAAGGGTGGGGCGGCCGGGCCATGATTTCGAAGGCCACCGGATTGTGGCGGCCGATCGTGCAGGTGCAGGCGTTCTCGCCGGGGTTCGAGACGAACGACACCGGCTTCATGCAGCGGACCGACGTGATTTCGTCGATCGCGATCATGCAGTACGTCAATCAGAATCCGTCGAAGAACTTCCGCGAGAAGAATCTCTGGTTCGGCACATGGCAGAACCGCAACTTCGACGGCAACACGCTGGAGCGCGGCGTCTTCGCCGATGCGTTCGGTACGTTTTCGAATTACTGGAACGCGCGCGCCAACCTCTTCCTGACCTCGGGCGCGTTCACCGACCGGCTCACGCGCGGCGGGCCGCTGGCGCGGACGCCGTCGAGCTGGAGCTCCGATCAGAGTTTGGGCAGCGACGACAGAAAGACGGTGTCGTTCAGCATCAACACGCACGCCGACGGCAGCGACGATTCGTCGTACAGCCGCACGGCGGGGATTTCGCTGAACGCGCGGCCGCGGCCGAACCTGCAGTTGAGCGTGGGACCGACGTACTCGTGGTCGCACGATCACACCGCGTACCTGGCCACGATTAATGATGCCGCGGCGACGAAGACCTTCGGCCGGCGATACGTTTTCGGCGACCTGGAGCAGCGCTCGTTCGATCTGAGCACGCGCGCCGACTGGACGATCAATTCAAAACTGTCGTTCCAGCTCTACCTCCAGCCGTTCGTCGCGTCGGGCGACTACCACGGCTACCACTCTCTCGTTGCGGCGCGGACGCGCGATTTCGAGCCGTACACGCATTCGCTCGGCAATCCCGATTTCAATTTCCGCAGCGTGCGCGGAAGTGCCGTGGTGCGATGGGAGTTCCGTCCCGGCTCGGCGATGTACGTGGTCTGGAACGAGAACCGCGCAGACGTGGCGCCGATCGGCGATTTCAGTTTCCGCCGCGATCTGCGCGCCATTCCGACCGCTCCGTCGCACGACGTCTTTCTGGTGAAAGTGTCGTACTGGCTGCCGTTGTGAGCAGACTCGCGATCACCCGTGGCGTCAGCGCGACGATCGATGCGTGCGAGTTGACGCATGTGGCGCGAAGCCCGATCGACGTCGCACTCGCCCGCGAGCAACACACCGCGTACGAATCCGCCCTCGCGTCCCTCGGCTGCGACATTCGCCGGATTCCAGCCGACGATCGCTATCCCGACGCGGTGTTTATCGAAGACACAGCCATTGTGCTCGATGAAGTCGCGGTGATCACTCGGCCCGGCGCGGAGTCACGCCGTGGTGAGCTCGATGCAGTCGCCGCCGTCCTCGGCGAGTATCGAACGCTCGTTCGCATCGAAGCTCCCGCGACGATCGACGGCGGCGACGTGTTGCAACACGATGATGTTCTCTACGTCGGACGGACGCAGCGCACGAATGGCGAAGGGATCGCGCAACTTCGCGAGCTCATCGCGCCGTACGGCTATCGCGTCGTCGGTGTCGACGTCGACGGATGCCTGCATCTGAAGTCGGCAGTGACGCGTGTCGGTGCCGATGCGTTGCTGATGAATCGCGAATGGGTATCGCCGTCGGTCTTCGACGGCTGGCGGATCATCGACGTCGATGATGCTGAGCCGTCCGCTGCGAACGCGCTGCGAATCGGCGAAAGCGTCATCTTCCCCGAGGAGTTGCCGCGGACGCGACGGACGTTGGAAGCCGAGGGGATTGAGGTGATCGCGGTACCGGCGGGGGAGCTGGCAAAGGCGGAGGGCGGCGTGACCTGCTGCAGCCTGATTCTCTCGTAGTGCGGACGTCTCGTCTGCATCCGCCGCGGCGTCTCGCCCGGCGGGGGGTCCGTTCAATTCGAGGGTATGTGAAAAGAAACCACCGCCGGGCGAGGACGCCCGCCGGATGCAGACGAGACGTCCGCACTACGGTTCATCGTGACGCTCGAGATTCGCGCGATCCCACTTGCCCGCGTTCGCCCCGGCCTCGTAGGTCGTCTGGCAGAAGCGGAGCAGCGCATCTTCCGGGTCAGGCGCGTTGCGCACGTCGTGGTGAGCGAGGACGAAGAGGTTTAGCTTCTCGTCGTAATGCGCCTCCGCCGGTTCGACCTTCGCCTCCTTGAACCCATCCGGCGCGGGCGCGGCATAGGCGTAGAACGCGGCATCGCCGAGGGCGTCGCTGCCGGGCCACCAGCCGCAACTGCTGACCTCGTGCGAGTAGGCCTCACGCGTGATCGAGTCCGCCTTCGGATTGTCCGGCGCGCGGCGGCCGGAGAATCGCGTCACGGCCATGTCGAAGCTGCCCCAGAAAAAGTGAACGGGACTGCACTTGCCGATGAACCGCGCGCGGAATCGGTTCAGGACGCGGTCGGTGAAGATGAGGATGCGCCAGAAGCGGTCGACGGCGTCACGGTCATAGGAAGCATGCTCATTATCCTTTTCGAATGGAATCGGATTGTCGACCTCGGACGGCATCGTCCAGATCTTCACGTCGATGCCGCATTGCCGAAGTGCGGTCATGGTCTCCTCGTAGAAATCGGCGACCGAGCGCGGCACCAGCGGTACTCGCGCGCCGCGGCCGTCGCTGGAGCGAATGACGAGCTGGTGCTCGATGAAATCGAACTCGCAATCGAAGACGCGATCGCGGTAGGGAATGGACGACGTCGTCAGGCCGCGCGGACTCACGTAGAGCGCCGTTTCCCACCAGTGGTTGACGCGCGGCGCGAGGGCGAGGCGCACCTTGCCGACCACCTGGGTCCACATGTGCAGCGTGTCGCAGGTCGGCTTCCATTCGGGCAGCGGGAGAGGTTCGAGCGTGTCGGCCATCGCGCGATTATGAACCTGGCAAGCCGGTTGCGATAATGGAGCGCCAGCAGTCAACGGTCCTAAGGAGACAACATGAACAGCAGAAAGAACTTAGCAGCACAAGTGGCCGGTGCAATCGCGATCGCGGCGCTCGTGGGAACGTCCGCTTTCGCGGAAAGCCGTCACTCAGATGCGACGGATCGCGATCACGGCCGCCAGTCGAGCAGCGATCGCAGCAGCCGTCACGAACGGAGCGATCGCTCCAGCAATCAGACGCAAAGGCAGGAACGGCACGAGACCACCGCGCCGCAGACGTACCAGCGCAGCGAGACGCGCAGCAACGGCTCGTGGAACCGCAATGAAACGCGGAACAACAGCACGTTCGACCGCAGTCAGACGCGCAGCAACGACACGTGGAACCGCAACGAGTCGCGCAACAGCACCCGCTCGTTCGATCGGTCGCAGGCGGAGTCGTACCGCAACAACAATCGCAGCTACGATCGTTCGCATGACTACCACAACAGTCGCCCAGCGTTCGACAGCCGCGGACGCCGCAGCGACTTCGTATCGGGCCGCATCAGCCGTTTCGTCCACGAGCGCGGCGGTTACCGCGTTTGGATCGACGGCGGCCGGTTCCCGGTCTGGATTCCGGAAGCGCGCATCAGCCTCTTCCCGCGGCTGCGCATCGGTCTCTCGCTCCGGTTCGGCGGCTACTACGATCCGCTCGGATACCTCGAGGCGTATGACTACTACAACGACGGCTACTACGGCGGCGGATACGGCGCTTACAGCTCCGGCCTGCTGCGTGGTGTCGTCGAGACCGTTGACTATCGCCGTGGCACGCTCGTCCTGCGCGACGACGTCTCCGGCAGCTTCGTGACCACGCTCATCCGCGACCGCCGTCTGGAAACGCTGCGCCCCGGCGACTACGCCGAGATCGCAGGCGACTGGACGCGTTCCGGCGTCTTCGAAGGCCTCCGCCTCGAGGACACGCGCGACGGCCGCTACTGATCCGCATCACGCATTGATGTTCAAAGGCCGCCGCGGTTTGGCGGCCTTTTTCGTTGCGCGGATATCATCCGCGCCCGATGCCGAACCTGACGTGGCTCTACGCCGGCGCGATTTACGCCGCCGCCGTTGCCCTCGGCCGCCGCGCAGGCGCGGACCTGCCGAAACGCATCGCCTTCTTTTTCTTCGCGCTTGTCCTGCTCTTTTTCCGCGAGCCGCTGACGACCGACACGATCAACGCGCCGGTGGACTACTACGAGTCGCTGCCGCCGTGGGTGAACGTGATCAAGCATCCGCATCCGGTCAATCCGTTCATCAACGATGTCGCGCTGCAGCTGGTGCCGTGGGCGCACGCGGTGCGCGAGCACTGGCGTGCATTCAACCCGCCGCTTTGGGAGCCGACCGCCGCCTCGGGATATCCGTTATTGGCTAATGGCCAGAGCCAGGCTCTGTCGATCCTGCGCCTTCTCTCGCTGCCGCTCGGCCTCGGTCACGCGCTCACGGCGGAAGCAGCGTGGAAGGTGTTGATCGCACTGACGTTCACGTTTCTCTTCTGCCGGAGGCGCGGGTATTCGATCACCGCCAGCAGCATCGGCGCGATCGCGTTCGGCTTCTCGGGTTTCATGCTGGTCTGGCTGCACTTCGGACACGCCACCGTTGCGGCGATGATGCCGGCGGCGCTGTACGTCGTCGACCTGCTGGCCGAGCGCGTCACGGGCGGACGATTCGCGTTCGCATCATTGATATGGGGCGTAATTCTCACCGGTGGCCATCCGGAAACCGCGGCGTACGCAGGATTTCTGGCGGTGCTCTACACCGGCTGGATTGCATTCGTGGAGCGTAGCGCCGTCGGCCCGACGGCTGTACCGCCGCCGGCTCGGCGGCACGTACCGAAACATGCCAGCGAGCCGCTGGCGGTACAGCCGCCGGGCCGGCGGCGCTACAACCTGTGGCGATTCATTCGCGCGAGCGGCGGGAGCGTCGTCGCCGGCGCGATGCTGGCGGCGCCGTTTCTGATTCCATTCGCCGAGGTTGTGAAGAAGTCGCAGAGGTTCTCGGCGCTGGCAGGGGCGCCGCATCCGATCGGCGTCCTGGCCGATTGGGCATCGACGATCGCCACGCTGCAGCCGCACTTTTTCGGATTCGTTCCGTACGAGCAGCCGTGGGGTCCCGCGATTCCTGAGGCGATCACCGGCTTCGCGGGGACGTTCGCGATTGCCGGCGCGATTGCGCTGCTCGTGCACGTCGTCACCACGCGCGCGTGGCGCTCGCGCGAGGCGTTTGTACTGGTTGCGCTGCTGATTTCGATCGGCGTCATTTACAGCTGGCCGGGCGTCATCCAGATTTTCAATCTCGTCTTCCGGCTCGCACCGGCGGCGCGGATGCGATGTCTCTTCGCGCTGCTGACATCCATCTGCGCGGCAGCGGCGGTGGATTTGATCGAACGAAACATCCGCCGCCCCGTGCTCATCGGCGTCTTCGGAGCAAGCCTTCTGCTGTTGGCGATGACGGCGTTCCCGTTTCCGACACCGTCGCATCGCGACACGGCGATACTGGCGCTTCTGCCGGCGGTGGCGGTCCTCGCAGCCGCCACGGCCGCGACGCGATGGCGTGCAGCGATCCTCGCGCTGATGGTGGCCGCGATCGCGGAGCACATCCTGGTATTCGGCGGCTGGAACGCGGTGCTGCCGGCGTCGAAGCTCTATCCGGCGACGCCTCTCATCCGCGAATTGATGCGCCTGAAAGCCGCTGCGCCGAAGAATGCGCCGTTTCGCATCGCCGGCTACAACGCCGACTTTTTTCCGAACCTCTCCACGATGTACGGCCTCGAAGACATCCGCGCGCACGATCCGATGGAGTCGGCGCGCTACGTCGGCATGCTCGCACTCGTGGCCGGCTACGACACCTCGAATTACTTCGCGATGTGGCCGAACACGACCACCACGCTGCTCGACTACCTCGACGTCCGCTACTTCGTGACCGGCCCGGGACGCGAGCTCGACCGGCCGCACTTCACGCGGGTCTACGACGGCGCGGACGGGCGCATCTTCGAGAACCACAACGTCCTGCCGCGCTTCTACGCGACACGGAATATCCAGGTCGAGTGGGACATGAAGCGCTTCGTGCCGCTGCTCGCGGCGACGACTGATTGGGCGCACGTGGCGGTGCTCGAAAACCTGCCGATCACGGACGAGAAAATGCGCGCCGATCTGATCGCATCACACGGCGGTCCCGATGCCTCGGTTGTCATCAACGCCGCGACAGGCGACGCATACGAAATGCGCGTGACGGCGCCGCGCTACACGCTCATCGCCAGCAGCATCCCGTCGTGGCCGGGGTGGCACATTCGCGCGGACGGCAAGAGCATCGCGCCGCTCCGCATCAACGGCGCCTTCCTCGGCTTTCTCCTTCCGCCGGGCCATCACGACGTTCGCGTCTGGTACGCGCCGTGGTCGTTCCGCATCGGCGTCGTCATCTCGCTGATCACGATGATCGCGCTCGCGGTTGTCGCGAGGACTCGAATCGGTGAGCCGCGTCACGCAACCGCGTCCGAATTGCGGTAAAGTTCGCTTCCTCACACACCCCACAGGAGAAAATGATGCGCAAAGCTTTATTCGCGATTGCTCTCGTCACACTGTTCGTCTCTTCAGCCTTCGCCGCCAAGCCGGTGCTGGCCGTGGCCGAGTTCCGCAACGACACCTCGGCGAGCTGGTGGTCTTCCGACGTCGGCAACGATCTGGCCGGAATGCTCGCCAACGAGCTGGCCAGCACCGAGAAGTTCAAACTCGTGGAACGCCACAAGATCGGCGCCGTTCTCGACGAGCAGGATCTGGCCAGCTCCGGCCGCGTCAAGAAGTCGACCGGCGCGAAGCTGGGACAGATGACCGGCGCGCAGTACGTCGTCATCGCCACGGTCAGCGCCTTCGACAACAAAACCCGCGAGACCGGCGGAGGCCTCAGCTTCCATGGCATCGGCCTCGGCGGAAAGCAGGAAGAGGCATACATCGCCGTCGACCTGCGCGTCGTCGACACCACCACCGGCGAGGTTGAGTTCACGCGCACGGTCGAAGCGCGTTCTACCGGCGGCGGCGTCGGCGTGAGCGTCTACCGCGGCGGCTTCGGCGGCAATCTCTCGAACTACGAGAAGACCCCGACCGGCAAAGCGATCCGCGCCGTAATCATGGAAATCTCCGACTACCTCGGCTGCGCCATGGTCGACAAGGATGCCTGCCTCGACGAGTACAAGGCGAAGGATCAGTCTCGCCGCGCCAAGACGAAGAAGTCGATCAAGCTCGATTGATCGTTCATCAATCCTGAAATGAAAAGCGCCGCTGCGAAGCGGCGCTTTTTTTGTTGCTTTTCACTTCACCCTGCGCGAAGACGCAGGGTCTCCGGTGATACCGCGCAGATGCCGCCACAAGCACAAACTGCGCGGCGCCACCGGAGATCCTGCGTCTTCGCGCAGGATTGGGACCGAAAGACTACTCCAGCGTGATCCCCCCATTCGCCGTCTCCAGCTTCATCTGACACGCGCCGTTGCCGATCGTGCCGGTCAGCGAGTTGTCCGACTTTGACGTCATCAGGATCGGGATCGCCGTCGTGATCGAGCCGAAGCTGGTGCGCGCGTCGACGTGATAGCCGCCGTTCGGCGGGACGTCGAGCTTGATCGAAGCGAAGCTCGTTTTCAGATTGATATCGGCGCACGCGCCGCGCAGGTCCGACACCGAGATCGATCCATTCGCGTTCTCCACCGCCACACGGCCGGCGATCGTCCTCAGCAGCACCGGTCCGAAGCTGGTGTGGATGCGTACGCCGCCGGAAACGTCGGTGGCCGTCACGCCGCCGTTGGCATTGTCGACGTCGAGCGTGCCCTTGATCAGTTCCGCGCGGGCCAGCCCGAAGCGCGTGTCGATGTTCAGATTGCCGCGGATATCGACCGCGGTCACGTTGCCGTTCGCGTTGGTGATGCGCGTCGGTCCGTTGATGTCGCGGATCGAGATCGTGTCGAAGCTGCCGGTGATCGTGGCGCCGCTGCCGACGTGCGAGCCTTCCACGCGGCCGTTGCTGGCCGAGACGATCAGGTCGCGTCCGATGTTCGCGAACTCGGTGGCGGCGAACGTATTCTTGATCGAGGCGCGGCCTTTGATGTCGCGGACGTCGACGCGCCCGTTTTCGTTGTGCAGTTCCAGATCGCCGGAGACGTTCGAGACCGTCACGCTGGCGAACGAATCGACGATCGAAGCGCTGCCGTTCACGCCCTGCACGTGGACCGAGCCGTTGCCGTTGCGAATGGTCACGTTGTGCGTGTCGGTGGCGGTCACGGAGCCAAAGCGATTGGTGATGCCCAGGGCGCCGTCGACGTTGACGACGCGAATATTGCCGTTGGCGTTCTGCACGGTCGTATCGCCCGTGCTGTTTTCGATGCTGATGGAGCCGAACGAGTTCTCGACGCGCTGCGTGCCGTGGCTGTCGCGCAACGTCACGTTCCCCTGCGCGTTCACGATCTCGCCGGCAGCGTGAATGCCGGTGACGTCGACACTGCCGAAGCGGTTGTGAACCAGCAGCGGCGCGTTGGCGGGCATGGTCACGTCGATGTCGACTGAATACGACAGCGAGATGTTGCCGTGGAAATGCATGTCGGGGTACTCGGTGCGGACCGTGATGCCGCTCCCGGACGACGTCGACACGGTGACGTTGATGTCCTTGCCGATGTCGGAATCGGAGGCGCGGATCAGCGCGTGCACGCGAACGTCGTTGCCGCTTCCGGCGTGCACCGTGACCGGGCCCATGGAATGGTCGATGGAGATGCGTCCGCCCTGATACGTCTGCGTTCTGCTGAACGTGCGCTCGTAACGATCGGCGTAAAGCGCCGGCGCGGCCAGCAGAAGCAGAGCGGCGATGAGTGTCTTATTGATTCGAAGCATGGCTGTTTTCCTCTCGCAGGACGTCCTGCAACGTCCGCTGTTTTTCCGAATACATCGTCAGCAGTTGCGTGCGCAGGTAGGCGTTCTGGCGGTTCTTGTCGATGGCGGTTTGGCACTCGGCGATGGCGTCGTCGAGCATCATCAGTTTTTCCTTGTAGCTGACCATGAGCGGGGTGGACGGCTGGTCAAGCTTCGCGGAGGCGAGTGTTTCCAGGTGATTGATGGCGTTGATGTGCGCCTTCTCGGCGCGCTCGACCTCATCGACGGCGGACACCTTCAGGATGTCTCGATCGAAGTCGGCGGCATGCATGCGCCGCTGCGCGATCCAGACGGTGCCGCCGAGGATGGCGAGGAAGAAGAAGGCGGCAGCGATCTGCCACACGCGCGTCCGCGTGCTGCGCCGTTCGTTGCGGATGGCCTTCTCGATGCGCGGCCACAGCAGGTCGTTGTCCCACGTCGCGTGAAGGTCGCGCGCCGTGGACGAGATCTCGTTCCAATCGGCCAGCTTCTGCATGCAGGCCTCGCACGACTGCGCATGCCGCGCGGCGGCTTCGAGCGAGAACTGATCGCCTTCGAGAAGGAGGTCGTCGAGTTGTTCACAGGTGATGGTCATGATGTCGCTGCCTTTTTCCACTGCTCCTGGAGCTGTTTCTTCGTTGAGAAAAGAATCCACTTCGAGTTGCCTTCGGTGATGTCGAGGATGCCGGCGATCTCAGCGTGGCTCAGGCCTTCGATCTCGAACAGCGAGAAGACTGTGCGGCGCTGTTCCGGCAGTTCGTTCAATAGCTTCCGCAACGCCATGCGCTTGACGTCGTCGACCGCATTGGCCGGACGGACGTCGGCGACGAGCTCATCGATCGGCGTCTCCCGGATCCTGCGGCTGCGCTTCCGCAACATGTCGTAGCAGGTGTTGACGAGGATGCGGTAAAGCCACGTGGTGAACGCGGCCTCGCCGTTGTAGCCCGCCGCCGCGCGATGCACCTTCAGAAACGTCTCCTGCACCGCATCCTCGGCATCGGACCTGTTGCCGAGCTGGTTGTACGCGATCGATTTCATCCTCGCGCCGTGCTTGCGATAGATCGCCGCGAACACTTCCGAGTCGCCGTCCGCACACGCCCGCGCCAGGCGAAGGTCGTCTTCGCTCAAACGCGGCGTCGGTTGCGGTGTGATCGTCAGAGTCACAGGAGTGGGCAAGTCTACGGCTGAGGCAACGGCGTCCATCGGTCTGCGGGGATAGACGCCGGAGGGGTGGGGGAGGTTAGAGGAATGCCGTTGACGGGGAAGATTGCGATACGTAGACTCATTGTCGCTACGGAGGATTTGTGAGAACTAGAGTTCAGAAGTGGGGAAACAGTCTGGCGCTCAGAATCCCGAAGGCATTCGCTGAAGAGGTGGGACTTGAGCAGGATGGAGAAGTCGATCTCTCCGTCGAAAAGGGACGGCTCGTGGTCGTGCCTCCTGTCGCTCCGACCTACACGCTCGAGGAACTACTCGCAGGCATTCGCCCATCCAACCTGCACAAAGAAACCGACTGGGGACCTCCGGTCGGCAAGGAAGTCTGGTAGTCGATGGCTTATGTGCCGGAACAGGGCCATGCGATCTGGTTCACGTTCGACCCGCAGGCAGGTCATGAACAGGCTGGACGGCGCCCGGCCATTGTCCTGACGCCTGCCGCCTATAACCGGAAGACTGGTCTCGTTCTAGTTTGCCCCGTTACAAGCCATGCGAAGGGATACCCCTTCGAAGTGGCGCTTCCGCCTGGTCTGCCGATATCTGGTGTCGTTCTCGCCGATCAGGTGAAGAGCGCTGATTGGCGTGCGAGGCAGGCTGCGTACATTTGCGAATTGCCTTCTGACGTCCTGCCCCATCTTCTCGCTAAATTGTCGGCATTACTCGCCGCCGAGTGAAGGCTTCCAGACACGAAGGCGGAGCGACCCAGCCGCTCCGCCTTTCTTCTCCTACGGCGCCACCGCCGTCCAGTGTCCGGCCACCGGCAGATCGCTGGCGCTTCCGAAGGTGAAGTTGATGTCGGGACCTAGGCCGAGTTGAGTCTCCAGCGACATTGCCGCTGTCGATGGATGAAACAGCCCGAGCAGACGGCGTCCGATTCCGGTCCAATCGCCGCTCAGCGGCAGGTCGCCAATGAACCCGAATGTCGAACTGCCGTTCGTCTCGAAGAAGTCGTTGGTCACCTGAAACACACCGTTGTGAAAGACGCCGATGCTGTCCCTTCCGTCGCCGTCCCAGTCGCCTGTCACCGGCAGGTCTCCCGCCGAGCCGAATTGGCTCGTCACCGTGGTGATTCTAACTTCAGTCACGGGAGGACATCCGTGACAGGGCACGCCCGTCACCGTTTCCGGCACACGCAGGATGAATGTGCTGCTATTCGATCGATAGACTCCGACGTCGTCGATGCCGTCGCCGTTCCAGTCTCCGGCGATCGGCCGGTCGCCGGCTTGTCCGAACGGCAGCGGGTCCAACTGCTCGATGGTCGTCGACGGAAAGCAGCGAGGACAAGGGTTCGTATTCGTTGTAATGACCCCGCGGAGGAACGTGCCGTCGCGGAAGATGCCGAGGTCGGTGCGGCCGTCGCCGTTCCAATCGCCGGCGACCGGTTGGTCCCCGGGCTGCCCGCCGAAGGTGAACGTCAGATTGGGATTGCCCGCCGTATTGGAAGTGCGCAGGAGCCACTGACCGGTGGTTGGGCGGTAAACGCCGACGGTCGAGATGAGAAATCCGGACTGCCAGGCAGGATAGTCCTCGATCGTGAAATTGTTCGTCAGCCGCGTCTGCAGGTTGCCGTTGAAACTCATGGCATAGATCTCGTGATTGCCGTCGCGGTCGCTGACGAACGCGATCCTCTTTCCGTCGGGCGAAACAGTGGGAAAGAAGTTGTTGCCGGCTGACGTGAGCTGCACCGGATTCGTGCCGTCGGCGTTGATCACCATGATTTGGCGGGTGGGAAGAGCGCGCGTGAAGATGATTTTCGTACCGTCGCCGGAGAATTTCGGCTCCTGATCGTCGGCGGTATTGACGGTCAACCGCGTCTGGCCGGTCCCGTCCTTGGCCATCACGTAGATCTCGTTATTTCCGTCGCGGTTGCTGCGGAAGACGATTCGCTGTCCATCGGGCGACCATGCCGGCGCAAAATCGCCCGCGGCATTGCTGGTCAGGCGCGTCGGATTGCTGCCGTCCGCGTTCATGACGTAGATCTCGAAATTGCCGTCGCGCGAGCTGTGGAAGGCGATCTTTGTACCGTCCGGTGACCACGACGGAGCGATGTTCATTGCGGCGGCCGACGTGAGCCTCGTTTGCGTCGAGCCGTCGGCATTCATCACGAAGATGTCGAAGCCTCTGTTGAAGGCGATCTTCGTACCGTCCGGCGACCATGCCGGTCCGAAGTCGCCGGCTGCGTCATTGGTCAGGCGCGTCTGGCCGGTACCGTCCGGATTCATCACATAGATCTCCTCATTACCGTCCCGGTTGGTGTCGAACGCGATCTTTCCGTTGACGTGAGTCGTGGCGGCGGCGACTGAAACTGGAACGAGCGCCAAAAAAAGCACCAGCAACGCAGACGACGACCTGAGTGAACGCATAAGTCTCTCCTTCGCAGCGAGTAAGATTGATGTTCCGGTGCTGACAATCTGGAGCGGAGAGAGCGCGAAGTCGTGAGACTCGAATGAATCGCCGTTGAAAGTTCGATGAAGACCTATCGCTTCGGACCATTCATCCTCGATCCCGCGCAAGGTCTCCTCTGCGCCGGCTCCCGCGAAATCCCCCTCGGCGGCAAGGCATTCGAGACGCTGGTGTTTCTGGTCGAAAACGCCGGCCGCGTCGTCTCCAAGGCGGAGTTGATCGACCGCGTCTGGCCGGATAGCCACGTCGGCGAGAACAATCTCGCGCAGCACATCTCACTGGTGCGGAAGACGCTCGCCGCCGTCGACGCGAAGACGGAGTATGTGCAGACGATGGCGCGCCGCGGCTATCGGTTCGCGGCGGCCGTGGAGACCTCCGCCAACGCCGAAAGCACGACGCGGCTCGATCCGCCTCGGACCCATTACGCGCGGAGCGGCGACGTCAACATCGCCTACCAGGTCATGGGCGACGGGCCGATCGATCTCGTGTTCGTCATGGGTTGGGTCTCCCATATCGAGATGTTCTGGGCCGAGCCGTCGTTCGCGCGGTTTTTGACGCGCTTGAGCCGCATGGCGCGGCTGATCGTCTTCGACAAACGCGGCACCGGCTTATCGGACCGCGTTCCGCTCTCTCAGCTTCCATCGCTCGAGGTGCGGATGGATGACGTCCGCGCGGTGATGGCAGCGGCCGGCTCGCGGCGCGCCGTCCTGATGGGCGTTTCGGAGGGAGCGCCGCTGACGGCGCTGTTCGCCGCCACCTATCCGCAACTCGTGGCGGGCGTGATCATGATCGGCGGGTATGCGCGCCGGCTGTGGGCGCCCGATTATCCGTGGGGTCCGACCGCGGAGCAGCGCGAGGCATTCATCATCGCCCTGGAGCGCGATTGGGGCGGGCCGCTCGGCATCGAAGATCGCGCTCCGAGCCTGGCAAACGATCCCGACTTCCGGCGCTGGTGGGCGGCCTACCTGCGCATGGGCGCGAGCCCCGGCGCTGCCGCGGCGCTCACGCGGATGAACGCTGAAGTCGACATCCGTCACGTGCTGCCCAGCATTCACGTGCCGGCGCTGGTCATTCATCGCAGTGGCGATCGCTGCCTTCGCATCGAGGAGGGACGTTTCCTCGCCGAGCGGATTCCCGGCGCGAGGATGGTCGAGCTGCCCGGCGACGATCACCTTCCCTTCGCCGGCGATCAGGACTCGATCCTCGCCGCGGTGGAGCGCTTCATCGCCGAGCTGCGCGACACCCCGGAGCCGACGCGCGTTCTTGCCACCTGCCTCTTCGTCCGCACCGACGGCGACAACGAACGTCTGCCGGATCTCGATGACGAGGCGAGGCGCGAGATCGAGTGGTTTCACGGACGGAAATTCGCGCAGGTGACCGACGCGCTGGTCGCCACCTTCGACGGTCCGGTGCGCGCGATCCGCTGCGCCTGCGCCATTCGCGACGCGGCGCAGCGCGCCGGAGTCCGCCTGGCCACCGCTCTCCACACCGGCGAATGTGACATCGACGGCGAAACGATCAGCGGTACAACCGTGCAGATCGGCGCGCTGCTCTCCGAAGCCGCCGCCGCGGGCGACGTGCTGGTCTCGAACACCGTCCGCGACCTCGTGGCCGGCTCCGGAATCGAGTTCACCTCACGCGGCCAGGCGAACCTCGGCGCGCGGTTAGGTGAGTGGTCGCTATTCGAAGTGCGCAACTTGGAAGGCTAGATTCAACACACTCAATCGAGTGAAACAACAATGAAGCATCTTCGGATTTACATCGACACATCGGTGCTGGGCGGGTGCTTCGACGTCGAATTCGCGAGGTGGTCGAACGCTTTGATCGGCGATTTTCGAACCGGTCGTTTGATTCCGCTGCTCTCCGACGTAACGGCGGCCGAGGTTGCAGAAGCACCGCCTTGGGTGCGCGATCTGCATCAGGAGATGCTGCTCCTTGCCGGACGGGTGCTGCCGGTCACGCCGGAAGTCGCGGCGCTGGTCGCCGCCTACACAGCGGAGAAGATCTTGCCTGCGAGGATGGCGGCTGACATGACGCACATAGCGCTGGCGACTCTGGCGCGAGCCGACGCGCTCGTGAGCTGGAACTTCAAACACATCGTGCGTCTCGAGAAGATTCGTCTGTTTAATGCGGTCAACGTAGAATTGGGATATCAGCTCCTCAGCATCCGTTCGCCGAGGGAGGTAGCTACTTATGAAGACTACTGAGATTCGTGCGGTCGAGATGGTGCGTCGAATTCGCGACCGTCATGCGCGACTGCTGACTGGCAAAACAACCCCTGAGATCATCGCTTTCTACCGAGCCGCAGGCGAAGCCGCGATGCAAGACGCGCGCGAACGAGCGAAACCTCGCCGGCGGAAAGCCGGCTAACCCAATTTCGCCTCACAACTCGTCGATGGACTTCGGCCAGTCGCTGTGCAGCAGCCGCGATAGCGCGCGGTCGGCGAGGAGTTTGCCGCCGGTTTGGCAGCGGGCGCAGTAGTTCGTTTCGTTCTCGGAGTAGACGATGTGCTGGATCGGGGTGCCGCAGTCGGGACATGGTTTTCCGTAGCGGCCGTGGACGGCGAAGTCGGGTCGGAAGGCGGTGACTTTTTCCGGGAACTTTTCGACGGCTTCTTCGCGCAGGCGATCCGTCCATTCGGTCAGCGTGCGCTGCGTCGCGACGTAGAGCCGGGTGATCTCCTCCTCGGAAAGATTCGTCGTCAGTTGCACGGGCGAGAGGCGAGCGCGGTGGAGGATCTCGTCGGAGTAGGCGTTGCCGATGCCGCTGAAAACGTGAGGATCGGTCAGGGTCCGCTTCAGCGTGTGGCGCTCGCGGGTCAGGGCGGCGCGGAAATCATCGAACGAAGTATCGAGAGGTTCGAGACCGCCCGGATCGTGCGCGCGGACGGCTTCCTCCCCTCGGACGATATGAATCGACGCTCTCCGCTTCGATCCTGCCTCCGTCAACAGCAACGTTCCGTTCGGAAAGTCGAACGCGGCCAACCCCAGTTTGCCGGGGATCTTCGCGCCGGACGGCACCCATTTGAACCTGCCGGCGATCATTAGATGGATGACGATGAAGAGCTCGGATTCGAGTCCGATCACGATCCGCTTGCCGAGGCGACGGACGTCGACGACGCGCTTGCCGGCCAACTCCGACGGCGGCGGATCGACGGTGCGCAGCACGAACGGATTGCCGAGGCGGAGTTTGAGCAGCGGCTGATCGGCGATGCGTTTCGCGATCGCCTCGACGTATACGGTAACGTCCGGCAGCTCAGGCATTGACAGGGATTATCGCGGCTCCGTTCGCTTTTATCGACCGTACATGCGCAACACCCTCAGGCTGCTCCTCGCTGGCATCGCTGTCTGCGCGTTCTTCACCGGACGATCGGTGGCCGTGCAGCCGTACGTCAGCGTTTCCGTGGAGCCGATTGCAGCCGGCGACATCGTGATTCCGGTCGCCGGCATCGCGAAGAGCAAGTTGCGCGATGACTTCGACAACATCCACAGCGGTCATCCGCATCACGCCATCGACATCCTCGCACCGCGCGGTACGCCGGTGCTCGCGGCGGTCGACGGCACGATTCGCAAACTCTTCGAGAGCAACGCGGGCGGATTGACGATCTACGAATTCGACGTCGCGAACGAGAAGAGCTACTACTACGCGCATCTCGATTCGTACGCGGACGACCTCGTCGAAGGGATGCGCGTGCGGCAGGGCGATGTAATCGGTTACGTCGGCACGACCGGAAACGCGCCGGCGAATACGCCGCATCTGCACTTCGCGATCACCATCCTGCCGCCGGACAAGGCGTGGTCGAAAGGCGACGCGATCGATCCGTATCCCATCCTCGTCGCACGCGGCGTCACGCGCTGATTACGAAACGCGCTTCAGCGCCTCGGCCACATCCTTCTGATTCGGATTGAGCTTCAGGGACGTTTCGAAGCTGGTCTTGGCCTCAGTCTTCTTCCCCTGCTTCTCGAAAATCTGGCCGAGCCAGTAGTGGGCGCGGGCGAGAGACGGCTCGTTTTCCTTTGGCGTGTACGTGAGGTACCTGCGCAGCAACTCCTCGCCGCGGGCGTAGTTCGAGCTGGTGAAGACGGAGATCTGTCCGAGGCGGAAGTAGCCGGGCATGTAGGCGGGATCGACTTTGACGGCCAGCTCGAATTCGTCGCCGGCCGCTTTGAAGTTCTTCTGGCCGATGTAGGAGACGCCGAGATCGATGTGCGCGCGAGCCGATTTCGGGAACTCCCTGACCTCGGCCAGGTACTCGTTTCGCGCCTCGTCGGGCTTCTTCTGTTGTGAGTAGATGAACGCGGCCGCGCGATGCGCCATCAGCGGATCGCGCTTCTTGATCTCGCCGACCTGCGCGAATGCTTTGTCATAGCTGCCGCCGATGATGCCGGGCGCCATCGTGTAGAACTGGACGAGGCCGTAGCGCGCGTCGAGAAGATTCGGATCGAGTTCGACGGCTTTCTCGAATTCGTCCTTCGTTTTGCCGGCCAGCGAGGCCTGCCCGAAGATGCTCGCCTTCTGCGCCTGCGATCCGTAGGCGCTCCCGAGGAGGTAGTGCGCTTCGGCGCTCTTCGGATTCTGCGCGACGGCTTTTTCGAGCAGCGTCGCCGCGGCGTCGGCGTCATTGCGGTTCATGGCGGCACGGCCTTGTTCGATCAGCGATGTTTGGGCGAGCAGAGGAAGGGCGACGAGCGTCGCAAGGACAACCAAAATTGACCGCATGAACCCTTGTACGCGATTTGCGTAGGACAGGTTTCGGCTCGGCTAGAATGCCGGCTCTTTTCGATGACTGAAGCGACGATTGAAGCCCGCGCAACCGTTCCGATCTACGACGCCGCCGCGCTGAATGCCGCGGCCGACGAGGCGTTGGCCGAGGCGCGCCGGCGGCTCGCGGTCATCGAGCGGCTGCCGCTCGAAGCAGTGACGCCGGAGTCAGTGCTCGACGCGTGGGACGGCATCGCCATGATGCTCGAAGACGCGTACGGCGCGATCTCGCTGCTGAACAGCGTTCATCCCGATGCCGCCGTGCGCGATGCCGGCGACCGCGCCCTGATCGAAGAGTCGGTCTTCATGACCGAACTCTTTCAGAACGAGCAACTCTACGAACGCGTGCGCCGCGTCGTGCCGCGTACGAATGCGCAGAAGCAGTTGCAGAAGGATCTTCTCGAAGCATTCGAAGACAGCGGCGTTTCGCTGCCGGCGGAGAAGCGGGATCGGTTCAAGGCGATCTCCGAGCGGATCACCGAACTGGCGCAGGAGTTCAGCAAGAACATCCGCGAGAACAAGACCGTGGTCACGTTCACGCCGGAGGAATGCGTAGGTCTGCCGCAGTCGTACCTTGATCGCGTGCCGCGCAATGAGCACGGCAACATCGTGGTCGGCTTCGATTACCCCGACTACGTGCCGTTCATGTCGAACGCGTCGAATGCCGAGGCGCGGAAGCGGTACTACGTCGCCAACATGAATCGCGGCACCGATCGCAACCTCGAAATCCTCGACGAAATCGTGGCGCTGCGAAAAGAGATCGCCGATTTGTACGAAGTGCCGAGCTTCGCGCACTACGTCACCAAGCGGCGCATGGTTGAAAATCCGGAGACCGTGACGCGTTTTCTCGATGAAGTGAAGAATGGCGTGACGGAGGCCGAGCTGAGCGATCTCCGGCAACTGGCGGCGTTCAAAGCGGAGCTGACCGGCGCGTCGATCGATGAGGCCAGGATCGAGCGTTGGGACGTCGTCTACTACCGCGAACGGCTGCGCGAACAGCGTTACGCCGTCGATCAGGAAGCGCTGCGCGAACACCTGCCGACCCTGCCGACCCTGCACTGGATGCTCGATATCACCGAGCGGCTTTACGGCATCTCGTTCAGCGCCGCCACGGTGCCTGTGTGGCACGAAGACGTCATGTATTACGACGTCGATGACGCGGCAACGGGCGAGCGTCTCGGCGGCATCTACCTCGATCTTTACCCGCGCGCCGACAAGTACAAGCATGCTGCGGCGTGGCCGGTGCGCGGCGTGTCGCGCAAGGCGGGGCGAAAGCCGATCAGCGTTCTGGTCACGAACTTCGACCGCGTCGGATTGACGCACAGCGAGCTGGAAACGCTGCTGCACGAGTTCGGACACGTCATGCACGGCGTGTTGTCGCAGACTGAGTACAACCAGCACTCCGGCACGAGCGTGGAGCGCGATTTCGTCGAAGCGCCCTCGCAGATGTACGAGGAGTGGGCCAGCCGGATGGAGAGCCTGGCATTGATGCGCGATCACTGCACGACCTGTCCGATCATCGACGAGTCGCTCGTGCAGCGCATCCGCGCGGCGAAGAAATTCGGATCGGGCATCGACTACGGTCGCCAGCTTCTCTACGCCAGTTTCGATATGGCTCTGTCGGGCGAGGGAGTCGGGAGTCGGGAGTCGGGAGTCGGAGTTGGTTCGGCGGTTTCGTCTCCGACACCCGACACCCGACACCCGACACCCGAATCACTTTCGCTCCGTCTGTGGAAGCAGATGGAAGGCTCCACGCCGATGGGTTACGTCGACGGCACCTCCTTCCCCGGCACATTCGAGCACATCGCCAGCGGATACGCGGCCGGCTACTACGGATACATGTGGGCGAAGGTGATCGCGCTCGATCTGATCTCAGCGTTTGGTCCCGACGTGATGAACGAAGAGACGGGTCGCCGCTTCCGTGAGTTGATCCTTTCGCGCGGCAGTGAAGAGCCTGCCCGCGATCTCGTCGAACGCTTCCTCGGACGTCCGGTTTCGAGCGATGCGTTCTTCGCAGAGATCCGCGGCGAATAGACTTACGTTGTCAAGGGTTGTATGGTGAGCACCTTGAGGAACCTTCCTCAACCTTCAGGCCGCCTGAGCTGAGTCAGCGCCTCTGAACCTCAATCTTCTTAGCAAACTATCTTTTTGCGCTGCCGCTCGAAGTGTGCCGCCGAAAAGAGCAGGAGTAATCCCAATGAAAGTCTATTTTGGAAATCTGCCCCGCGACATCGATGACGCGAAGCTCGGCGAGATCGTGAAGCCGTACGGGGCCGCCACTTCGGCGGAAGTCGTCAAGGATCGCGTCACCGGCGCGTCGAAGGGCTTTGCCTTCGTCGAGTTCGGCAGCGACGCCGAAGCACAGGCCACGATCGATGCGCTGAACGGCAAGGACATGAATGGCCAGGCCGTCGTCGTAAACGAAGCGAAATCGAAGAAAGACGCCCCGAAGGCCGCCGCAGCGGTCTAACCCCCAAACAAGGAGCTTGCATGACGAACGTGTTGAAACCGAAGCGCGCCCCCAAAGTCACTGTCTCGGAAAGCAATATCAAGAAATCGGCGATGCGGCTGATGCAGCGTCCGCTGGTCTCACCCGAGGTGCAGTACATCCAGCGCGTCCTCGGCGCTACGGCAACGCAGGAAGCGGTCGACGAAAAAGTGATCGCAGTCCGCAAGATGCCGTGGTCCAGCATCGTCATTCCGGAGTGACAAAGCGCGGCGCAAGCCGCACTTTGTCATCCTGAAGCCGGCGTAGCACGGCTGAAGGATCTCAAGATGCGCTGCATTTGCTGGAACCGGGTTTCAGCGCAGGTCGCGTAGCTTGAGATCCTTCGCCGTCCTCCGGCGTCTCCGCCTTCGGCTACGCGCCTCCGGCAGCCTCAGGATGACGCCTACCGCATCGCGCTGATTTCTACCTCCGCGCTGCCTGTTGCGAGCACGTGCAGGACGATACCGTTCGGATCGAGCGCTACGGTGCCCGGCTCGATGGCGTCGACGCGGCCGCGCATCATCACTCCCGATGCGAGTGGCCGCGTTACCGCGCGTGCGATCTCGTTGCGCAACGCGTCGATCTGTGGCGCGACCGACCAGTGCGCTGCGTTTGCCAGCGTCGCGCGCAGTTGGTCGTGCGCAACGCGGTTGGCGATGCGCAAGAACGGATTCTTCCGGTGCGGATCGAGCGAATAGTCGAGATTCGTCAGCGTCAGCGTTCGCGTGGCGGGATCGAAGACCGGAGTCGCCTCGAGAAAAACGAGACCGCTGTAGTGCTTCAGGAATGACGCGTGGTAGTTGACGTCGATCTCGATCGACACGCGTCCGTTCGCTGCGGGCGCCGCGCCGAGGCGAATGGCGCGGACGGCGACGCCTTCGTAGGTTCGGTTCGCGAAGTTCTCCATCATCAAGCGAGTGGCCTCTTCGTACGGAACCTCGACATCGAACGGAACGCGGATGCCTCCGTTCGGCGCCTGAGCTACTCGTAAGGCCGGCAGCGGGTGAGGCGTCACCGGCGGACGTTCGCCGACGACCACGCGCGTGCGTGCCCGCAAGGTCAGAACGCTGGTGAGCGAGAGGCCGGAGCCGGTAATCGGTCCGAGGGCGACGTCGGCCGGTTCCATCACCAGCCAGGTGCGGGGACCGATGAGCACGGGCGCCTGCAGTGACGACCACACCTGCTCCGCGATCGGACGGATGTTCGTCAGCTTCGGCGTATTCGCATCGATCGTCCTCACCGCCTGGCGCAACTGGTCGTTGACGATCGGCGCGATTTTCCAGTCGGTGATGTCGATGTTCGCAAACGTGACCTGGCAGCGCTTCGATGAGAAATCAACCGGTTGCGCGCGCGTGGTGGAGCGGAGACGCCAATTCGCATCCCAGTCGAGATGCGAGGAGAGCGAAATCCAGGCCTCGCGCATCGGTTCGCCGAAACCGCAGGAGATGCATGGCCACATCACGATCTCGCCCGAGAACGGCTTCTGCGTTCTTCGACAGCCCTCCAGCGAATAGTGGACGGTGGTCATCGCGTGAATGCCGCTGCCGATGACGTTGAGCGCGATCGGATCGCGGACGACGCGGTACTTCATCCCGAACTGTTTCTGTGGATCGAGCTCGTAGGCGTCGAGCTTCTCGATACTCTTCGGCACCTGCGTTTCGAGCTGCGGCAGCAGCGGCGCGAGCGAGGTGCGGATCGGGATGACGATCGTCGACAACTCGGCGGGCGGCGGTGGCGTGGTTGGGAGTGTGGCGGCGAGGAGGAGGAAGGGGATGAGCATCGTCTGAGGATTTCGGCGGAATGATAAAGTCACAAACCGAGCCAGCAATGTCCGACACCACTACCCGAGGAATTCGCATTCAGGTCGAGAGCACGTATGTCGAAGAGCGGAGCGACCCGCAGGAAAGTTACTTCTTCTTCGCGTACCACGTCGTAATCTCGAATGACGGAAGCGAGACCGCGCAACTCATCAGCCGCGAATGGATCATCACAGACTCCGACGGCAACATGGAGCGCGTGCAGGGCGCCGGCGTGATCGGCGAGTCGCCAGTGCTCGGGCCGGGGCAGAGCTTCGAATACACGAGCTTCTGTCCGCTGCGGACATCGATGGGATCGATGCAGGGCGCGTACACGATGAAGCTTTCGAACGGCGAAACGTTCCGGGCGGAAATCGCGCCGTTCACTCTCGCTGTTCCGGGCGTTGTCAACTGAAGGGTCCCACGTGCGCCGGCGAGTCCAGATCTCGTTTCTCTCCGTTTTCCTGACGCTGCTTACCGTCGCCTTTGCGACGGCATTGATGGTTCGCGTCCGGTCGTACACGGTGAAAACGGCTACGGAATCCGTGGCACCGTCGACGGTCGCATCGACGGCTTCCGCGACACCGGGCTCGAAGACGTCACAGGTGACCTTCGAGCCGTTGCCGGCCGGTAGCACCCCGGTTTCGACGTCCTCTTCCGTGCCCGTGACCACGCCGTCGTCGCCCGCCGCCACCACGCGAGCGCAGCGCTTCCGCGAATTGCTCGCCGCCGGCATCACCGCGATCGCACCGTCCGCCGCTCCGGCCGCGCAAGAACTGACGGCGAAGCCGAAACCCGTTCCGCCTCCGCAGACGAAGCCACCGGCGCCGGTTTCGAAGCCTGTCACGCGCCCGCAGGGGAGCATGGCGGGAGGAAGCGGGACTGGCGGATCCAATCAACCCGGCCTCAGCAACGAAAACAAGCCGAAGCCTCCCACGAACGATCCGCGCGATCCGAACTCCGACACCGCGCCGCCGCAGCTCCTCTCCATCGGCTTCGATCCGCCGGCGGTGCAGGACGGCGGTGATACGACGCTCGTCGTTACCGCCACCGACGATCTCTCCGGCATTCGCGGGATCTCCGGCACACTGACCAGCCCGAATGGCAAAGCGGTGCAGGGATTCGCGCAGCAGCGCGAAGGCGAGACGATGCGCTACACGAGCCGCATCCACATCCCCGAAAAAGCGGAAGAGGGATTGTGGAAGATCAGCTTCCTGACGATGAGCGACATGGCCACGAATTCGGTCACGCTCAGCGCCGCGCAGGGGACGTTGCCGCCGACCGCCCTGCTGAAAGTGAGCTCGTCCGCATCCGACTCGACGCCGCCCGCACTGCGCAACGTCTGGCTCGAACGCCGGGCCATGCGCGCCGGCGAGCACAACACGCTCAACGTCGACGCAACGGACGAAAAATCAGGTATCCATCTCGTCGCGGCGGTTTTCCTCAGTCCATCGAAACTGGCCCGGTTCGGCGTCGGCTGTCAAAAGGGTGCGAACGACGTCTACCAGTGCGATGTCTTCCCGCCGCAATGCCTCGACTGTGGCGACTGGACGCTCGAACAGGTGCAGATGCAGGACAACGCGAACAACTTCTCCACGGTGCGGAGCGAAAACCCGGCGGTGGCCGCGATCCGTCTGAATATCACCGGCGACAGCTGCGACAACACGCCGCCGGTGTTGCAAGGTCTCCAGCTGAGCCGCACCGAAATCTTCATGGGACGCGACGAGCCGGTCATCGAAGTCATCGCTCAGGTCACCGACGACAGCTGCGGCATCGGCGGCGTCAGCGGTCAGGTGGTCGGACCGGGCAGCAGCTCCAGCGGAACGTTCTTCTCCTTCCAGCAGCGCGACGGGAACACCTACGTCGGCACGATCCGCCTGCACGCGAACTCCGCGCGCGGCGTGTGGCGCGTGCAGTCGGTGACCGTGAACGACAAGGGCCAGAACCTGAAGATCTACTACTCGAATGATCCGCTGCTGGCGCGGGCGTCGTTCACGGTGAAGTAGGCGGGAAGCGGCTCCGGAAGAGGAGCGCAAGTGCCGGACGAGGACGTCCGGCGGCCGTTAGCGCGCGGCTTTGGCGATCTTGCCGGTACGGATGCAGCGGGTGCAGACGTTCATCCGCTTCACCGCCGAGCCGACCATCACGCGGACGCGCTGCAGATTCGGCAGCCAGCGTCTGCTGGAAACATTGTGGGCGTGGCTGACCCGGTTACCGAACACGGGGGCCTTGCCGCAGACTTCGCACATCTTTGCCATCGATAGACTCCTCAAACCTCAAATAACGCCAGGGGGGCGGGATTGTACCGGCCGGACCGGTTCGGCGCAACCACGGGTCCGAAACGGCCTCGTGTTCGCGTAATCTGCTGATAAATCTAAATGCTGTAGAGTTGACACTCACCTTTAAAGGTTGTAATTTCACTCGACTTTCCACATCTGGAGCCGCAACCTGAGAAGTGAGTGGGTGAGATGGACGGGGTGAGTGGTGTTCTTCTCAAAGAGCAAAAATGTCGTTGGTCTCGATATCGGCTCCTCAGCCGTAAAACTTGTTGAGCTGAAGGAGAAGAAGGGCGGCGCGTTCCAGCTGGTGAAGCTTGGAATCGAGTACCTTTCTCCGGAAGCGATCGTCGACGGGTCGATCATGGACTCGTCGCTGGTAGTGGAGACGATCTCGCGGCTCAACACCGGCAAAAACATCAAGAATTCCAATTACGCCACCTCCCTCTCCGGCCACTCCGTCATCATCAAAAAGATCACGCTCCCGGCGATGTCGCCGGAGGAGCTGGCCGAGTCGATTCAGTGGGAAGCCGAGCAGTACATCCCCTTCGACATCAACGACGTAAACCTCGACTACGTCCCGCTGAACACGCCCGGCTCCGGCGACAACATCGACGTCATCCTCGTGGCCGTGAAGAAGGAAAAGATCAACGACTACACCTCGGTGATCAGCCAGACCGGCAAGGTCCCTGTGCTCGTCGACGTCGACGCCTTCGCGCTTCAGAACGCTTACGAGATGAACTACGCGATCGACGACACAAAGGTCCTCGCGCTCGTCAACGTCGGCGCCTCGGTCACGAACGTCAACGTCCTCTCCGGCGCCACCTCGCTCTTCTGGCGCGACATCACCTTCGGCGGCAACCAGTACACGGATGCGATTCAGCGCGAGCTGAGCCTCTCGTTCGAACAGGCCGAGGAGCTGAAGAAGGGGCGGCAGGCGGGCGACTACAGCATCCAGCAGGTCATCCCGATTCTCAACTCGGTCAGCGAAGACTTCGCCGGCGAGTTGCGCAAGACTCTCGACTTCTTCACGGCAACATCGGGCGCTGACCGCGTGGACGAAATCGTTCTCGCAGGCGGCGGCTCGGGCGTGCTGAACCTCGACGCCATCCTTCGCGACAAGTTCGGTATCCCGGTGGCGATCATGGATCCGTTCCAAAAGATCACCGTCGATGAAAAAGAATTCAACCCCGAGGAGCTCGCCGACATCGGGCCGAGTATGGCGATCGCCGTAGGGCTGGCCATCCGGAAGCTGGGGGATGCTTGATTAAGATCAATCTGGTGCGGGAAGGGCGGGCGGTCCGGGGAACCGGAGTGGTCTCAGGCATGCCCGTGGCCGCGGGGCCCAGCAACGCCAACAACGGCCTCATGATCGGCGGTGTGATCCTCGGCATCCTGATCGCGGGCGGCTGGTGGTACATGCAGAAGCGCACCCTGGCTCAGCGCCAGGAGTCCATCGCCCAGAAGCAGGTCGAAGCCACGCGCCTGGAAAAGATCATCAAGGATGTCGGCGACTTCCAGAAGCAGAAGGACAGCCTGCAGAGCCGGATCACTCTGATCAATCAACTCAAGCAGAATCAGCGCGGTCCGGTGCAGTTGATGGACCGCATCAGTCAGGATCTGCCGGACCTGGTCTGGCTCGACAAGATGGTCGTCGCCGGCGGTGTCGTGACCATCGACGGCCGCGGATTGAATCCGAATGCGATCGCGAACTTCGTCGAGAACGTGAAGAACGATCCGCTGTTCGAAGAGCCGGACCTGGGCAACGTGACCGAGGTATCGGCAGCGCCGCTGGTCTACAGCTACACGATGAAGTTCCACTTTACCTATGTGCCAAAAGGTGAGGCCGGAGCTGCCGGCGCGGCCACAGGAACATCGACGACCGGGACATCGGCCACGGCAAGTTCGGGTACGGCAACAGGGACGGCGACGTCGTCGTCCGCGGTGAAGCGGTAGGAGGGGTGATGGCGCTTTCTCTAGACGGCAAACCTTGGTACTTCGGCCTGATCATCGGGCTGATACTGGCTGCCGTCATCATCTGGGGAGCGAACTACGCCGTCATCGGCGATCTCACCAAGCAGATCGAGGGTGCTGATAATCAACTCCGCGATCTCGACACGAAGATCGAGCAGGGCCGCTCCGCCGAACGCAAGCTGCCGCAGTTCCGCGAGGAAGTGAAACGCCTCAATGCCGAGCTGACGAAGTTGCGCAGCATCCTGCCGTCGACGCGCAATACCGAGGAAATCATCAAGCGGATCAAGACACTCGTCGATGCCGGGAACTTCACTCTGCGCAAGCTCACTTTCCCGCCGCTCGCTCCCGCGCAGGGGAGCGATCCGTACGCCGAGTGGCCGATCTCGATTTCGGTCGACGGCCGCTATCACAATCTGGCCACACTCTTCGATCACCTCAGCAAGTTCAAACGCATCGTCAACGTCGAGCAGATTTCGATCGCCGCGCTGCCGACACAGACGGAGCGCACCATTGCGGCCGACTTCACCGCGAAAACCTTCGTCTATGTCGAGCCGAAGGAGCCGGAGCCGACGCCGGTGAAAGGCGCCAAGCAATGAGAGTGAGCCGATTCGCGCTGTCGCTTCTCATCGTCGTCGCGGCGATGGCCACGCTCTTCGCGCAGTCGAACCCCGCGTCGAAACCGGCCACGGCGACATCGACGGCAGCCACGACCTCGACGCAAAGCGAAGAGCCGACCATGCAGCAAAGTCTGCAGGAGATCCTCGAAGAGCCGAGCTCCGCCGACGCGTATCACTACGATCCGAAGGGCCGCCGCGATCCGTTCCAGTCGTTGATCGGACCGGCGCCGGCGCTGCAGCCGGGCCAGCGGCCGGCCGGCCCTCCCGGTTTCCTCATCGACGAAATCAAGCTTCAGGGCGTCGTGAAAACGCGCCAGCAGGGACTGGTGGCCATGGTCAATGGTCCCGACAACAAAGGGTATCTCGTGAAAGTTGGGGACAAGGTCCTCGACGGCGAAGTGATTCGTATTACTCCGGCTTCGATCGTCTTCCGGCAGGAGGTCAATGACCCGACGCGGATCGAACGATTCCGCGAGGTGGTCAAGGAACTCTCTTCCGAAGCTCCGAGGAAGTAGGGTCGCGAGCGGCTGTCAAGCCATGTGTGTGGAGGGCTGTGAGATGGTGAACGTAAGACGTAAGACAAGAGCCAAGCTGATCCTGCTGCTCACAGGCATGCTGGTGGCGGGCGTCACCAACGCTCAGGCAGCGTTCTGGAAGCGTGGCGGCGCGGCGGCGAAAACGCCGGCACCGGCTGCTGGCGCATCCTCCGCCTCGGCCGGAATGTCGCTCACGGCAATCGACGTCGAGACTTCTCCGTCGCCGCGCATCATCCTGCGCACCACGGCCAGCCCGGTCTACAGCTCCTACAGCCCGATGCCCGATCTGTTCGTGATCGATCTGACCGGCGCCTCGAAGGCTGCATCGCTTGCGATTCCGTCCGCGGTCCCGCCATCGGTCGGTTCCGTTTCGGTCGATGAAGTCACGGAGATGGGCTTGCGTCTGACGCGCGTCAGCGTTCACTTGAATCAGGCCGGAACGATCGAAGCGTCCGCCGAAGGAAACAGCGTCGTCATCAACCTTCCGGCGGCCGCCGCGCCCGCAGTGGCCGAGGTCGTTCCGCCGGCTCCGAAACCGGTCGAGATTACGCCCATCACTACGGCCGCCGTCGAGCCTCCGCACGTTGATCCGGTACCGGTTCACGCCGAACCGGAGCCGGTGAAGAGCGAGCCAGCCGCGACGGTTGTCGAAGCGCCTGTCATCACGGAGTCCTTGCCGGCCAACAAAGCAACAACGCTGAAGAAGATTGAAACCAACGGTACCGGCTCGGCCATCGAAGTACGTCTGGCCACTGATGGCGACGTCGCCTACAACGCGTTCAAGCTCGAGAAGCCGTCGCGGGTCGTCATCGATCTCACCGGCGTCAACGACAAGCTGGCGAAAAACATCATCAACGTCTCCGATCCGGTCGTGAAACGGATTCGCGTGTCGCAGTTCAAGAGCGCGCCTGAGGCCGTCACGCGCGTCGTGCTCGATGTCGATGAAAAGGCCAGCTATCACGTCACGAAGTCAGGTGACGCGCTCAACATCACCTTTGGCGCCGCTCCGGTTGTCATCGCAGCGCCTGTGGCTGCACCGGCGCCGGCACCGAAAAAAGAAGAGCCGCAGGTCGCGGCAGCGCCGGTTGTCATCACTCCCGCACCGCCTGTGAAGACGGCCGCCGTGGTAACCGACATCCCGTCGCAGGTTCCGACGATCGCCGACAACGCCACATGGAAGATGCCGGAACAGCACAAGCCGGCTACGTCGGTCATCAACGCGCCGCAGACACAGACGCCGCCCGCATCGAAGAAACGCCGCGGCATGACCAAGCCCGCTGTGGCGACTCTGCCTGATCCTCCCGCGGTGGACCCATCGCCGCCCGGTGAGAACGTCTTCAGCGATCCCGCTCCGCAGCCGCAGCCGGCCGCCACCAGTTCAACCGGCACGATGCTCTCCGCCGCTGCCGGCGGACGCACGCTCAGCGGTGGCGAAAAAGCGTATACGGGCGAGCCGCTCTCTCTCAATCTCAAGGACGCCGACATCAAAGACGTCCTGCGCACCTTCGCCCAGCTCACGGGACTCAACATCGCCATCGATCCGACCGTCACCGGCTCCGTTACCGTCGATTTTGTCGACGTCCCGTGGGATCAGGCGCTGGAGGTCATCCTCCGCCAGAACTCGCTCGCGTATGTGCTCGAAGGGAACGTCATGCGCGTCGGCACCGCCACGCGTCTGTCGGAAGAAGCGGAATCGAACCGCCGGCTCAGCGAGCAGGAGAGGTTGAACGTCGCTCTGAGTACGGTCGGCTTCAAGCTCTCGTATGCGCGCGCCAACGATGTCGCGGGCCTGTTGCGTGAGATGGCCTCGCCGCGCGCGCGCATCATCGTCGACCAGCGCACCAATCAGCTGATCATCAGCGAGATCCCCGGATACCTGCAGACGATGCGTAACCTCATCGACTCGGTCGATGTGCCGACGCGGCAGGTGGTCATCGAAGCGCGCATCGTCGAAACGACGAAACTCTTCATCCAGCAATACGGCTTCAACTGGGGCTTCCACGGAACGATGGACCCGTCGCTGGGCACCGGCACGGGCCTCGTCTTCCCGAACCGCATCGATACGGTCGGCGGTCCCTTCAACTTCGGCATCGGTAACCCTGTGATTTCGTTCTCACTGCAGAACGTGCTTGGAACGTTCACGCTCGACCTGGCGCTGCTGGCTGCGGAGACGGAGGGTATCGCCCGCGTCATCTCGGCGCCGCGCGTGATGACGCAGGACAACACGCCTGCCGAGATCCAGAGCGGCTTCCAGATTCCGTATCAGACACGCGTCAACTTCACGACGACTGTGGCGTACGTCGATGCCACGCTGCGCCTGTCGGTAACGCCTCAGATCACCGAGTCGGGCACCGTGATCATGGACATCCAGGTACAGAAGAACGAACCGGCCACCGGTCTCAATATCGAAGGCGGCTCCGGTACGCCGCTGTCGACGCGTCGCGCACAGACGCGCCTCATGGTGCGCGACGGCGGTACGTCGGTCATCGCAGGCATCTATCAAGTGAAAGAAAACAACGCCCAGAGCCGGCTGCCGTTCGTCCATCAGATTCCAATCCTCGGGACGTTGTTCCGCCGCCGGGACTACAACTCCGAGCACGACGAGCTGTTGATCTTCATCACACCGCGAATCGTGAGGGCGTCGTAAGAAGCACGTAGTCAGCGAGTCAAATCGTTTTGCAGCGAATGATCCGGGAGAGTTGGAGGGGTGGTATGAGGATGAAACAGATCGCAATGATTGCCGCGGTTGCGCTGCCGAGCGTGGCGATCCTGTCGTGCAACTCGATCGCGCGCGAAAGCGCTCCGGTAGAACTGGTCGTTTCCGGGACACAGAACCTGAACCAGGTCGATCTCCAGGGCGGCGCGGCCGGTTGTGCCACGTCGCTCGGAACCGTCGAGATCAGCGTGCGGCTTCTACAGAACCAGAACGATCCGTTGCACCCGACGAACAACAATTTCAACGACGTCAAACTCGATCGTTATCAGGTGACGTACTTGCGCACCGACGGCGGCAAGCTCGTGCCGCCGTCGTTTGTCCGCTCGACGTCGCAAGTGATCGCCGCGACCGGTACGCCGCAGAGTCTCAGCGACTTCCTGGCCTTTGAAACGAACGCCTTCAACCTGGCGCCGTTCGCAGCGCTGCTGCCGCAGAACGGCGGGCGCGATCCGGAGACGGGACTCAGTTTCGTGAAGTTGGACATCATTCTTACCGTTTACGGCCAGACGCTGGCCGGAGAGCGGGTGCAGGGTTCGGCCAGATTTCCGGTGAATTTCTGCTTCAACTGCGGCGGCTGTTTCTAGCCTCCGTGCCGGCCGTTCGCGGCCGGATCCGTGTGGGCGTGTGACGAGGAGTTGACGGGGGTAGACATGAAGCAAACGACACAGCGATTCACCCTTCTGGCGCTTATGGCGCTACTGGCGCTTTTCGCGGGATGCAAAGGCGAGTCGCCGACCGCTCCGCCTCCCATCACCGGCACGAGCGGCAACGGCTCGGGCAGCACGGGCGGACAGCCGCCGGTGGGCGCGAACATCGCCCTCACCGTCTCGACGGCGTCGCCATTTACCGGCTCCACGTCGACGATTACGGCGACGGTGACGCAGAACAACGCGCCTGTTCCGAACGGGACCGCGGTCGAGTTCGCGACGACGGCACTGAACGCGAACTTCACCGACACCTCCGACAATCCGACCACGTTGATCCGCACCACGACCAACGGTGTGGCCAAAGCGACGGTTACCGCGTCGACGGCCGGTCCGGTCGTCGTCACCGTCACCGTCAACAACGTGACCAAGAGCGTGACGCTCAACTTCCAGGATCCGGTCATTCAGCCACCGCCGACGTCAACGTCGCCGACGATCTCGTCCATCTCTCCGACCACCGGCCTTCCCACGGGCAATCAGACCCTGACCATCACCGGGACGAACTTCCGGACGCCGGTGCGCGTGCTCGTCGATCCGGGCAACGGCCAGACGCCGAAAGAAGCATTCGTCACCAGCGTCACGCCGACGCAGATCACCGTCGTCACGCCTGCCTTCGACCTCGGCGTGGCCCAGCAGATCGTCGCCAGCATCACCGTGATCATCGAGGCGGGAACGCCCACCGAGCAACGGGTGACGAAGAGCGCTGCCTTTACGATCACCGCTCCGGTCCTGACGCCGGTCGTCCGGTCTCTGGCACCGACCAGCGGTCCGATCGACGGCGGCACGCGCGTCACGATCACCGGCGACGCATTCGAATCGCCGGCGCAGGTCTTCTTCGGTTCCGCGCAGGCGCAGGTTCTGAACGTTCAGTTCCACAGCATCGACGTGATCACACCGGCCGCGCGCGATACCAATCCGAACGGCTCCGGCGCCGTCACCGGCCCGGTCGGCGTGCGCGTCCTCAACGTCAACTCCGGCAAGTCCGTCACCGCCGCCGATGCATTCCGTTACGTGAACAAAGCCCAGATCACGGCGGTCACGCCGGATCAGGGTCCCTTCACCGGCGGCACGCGCGTGCTGATCGACGGCACCGGCTTCAACGAGCCGGTCACCGTCTATCTCGACGGCATCGCGGCGTCGGTCATCAAAGTCACGCCGACCGAAATCACCGTGATTTCCAACGGCCTCGCGCTCGCGTCCTGCGGTGACTCGACGGGTCCTGTGGTCGTGACGAATGTCGATAACGGCGACTCCGCCACGGCACCGACGCCCTGGATTTACCGCGTCGCCAAGCCCGTCATCATCTCCGTGAGCGGCGTGAATCCCGCACCGGGAACGACCGTAAGCGTCATCGTTGCGAACGCCGTAGGGATCCCGCGCATCACGATCGGCGGCGTCGGTGCCGCGATCGTCAGCCAGACAGATAACGGCAACGGTACGACCACGTTTGGCGTGCAGGTGCCGGCCACTCTCAAGTTTGACCAGCAGACCTGTCCTGCAGGTGGAACCGCGGCACAGTCGGCCGCGTTTGACGTGACGTACACCAGCGTCACCACCGGGTGTACCGACACGCTCGTGAAGGGTCTGACCATCGTGCCTCCAGCCGGTCCAATCTTCACGCTCATCGGCGCGGTCACTCCGTTCCAGGGGACGATCACTCCCGGCACGGGTGGAGGGCCGACGACAGTCACCGTCGATCCCTCGAGTGAGACGATCACCGTCGTCAATACCGGCAACCTGGGCGGAAGCCCGCCCACGCCGCTGACGGTGAACAGCATTAGCCAGGTCGGTGGCGGTGGCACCGGTTGCGCGCGATTCTCGATAACGTCATCGCAGCTCCCGCCCACGTCGCTGAACCAGTGCGAAGCTTTGCCGCTAACCATCAAGTACAGCGCGCCGATCGTCCCGACGGCGACCCCGGACGTCTGCACGATTACGATCAACACGAACGCCGGCAGCAAGAGCTTTACGCTGAACGGCTCGTCCCAATAGTTAACGTCAACTGGTAGAAACGAGAGCCGCCCCCTTCACCGGGGGCGGTCTTTTCTGCGGCCGAGGTTGCGCCGCCTCCTGTTGTTGAGCAGAATTCGAACTTCCAGCACATGGCGCAACCCGGCATAACCGCCAAAATCGAGGAGCTGCAATTCCGGATCAAGACTGATCCGAAGAGCAGACTGTTCTTTCCGCTCGCCGAGGAGTTGCGCAAAAACGGCAAGCTGCCGGAAGCGGAGCAAGTCCTTCGCACCGGCCTCGGCGTTCACGCCACGTACTTGTCCGCATGGGTGAGCCTCGGCCGCGTTCTTCGCGAACAGCACAAGAATGCCGAGGCGGTCGATGCGTTGAAGACGGCGCTGCAAGTCGATCCCGGCAATGTCGTCGCCGCCCGTTTGCTCGCCGACGCCTATCTCGACCTCGGCGAAAAAGTTGAAGCGATCAAGAAATACAAACTCGTCCACGCCCTCATGCCCTCGGACGAGGAGCTCGAAGCGAAGATCGATCAGCTCGACCGCGATCTCAGTCCCGCGCCGGAGCCCGTAACGACGGATGTCGGGAGTTGGGGGTCGGGAGTCGAAGAGCCGCCCGAGTCGCCACTTCCGACGCACGACACTCTCTCCGATCACTCTGAATCGCCATTCGGGGAGTCGCAGCCGCAAGTCGAAGAAGCGTTCCGACACCCGACACCCGACACCCGACACCCTGATCCGGAACCGCTATTCGCTCCGGAACCGCTATCCGAATCACCGTTCGACGACACCACGCCGATCATCCGTACGGTCGAGAGGCCGTTCGACACCGGCGACGAAGTCCCCATGGCCGCGCAGCACGACGATAGTCCCTTCGAGGAACCGTCCGGCTACACCGCCGCGGCGCTCGAGATCGAGCATCCGGAAGGGATGCACATCGAAGAAGCACCACTCGCCGCCGAAGTGCCGGCGGCGTGGCCCGAGGAAACGGACGCGGACGTTTTCGCTCCGGCCGAGCCGGAAGCAACGCCGGACGAAGACGTCACGGAAACGACGACGATGGCCGATCTCTACGTCCGCCAGGGCCTCGTCGACGAGGCGCGCAAGATCTATCAGCACATGCTGGAACGCGATCCGGCGAATGACGAGCTACGATCGAAGCTCGATGCGCTCGATGATTCGCCTGCCGAGGCGCCCGTTGCAATCGTCGAAGCATCCGCCTCGGACGAAGAGACGCCCGAACCCGGCAACCCTGCCACGCTTCACAACCACGCGAAAGTCGTCGTCCTCCAGCAATGGCTTACAAAAGTCGCGAAGCGGGAGCAGCCGGTTGGATAGCAGCATCTTTCGCGACGTGCTCGCGTCGATTCAGCAGCGGATCGAAGGAACGCTGGCGGTCAGTCTCATCGCGCTGGACGGCATCGCCATCGAGACGATCAACTCCGATTCCGTGCCGCTCGACGTCATCGGCGCCGAGTTCGGAGGCTTCATCAAGTCCGTGCGTTTGTCGAACACCGACCTCAATACCGGCGACGTTCTGCAGTTCGCACTCTTCACCGAGAAGTACATCACCTTGCTCTCGGCGGTCACGCCGGAGTACTTTCTCCTGCTCGTGATGCGGCCGGACGGCAATTACGGCCGCGCGCGCCACGAACTTTCCAAAGCGAAATACGCCCTTCGCGACGAGCTGGTCTGAGGGATTTGAATTTGAACTTCAAAGAGATTCTCGAACTCATCGACAAAGTTGCAGACCGTGGCATCGGTACTGTGGAAATCGAACAGGCCGGCCTGAAACTGCGCATCGACGGCAAGTCCGCGCCGCAGCCGCAGGTCATCCACTCGTACGCCGGCTCGCAGCCTGCGCCGCACGTGCCGCCTCCGCCGCCGCCTCCCGCGCCGCCGACTGCGGCCGAAAAAGCGGCCACGGTCAAAGCGGAGGAAGACGCCGCGGAAGCCGGCCTGCACATCATTACCTCGCCGATCGTCGGAACGTTCTATCGCTCCGCCAATCCCGAGTCGGAACCGTTCGTCAACGTGGGCGACCGCGTCTCGAAAGGGCAGGTGCTCTGCATCATCGAGGCGATGAAGCTCATGAATGAGATCGAGTCGGACGTCGACGGCGTCGTCACGCGCATTTATCCGCAGAACGGACAGCCGATCGAGTACGGCGAGAAGCTCTTCGCGGTGAAGTTGTCGTAACGCGATCTATGCCGACAATCTCGAAAGTCCTCATCGCCAACCGCGGCGAGATCGCGCTGCGCGTCATCCTGGCCTGCAAGGAAATGGGGCTGAAGACCGTCGCCGTCCATTCTGAGGCCGACCGCGACGCGTTGCATGTCCGCTACGCCGACGACGACGTCTGCATCGGTCCGGCCGCATCGCGCCAGAGTTACCTCAACGTCTCTTCGATCATCGCCGCGGCCGAGATCACCGGGGCCGATGCCATCCATCCCGGCTACGGTTTTCTCGCCGAGAACGCCCACTTCGCCGAGATCGCCGGCGAGTGCCGTCTGACGTTCATCGGACCGACGCCCGAGTCGATCCGCCTGATGGGAAACAAGGCCGTCGCGCGCGACACCGCCAAGAAAGCAGGCGTCCCCATCCTTCCCGGCAGCGACGGTCCGGTGCGTACGTTCGAAGAGGCGCGCGACATCGCCGAGACGATCGGCTATCCCGTAATCCTCAAAGCCTCCGCCGGCGGCGGCGGACGCGGCATGCGCATCTGCGGCGATGAGACCGGCCTGCAGAGCGCGTTCGACACCGCCCGCAACGAGGCCGAGCGCGCCTTCGGTTCCGCCGACGTCTACCTCGAGAAGTACCTCGAGCATCCGCGCCACATCGAGATCCAGGTCTTCGGCGACACCCTCGGTCGCATCGTCCACCTCGGCGAGCGCGATTGCTCGATCCAGCGCCGCCACCAGAAGCTGATCGAGGAGTCGCCATCGCCGGTTCTCACGCAGGAGATGCGGCAGGCGATGGGCGAGGCAGCGATCAAGCTGTGCAAAGCCGTCGACTACGTGAACGCCGGCACGATCGAGTTCCTCTATCAGGACGACGCGTTCTACTTCATGGAGATGAACACGCGTATCCAGGTCGAGCACCCGGTGACGGAGGAAGTGACCGGAATCGATCTCGTGAAAGAACAGATTCGCGTGGCCTCCGGGCTGCCGCTGTCCGTGCCGCAAGGCGACTTCCGTCTTCGCGGTCACGCCATGGAGTTCCGTATCAATGCGGAGGATCCGGTCACGTTCGCGCCGAATCCCGGAAAGATTCGCGAGTTCCACATCCCGGGCGGACCGGGCGTGCGCGTCGACACCGCTGCCTATCGCGACTACGTCATCCCGCCGCATTACGACTCGCTGATCGCGAAGTTGATTCTGCGCGGAAAGGATCGCGCCGAGGTGCTCGCCCGCGCGCGGCGCGCGCTCGAGCAGTTCATCATCGAAGGCGTCAAGACCACGATCCCTCTCGATCGCGCCATCGTCAACAACGAGCGCTTCATCCGCGGCGACTTCTCCACAAGGTTCATGGAGGAGTTTGAGTGGGGAGGCCTGTCATCCTGAGCCGCCGAAGGCGTCGGAGCGCGAAGCGCGGAACGCCGGAGGACGGTCGAAGGATCCCCCGACCGGTAGCCCGGGCGGGCGGTGGCGATTTCACAGGCGGCGGCGAGTAACGATGCAAGCCTCAGGGGGTCCTTCGACCGTCCTACGCTGCTCCGGCTTCGCCTCCGCAGCTCCGGCGGCTCAGGATGACAGCGAATGAAAATCTACCTCGTCGGCTTCATGGGCGCCGGCAAGACCACCGTCGGTCGCGAGCTGTCCGCGCGCGTCGGCGCTCCTTTCTTCGACCTCGATGAATTGATCGAGTCGGCCGAAAAGGTCTCGATCAAGGAAGTCTTCGCCACGCGCGGCGAGGCGTACTTTCGCCAGCGGGAGCGCGATGTCCTTCGCTCGACGCGCCATCTCGAAAGCGCCGTCGTCGCCACCGGCGGCGGGACCTTCACCTTCGATGAGAACATTCAGTTCATCCAGACCGAGGGGCTTTCCGTATATCTTTCAGCTCCCTATTCGCTTTTGCGGAGCCGCATCGGCGACAAAGCCGCCGAGCGGCCGCTCTTCCGCGACGATGTTGCCGCCCACGAGTTGTACAACAGCCGCATCCGCTACTACCGAATGTCCGACATCACCATCGAAGTGCGCGAGGAAGAGACGACGAACGAGATCGTCGAGCGGTTGCTGCTCGAGTTGCCGAAAGGCTTCCTCGATCCGACGCGTCGCTCGCAATCGAGAGGCGCCCGCACGTGAGAGCGCTCGTCGTCAGCGACTTGCATTCGAACGCCGAGGCGCTGCGTGTGGTGATGAACCGCGTCCGCCGCAAGAAGTTCGATCAGGTCATCTGCCTCGGCGATTTCGTCGGCTACGGCGCGCAGCCGAACCAGGTCCTCGACACCATGCGCACGATGAAAGTGCGGAAGCTCTACATCCGCGGGAATCACGATCGCGTCGCCGCCGGGCTGGATGACGCCGAGGGCTTCAACAACGCCGCGAAAGCCGCTGCACTCTGGACGCGCGATCACCTTTCCGCCCGCAACCGCCACTTCCTCGCCAAGCTCCCGCTCGGGCCGGTCGAGCGCGAAGACGTCCTGCTCTGCCACGGCGCGCCGCACAACGAGGATGAATACGTTTTCCACGAAGGCCACGCCCGCGACATCTTCGCCGACACCAAAGCGCCGTTCATCCTCTACGGCCACACGCACCTGCCGGTGATCTTTTCGATCGATCGCCACTACCGCGTGCACGGCGTGGCCGTGCGCGGCGACGTCGTCGTTCGCCTCGATCGCGATCACCGCTACCTGATCAATCCCGGCTCCGTCGGCCAGCCGCGCGACCGCAATCCCGCGTCGTCGTTCATGATCTTCGACTCGAAGAAACTGACCGTGCAGTTCTTCCGCGTCGCCTACGACGTCGCGAAAACGCAGGCCTCGATCCTCAAAGCGGGCCTCCCGGAAATCCTCGCGCAGCGGCTTCAGTACGGGACGTAGTTCACTCGCGGACGGCGACGATGATCATCCGCTTGGATCGATCAGAAAACGGACATTCGTCGAAATCGCCCCACATCGATTCGACATGGAGTCCGCACGTCGCAAGGAGTTCGAAATCGGCTGGCGACCACGATCGCAGGACCGACGAGACATCGACTACAGATCCGTTTTTTTCGTAGCGGTAATGCGCTTTCCAGACCGAGGGATCAGCCGTCGTTTCCCACGATTCGTCGATCATGAGAGGGCCGCGTCGTTGCTGCGAGTTGCCTGGTTCGCGCCGATACAATCCCTCGATCACGACGCGGCCGTCCGGCGTCAGATGATCGGCGATCAGCTGCAGGGCGCTCGCGCGATCGTCGATCGAGATGAGATGCGCCATCGGATCATCGGCGAGCACGATCAGATCGAACCGTCGCGCGAACGCGAATTGCCGCAGATCCGAGGCGACGAACTTCGCAGGTGCGCGCCGACACGAGAGCCGAAGCATTTCGACAAGCAGATCGACCGCCGTGACATCCGCATGACGGACGAGCACCTCGGTCACGCGTCCCGTTCCGCATCCCAACTCGAGAATGCGCTTCGGCTTCCACCGCATAGCCATCGCGTCCCAGAACGGAAGATCACCGCGACCGGCGAGCGACTGGTCGTAGTACGGAAGGATCGCTTCGTAGTAGCGCCGGACCTCCTCGGAATCCTTCATCTGGATCGTTCGATGCAAACGTCATGGCGCGTTTGATTTTCGTGACGGGAACGTCGTCGACAGTCGCCGAAGGAAGCGGCACGTGGGTCGGCATCTCCGGACTTCGCAACGCGATCGCGGCGCTCGGCCACGAGGTGGTCATGGTCACGCCGAACGATGCGCACACGAACACGTGTTCGCGCATCCTGTTCAACATCCGGATTCGCAAACAGCTCCGATCGATTCGCGCGGATGCCGTCATCGGATTCGATCTCGACGGAGTGTTTGCGCCGAGGCGAGGTCCGTCGCACGTGGCCGCGATCAAAGGCGTGCTGGCCGATGAAGCGAGACACGAGAGCGGAATCGATCGGTTCGCGCTCACGATTCAGGCTTGGCTCGAAGCGCGCCACGTTCGCCGCGCCGATCGGGTCATCACGACGAGCGCGTACTCCGCTGGCCGAATCGCTCGTTTTTATGGCCTCGATCGCGTGCGTATCGTCGTCGTCCCCGAATTGATCGATCTCGATGCGTGGGACCGAGCGCTGCAGTCCGCACCGCGCGAAGAAGGACCGCCACGAATTCTCACCGTCGCCCACCTCTATCCTCGCAAAGGAGTGGACACGCTCCTGCGTGCTTTTGCCTCGCTGCCGGCCGAGGCGCACCTGCGAATCGTTGGAACGGGTCCCGAACGGGAGCGGCTCGAACAGCTCGCCCGCACCCTCGGCCTCACCGATCGCGTTCATTTCCTCGGCCACCTCCCATTCGCAGCGCTCGTCTCCGAGTATCGCAACGCCACGCTCTTCGCACTTCCGACGGAGCAGGAAGGCTTCGGAATCGTCTTCCTCGAAGCGATGGCGTCGTCGCTTCCGATCGTCGCCACGCGCGTGGCCGCGGTGCCGGAGGTAGTGTCCGACGGCGTCACCGCACTTCTCGCAAATCCGGGCGATGAATCAACGTTCGCGCAAATGCTCGAAACGCTGCTCGCCGACGCGACCCTTCGCAAGCGGCTCCGGGATGCCGGACGCACGCATGCGGCGCGTTTCGCAGCGCCAGTCGTGGCGCGGCAGTTCCTGGCGGCGATCGGAATTGAAACGAACTGATTTCCAGCTAAGCGGCGGGCAGCCGGATCTCGAACGTCGCGCCGCCGTTGGTGTTGTTCGATGGAGTGATCGAACCGCCGTAGCCGTCGACGATCGCTTTCACGATCGCCAACCCGAGGCCCGTGTGCGACGCACGCGGGCGCGTGGCCTCGGGACGATGCGTGAAGAAGCGGTCGAAGACGCGCGGCAGATCGGCGTCCGCGATGCCACTGCCTTGATCGGCGATCGTCGTCACGATCGTTGATGCATCGCACGACGCTACAATCGTCACCACGCCGCCGGCAGGGGAGAAGCTGATCGCGTTTTCGAGTACGTTCACGAACACCTGGATCAGCCGATCCTCGGATGCGTTCACGTCGCACGGATCCGGCGGCAACTCGAGCGCGATCGAAACGTTGGCGCGTTCGCGCATCCGGAAGCCATCCACGATCCTCTCCAGTAGTCCGCGAACATCGACGCGCGCCCGCACCTCGGACGTCAACTGCGCGTCGATCATCGTGATCTCGCGGACGCCGGCCAGCAGCGATTCCATCCGCGCGATCTCCAACTCGACCATGCGCAGAAATCGCTTCCGCTGCTCCTGCTCATCGACCTCGGCCAGCATCTCCGTCGCCGTGCGAATCGACGCCAGCGGATTCTTGAACTCGTGCGAAACATCGGCGGCGAACGACTCAATGAATCGAACATGCTCGTCGAGGCGACGCGTCAGCCGCTCCAGTGCGCGCGAAAGATCGCCGATCTCGTCATGCTTGCGCGAGCCGCGGAAACGTCCGCGCAAACGTCCGCGGCGATCGAGGATTGCGCCCGCTTCGAGACGCAGTCGTCGCAGCGGACGAACGATGGTCGTTGCCACCAGCCAGCTCAGGATGATCGCCACGATCACCGAGATGATGAAGATGCGCAGGATGCCGAGGCGGACGGTGTAGAGGTCTTGCAGGATGGGGAAGGTGCTTTGCGACGCGAGCGCCGCGCCGATGACGTCATCGCCAACGCGAATCGGCTCGGCGACGTACACGGTGACCGAGCGGCGATCGGGCGAGATGCGTTCGACAGCGCCCGAATCACCTTGCAGCGCGCTGCGAACTTCCGAGCCGAGGAGGCGATGCGAGCGCTCGTAGTAATCGCCCGCGGCCAGCGGCTGCTCGCTCGTCCTCGACAGATGCAGTGGACGAAGTAGATACGCACCGGCGCGATAAAGAATGTTGCGTTTGGCCCGATTGGCGCGTTGCGGCGGCGGCGGCCCGCTGAGCGAATGCGAATCGGCGACGATGTAGCCGAGCGGCGAGATCACGCGCAGCCGGATCGATTCGATGACGTTGCCGCGCAGCCGATGACGCTGCAGCAGGATCTCCTGCGCCTCGCGTCCGGGCACCGGCGCCGAGGCGACAGCAGCAGCAAGCAATCGCGCTTCCTCCTGCAACGCGCGGCGCTGCAATCCGAGGAGTTTCTGTTCGTACGAGCCGAGGTAAAGGATGCCGGCGACCGGCAGAAAAACGAGCAGCAGGTTGAACGCCATCAAACGAAACGAGATGCGCGAAAGGAATCGGCGAATGCGATTCGCGATTCGCTTCACGCGCGGCCTCGTAGCGCCGCCGGCTCGGCGGCTGGACCGCCAGCGGCTCGCTGGCGCATATCGTCCGAGCACTTGCCGCCGAGCCGGCGGCGGTCCAGCCGGCGAGCCGCCGGCGCTACGTTTCTCACGCCACCCACCGGTAGCCGACGCCGTACACCGTCTCGATCGCCGCAAACGACGGATCTGCTTCCTCGAACTTCCGCCGCAGACGTTTGATGTGCGTATCGATGGTGCGGTCGCTCACGTACGTGTCGTTCGGGTAGCCCTCTTTCGTCAACTGCTTGCGCGACTTCACGTGGCCGGGATGACGCACCAGCGCGTGCAGCATCATGAACTCGGTGACGGTGAGATCGACACGCGCGTTGTTCCACGTGGCCATGTAACGCTGCAGATCCAACGCGAGCGCGCCGCACTTCAGCGGCGCCTCGGCCTGCGACGCCGACGGATTCTCGATGAATGACAGGCGGCGGAAGAGCACCTTCACGCGCGCGGCCAGCTCGCGCATCGAGAACGGCTTGCAGAGATAGTCGTCGGCGCCAAGCTCGAGTCCGAGGACGCGGTCGAGCTCTTCGTCGCGCGATGTCAGGAAGATGATCGGAAGCGTCTCGCTCTTCGCGCGCAAACGGCGGCAAAGCTCGAGGCCATCCATGCGCGGCATGGTGATGTCGAGAATCGCCAGCGACGGCAATTTGTCCTTGACCACATCCCAAGCCGCGCCGCCGTCTGCGAACGTGATGACGTCATAGCCATCGCGGCGCAACGCGAATGCGACCGTCTCGCGGATCGTCTCTTCATCGTCGACAACTACGATGGTTTGCTTCATGTTTTTCGCCCCATGCTGCGCGGCGCGAAGCGGCGCGTCAGCATCTCCGGTGATCCCGCGCAATCGTTGCCTGGATCGACGGCCGCGCGAGCTCACCGGAGATTCTGCGTCTTCGCGCAGAATAAAGTGGAAAAGCCACAATCCCGCCACATTCCTGCCGCCGCCTTCCCTCGATCGCACGCACGCCACGCCACACCGCGGACGCTTATTGATCTCCATCGAAAGTCAAAAGGAGACGACGATGGAGACCAACGACACTGCCACTACTGAATACAAACCGCGCGACTACAGCCTCGAACGCTGGATCGTGAGGTTGCTGCTTCTGCTGTTCTTGCTGCCGTTCGTCGCACAGGCGCAGGAGACGACCACGCTCGCGACGAACGAAGGCGCCGGCCTGCTGCTGAAGACCGCCACGCCCGGCACCTACGCGATCGTGCCGGCGGTGAAGTCGGAAGTCCGCATCACCGTCACCGGCCCCATCGTCCGCACCACCGTCACGCAGACCTTCCACAACACCACCGGCCGCTGCGTCGAAGGGCTCTACGTCTATCCGCTGCCGGAGTTGAGCGCGGTCGACACGCTGAAGATGACGATCGGCTCGCGCGTGATCGTCGGCGAGATCCGCGAGCGCGAACAGGCGCGCAAGGAGTACGAGCAGGCGAAGAGTGAAGGCCGCAAGGCAGCGCTCGTCGAGCAGCAGCGGCCGAACGTCTTCACGACCTCGGTGTCCGGCGTGATGCCCGGCGACGACGCAACCATCGAGATCGCCTACCAGGAGATGGCGCAATACGAAAACGGCGAGTATCGCCTGCGCTTCCCGATGGTGGTCGCGCCGCGCTACACGCCGGCACACACATCTGTCGTCGCGAAGCTGCCGTTCACGCCCTCGGGAAGCAACAACAACGGCGGCACGATCGCGCTCTCGGTCGATCTGCAGCCCGGCTACTCCGTCCGCAACATCGTCAGCGCGCAGGCGAAGTCGGAAACGCTCGGCAATCGCCACTACCGCGTCACTGCCGATTCGTCGACGCTCGACGCCGGCCACGATTTCGAGCTCTCCTGGCAGCCCGACTTCGGCGCGACCCCCGAGGCCACGGTGCTGACGGAGAAACTCGGCGAGGAGACGTATGCGCTGGTGATGGTCACGCCGCCGGCGCGCTCGGCTGTCCGCCTTCCGCGCGAAACGATCTTCATCATCGACAGCTCCGGCTCGATGGAAGGCGCGTCGATGCAGCAAGCCAAAGCCGCGCTTCTCCTCGCACTCGGCGATCTCAACCCCGGCGACAAATTCAACGTCATCGATTTCGATTCGATGGCGCGTCCACTGTTCAGCGACAGCAAGTTCGCCGACGCGTCATCGATCGCCGCGGCGAAATCGTTCGTCGAAAAGATCGACGCCGACGGCGGCACGGAGATGTTGAAAGCCTTACAGCTGGCGATGCCCGAACATCCGACCACGCCCTCGGGCACCGTCCGCCAGGTGATCTTCATGACCGATGGCCAGGTCGGCAACGAACAGGAGCTCTTCTCCTTCATCCACGCCCGCCTCGGCGAGAGCCGCCTTTTCACCGTCGGCATCGGCGCCGCCCCCAATTCGCACTTCATGCGCAACGCGGCGCGCTTCGGCCGCGGCACGTTCACCTACATCGGCGACGTGCAGCAGGTGCAGGAGCGGATGTCCGAGTTGTTCGGAAAACTCGACGCCCCCGTGATGACGTCGATCAACATCCACAGCAGCGACGCGGCCGCCGAGTCATGGCCGGAACGCGTCCCCGATCTCTACCGCGGCGAACCGCTGGTCGTGGCCATGCGCGTCCACGACGCGAACGCGAAGATCACGCTGCACGGCAGCATCGGCAACGAGACGTGGTCGAAGGAGTTGACGCTGCCCGCCGTCGGCGGCAGCGACGGCATCGCCCGCCTCTGGGGCCGCGAGAAAATCGAGTCGCTGATGGACCACTTTAGCGACGGCAGCGATCCGAACGGCGTCGAAGCCGCCGTCATCGCCGTCGCGCTGCAGCATCACCTCGTGTCGCAATACACAAGCCTCGTCGCCATCGACCAGACGCCGCAAGGCCTCAACGCCACCTGCAAAGCCGAGCTGTTGCCGACGGGCGACTCCACTGCCGCCGGCGCCGACGGCACGCTTCCGCAAACGGCAACGCCGGCGGGACTGCTGTTGATGATCGGCGCCTCGCTGACCGCAGTCGCGCTGATCGCAATGAAGCTCACGAAGTAGCCGTCATTCAACATTCAACATTGAACACTCAACATTCAACATTTGCTTTTTCAACGAGCACGCTATGCCGAAGCTAAGAACCGCAACCCGCACGCTCCTCGCAGTCACTCTCCTCGCCGGCCTAACCGCCGGCGGGGAGGGACTCTGGATCTACGCGAAAGCAAAGCTCGCCCAGCTCCTCCTAGAAATCTCCTGGCGCAGCGCCCTGGCCGGCGAGCAGCTTCGCCCGTGGCCGTGGGCCGACACGCGCGCCATCGCCCGCCTGACCATCGAACGCGATGGCGCGACGATCATCGTCCTCGCCGGCGCCAGCGGACGCACGATGGCCTTCGGCCCCGGCCACCTCGACGGAACCGCCATGCCCGGCGACACCGGCAACTGCGTGATCACCGCTCATCGCGACACGCACTTCGCTCCGCTACGCTATGTAGGTCCCGGCGAGATCCTCACGCTCCAACGCCCGGACGGCGTCACCATCCGCTACCGCGTCCAATCCACCCGCGTCGTCCCCAAGACCGACACGTCGGTGCTCCGCCAGGACGCCCGAACAAGACTGACTCTCATCACCTGCTACCCCTTCGACGCCATCCGCCCCGGAACGCCCCTACGTTGGGTAGTCATCGCGCAGAAGGTGGCGTGAGGTACGGAATGCGATTCCTCCCATTGGCGTTGACCGACCTTGACCGCGAAGAAGCCACAAGCTATCTTCCGCGTCCCCACCACTCTGGCGCATTCGTCTAGGGGTCCAGGACGCCGCCCTCTCACGGCGGTAACACGGGTTCGAATCCCGTATGCGCTACCAGGAACTCCCGCTGGCCCAGTGGTGCCATAAGCGAACGCTGGTGGTGACCGACCAGCGGATGGCGTCGCACAGATACTTTACGAAGAGCACGCTGCCAGTCTAGCTAGAGCGTTGCGCTCACGGCGCGATCTGCAAAGGGCCATGCCACGTGGTCAGGTCAGGATCACGCCAGTAGTGAACGAGGCTGGCGCCGTCGAGGGCAACGATCTCGAGGTTGTCGTAGTTGCTTTCGATGAGCGAGACCGCGGCGATCGTGCCTGATCCGAATGGCTGTGCATCGGACCAGGGCACTAGAGGATCGGCGTTGTTGCGCCAGAAATGTGCGAGACCTCCGGCTGCCAGCGGGGCGACCACCTCGAAGTTGCCCGGGGCGCCGAAGCGGCCCTGGATGAACGACAGCGCGCCAGAGATGCCGGATGCGAAGAACGCAGGGCCGTTCCAAACCTGCGACCCTGGATCGCGCCAGAAGTGGGCGATCCGATCGCCGATCCTGGCCACGAGCTCGAGATTGCCGAAAGAGCTCGTGATCAGGCTGACGTCCGCTACCTGACCTTCGTTCGCTCCAAACGGCGTTGCGTCCGACCACTCAAACGTGGCGTTGTTGCGCCAGAAGTGCGCCATCCCGCCGGTGGCCAATGGCGTCACGAGCTCGAAGTTTCCCGGGCTTCCGATTCGGCCCTGAATGAACGATGGCCTGCCCGAGGCGCCGGTGGCGAAGAAGAGCGGCCCGTTCCACGCGAGGGATGCCGGATCGCGCCAGAAATGGGCGAGCCGATCGGCGATGCGGGCCACGATCTCCAGGTTTCCAAAGCTACTGAGGATGAGCGACGCCGCATCGACGGCATCGCTGTCGAAGAGCAACGGGCCGTGCCACTCGTTTGACCCGTCGTCGTCACGCCAGTACGAAGCGAGGCCGCCGGCGCTCCATGGCACCACCACCTCGAAGTTGCCGCGGACGCCGAGGTTACCTTGAACCAGCGACACCGATCCGCGCGGTTCTCCGGGCGAGATGGGCTGCGGAACGAAGGTGGTGTCACCGTCGATGAGCAGGTCGAAGAACGGGGCTGGTGTATCCCTCCTCGGGGAGATGTCAGTCCGCCGGACGATGCGAACGTAGGTTCGGCCATCAATCCCGCGACAATGCGCGGCGGTGCGGGTCACGCGTAATCCGCTGCGGCGCAATTCCTCTTCCGAAATCTGCTGAGGTGTCGCCAGCGCGTTGCTGGCAGCCGCGCGCTCGAAAAGCCCAGTCCCCGATTGGATGAAGGGGATTCGATACTCGGGAAACGCGCCGCTCAGCCGGTAGTGCGGAAGGGCCTCACCTCCCTGCACCGGCGTCGTGAGAACCGGTTCCGCTTCGCGCCGCGCCGCGCGGTCGTAGCCGTTCAACGGCTGTCCAAGCGCGCCTTCGATCGTTTCTTCGATGGCCCAGGCCATCGTCAACATGTCGTCTCGAACGAAACGGACCTCTTCGCGGGCCGGCCCGTAGAGAAACGGACCGCCGCTGTTCGGACGCAGCGAGCCGAGGAGCGCGGCGTTCCGTATCGTGAACGTCGCCCAGGGCAGATCGTCTGAAGTTGCGGACGGCACAGATATGAGTAGCCCGAAGACATCGCGCACGCAGACGGCGTCGAGGTGCGTTGCGGCGCCGATTTCCTGTTCGACCGGGACCACATACCAGTCGCTGCCGGCAGCGAGAAGGATGTCCATGAGGATGATCTTGCCGAGGTCACGGCGTTCGACGTCGATCGCGCCGACGTCCATCGACGCGCGGTCGAACGTCCACCAGCGGCCGTCGGGAACGGCACGCACGCGAGCCTTCGCCGGCAGCATGGTGATTCGATTCCGCAAGGCGGTTGCTTCCGCGGCGGGCAGATCGTGCCAGGAAAACGCCTCCCACGAAACCAGGCCATCGTTGCCCGGCGAGACGGAGTAGTAGGCCGGCGTTCCCGTACTGACCTCGAAGGAGTAATCGAGTCGTTCAGGATTCCACGCCGGCGAATCGGGCGTCTCGCCGGCGAGATCGCGCGCGAGCTTCACGTAGCGTTGCAACAACGGCAGAACGAGCGCGGCATCCGGCGCACTGAGCGCGGGGACGGAGGTGGAAAGCTCGGCCGCGCGCAGGAGCGCTCCTCCATCCAATGCGCGGCCGGCCATCACGCTTCGAAAACGAAGCATCTCGTCGTCGCCTGACGCTTCGTCTGCGGCCGTCACCGCGGCGATCGGGTACGCCGCGCGAAATGCCGGAACGAGCGAGGCGAGCTGATTGTCGGTCAGCATCGATTCGAACATCTGACCGAGGTCGACGCTGGTGACAAGATCGAGCGGCAGGCCCTCGCCGATGACGACTTCCAGCGGAACGCGGTAGTCAAACGGTTTGACGATGCCGTCTTTTCTCCACGTGACGAGCCGGCGCGTTGACATGTCCACTTCGATCCAGGCGGGAGATGCGGCATCCGCTCCCTGGAATTCGCCAAGTTGCCATTGCCGGGTCAGGGACCACAGCCCGTCGGCGACGCCGCCGGCGAGCGACGGAACGAGATCGAGGGACCTCGGGCTCGGCTCCAGGCGATTCCAGTAGGTGATGGACGAGGTCATGTTTCCACCCGCTCCACGGGCCGGCCAAGCATCGATGACAACTGTGTCGCGACGGCGTCCCCTGCCTCGTTTGATGCCAGGCAGAGGGCGGGCACGAGTTGTCCGATCGGCCCGAGCGTTTCCAGGTCAGCACCGCGAACTTTCGCCAACTGCAGCGTTTCGCGCACGCACGCCACGAGGTCGTCAAACTCCCATGTTTCTCGCTCGACCGGCGGTACGGCGAGCAACACGACCCGCGGCGCCTCTGCACGCGGATTGTCGTACTGCAATGCCACGCCGGACTGTTCACTGGCTGAGGGGATGATCTCGCTCCATTCATCGACGAGAAGGCCGGCCCATTTGTCGACCGCGGTGGGGTCCACGACACGCTGCATGACGATCGATAGCTGTCCGGAAGGCGGTCGATGCGCTTCATCCGCGAATGGCAGCGCCACCCACGAGGCTCCGGAAACGAAAGGAAGTTGCACGACTGCGAGGGGAGACGAGGAGCCGCCGGCTGCGTTCGCGTACAAAGTCATCGATCGAAACGCGGAAAGAGAAGGACGAACGGGCGCCGCTTTCTGCAGCCAGGTCGTCACCGCCATCGGTTCGCCGATGAGCGTCGGCGAGTACGCGCGCGCTTGATCCAGCTCGACGGTGAGGATCGGATTGAACGCGGGCAGCATGACGAAATCGGGACCGAAGACGGCGCGGGCGATGGCGTCATCATCGGCGGCGCGGCTGGCCTCGCTGATCCGGCGCTGGACCTCGGGAATGACGTTTCCGCCGCGTTCGATCATTTCGTCGCGGAGCGAGGGCGTGGCCGCCGACGTGGACGAGTAGGCGCCCGGAACTCCGTATTGCGACGCGGCAAACAGCGCAGCCTGAAGCGCCGAGGCGTCGGGGCCGGGAGGATTCGCGTTCGCGGTCAACGACGCCAGAACGGCTTGCAATGTGATCAGCGCGGCGGCTCCCCGTCCGTTTGTCGACAATGCACTGGTCCTCTTCGCCAGCGTGCTGTTCTTCGGCTCGACAAGATCCTCGGGACGCAGTGGCCGCGAGGCCGCGATCAGCGCGCGGATGGCTCGCGCCATCTCGATGGCCTCGGGAAAGCTGCGGATCGTCCGATCCGGCCACGGCGCGTGATGAATTTCCAAGTCGTGCAACGTTCCGTTGTTACCCAGGCCGAGCCGCCGGTCGAGTTCCGTCGGCCCGGCGGCAGCGTCCGCGGACTCGTTCGCCAGAGCAAAGAAATCGATGGGACGAATCTGCAGGTCAGCCAATGAGGCCACCAGTTCGACCGGTTGCCCGGAGACTGGTTGGGTGCCGGTGATGCGGCAGCGCACGGTCGAAGGATCGCCGAGGAGCAAGCCGATCCAGGCGTCGAGATGCGGCTCAGCGATCGAGCGCGGGCTCGGCGGCGCGCTCCAATGCGTCGGCGGAATGGCGGCACCGAGGATGATGGCGAAACGATGTGTGAGCGCGGTTCCGCCGCGAGGCTGACGTACGCACTCGATCTCAGGCGGGCGGGCGCCGCGGGCGATGGCATCGAGGCTAGCCGCGGCCGTCGTGGTGTTTCCGCGCGCCGACTGGAACACGCTCTCGGCGGTCAACAGCTCGGAGATGGCGTCGATGGTGTCGGCGAGATCGAACAATCCCCCTTCGACCGCGGATCGCTCATTGCTGCCGGCGGGAAGGATGGTAACGTCGAACGGGACGTTGTTCTCGCGGTAGGCATCGAGCAGCCGCAGACCGTCGACGACATTCGGGGCCGCAACCAATTCGGCCGGCTGGTGCGAGTCGGCCAGCTTGTTCGCCACCAGCGGATAGGTGCGCCGCAACGATTCGACGGCGCTCCGCAGATTTTGTCCGCGCGCGAGCAGGCCGCGCTCGAACTGGTGGCCGAGCGCGGAGCCGAGCGACTCGCCGGATCGGACCTTCTCCAGCATGCGGAGCGCTTTCCGCACACGGTCGGAGGAGAGGTCGACGTTGAACCGGACGATATCGGCGCCGATGCGGGACGTCGAACTGTTCCGCAACACGGCGGCGGCCGAGGCATGCGTCATCGTCGGCGCCTGAATGTAGCCCGCGCTGTTTTCCTGTTCGATGGCGATGCGGCCGTCGTCCAGCGTTCGCGTACGCTCGAAGCCCGGCGGTCGAAGGTTCTCGACCCAGCCATACGCTCCGCGATGCGTTCCCTGCTGTCGTACGGGCGGTTGATCGCCAGCCGGGGTTATCGGGACGAGACCCCCGGAGACAGGTGGCGGGACGCGCATCGACCAGAGGCGCTTCGTCGCCAGCGCAGTAGCCCAGGCGTCGAGGCGATGCGAACAGGTATCGAGCGCGCTGGTGAAAAGGCGATCGAGCTCCGCCGTCGGAAGATCCTCGATCGCTGCGAGCGATTGCCGGTAGGACCAGGTGCCGGAGTTGTCTTGTTCCCGCGCCGGATTGACGAGGTAGTCGAACAAGGTACCGGGACCAAGTCCCGGTATTTGCTGTTCGAGCCGGCCCCACGCGGTCATCGTCGGTATTTGTTGAAAGCCGACGAGCTCGGGGTCGGGCCGGACTTGCAGCGTGGTCTCCGACCCGCCAGGCCGGACGGTGAGGAGACTGGCCAGCCGGTCGTATTCGGTAATGACGGCGTAACGAAGGACCTGGAACAAAAGCGCCGTTGGTGTTGCACCGTTCGACGGACCCTTGCGGAGATCGTTGAGCGATGCCGATCGAATCGACAGAATGTAGTTCGGGGCGAGCGAATCGCTCTCAGACGGAGTTGTGGCGACCAGTTCGTGCGCGAAGAGGTCCGCGCTGGCGCCGAATGCCATCCAGGCGATGAACGGATCCCATTCCGGATGTCCGATCGCCGCCATGGCGTTGCGGGCGATCGTTTCGCGTTCCTCGTTCCAGCTGTCTGGTTTAACACCGAGGAACGCCAGCAGATTGAAATGCGCCGTGGGGCCGATGCCCTGACGGACCCACACACGCCTCGATCGTGCGTCGATGCCGAGCGTGGCCAGCAGGTCGGCCTCGGTGTCTTCGCTGCGGCCGACTCGCGGGACTTTGTCGAGCGTCGACGTCCAGATCGACAGCAATGTCCGGAGAAGCGGAGGGAGCGCTCGATCGAATCCGCTGGCGCTGGCGCCCGGTTGCCATCGCGCCAGCGAAGTTACCGGCAAGAGTCCATACCCTTGCGTCCCGACCCGGAACGAGGGAAGCGCAGCGATGCCGCGGACGTACTCGACGAAGAAGTTGCGTGCTTCGGAGTCGGCCGTAGACCCGAACGTGAATCGTTGCGGAGTCGGGACGAGGCGCCCCGCTGTCGCTGCCGTGATCACCGGCGCCGGGGCAATCATCGGGTTCAGCATCTGGCGTATGTAGTAGCCGAGCGTCCCCGGCCAGATCGCATCGTTGAAGGCCCGTGCGTGCGGCTGCTCGAAAAGATCGGCATTCTCGACGTGGTTGGCGAGGTTTGGCGGCAGCGCGAGCGCGTTGACGAACACCTGGCCGTTGCTTCCTGAATGAACCAGCGGAGTGCCGCGCTCGATCGGAAAGCTGTGTTCTCCGCCGGCATCGTCAGCCGGTATCGGCGAGCGCGCCTCGGACGTGTTGTGTACCGGCGTTCCCTGCCGCACGAACGACCAGCCCCGCGTGTAGTGGTGGGAGTCGAACAGCGTGGCGATGTGCGTTTCCTGCGGCGCGACCGACGACTTGACGCCGATGACGAAAAGCTGGTCGAAGCCGAGGTTCATGTCCTCCTGCGTGATCGGAAGGGTCACCGCCATTCCGACATTCACGGCGGTCTGGTAGTCGACGGTCCAGACCAGATCTCGGTCGATCTCCAGCCCGTCGCCGGAGACGTCCTGCAACTCGCTGGCATTCGCGCCGGGATCAAGCGAGACGAAGAGGGGATCGATGATGGCGTTGCCGATGGCCGAGGCCACCAGATTCTCTCCGCGATAGGCAAGGACGTGCCACCGGTCGGCGAGCTCGTAGACCATTGCGGCGCGCGTCCACGAGGACGAGCGCGGGGGAAGAAACAGGTGGAAGTCCTGATCGTCCTCGGTACTCGGCGGCGCAGTCTGCCGCACGATCCACGCCGCGCGCGGAGCCGGATACGTCATGAGCAGGAAGCGCCAGGCCTCGGATTCAGGTTTCGTTTTCGCCGTTTCCCAATACGCGGCGCCCGCGGCAGATTCGGCGGCGGTCAGCTGCGGCTCGTGCGTGTCGATGGCGATTTCGTCGGGATAGATTCGCACCATCAGGCTGGGCAGCCAGGGGCCCACTCCCGGCGGACGGCGGCCAAAGCGGGTCTCGATGCGCACCGGAAGAAGGACGATCGGAGCGTGGGCCGAAAGCCGCGACACTTCGCTGGCGCCGTCGGAAGGCAGCCAGACTTGCACGAAGGAACGCACGGACTCACGCGCCGCGCGTTCTGTCGCGCGAGCCGTGGCCAGCGTTTGCTTCGCCTGGTCGCGCTGAACGACCTTCTGCGCAACGAGCGGGTCGTCAATCGCGCGGCCTGCACGCAACGCGGCCAGCTCCGCCTCGATGGTCACCACCGCACCGGCGCTCGCATGGACATCGGCGCTCGCCTTCACTAGGCCTTCCCGCGCCTGCTGGAGCGCGTCGTCGCTGGATGGCGGATCGCTCGGTCGCCGTCTCATAACATGTCCGCCGCGTGCAGTGCCACGCGATCATTCCGTCGGAGCGTGATCCAGGCGAGTTGTGCCGAGGTCGTACCGATGTGATCCGTCGTCGGAGAATCGGCGTGCCAGGCCAGATTGGGCGGGACGGTGATGCCGCTCGTGTCAGGTTGCAGATCATTCAGATTGACGTATTGCGGCTGGCTGACCGAGCCGAAATGCGACCACCGCAAATCGCTCCACTTCGTCAGCGGCGGCGCAGGCACCGTCCCAGGCTCAAGACCGAACCGCGGCTCGTTGGGTTGTTCCTGCAGGATGAAGAACCAACCCTCGTCGGTCCCGTCGTTTTTTCCGCGCGCCTCCGCTGCGGTCAATTCGAAGCCGAAGAATGCCATGTCGCCGCCGAGGCGTCCGCGGAAGATCGGATGCCGTTCGTCGGGCGGAGTGGCCGGCTCACGACGACCGCCTACCATTGCTGCGCGCGCGGCGTAGACGATCGCCGTCGGATACTGACGCAGCACGTCGCCGCGCACGAGCAGAACGAGCGGCTCGGCCGCGCCGGGCGACGGCCGGCTGCCATTCAAGGCGGCGTGACTGGCGCCCACCCACGAATCGATCGGCAGGATGTCGCGGAGCTGCTCAACGCTACGCGGTCCGAAATATCCGCCTCGGTCCCAGAACTGGCGGAAGTGCGTGCCGCGCTGATCGGTCGGATAGTCATGCCAGAGAAGTGAGCGGGAAAGCTCGTGGCTGAGACCGAGCATGTACGCCTCGATGAAGGTCTGATTGACGGCGGCCAGCGAGATGGTGTTCGCCGGGAAGGCCGCCACTCCCGGAAGGATCCATTCCTCCGACAACTTTCGCAGCGGCTCGTACATGGGTTTGTCGAAGTACGGCGTCGCGAGGATGGGCTCGAGAGGATCGGCGGAGGCACGCACGAATCCCGGCGCGAAGTGAAGCCGCGACTGAAGATCGTGGAGCATGGCCGTAGTCGGATCGGCAGCGTCCGTCAGCTTGGTTCGTAGATCGGCGAACACGATCGGAACCGGCTGCGGCAGTGGGGTGCGCGGCGAGAAAATGCTAGCGATCATCGCTTTGGCGGCAGCGCGGAAACCGGCGGCGTCAGGCGAGTCGGATCCACCCGCGATCAACAGCGGCAAGGCGGGAGGCGGGTGGCCGGGCCCGACCTCGGCGACGAGAGTGAAGTTGGCGAGAGGCGGGCCGCTCGGGAATGAGTGCGATAGCACGTCGTCCGCAGTCACTACCTGCAAGGGGGGAGCGCTTCGAGGCGCGGCAGCAATCTCGCCTCGATTCATCCTGCCCAGCAACTCCGGCTCGCTGCTCGGACGCCGGCGACGGCGCACGAAATACAGAAGGCGGCGGAACGACGACTCGAACGGACCACGCCCGATCGGGCTGCGGGCGACCAGCGTGGCAATCGTGGATGTCCCGGCTTTCACGCGGCGAAATAGCGGCGCCATCATGAAGAGGAAGGACTCGTCGCTGGCCGCGCTCATCCGGCGGTCGCGCACCACCCCCGCGACCGTGCGCGCAAATTGCGCGAACCGCAGCGTCTCATTGATCTCGACCAGTCCTTCGATCTGCTGCCAGGCGCCGTCGAGCATCTTCTGCTCGTTCTCCTGAACCACTCGTGTGCCGGCGCCGATGTTGACGCGGTTCCGCGGATCAGTGTTCAGCGCGTCGAACCGTGTCGTTCCCAGAGGATTGACCGGATCGCGCGCGGCCAGCCAGCGTCCATACTTCGGAGGCCCGACCGCCGGCGCATTCACAAGTCCGGCGAGCTTCGCCCGGAAAGGGATTTGCTCGTTCGGCGTCCACGCCGGCGGGGTGGCCGGCGACTTCAGCGCGCCTTCGATCCATAGCGGATCCGCCGACGCCGCCGGAAGCGCGGGATCGACTGCGCCCGCATCGACCGTCCGCTTTCCCACATCCTCAGGCAGCGGCCCGGGGCGTAGTGCCAGCACGAGTGACTTGAAATCGACGTTCGCCGCGGTCTGAAACTCCAATTCGTAATAGACCGGCAGCTCGATCTCAAAGCCGATCTCGGTCACCGTCGGATTCCGGGATTCGTTCGTCCACGCCGGCAATGTCGCCGTAAGCGGAATGCGATTGCTCCCGGTGACATAAAAGGCCGGTATTGCCTCACCGAGGCCGGTCAGACGGCCGCGCTCGAACGCCGGCACAAGGAACGCGCGGTAGGCGACTCCCGGCTCGAGTTGTCGAGGACAGAGCAGCCGGGAGATCAACCTCTGCGGCGCGTGCTCGAACAGATCTGCCGCTTCCGCCGGCGTGAGCGTGGCCTGTCCGCTCACCTGCACATGCGCCCAGGCCCACGATTGCGAGAGATCAGGAAGAAATCGCGTGTGCGTTTTGACGATCGACAACGGAATCGGACCATCCGCCGGTTTCGGTCGCGACGCCGCCGGCGAGTACCCGAGGATCTCCTCGGGGCGGAGGACGACGAGGACGCACCACGGGCGCAGACGGTCAGGACCATCGTCCTTGCTAACTTTGGGCGCGGTGACGTAGGTGATGCTGTGGAGATCGAACTCGACGCGCGGTTTGGGGCTTGCGTGCGGAGGAGCAATGACGCTCATGACCAGGCTTGTCAGCGGATTGCTCGCCGGCGCCGTGATCGTGAACGTCATCAAGTGACCCCCATCTAGAGGCATCTCCAGGCGCTGGACGGAAGCCGTCCCCGCAAAGCCTTCGAACACGAGAGTCGGTGACCATGAGTCGGTGGCCGCGCGATTATTGAAATTGCGGCCCGGCGGTACCACGACCGAAATCACCGGCTCGTTGAATTCGACAAAGCCGAGTATCCCGCCGGGCAAGCCGGTCGTTTGGAAATCGGTGATCAGTGCAACGGTCTCGAACTGCTGTGGTACGAGTGGCGGTGGTGTCTGCGTCCACACCCAGAACGCTCCGTTGTTCGAGAACTGCTGTTGGCCCGGGAGGCGCTGACCTTTGAACCCTTCGAATGAAAGGACGTGCTGGTTCGATCCTGCCGGATCCGCGGCGAGCCTCACCGGAGCCGGCGTGTAGCGCCACGGCAGATCCGCCTGATCGAATTCGATGTGCGCGAACGAGTCGGTCTCCGCATCCCTGACATCTCTGCCCGGCCAAGTGCGAATGACCGTGCGGGCATCGAGGCCGGTGATCTCGCCCGGACCATAGAGCTCGATCTTCTGCCGTGCGATGAAGCTCGACGATTGGTTGAAGCCGGCTTCGAGATCGAGGATCACGCGCGGGGCTGTCGGATCGGCCGGCGGCTCGATGAGCGTCGCCGCATCGCGCCGCAACCACGGGGCGAACCCGAACACGGCACCGCTCATGCGGCTGCCTCGTACGCGGCGACGACGGTAAGCGCGCTCCGTTCGGCGGCGTGATTCGCCAAATACTCATCGAGCGCCGCGATGACGGCGCCCTTGGTTCCCGCTGACGCGACATCGAGACGCGCGTGAAGGTCGCCGGCCGAGGCCACGACGTACGTCTCTTCGTCGAGCGTGACCGGCGGCTTCGATCCCGGCGTGATGTACGGCTGCGTGGACGCGCTCATGCCGCCTTTCGCCGCCGAGCCGACCTCGGTCAGCGCCTGTTGCAACGCCGCCGGCATGTCATAGGGAGAACCGTCGTGCGTCTGATGGAACGCATCGACGACGGTCGTCGCGTATTGCACAAAACAAGGAACGACGATGCCGACGGTCACCGCGTCCGGCAGCGCTACACCTGCGGCCATCCGCTCGAAGGACGGACGAGAGAGCTTCTGGTCGTCGCTGAGCGCTTCGAACTGCGCTGGAGGAAAGAGCTCGATAGTGGTCGTCCAGCCGCTGATGGATTTCGTGCCCACCTTGACGTGATCGGGATTGAACAGACGCGTCCCCGCCGGCGAGGCGTCGTCGAACTTCGAGATCGTCCGCTGCAACGGCGCGACCCTCTCGACCAGCGTGATCCTTCCCACGGGATCGATGAGCGCGGCCACATGCGGCGTTCCGTCCGCGTCGACCGGCTGCTTCAACGAAACGACCTGCGCGGCGGCCGGCGGCAACACTCCACTCCAATTGCCGTTCGTTTGAATCGCGCCTTGCAACACGGGCCAAATGTTAGTGGAGGGAAGCGCGCCCGGCGCACCGTCGCCGATGCTCACATCGAACGAGACGCTGACGTCGAAGAACAGAATGCTGATGGTCGCTTCGCCCCACACATGCCACGGCGATGGGCCCGTGAGTGTGGCCTCGACGTCGATCCCTCCCAACGATTTGCTGCCGCGGCGCAGGAGGAAGCCGGCGCTCAGATCGACGCGAAAACCGAAGGGATGGAAAATGATGAGCGCGTCGAATCCTACCCATCCTGTGACGCTGAACCCCTCGGCTTCGGCATAAAGCTCGGCGCGCGCTCCGAGCTGGAGACTGTTCGACGTGAGCGCGAAATAGAACTGCAGCGTGAGCCGCGGATTGTTACCGCCGAGGGCGAGCGTCAGTCGCTGCAGCGACGGGAAGCCGGCCGGGATCTGATGAAAGTGCGGATTGAATCCGCCGATGGAGAGCGCGAAAGTCGGATCGTTGCCCCACCGCATGCGGACGGCAAAGTCGCCGCTGAGCGAGTACGGCCCGATCCTCGAATCGTGGATGGTGCCGTCGAGCGCGAAGGTCTTCGCTCCGAAATCGAGAACGCCCAGAACGTCGACATGAAGATCGACGACGGCGCTGGCTGGATCGGGAAGCGTGCAGTCGAGCTGCCCGAGGAGCACGATCCGCAGCGGAGGCGGCAGCTCGAGGATGATTCCCAGCTTGACCGTGAGCAGTGTCGGCGTTCCCCAGCCGATCAGCGCCATCGGACCGAAGATGTAGTGCTTCGTCAGCGGCGGAAAGAAACGCTGCAGATCGCTGATGATGCGCGACGCGTTCTTGACCGGATCCTTGGGGAAGAGGACGTCGTCAACAGCATGCGCGCGAATCGAAGCCTGCAGCGGCGCGATGGCGAAGGTGCGATGAATCCCGGCCAGCCCGCCGACGCCATTCAGCGTGAACCCCAGCCCAAGCTGAATCGGCGAGAACTCCGCGCTGATGATGATCAGGAAGGAATACCCCTTCATCCCACCCGGCAGTTTCGTATCCAGAATGCCAACCGCTTTCACGGAGATGCCCCACATCTCGAGCTGCAACACCCCGGCATACCGGCCAGCATCTTCGTCGAAGAAGAGATAACCGCCCCCGGTGATGGCCGCCGCGTCGATGACGATGCCGACACCGCGAGGAGGTTGGAAGTCCGGCTTTAGATCGAGCACGCCGAGGTTCCCACCGCTTTTGGGGAAGGAAATGTCGGCGCGCATACCAACGCCGTCGATGCTTGCCGTCACCGGCCCGATTTCGATCGAGAGCGTCAATCGCGCTGCAAGGCGTATGTCGCCGTTCGTTGCCGGACGTACTTCGATGCTGAGGACATCGAGGTGCACCGGACCGATGGTCTTGTTCAGAGCGAAGGTGGCAGTGAGACCGGCAGTGGCACCGATGTAGACGCCCTTCTCTCTTGAGATGCCGAGAATGAGATCGACATCGGCCCGAGCGCCATTCGATGGCGTGACGCTGCGGATGAACGAATCGCCCGCCGCTGCCCCGGCGATCAGCGCGGCATTGTGCACCGTAAGGCGGGCGTCGATATCGCTCCCGCTTGCTTCCACCCGGAAACTGACGTCGCCCATTTCGAAGCGCGTGCCGCCAAAGAGGGGCATGGAGAGGGGCGGTGTCGACGGATCGGACGTGCGGCTCACTTCCACGGCTAACGAAGCCCCCTCGCTGCCGAGGACCTTGATGTTGCTCCCGAACATCCACCAGAGAGAGAGCGTCGTGTCGCTGGAGAGCGTGGCTTTGACTGTCCATCTCCTGGCCAGCGACACCTCGATTTCGGAGCCGAGGAAGGCGAGCATCAAACCTGGGCCCCCGTGATTGGCAGGCACGAAAGCGAGTGAGAAGAGGACGGTGATGTCGATGTCGTCTTCCGCATTGTGGCGGCCAAGGCCGAATGTCAGGGCTCGCTTGGAAACCGCCTCGGCCACCGTCGCAGTGAGCGACGGCGGTGTCTCTGGCGGAAGATCGGTGCCGTAGAAAGGCCGGACTGGCCTCGCCGTACGCTGGATCGCGCGATCCTGGAGGTAACCGGCCAACGCCGCCAGCGGCTTGAACACGGCGTCCGAGGTGCTCTTGGCATCATCCTCGTTTTCCAGCGGAAGAATGTCGTGGAAGTAACTGTGAGCGCTGGTGAGGAGCTTTCCGATTCGTTCGACGTGGAGCTCTTCGGACCAATGATCAGTGAGCTTCGTCTCAATCACCTGAATCATTCGCAGCACGCAGTACGCGACGGGATACGCGTTCTTCAGCAGATGGATTGTCAACACGGACACAGCGGCCTCGAACGCTTTCTGGACGGCATCCAGCGGATCAGCCAACGCCGCTTCGACTACGGCGCTGTTTGCGAACGCACGGACGGCGTCAGCGACGTCCAGTAAGTCGGGGACGATTGTCAGAAAGTCGTTGAGCTGCGGATCGGGGACGTTGTCGAGGAAGTTCTCGATGTTCTGGATAGCGTTAGTCGGAATGGCCGGAAGCGCGGAATTGAGCGGGAGATCGAGTGCCTCTAACAGAGCTCTACGCGTGTATTCGTCGTCGGCAGCCGTGATCACCGGCTGGAACGCCTGAAGGAGATTCTCGACCGCAGTTTGAAAAAAATTCATGGGATCGTCGGTTCGTTCTCAGCGAATCCCTCGATATCGATGGTGTGCGCCACCGGCACGATCAGCGCCGCGGGAAGCGTTGGAGGCCCCGAGCCGGTGATGTCGAACGGCTCCTGAAGCGTTTCAAGGGTCTTCTTCTTCGAGTCGACCAGCGACACGAGGGCGTGGCGAACGGCCAGGTTACCCACACTGTCGTGGTCGAAGGTGATCTCGCCGATGCTGGTTGGCCAGAAGAGCGTCCTCGGCGTACCCGTCGCGACCTGCCACAACTGCCGCGCCAGCGTCGCCGAGTAACCATCCATGAAAACGCCGTCGTCATCGGCCAGAGGCTGTGGCCGAACGCTGACTGGCCGCGGAAAGATCGACGTGTCGTCGTCTTCGCGAGTGTCGAACGCCAAGTGCCAGCGCCATGACCAGTCCGCAGGCTTGTTGAACTGCGCGATGATCGGCCATTTGAAGACCCATTTCGGAAGCAGATTCTTCGCCGCCAGATGCTCTAGTGTGGGAAGGTTGGGCGGCTTGTCCTCCAGGCGAGCGCGAAAGAAATCTGGAATGACAAATGGGCCGATTGAGAGAGGAGCGGAGTTCCATCCAAGGCGTGCAGTTGCCGTGAGGTGATCGCCGAAGAGCATGTCGCCAGCGAGACTGTTGAAGAAACCGTAGAGCTTGTCGGAGTGATTCTTGAGCGAGCTCGCGGTGAGCTGGATGATTCGGCCCTGCAGCGATTGCTGTTTCCAGTAAGTGAGAAAAGTAGAAAAAGAGTAGTGGGCATCTCCGCTAAGCAGCACCACGTGAGGTAACAGTGGCAAAAGATTTTCCAGGAGCTTTTCGAAAGCCCAAGTGTCATAGGCCCACGGTTCAGCGTCCATTTCCAAGCGCCCTGTCTGACCGCTCAGATCGAAACTCTTAATGTTCTCCCAGCCGATCGCCGCCTTCTGAAACGACTCCATCAACGCCACTCCAAGGACCGGTGCGGCTGACACAACGATGTTGACGGTGACCGGTTTGCCGGCAGACTGGATCTGCGCCGGCATCCCGAGCGGATCGATCAGCGCAGGAGGCGCCTTTTTGCTGCTGTAAGAGCGATGCGTACGAGTGTCCAGGACGATGACGTGATGAATTTCACCGGTCACCGTATAGTTCCAGCGGACTGCGGAACTGTTCGGCGGCAGATCCATCCCAAGAAGCGTTTCGAGCAGCGACGTCGACTGCGAGGTGTCGGTCGCAAAGGTCTCAATTGAATTGAGCAGAGCTACTCCCAGCGGCGGCAATCCAACCGCAGGGGTACGGAAGTAGTCGGGATCGTTACCCCAACCTTGAAACATTGCGTAAGCGGCCAGACCGTTGCGAATGATGGCGCGGCCAAGCGGTGCGGCCAGAACGCGGTCGCGCCATGTTTGGAGCAAATACCAGTCGTCCGTAATCTCGTGATCGTCCAGGATCATGTAGGTCGGAATGTTCGCCAGCACCCGCCGCACCGATGGCAGGGTTAGCCGGAAATCCGCGAGTGCATTCAAAGCCGCGTCGTAGGCCTTGATTCGGTCTTCCTTCTCGCTCTCCTTTCCTGGCAGGGGCGTCAGCACGCTGTCCAGCGGGGAAGAGGCCAGCAACGTCGACGACGGCTTGAGGTCCGCTGGCCAGACCTCGTCGGACCACACCAGAATGTACATGGCGCAGAACTCGCGGAACGAGAGCAGGTGCGACGCTGCCTCGTCGGAGGAGAGGCGAGCTTGCGATTGATGTCTCCGGCCTCTATCCGTAACGAGGTCCTGCCGTCGTCCGGCGGGGAAGTTAGCCAGCGTCGCCTCGTGATATGTGGCCGTCACCGCGCTCGGACCGATCGGCAACTGCTCCTGAGCCGGTCCAAAAAGCCGATCAGCGAGATCGCTGATCGCGTACAACAAAGGTTCTGCAACGTCATCGGCATAGATCTGGTCGCCGGTCAGAAATAACTGCTGCGGACGTTTGAGCGGGTCATTGTGATTGCCTCCGATGAGCGCGTCGGCGTAGGCAAGCGCATCGAGCCCCGGCCCGTGCGGTTTACGGCAGGAACCATGAAGAATGTTGAGGTCCTTTATGTCGCCGGCGGGAAGGACAAATGTCGGAAGAAGGCCGGGCGCGTACCCGATCGGAAGATGTGGTTTGATCGGGTCATTGACATCATTCAGGAATCCGAGGCTGCCGAGTGACTCGATTGCTCCCGTTGGATCATTGACCGAGAGGTCATATGCATAGACCTGATTGCGGTCGAGAGGCGTCACCAAATCGACCGTGACCATGATGACGTAGAGGTTCGCTCCAAGTCTTCGTGGCTGTTGCCATGTGGTGTTTTCAGCGACGACGGCGTTCGGAGGGTTCCCGTTCAGGATGTGAAGCTCGACCGGCGCGTTCTTGCTGAGCGCCACCCAGACCGACACCGATGTCGGCTCGACGCGCCGGAGAATAGGCCCGGCCAGAATCAGAGGCAGAGTCGGCATAGTTGCACGCGCGAAATTAGTACGATGCGTTGATTACTTCGCTACGGTTAGGTGGAATAGTGGACTTCGACCCAACATAGATCCGTCGGCATCATCTGTCGAGCGAAACTTCGGGTGTCGTCGAAATGAGGGTCACGGCAGACCGATCGAGCTGTCCAGGAAGGACATTGTCGATGTGATTCGTTGAGGAAGGATTTGGAGCGGGCGACGAGATTCAACTCGCGACCAAGAGCTGGGAAGCATGGAGATCGGTACCCGGCTCCACGCCTTTCGAGAGGCACGTCGGACCTGAGCCGTTTTGACCGCGCTCGCAGCGACATCCGCCAGCGGAACCTATGCGTTTGCCGTGAGATGCCAGCGACCAGGCACGCCCCACGGACGTTGCCAACCCTCCCGAGCGCGTCAATCACCTTCCGCTTCTTCAAGGCCGTCTTTGCCGCCGTCACCTTCTCGCTCGCGCGCGTTGGTGTGTCAGATCGTGTACGGCGGACGCGCGGTTGGACTTCTCGTCCCACGCGACTTTCCCTTTCATTTTGCGTTCTTTGGGGGCAACGTTCGCTGCGGCCGGCTTTCCGGTACGTTGGCGGCCATGACAAAGGATCATCGCGGAGCAAGGTCTTCAGGAAGTAGAACCTACCTGTGATTCGCTCCCTTATCGCGAAGCTGCTCTCCTGCCGCGCGAATTCGAAGTGCGCGCGCGCAGACACGCGCACAGCGCCGCCGTAGTCGTCCTCCAGAGCGAAGCGCGTGACAGAAAAGAACCGGGCTATGGAAGCTGACGTCCTATGGAAAGCCGCGATGAAGCCGCGCCTTCCCACAGGACTTGGAAAACGCCGATGAAGCTGGCGTTTCCCACAGCTCCCACAGCCCCCGCTGCTAGAAGAAAATCAAGCGACGAGAGGCCAAACCAGAAGAACCGACACCTGCTTGCGATCGGTGTCCATCCGTCTGCTCCTCCTGTCGCCGGCCCGTTATCCGCACGCGGTCCCCTCCCCGGCCTACGTCTCTGAAGGGCTACTTCGAATCCGGTGAAGGATGTTCCCACGACAGCGTGGTGTCCCCCGAAGACTCCCGCTGCCGAGGTCACGCGGCGGCTCTCCTGAGCGCATCGGCCTCTCGAATCCAGTCCAGGAAAAGGTTCGAACTCACTACGGTAAGGTCTACCATCCCTTCAAACGGCTCGCGAATCGGCGCTAACTCGCTGAAAATCAAGTTAGTTCGGCTGGTTCCAAATGCTTCTCCATCGAAGTGAACGCCATTTGGAAAAAGCGCACGCTGAATCTTCACTTTCATCTCCGGCGAAGACTCCCACCAGATCGTTCCCGCGCAGCTGAGTGCCGTTGAGGCCTTTCGACTGCAGCAAGGGCCAACCGAGCTCCTGGTCAAAGACAAAATCGCGCCAGAACAGTTCGCTAGAGAGGCACTTGGCCTTCTGAGTGCAGTCGTAGGGCAGCACAGGCTGTCCGCAGAATGACCGTAGAAAGCGTTTTGCTCGTCGATGATGAGGATGAACTTCGGGAGATCGGAGAGTTTCCTCCTCGCGATGTTGGTGGGTTCAACGTCAGGGTGGCCGCTTCGGGTCCCGAAGGGCTGGCCTTGGCGTTGCTCGATCCGCCAGATCTCATCATCCTTGATGTGATGATGCCTGGGGTTGACGGGCCTGCGACGTTTAAAAGGCTCCAAGAGAATCCGCGCACCGCAGGCATTCCGATCATCTTCTTGACAGCCAGAGTTCAGCAGTTAGATCGAGATCGCCTTCTGAGTTTAGGTGCCCAAGCCATTCTCGCGAAACCGTTCAACCCCGGGACGCTCGCTGACGAAGTCCGCGTCGCATGTTTGAAAATGAAAAGCAGGCCAGCATGAGAGCGGCATTCCTGAGATCGGCCGATCCGCGGTACTCATTCGCTTCTCGCATGGCTCTCATCTCCTTTGCGGCCACGTGCGCGGCAATGATTACCCTGTCGGTCGTTACCGCTAACATTGCGAAACGCAGGATTCAACAGCAGGCGTATCGCACTCTTCTGGCCATCGGACGGGAGACAGTCGGTTCCGGCGTTCAGGGTGATCTCGAAGAGTCGGTCGCCGACTTGAAATTGCTGGGGGTCGAGATTCTCAGTCACGACCCAGCATCGTGGGCTTCTGTATTAGCACCATACGCTGCTGATGAAGCCAATGCTTCGTGGGTCGCGATCTTTGATGGAGCTGGAACGCTCCAAGCGTCGGCCGGAGATGCGGGGCTCATTCCAGCACCGCCGGCACGGCAGTGGCTTGTCGGCGCGCGCTTGAGCCCTACCGTCGGCTGGGATGTGGCTTCTCAGTGCGCGATCCTGGCAACTGCGCTCAACTCCGCGAATTTCCAAGGAGTCCTCGTGGTCGCCCTTGGCAGAGATTGGACTCAGCGGCTAACTGAGACGCGAAAAGGGCTGCTCCGGGCTCATGATGCCGCGCAACTCGCCATTCTGACGAAGGAAGGAGAGATCGTCTCAGGGCCGCGTTGGATTGCCGCTCTCGGCGCGGGCAAGTTTCGAGAGTGGGTGGGCGTCGACAGTGACTCTGTCGGAAAAATGTACCTCACAGCCGCTATTCCCATAACGGGTAGTCTCGCGGCACCCCTTGGGTGGCGAGCGATTCTAGTGGAACCGACCGATGTCGCTTTTAGCGCGGCTCGGGATGTTCAGATGGCGATCTTGAAGTGGGGCCTGTTGCTCAGTGTCGCAAGTGCCGCGCTGAAATGGTACGTTGCAAGACGAAGCGTCCGCCCATTGATTCAGCTCGCCGGCATCGCGACAGAAAGACGCGGTAGCTCCGCCTTTTTCGCTCATATAGGGTTTTCGGGCCGTAAGGACGAAGTCGGCTTTCTGGCCAACGCTTGGAACAAATTGCTCGAACGCATTGAAGAGCATTCAAAGCAGATGTCGGACGCCAACCGCGACTTGACGCAGGCGCTGATGGCGCGAGCCGATTCAGAGCGTCGACTTCAACTGAGCGAACGCCAATACCGGCAGGTCTTCCAGACCGTTACGGAAGGCTTGATCATCTACGACCGGAAGGGTGTGGTCGTAACCGCGAACGTGGCGGCCGCCACGTTTCACGGGCGGAAACCCAGCGAGATGGTTGGCTGCCTTCGCACAGGACTGACCCCCGCGAGTGAGCAAACAGCCGTCGAGAGAGCATTCCGCGACGCCGCAGCCGGCCACCCAACGTATCTTGAGTCCGTCGTGGAGCAGTCAGACGGCGCCCGACTGCATGTCGGGATACTGGCGACCGCCTTCGAGTCGGGAGCCGAACAACACATCCTCGCCATCTTTCGGGACATCAATGAGGAACGCCGTCTCGCACGCCAGGTCGAACAGGCGGCGCGCATGGATAGCCTCGGGCGGCTTTCCGCAAACATCGCGCACGAGATCAACAATGTGCTGATGGGGATCGGGCCATTCGCGGAGATCATCCGGCGTCGTCATCACGACGACCCGGCACTAAAGAGCGCCGCGACGCACATCGCGCGCAGCGTCGACCGAGGAAAGCGAATCACGGAGGAGATCCTTCGATTCACGCGCAACACGGAGCCGGTTCTCAGAACGTTTGCTTGCGGGCGATGGCTTAGCAAGTTATCAGACGAGTTGGCCGTTCTCCTCGGGGCCGCGGTCGGCCTCGTAGTCGACTGCGCCAGCAAGGACGTGATGCTCTTCGGCGACCAGAGTCAACTCGATCAAGTCTTGAGCAACCTGTGCCTGAACGCACGGGACGCAATGGACGGAGAGGGAACGGTGACGGTGCACGTGGAGAACGCGGGTCGGCGCGCGCGGCAAGTCTTTGTTGGGTTGCAGGCCACTGATGGTTTCGTGCACCTGTCGGTTGCAGACACGGGCCACGGGATTCCTCCAGAAGTACAGAAACACCTTTTCGAGCCGCTGTTCACAACGAAGGGTAGTCATGGCACGGGCCTCGGTCTCGCGATCGTTCAGCAGGTTGTCCTTTTGCACGGAGGGCAAATACAAGTCGAGAGCTCGGCAGGCCATGGTGCGACGTTTCACATTCTCTTACCGCAGTCGACTGCCGAAGAGGACGTAGCAGTCCTGGTGCAGCCTCTCAGCGAGCTCACCGCTAAACGCGTTCTTCTCGTTGAAGATGAGGAGTCCGTGGCCGCCGGGCTATGTGCGCTGTTACAGATTGAGGGGGTTTCGACCCATCACGTGGCATTGGGGTCGGAGGTCTTCGAGGCGGTTGATAGCTTCCGGCCCGACCTCATTGTTCTCGACATCGGACTCCCGGACATTAGTGGCGTCGAGGTTTACCGTCGGCTCAATGACTCTGGCCGCCACATCCCGACGGTCTTCTCCACTGGCCACGGCGAGGCTGACGAAATATGGAAGGATCCGTTGGATGGGAAATCGGTGCTGTTGCGCAAACCCTATGGCTTCGAACGCCTACGGCAGGCCATGAGTGAGGTGATGGACGTAGCGTCAGTGTTGCCTGATGAATGAGTCGGGCTTAGTGGGCGTGTAATTGAAGGGGGCAGCGGCTTGCGTTGCTCCCTCCGGCGGGGCTGATCGAGAACGTGATTCGACGGGCTTCATCGCGCCTGATTCTGCATGCTTGGAGGCCACGCGAGTTCTCCCAGCACGACTCTCCGCGCACGTTCTTGGCCGCGTCCCGGCGATGTCACGCGCTCCAGGAATCGTGATCATGAAGCGGCGTTGTGTTTCGCACAACGACGCATTCGCGAGTGCGCTCGTCGAATCCATTGCAGTCAGCGTGCTGTGCTTCCAGCGTGCAACGCCGTGGAGGGGGATCGAGTGTGTCAATTACGATCCGTCGTGGCGCGACAGACGCTACGTGCTGTCTGAGAAGCCAGACTCGGGCCGCGGCTGAGTGCCGTGCGAACGCTCGTCGGGCGGCGTTCACAAGCTGAGGATCGGATTCCGATAGGTGGCAGCTGGGACTCAGGCAATTCGAAGAATGTCCGATTCATTGGGATGTCCGCATGCCCGCAGTGCCCGGTCGCCGCGGGGCAAGAAGCTCTGAGTCACCAGCCGCCTGCGTGACTATCTCCTATGCGCCACCCGTTGCGGGCAGACCTTTAAGACGCCTTTTTATTACCGCGACCATGCGTCGATGCGGCTCCGGTGTCGTGCGAGAAGGCCGTCGCTACTGCCAACGGGGTCAGGACTAGGCCGATGTAGATCATTTCCCGCAGCCGGAAGAGCGTTCCGAAATTGCTGACCACATAGACGAGCGGGATCCCGATCAGCAACGTGATCAGGAGCGTGAGCCACGTGAGCGGATCGCGCAGTGCCAGGCGGAACCGGCTGGCGACGGAGAAAAGCGCCAGCAGGAGAGCGGCATCGAAGACGACCGTATCGATCTCCGTAAACCACAGCATCCCCCGGCCACCGCCTACATGAAAAATCCCGAGTCTCTCACCGATGCTGCTCGGCAGCACCACCGCCGCCGCGCCCCTAAGCAAACGTTCGCCTCGCCATGAAGGCTTCTGAACCTCGCTTCTGCCCTGATCCGGTCGCGCGACCGGCAGCCGATCTCCGGCGCGAATCACGGTGCGCCCGCCTACAGCGTCGAACGATGCGCGTGCCGACTCGACCTGGTGGAACAGAAACGAAGGATCCGCTCTGACCGCGACGAATGTCGTCTTAGGATTCAGCGCCACGCTGAGAAGCGGCGGCAGGTACACGCCCGAGCCAACGACCAGGCCGCGCGAAAGCAGAAGCACGATCACGACGGCCGCGGAGACGGCCGCGAGCGTTCGTCCGGCAGTCTTGAATGCCGTCAGCAGCAGAAAGAACGAAGCGGCGAGGAACAGCACAAATCCGAAGTACCACCGGATCGAGGCGAGGCCAAACATCAAGACCAGCAACAGCACGGCGGTCGCGATCCGTTTGCCGCGCTGCCTCGGCGACGCCCATGCGCGCTGCCATGCGGCACACGCGGCGATGAACGAGACGAACAGAAACTGGAAGCAGGTGTCCTTCAGCGGTTGTAACGTCCAGAGCACGAGTGCGGGCGAGAGGCTGACCGCGGTGACGGCGATGGCAGCGGCGGCTCGCGACCGCTGATCCTTGACCGGCCAACCGGTGATCACGGCAACGGTGCCGAGGTAGAAAAAAAGATTGAGCAGAAAAGCGGTCGATGCCACCGCGCCCACCAGCCACACCGCCGCCGAGAGCGTCTGGATATAAATGCGCGCCGGCGCAGTGGGGTCGAACGCGTAGATGGCGCCGAGGCCGTTCCGAGCCGTCACGACAGCGGCCGGAAAGTAGAGTTTCGCGTCATCCCCAAAGAACCACAGTCCGTCTCCCGTCTGCAGACTACGCGCGATCGGCAGCCGCGCCCACGAAATCCAGAAGAGTGCTTGACCAAGGGTCGCGCGGACGAGGAATCCAGCAGCGACCACGTAGCCGAGCCAGCGTTCGGAAGGATTGGCCAGGCGCCACAGCCGGAAGAGCCCCACACCCGCGAGGATCGCTAATACCGCCTGAACGAAAACCAGAATCATGGCGAAGCGAACCGCGACTCAGGTTGTGACGCGGAGCCGTCGGATCATGGTTGCCGCTGCAGGACCGAGTTGCGGAAATACCCATTGGAAATCCACTGAGTCCGCCAACGGCTTCAGCACCGAATGCAACGCTGCCTCCGATAGATCCTGGTCTTTCGCAGTGAGCACCGCTTCAAGGACAGCGGCAGCATGCAACACGGCGGTGGTTTTTTTGGTGCGAGCTGCCGTCAGGAGCTCCGGGAGCAGGTGCGCTCCCAGAAAGTAGTGAGGTTCAGGAGACCATGTGAGAGCCTCATCTTCGATCGCCACGCGAAGATGAGGAAATGCTGCGGCGAAATAGTCGGCGAATGCGTTCCACGAAGGTTCCATCGATGGTCCCTGCTCCCTTGTCGAGGAGGTACGCCCATGCCGCGAATGAGCACCGAGCCGGGAGCCGTTGTTGTGCATAGGCGCTTCCGTCCGGCCCCCGGGCGTTACAGGTTAACCTCGCGTTCCGCGAGCGCTACTTTGTCCGTTAGTTCGTCGCGTAAGGCGACGACGATGCGATAAGTCCCTTTGGCCAGTGCTACCAGCGGAATGGTCACGGTCATGGGACCGGTGGCCGGCTCGTTCGGCCGCAAGGCGATGTCGGCAAACGATTTCGACAATGTGAGGTTGCGGCCATAACGATCAAAAACGGAGACGTAGACGTGCAGACGGGTGCGGGAGCCGCGCGCATCGATGATGTACTGCAGCGATTCCATGGTCATGGCCGCCTTGAGAGTGACCACTGCCGTTCGTCCACGATACCGCGGCGAGCCGACGATCAACGACATCGGCATCATCGACGTTTGCATCGAGGCGCCCAGCGGCGATTTCAGTGCGCGGCTGATCTGCACGTCGGTTGGCGCGGTGGAGTAGCCGTCCCGGTACTGGACGTGGTATCCGGACCGCCCCTTCAGCCGGACGACCAGTCGATGGTAGCCCCTGTCATTCGGATGCGGCGGTACGTATCCAAGTGAATAAAACGTGGAAGAACGGCGGTCGAATTCGGCGAACGACTGATCAATCCGGTTGCCCGGCAGGTAAGCCCCTCCCGTCTCGTTCGCCAACCAGAACATGGACGAGGTATCGGCGGCATTCGAGCCCGCCGGCGGAGCTCCGAAATTCTTGCCGATCGCTTCCTGATCCGGTACCTCCAGACCGTCCGCGTTGATGATGTAAAAACTTGTGTTCGAGGCGTTGGCTTCGTGTACGAGCTGCTCGCGCATCTGGCTGAGGTCACGGTCCGCGCCGGCCACCGACTCGATATGATTGCCGAGCGGATTGTCGCCGCCGATGCGTTCGATCGGTGAGGCGTGCGCCATCTGAAGGCTGCCGACCACGAGGAGGACGATCTTGCGTCCTTCACTCGCACCGAACGCACGGACGGCCTGCAGGATCGCGCCGGTCGAGGATGCCGCGAACATCATCTGCTCGGTCAGATTCGCTTCCCCTCGGAAGTTCGTCGCGATGTCGGACGGCACCTCGCCTTCATGCAACTGGGTGCGGTTGACGCCGGAGTCGGGAGAACGCGAAACATCCGACGCGCGGATCGGCGCCTTCACTTCGTTTCGGGATGGACTGCGCCGGATCTCCGAGATCACGTCGTGCACCGCCTTCTTGTCGGACGTCATCGGAAGAACGAGGTGAACCCGGCTGTCCATAACGGCAATCGACCAGTCGTAACGACCGTCGTCGAAATGATCCCTTATGAACGTCTCGAGCTTCGCCAGAGCTTCGTTGCGGCCATGAACGGTCGTGCTGACGTTATCGACAAGGACGAGCACCTTGCGGCGGAAGCGGTCCGGCGGCACCGCCGGCTCGTCCGCCGGGGAGGCCGCGGGGTGTGTATCCACACGCGCTTCCTCGCTCTCGACCGAGTAGAAATTGGAAATCGGCTGTACGGTTCCATCCTCAGAAATCTCGAAATCATTGCGCGTCAGTCCTGCCACTGCCTGGCCATGGCGGTCGGTGACGGTGACATCGACGTTGACTACCGAGACATCGATTTTCTCGACGAGGGGCGGGGGAGGGGCGGCGTCCAGTGACTGTGCTCTCTTCTGCGACTGACTCGAAACGGCAAACAACAACACTAGAGCCATCGTAATGGCGTGCATGCGGTGCATGGAGTCTCCGTGGGTGGGTCTCGTAATGTGGTAATCCGATTCGTTGCTTGTTACGGCTTCATGTACCGAAATGGGTTTCCGGCGCGGAAGTAGCCGCCTGCAAACGATTCGGGAGAGGCACAATAGAAGGGCCGAGATGGTTTCCTCGGGACGCGAAGGCGGCGCTCATATTACTGAACGCAGATTCTTCTTTGGACCGCCGCCCTCGACGGCGGAAGCAGAACGCTCCGTCGCGGTACCCTCCGGTAATAATCGGCATTTCCGCGGTCCGGCAACAACGCCTGGCAAGTGGTAGAGAGTCACACGAAGGCGGCTGGTGATTCACAGCCCGCTTGCCTCGCGAGTTCCAGGCCGCTGCAGGCAAGGCGGGAAACAGCGGAATGGACATTCTGGAATTACTTGAGTCCCAGCCGCCTCTCGAAAATTCCGCGCGTGGACGCGGAGGCGTCTGCCGAGGTTAGCGCGTGAGACCATGAAAGCGCCTATGGCACGCAACAACTCGCTTGAGCACGTCGTTCGGTCTCCATCCATGCCTGGAACATCAGCACACCCCAGACGTGGTGTTTCCAATGATCATCGCCGCCGGCGTAGTGATTCCACCGATGGCTGACCAATTCGGCATCCAATAGTCCCTGCCCGCCGATTGTTGTGGCGTCGAGCAACGACTCCGCCCAGTCGCGCAATCGTCCTCGCAGCAAGGACTCGAGCGGAATGCTGAAGCCCATCTTTGGACGCTCGCTGAGCGACGTGGGGAGGTAGCGACCGAGGACTCGGCGCAGAACGCGCTTTCCCTCTCCGTTTTGCCCCTTCATCGGCAAAGGAAGGGTCCACGCAAATTCGACGACTCGATAATCGAGCATCGGCGCGCGTGCTTCCAGCGACGCTGCCATGCTGGCTCTATCGACCTTTGTCAGGATGTCATCCGGAAGGTATGAAGTCTGATCGAGAAACATCATCTGATCCATCGGCTCAGACAGCGCCTGCCAGTCATGGTCGCAGGCCGACGGTGCTTGCTCGGCGATGCCATGCTGCACGAGATCCGTCCAGTGAGAGATCAACTCGAAATACATGGCGTCGGGAGTTCTCGCCGCGATCATGCGGGCGAGCTTGTGCAGCCGCTCGCGGGAATGTGGCCGGCGAAGCTCAGTGGGCAGCAGCGGACGGCAGACCGCGAGAAAACGATCCCAGAGGCCGGCCGGCAGCGAGGCAAGCGCACGCCCGATGAAGGGCCTCATCGAAACAGGGAGCGCTGCCAAACGGCGGAACAGTTTCTCGCCGACGGCGTACCGCGAATAGCCGCCGAACACTTCGTCGCCGCCGTCACCTGACAGACCGACGGCAACCTGGCGGCGCGCCAGCATCGCGACAAGGTGCGTAGGAATCTGCGACGAATCCGCGAACGGCTCGCCATACATCGATGGCAGCTTCGGAATCACGTCCGCGACGTCGTCCGGCGTCACGTATAGCTCGGTGTGGTCAGTCCCGAGGTACCGCGCGACCCTAGCAGCGTGCGGAGCCTCGTCGTACTTGCCCTCGGAAAAACCGATGGAGAAGGTGCGTACCGGCGTCGATCGTTGCGCCTGCATGAGCGCCGTGACGAGCGACGAATCGATGCCTCCGGATAGGAACGCACCAACCGGGACGTCCGCAACCATTCGCATGCGTACCGCGTCGCGCAGCAACGCCTCCAAGTCCTGCGACGCCTCGTTTTCCGAACCTCGAAAGGGCTGTTGGACGCCATCAATCGCTGTTGCGGCTACGGACCAATACACGGTCGTTTCCGCGCGGCCCGTCGCCGGATCGAACGTGAGAATCGTTCCGGGCATCAGCTTACGCGCGGCTTCGTAAATACTGAACGGTGCGGGGACGTACAGGAAACGGAAATAGAGCTGCAGGGCGACGCGATCGATTGCGCATGAGAACGCGGGATGCCGCCGCAGCGCATTGAGCTCGGATCCGAAGAGGAACGCGCGGCCCGCCCAGCCGTAATAGAGCGGTTTCACACCCATCCGGTCGCGGATGAGATGCAGGCGCCGGGACTCGCGGTCCCACAACGCGATGGCGAACATCCCATTGAGGCGTTTCACCGCCGTCTCAACTCCCCACGCCTCGAATGCAGCCAGCAACACCTCGGTGTCCGAATGTCCGCGGAAGGGTGGGGCTTCGCCTGCCGCCTGGAGCTCGGCGCGCAGCGTTTCGAAGTTATAGATCTCGCCGTTGAGCATGACGACATAGCGGCCGGACGCGGAGACCATCGGCTGGTGGCCGGCAGGCGAAATGTCGATGATGGCCAGCCGGCGAAAGCCGAGGGCAACGCCGCACGCGGCGTCAATCCACTCGCCGGAATCGTCAGGACCGCGGTGCGCAATCGCCTCGCACATCGGGCGGAGGCTGTCCAGCAGATCCTCGGCAGGACCGGGTTGAGCAGCAACAAAGCCGGCAAGTCCGCACATGATTTGTCCGGGCCTGGTTCAGGGGCGCGTCACTGCGGCCCCGTTCGGGCGATACCTCCTAGTTCTGCGTCGATGTTTCCAGTACGAGAAAACAACTTCTGCGCAGCCGCGCGCGTCGCGCGTGGTGAGATAGCGCGCCAGGGTCCATAACGCCTGCGATCGATGCGCGGCGATGTCGGCGTCATATTCAGCGTGTGGGTTCCGCTCGACGAAGCGTCGAAACATTCTGTCGATCAATGAAAGTGCACGGGCCGGATTCCGCGGCGCCGCGGCCAGCCACGGAACGTTGATGGCCGTCCAGAGCGGAGGCCATTCATCGGCGAGAGCATCGTCGGCCAGAATCGCGGCGACGTTGCGCCGTTGGATTGCAATGTTCCGCTCCATGTTGGCGCTCCTGCTCGCGATGATGCCGGCATCCCGCCGGCCGCCGATCGACTGTCGATGCGTGCGATGGTCGAGAAGGACCTCGCCGAGGTTGCATGCGTCGAAGCCGGCCATCAGGCGAGACCAGAGCTCGAAGTCCTGGCTCAATGGATGCGTTTCGTCATACCCACCGAGCCGGTCGACGACGACGCCGCGGCGAAACATCACCGCACTGTGAATGAACGGATTTTCGAACAGAAGCTGCCACCGCGCGCCGAGGGGGGTGCGGGCTCGATAGCCGGCGCGCCGCAGGCGCGGACGGCCTTTGTGGTCGATCAACCGGACGTCGCTGCCCATCAAGGCGATGGCGGGATTCGCGTCCATGAATTCCACCTGCCGCCGGAAGCGATGAGGGAGAGAACGATCATCGGCGTCCTGCCTCGCGACCAATTCTCCTGTTGCCACTGCCAACGCCTGATTCAATGACCGCGTCAGTCCGGCATTCTGCGGATTCGTGAGCACGCGCAGGCGCGAATCTGCCGCATAACGGCCGAGGATATCGCCAGTGTCATCGGTCGAGCCGTCATTGACCGCGAGCAGTTCGAAATCAGAAAACGTCTGCGCCAGTACCGATTCGATGGCCTCTCCGAGAAAGGCGGCGCCGTTGTACACGGACATGACGACGCTGACGCGCGGTGAGCTCATCGGTCGATGTGAACGCCGGTGCGCCGCGCCTTGACGCAGCCGGGAGTCGCCAGGACGATCTCGACGTTTTCGATTGCCTCGAAGTACGCCCGGAACTCTTCGGGAGTGACATAGCGCTGGTAACGGAAATCGGCGTACACATCGAATGTATTCGCCCAGGTCGTACGAAAATCCGGCATCAGGTCGTAGTACATAGCGGTACCGGTTTTCCGGAGCAGCACACGGAGCAGCGGTACATAGCTCAGGGCGGCCAGAACCCCCGTGGCGCACAGGGCTTTGTATCGATCCATCGACGACAAAGTGCGCCGCAGCCAACCGTAATACGCATTCGTGAACACGCGCCGCATCCGATGCATGCGCGTCCTCGGGTGCAGTTTTACGTAGTGGCTGGCCAGAATCGTTCCGCCGGGACGCAATACGCGCAGCAGTTCGCGGATCGTCTGCACAGAATCCCGCGTGTGTTGGATCACACCCTCGCTATACACGACTTCGAATTGAGAATCGGGGAATGGCAGCGCGGTTACGTCCCCCTGCACGCCAACCCAATTTGCATTCATCCGCAACTTTGACGCGACGACATCAATGGCGGACGAGAGATCGATCGATACGACGGCACCGTCGCATTCGAGGATGAACCGCGACTGGTCACCCGCGCCCGCACCGGCGTCCAGGACCAACTTGTCCGCGAAGTCTTCCGGCGTCACGCCATAGCGGTCCAGCACGCGCATCCGGAGATCGGCCTGCGAGCGCATGTTCCCAATCCACCGCCACAGGAACCCGAAGGCGTCCACGCTCGCCTCGGCCTGGAATGATGACTCGCTCGTTGCCGAGGGGGGACGCAACCCATGAGGCGTCAGCCAGGCCGCGTGGTGCCGAGCCAGTTCCGGAGTCAGCCGGACGACCGAATCGACGATTGGATATCCACGATCGGTACCGCGGATCTGAAGGACACCGCAGACGGGCACGCCGGCCGGAGTGCGTGCATCGATTACCGCGTCGAGCGGTGCGCCGGAAACCGGATCACGCCAACGAATTCGGTCAAACAGCGGAGGCGGCATCGAATCTACCTCTCCCTTGCGCGCCGGCCGATGGCTTTGAGGCGACGCGCGAATATCCACTCTTCCACGGTGCGCAGGGCCGCCGGGCCGAGCATTCCGGCGGCGATGGAGCCCCAGAGTCGTATAGAGACCGGCTCGTTCCGCAGAGCGTGCACCGCCACGCGCAACGCCTTCGTTCGATTGCCGTCGCGGAAATGACGGACCACCGCAGCCTTCCTCTGCGTCTGACGTTCTTTCGACGTCGCAGCGACATTGCGAGCCTCCAGCTCAGCCTCGGAGAAAATCGGACGGCTCGCGTTCACGGTCAGGCCGGACTCTTCTGCCGCCCTCAGACCCTTCGGCTTCCATCGTCCTTTCTCGACAACCTGGTCGTAGCGGACGGCCGTCTCCATGACTCCCCAGAAAGGCTCTGAGAGACGGGCGCTGAGCTTTGACGCTAGTAATTCGAATTCCCATGCATTGGCGCCGGGTATGAGCAGCCGGAGCAGCGATTCCGTACGCCAGATTGCGGCTTGCGCACTGACGCGATACGGAGTTCCCGGCTCGATCACGCCGAGGCCGGGATAGCCGGGTGCTTCACAGATCGGCTTGATCGCCAGAGGCATATGCGCCACCAGCCGCAAACAGGCCAGGCCTTCGATACGGGCGATGTCGACGAGGCGCCGGATGCGGCCCGTATCGACGCGATCCTCGAGGAAAAAATCCTCGAGGAACATGATTACGTGCTCGCTGCCGATCGTCTTGAGCATGGACACAACGCCGGACGTCCACGACCTGTCGTCACCGATGTTCACGACGGTGACGCGCGCATCGTCATAACGCAGGTGATTGGCTCCGAGATAAACAGGAAACGGACAATCGGCCCACTCGCGGAAGAAGATGGTGAAGAATGGCCGCCACAGGTCGGCATAGGCATCGCACGACGCCACCAGGATCGGGATCGGTTCAGCCATTGAGATGACGCCAGTCGGAATATCGGCTCATGACCCGCTCGTGCCGATCACGCCGCATCCTCGGTGGGACGCGGAAGCATGAGCGTCTGAAAAATGACGGCGCGCGCACGCGGCGCGGCTGCGATGGCTCCTGCTGCCATTCCCGCGGCGGCCGCGGCGATGTAGAAAAATGCCGCAACGCGAGGCAGCCCGTGCGGCATCGCCACGCGCGCCGCCACCCCTGCAACAAGGACCGCGACCAGCGGCCGGAGAACATCGTGTCCGTACCAGCGCCAAAGCTCGCCGCGAAGAAGACGCCGGTGCATCAGCGGCACGGCGACGAATAGGTACACGCAATTGAGAACGACCCAAACGCTTGCCGCGCCCGGCCCGCCATAACGGATCCCAAGCAGAGGGATCGCGGGGACGAGCACGATCGCGCACCCGAGATTCGTATAGGCGAGAAGTTGCGGCCAGCCTGCCGAAGCCTGGAGAAATCCCGCCACACTGGTCAGCCCGTTGATGCACGTGCCGGTGACGAGGAGCGCAATCAGAACGGCGCAGCCTTCCGCCGCGCCGGCATTCTGCGTCCAGACAAAGACGATCGGCCGGGAGAAAAGAGCGAGCGTCACCGCGACCGGCAGCAGCACGACGGCGATGACCTGACAGGCGGTGTGATAGAGGCTGCACAACCTGACGTCATCTCCGAGCTCGATCAACTGTGTGAAGCGCGGGAACAGCGCGGCGTTGACCGGTCCGATAATCCACCAGAGCGTCGCGGCTACCGTGCCGGCCAGCATGTAATAGCCGAATTCCGCCAGTGGCACGATTCGCGTCAGAAGGAGTTTGTCTGATTGCGTGAGGAAAATTCCGATGATTGCGTTGGCCGATACGCCCGCTGCGAATCGCCACTCCTGCCGGAGTAACGGGCGCCGGAATCTTGCCGTGACGGGCGAGGCGAGCACGCGCCACGTCAGCAGCACCGTTGCGCCGGTTTGTATGAACGTGACGAGCGCCTGCCATGTGAAGAAGGCCGTCACGGTCGGCGAGATGAACGCAAGTACAATGATGGATCCGGCAGTTCGTAAGGTCGCCGTCGAAATCGTAATGGCGTTGACAAGAAATTGCCGCTGAAGCCCCATCAGGCCCGCCTGATAAAGCGCGAACGGGAACTGAAGAGCGGCCACGATTCCCATTCGCCGTACTGCCGAAGCAACCGATTCCGCCGGGAGAGCATGAGGATGGACCCATCGCGCGGCTACTGGCCCCGCCAACGCGAACGTCAGAGAGCCGATAATGATCGCCACGCTCCAGTAAACCAGTTCGAGCGTTCGCAGCAGGTCGCGCTGCTCCCCGATACTCTCGCGCCGGACGGACAAACGGGCCAGGCCTCGGTTGAGCGCCGTGCCCAGCCCGAGGTCCATAATGCCGAAGACGGCCATGATCGTGCCGAAAAATCCAATAAGACCGTACGCCTCGATGCCGAGGTATTTGAGATAAAGCGGAACGCAGAGGAGCGCCAGGATTGCGGTCCATACGCTGCCCGCCAGGTTGGCCAGGACGTTCTTCTTCAATGTCCCGGCGCTCACTTGCGGACCCTGTTCCTGTGCCGCGCAATCCCTTCGGCGTAAACATCGACGAGACGGTCCGCGATCACGTCCCAGGAGTAGTACGTCTCGACAAAAGGGCGCGCTGCTTCGCCCATTGCGCGAAGCGCTTCAGGATTTCCGAGAAGCCGCGACAATTCCGCGGCCATGGCGTTTACCTCGGCTTCGACGACGACGCCTGCACCCGCCGCCACCGCTTCGGGGAAGTTGCATCCCGGGGACAACATGACCGCCGTACGGCTGGCCAGTGCCTCGAGCACTGCCATGGAGAATCCTTCGCCGAGCGAGGGGAGCGCGAAGAGATCTGCTCGTGAGAGAACGTCTGCCTTGTCTTCGCCGTCGAGCATCCCCGGAAAGAGGACGCGGTCACCGAGCTGTCTGCTCTGCGCGAGCTCGCGCCAGCGGCCCATGAGATTCCATTCGTCCGATCCCGCGATCATCAGGACCGCATCGCGATGCCGGCCGGCGACGAGCGTAAACGCCTCGATGAGCCGCTGGACTCCTTTCTGCGGATGAAAGCGGCCCATGAAAAGGATCAGCGGCGCCTTCGGATCGATCCCGAACCGCTCCTTGACGCGTTCCGCGGCGTGAAGGCGTTCGGCCGTGATGTCGATGCCGTTCGGAATCACCGCGCACGGCTTATCGCCAACGAGCGTGCGATACGACCGCCGCTCCGCTTCCGTCAGCGCGATCAACGTCGTGGAGCGCTTCATGATCGGTTTTTCGAAGAGATTGAGGTAGAGCTTCTTCTTCATGGACCGGAAGCGCAGCGAGCCGGGATTGAATCCGCCGTGCTGGTGGTAGAAAAGCGGAACCCCGGCACGAAGCGCCATCTGCGCGCCCGCATAGGTGGGGTAGATAAACGGGAGATGGGTATTGACCGCGTCGACCGTCGGAACGACGCGGCGAAGAGCGTCGTTCAGGTCGGGGCAATACATGAAGCCCATCGAACGTGTGAGATACGGGACGAACGGCAGGTAGCGTTGGAGGGGCTCGTCGCGGCGGAAGTACCATACCTCGACCCCGTCGACATTGAGCGGCCTGTTCACCGGCACGCTGAGATCCTCATGAAGATTCGCCGTCGTGCTGAAGATGACGACTTCGTGCCCTTTGCGGACGAGTTTTTCCGCCGCCGCGGCGACGGCGAACACCAGGCCGCCCATTCGATACGCCGGCTTATAGGCTGGAACTACATAGAGGATACGCATTGGTCAGTGCCCGGCCTTCAATCCGCGCTCTCCTGCCAACTTCGGAATGTCGGTGACTGCGCCGTCAGAAAACGTCGCAAGGTCGAGTGGGCGGTCGGAAAGCAGAACGTCGGTCACAATGTCGATACTGGCCTCGATCTCCTCGAAGTCGCCGGCGCTGACTTCGACGATGGATTTCCGTTCCTGCCGGACCCAATACGTGTGGAATCGCGAGCAGAGCTCCGAAAAGAATTGCTTTGGATCGGTTCGATTCCGCCGCAAGAGTTTCGGCGCGAACTCTGTGAAGACGATCGGCCGGTGCTCGCGCAGGATCCGTTCAGCGCCTCGGAAAACGGAAGGCTCGGCGCCGTCGACATCAATCTTGATCACCGCTACGCGGTCGTTTATACCGATGTACGTTTCCAGCGCCGAATCGAGTGTTACGCCGTCGACGCTATAGGCCAATGTCGCCGTGGCGTCGTGATAACTGTGCAGGCAGGAGGCGTCCGAGGAGCGGTACATCGCCACCGTTCCGATGGCATCGGTGACAGCAACAGGAACGATGGAAATGTCCAGATCATCATAGGGAGCCAGCGTGCTCCGCAGACATTCGCAGTGACGGCGGTCCGGCTCGAACGCGACGATGCGCATGGCCGTGCCGGCTTCGCGCGCGAGATCGGCGACGTAGGCGGCGTAGAAGCCGAAGTGCGCGCCGACGTCGACGAATACGTTCCCGCCCGACGCGGCGATCGCGCCGCGGATCACGCCTTGATCGAACGACAGATTCGGGGCGTCGGCGTCATACCACTCATACGTCGGACTCTGAAAATCAACGAAGACGCGGACGCCGTTTCCGGTGACGAAGCCGCCGCGCGGATGGCGCAGGCGCAGCCATCGCGTGCGCAGACGGCGATAGACGGGCCGTGCGAGATCGACGGCGCCGCGCGTATACGGGCGGCGAGCGACGGACCGGCGCAGCGAGGACAACAAGCTCATGCCGCCAGCTCCGGTTTGCGGAAGATGTACAGACCGCAGCCGAGATTCCATTGACGGCCGGCGTCGAGCGGAACGTTACGCAGCAATTCGTTGCGATCGTTGATCACCGAAAATTCGATCAGATCGAGGCTGGCGAATGCGTCGCGGATCGTCTGCGGATCGAACACGCGGTGCGCGTCGAAGTAGAGTGCTTCGCGCCCCACGGGCGTGCCGAGCAGCAGCGTCCCTCCCGGTTTCAGCACCCGCGTCAGTTCCGTCGCGGCATGCAGGTAACCGCGGGGATCAACCGGGTCTCCATAGCGCCCGAGGCCGACATGCTCGATGACGTGCAGCGAGCTGAGACTGGAAACCGAATCGCCGGCGAACGGCATGTTCGTGATGGCGCCGGCGCGGAAGTCGAAATTGGTCCAGTCGACCGCGATGGGCCGGATGTCGACGTACGTGACCCGGCAGAAGAGCAGAAGATGGGCGATGAAGCCGTCCAGGCGCGACGCGACGTCGACATGCTCACTGACCCCGGCATCGAACAGCCACTGCGCCGCCCAGAGGTCCTGATAGAAATAATGGTGCGGCAGCGCGCCCGCCGCCGAGAACCGGTCGTACGAGCGATACCAGAGGTCGCGAAAACGAAGGCGGAAGGAACGCTTGGGATTGCCGCGGTTGTACCTGGCCGCATTGCGGACGAAGTACGGCGCGGCGCGGAGCTTATTGAGGAGGCCGAGGGGATCGAAGAACGAGCGCGTGACGAACTCGTATGGCCAATACAAAGCCTTTTTGACGCCCTGCCGCGCTGCGTTCTTCCGGTTGCGTCGCGTCATGCGGCCGTTTTCCTGAAGAGATAGCTCCAATGGCCGAATTGCCGGCGGCGGCTGGCAATCCATTGGGCGACGTCGTCCGCGGTCACGACGCGGGCTTCCGGGCCGACGGCGAATGCCGTGTAGCCGGCGGCTCTGAAAAGATCGAAGACGTCGCCGAACGTGGGATTGAGGCCGTCGGGATGATGTTCGGTCAGGACGATCTCGACCAGCCACGCCGGTGCGGGATTTCGCGCCAGCGTTTTCGCGGCGCCCAGCAACACCTGCAACTCGACGCCTTCGACGTCGATCTTGATGAGCAGCGGCTCATTGGCGAAGCGGTCCGAAAGGACGATATCGAGCGTGGAGACAGCGATGGCGGACTTCCACGCTTCCGACAGGCCGGACCAGCGCGGCACCATCGAGGCTCCCGTGCCGGCGCCGTAGATCGTGGAGATGCCGGGCTTCGCCGCCAGTCCGAGCGGAAATACTTCAATGTCGTTCCAGCCGTTGACCGTGAGATTGCGATAAAGAATCTCCAGATTCGACTGCACCGGTTCGATCGCGATCACAGAAGCGCCTCGCTGACGCGCCAGGCAGGCGAAGAAGCCGTAGTTCGCTCCCACGTCCACGAAGACGGTGCCGGGCGAGCAGAACGCGGCAATGACGCCAGCCTCGTATGGCTCGAACGTGCCGTCCTCCATGGCCTGATGTCCCCCGAAGCGGAAGCCGAACGGCGTCACGGACAGCCTGCGGGAGTTGCGCTGCCGTGCGAAGCGAACGCGGTGAATGGCGCCGACCGCATTCGGGAAATAGCGTCGCGCAAACTTTTTGACGCCGTCGATCAAGCGGTCACCTGCGCTCGCCGGCGGCCTTTTGATGATCCCTGACCGTGCCGCATCATGACTAACGGAGGTAACCAAGGGCACGGAGCCGCGCCTCCGCGCTTCGCTTCGATTCGTCGCGCTCTTTCTCGCTGAGGCTCCGTTCCGCGGCAGCCGGGCTGGCGCCGGCGTACATGACGAGATTCGAGGCCAGGTAGGGATAGAGCGACTTGCCATACCGCCCCGGAAGCGCCGCATTGGAGAACGGCAGCCAGTCGATGCCGGCGATCTCGAAGATCGTCGGGGCGACGTCGGCGGAAGTCACAGGCATCGGCAGCGCGCGCGCCCGAAAGCCGTATCGCGCCGGAAAGACCATGATCAGCGGCACGCGATGGGTGGCCTCGCGGTCGCCGGTATTCAGGAAAGAATGGGTAATGAGGTGCTCTTCGCCCAATGACTCGCCGTGATCGGAAGTAATGATCACAATGGTCGAATCCAGCAGTTTCCGCTCCGCGAGAATGCCGAAAATACGCCGTACTGCATCATCGAGCTCGCGGATCTGTGCGCGGTAACGCTTCTTATAGATGGCGAGCGAATCGGCGTCGAGGTCGAAGGTAGCCTGCCATTTCCGCTGCTGCGCCTTCGCCAGCGTTGCCGCGACGAGATCGCGGGTCTTCGGGTCCATGCGGTCCGGCGGAAGCGCCCGCGTGCGGAGATCCGACGCAAAATGGGCCGGCTGGAGGTCTTTCTCCTCGATCTCGGCCGCATAGCGGGCGGGATCCGGCAAGTACGGATCGTGGGCGTCGATGAAATTGAGGAATCCGAAGAGAGGCCTCGCCGTCGTCGCCGTTTCTTCGGCGAAACGCTTGATGACGAGGTCGGCGCTCGTATACAGCTTGGCGCGATTGAAATCAGTGAGAGGCGCGCCGTAACGGCCGAGCACGGAGTCGATCGCCGCACTGTGGGCGGCCTTCTGTGCGAGCGGCATGGCTTCCCATTCATCGTAAAGGCACGTATACCGGCGAAACCCTCTCAAACAGGGATTGAGCGTTTGCGAGAGATTGCCGTTCGCGGCGATGCCGAACGTGTTGTAGCCGGATTTCTGCAATTGATACGAAATCGAATGGTCGGGCCTGTCGCCATCGGTATCGACGACGGTATATCCGGTCATGATTGAATAATGGGATTCCGGCGTGGAATCATAGGTGCTATAGCTGTTTATGAACGTCACGCCGTCCAATGCCAGACCCCGAAGAAAAGGCGTCTGGTTCGTGGAGTCTTTGCCGATCCCGGTCTGATCGTATCGGAGCGTGTCCAATGTGATGAGGAGGATGTTCGGTTTCGATGCGCCGCGGTTCGTACGAAAGTCCGATTTCGCCGGCGCCGGTGTTGACGTGCTTCTTGAGGGGAGGTTGCAACCTCCCGGAAGCGCGAGAACAACGGCAATGGTCCAGATCCGGATGAGGCGGCGGGCGGTCAACGATCCCTCGTGGCGGGCAATGATCCGCGAGAAGCCGTTCTCATGAGGGGGACGCTGGAAGTTACCGATATTACCAACGGCCTCAAAAAATAAAGGCGCACGCTATTCGTGAAGATAGGGCTGGACGGTCAATAACCGCGCGCTATACTGCGGCGCCCGGCGACGAGATGAAAATTCTCCACTGTATCTGGAGTTTCGGCGATGGCGGCGCCGAGCGGCAGCTCGCACTTCTCGCGCCTGCCCTCGCCAATCGTGGCCACGACGTTCATGTCGCTTATGTGTATTCGGGTCCGAACCTTCCTCTCATTGGCAGCCATTGCACGCTTCACCAGTTCAAGGCGCGCCATAAATATGACCTGAGCATCATTTCGCGCGCGTTTGGGCTCATACAAGAGCTGCAGCCCGACGTCGTTCAGACCTGGATGCTGCAAATGGATCTCATTGGCGGCGCGGCTGCGAGGTTCTTTGGGCGGCCGTGGGTGCTGGCGGAACGCAGCTCGGCGCTCGGCTACCCTCCTTCGGCGTTGAATCGACTGCGGCTTTGGTCCGGGCGAAGAGCGACGGCGATCGTCGCGAACTCACACGGCGGAGCGGCATACTGGACCGCGCGGGGTGTCGACCCTTCCAGGATCACGATTGTCGGAAACGCCCTGAACCTCCCGGAGATCGAGGAGGCCGCGCCGGTCAGCGATGACGGACTTCGGCCCGGCGATGAGGTGATCCTTTTCGTCGGCCGCCTGCGCCGTGAAAAGAACGTGGCGACTCTGTTGCGCGCGATCGCGCAGCTTGCGCGTTCCAGACCGCGCGTGAAGCTGGTGCTTTGCGGCGGTGACGGCGGCGAGCGCTCGGCGCTCGAAGCGGAAGCGCGGAAGAGCGGCATCGCAGACGTGGTCCTCTTCACCGGATTCACCGGAAACGTCGGGATGTGGTTGAAGCGCGCAAGCGTGATGGCAGCGGTGTCCTTGTGGGAAGGGCATCCGAATGCCGTGCTCGAAGCGATCGCCGCGGGCCTGCCGGTCGTCGTGTCCGAGATCCCTGCATACCGGGCCATTCTTGACGAGGACAGCGCCTCGTTCGTGCCGCCGCTGGACGAGAACGCCATCGCCGCGGCGTTGGAGTCGGCGCTCAGCGACCGGCAGGCGACGTTACGGAGGGCGGCAGAAGCCCGGCGCCGCCTGGAGCCTCAATCGGCGGCTGACGTTGCGGCGCGCTACGAACAGCTCTATTGCGGCATCGCGTCGAAGAACGCGCTGACGCCGCTGCTCCGCCCCATTGTCTGGTGAACGATGCCGCCCGCTCCGCAGGCTTCGAAGGGAAGCAGTTCATGAGGCGTGTGCTCGTCACCGGCAGCAGCGGCTTGATCGGTTCCGAAGCGGTCGCGTACTACGGACCGCGCGCCGGCGAGGTCCACGGCGTCGACAACAACATGCGCCGCGAATTCTTCGGGCCAGCAGGGGATACATCGTCGAATCTCGACCGGCTGCAGCGCGCGACGAAAAACTTTCTGCACCATCCGCTCGATATTCGCGACCGCATGGCGATGAACGATCTGTTCGAGCGATACCCGTTCGACCTGGTCATTCACTGCGCCGCGCAGCCGTCGCACGATCGCGCCGGCGATACGCCGATCGACGATTTCGACGTGAACGCCGCCGGCACGATCAACCTGCTCGAAGCGACCCGCTGCTTTGCGCCCGAGGCCGTGTTCATCCTGATGAGCACGAACAAGGTGTACGGGGACGGGCCGAACCTCGTGCCGCTCGTCGAGCTGGAAACGCGGTGGGATTACGCGCTTCCCGGGGATCAGGACGGGATCAGCGAACAGCTTTCCATCGACCAGCGCATGCACTCGATTTTCGGCGCGTCGAAAGTGGCCGCCGACGTCATGACGCAGGAGTACGGGCGGTACTTCGGGATGAATACCGGTGTCTTCCGCGCCAGCTGTGTGACCGGCCCGAATCACGCGGCCGTCGAGCTCCATGGGTTCCTCAGTTACCTGGTCAAAACGGCGGTCCGCGGGGATGAATACTCCGTCTACGGCTACAAGGGGAAGCAGGTCCGCGATCAGATTCACAGCGCCGACGTGATCGCGGCGATCGATGCGTTCGCCGCCCAACCCCGGCCCGGCGAGGTCTACAACCTCGGCGGCGGCCGACCGAACAGCATCTCGATTCTCGAGTGCTTCGCGCTGATCGAGCAGCGGCTCGGCCGAAGAGTTCGGTGGCGCTATGTGGATCAGAATCGCAGAGGCGATCACATCTGCTATATCTCCGACACGCGCAAGCTGACGCGCGATTATCCGGGCTGGCGCATTCACTACACGCTCGACGCGATCCTCGATGAGTTGGTCGCGGCCGAGATGCCGTTGACGGCGGCGAGCGGCCGATGATCCGCGCGACCGGCAACCAGGTCCGCCGCGTGCGCCGGAGTTTTCCGTTGCCGCAGGCCTGGAAGCGGCACCTTCTCTCGATGGATCTGCCGCGGCGGGCCTGGACCTCCATCCGCAGCCGGCAGCTCCAGAAGGAGTACGAGCGCCGGCGCGAGTACTACGCAGAGGAAGCGGCACACCGCCGCCTTATCTACAGCGAGGCTTCGACGATTCGCGAAGTTCGGGCGCGCCTCGCTGCCCGAGGTTACACGCCGCTGAAACGGCGGGGCGGTGAGGTGCACACGTTCGCGTGCATTCCCACGTTCGGCTGGCACGAGCACCTCCTTCCCGATCTCGATGCCTTGGGGCCCGTGACCCATTTCGATTACGTGAAGCTCGGTTTCAGCGTCGAGGATCTCGACTCGGTGTCGGCGTCTTCGCAGAAGCATCGCCACGAAATGCTGGCCCTGCTCCTGCCGGCACTACGAGAAGCGCACGCGAAACGGCCGATCGACTGGATTTTCTGCTATGGCGGCGGGCAGGATACGTCGCCGCGATTGATGCGGCAGATCGCGGAGGAGTTGGGCATTCCCACCGTCAACATGTCGCTCGATGACAAACAGGGGTGGGCGGGGCGGAGCGTCGGCGAGTGGCGCACCGGCGCCGTCGACATCACCGCAGAGTTCGACCTCTATCTGACCTCCGCGCGCGTCGCGTGCGAGTGGCACATGGTCGAAGGCGGCCGGGCGGTGTACATGCCGGAGGGATTCAACCGCGCCGCCTATTACCCCATGAGGACAGAGCAGGACATCCCGGCCAGCTTCATCGGCGGCGCGTATGGTTTCCGGACGAGCGTCGTTCGCTTCCTCCGCAGCAATGGCATCGACGTCGCGGCGTTCGGGGCGGGGTGGGGCACGCGCTCTGTATGGCGCGAGGAGCAGGTCAAAATCATCAACCGCAGCCGCATCAACCTCGGCATGGGAGGCATCGAGTATTCCGAGAGTCTGACGAACGTGAAGACGCGAGACTTCGAGATTCCCGGGACCGGAGGCGGCGCCTATCTCACGTCATTCAATCCTGATCTGGCGGAGCATTTCGTCATCGGCAAAGAGATTCTCTGTTATCGCAATCGCGACGAGATGCTCGAGCTCCTTCGCTACTACCTGAGCCGGCCGGAGGAGACGCGCGAGATCAGCCGGCGGGGGCGGGAGCGCTGCCTGCGCGAACATCGCTGGCTGCATCGCTATGAACGCGCGCTGCAGATCCTGGGCATTCTGGAACGTTGATGCGCCCGCCCTTCTTCAGCATCGTCATCCCGGTCTACAACCGTGCTGCGCTGATCGGCCGTGCGTTGCGAAGCTGTCTGGAGCAGGACTTCATCGACTTCGAGATCATCGTTGTCGACGACGGCTCTACGGACGGCTCCGTCGCTGCAATCCGCGCCGTCGCCGATCCACGCGTGACGCTGATCGAACATGAGCGCAACCGCGGCGTCGGTCCGGCGCGGAACAGCGGGATGTCGCGGGCAAGCGGGGAGTGGATCGTCTGTCTCGACAGCGACGATGAGCTGCTGCCGGGAGCGCTGCGCAGCATGTATCACCGCGCTGCATCTACCGGACAGGACGTCGACGGTCTGCGTTTCATGGTCCTCATGGACAACGGTTTCCTTTCACCCGACCCGCCCCTGATCGCCGAAGTGTGGGATTACCGGGCCTATGTACGCTGGGTGGAGGCATCGTTCGCCGGCTCGCAGGAGACGATGACGGTGGTGCGGCGGCGGACCTTCGAGAGCGTCCGGTACTCCGAAGGTCGTGCGGACGAGGCGCTTTATCACCTGGACTTTGCGCAGCGGTTCCTGGTGGCCGCGTGTCCCGACGTCGTGAGGCTGTATCACCACGACGCGGGGAACCAGCGTAGCAAACCGTCAGTCGAGCAGTTGACCCTGGAGGCGCGCGATCAAGCGCTCCAAACCGAGTCGCTTCTGAGGCAACATCGCGAGGCCCTCGCGCGATGGGCGCCGCGTGCCCATCATCGATTCATGGCGGAACTGGCAACGATGCATTTCCTTGCAGGCCGGCGGATCGCAGGAATCCGCGCGGCACTCCGCTCGCTACGCAGGCGTCCCGCGTCGGCGCGGCACTGGATGATCGTTCTCCTCGGCCTGGCCGGCCCCAGGCCGCTCGCGTTCATGAAGATGCTTCGCGGAAAAACCGGCAGGGTCGGATCAATCCGGTGATCTTCTCCGGCGGCCTAATGTCCGAGCCAGCGGAATACGCTTACGGTTCTTGACGCCGGTCAGCGCGCGCCAGCGGCACCGACGGCCTCGAATGCCGACCAGTAGAAAGGATGTGAATAGTCGGGATCGTTGCGGAGATCGAGTGCTGCCCTCCGCAACGCGCTCGCAGCGCTTGCACCAGCCGAAAAGTATCGGTGAAACCTGATCATCAATCTTGCGGTCGCATGAGAGTCGGCCAGCCACTGACTGACCACGGTCGTAGGACAACCGGCAACAAAAAATGCCCACGACATGCCGACGATTCCTTCTCCCTCATAAATGCGCCCGCCTCCCAGGTCACACGCAGAAAGGACGGCTACTCGCGCGTCGAGATGCATTTGAGCCACCTCTCTTGCTTCCAGACTGCCATCCTCCGATTCGTCCTTCGCTGCCAGAAGGAGGGCGGAGAACATTGGCGACTCCGCGTCGAGCCTTCCATGAGTGGCGAAGTGAAGGACGTCCCGACCGGCCGCGAGCCGCTTGAAGGACGTCTCGCTTGCGAGCTTGCCGGTGAGCACCTCACGACTCGGGTAAAGCCTGGCGATCGATCGAATTTCCTGAGCGGAATCCGAAAGCGCCGTCTCCCCGGACCGGCCCGGATCCCCAAGAACGAGAAGAGATCGCGGACGACCGGACGGTCTGCTCGTACGGCCCGCGCTGTCGATCATCGCGATGGACGGCGCGTAACTGATCGTCCGCGTCACGAGGAGCGGCTCATTCGCAGCACCTTCCAGAACCTGGAAAGGGAGACGCCACAGGACGTTGTCCGGAATGATGCACAGAGCGGATCGTCCTCGGAGCAGGTTGTCCGCGGGCGCGATCAACAGGCGATACAGCCTCTGTGCGGCATGGTGGTAATCGAAATCGCGCGAACGAAGCTGCCCCACGAAGGCATCGACCGCAGCGCTGAGATCCTTTCCGCTGACGTCGATTCGAAGAGCAACGACCCGCGGCGCGTCGCCCTTTCCCCGCGTCACGACAAACAACATCGTGTGATCGTCGCTTACCGCGTACTCCAGGATCGCGGTATCCGGCCGCGGCACGGTGGAACCTTTTCGGAGAGGAGCAACGGCGAGGCTCTGACGGATTGCCGTCTCCGGCTTGCTCACCGCCAGCTCGGTCTCGAAGCGCTCCAGGTCGAGTCGCTTCTGGCGCAGGACTCTCCGCGCCTCCTTTTTTTCTTCCGGGGCGTGCGCTGTAACGACCCGGCGGTTCAGGGCCACGATCGCTGTCTCGATAGTCTCTTCGAGCTCGCGCTCTGCCGCCGTGAGCTGCGGAGGTTTCTGCATGCCGCTCTGCAGATCGCGGAGGGTGCCGCTGCGCCCGCGCTCGATGATCCGCAGCGCTTCGAGAGGACGGCCCATCTCGTTGAGAAGATCGGCGAGCACCCTGTAGTTCGCTGCCTTGTCGGTAAAATAGTGAACCGAATCATTCGCACTGAGGGGGATCAGTGCCCGCCGCGTTTCGATGAGCTCAATCGCCTCCTGCAGGTTTGCCAGCGCTTCGTTCTTCTTTCCAAGCTTCCGCAGATCCTCGGCCAGCAGCAGTTTCGTATAGAAGGATAACCAGAGGATCCACCGTTCGCCTGCGCGCAGCGATTCCGCTGCGGCATCGGCTGCTTCCGCATACCGCTTCTGGGCCCGCCGCGTTTCCTCGACGGCATACCAGCCGTCCCGGCGGGAGTCGTTCGCTTCGGTAATCGGGAGGATCGAAAGAAGTTCCTTCGCAGTTTCATCCGCAGCCGGGATTTTGCCCGCCTCGAGTTGCACGAGCGCCATCGTGCTGAGCAGATACGTACGCAGATCGAACGCGTCCTGCGGAGCGGCGGCCCGAGCGGATTCGAGGATTTGCAACAGCCGGCCGGAGGCCAACCCGATGCGGCGTTCGGACCGCGCGTTCAACAGCAACGCCCACGATTGCAGGTCGCTGCGTCCGGCGAGAGCGGCAAGACGCGCCGACTCAGTGAATCGCTCCGCGGCGGCACGGTCGTTGTGAACGGTCCGAAAGATGGATCCTTCGAAGTAGGTCGCCCAAGCCAGGGCGTACGTCCACCCTCGGGCGGCCGAGGTATTGCGGAACCGCTTCGCAGACTCATATGCCGCCGTAAGCTGGAAGGTGTCGATTTCATACGTCGTGGCCAGGTACAACGCGTCAAACTGCAGACGCGGGTCGGATGACTCGTTGAGACAGGCCTGGGCCTCTCCGAGATACCGCATGAAGAGCGGAGTCTCCTCGGGTCCTGCTGTGGCGGCGGCGGCGACGTATCCGCGCGCGATCAAATCCTCCGCACTCGGGGGAAGGTCGCGCAGCCAGTCCTCGATCAGCCTTCTGGCTTCGAGGTAGTTCCCCGCGGCCCTCTCCACTCGAGCCAGCGTGATAACGGCATCGCCCTCGGCGGAGCGATCGCGCTCCTGGCGGGCGCGCGTTCGCAAAAGCTCGGCAAGGTGGCGCACGGAGGGGGCCTCATCCAGTCGCAATGGCCGCTCGCGAAGCGATCGTGCCAGGCCTCCTGCCGGAAGCCCAGTCGAATCGAGCAACCGCACCCGCGATTCCGCACTGGCAGCGATCAACTGTTCGACCGTCTTCGAGTCCCGCGTACGAGCGATCAGGATGCGCGGCGAACGGGAATCATCGATGACAGTGAGAAACCAGACCGAGGGCAGACCCACCCGCCTCGGGATGGCCGTCCTTGACCAACCGGTGCCATCGAGTTCAATGCGCAATTCCGTTCTGTCTCCCGACTTCAGCTCGGAGACTCCGCGGATACGAACCTGGATGTCTTCGGTCGTCTCGACGATCTCACGGACGTCCCGCCATTGTGCTGATGAAAGATCCCGTTCCGACACGGCGATGTCGCAGAAATCAGACAACTCGCCACGCTCCAGCGCAGTGGCCCAACGCGAAACGACCGGCTCGGAGCTCGCGCCGACGACCGGAGATAGACTTCCGATCCAGAACACCATCAGCAACATGCCTGGCAGGAGGATGGGACTGGCGGGTTCTCGCTCTTGGGGGGCCATCCGAGGACTGGCTAGCGCCTTTCCAAGTCAAACTAGTAGGGGAAGGTGACCGCCGTCAACACCTGCAATTCGTTGATGTCAGCTCGCCATACCGACTCCCTCAATGGCCGACGGCCTCGAATGACGCCCAGTAGAAGGGATGGGAGTAGTCAGGATCGCGGCGCAGTGCAAGCGCGGCCTTCCGCAGCGCGAACGCCGGACTCGAGCCGGCCGCAAGTGCGCGATGAAAACCAACCATCAGTCTGGCCGTAGCACGCGAGTCTGCCTGCCACTGGCTGACGACGGTCGTCGGACAGCCTGCCACGAGAAAAGCCCACGACATCCCGATGATTCCTTCACCCTCGTAGATCCCGCCGCCGCCCAATTCACACGCGGAAAGAACGGCCACTCGCGCATCGAGATGCATTTGAGCGACTTCGCGCGCCTCCAGATTGCCGTCTTCCTGCCCGTCATGGGTGGCCAGCAGGAGCGACGAATACATCGGAGACTCCGAGTCCAGGTTGCCATGCACGGCAAAGTGGAGGACATCCCGCCCCGCCGCCTGACGCTTGAAGACCGACTCGGATGCCCGCTTTCCGATTAACACCTGAGCGTCGGGATAGACCTTCGCGATCGAGCGAATTTCCTGCGCGGAATCCGGTGACAGCGATCCAACCGGCCGCTCGGGATCGCCCAGAATGAGCACCGACCGCGGTCTGCCGGCCGGCCGCTTGCTCCGGCTCATGCTTTCCAGAACCGAAATCGAAGGGGCATAACTGATCGCCCCCCGCATCAGCAGTGGTTCGTCAGCGACGTTCTCGAGGACCTGGAACGGGAGGCGCCAGAGGACGTCGTCCGGCACGATGCAAAACTGCGTCTGCCTCGCCACGAGGCCGTTCGCCGGGGCGATGAGGAGCCGGAAGAGCCGGCGTGCCGCGGTGTGGTAATTGAAGTCGCGCGAACGGAGTTGCGTCACGAATGCATCGACCGCGGCGGCAAGGTCCTTCTGGCTGATCTCGATCCGGTGGGTCGTGATTCGCGGAGCTTGACTGCCCGTTCGCGTGACGACGAACAGCATCGTGTGGTCTTCGCTGACCGCGTACTCGAAGATCGCAGTATCCGCTGCCGGGACCTGCGAGTCCGGCCGCAACGGCGCAAGAGGAAGAGCATGCCGAAGTGCCGCCTCCGGCTGGCTTACCGCCAATTCCGTCTGAACGCGTTCCAATTCGACCCGTTTTTGTTGCAACGCCTTGCGCGCTTCCGTCTTTTCCAGGCCGGTGTGCGCGGCGGCGACGCGCCGGTTCAAGGTCACAATCGCGGACTGGATGGTCTTCTCGCGGAGACGCCCGTGTTCGTTGGGCGGCGACGACGGCTGCATACTGCTTTGCAGATCGCGGAGCGTCCCGCTTCGGCCGCGCTCGACGATGCGCAATGCTTCAGCAGGCTGGCCCATCTCAACGAGAAGATCGGCGAGAATCCTGTAGTTGGCCGCTTTGTCCGTGAAGTAGTGAATCGAATCGCGCGCACTCAGCGGAATCAGAGCGCGCCGCGTCTCAATCAACTCGATCGACTCGCGAAGATTTGCCAAAGCCTCCGCGTTTCTTCCGAGCATCCGAAGGCCGTGCGCCAGCAGGATCTTCGTGGAGAAGGAGAGCCACAGAATCCAGCGCTCTCCCGCACGCAACGACTCGGCGGCAGCGTCGGCTTCCTCGGCATACCGTTTCTGCACGTTTCGAGTCCTTGCGACCGCATACCATCCGTCTCGGCGGGAGTCGTTCATCTCGGTATCGGGAAGAATCGATAGAAGCTCGTTTGCCGTTGCCTCGGCGGCGCCGAGATCTCCGCTCTCCACATGGACGATCGCAATGCTGGCAAGAAGATACGCACGCGCGTCGAAGTCGTCTTCCGGAGCCGCGGCGCGAGACGCTTCGAGAATGGGCAGCAACCGTGGCGAGGTCGGCTCCTTGCGGTATTCCGAGCGCCCCTTCAACAGCAACGCCCATGATTGGATGTCGCTTCGTCCTGCGCGCACGGCGAGGTCCGCCGATTCGGAGAATCGGTCCGACGCAGCTTGATCGTTGTGAACCGTCCGGAAGATCTGCCCCTCGAAATAGGCAGCCCAGGCGAGTGCATACGTCCACTTTCGCGCGGCAGCTGTCTCACGGAACCGCTTGACGGAAGCGAAGGCCTCGGTCAGTTGGAACGTGTCGATCAAATAGGAGGTCTCCACGTACAACGCGTCAACCTGCAGGCGCACATCCGAGTTCTCCGCGAGACATCCACGGATTTCGTCGAGGTATCGTTTGAAGAGGAGCGTCTCTTCCGGGCCTGCGGTCTGGGCCGCCGCAACATATCCGCGAAGGATCAGCTCCGAATGCTCAGGCGGAACGTCGCGCAGCCACCCCTCGATCAATGTCCGGGCCTCGGGGTAGCGGCCAGCGGCCCGCTCCGCATGGGCCAGCGCGATCACCGCATCACCCTCGGCGGAAATGTCGCGTTCGCGGCGGGCACGCTCTCGAAGCAGGACCGCCAACTCGTGGATCGACGGGACTTCATCGAGGTGCAGCCGCCGGTCCCGCAGCGATCGCGCCAGACCGGCCGTGGAGTGTCCGATTGCGTCGAGCAGTTCCGCTCGCGTCCCGGCGCGGGCCTCGAGCAATCGTTCGACCGTCCGCGACTCCTCGGTTTGCGCGGACAGGATGTGGGGAGAGCCCTGCATCTCGATGAGCGTGAGATACCAGATCGACGGCAGAACGACGGGCACCGGGGCCGCCGTCCTGGACGAACCGGAACCCTTCAGCTCCAGGCGTAGTTCGGTCCGATCTCCCACCGCCGACTCGGAGATCGTCCGGATCTCGACTTGAATGTCCTGCGTCGTCTCGACGACGTCGCGGACGTCGCGCCAGCGCGCGGAAGCAAGATCCTGTTCCGACGCAGCGACGTCGCAGAAATCAGTCAGCTCGCCACGCTCCAGCGCCGTGGCCCAGCGCGAAACGACCCGCTCCGAGCTCGCGGCGGCGGCCGGACACAGACCTCCGGCGCAGAACACCAACAGCAACACGACTGGCAGGAGGCTGGGACTGGCGGGTTGTCGCTCTTCAGGGGGCATCCGGGGGCTGGCCAGCATCGTTTCCGCGCCCAAACTAGTAGGGAAGGTGATCGCCGTCAACACTTGCAAAAGGCTGCGGTTGTGCTAGGGGAAAGTTCCTCTCGGTTTGTGGACACCTTGTCCCGGCCAGCCTGTTCCACGCGATGAGCCGCCGGTGCGCTACTTCGCGGAGGCCACCCGTTCGCACGCAACTCGTCGCTGTCCTGCAAGACCTCCACAATGGGTGGTCGTTTCGATTGCATCAGGCTGTACTCGATTTTGAATCCCAATTCGTACTGACCGCGCCCTGCAATGGTGCGCGCCATTGATCGATGGCAGTCATCGCAACGCGAACGAAACGCTCCGCATCCCAGAGAGGACATCGGAGCGTGACAAGCCTGTCGCAAACGTCCCAGCCGAGCTCAAAACTCTTTCCGGTCTCAGGAATTCGCAGCACCCAGTGCGGATAACCCGATCTGCCAATGAATTCGAGCAGGTTTCCGGGGTCGGCGTGGAGCAGGTAGGGGACGCCGGAGTAACCCGTGAAGAGCTTGGGCTGACAAACGGCCGACGAAAACGGAGTTCCGCTGTATGCCCGGAGACAGACGAATAGCGCTTCGCCAACGAGACTGCCGTCGGAATCAGAGTCCATGAAAAACCCGATGGATTCGCTGTCTGCCTCGATGTTTATCGTCACACGCCTCGCAGATTCCGTTCGTAACGTTTCTTACGGGCAACTCGCACCGGCCGTGAACTGGTTTGTACCAAGGTGGAACGCGTCGGTGCCCAATCCGCCGGCGATCGTGTTACTCGCCGTAATCCAGGCTGCGGCCGCGGCGTCGTTGGCACCGGCATAGTTGGGCATCTTGAAAGTGGTGCTATTGAACATCGCCGCTTCGATCGGATTACCCCCGCTCTGCCATCCGGTGGTCGAGATGTTGTTCTTGTTGGCCGGAACGGTGTGACCCGAGCTCATGTCGCCGAGGTTCAGAAAAAGGCATTCCGAGTCTCCCGACTGCGTACCGTCAACGATATCGATGGCGTACGCAAATGTGCCCGGTTTTGGCGCCCCGATCGTATTGCCTTGGATGGTCACGTTGAACGAACTGCCACCCTGCCCTGCCGTAGCCGAGATGGCCCGGTTGGTGTTCGAGATCGAGTTGCCTTTCACCGTGACCGACGAAGTACCGCTCACGCCATAGGAATTGAGGTTGATCCCGTCGAACGGCGACGACGTAATGGTGTTGTTCGTCACGGTGCCGGTGGTTGTGCCGCCGGTGCCATTCGCTTTGCCGACGGTAATGGCATTCGAGCCGAGCGGGTTTGTCGTCACCGAGGAAAGGTTGGTGACTGTGTACGTTAAATTAGTGCCGTTCCCGGTCGACTGCATGAGGATGCCGTTGCTGAGCGTCGACGTACCGCCATTGAGGGTCGCCACCATTGTCGAACCGCTATTTGCCTGGAACGACACGCTGTTACCGGCGAGGTTGTTGAAATTGATGTTCGTCGCCATGACGGTCACGTTGGCCGTGCTGTATGAATCGACCTGCAGACCATCGGCGTTACCGCTGCCGGAGAACGGCGACGTATTGATGGTCGGCGACGTGAAGGTGATGTTTGCCGTGCCGCTGGTGTTCGTGACGAAGAAATTGTGCGCCAGCGAATTGTTGTGGACGTTCAAGCCTGTGAAGGTGCTGGTGCCGGTCAGATTCTGCAGCGTGGCCGCGTCCTTCTGGTTTCCGGTGAAGTTCGCGATCTCGAGTCCCGTGACCGTAAGAGCACTCACGCCGTTGACATTGAGTCCCATATCCGCCGACCCCGTGCCGTCGAGGTAGATCTTGTTCAATGCGGCAGTCGTGGTGTTGACGAGGTAGAGCGCTGCGTTGCAGGCGACATTCGAAGCGCCCGAACTGTTGGCGTCGACGCATCCCGACGCCGTCGAGACCGCGGTCGTACCGTTGCCCTTGAAGTACATGTTGTTGAGCGTGAGCGCGACCGCATTGTTGAACTCTCCGCCGCGCGTCGTGCCCCCCTGAATCGTGCCGCCGGTGCAGTCTGCGGCGCTGACGTGCGTTGAGTCGCAAAGTCCGCCCGTGCCATTGACCGTGAAGCTGCCTCCGCCGGTCAGCGCGCTGACGGTGATGCCCTTGGCGGCCCCGTTGGAGCTGATCTTGGTGAAGACGAAGTCACCCGTGGCGGTGGTGATCGAGACGGCCGTGCCGGTCTGCGAGGAGACGGTACCGACCGTAAAGTTCGTGGCTCCGCTATTCGCGACGCTCATCGGGACGCCGGAGGTCGTGGCGGTAAGAGTGTTGAAGGTTTCGGTCGATGAACCAACCACGCCGCCGCTCCAGGTGATGCCGGCGCCGGAACTGGTGGTGATGCTGTTGCTCGCGCTCGTGGCGTTGACCGTCATCGTCGCTCCGCCCGTCGCCGTGAAGGCGTTGGCGGTGCCGGTATTCAGAGTTATGGCACCGGAGATGTTGATCGTCGCGCCGTTGTCGGCATTGAGGAAGACGCCCGATCCGCCGTTGCTGCCGATGGCGCCGGAGAGGGTGACCGTGCCGCCGGTCATATTCTGGATGTCGACGGCTCGCTGACCGGCGGTGTTCTGCGCGATCGTGCCGGCATCGCTGATCGTGGCGTTTCCGCCGTTGACCAGGAATGCCGCGCCGCCGGAGCCTGTGATCGATCCGCCGGAGATCGTCAGGGTTCCCGAAACCGATGTGAGCGAAACGCAGGTTGCGTTCGGCGATGATGGCCCGGCGGTACAGGTGAGCGTGCCGATGGCCGATGCGCCCATGGCCTGGCCATTCAGGCTCAGCGCGGCACCACCGGTATCGAACGTACTGGCGCCGCCGGTGCCCGTCACGGTCACCGTTCCTCCCGTGCCGCTATCGACGATACCGGCGCCGGTATGACCGCTGCCGTTTGCGGAAAGCGTCAGATGGTTGAACGTGATCGTGCCGGCCGTGTTCGTGCCGCTAATCGCGACGAGCGCGTTGGCGAAATTGTTGTTGCTCGAAGTGAGGCTCAGGTTGTTCACGACGAGCGTTCCGGTCATGCTGTTGATGGCCGATCGGACACCATTGATGCCGGCTACGCTGCCGCTCAGCGACGTGCCGTTGAAGGTAATCGTGCCGGTCGAGTAGGTGCCGGACGCGGAGTTGATGTCCAACAGAACCCCGCCGTTGACGTTGTTCGTGATCGTGCCGCTGTAGGTGATGTTGGCGGTCGTATTCGTGGCCGTGCCGCCGATCTTGAACGACGTCGTCGCCGCGGAGATGTTGAATCCCGATCCGAACGAGATCGAGCCCGACTCGTTGAAGATGGTGATTCCGCCACCGGTGCCGGCGATCGTGCTCGTGCCGCCGGTGAAGTTGTACGTGCCGGAGCTGGCGCTGATGCTGACGCCGGTGCTCGTACCGCTGGTCTGTACGTTTCCGCTGAAGTTGATCGTGCCGGTGTGGCTGCCGGAGATGGTGACCACGTTCGCGGCATTAGCCTGCGTGATCGTGGGCGTCCATGTGATCGTGCCGCTGCCGCCGCCTGTCACGTTGAAGGTTGTGCCCGTGGCGCCGGCGAGCGCGCCAGCCGAGGCGCCCCAGGTGCCGGTGACGGCGCTGAGGTTGACGCCGTTCGTGCCGCCGCCGGAAGTGACGTTGGCGAATGTGCCGCTGACGGCGCCGGTGGTCAGATTCAGCGCCGTGGCGCCGGAGACGTTGACCGTGCTGCCGCCGGCGACGGCCAGCGTGCCGAACGTCGTGCCGCTGATGGCCGTGGTCGAGCCGGTGAGAGTCAGCGTCTGGGCGTTCGCGCCGAGGGTGATGGTCGAGGTGCCGAGCGTATTGAGCGAGAGCCCGGTGGTGCCGCCGCTGATCGTGCCGCTGTTGATGGTCACGTTGCCGTTGCCGAGCGACGTGAGCGACACTCCCGTGGTGGCGCCGGTGGTGTTGACGCTGTTGAAGGTGACGCCCGATGCGCCGACGGTGACGCCGTTGATATTGACGCCGCTGCCAGCCACCGCTCCGGTGGTGACGTTCGCGGTGCCGGTCACGCTCAGCGTGCCGCCGCCGGTTGCGTTGAAGGCGCTGCCTGTGGTCGTGGTGACGTTGAGCGTGCCGCCGAAGTTGATCGTCGTGCCGGTGTTGGTGGTGAGGGTGACGCCCGGGTTCGTCGTCGTGGCCAGCGTCTGGGCGCCGGTGAAGGCGATGGTGCCGGAGGCGTTGTTGTTGACCAGGATGCCGGTGCCGTTGTCGGTGATGGCTGCGCCGATCGTGATCAGGCCGGCCGAGGCGGGCCGATTCTGAATCGACACGGAGCGCTTGCCGGCGTTGGCGGTGATGCTGTTGGTCGCGTCGAGCGTGATGGTGGCCGTGCCGTTGTTGACTTCGAGGCCGACGCCGTTCGAGCCGCTGAACGTCGTGTTGGTCAGGGTGACGGCGCCGGTCATGCTGGTGAGGTGCAGACCGGAGTTGGTGCTGGTCTGGATCGTCAGCGTGTCGCCGGTGAAGCCGGCGTGCGTGTTGCCGGCGATGCCGTCGCGCGTGGCTCCGGTCACGGTCAGGCCCTTGACCGTGTCGCCATCCGCGAGCGTGACGACATCGCTGGTGGCGGTGGTGTTGGTGATCTGCGGCTGGGTGCCGGCGGCATTGAGGGTGACCGTGTTGACGACCAGCGCGACCCCTTCGCCGATGAGCTGCTGATTGTTCTTGAGAGTGATGCCGAGCGACTGGCCGGTGGTCAGGCCGTCGCCGTTGTAGACATAGATGATGTCGCCGATGGCCGAAGCGGTCTGCGCGGCGGCGAGCGTGTTGAATGGATTCTGCGACTGGCCGTTGCCGGCCGCACCGTTGTTCTTGACGTACCAGACGCGGTTGGCCAGCGTCAGGTTGACCGTGGCCGCTGCCGAGGTGATGCCGTTGCTGACGACCGTGTAGGTGAACGAGTCGCTGGTGATGGCTCCGGCGTGTACGCCCGGGGTGTAGATGAAGGTTCCGTCGGCGGCGAGGGTGACGCTGCCGCTGCCGGTGGTGGCGAAGGTTCCCGGCGTCGCCGTGACGGTGCCGCTTGGAAGGTCATTGGCGAGGATGTTCGCGATCGAGCCGACGAATGGCGTAGCCGGCGAGGCCGTCGCTCCGCCGGTGATAACGAACTGCGTGTTGTCGACGATGTGGCTCGCCGCCGCGTACGAGTCGCCGACCGCGACCGGCGCGATGGAGATCGAGAACGACTGCGAGCCGGTGCAGAGGCTGACCGTGTCGGTGGCGGTGACCGTGAAGTTGAAGAGACCGGTCGCCGTCGGCGTGCCGCTGATCGCGCCGCCGCTGGCGAGAGACAGGCCGGTCGGCAGAGAGCCGGAGGTCAGGGTGAACGTGTACGGACCGGTGCCGCCGGAAGCGGTGACGCTCTGGCCCGTGTACGCGCTGTTGAAGATGCCGGCCGGGAACGAGCCGCCGCCGCTGCGGGAGACGGTGATCACCGGACAGGTGACGTTGAAGGTGAAGTTCTGGGTCGCGTCGGTGCCGACCCCGTTGGCCGCCGTGATGACCCAGGCGTACGGAGAGCCGCCGGCGGTGCCGGCCGCCGGCGTACCGGCGATGGTGGCGGTGTTGTTGCCGTTGTCGGTGAAGGTTACGCCGGCCGGCAGGGTCCCGGTCCGCGTGATGCCGTTGGTCGGGAAGCCGGTGGTGGTGACGGTGAAGGTCTGGCCGCTCACACCCTGGGTGAACGTGACGCTGTTGGCGCTGGTGATGGCCGGCGCCTGGTTGATGGTGAGCGTGAAGTTCTGCGTCGCGTTCGGCGGCACGCCGTTGTTGCCGGTGATGACGATCGGATAGCTGCCGCCGTCGGCCGGTCCGGGCGTGCCGCTGATCGTGGCCGTCCCGTTGCCGTTGTCGGTGAAGGAGATGCTGGCCGGAAGAACGCCGGTCTTGGAGAGCGCGACGTTGACCGGGAAGCCGGTGGTGGTCACGCTGAACGTTCCGGCCTGGCCGGTGGTGAAGGTCACCGCATTGGCGCTGGTGATGGCGGGCGCCTGATTGACGGTGAGCGTGAAGCTCTGCGAGGCCGGCGGCGTGACGCCGTTGTTCGCGCCGATGGTGAGCGGGTAGGTGCCGCCGGTGCCCGGGTCGGGCGTGCCGGCCAGCGTGGCCGTACCGTCGTTGTTGTTCACGAACGTAACGCCGCCCGGCAGCGCGCCGGTCTCGCTGATGACCATCGCCGCGCCGCTCGGGAAGCCGGTGGTGGTGACGCTGAACGTCCCGGCCACGCCGACTTTGAACGTGGCGTTGTTGGCGCTGGTGATGGCGGGCGGCTGGTTGACCACGAGGGTGAAGTTCTGCGTCGCGTTCGGAGCGACGCCGTTGTTGCCGGTGATGACGATCGGGTAGGTGCCGCCCGTTCCGGCGTTCGGGGTTCCGGCGATCGTGGCCGTGCCGTCGCCGTTGTCGGTGAAGGTCACGTTGGCCGGCAGCGTGCCGGTCTTCGACAGCGCCACGTTGACCGGGAAGCCGGTGGTGGTGACGGTGAAGGTGCCGGCCTGACCAGTCTGGAACGTGGTGGTGTTGGCGCTGATGATGGCCGGCGCCTGATTGACGGTAAGGGTGAAGTTCTGCGTCGCACTCGGAGTGACGCCGTTGTTGCCGGTGATGACGATCGGATACGTTCCGCCCGTCGCGGCGGCCGGCGTTCCGGCGATCGTGGCGGTGCCGTCACCGTTGTCGGTGAAGGTCACTCCGGCCGGAAGTGCGCCGGTCTTGCTCAGAGCGACGGTGGTCGGGAAGCCGGTCGTGGTGACCGAGAACGTGCCGGCGGCACCGACGGTGAAGGTCGCGCTCGCGCCGCTGGTGATGGCCGGCGGCTGGTTGACCACGAGGGTGAAGTTCTGCGTCGCGTTCGGAGCGATGCCGTTGTTGCCGGTGATGACGATCGGGTAGTTCCCGCCCGTTCCGGCGTTCGGGGTTCCGGCGATCGTGGCCGTGCCGTCGCCGTTGTCGGTGAAGGTCACGCCGCCGGGAAGTGCGCCGGTCTTGCTCAACGCAACTGCGGTCGGGAAGCCGGTGGTGGTGACGGTGAAGGTGCCGGCCTGACCGGTCTGGAACGTGGTGGTGTTGGCGCTGGTGATGGCGGGCGCCTGGTTGACGGTGAGCGTGAAGTTCTGCGTCGCGTTCGGAGCGACACCGTTGTTGCCGGTGATGACGATCGGGTAGGTGCCGCCCGTTCCGGCGTTCGGCGTTCCGGCCAGAGTGGCCGTGCCGTTGCCGTTGTCGGTGAAGGTGACGCCGGCCGGAAGTGCGCCGCTCTTGGAGAGCGCCACGTTGACCGGGAAGCCGGTGGTGGTGACGCTGAACGTCCCCGCCGCGCCGACGGTGAAGGTCGCGCTCGCGCCACTGGTGATGGCCGGCGGCTGGTTGACCACGAGGGTGAAGTTCTGCGTCGCGTTCGGAGCGACGCCGTTGTTGCCGGTGATGACGATCGGATAGCTGCCGCCCGTTCCGGCGTTCGGCGTGCCGGCGATCGTGGCCGTGCCGTCGCCGTTGTCGGTGAAGGTCACGTTGGCCGGAAGCGTGCCGGTCTTGGAGAGCGCCACGTTGGTCGGGAAGCCGGTGGTGGTGACGGTGAACGTCCCCGCCTGGCCGGTCTGGAACGTAGTCGTGTTCGGGCTGGTGATCGCCGGCGGCTGCGTGCGGTGCAGGGTGAAGTTCTGCGTCGCGTTCGGCGTCACGCCGTTGTTGGCCGTGATGACGATGTTCACGTCGCCGGAGCCGGTAGCCGTGCCTGCCAGCGTGGCCGTGCCGTCATGGTTGTCGACGAAGGTGACCGTGCCCGGCAGCGGATCGCCGGTCTCGCTGATGACCATCGAGGCGCCGGTCGGGAAGCCGGTCGTAGTGACGGTGAAGGTTGTCGGCGTTCCCGGCGGGAACGTGGCCTGATTGGCGCTGGTGATGGCCGGCGCCTGCTGCACGGTCAGGGTGAAGTTCTGCGTCCCGTTCGGAGCGACGCCGTTGTTGGCGGTGATGACGATCGGGTACGTCCCGCCCGTCAGAGCGTTCGGCGTTCCCGCCAGCGTGGCCGTGCCGTCGCCGTTGTCGACGAAAGTCACGCCGCCCGGCAGCGCGCCGCTCTCGCTGATGACCATCGAGGCGCCGGTCGGGAAGCCGGTCGTGGTCACCGAGAACGTCCCGGCCTGGCCGACTTTGAACGTGGCGCTGTTGCCGCTGGTGATGGCCGGAGCGTCATTGACGGTGAGGGTGAAGCTCTGCGCAGCAGCCGGAGTGACGCCGTTGTCGGCTCCGATGGTGATCGAGTAGGTGCCGCCGGTGAGGGCGCCCGCCGTTCCGCTGAGCGTGGACGTGCCGTCGTTGTTGTTGACCAGAGTGACGCCGGCCGGCAGCGAACCGGTCTCGCCGATGATCATCGACGCGCCGCTCGGGAAGCCGGTGGTCGTGACCGTGAACGTCCCGGCCGAACCGGCGGTGAAGGTCGCGCCGTTGCCGCTGGTGATGGCCGGCGCCTGCTGCACGGTCAGCGTGAAGTTCTGCGTGGCGTTGGGAGTCACGCCGTTGTTGGCGGTGATCGTGAGCGGATACGTGCCGCCGGTGCCGGCGTTCGGCGTTCCGGCCAGGGTGGCGGTGCCGTCGCCGTTGTCGACGAAGGTCACGCCGCCCGGCAGCACGCCGGTCTGGCTGATCACCATCGAGGCGCCGGTCGGGAAGCCGGTGGTGGTCACGCTGAACGTTCCCGCCGATCCGACTTTGAAGGCCGTGCTGGCGCCGCTGGTGATGGCCGGCGACTGATTGACGGTCAGGGTGAAGTTCTGCGTGGCGTTCGGCGCGATGCCGTTGTTCGCCGTGATCGTGATCGGGTAGGTGCCGCCGGTTCCGGCGTTCGGCGTTCCGGCCAGCGTGGCCGTGCCGTCGTTGTTATTGACGAAGGTAACGCCGGCAGGCAGCGCGCCGCTCTCGCTGATCACCATCGAGGCGCCGGTCGGGAAGCCGGTGGTGGTGACGGAGAAGGCGCCGGCCTGGCCGACCTTGAACGTGGTGCTCGCACCGCTGGTGATGGCGGGCGGCTGATTGATGACGAGGTTGTAGGTGCCGCCAAGGCCGGTGCAGCCGTTCGCGTCGGCAACGGAGACGACGATCGGGAACAAGCCGCTCTGCGTCGTCGTGCCGGAGAGCGTTCCGTTGGCCGCCAGCGTGAAGCCGGTCGGCAGCGTGCTCGCCGTCGTGAACGTCAGCGTTCCGACGCCGTTGGTGGCGGTGAAGTTCTGGCTGAAGGCGACGTTGACCGCGCCGCTGGTCGTGGCGGGGTTGTTGACCGTGATGACCTGGCAGTTGATGGTCAGCGAGTAGGTCGGGCCGTTGCCCGAGCAGCCGTTGGCGTCGACGGCGTGGACGACGATCGGGAAGGTGCCGCTCTGCGTCGGCGTGCCGGAGAGGACGCCTGCAGCCGACAGCGTAAGGCCGGCCGGCAGCGTGCTGGCGGTGGTGAACGTCACCGAGCCGATGGCGTTGGTCGTCGTGAAACTCTGGTTGAACGCGACGTTGACCGTGCCGGTGCTGGTGGCCGGGTTGTTGACGGTGATCACCTGGCAGTTGATGGTCAGCGTGTAGGTCGCGCCGATGCCGGTGCAGCCGTTCGCGTCGGTGGCCTTGACGGTGATCGGGAACGATCCGGTCTGCGTCGGCATGCCGGAAAGGACGCCGGCCGCGGAAAGCGTCAGGCCGGCAGGCAGCGTGCCGCTGTTGAGCGTGAACGCAACCGGCGCGATGGCGTTGCCGGATGTGAACGTCTGGCTGAACGCGACGTTGACCGTGCCGGTGTTGGTGGCCGGGTTCGTAACCGTGATGACCTGGCAGCTGATGATCAGCGTGTACGTGCTGCCGATGCCGCTGCAGCCATTCGCGTCGGTGGCCTTGACGGTGATCGGGAACGAACCGGTCTGGGTCGGGGTGCCGGAGAGAACGCCGGCCGCGGAAAGCGTCAGGCCGGCAGGCAGCGTGCCGCTGTTGAGCGAGAACGTCACCGTGCCGATCGTGTTGCCGGCGGTGAAGGTCTTGCTGAAGGCGGTGTTCACCGTGCCCGTATTCGTGGCCGGGTTCGTGACGGTGATGGTCTGGCAGCCGATGGTCAGGTTGTACGTCGGACCGACGCCGCCACAGCCCTGGCCGTCGAGCACCTTGACGGTGAGCGGGAAGCTGCCCGCCTGCGTCGGTGTGCCCGACAGGACGCCGGCGCTCGAAAGCGTCAGACCCGCGGGCAGCGTGCCGCTGTTCAGCGAGAACGTCGCGCCGCCGATGGCGCCGGCCTGCGTGAAGGTCTGGCTGAAGGCCGTATTGACGGTGCCGATCGATGTGACCGGGTTCGTGACCGTCACCACGTGGCACGTGATGACGAGGTTGTACGTCGGACCGACGCCCGTGCAGCCGGCGGAATCCGTCACCTTGACGGTGATCGGGAAGGTGCCGCTGCCGCTCGGCGTGCCGGAGAGAACGCCGGCCGCGGAAAGCGTCAGGCCGGGAGGCAGCGTGCCGGTGTTGAGCGCGAAGTTGACCGGCGTCGCGCCGCCGCTCTGCGTGAAGGTCTGGCTGAACGGAACGCCGGCCGTGCCGATGGTGACCACCGGGTTCACGACGGAGACGCCAGGGCAGGTAACCGTCAGCGTGAAGTTCTGCGACGCCTGGTGCGGCTTGTTCTTTTCGGCGAAAAAGACCAGAGGATAGGTTCCGGCAGTATTCGGTCCCGGCGTTCCGGACAGAGTGCCGGTGCCGTTGCCGTTGTCCTGGAAGGTGATGCCGGCCGGCAGGTCGCCGGTGAAGCTTAGCGCCGGAGTGGGCTTGCCGGTGACGGTCACCTGGAAGCTGTTGTTCTGGCCGGCGATGAACGTGACGTTGTCGGCGCTGGTGAACGCGTACGGGTGCGTGCCCGGCAGGTCGATGGTGACCGTGGCCAGGTTCGACGAAAGTGTCGTCCCGACCGCGACGTAGTGGAACTGATCCTGCGACGCGAGCGAGCCGTCGTGGACGTAGGTGAAGCCGCCGTCCGGCGCGAGCGACAGCGTTCCGTGCTGGGTCGTGTCGACGAGCGAAGCCGTGATCGGCTGGTTGTTCGGATTGTCGTTATTCAGTACGCCGAGCGTGGCCACCGTCAGCGTGCCGCCGAGAGTGGTCAGCGCGTAGTTGTCGTCATGCGCGGTCGGCGCCGCCGGGTTCGTGTGGATCTTGAAATTGAAGAAGAGATCGTGCATACCGGCATAGGCCGAGGCCGAGATGAAACGCCACACCGGCGGCGCGGCCGTGCCGTTGGCCAGCGGCACATTGCCCGTCCAGTCAGTGCTGCCACCATCGAGCAGGATGTTGCGCTGCGCGATCGGCGTCATGGAGCGGTCGCGCGCAGCGTGCGGCATGATGATGTCGCCGCCGCCCCACGACCACGGAGTCAGCAGAACGTCCGACGACAGGCCGGAGGTGGTCATGAACACGAAGCGCGGCGTGCCGATGTTGTCCCAGGTCAGGACGTCGAGGCCCATGTGCGATTCGACCGTGACGTCGCCGGCCGTTGGTCCGGTTGTTGAGACGCCGACGTTCCAGCCGCCGTCCACCGCCGTCGCCGAGCCGAATTGGTTCAGCACCGCGTTCGTGCACGTCTGCCGCGTCACCGCCGTCACGTTGCCGGTCGAGCCGTTTACCGTTCCCTGCGTCGTGACGATCACGTCGATCCCGTTGACGATCCCGCCGGGCGTAACCACCGAGCAGCCCGTGCTCCGGCGGTTATCCGTGTCGATCAGCGTTTTGACGTCGAATGTAGCGGCGAAGAGCGGCATACATCCGAGCAAGCCTGCGGCGATGGCAATACGAATCACGAGACGCGTGCGCATGGGGATTCCTTCCTAGGTAGAACCCACCGTTTCGCGGGTGGGGGTGATGCGCCGCGAGACGACAATCGCGCGCGCCGTCGGACGGACGCACGATAGAAGGAGGAAGATCGGTTTCCCGGGACGCCGAGCGCGGGCGGGTATTACTGAGCGTCTAAGACTTTTCTCGAGCTCGGCGCCTTTCTGCTCCACGCCTTGACGCTCGACAGCAGCGCATGGGCCTTCTGATACTGAGGCGCTGCAGGCGCGACGGATTCGAGCTCGCGCTCGGCCTGATCCTGCATTCCGGCCATGGCGGCCAGAATGCCCAGACCGAGGTGATCATTCGGGGTTGCCTTCCGGGCGGCATCGAGCCTTGATCGTGTCCTTGTATCCGCGATCACGAATCGTGCGACCGGCTCGGATGGCGGAGGGAGGATGATTCGTTCACCGTGCTGACGCAGCTCCACTTGCCACAGATAGGAATGCCCAGGCTTGAGCTCGCGATCCGAGGTCCACTCGCTGCCTGCGAGGGGGGCGCTCGATGTGACCAGTTCCGGCCCGTCGTAGATCGATACGACCGAGGTTGCGCCAGTGGGTGCAGTCCATCGAAACGAAGGGCGGGTCTCGCTAACGATGTCGCGATAAGGGCGCATGACAGCTGTTGTCGAAGTTACAGCATCCCCCCGAAACGTCACGTCGCCGATCTGAAGGGATAACCAGGCCGGCGGTGGATCGATCACACCTCGGGCCGCGATCGCATCGATCTCACTCGTCCGAGGCGGGGATACCGGCAAACTCGCGATCCTCGATGCTGCCGTCACGGGCCGGCGGGGGAGCGGCTGGGGAGCACGAGAGCGAATCCAAAACGCTGCGCCAATCACCACGATCAGGGATGCGGCGATGGCAGCCGCCGCGCGGAAGAAAGGATCGCGCGCGGAGGTCACCGTTGCGCCACGCGAGGCAAACGTCGCGACAGGCATTGCTGACGCGTCGTCCTCGCGAAGGACGCTCGCGAGAAGCTCTTGTCCGGCTTGTTCGATGGGAAAGCGTTTTGAAGCAGCGGCACGGCATTCCGGGCAACCGGCCACATGGTCGAGTACATCCCCGATGCGGTCGGGGGTCAGGCGGCCAGTCCGCAAGGCGAAGAGATCGGTAGCGCTCACGTGCGTTCCTTTCATCGGAGTGGATGGTTATGCCGGGCCAGCCTGCGTTGCAAGCGTTCCCGTGCAGATTTCCGTAAATTAATGATCTGCTGCCGCGTCCCGTTCATGATTCCGGCGATGCGGAGGTCGTCGAGAGGAAGATCGTTCCAGATTGCTGCGAGCTCCGGCGGCGTCATGCCGACCGCCGAAGCCAGCTCCGTAAAACTCGCAACGCCGGTCAGCGGAAAGAGAACGAGAGCGTTGAGACCGACGCTGTCCCGGAGGTTGAGAAGCAGAGCGATTCGCTGGCGCTCGGGCAGGGTTTGGATTTCGCTCCAGATGATCTCCGCCAGCTGTTTCGATTCGAATCGGGCGGCCTGGCCGGGCCGGTCATCGGCGAGATCATCCGCGATCTCGTCTGGAGGATCGTCTGTGACGCCCCATAGAACTGCCGCGGTTGCCGCGACGTTCTCGAACCGTACGGGCTGGCCGGCGGCTTCGAAGAGCGTGACCAGGCCGTCGGCCGAGATCTCGTCGTCGCGGCGCTGCGTCTCGGGAATCATCGTGGCGAACTGCTCCGATTCGTTCCAGCTCGCCAGTCCGCACAACGTGCCGCGCGGAGAGTTCCAGATTGCCAGGCGGGGATCGCGCGCGAGTAGATATCGCAGGCGATTCTCGAGGCGGGTGCGCTGCGGAAAATGACTGCGCACGAAATCCTGCACGCAGTTGAACGTCGCTTTCGCTACATAGTCCTCAAAATCGCGGATCGCCTCGTCCGCCGAGAAGGGCACCAAGTGCAGCTTCCGGGTGAGCGCAAGCGTGACCGTCGCCGCAATATCGTCGCGATCTTGAGGCTGCACGGCGGCAGGGGCCCGGGCCAGTACGCGCTCGATGATCGGGGTCGCTTGCATGACGAGTACCTCGCCGATCACCTGCACCCTCGCGTCGTCCGTGCGCGCGACGATCAGCGGCCGGAGGACGCGATCATTGAGCAAAGCGATCAGGCGCTGGTCATCGGGCATCCGGTTGAGGTGAGGCATTCTAGTGTTCAGAAGGTGAGAGGCGAGAGACGCGGCATGGAGTCCGGTATTACCACGGATCTCGAACAAATCCCCGCGATTCAACGCTTGCGCCGCCAGGCGACCGGCAAGTCCTCATCGTCGAAGAACAGCGGTTTCGCCCGGACGCAGGTTGCGGCCGGCGGCCACGCGCACGTCGGTAATAACGCAGCGTGTTTTCGGTCCCGTCGCGGGATGAGCAACGGTGCAATCCTCCGCGCTCCCAATGACACCGATGAGAGTAAACGCCGTGCGTGCGCGCGTGCATCTTGACCGTCAGGATTCGTTTCGAATCCCCCAAAGACAATGCAATGGAGGCCGGTGGGCACGCGCCTGTGTGCCCGCTTCTGGATTATGAGAATTCTCTATCTAACGTTGGTTATCTCTCTTTGTCTCGCCGCGCCGTTGCTCGCAGACAGCGTCGACGACGCGATCGCCATGAAGTTCTATCCGGCGGCGCTGGATGAGCAGTGGAATGCCACGCACGCCGCCGGGCGCCCGCCGCACCGCATCGCGACGACGCTTCGCGTCGACCTCACGAAGAGCGGAAACACGGACTACCTCGCTATCGCGTACTCGAACGGGACCACGGGTACGTTCTGCGTCGTCAAAGGGGCAACGCCAGACACCGCTGTTCTTCTCGCGCAGAGCAATGACCCGCTTTTCGGCGGGGATGGTTTGCCGGTGATCGAAGCGGTGGATGTCGACAACGATGGCGTGCCGGAGCTCGCGGTCGAGTACGCGCGCGAGGCATGGCTGTACAAGTGGACCAACGGGACGCTCGTTCTCTTTGGCCCCTCCCGCATGAGCAAGTTCGGGGAGACGTCGAACCTCGGCACGATCGCGTTCGCGGACCTCGACGGCGATGGCAAGCTCGAAATCCTCGAGGTGATGCGGAGCGACACGGCGCCGTACCTTGTTTACTCCCTCGACGCCGGCGGCAAATTCGTAAAGCAGCCGAACCCGGCAATCTTTGTCGATCGATTCGAGCGCGCTGACGGAGCGCCTGTCACGGAAACGCGAGCGTTCCGCGCCGTTCCCGGCTCCTATCTGCTGCGCCTCGTGAACGGCGACCAGTCGAAACAGAGCGTCGTCACTTCCGGCGAAGTGAAACTCAACGGCGTGACGATTGCGGGCCCCGGCGACTTCAAGAAAGCAGCGCGCACGCTGACGGTGCCGGTGACATTGGCGGAAGAAAACACGCTCACGGTGGAGCTGCGCAGCGATCCCGCCTCGGTCATTTCCGTCGCGGTCGTCCGCCAGTGACAAAGGACTGACACAATGAAAAAAAGATACAAGGCGTACTTTGTTGCTGCCGTGTTTGCCGCCCTTCTCTTTCCCGAAGCGGTGTACGGGATCATCCAGTACAACGTCGATTTCGAAAGCCTGCCGTTCTTGACGCCCACCGTGACTTCGCCTTCGCTCGTCATCACGGGCGGCGAAATCGTACAGAACTCCTACTACATCAACGGCGGCCCGGCGACGGTCCCCGGAAAACAGTACGCGTCCTGGCGAGGACCGTACGCAACGCCGTGCTCCGCATGCGGAACGATTACGCTGCAATTCGATCAGCCCGCGGACAGCATAACTTTCACGCTCATGCACAACAGCCCCGACCAGAACGGTCGGTTTGACATCGTGGACGATCAAGGGCACGCCGTCATTTGGCATCTATTGGACTGCCCGATCTGCCAGAACGACCTGCCACTCCCCAATTTCCCGAACCCGGCGCGCTTCACGTGGCCCTGGAACGGCGTCAAAAAGCTTTCCATCACGGAGCGCAACTTCTTCGGCTATTGGAGTTTCGCCATCGACGACCTCTCGTACTCCTTCGGACCAACCACGGTCGGACCGAAGTACGGCATTGTGGCGCGGCTGGGCGACAATCCCGCGGACCCGAATCCACCTGCGCCCTCTGTGGTCGGCACGCTTGCGCCGACGGCGTCCATCCCTCTTGGCCGCTCGTTTTCGATCGGCCTGAAGGCGCAAAGGGCCGATGGCGTATGGGAGGATGTGCCGTCGTCATTCGCCCTGCTTGCAGCGACACCAACGGGCCCCGCGCCGGAGCCGGGCGAGACGCTGTTCCCGGACTACGTCGTCTTCCAGTACGACTCGGCGCCCAACCGCGCGTACCGCGAGTTCCAGTCGGTGCGTCTTGGCAAAGTGACGCTCCGCATCATTCCCGACGACCACAGCCTGCCCGATCTGTTCATGGTCATCAATTCAGCCATGCCCGCGTCGCTCGGCGATCCGGCGACGGTACCCGGCAGGCAGTGGGATCAGATCATGTCGCAGCAGGGCTCCCGGCGCGGGATTCCGCCGCAGTACATCAAAGCCATCGGCTATCACGAGAGCAGCGACATTCCGGGGCATCCGTTCAACATTCACGCATGGCGGTATGAGCCAAACCCGGACCGCCTGTCCATCGGCCCGCATCGAGCAGTGGCGCCGTACTCGCGTTACAGGCTGCCATCGCCAGAGACTGACCACAATTACTCCCTCGGTCAGTGGATCTGCCCGCAGTCGGTAAACCCGGCGGGCTGCATCTTTTCCAACATCAACGATCTTTTCCAGGCGAGCACGTTGAACTACCTGCGAAACGGCGTCTCCAGGCCGATCCCGTCGGATGACGTCAACCAATACATCACCATCCGCGAAATCTGCAACGGCAATACTCACCAAGGTTGGCAGCGGCTCAACGTCTGTCCACCGGTCACGCCTCCTTCCCCCGGTGCGCGGCGGCGCCCGAGCGGACCGCCGGATTCGTACAGCCAGATCGCCACGCCGCACGAGTCCGCAAGCTACGGCATCATGCAGACGACGTGGTATAGCGTCGTTGAACGCGCTGAGTTCGACGACGCCGCGATCTTTCTGGGAGGCGCGAACGGGCATCAGAATCCGGCACTCCTGTTCGATGACGCTGCCAACGTCCAGCGCGGCACCGCCAGCGTGATCATCGGGCCGAACGAGCTGCGCTTGAAGTTCGTGAAGACGAACGGTCTCAATCTGACCGTGACGCCGAATTACGACGATCCGGCCGGCTACACGAGCGACATGCGCGACGCCGTCCGCTACTACAACGGCGGCGGCTCGGAAGCCGACAATTACGCCGACCACCTCGTCATGCCGCTCGTCCCGCAATTCCTCGGTCAGTTCGCGAACGGAGTCCGGATTCTGTCGGTGTGCTCGTCAGCGCCCGAGGTTTTCGGTGACGTGCGCGACGCGGCGATCGTCCCCGGCGGGTCGACGACGCTCAGTGCCATCTTCACCGGCGCCACGCGTTATCAGTGGTACATCGGCAACTTCGGCGACCGCTCTCAGTCCGTTCCGGACAGCGACAGCCAGTCCGTCACGGTCTCGCCGTCGACGACGACCAACTACTGGGTCGAAGCCTCCAACGACTGCGGCGCGAGCTCGTCTTCGGGACGAGTCACCGTGGTCCCCGAATGTACGCCTCCGCAAATCACCGCTTTCAGCGAAGCTCGCACCGTTGTCCGCGGTACCCTCGTTCCCCTCGCCGTGAGCTCCACCGGTGCCACCAGCGTCCAGTGGTGGCAGCAGCAGGACGGCAGTGGCGTCTGGACCGTGATTCCGGATGCAACGACGTCCACCTTCGCCGTGACGCCGCAAACGACAACGATGTATGCCGCGTCCGTTTCGAATGCATGCGGGACGATCGTTTCGCCGTTCATCCGCATCGTCGTGACGCCCTGTGACGACGCCACCATCACCAGCCAGCCCGCGGGCAGCAGCATCACCGCTGGCGAGCACGCCACGCTCAGCGTCGGCGTCGGAGGGACGGCGCCGGTCGCGGTCCATTGGTTTGCAGGCGACGGCACGCCTGCCGGCAACGGTACGACCATTACCGTCGCGCCGTCGCACACGACGGCCTACTACGCGACGGCAACCAACAGCTGTGCAGCCGCTACGTCCGCGCGCGCGACCGTGACCGTCCAGGCGGCGTGCAGCGCGCCGGTCATCACCGCACAACCGGCAGGGTTCGCGATCACCGAGGGCGGCAGCGCGACGCTGTCCCTCACGGCGACCGGTACATCGCTCGACGTCCGGTGGTACACCGCCGCCGGTGTCTTCGTCGCCAGCGGCATGTCGACTTCGGTGCAGCCGCCGGCGACGACGTCGTACTACGCGGTCATCAGCAATGCGTGCGGTTCAACGCAGTCGGATCCGGTGACGATCACCGTGACGCCGGCGTGCTCGGCGCCATCGATTTCCGCACAATCACCCGCCCAGACCATCACCGCGGGCGGGAACGCGACCCTCTCGGTGACGGCGGCCGGTTCGGCGCCGCTGAACGTGGAGTGGTTCTCATCCGACAATGCTTCCGCCGGCACGGGACTCACGATCGTCGTCTCGCCGTCCGTCACGACGAGCTATCGAGCACACGTGACGAATGCCTGCGGGGTGCTCGACGGTCCGCCGATCACGATCACGGTCGTACCGCCGGCCACGTGCAATGCTCCGGCAATCGTGACGCCGCCAGCGGACGTGACGATCGAGTCCGGGCAGCCGGCAACCCTCAGAGTCGTCGCCAGCGGCGATGCGCCGCTCGCCTATGCCTGGCACGAAGCGAATACAGACGTCGTCCTCGGGACCGCGGCATCCCTCACCATCTCGCCGATCGCGACGAGTGTGCTCTATGTCGTCGTGTCGAACAATTGCGGATCGGTCCGCAGCGCCAACGCCACAATCGTCGTCAATGCCGCGCCACCATCCTGCGAGGCGCCGGCCGTCGTGACGAATCCGCAGGGCACGACCGTCACGAGCGGTACGCCGGTGACGCTCACGGCCGCCGGCAGCGGCACCGCGATCACCTACACGTGGTACGACGAACTGCAGAACCTCCTCGGCCACGGCTCCTCGATCACATTCAGTCCGGCCATCACACACACGTACTCCTGCGTCATCAGCAACAGCTGCGGCTCCGTGCAGACCGCCGGTGCCCTCGTGACCGTGAACGCCGCGTGCGCCCCGCCGGCGGTGACCGCCAACCCGACTTCGAAGACCATCGACTACGGGGCCAGTGCCACGCTTTCGTTTTTCGCTTCAGGCACGGACGTCACGTTCCAGTGGTACTCGATCTCCGGCGTGCCGATCTCCGGCGCGGTTGGGAACACCCTCACCGTATCGCCGGTGCAGACGTCGAGCTACTACGCGATGGCGACGAACGCGTGCGGATCCGTCCGGAGCGCGACCGCAACGGTGACGGTGATCTGCGCCGCTCCGGCGATCACGTCGCAGTCACACTCGCAGACGCTCGATGTGGGGCAGATCGTCTCGATCTCCGTCACCGCCACGGGCGCGAACCTCCATTTCCAGTGGTACCAGCAACTGCCGACCGATCCCTTCCCGCAGGCGATCATCGGCGCGCAAACGAACGACCTGACCATCGGCGGCAGCGACACGCCGAGCGGCACCACGTATACCTGCAACGTCTCGAACGCATGCGGTTCAGTCATCAGCAGCCCGATCGTCTTGACATTCCGGTAATCACTTTCAATCTCGGGGTCATACCTTCATTTGTTCTGTGCGAAATGCGCAAAGCGAAGGTATGGCCCCCCAGCCTTTTCGTCGCAGAAGGTGTGACGGCCCTGGGGAGGGTCGAAGATTGCATCGCTGGAGATCGTAAATGCCGCAGCGCGCGCCGGTTTGCATATCGCGCCCGATGACGCGCTCTTCCTTGGGTTGCCGATCCGGAACGCTGGCGCTAGACAACCGGCCGATCTGGCCGGCAATCAACCTGTTACTTCTCCGGTCCGCTGCCGCAGTCTTCGCCGGCACCGAGGAGCTGCGTCGCTGACGCAGTAAGCGCCGCCGCGACCGAGTCGTGTCGTAGGCGCGTGCTGCGTGCTCCCTTCGTTATGCTGCCCATCGTCGCGTCCAATCCGATCCTGTCAGACTGAGAAGGATCCCGCCATTGGTGTGCGCCACAGGGTCAGGGAGGCCGGCAGACCATGATTCCGACGACCCTCACTCCGGGCAACGCCTCGGGCACTACGAGATCGCCTCGCGCATCGGCGCTGGCGGCATGGGGGAAGTGTGGAAGGCGCGCGACACGCGCCTCGACCGCAGCGTGGCCATCAAGGTCCTGCCCGCGGAGTTCGTGCAGAACGCGCAACTGAAGTCGCGCTTCGAGCGCGAGGCGAAGACCATCTCGCAGCTGAATCATCCTCACATCTGCACGCAATTCATCCGAGTTCGATGTCGCCCGCGACGGACGAATCCTCATCGCCGAATCGCCTGACTCCGCCTCGCCCGGTCAATTGAACGTCGTGGTGAATTGGTTCGAAGAGTTGCGGCAGCGATAGCCGTGTTCTACGTCCCGCGAATTGCATACACTTCGTCGCATGCTTGCGGAGCTCCTTTTGAAGTGGCCGCTGATTCGGCAGTTGAAGTCCGGCGCGGACGGCACCGGCGTCGAGGCGATGTCCGCGGCTACGCATGCGTTGCGGTCGAAGACCGAGGGGGCGGAGGTGGCAAGGTCCATCTGTCCGTACTGCGGCGTGGGATGTGGTCAACTTGTTTACCATCGGGAGGGGAAAGTCGTCGGGATCGAGGGCGATCCGGAGTCGCCGATCTCGCGCGGGCATCTCTGTCCGAAAGGGTCGGCGTCGTATCAGCTCGTCACGCATGACGGGCGTGCGACGAAGGTCAAGTACCGCGCGCCAAGATCGAAGACATGGACCGAGTTGCCGCTCGATCAGGCCATGCGCATGGTGGCGGAGCGCGTGTGGGAAACGCGTTCGCGCACGTTCGACGACAGCGTCATGCACACCACCGGCATGGCCCACCTCGGCGGGGCCACGCTCGACAACGAAGAGAACTACCTCATCAAGAAACTTTTCACAGGAGGTCTGGGCATGGTTTGCGTCAGCAACCAGGCCCGGATATGACATAGCTCCACCGTCCCCGGTCTGGGGACGTCGTTCGGGCGCGGCGGCGCGACGACCGCGCAGCAGGACCTCGCCAACGCGGACGCCATCCTGATCATGGGCTCGTCGATGGCGGAGAACCATCCGGTCGGATTTCAGTGGGTGATCGAGGCGCGTGAAAAGAATGGCGCGACGATCATCCATGTCGACCCGCGTTTCAATCGAACGTCGGCGATGTCCGACTACTGGCTGCCGTTGCGCGCGGGGAGCGACATCGTTTTCCTCGGCGCGCTGATCAACTACACCATTAGTAACGATCGTTACTTTCGCGACTACGTCGTCCCGTACACAAACGCCGCCACGATTTTGCGCGAGGACTTTCGCGACACCGAGGATCTCGGCGGATTGTTCAGCGGCTGGGATGCGGAGAAGAAACAGTACGACGCGACGACGTGGCTGTACGAAGGCGCGGAACCGAGCAAACAACAGGGGGTGGATGAAAAGCGGGGAGGGCACGGCAAGGATCGCGGCGGCGAAGCGCAGGAGTTGCACGAACCGCATCGCGGCGAGACGCTGCAGCATCCGCGTTGCGTGTTCCAGGTGCTGAAGCGCCACTTTGCGCGCTACACCCCGGAGATGGTCGAGCAATCGTGCGGCATTGCGAAGGAACGCTTCCTTGAAGTCGCGGACATTTTCACGAGCGCCTCCGGCCGCGAGAAGACCGGCGCGATCTGCTACGCCGTCGGCTGGACGCAGCATTCGTCCGGCGTCCAGATCATCCGCGCCGCGGCGATTCTGCAACTGCTGCTCGGCAACATCGGGCGTCCCGGCGGTGGCATCATGGCGCTGCGCGGGCATGCATCGATTCAGGGATCGACCGACATCCCGACGCTGTACGACATCCTGCCGGGCTACCTGCCGATGCCGTCGCAGGACGACAAGTCGCTCGCGAATTGGATCGAGACGCACAAGTCGCCGAAGGGGTGGTGGTTCAACATCGACAAGTACATCGTGTCGCTGCTGAAGGCGTACTACGGCGATGCGGCGACGAAGGCGAACGACTTCGGGTTTCGCTGGCTGCCGCGGCTGACCGGCGACCATTCGCACTTCGGCTACTGGCTGGACATGGCTGACGGCAAGCTGGAGGGGCTTTTCGTCATGGGCCAGAACCCCGCCGTCGGCGCGCCGAATGCGCGGCTGGAGCGGAAGGCGCTGTCGAAATTGAAATGGCTGGTCGTGCGCGACCTCGTCGAGATCGAGACGGCGTCGTTCTGGCTCGACTCGCCGGAGATCGCGAGCGGGGAGTTGCGCACCGAGGAGATCGAGACCGAGGTCTTTCTTTTTCCGGCGGCGTCGCATGTCGAAAAAGCGGGGACGTTCACGAACACGCAGCGGCTGTTGCAATGGCGCGAGCAAGCCATCGAGCCTCCCGGCGATGCTCGCAGCGAGTTGCATTTCATCTATCACCTGGGGCGACTGTTAAAAGAAAAGGCGACCGGCGCCACGCACGATGCGGGATTGCGCGCGTTGACCTGGGACTATCCGACTCACGGTGCGATCGAAGAGCCGGACCCCGAGGCGGTGCTGCGCGAGATTCATGGATCGTCGGACAAAGGTCCGATCAAACATTTCGGCGAGCTGAAAAACGACGGCAGCACCTCATGCGGCTGCTGGATTTACTCCGGCGTTTTCGACGGCGAGAACAAAGCGAACGGCCGCAACGCGCGCGGCAAGTACGGCCACGGTTGGGGCTACGCGTGGCCGATGGATCGCCGCATCCTCTACAACCGCGCCTCCGCAGCGCCCGACGGAACGCCGTGGAGCGAGCGCAAGAAACTGGTCTGGTGGGACGAGGCAAGCGGCGATTGGACCGGCGACGACGTTGCGGACTTTACGAAAAAGAAGCGTCCGGACGCGAAGGGCGATCCCGACAAAGGCGGCGACGAAGCGCTTCCCGGCGACGCGCCGTTCATCATGCATCCCGACGGCATGGGTTGGCTTTACGTTCCCTCGGGATTGAAGGACGGACCGCTACCCGCGCACTACGAGCCGCTCGAATCGAATCTCGCCAACGATCTCTATCCCGATCAACTCGCGAATCCCGCGGCCGATCGGAAAGAGCGTCCCGACAACGCCTACGCGACGTCGCCCGATGCGCGCTTCCCGTACATCCTCACCACGTACCGTCTCACCGAGCACCACACTGCCGGCGGGATGTCGCGCACGCTCGCGCACCTCGCGGAGTTGCAGCCGGAGCTCTTCGCAGAACTCTCGCCGGAACTTGCCTCCGAGGTCGGTGTGGTGAATGGCGACTGCATCGTCGTCGCGACGGCGCGCGGCGAAATCGAAGCGCGCGCTCTCGTCACCGGACGGATGCCGTCGCTCGACGTGCAAGGCCGGCGCGTGCACCAGGTCGGACTGCCGTATCACTGGGGCGGACGCGGCCTCGTCACCGGCGACGTCGTCAATGACCTCGTGGCGATTTCCGAGGAGCCGAACGTGAGGATCATGGAAGCGAAGGCGCTGACGTGCAGCGTGCGCAAGAGCGAGCCTGCGGCTTTCGGTTTTTAATGGATGACAGCCGCGCCTATCGAGAATATGCTGTAACACCATGAAAACCCGCGGCGGGATCGTCGTAGTCCTCTTCCTCCTCACCATCCTTCCCACCGTCAACGCCGCGACGGAAACGCAGATCTCGCAGACGGTGATCGACCCCGAGCCGTTTCGGACGCGGACTGTTGTTGCTTCGAGTGGCAATGGCTATCTCGTGGCCTGGGGAGCCGTGGGACTGGGGAGCCGCGAAAACATCTTCACGAATCCTCCGATGACGATTTATATCCGCGCCGTGGGCGCCGACGGCATCCCGCTGCAGCAGTCTGCGACCGCAGTGGGAAAGGGGGAGTTGCCGAGCATCGCCTGGAACGGTCAGGAGTATCTCGTGGTGTGGGGCATTACCTCTCCGACGAGCGGTTCGCTTCCGACGCCCTCGCTGGTCGGGATTCGCGTTCGTGAAGACGGCACGCTCATCGACCCGGTTCCGGTAACGTTGATCGCCGAGGTCAATCCGTTTTCGTATCTGGCCTCGGTCGCGTGGAGCGGCAGTCAATATCTTGTGACCTGGACGCGGGGAGCGGCGCTTGTCGATACCGATCTGCACGCGAAGCAGGTCTTCCTTCCGTTCGGCATCCCGCTCTACTCGGCATCATCAGGCGGCGACTTCCTCGTTCTTCCAGGCGTGATCGAAGGTAGCGCGCAGACGCTTTTCATCGTGGCGGTCTCCTCGGCGGGCAACACATCCACTCCGATTCCATTGGCAGGACCGTACGCAAGAATTGCCAACATCGACGGTGGATATTTCGTGCTGTGGGGCGACGTAGGCAGCACCCTCCACGTGACGCGGGTGCGTGCGGACGGAACGATCATTTCGACGTCGCCGTTCTACCTGCAACCTCCGTTTTGGCCGTCGGTCGCGGCGAGGGACGGAAGGATCATGGCCGCGTGGCAAAGTGAAAGGTCCAGCATCTGCACCGCGCGCATTGACAATGAGAGCCAACCCGTTTGCTCGGACCCGCAGCATCTTCAGGTCAGTCCCGTGATTGGGATCGCCTCGAATTCGGTACTCCTCGCGTGGAAGGACATTGCGATTGACGGCGACGTGATCCGCGTCGCGACTTCGTCGTCAGGCGACGCGCCGCAGGCGGACAGCAACGTCGGAAGGATCATCTCCGATCACCTGTCCGCGCCGGCAGCCGTACGCCGCGTTGATGGTGCCGTGACCGCCGCGTGGACCGAATACAACCCGACAAAGAGACAATCCGAAGTCCGCATCGGTGGAATCAGCAGCAAGGGCATCAGGCTCGCCGATCGTGTGGTCTTCGCGACGCCATTCGATCAAGGAGCGCCGGTGGTAGCAGCCGGCGCTGGGAGAACGGCCATTCTGTGGACCGAAGGGACGGAACCGAAGATCCGGATGACCATTCTCGACGACATCAGCGGATCACTCATCGCCACGTTGTCGCTGCCGCCGGGTATCGCTCCGTCCGCCGCGTTCAACGGAAAGGAATGGCTCGTGACCTGGCAATCGGCCACCGACGGTGTGGTCCGCTTTGCCATCGTGACCGGCGACGGGTTCGTCCTCTCCACCGGAGCGGCGCCCGCGACAACGGCGCCGCCCGTCCAATCGGCGCCGGCGGCGGCGTGGAGTGGAAAGACGTTCTTTCTCGCATGGCTGGAGCTCAACCGCGTACAGATTTCCACGATCAGCGCTGCCGGTGCGCCGTCGGCTCCGGTGACGCTCGATTCGAGGGATATCTTTCCAGACTCGCTGTCGATGGCCGGCAACGGCAACCGCGTGCTGGTTGCCTGGGGCCGAACCGGCAACAAACTCCGCCAGGCTGTGTTCGACGCGGATGGCAAGCAGGTTGGGAAGTTCATCGACTTCGCCTGGCCGTCCACGCTCAGCCGCACGCGTACGCATTCGATGCCGAACGGATTCGCCACGATGGGCGGAGACCACATCGCGATGACGTCCGCCGACGCCGTTGCCCTCGACATGTTCGACGTTCTGCCGGCGGCGGCCGTAGGCGACTTCGTCGTCGATCCTGCAAATCGGTTCACGTTCATCTATCCACGTCTGATCGGACGCGCGAGCAGCGCCAATTTCGCGCAGACGATCGGACTTGCGCGCCGGCGTCCGCAGAACCGATGACGTAGACGCCAGTCCGTTCGTTGCCGTATTCGAGTCATGTCCCTGCCCCGGATGCTCCTGGTCGCTTCTTTCCTTCTCGCCTCCGCCGCTCACGCTTCCGAAATCGCGCTCAGCGAGCCGCGCTTCGCCGCCGCAACCGGTGCTCAAGCGCGCGCGATGGGCAGCGTTGCCTCGGGCGGCGGAACCGATCTGGTGGCGTGGACGGAGGAGTACAACGCGTTCTTTCCACAAACCTGGCTGGTCTTTATCCGCACGTACGACGCCGCCGGCGTGCCGCACCAGGCGGCGCAGACTGCGATCGCTGCCGGCTACGGCGCGCTGGCCGTGTGGAACGGAAGCGATTACTTCATCGCGTACAGCCGCTTTTTCTCGAAGTTCGGAACGATCTCGCCGGAGCCTGGTGTGGAAGCGGTGCGCGTCACCGCAGATGGCGGCTTCATCGACGGTTCGCGCGTTCCGCTGCTCGAAACGACGGTGGGTGGTGGAGAGATCAGAGCACTGGCGTGGGACGGCTCGCACTACTTTGCCAGCGTCATCGCCGACGTCCAGCAGAAGTTGCTGCTGCTCGATCGGGAAGGACACATCGTCCGCTCGCAGGATGGGTTCGCGCTGTCGATCGCGGCGCTGCCCGGCGGCGGCTTCGTGATGCTTCGCGACGTCGCCGGACAACGGCTCGAGCTCGTGCGCGTTTCAACCGACGGCGAGCTTGCTCCTCCGTTGATGCTCGGTCCCGCTACCCGAGGAGCGGCGAAGATCGCGGTGCATGGCGATCGGATCGCGGTCGTTCTGCAAACCTTCACCGGCGATGTCGCAGAGGAGTTGGACAACGACGGGCACGTGGTCCTTTCCGTTGCGCTGCCGGTTGACGCAGCGCCGCAATCGCTGGTGTGGCGCGACTCGAGCTGGGTGGCCGCGTACGCCCGCGACACCGAGGGATGCATCATTCGCTTCGGATCGGGAGTGACGGCTTCGACGGTCTGCAGCGCCGCCGCGCGCCAGCCGTTCGCCGGCACGGATCGCACGGCCTGGATCGAGAAGAGCGTTGAGGTGCGAACCAGCCGCGATCTGTCGCTCGCCGGCGGCGAGATCGCCTCGACGTCGGCGACGATGCAGTCCGATGCCGCCGCGGTTGCGACGAACACCGGCTCGCTCGCAGCGTGGTCCGAAGACGGCGCGATGCACATCGGCGGGTTTACGCGCGGTGGTGCCCGCCGCCCCGGCCACACCAGCGACGCGGAGGGCGAACCGCATCATCCGGCGCTGGCAACTGCGGGCGCGCAGACGCTGCTCGTGTACGCCGACGTCACCTCTCCCCGCGGCGGCAACATCCGTGCGCTCCGCCTTGACGCGGACGGCCGGCCGCTGGCGCCCGCGTTCACGATCGGTCAGGGAGGGTTGCCTGCCGTCGCAACCGACGGAGACGGATGGCTCGTCGTCTGGCAGTCCGCGTCGCAAGTGGTCGCAGCCCGGGTGACCGCGAACGGCGACGCCACCGCCGAGGTGCCGGTCTTCGCGAACGGGGCGACGCAAACCAACCCGTCGGTGGCGTGGAGCGGCGCGGGATACCTCGTGGCGTGGAACGAAACCGAAGCTGCCGTGTCCGGACCGCATACACGCGTGATGACGCAGCTCGTCGATCGCAACGGTGCTCGCGTCGCGAATGCGCTGACGCTCCTCGATGATGTCACCGGCGCAAATTTCAGCGCGGCGTCCGTCGGATGCGGCCCTGCATCGTGCCTGGTGGCCTGGGTCCGCAACGGCATTTTCGGCGCGGTGCTCGCGCCGGACGGCACACGTCGTTCGGAGAATCGCAAGCTGACGTATTTGTCGCCGTCGGCGTTGGTCATTGCGCCTTCTGTCGATGGGACATTCCGCGTCGCGTACACCAGCCGCAACGTCTTCGTCGATGCCGCCGGCGCGCCGCACGCGGACGCGACCTGGATCGCCGGGAACTCCTATGTGGCCGGCATCGCTGACGGCCGAATCTTTTACACGCGAGTGACCACGCCCGAAGAGTCGCTCGGCGACGCGATACGGCTCTTCGCGCGCGAAGAACCGGCGCCGCCGCGAATGCGCGCCGCTGCGCGCTAATGGACATTGCGGCGTAGCTGAACGGGACGCCAGTGCTCCATTCAAGGCGCTTCGCCGCGCGCGGTGAGTTAAGCTCACGCCCATGGCCGTCACGGGCTTTCTGACCGACTCCACGCTTTGCATCGGATGTAAAGCATGCGAGGTGGCCTGCAAGGAATGGAACGACGTCCCCGACGACGGATTCGTCTGGAGCGGACTCTCCTACGACAACACGCTCGCCCTCGGGCACTCCACGTATCGGCATGTGATGTTCGTCGAGCGCGAGCCGAAGGCGGGGTGTGGCGGGAACTCGAGCGAGCAGGTTACGTGGGAGTTTTCGTCCGATGTTTGTAGGCATTGCGGGAACGCGGGATGCCTGGAAGCGTGTCCGACCGGCTCGATCGTGCGGACGGAGTTCGGCAGCGTCTTTGTGCAGCCGGACATCTGCAATGGCTGCGGATACTGCGTCGTCTCCTGTCCGTTCGGCGTGATCGACCGGCGTCCCGGCGACGGGCGCGCGTTCAAATGCACGTTCTGCTACGACCGGCAGAAAGCGGGAGCGGAGCCGGCGTGCGCGAAAGCGTGTCCGACCGGCTCGATCCTTTTCGGACCGCTCGACGATCTCGAACGCGCCGCCGACCGCCGCATCGCGCAACTTCACGCGAACGGAATGGACGACGCGTCGATCTGGAATCCGAAGGAGACGAGCGTCGGCGGGACGCACGCGTTCTTCATCGTTCGAGGAGATGCGCGGCAGTACAACCTGCCGCCGAATCCGCAGGTGCCGACGGTGCTGTTGAAGCAATCGTGGAGCGCAGCCGGGATCGCGGCTGCGGCGATCGCGGGCGCGTCGTTGCTCGCGTTTGCGCTGGGCAACAAACGGAACGTCGGCGTCACGCCGGCGCTCCAAGCGTGAATCATGAAGACGCCCGATCAACGATCCGAAAAGCGCCTCGAACAACTCCGCGAGCAAGCCGCGCTCGGACGCGTCGACGCGAAAGGCATCCGCCCTTCCGGCTCACCGATGCCTGACAATACCAGCTACTACGGACTGCCGATCGTCAAGCCGCCGGTGTGGACGTGGGAAGTGCCGCTCTACTTTTTCGCGGGCGGCGCGGCGGGCGCGTCGAGCGTGATCGCAATCGCTGCACAACTCACCGGCGCGTCGCCATCGCTCGTCCGCGATGCGCGCTGGATCGCCGCCATCGGCGCCGCCGCATCCGGACCGCTGCTCATCCTCGACCTCGGCCGCCCGGAACGATTTCTCAACATGCTGCGAGTCTTCAAACCGCAGTCGGCGATGTCCGTCGGCGCGTGGACGCTGTCGGTCTTCGGCACCACGACCGCCGGCGCCGTGATCGCCGAGACGCTCGGCATGAAGCGCATCGGCGACGCATCCGCATTCGCCGCCGCGCTTTCGGGATTGGTGATGGCCACCTACACCGGCGTCCTCCTCGGCGCGACCGCGATTCCAGTTTGGACCGCGCACGCGAAGACGCTGCCGATTCACTTCGGAGCGTCTGCGATGGCGTCGGCCACTGCGATCCTCACGCTGCGCGGACACGACGAGCAAGCGCTCAACGTTCTCGCCCTCGCCGCGGCGGCCTTCGAAACGTACACCGGCATCGAGATCGAATCCGATCGCACCATCGACTCGGAACCGCTGCGGCACGGCGTCACCGGAACGACGACCCGCATCGGCGGCTTCTTCTCCGGACCACTCCCGCTCATCCTCCGGCTCATCGGCATCCGCTCCAAGCGCGCCCGCCGCGCCGCCGCCGCATCCGCCCTCCTCGGATCGCTCATCACACGCGTCGCCTGGGTCGAAGCCGGCAAAGCAAGCGCGGCCGATCCGCGGCCGCTGTTACAAGAAAAGAAGTAGGAACCTTTCCGGGCCGTCCGTCTATAATTGCGGCTTCACCACTTACTGCGTCTACCGGTTTTCCGAGGAGGACCTATGTCTGGATTGCCGTCTGTGTTGCCGCTCGAGGTGCACGAGGTACTCGAAGAGGAGTATCGGACAATTTATGACGAGGAGCCGCCTCCGTCAGTCGCAAGCAATCAGTTCGAGATTCTCGACCCCAAGTGGGCGTGCACGATTCTCGAGAAATGCGGCGTCGATCGGAGCAAGCTCGGAACGCCGGATGCGGTCGCGGCCATCCTGGGCGATTTCGTCGACGGGAAGCGGGACATCAAGGCGCTGAAATCCTCGCCGGCGCTCAGCAACGCCGGACGGCAACTGCTCAAGGACTACGGCAAATTCGACAAGAGCGAGAAGGAACGCCTCAACCGCCGCATCGTCGACGATGCGCTGCGCGGCGCGATCAAGCCGCTGCGCGACATGCGCCTTGCTGACCTCTATTCAGAACTGCACAAGAAAAATGAAAACGAGGCACGAACAGCGCTCTGTATCTCAGGCGGGGGCATTCGCAGCGCCACGTTTGCACTCGGCGTCATTCAGGGCCTTGCCAGCGCGAAGATCCTGGACAAGTTTCACTACCTTTCGACGGTCTCCGGCGGCGGCTATATCGGAAGCTGGCTTTCGTCGTGGGCACGACGGCATCCCAACGGAATCACGGGTGTTCAGGACGACCTCATCGTCGCTGACAGCGCCGTGAGAGGCCACGCCTCACCGGACTCGAAAGTCGAACCGGAACCGGCGCCCGTGCGCCATCTCCGCGCCTACAGCAATTACCTCAGCCCGCGACTGGGCATCACGTCCGGCGACACGTGGACCATGGTCGCGCTCTACCTCCGCAATGTACTTCTGAATCTTCTGGTGCTCATTCCGATCCTGGCCGCGCTGCTGGCCGTGCCGCGCATCTTCTCGCTGCTGCTGCACCACGTCGAATGGGCGGCCTCCACGCAGCCGCTGGTGTGGATGAACGTCCTGCTCGGAATCGGTTTCGCCTATATCGGCCTCGCGCGGCCGGTCGAACAAGGACGAAAAGACGAGCTGACCGGTATCAGCCGCACATTCCTCTACATCCTTTTCACCATCGTTCCATTGGCCGGAGCGGCGATGTTCCTTGCTGCGTATTGGGCGCAGCAGGCCGCGACCTCGGGCCTGCTCAAGAATGAACAGGTCGCCCCGTTCCTTGGCCTCCCATTAGGCTCCGTGACGCGGTGGTATCTCCTCGCGGCCATTCTCATGATGACGGCCGTCCCATCGTTCTTCTACTACGTCCGTTACTTCAGGACCTCCGCGGCGTCGCGAAAGTCGGGCGCCAGCCGTCAGGGGGCGAGCCACGTCATCAAGAAGATATTCACCGAGCTTGCGGCAGCGGTCGTCAGCGTACTCACGGCGGTTGGGCTGGTGTTCCTCGCAGCGATCAAGCTGTTCCCCGATCCGCTGCATGTGATCCAGGACCCTTCGAGAATCCCCTTTCTCCGGCCACTCACCGACGCCATCGGGCAGGCGCACCTTTTTCTCTGCCTCGCTGTCCCGGTCATGCTGCTGATTTTCTTTGCCCAGGCATCGATCTTCGTCGGCATTTCAGGTCGTATCAACGAAGACGACGACCGCGAATGGTGGGGCCGCGCCGGTGCATACCTGCTCTTTGCCGCCGTCGCCGTCGCGCTGCTTGGTGTGATCACTGTCTATGGTCCGCTGATGCTGTTCCGAGCGCCGGTCATCCTTGCTTCGCTGGGCGGCGTGTCCGGTGTCGCCGCTGCACTCCTGGGATTCAGCGCCAAGACGCCGGCCAACGGAAAGCAGAAGGATGATTCCGGAACGACGGCGAAAGTAATGGATGCCGCAAGCGGGTTGATCGTGCCGGTTTTTGTCTGCATCCTGCTTTCGGCCATCTCACTCGGCACGACCTGGCTGGCCGAGCAGTTCAACGGCCTGAAGATCAACGACCGCGCAGTCGCATTCGCCAGCCAGTTCCAGTCGCAAGTCACAGCAACGACGGTCGTTCCGGCCGGCCAGCAGGTGTCGTATGTCCTGAAGAGTGAGAGCGAGAAGACGGCCGAGAACTCTCTCGTCGATGCGCGGAGCATCGCTCACCTTCGAACGATCGCTCAAACGGGTTCGACGCAGGTATGGATCATCCTCGGCGTCGCAGCCGGCGCATGGTTCCTCTCGTTGTTCATCGGCGTGAACAAGTTCTCGATGCACGCGTTGTATCGCAACCGTTTGATCCGCGCCTACCTCGGCGCATCTCGCTACAGCCGCGATCCGGACCGCTTCACCGGTTTCGATGAGCACGACAATCTGCAGATGTACGAACTGCACCCTGACATCGTCTGGTCGACGACGTTCGGCAATGAAACGGTTTTCGCAGACGCGCTCGTCACCGCGATGAAGGGGGATGGTCCTGCAAAAGCAGTGGCTACCGAGATCTGGAATGGGCTGCCGTTCTGGACCCGCCTTCGCATCGGAAAGAAAAAGGTCGACAATCTCCGCGGCGAACTCCTCCTGGCCATCAATACGGTGCTGCTCGACACCGACCTCGTGAAGATCGCGCCCGATCCCGTGCTGCAGGCCATCTCCGGGCGAGCGCGCCGCAACCGCGCCATCATCGATAAGTACTTCTCGCTGGGCGGCGATCGGAAGCCGATGCCGCTGCACGTGATCAACACCGCGCTCAATCTCACCGCCGGCGAGAAGCTGGCGTGGCAGCAGCGGCAGGCGGCGTCATTCACGATTTCACCGCTGCACGCGGGAAGCCTCTATGTCGGCTATCGCCGCTCGCGCCGCTATGGCGGCGCGGACGGCATATCGATCGGCACGGCGGTCACGATTTCCGGTGCGGCGGCCAGTCCCAATCAGGGTTATCACTCGTCTCCGGCAATGGCCTTCCTTCTCACTCTTCTCAACGTCCGCCTCGGCTGGTGGCTCGGGAATCCCGGCATCGCCGGCCGTCGCACGCACCGAAAAGGTCATCCCACGTCCAGCGTTCCGCTGCTCGCCAACGAACTGGCCGGCAATACGAGCGACGCCTATCCGTGGGTCTACCTCTCCGATGGCGGTCATTTCGAGAATCTCGGCATTTACGAAATGATCCTCCGCCGCTGCCGTCACATCGTCGTCAGCGACGCCGGCTGCGACCCGACGTTCAACTTCGAGGACCTGGGCAACGCCATGCGAAAGATCCGCACGGATCTCGGCGTCCCCATCGACTTTCCACGTGGCGAATTCGGTCCGCGAAGCTCAGACAGCCTGCTCGCCAACGGAGGCTATGTCGTCGTCGCGCCGATCCGCTACAGCGCCGTCGACGGACCCGGCGCCAAGGACGGTACCCTCGTCTACATCAAACCGGGCCTCTACCAGAGCGAGTTCTTTCCCAAGGACGTCTACAACTACGCAGCGTCCTCCCCGACATTTCCGCACGAGACAACTGCCGATCAATTCTTCAGCGAATCGCAGTTCGAGAGCTATCGCGCGTTGGGGCGGCATGTCATCAATGAAATCTGCGGCAACTACGGAGCCGGCGCACGCGTCGCCACCGTCTATGACTCCGTCTCTCACTTTGCCACGACCGTTGGCGCGCCCGCGGCGAAGCAGCCCAAGCCGGAGGAGGTCGTTGCACAACATCTGGATCGCCTCGCCGGCATCCTGTCGGATGCGGCAATCGCCGGAGCCGCGGCAACCGAGGACCTTGCGCAGAAGGTCACCGCTGCGATCAAGGAAGCGGGTAATGAGAACTCCACGATCGCCGCGGCGGCCGTTCTTGCTGACAAAGCGATGATTCCAATCAAGGAGCGGCCGGGCGACACTTCGCCGGTCGCCGTGGCCGCGGCGATGGTTCTGGCAGAGAAGGTAACGCTCGCGAGCAAGAGAGCGTCAGGCGATTAGCAAGGATCAGCCGGCCCTGCAATTCCTCGCGGGGCCGGCTGTACGTTCGAAAGGCCGCATCCACCCTTCCGGGATCGCCCGTAGATCGAAGCCGGCAAAGCGAACTCGGCCGACTTGCGGCCTTTTGGACGCCCACACAATAATATTTGTAGTAACTTTTGCGCTCCCTTCCGTCTATAATCCCGCCTTCATCCCCAACAACGCAGTTCCCTCAGGAGGGCTTATGTCTTCGCTTCCGTTCGGAGTGCACGAAGTGCTGGAGCAGGAGTACGTGTCGATGTACGGGCCGGTCGACGTCCCGCCGCCCGAGTACGGAGCGGCCGACATCATCGACGAGGCGTGGGCTCGCGCCATCTGTGCCGCGTGCGGCGTGGACGCTGGTTCCGGTGTCGTGGCCGCGCTGAATGCGCTCGTGAAGTCGGCCGATCTGAAGCAGCTTCGCGTGTCGCCAGCCATCACTGACAGCGGCCGCGATCTCATCGACCGCTACGACGACTACACCGACGACGTCACGGATGCGCGTCGCGCCGAGGTCAACCGCGCCATCATCGATGACGCATTCCACGGTGCCGTCAAGTTGTATCGCGACATCCGCCTCTCCGCGCTGTACAAGAAACTCCACGCGCGCAGCGATGAAGATGCGCGCACCGCGCTCTGCATCAGCGGCGGCGGCATTCGCACCGCCACGTTCGCGCTCGGAATCATCCAGGGGTTGGCCGGCGCGCGCCTCCTCGACAAGTTCCACTACCTCTCCACCGTCTCCGGCGGCGGCTACATCGGAAGCTGGCTTTCGTCGTGGGCGCGCCGCCATCCGAGCGGCATCGCCGGCGTACAGGACGACCTCGTGCGCGCCGACACCGCCGTCGAAGGCGTGCAGCCGGACAAGCCGAAGAGCGAGCGCCCGGTGAAGAAAGTCGATCCCGAGCCGCGGCCGCTGCGGCATCTGCGCGCGTACAGCAACTACATGAGTCCCAAGCTCGGCTTCCTCTCCGCCGACACGTGGACGATGGCTTCGATGTACGTCCGCAATCTGCTGCTCAACCTCCTCGTGCTCGTTCCGATCCTTGCGGCGATTCTGGCCATCCCGCGCCTCTTCGCCATGCTGCTTCGGCACGACACGCAGTTCCATACCGGCTCGCTTCTTGTCGTCGCATCCGCCGCGCTCGCCGTCGGTTTCGGCTACCTCGGCGCGACGCGGCCGACCGTTCATGGACGTCACGCGAGCGGGAAGAGCCTTCGCGGAACGGGAGGATTTTTCTTCCTCTGCGCGATTCCGTTGACTGTCGCTTCCACGGCCATCAGCTTGTACTGGGCCAAGGTCGCCGAGCTGCCGTTCAAGTCGACCTGGGCGCACGACTGGATCCTTTACGCGATCGCGGCCGGCACGATGACAGTGCTTCCCGCCGCGATCTACTACTACCGTTTCTTCATCAACTCGTCCGCCGCCGAACGCCGCGAGCCGCTGGAGCGGCAGCATGGCGTCGCCAAGAAACTCGGCACCGAACTGGTTGCGACGCTCACCGGACTTGCCAGCGTGATCACGCTCTTCTACCTGGTTGCCAACAAAGTCTTCGATCATCCCGTGCGCGAAGTGCCTGACCTCAGCGGCATCGCACCGTTCCTTCGCGGGCTCTTCGACTCCACGCCGGTCTCGGAGTTGTACGTCTGCTTCGCCGTACCGATCGGCCTCCTCATCTTCTTCGTGCAGAACGCCGCCTTCGTCGGCATCTCCAGCAAAGTGAACGAGGACTACGACCGCGAGTGGTGGGGACGCGGCGGCGCGTTGATGCTGATGACCGCGGTCATCCTCGCGCTGGGTTGTTTCGTGGCCGTATTCGGACCGGTGCTTCTCTACCGCGCGCCGGTGCTCGTCAGCTCCATCGGCGGCGTGTCCGGGCTTCTGGCCGGCCTTCTCGGATTCAGCGCCAAGACTCCGGCAAGCGACAAGAAGAAGGATGACAAAGCATCGAAGAGCACTGCCGCGAGCGGATTCGTGCTCGCTCTTGCCGTGCCGCTTTTCGTGCTCGCCCTGCTGGCCGGCGTCTCCCTAGGCACCACCGTTCTGATCCAACTCCTCCGCGGCGACAAAGTCTCCGTGGCGACGAAGTGGGTGGAGCAGTTCCAGTCCAACGCCACGGTCACCCAATCGAGCGAACAGCCCGGCTCGAAGTTCGAGACCAAGTACACCACGGAGGCGGTGCCCTTCCTCTCGCTGGCCACCGTCAACGGCGTGCACCATCTCAAGACCGTCCACGCCACGAACCGCTGGGACCTGTTGGGGATCCTGGCCGTGGCGCTGGCCGCGATGGGGCTGTCGACGCTGGTCGGCGTGAATCGCTTCTCGATGCAGGCCTTGTATCGGAACCGTCTGATCCGCGCCTACCTCGGCGCCTCGCGCTACAGCCGCGATGCCGACGAATTCACCGGATTCGATCCGCACGACAACCTGCAGATGTACGAGCTGCAGCCGGACCTGCTCTGGCCGACCAGCTTCACCGACTTCCCCTCGTTCGTCGCGCAGCTGACGGCGAACTTCACCAAGCCCGACTCCGTCGAGCAGATCATCTGGAACGCACTCGATAAAAAGACGCGCGGCTGGCTCGAAGACAAACGCGATCTGAACGACGCGTTCAAGAACGCGATGATGCAGAACCTCAACAACATCATGGTCCGCGAGGATCTCGGTGGCGGCGTCAAGGGCGAGCCGTCCGCGCCGCGCCTGCAGCGCAATCGCGCCACGCTGCAGAAGACCTTCGACGCTTGCCTGCGCCCGCCGCAACATGCGCCTTTGCACGTCATCAACACCGCGCTGAATCTCACTTCCGGTCAGAAGCTGGCGTGGCAGCAGCGGCAGGCCGAATCGTTCACCGTCTCGCCCCTGCATTCGGGGAGCTTCTACGTTGGCTACCGCGATTCCAAGGAGTACGGCGGCAAGGACGGCATCTCGATCGGTACCGCCGTCGCCATCTCCGGCGCCGCGGCCAGCCCGAATCAGGGCTATCACTCGTCGCCGGCCATGGCCTTCATCCTCACCATCCTCAACGTCCGCCTCGGCTCATGGCTGGGCAACCCGGGACTGGCCGGCCGCAACACCTACAACAACGCGCATCCGCGGACGAACCTCGAGCCGCTGGCGTGGGAACTGACCGGTACGACGAACGATCAGTGTCCGCTCGTCTATCTCTCCGACGGCGGCCACTTCGAAAATCTCGGCGTCTATGAGATGGTCCTGCGCCGCTGCCGCTACATCGTGGTCAGCGACGGCGGCTGCGATCCGAAGTACTCCTTCGAAGATCTCGGCAACGCCATTCGCAAGATCCGCACGGACCTCGGCGTCCCCATCGACATCGAGTACGACGACATGCACGCCCGCAGCGCCGACTCCACGCTCACCAAAGGCCGCTACGTCACCACCGCGCGCATCCGTTACAGCGCGATTGACGAAACCGAGACGGACGGCTGGCTTGTCTACATCAAGCCCGGTCTGTACGAGGGCAGCTACTTCCCCAAGGACGTGTACAACTACGCGACCGAATCGCTCGACTTCCCGCACGAGACGACCGCCGATCAGTTCTTCAGCGAGTCGCAGTTCGAGAGTTACCGCGCCCTCGGCCGCCACGCCTTCAACGAAATCTGCGGCAACTACAAGAGCGGCGCGAACACGTACGCGGCGACCTATCCGACCGTGGCGGCGTTTACGGCTGCCGTCAAGAAGAACACGCCGAAGATGCCGCCGGAGAATCTCATCGCCGACCGCCTCAGCGATCTGACCACGGCCATGATCCGCATCGGTCCGCCGCCTCCTCCGCCAACTGCTCCTCCCGCCTGACGCGAATCACCAGCCGGCCCGGTAACGATCCGGGCCGGCTGGTACCATTCGGCGCGTGAAAATCATCGCTTCCCTTTTGTTGACCGCCCTTTTCGCGGCCGGGCCGCGGCCGAGAACGCAGACGCCGATCGAAACGACGGCGCGCGCGTTTTTGTCGAACTTTGCGACCGGGCGATTCGTCGACGCCACGCGCGACTTCAACGACGACCTGCGACCGATCGTCACGGTTGCGATGCTGGCGGATATGAAAAAGGAGTTCGATCAGAAGGCCGGCGTCTTTCTGTCGGTCAAAGAGGTCCATCAGCGGAGGGAAGAGGGGTTGCGCGCGATTGAGCTCATCGCGCAGTTTTCGAAAGCGCCAGTGTCGATGGAGATCGTGTTCGATGAGCTCGATCGCATCGCGTCGATCCACGCGAATCCAATCGGCCCCGAGCCGGCACTCGAATCCGCAGCGCGCGCGCTGCTGGCGAACTTCGTGGCCGGACATTTCGACGACGTCGAGAAAGCATTCGACGACACCATGCGCAAGCAATTGCCGCCGTCCGCCATGGGCCAGCTCGCGGCGTCGGTCGCCGATACCTTCGGCACGTACCAGGGCGTGAACGACGTCAAACAGCGGGAGAACCCGCCCTACCGAGTCATCGACATCACCGTCGCGTATTCGAAGCGCACGGCAGCCTTTCACGTCGCCTTCGATCCGCAGAACCGCGTCTCCGCGCTGCAGATCGCGCCGGCGCTGAACCAGCCTTAGCTCCAGCGTAGTGCGGGCGTCTCGGGTGTCTGTGATTTGCACGCGGCAGGCGTGAGCGGCCCGACCGTCGGCGAAGCCGGCGTAAGAACCGTAGCCCACGGTTTTAACCGTGGGTCAACGAAGGCATCTAATTTTTGAGCCCGCCTCGGCGGGCGACAGAAAGCTTTCTTTCGCCCGCTCAAGCGGGCTCCCGATTTCGGTGCACATGACAACCCACGCGTGAACGCGTGGGCTACGGTTCTGTACGCCGGCTTCGCCGACGGAATTGCGACGCGCGACGTCAGCGGCGCATCGCTGATCGCACCGCGCGCACGTCGAAGATCGCGCCGCCGATGGTGCGTCCCCAGAGCGCGCGCGTGCCGGCGAAGTAGTAGAACGCGATGATGATCAGAAAGCCGGCCAGCGACGCGATCGAGATCGCGCTCATCGACGCCGGCAGCAGCGGAGAAAGCGCCAGCGCGAGCGCGGCGAAGAGCGAGACGTCGATGAGGAGCGCCGCGAATCGGCGGAAGATCGATGCGCGCATAGGTTCGGGCGGCGGGGGAGTGGTGGCATCAACGTCGAACACCACCGGCTGCAGCTCGATCTCATCGAATCGCATCACACCCTCCCAGGGAGCTGGGTGTCGGGGGCCGGGAGTCGGAGAGAAGTATGAACCTCTCCGACTCCCGACCCACGACTCCCGCTAGTTTCGCAACGGCAGATATTTTACGTAAATCTTGTACAGCAAGTCTTTCGGCTGACCGGAATAGCGTTCGGCCAGCGTCCGGCTGCGTTTTGCGATCTCATCGTTCGGATCGCTCTTCAGCACCTCGTCGAACTCACGCAGCGCGTCGGGGAGCCGCTCCTCCTGCAGAGCGGTTGCGCCGAGGTCGAAGTGCGCGGCGATGAGAAGTTTGCGGATCGACTGATTCTGCGGATCTGCCTGCAGCAGCGGATCGAGGTTCGTGATCGCGTCCTGATACCTGCGTTCCTTGAACAACGACTTGGCCACTTCCAGCTTCGCAACCTGCTGTGATGCCGTCGTGTACATCGCCGCGACGTCGGGCGGCAGCGGCTTGACGCGCGCGGCCGTGTCCAGCGCTGTTTTCGCCGCATCATAGTCATGTGCCTCGAATGCCGTGCGTCCCGCGGCGACGTTCTCGTCATACACGACCGAGGCGGGCCGGCCATCCACCATCTGCGCCGCTTGCGACTTCTTGTGTTGCAGGTCCGCGATCATCTCCAGCGCTTTGTCGTGCTGCGGATCGGTTGGCTTCACGTCGCCGAGGAGCGCGATGGCCTGGTCGTAGTGCTGGTGTTTGGCGAGCGAATTCGCGCGGATGAAAATCGCCTGCGTCGCGGCGGGATCGTCGGCAGGCTTGGCCATGTACTTCGACCAGAGGAACCATCCCGCCGCAGCGACGATCAACACCCCCACGATCGTCAGCAGAACTCCCATGCTCGAGCTGCGCTTTGATTTGGCGGGAGCGTCGGCGGCTTTCGTCTTCGCTGCTTTCTTCGAGGGAACGGATGCCGCCGGCGGCGCCTCGGGCGGTTTGAGCGGATCGTACGAGCCGCTCATGAGCGCGTCGTCATCGAAGATGTCGCCGTGCTGCGGACTCGGAGATGGTTCGTGCCTCGGCGGCGGAACGAGCGGCATTTCAAACGGTTTCGGCGCGCTCGACGTCATCTTCTCCAGGAACTCGTTCGCGGTCAGATTACCGGGATCGATCCGAAGCGCCTCGTTGAACTTGTCGCGCGCCGTGTCGTTGTCGCGGGCGTTGAATGCTCTCTCTCCGGCGGCGAGGAGCGCCTCCACCTTCGCCTCGTTCTCGCGCCGCTTCGCCTTCGCGTTCTCGATGCGGCTCGATGCCTCATCGTTCGTGACGTCGATCAGAAAAATGCGCGACCAGAGATCGATGGCCTGCTGGTAGTTGCCGGCATTCGCAGCGCGGTCGCCGTCGGTGAGGTACTGCTCGATCTTGCGCTGATCGTCGCCTCCGGGTGCCGAGGCCGCGGGCGCGAAATCGAAACTGCCGGCAGACGGCGTCGACGGCGCGTCGAACGAGAAGCCACTAAAGGAAGGTGTCGCTGGTGCTGGAGCTGGCGCGGGCGACGGATCGTCGAACGAAAACGCGCCGAACGACGGCTCATTCGCGGATGGCTTCTCTTCTTCGAACGTGAAGCCGAAGTCGGTCGCCTGCGCGGTGGTGCGGCCCGCGGCGGGAGCGGTGGGCGGTGGCGCGTCGACGATGAACGACGGACTCGGTCCCGACGTGAACGATGGCGCCGGCTGCGGTGTCGTCAGCGACTCCGACAGTTTGCTGATGCCGGGATGATCGCTGTCGAGCGCGCGTGCCTTTTCCAATTCCGCGCGCGCCGCGGCCACGTTTCCCTGGCTGATGAACGTCCCCGCTTTGCGGATGAACTGCTCCACGAACGGCGCCGCTTCGATTTTCTCGCGTGCCTCATCGTTGATCGCGCGCGCTTCTTCGTTCGTGAAGTCGTCGCGCAGCACCTCGGAAGTCAGATCGTTCGCGCGCTGAAAATCGCGCGCCGCGATCGCCGCGCGTGCTTCGCGCAGCGGGTCCTCAGTCGACGGCATCAACGAATCGACGTCGACCGGCGCGTTCGGATTGCGGGTTTTCTCCAGCAGTTTCTTCGCCGGATCGAACATCGGATCCATGCGCAAGATCAGCGTGCAACCTTCCACGACCTCGGCGGCGCGCCCCTGTTTGTAGAGTTCGAGCGTCTGCTGAAACGTTGAAAGTACGCGGTCCTTCACAGCCGAGGAAAGCGATGCGTTGCCGGGATACGTAGCCATCCGTCGTGAGCACTCCGCGCAAAAAGTGCGGCGATTATACTGTCACGCCCCAAGCGGGAAGGAGCGTGCATGGACATCATCAATTCTGATCAGGCCCCGAAAGCGATCGGCCCGTATTCGCAGGCAATTCGTGCCGGCAACGTCCTCTACACCTCGGGACAAATCGCCCTCGATCCCGCCACTGGCGCGCTGGTCGAAGGCGATTTCGCGGCGCAGGTGCATCGCGTTTTCGCGAACCTGAACGCCGTGCTTGCAGCCGGCGGCGCGACCTTCAGCAACGTCGCCAAAGCGACGGTGTACCTGACCGACCTCGCCAACTTCACCACGCTGAACGAGATCTACGCCTCGTACTTCGGCGACACGAAACCGGCAAGAACAACCGTCGGCGTCGCACAGTTGCCGAAAGGTGGGTTGGTCGAGATCGATTTGATCGCGATTGTGTAGCGAGAGGTGAGTCTGTTCGGCGCGCGACCTCTGTCATCCTGAGCCGCCGGAGCCTGAGTCGCGAAGCGACGAAATGGCGCAGGACGGCGAAGGATCTCAAGATGCGCTGTATTTGCTGAAACCCGGTTTCTGCGCAGGTCGCGCAACTTGAGATCCTTCGCCGTCCTACGGCGTCTCCGCCTTCGGCTACGCGCCTCCGGCAGCCTCAGGATGACAAAGCCATCTCACACGAACAAAAAATACTTACGCGATCGCCCAAATACTTATTACAATGGCACCTCGGTTGCAGATTCGCAGCCCAAACCATGCCCCCGATCCGGAAGTTTTCCACCACTGCCGCAGTCCTCGCCCTCGCTGCCGTGCCGCTCTTCGGTGCCGCACGGCTGACGTACTTCAACAACGGCACGCTAATCCCGGTGGCGTGGCCTGACGGCTCCTTCCCGATTCGCTACTCCATCGATCGTCGCGTGGCGGACACGATTCCGCAGGCGGCGGCGATGCTCGATCGCGCCGGGAAGGACTGGGCGGCGATCCCCGAGACGAACATCGGCTTCCAATCACTCGGCGTCGTCGACGGCGCCTCGGCCGGCAAAGACGGACGCAACACGATCTCGATGGCCGACGACCTCTTCGCCGGTCAGAAGTTCATCGCTCTCACGACGAACTGGTACGACGACAACGGCCGCATCGTCGAGGCCGACATGCAGATCGATCCGACTGCGGTCTCCGGCGGCTACAACATCCAGCAGCTCGTCGATCACGAGATGGGTCACGTCCTCGGGCTCGACCACTCCGCGGTGCTGTCGTCGGTCATGTATCCGTACGTCGGTACCGGCACCACCACCGCCGCGCTCGACAGCGATGACCGTGTGGCAATCGGCGCCGCGTACGCGAAAAACAAACCGGCCACGGGCGCGACGCTCGAAGGCCGCGTGTACGGCGACGACGGCGGCATCTTCGCGGCGCAGGTCGTGGCCGTGAACGACAAAGGCGAGCCGGTATCGACCGCGCTCTCCGACAAGAACGGCAATTTTTCAATGCAGGGCGTGCCGAGCGGTACGTACCGCATCTACGCCGAGCCGCTCGACGGTCCCTTCGCCGTGCAGAATCTCTCCGGCTTCTGGCAGTCCGCGAAGGTAACGTCGTTCCCGACGCAGTACGCCGACGGCGGTCCGCTCCACGTCGAGAACGGCCGCATCTACGGCAATCTCAACGTCAACGGTGCGGGATCAGTGCGTCTGAATCCGAAGTGGATCGGCGCATGGGCCGCCGGCACGGACAACGTTTCGCTCCAGGCGATGCCGACGATGCTGCACGCCGGCTCGACCGTCACCCTCGGCATCGGCGGCGACGGTTTCACCAGCGGCATGACCACCTTCGACGTCCCCAATCCCGGCTTCCATCGCACGTCCGATTTCAAGTGGTCGAGCAACTACGTCTGCGCCACGTTTTCGGTCGATGCCGCGACGCCCGCGGGCTCGGTGGTGGTGATGGTGAAGAGCGGCAATGAATCGGCCGCGCTGACCGGCGCATTGCGCATCGAACCGTCGACGCGCAGCCGAGGCGTGCGGAAGCTCTGACGTATACTCCTCCGCCAAACCCAACCAACGGAGGATTCTATGAAGCTTCGCAACGTCATTCTGTTCGCGCTCGTCTGTTCGCTCGCGCTTCCCGTGATGGCCGCAACGATCGCCAAAGCCGGCAAGTGGGAAAGCACGGTCCAGATGGAAATGCCCAACATGCCGATGAAGATCCCGGCTCACACGATGACCGTGTGCGTCACCAAAGAGCAGGCCGAGAACGCGGAAAACCTGATCCCGAAGACAGGCGATAAGCGCGGCGGCTGCACGTACACGGACGTGAAGGTCGAAGGCACCACGGTTTCGTGGAAGATGGAGTGCAAGGAATCCGGCATGACCGGCACCGGCAGCACGACCTATCACGGCGATACGTACGAAGGCTCGATGCAGATGAAGATGCGCGACCAAAACATGTCCGCCAAGATGACCGGCAAGTTCCTCGGCCCCTGCGACGGAACGGAAGTCAACGCCAAGAAGTAGGTTTCAATCCGAATCGCATCAATCGAAAGGCGGCTCGATGAGCCGCCTTTTTTTGTGGTTCAAACTTTTGGCCGCTTAGGTCTTTTTGCAGGCGGCAACTTCTGAAGTTGTCTCGTAGCTCGCTCGAAATCGGCATCCACAGCGCGAGCGTCAGCGGCAGTGAGCGCTTTGAACTTGTCGTACTCCGAGGCTGCTTTGCTCAACGCTTCGTCGTGGGAGATCCGTCCGGCGTGAGTGAGGATGTCGCGCTCGTTCAATGTGAGGAACCCGTCCAGCTTCTTGATCCAGTCCGACATGTGCATCGGGACGCGGCGCATTGCCTGTCCCTCGGCGAAGATCAGGTACTGCTCCACGAGGTTGTTTAACGCGGCGAGTTCCGGCTCAGTCAGGTAGTTCTTGGCGATCGCAATATCCTCTTTTCGAATCGTCGCGCCCCGCCAGTTAGTCAATCCGAGGTTGGGTTTCGTCGCATCGACACGTTCGTGAACGATCTCGGCCGCGGTGTGGCCGGTGATCGCCCAATGCACCTTGTTCTGTACGGTCTTGAAAAAGCGGATGCTGATTTCTTGGGTAGGGTCGTAGTCAATGCTGGTCGCGTAGATGTCGGTGATCTTCTGGTAGAAGCGTCGCTCCGAGGTCCGGATGTCCTGGATGCGGCGTGTCAGCTCTTCGAAGTAGTCGAAGGGTTGATCAGGATTCTTCAGGCGCTCGTCATCGAGGACGAACCCCTTGATGATGTACTCGCGCAACTGCTGGGTCGCCCAAATCCGGAACTGAGTACCTCGCAGGGACTTGACTCGATAACCTATCGAGATGATGACGTCGAGGTTGTAGAGCTTCGTCGTGTAGTTTTTGCCGTCGGCAGCAGTTGTTAAGGATTCCTTAACAACTGAATCTGCCAGCAGTTCACCTTCAGCGAACACGTTCCGGATGTGCATGCTGACGTTAGGCACGCTGGTCTGGAACAGTCCCGCCATCTGTTGCTGCGTGAGCCAGACCGTTTCGCCTTCGAAACGGACATCGATCTTGAGCTTCCCGTCCTGGGTTTGATAGACGAGGAACTGTCCGCCTCGGGATGGCGTCATCGTCGGCCTCCGCGCGTTACGGTTCGTCCTGTTCGCGCTTACCCGCCCACCACAGCTGCGCGACCATCAGCAGCATGCCGAGGTCGCGGACGACGTCCACCTTCATGTCGAAGATGCGTTGTTCGTGGGTTTTGCCGCGGTCGGCGACGTTGAAGCAGCCGCAGTCGATGGCGTTATCGCGGACGAGATTGATCGAGATCGCGATGATGAAGATCGCCAGTAGGATTCCGATCACGTTTCGCGCGGCTGCTTTCCAGACGCCGAGGATGAGCGCGAGGCCGGCCAGGAGCTCGACCCACGGCATTACCAGCGCGCTGAGGTTGATCAGCGACGCCGGCACGAGGCGGTAGTTGTAGATCATGTGCGCGAACGAGGGCGGGTCGGCGATCTTCGGAATCGCCGCGATCACGAAGATCGCGCCGAGGGCCAGCTGGACGCGGATGGTGAGCCAGGGATGCGTCAGGTATCGCTTCACGGATTTGCTCCCGTGTGAACCGGCGCGCCGTGCTGTTGCCAGTCGGGGAAGCCGTCTTTGTAGACGTAGACGTTGTTGAACTGAATGCCCCAGAGCTTTTGCGCGAGCATGTGCGAATCCTCGCAATCGCCGCCGCTGCAATAGATGACGATGGGAAGGTTCTGCGATGCTGGATCGCTGCGTTCGGCGAACAGCTTTTGCACCTTGTCGTCGATGTCCGACTCCCAGACCGAGTAGGTGCGAGCGCCGGGGATGTGTCCCTGTTCGTAGACCGAGGTGCGGCGGGCGTCGAGGAAGAGCGCGTTCTTGTCGTGCAGCGTCTTCACGTCGTTGAACGCGATCTCGATGTACGGCTTATCGGGATGGACCGTGAATTCGCGCGCGGGCGGTTGCGGCGCGGGGGCAGGAGTGGTCGTTGTCGCCGGTGCCGCTGGCGTTTTCGCTTTCGGGTTTAGCCCGACCGTTTCGATTGCGGCGGTCGCTGTCGGCTGGGTTGCGGTTGTGGCTGTCGGCGCGGCGGTGATCGTTACCGGCGGCTGCGTTGTCGTTGCAACGGGCTGTGGCGCGACCGGCGTGGGGGCGATGGCCACTTCGCGTGCGGGGACTTTCAACGCGTTCGGATAGGTGCCGACGAGCGAGACCTTTCGATCGCGCGAAGCGAAAGCGTTCGCGACGAGCGCGAGGAAGATGCCGGCGGCGACGATCGCCGCGGCCTGAAAAATCGTGTTCTTTTTCATGCTGATCGTGAGACGCCGCATGGCCACGCAGCGTTTCGCGAAGCGTAGCAGATCGTCAATCGGTGGTTCGCGTCGCTTGCAGTCGTTTCGGCGCGGAGAACCTCCACGCCATTCCGATGATGTCCGCAGCTTGCCTGGCGGTTGCGGCGCTGAGCCGCATCAGCACGGCGGGGTAGCCGAGGTAGTGATCGGTGATGAAGAACACCTTCGGTTTGGATTGCATCAGCAGCTCGCGCTCATCGAAGGTGACGCGGAAGACGACCGACTGGCCATCCTCTTTCAGGCGCGCCAGGAGCTTGCCTTTCACTTTGAGCGCGGGCGTTCCGTACGACGTGCCGTCTTCGACGCCGGGTAGTTTGAGCGCCAGCTCGCGGATCTGATCGAACGTAATCAATGGAGCGAATCTTAGAACTTCGTAGTAGAAAGGGAGTCACGATGATTTCGAACGAAGAGATCGAATCCGCGCGCCAGTCCGCCGGCGGTTACCTTCCTGCCGCGGTCGTCGAGCGCATCGTCGACTCGGGCGTTGCGCTCGAGCAGCTCATGCTCAGCCTCATCCCGCGCGCGAAACAGTTCGCGATTCCGGCGATCTCCAACTTTTTCGTCGGCGCGGTGGCGCACGGCGTGAGCGGCAATCTCTACTTCGGCGCGAACTACGAGTTCCCCGGTCAGGCGCTCAGTTTCACCACCCACGCCGAACAGGCCGCGACGGTGCACGCGATTTCATTCGGCGAAACAGGCATCGACCTCCTCGCAGTCTCCGCCGCGCCGTGCGGATACTGCCGGCAGTTCCTCAATGAATTGACGACCGCGTCGACGCTTCAGATCATCCTGCCGAACACGCCCACGACGCCGCTGACCTCTCTCCTCCCCAACGCCTTCGGCCCCCTCGACCTCGGCATCACCACCGCGCTGATGTCGCCCCAATCGCACGGCATGACGCTCGATTCGCCGGCCGATGATTTGACTAACGCTGCGCTGACGGCGGCGAACGCTTCCTACGCGCCATACAGCCGCAGCTACGCAGGCGTCGCGCTGAAGACGTCCGATGGTGGCATCTACGCCGGCGGCGTGGCGGAGAATGCCGCGTTCAATCCGAGTATGTCGCCGCTCGAAGCGGCCATCGTCGCGCTCACCATCAACGGCGGGAAAAAGTACGAGGACATCGTCGACGCCGTTCTCGTCGAAGCCGCCGGCTCCAAAGCGTGCCAGATCGACGCGACGCGCGATGTGCTGGCAACGATCACGAAAGTTCCGCTGCGGGTATTCGAAGCGAAGTAGCTACGGTCGAGGAGTTGGCGGCGGAAGAATGAAGGGCAACGTGGCAATCGTCAGCGCGACGGCGGCCATCACGACAATTACGACGAGCGCGAACCATCCCGAGGCCGCAGACTCGAGATCGGCGCCGTTTGGATCCTCCGGCAGATAACGCACGGCAACACGCTGGCCGATCGTGTACGGATTCGGCCGCTCGGAGCGCGACGACTTGAATTCGATCGACTCGCCGCTCGCGGTCGTGAACGTGACGAACGGAGCGAAGAGCGGATGACCGGCGCGGTCTCCTGTCGGCGTCTCTTCCGCGAATCCGACGATCGTCCCCTCGGCGCGAACCGCGCGCTTTTTCCAATCGCGCTGCCGGATGATGAGGCGAATGGCGACGCTGACAAGATAGAGCCCGGTGATTCCGAACGCGAGCGAGAATCCCCATCGCGCCAGCAGCAACGTCGTCGGATTCATGGAGAGGAAGAATACCGCGCGCTCGGAACTATCACCCGCTGGTATCGTCGAACCTCATCAGGGGGATTGATCGATGCGCCGCTACATCTCGCTATTCGTGTTGCTTGTTCCTGCAATTGCTGCCGCCGATGGGCTGACCGATCTGCGCGCGACACTCGGCCGGCTTCCGGCGACGACGCCGGTGCACGGAACGCTCGACGTCACCTCGACATCGCGATCGAACGAAGATGAGAAGGCCGACGATGGCAAGGCCTCGGTCGGATTCGAGATCGGCGAGTCCGGACTCCACATCATCTATCCCCGCGCCATGCTGGCGCAGGCGACGCAGGAGGCGCGCGCCGAGGCTCGCGATCCGGAGAAATCGACGCCGGTGCGAAACGGGACGAGCCACGTCCGGCCGATCCATGTTGCCGAACTTCTCGACGGCGCCTCGACGCTCAGCATCCTTCTCGAGTCCGCGCAGTTCGTTCAGGCGAAGCCCGCAAGTCTCGGCGGACGGCCTGCGCGGCTGCTGTCGTTCAAGCTTTTTCCCAAGATGTCGAAGTCGGAAAGCAAGCACGTGAAGAAAATCGAGAGCGCGCTGTCCGTCTGGGTCGCCGACGATGGAACGCCGCTGGCCGCGGAGGAGGTGACGTCCATCAAAGCCAGTTTTCTTCTGATCAGCTTCGAGGCGGACCAGAAGCACAATTGGGCATACGCGCGAAACGGCGACCGTCTTGTCGTGACTCGCTTCGAGTCGAACGACAAGTCGGACGGACTCGGTCAACATTCGACGTCGCGCACCGTGGAGACGGTGCGATTGGAGTAAGTTTCCTTACCATATTGGTAAGTCGTGATACTCTTTACCGATGATGAAGAGCACGATGTCCTCGAAAGGACAGCTCACGGTACCGATTGAGCTGCGCGAAAAGCTTGGGCTGGAGGCAGGCACGGTCATCCAGTTCGAATTTCGTGACGGCGCAATCTTCATGCGCAAGGGAGCGGAAGCCGGTCATCCGGTCGACCAGCTCTTTGGTCACCTGCATCTCAGCAAGCCGGTCGATGAGCTTCTCGACCAGATGCGCGGTCCTCGGCCCGCGGCTCCCAAAAAGAAACGAGCGGCTCGGCGTCGGTGAAAGTAGCGGTTGATTCATCCGTCCTGTTGGATGTTCTCGGCGCTGACCCGGTTCATGGCGAGCGGTCGCGCGAGGCGCTGCGCACTGCGTATGACACCGGAGCGCTCGTGGCCTGCGAGATTGTCTGGGCCGAAGTTCGCGCTCATTTCAAAAGCGATGCGGAGTTTTCAGAGGCGATGAAACTTCTCGGTATCCGCTTCGAGGCGATCTTCGATGATGCCGCGGCGAAGGCCGGACAACTCTGGCGTGAACTTCGGCGCGAGCGCGGCGCCGCGCGCATTCGGGTAGTGGCGGACTTGCTCATCGGCGCTCACGCACTCATCCAGGCTGACGCGCTACTGACCCGCGACCGAGGCTTCTACCGCAGTCGGTTCAAGGGACTGCGGATCGTGGAGCCGTAGTGGACGTAAGCAACCCTCCCTCCGCGGCCGCTGCCAGGAACTGATCGACGGCGTCCTGCGGAACCGGACCGTAGATCGCGGATAGCGCATCGCGGATTTCGCTTGTCGTTCGGGTGCCGTTGGCGAGGTTGAGAGCTTCGTAGGTGTAGTCGCCGCCTTCGCCGCGGGGGCCTTCGAAATTGAGGAGCATTAGTTTGGCGACGCGGTCGTGGCCGAGGTGGGCTTCGAGGTAGTCGTAGCCGAAGGCGTCGAGGGAGCCGCGGATGTTTTGGTTGCGGCGGTAGATGGGACCGGACGCGGGTGGGGCGGGTGGGGTGGGGAGGAAGCCTCGGAGGTTCCCAATAAACATTGCGGCTTCGGATCGCGCGGCGGGCGGTGGCGCGAAGAAGCGGGAGATCGAATCGAACATCTGCGCCTCGTATGCGAACTGGAAGCGCAGTCGATTTGCGGCCTCCGCCGGCGGGAGGTCGCGCGCCCGAGATCTCGCTTCGGCGGCGCGATGCATCGCTGCTTCTTCGATCACGCTCACGATTTCCGCTGCGTCGCCGGCGGTGGCATTTGCCAGGACCAGGCCGGTGGCGGCGGCGATGAAGCCGGCGCGTTTCAGTTTCGTCGGATCGATCTTCGACGGCGTGTCGGCGTTTGTGTGGATGTAGCGATCGGGCCAGTCGTTGAGATAGACGGCCGGGATGCTCCAGGAGCTCGAGCTGTAGACCTCGTGATCGCTGCCGAGGGTCAGCGGGACCATGGCGGCGCGGAGGGCGTCGCGTCCGCCTTCCGGCGCGACGAGCGGCCACTTCGCGGTGCCGGTCATCGCGTATTGCGACGATTGCGCGTCGACAAAAACACCGATCGCCGCAGCGAGGTCGTAGGTGAACGAGGGGAGGCTGGCCGGGCCGCGCGTCACGTGAAAAATCGTCTTCGTTTCCGGGCCGCCGCCGACCATGTCGAGATGGATGGCAGCCTTGATGCGGGCGGCAAGGTCCGGCTTCGCGTTCAGCAGCGCCATCGTTCCTTCGATCTCCGGAGGCCAGACGAAGCGGATGGTGCGGCGGGGCGGTGGGATGCGCTTCTCAGCGATGAGTTTGTGAAGCGTGCGCGCGACTTCCAGGATCGTGGCGCAACCGCTGGCGTTGTCGTTCGCGCCGGGGCGAGGATGATCGAGATGGCAGCTATAGACGATCTCCTCGCCGCGCAGTTGCGGATCGGATCCGGGAATCGTGGCCGTGGCGATGTCGTAGGAGCCGGCGTGTTGTCCCGCTTTGACGATCGCGTGAAGGCGAATGTGCTCGCCTTTCGACAAGCGCGCCTGCAACGCGCGCGCGTCGCCTAGGGCGATCATGAATGCGAAGGTGGGAGAGGAGGAGAAGGTCTCGAGATGACCCCAGCGAACGAGCGTATCGTCCTGCTTCCACCACGCGGTGCGCTGGTTGGCGGCGTAGCTGACGATGCCGGCGGCGCCGAATTTCGCGACGGCGATGCGTTGCGCGGCGTCGGCCTGCGATGCCGCCAGGACGATCTTTCCCTTCACATCCTTGCCGGCGTAGTCGTCGTCCTTCGATCCGTCGCCAACGTCGATGAGATCGGCCGTGACGTCGGCGCTGGCGCTGTCCTCGGCGAGCGTGATCGGAGCGGCATCCCAACTGGCCATGCGGACGAGCGGGTTGCCATTGCTGTCCAGTTCCCACAACTCTGCAAAGTCGGCGTCCCAGGCGGGACGCGAGCGCTGCGTGCCGTAGAAGATCTTGCCATCGGCCGGAAATTGGTCGATGTGCGCGTCGGCGTAGCCGTACTTCGTCAGCTCGGCGATAACCTGCTCGGCGGCGCGACGGAAATCGCGCGAGCCGCGCATGCGATGCAATCGCGAGAAGCCTTCCAGATTCCGTTTGGCTGACTCGCCCGAGATCTCGCTCGCAAGCGCCGAGACCTGTGCATCGGGAAGTAGCGGAACGGCGCTCCCGAACGTGCGGGCGGCGAATGTGAGGCTGAGCAATGTGATCGCAAATCGCATGACGCGAGTGTAGCGCCGGCGAATGTGACGGAGATCGCTAGTCGGGATTAGAAGAGTTTCACGCCCACGCGAGCATCTCTCGAATCTGTCGTCCTAGCGTCAGCGGGTCGAAGGGCTTGGAGATGATGCCTCGCACGCCGAGCTGCATGTATTTTTCGCGGTCGGCGAGCTGCACTTTCGCGGTCAGGAAGATGACCGGGATCGTGCTTCCCTGCTGCTGCAAAACGCGCAGGGTGCTGGGGCCGTCCATGTCGGGCATCATCACGTCGAGGAGGATGGCGTCCGGGCCTTCCGCGAGAGCCAGCAGCGTTCCGGCGGCGCCACTGTTGGCGCTGAACACGGTCCAGTTCTCCGTCAGCTGCAGGCTCAGTCTTGCGACTTCCTGAATGTCGTTCTCGTCGTCGATGACCAGGATTTGTTTAGGCGGCATGTTGTTCGTCTTCCTTCCCGGCCGTCACTGTTGCGAGCAGGGAGACGACGCAGCCTTCGAAATCGGCCATGCTGCCGCGGCTCTTGGTCAGGAACTCCGTCGGGCCGAGGCGGAGACGCGACCGGTCGGCACTCCCGACGTCGAGCGCCGAGTAGACGAGAAGCGGAACATGGTCCAGCGTCACGCATTCGCGCAGGGCGTTGACCACCGCGAAGCCGTCGAGGTCGGGAAGACAGAGATCGAGCACGATGAGGCTCGGCGCATGGAGTCGTGAGAGTTGAATCGCCGCGGCGCCTGTCGTCGCGTGAAAGGTCCGGATGCCGTGACTTTCGATGGCGGCGGTCATCACCCGCGCAAGATCGACGTCATCTTCGACGACGAGGACCGATTGCGCGGTGCTCTCCTCTCCGTCGATCGTCGCCGAGGCGCTCGTTTCGATCGTCGCGGTTTCGAGGGGCGAAGGAACTGCCAGCGGAATGGTGAACTGGAACCGGCTGCCCGCGGGCTCGTTTTTCTCGGCCCAGATCCGGCCGCCGTGCGCGGTCACGATGCTCTGGCAGATCGCCAGGCCGAGGCCCGAGCCGCCTTTGGTGCGTGAATCGGACGCGTCCACCTGGCTGAAGCGCTGGAAGATCGATGCGAGTTTCTCTTCCGGCACGCCGCGGCCCTGGTCGGCGACGCCAAACGTGAATTCCGTCGCGCCGGCGGTCCCGCTCAGCGTCACGGTGGTATCCGGCGGCGAGAATTTGATGGCGTTGCCGATGAGGTTCGTCAGCGTTTGAATCACGCGGTCGCTGTCGCCCCAGAGCGTTCCGGCGAACGGTTCCACGACGATGCGGATGCCTTGCTGATCAGCAATCGATTGCAGTCCTTCGCGGGCCTGCTGCACGACGGCTTGCGCGTCGAGGGCGCCGCGCGTCAGTTCGACTTTTCCCGACTCGACGCGCTCGAGGTCGAGGATGTCGTTGATCAGGCGCACCAGGCGATCGGTATTGGCGACGGCGATCTCCAGCATGCGCTGACCTTTTTCGGCGACGGGGCCGAGGAGGCCGCTGCTGAGGAGGCCGAGCGCGCCGCGAATGGACGTCAGCGGCGTGCGCAGCTCGTGGCTGACCGTCGAGACAAACTCGCTTTTGAGCGTTTCGATGGCACGGCGTTCGGTGATGTCGCGAAAAATGAGGACCGCGCCCGCTTTGTTGCCTTCCTCGTCGACCATCGGCGTGGCGGAGTACTCGGTGGGGAACGAGGTGCCATCCGAGCGCCAGAATGTATCGTTGGCGATGGAGTAAGCCTCGCCGCGATGCAAGGCCAGGCCGAGGGGACAATCGTCTCCAGGCAACGGCGCGCCGCTGTCATCGGAGTGATGAATGAGGTTGTGGATCGAGGTTCCCTGGAGATCGGCGAGAGCACGCCCGAGCATGCGTGCGCCGGCCGGATTGAGAAAGGACGGTTCGCCGTCGACGTCGACGCCGAAGATTCCGTCCGTGGCGCTGTTGAGAATGAGCGCGCTCTGCCGGGCCAGTTGGGCATTGATGGCCGCGACGTTCTCGGCCGCGTTCTTCGCCACCAGCAACTCTTTGTTGGCCAGCGTCAGCTGCGTGGTGCGCTGGGCCACGGTCATCTCGAGCTGCGTTTTATAGGCGACGAGCTTCTGATCGCGCTGCTCGAGCTCCGCGAGCATGCTGTTGAAGCCGGTCATGAGATTGTCGATCTCGTCGTCGCCATGCCCGGCGGCGTGAACGGCCCGGACGCTGAAACTCTTGTTTCGCGAAACGAGGTCTGTCACGCGGGCCAGTTCCACGACCGGCCCGGAAATGCCGCGCTGCAATCGCGACGACAGGATGAAGGCTGCCACCAGGCACACCAGAAGGATGAGGGCCATCGACCGAATGTCTAACTTCAGCCGGTCACGTTGGTCGTTCAGACCGGACGCGATGTAGACGGTGCCGATGCGCTCCCCGTCGCGGGTGATGGGGAGAAAGATTTCGACCAGATCATCGCGCCGAACGATTCCGTCCGTGATTCTCGGAGCGGCCGGCGAGGCAACTCCGGTACCGGTGCCGTAGGTCGCGAACGGCACGCCACGATCCGTGTAAATGCGCGCGGCCAGAAACGACGGATTTGCACGAAGGGCCGACAGCGCCTCCTCGGCGGCCTTTTGGTCGCCGAACGTCAGGGCTGCCTCGCTTTGCTTGGCGATCAGCCGGCCAAAGCTCTGCAACTGCATGTCGAGCTCGGCCCGTTCGTCGACGACGTCCTGCACCACGAAAAGCGCGCACGCCAGCAGCATCGCGGCGGCGCTGGTCAACATCGTGATTGCGGTCAGTTTTCCGCGGATCGAATGCATCCAGGTGGCGCTCATGGCGTTGCACTCCCTTCATGGAGCGCCCGCGCGACGCTCAGCAACTTCGAACTGATGTCGAGCCGTGCGGCGGTGGCAGCGCTTCTGTTGATATCGAAACGGACGCGATTGCCGACCATCCGAAACTCGATCATGCCGCCGCGAAGAGAAAAGCGGTCGATGTCGCTGACGGTGAGCGCACTGGAGCTCGTTAGAAATCTGAGAATCTGCGGTAGATGCGCCTCGTCGGAATTGCTGATGAAGACAATCTGGCAGGCCGTCAGGGAAACGTCGTTCCACCGCAGACGCCGGAGTTGGATGGCATGACCATTGGCAGATTTCGCTCGCAGGACTTCCTCCAGTGCACCGTCAAGCGGATGGTCGCCGACGACTCCAATGATCAATGGCGAGGAGGGCGGTAGGGCCTCGGCGGGCCATTCGACGAAGCGGGCGAAGTTCAGCAGGTAGGCTGCTTTCACCTGGTATTGGTCGGCGACCGACTGCGCGGTTGCGCTTCTCACCGAAAGGCCCGCGATCACAGCCAGCGCAATGAGCGGAGAACGAATGCCGCGGAAGACGCTCTCAAAGAGCCTTAGAAGCGCCATGAGACCTTTCCGTTCACCATCCGCTGCGCGGGTGTGGCCATGGCACTCTCGCCGTTGGTTCCGAAGAATTCCGCGTGCCGCGCACGCAGCAGGTTCTGGCCGGTGATGCTCAGTTCCCAGCGTTTCGCCGGATGCCAGGTGAGCTGCATATCAAGACGCAGGTATGCGGGGACGGCAGTCCCAATCGGGCCGACGTAGTACGCGGACGTGTCCAGCTGGAGTTGTCGCGGAAGCTGCATGAAGGATCGCAGCTGTAGTTGATGCTGCGGATCGGTTGCGCTGGTCTTCATGGTCGACCGCAATCCCCCGTCGGTGATCGTGCTCAGTTCGAGGAAGGAGTAGCCAACCCCGACGTTCCAGTTGGGAGTGAGGGAATCGGTAACGAACAACTCCGCACCATGCGAATGCCCGTTGATTTCGTTTGCGATGGTGAGGGGAACGATCATTTGTCCGGATGGATCGACGTATGGGGCGCCCGGAGCCGCCCCGAGAATGTCGTTCATCGAGCTCCGAAATACCGCGCCGTCGAAGTCGATCGTCGGCGACACTTGCCAGCGATAGCCGGCTTCGAACGAGTTGACGCGCTCCGGCTTCAGGTTGTTGTTGCCATTCACCACGATGAGACCGGTGTTGCCGGAGCCGTCGGGAAAGGCGCCCACGGTCAACCGGCTGTAAAGCTCGGTTTCAGCGGGGGTCCGCACCGCGCTCGTGAATGCTCCCCAGAGCGTCTGGTGGTCGCTCAGCTTGAATAAAAGGCGGAGCGTCGGCTGAAACTGCAGACCCGACGTCTCCTCGAACTGAACCTTCGTACCGATGGTCGCACGGAGCCGGGAAGCGAGCTTGATCTCGTCCTGCACATAGGCGCTGGCGATGGTGGCAACCGTGGAATTACGAACGAGTTGGAAGCCGGGACCCGCTGCACGATCGTTGGACAAACGATATTCGGCACCCCAGACCGCGTCATTCCGCTCGCCGAGCCGCAGATGGTGCTGAAAATCGACGTCGAACGTGCGCCGCCCCAGAACGAGCCCGGTATCCGATCGCGCCGTATAGTCATAGAACGCCTGGACGGTCGTATCCGACCGGCTGGACTGAATCGCCGTCCAGCGGAATTGAAGATCGTTTCCCGCGACCTTGGTCACAGTGGCCCGATCGCTGAAGGGCGCGTCCGGATTGATGAGAACGCCCAGGGTGGCTGCCGTTCCCCGATAGAGATCGCCCTGGGCTGTGAAGCTGTCTCCGCGGTGCGAGGTCCAGTCGGCGCGGAAGCCGGCGCGTCCCATGGTCCAGGCGTCGTGCGATGGATTGGTCCCTCCGACCGAAGCAGGGCGGTCGAAGGATTTCCCGAACGCGCGATAGAACCCGTTCTGGCCTATCGAGCCTCCGAAGCGGCCCGCGGCTGACGATCCTTCCACCGCTCCGCCGCCGGTCGACAGCATCGTTCCCTGTGTTTCGATGGCGTGCTTGGTAATGATGTTGATCACGCCGTTGACGGCGTTCGCTCCCCAAAGTGTGCCGCCGGGTCCGCGGATCACTTCGATGCGATCAATGTCTTCGAGCAGCGTGTCCTGAACATCCCAGAAAACACCGGAGAAGAGCGGCGTGTAGACGCTCCTGCCGTCGATCATGACCAGCAGCTTGTTCGCGAACTGCCCGTTGGACCCGCGCGCGGAAATGGCCCAGACGTTTCCGTTGACGCGCGCCACGTCCAGCCCGGGCACCATTCGCAGGATCTCGGGAATCGTCGTCGCCCCTGACCGGCGGATGTCGTCCTGCGTGATGACGAAGACGGCAGCGGCGGTGTCGGACAGCTTCTGCCCTTTTCGCGAAACCGACGTCACTTCGACATTCATCAGATCGTCGACGCTGAGCGAGCTGAGGTCGCGCTTCTCCTGCCCCTGGACCGCGCCGCCAACGAACGTCAGCGACAGTGCAAGAAGAAGCTTGAACGCCGTGCGGGAACCGCCCGGGCAGTGTGATGAGAGCAGGTCGGAACGTTTTCTCTGATTTGTCATGGGGGCAGTCCTCTGTCGGTTCCAGCTTTCGGGCTGGTGTCAGTAGGTAAGTGCGCTGAGCGACAGAAAAAAATACGCGCTCGTCAAACTCGGTCCATTCGGAGCGCGCCGATGCCCTTCTGTATTTTTCGCGGGCCGCGGATGCACTCATACGCAGCGCCGCGGAATGCGACGCGCAACCGATCAGGAGAGTCAGCCAGTGCAATGTGCAACGGGACCGATGTTGGAGCAGCAGTTGGGCGAGATCACCATGCGTGCTGATGGTGCGTTGCGTCATCGTTTCGATCGGAGGGATTGGTCATCGCCGCCGACTCCGTCAGACGTGTGCGAACTGATGTGTACGCACGATCTCTCGGGACGAATTCTCTCGGCCAATCGCGCTGCGTGCGCGGTCCTGGGGCTTTCCCTCAAGGAAGTCCGAGGCATGTCCATTCAGGACCTGATGCCCGCGGACGGCAATGCCGGATTCAACGCATACATGGAGACGCTGCTGCGCGACGGCACCGCGGTCGGCTTGATGCGCATCGCTCATCCCGCGGGCGGCCAGCGCATCTGGGAGTATTGCAACTCGCTCGATGCACACGAGGGATCGCCGGTCGTACTGGGAATGGCCCGCGACGTGACCGATCGCGAAGAGGCGTTTCTGGAGGTCCGCCGCAGTGAGGACTACTTCCGTTCCATCATCGAACACGCCTCCGACGTCATCGTCGTCGTCGGACGGGACGGTCACATTCGCTACGGAAGCCCTTCCGTCGACCGCGTGCTCGGCTATCCGCGGAGAGTTCTGGCCGGCATCAGCAGCCTGCGCCTCATCCATCCCGATGACCTGCAGCGGGGGACGGAGTTTCTGTCGCGCCAGATCGCCGAACCGGCCGCGAGCCAGACCATCGAGCTGCGAGCCCGCCACCACGACGGCTCCTGGCGCTCCTTTGAAATGGTGGCCACGAATCTGATCAAGAAAGGTCAGACCTCGGCAGTGGTCATCAACGCCCGCGACATCACCGAGCGCAAGCTGCTCGAGGCGCAACTGATCCAGGCCAATCGCCTCGGCGGATTGGGCCGGCTCGCCGCCACGGTCGCGCACGAATTCAACAACGTGTTGATGGGCATGCAGCCGTTCGCGGAGCTGATGCAGCGCGAGGACGTCACGACGCAGATCATTTCCAAAGGCGCGTGGCACATCGCCAACTCCATCCAGCGCGGCCGCCGGATCGTGCTCGACATCCTCCGCTTTTCGCAGCCGCATGTTCCGGAAACCGATGCCGTCGACCTCGGCGCGTGGTGGGAGGACTTTGCGCCGGAGGCCGAGGCGGTGCTCGGGAACCTGATCACCGTCGTTTCCACGATCCCGAGGCGCGGTCTCTACGCCACCGCCGACCGCGAGCAGCTCGGGCAGGTCATTGCCAACCTCGTCGCGAATGCACGCGACGCGATGGAGGCCGGCGGAAGATTGACGGTTTCCGCGAACGAGCTGCCGGCGAACGCGAAGTTTCCATTCGGCGTCGTGCCGCACTCCGATCGCTTCGTGCAGATTTCCGTCCGCGATTCGGGCCACGGCATGCCGCCCGAAGTCGTCGACCGCATTTTCGAGCCGCTCTTCACGACGCGCCCAAGCGGCGGCACAGGCCTCGGCCTCGCCGTCGCGAACCAGGTCATAACGCAGCACGGCGGATTCATCTTCGTCGAGAGTTCCCCTGGCCGCGGCAGCACGTTCCACATCTTTCTGCCGAAAGCGGCGGTGCCCGAAAACGGCGGTGGTTCCACATCCGTCGCCGCGCGCAAACCGGCCGCGAAAAGGCTGCTGATCATCGACGACGAACACGCCATCGCTGACGGCATTGCCGCGCTGCTCGGCCAGGACGGCATCGAAGTCGAATCGATCGCCACGGGCGTCGAAGTGGTGCGCACCCTCAGCAAGTTCCACCCCGACGTCGTGCTGCTCGATTTCGGTCTTCCCGATCTCGACGGCAGCGAGGTCTATGCACTCATCCGGCAGGTCGACACGAATCTGCCCGTCATCTTCGCAACCGGCCATGGCGATCGGCGCATCCTCCACGACCGGCTTCATGATCCGCGCACGCGATTCCTCCAGAAACCGTTCGAGGCCGCCGACCTGATGGCCATGATGCTGGAGCTCGAGGAAGTGACGCAATGACCAGCGATCGTGAGAAGCGCGCGCTCGTCATCGATGATGATGACCACATCCGCGAATTGCTCCAGGTGTTGCTCGAAACCGCTGGTTACAAGGTGGATCTCATGCACGACGGGATCGATGCGGTCGACCTGAAAGAGCACGAGTACGCGGTCATCCTGCTCGACATGAAGATGCCGATCTTCGACGGCGAACGGCTCACCGATTACTGGAAACTCACCAACCCGTCCGTTCTGCGCCGCGTCATTCTTCTCAGCGGCTATTCGCGCCTGTCGTCCCGACACGACTTCGGCACCTTCGCGGTGATCCAGAAGCCGTTCGAATATCGCCAACTCCTGACGGCGGTCGAGGAGTGCTTCCAGGCGACGCGAGGAACCCGTGCGGATTCCGGTCACATTCCAGCTTCTGAGAGTTGCCCGGAATGCTCTGCATGACCTAAACCGCATATCCACAACAGCTTACCTAGTGCGACGGTCCGGCACATGCGGTGCTCTGACTTGCTCCCGGAGATAAGAACGATGGCCCGAAAAGTACTGATCGTCGATGATGAGGAAGCGATCGTGGAAGGCCTGCTCGGCCTGCTCCAATGCGAAGCGATCGAGAGCAGCGGCGCCTTCGACCGCCTCGGCGCCGAGTTGCTGATGGCCGATACGTTCTACTCCGTCATCGTGGCCGACCTGCGGCTGCACACGGAAGCCGAAGGGCTGGAACTGCTCGACGCCATCCGCCGCATCAGCCCGCGCTCGCGCGTGCTCACGCTCACCGGATTCGCCACGTTCGAGCTCGAAGAGGAAGTGCTCCGCCGCGGTTCGACGAAAGTGATGCGCAAACCGGCGCAGGCCGAGGCGATCCTCGGCGCGATCGCCGACCTGCTGGCGGAAGTCGAAAAACTGGCCGGAGCGCAGGAGACGCTCGACCTCGAGCAACTCCACCTCGGCATGCGCAAACTGCTGCACTCGATCCCTCGCAAACGCTACGGACTCTCCGCCGACGAAGCAGAGGAAGTCGTACAACAGGCCTGGCTGCTCTTCCTCGAAAAACGCGAGTTGATTCGGACCGCCCGGCCATGGCTGATCGGAACCGTCGCCAATCTCTGCAAACGTCAGATCGGCGCCTCGATGCGGCGCCGCGAGACCTTCGTCAGCAATGACGTGCTTGCCGAACTTCCGGATACGAACCTCGATTCATCCGACGACAACATCGCTCTTCGCCAAGCTCTCGGTTCGCTGAGCAAAGAGTCGCGAGCGCTCTGCATCCTCATCGCGATCAAAGGCTACGCGTACGAAGAAGTCAGCGCGATCACCGGCCTGCCGCTAGGTTCAATCGGCCCGATGTACATCCGCGCGAAATCGAAAATGCGCATGCAGCTGGCGGCGTAAGGTTTGTCATCCAGAGCCGCCAAGCCGGGAGTCGCGGAGCGACGGAACGGCGCAGGACGGCGAAGGATCTCAAGATGCGCAACTCCGGCTGAAACCCGTGGGATTCAACGCAGCTTGCGAAGCTTGAGATCCTTCGCCGTCCTCCGGCATCTACGCCTGCGGCTTCGTGCCTCCGGCAGCCTCAGGATGACAAATCGCTCCCTTGTTTTTCGGACACGCCTCCACAGCATAAGCTTCGCGAATGACGCGAACGCGAGCCCTCGTGCTCACCGGCCTGGCCGAGTTGCTGGGGATGTCGCTTTGGTTCACCGCGTCCGCCGTCGCGCCGAAGATCGCGAGTGAATGGCACCTCACGCCGGCGACGACATCCTGGCTGACGCTCGCGGTGCAACTCGGATTCGTGGCCGGAACTTTGATCAGCGCGATCGCGAATCTGCCGGATGTTCTCAACGTGCGGCGGCTATTCGCCGTGTCGGCGTTACTCGGCGCGATTACGAATGCGCTTTTTGCGATGTTCGCGCACGACGCGACCATCGCCATCGCACTCCGATTCCTCACCGGCGTTTTTCTCGCGGGCGTTTATCCGCCGGGGATGAAGATCATCGCCACCTGGTTCCGCGAAGGACGCGGCTTCGCGCTCGGCGTCCTCGTCGGCGCGCTCACACTTGGCAAGGCGTCGCCGTATCTCGTGAATGCGATCGGATCGCGGAACTGGCGCATCAATGTCGGAGTGGCCTCGGTGCTGGCGCTCCTCGGCGGCTTGATCGTGATCGCCTTCGTCAGCGATGGTCCTTTCGCACTTCCCAATCAGCCGTTCGATTTTCATCAGGCCACCGACATCGTCCGCAACCGCGCCGTGCGGCTCGCGAACTTCGGCTATTTCGGCCACATGTGGGAGTTGTACGCGATGTGGACGTGGATCCCGGTGATGCTGCGCGCGAGCATGGCGCCGCGGCTGGCCGAGGTTGGATCGTTCGTCGTGATCGGGAGCGGAGCGGTCGGATGCGTGATCGCCGGCCGCTACGCCGACCGCATCGGGCGCACGGTCGTCGCATCCGCGGCGATGATCGCCAGCGGCGCTTGCTCGATCGCCATCGGATTCCTTTTCGGCGGTCCGGCGATTCCGCTGCTCATCGTCGCCGCGATCTGGGGCGCGACCGTCGTCGCCGATTCCGCGCAATTCTCCGCTTGTGTCACCGAGCTTTCCGATCCGCGCTACATTGGCACCGCGCTCACTCTCCAGACCTGCGTCGGATTTCTCATCACCACCGCGTCGATCAGCCTGATGCCGGTGATCGAACACGCCGTGACCTGGCGCTGGGCCTTCGCCGTCCTCGCGCCCGGCCCCATCCTCGGCACGATCGCGATGTTGCGGCTCCGCAAACTGCCCGAGGCGAAACGGATCGCGCAGGGGAGACGCTGAAGAGCGTTATGGACGAACACTGCGCCGCCGCGCGGGTGAGGCCGGCGTCGGCGGGACGATGGCGACGGCGCGCGTGACGCTGGGCGGACCGGAGCCGATGATGGGGGCGAGCGGATAGGTCTTCGTATCGCCGGTAGCGTTGTCGGTTGAGACGGCCATTGCGGCGACGCGGGCGTTGCCGGCGATGGCGGTGACGACCACCTCGACGTTCGTGCGGTCCTTGCGGCGGTCGGGCGCATCGAGATCGAGAGCGCTGAAGACCGTATCGAGTTGCAGTTGCTGGAACGCGGCGATCGGTACGGTCTTCTCGGCAATGGCACTAGTGCGGTTGCCCGGTTCGTAGAGGCGGACATTCATCAATCCGGCTGCGCCGCCGACTTCGTTGAGGACGAGCATCCATCGCGTTCCGTGCAGCGGATCGGTCGATTGTTCGAGGCCGTCGAAGAAGAGGGGACGTTGTCCGGACGATGCGGCGCTCGTCAGCGACTCGGCGAACGTCGTCGGTAATTGCAACTCGCGCGCGGGAGCAGATGCGGTGCTGCCTGCGATCGGCTGCAGCGTCGCGTAGACTTTTCCGCCCGAGGGGATTTCGACGAAGACGCTGCCGGCGGTCGGCGATTTTCCAAAGAGATCCTTGATCACGTCCGCGTAAATCTTCGTGCCCGAGGGTGCGACTGTGATCGTCTGGCGCGGCGATGCGTTGCCTCCGCCGGCTTCGAGGAACGTGGCGAAGAACGTTCCTGAGAAACCGTACGGCGCTACGAAGGCGATCGCGGTCTTGAAATTTGGCGACGATCCGCTCGCCGCCGGCGACGATGCCAGCACCGGGACGACGGTCTTGACGCTCACCGCGGGATTGGTGTCTTCCGTCCGCGAAAATGACAGCACGGCCTTCGATGCGCTGTTGATCAGCGGCGCGCTGATGAACGTGGCGCCGCCGTCCATGGTTCCCACTGTGGCTACGCCAGATACGGCTCCACCTCCCGTGGTGACCGTGATCTGCAACTGACCGGGATCGACTGGCGGTGCATTGAGCGCGGCGGCGAGGTTGTCGAAATGCTTCATGCCGTACGGCGGAACATCGACGGTCGTCGTTCCGACAGACACTCCGTTCGCGTCGTAGAGCGTGAGCTGAACGGTTGCTTTGTCGATGCCGGTGGTCTCCGTCAGAGACAGAGCGGTCGTCAGCGAAGTATTTGATGTGATTCCGCTCAGGCTTTGCGGCGAGCCGAGGCGCGCGCCTTCGCCACGCGTTACGACCGGCGTCACGAAGCCGCCGCCGGCGCCGAGCGAAATGACGGCGGCCGTCACGCGGAGCAGTCCGATTCGTTCCGACGGAAGGCGGATTTCGATCGAGCCGCGCGCGGGGCGGGAGAGCCGGAAAATCTGCACGAGCGGATCAATGAGGGTTACGACGTCGTTGGGCGGAACGACGACGATGCTTCGCTTGACGGTGTTCGCGTCGAAGCCGTCCGCGCCTTCGGGAGTGAAGATCAACTCGGCCTGCACCGAGCCGCCGCCGACGTTGCTGAGTCGAAGCTGGCTGACGAGCGGAAGCCCGTTCGACGCCGTCCGGCTGACAACCTCGGGGACGATGAACGATCGCGTGGCGAGATCGAGGCGGATCGTTCGGCCGGTGGTCACGGCCGGCGCGTCGCTGTCCTGCACGAGAAGGCGCGCGGTGGCGCCGTCCTTCGTCCGCACGCCGAAGTAGGTGTAGCGCGGCAGCGGCGAGCCGTTCGGCGCGCGGCTGCGGCGCGTGAAGAGAAACACGGTGCGCGTCGCACCCGGCGCCAGGGCGGTGGCGTTCCAGGCTGCATCCGGAACGAGCCAGACCTCGGGGCCGATTTCGGCGGCCAACTCCATCGGCGTGGTGCCGTTGTTGCGGATGGAGACGCTCAGCGGCGGACGCGTGGCGTCGTCGCCGTTCAACGGAGGGAACGCCGCGAATTCGGTCGGCGTCGATCCATCGACGAACTGCGGTTTCGCGGCCGCGCCGCCGCCCACTTTCAGATTGACGAATGCGTACGGCGTCACCGCCAGACCTTCGCCGGTCGCGGCGACGAAGATCACCCCTTGGTAGCTGGCGGCGACCGTATTCGACGGGCCGGCGTAGCGGATGTCGAAGCGATGCGGTTTGCGCGGCTCGAGCGTGACGAAGGCGGAGTCGGTGGCGCCGGGATCGACGATGGTGAAGAACGGCGCGGATCCGTTCAGCTCCTGACGCCCGACGATGACCTGAACGGATGTCGTCCCGAGGTTTTCCAGCGTGAACGAGCCGCTCTTGTCTTCGAGATGATCGCCGAGCGCGGTGATCACGGCGGCCGGCAGAACTGTGAAGACGACGTTGGGCCGGGCCGGCGTCACGATGACGGCGCTCGTCGCGGAGATCGGCCCGCTCTTCGATGGATCGCATCCCGGCAGTGCTCGTACGCGGTGGTAGATCGTTCCTGCGTTGCCGGCAACGAACGATGCGGCAGTCGACGTCGTGACCTGGCTGTCGAGCAGCGGCGTGAATGACGTGGATGTCGATCGCTCGACGAGATAGCCGCCATCGCCGTCGAGTCCCGGCGCGGCCGACCACACGACGGCGTACGTCGTTCCCTCGGCCACCGTACCCGGCGCGAATACGATCGACGTTGCTCCCGCGGCGGCACACGATCGCGTGGTGAAGCTGACGACGTCCGACGTGACGCCGTTGGGATCGCACGGTCCCTTCGCCACAACGCGCCAGAAGTAGGTCGTGCCAGGTGCCAGCGACGTCACGGTCTGCGTGGTGCGATCGAGACCGCCGATGAGCAGCGGAGGCGGCTGTGACGTACCGAAGTAGAGGTCGTAGCTGCTGGCGACGCCGAGCGGTACCCAGCCGAGGTCGAATGTCGTCGAAACGTTTGTAGATCCGTTGGTTGGCCGGGATGCGATGACTTGAAGCTGGCCGGGCGTGCATCCCGTTGGCAACGATGACGTGAAGGATCGCGTCGCGGTCGTCGACGTCTTCGACGGATCGCATGCTGCATGCGCAACCACGAACCACGAGTATTGGCCGGAGACGATCGTCGCGCTGTATGACGTCGCGGTGATGCCTGACGCAACCAGCGGCGCCGGAGTGAGCGTGCCGAGGTAGACGTCGTAGGTCGCGCCGTCGCCGGCGGACTGCCACGCGAGCTGCACCGGCGACGCGCTGATGGTGCTGCCGTTCTGCGGCGCGATCGAATCGAATGCCGCGGCGCCGCAGGTTGCATCCGTCGTGAACGAGGCTACGCGCGATGTCGCGGCCGAGGCGGGCTTGCAGAATGGATCGCCCTTCGCGACGACGCTCCAGAAGTAACGAGTGGAAGGCTGGAGGTTCGCAGGGGTGAACGAGCGATCGCTGATGTCGGCGGCGAACACGCGGACCGGCGGATTGACGGTGTCGAGGAGAACGTCGTAGCGGAAGGCGTGATCGACCGCCGCCCACGACAGTTTTGGCGCGGTCGACACAGTCGCCGCGTCGGCGGGCTGCGACAACTGCGGCGCGCTGACTCCGGCGCAGGCGGTCACGACGCGCACGCGATCGTTGACCGTGTCGGAGATGAAGAGATCGCCCGCCGCATCGAGGACGACACCCGATTCGGTGAAGACGAAATTCAGTTTCGCCGAGGTGGCCGGGCCGTTGTCGCCGGAGAATTCGCGATCCACGTAACTCGCGCCGCTGCCGGCGATGGTGGTGATGACCTGCGTCTTCGCGTCGATCTTCCGCAGGCGAAGGCCGTTTTCGTCGGCGATGTAGAGGTCATCGTTCTTCGGATCGATGGCCATGAACTTCGGCGTGATGACCGCGTTGGTGGCGGTACCACCGTCGCCGTTGCCGGTCGGAGGATTACCGCCGCCGGCCCACGTGGAAAGGTTCCCGGTGGTTGTGTCGATGCGGCGGACAAGTCCTTGGTTCGCCTCCGAGATGAAGATGTTGCCCTGGCGATCGACGGCTACGTCCGTCGGCCCGTTGAGCATGGCCTGCTTCGCCGGCGTGCCGTCCGGGCTGGACCCCTCGGCGCCCGTACCGGCGATCGTCGTAATGATCTTGGTAGCCGCGTTGATTTTGCGAACGCGGTTCCGGCTTCTCTCGGCGAGATAAAGATTGTTTGCGGAGTCGAGGAAGATGCCGATCGGAGCGATGCTGGCGTTGATGGCCGGGCGATCGTCGTTCTCATTCGTTCCGTTGGGATCGTTGCCGCCGGCGTATCGCTGAACCTTTCCCGTGTCGTCGACCACCCAGATCGAGCCGAGGCCGTCGGAGAAGTAAACGATGCCGCCGGAAGTGACGGCGATGTCGATCGGAAATCCGATGGGCGTTTCCGTCGCCGGGCCTGGAGCGTCAGGTCCGCTGCAGCAGTTGTTCACCAGCCCGGCGAACGTGGAGATGACACCGGTCGCTTTGTCGACGCGCCGCACGAGACTGTGCTCGGTGTCGGCGATGAGGAGATTGCCGTTCTTGTCGAACGCCAGGCCGCGCGGGCCTGCCAGCAGCGCCGCGTTTGCGACACGCCCGTCTCCGATGAACGTGCCGCCGCCGGCGACCGTGGAAACGATCCGTGTTGCCGCGTCGACTCTGCGAATGCTCCCGTTGGAGGTGTCCTCGGCGAACAGGTTGCCCGCCGGATCGAGCGCGATCGCATACGGCTGCTCGATGCCAGCCTCGGTGGCCACATTGCCGTCGCCGCCGCCGTACTCGCCATTGCCCATAAACAGGGCGATGTGGTTCGTGGCCGGGTTGAAGCGAAGCACGCGACGGTGACAGGGATCGGCGACGTAGATCAATCCGGCGGCGTCGATGGAGAGCGCGGCGGGGCAGAGGTTCGCTTCGAGTCCCGGACGATCGCCGAGGTTGTCGGGCTCCGTGCCGCCGCCCGCGACGGTATCGATCTTGTGCGTTACGTGATCGACTCTGCGCAGCCGTTCATTGCCGTTGTCCGCGATGTAGATGTTTCCGCTCGCGTCGACGACCACCGCCACCGGACTGTTGAAGCCCGCCTCGGTGGCCGGACCGCCATCGCCGGAGAACGATACGAGCCCTCGCTTGCCGGCCACCGTGGAGATGATTCCGTTGCGATCCACTTTGCGGACGACGTTCGCGTCGTAATTCGTCTCGGCGATGTAAAGCTCACCGTCATGCCACGCCACGCCGATGGGAGAGCCGAGGAATGCGGCCGTGGCCAGGCCGCCGTCGCCGGCATCCGAAATGTTCGGATCGCCTCCGCCGGCGAACGTGGTGATCACGCCGGTCTTGATATCGACGCGGCGAATGCGCCCGTTGTCCTCGTCGGCGATGAAGAGATTGCCGGCGTCGTCGAATGTAAGCCCGTGCGGACGCTTGAGCGATGCCTCCCGCGCCGGACCGTTGTCACCGCTGTAGCTGCCGCCGCCGTTGCCGGCGAAGCGTTCCATCACGTCCGTGGCGAGATTCACGCGCTGAACGCTGCTACCCGACTCCTCGGCGATGTAGAGATTGCCTTTGCCGTCGGCAGCCAGACCGTAGGGCGCCGTCAGCACGATGTCCTTCGCCTTCAGACCGTCCCGCGAACCGCCGCCCGCGTAAGTGGAGATCGATTGCGCGACGGCGATAGGAGCCGCGATCACGCAAAGCACGAAGCCGAAAACGCGCATGGGATGCAGGCGCGCAGGATACCAGCGGTCCGTGCGTTATCATTTGCGGCTCATGAAGATCTCGTTTTTGAAAGCCCCGATCGGCGGCATCATCGGTCTGGAGATGATCACGTTCGTCGAGCCCCTCGGCATGGAGTGCGTCGCCGGCGGTCTCGAGCTCGAAGGTCACACCTGCCAGATCGTCGACATGCGCATCGATGGCATCAAGCACGGCCTGGCCAAGATGCGCGCGTTCGGACCGGACATTGTCGGTCTGCAGTGCAACTTCACGACGGAACGTTTCCGCGCGCTCCGGCTGGCGAAGCAGGTCAAAGACGAGATGCCGGACGTCCTCGTCGTCATCGGCGGACACGACGCCTCGCGCGATCCGAAGTGGTTCCTGAAGCCGGCCATCGACATCGTCGTCGTCGGCGATGGCGAAGAAGTCATGACGCCGCTCGTTGCGGCCTGGGCGGAGAAGGGCGATCTGCGCAGTGTTCCGGGTCTCCTCATCAACAATCCGTCTGGTCCGATCGACACCGGCCACGCGCCCGCCCGCGGCAACATCGACAACCTGCCGATGCCGGCGCGGCATCTGATCAAGGAGTACGCCTCCGAGTACTACATCAACTTCCGCCGCCCGCTGGCTCTGCTCGAAACCGCGCGCGGCTGTCCGTTCAAATGCAACTTCTGCTCGGTCTGGAAGTTTCACGAGAGCACGTTCCGCGAGAAGTCGCCCGACCGCGTGGTCAAAGAGCTGCAGCAGATCGACGCGCCGAACGTCTTCATCACCGACGACATTTTCTGGATGAACGTGAAACGCGGCCGCGAGCTCGGCAAAGCGATCGCCGCCTCGGGCATCAAAAAGCACTACACGATCCAGACCCGCAGCGACATCATCTGCAAGTTCCCCGACCTCATCGAGCAATGGAAGGAGTGCGGCCGCATGACCGTGTTCCTCGGCCTCGAGAAGATCGACGACGCGGGGTTGAAGTCGGTCAACAAGAAAAACACCGCCGACAACAACAACCGCGCCATCAAGATCCTGCAGGATCTCGACATCGGCTACACGCCGAACTTCATCATCGACCCGTCATGGGAACGCCCCGACTTTGAAAAACTGAAGCAGTGGGTCGACGCCACCGGCGCCTACAACTCCGGCTTCTCCGTCCTCACGCCGCTACCCGGCACCGATCTCTGGGACGCGACGCAGGACACGATCAACACGCGCGATTGGGAACTGTTCGACATCGCCCACACGGTCCTGCCGACGAAGCTTCCGCTCGACGAGTTCTACCGCGAATACGCCGGCCTCTGGAAACACGCCACCGACGTCCGCTACCAGGTCAACGGCCGAATGAAAACCCACCTCGGCCTGCTCGCCGCCCTGGCCACACGTAAAGTGACGTTCACCGCCATCCGCAAAGGCATGCGCATGGGCAACGTGTTGAGCGATCCGGCGACATTCCTCCGCGCCCACGGCGAAAGCGAAGCGCGGTTGGCGGAAGCGGCGAGTCTGGTTCAGTAGAAACCGTTCTCACCACAGAGACACAGAGGTCACAGAGGTCTTTTCTCTGTGTTCTCTGTGCCTCTGTGGTTCAAATCAAATCCACGGCTCGTCGCCGCTGGGACCGTAGATCGACGGCACTTTTCCATCCGCCATGCGCAGGTAGATCGAGAACTGACCGCGGTGGTGGATCTGATCGTGGACCAGGAACCAGATCCAATCCTTGCGTGAGATCGGGGCCATCTGCTTTGGGCCGCTCATGAAGTGCACGTTCTCTTCGAGGTCTGCGTCGGATGCCGCCGACACGAGATCGCGGAAGTCCTTGTGCACTTTCTCCAGCGTGGACAGAAGCTCATCCCAATCCTCCGGCGGTTTCGGTGTTCCGGCGCCGCCCTTCGGCGGGCCGCTGGCGTATTCGTCGTTCCAGACTTTCGTGCCGAGGCCGCGCTCGAGGATGAAGACGAAGGCCAGCTCGCGCGCGGTTTTTGATTTCGGATGGGGACGGAGATCGAGCTTGTCTTTCGGATAGGCCTTGAGCACACGCATCGTTTTCGCGTGTTCCTCGTCATAGGTTTCCAGGAACTCCTGTTTGCCAGTCGACATCATCAACCTCCGCTGAGAACGCCATCAAGAAACGCGCCTGAACCGCTTTGATATAGTCGTAACCCGCGCGCCGATTTCCCTCACGCGCCATTCCGCATCAGAGGATGGAAATGCCTCACAACACCTTCAATACTCTCGATTCCTTCGACCTCGGCGACGGACGCCGAGGACAGTTTTACTCGCTTCCGAAGCTCGAAGCGGCCGGCGTCGGCAACGTCTCGAAGTTGCCGGTCTCGATTCGCATCGTGCTCGAGTCGGTGCTGCGCAACGTCGAGGGAAAGAAGATCGCCGAGCGCGATGTGCGCACGCTCGCCAACTGGCAGCCGCGCGCGGAACGGACGGATGAGATTCCGTTCATGGTCGCGCGCGTGTTGCTGCAGGACTTCACCGGCGTTCCGTTGCTGGTCGATCTCGCGGCGATGCGTTCCGCCGCGCAACGCGCGGGTGTGGATCCGAAGATCATCGAGCCGCTCGTGCCGGTCGACCTCGTCGTCGACCACTCAGTGCAGGTCGACTACTCCAATCGTCCCGACGCGCTGCAACTGAACATGGACGTCGAGTTCAAGCGCAACCAGCAGCGGTACCAGTTTCTGAAGTGGGGGATGCAGGCCTTCAACGGATTCGGCGTCGTGCCGCCGGGCATCGGCATCGTGCATCAGGTCAACCTCGAGTACCTCGCGCGCGGCGTGCTGGAGAAGGATGGCGTCTGGTATCCCGACACGCTGGTCGGCACCGACTCGCACACCACAATGATCAACGGCCTCGGCATCGTTGCCTGGGGCGTTGGCGGGATCGAAGCGGAAGCGGGGATGCTCGGGCAGCCGGTGTACTTTTTGACGCCGGACGTCGTCGGCGTTCATCTCAAAGGCTCGCTGCGCGAAGGCGTCACCGCGACGGATCTCGTGCTCACTATCACTGAAATGCTGCGCAAGGCGAAGGTGGTCGGCAAGTTCGTCGAGTACTTCGGCGACGGCGCGGCCTCGCTGGCGCTGGCCGATCGCGCCACGATCGCGAACATGGCGCCGGAGTATGGCGCGACGATGGGCTACTTCCCGGTCGACGAAGAGACTTGCCGTTACATGCTCATGACCGGCCGCAGCGAGGCGCAGGTCAACGCGCTGCGCGGCTACTTCCAGGCGCAGGGATTGTTCGGGATGCCGAAGGCGGGCGACATCGATTACACGACGACGCTCGAGCTCGATCTGAACAGCGTCGTCGCCAGCGTGGCCGGACCGAAGCGTCCGCAGGACCGCATCGAGCTCGATGACATTCAGCGCGAATTTCAGGAGATGCTGAAAACGGCGGCGCCCGTCGGCTACGGCAAGCCGCAGAGCGAGATCGATCGCCATCACGGAAAGATGCTGGTCGGCATCACCTCGACCGGTCCGGAGCACACGATCACCGGCGGCGGCGAACAGGATTCCGGCACGGCGCCGAATGCGCTGGCGTCGGAGAAGAAGAACACCAGCATCGTCACCGAAGAAGAGATGGTGAACAACCGGCCCACGCCGGACCGCGTGGCCGCCGATTCACTTGCCGACGAATTTCCGATGGCGGTGGCCGAGCTGCACCACGGCGACGTCCTCATCGCCGCGATCACCTCGTGCACCAACACGTCGAATCCGTCGGTGATGCTCGCCGCCGGCTTGCTTGCGAAGAAGGCGGTCGAGAAAGGGCTGCGCGTTCCGCGCGTGGTCAAGACGTCGCTCGCGCCCGGGTCGCGCGTGGTCACCGATTACTACCATCGCAGCGGCCTGCAGCCGTACCTCGACCAGCTCGGCTTCTACACCGTCGGTTACGGCTGCACCACCTGCATCGGCAACTCCGGTCCGCTCGATCCGCGCATCGAAGAGGCCATCACGCAACACGATCTCATCGGCGTCAGCGTCCTCTCCGGCAATCGCAACTTCGAGGCGCGCGTGCATCAGTCGATCCGCGCGAACTTTCTGATGTCGCCGCCGCTCGTGGTCGCATTCGCGCTGGCCGGCCGCATCGATATCGACATGGCCCACGAGCCGATCGGACGCGGCGCACACGGCGAGGATGTCTATCTGCGCGAGATCTGGCCGACGATGGACGAGATCCGCGAATGCATGGCGGGCGCGCTCGATGCGGAGTCGTTCCGCACGCTCTACGCGAACTTCGCCGATCAGAATCCGCTCTGGAACGAGATCCCCACGACAGGCGGATTGCTCTACTCGTGGGACGAGAGCTCGACCTACATCCAGGAACCGCCGTTCTTCACGAGCGACAAGGGGATGGGGAAGGCAGCCGACATCACCGGCGCGCGCGCGCTGGCGATCTTCGGCGACTCCGTGACGACGGATCACATCAGCCCAGCCGGCTCGATCAAGGCGAACTCGCCGGCCGGCAAGTACCTCATCGAGCAGGGCGTTCCCGTCGAAGACTTCAACAGCTACGGCTCACGCCGCGGCAACGATCGCGTGATGACCCGCGGCACATTCGCGAACGTGCGCATCAAGAACCAGATGGTTCCCGGCGTCGAAGGCGGAGTGACGAAACACCAGCCCGATGGCACGCAGATGTCGATCTACGACGCGGCCATGCAGTATCAGAACGAAGGGACGCCGCTCGTGGTCATCGCCGGCCAGGAGTACGGCACCGGCTCCTCCCGCGACTGGGCCGCCAAAGGCACGAAACTCCTCGGCGTCCGCGCAGTCGTGACGCAAAGCTTCGAACGCATCCACCGCTCCAATCTCGTCGGCATGGGCGTTCTCCCACTTCAATTCGAAGAAGGAACGAACGCGCAGACGTTAGCGCTCGACGGCACCGAGACTTTCGACATCATCGGAATCACCGGCGACCTCCGCCCCCGCCAGAAGGCGACGCTGGTCATCCATCGCGCCAACGGAACGACGGAAACCGTCCCGCTCATCGTCCGCATCGACACGCCCATCGAAGTTGATTACTACGAGCACGGCGGCATCCTGCCGTTCGTGTTGCGGCAGTTGATAGGGAAGGGCTAGCGCAGGGCGGCGTTATCGCGTTGCTCGCTCGGGTGCGATGAGGGGAACCGTCGGGAAGTAGGTACGGTAGCGGCGTGCGTCACGTGTCAGGATTCGCATTTCCGACACGGCTGCGTGAGCGCCGATGTAGAAATCGGCGAGTGGGTTGGTCCTGATTCCTCCACGGCGCCGGTAGGCGAGAAACGCTTTGCCCGCGAGGAACCCTGCCTCATATGGCAAATCGAGGCGCCAAAACCCAGTCGTCGGCAGCAAGGCGTTCAGGTCTTCAATGGAGGCCACGCGAACCGACACCTCGGCATAAATGATGGGGTTGATCGCCAACGTAGATTCGTCTGATGCGAATGACAGCGCCTCGGACGACCAATCAGCCCACTGAGGATCGTCCGTGAACACGTCGAGGATGACATTGCTGTCGACGAGCGTGTACATCCACTACTTCCGCGTGAGCGCCATGATCTCGTCGGTGGACATGCCCGGACCCGCCTTGCCCCTCATTCGCTGAACCAGGAGTTGTCCGCGTGTCAACTTCTTTGGGTTTTCGCTCTTCACGAGGTGGACAGCATTTCCTTTCACGACGAAGTCGACCTCCGTGTCAGGAAGGAGTCCGAACTGCTCGCGGATATCCTGTGGAATCGTGACCTGCCCTTTGGATGTGATTCGCATGGCGCGTCCTTCTTTCTTACTCTTACTGGTAAGAACAATACCACGCCGTATTCTGCCGGCGATCAGGTTCGCCGTGCGCGCAGCACCGCGTTCGCCAGGTCGGCCGGTTCGACCGGTTTCTTGAGGTAGTCGTCGAAGCCGGAGCCGAGGGCGCTTTCCTAGTCTTCGGCGCGGCCGAAGGCGGTCAGCGCGATCACCGGTAGCGATGCGATGTTCGCGTCGCTGTTCGCGCGCAGCTCGCGGACGAAGGCGTAGCCGTCTTCTTGCGGCATGGCGATGTCGCAGACGATGACATCCGGCGCCTGCTGCGACATGGACTCGCGCCCCTCGCGTACCGAGGAGGCTGTGATCACCTCGGCGCCGCAACGGCGGAGGATCGCGGCAACGATGTCGCGCGTGTATGGCTGGTCATCGATGGCGAGAACCTTGATGCCGTCGAGCGAGGGCAGCGGGGAAGCCGATGGGGGCAGATGACGCGAGACAGTTTCGGCCGGGTGAAGTGACAGCTGCATTGCCGACTCCAGCACCGGCAGTTCGACCGTGAAGATCGATCCCTTTCCGGCGCCGGCGCTTTCCACCGTCGCGCGCCCGCCGTGCAACTCGACGATGTAACGCACGATGGCCAGGCCGAGGCCGATGCCGCCGTGAACGCGCGTGGTGGAACTGTCAGCCTGACGAAACGCTTCGAAAACGTGCGGCAGGAAATCCGCTGAGATGCCCTCGCCGGTGTCCTGCACGGTGAGGCGCAATAGCGAGCCGGCTGCGGCGATGCGCAACGTGACCGTGCCGCCGCGCGGCGTGAATTTGATCGCGTTCGACAGCAGATTCCAGATCACTTGTTGCAGGCGGCCTTCGTCGCCCGCGACTGCAGGAAGCGTGGGCGGAAACGACGTCAGGATCTCGATGTTCTTCGCCTGCGCCGCGGGATGCACTGTGGTCAGCGCGGCCTCGGCGATCGTGCGGAGGTCGACCGGTACGGGATCGACGCGCAGTTTGCCGGAGATGATGCGCGAGACGTCGAGGATGTCGTCGATGAGCTGGGCCTGCACCAGCGCGCTCTTCTCGATCGCTTCGACGGCGCCGGCTTCTTCGTCATCCGGGAGGCCCATACGCAGCAGCCGCGCCCATCCGAGGATCGAGGTCATCGGCGTGCGCAGTTCGTGCGAGAGCGTGGCCATGAACTCGTCCTTGGCGCGATTCGCTTCCTGCGCATCGCGGTAGAGCATGGCATTGTCGATGGCCACCGAGGCGCGGCGCGCGAACTCTTCCGCATGCCGCAAATCGACTTCGGTGAAGCGGCGTTGCGAGTCAGAGGACACGAACGAGATCGCGCCGAGGACGCGGCCGCGCGAGCGAAGCGGGACGATCATCCATGAAAAGAGTCCCAACTCCCGCACGATGCGCAACTGCTCCTCATCTTTGATGAGCGTTTCGAACAATCCCTCAGGAATGGTCGACACGAGCTGTGGTTTGCCGGTGCGCATCACTGCCGCGACCTGATCGTTCTCCGGATCGGGGCGGTACTTGCGGTACAGCTCCCATGCGTATTCGGTCTTCGCGGGATCGACGTGCGCGACGGCAAGGCGGCGATGCGGCGGATGGACTTCGTCGGCGATATCGACGGTGCACCAATCGGCCATCTCCGGCACCGCCAGCGACGTGAGCGTCTTCAACGTTTCTTCGTAGTTGAGCGATGACGAAAAAAGCTCCGTCGCTTTGGCGAGGAAGCGGCGCGCGTCGTCGCTGACCTTCGCATCGTGAACATCCGTCGTCGTGGAAACCCACTCGCCGATGTTGCCTTCCGCGTCGTACACCGGCACCGCGCGCGAGGCGAACCAGCGGTACGAGCCGTCGGCGAGCCGGAGCCGGTACTGCTCGTCGAATGTAGCGTGCGAGGCGATCGCGTCATCCCACGCGCGTGCAACGCGTTCGCGATCGCTTTGCGAAATCGCGTCGAGGAATCCGCGGCCGCGCATCTCCTCGAACGATTGGCCGGTGAGTGCACGCCAGGAAGGCGAATCCTCTTCGCGATCGCCGCCGGCGTTCGCGGCGCTGACCGCCTGCGGCGTCGGCGTCGTCAGAACGAGTGCGCGATAACGCCGCTCGCTTGCGGCCGAACGCGCGCGATCTTCGCGAAGCGCGCGATAGAGCCGCGCGTTGTCGATCGCCACAGCCGCCTGCGCTGCCAGCGCCTCGGCGATGCGCTCCTCGGCATCGGAGAAGACGCCTTCATCCTCGTGGCCGAAAAAGAGTCCGCCGAGGACGCCGCCGTCGCGTGTGATCACGGGAACGGCGAGATAGCTGACGACGGGAAGATGACCCGGCGGCATTCCGTGATACGGAGCGCTGTGTCCGTAGCGCGGATCCTTTTGAATGTTCGCGCTGCGCACCGTGCCGGCGCCTGCAAAGGTCGGCGCGAAAATCGCCGTGTTGCGCGGCATCGGAAACTTCGAGAACTCCTCGCGCGGCACGCCGGAGATCGTGTAGAGCATGTACGACTCGCCGGCGTCGTTCGTGACGTTGTAGAAAAACGCGCCGAAGTGCGCGCCAGTCAGTTCGGTCGCCGCGTCGGTGATGCCCTGCACGAGCTTCTCGATATCGAGCTCGCCCGACACGATGCGCGCGACCTCGGCGAGCCGATCGAGTTTCGAGACGCTGAGGGCATTCGATGCCACGCTGGCGAACGCCTTCGCTGCCGCGAGATCCTCCGCGCTCAACTCGTGTTTCGTACGAAAGTAGCAGCAGATCGTCCCGGCTGCCTCGCCGCGGATGACCACCGGCAGCACGAGCATCCGCTGGATGCCTTCGCCGTCGTAAAGCGCCGAGCGTCCGCTCACTTCCTGCCAGTGCGCCGGATCATCGACGATGAACGGTTCGCGCAACAGGCGTGAGCTCGAACCGCCGCCCTTTTCCGGCAGCGTGACCGCGACAAACTCGGCCGAGAGTCCCCGCGACGCCGTGATCGACCAACGCCCTTCGCGCGCGTCGAGCCTCCAGATGGCGATGCCATCCGCAGGCACGATCCGCGCGCAGAGATCGATCAGATGAACGGCGATGTCGCGAACGGAGTACCCCTCGCGCATCAACGAAGAGGCTCTCGTCAGCGCATCAAACCGATCGCTGGGTGAAGTAACAGTGGTGATGGACATTCGCTAAAGCTTGCGTTCCAGAATGCAGCCGGCGTGCCTTTGCGCAACCGGCTACGGGATGCGATACAACCGGATCGATTTTCCGATGCGTTGATACGTTTCGGGAAGCCACTTCCATCCGCCTTCGGCACCGGTCAGCCGGTAGGAGTGATCGCTTACCGCCACCCAGCCGCGCGACGCAGTCCATGGACTCGCGAGGTCGATCGGCGGAAAACCGAGAGCCACGTAATCGGCAGGTCCCATCAACGACACGGTGAGCTTTTCCATGTGCTCGCGGCGCGCGACGCTGCGGAGGCGGAGGATGTCCTGTCCCCAATCGATGTTGCTGTCCACGAGGTACCGCGACGGATCGGAGCCGGCGAAGGCGTTGAAGTACGGGAAGTAATCAGGATGCGCGAATGCCGACGCGCCGGCGTGCGCAACGAGCAGCGCGATTGCCAGGATCGCAGTCGCGCGCGACGCGCGAAGCATCGCCGCCACCGTGCACGCCGCGGCGATTGCGAACGGGACGTAGAACGGCAGGAGGTAGCGCACGCCGAGGTCGAGCGCGCTGGGCATCGCGACGAGGACCATCCCGATGGCCGCGACGCTCCACTCCGCAAACGCCCATCGCAATTCGTGGTCGCGCAGCGCGAAACCGATGCCGGTCACGAACAGAACGAGTGCAGCGATCGTCGTCTTTAGCGCGATCGCGAACGGGAAGTACCACCAGCGTCCGGAGCGCAGAATCTTTCCGCACAGGTAGGTGAGGTAGCCGCGCTGGTCGTACTTCAGGAGTCCTGCGATGCCGATGAAAAAGTTCGCAGCCGGCAGCGGCGCGCGAGGGTTCATCTGCGCAAGAAACCGCTGGATCGAAGGACTGAATACGGGACCCCACGGTTGCAAGTCTCCGAACGTCCCGACGGTGAATCCGTATCCGGCCCAGACCACGACAAGCGTCGCGCATGCCGCAGGGATGAGCGTGACCGCCGCGCGGCGAAATTGTCGTCGGAGATCGGCATCGTGTAGGAGTCGCACCATCCCGATGGCGAGACATGCCGCCGCCACGAATGGGATGCAGGAGAACTTGCAGAGGATGCTGAAGCCAAACGCCGCGCCGAAACACAGCGCGGATTTCAATCGCGGCTGCCGAAGCCAGCGCGTGAACGCAAAGAGCGCGACCGCAACGCCCGCCGTGGCCGCGGCATCGTGTGTCGCGACGGCCGAGTATCCGAGGATGATCGGCTCCATCGTGAAGAGAAAGAGCGCGAACAGCGAGCCTCGTTCGCCGATCGCATCGCGTGCCGTAAAAAACAAAGCGACGGCTGCAATCACGAAAAAGACGATGTTCCCAACGCGCGCGCGGACAAGGTTCGCGCGATAGTCGCCGTGCCCATAAAAGATGCTGTGGATCTGCTCCGGAAAGTTGCCTCGGTTGTCGTAGCGCATGCCGCCGAAGTACGGCGCGATGGCGAGCACGAGCCGCGGCAGCGGCGGATTCTCGCGTTGAAACAAGTAGCGGTGGTACTGATACATCTCCAATCCGGCGCCGATGTGCGTTGCCTCGTCGCTGGTGGCAGAGAAGATCCGGAAGGTCGACGCCATCCGCATCGCACCGACGGCGATCAGCAGCGCGGCAATCGCAGCGGGGCGGATTCGTGGAAACCGCGGCATCAGGATCGGCGATTCTAACTGTGCGGGAGCAGGCCTACTTCGACGTTGAATCGAACACCACGACCGCGCTGCCCGGTTGGAGATGTTGCGTCGCCACCGGAGCGAAACCGCGCATCGCTGATTCGATTAACTGCGGCTGCCGTAACTGACTGGATGGTCCACGCAGGATGTCGATTGGGCCGCTCTCGGCAAGGGCGGTGATGAGCAGCGGATCGCTGCCCTTGACGAGCGGCGCGGCACCTCGGAGTGCAAGGTGTTGCGCCAGCACCGGTTGGGGGACGCGCAATCCGCCGATGGCGACGCCGATGACCGTCACCGTTCGCGCCGGCGCGTTGTCGATCACGACTTGTGCATCACGCTGCGGCGCGGTATCGGGGAACCGCACTTGCAGCGGCGTTGCGCGCTCGACCTGCGGAGCGCGCAGGATCCAGAGCGGATGCGAGAGCGAGACGATGGTCATGGTCTCGTCGCGGTAATGCGTCTTCTCGAAATGGAACGTGCCGTCAGGAGCGAGATCGGCGCGCTCGGTTTCCACGCCAGCCGATGAAAACCAGAAGATCGTTCCGTTCTCGAAGGGACGAGTGGAGACGACCTTCGCTTCTGACCCGCCGAGCGGGACGAGATCGACGTCGATCTTCTTCTTTTCGCTCTTTGTCATCGAGAACGGATCGATGTCCTTCTTCTTATAGCCCGGGCAGCTGACCGTGAGCCGCAACTCGCGCTCCGGTACCTCCTTGATTACAAACTGTCCCGCGACGCGCTTGCCGGGTTCATCACCGTTGTCGTTCTGGCTGACATCGCGGGTAAGCACCGGACGTCGCGGCCGGACCGTCAGTGACATGACCACGTACTTGAGCGTCGCAGCGGGCAGCGGCATCTGCGTGAACGTATCGACCACGGTGATCGTCAGCGAGTTGTCGGGGATGTCGATGTCGAACCGCGCCCGCTTCCAGACTTCCATTGCGCGGTCGGTGAGCACCCATGACCGCTTGCCGCCGCAGGTCACGATGTCGATCTTCGCATCGACTCCAAAGCTTTCCTTGACGACGCCGCGATACTCACCCGTTTTGCGCAGCGCAAATCCGACGCCGCCACCGGGGAATGTGATCGTTGCGTCGTCATCAAGCGGCGCACCGCCGCGAGTGAGACTGCCGTACGCTTCGAAATACTGAGCCTGCAGCTGGATCGGCCGCTGCTGCAGCGGCGCGACGTCCTCCGTGGCGCTGACCGGCGGCAACCTTCCGTACCGCAACTCCGCGGCGTACCAGCCTGGCGGAACCTCGTCGACCCTGACCGATCCGAACGGCAATTCGCTGCGAAGCGTTTCTTTACGAACGACGCTGCACGAGGCCGGGTCGAGCGATTTTCCCGGCGTTGGCTCCGGACACGAGGAGATCGTGAGCTCGAGCCGCAGAGCCTCTTTCGGTGGCTCGCACGATCCGAGCGAACGATCGAGCGTTGCGAGATCGCCGTGCGTGCTCCAGTTCACCATGACCGTCGTCGATGCACGAGCCGCGATCGGTTCGCGCAGCAGCGTCACCGATTGCGGAGCGATGCGGACCGAGCGCCGGAACGGGAGCCAGCCGCGCCCATCGAGCCGAAGATCCGCCTCTCCCGCCGGTACGCCGCGAAAGAAAAGAACGAATGCGCCGTTCAGCGCGTCCGGGCCGGGCAATGACGCGGCGACGGTTTCCTTGCCGGCAGCGGTGATTCCGATGCGCGGCAGCTGGACACCGCGCGCCGTCTTGATCGCCGAGCGATCGGCCTCGGAGACGCGCATCCAGCCGAGAACCGCGGGTGCATCGCTGATGGATCGCGTGTCGACAACGCGTTCGATTCCCGCCTCGAGCACGGCGATCGGGACGACGGCGACAGGCAACCCCTTCGAGATGACGATGAGCCAGACCTCTTCTCCCGCCGGCACCGTCGTCCGCTCGGTCGCGGGAAATGCGATGACGCGTTTCGGTGCGTACAGCACGCCGGTCGCGCCGGACGGAAGTTGCGTCACGACCGTTGCCGCGGGAACGAGAGAGAAGGCCAGATTCGCCGGTGCGGCGGCGCCATCGACGAGGATCGGATCGACCGACACCGCACCCCGCGACCGCGCGAAGACATTCCAAAGTCCGGGCGGAAACGTCAGCGCGGCATCCGACGCCACGCAGGTAACCGCCTGCGCGCTCAACCAACGCTCGATCGGTTTCTCCCGGTCGCGTGCCTGGAAGCGGCAGACCTCAGCGCCCTCGGTCGCGCCCGTCAGCGTCACCCGCGTCTCCGCGGCTGCGGTCGCGGCCGAGAACGCGAGAACTACGAGACTGGCCCATCGCATGTGCTGTTGACGAAGATATGGCGATTATCGTTCCCGAGACTCTCGGGCGTCGAGCCTGCCGGTCGCTACGGTAAACTGCCGTGATGCCCGTCGTACTGCAGGGGAGTCTTCGACATTTCGCCGCGAAGGAGTTGCTGGAGTTCCTGGCCGCGGCGCACAGCGGGACGTTTGATGCCGAGTCGGGGGGCGAGCGCGTTCGGCTCGCGCTGCGCGATGGCAAGGTCGTCGGCGCCGAGGGGAATGGCGACGCCGCCGGCGTCCTGGCCAAGCTCCTCGGATGGCGCGACGGCACCTTCAGTTTTCTCGATGAAATCGCGCTCGCCGAGGGCGAAGCTCAGGAACTGAAGTCGCTGATCGCCGCGGCGGAGGAAGCGCGCCGGCTTGCGGATCTTTTTCCGGACGACAGCATCACGTTTCGCGTCGTCAATCGGCCGCCGGAAGCGATCAGCCTGACCGCCGAGGAGTTTCAGGTCCTCTTCCAGGTCGGAACCGGAAAATCGCTGGAGCGGCTGCGCGCGGCAAGCGGCCGTCCCGTGAACGAGCTGTACCCGATCGTAAAGCGATTGCAGAAGACCGGCCTCATCGAAGTGATCTCCGATTCCGGGATCACCGCTCGCGGCGCGACGCCGTTGCCTCCGCCTCCGCCTGCACCCGCGCCGCCGCCGCCGCCGGTGTCGGCTCGTGCAAAGACGACGGAGCAGCAAGGGCCTGCGATCATCGGTACGCTCACTGCTGACGACGGCACGATGCATCCGCTGCTCGAAGAGACCTCGACGATTGGCCGCACTCCGGCGAACACGATCGTTCTGCGCGACGGCAGTGTCTCCAGCCGTCACGCGCGCATCGACCGGACGGCCGAAGGGTTCGTGATCGAAGACACCGGCAGCCGCAACGGCACGTACATCAACAGCGAGAAGCTGTCCGAGAAGCGCCTGCTCGCCGACGGTGATCTCATTCGTCTCGGCAAGATCATCCTGACCTTCAACCTCGCCGCCGAACTCAAACGAAGGCAGTCGACGGAGAGGGAAATGATGACGTAGTGGATTCGTCGATTCGTGGATTCGTAGATTAGGACGGAAGAGCACACTCTGCGAATCGGCTAATCTACGAATCCACTAACTCATGACCTCCTTCGACCTGATCATCGTCGGCTCAGGGCCGGCGGGTCTTGCCGCGGCCTCGCACGCGCAGGCCAACGGACTTTCCTACGCGCTGCTCGAGCGCACCGACCATCTCGCAGACACGATCGACGCCTACCAGGCGCGCAAGTACGTCATGGCCGAGCCGATGCTGATCCCGGGGCGCGGCGAGGTGCCGTTCCAGGCCGGCTCGCGCGAATCGATCCTGGCCGCGTGGGAGGGGCACGTCAGCGAGAGGAACCTGAACGTCATCTTCAATGCCGAGGTCAGGTCGATCGCGAAAGAAGACGGGCGTTTCCGCGTGAAGACTGCCAGAGGCGACAAGTACGACTCGGCAAACGTCATCCTGGCCATGGGGACGCAAGGCAATCCGCGCAAGCTCGGCGTGCCGGGCGAAGATCTGCCGCACGTCCTCTATCGTTTAGTCGATCCGGCCGAACATCGCGATCAGGATTTGCTCGTCGTCGGCGCCGGCGACTCGGCGCTCGAGATTGCCATCGCGCTGTCGGATGAGAATCGCGTCGGCCTCATCGTGCGCGGAACGGAGATCACGCGCGCCAACGACGTCCTCACGAAGGACGTTCTGAGCAGGCAGGCCACGGGCCAGTTGACGATCTACTTCAATGCCAGCGTGAAGGAGGTCTACCCCGGCTACGCCGACCTCACCGTGCGCGGCGACGTCACGCGCGTTGCTGCGGAGCTGATTTTCCTCAAGCTCGGTGCCGACGCGCCGCGCAAGTTCTTCGAATCAATCGGCATCACCTTCAGCGGCACGGGCAAGGATTCGCGTCCAATTCTCAGCGACGTTCATGAGTCGAGCGTGCCTGGTCTCTACCTCATCGGCGCGGCCAGCGGGCGCGATCTCATCAAGCTCGGGATGAATCAGGGCTACGAGGTGATCGAGCACCTGATTGGCCGCGAAGTCGAGCCGGCCGATGAAGCGGTGCTGAAGGAGCGCCTGCCGTACTGGGAAGGGACGGTGCGCGAGCGCATCGCTCTGCTGCGGAAACGCGCGCCGCTGCTGGCCGCTGCCGACGAACAGCAGCTGCGCGAAACGTTTCTCTCGGCGCGCGTCCGCGAGTACCGCGACGGCGAGATCATCATCCGGCAGAACGACTACACGAACGACTTCCTCATCATCGCCAGCGGCCGCGTCGAGCTGTGGAAGAAGCCGGAGAAATCCGACGCCGAGGTGAAGCTCGTCGATCTGACCGCGGGCAACTTCTTCGGCGAGATGAGTCTGATCTCCGGCCGCCGCCGCACGGCTACGGCGCGCGCGGTCGGCGACACGCGCATCATCGAAATCCCGCGCAAAGCGATCCTCAAGCTCCTCGGCGCCGCGCCGCGAGCGAGGGCGCTCGTCGATCAGGCCTTTCTGCTGCGCGCATTCGGCGGCTATCTCTTCCCGGGCATACCCGAAGCGCAGCTCGGTCAGCTCGTCGAACTGTCGGTGGTCAACAACCTGCCGAAGGACGCAGTGGTCTTCAAAGAAGGCGAACCGGCCGACGCCTTCTATCTGATCCGCAACGGCATGGTGAAAATCACGAAGACCTCGGGCGAAAAAGAGGTGGTGCTGTCGTACCTCGTGGCCGGCAACTTCTTCGGCGAGGCTGCGCTCTTTTCCGAGGCCGACCGGACGGCCACGGTGACGACGATCTTCCCGTCCGATCTGATCAAACTGTCGAAGCGCGATTTCAACAACTTCCTCGGCGCGCATCCCGATCTGCGCCAGGCACCGCTGCAAAAGCTCGAGGAGCGGCGCATTGCCTCGCTCATCGCCGACGCTACGCCCGGATCAGGCAACATCCTCAATGATCTGATCCGCGAGGAAGTGGTGATGGGCACGCAGACGCTCATCATCGACGAGCACAAATGCATCCGCTGCGGAAACTGCATTGCCGGATGCGAAGGAGTACATTACGACGGACAGGCGCGTCTGTCTCTTACAGGAATCAAGTTCTACAACCTGCTGGCGCCGAATTCGTGCTGGCAGTGCGAGAACCCGATGTGCATGCTCGATTGTCCGCCGGACGCGATTGTGCGCGATCCGCGTGGCGAGGTTTACATCAAGAGCAATTGCATTGGATGCGGCAACTGCGAGCGCAACTGTCCCTACGACAATATCTTCATGGTCCACAAGGAGCCAAAGAGATCGATCTTCTCCTGGGTGGCCTCGCTCCTCGGCAAGGGGCATAAGAATGACGTTGAGCAGACCGTGGCCGTGAAATGCGATCTCTGTCGCGGGATCGCCGGCGGACCGGCGTGCGTGCGGAGTTGTCCGACTGGCGCGGCGATTCGTTTGACGCCCGAAGAGTATCGGTCGACGTTGGAAGAATTGGTCATTACGCATGGCGAGCGGTAGGAAATCGAAATGTTGAATGTTGAATGTTCAATGTTGAATGTTGAATGGCCGGGAGACGGCTTTTCACATTCAACATTGAACATTGAACATTCAACATTCAACATTCGCTTTTCGGGCGGGCGCGCATGCCGATAGCGCGATCCGGCGTCCTCTGGCGCCGCATCTTTTTCGTCCTGTTAATCGCCGCCACTGGGAGCTTCATCTCGTACGCGCAAAACGAGTTTCCCCACGGCGGCTCAAGGTGGGGGTTGATCTACGGCAGCGTGGGATTTGTTCTCTGTTTCCTGCTGGCGTTCTTTGGCGTTCGAAAGCGCTGGTACCGATCCACATTCGGCACGGTCGAGCAGTGGATGCAGTCGCACATTTACCTCGGCGTTTTCGTGCTGGTCATTCTTCTCTTTCACGCGGGCGGACGGTTCAGTGACAAGGTTGCCGTAGCGACGTTGATCCTTGTGGCCATTGTGGTGCTCAGTGGCATTCTCGGCGCGATCCTGTACATAACCGTGCCGCGCCTGTTGACCGAAGTCGAATCGAATCTCACTGTGGACGAGGTGTCGGAGCAGATCAACCAGCTTGGCAAGCAGATGGCGCGCATTTCCTCGGGGCGTTCCGCGCCATTCCAGCGTATTTACGAGCAGCTCATTCGCGAGCTGTCGCCTGGATGGCTGGCCGGATGGCGCCTCCTTTTCTCGCGCATGCGCCGTGGCAAGGCGCCGCTGGCCGACTGGACGAATCTTCTAAGCCTTGTCCAGAAGGATGAGCAGGAAGAACTGCGTCAATTGTTGGTCGTATCGCGCCAGCGAAAAGAGCTGCTCATCCGCCTGATGTACCAGCAGCGGTACAAGAACATCCTCGAATTCTGGCTCTACATCCACGTCCCGTTCACGATCCTGCTGTTGTTGTTCGCCATCCTGCATGTAGCCGCGGTGTTTTATTACGGGAGGATTTCGTGGTGAGCCCTCTCTATCGCGCGCTAAAGCGCGCTCCGGCCGTGGGGCCGCGCCGCGACCCACGGCTGAAGCCGTGGGCTACGGTTCTTACGCAGGCTTCGCCGGCGGTCTTCGCGGGTTCGAATTACGGGACGCATGATCGATGGCTCCAGACCGTCGAAACGCAACGTTGCCGAGTTTTACGCTCATCGATAACTCCCGGCGGCGTAGCCGCCGTAAGAACCGTAGCCCCCGGTTTCAACCGCGGGTTCTCGGACGCGCCCAAATATCGTGAGCCCGCTTCAGCGGGCGATAGAACGGTGCTCGCATGAGTTTTGTCATCCAGCGCTCCTCGGGGCGCGGGCTGGCGCTGACGCAGGTTCGGACCAACCTGCTCCGCATCGGGCGAGGGACGAACGCGGAGCTGCGGTCCGAGAACCCGGCGGTTGCGCTCGAACACGCCGTCATCGAAGGCGACGCGAACGGCTTCACCATTACCGACAGGGGAAGTATCACCGGCACCTACGTCAACCGCCGGCCGGTGGAGACGGCGCGATTGACGCGCGGCGACGTCATCGAAATTGGCGACCTGCGCATCGAAGTGCAGGTTCTGGAACCGGGCAAGCCGCTCTTCGTCCGCGTCAGTTCCACGTCGTCGTCGACTGGACCGATCCTCGGCGACGAGGACGAGGAAGAAGCGAGTACTCCGATCGTCGCCGGCCAGCGCGGCGGCACGCTCCGGGCGCCGAAGGTCGACTACGTCGACGTCTTTCGCCTCAAACGGCCTGGGATCACGAAGCTGTCGATGATCGCGATCCTGCTGATCCTCGCGCTGCTGATCGTCAACGAGATCACCAAGCCGGAGAAGCAGAGCGCCTTCATGCCGGGCGGCGTGTCGTCCGCGCACACGCGGGCGAAGGATGCGAACGGCGAATCGATCGCGAAGAACTGCAGCGCGTGTCACGATCCTTGGCGTGGCGTTTCCGACGCAGGCTGCAAAAACTGTCATGGCAAACTTCCGCACGCCGAAAATCAAACGGCTGCGCCTTCGTGCGCCGATTGCCATTCCGAACATCGCGGTGTGGCGAAACTGGCCGCGGCGGCGGACCGCACCTGTGTCTCCTGCCACGGCAACATCCTCGACCACATCACGGATCAGGCGAAGAGCCGGCGGCCGGACGTGCTCAGCATTCTTTCGTTCGGCACCAAACATCCTGAATTCACTCCGCGCAATGATCCCGACACGCTTCTTTTCAACCACAAGCTGCATCTCGCCGCGGGCGGCGTGTTCAACGGCGAGGGACGCCGCGAAGTGTTGCAATGCGTCGGGTGCCACAAGCTCGTCGAGACGAAAGACAAAGTCGATCCGTCACCCGTCACGTTCCGGAACAACTGCCAGCGATGCCACAAGCTGACGTTCGACCCGAGGTTTCCTGATACCGAAGTCCCGCATGGCGGCGATTCGGGGATCGTGTACGGATTCGTTCTGGCAACGTACGCGGGCAATCGCGACATCGCTGGGAAGAGCCCTGATGAGATCCGGCGCATTCTGACGTCGCGCCCGCAAGTCAATCCTGATCAACGCGCGGTGCTGAACGTCGAGCAGGTCATCAAGACGAAGTGCAGCAAGTGCCACATCCTCGTTCGCTCGGGCACGCGGATCGCCGCAAAACCGCCGGAGATCCCTAACCGCTGGTTCTTCACATCGAAGTTCACGCACACGCCTCATCGCAATCTTTCGTGCGAGGCGTGTCACGAAACGGCGCGGCAGAGCACGAACACTGCAGACGTGTTGATGCCGTCGCGGAAGAACTGCACGGGATGTCACGGCGGCCAGTCGGCAAAAACATCCAGTAGCTGCGCGACGTGTCATGGGTATCATGAGCGTTCGAAAGTTCTCACGATGCAGATGGCGCCTTCCTTCCGGAAGGGCACGCCGCGTAAGGTGACGGTGTTCGGAGGCGGATCGCGGATGATCGAGTCGGTTCTTCTGTGGGCCATCGTTCTTTTGCTGCTGGTCGTGCTCGTGCCGATTGGTCTGGCGTTCTATCAACGCATCCGGGCCGGGACGCGCGAAGCTGCGGCGGATCGCACCTCGCTATCGCCGCGGGCTCCGACCGCGAAGATCCCCGCGCTCAAATCGACGGACACGCCTCCCGCTCCCCGGCCGGTTCCGACTGCTCCCGCGCCTGCTCCGCCGAACCCCGTTGACGTTACGCGCCAGGCCCCGGTCCCCTCGGAGCCGGAAGGCGCCGGGACGGAGATGGTGGAGTGGTACGGCATGCTGCAATGCACGAGCGGCGCGCTGGAAGGGCAGCACTTCATCATCGAAAAAGACGGGATCTACATCGGCCGCGATCCCGCCATGTCTCAAGTCGCGATCGCCGACAACCGCATCTCCAAGCGCCACCTCCGCATCGTTCCGCGCGATGGTAAGGTTGTGGCCATCGATCAGAACTCGACGAACGGTACGTTCCTCGGCAAGGCCGGCGGCGAACGGATCACCGAGGTGCAGCTGAGGCGGAACGATGTGCTCGTTCTGGCTGATAACGCGGCCACGTTCGTCTACCAGATTTAGCAGGGGAGGGAGGCGCGATGCGTCTGCTAATCACGACGGTCCTCGCAATCGCGGTCGCGGCCGCGTGCCTCGCGCAGGAGCCGGTCAATATCGAGGCGCTTCCCACTTCGTGTACGGACGGCGCATTCGGTACGGCAACCCCGGAATCATTCGCGACGCTGACAGCGAGCGACGTCGATTCCATCGTCAAAGCCGCTGCCTCAGCGCTGAACGTCGACACGGCGACGATCGCCGTCGTTGATCGTGCTGGCCGGGTGCTTGCGCTGTTCCGTCAACCGCACGCCGACGCGGCGAACGACGACCGTGCCGTCGGCGTCGCGCGCACGGCCGCCTTGTTCAGCAACAACATGGCGCCGCTCTCGTCACGCACCGTTCGCTTCATCAGCGGTGTGCACTTTCCTCCCGGCGTGATCAACGCGCCGAACGCCGCGCTGTACGGGATCGAGAACACGAACCGCGGCTGCGACCTGCACACCACGTTCAATGCGGCGAAGGACGTCCCGCCGGCCCGCTCCACGAACGGCAAACCATGCAACGCATTCGATACCTCGGGCTGCGGTCCCGGCATCGTCACCGGCAAACAGTTGCCGGACGACGGTCCGTATCCGCAATCCGTCGGCAACCGCAGCGTGAACGCCGGCGGCATCCCGCTCTACCGCATCCTCGACGCCACGCGCGCGAACGACGGTGTGATCAAGGATGGGAAAGTCGTCGGCGGCATCGGCGTGGTCGGTATCGATGGTGATCCGCAGCGCGCCGAATACGCAGCAGTGACGGGAGCGTTCGGCGCCCTCGGCTCGGCCGGCGGTCCGATCGCTCCCGTGCCGCAGTACCCGTTGCCGTTCCCGGGCAATGTCTTCATCGATGGAATCCGCCTCCCATTTCTCGGCGCGGAGCAGCGGCTTCGTTTCAACAACGACGGCCTGCCGATCGGTCTCGAGCCACTCGATGGAGCATCGGCCGGCAACACGAACGGGTCGTACGTGATCGCCGCAAGTCCGGGCGGATGCGCGGACAACGGATACCTCGCCGGCCCAACTGGCGGATCGTTGCTATCGCAGTCAACGGTCGACGCGGTCGTCCAGCGCGCCATCGCCGCGGCGAAAAAGACCCGCGGCACCATCCGTCTGCCGCTGAACAGCTACGCGCGGATGGTCATCGCCATCGCCGACCTCGACGGCACCATCCTCGCGCTCTACCGCATGCCCGACGCCACTGTTTTTTCCATCGACGTCGCCGTCGCCAAGGCACGCAACGTCATCTGGTTCAGCAGCGGTCACGACCTCAGCGGCATCGGAGCCACTACCGCCGTCACGAATCGCACCATCGGTTTCGGCGCCCAGCCGCTTTATCCGCCGGGCATCGACTCAAAAGTTTTCGGCGTCGCGCCGGGTCCGTTCTACTCGCTCTTCCTTCGCGATCTCGCCAACGCCTGCAGCCAGGGATCGCAGCCGCCGAACGCGAATCAGAATGGCATCGTCTTTTTTCCCGGCGCCACGCCGCTCTACCAAAACGGCAAACTCTTGGGCGGTCTCGGCGTCAGCGGCGACGGAGTCGAGCAGGACGACTACGTCACCTACCTCGGCGCAGGCAGTCTCCTCCCGCCGGCGAAAACATGGGCCGACCAGCTCAAAGTGAACGGCGTCCGTCTCCCGATGTTCAAGTTCCCCCGAAGCCCCGAAGGCGTCACGGAGTGCGCGGGGAAACCGTGTTCGTAAGTCCGCGTAGCGCCGGCGGCCCGCCGGCTGTACCGCCGGCGGCTCGCCGGCTCTTCATCATCGCGATGCTCATCGCGACATGCACCTTCGCGCAAACGCAACCCATCACGATTAATGATGACCAGCCTCTGTACGCTGAGGGAATCCCGTTCATCCTCACCGGAACGTCGCTGCCCGGCGCCGTCATCACCATCAGCATCGAAAAATCCGGCAACGGACAAACCACCGCCGACGCCACCGGACACTGGAACCTCATCTGGACCGCGCCCGTAAAAACCGGCACGTGGACCATCACCGCCACCTCGGGCGGCGTCACCGCGACGCAGCTTTTGCGCGTGCAGATTCAGGGAAACGTACAGCGCCAGCCGATGGTCGAACCGCCGCCACTGCGCTACGGCACGCCCGAACTTCCCAATCCCGACACGTATCAGGAGATGACCGACCGGTGGCGCATCACGCCGCCGCCGTACGAGCTGACCGAGAAGCCGAAAGGGCGTCCCATCCCCAGGCGCGTCAGGGAAATCATCGGGCAGGAAGGTGCCACGCTCGATCCGTACAACCAGAACCTGCTCAAAGGCGACCTGCCGATCTTTGGGAAAGACTGGTTCCTCAACCTCACCGCCATCAGCGACACGCTGGCCGAGTCGCGCACGCTGCCGACGCCGTCGGGCGTCAGCGCCGTCAAGCCCACCTCGATCACCGTCTTCGGCAAAGACAACCAGAACCTCTTCAATGAAAACCTCATCGCCTCGTTCGACCTCTTCCAGGGCTTGACCGCCTTCAAGCCGATCGAGCAGCGCGTCAAAGTGACGCTGATCGAGAACATCAATTACGTCCATCTGCGCGAAAACGGGCTGGTCAAGCCTGACGTCCGCCGCGGAACCTCGCGGACGGATGGACACCTCGCGCTGCAGGAGTTCTTTTACGAACGGAAGATCCAGGACCTCTCGCCGAACTACGACTTCATCTCGTTCCGCGCCGGCTCACAGCCGTTCAACAGCGACTTCCGCGGCTTCATCTTCAACGACACCAACCTCGGCTTCCGGCTCTTCGGCAACTACGCGTCCAATCGTTACCAATACAACCTGGCAGTGTTCGACCGGCTGGAGAAAGACACCAACTCCGGCCTCAACACAATGGATCTCCGCGATCAGAAGGTCGTCATCGCCAATGTCTATTGGCAGGACTTCCTCGTTCACGGATACACGCAGCAGTTCAGCTTCCACTTCGTGCGCGACGACGCCACCTTCCACTACGACCGCAACGGCGTTCTCGTGCGTCCCGCGCCGGTCGGCGTCTTCACGCCGCATGAGATCCGCGCCGCGTACCTCGGCGAAGCCGGTCTCGGCCACATCGGGCGCTTCAACGTCGATCACGCTGTCTACTACGTCTTCGGGCACGACGAGTTGAATCCGATTGCCGGACCCGACCCGAATCTCCGCGACAGCAACGGAGTCAGGATCGGCGCAGGGATGGCGGCGCTCGAAGTTTCCTGCGATCGCGACTGGTATCGCCCGCGCCTCGCATTTTTCTACGCGACCGGCGACCGAGATCCGCGCGATCGCAGAGCGACCGGCTTCGACTCCATCTACGACAGCCCCAACTTCGCCGGCGGCGGCTTCTCGTTCTTCAACCGCCTGGGCATCCGCCTCGCCGGCAGTGGCGTCGCGCTCGTCGAACGCGGCTCGCTGCTGACGAGTTTGCGCAGTTCGAAGGATGAAGGGCAGCCGAACTACGTCAATCCCGGAGTGCAGATCGCCAGCGCCGGAATCGACGTCGACGTCACGCCGCGGCTCAAAGCAATCGGCACCGCGAACTACATCCGCCTCGATGCCACGCAATCCGTCGAAGCGATCCTTTTCCAGGGCAACATCCACAAGACCCTGGGCACCGACATTTCGCTCGGACTTCGCTACCGGCCGCTGCTCAATCAAAACATCTCTATCGTCGGCGGCACGGCTGTCTTTCTGCCCGGCCGCGGATTCAAAGACATCTACGAAAAAAATCGCCCGCTCGTCCACGTTTTCACGAACGTGATTCTGACCTTCTGATGAAACGGATAACGATCGTTCTCGCCGCAGTCTTCGTCATCGCGCTGGCCGTGATCCGCATTCGCGCGCAGTCGTCACCTGACCTTCCGCCGCTCATGCGCCAGACGCAGTCCGAGGCTGATGCGAAGAGTGTGGGGTGCTTGTCGTGTCACAACGGGATCGAGCGGATGCACGCCTCGGCCGCGGTGAAGCTGGCGTGCACCGATTGTCACGGCGGCGACGGCAACGCGAAGACGAAGGACGCCGCACACGTCAAGCCGCTGCATCCCGAAATCTGGAAGACCTCGGCCAATCCGCAGCGCAGCTACACGGCGCTGTTGCGCGAGACGCCGGAGTTCGTCAAGTTCATCAATCCCGGCGATCTTCGCGTCGCGCAGGAAACGTGCGGCGGCTGTCATCAGCGCCAGGTCAACGCCGTCCCGCGCAGCACAATGACGACGTCCGCCGTTTTCTGGGCCGCCGTCGGCTACGCGAATGGTCTGCTCAGCCGTAAACAAGGGCTGCTCGGAGAGAGCTACAACCGCGCCGGCAACGCCGCTGCCATCAAGCCCGCAACGCCGCCGACGTCGGATCAGATCGCGAAAGGCGCGCTGCCGATTCTCGTCCCGCTTCCGCGCTGGGAAGTCTTCCAACCCGCCGAATACTTCCGCGCGTTCGAACGCGGCGGCATTTCGGGAACCAGCTCGTTCCCGGACATCGGCAATCCGTCGCCGGAAGGGGAGGCGGGCAAACCCGACATCCGCCTCGGCAACCGCGGACGCGGAACGGGATTGCGCATTTCGCCCGCGCTCATCAATCTGAACAAGACGCGGCTCAACGATCCGCATCTCTCCTTCCTCGGCACGAACGATCACCCCGGCGATTACCGATCGTCCGGCTGCACGGGCTGCCACGTCGTCTACGCCAACGATCGCGATCCATTGCATTCCGCGGACTACGCGCAGTACGGCAACACCGGCCTCTCGATCACCGGCGACAAATCGATTCCGAAGAACGAGCCGGGACATCCGCTGCGCCACCAGTTCACGCGCGCCGTGCCGACCAGCCAGTGCATGTCGTGCCACATGCATCAGCCCAACTCCTTCGTCAACACCTACCTCGGCTACACGATGTGGGACTACGAAACCGACGCGGAGTTGCTCTGGCCGAAAAAGCAAAAGTATCCGACCGAGGCCGAGAAGCGCGCGTCGCTCGATGCAAATCCGGAAGGCGCCGCGCCGCGCGGATTGTGGAGCGATGAGAAGTTCCTCGAAAACGTATCGAGTCTGAATTCGCAGGCGAAGAACACGCAGTTCGCCGACTACCACGGCCACGGCTGGAACTTCATGGCCGTCTACAAACGCGATCACAAAGGCAACCTGCTCGACGCAGAAGGCAACATCGTTCCGTTCGACGATCCCGCGAAATTCAAGAAGGCCGTGCACCTGCAGGACATCCATCTCGAGAAAGGGATGCACTGCGCCGACTGCCATTTCTCGCAGGACGAACATGGCAACGGCCAGCTCTACGCCGAGTACGGCAACAACATCGAGATCGAGTGCCAGGACTGCCACGGAAACACCGACGCGTACACGAACCTGCGCACGTCCGGTCCGGCCGCGCCTCCGGGCGGCACGGATCTGCGACTGGGAACGACGCCATTCGGACAGCGCCGCTTCATCTGGGTCAACGGCAAGCTCTGGCAACGTTCGATGCTGAATCCCGGCATGCAGTGGGAAGTGATCCAGGTCAAAGACTCGATCACGCCCGGCAACGCGCACTACAACGAGCGCTCCGCGTACGCGAAGACGATCCAGCGCGACGGCGCGACGTGGGGACCATCCTCCAGCGCGAACTTCGCACATTCCGACGCGAAGATGACCTGCTACGCCTGCCACACGTCGTGGATGACGTCGTGCTCCGGTTGCCATCTGCCGCAGGAGCAGAACGTGAAGGCCGAGGTTCATCACTATGAGGGAGGGGAGACGAGAAACTACGCCTCGTACAACCCGCAGGTGATCCGCACGGACGCGTTCATGCTCGGCGTCAACGGCACGACCAAAGGACATCGCCTCGCGCCGGTGCGCTCGTCGTCGGCGCTCGTCATCAGCTCAACCAATGCTCTGAGAGACCGCATCTACATTCAACAGCCGCCAATTTCGTCGCCCGGCTATTCGAGTCAGGCCTTCAACGCGCATGTGCCGCATACCGTCCGCTCGCGCGAGACGCAGGGTTGCGGAAGCTGCCACGTGACGAAAGAGAACGACAACAACGCCTGGCTCGCGCAGCTCCTGTTGCAGGGAACGAACTTCGTCAACTTCATCGGCCGCTACGCCTACGTCGCGGAAGGGAAGGGCGGCTTCGAAGGCATCTGCGTCACCGAATGGGACGAGCCGCAGGCGGTGATTGGATCGTCGCTCCACAAGATCGTCTATCCCGATTACTACGCGAAGCACCAAGCCAACAAACTGGAGTTGCAAGTCGCGCACGAACATCACGGCGACTCGCGCTCGCTGCAGATGCGCGGTGAGTTCCTCTACAGCGCGAACGGCGAGGAAGGCTTCAGCGTCTACGACATCGCCAACATCGACAACAAAGATTTCTCCGAGCGCATCGTGTCGCAACCGGTCTCGCCGATCGGTCAGCGCACGTTCGTGAAGACGAAGTTCGCCTCGGCCGTCGCGTTGCCGACGACGATGCCGGTCGATCCGAATCGGCAAACGCAGTTCATCGCAGCGAACGAGGAACAGCCGATCCATCCGCTTTACAAATACGCCTACGTCGCCGATCGCGAAGAAGGTCTGATCCTCATCGACGTCACGACGCTCGCCGACGCCAATCCGTCGAACAACTACCTGTCCCGCGCGGTGACGTTCAATCCCGGCGGCGCGCTCAACGGTGCGCGATCGATTGCCGTCGCCGGCCGCTGGGTTTTCATCGGCGCGGAGAATGGCGTCGTGATCGTCGACGTCGACAAGCCGCTGACTCCTCGCGTCGTCGCCACGATCCCCGAGTTGAAAGACGCCACCGGCATCGCCGTGCAGTTCCGCTACGCATTCGTGACGACGCGCGATGGATTGGCGAGCATCGACGTCACCGATCCGAATCACCCGCGCATCGCCGGACGCGTCGCCATCGCCGACGCGCGCAGCGTCTACGTCGCACGCACGTACGCGTACGTCGCCGGCGGCGCGAAGGGGATGGTCATCGTGGACGTCGAGCGTCCCGAGAAGCCGTCGATCCTGCAGTGGAGCGATGATCTTCCGCACGATGCAAACGACGTGAAAGTCGCGTCGACGAACGCATCCACATTCGCGTACGTTTCCGACGGCAAGTACGGACTCAAGATTTACCAACTCCTCTCGCCCGAATGGACGCCGGGCTACGCCGGCTTCAGTCCGCGTCCCGCACCGCGCCTCGTCGCCACGCGCCGCACGCATGGTCCGGCGCTCGCGGTTTCGAAGGGACTCGACCGCGATCGCGCGGTCGATGAAGGCGGCAATCAGGTTTCGATCTTCAACCGTATCGGCGCGCGCCCGATGACGCTCCCTGAAATGCAGCGGCTCTACCTCCGCGACGGAACGCTCTACACCGTGAGCGAGACGCCGACGACAAAGCCCGTTCCGAGGTGACGACGATGAAACGAATGACGATCGTGTTTCTGCTGACGACTGTGGGCGCTGCCGCCCAGCAGCCGGCGTCCGTTCCCGGTCATTACGAAGGCGTCGCTTCCTGCGTCAACTCCGGCTGCCACGGCTCGACGCAGCCGCTCAACACCACGCGCATCCTCCAGAACGAGTACTACACGTGGCTCAACAGCGACCGTCACGCGCAGGCGTACAACATCCTCTTCAACGATCGCTCGGCGCGGGTGGCCCGCAACATGCGCCTCAAAGGGAAGGCGTATCAGGAAAAAATCTGTCTCGACTGCCACACCACGAACGTTCCGCCGTCGCTCATCTCGGGCAAAGTCGATTTGGAGGATGGGATCCAGTGCGAAACGTGTCACGGTCCCGCCAGCGGCTGGCGCGCCGAGCACACCGCGGCCGGCTGGACGCACGAGCAGTCCGTCGCCGCTGGCATGACCGACCTTCGCTCGCTTCCCGCTCGCGCCTCCGGCTGCCTCTCCTGCCACCTCGGCAACGACAGCAAGCAAGTCGATCACGAGTTAATCGCCTCCGGCCATCCACTACTCGCGTTTGAATTGGACAACTACACCGAGACGATGCCGCCGCACTGGCGCCGCGGGAACGACGCCGCGACGCACGGCGCGCGCGCCTTCGCCGTCGGCCAATCCGCGGCCTTCAGCCAGTCGCTCGACAACCTCGTGCATCACGCGCGCGGCGAGAAGTGGCCCGAGTTCTCCGACATGAGCTGCATCAACTGTCACCACTCGCTCGAGTCGAGCGGATGGCGTCAGGAACGCGGCTGGCCCGGCCGCGCCGGACTCCCGTCCTGGAGCCCGCAGCATTGGGCCGTCCTTCGCCTCCTCGTCAATCGCGCCAACCCCTCGGCACGCGCACAGCTCGACAACGACGTGCAGTTGATCGCCACGCGCGTCGCCCGCATGAACGAACCAAACGCCGTACTGCAAGCCGCCGTCGACGCGAAGCGCATCATCGATGCCGTCACACCGCAGATCGCCGCTCTGAGCTGGCGCGACGACGACGTCCGCGCATTGATGCGCACCATCGCCGGCGACACCGACTTTCTCCTGACCGCCGACGTCCACTCCGCCGAGCAGACCGCCCTCGCTCTTCAGAGTCTCGCCTCGGCACTAACCCGCAGCAATCCGCGCCTGCTCAAGAGCCCCATGACCGCGGCCATCGACGCGCTGTTCGAAGAGATCAAGAACCGCGAGCGCTACGAGCCCGCGAAGTTCGTTCAGAAGCTCGCGGCGCTGCGGGCGGCGCTGTAGCAACTGGCATTGGTCAGGGGGGACACCCACGGCAGTGATCGGCTGAAAAAGCACGAACGTTGGACGATTCGAAGACCTTGATCGTGCCGGGCGACGCCAGCGTGTAGGTTTCGTCGGCCGTGGCCGCGGTTATTTTCACCATCCGGTGCGAAGTTTCCTGGTGAGAGAAGGGTGGATTCCATCGCACCCGGCATTTCCCTTGCTCTTCCGTACTGCGGGAGAACATGAAAATGCCTGCTAAAAAACGCGAATTGATCGAACCGCATGCGGGAGACAAACGTTACGTCCGCCGCGATGATCAGGGACATTTCAAGGAGTCGGACGACGTGAGCCGCTCGCTGTCGCAGGATGTCCGAAAGAAAGCCTCCACGGCTTCGAAGCCGGGTCAGGGCGACCGCGGCGATCGAAAGTAACGTTTCGCTCGCGGCGCTCGGTTATCATCCCCGCTTTCATGCGTCGTGTGGCACTGGCCTTTGCACTCTTAGCGTTCGCGTCGTTTGCGCGCGCGGAATCGCTGCGCGTCGTCGCGCCGGCGAATGGCGCCACGTTGCGCGGCGGCTCGTTCGCGGAGTTGCGGTGGACTTCCGCGCAACCGCCGGCCGGAGCCGAGGAGTGGGAAGCGTTTCTGTCGGTGGATGGTGGGAAGTACTACGCCTTCCGCGTCACGCCGCACCTCGACATCCAGCTTCGGAGCTTCACCTTCGTCGTTCCGAACGTCGACACGCGCAATGCGCGGATCCTGATTCGCACCGGCGACGAAGTGCACGAGCTGCATTTCGAGAGCCGCGATTCGTTCTCTATCGTCCGCGATGCGAAGGCGGAGCAGCCCCTCCCTCGGCTGTCGCAGTCGGGACGCGGAGAAGCAGCGCGCGACGGTGATCCCGCGGTCCTGGCGTGGACGGATGGCGATCGAAACGGATCTGGTGTCACCCGGCAATCGTCGGCGCCCGCATCGTCCGCGGCTCTTTCGTCGTCGCTCGACGCGCGCCACGGCGACGTCCCCGTGCTGGTCCCCTCGGCGAACATCTTCGCTGCTCCTGAGTCAACGCCAACGTCGCTCATCCCCGCGCGCATCTCACACGTGCGCGCGTCCACGCCACTTGCGACTTCCGTCGATCTCCTTCTGGTCTGCAGCCGCTGGAACATTTAGTTCCGTGACGCGCGCCTGACCAATCCCGCAAGACCATCGAAGGAGAATCCGATGAAGACGTATGTCTCATCAATATTGTTGTTCGCGCTTTTGCTTTTGCTCGCGCTGCCGCTCGCGGCTCAGTCTCCCAACACCGCCACGATGATCGTCGTCGTGGCCGACCAGTCCGGCGCGATCGTGCCGGACGCACATGTCACCGTCACCAACACCGCCACGGGCGCGGTCCGCGAAGCGGCCTCCGGCAGCGACGGCCGCGCCACGATTGCCGCGCTGCCGCTGACGGGCAGCTACACCGTTCGCGTTTCCAAAGCCGGTTTCACAAACGGAGAGCGCAAGGACATCGCACTTCGCTCCGGCGAGGCGGCGACCTTGAAGATGACTCTTCTGGTCGCGTCCGAAGGTGCGGTGACGGTGTTCGGAACGACGGAGGGCGTCCGTGCCGATCCTCAGATTGGCCGCCGCCTCGAAACGGAACTGATCAACGAGACGCCCATTCTCGGACGCAAGATGACGTCACTACCGCTCCTGAACTCCGCCTTCCGGCAGGGGAAAGGGACCGGCGATCTTTTCGTCAATCAGACCTATTTCGTCACCGGCGCCGGCTCGCGCCGCACCACGACATTCACGCTCGATGGTGCAAATGACGACGAGGCGTGGGGCCGCCAGACGACGATCGCCACGGTTCCGATTGGCGCCATCCAGGAAGTGACGGTGCTTTCGAATGCCTTTTCCGCCGAGTACGGATGGACGGCCGGTCCGGCGCTGAACATCGTCACGAAGTCCGGTACGAACAACATGCACGGCGAGCTGCTGTACATGAATCGCCCGGGCAGCACCCAGGCGAAGACGTTCTCGACCAGCGGCTTCTGCGCGCCCTCCGTGTCTACATGCGTGACGCCGTCATCGCTCGCCGCGATCAATCCGGTCGACATCCCCGATGCGTTGAGCCAGTACTCGGGATCGATCGGCGGCCCGATCGTCAAGGACCGAACATTCTTCTTCCTCACCGCCGACTACACGCGGCAGGATCGGACGGCGTTTCTTTCGCCGACTCTGCCGGCGTTCGTGCTGCCCGCGAACGGCGACCTCGCCTTTCCCGGCCATTACCGTCAGACGCTCTTCAACGGCCGGCTCGATCATCAGCTCACTCCAACGCAGACGCTGATGCTGCGCGCAAATTTCGATCGCTTTTACGACGACAATCCGCAGGACGCAGTCGGTGGTACGAACGCGCCGAGTGTCGCGCGCCGCTACACGCGCGGAGCGTGGACGGCGCAGTTGAATCACACGGACGTCATCACTCCGAACGTTCTCAACGAAGCGCGCGTCACGTATCTGAATGGCGATCCGGTAACGCGGTGGGAAGCGCTGATCCCTTCCACGACCTACACGCGCGGCGGGAACGTGCCGTTCACGATCGGACAATCGCGCGCGTCTGATCTCTTCGGCCGCCAGGCGCAGTTCTCCGACACGTTGTCGTGGTCCGGTGGCAAGCACTACGTCCGCCTCGGCGGCAACGTGATCCATCACACCTCCGGCGGTTTCGGCAACGAGCCGGGGACGGCCCTCCTCGGCACATTCACCTTCAAGAACACGACCACCAAGCCCTTCGATCAATTGACGCTGGCCGATGTGCAGCAGTACACGCAGCCGATCGACTTCGGCATCAGCAGGTACAAGCTGACGCAGGAGCTCTATACCGGTTTCGTGCAGGACAGCATCCAGGTCACCAACGATTTCAACGTCGACGCCGGCCTCCGCTACAGCCGCCAGACGTTGACCGATGCGAAGAAAAACTTCGAGCCCCGCCTCGGCTTCGGCTGGCATCCCAACGGCGATCCGCGCCTGGCCATCCGCGGCGGCTATGGCAGGTATTACACGCAGATTCAATCGAATCTCATCGCCAGCTACCTGGTGCAGGGCCTCGACGGATTGACGACGTACACCGCCACGCCGGGACAGCTCGGATTCCCAACCTGCCTCACCGGCTCGTGCCTGCCACTGTCCTTCGATCCGAAAACGCTGCCGGCGTCGGAACTGCCGGCGCGCGACATCGTCATCCAGGCTGGCCGCCGCGCGTTCTACGAATCGCAGTTCGCGAAGTACGGCCTGAACTTCGACAAGCTGCCGTTCTACCCCGATCAGTTGGTGAATCCGAAGAGCGAGGTGATGTCGCTCGGCGCCGAGCGCGAATTCGGCAAGGGTTTGTTCATCGGCTCCGATTTCGTGCACCAGCGTTGGACCGATCTCGTTCGCACCGTCGACCTCAACGCGCCGTCTGCATTCGACCGCACCGCGCCCGGCCAGACTCGCAGCGTCGCTGCCGCAAATGCAACGCGACCCATCCTCCCGGTCAACGGCGGCGTGCGCCAGGTCAACGTGCTCATGAACCTCGGCGAGGCCGACTACAACGGACTGCAGACGCAGATCAGCTACCGCGGCAGTTCACGTTTCTTCGCCGCACTGAGCTACACGCTGTCGAAGGCGACGAACACGACGGAGCCCGACGGCAACGGCGTCGGTCCGAACCAGCCCATCATTTCCCGCCTCGGCGAAGAAGAACGCGGACCGAGTCTCCTCGACCAGCGTCACCGCGCCGTCCTCACGCTCAATTACCAGTTGCCGTTCAACATCACCGTCGGCACGCTGATGCAGTACGCCTCGGCACGTCCGTTCTCCGCCACGACGGGCATCGACAACAACGGCGACGGCGCCAACAACGACCGCCCCGTCGTCAACGGCCAGGTGATGCCGAAGTCCGCGTTCCGCGGAACTCCGACCTCGGACGTCGCCGCCTTCATCGAAACCCGCCTCCGCCAGTCATCCCTCCTCGGTACGGTCCTTCTGCGCATCGAAGGATTCAATCTCCTCAACCACGGCAACTACCTCGGCCGCAGCCAAACCGTCTACGGCGACGCCGCCACCCCCAACACTACCTTCGGCCAGCTAGTCGCCGTCGGTGCGTCGACGAACGCGATCCCCGCCTTCGCCAACGTCGACCCCCCGCGCATGTTCCAAGTGCAGGTGCGGTTCGTTTTCTGAGTGATGTTCCGGCATTCGCTATTCGCGATTTGCGAATAGCGAATGCCAACAGTGGCCGCCGTTGCAGCTACAATGCCCTCCAGCGTTTGGGGCGCATCCAGTCCGCGGAAAGGGCAGTGCCCACCCACTGAATTTATTGAAGGTACGAACCTTCTTTCAGCCTGACCGGGCGGACTCCAGGCATGCGATGAAAGGAGTTTCGTATGTCAGACGCTCTTCCTCTTCCATCCCATCCTCACCTCGGCTACTACAAGAAGCTGGCGAAGGATCTCGTCAAGGCTTGCGACGATCCGGTTTCTCTTCGCGAATGGGCCACGCGATTCGCGCCCGATCACGCCGAGCGATTGGTAAAGCACATCTCATCGGCGAAGATCAGCAAACTTTCCGATGCGCAATTCCTCATCGCTCGCGCGCATGGCTTTGCGAGCTGGCCGAAGTTTTCGCACCACGTGGAAGAGTTGCAGCACGCCGGCTCGCCCGATTCGAAATTCGAGCAGGCCGCCGATGCGATCGTCTCCGGCGACATCGCCACGCTTCGCCGGCTTCTCGATGAGACGCCGGAGCTGATCCGGCAGCGATCGAGCCGTGAGCATCGATCGACGCTTCTTCACTACGTTTCCGCGAACGGCATCGAAGACTTTCGCCAACGGACGCCGCCGAACATCGTCGACATCACGCGGCTGCTGCTCGATGCCGGCGCTGACGTGAACGCGGAATCCGACGCGTATCGCGGCCATTCGATGGCACTCGGTCTCACGGCCACGAGCGTTCATCCCGAGGTTGCGGGCGTGCAGATCGGGTTGATGGAGTTGCTCCTCGATCGCGGCGCGATGATCGAACGCATCCCCGGCGAGGCGGTGCGCGCATGCCTGGCAAACGGACGTCCGCGCGCCGCGCGATTCCTTGCGACACACGGCGCGTTCCTCGATTTCGAAAATGCCGCCGGCGTCGGCGATCTCGATCGCGTGACGGAGCTCGCCGCCACAACTTCGAGAGAAAGACTTGCGAGAGGTTTCGTGTGGGCCTGCGGCTACGGATACGGCGACATCGTCCGATTTTTGCTCGATTACGGTGTCGATCCCGCCGTCGGCGCCGGGGTCGACATGACCGGTTTGCACCTTGCCGCGCATGAAGGTCATCTCGACATCGTCAAGCTGCTCCTCGCGCACGGTGCGCCGCTCGAAGTGAAAAACGTGTACGGCGGTACGGTCCTCGACCAGACGTTATGGTCGGTGATCCACCATCCGATGCCGGAGCATCGCGCGATCGTCGAGACACTCATCGCTGCTGGCGCGAAGGTCGAAGACGATTGGCTTACGGGCATCCCCGAGATCGACGAATTGCTGACCAAGCAGTCGGACGATCCGAAGCACAGGTAGCGCCGGCGGCGCTACGATTCGCCTACTTCTTCACGTTCGTCGCATCGAGCGCTGCGCGCAGCGTGGTGGCGAGTTTCTTCGCGTCATCGACTGACCAGAAGTGCATGAAGAAGAGGCGCGGGGTTTCTTCGAGCATGTGACTGTGAATTGCGGTCACGGCGATGCCGCCGCGGCGGAGGATGCGGATGACGGGGTTGACTTCCGATGCGAGCAGAACGAAGTCCCCGGTGACGGCGGCGCGCCCGTTTCCGGCCGGCTGGAAGTTGAGCGGGATGGCCATTCCCATCGACGGCGGGACCTCGGCGCCGTGCTCCATGATCTTCTCCGCGCGAGGTACGGCGAACTGATACGTCCCTCCGGCAATCTTGCCGGGGGCGCCGATGATGCGATCGAGCTCCGCGGTCGGAAGGTCGATGGCCGGCGGCGTTGATGGGGGAGGCGGCGCCGGTCCCATTGGTGTCTTCGTCAGCGCGAGGGCGTCGTGCAGCGTGCGAGCGAGTGTTTCCGCGTCGCCGTGTCCGTCGAAGTGCATGTACATCACGTGCGGAGATTCACCGACGAGATGGTTGTGCAGCGCGCTCTGCTCGATGCCGCCTCTCTGCAGCGCATCCATCACCGGAGTGACTTCGTTCTCGAGCAGGACGAGATCGCCCATGGCCATGACGTGACCGCCGCTGGTCTCCTTGAACGCCGCCCACGATCCGAGCGCCAGCGCCGGCTTGATGGTGACGCCGTCGAGCGTAACTGTCAGATCGCTGCGCGGGAAGCTCACCTTGTAGACATCGCCGGGCAGCAGCGTCCCGGCGCGGCCGAGGGCCTGCTCTACGTCCTTCCAATCCCTCTTCGGTGTCGCCGCGACGAGCAGAAGAACGGACGAAACGATGATCAGTGCGTTGCGCATGAAAGCTCCTTTTCAATTCAAGATATGGCATCGCGTGACAGATCACTCGCGTGGTGCGCGGTCACATCGATGAAGACGTCAGCGACGAACGGCGATGTTTCTCGGAGTGCGGCATCGAGATCGTCCATCGCCCGGCCGAGTTCTTCGACCGTCAGCCGCGGTGACGGACGCACCTTCGCGGAGACGATCACTTCTTCGGGTCCGATGTACACCGCTTGCACGGAGAGGATTTCTTCGACCGCATCGTCGCGATCGATCACGGCGCGAATTTCGTCGAGCAGTTTCGGCGGCAGCGACTTTCCGACCAGGAAGTCGGCCAGAGGAAGTCCCAATCCGAACGCGGTCGCGGCCATCAGCAGTCCGATGAGCAGCGACGCGAACGCATCCGGACGATCGCTTCCGAGGTGATGGCTGAGCAGGAGTCCGGCGGCAGCGATCACGAGACCGATCAATGCCGCGCTGTCTTCCACGACCACGGCGCGCACGGTCGGATCGCTCGAACGGAACAGGTGAAACCAAACGTTCCAGCCGCGTTCCGCCGCTTCGCTGCGCGCCTGCCGCAGGCTCTGCACGAGCGAGATGCCGTCGCCGATGAATGCGACACCGAGCACGATCCACGCGGCGGTCGGGTTGCCCAGCGGCTCGCTGTGCGTCAACTGGTGAATGGCCATGCCGACGGAAAAACAGCCGCCGATGAGAAACGACGCGATCGCCGCCAGGAACGCCCAGAGGAATCGCTCGCGGCCGTGGCCGAGAGGATGAAGTTCGTCGGCGGGAGCGGTGGCGCGGCGAAGCGAGATGCCGAGGAGAACTTCGTTGGAGGCGTCGGCGAGGGAGTGCGCGGCCTCGGCCAGGAGCGCCGTCGATCCCGACATCAATCCGCTGATCAGCTTCGCGATGGCGATGACGATATTCGCCGCCAGCGCGATCAGAATCGTCCGCCAGCTCTCATTTCTCTCGATCCTGCGCAGCGCCGCGCGCGATCGCCGATTCGTTGGCCGGAGCATGAATGCAAGTCTTGTTCACTCCGCGTCTCCGCGCCTCCGCGTGAAAAGACTTTTGACACGCCACCACATCCATCTTAGATTTCAGGAAGAAATCAGTAGATCAGGAGACCGCCATGAAACTTATCGTCGCGATCCTGCTGTCCGCGTTCTTCTCGAGCAGCGCAATTGCTGCACCGGCGGTCACCAAACGCCAATTCGACGCATGGCGTAAATCAATGGCGCGCGTTCGCTTGCCGCACAAGGGATGCTTCAAGACTTCGTATCCGAATACCGAATGGCGCGAAGTGCCGTGTACCGCCGCTCCGGAACGTTCCTATCCGCCGCGTCTCCTCTACACCGTCGGCAGCGCGGTCGACTTCTCGGCCGTCGTGTCGGGACACATCGCATCTGCGACCGGGTCGTTCGACGCCGTGAACGTGACCAGCGAGAACAACTCCGGCAGTCCCGACACCTACTCGCTTCAGCTCAACTCCGAGTACTTCACCTCGCCCGCATGCGCCGGGGCCGCGAATCCGAATGTCTGCAAGGGGTGGCAGCAATTCATCTACTCGACCACCCTCGCATCCGCATTCATCGAGTATTGGCTGATCGACTACGCCGCGCCGTGCCCGGCGGGATGGAGCACCGTCTCCGTTCATTGCGTGAAGAACAGCACCGCCATCCCCGTCGCCGCCGAGCCGATCGCGAACCTGATCCAGCTAAGTCTGACCGGCACCGCAACGGCGGGCGGCGTGGATACGCTGATGATCTCGACGACCGGCGGCGATCTCAGCGCCATGTATCAGGACGATGAGCTCAGTCTCGCGCAAGGGTGGAAGCTCGCCGAGTTCGGCATCTTCGGCGACGGCGGCGGCTCAGACGCGACGTTCAACCCCGGTGCGACGATGGCCGTTCGCACGACCGTGGACGACGGCACTACGAACGCGCCGACGTGCGAGCTGGAAGGATTCACCAGCGAGACGAACAACCTCAATCTCGTGCCGCCGTGCTGTCCCTACGGCGGCGCGTTTCCCGCGGTCGTCTTCTGGCTGAGCAACAATCCCGGCGCGACGTCGTCGTGCGTCGGCGGAACGAGCATCGGCGATACGCATCTGACGAATTTCAATGGCCTCTTCTACGATTTTCAGGCCTCAGGCGACTTCCTGCTCGCGGAAACAAATCCCGATTTCGTCGTACAAACGCGGCAGAAGTCGGGTGCACCGAACTGGCCGAATGCGAGCGTCAACAAGGCCGTGGCGATGAAGCTCGGCCATACGCGCGCCGCCGTCTGTCTCGATCCCACCCGTCTGATCGTCGATGGCCAGCAGAGTGCCCTGGCGGATGACCAGTCGCTTTCGCTTCCCACCGGCGTCCACGTCGCGCGCAGCGGCAATGCGTACCTCTTCACGCGCCCGAGCGGCGAGAGCGTCCGCGCGGACGTCAACGCCGGCTACATCAATGTCTCTGTCAACCTCGGCGCCGCCCCACAGGCGAAGGTCTACGGTCTCCTCGGCAACGCCAACGGAAACATGGGCGAGGACGATCTGGCGATGCGCAACCGAGTCGTGTTGGCGCAGCCGCTTTCCTTCGAAGATTTTTATCACCGCTACGCCGATAGCTGGCGTGTCGGACGCGATTCGCTGCTGTCGAACCAGTGCGGCGACCGAGACGTCGAACGCAGCGCTCCCGCAACGACGTTCTACGCCAGAGATCTCGACCCGAGGAACTACGAAACGGCGCGAGCGATCTGCGCGGGCGCCGGCGTCACCGACGAAACCCTCCTCGACGCCTGCATCATCGATGTCACGGTCATCGGCACCAGGGACGCTGCCCGAGTCTTTGCGCGCACCCGACCGCCGCGCGCCGAAATCCGAGTGGAGCCGCCGCGCCGGTAGTAATCGAGCAAGTCGGTCACTTCCCCGCGGCGCGACGTCGTGGCGGCGATGCCTGCGATGCCTTCCATGCACGCAGCAGCGACCGCAGCGCCTCGGGGGAGTTCGTCGGAGCGGGAGCGCCGAGTTGATCGTGTGAGTTCACGCCGTGGCAGGCCGCGCAGACGCGGACTTCGCCTGGCTGGAAGGTGAGCCAGTAACGTTCGCGCACGACCGGCGTTCCCGGGGCGTCCGTCAGCTGCCAGCTCATCGCGCGGCGTGCCGGGACGAGCGCGGCGATCGATCCGTCGGCGGCGATCTGCACGCTGCCGGCCGGGCCGGATGTCGGCGCATTCTTCGCCGCGGGATCGTGCATCACGCGCGCGAGCACGCGGCGCCCCGCGCGCGGCGACGCGGTTCCGCCGAGGCCGCGAAGCTGGTCCGCCTGGAAGAGTTGGAGGTGGGTGATGTCGAACAGTTTGCTGCTTCCGACAACCTTCTGCGTCGAGGTACCGGTCACGCGAAGGTTGTAGGGCTGCTGTTTGTCCGCCGCATCGCGCGAGGTCACGTTGCGGCTGACGATCACGGCCAGATTGCGCGACTGCAGATTCGCGCGAAACGCGGCGGGATCGACGTTTTCCTCGCGGAAGACCTTCGCCTCCGGCTCTTCGAGCAGCGTCGTCCGCCGCACCGGACGAGGCCGCGCGCGCACCTCGACCGGACTCAGCTCCCACATCTCGCCCGACCAGTTCACAAGTACGTCCGGATCGAAATACGAAACGCTGCCTTGGATGCCTTGCGTCAGCATCTGCCCCGGCAACCCCTGAGCAGTCATCGTCTTGATGCGGAACGCGTAACGCGACTTCGGCGCCTCGCGCGAACCGTCGTTGACGTCGCCGCGCATCTCGCTCGTGTGGACGGCGAGCAGCGTTCCATCCGCGAGCGGCAACGGATCGCGATAGTGCCCTGACGCGTCGGCAGCCGGCGTTCCGTCCGGAACGTCGCGCGTCGAGCGAGGCGTGACGTTGGTGATGGCGATGTTGTCCGCCGTTCGTCCCGGCTCCGCGGCGAAACGAATGATCTGTCCCGAGGCGTGCGTCTGGAACTCCGGCGCGTCGACCGCGTAGTAGACGCCCGGCTGCGCCGGATCCTCGTGCAATTGAAAGATGTTGTCGGCGCGGTTCCCGCTCCCGTTGAACTCCGAAAGACCGGCATCGTTCATGCTCCGGTCGAAATACCCGAACAGCTCGTGCCTCCCGACATGGTTCACGGTCTCCTCGGATGTCCCATCTTCATTCATCTCCCACGGAAAAAAGTGGTTGATGCTGTTCCCCTGCAGATTGGTGCCGGCGAGAAGATCGGTCCGCGCGCTGCGCGGCTCCGGATAGACCTCGACTCGCTGATCGAGACGCGCCGCATTCGCTGATTCGTCGGCGTAATCGAACGTCCCATACGTGTTCGCGCTCATCGCATCGGTATCTGCCTGCTGATCGCGCTGCAGGTGATCCCATCGCGTGAAGATTACGCGGCCGAAGCTGTCGATCGATGGCGTGAAGAGTCCCGACGGCGTGTGATTGAGAAGATGCAGATCGCCCGTGGCCGGATCGAGGCTCCAAAGTCCGGTGACGGTCGGCGCTTCTTCGTACTCATCGAGCTGCGGATAGAGATGCGCCTCGCCTCCGCGCGGACGGTCGGAGGTGAAGAGGATGCGATCGTCCGTGCCGTAGAACGGACTGACGTTGTTGTACGCCGGCTGATTGGCGATCTTTCGGATCACCGGCGTTTCGTTCTGCCCGAGGCCGGTGATCTCGTAGATCTGCCAGTGATAGGTCTCCCACACGAATTGCTGCGACGGTGCGCCGATGACCATGCTGAAAAGCGCTTTCGTCCCGCTCCAGTGCACCGACGGCTCACGTACTGCGATCGATGCCGCACCTTGCATCCCGCCGTTCCCGAACCCCGCCGTGCGCGTGAGGTTCTTCGTCGTCCCATCGGGATAACGAATCCAAAGATCCCCGCCGCGCGGCGCCTCCGCCACCGACGCCACCTGATTTCCGAACGCCGACGCGACGGTGGTGAAGTCGGGCGGCACCGGCACCTGCGTGACGAACAGAATCGGATTGGCGAGCGTGACGGCGAGCAGCAGCGCGTTCATTGGGCGGATTATCCGCGGCATCCCATGAGTGCACGTGCGCCCGGTCACACTCGGCCGGACCTATACTTTCCCGAAAGGAGAATCCGATGAATCGCACACGCGGGATCCTCGCTGCGGCACTGCTCGTCCTCTTCGCCACCGGCTGTTTCGAAATCGAGCAATCGATCGAGCTGAAAAAAGACCTCTCCGGCACGGCCAACTTCAAGCTCGGCGTCGACATGGAGCCGATGATCACCATCATGGCCAAGATGCAGAAGGAGATGAGCGGCGACAAGAGTCCGCTGACGAAGGCAGACATCGCCGCGGCGAAAGCGGAGTTCAAGAAGAAAGAGACGAAGAGCACGACCGAATCCGAGGATCCGCGCAAACAGGCGGAAGGCGGATTGCCTCCGGGCGTGAAGCTGCTCGATGTCTCGGTCACTGAAAAGGAATTCGGCGTCACGACGAATATGAAGTTCGCGTTCGACAAGCTCGCCAGCCTCGTCGGCGTGAAGCTCAATTCGAAGAAGGAAGGCGAAGCCGGCGGCGATCCGACCAAGAAGTCGGTCATCGATTCGCCGTTCCAGGGATTGGAGATCGCCGAGACCGCGAGCACGATCACCATCCACACCAAGCCGCAGAACCCCGCCGACAAAGTGAAATCCGAAGCCGGCGAGGCGGGCCCGAAACTCGATCCCGAAACTGAAAAGATGATGAACGACGCCTTCAAGAACATGCGCATCGCCTGGAAGATCACCGCCCCCTTCGAGGTGGTCTCCAGCAACGCCACCCGCAAAGAAGGCAAAACGCTGATCTGGGAGTACGACTGGGACAAACTCCAGAAGCTCGCCGCTTCCCCGAAAGCGCTCGACGACCTCGGGGTGAGTGTTACGTACAAGAAGTAGGGAGTGGAGCGCAGTAGCGCGATGATCGCGCTAGACGTGGACGTTGTCGCCAAGACGCATCGCGCTCGCGTGCTAGGATCGTTCGCGTGCGACGGATATCGAGACGGCCCGAGGGCGATGACGTTCTCCGGGATGCTGCGGCGATGCAGCGGACGATGAATCGTTTGCGCGGAGGCGCTCTCATTCCGCGCGGCGTTTACCGGTTCGCGGATCACGAGGAGGCTGACCGTTGGATGATCAGGACGATCGCGGATACTCACGCGCACCTGAGCTCGAAGACCTTCTCTCGCTCTGCAAAGCGCTGAACGCGGAAGGCGTCCGGTACGTCCTCATCGGAGATTTCGCGGTGATTTTGCACGGCTTCGTTCGCGCCACCAAAGACATCGATCTTCTGGTTGATGCGTCGGTGGAAAATGTGCAGCGGCTCAAGAGAGCCATGGCTATTCTGCCCGACAACGCCATCGCGCTCATCGCCGACGACGAAGTCGATAAGTACCGAGTGGTCAGGATCGCCGACGAGATCGTGATCGACCTTCTGAAGAGCGCGTGCGGTATCGATTACGAACGGGCAGCGGAAGGCGGAATCGAGATCAGGATGGTCGAGGGCGTGCCGATTCCGATCGGCCGTAAAGAGCTCCTGATCGAGACGAAACAAACCGTGCGGCCCAGCGACGCCGCCGACGTTCAGTTTCTGCGGTTGCGAATCGCGGCAGAACGAAGTTCGTCTGCGCGGCACTGAAACGCGGACTACTCCATCCCATCGATCGCTGCCGCGATCTCCGCATTCGACGGGCGCTCGCGAAAGTCGGTCTCGATTTTCATCCAGCGTACGCGGCCTTTGGTGTCGAGGACGAAGACGGCGGGATGCGGGATGCCGTCTTCTTTCTGGCCCGCGTAGGCTTCGTCGCGGAGTGCGTAGCGGTCGATGATTCGCGATCCGGGATCGGAGAGCAGCGGGAACGTCACTGCGCCGCGGTGATCGGAGGCGAGGAGTTGCGCGAACTTTCGTCCCTCCTCGGTTGAATCGGGACTGATTGCGTAGATCTTCACTTCGGGATAGGCGCGGGCTAGATCACGAAGCCCGGCCAACTGCCGGGCGCAGTACGCTCACCAATAGCCGCGATAGAAAACCAGCACGACCTTCGTCCCGGCCGCATCGGCCAGGCTGACGCGTTTTCGGTTCTGATCGAGGAGCGCGAAGAGAGGCGCCGGCTGGCCGGCCTTCGGCGGCGTGATCTTCAGCGGTCTGACCGAGGCAACGGCGAGGAGCAGAGCAAGGAATGACAAGCGGTTCGAGGATATCAAGGAGGACGTTATCCTTTCGCATCTTGAATCGCCGAATCGTTCTTCTTCCGCTGCTCCTCGTTGCGTGCATGTCGAATTCTCGTCATCCTGCCGTCACGCCGGAGACGTTCGTGCTCGACTACAACACGCCTGTTGATCGCCGCCTTCAAAACCAGCTCGAATTGATCGATGCGCGGCTTCGCGCGAAATACGGGATGACCACGGAGCAGACGGCCGTCGGTCTGCTCGACCTCGACCGGCCGCGCTTGGCCATGACGCATCCTGATCGCATCGAGTACGCCGCGAGCGTGGCGAAGGTCGGAATCCTGCTGGCGTACTTCCAACTGCATCCCGATGCGGCGACGGAAATGGACGCCGCGACGGAGCACGAGTTGGGGCTGATGATCAAAGCGTCCAGCAACGAAATGGCCGCGAAGTATTCGCGGGCCATGGGCCTGCGCGAGATCCAGCAGGTGCTCAACGAGCAGGGTTTCTACGACGCCGCACACGGCGGCGGCATCTGGGTGGGAAAGCATTACGGTCCGAACAGCGAGCGGATTGGCGATCCGGTCGCGAATCATTCCCACGGCGCCACGGTGCGCCAGCTCCTTCGTTTCTACTGGCTGCTGTCGCGCGATCAACTCGTCTCGCCCGCCGCCTCGCAAAAGATGCGCGCGATTTTTCTCTCGCCCGATATCCCCCACGACGATCACAAGTTCGTGAAGGCGCTGGCCGGACGCGGACTGACGATCCTCCGCAAGTGGGGCACCTACGAGGACTACCTTCACGACTCCGCAATCATCGAAGGAGCGGGACGACGCTACGTTCTCGTCGCGCTGACGCACCACCCGCGCGGAGACGACTATCTCGAGGATCTCGCGCGCGAAGTTGATGACGTGATGACCGCCCGCAGATGAAGCAGACAAAACGCAGATAGGAGGTCCCGATGCCTGCATTGATCATCGTCGACATCGAAGTGCTCGATCCCATACGTTACGAGGATTACAAGCGGCTGGCTTCGGCGGCGATTGCCGCGCACGGCGGACGGTATCTCGTGCGCGGCGGGAAGAGTGAAGTCCTCGATGGGGACTGGCAGCCGCGGCGGCTGGTCGTGTTGGAGTTCGACTCCGTTGAGAAAGCGAAGGCGTGGCGCACCTCACCTGAATATGCCGAGGCGAAGAAAGTGCGCGACACGTGCGCGCGCGAACATGATCGTGGTCGAAGGCACCTAGCGTGCGCGTCGATTCCTCAACGAAAAACGCGGCCTCGCGGCCGCGTTTGGGATGACGAATTTGGTGGAGCTGAACGGGATCGAACCGATGACCTCCTGAGTGCGATTCAGGCGCTCTCCCAACTGAGCTACAGCCCCACGATGTTGGAACTTCGCTGCTAACGGCAGCGTCCCCGAGGAGAATTCCGAGGGGCGCGGATTATACCGATCTCGTGCGACACTTGGGGCATGAAGAAAATCTGCTTCGTGTTCCTGTTCGTTGCGGCGTCCGCGTTTGCGCAGACCTTTCCGGTGATGACGCAGTTGCCGACCGGCGCACCGGCGCTGGCGTCGAGCAACTCGACCAACTTCACGTTCGTCGTGGCGGGCGACAACCGGCCGGCGAAGGATGGCGATCCGCTGACCACGCCGCTGCTCGACATCGTCAAGCGGCTGGCCGCGGCTCCGCCGGCGTTCGTCGTTTGGGGCGGCGATACCGTCTTTGGTAAGCAGGACGTCGGCATCGATGCGCAGTACGCGCAGTTTCTGGCGGCCCTCAAGCCCGTGCCGGTGCCGGTGTTCAACGCGCCGGGCAATCACGAGATGGTCGTGCAGACGATGGTCGCGTGCGGGACGGCCAGCGATCCGTACAACGGCGAGTTGCCCGACTTCAGCGGCTCGATGATGGCTAGCTACACGAAATCGATGGCTCCGCTGTACGGCATGTTCCGCTACGGCAACGCCGCCTTCCTCATCATTAATACGGATGATGTTCTCGACGTCACGCTCACGAACTCGTGCGATTACAACGGCTACGTTGGCAAGGCGCAGCTCGCGGCGCTGCAGACCACGCTCGCTCAACTCAACGGCGACGCGACGGTGACGCACATCTTCTGTTTCATGCATCGTCCGATCAAGGACAAAGGCGGCTCGCAGATCGGAGCGGCGAAGGGCGATACGTCGCCGTATGCGACGCAGGTGCAGGCCTTTCGGAAGACGCTCGACAGCAGCAAGAACTCGAAGATCACCTTCGTCTTCGCGTCGCACGATCATTTGCTCTACGTCGATCCGGCGCCGGCGAATGCGAACGGTCCGTTCACCGGCAGCGTTCCGAACAGCGGCAAGCCAACGTTCATCGTCACCGGCGGCGCAGGCGCGCCGTTGAGCGGATGCAAGCACGGCAAGAGCGGCAAGCCGGGCTCGTACTTTCACTACACGACGGTGACGGTGAATGGGTCGAATGTGACGGTGAACGTGGTGCCGTTATACGGGACGACGCCGTGTAGCAGCGGTTCGTAGGTTCGACTCTTTCGAAAACTGGCCTCCATCCTGCTATCGCTCCGCTCGTTATGCGATGGACACCTGGCGGCGACAACAGTGACGTTGAAGACCGGCGCGGATCGAGCGGCGGCGGATTTGGCGGATTCGGCATCGGCGGCGCGCCGATCGGATGCGGAGGAGCGATCATCCTGCTCATCCTCAGCCTTCTCTTCCACAAGAACTTTTTCGCGCTCCTCGGCACTGGCCAAAACGGCGGCCAGAGCGGGACGCAGGTCTCCACGCCGGCGGCGGACTCGAAGCCGGTGCAGGAGACGCCGGAAGAGCACACGGAATCGGAGTTCGTGAAGTTCGTGCTCCACGATGCGCAGAAGACGTGGGAGTCGATCGTGCCGCAGCAGACGAACGCGACGTACCGGCACGCCACGCTCGTCCTTTTCCGCGATTCCACGCAGTCATCGTGCGGCTATGCGCAGGCGGCGTCGGGTCCGTTCTATTGTCCCGAGGATGAGAAGGTCTACATCGACCTCGCGTTTTACGACGAGTTGAAGCAGCGCTTCGGTGCCTCGGGCGACTTTGCCCAGGCGTACGTCCTCGCGCACGAGATCGGGCATCACGTGCAAAAAGTCATCGGGATCGAGGAGAAGGTGCATCAGGCGATGGAGAACGATCCACGGCGCGCCAAGCAGTACTCGGTGCGACTGGAGTTGCAGGCCGATTGTTTCGCCGGCATTTGGGCGCACTCGACGCAGGAGCGCAACCTGCTCGAGGCGGGTGACGTCGACGAAGGCTTGAACGCCGCGGCCGCCGTCGGCGACGACCGGTTGCAACGCATGGCCGGGCGCCGCGTCAATCCCGACTCGTTCACGCACGGCTCCTCGGCGCAGCGTTCCGAGTGGTTCAAACGTGGATTTGAGGCGGGCCGGATCAGCGACTGCGATACATTCGCCTCCGGAGCGGTGCGATGACGGAATCGAATGTGCGGCACAACGAAAAAGACGAGCGGTTCGAGAGCGATGCGGATGGCGGCACCGCCTTCGTCGAATACATCATCGACGGCGACGAGATCACGTTTACGCACACCGAGGTGCCGAAACAGGCGGAAGGAAAAGGAATTGCGGGAAGGCTTGTAGCCGACGCAATGTCGTATGCGCGCGGCGCGAATCTGCGCGTGATTCCGCAGTGCGAGTACGTCGCCGCGTGGCTGAAACGGCATTCCGAGTACGACGACATCCTGCATCCCGAGTATCGCGAGAGCTAACGATCGCGCAGTTTTCTGCTACTCTCTGCAATTGCAGATAACGTGATGGGTGTGTGATGGAACTGCTGCAATTTGCCAGGAGCAGACGGGGAGGGGAGCTGATCGGGATCGTCATCCTGGCGGCCGGCATTTCCCTTTCGCTCGCGCTCCTCACCTACCATCCCGACGATTCCTCCGCGTTCTACACCTCCACGAACAGCGTCGTCGCCAACTGGATCGGCTACTACGGCGCCACGATTGCCTGGCTGTTCGTCGGTTTTTTCGGATTTGCATCGCTGCTGTTTCCGGGTGCGCTGCTGGTCGCCGGCTGGAATCGCGTCTGTGCGAAAGAGATCGAATATCTGCAGACGAAGGCCATCGGCTTCGTCATCCTGATCATCGCCGCGCCGCCGTTGTGCGATCTCGCATTCGGCAAGGTTTGGCTCCGCGGCGCACTAATCCCTTCGGGCGGTTACCTCGGGCAGGAGCTCAATCGCGCCGCGTCGTCGAATCTGAATGGGATCGGCGCAGCGATCGTGCTCGTCACGACGATGCTAGTCGGCCTGCTGCTGGCCACGCGCATCAGCCTTGCGGCGATCTTCGTCGCACTACACCGCAAGTTGCTTGGACTTGGCCGCGCCTTCTCGCTGCAGTGGGCACGCTTCACCGAACGGCGGCGCAAAGAAAAGATGAAGACGGCAATCGTCCGCAAGCATCTCGACGCGCCGTCGCTGCGGCTCGTGCCGAACACGGATGACGCCGCACTGCCGACAGCCGGTCCGATCGTGCGCGAAGTTCGCGGCGCCGGGCGCTTCCAGATTCGCAAAGTGACGAAGGCCGATCTGCGCAAGGCCGCCGAGGAGTTGTCGCGGCAGGAGACGCCGGATCCGTTTGCGCTGTGGGCGGCCGCGAAAGCCGACACCGTCGAAGCAGCCGAGTTCTCGCGTCCGGTTGCCGTCGAGGATGACGGCGAATTCGAAGATCCGCTCTATCTCGACGATCCGCCGGCCATCCGCGCGCCGCGTCCAAAGCCGCAGATTCCGCGGCCGGCGCAGCGCAAGCAGAAAGAGGCGCCGGCGAAGCGCGAGACAAAGCTCACACACGACCTTCTTCCGCCGGTCGATCTGCTCACGGCCGGTCCGAAGCAAGACACGATCAATGACGACGTCCACAAACGCTTCCTCGACATCGGCCATCTCATCGAAGAGCGCTGCCGCGAGTTTTCCGTCGATGGCGAGGTGACCGCGTACCATCCCGGCCCGGTCGTAACGACGTTCGAGTTCAAGCCGTCCGCCGGCGTCAAGTACGCGAAAGTCGTCAACCTCGGCGACGATCTCGCGCTCGCGCTCAAAGCCGAATCGATACGCATCGAGCGCATCAGCGGATCTTCGACCGTCGGCATCGAAGTGCCGAACAAACGCCGCGAACTGATCACGCTGCGCGACATCATCGACACCGACGCCTTCACGCAGCAGTCGTCGCTCCTCACGCTGGCCCTAGGCAAAGACATTCACGGCGACGCCATCGTCACCGATCTCGCGCGCATGCCGCATCTGCTCGTGGCCGGCGCCACCGGCGCGGGCAAGTCGGTCGGCCTCAACTCGATGATCGTGTCGCTGCTCTACAAAGCGCTGCCGAAGCAGCTCCGAATGCTGATGATCGATCCAAAGATGGTCGAGCTGAAGATGTACGAAGACATCCCGCACCTGCTCCATCCGATCGTGACCGACCCGAAGCTCGCCTCGGTCGCGCTGATCTGGGCCGTGAACGAGATGGAGAACCGCTACCGCTGTCTCGCCGAATGCGGCGTGCGCAACATCGATCAGTACAACAGCCTGCTCAAGGACGTCGACAGCTATCGCCGCGCCATGAAGCTGCCGGAAGGTCAGCCGCTGAAGGTGCCGGAGCCGCTGGTCTACATCGTGATCATCATCGATGAGTTCGCGGACCTGATGATGGTGGCGTCGAAGGACGTCGAGGATTCGGTGACGCGCCTCGCGCAGAAAGCGCGCGCGGTCGGCATTCATCTGATTATCGCCACGCAGCGTCCGTCGGTCGACGTCATCACCGGCGTGATCAAGGCGAACTTCCCGTCGCGCATCAGCTACCAGGTGGCGTCGAAGATCGATTCGCGAACGATCCTCGACGCGCAAGGCGCCGAGAAGCTCCTCGGCAACGGCGACATGCTCTTCCTCCCTCCCGGCACCGCGCGCATCCGCCGCATCCACGGCGCCTACGTGTCGGAAAAAGAGATCGTGAAGATCGTCGACTTCGTGAAAGCGAACCAGGGCGAACCGCAGTTCCTCGAAGAGATCACGAAGATCGACGTGGAGAAGAGCGGCGCCGACGGCATCGAATACCTCGACGATCCGAAGTACGACGACGCCGTGCGCGTGGTCCTCTCCACCGGCCAGGCCAGCGCCTCCTACCTCCAGCGCCGCCTCAAACTCGGCTACTCCCGCGCCGCGCGCCTGGTCGAGATCATGGAAGCGAACGGCATCGTCGGTCCTTCGCAAGGCTCGAAGCCGCGCGAGATTCTCGTCCGCGCCGATGACTACCCGCCCGCGAGCGGGCAGAGTATCTAGTCACGCGGAGACGCGGAGGCGCGGAGAAAACCTCTTCTTCTCTCCGCGTCCCCGCGCCTCCGCGTGAACCGTTCCCTCTAGAATGACGCGCGATGGCGACTAGAGGACGGGGCCGTCCGCGGCGCCCCGAGGCGGACGCGGAGATTCTGGATGCGGCGGCGGCGATGCTTCGCACGGGTGGGTATCGCGAGTTGAGCCTCGATGAGGTGGCGCGGCGGGCGGGGACGGCGAAGTCGTCGATCTACCGGCGATGGCCATCGAAGGCGGCGCTGGCGGCGGAGATCGTGCGGCACGAAGTTCCGGCTCCGGACGGCGATCTCGCCGCGGCGTTCGCGGCGCTGATGAACGGTGCGTTGGGCGGTGTTGTGGCGTCGCTGATCGGTGAGGCGCAGGAGAGCGCGGAGACGCGCGCCATCGTGCTCGATTTGTTGGCGCCGTATCGCGCAGCCGGCGATGAAGAGCTCGCTCCGATCCTTTTCCGTAGTCTATTAAGCAATTAAATCGTCATAAGACACTTTCAATTACCTTGCGCAAAATATTTCCCATGCGCGGGGTAGCACGCGCCGCACTTTCGTCACGCTAGGAGAGAGGGCGCCCTCCCGAATAACCGCCCGGCTCGTAGCCGGGTCACTCGCCGGAGGGCTTCATGCGTCGTGTCTCCAAAGCCATAGCTGTCACTACAATTCTTATCGCGCTCACAACATCGAACATTTACGCGATGCCGTCGAAAAGCGGCTCGCAGCCGTCCGTCGTATCGAAAATCATCAGGATCGTTCGCCAGATCATCGGGCTGGATTTGGGCGATATTTCCTACCCGCATCCATAGCTCGGCTAGTTGGCCGCGCTGTGGATACTCTCTCGAAGGCTTTCAACGACAGCGTGGACGGTGTTGACGGTTTCGGCCGTCGCATCGTCCACGTCAATGGCATCGCGAAGTGCGATGATTGCACTGATTGCGCGTTCGTTCATGCCGGCGGCTGTAAATTCGTCAATGACATCTTGCGCTATTGCTCGCGCGGCGGTGCGGTCACCGCGCTCTATCAATACTGCCGCTATATTCAGGCCACATAAGCCGGCGTCCTCCGTCATGCCCGCCGCTGTAAATGCGCGCCGTGCGTCGCGCAACCGAGCGAAACCGCTCGTTATTTGACCACGGGCGATTAGTACGAGACCGGCGCCACGTTCTGTGCGCGCCACTTCGCTTGTGTAGCCTATGTCGGTAAAGCCTGCCACGGCTTGAGAAAAATGAATATTGGCAGAGCCGAATTCATCTCGACGTATTTCGCAATATCCGACATTGTTGTGAATCCGCGCTTGAGTTTCAACATCTCCTTCTGCCGTTGCATGAGGCAGAAGGTCCAGCCAGAGTCTTCGAGAGTCGTCAATGCGATCGGCTTCGTACAACGAGCCGGCCTCGGCCATTCCGGCCTGTACAAACCGTTTCGTATCGCCATGCTCCTGAAATACCTGTCGACATTCAGAAAAAATGGCGCGCGCTTCTTCGAGCCTTTCCAGTTGTCCCAGGATTATTGCCTTCACCAACCGGATAACCGCACGGTCATGTTCGAGAGCGGCGAAGGGCGCCAGCGCCTCTTCCCCTCGCTCTGCAGCTTCCAGTGCCTCGTCGTAGCGAGCCAGGTAGCGAAGCGTACTGGCGCGGTCTTTCCAAGCCGTCCCGCGAAGCTGCGCGAGCATAACGCTGGGATACTGGCTCGGCGCCAGCGATTCTGCGATCGACGCAGATAAATTCGCGATTGCCAATGCCTCGCGGGGCTGGCGGTGCAAGCGTCGCCGCACTTCCTCGCTCATCTGCTCCAGTGCCGCGTTGTTGCGCAAATCGGGCATTTCCGCGAGGCGCGACCATTCCTCGGGCGGCGTATCTCGCAAATACCGAGCGACCACGTCGGACGACTCGTCGCGTTCGCGCTCCAGCTTTGAGGCGATCGAAGCGAACTCCCGTTCTCGAGTGCGACGCACCGCCGGATCGAAGGGCAGCACATTGGCCGCGAAACGCCGGCGGCAGGCGGAACATTCAGCGAGGTGGGCCACGTCGTCGGAATGTGTCATTCTTTTTTCCTCGCGCGGGTTCCGTCGAAGATTTCTTCGGCGCGGCGCAGGCACTTTGTCACCAGTTTCTGTGTGTACTTCGAGGTTACGCCGAGGTGCTCGGCGATTTCTTTGATCGAATACCCCTCGAAATAGCGTAGGCGGAGAATGTGCGCCCAGCGCGGCGGCATCGCCTCGAGCACCTCGGCGATCGCAATGTGATTCGGCAGATCGGTGAGCACGTCCTGCAATTGTGGATCAGGCCGCTCTGCCGCTACTTCTGTATCGAGCTGCTCGATGTTGCGGCCGTGCTTGCGCCAGTAATAGCGGCTGGCGTTGCAGATCGCGCCGACCAGCCAGTGATGAAGATCGCGGATTTCGTCCGCATGGCGCAGATACGAGAGAAAGACCTCGTGCGCGAGTGCCTCGGCGTCGACCGCAGGAACCTGAAACTTGCGCACCGCCAGCGACACCAGCAGTCCGCAGTTTTCTTCATAAATGTTGGCAAAGACAGCCGCATCGACGCCGCAGGGCGGCTGGACCGGCTGCGGATCGTCGTGGGCTTCAGGCGCCATGGGCGGCATTTCGAATTCCGGAGGCGTCGGCTCGGCGGGAGACTTCGGATTGTCAGGAATGCCGCAGACGATAACACGCGGCAAACCAGACGAAAAGGCGGCGGTGAGAACTCTTCGCTTCGTTACTGCGTGTGCAAAATATTTCTCATCAGTGGGGTAGCAAAACCAGGACTTTCGTCACGCCTAGGAATGAGGGCGCCCTCCCGAAAAACACAGAACCGGCGTGTCGCCGGGCACATCCGGAGGGCTTATGCGTCGTGTATCCAAGGGTCTTGCTGCTGCATCGCTTATCGCCGTACTCACTGCCTCGAATCTGTATGCGCTCCCTTCAAAGAGCGGATCGCAGCCATCGGCCGTTTCGAAGATCGTCAAAATCATCCGGCAGATCGTCGGATTGGATGATTGGTCCTGGCCGAAACCGTAAGTCAGCTCGCGGGAGCTTCGTCGATGGCGAGGCTCTCCACGAGAGCGTGGACTGTGCGCACGGCTTCGGCCGTCGCACCGTCCGCGTCGAGTGACTCCCGCAGCCGGACTACGGCGTCGATCGCTCGTTGATCGAGCATGGCGGCGGTGAATTCACTGATGACTGTATCGGCGAGTTCGCGCGCGTCTCCTGTTTCTCCACGCTCGAGCATCGCTTCAATGAGCCGGAGCGCGCAGAATCCTGCTTCTTCCGGCATTTGCAGCGTGGTAAATGCGGCGCGGGCTTCGCGGAGCCGGTTGTAGCCGAGGTCGAATTGGCCCTTTCCAATGAGGAGTACGCCGGCGCCGCGCTCGGTGCGCGCGACCTCGGCCATCGAGCCTAGATCGGTGAACTTCGCAATCGACTGGGAAAAATGAATATTGGCTTTCGTGTACTCGCCGAGATTTACATAGCAATAGCCGAGGTTGTTATGTAGCCGCGCCTCGGTTTCGACGTCGCGGCTGCTGACGGCGACCGTCAGCAGATCGCGGAAGATGTTTTCCGCTTCGGCGTAGCGCTCCTGGCGGCCGAGAAGGTTTCCATAGACGACGCCGGCCTGCAAAAAACGGGTGGAATCGTTGACGTCGGCGAAGATCACGCTCGCGGCAGTGATCATCTGTTCGGCTTCCGGATAATGTTCCATTTGCGCGAGGATCATCGCTTTGACGAGCCAGATGATGGCGCGGTCGTGCACGGCTGCCGGAAATTCGCTCAGTCGCGACTCGGCGGTTTCGACAGCATCGAACGCCTCGTCGAGCCGGCCGAGGTAACGAAGCGCGTTCGCGCGGTCGCGAAGCGCGGTCGAACGGATCTGGGCCATGACCAGCGGCGGGTAGTTGCTGGCGGGAATCGTCTCGGCGATCGCCGCGGCGAGATCGGCAACGGCCAGGGCTTGCGCCGGATCGCGTTCGAGACGCTTGCGCACCTCCTCGCTGATCTGCTCGAGTGCGGCGTTATTGCGCAGCGCCTTGGACTCCGCGAGCCGCGGCCACTCGGCCGGCGGCGTGTCCCGCAACTGGCGCGCGGCCAAGTCCGCCGACTCGCTGCGTTCGTTCTCCAGCCGCGCAGCCGCAGCGGCAAATTTGAGTGCGCCTTCGTGCCGCCGCGCGGCATCGAACGGAACCACGTTCTCGGCAAATCGCTTGCGGCACGATGCGCATTCGGCGAGGTGGCGCAGATCGTCGGAATGCTTCATGTCTTCTTCCTCGCCGGAGCCGCGTTGTATATCTGTTCCGCCATGCGCAGACATTTGCCAACCAGTTTCTGGGTGTATTTCGCGGTCACGCCGAGGTCGTCGGCGATCTCTCGGATCGTGTAGCCGTCGTAATAGCGCATGCGCAGGATTCGAGCGTATCGCGGAGGAAGCGCATCGAGCACCTCGCGTACGGCAAGCTGTGACGGTAACAGATCGAAGATGTTGATGGAGTCCGGATCGGGGCGGAGCATGGCCAGCTCCTGATCGAGTTGGTCCGTTCGGCGGCCGTTCTGGCGCCAGAAGTAGCGGCAGGCATGACAGATCGCGCCGATCAGCCACGGGTGCAGTTGGCGGATTTCGTTCTTCCTCTTCAGGTACGAGAGAAACACCTCATGCGCGAGCGCTTCGGCGTCGACTTCGGGCACCTGGAACTTGCGAACTGCAATCGCGACGAGGAGGCTTAGGTTGCCCTCGTACAGCTCTCCGAACTCGAGGTCATCCACGTCGCACGGCGGTGCGATCGGCGCCTGAATTTCTTGCAATGGATGGAATGCCGGACCGGCGAACACGCCCGAAGGATAGAGCGAAAGAAGACGAAGTCAAAAAGAGAATTGCGAAGCGACGCGTATGCGCGACTGTTTCCCCAAAACCGTCGCGCATGGGAGTCACTTTGGCGCGTTTCGTATGATGCGGCGCGTGAATGATCCTCAATTTGTAATCGACCCGCGGCACTCCGGATTCGTCCGGCTCGACCTCGCGGCGCTGTTCGGAAACGCACGCCGCGTGGTGCTGGAGATCGGCTCCGGCAAGGGACGTTTTCTGATCTCCGCGGCGACGTCGCAGCCGGATGTGAACTTCATCGGCATCGAGAAGTCGCTGCACTACCACCGCGTGATCCGCGACCGCGTCGCGAAGCGAGGGCTGACGAATATCCGCCTCGTCAACCACGACGCGTTCCTCGTCCTTCGCGACATGCTCCCCGACGCGTCGATCGACGAGATCCACGTCTACTTTCCCGACCCATGGCCGCGCAAGCGCGAACAGAAACGGCGCATCATCCGCGCCGAGGTGATGGTCGAGATGACGCGCGTGCTGGTGTCCGGTGGGAGCGGCATCTACGTGACCGATCACCGCGACTACTACGAAGCCGCCGCGCCGGTGATCGAATCCTTCTTCCGCAGCGAACGCCGCATCCCGACCCCCGACGATCCGCCGCGAACGAACTACGAGGCGAAGTTTCGCGAGGAGGGGAGGGAGATTTTCGAAGTGCAGTTCTGGAAGTGAGAGGCTCCTCCGCGTCTCTGCGTCTCCGCGTGAAACGGTTCTCTTGTGCGATGAGCAAGAGGGTTACGGTTTCACGCGGAGGCGCGGGGGCGCGGAGAAAACCGTAACCCTTTCGACTTCGCGCGACAGTTACAATCCCTCCCGTGCGAATTCTCGGAATTGATCCCGGCTCGGTTACTACAGGTTTCGGCGTCATCGAGCAGGTCAAGGGGCGGCTGGCGCTGATCGAGCAGGGGACCATCGGCACGGTTCGCGGTTCGGAGCTCGCCGATCGGCTTTGCCGGATTCATGACGAGTTGGTCGGCGTGATCAAGCGCTGTGCGCCCGAGGCGGTGGCTGTCGAGGCGCCGTTCGGCGGACAGAATGTGAAGAGTCTCATCCAGCTCGCGCATGCCCGAGGAGTCATCCTGCTCGCGGCGCGGGCGGCGAAGCTCGATGTTTTCGAATACTCGCCGCGCAGCGTCAAGAGCGCGGTCGTTGGGTATGGCGCCGCGGAGAAAGAACAGGTCGCGAAGATGGTGCGCATGCTCCTGCCGGGCTGCGCGAATCTGGTGATGTCGACCGACGCTTCCGACGCGCTGGCCGTCGCCATCTGTCACGCGCACACTGCCGGCACTGCCGAGAGGTTGCGGATCGCTCGATGAGCTCTTCGCTTCCTCAGGAAGAAACGATCGAGGCGAACGCGCGGACGGGCATCCCGCGCGGACGATTCCAGCGAACCTTCAGCGCGTTGCGGTATCGCGACTTCCGCCTACTCTGGTTCGGCGCGTTTGCGTCGACGACGGGGACGTTCATGCAGACGCTGGCGCAGGGCTGGCTCGTCTACACGATGACCGGCTCGGCGCTGCTCCTCGGCGTGGACGGATTCCTTTCCACCGGCCCGATGCTTCTTTTCTCGCTCTTCGGCGGCGTCATCGCAGATCGGATGGAGCGCCGCAAGATCATGCTGCTGTCGCAGGTGCTGCAGGGAAGCTTCGCGCTGATCCTGGCGGCGCTGATCTACTTTCACACGGTCAAGATCTGGCACATCTTCATCCTCTCGTTTTTGACAGGAAGCGCGCAGTCGATCAGCGGGCCGGCCTACGCATCGCTGCTGCCGCTGCTGGTCAAGCGCGACGACATGGCAAACGCCGTGGCGATGAACTCGATGCAGTTCAACCTCGCGCGCGTGATCGGACCGGCGCTCGGCGGTGTCGTGTTTGGACTGTGGGGCGCGACGGCCTGCTTCGGCATCAACGGGATCTCGTTCATCTTTGTCATCCTCGCGTTGGTGAGCATCAAGATGCCGCCGCTGCAGGCCGGCGCGACGTCGACGTCGATGATGGCGCAGATGAAAGAGGGCTTCGCGTTCGTGGCCTCGAAACGATCGCTGCTCCTGCTGACGTTTCTCTCGTTCGCCGGCACGTTCCTCGGCATGCCGCTCTTCACGATGATGCCGGTCGTGGCGAAGAAGATTTTCAACCTCGGGCCGCAGGGACTATCGCTGCTGCAAGCCGACTACGGCATCGGTTCCGTCGTCGGCGCGCTCTTCGTCGCGGGCAGCAGCTACGCGGCGAAGAAAGGCCGCCTCGCGCTGGCGCTGCAGCTAGTCTTCGCAGCGACGCTGATCGCATTCGGCATCTCGCGGCATCTCGCCGCGAGTCTGGTTATTGCGTTCATCGCCGGATCCGCCATCGTCGGTGTGATCTCACTTTACAGTTCGCTCGTCCAGCTCTCCACCGGCGACGCCATGCGCGGCCGCGTGATGTCGATCTTCATGCTCGCCTTCCGCGGCGGCATGCCCCTCGGCAACCTGATGGCCGGCTTCGTCGCGCAGCGCTGGTCGATCAGCACCGCGTTGGAAGTGAACGGAATCGCACTCGCGGTCGTGGCGCTGGTGTTCATCCTCAAAGGGACGGACCTCGATGCGGGGTTGGCGTAGCGGTACCATGAGGTTGGACATCGACGGATGCCGACGGTTCTGAAGCAGGGCGCGTATCGTTTTTTCTTCTATGCGGGCGACCGAGGCGAACCTCCTCATGTGCATGTCGAACGTGAGAACAGCATCGCAAAGATCTGGTTGAATCCACTACGGCTTGCGCACAGCGGCGACTTCGGCCGGGGTGAACTCCGACGCATCGAACAGATCGTCGCAGAGCATCGCGAAAAGTTCCTGGAGGCTTGGAATGACTTCTTCACTGACTGAGATTGCCGTACCTGCGGCAACCAATGTCGTAGTTACGGATGACACGCTGACCGTGGATCTGAATGACGGCCGCACGATATCGGTGCCGCTGGCGTGGTATCCGCGCTTGGCCCATGGCACGCCGGAGGAGCGGCAGACGTGGCGTCTCATCGGACGTGGCGAGGGGATTCACTGGCCGCAACTCGACGACGACATCTCGGTCGAAGGTTTGATCGCGGGACGACCATCTGGTGAGAGCCAGGCCTCGCTTGCGCGATGGATCGAGCAGCGGCGCTAAAAAGCACAAAAGCTCGATATAGAATCCCGGCCCGCGTCATGCACCGTATGACGTCGAAAACCTGATGGCGAAGGCAAAAGAACAAGCTTCTGCGACGATCGATCCGGCTGCGGCGTGCGCGCCGGAGTGGACCGACATCCTCCGGCAGATGATCCTCATCCGCCGCTTCGAGGAAGCCACCGAGCGCGAGTTCCGGAAGGGCAAGATCGGCGGATACCTCCACGTCTACAGCGGGCAGGAGGCGGTGGCCAGCGGCATCATCACTGCGCTGCAGAAAGGCGATGCCCTCTTCACCGGCTATCGCGATCACGCCCACGCGATCGCCCTCGGCTCCGAGCCGCGGCGCGTGATGGCGGAGCTGTTCGGAAAGGCCACCGGCATTTCCAAGGGCAAGGGCGGCTCGATGCATCTGTTCGACGTCGAGCATGGTTTCTACGGCGGCTACGGAATCGTCGGCGGGCATCTCACGCTCGCTGCCGGCGCCGCGTATGCGCAGCGATATCGCGAGACGGATCACATCACCGTCTGCTACTTCGGCGACGGCGCGATGAACATCGGCTCGTTCCACGAGGCGATGAACATGGCCGGGCTGTGGGGCAAGTCAGGCATGTGTCCGATCCTTTTCATCATCGAGAACAACGGCTATGCGATGGGCACCTCGGTCGAACGCCATTCGGCGCTCACCGATCTTTCGCAGCGCGTGCGCGCCTACAACATCCCGACGGAAAAAGTGGATGGGCAGGACATCTTCGCCGTCCGCGGCGTCGCCGATCGCGTCGTCCGGCAGATTCGCGAGACCGGCAAGCCGTATTGCATCGAGGCGATCACGTATCGCTTCTCCGGCCACGGCGCCGCCGACATCCTGCAGCCGTATCGCAGCAAGGATGAAGTCGAAGAGCATCGCCATCGCGATCCGATCGGCATTCTCCGCAACCGCCTCGGAGAAATCTGCGGGCTGACGGATGACGACGTAAAAGAGATCGAGGATTGGGCGTCGAAAGAAGTCGCCGCCGCCGTTCAGTTCGCGGAAGAGAGTCCGCAGCCGGAAGCGGAAGAACTTTGGCGCGACATCGTGGCGGAACACGGTCCCACGCGGGAGAACGAGTAACGCGATGGCTGAGAAGAGTTACCGCGACGCAATCCGCGACGCGATGATGGAGGAGATGGACCGCGACGGCAACGTCCTCATCATGGGCGAGGACATCGGCGTCTACGAGGGCACCTTCCGCATCACCGCGGGCATGCTGAAAAAGTACGGCCCGAAGCGCGTCATCGACACGCCGATCGCCGAGGCGGGGATGGCCGGGACGGCGGTGGGGATGGCCATGCTCGGATTGCGGCCGATCGTGGAGATGATGACGATGAACTTCGCCATCGTCGCCGCGGACCAGATCCTCAATCACGCCGCGAAGGTGCGCTACTTCTCGGGCGGTCAGGTCGACGTGCCGATGGTCATCCGCGGGCCGCAAGGCGCCGGAGTTCAGCTTTCCGCGCAGCACTCGCAGACATTCGAATCGTTTTACGCGCACTTCCCAGGAATCAAGGTCGTCGCGCCCGCGACGCCGGCGGATGCGAAGGGATTGTTGAAGACGTCGATCCGTGGACGCGATCCGGTCATCTTTCTCGAAAGCGCCGCGCTCTACGGCATGAAGGGCGAGGTGCCCGACGACGCTGACTTCACCGTCCCCTTCGGCGTTTCGCGCATCGCGCGCGAAGGGAGCGACGTCACCATCGTTTCGTACAGCCGCATGCTGCAGATGTCGTTGATCGCAGCCGAGAAGCTTGCCGAAGAAGGCATCGAGTGCGAGGTCATCGATCTGCGCACGCTTCGTCCGCTCGATCTCGAGCCCGCGTACGAGTCGGTCGCGAAGACGCATCGCTGCGTCGTCGTGCAGGAGCAGTGGAAACCGTTCGGTGCGGCGGCGGAGATCGCGGCCAGCATCACCGAAAACGTTTTCGACGAGCTCGATGCGCCCGTCGCGCGCGTCACGGGCGAGGACGTACCGATGCCGTACGCGCGCAATCTGGAGTTGCTGGCCACGCCGCACGAACAGCACGTGATCGCGGCGGTGAAGAAAGTGATGTACGCGAATGGCTGAGATCATCATGCCCAAGATGGGCGACGCGATGACCGAGGGGAAGGTCGTCCGTTGGTACAAGAAGGCCGGCGACGCCGTGAAGAAAGGCGAGCCGGTGCTGGAGATCGAGACCGACAAGGTTAACCTCGATCTCGAAGCCGAGCAGGATGGAACGCTCGGTGATGTCGCTGCCGAGGCCGGGAAGATGGTGGAGGTCGGCGGCGTGCTGGCCACGATTCTCGGCGCGGGAGAGAAGGCGCAGCCGAAGAAAGCAGCACCGGTTCCGGCGGCTGAAGAAGCTCCGGCGCGCCGCGCAATCGATAAGAAAGATTCGATCAAGCATTCGACGGGCGAGTACGGCGAAGCGATCGACATGAAAGCGCCGCGCGTCGATAGGACTGCGGCTGCTGCGTCAACCGCCGCGCCTGCGACAGGCGACAACGGACGCCGCCGCTCGTCGCCATTGGCGAGGAAAATGGCCCGCGAGCTCGGCGTCAGCATCGAACAGGTGCAGGGGAGCGGGCCGGGCGGACGCATCGTCGCGAACGACATCAAGAACTTCAAACCGTCCGCCGCCGTACCGCAGAAGGCGAAGGCTCCGTCGCTGCCGCCGATGCAGCAGCTCGAAACAAAAGAGATTCCGTTGACGGCGATGCGGCGCACGATCGCAAAACGTCTGGCCGAGTCGACGGGACCGATTCCGCATTTCTATCTGACCGCCGAGTACGACGTCACGAACCTGCTGTCGCTGCGCGAGCAAGTCAACGAGATCGCAGGGATCAAGACCAGCGTCAACGATTTCATCGTCCGCGCTGCCGCTCTTGCTTTACGTCACCATCCGAACGTGAACGCGTCGTGGGGCGATGAAGCGATCACGCAGCATGGCGAGATTCACATCGGCATCGCGGTCTCGACGCCCGAGGGGTTGATCACGCCCGTCGTGCGCAACGCCGATTCAAAATCGATCACCGACATCTCGAACGAAGTCCGCACGCTGGCCGACAAAGCGAAGAACCGCAAGCTCACACCGAACGATTACCAGGGCTCGACCTTCACCATCTCCAACCTCGGCGCATGGGGAATCGAGCAGTTCACCGCCATCATCAATCCGCCGAACGTGGCAATCCTCGCCATCGGCGCCGCGAGTGCGCAGCCCGTGGTGATCGACCGCCAGATTGTGATCCGCGACCGCATGAAAGTGACGATGTCGTGCGATCACCGCGTGGTCGATGGCGCCCTCGGCGCCGAATACCTGCGCACGCTCCGCAGCTATATCGAGCAACCGGTCCGGCTCGTGCTTTAAGGCAATCGAGCTTGACCGGCGGCAGTATTGCGTCTACTTTGTACTCCCCGTGTTCCCCGAACACGACGCCCATCTAGAAGTTCCCCGCCGGAAATCCTCATCCGCAGACGTGTCTTCACGCTCCGCCGAACACAACAAGATAGGAGAGAGGTGTATGAGATCGCTGAGAGTTTTCGTAGCTACCGCTTTATTCGGTTTGTCCGCTGTGACGTCCTTCGGGGCCTGCCTGCCGATTACCTCCACGAGCCTCGGTGGGTTCAACGGCTACCGGCTGTCGTGGCAGCCGGTACCCGGCGCGACGAACTACGAAGTGCAGGCCTCGTCCGACGGTTTCCAACACGTCACCTCGCTGTTGAATCTTCCCGCCGGTTCGACCGGTGTGACGGTGAACGAGCTCACCTCGTACTTCACGCAGTACTCATTCCGCATCATTGCGTCGAACCCGTCAAACCCCTCTGACGTCCAATGTTCCGGCACAGTCGCTGCCTATTTTGGTTCCAATGAAGTACTTCACGACCGCGTCAACCGGATCGTCTTTCCCGTGGTTGGCTCGACACGCGGTTTGAACAACGCGTCGTTCAAGACCTCGCTTCGGCTTGGTCCGGCCGCGGCGTCGAGCGTTGGGAAGATCATCTTCCATCCGGCCGGGCGTGCCGGCAGCGATGACGATCCGTCGATTCCGTACCGTCTCGAGCGCGGACAGACGCTGCAATTCGACGATGTCGTTGCGTCCATCGGCCAGAGCGGAATCGGATCGCTGGACATCCTGCAGACGTTTCCTTTCGTCGTCCCGGTGACAACCCCGGTTCCGGCGGAAGTCCGCCTGTTTAACGAAGCGGCCGCGGGAACTTACGGCGCCTTCGAAGCGCCGGTGCTGCCGGTGGATGCCTTCCGGCCGATCGACTGGAACATCTTCGTTCCAGCTTCGCGGTTCCGCGTCAACATCGGTATCCGCACTCTTACGCAGACGCACGTCTCGTTCTTTCTCATCGCGGCCGACGGGAACATCACGGAAAAGGTCGTCGACTACCCGCCCGACTACACGTTTCTGCAGGCTGCGGATCAATTCTTCGGCAAGCCAGTCAATGCGGGCGACCAGATCGTGATCAACATGACCGGCGACAACGTCATCGCCATTCCGTTCCACACCTTTACCGACAATTCGACGAACGATCCGGCGGTCTTCAATCCGCAGTCGCCGGCGCATCTGACGTTCCCCGTTCTGGCGGTCCCGATCGCGACCCCTTGATTTCTCGTGCAGGGCGCCGGCAACCCGCCGGCGCCTCGTCGCGCCATTCGCGCAATCAAACCTGCACACCTCCTGTTACACTGCCCGGCACCCCGCCATGCCTATGAATGAGCTCCTCGGGATCCTCATCGCGATCATCGTGATCTGGGTCATCCTGAAGCTGGCCAAGGTAGCGATCCGGCTGATCCTCTTCGTGATCGCCGTCCTCCTCATCGCCGGGGCGCTTTACTACGTTTTCATGAGGTGAATCTTTTGAGCGACAGGAAATACAGGCATCAGGGCTACCAGGACAGCGGCGGCTATTCATCGAATACGAACCGCGGTCCGCGCCCGCAGACGCCGTACGAACCGCAGAACCAGCGCATCGAAGGCGCACCGCGCGGACGCACCGCCGGCGGCTTCGGCCCCGAGGTCTTCAAATGCAACGCGTGTGGGACCCAAAGGCTCGGACTCGATCAACCGACGTCCGAGGAGACCTGCGTGAAGTGCGGCGCCGACCTTCACACTTGCGGCAATTGCCGCTCGTTCGACACGACGACGCTGTGGGAGTGCCGCGAGAGCATCCCCGCGCGCATCTCCGGCAAGCACGTCAAGAACGAATGCGCGTTCTTCCAGCCGAAGTTCGTCCGCGATCTGACCGCGGACAAAGCCCGCCAGCCGCAGACGCCCGACGACGCCCGCAAGGCGTTCGACGCGCTGTTCAAGAAGTAGGTCATTTCCCAGGGAGACGTTTCACGCGGAGCACGCGGGGAGGCGGAGCACACCAACCTGCTTTTCTCCGCGCTCTCCGCCTCTCCGCGACCTCCGCGTGAAACCGTCTCTGTTGAGAAATCGAAGTCGTTTATCCTTCGCCCGCCTTGCGATTCATCATCAATGTAATTCTCGCCATCATCTCCGGCATCCTCTTCGCCTGCGCGTTTCCGAACGTTGCGGCGGGATGGCTGATCTTCATCGCGCTGCTGCCCCTGTTCGTGGCGCTGTCGCGCGCGCGTACGTGGCGCGGCGCGTTCGCGATCGGATGGCTTTCGCAGACCGTGGCGTGGTTGATGATGGTGCCGTGGGTGATCCGGGTGATGTCGCACTACGGCGGGTTGCCGTACGTCACCGGCGTCCTGATCTTCATCGCCATGTGCGCGTACCTCGGCGTGTACGGCGGACTGTTTGGAGTGCTCTTTCACCGCATCGCGCCGTCGACGAGTTTTTGGCGATGGCTGCTGATTCCGCTGGCTTGGGCGGCGGTTGAGTACGCACGGACGTACCTGTTCAGCGGGTTTCCGTGGAGCCTGATCGCCGCATCGATCATCGACTATGCGCCGCTCGTGCAGTTTGATCGCGTCGCAGGACCGTATGCGCTCGGGGTTTTGATCCTGCTGCCGTCGACGCTCATCGCGTGGCTCATCATGGCGCGGCCGAGAGGTGCACGGCGCCTCTTCGCCGTCGCAGGCGTCGTCATCATCGTCTTCGTCTGGTGGTCCACCGGCTACATCGCGGCGAAGATGTTCGTACGTCCGAACGGGACGCCGATGTCGCGCGCGGCCTTGCTGCAGCCGAACATCTCGCAGGAGATGCGGTGGGACAACGACAACCTCCTGCTGATCTTCCGCCGCATGATGGCCATGACCGAGGAGGCCGCGTCGCACGGAGTGCAGGTGGTGATCTGGCCGGAGTCGACGGTGCCGCTGTCGTACGCCTCCACCGATTTTTATAAACAAGCCATCGAGTCGGTTTCACGTGAGCGCAACATCGACATCATCCTCGGATCAGTCGCCGAGGATCCGACGCAGCCGAACAAGATGTGGAACGCCGCGTTTCTCGTGAGCGGCGGAAAAACGATCGGCCACTACGACAAGATCCGGCTCGTGCCATTCGGCGAATACGTGCCGTTGCGGCAGATGCTCTTCTTCGCGCACGCGCTCGTCCACGCCGTCGGCCAGTTCGAATTCGGAACGAAAGACACGCCGCTCGACGGCCGATTCCGCTACGGTCCGGCCATCTGCTACGAGGTGGTCTTCCCGCAGATTCCGCGCGCGCAGGTCGTGCACGGCGCGAACGTCCTCGTCACCATCACCAACGACGCCTGGTACGACGGCACCTCGGCGCCGCGCCAGCATCTGAATCAGGCGCGCCTGCGCGCGGTCGAAACCGATCGTTATCTATTGCGCGCCGGCACCACCGGCATCTCCGCGCTCATCAATCCCGCCGGCCAGATCGTGCAGCAGCTGGAGATGGGGAAGCAGGGAATCATCTACGCCGAGTTCCAGCCGCGCACGTCGACGACGCCGTACGTTCGCTACGGCGACTGGTTCTCGTGGCTGGCGATCGTGGCGGTTGTGTTGGGGATGGTGCGTCGACGGAAGGCCTATTTGTCATCCTGAGTCGCCGGAGCTGCGTAGCCGAAGGCGGAGCAGCGCAGGACGACGAAGGATCTCAAGCTTCCCAATCTGCGTTGAATCCCAACGGCTCCGGCTGGACCACGCGATTGAGATCCTTCGTCGTCCTGCGCCGCTTCCGCGCTTCGCGCTCCACGGCTCCGGCGACTCAGGATGACAGGAATCGGCTACCCTACGCGCCATGAAAGACGACACCCTCTCCAAAGTCTCCGACCTCAAAGACCGCCTGCAATCGGTCCGGAGCTATCTTTGACCTCGAATCCGCACGCAAGACGCTCGATGAGATCGAGCGCGAAATGTCTGCGCCTGGTTTCTGGGACAAGCCCGAGACCGCGCAGGAAGTCGGCCGCAAGCGCGCCCGCGTAGAAAAGCGCATCGCCTCGGGCGAAGCAATCCTCAACAAAGACAGTGAGCTCGACGTGCTGCTGGAACTGCAGCGCGAAGGCGAACCTGTCGATGCCGAGATCGACGAGGTCATGTCGCAACTCGACACGGAGATCACCGCGATCGAGATGACCATGAAGCTCTCCGGCGAGCACGACGAGCGCGACGTCATCCTGGCCATTCATCCCGGCGCCGGCGGCACCGAGTCGCAGGATTGGGCGGAGATGCTGCTGCGCATGTACCTCCGCTACGCCGAGCGCAAAGGGTGGTCGGCGGAAATCGTCGACTACCAGTCCGGCGAGGAAGCGGGACTCAAGAGCGCCACGGTGATGGTGCGCGGCGACTACGCGTACGGCTACATGAAGTCCGAGCACGGCGTGCATCGCCTCGTGCGGATCTCGCCGTTCGATGCGGCCAAGCGCCGGCACACGTCATTCGCGTCGGTCTACGTCTATCCCGATATCGACGAAGAGATCGAGATCGAGATCAACGATAAGGACCTGCGCGTCGATACGTATCGCTCCAGCGGCGCGGGCGGGCAGCACGTCAACGTCACCGACTCTGCCGTGCGCATCACGCATCTGCCGACCGGCATCGTCGTGACCTGCCAGAACGAGCGCAGCCAGCACAAGAATCGCGACGTGGCCATGAAGCTGTTGCGCTCGAAGCTCTATCAGCTCGAGGTGGACAAGCGGCAGGAGGATCAGGAGAAACTGGAAGGCGAGAAGAAGGACATCGCTTTCGGCTCGCAGATCCGCTCCTACGTGATGCAGCCGTACCAGATGATCAAGGACCTCCGCACCGGCTACGAGGTCGGCGACGTGCAGCGAGTCATGGACGGTGATCTGGACGGATTCGTCGAGGCGTATCTGGCCGCGGGCGCGAGGAAGACGGCGGATTAGTAATGCAGGGACGAGGGACCAGGGACGAGGGACGAGGGACGGTGGACGATCGGCTTCGCGTCACTTTGTTCTCGCCGCTGCCGCCGAGTCGAACGGGCGTGGCGCACTACGCCTCGATGCTCATTCCCGAACTCGAGAAGCACCTAGAACTGACAGCGGTTGGCGATCCGTCATCCCTCGTCCCTCAGCCCTCGTCCCTGCCTTCCGATCCCTCGTCCCTCGTCCCTCGTCCCTCGTCCCTGTATTTCTTAGGCAACAACCCCCACCACGCCTGGATCTACGAAGAGGCCATGCGCGCTCCCGGCGTGATCGTGTTGCACGATCTCGTGCTGCATCACCTGATCGTCGAGATGACGCTGGCGCGCGGCGATGTCGATGGGTATGTCGCAGCGCTGGAGGCGAATCACGGCGAGGCTGGTGCGGCGTGGGCGAGGGGGCGGGCGGCGGGGCTGCACAGCGAGATGGGCAACTTTCTGATGCCGGCGTCCGTCGACGTCGCGAACCGTTCGCGCGCGGTGATCGTGCACAACCGGTATGCCGCGGATCGCTTGCGGTCGTTCGGAGTATCGACGCCGATTCATGTCGTGCCGCATCCGTTCGAGCCGCAGCCGTCGGCGCGCGGAAAACGCGATGTCGTCCGCGCGCAGCATGGATTCGCGCCGCACGATCGCGTCATCGGACTCTTCGGATTTCTCACCTCGGCGAAACGCGCCGAGGTTGTTCTGGTTGCGTTTGCGGACGCGAGAATTCGCGATAAGAACCTGCGACTGCTGATCGTCGGTGAGCCGGCGCCGAATGTTGATGTCGACGCGCTACGCGGCGACGGCATCACCTTCACCGGCTACGTTCCGGACGAAGAGTTTGCTGCGTACTTTGCCGCCGTCGACCGGCTGGTGAATCTTCGCTATCCGAGTGCAGGCGAAACTTCGGGAACGCTGATCCGCGCGTTCGAAGCGGGCAAGCCTGTCGCGGTCAGCGACTACGCGCAATTCGCCGAGTTTCCGGACGACTGCGTGGTGAAGATTCCGTTCGGCGATCGCGAAGTCGAAACGCTTGCCGATTTCTTCGTGCGCGATCTCGCCGATCCGTCCGCGGCGCAAGCGATGTGGCTGCGCGAAAACGCCTCGATGGACTTGACCGTGCGCGGCTATCTCGCGGCGTTGGAAGATGCATCGCGCGAGTCGCGTCCCGCGATCGCGCGCACGATTCCGCTCTTCCCGAAACTCGATGCAGCGTTGCACGGCGATGCAGTCATCGTTCGCAACACCGGCGATTTCACGCTGCGCACGCGGAGCTACGGCGAACCGGGATACCGGCTGATGATGCTGACCTTCGACGGCGATGCGGTCATCGACGATCGCTGGGTCGAAATGCCGCGCGATCTTCGTCCCGGTGATGCCGCCGAGGTCGCGCTGCCGCGCGCGCGAGGAACGCTGCGGCTCTATCACGCCATCGAAGGCATTCCGATGATCGCGCCGGAGCCGTTCGCGGAATTTCAGCGGGAGCGGGGAGTCGGGAGTCGGGCGTCGGAGAGCGATCGTTTGTGACGCTCCGACCCCCGACCCCCGACTCCCGACTCCCGCGGTTTGACGACGCGGCGCTGACGCACCTGCGCGCGATCCTCGGCGCGCGTCCAGCGATCGAAATCGACGCGCCCACGCTGAAACGCGCCGCGGTTTTGATCCCGCTCGTTCCGAACGATCGCGGATGGAGCCTGCTCTTTTCTCGGCGCTCCGCAAATCTCGCCGCGCACAGCGGACAGATTGCCTTCCCCGGTGGCGGCGTCGAAACCGGCGAGCCGCTCGAAGCGGCAGCCATCCGCGAGGCACAGGAGGAGGTCGGGATCGGTGCGGAACACATCGAACTGATCGGACGCCTCGACGACCTCGTCACCAACAGCGGCTTCCTCGTCGCGCCGTTCGTCGGCATCATCGATGAGCGAGTCGATTACGTCTTGCAGGCCAGCGAGGTGGACGAAGTTTTCGAAGTTCCCATAGAGGCGTTGCTGGCTGTTGACCAGCCAGAGGTTCGCTACGTAGCCTTTCGCGACAAGAACTATCCGGCTTACTTTTACCGCCACGAGCAGCACGAGATCTGGGGCCTGACGGGACGGATCCTCAAGCACTTTCTCGATTTCGTCTGGCGCAGCGTGTGAGAGCCCCTGTCATCCTGAGCCGCCGAAGCTGTGGAGGCAAAGCCGGAACAGCGCAGGACGGTCGAAGGACCCCCGCCATGCTTGCCTCGTGCAAGAGCCGCTACTCTTTCGACTAGCCGCCCGCCCTACCGGTTGCAAGGAGGGGGTCCTTCGACCGTCCTGCGCCACTCCGCGCTTCGCGCTACGTGGCTCCGGCGGCTCAGAATGACAGCACCGCTACTTCTTCTACTTCTTCAGCGCCGCGTTCACGTAATCCGCGAGCGCCTTCCCGTCCGTGCCCGGATCGACGAATGTTCCGTTCACGATGTAGGTCGGTGTCGCGCGGACATCGTTCGTGAACGCCGTCCCGGTTCCGTTCACCATCTCGGTGCGAAGCTCGGGCGACTGCACCTCCGCGTCGTATTTCTTCATGTCGAGTTCGTGGTCCGAGGCGAAGCCGCGGGCGAACTCGTCGATGGTGAAGGCGGAGAGTTTTTCCTGATTCGCGTAGATCTGCTCCTTGTACTTCCAGAACAGGTCGGGCTTCTGGTGCCACACCGCGCGGCCCGCGATCGCGGCGGCCAGCGCCCACGGATGAATCGTCACCAGCGGCGTGTCGTAGCGGATGTAGCGAACCTTATCGCCGTGCGCTTCCAGGATCGGCTTCATGTATCCCGCCGCGTGCATGCACGACGGGCATTCGAAATCGGAGAACTCGATCACCGTCACCACCGGAGCTCCGGCGCCGGTGGCGGGAGACAGACTGAGAAAGTGGTCGAACGCCTTGAGGCGTGAGGCGCGGTAGTCGGAAGCGATGGGAACGAAATGGCCGATGAAGAAGATCGTGCCGGCCGGGTCGATCTCGCCTTCCAGCGGGAGCTTGCCGCCTTCAACCGTCTGATACAGCGTCGCGCGATACAGCCCTTCCTTCGTTTTCGTCGTGCGATCGATGACGGGGTTGAACGCTTCCTTCATGTACTGCATCGTGAAGTTTTTCAACTTCTCTTCGAGCGTTCCTTCCATCCCGTCCAGAAACCATGGCGTGCCGAAGAAGAAGCCGCCCTCGGTCGATGTGATGGCCACCCACTGTCCTTCGCACGACCCGCGCTTGCTGGCGATTCGGACGACGGCGCCGATCATGTCCGGCGGCAGCGGATGCTGCAACGCCACGCGCGATTCCGTCGCGGGATCGGAACAAATCGGCAGAGCGTCTTTGATCAGCTTGTCTGCGCGCGTGCCGAGGGGCGGCGCGGGCTTCTCGTTCGTCTTTTCGGGTTCGTCAGCGAATGCGGCGGATGCGAAGCACAGCACAAGCGCGGCGAAGGCAAGTCGTTTCATGCGCTGGCGAAACGGACGGGGCGGTGAACGGATTCCACTCGGAACGGCATATCCTTCGCAGTCGAAAGCAAGCATGAGCAAACAAATCAACGTGAATCCGAACTTCTACAAAGACGGCGGCCGCGAGCACACCGAGGGCGCCGACAAAGGCGACTCGCAACTCGAGGACAAGGGCGCGATGAGCCAATCGCGCGAGACGCAGGGCAAGGAAGGGCATCCGAACTTCATCCCGGGTGAGGCGCCGGTCGGAGAATCCGGCCGGAAGAAATGACGGCGTTGGACGAAGAGACGGTGCGCGCGTTCGCGGTGTCGCGGCGCGCGCAAGCCATGCCGGCCTCGCCGATCCGCAAGCTGGCGCCGCTGGCGGAACTGGCGAAATCGCGCGGGACGAAGGTGTATCACCTCAATATCGGCCAGCCCGACATCGAGACGCCTGCGTGCATGCTCGATCGCCTCAAGCTGATCGAAGACAAAGTTCTCGAGTACTCGCCGTCCACCGGCACGCCCGCGTTTCTCGATTCACTGCGGCAGTACTACGTGAACCGCGTCGGCGTTCCGATCGAAACGCGCCAGATTCTGGCGACGACCGGCGGCAGCGAAGCCATCCTCTTCTCGTTCATCGCCTGCGCGAATGAAGGCGACGACGTGCTCGTCCTCGAGCCGTTCTACGCGAACTATCGCGCCTTCGCCACGATGGCGGGACTGAACATTGTCCCGGTCACGAGCCGAGGCCGCGACGGTTTTCATCTTCCGCCGCGGCAAGTGTTCGAAGCCGCGCTCACGCCGCGCACGCGCATCGTCATCGTCTGCAATCCGAACAATCCAACCGGGACGGTCTACACGCGCGACGAGCTGGAGATGCTGGCCGGTTTCTGCCGCGATCACGGACTCTTTCTCATTTCCGATGAGGTCTATCGCGAGTTCGTCTACGACGGGCGCAAGGCAATCAGCGCGCTTGAGCTGAAGGACGCCGGCGATTTCGTGGTCGTCGTCGACAGCCTCTCCAAGCGTTACAGCGCCTGCGGCATCCGTCTCGGCGCTCTCGTCACGCGCAACGGCGACGTCTACGACGCCTGTCTGCGTATGGCGCAGGGACGCCTTTCGCCTCCCGGCCTGGCGCAGTTCATCGCCGTCGGCGCCGCCGGCCTCGGCGAGGAGTACACGCGTGCGATCGTCGATGAGTATCAACGCCGCCGCGACGTGCTCTACGAAGGTCTGCGCACGATTCCCGGCGTGGAGCTGGCGAAACCGGAGGGCGCGTTCTACTGCGTCCCGAAACTGCCGGTGCGCGATTCCGAGGATTTCGCGGTGTGGCTGTTGACGGAGTTCGAACACGACGGCGCCACTGTCATGATCGCCCCCGCCAGCGGCTTCTACGCCTCCGACCTCGGCAAGAGCGAAATCCGCATCGCGTATGTGCTGAAGGAAGAGGATCTGCGGACGTCGATCGAGCTTCTTCGCGTCGCCCTCGAGCGCTATCAACGCCGCGACGTCGCGGCGTAAGACCGGCGCAATCCTTCCAAGCCGATCGCTGCGATGATCGCGTATTGCGGAATCACCGGAACGCGGAACCGCGACTCTGCTTCGCCGCCGGCGGAGATGAGGAGAAAGTAGACGACCGTGGCGATGATCATCGCCGCCAGATCGCGGTCGCGTCTCCAGAGCGCGGTCGCACCGATGACGGCGAAGACGAACAGCGCGGCGGTGTACGCATCGAGCGAGCGGTGGACGATGTCGGTCGGAAAGCGGCTGACGATTTCCAGCCCTTCCCACCGGCTGTCGAAAATATTCACCAGCAGTCCGCGCAGCGTGAGCATCGCCGCGCCGCGCGGATGCTGCCGCAGAACGCGCCATCCGATCTCCGAGTAGTACTTGCCCCGCACCGCGTCCGGCAACTCCTCGGCATCCGGAATGTGCAGGCGCGTTTGGATTTCGTCATCCGCGCTGTCCCGCAACCCCTGCATCTCGTCGGCGAGATCGGAATCGAAGTCGCCGTCGTCCTCGATCGCCAGCGCTCCCGCGGCACGATAGGTGAGAAGGTTGATGCCGCCGATCGAGGAGATCGTGAAGACACCGGTGTGATGCAGGTTGCGCAGTCCCCATCCGGCCGGCAGCACCAGCGCCAGCGCGACGTAGATCGCGATCGTGCGCAGCCGGACGCGCCGCAGCAGGAGACAGAGCGCGACCACCACGAAATACGCGATCGCCACCGGCCGGATCAGCACCAGCACGCCGGTCAGCACGCCCGCCAGCGGCAGCTTGCGCGCGTAGACGACCAGCGCGAAGACGATGAACAGCAGCACGGTGAAGATCGTCTCCGTCAGGATCTTGTTCGCGTAATGCAGCGTCGGCGTGTCGATGGAGAAGAGAATCGCCGCGCCGATCGCGACGTAGCGATCACCCAGCCGGCGCATGACGAATTGATAAATCGCAACCGCCAGCGCCACGTTCAGCAGGTGCTGGAACACGATCACCGGCACGATCCGCAATCCGAATCCCGCCAGCAGCAGCGGATAGCCGGGCGTGCGTAGCGTCTCGATCAATCCGTTCGCGTTGATGAAGCCGAGGCCGCGAAGAAGATTGCGCGCAGGTTCGAGATAGGTGAAGGAGTCGGGGAAAAAGTAATCGTTGTTGGCGAATGCGAAGTAGAGGAAGTTCGTGACAGCGGCAATGACGGCGACGATCGTCGTCTCAAGCCATCGCACATCACGTTCGTAGTTGGCTCTCCAGCTCATCCGGTCTCGCGGAGCGCATCTTCGCATCTTCGGCCGTGATCACGCCCTTCCGAACCAGTGTGGCCAGCGAATCCTCGATCGAGATCATCCCCTGGCGTTTGCCGAGCGTGATTTCGGTGATCAGGTTCTCCATCTTGTCGCGGCGGATGTGGTTGCGGATCGCATGATTAGCGAGCAGCACCTCCACGGCAACGGCGCGGTTGTCGCCGGTCGACGATGGGATCAGCTGCTGGACCACGATCGCGTTGAGACTCAGCGAAAGCTGTTGCCGGATCTGCGTCTGCTGCGCCGGCGGAAAGACATCGACGATGCGGTGGATCGCCTGAGCCACATCGCTCGTGTGCAACGTGGAGAGGATCAGATGTCCCGTCTCCGCCGCAGTGAGTGCCGTGGCCACCGTTTCCAGATCGCGCATCTCACCAACGAGGATGACGTCGGGATCCTGCCGCAGCGACGCGCGCAACGCCGATGCGAATGACGGCGCGTCGCGTCCGACTTCCACCTGCTCGATCACCGACTGCGCATTGCGATGCTCGAACTCGATCGGATCTTCGATCGTGACGATGTGCCGCGACTCGTTGCGGTTGATTGTGCCGATCATTGCCGCGAGCGTGGTGGTTTTGCCGGCGCCGGTCGGGCCGCAGACGAGCACCAGTCCGCGCGCCGGCTTCACCAGCTCCCCGAAAATCGGCGGCAGACCGAGCTCGGGAATCGTCGGAACGACCGTCGGCAACGCGCGGATGGCCGCGGCCAGCGTGCCGCGCTGACGGTGGATGTTGACGCGGAATCGCCAGGCACGGCGCTCGTCGCTCTCGGCGGGCGCGGCGAGACGCAGCGAAAAATCGACGGCGCCGTCTTCGAACATCCGCTCGCGCACGCGCGGCGTCATGAACGTGTCGAGGAGCGCGGCGACGTCATCGCCGGAAAGGGGATCGGCGTCGCCGCGCACGAGCCGTCCGCCGACGCGGAACACCGGCGGCGAGCCGGCGATGAGCAGCAGATCGCTCGCCCCGCGCCGCGCCACGTCGACGAGCAACGCCTCCAGCGGATTTCCGCTCGGCACCTGCGCCGCAGGCCACGCCGAACGCACTCCCTCAACGGCCGCATCGCGTTCATTCAGCTCGCGGACGAGCTGTTCCAGTTCCGGATCGGGTACGAGTCGGGTCATGCGTCAGAGTACGAACGAATCATGCCAGAGGTAACGGAATGCCCCACGTAACGCGGATGGTTCCGATGTCCCAATGCGTAAGTTATTTGCGGCGTTGATGGTCGCCACCGCCGTCGCCGCCAACGCCGACGACAGTTCCGCCCGCGCCATCCAGTCGGGATTTTTCGAAAACAAAACGCCGCTCTTCGATCACGGCATTTACGGACAGCGGCAAGTCATCGCCATCCTCGATACCGGCCTCGATTGGGACAGCTGCTACTTCGCCGAGTCGGATGGGTCGCCGCCGCCGGTCAACACCGGCTCGCCGCAGAACGGCCTCAACTCGTCGAACGTCGACACCAGCCGCCGCAAAGTGATCGCGTACGATTTTCTCTACTCGTGCGACCAGTTTCCCTTCGCGACGGGATGCGATAACCCGAGCGACGTCCACGACTACGACAACGCGCTGCACGGAACGATCGCGGCCGCGGTCGCGGCCGGCGATCAGGGATTGGCCTTCGATCCCGCCGCAGGGATCGCGCCGCGCGCGAAACTGATCGTGCAGGACGGAGGTTTCATCGGCGGTGACAACTGCAGCCAGCGGCCCGGCTTCGGTTGTCCCGTCAACATGACGCCGCTTCTCGATCAGGCGTACAAACAGGGAGCGCGCATTCATTCGAATTCGTGGGGCGACCGGCAGTCGACTCCGCCGTCCCTCCCCGCGCCGACCGGCAACTACTCCGCCGCCGCGCGCGACGTCGACGCCTTCGTCTTCGCGCATCCCGACATGCTGCTCGTCTTCGACACCGGCAACGCGAGCCCAAACACGCCGCCGCCGGCCAGCTCCGTCCCCGCGCCCGGCTGCGCGAAAAACGGCATCCAGGTCGGCGGCACGCGCTACATCAATCTGCATGCGTTCGACGACGTCGTGACGCCGTTCTCATACATCGGTCCGACGCGCGACGGTCGGGTCAAGCCCGACCTCGTCGCGTCGTCGTACGTGCTCACCGCCAACAGCGACGGCGACGTGTCGACGAAGGCGTGCCCGCAGACGACCCAGTCGGGAACGTCGTGGTCGGCGCCGACGGTGGCCGGCGCGGCGGCGCTCGTGCGGCAGTACTACGCCGACGGTTTCTATCCGACCGGCGCGGCCACGCAGTCGAACGCGTTCGTCCCCAGCGCCGCGCTGCTGAAGGCGACGCTGATCGCCGGCGCGCGCTCCGTCCCGAACGATTGGATTTATGGCCAGGGTCTGTCGCCCGCGCAGCCGGCGCCGAACTTCGAACAAGGATTCGGATTTCCCGTCCTCGACGACGCGCTCTACTTTCCCGGCGACCGCGCGCGAACGCGCGTCGCCGATGTCCCGCTCGCGCAAGGTCTCGCGCAGAACGACACGGCAACGCTGCGGCTGAATGTCCGGGGCGGTACGCCTCTGAAAGTGACGCTGGTCTGGACCGATCCGGCCGGCGTGCCGCGCGGCATTTCCGATTCAACTCCGGAGCTCGTCAACGATCTCGACCTCCGCGTGACCGACGCCTTCGGCACCACTCACCTCGGCAACGACTCGCTCCATCCCGGCCAGCCCGATCGCCTCAACAACGTCGAGGTGGTCTCGATCGACGCCCCGCCCGCCGGCCTCTTCACAATCTCCGTCACCGCCGCACACCTCGGCAACGGCCCGCGCCAGAGTTACGCGCTCGTCGTCACCGGCGACTTAGCAGACACGATTCCGCCGATGCCGAATCCCACCGCACGCACGCGCTCCGCGCGGCATTGATGAGGATGGGTCGGTGCTGGTGCCTTCCGTTCTGCGGCCTTAATCTCAAGGGGCTTGAGACGATTAAGGGAACGTAGTCACGCGGAGGCGCGGAGACGCGGAGGGAGATTGGTTTTCTCCGCGTCCCCGCGTCTCCGCGTGATAATCGGTTCCCATGAGAAATCTCGCAGCCGTCGCACTTCTCCTCGCCGCCTGCACGACCACAGCCCCTCCGCCAGCAAAGCCGGTGATCGTCGAGAAGTCGGCGATGGAGACCAAAACCTCCAAGCTCCAGAAACTCGACGGCTACATCCCTCTTTACTGGGACGCGGAGAACGGCAAGCTGCTCATGCAGATCTCGCGGTTCGGCGAGGAGCTGCTGTATCAGTCGTCGCTGCCGGCCGGCGTCGGCTCCAACCCGATCGGACTCGATCGCGGGCTGATGGGGCAGACACAGATCGTCACATTCGATCGCGTCGGGCCAAAGGTGCTGATGACGGCGACGAACTATCGGTTCCGCGCGATCAGCAACGATGACGCGGAGCGTCGGGCGGTGGCCGATTCGTTTGCGCGGTCGGTGATGTGGTCATTCAAAGTCGAGGCGAGCGACGCGGTGTCGGTGCTCGTCGATGCCACGGACTTTTTTCTCAGCGATCAGCAGGGCATCGCGCGCACGCTGCGGCAGACGCAGCAGGGGAGTTACTCGCTCGACCGCAATCGCAGCGCGATTTACCTGCCGCGGACGAAAGCGTTTCCGAAGAACAGTGAAATCGAAGCCGTGCTCACGTTTCAGACCAGCGACCGGCCAGGGCCGTTCGTCAGCGGCGTCACGCCGATTCCGGACAGCGTGACCGTGCGCGCGCATCACTCGTTCGTGCAGTTGCCTCCGCCCGGCTACACGCCGCGGCGCGCCGATCCGCGCGTAGGCGTCTTCAGCGTCGATTTTTTCGACTACGCCAGCCCGTTTACCGGACCGATTGAGAAGCAGTGGATCGCGCGGCATCGGTTGATCAAGAAGGATCCGGCTGCCGCGATCTCCGAGCCGGTCGAGCCGATCGTCTACTACGTCGACGCCGGCGCGCCGGAGCCGATCCGCAGCGCGCTGATCGAGGGCGCGTCGTGGTGGAGTCAGGCCTTCGAAGCGGCCGGCTTCCGCAACGCCTTTCAGGTGAAGGTGCTGCCGCCGGACGCCGATCCGATGGACCTTCGCTACAACATGATCAACTGGGTCCATCGCGCGCAGCGAGGCTGGTCGTACGGCGCCGCGGTGATCGATCCGCGCACCGGCGAGATCATCAAAGGCAACGTCACGCTCGGATCGCTGCGCATTCGGCAGGACGTGATGATCGCCGAGGGGTTGATCCCGCAGTTCGACGAGCTGCACGATCAGGCGCTGTCGGCGCTCGATCCAACGACGTCGCCGTCGATGATGGCTCTGGCGCGCATCCGCCAGCTCGCCGCGCACGAGACCGGGCACACGCTGGGGCTCGATCACAACATGGCTGCCTCGAGTTACGGCCGCGCGTCGGTGATGGACTATCCGTCGCCGTACGTGAAGATCACGAACGGCAAGCTCGATCTCTCCGACGCGTACGCGACCGGCATCGGCTCGTACGACAAGTGGGTGATTCGCTACGCGTACGCGCAGTTCTCTCCATCGGACGAAGAGCGCGAGCTCGATCGCATCGTGCGCGAAGCGCCGCTCTTCATCACCGATCCCGAGTCGCGTCCGGTGAGTGCCGCGCATCCGTCGGCGTCGGTATGGGACGCGCCGGGTAACAACATCGAGATGCTGCGCCACGAGATCGAAGTACGCCGCATTGCCCTCTCGCAGTTCGGACTGCGCAACATTCCGACGGGCACGCCGCTGGCGCAGCTCGAAGAGATGCTCGTGCCGCTCTACCTGCATCATCGTTATCAGTTGGAGGCCGCAGCGAAGTCGATCGGCGGACTCGATTACACGTACAGCGTGAAAGAGGAAGGGGGACTCGTTCCGACGCCGACGCGGCGCATCGTTCCGGCGGCCTCGCAACGCGACGCGCTGAACGCGGTGCTCTCGACCCTCGATCCCGCCTTCCTGGAGATTCCGCCGCGGATCGTCGCGCTCATTCCCCCGCGCGGAAACGTCGACGTCACCAGCAACACGGAGTTGTTCGAGCATCGCACCACGCCGGCGTTCGATCCGGTCAGTGCGGCGATGTCGTCCGCGGACATCACGCTCGCCGCGCTCTTCGACGCGCGCCGCGCCGCGCGGCTGGCGCAATTTCACGCCGAGGATGCGGCTAACCCATCGTTCAACGAAGTCGTCAACGGTGTCCTCGACATCGTCACGAAACGCGAGTCCGGCTACCGCGGCGCGATCACGCGCGGATCGGCGCGGCTCACCGCAACACGCCTGATGGACCTCGCCGCAAATCGCGACGCCGATCCGCAGGTGCGCGCCGAAGCGAGCGAAGGATTGCGCCGCTTCATCGCCCGCCTGAGCGACGCCGGCCTCCGCGACGACGCCGAGCTCGCGCATCGCCACGCCCTGCGCGACGACATCACCCGCTTCCTCGACCGCCCCGATCAGCCGCGCACGCAACCGAAGTTGCCGGAAGTTCCGCCGGGACCGCCGATCGGAGGGGATTGAGCATTTTGTCATCCTGAGCCGCCGGAGCGACGTAGGCGAAGCCGGAGTCGCGCAGGACGGTGAAGGATCTCAAGATGCGCAAATCCGGCTGGAACTCGCTGGGATTCAACGCAGTTTGGGAAGTTTGAGATCCTTCGGCGTCCTACGGCGTCGTCGCCTGCGGCTCCGCGCCTTCGGCAGCCTCAGGATGACAGCTCTCCTGTACGTAGAACGAGATCAAGCCTCAGAACGCCATCTGGAAAATCGTCCAACTACCCCTTGTAGACCTGCCTCCCATTCGCGTCTTTCGAGTCCGCAAAAAGAGTGCAGGATTCCGCACCGTGCAGGTGCGGTCAGCGCTCCTCTTCTTCCAGATCGAACAGGTCGTTGGCCCGGACCGGCTCATGTGCCAGACGCCGTACGGCCGCGATGATCGCGGCGATGCAGCGGCGTGTCGGTTCCATTCGTCCCATTCGGATCCGCAAGAGGTGCTGCCGGCTATACCCCGATTCGCGAGCGAGGTGCGCCGGTTTGATCCCGCGGCTTTTCAGGTACTGCTCGAGTCGTGTCGGCATGTGCAATATAGTGCATCTTATGCCGATGAAGGATAGGTGTCAATGCACAGAGGCATACGAGGGGAGTTAAATACGGTCAGTTTTGGTAGCCAAAGCGCAAAATCCTGCCTTCGTGCCTTCGTTCCTCACAATCATCGCCCAATGTTCCTTTTTCCCGCTCCAACTATTTTTCTCCACGAGGGGTGGAAATCCTCGCTTTCGTCACCCCTTATGCGAGTCTGTGTCGGCAGCGGCGGTCTCGCACCCGCCCTGGCCGGCAGTTTGGAGGCGTGCAAACCTCCGCGGTCCATGGGCGGTGGCAACCGTCGTTAGTTGCGTACATTGCCGGATACTAGTAACTTATACGTTACTAAATCGCCCATGCTCGGAGAAACCGTTCGATCCACCCGCATCAAGCGAGGCTTTACACAAGCCCGCCTGGCCCGCCTTGCCGGCGTCAGCCGGCGCCATCTTGCCGCCCTCGAAAAAGGGGCGAACGTCTCCATCAACGTCCTCCAGAAAGTCGCCTCCGTTCTCGATCTCTCAGAAATCAACCTCGGCGAGCTGAAGGTCCAGACTCCGAAGTCCGACTCCAGCGTCGTCAACATGTCCATCCTCGCCGACACCATCCGCGAGGCGCACGCCGAGGCGTTTCATGCGCAGTCACTGCTCGCGCGCGCCGAGAACCTTCTCGATAACGGCAATGGCTCGCCGTCCAACGGCGAAGGTCTGATCGCGCACTTTCCGAAGATGCCTTCGCAGCTCCTCGATATCCGGCGGCGCCGCATCACTACTGGTTCCGTCGCGGACAAGAAGGCAGCGAACGGCGTCCCGATCGCCGGCGAGATCCGGCAGGGCGAAGCAGTCGTCGAACTGTCCGGCGAGACCGCATACCTGCCTGCCTCCGTGTTGGAAAAAGGCGAGGTCGTCTTCCGCGCCCGAGGAGACAAGATGCGCGATCAAGGCATCGAGGATGGCGATCTGCTCATCGTCGAACTACGACAGACCGGCCGCGCCGCCTCGGGAGAGCTCGTGATCGGCAAAGTTGGCGAACTGCTCTACGTCGGACACTGGTGGCAGAAACATGGCCACAAAGCGATCATGAGCGACGGCCCCGCCGAGCTCACCACCGGCGGGACATCGAAACGAACGTTGAAAGTGCTCGCGGCGATCAACGCGATCATCCGGCCGACGGTGAAGTAGGGAAGTGGGTGTGGAGTGTGGGAGCAGAACCCCGCCCCTCCAATGCTGTCATCCTGAGGCTGCCGGAGGCGTCGTAGCCGAAGGCGGAGCGCCGAAGGACGGCGAAGGATCTCAAGATTCGCGACTCCGGGTGAACCCCTTGGGATGCAACGCAGCTTGCGCATCTTGAGATCCTTCGGCGTCCTCCGCCGATCCGCTGCTTCGCAGCTCCCGGCTCCGGCAGCCTCAGGATGACAACCACACCCCGCTCCCAACTCCCGCACGTTGGCACCATTCGTTCACGTAACGCTCGCCGTGTCGTTGACTACGATCTCTCGCCGAAAATTTTGGAGTCCATTTGGAGGAACGAATATGCGCCGTACTTTCATCGCCGCGGTCATCGTCCTGACCGCATTCATCAGCGGATGCGGATCGTCACATTCCGCTCAATCGACGGCCGCCGCCGCGCCTGCGCCCGCGTTTTTCGCGCCGCATGGCTTCGACCTTTCGGCCATGGACACGAACGTCAAGGCCTGCGACGACTTTTACCGGTTCGCCGTTGGCAAGTGGCGTGACACGCATCCGCTGCCGGCGCAGTACTCGCGCTACGGCCGCTTCGAGGAGCTGGCCGAGCGCAACCGCGAAGTGCTCCACAAGATCCTGGAGGAAGACGCGGCCATGACCAACGCCGCTCCGGGGAGTGCGGAGCAGAAGGTCGGCGACTTTTACGCGGCCTGCATGAACGAGCCGGCCATCGAAGCCGCCGGCGTCACGCCGATCCAGCCGGAGCTCGATCGCATCAACGGCATCAGCGATCGCGCATCGCTGCTCACCGAGCTCAATCACCTGCACACCGCCGGCTTCGCGCCGCTGTTCCGCGTTGGCGGAACGAACGATCAGAAGAACAGCAAGATGATCATCGCCTCGCTCGGCACCGGCTCGCTCGGACTGCCCGATCGCGACTACTACCTCCGCGATGACGATCGTTTCAAGACCATCCGCAATCAGTACGTCGATCACGTCACGAAGATGCTGGTGTTGTCGGGCGAAGGCGCCGATCAGGCCAACTCCGATGCGAAGCGGATCCTCGATCTCGAGACGAAGCTCGCCTCGTCGCAGCTCACCCGCGTCGAACAGCGCGTTCCTGAGAATACGTATCACCCGACCGCGGTGACCGAGCTGGCCTCGATGGCGCCCGCCGTCGACTGGCCCACCTATCTCCAGAACCTCGGCGTCACTACGACGACGCTCAACGTTTCGCAGCCGAAGTACATCAAGACGGTCAGCCAGCTGCTGAACGACGTCCCGCTCGAAGACTGGAAAGCGCTGCTGCGCTGGCAGGTCGTCGACGGTGCGGCGAACACGCTATCCAGCCCGTTCGTCGCCGAGGATTTCAACTTCAGTGGAAAGACGCTGTCGGGGACGAAGGAACAGCAGGAGCGTTGGAAGCGCTGCGTACGTTCTGCCGACGCCAGCATCGGCCAGCTGCTCGGTCAGGAGTACGTGCGCCGCAACTTCACGCCGGAAGCAAAGGCGAAAATGAGCTCGCTCATCGACAACCTCGTCGCCGCGTTGCGCGAAGACATCCCGACGCTTTCGTGGATGGGTCCGGAGACGAAGGCCGCCGCGCTCACGAAACTCAATGCGTTCCAGCGCCGCATCGGCTATCCCGACAAATGGCGCGATTACTCCGCGCTCACGATCAGCCGCGCGTCGTACGCGGCCAACATTCAGGCGGCGCGCGCGTGGGCGTATCACCACAACATCGAGCGCATCGGTCATGCCGACGACCCGAATGAATGGGGCGGCTTCACGCCGCCGACCGTCAACGCCAGCTACAACCCGCCGCAGAACAACATCACCTTCCCGGCCGGGATCCTGCAGCCGCCGTTCTTCGATCCGAACGCGGACGACGCCTACAACTACGGCGGCATCGGTACGGTCATCGGCCACGAGATGACGCACGGTTTCGACGATCAGGGCGCGAAGTACGACGCGGAGGGCAATCTGCGCAACTGGTTCACCCCCGAGGATCTGAAGAGTTTCACGGCGCGCACCGACTGCGTGGCCAATGAGTACAGCGAGTTCAACGTCGCGCAGGGGATCAACATCAACGGCAAGCTGGTGAACGGCGAGTCGGTCGCCGACCTCGGCGGCGCGACGATCGCGTTGCGCGCGTACGAGAAGTCGCTGGAAGGGAAGCCGCGTCAGACGATCGACGGCTTCACCCCCGAACAGCGCTTCTTCCTCGGCTTCGCGCAGGTGTGGGGCGAGAACATGTCGCCGCAGGAAGCGACCCGCCGCGCGCTGACCGACCCGCACGCGCAAGGCCCGTTCCGCGTGAATGGAACCGTGCAAAACATGCCCGAGTTCTGGAAGGCTTACCACTGCAGCGACAGCGACAAAATGGTCCGCGACGCCGCGAAGCGGTGTTCGATCTGGTGAGTTTTTGACGATGCGTTCAAACGACGGCGGCTTCGGCCGCCGTTTTTGTTTTGCCGAAGTCGTCGGCGAAGCCGGCGTAAGAATCGTAGCCCACGCGTTCACGCGTGGGTCAGCGGATCGGATCGTGATTGTGAGCGCGTCTTGACGCGCGAAAGAAAGCTTTCTTTCGCCCGCTGAAGCGGGCTCACAAATTTGTGAGGCACCGTCTCCCCACGCTTGAAAGCGTGGGCTACCGTTCTTACGCCGGCTACGCCGACGAGATCAACGTATCGATTCCACCGCGGCGCGAATATCCTCGATGCACATCTCCATCCGGTCGCGGTGCGTTCGATGCGAGACCACGCAGATGCGGATGACGAATTTGCCATCCACGATTGCGCCGGTGAGCATCACGCGCTGGCGGGCGTTGATGCGCGCCATCAGTTCGTGATTGAGCGCGTCGAGATCGGCATCCGCTTTCAGTAAGCGAAATCCGATGATCGAAAGCTGCGGCTCGGCGACGACTTCGATTCCGTCGATTTTGTGCAGTTCCGCGGCAGCCCAGGAAGCCAGGTCCAGCTTCTCATCGAGTTGCGCGCGGAACGGCTCGATGCCGAAGAGTTTGAGCGGCAGCCAGACGCGCAGTCCGCGGAAATCGCGGGAGAGTTCGGGCGAGATCTCGCAGAAGTCGATGAGTTCCGCCCCTTCCTGAAACTGCGGCAGGATTTCGGCGTGGAAGCTGTAGGCGCGGCGGAGGACGGACGCATCGCGCACCACCAACGCGCCGGTGCCGAAGGGGAGGAAGAGCGTTTTGTGCGGATCGAGAATGATCGAGTCGGCCTCGCTGATGCCGCGCAGCACTTCGCGTCCGCGCTCGGTGAGCATGAAGAACGCGCCGTACGCGCCGTCGACGTGGAACCAGAGCGACTCGGAACGCGCCAGCTGTCCCAGCGCGGACAAATCGTCGACGGCGCCAGTCGGTGTGGTCCCGGCGCTGCCGCAGAGCATGAATGGCGTGAAGCCGTTCGCTCGATCGCGTGCAATCGCATCGGCGATGAGATCGACGCGAACGCGGAACGTCGCATCGCTCGCAATCTCTCGAATGTTCGCGACCGGAAATCCGGCCAGCACCGCCGCCTTCTGAAACGCGTGATGCGTCTGGTCGCCGCAGTACAGCGTCGCGCGTGAAAAATCGTCGCCGAGTACGGTCATCCGCGCAGCGATGATCGCGGTGAGGTTCGCGAGCGATCCACCGCTGGTCAGCACGCCGCCGCTGGCTGGCCCGAAGCCGACGATCTCGCAAAACCAGCGCACCACGTTCGCTTCGAGTTGCACGAGGAGCGGCGCGGGCGCGAAGACGCCGACGTAACGGTTCACCGCGTCCGCGATGAGGTCCGCCACCGCCGCGTGAAAAATGCCGCCGCCCGGGATGTAGGCGAGGTAACCGGGACCGGCCGCGTTGAACGAACGCGGGATGGCCTCATCGAAGAGAAAATCGAGAAGCTGCTCGTACGCCATGCCGCGCTCCGGCAGCGGCTCGATCAATGTCCGCGCGATCTCCGCCGCGCCACCGACATTCGAAGCGGGCTGCGACGGCAGCGACTCGATGTGCGCCACGATGCGCTTCATCGCGCCGTCGACAAGTCGGTGCATCTCGGTGGCGTCCGGTTCGAGAGGGTAGGGAGCGTTCATCGGACGCGCATTATGCGTCGCGCCGGCGAGCCGCCGGCGGTCCAGCCGTCGAGCCGACGGCGCTACGTTTCGCGCGACCGGTCAAGCAATCGTGCTTTTTCATCGGCGGTCGATCGTAGCGCCGGCGGCCCGCCGGCTGGACCGCCGCCGGCTCGGCGGCAGGTCGTCCTCCGCGCAACGAAACGGTGACGAGCGTGACGGCGCTCACTTTGGCAACTTTGGCCATGTAGAATCTTTACTCGTCACGGAGGATTCAACATGCGCCTGCGCTTTTTGACTTTTACTGCTCTTCTTCTCATCGCCACTGCCGCGTCAGCGAAAGAGGTTTGGCTCAGCATCGGCGGCACCACGGCCGGCGGCACCTTCCGCACCGACGCGCGGATCTTCAATCCGTCGACGACCAAGGACATCCAGATCCAGGCCTACTACCTGCCGGTCGGCAACACCGACAACTCTGCCGTTCAGCCTCTGGCGCCGATCACCGTTCTCAAGCGTCAGCAGGTCGTCTACAACGACGTCGTTTCGTCGCTCTTTCATAGCAGCGGACTCGGCGCGATTCGGCTCAAGTCCGACGACGATTTCGTGGCCACGCAGCGCATCTATGCCGTCTCCACCTCGGGCACGCTCGGCCAGTTCGTCGCCGGCGTCGACGCGTCCAGCGCCAAGGCCAAGGGCGTGATCATCCAGCTGCAGGCCGGCGGCGCGTTTCGGACGAATGTCGGCGCAGCCAATCCGAACGCGAGCGTCGCGAACGTGACTTTCTACCTCTACGACAAGAACAATGCCCTCGTCGGCACTGCGAAGACGATCGTGATGCAGCCATACGGCGTCATCGCGCCGGGCGGTCTGGCCGGCTACGCCGACGGAGTGCCGGGCACCGCGGACCTGACCGATGCGTGGCTCGCCTACAGTTCCGACCAGCCGATCGTCGCGTACGGTTCCGTCATCGACGGCGGCACGAGCGATCCGACGTACATTCCCGCGGCCGAGGATACTGGCGTCGCAGTCGTACCGCCGACAGGGAACGTCTTCAACGTAACCACCCGCTCGTCATCGATCGCGATTTCACCGGCGATCACACAGGGCCTGCTGCAGCCGGGCGCCAAGGTCACCTTCCGGTTCAGCGGTCACGACACCACGCACGGTTTCCGGCTCGTCGATTCCGACGGCAGCATCATCGTCGACGTCACTGTGCCTCCCGACGCGGCCGTCTTCGAGCGAACCGTCACGCTCGGTGCCGAAGGAACGTACCAGTACTACTGCACCATCACTACCTGCAGCACCGGCCACCTCAGCATGCAGGGCACTTTCCCGGTTGGTACTCCGGGCTACGATCCGGGGCCGAAGTATTGACGAGTTAGCGATTCAGAATCGCCGCGCGATGCCGAGCACCAGCCCGGCATCGGCGCTGTTCTGATACGTGATGAGGTTCTCGACGATGCCGCCGTACGCGGTGAGTCCTGCGCCGAACGCGTGTTGCAGACCCGTCGTCAATTGATACGACCGCCTCGTCAACTCCGGCGCGCCGATTCCTCGGAAGGGACTCTGCGAAACGGTCAGCTGCACGGTGGCCGAGGTACGCGACGCGAGGAGCCGCGAGACGCCGATGGAGTCGGTGATGACGATCTGCGACTGCAGGTCCATCGGCGTGTTGTGGCCGAGGAAGAGCAGACCGGCGGAAGCGTTGATGCGCGTGTTGCCGAAGTCGCGCGTGGCCAGCAGTTGCAGGCCGCCATCGATCGATCCCGAGCCGTCGAGCGTCTGCGCGTTTCCCGTCGGCAGTTCGATAGCCGCCTGTGCCGAGATGGCCAGGTTGCGATCCTCGAGCGCCGGGAGCTCGTACTTCGCCGAGATCGCGATGTCGCCGAGGTGGCTGTGCGCGGGACGCTCGCGAAGGTAGGTGTTATCCGCGGTGCGGATGAAAACCGTCTCGTGATTGCGCTGCACCGCGACGCGCTGGTTATCGCCGAGGTTCAGCGCGGCGTGGAAATGTTCGATGAAACTGTCGGACGATCCACCGCCGATGTAGGCGAACGGCACGGAGATGCCGACTTCGAGGTGGTTGCCGAAACCGCGATGCGCGTTGATCGTAGTGCGGTGCGTTTCGCCATCGACGAGAAAGATCGTCGTGCCGGGATCCATGCGGATGATGCCGAGTGTCTGGTCGCCGGTGCGCCGGTCGGTGTCGCCCTCGAGGTTGTGGCTGATCCAGCGTGACTTCGCGAAGGTGTTCGAGTCGGCGGTGTGGACGTCGACGAGCCATGCCTCATCGTCGAGCACGCGCGCACTCTCCGGCTCAAAAAAAAAGAAGCCGTTGTTGAGCAGGTATTGATCGCGAACGGGGAGAGGGGTGAGCAGAGCATCGTTTTCCTGCGCAAGCGCGGGAAGCGCGATCAACAGCGCTGCAATCAAGCATCTGATCATGATGTCGCCGGAAGATAAAACGATGCTGCCGGAGACGCGGATTTGTCCAGAGGTTTCTTTGTATCGCTGCGAAACTTCGACCGTCGGCGGAGCCGGCGTAAGAACCGTAGCCCACGCCTTCAGGCGTGGGTCAGCGGATTTCGACCGCTTTGTGAGCCCGCCTTGGCGGGCGAGAGAAAGCTTTCTTTCGCCCGTTAAAACGGGCTCACAAATTCAACGAATCCTTTGACCCACGCGTGAACGCGTGGGCTACGGTTCTTACGCCGGCTTCGCCGACGAGCCGGAGTTGGTTCGCAATCATCGAAACGCCGGCACTACGGTTCTCCCGGCAGCCAGGGTCTTCTGTAGACTCGCCGCCAGTGCTCCCTCTCAGCCGAGGATTCATCGCCGCGCTTGGCGGGATCGCGATGACGCTGCTGGCGTGGTTCGGATCGTGGGCGTGGCCCGGATGGCCCGCCAGCATCGCCATCGATCTCCTCGGATTCACGGACTTCGCCGAGTTTCCTCGCTTCGCCAAGTCTGGCGTCGTCGTCCTGCTCATCATCATTAATGTCGGGACGTGGGCGGCGGTCATTCGCGCGGCGATGCTGCTCGTGCGCAAATCCACTTCGCCGGCTCCTCCGTAAGTTGCGCGGAGGACGAAATCATGGCGACTGTGATGGCGATGCATTGGCCCGAGGTGACGAAGGAGCAGTACGAGCAGGTTCGGAAGTCGGTGAATTGGGAAGGGAATGTGCCCGACGGCGCGAAGTTCCACACCGCGTGGCTCGGCAGCGACGGATTTCATGTGGTCGACCTGTGGGATTCGAGAGAGCAATTCGACGCGTTCGTGCAGAACCGGCTCGCTGCTGGCGTTGCCGCGGCAGGCATCAGCAGCCAACCGAAGGTGGAATTCGCGGACAGCCTTTCCGTCTTCGCGCCGAACGTCTAACGCTCGAAGTCTTTGACGATCGCGTCCCACTCGCCGCGCTCGCGCAACAGCCGCTCGATCAACTCGCGGAAGGCCGCATGGCCTCCGCGAGACTCAAGTTTCCACGCTGCCGCCGCGTGCACCTCGGGCGCCGCGTCGGAAGGCGCGGCAGAGATGCCGGCGCGCAACATCGGCGCGAGGTCGGGGAGGTCGTCGCCGATGTAGAGGACTTCGTGAAAGCCGGCGCCGAGGCTCGTCAGGATTGACTCGCACGCGGTCAGTTTGTTCGCGGCGCCCTGATGCAGCTCCGTAATCCCAAGCTCTTTCGCGCGCCGTATCAGTGCGGGTGAACTACGCGACGTCAGCAGGACGATCGTGATTCCGGCGCGCTGCGCGAGCTTTGCGCCGAGGCCGTCGCGGACGTTGAATTCCTTCACCTCGGAGCGGTCGCCGGCGTAGATGATCTTGCCGTCCGTCCAGACGCCGTCGACGTCGGAAACGATGACGCGGATGTCGCGCGCGGTGGTCATCACCGTGAGGATAGCAGCCGTCCCATAGAATCCGCCGCGTGAACGTCCCCGATCAGCGTGCGCACCGCGCCCGCGTCTTCCATCGCATCCGCCGCGGCAACATCCCCGAACACCGCGCCCGCCGCGGCCGCATCCTCTATCGCACCCTGCGCGTCATCAGCGCTGTGGTGCGCCGCCTTCCGCTCAGTTTCGCGCGCGGGGTCGGCATCTTCCTCGGCCATCTCGGATGGCACGTCCTTCGTCACGATCGCCGCCGCGCGCTCGCGAATATCAGCGCCGCCTTTACCGATTGGACGCCGCGCCAACGCCGCACGACGATCCGCAAGATGTTTCATCACCTCGGCATGACGCTAACGGAAGTGCTCTGGCTGCCGAATCTCGACGCGGAGACGTGCGCGCGGACGACGACATTCGAAGGATTGGAAAACCTGCGGCCCGGCGAAGGGATGGTCGGCATCACCGGCCACTGCGGAAACTGGGAGTGGATCGCGCACGCGATCGCGTTGCGGACGCCGGTGACGGTGCTGCATCGCGGCCGCGACGAGCCGAAGATGAATCTTTTCATCACCGATCTGCGCGCGAAGGTCGGCATCCACACGATCGAACGCGGCTCGACTGCCGCTGCCCGCGAAATGATCCGCGCCATCCGCCACGGCAGCATCCTGGCGTTTCTCATCGATCAGAACATCCGCGCCGAGAGCATCAAGGTTCCGTTCTTCGGACGCCCCGCGCTGACGGCGATCGGTCCCGCGCGCCTCGCCGTCCGCATGGGCGTCCCGATCACGCGCATGTTCGGCGAACGGAGAAACGGGAAGATGCACATTCGCATCCTGGAGCCGATCCTCGTGAAGGAGACGGACGATCCGGTCGCGCTCACGGCCCGCCTCACCGCCGACATCGAAGCGCAAATCCGCCGCGTCCCCGAGCAGTGGGTGTGGATGCACGATCGCTATCGGGAAAGGCCGAAGTGGGAAGTGAAAGTGGAGTGAGCGGCAGGGGCGCTGTCACCCTGAGCCGCCGCAGCCGGGAGCCGCGAAGCGGCGGAACGGCGGAGGACGGCGAAGGATCTCAAGCTACACAAGCTGCGTTGAATCCCAGTGGTTTCAGCCGGAGTTACGCATCTTGAGATCCTTCGCCGTCCTACGCCGCTTCCGCGCTTCGCGCTCCACGGCTTCGGCGGCTCAGGATGACAGTCAGATCACGATCGTTTCGTGGATCGGTTTGTTCTCCCAGAAACGGCGGATCGAGAGCGGCGTGATGTCGAGGGTGCGGTACTCGCCGTAGTGCAGCAGTTCGGAGAGCGCGAGTCCCGCCGCGGGCGACTCCATCGCGCCGTGTCCGGAGAAGCCGGTCGCGAAAATCAGGTTTTCAACGTGCGGGTGCTCGCCGAGGACGGCGTTGTGATCGACGTCGTTCGTGTCGTAGAGGCCGCCCCACATCGACTGCAGCCGGCAACGCTCCATGCCCGGGATGCGCTCCTGCATGTAGTAGTTGATCTGCTCTTCGTAATATTTGGCGTCCGCTGTCGTATCGAAACCGGCCGGAGTATCGGGGTCGGCGCGCCCGATCATCAGGTTCGGCCCCTCGGGACGAAAATAGACGCCGTTGTCGATGATCGTCATCGGGATGCGCTCGAAGCCTTCGATCGGCGGCATGTTCGTGATGAAGAGCATGCGATTGAGCGGGATGACCGGCGGCAGATCGTCGCCGGAGAGTCCGGAGAGTTCGAGCAGTTGATTCGTCCACGCGCCCGCGGCGACGACGATCTTTTCGCTCTCGATGAACGAACCGTCCGCCATCTCGACGCCGCGATACTTGCCGTCGACGATGCGCAGCTTTTTCACCGTCGCGTTCAGCCGAAGTTCCGCGCGGCCGTCGAATCCTTCCAGGCCGCGCTCGAAGTAGCCCTGCGCGGCCGCGGATGGATCGAAGCTGCCGCACTCCGGTCCGAACACTCCTCCCGCGATCGGTTTCATCTGCAGAATTTCGTTGACCTCGGGATCGATGTGATCGATGCCCGCGCGCAGCCCGGGCACTTTCGCCTCGACTTCTTTCGCGTCGAGAAATTCAATGGCGACGCCGTTCTTCGCCCACTCCGTGCCGTACGCTTTCGCGCTTTCGAAATTCTCTTCGTACTGGCAGAAAAGATAGCCGCGCTGATCGAACCCGATCGGGAAGCGCAGCTCGTCCTGAAACGCCGCCAGCTTTTTGATCGAGTAGCTGGTCAGGCGCATGTTGATCGGCGTCGTCCAGATGTTGCGGAAGCCGCCGGCGGAAAGCGCGGTGGAACCTTTCGACAGCGCATCCTCGCGCTCCAGCACGAGCACGCGCCCGGGATAGCCGAGCTGCGCGAGGTGATACAGCACGCTCCCGCCGATGATGCCGCCGCCGATGATGATCAGGTCGTAATCGGGCATTGAGTTGTCTTCCCTAACTCTATCCTGCGGCGAAGCGCGCAGGATCTCCGGTGATACCGAGCGAATGGTTGTTCATGTCGTGCTGCGACGAGATGCGGAGCGAATTCTCCATCATGTGACCATGGGACTGCAGCGCGGCGCCACCGGAGATCCTGCGCGCGATGCCGCAGGATGAACTTCAAAATCTACTCCGTCTTCGCCACCACCGCCGCCGCCACCCGCGTGGCTCCTGCGCGGACGAGTTCCGCTGCGCAGGCGCGGATCGTTGCGCCGGTCGTGCAGACGTCGTCCACGAGCAGGATGCGCGCCGAGGTTGTGGACGCGAGAAACGCACCGCGGACGTTTCCGGAGCGGGCGGCGCGGGGCAGTTTCGATTGCGCGGCGAGGTCGCGTGTCTTCGTCAGCAGCGACGTCTCGCAGCGGACGCCGAGGCGTCGAGCGAGTGCGCGGGCGAGAAGCTCGGCTTGGTTGTAGCCGCGTCGCCGAATTTTCGCGCGATGCATCGGCACCGGCACGACGGCGTCGAAATCGAGATCGCCGCGCGCGCGGATCATCCCCTCCACAAGTTCCGCGAGCGGGTCGGCGAAGAAATCGTGGCGATTGAATTTGAACGCGTGCAACACGCGCTCGAGCGAGCCGCGGTAGCAGCCCCACGCCTCGGTCCATTCGACCGGCAGCGGGTTGGTGAGACACGGTCCGCAGACGAAATCGGGATCGGCATCGCCGGCCCACGGCATCGCGCAGAAGCGGCACTTCGACGCCGCAATCGGCGGCATCGCCGCCCAACACGGCGCGCAGCACGAGGCCGTCCGATCGCGCCACGGCAGCTCCCCGCCGCAGGCCACGCACGATGCGTGCAGAACGATTCGCGCCGTCTCACGTCCTAAGGAGGACAACGTTTGCAACACGAAGGGATTGTACGGGAGTCGGGTGTCGGGTGTCGTAGGAAGAGCACGTTCGCCTCTACGACTCCCGAGCCCCGACTCCCCACCACCGATTTCGATATAGTGAGGCTCGTATGAAAAAGACCTTGATTCTCCTCGGATTTTTGCTCTTGGCCGCCGTCCCTGTTTTTGCGCAGCATAACGAGATCGACCTGCTGGCCGGCGGCGCGAAAGCGATGAAGACGCTGGCCGGCGGCAAGTCCGATTTCCAGCATGGCTTCGAAGAGATCTCCTACGGCGTGAGCATGGAGGAGGACACGATCTTCAAGATCAAGCTCGGCAGGATGAACGCCAAGACGGCATTCGCTTCGTCGGAAAAGGATGACAAGGGCAACAACATCGTCGATCCCGGCGACGTCGATCCAAAGGGCCAGGTCGAATACGTGGATGCGGTCATCGAATACCGCTTCTCCGAACCGTTCGGATCGACCGGGCTCTTCGCCGGCACCGGCCTCTACCGCCAGAGCGGAACTGGGACGAACCACGTCAGCCGTTCGGAGAGCGATTACGGCTTCGTCGGCGGCGTCAATGGTCTCTTCCCGATTAACCGCAGCATCGGAATCACCGCCGAGGCGGCCTACCACTGGGTGCATTTTTACAACCCGAAACCGCGCTACGCGACCATCGGCGTCGGGCTGCGGTTCGTGTTCTAGGGCGTAGTGCGGGCGTCACGCCTGCATCCGCTGGGCGTCTTGCCCAGCGGTGGTTTTCGTGATGCTCGCGAAAACTGCGCGCGGTCACAGAAACCCCCGTCGGGCGAGACGCTCCGCAGGATGCAGGCGAGGACGCCCGCACTACGCTTGGGGCACGCGGCTTGCTCCTCCTTCCTCTGTAATCAAGGAGGATTCATGGCTCAGGAACGGAATCAGAAATCGGGCGGAGGCTCGCGCAGCGCGCGCGACGTCATGACGCCGAATCCCGCTACGGTGTCGGAAAAAGACAGCATTCGTGACGCCGCGCGGATCATGGCCAGCGAAGATACCGGCGTCGTACCTGTGGTCGATGGCCGCAAGGTCGTCGGCATGGTCACGGACCGCGACATCGTCGTCCGCTTCGTGGCTGAGGGGAAGGACCTCGCCAGCGCGAAGGTCAACGAGTGCATGACCAGGTCCGTGCGTTCGGTGAAAGAAGACACGCCCATCGCCGACGTGCTGTCGATGATGAGCAGCGCGCAGATCCGGCGCGTCCCGGTCGTGAACAGCAGCGACGAGCTGGTCGGCATCGTCTCGATCGGCGACATCTCGACCGAAACGAATCAGGACGGCAAAGTCGGACAGACGATCGAGCAGATCAGCCAGGCGCCGTCGAACAACTAATTCGCGGACGTAGCGCCGTCGAGCCGGCGGCGCTACGTGCTGTTACTCTTCGCCGATGCAGAAACGCATTGCATCGGCTCTTCTCGTACTCGCGCTCGTCACTCCGCTCTTCGCCGCGGGGAAGGCGAAGCCCGTCGCCAAGCCGGCGCCGCCGGCGATCACCGTCGACACCCACGCCGACACGCCCAGCGAGTTTCTCGATCATCCCTTCGACCTCGGGGTTCTGAACACGCGCGGACATTTCGACTATCCGCGCATGAAGGCCGGCGGACTCGACGCCGAGTTCTTCGCCGCATACGTCCCCGCCAAGTACGCGAACAAAGGCGCGGCCGCGTACTGCATGAAGATCATGGAGACGATCCATGAGATGGCCGACAACTACCCGTCGTGGGTCCGCTTCACGACCTCGACCGCCGGGATTCGCGCCGCCGTCGCTGAGAATCGCCGCGCGATCCTCATCGGCATCGAAGGCGGCCACGCCATCGAAGACTCGCTCGATCTGCTGCGCGCGTTCTACCGTTTCGGCGCGCGCTATATGACGCTGACGCACACGAACACGAACAACTGGGCCGATTCGTCGACGGACGAGGCGAAGCACAACGGCCTGACGCCCTTCGGCAAGCAGGTCGTCCTCGAAATGAACCGCCTCGGCATGCTCGTCGACATCTCCCACGTGGCCGACAAGACGTTCTACGACGTGGTCGAAGTGTCGAAGGCTCCCGTTATCGCCTCGCATTCGTCGTCGCGCGCGCTCGCCAGCGCACCGCGCAACATGACCGACGACATGCTCGTCGCGCTGGCGAAAAACGGCGGCGTGGCCATGGTGAACTTCTATCCCGTCTTCCTTTCCGACGAAGTCGCCAAAGCGTCGAAGGCGCGCGATGAAAAACTCAAACCGGAAATCGCCGCGCTGAAAGCAAAGGACCCGAACGAAGGTCCCGAGTATCAGGAAGGCGTGCGCAAGCTGATGGCAGCCAACCCGCTGCCGAAGGTGTCGTGGACGGTGATCGTCGATCACATCGATCACATGGTGAAAGTTGCCGGCATCGACCACGTCGGCATCGGCTCCGACTTCGACGGCATCCCGGGGACACCCGAGGGGATGGAGGATGTGAGCAAGCTGCCGGCGATCCCCGCGGAGCTGAAACGCCGCGGCTACAGCGACGCGGATATCAGGAAAATCATGGGTGAGAACTTCATGCGGGTCTTCGCGGAAGCTGAGAGGGTAGCGAAGGAGCTGCAGGCGGCGAAGTAGTCGACAGGGAACGGTTCACGCGGGGCACGCGGAGGAGCGGAGCGATTCTCTCCGCCTCTCTGCGAGTTCCGCGTGACACCGTTCCCCTTCGAAGGAAAACGCATGAGAGAAATTGGCCGCGTAACCGCCATCTACCGCTATCCCGTGAAGTCGATGGCCGGGGAGCTGATGGACTCCGCCGAATTGGGGTGGCATGGCCTCGAGGGCGATCGGAGATTTGCCTTCCGCCGGTCCGGCGTCATGACGGGCATGCCGTGGCTCACCGCCGGCCATCTTGCATCGCTCGTCACCTACGTCCCATTGCGCGACGGCGACGACGTGCTTCCGTCGCGCGTGCGAACGCCGAAAGGGGACGAGTTGGACCTGCGCGGCGATGCATTGCGCGATGAGATCGCCGCCGCGCACGGCGCGCCGGTCGAACTGATGCAGCTCAAGAACGGGATCTTCGATGATGGCGCGCTGGCCATCATCACGGACAAGTCGATCGCAACCGTCTCCGGCGAGGCAGGCGTCGGCACCGAGCCGCGCCGCTTCCGCCCGAATCTCCTCATCGAAACCTCGGATAGCTCGCCATTCCCCGAGGATGCATGGGTCGGACGGAGGCTCCGCATCGGAGAAGGGGAGGACGCACCGTCCGTCTCCATCTGCACCCGCGACGTTCGATGCGCGATGCTCAACATCGATCCCCACACCGCCGCCACCGACCCTCGCCTCCTTAAGACCGCCGTACGGCTCAACCAGAATTGCGCTGGCGTCTACGCGACGACGATTCGGACGGGGACGGTTCGCGTCGGCGACGTTTTGTATCTCACGTAGACCGCACGTACGCCCGTCCGCCGTGTAACTCGTCGGAGTCGTCGCGGAAGTGGAGGCGGAGGAGATAGTCGAGCGCGAGGGCGAGGCCCTGGCGTTCGCGCAGCGTGGCCAGGAGCGGGAGGGATAGTGCGCCGAAGAAAAATGCCGTGCTGAGCCAGCCGTTCGGATGGATGCCGAAGTAGAGGATGGCGATGCCGGCCAGCAGCGGGATGCGGTCGGTGATGATCATGAACATCAGCGTGTCGCCGTAGTCGCGCTGATAGAGCAGGTTGCACTCGGAGCAACGCTCGTACGTTTTCAGGAAGCGTTCGAAGAGCCGTCCTTCGCCGCAGCGAGGGCAGCGGCGGCGCAGGCCGCGCATGAGAGCGATGCGGATCGGCGTTCGGGCGGCTGGGGTGGCTTCCATCGGTGCGAGGGAGAACGGATCGCGCGGTGAGGCGATTCCGAATGATCGCGCATGGCTGCTACGATCTCGCCCGCTTATGACCCTGCCGAACTTCCTCGTCATCGGTGCCGCGAAGGGCGGCACGACGTCGCTTTTCCACTACCTCCGCCAGCATCCGGACATCTACATGAGTCCGATGAAGGAGCCGAACTACTTCACTGATGAAGATCAGCTCTTCGGAAAAAAATCAGTCCGGTCCCGAAGCGAATATGAACGATTGTTCGACGGAGTCAGGGACGAACACGCCATCGGAGAGGCGACGCCGAGATATCTGAATGCGATTGGTGGCGTCGGCCGCATCCATGCCGATCTGCCGGGCGTCCGTCTCATCGCCACGTTGCGGCAGCCCGCCGACCGAGGGTATTCGGCCTACCAGATGCGTTTTACGGACAGCCGCGAATTTCTCTCCGCGGACGAAGTGCTGCAGCCGGGAAACTACCAGTTCGAGTCGGGTCTCTACCATGCGAAGCTCCGGCGCTACTTCGACACGTTTCCACGCGAGCAGATCAAGGTCATTCTCTTCGATGATTTGATTACCAGGCCGAAGGACACTGTTCAGAGCCTGTACCGTTTTCTCGGTGTCGATCCCGATTTCGCCGTCGACACGAGCATCCAATTCAACCGCACGTTTCTTCCACGATTCGTGCGCCTCACGCGGTTCTTCAACGCCACCGCCAGTTCGTGGGCGCGGATTGCTCCCTGGGCCAGCGGGACTGGACTCGGAACTCCGCTTCGCCGCCTGCTGTTGCGCAAGCCCGACCCGATGCCGCCAGCGCTCAGACGGCGGCTCACCGATCAGTATCGCGACGACATCATCGCCACCGGAGAATTGATCGGCCGCGATCTCTCGCATTGGTTGACGTAGCCATTAGCGGGCCGCCAGCGCACTCTCCATCCACGCGCTCATCTGAGACATCTGCACGTTCCAGTCGTAGTGCCGGGCGATTTCCATGCGGTTCTCGACAGCTTCCGCCGTGTCCTCTGCGATCGCTACGCGGAGAGCGGCGACGAACGTGTCCGGCGTGTCGCCGAATGAGATCGTGTCCGGATGCCGGTTCGCAAAGCGGCAGATCTCGGGCAGGTGCGTTGCCACCACCGGCAGACCGGCAGCGAGATACTCCTTCAACTTCACCGGCATGATGTCGGCGGTGAAGTCGGTCAAAAGGTAGGGGAGGATGCCGGCGTCAAAACTACCGGTGTATCTGACGATGTCGTCATGTTGAACGGGGCCGAGAAAGCGGACGTTGGCACGAGCGGCTAGACGGCGTACGTCCGCGGCGACGGGACCGATGAAGACAAAGCTCAGATCCGGCGCCAGGGTCGCCGCCTCGGTCAGCATCGCGACATCGATCTGGTTTCGCAGGGTGCCAGTGAAGCCGATGATGGGACCGGCCATGCCGTCGAAGGCGGCCGGGCGCTTGACGGCCTCGCGCCGGGCGCGCGCGAACGCTGCGGAGCGCACACCGCACTGCAAGTACTCCACGCGTTTCGCGATCGGTACCGCGGTTTTCTGCAGCCCGTGAGACGTCGTCAGTACCAGTCCAGCCTCGGCCAAAAGCAGCGGCTCCGACTGCTGCAGTTTTGCCGCCTGCGCCGACGTCTCCACGAGGCGATCCGCGCAGTAGTAGACGGCGAGGTCCGGCTTCAGCGAACGGATCACCGCGCGGGCCAGCGGCGTCGGCAGGAACGTGATCACGATCAGCGGCTTCGCGTTCGTTGATGGTAGCCAGCGGCGCACGGCGCGCGTCAGCAATCGCTCATTGATCGCAACGGCCGCCTGCGCGTAGGGAAAGGGAAGAAGCAATGGCGAGAGGACGTCGAGATTCTCGATCGCCGGTTTGACTCCGCCCGCCGCGCGCGACCAGTTTCTGAATCGATCGCGCAGGCGTGCGGCGTCGCGAATCGAGGGCCGGCGAACGCCCGTGTTTTCGACGTAGAGCACGCGATTGCCGCTTGCTGCAAATGCCGACGCGACCTCCTGCGGAAGTTGCCAGTTGAACGCCCAATCGATCGACGAAAGACAGACGATGGTGGCTCCGCGCAGCAACGTCTCTTACCTCGAAGGCGCCGCGGTCGTGAGAGGAGCGTGCCCGGTCCGAAGTACCGCGGTGATGCCGCCCGTCAGCGCGATGAGCCGGGTGGCGACGATGACGATCGCGAAATACGGGATCGCCAGCGGCGAGATGCCCATCTGGTCGTAATTGCGGATCAAACGCAGCCAGTCGAGCAGAATGCGGCGTGGGAGAAACGCGATCAGGGCGAGAGCACCGAAGCGGCGAAATAGTCGCGTTCCCCGAAGTACCGCCCGCTCGTCGGCGCGATAGACGGTGACTCCGTCGAAGCCTCGGTTGAAGTGTTTCTTCAGCAATCCCCGCTGCGCGAAGTCGAGACCGTGAGACACGCGCGCCTGCGGCGCATACATGATGCGTGCGCCGGCCGCGCGCAGCTCGTGATAGAGCAGAACGCAGCCGCCGTCGCGGCGGATACGCGCATCGAGCGGACGCGCGAGAAACGTCTCGCGCCGGAACGCGGAGTTGTTGAGATGGAAGGCCGAGGCGTGGCCGAGTTTGTCGCCGACCACGATGGAAAAATCGGGGACATCGAACGTCCGGGCATGTAACGACGTGCCGGTGTAGCGCGTGCAGCCGGCCACGGCGGAAACGCCGGCGTCGGCGAACGGCGCGGTCAGCATCGAAAGCCACTCGGGCACTGGCTCGCAGTCGCTGTCGAGCAGCGCGACGATCTCGCCGCGCGCCGCGCGCGCTCCGAGATTCTTTCCCGCGAAGTAGCTGTGCTGCGGCGAGCGCACGATCGAAACCCACGGATATCGCCGGACGACTTCACCTGATTCGACGTGGCCGGTGTCGTCAACGACGACGATGGTCTCGAACAGTTCGCGCGGATAGGTCTGACGGGCCACCGCATCGAGCGTGACTGTCAGGTCGTCAGCGAGCGGGCGTGCCTCGTAGTCGTCGCGGGTGATGGTGTCGATGACGATGGAGATGAAGGGACGATTCATAGGAAGAGGCGGCGCGTGCGGATGCGGAGCTGATTCATTGCAAATGCGGCGGTCCAAATTCCGGCTTCCAGGCGCGCTGCCGCCATCGCGGTCGTTTGCGCGTTCCGCAATGGACGGGTCACGCCGCCCGCGCGTTTACGAAGAGCCGCGATCGCGAGCGACCAGGAGAGGTTGAACAGCAGGCGTTTCAGGATTTTCCTCGTTGCGGGATCGGTGGTGCGGGCCAGCTCGCCCGAGAAAAGCTGGATGCGCGCCTCGATCGAGCGGCCGAGGTCGCGGCTCATGCTGTCGGCGCTGAGGGTGTACTCGGCGACGACGCGATCGACGAAATCGAGCTCGTGACGCAGCGCGATCTGAAACCACATCAGGTAATCGCACGACAGCGCGACGTCCTCGGCGAAACCGCCGGCTTCCTCGATGCAGCTCCGGCGGACCAGAACTGTCGACGTCGGAACAAAGTTGCACCACGCGAACTGCTTCGCCGCGCGTCCGCGCCGCGGCGGCGCAACCTGAAAACTGGTGATGCGTCTTCGCTCGTGTCCCGGCCGGACGTGGACGACATCGCCGAACACGAGTCCGACCTCCGGCCGAGCCATCAGCGGCATCTGTGACGCCAGCCGGTCGGGAAGCCAGACGTCATCGGAGTCGATGAACGCGATCAACTCGCCTTGTGCGTGACGCAGACCGCGATTGCGCGCGACGTACGCGCCCGCGTGCGGCTGGTCGATGACTGTGATCTGCGACCCGAAACTGTCGAGAACCGCGCGCGTGCCATCGGTCGAACCGTCATCGACGACGATCATCTCGAACGGAGGCTGCGTTTGGGTGAGGACGCTGCGAATCGCGCGCGCGACGGAATGCTCGCGGTTGTAGACGGGGAGGATGACGGAGACATCGGGCATCGAGGGCTGCTCGATGATAAGACGGTTTCACGCGGAGTACGCGGAGAGGCGGAGAAAGCGGAGAGAGTTTGCTTGTTTTTCTCTGCTGTTCTCCGCCTCTCCGCGCACTCCGCGTGATCACTCCAATTTCGCGATCTCCACCAGCAGCGCCAGTCCCGTTTCATCGCGGCGGATCGTTATATTGCCGCGGCTCACGCCGGCGTTGGCGCAGTAGCGGTAGATATCGTCCTCCGAGCGTTCGATCAGTTTCCAGTTGCCGAAGTATTCGATCAGTGGGCGGTACGGATTTCCCGCGGCGATGTTCGTGAAGTAGAACGTGCCGCCCGGTGCGAGAGCGCGCATCGCGAGCTGGATCAGCAGGGTGGCCACCCGCTCGTTAAGGTAGTCGACCAAGCCGCCGGCCAGCACCAGGTCGAACGCGCCTCGCGGCAGCCGCCGTGCGAATGTCAACGCGTCGCCCTGCCGGAAGTGGCAGTGCGATGCGATCGGCTGCAGTGCCTTTCGCGAAAATGCCAGCGCGTCTTCGTCGATGTCGTTCAGCCAGATCTCCCCGGCCAGCGGCGGGAGATGATCGAGGATCAGCCGCAGGTCGGGACAGCTTCCGCAGGCGATCGAGGCGATGCGCGTCCGGCTCGGATTCATCAGCATCGTTCGCATCAGCCGCGAGGCCTGATGCTGGATCTTGTTGCGATGCTGCTGCGCGATGGAACGGCTCAGCGCATACGCCTCGCACGACCGCGCGATGCGATCGCTCGCCTTGTTCGCGCCGGCGCCGCCGATCAGATACTCGACGGTTTCGAAGTCGCCCGGATAGCCGCGCGGCCACGTCTGCAGCCGCTCCACGAACGGTGATCGCGCATGCACGCGGCGCACGGGATCGAGCACCGCGCGGATCTCGTCAGGATCCATCTCCGCCTTTTCGCACGCCAGAATGGCCGCGCAGAGTTGGTGCACGGAGGCCAGCACGCGGTGGTACAGCTCTTCCTCGCGCAGCTGTTCCTCATCGATCGACATGAAGTCCTCGACGTGGCGGCGCAATTGTTGGACAGCACGATGCTGCTGGATCCCGGCAAACTTCTCCGCGTCTGGGTCGGACAAGCTCGTCTCCTCCTGCGATGTTCGCAATGAGTGACGGACGACGCGCCAGTTTTCCGCGTCCGCTACACTTACGTTCTTGCCGCGCGCGAAACTGCTCACCGTCCTCGGCGTGACGTTCGGCCTGGCCGTTACGGTCGGGAACATGATCGGCGCCGGCATCGTGCGTACGCCCGGCGACATCGCCGCGCAGCTTCCTACCTTCTGGCCGTTCATCACCGTCTGGATCGTGGGCGGTCTCTACGCGCTCCTCGGCGCGAACGCGCTGGCCGAGTTGGGGACGCTGGTTCCGGAGTCGGGGGGGCAGTACGTTTTCGTTCGGCGCGCTCTCGGCGACTACCCCGGACTCCTCGTCGGATGGAACGACTGGATCTCCACATGCGGCACGACTGCCGCGGTTTCCATCGTCATCGGCGAGTACTCGCTCGTCCTCTTTCCTCACCTGCGCGGCATCGAGCCGGTCGCGCTCGCGGTCATCGCCATTCTCACGGTCGTGCAATGGTTCGGCGTCCGCTGGGGTGGATGGACGCAGGACGCAACGAGCTTGCTGAAAGCGCTCGCGTTTCTTTTTCTGATCGCGGCCTGCTTCTACCTCGGCGCGCGCCACCCGACCGCTGCGTCAATCGCCGCCGAACGCGAAGGATCGATGGTCTTCGCGTTCATTCTGGCGTTGCAGGCGGTGATTTACAGCTACGACGGCTGGACGGCGGTCATCTACTTCTCGGAAGAGGTGAAGGACTCCGGCCGCAACATCCCGCGGGCGATGTTCGGCGGCGTGGTGGCGGTGATGGCCATCTACCTGCTGCTGAATCTGGCCTTCCTGCGCGTGGTGCCGCTGGGGAGTCTGGCCGGACAGAAGATGGCCGCGGGCGTGGTGGCGCAGCATCTCTTCGGCCGGTACGGCGACACGATTCTGCGCGCACTCATGATCGTCTCGCTGCTCAGTGCCGCGAATTCGAACGTGCTGATGGCTCCGCGCGTCCTCTTCGCCATGGCGCGCGACCGGCTGTTCTGGAAAGGTGCCGCGGAAGTCAACAAAGGCGGCACGCCGGACATCGCGTTGCTGTTCAGCAGCTTCCTGGCGGCGGTCTTCGTCATCTCCGGCAAGTTCGAGCAGGTCATCGCCATCCTGGCGTTCTTCTTCGTCGCGAATTACACGCTGTCGTTCGCCTCGGTGTTCGCGATGCGCCGCAGCGCGCCCGACGCGCCGCGTCCGTTCCGCGCCATCGGCCATCCCTACACGACCATCCTGGCGTTGCTGGCGTCGGTGGCGTTCCTGATCGGCGCCGTCATCAGCGACCTGCGCAACTCACTCTTCGCCCTCGGTGTTCTCGTTCTGACGATCCCGTTGTACCTTCTCGTGCGACGCAAATGAGCGGCTACGAATTCGACTCCCGCCTCGCCTACGCGCGAACCCTTCCCTCGGCGTACTACTTCGATCAGGCTGTTCTCGAAAATGAGAATCGCAACGTGTTTGGCCGCAGCTGGCAACTAGCAGGGCGCGCGGATCAGGTGCGCGAACCGGGGCAGTTCTTCACGACGACGATCGCGAACGAGCCGCTGCTGATTGTTCGAGGAGCTGATGGCGAGCTGCGAGCGCTGTCCAACGTCTGCCGCCATCGCGCCGGCCCGGTCGCAAAAGGGGAGGGGAAACGTCCCGTTCTTCAGTGCGGCTATCACGGCTGGACGTATGGACTCGATGGCCGTCTTCTGCAGACGCCGGAGATGGCCGGCATCGAATGCTTCGATCGCGCAGATTTTTCTCTGCCTCAATTTCGCGTCGAGATCTGGAACGAACTCGTGTTCGTCAATCTCGATCGCGACGCCGCGCCGCTGTCTGATTTCCTCGGCGATCTCGTCAACCGCCTCGCGCCGCGCAACTACGACGGCTACAAACTCGCCGCGCGCAAGGAGTGGTCGCTCGACTGCAACTGGAAGGTCTACGTCGACAACTATCTCGAGGGCTACCACATCCCCATCGTCCATCCCGGTCTGTTCCGCGAACTTGACTATCCCAACTACCGCACCGAAACGCGCACGAACTATTCGATCCAGCACGCGCCGCTGAAACGTCCCGAACGGATCCGCGTTGAGAATCCCGGCGAAGACATCGACTACTTCTGGATCTGGCCGAACCTGATGCTGAACGTCTATCCCGACAATTTCTCGACGAACCTGATCGTGCCCCTCACCCCGACACGAACGCTCACGCTCTTCGACTGGTACTTCCACGATCCCGACGCGCCCGGCGTCCGCGAGCGCATTGCTGAGACGATCGCCTTCAGCGACGAGATCCAGCTCGAGGACATCGACATCTGCGAAGCCGTCCAGCGCGGCCTGCGTTCGACGACGTACGACAACGGCCGCTACTCTCCATCGCGCGAGAATGGCGTTCATCATTTCCACGGGCTGTACACCGCGGCGATGCGATTGTCATCCTGAGCCGCCGGAGCCTCGGAGGCGAAGCCGGAGAGCGGAGGACGGTCGAAGGACCCCCCGATGCTTGCCTCGCGAAAAACCGCCGCCCAACCGGGTTAACAGGTTGGGGGTCCTTCGACCGTCCTCCGGCGTTTCGCGCTTCGCGCTCCAACGCCTCCGGCGGCTCAGGATGACAGTACAATTCGCCGCTCGGAGGCCGCAACAATGTCTGTGGTCGCACCCGCGATCGATGCAAATCCGCTTCGTGAAGGGCTGGAGCAGGAGCGCGTTCCCGACGCTTCCTGCCTGGTCATCTTCGGCGCCTCGGGCGATCTGACGCAGCGCAAGCTCATCCCCGCGCTTTACTCGCTCGCGCACGATGGACTGCTCCCCGCCGGTCAGACCATCGTCGGCTACGCGCGTCCCGACTACACCGACGACGCATTCCGCATGGCCATGCGCGAGGCGTGCGACAAATTCGCGCGCGTGCGGCCGGTCGACGACGCGGTGTGGGACAACTTCGCCAAGGGACTCTTCTACGTTCGCGGTGAATTCGCCGAGCCGGACGGAATCCTCCGCCTCAACGCCAAGCTGAAGGAGTGCGACCAGACGCGCGGCACGGGCGGCCGCCGGATTTACTACCTCGCCGTCCCGCCGAATTTCTTCCCGGTCATCGCCGAGCTCCTCGGCCGCGAAAAGATGGTCACCGATCCTGAACACGGCGGTCCCTTCACACGCGTCATCATCGAGAAGCCGTTCGGCCACGACCTCGCATCGGCGAAGGAGTTGAACAAAGTCGCCGTCACCACCTTCCGCGAGCGGCAGGTTTTCCGCATCGATCACTACCTCGGCAAGGAGACTGTTCAGAACCTGCTGGTGCTCCGTTTCGCCAACGGGATCTTCGAGCCGTTCTGGAATCGTCAATACATTGACCATGTCCAGGTTACGGTGGCCGAGTCGATCGGCGTCGAGAAGCGCGGGCCGTACTTCGAGACCGCCGGCATCTCGCGCGACATCATCCAGAACCACATGCTGCAACTCGTCTCGCTGATCGGGATGGAGCCGCCGGTTGCGTTCGAAGCCGACGCCGTGCGCGACGAAAAAGTGAAGGTGCTGCGCGCCTTGCGCGAGTTCCCGCGTGGACACGAAACCGACGTCGCCGTCCGCGGCCAGTACACCGACGGCTCCGTTCTCGGCGAGAAGGCCATCGCCTATCGCAAAGAGGTGAACGTCGATCCGAATTCGAAGGTCGATACGTACGCGGCGCTCAAAATTTTCATCGACAACTGGCGCTGGGCGGATGTGCCGTTCTACATCCGTGCCGGCAAGCGGCTGCCGAAGCGCGTTACCGACATCTCCATCCACTTCCGTCCGGCGCCGTATCCGCTGTTCAACAAGCTGACGAACGTGACGATGCAGCCGAACGTGCTGGCCATCCGCATTCAACCGGATGAAGGCATCTCGCTCAAATTCGATTCGAAAGTGCCCGGGCCGACGGTGCGCACCGCGCCGGTGACGATGGAGTTTCGCTACGCGACGTCGTTCGGCGCCGAGCCGCCCGAGGCGTATGAACGGCTGCTTCTGGAAACGATGCTCGGCGATTCGACGCTCTTCGCGCGCCGCGACGAAGTGGAGACGGCGTGGGCGTGGCTCGATCCGCTGCTCAACGCGTGGGGCGCCGATCCGCTCGGACCGGAGCTGTATCCCGCCGGAACGTGGGGTCCCGAGGCGGCTGACCGCCTCATCGAGCGCGATGGCCGCAAGTGGCGCCGGCCATGACGGACATCGCCAACGCCGACGTCCGCGTTGACGTCAACGACATCGAGAAGAGTCTCTCCGAGCTTTGGCGCGGGCAGAAAGATGGCGACGATGCCGTGACGCGCGCGGCGCTCTGGAACGTCGTCGCGCATACGTCGACGAGCGACCTGCACGCGACGGCGAGTGAAACCCTCGGCCGCGCCAGCGCGTCCGTTCCGCAGCGGACGATCGTGGTGCGCTCGAATCCGGCCGCCGAGGCCGAGTTGTCGTCGTGGATCAGTGCGAATTGCCACATGATCGGCGACGGCAAACAGGTCTGCTCCGAGGAGATCAACCTCGTCGCCGGCGGCGACCGCATCCATCGCGTGCCGCCGGTGGTCAATGCGCTGCTCATTCCCGACATGCCGGTCGCATTCTGGTGGCTCGGCGATCTGCCGAATGAGCACGAGGACTACGTCGAGTTGTTGCTCGAGTCCGCGGACAAGCTCATCGTCGATTCCGTGCATTTCGATTCGCCCGCCGATCTCGCGCTCGTCGCGCGCATCGCCGAACAGACGTCGACATCACCCGCCGATTTGAATTGGGGACGCCTCGAGGAATGGCGCGCCGCCACCGCATCGATCTTCGATCCGCCTGACATGCGCAGCCGCCTGGCCGCGATCCGCCGCGTACGCGTGATCGCCGGCAGTTCGAATCACGAGTTCTTCGGCGAGTCGATCGAGTCGCTGCTGTACGCGTCGTGGCTCAGCGCGCAGGTCGGACACAATGTCGAATCGAGCGGCGCGGTGGAAGGCGCAGCGGGCACGATCGACTACGCGTTCGAGCGGCGCTATCAATCGAACGACGTCGGCGCGATCTCGCTCGTCGAGATCTCGTTCGAGGACGGCACCTGCGCCAGCATCGCCCGCGACCGCGAACGCGGCGTGCTGGTCGCGAACGTCGACGGCAGCGTGACGGTGCAATCGGTCACACGCACGCTGAACCAGCGCCTCGACGAACTCATCGTCCGGCAGCTCAAGCGCTCCGAAGGCGACCGCGTGTTGCGCCGCGTTTTGCCCATCGCGCTGAAACTCGCGAAGCGGGTGGGGTAGGGTTGTCATCCAGAGCCGCCAAGCCGGGAGTCGCGTAGCGATGGAACGGCGCAGGACGGCGAAGGATCTCAAGTTACGCGCGCTGCGTTGGAACCTCTGTTAAAAACTACGCGGGCTGCGGCTGGGACCGCGCGCGCGTTACGCGAGCTTCGGCTGGGACTGCGCATCTTGAGTTCCTTCGCCGTCCTACGGCATCTCCGCCGCTCCGCGGCTACGTGCCTCCGGCGGCTCTGGATGACAAATCGTCCAGTTCGTCCGGACATTACGCAGCTCTGATCTACGAATCCACTAATCTACTCGTCCCATGAACCTCCGAATCTTCGACACCACGGATGATCTCCTCACCGCCGCCGCGCGGACGCTCGTGCAACGCGTACAGGCGGGCGCGCGGACGATCGCGCTTTCTGGCGGCTCCACGCCGAAGCCGATGTACGCGATGCTCGGGTCCTCGCCGATGCGCGAGCAACTAGCGGAGTTTCCGATCACGTGGGTCGTCGTCGATGAGCGCTACGTTCCGATCGATGATCCCGAGTCGAATGCCGGGATGATGTCGAAGACGCTGTTCGCCAACGGCATCTCGCCAACGCATCGCTTCCTCCGTTTCCGGACGGAGTTGAACGATCCCGCCGCCACCGCCCGCGCATTCGAAGACGACTGGCGCGCCCTCGGCATCACGCAGCTCGACGTCGTTCTCCTCGGCATCGGCGATGACGGCCATACAGCCTCGCTCTTCCCGGGTACGCCGGTGCTCGACGTCGAAGACCGCATCGCGTCCGAGGTGTTTGTGCCGCGCCTTGACACATGGCGGGTGACGATTACGAAGCCCGTCATCCGCGCCGCGGCGCTGCGCCTGGTTCTCGCGAATGGCGCGAAGAAGAAGCCGATCCTCGAAGGAGCTCGCGACGGCGCCGATTACCCGATTGCGCAAGCGACGAACGGCGTCGAGACGTGGTGGCTCATCGATCGGGACGCCGCACCGGCCTAGAACGCGCGTCGCGAGCATCGCAGAGGGCGATCTTTCGCCCGCTTAAGCGGGCTCACAACGTGTGCGATCTCGTTGTCCCCACGCCTGAAGGCGTGGGCTACGGTTCTTACGCCGGCTTCGCCGGCGGGTCGCAAGTAGAGTCGTTCCTCCGGCTTGGCCGGCGAGTTTGCAGTCAGTCTCGTTCCTTCGGCTTCGCGCTACACCGTCGCCGTAGGCGGCGTAAGAACCGTAGCCCACGGCTTTGAGCCGTGGGTTGCCCGTGCGCACGCGCGTTTGTGAGCCCGCTTTCAGCGGGCGAAAGAAACCATCATCGATGCCCGTATTCGAACTGATCCACATCGTGATCGGTCCCTTCGTATCGCGCATCGGCGACGCGTGGCTCAGGTTCGAGTGATGGATAGCGTCCGCGCGATGGAACCAGTGTCGGCTCCGGCTGTGAACACTCTCTGCAAGATCCGCGGTCCATCGATTCAACCTTGTGGCCGGGCCATGCTTGCCACGAGCGCGATCAACTCCTCCGGCTCGACCGGTTTTTTCAGGTACTCGTCGAACCCTTCGCCGAGGGCGATTTCGCGTTCGGATGGGCGGCCGTATGCGGTCAGGGCCACGGCGGGGACGCGTGATTTTTCGTCGGCAGGGGAGCGGATGCTGCGGATCAGCGAGTAGCCGTCCTGCTCCGGCATGGCGATGTCGCAGAGAAGGATATCGAACGAGTGCCGGCCGGAGAGTCGCAGTCCTTCCGCCGCATTCGACGCAGCGGTGACGATCGCGCCGTGCGCTTCGAGGATTGCCGAGATCGTTCGACGAGAGTCGCGCTCGTCATCGACGACCAGCACGCGCAGGCCCGAGATCGAAGCCAGCTTGGCAGATCGCGGTTTCGGCCGAAGCGTTGGTGTGTCGACCGCGACCGCATTCTCGTGTCCAGTGGTTTGGACGGGAATGGCGATCGTGAACGTCGTACCGAGGCCCTCTCCTTCGCTGGCGACCGAGACGTTGCCGCCGTGAAGTTCGACGAGCTGCTTCACGATCGACAGGCCGATTCCCATCCCGCCGTGATGCCGCATCGTGCCGCCTTCCTGCTGCGCGAAGCGGTCGAACGCGTACGGGAGAAACGCGGGGATGATTCCAACGCCCGTGTCGCACACCTCCGCCACCACGTTCCCGTCGCGCGAAAAAAGGCGCAGGTCGATATGGCCGCCGGCCGGCGTGAACTTCAGCGCGTTGGAGAGGAGATTCCAGATCACCTGCTGAAGGCGTACAGGATCGGCGCCGAGGCGCGGAAGTCCGGGCTCGAAGATCATCCCGATGCGGATGCCTTTTGCCTCGGCGGCCGGAATGACGGCCGTGACCGCGGCCCGCAGGATGACTTCCATATCGACCGGCTCGATGGTGAGGAGCAACTTGCCGGTGATCATTCGCGAGATATCGAGAATGTCATCGATGAGCTGCGCCTGCACCTGCGCACTGCGATGGATCGTGGCAATTCCCTCGCTGCGGGTCGATTCATCCAGCGTGGTCATGGAGAGCAGCGCCGTCCAGCCGAGGATGGACGTCATCGGCGTGCGGAGCTCGTGGGACAGCGTGGCGAGGAACTCATCCTTCGCCCGGTTGAGCGAGCTGGCCTCTTTGTAGAGCGCGGAGAGATCGTCCTCGGTCTGTTTCTGGTCCTCGATGTCCGTGTTCGAACTGATCCACAAAATGATGTCGTTGCCGGCGTCGCGCATGGGAGTAGCGCGGCTGAGGTGCCAGCGGTAGACGCCGTCGGCGCGCCGGATGCGATGCTGCGATTCGAACGGCTGGCCGCTTTCGAGCGATTGCCGCCAGCGCCGCGAGGTTTCCTTCGCGTCGGCGGGGTGGACGAACTTCGTCCATCTCCAATCCTTGATGTTGTCGAGAGAGAGTCCGGTGAACGTGCTCCACTGCTGGTTGAAGTAGTCGACGTCCCCGTTGGGCTGCGCGGTGAAAATCATCTGCGGCATCGACTCGGCCAGGAAGCGGAAACGGTCGGCGCCTTCTTTTGCCGACCTTTCCGCCGACTTGCGGTCGGTGATGTCGCGGATGTTGCACTGGATGATGGCCTGGCCGTCGACGTCGTAGGTATTGCTCACGAACTCCACTTCGGCGCGCTTTCCGTCTTTGGTTTCGAGTGGCAGGTCCTCGTAGCGGATGTAGCCGTCCCTCTGCAAGCGATCGAAGGCGGCCTTGCTCTCCTCGATATCGCGGAACAATCCGATCTGCCAGAGCTCCTTACCAATCAGCTCTTCGAGTGGATATCCGAGGAGGTTGATGACAAAGGGGTTCGCATCGATGATCCGCCTGGTATCGGCGTCGACGATCAGGATGGCGTCCTGCGCCGTCTCGAAGAGCCGCCGGTAGCGAAGCTCCGATTTTCGGAGCGCGTGAATTGCCTGTTCTCGCTCCGTGATGTCGCGGATGTTGCACTGGATGACGCTGCAGCCGTTCACCTCGTAGACGTTGCTGACGAACTCCACGTTCACCTGCCGGCCGTCCTTCGTCTCGAGCGGCAGGTGGTCATAACGGACATAGCCGTCCCTCTGCAGCCGGTCGAACGCCTTCTTGTTTTCGGCGACGTCGGCGAAGAAGCCGATCTCCCAAAGTTGCTTGCCGATCAGCTCATCCAGCGCAAAGCCCAGCAGATTGATCACGAAAGGATTGGCATCCATGATCTTGCCGCGATCACCGTCGAGGATGAGGATGGCATCCTGGGCGGTCTCGAAGAGCCTGCGATAACGCGCTTCCGATTCGACGATCTGGAGGCCGGCGGCGGCATCCGCCGGAACGCAAGGCGCTTCCTCGATAAGCAGTGTTGCCGCCTCGCCCGGAAGTTGTGAAGCCTTTGTATCCCGTCTCGTGATCGACCGCTTCATATGTCCTCAGAGCGAGGCTGGATCGCCTGACCAAGCGATCCTATGCAGCGGGAAGCATCAAGATCTGTTCCAAAAGAGACAGTGTGTCAGTGGTCGAGCGACTGGCGGTTTTTCCCGTTCCGCACTCCGAGGAGCCGCCACGCTTTCGATTCCAGCATGGCCAGCTGCGCCAGCAAGCGTCTCGCATCGTCTCGGGCGGCGGGACCGAATCGATGCACGGTCTCGCGCATGGTGGACAGTTCAAATAAAACGAGCGGAAGAACATCCCGGTGGCTTTTCACAACGAAGAAACCGTAACGCGAACCGCAACTGCGAGTCTGTATGGTTTCGAACGTTTAGCTGAGGGAAGCGACGAATCGTTCGAGGCCGGTGCGCAGAGATGCGGAACACTCGCACGACCGGGCCAGCAGGCCGGCGTGATCGCGAATGCGAATGTGGTTGCGTGAATGCCCGATCACGCCGTCGTTCTCGAGCGCGGTGACGGCGATCGACACACCGGGGCGATGCACGCCGAGCATGTGGGAAAGGAAGTCCTGCGTCAGGTGTAATTCGTCGGTATCGATGCGGTCGCGGATGATCAGCAGCCACTTCGCCAGCCGCTGCTCGATGGCGTGGAGCCGGTTGCAAAGCAGGTTCTGCGTCACCTGGTGAAGGAAAAGGCTGGTGAAGGAGAGCAGCAGAGCGCGGAAGGCTTCATCGTTCCGGAAGTGCTCGCGCAGGATGCCGGCGTCGACGCGCGACACGAGGCCGTCGATCTGCACGAGTGCTTCACTCCCCGTCGGAGCGGGCTCGGTGATGACGGTGTGTACGTTGAACATCCCCTCGTGGCCGACGATCCCCGCCTCCACCATCGCGCCGCTTTCCGTGGCGCGGATGATCGAGACCACGGCGCCGAAATGCGGAAAGAAGATCGATTCCGGCGTGTCGCCGGGCCGGATCAGGATGTCTGTGATCTTGTGATTTTCCTCGCTCGGCGCGAGTGCGCGTAGGGTCTTGGGTGAAAGGGTATTGAGAAGAAGATTTCCATGTCTCTTTGGCGAGGTAGTCAATTGTCTCTCCAGAAAAAGCGCCGGGTTTGGAACCGCGACGACACAGGGGAGAGACGGGCGTTGACCACGTCTGAGCCGGATGCCGAAGAAGTGGCGGGGCCACTCATGGACTGTGAAGCATTCGTCGCAACCGCAATGTACTGACGCGAATTGCTTGCCGTCTGTTCGCTATCGTACTTTCCGATTGTGTTCGGAATCGTACGGACTTAGGATGTTCGCTACCGCTACCTTTGGCGGTTGGCTCCGCACCAACCGTTCCGGCCTTCCGTCGAATCTAGCCGTCGCAGTTCCCGTCCAGAACCATCGGACGACGCGAGGGCGATTCATGAGCAATCCCGCCAAAGACGTACTGATCGTCGAGGACGATGACAGCATTCGGAATCTGGTCGCGCTTGCGCTGTCGCGCGCAGGCCTGACCTGCGACACCGCCGAGGATGGCGTAAACGCCATCGAGCATCTGACCGAGAAGAGATATTCGGTTTTGCTGCTCGACATGAGCATGCCTCGGCTCGACGGCGCGGGTGTGCTCAAGGAAATCCGGGCCTTTTACGGTGACGATTCCGAGCGCCCGATTGTTCTGGTGATGACCGCGGCACCGCAGCAGGAGCCGCTGCAACCGTTCGCCGAGATCGTTCACGCCGTCATCGCCAAGCCATTCAATGTCCACGAACTGCGCGAGCTGGTCCGAGGATGCGTGGATCTGCGGCAGCGCCACGACGCATTCGGCGATCGAGCAGTTGCAGGAGGTTTGTCATGAGCGGAGTCAGTGCCAGCGAGCCAGCCGGAAAAAAACGCACCCCGCGCAGCCGAAAACCGGCGCCTTTCGATCCGGAAGCGTTCCTCGAGGAAGTGGGCGTTGGGAAGACGATTATTGAGCTCAGGAAAAATCAGGCGTTGTTTTCCCAGGGTGACGAGGCGGACGCGGTCTTTTACCTGCAGAAGGGGACGATCAAGCTGACAGTCGTCTCCCAGCGTGGCAAAGAAGCGACCGTGGCGTTGCTGCAGCCGGGGAACTTCGTCGGAGAGTCGTGCGTGGCGGCGTCGGAAACGATTCGGACTTTGACCGCCATCGCCTTGACGCGTTGCACGCTCATGCGCATCAAGCGCGCGGAGATGGTGCGCGTCCTCCACGAGGAGCACGCCTTCGCTGACGTCTTTGTCTCCTTCCTCCTGGCGCGCAACGTCCGCATCCAGGCGGACCTTGTCGATCAGCTCTTCAACTCCAGCGAAAAGCGGCTGGCCCGCATCCTCCTGCTGCTCGCGAATTTCGGAAAAGAGGGAAAGCCGGAGGCGGTCATCCCCAAGATCAGTCAGGAAGTGCTGGCCGAGATGATCGGCACCACGCGCTCGCGCGTGAACTTCTTCATGAACCGTTTCCGCAAGCTCGGATTCATCGAATACAACGGCAAACTCGAAGTGCACAGCTCGCTGTTGAACGTCATCCTTCACGATTGAGGCGCTCTTCGAAAAGTGTCTCCTTTTGCACAGTTTTGCCCGCCCTTCCGCCGATATTGTCCGAGGGCGATTTTGCCCACGCTGTTCCATTGAACGTTGCTCAGCCCATGAAAAGAGACCTCCCATGAACCGAACCTATCTCCGCCTGATGACCGTCATCGGGCTTGCCCAGCTTGTCCTTCTCCTCCCCACAACAGCGTCCGCGCAGATCTCGCTCGGCACCGCGCAGAACTTCGGCGTCCTTGGCGGATCGACCGTGACCAATACCGGTGCGACGACCGTCAACGGCAACGTCGGCGTCAGTCCCGGCAGCGCGGTCACCGGATTCCCGCCCGGCGTCATCGTCGGCGGCGCGATCCACAGCAACGACGCCGTGGCCATGCAGGCGCAGAACGATGTCACCACCGCCTACAACAACATCGCTGCGACACCGTGCAACGTCGATCTCACCGGCCAGAACCTCGGAGGTCTGACTCTGACACCAGGCGTCTATTGCTTCACAACATCCGCGCAGCTCACCGGTGCATTGACCCTCAACGCCCTCGGCAACGCGAACGCGCTCTTCCTGTTCAAGATCGGGAGTACGTTGACGACGGCCAGTGCCTCCTCGGTCACCGTGATCAACAACGGAGGCAACAGTTGCAACAAGGTCTTCTGGCAGGTCGGCAGTTCGGCGACCCTCGGGACCGGCACATCGTTCACTGGCGACATCCTCGCGCTTTCCAGCATCACGTTCACGACCGGGGCGAGCTCGAACGGCAGAACGCTTGCGCGCAACGGCGCGGTCACGCTCGATGGCAACAACGTCAACACCTGCGGCGTGTCGGTCTGCCCGATCATCACCGTGAATCCGGCAACCCTTCCGAACGGTGCAGTTGGTACGGCCTACAGTCAGACGGTCTCCGCGTCCGGCGGAACGGCTCCGTATGTGTTTTCCATCTCCAGCGGCGCACTCCCCACCGGGCTGCTTCTCAACAGTGCTACTGGCGCGATCACCGGAACGCCCACTACAGCCGGAACGTTTACGTTCACGATCACAGCGACCGACGCGAGCGGCTGCTTCGGAAGCCGCCTGTACGACATCACCATCGCCAGCCCGGGCTGCCCGGCGATCACACTGAGCCCAACCACGCTGCCGCCTGGGACAACGCTGTTCCCGTACGCACAGCAGATCACCGCCTCGGGCGGTACGCCTCCCTATGCATTCGCCATCGCTGCGGGCGCTCTACCGCCCGGTCTTGTCCTCAGTCCCTCGGGACTCATCAGCGGTGCGCCGCAGCAGCCGGGCATCTTTAACGTCACGATCCGGGCCACCGATGCGAATGGTTGTCAGGGGAGCCGCGTCTATTCGCTGGTAATCCTTGCGCAGCCGGCGATTGACGGGCCTACACTGAGTTTTCGCGGGTTGATGATCCTTACGGTTCTTCTCGCGGCCGCCGGATTATTCGTCATGAAAAAGCTGTCGATCTGACGCGTGAGCGCTCATAAGACTGAATCAAGGCCACTACGGCCTCGCATTGTCTTTGTCGCGAAGTTCTGCGGTGTAATGCTTGCTCTTTATGCCGTTCTGGCGCTGAACCAGGTCAATGACCGCGTCGTTGTGCCGTTCACGGAGGTCATTACGCACGGCGCTGTGGGATTTCTGCGCGTTTTTGAGAGCAATGTGATCGCGACGGGAACGGTCATGAGGTCGCCGCAGTTCGCGCTCGATGTCCGGAACGGCTGCAATGGCGTCGAGGCTGTGATTCTGCTGGCGGCGGCGATCTTGGCGTTTCCGGCCACTCTGCGCTCGCGGCTGATTGGCGTAACTGTCGCGAGTGTGGCCATCGAGCTGTTGAATCTGGTCCGTCTGAGCTCTCTGTTCTGGCTGGGAGAGCACAATCGCCGTGTCTTCGATTTCGTCCACATCGCGGTTTGGCAGACTCTGATCATCCTGGCGGCGATCTCGATTTTCATCCTCTGGAGCTGGAAATTTGCCGAAAAACCTCTGGCCCGCTCTCGCTAAAGGCGCTGCCGGATTTCTCGCCGGCGTCGTCTTGTGGTGGGCATTGTCGTCGCCGTATGCGCGCCTGCTGGCATCTGTGAGCGAATCGCTGATGCGTCTGGCCGAACGCCCGCCCGTGACGCGCCTGGCCGCTGACGGAACGGAGTTGGTGATCGATCGCGACGATTTCCCACGCGCCTCGCCGCGACCCGCTCTGCTGCTGATGGACCTCACCGCAAACATCATTGTACTCACGACGCTTTTCGCCGCGGCGCGGCGCCCTTTTGCCGATCGCAATATTGTTGGACTTCTGCTGGCCATTTTGAGTCTGGTCGCGGTGCATGTGATCGCGGTCATCGTCAATGTGCAGGCGATTTATGCGTTGCGGCTCGGCGCGTGGAGCGAGCGCAACTATGGGCCCGTGGCGCGCAATGTCTGGGGAGCGGGAGCGCACTTTTACAGCCTCGTCGGCGTGTTTGGAGCTGCGTTTGCGCTCTGGTGGCTCTTTCGTCCTTCGCCTGGCGAGAATAGCGCGCGCCCTGGGGCACGTTGGCAGAGAAGCCGCGTATAGCATCATTGCGGGGAAACTTCCTCGCCTTCAGTCCTTCTGAACTAAGTCAGAACCTCTGGACTCACCCCTCTTAGCTTTCTCCTTCATTTCAGGCGCTGTCAGCGGTCTCGTGGCAGCAGAAGGAATCGCCGGTCCGCCGGCAGGAGCTCCAAATGAAATTGTATGTAGGCAATCTCTCCAAACAGGTCAACGACTCGCAGCTCAACGATCTGGCCGTCCCGTTCGGCAAACTGCTTTCCGCGAATGTCGCGGTTGAGCGCAATGGCGGCGAGTCAAAGGGCTTCGGCTTCATCGAATTCGCCACGGACGACGAAGGCCGTGCCGCGATCACCGGTCTCGATGGCCGCGACGTCAACGGCCAGGCCCTCAAGGTCAACGAGGCCAAGCCGCGCAAAGAGGCAGCAGCGCAGTTCTGATCCGAGTGCGAGTGCGGCGGACATCGGCCGCACTCGATCAGCGAAACAGGAGACCTCATGCCGACATGGTTTGTGATCGCGGCGTTCATCGCCCTGGCAGTCCTTGGATGGAACCTCTATCGCCGCATTGGCGCCGACCGGATCGAGAAGTTCCTGGAGCGCCGGCGCAAGACCGCACGGATGGTCAGCCGCGCAGACTTCATCGACGGCGGCCGTCACGTTGCCGTCGCGCTGGCGGTCACCGACTCGACATTTTTCTACGAGAACACCGACATGCAGTCCACGCTCGACCTGCAATGGGTTCGCGAAATCGAGTACGGCGCACAACTCGCCAACGGCGTCGCCGTCGCCGGAGGCAAAGTGCTGCGGCTGCGCTGCTACAACGAGACCTTCGAATTCGTTCTGCCGAACGACGTCGTCGCGCGCTGGCACATGATGATGCCGCCGCGCCGCGCGGCCGTCCCGGCGGTGGCTTGATGCCGGACGACACCGGCATCCGCCGCGTGGCGATGCTCGGCAATCACCTGCCGCGCCAGTGCGGCATCGCCACGTTCACGACGCATCTCAGCGACGCCATCGCCGCCGTCGCGCCGGATCTCGACTGCTTCGTGCTGGCCATGAACGACGGCCTGCACAAGCACAACTATCCGGGGCGCGTCCGCTTCGAGCTTTCGGATAGCGACACTGGCGCCTACACGCGCGCCGCCGACTTTCTGAACGTCAACGCCGTCGACGTGATCAGCGTCCAGCATGAGTACGGAATCTTCGGCGGCAAAGCGGGCGGCCATGTTCTGACGCTGCTGCGCGAACTGCGCATGCCGATCGTGACGACGCTGCACACGATCCTCACCGCGCCGAATCCTCATCAGAAACGCGTAATGGACGAGCTCACGGCGATTTCCGATCGCCTCGTGGTCATGACCAACGGCAGCGCGGACATTCTCCGCGAAGTGCACGGCGTCTCCGCGAACAAGATCGACATGATCCCGCACGGGATCCCCAACGTTCCCTTCTCCGGCAGCAAAGACCGCCTCGGCGTGGAAGGGCGGCCGCTGATTCTCACCTTCGGCCTGCTCGGACCGGACAAGGGAATCGAGCACGTGATCGATGCGCTGCCGACGATCCTTTCGCACTATCCCGACGCGGTCTACATCGTCCTCGGCGCGACGCATCCGCACATCGTCGAACGCCACGGCGAAACCTACCGGCTGATGCTCGAAGAGCGCGCCAAACAACTCGGCGTCGACGGCAATGTGATCTTTCACAATCGCTTCGTGAGCCAGTCGGAGCTCTGCGAGTTTCTCGCGGCCGCCGACATCTACATCACGCCGTACCTGAATCCGGAACAGATCACCTCCGGGACTCTCGCGTACGCCCTAGGCGCGGGCAAAGCGGTCATCTCCACGCCGTACGCGTACGCGAAAGAGCTGCTGGCCGATGGCCGCGGCATTCTCGTTCCATGGCGCGACAGCTCGGCCATCGGGAAAGAGATCGTCGGTCTGCTCGACGATCCCGAGAAGCGGCTCACGCTCAGACTTCGCGCCGCCGAACACGGGCGGGCGATGTTGTGGCCGGCGGTCGCGGAGTCGTATCTGCAATCGTTCGAGCGAGCGCGCGTCGAGCACGCGCAACGACTGCGGACCGCGTTCCGTGCCCGCACGCTCGCGACGCGCCCGGCGGAGCTGCCGCAGGTGAATCTCGAACACGTCGCCGTCATGACCGACGACACCGGAATCCTGCAGCACGCCACGTTCAACGTGCCGCGCTACGACGAAGGCTATTGCGTCGACGACAACGCCCGCGCGCTGATGTTGATGACGATTCTCGAAGACGCCGGGTCCTATGATCCGAAGCTCGTCCGAAGTCTGTCGTCGCGTTATCTGGCCTTCGTCAGCAACGCCTTCAATGCGCAGATCGGACGTTTCCGCAACTTCATGTCGCACTCGCGCGTGTGGCGCGAAGAGCAAGGTTCCGAGGATAGCCACGGCCGCGCGCTGTGGGCTCTCGGCACCGTCGTCGGATGCTCGGCCGATCCGGGCCGGCACAGTCTCGCCGGCGCGCTGTTCCACGCCGCGCTTCCGGCCGTTTCAACATTCAGCAGTCCGCGCGCGTGGGCCTTTGCGCTCCTCGGCATCGAGCAATACCTGCATGCATTCGAAGGCGATCGCAACGTGCAGGCATCCGGACGAGCGATCGCCGAACGACTGCTGGGACTCTTCAAGCGCACCGATCATCCGGAATGGCCGTGGTTCGAAAACAGCGTCACGTACTGCAACGCGCGGCTGCCGCAGGCACTGATCGCGACCGCGTCGTGGACGGGCGATGCGGAGATGGCGGCGACCGGATTGCGATCGCTGCAATGGCTGACGACGATTCAACGGACGGCCGAGGGCTACTTCGCGCCGGTCGGAACGAACGGCTTCTTCGAGCGCGGCGCAACCGCGGCGGTGTTCGATCAGCAGCCGGTCGATGCGTGCGCAACAGTGTCGGCGTGCATGCATGCATTTCGAACGACAGGCGATCAACGCTGGGCCGATCAGGCGCGGCGCGCGTTCACCTGGTTCCTCGGGCAGAATCAATTGCACCAAGCGCTCTACGATCCGCTCTCCGGCGGTTGCCGCGACGCGCTGCATGCCGATCGTCTGAATGAGAATCAGGGCGCGGAATCGACACTCTCGTTCCTGCTCGCGCTGATGGACATGCGCGCGTTCGAGATGCAGCGCGCGAGTGTCGCGTCCGAGGCTCTCGTGGCGGTGAGCGCGTGACCGAGAAGTACGCGACGTTGTTTCATCGCAGCGATCGCAATCCGATTCTGACCGCGGCGGATTGGCCATATCCCGTCCACACCGTCTTCAACGCAGGCGCGACATTGCTCCGCGACGGCACGACGCTGCTGCTCTGCCGCGTCGAGGATCGTCGCGGACTCTCGCATCTCTGCGCGGCGCGATCGGCGGACGGCGTGAACAACTGGATCATCGATGCGCATCCGACGATGCCTTCCGATCCCGAGAATCACCCCGAGGAGTTGTGGGGCGTCGAGGATCCGCGGATCACGTGGATGGCGGAGCTTGGCCGCTACGCGATCGCGTACACCGCGTTCGGAAAAGGCGGGCCCGGTGTGTCGCTGGCATTGACCGAGGACTTCATCCACTTCGAACGATGCGGTCTGGTCATGCAGCCGGATGACAAAGACGCAGCGCTGCTGCCGCGCCGCATCGACGGCATGTACGCGCTCGTGCATCGTCCGATCGCCGACTCCGGCGCGCACGTCTGGATTTCGTATTCGCCCGACCTGCGAAGCTGGGGCGGGCATCGCATGATGCTGCAGGCTCGCCGCGGCGGCTGGTGGGATGCAAACAAGGTCGGCCTCTCGCCTCCGCTCATCGAGACCGATCGCGGTTGGCTGATGCTTTATCACGGCGTCCGTTCCAACGCGGCGGGCAGTCTGTATCGCATCGGCGTTGCGCTGTTCGATCTCGAGAATCCGGCCGAACTATTGCTCCGAGGAGATGAGTGGATCTTCGGTCCCGAGGAGCCGTACGAAACGCACGGCGACGTCAATAACGTGACGTTCCCCTGCGGCTACACGATCGGCGCGGACGGTGACGCGCTCAATCTCTACTACGGCGCCGCGGATACCTGCATTGCGATGGCCACGGGAAGCATCCGCGGCATTTTGAGTTGGCTCGATGAGCACGGGAGGATTTCATGACCAGACAAGCCGTTCGAACGACCGCAGGAAAAGTCCTGCGCAGCGACGATCTGATCGCCGACGAGAAGGAAGTGGCCGCCGGATTCCTGAAGGCCAATCCCCATTTCGGAAATCCGCACGTCGTCCGGTGCGACTGGTGCCGCGAAACGCGCACGCTCTTCCGCGACGAAAACGAAGGCCCGTTCAAGCTGACGACGCACGGCTGGCTCTGCGAGACCTGCAACGTGCGGGCGTCGAGCCAGGAAGTGAAGTTCTGATCCGCAGATGACGCAGATGGACTCAGATTAATCCGCGTACATCTGCGTGAATCTGCGGATCATTTCCTAGTAACTCCGCGGCAGGATCACGCGGATCGTCGTGCCTTGACCGGGCTTCGTGGCCAGCTCCAAGCCCGCATCGAGGAGCTCGCAGAGGCGCTTGACGATCGACAGGCCGACACCTTCGCCGGGCTGCTGACTTTGCGGGAGCGCTTCCGATGCGGACGGCAGCGTCGCGGCGGCGGGGATGTCGCGGCGGCGATCGGTGCTCGCGTCGCGCGCCTCGTCCGCTGCTTCCGTAGCGCTGTGGAGTTCCTGCGCGAGCGGTGCGGCGCGGTTTTCATCGATTCCCGGTCCCGTGTCCTGAACGGAGAACGTCCAGCGATCGGTGTCGCGGCCCTGGTCGAGCCCCCACGTCACGGTCACGCCGCCGCGCTGTGTGTACTTGACGGCGTTGAGCAGAAGGTTCTGCACGATGCGCAGAACTTTGGTGCGGTCGCCCTGCACCGGCATCGATTCCGGTCCGTCCATCTTCAGATAGAGACCGCGGTCCGCGGCGGCGGACTGTGATGCGATGCAGAAGTCGCGGAGCAGCGCGGCGGCGTCGAACACAGATAGCTCGCGTTGTTCGTGGCCTGCTTCGAGGCGGGCAAGGCTCAGCAGATCGTTCAGCATGTCGTGAAGCGAGGACACGCTTTTGCTGAGCATGTCGGCCACTTCGCCGCGAAGCTCGGGCTGGGTCGCATCGCTCTCGTTCAGCAACGTGGCCGCACCCTTCACTACCGTAACGCTGCCGCGCAGATCATGCGCGGCCGTGCGCCATGCTTCGGCGCGCGACTGTTCGATTGCGTGCAACGCCGAAAGCGCTTTCTCCAGATCGTTGACGTGCCCCGCCGACTCTGCCTGCTGCAGCCGCCAGTACTGCGTCGCGCTCTGCGTGACGCCGCCCGCACACAGCTGCGCCCAGACCCGACGCGCCGTCGGCATGACGCTGGGATCGAGAGAGCGGTGCTCGTCCGCGTAGCGTTCCAGCTCATCGACGACAGCCACTTGCAGGTGACCCCACTCGGCGATCAATTCGCGAAGCGGATACCCCTGCTGCCACCGCTGCAGACCATGCTCGCAAACGCGATCCGCCTGCCGCTTTGCCGCTTCCGCATCCTGTTCCTCGGGCCACGACCGAAGGGTGCCGGCCAGACAGTCGAGCACCGCGGGGATGTGATCGTTGAATTGCGCACGCGAGAGCGACGAGGCGATGTTGCCCGGTCCCGCGTCGCCCGCGGCGCGCCACGCATCGAGAATCGCTTCACGCCGTTCGAGCAGTTCGAAGGCAAGCTCGGTCAACTGCGTGGCAGCGTCGTTCGCCTTGATCACGAGATGAAGGTCGTTGGCGGACATCGGATCTCCTTTCGAAAAGCGTTATGGCGCGGCGATACACGCGTCGACGGTTGCGACGATTTCGTTGATTGCTGAGGGTTTTTGGAGGGTGGCGAACACGTTCGCGCCGCTGGCCCTGGCGATGGCGTCGTGCGGTGCGGCGGACATGATCACGACGAACCGCGGCTTCGGCTCTCGGACGGCGAGCATGGCCAGGACTTCGACGCCGGTCATGACCGGCATCATCAGGTCGAGGACGATCACGTCGTAGTCCGTCTGTTTCGTTTTCTCGATCGCATCGCGGCCGTTGGCCGCCGTATCGACTTCATAGCTGGCACGGCGCAGGATCGTGGCGAGGAGCCTGCGGATCGAGGGGTCATCTTCGGCCACGAGGATGCGTTTCGCGCTCATCGCGCGCTCACCGGGATCGTGAACGAGAAGGTGCTGCCTTTGCCGAGCGTGCTCTCGACCATGATGCTGCCGCCGTGCGCTTCGACGGCCAGCTTGCAGAACGCGAGGCCGAGGCCCGTGCCGACGCGGCGTGAATCGAGCTGACCGAATTTTTCGAAGATGCGGCCGAACGATTCGGCGGGGATGCCCTGGCCGGTGTCGTGAACCGCGAAGCAGATCAGTGCGCCGTCGTAATTCGCGCTGACGATTACCTTGCCGGCGCCGGTGAACTTGATGGCGTTGCCGATGAGGTTGACGAGCGTGCGGCTCAGCTTCTTTTCGTCGCCGAAGAATGCTGGCAAATCTTTGGCGAGATCGGTAACGAGTGATGTACGGCTCTCTTCCGCGAGGAAGGCAACCTGGGCGACCGCCACAGCCACGAGCGACGCCGCATTGACTTCGTCGTACTGCAATTGCGCCGAACCGGACTCCAACTTCTCGACGTCGAGCAGATCGTTGATCATGCCCAGCAGAGTTCGGCCGCCGCCGGTGGCGATCGCAATGATCTCCTGCTGCGTTCCGCTTAGCGTGCCGTCCGTTTCCAGCATCTCGATGCCGACGATCAACGCGGTCAGCGGTGTGCGGAGATCGTGAACGATCATGTTGCGCATATCGTCGCGTTGCCGTTCGAGCTCCTGCAGACGTTCATAGTTGCTTTGCAGCTGCTCGAAGAGAGCGCTCTCACGATCGCGTCCGCGCTTCTTCTCCATGCTCGCGCCGATGCGTGCTTTGAGCAGCGTCGGATTGAACGGCTTGGTGAGGTAATCCTCGGCGCCCGCTTCGATGCAGCGAACGACGGACTGCAGCTCGTTGAGCGCGGAGATCATGATGACGGGGATGTGCTGCAGCCGGCTGTCCGCTTTGATCCGGCCGAGAACTTCGTAGCCATCCATCTCCGGCATCATGATGTCCAGCAGTACGAGGTCGAAGGCGGCTTCGCCGAGGATGCGCATCGCATCGAGGCCGCTGCCGGCAGTTTGGACGTCATGACCCTGCCGCTCCAGGCGCCGGCAAAGCACTTCGCGGTTGGCGGGGTCGTCATCGACGACGAGCAGATGTCCGGGCGTTTCAGTAGCGCTTTGCGCACCAGCATCCGGCGGCGCCGGTGATTCCGTCTCGTGCAGAACAGGAATCGCCTCGCGCGCGGAGGTGAAGTTCTCCTCGATGATCGCAAGCATGCGATGGCCGGCGTCGCGGATTTTTTCGAGATCGATCGCGAACCCTTCACGCCGCTGGCCCTCTGCCTCCTCGGTCAACATCTCCGAGTAGCCGATGATGTGATTGAGCGGGCTGCGCAGGTCGTGCAGAAGTTGCGGCGACACGCTCGTCCGCGCGGCACCGGCCGGCGGTTCGGATTCCGGACGTGGCGCCAGACTCAAGATACCGGCTCCAGGACGCCGGCCAACAGCGCTTCCATCTTGGCGAGAAGACGCGGCAGTTCGATCGGTTTCGTGTCGTAGTCGTTGCATCCCGCTTCGAGCGCTTTGTCGCGGTCGTTTGCCATCGCGTGCGCGGTCAACGCAATCACCGGAATGTGCTTGAGGCGATCATCGGCTTTCAGACGGCGCGTCGCTTCCCATCCGTCGACGACCGGCAGACTCATGTCCATCAGAATCAGGGCGGGGAGTTTGGACTGCGCCACTTCGAGACCTTTTTCTCCATCGACCGCGATCAACACCTCGTAGCCTTTGCGCTCGAGCCGGCGCGACAACATGTCGCGGTTCATCTCGTTGTCTTCGACGATCAGAATCGTGGTCATGACGTGGCTCCCTCGACCGCCGGCTGCCGGCTCACGCGCGGCGCCTTGCTGTCGGCGAGAAGATCGCGGACCTGTTCGAGCAGGACGTCACGCGAGTCGCCATCCTTGCGCATGATCTTTTCGACGTTGCCGTTCAGCCGGCGGCGGTCCTCATTCGTCAGGTCCTGCGAGGTGATCACGACGATCGGGATCGATCGCCATTCGGGACGCTTGCGCACCTCGGCGGCGAACGCGAAGCCGTCCATCTCCGGCATCATCAGATCGAGGCAGATCAGCCGCGGACGTTCGCGCGCCATTTTCTCCAACGCTTCGATTCCGTTGCCCGCCTCGGAGACGACCCATCCTTCTTTTTCCAGCATGGCCCGCATGAGCGAGCGGCTCGAGACCTCGTCATCAATCACCAGGACGGGGCAGGGCGGGCTGGGGCAGGTGTACTTTTTCAGGATCTGCGACAGGCGCCGGCGATTGACCGGCTTGGTGACGTACTCCGACGCGCCGAGCGTGAATCCGCGCTCCGGATCATCGACCATCGTCAGCATGATCACGGGGATTTCACTCAGGGCGGGGTCGCTCTTCAGCTCGGACAAGACGCTCCATCCATCCACGTCCGGCATCATCACGTCGAGTGTGATGGCGGCGGGCAGAAGTTGCCTGGCCAGGCGCAACCCCTGGGCGCCACCGCTGGCCGCGCAGACCGAGAACCCTTCTTTTCGCAGATAGCGCTGCATCAGATCGCGCTGCAACGGATCGTCGTCGATGACCAGTACGCAGGTGCGCGACGCGGGAACCGCTTCGCCATCGGTCGCGATGAGATCCGGAACTGCCGGAGACAGCCGGCGATCCTCGATCAACGCCTCCGGCTCGATCGGCACTGCTTCGATCACCGTGGCCGGGAGTTTGATCGTGAAGACGCTTCCTTCGCCGGGGACGCTGTGCACGGTGACGTCGCCGCTCATCATCTGGCAGAAGCGCCGCGTGAGCGCGAGCCCGAGGCCCGTGCCGCCGAACTTGCGGGTGGTCGATGCGTCAGCCTGCGTGAACGATTGAAAAAGCCGCACGATCTGCTCGGAGCTGAGGCCGATGCCGGTGTCCGAAACGCGGAAGACGATCCAGTCGTTGCCATCCATGATCTGGCGTTCGGCTTCGATCTTGATCTTGCCGTCGTGCGTGAACTTCGCCGCATTCGAAACGAGATTGAACAGCCCCTGCCGCACCTTGCTCAGATCGGCGCGCATGATGCCGACGTCGGGCGCGCAGTCGATTTGCAGCGTGTTGCCGTTCTTGGCGACCTGCATCTCGATCGTCGTCGCCACCTCGGCGATCAGCGCCGCAATCGGAAATGCTTCGAGATGAAGCTCCATCTTCCCGGCTTCGATCTTCGAGAGGTCGAGGATGTCGTTGATGAGTCCGAGGAGATGCTTACCGGCCGTGGAGATTTTCTGGAGGTCGGCGCTGAAGTCCTGCAGATCGCGCTCGATCGCTTCCTCCTGCAGCATCTCGGAAAATCCGAGGATGGCGTTGAGCGGCGTGCGCAACTCGTGGCTCATGTTGGCCAGGAAGAGGCTCTTGGTCCGATTGGCCGTCTCCGCCGCTTCCTTCGCCGTCGCGACCTCGCCCTCGGCGCGACGCCGTTCGGTGACGTCTTCCATCGCCAGCACGAGCAGCTCGGCGTGACTGCCCTGACGCAACTTCCGCGCGTTGAGCAACATCACACGGCGTCCGATGACAGGGAAGTCGTGCTCGAGCTCGAAGTCGTTGAAGACGGAACTGGTCGGGACGATGTCTTCGAGCAGCGTGCGGAGATCGGGGATATCCCACTGCCCGTTACCGAGCTCGTAGATGAGCTGGTTCTCCGTCTCTTCGGCCGAGACGTGGAAGGTCTGGTAAAACGCGCCGTTCGCGGAGTGGACGCGCAGGCTGCTGTCGAGAATCAGCAACGGCTCGCGGACGGTGTCGACGACGTCCTGCGCATACGCTTCGATCTGTTCGAGCAAATGCTGCGCGCGCCGCTTCTCCGTGACGTCCTCCATCGCCAGCAGCACGAGCTCGTCGTGCAGCTTGCGGGCGTTGAGCAACATGACTCGCCGTCCGATGTGCGGAAAGTCGTGCTCGAGCTCGTAGTCGTTGAAGACCGTGCTTTCGGGGACGATGTCTTCGAGCAGCGTGCGCAGAGCGGCGATGTCCCACTGCCCGTTGCCGAGCTCGTAGATAAGCTGGTTCTCCGTCTCCGCCGCCGAGACGTGGAAGGTCTGGTAGAAGGCGCTGTTCGCCGCCCGCACGCGCAGCCCGGCGTCGAGGACCAGCAGCGGTTCGCGAACGGTGTCGAACACGTCCTGCGCGAAATTCTGAATGTCCGCGACGAGCGGCTGCACGGCCGTGCGCGTTTTCGTCTCGTGGAGTGCTGGCTCGAAAACCGTTCCGTTCATGAATCGCCTCCTGGTTACTTCAACCGGACGCGATCGCAAGGCGCGGGCAGTCGGATGGGGAAAGCACTACCTCTGCGGGTTGGTGGGTTTGATGACGTCTTCGATAACGGCGTTGACGGTGCCGGTATTGCTCAGGACATGCGGTTCTGATGCCGTGTTGAGTTAAGGAGAGATGGTGACGGCGGCGATTGCGCCGCCATCACCGTTTTTGCCTCAGCCTTCCGGATCGATTCGCAGACCGGCGTCAGGCGTTACGCCGGTGTCCGTTGCGTGCGAGTGGCCGTCGGGATCGGTAGCTCCGCCCTGATCCGACACGTCAGGTATCGGTCCGTTGTTCGTTCCTACTTGGATGTCAGGATTTTGCGAACCAGCACGAGTTGCCCGAGGTGGTAGGTGTTGTGATCGGCAGCGAGGAGAATCTGCGCGAGCCACGTCGATTTTCCGTGCGGGATCTTCGCGAAGAGATCGATCGATTCATCATTCACGATCGCCGCGAACGCATCGCGGTCCGCGCGAAACTTGGCCACGCTTTCATCCCACGCTGCGTCGCTCGGCGGTTCCGGCGACGCCGGCCAGTAGCCCTTCGGGAAGTCGACTGCAACGTAATCTGCATCGCCGCGCGAGTAACGGAGGATGTCCGACTGCGCGATGCGCATGTGCTCCAGCAACTCCCACGGCGAATGATCCCCGCCCGCGGGACGCTTTCCGCGGATCTCCGCCGGCATGTCGTTCACCTCGGAATCAAAGTCCTGATGCGCATCGCCGCTGTTGAGGAGATTGAGAATGTGTTCGCGAAAAGCGGTGTCGTTCATGGTGGCTCCTGCGCGCGAAGAATACCGCGTACGCGGTCCACCGCCTTAGTTGACCTGATTGACCAGTCCAGTTAGTTTTATCCCCATGGCTAATTCTCGAGTGTGGCAACTGCACGAAGCGAAGGCGCAATTCAGCGAGCTGTTCAGGCGGGTACGTTCTGATGGCCCGCAACGCGTCGTCAAACAGCGGGGGGAGGCGGTGATCGCAGTGCGCGCTGAAGAATTCGACCGCATCGGGGAACTCGCCCGTCAGCCGGAATCGCTGGTCGACTTCTTCCAGTCCGCGCCGGGAGGAAGCGAGCTTAATCTGACTCGTAAACGGGACGCGACGAGAACAATCAAGTGGTAGCCGCGACCGCCCTCCATCACGGACTGACATTCGTCACGCGCAACACATCAGATGTTCGGCTGACCGGCGTGCCGCTGTTCAATCCATGGAGCAGCTCGTAGCTGCGGATCGACGTCCTCTTCCCCGATTCAGTCAGCGTTCCCGGCTAGCTCGCGCGCAACTTCGTCAGCGCCCGCAGCACTTCCGCGACGCTCCAGGCCTGCGCGGCACATCCTCGCGGCGTGAATGGCGCCTCGGCGTCGAAGACTTCACTGATCGTGCCGATGCAGGACGTTCCGAGCTCGGCGCGGAAGCCGTCGAGGAAGTGAATCGCGGTTTTCACGTCGGACGGATGCACTTTCAGCCACGCATCGACGAATGGTCCGATCAGCCAGCCCCAGACCGTGCCCTGGTGGTAGGCGGCGTCGCGCGCGCGGAGGTCGCCGTCGTAGGCGGGTTTGTAGTCAGGATGGTTTCGCGACAGTGACCGCAGGCCGACGGGCGTCAGCAACTCGTCCTGAACGACCGACACCACACGGCGCCAGCGGCCTTCGTCGAGGACGGGGAAATCAAGGGAGATCGAGAAGATCTGATTCGGACGCAGCGCCGTGTCGTTCGCGTCGACGACATCGTAAAGATATTGACCTTCGTCGTACCAGAAGCGCTCGTTGAACGACTTGCGGGCTTGCGACGCGTGTTCGTCCATGCGGCGCGCGTTCGCGTCGTCCTTTTCCTGGATCAGGAGCTGTTCGAGGATTCGCAGCGCGTTGTACCAGAGCGCGTTGATCTCGACCGCCTTCCCGCGCCGAGGAGTGACCACCCAACCGTCGACTTTCGCGTCCATCCAGGTGAGTTGGTAGCCGTCGGCGCCTTGCGAAAGCAGTCCGTCCGCGGGATCGACGTGGATGTTGAAGCGCGTGCCGCGGAGATGGTGATCGACGATGTCGAGCAGCTTCGGGAGCAGCATGCGTAGCGTCTCGCGATCGTTCGTCGCGTTGACGTAGCGCCAGACTGCGTGGAAGAACCACAGCGTGGCGTCGGCCGTGTGGTACAGCCCTTCGTTATCACCCTCGGGGAACATATTCGGGATCAATCCATCCCGGATGTATGAGGCGAACGTGCGCAGGATATTGCCGGCCTCGCGGAAGCGGCCGGTGCATAGGGTCAGCCCTTCGAGGCTGATCATCGTGTCGCGGCCCCAATCGGTGAACCAGTGGTAGCCGGCGATCACGGTGCGCGGCTCGTCACCCGCGGCACGCGCGCGCGCTTCGTCGGCCGCGCGGGTGTGCGGATGGATCAGGAACTGGTCGGCGGCGAGAACGAGCAGGGATGCGAAGGGATCGGTCTGACGTGAAATCGTCAGCATCTTCGCCACGCGCTCGTCCTCGGCAGACGATGCATCCGCGCATGGAAGCGCCTTGACGACGTCCCACGATTCGACCGATGCCACGAGGCCGCAGTCGTGGCCGGGAGTGAGATCGATGTGCACGACTCCGGGACTCCACAACTCACCTTCGTGCTCATAGCCGCGGCTCTTTTCGATGCGATAGAGAACGTGTTCGAACGAGCGCGGGTCCTGCTCGATGCGCGATCCACTGCCGAACGCGAGAAGGCGCATCGGCGGAAACGTGTCCCCGTCGCACAACTCGATTCCGCGGCCGTCCTCGGCGATCGTCACTTTCCATTGATCGAATTTCTGTCCCGCGACCAGACCTTCGTGCGGACGGAAATGCAGCGACGGACGAAGGCGAAGCCGCAATCCGGCGGGACCTTCCAGCAATCGATAGACGATGTAGGACGTGTTCTGCAGATGCGGCATCAGCACGCGCTTCTCGATGCGGATGCCCTTGCCGGAGAACCGCCAGACCGGCCGGCCGTTCTCCATCGCAAACTCTTCGAGGATTCCGTCCTCGGGGAACGCCACCTCGCGTCCGCCATGCTCGTCGCCGCTGAGGCGCCAGCAGAGTCCATCCGGACCTTCGAGCACTTCCTCGAGGTGGTTGAACATCATCGTGCGGCCGAGGGGAGCGGGGAGGGCGGCGATGAGGAAGCCGTGGAAACGGCGCGTGTTCGCGCCACCGATCGTTCCCGACGCGTATCCGCCGAGCGCGTTCGTGACCAGCCATTCGCGCGTGAGAAGCTCGTCGCGAGGGTCTCCGCGCTTCCATCCGGTCTGAATCGGGATTGCAACCGTCGCTTCGGCAGTGGTCATTGCAGCAGGAAATGTCTGCTCAAGTTATGCCTGCGGCCCGGTTTCGTTCACAATGAGCACAGCGTTTCGCGAGGGAGGGGTTTCATGAAAAGAAATGCTACGGTTGCGGGCGTCGTGCTCGGCGTGATTTTGTCCGCCTGCGCCCACCACAAAACGACTACGGATACCGCGCCTACGCCGGAACCTGCGCCGGCGACCGCGACCGTCGAGCCGCCGGCGCTCGCGCCGTTGCCGGCGACGGTTCCTGCGCCAGTTCCCGCGCCGGCTCCGATGGTCGCGCCGTCCACGCCCCCGCCCGTCATCGATCCCACAATTGATCAAGCCGCGTCACTCGCAGCGAACGGCCAGCCCGATCAGGCGCGCCGCGTTTACCTCGCGCTGCTGAATCAAGCCAACGTCTCGCGCCACACCATCGCCGAGGCGGCGCGCGGACTGTACCGGCTTGGCGCGTTCGCCGACGCCGTCGAAGCGTTCCGCAACCTCGGCACCTTCAATCGCGGCGAAGAGGACCTGCGCTACTACAACGCCGTATCGCTGTTCGAGATCGGTCATTACGAGGACGCGAAGAAAGAGCTGGCCTGCGCGCTGCCATACATCCAGATCACGAGCGACGTCGCGCGCTACCGCGACAAGATTCAGAAGATGGGCAGTCCGCAAGCGATGAAGTGATCGCGCGACGATGAACGCCGCGACACGCAAGAAGCTCCTCGCGTATGCGATCCCGATCGACCTCGTCGTCGTCGCCACCGGCGTCGGTTTGCTGGTTCCGGGAATCCAGTCGGTCGCGATCATCGGCGTGTACGTTGTCGCGGTCGCGCTGTCGGCGTGGAAATCGGGATGGATCGGCGCGGTCGCGGCGATCCTGTTGTCGTCCGGCCTGCTGTTCGTGCTCTTCGAGAACTCCGTGCCGCGCGAGCAGATCGGATGGCTTGTCGCTGCCGGCGTGCTCGTTTCGATTCCGCTCGCCGCGCTGCACGCGCGCCGTCTGCGCATCAAGCGCTTGCGCGAAGCCGACGCGTTGCTGTTCGTGGAGTCGGAAATAGCCGGTCCGCGTTCGATCGAAGAGGAGGCGGCCGCCGCGCTCAACGATCAAATCATCGATCAGCGCTACGTCGCCGAACGCGAAGCGCGAGCGCGCGCGGAAGCGGAGCGGCTCGCTGCGCAACGCCTCGCTGCGGAGAAGGCCGAGATCGAAGCCGGCTATGCCGAGCGTCTGAAGGTGCACCAGGCCGAGTTGCAGGCCGCATTCGATAACGAACGGGCCGCGCTCAAGGCGGAGTTCGATGCCGCGCGCCTCGAACTCGAAGCGGAACGCGCCGAACTGCAACAGCGGCCCCCGGTCATCGAGAAGCACATCGACGAGGAAGCGCTCGCGGAGAGGCTCGAGCATCTTCGCGCCGAGTTGCAGCAGCAGTTCCAGCGTGAGATGCAGCCGCGCATCGACGCGGCCCTGGCGCGGCAGCGGGAGGCGCTCGCGCGCGACTCCGATCGAGAGATCGAAAAGATTCGTATGTCTGCAGAAGAGCGCGTGGCTGCGGTTCGTGCGGAGTTCGATCGCACCGGCTCGCAGCAAGCGCCCGCGCCGGCGCCGCGTCCGCGCCAGCCGGCGGCGGTGCAGCGCGGGATCTTCAGCCGTTTCTTCCACCCGCGTTCAAAGGCGCAGTTGAAACTGAATCGCGGCGTCGTCAGCGGAGAGAGCACTGCCAACCGTCGCGCCGCCGTGGCCGCCGTCGCCGAGAGCAGCGCCACGCGCCGCGCGAACGCACGCGATCGCAAACCGCGCGTGCTCTTCCTCGAATCGCGCCGCTCCACCGCCGACACGGCCGCGCCGCGGCTCAAGCAACTCGGCTTGGAAGTGGTCATCGTCGAACGCCTCGTCGATGCCGTCGACGAGCTGGATCGCTTCCGCCCCGACATCGTTTTTCTCGACACCGAGTTGCCCGATTTTCAGACGGCGTACGCGACGTTCGCCGAACTCCCGATCGTCCTCACCGCGCGTAACGCGTCCACCATTCCGAACATCCTGCGCACCGGAATCGCGGTGCGGCCGTATGCGATCGATGAAGTCGTCGAGCTAGCACGCGGTGCGATGAAGAAGCCGGCGCGCGATGACGTGAAGAAGCCGGCGCCGGTGACCGAGGCCGTTGCCGCGCCGCGAAGATACGACGTCATCTGCGCAAACTGCCGCGTCGTTTTCGACGCCGCCGAATCCGACTGGTGCAGTTGCCTCACGCGCGACCGCACCGTCGTCTGCACGAACTGCCTGACCTGCTTCTGCAAGGCGGCGCCGGCGTACAAGGAAATCTTCTGGTCCGATGCGCCGCCGCACCTTCTGGAACGCAAGTCCGCCGAATTGCGCCGTCAATCGCTGGCGATCGCCGCGAATGCAGCGCCGTCCGAGGTTCGCCGGCCGCTGGTGATGCTGGTCGACGGCGATCCCGACAATCAGGCCATCATGCAGCGCGTCTGCGCCAACCTCGGATACGGCGCAGTGTCGTCGGACGGGCAGGACGCGCTCGCCATCGCCCGTACGTATCGCCCCAACCTCATCCTCGCCGACGCCATCCTGCCGCGGCTTGACGGCCGCGAGCTTTGCCGGCTGTTGCGAGAAGATCCAGCGTTTGCCGACACGAAGTTCGTCGTCATGAGCGGTCTCTACGCCGATACGAAATTCAAGCGAGAGTTGATGCAGCGATTCGGTATCGACGATTGTCTGGCCAAACCGGTATCGATCACCGACGTCATCAACCTGTTGCAGCGGCATATCGAAGGCGTGCGCGATCTGCCGGTGCAGGAGAACCTCTACGATCTGCACCGGATGGCCATCGGTGCGACGACCGATATGCGCACGTCGTACGAAATCGCCTGCGTCAATTGCGGCGACATGTTCGACGCCGTGAAGGCCGCATGGTGCGCGGGCACCGATGGCGATCACACGCTCGCGTGCGAACACTGCGGCGGCTGTTTCTGCGACGCGACCGACTACCGCCAACGTTTCTGGGCCGGCGCGCCGGCGGTGCTGTTCGAGCGCAAGACGCTTGTCGAGACCAGGAACGCCACGGCCGCGACCGACAACAAACGGCCGCTGCTCGCCGTCATCGAAGACGACGCGAGCACGCAACTCCTCATCCGCACGATTGCATCCACACTCGGCTACGGCTTTGCGGCATACGCAAACGCGAACGAAGGGTTGACGGAAAAACCGGATTTGATCCTCTTCGACGCGCTGCTTTCTCGTCACGACAGCCGCGACATCGCGCGGCGTTTGAAGATCGATCCGGCCACGGCAGCGAGCAAAGTCGTCGTCATGAGCGGCCGCGCGTCCGATCCCGAATTCCGGCATGACGCCACGGCGCGATTCAAAGCCGACGATTGCCTCGCCAAGCCGCTCGCTGCCGCCGAGGTAATCGAAATGCTGAAGAAGTACCTGCCGCGAGCGGGCACTACCGGCTAGAATCATGGCTACATTTATGACTGTGAAGCGTGTAATCGCCCTCGCGTCTGTCGTGGCGGCTGCCGCTTTTTCCGCATCCGCGCAGACGCGCGAGCTGAATCCGACGGTCAAGGTGCTGGCGCGTCCGCAGAGTCCCGTCCCCGCGGAATGTGCCACCGATCCAACCACGGTACCCGCACTTGAGGCCGAGGCGCCGGCGCTGGAGCCGGTCACCGCGGCCGCGCCGCCGTCGAACGATCTCCGCGCCAGCTTGCGCCGTCTGCAGGTCGCCGCCGAGGGCGACGACTACGCGGTGTTCAAATCGGCGCTGGCGGAAGCGCGGCGCGCGGCTGCGTCGCATCCGCCCGGAGGCGAGCGCAACGCCGCCAACGATGCATTGCAGGTTTTCACCGACATCGGCCGCGTCTGGGATTACGCGATGACGTCGCCAACCGGATCATTTTTCGATGCGAGCGTGCAGGGTGGATCGCTGCTGAACGCGTTGAAGCGCTATCCCGATTACGGCCGCGCGATCGCCGACCAGACCATCACCGCCGGTGGCAAGACGCTCTACCCGACGCCCGAAACGCGCCGGTTCCTCTCGCGCGAATCCGCGCGCCGCCTCAGCCGCCTCGGCGTATCGACTCCGGCGCACGTCGCGCGCGGCTCGCAGCCGGAGCCGTTGCCGCGCCGAATCGTCACTACGCCGCCGCCGGAGAAAAAGCCGGTGCAAGTGGCGACAAAACCCTCGACGCCAAAGACACCCAAGAAAACTGCCTCAACGACGACTCCTCCGAAGAAATCTGAGCCCGCGAAAACCGCGTCCAAGACAAAAACGGACGCGAAGCCCGCAGTGAAGTCAGCGGCCAAAGCAACACCGCCGAAAACGAAGGAAGTCGCGATCAAAGCCACTCCGCTTCCGAAGTCGAAGCCTGCTCCGCCGCCGGTGAAAGTCGCGCAGACATCGACGATGCCTCTCGCTCCGCCGATCGTCTCGACGCCGCAGCCAAAAGCACCGCCGACGACCACCACGGTCGCGCCGCCGCCAGTTCAAACTGCCACGACGGTGCCGGCAACGACAACGACCGCGCCGCCGCCCGCGGCCACAAGCACCACCGACACAACCGTCTCCACCACCAGTTCGCCAACGACCGACACCAGCGTCACCGCCGCTTCCGACACGGCCGCGACCGATACCGCTGTGCCGCCTGCGAAACAAAACGGCAACATGAACCTGATCCTTGCCGTTGTACTCATTCTGGTCGGCATCGGCGTCCTCGTCGTCCTCTTCCGCGCCTCGGACTAACGCTATCCTGTGCGTCCCATGAGACGCCTGCTCTTCTCTCTCCTTCTCATCGCCGCCCTTCCGCTCGCCGCCGCTCGTCTGCCGCAGAGCGTAGTCCCCGATCACTACGCGATCACGATCACGCCTGATCTTCTTACCGAAAAATTCAGCGGTCAGGAAACGATCGACGTCACGCTCAAAGAGCCGGTCGACACCATCACGCTGCACAGCGCCGACATCGTCATGCACGACGTCGTCCTCGCCAGCGGCAGCAAGATGATGAATCCGACCATCACCTACGACGTGACCAACGAGATGGCCTCGCTCAAGTTCGGGCAGACCATTCCGCCGGGCAAAGCCTCGCTGCGCATCGCTTTCGACGGCATTCTCCAATCGCAACTGCGCGGCCTTTACCTGAGCAAGACAGCGAAGCGCAAATACGCGGTCACGCAATTCGAGCCGACCGACGCGCGCCGCGCGTTTCCCTCGTTCGACGAGCCGGCCATGAAGGCTACGTTCGACATCACGCTCGTCGTCGACAACGGCGACACCGCCATCTCCAACGGCGCCATCGCCTCCGACACGCCCGCCGGCGCCGGCAAGCACGCTATCCGTTTCCGCACCACGCAGAAAATGTCCACCTACCTCGTGGCCATGCTCGTCGGCGATTTTCAATGCGTTAGCGGCGGCGTCGATGACATCCCCATCCGCGTCTGCTCCGTGCCGGGCATGCAGGACCTCGGCAAGTTCGCGGTGTCGGCAGCCGAGGCCTCGATCTCGTTTTACGACAAGTACTACGGGATCAAGTATCCGTTCGGGAAGCTCGACATGATCGCCATCCCCGACTTCGAAGCGGGCGCGATGGAGAACGCCGGCGCGATCACGTATCGCGACACGGCCCTCCTTCTCGACGACGTTCACGCCTCGGTGGAGCGGAAGCGCGGCGTGGCCAGCGTCATCGCCCACGAAATTGCGCATCAATGGTTCGGCGACCTCGTCACGATGAAATGGTGGGATGACATCTGGCTCAATGAGGGGTTTGCCACATTCATGTCGTCGAAGCCGCTGAAGGCATGGCATCCGGAATGGCGCGACGATCTCGATGAAGCCGGCGGCACGAATGGTTCCCTCGGCGTCGACAGCACGCGCTCCACGCGCCCGATCCGGCAGAAGGCGGAGACGCGCAACGAGATCAACGCCCTCTTCGACGGCATCGCCTACGGCAAGACCGCGGCCGTCTTGCGCATGCAGGAGAACTGGGTGGGCGAGGAGACGTTCCGCGACGGCATCCGCGCGTACCTGAAGAAATTCTCTTACGGAAACGCGGCGGCCGAGGATTGGTGGGGGACGATGACCACCGCCACGAAGCAGCCGTTCGACGCGGTCATGAAAACGTTCGTCGATCAGACTGGCGCGCCGCTGCTGCACGCCAGCGAATCGTGCGCGGCTGACGGAACGCGCACCGTAACGATCACGCAGGAGCGGATGCTGCCGAAGAGCGTGCCGCCCGTCGCGCAGGCGTGGACGATTCCGATCTGCGCGCACGAAGTCGGTGCCGCGGCCGGATCGCCGTGCAAGATGATTTCGAAAGCGACCGATTCGTTCACGACGATGGCCTGCGATCGCCCGCTCTTCTTGAGCCGCAACGGCGCCGGCTACTTCGTCACCGACTACTCCGCCGACATGAAAGCGAAACTCCGCGCGCACCTCGGCGAAATGCCGCCGGCCGAGCTGATTTCGTTGAACGGCAACGAAGCGCTCCTCGTGCGCAGCATGCGCGAGGACGTCGCCGACTATCTGGCGTTGCTGAAAGCGATGCCGCGTCCGGCCGAACGGCCGCTCGTCAACGCGATCGCCGGCAATGTCGGCTTCCTCGACAACCGCCTCGTCGACGACAAGAACCGCGCCGCCTGGCACGCCTTTGTCCGAGAGGTCATGCGCGGCTACGCGCCGCTGACGTGGGAAGCGCCGGCTGGCGAGACCAGCGAACAGCGCATCATGCGCGCCACCGTCCTCGGCGTCCTCGGCGTGGAAGGGGAGGACCCGGAGGTCATCGCCGGCGCCCGCCGTGTCGCGCAGCAGTACATGAACGATCCGACCTCCGTCGATGCCGTCATCGCCGACCGCGCGTTGCCGATCGCTGCGTTCAACGGCGATGAAGCACTTTTCAATCAGGTGATGGAGCATCTGAAGTCCGCACCGAACCCCGAGATCGCCGCGCGCTACCGCAATCTCATCCCGCTCTTCCGCGATCCGAAACTGATCGCGCGCGCCGTCGACTACGTCTACAGCGATCAGGTCCGGACGCAGGATCTGCCGGGTATGGCTGCGACGTTTTTCTTCAATCCCGCCGCAAAACAGATCGGCTGGGCTGCCGCGAAGTCGCATTGGGAAATGCTCAATCAAAAGATCCCGACGGCAATCGGCGCGATCACCGGATCGACCTCGACGTTCTGCGATCAGGCCATGAAAGCGGACGTGCAGGCCTTCTTCGCCACACACCCCGCCGGCGCCGGCGAGCGTTCGCTCAAACGCGCCCTCGAGGCAATCGACACCTGCATCGCGTTCAAGGCGGCGGAACTGGCGTCGTTCAATGCGGCCTTGGGAGTTCCGGCGCAGTAGGGCAAGCGTAGTGCGGACGTCCCCGTCTGCATCCGCCGCGGCGTCTCGCCCGGCGGGGGTTTCTGGGATTCAACCGCGAGTTGTGCATGATCAACGACCTACCGGCGGGCGAGGACGCCCGCCGGATGCAGCCGAGACGGCCGCACTACGCTGTCTAATCCACGCGCCGCAGCACCATCATCGAGTACGCCTCGACGATCACCTCTTCCCCGGCATGCAACTCTCGATGCGAACGCAAGTCGGGGATTGGCTTGTTCGTATCGATCACCGTCTCCCATCGTTCGCCCCACGCTCCGGTCGGAAGGCGGAACGGCATCGGCTCGAAGTGGGCGTTGAAGAGCAGGTAGAAACTGTCATCGACGATTTCCTCGCCGTGCGCGTCGGTCGTCGGGATGCCTTGGCCACTGAAGAAGACGCCGATGCTGCGCGCGAAGCCGCTCGACCAGTCGTCGTCCGTCATCTCTTCGCCGTCCGGCTTGAACCAGCCGATGTCGCTAACGTCCGCCCCGCGCAGCGGCCGTCCGTAAAACCAGCGCCGGCGCTGAAACACCGCGTGCTCGCGGCGGAACTTGATGATTCGAGTGACGAACGCGAACAGCTCCTGGTCGACGTGCTCCCAGTCGAACCATGAAATCTCGTTGTCCTGGCAATACGCGTTGTTGTTGCCGTGCTGTGTGCGGCCGATTTCGTCGCCGCCGCAGATCATCGGCACGCCGACTGACAACACCAGCGTCGTTAGAAAGTTCCGCTGCTGCCGCGCGCGCAGCGCGTTGATCGTTTCATCATCCGTCGGCCCCTCGGCACCGCAGTTCCACGAGCCATTGTCGTTCGCGCCGTCGGTGTTGTTCTCGCCGTTCGCCTCGTTGTGTTTCTCGTTGTACGAAACGAGATCGCGCAGCGTGAAGCCATCGTGCGCGGTGACGAAGTTGATTGACGCGTACGGACGGCGTCCCGTCCACGCGTACAAATCCGAGCTGCCCGTCAATCGATTGGCGAACTCGCCGAGGATCTGATCCGTTCCGCGCCAGTAGTCGCGGACCGAATCGCGATACTTCCCGTTCCACTCCGACCAGAGCGGCGGAAAGTTGCCGACCTGGTAGCCGCCTTCGCCGACGTCCCACGGTTCCGCGATCAGCTTCACCTGCGAGATCACCGGATCCTGCTGAATGATGTCGAAGAACGCGCTGAGGCGATCGACGTCGTGCAACTCGCGGGCAAGCGTTGACGCGAGATCGAAACGAAAGCCGTCCACGTGCATCTCCAGATGCCAGTAGCGCAGCGAATCCATGATCAGCTGCAGCACGTGCGGATGCCGCATGTTCAAGCTGTTGCCCGTGCCGGTGTAGTCCATGTAGTAGCGCGGATCGTCGGGCATGAGGCGGTAGTACGCGGCGTTGTCGATCCCCTTCATCGAAAGCATCGGCCCGAGGTGATTGCCCTCGGCCGTGTGGTTGTAGACGACGTCGAGGATGACTTCGATCCCCTCGGCGTGCAGCGTCTTCACCATCTGCTTGAACTCCTGCACCTGCTGCCCGGTCTCTCCGCCCGACGAGTACTCGTTGTGCGCGGCGAGATAGCTGATGGAGTTGTAGCCCCAGTAGTTACGCAGTCCGCGCTGCAGCAAAAGCGAGTCGTGAATGAATTGATGGACGGGGAGGAGCTCGACCGCCGTGATGCCGAGCGTCTTCAGATGTTTGATGGCCGCCGGATGCGCGAGTCCCGCGTATGTGCCGCGCTGATTCTCCGGCACCTCGGGATGCCGCTGCGTGAATCCTTTGACATGCACTTCATAAATGATCGTCTCGTGCCACGGCGTCCGCGGATAGCGATCGCTCGACCATTCGAAGTACGGATTCGTCACGACCGACTTCGGCATGAACGGCGCGGAGTCGGCATCGTTTCTCGCGTCGGGATTGTCAAAGAAGTGTCCGAACACGGCCTCGTCCCACTGCACCTGTCCGTCAACCGCTTTTCCATACGGATCGAGCAACAGCTTGGCCGGATTGCAGCGATCGCCGGCGCCGGGTTCCCACGGTCCATGCACACGAAATCCGTATCGCTGACCCGGACCGACGTTAGGGACGTAGCCGTGCCAGATGAATCCAGTCATCTCCGGCAGATCAACGCAGCTCTGTTTTCCGTCATCGTCGAAAAAGCAAAGCTCGACGCGTGTAGCGGGCTCGGAAAAAACCGAAAAGTTCGTCCCGGCACCGTCGTACGTCGCACCGAGCGGATACGGCGTTCCCGGCCAGACCTTCACCGTCGAATCGCTGCGTGTTCCGCGGACCATGAGTTGCGCGCGGCAAAGGATGTGCCACGGGTGCCGCAGTTCATCCTGCGACTCGCGAAGCGAATCGTCAGGATCTCCGGTGATACCGCGCAGTCTGAGCGGTGCCACCGGAGATCCTGAGGCCGGCCTTCGCTTCGCTCAGCGGCCTCAGGATGGAGGCTTGCTCATGGCACACACCTCGCTTTTGCAAACGGCCATGAGACACCGCAATCCGCAGGATCGCAGGTGCACCTATCTGGTCGTGATCGAGCGCGACCGGGAGCCCGCTGACGATCTTCGAGACCTCGCCTCCTACCTCTCCGCAATTTCCGTCGCCGGCTGCGAAGTGATCGTCGTCGATGGATCGCCATCTCCGATCTTCGAGAGCAACAGCGCCGTCCTTCGCTGGGTGTCGCGCCACGTTGCAGCGCGGCCGAGGCATCGCAACTTCACTGGAGGAATCGACGCGGTCCGCACCGCCGTCGACGTCAGCGGTTGCGACAAGATCATCGTGGCGGACGAGAACGTTCGCTACCACGCCGATGCCATCGAGAGCGTCTGCGATCTCCTCGACCTCCACGAAGTCGTCGAGCCGCAGGATTACTTCGAGCCGTTGCCGTGGTGGAGCGGAATCGAAGCGGGCCGGATGCTCGTCCACCGCGGAGTTGAACCGCTGCCGGATCACGGCGCCACATTCGGCATCCGCAAATCGTCGGTGCGCGGCCTGCGCGGCGTCGACATCGCCTGGTCGAACGGCGAGGATGCGGTGCGCCGCCTTGCATCGCAAGGCGCCGAAGTTTTCTCCGCCTGCGACGTCTTCGTCCGCCGCCTGCCGCCGCCTCTCGATCACTGGCTGCGCGATCGTCCGCGCCAGGCCGACGGCGATTTCGCCATGCCCGTGAAATCCGCCTTCTTCTTCGCTCTGCTTCCACTCGCGATTCTGCTGGCGACTCTCGGCGGATTCCGTCTCGCCGGTGGCTACGCCGGCGCGATCGCATTCGCGTCGATCGTCCTGGCAGTGAGAGGCCGAGGCGGCGCGTCGTCGTTCTTCCCGCTGCGCGCATGTCTCTGCGCCCCACTGTGGGTTTTCGAACGCTCCGTCAGTGTCTACTGGGCGCTCTTCCGAAAACTGCAACGCTCGTCGACAGACGCAGCGCGTCCTGCCGTCGCCGACGGCAGCGCGGCAACAAAGGTGGCCAGCAACCTATGAAGATGCGATCGATTCTCATGATGGTTTTTCTGACGCTTGCGGTTCCGTCGCATGCGGCCGACGTCGTCACCGGGCCGCTCACCATGGCGGTGTCGACCCAGAAGAAGATTCTCGTCGTCCGCATCGGCGGGACAGAGATGCGGCGCTACAGCGTCGCCGTCGGAACGAAGGCCAAGCCGACGCCGATGGGGCAGTTCACCGTCAAACACATCCTCTGGAATCCGAGCTGGCATCCGCCCGATGAAAAGTGGGCGAAAGGGAAGAAGCCGGCCGGGCCGGGCGATCCGAAAAATCCGATGAAGATTGTGAAGATCTTTTTCCAGGAGCCTGACTATTACATCCACGGCACCGATGCCGAAGACTCCCTCGGCTCGGCGGCGTCACACGGCTGCATTCGCATGGCGCAGGAGGACGTCTACAAACTCGCGCGGTACTTACAGGATCACGCCGGCGCACAGAAATCGGACGACTGGTATGCGCAGGTCATCAACGGCACGCAGTCGCAAAGCGTGATGCTGCCGCAGAGCGTGCCGCTGGCAATCGGTAAGTGATCAGTTCTCGAAGGCTTTCAGCGCGTCGGCTTCGGTGTCGTAGACGCTGAACATCGGCAGCAGGTTCGTGAGCTTGAGCGTCTTGGCCACGCGGTCCTGCGGTTTGAGCAGGCGGAGCGACGCGCCGGCGCGGCCGGAGACTTTGAGGCTCTGAACGAGCTCGCCGAGGCCGTTGCTGTCGATGTAGTCCATCTCGGAGAGGTTGAGGAGGATCTTGCGATTGCCTTCGCCGAGGAGCTGTTCGATGAGGCGGGGGAGGAGATCGTCGCCGACTCCGACTGCCAGACGACCTTCGAAATCGACGATGACGACATCGCCTTTTTTGCGGGTTTCGATGTTCATGCGGGCGCATCATACATCGGCGCGCGCGACCTCCAACGCCAGCTGCGCGGGGCGCGATCCGAGCTGCGCGAACCACGCCACGCCCGCCGCCACGCAGTCGATTTCGAGCGTGTATCGGCCCGCCGGCTGCGGCGGCAGGGACATGCGCACGCGGACGGTTTCACCCGGCGCAATCTCGCACGGCGGCTCGGTCAGACGTTCCCAATGGAGATCGAACGTGATCAGTTTTCCGGTGACGTCGTGCAAGTGCGCGCCGAGCGCGACGCCGCCGAATTGGGCGTCCGAGGGGAGCCATGTCGCGATGCCGCGATTCGTGACGGTGGCATCGACCAGGATCGGACTGCCTTCGAGGATCGGTTCGATCAGCGTCGCGGCGACTTCCGCGGCGAGACCGGACGGACTGCGGCTGTCGATCCGTTCGCTCCCTTCCTTGAAAAGAAAGAAGCTGCGCACATCGCGCAGAAACACGCGCGTAGCAGCGAGCCACTTTGCGGCCGTGCCGCCGCCGGCAAGGAGGTCTTCGTAATCGTCAAGCGATACGTGGAACGGCGGCGCGTGAAAGAGCGCCAGCTTCAGATCGCGGAAACCGCAGCTTTGCGCCGTGCGCCAAAGCGCGTGGATGTCGACGTCGTTCTCGATCACGCCGTACGTCCTCATCTCGAATTGCGACAGCGGCGTGCGCGAGTGCCGCGGGCCAGGCTCCGCAAATCCGGCGATGCCGCCCGGCTTCAGCACGCGGGCGAATTCGCGCAGCACATCGTCGGGATTCGGCGCGTGATGGAAGGCGTCGAAACAGAGAATCCGTTCAACACTGGCGTCCTCGAGATTGATGCGCCGCCCGTCGAATTGCAGAAACTGAGGCGCAGGCCGATCGCCGATCGGCGGCTGTCGTTCGTAGAGATTGCGCGCGATGTTCAACGCCGTCGCGGAAACGTCGAGCGCGATCACACGGCAGCCGAGCTGCGTCAGGAACCGCGACAGCCAGCCGGTTCCGGCGCCGAATTCGAGCACCGTCATGCCGGGCACGAGCCGCAGCCCCTGCAGCAGCGTGGCCACGCCGATCAGAATCGGCGGCGCTTCGTCCGGCTTCGCAAACGGCTTGGCGAGGTGATGCTCCCATTCCGTCAACGACGAGAAATACTCCTCGGCCGTGCGATTCAAATCGTCGATCGAAGTTCGCGCGATCAGTTCGCGAACATCGATCATCGCGTCGGATACCTGTTCGATCGACGCCGGCTCAACATCGTGATCCGCCGGCGCGAAGGACGCCGGCGCCTGCACGAAGACGATCGCGCTGGTCATCTCCTCGTGATCTTCAAAGGTGACGTGACTGTTCTCGAATCCAATTTCGACAAGAATGCGAAAAACCTCATCGAGGTCGTACGCGTGACTGGGGATGAACGGTTCGCTGAACGGCTTCCGCCGCGCAATGTTCGTGATCCCGTTGACGATGCTGCTCCGCTCGCGAATCCCGCGCGTGATCCGCACCACCGGCGACGCCGTTCCTCGGTACAAGAAGTGGAACACGCCGATCCCGCCGGAGCCGATCCGGCCGAGGAGCTCGCGAAAGAGCGCGAGACCGCGCGCCGGCGGAAGTCGCTGGAAGAGCAGATACGAATTGACGAGATCGAACTTGCGCGGCGCCGCCGCAAACTCGGCGACGGTCTTGAAGTGGATGTTGCCGACGTTCTGCTTCGCTGCCTCGCGCCGCGCGACGCTAAGCATGGCTGGCGAACGGTCGACCGCCGTGACCGACCCCGTCCGCCTCGCGAACGGCATGGCCAACCGTCCCGGACCGCAGCCATACTCGAGCACCGACTCCGGCGCAAAGTCCGGCGCCAGCCGCTTCCGGATCGTGTGAAAAATCGAGTCGACGAGCAACTCGCCGCTGTCGAAAAACTCGCGCTCCTGATTCGCAGTCCGGTTCGCACTCAGAAACTTCGGATCGGTGAAGACCGCGAAGAACGGCTCGCGCGCGGCAAACGCCTCCCACTTCCGATCCGGCTGCACGCTCATGCGGACGGGATTATCGTTGCAACGCCGTGAACCTGATCCTTCTCTTCGACGACGACTTCATCTCCGATTCGCGCGTGCTCCTCACGGGCCGCCGCCTGCAGCACGTCCGCGACGTTCACCGCGCCGCGGCAGGGGAGTCGCTCATCGCCGGCCTCGCGAACGGCCGCGTCGGCCGCGGCACGGTCACGCACCTCGGCGACGACGCGCTGGAGATGGAGGTTGTCCTCGACCGCGATCCACCGTCTCCGCTGCCGCTAACGCTGATCCTCGCCCTGCCGCGCCCCAAAGTCCTCAACCGCGTCATCGCCGGCGCCGCATCCCTCGGCATCAAACGCATCGTCCTCATCAACGCCTGGCGCGTCGAAAAAAGCTACTGGGGCTCGCCCCGCCTCACTCCCGAAAATCTGCGCGCGCAATCGATCCTCGGACTCGAACAAGCGCGCGACACCGTCCTCCCGTCGATCGAGCTCCGCCGCCTCTTCCGCCCATTCGTCGAGGATGAGCTCCCGTCGATCGCCCACGGCACGCGCGCCCTCGTCGCGCATCCGTCGGCGCGCGACGAGTGTCCCCGCGATCTGCGCGAACCGATCACCCTCGTCATCGGCCCCGAGGGCGGCTTCATCGATGCCGAGATCGCGTCGCTGGAGCGGATCAGATTCACGCCGGTCTCGATCGGCGAACGCATCCTGCGCGTGGAGACGGCGGTGCCGTTTGTGGCGGCAAGATTATATTGACTAAGTCAACTTAGCTAAGCTAATCTGTCGCGACCATGATCGAAGTCAACATCCACGAAGCCAAGACCCATCTCTCCCGTTTGCTTGCGCAGGTCGAAGCAGGGGAAGAAGTCACCATCGCTCGCAATGGCGAGCCTGTGGCGATGCTGGTCGCCGTGCCCAAGCCTTCCAAGAAGCGCGTCCTGGGTCAGTACCGTGGTGAAGTCATCATTGCGGATGACTTTGACGACCCTGTCGACCCTGAAACGTGGCGTTGAATGCGGTTCCTGATCGACACGCATTGCTGGCTCTGGGCGGTACGGTCGCCTGATCGCCTTCCCGCGAAGGCGATCGCCGCGATCGAGAACGCCGACAACAAGGTCGTATTGTCCTGCGTCAGCACTCTCGAAATTGCGATCAAAGTCTCGATTGGAAAGCTTCATTTGTCTGAGCCTGCGCACGATTTCGTCTATTCGCAGATGGCTGCCCTTTCGATGACTTCCCTTCCCGTTTACTTGTCGCATTCATTGCGCGTGGCGGAACTTCCGCTTCACCATCGCGATCCGTTCGACCGGCTTCTCATCGCCCAGGCGCAGATTGAGCGGATGCCCCTGATGACTGCGGATGAAGCAATCACCGCGTACGACATCGACATCATCTGGGCGGGACCAGGCGAGCCACCGCGCCGCGCGCCGAACTAGGCATCGCGTAGAATCCGCCCCCCATGGCCACCAAGCCGGATGCCGGCGAGAAGTTGATCGCGTCGAACAAAAAAGCGTTTCACGACTACTTCGTTCTGCAGAAGGCCGAGGCGGGCGTGGCGTTGACGGGTACCGAGGTCAAATCGCTGCGGGACGGGAAAGCGAACATCAAAGACTCGTACGTCCTCTTCAAAGACGGCGAGGCCTTTCTGTTCAACGCGCACATCTCCCCGTACTCGCATGGCAACCTGCAGAACCACGAGCCGGAGCGGAACCGGAAATTACTGCTGCATCGGCGCGAGATCGAAAAGCTGCGCGAGCAGGTCGTCGAGAAAGGCCTGACTGTCGTCCCGCTGCGGCTCTATTTCAAGGGCGGCAAGGTCAAGGTCGAGATCGCGGTCGTGCGCGGAAAGAAGCTCTACGACAAGCGCGAGACCGAGAAAAAGCGCGAGCTCGATCGCGAAGCGGCTGTGGCCATGAAGCAGCGATGACGCGGCGGGTGTGGTCGGATAGCCACAACCGCGGGTCATATAGACCACAGAATCGTTTGCGCGCGATCGCGACTCAAAACGCGTAAGCCACACATTAAAAGAACGTTAAGTCCGTTTGATGTCGATGAGCAGCTCGTGGCACTGCCCCTGCTCTTAACGGCGCGGACATGTACGTTAAACGGAAGACGATCAACACCAAAGTCAGCATCTCCGGCATCGGCCTCCACTCCGGCATCTACACCAAAGTCGAGCTTCATCCAGCCCACGCGGGCAGTGGCATCACCTTCGTCCGCGCGGACCTCGGCCTGCGCATTCCGGCCCTGCAAGCTTCGACTACCGCGCTCGATCACGCCACGACGGTCGGCCGCGATGACGTGTCGGTCGGAACCGTCGAGCATCTCCTCTCCGCGCTGATGGCGTGTGGGATCACCGACCTCGACATCCACATCAATGGCCCCGAGGTTCCGATCATCGACGGAAGCGCCGTGCCGTTCATGCATCTCATCGATGCCGCCGGCGTTCGCGAGCTTGCCTCGGACATCCGCGTCCTGCGCATCACCGAACCGATCGAGGTCGTCGACGGCAACAAGAGCATCCGCATCACGCCGTCGAACCGGCTGGTGATCAAGTACAAGATCGACTTCCCGCATCCGACGATCGGCAAACAGGCGCTCCAGTTTGATCTGCACCACGACAACTTCCTCAAAAAGATCGCCCCGGCGCGGACCTTCGGGTTCAAACACGAAGTCGAGAAGCTTCGTGCTGCCGGTCTGGCGCGCGGCGGTTCCGTCGAGAACTGCATCGTGCTCGATGACGGCGGCGTCATGAACGGACCGCTCCGTTTCCGCGACGAATTCGTGCGCCACAAGATCCTCGACCTCGTCGGCGATCTGGCGCTGATTGGCCGTCCCGTGGTCGGCGAGATCACGGCGTACAAGGCCGGACACGCGCTCCACTCGAAGTTCGTCGAGCAGATTCTTCGGGCTGCGGAAGCCGAGGAAGGCGCGCCGGCGATGGCCGCGCGCGGCATCGAGAGCTTCGCGTAAGCGGAAATATCAGAGGGAGATCCGGCGTCGTGTGGTAAAACAACCACACCGTGCGTCCGCTCGTTTTCTCATCGCTGTTCTTCCTGCTCGCGGCCGCTGCGTTCGCGGCGGACCCGTCGATCGACACCCTGTCGGCGAAGTCCGTGAACCGGCAGGTCAGCGTTCGCTTCACCATGGCGCACGCGTTCGACCGCGAGGAAACCATCAAGGGACTGCAAAGCGGCGTGCCGACGACGCTGACGTACGTGGTCGAGATTTTCCGCGATCGGCCGCGCTGGTTCGATGAGGGGATCGCTCGGACGCGCATCGAAATCATCGCCACCTTCAACTCGCTGACCCGCGAGTACCTCCTCAACTACCGGCGCGATCACAAGCTGGTTCGCTCGGAAACGTTTAGCGATCTGGCCGCGCTGCAAAAGGCCATGACGACGGTCGATGAGCCGAATCTCTTCGACATCGGCAAGCGGCCGCCGTACAAATTGAAGGTTCGCGTCAAGGCGGACCTGATGCGCGGCTGGCTGCTGTACTTCATCCCCTGGGACGTTTCGACGCGGTGGAAGGCGACGCGTGTTGCCGCGCCGCCGGAGCCGGCGCGATGACCCTGCGCGCCACGCTCTTTCGCTATCGCAAGGATCCGCGCGTCATCGTCACGGTGCCGTTGCTGATCCTTGCGGCGACGAGCCTCATCTACTACGCGGTCCAGAAAGCGAAAGAGCTGTCGCCCGAGGCGCTCAGCAGCCAGATGCTGCTATTTGTTCTGGCGAACATCAACGTCCTCCTGATCTTCGGAATCCTCTTCGTGCTGCTGCGCGGCATCGTCAAGCTGGTGCTGGACCGTCAGCGCGGCATCATCGGCTCCCGTTTCCGCACGAAGCTGGCGATCACGTGGGTGGCCACGTCGCTGATCCCGGTACTGATCCTGTTTTTCTTCGCCAGCGACCTTTTGCGGACTTCGATCGACCGCTGGTTCAACACGCCGGTGAGCCGCATCCTCACGAACGGTGAAGCGATCGCGCAGATGTCGGAGGATCAATCCGCCGCGATTGCCGCCGCGGCGGCGCGCGAGATTGCCGCAAGCGATCCGTCGCAGCTCGACGCGGCGCTCAGTCATGTCCAGCAATTTCACAGCGTCGATATGGTCGGCTTGTATCGCGACGGCGCGCTGGTGCGAGTGGTGGCCAATCCCCGCGCGCCGATTCATGAGGCGTCGGAGCCGCCGAAGAAGTTCTTCGACGACGTCGCCACATCCGGGCACGCCACGAAAATCGATGTCGTCGCAACCGGCAAGTGGATTCGTTCCGCGACGCGTGTCGGCAAGACGCCGTACGTGGCCGTGGCCGGCGTTTTCATCCCCGCCGCGATGAGCCGGCTGATCGACGAGTCGATCGTCATGCACAAAAACTTCGAGCAGCTCAACGCGCAGCGGCCGACGTTGAAGGCGTCGCAGACGTCGCTCTTTCTCGCGGTGACGTTGGCCATTCTCTTCGGCACGCTCTGGACGTCGATTTACGCCTCGCGCCGCATCACCATTCCGATCAAAGCGCTGGCCGAGGCGACTGGACGGCTGGCTGAAGGCGGATACGGGCATCGTGTCGCCGTCGCTGCAACGGACGAGGTCGGGCGGCTCATCGAATCGTTCAACGACATGTCCACGCAACTCGACCAGCAACGGCAGGCGTTGACGCAGACCAATCGCTACCTCTCGACGGTGCTCGACAGCGTCTCCGCCGGCATCCTCGCCTTCACCGACACCTTCGAGCTACTCAGCGTCAATCACGCCGCGCTGCAGATGTTGCAGATCGAGCAGCCGCGCTCCGGCGCCAATCTCGCCGATGTGCTAATGGGCGACCTCACGCCGCTCTTCGACACGCTGCGCGAGCTCACCGCCCGCGGCGCACGCGCGCGCGAAGTCACGCTGATCCGCGGCGGCGAACTGCGCTATCTCGAAGTCTCCGTGGCTCGGCTCTCCGGCGGCGGTGATGAGGGGTGGGTCGTCGCGGTCGAGGATTCAACGTCGCTCGTGCAGGCGCAGAAGCTCGCCGCCTGGAACGAGGCCGCGCGCCGCATCGCGCACGAGATCAAGAATCCACTCACTCCGATCCAGCTTTCCGCCGAACGCATCGCGCGCAAGTTCCGCAACAACGACGCCGATACTCCGCAGGCAATCGACGAAGGGACGAAAACCATCGTCTCCGAGGTCGGTCAACTCAAGCGGATGGTCGACGAATTCGCCCGCTTCGCCCGCATGCCGGCTGTTCATCTCCGCCATGCACAGCTCGCCGAGATCCTGCAGCAGGCCGCGGGGCTGTATCGCGACGTGAAGCCGGGAGTCTCCGTCAGCGTCACCGTCGAACCCGACATCGAAATCCTCGTCGATCCCGAACAGATCCGCCGCGCCGTCGGCAACCTGCTGAAGAACGCCGTCGAAGCGACCGAATCCGGCGACGTACGCGTCTCAGCCCGCCGCGCACCGCACCGCGTCGTCATCGAAGTGGCCGACCCCGGCCGCGGCGTGCCCGACGCCGACAAGGAAAAACTCTTCCTCCCCTACTTTTCCACCAAAGGCCGCGGCACCGGCCTCGGCCTGGCCATCGTCCACCGCATCGTCAACGACCACGACGGCCGCATCTCCGTCCACGACAACCACCCGAGAGGAACAAGGTTTGAGATCGAACTCCCAGCGTAGCACCGGCGGCCCGCCGGCTGGACCGCCGCCGGCTCGGCGGCGAGTGAAAAGCGCCAGCGAGCCGCTGGCGGTCCAGCCGCCGAGCCGGCGGCGCTACGGCTTTGGATCCTGGTAATGGCCAAAATTCTAATCATTGACGACGAAGCCGCGATCCGCGAGACGCTCGCGAACATCCTGCGCGACGAAGGGCATCAGCCGACGTTGTGCGATTCCGGCGAAGCTGCGATCGCGCAGTTTGCGCGCGAGGAGTACGACCTCGTCTTTCTCGACCTCTGGCTTCCCGGCATCGACGGTATGGCTGTTCTGGAGCGGCTCAAGACCGCCGGCGCGCCGCCGGTGATCGTGATCTCCGGCCACGGCAACATCGACTCCGCCGTCCGCGCCACACGCCTCGGCGCGTACGACTTCCTCGAGAAGCCGCTGTCGCTCGAACGCGTGCTGCTTACCGTCAATCACGCGCTCGCCGACCGCAAATTGCGCGAACAAGTCCGCGATCTTCACCGTCACTTCACGCTCGAGGAGCTGCTCATCGGCGAGAGCGATGCGATGAAGAAGCTGGACGAACAGGTGCGCTCCGCCGCGCCGTCGAACAGCCGCGTGCTCATCACCGGCGAGAACGGCAGCGGGAAAGAGATCGTCGCGCGCACGCTGCACCGTCTTTCGCAGCGCGCCGAGCATCCCTTCATCGACGTCAACTGCGCGGCGATCCCCGAGGAGTTGATCGAGTCGGAGTTGTTCGGACATCGCAAGGGCGCGTTTACCGGCGCCATCGATGACCGCAAAGGCAAGTTCGAGCTCGCGGACGGCGGCACATTGTTTCTCGATGAGATCGGCGACATGAGTTTGAAGACGCAGGCGAAAGTGCTGCGGGTGCTGCAGGAGCAGACGTTCCAGAAAGTCGGCGGCCAGCAGACCATCAGCGTCGATGTACGCGTGATCGCCGCGACGAACAAGAGCCTCGAAACGGAAATCGCGAACGGCAGTTTCCGCAGCGATTTGTACTACCGGCTGAACGTCGTCCCGATCGAAGTCCCGCCGTTGCGCGCGCGCGGCAACGACGTCACGCTGCTCGCGGAACATTTTCTACGACGCTTCGCCGCAGAAACCGGCACACCGAAGAAGAAGCTCTCCGCGGGCGCGGCCTCGAAACTGCGCGCGTACCACTGGCCCGGCAACGTGCGCGAGTTGCGCAACGTCATCGAGCGGATGGCCATCCTGATGAAGGGCGAAGTGATCGAGCCGGAGGACGTGCAACTCGGGGCCGCCGTCGCCGCCACGCCGCAGATCGACGCGCGCCTGACGCTGAAAGAAGCGCGCGACGAATTCGAAAAGCAGTACATCCTTTCGCGCCTTCGCGAGTTCGCCGGCAACGTCAGCCGCACCGCCGACGCCCTCGGCGTGGAGCGCTCCAACCTCTACCGAAAACTGAACGCGTACGGCATCCGCGTCGAGCGTCCGTGAAGGAATAGGAACCGCGGCACGCCCGTTAGCGCGCTGGCAACGTCACGAGCTTGACAGCGTCCCAAACGCTGACTACTCTTCGCCGTCGTTCGCGGGCATAACTCAGTTGGTAGAGTGCAACCTTGCCAAGGTTGATGTCGCCGGTTCGAGTCCGGTTGCCCGCTCCAAATCGAATCCCGCCAGGGCCGCTCGCGCGGCCCTTTTTCTTTGCCTTCATTGCGTTGGTCGGCTGGCATCGGTACGGCCCGCGATACGTCTTGACGGATTCCGATGACGGAACTACGTTATCGTGATACTGGAGGACGTATGGCAACAGCAACAAAGGCTGAGGACCGGTTTGTTGGCATTCCGATCGGGGATTTCCTGGATCAGACTGACGCGCAGACGAAAGCCGGCCGCTTCACCGACGGCACGGAGATGAAGCCTGCCGTTCGGGATGCGCTGCAGACCTTCACAAAAAGTCTGCGGTCGCAGAAGTTGAGAGCGTCGAGTTACGTCTTCGTCTACTCGCGGCACATCATCATCTTCATTGATTTCTAATCGTGGTGGATGTGGCTCTGGATCGTGCGGGTGGATGGTTGTCGGCGTTCGCAGCCGAGCGCGCTGAGGATCTGACTGCGCGCGAGCAGGCGTTGCTGCTCTTCGGACTCGCCACGACAGAACGAATCGATGAGGCCGAGGCGATCGCCGTCCGCCTGCTGGGGGGGCCGCGGGACCGTCCGATAGACGAGGAGATCGCGGCCGGCAGATTCGTGATGCCGTTGCTCGCGGCGCGAGCGCTTCCCAGCGGCGGCGGTTCGCGTGAAGCGTTGCTCGCCGTGTGCGCGGGATTCGAAATGCCGCGCGCCTTGCGGTGGGACGTTCCGCTGTGCGACACGCTCATTCCGTACGCCGCACCGGCAGATTCGGTTCGCGAGATCTGCGGCGAGATCGCGGTTGCGTCGGATTTCGGTCTTCGCGAACTGGCCCTGCGGCAGCGCGACGATCTCCGCCGCGTCCTTGCACTGTGGGCGTTCTGTTTCGTCCACGAGCGCGATCTGGAAATGGTCTGTCCGCTCGTACGGGCGCTCGCGTTCGCCGGATTTTCCGACGCCGGCGAGCACCACGACGCGCTGCAGTTCATCCTCGATCAGCAGCGCGGCGACGGCCACTTTTGCGCTGACGAGTTATCGGTCGCCGCGCACGCAAGAGCGCAGTCGGGCTTCGATGTGGCGCGGGAAGTCTATCTACCGTTGACGATAGGAGCGGTGTGGACGCTGTCAGCATCGTGAACGACGTTGAGTTGGTCGAGAGCCGGGCGCTCGACTGGATCGAGTCGTCTCTTCACCTTTTCGATCCCATGACGCACGCAAGCACGAAGCGTACGGTCTTCGTCATGAAGGGTGCGGCCGAGGTTGCGCTGCTTTGCAGTCTTGCGTTGCGCCGAGCGCGGCGGCCGCGGTATACCGCGCTCGCGGAGCGCATCTTCGGCATTTTTCGCAACGAAGCGGTGCAGGAACACTTGATCGGGAATCCGGCGTCGGTACCGTCGCTCGGTTTTTATGCGACGCTGCGCCAATGCGGATTCGAAGATCTCCGCTATCGTGCGCGCCTCGAAGCGCTCCTCCGTTCCGGCTATCTCGAGGCGACGGAGCGAGCTCCATCCAGCGAGCTCGATTTCATCCATTCGCTACATCAGGCCGGGTTCCCGTCAACCGGCGCCGCGGATGTCTATCGGCGAACGCTGACCGGACATCATCCGCCGCTCGACCCGTTGACGAATGACGATGTCTACACGATCACGCACACCATCTTCTTCACCACAGATTTCGGCGCGATCGATCCGCCATTTTTCACCGACGAAGACCGTCGGTGGTTCCGTTTCGCTCTGCCGCGTCTGACGGCTTTCTATCTCCGGCGCGCCGACTGGGACCTCTCTGCGGAGCTGCTGATCACTCTCGGCGCGACCGGGATCACCGACGTTCCGGAGTTTGTCCGCGGATGGGAGTTGCTGCTGAAGGTGCAGAACGAGGACGGCTCGTACGATGGGCCGGTCGACAAGCTCAAAGAGGTCAATTCCTCAGCCGTCGAGCCGGAGTGGGCTGTCTTCCGCGACAATTACCACACGACGCTGGCTGTACTGCTGGCGATTGTCACGGTGCCGCCGCGAGGGTTGGAGCCTTAGCGCAGCACTGCGGCTCAGTTGTTCGAAATGTTCGATTTGGCGCGAACGACAGCCGTCGCCGCGATCTCGATGGGATGCTTGCCGTCCGAGGTCAGGATGATCTTGTCGGCGCCCGTCTCGCGTGCGGTTGCATCGAGGCTGAACGCCTTCTTCTGCGCGAAGTTCCAGCGCCTTTTTAGCGTCCCTTCGGTCGCGCCGCGAATCTCGATTTGCGCGTCCGGTTCGTTTTTCGCGCCGTCGATGATGACGTAGTACGACCCCGCCGGCAGCACGCCGAAATCGGCGTTGCCCTCTGCATTCGTCGTCCGCGCGGCGGGCTTTCCGCCCGGATTCTTTCCCAATTTCACATCCACGCCCTTCAGTGGCGCGCCCGCCCAGGCACTGAACGCGACGAGAGCGACGAGCATCGCCAAAATCACTTTCCGGCTCGACATCGAATCCTCCGTTGTGTAGGACGGCAGTATCGCATGTGCATCCTGGGTTACATTTCCGCCTTTCCGCCAAGTCCGATAGATCGCGAAATGGGAGTAACGCAATGAATGGAATTGTGAAACCGGTCGCGGCGAATGAGCCGCCGGCGAATTTGAAAGTCACGCTGCACGATGCGATCAGCGGCCAATCGGTCGAGACCTTCACCGACAGCAGCGGCGCGTTTTCACTCGCGGATGATTCGTCAGGCCCGCATTTCTTCTACGTCAGCACGATGCCGACGAACGAAATCATCCTCACCGCGATCCTCGGCGCGACGATTCCAGCGACCTTTGTCATCAACGAGCTCACCACGGTCGCCGCCTGCTACTCGGCGGCGCAGTTCATCACCGCCGGCATTGTCATCGAGGGAAGTCCATTCGCGCTTAGCATCGTCGCCGCGATGAACGCGAACCTCGTCGACGTCACGACCGGGATGCCGTCGACGGTCATGACCAATTCTCCAAACGGCGACGAGACGAACGCCTGCCGCTCGCTGATGTCGCTCGCGAACGTCATGGCCGCATGGGTGAACGACCCCGCCGAGTTTCACGAGATCCTCGCGAAACTGGCCACGCTGAACGGCGCAAAACCAGACGACACAATCGAGGCGATGGTCAGCATCGCCAAGAATCCGGCGAAAGCCGTCGGCGCGATCTACGCGCAGTCGAAAGTGCTGCCGGTCTTCCAGCCCGCGCTCGAGCGCCAGCCGGACGCGTGGACGATCGTCGTGAAGGTGAACGACTCCGGCGACGACGCGAACATGTTCGGCGGTCCGGGCAACGTCGCCTTCGACTCGCAGGGCCGCGCCTGGATCGCCAACAACGTCCAGCAGGGGAGCGGCATGTCGACCGCGTACTCGATCGTGCTCGACATGTCCGGGCGTCCCGTCAAATTTGCAAACGGCAACGGTTCTCCGATCACCGGCGGCGGTCTTCTCGGACCGGGCTTCGGCGTCGACGTCGACAGCCAGGACCGCGCCTGGTTCGGCGATTTCGGATGGGGAGGCGACGACTACTGGCCTGCCGGCAGCGTCTCGGCGTTCGACGCGAATGCGAACGCGCTTTCTCCATCGCCCGACGGCTATACGACCGGAGGCGTGCGCCGCGTGCAGGGCACAGTCGTCGATGATGACGACAACGTCTGGTTCGCGTCCTACGGAACCGGTAACGGCGACGGCAATGTCGTCGTCTACCTGAAACCCGATCCGAACGTGACGCCGTTTTCCTACGCGTCCTACGCCGCTGGCCCCACCGCCACGCCGTTCGACATCGCCATCGCCGCCGACGGCAGCGCGTGGATGACGAACAGCAATCCCGCATCGAGCGGCATCGTCCATCTCCAACTCAACGGCACCGAGACTCTCACGTCATCGCCGCAGATCGACATCGGCCAGACGACGAAAGGCATCCAGATTGATTCGGCCGGAAACATCTGGGTCGCCTCCGGCGGCGACGATCACGTCTACCTCTTCGATTCCGCCGGCAACTTCCTTGGCGGCTTCCAGGGTGGCGGCATCGACGGCCCCTGGGGCATCACCCTCGACGGCGACGACAACCTCTGGGTCGCGAACTTTGGCCCCCTCGAGCCCGGCAGCAATTTCCACGGCCGCCTCACCCAACTCGCCGGCATCAACGCGACGGGCCACCGACTCGGCGACGGCCTCACCCCCCAAACCGGCTACACGCTCCCCTCGGCAGGCTGTCCCGTAACCCTCCACAACGGCGACCCCCTCTACGGCCCCGGCAAACCACCCAGCCACATCCCGATGATGCGCACCACCGGCGTCAACATCGACGCCGCCGGCAACGTCTGGACCTGCAACAACTGGAAACCCAACTTCGACAACGACACGGTTAGCGGCAACCCGGGAGGGGACGGGATGTTGATTTGGGTAGGGTTGGCGAAACCGAAGAACAAATAGGAGTCGTTTGGTGGCCGTGACTCGAGTCGAACCAATAACCTAACGCGTATGCGACGCGCCCGCTCTAACCATCTGAGCTACACCGCCGAATGGAAACCTTCCGCGACCCGATGACAGGCTTCGCCGCGAATTCCAGTGAGGGACGGGATGGCGGCCGACGAACCCTCAGGCGTAAGCCGCGGTCAGAAGAAGATCGAACAGCGCGCGCCGCTCGTTGTCCGTTCGACGTCCGAAGTCGAGCATTTTGATCTCGTATCCTTCGAGCAACTCTGCGATTGCCTTTCGATCGGTGCGTTCGTTGGCCAGAAAGACGACGCGCGGCAATCGCTTCTCGTCGCGAAGTGTCCTGAGTTCGAAGACGCAACCTTCGTGTGTCATGTCGAAATCGCGCACGTCCATCAGCACGACGTCCGCACCTCGAGCGAGCGGCAGGAACGCGCGCTGCCACGCGTCGTTGGAACAGAACGCCGGGTTCTCCGGATAGCGAGCATCTCCTTCGATCGTGGAATGGTGCTCCTGCAGCCACATCTCGGCGGCCGCTTCGCTGCTAAGGAATTGTTCGCCGGTGCGGCGGAGGACGTAGGCAGCGAGCATGTCAGGCCGGAGCATGCGGGTCGCGACGTCAGTCGCGGCGATGATGTCGATGGCGCCGACGCGCCGCCAGGTATCGCGAAGGTCGTCGAGAAGATCCTGGCGCTCGTCGGGTCCTCCGAAAGCGCGGAGCAGCAGCATCCGTTTCGGGGCGACCCGCGGCCTGCGTCTGCGGAGCATGAACAACAGCGCGTGCAGGGAGATTGTCGACAGCGCGAACGCATAAACGAACCACCAGCGCAGAACGGTGAAACTGTCGTTCATCCAGGCCCAAAGCTCAAAGTAGAGCGTGACCCACGCCCACGCGAGATGGACGTGCAGAAGCTCATTCGTGAGCAGTGGGCGGTTTTGCAACCACATCAGAAACTGGAACAACGCTCCGATGAATAGCATCTGTAGGACGACCGCGCCAATGACTCCGACGATGCCGATGTAGCCGGGGACCTGACGGTCGTTCGTCGGGTTGAGGACCACGAGTCCGATCAGCGCGAGCACGGCGGCGATGAGGCGCACCGGCCACGACCTGCGCAACAGGGCCCTCACGAGATAGAAGCCGCCGATCACGGCGGCCAGTCCTGGGAGGATGGGCCAAAAGCGCAGACCTTTCAACACGTCTTCGCCTTTCTGGGTGTATTCGGGCTGTAGGAGGTCTAGGAACACGCCGACACCGAAAATAACGAATAGAACCGGGAGCAAAAGAATCACGAACGGTTCCACTACACGGTCGGTCAGCAGCAACAGCGCTGGGATGATCAGTAGAGCAACAATCGATGACCAGCTCATGACGAAGAGAGCGTCTTTGCTCGTCAGCAATACGAGCACCGCCCCAGTCGCGCCAAAGATCAGAAATGCCCAGATCCTTTGATGTCGTGCAAGACGGAGGGCCCACAGGACGATCAGTAGCTGGGGCGCAAGAGACGCGTACGCCACGCCCATTCTGGTGGCGAACGAGTGGAAGGTGAGGAGTGCGGTAATTGTCACAACCACGCTAATCGCATAGACCAAGGCTGCGATGCCGTGCGCGATCTGCATGTCTCGGGTCGAGGCCGCGGCTTCGTCACGCTCGATATTGCTCGATCTGGAAACGTCCTTGGCCTTCATGAGGCGAACGGTCGGTGTCGCGCCGTCAGTCTCCGCTGGCAGTGCCACGTGTGGATTGCCGGCGGGAGATTTCCACATCACACGCCGGTAGTGCGCGCGCAACCGCCGCGAGGTGAAGTTCAGCAGGGCCGGAACTGCTGCGAGGATCAAAGCCGATGCGACGACACCGAACACGGCAATGAATAGGGCCATACCCCTAGAATGCCTTAATCAAGGCTCAAGGAGAAAACAATCGTGCGGTAGCGCCCCTCTGCGAGAACAAATGGGGATCAAGAAGGAGAAGTTGGTGGCGGTGACTGGAGTCGAACCAGTGACCTAGCGCTTATGAGACGCCCGCTCTAACCATCTGAGCTACACCGCCATCGAGGTGGGAAAAACTGAACGACGCTGTTGGCTGAGCCTTCGGCGACCAACGCTGCCGACCGTGTCGGCGAGGATATACTCAACGCCGCGCGGCGCGGAAAATTTCGGCTTGTGCGGAGCGTGAATGTCGGACGTCGAGGGGCGGCAGTGCATCCGGTGCGGCGTTGCCGAGGGGGCGGCGCTGCTGGAGCGGTGCGTGGCGTGTGGCAAGTACTTCTGCGCCGACTGCGCGTACCGGGCTACGGGACGGCGGTTTTGTTCGTCCGAGTGCGCGCGCGCATTTTTCTACGGAGATGACGATGACGACGAAAACGATGACGCCGACGCTTGATGCGGTCTCGCCCGATCGGCGTCCGCGGCGCCTGCGGCGCACCGAGTCGATCCGGACGCTCGTGCGCGAGACGGTGGTGCGGCCGGAAGACCTCATCTATCCGCTCTTCGTCGTGCCGAACACGCGGCCGAAAGTGGAGATCGGATCGATGCCTGGCGTGTGGCAGTTGCGCGTGCGCGAGGCTGTGGACGAGGCACGGCGCGCCTACGACCTCGGCATCCGCGCGCTGCTGTTGTTTGGGTTGCCCGAGTACAAGGATGGGATCGGGTCGGCGTCGTGGGATCCGGCCGGGCCGGTGCAATCGGCCATCGAGGCCATCAAACGCGCCGTGCCGCAGATAACGGTCATGGCCGATGTTTGTCTCTGCGAGTACACCGATCACGGGCACTGCGGCGTCATCGTCGATCACAACGGGACGAAGGACGTCGACAACGATCAGACGCTGCCGCTGCTTGCGAAGCAGGCGGTGTCGTTCGCCGCGGCGGGGGCCGATTTCGTCGCGCCGTCGGACATGATGGACGGTCGCGTCGCCGCCATTCGCGAAGCGCTGGATGACGCGTCTCTCACCGACGTCGGGATCATGGCCTACTCGGCAAAGTATGCGTCGGGGTTTTATGGTCCGTTCCGCGAGGCCGCCGAGTCAGCGCCGCAGTTCGGCGACCGGCGCAGCTATCAAATGGATCCGGCCAACGTTCGTGAGGCGCTTCGGGAGATGGAGTTGGACGTCGAAGAGGGCGCGGACATGATCATGGTCAAGCCGGCGCTGTCGTATCTCGACGTCATCCGCGCCGCGCGCGACAACTTCGATCTGCCGGTAGCGGCGTACAACGTCAGCGGCGAGTATTCGATGGTGAAGGCGGCGGCGGAGCGGGGATGGATCGATGGTCCGCGCGTGATGAACGAGATCCTGACGTCGATCAAACGGGCGGGCGCGGATCTGATCATCACGTACCACGCGCTGGAGTTTGCTGAGAAGCAGGGATGAAGAAGGGACGAGGGACGAGGGAAGCGCTTTCGTTTTGATGTTTTCCCTCGTCCCTCGTCCCTCGTCCCTGCCTCACCCGCACCAAACTGCGCTGACCGCATCCGGATGATCGAGCAGGTAGCCGTCTTCGCTGGCGTCGTATTGGATGATCGCGCCGTCCAAACGTGAGGCGGACATGTCGTCGAGGGCGATGCGGATGCCGTTCACGTTCACGACTTCGTCGCCGTCGATCGGCGCGTCCGCGTAGGCGAGGCGGTAGCCGCTGCCGCCACAGCCGGTGGTGAAAGCGATGCGGAGGATGCGGCCGTCGAGCTCCTGCTGCAGATGCTCGGCCGCGGTCTGTGTGATGGTGACGTTCATTCCGTTGCGGCGCCGCGCACCAGGCGCGTTTCGGCGTCCTCGCGTTTGAACCAGTCGCGATCAAGTTTGGTCAGTTCCAGCTCGCGTTCCAGCTCGACGATGTGCGCGCGCTTGGAGGCGGCGAGGTAGACGAGGAAGGCGCGGTCGATGGACGACGTTCCGCGTCCGATCTGCGCGAGATTCCGTTCCATGGTCCGCTCGCGGGCGATCAGGAACTCGGTGGTCTCGCGGTAGGAGAGATCGCCTTCGAGGATGTCCTGGAACGCGAGGTCATTCGCGAGTGTCACCTTGCTGCGCGAAGTGCCGGTGGCGGCGATCTTCATCTCGATGAGATCGCGCGTGGCCCGCTCGTCGACGGCGAACTGCTTGAACATGTTCGCGGTCAGCGGATTCGGCAGGTTTTCGGCCAGCTTCTCGAACGTTTTGTACGCCTCGACGGTGTACTGGAAAACGGTGTTGAGCTGCTGGTTGCTGAGGATGGCGGGGGCGGTTTCGATTGCGGTCATTTCAGAATCCATTCATTCAATTTTCGCTACTTTCAACGCTACATCGCCAAGCAGTTTCGACTGGCACGACAGGCGATACGGTGGTTCCAGCTCCTTGTACGTCTCGTCGGGCGTTGGCGGCGTCAGGTTATCCCAACCGGCGACGACTTCCACCCTGCAAGTCCCGCACGCACCGTCGCCGCCGCAGACGTGACTGACGCGGACATCCATGGAGGCGGCGCAGGTTAGCAGCGTCGATCCCTCAGGGAACTCAGCCGCCTTGCCCTCGTCGACGAATGTGACCCGCGGCATGGGCGCGGATTGTAAAGGCTTTTCACGCGGAGGCGCGGGGACGCGGAGAAAGGCTATTCCAGCGCCCGGTGGGCCATGTAGGAACTGCGCACGAGCGGCGCGGATTCGACATGGCGGAAGCCGAGCGACCGCGCTTTTTCGCCGAGGGCGGCGAACTCGTCCGGTGTGTAGTAGCGGCGGACCGGGTGGTGGTTGCCGGTGGGCGCGAGGTACTGGCCGAAGGTGACGATGTCGACGCCAGCGTCGCGAAGATCGGCGGCGACTTGGAGCACTTCCTCCTCCGTTTCGCCGAGACCGAGCATGAGCGAGGACTTGGTCAACATGTTGATGTTACGTTCGTCACCAGCCCAGCGCAGCACGTCGAGCGAACGTTTGTACTTCGCGACGGGACGCACGGCCGGATACAGACGTGGCACGGTCTCGACGTTGTGCGCGAGCACTTCCGGCGCCGAGGCGATGACGGTCCGGAGCGCGTCGCGGTTGCCTTCGAGATCGGAGATGAGGACCTCCACCGCGGCGCCGGTTTGATCACGCACGGCGAGCACCGTCTGCGCGAGATGTTCGGCACCGCCGTCCGGCATGTCGTCGCGATTGACCATCGTGATTACCGCATGCTTCACGCCCATCTTCGACACCGCTTCGGCCACTCTTCGCGGCTCGTCGGCGTCGGCGGCGAGCGGTTTCCCTTTGCCGACCGCGCAGAACGTGCAGCGGCGCGTGCAGATCTCGCCGAGGATCATGAAGGTGGCGGTGCCGGCGCTCCAGCATTCGAAAATGTTCGGACAGCGCGCTTCCTGGCAGACGGTGTTGAGCGCGAGGTCGTTCATCAGCTTCGAGACGGGAAGCTGCGCGAGGTCGCCCGGCACGCGGATCTTCAGCCACGCGGGACGGTGGCCGGCGCGGCGGTTGATCGGTTCCGGTTGTTCAATCGATGAGGTCATTTTCATTGAGGCGCGAGAGCCGACAGGGTGCTTTCCACCTTCTCCAGCGCCTCCCGGTCGTCAGTCCAGCGGATCCTTTCATAGGCCTCGGCGAATGTGAACCAGCCGTAGTCGTCGTGCTCGGCCGCGTCCATGCGCACGGGCAAGCCGGGCGCGACTTCGATGGCGAATGCGGTTTCCGAGGCGATGATCGGCGGTGGATATTTTGCTTCGAGGAAGTGCGACTCGATCATGAACGACTGCTCCAGATCGATCGCCTCCGGTTCGCCGCTGTGTCCTGTCTCCTCGGCCAGTTCGCGGCGCGCGGTGTCGAGCGGCAGCTCGCCCTCTTCGATCGAACCGGTGATCGGCTGCCAGAAGTTGCCGCGCTCGGGACGGCGGTGAAGAAGCAGTACGCGCTCGCCGTCATGCACCAGAACTTTGACGAGGCGAATGCTCTCCGGTCGCGGTACGACGTTGCGCTCGAAAACCTCAACGAATTTCGCGGCGACGATCTCTCGGACATCGGCAAGCGCGACGTCGCGTCCGACGAGGTGCGAGATCGACGTCACGCCGGTGCCGTGCAATCCGCACGGCGTGATGAGGCGGAAGTGATCGAGATTCGTGGTCACGTTGAGCGCGAAGCCGTGCGACGTCACCCAACGTGCGATGCGTACGCCAATCGCGGCGATCTTGTCGTTGCCAACCCAGATGCCGCGCTTCCCCTCGGCGCGTTCGGCGGTGATGCCGAATTCGGCGACGGTGCGGATGAGCACCTCTTCGAGCTTGGTCACGTACTTGCGCACGTCGCGATTGCCTTCGCCGAGGTGGATGATCGGATAGCCGACGAGCTGGCCGGGGCCGTGATAGGTGATGTCGCCGCCGCGCGTGGTCTCGAAGAAACGGACGCGTTGTGCATCGAGCGTGGCCGCGGGAGCGAGGAGGTTGCGGACGTCCCCGCCGCGGCCGAGGGTGATGACGGGAGGATGCTCGAGCAGGAGCAGCTGATCGGGGATCGTCTCCTGCTGCCGCAACTCGACCAGCTTCTGCTGCAGCCGCAGGCCGTTCTCGTAGGTGACGAGATGAAGGTTGCGGAGCTCACACACGCGCATCACGGCTTGCGAATACGCGGAGCCGCGGTGCGGCATTCCCTGGGAAAATCGCCAATGTGTCATTCTTAAGTGTAGGAGGAAGTGAGGATGAAACTCAGGAACCTGTTGCTTCTCGCCGTCGTCGCCATTCTTTCGTTCGCCGTGATTTCGACTGCTGCGCCTGCGAAGCAGCTTGTCTATGACGTGAACACCGTGACGGCCAAAAGGGTAGGGAACAAGGTCGTGATTCGCGCGCAAGGCCGCGTCCCGACCGGTGGCTGGACGGGTGGAGAACTGGTCGCAACACAGGGCACGGCGACCATGCTGGCCTTCCGCTTCGTCGCCACGAAACCGACGGGCATCGTCACGCAGGTCTTCACGCCAATCACAGCGAGCAAGACGACCGGGCCGCTGCTTCCGCCGTTCCCGCTGAAGGTGAAGGTCATCGCCGCGAACAACTCGAAGACCGTTTCGATCACGCACTGATAGGGCATGAGGCCGGCGGAGTAGTAGCCGGCCTCTCGGTCTGCACTGCAAGCAAACGGAAAAAATCCTCAAAGGGGTGAAACGGACCTAGATTGTCCGTCACTACTTCTTTAAGGAGGACGTATGCCTGCTGACCAGAGTGCAAGTTTTAGTCTCGCCAATGTGATTCGCGCGCACGGTGTTGGAGTCCGCGGACTCGATGTTCCGCGGCGATCGGAGCAATACGAAGGGCGTTTCGGCCGGATGTTCCGCAGTCTGCCCGGCGCGGACCATCCGCGTCAGGCTCTCATCGATCTCGCGAACGAGATGACCGCGGATCCCGAGCCCGATCCGGGCGACGCGACGCCCGACCCCGAGGAGAATCGCGGCATCTCCGCCGGCTACACGTACGTGGGGCAGTTCATCGATCACGACATCACCTTCGATCCCGCCAGCAGCCTGCAGAAGACGAACGATCCCGACGGCTTGGTCGACTTCCGTACGCCGCGCTTCGATCTCGATTCGGTCTACGGCCGCGGTCCCGACGATCAGCCGTATCTGTACGAATCCGACGGCATCCATCTGCTGCATGGGACGCGGCAACTGACCGGCAACCCGAACGATCCGAATACGTTCGATCTGCCGCGCGATACGCGCGCCGTCGGCGACCGGCGCGCCATCATCGGCGATCCACGCAACGACGAGAACGTGATCGTTTCGCAGTTGCAGGGCATCTTCATCCGTTTCCACAACGCCATCGCCGATCTCCTCGGCGCGGGCGCCACCTTCGCCGACGTCCAGCGCACCGTACGCTGGCATTACCAGTGGGCCGTGCTCCACGATTTCCTGCCGACGATTGCCGGCTGGGACATGGTCCGCTCGGTCCTGCCGCACGTGCGCAAGGACGGGAAGGACAAATCGCCGTACGACGATCATCCTGATCTCCGCTTCTTCCACTGGCACGTCGCGCCCTTCATGCCGATCGAGTTTTCGGTGGCGGCGTACCGTTTCGGCCACTCGATGGTGCGGCCGCAGTACCGCCTCAACTCGACGCTGCCGGATCCTCGCTTTCCGATCTTTCCCAACCTGCGCGGCTTCAATGAGTTCCCGTCGCCGTGGGCGATCGAGTGGCCGCTCTTCTTCCACATCCACTCCGGCGCACCCGACGTCGGTCCGACGCGCGTGCAGCCGGCGTACAAGATCGACTCCTCGCTCGTCGACCCGCTGCGCAATCTGCCGTTCATCACTGACGGGATTCCGTCGCTGGCGCAGCGCAATCTGCTGCGGGGTCAGAGCTTCGGTTTACCGTCCGGCCAGACGGTCGCGCGCCACATGTGCATCGAGCCGATCACGGACGACGATCTGCGCGTCGGCAAGTTGACGGAAGAGGATTTTCCGAACAACAAGAAGATCACCGACGTCAACGCGGCGTTCGCCAACAACGCGCCGCTCTGGTACTACATCCTGGCCGAACCGCAGCTGCAGTTCGAGGACGACGACACGCCGATCACGCTCGGGCCGGTCGGCGGCCGCATCGTCACCGAGGTCATCGCCGGCCTGATCCTCGGCGACAACCATTCCTATCTGGCGCAGCAGCCGTGCTGGCGCCCGATCAAGGAGCTGACGCGCAGCGGTCACTTCGGATTTGCGGAGCTGATCATGGTCGCGACCGGTCAACTGCCGTAGTCGATCGAGGCGCCGCCGCAGCGTGTGGCGGCGCCTCAGTTTCGATTACAGCGTGAACTGGCCCGCTTCGATGAACGCTTTGACGCGGGCCATGAACTGGTCGGCGACGGCGCCGTCGATCAGGCGGTGATCGAAGGTCAGCGAGAGGATGCACATCGAGCGGATGGCGATGAAGTCGCCGTCCTTCGTTTCGACGACGACCGGGCGCTTCTTCACGCCGCCGACGCCGAGGATCGCCACTTGCGGCTGGTTGATGATCGGCGTGCCGAACAGGCCTCCGTAGACGCCGGGATTCGTGATCGTGAATGTGCCGCCCTGCACGTCATCGGGCGCGAGTTTCTTCGTCCGCGCGCGCTCGCCGAGGTCGTTGATCGTTTTCGACAGGCCGAGGATGTTTTTCTCATCGGCATTTTTGACGATCGGGACGATGAGGCCCCAGTCGAGCGCGACGGCGATGCCAATGTTGAGGTCGCGATGGTAGATGACCGAGGCGTCGTCCATCGATGCGTTGATGATGGGGAACTCGCGCAGGCCGGCCACGACGGCCTGGATGATGAACGGCAGGAAGGTGAGCTTGGTGCCGCGCTCGGCGTATGCGTCTTTGTACTGGCGGCGAAGTTTGTCGATGGCAGTGAAGTCGACTTCGAAGACAGTCGTGACGTGCGCCGAGGTCTGCTTCGACAGCACCATGTGCTGCGCGATCTTTTTGCGCATCACCGACAACGGCTCGATGCGGTTGTTCTCGCCGGACGCGAACGTCATTGCCGGCGGACGCGGCGCGGGCTGCGGTTGCTGCTGCGTTGCCGCCGGTTGCTGCGCGGGTGCGGCGGGCTTCGGCTGCTGCAGGAAGTCGAGGATGTCGTTCTTCGTCACGCGGCCGGAGACGCCGGAGCCTTGCAGCTTGGAAATGTCGAGGTTGTTTTCCTGCGCGATCTTGCGAACGAGCGGGGACGATTTGGTGCGGCGGCGCTCGTCGAGCGAAGCGACGTTCTCGTCGTCGTTCTGCTCGGTCGCAGCGGCGGCTTGCGCAGGCGGCGCATCGACGCGCGTTTCGGAACGCTGCGTATCGACCTGCGGCGGAGGTTCCGGCGCTGGCGCGGGTGCCGGCTCCGGTTTCGGCGCCTCGGCGGCGGCGGGCGGCGGCGGTGCAGCGGCAGCAGGCGGCGCGCTCGCGCCCGCGGCTTCGCCATCGGCGCCGATCCGGGCGACGACGGTGTTCACGCCGACGGTCTGCCCTTCCTGCGCGATGATTTCGGTCAGAGTTCCCGACGACGGCGAAGGGATCTCGGCGTCGACTTTGTCGGTGGAAATCTCGAGGAGCGGCTCGTCGCGCTCAACCTTCTCGCCAACCTTTTTGAGCCACTTGACGATGGTTCCTTCAGCGATCGATTCGCCCATCTGGGGCATGACGACATCAATAGGCATTCATTTCTCCTGGCGCAGAGCTTTGTAATGCAAAAGCCGAGGCACGGCAACCGCGAGAGGGGCGAAGACGTAGCGCCGCCGGCTCGCTGACAGTCCAGCGTTTACGTGCCGCCGAGCCGGCGGCGGTCCAGCCGGCGAGCCGCCGGCGCTACGTGGCTACTCCGCTTCTCCTCCCATCCGCCGCACCAGGAAGCGGCGCTCGGCTTCGTTCGCGGTCAGTTCGTACGCGCGGCGGTAGCTCGACAACGCTTCATCTGCGCGGCCCAGACGTCGTAGGAGATCGGCCCGCGTGGCGTGCCAGAGGTGGTACGCATCGAGCGAGTCGGCGAGCGCTTCGACGAGCGGCAGCGCGGCGGCGGGACCGTCCGCCATCGAGATTGCCACGGCGCGATTGAGCGCGACGATCGGTGTGGGATGTTGCGCCTTGAGGCGGTCGTAAAGGAGCACGATCTGGCGCCAGTCGGTTTCGGATGCGACGGGCGCGTCGGCGTGAACGGCGGCGATCGCGGCTTCGAGCGCGTAGGTGCTCGGCGCCGAACGCCGCAGCGACGACTGCAGCAACGCGCGACCTTCGTCGATTTCGGCACGATCCCAAAGCGTCCGATCCTGATCGGCGAGAAGCACGAGATCGCCGTCGGACATCCGCGCGTTGCGGCGCGAATCGTGGAGCAGCATCAACGCGAGGAGCGCGTCGAGCTCGGGATCGGGCATCAGCATCCGAAGCATGCGTCCGAGGCGGATGGCCTCGGCACAGAGATCGTGGCGGACGAGGGTCGTACCGCTCGCGGCGGCGTAGCCTTCGTTGAAGACGAGGTAGACGACCGCCATCACCGCCGACAGCCGTTCGCGCAGTTCCGACGCCGGCGGAACGCGGTACGGAATCGCGGCGCCGCGGATCTTCGACTTCGCGCGCACCAGCCGCTGTGCCATCGTTGCCACCGGGACCAGGAACGCACGCGCGATCTCCTCGGTCGTCAGCCCGCAGAGTGTTCGCAGCGTCAGCGCGACCTGTGCGTCTTCCTGTAACGCCGGATGGCAGCAGGTGAAGATCAGGCGCAGACGTTCGTCGGGCACTGCGGATTCCTCTTCGAGGTCGATCGTCGTCGATGTGGAAGTCATCGCCGCAAGCTCGACCTGCTTCTCCGCGAATCGCGACTGCCGGCGCATACGATCGATGGCCTTGTGCCGCGCGGTTCCGTACAGCCACGCGCTCGGATTGCGCGGAACTTTGTCCGCCCACTCGGTCACCGCGATCGCAAACGCGTCCTGCAAGGCCTCCTCGGCGACGTCGAAATCGCCGAGGAGGTGAATGAGGGCGGATAGCAGACGGCCCCAGTCGGAGCGGAAGATCTCTTCGATTGCGGTCAAGCCGCCAATGATAGTTACGAGAAGGTCATGATCGGCCGGACTTCCACCGTGCCGGAACTCGCACCGGGGATTTTTGCGGCGATGTTGATGGCCGCATCGAGGTCGGGCGCCTCGACGAGGTAGTAGCCGCCGAGTTGCTCCTTCGTCTCCGCGAACGGACCGTCGGTGGTCATGCGTTTGCCGTCGCGCACGCGCACGCTCGTGGCGGTGCCGGTCGGCTGCAGCGCGTTGCCGCCCTTGATCGCGCCGGCGAACTCTTTGCCGAAGGCTTCGTACTCAGACATCCCGGCGCCCATCTCCGCTTCGCTCATCCCTTGCCAGCGCTTCTCATCCTCATAAATCAGCAGCAGGTATTCCATGGTTTTCTTCTCCTTGCGATGTAGTCGAACGACGCGGCGCGAAATCGACAGCTCTTCGAAAAAATATTTATCCTTCCGCGATGCAACCGCATTTTTTCAAAACGCCGGCCGACTTCCGCAAGTGGCTGGCGAAGAACCACTCCTCGGCCACGGAACTCCTGGTCGGCTTCTACAAGAAGGACTCGAGCAAGCCGTCGATCACGTGGCCGGAGTCGGTCGACGAGGCACTCTGCTTCGGCTGGATCGACGGCGTACGGCGCCGCATCGACGACGTCAGCTACAGCATCCGCTTCACGCCGCGAAAGAAGACCAGCACCTGGAGCGCGATCAATATCGCCCGCGTGGCGGAGCTGGCGAAGCTCGATCGGATGCAGCCCGCCGGCCTGCGCGCCTTCGAGCACCGCCGCGAAGAGAAGTCGGCGATCTACTCGTACGAAAACGAGGCTCGGACGTTGCCGGCCGAGGATGAGAAGAAGCTCCGCGCGAACAAGAAGGCGTGGGAGTTTTTCAATTCGCAGCCGCCGGGCTACCGGCGCGTCGCCATCTACTGGATCACCAACGCAAAGAAAGAGGAGACTCGATCGCGCCGATTGGCGACGCTGATCGACGATTCCGCGAACGGACGCCGCCTCGGCATCGTGACGTTGAAAAAGAAAACGTAGTGCCGGAACGCTGGCGAAGCCGGCGTAAGAACCGTAGCCCACGGCTTTGAGCCGTGGGGCGGATGTCGTCGGTATTTGTGAGCGCGCCTTGGCGCGCGAGAGAAAGCTTTCTTTCGCCCGCTCAAGCGGGCTCACACCATGACGAACGCTCAATTTCCCACGCTTGAAAGCGTGGGCTACGGTTCTTACGCCGGCTTCGCCGACGGATGGCGTCGGGTTACTTCGCGCCTTTCTTCTTCGCGCGAATCACGACCGACAACTCATCATTGCGAACGTTCGCGAACCGCAGTCGCACGCGGCCCTCGGCATCGAGCGAGATGATGGCCGGTGTGTTCACCGAGGTCAGCATCCATCCGGACGGGAGGGTGATGATGTTGAGCGGACGTCCGAGCGTTCGCTTCCACAACAGCTCACCGTTGTCGAGAACGTAGCCAACCGGATCGGTATACGTCTCCTGCACGCGGATGCGCGCCGACTGCCCTTCCTCGATCGCATGCGCCAAGTCGCCCTGCACGGCCACGGAGTCCGGCTCGACCTTGTTCGGGTAGTAGCCGAGAGCGTTCACGTCCTTGCCGGCCACGCTGTGCGTGACGAGGTCCGCGCCGGTGTCGAGGTCGATCATCTTCGCGTCCGGCGATACGACGCTTCCTTTGCGCACGAAGCTATGCACTGATTTCTGCCCGGCGCGCGCGACGGTGAAGTCGTGCGAGATGCGGAACTGGTGGGTGGCCGGATCGAGCAGCCAATAGGTGATCTCGCGATCCTGCTCGGCGCGATGAAACGACTCCTGGGCGAAAACCGCGGGCGCGCAAAGAAACAGGAGGATCAGCGTTCGCTTCATTGCAGCCTCCGCGCAACGATCTTCACCGGCAACTGATCGTCGCGATCGTTGAGAAAGCTGATGCGAATCCGTCCGTCGGGATCCGTCGATACGATGGCCGGCGAGGCGCACTCGATCAGCTCCCACGATTTCGGCAGCAGGACGACGTTGCGCTTGATCCCGAGCGGCCGGTCGAAAACGAGGTTGCCGTCTTTGAGGTAGTACGACGCCGCATCGGTGTACGTCTTCAGAATGCGGATCCGCGTTTCGCCGCCTTTCGGAACGGCTGACGGCAGTTGAACGCGAATGAACTGCGCATCATCCGCGGTCTTCGGCGAAACGAGTCCGCTCTCCTTCGCAACTTTGCCGCTGACCACTTCGAACTGCAGTGGGTTGCCGGTCGCGCGCGCGAGCACTCGCTCTTTCGTGGCAATCGATCCGACGCGGATCGGATTGAAAAACAACTCCGCTCCTTCGCGATCCTGCGTCACGTCGTACGTGATCGCGAACTGATGACTCTCCGGCGGCAGCAGGTCATACAACGTGAATTCGTCGGCGGCGAAGAGGGGAGTGGAAACGAAAAGGAGAAGGAGCAGAGCGTTCTTCATGCGCACATCGTCGCATGCTTTTATCTGCGTAAATCTGCGTAATCTGCGGATGAAGTTTTATCCGCAGATTACGCAGATTTACGCAGATGGTGCGAAGTCAATCTCGACGCCGACGTTGTGCTCGATCGCGCGCCGCAACGCGATTGACGCGGTGGCGACGTCCTGCAAGGCGGTCCCGGTCGAGTCGAAGATGAAGACTTCGTCGTCGTTGCGCCGGCCGGGGATGCGGCGGCAGAGGATGTCGGCGAGTTGGCCGTGGATGTCGTCGCGCGTCATCGCTCCGGCGGCGATGGCGTGGTGGAGATCGCCCATGATCGCGGCTTGATCGAGGATATCGGGGACGACGCGGCTCTGCGCGAGCAGCGCGGGCGTGAGCTCGTTCTTCTCCGGATTGTCCGCGCCGACGGCTCCGATGAAGAGTCCGTCGTGGCGATGTTGGATGCCGAGGATGGGCGAACGGGCGGGAGTGCAGGTGATGACGATGTCGGATTCGGCGACGGCGTTTTCGATCGAGTTCGCCGCTACGACTTCAATGCCGAGGTCTTGCGCAAACCCAGCAGCGGCGGCCGGATCGGTGTCGAACGCGAACACCTTCGTAATCTCCCGCACGCGCAGCAACGCCTCGGCGTGCGCGCGGCCTTGAAGGCCGCAGCCGATGATGGTCATCGTTCGCGAATCTTCTCGCGCAAGATGTTTTGCCGCGACCGCCGTCGCCGCGGCAGTGCGCAGCGTCGTGATCAATGTTGAGTCGAGGATGCCGAGCGGCGTGCCGCGTTCGACGTCCATCACCACGATCAAGCCCTGAATCGTCGGGAGTCCGTACTGTCGCGGGTTGTCGGGAAAGTTCGCGTTGATCTTCGCGGCGAAGATGTCCGCGGCGGCAGCCTTCACATGAAACGTTCCGCGTTCGCCGTGGACGCCGAGCGTTTGCGGCGGCGCGATGCGCCCTTCGCCGAAATCGCGGAATGCCGTTTCAACGGCGGCGATGCAGTCGTCGATCGTGAGCAGCGCGGCAACGTCCGACGCCGTCAGAATTCGGGTCATCGGAAATTCACTTCCGGCTCCGCTTCGGCCGCCCGAGCGCTTCGTGCAGATCATCGAAGATCTCGATCCCGTGCTCGATTCTCTCCGCGTCACTGCGAACGCGTCCGATCAAACCCTCGATCATCATCCGCACTCCCGCGCCCTCCGCGCGATCGAATTTCGTCTCCTTCAAATCGAGGTCGTGCACGATTTCGGCGATCGCGCGCACGCCTTTGTCCGCGACGCCGGTCCGCCGCACGAGCGTCTCGAATGTGCAGCGGTCGCCTTCGTGGGTGAAGTCGCCGCCGGCCATGTCGAAGCGGATCTCGCCATCGCGCGGCGCCGGTTTCGCCTCGAAACGGAAGCGCGCCTTGGCGTCGATGAATCGTCGGATGAACCACGCCGAGGCCAAGCGGTCGATGTGGACGTCGGGGCGGGTGACCCAGACCTTGCCGCGCAAGGCGAGTTTCGTTTTCGGCATGCGCGTCTCCTCCTTCTGATCCTTTTTCAGCCGCGCCGTGATTGCGGCAAGCGCTTTTTCGGCGCCCTTTCGCGCGGGCGCGTCAAAAAAATCGATGTGCCGGATTTCGTCGAGGCGGCGCGTAAGAGCCGCGTGTGCCGCCGTCAGCTCGCCGGCGGCAGCAGCGCTTTGCGCACCCTTGAGCGCCGCCCGCGCATCCGCGGTGAGCGCGTGGTAATGGGCGTCGCGCGTCTGGCGAAACTGCGCGATGACCGCGTCGTTCGCAGCGTGATCAATAAAGTCGCCTTCGAAGAGATGCGCGTCGCCGCCGCCGGCCACGATCTCCTGCGCGATCCATTGCATGTCCTCGAGCGCGTCGCTGTTCCGCGGGAGAAGGTAGACCGCGTTCTTGACCGCCACCGCTCCGACGCCGGCAAGACGTTGCCGGATCTTGGCGCGCAGGTACAACGGCCGCGGCGGAATCCGATGCACGAGGATGAGCCAGCGCGCCATGAAGTGGAGACTACCAATTGGTATGCGATATAGCAACTGCTATACTTCAAGTCCTTGGAGATTGGGAGGAAATCGCCGAAGTGAGAGGTTTGTCATCCAGAGCCGCCGCAGCCGGGAGTCGCGAAGCGACGGAACGGCGGAGGACGGCGAAGGAACTCAAGATTCCAGAATCTCGACTAGCTAGAGAGTCTCAACACGCCTGTCACTTGAGCGAATTAGTGGACGCGCGAGAATGAGACGCTGGGTTTCAGCCGGTGCCGCGCATCTTGAGTTCCTTCGCCGTCCTTCGGCATCTCGCCGCTTCGCGGCTCGTGCCTGCGGCGGCTCTGGATGACAACTCTTTTCTTCGGCGATTTCCCCGCAACCTCTCAGGATGACAATCACATCGATGCCGCCCACCCTGCTCCAGTTCATCCTCTACTTCATCCGCCTCGGAGCCCTCGGCTTCGGCGGACCGGTCGCGTTGACGAATGCCCTGCGCCGCGACCTCGTCGAAACGCGCGGCTGGCTGAGGCCGGACGAGTTCGAGAACGGCCTCGCACTCGCCGCCGCGTGCCCGGGACCGCTGGCATATCAGCTCGGCATCTACTGCGGCTACATCCGCTTCGGCATCCTCGGGGGACTGGCGGTGGCCGTCGCCTTTGGTCTGCCGCCCTTCGTCATCGTGACCGCCGCGGCGTGGCTCTACGTCCGCTTCGCCGCTGACTGGCACCTGCGCGCGCTTTTCTACGGCATCGCCCCGGCCATCGTCGCGCTCATCATCAACGCCTGCTGGAACCTTGGACGCCGTACGCTGCGCGCCGATCGCATCGCTTGGATCTTCGCGATCGCCGCCTGCGCCATTACGGTCATCGTGCAGCGCGAGCTCGCGTTGATGTTCATCGCCGCCGGTTTGCTCGGAGCGCTCGTCTTCGCGCCGATGCCGCAACGCCCTGCCAATGCAGTGGTGTTTATCCCGAGCGCGAAGCTATTCGCGTTTTTCTTCAAGACCGGCCTGCTGGTCTTCGGCAGCGGCCTGGTGATCGTGCCGTTCCTGAAGATGCAGGTGGTCGATCAATATCACTGGCTCAGCAACCAACAGTTCCTCGACTCCGTCGCCATCGGCATGATCTCGCCGGGACCGGTGGTGATCACGGCAACGTTCGTCGGCTACCTTCTCAACGGCTTTGCCGGCGCCGCCGCGGCGACCCTCGGCATCTTCTCGCCGCCGATCCTTTTCACCGTGATTGCGACGCCGATCCTGCTGCGCTACCACAAGAACCCGCGCCTGGCCGGCTTCATCCGCGGCGTCGGCGTGACGGTGGTTGGCGTGCTGGTGGGGACGTCGTACCTCGTCGCGTTGCAGGCGATCGGCGATTGGCTCACTGCGCTCATCGCGATCGCCAGCCTGGTGGTCATCACGACGTGGAAGAGGATTCCGGAGCCGGCGATCATCGCCACCGCTGGTGCGGTTGGGGTGCTGGCTTACCAATTCGCTGCACGCTAGTCACCATTCGCTGCATTCGCGCGGCGTTTCGCCGGTTCCTGCCGCAAACTGGCGGGCATGACTCCGCGCCGCATGGCCTGGCGATTCGCCGTGCTCTTCTGGACGTTGTTCGGGGTGGTCACCGGCATCCAGGTCTGGATCAGCATGATCACGCACGGTCATTCCGTGCCGCGGCTGATCTTCTACTACGTCATGGTTTGGGAGGCGTGGCTCGTCGCGACCGCTGCCATCGTCTGGCTGGCGCGGCGCTTCCCGGTCGTTCCCGCGCGGCGCTTTCACGTGCTCATTCACGTTCTAGCGGCGTGTGTGATCGCGGTCGCGCACGGCTTTTACTGGCTCGGACTGATGATTGTGACCCGGCCGTTCGACCGTATGACTGCCGAGCCTTCGCAACTCCACGTCGCCGACATCCTTTTCTACCGCCTGCCGCTCGAGTTGCTGCTCTACTGCATGGTTCTCGGATCGGCCGTCGCGTTCGAGTTTTACGAGCGATACAACGAGCGCGCGCTGCAGGCCGCGCAGCTCGAGACCTCGCTCGCAGACGCGCGTCTGCACGCGCTGGAACTGCAAATCCAGCCGCACTTTCTCTTCAACACGCTCAACGCGATCAGCGGACTTGTTCGCGTGAAACGGAACGACGAAGCGATCACGATGCTGGCCGGACTCAGCGAGCTGCTTCGCTACACCCTCGATCACGCCGGCGATCAGAAGGTCCCGCTCGATGCCGAGCTGGCCGTGTTGCGGCGCTATCTCGAAATTCAGCGCGCACGTTTTCCCGATCGGATGTCGTTCACCATCGATGCGTCGTCCGAGGCGGGGAGGGGAGCCGTGCCGACGCTGCTGTTGCAACCGCTGGCGGAGAACGCGATCCGCCACGGCATCGAACTGAGCGCATCGCCGGGAGTGGTGAACGTGCGCGCCTTCCGCAACGACGGCCATCTCAACATCGAAGTCTTCAACACCGGAACTCTCGGCAATCGAAGCGACAGTGGGATCGGGGTGCGCAACACACTCGACCGGCTGCGGCATTTGTACGGGGATGCGGGCAAATTTGATTTGAAATCCGATGGTGACGGCGTGTTGGCGTCAGTGTCGATTCCGTGGAGTTCGTTGTGACCGACGCACTCCGCATACTCATCATCGACGACGAGCCACTCGCGCGTGAGTCGATCCGCGTGTTGCTGTCCGAGGATGCCGAGGTGAAGGTGGTGGGGGAGGGAACCGGCAGCGATGCCGTCGCGCTGATCGCGCGCACGCGGCCGGACCTCCTGTTCCTCGACATCCAGATGCCCGAGGTCGACGGATTCTCGGTGATCGAACAGGCCGGCGCGGATACCGTGCCCGCGGTCATCTTCGTCACCGCATACGACCGCTACGCCGTCCGCGCCTTCGAAGTCCACGCGCTCGACTACCTGCTCAAACCGTTCGACGACCGCCGCTTCGCTGAGGCGCTGACCCGCGCGAAGGAGCGCGCCCGCGCGCGGCAACGCGGCGAGATCGATCACCGCATCGCCGAACTCCTCGCCGAGCGCGAAGTGCCGCGCACGCGCTTCCTGATCCCCGCCCGCGAGAAAACCGTCGTCGTCGACGCCGCCCAGATCGACTGGATCGAAGCGGCCGACTACTACGTCACGTTGCACGCCGGCCCCGCCGCGCACCTACTCCGCCAGACGATGGAGGAGATCGAAAAGCAACTCGACCGCCGCCACTTCTTCCGCGTGCACCGCTCCGCCATCGTCAACATCGACCGCGTCCGCGAGATCCACCCATTGTTCCGCGGTGATTGCGCGTTGGTGCTGTCCGACGGCCGGCGGATCAAATTGAGCCGCAGTCGAAGGAAGGATTTCGAAGCGCTCTTCGCGCAGGGGCGGACGTAGCGGTCGGAACTACGCTCGTGGTTTCTGTTTCTCCACGTGCTTCTTCATCTCCATCCAGTTCTCTGTCCGGTCTGGGTCGTTCGCGTGTGTGGCGAGCCCCTGCTCGACGATGTGAATCAGTACGAGCGCGGCGAGCGTTGGAATCGGGTCGGCAACATTGCCTACGTCCGGCCACTCAGTCTTAACCCAGCGGATGGCGTCATCGAGTTGCGCGTGGGTGCTGGCGAAGTGAATGAGCCCGGTGACGATCGGAAGGCTCATCGAGACAAGGAAAGTGAGTAGTTGGGCCTGTACCGCGCTGTCGGTGATTGCGCCTGCAAGCGCATCGAGCAGTACGCGCTCGGTGAGAAGGCTCGCTACGGCGGCGCGTGTATCGGGATGCGCGAGCATCGTGATGACCTGCTTGCGCGCGTCATCGCCGGCCAGCGAACTGGCGATCGTGCCAGTGGCGAGCTGGAGCAGCTCGCCGACCTTTTTCTTCCCCTCGTCGCTGCCGATCGCCTCCAGGATCTTCTTCTGCGCGGCAGGCGTTTCGAGCGTCAGGAGCATCCGCCAGCGGAATATGAACGCGTACGCGGCTAGAAAAACGCCGGCGATCGCGCAAATCGCCCCGAGGAGCTTGATCCATTCGACCCAGTTAAGTCCCGTAAAGTGGTACTCGACATTAATATGGATCGTTCTCTACCACTGACAAGGTAGAGAAATGTCGCCCGCCGGCCACAGCCGTGGCACGGCGTGGCCCATTTCACCCCCCTCCCAATCCACTTCGCTGCAAACCTGACGACACGGCGGCCCGCCCGCCCCATCCTCATCATCGAAGGAGACTTCGATGAAAAAGATGCTTTTGCTTTGTTTGATGGCCGCGAGTGCGTTTGCCAGTCCGCGGCAGAACCTTGTTGTTGATGCGGCTTGGTTGAAGGCGCACATCGCCGATCCTGATCTCGTCCTGCTGCATGTTGGCGACAAGAAGGGGTACGAGGCGGCGCATATCCCGGGGGCGCGGTTTGTGTCGCAGCAGGACATTTCCGTTTCGGATCACAGCGGGAAGGGGTTGATGCTGGAGATGCCGGCGGCGGAGGATTTGCGGCATCGGTTGGAGGGGCTGGGGATTTCGGATAAGTCGCGCGTCGTCGTTTATTACGGGAAGGATTGGGTGTCGCCGTCGACGCGGGTGATGTTCACGCTCGACTATGCGGGGCTCGGCGCGCGGTCGTCGCTTCTGGATGGCGGGCAGGAGGCGTGGGTTCGCGCGGGTGGGGCGGTGACGAAGGAGGCGACGGCGGCGAAAACGGGGTCGCTGTCGGCGTTGAAGCTGCGGCCGATCGTCGTTGATGCGGCGACGGTGAAGGCGCGGCTCGGTACGCCGGGAGTGGCGGTCGTCGATGGACGCGATGCGGCGTTTTACGATGGTGTCGAGACCGGCGGATCGCATGGAACGCCGCATCGAACGGGACATATCCGCGGGGCGCTGAGCATCCCGTTCACGTCGATCACGGATGACCGGCTGTTGATCAAGTCTGACGCGGAGTTGGCGGCGATCTTCGCGAAAGCGGGGGTTAAGCCGAACGATACCGTCATTGGCTACTGCCACATCGGCCAGCAGACCACGGCCATGCTTTTCGCAGCGCGCACGCTCGGGCATCCGGTGCTGCTGTATGACGGCTCGTTCGAGGATTGGTCGCGCCACACCGACTACCCGGTCGACAATCCGTCGGAGAAAGCGGGCAAGTGAGCACGCCGCGCCGCTATGCCGATCCGTACCTGGCCGGCGTCTGCCTCGGACTGGTATTGCTCGCGGCCTTCGTCTTCGCCGGACGCGGCCTCGGCGCGTCCGGCGCGTTCGCCAGCAGCGCGGCGGGCGTCGTGGCCGCAGCCTCGCCGTCGCGCGCCGCGGCCAATCCATATTTCGCGCGCTACCTCGGCGGCGATGGACCGTGGCGCGAATGGCTGCTGTTCGAAATCGCCGGTGTGATCCTCGGCGGATTTCTCTCCGCGCTTTTCGCCGGACGATTGCACGCCGCGATCGAACGCGGACCGAACATCAGTCAGCGATCGCGGCTTGCGTACGCGTTCGGCGGCGGAGCGGCGATGGGAATCGGTGCCGTCCTCGCGCGAGGCTGCACGAGCGGGCTCGCGCTCACCGGCGGCGCGCTGCTCAGCGCGGGCGCGTGGCTGTTCATGATGGCCGCGTTCGCGGGCGCGTACGTCTTCGCGCCGTTCGTGAAGAGGGCATGGCGATGAATCCATTCGTCATTGCCGCGCTGATCGGCATCGCCTTCGGCTGGACGCTCGAGCGCGCCGGACTTGGGAGCGCGCCGAAGCTGGCCGGCCAGTTCTACCTGACCGATTTGACCGTGTTCAAAGTGATGTTCAGCGCCATCGTCACGGCGATGCTCGGCGCCTTCTGGCTGTCGCGCCTCGGCATCCTCGACTTGTCGCAGGTCTACATCCCCGAGACGTTTCTCCTGCCGCAACTCGCCGGCGGTCTGATCTTCGGCATCGGCTTCGTCTTGGCCGGATTGTGTCCTGGCACGTCGTGCGTTGCTGCGGCGACGGGACACGGCGACGGCGTCATGGTGATGCTGGGGATGTTCGCCGGCGTGCTCGTGACGGGATTGGCGTTCGCGCCGCTGCGCGATTTCTACGAGAGCACTGCACACGGATCTCTGACGCTGCCGGAGTTGCTGCGGATTCCGTACGGTGTCGTCGTCTGCGCCATCGTGGCGATGGCGTTGATCGCATTTCAGTTCGCGGAACGATTGGAGAAACGCGCGTGAGACGTGTTCTCGCCGCTACGGCTGCGATCCTCGGCGTGTTGGCGCTGTTCGCGGGAGAAGCGCCCGAGCGTAGCGCCGACGGCTCGTCGGCTGGACCGCCGAAGCCTGCCCTGAGCGAAGTCGAAGGGGCTCGGCGGCAACTTTCTGCGCCAGCGAGCCGCTGGCGGTACAGCCGGCGGGCCGCCGGCGCTACGCTTGAGCCGGTCGAGCTGGCGGAATGGATTCGTGATCGCAAGCCGCATCTGCGCGTCGTCGATGTGAGATCCGAGAAGGAGTTCGAGGAGTATCACCTGCCGCGGGCGGAGCGGCTCACACCGGCGACGACGTTTGCGCCGAACGACACGGTTGTTCTCATCGCAGGCGGCGCCGTTCCCACGGGAAACGTCTACGTTCTTCGTGGCGGCATCCAGGCGTGGATCGATGAGGTGATGGATCCCACGATCACTGCGGATGCGCCGCAGTCCGCGCGTGCTGCGTACGAACGCGCCAGCATCGTCAGCCGCTACTTCGGCGGCGTCCCGCGCATCGTCGACAAACTTCCGGCGACGCGCGCCAACGCGAACGCAGTTCGGAGGCGCGGATGTTGAGTGTTGCGCCCATCCACACGCGTACGTTCTTCGACGAGCTGCGCGATCGTGAGTTCGGCCGGCTCGACGCGCAGCATCACGCGTATCTCGATTACGCCGGCAGCGCGTTGTATGGCGACTCGCAGCTTCGCGCGCATCACGAGATTCTGTGCGGGGGCATCTTCGGGAATCCGCACTCCGATTCGGCGCCGTCGCGCGCGAGTACCGAGGTCATGGACAACGCGCGGCGAAGACTGCTGCGATTTCTCGACGTCGATGAGTCGACGCACGACGTCATCTTCACCGCCAACACGAGCGCTGCGATCAAGCTTGTGGCCGAGGCTTATTCGTTTTCAAAGGAGCGGGGATGTTTTCTCGCCGCGGACAACCACAACTCCGTCAATGGCATCCGCGAATACGCGCGACGCTCCGGCGCACGCATTCGCTACCTGCCGCTCGATCCGGATCTTCGTTTGCTCGATGCGGAGTTGTTGCTCGCCGAGGCTTCGCTGCATGGGGAAGGGCTGGTCGCGTTTCCGGCGCAGTCGAATTTTTCCGGGGTCCAGCATCCGCTCGATCTCGTCACGAAGGCGCACGCCCTCGGCTTCGACGTTCTGCTCGACGTCGCCGCGTACGTTTCGGGTCATGCGTTGAGCCTGCGCCGATGTCCGGCGGATTTCGCGGCGCTCTCCTTCTACAAACTCTTCGGCTATCCGACCGGCCTCGGCGCGCTGGTCGCGCGGCGCGACGCGCTGTCGCGATTACGACGTCCGTGGTTTGCTGGCGGAACGGTGATGTACGCATCGGTCGCCGCCGAAGCGCATCTCCTCTGCGCGCGTCACGAAGGGTTCGAAGACGGCACGCCGGACTTTCTCAGCATCGCCGCGCTCGACGCCGGCTTCGATCTTCTCGAAGAAGTCGGGATGCCTCGGCTGACCGCACACGTCTCGCAGCTCGCGCGCGAGTTCGTCGATGACCTTCGCGCCCTTCGCCACGCCAACGGCACGCCGCTCGTCCGCATTTACGGACCGCGCGATCGCAGCGAATGCGGCGGCGCCGTCGCCTTCAACGTCTGCGACCGCACCGGGACGCCGATGTCGTACTCGTTCGTCGAAACGCGCGCCCGCCGCGCGAACGTCGCCCTCCGCGGCGGTTGCTTCTGCAATCCCGGCGCGTCCGAAGCCGCCTTTGCGCTCGAGCCAACGCGCATCGCCGCCTGCTTCGCCAACCTCGGCACCGACTTCACGCCGGAACGTTTCGCCGAATGCAGCAAGACCGCAGTCGGCGCAGTGCGCGTTTCGATCGGACTCGCGAACAATGCGGAAGACATCCGTCGCGTCGTTGATGTCGTAGCGTCGTTCCGGGAGTGACCGGTCAACTCCTCGGCAGTGTTGCCGCCAGCCGCATCATCGACTGCTCGAATTCTGAATCGAGTTCCCCTTCGTGCGCCCACGCCACTCCGACGACCGCGCGCACGCCGCCGCGATCGTCGAGCACCGGCAGGGCGATGGCCGCCTGCGCATTGACCGCCTTCGCGCCCGGCTTGATCGAGCCGCTGTCGTCCGCCTGCAGGTTGCAGGTCTGCACCGGCTGCTTTTTGACCTGCGCCACGCCCGCCATCCCTTTGCCGTGCGGGACGTGCGTGACGAGGGCGAGCACCGGCGTTGGGATGTTTTGCGCCGCGGTTAGGTAGAGGTCCTCGCCGCGCTGCTCGTGGACGGTTCCGGCCACGCCGTCGACATTGCGCAGCAGCGTTTCAAGAAACGCCTGATGGATCTCATTGACCTGGAACACACTTGGGAGAGCCTTCAGCGCGCCGTTTCCCTACCTGCTATACGGATAAAAGGCTTTTCGTCTCTTTTCCGAGTCTGCGCGGGAACTCGTCATCCGCCCAGCAACTCGCGCAAAATCGCGTTCGCCATCTCCGCATTCGCCTTCCCGCGCGTTTCCTTCATCAGCTGGCCGACGAGGAATCCGAAGAGCTGCGCTTTGCCGGCGCGGTACTGCTCGACCTGTGCGGCATTGCGTTCGATGACGCGTCGCGCGGCGTCGCGGATGATTTCGGGATCGCTGATCTGCGAGAGGCCCTGGCGTTCGACGATCGCGTCGGGATCGTCGCCGCTGACTGCCATCTCGTCGAAGACGGCCTTCGCCGATTTGCCGCCGATCGCGCCGCTGTCGATAAGGCGGATCAGACGTCCGAGCATGGCCGGCGTTACGCGCGAGTCCGCGATTTCCGCCTTCTGCTCGTTGAGGACGCGAAGCAGTTCGTTGCGAACCCAATTCGCCGCCGCGCGCGGATTGCCGCTCGCATCGGCGACGGCTTCGAAGTACTCCGCCAGCTGCCGCGACGTCACCAACGCCTCGGCATCGACAGCGCTGAGCGCGAAGTCGCGCTGGTAGCGCTCGCCGCGAATGTGCGGCAGCTCGGGAATCGAGCGTGCGATCTCGTCGATCCACGCGTGCTCGACGACCAGCGGCGGCAGATCGGGATCGGGGAAGTAGCGGTAGTCGTGCGCCTCTTCCTTCGAACGCATCGGCCGCGTTTCGCCGGCGCCCGGATCGTAGAGCCGCGTTTCCTGCGTGATCGTTCCGCCGTTTTCGAGGATCGCCGTCTGCCGCGCGATTTCGAAATCGATCGCGCTGCGCAGATAGCGGAACGAGTTCACGTTCTTGATCTCCGTGCGCGTGCCGAGGGGATCGCCGGGATGGTGGATCGAGACGTTCGCGTCGCAGCGCAGCGAGCCTTCCTCCATGTTGCCGTCGCAGACCTCGGTGTACATCAGGATCTGTCGGAGTCGCGTCAAATACGCGTCCGCTTCGTCGGCCGATCGAATGTCCGGCTCGGAAACGATTTCGACGAGCGGCGTGCCCGCGCGATTGAGATCGACGTGCGACACGTCGCCGCGGTGGATCGACTTGCCGGCATCCTCCTCCATGTGAATGCGGAGGATGCGCACGCGTCCGATGCTGCCGCCGGTGGCGAGCGGCCGATCGAACTGCGAGATCTGGTAGCCCTTCGGCAGATCGGGGTAGAAGTAGTTCTTGCGCGCGAAGATGGAACGCTCGTGAACCGTGCAGCCGGTGGCGACGGCGGCGCGGATGGCCAGTTCGACGGCGCGTTTGTTCAACACCGGCAGCGCTCCGGGGTAGCCGAGGCAGACCGGGCAGACTTGCGTGTTCGGAGCGGCACCGAAGGAGGTCGGGCAGCCGCAGAAAATTTTCGTAGCGGTGGCGAGATGCGCGTGAACCTCGAGGCCGATGACTGCTTCCCACGACATGGCGGCGATTATCGCCGCATAATCCCCGCATGAAGCGAATTGCAATCGTTCTCCTTTTCATCGCATCGACAGTCGCGGCACAGAACCTCGATCAGATGATCGATCGCGAGATGCCGTCGCTGCTGACGACTTACAAACAGCTCCACGCCGCCCCCGAGTTGTCGATGCAGGAGAAGAACAGCTCCGCGCTCGTCGCGTCGCGCCTGAAAGAGCTCGGCTACGAGGTGACGTATCCAGTCGGCCAGTACTCGGAGCCGGGCGCGACCTGCTACGGCGTGGTAGCCATCATGCGCAACGGCAACGGTCCGACGCTGCTCGTGCGCAGCGACATGGACGCGCTGCCGGTTCAGGAGCAGACCGGCCTGCCGTACGCGAGCACGGTCCGCGCGAAGAGCCAGACCGGCGATGACGTGCCGGTGATGCACGCCTGCGGACACGACATCCACATGACCTCGCTCATGGGCACCGCAAAAATGCTGGCGCAGATGAAATCGCAGTGGCACGGGACGTTGATGCTGATCGGCCAGCCCGCCGAGGAGGTCGTGAAGGGGGCGGACGGAATGCTGCGCGATCATCTTTACGAGCGCTTCTCTAAACCCGACTACGCGATCGCCTTCCACGACAACGCCAGTTTGCCAGCCGGCCAGGTCGGTTACACGCCGGGTTATCTCATGGCCAGCGCCGACTCCATCAACGTCACCATCCGCGGCCTCGGCGGACACGGCGCGTCGCCGCAGTCGACAAAAGATCCGGTGGTGATGGCCGCGCAATTCATCAACGCGCTGCAGACGATCGTCAGCCGTGAAGACTCGCCGCTCGATCCGGTCGTGGTCACGGTCGGCTCGATTCACGGCGGCACGAAGCGCAACATCATCCCGGACGAAGTGCAGCTGCTGATGACGGTGCGGACGTACAAACCGGAGGTGCGGAAGCGCGTGGTGGCGTCGATCGAACGGATCGCGCACGGGATTGCGATGTCGGCGGGCGTTCCGGAGGATCGGATGCCGGTGGTCGAACTGCTGGCGGGGGAGTCGGTCGATTCGACGTACAACGATCCGGCGCTTACGGAACGGATCGCGGGAGCGCTGACGAAAGGGATGGGCGCGGCGAACGTGATCCGCATCGATCCGCTGATGGTCAGCGAAGACTTCGGCCGCTTCGGCATCGATCGCAAGATCCCGATCTGCATGTTGAATGTCGGTGCGGTCGATCCGGCGAAGATCGCCAGCGGACAACGGCTTCCGTCGCTGCATTCGTCGGGCTTCGCGCCGCTGCCCGATCCGACGCTGCGAGGTGCGATCAAGGCGATGACGCTGGCGGTGCTGGAGTTGCTGCATTGAGGTGATTCTCTCCGCGTCCCCGCGGCTCCGCGTGAGAACCGTTTCACGCGGAGGCGCGGAGACGCGGAGGACACATCCGGAAGGCGAGTCTGCTGCGTAGATGAGGAGCATGCCGCGATTCGCTGCCGCCCTGTTCGTTGCGTTCGTGGCACTTCAGGCCTCGGCGCACGACTTTTGGATTGAGCCTTCGACGTTTCACCCCGCAGTCGGCGATCGCGTGACGGTCGCGTTGCGCGTGGGGCAGAAGCTGGCCGGCGATCCGCTGCCGAACCTTCCGCCGCTGATCGATCGATTCGTGCTTCGCGGTTCCGTGGGGGAACGGGCGGTCGTCGGCCGAGCGGGCGCGGATCCGGCGGGCATCGCGTTCATCGCCGAGGGTGGGTTGCACTGGATCGGATATCAGAGCAATCCGTATCCGGTGGCGCTGGAAGGTGCGAAGTTCGAGGACTACCTTCGCGATGAGGGGTTGGAGCGCATCATCGACTCACGAAAAAAAGCGGGGCAGTCGGCGGCGCCGGGTCGCGAGCGCTTCTATCGCTGCGCGAAGGCGCTGCTCAACACGCCGGGAGTTGCTACGGTCGACGCGCCGCTCGGTTTTACGCTGGAGCTCGTGCCGCGAAGGAATCCGTACGCGATGAAAAGCGCGGGCGATCTGCCGCTCGCCCTGACGTTTCGCGGCAAGCCGATCGCGAACGTGCTGGTCGTGGCGATGAGCAAAGTCGATCCCGAAAAAGCCGTTCGCGCGCGCACGGATGCGAAGGGCCGCGTAACGTTGCCGATCGCGCACGCCGGCTTCTGGCTGATCAAGGCCGTGCACATGGAAGCCGCGCCAGCCGATGCGGGCGTCGATTGGGAAAGCTGGTGGGCGTCGATCACCTTCGAGCTGCCCAAGTGAGCCGGCGCGTCCTCGCATCGCTTTGTCTCGCCGCTGCACTGGCCCTGCCGCTGCTCGCGCACGAGCTCGGGCTCGTGCAGGTCGAGGCGATGTTTCGGAAGGACGGCACGTACATCGTCGACCTGCTCGTCGACCGCGAGCATCTTCCGCTCCAGGCGAAGGGGATGGCCGTTCCGCCGGATGTTTTCCTGCGCAGCATCGAGAAATCTGCGGTCATCGCATTCGACGGCAAGCCGGCTGCGCACGAAAGCGTCGCCATCACCGCCGTCGAAGGAAAGCCGAACGTAACGCGGCTGCGGCTGACCGGGCGCACGCCACCGTCGGTCTCGCGATTCACATTTTCCGATGACGCGATCATGGGTTATTTCGTCCTCAAACTGCAGAGCGAGGGGAGGAGCGACGTCGTCACGCAGTGGATCGATGGCGGCAAGACCAGCACGCCGTTCCCGCTCGATCGCGCCGTCGTTCCACTCACGCGCTGGCAGATCGTGACGCTTTACCTCCGCCTCGGATTCACCCACATCCTGCCGCGTGGCCTCGACCACGTCCTCTTCGTCCTCGGCATTTTCCTGCTGGCGGTCGATCTGAAGCCGGTGCTCTGGCAGGTATCGGCGTTCACGCTCGCTCACACGATCACGCTGGCGCTCACGGTGTACGGCGTCGTGTCGCTATCGCCACGAGTCGTCGAACCGCTCATCGCGCTATCGATCGTTTATGTGGCGGTCGAGAATGTATTAACTTCGAAGCTGCACGCCTGGCGGCCGGTGGTGGTTTTCTGTTTCGGTCTGCTGCACGGAATGGGATTCGCCGGCGTGCTCACCGAGATCGGTCTACCGCGTTCCGAGTTCATCCCGGCACTTCTGTCGTTCAACGCCGGAGTGGAGTGCGGACAGCTCACCGTGATCCTCGCCGCGTTTCTGATGTTCGGACTGCCATTCCGCAGAAAGCCGTGGTATAGGCAGCGCATCGTCATTCCCGGATCACTTTTCATCGCCGCCATCGGACTTTATTGGTCCATTCAGCGCGTGTTCTTTCCTTCGTAAGAAATCGTACGACCGTTTCTCCCAACGCACCGTAGATCGACTGTAACGAACAACGCAGTCGACAACGCTGCAAGAACAAAGGAGAAACAATGAGACTCTCCCCCGTAGTACGTGTGGCCGGCGCTCTTCTGGTTGCGCTTGCCATTGTTGCACCGCAGGCCTACGCGTCCAGCCATCGCGAGGCGCTGGCCGTCCTCAATGAGCCGTGTGCCGATAACACTGACACCTTCGCCTGGGTGTCGAACGGCGCGCACGACAAGCTCTACCTGATCATGGACTACAACCCGCTCCACGAGCCGGGCCAGGGCAATCAGGGATTCCGGGCCTGTAATGGCTACCGTTATGAGTTCCATATCGGCAAAGGAACGAGCCTGAAGGACGAGGCGGTCTATCGCGTCGAATTCAAGAACACGCTCAATCCCGCGCCGGCGCCCGGACCGACCGACGCGATCGGCGGCGGCAATGAACTGCTCTGGCAGCTCACCGGCGGCACGGAGACGATGACCGTAACGCGCGTAATGGCGCCGGGCCAGCCCAATCCAGTCGTGCTCGGCGAAAACCTCAAGGTTCTTCCCAATAATCACGGTCCGCAGACCGACCGCCTCGTCTATGGCCTGGGCGCGTTCAAAGGCTACGATTCCGGCGATCCCGCCAGCCGCGAGCGCGGTCTGTTCGACCAGACATTTATCGACAGCTTCATCCAGACGCTGGCCGGCGGCGCGCGCATCATCGCCGGCGATTTCGACGATCCCTATCAACTCGACGAGAAGGGCATCTTCGATCTCGTCAACCTCGGACGCACCGATCTAGGCGGTCTCCAGGGAGCACGCAACACGCCTGTCGAGGACGTCTTCACCGGCTTCAACGTCTCATCGATCGCCCTCGAAGTTCCGACGTCCGACCTTTTCCCCAATGGCATTCCTCACAATGGAACGCTGAACGCGTCGTCTACGGACAGCCTGCTGCGCGTCTGGGTCAGCATCAGCCGCCAGGCCACGCAGACGGTAGACAACAGCAATATCGTCACCGGCCTCCGCGGCTCCGGCAATTACGTGCAGGTCGGACGCAATGCCCTGCCGCTCTTCAATGCCGGATTGGTCGGAACGCAGCGGCAGACGTTGTATCTGCATACCGATCCGATGAAGGACGTAAGCCGTTTCGGCAATGACATTCTCTTCCCGGTTCTTGTGCGCGACGCAGAAGCGCTCGGTATCTACAAAGCGCTTGGTGTCCCCACGTCTGCTGTGACGACGCTCAAAGGACCTCGCCTCGACATCATCAATGCCATTAACCTCGGGCGTCCGATTCCGGTCGCTGACGGCTCTACCGGCGACGTCATTACACTCGATGCCGCCATTGATTCGCAATTCCCCAATGGACGCCGCCTCGGTGGTGGAGCGGCGCCGAACAAACATCAGGTCAATGTCAACACGGTGCTCGTCAGCCTGATTGTTGCCGGCGATCCTTCCGCGGGTCTTGCGAAAGGCGTCGAAACAAATGACAAGGATTTCCTGCCACGCTTCCCGTTCCTCGCGCCTCCGCATCAGGGATTGCTGCAGGGCCACGGCGGCACGAACGCGGTCTCGACGCCGGTAATCCCCGATCCCACTCAGCCGCAGCCCTGAACGAATCACTAACAAATAGGAGATTGACAGCATGAGACGCATTTCGCTCATGGTTCTCACAATGGCGGCGGTGATTACGACGTCCGCCTTCGCACAGCAGCAGCATGTCCGCAGCCTGGCATTCGCCTCCGATTTTCAGACGGTACCGGTGGTAGCGAATGTCGCGGGCATCGGCGGCGCCTTCCAGTCGTATGTGGCGATCCTCAATCCCACATCGTCCGCCTTTTCCGTGACGGCGACGCTCTATGACGCGACCGGCACGAAGCGTACGGCGCTGATTCCGCTCGCCGCCGGCGAGTTGAAGACGTTCACGAACTTTCTCGACGCTGTCTTCAATGGATTCAGCGGCGCCGGTGCGGTGACGTTCAGCAGTCCTGACACGTCCGGCGGCACGCGCAACAACCGCTTCATCGTCAACACGGAAGTGCGCACCGCCGGGACGCGCTATTCGACGCCGATCCCGGTCCTCGAATTCGCCGGCTCCAGCTCACGCTCGTTCGCGCCGGGAGTCACGGTCGATTCGAACACGCGCACGAACATCGGCTGCTTCGATCAGTCGGGCGCGGCGAATTCCGTGAAGGCCACCATCCTCGACAACACCGGCACGCAGACCATCGGCACCGTCACGATCAACCTCGCCGCGAACGGTTGGCGTCAGACGGCTGTGAGTTCGATCGTCAGCAACGGCACCGTCCAGTTCGATCCGACCGACTCGGCCGTTTGCTACGCCGTCGTCGTCGACAACGCCACGAACGACGGGCGATTCATCTCGGCGGCCGAGTACAGACCGTGATCCATTGATGCAGGGCGGCGGCTTCGGCCGCCGCTCTGTTTTTGTCAAGACATCTTGACATCAAGATCAGTTGACAGCACGATGCGTTCATGCGAACGACGCTCACCCTCGACCCGGATGTCGCAAAACTTGTTCGCGACACCATCGAACACGAGCACGTTACTCTCAAGGACGCGATCAATGAGGGCTTACGGAGAGGTCTGAAGCCGGTGCACCCAAGGCGGTCGCTGCGGATCGCTCCTCATCACTGTCTGCTGCAACCCGGCCTCGATCCGCGAGGGTTCAATCAACTTGCGGATGAACTCGAGAACGAAGCGATAGTCGCATCGTTGAAGAAGTCTCGATGATCGTCCCAGACATAAACCTTCTTCTGTACGCGTACGTCGACGTATTTCCTCTACACGAACCGGCCAGAAGATGGTGGAACGGAGTGGTGGAGCGCGGCGAGGAGGTGGGCATTCCGCCGCCGGTCCTTTTCGGTTTCATTCGGATCGCGACTGATCGCCGCATTTTCGCGCCGCCGATGGACTTGCGGAGTGCGACGGGAATCGTTGAGGAGTGGCTCTCACTTCCCGGAATTCGCATGCTGCGTCCGGGAGCACAGCACGTGAAAATCGCATTCGATCTGCTGCGAGCCCGTGCGTACAGCCGCGATCTCACGACCGACACGCAGATCGCCGCCTACGCGATCGAAAACCGGGCGATCGTTCACACGACGGATGCGGACTTCTCTAGCTTTCCAGATGTTCGTTACATCGATCCTCTCGCCGAGAATGCCGCAAATTAGGCACTACTTCGCAGCCTCCGCCTCCCGCCGTGCCGTCGCTTCGCGCTCGTCCTTCGCCGACATCGGTGGGTTGTACGCGGGGATGCCGGTGACGGCTTCGCCGATGACGAGGTTGTGGATGTCGTGCGTGCCTTCGTAAGTTTTCACCGACTCGAGGTTGAGCATGTGGCGGATGACCGGGTACTCGTCGCTGATGCCGTTTGCGCCGAGGATGTCGCGGGCGGAGCGGGCGGACTCGAGGGCGATGTTGACGTTGTTCATCTTGCCCATCGAGACGTGATGCGGTTTCAGTTTTCCCTGATCCTTGAGCCGTCCCATCTGCAGCGCGAGCAGTTGGCCTTTCGTGATCTCGGTGATCATCCATGCGAGTTTGTTTTGCACGAGCTGATGCGACGCGATCGGCTGGCCGCCGAACTGGATGCGTGATTTTGCATAGGTCCGCGCCGTTTCGTAGACGGACATCGCTGCGCCGAGGGCGCCCCAGGCGATGCCGTAGCGTGCCTGGGTGAGGCAGCCGAGCGGGTACTTGATGCCGTTCGTTTCAGGAAGCACGTTTTCGGCGGGGATGCGGCAGTCTTCGAAAAAGAGCTGCGAGGTCACCGACGCACGCAGCGAGAACTTGCCCATGTGATACGCGGTGGAAAAGCCGGGCGTGTCCTTCTCGACGAGAAAGCCGCGCACGACGCCGTCGTGCTTCGCCCAGACCACGGCCACGTCGGCGATGGAGCCGTTCGTGATCCACGCTTTCGCGCCATTCAGCACCCAGGAATCGCCGTCCTTGCGCGCGTACGTGCGCATGCCGCCGGGATTGGATCCGAAGTCTGGTTCGGTCAATCCGAAGCAGCCGATTTTTTCGCCGGCGGCGAGCTTCGGAATCCAGTAGTCGCGCTGTTCTTTGGAGCCGTAGGTGTAGATCGGATACATCACCAGTCCCGACTGCACCGACGCGAACGAACGCAGCCCGGAATCGCCGCGCTCCAGCTCCTGCATGATCAGGCCGTACGCGACCTGGTTGAGGCCGGGGAGGTCGTACTCCTTGATCGTGGCGCCGAAGAGTCCCATCTCGGCCATCTTCGGAATGAGGTGCATCGGCATCTCTTCTTTGCGGTTCGCTTCTTCGATGATGGGGATCACTTCCTCATCGACGAAGTCACGCACGGTCTGACGCACCATCAGCTCTTCCTCGGAGAAGAGCGAATCAATTTCCATGTAGTCAACGCCGGGAAAGCTGGGCACGGTGAGGCTCCTTCAGGTGCTGCGATTTTAGGGAGGCGATGATATCGCAGCGTCTGGACGCGCCAGCGAGCCGCTGGCGGTCCAGCCGCCGAGCCGGCGGCGCTACGCTTTCCGCGCCGTGTACAACACGTGGGGGTGCGGATATCCGAAGTCGATGCGCTTCGATTGAACGGCCTCGAAGCCGAGGCGCTTCAAGCGTGCGACGAAGTCCGACGGCGCTTCGTACGTGAACGATTCGCCGAGCGTGAGGCCGAGCGCAGTCGCTCCGCGTTCCTGAATCGCGTTCCAGACGTTTTTGAATCGAGCGGTCGGGTCCTGCTCTTTGATGATCAGAATGCCGCCCGGACGCAGGCGCGAGCGGCAGCGCAACAGCAAAGCGTCCCATTGATCGAGCGGGATTTTGTAGAGGACGTCGATGATCGAGATCGCGTCGAAGGTCCCGGTGATGACGCCATCGAATCCGATGACGAACTCAATGGAGGAGATGTGGCGCACTTTGCGAGCGTCCGGTTCGACGGCGACGACGCGACGGGGAAGAGCGAGCACCGCGAAGAGGCCGTGACCGGCGCCGATGTCGAGGAGCGATGCACGCGGCGGCACCTCGCGCAGCACGCGCAGCATCGGCGAGGTCAGGAAGCGGAGCAGGATGTGGATGCGGTCGCGCGGCGCGCGTTTGCGAAAAACGCGGTGCAGTACGATTAACGCGCGGATGAATCCCACGCGAGCGATTGTACGGGGCTGGTGGCGCGAGGCGCTCGGGGCCGCGCTCGTGTTGGTCTCGCGCATCCTCACCGCGCCGCGAACGCCGTGGGAGAACGACGAGTTTTTGTTCGCCGAGGCGGTGAGGAGGTTTGATCCGTCGCGGTATCACCCGCATCCGCCGGGATTTCCGCTGCTGGTGCTGATGGGGAAGGTCTTCGCGGGTTTCATCCACGATCCGTGGCGTGCGCTGGTCGTCTTCAGCATCATCGCGGCGCCGATCGGATTCGTGGCCATCGCCCGCGCGTTTCGCAACTGGATGGACGATCCCAATCTCGCCATCTGCGCGGCGCTGATTTACTACTTCTCCGCGTCGATGCTGGTGCACGGCACGCTCGCGCTTTCCGACGGGCCGGCCATGATGTTTCTCGGGTTGGCGCTGTTCGCGATCAGCAGCCCGCATGACGCGGATCACGATCGCAACGCCATCGCCATCGGCATCTGGACCTCGGCAGCGATCGGGACGCGTCCGCAACTCTTCGTTCCGATCGCGCCGATGTTGCTCATCGCGCTGCTGCAGATGCGCACGATGCGGCAGCGCGCCGCGTGTGTCATCGCGTTCGGATTGTTTTCGGCGATGTGGTTCCTGCCGCTCGTCGATGCCGCCGGCGGATTGGAGGCGACGCGGCTGTACGAGACGAAGCAGGCGGCGTATGTGGCCACGCACGACGCCACGATCTCGCGCGGCGGCAGGTCGATGGCGCAACTAGTCGTGCGATTCCTCTTCCACCCGTGGGGGACAAAGTACGTGACGCTGCCGCTCTTCGCCTGCGTCTTCCTCGGCGTCGCGGGATTTCTGCGCCTGTTGCGCCGCGACAAACTGCGCTCGACCTTGTGGCCGTTGGTCGCGTTTACGATCGTGCAACTCATCTTCGAGCTCGGCTGGATGGATCCCGCGGACGCCGCGCGCTACAGCCTGCCGATCATGATCTTGATCGCGCTACTGTCCGCGCTCGGACTCGACGTCGTGAAGCGCAGCGTGAAGGTCAATGCGACTCCGGTCATCGCGACGGCGATCTTTGCAATCGCCACGCTCGTGTACGTCTGGCCGCTGGTCGGCGCGCGGACGAAAGTCGCATCGCCGCCCGCGGCCGCGGCGGCATTCGCGAACGCGAACCTGCCGACAACCAGCGTCATCGCATACGACGTTTCACTCAAGCCGCATGCGGAGTATCTGTTGTCGCGATTTCGGGTTGTTCCGATTGAGAAGGCGGTTGCCGATCTGTACGACCGTCCTGACGTTCCGCTCTACCTGATCGCGAACGGCGCATCGACCGCGAACGGAGCGCATGTCTTCACCTGGCCGGCCAGCGATGCATACGAAAAGCTGACGCGCGAGCTGTATCGGACCGTGACCATCGTTCCGAAACCGCCGCGTGAGCGCTATCTGGTCGTGCGCGGTGCGTATCCGCTCGAGTGGACTGCGAGCGGCGATGAGTGGCGATGGCTCAGTCCCGATGCGACGATCCGCCTCCCGCGCGCGCACGGCAGCGAGGCCGCGCTGACGCTGCGTTTCTCAAGTGATGTGCCGTATGAGACGAACGCGGTGCAGATCTCGGTCAACGGGCGCGACGTTGCCGTCGTCAATGTCGGGAAGGAGCCGGTGATCGCGAAGGTGTCCTTGCCGCCCGAGCCGCTGATCGACATCCACCTGCATTCCGCGCATTCGTTTTCGCCCGGCGCGCTGCTCCACAACGCCGACCCGCGCACGCTCGCCGTGCAGTTGACGAGCGTCGTGAGCGGACCCGCCAGTTGAGGCTGTTATCATAGGCAGCTCTTGCCTAATCCATCCGTCTCGCTGGTGATCCCGATGTTCAACGAGGAGTTGAATATCGAACACGCCGTAACCGCGGCGGTTGAGGCGTGCACAAAGTACGCGGACGATTACGAAATCATCATCGTCGACGATGCGTCCACCGATCGTTCGCCGTTTCTCGTGGCATGCCGCGCGGCTGAAAATCCGCGCATCCGCATGATCCACCACGAGCACAATCGCAAGCTCGGCGGCTCGCTCAAGACCGGCTTCGCCGCGGCCACGAAGGACCTCGTCCTCTACATGGACGCCGACCTTCCCTTCGATCCCGACGCCCTCGGCCGCGCGATGCGCGCCATGGCGGTGACGGGCGCTGACCTCATCGCCGGCTATCGCCACGACCGCACGATGGAAGGCGCGAAGCGAACGCTCTACTCGTATCTCTACAACGGCCTGATCGGCGTACTGTTCGGCTGGCCGCATCGCGACATCAACTTCTCGTTCAAGCTGATGAAGCGCGAGGTCATCGATGCGGTGGAGTTGAAGTCGGAAGGCTCGTTGATCGATGCGGAGCTGATCGTGAAAGCGAAGAACCGGGGATTCACGATTCAGCAGATCGGCCTCGATTACTTTCCACGCATACGCGGCGAGTCGCATCTCTCTTCGCCGCGCGTGATCTTCAAAATTTTTCGTGAGCTGATCAAGCTCTATCCCGAGATGCGCGAGCGCGTATCGCACGAGGACGTACAACGCGCCGTGCGTGAAAAGCGCGAGTCCTCCGGAGTGCTCGTGGAAGTCGACGAGCGGCCGCACACCGCGTGAGCGCGCCGGCTGCGAAACGCCTCATCGTCGCCGCCGACGACGTCGGACTGCATCGCGGGATGACCGAGGGCGCGATTCGCGCGCATCGCGAGGGTGTCGTCACTGCGTGCAGCCTCGTTGCGAACGGTGTCGCGTTTTACGACGCGGTCGAACGGCTGCGCGATGTGCCGTCGCTGGAGGTCGGTGTTCATCTCACGCTCGTCGAGGAGCGCTCGCTGACCGGGATGCGCGTTCCGAACTCGTATGTGGGATTCGTGCTCGCACAGAAGGATGTCGCCGCAATCGAGCGTGAGCTGCGTGCCCAAATCGAACGCGTGCTGGCGGCGGGACTTCGTGTCACGCACCTCAACGGACATCAGCACGTGCATATGTGGCCGCACGTCTTTGCCATCGTCACCACGTTGGCGGATGAATACGGCATCGGCTACGTGCGCCGAGTGCGCGACCGCGGCGGCAGGGGAGGAATCATGCGCCGCCTTTCCATCGCCGCCCTGAACGCGCTCGGCTCCGGCGGTTCGACGATCGGCGTCATGGAAGCCGGCCACCTCACTGCCGATCGCATCATCGATCTATTGCGTTACGCCCGAGGAACGACGGAGCTGGTCGCGCATCCAGGGGTCGACGTCGACGCCTACCCGCATTGGAACTACGACTGGAATGGCGAGACCGAGGCGTTGTGCGATCCGCGACTGCGCAAGGCAATCGCGGATCGCGGCATCGAGTTGATCGCGCCTAGCGCACTTCGATCGCAGGACTGAACTCCGAGGTCTGCGTCAGCAGGAGTTGCTCGATTCCCTCGGGCTTGGCGAAGCCGACATAGACGCCGCGAGTCAGGGTCGCCGAAATGAACTGTCCGGTGAGGTCGCCGTCGACGGCCAGGCGGAAGTGACGCGGCGGGCTTGGCGGCGGACCAGTCGGGACACGAAGAACGCCAATCGGGCGCTGCCCTTCGCCGAGGCCGGTCGGGTCGGGAGCGTCGTTCGCGTAAACGCCTATCTCGTCGGCGAACGTACTTCCCACAGCGCTGAAGTCGCCTTCGATCATCGTTTGCCGCGTCACCGGATCGTAATGCGCCAGCGTGACCGCCGGCATCGTCACGACGCCCGTGCCTGATTGAGTCGGTCCATCCAGGCCGATATCGATGCCCTGCAGCTTGTTGCCCCAGATGTGATTGTTGCGGATCGCGACATCGGCCACGCCCCTGGCCACGGCCACGCCCATTTCGCCGTTGAACGCAATCACGTTCCCGTCCTGATCGGGAACGGAAGTGCCGAAGGCGCTGGACGTCCCCACGTCGGAGCCGTATCCGCCAGTGCCGATGAAGACACCGGAATTGCCGTTGGGCAGCGGGTCATCCGAGTGCGCCATCACGCCGATGCGGTTTCTCGCAACATCCAGCCGTCCGGAGAGTCCGAAGATGCCGCTGTGCAGGTTGCCCGAGATGACGCTGTTCGTGATGATGGCCGCGCCGCGTACGTTGTTGATATTGGTGCCGTTCACGAACGACGTGCCAATGCCTCGGGCGTTTGGAATCGCGACCGAGCCCGTCGGATCCGTGCCGACGAACAGATGATGATAGGCCCCGCCTCCGAAGTTGGGGCACGGCGCCGACGGAACACGATCCGCAATGGAAAGCCCGTTGCGCAGGAAGCCGTTGATGGCCAGATTCGCCACCTCCACGCCGCAATTGGTGACGACCAGGCCGTCGCCATCGGTGAGGCCGCGGCCGGTGATCTCGATGTCAGGCCCGTCCGGATTCGTGTCTCCGAAAAACGCGCTCTGCGTGGCACCGTCGATTCGGACAGGAGATGCGGTTAGGGCCGGAAGCGGCGAGGTGATGACGATCGATTTCCACGGCTTCGGCGACGCTTGCGAAATCCGGAAGGCGATCGCACACGGCTGGCCGTTGAGACACTGCGCGTTTGCATCCAGGATCGCCTGCCGCAACGAGCCGCTGCCGTCATTATTCGTGTTCGTGGCGTAGAACGTTTTGTAGAGCGCGATCGTCGCCGTGGCGGAATTCGAGATCGGATCGAAGTCGTGCTCGCGTTCGATGACGACGGCTTTGAACGTGATCGCTCCATCTCCATAAGACTCAGGCGCCACAAAGTGAAGCGAAAGGCGCGGCCCCGGGCCATCGAGCGTGGGAGCGAGCGAGTCGAGACGGCAGACGACACGTCCCGAGCCGGAATTGCTGCATTCGGCCGGCAAGGACTGCACATTGATACTCTCGCTGCTGAAGTCGATGGTGGCCTCGACGTCGTGAGCCGTGGTGTGGGAGCTGTTGCCGAGAAAAACAACGACGGTGAATGGCAGCGACAGATCCTGTGTAATCGGCGTCGAAAGACCGATGGAGAGGTCCGGATCGGCCGATACATTCACGACCACCGACGCGCTGTTGTTGGACGGATTCGGATCCGGCGTATTGCTCGATGCCGTGCCTGAGAAGGCGATCGTCCCATCGATCGAAGGCACGACGAACGAGACGCTGGCGCCTCGGAGTTGCCCCGGAGGGATGTCGCCGAGGTCGCAACTGCATGTGTTCGGAACGTCGGACGAGATCGACAGCTTCACGCCCGTCGCGGTATCAGGTCCGTTATTGCGAACCTGGAAAAAGAGTCCCGAGGTGAAACCGGCGCGATTGAGCGGAGCGGGCGGGGAGACGGTCAGGACGAGATCGGCGGAGGCGAAAAGCGAGGGTGCTGCAAGCAGAATCGCGATGGTGGCGACCAGGGTCTTCATGCGAATAAGTATATCCGAGCGCCTGGCACCGCCACGCCTATAATCCGCCGCCGCTATGACGAAGAGAATTGCTGTGATCCCCGGCGACGGGATCGGTCCCGAAGTCATCGACGCCGGTCTGCGTGTCCTCAACCGCGTCAACGATTCGCGCAACCTCGGCCTGGAGCTCGTGCACTTCGGCTGGAACGCCGACGAGTATCTGCGCACCGGCATCTCCATGCCGCCCGGCGGCATGGACGACATCCGCAACAACTACGCGGCCGTCTACCTCGGCGCGTTCGGCGATCCGCGCATCCCCGACATGAAGCACGCCGCCGACATCCTCCTTGGCATGCGCTTCCAGCTCGATCTCTACGTGAACTACCGCCCCGTGAAGCTGCTGAACGAGCGACTCTGTCCGCTGAAAGGTAAAACTGGTCAAGATGTTGACTTCGTCATCTTCCGCGAGAACACGGAAGGCGCGTACGTCGGCATGGGCGGCAATTTCAAGAAGGGGACGAGCGAGGAGATCGCGATCCAGGAGGATGTGTCGACGCGCAAGGGAGTGGAGCGGATCATCCGCTACGCCTTCGAGTTCGCGAAGAAGACAGGCCGCAAATCGGTCTGCATGTCCGACAAGAACAACGTGATGCGCTTCGGCGGCGACCTCTGGCTGCGCATGTTCGAAGAGGTGGCGAAGGAGTATCCCGACATCGAGCACTTCCACATGTTCGTCGACGCGCTGACGATGCAGATGGTGCGCGCCCCGGAGATGTTCGATGTGATCGTGACGAACAACATGTTCGGCGACATCGTCACCGACCTCGGCGCGGCGCTCCAGGGCGGCCTGGGCATGGCCGCCTCCGGCAACATCCACCCCGGCAAGGTGTCGCTCTTCGAACCAATCCACGGCTCCGCGCCCAAATACGCCGGGAAAGACGTCGCCAACCCGATCGGCGCAATCCTGACCGCCGCGATGATGCTCGAATACCTCGGCCACGGTCCCGAATCCGACATCATCGAACGCGCCGTCATCGCCGCGATCGACGCAAACGAAACGACGCATGACCTCGGCGGAACGCTAGGAACGCGGGCGGCGGGGGAGGCGGTCTTGCGGCGGCTGGAGTTGTAACCGAACGCGCCCGTCCGCGTGCTCGTCGCGCGCGAAGGCGCGCTCGCCAATCTAGCCCCGCGCTTTGCGCGGGGGATGCGGCCTTGTCCGACGTTCGTGGCCGCGGAGGCGGCCACAACAAAATGTCGCGCGAACGTTGTCGCGGCCGCCTCCGCGGCCGGCCAACATCGCGACCACACTGACCCCGCGCAGAGCGCGGGGTTGGATTGTTAAGCGCGCCTTCGCGCGCAAACCTTACTCCCCCGTCAACGGGAATGACCGTCAGCGATATGCTGTCGAAGACGATTGGCTTGCTATCCGAGGCGGCGCCATCCGTCTCGTTCGATTTGATCCCCAACGATTAACTGAAGGAGAACGTGTGAAGAAACTCTTGATTGGAATCCTGTCGCTTGTTGCGACGACCGCGGCGTTTGGTGCCGAGGGGATGTGGATGCCGCAGCAGATTCCGTCGCTGGCGGCGGAGTTGAAAAAGGCGGGACTGAAGATCGATCCGCAGCGCTTCGCGGACCTCACCGGCGATCCGATGGGTGCCGTCATCTCGCTCGGCGGTTGCAGCGCGTCGTTCGTTTCGCCGGACGGGCTCGTGGTCACGAATCATCACTGCGGATTCGGAGCGTTGCAGTTCAACTCCACGCCGCAGCGCGACCTCATCACCAACGGCTTTTTGGCAAAAACGAGAGATGAGGAGCTGCCGGCCGGACCAGGCTCGCGCATCTTCGTCACGACCAATATCGAAGACGTCACCGCGCGCGTCACCGGCAATTTGACGGCGTCGCTGTCGAACATCGATCGCGACAAGGCCATCGACCGCAGCATCAAGCAGCTCGTCGATGAGTGCGAGAAGCCGGGCGGCGTGCGTTGCCGCGTGGCCTCGTTCTTCGAAGGCTCGCAGTATCTGCGCACCACGCAGATGGAAATCAAGGACGTGCGGCTCGTCTACGCACCGGCGCTCGGCATCGGCGACTTCGGCGGTGAGACCGACAACTGGATGTGGCCGCGCCACACCGGCGACTGGTCGTATCTGCGCGCGTACGTCGGCAAGGACGGCAAGCCCGCCGACTTCTCGAAAGACAACGTGCCGTATCACCCGGCGCACATCCTCAAGGTTTCGACCGAGAGCGTGAACCCGGGCGACTTCGTTCTCGTGGCGGGCTATCCCGGCCGCACCTTCCGCTACCGCACCGCCGCGGAAGTCAGCAACATGCAGAGCTACAGTTATCCGCTGACGATCAAGTACGCCACGGATCTCAACAACATCCTTCGCGACCTCGGCAAGAACAACAAGGCCGTGGAGATTGCGAACGCGAACCGCATCAAGGGCAACGACAACACGCTGAAGAACTACACCGGCACGCTGACCGGCTTCAACAACTTCCACATCGTCGCGCAGCGCCAGAAGCGCGAGGCCGATCTGGCCGCGTACATCGCATCGCATCCCGATGCGGCGAAGTACAAAGATGTGATGAATCAGATCAACGCGCTGCAGCAGCAGTCGATCGCGAATCAGCAGCGCGACACAGTCCTCGGCTGGATCGCCCGCAGCTCGCCGATGCTGGGACAGGCGTTTACGCTCAATCGCCTTTCGATTGAGAAAGCCAAGACCGCCGACATCGATCGCGAGTCGGGATTCCAGCAGCGCGACTGGCCGCGCATCGCCGAGGGCGTGAACCGCGCGCAGAAGAGCCTCGAGCCCAACAGCGACCGCGCTGGACTGCGCTACTTCCTCAACGAGTCGCAGAAGCTCCCGGCAGGGCAGCGCATCGCTCCGATCGACGAAGCGATTGCGAAAGCCGGCGGTGTCGACCAGTTCCTCGATCAGCTTTACGCGAACACGAAGATCGGCGATCTCGCCGCGCGCAAGGCCATGATGGACGAGACTACGGCGCAGCTCGCCGCGCGCAATGACTCCATGATCAATCTGGCCGCGGCAATCACGCCGCTTTCGCTCGAGATCGAGCACCAGCAGAAAGAGCTCGGCGGCGCCATGTCGCGCCTTCGTCCGATGTACATGGATGCGCTGCGCGCTTCGAGCGGCGGCCGTCTCTATCCCGACGCCAACGGAACGCTGCGCATTACGTTCGGCAAGGTCGAGGGCTACACGCCGCGCGATGGCGTTGTTTATACGCCGCAGACGACTCTCAGCGGCATCGTCGCCAAGAACACCGCCTCGGGTGAATTCGACGCGCCGAAAGCGGAGCTCGATGCAATCCGCGCGAACAAAACGGCTGGTTACGTCGATGCGAAGCTCGGCGCGGTTCCGGTCGACTTCCTTTCGACCGTCGACACGACCGGCGGCAACTCCGGCTCGCCGACGCTCAACGCGAAGGGCGAGCTGTGCGGCCTGCTGTTCGACGGCACGTACGAGTCGCTCGGCTCCGACTTCGTCGTCGATCCGAGCATCACCCGCTCGATTCACGTCGATGCGGTCTACATGCTCTGGGTCATGGACGCCGTCGACGGCGCGCACAACCTGCTCCGCGAGATGAACGTGCCGGTGCACTACGGCAGCAGCGCAACGGGACGTTAGAAACAAAGCGAATCGAAAATCGTAAATCGTGACTGTGGCGGCGCTGGGCAACCAGCGCCGCTCGCAGTAGCGGCTCTGCTATCATCGCCGCTCATCGAATGACACAGAAAAAAGGTTGGGGCTCGACGGTGGCCGGATGGTTCATCGTGCAGGATCCGACGACGGCGTCCGCTGACGAAGGCTACAACCCCGATTCCGACTTCTCATCCGAGGGTTCCGTTCCATCCTCCTCCTCCCCGCCGTCGCCGCCGCTCGATGTGTTCAAGACTGCGCCGCCCGAGTCCCCCGGCGGTAAGGTCGATTTCGACAACGTCTTCGAAGCTGCCGGCATCGATGCCGAAGAGCGGGAGCGGGTCACCCGCACGCTTTCATTGATGACCGATCTCCCGCCCGGCACCGACGACACCGTCAAGAAGCAGATCGTCATGGCCTCGCTGCGCGCGTTCAACGTGCCGGTGGAGAAGATCATCGAGAGCGGCGCGCAGGAGCTGCAGGCACTCGAGGCGTATATCCGCGCCGGCGCGGCAGACGTCGAAAAAGTCACGACCGAGGCCGATCAGCGCATCAAGCAGTACGAAGATGAGATCGGAAAACTGAAGATCGTCATGCAGCAGCGCGTCGATGAACAGAACCAAGTGATGGCGAGCTGCAACAGCAAGAAGCTCGAAGTGCAGAAGGTGCTCGAATTCTTCGGCCAGGAAGCGGTGGCCAAGGTTGTCCGCGAATCGCCGAAGCTCCAGGAACCTTCCCACTAGACCGCGAAAGGACTGACAGCCATGGGTTTGATTTCCCGACTCTCCAATCTCTGGAAAGGGTTTCTCTCGATCTGGATCTCCGACATCGAGAAAGAGCATCCGGAGATCGCTTACGAAAACGCCATCAATTCGATGGTGACGAAGTACGCGCGTCTCAAGAGCGCCACGGCGGCCATCATCCGGCGCCGCGAAGAAATCGATGAGCGCTACCAGGCCGCCACGAAAGAGCTCGCGCAAACCGAAGCGGAGCTGAACACCGCGGTCTCGACGAATCAGGACGATCTTGCCGTCATCCTCATCCAGAAAAAGAATCAGCTCACTAATGACATCACCGACATGAAGAGCGAGATGGAGACGGCGAAGAACGATGCCGACTCCGCGAAAACCTCGCTCCTTTCCGTGCAGACCGAGATCCGCAAACTAAAGGCGGAGCGCGACACGATGCTGGCCAAGATGCAGTCCGCGCAGGCCCGCATCAACATCCAGGAACAGCTCGACGGCCTCTCGGTCGACGAGGAAGTCCGCGCGCTCGACACCGTCCGCACGCACATCAAGAACACGATCGCCGAAGCGAACCTCGGCAAGGAGTTGGCCGACTCGTCGCTCGACTCGCGTCTGTCGAAACTCCGTTCCGAGGTCGGCGACGTGCAGGCCCGCGAAGAGCTGGCCGCGATCAAGGCCCGCAAAGCTGCGCAACAGGGACAATCGCAGAAGACGATGTGATCGTCGTCTCGCGGCCACCACCGAATCACTTCTGAAGAAGCGAGGAACTCATGCGTCTTACACCCTTTGCAAAAGCGTTCGTCACCATCGTCATTCTGGCGGTCATCGGATACGCGGCGTGGCACTACAAAGGCCACGAACTGCGCAAGTGGGCCACCGGCTCCGACAAAACCACGACCGCGACGGGGACGGCCGACAGCTCAGCCGACTTCAATGCGCTCAAGAATGCGCCCGCCGATCCGAGCCGCGACGCCGGTTCCAACGGTGTGCAGACGGTCGGTCTGACCGGCAGCGGACGCCTCAACCGGCCGCTCGTCGTGGCCATCAACACCTGGGCGGGCCATTCACCCGGCATCGTCTTCAACGACGGACTCGAAGCGGGACCGGCGTCGCAGTACCGCAAACGCTTCAACATGGACGTCAAGTTCGTGCTGATCGAAGACCCGGCCGCGAAGCTGGCGGCGTTCCGCAAAGGCGACGTCGACATCATGTGGAACACGGTCGACAACTGGGCGCGCGAAGCGTCGATCCTCGCGGAGAACAATCAGAAGGCGCGCTCGATCGTGATGCAGGACTGGTCGCGCGGCGGCGACGGCATCGTCTCGCTGTCGTCGATCAAGTCGATCGAAGAGCTGAAGGGCCACAAGATCTCGTGTACGCAGTTCACGCCGTCGCACTTTTTGATCCTGTATCTGCTCTCGCAGTCGGGACTCTCGGCGGCGGATCGCGCGGATGTCGAGAAGAACATCATCTTCACGCAGGACGCACCGGCTGCCGCGGCCATGTTCAAGGCCAAGCAGGTCGACGCCGCCGTGACGTGGGAGCCCGATCTTTCGGCCGCCGTCACCGCGCGCGGGGATGAGGCACACGTGCTCGTCTCCACCTCCGCGGCCACGAACATCATCGCCGACACGCTCTGCGTGCGGCAGGACGTGATCGACAAGGCGCCGGAGACGATGCGCGACTTCGTGCACGGCTGGTTCGATGGCATCGAGATGATCAAGAAAGATCCCGCCGGCGCCTACAACCTGGTCGGCCACGCCCTCAAGCTCGATACCGACACCGTCAGCGGCATGCTGTCCGGCCTCAAGCTCACGCCGTACGCCGACAACGCGCAGTTCTACGGCCTGACCGGCGGCAAGGCGCACTACGAGACGTTGTTCGATACCGCGTTCGTGATCTGGCGGAAGAAGGGGCTGGTCACGCGTCCCGTCGAAGCGAAAGACTGGGCGGACACGCGCTTCATCCAGGCGCTCGCCGCCGAATATCCCGGCGCGACGGTCAATGAGCCGAAGGTCGCGGCAAAGGCACCGTCGTCAAGCGATCGCGCCATCATCAACAAGCAGATCCAGATCCACTTCACGCCCGGCTCCGACGAGATCATGGCTGGTTCCGAGTTCGTCCTCGACGCCCTCGGCGAGACGATGACGTCGTTCGGCAACACGTACCTGCGCGTCGAAGGCAACACCGACGCGACCGGCTCCGCGACGCAGAACCTGACGCTTTCCGAGCGCCGCGCGCTGGCGGTCAAGAACTATGTCGTCAAGAATTTCCCGAACGTCGATCCGAACCGCTTCCAGACCATCGGCCACGGCTCGAAGAACCCGATCGCCGAGAATCAGACCGAGGCGGGACGCCAGCTCAACCGTCGCACGGACATCAAGGTCGTGCTGACGACGGAGAAGTAAGTTAGAAGCAGGGAGTAGGGTGTCGGGGGTTAGGGAGTCGGAGCAAATCACGGATTCAATCTCCGACACCCGACACCCGACACCCGACACCCGAAAAACCAATGACCCAGCGAAAAGCGTCCATCTGGTCCGTGCGCCAGCCGGTCCCGCGAGCGACGGCCACCATGCTCAGCATCGTGATGCCGGTGCTCGTCCTCGGCGTTTGGTGCATCTTCAGTTACGGCGGCCTCGCGCCGGCCGACTTCCTGCCGTCGCCGACGGAAGTCGTTCGCGGCACGCTGCAGCTCTTCCTGCAATACGACCTCTGGACTGCCATCGTCATCTCCACGCGCCGGATCGTGATGGCGTTTCTGCTCGCCTCGGCCGTGGCGCTGCCACTCGGCGTGCTGATGGGCGCGTTCACGCCGATCCATAACCTCTTTGAATCGATCATGGCGCCGCTGCGCTACATGCCGATCTCCGCGTTCATCCCGCTGCTGATCCTCTGGTTCGGGATTTACGAGAAGCAGAAGATCGCCTTCCTGTTTCTCGGCGTCTTCGTTTACCTGCTGCCGGTCGTCGTCTCCGCGATCCGATCGGTGCCTGAAGAGCTGGTGCAAACAGCGCTGACCCTTGGCGCGAGCCGAATGCAGGTGATCCGAACGGTTCTCCTTCCGGCAGCGCTGCCGGAGATCTTTGACTCCTTCCGCGTCATGAACGCCATCTCCTGGACCTACGTCATCCTGGCCGAGGCCGTGAACCCGGAGCATGGACTGGGATACATGGTCGAGCTGGCGCGGACGCATCAGAAAGCGTCGTGGTCGTTCGCCGGATTGATCGTCATCGGCGGCATCGGGATCCTCACCGATCAGTTCATCCGCACCGTCTCGATGTTCCTCTTCCGCTGGCGCGAGGACGAACTGTGAGCGACGAGACGCCGGAAAAATCAACGCCGCACGCCGGCGAGCCGGGCACGGTCGCCGTCACCGTCGAAGGAAAAAAAGGCGCCCCTGCGACCTACAAGGCCTCGCTAACCAGCGAGGCGCCAAAGCTGCGTATCAAAGACCTCGGCGTAACCTACATCGACCGCCACGGCCGCTCCACCGAGGCGGTGCGCGAGGTGAGCCTCGACATCATCGACAAACCCGGCATCGGCGAAATCGTCGTCTTCCTCGGCCCGTCCGGCTGCGGAAAATCAACGATCCTCAAATCAGTCGCGGGACTCCTCCCGCCAACGCGCGGCGAAGTGCTCGTGGAAGGGAAGCCGGTCGAAGGCGTCGGCCGCGACCGCGGCATGGTCTTCCAGGCCTACACATCATTCGGCTGGCTGACCGTGCGGCAGAATGTCGAGTACGGCCTCCGCCTGCGCTCCATCCCGCACGACGAACGCCGCAAACTGTCCGACAAATACCTGAAATCCGTCGGCCTTGACGAATTCGCCGATCACTATCCGAAAGACCTAAGCGGCGGCATGAAACAGCGCGTAGCCATCGCCCGAACCCTCATCAACCAACCCAAACTAGTCCTGATGGACGAGCCCTTCGGCGCCCTCGACCCGCAAACGCGCTGGGGCATGCAAAGCCTCCTCCTCGACGTCTCCCGCTCCGAAGACAACACCATCCTCTTCGTCACCCACGACGTCTCCGAAGCCGTCTACCTCGCCGACACGATCTACGTCCTAGCCCCCCGCCCCACCCACATCCTCCACCGCATCGACGTCCCCTTCTTCGCCAACCGCGACATCGGCCTGAAGTCCTCCACCGAATTTCGCAACGTGGAAAAGAAGCTGCTGGATCTGCTTTACGCGCCGGCGGGATGAGTCAGTAGCAACCTTTTCCGGGTCGCTTGTCCCACCGCCGTGCTTACCGTTTGGGAACCGAGCAGCAAACCCCATGCGGTAGCGCAGGTTGAACGACTTAGACCGCAACCTCCTGCGTGACAGGCGGAGGTCTAACCAACTGAACTACCCACCAGGCTTTGTAGGATTTTTTCGCGGGTACTCAGCTAGTCGCACCGCGTCTTTTGCACGGGTACGTTCCGCGTCACCGGCACTTGCTGGGGAACCGTTATGACATCATAAGCATGCAAGCAACCACACCCGTAGTAGTTGCAACCACAATGTGTGCAGGCAGTGGTCGTATTGACGTATTGGGTAGTCCATGTTGTCTGCGGCTCCCAAACAGTCACCGTACGGCAACGCGATGAACCGTCGAGGCAACGTGAGAGATTCAGGGCGCGTTGTGGGCCGGGAAGGTGCGCCCAATCTCCGGGCGAACGGCTGATCTCGGCTTGGACAGTCTGTAGCTCGACCGCGCTGAATTCACCACTCTGTACGAGATGTCTCGCAGCCCAGCAGTCGGCCGCCTGCTCCGAAGCGATCGGAAAGTAAGTACCAGATGAAACTTGCCCGAGTGCGTGATGCCCGCATTCGTGCATGTAGAAAAACCGACGAGTCGCCGCCGTCACCGACGCTAGAATGTATGGGTTGTATTCGATGATTGGACTTCCATCACGGCCTTGACTTGCTCGCGCAATGTCGTTCAACGACTGATTAGGCCAATCAGTGACTGCACGGCCGAGATTGTCTACGCAGCCGCCCCAGAACTGAGCGCTTGCTGGGGCGGCAATGCATGCCATTGTGAGTAGAATAACTACGTGAGTCCGCGCCAGTCTCAATCCATACTCCTTTCGATCACGTCAGTCATAAGTCAACCGGTTGGTAGCGAACCTGCTCCAACTCGATGCGGCGCTTTCCTGAACTCGCGACGCGTCCCACGAGGTCGAGGGCGGCACCAGGCTTCTCTTTACAACCACCAAGTACATCACGTCCGATCAAGGTGATGTTGCCGGCGATCAGTTGCATGTCGCACGTACTTTCTGTCTTTTTCTTGAAAGACTTTACCGTCGCTCGCCAACCTCGTTGCGGTGTCCATGTTCCCACCAGATCGTTTTTGTGTGAGCCGTGAAGTGCGTCGTTGGGCGTCATCTCCGTTAGTACCGTTGAAGTAGCGGCGGAGGCAGATAACCACGAAAGGGGTTGAACGTCAATCCGATATACCGCCCAGCTTTGACCTACCCGCACGAGAACAACAGTTTCCAGCCAAGTCGACAAGGAATCGAATTGAGCCTCGTACTGGATGATCAACCCCGCGCCCTCTATTTTCGGTTCGTATCGAAGCTTCCGCTTTAGCGGCGGACCAGGGAGTTGCGCCATCTGGTGACGAGCCACGTCACGAAAGACAGCAAATGGCAGGGATTGCTGCACACTCGGCGCGAAGGAGGCATAAACCGCATCCAAGTTCGCTCGATAGAGATCGGCGAGTGCTCTTTCGGCCGTTTTCAGCATGGCGGGAGTAACCACCGTATCGTCTCGCTTCTCCGGCGGGAGTGGATTGCCGCAACGGCCGAGAAGACAAGGCAACGGTTTCGGCCAATCAGCGAACGCACACGATACGAACAGAGACGCCGTAATGACAGTCAGCGCAACGAATGACCATGCCAATGACAGCGCGAGAGGGCGGAGGGGTTTTGGCCCTGTCCGAGAAAGCGCTGCAAAAACAACAAGAAGGACCATTCCGATGAAGACGACGAGTCCACCGACAATCGCAGTTTGAGCCTCAAGCTTCCACCCGGTGATTACGAGTGCGACTACGGCCGCGATGCCCCCCACGGCAACCGCGTATTTCATGGCGGGAACAGCTTGTACGGCAGCCCTGAGGATTGCGACTGGGCTAGCTGCAAGTACAGACTCAGGATATGTCCGCTCGGACATAGGGCCTCCGAATGGCGACGCCGGTCGTGACACCTAATTGGATACGACATACTACCGCGAGTCATGAGTGACGGCAAGCGCGACATGCGCGTTCTGTCGGTGGGCGGCAGACCGTACGAATGCTTACAAAAGACAGGATTGACTGGCTCTTCATCGTCGTCTACGCAGCGACGTGGATCGCCGCCGGGCGGCAATTCTGGCCAAATTTAATATGGACGACGTCCGCCGTCGGCGTCGGCCCGCCCGCGCGGTGGCGGACATCGTCGAGACGTCTATCTCTAGATGCTGTTGCACGGGAGTCACAGACAAAATGCACGATCTGCAAACAAGCGTCGTCGATCAACGCTCTTCTTTCTCACAGTGCTCTACTTCATGATTGCGACGATCGCGAGCGCATGTCGGGTATTCACCCTCGTACGACAGGAGCCGCGGGAGTGGACACAGGGGCCGCGCGAAGCCAGGGCTATTTTTCGGTGCGGCGAACGGACTTTGCGAAGGAGGCGAAGCTTTGTGAGGTTCGCGCCATCCGTATACTAGGTGCCCTGACTCGAGATTGAGATCACACAAGCGCGCGCCGCGGCTCAGTCGCGTCCTGCCAGCGCTTCGCGCAGCGCTTGCGCGGCGCGGCGCATCTCGGCCACGTTCTCTTCGTGCTCGGCGTCGGCGGCGTCGAGATCGGTTCCGCAGAAGGCGCAGTTTTCGCGGTCGTCCACGCGCACGAAGCGGCGGCAGCCGCGGCAGAGGCGAAGAGGAACCGGGATGCGGCCGCTTTCAGGCATTGGCGGCGATCCGCTCCGCGACGCGTCCCGGCACAGGCTCGACCACGATCTCGAACTCGCCGTGATCGAAGGAGCGGCCGGGGGCGTCCTTCACCTTGACCAGCCGTTCGCGCAGGCCCTGGCGATCCATCTCGAGCGCACGGTGGTGGCACATCGGATTGTTGCCGGCCCGCCCCATCAGCGCGTGCGACGTCCACGTGCAGCCGGCCATGCAGGCCTCGGCGTAATAGCAGGTGCGGCAGAAGCCCCAGAGATCGTCGACGGTGCGGCGGCGGTTGAAGGCCATCACCTCGGACTTTTCCCAGATTTCGCGGAGCCGCGTCTCGCGGACGTTGCCGCCGGCGTAGGCGCTGCCGAGGCCGGGGCAGGATTTGATCGTGCCGTCCGCTTCGATCCCCATCACCGTATCGCCGGCGTTGCAGCCGTGAAAATAGATCTCCGGATCGAGCACATTGCGGATCACCGATTCGTAGGGACCGTAATAGCCGATGTTGCTCGCCGGCTGCAGGAAGAGGCCGCGCTCGCGCCCCTCGACTGCAAGCTCCGCGAGGAGCGGCATCACCTCCAGCATCTGCCACGGCTGCAGCAGCATGTCGGGGTGATCGGCGGCATTGCCCATGGCGGTGGTGATGGCGAGCTGCCAATTGGTCGCGCCGGCCTCGATGATCACGTCCATCAGCTCGCGCAGTTGCGGCAGGGTATAGGCGTTGATCTGGCTGTTGACGGCGGCGGAGAGGCCGTGCGCGCGGACGCGACGAAGCGCTGCGAGCGCAAGCTCGTACGAGCCGAGGACGCCGCGCAGCTTGTCGTGGGTTGCGCCGATGCCGTCGAGCGAGATTCCGACGCCGCACAGTCCGGCCGCGGCGGCGCGGGCGACGCGCTCCTCGGTGAGATTGCGGCCGCCGGTTTGCAGGTCGCAGCGCATGCCGGCGGCGCGGATCGCGGCCACGATCTCGAGCCAGTCTTTTCGCAAATACGCTTCGCCGCCGATCAGGCCGACGTCGCGTGCCTCGAGCTCCGCGATCTGCTCGACGAGGTCGAGCGCCTCGGCGGTGCTTAGCTCGTCGCGCCGGCGCGTGCCGGCGCGCGAGCCGCAGTGGCTGCAGGCAAGATCGCAGGCGAGCGTGATCTCCCAGACCACGCTCACCGGGACGCGGTTGACGATGTCGTCGAGCCCTGCGTAGCGGACAGGCAGTTCTGCCTGCCGCGCGTCCATTACCGCGCCTTCAGAGCGGCCGCTTCGAGCTTCGTGATCAGGCCGTCGAGGTCGCCAAACTTTGCTTTGACGTCTTTCGCGCCCTTGATCAGCGCCTTGATCTCGGAGAGCTCGCCGCGCTTGAGAACGTCGTCGACAGCCGGGCGGTAGAAGACCCGGCCCGGATCAGGTTTGAACGTTTTCTTGGTCGCCGTTTTGCGGATCGGTGTGCCGGCCATAATTTCTCCTCGTCGCTTTAGATGTCTGTCCGGGAGTATCTAAAGAAGGATGCGGACACTCCTTTTGATTGTCAAGAGCTTCGAGCGGCGGGCGAAGGGCACACCGAAGGCTCCGACCTGGCCACCGCGAATGCGTCAGCACGCGGAGCAGCATCCGCTTCACGCAAGGGTCGCCGATCCTGCGGACGCCCTCGAACCTCCTGCCGGTACAATCCGCGTCGTGGCTGATCCCATCAAACCGAACCAGTCGGGGCTGCCGCCTCCGAAGTTGGCGCAGGCGGTGCGTGATACGGCGAAGGACATGGCGAAGGAGGCGATCTTTGAGAAGCGGCCGTATCTGAAGCTGGCCTTCTCCAATCCCTACAATCTTTCGCTCCTCGGCGGGGCGCTGGCGGCATCGGTTCTGACACTCAATCCGGTACTGGCGCTCGGCGCTCTCGGGGCGGAGGCGATCTGGCTTCTGCATGGGCCGGACAATCCGACGCTGCGGCGGCTGTTGTGGGATCCGCGGTTCGAGAAGATCCGGCTGGCGCTGGAAGAGCAGGATCGCAACGAGCGGATGAAGGCGCTGCCGGAGGAGCAGCGGGCGCGGGTCGAGCGGCTGGTGGCGCGGCAGCAGGACATCAATCGGCTGGCTTCGCAGAATCCGTCGTTCACCGGCGATCTGTTGCGCGGGGAGTTGATCAAGACGCGGAAGCTCGTCGACTCGTTTCTGGAGATGGCGCTGACGTGCAGCCGGTATGAGAACTATCTGGCCGACATCGATCTCGACTCGCTCGAACGCGACTGCGAGCGCTGGCGCGCTCGCGCGGCGGCGAAGAATGCGACGCAGCAGGAGCGCGACATCGCCGGCAAAAATCTGGCGGTCATTCTGAAGCGCCTCGAGAAGCTTCACGACATCCGCAACTACCTCGGCGTGGCCAAAGGGCAGCTCGACCTGATCGAGAATTCGTTCCAGCTCATCGCCGATCAGATCGTGACGATGCAGTCGCCCGCGGAGTTGTCCGGACAGCTCGACGATCTGCTCGACGGCGTGGAGTCGATCCGGCAGACGGCGGTCGATACGGAGAAGATTCTGCACGCGATCGAGGCGTGAGGAACGTTACAGGGAACGGGTTCACGCGGAGACGCGGAGAGGCGGAGAAAAGCAGAGATGCCTGAAAAAACGTTGCCCGCATGGGCCGAAGACCTCCGACGCCGCTACGTGCGCGGGGAGGCGTCCGTGTTCGTGCTGCACGGCAACGTGTATGACGCGGTGATCAGCGGCGGCGAGACGTTGAGCATCACGGAGTTTCTCGGCAACGTCCTTCTGCAGGAGACGAAGGAAACTGTCGTTGTCTACAACGTGGCCACCGGCGTTCGCTTTCTGAAGCGCGCGAAGGGCGTCGAGCATCTGGACGATCTGCTGCTCCCCGAGGACAAGACGCGGGCGCTGGCGGCGATGGAACGGCTGCTGATCGCGTCGTCGAAGACGGCGGTGATTCTCGAATACGCGGAGGCGCTGGCGCCGGCGGGCGATCCGAATTTTCAGAGCGAGTCGGATCGCGGCGCGGTCGTCACGCTGCATCGCTGGTCGTTTCTGCCTGAGATCGAACACACCGACAACATCGTCATCCTCGTCTCGGAGAACTTGACCGACCTTGCCTCGAAATTGATCTCCAATCCGAAAGTGGCCGTGGTCGAAGTGCCGATGCCCGATCGCGATACGCGGCGGGCCGCGGCGTTGATCGCCGACAAACAGCTCAGCGACAAAGAAGCCGATCGCTATGCCGAGATCACGGCCGGGCTCAAGGCGATTCAGATCATCGCCATTCTCACGCCCGCGCCGCGCAGCGAGAGCGAGGCGGCCGAGCGCGAGGAGTTCATCGCCGGTCTTCTAGGCGGCAGCGATGCGAAAGAGCGTGCGAAGAAACTCGCCGCGCTCACCTCGGGGCTCGGTCAGGAGGAGATCGTCAAGCTGCTCGCGCCGGGTGCGCAGCCGGTGGAACGTGCCGTCGCCGACCGCGGCGATCGCGCGCGGCAGGAAGTCGATCGTCTCATCGCCAGCCGTAAGCGCGAGATCCTCGAGCGCGAATGTTTCGGATTGATCGAGTTCGTCGTCCCCGCATTCGGCTTCGAAGTCGTCGGCGGGATGGACGAGGTGAAGAAAGATCTGCTCGTGATCGCCGGCAGCATCCGCGATGGCCAGATCGCGCGCGTGCCGATGGGCATTCTCTTCACCGGACCGATGGGAACGGGCAAAACGTTCGTGGCTGAGGCGTTCGCGCGCGAGTGCGGACTGACCACGATCAAGCTGAAGAACTTTCGATCGAAGTGGGTCGGCGCGACCGAGGGCAATCTCGAGAAGATTCTGAATGTCATTCGCGCCATCGGGCAGGTCGTGGTCATCGTCGATGAGGGCGATCGTGCGTTCGGCAACACCGATGGAGACGGCGACGGCGGAACGTCATCGCGCGTCATCGCGCGGATCAAAGAGTTCATGTCGGACACTTCGAACCGAGGACGGATTCTCTTCCTCGTCATGACCAATCGGCCCGACAAGCTCGACGTCGACCTCAAACGCGCCGGACGTCTCGATCGCAAGATCCCGTTCCTCTACTCGCAGACGCCTGAGGAGGTCGAGAACATCGCCCGTGCCGTCGTGCGGAAGAATCGAATTAATACGGACGTCGACTTCACGTCGATTCGTGACGCGTTCTCGAAGAAGCTCGTTGGTTACTCGAACGCGGATGTCGAAGCGGTGATCCTGATGGCCAACGACGATGCGGCGCGCAGTTCGTCGACGACCGTTTCCGCCGATCAGTTCGTGGCCGCGGCCGCCGATTACTTCCCCAGCCGCGACACGGAACTGCTCGAGTACATGGAGTTGCTCGCGGTTTTCGAGTCGTCGAGCAGGCGGCTGCTTCCCGAAAAGTACGCGCACATCACGCCCGAGGAGCTCGACCTTCGCCTGCGGACGCTTCGCGCTACGGTCGGCTCTCGCAGGTGACGGACCTTCGGCTATAATCGCGCCCCCTCAAAATATCCGGGACTGCGGTCCCGCCCGACCATAAGGAGCATCCCGATGTCCGGCCACAGCAAATGGAGCACCATCAAGCACAAGAAAGGTGCGGCCGACGCGAAGCGCGGAAAGATCTTCACCCGCATCCTCAAAGAGATGACCGTTGCCGCGCGCATGGGCGGCGGCGATCCTGCCGGCAACCCGCGCCTGCGCGCTGCCGTGGCCGAGGCCAAGGCCAACAACATGCCCAAGGACAACATCGAGCGCGCCATCAAGCGAGGCAGCGGTGAGCTCGAGGGCGTGATCTACGAAGAGCTGACGTACGAAGGCTACGGCCCCGGCGGCGTCGCGGTCATGGTCGAGACGATGACCGACAACACGAATCGCACCACGCCGGAGATCCGCCACATCTTCGAAAAGTGCGGCGGCAACATGGGCACTCCGGGATCGGTCCGTTTTCAGTTCGAGCGCAAGGGTTACTTCGCGGTCGAGAAGAGCGCGGCCACCGAGGATCGGCTGATGGAAGTCGCGCTCGAAGCGGGCGCCGACGACCTTCAGAGCGGCGATCCGGAGGTCTTCGAGATCTACACCTCGCCCGAGGCATTCGAGCAGGTTCGCGAGGCGCTGGAGAAAAACAAGATTCCGACCGTCGAAGCGAAGCTCGGACAGATCGCAGCGAACTCCGTGAGCCTTGACGAGCAGAAGTCGAAGTCGATGATCCGTCTCATGGAAATGCTGGACGATCACGACGACGTGCAGAACGTCTGGACGAACTTCGACGCACCGGAAGAGATCGACGAAGAGTAGTGCGCGGTCAGATTGTGGCGACACTTCGAACGAAGGGCTTCGAGATAGGGAAACGGCTCCTTCACTTTGACAAGCATCGTCTCGAGCACGAATGGGTTGATCAGTTCGACTACGAGATCCAGGCGGATGATTTCCTGACCAGACCGTTGACACCCTCGATGCGCGAATGTCATCGGCGGCGTGATGGCGCGCTGGTTCGCTTCGATTCGTCGACCGGGGAATTCGGTATCCTTCACACGAGTAACTACATCGGCACGTATTTGTACAAGGGTTACCGCGGATTGGAGTACTTCGAAAGGGAATGCCAATGAACGATCGATGCCCGGTCTGCCTTTACGAGCCTCTTCCGTGGCCCGCAGAGGATCACAATATTTGCATCTGCTGCGGAACAGAATTCAGCTTCGACGATTTTGACTTCACGATCGAGCAGTTGCGGGAGCGCTGGCTGGCGAATGGCGCTTCCTGGTTCAGTCGGGAGCATCGTCCACCCAGGAATTGGGATCCGATGAGGCAGCTCGGCGTTGCAGGCGTCGCCGGTAATCGTTAGGACTCGACCGGTATCTTCGCGGTTTTTCCCGGCGATGCGGTCGACAAGATTCAGTCGAGCGGATTATTCGATGCGATCGCCTGCACCGACAGTCATCCGCGCGCGCTGGCGCTTCGCGAGCGAGGCTTGATCGTACGGCCGCTGGCGGAGTTGTTTGCAGATACCTGCGGTGAGGGTTGTCATCCTGAGGCTGCCGGAGGCGTCGTAGCCGAAGCGGAGCGCCGCAGGACGGCGAAGGATCTCAAGATGCGCAACTCTCGCTGAAACCCATTGGATTCAACGCAGATTGGGAAGCTTGAGATCCTTCGGCGTCCTACGGCGCTCCGCCTGCGGCTCCGGCCTCCGGCGGCCTCAGGATGACAACCGCGCGCCTCCGGCGCGAGATATATCCCCAAACCTTCTCCGACGATTTTCGTCTTACCATCCCGACGCTTCGATGAAGATCCGTGCTCAGCTTGTGCTCGCGTGCTTTCTCCTCTCGGTTCTGCCGCTGAGCGTGATCGTCGTCTATTCGTATCGATCGTCGCGGAGCGCGCTTGAGTCGGCGTATCGCAAGGAAGCGGATGCGCGGACGCGGCAGATGGATCGACGCCTGACCACGATCCGCGGCGATCTGCAGCAGCGGCTGGCCGAGGTGTCGGCACTGCCGATGCCGGCGGGCGCCAGCGATCACACGCCGGACGTCGGCAACATCCTGATGACGATGGGCGACGCCGCGTCACTCGTCGACTCGCTGGAGATTCAGCCGATGCGCGTTGCCGTTCCGGCGGCGAGGACGATCGTGCAGCAGGAAATCCGCCATGCGCCGCGCGCCAATCCAAACGCACCGCCCGGCGTAAAACTACCGCCGCCGCCCACGTCGCCGCGGGAAGCTGCCGAAGCGGCGGACGTGGATGACGAAGCCGACGCGGATGTGAACGTGGCGCCCGACGCGCCGGAGCCGCCGGAGCCGGTCGTGATCGCCATTCCGCCGCCGCCGAAGCTGCCGAAGTTCACGATGTCGCCGGAGCAGCGCGCGCTGATCAACGAAATCTCCACGCTCGGTACGAAGCTCGGAATGAGCGCGCAAACGATGTCGCCCGAGGAGCGGACGGCGGCGGAGAAACGAATCCAGCAGTTGCAGAAGGATCTCAACACATCGCTGCAAGCCACGCAGTCGCAGTGGAGAGGGCAGTTCGACGCGGCGCAGAAGGAGCGCGAGCAGTACTTCAACGCGCGGCGCCAGCAGCGCGAGGCCGCGGAGGCGAAACGGATGCAGGAACGCGACGCGGCCAGGAGGCGGGCCGAGGCTCCGGCGCCTGTCGCTGTCGCGGCTCCCGCGGTTGCAACGACCACCGAAGCCGTCGTCATCAAGCGCAAGCTCACCGACGCCGAGAAGCAACAACTCCGCGACCGCGAGCGGCAGGCCACGCTCATCTTCGGCCAGAAGTTCAACTTCCCGCTGCGCAAAGAGGGGACCATCGTCGGCCACATTTCCGCGCAGGTGAGCACTCCCGAAGTCGTTCGCCGCGTCCTCGGCGTGCATGGCGACGACGCCGACGAGATCACCTTCGCCGTCGATCTCGACAACAACGTCTACACGCGCACTCCAGACGATCGCAAGACGCTCGACCGCGCTGGAATCACCGATCGCGTTCTGAAGAATCGTCCGTTGACCGACATCCGCGAATGGATCGTGGTCATGTCGCGCGATCCGCAGAGCGGACTTCGCGTCGGCGTGGCGCGGCCGGTTGGCGACAACCTCGAGGAGTTGCGCAAAACGGCGGGCAAGAACTTCGGTTACGGCATCGCGATGATCTTCGTCGCGCTCATCGGCATCGTGCCGATCGCCAATCACATGACGCGCGACGTGAACCTTGTCACGCGGGGCGCGGAACGAATTGCTCAGGGCGATCTGATGACGCGCCTGCCGGTGAAGTCGAACAACGAGATCGGCCAGCTCGCCGCGGCATTCAATCGCATGGCGCAGGACCTCAGTCTGCAGCAGCAGACGATCGTCGAGCAGGAGCGGACGCGCAAGGAGCAGGAGATCCAGCAGCGCATTCTGGAGCTCGAGTACGACCGCAAGTCGCTCGACCTCGAAGAAGCGCGGCGATTCCAACTGTCGATGTTGCCGAAGTCGGTGCCCGCGCACGATCGTTTCGACGTGGCGGTCTTCACGCTGACTGCGGCCGAAGTCGGCGGCGATTACTACGACTTCCATGTTTCGCCGGACGGCGTTCTCACCGCGACCGTCGGCGACGCCACCGGCCACGGCGCGAAGGCGGGCACGATGGTGACGGTCGTCAAAGCGCTCTTCTCCGGCTACACGCCCGAAGTGATGCCCGCGCAGTTCCTGCGCGACGCCGCCGAAAAAGTGAAGCGGATGGACCTCGGCCGCATGGCCATGGCGCTGCTCCTGGCGCGGTTCGATCGCAATCGACTCACCGTCGCCTCGGCGGGCATGTTGCCGGGTTACGTGCATCGCGCACGCAGCGGCAAGATCGAGGAAGTCGCGCGCGGCGCCACGCCACTCGGCACCCTCGGCGCCGACTACCACGACGTGTCGATCGATCTGAACGCAGGCGACACGGTGCTGTTTATGACCGACGGCTTCCCCGAATTGCAGAACGCGAGTGGCCAGCAGCTCGGCTACGCCGCCGCGATCGACGAATTCATCGCCGCCGCGAAGGGTGCCACCGCGGACGACGTCATCGCCTCCCTCGCCGCCGCGGCCAAGCGCTGGAACGGCGAGCGCCCGCCGAACGACGACGTCACCTTTGTTGTCGTTCGCGCCAGGACCGCGTGAGATAATTCGCGCGGTGTCTCCCCGGGTTTCGGTCATCATCGCCACGTACAACTGGAGCAGCGTTCTCCCGTACTCGATCGGCAGCGTGCTGCGGCAGACGATGCAGGATTTCGAGATTCTCGTCGTCGGCGACGGCTGCACGGATGACTCGGAATCGGTCGTGGCTGCGATCGGCGATCCGCGAATCCGCTGGTTCAATCTGCCGGTCAATACGCGCCATCAGGGCGCGCCAAACAACGAAGGACTCCGCCACGCAAGCGGCGAATTCATAGCCTACCTCGGCCACGACGATCTCTGGATGCCGCATCACCTGGAAACGCTCATCGCAGCGTTGGACGCGTCGGGCGCCGGCATGGCGTACTCGCTCGTTGCGGAGATCGAAGCGAGTGGTGAGGTCGCGGTGTTGACATCAACTCCGCAGACCGGCGGTTGGGTAGCGCCATCAGGCACGGCCCATCGCCGCAGAGTCACCGACGCGATCGGAGGATGGGGTGACTACCGCCAGTTGCGCGTCGTGCCGGAGGTTGATCTGTGGCTGCGTGCGCGCGAGGCCGGCTTCCGGTTCGCGTTCGCACCACGGCTGACCGCCATCAAGTTTCCGGCGAGTGTTCGGCGCGGCGTTTATCAGACGCGGCCGAATCACGAGCAGGCCGCGTGGAGCGCGCGCATCGCCTCGGAACCGAATCTGGAGGCGACGCTGCTCGCCGGCGTCGTTGCCGGGGGTGGCCACCTGACCCGAATGCCGTATCGGCAGCTGGCGAAACTGTTTGTTTCGCAGACGGTGGCGCGCATCCGGCATCGATTCGGACAGCGTGCGTTGCTGGCCTCGATCACACGCGCAAAGGGCGCGACGATCGGCAACGTTCGGCGCTTCAAAGGGCTGTAAATCTCAAGGAGAGTAGATGCTGCCTGGTGCGCGCAAAGACTCGCAGTTGGTGACGAAGGAGTGGGAGAAGATCGAGGAACAGATCGACGGAGTTGTCGTGCGCGAAGTCCGTCACGTCCCGCGCGATCACGGCGTGATCACCGAGATCTTCCGGCCGGAGTGGGATCCGACCGGCCTGCCGATCGTGCACATCTATCAGTCGCGCCTCTTTCCCGGCGCGATCGGCGCGTGGAGCTGTCACGCCACGACGATCGATCGCCTGTTCGTGAATCAGGGCTATCTGAAGGTCGTGCTCTTCGACGGCCGCGAGGAGAGTCCTACGTATCGCCGCGTCGTCGAGCTGTACACCGGCGATGCGCGGCCGGCCTTCGTCATCCTTCCCGCCGGCGTCTGGCACGGACTTCAGAACCTCGGATCGTCCGACGCGCTGGTCATCAACTGTCCGACGAAGGCCTACAACTACGAGGATCCCGATCACTACCGCCTGCCGTTCGATTCGCCGGAGATCCCGTACACGTGGACGGTGAGCGCGGCGTCGCGCCTGCGGTCCGACGCGAGGTGACGCAAAACCCCTTTTCACCACAGAGACACAGAGGACACGAAGAGAAGCTCTCTGTGTCCTCTGTGTCTTTGTGGTGAAGCGCTTTTTTTTGCGATTGCGCTAAAGTCCGGCCATGCCGACACCGTACGAAAGCGCCAAACTCATTCTGCAAATCTTCGAAATGCGCCGCGAGACCCTTCTTCGCGAGGCGCGGTTGTGGTTCGTCCGCGACTTCAATCCTGAAACGATCGACGACGTGAAAGCCGCGCTGGCAGGCCCGCACAATCCGCATGTGCGGATGGTGGTCGGCTACTGGGACATGGCCTGCTCGCTCGTGACGCACGACGCCATCGACCGCGGGATGTTTCTCGACGCCAACGGAGAGATCTTCGCCACGTTTGCGAAGTTCCAGCATCTCCTCCCCGAGATTCGCCAGATCGCCGCCGGCCCCGGATTCGGCAAACACATCGAGCAGGTGGTGATGTCGGTGCCGGGCGTCGAGGAGCGACTGGAGATGTTGCGCCAGCGCTTCCGGGCCATGGCTGCGGCAGCAGCGGCGAACGCCGGGAACTGAGCGCTACTTCTTCACGTCCTCGGTGGCGGAGGACAGGGCGGCGTCGCGAACGCCGAGCAGGCGAAAAAGCCGAGCAGCGCGCACAAAAGCAGTCGTTTCATGCTCACGTAAGACTCCGCTCCTTCTTCCGAAGAAACTCATCCAGCGGGCCGACCGTTTTGCGCATGAGAAATTCGGAGTGTCCGCGTACAACGTAGTCATCCAGCTCGCCGACGAGTTTGTATCCGAGTCGTTCGTAGAGTTTGCGCGCGCGCGGATTGATGGAGGAGACGCAAAGAAACACGTTCGGAAACTCGGCGAAGATCCGCTCCTCGGCGAACGCGACGAGTTTCGATCCGACGCCGCTGTTGCGCGCGTCGGCGGCGACGCAGACGACCTGGATGTAGCCGACGAACGCGCCCTGGACCACGATGATGATGAAACCGCGCGCGATGCCGTTCTCTCTCGCGACCCACACTTCGCCGGCCGGATTGGTGACGCGCGCCAGACATTGCTCGAACGTGCGGCCGAAGAAAACCCACGGATCGCTGGTAACCATCATCTCCGCACACGCGCGCGCTTCGGCATCGCCGTTCAGCCGTCCGATCTCAAGCTCTTTCATTTCGATCCGAGTCTACGCGATGATGCGCGGATGAAAAACGCGGGACGTCCTCAGACCGGCGAATACGCCAGCTATTACCAGCGCTACATCGACCTTGCCACCGAAGACGACATCGTAGCCGCGCTCGACGCGCAGTCGCACGAGACCGCCACGCTCCTCGGCGGCATCTCCGAGCAACAGGCGTCGCATCGCTATGAGCCGGGCAAGTGGAGCGTCAAGCAGCTCGTCGGGCATGTCATTGATGGCGAGCGCATCTTCGCGTATCGCGCGCTGTGCATTGGCCGTGGAGATGACGCTCCGCTGCCGGGATTCGAGCAGGATCCCTACGTGGCGAATGGCGGCTCGGACGATCGCCCGATCGCTGAGCTCGCGGAAGAACTGGCCACGGTGCGGCGGGCGAACGTGATGATGTTCCGGGCGTTTTCGGAGGACGCGTGGAAGCGCGTCGGAACTGCGAGCGACAACCAGGTCACCGTTCGCGCGCTGGCGTTCATCATGCTCGGTCACGAACGTCACCACCTCCGCATCCTGCGCGAGCGCTACCTCGGCCGCGCTACGTCGCCACGTACCGCATGACCGCGACGTAGTGACAGGCGCTCCCGCCGATCACGCAGAGGTGCCAGATGCCGTGCATGTGCGCGACGCGTTTCGACAGCGCGAAGAAGACGATGCCCGCCGTGTAGAACGTGCCGCCCGCCGCAATCCAGAAGATGCCGTTCGGCGGCATCGCCAGGCGCAGCGGCTTGATTGCGACGATGACCAGCCAGCCCATGAGCACGTACAGCACGACGGAGATGGGACGATAGCGGCCGCGCAGCAAGACGTCCTTCATCACACCAGCGATGGCCAGCGTCCAGACGATGCCGAACAACCACCAGCCCCATGGTCCACGCAGGGTAATCAGCGTGATTGGCGTGTAGGTTCCGGCGATGAGCAGATAGATCGCGCAGTGGTCGAAGACGTGGAAGACCCGTTTCGCAGGACCGCGCAACGAGTGGTAGAGCGTCGAGCTGAGGTAGAGCACGATCAGCATCGAGCCATAGATGGCGATCGCGGCGACCGTCGTGGTATCGCGCCCGGCCACGGCACGGATCGCAAACGCGGATCCGATGATCGCCAGCACGCTGCCGATCACGTGCGTGATGCTGTTGAATCGTTCGCCAACGTACATGGTGGTCAAACGTAGCGCCGCCGGCCCGGCGGCTGTACCGCCACGGCTCGCTGGCGAGTAGTGGTACGCGCCGCCGAGCCGGCGGCGGTCCAGCCGGCGAGCCGCCGGCGCTACGATCGTTAGAACGGCACTTCGTCGTCGTCTTCGATTTCCGGACCGCGTCCGCCGCCGGCGGGGGCGCCCGCGGGCGCGGCCTTGCGATAGCCGCCACCGCCGCTGTAACCGCCGCCTTCGTCGTCGCCTTTTTTGTCGAGCATCTGCATCGTGTTGGCGATGATTTCGGTGCGGTACTTCTTCACGCCGGTTTCCTTGTCGTCCCAGCTATCGGTGCGGATGGAGCCTTCGATGTAGACCAGCTTGCCCTTGCGGAGGTACTGGCCGCAGATCTCGGCCAGCTTGCCCCACACCACGATGTTGTGCCACTCGGTGCGTTCCTGTTTTTCGCCGGCCTTGTCGGTGAAGCGCTCGTCGGTGGCGAGCGAAAACTTCGCCACGCTGGTGCCGCTGGGGATGGAGCGGAGCTCGGGATCTTTGCCGAGGCGTCCGACGAGAATGACTTTGTTGACTGTTCCTGCCATTGGATTCTCCTGTTCGTGAATCTTCGCGTGCGAGAGACGAGGCTCCCGTTCGTCGTGTGGTCCGCGCATTTTATGCGAGCAGCGCGATGCCGTGCGTTTTTCTACCGCGAGTAGAATCCGCCGCCGTGAAGTGTGTCATTCAGCGCGTTCGGTGCGCGTCGGTATCCGTCGGCGACGAAGTCGTGTCGGAGATCGGAACCGGCCTGCTCGTTCTCGCCGCGGTGGAGAAGGGCGACGCCGAGCAGGTCATGCGCGATGCCGCAAAGAAGATCCGCGAGCTGCGCATCTTCAGCGATGACGCCGGCAAGATGAATCGCGACGTTACCGAAGCCGGCGGCGCGATCCTCGCGGTGTCGCAGTTCACGCTGGCCGGCTCGCTCGCCCGCGGACGGCGTCCCAGTTTCGATAACGCCGAGGAACCGGAGCGGGCGAAGATGATGTTCGAGCTGTTTGTCCGCGAGCTGGCGTCGATCGGCATCGAAGTGAAGACGGGACGCTTCCGCGAAATGATGATCGTGTCGCTGGAGAACGACGGGCCGGTTACGTTCGTTTGGGATAGCGCGTAGTTATACTCCGCCGCCTATGCCTTACGAACCCAAACTGATCGAAGAGAAGTGGCAGCGCGCGTGGGCGGATGCGAAGGTCGCCGAGGTCGATGTCACGGCGCCCGGCGACAAGTTCTACATGCTGAACATGTTTCCGTACCCGTCCGGCGATCTTCATGTCGGTCACGGCCGGAACTACATCCTCGGCGACGCTCTCTATCGCTATTTTCGGATGCAGGGACGCGCCGCGCTCAATCCGATGGGATGGGATGCCTTCGGACTGCCGGCGGAGAACGCCGCCATCAAGCGCGGCATCCATCCGCGGCAATGGACGCTGTCGAACATCGAGCGCGAGAAGAAACAGTTCCTCCGATGGGGAATCCTCTACGACTGGTCGAAAGAGCTGGCCTCGTGCGAGCCGGAGTACTACCGCTGGAACCAGTGGCTGTTTCTGCAGTTGTATCGCCGAGGATTGGCGTATCGCGCGAAGGCGCCCGTGAATTGGTGTCCGTCCGATCAGACCGTGCTCGCGAATGAGCAGGTCATCGATGGCCGCTGCGAACGATGCAGTACGGTCGTTGTGCAGCGCGATCTGGAGCAGTGGTTTTTAAAGATTACCGATTACGCCGACCGGCTCGACGAAGGGCTCGATACACTCGAGCACTGGCCGGAAAAAGTGAAACTGATGCAGCGGAACTGGATCGGACGATCGGTCGGCGCCGACGTCGAGTTCGCGGTGCCGTCGCTATCGAAGTCGATTCGTATTTTCACCACGCGGCCCGACACGATCTATGGCGCGACGTTCATGGTTCTCGCGCCGGAACATCCCGAGGTAGCGGCGCTGATCGCGGACAATCCCGATCGCGACGAGATCGAGACGTGGATCGCCGGCGTGCGCAACCAATCAAATTTAGAGAGACAAGAGGCGGGGAAGGAAGGGCGATTCACCGGGAAGACCGCCACGAATCCGTTCACGAACGAACAGATTCCGATCTGGCTCGGCAACTTCGTGCTGATGCAGTACGGCACCGGCGCGATCATGGCCGTGCCGGGACACGATCAGCGTGATTTCGAATTCGCGAAACAGTACAACCTGCCCGTTCGCGTCGTGGTGAAGCCGGCGAATGGCGATGTGCCGAGCGCTGAGGAATCGTATTCGGTGAAAGATGACTCCGCGGTCGCGGTCGACTCCGGCGTCATCAGTGGATTGCTCACTCCCAAAGCGATCGAACGGATCATCGAAGAGATCGAACGACTCTCCATCGGCAAGAAGATGGTCCGCTACCGCCTGCGCGACTGGCTCATTTCGCGCCAGCGCTACTGGGGCACGCCGATTCCGATGATCTATTGCGAGCGCGACGGCATCGTGCCGGTCCCCGAGGAAGAGCTGCCGGTGGAGCTGCCGCTCGATGTTCCGTTCACGGGACGCGAGGGAAATCCGCTGGCGAAGGACGAGCGCTTCGTCAACACGACTTGTCCCGTCTGCGGCGGCGCGGCGAAGCGCGAGACCGACACGATGGACACGTTCGTCGATTCGTCGTGGTACTACGCGCGCTTCATTTCGGCGAACGACGGCACGAAGATCTTCGATCCGTCGCTCGTGAATCGCTGGCTGCCGGTCGATCAGTACATCGGCGGCATCGAGCACGCCATCCTCCATCTGCTCTACGCGCGCTTCATCTGCCGCACGCTGCACGACATGGGGCTGACCAACTACGAAGAGCCGTTCACGCGGCTTTTCAACCAGGGGATGATCACGAAGGAAGGTTTCCGCACCGCCAGCGGCAACTGGGTTTCGCCGTCCGAGGTAGAGAACGGCGTGCACAAACCGACGGGTACGCCAGTGATTGCCGAAGTCGGGAAGATGTCGAAGTCGCGCTACAACGTCGTGCCGCCGGACGAATTGATCGACCGCTATGGCGCCGACACGGAGCGCGTCTACACGCTCTTCATCGCGCCGCCGGAGAAGGAAGCGGCGTGGTCGGATGAGGGGGTGGTTGGTGCGTCGCGATTTTTGAATCGCGTGTGGCACATGGGGGAGCAGATCCTCGCTCTTCCCTCGGGCGGAAGCGAATCTGCGGCGCTGACGCGAAAAACACATCAGACCATCGATGCCGTCACGCGGCGTTTCGATCGATTCGAATTCAATACGGCCATCTCCGGTCTGATGGAGCTATCGAACGCGATCGGCGATGCATTGTCCGACAAGGCGGATGCGCGTGATTCCTACATGGCGCTCCTCAAACTTCTCCATCCCTTCGCGCCGCACATCACCGAGGAGCTGTGGAGGATGTTCGGGAACGAAGGGTTCATCCTGACGTCGAGTTGGCCGAAGGCAGATCCGGCGCTGATGATCGAGGACGTCGTCACGATCGTCATCCAGGTCAACGGCAAGCTGCGCGGTCAGGTGGAAGTGCCGAATCCGCCGGAGAAGGATGTCGTGCTGGCTGCGATTCGCGCGAATCAGAAAGTTCAGCAGTGGATCTCGGGGAAGGAAGTTGTGAAAGAGATCTACGTCCCCGGGAAGCTGGTCAACATCGTGGTGAAAGCGTAGTGCGGGCGTCTCGCCTGCAACCGGTGGGCGTCCCGCCCGGCGGCGGTTTCTGGGATTCAATGCGCAGTCTGCGAATGACTCACGACCTCCCGTCGGGCGAGACGCCACGCCGGATGCAGGCGAGACGCCCGCACTACGCTCAAAACCTGTTACCTTTCCCCGCGATGAAACGCCTCGTCCTTTTTCTTCTGCCGCTGCTCGCCTCGTGTGGTTACGGCCTCGTCGGCAGCGCCAACAACCTCCTCGCGCCGACGGTGCATACGATCGAGGTGCCGGCGTTCGTGAACCGCACCACGCGCGTCGAGCTCGAGCAGCGCGTGACGCAAGCGGTGGCGGCGGAGTTCGTGTCGCGCGGGCGGCTGAAGCTCGTCAACTCCGCGCCGGCCGCGGACGTGATCCTGCGCGGCTCCATCGACTCTTTCGGCATCTTCCCGGTCGCGTTCAATCAGCAGGGACGCGCGACGCAGTACCAGATTTCGATCACCGCCAAGATCGAATTGCTCGATCACCGCGCCGAGGACAAAGTGCTCTGGAAGAACGATCAGTACCGCTTCACCGAGAACTACCAGGTCAACACCGAATCGACCGATGCCTTCGACCAGGAGACGCGAGCGATCAACGAAATCGCCGTGCGGTTTGCGGAATCGCTGGTGACGAACCTGCTGGAAGGGTTTTAGAGGAAATCACTTCCCCTTCAACTTCGCCCTCTCCTCATCCGCGCGGTCGCGCAGGAACGTCGTCACGATCAGGTACAGCCCTGCTGCGGCGGCGAGCAGGAAGCCGATCATCGCCATCGCCGGATAGCCGAACAGCTGCACGCGCGTTGGGACGCGCATCATCATCGAGGACGCGATCAGCAGCGCGGCGATGACCACGCCGACGGTGATGCGGTTTGCGATCTTGTGCATGCCCGCCAGGAACTGTTCGGCCTGCATCAGCTTCAGGCTGAACGACAGTTTGCCGGCCGCGGTCTGGTCGATGATCTCGCGCGTGCGGTGGGGGAGGTCGAGCACGAGCTGGTTGAGGTCGAGCAGCGCCGGATAGAAATTGCGCGGCGCGAACTTCTGCGCCAGCTTCTGGCCCATCAGCCGTTCCGCGTAGTCGCGGATCACCGTGTGCGGGTCGTACTCCGGATCGAGGCGGCGCGTGACGCCGTCGAGGTGCAGCAGCGTTTTCGCGAGCATGGCCAGCTCCGCCGGCGCTTTCAGCTCGTTGTTGTTGGCGATGGAGATGACGTTGAAGATTAGTTGTCCGACATTGATCTGCCGCACATCGACGTCGTGGAATGTGGCGACGACGGTGGAGATCTCGCGGACGAACTTCATCGCGTCGAACCCTTCCTGCACTTCGGAAAGCCTCACGCACGCATCCGCGACCTCGGCACCGCGATTCGACGACATCCCCAGCAGCATCTTGATGATCTCGTCCTGAAACTCGCGGCTGATGCGGCTGACCATCCCGAAGTCGAGCAGCACCACCTCGGCCTGGTTGTCTTCGAGGTCGCGCACGAAGACGTTGCCTGGATGCGGATCGGAGTGCCAGATGCCGTCGACGCAGACCTGCTTCAGGTACGCGCGCGTCAGCGTTGCCGCAAGCTCCGCGTAGTCGTGATCGATGATCTGCAGCGGTGTCAGCTTCGACACCTTGCGTCCGCGCACGAGCTCCGTGGTCAGCACGCGCGAGGTGGTCATGTCGTCGATGACCGTCGGAATCGAGATCTGCGGGAACTCGGCGAGGTTGCGGCGGAGGATCTCGGAGTTCCGCGCCTCCTGCTCGTAATTCAGCTCGTTGAGCAGCGTGATGCGCGCCTGCTCGATCGCGCCGGTCAGGTTCATCTTGCGGCCGATGTCGCTGTGCTGTTCGATCGTTGAGGCGATCTCGGTGAAGACTTCGAGATCGTGGCGAACTTGCTCGCGCACGTCTGGGCGCTGCACTTTGACGACGACTTCGCGGCCGTCTCGAAGCACGGCGCGATGCACCTGGCCGAGGGAAGCGGCGGCGAGCGGCGTCGATTCGAACGATTCGAAGGCTTTCGAAATCCGAACCTTCAACTCCTCCTCGACGATCTTCTCGACCTCGGCGAACGAGAACGGTTCGACGTCGTCCTGCAGCGATTCGAGTGCGACGATGTACTCGGGCGGCACGATGTCGGGACGCGTCGAAAGGACCTGCCCGAATTTCACGTAGGTCGGGCCCATCCCTTTGAGTGCGTTGGCGAAGGCGACGGCGCGCCTGGCGACGTCGGGCTCCATCTCCGCCGAGGTGTCGTCGGACGCGATGACGGTCTCGGGATCGAGCGAGAGGCGGAAGTCTTTGCGGCCGTATTTTGTAAAGAGGACGAGCAGGTCGCGGTATGCACCGATGTTGCGTGTCTTCAGCATTCTGCGGATGAGTTTGCACGGGGCTTGCCGAGTTCCATAGACAGGAGCGTCTTGCCACACCATGTTAGGATTCGCCGATTCCAATCAGGAGCTTTTAACGATGTCAATCCATAGAACTCTCTTTACCTCGGAGTCTGTCACCGAGGGGCACCCGGACAAGATCGCGGACCAGATTTCGGATGCCATTCTCGACGCGGTCCTGGCCGCCGACCCGATCGGACGCGTGGCGTGCGAAACGCTGGTGACGACCGGTCTGGCCATGATTTCCGGTGAGATCACCACCAAGACGTATGTCGATTTTCCGTCGATCGTGCGCAGCACCATCAAGGAGATCGGCTACACGCGCGCCAAGTACGGCTTCGACAGCGAGACGTGCGCGGTGGTGTCGTCGATCGATCCGCAGTCGCCCGACATCGCGCAGGGCGTCGATACCGGCGGCGCGGGCGATCAGGGGCTGATGTTTGGTTTCGCCTGCCGCGAAACGCCGGAGCTGATGCCGCTGCCGATCATGCTCGCGCACAAGCTCGCGCGCCGCCTCGCGGAAGTGCGCAAAGCGAACGATCTCGACTTCCTCCGCCCGGACGGAAAGTCGCAGGTGACGATCGAGTACGAGGGGAAGCGGCCGATTCGCGCCGCGGCCATCGTGATCTCGACGCAGCATTCGCCGAGCATCAGCCACGGCGATCTGAGCGACGCGATCATCGAGAAGGTCATCAAGCCAGTCGTTCCGGCCGAGCTGCTCGACAGCAATACGAAGTTCCACATCAATCCGACCGGCCGATTCGTCACCGGCGGACCGCAGGGCGATACCGGCCTGACCGGACGCAAGATCATCGTCGATACGTACGGCGGCCGCGGCCGTCACGGCGGCGGGGCGTTCTCGGGCAAAGACCCGACGAAGGTCGATCGTTCGGCGTGCTACATGGCCCGTTACATCGCCAAGAACATCGTGGCGTCCGGACTGGCCGATGAGGTCGAAGTGCAGCTCGCGTACGCGATCGGTGTGGCCGATCCGGTGTCGGTGTACGTCGATACGTTCGGCACGGAGCGCATCTCGCAGGAACGGATCGTCGATCTGGTTCGCGAAAACTTCATGATGACGCCGCGCGGCATCATCGATTCGCTCAAACTCCGCCGTCCGATTTTCAAGAAGACCGCGGCCTACGGACATTTCGGCCGCACCGAGCCGGAGTTCACCTGGGAAGCAACCGACAAAGCCGAAACCCTGCGCAGCGCCGCAGGCGTGGGGGCGGAGGCGGTCACGGTTTAGGCGGCAGCGTTTTTTTGATTCGCCGCGGAGCGGCGAAATCTACGTAGCCCAGCGCGTGAGCGCTGGGTTTCGTTTATGCGCGGAAGTTCGAGCCGCGGAGCGCCGGCATTTCGAATTGAGCAACCATTCGGGATGTCGCCGCTCCGCGGCTGAAATCACGCGCGTCGCGCCCCAAAAAACACGAAGCGCGCCGACCCCTTGGGGATTATCGGCGCGCCTCAATTTCGCCAGCGTTTCCCGAATGTGCTCGGGCCGAGCTTGTCATTAGCTCGAATCGTGCCACTCACTCCCACGACCCCATGTACTTCAGCAACTGATCGATCGACAGCAGCCGCTCATCGCCCTTCACGTCGCGGAAGATCGAGTGATACCAGCCCTTCACTTTCACCGGCGTGAGAAGTTCCTTTCCGATGCGCAGCGGACGGCCTTCGCCGAGTTTGAGGAATACTTTCTCGTATGCGGATCGCGTCAGGCGCTGCGACGGTGCGGACGGCGGCGAAGCCCGGCGTTCTGTCGAGCGGCGCGAACGTCCGCGGCGTTCCGGTTTTTCGCCCGACCAGGGCGGCGCGAGCTTCTCGTCGACGTCGGCGCTTCGTCGACGAGGCGTAGACGTCGCTGCATCGTCGTCGTGCATCAGCGCGGCGAAATTCTCCAACTCCGGCAGCACCGAACCCCAGCGCGTGGAGCGGCCTACGTCGTCGTACGCGGCAGGCCGGTCGTCGAGATCGAGCAGCGACGGAGTTTCACCCCGCATCACCGACAGCAGCAATCGATAGCTGAATGGGTCGGAAACGCGGCGGATGGCGTCCCGGAAGGCCATCACCGTTTCGTACGCGATCTGCCGCAACGAGAGCAACGCGCGGTCGGACGTCGACCAGCACTCGTCGTCGATATCGGAGGTGAACGGACTGCGCGGAAAGTGAAAGTCGCGCAGGATCCAGCCGTTGCGTGTCGGATGCTTGCCGGGTTTCACACCTGCGAGCGCTGGGATCCCGTGCTCGTGCAGCACATCCACTCGATACGACGGCCAGCTGATCGCTTCGCGCACGATGCCGACGATCAGCGCGACCATCGCCGCCATCAATCCAGGATCGGGCGTGAAGTCCATCGTCAGTTCGATCCGCTCGCGCCGAGGGCGGACTCCGATGCCGGTCGATCTCCGGTTCGCGCCGGCCACGATGATCGGGACCGGCAGCAGGTTGATCAACAGCATGGCCAGCTTCTGGACGTTCCGATGATGACTTCGCTCCTCGCGCGCGAGCTCGAACGAGATGTTGACGTGAAGGCTGAACGCTTGCAGCCGGACACGCTTGCCGTTCGTCGCTTCCCATTTGTCGAGCTGGTCGCGGACGAAGCCGATCTGCTCCCACAGGCTGCGCACCACACGGGCCGTGCACTGCGGCGCGATCTCGATCACCGGCGTCACCACCTCGATCACGCCGCCGTCGAAATAAAGCGCGCCGCCGGTGGGAAGCTGCAGCGATTTGTTCGTGCGCCGCACCAGCGGCCGGTCAACGAATGCCGCCGGCGTCCGCCACACCTCCTCGGGTGTGCGCTCGACGTCATCGATGAAAACCTTGAACTCGGCCTCCAGCCCGATGACCGGCATCGCCAATTCGCTGGTGTAGGGAAACTTTGGGTCGTACGTCGCCATACCGCGGTCTGCGGTAAGCCTTCAGCAATTGAGGTGCCGGTGAAGGGAGTCGGGAGCCGGGGGTCGGGCGTCGGAAGTCGAAGCTACGACAAAGCTACGACGCCCGACCCCCGGCTCCCGACTCCCAAGTCTCACCTCACGATGTACTGGTAATTCACTTCGACCTCGTGAACGACCTCAACCGGCTTGCCGTTCATCATCATGGGGCGGTAGCGCCAGCTGCGGATCGTGTTAAGCGTCTCCTCGTCGAACATCGGATCGGGAGCGTGATTGAGGATGGCGATGTCGATGATGCGGCCATTCTTGCCGACGGTGTAGCGCACTACGCACGTCCCTTCCAGGCGATTCTTTTTCGCCGCGTCCGGGTAGTGCGGGAACTCGTGGTCGATCTCCTTCAGCGGCAGCTTGACGCTGCGATCGACGTAAACGCGTCCGTCGTCGCCGAAGGTGATGCCGCCGGGCGTGCCCATCGTTTTGCCGGTGCCGCCGATCTGTCCGCCGGTCATGCCATTCGGAGAGCCTTGCGCCTCAGACACCGCGGGAGTGGCCACCGGAGCAGGCGCAGGCGGCGGCGCGACGACCGGCGCGGGCGGTGCGACGTCGGGGATCGTATCGGGGATGACCGTCGGTGCGACGATCTGCGTCGGGGCCGGCGACGGCACCACCTTCGGCAGCGTCAGGAGCGGCTTGGGCGGCTCCGCTTTCGGAGGCGGGGGAGGCGGCGGCGGTGGATCGGGCACCTGCGTCAGGCTGTACGCGACGATCATCTTCGGCGACTGCGTCGGCAGCACGACGTTCCAGATCATGCTGGCCAGCGCGGCACCCACGGCCACCACGTGCACCGCGATCGAGACCGGGAGCGTTTCGTAGAAAACGCGGCGGGTGCGCGGTACAAACGCTTCGGGCGCGACGGACTCGAACATGGAGAGGGGCGGAAAGCGTAGCATCACTTTCGGTACCTTCACGTCAAACTTCTGCGGGGACAGATGGCAGTCGAACCCGGTCCATGCCATCATCAGCGTTCGTTTTTCGGGGAACGAGAGAGAGATGGCGCGTTACATCCAGCGGATCACGCTCCTCGGCAGGCAGCGTTGGATCGGATGGGAGATCGACGGCGTCGGCACGGAGATTCCGGGCCTCGTGCTCGCCGACGATTTGCCGGAAGAAGACCTGCGCAGCCGCGGTGTGAAGGAGTTTCGTCCGCTGCCGTTCGAGACGTTCCTGGAGATGAATCCGCAATCCGAGGAGCCGTACGAAGGGAAGCTGCTCGATGAGGATGTCGAGTTCCGCCTCGACGCCCTGCAGGTCGGCCTGGAGCGCCTGCGCAGCCGCGGCAGCAACTCCGTTCCGCGCGCGGTGCTGATGCACATGTTCGGCGATGCCGTGCAACTCAATCATCCGCGAGTGATCGAGCGCCTTCGCGCGTGGGAAGCGCGCGGATCGGTGGAGTTCGTCGGGCAGGATGAGTGCTATTTGCGGATTTTGGGGCCGCTGTGAATCCCGAGTTTCTCGTACATCGCGCGATCGCCCGCGGCGACACGCGTGAATGACGTGACGCCACGCTCGCGCAATTCGTCATCCGTGAGGTTGTCCGCCTTCAGCAGGCCGGCGTTGGACAGATCGCCGTCCACGCCTTCAATGTCGTAGCCGGCCCAAAGCGGTACGCCCCGCTCCTCGGTCGGGCCGAGGGCGGTGGTCGATCTGAATTTCTTGATGTAACGCGACATGGAGAAACCGATTGCACCACAAAGGCACAAAGGACACGAAGAAAAGACTCACTTCGTGTCCTTTGTGCCTTTGTGGTTCAAAATTTCTCGTGCAGCCGCGCGAAGTCGTCGAGCGCCAGCCGTTCGGCGCGAATGTCCACATCGATACCGGCGCGCTCCATCGCGCCGACGATCTCCTCGCGAGTTCCGAACTCCGTCAAGTTGTTGACCAGTTTCTTGCGCCGCATCCGGAACGAGGCGCTGATCAGATGGATGAGTGATTCTGAGGCGAACGGTTTCGGATCGGGATCGAGGACGACGACGGCGCTGCGCACTTTCGGCGGCGGGTAAAACGACTTCGCCTCGAGCGTGAGGAGGATGCGTGCCGAGGCGTAGAGGCGGACGAAGAGGGTGAGGTAGCCGTAGGCTTCGTCGCCGGGATTTGCCACGAGGCGATCCGCCACTTCTTTCTGCAGCATGAAGACGGCGCGGCGGCAGTTCGGGTCGGCCACGACGCGGCGCAGGATCGGCGTACCGGCGTTGTAGGGAAGATTGCCGACGGCGCGATACGGCCGCGCCGGCAGCGACGCGTCCATCGCATCGTCGTTGATGAGCGTGATGCGGTCGCCGTACTGTTTCTGCAGTCGCTCCGAAAGCTCGGGATCGATCTCGATCGCGATCAGCTCGTTGGGCAGCGCAGCCAGTTTCTCCGTGAGCACTCCCTCGCCGGGGCCGATCTCGACGACGACGTCGTCCGGCGCCGGCTCGACCGCCTCGACGATGCGCGCGACGGCGCCGCGGTTGCGGAGAAAGTGCTGCCCCCACTTTTTCTTTGGGTGACCCATCTGTCTCGATCTGCGAACATCTGCGGATCACGTTTTTATCCGCAGATGACGCAGATGTTCGCACGATAAACTGCCGCGTATGGACCAAGCCACAATCAATACCGACATCGCCGCGGCGCACGAGGTCATCGCGCGGTTGAGAACAGAGGTTGGCCGCGCGGTGATCGGGCAGGATGCGATCGTCGACCGGCTCGTCATCGCGTTGCTGATCCGCGGACATGTTTTGCTCGAAGGCGTTCCGGGACTCGCCAAGACGCTGCTCGTCAAGACGCTCGCCGGCGCGATCGACGCATCGTTTCATCGCATTCAGTTCACGCCCGATCTGCTGCCGGCCGATATCACCGGGACGTTGATTTTCAATCCGGCCGATCGCGTGTTTACGCCGAGGCAAGGGCCGATTTTCGCAAACCTGGTGCTTGCCGACGAGATCAATCGCGCGCCGGCCAAGGTGCAGTCGGCGCTGCTCGAGGCGATGCAGGAGCGGCAGGTCACGATCGGCGATACGTCGTACAAACTTCCGCAGCCGTTCGTCGTCATCGCCACGCAGAATCCGATCGAGCATGAGGGGACGTACGCGTTGCCCGAGGCGCAGGTCGATCGATTCGTGATGAAGCTGCGCGTCGACTATCCAACGGCGGACGAGGAGATGCGCATGCTCGGCATCTACCTTGATCCGACCGCGCCGCAGATTGCCATGCGCCGCATTTTGCGCATCAGTGAAATCGACCAGATCGCGAATCTTGCGGCGCGCGTGCACGTCGACGAACGGATCGGACGCTACATCGTGCAGCTCGTCGCCGCCACGCGCCGGCCGGCGGAGTTCAAGCTGCCGTCGCTCGTGTCGCACATCGCTTTCGGCGCGTCGCCGCGCGCCACGCTGGCGCTCGCGCACGTGGCCAAGGGCTACGCATTCATTCAGGGGCGCGCGTTCGTGATCCCCGAGGATGTGAAGGCGATCGCGCCGGACGTGCTGCGGCATCGGCTCGTGCTCAGCTACGAAGCCGCAGCCGAGAACGTGACGGCGGACGCGATCGTCGAACAGATTCTGGGAGCGGTCGCGGTTCCGTAGCCATGTTTTTCCGCTCCCGCAAACCGCGCTTTCGCGTTCCGCTCACGCGGCGTGTGCGCGATCTGGAAATCCTCTCCGCGCGGCTCATTCGCGCCGGATTCGCGGGCGACTATCACTCCGCGTTTCACGGCCGAGGAATCGAGTTTTCGCAGGTGCGCGAGTATCAGCCGGGCGATGACGTGCGCACGATCGACTGGAACGTGACCGCGCGTAGCGGTACGCCGCACGTGAAGGAGTTCGTGGAGGAGCGCGACCTGACGGTGCTGGTCGTGATCGATGTCTCCGGGTCGATGGGATTCGGATCGGTCGATTGGCGCAAGTGCGACGTTGCCGCGGAGCTGGCCGCGGTCTTTGCGTTTTCGGCGGTGCAGAATTCGGATCGCATCGGGCTGCTGTTGTTCGCAAACAATGTTCAGGGATACATCGCGCCGCGGCGGGGGAGGATGCACGCGCAGGTCATCGTCCGCGCGGCGGTCGATGCGGCCATGCGCGGACCGAAAGGAATCGGCGATCTCGAAGGAGCGGCGCGCTACCTCGAGCAGGTCAGCACGCGCCGCGCGGTGGTCATCGTGATCAGCGATTTTCTCGATCAGAACTTCGAGCGGACGATGCGGCGATTGAACCGGCGGCACGACGTCGTCGCCATCACCGTCGGCGATCCACGCGAGGAGCGATTCCCGGAGCGTGGCCTGGCGCAAGTCGCGGATGCCGAGACCGGCGCGTTGCGCCTCATCGATCTGCGGCGCGCGGACGTCGCGCGGCGTGCCGCGACGCGCGGCGAGCAGAATGCACGGCGCTTCCGCGCGGCCGGTGTCGATCACCTCAACGTGTCGACTGCCATTCCGTACGATCGCGAGCTGCTGCGCTTCTTTCGCGAGCGCGCGGTGAGAAGGCGATAAGCGATGGGCGCGATTCTCTTTCTGCTGATTACGACCTTTCAGCCGCCCAAACCGGCAATCGGCGATCCGATCACGATCACGTTTGCGGCTCCGACGACGGTCGATCCGTCCGCCGACTACGAAGTGATTTCGCGACACGGCAACTCGGTCGTGATCCGCACGTTCGTGCCGCACACGATCACGGTCAATGCGCATTCGGCCGAAGGCCCCGTGAGCGTGATGATTCCGATTCACTCGGTGCTGAAGCCGGACGACAAACTGGAGCCGGCGCCGCTGAAGCCTCCGAAACCGGAGCCGTGGCCGCGGCTGCCGTTCATCGCCATCGGCATCACGGCACTGGCAGCGATTGGGGCATGGATCGCCGTGGTGATGCTCGCGAAGCGGCGCGTGCCGAAGCCGGTGATCGTCATCGCCCCTGCGGACGAATTTCGCCGCCGCCTGCGCACTCTCCGTCCCGATGCGCCGAAGCGCTGGGCCACGCTCGCCGACATCGTTCGCGCGTACCTCGCCGCCGTCCGCTCCGACCTCGGCGCGGAGTTGACGACGTCGGAATTGCTCTCGCGCATCGACGACGACACGGAGCGCCGGCGGCCCGTCGGCTGGACCGCCGCCGGCTCGGCGGCGATTTCGGACACTGCCGGCGAGCCGCCGGCGGTCCAGCCGACGAGCCGTCGGCGCTACGACGGCGGCACATCGCTGGTCGAAACGATCCTCCGCCAGGGCGACCTCGAAAAGTTTTCGCCGTGGGGTGCGGCGCCGGCGGATTTCGATGCGATCGCGAGTCAGGCATTGGCGATTCCTTCCTGGGCAGAACCGCCGGTCGTGCAGGCCGAGGAGGCGGCATGATCCGCTTCGCGAATCCGCTCTGGCTGCTGCTGATCCTCGCGATCATCGGGCGAATCGTGCTGCTCGTCCTCGATCGTCGCCGGCGTTTCGGCGCGTTTTCAATCTCGTCGCTGTCGATCCCATCGCCGAAAACATCTCTTCGCGCACAGCTCGCGGGCATCCCGTTCCTTCTCGAATCGATCGCGGCGCTGGCGATGATCGTGGCGCTGGCGCGGCCGCAGCGGGTGACGAAGATGGCCTCGAACGACCGCTTCGGCATCGACATCGTGGTCGCCCTCGATGCGTCCGGAAGCATGGCCGCCGAGGATTTCAAACCGCGCAATCGGTTCACCGTGGCCAAGGAGTTGATCGGCGATTTCATCAGCAAACGGCAGGACGACCGCATCGGCATCGTCACGTTCGGAGTCCGTGCCGCGACGCGCGTGCCGATCACTTACGACCGCGATATCGCCGGCGCGATTCTGGAGCGCGCGCAGGTCGGCGAAAACGGCGACGGCACTGCCATCGGCCACGCCATCGCTACCTCGGTGAACCGCCTGCGGACGTCGAAAACGCGCAGCCGGATCATCATCCTCGTCACCGACGGCGTGAACAACGCCGGCTCGATCGATCCGCTCGTGGCGGCGCAGTTGGCGGCGCGCTACGGAATCAAGATCTACACGATCGGCGTCGGCAGCCGCGGGCCGGTGCCGATCCCAATCAAACGTCAGGATCCATTCACCGGCGAGATCGTGACGACGTATCAGCTCGTTCGCGCGGACATCGACGAGGAGGCGCTCGCGGCGATCGCGAAGACGACCAACGGCGAGTATTTTCGCGCCACCGATGCGCGCACGATGAGCGACGTGCTCGATCGCATCGATCACCTGGAGAAGACCCGGCTGACGGCGCCGAAGAGCGAAAAGATCGATGAGTTGTACGGCCTTCCGCTCGCACTCGGCGTGATCGCGCTGGCGTTGTCGCTGCTGTCGGGAGAAACGGTGTGGCAGAAGGTGACGGCGTGAGTGCGCAGCGCGTCGTAGCGCCGCCGGCTCGGCGGCTGGACCGCCAGCGGCTCGCTGGCGCGTCGCGTCAATGCCGCCGAGCCGGCGGCGGTCCAGCCGGCGGGCCGCCGGCGCTACGCCTGCGGAGGGTCGCATGAACGCGATCTCCTTCCGCGCCCCGCAGTTGCTTTGGCTCGCGATCGCCGTTCCGATCGCGCTGATCTTTTTCCTCGCGCGCGAACGTCAACGAATCCGCATCGCGCGCCGGTTCGTTTCCGAGCGCCTTCGCGGAGTTGCCAATCCGCTGCGTTCCGTTCGGCCATGGCTTGTTGCGCTTGCGCTCCTCGGGTGCGTTATCGCGCTCGCTGGCCCCGAAACCGGATTTCGCGTCGTGCCCATCGAGCAGCGCGAGTCGAATCGCGTCATCGCCATCGATGTTTCGCTGAGCATGGCCGCGCAGGACGTCGGCACCTCGCGGCTCGACGCGGCGAAGGCGATCGCGAAGCGGATCATCGATGCGCAGCAGGGGCGCATCGGCCTGGTCGTTTTCGAGTCGGCCGCCGAGGTCGTGTCGCCGCTGACGAGTGACGATGAGGCCGTCGAGGCGCTGCTCGACTCGATTCAAGCGGGCGAGGTTTCGAATCCCGGCTCCGATCTCTCCGTCGCGCTGATGGCCGCGTTGCGGCTAGCCGGCGACACCGCGCAACGCGGCGATATCGTCGTCATCAGCGACGGCGAGGATCAGAGCACTCGGCTCGACGACACCGTCGCCAAACTCGCGCAGCGCGGCGTGCCGGTGTCGACGATCCTCGTTGGCACCGCGGCCGGGAGCACGATTCCGCGGCCGGAAGGCGGCGGCGATCTGGTCGATGACAACGGGCAAGTCGTGACGACATACGCACGCCCCGAGGCGTTGCAGAAGATCGCGGCGGCGACGGGCGGGAAGTTCTACGAGAATCCATTCGGCGAGCACGCGCTCGACTCGCTGGCGGCGTCCGGCGGGACGATGAAGCAGCGCAACATCCGCGTCCCGATCGAGCGCTACCAATGGCCGCTGGCGTTGGCCTGCGTGGCCATGTTCCTCGGGTCTCTTGCGAATCGAGGCGCTGAATGAAGGTCATCACGATCGTCCTGCTCATTACGATTCCCCTAGCCGATCGCTTTACCCGCGAAACCAATTCGCACGCCGCCACCGCGCGCGGCGTGAAGCAGTTCACGGAAAAAAAGTACGCGGAAGCGCAGAGGTCATTCGCCACGGCCACCTCGATCGCGTCCACTCCCGCCCGCGCCTTCAACCTCGGCACGTCGCAGATCGCCGCCGGCAATCGCGAGGCAGGTTCATCGACGATCGCCAAAGCGCTCGCCGATCCGTCGCTTCGCGCGGATGCGCTGTTCAATCGCGGCAACAGCGCGCTTTCCGCGAATGCCTTCGACTACGCCATCCGCGACTACACCGATGCTCTGCGAATTCGCCCGAACGACGCCGACGCAAAACGCAATCTCGAGATCGCGTTACGACGCAAGCAGGCCATGCAGAAACAGCAGGGCGGGAGCGGGTCGCAGCAGGATAGCGGACCGCAGCAGAAGCAGAATCCGCAACCTGCGCCGCAGGCGGGCGGACAACAGCAGCCGAAGAACGATCCGAATGTTGACGGATTGCTGCGGTCCGTCCAGCAGCAGGAGCAGGAAGAGTTGTCGCGGATGCACAGGCCGACTCGCGAGCGGTTGCATGTGGGGTGGTGAGGCGTGAACCGCCTCATTGCTGTTCTGCTTTTCGCCTTCGCGCTACCGGCGATGGCCAGCGACCTCCAGGTCGACAAGCGAACACTAGCCACAGACGACGCGCTCACCATCACGCTCACTCTCACCGACGCCTTCGCCTCGGCAGACAACATCCAGCTCCCGCTACAGAACCTCGTCATCGACGGCTCGCCGTCCGTTTCGTCGGAGTTTTCGTGGATTAACGGCCAGTCATCGCGGCGCAAAGTGCTGCGCTACGTCGCGCGTCCCATCCATTCCGGCGACGCGCTCGTCGGGCCGTTGACGTTGCACGGGGCGGACGGACAGGTTGAGACGCTCGCGCCTCTCTCGATTCAGGTTCTTCCGGATCTCGCGGCCGGGACGAATGATCCGATCCGCATCCTCCACGAGCTCGTGGCCACAGGGCGCGATCCGATCTTCGTCGTCGCTGATGCCGACAAGAGCAGCGTCTTCATCGGCGAGCAGGTCATCGTCACCTGGACGATTTACAACGCCGCGAACGTGCAGCAGCACGGGATCTCGCGGATGCCGAAGCTGGCCGATTTCTGGGTCGAGGAGCTGGACATTCGCGGGCAGACGCCGCAGCAGCTGTTCCTCGGCGGCGTGGCGATGCAGAAACTGGTCATCCGCCGCGTGGCGCTTTTTCCGCTGCGCAACGGCACGCTGACCGTCGATCCGCTCGCGATCGAGGCGCAGATCATGAAGCCGCTCGGCTCAAACCTGTTGCGTCTATTCGAGGGAAGCGTCGTCGATGTGCAGCGCCACTCGTCGCCGCTGACCATCGAAGCGCGCCCGATTCCGGCCGGTCCGCCCGTCGCGGCGGTCGGTGACATCTCGCTGCAATGTGAGGCGCCGGTGCAAAAAAACGGCGGACCGGTAGCGGTCGGCGTGATCATGACCGGCGCCGCGAACCTTCGCGCCGCGCCTCCGCCGTCATTTGCGCAGCCCGTCGACGGCAGCGTGCAGATTGCCGAGGGGGCGGTGAGCGTGCAGAGGCGCGACGAGGCGGTGATGACGCGGCGCTGGCGTTTTCTGATTTTCCCAAACAGCGCGGGGATGTTCGTGATCCCGCCGCTGACGGCGCAGATCCTGACACCGGCCGGAGTGCGGCGCGAGCTTCGCTGCGAACAGCGGACGCTGATGGTTCAAGCAGCGGACGCGGCGATGCAATCGCACGCGCCGCCGGCTCCGAGCAGCGCGCCCGTTGAAGCAGCCCGCCAGTCGCTGCCGTTCATCGGCATCGCGGCAGCGATTCTCATCCTGCTCGCGATCGCGTGGCCGCGTATCGCACGTGCGCGAGCCGTCAGGCGCGACACGCGCGCGCTCGTCCGCGAGACGCCCGCAGAAACGCGCATCGCCGTGGACGAATGGCTATCAACCCGCGGCGTCGATCCGATCGCCATTCTTCGCGAAACCTCCGATCGCGGTGATGCCTATCGCGCCCTTCGTTCCCTCCTGGATGCTGCCGAGCGCGACCGCCTCGTCGCGGAGCCGGACGACGTCCGCGGCAGAGTGCGCGACCTGGTCGCGAGCCTCTGAACGCAACCTCCGACGCCAGTCGGACGTATGTCACAATCGACGAAACGCCCCAACACAACCAGGAGGATTCATGTCAAAGAAACTACTACTGTCCCTTTGCGCCGTGCTGCTCACGGTCTCCGCGTTCGGACAGACCGTCGATGAGCTGCTCGAGAAAAATCTCAAGGCAGAAGGCGGCAGGGAAAAACTGAAGGCCATCCAGTCGATGCGCCTGACCGGAAAGATGAAGATGGGCCCGATGGAAGCGCCAATCACGATCGTCAAGGCGCGCCCCTCGGAAATGCGCGTCGATTTCACGATCCAGGGGATGACCGGAACGTCTGCGTACGACGGCTCGACCGGCTGGAACCTGATGCCGTTCATGGGCAACAAAGATCCCCAGAAGATGACCGAAGAGCAGTTGAAGGACATCCGCGTCGAGGCTGACTTCGACGGTCCGACCTTCGACTACAAGGCGAAGGGCAACAAGGTCGAGTACGTCGGGAAAGTCGATACCGAGGGAACGCCGACCTACAAACTGCACGTCACGACCAAGGAAGGCAAAGAGTCGAACGTCTATCTCGACGCGGAAACGTACCTCGTCATCCGCACCGAGGCCACGCGCAACGTGCAGGGGCAGGATCTGGAGATGGAGACGTCGATTGGCGACTACAAGACCGTCGATGGACTGACGATGCCCTACTCGATGGAAAGCCATGTCAAAGGCAAAGAAGCGATGGGCGGACAGTCCATCACGATCGAGAAGATCGAGCTGAATCCGAAGGTGGACGCCGCGATGTTCAAGATGCCGGCCGTCGCCGCGACCCCGAAGCCGGAAGAGAAGAAACCGCAGTAGAGTTCGTGGGGCCGGGCACTCCCGGCCCCATTTCGAATGCCTCGCCCCACCATCACAACCGAGCGCCTCGTGCTGCGCCCGTTCACTCCCGCCGATGCGCCCGCGATCCAGCGACTGGCCTCGGATCGCGCGATTGCCGCGAGCACCCTGCTGATCCCGCATCCGTATCCCGAGGGCGCCGCGGCGGAGTGGATCGAAGGTCACGACGACACGTCCCACAATCACATCTTCGCCATCACACCGCGCGACGGCGGCGAAGCGATGGGCGCAATCGGCCTGCACGTCGACAGCAATCACGATCGCGCCGAGATCGGCTACTGGATTGGCGTTCCGTACTGGAATCGCGGTTATGTGACCGAGGCCGCGAATGCAATCGTCGACTACGTCTTCAACACGCTCAACCTGAACCGCGTCTTCGCCTTCCACTTCACCGCGAATCCCGCCTCCGGACGCGTCCTGCAGAAGATCGGCATGAAACGCGAAGGCACCATGCGCCAGCACATCGTGAAATGGGGCGAACACGTGGACGTCGACTACTACGGTGCGGTGCGGGGGGAGTGGGGGAGGGCGATATAGAATCCGTCGGTGGTTAACTGGACTCGGTTTGAGCCAGCAAAGGTTGATATTGACTTCAACGAAGTGAAACTGGCGGCACACGGCATCACCGTTACAGAAGCATCGGAGGTTTTGTGGAACGGCTTTCGCCCGGTCCGCGACAAACACCATGATGACCGGTACCGCCTTCTCGGTCGGACCGACACGGGTCGGCCGCTAGAACTGGTAGCCGTTGTGCTTGGAAGTCGAAGGGTGCGTATCATTACAGGCTGGCCACTATGAGATCGCGCGCACAACACCTTACTGATGACGAGATCGAGGCGGAAGTCCTCGCAACGCGGAATGATCCGTCGGCGTGGGAACTATTGCCGCCGGTTCCACCGGCCACCTCTCCACGCCCCGCGTGGATGTTGCGCAGAAAGCATCTTGATCTCGCAGCGAAGTTTCACGTCCTTTCAGTGCTCCACCGCTTTGGATTGGAAGCGAACCTGAGTTGGGCTCAACCGGACAACGTCGACATCACGGTGCTCGGCAGGAACGGCCAGACTGTGACCATTGACGTGAAGACAGTCGATGGAGCACGCGAGTGGCTGGTCGATCAGTTCAGTCAGCGCAAGCGCCACTATGTCGTTATCGTTGCCTTCTCTCCCGAGGAAGCCAACGAAATCCTGGCACCAACTGCGTATGTCGTAGCATCAGACGAGTTGCGTAAGTTTCTTTCGCGGCGGCACCTGACGGCGATCTCGTTGGATACTCTGAGTCAGGAATTCTCTGCCCTCGACGCGTGGCAACTGATCATCTCCGAGCAAGCGGCTTGATCACTGCCCTCGAAGCTCTGACCCGCCTTCGCGATGGCAACCGGCGGTTCGTCGAGGCGGGCGCCATTGGTAATCATGGACATCGCGCGTCGCTGGCTGCGGGGCAGGAGCCGTTCGCGATCGTGCTGGGATGTTCGGACTCACGCGTTCCCGCGGAGCTGGTGTTCGACCTCGGATTCGGCGATCTGTTTGTGATCCGCGTGGCCGGCAATATCGTGGCGCCGTCGCAGGTGGGGAGCGTTGAATTCGCGGCGGCGCGATTTGGAACGCCGCTGGTGGTCGTTATGGGTCACACGCAATGCGGCGCGATCACGGCCACGCTCGAAGAGCTGGCGGGGAAGGCCACCGAATCACGCAATCTGCGGTCCATCGTCGATCGCGTGCGGCCGTCGGTGGAGAGTGTGATGGCGGTCCGCGGCGACCTCGATGTGGATGCGTTGACGCGCGAAGCCGTTCGAGCGAACGTCCGCGCATCCGCCGACCATCTCCGGCACGGCTCAGAAATCCTCGAACGCCTCATCCGCGACGGAGGTTTCCTCGTCGTCGGTGCGGAGTATTCGCTGGAAACCGGAACGGTCGATTTCTTCGACGGCGTTCCGGACGTCTAGCGGTGGGAAGGACTACCCGCCGATCTCCATGAACTCCTCATGCGTCAACGAAATCCCGGCGGCGCCGATGTTTTCCTCGAGGTGCTTCACCTTCGATGTCCCGGGAATCGGCAGCATCACGTCGGAGCGCTTCAGCAGCCAGGCCAGCGCGATTTGCGCGGGCGTGGCGTGGTGGCGTTCGGCGATGCGGGCTAGCGGGCCGCCGTTTTCGGCGAGCTTGCCGGTCTGCAGCGGGAACCAGGGGATGAACGCGATGTTCTCGGCGTCGCAGTAGTCGAGGACGTTCTCCCATTCAAGATCGGCGAGGTTGTAGCGGTTCTGGACGGAGACGACTTCGAAGAACTTGCGGGCGCGTTCGATCTGCTCGACCGTCACCTCCGACAGTCCGACGTGGCGGATTTTTCCTTCGCGCTGGAACTCGCGGATCGCGCCGAACTGATCGTCCTCGGGGACATCGGGATCGATGCGGTGAAGTTGCCAGAGGTCGATGCGATCGAGCCGGAGACGCTTCAGGCTTCCTTCGACTCCCTTCCGCAGCCGCTCCGGGCGGCCATTGACCGGCCACTGATTCGGCCCGGTTCGTTCGAGGCCGCCTTTCGTCGCGATGACGAGCCCTTTCGGATACGGATACAACGCCTCGGCGATCAACTCCTCGCTCACGTGCGGACCGTAGGCCTCCGCTGTGTCGATGAGATTCACGCCGAGCTCGATGGCGCGGCGGAGAACGGCCAGCGATTCGGCGTGATCGGCGGGCGGCCCCCAGATGCCTTTGCCCGTGATGCGCATCGCGCCGAAGCCGAGGCGGTGGACGTCCAGGTTGCCGCCGAGGTTGAACGTGCCGCTTTGTGCGGCATCGAGAGTTGCGGTTGTCATGAGTTGCTCCTTACGGCTTCGCTCGCAGGTATTGATCCGGCCACGGAACATCGACGCCGAGGATGTGCGCGGCGTGAAGCGGCCAGTAGGGATCGCGCAGCAGTTCCCGGGCCAGCAGGACTGCGTCCGCCGAACCGCTGCGGATGATCTCGTCAGCTTGATGCGCATCCGTGATCAACCCCACCGCTCCCGTCGCAACGCGCGCCTCGGCGCGGATGGCGCGTGCGAACGGCACCTGATAGCCGGGTCCGATTTCGATCTTCGCGCCGGGAACCGCGCCGCCGCTGGAGCAGTCGATGAGGTCGACGCCGAGATCGCGCAAGCGCTTTGCGAATTCGATCGAGTCGTGAAGATCCCAACCGCCCTCCACCCAGTCGGATGCGGAGATGCGCACGAAAAGCGGCAGGTGATTGGGCCACGTCTGCCGGACGCGTTCGGCCACGCGCAGCGGGAAGCGCATGCGGTTTTCGAGCGATCCGCCGTAGTCGTCCGTCCGGACGTTGCTAAGCGGGGAGAGGAACTCGTGCAGGAGATAGCCGTGCGCCATGTGCAATTCCACGACACGGAATCCTGCATCGAGTGCCAGCTCGGTCGATCGGACGAATTGTCCGACGATCTCGTCGATCTCGCTCGCCGTCAGCTCGTGCGGAATCGGTTCGTCGTCGCGAAACGGAATCGGGCTCGGCGCCACCGTCTGCCACGAATTAGGACCATCGCGAAACACCCGCCCGCCGCGCCACGGCACGTCGGTCGACGCCTTTCGTCCCGCGTGCGCGAGCTGAATGCCGGCAACGGCTCCGTTGCTCTCGATGAACGCGACGATCGGCCGGAACGCATCGGCATGTTGCTGCGACCAGATGCCGCTGTCCCAGGCCGTGATGCGGCCTTCGGGCGAGACGCCGCTCGCCTCGACCATGACCAGGCCCGCGCCGCCGGCCGCTCGGCTGCCGAGGTGGACGAGGTGCCAGTCGTTCGGAAGGCCGTCATCGCTCGAGTACTGACACATCGGCGAGACGAAAACGCGGTTGCGGAAGGTGACGGCGCGGATCGTGAAACTGTCGAAAAGGTGCATGGTTCTCGCGAAGCCGCCGGAGTATAGCCGTGGCCGTCAGGGGACGTTTGACGCATCCCATTCGTATACCGTTCGGCTACCATGCCACAGCGCCGCGCTTATCGCAGCGCGACCGATCAAAGGAGATTTCATGACTCTCGTTTCCCGCATTTCCCTCTGCATCCTGATCGCAGCGGCAGCGATTCCTGCCGTGGCGCAGACGGCGCGGCGCCGCGCCGTTTCACCGGCGATCGCGACCGGACCTACGACCAAGGTTCTTTTAACCGTGAAGGACGGGTCGAACGGCCTCACGGTCGCCTCGGCCAATGTCACGTACGCCGCTCAGACGCAAATCACGAACAGCACCGGGCAGGTCTCTCTCAACCTGCCTACCGGAAAGCCGGCCGTCGTTACGGTGGTTCACCCCGCCTTTGCTCCCTTTTCGCAGACGATTACGGCGCAAGCTGGCGGCACCTATGACTTGATCCTTACCGAGAATCCGTCCGTCACGATCAAAACGAAGACGAACGAAACGCACATCGTCGACATCGGCACGGCGCAGTTCGCAAATGCGGCCACCTTCAGCAATCCGACGCGGTCTGACACCGCCAACTTCTGCAAAGAGGATGGATCCGATTTCACGCCCGACAAGACGGAATTCACCCGCATCATTGGTCCCGGTGTGATGGAGACTGCATCGCAGTGCTGCCAGTTGGGTAAGGTGGTTTCAGCGAATGTGGAGATGAAGTCGGGCGCGCATCTGAAGGTCTACTTCAAGGACAGTTGCTCTGGCAACGAAGTCGATTTCGTCGGCCGCGAAAAATCGACGGGGCTGTATCAGTATTTCCGCTTCACCGACATCGCGGAAATCGACTTTCCGTAGTCCATGCGTTGGGCAGTGGGCATGGCGCGGTAGACTGCGATTGTGGTCAGCATCGATCCGCGCTTTGCCCTTGCCGCCGCTTCCGACGACATCGAACGCATCTACGCGAAGCAGCGAGCGAACCGCGATCGCGTAGCGGCTACGTCCCCCGACGAACGGATCGAGAAGCTCCGCCGCTTCCACGCCGCGATGTTCGCGCGCCGCGCCGAGTTCTACGGCGCGCTCTGGGCCGACTACCAGAAGCCCGCGCCGGAAGTGGACATGTCCGAGATCTATCCGGTCGTGGCCGAGGCGCGGCATGCCATCCGGCACCTGCGTGGCTGGATGCGTCCTCGACGCGTTGCGACGCCGCTCGCGCTCCTCGGATCGCGCTCGCGCATCGTGCACGAGGCCAAAGGCGTCGTTCTGATCCTCTCGCCGTGGAACTTCCCCGTAAACCTGACGCTCGCGCCGTTCGTCTCTGCGATCGCGGCGGGCAACTGCGTGGTGATGAAGCCGTCGGAGATGACGCCGCACACGAGCGCGCTGATGAAACGGATCATCGGCGAGCTGTTCGATGAAAGCGAAGCGGCCGTCATCGAAGGCGATGCGGGTGTCGCCGCGGCGCTGCTGCGGAAGAAGTGGGACCACATTTTCTTCACCGGCAGTCCCGCGGTCGGCCGCGTCGTGATGAAGGCCGCGGCGGAGCATCTGACGCCGGTCACGCTCGAGCTGGGCGGCAAGTCGCCGGTCATCGTCGATCGCACCGCGAACCTCGACGAGGCCGCGAAGAAGATCGCCTGGGGCAAGTTCCTCAACTGCGGCCAGATCTGCATCGCTCCCGACTATCTGCTGATCGATGAAGCGATCCAGGCGCCGTTCGTCGAGAAACTGCGCGCCGCGATCGCGCCGGAAACGGGACTCATCGTCAACGATCGTCACGCCGCACGCATCAAGCGTCTGTTCGATGACGCGGTCTCGGGCGGCGCGGAAGTTGTCGCCGGCGGCGGATTCGATCAGCGCGCGATCACGCCGACGCTGCTGGCGAATGTCGATCCTGAATCGCCGGTGATGCAGCAGGAGATCTTCGGACCGTTGCTGCCGATGATCACGTACCGAACGCTGGACGACGCGCTGCGCATCATTGCCGCGCGCGAAAAACCGCTCGTGCTCTACCTCTTCAGCCGGAGCCGAAAGGTGATCGACGACGTGTTGCGTCGCACGACGGCCGGCGGCACGGCCATCAACGACACGCTCGTGCAGTTCTACCAGCTCAATCTGCCGTTCGGCGGAGTGGGGGAGAGCGGCGTCGGCAAAGCTCACGGCCAGTTCGGTTTCGAAGCGTTCTCGAACGCGCGCGGCGTCTTCGAGCAGCCGACGCGATTCAGCGCAATCCAACTCCTCTATCCGCCGTACACGAAGTTCAAGAAGAAACTGATCGACCTGACTCTGAAGTATTTCTAGTGCGCCGTTTTCCACTCCTCCTTCTGATCGTTGCTGGTGCCGCGTGCGGCATCGTTGCGGTCGGATTTCACAAGCTCGTCGACCTGATGCGATCGCTCCTTATCGGCGCGGCGCTCGATCAGCACACGCCACTGCGCTACGCGCTTGTGATCGCCGTTCCGGCGGTGGCGGCGTTCCTGATCGCGCTCGTGATCCGGCGCATCGCACCGTTTGCGTCCGGGGCAAACCTGGCTCGCGTACGCCGCGCGTACGAGGATGACGTCGCAATCCTCGACGACAGCAGCATCCTGGCTACGCTCGCTCTCACGCCCATCTCCCTCGGCGCGGGCGCTCCGCTCGGCCCCGAGGGACCGACGGTGGTGATCGCGAGCGGCGCGGCCATGTGGATTGCGCGGATCGCCCGCGCGCCGAAGAGCATCGTGCGCAGCATGATTCCGGTCGGCACCGCCGCCGGTATCGCCGCGATTTTCAATACGCCGATCACCGGCGTTGTCTTCGCGATGGAAGAGGTGATGGGCACCGCCAGCCGCGATCTCCTCGGCGGCACGATCGTGGCCGCGGTCGCCGCGGCGGTGGTGGAGCGGCTCATGCTCGGCGGCAAACCAATCCTGCCGGTCTCGCCTGCGTCGTGGAGCGATTTGCGCGAGTTAATCGGATTCGCAGCCGCGGGAATCGTAGCCGGCCTCGCAGGCGGCACGGCCATCGCTGCGATCTGGAGGTTGCGGCGCGTCATGGCGGGCGTCATTCCGCACATTGCCGTTCGCGCTGCCGCCGGCGGAGCGATCGTCGGCGTCATCGGCGTGTTCGTCCCACGCATACTCAGCGTCGGCTACGAAACCACGTCGCTCTTTCTGCACGGCGGCGCAACGTTGCGCGAGTCGGCGATCGCGTTCGTTGGAAAGATTGCCGCGTTCGTCGCAGCACTGTCGTGCGGCGTCATCGGCGGCACGTTTGCGCCGTCGCTCTTCATCGGCGCGGCGCTCGGCGGAAGCATCGGCCACGCCGCCGCGCTCGTTCTGCCGCACGCGCACGTCGATCCCGGCGCCTACGCGCTCATCGGCATGGGCGCGTTTTTCGCGGCGTTCCTGCGCTGCCCAGTGTCCGCGGTGCTGATCGTTTTCGAGACGACAGGCGACTACGGCCTCGTGCTTCCGGTGATGCTGGCCGTGGCCATCGCTACGAGCCTCTCGCGCCGCATCGCGCCGCACAGCCTCACAGAACTGCAAATGCACGAGGAAGGGTTCCGCGAGCCGGTCGAGACAAACGATCCTTTGGCCGGCCTCACCGCGGCCGACGTCATGAGCACCGCCATCATCACGGTCCGCGCGGACCTGTCGATGCTCGACGCCGCGCGGCGCATCTCGGGCACCCGCCACCGCGCCTATCCGGTCGTCAACGAAGACGGCAAACTCCTCGGTGTCCTCCCATCGTCCGCCATCGACGTCGCCGCGCAGTCGGGGACGATGGACGAGCCGATCGCCGCACATGTCCAACCCAATGTTGTCGTTGCTAACGCCGCGGACGACATGCTCGACCTGATCCGCCGCCTCGCTCACGCGAATGTCGATCGCTGCCCCGTCACCGATGACGAAGGCCGTGTCGCGGGGTTCATCAGCCCGGCCGACATCCTCCGCACGCGCCTGCGCAGCTACTCACACGGTGCGCAGAACGGCGAATAGCGAAACCGACGAGATCGCGATCCAGAGCAGGATGCCGAGGATGAGCGGCCGCGCGCCGACGGCAGCGATCGATTTGCGCGAGAGTCCCGCGCCGATCAGGAAGAGCGTGATCGTCAGCCCGATGCGCGCCAGCATCGTCAGCGTCGACCAGACCTCGGCCGGTGCGGCGATGTAGGTCCGGAGCACCGAGGCCACGACGAACCAGAGGATGAACCATGGGATCGTCACCTTCGCCGATTTCCGTTTGAAGAAAAACGCGGTCGCGAGTGTGACGGGGACGATCCAAAGGGCGCGCGTCAGCTTCACGGTGGTCGCGATCTGCAGCGCATCCGCTCCGTATTTCGCGGCGGCGCCGACGACGGAGCTCGTGTCGTGAATCGCAATCGCGGCCCACACGCCGAACTGCGGCTGCGTCATGCCGAGGCGATGACCGATCATCGGAAAGATGAAGAGCGCGATCGAATTGAGAATGAAGACCGTGCCGAGAGCGACCGACATCTCTTCATCGGTCGCGTTGACCACCGGGCCAACCGCGGCGATCGCGCTGCCGCCGCAAATGGCCGTTCCGGACGAGATGAGGTGCGACGTCGTCCGGCTGATGTTCATCGCGCGGCCGAGGAGAAATCCGAGGAGCAAGGTCCCGACGATCGTGACGATGGTGAAGATGAATCCTGTGCGTCCGGCTTCGACGACCTTCTGCAGATTCATCCCGAAGCCGAGGAGGACGACCGACGCTTGGAGCAGGAGCTTCGTCGCTTTCGAGTTGCGCGAGGCGAACGGATGGCCGAGCGTTAGCGCGAGCGCGAGGCCGAGGGCGAGCGCGATCGGCGGCGACGCCCATGGCGTGACGCAGAAAATCAGAAGCGCGGCGAAGATCGCGATGCGAAGCGCTTGCACTACGTGAGGTGGGCACGGAAGAAGTCGACAGTCCGCTGCCACGCGTCCTCCGCGGCCTCGGCGTTGTAGTTTCCGCCGGTGTTGTTGAAGAAAGCGTGGCCGACCTTCGGGTAGACGAGAAGGCGAACATCTTTGCCCATCTCTTCGAGTTGCTTCGCGAGCGCGCGGCCTTGTTCAATCGGTACGCCTTGATCGGCCTCGGCGTAGATCAGCATGATCGGGACGGCGAGGTTGGACCAATCCGAGGCGACTTTCTTGAATCCGCCGTAGAAACTGACGGCAGCACCGACCATCGCCTCTTTCGTGGCCGTGTACTGCGCAAGCGCGCCGCCCATGCAGAAGCCGACGACGCCGTACGCTTTCGTGGTGCACTCGGGGCGGCTGAGAAGGTAGGCGCCTGCAGCGGCGATCTCTTTTTCAGCGCGATCGGCATCCATCTCCATCAGCAGGCGACCCGCTTCATCGGGCGATGTAGTCGTTTTGCCGTGGTAGAGATCGGGCGCGATCGCAGAGAAGCCTTCGGCGGCGAAGCGGTCCACGATCTCTTCGATGTGCGGCACGAGTCCCCACCACTCCTGAATGACGACGATGCCGGGACCCTTGCCCGCGAAATAGCCCTGACAGGTGTGCCCGTTCGAAGGAAATTCAACGCGTTCGCCCATCGGATCCTCCAGAAAAATCGCGCGGATTCTAATGCAGCGGGGAACCGATGGCGCGCGTGACGCGTATTCATGGCAGAATAATCGCGCCCGGAGAGAGAGATCGAATGACACTGACGAAGGAACAGGTTTCCGGATTGGCGAAAACGCCGCGCTGTCCCCGCTGCGACCTCAACAAGACAATCGGCAATGCCCTCTGCCGCAGTTGCCGCGCGAAGCTTCCCGAAAACATGCGGCAGGCGCTGGAGCGGATCCCGTCGAAAGACGCGTGGACCGTTTCGCGCGCTGTGCGTGCCGCTGCCCGCTACTTCGACGTGCACTTTCAGTCAGTGCGGAACTTCGGCGGCGGTCGTCCGCGCTAGTTAACGAATCCGCACAGACTGTTCCGCGATATCCGCCAGCTCGTCGAAATGCGCTTCGCGCGCCTTGGCGACGATCTCCTCGGTCTGCTTCCGCGACTGCGGCGCACGCGCCCACGCTGCCGCCAGCGAGGCGCGCTTCATCCGCGGTGACGCTTCGTTCCAGTGACGCAGATCGGCGACGCGCAGCGTGCTTTTCGCGTCGCCCGCGCGAAGGGTGGCGATCGTTTCGTCCGTTTTCGCATTCGGCTTGAACTCGATCTCGTACAACGCGGTTTCATTCGACGCCACGGAGCCGGTCAACGGTCGATGGGCCGCGATGGCGTCGCCGAAGGTGAGGTCGATTGGCGCAGACGTTTTGCCGGGAGCATCGACGGAGACGCGAAGCAGCCACTTGGTGGCATCGAGCGGCGTCGCTGACGCTTCGAGCTCGACGCGCAAATCGGCAGGTTTGCGCTCCGGCGCGGCGAAGTGCTGCACGAACGCGTACGCGTCGGCATCGCGCGGTGTTTCACCGTGCGAGATTGCCTGCTGAATCGCGTAGAAGTTGTGGACCGGAGGCGCTGACGCCGTTGCATTGAGCGAATCGGCCGCCGCCGACGATTTCGCGAACGTGCGCTCGCGCGGCACCGCGCCGCCCTCGGCGGTGATTGCCGGCGGTGGCGGCGGTGGAGCAACGGGCGCCGCCGCTGGAAGCGCGTTGACGATCGAAATGCTCTCGGTGACCGGACGCGTCTGCGACGCATCGGCGACGTAGACGGGAGTGTCGGTGGACATCGCAACCGATTCCTGGCGTTTCGCTTCCGCGATCCGCTCGCGCGGCGGCTGCGCGGCGATGCTCGCCGGCGGCGGAATGCGCGGAAGCGGCGGCAGATCCGTGTGTTCCGGGACGCGCGCGCTACCGGGTGCCGGTGGCGTATTTGGAAGAGCGACGGCTACCTGAGTCGCTGGCGCGGCGGCTTCCTTGCTCGTCATCATCGAGTGCGTATCGAGGTTCGAGCCGTTTCGTGAAATCAAGTGCAGCGCGAGATACAGCGACGAGACGAGAAGGATGATCGATGCGGCGATGCGCAGGTTAAACATCGTCGACTTGCGGAACTGCGCGCGCTCTTTTTCGGGCTGAAACGCGAAGTGCTGCGGGATGTCGCTCTTGATGCGGTCCGCCAGACCGGCCGGCGGCTTAGCCACCGGCGCCATGGTCAGCTTCCGCTGTAGATCAGCTTTGCGGGTGCGAGTCATTGTCTTTCTTCCTCAACGTTCCCGCCGAGGGCTTGTTCCAGCAGGGAAAACGCCTTGTGTAGCCGCTTGCGGATGGCTACGGTTGTGATCTCTTCGATTGCTGCAATCTCCTTCACCGCGAGGCCGCCCCAGAAATGCGCCGTGACGGTGAAACGAAGGTCTTCCGGCAGCCGCAGCACTGCCTCCCTCAACTGTTCGGCCTCCTCGGCATTGCCGAGCAGTTCCTCTGCGCCGGGCGTCTTGTCCGGCGTCTCCGGCATGTTTTCGTCGTCGAGCGATTTCATCAGCCGCGGACGGCGGATGTGATTCAGAAACGTCGTGTATCCGATGCGGTAAAGCCATGTGAAAAACTGCGACTGGCCGTTGAATCCCGGCAGCGCTTCCCACGCTTTGCGATAGGTGTCCTGCGTGAGGTCGGAGGCCAATTCGCGGTCACCGCAGAGCCGGCACATCGACGCGAAGACGGACGAGTACGTGCGATCGACGAGCTCCTCGGCGGCGCTGCGGTCCCCGCCACGAATCGCGGCGAGCAGGCGGTGCTCCTCGTTCCAGGAGGGGATCACCGCATCATGCTCCGGCCGCATCGCCGGAAAGGGGGCCACATTGCTCACCCCGATAAGACACGGCTCTGCGACATTTCGAAACCACGGTTTGAGTATCCTATCCGACCGATGAAATCCGCTTTCGCCGTCCTTCTCCTCCTCACCGCCGCCTGCCACTACGAGCCTCCTGCCGGAACAATCGACGGTTCATCGATCCAGAAGGACGAGGATGCATGGCGCGCGCACCGCGCGGAGCGGCTCAAGGCGCCGGATGGCTGGCTGACGCTGGCCGGCCTCTACTGGCTCAGTGACGGCAACAACGATGTCTCGCTTCCTGCGAAGCCGCCGGTACCCACGCAGTTCGTTTTGCAGAATGGGAAGGTGATGCTGCAGCCGAATGCCTCGCTGACGATCGACGGCAAGCCGGTCGCCGCGCCGGTCGTGCTCCACGACGATACGGAAGCGAAGCCGACGGTTGTCCGAACCGGCACCTTGTCGTTCGTCGCCATACGCCGCGAAGACGCCGCGCATGGTCCGCGATTCGGAGTGCGCGTTCGCGATACCGACGCGGACGCCCGCACGCATTTCAAAGGCCTCGACTACTTCCCAGTCGATCCGAGCTCACGCGTGGAAGCGCGCTTCGAGCCGTACAACCCTCCGAGGAAGATTCCGATCACGAACGTCCTCGGCATGACCAGCAACGAGATCTCGCCGGGCGCTCTCGTCTTCACGCTGCAGGGGCGCGAGTTCCGCATCGATCCGATCCTGGAGCAGGGCGAGACCGACTACTTCATCATCTTCAAAGACGCGACCAGCGGAAAAGAGACGTACGGCGCCGCGCGCTATCTCTACGCGAAGCCGGCCGATGCGAACGGCAAAACGATCATCGATTTCAACAAGTCATACAACCCGCCGTGCGCGTTCACGCCGTACGCGACGTGCCCGCTGCCGCCCCAGCAGAACCGGCTGCCAATCCGCGTCGAAGCGGGCGAGAAAAAGTACGCCGGCGGGCACGCCTGACCGCTACGCGTTCGTGCGCTCGTCGGCAAGCACCTGAGCAACGCAGGCCGTCACGTTTTTCCCGGTCTGGATGTCGAGGAACTCGTTCGGTCCGTGCGCGTTGCTGTGCGGCCCGAGGACGCCGGTGATCAGGAACTGCGCGTTCGGGAAGCGCTGGCCGAGCATGCCCATGAACGGAATCGAGCCGCCTTCGCCCCACGTCGTGGCCGGCTTGCCGAAGAAGTTCTGCGACGCCGAGTCGATCGATTTCTCCAGCCACGGCTGCACCTTCGGCACTTCCCATCCGCCCGCGCCCTTCTCCGGTTCGAACGTGACCCGCGCGCCGTAGGGCGGATTGCTCTCCAGCAACTCTTTCAACTTGCCATCGAGATTTGTGGCGTCCAGCGTCGGCGGAACGCGCAGCGAAAGTTTGATCGAGGTCTTGGGGCGCAGAACGTTACCGCCCTGCACGAGGTCGGGAAGGCCGGCCTGTCCCGTGTACGACAGCATCGGCCGCCACGTGCGGTTCAGCAGAAGTTCGACGGAATCCGTCGCCATCGGCGTCATCCCCGGAAGGAACGGGAACTTGTTGTAGATCTCGTCGCCGAGAATCCGCGCGGTCTCCCGCACTTCGGCCATGCGATCCGGCGGCACTTCGGCGTGCAACCACTCGGGGATGATCCGTCCCGTCTGCGCCTCTTCGAGGCGATCGAGGAGTATGCGAATGATCCGAAAGCTCGACGGCACGATGCCGCTGGCGTCGCCGGAATGGACGCCCTCGCTGAGAACCTCGACGGTGAGGTTGCCGACGATCGAGCCTCGCAGCGACGTCGTCATCCAGAGCTGTTCGTAGTTGCCGCAGCCGCTGTCGAGACAGATGACGAGCCGCGGCGTGCCGATTTTGTCCGAGAGCAGGTCAATGTACGCGGGCAGATCGAGCGATCCGCTCTCTTCGCAGCATTCGATGATCACCACGATGCGTGAGTGCGGCGCGTTCTGCGCCTTGACCGCACGAATCGCGGAGACGGCCGCGAAGATGGCGTAGCCGTCGTCGGCGCCGCCGCGTCCGAAGAGCTTGCCGTCGCGCAGGACCGGAGTCCACGGCCCGAGGCCGGCGTCCCAACCGACCATGGCAGGTTGCTTGTCGAGATGGCCGTACATCAGCACCGTCGACGCATCGTCGCCATCGACTTCGATGAAGATCAGCGGCGTGCGTCCCTTCAGCTCGTGCGTTTCGATGCGCAGACCTTCGATCTGCTGCTCTTCCACCCACGCCTTCGCGAGAGCAACGGCCTCGGACATGTGCCCGTTCTGCTTCCAGTCGGGATCGAAAAGAGGAGATTGGTTGGGGATGCGGATGTAGCGCTGGAGCGTGGGAACGATCGAAGCGTCCCAAATCTGATCGACGCTGCGGGCGATCTGTTCTGAATTCATCGACTTACCTTCTGCGGCCGGCGTTTGCGACGGCGGAGGATAGCATCAGTGCGGCGGCGCGCTGGCCGGAATCCGCGGGCAGTGTCCGTCAAAAATCAGCGACACCTTTCCGCTACTAATCGGGTATGATGCACGAACTCCAGACAAGTTCCCGTCGAATAAATTGACGTCCCAAAGGAAATTTGTACTTTTCAGATTTCGTGGTATGGTCTGCGCATCTCGTCCATAATTATCGACTGGCAGCTTCCGAGAGAGAGGAAGAGGACGGCAAGTCGTGCTTGATCCGAACGTACTGGAAACGCTGACAAGCGCCCCCCTGACCATGCCCGCCGCGGAGGTGGAACCCGTTCTGCCCCCGGTCGCGCCTGCGCCCGATCCGCAGCCAGAAGAAATCGGCGAGCTCTACGTTCGTCATCGCCCGCTGCTGCTCCACGTCGGCTGCCGCAAGTTCCGCATCCCCGAACAGGACGCGGAAGGGCTGATCCAGGAAGTCTTCGTGTCATTCATGACCACGACCACGAAGGTCGAGAACACACGTGCATGGCTGGTGGCGGCGATGTGCAACGCCAGCCGCCACTACTGGCGTGGCCAGGGTCGCACCGAACCGCTCCCGGACGATTTCGACGATCACACCGATCCGTCGTCGAACGGCATCGCCGACAAACTGGCCATGATCATCACCATGCAGCAGGCGCTCGGCTACCTCCAGCCGCGCTGCCGCGAAACGCTTTACCTCCACTACTACGAAGGCCGCTCCGCGAATGATGTCGCGGCGTCGCTCGATACGACGTCGCGCTACGCGGAGAAGCTGATCCACAACTGTCTGAAACGGGTCCGGGAGATCTACCTCAGCATCACGGCGGTGAAGCGATGATGATCGAACAGCATTACGACGAAGAAGTGCTCGCCGGTTTCCTCGCGGAGCCGATCGATTCCGCGGCACGCGACCGCCACCTGGCCGGCTGCTCGCTCTGCAAGCAAACGCTCAATTCGATCCGCGACACGGCCGGCCTGCTGAAGCAGCCCGACGTCTGGAGCTGCGAGTCCTTCTCCAGCGCCCCTCGCCCCGAAACGCTGGCCTTCCTCCGCAACGTGCAACGAACCATGTCCGATGAAGACGCCGCCGCCGAGGTCTATGTGAAGCAACTCCTGGCGGGATCGCGCGAGACTTGGGCGCCGCGTCTCGCCGAACACCCCGAGTGGCGTACGGCGGGAGTGGTGAGGAAGTTGATCGCGGCCACGGATCGCGCGATCGACTTGATGCCGTCGGATGCGGTTGAGATCACGCGGATCGCGGTGGACATCGCCCGGCACCTCGGCGGTGCCTCAAGCACGGAGGATGCCTCCCGCTTACGCGGGAACGCATGGTACGAACATGGATACGCGTTGATGTATACCGGCGTGTACGTGAGCGCACTCGCTGCACTTACGACCGCCGAGTCGGAATTCAAGCGCGTCTTGGTCGCTGATCACGAGATCGGCAGAGTCAACATCGTGCGGGCAATGCTCTACCGCGCGATGGACCGTCTCGATGACGCGCTACCAGTGATTGCAGCCGCCGCCGTTGTGTTCCGGGACTTCGGCGACAAGGAACGCTACTACGCCGCTCGTCTCGCGGAAGGAATCACGCTTTACAGCGCGGGACGTTTCTCGGAGGCCATCACGATTCATCTCGATATCGCTGCTCAGGAGACGATCGCACCCCGGTGGCGTGCCTCTGCGCTTCAGAATGCAGCGATCTGTCACCGCGAATTGGGCGACGTCGAACCGGCTATCCATTGTTTTACGCAGGCCATTACGGCGTTCGAAGCGGCGGGCATGATGTCGTTCCGAGCGAAGGCTCGTTGGACGCTCGCCAGGATCTTCCTTGCCCAGCAGCAGTACAACGTAGCGCTTCCGATGTTTGCTGAATTGCGTGTCGAGTTCGAAGAACTAGGTATGGCTAACGAAGTAGCGCTCGTGGCGCTTGATGTCGCGGACACGCTCCTCGCTACCGGTAAGACCGCCGGCATCGCTGAGGCGTGTCGAGAGGCGATTGTCTACTTCGAAAAATCGCAGCTTACGTCGACCGTCGCGGCTCTGACCGCCGTTACTCATCTTCGCGAAGCGGCGCTCGCAGGTTCAGCGAGCCCGGCTCTGGTTTCGGAGCTGAGAATGGCGTTTCTTGCCGAGTCAAAGCGAACTCAGGCGAGACCGCAGGCCTACGACTTTTCCTGATGACCAGACCAAAGCATCGGTGGTGGGTAGGGAAATCCCGGCGCCAGACACTCCTGTAGGAGGGCGCCCTCCAATAACCCGAGTTCTTAAACTCGACGGAGGGTGTATGTCTGCACGTTCAAGAATCAAGATCGCCACTGCTGTTCTTCTCATTGCTCTGTCAACGGGTGCGGCGTCAGCCGCCACAAGTCGAACGGCACCGCCAGATAGCATATTTGGGAGAATTCAGCAGATCGTAAAGCAGATCGGCAGGATTTTCCGTCCGCTCGACGAACCCACCTTCCCGAAACCCTGACTCTTCTCCCGCTTACAATACGCCGGCTATTCGGGGAGCGTGCGCATGTCGGTCGTGTTGTCGGTTCGGGATGTAGTGAAGACGTTTGGGGCTGTGCGGGCGGTGGACGGAGTCTCGTTCACCGTCCAGCGCGGCACGATTACGGGGTTGCTCGGCAGGAACGGCGCGGGGAAGACGACCACCATCCGGATGATTACCGGGGTCTTCTTTCCGGACGCCGGCTCGATCGAGTGGCTCGGCAGTGATCGTGATGCGCGCGACCGCATCGGCTATTTGCCGGAAGAGCGTGGGCTCTACCGGCAGATGAAGGTCAAGGAGCATCTGCTGTTTCTTGCCGAGATCAAAGGCAAGCGCGGCAGCTCCGTCGTCGCCGACGCCGAGCGGTGGCTCAAACGGTTCGAACTTTGGGACAAGCGTGACGCCAAGGTCGAGGAGTTGTCGAAGGGCAACCAGCAGAAGGTCCAGCTCATCGGGACCTTGCTGCACGATCCTGAGCTCATCATTCTCGACGAGCCGCAGTCGGGACTCGATCCCGTCAACATGCTGCTGGTCCGCAATCTCCTTCGCGAGTTGAAGGACGAGGGGAGGACCATTCTCCTCTCGACGCACATGATGGCCGAGGCCGAGAGGATGGCCGACGACATCATTTTGGTGCACAAGGGGAAGGTCGTCCTCTCCGGTGCGCTCGACGCGGTGCGTGACTCATTCGGCAAGAACACGTTGCATATCGACTACGAAGGCAACGGCGAATTTCTCGAGCAGCTTCCGCAGGTCAAGCGGGCCACGATCGTGCCGAACGGCGCCGAGATCAGTCTTGCGGACGGAGCCGATCCGCAGCAGATCCTCGAGGCCACGATCGGCAAACTGCGCATCCGCCGGTTCGAGCTGGCCGCGCCATCGCTCGAAGAAATCTTCATCGAGCAGGTCGGCGCCGAGACCATGACCATGGAGGCCAATCGATGAACAAGATGTTCGCAGTCATCAAGCGCGAGTACCTGCAGGCCGTGCGGAAAAAGATGTTCATCTTCATGACCATCTTTTTTCCCGTCCTCATGGCCGCGTTGTTCGTCCTGCCCGGCCTCATGGTGGCGAGAGGTATGGGCGGGAAAAAGGTGGCCGTCGTCGACGGTACAGGCGCGCTGCGCAGCTCATTTACGCGGCACATCGAACCGGAAGCGCCCGATCCTAAGAAAGCGCTTTCCGGAAAGCGCCGAGGAGAGTTGCCGCAGTCGATTGATGTCGAATATGCCGATGCCCACCTCCAGACTCCTTCCGACGCGGCGAAGCCATATCTCGACCGCCTCAATGTTCCGAAGGAGGCGGGGAATCGGCTCGACGCCGTCCTGACGATTCCGCCGAATGCGTTCGCAGGCAACGACGCGAAGATGACCTACTACAGCCGCTCTTCAGCCGACGTCATTGCGCAGGACAGGCTCGCATCGATTGCGAACCGCGCCATTCAGCGGCAACGCCTGGCGGCCCGTGGAATTGCTGCGGATGCCATTGACACCTTGACCCGCGAAGTTCCCACGGAGGGAATCCAACTCTCGAAGAGCGGCGAGAAAAAGACAGGCAACGAGTTCAACTTCATTATCGGCATGATCTTCGCCGGTCTGCTGATCATCCCTTCGTTCATCTACGGACTGGAAACGATGCGCGGCATCGTGCAGGAGAAGAGTGAGCGCATCGTGGAAGTGCTCATCTCGTCGATGTCTCCCCGCGAGTTGCTGACCGGCAAGATCCTCGGCGTGGCCGCGGTCGGACTGACCCAGATTACGGCCTGGCTGACCATCATCGCCGCCGGCGGCGCGTTCGCCGCTGCCAGCGCGAAGGTGGCCGGCTTCGACGTCTCGCAGTTCCTGCGGCCGATGGTCTTCGTCTACTTCGCGCTCTTCTTCATCCTCGGCTACCTGACCTTCGTTTGCATCTATGCGATCGCCGGAGCCGCGTGCAACACCGACAAGGAAGCGCAGCAGCTCGTCGCTCCCGTGCAGATGATCATGATGGTGCCGTGGTTCGTGATGTTCCCCATCATCACCAATCCCGATTCGACGATGGCGGTCACGTTATCGATGATGCCGGTCTACGGACCGCTGACGATGTTCGCCCGCACGCTCGTCTCCGAACCGCCGGTGTGGCACGTGTTGGTTTCGATCGCCGTCTCGATTGCCACGATCGCGGTCTTCTTCTACGTCACTGCGAAGATCTTCCGCGTCGGCATCCTCTCGTATGGGAAGCGGCCCACAATTCCCGAACTCTGGAGATGGCTGAAGGTAGCGTAGCCGGGCAGGTTATGATCCGCGCTTACTCCACAAAACACAGGGGGCTGCGCGGATGGAGATCAAGACTCTCAACGACATCTACACCGTCACCTGCTCGCTGGATCGTCCAGCGGCGCTGAAGTACAAACGTGACGGGAAATGGGTCGACACCAGCGTCGACGAGTTTCGCGACACGGTCCGCTACTTCGCCACTGGCTTGCGCCTGCTCGGACTCAAGGCCGGCGACCGCGTAGCCATCCTTTCGGAGAACCGGCCGGAGTGGGCGATGGCCGATTTCGCCATCCTCGCCAGCGCCGCCGTGACCGTTCCCGTCTATCCGACCCTTCTCGGCTGGCAGATCGAGTACATCCTGAATGATTCCGGTTCCGTGGCCGTGATCTGCTCGAACGAAGAGCAGATGAAGAAGGTTGCAGGCATCCGCGATCACTGCCCGCACATTCACAACGTCATCGTCTGCGATCCGCCGCCGAAACTGCCGGAAGGGGTGTTCAGCTTCGCGCAGGTCGTCGAGAGCGGACGCAAAGCTGACGACGACGCCGCGCGGACCTGGTTCGACGAAACGCGCTCCAAGCCGAAGCCCGATGATTTGGCCACGCTCGTCTACACCTCGGGGACGACCGGCAATCCAAAGGGCGCCATGCTCACGCACGGCAACATCACCAGCAACGTCCTGGCGACAGCAGCAGTGCTTCCAATCGGCACGGGGATGGTCGGTCTCTCCATCCTGCCGCTTTCGCACATCCTCGAGCGGATGGGCGACTACACCTACTTCTATCGCGGCTGCACCATCGCGTACGCCGAGAGCGTCTTGAAAGTCAGCGACAACCTGCGCGAGATCAGGCCGGAGCTCTTCGCCGCCGTACCGCGGCTGTTCGAAAAGATGCGCACGGCGATTCTCGACAGCGTGGCCGTGCAGCCGGCGTCGAAGCAGAAGATCTTCAAATGGGCGCTCGGCATCGCCGAACAGCGGCTGCCGTATCGCGTCGACCGCAAGCCGATGCCGCTCGGTTTATCGATGAAATCGTTCGTCGCCGACAAACTCGTCTTCAGCAAAATCCTGGCGCGGCTCGGCGGACGCGTGAAGATGGTTCTCTCCGGAGGAGCGCCGCTTTCCGCCGAACTGGCTGCGTTCTTCATCGGCGCGGGGCTCGACATCTACGAAGGTTACGGCCTCACCGAGACCTCGCCCGTCATCGCCGTCAACACGCCGGAGTGGCGCCGCGTCGGGACCGTCGGCCGCATCATCCCGGGTGTGGAAGTGAGGATCGCCGAGGATGGAGAGATTCTGAGTAGAGGCCCGCACATCATGAAGGGGTATTGGAACAACGACGACGCCACGAAGCAGGCCATTGACGCCGATGGCTGGTTCCACACCGGCGACATCGGCGAGATCGACAAGGATGGCTTCCTTAAGATCACCGACCGCAAGAAAGACATCATCATCAACGCCTACGGCAAGAACATCGCTCCACAGCCGCTGGAAGCGCTGCTGAAAAGCTCGCCATACATCGGAACGCCGGTACTCATTGGCGACCGCCGCAAGTACCTCGCCGCGCTGCTCGTCCCGAACTTCGACAAGCTCGAGCGCGATGCCTCCGCCATGGGCGTTCAGTTCGGAAATCGCGACGAATTGATCGGCAACGAGAAGGTCCGGCAGATTTATCAGACCGAGATTGATCGCTTCAACACGAACCTCGACCGGCAGGAAAAGATCCGCCGCTTCGCGCTTCTGCCGCGTGATTTCAGCATCGACGAGGACGAGATCACGCCGTCGCTCAAAGTGAAGCGCAAGATGATCGACAAAAAGTACAAAGACATCATCGACCTCATGTACATCGACGAAGACGCCGATGAGCGCGAAGGAAAACGGGCCTGACCAATGACCACCCTGGCTGAAGCACCGGCGCGGACCGGGTCCGCGTTCCGGATCGAGCGCGAAGGCGATCTCGCAACTGTCTGGTTCGATCTTCCCGGCGAGAAGGTCAACAAATTCTCGACTGCTGTGATGTCCGAGTTCGCCGCCGTCGTCGACGAACTCGAAAACGATCGCGAGATCAAACGCGTCATCATCGCGTCCGGCAAACCGTCGATCTTCATCGCCGGCGCGGACGTCACGGAGTTCTCGAAGGCGACTTCGGCCGAACAAGCCGCCGAGTACACCCGCTTCGGCCAGCAAACCATTCATCGCTTCTCGAAGCTGCCGCAGGTCACCGTCGCTGCGATCAACGGAGCCGCGCTCGGCGGCGGCTGCGAGCTGGCCATCACCTGCGACTACCGCGTCATGTCCGACAGCCCGAAGGCGCAAATCGGATTGCCGGAGACGAAGCTCGGCATCTTCCCGGCGTGGGGCGGCACCACGAAGCTGCCGCGCCTGATCGGCCTTCCCGCCGCGCTCGACATCATCCTCAACGGCAAGACGCTCGACGGGAAGAGAGCGAAACGGATGGGCCTCGTCGACGAAGTCGTTCCCGCCGCCATCCTGCTCGACATCGCCAAGCAATTCTCCACCAAAACCAAACGCCGCGGCGGCGGCCGCACCAAGTTCTACGTCGAAGGCAACCCGCTGGCGCGCAAAGTGATCTTCAGCAAGGCCCGCAAAGCGGTGATGGCGCAGACGCACGGCCACTATCCCGCGCCGCTGGCCGCCATCGACGTCATGGAGTACGGCATGTCCGCCGGCGTCGAGCGCGGCCTCGCACGCGAGGTCGAAGCCGTCGTCCCGCTCATCGTCGGACCGAAGTGCGAAGTCGCGCAGAACCTCATCCGCCTTTTCTTCATGATGGAGGAGTCGAAGAAAGAGCGGATCACCGCGACGCCAATTGAAGTCCGTGACGCCGGCGTTCTCGGTGCCGGCATCATGGGCGGCGGCATCGCCCAACTCATCGCCGACAAGACCGACGCCGCGGTGCGTATGCGCGACATCAACTGGAAAGCGATCGCCGGCGGCATGAAAGCGGCCGCGAAAATCTGGAAGAAGAAAGTCGACCGCCGCCGCATGACCCGCGGCGAGATGCAGCGCAAACTGGCGCGCATCACGTCGACGACCGATTGGAGCGGGTTCGAACGCTGCAACCTCGTGGTCGAAGCGGTCGTCGAAAACGTTGACGTCAAGCGCCAGGTGCTCGGCGAATTCGAATCGATCGCCAGAACCGGCGCCATCTTCGCCACCAACACCTCCACCATTCCGATCACAGACATCGCCGCGCAAGCCGTGCATCCCGAGAATGTCGCCGGCATGCATTTCTTCAATCCCGTGGACCGCATGCCGCTCGTCGAAGTCATACGAGGGGCGAAGACCTCCGACGTGGCCATGGTCACCGTCGCCAACTTCGCCCGGAAGCTCGGCAAGACGGTCGTCTACTGCAACGACGGCCCGGGCTTCGTCGTCAATCGCATCCTCGGGCCGTACATGAACGAGTCCGGCTTCCTGCTCGAAGAAGGCAACTCCATCGAATCGCTCGACAAAGCGATGGTCGACTTCGGAATGCCGATGGGACCGATGGCGCTGCTCGACGAAGTCGGCATCGACGTCGCCGCGAAAGTTGCCAAGATCCTCGGCGGCGCGTTTGGCGACCGCATGGAGCCGTCGCACGTCGTCGAGACGCTCTACGCCGACGGCCGCTACGGCAAGAAAAACGGCAAGGGCCTCTATCTCTACGAAGGCGGCAAACGCCAAGGCCCCGATTCCTCGGTGTACAAACTCCTGAATATCCGCTCGACCCATCCTGCCGACGCGCCCGCGGTCGTGGAGCGGATGATCTTCGCGATGGTCAACGAAGCTGCCATGATCCTCGATGAGAAAATTGTGGCCTCGCCGGCGGAGCTCGATCTGGCCATGATCATGGGCACGGGCTTTCCGCCATTCCGCGGCGGCCTGCTCCGCTACGCCGACAAACTCGGGCTGCCGTACATCCTGGCGCGTCTCGATGACCTGTTCCAGAAGCACGGCAAACGCTTCCTCGCCACCGCCGCGTTGCGCAAGCTGGCCGAGAGTGACGGCAAGTTCTATCGATAGCTACGGTTGTGACATCCTTCGCCCGCTTCGGCGATGGACCTTACCCAACCACCACCCGCGCTCACGCCGCGCCAGCGCCTGACGTTCGGCGTCGTCGCGCTCGTCTGCGCGGCCACGCGTTTTCTGGCGATGGCGAAAACGCTCTGGGATTGGGACGAAGCGCTCTTCTGCCTCGGCATGCGCTCGTACGACGTCACCGCGCACCACCCGCATCCGCCGGGCTTTCCGGTCTACATTGCGCTCGGCCGCATCGTCCGGACGGTGATTCCGAGCGATTTCCGCGCGCTGCAAGCCGTGAATCTCATCGCGGCGATGCTCGTCTTTCCGGCAATCTTTTTCCTCGCGCGCGAGCTGCGCCTTCCGTTCGTCACGGCCACGATCGCCGGCGCGCTCTGCGCATTTTTCCCGAATGTCTGGTTCTTCGGCGGCGGCGCGTTCAGCGACATCCCCTCGCTGGTGCTGGTCGTCTTCGCGGTTGCCTTTCTCTTCCGCGGATGCCGCGACGCGAATGCGTACCTGATCGGTGCCGCGCTCCTTGCACTCGCTGCCGGAATCCGTCCGCAGAACTTTCTGATCGGATTCGCGCCCGGACTGCTGGCCACGTGGTATCGCGCGCGTGCCTCCTGGCGCGACGTCGTCTTCGCCGCGCTCGTCGGCGCGATCACCGTCACAGTCGCATTCGGAGGCGCGATCGCCGCCACGGGCGGAACCAAGCCGTACCTCGATGCCGCGAAGGAGCATGGCGAGTACATCACGCGCGTCGATTCCTTTCGCAGCCCTAACCGTCCGCCGCTGTGGCGTCTCTTCGATCGCTTCTTCATCAAGCAGTACGAGTCGCTCGCGCTGAGCTTCATCACGTCGATCCTCGTCGCGATTTCCATCGCCGGCGCGATCGCTTCGCGCGACCGCGCCATTGGCTGGCTCGCGCTGAGCTTTGGGCCGTTCGCGATCCTCGCGTGGATGATGCTCGACCGCTACAGCATCAACCGCTTCTCGATCGGCTACTGCCCGCTCTTCGCGATCCTTGCCGCGGACGGAATCCGCCGTCTCACGCGCGCCTGGCCGCGAATCGAGGCGTTCGCCGGCGCGGCGCTTATCGCGTCGTTCTTCGTCTGGACGCTGCCGGCCCTCGCCGTCGTGCGCAACACGATCTCCCCCTCGGTGCTCGCAGTCGAAGCCGTGACGCAGCATCTCAATCCGCGCGTCGACGAACTGTTCGTCGCCCGCGACATGGACCCGTTCTTTCAGTATCTGTTGCCGAGCTACCCGTTCGTGCACGTTCTCGACAAGCGCGCCATGCCGCTGTCGATCGGCAATCGCAAGCCGTGGATTCTGGCCGAGGCAGATGAAAACGATCGCGACGGATTCGTCTTTCATCGCGAGCGTGGACACCTCTGGAACATCGCGCGCCGCCACTACTTCGATGCCGGCGTCATTCCTGTGCGCACGCCGCCGCAATTCCTCGCCGGCTGGTATCCGCCGGTGCGCGAAACGCCGTTCGAAATGCGCTCGATGACAGGCCACTCCGTCACGCGGCTTCCTCCGTCGCGCGGCGAGACGATTCTGCGGATTCAGTTCCGTGTGCCCGACGCGTTGGTCGTGGCGCACGCCTCGATCACCATCGCGCTCAACGGCCGCGTCATCGACCGTGTTGCGGCGACGTATGACGAGAGCGATCGCGAATACCACGTCGTTCCCGCGCCGAACGCAGCGCTGAATGTGCTCGACCTGTCGATCGATCAAACAATTCACCAGCCGCGCGAGTTGGGCATGACCATTCGTTGTCTGTCGTTTGGACCTGGATAAACCTATGGCTGATCAGAACGTCGCTATCCGAATCATCGTCGAGAATCCGCCCGTTCGTTTCGCCGTGCAGCGTGGCAAAGACGAACTGCTCGAGGCAACCTCCGCGAACGCAAAACAACAGGTCTTCGAATTCTCCGTTCGCGCCCGCGACGACGGAACAGGCGCTCCCAACTTCCTCGGACCGTTTGCACAAGGTCCGGTCGGCGGCCGATTCGTTTACGTGAACTCCGGAACGCTGGGCGGCGAGCCCGACTCCCGCTGGACGCGCCGCGCGAAGGTTCCGCTGAGCGGCATCACGTGGAGTCTCATCAAGAAAGCTGCGGGCTCCGTGATCGAAGCCCGCATTGCCGGCACGGCGCGCGACGGAGGACCCGCCTGCGCCACCGTGCCGCTGCTCGGCGGCGGCTGGAAGATCGCTCAGTAGCGCCAGTAACCCTCGATCCAAACGCGGCGGAAACTGCGGCGCTCCCAATGCGGCGCGATCCAGACAGCGCCCGCGCGCGGCGGCACAACCCAACGCCCGTCGACGAGCACGAGACCGGCGCGCGGCGGACGGGCAACGACAGTGGTGGTGCAGGCGGCGGTCATCAGACTGGCCGCGATGATCGATGCTGAGATGAGTCGTTTCATGATGGTTAGCTCCTTCTTCGATGAGACGAAAGAGCACGTCAAGATGTTGACGATCGACGCGCAAACAAAAACGCGCCGGCTTGCACCGGCGCGTTCGTAAACATCCGTCGAAACGAAACGTCTACTTCAGTTTCGATTTCGCCTCTTTGGCCATCTTCAGGTGATCCTGCAGAGTCGGCAGCGTCTTCGTCGCCCACGCTTTCAGATCCGGATCCTTCGCGTCCTTCGACGCCTTCTCGAACTCCTTCACGTCTTTCTCGTGGTCTTCGACCATGCCGTTGATGTACTCCTTGTCGAAGTCCTTACCGCTCAACGTCGAGAGCTTGTCCGCCATCTTCTTGCTCTCGTCGTCGACGTCCGAGGGGAGGGTCACGCCTTTGGTCTGCGCGAGCTGTTTCAGCTCGTCGCCCGCTTTGCCGTGATCGCTGACCATGCGGTTGCCGAAGTTCTTCACATCCGGACTCGTGCCTTTCGAGGACGCCGTCTGGCCGAGCATCACTTCGGCCATGCCGCCCTGCGCGGCTTTGTTCATGAACTCCTGATCGTCGTGATCGACCGTGCTGGCCATCGTCGAGGTGCCGGCAGTCCCGGAAGTGTCAGCGACGGTCGAGGTTGTCGCGGACGTGTCCGTCGCGCTTGTGGCCGTCATCGATGTGTCGGTGGCGGCGTTGTCGGTGCTCTCCTTGTGGCAAGCGAAGGCCATCATCGCCACTGCGCAGGCGAGCGCGAGTATCCACGGGTAATTCTTCAGTTTCTTCATTGTTCGAATCGCTCCTTCTCGTCGGAAAACTGCACAAAGTGCTCCAGAGTCAGTGGCGGACAGCAGGCTTTTTCTTCGGAGTTTTCCGCGCGACCACGGCTTTCTTCTTCGCCGGCGGCGGGTACTGCTTCGCCGCGACCGCGTTGACGTAGCGGACGAACTTCGTGAAGAGCTGCTCGCTGCGATCGACGGGAGCGGCGGCGCGGGAGAGCTCGTCGACATAGCTGCCGGAACTGAGCTGCAGTTGCGAGTCGCGCGTCAGCATGGCCGTCATCATGTCGGAGACCGCGAACTCGGTCGGAGGGATGATGCCGAGGGATTTGGCGGAGTCGGTGATGGCGCGGCGGGCGGAGGGGGCGAGCTCGGCGATCCTCCCGACCAGCGTGGTCTCGATGTGGCTCGACTCCGGCGTGATGAGCGTGACCGCGCTGCGCGAGGCCACGAAATCGGGCGACGCATTGACGATCCCTTTGGTCGCGGGGAGGAAGAGCTTGTCGCCGTTGTTCGGATCGAGCTGGTTGTAGATCGCCGGCCGCAGCAGACGCCCTGAATTGCAGGCGCTGATGATCACGTAGTAAATCCCCTCCGGTTCCAGCCGCTGCTGCAGCGCGCCGGCGGAAATGTAGGAGCGGCTCGCGCCGGCGTCGTAGCTCGTCTGCAGCTTCAGCCCGTTGCCATTCGTGCCGTGCGTTTCGAGGATGAGCGTGAAGATGCGCCGCTCGGGATAGAGCACGTTGTGGCGGTGGACGGCGTCGAGGATTTTTTCCCAGTCGGCATCCTGAAAACAGGCAAAGCCGAGCGACTCGTAGAAACGGCAGTTGTCTGCGACGGAGAGATCGGGACTGAAGACGACGCCGACGCCACGTCCGATCTCGCTCACCCGCCGCGAGGCAACATCAGGCCAGGCGCGATCGAGAAGACGGAGGCTGCTGTTGTCCGCGGCCGCGGCAAGATGCGGTGCGACAAGAAAAAGGAGTGCAGCGAAGAACGAAAGGATGCGTGAGTTCATGGGAATGGCGGAGCGTCCTCGAACAAAACGCTCCACCGTAATGCGCTTACTCCTTGTGCATCGCGCGATGACGTCCGCTGCTGTTGCTGTCGGTAGGGGTCGAGGCGGCGGTGTCGGGCGTCGTCATGCTGCTGCTCATGCTGACGTTCGCCGGCGTGTCGGCTAGCGTGCTGCTGGACGCGGTCTGGATGCCGTGATTGTTCGAGCCGTAGGTCGCGGTCGTTCCGGTCGTAGCGGCGGTGCCGCCGTAGTTGGTGGTGTTGCTCGTGGTCGCGTTCACGTCATTAATCGAGCTGGAGCTGGCCATGCCGGACGTTGTGCTGATGCTTGCGTTGTCTGTCGCTGCCATAGTTCTGGTCATACTGCAGCCGAACAGCGCGAGGCTCAGCGCGAATACGGCGATCGGCGTGAGAACGGCGCGGTGCGTTCGATTCATTGTTGGATCCTCCTGGCTCTTCGCAGTTCAAAAAACACACCGAGCGCTCACTGCGTCCCGGTCGAGCTCGTTGTGGCCGAGGTCGAAGTCGTCGCCGTCGTTGCTGTAGTGGACGTCGCGGACGTGTTGGTCACCGGCGCGCCCGCACCGGTTTCTGTCGCGGTCGTGCCGGTTGGCGCCGGTTGAATCGTGTCGGTCGCCCCGGTCGTCGTCTCGGCCGGTTTGCGGCTGCAGGCGCCGCACAGAAGAAGAATGGCGATGAGGCTGATGACTCCGCGGATGCGCATCGATGATTCTCCGTGGTTGCCTGGAGCAATCGTCGCGCCCGGTTGGCGCGCGACGTGAACGCTCTCCCTCCGGAGGTGCAGTATGGCTGAGGTTATCGGACGCTTTTCGGCCCACACATTCGCGCTGCTGCGCATTGTCTCGGGCCTGATGTTCGCGATGCATGGAACTCAAAAACTCCTCGGATGGCCACCGATGCCGCCAGGGATGGCTGGCCCGCTGCCGCCGCTGATGAAAGTCGCGGGCGGGATAGAACTGATCGGAGGACTGCTGATCGCCATCGGTCTCTTCACCGGCATCGCGGCGTTCATCACCAGCGGCGAGATGGCGGTCGCGTACTTCATGGGTCACGCCGCGCACGGCCCCTTTTCGCCGCTCGAAAACAAAGGCGAGCTGGCGGTGCTCTACTGCTTCGTTTTCCTTTTCATCGCGGCGCACGGCGCCGGCATCTGGAGCTTCGACAACGTAATGCGCCGGAGGACTCCGGTGGTCACGACCGCGTGAGTTGTCGCAGCGCGGCCTTCAGCAGCGCGGAGAGCTCGGCTTCGTTGCCGAGCTCTTTGCGCGCGAGGTCGAGCGCGGACTCGGCGTCCTTCGGCCGGTAGCCGAGGTTGATCAGCGCGGAGTGAACGTCATCATCGACGGAGGTACGCGTCGACGGTGCCGGCTGGTCGCGGGCCGACTCCGGAAGGAACAGTTTGTCGCGCAGCTCGAGCACGATGCGATCCGCGGTCTTTTTCCCCACGCCTGGAATCGACGACAGCTTCTTCACATCGCCCCTCGCCACCGCCTCGGCGAGATCTGTCGGCTCGATCCCCGAAAGGATCTTCTGCGCCAGCGTCGGCCCGATCCCCGAGATCGAGATCAGCTTCTCGAACGCGAATTTCTCCTCGCCCGAGGCGAAGCCGTAAAGCGAAAGCGCATCCTCGCGAACGTGCGTGTAAATCGTGAGTGCTACGTCGCGCTGCCCTTCGAGCTTGTAGTACGTCTGCAGCGAGATATGCACCTCGTATCCAACGCCGCCCGCGACGACGAGCGCACGCGTGGCGTCGACTTGTTTGAGTGTGCCTTCGAGGTAGCCGATCATGGGGCTTGCGATCAGGAGATTGGTGGGATTCTTAGTGATTGGCTCACGATAAGGTCGGAAAGGCGAAGATAGAGTCCACGGAGCCGGTGCTCCGTCAGGGATCGACTTGAAAGTACTGCGTTGGATTTCATGTGCTTGACGAGAAAGTCATAGCGTCCCGGATCGATAGAATTGTCGACCGTCATCCAATCGGATCTCAACTGACGGGCGAGTTCCTGGAGTACGACTTCCTCGTCGGCGGAAGGCTTATAAGTTCCAGCTGCTCTCCATCTCGTGCCGCCTTGAACGTCCTCGATGACAATTCCTCTCGCCCACAATTCGTCGCGAATCCGATCCGATTCCGCAAAGTTGCGTGCCTTGCGCGCCGCGTTCCGCGCCTCGATCATCGCGTCGATCTCGGCGTTGCTCTCTTCGCGTTTCGGAAAAATATCCAGCACCGGATCGATTTTCATCAACGCCGTCTTCAGCCCCTCGGCGTCCCCAGCCAGGATGCGGCCTTCGTCGAACGCGATGTTCCCTTCGCGGATGAGCGTGAAGAGCGCGCCGAGGGCGCCGGCGGTGTTGAGGTCGTCGTCCATCGCCGTTTCGAAATCGGTGAGGAACTTGCCGATCAACTGATCGGCAGCGCCGTCGGAATGCTTCGCATCGTGCGCGGCCGAGCGCGAGACTTCGTCGACGCGCAGGAGGAACGACTCGATGCGCGACAGCGCATTCTTCGCGTCGTCGAGCGACTGCGTCGTGAAATTCAGTTTCGTACGGTAGGGGACCGACAGCAACGCGTAGCGGAGCGCGAGGAGGTCGTAGCCCATCGCCTCGATCTCCGGCACCGTGTAGATGTTTCCGAGCGACTTCGACATCTTCTGTTGATCGATGTTGAGGTGCTCGCCGTGAATCCAGTAACGGACGAACGGCTTGCCGGTCGCCCCTTCGCTCTGCGCGATCTCGTTCTCGTGGTGCGGGAAGATCAGATCGACCGCGCCGGTGTGGATGTCGAAGGTCTCGCCGAGGAGGTCCATCGACATCGCGGAGCACTCGAGGTGCCATCCCGGACGCCCTTCGCCGATCGGCGTCATCCAGGCCGGCTCGTTGTCCTTCTTCGCTTTCCAGAGCACGAAGTCGCGCGCCGATTCTTTTTCGTACTCATCCGACTCGATGCGGCTGTACTCGCTCGTCTCGTCGATCTCGACGCGCGAGAGTTTTCCGTAGCCCGGCAGCGTGGAGACTTTGAAGTACGTCGAGCCGTCGGCGGTGTACGTGTGGCCGCGATCGTTGAGTTGCTGCACGAGCGCCACCATCTGCGGGATGTATTCGGTGGCGCGCGGATAGGTGTCGGCCTTGCGCACGCGGAGCTTTGCGAGCGAGGCGTGAAACGACTCGATAAACGGCGCGGTATACGTCTGCAGATCCTGTCCGGCAGCGGCGGCGTTGCGGATGATCTTGTCCTCGACGTCGGTGACGTTCATGACCTGCTTCACGCGCAGGCCGCGCCACTCGAGGTATCGCCGCAACACGTCGCCCCAGAGAAACGTGCGCATGTTGCCGATGTGGAGATGGTTGTAGACGGTCGGCCCGCACGAGTACATGCGCACTTCGCCCGGAACGAGCGGCTCGAACGTCTCCTTCTCCCGCGTGAGCGTGTTGAACAGCTTGAGATCGGACATGCGCGGGGATAGTAATTCAGTGGATCAGTGGATTAGTAGATTCGTGGATCAGGAGCGCTGTCATCCTGAGGCTGCCGGAGGCGCGGAGCCGAAGGCGGAGACGCCGCAGGACGCCGAAGGATCTCAAAATGCGCGGGCTGTGACGAAGCCCGCCGGTATTCCGCGAGCTGCGCAAGTCGCCCAGCGGTTTCAGCCGGTGACGGGAAGCTTGAGATCCTTCGCCGTCCTGCGCCACTCCGCGCTTCGCGCTCCGTGGCTCCGGCGGCTCAGGATGACAACGCTCTCTCTCCGCTCAAATGACAGTATCGTTCGCGGCGCATGCTCACTCGCGACGATTTCAAGACTTGCTTCGGCGGCAACGCCGTCATCGGCATGGTGCACGTCGCTGCGCTTCCCGGCGCGCCGATGTACGGCGGGTCGATTCAGGCGATCGTCGATGCCGCGCTACGCGATGCACGTGCGCTGCGCGACGGCGGGTGCGATGCGATTGCGTTCGAGAACTTCGGCGATCGTCCGTTGTTTAAGGAGCACGTTCCGGCGGAGACCATTGCGGCGTTGACGCGTGTGATCGTCGAAGTCGTGGCCGAGGTGAAGATGCCGTTCGGCGTGAATGTGCTGCGCAACGATGCCGCGTCCGCGATTTCCATCGCGGCCGCGACCGGCGCGGCGTTTATCCGGATCAACGTCCATACCGGCGCGATGCTCACCGACCAGGGGATCATCGAAGGGCGCGCTGCGGACACTCTGCGAAAACGCGCGGCGATCGCGCCCGATACGCTGATCTTCGCGGATCACATGGTCAAACACGCCACGCCGATGGTGCCGTTGGATGAGATCCAGGCCGCGAAGGATTTGCGGCACCGGGGATTCGCGGACGCCATCATCGTCAGCGGTGCGGAGACGGGAGCGGAGCCGGATCGCGCCAGCTTCGCGCGCGTGCACGAGGCGCTCAGCGGCACACCCATCCTCATCGGCAGCGGACTGACGGAGGCGAACGCGGGCACGTTCGCCGATGCCGACGGAGCAATCGTCGGGACGTCGATCAAAATCGACGGACGCGTGGAAGCGCCCGTCGATTCCGATCGCGTGAAGCGGCTCGTCGCCGCGTTCAAGCGCCGCTGATCAGATAGCGCGTCTGCCAGTGACGAGCTGGATGATCAGCACGATTACCGCGATGACGATCAGCAGGTGAATGAGTCCACCTCCGATGTGCATCGCGAAACCGGCCAGCCAGAGGATGACGAGAACGACGATGATGAGCCAAAGTAAGTTTCCCATGCGGCTCATCAATAGCTACTCGCGTGCCAGCGGCTGTCATCCTGAGCCGCCGGAGGGCGGTCGAAGGATCTCAAGCTTCCCAATCTGCGTTGAATCGCAGGGGTTTCAGCCGGAGTTGCGCATCTTGAGATCCTTCAGCGTCCTTCGCCGCCTCGCCTTCGGCTCCACGGCTCCGGCGCTTCAGGATGACAATTAATCTCCGAACGCGATGCTCCCATCGCTCGCGCGCGTGGCCGCCGGCGCGTACGCGCCGAGGAATTCGCGCCGCCACCACGCGCCGGTTCGGGCGCGTTCGGCGCGCGTCGTGAACCAGTATTGATACGCGACAGCGCGCACTGCGACGGGCGGCTTGCCGTCGAATGGATTCGCGGCGAAGAGTTTCAGAACCGGAGCTGAATTCTCCAGCAATCGCCCCTCGGTGTTCAGTACCCACTGGTTCTCCTGAATCGATCCGAGCGACGCGAACCAGAGGTTCCATTCGAAGCGCGGCTGGTATGGCGCGTAGAGTCCGGGCGGCTTGCGCACGTCCTGCGGCTTGTAGCGGAACGGGTACGCGATCCATGTCGTGCCGTCGCGCGTTCCCTGAAACTCGATCTCGTAGCGGTTGCGCGTCATCACCGCGAAGAGGCCGTAGCGATTGGCGACGCGAAACGGATCGAAAAGCGTGACGGTCGGAAACGACGGCATCACGAACGCGGCGATCGAGGTGAGAAAGATGGTCGTCAGCACCACCGCTGCCGCGATCGATGGCTTCCGCGTTCGCGGCACAGGGGCCGGTCCGCGCAGGATCGAGTCGTCGAGCAGAAGGATGGCAATGCACAGCACCAGGTAGTTGAGGAAGGCGTAGTTGGCGGTGAGGATGATGCCGATCTGCAGCGGCGTGACGATGAGGAATGCGATGAGCCGGCAGAGCGAATTCTTCCGCGGCGCGAATAAGAGCCAGACCGCAATCAACTCGACGAAGAGTGTCAGCCCGGCGGAGAAGGCGTGGAACGAATGCGGCCACTGCTGCACGTACCAGCCGATCCACGACGGCAGCGGACCGTTCTCGTAGTACTTGTCCATCGCCGTCAGGTTGCGCCACTGCTCCTCGCCGCTGAGGAGCTTCACCAGTCCCGACTCGAAGTAGATGCGGAACCACTCCCATTGCAGAAGAAACACGGCCGCGCGCGACGGCGGCTGATCGCTTCCCATCCTTGGCCTGACGCCGCGCGGCGCGAGAAAGATCGACAGGAGCGCTGCCTCGAGCAGCATGCCGTCCGATTGATATCCGGCAAACTCCTGCGCCGCGCCGACGAATGAAAGAAAGCAGATACCGGCGATGGCGATCGAGACCCGCGGCCAGATGTTGACGATGATCGCGACCGAAGCCGCGAATCCGATCCAGACGATGGCGCTGAGCATCGCGTCGCTGGCGTTGATCCAAAGCAGTGTCGGCGCATACCAATACGCCTTCAGTCCCAGCGCGCGGTGAACCGCATCGAGATACTGGCCGGCCGGAAGGATCCCGCGCGGCCCGATCAGCCCGTGAATCTGAAAGTAGAGCGAGTAGAAAACCGAGAAGAAGATGCCGCCGAGGCACCGCAGCCAGATCCAGCGCGCGCGAATGAATGACGGCGCGATCGATGGCGCGAACCATCGCTCGAGGATGGGAGGCTTGATCGGTTCGGATGTGAATTCTTCGAACATGGTGTGGCTGTCATCCTGAGCCGCCGAAGCGACGTAAGCGAAGCCGGAGTCGCGTAGGACGGTCGAAGGACCCCCCAACTGCTAACCCGATTTTCAAATCGCGCGATTTTCGACTGTCGCCGCCACCCTTTCCGGGTTCCAGCCGGGGGTCCTTCGACCGTCCTTCGGCGTTCCGCGCTTCGCGCTCCAGCGCCTTCGGCGGCTCAGGATGACAGCCTTTCATAAATTCTCAACTCCGGTTCGCTCCAGATTTCGCGAAACAACTTCGGCCGCTCGCGACGCCACACGCGCCACCACCATGTTGCCTCCGCTGCCTGTCCCGTGCCGAGGATCGCGTTCGCGGAGGCGATGCCGAAGCGCGGCTGTTCGAGGATCAGGTAGCGGATGTTCATCGCGTCGCAGGAACGCGCGAGAGTTGCCTCATCGGTCGCGAGGAGCATCTGTAGTGCGCGTTCGAAGGTCGCGCTGTCCGGCATCGTGCCGAAGTTGTCGAGGACGACCGGGTGACGACCTTCGACATCGATCGCATGTCCCATCGACCACGGCCCGAGGACGCGTCCCGGCGGCAGCGTGGCGATGAACGAGGTTGCGCGAATCCACTGCTGTTGATTCGGTGGGATCGACTGCGGCGTCATCAGCCATCCCGCGAATTGGAGCGGGGGAGGGAGTGCGATGACGAGCGCCGCGAGGATCGCCAACCGCTTGCGTGCGATCAGCGGCACGTAGATCGCGCCGGCGAGTGCTAGCAGCGGGATGGCTACGATCCAGAAGCGGCGGCTGGTAATCGTCAGTGCAAAGTACGCAATCGCGAAGATGGCAATCGTCAACCGGACGGTGTCGCGCGTTTTGATCGCGCGAATTGCGAGGAACCAGACCAGGATCGCGCCGCCGGAAAGGCCGGCAACATCCGAGACGAGATCGTCGCCGCGCGCGCGCCAGAGCGGTTGGAACTCCTGAATCGTGCGCAGCCAGCGGTCGCCGCCGAGGAAGTGGGAGCCGGTGAAGAGCGATGCGCGCACGGTGGGGATTGCGATCGCGATGATGGCGCCGATGAGTAAGGCGAGCACGCGCCGCCGAGCCGGCGGCGGTCCAGCCGGCGGGCCGCCGGCGCTACGTCCGACGGCGATCGCGGCGCAGGCAATTGCGGCGGCGGCGAAGAGCGTCGCGTGTGTCCAGCCGAGGAACCATTGGTTGTCGGGGAAATCGGGCGCGCGGGTCAGGCGATAGATCGCGACCGCGATCGCAGCGATGCTGAATCCGCAGGTTGCGGCGATGCCGTCCGACGCGAAGAAGAGCACAACGAACGCGAGAGCCGCGGCGATCAGGAGCGCCGTTTGGACGAACATCGCTGCGGTGATGGCGATGCCGAGGAGGATGCCGGCGCGGATTTTTTCGCGTCGTGTTTCCGCGCGGATGCCGAGGCACGTCGCGCCGAGGATGGCGAACGTCAGCACCGGCTCGAGGAAGTGGTGATCGATGCTGCCGATCCACGACGTCGTCACGAGAAATGGCGACGTCGCCAGCGCGATGCCGGTGATCGTCGCCACTAGCATGCTGCGTCGCGCCAGGATGAGAACAGCGATGCCGGTGAAGAGCGCGAAGAGAATCGGAGGGAACCAGATGATGCGCGCGAGGACTTCGTCCGAGGTTGTGCCACCGAGCAGGCGTGCGGCGCCACCGCCAGCGACGTCGTACAACGGCGGCCACGGACAAAACGCGCCGCTGACTCCGCGATCGCGGTCGAACTCCAGCACGTGCGGAAAGTGCGCCGCCGAGTACGCCATCCGCTTCCAGTGATACAGCTCGTCCACCGGCGCGATGCGCGGCTTGCCTCCCTCGAACGCGTACGGCGCGTTGAGGAACCGGCAGGCCAGTGCGAGGACGAAGAACGCGGCCGCGAGCCACCGGTTCACCACAATTTCTCTTGCCATTTTTCCCGCGATGCCTGAATCTTATTTCGCGTCGTCCAAGACGTCCTAAAAATCAGGTGACCCCGCTGCGAAGCCGTTTCGCCGCTGTCCTATTTGTGCTGGCCGTCTATCCGGCTGCAGCGCAGGAGCTTGCTTCGACCCGCTGCCGCGAGTCCGAGGTCGCGATCGACGCAACGCACAACGCCGCGACGCTCGACGGTTGCGGCGATCCCGCCGCCGCGAATCTTCTCTGGCACCTCGACCGGATCGACCAGCGCGACGGCATCCTCGACGGCGAATATCGCCGCCACGACGCAGGTCGTGGGGTGGTCGTCTACATCATGGATACCGGGGTCATGGCCGCGCACGCCGAGTTCGCAACGCCGGCCGGCAGCCGCGTCATCGCCGGATTCGACGCTACTCAGGCGGTCACCGTGGGCATGTCAACGTGCGCCAGCCCGAACAAGGCGCTGATGCCGTGCTTCTCGACGCCGGGAGAGTTGACCGGCGCCTCGCACGGAACGAGCGTGGCCTCGCTCGTGGCCGGACAGCACGTCGGCGTCGCCCCCGAGGCGCTCATCGTCAGCGTGCGCGTAATGAACGAGTCCGCGCTGGCCACGACGCGCACGTATCTCGATGGTCTGAACGACATCATTCGCCACGCCTGGGATCCGTCCACGCCGCAGTTCCACACGGCGGTCGTGAACATAAGCGGCTGGGTGCTGGAGAAGCTGAACGCGAATCGCGACGATGCGCCGGTGACGTTCGCCGCGGTCGAGCGGAAGATCCGCGACATGATCGGAGGCGTCGACGCCCTCGGCCATCCCGACGCGAACGGCAAGCGTTTCCTGTTCGTCGTCGCCGGAAACAACGTCGACAACGGCTGCGGCCGCGCCGGAGTCGTCGATCGTTTTCCGGCCACGCTCGGCAAGGATCTCGATGGCCTCATCACCGTCGGCGGCATGACCTCGGACAACAGCTGGTGGCCCGGCGCCTGCCACGGCGGCCTCGAAATCCTTGCGCCGTCGCAGGGGATTTTCAGCGCCTCGATCACCGCCACGAATCACTACCGCGGCACGAAGCCGAACCTTCGTTCCGGTACGTCGTTCGCCGCGCCGATCATCTCAGGCATCGCCGCGCGGCTGTTGGGCGAGCGCCCGAACCTGACGCCGGCCGAACTCGAAGCGATCATCACCTCGACGCCCTCGCGCATCGTCAATCCCGACGCCAGCCGCGCCGACGGCAAGGTGGCCTTCGTGCAGGACGCGCCGGCGGTCATGACCGCATCACACGCGATCGCGACCTCGGTGACGCGGCTCGAGCCGTAGCGCGATCGTAGCGCCGTCGGCCCGACGGCTGTACCGCCGCCGGCTCGGAGGCGCGTATCGCGAAACACACGGCCAGCGAGCCGCTGGCGGTCCAGCCGCCGAGCCGGCGGCGCTACGATGCTTAATGCGCCGGCGCCGCGCCCCACAACGCCTTCAGCCTCTGATCGCGTCCGCAATTGAAGCGGTAGAACTTGTACCGGAGCGGGTTCTTTTTGTAGTAGTCCTGGTGATACTCCTCGGCGCGATAGAACGTCGCCGCGGGCAGAATGTCGGTGAAGACGTCGTGATGAAACTTCACCCCAATGGCCTGCTTCGACGCCTCGGCCAGCCGCTTCTGCTCAGCGTCATGCACGAAGATCGCGGACCGATACTGCCCACCGTGATCGCAAAACTGCCCTGAGTTATCGAGCGGATCGACGTTGTGCCAGAAGACGTCGAGGAGTTGCTGATACGAAATCTGCATGGGGTCGTAGACGATCTCCACGGACTCGCGATGTCCCGTGTAGCCGTCTGAAACCTGCTCGTACGTTGGCTTGTCGACACGCCCGCCCGTGTATCCGGACGTGACCGAGACGACGCCCTTCAATCGCTCGAACGGCGGCTCCATGCACCAGAAGCATCCGCCCGCAAACGTGGCGACCGCGCGGCGCGGAGTGGGGGCGGCGGCTAGGAGCGAGAACGCGGCGAGGAGGAGGAGAAGGCGTTTCATGATCGAAGTGTAGTGCGGGCGTCCTCGCCTGCATCCGTCGTGGCGTCACGCCCGACGGGGGTTTCCGTAAAACACCGCAACCTGCGATTGAATCCCAGAAACCACCGCCGGGCGAGGACGCCCAGCGGATGCAGGCGAGACGCCCGCTCTACGCCGTCCATCTGCTATCTTCCGCGCCCACATGTCGCGCTCGCGTCTGCTTCCGCTGACAGGCATCGCCGTCGCTCTCGCCGCATGGCAGACCGCGGTGATGTTGCGCCCGTCGTCGCTCATTCCGGGACCGATCGCCGTCGCGCAAGGCATCGGCGAGTTGGCGGTGCGCGGACTGCTCGTCAAGTACGTCGTGGCCTCGCTCTTCCGCGTGACGTGGGGTTACCTCGCGGCGCTCGTCATCGCCATCCCGCTCGGATTGACGTTAGGGATGATTCGTCTCGGCGAGATGGCCATGAATCCGATTCTGCAGGTCCTCCGGCCGATCTCGCCGCTGGCGTGGATTCCGATCGCCATCCTCTGGTTCGGGGTCGGCGACGTCTCCGCGATTTTCCTCATCTTCCTGGCCAGCCTGCTGCCGATGACGGTGGCGACGATGAACGCGATGCACAACATCGATCCGGTCCACCTCGCCGCCGCGCGCAACTTCGGCATCCCGCTCCGCGCGCGCATGGGCGATGTGCTCATCCCGGCCATCCTCCCGCAGCTCATCGTGGCCATGCGTATCACGCTCGGCGTGGCATGGCTCGTGGTCGTGGCCGCGGAGATGATCGCCGTCAACTCCGGCCTCGGCTTTCTCATCGTCGACGCGCGCAATGCCGGCAACCGCTATGACCTCGTCATCGCCGGCATGGTGCTGATCGGTCTCGTCGGCATCGTGCTCGATCTGCTCATGCGCCGCCTCGAGCGGCTCGATTCCGTCCGCTGGGGTTACGCGTCGGAATGAAGGTCCAGTTCAGCGACATCTCGATGCGCTTCGGCGCGATGGAAGTGCTTCAGAACATCACCCTTGGCGCTGAGGAAGGGGAGTTCCTCTGCATCGTGGGCCCGTCGGGATGCGGCAAGTCGACGCTGCTCAACATCGCCGGCGGATTCCTCGCGCCGACGAGCGGCTCGGTGACGATTGACGGCGAGCCGGTCACGGCGCCCGACCGCCGCCGCATCTTCGTTTTCCAGGAACGCGGCGTGTTCCCCTGGCTGACCGTCGAAGGCAACATCGGCTTCGGACTCTTCGACATGCCCGAAGATGAACGCCGCTCCCGCGTCGCGCAGTACATCGATCTGGTCGGATTAAAAGGATTCGAAAAGTCCTACCCGCGCGAGCTCTCCGGCGGGATGAAGCAGCGCGTCGAAGTGGCGCGCGCACTGGCCGTGAATCCGGACGTCCTCTTCCTCGACGAACCCTTCGGCGCGCTCGATTCGATTACACGACTTCAAATGCGCAGTGAGCTACTCCGCATCTGGCGCGCCGAACGGAAGACTGTTTTGTTTGTTACGCATGACATTGAGGAATCGGTGCAACTCGCTGACCGCGTAGTAGTCATGAGTGCGCGCCCGGGTCGCATTCGTCGTGTTGTTGACATCGACATTCCGCATCCGCGCGATCTTTCCTCGCGGCGGTACATCGAACTGCGCGATTTGATTTTTGGCGAGATTGGGCTCGCGCATCAAGTATGAGAACTCACCACAGAGACACAGAGAGCACAGAGAAAGCTCTCTCTGTGTCCTCTGTGCCTCTGTGGTTTCAACGGTTTTTGCTACCAATCATCACCGCTGCGATCGTCCTCGTTCTCTGGTCATTCGCCGTAAAGGCCTCAGGCACAAAGATCTTTCCAACGCCGACCGCCGTCGCCAAAGCCATCACGACGCTTGCGGAAAAGAGTCTCCTCTGGCACTACATCGCCGACTCCCTCACGCGCGTCTTCACAGGCTACGCCGTGGCCCTCGTCATCGGTATCCCGCTCGGCTTCCTGCTTGGCTGGTACGCGCCGTTGGCAAGAGCGATCAATCCGCTCATCCAGATGCTGCGTCCCATCTCGCCGCTGGCCTGGATGCCGCTGGCCGTGATCTGGTTCGGCGTCAGCAACGCCGCGCCGATATTCCTGATCTTCCTGGCCTCGCTCTTTCCGATCATCGTCGCGGCCATGAATGGCGTTCGCAATGTCCCGCCCATGTACCTCCAGGCCGGACGCAATTTCGGACTGACCACGCCGCAATTGATGAGGCGCGTCATGATCCCCGCCGTTCTCCCGCGGATCATTGTCGGCCTGCGCCTCGCCTTCGGCATCGCCTGGGTCGTCCTCGTCGCCGCCGAAATGATCGCCGTCGACTCCGGGCTCGGATACTTGATCATCGACGCACGCAATGCCGGCAAACGCTATGACCTCGTAGTTGCCGGAATGCTGATGATTGGATTGATTGGATTGTTGCTGGACACAGGGATTCGAAAAATCGAGCAGTGGATTAGTGAATAGTCCACTACAGAAAGGAGGCCCAAAATCAAAAAACTAACCTTCGCCATCACCACCTGGCTTCTCGCCATCACTGCCGCGCATTTCGCGCTCAATGTGAACTGGCAGGTGCTGATGAACGACCGGTTGCCCGAAGCAGACCGCAAGCTCAATGTCGCGTATATCCCCGTAACGTGACATCTCGCTTGCCCGGTCACCGACTACATCTCCGCCTACTCACAGTCCGGACAACTCTTCATTCCGCGCATGTTTCAGGGCTTCCCTGAAATCAAAGAAGCGCTGATGTCCAACAAGATGCAGGCGGCGTTCATGGTCGCGCCGATGGCAATCGCCCTGCGGGCTCAGGGCGTACCGGTGAAGATTGTTTACCTCGGCCACCGTTACGGATCGGCCGTGGTCGTCCGCAGCGACGGCCCTGTGCATCGTGTGTCCGATCTGCGCGGCCGCATCATCGCCATCCCCAGCCGCTTTTCCGACGAACGCCTCATCGTCTTCCGCGCGCTCCAGGCAAACGGGATGGATGCGAAAAAAGACTTGCGCATGGTGGAGATGGCCCCGCCCGACGTCGCCGGGGCGTTGGCCGCGAACGCTATCGACGCGTTTTCAATGGGCGAGCCGTATCCTTCTCAAGCCGAGATGGCAGGTTTCGGACGAGTCCTCTTTCACGCCCGCCAGTACTGGCCCGACTACATCAGCTGCGTCCTCGTCGTCCGCCAGGACGTCATCGACAAACGTCCCGAAGCCGTGCAAGTTCTCGTTGACGGCGTCGCGAGATCGGGACTCTGGCTCGACGAAAAGGATCGCGCGAAACGCCACCGTCTCCACGCCGCCGATTTCGTCGGCCGCTTCTACTACCACCAGGACCCCAAGCTCCTCCGCTGGGCGCTCACGAATCCGATCGACCGCGTCAAATACGAGCCGCTATCCCCGCGACGAGGCGACTTCGAAACGATCGTGAATCTGATGGTGCAGACCGGCGTCCTCGATCACGCCATCCCCTTCGAAGACTTCGTCGACACCAGATTCGCCGAAGGCGCCCACGCCATGACGCCGTGGAAGTACGAAGCCGGCGACGATCGCGCGCAGTAGGCACAAACACTGCTGTGGCGGCACTTCGCGCTGCTCGGCTCCGGCCGCTCATCACGATGACAATCGACTAATCCACTGCTTCTGCTATCTTTGGAAATCTCAAATACGGAGGTTGACGTCCTTGGCGAAAATCACTGCGGAGTACATTTGGATTGATGGGCAGAAGCCGACGGCGAAGCTTCGTTCGAAGACGAAGATTCTCGACGGCGCGAAGTCGCTTTCGGACATCCCGGAGTGGGGCTACGACGGCTCCAGCACCGAGCAGGCAACGGGACATTTCAGCGATCTGCTTTTGCGTCCCGTGAAAATGGTCCCCGACCCATTGCACCGCGAGGGTGACGTGCTCGTCCTCTGCGAGGTGCTCAATCCGGACGGCACCGTCCATCCGAGCAACACGCGCGCGTTCCTTCGGCAGATCGCCGAGCAGTACAAGGATCACGATGCGTGGTTCGGCATCGAGCAGGAATACACATTCTTCGAAGGCAATCGTCCGCTCGGCTGGCCCGATCATGGATTTCCCGCGCCGCAGGGCGGCTACTACTGCGGCGTCGGCGCGGATGAAGTCTTCGGCCGCGACGTCGTCGAAGCGCACGCCGATGCCTGTATGCGCGCCGGAATTCACATCGTCGGTACGAACGCCGAGGTCATGCCGGGACAGTGGGAGTTCCAGGTCGGAGCGCTGCCGGCGCCCGACATCGCCGACGAGCTCTGGCTCGCGCGCTGGCTGCTCTACCGCATCGGCGAAGAGTTCGGCGTCAGCGCAACGCTGTATCCGAAGCCGGTCAAAGGCGACTGGAACGGCGCCGGCGCGCACACCAACTTCTCCACGAAAGCGACGCGTGCCGAGGGGGGGATGAAGGTGATCGAGGAGGCGATGAAGAAACTCGAACGCCGCCACGACGCCCACATCAAAGTCTACGGCGCGCACAACGAAGAGCGTCTGACCGGGTTGCACGAGACCGCGCCGATCCACGCCTTCCGTTACGGCATCAGCGACCGCGGCGCCTCGGTGCGCATCCCGATGGCGACGGCGAATCAGGGATATGGATATTTCGAAGACCGCCGTCCCGCCGCGAACATGGATCCGTATCAGGTCTGCGCGCTGTTGATTGAAACCGTCTGCGGGCCTTGACGTCATAGAATGCGGCGGCCGGTCGAACAGACCGGCTGCCGCGCAACGCCGATGATCGAACTCCTGCTCAACGCTGTCTGGCTGACCATCGTCGCCGCCGCCTTCTCGGTGGTGCCGCGCCGCTCCAGCCGCGCCACGCTGGGCATCGCCTGCATCCTGGTCCTGCTCTTCCCGATCATCTCCGTCTCCGACGATCTCGCGCTTGACGGCAATTCGCTCGAAGAAGCGCTGGCGATCATCGTCTGCATGCTGCTGCTCGCGGTAGCACTCATCGCACTGTCGCGTGTTCAGCCGGCGATCGCCGCACCCGCGCTGATCCTGGTCGCGATTCCGTCCGATCCGCGCTCTCCTCCTCGCGCGTAGCCCAGCCGGCTCGCGCAGCGCGTTCCTTCCGAACGCGACGTTTCCCATCGACTCACTGCGTGCACTCCGGCCGTGAAATGGCGGCATCCTCGCGTGCCGGCTCCCCCTGGGCCGGCACACCGGGCTCGGGGGTGTCGCCTTTTGACGGCCGGCTGTGAAATGGCGGCACTCTCGCGCGTCGGCACCCCCTGGCCGACGTCGGGCTGCGAGGGTGCCGCCGTTTGACCGCCGGTTGGATCCCGTCAACTATTCATGAGATGGCAGCGAATGTGCTGAGGCTGCCAGACAGAAAGAGGGGACATTCAATATGAATAGTTTGATCTGGTTTCTGATCATCGGCGCGATCGCGGGTTGGCTGGCTGGCTTGGTCATGAAAGGCCGTGGCTTCGGATTGCTCGGCGACATCATCGTCGGCATCATCGGGGCGTTCCTCGGCGGATGGTTGTTCGGGAAGTTGGGAGTTGGCTTCGGCGGCGGTTTGGCCGGCAGCCTGATCGTCGCGTTCCTCGGCGCGGTGATTCTGTTGTTCCTGGTGCGGCTGATCAAACGGGCTTAACGAAATACAGATCCGCTTGCCGGGCGGAGGCGTATCGTCACGTGCATGCGCACAATCGAGACGCCTCAACCGCCCGGCAAGAACGGCCTTCCGCTCCTCGGCGAGACGCTGTCGTTCGCGAAGAATCCGTTTCGCTTCATCGAGGAACACCTCTCCACACACGGCCGCATCTTCCGCTCTCACATCCTCGGCCGGAAGGCCGTTATCGTCGCGGGTCCCGAGGCCGCGGGAGCGTTCATCGATCCAAACGTGATCCAGCGCGAGGGAGCGATGCCGCCGCACGTGCAGGAGCTGTTCGGCGGACGCAGCCTCCCATCGCTCGACGGCGAAATTCACAACGCGCGCAAGAAGCTCGTCAACCAGGCGTTCAATCGCGCGGCGCTTTCCGAGTACCTGCCAATCGTGCAGCAGACCGTCGAGACGTACTTTCACAAATGGCCGGCGGCAGGGGAGATTCGCTGGCTCGATGAACTGAAACGGCTTGCGATCGAAGTGATCTGCACGACGGTGATGGGGATGCCGCCGGGCAACGAGATGGACGCGCTGCGCACCGACTACGGCATTCTCACCGACGGTTTCGCCACACTGCCGATCAACATTCCGGGCACGCGCTACCGCAAGGCGCTGCAGGCACGCGACCGCATCCTCGATGTCCTTCGCCGTCTCGTCCGCGAGCGCCGTCAGACGCCGACGAACGATGGGCTGTCGCGCATGCTCACCGCCGCGACAACATCGAATGCAACGCTCTCCGACGACGATGCCGCGCTCGAATTGCACCACATCGTCATCGCCGGTTACATCGTCTACGCGGAATTGGTATCAATCGTCCAGCAGCTGACGGCGCATCCCGAGGTCCGCGCGAAGCTGGCGGCGGAGATCGCGTCGAAGGCGCCGGACGGAACGCTGTCACTCGAAACGCTGATGACGATGCCGTATCTGCTGCAGGTGACGAACGAGGTCAAGCGGCTCTGCCCCATCGTGCCGGCCGTTTTCGGCAAGACGAAAGCGCCGCTGCATTTCGATGGCTACTCGGTCCCGGCAGGTTGGATGGTGATGTGGCCGGTGACGCCGAGTCATATCGCGCAGAGCGCGTACACGAATCCGACCGCATTCGATCCCGACCGCTTCTCGCCCGAACGTGCCGAGGACAAACGCCACGAGCACGCGTTCGCGCCGCAGGGCGCCGGACCGGCCACGGGACATCGCTGCCCCGGCCTCGACTTCGCGACGTACATCATGGAAGTCTTCGCCGTCGTGCTCCTGCGCGGTTACACGTGGGAGTTACCTCCGCAGAACTACGAGGTCGATTTCAGCAAGACGCCGCCGGAAGCAAAGGACGCGCTGCGGGCAAGGGTGAGCGCGAAGTAGACTTCGCGCATGACCGTTCCCGTCCTTACGATTCCCGGCCTCTGGAACTCCGGCCCGGAGCACTGGCAGACGCATTGGGAAGCGCGGCATCCGTCCTTTCATCGCGTGCAGCAACGCGATTTTGAGAATCCCGATCGCTCCGAGTGGGTCGCCAATCTGGAGATGGCGGTCACGGACTGCGCCACGCCTCCCGTGCTCGCGGCCCACAGCCTCGGCTGCTCGCTCGTCGCGCAATGGGCCGAGGACTGCGGCGGACAGGGAGTGCTCGGCGCGTTTCTTGTCGCGCCGAGCGACGTCGAGCATCCCGACTATCCGATCGAGGGACGCAGCTTCTCGTACATGCCGCTATCGCGTCTGCCGTTTCCAAGCATCGTCATCGCCAGTACGAACGACGTGTACGTGAGCGTCGAACGCGCCCGCCAATTCGCCGATGCGTGGGGCAGCCGCCTCGTGTTCATCGGCGACGCCGGTCACATCAACGGCGCCTCGGGACACGGTCCGTGGCCGGAAGGCGAGAAGCTGCTCTTCGATTTCTGCGCGACGTTGTCATCCTGAGCCGCCGGAGGCGTTGGAGCGCGAAGCGCGGAACGCCGGAGGACGGTCGAAGGACCCCCGGCTGATAACCAGGGCGGGCGGCAATTCACACGGCAAGCATCAGGGGCTCCTTCGACCGTCCCTTCGCTACGCTCAGGGCAGGCTCTACGCGACTCCGCGCTTCGCGCTACGTCGCTTCGGCGGCTCAGGATGACAGGTCACCACATCACACACCGGTTCGCGCGGACCATCGCCGAATCCGCTTTGCAGCCGAAGGCCTGTGCGAACTCGGGGATGTTCGATAGCGGTCCGATCACACGGTACTTGCCGATCGGATGCGGATCGCCTTGCACCATCAGGCGCTGTGTTTCCTGGCGGATTTCGTCGCCGCGGAACTGGCCCCAGGCGATGAAGAACTGTTGCGCCGGTGTCAGGCCGTCAATCACGGCGGCGGGCCGCGTCTGCTGCGCTTTCTGAAACGCGAGCCAAGCGATCTTCGCGCCGGCGAGATCGCCGATCGATTCGCCGAGGACCAGTTGGCCGTTGTGATGGATGCCGGGTTCGATGAAGTAGCTGTCGAATTGATCCGACACGCACGACGTCCGATCGTGAAATTGTTTTAGATCCTCCGGCGTCCACCAATTCCTCAGACGTCCCTGCGCGTCGTACTTCGCGCCCTGATCGTCGAAGCCATGGCTGATCTCGTGACCGATCACGACGCCGATCGCGCCGTAGTTGATCGCGTCGGCCGCGTGCACGTCGAACGCGGGCGGCGTCAGGATTCCGGCGGGGAAGACGATCTCGTTGAGCGGAGGGTTGTAGTACGCGTTCGACGTCGGCGGCGTCATGCTCCAACGTCCGCGGTCGGCGGGCTTGCCGACGCGCGCGAGATCGTCCGCGGTCCCGAACTTCAGTCCGGCCGCGACGTTCTCCCAATACGAAGAGGGATTGATTGCCACGCTGCTGTAGTCCGTCCATTTGTCGGGATAGCCGACTTTCGGATTGAACGTGGAGAGTTTTTCCAGCGCGCGCGCCTTGGTCGCGGGTGTCATCCAGTCGAGCGCGCGGATGGTGTCGCCCATCGCCGACAGCAGATTCTTCACCAACTCCTGCATCCGGGCCTTTGCCTCGGGTGGGAAATAGCGCTCGACGTAACGCTGCCCGAGCGCTTCGCCGAGGAGCGCGTCGTCGGCTTCGACGCAGAGCTTCCAGCGCGGTTTCATCTCCTTTGTTCCGCCGAGGTATTTGCCGTAAAACGCGAATTGCTCGTCGGCCATCGGCGCGGAGAGATTGCCCGAGGCCTTGTTGATGACGTTCCAGGCCAGGTACGACTTCCACGTGCTGAGCGGCGTAGAGCGAAGCTCCTTCTCGACGGCGCCCATGTACTCCGGCTGATCGACGTTGAGCTCATCGACGGCGACGCCGAAGTGCTGGAGGAAGCGCGCCCAGTCGAAATGCGGCGTGAACTTCTGCAGCGTGGCGACGGCGTACTTGTGATCGGTGGCCGCGGGATCGCGCAGCGCCACGTTGTCCATCTGCGCTGTGGCGAGACGCGTTTCCATGGCGAAGATGGCGTCCGAGGCTTTTTTCGCGGCGGCGTGGCCGGAGCCGGTCAGCTCGAACATCTTCGTGACATGGGCCCGATATTTTTCGCGCGCATCAGCGAAGCGCTTTTCGGGTCTGAGGTAGTAGTCGCGATCGCCAAGTCCAAGTCCGGCGGCGAAAACACGCGCGATCACGAAGCCGGGATTGTGGTTGTCGTACGTCGACATCATTCCGAACGACGGATAAATCTGCAGGTCGTGCAGCTCCGCGAAGACCTTCTGCAGCCCAGCCGGCGTGCGGATCGCGTCGATCTCGTTCAGCAGAGGACGGATCGGCTTCGTTCCGAGTGCATCGATGCGCGCCTTGTCCATGCATGACGAGTAGAAGTCGCTGATCTGCTGATCGATGGATCCCTTCGGCCAATCGGTGCGCTTCGATTCGTCATCGAGCAGCGTCCGCAACTGTTCCTTGCTCTGCTCACCCGCGGCCCAACGCCGGCTCCATCGCTGCATCGACGCCGGAATCGGATTCGCGGCGCGCCAGGAGCCATTCGCATAGTCGAAAAAATTCGTGCAGGCGTCGGCCTTGGTGTCGATGTCCTGCATGAAGACACCGTGCTCGGTCTGCGCGGAAAGGGTGGTGGCGAGGAGGAGAAGAGCGAGCGTAGTCAATCGCATGGCCGCGAAGTGTCGCACAGACAACAGGGAGACGGGTTCACGCGGAGACGCGGAGGCGCGGAGAAAAGAAGCTCCGCGATCTCCGCGGCTCCGCGTGAAATGGGTTCCCTCACGGAGCTGCGAATCGCGAATCGGCGATGAACTCACGGTCCGTGAGCGATCGCAGAAACTCGGCGAGATCCGCGCGGTCGTTCGCATCGAGCGACAACTTCCGCGCGACTACATATCGCTCGATCACGTCTTCGAGAGTCGCGATGCTGCCGTCGTGCATGTACGGCGCAGTCAGCTCGACATTGCGCAACGTCGGCACTCGAAATGCGCCGTCGGTGACACCGTTGCGGACCAGCACCGGCTTTGTCTGCGAATGACCGGCGTAGCGCGACTCGCCGCCGAAGTTGAATCCCTGATGACACTCCGAACATCCCGCGCGTTTGGTGAAGAAGAGCCGCATGCCGCGCCATGCCGAGGGAGAGAGAGCGTTCGAATCGTCGCCGTAGACGAGGCGGTCGTATGGAGAGTGTCCCGAGATCAACGCGCGCTCGAAGGCAGCCAGCGCGCGTGCGATGTTGCGGATCGATACCGGCCGCCGCTCGCCGGGAAACGCGGCGCGGAACAGGGCATCCTCCGATCGAAATCGCGCCACGATTTCCTGCTCATGTCCGGCCACGCCCAGCTCGATCGGATGCGTGTTGAACATCGGCACGAGCGCCTGCTGCGCAAGCGAGCGGACCTTCGTGCTGTCCCACGTGTAGCTTGCGTTGTAGCCGGCGTTCGTCAGCGTCATCGCGTTGCGCGTGTGATGCTGCCCGGTCGATCCGACCGCGACCGGTTTGCCGTCGCTGAAAGCGTGGCTCTGCTGATGACAGTCGCCGCACGACTGCGTTCCGTTCGCCGAAAGCCGCCGGTCATAGAAAAGCCGCCGTCCGAGCGCGAACTTCGCCGGCGTCTGGATGTTGTCCGGCTCCGTCAGCGGAAGCGGAAAGCCGCGCGGCAACTGCCAGTCGAATCGCGCAGCCTCGGGGGCGGGAACCGGCGCGCTGCCGACGCTGCACGCCGCGGCGACGATGAACGTCACCGCGGCGACCAGGAGGCGCCGTTTCACCACGAGCGGAACGTGGAAGCCTGTGCGGTCAGCGGGGCAGTCTGGCCATGGATGATCTCGCGCTCGCCGACCCATTTCGCGAACGCGTCGAGCTGCGCGGCATCGAGTCCGGCTGCGTCGGCTTTGCGAGCAGCGACGAAGCTCTTCATCGCGATCAGCAACGCGTCAGCTTTCGGCCTGTCGCCGGAGAAGAGCTCCGTGTACGCCTTGCGCGCATCGTCGAGCCGATTCAACCCGAGGTACGCCTCGGCGCGATATTCGAGGGCGGGCGTGTAGTCCGGCGAGATCGAGAGCGCCTTGTCATACGCCTCTAGCGACTCCTTGAACTTGCCCATCTTGCGATACGTGAATCCGAGCTCGCTGTACGCCTGGAAGAGCTGCGGATCGTTCTTCACCGCGCGCTCCAGATCGGCCGCGGCGTTCTCGAGGCCTTTGTTCAATTTCGCCTGCAGCTTGGCCGCTTTCTGCGGATCGGCGGTCAGCGCCGCCTTCATCTCGTCGTGCGTCTTCGACAATCCGTCAATCCGGCGCTCGGCATTGTTGAAGTAATCGACGGCCTGATCATGCGGAGACTTCGACTGCATGCTCGGCATCGGCGACGAACCCATTCCGCCTCCCGGTCCCGAAGCCAGAACGGGTAGGGCAAGTAGTGAAAACAAAGCGATCGCGGTAGCTGCTCGTTTCATGGACGTCCTCCTGTGCGGAGGATTATGGACCCACCTTGTGCAACCGCAACTTTGGCGAAGTCAGGAATCTGTCAGGTTGTCAGAACTTGACGAGCAGCGCGGCGAAAATCGCGCTGTCTCCCTTCTTGATGTTGATCGACGGCGGCTTGGTCTTGTAGTCGTACACGTACGCGAGCTTCAACTCCAGCCGCGTGGCGACGGTCGTCGTCAGCCCGGCGTCGAAGTGGTAGAAGGCATCGCCAAAGTCGTTCGTCTTCCAGATCGCGGTTAGTTTCTGCGTGAACTTGCTGGTCGGCGACAACGCCCAGTCGAAGTTTTCGCCGGCCTTGGCCGCGCCGCCGCTCGATCGTCCGAATCCAGAATTGCTCTCGAGCTCCGCGCCGAGGGCGCCGTCGACGGTGAGGTTGCGCACGTCACTCTTGATGATCCGATAGCCGCCGCCGGCCAGCGGCGCGACGAAGTAGTTGACCCCCTTGAACGGATCGCGCAAATACGACACCTCGGCGAACGCAAACGTGCGATCGGATAGCGCGTACTCGCCGCGCGCATCGACGGAGGTCTTATCGACCTGCGTCTCGCCATTCGAATCGCCGCGCAGGTAGAGCGCGTCAGCTTTGAAAACGAACTTCGTCTTCGGGTCGTACTTCGTGGCGAAGGCGAGGTTGTAGTTCTTCGTGTCAGTGTTCCCGCTGGTGATGGCCAGACCAGCTCCGATGCTCGACGTCCACGGCTTCGGCGGCGGATCGGCGGCGAAGATCGTGGCGGCGAACGACGTGAGAAGAATTGCGAAGGCGGTGCATTTCATGGAGCGCCGAGGGAAGCAAAGGTCGAGCCCGTCGGCGAAGAGGAGTTCGATCCAATAGACGCCGCACGAACCTGCCGGTCGTTTACATCGAGCAGTTCGTATCGCGGTCGGAACGCTGCCGTCTGGGCGGAGTCACCCGACGCGTTTTCGAGACTTGGAACTGCTCTCTCCGTTCTGCCGCGCGCGCTCTTCGCTAATCCGGTCGGCGAGGAAGACTTTCAGCAGCGACTGGTAAGGAACATCCCGCTGGTTCGCAAGCAGTTTGAGCTCTGCGATCATCGACTCCGGCAGCCGAAGAGAAATGGTCCGGAGCGTCGGCCGGAAGTTCGGAAGCGTGACCCGCTGTGCCTTCGACCAGTCGATGTACTCCGTCGAATCCGCCTTGCCCCAGAACTCGCGTTCCGCGTCTTCATCCTTGAACGTTGGTATCTTCTTTCGAGGTTTCATAAGATCTCCGTTCCCGTGCGTTCATGTCGCGCGCCGTTATCGGCCTGACTAGATTTCGGCGCAAGGTAAAAGCCACGAACAGCCACCGCCCGCGGTTCGTTTGACCGAGAGCGAAATATCTGGCCTCACTCCTGGAATGCGCCGTATCGCTCCCGAACGTGATCGGCTGATTGAGAAAGATTTCTTCGATTTCCCAATCCGTGACTCGATGCTTCGCCCAGTTCTTACCGATGTTTCCATCGTCCCAGTCGCAACCTTCCCACGAGGAAGGGTCGAGATTGACCACCGGCAATGTATATCGGAGGTGTATACCGATCGTCAAGGGTTTCATCCGCAGATGACGCTGAGTGCGCAGATGAATCCGTCTTCCATCTGCGGTCATCTGCGTAATCTGCGGATGAGCTCCTAACGACATCCCGGCAACATTCCTGCAGCGAAAGGACGTGAGGTGACCGTATGAAGATGAGTCCTGTCGTTCACTTTGAAATGCCGGCCGAGGATCGGACGCGGATGGCCAAGTTTTATACCGATGCGTTCTGCTGGCAGACACAAATGATGGGGCCGGATATGAATGACTACGTGGTTGTCACGACGACCGAGTCGGACGACAACGGCCCGAAGAAGCCGGGAGCTATCAATGGTGGGTTCTATCCGAAGAAACCTGATTGGCCGGCACAGTATCCGTCCGTGGTGATCTCCGTCGACGATATCGACGAGTCGATGAAGGCTGTAGCCGACGCGGGCGGCAAAGTCCTCGGCGAGCCAATGGACATCCCGGGAATCGGGCGGTACGTCTCGTTCTACGACACGGAGGGCAACCGCGTGAGCATGTTGAAGGCGTTGCCGCGCATGGCCGTACGTCCGAAGTCGCAGTAAGACGTCACGCTTGAACTTTTGGATTCAGGCAGATGACCGGCGCGTCGGAATCGAGCGTATTCAAATGCGCCAGGAGGCGGGTGCGAAGTTCGTCCTGCGTCCCCGAGGCGTCGAGTGAGAGGAGCTCGCAAGCGCGGCGAAGCTGCTCAATGCTCGTAACAGGATTCTCCGCATACCTCAGTGCCTCGGATCGCAATGGCATAAGCGTCACCGTCCTCGTATGCGGAGCAGCTTATTCTCAAATCGCCGTAGCCGTGTAGCGCTTGCAGTCCGCCGGCTCGGCGGCAAGTACGAAGTGCCCGGGCAGCCGAGGCGATCGGCGGCCCGGGGAGTGCAATGGAGTAACGCAGCCGGACGGCTGCGTAGCATCAACGGCTCTTCATCATTTCAGGCACAGTGGCGGCATGACTTTGATCATCTGGATTCCCGCCGCGCTATTGGCCACGACGGAACTACGGGTAAGCGTAGCTTCGACGTAATACCCGTTCTTGATGAAGTCGAAGCGGGTCGCTACGCATTCTTCCGCGCCTCCCACTGTGTAGCCCGTAGTGGCCGCTGCGGCATTGCTGTCAAAGGTCACGCGGACCTTTTCCAGGCCGGTTGCCATGTCAACCTGTATGACCTTGACAACCACGCGCGCATCGGATCCCACGTCCAAATAGCGCACTTGCAACGCCATGCCGCCGGAGACGAATAGGCCCTCTACCGGCGTGATGTTGTAGCGAATGACTGCCGAGGTGGTTTGGTGAAGGACAGGTGTTGCCTGCGCCGCGGCGGTCGACACCCCTCCGATCGGATGACCCGACTGGACGATGGCGTGATCAAGAAAGACTTTTGAGACGTCCGTCTCGTCGATCGTTCCGGCCGAACCAACCGTAGTCCAGATGCGGCTCGCGCCGGGCACTTGCGCATGGACCGCGGTAGAAATGCAGAAGGTGATCGACGCCGCGAACAGCACGAGTGAATGATTCCGAACGTAGAGATGGAACATGAGCTCCCCCCGGAGCCTGTCGACGCCCTGATGCGGGCGCAACGGGCATGAGTTCAAGATGGACTGACTACGCGGCGCCGTCAGTGAAGGCTCGTGCGAGACGTCTCGCCTTTGCAAGGTAGTGACGTGCGAGCACAAACCATATCGTGCAATAACGGTGGAATGACGGTGGCCGCTAAGGGATATGCCGCGGTCGGCAGATACCATAGGTCTCTGTGACCACGCATCGAGACAACGTTCAGAATCCTTTCGGCGGAGACGCTGTCCGAATCTTTGCCGCGAACGATCGCGTCAATCAGATTCTGATCGAACATCTCGACCCTGCCTCATGGACGGCCAAACCGCCGGGGAAGGTGCGCACGATCGCGGCGATCTTCACGCACGTGCACAACGTCCGCGTGAAGTGGGTCAGGCTGTCCGCTCCGCATCTGAAGGTTCCGCGGCTGCTCAATCGTGCGCGATGTACGCAGCAGGAGGCGAGGGAAGGACTGGCGGAGAGCGGCGCTCGCTGCGGGGAGATGCTCGCGGACCCGGGTGAAGGCCGCATCGAAACGTTTCGCAGAGACGGCTGGGCGCCGCCGTGGCCGGTTGGCTTGGAGATGCTGGCTTACATGCTCTCGCACGAAGCCCATCATCGCGGGCAAGTCTGCATGCTCGCGCACCAGCTCGGATTCCCGCTGCCGAAGAAAGTGACGTCGCGCCTCTGGAGTTGGGAGACGCTGCTCCGCGGATGAATTGATGTTTGGTCGCCGCCGTGACGGCGACCAAATGCATCGAAGCACTACTGCTGCGGGCCGGTGTAGATCGCCACCGTGGCGGTGACGTCGCCGGTGTTGTCTTGATTGTTCACATCCCAGTAGAACAGACTCAGGCGGCCGGGGCCGAGGATGGTCATTTCGAGCCGCGTGCCGACGGCGAAGTACGTCGCGCCGCCGTCGAAGCTGCCGACCAGACAGCCGAAGAGAAAAACGGAGCCGTTCTTGGTGAACGTACCGAAGTTGCCGCCGAGAGGATTGCCGAGTCCATTGGCGTTCGACGTGCGGTTGCCGCTGCCCGCGCTCCAGGTATCGTCCGCCGCAACGCTGATGGTGAGGAGCTGTCCCGGAGTCACGCTGATTCCGGTGTCCATCGGTACGCCGCCACTCACACTGTTTTCTTTGGCTTTGACTACGAATTGATGCTGTGCCATGTGAATTCTCCTTCAGTTGAGGCGGGATGTGCGATGGCGCCGCGCTGCCCGTCCGTTAATGATCAGAACTCGACAGAGTTCGTCCTGCTGGCGATTCGCCAGTGAGGTCTTCACCGCCGTTTGCTTCTCTGTGTCTCTGCAGAGACGAACCCTCCGATCGGTTCGGGCCACAGCGACGCGTTGGCGTCCTCAGCCTGGTAGTGATGGAAGGCAACGGAGCGTTTCATTAATGACGTCCTGATCGAGAGCTGTGGTCGGCGAGGTTGCTAAACTCCGGCCGTGATCGAGCAACTGAGGCTGCCCGTCAGCGCTGCGGATATCGACGGTCTGGCCCTTCTCCTTCTCGACGCGACCGCCGCCGGTGCATCGGTCGGCTTTCTCGACGACGCCACGTTCGAATCCGTGAGCGCATGGTGGCGGCAGAACATCAGCAGCGCTGGCGAGCGCGCGATTTTCCTCGTCGCACGCGATCAGTATGGGATTGCAGGCACCGTCCAACTGCGTCCGGCGTCGATGCCGAACCAGCGGCATCGCGCCGACGTCGCAAAGTTGCTCGTGCATCGACGCGCACGCGGTAAGGGACTCGGCAGGATGCTGATGGAGGAGATCGAACGCCGCGCACGAGCCGGCGGCTTCACGCTGCTGACGCTCGACACGAAGCGCGGCGACGCGGCGGAGTCGTTGTATCGGCGGGCCGGATGGGCCGAGGTGGGCGTGATTCCGGGATACGCATTGAATCCGGATGGCTCCCTCTGCGACACGGTCGTCTTCTACAAAGAAACGTAGGCCGGCACACGCGGGTGTGCCGGCCTGCGAATGAGGTTAGTGCGCGACGGTGACTTGCACGCTCTTCGTGCTCGTGTGTCCGCCGCCGTCGGTGCAGGTGACGGTGATCGTGTAGATGCGGCCGCTGCCGGTGCCGGAACGTTCGGCGCGCAGGTTGACGTGGTGCGCGTCGACGATCTGCCAGTCGGGCGACGTGTCGCCCTCGCCGAGACCGTTGACCGGCTCGTTGCTCGTGACAGAACTGATTGCGCATGCGTCGGTACCGCATCCACCGCTAAGGGTGTAGCTGATGGTGACGGGAATGTACTGGTGGTTCGGCGGCCAGAGCGAATTCGGAATCGCGGTTCCGCCGCTGATGACGAGCGGCGGCGCGGTGACGGTGACGGTCTGCGTCGCGCTGGCGCTGTTGTTCGCGGCGTCGGTGGCGGTCCAGATGATGGTGGTCGTGCCGAGGGGGAAGGGAGCCGAAAGCGGCTGGCTGTCGCTGCGCGCGCTGGTGACGGTCACGCTAGAACAGCTGTCGTTCGCGGTCGCGGTGCCGGGATCGACGGTGACCGAGCAGGTCGCACCGGCGGTCGCGGTGATGTTTGCCGGCGCGGTGATCGACGGCGGCGTGGCGTCGGTTACGGTGATCGTCTGCGTCGCGGTCGCGCTGTTCGCGCTGTCGGTCGCGGTCCAGGTGATCGTGGTGATGCCGATCGGATACGGCGCGCCGAGCGGCTGCGCGTCGCTGCGCGAGCTGGTGACGGTGACGCTGGAGCAGGAGTCAGATGCGACAGGCGTTCCGGGATCGACCGTGGCGTTGCAACTCGGGCCGGCAGTCGTGGTGACGTTCGCGGGCGCGGTGATCGACGGCGGATTCGCGTCGGTCACCGTCACGTGCTGGATGGCGGCGGCGCTGTTGCCGTGACCGTCGTTGGCGGTGTAGGTGACGTTGGTGGTGCCGACCGGGAAGACGTTGCCTGCCGGAACGCCGCTGCGGACGATGACGACGCAGCTGCTGCAATTGTCGGTCGCGGTAGCGTGTCCGAGTTGCGCATCGCTGACGACGGCGGAGCACGACGGACCGGCGCCGACGCTGACGGCCGGCGGCGCGGTAACGACGGGCGCGGTCGTGTCGGAAGCGCCTGCGGTGAGGAGCACGCTGGTGAAGGCCGTGTTCATGTTCGGCACGATCAGGTCGGCCGCGCCGTCGCAATTGAGGTCGACAGCGGCGATGGCGTTCGGCTGCCAGTGTGAGTTGAGACAGGTCGGACCGTATCCGACGCTGATCGGCACGATGGCGCCGAAGGTTCCGTCGCCGTTGCCGGGACGGGCGCTGAGGTTGCTGCCGTCGGGCGTACATCCCGACTGATTGGCGGTGACGATGTCGATGTTGCCGTCGCCGTCGAGATCGGCGAGCGCGACGAAGACGGGATTCGTGACCACGGAGTTGATCTGGAAGCGAGTGCGCGTGAACGTCGCGTCGCCGTTGTTGCGCAGGACCGTGACGCCGCGCAGCCAATTGCCGGCAGTAGTGACGACGTCGATGTCGCCGTCGTGGTCGATGTCGGCGGCGGCGAGGTGCGCGGCGCCGTCAGCGCCCTCGACCGGATCGGGATAAAGGATGTAGCTCGGCGCGCCGAAGGTGCCGTTACCGGCGCCGAGGAAGATTGCGGTCGTGTCACCGGTGGCGACGGCGAGGTCGAGGTGATGGTCGCCGTTCAGATCGACCGCCACGACCGCGAGCGGCGAGTGCGTGTCGGTGGAAATGACGCTGGCCGCGGCGAAGTGGCCAGTGCCATCGCCGAGGTAGAGGCGGACGCCGTTCGGGGAGGTATTGCCGTCGACGGCGAGGAGATCGAGGTTGCCGTCTTCGTTCACGTCGGCCGCGACGAGGCGCGACACGAAGCCGTTCGTGGCGGGACTGTTCGCGGTGGGAACCGCGGTGAAGGTGCCGGTGCCGTTGTTGTTGTTCAGCAGGATGGAAATGATGTGACCGACCGGATCGGCGCTGAATCCGGCGGTATTGCCGACGGCAAGATCGGGCGCGCCGTCGTTGTTGAAGTCGCCCGCGACGATGGCCTGCGGCGCGACAAAGCCGTTGATCGTGGCCAGGGTGGGGAACGATCCGCCGCCGCTGCCGAAACGGACGGTGACGCTGTTCCCGAACTGATCGGCGGTGGCGAAGTCCTCCGCACAGTCGTTGTTGAAATCCGCGACGGTGATCGCGAACGGGCCGGATCCGCCGGTGAGAATGGTCGGAGGAGGATAGGAGATGGCCGCGCACAGCGGCCCCGCGGCGAGAAGAACACAGAGGGGGACCATCGATCGATGCATGGGGTCTCCTTTTGGTTAAGCCGCCCCAGCGAGTGCGGAGCGGACGTGTGATGAGAGAGAAAACGGGAATGTATGTTCCTTGAATGGGCGGGGATGTGACGGGACGCACGCTGCGACTTCAAGAGGGAGACGGTTCACGCGGAGGCACGGAGAGGCGGAGCTCGCGGAGAGAGAGGAGCGATCGAGATACAGACGTTTGGTGTTCGTCCCTGCTTCTCTCCGCTCCTCCGCGTCTCCGCGTGAAACCGTTCCCTGTCTAGTAATCCGCGAGTCCCAACTTCCCACCCTCCCAAACCCGCCCGAATTCCGCAGTTACCGAGGCGGCGTCCTTCTTTTGCGCGCGGAGGGCGGCGGCGAGGGCAAAGAGCGAGCGCGGGTTGTGCGGGTTGCGGGTCAGGTCGGCGCGGAGGACTTTTTCGGCGTCCGCGGGACGATGAGCGCGGAGCAACGCGGCGGCGAGGGTTTCGCGGGTGGGGTAGAACCAGTCGGTGGGCTCGTCGTAATCGAGTGTGTCTTCCTGGGCGACAGCTTTCGTGTATTCGGCGACGGCGTCGCGGGTGTTGCCGCGGGCTTCGGCGATGCGGCCGGCGAGGACGTGCGTCGCCACTTCGGCCACGGCTTTTTCCGAGTTCTGGAAGAGGCCTGGATCGTCGGGGACGTTGGCGCGGGCGGCTTCGAAGGCTTTTTGTTCCGACTCGGCGCCGGCGATGTCGCCCAGTTTCGCGAACGCGGAACCGCGCGCGAAATGGGAGAAGGTCGTCGACAGCGGGCCGACGTCGACCGGCTTCGCTTTCAGCACGTCGTTCCAGCGGCCGAAGCGGACCAGGAGGAGGAGCGTGCTCGCGGCGGCGTATTCGGCGGGCGGCATCTCTTTGGCCATCATCGTGGCGTTGGCTGCGAACTCGTCGGCCATCGTCTTGGCCTCGCTGAAGCGGCCGGACATCGCGTACGACGCGAGGCCGAACTGGAGATTGTGGTTGTAGTACATCGCCGCGTAGATGCCTTCGCCGCCGTGGTTCTTGATGAAGATGCGGTCGGTCGCGGCAGCGTTCGCGTTGGCGCGCGCGGCGCCGGCGTAGTTGCCGGTGCGCTGGTAGATGTGCGCGGGCATGTGCACGAGGTGGCCGGACATCGGCGCGAGCGTCTTGAGGCGAGCGGCGCTGGCGAGGGCGCGCTCGGGATGCGGCGACGCTTCGATGGCGTGGACGTAGTAGTGATTCGCGCCGAGGTGATTCGGATTGCGGCGGAGAACCGATTCGAGTGTCGAGACGATCTCGGTCGTCCCTTCGTTCGGCTTGCCGTCGTGCGACCAGAATTTCCAGGGATGGAGATCCATGAGGCTCTCGGCGTAGAGCGTGGCGATGTCGAGATCGTCGGGATATTTTTTCGTCAGCGACTTCATGGCCACGCTGTAGTCGCGGCCGAGCGCTTTCAAATCGGCTTTCGGATCGTTGCTGTAACGCTTTGCCAGCGCGTCGATGAGCGCGCGTTCCTTCGCCGAGGCGTGCGACTCATGCGCGATCGCGGCGTGGACGTTTTCGTACGCCTGCTTCTCGCGGTCGGGATCGACGTCCATGTTGATGTTCGGTCCGAGGGCGAGTGCGGCGCCCCAGTAGCCCATGGCCAGGTTCGGATCCAGCCGCGTGGCTTGCTGGAACGACGCGACGGCAGATTCGTGATTGAAGCCGTAGAGATACTTCATCCCCTGGTCGAAGAATCGCTGCGCTTGCGCGCTCTTCGTCGAGACAGGCCAGTGGACGTTGCCGAGGCCGGATTCGAGGACCACCGGCTTCGCGGAGGGCGACGGCATGTCGTGCTGTGCGAATGCCGAGGCGGCGAGGAGTGAGGTGAGGGCAAGCAGTCGAAACGTGCGCACGGTGGCCTCCATGATCGAGACGTACGGGGGCAGCGACGGAGCGGATTGCAAATGATACAAAAGAAAAACGGCGGTTTCGCCGCCGTTTTTCGAATTCGCTGCGTTCGTAACTACGCGTTCGTCGTCTTCTGCGTGAATCCTTCGGTCGAATCGCCCGGTTTGTAGAGGGAGTAGCCGCGGCGGACGCGTTTCGGATCGAGGCGGCTGCCGAGTTTTTCGTTCAGGCGGTTCTCGAATCCCTTGATTCCGTTCTGATCGGTGCCGCTGAGGATGGCCACGAACTCGCCGGCGCGGTTGTGACAGACCACATCCTCCTGCCGGCAGAGCTGCGCGAGCGAGCGATTCAGTTCGGGATCATCGTCATTCGCTTTCAGCCAGTAGAGCGCGAACGGCTGATCGAATTTCGCGACGGTGTCGACGTTGCGCTGCAGCCGTTGGTTGAACTCGGGATCGAACTGAACGCGGTCATCTCCGCTCGTCTGCATGACCGGACCTTTGCGCGACGGCGACGCCTCCCCGGCATTCATCAGCGACGACATCTCCTCGGCACTCACATCAGTCATGTGCGAGTCACGCAGATTGAGGCGGCGTCCGCTGCGGCGGATGAGTGCATCGACGCGGGCGCGCAGTTCGGCGGGCGTGAACGGCTCGGTGATGAAGTCGTCCGCACCGGCGCGGAGGTAGAGGACTTTGTCCGCCTGCCGGTTCGCTGACGGCGAGAGGAACGCGATCGAGGAGCTTGCATTGCGCGCCAGATCGAGGATCGCGCTTACCGAGCCGAGGGAACGGGAGGGGGAGACGAGAACGAGACCAGGCTTTTCGCGCGTGGCCCGTTCGACGCCCGCTTTCAGATCCGACTCCGCCTGGACTTGATACTCGCTGCCCAGCGCTTCCTTCACGCGGCGGATCGTCTCCGGCTGCGCGCCGAGGAGCAGAACCGTGCGGCTGGCGGAGGCGGTCTCTTCCCACGGCTTCGTCACGTCGGCGACCTTCTCCCCCTCGCCGCGGTAGTTGATGAGGCCGCGGCCATTGAGGATGCGGTAGTGCGCGGAAAGGTTGTCGTTGCTGGCGTAGCTGAGTTTCGAGAGGCGCATCAGCCGTCCGCCAGTGGCCTGGTCCTGCGAGAGGTCGATGACACCGAACGCGTTCTGTTCGAGCTGGCGCGTGATCGGATTCAGCTCGGCACTTTCATCGTGCGAAGCAATCAGCAGCGTCGTGACCGGCAGATCTTCGAGCGCGTTGATCAGCGACTGCGTGATCGACAGCGCGAAGTGGCTGGAGTACGACGTGTTGATCAGCGTGTAGACCGGATCGATGACCAGCCGCCGCGCGCCGAGCTTCTTGATGTAATCGCCCAGCTCTTCGACGATGGCCATGACGTCGGCCGGACTCTCGACGAGCTCGAAGTAACGCTGGCTGGGATTGAGAATGGACAGCTGCCCGCGGCGAACGGATTCGTCGATGGCGAAGCCGATCGAGTGCGCCTGCGCCATCACGTTCTCCGGCTTCTGATCGGTGATCAGCACGCCCGGCTCCTGCAACTCGAGTCCGCGGGTCAGGTACTGCAGGCCAAGGAGCGACTTGCCGACGCCGCTGCCGCCTTTGACCATGTAGACCTTGTGCGGCATCAGTCCGCCGGCGCCATAGTCGAGGAGATCGATGCCGCTGATCATCCTCTCGCCGCGGCCATTGCCGCCGGCGTGTTCGCGCGGAGCGGTCGCGGAGACTTCCTGGGCCGGTGTATCGAGTGGGAGGGGAGTGTCTGTCTTGGTGTTGCGGGCGGGATTGTTCGAGGTAGTGCTGTTCGACCGAACGTCCGTCGATCCGTTCATAAGGTCCTCTTCTCTCAATGAGGGTGAAGCGCCAACAGCAGCGGCGCCCGCGCGTTCGGGGCAGCCGGACGGGTGGATAGCAATCGCCGTTCCAGAGGCTTGAACCACAGAGACACTGAGGACACAGAGAGCGACTTTCTCTGTGTCCTCAGTGTCTCTGTGGTTCAAACCGTCTGGACAGCGGCGCCGTCGTAGAGGATTTCGTAGCGCAGCTCGGTGGCGCCGATGCGGATCATGTCGCCGCCGTGCAGCAGCGCGTGGAACGTGCGCGCGCCGTTGAGCCACGTCCCATTCCGGCTTTTCAGATCCTCGATCGCATACCCCTCGGGACCGCGATAGATGCGCACGTGATGGCCGGAGACGCCGAGGTCCGCGAGCGGGATCTGATTGTCGCGCTGCCTCCCGATGAGGTATTCGGATTCGGTGAGCGGAAACATCAGCCCCATCTCGTCGCCGTTCGTAATCGTGAGCTGGGCGATGGTCGGCTTGACCACGTCTTTGTACGAGAGGTTCGCTTCGACGGAGACGAGCAGGTTCGTGTCGTCGCTCACTTCGCGGATGGTGGAGTCGGCGCTGAAGGTGGCGGGCTTCTGGCGCATGGTGTCTTCGAGGTTGGGCTCTTTGTCGTCCGGGACCGGACGGCGCGCGGTGCCGGTGTCGTCGGGCAGGGTTTTCCGGCTCACGGCCTCGATCAGCTTGTTGCCGAGGAGGCCGTAGACGACGCGGTAGACCTGGAGCGGAGCATCGGTCGAATCGTCGACGAGCTCGCCGAGCGAACGCCGGCCGTTGATGAGGAAGAGGATCCGCCACTCGTCGAGCGTGAGCGTGATCTTCTCGGCGTCGGGATTCGAGACCACGCGGAAGACGACGCCCGCGTCGGGAAGCAGGCGCTCGCATTCTTCCCACTCGGCGATGCGCCGCGCCCCTTCCATGATCAGGTTGGAGAGATCGACGGAAATCGTCACGGCGTACGGCGGAACGGTTGCGCCGTCGAGGAAGGCGAAGTTGCCGTCCGGCCAGACGAAGCAGTCGTAGATGATCTCGGAAACCTGTACCTTGAGAAAGTCGCGCAACTGCTCGTCGGTCAGCAAACCTTGCTGCACGGCGAGCTGTCCGAACCGTCCGCCCTCGGCTTTCATCAACGCATCGATGGCATCGCGCTGTTCGGTGGAGATGTGTTTCTTGCGCAGCAGGACGGCGCTCAGGCGGAGCGTTTCCTGATTCGAGCCGGCGAAGATCACCGCGCCGTCTTCGAAGTAGACGATGGCCTCGCTGGAGCCGTTCGTGAGCGTGAGCGTGCCGCTTTTCTTCGTCGAGGAGACGAAGGTGAGGACGTCCGGAAGTCGAAAGGACGCAAGGCTGCCGCGTAAGGACGGCTCGGTCATGAGTGCCGGATTGTAGCGCGCGCCTCCGCTACAATCGCGCGCCGCATGCAATCGAACTCGCGTCACGCCGTCGCCGCCGGCTTTCTGGGATGGACGCTCGACGCGTTCGATTTCTTCGTGGTCGTCTTCCTGCTGGATACGCTGGCTGCACAGTTCGGCGTCCCGAAGTCGAAGATCATCATCACGCTGACGGCTACGCTGGCGCTGCGGCCGGTCGGCGCGATCATCTTCGGGATGCTGGCCGACCGCTACGGCCGCCGCATCCCGCTGATGGCGAACGTCATCTATTTCTCACTGATCGAATTGCTCTCCGGGTTCTCGACCACCTTCACGCAGTTTTTGATTCTGCGGGCGCTGTTCGGAATCGGGATGGGAGGGGAGTGGGGCGTCGGCGCGTCGCTGGCGCTGGAGAACGCGCCGCGGAAATGGCGCGGCGTGCTCTCTGGAATCCTGCAGAGTGGTTATTCGATCGGCTACCTGTTGGCGGCGGTGGCATCGCGCGCATTGCTGCCCGATCACAGCTGGCGCTGGATGTTCTGGCTCGGTGCGCTGCCGGCGCTGCTCGCGCTCTACATCCGCACGAAAGTTCCGGAGTCGGCGGCGTGGAAGGAGCATCGCGTAGCGAGTTTCGGCGAGATGCTGCGCGCCGTGCGCGGCCAGACCCGCGGCTTCCTCTACCTCGTCCTGCTGATGACGTTCATGATGTTTCTCTCGCACGGGACGCAGGATCTCTATCCCGATTTCCTCAAGCACGCGCACGGCATTCCGGCCACGACGGTGCCGTATGTGGCCATGCTCTACAACGTCGGCGCGGTGATCGGCGCGATCATCTTCGGCCAGCTGTCGCAGAAGATCGGACGGCGCTACAGCATGATCGCGGCGCTGGTGGTGTCGCTGCTGGTGATCCCGATGTGGGCCTTCGGCGGCTCGCTGGTAATTCTGGCCGCCGGCGCCTTCCTGATGCAGGTCGGCGTACAGGGAGCGTGGGGGATCATCCCCATCCACCTCAACGAGCTGGCCCCCGACGCGGTGCGCGGACTGATGCCCGGTCTGGCCTACCAGTTCGGAATCCTCGTCGCATCTCCGACGAATTCGATCGAAGACGCATTACGCGACCGCTTCGGCTACTCCTGGGCGTTAGCCGGTTTCGAGCTGTTCGTCATGATCAGCCTGACGATCATCCTCCTCCTCGGCCGCGAGAACCACGGACGGTCATTCCATAGCGGCGACCTGTTGATTGAGAAGGAGTGAGGCGCGTTTTGCGGAGCGCGTACTATGTGATCCACGGTCCCCTCGGAAAGGAGTTGCGCATGAGAAGGTTTGTGTTCGTTCTCCTCGTGGGCGTCGCGCTTCATGGCGTGGCGCAGGAGCCTACGGCCTCGTCAGGCGAGCCGATCAAGTTGCCGGTTCTTACGTGGCAGGGAACCGGGTGCAAGGGGGAGGAGTTATCGGTGCTCATGGGGTGTCCGTTCGATCAGGACTCTCCATTCGTGATGCGCGTGCGGCTGGAGAAAGGTCTGCGGCTGCCGGCGCACTCCTATCCGATCGATATCGGTGTGACGGTCATCGACGGAGTCCTTGAGGTCACGTTCCCCGAGGGGGAGAAGAAACGGACGGTGACGATGAAGGGGGAGACTTCTTCAAGATCCCGGCGTACGCCGTACACACCGCATACGTCGTTGAAAAGACCGAGTTGCAGGACAGCGGCATCGGCCCGGTCTACACGACCTGGGAACATGAGAAGTGCAAGCCCGGCCCGAAGCCGGATCCTCTGGTTCCGTTATGCGCGCGCGGGACGGTGAGCGCCGCGCGATAGCGATGCTCGCAGCCGGCCTCGGTCGCGATACAACTGCAGGCTGAGATCTACGAGCGCGGTGCTGCCAAAACCGCTCCTGACGTCAGTTAGGAGTAACGATGGAGACATCCTGCGTCGTGTTAGATGTAACGCTGACAAAGGCCCAGATTTTGCGACCACTAGCTGACTGGACGTGCACCCGGACACGATCTGCCTGCCGTATCGCCGGGTACGAGTCTGCAAGAGACAAGGCCGCTGCATATCGTGGTGAGCCGTTGAAAGGGATTTCGGTGGATGCCAATACCTTTTCATCGTTCGAGTAGATCTGCACCAACACAGTCTCTTCGGCGAACGATTCATCTGGTAACGCGTAAATACGTAAGGCACTTCGGAAGTCCGCGTCAGTCGGAACATTGATGAGGCTTATGGCATCAGTGAACTCGCGCTCGCGCACGACGGGTAGCTTTGTTCCCCACTTCGAACTCGGATCAGAACGATTGAACAAGCGAAGATCAAACTGGACGTCGTCAATGCCGTCCCGTTCCACATAGATAATTTGGCTTGGATCATAATTTCGCGAAGTGAATACACGAAGCAATTCAGTTCTATTCATTGTCGGGACGTGATCCGACGTGGCAAGTGGGTAGATGGCCACCGGACGAGTCGAATTGTTTCGGTACCACAATTCGGTTGACCACAGAGTGCCGAAAGCGCCAGGAACTCTACTAACGCTGACTGGCAGGAGCAAGCGTTCGACGAGAGGGAGTTCTTGTGCTGCCGCCGGCTGAGTAACCGTCGCCGAGAGCAGGGCCGATGCGAAGAGAAACCGAAGAACCGATACGCGAGTAGGAGTAGACATGTAATTACCAGCCGATCTGTCCCGGAGTATGAGGGCACAACGTGTAGTCATTACGTTTCATCATGCACGTCGTGAGCGGTACATCACACACGGAGTTGTCGATTATATGTTCGCAGTTTGCATTGGTAACCCACGGTGTTTCAACTCTATTTCGCGGGCCAACGTTGTATGCGCAGTAGAAACAAGTGGCGCAACCCGTAGCACGATACGCGTCGTAATATTCGTCGCAGGCCCAAAAAATATGACCGGTCTCATGTGTGATAACGCGGCCGAGATTACTGGGACCCCACCCGATGCTGTTCCAATTCACCATCGCGTAAGGACCGCCAAGAAAACCTACATAGGCGCCCTGGCCGTCGGTAAACGTCGTCGGCGCGGGGCTTGGATTGTAGGTAATGTAAAGGGAGTAGGACCCGTCGAACGGGCCATAGGTTGAATCATTTTGCTTGGCCATGTTGTATGATTCGTTGTTTGTATAAACGTTATCAGGAGTGACCGGCGATGATCCGTACCCATTCGCGGCGAGAGCATCGTTGATCCATTCATAATCGTCTGATGTTGAATGCCTGATGGGTTCGTAATGTGTGGGTGTCGGGTAGATTGAGCGGGTTAATCGGTTAAACGGGTCTTCTGTCTCTACTCTGAAACTTAGTGTGATTCCGCGGGCGGCCGCTTGGTCCACCCAGAACGTGTACGCACTGTACACTTGGTCGCGTGATGTGCCGAGATCCGCATTTGTCCACGTAAATTCGTTCGGATCAATGCTCCCGTCACTGTCTAGTCTGAAGAGCTGAACTGTAATGCGCCCACGCATTTGGACGTTATGGTAGGGCGTCTGAAACCACCCATACAGGGGCGAGATAACCCCGGGGGGTGAGAGTCCGGCATCAGGTCGCCGTTATTGATCGGATTGCGGCTACTCATTCGCGTGACGTCACTTTCCGATCCTGCTTTTGAATCGAGAAACACGTTTCGGATACTCTCCGCGCGAGCGGGAGGCGAAGACTGCTTCGTAATGCAGCCGGTGAGCGGCTGTCCATGTACGGTCAGGCCCTCCTCAATGACGTCTTCAAATTCACCTGTTCGTACGCGATTGAAAAATGACAGAGCGGCCAGCGCATCGTTGCGATGAACGAAAACGTCAGGGTGTGGCACCGCTTCATATAACACCGCGCTGACACCACGCGTTCCGCGGATCTTGGCGGCTTTGGCAATTGGAATCCAGCCTAGTAAAACGCGCCCCGCCTCGATTGCCACCACGCCCTTGTTGGCCTTCACCGCGTCCAGTACCGCGAAGTAGTCAGCGCGGCTGATGTTGTCGTCGAGGACGATCGCTGTGTAACCGTTCTTCCAGGCGGTTGCTTGTTTGCATGCCTCGGACTTGCAGACGGCGTGGATTGGTGCAGTATGGATTGAAACGCAGATGATCAGTGCGAGCGCGGCGTTTCTTATAGCGGTGAATTTTCCTAGTTTGTGGTTCAATGTTCAGTCTGTGTAGTGATCGGCAACGATGTCAGTATGGAGACTACACGATTGTGGACGCCACGTCTATAACGCACGTCACCGTTCGAAGTGATGAAGTTGCTGAAGAGCACGCTATATTGCCGCGTCGGCCTGGTCGTATAGTCGCTGCGCACGATCGTCGACAGCAGGGGCGCACCGATTCCGCTGGCGCTCTACTGAGCCCGCGAGTTGTCGAGCCGTATCAGACCCACGGCTCAGTCACCGAGCCGTTGAACGCCGACTGCAACGGTCACTTCATCGTCAGCAACGTCTTCGCGGGAGGGATTCACATCTCTGCGCTGTCGCCGCAGTTCCAGGAAGAGCGCGGCGAATTCGAAGGATCGATCGGGGGCGAGCCGAACAAGTTGAGCGGCGTGCGCATCGTCGCCGGGCGCAGGCGGCGCCGGCACGATTACGGTGACCGTGTACGACGGCCCGGTTCGATTTCGGGGCAGAGCGGCGGCTTGGGCGTTAGCCGGCTTCGAGCTCTTCGTCATGGTCAGCCTGACGATCATCCTCCTCCTCGGCCTAGAGAATCACGGCGGTCCTTCCATTCGGGGGATTTGCTGATCGAGAAGGAGTGATCGTTCTTTCCTGATTCCCATAGCGACCGGGACGCCCTTCTGGTACATTCGACGCTCTCCCTTTACAGAAAGAAGGAATCGCGTGGACTCACCGATCGGGCGTGATCTGACTGTGCTCATCATTGCCGTCATCGCGGCGCTGGGGGTGGCGGTGGTGCGGCGCTGGATGCCGCGGACACTGCGGGAGAACAACGAGTTCACCGGCTTTGCCTACAGCTTTGCCGGCCTTGTGTACGGCGTGTATCTCGCCTTCACCGTCGTGATCGTGTGGGGGCATTTTCAGGCGGCGGAGACCACCGCAACAAGCGAAGCCACGCGGCTTTCGGAACTGTGGCGCGACGCGGCTACGCTGCCGGGAGGTGATGCAATCCAGCGGCAGCTCCTTGCGTACACGCGTTCCGTCATCCGGGATGACTGGCCCGCCATGGCCTCGCAGCATCCCGGCAGCGAAGCGACCTCGCGTGAATACGAGAACCTCTGGCGCGCCTACTACGCGGTGCAACTGGCGCCGTCCGATGCGGCGCAGGCGGTCTTCTTCCGCGAGTCGCTCGTCCAGCTCAACGAACTGGGGCGGGAGCGGCGAATGCGCGTGCATTCGGGAGCCGCAAACATCCCCGCGATGATGTGGGGGCTGCTCATCGCCGGTGGAATCGGCATGATCGGCTTGACGTATCTGATCGGCACGGAGCACGCGTGGTTGCAGATGACGGTGACTGCCTTTCTGGCCGGTACGCTGGCCTGGGCCGTGTTGATCGTCTTCGCTCTCGCCGATCCCTATTCCGGTGATGTGGCCGTTAAGCCGGACGCGTTTCGCAGTGTGCTGCAGTCCTTCGAGGCGCGCCTTGAGGTGGCGCCGCGGTGAGGAAGACGATGCAATTCGCGGCTGTGCTCCTGCTCGCAGCCACGTTGCCGCTGCACGCGCAGACGCCCGCGCCCGCCGCGCCCGGTCCCGAGCGCGTCGTCGTCGGCGTCTACGTCACGCAAATCTATGACCTCGATCCGACCGGCGGATCCTTCACCGCGTCCTTCTGGCTTTGGTCGCGGCATCGCGGCGGGAACATCCGTCCGCTCGATACGATCCACATCCTCGGCGCTAAGAAAGTGGAGAGTGAGCCGACGCTCACGATGGTCAAGGCGGGGCAGGTGTGGGATCAGAAGTTCTTCCGGGCCGTGATCCGCTACGCGTGGGAGTTGCGCGAGTATCCGTTCGATGAACACGACTTCGTGATCCGGTTCGAGGATGGGCTGTACGACAGCGACGCTCTGATCTACCTCCCGGACCGGATGCAGTCGGGGATCGATTTGGGGGCGATGGGCTCGCGGTGGAACATCGGCTCCTTCCGTTTCGACGCGGAACTTCGCAGGACGCCGACGACGTACGGCGATCCGACGCTGAACAAGCCGAAGAGCTTTTCGGCGCAGGGCGTGGTGACCGTTTACGCGGAGCGGCGGCAGACGGTCATCTTCGTCAAGCTGTTGATCGGCGCGTACGTGGCGCTGCTGCTGGCGTTGCTGTCGTATCGGATCAAGACCGATCAGCCGACGCTTTTTTCCGCGCGGCTCGGGCTGTTGGTCGGATCGCTGTTCGCGACGGTGGTGAATTTGCGCTCGACGGAAGCGGTGCTCGGGCGCACGGACGACTTCACGCTCGTCGACAAGATCCACATCACCATCTCGCTCTACATCCTCGTCGCCGCGATCTCGGCGCTCATCTCGCGTTACCTCTGCGATCGAGAGCGCGTCGCGCTTTCGCGCACCGTCGACAAATATTCTCTGCTGGTCACGGCGGCAATCTTCCTGGCTGCGAACGTGCTCATGATTTCGAACGCCGTGATTTCGAAGTGAGCACCGCCTCGATCAACTCCGGCGGCGCGTCGTGGGCGAGGTCCTCTTCGCGTTCGGCGGCGCCGCGAGCGAGATCGATCGTCTCTTTGTAGGTGGCCAGATAGGCGCGGCAGGACGGGCAGACCAGGAGATGGCGATCGAAATCGCCGCGCGTCTCGGCGTCGAGATCGTCGTCGACGTAGGCGTCGAGGAAGGCGATCAGTTCGATGCAGGTCACGTTGCTCACATCGCGCCTCGCATGTGCGGGTCGAGCAGCGTGCGCAGTGCCTGACGCGCGCGGTGAAGTTTCACTTTCAGATTGTCGCGCGTGATCTGCAGCTTCTCGGCGACGACATCCGCGGGGAGTTGCTCGATATCGCGGAGCACGAGCACAACGCGGTACGGCTCGGGGAGTTGATCGATGCATTGCCGCACCAGCGCGCATGATTGCTCGCGTTGCAGGATCTCCTCGGCACTCTCGCTCCAGCTCACGGCCGAGTGATCCTGATGACCGTCCGGCCGGAAATGGGGGAGGAGCGCGTCGACGTCCTGAGCATTCTCTGCATGGCGCTCGTGAGCGCGCCGGCGCTCGCGGATGCGCAGTTTCATCAACGCGCAGTTGACGGCGATGCGATGCAGCCACGTCGACACGCGGCTCTCGGCCTGGAACGCGTTGATGCCGCGAAACGCGGCTACGAAGGTTTCCTGCACGGCGTCGCGCGCTTCCTCTTCGTCGCGCAGGATGCGGCGCGTCACGGCCAGCAGCGGCGCGGCGTGATGATCGACGAGTTCCTCGAACGCGCTGTCGTCGCCGGTGCGCAAACGCTCGATGAGGTATCCGTCATCGACCCGCATTTGCGACAGCGTAGCGCGTTCAGTCGTCAAGGAGAGCATTGAACATGTGGCCGGATGCGACGAGCCGGTCCGCGGCCTCCTCGGACAGCGCCTCGGAGAAGAGGTAGCCCTGCGCGTACTCGCATCCGAGCGCCTTCAGCTGCCGCAACTGACTGACGGTCTCCACGCCCTCGGCCACGACTTCGATGCCGAGGTTGTGAGCGAGCGACATGATGGTCTTGACGAGCTCGCAGTGCTCGTCGCTCGAATCGAGCGTGGCCACGAACGAGCGGTCGATCTTGAGCGCGTCGATCGGAAGCGTGACGAGATAGGCGAGCGACGAATAGCCGGTGCCGAAATCGTCGATGCACAACTCGATGCCCCGCTGCTGCACGCGCTCGAAGAATTCGGCCGCGCCGCGTTCGACCATCGCGCTCTCGGTGATCTCGAGGCGGATGGATGCGCCGTCGACATGTGAGGCGGCCAGCGTGCGATCGAGCTCGTCGATGAATGTCGGATCGAAGGTCTGGCGCAGCGAGACGTTGATGCTGGCGGTGAGCGGCGCGCTGGCGATCGTGTGCCAGCGGCGGAGTTGCGCGCAGACCCGCTTTAGGACCCACACGCCGATCGGGACGATCAGTCCGTTCTCCTCGGCGATAGAGATGAAATCGTTCGGCGCGATCGTGCCGCGCAGCGGGTGATCCCAGCGCAGCAGCGCTTCGAATCCTGCCACCTCGCCGGAGCGGAGCGAGACGATGGGCTGATAGACGATGCGGAACTCTTCGCGTTCGACCGCGCGGCGCAAGTCCATCTCCATCAACATCCGCTCGACGGCCTGCACGTGCATCCGGCGATCGAAGATCTCGTAGCGACCTTTGCCGCGCTCCTTGGCGCGATACATGGCGGTGTCGGCGTCGCGCAGCACGGCGTCGGCGGAACGGTATCCAGTCGCGCTGACGGCGATTCCGATGCTGGCGGAGGTGAAGACTTCTTCGTCGGAGACGATGAACGGGCGTGACAGCTCGGCGGTGATCCGCTCGGCGATGCCGGTCGCTTCGCTGGCGTCGGAGATGTTTTCGATGAGGATGGTGAATTCGTCGCCGCCGATGCGGGCGACGAGATCGGAGGGACGCACGCATCCGCGCAGACGATCGGCGGCGGCGCGCAGCAACTCGTCGCCGGCGATGTGCCCGAGGGAGTCGTTGACGAGCTTGAAGCGATCGAGGTCGAGGAAGAGGACCGCGAAGTCGTAGACGTGCTCGCGCGCATTCATGGCGATGGCGTGGTCGAGACGATTCATGAATAGCGAGCGGTTTGGGAGGCCGGTCACGCCGTCGTGCATGGCGTCGTGCGTCATCTGCCGTTCGCTGTGCTGGCGTTCGGCGATCTCGCGCTGCAGCTCGGCGTTGATGCGCTGCAGTTCTTCGCCGCGCTCCGCGTGAGCAGCGAGATCTTCGTGCGCGCGCTCCAGTGCGCGTGTGGCCTGCTGCCGCTGCAACTCTGCCGAAGTGCGGCCGGCGACGATGAGAAGCGTGGAGCGGACCAGTGCTGCATCCGCCATCGGACGCCGACTCATTACGCCGATCCATCCGAACGCAGCGCCCTCGGCATCGATCAACGCGATGGCGGCGTAGCTGTCGATCGCCTGTTCGGCCAGTCCGAGGTCGAGCGGATAGCGCGCGGCGACACCGGTGGGGATCCAGCAGAAATGTTCGTGAACGACGTCGCCGCACGGCGTGCCGTCGAGGACGTACTCGATGTTCGCGACATGCGCGTTGTCGACGAAGCGGGCCACGGTGCGCGCGCGGAGCGGCTCCTCGCCGGCGATTTCGGCGGCGAACGCGAACTCGGCGTCGAGCGTACGCGCCAGCTCCTGCACGAGCGTGCGGAAGTAGTCGGGTCCGGGGCTGCAGAGCGAAAGTCCTTCGAGCATTTCGCGAATCGGCTCATGAAGGCCGAACCGCTGTTCTGTTTCGCTCATCCGCGACGTGTGGTCGTTCATTGATCGTGGTCCTCGCAAGGTTCCTTGCAACGCTCCTTAGATGAGAATTCATGTAACCGGTTACATCAATCGCGGAAACTGCAGGCGGAGTTCACACGCTGTTCACTCAATAGCGACATGCGAACGGGTCAAGCAGCGAGCCGCTGGGTGGGTGTGATCCTGACGATTCAGGAGTGCTGTCATCCTGAACCGCCGGAGGCGTCGGAGCCGAAGGCGCAGCGCCGCAGGACGGCGAAGGATCTCAAGATGCGCAACTCCGGCTGCCCCCCCCTGGGATTTCAACGCAGCTTGGAAAGCTTGAGATCCTTCGGCGTCCTCCGCCGTTCCGCTGCTTCGCAGCTCCCGGCTCCGGCAGCCTCAGGATGACAGCGATAACAGCCGCTGCTCGCCCGCGTAAACGTTGCACCGACCGTCGCGGACGAAGCCGAGGAGCGTGAGGCGGAACTCGTTTGCGAGTTCGATGGCGAGTGATGACGGCGCGCCGACGGCGGCGAGAATCGGAATCCTCGCCACGACGCACTTTTGCACGATCTCGAATGACGTCCGGCCGCTGACGACGAGGATGTCCGCGTTCGCGCCTTCGAGAAACAGCGATCCGATCACTTTGTCGACGGCGTTGTGGCGGCCGACGTCTTCGCGAACGCGCAGCAACTCTCCGTCGCGGGTGAAGGCCGCCGCACCGTGGATCGCGCCGGTCGTTTCGAACGCGGTCTGTTTCGCGCGCAGCGCGTCCGGGAGCGACAGCAGCAGTCCGGTGTCGGCGCGTACGTCATCATCGAGCGGTTCCGCGTTCACGCGAAGCGCGTCGATCGACGCTTTGCCACAGACGCCGCACGACGACGTCGAATAGAAGTGGCGCTGCAACCGCTGCAGATCGACGCGCGCTCCGCCGGCGAGCGCTACGCGAACGACGTTCGGCGAAGCCCAGTGCCGGATCGATTCAATGTCTGCGCGGCTGGCGACGATCGATTCGGCGAAGAGAAAGCCGGCGGCGAGATCGAAATCATCGCCCGGCGTCCGCAGTGTCACCGAGACCGGTTTGTCGCCAACTCGGATCTCCAGCGGCTCTTCGACGACGACGGCATCGTCGTCCGCGCCTCCCGGCATGCGCACGATGCGGACGCGTGCTGTCTTCGATTCCGGCATCGCGGCGACGATAGCAGAGCGCACAGCGTGTAGACTCCGCCGGAGCTATGTCGCAGTCCATCGGCGTTTACGGCGGACGGGAGATCGTCGCGCGACTGCGCGAGAACGCTCCCGGCTTTGTCTTCGTCGATGGCGAGGAGTGCGAGCGATGCCGCATCGTGGTCGTCGACGTCGATGCCGCCGACGTTCTCAACGATCCGCCGCGCAAGAGTCTCGTGCGGATCGTGCTGTACGACGGCGCGATCGATGGCGAGCGCCGCGCTGGAGACATCCGCGTTCCACGCGCGTCGTTTGTTGCCAATCCGGCAGAGACGCTCGCCGTCGCGGTCGATCTTGTGGGCACAGTCATCCATGCCGCGGAACTCGAGACCGAGGTCGCGTACCTCACGCAGATTCATGAACTGATGACGATCGCGGACGCGGGCACCGTCTCCGAGCGCATCACGCGCACCGTCCTCGACCTCCTCGGACTCACGCACGGCACGTTGTTTCTGCATGATCCGCGCGTGGAGCGATACGTCGTCAGCTACACCTCCGATCCGGCCGTGCGCGAAACGGGCGAGTTTCTGCCCGGCATTCCGCCCGACCTTCTGCAGCGCGCGCTGTCATCGGGACAATTGTTCGCCGCGGATCGCGCAGCGGGGATGATCGTGATGCCGATGCAGGCGCAGCACGATCTCGTCGGCGTCATTCGCGTGGCCCTCGGGCCGCACGATCATTTCGACGACGAAGCCGCCATCAACGTCAGCCGCTATCTCCGCTCCGTCGCTTCGGTACTTAGCAACATCTATCAACTCACGCGCAGCCGCGACCTGGCCATGCGCGACGATCTGACGAAGGCATACAACCGCCGCTTTTTCGAGTCTTATCTCGACGAAGAGATCGAACGCGCCAAACGTTACGGCGCGACGTGCAGCATCATCTTTCTCGATCTCGACGATCTGAAGACCGTCAACAACGCGCACGGTCATCTGGCCGGATCGCGCACGCTGCAGGAAGTGGCGAAACGGATTCTCGCGGCGGTGCGCGGCATCGACAAAGTGGTCCGCTTCGGCGGCGACGAGTTCTGCATCATCCTGCCGCAGACGGATCAGGAGCAGGCCGTCGCGGTCGCCCATCGCGTGCGGAAAGCATTGATGTCCGAGCCGTTCCACCTCGCCGACAACATCGACATCTCCATCAGCGCCAGCTTCGGCATCGCTACGTATCCCTCGCACGGGATCACCAAGGACGACCTCATCCGCCAGGCCGATGCGGCGATGTACCGCGTGAAATCGACGACGAAGAACGCGGTCGGCGTGGCGGTGGCGGGCGATGACCAGCGGTTGTCGCGGGCTTAGGTGCCGACTGTCATCCTGAGCCGCCGGAGCTGCGGAGGCGAAGCCGCAGCAGCGCAGGACGGTCGAAGGACCCCCTAACTGCTAACCAGGTTGGGCGGTGCCGTCGACGACGACGCAAGCACTGAGGGGGTCCTTCGACCGTCCTACGGCGTTCCGCGCTACGCGCTCCAACGCCTCCGGCGGCTCAGGATGACAGGGTTGCTTCTTCCGCCGGCTCCGCGAGGTGCTCCTCGATGAACGCCTCATCCCACCGTCTGCTGATCACGCAGGAGTTGATGCCGCCGACGCCCATGCTTAGTTTGCCGCTGTAGCCGTGGTCGAGGGTACAGCCGTCGGCGGAGACGAATTTCGCGTCGTGGATTTTTACATCCGCGTGCAGATCGCCTTCAGTCAGCGGAATCGGATAGAGCCTCCCTTTGGACATGCCCAAATGTTGGGCAGTCAGTTCCCAGGCGCCGCCGACGGACATGCCGTGGCCGAACGTTCCTTTGCGCGCGGTGAAGAGGACGTCGGGATGCAGCATCTCCAGCGAATTCACGATCTCGGTGGCGTCGCCGGGCGTTGCCGTGGCGTGCATGTCCCACGTGGTCACTTCCGAGGCGCGCACGTTCTCCATCGCCTGCTTCATCGCCAGCTGTGGGCCGCCTTTCGACGGCGTGATGATGTGGTGCGCGTCGGACGACGTGCCGATGCCGACGATCTCCATGCCAAGCGGATGGAAACCTTGCGCCATCAACTCCTCGGCGTCGCCGACGATCCAGACGCAGGAGCCGCCGGCGATGTGCGTTCCTTTGAGCGCGGTCAGCGGGCGCGAGACGTCGGCGTCCGCGGAGAGAACGTTGGCGTTGTAGAACGCGGAGATGACCAGCGGGTGTGGGGGAGGATCGGTCATGCCGACGACGACCGCTTTGGCTTCGCCGAGGTTGATGGCGTCAACGGCCATCTTGAGCGCGACGCCGAAGGACGCGCACGCGGCCACCGGCGCGAAGGCCGGTCCGACGATGCGGCCGATCATCGAAACCTGCGAGGCGGGGATGTTGGAGATGTTCCAGAGAAGGTTGGGGGAGACTGCGGCCCACGGTTCGTCCGGGCATCCCCACTTCTTGTTCAGCGCGCGGACTTTGTTCAGTTTCTGGCGGATCGTGCTGAGCTTCGCCGATCCCGATGACGGCGGCACCGGCTCGGATTGAATGTCAGCCGCTTCGGCAAGGTATTGGAGGAGCATGTCGCTCTTCGCGGCCCAGAACTCTTCCCACACATGTTTGGCGTCGATCCACTCTTCACAGCCGATCGGAAATTGGCCGGGATCCGGTGGCGCCGCCGGATCGTGCGCGCCGTCGAGGTGCGCGTGCAACGCGGCGCAGCGCTCGGGATTAGCCCAGAATTCGTTCCACTTGCGCAGCGCGCGGTCGTACGCCATCGTCTCGCTCGCGGTGATGGTAATTTCGCCGAGGCCGGTGCCGATGTAGACGTGCGCCTCGGTGCCGAGCGATTGCAGGTATGCCTCGATGCCGGGATTCTGCGTGAGCGACTGGATGAAGGCGCCGATGCACGACAGCACCATCGGTCCCATTTTGTCGTTGAGCTGCTTGAACTTGGCGGGCGGAAAGCGCTGATCGAACCAGTCGTGGTAGGTTTCGAAGTCGAATTCAGGGTAGCCGACCAGGAAATTTGACGGTCCGAACCCTCTGAATGGGGAAAGCCAGCTGTCGGCGCGTTCGAGGTTCCGTTCGAAGGTGGCGATGTCTGGAGACTTCGGAGCGACGACGCCCCAACCGAAAATACCGATCCGCTTCCGCGCGTCCATCGGCGGCGCATTGTAGCGAATCCTGTCAGGGAAATTGCATGGTGGCGTGAATCCGTCTTTGATCACTCCGTCGATGAGGTGTTCGTGAAGAAAACAGCCACGCTGTCGCTCCTGATCCTGTTGATGCTCGCGCTTTCCGCCGCCGGCTGCCGCGGCCGTAAGTCGTCATCAGCGACCGGAACCGCGCAGACGACGCAGACCATCGCCCCCGCCGCCGCCCAGCCCGCCGTCAACGGCGGCGACGCCGTGACACAGACCGTGGACGTGGAAGATGGACGCTCCGAAGATGATGGCGGCGTGCTGACGAATCCGCAGACCGCGAAGACACCGGGCGCGACGACGACGGCGAAGCCGAAACCGCCGGCGAAGAAGAAGCACTAGCGGGTTGGATCGTTCACTACTCAGAGACCTTCGCCCGGCTGCGCGCGAAGGCGCGCAAAAAAATCCAGCCCCGCGCTCAGCGCGGGGTCCACGATGCGCAAAGGCGACGCGGCCGCGGAGGCGGCCGCTACAAGCTGCGCGCGGAGGCGCGCTACATGATTTCCAAATCGTCGAACGCGATTCCAAGTTCCGCGCAGAGCTGCTCCAACTCCTGCCGGAATGTCCGGTTGGCGTGGTGCTCCTCCTGCCGCTCAACGTACCGTTGCACCGATCTGATCCGATCAGGGCTGACAGAAAACGCACCGAAGCCCCGTTGCCATCGAAACATCGGAACGCGTTTGCGAAGCCAATCGCCCGATGATTTCTTCATCTGTCCGATCACATCGGACAGCGCGCATGCCGGACCGAATCGTCCGACGATAAGAACATGATCTTCGACGCCGCCGACATATACGTCCGCGAAACCGAGGTTTCGCGCGATGCCGGCGATGTAGGCGTGCAGATCAGGACGCAGCGCGTGATCCAGAAACGGACAGCGGCTCCACGTGGCGAAAATCACGTGAATGTAGACGAGTGAGTATGTGTGCATGGTTCCGTTTGAACCATGCGGAAGTCCCGTTGTCATCGTACCTCGGTAGCCGATGTTTGTGCGCGCCGCCTCCGCGGCCGAATCGCCTCCGCGCATGCTTGTAGCGGCCGCCTCCGCGGCCGCGAATGGGTCCCGGTACGTCTAACCCCGCGCCGAGCGCGGGGCTGCATTGTGATGGCGCGCCTCCGCGCGCGACCTACGGCCGACGGCGTGTAAACGACGTTTCTTTCGATGGAACGCGCCAATCAAATATGGACTAGGACACGCCGTGGTTCTCCGTCGCGTTGCGCGCGGAGGCGCGCGGTCACAATCCAGCCCCGCGCTCGGCGCGGGGGCAAACGATGCGCGAAGGCGACGCGGCCGCGGAGGCGGCCGCTGGAAACCGCGCGCGAAGGCGCGCAACACATCGCGTCGTCGTTGGTACTCTACGCGCGCATGAACTACGAGCCCTTCATCGAACGCGATCTCTCCGCGATTCCCGCGGTCGTCGCGGAGTTTCGCGCGTCGCACTCGGCCGAGGAGACGTGGACGGCGGTGACGCGCTTTGCGGTGCTGGCGTTTGCGCCTTCGCAGCATTCGATGCATGCGTTGCTGGCGTGTCTGTCGGTTTGGGATCTTCGCGAGGACCTCGAATTCGACGATGCCGTCGTGCAGTGCGCGATTTATGCGGCGGCGAGCCGGCAGCCGTGGAGCGAGCCGCCGATGCTCGATCCGCCGAAGATTGGCGCGGATCAGCGCGGGGATATCGAGGAGTTGCGCGAGGCCATTGCGGCGTCGGATCGTTTGCGCGCGGAGCGATGGCTGGCCCAGCGCTACAACGATGCGGACTTTGCATCCGACTACTTCGCCGTCGCTTCCGATGATTTCGAAGACCTCGGACACAAACTGATCGTCGCATCCGCCGCCATGCGCCTCGCCGACCTCCTTGGCGAGAAGGGGAGATACGCGATGCTGCGCGTAGGGGTGTGGGAGATGGTGGCGGTCGGGGGTCGGGAGTCGGGAGTGGGGAGTGGGAGGGCGGTCGATGTAGATTCGCTCGTTGCGAATGTCATCGCGAACGATGGCGACATCGTCAGCGCCCACGCGTTGTTTCTTTACGACGCAGCGCTGCAGACGAATGATGATGCGGTGATTGCGCGAGTCGCCAATCACCTCTCCGAAATCAACTCTCCGACATCCGACACCCGATCCCCGACACCCGAAGTTTCCATCTACCCGTTCGCCCGCGACTACGGCGCGTGCCTGAAAGCGCATGCGATCGCGAAGCACCTTCGTCCCCGATTTCCAAATGCCGATTTCGACGGCATGCTGGTGGCGATGTATCGCAATCTGGAGAAATCGTCGGAGGAGATGACGTTTGCGTAAGGCGCTGCCGATGTTCGCGATCCTCTTCGCCGCGTGCGCGACGGCGCGCACACAATCGCTGACGCGCCGTATCGACGCCATCAGGCACCGGCCTCAACTCGCCGGCGCGATCTGGGGCATCGATGTCGTCGACGACTCAGGCCGCACGGTTTATGCGCGCCACGAGAAGACGCTGCTTATTCCGGCGTCCAATCGCAAACTGTTCGCAGCCGCGACCGTCGCATCGTGCGAAGGCCTCGACCGGCAGATCACGACGGAGCTGTGGCGCGACGGCGACGATCTCGTCATCCGCGGCGGCGGCGATCCGTCCCTCGGCGGACGGTGGGCCTTCGATCGCGATGCCGTCTTCGCACCGTTCGTCGCCGCACTGCAGCAAAAAGGGATCGCCAAGGTGCGCGACGTCATCGCCGATGTCTCGCTCTTCGACCGCGTCACCATTCCCTCCACCTGGAAAGTCGGCAACCTCGGCAGCGACTACGCCGTTCCGACAGACGCGCTCGCGTACAACGAGAACGTCGTCGGCGTCGTTGCGGATCACTGCGCGACGCCGGTGGTGGCCACGGATCCATCGTTCGTGCCGGCGGCGGCGAATGTCGTGTGCGGAAGGGGAGAGCCGAGCGTCCGTTCCGATGCGACGAACGCGATCGCGATGAGCGGCAGCATGCCGGAGCACGTTCAAGCGCTCGCCGGCATCTCCGATCCCGCGCTCTACGCCGCGCAGGCCTTGCGCGATGCATTGCAGCGCGCCGGGATTCGCGTCACGGGCAAGACGACGGTCAATGCGATGCCGCGAAACTGGCAGGAACGGATCGCGATCATCCAATCGCCGCCGCTGTGGCAATTGCTCTCGGTCGTCCTCAAGCCGAGCCAGAACCTTTACGCGGAGATGCTGTTCAAGGGGCTATCCGCGCAACCGGCGTCGTACGAAGCGTCGGAAGAGATCGAGCGGCGGTTTCTGACGTCCGAGGTGGGCGTACCGAACGGCGACTTCCGGTTTGTCGACGGCTGCGGACTCTCGCCGGACGATCTCGTCACGCCTCGCGCGATCGTCACGATCCTGCGCTGGATGAACGAGCCGTCGCGCCGAGCGATCTGGTGGATGATGCTCGCGCGTCCCGGCGACGAAGGAACGCTGCGCCGCCGCCTGCTGCCGCTTGCCGATCGTATGCGCGGCAAGACCGGCAGCATCAGCGGAGTCAACGCGCTCAGCGGCATCCTCAACATGCCGGACGGCGGGCACCGCTACTTCTCGATCATCATCAATCACAACGCCGGCGATTCATCCGACGCGCTGAAAGCAATCGACGCGATCGTCGCCGAAATCGCGAAGTAGTAGCCCGTAGCGCTGGCCGCTGGCCGGCTGGACCGCCGCCGGCTCGGCGGCGAGTGACGTGCCAGCGAGCCGCTGGCGGTCCAGCCGCCGAGCCGGCGGCGCTACGTCTCAAACCAACGTCGAGAAATCGCGCACCAGGTGCCGGAGCCGATTCAGATACTCCGGGTCCTCCGCGATGCGCCGTTTGAGGTCCTCGGCGAACGGAAGGTCGCGGCGGCGCTCTTCGTCGGTCCCGTTCCACTCCAGGAACTCGATCCACTTCTGCGGGTCTCCGTCGAACATCGACAGGAGCATGTGGACGCGCGCGAAGTTCGCTACCAGGGCAGAAAGATTCGTCGTATCAATCCAGTCGTAGGTTTCCACAGCCATCGCCTGCACAAAAAATCTCCTACTCTAGGAGTGACGGAAAGGCGTCGATCCCTACCCATGCCGCGAAAAATAATTTCTATCTGTTCACGCCGGCGAGCTCGGCCGTCTGGCCGTTCCACATTCCGTACGACAGGCAGCGCACGCACGTGAAGGAGTATTCGGCCAGGCCCGTGTCGGGATTCGCCGACGACTCGATGACCAGCTCCGACTGGCATCGGTAGCAGAGGTTCGCGTCGCCGCGCTCGATGTTCTCGAGGAAGCCCTCCACCTGCTGGCGATGAAACTCCATTTGCCGCGGCCGCTGCGGAATGGTAATGGTCTCTCTGCCGCGCTGGCAGGTCAGGACGATGTGATCGGCGAATGTGGTTTGCGCGAAACTGCCCGTCATCGTCGCGCCGATGTGTTTCGGGCAGGCGACGGGCTGCCCCGCCCAGAACGCCCGCGCCAGATCGCGAAGTTGTTGTACGTCGTTAGCCATCGTTCCTCGATTTTAATCCTGCGAGCCGCGAAGCGGATCGTCAGGATCTCCGTCCCGCTTCGATCTCGCCAAACACCCGCAAAAAGTTCCCGCCCAGAACCTTCTCCACATCACCCTCGGACATTCCGCGTTCCAGCAAGCGCGCCGTCAGCAACGGCAGCCCGGAAGCCGTCTGCAATCCGTTCGGCAGCGACGGAACGCCATCGAAGTCGCTGCCGATGCCGACGTGGTCGATGCCCGCAATCTCCGCCGCATGAATCACGTGATCCGCAGCGTCATCGAGTGTCGCCTGCGGGCAGCCTAGGGTGTTGAACCATTCGAGGTAGAGATCCCAGTCGGTGGAGTCGTTCGGCATCTCCTCGGTGCCGCCGGCCGATTCCCTCTGCACCCGTTTCCGCGAGTTGATGATGACCTCAGCCACGCGATCGTTCAGGAAGGCGGAGAAGAAGTTGATCATGCAGACGCCGCCGTTCTTCGCCAGATCGCGCAGCATCGCGTCGGTCATGTTGCGCGGATGACGGCAGAGCGCGCGGCAGGACGAGTGCGTGGCCACGACCGGCACGCGCGTCGTTTCGAGCACCGCGTAGTAGGCCGCGTCGGAGACGTGCGAGATGTCGACGATCATGCCGAGGTCGTTCATGGTGCGCACGACGTCGCGTCCGAAATCGGTGAGGCCGTTGTGGCGTCCGGCGTCGCCCGAGGAATCGCACCAATTATTCGTGTTGACGTGCGTGAGCGTGAGGTAGCGCGCGCCGAGGTTGTAGAAATCGCGCAGGATCGATAGCGAGTCTTCGATGGCGTGGCCGCCTTCGACGCCGATCATGATCGCGATCTTGCCGTCGGCTTTTGCTTGGCGAATCCCCGCCGAGTCGTTGCAGAACGTGAGGATATCGGGATTGCGGCGGACTTCGTCGTGAATCAGTTCGATGAGGCGATACGCAAATCGCGCGGCTCCTCGGCCGGCGTAGAACGGCGGCACGTACGAAGCGAAGAACGACGCGGTGATTCCGCTCTCGCGCAGCGATTTCAGATCGAGCTGCGCCTCGGGATCGTGCTCGCTGAGGTGCAGGTTGTGGCGGATCAGGCGATAGGGCGTGTCGCAATGGCCATCGACGATGATGGCGCGGCTGTGGACGGACGGGGGAGCGGCCAACGCCGGCTCATTCGTTGTTGAAGTACTCATCGACTCGATCGATCTCTCTCACCAGCTCCCCGACATCGTCGAAGAGAAACTCCGCCTTCGTCAACAGCTCGCGTTCGAAACCGCCCGACAAGACCGCTGCGATCGCCAGCGAGGCGCGATGCGAAGCGAGGATGTCGTAGGGCGTGTCGCCGACGGTGAGCGTGTTGCCAGCCTCGGTGCCGAGCGTTTCGAGCGCCGCCTGAAAAATCTCCGGCGAAGGTTTGGAAAGGTCGGCATCGTGCTTCGACGTCGAGCCTTCCAGAAGATCGCCGACGCCGAGAAGCGCCGTATAGTACTGCACCTCCTCCTGGCTGCCGGACGATCCGAGCGCGAGCTTGATGCCGCGCCCGTGCAGCGTCTCGAACAACTCGCGCACCCGCGGAAAGAGCTTCACATCCTTCCGATACTTGTCCTTGAAAAGCCTGGTCCGATACTCCTTCAACTTCTCACCGAATTTGCGCATCTCGCGCGCGTTGAGCAGATCGGGAACGAGCAGATCGCCCCCTTTCCCTATCTGATGCCGGATGACGGTCCACTCGAAGTGCTTGCCGAAATGTTCGAACGCGTCGATCCAGCAGCGCGCATGAATGTCGTTGGAGTCGACCAGTGTTCCGTCGACGTCGAAGATGATGGCTTTGAGTTTCACGCGGTGGGGAAGAGCAAGATCGGTGCACCCTGTCAGGATGACGACCCGCTGAGCCACTTCTCCACCACCGGCGGTTCGTACTCCGACATCCGCCGCAGGAGCAAAGTTGGATCAACATCCACGACCGCCATCGATCGATACTTCTCGCGAATGAACCCCGCATCGACCGCGCGATCGAGAAACGACAGCAGTGGCGCGTAGAACCCATTCGCATCGAGGAAGCCGAGCGGCTTGCGATGGATGCCGAGCTGCGCCCACGTCCACACTTCGAAAATCTCTTCGAGCGTTCCGAGTCCGCCGGGCAGCGCGACGAACGCGTCGGACAGCGACGCCATCATCGCCTTCCGTTCGTGCATCGTCTCGACGACGTGCAACTCCGTCAGATTGCGATGACCGACTTCGCGGTCCCACAACATCCGCGGAATCACGCCGATCGCTTTGCCGCCGCCGGCCAGGACCGCATCGGCGACGATCCCCATCAGTCCGACATGGCCGCCGCCGTACACGAGCGCGATATCCGACTTCGCCAGCAACGCTCCGAAATCGCGCGCGACGTTCGCGTAGATCGGATCAATCCCCGAATTCGAACCGCAGAAAACGCAAAGGCTGCGGATCACAGCGCGCGGAATCCAGTCTCGCCGTCCGGCAGCGCCTCGCGATTGCGATCGAGCCGCGTCACGATCCACTGCCCGCCGCGCCGCTCGATCTCCGTCACGATCGACGCCCACATCCCGTCGACCGGATTCTCACTCCACCGAAACCGCATCCCGTCCGCCGGGGCGACGTTGCGCTCGCGCAGATCCGTCTCCGCCATCTCGATCAATTCAGCAGGTCCGATGTGGTCACAAGGCATGAGGTTAGTTTAGCGGTACATCTGTGGCTATCTGCGCCATCTGCGGATCAGGAATTCATTCTCGCTTAACACGTTACCCCCCAAACATGCCGCAGTTTCGATACGACATCCGCAACGTTGCCATCATCGCCCACGTCGACCATGGGAAAACCACGCTCGTCGACGCCCTCCTCCGCCAGTCCGGCGCCGTGCGCGCCAACCAGCAGATGGACGAGCGCGTCATGGACTCGAATGACCTCGAGAAAGAGCGCGGCATCACCATCCTCGCCAAGAACACCTCGATCCGCTATCTGGTCGACGAGCCCGACGCGCTCGGCCATCTCGTGCATCACGAAGCCACGCACACCGCGTCCGGCCACGACCTGCCCGCCACTTTCATCCATCCGAGTGAAGTGAAGATCAACATCGTCGACACGCCCGGCCACGCCGATTTCGGTGGCGAAGTGGAGCGCGTTCTCTCGATGGTCGACGGAGTCATTCTCCTCGTCGATGCCGCCGAGGGTCCGATGCCGCAGACGCGCTTCGTCATGCGCAAGGCGCTCGGACTCGGACTGCTGCCGATCGTCGTCATCAACAAGATCGATCGTCAGGACGCGCGTCCCGTCGAAGTCGTCAACGAAGTCTTCGACCTCATGATCGAGCTCGGCGCCTCGGACGAGCAACTCGATTTCCCCATCCTCTACGCCATCGGGCGCCAGGGCATCGTCCGCACGAATCTCGAAGATACGACCGAGGATTGCCGGCCCCTGTTCGACGCGATCCTGAAGCGCATTCCGCCGCCGCCCGGCTACGCCGACGCGCCGCTGCAGCTTCTCGTCTCCTCCATCGATTACAACGAATACGTCGGCCGCCTCGGCATCGGCCGCATCCAGCGCGGCAAGCTGCGCCAGGCCGAGGACGTGGTGCTCATCCTTCGCGACGGCACGCACAAGAAGGGCCGCATCACCAAGCTCACGGCCTTCGAAGGCCTCAAGCGCACGGAGATCGACGAAGCGTCGGCGGGCGAGATCGTCGCTGTCGCCGGCTTCGCCGATGTCGAAATCGGCGAGACCTTCGCCTCGGCTGCAAACCCCGAGGCGCTGACGCCGATCGCGATCGACGAGCCGACCGTGTCGATGTTCTGGCTGGTCAACGACTCGCCGTTCGCCGGAACTGAAGGGAAGTACGTTACCTCGCGCAACATCAAGGAGCGACTCGATCGCGAGCTGCGCAAAGACGTCGCGCTGCGCGTGAAAGAAACTGATCTCCCGGACCGCTTCGAAGTCAGCGGCCGCGGCGAGCTGCATCTCTCGATCCTCGCTGAAAACATGCGCCGCGAAGGTTTCGAGTTCGCGCTCTCGCGTCCGACGGTCATCCTCAAAGAGATCGACGGCCGCAAATCCGAGCCGTACGAAGCGCTCGTCGTCGACATCGACGAAGCGCATGTCGGCGCGGTCATGGAGAAGCTGCAAACGCGCCGCGGCGAGATGACCGACATGGTCAACCCCGGCTCCGGCCGCGTACGCATCGAGTTCAAGATCCCAACCCGAGGGCTGTTTGGCATCCGCACCGAGTTCCTGACGGAAACGCGCGGCACCGGACTGCTGTACCACACGTTCCTCGAGTACGGCCCGTACCGTGGCGAGATCGCCGGCCGCAATCGCGGAGCGTTGATTTCGAAAGAAGCCGGCGACACGACTGCATACGCGATCGAGCCGCTCCAGGAGCGTACCGTCCTCTTCATCACGCCCGCCATGAAGGTCTACGGCGGCCAGATCGTCGGCGAAAACTCCCGCGACGCCGACATGGTCGTCCAGGTCTGCCGCAAAAAGCACCTCACCAACATGCGCGCCTCCGGCTCCGACATGGCCGTGCAGCTAACGCCGCCGAAAATCATGACCCTCGAGCAATGCCTCGAATGGATCGAAGACGACGAGCTGGTGGAAGTCACTCCGCAGTCGATCCGAATCCGCAAACGGATCCTCGATCACTCGATGCGGGTGGTGGCGCAGAAGAAGATCGCCGCAGGTAGTTCGTAGGCGCCGTCGCTACGAAAGAATCTTCGTGTACTCATCGTGCGGGCCGATCCAGCCCCAAAGAATGCCGCCATCGATGCTCTTACCGAGGGCACGATAACCGCGCCCGACTCGCACCGACCAAAAGCCACCGGCTTTCTTCAGGTGCAGCGAGGGATGACGCGGGTTCTCTTTGAGCAGCTCGTAATTCGCACGCGCGAGCTTTTGAATATCCGCGGGAAGTCGGCTGAAGAGACTCCAGAAGTCGGGACTGGTGAAATGCTTCAAATCTCGCGGCTCTTTCCCGCGAGGTGATCCGCAACGGACTTCTCGAACAGCTTGTCGAGTTTGCCCGACGCAGCATCCCGTTCGATTTCACGGTCCCACTCATCAGCGTCCCACTGGGCAAACCACTCCCTGAGTTCAGCTAGTTCCGAGGCCGAAAGCTTGCCAATCTCTTCTTCGAGTGCTTGAACTTTCGTCATAATCGTTGATCCTGAGACATTCTAGCTGAGCACCGCTCACTAAGTTCGCGGCAGTCGCAGCGTCGCGCGGACGCCACCCGCATTCGCTTGTTCCACCGCGATTGATCCGCCATACAAATCCGCGAGATCGCGAACTATGGCCAGACCGAAGCCGGATCCGGGCGCGGCTTCGTCGGCGCGGACGCCGCGCTGGAGAACGGCATTGCGCATGGTGGGATCGAGGCCGGAGCCGTCGTCGTCGATGGTGAGCAGGATGTTTGCGCCCTCGATCGACGACGTGATGCTCACCCGCGACTTCGCCCATTTGCAGGCGTTGTCGAGGAGGTTGCCGAGCATCTCGTCGAGGTCTTCGCGCTGCACGCGGACTGTGTGATTGTCAGAGACATTGACGTCGATCGAGAGGCCGCGATCGGCGTGGAGGCGGAGGAGCGTCCGGGCGAGGGCGTTGGCGGATTCGGCGACGGAACTGCGCGCGCCGAGTGGCGCACCCGAGGCGGCGGCGCGGGCGTGCGCGAGGTGATAGTCGAGTTGGCGGCGCATGCGGTCGAGTTGCGTTCGCATTTCGGCGGCGACCTCGTGCTGGCCGGCGGCATCGGCGCGATCGGCTTCGTGCATCAGCACAGCCACCGGCGTCTTGAGGCCGTGCGCGAGATCACCGGCTTTGCCGAGCGCGCGGCGGACGGCATCGTCGCGATGATCGAGCAACGAGTTCAGGTCATTGACGAGAGGTTGGACTTCGGATGGATAGCGGCCTTCGAGTCGCGATTCGCTGCCGTCGCGGACCGCGCCCAGCCGCGCGCGCAATTCGTCGAATGGGGAAAGGCCGCGGCGCATCAATGCCACTCCGATGATGATGAGGATCAAGGCCGCGAAAACGATCGAGGCATGATCGACGCGCATCGTGAACGAGTGGCGGACCAGAGCCAGCGTGAGCATGTGAAACACCGCCAGCAGGCCGCCGGCGAAAATGATCGAGCCGATGAGCAGCCGCGTGCGGAAGGACTTCATCGATCGGCCTCGATGCGGTAGCCGAGGCCGCGAACGGTTTCGATGAAGGAGGCGCCGAGCTTGCGGCGGAGGCGGGCGATGAACACTTCCACGGTGTTCGAATCACGATCGAAATCCTGCGCGTAGATGTGCTCCGTCAATTCGCTCTGCGACACGGCGCGGCCGCGATGGTGCATGAGATACGAGAGCACGCGAAACTCGTGGCTGGTCAGTCTGACCACCGCGCCATCGAGCGTGACGCGCGCATTGCGCGGATCGAGGACGACGGCGCCGGCGCGAAGCTCGGGGCTGACCTGTCCGCTGGCGCGGCGGATCAGCGCGCGCAAACGAGCGAGCACCTCTTCCATCTGAAAGGGCTTGGCGACGTAATCGTCCGCGCCGCCGTCGATGCCGCGGACCTTCTCGTGCCACGAATCGCGCGCGGTGAGGACGAGCACCGGCATTGACAGTCCGGCATCGCGCCAGCGGCGAAGAATCGTGAGCCCGTCCATCTTCGGTAGCCCGAGGTCGAGGATGACGGCGTCGTAGGACTCGGTGGCGCCGAGGAAATCGGCGCGTTCACCATCGAGCGCACAATCGACCGCGTAGCCCGCATCGGTCAGTGCCGACGCGAGCTGCCGCGACAGGTGAGGCTCGTCTTCAGCGATCAGGATGCGCACTCCGGTTTTCTCCGCCTCTCCGCGTTCTCCGCGTGAAATACGTCCTTGATTCTGAACCCAACCTGAACAAGTCATTCACTCTTCGTTCAGAACGACACTGCGAGTCTGCGCCGCATGATCACGATGCAGCGAATCACGAAGACCTACGAAACGCCCGCCGGCTCGTTCAACGCGCTGCGAAACATCGATCTCGAAATCACGAACGGCGAATTCGTAGCCATCGTCGGAAAATCGGGCAGCGGCAAGTCGACGCTGTTGAACATGATCGGCGGGATCGATCGTCCGTCTTCCGGATCGCTGAGCGTTGGCGGAACAGACATTCAGAACCTCTCGCACAACGAGCGGGCCGCGTGGCGCGGGCGCAGCATCGGATTCGTCTTTCAGTTTTTTCAGCTGCTGCCGACGCTCACCGTCGCGGAGAACGTCATGCTGCCGATGGATTTCGCCGGCACGATGCCGCGCAATGCACGCCGCGCGCGCGCCGAGCAACTGCTCGATCGTGTCGGTGTCGCGGATCAAGCGGACAAACTTCCCTCGGCGCTTTCGGGCGGACAGCAGCAGCGTGTGGCCATCGCCCGCGCGTTGGCTAACGATCCGCCGGTGATTCTGGCCGACGAGCCGACTGGGAATCTCGATTCGGAGACGAGTGCCGAGATCTTCCGGCTCTTCGCGCAACTCGCTGCCGACGGAAAGACGCTGCTCGTCGTCACGCATGACGCCGAGGCGGCGGCGTCCGTATCGCGGACGATCACGATCGTCGACGGGTGCGTGGCGTGATCGCGCCGCGCTGGCGGAAAGTCTTCCGCGATATCGCCGGGACGCCGTTGCGCACGTCGCTGGCAGTGGCCGCGATGGCTACGGGCGCGTTTGGCGTGAGCATGATTCTGACGTCGTATTCGATCCTGACGCGCGAGCTGAAGACGACGTACACGGACACGCGGCCGGCTTCGGCGATTCTGATTCTCGATGGTCCCGTGACCGATGCGCTCGTGGATGTCGCGCGGCGCGTGAACGGAGTTGCGGACGCCGAGGCACGTCCGGTCATCGGAGGACGTCTGCGACTCGGAAAGGAGCAGTGGTTGCCGCTGACGCTCTTCGTCATTCGCGATTTTCGCGACGTGAGGATGGACCGCTTCACCGGCGCCATCCCGATCGCGGCCGATGAGATCCTGATCGAACAGTCGTCGCTCGGAATCACGCACGCAAACACCGGCGATCGCGTGATCGTGCGTACGAGCGATCGCGGCGAGCATCCGCTTCGCATCGCGGGAACCGTTCACGCCGCGGGTCTCGCGCCGGGATGGATGGAACATGCCGCCACCGGTTTCGTGACGTGGAACTCGATCCTCCGCGCGAACGCTGGCGTCGAATCGCAGGAGTTGCGCATCGTCGTCAGCGGTGATCGGCTTGATGAGCACCACATTCGCGATGTCACGAAACGAGTCGAGGGCGTGATTAAAACCAAAGTCACGCGCATCGGCGTTCCTACTCCTGGCCGCCACCCGCACGCCGCGCAGATGGACACCTTCCTCTTCCTCCTCTGTGCGTTCGGCGCGCTCACCTTCGCGCTCAGCGCCGTGCTCGTGGCAAACATGATCCACGCGCTGCTCGTCGAGCAGTTGCGGCAAGCCGCGATCATGAAAACCGTCGGAGCGTCGACGCGCCAGATCGCCTCTCTCTACCTTGGCCAGGTGACGATTCTCGCGATCATCGCGCTCGCCATCGGCATCCCGCTCGGCATCTCCGCCGGCCGCGCGTACGCCCGATTCTGCGCGAGCATGCTCAACGCCACGATCACGAACGCGATGCCGCCGCTGTGGGTGATCGCGCTCGAAGTCGTGGCGGGGATCGCCGTGCCGCTGCTGGTGGCGCTCGGACCGGTGTGGCGCGTCTCGCGGATCAGCATCCACGAAGCGTTCAGCAACGGCGTTGCTCTGCGCGCGTTCGGAACGCGACCGTTCGATCGATGGCTGGCGAGGATGCAATGGCTGCCGCGTCCGCTGATGCTCTCGCTGCGGACGACGTTTCATCGCCGCGGACGGCTCGTGCTCACGGTGTCCACGCTCGCAGTCGGCGGCGCGGCATTCATCGCTGCGCTGAACGTCTCCGCGGCGTGGACGCGTACGCTCGACGCCGACGCACGCGCACGTCGCTTCGATGTGCAGGCAGCGTTCAACCACTCATATCCGATCGCGCGCGTGGCACAGGCGCTGGCGACGGTGCCCGATGTCGAACAAGCCGAGTACTGGATCGAATCCGGCGCGGATCTTGGCGACACGCGCGTATCGCTGATCGGTCCGGATGTGAATTCGAAACTGCTCGCGCTGCCGTTGATCGAAGGGCGTTGGCTGCGTAGCGCCGCCGGCTCGGCGGCTGGACCGCCAGCGGCTCGCTGGCGCGTCCAGCCAATGCCGATGGACGAAGCGGTCATCAATCAAGCGATCACGGGCATCCACGTTGGAAATGATCTCGTCCTGCGGATCAACGGTCGCGACGTCCGCTGGCGCGTCGTCGGAGTCGTCAAAGAGTTATGGCCGATCAAGAATGTCTACGCGCTGCCGGAGACGATCCTGCGCGCGACCGGACAGCCGCGCGACATGACGCGCGAGGTCCGTATCCTCACGCGTCGTCACGACGTTGCCTCGCAAGTTGCGGCATCGAAAGCGGTCGAACGCGCGCTCGATCGCGCCGGCATTCTCGTCGGAGGCATTCGCGCGCTCGACGACGCGCGGCAGTCCTTCGCCGATCACCTGGTGATCATCAAGTCGGCGCTGATCTTCGCGGCGCTGCTGGTCGTCCTCGTCGGCGGACTTGGGCTGACGACCACGCTCACACTCAACGTGATCGAACGGACGCGCGAGATCGGCATCCTCAGCGCCATCGGCGCGACGCCGCGCACGATCGCGCGGGGCGTCGTCGTGGAAGGGATTGTGATCGCGATCCTGAGCTGGTGCGTCGCCGTCATCGTCGCGATCCCGATCACCTTCGCGCTCGACGCCGCGACGGGACAGATGTTCATCTGGAGCGCACTCGATTTCTTCATGTCACCGGCCGCCGTCGCCGGATGGCTGTTGCTCGCCGTGATCCTCGCAGCGATCAGCAGCTTCCATCCCGCCCGCCGCGCGGCGCGACTCACCATCAAGGAGGCAATTGCTTATGAATAAACGATGGATTTGGATTCTGGTCGTGGTTCTTTTGGTTGCCTTCCTCGTCTTTGGCGGCGGCGACGCGCTCTGGCACATGCTGCTGCGGATGCACGGGATGCACTGATACGACATTCGCGAATGCGAATATGATGCGCGCGTGCGGGCGATTGTCAGCGAAGGCATCGGAACCGGGCTGCTCGTCGCGGCGGTAGTCGGTTCGGGAATCATGGGAGAGCGTCTGTCTGGCGGGAACATGGCGCTCGCTCTTCTTGCGAACAGCATCGCCACCGGCGCGGTTCTGCTCACGCTAATCTTCACGTTCGCGCCGATCTCCGGCGCGCATTTCAATCCCGCCGTGACGTTCGCTTCGGCGATCGAAGGCGGCTTTCCGTGGCGTCGCGTGCCGTCATATATCGCCGCGCAACTCCTCGGCGCGATCGCGGGTGTGATGACGGCACACGCGATGTTCGAACATCCGCTGCTCGTCATCTCGCAACATGTCCGCGCCGGCGGCGGCCAACTCTTCAGCGAATTCGTGGCGACGTTCGGATTGCTTGTCGTCGTCCACGGCACCGGCAAGCGCGCGGCGGTCGTGCCACTGACCGTCGCTGCCTACATCACCGCCGCGTACTGGTTCACGGCGAGCACGAGCTTCGCGAATCCAGCCGTCACGGTTGCCAGGGGACTGACCGACACGTTCTCAGGGATCGCTCCCGCGGGAGTTCCGGGATTCATCGCCGCCCAATTGCTCGGCGCGGTTGCGGCGACGATCCTCTTCAAGTGGATCGGTCCGGTCAACGCGCCCGGTAGAGCAGCGGATAGGGATTGATCGGCGTGCCCGTCCACCAGCGTTTGTCGGGATCGAGGCGGATGACGGCGAAGTGGAGATGCGGCGTGTCCTTCGGAGCGTTGCCAGTCGTGCCGACAAATCCGACGAGATCGCCGCGGCGTAGGAGCTGCCCTTCGTGCAAGCCGGGCGCGTAGGCGTCGAGGTGCGCGTAGTAGTAGCAGTAGCGTTGATCGGGATCGAACTCGTAGACGGTGAGGCCGCCGGGGACGCTGGTAAAAAGTTTCTTGACCACTCCGTCGTCCGCTGCAACGACCGGCGTGCCGCGCGGTGCGAGGATGTCGAGCGCGTCATGGCGCCGCGTCGATCCGCCGCGCATTTCGTCGAACATGTCGTGGATGCTGCTCGGATCGATGCCGGCGACCGGCATGATCAGCGGGCGAGGAGCGTCTGTAATTTGGGGGAGTCGGGAGTCGGGGGTCGGGCGTCGTAGCGATGATGCGGAGGCTGATGACGGCGTTTCCGTCCCAATCTCCGACTCCCGACTCCCGACTCCCGCCGCAACCGCTGATTGCACGTGCGCGGGCGGCGGCAAGTTGGTCACATTCGGAGTCGTGCCCGCGGCGATCCAGGCCAATGCGGCCAACACTGCCGCGCCGAGGACGAACGCGATCTTTTTCATTGCTCCAGAATCGCCGGCATTCCGGGCGTGACCACTTTCGCCAGCTCGGTCGCATCCCAATTCGTCAGACGGATGCAGCCGTGCGAGGTGGTCTTGCCGATCGTCGACGGCTCCGGAGTTCCGTGAATCCCGTAGTGCGGCTTCGACAGATCGATCCACACGACGCCTACCGGATTGTTCGGTCCCGCCGGAATCTTCGCCTTCTTGTCGCTGGCCTCGGCGTCCCAGAACAGATCGGGGTTGTACTGGAAGGTCGGATCCCACTCCACGCCGTTGATCTTCCACTTCCCGATCGGAAGCGGATCATGGACGCTGCCGATGGTGGCGGGATAGCTCGCCAGCAACCCGCCTTTCGCATCGACCACCTCAACGGTCGTGCGGCGTTTGCTCACGCGAATGATCATGCCCGCGGTCTTCGGCAGCGGCGGACGCGTCACGGCCGGCGCCTGGATGATGACGCCAACCTTGTCGAACTTGATCCCGCGATTGAGTGTTTGCAGCAACGCCGGACTGATATGAAATCTCTCCCCTAACTCCTCGGCGATCGATCCGTATCCCAGCGCCGGCAACTTGGCCTTGTCGATCATCTCCGGCGGATTGACGACGAACGGTCCGGCAACATCGGCTGCAGTGAGCGTGTAGGGAACGATGACGGGAGCGGCGTCTTTGTTCAGCGCATCCCACGTTGCGGCGGTCACATTCGCACCTGCCTTGATGCCGTGCGACAAGTTGAACTCCGTGACCGCCAGCCGCGTGTTGCTGCCGTATCGCCCATCGATCTCTCCCGGCGAACAGTGCGCGCGATCGAGGAGAATCTGCGCGCGCAAGATCGCCGATCCGGACTTGCTGCCAGACTTGAGCAGCGGTTTCTTCGTGGCGTCGTTCGTCGCGGCGGTTGTGAATGCGGGAACCGCTACTTTGTGCCTGGCCGCGCGCGCATAGGAAACGTTCGCAACGGCGAGGATGAGGAGAGCTGGAGCTACAGTTCGGGCGATGTGCATAGAGGTTTCGCGCATTCACTGCATGGATGGAGCCACGTTTCGATTCACCACAGAGGCACAGAGGACAGGGAGGAATCCTCTCTGTGTTCTCTGAGTCTCCGTGGTTCAAACGGTCTCTCGTCTTCGCTCCAGCCAACCGCGGGCGACGTAAAACAGCGTCCCTGCCGCGATCACGTACAACCCGCCCACCTTCAACCCCTTTTGTGGCGAGACCACGATGAAGCTCCACAGGCCGAGGGCGATGATGGCGGGGAGTGGGTAGAGCCACATGCGGAAGGGGCGCGGGCGATCGGGTTCGCGTTGACGCAGCAGGACGGCGCCGATGATCTGGGCCATGAACGGGATGATGGCGCGGATCGAGAGAATCGCCTGCAGCACGTTTTTCAGCGACATCCAGCAAAACGCCGTGGCTACGCAGCCGAGGAAGAGGATCGACACGTACGGGTACGCTTCGGTTGCATGCAGTTTCGCGAACCAGCCGAAGAAGTTTCCGTCGCGCGCGGCGGCGTAGAGGATGCGCGAGTAGCCGAGCATCAGCGAGAAGATCGACGCGAACGCGGTCCAGAGAATCAGGATCGAAATCCATTGCGCGGCGCGCGTGCCGAGGAGCAGGGCCAGGTAGTCGGCCACGATCGAGGGTGAATTCATGGCCTGCTTCATCGGCAGCACCGAGATCAGGCAGGCGTTCATCACCAGGTAGATCGCGCCGATGGCGAGGATCGAGATCACGATCACGCGCGGGATGGTCCGCTGCGGGTCGCGCACTTCGTCGCCGATGTAGCAGATGTTGTAGTAGCCGAGGTAGTCGTAGACCGCGTAGATGAGCGCGACGCCGAGACCGGCGTAGCCGATGCCGCCGTCGAGCCGCGGCGCGCGCCAGAACGCGAACGCATCGAGCTTCAAGTGCGGGAGGCCGGCGGTGATGACGATCGCCAATGTCGCCAGTACGCCGATCCAGAGCAGGATCGAGAACTTCCCGATCGCTTCGATGCGGCGAAGGAGCAACAGCATCGTCAGGATGCAGACGATGGTCGCGGTCAGTCCGATGTGATTGCCGGCGGCGGGGATGATCACTTTCAGATAGCTGGCGAAGCCGATGCAGCCCGACGCCATCGACAGCGGCGCAGAAAAAAGAATCTGAAAGAGGAAGAGGAACGAGATCAATCGTCCGGCGCGGCCGTAGGCGTTGCGAAGGAAAACGTATGAGCCGCCGGAGCCGGGCATCGACGCCGACAACTCCGCGGTGACGAGGCCGTCGCTGATGGCGAGGAGCCCGCCGAGGATCCAGGCCAGCATGCCGCGGCCGCCGCCCATGGCCATGAGGATCAGCGGGATCGTGATGAACGGCCCGATCCCGACCATGTCGATCATGTTCAGGGCGATGCCGCGCCACAGGCCGATGTCGCGACGAAGCTCGGGCATCAACGGAGTCTATCGTTTCGCGCTGAAGCAGGACCGCGGAAGCACAGACAAGAGTGTCTGTGCCACACGGTCCTGCCATTTCGTTAGCGCTTGCGTGTCGGTCCGATGCCCTCGGTCGTCGCACGCGTATCGGGCGCGCGCCGCTTCGTTGCCGCCGCTGCCGTCGCCTTCAGACGCGTTCCGCGGCTGATGCGTTGCAGGACATGGTGCGCGGACAACATCGCGCCCTCCTGCCAGCCGGGGAGGTACGACACCTGATCGCCGGCGACGATGACGCGGCCATCGGGCTCGAGCAAGGTTTCGTAGTGCACGCCCGGAACCTTGTCCCAATCCGCCCAACCGCCGAGTTGATACGGAACGTGGTGCCAGGCGATCGACAAACCGAGATCGATCGGGATCGCGTCGAATTGGGCGCCGTGCAGTAGACGCCCTCCGGCCATGGCGATCTTCAGACGCTCCTTCAACGGCTGATTGCCGAGGTATGCCGCGTCGTCGGTGTAGTTGTAGGCGCCCGTGAGCACGCCTTTCTCTTCGAAGAGATAGCCGTTCGACGGGTACCACATCTGCGTGATGTTGTTGTTGATGTAGGAGATGCCGCCGTAGATCTCGTCGTCGAGCTCCCAGAAACGGCGATTGGCCTGCCATCCAACCTTGCAAGTCAATCCGCGCTTCGGCGCCGCGAGCGCGTTCTTGAACGGCGTGGAGAAATTGTTGTCGATGCCGTGGAGGATCCACACCGGGATCGTGCTGATGACCCAATCAGCGGTGATCGTCTCCTCGGGTGCCGACGGATTCCCCGCGGCGCGATGACGGATGACGACCTTGTCCTTCTCGGCGTTGCGTACCGAGGTCACCTCGCGCTTGTACTGGATGAACTGTTCGACGTGCGGGAGGAAACCGTGCGCCAGCTTGTCCATGCCGCCGACCGGCTGGAAGAGCGTCGGCTGCCATTCGTAATCCTCGGACTGATACATCCGGTCGAGCCAGAATTCGGAGCCGAGGATTTCGACGCGAGGAATCGGCGGCTCGATGTCGCCCGGGGTGAGCACGCCCGGCTGCGTGATGTAGCCGGAGCGCTGCGAGCCGACGTACTTTTTGTCCTTCAACGGCCCGAAGGTGTTCAGCAGATGAAGCATCTGCTCCTTCTGCTTCGGCGCCAGCTCGTCGTCGAGTGAGCCCTTGTCGATAGCCTTCGTCAGCAGCTCCGAAATCCAGCCGCGCGTGTCGTTGAGCACACGGCGATGCGGCATCGGCCTGCCGTGAAAGCCGTCTTTGTTCTGGTAGAGATTCGCGCGCGTCGTCATCACGTACGGCTCGATCTCGACCTTCAACTCCTTGCAGTAGCCGAGCGCCACGGTGTGGTGATACGGGAGGCGTCCCGGGCCTGCGTTCAGATACTGATTCTTGACGTCGCCCTCGAAATGGCAGGTCTGTTCCCACGTCTCCTTGCCATGCGTCTCGTAGATCTTGTCGCCGTTGCGGACCGTGTAACTGCGTCCACCGGCGCGATGCTGCGCTTCGAGGATGACGATGTTGAATCCGCTGTTGCGTTTCTTCAGCTCGTACGCGGCGGTGAGTCCCGCGACGCCGGCGCCGAGGATGACGATGGTCTGGCCGTTGCCGGCGCCGTCCGGAATCTGCAGCGGATCGGCGTACACGGAGTCGGGCACGCGCACCATCCCGAGCGCGACCATCGATTCATAAACGGCCGCCGCGCCGCCGACGCGTCCAACCGTTTCGATAAACCGCCTGCGGGTCCACTTGCTCATGGAATCCTCCTCGGCTTGCACGTTTGATGGGGATTGCCCGAAGGATAGCTGGACGGGGAAGTGGAGGCAAGAACTCCGTCAATATCGGAGGAGCTCGCGCGCGGCGGCAAGAACTTTCTCGCGATCGGGGAGATAGAACGCCTCCAGCGGCGGCGAGTACGGCGTGGGAACGTCGAGCGCGGCGACGCGTTTGATGGGCGCGTCGAGATAGTCGAACGCTTTCTCGGCGATGCGCGCCGCGAATTCAGCGCCCGCTCCGCCGGTGAGCGGCGCTTCGTGCAGGATGATGACGCGATTCGTTTTCGCGACGGAGTTGAGAATCGCTTCTTCATCGAACGGCAGGATCGAGCGCAGGTCGATGACCTCGACCGAAACGCCGTCCTTTGCCAGTTCCGCTGCGGCATCGTCGGCGACGTAGATCATCGATCCCCACGTGATGATGGTTAGATCCTTGCCGCTGCGGCGAATGTTGGCCTTGCCGATCGGGACGATGTAGTCATCCGCCGGCAGCTCTTCCTTGATGCGGCGATACAAGTACTTGTGCTCGATGAAGAGCACCGGATCATCGTCGCGGATGGCGGCTTTCAGCAATCCCTTGGCGTCGTACGCCGTCCCCGGCGCAACGATCTTCAGTCCCGGCCGGTTCATGAACATTGCCTCGGGATTGAGCGAGTGAAACGGTCCGCCATGCGTCCCGCCGCCCGCCGGTCCGCGCACGACGATCGGACAGGAACTCCCGACGCGATACCGCGACGTGGCGGTGAAGTTGACGAGCATGTCGTACGCGCAGGTGATGAAGTCGATGAACTGCATCTCCGCGATGGGCCGCATTCCCATCAACGCCGCGCCGGACGCTGCCCCAACAATCGCGACCTCGGAGATGGGCGTGTCGATGACGCGCTCGGCGCCAAACTCTTCGATCATCCCCGCGCTGGTCTTGAACGCGCCGCCATACGCGCCGACGTCTTCGCCGATGAGAAACACGCGCGGATCGCGCCGCATCTCTTCAACCATCGCCTCGCGGATGGCGTCGAGGTAGGTGGTTAGCGGCATCGACAGCTCCCACTGTCATCCTGAGCCGCCGAAGGCGCGGAGGCGAAGCCGGAACGCCGGAGGACGGTCGAAGGACCCCCAACGTGCTTGCCTCGTGAATTGCCGCCGCCCCGCCGGGTTAGCAGGCAGGGGGTCCTTCGACCGTCCTCCGCCGCTCTGCCTGCGGCGACGCAGCTCCGGCGGCTCAGGATGACAGTCATCGCTGCTCCTCCCAATACCCATCGCCCGCGAACAGTCCGCGTGCGGCTTCCTCGGGATTCGGCATCGGCGAGCGTTCGGCTTCGTCCGTGGCGGCGTCGACTTCGCGCTTCGCGCGCGACTGGTTCATTTCGAACTCGGCGGTGGTGGCGATGCCGGCATCGACGAGCGTTTTTTCGAATCGCACGACCGGATCTTTCGCCGACCACTCCTCAATCAGAGACTGCGGCACGTACGACTGGTTGTCGTGTTCGGCGTGGCCTTTCATGCGGAACGTCTTCGCCTCGATGAGCGTCACGCCTCCTCCGGCGCGGGCGCGTTCGACGGCGCGGCGCGCGGCCGCGTAGGTGGCGAGGACGTCGTTGCCATCCACCGTTTCGCTCGCGCATCCGAAGGCGTGCGCTTTGTCGGCCAGCGAGCGGACCGCGCTCTGTTTCGACGTCGGCGTCGAATACGCGTAGCCGTTGTTTTCTAGGATCACCACGAGCGGCAGCCGCTGCACGGTGGCGAAGTTCATCCCCTCGTAAAACGCGCCGGTGGACGATGCGCCGTCGCCGATGAAGGCCATGCCGACGAGGTTGCGCTTCTGCATGCGGCCGGCGAGGGCGATACCGGCCATGACCGGGATCATGTCGCCGAGCATCGAGATCTGTCCGATGAAACCGTCGCGCGCGGGATGGCCGAAATGGATGTTCAGCTCGCGGCCGCGCGTCGGCGAATCACCCTTGGCCATGTACTGCTTGACGATGTCCGACGGCTTCGCGCCGGCGACGAGGATCGATCCCATGTTACGGATCAGCGGCTGCACGACGTCACCCAACGCGTAGTCGAGCGCATACGCCGCCGCGACCGATTCACCTTCCTGCCCGAGGGAGCGATACAAACCGCCGATGACTTTCGACTGGCGGAAGAGCGCGACGAGGCGTTCCTCGAGCGTCCGCGTCAGACGGAGAAAGTAATCGATCTCGAGCAGGTTCTCGCGCGTGAGGCCGTGGGTTTCGAGCATCACTGGTGGATCGAGTGTCCCGCCACGTCCTCGGCGGCTTCCATCATCGCCTCGGAGAGCGTCGGGTGCGCGTGGATGGTCTTGGCGATCGATTCGCTCGTCGCCTCCAGCTCCAGCGCCGCGCAGGCCTCGGCGATCAACTCGGTCGCTTTCGGTCCGACGATATGCACGCCGAGTAACTCGTCGTACTTTTTGTCGGAGACGAATTTCACCAGCCCGCCCGCTTCGCCGATGATTTTCGCTTTCGAGTTGGCAGTGAATGGGAACTTGCCGATCTTGACGTCGTACCCGCGCTCCTTCGCTTTCTTTTCCGTGAGTCCGACCGAGGCAACCTCGGGATCGGTGTACGTGGCGTTGGGAACGTGGTCGTAGTTGATCGGACGCGGATCGAGTCCTTTCATATGTTCGACCGCCAGGATTCCCTCGGCCGATGCGCAGTGCGCGAGGGCGGGAGTGGGGACGATGTCGCCGATCGCGTAGACGTTCGGCTCGCCGGTGCGCATGAGCGGGTCGACCTGCACCATGCCGCGTTCGAGTTTGACCTTCGTTCCTTCCAGTCCGCAGTTCTCGGTGACGGCGCGGCGGCCGGTGGCGGAGAGGACGATCTCGACGTCGAAGGTCTGCTGCTTGCCTTTCGAACTGACGACCACTTTCACGCCGCCGTCGCCGACTTCGGCCGATTCGACTTTCGCGTCGGTCAAAACTTCGATGCCCTTCTTCTTGAAGATGCGCGTGAACTCTTTCGAGATCTCTTCATCCTCGATCGGCAGGAGCATCGGCATCACTTCGACGATGGTGACCTTCGTGCCGAAGCGGGCGAAGATCGAGGCGAACTCGCAGCCGACCGCGCCGGCGCCGATGACGAGCATCGACTTCGGCACTTCGCTGATTTTGAGGATGTGATCGGAGTTGATGATCCGCTTGCCGTCGGCCTTGATGTGGGGCAGATCTTTCGGTACGGAGCCCATCGCCAGAATGATGTTCTTCGTGTTGATCTTCTTGCCGTCGACGTCAACGATGCCTTTGCCGGCCAGTTTGCCGAAGCCGGTGATGCGCTCGACTTTGTTTTTCTTGAAGAGAAACTCGATACCTTTCGCGTTCGCGTCGACGACGCCCTGCTTGCGTGTCTGAACGACGTTCCAGTCGAGGGTGACATCGCCGACGGTGATGCCGAACTCTTTCGACTTCTGGATCTTGGTCCAGATGTCGGCGTTTTCGAGCAGCGATTTTGTGGGGATGCAGCCGCGGTGGAGACACGTGCCGCCGAGGAACGGATCCTTCTCGATGACGGCCACCTTCATGCCGAGTTGCCCGGCGCGGATGCCGGCGACATAGCCGCCCGGACCGCTGCCGATGACCACTACGTCGTACTGTTCTTCAGCCAAGGAAAACCTCCCGTGAGTAATGCGGCGCGCATTATATGCAGGTCATGAGAACACTCGGCGGCGTCCTGCTCTTCGCCGCCGCGTCCGCATTCGCGCATCCGAGTGTGAGCGTCGTGATCGATTCGCGCGGCAACGTCTACTACAGCGACCTGACGACGCCATCTGGCGTCGGGAATCGACGTGCCGCCGGCTACTGCGACGGCACGTACGTCGGGTCCTGCGTTGCGGAGTCGATGACCGATGCGTACGCGGTCACCTTGCCAGTTCCGCTGAGCACCTTTACCGTTACTCGTGCGTTGTAGACGGTGCCGAGGCCGAAGCTCTTTAGCGCGTCGTTGAGTTGGAGGAACTGGTTTGCCGCGAGGGTGATCTGCGTCTTTGGCGCGACCTTCGAATCGGGCGGGATGGCGGTGATCTCGATCGTGACCGGGCTGCCGTTCGTTTCGACGAAGCCGAGGTTCGTGCGCATCTTGTCGGACGATTCGAGCTGGAGAAGTTGAAGGACGCGGTTATCCGACAGTCCAACAGACCCGGCCGGCGTCACTGCGGGGATGAACTGGCCGTACGTTCCGTTCGAGGTCTGGTTGTATGTGCGCGCGGTGACGGTGAGCTTCGAGGTCGACGGCGTCGTCACGAGCAGCGACCCGCCCGAGTTCGTCAGCGCGAAGAGTTGCTGTAGCGCGTTGTCAACCGGGAACACCTGTCCGGCCGGGATCGTGATCTGTTTCGTGCCGCTGGCGGCGGGGCTTCCGGGCTGCGGGAAGTACGTGAGCGTCGCTGTGACCGAGGTCGTCGTCGGGTTGAAGAAGCGGATGTCGCTGCGCCAGCTGGCGAAGCCATTATTAATGTCCGCTACGCCGGGGATGACGTAGCGCGTCGCTGACTCGGCGCCTTTCAGCACCGGGAAAACCATCAGCGGATCGTTGGTGAGATTGTCGATGACCGAGGCGTAGGCGGTGACGCGGCCGGTGGCGGAGACGACTTCGACTTCGAAACGGCCGTCGGTGAGCGTGATGCCGTTCTCGGCGAGCAGGTTGCGCTGCTGGTGTTCGCCCGGCATCAGCGAAATCGGAATCGCCGGCGCGACTTCGACGCCGGCGTTGTTGAAGATGTGCACGAGGACGCTGGCAGGTTCGCCCGCGCCCTCGACGATGCCGAAGTTCGTGCGATACGCCGTCGATTGGGCGATCTGCTGCAGCGAAAGCAGAGTCTTCGCTGCTCCGTCCGGCGCCTGCCCGATGAATGCCGAGAAGGGAATGGCCGGGATGTACTGGCCGAACGTTCCGGTAGGTGTTGTGTTGTAGGTGCGGCTGGAGGCGACAGTCTGAACGCTGACCGGCCCCGAGAAGTTGCTCTGCGTCGACGTCAGCGGGCGGATTTCGAGAACGCCGAGGGCGGCCGCGCCGTCCGAACCGGTGCCGAAAAAGCTGGTGAGGATGTCGTCGAGCGCCATCGTCGCGCCGGGATCGACCTGGATCGTCGTCGAAGAACCGGACTGGGTTGCGTCGGTGTGCGTGAGTGTGAAGTAGAGCTGGTACTTCATCGCCTGCGCCGAGGTGTTGGCGATGCGCACGTCGGATTCGAAGAGCGAGTCGCCGATGCCGGCTGCGTGGCCGACGGCGGGGATGATCAGCGAATTCGGCAGCGGCGTGTTCTTGCCTTGCGGTGCGACCGGCGTGACGGTGGTGACGGAAACGGGGACGGTGACCGGCGTCGTGTCTTCGGCGCCGACTTTGCCCGAGGCTCCGATCGTGAGGATGAGCGTGGCGGTGTTCGTGCCGAGTTTGAGCGCGGTCGGATCGGAAACGATCGTCAGCGTGACTCCCGCGGGACCGAGCGTACCGGACGACGGCGTGACCGCCGCCCACGGTTTGTCCGTGCGCGCGGTGAAGGAAACCGCGGGCGTACGGCCGGCGATGAAGATGTTCTGGCGGACAGCGCTCAGCGATCCCGCTTCGACGCTGGTCTGCTTCTGCGGCGTCTCGGGGATGATCGTGACGATGACGACGCGCGAATACGGCCCGCGGTCGTCGTTGCAACTGCTGATGGCGCGGACGCGGTAGAGCCATTTCTGCGCCGCGGTTGCGGCCGTGTGCGTGAATGCGGCAGAGAGATCGCCCACAACCTGCGTAGTCGCCGACGAGAAATCGGTGAGCGCCGATTCCTGCAGTTCGTAGCTGGTCGCGTTCGGAACGGCGTTCCAGCGGACGTTGTAGACGCTTCCCGACGCTACCTGTGCCGGCGCCGTGGCGAGGGGACGAGACGGCGTCGTGCATGGCGGAGGAGCGTTGCGGACGGTGAAGGTGCTCGTTGCGGAGTCGAGCGCCGGACACGATTGGAAGAATGCCTGGACGTGCCAATGGATCGTTCCGCCGGGAACGCTGACCGTCAACTTGTTGACTGTCGTGGTGCCGATGACACTCTCGTCTTCATCGTCGACGGCTGCCCACACTTTGTACTCGGTGGCGTTTTTGACGTGCGACCATTCGAAGTGCACTGGCGATGCGAGCCCCGCTGCGCCCTCGGCGGGCGCGAAGAGGATGGGACGGATGTCGTCGCAGTTCGTTTCGGTGACGGTGAAGAATTGGTGTTTCGACTCCACCGGCGGACATCCATTGAAGAATGCCACCACCCACCACTCGTTCTGCCCCTCGGACACCGGTTTGGTGACACCGGTGCGTGTGGTCGTTTCCGCGAGCGCGGTCGGCGACCCGTCTTTGCTGCGGATCACGACGAGATAGCCGACGGCGTTGCTGACCGGGTTCCAATCGAAATGGACGGGCGAGTCGAGGTTCGTGGCTCCATCCGCGGGCGCCGACAGCACCGGCGCTTCCGTCAGACAGGTTTGTGCCGGCAAAACCGTGAAGTGAGATTTCGTGGAGCGCGTAGTCGGGCATCCGTCGAAGACTGCATCGACGCGCCATTCGACATTTCCGGGCGGAACCAGGTGCGTGATCGACGTGGCGGTCGTTTTCAACACGTCCATGTCGACGCCATTGAGCGTCCAGTGCACGCGATATTCAGTGGCGTTGGCGACGGCGCTCCAGACAAACGCGACCGGCGCGTTGACCGTCGTTCCGTCGAGCGGGGAGACGATCTGCGGACCTGCTGTTGCGCATCCCGCGGACGGAATCACGAACGCTGCTCTTGCCGAGACGACGGCGGGGCAGTTCTCGAAAAGCGTCTCGACGAACCACAGCCCGCTGCCGGTAGCGGTCCCGAAGTCGTGCTGCAGTTTCGTGTCTTTGGTGAAGCCGATGTCCGTGAACGGCTCTCCGTTGAGCGAGACCCACACGCGGTACTGAAGTGCGGATGAATCCGTCGCGACCCAGTTGAACGTGATCGGGTTCGATGCCTGCGCGCCGCCGATCGGCGAGGTGAGGGTGGCCGCTTTGTGCGTGTCGCAGTTTGCGGCCGTCGTCACCGTGAAGCGCCGATGCGCGGAGAAGGTCGAGTCACAACCATTGGAGAACAATGTCTCGACGTACCACTCGTCGGCGCCGCTCGGCAGTTGCAGTTGCTGCGATGTTGCGGAGGCGGTCAACGAGCGCGCCGCGAGAATCGGAGAGCTGCCGTTGACGGAGATCCAGAGCCGGTAGCCGCTCGCGCCGGTGACTGGGTTCCACGACAACGTGACCGGCGAAGTGACGGTTGCGCTGTCGGCAGGGGAGTTGAGCGTGGCCGTCGCGCCGCAGGTGGCCTGCGTACCGCTGATGAACGTCGATTTCGCGGAGACGACGTCGGGGCAGCCGGCGAATGTCGTCACGATCCACCACGTCACATTGCCGCCCGGTACGAGTGTCGTCAGCGTGGTCGATGTCGTGCTGCCGGCGAGATCGCCGGAATCGTCGCCTTGCGCGAGGTAGAGCTTGTAGCCGGTCGCGCCGCTTACGGCAGTCCATTGGAATGTGACGGGCGAGGTCAGGCCGGTCGCGCCGTTGACGGGCGACAATAGCGTCGCCGGGATGCTGCTGCAGGCAGACGGTGTGGCCACCGAGAGCGTGTTGACTTTCGAATACGTTGATGTGGGGCAGTCTCCGAACTGCGCTTCGACGTACCAGGCCAGGCCGCCTTGCGGCACGGGGACGGTGATATGCGTTCCGCCGAACTTGCCGAGGATGAAACGGTCGGCGCTGCTGGTGCCGTTCGCCGTCAGCCCCCACACCACGTAGTTCGTCGCACCGGGAACAACCGTCCATTCGAACCGAACGGGAGAGGTCAAGCCGGTGGAACCGTTGGCAGGAGCGAGTAGCGTCGTGGAATCCGGGTTGCTTGGGCAGACGCCCGCGCTGGTGACGTTGAAGTGCGAATGCGCCGAGGCGATCGGGTTGCAGTTTTCGGCACCGCTCTCGATCCACCAGTCGACGGATGCGCCGGCTGGGAGGCTGCCTTCGTAGTGCGAGTCGCGCGTGACCGCCAGGACAGTCGCCGCCGCACCATTGATGGAGGTGAAGACTTTGTAGAACGTGGCGCCGGAGACGTCGGACCAATCAAAGCTGACCGGTGTGTCGACAATGGTGTTGTTCACCGGCTTGAGCAGCGTCGCAAGTGCAGTCGGACAGGTGGCCGTTGCGGCGACGGTGAAGCTGAAGATGCTGCTGGACGTCTTCGCAGTGGTGCAGTTCGGCGGATAGGCATCGACCGACCAGTAGTAGGTTCCGGCCGGCAGTGCCTGAGCGAACGTAAAGCTGGTCGTGTTGCTGTTGACGATCGGATCGCTGGCGGTCGGCGCGGGAGGGTTCTGCGTGCTGATGTGGAGGAGATATTTGTCGGCACCGGAGGAGGCGGACCAGGTCAACGTCGGCGTCGAACTGGTCGTGCTCTTGTCGAACGGCGCGATGAGGTTGAACGAGCCGGGCGGATTGCAGGCCGCAGCGGCAGTCTTGAATGTCGCGCAGCCGCTGGTCGTGACCGGACACGTGGTGGCCAGCGTTTTCTTCGCGACGACACGCCATTCATAGCTCGTGTTGGCAGCCAGGGTGGCCGGACTGAAGCTGGTATTCGAGGTCGTAAATTGCCGCGTGCCCGTGCACGCTCCCGATCCCGCCACGCCGAAATAGACGTCGTACTGATTGGCGCCGCTGACGGCGCTCCAGGTCAGCGTCGGGTTGGTGAAGACGTTCTGCGCTCCATCCGTTGGCGACTGCACGCTCGGCGCGGCCGTCGGGCAGTTGACGGTGAACTGTTTGGTAGCCGACTGCAGCGTGCAATTCGCGAAATTGGCTTTGACGACCCAGTTGTACAGCCCCGAGGAGAGACCGCCCGCGGGACCGGTGCAGGAGTTGGCGTTCGCGCCGGTTACCGAGCAGATGAGCGTCGTGTTCGCGGCTCCGCTGGTGGCGAAGACGTCGTATCCGGTCACCCCGCTCGTCGGCGATGGCGACCAGCTGAACGTGATCGGCGTGCTTTCATTTACATTCGTTCCGATCGGCGATTGCGGGACGGGCGCCGTGCCCGTCGCGCATTGCGCAAATGCGTGCCCGCCGAACGCCGCGAAGGCGCACAGCAGTAGTGCAATTCGAGTTCTCATCTCAATCCTCGGTGGTGGTTAGACGGGGCGGAGCAATGGGCGTTGACGCGAAGGTAACGTTCTGTCGGTTTTCCACGGGTGACCCTGCTCACGTCCTCAGTGATACTTATTGCCGCCAGTGCTGAAAAGCACAACGGCCTCATCATTTCGAATCGAACCCTCGTCGCGCAACGTCCGAAGTGCCAGCAACGCAGCGCCCGCTTCGGGACCGGCGTCGATGCCTTCGCTGGTTCGCAGCTCCCGCGCAGCAGTTTCAATCTGCGCTTCGTCGACCGCGATCGCGCCGCCGTTGGAGTCGCGCAACGCCCGCAGCATCAGGCGATCGCCGATCGCGCGCGGAACGCGTAGTCCCCACGCGCCGGTCTGGGGTGACTCCCACTCCGGCGCGGTTTCGAGTCCTTCGTTGAACGCGCGGACGACCGGCGCGCAGCCGCTCGATTGCACGCTGAACATGCGCGGACGCTCGGAACCAATCCAGCCGAGGCGCTCCATCTCGTCGAAGGCCTTCCACATGCCGATCAGGCCTGTGCCGCCGCCGGTCGGATAGAGGATCACGTCGGGAAGCCGTCCGAGGTCTTCGAGAAGCTCGTAGCCCATGATCTTTTTGCCTTCGACGCGATACGGCTCTTTGAGCGTCGACAGATCGAAGCCGCCGTTCTCGGCGATGTACTGCGCGACTCGTTTACCGGCATCGGTGATGACGCCGGCCACGAGCTCGACCTGCGCGCCGTAGCCGCGGCACTCATCGACGATCGATTGTGGCGTGTCGCGGGGCATGGCCACAAATACCGGCAGCCCCGCGCGCGCGCCGTACGCGGAGAGCGCCGCGCCAGCGTTGCCGGCGGTCGGCGCGGCCAGACTGCGCGCGCCGAGGTGCTTGGCCATCGTGACGGCGGCGGCCATCCCGCGCGATTTGAACGAGCGCGTCGGATTCTTCGACTCGTCCTTCAACCACACGTTGTCGAAGTGCTTCGATTGCAGCAGCGGCGTGATGCCTTCGCCGAGGGTGACGATCTCGCTCTCATCGTCGGCCGGCAGCACTTCGCGGTATCGCCACATCGTGGCTGGACGGGTGCGGATTTCATCGCGCAACTCGGGTGATTTGGCGATGTCATAGCGTACGAGGAGCGGCGCACCGTCGTTCGGGCAGAGGTTCATCAGCTCGCGAATCGGGAACGTTGCGTCGCATCGGAAGCAGGCGAGTTGGGCGGGGAAACGGCGTGTAGTCATTGGGACGAATCGTATGACAACGCTGTCATCCTGAGCCGCCGAAGGCGTTGGAGCGCGAAGCGCGGAACGCCGGAGGACGGTCGAAGGACCCCCAACCTGTTAACCCGGTGCGGGCGGCGGTTTTTCGCGAGGCAAGCACCGGGGGGGCCTTCGACCGTCCTGCGCGACTCCGGCTTCGCCTACGTCGCTTCGGCGGCTCAGGATGACAAACAAAAAGGACCGCCGAAACGGCGGTCCTTTTCAATCGATCGTGTGATGCTTACTGCGTCTTCTTCGCGTCGGCGACCGCTTTGTCGACACCCTGCTGGAACTCGTCCATCGACTTCTTCGCGTCGCCCGGCTTGTCTTCCCACTTCGACATCTCGGTGGCGATCGCATTGAGCGCACCGTCGTACTTCGCGATGAGCTGCTGGTTGTAGGCGACGGCGGGGGAGATGTTGGCGGTGGAATCCTTCTTCATCTCGGCGCGCTGCTTGTCGTAGTTGTCGAGCATTTCCTTGTACATCTTCTTCGACTGATCGTCCTTTGCCTCGTCGTACGACTTCTTCATCTGCGCGTACGCGGTGTCGAACGACGCGTTCGTGGCTTCGGACATCTTTGACATCATCGCGGCGCTGCTGGCGGCCATGACCTGGCTCTTCACCCAGAGGTACTCCTGCGTGTTGTAGCCGAGCTCTTTCGCGGCGCGGATGTCGGCGGTGAGCATGTCGGCGGCCGAGCCCATGGTCTTGAATCCTTCGATCATGCCGGCGATCGATTTGTCGCCCGCTTTCTTCGCGGCGTCGGCGTGGGCCTGCGCTTCCTTCTTCGCGACCTGCGCGATGGCCTTCTCGTGCTCGCGCACCTTGAGGTACATCTGCATCTGCGCGTCGGTCAGTTTTCCGTCGGCGGGCGCGTCGTATTTGTCTTTGGAAACGTCCTTCATCAGGTCCATCGTGCCGTGCTTGTCGAGGTCCTGGGAGATCCTGGCTTTGTCGAATGCTTCCTTCGCTTTGCAGCCCGCGAGGGCCATGGACAGCATGAGTACCGCGGAAAGAGTCCGGCGCATTTTGTTCCTCCAAATAAGATGTTCGGCGATTGTAAAGTGAGAGGGGCCTGCTGGCAAGTCAGGAATCGAGGCGCCGTCGCAATCTCGTGGTGATCTCGCCGAGGTCGCGAAGGATTTCCTCGATCTCGACGCGGTGCTCCTCGCGAACGGAATCGAGCTCCGACTGCAGCGATGTCACCTTCTGTTCGAGCGTGGCGATGCGATCGTCACTGACCGCGGCCGGCGCGTCCTCGACGGCGACCATGGCCTCGGCATCCAACTCTTCGACGTCTTCGAAGTCGACAGGCACCGCCACATTTCCCGACATCGTGGCGGGACGTTCGCGCCCCTCAGACAGCAGCTGTTCGAGCGAGACCTCTTCCATCCGCTCGTAGCTGCTGTCGATCTGCGACTCCGGGAAGGGGACGGAGTCGGCGAACGGATTCGGCGCCTCCTGCTCCGGCTCGGCCTCGGGTTCTGCCTCCGGTTCTGCTTTGGTCGCAGGTTTCGTCTTCTCGACCGGAATCGGCTTCCCCTGCAACCGCGCGTACAGATGCTTAGCGGTGATCTTCGAGACGAGATTGAACGTCTCCATCACGCCGTCGCCCTTGATCGCAGCCGCTTCGGTGTACGGATACCCTTCCAGCCCGAGTGCCTCCTGCAACTGTTCGACCGGCAGGACGCCCGGGATGTCGCGCTTGTTGAACTGGACGATGATCGGCGTGTCGTTCGGATCGATGTTGTTCTGCTCGAGATTCTCGAGCAGGTTCGCGAAACTCTCGCGCGTCGATTCGACCATCGACGGCTGCGAGTCCGCCACGAATACGACGGCGTCCGCGCCTTTCAAAACGAGTTTGCGCGTCTCGTTATAGAAGACCTGACCGGGCACGGTGTAGAGCTGAATTTTGAGGTTGAACGCCCCCACGCGTCCGATGTCGACCGGCAGCAGATCGAAGAAAAGAGTGCGGTCGGTCTTGGTGGCCAGCGACAGCATCTTCCCCTTCTGCTTCGGGTCGAGCTTGTCGAAAATGACCATGAGGTTGGTCGTTTTTCCGCATAGACCAGGACCGTAGTAAACGATCTTGGCAGTCATCTCTCGCGTCGCGTGATTGAAAAGGACCATCGGTTTCTCGGGATCGAAAGTATCGCATACGTAGAATGCGGCATGGCCGATGACGCCGACGACGACGCGATCGAAATCCCGATCACCGACACGCTCGACCTCCACCCGTTCCGCCCGAACGAAATCCGTGACGTCGCGCACGAGTATCTGCTCGAAGCACACGCCCGCGGCTTCCGTCAGGTCCGGCTCATCCACGGCCGCGGCATCGGCATGCAGCGCGAAAATATCCGCAACCTGCTCGCGTCCCTCGATTTCGTCGAAGCCTTCCACGACGCGGACGGGAGCGGGGGAGGGTGGGGCGCGACGGTGGTGATCTTGCGGCAGGTTTGACGAGTCGGCGATGTTAGGATGACGCAATGAAGCGCATAACCTCACAACAGGCGCAGCGAGACCTTGACAAGGTGATTGAGGAAGCCGCCGCCGCACACGAGCCGGTCGGAATCGAAGGTACTAACCAGCAAGGCGTGCTCGTCGCGCTTGCGGACTGGAACGGCATTCAGGAGACGCTGTACTTACTCTCGGTTCCCGGGATGCGTGAGTCGATTCTCGAAGGCGCAGCCGAGCCTCTCGACTCCTGTTCCGAGGCTCTCGATTGGTAAGTGGGGTTTGGCGCGTCGTCTTTGCCAAGGCGGCGCAGAAAGACACACGAAAGGTTGCAGCGGCGGGACTGAAGCAAAAGGTCGACGAGCTCCTTGCCATCTTGCGAGACGATCCGTATCGGAATCCACCGCCGTTTGAAAAGCTTGTCGGCGATCTCGCCGGCTTTTATTCGCGCCGGATCAATCGACAGCATCGGCTCGTTTACAAAATCGATCCGGCTAGCCGAACGGTGCAGGTTCTGCGTATGTGGACACACTACGAATGAGAAAATGGCTTTGATTTCGCTATTCACCGGAACGACATGTCCACCCTTTTTGAAGAACTGAGCCGCGTCAAGACGTATGAGTACACGGAGGAGGACGTCCGTGGATTCGAGTCGCTGCATGAGGAGATCCGGGCGTTGAAGAAGGAGCGCAATGCGGTCATCGTTGCGCATAACTACTACCGGCCGGAGATTCTGAAGGTCGCTGATTTCGTCGGCGACTCGCTCGAACTGGCGCTGATGGCGTCGAAGGTGAAGGATGCCGACGTCATCGATTTCTGCGGCGTGCACTTCATGGCGGAGACGGCGAAGATCGTCAATCCCTCGCGGACCGTGCTGCTGCCGAACCTGGCTGCTGGGTGTCAGCTGGCCGACTCCGCGCCCGCCGAGGATTTGAAGAAGCGCATCGCGGAACTGAAGACGCAGTACGACGATCTCGCCGTCGTCAGCTACGTCAATACGACCGCGGCAGTGAAGGCGCTTTCGGACGTCATCGTCACCTCGGCGAACGCGGCGAAAGTCGTGAACACGTTACCGAACAAGAACATCCTCTTCGTTCCCGATCGCAACCTCGCGCGGCATGTCGCCGAGCAGGTGCCGGAGAAGAACATCATTCCGTGGGAAGGCTTCTGCTATGTCCACCAGCAGATCACGCCGCACGAGATTGCGCGCATCCGCGAGGCCGATCCGGAGATCGAGATTCTCGTCCATCCCGAATGCCGCGCTGACGTTGCCAAGCTCGCCGACGCAGTCCTCTCCACCTCGGGGATGGTGAAGTACGCGAAGGAGCGGCCGGCCAAGCGCTTTCTCGTCGTGACGGAGTGCGGACTCTCCGATCGCCTGGCGATGGAAGTGCCGGACAAGACCTTCGTAAAAGGCTGCAAGCTCTGTACGTTCATGAAGGTGACGTCGCTCGAAGACGTGCGCGACTCGCTGAAGTACATGCGCTACGAGATCGAAGTTCCGGAAGACATTCGCGTGCCCGCCGATCGCGCGTTGCAGCGGATGTTCGACGCGACCGAGGGCGGGACGCTGCGGAGTGAAGTCTTTCGGAAGTAGTTGTCAGAAAGGCTTTTCACCACAAAGGCACAAAGAGCACAAAGAGATTTTCTTCGTGTCCTTTGTGCCTCTGTGGTGATAAGCCTTTTTACAACTCGCGCCGCGACAGAAACGCGGTTCCGTCGAGCAGCTTGTGCGACCAGGCGCGCTTCCGCCACTCATCGAAATCAATTTCGCTGCACTCCCTGACATCCTCGAAGAACGCCTCGCGCAACTGAGCGGCGATGCGAGGATCGGTGAAGCCGACGCTGACTTCGTCGTTGAGCAGGAACGAGCGGTCGTCGAAATTCGTCGAGCCGACGCACGACCACGACTGATCGACGATCATCACCTTCTGATGCAGCAGGGTCTTGCGGTATTCGAAGATGCGCACGCCGCATTCGAGCAGATCGCCGAAGTGATGATGACTTGCATGTTGCACGAGAGGTGAGTCGATGACCTCGGCGGCCGGAAGCATGACGCGGACGTCGACGCCCCGCCGCACCGCTTCCTTCAGTTCTTCGATCGCGTCGGCGTGCGGCAGAAAGTATGGATTCTGGATGAGCAACTCCTTCTGCGCGGCGCCGATGGCTAAGTAGTAGAGGAGTTGCACGGTGGAGATGCTGTCGCGCGGTGAGGCGAAGGCGACATGCGCATCGGTTTCGCCGATTGGCTCGAGTTTCGGAAAATATGTTTCGCCGGCGGGCACGCAGCCGGTCTCTTCGATCCAGTTCTCGCAGAAAACGCCCTGTACCGTTCCGGCGACCGGTCCTTCCATGCGCACATGTGTGTCGCGCCAATGCTCGCGGTCCTGCGCGCGACCAGTCCACTCCTGCGCGATGCCGTGTCCACCGACGTAGGCGATCCGCCCGTCGAATACGGCGATCTTGCGGTGCGTGCGGTTGTTCATCCGTCCGATGTTGTCGAGACGCAGCGGATGAAAGAGATGCGCTTCGACGCCGGCCTCGCGCAACGACTTGATCATGTCGCGCCGGTGTTTGGCTCGCGATGAGCCGGAGTAATCGAGCAGGAAACGAACTTCGATTCCGTCGCGCGCGCGTTGGGCGAGCGCGGCGGCCAGCCGGTCGCAGATGTCGCCATTCCACCAGACGAACGTCTCGATGTGAATCGACGACTTCGCGTTCGCAATGTCGTCGAGCAGCCGGTCGAAGTACGCGCCGTTCTGCAGAATTTCGACGCGGTTCCCGTTGTCCAGCGCGCCTTCAGTGATGCCGATGAACGTCGGGACCATGCCCTCAACATCGCCACGATTCGCCATTTCGAATGTGGCTTTGCTGCGCCGCCGATTGGTTGTCCATAGCAGAAGCCAGAGCACGCCGATGACGAGGTCTCGCCAGTCGAAGCGGATACGACGCTTGCGCTTTGCCACGGGCTGCGTGAGTTCACGGCGCGTTCCAACAGGCGTGGGCCCTGCACGACGCTTACACGGCGGGTCCGCTCGGGCGGCAGATGAGCTGATAGACGCCGATGACGTCGCCTCCGACGTCATCGAGATCGGCTTTCATCTTGCCGAGAACGGTCTGGAACTCGGGATCGGTCTGCAGCGACTGCGTCCAGGGATGCTTCACCCACGCGAACCAGCTGTGATTTCCGAGTTCCGCGCTGCGATTGACCCAACGCATGGCGGCGTCACGGTCGCCGAGCTTCGCGTAGACGAGCGCCTGGCGCATTGCGGCCCAGTGCAATCGATTCGCGTCGGGCTCGAACGATTTCAGCGCGGCCTCGGCGGTGGCGCGATCGCCGTTCGCGGCGGCGATCATCGCGCGAAGACTCTTGCCGAGGTAGTGCTGCGGGACGAGCTGCGTGATGCGCGCCGTCTCTGCCTCCGCGGCTGGAAGATTGCCGAGCAGGATGAATGCATACGCGCGGATATCGCGTCCGGCCAGCTCGGTGTCCTTGCCTGCCATGGCCGCCGGTGAGTTCGACAGCGCTCCCTCGGGATCGACGGCGTTGACGTACCAGTAGCCGCGGATTTTCGCTTCGTTCGAATTCGGATCGAGGCTGATCAGGCGGTCGCCGAGGCAACGGACGCGTTGCGTGTCGCCGACGGAGACGTAGTAGTTCGCGACGTTGTTGAGCGCGGTCGTGTCGTTGGGATTGAGGCGAAGCGCCGCAAGATTCTCGCGGACGGCCTCGCGGAAGCGGTCCGGCAATCGGACGAAAACGCGTCCGAGCGCGAGATGCGCGGCGGCGAGATTCGGATCGAGACGGACGGCCTGCCGCGCGTAGTACTCCGCGCGTTCAGTGACGTCGGTGCCGGTGTCGAGTCCGCGCGCCTGGCCGAGCGACATCGCCACGGCGAGATCGGCGTAGGCGGCCGCGAAGTTGGAGTCGAGGGCGATGGCACGCCGCAGCGCGGCCTCTTCAGCCTGATGTTCGGCGGGCAGGAGGCTGCCGCTGAGCGCGCGGGCGCGGAGGTACTCCTCGAACGCACGCGGATTCGATGATCGCGGTTCCGAGGCGTTGCCGGACTTCTGCACGCCGAGTTTCTGATTGAGGGCGGTCACCGTGCGCGATGAAACGTCGTCGATCAGTTTGATGAGATCGGCGCGCTTGCCGTCGATCGTGTCGGCCCAGACGTTGTAGCCGGTGCGCGAATCGGTGAGCTGCAGGTTGACGCGAACGAGATCGCCGGCGGCGAGGAAGTGTCCTTCGAGAACGCTGTCGACGTGCAACTGATCGGCGGCGGTCTTCGTGTCCACCTTCTTGTTGTGGAAGCCCGAGATCGCAGACGTCGGCCGCACCTGCAGCGATGGGATCTGCTGGAGTTTGGTCACGAGCGCATCGGCGAGGCCGACCGAGAGGAAGTCGTCCTTGGTGTTGTTCGAGATGTTGTCGAGCGGCATGACCGCCATCGAACGGATCGGCGGCGGCGCGGAAGTGGACGGCGCCGTCTGCGCGTCGGGTTTCGTATGTCGATTGAAGTAGACGATGGCGCCCGCTCCGATGACGAATGCCAGGATCGTCACGACGAGGCGCATCCAGCGCGGCCGGGGGCGGGTGCGGCCGAGCGAGGAATGGGAACGGCTGGCCGAAGTCGGGAAACGCGCCGTCGGCGTATCGAGTTCTTCGAGATCGGCGAGCAGATCGCGCGCGGTCTGGTAACGATTGTCCGGCTCTTTCTTCAGCAGCTTGCCGATGATCTTCGTCGCCGCCGCGGGGAAAGCGGGATCGCGCGCGACGAATGGCTCCGGCTCCGAGTCGCGAATCTTTTCGAGGACCATCAGCGGCGCGTCGGCGTTGAACGGCAACTGTCCTGTCGCCATCTGAAAAAAGATCACGCCGATCGAGAAGAGGTCGGTGCGCGCGTCGGCGGGGATGCCGCGAATCTGTTCCGGCGCAAGGTAGTGAAGCGTGCCGAACATCCGGCTGGCCGACGACTCGCGCGAGGTCGTCAGCGCGGTCGGCAGCGCTTTGGCCAGGCCGAAATCGAGAATCTTCACGAGCCCGGTCGGCTCGATCATGATGTTGGCCGACTTCAGATCGCGATGAACGATGCCGCCTTCGTGCGCCGCCGCGGCGCCGGCCGCGATCTGCCGCGCGATGCTCAAAAACTCGCCGGCTTCGATCGGCCGGCGTCGCATCCTCTGCGAGAGCGTTTCGCCTTCGCAGTACTCCATGACGATGAACGGAACGCCTTCGTCGGTCTCGCCGACTTCGTAAATCGTGGCGACATTGGCGTGCCGGATCGCGGCCGCGGTTCTGGCTTCTCTCAGAAAACGCGCGCGGCGATCTTCGGCGGCGAGGTCTTCAGCGTGTAGAACCTTGACGGCGACAAGCCGGTCGAGACGTTGATCGCGCGCGAGATAGACCGTCCCCATCCCGCCCTTGCCGAGAATGCGCACAACATCGAAGCGATCAACGCTTTGCGGGAGATCGGACACGGAGCGGCGCATTGTACGACGCGCTCATGGTCAACTTTCTGACCACGGTTTTCGAAGGCAGGGTTATATTTGACCCGTTAACAGAAACGTATCAGAGCCAATGACCACCACCGCCGAGCCGACACTTGAACCTGCGCTCCAACTTCCCGCGCGGTACCAGCTTCGCGCGATCCTGAAAGAAACTCCGGCCACCTGCGTCTATCGCGTCTTTGACGTAGCCGACCAGCAGGACGAAGCGATCAAGATCCTGCGCCACGAGTTGTCCGAGCCGCAGCAGCTCCTCCGATTCAAGACCGAGTTCTCGACGCTCGCGTCGCTTGAGCACGAGAGCATCGTCAAGGTTCGTGAGTACGGTCTGCTGCACGATCGCTTTCCGTACTTCACGATGGAGTACTTCGCCGGGAAGAAGATCTCGGAGTACTTCGACGGACATAGCTGGCCCGCGCTGTACGACGTGATTCTGCAAATCGCGTCGGCTCTGCACCACGTCCATCACCTCGGCATCATCCATCTCGATCTGAAGCCGTCGAACATCCTGGTCGACGATCGCGGCCACGCGAAGATCATGGATTTCGGCGTAGCCGTCGAGAGCCGTCAGGTGCTCGACCGGCAGATTCGCGGGTCGCTGCACTACATGCCGCCCGAGGTGTTGAAACAGGATCGCGTCGACTCGCGCGCCGATCTTTACTCCCTCGGCATGACGCTCTACGAGACCGTCACCGGTGCGTTACCCGGGTACGGCAAGGCGTCGATCGAGGTAATCCGCATGCACCTCGACGAGGACATCCGTCCGCCATCATCGATCAATCCTCGCGTGCCGCCGGAGCTCGAGCTGATCATCATGCGGCTGCTCGAGAAGGATCCGCGCCATCGCTATCCCTCGGCAGCGGCACTCCTGCAGGACGTCGCCGCTGCTGCGGGGAAACACGCCGATGCGGGCGAACTGCTGGTCGGGCGCGGCGAGCTGTTCGCCGCGCCGCTGATCGGACGGAAGACAGAGGTCGCGCAACTGGCGTCGATGATCGACGAAGCGCGTGACGGCCGCGGCAACGGCGTGATCGTGGCCGGCGCCGAGGGGATGGGCAAGAGCCGCATCGTGCGCGATGCCACGTTGCGCGCGCAGCTCGAAGGCGCGCGCGTTTTCTGCGGCCGATGCCCGATCAATCGAAAGACGATCTACGCGCCGTTCTTCGAGATCTTTCAGCAGATGTTGATGGCTGTGAATCCCGAGGCCGACGTTTCGGCCGAAATCCGGCGGCTGCTTCGGCCCCTCATCATCGCCGCGAAAGGGGAAGACTCCGCTCCCGCCACGGGTCAGAAGTACCGCCTCTTTAATCGCATCGTCCAGGCGATGCAGGACATGTATGGCTTTCTCAGCGCCAGTTCGACGGACAACGAATCAGGCGCCTCACCGCTGATACTCGTGATCGAGGATGTTCAGTGGGCCGATCCATCGACCGCCGATCTCTTCTCGTTTCTCATCGGCGAAGCACGTCAGAACCGGCTGCTGGTCATCGGCACGCTGACGATCGATTCGTCGAGCGAGGCAGCGACCGAGCCGGGCGCGCATCTCGCCGCTTGGGAGGTTCGTGCGCGCGAAGGAAACTTCCCGATCATTCGCGTCGATGCGCTCAGCGAGCCGCTCGTTCGCGAGCATCTGCAATCGCTGCTCGGCGAAAACGACGTCTCCGATGATCTCGTTCGCTGGACGCTGTGGGAATCCGCCGGTTCGCCGCTGATCATCCGCCGCGTCGTCGATTACCTCATCGCGCATGGCTACCTGCGCTGGGAGGCGAACGGCTGGGTCGCGGAAATGGATCGCATCCAGGGTTTGCGCATCCCCGGCGGCGCGGCGTCGATCCTCATGGAGCGCGTCGACGCGCTTGTGCCGAAGCATCGCGAGGTGATCGAGGCCGCGGCCGTGGTCGGCGAATCCTCCAGCGTCGATCTGCTGACGAGCATCGCCTCGCGTTCGCGCGAGGATGCGTATCGCGCGTTGCGGGAAGTCGTCGCGCTCGGACTGCTCGACGAATCGAACGACGGTAAGACCATCACCTTTCCGCAGATTCATCTTCGCGAAGCGGTCTACAACGCGATGACGGAGCGGCGGCGGACGGAGTTGCATCAGCGCGTAGCCGACGCGCTCGATCCGGCGCTCGTCGGCGGCGCGGCGCATCTCCTCGGCCAGGTCGCATTTCACTACGCGCGCGCCACCGACAAGGCCAAAGGCATTCGCTACGCGGTGCAGGCGGGCGATATGGCCATGAGCACGATCGCGCATCAGGGAGCAACCGATTTTTATCGCAGCGCGCTGGAACTCATGGATCTCGCCGGCGTGGAAGAAGCGCGCAAAGCCGAGGTGCGCGAAAAACTCGCCGACGCGTATTACCGCAGCAGCGACAACCGCGCGGCCATGCAGGCCTATCAATTCCTGCTGAAGAGCATCCAGGCACGCAACAGCGACGACGCGCCGAACGCCGATCTCGCTCGCGTGATGAAAAAGATCGGCAAGGTCCTGTGGAAACGGGGCGATCAGGAAGCGGCACTGTCGTACTTTCAGAACGCGATCGATCACTTCGAACGCCTCGGCATGTCGAACGACGTTGCCGAGCTGTTAAATCGGACCGCGATGCTTTATCGCGAGAAGGACGATCCCGAGGCCGCGCGCGCCTCGGCCACCCGAGCGCTCGAACTTCTCGATCCAAACGAGCCGAACATCGTCTTCGGCTACGTGATGAACATGCTCGGTGTCATCGAGTTCAGCCTCGGCAATTGGCAGAAGTCGCGCGAGCTGTTGTTTGATGCGCTCAAAGTCGCCGAGAAGGTCGGTTCGGAGCAGCTCAGCAAGGTTGCGTCGACGAACCTCGGCAACACGCTGTGGAAACTCGGCGATTGGATCAACGCGCTCCAGTACTACAAGATGAACCTCGCGCTCTCCGAATCCGAGGGCGATCTGTGGGACCTCATCACCGCATACAACAACGTCGGAATCATCGAGTTCAGCCGCGGCGATTTCGTGATCGCGGTCGATTACTTCCAGAAGAGTGTGCGCATCGACGAGAAAATCGGCGCGGTCGAGTACGAGGCGCTGGCGCGCGAGAACCTGGCCGAGGCATTCGAGATGCTCGGCAACTGGAAGGACGCGCTGGTCCAATACAACCGCTGCCTCGCGCTGCAGGGTTTCGATGAGACGCGCGCGTCGCGGTCGTCCGTCTACATCCCGCTTGCGCGCCTGATGAACAAGAAGGGCGACATCGCCAAAGCGATGGCGTACGGGCAAAAGGCGCTCGCCGCCGCCGAACGTGCGCGCGATGAGGACCTCGTAGCCGAGGCTTGCTACGTCCTCGCGAATATCGAGGACGAGCGGGAGAACTACGCCGAGGCCGAGCGCTACCTCGCGCGCAGCATGTCGATTTTCGAATCGCACCAGACGACGCAGGGTCTGGCGCGGGCACACACAGCCGCGGCGAGCATGGCCTTCACACAGCAGCGGATCGATGACGCGCGCAACCACGCGGAGCTGGGCGGCAAGTACGCGAGCCAGCTCGACGATCGCTTCACGCTCGCCAAGAACGACTGGATGTGGGGAAAGATCCTGTCGTCGCAGGGCGAGCGCGAAGCGGCGAATGCGAAGTTCGACGCCGCGCGCACGACCTTCGAGGAGTTGCAGACACCGTACGAACTGGCGCGGCTCCTGTTCGACATCGGTCTGCTCAAGGACGAGCCGGAAGAGGCGACGCAAACCATTCGCAGTGCGATCCGGATCTTCGAGCGGCTCGAAGCGACCCACGATCTCGAGCGCGCCCGCGGAGCGCTTTTCCGCATCAAACCAGCCGGCAAGGCGCCGGACAGCGGCGTGGTCGGGCTGTACGAAGTCGTGAAGATCATCAACTCGACGCTCAACCTCGAGGAGGTGTTGAACCGCGTCCTCGACCTGGCCATCCGCCGCGTGCGCGCCGAGCGGGGGATGATCATCCTGCTCGATCCGATCACCAGCGCGCTTCGCACACGCATCGTCCGCAACATCAAAGATACGGATGGCGGGTCGCGGCGCTCGCCGCAATCGATCGTGAAGGAAGTGATCCAGTCCGGACAATCGGTGATCTCCGCCGACGCTCGTTCCGACGAGCGGTTTGTCGAGTCGGAGTCTGTCATCGCCGAGAACATCATGTCGATTCTCTGCGTGCCGCTGGTGATCCGCGACCGCATCGCCGGCGCGATTTACCTCGATCATCGCGAAGCGCGGCATCTGTTCTCGCAAAAGGATTTGACGTTCATCGAAGCCTTCGCCGATCAGGCCGCGATCGCGATCGAAAATGCGCGGCTTTACGAGGAACTGGAGGAAGCGCGGGCGCGGCTGTCGCTTGAGAATGAGTCGCTGCGGCGCGAGGTGCTGGTCGAGAAGCATCTCGACTCGGTTGTTGGGAACTCGGAGGCCGTGGCAAAGATCCAGTTCGCGATCCGCAAGGCTTCAGCCGGACATTCGACCGTGCTCCTTCGCGGCGAGTCAGGCACCGGCAAGGGACTCATCGCCCGGATCATCCACAACGTTTCGCCGCGCCGGAACGGCCCGTTCATCATGTTCAACTGCGCGGCGATTCCGGAGAACCTGGCGGAGTCGGAGCTGTTCGGCCACGAGAAGGGGTCATTCACCGGCGCCGACCGCCGCAAACTCGGGCGCTTCGAACTGGCCAACGGCGGCACGATCTTCCTCGACGAAATTGGCAAAGTCAGCATGTCCGTGCAGGCCAAGCTGCTACGCGTGGTCGAGGACAAGGAGTTCGAGCGCGTCGGCGGCACGCAGACACTGAAAACCGACGTGAAGATCATCGCCGCGACGAACCTCGACATCGAGAAGGCAATCGAGCAGCAGACCTTCCGCGAGGATCTCTACTACCGCCTCAACATCATCCCGCTGATTCTCCCGCCGCTTCGCGAACGGAAGGACGATATCCCGCTCCTCGCCGAGCACTTCATCCGCAAGATCTGCAAGGACCTCGGCGTGGAGACGAAGCGGCTGGAACCGGGCGTGCTCGATCTCTTCATGCGCTACAAGTGGCCTGGAAACGTACGCGAGCTGGAGGCGACGCTCCACCGCGCAATCGTGATGGCCAACGACGACACGATCACCCGCAACGATTTCTACAGCCTCTTTGCAGATGCGGGCGTGACCATGGCGGCCAGCGGACCGCTGCCGATGCCGGCGTCGGTTCTGAATCCGATGGTGGGGCGGATGGAGATCACCAGCGACGTCTACGACGAGGTGATGTCGTCCGTGGATCGCCAGCTGATCGAGCGGGCCCTGGAATCGTCCGGCGGACGAATCCGCGAAGCGGCACGCCGCCTCGGACTGGCGCGCAATACGCTGAAGTCGAAGATTCAGAAGTACAACATCGTCGCGGCGCGGGACTGACTGCGTTCTTGCGCTGCGCCGCCGCCTCCGCTACCGTCCACGCCCGATGCCCGAAACCACAGCAATCAACGACTCCGGCGCGCGTCCCGTGCAATTCACCGAGGACCGCATTCCGCGCGAAGGGATCGAGGAGACGGTCTCCGATCTCATCGAACTCTACGGCGGCGAGCTCACGGAGTCGAAGGAGAACGAGCGCCGATTCACGCTGCCGCTGCGTCGTGGAATCGCCGCGGCCGGGGGCGTGGAGTGCACCGTTTCGTGGGCACCGGGTGAGGCGGGCGACGCGGTGGTGACGCTCGTCTGCAACCGTGACGTCGACGCGCCGAAAGCGCAACGGATCGCGCTCCTGGTTGCCGGAGTCCTCGGCTCGCTGCTCTTCATGATCTGGCCGTTTTTCCCGCACTCGCGCGAGCTCGGAGCGCTGTCATGGATCGGCGGCATCATCGCGCTGGCCGTCTACTTCATGACCCTGCGCAAGACCAGCGGCGGCATCGCCTACGACTTCCTCCAGCGCCTGGCCAAGACGCAACGCAGCCGCGCGGCCGCGGTCGAATCGTGATCTGGATCATCGTCCCGCTGCTCGCGCTGGTGATTTTCGGACTGTACGTCCGCCGCGAAGCCGAACGGATTCGCGCCGACGATCTACTGCCGCGGATTCTCGTCAAATTGAAACTCGCCGGCGATGGGATGGCCACACCTGCCGAGTTGCACGAGCGTCAGGCGTTCGAAGCCGAGATCGAGAAGCGCAACATCGGCAGGATCGTCGACGCCGGGTCGGGGGACGGGTGGGCGACGTTGCAGGTGGGGGTGGTCGATCCGAATGCCGCCGTGGAGCAGGTGCGCAACTTGTTGCGGGAGCGGGACTTGTTAGCGCGCTCCGAGATCAACGCGGACGTTCGCGGCCCGTCGGCGAAGCCGGCGTAAGAACCGTAGCCCACGGCTTCGAGCCGTGGGTCAGAGGGATCGCGCAAATTTGTGAGCGCGCCTTGGCGCGCGAAAGAAAGCTTTCTTTCGCCCGTTAAAACGGGCTCACACGATCACAAGCACGGTGGTTCCCCCAGTTAAAACTGGGGGCTACGGTTCTTACGCCGGCTTCGCCGACGGAACCGCAGCACAAACGCGCTTACAACCGCCCTGCAATGATCGACTTCGCGATCGTCGCCAGTTGCATGTTCGACGTCCCCTCGTAGATCTGACCGACCTTCGAGTCGCGCCAGAACTTCTCGACGGGGTACTCCTTCGTGTAGCCGTTGCCGCCGAAGAGCTGGACCGCAAGCGACGTAACTTTCTCGGCCACCTGCGACGAGAACAGCTTGGCCATGGCGGCTTCGCGCACGAACGGCTGCTTCGCATCCTTGAGGCGCGCCGCGTTGTAGACCATCAGGCGGGCCGCTTCCAGCTCCGTCGCGGCCTCGGCGATCTGGAACTGGACGCCCTGGAACTCCGCGACCGCCTGGCCGAACTGCTTCCGTTCCTTCGTGTAGGCGATGGCGTGTTCGAGCGCGCCGCGGGCGACGCCGATCATCTGCGCGCCGATGCCGATGCGCCCCTCGTTCAAGGTCTCGATGGCGATCTTGTAGCCCTTGCCTGGTTCCCCGACGACGTTCTCCTTCGGCACGCGGCAGTCTTCGAGGATCAATTCGCAGGTCGATGAGGCGCGGATTCCGAGTTTGTCTTCCTTCTTGCCGACCTTGAAGCCGGGGAAGTCGCGCTCGATCAGAAACGCGGTGATCCCTTTGTATCCCGCCTCGGGATTGGCGTTGGCGAAGACGATGAAGACGCCGGCCTCGAACGCGTTGGTAATCCACAACTTCTGGCCGTTGAGGACGTAGTGATCGCCGCGATCCTCAGCCTTGCACGCCAATCCGAACGCATCCGACCCGCTCCCGGCCTCAGAGAGTGCATACGCGCCGACGGTGTCGCGGGCCAGCATCGGCAGGTACTTCGACTTCTGATCCTCATTGCCCCAGCGGATGATGGCGTTGTTCACGAGCGTGTTTTGCACGTCGACCAGCACACCGCAGGAGGCGTCGACGTGCGACAGTTCCTCGACGACCAGGACCGCGTTGAAAAACGAGGAGCCGGCGCCGCCCCACTGGTCGGGGACTTCGATACCCATGATGCCGAGGTCGAAGAAGGCGGAGATGAGGTCCTTCGACATTACCGCGTCGTGGTCCATCTGCTGAACGAGCGGACGGATCTTCTCGACGGCGAAGTCGCGGACGCTCTGCTGGAACATCTGCTCTTCTTCGGATAGGAGGGTGAGGGGTGCTCCGGTGGTGATTTCCAAGGTATCGGCGGTCATCGGCGCATCATATCGAAACGGATGGTGCCCCGGGCCGGACTCGAACCGGCACGCCACTTTCGCAGCAGCGGATTTTAAGTCCGCAGCGTCTACCGATTTCGCCACCAGGGCAGCCGGACAAAGGTAACACGTTGACGAACGGGCGCGGCGGAGTTACCGTTCGCGTGCACAAAGTTCGTTGCACTGCTGCGAAGGCCTTAAAAGCGTTGATCAACGGATCGGAGGCGAGGAGCAGGGAACCTGCTCTCGGTCCCGCGTCGGATTTCTCTGCCGTTGATCAACGCCTTCGCAGCGGTGGTGAAGGGGAGGCGAGGAGATGGGAGTCTGCAACTGGTGCGGCAGTGCGTTCCCGCTGACACGGTCGACGCGCAAGTACTGCACGACGCGCTGCAAGACCAACGCATGCCTGGGCCGGAAGCCGAGCCGCATTCGCGCGGCCGAGGTTGAAGCGCTCCACGAATTGCTGCAGGCGGAGTTGCCGAGTGCTGAGCTGTTTCGTGAGCGGTTGCGGGCGATCATCGCGCCGCATCTGCCGCCGATCGCGGCCGAGGGAACGCCGCTGGTGCCGCGGCTGGACTGAGCGCGCTGTCATCCTGAGCCGCCGGAGCGACGTAGCGCGAAGCGCGGAGTCGCGCAGGACGGTCGAAAGGACCCCCTCAGTGCTCGCATCGTGATCATCGCCGCCCTTTCCGGGTTAGCAGTCAGGAGGTCCTTCGACCGTCCTGCGCTGCTCCGGCTTCGCCTACGCAGCTTCGGCGGCTCAGGATGACAGTGCTGCACTAAAAACAAAAAGGGCGCCGTTTGACGGGCGCCCTTCCGGGGTGGAGACCAGCCCGTTTAAGAGCTAACCCCCTGAGTTTTACTAGGACAATCCATCGAAATTAGTACCTCCTCCCCCATGAATTTCCGGCGGACCCGCAACAAGCGCCGCTGCCATGGTTCAGCAGCCCACCTCGCCAGCGTCGCGGACCGGATCGACCGCTCCTACTCGCCCCGTGGTGGAAGGGAGGAGCGGGATCTTGATGTCTTGTCAAAGACTGATTCAAAGAGCGATGCGGCCAACGGCCACATCCAAAACGTATACTCGAAGGGAAACGCGTGGCGGGGCTGTTTGTTCCAGCTCACCCTCCCGTAACCTGTCGAGCATGCGGAAGATGATAAGGCTTTCGTACGCAATAGCAATACACAATTTCGATACGCGGTTCTGCTCGCAGGACAAGCGCTGAGCGCCCAACCCCTTGTGCTACCATTTCCCGCTTTCCGGAGCCAATTGAGATGAAACGATTTCCGCTCGTTCTCGCGGGATTCTTTGCGATCGCCGCGCTTCCCCTCGCTGCTGCAAACGTCACCGGAAAGGTCGCCTTCGTCACGAAGCGCGGCCAGAATCCCGTCCCTGCCGAAACGCTTGTCTGGGTCGAGCCCGCGAGCGGCCGCGCGCTCCGCGTGATGCCTGGAACGTTTCAGATCACCACGCGTAACAAGGTTCTCGTGCCGCACGTCCTGGCCATTCCGGTCGGATCGACGGTTGTCTTCCCGAACGACGATCCCATCTCCCACAACCTCTTCTCGCTCTCCTCGAACAATGCCTTCGACCTCGGCCTCTACCGAAAGGGCGCGGGCAAGTCGCAGAAGTTCGACAATCCCGGCATCGTCAACGTCTACTGCAACGTCCATCCGAACATGTCGGCAGTCATCCACGTGATGGCCACGCCGTACTTTGCGTTCGCCGACGCGAACGGTAACTTCTCGGTCTCGAACGTTCCGGTCGGCAAGTACCGGCTCGTCGCGTGGAACGAGCAGGGCGGCCAGAATGAGACGCCGGTGGAGATCTCCGGCGCCGCGGCTCCGGCGCCGATCGCCCTCACGCTCGATAGCCGTAACTACCGTGCTTCCCAACACATGGACAAGACCGGCAAGCCGTACAAGGCGCCGAGCTCGAGGGAATACTAAGTGACCGTTGAACCGATCACGGGCCCGGCCAGGACTTCGAGCGGCGAGATGCCCATCCCGCGCAAGGCGCCTGTCGTCGAGAAGGCAAAGTTCCCGCTGGTCTGGAAGCTCTTCGGACTGACGGCGCTCCTGATCGCAATCGTCGTCACTGTTGCGGTCGCCATCACCATCCAGCGCGCGAACGCGATCGCGAAGACGACGGTAGACAACTCGATCGCCGGTGCCGCAAAGCTGTTCAAGGAGTTCGAGCGGCAGCGGTTGGGACGACTGGCGTTGCCCGCCGAACTGCTGGGAACCGATCCGAACTTCGCCGCCTACATCCAGAAGTCGCTCATGGGCGAGCCGGCTACGCCGGTGGCCGGCACGGCGGCGACTCCCGCGGCGGCGCAGGTTCCACCCGCGGCACCAACGCTCGATCTGACCAGCATCGCCGACCAGATCGAAGAGCGGCGAACGGCTTTTGGCAGCGATCTCTTCATTCTGCTCGACGATCAAGGCCGCGTCGTCGCCAGGACCGATCAGCCATCGGTCACAGTGCCAACCTACGAGGACCTGTACAAGGAAACACCGCTCGTCAAGAACATCGTCGACGATGCCTCGCTCCCGATCTCGACCGGCGTCATGTCCCTCGGCGGCAAGCTTTATCACGCCGCCGTCGCACCAGTCGGGACCGGGCAAAACAAGGTCCGCGTGGGCTATCTCGTCAATGCGTACCTGATCGACGACACGTTCGCCAATCGCATCCAGCAGTCGACGAACGCCGGCGTGATGTTCGGCAGCGTTGCGTCGCCTGCGTCGATCATCCGCTCCACGAACGCGCCGAGCTTCGGTATGCAGCAGATGACCGGCGTCGACACGATTTTCAAGAGCGGCAAGACGATGCCGCCGTCGACAGCCGACATCGACGGCAGCAAATACGTCATGACCGGCGAGCCACTGCAGTCGGGTACGCAGACGGTTGGCGCGGCGGTGTTTCTACGGTCGCTCGACCGCGAGCTGGCTCCCTTCCGCGAAATCCAGAACGCGCTGCTCGTCGGCGGCGGGATCGCGCTGCTGCTGGCGTTCATTTTTTCGTGGCTCATCGCCAAGCGTGTGACGCACCCGATCGAAGAGCTGGCCGGGATCGCGCAGGCGGTCACCGGCGGCGACTACACCGTCCATCCTCCCATCGATCGCAGCGACGAGGTCGGAATCCTCGGCCGCTCCTTCGCCAAGATGATTACGGCCCTCCGCGACAAGGCTGAGATCGAAGAGTTGTACGAGCAGATGGCCGCACGCTCCCAGGAACGCGAGGGTGTTGGAGCGGTTCGACAGAACGCGCCGGCCAAACTGGATGAGGGGACGATTCTCGTCACCGATCTTCGCGAGTTACCAGCGACCGTCGGCGAAGGCGACGCCGCGAATGTCATCGCCGCAGTCAGCAGAGCGATGAAACTGCAGGAGGCCGAGGTGGCGCGGCAGGACGGATTCGTCCGCGAGATCATCGGTCACCGTCTCGTCAGCGTCTTCCGCGGCGACCGCGGCATCCTGCACGCCATCCGCGCCGCTCGCGCCATCAACGAGGAGCTGGACACAATGGGTCCGGGCCACATGACCATCGGCGTCGGTATCGCGACCGGTGAGTTCGTAACCGGCTCGGTCGATCTCGAAGGCGACAACGGCATCGCCATCGTCGGCAATGCGCCGCTGCTGGCCGAACTTTTCGCGTGGCATGCGCCGACCGGCTACGCCTACATCTCCTACGAAACCGCGCAGGCGGCGGGCGGGGAGATCATCTCGACCTCGACGCGCGAACAGGTGCAACTCAAGTGGCTACCGAATCCGCTGCCGGTGGCGTCTCTGCCGCTGGTCAGCCTGACCGCAAACATGATGCGAACGATGGGGCAGACGTCCAGCTCGATGGCTACGATGCGCATCGGCGAGACGATGCCAGGCGACACCGCGCCCGGACTCGCCGCGGCACAGGAACTCACGCCGGGTGCGACGTTCGCCAACCGGTATCGAATCGAGTCGATCATCGGCCGTGGCGGCATGGGCGTCGTCTACAAAGCCGTCGACGCGCAGCTCGACGAGACTGTCGCCATCAAGACGCTGCCGGGCGATGTCATGTCACGATCGCCCGAAGATCTCGAGCGTTTCAAGCGCGAGATCCGTCTGGCCCGCAAGATCACGCATCGCAACGTCCTGCGTACGTACGACTACGGCGAGGCCGAGGGCGTCTACTTCATTTCGATGGAGTTCGTGCGCGGCTATACGCTGGCGGAGCTACTCGAGGAAGCGCCCGCGCATCAGATGGTGCCGCGGGTCGGAATGGGCATTGCCCGCCAGATCTGCCGCGGACTCGAGGCGGCGCACGAGCAAGGCATCATCCACCGCGACATCAAGCCGCAGAACGTCCTCATCGACCACAAGGGCGAGGTCAAGCTGATGGACTTCGGCATCGCGCGCATGGCCGAGGCGCATGAAGGGATGACGCAGGCGGGATTGATCGTCGGGACGCCGCACTACATGAGTCCCGAGCAGGTGCAGGGCAAGCAGCTCGATCCTCGCAGCGACGTCTATTCGATGGGCGTGATGCTGTACGAGATGCTGTCGGGGCAGAAGCCCTTCACGTCGTCGTCGCTGACGGGCGTTCTCACCGCGCACATCACCGAAAACGCGCGGCCACCCATCGAGCTGCGGCCGGAGATCGGACGCAGGGTCAACGACATCGTGATGCGGTGCCTGGCCAAGGATCCGAAAGCGCGCTACGGCAATGCCGGCGAACTGCTGCACGAGCTCGACACCGTGCAAATGCAGCAGCGTTCCGCCGCGGCGTAACGCGCGGCGCCCGGGTCGTGCGACGATAGCGGGCATGTCCGCACCGCTTTCGGCATCACTCCGCCGCGACCTCGGCGCCGTCGAATCGTACGCAACGCTGCTCGGGATGCTGATCGGCGCCGGCATCTTCAAAGTCACCAGCGACGCCTGGGAACTGACCGGATCGAGCGTGATCCTCGGCTATCTCGTGCTGGCACCGGCGATTCTGGCGACGTCGGTCGCGTACTCCGTATTTCTCTCGACGCCCCTCGGCCGCGAGCCAGGCGGCGAGTACACGCACCTCTCGCGCACCTTCGGCGGCTACGGCCTCGCGTTCATCGGCGTCTGGCTGAAGGTCATCTCGTACATTGGCGCGCTCGCGTACCTCGCTCGTGCGCTCGCCGACTACCTCATCCAACTCCTCGGCGGTTCGCTGCCGAAGAATGCGGCGATTCCGATTGCCGCCGCGTCCCTCCTTTTCTTTTACGTCGTCCACGTGGCTGGCGTGCGGTGGTTCGGTCGCATCCAGGTCTGGATGTGTATCTTCCTCGGCGTCTCGATCGTCGTCCTGGTGCTGCCGGGACTCTTCAACATCCACATCGCCAACTACAAACCGTTCTTCACGCATGGCGCGGGAGGATTCGCGGCCTCGCTGCCGCTCGTCTTCTTCGCGTACGCCGGCTTCGAGTCCCTTGCGCAGACGGCAGGGGAGGTTCGGGACTCTACGCACCGCCTGCCGCGCATTTTTCTGCGCGGAATTCTGGCGACGACGGTCATCTACTTCCTGATGTCGGCGGTCGCCTTTGGCGTGCTGCCGGGCGCGGAGCTGCGCCGGTCCGCAGCGCCGATGGCGGAGGCGGCATCGCGATATCTGCCAATCGGAGCGGCGTGGTTCGTCACCTTCGGCGCGGTGATGGCGCTGACGACTTCGGTGAACGCCACGATGCTCGTTCCGTCGCGCGTCGGAATCATGCTGGCCGAGGATGGCCTCGCGCCGCAGTTCATCGGAAGGATTTCGAAGAAGACCGGCACGCCGATCGTCGGACTGACGCTGACGCTCATCGTCACGCTGCTGCTGCTCGTGAGCGGACAGGTTTCGCTCGCTCTCAACATCGCCGTGTTCGCGCTGGTCGTTCTCTACTTCCTGCACAGCGTTGCGCTGCTGATGCTGCCCCGCGCGAATCCGTCGCTCTACGCCAGCGTCACGCTGCGCATGCCGCTCATCGTGCAGCAAATCTCCGCCGTCGCTTCGCTACTGTTCATGGGAACGCTGATCGCCGTGCAACTGGCCGGCGACGTGAGCGTGCTGCGCCGCCTCTCGTTTCGCGAGCGCATCGAGCACGCATCGCTGACGACGATCGAGCTGGTGATCTTCTGGGGAGCGATCGGCGCGGTGTTGTACATGTTCGCCGCGCGGAAGCGCCGCGCCACCGCGTAGACAAAAAAAACGGGAGGGCCGAAGCCCTCCCGTTCTGGTGCAGAGACAGAATGTGGTTTAGAACGTAACGCGCACACCGACGCGAGCCTGCCAGCGTGAAGCGTTGCTGGTAAAGCCGGAGAATTGGGTGCCCGGCGTGAGCGCGCCCGCGGTCTCCTCACGGTAGACCGGCTTGCCCGATGTCGGGTCGATGCCCTGAAAACGGACCGGCGTGTAGGTCGAGAAGTTGACAAATTTCTCGATGCCCCACTCCTTGTTCACCATGTTGAGCAGGTTCTGCACGTCGCCCGTGAGCAGGAGGCGGGCCGAGTGGACCGCGGGCAACCCAAGCTCGTAGTGGAAGTCCAAACGGCGCTGCCACGGCGCTTCGAGGTTGTTGCGCTCCAGGATGCCCGCCTTGTTGGGGTCGAGGCCAACGGAGCTGAGGTAGGTCGCGAAGAGCGACGAGTCGAGCGGCGTGATGCCCGTGACGCCACACGGTCTGCCTGCAGCCGGAGCAGCCGTGCTGCCGTTGTTGAACGGGCAGAGGATGACGCCCGCGGCGCCGCCAGTGGGCACGTAGAGCAGGTCGTTGCTGGAGCTGTTGTCCTTATTCGGGTTGCCGTCGATCAGCAGGGAGTACGGGTTACCGGACTGCACCGCGTAGAAGAGGCCGAACGAGTGGGTAAGCGGTCCGGTGGCGAAGTCGTACGTCGCGGCCAGATTGAAACGGTGCCTGACCTGGAAGAACGTCGGAGCCAGCTCGGGCTTGAAGATGTCGCCGCGGTTCGTCTGGAAGTTGAAGCCTGACGAAGCGGTCGACGAACCGGCGTCCGCCGCGCTCTTCGCATCCTGGTGGATGTAGTTCGCGCTCAGCGTGAGTTTGTTAAACGACTTGCTCAGCTGAACCGTCTCCATGATCTCGCGGCCGAGATCCGTGTTCGAAACCAGGAACGTGTCGCTGACTTTGGTGCTGATGCGGCTGTAAGTCGGCCGGCCATCGAGCGGGCTGACGCCCGTCGCCTTCCAGTTCATGTTGTAGTAGAAAATGTCTTCCTGGGTCTTGCTGTAGAGCAGCTCGGCAGTGCTGCGGATGCCCCAGATGAGCTCGCGGTCGTAGCCGAGGGTGCTGCGAAGGATGCGCGGGAACTTGAAATCCGGATCGGTGATCGAGATCTGCGGAGCCGCGGTGCCAGCCGCGAAGGTGCGCGGTTGAGCGTTCGGGTCGGCGATGAAGGGCGTGGTGCAGCCCGGGGCGTTGCAGGCAAGGATCTGCGTCTCGATACCGGTGCCGCCATAGCCGTTGGAGATCCAGACGTACGGTGCGCGGCCCTGGAAGATGCCGACGCCGCCGCGGATCTGCTGTTTGCCGGTGCCGGTCGGATCCCAATTGAAGCCGGCGCGTGGCTCCCACGTGACCGTGTCCTTCGGCTTCGACGAAGTCAGGAGTCCCAGCTCCGTCTGCACCAGCGGGTTGAGCGTAGGCGTGTCGGGGAAACTCGGCTTGTCCGCACGAAGGCCGAACGTCAACGTCAGGTTGCGCGGCAGGTGCCACTGATCGTTCACGTAGAGGCTGTACTGGCTGGCTTTGAACGCGGTCGGCCGTTTCGGGTCGCTGCCCGTGGCGAAGCCGATGCTGTAGTTCGAAACGTTCCCGTTCATGAAGTCGGTGAGCGTTTTGAAATAGTAGTAGCCGTAGAAATCCTGAATGAACAAGTTCTTGAACTTGAACATCTCGTTGTGCGTGCCGATGACGATGTTGTGCGCACCCTTGGTCATCGTGAAGTCATCGGTAAACTCGACAACGTTTTGGTCCAGCGTGTTTGCGCCGGAGAAGCGCTCCGTCCCGATCTGTACGGCGCCCGCGCGTGGGGCGCTGCCGCCGATTTCGACGGTCGGGAACAGAACCGGAGTAGTGCGTGCGTCCTTGATGAGCTGGTGCGTGACGCGCGCTTCGTTGAAGTAGTTCGCTCCGAGGACGCTGTTGAGCTGCAGGACCGTCGAGTTCGTGTGGTCCTGAATGAAGTAGCGCGAGGTGTCGAAGTAAAACTGGGAAGACTTGCGGCTGTAGCTGGACGGCGCCGAAGGCTGCGAGCCAAAAACGTAGTTATGGCGCAGCGTGAGGTTGTTGCTGGTGCCGAGGTTGAAGTCAGCGCGGCCGAACAGGAGGTCGCTGTTCACCTGCGAGGTGATGTCCCCCGTGCCGCCCAGATCGAGGTTGTACTTCGACTTGGCGTAGTCGATCACGTTCTGAAGGCCGGGGAGATTGCCGACGCCGGTGCCGGTGTAAATCGATCCGCTGATGCCGAGCGGCGTCGCTTTGCGGTTCTTCTCGCCGCTGATGAAGAAGAAGATCTTGTCGTGCATGATGGGACCGCCGAAGCGGCCGCCGTACTGCGTCTGGTTGAACGACGCGACAGGCGTGTCATTCAGACCGCGTCCCACGAAGTTGTTGTTGCGCTTCGTTCCGAAAACGGAGCCGGAGAAGTCGTTCGTTCCGGAGCGCGTGACGGCGTTCACGCCGCCGCCGGTGAAACCACTCTGACGCACGTCGTACGGCGAGATCACGAGCTGCAGCTGCTGGATCGCGTCCAGCGAGATCGGCTGCGCGCCGGTCTGGCCGCCCGGCGTGCCGGTGACGCCGAGGCCGAACAGGTCATTGTTGACGGCGCCGTCGATCTGAATGCTGTTGTACTTGTTGTTGCGGCCGGCCACGTTCAGCGCCGTGCCGTTCGCGTCCGAGAGGTCGGTCGTGAAATACGGGTTCGTACGCGCGAAGTCCTGCAGCGTCCGATTGACGGTCGGCAGCGATTCGATCTGCCGCGTAGTCACTTCTGATGTGGACCCAGTGTGATTGGGGTTGATGATCGGGTCGACGTTGGCGGTAACAGTGATGGCCTCGGTCACGCCGGCAAGGCCGAGTGACAGCGGCACATTCGCGGTTTCACCGAGACCCACCTGAACGTTCTCGACCGTCACGGCCTTGAACCCTTCGAGGTTCGCGGTGACCCGATACGGTCCGCCAACGCGCACGTTGGGAATCATGTAGCGACCATTCCCTCCGCTGACCGTCGAATAGCGTGTACCGGTCGGTATGTGGACAGCCTCCACCGTCACGCCAGGCAAGGCGGCGGCGTCCTGCTTTGCAGTGATGGTGCCGCCGATATTTCCGGTCGTCACCTGTCCCTGCAGGATGGGTGCGAAGGCGCAGAGTGCCGCGATCAGCAGCAACGTCCGGCTCCGCGCAAATGCTGCGAAGTTGGTCATAGATCCTCCTGAAATTTTTTTTTACGCGTTAATCGACCCGGTGAAGGTCTTGATTACTGGACGATTTTGGTGCGGCGGAGCAGCTCTCCCAACGCTCCCGACACGGCTGGATACCTTACCACCGGCGACCCGACTTTGTATGCAAACGTTTTTCGGTCCGCCGTGGTTCAGAAACTCTTCAGGAACGCGTCATTCGACGGGAACTTCTGCAGCCGCTCAAGAAGCATCTTCATCGCGTTCAACGGATCGGTGCCGGCCAGCGCGCGCCGCAGCGTGTGCGTCTTCGGCAGCACCGCCGGCGGGAGGAGCTTCTCCTCTTTCCGCGTGCCGGTCTGGGCGATGTTGATGGCCGGGAAGATGCGCCGCTCGAACAGACCGCGGTCGAGCACGATCTCCGTGTTCCCCGTTCCTTTGAACTCCTGAAAGATGACTTCGTCCATGCGCGAGCCGGTGTCGACGAGCGCGGTGGCGATGATCGTCAACGATCCCCAATCCTCGGCGTTGCGCGCGGCGCCGAAGAAGCGCCGCGGCTTCTCCATCGTCCGCGCGTCGATGCCGCCGGAGAGAATCTTTCCCGATCCGCGCTGCTCGTTGTTGTACGCCCGCGACATGCGCGTGATCGAATCGCAAAGGATGACCACGTCCTGCTTCATCTCCACCAGACGCCGCGCCCGTTCGAGCACGACCTCGGCGATCTGAATGTGGTTCTCGGCGGTCTCGTCGGAGCTTGACGCGACCACTTCGCCCTTCGCGACGGAGCGGCGGAAGTCGGTGACTTCCTCCGGACGCTCATCGACGAGCAGAACGAACAGGATCACTTCGGGATGATTGAGGTTCAGGCCGTGCGCGATGTCTTTCAACAACGTCGTCTTGCCTGCTTTCGGCGGCGCGACGATGAGGCAGCGCTGCCCTTTGCCGAGCGGGGAGAGGAGATCGATGACGCGCGTGGTCAGACGCTCCGGCTCCGTCTCGAGCTTGAACATTTCGTTCGGATCGATGGAGATCAGTTCGGAGAAGGGGCGGCGCGACTCGCGATACTCCTCGAGCGCCATCCCTTCGACCTGCTCCAATCCGACGAACTCGATGTTGTTGCCGGCGCGCCGTGCGCTGCCCGCGAGCATCAAGCCGGCTTGCAGATGCAGCCGCTCGATGACCGGCCGCGGCACGATGGCGTCGCCGACCGTCGGGACGTAATTGTTCGCAGGTTGCACGAGAAGGCCGGTGCCGTTCGGCTTGATCCAGAGGACGCCGGAGACGGGCGCGAGCTCGCCGGCCGGAAGATCGATCGGCGGCGCCTGCTGCATGTCGCCGGAGTAGCCTTGCGGCTTGCCTCCGCGGCGGCGGGAACGGCTGCGGCGCCGTCGGCCCGCGCCTCCGCCCCCATCGTTGTTGAATGGTTGAGAGTCGCCTGGAATGGCGACGTTGCCGTTTGGCTGGCCCTGCGGTGCGACGTTCCCGGGATTCTCTCCGGGTGCGCCCGCTCGCCGTCTGCGCCGGCGGCGCTTACGCGGTTGTCGATTGTCTGGCGTCATGCGAACTCATAAAAAACAACGACCCTTGATGTAATTTGCTCGACCTTCGAGACTGGCCGGAAAGCCGACGATCAGGGCGGAGAAAACCGTTTCTCTGGAACGCCCGGCGTAGATGCCTTACTGAGATCGTCGCACGAAAGGTGCGGGACGTAGTATGGGGAAGGTCGGTGGTAAATGCAAGTGGGGTGTGATGCTGTCATCCTGAGGCTGCCGGAGCCGGGAGCTGCGAAGCAGCGGAAACGGCGGAGGACGCCGAAGGATCTCAAGCTTTCCCAAGCTGCGTTGAATCCCAGTACGTTTCAGCCGGAGTTGCGCATCTTGAGATCCTTCGCCGTCCTGCGGCGCTCCGCCTTCGGCTACGGCGCCTCCGGCGGCTCTGGATGACAGCGTGTGCGTTGCGTGTGCGAATTGAATGATGAATGAAGCAGTCGGTCCCGACATTCAACATTCCACATTCAACATCCGCTTTTCGAACCGCGCACACGATGCCCGTTGCGACCGCCGATCGCGACATCCCACCGCGCTACCCGAGACCGCGGCCCCAACTTGTGCCAGAATGTCACCAACCCGTCACCCTCGCATGAACCCGAACCTACATGCCTGAAAACATTCTCGTTGTCGAGTACGAGCCGCGCTATACCGACCGCGTGAAGCAGGCGCTGGCAGGCCAGCCGTTCGAGGCCTGGTTCGCCAAGGACGGCGAAGAAGCGCTGCGCGTCATCGACACCAAAGAGCCGCGACTCATCGTTCTCTCTTCCGTCGTGCCGAAGGTCAGCACGTCCGATCTGATCCGCGCCATTCGCGGCCGCGAATCGCTCCAGCGCACGCCGATTCTGCTCACCGTTTCCGGCTATCGCGGCGAGAGTCCTCGGGCCGACGCGGTTCGCCTTGGCGCGTCGGATATCCTTCCCAAACCATATTCAGAGGTCGAGTTTCTCGGCAAAGTGCAGCAGATGCTGGGCGTGGCACGGGCCGGATGGTCGCCTGTGCTGGACGGCGATTTCACCGTCCGTATGGCCAACGTTCCGGCCCCGAGCAACGGTCAGCTCACATCCAACGAAATCTTCGGCGAGCTTCTGGACGATGACAAAAGCCCGTCAAACGCAGCGAGGAAACCGATGAGTCAGAAGGACGACGTCGACAAGATGCTGGCGGACACACTCGCCGGGATGATGCCGCAAGCGAAACGTAGAGACACCAAAGAAACGCCGGCCCCGGCTCCCGCGCCGCCGCCCGCAGCCGCCGCGCCCGAGCCGGCTCCTGCTCCGCCCAAACCGCGTCCGAGCTCGCCCGCGCTCGACAAGCGTTTCCAGGACACGCTCTCCGGTCTCGAGAAAAACGCGCGCCGCGTCACGTCGCCGGGAAACGTTCCGACGCCGACCGTCGTCACGCCGATTCCCACCCCGCCGCCCGCCGCACCGCGTCCGACTCCGCCACCGCCGTCCCCGGCCGCCGCCAATGAGACGGTCCGCATCGCCGTCCCCAAGCTCGAGCGGATGCCGATCTCGCAACCGGTCTTTCCCGCGGCCGTCCCCGCTTCGCAGCCGGAGGACGAGGAACCGACTGACGGAACCAAGTTTGGCCAGTACGTCCTGCTCGAAAAGATCGCCACCGGCGGAATGGCCGAGGTCTGGAAAGCGCGCATGCGTGGCGTGGAAGGATTTCAGAAGATCGTCGCCATCAAGAAAATCCTGCCGCACCTCTCCGACAATCAGGACTTCATCGAGATGTTCGTCGATGAAGCGAAGCTGGCCGCGCAGCTCAATCACAACAACATCATCCACATCTACGACCTCGGCAAAATCCAGAGCTCGTACTACATCGCCATGGAGTACATCGATGGGTACGACCTGAAGAACATCCTCAAGAAAGCGCAGGAGCGCGATCAGCCGCTCTCCGTCGAGATCGCGCTCTTCGTCGCCTCGAAGATCGCCGCGGCGCTCGATTACGCGCACCGCAAGCGCGACTTCGAAGACAAAGAGATGGGCCTCGTGCATCGCGACGTCTCGCCGCAGAACGTGCTGATCTCCGAGGAAGGCGACATCAAGCTCTGCGACTTCGGTATCGCCAAGGCCGCTTCGAAAGCGTCGCACACGCAGGCCGGCGCGCTCAAAGGCAAACTGCAGTACATGTCGCCCGAGCAGGCTTGGGGACGCAACATCGATCGCCGCTCCGACATCTTCGCGCTGGCCACGGTGCTGTTCGAGATGCTCACCGCGCGAAAACTATTCGCCGGCGACAACGAGCTGTCGATTCTCGAGCAGGTGCGCGAGGCGCGCGTGACGCCGCCGTCGATGTACAACGACGAGGTCACGCCGCAGATCGACGCCATCGTCCTCAAAGCGTTGCAGAAGGATCCCGCCAATCGTTATCAGACCGCCGGCGAAATGCAGCGCGACCTTGACGCCGTGCTCTACAGCTTCAAGCCGACGCCGACCAGCGCAGATCTCGCCATCTACATGCATCGTCTCGCCAGCAGCGTGGCCACGCCGTCGCACACGGTCGAGATGCATGCGCCCGAACCGCCGCAGGCCGCGAATGAATTGAAACCGCTCAAGCCGGCGCCGGTCGTTGCCGCGCCCGCGATCCCGACGTCGATGCCGGCCGTGATGCCTGCGGCGGCGGCGGCGACGCCTTCGAAACCGCCTGTCGTTCCGATCGCCATCGTCGCGGTTCTCGTCATCGGCGCTGCCATCGCCTGGTTCGCGATGCGCAAGCCGAAGTCCGCGACGCCCGTTGTCGCGAAGCCGGCAGTCGTGCAAACGCAGACGACGACTTCGACCGCTGCAACGTCCACCGCTCCCATCCTCGGCACGACCGGGACGACATCGACCGCCGCTGCGATCGATCCATCGAAGGTCAACGAAGAAGTCGCGAAGCGGATGGCCGCCGAAAAGGCGCGTCTCGCAGAACTCGCGCGCACGCAGAATCAGCCGGCCACTACGACCGCGCGTCCCGCTGCCGCACCGCCGCCGCAACAGGTCGCAACACAAACGGTCGCTCCGCCGCCCATCGTCGAAAACCGTCCGTCCCCCGCGCCGCAGCCGCCTCCTGCTCCCGTCCCGCAGCCGGTCGCCGAAACGCGTCCCGCGCCGCAGCCGGAAGCGCCGCGCACGCAAGTCGGCGATCTCGTTCCGAGCGGCACGCCGGGACTCACGCCCGCGCACATGACCCATCAGGCCGCGGCAAACTATCCGCCCATCGCCCGCGTGCAGCACGTGCAGGGCAGCGTGGTCGTCAGCGTCCTCGTCTCCGAGACCGGCCAGGTTCTCGAGACGCGCGTCGTCAGCGGTCCGCAGGCAGTGCTCAATGAAGCGGCGCAGCAGAGCATCCGCCGTTCGACGTTTGCACCAGGTGAAAAGGATGGCGTGCGCGTGAAGTCGTGGACCAACGTGCGCGTCGACTTCAAGCTATAATCGCGCGCCGTTCGCCATCAAATTCGGAGGAAAGAATGCCAGTCATCACCGATCAGCAGCGCAAGTTTTACGAGACGACGCTTCAGGTTACGAAGCAGGAAATCAGCGACCTGAAGGACCAGATCGAGGAAGAGCTGGCCAAGGTGAAGGACCGGATCGCCGAGTTGCAGAACGCGATCAACGCCTCCAAGCAGATGTACGCCGCCGCCTGCTCCCGCCTCGGCATCAACAACGACATGGACGACGACGAAGCCGGCGAGTCGTAACCTTGAACGTGTTCGCTTCCAACCAACCGCGGCGCCCTCGCCGCGGTTTTTGTTTGCTGCTGCTGCTCCTTGCAGCATGCTCCGCCCCCGAACCCGCCCCGAAACAAACCCCGCATCGCATCGTGACGCTAGCTCCCAACGTCACGGAGATGGTCATCGCCCTCGGCGTCGCGGATCGCATCGTCGCCACTGACGACTACTCCGCCGACGCGATGCCGGCAAAGAAACTCCCGCGCGTCGGCGGCCTGCAACCGAATCTCGAAAAGATCGTCGCCGTCCGCCCCGATCTCGTCATCGCCAACGCCGCCGGCCTCCCGCCCACCCTCGGCCGATCACTAGCCTCGGTCCGCATCCCGCTGCTGGTCGTCACCAACGAACGCCTCGACGACATCACGAAGTCGATGACGTCGATCGCCACGGCCCTCGGCATTGACAGCAACCCCGCCGTCGCGGCATTGAACGCCAGCCTGGCCCGCCAGTTGCGCAGGCGCCGAAACCCGACCCGGGTGATGCTCGCCGTCTGGACCGACCCACTCTACGTAGCCGGCCGCAACACCTTCGCCGATGACCTGATCACTCTCTGCGGCGCCCGTAACGCCGTCCAGGTCAACGGCTGGCCTTCATACTCCCTCGAATCCTTCGTCGCCCACCCCCCCGACATCCTCCTCTACCCCAACCACTCCGTCACCCCGTCCGCGGTCGACGCACTACTCAAGCGCGCCGGCACAAAGAACGTCGTAGCAATCGCCGTTGACGAAAACCTGTTCACCCACCCCGGCCCACGGGTGGGGGAGGCGGGGGGGAGCCTGAATGGGATTTTGGATAGGCGGCATTGAGCAAGCATTACTGATTAACCGAATTGCTTAGAAACGCAGACTCCTGAACACAACGCGAGGTTTTGCTTGAACATCGCATGATGGACCGAAACGATTTCCTCATTGACGCGCCCGATGCGACAAAGATCTGGCGCTTTCTTGATTTCACTAAGTTTGTGGACCTGCTCGAACATCGCTCGCTGTTTTTTTGCCGGGCGGATCGGCTCGGTGATCAGTTCGAAGGATCCTTTACTCGCCACGAAAAATTGAATCATGAATTCATGGATACGATGGAGGAATACAAGGTCGCGCCCGGAGAGATCACGGTTAGCGATTTCTACTCCAAGGCGGGACGTTGGTTGCGCCAGTGGATCCTTGTGAATTCGTGGCACATGAATGAATGCGAATCTGCAGCTATGTGGCGTCTCTACACCCAAACAAATCAATCTATCGCTGTGGAATCTACGGTCGGCCGCCTGAAATCTTCAATAACGCAGCCGGGCACCTATTACACGCAGATGGAATATCTCGACTATACGAACGATTCCCCGCGTGTTCACAACCCGTACGCCCGTAAGCTCCGCTCCTTCGCGCATGAGAACGAATTCAGGGCTCTCCGGCTCGCACTTCCAACTCGTTTAGAAAACGGTACGCCGTATTTGGATCTTTGGCGAGAGAACCAATCTTCAGGTGAGTATGTGTCCGCTAGGCTGGAAACGTTGGTGGTTCGTGTTTATGTTTCGCCTGGATCGCCGGATTGGTTTTTTGAACTCACTGCCGCAGTCACAAAACGTTATGGTTTGGCTGTTGCCGTGCAGCGCTCCAGCCTTGATTCTGAGGCGTTATTCTGAGCACAGACTCGACTTGCCAGACAACCACCGGCTTGTGGAGACCGTAGAGTCCCACGTTTAGGGTTCTAGTGAGTCTCAAGTCTCGTCACGGTGCGCATATCGATGATGGAAGCGCTACACTTGAACCGTCATGACTAAAGTCGAATCTCTCAAACGAGAAGTCGAGCAACTGGCGCCGGAGGAGCTTGTGGCGTTCCGCGCGTGGTTTGTCGAGCACGATTGGGAGGCGTGGGATCGCGAGTTGGAGCAGGACGTCGCGGCGGGACGACTCGATCGTCTCGCGGATGAGGCACTCGCCGAATCGAGCGCGCGGGCACCAAGGAACTGTGAATCCGATCGGCGGGTCGATTGATTGCCACCTGCAAGCGTTGCGATCGCAAGATTGTTGTAGATCCAGCTCTTAGTGCAGACGTGCTCGAAGGGATGCATTGGCTGTGCTTTCATCTGGAATTCGAGCACGGCGACACAGATCCCGACCTCCCGTGTTCGTGCTTCACGTCGTGTCCTTGGTGGGTAATTCGGCACTACGAAGAGAAGCTGCGTGGACTCGGAATCGACCCTGGCGACGTCATACAAGAAGCCATTCCTCGCTACGTGCGTACGCGCTAGGCACTTTTTTCAAAAGCGTCGCGAAACCATTAGACGGGTAGACCCTGTCGCAGCTTGACCAGGATCGCTGTCTCCGCCTCAGTGTGAAATCTTTGTGCGCGTTCCCAGGCAACATCGGCGCGTTGAACCAACGCAGCGCGGCGGGACGCATCGCTGAGTCCCGCCAAATTGATGCAGACATTCTGATACGCCCCCGCCGCCGCCGCCCGTCCCATCTGGGCGCCGACGCCGGCGTCGGACAACGATGCTTGGAGGCCGATGCGGGCGATTTCGAGGTTGAGTTCGATGACCTCGGGGCAGGATTCGAGGACGCCGAGGGGGACTTCGGTGGCGGCGATGGTGGCTTCGGTGATGGCGGCGTCGCGGGCGGACTGCTCCTCGGGGGTCGACTTCGGCATGCGCATCGCGTCGAGGAGTTGATCGAAGGCGGCCGTGTCGGCGTCGACGGCGGCGAGGAATTGGTCTTTCAGCGTTTGCGCGCGGATGGCGATGCGGTCGAGGTCCGACTGTTTCGATTCGAAGCCCTTGCGCGCGTGGGAGAGGACGGCCACCATCGCAGCGAGGCCGGCGGCCATCGATGCGGCCAGCGCCGAGACCGAGCCGCCGCCGGGGGCAGGGGAGTCGCTTGAAAGCTCGTCGATGAAATCGTTCACGCGCATCGACGCGAGTCGCGCGGGGGCGGCGAGGCGATACTCGATGACGCGTTCGCGCGGATCGAATGGTTTCAACTCCGATAATCCGAGCGTGCGAATCGCCGCGTGCATCAGCGCGGCCTCGGAGACGCCGGTCGGGCGTCCCATGCGCTGCAGGTAGTGGCGTCCGGCGGCGAGGAGCACATCGCGCGGAACGAGTCCCACGATCTCGGAGCCGGTTACGCGCAGGCCGCGTTCGCGTGCGCGTTCCTCGCACGCGTCGAACACCACGTGTAGCGGCGCGACGTCGAGATCGGTCAGGTTGATCGACACTTGGGCACAACCGAATTCGGGGATGACCCAGCCGACCGCCTTCACCGACTTGAGCAGGCCCGGCTCCCAGACCGGCTCGCCCTTCGCGTCGAGGATCGGATTGCCGTCGTCGTCGCGCTTCATCCGGCCGCGCTCGCGGATATCGAAGGCGACGCGCGTGGCCAGACGTTTGTCGAGCGTGTTGAGGTTCACGTTGTAAGCGACGAGAAACTTGCGCGCGCCGATGACGATCGCGCCGGTGCGCGGCACGAACTCGGCCGGGCCGAAGTCGGGTGTCCATTTCGGATCGGCCAGCTTGCGCGCGCAGCCTTCGTATTCGCCCTCGCGCACATCGGCGAGATTGCGCCGGTGCGGCGCGCTGCATGCGTATTCGTAGAGGTAGACGGGAACGTGCAGCTCGCGTCCGACGCGCTCGCCGAGGCGGCGGGCGAGTTCGACGCAGTCGTCCATGGTCACGCCGGCGACGGGGATGAACGGCACGACGTCGACCGCGCCGATGCGGGGATGCGCGCCGCGATGCGTGCTCATGTTGATCAGCTCGACGCCTTTTTTGATCAGCTGAAAGGCACCTTCCAACACGGCCTCAGGATCGCCGACGAAAGTGATTACGGTGCGATTGGTGTCGGCGCCGGGATCGACGTTCAGCAGCGTGACGCCGTTCACGCTCGCGGCAGCCGCGGCTACCGCGTCATAAATCTCCGGCCGCCGCCCCTCGGAAATGTTCGGAACGCATTCAACGAGTTTCATGCGGCGCGAAGGCTATCGCAATTGGCTGTCATCCTGAGCCGCCGAAGGCGTCGTAGCCGAAGGCGGAGCGCCGCAGGACGGTGGAAGGACCCCCCAAGTGCTTGCATCGTTCGCACTCCGCCGGCCAATCCGGGTTATCAGGAAGGGGGTCCTTCGACCGTCCTTCGGCGTTCCGCGCTCCGCGCTCCAACGCCTTCGGCGGCTCAGGATGACAGTGCTTTTTCTTCGCCGCTTTCCCGTACCGAAAGCCAGCTGCCGAGGTAGCCGGCGAGGGTGCCGCCGGCGAGGAGGGCCAGGAGTTTGCGCCAGGGGAGGAAGCCGTTGAAGAGGAAGCTCCAGAGAAGCGAGTAGTGCGGCGCGAGGAAGTGGCGGCCGGCGAGGAATGCAGCGAATAGAAGGGCGATGGCGGCGACGGCGCCGATGAAGCCTTGCAGGATTCCTTCGATGAGGAATGGGCCGCGGATCATCCGCTCGGTCGCACCGACGAGACGCATGATGTCGATCTCTTCGCGATAGAGCAGCATCGTCAGGCGGATCACGTTCGCGATCGTGAATGCCGCGGCGATCGCAAGGATGCCTCCGGCGATGATGCCCGCCAGATTCACGAGGTTGATGAGTTTCTTCAACTTCTCGACCCACTCCCAATCGAACTGGACTTCGTCGATGCCGGGAATCGCACGCAACTCCTTCGCTTGCTGCGCGAATGCGGGTGACTGCGCGACAGCCGGCGCGATCTCGGATTCGAACGATGCCGGAAACGGATTCTCATCGAGCTGGCCGACGACGTCGGAGAGATTGGCGAAGTACTGTCGAAAGCGCGCTAGCGCGACTTCTTTCGAAACGAAACGGCGTCCTGCGAACTCGTGATGCGCGGCCATCCACGCATCGACCGCGGCGATCTGCTGCGGCGTCGCGTCGGTGGTCAAGTAAATGTTGACGCGCGATTTTCCGCCCGCCTGCGCCACGGCGCGTCCGAGGTTTTCGGCGACGAGGAGAAACGCTCCGACGATGAAGAGCGAGATGGCGATCATCGCCACGGCCACGAAGCTGGTGCGCTTCGATACCCACATCCGGCGCGCTGCTTCGCGGAAGAAATAGGAGAACGTGGTTTTCGGGAGCGCGTCGTCGCGGTGCGGCATCGACGTCAGCCGCCGATCCCGAAGATCGACTCGACGCGCGGCGCGCGCTGCGGCACCGCCACCTTCTCGTCGGTGATGCGGCCGTGGTCGAGCGTGATCACGCGCCGTCCGCTCTGCTCAATTAGCTCGCGGTCATGCGTCGCAATCAGCACTGTCGAGCCGCGCAGATTGGCCTCGGCGAAAATCTGGACGATCTCCTGCGTCAGATCGGGATCGAGATTGCCGGTCGGTTCGTCGGCCACGATCACCAGCGGCTCGTTGATCAGCGCTCGGGCGATGGCAATGCGCTGCTGTTCTCCTCCCGACAGCTGCAGCGGATACGCATTCAGCTTGTGATGCAGGCTCACCGCGCGCAACGCGCCGTACGCGCGCTTCTTGTGCTCGCGCGGCGGGATGCCGAGGACGGTGAGGATGAAGGAGAGGTTCTCGAAGACCGTCATCCGCTCGATGAGCTTGAAATCCTGGAAGACCATGCCGATCTCGCGGCGGAAGAACGGCAGCTGCGATCGCCGCATCGATTTCAGATTGCGGCCATTGACGACGACCTGTCCGTCGCTCGGCTGGATCTGGCGGAGGATGAGTTTCAGCAGCGTCGATTTGCCCGCGCCGCTGGCGCCGGTGAGGAAAACGAATTCGCCTTTTTCGATGTGAAAGGTCACGTCATGAAGCGCCGTGGAGTACTGATCGAATCGCTTGGTGACGTGGTAGAAGTGGATCACGTGGATGGCATTTTAGCCTGCCGCGTAGCCCAAGGCGGAGCGGCATCGGCGAAAAACGAAAAGGGCGACCAGGCGGTCGCCCTTTCGCACCCTCTAATTACTTCATCGGCCGCCGAGGAGCACCCCGTCGACAGTCACGTCGACGACCGGCGTCACGCCGGGCGATCCGGAGATGGTGAACGTATACGTCCCGAGCTGATTCTGGTCTGCGGGAGTGGCGCTGCGCAGTTTCCCTCCGCTGCGGACGACCGCCTGCACCAGCGACGCGTAGCCCGGTCCGAAGTAGTTGCCGAAACGGTCGCGCGGGGTGACGGTCAGCGTCCAGATCCCCGAGGCGTCGCCCGTCAGCGAGATGGCGGTGGCGGCAGAGTCGGCGCGCGGTTTCACGTCCTCTTCGAGCCGTTCTTCGCGCGTCACGTGTGCAGTGAGCGGAATGTCCCAATCAAGCACAGCCTCGAAGACGTACGTGCCCGGTATGGTCGTGCCGCCAAACGTCGCGCCGTAAATCCCCTTGCCCTGATCGACGAGCGGAATGACGGCGACGTCCTTCGGCGTCGTGCCGTCGATCAGCGATTGTCCGAGGGCGGCGATCTTGTAGTCGAACGGCGTCTGGATGTCGCCGGTGGGCGTCACGGTATTGCCGCTGGGCACCTTCACGTTCGACGCGTGCAGGATGTTCCCCATGCCGTTGCTCTGCCGCTGCACGCGAACTTTGATTGCGCCCGTGGGGAGGCCGGTGAGCGGCTTGCCATCCCAATCGACCAGCACTTTGATGCCGAGGGAGTCGCCGGTGACGGCGTGAAGATTGTCGAGCGAGAACTGATAATCGAGGTGCTTCTCCAGAAACATCACGTTGAGCACGTACGGCACCGCCTCGGCGCTCTTGAGGTCGCGCTTTACGCGCACGCTCCACGCGCCCGAGCCGAATCCGCGAGCCATATCGAACGCCTGAATGGAGGCCTGCGGCGTCTTCTTTGCCGAGGTCGGAATCGCTGGGACGCTGGCGCCCGGCGGATAAACGTCCAGGTCGAGCATCTGCCGCGCCGGCGGCGCCCATTGCACGGTCGCGACGACGCGTTGCGGCGAGCGGTCGACGTTGAACGGCACGGCCGCGCTCGGACCGGCGCCGGTCAGCGTGTCTATCACCCGCGTCGCCATCGCTGCCGTGTTGCCCTTGAGAATCGCCACGAGTGTCATTCCGAAGGTGTCGAACATCGTGTTCGCGCTGATGGCCTGATACGAAATGCCGGAAGTCTCCAGCGACATGTTGCGCATTAGCGTGTCGTCCACCTGCGCGGGCGTACCGAAGGCGATGGTGTGAATGGGGACGAAGCGCTTGCGCAACTCCTGCGGCAACCCCGCCACCGGAGCCAGGCCGAGGAATCCGGTGCCGGTCGGCGCAATCAACGGGGCGGTGTTCTGCATGCCGTCCGTGAGGAGGATGACGTCCAGATCATTTTTGGGATCGGCCTTCCACTGGCTCATGCCTTCGTTGATGCCACCGCCGATGGAAGTGGAGCTGCCCGGAACGAGCGAGTTGGCCTTGTTGATGATGGCGTCCCAGGACATGGCTCCGCCGCGCTGCAGAAAAAAGTTGGCCGGAGGATCGGCGCCGACGAGCGTCTGCGGCTGCGCGGTGGAGTCGAAGAAAACGAGTCCCATGCGATCGCCCGAGTACTCCGCGCCGCCGCCCGGAGGCGCATCGAGCAACTCCCATTGGCCGACGAAGTTCTGTACCGCTGATTTGAGGATGTCGATCTTCTTCGCGCCGCTCGTCGCGCCCGGCGGTAGATCGTTCATGCTCCCCGATTTGTCAAGCACCAGCGCGACGTCGAAAAGGTTGCGCCCCTTGTAAATCGCGTCCAGCGCCGGCGCGACGCCGTCGTCGGTCGGAATCAGACTCGCGGGCGTGTCGCCGGTGTGTTTCGTCGCCTGCGAGCACTCCGCTGCCGGCGCGGCCACGACGTACGTCGACATCCGATACGCGACGACATCCTGCGCGCCTACGAAACGCATGGCGATGTTTTTCTCGTTCGCGCCCGCACCGGCGCAGAAGTCAGCGCCGAAGTTCGACTTCGGGATATACGTGATGCGGACGTTGTTGCCGGTCAACGCCTCGTAGGTCACAGAGTCGCCGGCCACGGTGGCTGTGTCGCCGAGGTTGAGGGTGGTGCTGCCCACCACGAGCTGCGAGCCGCCCGGAGCGGCGCTTAACTCGAGGTTGATTTGAACCTTGCCCGATTCCTGATTCGGAACACCTCGGATGCCAATATTGAGGATCCAAGCCTCGCTCGCCGCAGCCGTAGATGGCAGCAGCGCGAAGGCAACAAGTACAGCGAGAGCGACTAACGCTCGTTTCATAGGGACTTCCTTTCTTCGTCAAGAGAGAGTGTGTGACGCTGGGCCGAGAACCGGAAGCGCCGATTGGTTGAACGCCGTCAAAATCGGTCGCAGTCGGGCGGCCTTCCGTGTTCCCGATCACAACCGGGCTGGTGACCATTCCGACGAAACCTTGATGAACGGCTCCCGTTGAGCAGCGCATGAACGTTCTGAGACTTGGCTTACTCACCGTGTTGGCGTCGAGTTCCCTCTTCGCACAGAAACCGGCGCAGACGTTTCCTCTTCACGACGCGGCCGGCCTGGGCGCGCCCAACGTGAAGACGGAATCAGTGACCTACCTCGGACGCAAATGCATCCGCCTCACCGTGGAAGGGGAGGACAACGGCGGACTCGTTCTGCTGCCGGGCACCGACTTTCAGGACGGCGTGATCGAGGCCGACATCGCCCTGAAAATCACCACGCCTCCCGGCGTCCGCTATCCCGGCTTCATCGGCATCGCCTTCCGCGTCCGCCCCGACGCGTCGCACTACGAGTTGGTCTACCTGCGGCCGGGAAACTCCGATTCGCCCGATCAATTGCAGCGGAACCACGCCGTCCAATACACCTCGGAGCCCGACTTCGGCTGGTATCGCCTCCGCCGCGAATGGCCCGCCCTCTACGAAACTCACGAGCCGCTGGCGTTCGAGACGTGGGCGAAACTCCGCATCGAAGTGGCCGGCCGCACCGCAAAGCTCTACCTGAACGGATCGCCAAATCCTTTCGCATCTAAAAATGTGGTACGTCAATCCACCCACCGGATGTCATACTTCGCCATGACCACACTATCCAGTTTTCTTGGGATCAGCTATTTGTAAATCAGGCGCAAACTTAACTCCCACGTCGCCCGAAATTCCAGTGCCGCCGATCTTGATGTCCACTGCGAACTTGATCTCGATCTCTTTGATTACGAAATCTGGCGGTTTGATCATCCTCAATTTCTTCGCGATAACGGCTGGCAGGGCATCAAAAAGAACTTTCTCGGCATCCTCTGAACCCCCGTAAACACGCTCGCCATCCTGAATGGATTTCAAGACGCCTTTGCTGCGCCCATCTAAATCCTCAATATCGATAATTAATCGCAATGGTTGTTCGAGGGCTACCGTTGTCTCGGCTGTCATCGTTACCTCCACATATTCAAACCATATCGCACATAGACGTTTAGGATCGGCAACACTTCGCGGCATTGCCTCATGAATTGATCGACAGTACGATGACGATCCTCATTCAGGAAGCTAGCTAATGCACGATCGAGAATGTCGACTTGATCGCTCCGTAACGGCACTAGAGGAGCCCAGACTACGCACTCCGAGGTTGTCGAGATAGCAATAGCGAGATTACCTTGCGTCTCAATAACCGCTGCATCGCAGGACGAAATCACGACGTTACGAGCTTTCCGAAGCCTTAAGCCCTTTGCGAGTAACGAATCCAACGTGAAGCCGCCCTCGAACCGCAGCCCAGCGCCCGACCAATGACCGACGAGATGAAGAGTCGCGCCGCTCTCGGCACCCGCCTCCAAATCACTCGCGCGCGTTGGGGCGGGCAGGCGCCATGGCTCAGTAGGTTCAAGTCCCAATGTCTGGAGCGGATAGCCTGGCGCGTCCTGCTCTGCGAGTGCTAGACTCAGAATTCCCCGAATAAGTGATGACGGCCAGCGAACGATTCGCCACTCATCTGAAATCGGAGGGAGGCGACTGTCTCTCGTCGGCGCCGGACATAACCATTCCCACGGTACTCCATGTTGATTAGAAAATATGACAAGGGTATCTACCAATTTGTATAACGACGCGATGTAGTTCTGGCCAGCCTCCGTAAGGACCTTGCGCATTAACTCTACGCCGAAGGCACGCAAGCGATCGACAAATGGAACATTGGCGGTGACTAGTCCTGCAATAACCGTCAGTTCCTCCGCGGCCCAGCGCTCTAAGGTTGCGAGGCGGACTTCCCGTCCCGTGCGTTCCGATGTGATGGCATTTCTCGTCAGATGATGAAATTCGATCTCCAGCAGTTCGCCTACCTGATTTATCGACAGCAGTCCCAACCCCCGACCGGAGTTAGGGATTTTGACAATCTGAACATCGAGGTCCGCCGCTACGCCGTCAGGCAACGATGCCGCAGTGACCTGGCGAAAGTGCCCTTCTAGGCGAAGTCCGGTTTGCGAGTCCGCCTCCTGAGGTGCGATAACGGTAGCGCGACTAAAGCGTGTCTCGGTGTCGGGCGGCGAACTGACCGACACAAACGCCGCTTCTAGCTGTTCCTGAGTAGAGACCTGTGTAGCAATAGCTAGGTCGTCACCAGCTGGTTGTAACTCTACATTGACTTCTGTCCCAGCATCGATGGACTGAATGGACTGGCGTGCCTCCGCCCGTTTAGCGCGGCCTCGGTTCTCTGCTTCGTGGCAACGTTGTTCGGCGCCGTCTCGCCAATTTGTGTAGGTCTTAATCTGTGCATGAAAGTCCACCCCGACGCCGGGGGATCGAGGATCAGAATTTGCTCCATTGAGACTCTCGATAGCATGCAGTACATTGGAAACTAAAAGCCCTCCTGATGCGAGCGCGGCGGCAACTTTACGGAGTGCCGGAGTAGCGTCGCTGCGCTTCATCTGCGACACTTGGAAATCTTCTGCGCGTTTTATCTGCTCCAGATATTCCATGAGTGAATGGAGGCGAGCGGGAACGGATTCGACACCTTTTCTCCGCACCTCGCGATGCTCAAGCGAGACATCCATTACGGCCGACAGCAAGTACTCAGGCGACGGAAAGAGATGGGTAAGGTAGTAGCTGCCTGCGCTAGTCAAATAACATTCTGTAGGCAGCAGGGCGTCGTCTATGACCTCGGCGTCAGATGCGCCGATTAAGTGTGACTTCGCGAGCATTGCTAAACAGTTGATCACATCGCGGCGTGTGTACCCGAGCACTCGCATCGACGAGAGCAACGTCTTCGACGATGTACTGCCGCCGCTGAAGTTCAGCAGTGTAAGAACGCGATGCGGCAAGAGGTATTCTGTCATGCCTTCGCTATCCTCAAACCGCAAGAGATTCGGTACTTCATCATTGCCGACAAATAAACGATGATTTCCTTCAACGAGCGCCATGATTCCATCGAACTGAAACGTCTCTGTAAATCCTAGAAGATATCGGTCTGGAAGCTTGCGGTAGCTGAGGATCCGCCGCACGAGCTGAATCAGGTGTCTGGTGTCATTAGCCGAGACAGCTTCGAGCGCAGGAACGACACTTCTGCCGCGGCTAGGCTTATTCAGAAGACTTACGAAGCGATCGAAAGCCATGCCGATAAGTTCCGGCTCCAAATTAAGGCCGTGAGCCCGAGGTGCTCTCGCCCGGCTCTTTGCCGCGATATAAAGACGCTGACGCTGCGTCTTCACCCAATCGATCACAGTAGGAGTCGATACGTAGGTTTTGAAACCAAAGAACGCCCTTGCCTCCGTGGACTTAAGCAGAGCATTGGTGCTTCCTGGCCGGAGACAGATTATCGAGCCCAAGCCGGACGCGACATAAAGTTCTCTAGCAATTTCAAGCACGCTTCGGATTACTTGCGGCCGGTGCTGATCGAGATTGTCGAAGATGATGGTTACTAGCCTATTGTCGCTCGCAGGAAGTAGTGTGATAAGTCGATGCGCTGCTGCGCGGGCTTTGTCTAACGTGTAGGGTCGAGACAGTATCGCTGCGGCTTCTGTCAGGGCGGGCTGAAGTTCAGGATCTGCACCCGTCGAATGTCGTTGGAGTTCTGCCGCCAGTAATTCTAAAAACTGTGTATAGGTCGCGTCGTGCGGCAGAGACAGTCCATTTAGCACGAGCAGCACCGGCCCGGGTCGGAGCTGAGCTTGTTGCAGGCAGTTTTCTACGAAGTGGATGAGGGATGTCTTGCCCGCTCCACGCGGTCCTTCGAGCGTTAGAACACGGGCTGACTTGTAGTCGAGCAGAAAACTTATGAGCTCGGCGTCCGTTGCTCCTAGCGCGATGCCATCAAATGATGCGGGTAGTCGCGAGCGAAGTTCATCGAGATTCTCGGAGTCCTGTTTCCTGCGACGCACGTAGAAGCTACCCAAGTGCTCCTTATTGCCGCGAGGTAGCGGATCTAGAGAGACCGCTGAATCGAAGATTTGTTCAATCGCATCCCAGAACCGTGACTGACTTACTTTTTGAACACTCGCGTCAAGGCTTGGTCGCCAATGCATCGTCACGTACCTCTCTGGAAGATAGGAGTGACAGCTGAGCCGTTTTCCCTACCTAGCGACTCGGAAACGACAATAACAACACGGAGCGTTGGTCGGGCGACTAGTGGTCGGTGGCTGTGGTCTGATCGGACACACCAAGCAGACTGCAACTGGCTGACATTCGTTCACTTCCGAGCGTCCGTCTCGATCAACCGTTGTCTGCTCCGTACCTTCGGTGACTGGCTACCGCCTGATGTCTTGGCGCTGCCTTTCGTCGAAACATTCTCGCAGGCTGCGCAGTCCTTCGGCGATGTCCCCCGTCGCGATGCTGCCGTAGCCGAGGACCAGACCGGGGCGGGAGCGGCCGGTCCAGTAAGTGGAGAGGAGGTCAAAGGCGATGCCGCGGGTGGCGGCGCGAGCGGCGAGGTCGCGTTCGTGTTGGCGGCGGCGGGAGCGGAGGGTGGCGGTTAGGTGCATTCCGGTTACGGCGGAGATGGGCACTAGCCAGCGGGAGAAATCCTTTTGCAGTGTCGCGGAGATGATGGCGTGGCGTTCGGAGTAGATGCGACGCATTTTTCGGATGTGTCGGGCGAGGTGGCCTTCGTCGATGTAAGACGCGAGCGCGGCCTGGGCGGGCCATTGCGCGAACCAGTTGGCAGCGTGGGCGGCGGCGCGCAGCGGATTGCGCAGCGATGGCGGGGCAATTAGAAAGCCGAGGCGGAGGGCGGGGAGGAGGGATTTGGAGAAGGAGCCGACGTAGATCACGCGGCCGTTGCGATCGGCGGCTTGCAACGTTTCAAGCGGACGGCCGCCGAAGCGGAACTCGGAGTCGTAGTCGTCCTCGATGATGACCGCGTTCCTTCGCTCGGCCCATTGCAGGAGCGCGATGCGGCGGTCGTTCGACATCGGCATCCCCATCGGAAACTGGTGCGACGGCGTCACGTAGACGAGCGCTGCGTTCTTCGGCAGCGCATCGACTACGAGTCCTTCGTCGTCTACTGGAATGGAGACGACGTTCGCTTCCATCGACTCCATGAGGATGCGCACCATCGGATAGCCGGGATTTTCCAGCGCCACCGTCGAGCCGCGGCCGAGGAGGACACGTGCGATGAGATCGAAGGCTTGTTGCGCGCCGTTGGTGACGATGACGTCGTCCGGTTCGACGCGCACGCCGCGGCTGACGGCGACGTGGCGGGCGATCGATTCACGCAGTCCGCGATGCCCGGCGGGGTCGGCGTATTGCGCGGTGAGCCGCGAGGCGCGAATCTGGCGCGACATCGCGCGGCGCCAATCGGCGTACGGAAAGAGTGCGCCGTCGGGCATGCCTACTCCGAAGTCGAATCGTGGCGACGTTGCGCGCGGGGCCGGTGGCGTAAATCGATTCCAGATTGTGCGATGACGGATCGCCGCGCCGGCTCGCGGTTCCGGTCCGCGTGCGATCGCGTTGCCTTCCACGAAACTGCCCGCGCCTTGTCGTCCCGACAGCAGCCCTTCGGCGACGAGCCATTCGTACGCGACGCTCACCGTGTTGCGCGAGACTGACAAACGCCTCGCCAGCTCCCGCGTCGCGGGGAGTCGCGTGCCGCGTGCGAGCGTCCCCTCGACGATCGCGCCACGGATCTGCTGGTAGATCTGGCGCGCCAGATCGCGTCGTCCTTCCAGTCGAATGAAGAGATCCATCGGACGATCATAATTGGCCCAGCGATCTTTGTCAGAACTGGCTCTTTGACCAGTCCATCAACTCAGCGATCATTGCTCATCAAAGGAGAGCACATGAACGCACAGCCGAAGTCCCTGCCGTTTGAGCCCGATTCGATTCCGTGGATTCCGCTGGGTCCGGGGGAGTCCTTCAAGCCGCTGCACTTCACGGACCGCGGCCGCGCCTTGTTGCTGCGACTGGAGCCGGGGACGATCGTTCCTCTCCATCGCCATCTCGGTGAGGTCCACGGATTCAACCTCTCCGGCCACCGGCGGCTGATCGAGACGGACGAGATCGTCGGACCGGGCGGCTACGTCTACGAGCCGGCCGGAAACGTCGACTCCTGGATGGCGGTTGGCGACGAGCCGGTGGTCGTGCACATCGTTTCGTTCGGCGCGATGGAGTACATCGGCGCGAATGGCGAGGTAACGCGGCGCGACACGCCGTCGTCGCTGTACGAGACGTACGTTCGTTTCTGCACGGACAACAACCTGAACGTCGAGGTGCTGCGATGAAGTGGGACCTTCTGTACGCCCGCCTCGCCCTCGGCGCCGCGTTCCTGTCCGCCGTTGCCAGCCGCTTCGGATTGTGGTCGCACCAGCCGGCCGCGGCGCGATTCAAGGAGTTCATCGCGTACACCGGCGAGGTCTGCGCGTTCATGCCCGCGCGAGTGATTCCTTTTCTCGCATGGAGCGCGACCGCCGCGGAGACGGCGTTCGGCATCGCGCTGATCGCCGGATTCAAACTGCGCGAAACGGCATTCGGTGCGGCGATCCTGCTGGCGACGTTCGGATTGGCGATGGCCATCTCGCAAGGCGTGAAGTCGCCGCTCGACTACTCGGTGTTCTCGGCATCCGCGGCGGCGGTGTTGCTGGGACGCGCGTACGTTCGAACGTCGAGCCGACAGCGCTACTAGAATGCGGCGCATGTCGCGAGTCGATCCTCCTTCCGTCGTCAACATCGCCGATCTCCGCGCGATCGCGAAGAAACGTCTTCCGCGCGTCGTCTTCGACTACATCGACGGCGGCGCGGGCGCGGAGTGGACGATGCGCGAAAACGCGCGCGTGTTCGACGACGTCCTGTTCCGCCCTCGCTCGGCAGTCGCGACATCGAACGTCGATCTGCGCACGACGGTCCTCGGCGAGGGCATCGACGTTCCGTTTCTAATCGCGCCGGTCGGCAGTTCGCGACTTTTCTGGCCGCGCGGCGAAGAAGTGGCCGCGCGTGCGGCGGGCGAGGCGGGCACGATCTACACGCTGTCGACGCTGTCCGGTTGTCCGGTTCGCGATGTCAAAGCGGCCACGCGCGGTCCGGTGTGGTACCAGCTCTATCTCGTCGGAGGACGCGACGTCGCGCTCGCCGGCATCGAGCGCGCGAAGAACGCCGGCTGCTCCGCGCTGGTGGTCACGGTCGACACGCCGGTGGCCGGGATGCGCGAACGCGATGTGCGCAACGGCACGAAGGAGCTCGTGTCGGGCGCGCCGTTCACGATGCTGCCGTTCGTCGCGCAATTCCTGGCGCGCCCGCGCTGGCTGGCCGCGTTCCTCGCCGACGGCGGCTTGATGAAGTTCGCGAACGTGATCCTCAAGGACGGCCCGATGCCGTACGCCGACGTCGCTGCGGCGCTCGAACAATCGATGGTGTCGTGGGCTGACTTCCAATGGATTCGCGACGCATGGCAGGGTCCAATCGTCGTGAAGGGCGTGCACACGGCGGACGATGCGCGTCAATCGATCGACCACGGCGCCACCGCCGTCGTCGTCTCCAATCACGGAGGCCGCCAACTCGATGGCGTCGCGCCGACGTTGCGCGTGCTGCCGGAAGTCCTCGCCGCGGTCAATGGGCAAGCCGAGGTGCTTCTGGATGGCGGCATCCGAAGGGGCAGCGACGTCGTAAAAGCGCTCTGCCTCGGCGCGCGCGCAGTCCTGATCGGACGCGCCCACGCGTACGGCCTCGGCGCCGCCGGTGAGGCGGGAGTGGCGCGCGCGATCGAAATCCTCCGCTCCGACATTATCCGCACGATGAAGCTCCTCGGCTGCGCCTCGGTGCGCGATCTCGATCGGTCGTTCGTCAGCACTGAGATCGTATGATCGCGGCGATGAGTAACGAAGCCAGCGCCGCCATCCGCGCCGCACGCGCATCGATCAACGAAGCGATCGCGCGGCGCGAACCGGAGGCGATTGGAGCCTTCTTCCTTCCTTCGTATCACGTCGTCACCGCGCGCAGCCTGCAGCGGAACGGAAGGGAGGACAGCATCCGAAGCTGGGCCGAGACGTTCGCACGCGATCGCACGGTCACGCACGAAGGAGTGGCGGACGAGATTCACGTGAACGAAGATTGGGGCATGGCCGAGGAGCATGGACGGTGGACGGGAATGCTCACGGCGAACGACGGACCGATCGAGATCGCCGGCCGTTACGCGGCCAAGTGGCAGAACACCTCGGATGGATGGATGCTTCAGGCCGAGATCTTCACGCCGATCACAATCACGCGCGGGACGAGCTCGTAGTAAATGAAACGGTTCTACGCCGGTCATCACTACACAGCGGAGGCCACAATGAAATTCGCCCGGATCGTCTTTCTCATTGCAGGCATTTACGGCTTGGTGGTGGTTACGCCGCAGTACTTCATGGAGTCGCGAGTGGGCCGGACGTCGCCGCCGCCAATCACGCATCCTGAGTACTTCTACGGCTTTGTCGGCGCGGTCGTTGTATGGCACCTGCTGTTTCTGGTCATCTCGCGTGACCCGGCTCGGTATCGGGCGATGATGCCGGTGGCCGCGCTGGAGAAACTCGCCTTCGGCGCGCCGATTCTCGTGCTCTACGCACAAGGCCGTTGCGCTCTTCCGATCGTCGGCGCCGCCGTCATCGACTTGATACTCGGCGCGCTGTTCCTGTTGTCGTTCTGGAGGACGGCCGGCGAGCCGGAGACCGGCGGTTACCGCTTACAGTCATCGGGCGCCGCGTCGCCGAGCTGATACACCTTGACATGGGACCGTGAACCGTAGCCTTTTCGAATGAACGGCCGCGCGCCTTTCGGTCCGATGCCGACGAAAAGATCGACGTGCGCTCCGTGGAAGTGACCACGATCGTTGGCCACGAAGATGCCATCGTGGATCGTGCCGTCAGGAAGGTGAGCACCCTTCAATTGCGGGATGCTGATCGTCGTTCCGAGTTTTACAAAGTGAGGATCGACAGCGACGGTGCGATACGGTACGAGCGGGCATCCGAGTTGTCCGACGCCGTACTGTGACTGGACGATGCGGAAGCGATTCGTTCCGTGCAGCCTGCGATCGTAAGCGACCGTTCGCCCGTCGCGGAGATGCCCACTCCCTTCCCGGATCAAGTCATGCCGGAAACGAACGCTGGTCGTAGCGATCACCCGTCCGCGCACGTCCTCGAGTTCCGCAGTCGCTTTTCCGCGGTACCGCGGCGCCGCCTCGTCGATCAGCCAATAGAAGGTGACGATCGCTCGTCCGATCTTCTTCGGAGGAGCGGCGAACGCAGTCGTCGCCACGAGGAAAGTGAGGAGTACCATTCGGGCGGTCATGTGCGACTCACGCGACGATGATCCTACCGCTGTCTCTCGAATGAAAATCGCCGCGTTTCTGATTGTGCTCGCAGGGGCCGTAGTCCCGCTGATCGCGCAGGAGACCGTGAAGGTCCACTTGGTCGAGGTGCCGGTGACCGTGATCGATCACGACGGGAATCCGATCCGAGGTCTCAAGCCAGAGAACTTCGAGCTCTTTGACGACGGAAAGCGGCAGAAGATCACGGCATTCGACGCCATTGACTTTGCATCGGCGGAATCGGTGAGCGCGATCTCGCCCCAGAACCCGAATGCGCGGCGGTCCTTCATCCTGGTCTTCGATCTCGCGTACTCGCAACACAAATCGATCCCGCGCGCCCGCGCCGCCGCCCGGAAGTTCATTGCCGAGAACGTCTTGCCGCACGATCTCGTCGCCGTAGCGTTCATCGATCCGAAGAAGGGATTCCAGGTCGTGACCGCGTTCACTACGGACCGGAACCTCGTGGATGCTGCGATCGCGTCGCCGAACCGCACCCTGGGCGTCGATCCGCTCCAATTGTCTGGCCTGGACTCCTTCGGCAACTCCATCAGCGGCGCCAGCTTCTCGCTCGCCACCGACGTCGTAGGGCCCGGTAATGAGGCGGATTCCGAGCGGAATGAGATCAAGGAGAGGACCGCGGAACAGAACCGGCGCTTCGCTGCCTTGCAGCTCGGGAATCACATCCACGCGCTCGATGAGCTGGCGATGTTTCTCCGCTCCGCGCCCGGTCGGAAACAGGTGATCTATCTTTCTGGCGGATTCGATGCCTCTTTCCTGATCGGCCGAGGGGCGCGCGGGACGATCGACGCAGAGTTGGCCGACATGAACAAAGCGATCTCGGGACACGCATACGCAATCGACAACGATGTCCGCTTCGGCTCTCCCTACAGATTGCGCCTGCATGATGGACTGATCAAAGCCTTCAAACTCTCGGACGTCGTGTTGAACGCGATCGATATCGATGGAATCGGCATTGAAGACGGAACACCCACTGGGAAGCCAGCCACGGTGTACAACGATGCGCTGCATCTGCTCGCCAATCCAACCGGCGGTACGGTGTTCGAGAATTCGAACGACCTTCACAGCGACTTCGAGCGGATGATGCACCAGCAGGAAGTGGTGTATGTCCTGTCATTCCAGGCAAAGTCGAGCAAACCCGGCCAACTCCACGATCTCAGCGTGAGGGCGATCGATGTGCCCGGCGCTCGCGTGACGAACCGTGTCGCGTACCAGGAGCCGGGAGGGGAGACGCCGGCCGAGCGCGCGATGACCAACGCCGAAATCGTCATGTACGACATCCCGCGGCGCGAAATACGCGTTGCTGCAATCGCCACCGCGGTTCCCGGCGAGAAGCATTCCGCCGTGGCCTTCTTCCTCGAGATCAACGGTCAGGACCTACTGGGCTCCGCCACCTCGGCCGTGTCTGCCCATGTCTTTGTCTACGCCTTTGACGAACACGGCATCGTTCGTGACCGTGTCGATCAGCCCATCAAGGTGGATCCGGCCAGAGCGAGCCGCGCTGTGCGTGAGAACGGAATCAAATACTTCACAACACTGGCGTTGCCGCCCGGGCACTACGCAATCCGAGCGCTGGTGGCGCTGCCGGACCCGCAGAAGCGAGGTTTCGTGCGCACGGATCTGGTCGTTCCCGAACCGGGCGATGCGTCAGTCAGTCCGCCTCTCTTCTTCGACAAGCCAGGTCAGTGGGCTCTGCTCAAAGGAGTGCAACGCGACGACGCGTCCTACCCGTTCCTGCTCGACGGCGAGCCGTTCGTGCCGAGCGCAACTCCGCTTCTGCAGCCAGCCGCCAGGACCGAGTTCGCACTGTTTCTCTACAACGCCACCGCCGAGGAGATGATGATCCGGGCCACCGTGACCGACAGCGCAGGCGCGAAACGGCCCGCCGAACCAACGCTCGCACGCCAGATTCAGGGAGACCGAGTAACGAAGCTCGTTTTCGAGATCAACCCGGCCGGTATGACTCTCGGTCCTGCCCTATTCAGTTTGGCACTTCACAAGAAGGGATCCTCGGACATTCTCCAGGCAAGCCTTCCTATGACCTACGGACCGAACCCGGCGGCGGCGGGGCACGCGAACTAGAACTCGCTGCCGATACGAATACTCGTATAATCTCACGCGATGAAGGCCGTGCGCTTTGTCGGGTCTGCTCGCGAGGATCTTGCCGCCTTCCCCGAGCCGGCTCGGCGGACTGCCGGTTACGAGTTGTTCATGGTGCAGGCCGGACGAGAACGTCGGATTTCAAGCCGATGCCGGACGTGGGAGCTGGAGTACACGAGCTTCGTGTGCACGACCGGGCAGGAACGTTTCGAGTGGTCTACGTGGCGAGACTCGACGAGGCGGTCTACGTTCTGCACGCGTTCCAGAAGAAAACGCCAAAGACGTCCCGTCTCGACATCGAAGTGGCGAAACGGCGGTACCGATTGATCGGAGTCAATTCATGAAAAAAGCGACGCGTAAGTCCGGCACGGAAAGCAGCGGCAACGTCTTCATCGATCTCGGTTTTCCGCCTCATGAGGCGGCCGTCATGCTCCTGCGATGCGAATTGGCGGAGGCTCTGCGCAAATGGATCGATCGCGAGGGCATCACACAGGCGCAAGCGGCCCGGCGTCTGGGCGTGTCGCAACCGCGTATCTCCGAAATCTCGCGAAACAAAGTGGACAAGCTATCGCTCGACTACCTCGTCGGACTCTGCGCCAAGGCCGGGGTCGCGGTAAAGGTGAGGACGGCAGCGTAGGCTGTATCCATCCGCTCACGGTCGTCACCGCTCGCTCGCACATCGATAAGGAGTTCCGGCGAATTAGATTCGCTGGAAGTTGCGGAGGGACTACGCGGGACGAGTGCTGATTCGTTCGTCAGGCGGCGGGAACAGTGAAGCTACCGATGTCGACGGGATTGTAGATGCTGACTTTGGTTGATCCACTGAGTTGCGCGGTATTACAGATGACCCCGCAGAGGGACTGCCCTGATGCTTGTTGCCTGACCATGTAACGGTCAAATCCTCCATGGGGCTCCGTTTGCCAGGCGCCAAACGACAACCTCTGCCCCATGCCAAGCTCGCAGACTTCTGCTGAGCCGTAGATACCTGGCGCCTGCGGACCGGCTTCCCCGAAGCCTTGCAAATAGTAAATCAGAGACGTGTACGGCGTTGGATCCGCAAACGGGATATGAATGTAGATCAGTGATCCGGCGGGCTGTTGCACTGCATTGGCGATGGCCACCGCGCTCGACCAATCTCCCTCGCCATCTTGCATGCTATTTCCTACCCTCGAAGGAGCAGAAGATTCGTATATGGCGATGATCTGCAGACCGGCAGCGGAAATCAACCGGGCTTCGGCCAGCGTCAGGCATGTGTCATCTGTCGTGTAGTGCCGGCCGACGATCTTGATCCCGGCGTTCACAAGACACTCGATGCTCGACTCGGTGAGCGGCACGCTGCAATCGACACAATCTACCATCGCGTTTCCTCCGACGACCTTGGCGTTGCCATGCACTCATAGGGCGACGGCTTGGCGTCCCCAACGGGGTTCGAACCCGTGTTGCCGCCGTGAAAGGGCGGTGTCCTAGGCCACTAGACGATGGGGACGTGCTGGGCGGGCAGCTCTGGTGAGCCCGGTAGGGATCGAACCTACGACCAATTGGTTAAAAGCCAACTGCTCTACCACTGAGCTACGGGCCCGTAACCTCAACGAACGAAACCCCCGAGGCGCGCTCGAAGGGTGCGGAAGATACCACGCCACGTGCGGAACGGGCGAGGCCCTCACCTTATTGCCTTTTCATCCGCGGCTGAGCATCGTCCAGAGTCCGATGACGATGAAGCCGGCGCCGGCGATCAGCTTCAGCGTGGACGGCTTCACGAAGCGCTCCAGCTGCGCGCCGACCAGCACTCCGATGGCCGAGGCCAGGACGAGTGCGGTGGCGCTGGCGGCGAAGACCATCCACTTGTTGTTCTGCGCCTCGGAGGCGAAGAGCATCGTGGCCAGCTGCGTCTTGTCGCCGATTTCGGCGAGGAAGACGGAGATGAAGATGGCGGAGAAGGCTTTGAACATGATGGGGAGTGTATGCCGGCGCGTAGTGCGGGCGTCTCGCCTGCATCCGACGGGCATCCTCGCCCGGCGGTGGTGTCTGTGATCATTTCGCGGTCTGCGATTGAATCCCGGAAACCCCCGCCGGGCGAGACGCCGCGCCGGATGCAGGCGAGGACGCCCGCACTACGCTGTGAACGCAAATGTGCGCATGGAGAGATTCCCGTAGTGGAAGCCTTCGTAGATAGTGGTGAGTTTGTCGGTGTCGCGTGACGCGCCGAGGGTGACGAAGAGCGGCTCGAAATGTTCGGGGGTGGGGACGGCGAGATTCGCGTTAGGCGCGAGATCGCGGTAGCGGCTGAGCGTGTCGAAATCGCGGGCGGCGAGGTGGGTCGCGAACCAATCGTCGAATTGTTTGGCCCAGTCGTCGACCGGCGCGTTCTTGTCACCGAGGTGGATGGCGCGAAGGTTGTGGACGATGCCGCCGCTGCCGGTGATGACGACGCCGCGGTCGCGCAACGGCGCGAGTGCCTGGCCGATGCGCAACAGCTCGGCGGGCGTGGTCGGATTGGGTTGCGCGATTTCGACGATGGGGACATTCGCATCCGGGAGCAGGATGCGCATTGGCACCCAGAGGCCGTGATCCCATCCGCGCGTTTCCTCGAGCGGCGCGTTGCCGAGGAGTGCGCAGATTTCGCGAGCGAGCGCGGGATCGCCGGGAGCTTCGAAGCGGATTTTGTACAGCTCCGGCGAAAAGCCGCCGAAGTCGTAAATCGTTTCTGGACGCGCGACCGCGTTCACGCGAACGCTGCGCGCCTGCCAGTGCGCGGAGACGACCGCGATCGCACGCGCACCGCGCAGCGATTTGCCGAACGCGGCGACGGCGCGTGTGAAGTCGTCCTGCTCGATCGCGATCAACGGAGCTCCGTGGGAAATGAAAAGCGACGGCATCGAAGTGGTCATATCGGTATGATCGCGCCAATGCGCATTCGTTGCCTGATCATCGTTCTCCTCACAGCCGTCAACACTTACGCCGCCGAACTGGTCCGATTGTCGACCGGCGTTTTCCTCGATCCCGCCGCCGAATCGCACCTCGTCGGCAACTTTCCGCTGGCCATCGCCGTCGCGCCTGGCGGCGACCGCGTCGCGCTGTTGCTCAATGGCTGGCGGCAGCAGGGCGTGCAGATCGTCGACCGAAAATCGGGCGTGGTCGTGCAGACGCTGCCGCAGATCGCGGCCTTCGTCGGCCTCGCGTTTTCCCCGGACGGCAAGATGCTCTATGCCAGCGGCGGCAACGACGACTCGATCTTCATCTACCGCTGGAACGGAACCGAGGCGACCGCGGACGGCAAGATCGATCTCGTCGAGCGGCCGAAAGTCGACCCGAAGGCGAAGCCGAAGGATCCGGAGGGGATCGTGTATCCCGCCGGCATTGCCACGTCGCATGACGGACGCTTCCTTTACGTCGCCGAAAACCTCGGCGACACGCTGGTCGTGCTCGATCTCTCGACAAGACGCGTCATCCAGCGCGTGAAAACCGATCGTTACCCGTACACGGTCGTCACCGACGCGCGCGGTGACCTGTACGTCTCCGCGTGGGGCGACAACACGGTGAACCGTTTCCGCGCAAACGCAAACGGAACTCTCCGCCGCACGGGCCGCATCGTCGTCGGTCGCCATCCCTCGGCGATGTTGGTCCGAGGCACGCGGCTCTACGTTGCGTCGGCGAGCACCGACTCGATCAGCATCGTCGATATGACTAACTCGAAAGTCGTCCGCACATTGAACGACGCACCGCCTGCCGGCCCGCACGAGGGCAGCACGCCGAACGCGCTCGCACTTTCGCGCGACGGCAGCCGGCTGTTCGTGGCCGAAGCGGACAACAACGCCGTCGCGGTGTTCGCTGTCGCGACCGGCAAACTCCTCGGGCGCATTCCGGTCGAGTGGTATCCCTCGGCACTCGCACTCGACGGCGACGATCTGCTGGTCGTCAATGCGAAGGGCCGCGGTTCGCGTCCCAATCCGAATCAGGCGCAGCCGGGGAAGAAGATTCCGAAGGATTCGCACGATTACACGCTCGGGCAGCTCGATGGCACGCTGATGTCTCTGCCGGCCGGCATGGCAACGTCGAATCTCACGGCATTCACGAAGCGCGTCGCAAACGCGAACGGTTGGGACACGACGCGCGGCGCGAGCCGCTATCCGCCGTTCAAGCACGTCATCTACATCATCAAAGAGAACCGCACGTACGATCAGATCCTCGGCGACATGAAGGAAGGCGACGGCGATGCATCGCTGGTCTTTTTTCCGGAGGACGTCTCGCCGAATCATCATGCGCTGGCACGGCGATTCGGCCTCTTCGACCGTTTTTTCGTAAATGCCGAGGTGAGCGCGCAGGGGCACAACTGGTCGACGGCCGCGTACGCGACCGACTATCTCGAGAAGACGATGCCTTCCGCGTACTCAACGCGCGGACGTGACTATGACTACGAAGGGATGAATCGAAACCGCGTCGTCGACGATGACGACGACGTGAACGCTCCGGCCAGCGGCTATCTTTGGGACCTCGCGGTGCGCAAGAAGATCTCGCTGCGAAATTATGGCGAATTTGCCGGCAGCGGCGACGATGTTCCCGACGTGGTCGGCAAGGAGAACATCGGATTCCGTCGCGCATTGCGCGATACGACATCGCCCGACTATCCGCCATTCGACATGAGCATCCCGGATCAGACTCGCGCCGACGCCTGGCTGCGCGAGTTCAACCAGTACGTCGCGAGCGGCTCGCTGCCTGCGCTGGAGATCCTTCGCCTGCCGAATGATCACACCGAGGGAGCGGCTGCGAAGAAGCCGACGCCGCGGGCATTCATGGCGGACAACGACCTTGCCCTCGGCCGCATGATCGACGCGCTGTCGCATTCTCCGTTCTGGCGCGACACGGCGGTTTTCGTCGTCGAGGATGATGCGCAGGCCGGACCCGATCACGTCGATTCACACCGCTCCGTACTTTTGATGATTTCCGCCTGGAACCGCGGCGGTCTCATTCATCGCTTCATCAACACAACCGACGTCCTCGCGACCATGGAGGAGATCCTCGGCCTCGACTCGCTATCGCAGTTCGATCACTACGGCCGTCCGATGCGCGGTCTGTTCGCGGAGCAGCCCGACCTGACACCGTACGACGCGATCAAGCCGGGAGTTCCGCTCGATGAAAAGAATCCGGAGAGCGCACAGTCGAAACAGTCGGCGCTGCTCGATTTTTCAAAAGCCGACGCGATCGATGACCACGCGCTGAACCTGATCCTCTGGCAGACGATCAAAGGGGATGTCCCGTATCCCGGCCCGACGCGGGCCGCGGTGGGGGAGATGTTGCGGTAGACGGAAGTGTAGTTCGGGCGTCTCGCCTGAATCCGTCGCGGCGTCCTCGCCCGACGGGGGTTTCTGGGATTCAAACGCCGGACGCGCAATGACTCGAGAAACCACCGCCGGGCGAGGACGCCCAGCGGATGCAGCCGAGACGGCCGCACTACGCCCTTACGCGAAGCCCTTCGGGCGTTCGTCGAGTGACGCGGCCATGTCGATCAGGCCGGCGGTGAAGATCGGGTTGCGCGTGCGCAGGCGGATCGGTTTCTTCTGATCGGTCTTGATGATGATGCTGCTGTCATCCGCGTCGACGACGACTTCGAAGACTTTCGGCATCGCTACTTCGGTGCGTTTCTTTTCGTCAGCGACCAGGCGGCGGTTGGTGATGAAGAGCATGCCGCTGTCGAGCGGCGCCTGGTGAATGCAGTACTCCTGAAACGTCAGTTGGATCGGGCACTCGGCGCGAGGCAGTCCCTTCGCGACACCGCGCAGAGCCCGGAACTGCTCGACGGCGTTCAACTCGTCTTCGACGTCGTCTTCAGTGAGGGCGAGTCCGTCGCGAAGCGTTTTGATCTCGGCTTCCTGAGCTGTGCCGAGGCGGTCGTCGGCGAGGAGATGCCAGACCACGCTGGAGAAGAACTCGCGCTTGACGGAGTGGATGTGTTCGGGAGTGAGTCCGGCGGCGTCGCCGGCGTCGCTGAGGAGCTTTGAAATCTCGGCGGACCCGGCGACGCCACGGCGCGACAGCTCTTCGAATGCGATGCGCAGCAGGACGCGTCGCGCGGCGGGCGCCCAGATTTCGTAGGAGAGATCGAGCGACTTCCGCTCGCCGCGAAGGGCAATGAGGCCATTCTCGGTGCGGTCGACGAGCAGATGATCGAGCGCCTTCGTGTACCAGGAAAGCTGCTCCTGATTGCGATTCTCGGCGGCCTCGCGTTCGGCGCGTTCGCGCTCTTCGCGCTCGCGAATCGTTCGCCGCTGCTGCGCCGTCATCAGGATCGGAAGGGCGATGCAGATCGCGCCGAAGATGATCTCGAACCACCCTTGCGGACCCTTCTTCATCAGGACACCGAGTCCGAGCAGGATGATCAGCGCGCCGAATCCCATCAACGCCATGAACGAATAGCCGCGCGACGTGCCGTCCGGTTTCAGCGACGACCAGAACGGCGTCTGGTTGATGGTCGGTTTGACGGGGATGCTCGGTCCGACCACGCGTTCCGTATCGCCGAAGAAGAATCCGTCCTGGCGCCGGCGGATGAATTCGCCGTTCGCGCCGGTGCTGAGGGTTACATCGTCGCCGATGGCGTCGAGCGACTGCCGCGTCGAGACGCCGAACCGGATCGGTCCGAAGGCGAGTTGTTTTTCAACGTAGTACGTCATTGCTGCCTGACGCGGCTGTTTGCGTACTCCGTGCCTGATTATCACGCGGAGGCGCGGAGGCGCGGAGAACGACGTGGGTATTGCTTCTCTCCGCGACTCCGCGACTCCGCGTGAATATCGGACTGGCGCTACGGTTGCGGGCCGAACGTCTCGCTGATCAGGTTCTTCACGCCGATGCCGTGTTCGTGCAGCGCGTCGCCGACGCGGTCGATGAACGGATCGAATCCTGCGGCCATGAGCGTCGACGAAGTCATGCGCTCGCGATTGCGGGCGATGAGCGTTTCGATCTTTCCGCTCTCGTGCACGATCGAGCCGTCTCGCGCGAGCGGATCGAAGTCGGCGGAGTAAAGAATGTTGCGCTGATCGGGCTCGTAGAGGACGGCGATCTTCCGCGGATCGCGATCGGCGAGCATGCTCAGGACCATGCTGCGGATCGGTGCGATGCCGGTGTCGCCGGCCATGAAGAGGATCGGACGGCCATCGTTCTTCGGAAGCACGAAATCGCCGTACGGTCCGTCGATGGTCACGGCCGCGCCGGCGTCGAGTTTCATCAGCGCCTTGCCGCCGCGGCCTTCCCCGACGCGGACGCAGAGTTGCACCGCCTGCGGCCGTTGCGGCGCCGAGGCGATCGTGTAGGCGCGCGAAACGCCGTCGGGGAAACGGAAGTTCACCCACTGGCCAGGCAGGAACGAGAAGGACTCATCCTCGAACGCCACCGTGATCTGCACCACGCTCGGCGCGAGCTCCTCGATCTCGGTCACAGATGCCTTGTGAGCACGCATGAGGGGAGTATATCTGCGGTAAGTGCGCCGTCGGCGAAGCCGGCGTTGAGAACCGTAGCCCACGCGTTCACGCGTGGGTAAAGAAGGCGGTCTCAGATTGTGAGCCCGTTTTGACGGGCGAGAGAAAGCTTTCTTTCGCCCGTTAAAACGGGCTCACAAATACCGCTGAACTGGTAACCCACGCGTGAACGCGTGGGCTACGGTTCTTACGCCGGCATTCGCCGGCGGGCATGCCGCGCCTGCGTGCGGCTACCGAAGCCAGCCCGGCATGATGCCTTGCTTGCGGGCGTCTTCACGGAACTGCGCGTTGGCGCGTTCGGCGCGGGTGATTTCCAGCTCCGCGGCGGGGATTTGTTCGAGCGTGAGCTGCAGCTCGCTCGACTGATACGTGAACTGGTGTGAGCGGTATCCCAACGCCACGAACTGCTCAATCTGGCGTTTCAGCAACTCCGCGCGGTCGCGAAGGAGCGCCACGTTTTCTTTCGCGCGGCGGATGGCCTCCTCGTGCGCGCGAGCGGCATTTCGCCACGACCATTCGTCACCTTTGTCCGCAGCGTCGCGCGGTTCGACCACTTTCTCCAGGTTCAGTGCTGGAGCCGGCGTGCCCGAATGGTTCTGCGCCAGCTCGCGCAACAGGCGATCGCGTTCGGAGGCAGACACCTTCAACTTCTTGTCCTGATCGACGGTCGCGAGCAACGTCTTCGTCACCGCGGCACGCGTCGCTTCCATGTCCACCTCGGCGACCGGAATCGAATAGAGCGTTCCCGATCGAAAGATGATGCGGCCTCGCTCCTCGCGGATCGGACCATCAACCTCGAAGCGCGTGCCGTTGCGCAGAATCAGCGTCGTGGTCAGGACCGGCTGGGGGATGGAAATGGCGGCTGCGAGGAGGAGGATCGCCAGGGCGTGCATGGTGGAAATTATCGCCCCGATGAGCGCGAACGATTGGTAAACGTTACTATCTCCGCTTGCCCAACTGGCTCTACCTGATTTTCCAATTCATGTACGACCTCGGCCTGGCGCTTTGGATCGGAGGAACGATCGTGCTCGGCGCCGCCGTGGCGCCTGTACTTTTCAAGTCGCTGCCGCGCCCGCAGGCCGGCGGCATCTTCGGGCCGATCCTCGCGAAGTTTGCGCGGATTCAGGCGATTGCGCTGCTGATGATCGTGGTCGGAGCCGGCGCGCGGTTTCTGATTTGGGAGAGGCATGCCGCGACCTTTTGGCTGATCGGCCGCTGGTCGGCGATCGTGATGCTGGCGTGGGCGATGCTCGGGCAGATGTCGATTCAGAGGAAGATGCGCATCATTGGATCGAACCTCGGTCCCGAGACGGAAGAGAACCCGGTGCGGATCATTTTTCAGCACCTGCACATTCGCGCGGAAGGACTGATGAGAGCGTCGGTGCTCGCCGCGTTCATCGCGCTTTTCTTCAGTTGATAGAATCGGCCGCCAACACAAATGGGAAGTAGTAGCGTTTCGCAGATCACCTGGATCGTCCTCGCGACGATCGGCGGCATTCTTTTTCTGATGTTCGACGCGATCCGTTACTTCGCGCAGGAGATCAGCCCCGTGACGCTGCGGCGGTGGTCGGGAGATCAGGCCGAGGAGCGCAGCAGCAGGTGGCTGCACTTCGACCCGCGAAACCTGACGCTGGTCAGCGGCTCGCTGCTGCAGATCGCGCTGATCGGTGCGTTCATCGCCACGATCCGCGCCTTCGACCGCGAATCGATCGCCGTCGCCTGCGGCCTTTCCGCGGCCATCTGGTTCATCGTCGTCATTGTCTGGAAATTCGTCCTCGCCTTCGTGCCGGAAGACATTGGCGAAATGATCCTGAAAGCGCTGATCCCGTTCTCGCACTTTTTCTACCTGCTCTTCTGGCCCGTGCTCTTCCCGATGCGGCGCGTGTTCGACCGGCTCGACCGCGAGGAGGAAGAAGCGCACGAGGACGAAGAAGTCACCGACGAAGAAGTGCAGGCATACATCGACGTCGGCGAAGAGGAAGGGATCCTCGAAGGCACGGAAGGGAAGATGATCCAGTCGGTCGTCGACTTCGGCGACCGCGTGGCGCGCGAGCTGATGACGCCGCGCATCGACGTGATGGCCTTCGACGCCACGCATCCGTTCGACGAGCTGGCGCGGCTCTTCAGCGAATCGAAATACTCGCGCATTCCGATCTACGAGGGGAGCGTCGACAAGATCGTCGGCATCGTGCACATCAAGGAAGTCTTCGAGGCGCTCGTGAAGCACGAAACGCCCGCGGCGCCGCAGATCGCGCGGCCGCCGTACTTCGTCAGCGAGACGAAGAAGGTCTCGGAGTTGCTGCGCGAGTTTCAGAGCGAGCACATTCAGGTCGCGGTGGTCGTCGACGAATACGGCGGGACGGCGGGCATCATCACCATCGAAGACGTCGTCGAAGAGATCGTCGGCGAGATCGCGGACGAACACGAGGAAGACGAAGCGACGATCGTCGACCTCGGCGACGGCGAGTACATGGTCAGCGGCCAGTTGCGCGTCGAAGCGCTCGAGGACCTTCTCGACGCCGAGCTCGAGGGCGACGATTACGAAACCGTGGCGGGATTGATCTTCACCTTGACCGGCCGCGTGCCGAAAGTTGGCGCCGTCATCAAAAAGAACGGATTCCAGTTCGTCGTCGATCGCGCCGACCGCCGCCGCATCTATCGCGTCCGCGTTTCGAAGGATCCGGACTGGACGATCGAAGACGAAGAGGAACGAGAAAACGCGCGATAGCGTTTCGTCTACGATGAGCGCTCATGCCTGAACCCAAACCTAACAAGCCGCACTTCGGCGTCGTCGCGCTGGTCGGACGTCCAAACGCCGGCAAGTCGACGATCCTCAACCGCATCCTCGGGCAAAAGGTTTCGATCGTTTCCGCGAAACCGCAGACGACGCGAAATCGCATCGTCGGCATCCTCAACGATCCTCGCGGGCAGCTCGCCTTTCTCGACACGCCGGGCATTCACCGCCCGCTGCACAAGATGAACGTGCGGATGATGGAGCACGTGCGCGCCAGCGTGTCCGAGGCGGACGTCATCGCGGTGATGATCGACGCCAGCCAGCCGTTCGGACACGGCGACGAATTCGTACTCGAGATGATGCGTCAGCAGAAGGCGTCAGGCGGGGAGGGGAAACGTTTCGCCATCCTCAACAAGATCGACCTGCTGAAGAAAAACAAGCTGTTGCCGCTCATCCAGCAGTACAGCGAGACGGGACTCTTCGACGAGATCGTTCCCGTCTCCGCATCGACCGGCGACGGCGTCGATCGGCTCGTCAACTCACTCTTCGAAAGCGTTGGACTCGGCGAGGCGATCTATCCGACCGAGGAGTTCACCACGCAGCCGGAGCGCTTCTTCGCGGCGGAAATCGTGCGCGAGAAAGTGTTGGCGCACACGTCCGAGGAGTTGCCGTACACCACGGCGGTAGCGGTCGATCGATGGGAAGAGGACGAAGCGAAGAACCTCATCAAGATCTACGCGACGATCGTGGTCGAGCGCGAGACGCAGAAGCCGATCATCATCGGCAAGCGGGGCGACATGATCAAAACGATCGGCACCGAAGCGCGCGTGGAGCTGGAGTCGATCCTCGGCACGCGCGTCTTCCTCGACCTGCATGTTGCCGTGCACGGATCGTGGCGCGAGGACGAGCGTTTTCTCGGCGAATTGGACTGGCCGCTTTCCTGACATTTGTACGGCGCGTGCAGAGAAAGAGCGGGTGTAGAATCCGCGCGTTCGTCCACCAGGTCACAAACAATTGAGGGGAGATCATATGCAACTTCGCAGGTTGTTCTGTTGTCTATTGGTGGTCTTTGCAACCACCGCAGCTTTTGCCCAGCAAACGGGCTCTCTCCACGGGAGAGTCACCGCATCAGACGGGTCGGCATTGCCCGGCGTTACCGTCGAAGCGCGTTCGAACGTGTTGCCGCAGCCGCGCGTGACCGTGAGCGACGGCAACGGCGACTATCGTCTGCCGCAGTTGCAGCCTGGAGCGTACACGCTGCAGTTCACGCTGAGCGGAATGCAGACGGGAACGCGCAACGCTGAGGTTCTGCTCGGCCAGGACGCGGCGGTCGACGTGAAGCTTGGCGTGAGTGGCGTGTCCGAAAACATCACGGTAACCGCCCAGGCCTCGCTGATCGACAAACAGTCGACCGCGCTGCAAAGCGGCCTGACAGGCGACCAGATCAGGGCTCTGCCGGTCACGCAGAACTACAGCGACTTGCAGAAGTTCATCCCCGGCGTGATGTACACCGCGGACACCTTCCGCGGTCCGAGCGCAGGTGCGAGCGGACAGGACAACGTCTACATGTTCGACGGCGTGAACATCACCATGCCGCTGTTCGGCATTCTCAACGTCAACACATCCGATCCGAACAATCACGACGTGGCCCAGGTAACGGTCATTCGTGGCGGCGCGAAGGCGGTCGATTTTGCCCGAGCGGGCGGCTTCGTGATCGACACGGTCAGCAAATCGGGAACGAACAAGTTCTCCGGTGAAGCGGGCTATGAGCTGTTGAATAAGAACTTCATCGCGGACCAGAACAACGCCTCGGTTCTGACCTATCAGCAGGACCGTTCGTGGGCGAACGCCAGCATCGGCGGCCCGGTGATTCAGGATCGACTCTTCTTCTATGGGTCGTACTACAAACCCGACTTCAAGAAATCAAATCAGGCCAACGTCTATGGAGACCTCCCTCCATACGCGCTCAAACGCACCGACAAGTTCGGCAAGCTGACGTTCAGTCCGACGTCGTCGATCCTGATGAACGCCAGCTACCGCGACTCACATACCACGGAAACACCGACGTCATTCGGTTCCACTTCGGCGCCGACGACCGGTACTGATTCGATAAATGGACTGAAGATCGGTACGCTGGAAACCTCGTGGATCATCAATCCGAAGAGTTTCGCCACGGCCAAGTTCTACGATTTCAAGAACCCCGGAACCGGTACGGCGTCCAACACCGCGTCGGTCGTTCCGAGCTTCACCAAAGGAACGCATCTCGACATCAACAATCTCCCGTCGCTGGGGCGGTTTATTGTGCCGACTCCAGTCAATGCCGCACAAACGGCCTTTGTCCAACCGTACATCACAAAATACGGATTTCTCTGCCCCACCGACGCAGCACAGGCCAAAGCGCTTGCTTGTACGCCAGGGGTGATCAGCGGTGGCGGAACGCTCGGTTTCGGGCAGTTCTCGCGCGACGACGACAGTTTTTATCGGACGGCGGCGCAGGGCGCTTACAACTACACGCTCGGCACTAACGTCACACACGACCTGCACGTCGGATATCAGCATTACAAGGATTCCGAGGATCGGTTCCAGCTTTCTAACGGCTGGGGTTTGATTTCAATCCCGGGGAACGCCGGCTCGGACGCAACGTGCCCGGCGTCGGCATGCGGGGTGGTGACGCCCGCGTTTTTCGTCGCTCAGCTCAGTCAGCAAGGCGCTAAAGGTGTTCCGACAATTCATTCGGAGATCGTTTCGCAGAACGCCGAGTTCAACGACACGATTCACATGAATAACTGGAGTTTCAACGTCGGCTTCCTCGATAGCCAGGACACGCTCTATGGCCAGGGCCTGGCAAAGGCCGACAACGTGGCCGGCTTTGTTTCGTCGCCCGGCACCAAATATCTGATGCACCGCTTCTCATGGTCGGACATGGTGCAGCCGCGGCTCAGTGGGACGTGGGCTTATAACGGCCGCGACACAGTGTGGACGAGCTTCGCGCGCTACATGCCGCCCGCGAACTCGGATGCGCGCGCCGCGTCGTGGGACCGCAATCTCGTGGCCCAGATCAAGGTCTATTTCGACAAAGACGGCAATGAGATCGGCATCGCGCCAAACGCGTCGTCATCCGGCAAGTGGTGGGAGGACGGCATCAAGCATCCCGAGATCAAGGAGTACATGATCGGCACGAGCCGTCAGTTGTCGCAGCGCTGGACGGGGCGCTTCTACTCCCGTTACCGCAAGGGCGCGCACTATCTGGAAGACACGCAGAACACCGCGCGAAGCGACTTCCAGGCTCCGGCGGGTATCCCGAAGGATCCGTACGTTCCGAACCTCGGCACCGTGGCAACCCCAGGCACGATCCGCAATGCGATCGGAAGCGGATCGTCGTATGTCATCGCCAACCTCGACGGCGCATTTACGAAGTATTACGAAGCGACGGCGGAGTCCGAGTGGCATGGTGACAAATTGACGCTCAATGGCTCCTACACCTGGAGCCATTATTACGGCAACTTCGATCAGGACGACTCGTCCTTCAACAGCGCCAATGACGCGGCCGTGTTCATCGGCTCGTCGAACATCGGTGACGGCGCCGGACGCCAGTTGTGGAACTTCAAGTACGGCAATCTGCGCGGCGACCGCCGTAACAGCGTGAAGGTCAACTCGACGTACGCCCTGCCGTGGCGCGCAACGCTCGGCGCATTCGCGGTTTATCAGTCGGGACAGCCATATCAGCTGGAGAGCTATCTGCCATACACGAATCTCACCGGCAACACGAGCGACACGAATCGCTTGGCGGAACCGGCCGGAACTCGCGTGACGCCTTCGCATCACCAGATGGACCTGAATTACACGCAGAACGTGCCGATGAGCCGCGGGCTCAATCTTCAGTTCCAGGTGGCGGTCTTCAACGTCACGAATTCGCAGACGGGCTATGACTATGAGACCCGCATCTCGAACCCGAACGCATTTATCAAGAGGGCGGACGCTGCGGCGGCCTCAACGCCGGTGATCGACATCCCGAACTCGATTTCGGATGCCGCCTTAGCGAAACTTCTTCTTGCTCCGGGCGCGACCTTCGTGCGTGCGGATTGGGCGGTCAAGGCTCCGCAGCCGAAGAACTTCTACGGACCCCGCCGCTATCAGCTGACGGCGCGCATTCAGTTCTGATTCTGATTTTCTGATTGTCGCGAAGGGCGGGCGAAACAGCCCGCCCTTCGTTTTTTAGCGGAACAAGCGCTCCCGCGCGATGAGCTCGCGCGTCACGCCGTCCGCGTGCGCGCGGGCGGCGGTGATGCGCGCTGGCGCGTCCGGTTCGTGCAGAAGAACGCTGACTTGCGCGCGTTTGAAGAGCGCCATCGCGTAGTTTGGATCTGACGGTGCCACGCGGTCGAGGGCCGTGCGCGCATCGTCGAAACGCTGCGACGCGAGGTAGAGAACGCCGAGCTCCGTATCGTGTTTGAACGACGCGCCTGTGAGTGCACGCGCCTTCTCGAACGACTCGATGGCAGGCGCGGTCTGGCCCAGTGCCATCTGCATTTCGCCGAGCCGCGAAAGTTCGGCGGGAGTAGGGGAGCGCAGCGTATAGAGCTTCTGGCGCAGACGAACCGCTTCGTCGATCTGTCCCTGCCGTTCGCGCAGCAGCGCGAGCGCTTCGAGCGCGGGAACTTTGTCCGGCGTTTCGGCAATGATGCGCTCCAGCATCGGCACGGCTTTCGGCCATTCGGCGGTGCGCGCGTAGTGCAGTGCCATGTACGTGCGCACGTCCGCCGAATTCGGCGCGATGACCTCGGCGCGCCGATACGCGGCGAGCGCCGCCTGCTCGTGGCCCAGGGCGGAGTGGGCGGTGGCGAGGCGCAACGCGGAGTCGAGGTTGTGCGGATCTTTGGCGAGGATCTGTTCCAGCAGCGGAATCGCTTGCGCGTACTGCTCGCCGACAAAGAGCCGCGCCGCTTCATCGAGGACCGGGAACATCGGCGCCATGTCCACTGGCCTAGGCGCGTCGGCGCGGACGACCGGCTTGGCGACCGAGCTGACATAGCCGAGTGCCGCCAGCTTGCGCTGCTCCTCGGCGGAAAGATTCGAGGCGCTCTGCTGCGCATCCATCGACGGGATCGGATACTCCTGCAGCGCCGCTCGCGCATTGCGCGAGAGGTTCGCACTCGCCGCGAGATCGTGCGTTTCGCCGGGATCGGCGGCGACGTCGTAGACCTCGAGCTTGCCGGCCAGGATCGCTTTGCGATTGCCGTCGACCGCCATCACCTGCGGTTGCCAGCCGAAATCGAGAAACGGTTTCATCGCTTCACCGACGACGACTTCCGCATCGCCCTTCAGCAGACTGTTCGCCGCGTCGATGCCGGCCCAATCGAGGATGGTGTGGAAGATGCGCCGCGTACTCACCGCGACGTCGCTCACGCTGACAGGTACTCGAGGTCCGATCAGCACGAGCGGAACATGCATCGTGGCCTGATACAGAAGATCGCCGTGCTGCTGCTCGCCGTGCTCGCCGAGTCCTTCGCCGTGATCACCGGCGATAACGATCGCAATCGGCCCTTTAACCTGCTGCTGAAACGCGGCGGCTAGGCGGCCGAGTTGGGTATCCATAAAACCAACCTCGCCGTAGTACGGCTGTTTCGCATAGCGGCTGCGAAACGGTTCCGGCGGCGTGTATGGATAGTGCGGATCGTAGTAGTGGACCCAGAGAAACAGCGGCTGCTTGTTTCGGGTGTCGGGTGTCGGGTGTCGGGTGTCGGAGGGAGCCGGCTTCTCCGACTCCCCACCCCCAACTCTCCACTCCCGAAGAAATTCGATCACGCGATCGGTCGTCTCCTGCGCTGTCCGTTCGGGACGGCCACCGGGAAACTCGTCGTCGTAGATGTCAAAGCCGCGCGCTAATCCGAATCGTTTTGCCAGTGCGAAGGACGATACGAACGCCGCGGTGCGATATCCGGCCGTATGCAAACGCTCGCTGACAAGAACCTGCGTATCGGCAACGTGCCGCGCGTTTTCGTGAACGCCGTGTCCGGCAGGGTAAAGGCCGGTCAGCATGGAGGTATGCGACGGAAGCGTCTGCGGCACCGCGGCGTAGGCCCAGCGAAAACGCCGCCCGCGCGCTGCCAATGCATTGAACGACGGCGTGGTCACGCCAACCGCCTCCGGACCGATTGCATCGGCGCGCGTAGTGTCGAGCGTGATGAAAAGGATCGACGGCCGCTCCGCGGTGGGCGGTGTGGCAGGTTCCTTGCGGCAGGCTACAGACGTGGCCGCAATCAGGACGATGGCGACGACCGATTTCGGCTTCATCGCCACTAGTTCTAACACGTCGCATGCGAACGCCGAGCCGTAATCAGCGATAATCCCAAAAGCCCATGCGCCCACTATTCTTAACACTCGCCTTAATTGCTCAAAGCGCCGCTGCCGCCACGTTTCCTCCGGCGGCCGTCCCCGAACAGCCTGTCTCCGGTCGCAGCTTCGGCCCCGCTGCCGGAAATCAGCAGACCCTGGGGATTGCGACGGACGGCAACATCGGCTTTGCGGTCTGGCTCGATCAGCGGCGCGGGACCAGCGATCTCTACGGCTCGCGCATCGACACGAACGGCGTCTCCCTCGACCCGCTCGGCATTCTCATCGCCCCCGGCGCGACCGGCGGCGCGGTGATCTGGACCGGCCGCCAGTTCATCGCCGTCTCCGAGCGCGGCAGCGAAAAGACCTTCAGTTTTCTCACCGACGGCGACATCACCGGCCGCAAGACCATGACGCTGAGCTCCACGTCGGTCGCGGCAACGATGGGATCGGGTCCGGACGCGCGCATCCTTTTCGTCGGCCTCGGCAAAGCCACGATCGTCAATAGCGACGCCAACATCGTGGCGGAGAACGTCCAGCTGGCGATGCCATCGTCGCTGCCGGTCGCGGCGGCGGCTGCCGGGGGGGACGACTTCCTGATCCTCCACACGAATCTCGGTACCAGCCGCGAACTCTTCGCCGATCGCATCGACCGCGATGGCAACTTCCTGGGCACGGCCGACACGGGCCTCGATCTCAATGTCATCGGCCCCACGCTCGCCCTCACCGGCGGCAGCGACGGTTACCTGCTGGCCGGCCGCGGCTCGTCCGAACGCGAAATCCTCATCGCGCATCTCAACGTCAACGGCGTTGTGACCTCACAGCGAACCCTTCTGCCGTTCGAGCAGGGGCTGCGCGTCTCGCTGGCTCCGGCGGAGACGCTGGCCGTCCTGCGCGACGGCGATCACTATCAGGTCACCTGGACGACGTCCGAGCCAACCGGCGACGCGCATACATGGCTCGTGACGGAGCCCGCAATCGGCAACGGAGTGTTGGAGCGGGAGCCGATCCTCGACTGGTTCGGCAACGGCTACGGAGTCGCCATCGGCAAAGTCGCGGACCAGACGGTCGTCGTGACAGATGCCTTCCGCATCGGCGTCTCCACGACCATCGATGCGGTAACGACGCGCCTCGGCAGCCCGGCCCATTTCGAGCTCACCTCGACTGCCACGCAGCAGACCGCGCCGCAAGTTGCGGTGGCGGGAAGCGGATACGCGGTGCTCTGGAATGAGTTCGGTCCCGACGGCTCCGCGCATCTCTACGTCCGTCGCTTCGCCGGTTCATCGGCATCGGCCATCATCCAGGTCGCGTCGAACGTGGACGGACACGCAATTACCGGCCGCATTGCCGCGGCGCGCGGCACGTATGTGATCGCCTGGACGGCCGCGCAGAATGTTTCGGGGACCGCGAGCTACCTGGTGCGGCGCATGTCGGCGGCGACGGGCGAGTGGCTCGATCCTGATCCCGTTCCGCTGGCGAGCGCGTTCGAAGTCGTGCTCGCGTCGAACGGCGACAGCGTGCTGGCAACGTACACGGTCGAATGTAGTTTCCGCTGCCCGCGCGCCCGCGCCATCGCCGCGGACACTGCCGCGACGTTCCGCAGCGCCGAGACGATCATTCCGGGGACGAATGCCGCGCGCGAGTTGTCGATGGCGAGCGATGGCCATGACTTTCTGCTCGCATGGAGTGACAACCTCTGCGCCTTTCCCTGCGATGTCTCGTTCCCCACGCGGCTGCTCGCGCTGCGCCTCGATGCGAACGGACGCGCACTCGACCCGAACGTGATCGTCATCGAGCAGCAACAGAGCTCGCCCTCGCACAACCCATCGGCGGCGTGGACCGGAAACAGCTACACGCTGGCGTGGGTTGGCGCTGACGCGATCAGAGGCCGCCATGTCAGCTCGGCGGGCGTCACCGACGCAATCCGCAACGTCTTTCCGCGGCCGCCGCAGGTCGGCTCGCCGTTCCTCGTCGCGCATGGCAACGATCTTTTCCTGCTGTTCACGTCGCAGAACGGCGACGTCGTCAGCTCGGTCGTCGTCGCCCTCGACCCGCAGACGCTGTCCGCCACCGGCGACGCGAAGACACTGGTCAGCGATCAGCCTGTGAATGGCACCATCTCCGCCGCAGCGCTCCCGAACGGCATCGCGGCCGCCTACGAACGCATCGACTCCGGCGGCGGCAACGTAGGCCGCGTCTTCACGCGAGTTTACGGAGAACCGTCGCGCCACCGCGCGGTCCATCGGTAGTCCGCGAAAACGTTACGGCCGCGCCAGCTACAATCGCGGCATGCTCAACTACATCTGGTTCGGCCTGATGGCGATCGCGCTCATCGTGGCGATCTTCACCGGCAACGCCGCCGCGCTGACGAAGGCCTCCGTCGATTCCGCGAAGACAGCCGTCGAAATCTCGCTCGGCCTGGTCGGCATCATGACGCTCTGGCTCGGCATCATGCGCGTGGCCGAACAGGCCGGCCTGGTGGCGATGCTGAGCAAAATCCTGCGCCCGATCAGCCGGATTCTTTTCCCCGAGGTGCCGCCGGAGCATCCGGCAATCGGGGCAATGGTGATGAGCATCTCCGCGAACATGCTCGGCCTCAACAACGCCGCCACGCCCCTCGGCATCAAGGCGATGGAAGAGCTGCAGACGTTGAATCCCGACAAGGAAACGGCGTCGAACCCGATGGTGACGTTCATGGTCCTGAACACCGCCGGCGTGCAGTTCATCCCCACGACGATCATCGGTATCCTCGCTGCCTCGGGTTCGCTCGCGCCGACGTCGATCATTCCGACGACTCTGATCGCCACGCTCTGCGGCGCCGTCGCAGCGGTGACGACGGCCAAACTCCTCCAGCGCTTCTTCCCGGAACGCCGTCGGCTCGACGGCTGGACCACCGCCGGCCCGGCGGCAATTCCCGAACGCGCCGGCGAGCCGCCGGCGGTCCAGCCGGCCAGCGGCCAGCGCTCCGACGACGGCAACGAGGTGGGACCGTGATCCGCCAAATCCTCCAAGGCATCTCGCTCTGGGCCATTCCGGTTCTGCTCGTCGGCATCCCCCTGATCGGATTGATTCGCGGCGTGAAGGTCTACGACGTCTTCATCGAAGGAGCGAAGGAAGGTTTCCAGGTCGCGATCCGCATCATCCCGTTCCTTGTCGGCATCCTCGTCGCCATCGGCATGTTCCGCGCCTCGGGCGCGATGGACCTGCTGACGAACGCGCTCCGTCCGCTGCTCAGCCGGACGATTTTTCCGCCGGAGCTTTTCCCGCTGGCGATCCTGCGCACGCTCAGCGGCAGCGGTTCACTCGCGCTGACGACCGACGTCATCAAACGCTACGGCCCCGACTCGATGCTCTCGCGCATGGCCGCCACGCTTTACGGCAGCAGCGAGACGCTGTTCTACGTGCTGGCTGTTTACTTCGGCGCGATCGGAGTGAAGAAAACGCGGCACGCTATCCCCGCAGCGCTGGTCGGCGACACCGTCGCCGCAATCGTCGCCGCGGCGGTCTGTATCTGGATGTTCCGCTGACGTCTACGCGACGTTGCTGACGTCGTCGCGCTGCCAGCGGCGCTGCACTTTCTTGACCTCGTACGTGCCAAGCCCGGTGATGATCAATCCGGCGCCGAGGAGGACGAGGAGGTGGATGGCTTTGCCGGCCACTTTCATCGCCAGCGCGGTGATCCACCCGCCGATGAAGAGTCCGCCGAGGGTGAGCAGCGCGGCGCGGACGACAAGGCCGTTAGCCGTATCGCGAAGGGTGAGGGAGTTGTCGTTGTCCATGCCTACGACGGAGCAACATGTGCGCCCGATCGCGACACGGCATAGATGAGGGCGCCGACGACGATGGCAATCGCGGCGGCGAGGAAGTTGAAGCGATTCATCGTGAAGAACAGCACGAGTGAAATCACAGTGCCGAGGATCGGGATCACGAGGCCGGGCGTGCGAAATCCTTCGCTCAGCTTGCGGAGAAACGGTACGGCCGCGCAAGTGAAGAGGTACGTCGTCAGACGCGCTACGGCCGAGAGCATGGCCAGCTTCGCGAATGATCCGGCGCAGGCGAGGACGGCGGCGAACGCGACGTGGATCAGGATCGCTACGGTCGGCGTTCGGAACGTCGGATGCACGTAGCTGACCGCGCGCAGGCGCGGGCGGCCGAGGGAGATCGCGTAGAGCATCCGCGATCCTTCGAGGACGGTGCCGGAGTTCGTACCCGCCATCGAGAGCAGCGCGCCGAGGGTGACGATGATCGCGCCGAGAGGTCCGACTAGCGCGGCCGCGGCATCGGCGATCGGAGTGGCGGTCTTCGACAGATCGGGGAGGGCAGACATCGCGCCGAGCTGCGCGAGGACGTAGATCGCGGCGATGGCCAGCGTCCCGACGAGCAGCGCGCGCGGCAACTCCTTGCGTGGGTTGCGGAACTCGCCCGCGGGCACACCCATGTTCTCGAAGCCGGCGTACGCGAACAACATGAAGAGTGCTGCTCCGCTCCAGTCGGTGCCGGGGCCGGGAAGGTGCATCGACGCCGGAATGGGATTGTGCCGCCACGCGATCAACGCGACGACGATGAACCCGACCAGCGGAATCAGCTTGCCGAGGGTGAAGACGTAGATCGAGGCGGCGCCGTACTTCACGCCGACGTAGTGAATCGCCGTGAGAATGCCGATCGAGATCAGGATGACGGCGATGCGTGCCGACGCGGTTCCCAGCGACGGGAAGATGCGCGCCAGCGAGACGACGAAGCCGTTCGACAACGCCGCCAGCGACGTCACGCGCGCCAGCCAGTTCATCCAGCCGGTCTCGAATCCGATGAAGTCGCCGAACGCTGTCTTCGCATACAAATACGCGCCGCCCGGCTCGCTGAAATGACTCGCAGCCTCGGCGAAGCAGAGCACGAGGATGAACACCGGCAACGCAAAAATCAGCGGCGCCCAGAGCGAGAACGGTCCGAGCAATTTGTACGACTCGGTGGGCAGCAGAAACACGCCGCTGCCGACGACGGCATTGATGCACATCGCCACCAGGCCCCAGAAGCCAACGGCCCGGACGAGTTTCTCAGTCGAGTTGTCTTGCATGTGAGCGTGATTCAACCACAGAGACACGGAGAGCACACCTGTCATCCTGAGCCGCCGGAGCCGTGGAGCGCGAAGCGCGGAGGCGGCGCAGGACGGCGAAGGATCTCAAGATGCGCAACTCCGGCTGAAACGTACTGGGATTCAACGCAGCTTGGGAAGCTTGAGATCCTTCGGCGTCCTCCGGCGTTGTCGCCTGCGGCTCCGCGCCTCCGGCAGCCTCAGGATGAAAGCTGCTGCTTTGTGTCCTCAGTGTCTCTGTGGTTCAAAGCCTCTCCCGCGCAGAACTCGTCCCGGCAGCGCGTTCGTCATCGCACCGTCGCGCAGAACGACGCCGCCGTTGACGATCACGTCGACGATGCCTTCGCTGAAATGGTGCGGGTCTTCGTACGTCGAAACGTCGCGGATCTTCGCGGGATCGAAGACGACGACGTCCGCTTTCATGCCGGGACGGAGGACGCCGCGATCGGCGAGGTTCGTGCGATCGGCCGCTTGCGACGTCGCCTTGCGCACAGCTTCCTCGAGTGTGAAGAGATGCTCGTCGCGGACGTAGTGGCCGAGGACGCGTGGGAAGGTGCCGTAGGCTCGGGGGTGGACGGCCTGGCCGGCGGAACGCGAGGCCGGCGTCGGCGAACCCGAGTCGGAGCCGATCGAGACGAACGACTGGCGTAGCGCCGTCTGCACGTCGGCCTCGTTCATGGAGAAGAAGATCACGCTCGGCGAGCTGTTTGTGTTCGCGAAGAGCTGCATCATCGCCTCGTCGGGCGTGACGTTCATCATCGTCGCGATCTCTTCGACGAAATGTTTTTCGTACTGCACGAACGACGGATTGCCGATGCGCGTGATGTAGATGCCCTTCGGTCCGCGCTTCGTGAATTGCTTCTGCAGCGCGTCCGCGATGCGCGCGCGATCGGCGGGATCGGCGAGGCGCTTCTTGAAATCGTTGTAGCCGCCTTCCAGCGACCAGTCGGGGGCGAGCGTCGAGAGCGACGTTGACGACGCCGCATACGGGTACACATTCGCGGCCACGTCGAGCCCCTCGGCGCGCGCGGCGTTGATGCGCTCGATCACGTGCGGCATGCGGCCCCAGTTCGCGGCGCCGCCGACTTTGAGGTGCCAGATGTTGACCGGGATTTTCGCGTCGCGAGCGATTCGAAATGCCTCGTCGAGCGCGCTGTCGATGTGGTCGCCTTCGTCGCGAATGTGGCTGAAGTACACGCCACCGTGCTTCGACGCCACGCGCGCGAGGTTCACGATCTCGTCGGTCGTCGAATACATCGCCGGCAGGTAGATCAGTGACGTCGACAGGCCGATCGCGCCCTCGCGCATGGCCTGATCGACGATCGCTTCCATCTCGCGCATCTCGTCGGCGGTCGGTGGACGATTGACGTCGCCGATGACCATCTCGCGTGGATTGTCGGCGCCGACGAAGAGCGCGAAGTTGATGGCGCTGCCGTTTTTCTCGAGCAGCGAAAACCACTCGCCGAGGGTGTGCCACCTCGGACGATTGGTCGGATTGGCGGCGTCGATCTGCTTCTGACTCAGCGGGCCGGGCGAGCTTCCTTCGCCAGTCACCTCAGTGGTGATGCCCTGGCGGACTTTCGCTTCGAGATGCGGATCCTGAAACACCGCGTATTGCGATTGCCCGAGGAGATCGATGAAGCCGGGAGAGACGATGTTGTCGTGCGCGTCGATCGTGTTTGTCGCCGTGGCATTCGAGAGATCGCCGATCGAAACGATCGTGTCGCCGCGCACGCCGACATCGCCGCGATACCACGGCGCGCCGGTGCCGTCGATGATGCGTCCATTGATGATTTTCAGATCGAGCATGGCAGGTTTGGGTTGCGTCGCACATCCGGCTGCGAAGAGGCAGAAGGCAGAAAGCAGAAGGCAGAAGTAGATGCCGCCGCTCCCAACACTTCTGCCTTCTGCCTTTTGCCTTCTGACTTCGTTCATCGCATTCCTCTCACGAGATCATCGAACGTCTGCCGGTCGCGGATCAGCCGTCCGTTGTCGCCGTCGATGAGCACCTCGGCCGGCAGCAGCCGCGCGTTGTAGAGCGACGCCATCGAGAAGCCGTACGCTCCGGCGTCGCAGAAGGCGAGCAGATCGCCGACGTTCGTCCGGTCGATCCTGCGCGTAATCGCGTGGCCGGATTGATCGCGCGTAAAGACGTCGCCAGACTCGCACAGGTTGCCGGCCACGACTACGTCTTCACCCATTTGTTCAATGTCGAAGGTCTGCCGCAGCGAGGCAGGCGAGCCATTCGTCGCATTCACGATGTGGTGATAGGCGCCGTATTTCGACGGGCGAACGAGATGATTGAAACCGGTATCGACGCCGATCCACCACTGCCCGCCGCTGATACGCCGCGAGGTGACGCGCGAGAGCAACGTGCCCGACTCCGCGACGAGGTAGCGGCCCGGTTCGAGAATCGCGTCGAGGTCACGCGCGCGAAGGAGGCGGTCGGCGATACGTGTCAGTTCCGCACCGTAGTCGTCGATCGGGAACTCCGCCGCGCCCGGCTCGTACGGCACCGAAATGCCGCCACCGAAATTGATCCAGCGCAGGTTGGGAAAATCGGTGGAGAGATCGAGGAGCCGCCGCGCCGATTCGATCAACGGCGCGATGCTGTCGATGCCGGAGCCGATGTGCGCGTGCAGGCCGACCACCTTCCGCCCGCTGTCCTCGACCACCATCCGCGCCGCGTCGACCTCGGCCAGATCGATTCCGAACTTCACGCCGCCGCCGGCCGTGACGACATCGACGTGATGCCCGGCGCCGATGTCCGTATTGACGCGCAGTGCGATCGGATTCTGCAAATCGAGCGCGAGGATGCGATCGATCTCCGACATCGAATTGACGTTGATGACGATCCGCTCGTCGCCGATGCCGCGCAGGTCTTCGTCGGAAACATTCGAGCAGGTGAACCAGATGTTGTCGGGCGTGAAGCCGGCCTGCCGCGCGATGAAGATCTCGCCGGGCGACACCGAATCGCATCCGAATCCCGCGCCGCGCACGAGGTCGAGAATGGCCAGCGCGCCGTTCGCCTTCATCGCGTAAAACGGCCGGAAGGGAAGCGCCGAAAACGCGCGCCGAACGCGGTCGATCTGCCGCCGGATCACCTCGGCGTCGTAGACGTAGAGCGGCGATCCGTAGCGTTCGATGAGATCGGGGGCGGAGACGTTGCCGATGTGGAGAGTGCGGTCGATGACGTGGAGCATGCGAGGCGCGCGATTATAGGGCCGCCGGCACGGCCGGCAGCGTTAGTTGCCCAAGGCTCCGCCATCGTTTGTCTCTTCGAGTGTTCTGCCGCGCAGGCCTTAGAATGCCGCATGCAGCAATACCTCCATCTCGTCCGCGACATCCTCGACCACGGCACGCCGAAATCCGACCGCACCGGCACCGGAACCCTCAGCCTTTTCGGGCGCCAGCTCCGTTTCGACCTCGCATCCGGATTTCCGCTGGTGACGACGAAGAAAGTGCACCTCCGTTCGATCATCGTCGAGCTGTTGTGGTTCCTGCGCGGCGATACGAACGTGCGCTACCTCAACGAGAACAAGGTCACCATCTGGGACGAATGGGCGGACGCGAACGGCGAGCTTGGTCCGGTCTACGGATACCAATGGCGCTCCTGGCCGACGCCAAATGGTCAACACATTGATCAAATTTCTGCCGTGATCGATCAGATCAAATGCAACCCCGATTCCCGACGCCACATCGTCAGCGCCTGGAACGTCGCCGACATCGACCGCATGGCCCTCGCGCCGTGCCACGCGCTCTTCCAGTTCTACGTCGCGAACGGCAAACTCTCCTGCCAGCTCTACCAGCGCAGCGCCGACGTCTTCCTCGGCGTCCCCTTCAACATCGCCTCGTACGCGCTGCTGACGATGATGGTGGCGCAGGTCTGCAACCTCGCGCCCGGCGATTTCATCCACACTTTCGGCGACGTCCACCTCTACAGCAATCACCTCGACCAGGCCCGCGAGCAACTCACGCGTGATCCGCGTTCGTTGCCAACGATGATGTTGAATCCATCCGTGACGTCGATCTTCGACTTCCGGTTCTCCGATTTTACGCTCGAGAACTACGACCCGCATCCCAGCATCAAAGCGCCGATCGCGGTTTAAATCTGCGGCACATCTGCGTCATCTGCGGATAAACCTCATCCGCAGATGACGCAGAGGAAACGCAGATATCATCGCCGCCGCATGCGCATCTCCTTCCTGGTCGCGGTCGCGACCAACGGCGTCATTGGACGTGACGGCAAATTGCCGTGGCATCTGTCCGGCGATCTGAAGCGCCTGAAGGCACTGTCGATGGGGCATCACATCGTCATGGGGCGGAAGACGTTCGATGAGATAGGACGCAAGCCGCTGCCGGGACGGACCAACATCGTCATCAGCCGTTCGCCAATCGAACCGCAGGAGAACGTCGTGCCGGTGGCGACGATCGATGAAGCATTCGCCGCGATTCCGTCGACTGAGGATGAAGTCTTCATCCTCGGCGGCGCGGAGATCTTTCGGCAGACCATGCATCGCGCCACGCGCATGTACATCACGCAAGTTCATGAAGACGTCCGCGGCGATACCTACTTTCCCGAGTTCGACGACGTCAACGAATGGCGGCTCACCGATCGCGAGGATTTCGAAGCGGACGCGAAGAACGACTATCCGTATTCGTTTCTGACCTACGACCGCATCTCCTCGACGGGACATCCCATCGCAGAGGAGGGGTAGCATGCGCGCCGCATGTGGCGCCTGCTGCGGACGAATCGCGATTTCCGGCTGCTCTACTTCGGGTCGCTGATCTCGCTCGGCGGCGACTGGTTCCTGACCGTCGCGCTGCTCGATCTGGTGCTGCAACTCACCGGCTCGGCCACGCTGGCGTCGCTGATGCTGCTCTGTCAGACCCTGCCGATTTTCCTGGTCACACCGATTGCCGGCCGCGCGGTGGATCGGCTCGACCGGCGCAAGCTGATGATCGTCGTCGATCTGCTGCGCGCGGGCGCGTGCCTGCTGCCGCTCTTCGCGCGCACGCCGGCGTTGCTGCCGTTCGCGTACGCGGGCGTGATCGCGATCTCCATCGGCTCGGCGTACTTCGAACCGGCGTCGCAAGCGGCGCTGCCGAACATCGTCGCGTCCGACGAGTTGCACGTCGCGAACGTGTTGATGGGATCGACGTGGGGGACGATGCTCGCCGTAGGCGCGGCGATCGGCGGCGCGGTGACGATGCGATTTGGACGCGACGTCTCCTTCGTCGTCGACGCGCTCAGCTTCCTCGCCTCGGCTGCGATCCTCTGGCGCATGCGCGCGTCATTCGCCGAGGAGAGGCACACGGAGCATCCGCCGCTGATGGAGTCGGTGCGCGAGACGCTGCGCTACACAAAATCGCATCCGCGCGTGCTCGCACTCCTGACGTCGAAAGGCGGCTACGGCCTCGGCGCGGGAGTCGTGGCGATGCTCAGCGTCTTCGGCAAGGAAATCTTCCGCGCCGGCGCATTCGGAATCGGATTGCTCTTCGCCGCGCGCGGCCTCGGCGCGCTGTTCGGACCATTCCTCCTTCGCGCGCTCGGCTCGCGCCGCGACGATTTGCAGTACCGGCTCATCGGTCCGGCCGTGTTGCTCTTCGGCGTTGGCTACATGTGCCTCGGCCTGTCGCATTCGTTGCTCATGGGAAGCATCGCCGTCTTCGCCGCGCACCTCGGCGGCGGCGCGCAGTGGCAAACTTCGACGTACGGCTTGCAGCGCGAAACTCCTGACTGGATTCGCGGACGCGTCTTCGGCGCCGACTACGGCTTCGTCACGCTGACGATGGCCATCTCCAGCCTCGGCGCCGGCATCGCGTCCGACCGATTCGGCCCGATGGCCGCCACGATCGGCGTGGCCTCGATCGCGATTTTGTGGGGGCTAGTGTGGGGCGGTTGGACCTGGCGGTTGTGGCGGTAGAGGCTTTCACCACAAAGACACAAAGAGCACAAAGGGTTTTCTTTGTGTCCTTTGTGCCTTTGTGGTGAAAGCTTTTAAGCCGCGAGCATCGACTCTTCGGCCTTGCGCCGCTTGATGCCCATGATCCACGGCACCGCCGTTTTCGGGATGGCGATGAAGAAGTAGATGAGACCGGACAGGCCAACGAAGCGCGTGTGCGCGATGGCGATCGAGATGATCCCGAAGATGCCCATGAAGAAGTTGTCGTACATGCTTTCGCGCGTATCGAGGACTTCCACTTCGTTCAGTTGCAACTCGTTGCGCTTCGTCCACGCGTGGCGATAGAGCGCCGCGAGGATCCAGAACACGGACGTCAATCCGACGCCGTAGATTGTGAAGAGAAACGTCGGCCCTCCCGGCGGAAGGTTCTCGTGTTCGCCGAAGATGCCGGCGGCGAAGAGGGTGAAGACGTACTTCAGCGGGTAGACGTAAAACAGGATCACGAAGAGCAGCAGCGTGTTCAGGAACATCGTGGTCTTGTCCTGCAACGCGTATCGTTTGAAGAAGTGGTGGTGCTCGAACCAGATGTCGATAAAGAGCCAGAAACAGATGGCGAACGGCAGGAAGCCGCGCAGCATCTCCATCATCTGCGCGTACGTTTTCGGCGCTTCCAGCGAGACCACGAGCAGCGAGATGGCGAAGCCGAAGATGACGTCGCTGAAGGCCTCGATGCGCGACACTTCGTGCGCGCGGTTGCGGAACGGGATGGCGTGCGGCATGCGCAGATTCTAGCGTGCTAAAGTCCGCCGCCATGATTTCCCGGGCCTACGACGGCCATTCGCCGCGCATCGGCGATCGCGTTTTCGTCGCCGAAAATGCCACGCTGATCGGCGACGTGAGCCTCGGCGACGATTGTTCGATCTGGTACGGCGCGGTGCTGCGCGGCGACGTCCATTCGATCCGCATCGGCGCGCGAACGAACATTCAGGACAACTGCGTTTTGCACGTCACGAACGGGACGCATCCGATCGAGATCGCCGAGGAAGTCACGATCGGGCATGGGGTGATCGCGCATGGATGCACGATCGCGCGCGGCGCGCTGATCGGCATGGGATCGCGTGTGCTCGACGGCGCGAAGGTCGGCGAGCTGGCACTGATCGGCGCCGGCGCGCTGGTAGGCGAGGGGATGGAAATCCCGCCGCGGACGCTGGCAGTCGGCGTTCCCGCGAAAGTGAAACGCGATCTGCGGATGGATGAGATCGCACGACTGGAACAGTCGTGGCGGAATTACATCGAGTACAAGGAGAAGTACTTGTCATCCTGAGCCGCCGGAGCTGCGTAGGCGAAGCCGGAGCGGCGTAGGACGGTCGAAGGACCCCCAGCTGATAACCCGGTGGGGTGGGCGGCAACCAGCCACCGCCCGCCCTGGTTATCAGCTTGGGGGTCCTTCGACCGTCCTGCGGCGTTTCGCGCTTCGCGCTCCAGCGCCTCCGGCGGCTCAGGATGACAGCGGATAACCCATGAACAGAACCTACGCAGGCACACTCGACAAGTCCCACGCCGGAAGCACGACCACGATCGCCGGCTGGGTGCAGAAGCATCGCGACTTTGGGGAGCTCGTATTCATCGACGTCCGCGACCGCAGCGGCATCGTGCAGGTCGTCGTCGATCGTTCGAAAGGTGCTAGCGAGGAGTTGCTGGCGATCGCGAAAGAGCTTCGTTCCGAGTATGTGGTGCGGATCGCCGGCGAAGTTCGCGAGCGGTCCGAATCGACGAAGAATTCGAAGATGGCGACGGGGGAGATCGAAATCGTCGCCGCGTCGATCGAGCTGCTCAGCCGCGCGGAGACGCCGCCCTTTCCGATCGACGATGAAGTCGATGCCGCCGAGGACCTTCGGCTCAAGTATCGCTATCTCGATCTGCGCCGTCCGGCGTTGACGCGCAACATGATTCTTCGCGATCGCGTCGCGCATGGCGTTCGCGACTACATGCACCGGCAGGGCTTCCTCGAGATCGAAACGCCGATCCTGACGAAGTCGACACCCGAGGGCGCGCGCGACTACCTCGTGCCGAGCCGCGTCCACAAAGGGGAGTTTTACGCGCTGCCGCAATCACCGCAGATTTTCAAACAACTGCTGATGGTCAGCGGGCTCGATCGCTACTACCAGATCGCGCGCTGCTTCCGCGACGAAGACCTGCGCCGCGACCGCCAGCCGGAGTTCACGCAGGTCGACATCGAAGCGTCGTTCATCGACGAGGAGTTCGTCTACGCGCTGATCGAGGGGATGTTCGCCGAGGTCTTTCCGCTGGCGGGGATTCCGATCACGACGCCGTTCCCGCGCATGAGCTGGCAGGAGGCGATGGACCGCTTTGGGATCGATCGCCCGGACACGCGCTTCGGGATGGAGCTGATCGACATTACGAGCGTTGCGAAGGCGATCGAGTTCGCCGCATTTCGTGAAGCCGAAACAGTTCGCGCGATCGTCGTGCCCGGGGGCGCGTCGTTGTCGCGCAAACGGATCGACGACCTCACCGAGGAAGCGAAGAAGCTCGGCGCATCGGGATTGGTGTGGATCAAGTTCGACGCGCAGCGCGGCTCATCGATCAAGAAGTTCCTCGACGATGCCGCATTCGACTCGTTCCACAACGCGCTGCATGCGAATGAAAACGATCTCGCGTTGATCGTTGCGGGAAAAACGACGCGCGTGTTGGACGTTCTCGGATCGCTGCGTCTCAAGCTCGGCAAGGAGCAGGGCCTCATCCCCGCCGACCGCTGGGATTTCCTTTGGGTCGTCGACTTTCCGCTCTTCGAATGGGATGAAGAGAGCGGCCGGTTCTTCGCGCGCCATCATCCGTTCACCTCGCCGCGTCTCGAAGACGTCGACAAGATCGAGAGCGATCCCGGCGCCACGCTGGCCCGCGCGTACGACGTGGTCATGAATGGCATCGAGATCGGCGGCGGATCGATCCGCATCAACACGTCCGAGCTGCAATCGCGCATGTTCCGTGCCCTCGGTATCGGCGACGACGATGCGCGCGACCGTTTCGGCTTCCTCATCGACGCCTTCCGCTACGGCGCCCCGCCGCACGGCGGCGTGGCCCTCGGCTTCGACCGCATGATCATGCTCATGGCCCGCGCCGAGTCGCTCCGCGAAGTGATCGCCTTCCCGAAGACGGCCCGCGCGCAGGATCTCTTGAGCGAAGCGCCGTCGCGCGTCGACGAGAAGCAGTTGGATGAGTTGGGGATTCGGCTCAAGTCATCGTAGCGGAGGCGGATGACCGCGGTTTGTACTCCAGACAGCAAGAACTTCTATGCGTTGCTCGATCTCGTTCACTCGGTAGTACACGTAATGTTGCGTGGCCGCGAGAAGAACGCGACGAATACCGTGTACTTCGACCTCGTCAGTGAGCGCGCCGGCATCGGGATACTCCGCGATGAGTTTGAAGGCTCTCCGAAGTTCTTGTTGGAAGAGGGCCGGAGCCTTTCGCCGATTACGCCTCCACCATCGCGATTCCTCGCGAATCTGATCCGCGGCGAATCGAGTGGGTTTTACGAGCACGACCGATACTCAATTCGATTCGTCGAGCTCGGAGAGCAGCTGCTCGGCGTCGACGAATTCGCCGCGATCTGCCTGCGCGATCGATTCGCGCAGTTGACGCTTCTCTGCAGACGAGAGACGGAAGGTTTCGTTTGCCTCATTACCGAGAACAGTGACCCTCTCGCCTTCCGCGAACGGCTGCCCTTCGACCACGATCTGGCCATCCGTGACCGTTCCTGTGATGATTTTCATGGCGCTAGTCTACTGCGCGCTAAAGTATCCGGCACATGCGTTTCCTCCTCATCTGCCTCGGCGGCGCGATCGGAACGGGCGCGCGGTATCTGACGTCGATCTGGGCGCTGGCCGCGTTCGGCGCCGCGTTTCCGTACGGCACTCTGATCGTCAACGCACTCGGCTCCTTTCTGATCGCCTTCATCGTCGAAACGGCCGGAACGACGAACGCGATCTCGCCGGATGTGCGTCTCATGCTCACGGCGGGCGTGATGGGCGGTTTTACGACGTACTCCGCATTCAATTTCGAGACGAGCGCATACCTCCGGATGGGGCAGTGGACGACGGCGTTGATGAACGTCGGCGTCACGCTGTTCGGATGTCTCGCTGCCGGATTTGCGGGTGTGGCGTTGGCGCGAGTTTTGTTCGGGCGGTAAGAGAATCTTTGAACCACAAAGACACAAAGGACACAGAGGGATCTCTTTGTGTCCTTTGTGTCTCTGTGGTGAAAACGTCCTCTGCTACCCTTCGCGCCGCATGAAACTGATCGTCGGACTCGGCAATCCGGGCGCGGACTACGAACGTTCGCGGCACAACGTCGGGTGGATGATCGTCGATGCGTTTGCGAAGAAGTTTCGGATCGACGTCAGCAAGCATGAGAAGAGCTCCATGACCGGCGAGGGACGCGTGGCCGGCGGCAGCGTGAAGGTCGCCAAGCCGCTGACGTTCATGAATCTCTCAGGCGACGCGGTGAGGCTGCTCGTCAACGCGTATCTCGAATCGACGGACGAATTGATGATCGTGTACGACGACATCGACCTGCCGCTGGCGCGATTGCGCATCAAGCCGAGCGGATCGTCCGGCACGCACAACGGCATGCGCTCCATCGTGGCGTCGCTTGCGAGCGAGCGCTTTCCGCGACTACGATTCGGCGTCCGGGGCGCGGAGTATCCGGATGGACGTCTTCGCGATTATGTCCTCGACGATTTCACTGCCGAGGAGGAGCCGCTGGTCAATCGCGGAATCGAGCGCGCCGTCGATGCGCTCGTGCTCTTCGCGCGCGGTGATCTGAAACGAGCAATGAACGAATTCAATCGAGATCCTGAGGAAAATCCCAATCCATGAACATCCACACCCTCGGCGAGCTGCGCGCCACCGGCTATCGCATCACCTCGGTCAAAGATGAGATGCGCAAGAACCTGCTCGCGGCCATCCGGCGCGGCGAGACGCTCTTTCCCGGCATTCACGGCTACGAACGGACGGTCATCCCCGCGATCCACAACGCGGTGCTCTCGAAGCACGACATCATCCTCCTCGGCCTGCGCGGTCAGGCCAAGACGCGCATCCTTCGCTCGCTGACGAACCTGCTCGACGAGCGCGTGCCGATCATCGCGGGGTGCGAGATCAACGACTCGCCGCTGGCGCCGACGTGCAAGCGTTGCCGGCGTCTCGCAGCCGAGCAGGGCGACGATCTTCCGATCGCGTGGCTCACGCGCGACGAACGTTACCGCGAGAAACTGGCCACGCCCGACGTCACCGTCGCCGATCTCATCGGCGACATCGATCCGATCAAAGCCGCGAATCAGCGGCTCACGTACGCGGATGAAGAGGTCATCCACTACGGCATCATCCCGCGCACGAATCGCGGCATCTTCGCGATCAACGAGCTGCCCGACCTCGCGCCGCGCATTCAGGTCGCGTTGCTGAACATCCTCGAAGAGCGCGACCTGCAGATCCGCGGTTTTCCCGTGCGCATTCCGATGGACGTCGTGCTCGTCTTCAGCGCCAATCCAGAGGATTACACGAGCCGCGGAAACATCATCACGCCGCTGAAGGACCGTATCGATTCGCAGATCCTCACGCACTACCCGCAGAGCGTCGAGACGGCCATGCAGATCACGCGGCAGGAAGCGTGGACGGATCGCGATCATCCGGTCGAGATCGAGATTCCCGATTACATCCACTCGCTCGTCGAGCAGATCGCGTTCGTTGCGCGCGGCTCGGAGCTCGTCGATCAATCGTCGGGCGTCTCCGCGCGATTGACGATCGCGGCGATGGAGTTGCTGCAATCGAACATGGAGCGCCGCGCCGCCCTGACGCACGATCGTTCCGCGTTTCCGCGCCTCTCCGATCTGGCCATGCTCCTTCCCGCGATCACCGGCAAGGTGGAGATGGTCTACGAAGGCGAACAGCAGGGTTCCGAAGTCGTCGCGCGCAAGCTGATCGGGGAGGCGGTAGCGAAATTGTTCGCGACGAAGTTCCCGCCCGTCGAACGCGCCGGCGTCGGCGCGCGCAACGAGCGCAATCGCGGCTTCGATCTCGACGACGAAGAGCTCGACGACGCCTTTGCCGGCCGCCGCAATCGCAAGCAACAACAACAGCGTCCGCAACGTCAGGACGAGAAGCCGCCCACGCCGAGTGAGCCGAACTACGATTCGATCCTTGCCTGGTTCGTCGAGGGCAACAAGATCACGCTCTCAGACGAGCAGCCGTTCGACGCCTACTTCGCCGAGTTGAAGCGCGTACCGAAGCTGATCGACACCGCGAAAAAGTACGTGCAGACGCACAACGACCGCGAGCTGGCGTTCTGGATGGAGATGATCCTCGAAGGCCTGCACCAATCGCTCCGCCTCGCGCGCGAAGACCTCGACTCGACCATCACCTTCCAGGAAATGATGAAGTTCAACGTGCTGCGGACCGTGAAGTAGCTACTCTTCGATCTGTCGCTCCGGTTTGTAGCCGGAGGCTGCCCACGGCGACGGCCGCGCCGGATCGAGCGTGTCGTCGATGACCAGATCGGGAGGAATGGGATCGGTGGTCCGCTCGTACTCCTCGCGAAAGTCCGGCGTGACGTTGTCGAGTGCCTGCCGCAGGATCCTCAGGTACGTCGCGCGGATGGCCGCCTCGCGGCGTTGCGGCGCGCCACGCAGCAGGAACTGATCGCGGGCGGCGTACATGATGGCGTCTCCGCCTTCGATCGTCACGCCGCGCAGCTCCGAGGTTACCGGCACAGGATCGTAAATCCATTCGCGTCCGTGCATCGCTTGCAACTCGGTGTCGTCGACGACGAACAGCATCGCGTTCAGCAGTGTTCGCGGCGTGCGGCGCACGTTGAGATAAACGATTTTCTTCGGATAGATACGCGCGCCGCCGTCGAGGTAATAGAACGCCTCGTTAGGCATGGCCACGTCCCACGAACGGCGCCACCCGTCGACGTGGCACGGCACGAACGGGCCGCCGTAATCGCGGCTCAGCGTGCGGCTGATGCTGAGCATCGAAAGAAGCGAGCCGTATCCGATCACGGCGGTCTGCCCGGGCGCGAGCCGGATCACCTGTTCGTTCATGGGGCTACGTTCGCCACGTCCCAGACAATGTCGATCACTCCCTGGCGGACGTCGCGCAGCTCCCACCGATAAACACCTTTTTTCTCTTCCGGCTCGGCAGGAATCGGTACGCCCAGGATGCGCTGATGACAGAGATCATCGTGTTCCGTCTGTTCCGGATCGAGATAAAGACGCGGCCCGTCGGACACCTGATAGCCGCCGGCGACGTACTTTGACAGATCGAGCACGTACGTCATCCGTTGGCGGTAAGCCTCAGTCGGCAGGTGAAAATGCACGTTGCGGTTGTCCTTGTCGAAGCCGTTGTAGATGTCGACCTGGAGGCTGTAAGACTTCTCCGCGCCGGGGACGAACTCGAAGCGAAACTTCATTCCGTAGTCTTCCCACTCTCCCTTGTCCGCCGGGGACGCTTCGTTATGAACGCTGCAATGGCCGACCACATAGCCATTGCTGCGCGTGCTGTACTGAATGCCGAAATGGTTCTTGCAACGGTTGTTCGGCGCGAAGCGCACCGTCCGTTTGATGGTGGCGAAGTTATCGAAATGCACTTCGCGTGGATTGCCCTTGCTCGGCACCTGAATGGTCTCGTTCCGGCGCGGCTCGACTGTGATCACCGTTTCGTAATGCGCGATCTCGAAACGATGACTGTGGCCGCCCGGCTCCAGCAGCACTTCACGCACTTTCTTGAAGCGATCGTCGTCGGTGTCTTTCGGTTGAAGAATCGAGCTATGTCCGCCCGGTACCGATCGGACGCTGTCGAACACACCGCGCGCCGAGGCCTCGGGGACGATGTCGTCCTGCAAGCCGCAAAAGGCGTGGATCGGAATGCGCCACGTATCCGGCGTGTCGGCGGTCGCGCCAACGATTCGCTCCCGGATCTCGGAACGCACGGCAGCGATCTCAGGATTGAGCACGCGTAGAGTCTCTTCCTGCGGATTCTTGATGAAGAGAGCGACGACTTTGCGGAGAAACGAGATCGTCGTCGACCCTTCGCACGGTGTGGCGATGAGAATGGCTTGCCTCACGTTACGAAGCTCCTCGGCTTTGCCCTGGCGCAATAGCGAATCGAAACAGCCGAGGATCACCAGTCCGCCCTGACTGTGGCCGATGAGTGTCAGGTTGCGGTCGCGAAGTTCGGTCGATCGCAAGTGCTCCACGAGGTAGCCGCCCAGTTCCGCGAGCGACGGGATGCGTTCGAGCGGATTGAGCTCGATCACTTTCGTCGGATAACTCCAGCACTGGAGCTCGTATCGCTCCGGGATCTCTTTGTCGGCGCGGAGCAGCGGAAGTAACGCATCCCAGCACTCGGCCGAACTACCGAAGCCGTGGATAAAGAGTGCGACGTCCTTTGTCTGGGCCATGACGCTCTTAATCGTAGTGCCAGATCACAACGGACTGTTACACGCCGCCTACGTGGTGAAGCAGCGAACTGCCGCCGACCTTTCCGTTCATGATCCCGATCGTTGCGAGGTACAGCAGTTACAATCGCCGCCGCATGCCCAAGGTCACGGCCGAGATTCCCGGAGAGCTGTCGCGGCAGATCGATCGGATGATCCGCGACGGGTGGTTTCCCGATCAGGACGCGATCGTCCGCGAAGCGCTCGCGCATTTCGTCGACGCGAAGACGTTCCTCGGCGACTCTCCTCGGATGCTTCATCGCTTCGCCGCCGATGCGCTGAACGATTCGAAGCCGGAGGTCGCGCTGAAGTTCGTGAACCGCGGCCTGTCACTGCTGCCGACGCAGGACGCGACCGACTTTCATCTCTACCAGAATCTCGTCGAGCTGCGCGTGCAGATCCTGCTCGTCCTCGACCGAAATGCTGAGGCGCTCACCGCGCTGGAGGAAGCGCGGGAGATGCTGCCGAACAATCCGACCATTGCGAAGTGGATCACTCGACTACAAAAGGTGAAGAGTGAAGGGTGATGTCTGTCATCCTGAGTCGCCGGAGCCGTGGAGCGCAAAGCGCGGAGCGGCGCAGGACGGCGAAGGGTCTCAAGATGCGCAACTCCGGCTGAAACCCGCTGGGATTCAACACAGATTGGGAAGTTTGAGATCCTTCGGCGTCCTCCGGCGTCTTCGCCTTCGGCTACGCGCCTCCGGCAGCCTCAGGATGACAAACGCCTAACCCTTCTTCTCCCCATGCGCCACCGGTACTCCTACCTCGATCCCGATCTCATCCGGCAGCTGTTGGCCGAGATGGGTCTGCGGCGGCTGTTCAATCACCTTCTGCTGCAGAGCGGCGGCGACGTCGAGGAGGCGATGCGGTGGATGCGCGCGCTGCAGGATCGCGGGTATATCGATCCGAACATTGACCTCGATGCGTTCTTCGCCAAGTTAATGGAGGAGAACGTGATCGGGCAGGACGCCGAGGGCAACGTCGTCCTCGGCGCCGGAGGCGAGCGGCAGATTCGTCGCGATGCGCTCGACGAGATTTTCGGCGGGCTGCAGAAGTCGCTGACCGGCTCACATTCAGTCGCGAACGCGGGGCAGGGGACGGAGCGGCTGACGGAGACGCGGCCGTATCAGTTCGGCGACGATCCGATGGCGATCGATTCGATCCGTTCGCTGCAGAACGCGATGAAGCACACCGATCCGGCCGACGCGATTCTGATGACCGAGGACGACTTGGAAGTGTTCGAGACCGAACACAACTCGAGTTGCGCCACGGTGGTCATGATCGACATCTCGCATTCGATGGTGCTTTACGGCGAGGACCGCATCACGCCCGCGAAGAAAGTCGCGCTGGCGCTGACGGAGCTGATCCTGACGAAGTATCCGAAGGATTCGATCGACGTGCTGCTCTTCGGCGATGAGGCCACCGAGGTGCCGATATCCGAGATTCCCTACGTCCAGGTCGGTCCGTTTCACACGAACACGAAGGCCGGCCTGGAGTTGGCGCAACGCATCCTGCGGCGGCACAAGCACAACAACAAACAGATTTTCATGATCACCGACGGCAAGCCGTCAGCGCTGACGGAGAACGGGATGCTCTACACGAACTCGTTCGGCCTGGACATGAAGATCGTGAACCGGACGCTCGAAGAAGCGGACCGCTGCCGGCGGGCGAACATCCCCATCACGACGTTCATGCTGGCCACCGATCCGATGCTGGTGAACTTCGTCGAGCAGCTCTCGAAGATCAATCGCGGCCGCGCCTTCTACTCATCTCCCGACCGCCTCGGCGAATACATCCTTGCGGACTACATCCGCAACCGCCGCAAGTTCGTGCACTGATCGCGCTTGGGATTCACCGTTCCGTTTCACGCGATAGTTTCGAATCTCGCTCCTCCCGAATCGAACGAGGAACATAGGGAGGACGTCATGTTCGAGACATCTGTCATACACGCCGAGGTCGTCGCGGAGAAGCGGGTTGGATTGCTGACGGCGTCATTTGCATTTCATTCGCTCGTCGTCATCGCAATCCTGGCGAACGGCATTCGGACGATCGAGTTCCCCACCAACGCGCCGAAGGAGTACGCGATCCCGATCTTCGTTCCGCCGGTGCAGGTTCCCCCCGCCCTCGGGGTGCCGAACGGTGGACACAAGCAATCCACTCCGCCCGCGCCTGTGAAACCGACCACTCCGACCGCGGAGACGGTGCCCAATACGATCCCCGTTCACACCGAGCCAGCGGCGTCCGCGGCGACTTCGACCGGCGATGTGACGACGACCGGCAACGACTCCGGCTCTGATCAGCCGCTGGGCGTGCCCTGGGGCGTGGCTCACGGCGTTGGCACCGATGGTCCGCCTTCCACTTCGACTGTTGCTGCGGTACCTGATGTCCCGCTGCCCGTCGGCGGTGACGTGAAGGCGCCCGTGGTCATTCGCCGCGTTCAGCCTGTTTATCCGAAGCTCGCCATCAACGCGCGGATGAACGGAACCGTTATCGTCGAATGCATCATCGACAAAACCGGCCGCGTACGCGAAGCGCACGTGTTGCAAAGCACATCGCCGCTCTTCAACCAATCCGCGCTCGAAGCCGTCCAGCAATGGCAGTTCGCGGCCGGATCGCTGCACGGAACCGCGATCGACACGATCTTTGATCTGACCGTGACGTTCCACGTATCTCAATAGCGCGGTTTCGCGGCCTCGCGGTTCGAGGTTACGAACGAATCAAACCCTGATCGCCGCAAGCGCTCGCTTGCGGCGATCGCGTTCTGGCGCGTCTCGAAAGGTCCAACCACGACGATGGTCAGCCCGCGAGTCTCGATCGTGAAGGGCCGCTCTCCGTTGCTTTGCAATTGGCCGGCGAGTTGCCTGGCGTTGTTCTTCTCGCGAAAGGCGCCAGCCTGCACGAGGAACGCGCCGACGTGCTGGACGACGACCGCCGATGATACGCCGATCGCAGCTGCGATGAGTGGTCCGCCGAAATCGACATTCCGAACGATCGCCGGTTCCGCGGGCAGCGTGACCGTACGATTGATGATTTGGCCGCCAATGCGCGCGCCGATCGTGAACGTGCCGGAAGGCATCGAACGGAAGAGAAAACTCCCCTCGGGATCGACGAGAGCAGTCATTCCGAGCGACTCAATCCGAACCTCGGACGCGCCGGCCGCCCTGCCGGCGATGCTTCGCCGCACACGGACGCCGAACGTCACCGACTGCGGCTGTCCGGATTCGACAGTCACGTTCTGTTCGCGCGGCTCAGCGATCGAATATCCGGCGAGCAGTGATTCCTCCGTGAGCGCGACGCGAAATCTTCCCGGCGGAACGATGAAGACGAACAGGCCCTGAGGATCGCTCGTAGCACTGAGCGACTGCCCGTTCTGCGAGGTAGCGGTGAGGACCGCGCCGCGTATGCCGGCACCGGCGTCGCTCAACACGCGTCCATCGATCCGAGCGGCGGCCCACACCATCCCGAAGTCGACATGCGCTTGCCCTTTTGTCTCCGAGAATGACGGCGTCGTAAAGAACGCACGGGGCGAAACCGGAAGCTGGGCCGCGATCCGATGTGGTCCGGAAGGGACTTTGTCGAAGCGATAGGCGCCCTTGCTGTCCGTCTTTGCCGTCCGTGCTCCGTCGAGTGTGACGGCGATGTCCGCCAGCGGCTTCGTGGTCTGGTCCCGCACGCCGCGCATCTCCGGATCGAGGAAGGCGAATCCTCCGATCGTTCCGCTTCGCTGCAGAAATGCCGGCAGGCCGGAGAACTGCTGCTGCACTCCGACTTCGACGGATGTGCCGTTTTCCTTCAGCGACCCGACACGCGTGATCCACGCGGAGTAGGAGCCATAGAGGTCGGTCGCTGACAGGACGCGGCGGCTGTACGTGAGCGTAGCGATGCCGTTGTCGCGTGTTGTGCTGATCCCTTCGTCGTGGCCGAAGATCGCAAGGAGACGGAGATGATCGCTTCGCGGGCCCGATCCGAGCCAGGCGAGATTGAACCCTGTCTGCAGACGGTTAGGCGTCAGCGAAACATTGACTCCTGTGATGAAGCCGAGGTCGATCAATGCCGCGTTGTCTCGCAGCGCACGCGCGACGTCCGCCGGCGTGCGGACGGAGATCCCGAGACGGAGCAGCGCCAACTCGAGGCCCGGCTCCGCGCTGAAGATGAGGTCGAGGGTAGGCGCGTTGCGTTGCCGTTCGGCCCACACGCTGGCCGTGAACGCTCCACTCCCGGCGTGCGCCGAAAGACGAAGCGTGTCCCCTCGGCGCGATGCTTCGGAGTTCTCGAGCAGACGATACGAGGCAGCCACGCCGAACGCGGACGTGTCGTACGTCATGCCCAGCGGCAGACCGATCGTACGGATGGAGTTCGTGGACGTGCGCACGGTCGACGTGTCGGCGCCGGCCATAAACGTCAGGCGTTCGCTCACGGCATATCCGAGGCCGAGACTGGCCATGCCGATCGCTTGACGCAACGCAGCCAGATTGAATTGATCGTACGTACCGTAGGAGGTGATCGACAGACGCTTCGTGGCGTGTCGTAACCAGTCGATCTCGCCATGTTCCCCCGGAATGTCCGACAGTCCGAGGTTAGGAAAGTCGTTCGGCTTCACGGAGAGAAGCGCGTGGAGTTGATTACGAGAAGATGTGTAGCGAACTTCGCCGGATGCAGCGAGCGAGCGGCTGACGCCGACGTCTCCGCGCAGGAACAGTGAGTCGCCGTCGCGGTGCTCGGCCGAAAGTGCGCCGACGATTCCGCGCCGCGCCGCGGTACCGGCGGGATGCGAGAAGAACCCGTAGACGGACGGCGTCCATCGTGTCGAGCCGCGGTCGATGCCGTAGCCCGCGCCCCCCACCCAGCGCCGTGCGGCCGGAAGGAAGAAGTCGTCGAACATCGCCGAGGAGGCGTAACCGGCGTGCAGTTCGAGAGGGCCGTCTTTCAGGTGCAGGCCGCGAACCGGCGTGCTGCTGATGGTCATACGCGACAGATCCACGGTCTCGTCCAGCAGCGTCAGTCGGCGATTGGGTGTGGTGTCGCGGTAGAAGATCGAGGCGATGTTGTCCGACGGTTGGCCGGGCCCGGCGCGCAGATCGTGGACGTGAAGAACATGGATCTGAGATGTACGTTCGTCATGGTGCGTAACGAGGTCAATGGTGTTCTGCATCTGCCCGGAGCCGCTCGCGTAGCGGCCGTCGTATCGCGCCAGCGGTGCCCCGGCTTCTGCCTTTGTCACGGACGGCAGGATCGGAGCGGCGACGGTGATGAGGAACGTCTGCGTACCGCCAGCAGTGATGACGACAAGCTGTGTCGTCCCGGAGCTGCGACCCGTCACGGATACGTGGCCCAACGCGGCGATGGTTACGTCCGCGATGGCGGGATTCGTGGTGTAGGCGGCAGTGGCGCCGGCGATCTCGATGATCGCGATCTCCTGAACGCGGACCGTGTAGCCCTCTCCGTGCGCGGCGTGCGCGAACAGCAAGCAGGCCGCAACGGCGAGGAGCGCTTTCACTTCACACTGAATTCCGCGCTGGAAGTCAGCGTCTTGTTTGTGAGGTCGTAGGTGATCATGGCCCGGTAGCGGCCGGGATTAAGAACGCCGTCATATTCAACGCGCACATCTTTTTTCTCGCCGGGCAGGAGACGCGAGATCGGAATCTCCTGCTTTCCGGCCAGCGATCCGGCGGCATTGATGATGGCGAGCATTCCCGTCGCCACCACCGGCTCGGTACCGCTGTTGATGAGTTGCTGCTTGGCCACGAGCGTAGCGCTGGCTGTCGGTGGTTGAACGGCCAGCTGCGACGCCGACGCGGCGAGGACGTCGCCGGCGACGGCGAATGTCAGCAGTGTGCCGACCGAGGCGCTCACCCGCACGGGTCCGGTGCCGAGCTTCGTCGTTCCCTCGCACATCGCAGCGATGGCGCGCACCGAGGGATGCTCCGGGATGGTCAGGGTCAACGAGACCTCGATGCTCTGCCCTGGCGACGCCGTGAAGAGTTTCGGCGAGAACGCCGCGGTGGCGGCGATGCTGCCGGGAATGCTGCCGGCTTCGACGAACCCGCGCGTGCCGCCGCGAACGACGGCGTCATACGCCTTCATCTCGTACGACAGGGACCGGGACGTGCCATTCGTGAAGGTCAGGGTCTGGGTCGTGCTCTGGCCCACCTTGCCGCTCAGCGTGATCACCGCGGGTGAGACCGACACGGCTCCGTCGCCCGCCCGCAGCGCGGACGCTGTTGCCAGCAGCGCGGTTAGAGCCATCAGGATCGTCGTTTTCTTGATCATCAGTTTCCTCGAATCACTGCGTTGTCACTTCCCACGAGATCGAAGCCGACAGTGGACCCGCGGCTACGGAGTCGGGAACCTCGACCTCCAGGGTGTGAATGGTCATGGCGCCGACCGAGGCGCGCGTGTCGATCACGACGGGCGCGCCGGCGACAGGCTTTCCGTCGATTCGCACCGAAGAGCGGCCGTCCTGCGAATTCAATCTGGCGGTGACCGTCGCCGTTCCCCAGGCCACTCCGCCGGAGCGGAGAATGCGGATCCCGAATTGCCGCCGCACGCGCATCGATTTTCCCGTCGATCCCGCTCGCTGACTGACCGTGTTCAGATCGATCCATGCATCGGTTCCCGATGCGATGAGTGCCGCCCCGGCCGCCGGTACGTCCACAAACTCGATCGAAAGCGTCTCGACGGGAGGCGCCGTGGCACGCCGCCGCGCCGCGTACAGCGGCAGCGAGACCGCGATGCAGAGAGCGAGAGCGATGATCTTCATTGAAATTTCATTCCATCAAGCGGCATGCCGAAGAAGCGTTCCGCTCCTCCGGCATGCTCGACCTGACGAATTCGTCAGGCGGAGACCGCTGAGAACTGAATGACGTTGTCGATCGGCGTGGTGGGGGCCACGGTGTCCTGAATCACGATGTTCCAGGCGTAGGGGAACGCCGAACCGTAGGCGACACCCGACCCGATGGTTTGAATCGTGGTCGCGTTGGCCGTGATCGCGCCCACGGTCCAGACGATGCCGCTCGTCGGTAGGGAGCCGAGTTTCGCGCTCAGCGTATAGGCGTCGCTGGCGGGGAGGTTCGACTTCGTAACCTTGACGCCGATTCCATTCTGCGATGCGAGCGTCCACGACGACGCGCCCGGGGTGATGGTGAAGCCGGCCGGAGCCGCGCCACCCTTGCTGAGGGTTCCGAGCGCAAGAGATGCGGCAGCGGTCCCGCACAAAGTGCACGTACCATCCGTCGACTCCACGGTCAGGCTGATCGAGCTGGCGACCGTGCCGGTGACGGTCAGCGTGCCGGCAGCATTTTCGACGGCCATTGCGAACCTCGGAACTGCAAGAACTGCAACTACGACACAACCCATGATGAATTTATGCATTTGTATTTTCCTCTTTCTTTTGTTTCTGACGGACTCCCTTCTCACGGGTTGCGCCAAGCGAGGAATTGGCGCAAGTGCCATATGCGCAGTTGTTTGCCTTCTGCGAGCTGCAATGCTGCCGTGTGGATTCGACACGTCCGTCTGGTTTATGGACGGTTTGCGTGCGGCGAGTCGAGCCGCAGGGCGATTTCCGGCGGTGCCGCTACTCCCTCAGTGAATGAATCAGCTCCATACCGTGCTGTTGTCGACCTTGCTGTCACGCAAGGTCACAACGATCGTTCAGGAGATCCGCGACCTGGCGCAGATGATCGAAGAGGAGCCCGACCTGTCCGAACACGAGCGCGCGGCGCTGCTCCGTGCCACGCGGCGCATGCTCGCCGAGGCGGACGCCGTCCTCGGCTGGATCTCGCAGGTGCCGATGAGCGGAGTCAGGAACTGACCGGCTATTCGCCCGCCGTACATTGCGACATCGGCGGACAAGTGCCCTGCTGCGGGCGGATATCGCGATTGGCCGCGAAGCAGACGTTCTCCACGAAGTTCTTCGAATACTTCTTCACGACGTCGGCCGGGATGTCTTTCGTCGTCAGCTCGTGGAAGGCAAACGTGATCGCGCCGTTCGCACTGACCGTACCGAGGAGATAGCCGTAGACGTCGGTGCGGACGTTTGGGCCGGGCGTGGCGGTTTCCGGCAGGCGGTAGCGGACGGCTCCCGATGTGCCGACGATCCAGCCCGGCAGCACGCCGCCGTTCTTGCGCCAGTAGTCGCTGTCGTAGACGTTGTCCATGACGAAGTGCGAGTGGCTGGCCAGAACGTAGACCTGCTTCTTGCTCTTGTCGCGCATCGCCAGCATCAGGTTGTAGACCTCACGGCCGGTTTTCTGCTGGTTCGGATAGTTGCCCATGCTGTGTCCGCACGACCGGCTGTCGGGCAGCGCAGCGTGCGCGCCGAGGACGACCGTGCGGATCGACGCGTCGGCGGCGTCGCGCGCGAGCACCTTGCGCAACCACGCCATCTGTGCATCGTCGAACATGTCGCAGGAGCCGTTGTCGAGGGTGATGAAGTCGATGCCGTTCGTGATGACGTGGTAGTACGTGCGAACGGTCGTGTCACTTGGATCGTCCTTCAGTCGTTGATCGCGAATGGCGGCGATGTCGAGGTAGGCGCTGAACGTTTTCACGAAGCGCGCGCGCGACATCGGCCAGATGGTTTCGTGATTGCCGATCCCGACGAAGACGGGGACGCCGCGATCGTCGAACGCTTTGAGTTGATTGTCGATGGCGTCTTTGAACGCGCCGTTCAGATAGTTCTGAATGTTCAGCGGCGTTCCGGCCATCACGTTCGCCTGGACCATGTCCTCGTCGAAGGTGTAGATGGCGCGGTAGTCGCCGAGGTGCCAGTAAAACTTCGCATTACTGTTTTTCGCCGCCTCGGCGATCGCAGGCATGACCACGTCGCCGCAGTTGCGCGAGTCGCCGGCCACGACGAAGTTCCAACTTCCGTCTGACGGCCCGGCGGCAGCGGGCGCGGGCGTCTGCGCCAGCGCGGCAATCGGAAGAAGGACGAGCGTGAGGGCGATGCGGATTTTCATCCGACGATCATAAAAGGAAAACGCCCGGTTCGCCGGGCGTTTTCAATCGTCGATGGTTGGATGTCAGCGGCGCGTTGGCTTCGCGCTCGCGGAAACGTTGACGGTCGCCGCCTGGCTGTTCACGCTGCCGCACGGATTGGTGACGCGCACCCAGTACGACGTCGTGTCGTTCAGCGCTGAGGTCGTGAAGGTCGGCGACGTCCCGCCAGGCAGCGGGAAATTCACCAGGCCGCTGGCGCCGGTGAACCACTGGTAGGTAAGTGGTCCGCTGCCCGAAGCCTTCACGGACAGCTGCGCCGGCCGTCCGGCACCGACCGTTGAGCTCTTCGGCTGATCGATGCCGAGGATGAAGGGCGGGTCGCAGAGGACGGTGATGAAGACGGAGGCGGAGGATGTAGCTCCGTTCGCGTCTGTCGCGGTGATCGTCGCCGTGTGATCGCCGGCGCTTGTTGTTGCCGCCGTGGTGATGGTGAGAGTGCCATCGATCATGCCCGTCGAAGTAAGGACCGACGGAGTGACCGAAACGACAAGGTCGTTAGCATCGCTGGCGGCAGAGATTGCGACCGGGACGTTAGTCGTACCTGGCACGAGCGTCGAGAACGGGACCGTGATCGAAGACGAGTTTCCGATCGTGACGGGCGCGGCGCGAACCTCGTCGGAGAGGACGACGACCGGCCCGGTCGGAGTTGGGGTGGGAGTTGGTGTCGGTGTAGGCGTAGGTGTCGGATTCGGATTCGGATTTGGGTTCGGCGTAGGCGACGGGTTGTCGAAATCGAGTCCGCCAGGCTGGCTCGAGTCAAAATTGAACGAGCCGCTCACCTGATTTTTCGTCGTGCACTGGGCCGAGAAGGTACCGGTGAGTTTCTTGATACTGTTGCGATCCGTGGAGTAGACGACGTCGGAGATCGTCACTGTTGACTGTGTCCTTCCGTCGCACGTCTGGCCGAGCGAGTTGTGCAACCAGACCTGCATCAGGTTTCTGTAGGTGCCCCGAACGATGTCCTTTCCCTTAGTAGTGCCGGTGAGATCCAGATTCCAGAATTGGCCTGTCTTGAAGTTGCCCTTCTTCGGATCGATGTCCACAACGTAGTGAGCCTCGAGGACGACGAGAGGGGCCTCGGTGGCCGACGGGGTGAAGTACAGAATCCAGAACTTCGAAGTGGTTGAGTCAGCGGTAAAACTGCCAGGTAGGATCGAGGTGTAGCCGGTCGGATCGTTCATCACAAACTTATTCGGCGCCGGAGTTTGCGCACTGAGGTCCTCACTCGTCACACCAATCGCCACACAGCCCGCCACGAGGAGACATAGGAAAATCCGTTTCATTCGCGACCTCACCTTGTTCATTCTTATTGCTAGGATACAGCAGTCAGCCGAGCCGACCGAATCGTGAACGATTTTCAGACCCACACCCACGCCTGGGGCACCCAGCCGGAGATGTTCGGCCCCCGTCACGAGTACCGCCTCGGCATCATTTTGCGCGAGGTGGAGAGGCTCCCTCCGGGTGCGCGCGTGCTCGATGCCGCCGTCGGCCTCGGCCAGCTCGCCGGACGAATGCAGCAACGCGGCTACGACGTCGTCGGCATCGACTACTCCTTCGATGCCGCGCTGCATGTCCGCAAAACCCTCGGCATTCCGGCGGTCATCGGCGACCTGACCAAGCTGCCGTTCCGGTCGAACGCGTTCGCCGGCGTGACGACAGGGGAGACGCTCGAACACCTCGACGACGATGCCTCGGCGGTCGGCGAGCTGGCTCGCGTTCTCGACAGCGGCGGGACTTGCGTGGCCACCGTCCCGGCGCTACAAAGCCTCTGGACCGCCAGCGACGACTACTACGAACATCGACGCCGCTACACCCGCGATCAGCTCATGTCGCTGTTTCGCGCGGCATCGATGCGGATCGAAAAAGCGTCGTTCTGGGGATTCCCGATCGTCCTGGTCTACGACACGCTGGTGATCCTGCCGATGAACAAACGGCGTGCGCGGCTCGCGATCAACGATGACGCTGCGCTGCGCTCCGTCGCCCGTGCCGGCCGTTCGCGAATGCTCGTCAACGCCGTCCGCGCCATCTTCTCGCTCGACCGCCTCTTCTCGTTCGTCCCATTCGGACCGGGACTACTGCTGGTGGCGAGAAAAGTCAGTGCACCATCAGCATCGCGGTGACTAGCGATCCGCCCATGAGCAGGATGAGCAGCGCCCAGCGTCCCAGCGCCAGCAGGACGGTTTTGATCGCTGTCTGCGCGCGGCCACTGGAGTAGAAGCGCCGTTGCGCGATGTAGAGATATACGAGCAGGATTCCGATCGTCACTGCGGACACGGTGCGCTGCAGCGGTCCCGGCTGGAACCCCATGATGGCGTAGATGGGCCAATTGACGACGAGCGAGACGATGTACGAAAACGCCAGACAGTGCGCCGCGAAAACGAGATGCTCCGCGAAGTAGCGCTTGCGATACAAAACCTTCAGCACCACCGCCACTCCGGCGATGTTCATCAGCTGCAGCAGCGAGTAGTTCTTGTGCCACCGCTCATCGATCCGCTGCTCCGTCTCCTCGCGCGTCAGATGCGACTTCGCCGCGCGCTTGTCGATCAGCCTCGTGAGCGCTCCCACCTTGTCGAACTTCTTCATCGACGCGAGGGTGTACACCGCCGCCGGCTGGTAAAACGTGAATGCGACGAACTGCAACGCGAACAGCGTGAGGAACAACCGCAGCGGCGCGATGTACCGCGACTTCCGCCCCGCGAAATACTCCTCGGTCAAAAACCCCGGCTTGATGACGATGTCGCGCAACGTCCGGAACAGCTTCGAATCGAGGTGCACGAACTCATGCACGACCTCGTGCGCGAAGTGCGCAACGGAAAGATCGTGATGCCCCGGCTGCCGCTCGCCACACCGGACGCAGTAGTCGGACGCCGGCCCGCCGCAGTTGGTGCAGGGGGTGAGAGCGGGATCGGCGACGGTGGTCATGCGAGCGGCGATTGTCCCACGACCGCTTCGACGCCGGATGGCGTCACGGAGGGTAGCCGGTGGTCGCGCGCGAAGCGCGAGACCACCGGCAACGAGGATGTTCGTGATTTTCCGACCGCGGCAGCAGTCGCGGAGGGTATTCACGCCGCTTGGTATTTCATGCGCGACCCCGACGGGGTCGGTGACGCGGCGGTAACGTCATTCCGGTGGTCGCTCGCTTCGCTCGGACCACTGGCTACCTTCCGTGACGCCATCCGGCGTCAGACAAGTCTCTCTGTGATCGGGCAACATGCAGCGCTTCTAAGGCTCCACGTCCCAGAGCTTCTCCCACCATTGCAGCTGATCTCCTCGATCAACCCGGATCTCGTATGCGATCTTCTGAAGCTCCAGTAGTTGCTTGAACTTCTCCGGCAGTGACATCTCTGCCGATGCCTTATGGCGCGGATACTTCGCGTCGTATAGATGTCTCACCAACTCGTCGCTTGGTCCCTCGGGCGTCTGAGTCATGCGCTATTCTCTTCCGAAATCGGGAGAGACCATCCATGACCGTGCAGGCCTCGGCTACCTCGCTCGAGCGGGAGCTCGAGTATCGGAAGAAGCTCACCGGGATCACCAATCAGATCAATGCGGCGGAGTCCATTCCGCACATTCTGATGACGCTCAAGGACAAGATCCTCGAGCTGCTCGATGCCGAGCGGCTCACGATCTACGCCGTCGACACCAAGAACCAGGAGCTGTACTCGATGACCAAGGTCGGCGACATGCCGAAGGAGATTCGAGTTCCCAAATCCTTTTCGTCGATCGCGGGATTCACCGCCCTCGCGCGCAAGACCATCAACATCAAAGACGCCTACGACGCCGCGGAGCTCGGGAAGTTCCACGCGAATCTCCGCTTCGACCAGCGATGGGACAAGCAGACCGGCTTCCGCACCAAGGCTGTGCTCGCGGTGCCGATCCTCTTCGAGAAGTACCTGCTCGGCGTCGTTCAGCTCATCAACAAACGGCACGGTGTCGCCTTCACCGCGCAGGACGAGGATGCCGCTGAGGAGATCGGACGGATTCTCGGGATCGCGTTTTACAACCAGCATCGTGCGACGCGGCAGACCAAGCCCTCACGCCTCGGCGCGCTCGTCGACAAAGGCGTCATCTCCGAGAAAGACATCGAGGCCGCCGTCTCCAGCGCGCGCGTCAACAACTCCACGATCGAGAAAGTGCTGATCGAGGATCACAACGTCCCGAAGGAGGAGCTGGGGAAATCGTTGGCCGCGTTCTACAGCACCAGCTTCTTCTCGTACGACGGAACGCAGACGATGCCGCAGGAATATCGCGACCGCGTGCCGTCCGACATGTGGAAAAAGTACGTCTGCGCGCCGATCGAGCGGCGACCGGGCCTGCTCGTCATCGCCGTCGACGATCCGCACGACCTCACGCGCCTCGACGCCATTCGCGCCATGAACCTCTCGCCGCGCTACGACTTCTGGGTCGGCATGAAGCACGAAATCCTCGCGTACATCGGCGCGTCGTACGGCGAAGCCGAGGAGTCCTCGACCGACAGCGCGGACCTGGCGAAAATTCTCGACCAGCTCGGCGAAGGGGAGGGGAACGCTTCTGAGGAGGAGGAGAAGGACAAGGACGAGATCGACGAAACCGATTCGGGCATCGTCAAACTCGCCAACCAGCTCATTCTCGAAGCGGCCCAGCGCGGCGCCTCGGACATTCACGTCGAGCCCGACGGCGCCAAGAATCCCTGCCTGATCCGGCTGCGCATCGACGGCGATTGCGCGAAATTCATGGAGATCCCCGGCCCGCACCGCAACGCGCTCGTGCAGCGCCTCAAGATCATGGCCAAGCTCGACATCTCCGAGCGCCGCAAACCGCAGGACGGCAAGATCCGCTTCAAGTCATCGAAGGGCGTGATCGAGCTGCGCGTCGCCACGATCCCGACCACGAACGGCAACGAGGACGTCGTCATGCGCATCCTCGCGGCGTCGAAGCCGCTGCCGATCGAGAAGATGGGATTCAGTGAACGCAATCTGAAAAACTTCAAGGACATCCTCTCGAAACCGTACGGCATCTGTCTCGTCGTCGGCCCCACCGGCTCCGGCAAGACCACCACGCTTCACTCCGCCCTCGGCTCGATCAACACCGAGGACATGAAAATCTGGACCGCCGAAGACCCGGTCGAAATCACGCAAAAGGGGCTGCGCCAGGTGCAGGTGCAGCCGAAGATCGACTTCACCTTCGCCGCGGCGATGCGATCGTTCCTCCGCGCCGATCCCGACGTGATCATGGTCGGCGAAATGCGCGATCACGAGACCGCCGCAATCGGCATCGAGGCGTCGCTGACGGGGCATCTCGTCTTCTCGACGCTGCACACGAACTCCGCGCCGGAAACGATCTCGCGTCTGCTGGACATGAACATCGATCCGTTCAATTTCGCCGACGCGCTCCTCGGCATCATGGCCCAGCGCCTGATCCGCACGCTCTGTCCCAAGTGCAAGGCGCCGCATCATCCGTCTGAGGAGGAGTTCGACGAGCTGATGGAAATCTACGGCCGCGATTTCTTCCCCGACCTCGGCATCAAGTACTCGCCCGACTTCACGCTCTACGAGCCGAAGGGCTGCTCGAACTGCAACAACACCGGCTACAAAGGCCGCATGGGCGTGCACGAGCTGCTCACCGGCACCGACGAAGTAAAACGCGCCGTCCAACGCCGAGCCCCAATCGACGAACTGCGCACTCTCGCCATGCAACAGGGCATGCGCACTCTCCTGCAGGACGCGCTCGAAAAAGCGATGCGCGGGATTACCGACGTGAAGCAGGCACGGTCGATCGCGGTGAAGTGACCGTTACCGAACGCCCTTCCCGATCGAAAGGAACCGGCCACCGGATGGTGGCCGGTTCCTTTCGTTCTTCAGAGCCGTCGGATCAGTGTGACTTTCCGGCGGAGGACTCTGCGGCTCTGCTTGAGCCTTTGGCCCAGGCGGCGGAATCATCGGTCCTTCCAGAATCCGGATCAGACGGTTCCACGAGCGTACCAAAACATTGCTTGGCTGGGCGGATGCGGGGATTGCGATGGCGAGCAGCACGAGCACCAACAGCGTGGATGTGAGTTTCTTCATCTCTTTCTCCTTTCCCGACGGCCAGTACGTGCGCGGTCGATTGTGAAGTTAACTTTACACCATTTGGGGAGAACGGGAGAGGTCGTGCGCGTCCCGCTGCTAGAATCCGATTCGTCCCGCGCGGGCGAGAGCGTGATGCGCGGAGCGGGGCGGATCACCAACGAAAAGCATGACCACCACCTACGACAGTTCTGCCATCGAAGTCCTCACCGGTCTCGAGCCCGTGCGCAAGCGGCCGGGCATGTACACCACCACCGAGCGGCCCAACCATCTCGCGCAGGAGGTCATCGACAACTCCGCGGACGAGGCCATCGCCGGGCATTGCAAGGAGATCGTCGTCACGCTGCATGACGACGGATCGCTCTCCGTTTCCGATGACGGACGCGGCATGCCGGTCGACAAGCATGCGCGCGAAGGCGTGAGCGGCGTCGAGGTCATCCTCACGCGCCTCCACGCAGGCGCGAAGTTCTCGGACAAGAGTTATCGCTTCTCCGGCGGCCTGCACGGCGTCGGCGTGTCGGTCGTGAACGCGCTGTCGAAGCGGCTGGAAGTGAAAGTGCGCCGGGATGGCAACGAGTACTTCATGGATTTCGCCGACGGCAAGAAGAAACACGAGCTGAAAATCGTCGGCCAGGTCGGGAAGCGCAACACCGGGACGACGATCCGCTTCTGGCCGGACGAGAAATTCTTCGACACGCCAAAGATCAACGTGCCGCGGCTCAAGCACGTCATGCGCGCGAAGGCGGTGCTCGCGCCGGGACTGCGTTTGCGGTTCATTAGCGAGTCCGATCCGGCCGAGAGCGAAGAATGGTTTTACGAAAACGGCCTGCCGGCCTACCTGATGTCGGAGCTGGCTGGACTTACGACGATTCCGGAGATGCCGTACGTCGGCACGTTCAAAGGATCGAACGAAGAAGTCGATTGGGCCGTGGTCTGGTTGCCCGAGGCCGATCCGAGCGATCTCGTCACCGAGTCGTATGTGAATCTGATTCCGACCGCGCAGGGCGGCACGCACGTCAACGGATTTCGCACGGGCCTCACCGAGGCCATTCGCGAATTCTGCGAGCTTCGCAATTTGCTGCCGCGCGGCGTGAAGCTCGCGCCGGAGGATGTCTGGTCGCGCTGTAGCTACATCCTGTCACTGCGCATGACCGAGCCGCAGTTCACGGGACAGACGAAGGATCGTCTCTCATCGCGCGAAGCCTCGGCATTCGTATCCGGCGTCGCGCAGGATGCGTTTTCGATCTGGCTGAACAACAACGTCGCCGACGCCGAACGCATCGCGCAAGTCGCAATCGCATCGGCGATGACGCGCCTGCGGCAGGGGAAAAAAGTCGAGCGCAAGAAGATGACGAGCGGTCCGGCGCTGCCGGGCAAGCTCGCCGACTGCACGTCGACCGATCTCAATCTCACGGAGCTTTTCCTCGTCGAAGGCGACTCCGCCGGCGGCTCCGCCAAGCAGGCTCGCGACCGTGAGTACCAGGCCATCATGCCGTTGCGCGGCAAGATCCTGAACACGTGGGAAGTCGATCCGAATGAGGTGCTCTCTTCGCAGGAAGTCCACGACATCGCCGTGGCCCTCGGCGTCGATCCGGGCAGCGACGACGTGAAAGGACTGCGCTACGGCAAGGTCTGCATCCTTGCCGACGCCGACTCCGACGGAGCGCACATCGCCACGCTGTTGACGGCGCTCTTCGTCCGCCATTTCCGCAAGCTCGTCACCGATGGACGCATTCACGTGGCCATGCCGCCGCTGTACCGCATCGACGTCGGCAAGAACGTTTTCTACGCGCTCGACGATCACGAACGCGACGGAATCCTTCAGCGCATCGAAGCCGAATCCATCCGCGGTAAGGTCAACATCCAGCGCTTCAAAGGCCTCGGCGAAATGAATCCGCTGCAGCTCCGCGAGACGACGATGAACCGCGACACGCGGAGGCTCGTGCAACTCGTGCTGAAAGCCGAGGACGGCGCGGACGCGACGATCGACATGCTCCTCGCGAAGAGCCGCGCCGGCGATCGCAAGATTTGGCTGACCGAGGAAGGCGACAAGGCCGAGATTTTGGAGTGAGGCCGAGGTCGTCGAACCGTTAGCACCGGAACCCGAACGCGCCCAAATTTTCCGGCCGCGGAGACGGCCGCGACAACGATTTTGCCGCGGCCGTTTGCAAGTGCGTTGGTGCTTTCGTCAGTGGCGGACGGGACGCGCGCGTGTCGAGCAGCCGTTCGGATCGAATGGCGAGATGACATTGAATGCGTTCGTCAGCGACGCGGAGTCTCCGTTCGGATTCGTAACGACGACGCGCGGCGTACCGGCCGGAAGCGCCGGGAGCGTGAGCGTGATGGTTTGCGCGTCAGCGACCACGGCACCCGAGGCCGCCGCTCCGTCCAACGTGACAGTTGCTCCGGATACGAATCCGGCGCCGGTGACCGTGATCTGCCGTCCGCCGTCCGTCGTCGCGCACATCGGCGTGACGCGGGTAACGGCCAGGCCGGCAGCGAGCACCTTCAACTGCGGTCCGACCGCGGCGATCTTCGACGCAGCGTTGATGACGTCGATTTCGTAGGAGCCGGGGGCAAGCTGCGGCACACGAAGCACGACACGCGTGTAGGTCATCGTCACGATCGCCGCAGGCTGATCGCCAATCGCGAATGTGTATCCCGGCCGGAATCCGTTGCCGTCGAGGGTCACCTCGTTCGCGGGCCGGGTCGTTGCCGGCGTAACGGTTGTGATCTGCGGCGGCTGCGGCTCGACGATTGTAAAGATCGGGCCTGTCGTCGATGCGTGACCGAGGCCGTCCGTCACAGTGATGCTCGTTTTGCCGAGGGGCAGCTCGGGGACGCGCACGACGTGCGTCCCGACCGAGGTCGAAAGGACGGTCGCAGCGGCGGCATCGAACGTGACGGCGTCATCGAGGCGGAAGCGTGCACCGCTGATCGTGACTGATTTTCCGGGCGAGCCGACCAGCGGGTCGACCGCGGTGATGACAGGCGAAGGCTCCGCGGCGGTGGAGTACGTAAAGCCATCGGAAAGCGCCACACTGGACGCACCGCTGCAGCGGAGATTTACGGGAACCGTCCCCGCGGCGGCGTGCGCCGGTGTGGAGGCGATCATCTCCGTCGGGCCATTGACGATGGCAGTTCGTGCCGCCAAGCCGTCGAAGAAGGGCCAACAACCGCTCGAGATGTTCGTGCCGGTGATCTTCACGAGCGTATTGCCGCCGGTGCCGCCGAAGCTCGGTGTGACGTTCGACAATGTTGCGGATGACCCGAGGTACGTGAACCCATTGGCGAAATTGAATGCGTCAGCACCGCAGGCAAGCGACACATCGACGGCGCCCGGCGCGTGTGCTGGTGTTGTTGCGGTCATCGAGCTCGCGCTGACGAAACTGCTACTCGCAGCGGGCACGCCGCCAAAGCGAATCGTGCACTCGGAACGGAGGTTCGCGCCGCTGATGGTTACGGCGGTGCCGCCAGCCGCTGGGCCATTTGCGGGCGAAACCTGCGTGAGGATCGGAGTCGTAGGCGCAGCGATTACGTCAACATCAACGAAGGAAGCGGCGTTGCCATGGTCGGCCCCAAGCGTCGCTGTGATCTCGACAGACCCACCCTTAACGCCCGTGATGGTGAATGTCGTCGTCTGTCCGGGCTCGATGACGACGCTGTCCGGAAGGGTGATTTTTCCGGTTCCCGCGGATTTCAATACGGCTCCCACTGCGGAGGCTAAGGCAGGCTTCACCGATGCAGTAATGGTGGCCGTGCCGCCGGCGGGAACCGAAACCGACGCAGGGGAAAGCACCAGCGTGGCGCCTTCGTACACGTAGACCTCGGTCGTGAATTTGCCGCCGCCGTATGCCGCCGGGAGAGTTGTGGTGATCGTGGCCGGGCCGGCTGACTTGCCGGTGATGTCGATCGACGCAGCGGCGGTGCTGACGCTAATCGCCGGAGAAGGCACAGTGGCAACCGCTGGATCGGAGGAAGTCATCGTCACCGACTGCGGTGAGGCCGGAGCGGCACCGAAGTTCAATGTGATCGAGCGAACGTCGCCGATCGGAATGCTCAGTCGCGTCGGAGAGACGCTGGCGTCATCGTTGAGAATCGTGCCGGTCCCAGGCTGGACTTTGAACGATATCGTCGAACAGCAGTAATCTCGCCCCGCGGTGCCGCCGATAGTGAAGCGCTTGTCTCCCTCGACGGTGGTGTTGCCGTAAATCTGTATCGGAAACGAAGTGGTGGTCTGTCCCGCCGGAATGATTACGTAGTATCCCGAGAAGTAGAAGTCGCGATATTGACGCGCCGTACCGTCGATGAACGACGGCCGCACGTAGACATCGAACCCCGCCGGAGTGGAGAGCGTGACCGTGGCGTTCACGATTGATGTCCCGCTGTTTCCTTCAACGACAGAGAGGTCATTGAACGTCACGGATGGCTCGGCTTGAACGTCTTTCACGGTGATCGTGGCGTTGGCCAGGTTTGGGTATGGACCGAATGTCGCGCCGTTGGTCGGATTCGAAAGGGAGAGGTAAATCAGCCGGTCGCCGTCATAGCTGCTTGTTGGCAGAATCGGAACGGAAATCGTTTTCGCGGTTTCGCCGGCGAAGAACGTCAGGACGCCGCTGGACGCTACCGTTGCATTGGGAAATGAGTTCTGAACCTGGTATGCCACACTCACCGTAGAGCTGGTGACCACCGACCGAAGAACGCGGATGTCAACGGAGCCGGCGCTCTCGGAGACCGTGTAGGTGCCGGATTCGAATCCGAGTAAGGGACGCGGATCGATGTCGGTAATCGTCTGGTTCAGTTCGTAATTTCGGAGAAGAAACCCTCCGCTCGGATTCAAAAGTGTCATCCGAAAGTAGGTGTCAGGTTTATAGACGCCGTCGTCGATGGTCGGCACTGTGACCGTCTTCTGGACTTCTCCCGCTGCGAAGGTCACGGTTCCGGATGTCGCTGCATAGTTGACGCCGGCCACCGCCGATCCGTTCGAGGTCGCGTACTGAACGCTCGCGGGCCCGGCGCTGGTCGTGCGTTGCACTGTGAAGGATGCGGGCTGACCTTCGTTGACCGGAGGGGACGAGCAACAGGAGGAGTACAGCTGAAAGTAGCCGTCCGCGACCGCAATGGTCGGAAGGGAGTAGTAGAAAAAGTTTCTGCTCCCGAGGGAGTTCGTCACGGTCATCGTGATCTGGTAGTTTCCCGCCGTCGCGTACGTGTGCGTGCCGGTCATCACGCCCGCAGGCTTCGTTTCGGTTGTCCCGTCGCCGTAATTCCAGGTGATGACGTCGCACGGCTGCGCGGGGTCGCCAAATCCGAGGTACGAGGCCGTAAATTCAACGGGCTGTGCGAGAGCGCAGGTTCCACCGTAAAAATTGCTGGAGCAATTGGTTCCGGCGTACGTCACCTGGAGGTAGTACGTGGGGGGCGTGGTGGGGCAGGCTGCGTAGGCTGAGACAGCAGCGAGTAGAAACAAGCCGAGCGCGATAGCCGGGCGGAAACGATTCATGGAGTCTCCCGTGGATAGACCGATTCACACCTGCGGCTGCGCAGACATCCCCTGGCAGAGCGTTGTGTGTGGATAGACCGCTTGTAAACGACAGCGGCCGGTGTGTCAATAAAAATAATCTTTAGCCCCTTGACTTCCGTGAAAGATGTACTAAATTAGTAGTACAAGAGGACAGCGAGTGACCGCCCCCATCTCCATCGATGCCAACGACCGCACGCCCATTTACGCGCAACTCGAGCGCGCGATCCGCGTGGCCATCGCTACCGGCCGCCTTCGTTCCGGCGACCAGTTGCCCACCGTTCGGCAATTGGCAGTCGATCTTCGCATCAACGCCAACACTGTGGCGAAGGTCTACGTCACACTCGAACGTGAGGGAGTGCTCGTGACGCAGCGGGGAGTAGGGACGTTCATCGCCGACAGCGTGCCGAAGTCGGCGCATGCCGGCCACCGCGAGCGCCGCCTGCACGCGCACATCGACCGCTTCCTCACCGATTCTGCAGCCCTCGGATATTCGCCGCGCGAGGCCATCAAAGAGCTCACACGGCGACTGAAGGAAGGAGAAAACTGATCATGATTCCCGTCGTCGCAGCAAACAGTGAACGCGTCCGCCCCTTCAATGGCCCTCGCCCGAATATCGTCGCGATTTTCGTGCTCCTCGTTTCCTTTCTGGCGGGATTGGGAATGCTCATCGTCACGGGGAATCCGTTCTGGTTCATCGGCGGAATCATCGTGGGCCTGATCCTCATGCAGTCGCCGAAAGTCGCCAAGCAGTGGGAAAAAGCCGTCGTCCTGCGCCTCGGCAAGTTCACTGGACTGCATGGCCCCGGCCTCTTCTGGATCGTGCCGTTCATCGACACGGTCTCGTCGTGGATCGACCAGCGCGTGATCACGACCAGCTTCGCTGCTGAGCAGACGCTGACGTCCGATACCGTGCCGGTCAACGTCGACGCGGTCCTTTTCTGGATGGTCTACGACGCGGAGAAGGCCGCGCTGGAAGTGCAGCAGTATCAGGAGGCGGTGAGCTGGGCGGCGCAGACTGCATTGCGCGACATCATCGGCCGCACGTCGCTGAGCGACCTGCTGCGCGGCCGCGAGAAAATCGAAGAGCAACTCCAGGAACTGATCGACAACCGCTGCAATCCATGGGGCGTGACCGTGCAGTCGGTGGAAATGCGCGATGTGATCATCCCCGACGCGCTGCAGGACGCGATGTCGCGCGAAGCGCAAGCGACCCGCGAGAAAGCCGCCCGCGTCATCCTCGGCGAGGCGGAAGTGGAGATCGCGAAGTTGTTCCAGACCGCGTCGATCTCTTACCACGACAATCCGACCGCACTCCACCTGCGCGCCATGAACATGCTCTACGAAGGCCTCAAGGAGAAGGGCGCGATGATGATCGTGCCGTCGACCGCAGTCGAATCGATGGGCATGGGCGGCTTGATGGGCATGGCCGCGATGGCCCAGCGGGAGTTGACCGACTCCGTGCCGAATGCGGAAACCACGTAACGAGCCATAGCGCCGTAGCGCCGGCGGCCCGCCGGCTGGACCGCCGGCGGCTCGCCGGCGGTTCAGCCCACCCACCTCCACCCCGTCAGCCCCGCCTTGATCGGATTGTTCCGAACGTACGCAACGGCATCGAAGAAATGCCGCTCATCGCGAATCATCCGATCGTAGTACTCCCGCGCCCATAAAGTTCTCGTCCCGACGATGGGCGACGCGGCGTGCGACGTAAACGACTTCCACGAATGGAGAATCCGTTCCAGGCGTTCACCGTCAGCTGGTCGAAAAACGATGTGCACATGGTTAGGCATCACGCACCACGCGTAAAGCGAGTATCGAGTTCCTTCGAAATGATGAAGGTTCTCGACGATCCTGTCCGCGAGCTGTGGATTCCGCAGATGACACTTTCCGCGTTCGGCGTGCAACTCGTCGTCGAGACGAAGTGCGAAGGCCTCTTCGATGTCGAAGCGCTCGATTGCTGTCGGCTGTCGCAACCCGCCCGTGAGTTGGCGCGTCATCGCTTCCCGTTCATTACGCAGTCGCTGCAGAACGGCGAGCGGAAGCGAGTCTTGTAGTCGGTAGGTCAGCGAGTATGTCGCGCCTTCGATCTCCCAATGCGGCAGGTAACCGCGTGAACGGATCTTTGTGCGAAGGTAGTCGTCGTAGGGGATGAGTTGTCTTGGCATTTCGCGCGGAGAAAGCGCGATGCGGGTGTGGGAACCGTAAGTCTACCTCGGAACGCGCCGCGGAGCCGGCGGCGGTCCAGCCGGCGAGCCGCCGGCGCTACGCGCTACGACTTCGGCGTACCATGTCCGGCCATGAAACGAGCTCTTCTAGCTGCCGCTGTCGTTCTTGTCGCTGCGCGTTGCGCAACGATGGTCAATACCAGCACGGAGAAGATTCCGGTGCGGTCGACGCCGGCGGGGGCTGTGGTGTCGGTCGATTGCGGCAATGCGCCGCTGTATGGCGGGGTGACGCCGACCACCATCACCGTACCGCGCGCCGCTTCGCCGTGCAGCATCACGCTGGCGAAAGAGGGATACGTTCAGAGACGGGTCGATTTTCAGCGGCAGTTGTCGCGTGCGACTTCGGCGAACAAAGCGGCCGCGGCGCCGGTGGGGGTTTTGGCGTCGGTGCTTGGCTATGTGCTGGCGAGCCAGACCAGCTTGTTGAATCCGGATCAGGTCGCGTCGGACAGTTATGCCGTGGCCACGGCCGTTGCGGCGATCCCGGCGAACAAATTCGACGAGAGCCACGGCGGCGCGTACAAGCAGGTGCCGGGCGAAGTCGACGTGACGCTCGATCCCGAGCCTACGACGCCGGTTCCACCGCGCTGACGTCGTCGGAGTCGGGCTTCTTTCTCATATCGAGAAAGAGCAGCGCGATCCCGACGCAGATCGCCGAATCGGCCACGTTGAATGCCGGCCAGTGGTGCGACTTCACGTACACGTCGACGAAATCGACGACGTAGTGGAGGCGGAAGCGGTCGATCAGGTTACCGATGGCGCCGCCGAGGATCAGGTGCAAGCCGGTCTGCAGCACGCGGTCCGTCACCGCCGCGCGGAAGGCGTACGCGACTACGACGAAGAAGACGCCGATCGCGCCGAGGTTCAGGAGCAGCGGCACGATGGCCGAGTCGGCATTCGCGCCGATTCCGAACGCCGCGCCGGTGTTGCGAACGTGAACGAGCTGCAGAAAGTCGGGGATCAGCGGAATCGACTCGTGCAGATCGATGTGCGAGGAGACCAGCCACTTGGTCCAGGCATCCGCCAGGATGATGACCAGCGAGAGAATGAGGTAGGGAATCCGTTTCAAACCGCGACGCCTCGTTTCTCGTCGATCAACTTATCGAGCTCCGTGCGCAGGCGGCCGAGGATCTCGTCGTAAGTGTAGTGGCCGAGCGACTCCGGTCCGCGCTTCAGGTTCACGTAGGTCGGCGCACACCACATGCCGAGGTCCGCGTCGTCCGTTTCGCCCGGTCCGTTCACGCGGCAGCCCATCACCGCGATGGTGATGTCGTGCTCCTTCGCATACATCGTCATCTCGCGGACGTTCTGGGCTAGATCGATAAATGCTTCGTTTTCGACGCGCGAACAGGATGGACAACTAATGATGTTCATCCCCTTCTGCTCGAATCGCGCGACGGAGCGGAAGCGGCCGCTGGCGATGTCTTTGAGAATCTGACGGCCGACCGTGATCTCGTCGCCTTTGTTGTCGAACGGCAGCGTGAGCGAAACGCGCAGCGTGTCGCCGATGCCGCGCGTGATGAGCTGTTCGAATGCGACGCGCGTTTTGATGATGCCGTCGGGCGGCATGCCGGCCTCGGTGACGCCTAGGTGCAGCGGGACGTCCGGCCGAGCCTCGGCGAAGCGGATGTTTGCGTCGATCACTTTGTTCGGATCGGAGTCTTTCAACGAGACCACGTACTGATCGAAGCCGAGGTCATCGAGCATCAAACAATGTTCGAGCGCGGAGTCGAGCATCGGCGAGATCGAATCGTCCTTCGGATACTTGTCGAGTTTCTCCGGATCGACCGAGCCGGCATTGACGCCGATGCGGATCGCGCAGCCGTGTGCGCGGGCAACGTCGACGAGATACGCGACCTTGGCGCTGATCGGTTTGTCGCGTTCGATGTGGTAGAGGTGGCCGGGGTTGTAGCGCAGCTTCTGCACGAACGGCGCGACGCGCTCGGCGAGCCGGTAGTTCTCCTGGAGGTCGATTACCAGGTTCGCGTTCGGCCGCGCCGCGCGGACCTCGGCGAGCGCGGTCACGTCCTTCGGCGTGTCGATGGCGATGCGGATGACGTCCGCGCCGGCGGCTTCGAGCAGTTCCACCTGGCGAATCGTGGCGTCGACGTCTTGCGTTCTCGTTGCCGTCATCGATTGCACGGCGATGGGGTGATTCGCGCCGATGGTGACCTTGCCGATGCGCACCTCGCGGGTCTGTCTCGCTTTCATCCGTTGGCGTAACGAAGCGCGCTTGGAAAGATTTCCGGCGGGCACGGCCCGCGGCGTAGGTTGCCCAAGGCTGCGCCACCGAATTCGTGAAAGGTTTCCGTGCTGTCAGCGCAGCGCGGCGATCAACGCGCGCATGTCATCGGGCAGCGGCGCCGCGAAACTCATCTGTTTGTCCGTCTTTGGATGTGAGATCGCGAGATGAGCTGCGTGCAAAGCCTGATGACCGAATCCGGCGATCGCCTTCTGCAGCTTCTTGTCCGGAATCCCGCGCCACTGCGGGCCGGAGTAGACGGGATCGCCGATGATGGGATGGCCGATCGATTTCAGATGGACGCGAATCTGGTGCGTGCGTCCCGTGCGGAGAATGCAGCGGATCACCGACGCGTGGCGGAGCTGCTCGATCACTTCGTACTCGGTGATGGCGTTGCGGCCGCCTGCGACGACGGCCATGCGCTTGCGATTGCGGGGATCGCGCGCGATCGGCGCGTCGATCGTGCCGCGCATCTGCGACGGCGTTCCGTAGACGATGGCCACGTACTCTTTGCGCACGGCATCGGTCGGCCAGGCCGCGGTGAGTTTGCGATGCGCGTTGTCGTTCTTCGCGATGACCATCACGCCGCTCGTGTCTTTGTCGAGCCGATGGACGATGCCGGGACGCAGCTCGCCGCCGATGCCGCTCAGATCGCGGACGTGAAACAGCAGCGCGTTGACGAGCGTGCGGTCGGCGTGGCCGGCGGCGGGATGAACGACCAGTCCGGCCGGCTTGTTGATGACCACAAGGTCGCTGTCTTCAAACAGAATCGAGAGCGGGATCTCCTGCGATTCGGTGGAAGTGGGGGAGGGCGCGGGGATGTCGATCGTGGCGTTCTGCCCCTCCGCGACGCGTATCGAAGGCCGCGGCGCGGGCCTCCCATCGAGCATGACTCGTCCTTCTTCGATGAGACGGGCGAGGAAACTTCGACTATGCTCCGGCATCCGCGCGGCAAGGGCGCGGTCGAGTCTGGTTCCCTCGTCCTCGGCAAGAAAGGTGACGTTCATGATCGCAGAACGTCATGCTACAATCGCATAGTCCGGCCACGAAAGCCTCATAGCTCCGCGACGTGACATTCCGTTCCGTTGGACCGTATCACCATTTGCAATTTGATTTTTTTAGCGCCTTCGAAGTTCGTTTAGAATGCGTACGCACTTTCCGATCGAGGCAGTCTGATCACAAAAAACTCGTAGCAAAAGGGGAGATTATGTTCAAAGTGAAACAGTTGGCCGTGACCGCGGCGATCACGTTGTTCGCCGGTGCGGCGATGGCCAGCAACTTCCGCGCTGCCGACCAGGTTTACGTTCCGGCGGCCGGCCACATTTCGAGTTCGTCCGCCACCTTCGTCTCGGACGTTTTCATCTCGAACCTCAGTGATGACAGCGTCGATGTCTCCGTCATTTTGGCAACGGGAACCACGGGAACACAGACGCCCTTTCCGAAGATCCTGACACTCCTGCCGCGCGAGCGCCGCGAGCTGAAGGACTTCGTGAAGAACACGCTGAACCAGCCGTCTGCCCTCGGTCAGCTCATTTTCAACGCCTGCAAGGCGGGCGCGGACTGCACGCCCGATCCGACCACAGGCCTCAACGCCAACTACCGCAACATCAGTGTCGAAAGCCGGATCTACTCGTTCGCGCTCGGTGCGGATGGGAACACGGCGCCGACGACCGGCCAGCTTTTCTCTGGCATTCCCTGGTACAACTTCGTCTCTGAGTCTGCCTCGGGTGCAGGCCTTGACAAGGTCTTCGTCACCGGCATCCGCAATACCGACCAGTACCGTACGAACATCGGCTTCGTGAACGCGTCGCAGTTCTCGACGACGACGATCACGGGGACGCTCTTCAGCAGCACCGGGACGCAGCTCGCGCAGAGCAGCTTCACGCTTCAGCCGCTCGGCTCCGCCCAGACCGGTGTCGGTACGGCCGGCCTCTTCCCGAGCTTCACGAAGTCCGCGACCGCCACCGGCGCGTACGCGGTCTTCCAGCAGGGCGGTACGACCCCGACCGCCGACGCTCAGGCGAACGGTTGCCCGACCGGCTGCCCGGCCTTCTTCGCCTTCGGCTCGACGCTCGACAACCAGACCAACGACCCCACCACGCTGGAGCCGCAGTACCTGATTCCGCTCACGAACAACGCCATCACCTGCATCTACAGCCCGGACGTCGCCGCCTGCAAATCGGGTACGACGATTCACCGCGCTGTGCGTCACCAGTTCTAAGATTCAACGCGTCGATTTGAACGACGGCCGCGCCTCGCGCGGCCGTCCTTTTTCATCACCGCGCAGCGGAATCCCTCACTCGTTCACGGCGTTGTGACGGCTCGCTGCAACGTGGTATCATCCGTCAGCTTTCGAGCAACAACCTATCGAAAGCGGCCGATTCGGCCGCTTTTTTTGTTGTCAGGACATATGAGCGTTTTGCCCGAACGGGTTGAGAAGGAAATCGAGACCATCGCTTCTTCGGAAGGTCTCGAGCTCGTTCACATTGAGTACCGGAAGCAGGGTCATGGGTTCCTGCTCCGCATCGACATCGACAAAGAGGGTGGGGTGACGGTCGAGGATTGCGAGCTGGTTTCACACCAGGTCAGCGCCTTTCTCGACGTCGACGATGTCGTTCCCGCGGAGTACGAGCTGCAGGTTTCTTCTCCCGGGCTGGATCGCAAGTTTTACAAGCTGTCGGATTACCAGAAGTTCCTCGGCCGCCTCGTCCGCGTCAGGACGACGAAGGCGATTCGAGGGCTTCATGTAATCGTCGGAAGACTCAAAGAATTCAACGGCGAAACGATCGTCGTCACGGATCCGGTGATGAAAAAGGATCCCGACTACGTCGTTCCGCTGGCAGATGTGAAAGAAACGCGGTTGGAAGTGGAGATCTGAGCACGCACATGTTTGACGAGAACCTCAGTAAAAACATCAAGGCGCTGGCGTACGAGAAGTCAATCGACGTCGAGCGCGTGTTCAAAGCGCTCGAGGATGCCCTCGCCACCGCCGCGCGCAAGTACTACAAGACCCGCGAGCCGATGGAAACCGTCATCGACCGCGTCAGCGGCGGGATGACCATGTACGTCATCAAAGACGTCGTCATCGACGAGAACGAGATCGAAGATCCGCAGGCGCAATGGACGCTCGATCAGGCGAAGAAGATCGAGCCGGACGTCGAAGTCGGTGGCCGCATCCGCCTCAGCTACATCACCAAAGAAGTGGTCGACGTCGTCAAGGACTCGAACACGCAGATACGCACGTACGAAGCCCAGAAGATCGACTCCGAAGTCGAGCAGGGCGACGAAGTGCACATCCCGCTGACGAAGGCTGCCGAAGACTTCGGCCGCATCGCCGCGCAGTCCGCCAAGCAGGTCCTGTATCAGAAGGTCCGCGAAGCCGAGCGCGAGAAGGTCTACAACGAATTCATCGGCAAGCTTGGCGAGCTCGAAAACGGCTACGTCAAGCGCTTCGAGCGCGGCGACATGATCATCGACCTCAATGGCAAGACCGAGGGGATCATCCCGCGCAGCCAGCAGTCGCGCGCCGAGCGTTACTCGCAGGGCGACCGCATCAAAGCCGTTATCGTCGACGTTCACACGCAGCCGAAGGGACCGCAGGTCGTCCTCTCGCGCACCGACCCGCGTCTGCTCATCAAGCTCTTCGAGATGGAAGTGCCGGAGATTTACGACGGCACCGTCGTCATTCGCGGCGCCGTTCGCGAGCCTGGCGAGCGCGCCAAGATCGCGGTCATGTCGCGCGAGCGTGACGTCGATCCGGTCGGCGCCTGCGTCGGCATGAAGGGCTCGCGCGTGCAGTCCATCATTCGCGAGCTGCGCGGCGAGAAGATCGACATCATCCCCTTCAACGAAGACATCGTCGTCTACGCGCAGAATTCGCTGGCTCCGGCCAAGATCACGCGCGTTTCCGTCACCAGCGACGAGCAGGCGCATCGTCCGCACCTCGACGTCATCGTCGACAACGATCAGCTCTCGCTCGCCATCGGCAAGCGCGGGCTCAACGTCCGCCTCGCGGCGGAGTTGATCGGCGCGAAGATCGACATCAAGTCCGAGGAAGAAGTCAAAGGCGAGGTTGCCGACGCGCTCAGCGCCATGCTGCAGGAAGCGATGGCCGAGGCACGCGCCGAGACCAATGTCCACGACATCGAAGAGATGCCGGAAGATTGGGCGAACACGCTCGAAGCCGCCGGCTACGACGATCTCGACTCCGTCATCAACGCCTCGGTTGACGATCTCATCGCCATCGAAGGTGTCGACGAGGAGATGGCCGAGCAGATGATCGAGATCGCGCGCAAGCACGAGCAGATCGACGAGACGCCGCCCGAGGGCGACGAAGAAGAGCAGGAGTACCAGGCCTCGGACGACGGCGAGCAGGAAGAAGATTCCGAAGCCGGCGGTGAGCCCGAAGAAGAAGATTCCGAGGCCACAGCCGAAGACGCCGAATCACCAAAAGAAGAGGCGCAAGTGAAGTAGTCAATCTCCAAGTTGCCGGGTTGCCAGGTTCCCGGCTGACGCAATTCGCAACCTGACACCCGAACCAAGGAGAGTCAATGGCGGCAGCAAAGTTCAAAGTGAGCGACATCGCGAAGAAGATGGGGAAGTCCGAGAAGGACGTCATCTTCCAGTTGCAGTCGCTCGGCGCCGAGATCACAGACCCGAATCAGGCTCTGGAGCCTGAGGTCATTCAGGCGCTCATCACCGGCAAGAAACTGACCATGCGCACGCGCAGCGTCATCATGCGCGAAGACAAGCCGCAGGTCGCCGCGAAGAAGGAAGCTGTCCGTCCGCCGCGCGCCATCGTCAAGCCGACGCCGCGCCCGAAACGCGAAGTGCCTGCCAACGAAGAACCGCAGGTCGCCGCACCGCCGCCAACGGTCATCATCCCGGAGTTCGTCGAAGCCGTCGAAGCCGAAGAACGCGCCGCCAAAGAGGCGCCGCCGCCGGTCGCGCCGAAGCCGCGTCCCGCCGTCGTCGAAACCGCTCCGGAGCCCGCGCCCGTTGCGCCCGTTCCGATGCCGCCGCCCGCCGCTACGCCGCACGTACCCGCGCCGATGGCCGCCGGCGCCGCCGACATGCGCCGTCCGACCGGACCGACCGGCCCGCGCGCCCGCGCGCCACAAACTGCACGTCCCAACTACGCCGGCCAGCAGCCGGTTCCTTCACGTCCGACCTACGTTGGCGGACAGACCGCACGTCCCGCCGGTCCGGGCACGTCGCGTCCGCCGATGGGCGGAACGCGTCCGGCCGGTCCGGCTGGCGCTCGTCCGCCCATGGGTACGCGTCCCTCGGGATCGGGAGTTCGTCCCGGCGGTCCGATGGGAACGCGTCCCTCTGGTCCCGGCAGCTTCCGCCCCGGCGTCGGACGTCCCGGTGGTCCTGTTCCGGGCGCGCCGCCGCCACCTCCCGGCACGCTGCCGGGCGGCGCAATGGGCCGCAGCAAGTCGCGGCGTCCGGACGGCAGCGAGGACGCCTCTCCGAAAAAGAAAACTACGGGCAAACGCGGCAAGAGCGAACGCCCGTCCGAAGTCGACAGCGAGTTGTTTACGAAAGGTCCGTTCTCCGGAACGCAGATCATCAACGACGACCTCGGCCCCGACATCCCGATGCCGGAGACGGACGAGGATGGTGCGCCGAAGGCTCCGTCGCTCCGCCGCGACGTTCGCAAGCAGGCCGCGCCGGTTTCCGGCAAGGTGCTGAACTTCACCCGTCCCACCAACAAGATTCCGCTGAGCGAAGGCGCGACCGTCAAAGAGCTCGCCGACAAACTCGGCATCAAAGCCAATGACCTCATGAAGCACTTGCTCATGAAGAAGGGCCTGATGCTGTCGATCAACCAGCCGCTCGGCGGCGATCTCGCTCTCGAAATCTCCAAGGACCTCGGCATCGATGCGGAGATAGTGTCGTTCGAAGAGGCGGTCGAGCTCGAAGCGATGGAAAAGACCGGTGCGACCGGCTCCACACCGCGCGGCCCGGTCATCACCGTCATGGGTCACGTCGATCACGGCAAGACCTCGCTCCTCGATGCAATCCGCGAGACCAACGTCGCGGGCGGCGAGGCCGGCGGCATCACGCAGCACATCGGCGCGTATCACGTCGAGAAGCGCGGACGGAAGATCGTCTTCCTCGACACACCCGGCCACGAGGCTTTCACGATGATGCGTGCCCGCGGCGCGAAAGTGACCGACATCGTCATCCTCGTCGTCGCTGCCGACGACGGCGTCATGCCGCAGACCAAGGAAGCGATCGACCATGCGCGCGCCGCCAAGGTGCCGATGATCGTGGCCATCAACAAGATCGACAAGCCGAACGCCAACGTCGAGCGGGTGCGCCGCGAGCTGGCCGAGAACGGCGTGCAGGTCGAGCAGTGGGGCGGCGAAGTCGTCTCCGTCGAAGTGTCAGCCACCAAGAAGACCGGCATCGATGACCTCCTCGACATGATTCTGCTCACCGCCGACCTTCTCGATCTCAAAGCCTCACCCGAGATCGGCGCGAAAGGCGTCGTGCTCGAAGCGAAAAAAGAAACCGGCCGCGGCATCGTCGCGACGGTTCTCGTGCAGGACGGCACGCTCAAGATCGGAGACGCATTCTTCTCCGGCGCCACGTCGGGCCGCGTTCGCGCCATGACCGACGAGCGCGGAAGCCGTATCACCGAGGCTGGTCCCGCGACGCCGGTCCAGCTCACCGGATTCGATGACGTCCCGAACGCCGGCGACTCGCTGCAGGTCGTCGACGAACAGACTCAGGCCCGCATGATCGGCCAGATGCGCCAGGAAAAAGCGCGCGAAGCATCGCAGGGCAAGACCTCGCGCATGTCGCTCGATCAGCTCTTCCAGCGCATGCAGTCGGGTACGGCCAAGGAGCTCAATCTCATCCTCAAGGCTGACGTGCAAGGCTCCGTCGAAGTCCTCGCCGACACGATGCGCAAGCTCTCCACCTCCGAGGTCAAAGTCAACGTCATCCACTCCTCGGTCGGCGCGATTTCGACGAACGACATCCTCCTCGCATCCGCATCCGACGCCATCGTGGTCGGCTTCAACGTCCGTCCCGAGCGTTCGGCCGGCGAGCTGGCGGAGAAGGAAGGCATCGACGTCCGCCTCTACACCGTCATTTACAACCTGGTCGATGAGATGAAGCTGGCCATGACCGGCCTTCTCGATCCGAAGTTCCAGGAAGTCTTCCAGGGCCGCGCCGAAGTGCGCAACACGTTCAAGGTTCCGAAGGCGGGCGTCATCGCCGGCTGCATGGTCACCGAGGGCCTGATTCCGCGCTCGGCGAGCGTGCGGCTGCTCCGCGACAACCGCGTCATCCTCGAAGGCAAGATCGCCTCGCTCCGTCACTTCAAGAACGACGTCGCCGAAGTCCGCCAGGGTTTCGAGTGCGGCATCGGCATCGAGAGGTTCCAGGACATCAAGCAGGGCGACATCATCGAAGCGTTCAAGGTGGAGCAGCTAGCCGCCGTACTGCAGGGATAAGTACGGCAGGGACGAGGGATGAGGGACGAGGGATGAGGGACGAGGGAATCTCGACCGTCATCTCTCGTCCTGATTCATCCCTTGCCCCTGATGTACTTCATGAAGATTTAGAACCCAAGCCTCTTCGTCTTTCCCTCGTCCCTCGTCCCTGCTTCATCCCCCTCGTCCCTGACTCATGATCGTTTCCGTCGCACTCTTCGAGATCTTCATCCCGCACGCGCAGTCGTTGAAGGACAAGCGCATGGTGGTGCGGTCGCTCCGCGAGAAGCTGCGGCATCGCTTCGAGATCTCGGCGGGTGAAGTCGGCCTGAACGATCTTCATCAGCGCGCACGTATGGCCGTATCGTTCGTCTCGATCGACGATCCTGGAGCCGACGCGATGCTCGAACGCGTGCTCAACTTCGTCGAAACGAACACCGACGCCACGCTCACCGGCTGGACGACGGAGAAGCTCGACTTCGATGAGACGGTGGCCTTGGGCGTCCCGCACTTCCCGACGTAGCGTCGGCGGCCCGCCGGATGTGCCGCCGCCGGCTCGGCGGCATTTCTCGGTACGCGCAAGCGAGCCGCTGGCGGTACAGCCGTCGAGCCGACGGCGCTACGCGGCTACGTTGTGCCACATCACGGCCGCGTGATTGCCCCAATCGTGATGTGCAACTCCACGTTGTCGCTCAGTACGCCCGGAACTGCGCCCCAGCGGCTGCCGAGGACGCCGAAGTCGCGGCGGTTGATCGTGAACGTCGTCTCGAAGCCGGCCATCTTGCCGATGCTCGCGATCTCGTGGACGCCGAGCGACGTCACCGGAAAGCGCACGCGCCGGGTCGTGCCGTGAATGGTCAGATTGCCGGTGACGAAGTTGTGTTCGACGCCCGTGCTGTGGAACTCGATGGTGGGATAGCGGCGCGCGTCGAGGAAATCCTCGCCGGTCACCGTTTCATCGCGGCCACTGTTCTTCGTATCGAGGCTGGCCGCCTTTGCGACGACATCGATCCGCGACGCCTCGGGATGCGCGGGATCGTAGATCAGCGTCCCATCGAAATCGCGGAAGATCCCTTCCTCTTTCAACACGCCCCATTTCACGATCGAGAAGCGGAGACTCGTGTAGACCGGCTTCACGTAGTAGCGGGTCGGCGCGGCGCAGACGGGCAGCGCGAGTAGCGACAGCAACAGAATCGCGCGCTTCACTTACCACCTCCGACGCGGAAGTCGCGCGTGCAGTGCCAGACGCCGGATGCGTCGCGTTGCACCGGCCGGATCGAGGCGAACGTACCGCCCTGGCCATCCTTTGCGCGCATTTCCGGCGTGAGATAGCGGTCGTCCGCGAACTGCAGGATCTCGAATTGTTCGTGGCGCCCGTCCTGAATGTGGATGTGAATGTGCGCCGGTACGCCGCCGCCGGGATACGAGCCGGGCCGGATCGTGTCGATTCGATAGGTGCCGTCGGCCGCCGTAGCCAACCGGCCAAAGAGCCGCGCGGCAACCTTCGGATTCGGACCATGCGCTCCGTCGGCTAGATAGATGCCGCTGGCGTCCGTGTGATGCGCTTCAATGACCACGCCGCCGCGCGGTTTGCCGTCCGCGCCGATGACGCGTCCCGTGACGATGAGCCGCTGTCCCGGCTCGTTCGCGCCTGCGATCACGATGTGCGAGACCAGTCCGGGTGATGCCAACAGAGGGATCGCGAGAAGCAGCAATCCAATTACGATTCGTTTCATGATGTCGTTCTCCTTTTCGATTGGAGGACGGCATCCTGCTCACCACCGTTAACGTGTTAACACTTCACCCGCGCGCCGCGTCCTCTCAACGCTGATGTCTGTTCGCACCGACGCCGATCTCGTTCGCGCCGCACAGGCGGGCGACGTCGCGTCGTTCGAGCTCCTCTACGCCAAATATGTCCCCGTCGTGCACGCAATCCTCCTCGGACGTCTTCCTCCCGCCGACGCTGACGACGTCGCGCAGAACGTCTTTATCACCGCGTACACGAAACTGCAGTCGTTGCGCGAGCCGGCCGCGTTCGCGGGATGGATTGCTCGCAGCGCGCGCAATGCCGCCGAGGATCATCGGAGGAAGATGAGCGAGACCGTGGAGTTGCACGACGCGTACGTCACGAACGAAACGCAACGCGACGACGCCGAAGCCGCGCAAGCGCTCGACGCAATCCGCGCACTGCCGGAGGCGTATCGCGAGACGCTGATGTTGCGCCTCGTGGAAGGAATGACTGGCCCCGAAATCTCCGCGCGCACTGGCCTCACGCCCGGCTCCGTGCGCGTGAACCTTCACCGCGGCATGCAGATGCTGCGCGGCGCCCTCGGCGGGAGTACTCCATGAACGACGACTATCTCTGGGACAAAAGCGGCGAGCCGGACGCCGAGGTGCAAAAGCTCGAGGCACTCCTCGGTCGTTATCGTTCGTCTGCGCCGATGCCCGATTTCAAACGCGTCGCTGTGATTCGACGCCGTCCTGTTTGGCCGTTCGCAGTCGCTGCCGCGCTCATCGTCTGCGCGATTCTTGGAGCCGTGCGCTTCTACACGCCGGCGAATCGCTGGCGCGCGACGGAGGAATCCGGCGTCGCTGACGTGCCGCATTCGATCCTGCGTACCGGCGATGTCGTACGAACCCAACGCGGATCGGTTCGCCTTCAGTCGCCCGCGGTCGGCACGATCGACCTCGGCGCGAATACGACCGTCCGCCTCATCGAAAACCGAAGCAGACGTCATCGCCTTGCGCTCGCCGGGGGAACGATCCACGCGAAGACGACTTCGCAGCCGGGCGTCTTCGTCATCGACACGCCGAAAGCGCGCGCCATTGACCTCGGCTGCGAATACACGCTGACGATTGCGCCCGGCGGCGGGGGAGAGCTGCACGTGATCGCGGGATGGGTCGATCTCACGCATTCCTACGAACAGTCGCTCGTGCCGCAAGGCGCGTCGGCGATGATCGAATCGGATGGGTCGCTAACTGTGCCTGTATTCGACGACGCGTCGCCGGTCTTCCAAGCGGCGGTTCGCAAACTCGACATGCCCACGATCGTCGCGAACGCGCGAACGCGCGACGCGTTCACGCTGCTGAATCTTTTCCGTCTTGCTTCGCCCGACGAACGAGGAGTCCTCTACGACCGTTTGAATCAACTCGTTCCCGCGCCGCCATCGATCACGCGCGAAAGCGTTCGCTACTGGGCGCCGGCATCGACGGAACTCTGGTGGACGCCGGTCCTTCGCGCCAGTGGCATCAACGCGCTGAAGAAAAAGAAGGGCGCGCTCAGCGGTTTATGAACCTCTGTGCTCTTTGTGTCTCTGTGGTTGAATGGCTGCATGCGCAAAACCCGCAGAACTTCCCGCGTCGGCGAATCGGTACGTGACGCCCTCGTCGACGTCTTCCGCCACGAGATCAAAGACATCGACCTCGGACTCCTATCCATCACCGGCGTCGAGGTCAGTCCGGACATGCACTTCGCCCGCGTCTTCATCAGCGGACTCGATGAAAAGCAGACCAAGGACACCGTGCGCGAGCTGCAGCAGCGCAAAGGTTTCATCCGCTCGCAGCTCGGCAAACGCGTCCGCCTTCGTTCGACTCCGGAGCTCGACTTCAAATTCGACGAGACTGCGATGCGAGCCGGCCGGATCGAGGATGTGCTGGCCGAAATCAACAAAGAGCCGAAGAGCGACGACTAGCGCCGCACGAACACCATCTTCCGGTAGTAATCAAGCTCCGCGATCGACTCTTCGATGTCCGTCAGCGCGCGGTGCTCATCCTTCTTCTTCGGCGACTCGTACTTGCCGTCGTACCACTGCGACACGAGCGTTTTGATCGAGCTGACGTCGACGATGCGGTAGTGCAGGAAGGCATCGAGCGACGGCATGTACTTCGCGAGGAAGCGCTTGTCCTGTCCGATTGAATTGCCGCACAGCGGCGCCGTGCGCACGTAGCAATACCGCCGAACGAAATTCAGCGTCTGCTGCTCCGCCTCGGCGGTGGTGACGCCTTCCTCGCGTACGCGGTCGAGCAACCCGCTCCCACCGTGAGTTCGACGGCACCACGCATCCATCATGTCCAGCTTCGACTTCGGATGACGAATGGCCAGCACCGGCCCGCGGGCGATGATCTCCAGATCGTAATTGGTGATGATCGTGGCGATCTCGAGCAGGACATGCTTCTCGGGATCGAGCCCCGTCATCTCACAGTCCATCCAGACCAGATACTTTTTGCTTCGTGCCGGTTTCGCAGCCATCGCCGCATTCTAACTGGCCAACGTGGCGGCGTAGCCGCCATGAGAACCGTAGCCCCCATCTTCAGATGGGGTTCGTCGAGGCGCCGCGAAATCGTGAGCGCGCTTGAGCGCGCGAAAGAAAGCTTTCTCTCGCCTGTTAAAACGGGCTCACAAATTCGCTCGATCTGCTGCCCCACGCCTGAAGGCGTGGGCTACGGTTCTTGCGCCGGCTACGCCGACGAGACACACTCATCCTGAACATGTTCAAAACAATCCTTGACACCAGCCGAGCGCGAGCCTAAGTTGTTTTTGAACACGTTCAAGGAGGCCGTCAAATGAAGATCGTCATCCCCGGAGGCTCAGGACATCTCGGAACTCTGCTGGCTCGCGCGTTTTATCCGCAGCACGAAGTGGTCGTGCTCAGCCGGCATCGCGCGCTGCGTCCGTGGCGAACCGTTGCATGGGACGGCGTCAACCTCGGATCGTGGGCGGGGGAGATCGATGGCGCCGACGTCGTCATCAATCTCGCGGGACGCAGCGTCGACTGCCGCTACACCGCGGGCAACAAGCGCGAGATTCTGGACTCGCGCGTGCTTTCGACGCACGTCGTCGGTGACGCCATCGCTGCCGCGCAGAATCCGCCGCATCTCTGGCTTCAGGCGAGTACGGCAACGCTTTATCCCCATCGCTCTGAGACGGCGAACGATGAAACGACGGCTATCCGTGAGGATGACCTGCCGCCCGACTGGCGCTTCAGCATCGAGGTCGGCCGGCAATGGGAGCTCGCCCTCGATGAAGCGAAGACGCCGCGCACGCGCAAAGTGAAACTTCGTTCGGCGGTGGTGATGACGCCCGACGCCGGCACGCCCTTCGCCATCTTCCTGAACCTGGTCCGGTTTGGCCTCGGCGGCAAGGCCGGCGACGGGCGACAGTTCGTGTCGTGGGTTCATCACGACGATTTCATTCGCGCCATCCGTTTCCTGATCGATCAGCGCTTCATCGCCGGCGTCGTCAACATCGCCGCGCCGAATCCGTTGCCGAATGCGGATTTCATGAAAGCGATTCGGAAAGCGTGGGGAATCCCCTTCGGAATCCCCTCGGAACGTCATCTGCTCGAGGTGGCCGCGTTCGTCCACCGCACAGAAACCGAACTGCTGCTCAAGAGTCGCCGCGTCGTCTCGGGCGTTCTGACCAGGAATGGCTTCCGCTTTCAGCACCCAAACTGGCCGGAGGCAGCCGTCGAGTTATGCGACGAATGGCGCGCGCTGCACGGACGCCCGTCCGGCGCGCCGCGCGCGCAGCCGACGTGGTGACGTATTCTCTGCGCGTGGCGACGGCAAAGGCGGAAGAGACTCGCGAGCGCATCCTCGACGCGGCGTTGAGCCTCTTTCGCCAGCGCGGATTCGACGAGACCACCATGCGCGATATCGCCGCCGAGGCGGGTGTGGCGACGGGCGCGGCGTACTACTACTTCCGGTCGAAGGAAGAGCTGGTGATGGCGTTCTACGCGCGGACCGCGGAGGAGGCGCGCGAAGTGATTCCGCCGCTCGTGACGCGTTCCCACGACCTCGGCAAACGCATTCGCGGAATCATCGACACGCAACTCAAGCAGTTCGAAGAGCATCGGCGGCTGATGGTTGCGCTCGTGCGCATCGGCATCGATCCGAAGCATCCGCTCTCGCCGTTCGGTGAAGAGACCGGCGACATGCGCAACGCCAGCATCGACTTTTTCCGCGCGGCCATCGCCGATTCCAAACCGCCCGTGCCGAGGGATCTCGCCGCCGACCTACCGCGGCTGCTCTGGCTGTATCAGATGGGGATCATCCTCTTCTGGATGTTCGACGAATCGAAAAGCCAGCGGCGCACGCGAGCGCTGCTCGACGGCACGATCGATCTCGTCGTGCGGCTGATCCAGATCTCGTCGCTGCCGATGATGGGACGCCTGCGCAAGCGGCTGCTGGCGATCCTGCGCGCCGTCGAAGAGTAGCCGCGCCGCATGGTAGGCTCGCCTCGCTTGCAACCTCACAAACCATCAGTAGACGGACTCCTCCTTCTCGACAAAAAAACCGGCATCACCTCGCACGATGCCGTCGAAAAGTTTCGCCGCCGCTCCAAGATCAAGAAGGTAGGGCACACCGGTACGCTCGATCCGCTCGCCACCGGCCTGCTCGTGCTCTGCGTCGGAAAGGCGACGCGGCTGCAGGCGTATCTGATGGGGATGGAGAAGACGTACGAGGGCGTGATCCAGTTCGGCTGGGCCACCGATTCGTACGACGCGGCGGGCGAGCCGGTGGGCGAAACGAACGAAGTGAATGTCGAGCACATCGACTTCGCGCCGCTCGTGGCGCCGTTCATCGGACCGCTCCAACAGATGCCGCCGCAGTTCTCGGCGAAGAAAATCAACGGCGTCCGCGCGTACGAACTCGCGCGCAAAGGCGAAGTGGCGGCGCTGACACCGAAGTCGGTCACCGTCTACGAATTCGAAATCGTCAGCGTGAGCGGATCGACGGCGCGTTTCCGCATTCGCTCGTCGGCCGGCACGTACGTCCGTTCCCTCGCGCACGACCTCGGCGCGGCCGCGGGCATTCCGGCGCATTTGAAGGAACTGCGCCGCACCGCCATCGGCAACTTCCGCATCTCCGACGCGCTGCCGTACGACACGCTCGAAAACGCACCGATCGAAGAGTTGCTGTCGCCGCCGTGGTTCCAGTCGCTGTCTGACGTCGAACTTCCGCTGCCGAAGCTGCGCATCGACTGGGGCCAGCAGGGAAAATTGATGCGCGGCCAATCGATCATCATGACGCCGTCCGTTCCTGTCCACGTCACCGACCTCCTCGCGCTCGGCAACCCCGAGGATCGATTGATCGCAATCGGGGAAGTCGTGAATGTGTTGCGCGAAGGCGGTCCGGTTGAGGTGAAGCCGAAGGTCGTGCTCGCGGGGTGAGCAGCCTCGCGTGAATATAATCGCCGCCGAATGTCCAATCGCACGGAGCGCGATTTTGCGGAGAACGGGCCTCAGACCTCGCGGCGGCGGTTCATGATCGCGGGGGAGCACGTCATCCTGCGCGCATTCGAGCGCGATGATGCCGAGCGCTGCTATCGCTGGATCAACGATCCGAACATTGTCCGCACGCTGAAGACGCGTTATCCGATCGCGTTTCAGAATGAGATCGAGTGGCTCGAAGGCGCGATGCACGCCAGTCAGACGGAGCGCCATTTCGCCATCGAGCGGCGCGACGACCGCACGCACATCGGCAACGCCTCGATTCACGACATCGATTGGGTCTCGCAGACTGCGTGGTTTGGTCTCTTCATCGGCGAGCCGTCGGCGTGGAACCGCGGCTTCGGCGGCGATTCCATTCAGACACTGGTCCGCTTCGCGTTCGACGAAATGAACCTCGCCAAGCTGCGCATCAACGTCTTCGACTATAACGATCGCGCGAAGCACGTGCTGGAAGGCCTTGGATTCGTGCAGGAGGGTTGTCTGCGGCGCGACTTTTATCGCGAGGGGACGTACCACGACATCGTGATCCTCTCGAAGTTCCGCGATGCCGCGCCGCAGCGACAGGGAGAGTCATGAGCGACCGAAAAATACGAGTGCTGATCGCAAAGCCTGGCCTGGACGGGCACGATCGCGGCGCGAAAATCATCGCGCGCGCGTTGCGCGATGCAGGGATGGAAGTGATCTACACGGGATTGCGGCAGACGCCGGAGCAGATCGTCGCCGCCGCCGTGCAGGAGGATGTCGACGCCATCGGGTTGTCGATTCTTTCCGGCGCGCACAACGTACTCTTCCCCGAAATCATGCGGCTATTGAAAGATGAAAGCGCGCAGGACATCGTCGTCTTCGCGGGCGGCATCATTCCGGAGAAGGACATCCCACGGATGAAAGAGATCGGAATCCGCGAGATCTTTTTGCCGGGAACGCCGACCGCGACGGCTGTCGATGCCATTCGCCGGGCGGTGAACGTCTGAGGTATCAAAACAGGGGAGGTTTTATGAAGCGCAGGTTGCTCGGGTTCCTCATCATCATTTCTTGTGTTGCCCCCGTTCTCTTCGCGGAGACGATTCGCTGCGAATCGGACCGCGGTCATCGACACGAATGCTCGTTCGATGGCTGGGGACGCGTGGAACTGCTTCGCCAGGTAAGCCGCACCGATTGCATCGAAGGGCGGACCTGGGGCGTCGCGGGACGGCATGCAGTTTGGGTCAGCGACGGCTGCCGCGCCGATTTCCGTATCCGCCGCGAGCGTGACGATGATTACGGTGACCGTCACGATCGCGACCGCCGCGCGCGCCTGATCATCTGCGAATCAGACAACAACACGCGCCATCGCTGTGACGTCGATACGCAGTACGGCGTTCGCCTGACGCGCCAGATCAGTCGCAACGCCTGCATCCTCAATCGGACGTGGGGTTACGACAGCCGCGGTATCTGGGTCCGCGATGGTTGCCGCGCCGAGTTCACCCTCGGGCGCTGAGCCATTGCAAGCGGTTGCAGCCGGCGCGGGCGGCATGTAGGCTGCGCGCGCCGGCATGGAACCTCTCGAATCGCAGCTCGACACGAAATCCGACGACTTCCGCCGCAACTCCGCGGCGTTGCAGGCACTCGTCGATGAGCTGAATCGCCGCGTCGAAATCGCGCGGCAGGGCGGCGGACCGAAGTACGTCGCGCGGCACAAAGAGCAGGGGAAAATGCCGCCGCGCGAACGCATCGCCGCGCTGCTCGATCCGCATACGCCGTTTCTCGAGTTCTCGCCGCTCGCCGCGAACGGCATGTACGACGATGACGCGCCCGCGGCCGGCATCATCACCGGCGTCGGACGGATTCAGGGACGCGAGTGCCTGATCATCGCCAACGACGCCACGGTCAAAGGCGGCACGTACTTTCCGATGACGGTGAAGAAGCATCTGCGCGCGCAGGAAATCGCGCTGCAGAACAACCTGCCGTGCATCTACCTCGTCGATTCCGGCGGCGCGTTTCTGCCGTTGCAGGCCGAGGTCTTTCCCGATCGCGAACACTTCGGACGGATTTTCTACAACCAGGCGGTCATGTCCGCGCGCGAGATCCCGCAGATCGCAGCGGTGATGGGATCGTGCACGGCCGGCGGTGCGTACGTGCCGGCGATGTCCGACGAGGCGGTCATCGTCAAGGACACCGGAACAATTTTCCTAGCCGGACCGCCGCTGGTGAAGGCCGCGACGGGCGAGGAAGTCACTGCCCAGGATTTGGGCGGCGCCGATGTGCATACGCGGATCAGCGGCGTCGCGGATCACTTCGCTGAGGATGATGCCGACGCCATTGCCATCGTGCGCAACATCGTCGAGAACCTGCGCGTCGATAAGCACGAGCCGGAAACGCGCATCGAGCCCGAGGATCCGGCATTCGATCCGAAAGAGCTGTACGGCGTCATTCCGAGCGACATCCGCAAACCGTACGACGTCCACGAAGTCATTGCGCGCATCGTCGACGGCTCGAAGTTCCAGGAGTTCAAGGAGCGTTATGCGCCGACGATCGTGACCGGATTCGCGCGCATCTTCGGCTACAAAGTCGGGATCCTCGCTAACAACGGCGTCCTCTTTTCGGAGAGCGCGCTGAAGGCGACCCACTTCATCGAGCTGTGTAACCAGCGCCGCGTCCCGCTGATCTTCCTGCAGAACATCACCGGCTTCATGGTGGGGAAAGAGTACGAGCGCGGCGGCATCGCGAAGGACGGCGCGAAGATGGTGCACGCGGTCGCCAACTCGACGGTGCCGAAGTTCACGGTCATCATCGGCGGCTCGTTCGGCGCGGGGAACTACGGCATGTGCGGCCGCGCATACTCGCCGCGCTTCCTCTGGATGTGGCCGAACGCGCGCATCAGCGTGATGGGCGGCGAGCAGGCGGCGGGAGTTTTGACCACAGTCAAGCGCGATCAACTCGCGCGCGCCGGCAAGGAGTTGAGCGCCGAGGAAGAGCGCGCGATTGCCGATCCGGTGCTGCAAAAGTACGAGACGGAAGGCTCGCCCTACTTCTCGACCGCGCGCCTCTGGGACGACGGCGTCATCGATCCCGCCGACACCCGCACCTATCTCGGCCTCGGGCTCTCGATCGCGTACAACTCGAAGATCGAGGAGCCGAAGTTCGGCGTCTTCCGGATGTAGCTCGATGGAAGCCACCTGGTTCCTCTTCGACCTCGGCAACACCGTCATCAAGCTCGCGTACGAGCGCGTTCTGGAGGCGATCTGCGCGGATGCGTCGATGTCGCGTGACGAGCTGGTCGAACTCTTGGAAGAACCTGGGGCGTACCGCGACATGGAGCGCGGCGCGGTGTCGTTCTACGAGTTCTACGAATTCCTCTGCGACCACGCCGGCTATCGCGGGAGCATCCGCGACTTTCATCAGGTCTGGTGCGACTTCTTCGACGGCACGATGCCGGGCATCGAGGATCTGCTGGAACGGATTCGGAAGCGCTACCGCGTCGCGTTTCTATCGAACTCGAATGAGATCCACGCGGAGCTGATCCCGACGCAGTTCGCAGCGATCTTTCACAAAGACGATCCCTTCGTCTTCTCGCACCGGCTCAAGGTAGCGAAGCCCGATCCCGATATTTTCCGCCTGGCGCTGAATTCGATCGGATCGACGCCGCAAAACACGATCTTCGTCGATGACCTGATCGAGAACGTGGTCGCGGCCCGTGCGATCGGAATGCGGGCGTTTCAGTTCATCGATACGCGAACGTTGAGTAGTGAACTGGAGCGTGAGGCGTTGCTTTAGCTTTTCACGCGGAGGCGCGGGGACGCGGAGAAAAGCTGAGCTACATCCCGTTCGCGACGCTGCGCGTCAGTTGGTCATTGCCGTACCACTGGCGATGAAACTGGAGCAGGGCGTCGCGGTCGGAGGCGACCGGCTTCACGTCGGATGTGCCTTCGCGGTGGAAGAGGCGCGGGACGGTGTAGAGCACGTAGTCGAAGTTCCGCTTCGCGTACTCGTCGCCGATCTTGTGGAACGACGCGCCGTCGATCGAGAACTTCGTCGTGCCGCGATACGAAAGCTCGACGCGTTTGTAGCGCTTGTCTTTAACCTTCTTCGCGAACTCCAGGAAAGCCGTGTGGACGTCGATCGGTGTCTGACGGATGCCGATCGTGCGGAGGTCGTAGACCACCACGCCCGGGACCATGTAGTACTGGTAGTGCGCCGACACGTTCATCCCGGCGAAGGCGGCGGGATTCGAGCGGAGGACGTCGTCAACCGGCTGTTGCAGCAGGATCACGTTCGCGGAGTAGCCGACGATCGCGGCGATGAGCGGCGTGCCGACGAAGACCAGTTTGCGCTTCGGGAAGTTCGGGATCGGAATGGCAATCCGTTCCATCTTCACCTGCTGCTTCACTCGCTGCCAAAAGGGAAGCCGCGGACGCGGGTTCTTTTTCGACGCAGGCGGCTCCACGGGAATGGCGTAGTAGGCGATCGAGAGCAGCAGACCGGCTGCGATCGACACCAGCCCGACCGGACGAAAGACCAGGAGCGCGCCGAGTCCGAAGATGTAGGCGACCCAGGAGGCGTGGTTGATGCGGGAGCGGTTGCGCTGGGCGCGTTCGCGGTAGAAATCGTCGTTCACGATCTCCGAGCAGTGCTTGCAGCGGATGGCCGCCTCAGGGATGTCGCTTCCGCAGAACTTGCACGGGGCCATCTTGTCGGCGGCGCGGCGTTTGTTGGTAGCCAGATCGGCAGCGCGGCGATGCGGTGCCAGCTTCAGAAGGAGAAGTCCGCAGTTCGCGCAGGCTGCCGCGTTCGCTTCGTAAGGCGTCTTGCATTCCGGGCAGCGCATCATTGGTCCTGAATAACTGCAAACGTGCCGCCATCATGCCCTCGGGGTCACATCGGAATAGGAGCGCACGGGGTCCGGTTGGCTGGGTATCCGTGATTTGCCGAATCGAGACGATGAACACCGTTTTTGAATCTCCGAAGGCAGCACAGAAAGGAGATTCAAGATGAGAACACAAGGCAATGTGAAGTGGTTCAACGACGCCAAGGGTTTCGGTTTCATCACCAGCGAGAATGGCGACGACGTGTTCGTCCACTTCTCAGCGATTCAGGGCGCCGGCTTCCGGTCGCTTCCCGAAGGAGCCGCGGTTGAGTTCGATGTCGTCAAAGGACCGAAAGGTCTGCAGGCAGCGAACGTAGTCGCAGTCTAAGTCTAAGTAGCCGATCTTACGGTCGACGAAAGGGCAGGAGCGATCCTGCCCTTTTCGTTGTGTGGAGGTTTATGGGCAGGCCACAAGTTTCCGTCGTCAAGCGTCAGCGCGAGCAAGCCAAGCGCGAGCGCCAGCAGTTGAAAGCCGAAAAGCGCGCGCAGCGCAAGAATGCCGAGCCGGGCGAGGCAGGCAGCGACATCGATCTCGCCGATCTCGTTGTCGAAGGCCAGGAAATCCCTTAATTCTTAGGAGATCGCCGGCCGAATCTACGTTCGATATTGAATCCCAGGTGAATGTCGCTCTTGTTCAGCGGCGTTCCCTGGTACGTCGACGTCACGTATTGATCGGCGAGCGTGGCATTGCTGTTCGTCAGCAGGATCTCGAAGTAGTGCCCGCCGATGGCGCGCTTCAGTCCGAATGCCCACCCAAAGTCGCCGCCGTTCATCGATGACGGCAGATCGCGATTCTTCGCCGTCAGCTCCACCACCACGCTCAGTCCCGGCCGCACCATCAGCGCCGCCCCGACCGGCACGTTGAAGGCGTGCTTGAACAAAGCACCGGAGGATGAGCCGCTCACCTGCTGGCCGGCGTTGGTGACGTAGGTCGGAATTGCGAAGACTTCCGCGCGTCCGCCAACCTGTTTTGACACGATCGCCTGTGCGAAGAACGACGTGCGGTTGGTAATGTCGCGCTCCGTCCGCCAATCCATCCCGCCGCGCACCGCCAGCGAGAAGGGGATTGCCGGCGCCTCCTGAACGATCACGTACTTCAGCGACGACTCGATGTCGTCGCTGGCGTTGCTGCGCAGAAACGTCGCCTGCAGATCGCGCGTCATCGCGTACGAGAATCCGATTCCGACGTCGGCGTTGCTATCCAATCCCCACAGCGAGTGCACGCGATCGCTGAAGCTCCCCTGATCGAGCGATTGATTGAACCGGTGCGTGAACTTCACCTCCCACGTCCCCTCGGATGGGATATGCGAAGTGGGCAGTGAGAGCAGCGTATCGCCCAGCGGAAGAGGGCGGGTTGGCGCATACGGACTGTCCTGCGCTGAAAGGCCGAAGGCGGCAAACAAAAGACAGAAAATCGCGAGACGTCTAATCATTCGGTGCACCTCGGCGGATCCAATCGCGCACCAGCTTGATCTGCGCGTCAGTCAACGGCGTCAGATTCTGCGGCATCCGATCGCCTGTGATCCCGGCGCCGGTGATCTTGCGATAGAGATATGAATTCGCCGGATCGCCCGGCGTTACGCGCGCCAGCTGCGGCGCCTCGATGCTCGCCACACCAACGGTCATCGCATACGCGCGGCCGGGCGAGAGGATCATGCTCTCCTGCCGTCCGAGCGGATCATGACAGCCGAGCTGTGCGCAGGTCGGCGTGAAGATCTCGTTCTGGACGCGGGTAAAGGTCGCGGTCGGATCGATCGGTTCGCCCGATCCGCCGAGGGGATCGGTCGGTTCCTTGAGTCGTCCGCATGCGAAGATGAGAAGCGTGAACGGGAGGAGTTTCCGGAGCATGCGGCGCGAAGGGTAGCGTTGGGATGCAAGTAATCGCAAGTCGCAAGTTTGAAAACTTCACCACAGAGGCACAGAGATCACAGAGTCTTTCTCTGTGCACTCTGTGTCTCTGTGGTGATTACCACGCTGGCGTCTCGATCCCGTGCGGCAATTCGCGCAACATCGCGCGCCACGATCGATCGAGTTGCCATGCCGAGGCGACGAGGAGAAGGAATGCGAGAAGAACGACGATGTCGAAGCGACGTCGTCGAAACGCGAGCGCAACGAGAGCCAGGTCGATCGCGGCAACGGCAACCGCCAGATTCCGCAGCCGAAGAAACGACATCGCCGCGAACCCGAACTGGCCGCCGAGGTAGACGATGAGTAGCGCGGCGAGGAGTCCGAACGTGAACGCAATCGCGCGCGGTCGCGTGCGCCAGAGCGCGTACGCGATCGCGGCAAGTGCGATGACCACGCCGCAGATCAGCACCGCGATTCCGTGTCGATAAACGAACGGCCAGCGATCGGCTGCGAGCGGCGGCATCGACGCTTCGATGCCCTGTTGGGCGATCAGGTATCCATTCACGTTCTCCAACACCCGCGCAGCAAGCCAGAGCGTTGCGATCAACGATGCCGAGGCGGTGATGAAAGTCGAACGGAACCGCGCCAGGCTCAATGCAACGATGACCGACGACGCAATCACGGCTAGCGGCGCCGAAATCATCGCCCACGTCCAGCTCACGAACGATGCCTCGGTCGCTTCCGTCGGGATGAATTGCAGGTTGCTGAATGCGCCAAATGTACGCGTGAACTCCAGCAGTCCCGCTAACGCGCAGCCGATCGCCAATCCTGCCAGCAAAGAAAAAACGCCGCCGTTGCCGGCGGCGTTGCGTTCGTTCGATTCGGGGACTTCTGCTACCAACCGTAGCTCCGTCCCGGCTGCGGAGCTTCGCGGCCGAGGAGCGCTTCGCGGTATTTGGCGAACTCGGAACCGGTGAAGTAGTAGCCGGGGAGCACCGTCGACAGATAGTCGAGGTACTTCTCGCCGCTGACCGGTTTGCCGTTCTCCATCAGCATGTTGCCGTCGATGTCGTACGGCATGAACGCGATCTCTTCCATGCCGCGCGAGCGGAAAAACTTCACGTCCGGCGCGAAGAGCAGATCCTTCGGCGCAACGCCGTTGACCGTCTCGCGCGTATCCATCACTTCGCGGACGATCGTGCGCGCCTCGGGAGCCGGCGTGTCCTTGACCTTGCACTGCACGACGGCGATGTTGACCAGCTCCAGCACTTCGCGGACCTCGTTGTAGTACTCGCTCTGCGCCGTGCCGTTGTTGCGGTCCTTGAATCCGAACGCGATCGACGTATCGCCGCCGCGCTCGTTGCCGAACATCTCCACGCCGCGCGGAATCCACACGTTGAGAACGTGCTGGATCTCTTCGATGGAGAAGCGGCCGGTGTCGTTGTGTGCGGCGACGGCGAGATCGCGAAGGAATCCGCGCCCGCTGCCGATGTGGAACCCTTCCTCGGAAAGCATCGGCCCCATCGACCGCCCCATCGGAGCGTACGAGAAGACCTTCTGCATCTCGAGCTGGTACTTGCCGACCAGGTCGATGACCGTGGCGAAGACGACGTTGTCGAGGAAGTTCACGAACGGGATGTTGAACGCGTCGAGCACGTGGTTACCCAGCTCCATCGCCAGCAGCTCGTCGATGGTGTCCTGCGCCACGTCGGGATGCCCCGGCTTCTTCCAGCTCTTGTCGTGATCGAAGACCCAGAACATCTGGTAGCCGTGCCGCAGCTCCTCCGCCATGATCCGGAGGACGGCCATCTTCATCTGATCGGTCGGCGCTTCTTCGAGCGTCAGGCGATGCTGCTGGATCGAGCCGAGCTCGGTCGAGGCCTGCGCGCGGATGATGTCGCGCGCTGTGTAGAACATGTTCCCGACCATGTCGCCTGCCTGCTCGAAGCGCGGCTGTCCGGTCATGCGGCCGTAGGTGATGTTCTCGGAATTCAGCTTGCCGACTTTCGCGAAGAGTTGAAACGGCGTCTGGTTGTAGTACTTCGACCAGTTCGTCTGCAGGAACTCGAGCTCGGGAAAATGCTTCTTCTGCCACGCCACGAGCGCGTCGTGATGCTTGGGCGTAATTGTCTCAGTCGTATAGGCTGCCAAGGGTCCTCCTGGGGGAACTGCCGGCGCGGTCGAAGGCGTCCAACGCGCCTCGACTCAGCAACATTCTCGCCGGGATCGGTGCGATAATCCGGCGGCGCGCGGATTGTAAGCGGTTCCACAGCCGCATGGAAAGCCGGGAGTCCGGCCCCGTTGCAAGTCACTTCAATGCAGACGCTGACGCCGATCGATTCCGAAAAAGTCCGTGCCGATCAGCTGGAGCGCCAGCTCACCGAGCGCACCCGCGAACTGCGCGAGCTCAGCGAAGTCGGCATCGCACTTTCTACCGAGCGCGATCACTCCGTCCTCCTGACGACCATCCTCAGCAAAGCCCGTGAGCTCTCCCGCTCCGACGCCGGATCGCTCTATCTGCTCGACCAGGTCGACGGCGAGAAGGTGTTGCGCTGGAAGCTGGCCCAGAACGATTCGATCAAAGTCGGCGCGTTCGAAGAGATGGTCCTCCCGATCACGCGCCGCAGCCTGGCGGGATGGGTGGCGCTGACCGGCGACACCCTCGTCATCGACGATGCGTATGCGCTTCCGGCCGACGCCGAGTACTCGATCAACCGATCGTTCGACGAGGCGAACCACTACCTGACGCGCTCGATGCTGGTGTTCCCGATGGTCACGCACGTCGGCGATCTCGTCGGCGTTCTCCAGCTCATCAACCGCCGCAAGCCGGATGCACCGCAGAAACTGACCGCGGCCACGGTGCCGTCCGAAGTGGTTCCGTTCGACAAAGAGACCGTAGAGCTGATGCGCTCCCTGGCCGCGCAGGCCGCGGTCGCCGTCGAGAACAACTTCCTCTACAAATCGATCGAGCGCCTGTTCGAAGGCTTCGTGACCGCTGCCGTCACGGCAATCGAACAGCGCGATCCGACCACGTCCGGTCATTCGTTCCGCGTGGCCGACCTCACCGTCGAACTGGCGCGCGTCGTCGATCGCGACGACGAGAAATACAGCGCCATCCACTTCACCTCGGAACAAGTACGCGAGATCCGCTACGCCTCGCTCCTCCACGACTTCGGCAAAGTCGGCGTTCGCGAGCAGGTGCTGGTCAAAGAGAAGAAGCTGTATCCGCTGCAGCTCGAAACGCTCCGCAACCGTTTCGAGTTCGCGATGAAAGTGGCCGAGAACGACGCCAACCGCCGCAAGCTGGAGTTCCTCCTCGCGCACGGCCACGAGGCGTTCAAAGAATTCGGCGCGAAAACCGATGCTGAGCTACGCGAGCAGCTTGCGAAGATGCAAAAGGACTTCGCCTTCATCACGAAGTCGAACGAGCCGACCGTCCTGCCGGAAGGGGAATTTCAATATCTGCAACAGCTCGCCGAGCAGGAGTTCGGCGACGAACGCCGGCGTCTTCTCAGTCCGGAGGAAGTGCGCATCCTCTCGATCCGCAAAGGCAACCTCGATGCGGTCGAGCGTAGCGAAATCGAAAGCCACGTCACCCACACCTTCAACTTCCTTCAGAAGATCCCCTGGACGAAGGACCTCTCCGCCGTCGCCGATATTGCCTACGCCCACCACGAGAAGCTCAACGGCCGCGGCTATCCCCGCAAGCTCCTCGCCGACGCCATCCCGATCCAGTCGCGGATGATGACCGTCTCCGACATCTACGACGCCCTCACCGCAAACGACCGCCCCTACAAACGCGCCATCTCCACCGAACGCGCCCTCGACATCCTGAAGATGGAAGTCGGCGACGGCCTGCTGGACGCGGGCTTGGTCAACATCTTCATCGAAGCAAAGGTGTTTGAGAGGGCGGGCGTGCTACGGACGTAAAGGGGAACGGTTTCACGCGGAGCTCGCCGAGAGGCGGAGAAAAGCGGGGATTGGTTTTCTCTTCTTTTCTCCGCCCCTCCGCGATCCCCGCGTGAAACGTTCTCTCAGTCCTCCAACGCCAACTCAGCCAATATCCGCCGGCAAACCTCCCGCCGCGCCTCATACCTCTTCGCCAACCATTCGCGCGCGGAGGACGGCACCCACGCCGGCACGATCGTCTCCGCCAGCGCCTGACGCACCACGTCCTGCACCGAGTTTCCCTCGCGACGCGAACGCGATAGCCGTTCCGCGAATCCCCGCACGCCGGCGCTGTCGATGAGCAGCGCTGCCGCCACCGCCCGTTCCGCATCCGTCGACGGATCGTCGAGCCGGCGGATCGACGCCTCAATCGCGCGCAGTTCGACCTCGGGAATGCCGGTCGTCAACACCGCCCGCGAAAGATTGCCGACTTTCTCCAGCCACCGTCCGAGTCCATGAAACAAAAGCAGCAGTTCGAATGAACGCTCATCGACGGGCTTGTACAGCCGGCGCGCGATGGCAGCGACGCGCTCCACATCGTCGAAACGCGAGGCGCCATCGAGATCCTGATAGAGCGGACGAAGAAACGATTGGAGATCTGTCAAACCCGCTCCACGATCCACAGCCCGACCTGTACGCCGCCGCTTTCCACGCGGCGCTCCTCGATCAACTTGAGCTTTGTCGTTCGCCGCAACAGCGCGATGACCGTTTTCGCGTGCGTCGTGTAAAGCAGCGCCCGTCCGCCGGGATTCAACGTCCGCGCGATGTTTCCCACAATCCGCCGGTACAGCCCATCGAGATTGCGATCCTCGGTGCGCATCCCGAACGGCAGATTGGCGAGTACTTCATCGCAGCGAGGCGGCCACGCCGCCGCATCGCCTCCATCACCCTCCCGCACCGCGATCCGCGCCGCCAGTCCCGCGGCGATCACGTTTCCCGTCGCCGCGCGAATCGCAGTCGGGCTGATGTCGATTCCGGAGAGCATCGTTCCCGAATCGTGTAATGCCCGCTCGATCAGCAACGTCCCGCTGCCGCAGGTCGGATCGACGACGACGCTGCGATAGCCGCGCCGCACCAGCCGAGCCAGACATGCACCGACCACGGGATTGATTGACGCGCCGACGTCGCTGACGCGGTACGCGAAGCGCGTATCCGGCTCGAACGTCGGCACGAGCCAGATGCGCGTTGCATCGGGATCGGCTTCGATCCGCAACATGGCCGCGTAACTGGAAGGCGAATCGACAAGCCCCTGCGGCGAAAACGTCTCGCGCGCAAGTCGCAGCAACTCGTTGAACTCCTGCTTCGCAACGCGCACGTTCTCCAGCGAGAAACGATAGGGGAGGACATCCGACGCGCTATTGATCCACTCGCGCCAGCGCACTTGCGCGTTTTTCACCGTCTCCGCAAATGCATCCTTCGCCCCCTCGGCGATGAGAAAGCGAATGTCGTAAATGCAGCGAAGACCGCGCGGACGCGAAGCCAACGCGATGGTTCCGCGCCGGACAAAGGCCGCGCCCGCACCAGCTTCGGCAATCGCGACATCTTCCAGTCCAACCGGAACGCTGGCGAACATCGGCGCGTCACCACGCCACGAAAACCCAACCGCCGGGCCGCTGACGCGATCGCGCGCTTTCCGCAACGCCTCGGCTTCCCCCTCCGAACGCGCCTCGATTCCCGCGAGCACTGCTCGCGCTTCATCGCCGCCAAGTTTTCCAAGCGCGAGAATCATCGATGCGCGAACCCAGCTCATCTCCTCGCGCGCCAACGCATCGCGCAACGCCGCCACCGCTCCGGCACCGCCGCGTTTCCCAAGGGCGATGGCGGCGATCCTTCGGCCCTGGGGCGAATCGTCATGGAGCGTCGGCATCAGTCGGCGCGCAGTTTAGTTTGGAGTGGCGATCACGGCCGCGTCGAGTTTATCGAAAGGTACTGACCAACTCATCCTCCGTGATATATCCAAAACGCTGATGCGCCGAACCAAAATCATCGCCACGCTCGGTCCTGCGTGCTCGTCGGAGGATTTGATCCTCCGCCTGCTCACCTCGGGCGTCGACGTCTTCCGGATGAACTTCTCGCACGGGACGCCCGCGGATCGCGTGCGGCTCATCGAGATCATCCGCCGCGTCTCCACCGACCACGGCAAGTACATCCCCATCCTTGGCGACATCCAGGGGCCGAAGCTGCGGATCGGCGACGTCGATGGCGTCATTCAATTGAAAACAGGCCAGATGCTGACGATCACGACCGAGCCGCTGATCGGCAATGCGTCGATCGTGTCCACGCCCTTCACACCGCTGCCGCGCGAGGTGCAACTCGGGCAACGAATTCTCATCAATGATGGGTTGGTCGAGTTGGTCGTCGCCGCGGTCGACGGCGCGAAGGTGCTCACGCGCGTCATTCACGGCGGTCCGATCTCGTCGAAGAAGGGGATGAACTTCCCCGATACCGAGCTGACGATTCCGGCGATCACGGAGAAGGATCGCGAGGACGTCGCCTTCGCAGTCGCCAATCAACTCGACTACATCGCCGCGTCGTTTATCCGCCGCCGCGGCGACATCGTCGAACTTCGCTCCCTGCTCCACGACCTCGGCGGTGACGAGATCAACGTCGTCGCCAAACTCGAAAAATCACAGGCCATCGATGCACTCGAAGACATCCTCGACGTCAGCGATGGCGTGATGGTGGCCCGCGGCGACCTCGGCGTCGAACTTCCGCCCGAAGCCGTGCCGATCGTGCAGAAGCGCGTGCTGCATCGGGCCAGCATCTGGGGCCGCTTCGCGATCACGGCCACGCAGATGCTGGAGTCGATGACCGCCAACTCGCGTCCGACGCGCGCCGAGGCCTCGGATGTGGCCAATGCGATCTTCGATGGATCGGATGCGGTCATGCTGTCGGCGGAAACAGCGTCGGGCATGTATCCAGTCGAAGCCGTGCAGATGATGGCCCGCATCATCATGTCCGCGGAGCAGAACCGTGAGTTTCAGGTCGCCGGAAGCCGCGAACCGTACCGTGTTTCCTCCGAGATCGACGAGTTCACCGACGCGCTGGCCGGTGCGGCCAACTACGCCGCGCAGCAGATGGATGCGAAGTTCATCATCGTCTTCACGCAGACCGGGTTCGCCGCGCGGCTGATGTCTAAGTTCCGTCCGAAGCAGCCGATCATCGCGCTGACGCCGTCGACCTGGGTGGCGCGGCGGATGAACATGCTCTGGGGCGTGCAGCCGTTTGTCCTGCGCGACGTCGGCGAATATCACGAGCAAATCGTCGACCGCGTCGACGACTTCCTGCTCAGCCGCGACATCGTCGTCCCCGGAGATCGCCTGGTCATCCTCATGGGATCGCCGATTTACCAGCGCGCGAAGACGAATCTCTTGCGGGTCCATCGCGTCAAAGGCTGAGCCGGCTGCCGTGGGAACTTCCTCACCGAAACCTCACGTTCCCCCATTTGACTCGCGGCAAACGACTCCTTAGACTCGCTTGCCGGGAACGAAGGAGGGAGCCTATGCGCCGACTGCGTGCGATTGCGATTGCGACTACCGCCATCGTCATCCTCGCTGTCCCTGCGCAATCTGAGGTTCCGCTTCCAGCTTTCCTGCAGGTTCTTGGCAACGTCACCAGCTCCACGCGTCCTGTCGGCAACGCGCTCGTCATCGCGCTCAACCTGAACAGTCTCGACGCCATCCAGACCTTCAGCGCCAGCGACGGCTCGTTTTCGCTGCCTCAGCTGCCCGCCGGCGTCTACAAGATCGTGGCGATGAAGTACGGCTTCGCGCCGGCTATCGAAACGATCGTGCCGACGAAGAAAGATCACCGTCTGAAGCTGAGGATGGAGACCGAGAAACAGTCGCGGGGCACCAATCAGCAGATGTGGGAAATCCGCGGCTCGCTGCCGCCGGACATCCTTCGCGAGATCGACATGGTCATGACGCCGCCGCCCGATCCGATCGGTCCGGTGGCCACCGCCGCGTACGAAATGCCGCGTTTCCGCGGCGACATGATGTCGATGACCGGCATGTCGACCGGCCCGACATCCGCCTCCGGGCCCGCCTTCGCTCAGACCGCCCTCGGGCTGCAGAGCCGCATCGGCGACAACTGGCAGCTTGGCTTCCGCGGCAACCTGCATCGCGTCGAGGATCAGACGGACAACGATTCGTTCGGAACACCAGTAGCGCAAGCGAGCGCGGCGCAAATCGAGTTGCGTTCGTCGCCGACCGATTCGTACAAGCTCGCCTCGACCCGTTCGTGGTGGCGCTATCGCGATGACGTTCCAGACGATTCGCATCAGGCCGACATCCGTTCGCACAACTTCGAATGGGAGCACGGCGGCTCACGCGTGCAGGTGCGCTACCTCGCGCAGCAGAACCTCTTCGCCGCCACGCCGGGCTCGGACCTCATCGAGATCGCCGGCGGCACGAGCGTGATTCAGACGCGCCGCAATGAAGTTGGCGTGTCGCTGCGCGTGACGCAGGAAAGCATGCGCAGCACGGCCGGCGCCGTGACGGGACCGACGCTTCGCACGGCCGATCTCACCGCCAACGCGAAGTTCGAAATCGTTCCCGCGTTCACCATTGATTACGGGATGTCCAGCCGCGTTGGCCTCTACGGCACCGAGTGGGCGCCGCGCAGTGGTGCGGAAATCAAGATCGGCAAAGACACCGCATTGGTCGTCACCGGCATGTACAAGGTCGTCGATGCGATGCACCAGAACACGCTGCCGAGCATCATCGTCTGGTCGGACGACTCGCGCCTTCTGCCGCACTACTCGTACTCGGCGGGCATCGTCTCCGGCGACGCAGCGCGCGAGCATTTCAGCGTCGTCGGTACCGTCAGCGCTGCCGATACGCCGCTGCGCATCGTCTTCACGGACGGGCTCGAACATTTCTGGGACGGCCTCTACATCGATGCGGGCGACGTTCGCCGCGATCTTCGACTCGCCTTCCGCAAAGAGCTCGGCAGCCGATTCCTGCTCGACGTTTCCTCGATGGCCGGCACGGCCACGCCGGGCCACGCGTCCGTCAACGCCCACGGAACCGACAAACTGTACGTTGCGGGCGACGTTGAATCGACCTTCTCGCCGACGCGTACCACCGTGGCCGTCTCCTACCGCCAGATTCAACAGCCGCAGCCGAATGGTGGCGACGCGTATCGCACGCATCGCGTCGATGTGCGCGTCGCGCAGTCGCTCCATCTCCCGCTCGACCTCAAAGTCCTCCTCGGCATCGAGCTGGCCCGCTCCGAAAACTCCCGCATCCTCCTCGACGCCCTCGACGCCGACGGCAGCACGCGCCGCTACATCGGCGGCCTCGCGGTCAACTTCTAGCGCTAATGTCTCGTCGGCGTAGCCGGCGCAAGAACCGTAGCCCCCGCTTTCAAGCGGGGGTTTTCGTATGCGCAGAATTTGGGAGCCCGCTTAAGCGGGCGAAAGAAAGCTTTCTTTCGCGCGCCAAGGCGCGCTCACAAAATCGGGATGCATGCCGACCCACGCCTGAAGGCGTGGGCTACGGCTCTTACGACGGCTACGCCGCCGATTACTTCAATCCCGGTTGGATCTTCTCGACCAGCTTCTCGAAGCGCATCGAGATCCCCTTCGTCACCACGATCTGCTTGAGGTAGTTGAGCGACGTGATGGCGGCCGGGAGGCCGGAGATCGCGGCGGGTATGGACGCCAGGCGTCCCGCGAGCTGCATCGTTTTGTCGGCCACGCTGTAGTCCTGCGACATCAGGTCGGCACGGGCCTGGCCGTTGTAGGCGATCGTCAACAGGTAGATGTCGGCGATCAGCTCGCGGAATCGCATCTCGCTACCCCAGGCGAAACAGTCGCCGGCGCGGATATTCTCCAGGAACTCCGACGTCGTCTCGCCCTTCGACACCGTGTGCACCTTGGCCACGTGCTTGAGCGTGTGCGCGTCCGAACCGCCGATCATCGACGCGTGACGGCCGCCCTTCTCCACCGTGTTCACGAGCTGCTGCACCATCTTGTTGTGGAACGACGCCATCGCGCCGTTCATCGCCTCGAAGATGTCGAACATCTCCAGCAGCTCGGCGATGTAGTGCGCGGCCACGTTCTTCATCCGATAGTTCTGGAAGAGGTGGTTGACGCCGAAGATCATCCGCTGCGACTTCATGTACGGCACCATCTCGCGGATGTTGGGCCGCAGCCGCTGGATCTCGCGATGCTGTGCCTCGTTGAGGCCCCAGACGCCGACGTGGATGCGCTGGCCGGTCTCGGGGAAGTAGGTCTCGACCTCTTCGCCGATGAAGAAGTCGGTCATATCGGGATACTTGTTGAGGAGGTACAGTGCGCCGTCGATCGAGTCGTGATCGGTCAGCGTCACGTACGACATCCCCCGCTCTTTGGCGATGCGGTAGACGTCCTCCGGGTTGTTGTAGCAGTCGCGGGTGTTCGCGCGGCGGAAGTACTTGAACACCGAAAAACGGCTGTGGCAGTGCAGATCGGCTCGCTTGATCGTCGGATCCGCGAGGATCTGCACCGTGGCCGTATCGTTCATCGAGTTTGCAGTAGTCTCAGAAATGATTGCTCAACCTGTCTGCGTTTTTCCTACAATTCGCGTGCCGGTGAGGATGAGCACGGAAGTGTAGCTCACGCCGTGAACTCCAAATGGCCACAATCAACCGCAAACCGCCGAACGTCAGCGCATCCGGGTGGATGGAGGAAGAGATTCCGAAGAGCCTCCCCATCATCCCGCTCGTCTCGTCGGTCCTCTTCCCGAACGGCGTGCTCTCCTTGCAAGTCGGCATCGATCGCAACGTGCGCCTCCTCAAGAGCCTTGGCGACGATCAGAACCTGATCGCCGCCTTCTGCCAGAAGAGCGGCGACAAAGAGAATCCGCGCGCCGAGGATCTGTCGCCAATCGGCGTGCTTGCCGCGATCGTGCAGCGTCTCCCGTTGTCATCCGATCGCTACCAGGTCTTCCTGCAAGGACGCCAGCGTGTCGAGCTCGTGCAGATGCTGCAGAGCGAGCCGTATTTCGAGGGGATGCTGCGCGAGATCGTGCCGCGGGCGATTCCGAAGAGCGTCAAGACCGAGAATCTGATGAACAAGGCCATGTCGCTCTTCGAGAAGCTGGTCGAGAGCGATTCCAAGTATTCGAACGAACTGCTCAACATTCTGCGGATGAACATGAGCGAAGGGCCGGATACCTTCGCCGACCTGCTCTCATCGTTCGTCAACTTCCCGCTCGAAGAAAAGCAGCTCCTGCTCGAGACCGTGAATCCCGTCGAGCGCCTCGAACTGCTCATCGACTGGATCCAGCGCGACCTCGGCAAGGCCACCTTCGACAAGGAACTGCAACGCACGATTCAGACATCGATCGATCGCCGCGAACGTGAGACGTATCTTCGCGAACAGCTGCGCGTCATTCAGGACGAGTTGGGCGACACGAACAGTTCCGAGCGCGAAGCCGACACGTATCGCGACCGCGTCGAAGCGCTTCCGATCGCCGAGGAGCACAAACAGACGTTGCGGCGCGAGGTGAATCGCTTCGGACAACTGTCGCCGTCATCGAGCGACTACTCCGTCATCAAAGGGCATCTCGACACCGTCTTTCAGATTCCGTGGGCCGAGAAGACCGAAGACCGGCTCGACCTCGTGCGCGCCGAGGAGATCCTCGAAGAACGCCATCACGGACTGGAAAAGGTCAAAGAGCGCGTGCTGGAGTTTCTGGCCGTGCTCAAGCTGAAGGGCGATCTCAAAGGACCGATTCTCTGCTTCGTCGGCCCGCCCGGCGTCGGTAAGACTTCCCTCGGCGCGGCGATCGCGGACGCGCTCGGGCGCAAGTTCGTGCGCATGGCCGTCGGCGGCGTCACCGACGAATCGGAGATCCGCGGGCATCGCAAGACGTACATCGGCGCGATGCCCGGGAAGTTGATCCAGAGTTACATCCAGGTCGGCGTGAACAACCCGCTGATCATGATCGACGAGATCGACAAGATCGGGAAGGACTACCGCGGCGATCCGGCGTCGGCGCTTCTCGAAGTGATGGACCCGAAGCAGAACGTCGCCTTCGTCGATCGCTATCTCGAGATTCCGTTCGATCTCTCGCACACGCTCTTCATCAGCACCGCGAACATGCTCGACACGATTCCGAGCCCGTTGCGCGACCGGATGGAAGTCATCCGTCTCTCCGGCTACACCGAGCGCGAGAAACTGGAGATCGCGAAGAAGCATCTGATCCCCGAGCTCCTCGAAAATCACGGGCTCACTGCGGCTCACGTCACGATCAGCGACGACGCGCTGCTGATGGTCATTCGCGATTACACCGCCGAGGCCGGAGTACGCAACTTGGAGCGCAAGCTGGCCACGATTCTCCGGAAGATCGCCCGCAAAGTCGCCAGCGGATCGGAGGAGGCTTCCTACACGGTGGAGAGTGCCGAGATGGAGTCGTACCTCGGATTGCCGGCGTACGAACACGAATTCGCGGAACGGCATCCCGAGGTCGGCGTTACGACCGGATTGGCCTGGACGCAGTTCGGCGGCGAGATCATGTTCATCGAAGCGACGCGCATGGCCGGCAGCGGACGCACCACCGTGACTGGCCAGCTCGGCGATGTGATGCGCGAGTCGGTGACGGCCGCGTATTCGTACGTCCGTTCGAAAGCGAAGGACCTCGACATCGACGACAAGAAGTTCACCGAGAACGACATTCACATCCATTTCCCGGCCGGCGCGATTCCGAAAGATGGACCTTCCGCCGGCGTCGCCATCGCCACGTGCATCGCGTCGGTCATGGGAGACCGGCCGGTGCGTCACGACGTCGCCATGACCGGTGAGATCACCCTTCGCGGTAAAGTGCTCTCCGTCGGCGGAATCAAAGAGAAAGTGATGGCGGCGCAGCGGGCGAACATCAAGACCGTGGTGCTGCCGGAAGGGAATCGCAAGGACCTCACCGAGGTGCCGGACGAAGTGAAGAAGGGACTTAACTTCATCTTCGCCGAACGCGTCGAGAGTGTTTGGAAAGAGACGCTGATTCCTTTGGTGATGGCACGTCCCAGCACTCGCAAGTACGACGACGCCGAGTACAAAGCCGAACACCAGAGCGACCGGCCAGAACAACGATGAGTGAGACAAACAAACGGGGCTGGCTGGACAACGTCCTCTTCGCCGCGCTCGTGGTTCTCGTGTTCGGCCTCAGTACCTACGTCTGTTTCAACTTTTTCATCCGAGGGCGATCGGTATCGACGCCGAATCTCGTCGGCCGTTCCGTGGATGACGCGAAAGGGATCTGCCAGGAACTCGGCGTCAGTCTCGTCGTCGATACGGAACATCGCCGCAATTCGGACAAGATTGCGGCTGGCAACGTGGTCTGGCAGAACCGGACGCCCGGGGCTACGAATCTGGTCAAGCGCGGTACGGACATTCACGTCGAGTTGAGTGCCGGTCCGCTCGTATTGCAGGTGCCCGATCTCACCGGTCAGTCGTCGCGCACTGCGCTTCTGCGTCTCGGGCAGTTGAATCTGAAGCTCGACAGTGTGGCGCATGTCGAGAGCGCGTTGCTTCAGGGGATCATTGCCGAGGAACCGCCAAAGGGGACGGTGGTCGCGGCGCAGACGAGAGTGTCGCTGCTGGTCGGCGAGCAAGCGTCGCCGCTGCCGTACGTGATGCCGGACCTGATCGACAAGCCGCTCGACACCGTCCGGCCGGCGCTGGAAAGCCACGGGCTTGCCGTGTCGAACGTGAAGTTCGAGTCGTATCCGGGCATCGCGGACGGCATTATCATTCGGCAGTTTCCGCTGCGCGGCTCGTCCGTCAGCGGCCGCGATCCGATCACGGTCGTCGTCAGCCGGCAGGCGGAAGGCGGCATCATCGAGCAGCCGGCAGCGGTCGCGCCCACAACAGCCACCCAATGACCAAACTGCAGATCGCGCCGTCGCTCCTCTCCGCCGACTTTTCGAAGCTCGGCGACGAATTGCGCGACATCGAAGCCGGCGGCGCCGACCTCGTGCATCTCGACGTCATGGACGGACATTTCGTTCCGAACCTGACCATCGGTCCTGCGATCGTGAAGTCGTGCCGTGCGCAGACGAAGCTGACGTTCGACTGTCACCTGATGATTTCCGAGCCGCAGCGCTACATCGACGCGTTCCTCAAGGCCGGCGCGAACATGATCTCGATCCATCAGGAAGCGGAGCCGCATCTGCAGCGCGCGCTGCAGATGATCCGCGACGGCGGCGCCAAGGCCGGCATCGCCATCAACCCGGCGACGCCCGCGGAATCGCTGAGCACGGCCATCGAGTTCTGCGACTTTGTTCTGGTGATGACGGTTAATCCCGGCTTCGGCGGACAAAAGTTCATCGAACCTGTTGTGGGTAAGATTCGTCACATAGCGCAGATGATCAGAGAGAGGGGTGTCGCGGTCGACATCGAAGTCGACGGCGGCATCGACGCGGCCACCGCGCCGCTGGTAGTGGCCGCCGGCGCGCGCATCCTCGTGGCCGGATCGGCCGTTTTCGGACAGCCCGACCGCAAAGCGGCAATGGAAGCGATCCGGAACAGCGTTAGCGTGAGAGTTTGACGTCCATCGGAGGAATTTTGAAAAAGACAACGACCCTAATCGCGATCCTTGCGATCGCGCTCGCCGGTTGCCGCCATACGTTCCGCGGCAAATCCGACGCCGCGGGAAGCAGCAGCACCACGCGTTCGTCGCTGCGCACGAGTTTCGACCCGTCGCTGATGAAGATGACTAAGGAACAAGTCTTCCAACTCGGCGAGGATCAGTTCGCGAAGAAGAAGTACGCGAAAGCGCGCCAGTACTACTCCCACGTTTACGAGACGTATCCGAACGATCCCCTCGGCCGGCGCGCGCTGCTCCGCGTTGCGGACGCGTACTACGAGCAAGGCGATCCGGTGAATCTCGTCGAGGCGCAGTACAAGTATCGCGATTTCATCAATCGCTATCCCGGCAGCGACCGCGCGGACTACGCGATGCTGCAGATCGCCATGTGTTCGTACAAACAGATGGAGCGCCCGGACCGCGATCAGCAGAAGACGCGCGAGGCGCTGGACAAGTTCAACGACGCCCTGAAATCCTATCCGCGCAGCCCGCTCCGTCCGGAGATGGACAAGCGGATGCAGGATGTGCTCGACCGTCTGGCCAAACACGATCACATCATCGCCCGCTACTACATCAAGCGGCACAGCTACAACGCGGCCGTGCAGCGGCTGAACGGAATCGTCGAGCTGTATCCGAACTACCGGGAGCGCGACGGCGTCTTCTTCGACCTCGGCACGGCGTTGTCGGGACTCGGGCGGACGGCCGAGGCGCGGCTTTACTATGACCGCGTGGTGACGGAGTATCCGCAGAGTCCCTACGCCGGCAAGGCGAAACAGAAACTTGGGACGATGAAGACCGCATGAAAAAGTACGTCGTTCTCCTGCTGTTGCTGACGGCCTGCGCTACGAAAAAGGCCGACGAGAACGATGTGCCGTCACTAGTACCGCCGGCGGAGACCTCATCGGCGGCGAACGCTGCCTCGGATGCCCGTCTCGCGGAGATGCAGACGTCGATGACGGAGCTGCTCGAACGGATCGATGTGCTCAACGCGCGCATCGCTCGGCTCGAGGCGGCACCGCAACCGGAGACGCGCGTTGCGGCGCAACCGACGCCGCGAGTCGTCGAACCGGCGCCACGCCCCGCACTGGAGTCTGCGCCAGTTCCATCGCCCGCTCCCGTTCGCGCGACGGCGCCGCCGGTCAGCGGCCCGTTGCAGAACGCCGCGATCGCCGACAGCTATCGTGGCGCGCTCATCCTCTTCGGCAAAGGACGCATGGCCGATGCGCGTGCCGCACTTCAGCAAGTCTTCGACGCCGATCCTTCCGGCGAGCTGGCCGACAACGCGCTCTACTGGATCGGCGAGACCTATTACGCCGCCTCCGATTTCACGAACGCGATGCGCGCCTACGAGCGCGTGACGAAGGAGTATCCCGAACAGAACAAAGCGCCCGACGCCATGTTCAAGATCGGACTCACCTTCGAAAAAACCGGCGACCTCGGCATGGCGCGCAAGACCTTCGACGAAGTGATCCGCCGCTATCCGTACTCGACTGCAGCGTCGTCTTCGAAGCTCGAGCTGAAGCGCGTGAAGTATTAGCTGTCATCCTGAACCGCCGGAGCCGCGTCGCGCGAAGCGCAGAGCGGCGGAGGACGGTGAAGGATCTCAAGATGCGCTGTATTTGCTGAAACCCCGTTTCAACGCAGGTCGCGCATCTTCAGATCCTTCGCCGTCCTGCGCGACTCCGCTGCTTCGCAGCTACGTCGCTCCGGCGGCTCAGGATGACAGATACAATCCCAATCCATGGCTGACGAAAACGAAAGCGGGGCATCGCTTCTTGCGCGCCGCGAATATGCGCGCGCGGTTCCGCTCCTAAAACGCGATCTCGACAAGTACCAGTCCAATCCACGCATCCGCCTGCAGTACGCGGATGCACTCGCCGGCGAAGGCCAGCACGAAGAGGCGATCGCGCAGTACGAGCACACGGCGAAGTATTACGAGGACAACGGGCTGACCGTGCAGGCCATCGCCGTGGCGAAGAAAGCGGAGAAGCTGCGCGGGCAGATCGCCGCGCCGGCGCCGCAGGAAGCGACAGCGGGGAAGAGCGATCCGCTGTTCACGCGCCCCGTGCCGAAGTCTCCGCTGTTTGAAGTGCTGACCGAGGAAGAGCGCGACGTGCTGGTGCGCGAGATGGAGCTGGAGTCGCACGACGAAGGCAGCGTCATCATCAGCGAAGGGCAGCCGGGCTCGTCGATGTACATCATCGCCAGCGGCGAGGTGAAGGTCTTCACGATTGGCGCCGGCGGCGCCACCGTCTACCTGGCCCGCCTCGGCGAGGGCGATTTCTTCGGCGAGGTGAGCATGCTCACCGGCAAGCCGCGCACCGCCACCATCACCGCATCGCAGCGCACCGAACTGCTCCGCCTCGACAAGGACAAACTCGACAACGCGCTGGCGATGTACCCCGGAATCCGCAAGGTCCTCAACGACTTTTATCAACGCCGCGCCGAGCACACCGTCGAGGCGATGATCGAAAGTTTGAAGAGAAAGTAGGAGCAGACCTTGGCCGTTCTTCCCATCGTCAAATACGGCGATTCCGTTTTACGCAATCCGACGCAGCCCGTCGGCGACATCGACGCTGCGTTGCAGAAGCTGATCGACGACATGGTCGACACCATGTACGCCGCGCCGGGTGTCGGACTGGCCGCGAATCAGGTCGGCATCCCGAAACGGCTGGCGGTGATCGATCTCACCGTCGGAAAAAAGCCGGGCAACCTGCACATCTTCATCAATCCGGAGCTCGTGGAGATGGAGGGGCAAATCACGGAAGAAGAGGGATGCCTTTCGATTCCCGACTTCGTCGAAAACGTCACGCGGCCGGAGCGCGTGAAGGTTCGCTTCACCGACCGCAACGGGCAGCAGCGCGAGATGCGCGGCGAAGGACTGATGGCCCGCGCGCTCTGCCACGAGATCGATCACCTCAATGGCAACCTGTTCATCGATCATCTTCGCGGCTTCAAGAAAGATCGCATCCTGAAGAAGATTCAGAAGCTGACGAAATCGGGGATGTGGGGATAGCTACGGCGAGACCGCAATGCCCCACGGGCCGTCCGGCACTTTGATCGTGGCGGTGACGCGGCCGGAAGCGGTATCGATCACCGAGACATCGTTCGACAATCCGTTCGCGGTGTAGAGCGTGCGCCCATCGCGCGTGACGTTGATGCCCCAGGGACGATTGCCGACCGCGATGTATTGCAGGACGCGATTCGTGGCCGTGTCGATGACGGCGACCGCGTTGCCGCGGCCGGTCGCTGCGTAGAGCCGCTTGCCGTCCGGCGAGAGCACGACGCCGACCGGATGATCTGCCGGCCGAAGTTTGAGATGCGCAATCGCGCGATTCTTCTTCACGTCGATGACGTTGATGCTGCCTCCGACCTCGGAACTTACATACGCGCGCACGCCATCGCGGGCGAAGACGGCGGCGCGTGGTCGAGCATCGACGAAGATGTTCGCGATTACAGCATTGCCTTTCGGATCGATGACCGTGACGGTGTTGCTCGTTTCCGCGGTGACGTAAATCAATGTCCCGTCGTAGCTCGCCGCCACGCCCTCGGGTTCCGTGCCGGTGACGAGCGAGACGTTTCTTCCGCTGCCGGCGTCGACGATCGATGCAGTGCCGGCGTCTTCGTTCGCAACGCAGAACCGTTTTCCGTCCGGCGTGATGGCGATTCCCTCGGGGTCGGTGCCCGCTTTGTAGCGGCGGATGATCGTCAGCGTCCTCGGATCGATTGCTACTACTCCGTCCGCCGTCTTCGAATACTGTCCGCGAAAGTGGCTGACCGCGACGTAGAGCCGTTTGCCGTCGGGACTGAGGGCGATTCCGCGCGGGCGGGTGCCGACGGCGATCGTTTTCATCGCCGCGCCGTCGATCATCGTCACGGTGCCGGCGCGTTCGCTGGTGACGAAGATTTTCGCGGCCTGTATTGGTAACGCGACGAGTGCGACGAAGACGAACGCTTTCATTTCAACGTGTAGAGATACGCGACGATGTCGCGGGCCTCGTCCGGTTTCACGCCGAGGTTCGGCATCACGTTCTCGGGATTCGTCATCTGCGGGTTCTGGATGTACGCGATCATGTTCGGCTGCGAGTTGGGAAGTTTCGCAGCGATGATCTGACGCGAGGCGACGTGCTCGAGCGACGGTCCGACCACCCCTTTCGCTCCCTCGACGCCCGGGACGATGTGGCAGGAGTTGCAGCCGTACTGCTCGATGAGTTGCTTGCCGCGGTTGGTGTCGCCTGACGCTGGAGCGACAGGAGCCGCGGCCTCGGGGCGCTTGCAGGCAGCGAGCAGCAGAATCAGGATCAGAGTTCGTTTCAACGTTCGTCCTTTCGCAGTGCGTCGCTCGTGCCGAGGGAAACGCGGCGCTCCGCTTCACCGAGCCACGCGGCGAAGATCGCGATGCCGAGGATCGTGAACAGGACGCCGGCGGGGATCCACATGATCAAACCGGCCAGTTGTTGATCTTCGATCGCATTCAAGCCCCACGCCGCGGTGCGCGCGCCGTAGATCGGATACCACAGATGCGGCGCGAATGTAATGAGCGCGCCGAGCGCGCCGCTGTGGCCGGCCGTAGCAAAAACGTAGATGACCGCGGCGCCGTAGCCGAGGCGGCCGTAGCGTCCGTGCGTGAGCGACCACCAGAACATCGTGGCGGTGAGCAGAAAACTGATGTGCTGCAGCGCGTGAACGCCATCGTTGCGCAGCGTGGCTTCGTACCACGACGGGATATGCCAGACCCACAGCGCGATCGCGTGCAGGATGGTGACGACGAGCGCGCCGGTGATCCAGTTCCAGGTTTTTCTGACCGGCTCGCGCTGAAAGAAATGTCCGACGGGAACGCGCCATCGCTGCGGCAGCGCCCAAAGAAATGCGACGAGCGGACGCCCGAAGACGAGCAGCGGCGCGGCGACGATCATCAGCATTTCGTGCTGGGCCATGTGCGCGGAGAAGAGGATTCCTCCGAGGGCGTCTAGCGGAGAGACGAGGGCGATGACGAGGGCGATCCATCCGACGGCGAAGGAGGCGATCTGCCAAGGCCTCACGCCTTTCATTCGGGTGACGCCGATGGCGTACATCGCGCCGGTGATCGCGAGCGGGATTACGACGAATGGTTCCCATGACCACCAACGCATGAATGTGGATGGTTCGAGGTGATGGTGGCCGGCATGGGCGTAGACGGTCGCGGGAAGCAACAACGCCGCGACGGCTGTCATCCTGAGCCGCCGGAGGCGTTGGAGCGCGAAGCGCGGAACGCCGCAGGACGGTCGAAGGACCCCCTGATTGCTATTCCGGGCCGGGCGGTGGTCGCCGCCACCCGGGTTACCAGGAAGGGGGTCCTTCGACCGTCCTCCGCTGCTCCGGCTTCGCCTACGCAGCTCCGGCGGCTCAGGATGACAGGCGGTCACTCGCAGGCTCCGAGGTAGAGGTGCGGGATGGCCATGGCGATGATCGACATCGCGAACGTCGCGGTGAGCGCGAGTCCGCCGATGCCCATGAAGCGGACGCGTCGCGTGTCCTCGCCGTTTTTCAATCCGCGCCATGATTCGAATGCGCCGAAAAGACAAATCAGCAGCGCGATGATCGTGATCAGCCAGAAAATCCACTCCGCTTTGTGATCGCAGATCCAGGCGACCATCGCGTACTTCGTCGTGAAGGCTGTGGCGAAGGCGAAGGGGCCGGAGAGGATGCCGGTCCAGAGCTGCAGAGACGAAGGGCGGATGTCGAGTGGCTTGGTCGTCTCCATCCGTCAGCTTCCTTTGCGCTGCATCCACGGCTCGATGAAGATGATGAAGTAGAACGGGATCCAGACCAGCGCCACGAAATACCAGTAGACGGCGGTGCAGCGGAAGTCGAGCAGGTGCTTCTTCACGACCGGCTTGAAGAGGCTGTAGATGAACAGCAGCGCTGTTTCGCCGGTTGCGGCGACCACGTGCAGCGTGTGCATGCCGATGATCGTCCAGATCACCGAGCCGTATGCGTGGTCGCTCCACTTGTAGCCGAGGCTCGGGACGATGATCGCGTATTGGATGTAGAGGAAGACCAAGCCGACGATGATCGAGGTCACGTGCCCGATGCGGATGGCGAGCATGTTTTTCGTGATCGATGCGCGGTCGATGACGAAGGCGGGGATGCAGCTGAGCAGGAGCATGACCAAGTTGATGGTCGGCATCAGCAGATCGGGTTTCGGGACGGTGCTCGGCGGCCAGTCGAGATTTGTGCTGCGAAGGTAGAGATACGTGGCCATGGCCATCGCGAACATCGTTCCTTCGATGGCCAGCATGCCGAGGTTGCCCCACCAGATCAGCGCGCGGCTGTCGGCGGTGCCTTCGGTGAGCGCGGAGACGTCGAGCACGCGCTGTGTCACGGCATCTCCTCTCGCACCGGCTCGGGCATGCCAAGTTCCAATCCGCCGAGCTCACCCTTTTCGCGGGCGATGTGGTCGTGCAACTCGTCATCGCTCGGCCAGAACCAGCCGATGAGTGCGATGCCGCTGATCACTGCGCCGATCGTGAACCACCAGGCGAAGAAGATCGCGCCCCACAATCCGATGCAGGTGGTGCAGGCGAGGATGAACGGCCACAACGAATGGCCGGGGAGCATTTCGGTGTGATCCGGTTCGGCATCGAGCACGCGCGTGACGAGGACCTCGCGCCGGTCGAAGCGCATGCCGGTGACGTATGGCTGATCCGGCGCGGCATCCCAAATCGCGTTCAATCCGCTGACGGTCGGAACGTGCAGGTAGTTGTAAAGCGGCGGCGGCGACGGCAACGACCACTCCAGCGTGTCGGCGTTCCACGGATTCGCGCCCGCCTCGGCGCCCGCCTTCCGGCTGACCAGGAAGTTGATGATCATCGTAAGAACCGAGAGCGCCATGAAGACTGCGCCGGCCGAAGCCAGTTGATTGAGGCCACCCCAGCGCAGGCCAGGCTGATACGTGTAGACGCGCCGCGGCATGCCGTACAAACCAAGAATGTGCATCGGAAAAAACGTGACGTTGAAGCCGATCAGCAGAAGCCAGAAACTGATCTGCCCCATTACCTCGCTGTACATCCGCCCGGTCCATTTCGGGAACCAGAAGTGGAACGCGCCGAAGAGCGGGAAGAGCGCGCCGCCGATCAGCACGTAGTGAAAGTGCGCGACGACGAAGTAGGTGTCGTGGACCTGCCAGTCGATCGGAATCGACGCGAGCATCACGCCAGTCAGGCCGCCAACGATGAAGACGAGGAAGAAGCCGATCACGTACATCACCGGCGTGGCGATTCGAAATCGCCCCGACCAGATCGTTGCAATCCAGCAGAAGATCTGCACGCCAGTCGGGAGGACGATCATCAGACTCGCAGCGGTGAAAAAGCTCTCGCCCAGTTGCGGCAAGCCGGTCGCGAACATGTGGTGGACCCAGACGCTGAAGCCGAGGAACGCGGTGACGACAAGCGTGGAAACCATCACCGTGTAGCCGAAGATTTTTCGCCCCGTGAACGCGGTCAGGATCGAGCTCACGAAGCCCAATCCGGGAATGAAGATGATGTAGACCTCCGGGTGTCCGAAGAACCAGAACATGTGTTGATAGAACAGCGGGTCGCCCCCCTCGGATCGGTTGTAGAAGTGCGTGCCGATCAGGCGGTCGAGCGAGAGATAGCCGCTGGCGATCATCACCGCCGGCATGGCGAAGATGATCATGAAGCTGACCACGATCATCGACCAGACGAACAGCGGAATGCGATTGAGCGACATGCCCGGACAGCGCTGTTTGAATGCGGTCACGACCAATTCGACCGCGACGACCAGCCCCGAGACCTCGGTGAAGGTAATCATCTGCGCCCACGTATCGACGCCTTTGCCCGGCGAGTATTGCGGTCCGGCCAGCGGTACGTACGAGAACCAACCGGCCTGCGGCCCGGCGTGCAGGAAGAACATCGTGTAGAGGAACAGGCCGCCGAAGAGGTAGATGTAGTAGCCGAACGCGTTGAGCTTGGGGAACGCGACGTTGTGCGTCCCGAGCATCAGCGGCACGAGGTAGACGCCGAAGCCTTCCATGATCGGGACGGCGAAGAGAAACATCATCGTCGAGCCGTGCACGGTGAAGATCTGGTTGTAGGCGTCCGGACCGAGGAAGTGATTCTCAGGCCTCATGAGCTGGATGCGCATCAGCGCCGCTTCAACGCCCCCCGCGAGGAAGAAAAGGAAGGCGGTGACGATGTAGCGCATCCCGAGTTCTTTGTGTCCGGTCTCGCTGAGCCATCCGATTACGCCGGGCTTCTTCGCCCAGGTTTGCTCCATGATGGCGCGCTCGTTCGCGAAGTCGGGCGGGGCGACGGCGAGCTCGGTCACGATCGCGCTCCTGCCGTAGCGCCGCCGGCTCGGCGGCTGGACCGCCAGCGGCTCGCTGGCGCGTTGCGAGAATCGCCGCCGAGCCGGCGGCGGTCCAGCCGGCGGGCCGCCGGCGCTACGCTGACAGCGCTCATTTCAGCGTCTCCAGATACGCGAGCAAGTCACTCATCTCCTGCCCCGACAGTTGATTCGGAGGCATCAGCGTTCCCGGCTTGATCGCCGGCGCGTTCATGATCCATCCCGCCAGATTGCCGCGCGTGTTGAGCAGTTGTCCGGCGGCGAGGGTGGGGCGGCTGCGGAAGTGCGTGAGGTCGGGTCCGAGTGTGCCGTACGCGTCGAGGCCGAGGATGTTGTGGCACTTCGCGCATGGGGCGTTGAGGAAGACCTGCTGTCCGCGAAGTTGCGCCGGCGTCATCGGCGTCGGCGCGCCTTCGCCCATGTGCGATTTCCATTTCAGGAAGTCGGCGGACGATTCTGCGACGACCGTCAGCGCCATGTGCGCGTGCTGGTAGCCGCAGAATTCGGCGCACTGTCCGCGGTAGACGCCGGGCGTGTCGGCCTGAATCCAGAATTTGTTGACGCGTCCGGGGATCAGATCGCGCTTGCCATGCAGGTTCGGAATCCAGAGCGAATGAATGACGTCGCGCGTATCGAGCCGCAGCAGGACGGGCGTGTGGATGGGGATGTGGATCTCGTTCGCGTCGGTGATCTGATTCGAGGGAAGGAGCGCGTCGGGATACTTCACTTCCCACCACCACTGATGCCCGGTGACTTCGATCTCGAGCTGCCCGGGCTTGTCTTTGCCGAACGTACCGATCGCGTTGCCGGTGGCGACGCTGCTGAAGAGAAGTCCGAAGAGCGTGGCAATGGTGACAGCGGCACAGCTGCTGACGAAGATGCCGAGCCGGCGATCGTGCACGGGATTGTCGATGGCATCCGCACGACGGCGGCCTCTCATCGCCGCGATGATGAAAAACACGATCGTGATTGCGTAGACCGCGACGCAGATCCAGAAGAAGACCCACCAGAGACGCTCGATGCTCGCGGCCTGCGGTCCGGCGGAGTGAAGCGCGGATTGGACGGGTGCGAATGTGGCGCTTGTCATCCTGAGCCGCCGGAGCCGCGTTGGCGCGAAGCGCGAACCGGCGCAGGACGGTCGAAGGACCCCCAGCCGATAGCCCGGGTGGGCGGAGGCGCGCGGAGGCGCGCTGGAGAATGCAGCCCCGCGCTCTGCGCGGGGTACACGAGCGCGGACGAAGTTCGTGGCCGCGGAGGCGGCCACCACAAAATGCCGCGCGAGATCTTGTCGCGCCCGCCTCCGCGGCCGCAGATTCGTACGCGCCTCTAAACCCCGCACCGAGCGCGGGGCTGGATTGTCGAGCGCGCCTCCGCGCGCCACCACGCCGCTGCGCCGTTGCTGCGCGCGCGAGGCTCGCATCACTTCGGCTCCTCCGCGCGCTTCGCCATCATCTCTTCCGATCGCGGCGACGTTGCGCCTTTCGGCTCTAAGCCGCCGACGGAACGGACGTACGTCGTGAGCTGCCAGATCTGGTAGACCGGAATGTGCCCACCGTACGACGGCATCCCGTTCGGACGCCCCTCGGAAATCGTCGTGAAGATGTTCACCGGCGAACTGCCGTAGATCCATTCGGCGTCCATCAGCGGCGGACCGATTCCGCCGCCGCCGTGGAAGTGGCATCCGGAGCAGTTGTACTGCTCGAAGAGTTTCTGCCCTTCGCTGATCGCGTACGCGTTTCCTTCGTACGGATTGTTGATGCCGGTGGCCGCGAGTTGCTTCGGTCCGGGCTGAAGGTCGCCCATGCGCATCGGAGTTGGCCGCTGCGACTCAGCAGCAGCCGGTGTCAGAGAACGGCGTTCGCGATGACAAGCGACGATGGCGAGGATGGCGAGTAAGGCGAGCGATCGCTTCATACTCTCGGCACTCCGTAGTGATCGAGGATCCTTTCGATGTCGGGGCGGTGTTTTTCGATCTCCTGATCGAGTTGATCGCGCAGCGCGTTGTCGCCACGTCGGACGCCCATCGAAATATCGAAGACGAACGGGAGGAAAGGGAGATCGATCTGCGGCGAGACCGGGACGATGTCGAGCGCGACCTTCTCCTGACGCGCGAAGTAGCCGGCCTGCGGTCCCCAGACGATGGCCACGTCGACCTTGCCGTTCGCGACGGCATCGACGATTTCGCGTCCCGGCTCCTGGCTGCGATAGTCGCCGTAGACGGTGTAACCGGAGACGTTGTCGATGATGCCGCGCTTGACCAGCGCATGCGCGGGAGGGGAGTTGACGTGATCGTTTCCGATCATCTGAACCCCGATATGAAGACGCTTCAACCGCGGATCATCGAATGAAGTGATGCCGAGGTGGCGATCAGAGCGCGAGACGAAAACGTAGGTCGAGCGGTAGTACGACTGCGTTGGTAACGCCTGATCGAAATTGCTGGGGATGCCGATGATCACGTCGCAATCGCCGTGACGCAGCGTCTGGCGAACGAATCCGCGGCGCTGCGGAAACCACGTGTAGGCGACGCGAGCGTTCAGATCGCGCGCGATGAGCGACGCGATTTCATTTTCGAATCCCTGCTGCTTTTCGTTGGAGTAGGGGAGGTTGTTGGGATCGGCGCAAACGCGAAGGACGTGAGTGGGTGTCGGGGATCGGGAGTCGGGACTCGTAGGTTTCGCGCAAGAACCGCACAGCGCCAGGAGCAGCGCCCCGACAGCCGACAGCCGACAGCCGAGAGCCAGATTCTTCATGGCAATGCAAACGTGTAGAGCATCCCGCCCTTGGTCGTCGCCTTCGGCAGGTCCGACATCGCGTTGACGAATCCGAGGGCGGCGGTGCCGTCGTGCGGATCGAGTTGGCCGGCCACGATCGCGCCGGCCCACCCGCCGACGCCGGAGAGAATCGAGACGTACTGCTTGCCGTCGGGCCCGAGGAATGTGACCGGCTGGCCGATGATCCCGGAGCCGCATTTGAACTGCCAGAGAAGCTGGCCGCTGCGTGCGTCGATGGCTTTGAACCACCCTTCCATCGTCCCGTAGAAGACGACGTCGCCGGCGGTGGCGACAGTGCCGCTCCAGACCGGGAAGTTCTCTTTGATCGTCCAGATCTTTTTTCCCGCCACCGGATCCCACGCATCGAACTCGCCGCGGTGTCCGCCCGGACCGGCGTACATCTTCACGTTCGATCCGACGTACGGCGTCCCGGCGATGTAGTTGGCGGAAAGTCCTTCCGCGTCCTCGCAGAGATTCGCGTGCGGGATGTAGAGCAGCTTCGTGACCGGCGAGTACGCCGACGGCTCCCAATCCTTCGCACCCGGCGCGGGCGGACAGATCATGCGCGTCACGCGTCCGACGCCGGGAGCCTTCTCCTGCACCGGCTGCAGGCGGCCGGTCTTCAGGTCGACGCCGGTGCTGGTGGTGATGAACGCGAACGGATTCGCCGACAGCACCTGGCCGGTCGTGCGATCGAGGACGTAGACGTATCCGTTGCGCTCGGGGCGGACGAGTACCTTGCGAACCTGCCCGTTGATCGGCAAATCGAGGAGCACAAGCTCGTTGATGCCATCGTGATCGAAGACATCGTGCGGGCTCCACTGATACGCCCACACCGCCTCGCCCGTGTCGGGGCGGCGCGCGAACATGCCGCACGTCCACTTGTTGTCGCCGGGACGCTGCTCGGCGTTCCACGGGCCGGGATTGCCGGTGCCGTAGTAGATGAGATCGAGCGCGGGATCGTACGAGATCCAACCCCAGGTCGTGCCGCCGCCGATCTTCCAGGCATCGGGCGGCCATGTCTTCACGCCGAGGTCTTGGCCTTTGTCGCTGTCGTAGAAGGGATGAAAGTTCGGACCGATCAGGCAGTCTTTGTCGGGACCGGTGCTGTACGCCTTCCAGACCTGTTGGCCCGTTTCGCTGTCGAGCGCGGTGAGCGATCCGCGGACGCCGAATTCGCCGCCACTGTCGCCGACGAGAACTTTGTTCTTCACCACCAGCGGCGCCATCGTGATCGACTCACCGCGATTGATGTCGGCCACCTGCGCGACCCAGACTTCAGCGCCGGTCTGCGCGTTGACCGCCGCGGTCTTGCCGTCGAGCGTGTTGAAGAAAATCTTCCCGTTCGCGTAAACGCAGCCGCGGTTGACCCAGTCGCAGCAGGCCACGCCCTTCGCGGAGTTGTTCAGATCCTTCGGCTTGTAGCTCCACTTCGCCGGCGCGCCCGGTTGCGTCAGGTCGAGCGCGTAGAGCGTGTTCGGAAACGGCGTGACGACGTACATCGTGTTGTTCACGACGATCGGCGCCGCTTCTTCGCCGCGGTCGCTGCCGGTGGAGAACGTCCACGCAACCTTCAGGTTCTTCACGTTCCCGGCGTTGATCTGATTGAGGCCGGAGAAACGCGTCGACGCGTAGTTCTTGGCCGGCATGATCCACTGGCCGTCTTCTCCTTCCAGCTTCAGGAGATCGGTCTTCCCGGAAGGGTTGGAGGAGAAGCGCTGCAGGAAGGGGAACGTCTTGTTGTCAGGCGTCTGCTGATTGCATCCGGCGCAAACAAAGATGATCGCGAAAATCGCTCCGACTTTCACTGCACCTCTCCTCGACGTCCCCTGTGGATCGCCGCGTCTGCAGGAGGTGCGCCAAATTCGAACGGACTTTTCACGCGGAGGCGCGGAGACGCGGAGTGGCTTTTCTCCGCTCCTCCGCGTCTCCGCGTGAACCGTCTCCCTTGTGGTGCACGCAAACTACGCTGGCCCACGCATTGCTTTTCAAGAGACGAATCACGGAGAGCTGTTTGCAATTCACCATCGAAAGCCGGCAGCTTACGAATGAGGACACGCACCGACCGACCTTCGGGGCAGAGACCAGGCAGACAGTGATCGAAGCCGGAACCGCGGACGACGCAATCGGCGAGTTTGTGCGGCAAAACGGCTCGGAGCTGGTCAACCTGACGACGCCCGGCCGGGGCCACGAATCGATCGCCACGGTCAAAAAGGACGACTGCGTTTTCCTCGTGCGGGTCTATTCGGCGTAGAGCCAGCATTTGCGCCGCACGCAACGTGACGTGCAATCGTTACCTATTGAATGTATGGTGGGGTACTCACTTCAACCATCGTTCCCATGTCCCGTTCCGATCCTCCGGCCGTAGCAAGGCAGGTGATCGTCGTCGATGACGATCCCGGACTTCGGACTCTCTTCGTTGCGCTGCTGGAGCGGAAAGGCTTCACCGTCGACGTCGCCCCCGACGGCCGTGCCGCCTACGATCAGATCACCCGCAACGCGTACTCGGTGATCCTGCTCGACCTGATGATGCCGGACGTGAACGGCTTCGAGCTGTTGGAACGTCTGGCGCGCGAATGCCCTTCGCTCCTTCCGCGCGTGATCGTCATGACCGGCGCGAGCCGCCGCGTCGTCGAGACGCTCGACACGACCTCGATCTGGGGCCTGATCCGCAAACCGTTCGACATCGACGAGCTGGTGAGCGCAGTCGTCGCGTGCAGCGATGGCCGTCCGCGCGTACCGCCGCCGGTGTCGCGCGCGCCGAAGCAGTTGGTGTAGGGCGTAGCGCCGCCGACTCGGCGGCTGTACCGCCACCGGCTCGGTGGCGCTACGTGGCTACGTTAGACTCCCTCACGTATGAGCGCGCTCTACGCCCTCGCAGCATTCGCGATGACTCTGGCCGGCGGCGCGTTCGCGTTCCGCTACCAGCGCTATCTCCTCTACATCATGGCCTTCTCCTCGGGGCTGCTGATCGGCGTGGCCTTTCTCGATCTGATCCCCGAGGTTTCGGCGCTGGCGCAACAGCACGGGATTGAGATCCGCGAGCTGATGCTGACCGTCATCGCCGGATTTCTGGCCATCTTCCTGCTCGAGAAACTGACCATCATCCACAGCGAAAAGCAACACGACGCGCCGGGACATCATCACAACGTCGGATTGGTCGGCGCGATCGGCCTCTCGTTTCACAGCTTCCTCGACGGACTGGCCATCGGCGTCGGATTCAAAGCGGGGACGCAGGTCGGATTGATCGTTCTACTCGCCGTCGTCGCGCACGATTTCGCCGACGGATTGAACACCGTCACCTTCATGCTGGCCACGCGCAACAGCCGCTGGCGGACCGGCGCACTGCTCGCCATCGACGCCAGCGCGCCGGTGGTCGGAGCGCTTTGCGCGGGAGTCCTGAACATCGCGCCGCGCCTGCTCGCGTTCCAGCTCTCGTTCTTCGCCGGTTTCCTGCTCTACCTCGGCGCGAGCGATCTTCTCCCGCAGGTGCATGCGAAGACGCGCGGCGCGCTCATCGCCGCGACGATCGCCGGCGTGGTGATGGCCGGGCTGCTCGTCTACGCGCTGCAGGTATGAAGATTCGGACCGACCGCGCCGCCATCGCGTTGCTGCTTGCGCTGCTCGCGATCGCGTACGCCGACATCCTTTTCCTGGGCCGCGGCTTTTACGTCAGCGACCTCGGCGTCTATCACTATCCGATGAAGCATGTGGTGCGCGACGCCGTGCGCAGTGGCGAGTTTCCGTACTGGAACCGGCTCTACTCCGGCGGCGCGCCGCTGGCTGCGAACCCCGCATACGAGCTTTTCTATCCGCCGCAGTGGCTCGTGTACGTGCTGCCGTTTCACTTCGGCGTGCAGCTGCACATCCTGCTGCACTTCGCGATCGCGATGGTCGGGATGTTCGTTTTGCTGCGGCGCCTCGGCGTATCGATTGCGGCGGCGATCTTCGGCAGCATCGCGTTCGTTTTCTGCGGAAGCTACGTCTCGTTGTCGTCCAAGCTGCCGATTCTCTTCTCGATTTCGTGGCTGCCGCTGGCGCTGTGGCTGCTGATGCGCTTCGTCGAATCGCGTACCGCTGCGCGGCTGCTGCCGCTCGCGGCCGTCCTCGCGATGCAGTGGATCGTCGGCGAGCCGACGGTGGCGATGCAGACGTGGGCAATCATCGGCGGCTGGGCGGTCTTCGGAATTGTGCGTAAGTCCGATGGCGCGAAACGCATCGCCGCCACCCTCGGCATGGCCATCGCGGCGTCGCTCCTGCTCGCCGCGGTGCAACTGATTCCAGCAATCGACTTTGTCCGCGACACCGTCCGCACGAAAACATTCGACTTTCGCGTCGTCGCCAACTGGAGCACGCCGCCGCTGCGACTCGTTGAGTTGATCCTGCCCGGCGTGCTGCGCCACGTGATCGCCGCAAACGGCCGCGTGTTCATCACGACGATCTATCCGTTTCGCGCCGACGCATACCTCACCGAAATCTACGCCGGCCTTCTCATCGTGTTGCTGGCGATCGCAGGCGTCCTCGCCGGCGTTCGCGGACGCTGGCTCTTCCTCGGCATGACGGCAGCGAGCGTGATCGTGGCGATGGGCGATCACACGCCGCTGCTGCGAATTCTTTACGACACAAGCCTTTTCTCCGCGGTGCGCTTTCCGGAGAAGTTCCTCCTCACCGCCGCATTCGCGATCGCCGTCTGGGGCGCATTTGTTTTCGACCGTTTCATTGCCGGCGACCGGCGCGTGATCCGATGGGCGTCTGCGCTCGCAATCGTCTGGCTGCTCATCTCAATCGCGCTGCTGCTCAATTTTGACGATCGGCGTTACTTCATCATCAACTGCATCCGCGCCGCCGTCGTCGCGGCGTGGCCATGGGTGATGCGGACAAGGCGCTCGAATGCAATCGCCATCGCCGGCATCGTGATCGTCGCCGCCGATCTCTGGTACGGCACGCTCAACGCCGTCCCCCGCGCGCGGCGCGAGTTCTTCGATCCTCCGCCGGTGCTCGACGCAGTCGATGCCTCGCAGCCGTATCGCATCTTCAACGAAGTGGCCTGGCAGGGATGGGAAGGTGATCCGGTAGTCAATCAGCTTTTCGACGCTCCCCCCGGTCCGGGATTGTGGTGGCTGATGCGCAACAGCGCCTTCCCCGAACTCCCGGCGCTGCGCGGCATCCCGCAGGCGATGGAGGATGACATCGACCTCACCTCGCTCACCAACACCGACGACTTTCGCCAGGCGTTCAAAGGCGCGCGATCGTCGCATCTCCCCGACGCCGATCTGCCCTACGCGCGTATGTCGAACGTCGGCTGGCGCGTGCGCCTCCGTCCCGTCATCAATGAGTCGACGACTGCGACGCCCGTCGAGATCGTTCCGGTGCCGCGCGTCGAACGCTATTCTTTTGCATCCCGCCTCGAGCGAGCCTCAGACGCCGGCGGCTTCCGCTACGCCGTCGAGCACAACGCCACCGATCCCTCGGTCGCCTACATTGCCGCCGAACCATTCACTCCCGCAAACGGACGCGTGACGCAAGTCCGCGAAACCGCGAACACCGCCACGATCGACGTCACCGCGGCCGGCCGCGCATTCCTCGTCGCCAGCGTGACCGGACATCGCTACTGGTCCGCAACCATCGACGGCCATCCCGCGCCGCTGATTGCAACCAACCTCGCGTACCAGGGATTAGTCGTCCCGGCAGGAACGCACACGATCGCGATGCGGTATCGCAATCCGTTGGTTCCGATCGGCGGCGCGATTTCAATTCTGACGCTCATCGCCTTAGCCGGAGTCGCATGGCGTACGGGAAACGCCAAACTCCCGGCGGCGTAGCCGTCGTAAGAACCGTGGCCCCCGGTTTCAACCGGGGGAACGCCAGCGCGCCCCGAAAATTGGGAGCCCGCTTGAGCGGGCGAAAAGAAAGGTTCGCGCGAAACGTTCTTTCGCCCGTTAAAACGGGCTCACGAGATGGGAGTCGATCCGCAGACCCCCGGTTGAAACCGGGGGCTACGGTTCTTACGGCGGCTACGCCGCCTGTTTGTGGTGCGCTTTACGCGTTCACCGCGCGGTTACGCCGCCTGCAACCGCGCCGAACTTACAATGCGCGCCATGAAACGACTTTTGCTGCTCCTTCTTTTCATCGCCGCATCCGCCTCGGCGCGCAACATCACCGAGAAGGATCTCTTCAAGTTCAACTGGATCGGCGATCCGCAACTCTCGCCGGACGGCTCGCAGGTCGCGTTCGTGCGCGTCACCGTCGACGAGAAGAAGGACACGTACAACACGGCCATCTGGTCGGTGGCCACACGCGCCGGCGCCGAGCCGCGCCGCATCACGAACGGGCCGCGCGACGCCTCGCCGCGCTGGTCGCGCGACGGCAAGCTGCTTGCGTTCACGCGCTCGATCGACAAAGACGGCAAGCCGCAGCCATCGCAGATCTGGATCCTGCGCTTCGACGGCGGTGAGCCGCATGTGCTGACGTCGATGGCCAAGTCGGTCGATTCAATCGCCTGGTCGCCGTCGTCGAACACGATCGCCTTCACGGCGACGACGAAGGCGGAGGATGTGGTCGATAAGAGTGCTGACAAGAAGAAAGACGACGAGCACGAGAGCGACGTCCGCGTCATCAACCAGGCCGTCTACCGCGCCAACGGCGCCGGATATCGCGACGCGTCGCGCGACACGCACATCTGGACCATCGACGTTACCGACGACGAAACCGCCAAGCCGAAGCAGCTCACGAACGGCGAGTTCGACGAACGCGACATCAGCTGGAGTCCCGACGGTGCGCTCATCTACTTCACCTCCAATCGCGTCGCCGAGTCGTATTACGACCGCCGCGATAACGACCTCTACTCGATTCCAGCCGGCGGCGGCGCGATGACCAAGGTCGCCGACATCGAAGGTCCGATCGGTTCGTACGCCGTAAGTCCCGACGGCAGGTGGGTGGCCTTCGGCGGCGAGATCAACAATCCCGTTCACTCCTACGACCAGCCCGATCTCTGGCTGGCATCGACGACACCCGGTTCGACCGCGAAGAACCTCACCGCGACGTACGACTATGACGTCATGTCCGGCGTCGGCGGCGATCAGCGCGCGCCGCGCGGCGGCGGCGGGGCAGGGCGTCCGGTGTGGAGCGACGACGGCAAGTCGATCATCGTCGTCGCCGCGGAAGAAGGCCGCGTCAACTTCAAACGCATCGACGCCGCCGGCGGCGCGGTCACGCCGCTGACCACTGGCAACCACGACATCCAGAGCTACTCCATCCGCGGCGGAAAAACCGTTGCTCTCGTTTCGACACCGACGATCATTGGCGATCTTTATCTCGTTAGCGGCGACACGATGACGCGGCTGACTGACGTAAATCACAAGCTGATGTCCGAGCTCACGCTCACCGAACCGGAGGAGCTTTGGTACACGAGCTTCGACGGCAAGAAGATCCAGACCTGGATTCAGAAGCCGCCCGACTTCGATGCGTCGAAGAAATATCCGCTCATCCTCAACATCCACGGCGGACCGCACTCGGCGTACGGCTACACGTTCGATCACGAGTTTCAGTGGATGGCGGCGAAGGGCTACGTCGTCCTCTATCCGAATCCGCGCGGCTCGACGTCGTACGGCCAGGATTTCGGCAACGTCATCCAGTACCACTATCCCGGCGACGACTTCAAAGACCTCATGGCTGGCGTCGATGCCGTCGTGGCGAAGGGCTATGTCGATCCGAAGAAACTCTGCGTCACCGGCGGCAGCGGCGGCGGCTTGCTGACGGATTGGGTGGTCACGCAGACCGATCGTTTCGCCGCCGCCGCCGCGCAGCGCGACATCGCCGACTGGTCGACGTTCTGGTACACCGCCGACTTCTCGCAGTTCCAGCCGTCATGGTTCCGCAAAGCGCCGTGGGAGGATCCGAAGGATTACGCAGCGCGCTCGCCGATCACCTACATCGACCGCGTGAAAACTCCGCTCATGCTCATCCTCGGCGAGGCCGACTGGCGCACACCGCCGATGGCCGGCGGCGAGATGATGTTCCGCGCACTCAAGTACCGCCACATCCCGACCGTGATGGTCCGCTTCCCCGACGAGTCGCATGAGCTCTCGCGCAGCGGCAAGCCGTGGCACCGCATCGAACGCCTCCAGCACATCGTCGGCTGGTTCGATCACTGGGTCATGGGCGTGGCGAAGCCCGAATACGAATCCGGGCTTCGCAAGTAGCTTCGCGAATCGTAGCGCCGCCGGCTCGGCGGCTGGACCGCCGGCGGCTCGCCGGCGAGGCTGGACTGCCACCGAGCCGGTGGCGGTCCAGCCAGCGAGCCGCTGGCGCTACGATTTTCTACTTCGCGTCGGGGAACGTCACGACCTTGTTCTCGATCGGCTTCACCGTCTTCAGATAGTCATAGATCGCGCCGAGGTCGTTTTCGGTCATGCCGGCGTAGCCGATCCATGGCATGACCGTGTTGTGATTGAGCGGCGTCTCGGGTGCGTTGCTCGCGTCCATCGAGGCGAACGCTTTGAAGCGGCCGATGAACTCGTCCTTCGTCGCGTGCGACATGTACGCGCCCGCCGGCGTCAGGTTCGCCGTGACGTTATGGCCGAACGGTCCCTTCATGTCCCAGCCGCCGGTGAATGGCTTGTCGGCGATGAGCGCGTTGTGATCGTCGTGCGGCGTGTGGCATTCGTAGCAGCCGGCGATCGTGGTGAGGTACTTGCCGTAGGCCACGCTGTTGTGCGGATCGGGCGCCGCGACCGCGCCCTCGACCGGTTTCGGAGCGAACTTGATCATCAGGTTGACGGGGAAGTCGAGGTGCTTGGCCGGCACGCCCTTGTGAATCGGTTTGAGCGTGCGCACGTAGACGACGACGGACTTTACGTCGTCATCGCTCATGCTGCGGAAGTGCTGGTACGGCATCATCGGAAAAAGCGCCTCACCTTTGCGGTCGACGCCTTCGCGGACGGCGCGAATGATCTCGCCATCCGTCCAACTGCCGAGGCCGAATTCAGGGTCCGAGGTGATGTTTTGCGCGGCGACGACGCCGGGAAATCCGAGTTGCTTGTCGAAGATGTAGCCGCCCTGTCCCTCGGTACCCGGCTTGACCGGCATGCCGAATTTGAGAGCGTGATCGGAATGGCAATCGAGACACGGCGACACATGCTCGACCAGGTACTTGCCGCGCGCCATCCGTGCCGGCGTGGCTTCGATCTTTTCCGCCGAGGCTGCCCGCGAGGCCGGTTTCTTCGCCATCAGCCAGATCACGCCGATCGCGATCAACGCGACGACAACCAACACAACTCCACCGACGATCTTCAAAAAGGTCTTCATCTATCTCTCTCCGACTTGAACGATTTCGGACATTTTACGGGACAATTCGCGGAATGGTTCTCTCCGCAATCCTCCTCGCCGCCACTCTGCAGACGAACGTCGCCTCGGTTACGAAGATCTACGACCGCGACTACGCGAAGAGGCTAGTCCCGATGCTGACCGAGGTGATCAGCTTTCCGACCACACAGTTCGATACCGAGGGCCACGCAGCACAAAAAGCGTGGCTCGCGAAAACCGCGGGCGATCTTGGCTTCACGTATCGCGACGCGGGATTGATCAGCGAGATCGAACTGCCCGGTCCGCCCGACGCGCCGGTGCTGGGATTGATGGTTCATGGCGACGTCCAGCCCGTCGATGCCGACGAGTGGTTTTTTCCCCCGTTCACCGCAAAGGCCGACGAGACCTACGTCTACGGCCGCGGCTCGGCCGATGACAAAGGTCCGCTGGTGCAGGCGTTGCTGGCGATGAAAGCACTCGCCGACAGCGGCATCGCACGCACGCACACGGTCCGCCTGCTCGTCGGGAGCGACGAGGAGTCGAACAACACCGACGTCACCGAATATCTGAAGACGCATCAGCCGCCCGACTACACGCTGGTCATCGATTCCGAGTTTCCCGTCGTCGTCGGCGAGAAGGCGTGGAACTCACTGACGCTGACGACGGATGCGAAGTCCGAACGGCCCGGCATTACGAAGCCGTACAGCGTGTCATTCATCCAGGCAGGACTGGCGGCGAGCATCGTGCCCGATCGCGCCGAGGTGAAGCTGCTGTGGAAAGGCGAGGCGGCAGATTGGGAGCCGGTGATCGCCGCAGTAAAGACGGCCAAGCTGCCGTCCGACACGCGCATCGCGACACAAGCGACCGGCGCGGAACTGCGCATCGTCGCGTACGGACATTCGTCGCACGCCGGCGTGAATCTCGAATCCGGCCGCAACGCGCTCGTGGCGCTCGCGCATGCGCTCGACGGTTTGCTGCCGGCGGGAGGCGCGAACGATCTCCTTGCCTTCGTCCGCCTCGCCGGCGCCGACATCTACGGCACCGGCCTTGGCATCACCGACTCCGACACGTTGTGGGGCCGCTACGCCGTCAACATCGCCACGATCAAGCCGGATGCGACCGATCCAAAACTCTCCACGCTCACAATCAACATCCGCCGCACTCCGCCGCGCACCGGTCCGCAACTGAAGGCGAAGATGGAGGAGCTCGTGGCCGCGTTCGACAAGAGCACCGGCGCGTCGCTGATGCCGGGCGGCTTCTACGGCGACGAGCCACTGGCATTCGATCCGAATTCGAAAATCGTCCGGCGTCTTCTGGCGGACTACGCCGCCGCGACAGGGACGAAGAATCCCAAGCCCGCAATTTCCGGCGGCGGAACGTACGCAAAACGCCTCCCGAACTCGATCGCCTTCGGCATGTGGTTCCACGACAAGCCGTACCCCGGCCACGACGTCAACGAAAAGAATCCGATCGCTGATCTGCAGAAGGGGACGAAGGTGCTGATTCGCGCGATGGTCGATATCGCGACGGGGCCGAAGATCGAGAACGCGTTCAAACCGTAGCAGCGGCGAAGCCGCGCGAAAAACGCCGGAGGCGTTTCGTACGGTAGCCGGTGGTCGCGCGCGAAGCGCGAGACCACCGGGAACACGATCGCGCATTGGTTTCCGACCGCGGCAGCGGTCGCGGAGGGAATTCACGCCGCTTAGTATTTGATACGCGACCCCTGACCGGGGTCGGGAAAATTGGGCGCCATCGTTTCCGGTGGTCGCTCGCTGACGCTCGGACCACCGGCTACCGTACGTGACGCCTCCGGCGTCGGGTACGCTAGTTAGTGCCCGTTGCGCGACGCGGCGCGGAACGCGGTTCCGTTCTGCAACTCACCGACGACGCGGTCGAGGCCCTGATTGCTCTGCAGCGCGACGTGCTGCGCGTATTCATCGCAGACGGGGCAGAGTTGGCGGCTCAGGTCGGCGTCAGGAACGCGGCTACCACACAGTCGACAAGTGGAGTCAGCGTTCGATGCCATGCGCGACAGTGTAGCATTCGCCGTGCCCGCAGCCCTCCGGCGCGCTTTGCACTCCACGAAAAATCATGGCCACCAATCTCAAGAAAGTCGTCATCGTCGGACGCCCGAATGTGGGCAAATCGACGCTCTTCAATCGCCTCGCGGGCAAGCGGCGCGCGCTCACGCACGACATGCCCGGCATGACGCGCGACCGGCTGTCGGACGTCATCACGCTCGACGACGGCCGCCGCTACGAGCTCACCGACACCGGCGGACTCGAGTACGGCGACTCGCCGATGTCCGCGTTTGCCGGCGAGATCCGCGACCAGGCCCGGCGCGCGCTCGACACCGCTGATTTCATCCTCTTTGTCGTCGATGGCGCCGCGGGTGTGCTGACCGAGGATCGCGACATCGCGCAGGAATTGCGGTCGGCGGCGGGACGGACGTTGCTGCTGGTCAACAAAGTCGATCGCCGCGATGCCGAGGAGAATGTCCCCGAGTTTTATGAACTTGGATTCGAACGGATGCTGCCACTGTCGGCCGAACACGGCGAGGGAATCGACGAACTGTTCGACATCATCGGCGAAATCGTCCCAGCAGATTCGGCGATCGAAATCGATGAGGATGACCGCGGCCCGATCCGCATCGCCATCATCGGACGTCCGAACGTCGGCAAGTCATCGCTGCTGAATCGCCTCGCGGCGGAAGAGCGCGCGGTGGTCTCGCCGATCTCCGGCACTACGCGCGATGCCATCGACATGGAGATCGAGCGCAACGGCCAGCAGTATCTGATCATCGACACCGCCGGCATCCGCCGGAAGGGCAAGACGCACGACGAGGCGGAGAAGCTGTCGGTAATCTCCGCGCGCAAAGCGATCGAGCGTTGCGAGATCGCGCTGGTGATGATCGATGCAGTGGACGGCGTGACCGGGCAGGACGCGACTGTCGCCGGCTACGCCGAGGATGCCGGCAAGGCGGCGATGCTCCTCGTGAACAAGTGGGACGCCGATGCGCACCAGCAGGACGATTACAAGAAGGTCGAAGAAGAGATCCGTTTCAAACTGAAGTTCCTTCCATACGCGCCGGTGGAGTTCATCTCCGCGAAGACCGGCCGTCGCGTCGAAAAGATTTTCCCGAGCATCGACAAAATCGTGGCCGGCTACCGCAAACGTTTCGGCACCTCGGAGCTAAACCAGATCCTCGAAAAAGCGATCGCCGGCCACCAGCCGCCCGCCGTCAAAGGCCGTCCGCGCCGCTTCTACTACACGACGCAACTCAAGACGCAGCCGACCACGATCGCGCTCTTCTCAAACGTCGACGAGCCGCTGCACTTTTCTTACAAGCGGTATCTGGAGAATCAGTTCCGGGAAGGGCTTGGTCTCGTCGGATGCCCGATCCACCTCGTTCTTCGTGCCCGGAAGGGGATGAAGAAAGAGCGTTAGTCACGCGGAGTCGCGGAGACGCGGAGCGGCCTTTCTCCGCGCCCCCGCGTCTCCGCGTGAAAAGCCTTTATCGCGGGAACGCCTCCTTAACCCCGCCATCAACAGGCAGCATCGCCCCCGTCGTCTTCGCGGATCGCGGTCCAGCCAGAAACAGCGCAGCCTCGGCGACATCGTCCGCCGTGACTTCCGTTTTCAGCAACGTCCGGTTCCGATAAAAATCGGGGAGATTCTCGGAAGAGATCCCATACGCGGTCGCGCGCATCGACCGCATCTCGTCGCTCCAGAAGCGCGAGCCGCCGAAGATCGCATCGGGGTTCAGCATGTTGGCGCGGATTCCGAACTCGCCGCCCTCCAGCGCCACGATGCGGCACAGCTGCGCCTCGGCGGCTTTGCTGACGCTGTAGGCGCCGAACTCCTTGCCCGGCGCAGTCACGTTCTTCGACGCATTGAAGACGATGCTGCCGCCCGTTTTCTGCTGCTTCATGATGCGCAGCGCCGCGCGCGCGACGAGGAAGTGCCCGCGCGCGTTGACCGCGAACGCGCGATCCCAATCGGCAGCGGGGAGGACATCGAGGCTGCCGAACGAGGAGATCCCGGCGTTGCTGACGATGATGTCGACGCCGCCGTACGCGGCGATCGTCTCCCCGTACGCGCGCTCGACGTCCTCTTCGCTCGACACATCGAGCCGCAGCGCGATGGCGCGACGCAGTCCGTGCTTCGCCACGATGCCGTTCGCTACGTCCTCGGCTAAGGCGACATCGACGTCCGTGACGACGACGTGCGCGCCCTCCTCGGCGAACCGTTCCGCGCACGCGCTGCCGATGCCGCTCGCCGCGCCGGTGATGATCGCGACCTTGCCGGCCAACTCTTTCTCTTTCGGCAGCAGCGTGAGTTTGTACAACTCCAGCGGCCAGTACTCCGCGTGAAACGCGTCTTCGTCGTTCAGCGTCTCGTAGCCGCCCGCGCCCTCGGCGGCTTCGATGATGCGCATCGTGTGGCGATAGATGTCGCGCACGATCCGCGCCGCGCGCGCGTCTTTTCCGGCCGTCCACATGCCCGCGCCGGGAACGAGGACAACGCGCGGATGCGCATCGAGCATCGCGAACTCGCTCGGATAGTTTTCGTAGTGCGCCGTGTAGCGTTCGACGTAATCGCCGAGCGCTTGCGCAACATCGTCGGCAGCATCGAGAAACAGCGGAAAGCGTTTCGTGTACAGCAGGTGATCGGGCGTGGCCGGTCCGATCTGCGTGATGCGGCGCGCATCGTCGCGCGCCAGAAAGCGGAGCACATCATCGCTGCCGTCGAACTCGAGAATCACCGACCGCTTCGCGCCGAGGGCGCCGCGGATTGTGGGCGCGAGAGTGTTGGGAAGCGTTGTTCCCACCCCCGACGCCCGACTCCCGACCCCCGACAAAAACTCTTCCGCGCGACTCACCAATGCGATGTGCTTCTCATACGCTTCCCGCGCCGTCTCGCCCCACGTGATCAGCCCATGATTCATGAGCACGAGCCCCTCGGCATCCGGCTTCGACGCGAAGGCATCGGCGACGTCGCGGCTCAATCGAAATCCGGGACGCAGGTAGGGAACCGTGATCACCGAATCGCCGAAACATTCGCGCACCGTCGATTCGCGGCCGCGTGTGTTCGTCAGCGCCAAGATCGCGTCGGCATGCGTGTGCAGAACGGCGCGAGCGGGGAGGAACGCGTGCAGCAGCGTCTCGATCGACGGCCGTCTGCTCGACGGATCGACGAGGCAGCGGGCGAGGTAATCGACCATCTCCTGATCGCTCATCTCGCCGTCACGCGTACGCAGCGGCTCGATGTAGTCGAGGCGAACCGCGGGGAACTCTTTCGGCACGATCGTCTTCATGTCGCTGCCGCTCGACTTGATGTACATCACCGGAATCGGCGCGCCGAGGAGGTCGGTGGATTGCGACTTCACACTGTTGTTTCCGCCGCCCCAGAGGACGAGCGATTCTTCGGCGCCGACGAGGCGCGACTGGTAGACGAGCTGGTCGATTTCGTTGTCGGGCGTCTCCGCCCAGCGGTTATTCATGCGGCGTATTATCGACAGACAACGAAAAGGAGGAAGTCTTGAATCGCGGCGGAGCATCGCCTACCGATGCTAGACTTCGAATCTCATCAACAAGGAGGCTTTGCATGCGTCACGTCGCCGGGGCGTTGCTTTTCGTTTTTCTAGTCGCACTGCCTGCCTTCGCTGTCGACCTCGGGCGTGCCGAGGGGAGCCTGATGATTGATGGGATAAAGATTCCGCTCAACTACGCGTACGCAGTGGCGAAGCAGAAGAATGAGCTTTCCGGCCGCAACGAGATGATGCGCATCATCCTCACCGAAAAGCCGCTGCCCGACGGCGCGAAGCTGACGGAGATGGACAACAACCTTCCCGGCGATCTGAATGGCGTCATCATCTGCATCGACAAACTCGGGCGCGTCGGCCACGTCGCCGTCCAGCATCCGAAGGGAACGTTCGACGCCGGCTACTTCGAAGGCGTTCCGGACTATGAATTCAAGCAGCGCAAGGGCGAATCGGGAACGTACAGCGGCACCGTTTCGTCGCTGCGCATCAAGACGAACACGATGACGTTCTCCTACGACGCGACATTCGTCGCCTCGCTCCGGTAAACCGATACACTTCGCCGTTCATGGCTCTCTTCTCCAACGAAGTCAGCGATGCGGTGAAGCGTCTTGCGGCGAAGTCGTACGCCACGCAGGAAGAGCGCGACGAACTGCTCGGCCGGCTCGAATCCGCGGAAGGCGTCCGCGCACGCGACGTCGTCTGGATGTTGTTCCGCCCCGATCGCGCGCTCCGCGACAGTGCGGCGCGCGTGCTGCCGCGCATCGGCGACGCAGAAACGCTCGACATTTTTCTCGCCGAATCGAAAGGAAAACCGGAGCAGGCTCTTCGCGCCGCGGCCGCGACGCTTTTTGCGCTCGGCCTTCCTGGTATCGATACGCGCCTCATTCAGCTTCTCGCGCCGCCGCCGAAGGAGACAAAGGACACGCGTGAGTTGCAGGATGCGGTGCGGCGGCTGCTGGCCGAGGCGCCGATGTCGCGGCAACTGGAACCCATGCTCTGGCAGCTGGCGTCGACCGGCAGCGCGGAAGATCGCATCCCGTTTCTCAACAAGCTGGCGTCGACTGAGATCGACGAAAACGCTGCGCGCCGGTGGCACCGGATCGCTGCCGATCCCATTCCTTCGGTCCGCGACAAGGCGATCGAAGTTCTGGCCGCGAAAGCGCCGCAGCATTCGCTCGATCTGTTGATCGAAGCGCTGCCGCGCGCCGGCTACGCCGTGCAGCAAACGATCGTCGAGGCGATGACGAAGCTGGCGGCGGGACAAGGCGCCGCATTCGCGGACCGCCTTCTGCCCGCGCTTGCTTCCGGCGACGCCACGACGCGCACCTCGGTCCTGAAAATCCTCCTCGGCATCGGCGATCCGGCCGGCGTCATCAAACGCTACATCCGCTTCTCCAGCACGCTGGCCGGTTTCATCCGTGATCGCGCGCTCGATTCGCTGCGCGAGTTCGGAGCCGCACTCATCGAGCCGGTCATCGAGCTGCTGCACGATCCCGATCCCGACGTTCGCTCCGGGGTGATCGCGGTCGCCGCGGCGTTCGATGACGTGCGCATCGTTCCCTCGACGATCGAACTGCTGCGCGATCCGGATTGGTGGATTCGCATCTCCGCCGCCGACATGCTCGGCCGGTTGAAAGATCCCCGTGCTGTCGAGCCGCTCGTGGCGACTCTCGGCGATGCCGACGTGAAGTGGGCGGCCGTCGAAGCGCTCGGCCGCATCGCCGATCCGCGCGCGCTGCCGGCCCTCGGACGGATGCTCGCCGATCCGCTGCCCGATGTTCGTATCGAGGTGATGCTGGCGCTGAAGAACTTCCAGCACCCGCAGGTCCGGAATGCGCTGATGAGCGTCGCGCAGAGTGACCCCGATCGCGCCGTGCGCACGCACGCGATCGAAATCCTCGACGAGCTTGCGGCGACGGACCGCGAGTCGCAAGCAGGTGTCGACGCGATCCGGAAGGCGGCGCTGGCAGTCGCGGGCGCAAAAGGTGAGCCGCGGCTCAACACGTTACTGATCGCCACGCGGAACCAGGGCGGCTCCGACTTCCATCTCTCCGTCGGTCAGCCGCCGATCGTCCGCCTCTCCGCTGATCTGCTGCGCGCGCAGGGCGAGCCGTTCACCGCGGCGCAGACGGAAGCGATGCTGAAGGAAGTACTGACCGACGTGCAGTGGACGACGCTGGAGACGGAGAGGCAGATCGATTTCTGCTACGTCGTCCCGCAAGGCGGCCGCTATCGCGCGAACGTCTTCTTCGATCATCACGGCTACAACGGCGTCTTCCGCGTCATTCCGGAGAAGCCGCCGACGATCGTCGACCTCGGGCTGCCCGCGCATCTCGCCGAGATCGCCGACTATCACCAGGGACTCGTGCTCGTTTGCGGTCCGTCCGGTTCCGGCAAGTCGACGACGCTCGCCGCGCTGGTGAATCTGTTCAACGAAACGCGCAACGATCACATCCTGACGATGGAGGACCCGGTCGAGTTCGTCCATCCGTTCAAGAATTGCCTCATCAATCAGCGTGAGGTCGGTTCGCACACGAACTCGTTCGCGCGCGCATTGCGGGCGGCGTTGCGCGAAGACCCGGACGTCATCGTGATCGGCGAGCTGCGCGATAACGAATCGATCACGCTCGCCCTCACTGCCGCCGAGACCGGCCACATCGTCCTCGGCACGCTCAATTCCACGAGCGCGCCAAAAGCGATCGACCGGATCCTCTCCAGTTTTCCCGCCGACGAGCAGCCGCAGATTCGCGCGTCGCTCTCCGAGTCGCTTCGCTACTGCATCGCGCAACGCCTTCTGCCGGCGCGAGAAGGACGGCGCCAGGTTGCCGCCTTCGAAGTTCTCAAGGGCACGAGCAACATCGGCACGATGATCCGCGATCAGAAGACCTACCAGATCTACTCGGCCATGCAGATCGGACGCTCGCTCGGCATGCAGACGTTCGATGAGGCGCTGAAAGACCTCCTGCGCCGCGAACAGATCAGCGCGGAGACGGCGTACATGGCGGCGCTGAAGAAAGAAGACTTCGAATCGATGGTCAGCCCCGAGTTCATCGCCCGAGGAAAAGCGTAATGGCCATGCAGAAAATCGATCGCTTCCTCAAGCTGATGAACGATCGCGGCGCGTCCGATTTTCATCTGACCGTCGGACGGCCGCCGATGCTGCGCGCGTCGGGAACGATGGAGTCGATCCGCTACCGTACGCTCACCGAGGGCGATTTCACGGAGATGATCAAGCCGGTCACGCCGGCCAGGTTGTGGGACGAATACCAGCAGACCGGCGACGTCGATTTCTCCTATGAGATCCCGAGCGTGGCGCGCTACCGCGTCAATCTCTTTCGCCAGCAACGCGGCGGCGGCGCGGTGTTCCGCGTCATCCCGACGAAGATCATGACGCTCGAGCAACTCGGGCTTCCCGATCCGGTGCGGCGCATTGCCTCGATCCGCAGCGGTCTGGTGCTCGTCACCGGTCCAACCGGCTCCGGCAAATCGACAACGCTCGCGGCCATCATCGATCTGATCAACGAAACGCGCGGGCTGCACATCATCACCATCGAGGATCCGATCGAGTTCGTGCATCCGAACAAGAAGTGCCTCGTGCACCAGCGCGAGATCGGCACGCACGCGAAGTCGTTCGCCGAGGCGCTGAAGTCGGCCGGCCGCGAAGATCCGGACGTGATCCTGGTCGGCGAGATGCGCGACCTGGAGACGATCGCCATGGCCCTCTCGGCCGCCGAGCGCGGCACGCTGGTCTTCGGAACTCTGCACACGAACAACGCGGCGAAGACGATGGATCGCATCATCAGCGTCTTCCCCGCCTCGGAGCAGGAAGGCGTCCGCAACGTCCTCGGCGAAACGATTCGCGGCGTCGTCGCGCAGCAGCTGATGCCGAAAGTCGGCGGCGGCCGCGTGGCCGCGGTGGAGATCCTCTTCGCATCGCCCGCCATCGGCAACATGATCCGCGAAGGCAAGACCTCCCAGGTCACCAGCGCGATCCAGACCGGCGTGAAGGAAGGGATGATCGACATGGACGGCTCCATCCGCCGCCTCTACGACGCCGGCCTCGTCACCGCCCGCGCGGCGTACGACAAGTCGATCGACAAGGAGCAGTTCAAGGACTTGCTGGAGACAGCTTGATGGCAGACAAGGAACGACTTGAAATCGAGTCCGCGAAGCTCGATCGTGAAGAGGAGCAGGCCATGGCGGATGAGAGCTATGTCGCCGACATCGACCTTCTCGATTCGTTTTATACGCAGAGTTGGTGAACTCTGCGTATAAAACCTAGCCCTTCCTGAGCAGCCCCTCCATCGTTGCGAACCGTTCCAGCATCTCCGTGTAGATACGGTCGGTCTTTTCGTGGAGGTGCGCGACTTCCAGCTCCGCTTTGATATTGACCTCGTATTCGACGTCGGAGCGGACGTGATCCTTTTCGGCTTGCCGATTCTGGCTGATCAGGACGAAGCAGGAGAGGAAGATTGCTTCGAGCGAGACGATCATCGTCAACAGGCCGAATGGGTAGGGATCGAAGGCGGGGATGCCGAGCCGGAAGGTGTTGACGATGATCCAGGCGCCGAACCAGATGGCGTTGATGAGCAGGAAGGGCATGCTGCCGCTGAACCAGGCGATCCAGTCGGCGATTTTCTGCAGCGTGCTGAGATTCTCCTCGACCTCGATGTTGACGTTGCGCGAGACGCGCGTCTGCAGGAGCTCGTCGGCTTTTCGCGTCATGTGTCCCACGGCCGCCAGCAACCGCACCGCGGCCTCGGGTGTTTTCTGGAAGAGAAGCAGCAGGTCGTCGCGGTCCAGCTCCAGCAGTTCGGTGTCGACGAGCGCGATGGCTGTTGCAGTGCGTGCGCCGCGGTCGAGGAGAGCGAGCTCGCCGAAAATCGCGCCGTCGCGCGCGACCGTGAGCACGATCTTCTGCCCGGCCGTGTCTTTGATGAACAGCTCGACCTCGCCGGTGCTGACGACGAACAGCGATTCGCCTGGCTCGCCGGCTTGAAAGAGCGTCGTTCCCGCCGGCAGTTCGCGCCGGTCCACGACGAGCGCCAACTGCGCACGATCGTCCTCGGTCAGCTGCTCAAAAAGCTCGTTCTTCGCGAGCATCCCCGCATCACACGGCATACGTTCCTCCGCTGAGTCGCGCGGAGTGTAGCCGGAGTTCAGTTGAAGACCGGGCGAGGGTCGCGGGGCGGGGCGTAGCCGTCGTGAAGAACCGTAGCCCCCAGCTTGAGCTGGGGGAAAGCGGATGCGCCGAATATGTGAGCCCGTTTTAACGGGCGAGAGAGCGCTTCTCTTTCGCGCGCTGAAGCGCGCTCACAAGGTTACGAACATGAAAAAACCCCCAGCTCAAGCTGGGGGCTACGCTTCTTACGCCGGCATTCGCCGGCGATCAGACTCTACTGCGACGGCACGTACGTCGGATCCGTCGTCCTGTTGTCGATGACGGAGCCGTAGGCGGCGACACGGCCCGTTCCGCTGAGGACGCGGGCGGTGATGCGGCCGTTGTAGACGTTGTTGAAGCCGAGCGATTTGAAGATGCCGCCTTTCTGCAGGTACTCGCCCGCGCCGAGGGGGACGACCGTGCGCGCAGCAACTTTTGAGTCGGGCGTGTACGCGAGCAACTCGACGGTGATGGGGTTGCCGGTCACTTCGACGAGTCCGAGGTTCGTGCGGAAGGCGGGCGATTCCTCGAGCTGCACGATCTGGAGCGCGCGATCGCCGTTGCCGACGGCATCGGCCGCGGTGACGCCGGGGATGAACTGGCCGAAGGTACCGCCGTTCGATTTGTCGCGGCTGAACGTGCGCGCGGTGAGGACGAGTTGCGAGTCGTTCGCGGTCGTCGCGACGACCGAGCCGCCACCAGTGATGTTCCAGAGCGACGGCAGGACGTTGTCGACGGCCAGCGTCTCGCCGGCGCCGATCGTCTTTACTTTGTTCGGTACGCTGGCGCCGGTGAAGGCCAGCGTCACATCGACGGGCGATGTTCCGCCGTTGTAGATGCGCATGTCGGTGTGGAAATTCGAGAACGAATTGTCGAACTCCGCCACGCCTGGAACAACGAAGCGCTTCGCGGAGATCTTCGCCGGATCGGCGGGGAAGACCAGCAGCGGATCGGTGGTGGTGTTGTCGAGGACGGACGCGTATGCGCTGACGTGGCCGCTGTCGCTGGTCACGCGCACTTCCACGCGGCCGTCGGTAATCGACGAGATGTTGAAGAACTGATCCAGCCGTTGCTGCTGCGATTCGTAGGGTTTCAACGAATACGACCGTTCGGCGACGGTATGTCCTGCGTCATCGAGCAGGGTGGCCACGAAATCGACGGCTTGGCCGGAACCTTCGATGAATCCGAGGTTCGTGCGGAAGCCGCCGGTGGCGCTGCTCTGCGAAACCTGCTGCAGCGAAATCTTCGACGCGCTGGCTTTCGAGAGGAAGTTCACCAGCGGCAGCGCCGGGATGTACTGACCGAAGGTGCCGGTGGCCGCGACGCTGTATGTGCGGCTGGCGGCGACGGTAGCCAGGCTGATGCTGGGGGTGTCCTTGCCCGCGAAGTTCAGCGGACGAATTTCGAGCGAGCCTTGCGGCGCTTCGCCGAGGACGCCTGATCCGTACCAGTCTTTGACGATGTCGTTGAGTGCTTTGGTTTCGCCGCCGTTGACCGTGAGAGTGGTCTGTTTTCCAGTGACCGTCCCGTCGGCGCCGTTGGGTGTGTAGGTGAGCTGGTAGCTGATCGACTGCGAGGCGGTGTTGGTCAGGCGCACGTCACTGACGAAGCGCGAGCCGATGCCGTCTGCATGCGCGACCGCGGGGATAAGCAGCGCGTTGAAGCCGGAGTTCGGATCCTTCGGCGCCGGCGTGACGGGCGCGACGACGCTGACCGATATCGGTACGTTGGTTGGCGGCTGGTCGCCGAGCGCGCCGACTTTGCCGGCAGCCTGCGCGCGGTTGATCGTGAGGCTGGCCTGCGTCGAGCCGACGTCGAGCTGCGAGAGATCGATGGTCGCGGTGACGGTGGCACCTTCCGGCGGCAGCGATCCGCTCGACGGCGAGATCGTGATGAACGGTTCGTCGGAGGAGACACTGAACGTGTCGCCGGTTGCGAGCGCCGTCTTGCCGCTCGTGTTGATTCCGGGGATGAAGATCGGTTGCGTGATGGTGCAGGGCGATTGTGGGCAGGGGAGCTGCGCGAAGTTGAAATTTGGCTGCCGCGACGACTGTGGCGCGGTCACGAGCACGCTCGCTACCGGCGAGAATGGCCCGTAGTCGCCGCCGCAGATTGGCGCGGCGTGAACGCGGTAGTAGTAGCGCGTATCGGCGGTCACGGTGTGCGTGAAGGTGCGCGTCGTGGCGGTGAGTGTGAACGTCTGCGCGTCGCTGAAATCGGACTTCGTCGCCTCCTGCAATTGATACGAGGCGTCGCGCTGCGAGCTGCCGTTCCAGGTGATCGGGTAACTGCTGGCCGAGGGAGCGGTGGGCGGCGCGGAAAGCACGGGAACGCGCGGGCCGCATTGCGTCGTCACGGTGATGGTGTTGCTGTTTGTGCTGCCGCATTCGTTGGTGACGCGGACCCAGAAGTTCGTCGGGCCGACGTTGTTGATCGTGCTCGTGAGGACGGGGCCTGTCGCGCCGCTAACCGGGTTCGACGGATCGCCCGATTGTGCGCGGAACCATTGATACGACGTTGCGCCGGTCGCGACGACGCCGGTCGAGAACGTCTCGCCGGCCGTCAGCGTCACGTTCGATGGCTGCGTCACGATCGTGGGAGGCGTGCATTGCGGAACGGTGAGCGTGGCCACGCTGCTGTCGCTGCTGCAATTGCCGTTGGTCGCGCGAACCCAGAAGCGCGTCGTCGTGGAGATCGGACCGGTGAAGAGCAACGTACCGAAGTTGAAGTACTCGTCTGCGGACACGAGCTGCGCGAGGAATTGCTCGTCGGTCACGCCTCCGAGGAGCGCGGCGATGAACGTGGTCTGTTCGACCGGTGTCGCAGTTCGATGGAGGAAGCGCGGGTAGGCTTGCTGGACACGGCGGGTGATCGCTTCGCCGGAGTTGAGGATGGAGAGGCCGACGCTCAGCCGCGAGTTGCTGCCGAGGAGCGTCAGGTATGCGGACATTTCCGTGCTGCTGGGGGAACGCCCGAGGACTTCGTTGAATACACGGTTGATCCAGCTCGAGTTCGTGGATCCGCCGAGCGCGAAGTATTCAGGCGATGCGAGGATCTGCGCTTCGATCTGCTCATCGGTCATCCCCGACGCGAATGCCGGTCCCCAGAAACTCACCTCGGCTGCCGAAATCGGACGATGCAGGAAGGTCGAGTAGAAGTCGGTGAGCAGCCGCTGGCGATATTCGGCCGAGGCCAGGACAACCGACGCGACGCTCGCGCGCGTTGCGCCGCCGGTCAGCAGTCCGTTCAACGTGGAGAGCGCCGCGGCGTCGGCGGGACGTCCGAGGAGATCGGTGTAGAGCTGATTGATCCAGCGATCGTTCGACGGCCCGACGCCCGCGACCGGCGTAGAGGTGTCACCCGTATTTCCCTTGAACCACTGGTACGAGCTGGCGCCCGTTGCGAACGCGATCAAATAGGTCTGCGATCCCGCCGCGATCGTGGCGCTGGCTGGATTGATCGCGAACGACGGGGGCGTGCACTGGCCGGTGATGTTGACCGCGGCGATGTTGCTGTTCGCGGTGCCGCAATCGTTCGTGACTCTCACCCAATACGATGTCGGCTGCGTCAGTGCGGGCGTCGTAAAGCTTGGGCTGTTCGACCCGACCGGATGGCTGGTGTCGAGCGTGCTGGTGGCCTGGTACCACTGGTAGTTGAACGGCGACGTTCCACCAGCGGTGACGGTCAGCGTGACAGCGCCGCCGGAGTTGACTGACTGCCCGGCGTTGGGCTGGATGGCAATGCTCACCGGCGTGCAGCCCGGGCCGGCCGGCTGAAGATTCACCGACACCGTAGCCGTCACCGTGCCGCAGCCATTCGAGACGCGCACCCAGTAGTTCTTCGATGACGTGACCGGCGGCGTGGTGAAGCTGTTGCTGTTCGTGCCACGCGGTTGCGATGTGTCGTTGAGATTGCCCTCGAACCACGCGAACGTAAAGGTCCCGTTGCCGCCGGTGACGTTCGCGGTGAGCGTGGCAGTTTGTCCTTGCGGGTAAGTGCCACCGCCGGAAATCGAGACGGAGGTGGGCGGCTGGCATACGGGACCATTGCCATATACAAATGAGAGGGCTTCGATGTCCCACGATTGCAGGACACTGGTCGTGACGGTCGAAGCCATCACCGCGTTAGATGAGAAGGGAGTTCCCTGATCCGAATGCCGGAATCCGATAGCGTGACCGAGTTCATGCGTGATCAGCACCGCGTACTGTCCGGCCGTGACCCCAGGGCGAATGATGATGTCGGCGTCGCTGATGCTTACAAACGTTTCGCCCTGGAAGGTATGGGTAAAGTTCCCGGCGCCGAACGTACAGGCCATTCCGCCATCGCAGACGCCGATGTCAGGACCGGAGTATCCGAGGTAGACGACGTTTACACCGTCGTTTTCATTCGGCATGGTTGAAGCCGATGTTCCGGCGTACGAGAGGACGATGAAGGAGCCCGGATCATTGGTCCATGCAGCCGCCGCGCTGGCGATGCCACCGGGACCGTCGACGGCGGGGAGACTGCCGCTCGATCTGAATTGCAGTCCTGCGCCGGCCTCACCACCAGCAACGCGAACAGGGAAACAATTGTGGTTCACGTCGCAGGCCTGAAGCACGTACGCCGACGCTGCAGCAGTCGCAATCGGATGCAGCCCGCTCGCAATCGGCGTCAACTTCGTCTGATACGCCTCGCTCCTCCCGCCCTTCACAAACTGCGTGAATCCATCGGCCAATCGCGCTGGATCGTCGGGAAGCTCCGACACATCGCGCGTCACGACTGACTCGCCGCGCGCGGTGCGCGTGAACGAGAACTTGCCCAGGGCCATCGACGTCGTGAAGTACGTTCCGTCGGCGCGTTTCCTGAGAAACACCATCACCCGCTCGCCGGGCGTGTACGACGCCGAGTCGGAGATGAATGTGAAGCGCGATCCCGACACACCTCCGATCTCGCTGACGGTGATCGTTCCGGCCGCCGCCCCTTTCAGCGTCTGTTCGACGTCGAAACGGTAGTCGGTGACGACGTAGCCGTCGGTACGCAGGCGCGAAGCGGCGTCGCGCACTGTGGCGATGACGACGGCGTCGGATCGATCGACGAGCTGGCGGTCGCTGACGGGCTGGAAGACGGTGGCCGAGGCGGCCGAGGCGAGAAGACAAATGACGGCAATGAGGCGAATCTGCTTCACAGGAGACCTCTCTTAGGATGGCTTGCGGGAGCGGTTGACCGGCGCTCCCTGCCGGTCTTACTTACGTTACTTATTTGAAGCTGTGCATTGTAGCGGAGACCAATCTCATTCGGAAACCGCGGCCTCGCTGTGACAAGAGGCACAAACGTTTAGTGGCAGTCGAGGAGAATCCGTTTCATGTCCCGCCTTGCCGTCCTCGTTCTCCTCCTCTCCTCGGCAGTCTTCGCGCAGTCCCCGCAGCGCGGCGGCGCGCTCCCGCAGCCGCTGCCGCTCTTTCCGCCCGGCAACTGGTGGAACGCCGACATCAGCGCGGCGCCGGTCGATCCGAACAGCAGCGCGTTCATCGCCGACGTCGGCGCCACCCGCGGCATGCATCCCGATTTCGGAGGCGACTCCGGCGATTCCTCGGCGCCGATCTACGGGATGCCGTTCGTCGTCGTTTCCGGCTCGCAGCCGCTTCTACCGGTGACGTTCGACTACGACGACGAAAGCGACGTCGCCGCGCCCGGACGTCCGCCCGGCTATCCGATCCCCGAGGAGGCGAAGACGCAGCAGAAGTGGATCGAAGGCGGACTGGCGGGCAACGATCCGAACGCCGATGGCGACCGGCACATGCTGCTCGTCGATCGCGACAACCGCATGCTGTACGAGCTCTACGCGCTGCACTGGACCGGATCGCACTGGACGGCAGGCTCCGGCGCAACGTTCCCGCTCGATTCGAATGCACGCCGTCCCGATGGCTGGACGAGCGCCGACGCGGCGGGACTGGCGATCCTGCCGGGCTTGATCCGCTACGACGAGGTGTACGGCAGCGTCCCGATCCGCCATGCGTTTCGCGTCACCGTCCGACACTCGAACGGCTACGTTTTTCCGGCGTCGCACCGCGCCGGATCAACGCCCGGCGCTCTCCCGATGGGCGCGCGCCTGCGGCTGAAAGCTTCGAAGGACATTTCCGGCTACCCCGAACCGCTGCGCCGCATCTTCCAGGCGATGAAGACCTACGGTCTGATCGTCGCCGACAACGGCAGCGACTTGTACGTGAGCGGCACGTACGACACGCGCTGGGACAACGACATCCTCAATCCCGCGTTTTCCGCGATCAAAGGCAGCGACTTCGAAGTGATCCAACTCGGCTGGCAGGAGTCCGCGCGGACGGTTGGCCGGGGGCGGGCCGTTCGGCACTGAGTGAATTCAACGGGACGGTTTCACGCGGAGAGTGCGGAGAGGCGGAGATCGCGGTTTTTTTCTCCGCATCCTCCGCCTCTCCGCGAGCTCCGCGTGAACCGTCTCTCTGTTTGTAGTCGAACTACCTGGTCCTTTTCACAAACTCCGCATCGATCCCGTGGATCTTCATCTCCACCAGCTTCTCGACCGGGATGTTGGCAAAGCCCGCGTTTTTCAGATCGCGGATGTAGCTCGGCGAGACGCCGTGGATGCGCATCGACACGAGGTCGTCGGCGGAGAGATTGGGGTAGCCGAGGTCGCGAAGGTCGCGGACGTAGTTGACCGAGGCGCCGTGGATTCGCAGAGCGACGAGGTTGTCAGTGCCGAGGTCGCGGACGCCGAGCTCTTTCATCCCTTTGATGAACTCCGGTGTCACGCCGTGGATGCGGAAGGCGACCAGATCGCCGGCGTCGGGCTGGTAGCCGAGCGCGCGAATGTCGCGGATGTACGAAGGCGTGGCCCCATGGATGCGGAAGGCGACCAGATCGCCGCTGTCCGGTTTGTAGCCGAGGGCGTTGATCTCGCGGACGTATTCGGGCGTGGCGCCGTGGATGCGGAAGGCGACGTATTGATCGAGATCGTCGCGGTAGCCGAGCGACTGCATCTCTTTGATGAAGCTCGATGACACGTCGTGGACGGCTAGCGTGAAGAGGTGATCGTCGTCGAGATCGCTGGCGGCGACGCCGAGGCTGCGCAGGGTCGAGGCGTAGGCGGGATTCGGCTCGAAGGTGAAGCGGCCGACGCCGTCTCCGCCCTGGAATGTGCCGGTGAAGTGCATCGTGCCCGCTTCGCGGATCATGCGGAAGTCGACGGGCGTGTCGGCGTTCGCATCGATCTGCGCGGCAGTCAACCCGGTGAACGCGGAGCGCTCGATCGGATGACTGTTCTGGTTGTGATCGCTGATCATTTCGATCTGCATGCGACCGTCTTCGCGCTGGCTGAGATGCCACGCGCCATGCGGCGTCGCGGCGCGCGCGACAAAGGAGGCGAGAAAAAAGAACAGAGCTAACGCTAGATAACGGCGCATTGGATATCTCCTCGGCTTGATAGGACGCCCGTGAAGGGCGTCCTGTTAGAAGGTTTGAAAGAAAGCCGTTACTTCACTTTGTACTTGGCCAGGTCGCGGATGAAATCGGCGTTCACGCCCATCGCGGCCAGGCGCGACAGATCCTTGACGGAGAGGTTGGTGTAGCCGGCGTCGTTGAGCGATTTAATGAACTCGGGACGAACGCCCTGAGCGCGCAACTCGACTAGTTCCCTCGGCGTTAGATTGCGGTAACCGGCGTCCGACATCTGCTTCACATACGCGGGAGTCACGCCCATCGCGCGCATTTCGCTGAGCTGCTTCGTGGTCAGGTTGCCGTAACCCGCGGCGCGCATCTGCGTGAGGTACTCGCCCGTGACGCCGAGGGCGCGCAGCTCGGTCACTTCGTGAGCGTTGCTGAATTTGATGCCGGCATCACGCAGCGACTTGATGTACTCCGGCGTGACGCCGATCGCTCGCATCTCGGTGATCTCGTCGAGCGACAACTCGCCGAGTCCGGCACCGCGCATGGAATCGATGTACGCGGGCGTAACTCCGGTGGCGCGCAGCTCGATCAGGTCGTCGACGGTGAGTTTGCCGCCTTCGCCGATGTGATGACGTCTGTGATGCGGTGCTTCCGGAGCCTCAGGCGGTTCGGGCGCTTCCGGCACCTGGAGGTCATCGAGATTGATGTTCGCGAGCGCGTGCATCGCAATGCGCGGTGCAACCCTCGCCATCGCGCGAGCGGCGGGCGCGAATGCCATCGGGGCGATCATTGGAGTGTTTGCGCTGATCCCTTCCGAGATTCCGCCAGCGATTCCACCGGCAATGCCGCCTTCGATGCCACCGGCAATGCCTCCCGGCACGCCGGCGATGATGGCGCGCGGCGCAATGGCCGGAGTGGCATCGTCGGTCGTGTCGTCATCGGTTGCTTCGGGGTCATCACTGCTGTCTTCATCGTCCGCGGCGTTGTCTGCCTTGACCTCTACCGTGGTCTGTGACACCTGCGGCTTCGGAGTGGGCGGATCGGCTTTCTGCTGCTCCCCGCGGATCGGCAGCGACGGCGCGATGATCAGCGCGAGAAGCACGGTGAGCAGCGCGGCGCCGGCGACGAAGCGCGACGGCGCATTCGGCGATTCGGCGCGCGCACCGGCTAGGCGCCGAATGCGGCCGATGAGGGAGCCGCCGTTCGCGGAGACGAACGCCTGCGCGTCTTCAATGCGCAATTCTTCGAGACGGGTGAGGGCGCGAGCGTAGACGAGCGGCTTGCCGGAGACGGCCACCGCGACGTCATCGCAGCAGTGCTCACGCTCGACGCGGATGCGGTTCGAAATCCACCACACGGCCGGATGGTAGAAGAGCAGCGTCTCCACCACGGCCTGCATCAGGTTGACGAAGAAGTCGTTGCGGCGGATGTGGGCCAGCTCGTGCGCGAGGATCATCTCCATCTGCTCGGTGGAGAGTCCCGTCAGCGAGGTGGCAGGCAGCAGGACGACCGGCCGCAGCCAGCCGATGACGGTCGGCACTTCGACCGCGGCCGACTCGAGAAGCTGCACGGCGCGGCGAAGTTTGAGCGCCTGCGCGAGACGCCGCGCACTCCTCTGCCACTCCGGCGCGGCCTCGGTCGCATTTTTCTTCGCGATCGAATGCGCCCGCAGCCATCCGAAAAGAAGCCGGACGGAGAGCAGCAGAACGCCGGTCAGCCAGACCAGGACGATCTGCGGGAGATGCGATTTGGTGAAGGTGATGAGGGAGTCAGTTGTCGTGGGTGCGGTGTCGGAGAGGATCGTTTCAGGAGTGCCGTGTTGCGCAGGAGCCGCGATCAGGACGATTTCGCTGGCGGCGATCCGACCCTCGGCTCCCGACTCCCGAGCCGCGTCATACGACCGATACGCCGTGGCCGCGCCGAGGACCACCAGCAGCGCGAGCGCGCCGCAGGAGGCGAGGTAGCGCGCGTTCGCGCTCTGTTTCGAAAGCAGCGCAAGGGTCGCGGCGAGAATCGCGGCCACGAGGACGCCCTGCCAGAGAAGGTGCAAGAGCGCCCAGCCGATGGCCTGACCAATCGCCGAGCCGAGTAGTGTGCTGATCGTGTTCATCGCGATTCTCCTTCGAGGGTGTCGAGCAGTTCGCGGATCGCGTTCAGCTCGGCGGCGTTTGCTTTGCGTCCGGAGAGGGCCTGCATGACCAGCTTCGTGGCCGAACCGCCAAAAGCGCGCTCGGCGAGATCGGTCAGGAGCTGGCGCTGCGTCTTCTGCTCGCCGTAACGCGATTCATAGACGTGCGCGCGTTCGCTCTCGTCGCGAACGACGAGGCCTTTCTCCGTCATGATCTGCAGAAGTTTGAGGACGGTCGTGTAGCCGGTGGCGCCATCCTTGTTGAGCTGCTCGTGGACGTCGCGGACGGTACTCGGTCCGCGTTCCCAGAGCACTCCCAGGATGGCCAGTTCAGAGTCGGTAGGTCGTGGTGGCTGTCGGTCGCTCATGATCATTCCTCATGTACGCAGCCAATCATACGAAGTTTTTCGTCGATGTCAACGAAGAGTTTCGTATGTCTACTTCGTGGGCATGAGGAAGATGCGTTTGGCGAGAGGAGAGTCGAGCGTTTCCTGATCGTAGTAGTGATTGAGGATCGACGGCTTCCAAGTAAAGAGATCCGCGTTCGCGGCTTCGAACGTTGCGAAGTCATCGACCGGATTACGCTCCATCCGTTCGTGGATCAGCAGCAGGTACGCCCAGGTGATGGTCTCGTGGTAGAGGTTGGGGACGCCGTTATGCGCCGCGAACCGTTTCAGTGATTCGGTGAAGCGCTGCAGCGCCTCGATCACCGGCATCTGGCGGAGATAAATCCACGCCAGGCGGACGTGGTCGCGATGATGAAACGCGTCGCCTGCGATCTCACAGCGTTCGAAGGCTTCGGCGAAGTTCTGGTCGTTCATTTACGAAAAGCCTTTCACGCGGAGTCGCGGATACGCGGAGAGAGGAGTTGTGACAGCAGGGCGTCTTTTTCTTTCCACATCGCGTCGAGCCACACTTTGTCGATCGATTCGGGGATCGACAGCCGCCGCCCGTGGACGATGATCCTGGCGACGCGGCCGGTCAGGAAGCGGCCGAGCGTGACGTCGTTGTCGGGCGGGTAGGCGAGGGTGACGTCGTACATCGCGTCGAGTTGATCGCCGAGCGCGTCCAGGACGAAGGAGATGCCTCCAATTCGGGGACTAAGGAGGTGCCGGTACGGCGACCCCTGTTCCGCCTGTTTCGATTTCGAGAAGCGCGTTCCTTCCAGAAAATTCAGGATGGCCACAGGGAAGTTGCGGTAGCGCTGGCAGGCCTTGCGCGTCGTGGCCAGGTCTGTGCCGCGCTTCTCGGGATGCCTGGCCAGATACTCGGGCGTGTAGCGGCGCATGAATGGGAACTCCAGCGCCCAGCAGGCCTGACCAACAATTGGAACCCAGAAGAGTTGCCGCTTCAGAAAAAAGCGGATGAAGGCCGTGCGGCCGCGGAAGGCGCGCTGGAGCGCGAAGATGTCGACCCACGACACGTGATTGGCAACGATGAGGTAGTGGCCATCCGGACGAACGTCGTCGCCGATCCCTTCGATCTGCCATCGCGTCGGCAGCATGGCGTCGAAGATGCGGTCGTTGCCGGCAACCCAGTGTGATCCCATCGAGGCCAGGATCAGGATGACGCGCGTGCGCGCGCGGCTGCGCGGAGCGGTGAACTGGATCGCGAACTTGGCGATACCGAGGATGGCGATGCATGAGCCCCAGAACACGGCGTTCACCGTCAGAAGGAGCAGTGTGATCGCGCCGCGGATCATGGTTCCGACATAGCCAGACGCGCGAAGCGAATCGCACCGGCGAGGGCGGCCGATCCGAAGAGGACGAAGAGTCCCGCCCGCCAATCCAATTCGTTCCAGCCGCCGAAGTCGAGCGCGGTCGCGATCGCGCCAAGAACCAGAGCGCCGATGACCACGGCGAAAAGCTCACCAATCCACCCCTTCGGCCGCGCGAATCGGATCGCACGAATCGCGAAAAAGACCGCAACCGCGCAGGTCATCCAAAGAGCGATCCCCATCGATTTCGAGGTTAGCATGGCTTTCGCATGAGTCGGCCTGACCGCCGAGGAGCAAATCCATGATGACCGAAGCAGCGAGACAGTCCAACGACGTGAACAAGATCCTCGCCATCGAAGACGATCCCGAGGTGCTGGCGCTGTACAAGTCGTATCTGCAGAAGCGCGGCTACGAGGTCCTCTCGGCAACGGGCGCGAGCGAAGGGATGTCGCTGCTGCAGCGCAATCCCGACACACGGCTGATCCTGCTCGACCTCAACCTCCCCGGCGGCATGAGCGGCGAGGAGTGGATCGCCTGGTTCATCGCGCAGGGGAAGCAGACGCCGGTCGTGGTCGCATCAGGCAAGGGCGACATCCTCACCATCACCAAAGGCAACAACCGGACCGCCGCGCTGACCAAGCCGTTCCACATGGAAGAGCTGCAGGAGCTGATCGAAGTGCTGCTCGCCGAGAACTGGCACGATCAGGTGAGCGTGGACAAGAAAACTCACTAGTCCAGAGATCCACTACCCGTCGTTTCCAATCGCTTCCACCGGGCAGTTGTCCAGCGCGTCTTTCGACAGCGTCTCTTCTTCCGGTGTCTCCGGCTGTTTGTAGACGTAGGAAAAGCCTTCCTCGTCGTTGCGCTGGAAGTTGGCCGGCGCGGTCTCGCGGCAGAGATCGCAATCGATACACTGCGTATCGACGTAGTACCGCCCGGGCACCTGTCCCGGCACCCTGTCGTTGGGATCAGCCATTCGTAAGTTGTCTCCGTGAAACGCCGCGAGCGGCACGCGCGTCGCAGATTTGGAGGCGCGCATTGTAGCGTGCCGATGATGTTTTCAAACCAGGAGGTTCTTTCATGAAACGATTTCTGATTGCCGCGGTAGCTACTGCAGTTTCCATGAAAGCATTCGCGCAGACGAATCCGCCGCGCGAGCCGGCGCCTGTCGATACCATCAGCGTCACCGGCTCCGCCCGCGTCACCACGACGCCGGACCGCTTCTCCTTCAACGTCTCCGTCCAGACCATTTCGCCGACGGTGGAAGAGGCGGTGAACGAGAACAACGCCAAGGTCGCCGCCGTCATCGCCGCGCTGAAGAATGCCGGCGCGAGGCCCGATGAGATTCAGACCTCGAACTTCTCGATCTTTCCGCAGCAGGACTACAGCCAGCAGCAGCAAGGCAAACTCCCGCGCCTCCTCGGCTACCAGGTTTCGAACAGCATCACCGTGACGAAGAAGGAGATCGCCAGCGCCGGCAAGCTGCTGCAAGCTGCCATCGGTGCGGGTGTGAACCAATCATCGGGACTGTCGTTTTCCGTTTCCGACCCCGCCCGCGGACGCGATGAAGGTCTTCGCGCCGCCTTCGCCGACGCGCGGGCGAAAGCAACGCTCCTCGCGCAAGCCGCCGGCCGGACGCTCGGTCCTGCCATGGCCATCACCGAGGGCGGCGCATCGACCCCGCAGCCGCGTCCGATGGTGGGCCGCGTCATGGCCGCGCAGGTCGTGTCCGACGTTCCAGTCGAGAGCGGATCGGAAGAGCTGACGTTTACGGTGTCGGTTGTTTTCGCGATGAGGTGATTATTGTCATCCAGAGCCGCCGGAGCCGTGGAGCGCGTAGCGCGGAAGCGGCGCAGGACGGCGAAGGATCTCAAGATGCGCGACCTGTGCTGAACCCCGGTCCATCACACGCAGCGCATCTTGAGATCCTTCGCCGTCCTCCGGCATCTACGCCTGCGGCTCCGTGCCTCCGGCAGCCTCAGGATGACAGCAGCTAATCCCCCGAAATGATGTTCCCGAGCACGTCCCCCGCAAGCCCGCCCAACCCCTTCGACTCATCCCGCCGCCCGCCCGCCGCGGCCATCAGACGATTAGCCAGTCGGCTGAACGGCAACGTCTGCAGCACCACGTGCCCCGGCCCCTTCAGCGTCGCGTAGAACAAACCTTCGCCGCCGAACAGCGCGTTGCGGAATCCGCCGACGAACTGGATGTCGTAGTCGACCGTCTCCGCCATCGACACGATGCATCCCGTATCGACGCGCAATTGCTCGCCGGGCGCGAGGTTGAACTCGATCATGTTGCCGCCCGCGTGCAGGAAGACCAGGCCAGTCCCGCTGATTTTCTGCAATAGAAAACCTTCGCCGCCGAACAGTCCCGCGCCGAATCGCTTCGTGAACGCGACCGTCAGATCGATGTTGCCGATCGCGCAGAGGTAGGCGTTGCGCTCCGCCAGGATGGCGTTGCCATTCAATTGGATCGGGATGATCTTTCCCGCGATCGGATTGGCCAGGGCCATGTGCGCGGAGGCCCTGTCGCAGCGGAAGACGCTCATGAACAGCGACTCGCCGGCCAGGAACTTGCGCATCAGTCCCTTCATCAATCCGCCCTGCATGCGCGCCTGCAGATCGATCCCCGGACCCATGTACAGCATCGCCCCCGCCTCGGCGTACAGCTCTTCGTTCTGATGCAGTTCAATCTGCAGCGCCTGCATCACGTCGCCGACGATCTTGTATTCCATGCGTCCTCCGTTGGCGCGCGATTGTAGCGTCGCCTCTGCCAGAATGCGCGCGTGCCGCGCACCGAATCGCAGCCGCTCCTCAATGTTCTTTCTGAGCTATATCCCGACTCCTCGCGCACCACGCTGCGGCAGTTGCTGCAGAACGGCCGCGTGCGCGTGAACGGCGGCACGGAGAAGGACGCGAAACTCATCGTCGATCCCGACGAGATCGTCGAGGTCATGGCCCGCTCCGACCAGCGCGTCCTCCCGCCCGGCATCGCCATCCTCCACGAAGACCGCGACGTCATCGTCATTCTCAAATCACACGGGCTGCTGACCGTCGCCACCGAGCGCGAGCGCGAAGCCACGGCCCAGGCCTACCTCAACGAATACCTCGGTAGCGCCGGCGAGGAGCGCATCCAGGTCGTGCACCGCCTCGACCGCGACACGTCGGGGGTGCTCGTCTTCGCCAAGAACTTCTTCGCCCGCGAGCGGCTGAAGGAACAGTTCATGATCCACAGCGTCGAACGGATCTACGTCGCCATCATCGAAGGCACGATCGATCCCGATGAAGGGACCATTGAGTCGAATCTCCTCGAACAGCGCGATTTGAAAATGGTTAGCGTCGACGCGCATGCCGACGCGAAACACGCCATCACGCACTACCGCACGATTGAAACGAAAGGCACGTATTCGATGCTCGAAGTCACGCTGGAAACCGGCCGAAAAAACCAAATTCGTGCGCACCTGTCGGAAGCCGGCCACCCCGTCGCCGGCGACAAGATGTACGGCGCCAAAACCAACCCCCTCGGCCGCCTCGGCCTCCACGCGAAGCTCCTCGGCTTCGATCATCCGACAACGGGGAAGCATTTGGTGTTCACGGCAGCATTGCCGAAACCGTTTCGGAGCTTGATGCGGTGACACGAAACGCGCGTCGCAGGTGCGCCGTGATTCCGTCGGCGTAGCCGGCGTAAGAACCGTAGCCCCCGGCTTCTAGCCGGGGGACGTCATCGTGAAAGGAATCGGGAGCCCGCTTTCAGCGGGCGAAAGAAAGGGTTTGGCGGACTGCGCAGAAGGCGTTCTTTCGCCCGCTCAAGCGGGCTCACAAAATCCGTATGCGAACAAAACCCCGGCTGAAGCCGGGGTCTACGGTTCTTACGCCGGCTACGCCGACGAACACCCGCGTTTAACGATGGTCGCGCGACTAAACGAAGCTCACAGCCAGCTTCGATCCCTCTTCGCGGTGGATGGTGTCGACAAACCTGATGCTGTTCGTCTTCAGCGACATGAAGAGGGAGGAGGTCCGGATGCCGCCGCCGAAGAAGCGGACGCCGCGCAGGAGGTCACCGTCGGTGACGCCGGTTGCGCAGAAGATGATGTCGTTGCCGGCGGCGAGTTCGGAGGTGTCGTAAACCTTCTCGCCGTCGACGTAGCCCATCGACTTCAGACGTTCCTCCTGCCACTTCTCGAGCGGCTTGAGGCGGCCTTGCATGCGTCCGTTCAAACAGCGCATCGCGGCGGCGGTCAGCACGCCCTCGGGTGCGCCGCCGATGCCCATCGCGGCGTGGATGCCGGTCCCGCGCACCGCGGCGGCGATACCGGCGGAGAGATCGCCGTCGGTGATCAGCTTGATGCGCGCGCCCGCCTCGCGGATCTGCGCGATCAGATCGTGATGCCGTTCGCGGTCGAGGACCACAATCGTCAGTTCATCGACGTCGCGCTGAAAGGCCTCGGCGATCTGATTGAGGTTCTCTTCCACTGAGTTGTTCAGATCCACATAGTCGGCAGCAGTAGGGCCGACCACGATCTTGTCCATGTAGACATCGGGCGCGTTCAGCAGGCCGCCTTTTTCCGCCGCCGCGAGCACCGCGATCGAATTCGCGGAGCCGGTTGCGCAGAGGTTCGTCCCTTCGAGCGGATCGACGGCGATGTCGATCTCGGGATAGATCTCGCCCTCGGTCCAGCCGCGGCCGAGCGGCTCGCCGACGTAGAGCATCGGAGCCTTGTCACGCTCGCCCTCGCCGATGACCACCGTGCCGCGCATCTTGAGCCGGTTCAGCTCTTCGCGCATCGACTCGACGGCCACCTGGTCGGAGTACTTCCGTTTGCCGTAGCCCATCGTGCGCGCGGCAGCGATGGCCGCTTTTTCCGCGACACGCAAAAAACCGATCTCGAGACTGGATTCCATGACGCTCCGTTCGTGGCGAAATTTGGAGGGGCGACTCTAGCAGAATATTCGTGTCTCCATCCTGCGGCTCGCGAAGCGAGGCGTCAGGATCTCCGGTGGCGCCGCGCTGCTTTCAAAATTCACACCCTGCCGGTATCACCGGAGATCCTGACAGCTCGCTTCGCGAGCCGCAGGATGGAACGCTATCTGACCGCCAGCGCGCGCACTTCCTCGTGATGAATGCGCCCGCCGAGGAGGGCCGTGCGTCCGGCGACGGAGAGGGACCAGGCGATGAGGATGGCGATGACGATCTCCAGCCACCGAGGACGCGTCCCGCGCCGGTGGCCGATGAAGAGCGCGATGATGGCGACGACGCCGGTGATGCATGAGGACATCACGCAAAATCCCGCCGCCAGATCGTGTTCCTCGATCAGAGTCTTGTCGACGCCGGCGATCGGCGGATTCGCATGCTTCACGAAATCCGCGGCGCCGTCGCCCGACAGATCCGCCGAGATGGCGCAGAGCGCCGCAATGATGCAGACGACGAAACCGGCGGTGACGAATTCACGCCGCTTTTTGATCAATCCGAAGATCACAAGGCAGAGCGCGAAAAGCTCGGCGAACAGCGGCGAGTGGTTGATGGCGAGATGGACGTGAACGGCGCTGAAATCCATCGGCGAACGATACGACGGACGCGGGGGCAGTGTCACGGTCGTCGTAGCGCCGGCGGCTCGGCGGCGAGTAGCGTGACCTGCCAGCGAGTCGCTGGCGGTACAGCCGCCGAGCCGGCGGCGCTACGTCGCCTTCGGCGCCATCGCCCGCACCTCGGCTTCCATCTCCGGCCCAAACTCCGTCCGGATCTCGGAGAGCCATCCCGCGAACAGTTCCTTGAGAACATTGCGGATCACGGCGGGGTAGTCGGATGTCCCCGAGGCGATCACGTTGTTCAGCAGTTGATCGAAATCGATCCGCGCTTCGTTCACGAGGTTCATGCCGGCCAGGTGCGGAATCGTCTGCGGCGACATGCGCACCACCACACGGTCCATGAAGTCGTAGATGTGATCGCCGATGCGCTGGAAAACGATGGCGAAGATGCGCTCGAAGACGCGGTTGTAACGCTCCACGAACGCTTCGAGTTCGTACTCCGTCTCCTCCGCCGCGCGCTGTTCGCTGACCGTGCTCTCCGCCGCCTCGGCGATCAGGTTCACGCTCATCAGCGCCCAGACCGTGCGGCAGGTGATGAAGTTCGAGAGGTAGCTGCGCGCGCAAATCTCTTCGATCGTGCCGGGATCGCTGAGCAGGTTCAAAACGTGACTCTCGTCATCCGTCAGCTCGATTGCGTACGTGCGCATGTCGGCGCCCGGAACCTGCTGCAGGATGCGGTCGAGGCGAGCTACGCCGCGCGAGATCAGCGACCAGTACTCGATGCTTTGCACGCCGTCGAGGATCAGCCGTTCCGTGTTCAGCGGCAGCGACACGATCTCCGGCGGGAATTCGTCGCTGAATTCGACCGTGTAGCTGCCCGTGCGATAGTGGATCGCGTTGAGCACGATGGCGTTTGCCTGCCGCTCCAGCGCGCGCATCAGTCCGTCGGGATCGAGATAGCCAAGCTCGCACAGCAACGCTCCGATGCGGCGCTGCACGACCAGGCGATCCATGGCCTGGTTGTATTGCTGCAGCGTCAGCTCGCCGCTGCGCAGAAGGATTTCGCCGAGGCCCATGTCGTGGTCGGAGCTGGAGGCGAAGACGATTCGGCCCTCGTGAAAGTAGATCGCATCGCTGCGTCCGATCGCCTCGAGCGACACGATGCCGGTCTCGCCGCTGCGGACCAGCGACCGGAAGAGATCGGGCACCGTCGTCTCCGCGAGCGTTCCCTGAATACTGAGGCTGTCGGACATGGGCGGGATTTTATATGCAGCCTCTCATGTAAAATAACCAAACTCATGGTCCGCACCACCGCCATCATCGTTCTCACTGCGCTTCTTGCCACTCCGATCTTCGCTGCCGCTCCGCCGGCGCAGCCGAACGACCGCGAGTGGGGGCAGCTCAGCACCGACTATCAATGGATCGAGACGCTACGCAAAGCGCAGCCGCTGCCGCCGGCGAACGCGTCGCGCAAGCAGATGCTGGAGCTCGTCCTCGAGAATCAGAAGAAGCTCGAACCGACGTACGTCCCGTTCATGGACAAAGTTCGCGAGTACTTCGACCGTACCCACGATCCGCGCGCCGGGCAGGTGCTCGCGCGCGAAAAAATCATCATGGGCGACGAGTACATGCAGTACCTCTCGCGCTACGACAAAGCACTCGAGTTGTATCGCGCCGCAGTCGAACTCGATCCGAACAGCGCCGACGCGAAGAAGCGCGTCGAGATGGCGGAGGGTCGCCGCTTCGTCTCGATGACCGCCTTCGCGAACGTGAAAACCGGCACGAAAGAGGACGCCGTTCGCGCTCTCGTTGGCCTGCCGCGCGAGGACTGGATCAAGCAGGTTGTGCAGAACGGCCGCGTCTACTCCGTATGGATTTATCCGAAGGAGGACGGAGGCGCCTCGGCCATCTACTTTGACAACGGTGTCGTTTATCACACAAACTGGAACGCCGCGGCGCCGCCCGCGTCGCAAGCTCAGACCAGGTAACGGGAGGGTGTGCAATGGTGTCTGACGAAGTTCTCATCGACGATCAATCCCACTACGAAGTCTCACTCACGGCCGGACAGGCGTTCGTCGCCTTCGTTCTGCTGCTGCTGTCGCTGGCCGCGTCGTTCGCATTCGGACTGATGATCGGCAAAGGGCAGGCCGATGAACGCCTGGTCGTGCGCAAAGAGCCCGCGGTCATCAACGAGGGGAGCGTCATCGCCTCGAAGAAAAACGACAGCAAGCTCGTCGACCTCGGCGTCGGCAACGACGATTTCAAAGCGCCGCCGGCGACGGCCAGCGCCGCGACGGTGACGACCACGCCCGCGCCGACGATCACCGAGGGCACGATCACGCCGCTGACGGAATCCGCAGCCGCTCCGATCACTGCTATGGCCGCTCCGATCGTGGAGGCTCCAAAGCCGATTGCGAAACCTGCTGCTCCTGTTGCCGAGGCTTCGAAGCCCGCGGCGAAACCGGCCACAGTTCCCGCCTCGGCCGGACCCGCGTACGCGCAGCTCCTCGTCACCGGCGATCAGAAAACCGCCGACGCGCTGGCGGCGAAAGCGATCGATCATGGCTTCATGACCACCTACGTCGAGCGCGCCGGCACCTCGTTCAAAGTGCGCGTGAAGTTCAATTCGGAAGCCGAGGCGCGTGCGAACGAGGCGAAACTCAAAGAGGTCTCAAAAGACGTCTGGTTCGTGAAGTGACGGGTAAGGCGATCGAGCGCCGCCTCCGTTCTCTGGCCGACGCAACGATCGCCGAACACCATCTCCGTTTCTTCAAATGCGGTCCCGGCCAGTACGGCGAAGGCGACGCCTTCCTCGGCATCATGGTTCCGATGCTGCGGACGCTGTCGAAGGAGTTCACGCCGATTCCTGTAGCCGAGGCGGTCGTGCTGTTGCAATCGAAATGGCACGAGGCGCGGCTGCTTGCGTTGATGGTTCTCGTTCGCAAGTACGAGCGCGGCGACGATGCGATGCGCGAGGAGATTTATCGCAGCTATCTCGCGAATACGCATCGCATCAACAATTGGGACCTGGTCGACGCCTCGGCGCCGAACATCGTCGGCGCGCACCTGCTCGAACGCGACCGGGCACCGCTCTACGATCTCGCCAGATCGCAGTCGCTCTGGGAACGCCGCATCGCCATCATCGCCACGCAGCACTTCATCCGCCACGACGATTTCGATGACACGCTCGCCATCGCCGAAATCCTCCTTAACGATCGTCACGACCTGATCCACAAAGCCTCGGGATGGATGCTCCGCGAAGTCGGCAAGCGCAATCAGCCCGTCCTCGAACGCTTTCTCCGCAAGCACGCGAAACGAATGCCGCGCACGATGCTCCGCTACGCGATCGAGAGGTTTAGTCCGGAACGCCGCGCTCAGTACATGGCAAGATAAATCGCGATGCCGCGATCGTCGCGCGCGGAGGCGCGGGAAACAATCCAGCCCCGCGCTTTGCGCGGGGTAGCGAGCGCGCAGGAGTTAGTGGCTGCGGAGGCGGCCACTACAAATGCTCGCGCCGCGCGAATTTTCTAGCGGCCGCCTCCGCGGCCGCACACTCTGCTGGCACGTCCAACCCCGCGCCGAGCGCGGGGCTGGATTGTTTGAGCGCGCCTCCGCGCGCTGTCGCAACGGTGCGCGAATGCATCACGCCGTTCTTCACAGGCGTTCCGCGTTAAGGCTTCACGCACGGCAACACGCGCGTCTCTGTGCCGCCCGCGTCGACACTTACCAAGGCGCCGATCGTCTTCGCCAGAAACGTGGGTGCGACTTCGTCGGGCCACGTTCCTTCGGTGATTCCGCGGCCGAAGAGCAGCAGCGGGACGTGCTGATCGTCGTCGACGGCCTGGCCGTGTGTCGTGCCGTTGTCGCCGTTCGAGTACTTCCAGATATAGCCCGACTTCAGTGTGACGAGGACGTCGCCGCTGCGGTCGGCGCGGAAGGAGAGGCGCATCGCGGTTTCGATCGCTGACGACTTCGGATTGACGGCGATCAGATCGCTGCTCGTGAACGCGGTGCGAATGCCGTGAATCTGCTTTGCGGCGTCGCGCAGCGCGCGCTTCACGCGCTCGCTGTCGAGGTGCGCGGAGCTGACGCGGGGCCAGTTCAGATACAGCGCGGGCTCTTCGAAGTAGCTCACCAGCGCGTCGGCGACCGGCGTTTTGTCGGTGACCTTGAGTCCGAGGGCTTTTGCTGCGAGGTTCTCCAGCTGGCGCCGATCCGGCGCGAGATCGGCGAACGTCGTCGCGGTCTTTTTCGGATTCTGGAAGTCGACGCGGCCGGCGTCGCGTCCCATGTCGCGCGCGACCTCGGGGATCGACTGCACGCCGTGGTCGGCGGTGATCGCGACCGTGTAGCGGCCGCTGAATTTCTGATCGAGCCAGTTGAAAAACGCTTCGAGCTGCCGGTCCGTGCGCATGACGGAGTCGGCGGCTTCGAGCGAATCGGGACCGAATGCGTGGCCGAGATAGTCCTGCGAGGAGAGGCCGACGAAGAGGAGATCGGGCGAGGCGTCGTCAGTGCCGAGGTGCTCGTCGTCGATGATGCGTTCAGCGAAGGTGAGGACGAGATCGTTGCCGAACGGCGTGTAGGTCAACTCATCGATGTTCGCGATCGGGTGCGGAAACTCCACGCCGAGGTTGCCGTGCTTCGTCTTGTATTTGCGGAGTGAGGCCGGATCGTGCGTGAGGCGCGCGAGATCCGCGACCGGAATGAACGTTGATTGTGTCCATTCGTGATGCTGCGTAAGGACTGTCGGCACCGAGGCGTTGAACGCATTCAGCATCGTCCGGTTCGCCCGGTAATAGCTGCTCGACGTGAAGCCGGGCATCTTCGGATCGAACCAGTACGCGGCTGTGGCTTTGCGTCCGGCCATGAGAATTGCCGCGCGGTCTTTGAGCGCGACACCGATCACTTTCGATCCCGCTGATTTCTCCTGCAGCCGGTCGCCGAGCGAGTCGGAATCGAGGTTCAGCGGCGAGTACCCACCGACCGCGCGCTTGTCCTCGGCACAGTAAACCGGCGTCGCGGTGGTGCGATCGAGCCAGGTGTTCGCGACGATGCCGCTTCGCGCGGGAACGTAGCCGGTTCCGATCGCTGCGTGCCCGGGGCCGGTGTACGTGACCGCGTACGGATACAGAGCGCGTGTGAAATTCGCACCGTGCTTGATGGCGCGATTGAATCCGCCGTCGGAGAGGTAGGGTTTAAACCGAGTTAGGTACTCGTAGCGGAATTGGTCTACGGAGATGACTACGATCAGGTCGGGCGGCTGCGCGTTCAGCGGTAGCGCAATGAGTAAGATCAGGACTAGGCGTTTCAGCATGGCGAGCATCTTACGGGGAACGGTTCACGCGGAGGCGCGGAGACGCGGAGGGAGGGAGGTGGTTGACGATGCGACGTAGCCCTTCTTTGAGCGTTGCGGAGCCGAAGTTGATCAGGAGACCGATTTGAAGATTGGAAAGGCGGAGATACGTGAGGAGTTGTTTGCTGTGCACTGCCGCAAGTTCCTCCACGGACTTGATCTCGATGATCACGCGATCGTCGACCAGCAGATCGATCCGGAAAGCGTTCGAGAAGAGAAAGCCCTCGTACTCGAAGCTGAGGATTTTCTGTCGCTCGATTTTGAATCCTCTCTCCATGAGCACGCGAGCGAGTACGAGTTCGTAAACAGATTCCAGCAGTCCCGGCCCAAGCGATCGATGAACCTGAATCGCCGAATCGATGATGGTGCCCGTAATCTCGTCTAATTCGTGCATCCCGCTTTTCTCCGCGTCCCCGCGTCTCCGCGTGACAATCCCTCGGTTCACACGCAAACGCAAGAAACTCCACAGCGGTAGGATCACCAGCATGGTCAAGAAAACCACGAACCAGCAAACCACCACGCCTCAACTCGAGGCGTTGCGGAAAGGCCAGGCCAAGAAGCGGTCGGCGGTCGATCCGTCGCACATTCTCGACAAGGCCATTTATCAACTCTGGGAGACCATCAACGATCTCGATCAGATTCAGCCGGAGCGGGTCGAACACTACCGCGTGTCGGTGTTCGGAAGCTCGCGGATTCAGCGCGGTGATCCTATTTACGACCAGGCCAAGAAGCTCTGCTACGAGCTGTCGCGGCTTGGAGCGGACATCGTCACCGGCGGCGGGCCGGGGTTGATGGAAGCGGCCAACGCCGGGGCGATGGAAGGGCAGACTGAGAGCCATTCGCGGTCATTTGGTCTCGCGATTCATTTGCCGACCGAGGAGTCGGCGAACGCGTTCGTGAACAAAGTGTTCCGGCATCGGACGTTCTTTTCACGGCTGCATCACTTCATCCGGTTGTCGTCGGCATTCATCGTGTTGCCGGGTGGCATCGGAACGGCGCTGGAGTTGTTCATGGTGTGGCAGCTCATCCAGGTCAAGCACGTCACCGAGCATCCGCTCATCCTGGTCGGTACAATGTGGGGCGGTCTGATCGACTGGATCAACGAGTCGATGATCACGCGCGGGCTGGCCAGTCCGCAGGATATGAACGCGGTTTCGGTGGTGGCGTCGTACGAAGAGGCCATTCCGATCATCCGCGCTTCGTACGAACGCTACATTCAGGAGAAAACGAATGCCCACGAAGGAACAGATTCTCGACGCGCTTAAGGGCGTCAAATTTCCAGGACTCTCGCGCGACATTGTGTCGTTCGGGTTCGTCCATGACGTCAGCGTCGAGGGCGGCAACGTCTCCTTCACGGTGCGCTTTCAGACCGAGAACCAGAACGCGGCCACGCAGATTGGACGCGACGCCGAGATCGCGGTGAAGGGAGTGCCAGGCGTCGAGAACGTGCGGATGACCGTCGACGTCGGTTCGCGGGCCGCTGCCGGACCACAGGGCGGGCCGCCGCCGGCGCAGATCCTATCGGGAGTCAAGTACAAGATCGCCGTCGCGTCAGGAAAGGGCGGCGTCGGCAAGTCGACCGTCTCCACGAACCTCGCCCTCGCGTTGCGCGCGCTCGGCTACACGGTCGGAATGCTCGACGCCGACATCTACGGACCGTCGCAGCAGATGATGCTCGGGATTCACGGCCGTCCGCAGATCGACGAAACGGACGAGAAGATCCTGCCGATGGAGAACCACGGCGTGAAAACGATGTCGCTCGGCCTGATCACCGATCCCGACACGCCGGTGATCTGGCGTGGTCCGATGGTGATGAAGGCGCTCGATCAGTTTCTCAGCGACGTGAAGTGGGGCACGCTCGATTTCATGATCATCGATCTCCCTCCCGGCACCGGCGACGCGCAACTGACGCTGACGCAGAAGGTGCCGCTGTCCGGCGCGGTGGTGGTGACGACGCCGCAGGATGTGGCGCTGATCGATGCCCGCAAAGGCCTGGCGATGTTCCGCAAAGTCAACGTTCCCGTCCTCGGCATCATCGAGAACATGAGCTACTTCATCTGCCGCCACTGCGGCGAGCGCGAAGAAATCTTCGGCCACGGCGGCGGCCGCAAGACCGCCGAGCTCCTCGGCGTCCCCTTCCTCGGCGAGATCCCGATCGATCCGAAAGTCGTGGTCGGCGGCGACAGCGGGGAACCGATCTTCGTCCTCGATCCATCGTCCGCCGCGGCGGAGGCGTTCCGGAAGTTGGCGGAGACAGTCGTGCAGCAGGTGGAGTCCGGCCACGCCGGACACACGCATGCGCCGGGAGAGCCGGCACACGCACATTCGTAGTCGCTTCTTTCAACTACCGGCCCGTCGGCGAACTCACTCTCCGATCCACTGCAATTCCTGACGACCTCGAATGCGGAGGGATTCAACTGTCCGCCGTCCCTCGGGTGACAGAATCCACTGCGCCAGCTCTCTAGCGTTCCGATGCTCTTCGGAATCGGGCCGGTTCATCAGCATAAGCGCGTAGGTGTTGCGGAGCGCCGAATCCCCTTCGAAAAGAACGGCTAGGTGCAGCAACGGAGCAAGTTGGTCGAAGGTTGCCCGATCCGTCAGCGTGTAGGCCTGCAACTCGTCAGAAGACCGGAGCAGATACGCCATCGGCTGGCCGATCGGCATGTAATTCGGATTCGCAGCAGGCGACACGCCTGCTGCACGCCAGAGCGACAGCTCCTTTACGTGCGTGCCCGACCCGTCATTGCGTGACAGGAACCTGGCTCGCCGATCATGAATTTGCCGGAATGCCTCTGCCGCTGACCTGGTGCGCGAAACGGCCACAGGATCGCTCCGCGGACCGACAATTACGAACTCGTTCCATATGAACTGACGGTAGATCTCCGGCTTGTATCGCGCGACGAATGCCCGTTCGGCGACAGGATCGTGGGTGATGGTGATGTCTGCCGTACCTTTTGCCGCCATTCGCAGCGCCTGTCCTGACCCGATGACGAGCGCATTGATCGTAATTTTTGTCCGTAGCTTGAATTCCTTTCGCAGGAGCCGCAGCAAGCCCGATCCGTCGACGCTCGTGGTGGTGGCGAGGGTGACCGAGCGTTCTCGATGCGGCGTGCAAGCGAGTGCAATCGCAACCGCCAGCACCAGAATCCGATTACTGATTCTCATTTGAAAGAGTGACGATTTGCCGAGGGCCCGGCTTACGGAGAATCCGGGGCTGCAACCACGATCTGGCCGGACATCGCTGGCTGATGCATCACGCAGTAGAACGGGAACACGCCCTCGTCGTGGAACGTCATCACGAACGTCGTTTTCGAGAGCGGCGCGAACTTCGTCTGCAACAGCACTTTGTTCTTCGGATCGGTAAGCATGAAATCGTGCTCGTCGTCCGGCTGAAGATTCCAGAACGTGATCTGCGTCGGCTGGTCACGCCGGACGGCGAACACGTCCGGCGAAAACGCGTACACCTCTCCGAACTGCTTCACCGTCTGCGCTGGTCCTGTTTCCTTGATGGCCGCCCCGACGGTCAGCACGATCACACGCGCTTTCGCGACCCCAGTGCGGGCGATCGTGACGCCGTGTTGCCGCGGAGAGCGACAGGCGAGCAACAGCATGGACAGGAGCACAAGCCGTTTCATCCGCGCATCGTGACAAATCAAGCCAGCCGTGTCGATTGTGGCGGCGAGTTGCCCGCTGCGATTGTCATGTTCCAATCATCCCGTTGCGACCGGAATGGAAGAAGGAGGATCTTTCCTACCGTCACGTCGTTGGCGTCGTGGTACGCCGGCACACCGATCACGACGCGCTCCTGCGGTACGTCGAAGCGCATCGTCCGATGCAGGTAGTCCCATACCGAGAGAAGACTCGACCAGTTGCTGTTTGTTGCGTCGCGACGATCGGAGTGATGGATGCCGTGCATGCGCGGTGTGACGATCAGCCGCACCAGCAGACGTTCGAAACGCAGCGGCAGCCGCACGTTGCTGTGATGAAAGAGGAGGGAGGCGAAGAGGATCGTCTGCCACAGCCAGAGCGTGCGCGAATCGACGCCGATCAGGATCATTTGGATCGCGCGCACCGGCACCGACAGCGCCAGCTCGCCGAAGTGAAACCGTAGCGCGGTCGAGGCGTCCATGTCGCGGTCGATGTGATGGACGAGGTGAAAGCGCCAGAAGAACGGGACACGGTGACTCGCCCAATGCCACCACCAGAGCGTGTAGTCGAGCAGGACGACCGCCAGGAGCGTCTCGATCCAGCGCGGCCACTTCACGAGTTGCATCAGGCCAATGCGCTCGCGCACGATCCAAGAGGCCACCGGCTGCAGCAGCGGCGCCTGAATGAGTGACATCAGCGCGAGCGAAACGCCGCCAACGGAGAGATTACGAATGATGCGGCGGAGTTTCGATTCGACCGTGCGGCGAAGTGGGGCGAAGCCTTCGGCGATAGTCATCGAAGTACCGACGATCACGATGACGGCCGCGGTGATGGCGACAAACGGAACTCGTGCCCAAATGGTGTCCTCCATCAATACGCTCAATTCTGCATCGAATGCATGTCATGCATGCCCTCGCTGTGACTGCGCACGCGCAGGAAAATGTAGAACGAGTGCGGGGTTCCGTAGTACGGCTTGATCGCGCCCGGAATTGAATAGCCCGTGATGTTTGCACCGACAGCGCCGGCGAGGAACCCGGTCTTGATTACGTCGCGCGAGTAGCCGATGGCCAGCGCCTTGATGCGGAAGACGCCGTTGCTGATCGCGAGCGGCACGTTCTGTCCGGCGAACAGTTCGTCTTTGTCGACGACCTCGGCGCGTCCGCTGATGTAGTTCGCGCCGAACTGCAGAACCGACTCCGCGAGGAACGAGTTGCCGTCTTGTCCGTCGCTCTTTTGGTTATGGCCGAAGATCAGACTCGTGTTCCAGCGTGCGTTGCTGTACGAAACGGAGGCGGTCGTTCGCTGAATGTCGCCAGGTTCGGCCGCTTCGGGATGCTTGAGATGGCCAGTCGACAGCTGCGCCGTCCAATTTGGCGTCGGGTCGAAGGTGACGCGTGCCGCCCATGAATCGAGTTTGCCGGTGTCGATGTCCCAGCGCTTCTCGTCCGGCTCGCGGCCGTGGAGGCCGCTGACGGCGTAGCCGAACCTGCCGCTCTGCGCGCCGATCGTGATCACGCTGCCGGCGATGTGCGTCGAGTCCTGCACGTGATGGCTGAGCGCCGCCTGCGGGATTTCGGACGCCGAGGCGCGATGCGGGTAGGCGACCGGTCCTAGCGCGGGATCGCCGAATGGCGCGGCGTAGATGTAGCCGATGGTCTTGTCCGTCAACGGATGTGCGTACTCGGCGGCCACCTCCATGAAGAAATCGTGCGGATGCTGCGCATCGATGATCGGCCGGCCGCCGACCGTTTCGCCGGTCTGGAACAGCTCCGGATATCTTTTCCCGACGGTGAGCGGCTCGAGGCTGAGCATCGATCGCAGCATCAGATGGCCGCCGCCGAGGGGACGGTCGGCCATCCCCATGATCCAGTTGGTGGAGAAGAGCTTGTCGTCTCCGCGCGGTCCGGACTGGACAACCTGATTGACGAAGGCCAGCCCGTGCAGCATAAGAATCCAATCGCCGGACTGCGTCATCGCCATGGGCATCGGCGCGGCTGCCGGATTCATGCTCGTGCCGGAGACCTGACGCATGAGAAAGTCCGCGGTTGGATCGGTGGTCATCTTCATGCCGGGCATGTCCTGCATGCCCGTGTGCTCGTGCGATTGCGGCATGGCCGGCAACGCGAGAGCGAAAACAAAAAACAGGGTGAAGCACTTCATGGAAACTCCTCATCGGAATCGCGGTGAGCGAGGAGAGGACACACGGCGATCAAGCAAGGAGAGCTTGCGCGCGCGTCGGAGGCGGGACGATCAAAGGAGGAACGTGACGATGAGCAGGTGCAGGCCGACGTCGCGATCGCATCGCACCGCGCCCAGGGCGATGAAGTTGCGGTAGGCGGTGATTGGATTTCTCGCGATCGTTGACGATGACGACGTCATCGAGAGATGAAACGTGCGCGGCATATCGGTCGTCATCCGCGGCGCCGGCTCTTGTTTCTTCGACGCTGGGACCTGCTTCTGCGGCGAATCATGCTGCTCGCCGGTGATTACGCCGATGGCGACATGACAAAGAGGAATGGCCTTGTGAATGTAGGCGTGGAACGGCAGGACGCAACAGCCGAAGACCCACACCACGGATGCGAGCAGCGGAACAGTCGTTCCGAAGATCCAGGCGGCGGCGATGGCAGTACGTCTCAATTCGAGGTGCGTAACCGAGGAGCAACCTGACGCGTTCCCGGTGTCAGAAACTCTTGTGAATGCCTGCGAGATAGTTCGCTTTCGACGTGAGCTGCAGGCCATTGACGTGCTGATAAACCGGTAGCTGCACGAATCCATAGATCGACGTCCGGCCGCCGAGGAGTATGCGCAGGCCCGGGCTGAGATAGACGTAGCGTCCGCCGGTCAGGTCGCGATTTTCGTCGGTTTCGCCTACGTCGTCCTTGCCCGAGATGCGGCCATTGATCTGGCCGAGGAGATGAACCGCGCTCGTGAGCGGGTATTCGGTTCCGGCGTTGAGCTGGAGTTCGTGACCGCGGCGGTAGTCGTGGGTGCCCTGCCCGTTGATGCGTGCATTCAGTGCGATGAAGATCGGAATGAGTGTCGTGTGTCCCATCTCGCCTTGCAAAGCAGTGTCGCGGAGAAGGCCGGACTGGTAGGTGATGCCGAACAGAGCGTCGGTCGAACCGGTTCCCGGCGCGATGGTCACCTCAGCATCCTCGCCGGTGCTGCCGGTCTCCCGCTTCGAGCCGGTAGGGAGCTTCACGCCGCCGGTGAGCCAGAGCGATGAATGCTCGAGCGAGTCCGAAGCGAAGAGGCGAAGACGGCTCTGCACGGCGATGTCGCCGGCGTTCGCGAAGTTCCACCGCTCGATTTGCGCATTCTCCTCGTCGAAGTGCTCGTGCGATCGCGAGACGTACGGCAACGTCACCGCCATCTGGAAACGTTCGCTCAACGAATAGTTCAGTTGGAGCGCAGTGAGGCGGTTGATGGTGCGGATCTCATCGTGATCCGAGGCGATCGCGCCAACCTGCGCGCGGCGGCTTCCGATGCGCGGCTGATCCTGGTCGATGTATTGGAAAGAGAGATCGAGCGAGAATTTTCCATCGCCGAACTGCAAGGCGTGAAGATCGATCGGACAGGATGACGATCCACAACTCGCGCTGACATTTTGGGACGTGAACAAAAACAGCAGGATCAACGCACCTGCGGCGTGTCGCATGACAAGACCTCCTCGGACAAGAACGGCAATGACGGCGCGGGCAGGTCAGCCGAGGCGGGGAGGGGGCGTGGCCGGAAGGACGACGACGGACGGGAGGAGGATCGTCTTCGTCTCGAAGACGTGATCGCGATGCGGAGCGGCAACGATGGAAACCGCCTTTGCCAGAACCGCGCGATGTGGTGTCGTCACCGCGGATATCGCGGCGCGGTCGCCGCTGCAGGTGTTGAACCCGAACGAGGCATGCTTCTGGTGCATCGGACAGGTCGCCTCGCTCTTGCAGCAGGCGGGACCGGCCGGCGTGACGCTTCTTCCGCAGGACGGCATCGTGCCGAGAATCGCTCCGCTAGTGAGGAGTAAACAGAGCACGGCGACACGGAGGCGGTGCGTAAGCAAGCGCCGGCATTGTAACGTCGATGGTTCCCCTCCGCGTCTCCGCGCCTCCGCGTGATCAAAAGAGCGAGAGCCCGAGCGATTGTTGCGCCGCGAGCATGTCCAGAAATCGATTGCGCGATATCTCGCGAGCGCCCAGCGCGGCCATGTGCGGCGTAGTGACCTGGCAGTCGATCCAGGTTGCGCCGCGTTCGCGAAGGTGCTCGATCAGGAAGAGCAGTGCGAGCTTGGAGGCATCCGGGGCGCGATGAAACATCGATTCGCCGGTGAAGACGCCGCCGGAATCGACGCCGTACAGGCCGCCGACGAGTTCTTCGTTGCTCCACACCTCGACGCTATGCGCGTCGCCGGCGCGATGCAGGCGCGTGTATGCGGCGATGATGTCCGGACCGATCCAGGTTCCGACCTCGTCCCCGCGCGGCGAGTCAGCGCACGACGCGATGACTTTCTCGAATGCGCGATCGATCGAATAGGTGAAACCGCTGCGCTTCTCCGATTTCCGCAACGAACGTCCCACGTGCAACTCGTCGAACATGATCACCGTGCGCCGCCGCGGCGAAAACCAGGGGAGCGTCAACTCCTCGTGGGGCCAGGGAAAGATCCCGTGGCGATACGCGTCGCGCAGCGTCTCCACGCGCAGGTCATCGCCGATGGCGACGACGTCGCCGCGCACGTAGCGAGGATCGGGGAAACGCGATTTCACGCCGTTCAGTATTGCAGCGAGAGGCCGTCGGCAGCAGTGCTGACCACCACATCGCCGCCGTCCTGCAGTTTGCCGAAGAGGATGGCGTCGACGAGCGGTTCCTTGATCTTCGAATGAATGAGCCGTGCCATTGGGCGCGCTCCGAAGGCGCGGTCGTAGCCGTTCTTCGCCAGCCACGCACGGGCCGGTTCGGTCAGTTCGAGCGTGACGTTCTTCGCGCGCAGTTGCACGCGTAGTTCGTCGATGAACTTGTCGACCACGCGTTCGGTCGTCTCGAACGACAGCGGATCGAAGGCAATCCAGGCGTCGAGGCGGTTGCGGAACTCGGGGGTGAACGTCCGCTCGATCGCGCCGCGGCCTTTGCCCTTGGCGCCGCTGGTGTTGCCGAAGCCCATCGAGGAATCGCTCATCTCGCGCGCGCCGGCGTTCGTGGTCATGATCAGGATCACGTTGCGGAAGTCGGCCTTCTTGCCGTTGTTGTCGGTGAGCGTGGCGTGATCCATGACCTGCAGCAGGATTGAAAAGAGATTCGGATGCGCCTTCTCGATCTCGTCGAGCACCAGCACCGCGTAGGGCGTTTTCGTGATGGCGTCGGTGAGCAGGCCGCCCTGGTCGAAGCCGACGTAGCCGGGCGGCGCGCCGATGAGACGCGACACCGTATGCGGCTCCATGTACTCCGACATGTCGAAGCGGATGAACTCGACGCCTAAGGAAATGGCGAGTTGCCGCGCGAGCTCGGTCTTGCCAACGCCGGTCGGGCCGGAGAAGAGGAACGAGCCGACGGGCTTCTCCGGCGCGCCGAGTCCTGAGCGCGAGATCTTGATCGCGTTCACGACCTGATCGACGGCGTGGTCCTGTCCGTAGATGGCGCGCTTCAGATCGGCGTCGAGGCCTTGTAGCCGTTCCTTTTCGGAGATGGCGACGGTGCGCGGCGGGATCTTGGCCATGCGCGCGACGACGTACTCGACATCGTCGATGCCTATTGAGACAGGGACGAGGGACGAGGGACGAGGGGGTGAGGTTTCGGGACCGGTTGCGGCGCTCGCAAGCCCTCGTCCCTCGTCCCTCGTCCCTGAAGCCAGGATGCGGGCGCGCGATCCCGCTTCATCGAGCACGTCGATCGCTTTGTCGGGGAGATGGCGATCGTGCATGTATTTTGCGGAAAGCTCGGCGGCCAGTTTCAGCGCGTCGTCAGTGAACGAGACGTTGTGATGCTTCTCGTAGTAGGACTTGAGGCCCTTCAGAATCTCGATCGTCTCGTCGACGCTCGGTTCGCCGATCTCGATTTTCTGGAAACGGCGGGCAAGGGCGCGGTCGCGTTCGAACGATGACTTGTACTCGGCGTACGTCGTCGATCCGATGCAACGCAGCTTCCCGGAGGCGATGGCAGGTTTCAGGATGTTGGAAGCATCCATCGTGCCGCCGCTGACGGCGCCGGCGCCGACGATGGTGTGGATCTCATCAATGAACAGAATCGCGTCGGGCTTGGCCAGCAGCGCGGTGACGACGGCTTTCAGACGTTGTTCGAACTCGCCGCGATACTTGGTTCCCGCGAGAACGGCGCCCATGTCGAGCGACCAGACCACGGCATCCTTCAGCACCGCGGGCACTTCGTTCTTCGTAATCTTCAGCGCCAGCCCCTCGGCGATGGCGGTCTTGCCGACGCCCGGCTCGCCGACGAAAAGCGGATTGTTCTTGCGGCGCCGGCAGAGGATCTGGACGGTCCGCTCCAGCTCCGGCGCGCGGCCGATGAGCGGATCGATGTCGCCCTTTTCGGCGCGCTCGTTGAGGTTGACGGCGAAGAGTTTCAGCGGATCGCCGGTCTGCTCGGCGGAACCTTCTCCATCGCCGACAAAGGCCGGATTCGGCGCAGGCGTGTCTTTGCTGATGCCGTGCGAGAGGTATTGCAGCACATCGAGCTTGTTCACGCCCTGGCTGCGAAGGAGGTAGACAGCCTGCGAACGCTCGGCCTGATAAATCGCGGCCAGCATCTGGCCTGTATCGACTTCCTTCTGTCCGGACGACTGCGCGTGAAGCTGCGCGTACTGGACGATACGCTGCAGCATTGCCGTCAGCACCGGCTGCACTTCGGCATCGTCCGCGAGCTGTTCGAGCGTGCGGTTCATGAAGTCGTCGAGCTGCTTGCGGAGGATGTCGACGTCGCCGCCGCAGGCGCGGATGCATTCGCGCACGTCGCGGTCGTGGAGCAGCGCGTAGAGGAGATGTTCGAGCGTCACGTATTCGTGGCGACGCTTCAGCGCTTCATTCAGGGCGAATTCGAAGGATTTCTGCAACTGGCGGGCGATCATGATTTGCGGGCAGTAGAACCGTGTACGAGGCGGGCGGATTTCGTCATGCCGGCTCCATGGTCGCCAGCAGCGGAAACTCCTGCTCGCGAGCCAGTGCGATGGTCTTTTCGACTTTCATCTCCGCGACTTCAAACGTGTAGATCCCCGCCACGCCGATCCCTTGCAGATGCACGTTCAACATGACCTGGATGGCTTGTTCCTCCGGCATGTTGAAGACCGACGCGAGCACCCAGACCACGAACTCCATGGTGGTGTAGTCGTCGTTGTGCAGGAGCACTTTGAACAACGACGGCTCCTCGGTTTTTTCCTCGCTCTCGGCAACCGGCGCCTCGTCGAGCTCTGCGGATGGGAGCATGAGAGATGTTAATCCGCAGATGACGCAGATGGCACGGAGATCACTCCCGGTTCGAGCTCCGTAGCGTCTTCGCCTCGCCGAAAGAGTCGCGCGGTCTTCTCGCCGAGGAGTGTGGTCACGCCGTTCTCGAGTCGCAGGATCGAGCCTTCGCGGAGTCCGATCACCGGACCTTCGTTCTCCTCGAGGTATTCGCGGATCCGTTCTTCGCGTGTTTCGCCGCGGTGGGTCGATTGCGGATCGGGATCTAGGTAGTGTGGATTAATCTGGAAGCCGACGAGACCTAGCGCGGCGAACGATGGTGGCTCGACGATCGGCATGTCGTTGGTCGTCTGCATCGTCGGCGCGGCGATGACCGTTCCTGCGCTGGAGCCGAGGTAGGGGAGGCCGGCGCGGACGTGTTCGCGGATCGTGGCGAGAAGATCGCGGTCGTAGAGCGTCTTGAGAAGGCGGAACGTGTTGCCGCCGCCGACGAAGATCGCGTCCGCGCGATCGAGATCATCGATGCCGATCACGTCGAGATCCATTCGTGCCAACCGCTCGCGGACTTTCGTCGTGTAGGCGTCGTGATCGTGCGCGGCGAACGGCACGAACGCCACGCGGCGCGCATCGCCGAGGAATGCGCGCATGGCTGGCGCGGGGTGGTCGAGGTAGCCGTATCCGTGGACATTCGAGGAAGAGATCAGAAGAAGGCGCATGTTGTGCGGAGTCTATGATCGCCGCCCTCCTTTTTGCTGCCGTGACGATGACGAAGCCTGCGCCGCCGCCTGATCTGAAGACGCCGCCCGCCGACGCGCAGACGAGCGCGGACGGGTTGGTGGCGAAGGTGCTCGAAGCCGGAACCGCCGGCGAGCATCCCGGCAACGCCGATTTCATCCACATCCGTTACGCGGTCTGGAAGGCGAGCGACGGCTCCGTCGTCGACTACACGCGAACGGAAATCCCGACGTTCGTGGAGATGTACAAGCTCCTGCCGGGGATGCGCGAGATGTTCGCGTTGATGTCGCCCGGCCAGAAACTCCGCGCCTGGATCCCTGCATCCCTCGGCGGCGGCAAAATCAAAGAGGGCGATACGTTCGTCGTCGATGGCGAGTTGGTGGACATCGTCCATCCACCGACGACGCCGGCCGATGTGGCCGCGCCGCCCGCGGATGCGATCAAAACTTCGTCCGGGCTCGCGTACAAAGTCCTTCGTCCCGGAACGGGAACGATCCATCCGAAGTCGCGCGGCAAAGTGCTCGTGCACTACAGCGGCTGGACCACGGACGGGCGAATGTTCGACAGCTCCATCGTAAAAGGCGAGCCGATGGAGTTGTCGCTCGACCACGTCATCGCAGGCTGGACCGAAGGCCTGCAGCTGATGACCGAGGGCGAAATCGTGCGCTTCTGGATCCCGCAGAAGCTCGCGTACCACGGGGAAGCGGGGATGCCGTCGGGTATGCTGGTGTTCGATGTGGAGTTGGTGAAAATTCGTTGATGTGCGCGATCGAAAACCTTTCACGCGGAGGCGCGGAGACGCGGAGAAAGACCGTTTTTCCTCCGCGTCTCCGCGCCTCCGCGTGAACCGTTCCCCGTCGGCTATCACGCGGCCCGCTCACTCGCTCCCGATTACCCACTTCTCATACGAATCCACCGGCAGCTCGCGGATGAATCGTGACGGCTCCATGAGCACGTCCAGTCCGCCGCGGTCGCGGGCCATGACCGGAAAGACGAGATACAACTCCTGTTTGGCGCGCGTCACTGCGACATAAAACAGCCGGCGTTCTTCCTCCTCGCCTGGGATGACGATTTCGTGCTCGGTCGGAGCCTTGTCGTCGACGATTTCGGCGGGCATTTCTTCGATCGCCAGATCGGCGTTGCCTCGGACCAGCGCGTCCGTGAGCTCGAACGCCTCGTGCAGCTCCTTCGGCTTCACCCGCACGATGCCGCCGGGGACGCGCAGCGCGCGCTGTGAGGGGAAGCGTCCGTCGGCGAGCCAGATCACAAAGACGATGCGCCACTCCAATCCTTTGGCCTGGTGCACTGACGACAGCACGATTTTTTCGTCCTCGGGGCCGACCACCGCCACGTCCTCTCCCGCGATCGGATTGGCCAGCGCGACTTCGTCGAGGAATGCGTTCGTGTCGTCATAGCGGAGCGCGTATTGCGACAACTGCTCGAGATCGTCGAGTCTCGCTTGCGAGTTCGCGAACTTTGCACGCGCGTAGTCGGCGTAGCCGCGCTCGACGATCAGTCGGATCGACTCCGATGGATTGTGCTGCATCGATTCGCTGCTGATGACGCTAAGCACCTCGCGCAGATTTTTGAGACTCGAGCCAGCGCCTCTGCGGGAGTCGGGAGTCGGGGGTCGGGTGTCGGAGCTGCTTTCGGTTTCGGTCTTTCTCTCCGACCTCCGACCCCCGACCCCCGGTTCCCGACCCCCCAAAAACGCATCCAGCGGGTTCTGCGCCGTCCCGATCCTCGCCCACACCTCGGCCGCCGTTTTCTCGCCGACCTTCGGATAGAGCTTCATCACGCGCTTCCACGACAGCTCGTCGCGCGCGTTCGTGACGATCTTCAGATACGCGATGACATCCTTGATGTGGGCCTGCTCGAAGAAGCGGATGCCGGAGCGGATCTCGTAGGGAATCAGCCGCCGCGACAACTCCATCTGCAACTCCAGCGACTGGTAGTGCGAGCGATAGAGCACCGCGATGTCGCCGAGGGATTCGCCTTCGTCGCGAAGTTCGAGGATGCGCTGGGCGATGAACGAGGCCTGCTCGAAAACATCGTCGACGCCTACGACCGCAGGGTCGGGACCATCGCCGCGAACGGCCTGCAATTCCTTGCGGAACTGGAAGCGATTCTGCGCGATCGAGGCGTTGGCGAGGCTGAGGATTTGCCGCGTGGAGCGGTAGTTAATCTCCAGCTTGTAGATCTTCGCCTCGGGGAATCGCAGCGGAAAGGTGATGATGTTTTCGAACGATGCGCCGCGAAACGAGTAGATCGACTGGGCGTCGTCGCCGACCACCATCACGTTTCGTCGCACCTCGGCCATCTTGTCGACGACCTCGGCCTGCAGCTTGTTCGTGTCCTGATATTCGTCGACAAGGATGTATCGATAGCGCCGCTGCAGTGCGGCAGCGACGTCGGGATAGTCGTCGAGCAGTAGCTTCCAGTTGACGAGCAGGTCGTCAAAATCCATCGCATTCGCTTCGCGCTTGCGCTCCTTGTAGCGGCGAAACACGTTGATCATCTCGTCGCGATAGATCCCGAAATGCGGGTAGTTGTTTTCGAGGTGCAGCTCCAGCGGCGTGCGCGTGTTGATCAGGTAGGAGTAGATGTCGATGAGGACGTCGCCCTTCGGAAACCGCTTCTCCAATGTCTTGATCCCAAGAGAGGAAATCGACGATTCCATCATCTCCTTGGCGTCCTCGGCGTCGAGAATCGTGAAGCTGGATCGATAGCCGATTGTGTCGGCGTGCTGGCGCAGCAGCCGGTTGCCGATCGAATGGAACGTGCCGCCCCAGATGCGGCGCGTGTCGATCGTGACGAGCTGCTCGACGCGGCTGAGCATCTCCTTGGCCGCCTTGTTCGTGAAGGTGAGGAGAAGGATCTCGGACGGATCAACGCCGTCTTCGATGAGACGCGAAACGCGATAGGTCAGCGCGCGCGTCTTGCCGCTGCCGGCGCCGGCGATGACGAGCATCGGTCCTTCGCCGGCCATGACCACGTCGAGCTGTTCCTGATTGAGCTCGTCCTCGTAGCGGACGCGATACTGCTTCTGCGCTTTCGCCGGTTGTTTGAGCGTGTAACGACGGATCTTCTCGGCCACCGCGGAAGCGTAGCAGGTGAGGCGATCAGGCCAAGGCCGGAACGTTTCCTTCCTGCAGGAGGCGGAGATCGGTCTGCACCATCTCGCGGACGAGCGCAGGGAACGTGTAGGTCGGCGCCCATCCGAGCGCGCGGCGCGCCTTGGTGGCGTCGCCGACGAGGAGGTCGACTTCCGCGGGGCGGACGAATCGCTCGTCGATCTTCACGTACTGTTCGTAGTCGAGTCCCAACTCAGCGAATGCGAGCTCGCAGAATTCGCGGACGGAATGCGTCTCGCCGGTGGCCACGACGAAGTCGTCCGGTTCCGGCTGTTGCAGCATGAGGTGGATGGCGCGGACGTAATCGGCGGCGTGGCCCCAATCGCGCTTCGCCTCGAGGTTGCCGAGGCGCAGCTCGTCGGCGCGGCCGAGCTTGATCCTGGCGGCGGTGCTGGTGATCTTGCGCGTGACGAATTCGAATCCGCGCCGCGGGCCTTCGTGATTGAAGAGAATGCCGCTGGCCGCGAACATGCCGTACGCCTCGCGGTAATTGCGCGTCAGCTCGAACCCCGCCACCTTGCTGATTCCGTACGGGCTGCGCGGATGGAACCGCGTCTCTTCCGTTTGCGGCACGTCGCGCACTTTGCCGAACATCTCGCTCGATCCGGCGAAGTAGAAGCGGCATCCCGGGCGCAGCTCGCGAAGCGCGGCCAGCATGTAGTGCGTGCCGTTGATGTTCGTGTTGAGCGTCGAGAAGCCGTCGATGAAGCTCTCGGCCACGAAGCTCTGCGCCGCGAGGTGGTAGCACTCGTCGAACGCATTGCGGCTGATCACGCTGAAGATGCTGGGATAGCTCTCCAGGCTGGCGGGATGCAGGATCAGCCGGTCGAGCAGATGGCTGATACGGCCGAAGCGGGTGTCGGGCGCCTCGAGCGCAACGCGCCGCACGAGGCCATGCACCTCGTAGCCGAGGTCGAGAAGATGCTCGGCCAGGTAGCTGCCGTCCTGTCCGGTGATGCCGGTGATGAGCGCTTTTTTCAATCGAGTTCCGAAGGTGCCGATTATCGCTCATCCCGCTCGCCGCATGACACTTGTCATCCCTTTCTGCTGACGATCCGCAGGGGACGCGGGACTCGCACGGTCCGATACTTGCCGTCATGAAACGTTTGCTCTTCGCGATCCTTCTTCTCACCGTTCCGCTTTTCGCGCAACAAACCGCCATCACCGATGTGCGGCTCTTCGATGGGACGAAGGTCATCCCACACGCCACTGTCGTGATCGATGGAACGCGCATCGTTGCCGCGGGTGCGAACGTGGCTGTGCCGAAGGACGCGAAGGTCATCGACGGCAATGGCAAGACGCTTTTGCCGGGGCTGATCGATTCGCACACGCATGTTTTTCCGGGCAGCCTGGAGCGCGCGCTGCGCTTTGGCGTGACGACGGAGCTGGACATGTTCACGTCGCTCCGTACGCTCGATCCGCTTCGCGCGGAGCAGGCAAAAGGGCCTGTCACCAATCGCGCGGACATCTACTCCGCGGGCACGCTCGTCACGGTCGCGGGCGGACATGGCAGCGAGTACTTCCCGATTCCGACGTTCAAGAGCGGCGACGATCCGCAGGCGTTCGTCGATGCGCGGATCGCGGAGGGGTCGGATTACATCAAGCTGATCGTGGAGACGGGCGAAGCGTACGGGATGAACCTGCCGACGCTTTCGACGAGCGATCTCACCGCGCTTATCGCCGCGGCGCACAAGCGCGGCAAGCTGGCGGTGGTGCACATCTCGACGCTGCACGGCGCCCGCGATGCCATCGACGCCGGCGCGAATGCGCTCGTGCACATTTTCGCGGACAAGACTCCGGACGCCGCCTTCGGCGCATTCGTGGCGGCGCATCACGCCTTCGTCGTTCCGACGCTGACGGTGAACGAGAGCACGACCGGCATCGGCAGCGGGACGTCGCTGAACACGGACGCGCATCTCGCGCCGTACTTGAATGCCGATGAGAGCGCGAATCTGAAGACGTCGTTCCCGAAAGCGAAGGGTCTCAGTCTCGATAACGCGTACGCAACCGTTCGGCAGTTGAAGGCTGCCGGCGTCCCGATCCTGGCCGGCACCGACTCGCCGAATCCCGGAACTGCGCACGGCGCGAGCATGCATCGCGAGCTGGAGTTGCTGGTGAAATCGGGGATGACGCCGATCGATTCGCTGACCGCGGCCACGTCGCTGCCAGCGAAACAGTTCAAGTTGAACGATCGCGGCCGCATCGCCGCTGGACTTCGCGCCGATCTGCTGCTCGTCGACGGCGATCCGACCACGGACATCATGGCCACGCGCAACATCGCCGGCGTCTGGAAAAACGGCGCGATGCTCGATCGCAAACCGGAGCCGAAACGCGTCGAGGCGGCGCCCGTTGCGGCTGTCGTTCCGAATATCGGCGACGGCATGATCAGCAACTTCGACTCCGGCGGGACCAAGCCTGCCTTCGGTTCCGGCTGGGCCGTCTCGACGGATTCAATCGCGGGCGGTAAATCCGAGGCCGCGATCAACGTCGTCGATGGCGGCGCGAACGGAACGCCGAAATCGCTGCACATTCACGCCGACACGAAGCCCGGCTTCATGTTCCCGTGGGCTGGCGCGATGCTGCTGCTCGGTACGACGCCGATGCAGCCGGTCGATCTGTCGTCGAAGAGCGGACTGTCGTTCTTCGCGAAAGGCGACACCGACATCCGCGTGATGCTCTTCGCCGCCGGCAGCGGCCGCATCCCGCGCCAGACGACGGTTCACGCTGGAGCTGATTGGACCGCGATTCGCTTGCCGTGGATTGCCTTCAACACGGACGGCAAGGACGTGCAGATGCTGGTCTTCTGCGGTCCGGACAAAGGCGTGGTCGATTTTGCGATCGACGAGTTGAGGCTGAAATGATGACGAGCGTCGTAGCGCCAGCGGCCCGCTGGCTGGACCGCCGCCGGCTCGGCGGCGAGTCTCGGTTGCTCACGCAACGCGCCGGCGAGCCGCCGGCGGTCCAGCCGACGAGCCGTCGGCGCTACGAGGCTAGACTATGACCATGACCCCCGAACGCGATTACGCCGGCTGGACGAAGTACATCTGGCTGATCTACATCGTTCCCTTTGCCGCCTATCCGGTGGTGGCGAATGCGAGCGCGGGGCGGATCGCGCTCACCTGGTTCGCGACCGCGGTCTTCACCGTCATCTACCTGGCCGGTTATCGCGTTCGCGGCCGGCGATTGCTCTGGATCATCGCGGCGATCACGGTCCTCGGCGTCGTCTTCATGCCGATCAACTACGGCGCCGGCGCGTTCTTCATCTTCGCGGCGTCGTTCGCGGGCAACACGGGCGGCGTGCGCAAAGCCTTCTCCATCATCGGCATCGTTCTGATCGTGCTTCTGGTCGATGTGCTGGTGATCGGACTGAGCCCGCTGATCTGGTGGTGGGCGGCGTTCTTCACAGTCGTCATCGGCGCGGTGAACGCGCACTTTGCACAGGTCGGGCACGCCAACAGACGTCTGGCGATGGCGCAGGAAGAGATCGAGCACCTCGCGAAAGTCGCCGAACGCGAACGGATCGCCCGCGATCTTCACGACGTCCTCGGCCACACGCTTTCGCTGATCATCCTGAAGTCGGAGCTGGCCTCGAAGCTGGCCGACCGCGATCCGCAACGCGCGCGCGACGAGATTCGCGACGTCGAACGAATTTCGCGCGAGGCATTATCGGAGGTGCGCCAGGCGGTGCGCGGTTACCGCGCCGGATTGCAGCAGGAGCTCGACGGCGCGACCGCCATGCTGCGCGCGGCGTCGATCGAACTGACGACGGAGTTGGAGCCGGTGCCGCTGGCGGCGGGGCAGGAAGCGATCCTCGCGCTGGCGTTGCGCGAAGCGGTCACGAACGTGGTCCGCCATTCGGAGGCGTCGCGCTGCACGATCGCGCTTCACCGCGTCCGCGACGACATCCGGCTCACCGTTTCCGACGACGGACGCGGCGGCGGACGCGAAGACGGCGCCGGCATCTCCGGCATGCGCGAACGCATCACGGCCCTCGGTGGCTCCGTCGCCCGCGACGGCGCGCACGGCACGACGCTCACCGTGACGCTGCCGCTCGCCAGCGGACTGCAATCCGTCAGCGCCATCGAGCGCTCGGCATGATCCGCGTCGTCATCGCCGAGGATCAGGCCATGGTTCTCGGCGCACTCTCCGCGCTGCTGGAAATCGAGTCCGACATCGAAGTCATCGCCCGCGCGCGCAGCGGCGATGAGGCGCTCGATCTCGTTCGCACGCATCGTCCCGATGTGCTGCTGACCGACATCGAGATGCCGTCGAAGACCGGCCTCGAAGTCGCGCAACTCGTTCGCGACGAGCATCTGCCGACGCGCGTGGTGATCCTTACCACGTTCGCCCGCGCCGGCTATCTTCGCCGCGCGCTCGAAGCTGGCGCCTCGGGATATTTGCTGAAAGATTCGCCGGCCGAACAGCTCGCGAATGCAATCCGGCGCGTGCATGCGGGCGGACGCGCAGTCGATCCGGAACTGGCCGCCGAGGCGTGGAGCGAGCCCGATCCGCTGACCGATCGCGAGCGGCAGGTGCTGCGGCTGGCAGGTGAGGGACAGGCCACGGGCGAGATCGCCGAGTCGCTGCATTTGTCCGAGGGGACGGTGCGCAACTATCTCTCCGAAGCGATCAGCAAGCTCGGCGCGCAGAACCGCGTCGAGGCCGCACGGATCGCGAGAGAAAAGGGTTGGCTGTAGCCGCTCCGTAACCCTTCCAGAAATCCTGTCTCCTGTTTTTGCATTCAAATGCAGGCTGTACGGAGGTTTCATGAAACGAATCGCTCTCGCACTTGCAATCATCGCCGCGGCTGGATGCTCCTCATCGCCGCAGCAGCGGACGCAGCCCGCGCCGCAGCCGGCGTCCTATGCGCCGTCATACGCAAACGACATGGGCAACTCGCCAGTCGGCGTCATTCCCTCCGCGCTGCTGCGCGACGCGACGCGCAACAAAGACGTCGAGGTTTCGATCGACTATCCGACGCGCGGCGCCGGCCCGTTTCCGATCATCATCTTTTCGCCCGGCTACGGCGGATCGAGCCATGCGTACGAAGCGCTGATCTCGTACTGGACGAGTTACGGCTACGTTTGCATCCGGCCAATGCACGCCGACTCCGGCGCCCTGCGCGACACGATGAACGACCTGTTGGAGATGAAACCACAGGATTCACGGCCGGGTCATCGCGACCGCACCAAGCCGAATCCGGACAAAGTCGCGCGCACGCGGACGAATGTCACCGAAGCCATCTGGGAAAAGGAACGGGAGCCGCAGTGGCGCGACCGTGTCCGCGACATCACCGTCATCCTCGATTCGCTCAACGATCTGGAAAAGAACTATCCCGAGCTGGCCGGCAAGATGGACCACGCGAACATCGGTGTCGGCGGCCATTCGTACGGCGCGTTCACGGCGATGCTGGTCGGCGGCGCGAAGACGTTCAGCAATCCGCCAGTTTCCGGCGGCGATCCGCGCGTGAAAGCGATCGTGGCGATGTCGCCGCAAGGCGTCGCGTCGAATCGCGGACTGACCGCGGAATCGTGGCGTGACGTGCATGTCCCTGCGATGTTCATGACCGGCACGCGCGATTACGGCGCGACCGAGACGGAGAGTCCCGACTGGCGCCGGACGGCGTACGAGAACTCGCCCGCCGGCGACAAGTACTTCGTCCTGATCCGCAACGCCGGCCACATGACCTTCACCGGCGTGGCCACGGGGTTGGTCGATCAGCAGGTGTTCGACCGGTCCCCCCAGAACCCGACTGTCGATCCTCGCACCGGGCAGGTCCTGCCCGGCGTTCCGCAGGACGGCACCCGAGGCACCATCATCAGCGACCGCGGCACGTTCGGCTCGATCCGCTCGATTTCGCTGATGTTCTGGGACTCGTACCTGAAGAACAAATCCGACGCAAAGGCGCTCCTCGATCCGACGAAGTACGCGGGAAGCGTGGAGTTCTTGCGGAAGTAAACGGACGTGTCGCAGCGCCGGCGGCTGGTCGGCTGGACCGCCGCCGGCTCGGCGGCACGTGCTTGGACGACACGCGCCAGCGAGCCGCTGGCGGTCCAGCCGACGAGCCGTCGGCGCTACTATGCGTACAACGCGTCGCGTCCAATTCCGCGGTTAGAATCTCCTCCCTTACTTATGTCTGAAGACGTCACCTCCCTGCGCACTGCGTGGACGACCACCTCGGTCGAGGAAGCGAAGCTGCTGCGCAAGCTCACCGAGCAGCGTTTCGAGAGCGATCAGTTGCGCCTCCTGGGCAGCGCGGTGCGTGTGGCCGGGCAGGGGATCGCCATCATGACGCCGGCGGTCGAGGCGCTCGGACCGCGCATCGCCTTCGTCAACGACGGCTTCTGCGCGATTTATGGACGGCCGCGCGAGGAGATCATCGGCGAGACGCCGGTCGCGTTCGGGATCGTCGAGCGCCATCAGGCCATTTTCCACTCGCTGCTGCAGCACGTCTTCGCGCGTCAGGCGTTTGCGGCCGAGGCCACGGCGCAGAGGAAGGATGGACAGGAGTTCGAGCTCGAGATGCAGCTCGTCCCGGTCGAGGACGGCGGTCAGCTCACGCATTGGGTCGCGTTCCTGCGCGACGTCACCGACAGCCGCAACGAGATCGTCGCGCTGCGTCATCAGGCGATGCACGACGGCCTGACTGATCTGCCCAATCGGATGATGCTGTTCGACCGCCTGGCCGACGCGCTCGAAGCCGCACGCAGCGACGGACGGTTGATCGCGCTGCTGCTGATGGACCTCGATCGCTTCAAAGAAGTCAACGACACCTTCGGCCATCACTTCGGCGACGTGCTCCTCAAACAGGTCGCCTTCCGACTTCGCAATCAACTTCACGTCGACGACACCGTGGCCCGCCTCGGCGGCGATGAATTCGCGGTCGTGCTGACGTCAGCGCTCGATTCGAATGGCGTGGCCATGACCGCGCGGCGCATTCTCAATTCGTTGCAGCAGCCGTTCGTCGTGGAAGGGCAGGTGCTCGAAGTGGGCGCCTCGATCGGCATCGCGCTCTACCCGCAGCACGGCAGCGACGCGCGCACGCTCATGCGCCGCGCCGACGTGGCGATGTACGCGACCAAGCAGTCGAACGCCGGCTTCACGTTTCACGAGCGCGACGAGCCGGAGTCGCGTGTGCCCGATCAACTCTCGCTCGTCGTCGAGATGCGCACCGCGATCGAGCGCAACGAGTTCGAGCTTTACTACCAGCCGAAGCGCCATCTGCACAGCGGCCTGGTCACCCGCGTCGAAGTGCTGGTCCGCTGGAACCATCCGCGGCGCGGTCTGCTGATGCCGGTAAGCTTCGTCCCGATCGCGGAACGGACGGGACTCATCAAGCCGATGACCGATTGGATTCTCGACAAGGCGCTGCAGCAATGCCGCGAATGGCAGGACGCCGGCGCGCCGATCCACGTGGCCGTTAACGTCTCCGCGAAAAGCTTGCTAGAGGAGACACTTCCATCGAAAGTGCAGTCGCTGCTCGACAAGTGGAACATCGATCCGCGCTTCCTCAAGATTGAGATCACGGAGAGCAGCATCATGGCCGACCCGGCGCACGCGCTGGCGATCATGTCGATGCTGCAATCGATGGGCGTGCGGCTGTCGGTCGACGATTTCGGTACCGGCTATTCATCGCTGACGCATCTGCGCGAGCTGCCGATCGACGAGATCAAGATCGATAAGGCCTTCGTGCTGGGGATGCTCACCAGCGACGCCGACGCCGCGATCGTCCGCACCGTCATCGACCTCGCGCACAACCTGGGCAAGCAAGTTTGCGCCGAGGGCGTCGAGGATGCCGAGACGATGCGGAGACTCGAGGAGATGGGATGCGACCTCGCGCAGGGTTATTACATCAGCCGCGCCGTCCCCGCCGCCCAGCTGATGACGTGGCTGACGGAGAATTCGTGGGGCCTCAAGCGGACGTAGGGAGCGGCCGCAAACGCAATTGTCATCCAGAGCCGCCGAAGCCGGAGTCGCGAAGCGACGGAACGGCGAAGGACGGCGAAAGAACTCAAGATGCGCGACATGCGTTGCATCCCAAGCGGCTTCGACGCAGGCTGGGAAGCTTGAGATCCTTCGGCGTCCTACGGCGTCGTCGCCTGCGGCTCCGCGCCTTCGGCAGCCTCAGGATGACAGTGTGATAATCCGCGCCTCATGCGCATCCGCGTCGGAACCAGCGGCTACAGCTACAAAGAGTGGAAGGGGACGTTCTATCCCGAGGATCTCCCGGCCGCGAAGATGCTGCCGTATTACGGCGAGCGCTTCGACTCGGTCGAGATCAACAACACCTTCTATCGGATGCCGGCCGCCGCGATGGTCGCGAAGTGGGGCGAACAGGTGCCGGATGGATTCACGTTCGTGCTCAAGGCGCCGCAACGGATTACGCATCAGAAGAAACTCGCGGATGTGTCGGCCGATGTCCGCTATCTTTTCGAAGTCGCGGCCACACTTGGTTCGAAGCAAGGTCCGATTCTTTTTCAGCTTCCGCCGTTTCTGAAAAAGGACGCGGCGCGGCTGCATGAATTCGTCGCCGAACTTCCGGAGCAGGGAAGAGTTGCCTTCGAGTTTCGCCACGCCTCCTGGTTCGACGAAGAGGTCTACGCAATCCTTCGCGAACGCGACATCGCGCTCTGCGCCGCCGACACCGACGAGGTCACCGACGTCGACTCGCTGCTGGTTCCGACCGCGTCGTGGGGCTACATGCGTCTGCGGCGCACCGAGTACGGCGCGTCCGAGTTGGAAGCGTGGGCGGAACGGGTACAGCGGCAAGCGTGGGATGACGCGTATGTTTTCTTCAAACACGAGGACGAGGGCAAAGGGCCGCGCTTCGCGGTGCAGTTCCGGGCGCTACTTCGTTGACGGCGCGGCGCACCATCGCTAACCTTCGCAGCCGTGTCACTGCTGCGAAGCCTGATGGTGTTCACGATGCTGCTCACATTGAAGTACGTGGGCAAACTCTTTTATCGCCACGACTACGGATGGGTCGGCGACGTCCCGCCGCAGCCGTGGAAGAACATCCGCCTCGTCGCCTTCCTCAATCACACCAGCCTCTTCGAGCCCGTCTTTCTGGGAGGCGTTCCGAACAGTTTCGTCTGGCGGTTGGCGGCGCACGGCGTCGTGCCGGCGGCGGACAAGACCACCGGCCGGCCGCTGGTCGGCATGATCTTCAAATTTGTCGCGCATCACGTCGTGGCCATCACGCGCGAGCGCGACCACACCTGGTTCGAGCTCCTCAATAAAATCGACCCGCACTCGATGGTCATCATCCTCCCCGAGGGACGGATGAAGCGCGAGAACGGACTGGATCTGCATGGGAATCCGATGAGTGTGCGCGGCGGCATCGCCGACATCCTCCTGGCCATGAAGCAGGGGAGGATGCTCATCGCCTACAGCGGCGGACTGCATCACGTGCAGTTCCCCGGCGGCTTTCCGCGCATTTTCAAGACCGTCCGGCTGCGGCTGGAGATCGTCGACATCGCCGCGTACATCGACGAGATGATGCGCAACGGCGGCGCCGATCAGTTCAAGAAAAACGTGATGCGCGATCTCGACCGGCGGCGCGATTTCTACTGCCCCGAAGAACCGCTGCGCAAGACCGCCTGAAACTCATCGAGCGGCATCGGCTTGCTGAAGAGGAAGCCCTGGATGTAGTCGCAGCCCATGTCGCGCAGAAATTCGAGCTGATCGCGATGTTCGATTCCTTCCGCGATCACTTTCATGTCCAACTCGTGCGCGAGATCGATCATCCATTTCGTGATTGCCCTTGCGCGCTGATCGGACGCCAACGGCGCGACGAAGGTCGCCGGAACCTTCAAGCCGTCGAGCGGAAATCGGAGCAGGTGCTCGACCGAAGAATGCCCGGTACCGAAGTCGTCGAGCCAAAGCTGCACGCCGAGCTCTTTCATCTCATCGAGCACGTGCTTCGTCTGTTTGGGATGTTCGATGTAACTCACTTCCGTGATCTCGAGGTTGATCTTGCTGAGATCATTTCCGATGCCCGTGACGAGCTTGTGCAAGCGCTGAAGCACATTCCCTTCCTGAAACTCGCGCGGCGACAGGTTCACGTTGAGATGCACATCCGGACCGTCGACTTTCTGCCAGATTGCGGCGTCGCCGTATGCCTGTTGCATCGTCCACGAGTCGAGCCGGAAGAGTTCCGGCCCTTCTTCGGCCGCCTGCGTGAGCGGTAGCGCGCTTCGAATCTCGCCCGTTTCCCGTCGCGACCTTAGCAGCGCCTCGGCACTGACAATCCGTCGCGACTCCAACTCGTGAATGGGCTGATAAAAGAGGACGAGTTGATCCTGATCGAGCGCGCGGCGCACGCCGGAACGCGGTGCGGATTTGACCATCGAGGCCGCTTACTTGCGCATTAGCTGCCAGGCAGCGAGGGCGATGCCGGCCAGCGCGAGCAGGACGAGCAGCCTGTTCTCGGCCACCGTCGACCAGATCGACTTCTGCGGCTTCGCCTTCGCTTGCAGCGCGCTCATCTGCATGCGCTTCGGCGTGCCCTTCATCGAGTCGGTCACGGCCTGCTTGAACGAATTCAGCGTGCGCGGCTCGTCGGTCGGAGCGACGACGGCCATGGCGCGCTGCGTGTCGATGTGCATCACGTTCGACGGCATCGGAACGATCATCTTCTCGCCGTGCTCATCGGACGCAACGTTGTAAGTTCCCTGATCGAAGTAGAGCGGAGTCGGCCCGAGGCGCGTGTTTTTGAGGAAGAGCACGTGTTCGTCGCCTTCGTGGAAGGCCGGGACGCCGATCGTCTCCTGATGAATCCCATTGACGCTGCCGCCCGGCGTGACGACGGTGACCTGTCCGGCCGCGGCGCCCTTCATCGTGTCTTCGACGTTGAAGGTCGCGTATGTGACGATCCACCGTCCCGTCGGATCGAACTTGGCCTCGGTCTTCACGCACTTGCCTAGAAAAATTGCGGCGGCGTTGTCGACCTTTTCATCGAACGTCGCAGCCTGCGCGACCGCCGCATTCGCGGCCGGGACAGCAAGCGCGATCGTGACCAGCGCCAAGAGAGCGATCAATCGGTTATTTGGATTCATCCTGAGCCCGAGATAAGCAAGCGTCAAGCCACTCTATTTCCGTTTTGGGGCAGACCTTCGTTCCGCGTCTCCGCGTCTCCGCGTGAGCGTTGGGCCTACCGCGTGCAACGAAGGGCACCTTGATGCGCAGCCTTGTCGCCGTGACCATCCTCCTCACCCTCGCCTGCAACAAGCAGGATGACGCGGAGAAACTCCAGAAATCGATCACTTCCTGGAAGGCCACGCTGCAGATCATTGCCGACGCCCGTCTGAAGGACGAAGTTCGCGAAGGATTCGCTATCAAAACGATCGACGAAGCCGTCGACGATCTCGAAGGACAGACCGCGAAAACGACGAGCAAATCCGCCGACGAACTCATCGGTAACGCCGCAAAACTCCGGCAAGCCATTGAGCGCAATGACAAGTCCGCGATCGCGAAGGTTCGAGGCGAGCTCGCGCGATGAAGAAAGTCCTCCAGGTCGCGCTTGGCGTCGTCACCGGCATCGGCGGATTCCTCGAAGTCGGATCGATCGCCACCGCCGCCGAGGCTGGAGCGTCATTCAAATACGCCCTGCTTTGGTCGATCGCCCTCGGCACGATCTGCCTCATCTTCCTCGTCGAGATGACCGGCCGCCTCGCGGCAATCTCGAAACACGCCGTCGCCGACGCCGTTCGCGAGCGTCTCGGATTTCCGTTCGCCGTCATTCCGCGCGTGGCCGAGATCCTCGTCAACGTCATGGTCATCGGCGCGGAAATCGGCGGCGTCTCGCTGGCGCTCAAGTTCGTCACCGGCATCGAAGTTCGCGTCTGGGCGATCCCGGTGACGCTGCTGGTCTGGCTCGCGATCTGGGCAGGGACGCTCGACTTCATCGAAGACGCGACATCGATTCTCGGTCTCGTTTCGATCGCGTTCGTCGTCGCCGCGGTGAAGATGCATCCCGATACGCACGCGATGCTACGGGGCTTCCTCCCCTCCGCGCCGCGACACGACGCCGCGCACTACTGGTACATCGCCGTCGGCATTCTCGGCGCGACCATCAGCCCGTACATGTTTCACTTCTACGGTTCGGGCGCGATCGAGGACAAGTGGGGCGAAGACAGCCTCGGCGCGAACAGAGTCACCGCCGCGCTCGGGATGTCGTTCGGCGCGATCATGTCGGTCGCCGTTCTCGTCTGCGCCGCGCTCGTTCTCGCACCGCGCGGCATCGAAGTGGCGCGCTACGAACAGGCCGCGCTCATTCTCATTCCGGCGCTCGGCCGCTGGGGACTTCCGCTCTTCGCCGGCACGCTCGGCGTCTGCTGTTTCGGCGCTGCGATGGAAGTCAGCCTGGCCACGTCGTACATGGTCGCGCAGACCCTCGGCTGGAACTGGGGCGAGAACAAGAAGCCCGACAAGGAAGCGCGCTTCTCGATGACGTACGTGATCATGCTGCTCCTCGGCGGCTCGCTGCTCCTGACCGGCATCGATCCGCTAAAGCTGACGATGTACGCGATGGCGCTGACCGCCGTGATTCTGCCGCTGATCGTTCTTCCGTTCGTCGTCCTGCTCAACGACAAAACCTATGTGCACGAGCACACGAACGGTCCGATCGGAAACACCGTCGTCATCGTCACGATCGTTCTCGCGTCGATCGTCGCGATCGTAACGATCCCGCTCGAAATCATGGGAGGTGGCTGATGAAGGCGCACTACTTTCTCGTCCGCGACCTACTCGATAACCAGCTCGTCGACCGCGACAAGGTGAACCTCGGCAGGATCGACGGAATCGCCATCCACGTCGCGCAAGGCAAGCAACCGCGCGTGACGCACCTCGAATCGGGTGCGCTGATCCTGGCGCGCCGCCTCGGCCCGCGATGGGAACGCTTTGTCTCGTTCATGACCCGCCACTTCGGCGTTCGCAAGAATCCCGTCTTTCGCGTGCCGTGGTCGAAAGTGACGAAGACCGGCATCGACGTCCACATCGACATCGATGGCACGAAGTCCGATGCGTTCGCCTGGGAACATTGGCTTGACGACCATCTGATCGGGAGACTCCCATTTGCCCATGCCGACAACGAAAAAGAATGAGGTGAAGCTCGAGCTGCTCCTCGGCACTCGCGTCGTCGACGTCAACGGTGCGCGTGTCGGCCGCATCGAGGAAGTGCTAGCCGATCGCGATGGCGACGACCTGCTCGTGACGCACTATCTCGTCGGCCGCTACGGTCTCTTCGAGCGCTTCTCGATCCTGCACGTCGGCATCGGCCTCTTTCGTTACCTCGGCAGCCGCGCCCAAAGCGCGCACCCGCACCGCATTCCGTGGGACAAGATGGATCTGAGCGACGCCGAACATCCGCGGCTCACCTGCTCGATCGAGGAGTTGAAGAGCCGCTGACGGATCCGAACTCAATGCTCCGAAGGTGTGGCCCCGCACGTTAGCGGACGGCCTTCGGGCGCAGTAGAATGCGTGTTCCAAAAACATGGCCCGATACGAAGAGCGAGACGACTCGTACGATCTCCTGAATCAGTATCTCCACGAGATTGCGCAGGTGCCGCGGTTGACGCCGGAGCGCGAGCGCGAGTTGGGGAAGCGCGTTCAGGAGAACGACAAGGCCGCGCTCGAGGAGCTGGTCAAGGCCAACCTCCGCTTTGTCGTTTCGTACGCGAAGAAGTACCGCAATTCGCATGTCCTCTTCCTCGACCTGATCAACGAGGGGAACATCGGTCTGATCCACGCGGCGAAGAAGTTCGATCCCGACAAGAACGTCAAGTTCATCACCTACGCGGTCTGGTGGATCCGGCAGTCGATCCTGCATGCCCTTTCCGAGCAGGGCGGTGCATTCCGCCTTCCGCCGAAGCGCGCCAATTTGATGTACCGGCTGGAGCGCGCCATCGGCGCGGCGATGACGGACGGCAAGCAGATTCCGACCGCCGACGAGTTGGCGGCGGAGTTGGGCGTATCGGTGAAGGAAGTCCAGACGCTGCTTCGCGCGAACAGCGACAATTTCTCGTTGAACGCCGAGCTCGATGACGAGTCGCACACTGAGCTTGCCGACATGATCGAGCAGACCTCGGTTCCTTCCGCCGAGGACACGATGCAGGTGCAGGGGCGGCGCGAGGAGTTGCTTGCGCATATGTCGGAGCTCTCGCCGAAGGAGCGGCTCGTGCTCAGCCTCCGTCACGGCGTCACCGACAACGTGCCGAAGCGTCTCGATGAGCTGTCAGCGTTTCTGAATCATCCGCGCGAAAAAATCGTGAGCGTGCTGACCGTCGCGAAGAACAAGGTATGCGAGGCCTTGTCGATCACGCACAGCGAGCTCGCGCAACTGCTGCTTTACACGAATCCGAATGCGAAGGCGTGGTGGCGATTCTGGTACCAGCTCGGCGATCTCGATGAAGGGATGACGCCGGAGATCGCACGCGAGCGGATGCCGGCGCTCGAGTTGCTGAAGCAGCAGGGCGCGGTGCAGAAGACAGTCGAGTCGCTGCCGATCGAGGAGAAGACGATCCTCCGGCTTCGTTACGGCGTGCTGCAGGACGACGAACTGACCCTCCGCGACATCGGCGAAATCCTCGGCCTGTCGCGCGAGCGTGTGCGGCAGATCGAGTCGCGCGCCGAGGCGAAGTGCCGGCGCAGCGTTAAGCGCCGGTAGGTCGGCACGGCCGACAGCGTCGGTTGCCCAAGGCTCGGCCACCATGTGCGCACGAAAGCTTCGTTACCGGTTTTTCAGAAGGTCGGCTACGGGAACGCCTGCGCGTTCGAGCGCTTCGAAGGTGCCGACGTCGCTCCAACCGAAGTCGCCGCGGATGGCGGCAACGCGCGGCGCGTTTTCCATGAGCGCGTAGTCGATCGAGATCGACGGCATGGCCTCGTAGTGCTCGACGCGCTTTCCGGGATCGCCGCTGGTAATGATGCGGTCGGCGAGCGACGCAATCTCCGGCGCGGCAGTTTCCAGCGCGCGGCGAAAGACACTTGCGCGCCAGACGAACATGCTCGCGTTCCAGAGGTAGTTGCCCGCGCGCAGAAACTCCTCGGCGACCTCGCGCGACGGTTTCTCGGTGAAGCGACGCAGCTCGTTCACGCCGGGCTCGATCTCATCGCCGAGTTGCAGGTATCCAAAGCCACTATTCGGCTCCGTCGGTTCGATTCCGATAGCGACGAGGGAATCGTTCGACGCAGCAAAGTCGTACGCGCGCGAAAGCACACGGATGAATTCATCCTCATCGGCGATGAAGTGATCCGACGCCAACACCGCGATGACGGGATCGCCGAACGCGGCTTCGATTGCGAAGCAGCAGACGGCGATGGCAGGCCCGGTATTGCGCCGCGCCGGTTCCGTCAAGATGTTGACTTCCGGAACGAGCGGCAACTCCGCCGCACATTTCGACGCGTACTGTTCGTTCGTCGAAACGAAGATCGACGACGGCTCCATCAGCCGCGAGACACGTCCGTACGTTTTCTGCAGCAGCGATGCGCCGTCGAAGATGCGCAGGAACTGTTTCGGATTTTCGTCGGACGAGAGCGGCCGCAGGCGCGAACCGACGCCGCCCGCGAGGAGGAGCGAGGTCTTCACGAAGCACCAGCGAGCGTTGGCGACGCCGCGAGAGTGGCAGCGGCTTCTTCTGCAGCCGGCTCGATGACTGCGCCGCCCGGCTTCCGCCCGATCGCGATCAAACTCAATCCGCTCTTCGGTCGGTCGCCGTCGAGCGCCTTCAACAACGGGACGAGGCGATCGAAAATCTTCGACTGCGCGGCTGGCAGCGCGTTTCGTTTGAAGAGCGTCGAGTTCAGCCGCCACGCAAGTTTCGCCACGCGATTCTGATAGACGGCATCTTCGACTTCGAAGCCGGCGGATTGCAGCATCGAGATCAGTTCGTCGCGTTCGTAGCGGCGCTGATGTCCAATGCCGCGGTCGAGCGTGCCGAAGAGATCTTTCCCGGCAGGTACGAAGATGATGATGCGTCCGCCCGGCATCAGGAGCTGATACGCACGACGCAGCGCCGCCGCATCGTCCGTTGTGTGCTCGAGCACGTTGATGCAGAGGATCGTGTCGAACTCATGGCTCGCAAGCTCTACGGCGTCATCGCGATCGAGGTCGAGCCGGTCGACGAGCATGCCCGGCCGGCGGCGGAAGGCGTTGCGCAGGCGATCGATGTACGGCGTCTCTTTGTCCGTGGCCACGATCAGCTCGCGTCCATAGAGGAAGCGCGTCATCGTCCCCGAGCCGGCACCCACTTCGAGAACGCGCTGGCCGACGTACGGGGCGATGCGTTCCCAGATCCAGTTGTTGTAGCGCTTCAGCGAACCGCGGCGGCGCAGCGTCTTGTAGGTCGCAGGCTCGTTCGACGGATCGTCGAAAAGGCCGTAGCGGAAAATCGTCCAGATGGCGCTGAAGCCATCCTTCCAGTTGATCTTCTTGCCTTCCCAATAATCGCGGCCGTAGTACGAGATCGGCACCTCGAAGATTCGGTAGCCGCGGCGCGCGACCTTGGCCGTAATCTCCGGCTCGATGCCGAAGCGGTTCGATTTCAGATTGATCGACTGGATGACCTCGCGGCGGAAAACCTTGTAGCAAGTCTCCATGTCGGTGAGATCGAGGTTGGTGGTGCAGTTCGAGAGGAACGTGAGCAGGTTGTTGCCGAGGCGGTGCCAGTAGAGCATCACGCGGCGGGGGTAGCCTTCGAAGCGCGAGCCGAAGACAACGTCCGCATGGCCATCGACGATCGGCTGGATTAATTTCGGATACTCGTTCGGGTCGTATTCGAGATCGGCATCCTGGATCAGAACGATGTCGCCGATGGCTTCGGCGATCCCGCGGCGGATTGCTGCACCCTTGCCCTGGTTCACCGGCTGAAAGACGTGGCGGATCTGCGGATACTGTTTCGCGAGCGCAGCCACGACGCCGGCCGAGCCGTCGGTCGACTTGTCGTCGACGACGATGATCTCCTTCTCGATCGGCACCTCGAGCACATGGCGCAGCAGTTCGCCGACCGTCGAACGTTCGTTGTAGCAGGGGATGACCACCGACAGCAGCGGCGGTTTCTGAGAGGAGTCCGGCATTGGATCGCGTATTGTAAGCTGTTGAAAACGATGACTGATTCAGCGGTTGAGCCACACCAAACGAGCGAGGGGCTGCGAAAGTTCCTGCACATCGGAATGGGCTTCGGTGCACTGGCGCTGGCGAGGATTCCGTGGAGATACGCAGCGTTGATCTGCGCCGCCGCCGTCATCGGCAACTGGCTGCTGCTGCATCGTCTGGTCGGACGCCGCGTCTCTCGCCACGAGCGCGGTTGGGATGTCGGCATCGTTCTCTATCCGTTCGCGGTGCTGGTGCTGATCGTCGTCTTCAACTGGCACATCGAGATCGCCGCCGTGGCCTGGGTGCTGATGGCGTTCGGCGATGGATTCTCGACAGTGATCGGCAAGCGAATGCCGCTCGCGCCGCTGCCATGGAACGCGACGAAGTCATGGGGCGGTTTCGCGGCGTTCTTTCTCTTCGGCGGTCTCGCGGCATTTGGAATCGCGCGCGTGTTCGGCGCGCCGCATGACGTCGCAATTGCCGCGGCGATCATCGTCAGCGCGATCGCCGAGTCGCTTCCACTCGGCATCGACGACAACGTGACGGTGCCGTTCATCGCCGCGGCAGTACTCGCGGCGACAGCGATCAAGCCGATCGTCGCGCTCTCCTCGGCGCCGCCGATCGCGTGGCCGTGGATCGTGGTCAATTCCGTTCTTGCCATCGCCGGCTACGCAATCCGTGGCGTCGATTTGTCAGGCGCGGTCGCCGGCTGGATTCTCGGCTGCATCATCATCGCCGGTGGCGGTCCTCCGCTCTACGTCGCGCTGCTGGCGTTTTTCATCATCGGGACGCTGGCCACGAAACTCGGCTACGGCCGCAAGGCGCGCGCAGGGCTGGCGGAAGAGAAGGGAGGGAGGCGCGGCGCCTCGCATGCGGTCGCGAATGTTGGCGTCGCCGCGATCTGCGCCGTCGCGTGCTGGCGCGGATTGGGATTCGTTCCGCTGTTCATGGGCATAGCGGCGCTTGCGACCGCTGCCGCCGACACGACTGCGTCGGAGATCGGCCAGCTCTTTGGCAAGCGCGCCTTTCTGCCGCTGACGTTCCGCCGCGTCGAGCGCGGAACGGAAGGGGCGATCTCGATCGAAGGAACACTGGCCGGAATCGTGGCCGGATGCATCGTCGCCATCGCGGGCACTGCGATGGCCGCGCATCACTTCCGCGCCGGCTTCATCGGCAGTGTTTCGATTTACAAATCGCACGTCATCATCGTGCTCACCCTCTGCGCGTTCCTCGGCTCGTACCTGGAATCGATCCTCGGCAGCTGGAACCGCCGCCACGGCTCGCCGATCGCGAACGGGACGCTGAACTTCGCGAACACGATGTTCGGCGCGTTCCTCTTCTGGGTGGCCTGGCACTGGGTGCCGATGTTCGCCTTCGAGTTCTAGACTTCGAGCAGGCACTACACCTGCACGCCCCGTTCGGTATGAAATCGAGCAACGTTTCTGACGTCGTCCGCAGTTGCTACGCCGCGTTCTTCTCGCGCGACCGCACGGGGATGGAGGAGCTCCTCAGCGATAACTTCACCTTCACCAGTCCGCAGGACGATCACATCGACAAGGACGAGTACTTCGTTCGCTGCTGGCCGAACAGCGACAAGCTGCGCGATTTCAAACTGGAGAAGCTGTTCGAAAAAGGCGATGAAGCGTTTGTCCGCTATCAGGTGACGCGTGTCGAGGACGGCGTGAAGTTCCGCAACGCCGAGTATCTGAAGTGCGCCGGCAACCGCATCGTGGAGATTCAGGTCTACTTCGGTGCCGAGGAGAAGAAGTGACTATCCCGCGAACCGCTGCAGGCATCCCAACACCAGCGCGGTGAACTCGGCCTGCACCCGCGCGGTCGTGTCCATCACTTCCTGATGCGTCAGTTTCTGTTTCAGGATTCCTGCGGCCATGTTGGTGATGCAGGAGATGCCGAGGACCGGGATCTGCATCTGCGACATGGCGATGACCTCGGGAATGGTCGACATGCCGACGGCGTCGGCGCCGAGGGTGCGGAACGCGCGGATTTCTGCCGGCGTCTCGTACGTCGGGCCTGACAGAGCGAGGTAGACGCCTTCCTGCAGCAACTGTCCGAGCTCGCGCGCAACCTGCTTCGCTACATCGCGCAACGACTCGGGATAGGCCTCGCTCATGTCGGGGAAGCGGACGCCCAGCTCGTCGATGTTCGGTCCGCGCAGCGGATTGTTGCCCATGAAGTTGATGTGATCCGAGATCAGCATCAGGTCGCCGGCTTTGTAGGCGGTGTTCACGCCGCCGGCAGCGTTGGTGACGATGAGCTGCTTGATGCCGAGGCGGCCGATCACGCGCGAGAGGAACATCACTTCGTTCATCTCGTGGCCTTCGTAGAAATGGATGCGGCCCTGCATCACCACGACCGGCGTCTGATTCACGCGCGCCAGGATCATGCGTCCCTGATGGCCGGCCACGGTCGACGCTTTCGCACCCGGGATGTCGGAGTAGGGGATGGCGGTCTCGATCTCGAGCGCGTCGACGACGTTGCCGAGTCCCGAACCCAGAATCACGCCGACTTGCGGCTGAATGGAAGTCTTGCTGCGTACGAAAGCGACCGCTTCGTCGATGGTCTTGATCATGCCTTCCTCGTTTTGGACGAACTTGGAGCGCGGAGTATAAGCGCGGTCGCGTTCCCGCGGCGACGGCAACGTGAACCTATCCACCGCGCTTGCGATCCCGCATAATGCGCAGACCAATCGGTCACATCAAAAAATACGGCAACGACGGGAGCAGTGAATGGAGCGTTTTTCTGCGCTGATCGGCTTCGTAGGCATTCTTGCGATTGCATTTCTGCTGTCGACCAACCGGCGGGCCATCCGCTGGAAGACGGTGTTCTGGGGCCTGACGCTGCAGATCCTCACCGCCATCGCCGTTCTGAAAGGGATCTGGATCGCGCAGAAGTTCGGCACGTTCATGCCCGCCATCAGCCAGTGGATCGCATCGCTGATCTTCATCGTGCTGACGGTGATCGTCGTGCAGATCTCCAAGCGGATGACGGAAGGCTCGGGACGAAAAGGACTTTGGGGCTTCTACCTTGTCGTCAGCGCGGTTCTCTTTCTCTCCTACAACCTGTTGGCCTTCCTCTTCGAGAATTTGAAGGAAGTGGTCACGCAACTCATCAGCTACACGGGCGAGGGATCGAAGTTCGTCTTCGGTGCTCTGGGCGATACGGCCAACAAGAATATCGGCTTCGTTTTCGCCACGATGGTGTTACCGACGATCATCTTCATCGCCTCTGTCTTCGCCATCCTTTACTACCTCGGCGCGATGCAGGTCGTGGTCCGCTTCTTCGCGAAGCTGATGTCGCGTTTCATGGGCGCATCGGGCGCGGAGTCGCTCTCGGTAGCCGCATCGATCTTCATGGGCCAGACCGAGGCGCCGCTGACGATCCGGCCGTTCATCGAAGGCATGACCATGTCCGAGTTGATGACCATCATGACCGCCGGCATGGCTCACATCTCCGGCGGCATCATGGCGGCCTACGTGCTCGTGGCGAAGGTCGACGTCATCCACCTGCTCACCGCGGTGATCATGACGGCGCCCGGCGCGATCATGATGGCCAAGATGATCGTGCCGGAGACGGAGAAGCCCGCTACCGGCGCGGACGTCGAAGTGGTTGTTCCGAAGCAGGATGTGAATGTGATCGATGCTGCCGGCCGCGGCGCGATCGAAGGTTTGCACCTCTCACTCAATGTGGCAGGCATGCTGATCGCCTTCATCGCGCTGGTGGCGCTCGTGAACGGCGTCTTCGGATTCGTACACGGTCACACGATTTGGAACGGTCACGCCTGGTTCCCCAGCAGCCTTGACCAACTCCTCGGCTGGATCTTCAGTCCGATCGCGTGGGCGATGGGCGTTTCGTGGAAGGACAGCCTGACCGTCGGCAATCTCCTCGGCACGCGCATGGTGCTCAACGAGTTCGTGGCCTTCGCGAAGCTCGGCGAGCCGGGCGTCGGATCGAGCCTCGATCCGCGCAGCTTCGTCATCGTGACCTACGCGCTGTGCGGCTTCGCGAACTTTTCGTCGATCGCGATCCAGATCGGCGGGATCGGGTCGCTCGCTCCGTCACGCCGCGGCGACCTGGCCCGGCTCGGGATGCGCGCGATGCTGGCAGGAACGTTAGCGAACTTTCTGACGGCGACGATCGCGGGGATGCTGCTGTAGCTCACTTCGCAGCGCGTTCGAGCGCGGTGACGCGATCATCAAGCCGGCCGTGCGAAAAACGCAGCAAGGCTTGTGTCTCGGCGAAGCCCTGCCGCATCTCGGCGCGGATATCCGCGGCTTCTCTGTCGAGTTTCGCGTTGACCATGAGGACGCTCTCAGCGACGCGCTGAACATCCGTCCGCATGTCTTCGACGGCGACACCGAAGTCCTGCTTCATCTCCGCCGCGATGTTGCCTATGTGCTGTTTCAACTCGGCGGTTCGCGCTTCGACCTTTTCAACACGTGCGTTCGTTTCGGCGGCCCGCGCATCGACTTGGTCGAAACGCTCATCCATGCGCCGCCGCGTTTCCGCGGCGCTTTCTTCCAGTAGACGTTTGAAGTCGTTCTCGTCCATGAACAAATCGTACCTCGGTGTTCCTGAAAGAATGCAACCTTCTACTGGACGTAGAACGGGCGCGTGAACTTCGCGTACAAGTCCTCAACTTTGTGCACGACGAACAGGCCGACTGGACTTGGCGCGAACGTGTAGCCGGGCGCCGGATACGGCGAGCACGAGCCGGTATCGCCCCACTGCGAGTGGAAGACGGTGCCGGGCGGCGGGTTGACGCGCGACGGCGTCGGATCGGTCACCCACAGCCACGCTTGCGTCGCATTGAACTGACCGGGAGAGCCGACCGGCAGCACCATCGCGTAGCGCTTCGTCAGGGGCGGGTTGTAAATCATCGCGTAGGCGGTGTTGCCGCTGCAGTCCGGCGTCGTGAACAGCATCGTGCTGCCGCCGGTGCCTTGCAGCCCGAGGATGTATTCGGGGCCGACCGATAGCGGCACGGTATCGCCGCCCGCGAGGCGATAGCTGACGAGTGCGTTGAGTTGAATACTGCCGAAGCGATCGTCGTAGCGGATCACATCGCCGAGCTCTTTCCCCTTCGCGTCGACGACTACCTGCGTGCAGCAGTGCATCACCGGTGGGCGCACCGGCTGCACTACCGGTTTCTGCGCAAGAAGAACCGACGGGACGATGCTGAGCGCGACGGACCACAGGCGTTGGTGACGCATCCGACTACCTCCATTGAAAATGTGCGAGGAGTTTACCAGCGGCTTACAAGGTTTCGACGATTCGTTATTTGACGGAAGGGCGAAACGGGTCTACCTTTCGCAAACCGTCCAAATCAGAATCGAAGAACCTGGGTGGCAAGGGAGGGGAGGATGACCGTTAGGTTTTTTCCCGGAAGCAAGAAACAGAAAACGAGCCTCATCGCAGGCTTTCTCACACAACATCACGTCGCGCACGAACTGGCGCGCCCCGAGGAGCTGGCGTCGAAAACGTTTCACCTCGGCACCGATCCCGCGCTCGAAGTCGATGGACGGATGTTCGTCGATCCGAACGTCGACGCGCTGAAGAAAATCTTTCACGTCGACGCGGACGCTACGTCCTAAACATCGTTTCCGCTTCGCGCTCGATGGTGCTCTTGATGCGCGACTCGAACGGCTTGGCAATCAGTGGCAGCTTGCCGTCGACGATGACGTCCGTGTCCGTGATCTCGACCGATCCGTTGGCTTTGAAGCCTTTCGCCGACCCCGAAAAGACGAGCCGGTCGCCTTCCCAGTGCTGGTTGATGTCGCTGAGGTAGTGGCCGTGCTGCCCGAGAAGATCCTGTAGGCGCGCATCGATGATGCGGCGCGCATTGATTCGATCGGTGTGATGCGGAATGACGATTCGCATTTGTCCTCCGGCCGGCGTTGTATCACACCACTCGTCATCGACCTTGCCATCCTCGGAATCCCGAGGTAGCCTCGGTGCGGGACTTCCGCGTGGTCGCTACCCGCCATGCTTTCCAAGGTATGGAGTGCCGCGACCCTCGGGATTGATGCAGTACGAATCGTCGTCGAAGTCGATGCTCGGATCGCTGAGCAGCCCGGCTTCACTCTGGTCGGACTTCCGGACGCCGCCGCGCGAGAGGCGTATCCGCGCGTCCGGTCCGCTCTTCGGCACTGCGGCTATTGGCTGCCGCAGCGCCATTTCACCGTAAATCTCTCACCGGCCGACGTTAAGAAGGAAGGCTCGGCCTTCGACCTTCCGATCGCCATCGGCATCCTTGTCGTCGCCGAGTTTCTGCCGCCGGAAGCGGTTCTCGGCCGCGTGTTCGTCGGCGAGTTATCGCTCGACGGCGCGCTCGTGCCGGTGCGTGGAACGCTCGCGATTTCCGCAGCATTCGCGCGCGACCCTGATCTGCGCGAACTGATCGTCCCTGCCGGAAACGCCAGCGAGGCCGCCGCCGTCCAGTCGGTTCGCGTGGCCGGCGTGAATCACCTGCCGGAGTTGCTGCGGCATCTGATGGGGGACAACGTCGTCGCTCCGGCCGTCTCCACGCCGGCGACGGAGTTGCCCGCCGAATCGCCCGATTACTCCGACGTCCGCGGCCAGTTGCAGGCCAAGCGCGCTCTGGAGATCGCCGCGGCGGGCGGTCACAACATCCTCATGATCGGACCGCCGGGATCAGGCAAGACGATGCTTGCCCGCAGGCTGCCGTCGATCCTGCCGCACCTCACACTCGATGAGTCGATCACGACGACGAAGATTCATTCGGTTGCCGGGACGCTTCCGATGGGCAGCGGTCTGATTCTGCGCCGTCCATTTCGCGCGCCGCATCACACCATCTCGACGGCCGGTCTGGTCGGCGGCGCGTCGTTGCCACGTCCAGGCGAGGTGAGCCTCGCGCATCACGGCGTGCTGTTTCTCGACGAGCTGGCCGAGTTCCGACACTCGACGCTGGAGGTCCTTCGCCAGCCGATGGAGGATGGCCACGTCACCATCGCGCGCGTTCAGCGCACGCTGACGTTTCCATCGCGCTTCACGCTTGCCGCCGCGCTGAATCCATGCGCATGCGGTTACTTCAACGACTCGCGTCGCCAATGCATCTGCACGCCCGCGCAGATCGCCCGATACCTCGGCAAGATTTCCGGTCCGCTACTGGATCGGATCGATCTGCAGGTCGAAGTGCCGGCCCTCGCGGCCGAGGAGATTTCGACGTTCACGCCAGGCGAGAGCTCCGCGTCGATCCGCGACCGTGTCGAAGCAGCACGTCAGATTCAGCGACAGCGTTTTGCACGTTCGTCAATCGATTGCAACGCGGACATGACCTCGCGTGCGATGCGTCGTCACTGCGAACTGGACGCCGCGTCGCGCCGCATCCTCGACCAGGCCCTGACGCACCTCGGTCTCTCCGTTCGCGCCCACGACCGCGTCCTGAAGGTGGCGCGGACGATCGCCGACCTCATCGCCAGCGAACGCATCCAAAGCGACCACATCGCCGAAGCCGTCAACTATCGCGCACTGGATCGCGCGTACTTCAGGACGTGAGCGGGTCCCTCCGGCCGAGTAGTTCGGACGGAGGGACTCGATATCGTTCGTTACCCAGCTTCCAGACGCCGTTCGGTGATCAGTCCGACCAGTTTTGCGATCGCCGGCAGCCCGGCTGCAAGGCCGGTCACGATTCCGGTCGTCACATTCAACAGATCTTTCTGGCTGGCGAAGAAGATGACCGCGATGGTGAGCGTGACGAGAGCGATCGGAACGCGCAGCGAGTTCCATAAGCCGGTCGACTGCTCTTCCATCTCCGTCAGGCGTTGCGAGTTCGCCACTTCCAGTACATAGCGCCGGAACGTTTCGCTGAAAACGCGGATGTTGGGCGCGCGTCGCACGAGGCCGCGCGCGATCAGGCGACGGATGCTCTTCCTGTTCTTGCCGTTGACGAGGCCTTGCTTCGCCAGTTGATGCAACAGCAGCTTCTCGGCGGGCGAGCAGCTGGCCCAAAGTCCGGCGTAGTACGACTCCGCGCGCTCGCGGATTTCGTCCAGTGTTTCCTCGCGGCTGTATTTTTTCCAGGAGACTTGGTCCACGATCTTCCTGAGGAAGGCGTCGCTCCGTTTTTCGCGGAAGAGCCATTCGGGGAGGAGCGGCTCCGCGGCCGGCCGTTCGTCGCCCGTCCGGCGGAACAGATGGATCAGCGCGCGCAAACGCGGTTTGATGAGTCTCAACTGCAGGCGGAGCCGGAACGAGAGACCGCGCGAAGCGGTCGTCACTCCCTGCGCGATCGCGTCCTTCCGAAGAGCGACCAGTTGCTCTTCCGAAAGCCAGATGAATCGAGAGAGCACGTTCTCCCACCGTTGACGCGGCGAAAAGCGCGCCCCCTTCGGCTTTTCCGACGAGGCCATGGTCTGGATCAGCAGCGGCGAGACGGTGGAGTCGATGATGATCGTACGGTTGGGGAGGTCCAAGAGCCGCTCGAGGAAAACGAGCTCGCGCATTGCCGCGTCGCCGTCGAACGGCGTTGTGTTGAGATCGACGCAGAGAACGTCGTGCACGCCAGCGTCGAGTTTGATGAGTGCAGTCGCAATGTCATCGTCCTTCTTCAAATCCGAGAATCGAAACTCGGAGAAGCTGCCGACGTCAATCAACGCTCCCGCATCCTCGGAACCGCGTGTAAGAAAAATGTGGTCGCCCAGCGTCGGCTTGAGTTTCGAGCGCGAAAACAGCCAGCGCGGAGCCTGCAGATCGAGCAGGAAAATGCTTCGGGCGATGAATCGCACCATCCAGAGGATGAGCAGCCAGAAGGCCAGCGCCAGCACGACATAGGAAAGCCGCCGGAAGATCTTCGTGAGGAGCGGGTCATCGGGCTTCGGAATGCGAATCGGGCAGTCGGGGATCGTTGTCCCAAGCACCGTTTCGCGAGCGACGGGCGACAGCAGCCACTGCGGCATCATGCTCGGATAGTGCGAAATGATCAGCATTGTTTGCGGCTTCTTCGCGACACCCGGGATTCTCGTCAGCGCGTTGTGATCGAGTAACGCGTTCTTCGCCAGAAACAGCAATTGGCCGCGGCGATACCATCGCCAGGAATCGTCGCTGGCGTGGTTCTGGCGGAGGTCGCGCATCCGGACCGAGTCTTCGGAGTATTGCGGCAGAAAGCGTTCGATGACATCCGGCAGCGTCGTCTCCTCGTCCTGCGCCGATTGGGAAAATCGTACGGTTTGGTTGATCAGCTGCCGCTGTTGTTGTGTGAGCTGCGTGGCGGCTGCAGGGAGAAGCCACCACGACGAATCGTAGAAATGCGGCATGGAGTACGTCGTGGATACCGGCGCCACCTCCAGAGCACTTTTGCTTGCGACGAACTCCATACGCTGTTCCAGCCGGGTGGCGATCGTGAGCTGTCCCGATTTCAGAAGGGCCTCGAGCTCCAGCCACCACGCCGCCTTGAAGAAGCCGAACGTCGGCAGCACCGATATCAGGAGCAGGCCGAGGGCGCCGCACCAGATGTACGCGTGCTCGATTTCGGATGCTGGCCGCAGCCGCTGCTTCTTCCTGCGAAACGGTACGAGCACCACGGCGGCGCTCATGCCCGCGTCAATCAGTACCTTCGTCAAGAACGGATCGGTAAAACGGACATTGAGGTTGATGCGCGATTCGAAAACGGCGTAGAAGAAAAGCGAAACGAGAGCGATGCCGGCGACGGAGACCGCGAAGGTCGCCACCGAGGCGCGGCCGCGGATCAGTACGAGATAGGCGGAGATCATCGCGATGAGCGGCAGCACGAGCGAGATCATGACGATCCACCGTTCCTGCAGCGTGATGATGCAGAGCGTGAAGACGAGCGCCAGCAGCAGGTAAATGACGATCAATCTTCGATAGCGGCCGAGTTTTTTCGGCGAGGGCCAGGCCCACGGCGCGCGGTAGCGGGGACGGGCAAGCGTACTGATGATGATCGCCGTCACGAGCAGCGAGGCGAAGAGCAGCAGGAAGAAGAGCGTGAACACGAGGCTCTCCACATTCATCGTCTCGAGCAGGCGTTTGTTGCGGTAGACGATCAACGTCCACGGCAGGCCTTCCATCGGACGGACGTAGGCGCTGTGATCCTCGCCCCAATACTTCATCTCCACCGAATCGGCGCGGCGGGCCAGCACGGCCGCGCGCAGCTGGCGGTTGTGATCACTCTCGTCGAAGAAGTTCTCGTTGCCATTGCGCTGCGGGTCGTCGTGGAAGATGACGTTTCCCGCATCGTCGATGATGACGAATCCGAACGCCGGCGGCAGGACCGGATTGATCGCCTGAATCTGCGACGCGGTCATGGCCAGGACGGAGTAGCCGTTGTTGCGGCCGGCGACATTCATGGAGAAGACCGCTTCCGCATTTCCGGTCGTTCCGGAGTGGATCGACTCGAGCGCGACCGGCAAGGTGACTCTGGAGCCGCAACCAAACGTTGTGACATTGCCCGCTTTTGCGTCGAGGAAGTAGCGCCGGTCGCTGACGGGGATCAGCGGCGCGCGCGGACCAACGGACTGCTTCGCTCGTTGCGTGCCCTGTTCGTCGATCCACGCGAGCGAGTCGATGTACGGAAACACGTTGATCGGATCTTCCGGATCGCTGGACACGCGGAGGTTCTTTTCGAGGTCGCCGGTCGTGCCTGCGTCAGGCTTCTTCCGCAGCTGTTCGAGCTCGGCCAGCGCCTTTGCCGCGCGGTCGATGTCCGTTCGCAGCCACCCCTCGAACCAGCCCGAGAAATCTCTCAGCTGTTTGTCGGTGACGGACTCGATGCGCCGGTAGGAGATGACGTCGAGAATCAGCAGCGTGGCCACGGACAGGCCGAGCAGCGCGCCGACGATGACAGCGAGCGCATCAGCGACCGTCAGCCGCTCGAATTCGCCGATGAGCGCGATTCTGAGGAACGGCCAGCAGCAGACCGCCAGAAGCAGCAACGCTACGACCAGCGCTACCGTCGGCGAGGAGATCGCCAGCGAGTCCTCCCGGAAGTGAGACTTCGACACCAGGCCGCACACGATCCACACGCCCTTCACCGGCGGCAGTTTCGCGGCCGTCGTGGCGTCGCTCTTGGCGGCGGCCGATGTCGCAGGTGTGCTGGCAGTGGCCGCCGGTTGGGTAGCAGCCGTCGCAGGCGTTTTTTGCGAGACCGCATCGGCGTCTTCTTCCTGCTGCCCGAACAAGCGGCACGGCTGGCTGAAGAAAACGTAATCCTCTCCGCCGATGGTGACGTCGGCGTAGTGCGTCTCGGAGGCGAGGGAGTCGATCGTCAGAGGCTGCGCGTCGTGAAAGAGGGCCTTCGTCTGCAGCTGCCGCAGATCGGTAAGCATGAGACGCGATGCCTGGCCTTTGTGGATTTCGCGGCGATTGATGCCGGCCTCGGAGGCTAGTTGCGCGGTCCGCGTATTCTGTTCCGAGTCGGCAGGATGCAACCGGTAGATCACCTCGCCGCCGGGTTTGGCCAGAATCAGCTCATCGAAAACATCGAGGAAGCTGGTCTGGAAAACGGGGTCGGCGATCTTTTCCAGCGGGATCTTGCCGACTGCGCCGACGGTCGACGGCGTTGGCCCGGCCGGCCAGTCCCCAACATCGATCGATTGGATCTCGACGACTTGTGCGCCGTTTTCTACCGTGAGTTTCTGCGTGAAGCCATACTTACCGGCATTCTTCTTCACCTCGTCCGGGTCGACGCGTTTGAGCTGCGCGAAACCGGGGAAGTAGCGTTCCGCGATGTCCTTGTGCGACGGATCGTGACCGGCCCGATAGGTCTTCCAGTCATCGTTTGCGTAAAGGCTCCATTGCGCGAAGCTTCGGACGTATCCGCTGGTGCGCTCGACGGACTTTGCGAGCTGGGTGCTGCTCCACGCCAGAAGCCGAAGGTCGCGGTTCGCGAAGTAGGAAGTCTGATGGCGGACGTAGATCCAATACGAGGCGATCAGAAGTGCGATGACGATCGCCGCGACGGCGATCGGGGTCCGCGACGATGGGCTGACGTTCTGCGCCACGCGCGGCGCCGCGGTCTTCGTTTTTCCAGCCATGGCACCACTCCTCCGTCCGGCTCGGCGCCGGCGGTTTTTTCGTCATTGATCTAGACGGACGTTTTCTAGGAGTGCCCCGACGGCGTGGTTTCCCTACCTCGGCAGCAGCGATGACCGCGTAGCTGTATTCGGGTAAGCACCTGAAGCCAAACAACTTGGCGTCAGAATCGCTCGCGCAGAGTAGCTGGTTTTGTGTCGCTCGAAGGCCGCCCGTTAATCACTCAGAATAATTTTGTGTCCGGACGGCGTTTCAGCCCGAGCGAAAGAAGTGCGATTAATTGTTGACAAAATCGGCTTCGATTTTATGATCTTATCACCTAGCCAGCAGGGTGCGTGATGGGTGAGGAGTCGGAGAATGGCTTTTGAAAAGTGGGATCCCCAACCTGAATTTGAGCGCTTTCCTGCCTCGGCGACCATCGTCCAGTCGCGCTTGATCCGGCTGCCGACGCCCGTCGCGTCGATGCTCCGCTTGCGCAACAAGAGCAACGCGAACCTCTACTACGACAAGAAGCGGAAGGTCATCGGCATCCGCGCCCTCGACAAGAAAGAAGAGGGCGCCGCGAAGATCCGGCAGTCCGACAAGTCGACATCGCTGCACGTCCCGAGCTTCTTCCGCTTCTACGACATCGAAGTGCCGGGCATCAAGCGCTTCCACTGCTGGTACGACGAGAAGGAGCGGATGGCGATGATCGACATCTCTCGCCCGTCGCCACGCGGACGGCCCGCGGGCACGTAGCATTGTTCGCACTCATCGACAAAAACAAAACGGGCGGCCGCGAGGCCGCCCGTCGTCTTTAACGTTGATCGTTGTTGTTAGTGAGCCGCGCGGCGGCGTGGTGCCGGCGTGTTCACAACGGCGAACATCTGCGAGAGGCTCTTCGACGCTTCGTCGCTCATGATCCACATCATGCCCGGGTACGCGGATGCGCCCGAGGCCATCTTCGTGGCGGGGTCGTTGTTCTGCATGAACGTCGCAACCGACGCCACCGGAACGTGCGTTCCGTAGCCGGAGTTGATCGCCTTGATGTACTCGTTGGCGAACAGCGTGTAGCCGATGTCGGTGAGGTGAACGCCGTCGAGGCTGAACAGCCCGCCGGTGATGAAGTCGCTGGTGAGGTGGAACGGACCGACGTTGATGCCTGCCGCGAAACGGTCGAAGAGGCCCTTGATGTCGGCCACGGGAACGTTATGCGCCGCGGCCGAGGCCGTGATCGCGGTGTTGTAGTCCGCGATACGTTGGGTGAGCGCGGTCATTTCGGCGGGCGTGATGATGACGGCGTCGGGCAGTGGCGTCCCGAAGAGCGGGAGCTTGTTGGTCGGATCGAGGATCGGCTTGAGCGCGGACGGAATGCCGAAACCCTGGGCGATCAGCGAGCTGGCGGCGAGTGTGACGAAGCTGCCAGGCGCCAGCTGGCCAACGCCGGGAGCCGCGTCGATCTGACCGACGAGGGTGATCGGCTGTCCCGTCGGTCCGAGGACCGGCGTGCGCGTGGCCGGATTGATGAGGACTGTGGGCACCGTCCGGAAGAACGGCACCGCGGCTGGATTCGTCGGCAGCGTACCGACGACAACACCGGCGCCGGTGGCCGTCAGCTTGTCGAGCAGCGTGTTGTAGGCCGTAGTGAAGGCAGCGACCGACGTCAGACCGGTGGTCGTGCCGTTCGTAGCGGAGCCGAGGAAATCGTTGCCGCCGATCCAAACCAGGATGAACGTCGGTTTCTGCGCGACGACCGCATCGACCTCGGTAACGGGTCCGCGGAGAATGAACTGCGCGAGCTGCTGTACGCCGCGCGTGACCGGCTTGTCCGTGCCGGTGACCGTGAAGGTATCCGCGACGTTCGCGCCTGGGATGCTGACGTTGTTGAACGGACGGCCGAAGGTCGTGTTCAGCGGCGCTCCCGATCCGGGCGCGTTCACGATGACCGGCGGGTAGGTGCTGATGTCCATCAGCGTCAGCTCCGGTCCGATGCCGGGATAGCTGACGATCGGCTGCGCGAAGCAGACGTCGGTAGCCGAGGAGCCGAGCGTGCAGAGCGGAATGCCGAGCTGCTTGGCGACGATGGCCGGCCAGCTGAAGACCGAATGATGTTCGTTGAGCGAGTTGCTCTCGTAGCCGGCGCCGTAGCTGTCGCCGATGGCGACGACGGTTTTGAAGTTGGCCGAGCCTGTCGCGGCAAAGCCCGGAGCAGCGATGACCGCGATTGCCAGTGCAACCGTGGCGATGCGAGCGAAGCTTCTGATGCGCGTCATTTGGGATTCTCCTGTTTGGGGTCTGGCCTAGAACCTGTAGCCGAGGTTCAGGCTGATGAGGTTTGCGTCAGTGCGGTACGTTCCGTTGAAGTTGTTATCCGCGGAACTGATTCCCATCGTGCTGCGCTTCTTGAAGTGGAGCGCGAACTCCGTGGCGTCGAAGACCCAGTGGCCGTGGTGCCAGCCGATGCCGAAGCTCGCTCCCTCGCGATCCGAGTCCGGCAGCAGCGGGCTGACGTTCTCGGTCGGCTGCGGCGTGCGGTCGTAGAGCAGACCGAAGCGGACATCCCAGGTGGGATTGATGGTGCGGTTCGCGCCGAAGCGATACGAGTTGCTGTCGTCCCAGTTCTGCACGCGCGTGAAGCCGGCGGCCGGCGTCGTGAGGAAGTCGACTTTGAGTTGCTTGAAGCGGCTCCAGGTCGTGTGGACGACGTCGAACTCGAGGTCCCAGTTCGGGATCGCCGTCGTGGCGATGCCGAGGTTCGTGATCGACGGGAAATCGATGCTCGTGGCAACCGGCTGGCTCGGCGGAAGGCCGGGTTTGATCAGCGCGTCGAGCTGCGCATTGCCAGTCGGGATCTGAGTGACCGTCACGTCGCCTTTGAAGTCGATGGTCATCGGCGCGCGATACGAAGCGCCGATACGCCATACCGACGACGGCTTGAAGAGCACGCCCACGTTCCAGCCCCAGGAGTTGTCCCAGTCGCTGGAGAGGTAGGCGCTGGCGACGTCGATGAATCGGTCGTTGAAGGGATTGACGTTGGTCGTGCCCGGAGGCAGCGTGCTGTTCCGCGCCAGAACGACCCGGGCCCGGCGGTACTCCGCGCCGGCGCCGACCGCGAACCGGCCATCGGTGGTCTGCCATGCGATGGAGGGCTGCACCGAAACCGTCTTGATGTTCGCGTCGCGCGAAACGAACCGGCCGATCCATGGATCTTCCCAGTTCGTGCGCAGACCGAACGGCGTGAAGACGCCGACGCCGAACGTCAGGTTCGTCCCCACCGGTACGATGAGATATGCGTTTGGCGGGACGAAGGTGTGGTGCCTGTACGAGCCGGTCGCGCCGCTGGTGAAGGCGTCATTCGGGTCGCCGCTGAACTCATTGTTGAAGTTGATGAGGGTGCCGCCGGCGAGGAAGGATGTATGACGCTGCTGAGCGATGCCGGCAACGTTGTAGAAGATGGCGCTCGGATCGTCGGCCGTCGCGGCGAACGCGCCACCCATGGCCGTCGCTTTCGCGCCCTGTTCGAAGAGCCCGAATCCGGCTCCGAACGCTGCACCACTCACCGCCAACATCGCTGCCGAAACCAGTAGCCCGATTCTGCTGAAAGAACGCAAGCTGGACCTCCTAAGTCACTCGAAATGCGCTTGAAAGTAGACCGTGGGGAAACCGCCGGATGATAGCACAGCGATTTTTGCGGAAGTGATGTTCAGCGGGGCGCGGGTCGTTTACGCGCAGGTCAGGTTCCCAGCCGTGTCGTAACCGTGCCCGCTAAGCCATCATCAACGACAACACGGCCTCGCACCGTGAGGGCGGTCGAGCCGGTGCCTTCCGCCTCGTTCTGAAGATGGCCAGCCAATCTCTCGAAGCCGAGCACGCATGCCCCGAGGGCACATTCGCCCTGGACGGTCATTCTCGCCGGACGGGCGGTGGACGTGGGAGCGCCACCTACCGAGTCCGCCTTATCTCCTGGCTAGCCGCGCGGCGCCGCACGCTCTGAATGTGCACTCACGGCACCGGCGACGCGAGGCCGTGTCGGCTACATTGAAAATAGACGGCCCCACTTGCGCGGAACATTAGGAACAGCGCAGTGGTAACGTCCGATCTCGCGATACTTGTGGCCTTCGCCGGCGGCGTCGGCGGGCGGGAGGCCGCAAACGAAAAGCGAAGGGCCCGCCTCCGGTTCTCTTGATGCCGCGCCGTATTTTGGCGCGTCAGAACGGGCGGAGGAGATTACTTTATCGACGTTGCTCCTGCCTGACTGCTGTTCCTCTTTCCAAATTCGCGGAGGTCCTTGTTGTCGAGATCGCGCACCGTCCACGTCCAGTTCTGGCCATTTCGCGTGGTGATTCGTTCGTCGTCGGCCGTGTAGATACAACGGCCGGACGTCCGTCCGGCCGTTGCTCCGACCATGCTTCCAAGGGCGTCGTACACGTTGGTAGAGCTGCACGTAACGTCATTGACTGTGTTCTGAATGGCGATGAGGTTTCCGGCAGCGTCATACATCGCGCCGTTGCGCGTGATGTGATTTGTCCCTGAATCGATTGTCGGCGACTGCTCGCAGCCGCCGAGGCAATCGACCCATCCGGCGATTCGGCTGGCACTGATACGATTCCCGTGCGCGTCGTAGCCGAAATCTTGCCTGCTCGTACCGCCCGCTGAACCTCGGCCGCCCGCTGACAAGCCGTCCAGCCGTGTCGTAGATGTAGACATGCTGCCGTCGAGCGGATGTTCCCTATGCCGTCGTATCGGTAGAGACCCGAGAATCAACTCGCACCGGTAGGGCAATCATCGCTAAAAGCTGGAACTGAATAGCGCCGGGAGCAAACCTGCCGGAAGGATTGGCCGCATCTTCATCGCACACAGTTCCGGGTCTACTGCAGTTGATACGCCCAGATTTTACTGTTCGTTGCCGGGACTTCTCCTAAGTACTGTACTCCATGACCGACCAGGAACGTCACCCCTCATCGAGTTTCCGCTGTGCCGTTGTGTGTCGCGCATAAATCGCTCCAGCCGCTGTCCGGTGGTTCATCGGTAAACAGGTTTGTGGGAAGAAGAAAAGCGGGATCAGGTCTTTGATCTTTGATTTTCCGCGCCGTCGTAATCCCAGATAACTGGCGAATGGTCCAGGCAGTTCAAACGAGCCAGCGCAAGTGCCTCTCCCTTAGTGAGTTGCGGGCCGCGACAAGAGCAAATGCCTGCCTCAAGAGTATTTCCAGTCGCAGTGGTTATTAGCGACATTGCGAACTGTGGCTGCTATTTATTTCTGCGGACCGAATGCAGCAAAATCGCCTTCCAAAACGTCGGAGGCAAACGTGAGAAGTTCCGACGCCGCGTTGGCCAGGAGGCACGAGATGCGGTTGCTGTCATAATCCATGAAGGGAGAATGATAAAGTACAGACGTTTGCCCGGCGCGTATTGAAATGAGTGGTCCGAGGTTGTGACTCTGACCCTTACGCGCTAGGCTCCAGCCTTTTTTGCTTACAACCAGCGAAAGCAAACCGCCCCATTCAAAGTCGACTGTCAGCTCCACACCTGCATCGTTCTTGAATATAATCCACATGTCGGGAGGCGAGATTTCAGAACTCTTGATCACGAATCCGAAGCGGTTCGTGACCTCTTGGAATTTCGCGACAACGTCAGATACGAACGTGGAAAGAATCTGGCGTTTGGAGATAATTTTCATTGTGCCTTTTGCACCCATTGGAAAATCTGTACTAATTCCCCGTGAACGAAAGTCATTCCAGCGTGAATTCGGTAAAACCCTTGGTCGATTAAGTATTGCTCTTCCATAGGATGGAAGGTGCCCGGGTTCAATTTGTTAGGGTCGGCCCCGATGTCGAAGATCTTATAGCCAGCCTTAATTGCGGCGTCAAGCCACGCTTTGTTTTGCTGCCACATTGTTTGAAACTCAGTTGCGTCTGTTTCAAACGTCAACGAGCCGGTTTCATCTGCTGCGCTCTGCACTCTACTCATGGTTTGACCAAGCATTACCGTGGTCGTGCCGGACGCAAGTATTCGTAATTGAAAAAGTGCCGCGCGCGCAAAGCCCAGAGCGCCTTGTCCGATGTTGCCGAGGACGTCCGGGCCATAGAGAACGCCCACCCAAAACGCCGCGCCGGCCGCTGCGCCAGCGCCGCGCGCATTAAGGCGCGCCCAATACTCTTTCTCGGTGATTCGATGTTCCATGAGATCGCGAACGTCGCGATCCATGGCAAAACCGGCGGCCTCCTGCTTTCCGGATGGATCGAGATAGAGGACTGGACGGTTAACAACGTACGCATACCGATTCCACTTCTGTGGATTGTGAATCGACGCCTTAACATTCAATTCAGGATCGACCGACAGAAACCGCCCCATCGTTCCCATGCCAAACCGCGCATGCATGTAGTCCAGCGCATTCGGATTGCTGGCCAGAAGATCCCGCTCGTGGCCGGTGAACTTCATCAACTCCCTCGGCTGTTCGGTCGGGGAGAGATTCAACTCGGCGCCGAAGGGGTAGTAGGCGTGGATGGCGATCCGAACGCCGGAGTCGCTGCTGACCAGACGCGGAGTGCCGAGGTGGTCGAGGTGGAAGTGTTGTGTGAAGGTGGTATTGGCACCCGGAGTTGTTGGTGTGAGCGACGCCAGGAGCAGCCCGTCGCGCCAGACGTAGTCCTTGGCCCATTGGCGGCTCTGGGTGGGCAGGCCCGGCTGTCCGTTTGGCTCGAGGCTCGTGAATTCGCGGAGGACCTTGTTGTCGAGATCGCGTACCGTCCACGTCCAGCTCTGGCCGTTCCGGGTGGCGATGCGCTCGTCGTCGGCCGTGTAGATGAACTGGCGGTCGTCACCGCCCGCTGTCGCTCGGGCCATGCTTCCGGCAGCGTCGTAGACATACGTTGACGTATAGCCCGCCCCGCCCACCGTATTCGTGATGGAGATCAGGTTGCCCGCGGCGTCATAAACCGCGCCGTTCCCGGTGATGTGGTTCGTGAGCGGGTCGATCGCGGGCGACTGTTCACACCCGCCGAGGCAATCAGCCGATCCAGTGACGCGGCTTGCGCTCGTGCGGTTACCGAAGGTGTCGTATCCGTAGTCCTGCTCACTGATGCCGCCACGTTGTTTTTCGGCCGTTCCGCTCACCAGGCGCCCGACCGTGTCATAGATGTACGTGTCGCTGCCGATGGCGCGGATGTTTCCCATGCCGTCGTAGCGGTAGAGGCCGGAGCACCAGCTGGCTCCGGAAGGACAAACCTGGCCAAAAGCAGGCGTCGCGCACGCGACTACCACTAAAGCGAGAAGTACGAATTGCCGCCGTTTCATCGCACACCATCCCGGATCTGCTGCAGTTGGTACGCCCAGATTCTGCCGTTGGCGGCTGGAACCTCGCCCGAATACGATACTCCATGACCGACGAGGGCGATGACGGCCTCATCGAGTTTTTGGCGTGCCATCGTATTGTCAATGCCAAAAACCAAGCCTGTTGCCGGCCCATAGGAAGACCACGCGGGAGGATAGCCGGGGCCAGCCGCGAAGCGGACGGCATCAATGGCGTGGCGCAACTCACCGATATGAATACCTTTGATCGTCGCCTTCGTAACGCCGTTATCAAGTGGTTCGTCGGTAAACAGATTCGATCCGATTGTGGCGTAGTCCAGTGCGCTTGGATTCGAAAGGTAATCGGTACCACTGACGGTGATGCCGCGCCGTACCCGGTAGAGGTAGGTCACAGGATTTATAGTCGGACCGAAGGAGTCGGTAAATGATGCGGAAGTTAGGTGTGGGCCGACAGCTTGCCAGTCGTTGAGTGAGATGCGGGTTGCGCGTTCAATCTGATACCAGGAGGAGCCCTGAACGAATGTCCAGGAGACTGTTACGGCCAGAGTGTTCCCGCTGACAGTCGTTGCCAACAAGCCGGTCGGCGCGGGGAACCCGGCGACGGTCACTGTGGCCGAACCACTCCCGGTGGCAGAACATCCCGTTCCATCCGTCACGTTCGTAATGGTGTAGGTTGTCGTAGTGCTCGGCGAGACCGTGCGCTGCCAGGCATTCGTGTTGATCCCCGGCTGTTGAATGCCGTCCGACCACGTAATACTCCAGGGCGGCGTTCCCCCGAGCGCAACCTGAATTTGTATGGACTGGCCGACGTTGACGGATCCGCCACCACTCACGGTTGCCGAAGCATTGCAGGACATGACCGTAACCCTCGCCGATCCAGTGCTGCTTCCGGCGCAGGAAGTACTGTCCGTGATACTCGCGACCGTGTAGGTCGTACTGCTCGTGGGGGAGACGGTTCGCGTGAATGGATTCTGCGTGATGCCATTCTGAGGCAGGCCGTCGGACCACACGATGTTCCATGGGCCGGTGCCGTTGAACGCAACCACGATCGCCGCCGTTTGCCCAGCGGTAATCGTCTGGTCACCACTGACGGTGGCCGAAGCAGCGCAGGAGGAAACACCGGAAAAGCTGATTACACCGGGACGGCTCATGCCGGACGTGTCCGGGGTGTACGTGTCCTTGACTGTGCCGCTTTCATTGTGCGTGACTTCGAAGAGGGTGCCGTCGGGACCATATGTGATGGTCGGCGCGTAGGTCGCCACACCGGTCAGAAACCCGTTTTTGTGGGTGTACGTGGGGCCCGTAAGCGACAACCCGCTGCAGGAAAAGGTGGCAGTGCAGACCGGGTAGTCGATCTGGGAGGTGGCGCCGAGCTGATCGTAGGTAAAGTTCTGCGTGAATGACTGCAGGGTGGTCCGCGTCGATCCGTTCACATTCTCGACAAGTGTGTCGCGCGCTGAGGGCCGGCCGGTCGGCGACGTGTACTTGTAGGTCTCTGTGACCGCCACATCGCTCGTAAGACCCGGAGGGTGGTTGATGCGAATCGCCTCTTTCAGCCTTCCCGTACCGTACGCCGAGTTGTCGCTTGGCACCAGGAAAGAGTATTGCTTCAACAGACGCAGTGAATCGCCCATATCGTTCACTTTTGTCAGGCGCTCGGAGCCGTCGTAGACGAAACGGAGGTCGAGGAGCCCGTTGGTGGCTCCGATGCGTTTGCCGGTGACGTGACCTCGGGCATCGTAGCCGACCACCGTACATCCCGCCGAGCCCGGTGTGCAGCCGGCCGGTGAGTTGTACACGTAGTAAACGTAGTCGTTGCCGCTCTGGCCCATCTCGGGGTGTTGTTCCTTCGTTAGAAAGCCGCGGTTGTCGTACGTGAAGTCGCGATGCTGGGTCGAACCTGACGTCGAAACGTTGCGTAAACGATCGCCGGAATCGTAGTTGTAGGTCGTGGTGGTATCGGTACCGAGCGGCGACGACGAGCTCGTTGCACCCGACTTCTCAGTGAGCTTGTAAAGCCGCCCCAGAGCGTCGTGGATTTCTTCGGTCGGTGTATCCGTACTGCCCGTCGCGCTCGTAGCGACGTTCACCGTTCGGAGGACACTCCGAGCGCCCGTAAACGTGAACGTGGTCGCACTGTTGTCGGGCAATTGGACGGTTTGCGCCCGGCCAAACGCGTCATAGGCGGTGAAAGTCGTCTTGTGCGACGGAACAAAGCTGGTTTCAGCGCCAGTCAGCCTCTCAGGCTGCGAGACCGCGATCTTTCGTCCCAGCACGTCGAAGTCGGTTTGTGTGATGTTCCAAGTGTCGTCCTCAAGAAGCGACTTCTGCCGCCATAGCCGGCCGAAGGGATCGTATTGATATTCTCGGCTGATTTTTCCGAGGCTGCTGCCCGCATCCGTTACAGCGGACACCTTCGCAGGCGTAAATACGGAACTGGCAAGCGCGGCATCCGTGTAGGCGTACAGCGTCTGCGTCACCCCGGGAGGCTGGACGCTTTTTACACGCCCCAGCTCGTCGTATCCGTAGTGGGTTGTCAGGCCGGCGACATCGCGAGTGTCGGTTACGAGCCCGGTCCACGGATCATACGACTCATCGGACGCCGTCACCCCGTTGTCATACGTGGCGACGTCACCCATGAGTGCGCCGGCCGTTGGATGGGCCGTTGTGGGTGTGTAGACCGGGGTATGGGTGATGGCGTACTTCGGGGAGCTGCCTGTTGGTGGCGAGAATGCGTTGCTCGTCCCGAGTGCCTGCGCGTCTCCGCCATAGTACTTCTCCGTGAGGACGTTTCCCTTCGCATCGTAGGTGAGGATTGCCAGAAGGTCCGTTGGGTCCAGGATCCCTCCCGAATTCAGAAGGGTTCGGCGCGCGGTCAATGCGCCATGCGTGTCGTACTGGGTCTTGGTGATCAACGCCGATGGCAGATCATTGCAAGAGCCCAATTCGCCGGAACGGACCATCCCCTCGTCAACGGTGCACCGTTCCGTCGAGACATTCAGGAGCCAGCTGGATGTAGTGGGCGCCGCGTTGTAGTTGGTGAAGGTCGTCCGGAAGTTGCCATTGCCCGGTAGATTACCCTCGGTCGATGTTTGACGGTAGTGACCAAACCCGTCGAATCCGTGGTAGTTGGCCGCCGAGTAGCACTGCTCCGTGCCACTGCCGCATTGGTAGTCGTCGTCGTAGTAGGTGGCCGTGGAGTTGAGGCTGGCGTTGTGATCGAACCAGACGTTATCGCCTGCTGCATCAGGGTCAAGCCGATAGGTCACGTACGTTTCGCGCCACGCGGCGCCAGTTCCAGTGCCGGACAATGGCACCCTGCCCTTTCCATTCCACGACGTTGACGCCAGTGCGCTTGTAAGGTTGAAGCCCGTTCTCACCTCACTGGAGAGAAACCGTCCTCCTTTCGACTCATAACGAGTGAATGGCAAGCCATGCTCGGCGTGTACCCATCCCTCAGCCGTGACATCGCACGTGTCGCCCTGTGGAGAGTCTTCAATGTATTCGTAGTTCGAAAAGTAGCTGATCGTCGTTTTCACCGGGCTGGTCTGGTCGGCCGTGGAAGGCTCGGTTACGAAGGCGGTCAGTTGCCGCGACCGGCCGCTATCGCACTGGTAAGGGTTACCAAATTTGTCTATGCAGATGATCGGGCAACTAGCAGCCAGACTGAATCTGAGGTCGTACGTCCGCGTGGCGAGTGCGTTCCCGTTTGGGTCGTACGACGTACGTGACTTGACTGCCGTGGGGCGTTCCACGGCTGGGGAACGGGTTGTGGGCCGAGTACTCGGCGCGAAAGGAAGCTCTCGATAGGTCCAACCAACCGCACCGAGCGTCGGCAGAACGATACGAGTCAGTACGCCGGGTGTGAGCGTCGAAGTGTCGTAGGCGGGCTGCCCACCCGCAGTGGTCATGCTGTAGCCCCTGCCGAGTGATGGCGCGATTCCCGTAAGGACAGGGACCGTAATAACCGCGCGCCCTGTCGTGTCGCCGCTCCCCGGTGGTACGTCCATAGTCTGCGTCGCAAACGCGTACGACAGGGCAGTGCCGCCGATTGCTTCGAGATCGATGTGGTCGAGGGTTACTGTGAAATCTGATGTCAGCCCGCTCTTGAAGTATACCGTCGTGGTTCGCGCCACATCGTTGATCGTCCAGATCTCCTTGTATGTGGCATCCGACGAATAGGCAATTGTCACAATGTTTCCGAATGAGTCTATGATGGCGTCCAGGAACCATTCGTGCGATGTGGTCGAGAGCGGCCAAGATCCAGCGGCGGTGCGTAGACGCTGGTTGAATCGATACACAGTCCCGTCCGGCAATTCGATCAGCTTCGTATATGTATTCACGGTACTGAGACGAATATAGGAACCATCTCGCGTATATTGTGTCGAGGCCGTGCCTGGCAGAAGTCCGGAGGCAAGGGCGTCATAGAATTTGTGGTCAGCACCATCGGCGGATTGATAGACCCACCCTTCGAGATGCTCGTTCGTAATGTCTGGGTCGCCGCCATCGTAGAGCTTACCGAGCGACAAACGCCATCCCAGGCCTGCATTATCGGAGCCCGTTGGATATGCGATCGACACAGGAATAGGGTACTCGTTGCAGCATGGGGCCGGATCGTACACAAAACGCCAGCAGTGGCTGTTGTACGTCAGCATCAGGCGGTACGATAGCGAGCCGTTCACCCTGTTCTCAGGACCGATGGGAATGTGTATCATCATGTTCCCATTGAAGGCGTTCACTGTATCGACATCCTGGACACTATAAACGTGGTCCGCTGCAAAACCGCGGGCCTCATTCGGGTGTTGGGCGGAGAGGACGGCAGTGAAAACCAACGAGAAGGCGGCTGCGCTCATCGTGCGTTTCATCGAGCACCGCCGATCATGGCCTCATCCAACCGCACGACGGCGATCTCCATGCGCGTAGCGTCTACGGCTACGAAAATACCGCCGGGAACGAAACTCGATGGTTGAAGGCCGAACGAACCCAGAGGATGGGCTTCGGGCAACGTGACAACGGTCGACCCGTATTTGTCATCGCGATCCGAGTTCACCCCGGCAAGCGCAGACCAAGTCCACGCCCCCAGGCCGGGATGGACGTAGAGAAGGTCGAGATAGCTGTGATCGAATGAAAAGGTGTTGACCGCGAGAGCCTGCCCTTTTCGCAATGGGTTGTCGAGTGCGATTTCGCGCAGACGCACACCGGGCCCGCTGACTGTGCCGTAATGAGCATTTCGCAAATCTACTACGGCCCATACCGACGTGCGCGGCACGTTCTCGTGCAGGTCGAATGTGGCAGTTCCGTCATGGCCGGCGATATCGACAATAACAGCCCATCGCTGAATGCGACTCATATAGGCGTGAGGAATCGGCACTTGGGCGATGCCAAAGAACACCGCTGAACCTCCGGGTACCAACCCGGAAGCTGTAATCGAATGCTGGCCGATGGTGACGGTCAAATCCGGCGCGGCCGCTGCATTGCACGGCCAAAGGATGATGACGGCTGACAGCGCGATGGTGGCGAGTGAGGTCTTGAGCATTACGCTTCCTTTATTGGAGGCTAAGGAGAACGAGAATTTCGCCTTCGCCGCTGGCGAGAGGTTCGAGCGCTTTGCCGATCAATGTTCCGGGGCGGTGGAGTTTCACGCCGCCGAGGTCGAGCGGCTCGGATTTCATTGCCATGCCGGATTTGTCACTGGTGACGAGAAGATCTCCCATTGCGATTGGATTGCTGGTGGCATCTACCCGGACCTTGACTCGACCCGTAGTGGCAATCCTGGCCTTGCTTGCCGAGGCTTCGCCGAGAATGATGCCCGGCTGTGCGGAGACGACGCCGGCCACGCGCGTGTCATAGGCGCCCTGCGACGGTCCGACCGTATTTTTCGTCGCGCCGCTGACCACGACAACAGTTCCCGCAGCCATCTCTTCGGCCGCCGGCACCCACTCCGCCACGTCCTGATACGTGGCGTTGATCACTTGAGTGGCGCGGATACTGCCATTGACGTCGAGCGCATAAGCCGCGTTAGGCGTCTTACCGATGCCGACGAGTCCGCTGACATACATGTCGGCGCGGGTGTTATGTGTCGCGTCGGCGTTGGTGCCAGCCTTGAGCCAGAATGTGTCAATTTGCTCTATTTGGGAGTAGGCGCGATAGTAGTACTCAGGGGAGTTAGGAAAGCTGTAAGCGATTTGCGAATCAAAATTGATGTCCGAGTGGTTATTGATCCCGTTCGTGAATGCGCGATACTTCGTCGTATCCGGCGATCCGACCTCGTCGTCACTCATTGCGTCGAAGAATCGGACACGGTTGGTCGCGCCACCGGCTGAATCGCGCGGATTGACAATTCTCACCTCATGAACATTGTTATTCGGAATGCTTGCCGTTTCGCGGTAGTCCGTTCGGCCGCTGAGATACGACCAATTCAGTATGAGCCTCGTGGGACCGTTCGAGCTCACGCGCATCAGCTCCGAGTAATTTCCGTTGTAGACACCGAAACCGTCGGTGCCGTCGGAGAGACCGCTCATGAATTTAACCCAGGGATGCGCCACGGATGAGATGCCAAAGACGCCGGTATCGCCAACGCGCGAACCATCGAGATACATCTCACCGGCAGTTCCGTCGTGCATCGATTGCGCTTTCGGACGGAGAGGAGAGCTTGAGAACGCTTGCGGTGTCATGGACGGTCCGGCATTCGTCGTCGTCGAATTTCCCGGCAAGCTTTCCAGGGTAGGGTCGGTCGGAGTCGCAGGGGGAACGTAATAGCCCTCGAGATCGACGCTGATGTGCGATCCTGCCGGCACTGGAAACGAGATCGGCGAGCCCGCCTTATGACGTGAAAGTGGCGAGCGTGCCGAGATCGCTGGCGCTGGAATCTTGCCATCGGTGGCTCGGTCATACGATGCGATCCGCATGGCGTACGCCGTGGCGACCGAAGGCACAAAGCGACCGCAGCGTGAGGATGCGACGTCAATAAGACGCGCTGTCTCTTCCGCCATACTTGCAGGCGCATTCAATCGCGTATCGACGAGCCGGCAGGGGGCGATGCTCACGAGCCTCTCACCAGGCGCTAACGGCTGCTGGGCTTTGGCGCTTACGACAGCGAACATCATCACGACTGCGACAAAGAGATTCCTGAATCGATTTAACATGATTTCCTCTTGCAAGTTCGGGCGTCGATGGTGATTGCTAATCAGAACGTGCTCGTTCAAAAGAAACGATCAGGCAATTGTCCGCCAGACGGCAGTTCTCTGAACGTGCGATGAGACTGCGCCGTACGTTTTCGTGGATTGGTTGGTGGACGATGAACCCTGAGATCTCTCAAGGATAGGAGTGACGCAAAACGAAAAATCCCTACCACTGGCCAAAAAAAGTTTTCAGTGGTACGGAATGCCTCTACGGAGCGTCTACCGCGCGCACCTCGCCGGCGGCGAGGATGGCGCCGAGTTCGGGGGCGGGCATGGGGGCGTTGATTAGGTAGCCCTGCATCTGGTCGCAATTGTGGCGCTTGAGGAAGGTGGCCTGGTCGGTGAACTCGACGCCTTCGGCGATTACTTTTAGCCGCAGGCTGTGGCCCATGGCGATGATGGCGGTGACGATGGCGGCGGTGTCGGGGTCGCGGGTGATGTCGCGGATGAAGGATTGGTCGATTTTCAGTGTGTCGATTGGGAAGCGCTTCAAATAGGCGAGCGAGGAGTGGCCGGTGCCGAAGTCGTCTAATGAAATGCGGATTCCCAAGCGTTTGAGTTCATAGAGCGTGCGAATGCTGGCCTCGGGGCTTTGCATTGCAGTCGATTCGGTGATTTCGAGCTCTAAGTGCCGCGCGGGCAGGCCGGTTTCGGCAAGGATTTCGCGGACTAGATTGACGAGATCGGGCTGCTGCAACTGACAGACGGAGAGATTGACCGCGAGCGACAGTGTGTCGAACCCGGAGTCGTGCCATTGCTTCGCTTGTGCGCAGGCGACACGTAATGCCCATGTTCCGATCGGGATCATTACGCCGATGGCCTCGGCGAGCGGGATGAACGTCGCCGGTGGAATCGCGCCAAGCTCCGGATCGGTCCAGCGCAGCAGCGCTTCTATGCCGGTGATGCGGCCGGTGCGGAAGTCGAAGATGGGCTGATAGTGCACGGCCATCTCGTGATGCGACAGCGAGCGGCGCAGACCGTGTTCGAGCGCGATGCGCTGCAGCGCCTTGGCGTTTACGAGCGCATTGAAGAGCTGGTAATTGTCGCGGCCCTGTTCTTTGGCCTGATACATCGCAGTGTCGGCACTCTTGATCAGCGTCTCGGCGTCGGGTCCGTCCTCGGGGAAGACGCTGATTCCGATCGACGTGGTGATGTAGAACTCGCGTCCTTCGATGTGGAACGGGTAGCGGACGGCTTCGAGAATCTTCTGCGCGACGAGCGCGGCATCCTCGGCATGCGTGAGCTCCGGCAGCAGCAGCGTGAACTCGTCGCCGCCGAGGCGCGCGACGGTGTCGCTGTCGCGGACGCACGATTGCACACGTGCGGCGACGGCCTGCAGAAGCTGATCGCCGATGTTGTGGCCGAGGGAGTCGTTGATGACTTTGAAACGATCGAGGTCGAGGAAGAGCACAGAGACGCGCGATCCATGCCGCTGCGCATGCGAGATGGCGACGGTGACGCGGTCTTTGAACAGCAGCCGGTTCGGCAGCGTGGTCAGCGCATCGTGATACGCGAGGTGTTTGATCTGCTCTTCGGCATACGTGCGCTCGGTGATGTCGCGGACGACGCACACCATGCCGCCGCCTTCGATCGACGTGAGCGAGATCTCCTGCGGAAAGAGCGATGCGTCGTGACGCAGGCCGGTGGCCTCGCCGCGCCAGCGTCCGCGCTGCTGCACGAGTGGAACGATGGTGGTGATGAAGCGCACCTGCTCGGGCGGCTCGTAGAGGTCGCAGAGCGACCGGCCGATGATCTCCTGCGGAGTCGGGTAGCCGAAGAGTTTCGCCAGCGCATCGTTGACGTACGTGAAGTCGAGGCGGCCGTCGAGGATGCCGATGCCGTCCATCGATGCGGTCATCGCAGCGGACTGCTGCCGCAACCTTTCCTCGGCCTGCTTTCGCTCGGTGACGTCGGTGCCGACGTGGAGATAGCCGGTCAGGTTGCCGTGCTCGTCGCGGAGCGCGGTGACGGAGAGGAGGACGGTGACCGGCTCGCCGTCGTTGCCGATGTAGGTCCACTCGCGTTCTTCGAGTCCTTCGCGCGTGGCCCGGCGGACGAGAACGTCGAAGCCATTGAGTTTTTCGCCGAGCTCGAAGGCAAGCCGGCGCGCGTGCTGGACCAGCTCCGTGTCCAGGTGGATCTCGGTGATGTTGCGCGCGCCGATGACGTCGGAGGCGGCATACCCGAGCATCCGCTCTGCACCGGAATTGAAGACGGTAATGATGCCGCGCGCGTCGGTAGCGATGATGGAAACGCGCGTGGCGGCGTCGAGAACGGCCTTCCGTTGCGCGTTGGCGGCGGCGATCTGCTGGTCGGCCAGCTTGCGTTCGGTGATGTCGAAGACGAACCCTTCGTAGACCTCGGCGCCTTCTTGCAGATCGATGGCATGGGCGTTGAGCTGCACCCAGATCGGCGTGCCGTCTTTTCTCCGCCACTGCAGGTCTTCTTCGATGGCGTAGCCGTTCGCGGCGAAGCGCTGCAGCGCGGTCTGGCGCTCGCGCTCGGTGACGTAGACGTCGGTGGCGAGATTGCGCCCCTGCAACTCGTCGGCCGAGTCGTAGCCGAGGATGCGCGCCAGCGCCGGATTGGCCATGAGGATCGCGCCGTCGGGCGTGGACCGGTAAATGCCGACGGAGGCGTAGTCGACGATGTTGCGGTACTTCTGCTCGCTCAACAGCAGCGCCTCCTCGGCGCGCTTGCGTTCGGTGATGTCGTGGATGATCGAGTAGAGCAGCGTGCGTCCGCCGGAAACGATCGGGCCGGAGTGGACTTCGACGTCGCGAATGTCGCCACTGGCCAGGCGATGACGGAAAACGAAATAGCTGCGGCGCTGGTTCGACGCGTTCGTCATCTCGCTGCGGATGTCGCCTTCGTCGAGCATGTTGATCTGCCAGATGTACATGCTGCGAAGCGTGTCGACGCTCCATCCGTAGAACTCGGCGGCGGCCATGTTGGCGTCGACGATGCGGCCGCTGGCGGGATCGAGCAGGATCTGTACGGCGCGGTTGTTCTCGAACATCTGCCGGTAACGGCGTTCGCTTTCGCGAAGGGCGTCTTCCTGCCGTTTCTGTTCGATGGCCGAGGCGACGTGTTGGGCGACGAAGACGAGGAGATCGCGATCGCGCTCCGTGTAGCGGACGCCTTCGTCGTACGTCTGGACGCCGATGACTCCCCAGGTGCGATCGCCGGTCGCGAGCGGAACTCCGAGCCAATCGACCGAGGGAGCGCCGATCGATTCGACCTCACCGCTCTTTTTGAGATCGTCGAACTCCTGCGGCGTGGCCAGCAGCGGCTTGCCGGTGCGCAGAACGTACGCGGTCAACCCGCGGCCGGGCGGCCGGCCCACCGGCGCTTCGTCGTACTTGTCGACGAAGTACGGGAAGGTGAGGATGTCGCGCGCGGCGTCGTACTCGGCGATGTAGAAGTACGTCGCTTCCATGAGGCCGTTGACGATGCCGTGAACGGCGCCGTAGAACTCGTCGAGATTGCTTGCTTCGCGGCTGAGCGTGGCGATGCGGAACAGCGCGGCCTGCATCCGTTCGTTGCGAACCGTTTCGGTGACGTCGCGGAAGTACCAGGCCCGCCCGCGTATTTTTTCGCCGGAGACGATCGGCACCGAGGCGCGGGAAAGGACGCGGCCGTCTTTCATGTAGACGATGTCGCTGCTGCGGACCGCGGTCGGATGCGTGTAGAGATGGTTGACGAGCTCGATGAACTCGTCCCAGTCCTGAACCTTCTCCGACGCAAACCCGAGCAGTTCGTTGTCGTCAGCGCGTTTCGCGGCCTCTTCCGGGATGCCCCACATCTCGAGAAAGCGGCGGTTGTAAGAGAGGATGGATCCGCGGTCGTCGACGACGAGAATGCCGTCGAGCGTGGCCTCCTGCTGGGCGCGCAGGATGGCCACGGTGGTGCGCAGCGACTCGTGCGAGGCGCGCGTGCGTCCGCCGCGCAGCCAGCGTGCGAGCGCGCTTCGAGCGTTTGCGAGATGCGGGGAGTGTTGAACTTCCATGCAGGTTGGCCGGGCTATTTTAGGTGAATTTCCGTCCCATCGGGTCAGTCGGTGCGATTGTGCGAGCGGAAGAACTGCCACTGCGTCCAACTCGTCCACACGTACCAGGCGACGAGTATCGCAATGAAGAAGTCCCGGCGAAGCAGACAAAGGATGATGACGCCAGCCCCGATGATCAGCGAGATCCAGATCGAAATGATGAAGGCCGGCCGCTCGCGAAGAAAGAGCAGGAAGAAGTTGCGGACGATGCTGTTGCCGTCGAGCGGTCCGAGCGGCAGGAGGTTGAGTACACCCCAGAACCAGTTGGCGTACGCCAGCAACGGCAGGAGCGCGATGAAAAACGGATCGCGCGAGGCAGCCGGCACGTTGGTGATGATCAAACCGACCACCCAGGCCAGCAGGAAGTTCGAGGCTGGCCCGGCGGCGCTGATGAGCAGGTCCTGCCACGGCCGCGCGCGACGCTCGTTGTAGGTCGCGCCGCCCATGCCCTGAAGAATGATGGCGCTCGACCCAAATCCCAGCGCACCGATCATCGATGCGTGTGCAAACTCATGAAAGAGGACGCTGATGAGCAGCACAGGCGCCCACAACAACGCGTACTGAATCCCCGCAGACTGCGCGTTCATCATGACGAAGAAGACGATGAGGATCAGGAAGCTGAAATCGAGAGTGATCGTCGTCCCGAAAATCGTTCCGAGGTGGAAGCGGCCCATGTGGAGCGGGAGTATACGTTGCGGTAGCGAGGCATCCGGATGACGACCATCACGATCGTGACGAAGATTCACGCAAGTCCGGAGCGATGCTTCGATGCCTCGCGCGATCTCGATCTGCACCTCGAATCGATGGGGCATACGGGCGAGCGGGCGGTGGCGGGGCGGACGTCAGGCCTGATCGAGTTGGGCGAGCAGGTGACGTGGGAAGGGCGCCACTTCGGAATCCGGCAACGGTTCACGTCGGCGATTACGGCGTACTACCGGCCGCGCCATTTTCAGGATTCGATGGTGCGCGGCGCGTTCCGCTCGTTCGTGCACGATCACTACTTCGCGCCGTGCGACGAAGGAACGCTGATGACGGATGTGCTGGTGTTTCGATCGCCGTTCGGAATGCTCGGCGCGATCGTCGATCGCATGATCATGACCGCGTATCTGACGCGGATGCTGACGAAACGGAATGAGGTCGTGAAGGCGGCGCTGGAGAGAGAACCGTTTATCCGCAGATGACGCAGATGACCGCAGATTCATCCCGGTGACGCACCCGTGTCGAAGGTGTGTATTGCGCGAACCGGAAAATCGCTGCTCCGTACTGATCTTCGAAAGGAGAAACCGATGAAAGTCCTACGGGTTTTTCTGACAGTGGCGTTGTTCTCCGGCGGAATCGCAATGGCAGGTGACGGGGGTGACAAGGGTCTCGGCGTTGACCCGAACGGAGGCGGCGTACACGCAGCGGCGGCCGCCGATCAGGGAGTCTGTATCGATCCGAACGGCGGCATCCAGCATTGAGCGGTTTCATCTGCGTCATCTGCGGATGAAGTCTTATCCGCAGATGAACGGAGATGTGCGCCATAGTCGTATCCTCCGCGGATGCGATTTGAAACGAAGGCGGTTCACTCCGGGGCAGGCGCGGATGAGGAGACCGGCGCGGTCTCGTTACCCATCCATCTTTCGACGACATTCGAGCGGACCGTGGACGGCGCACCGTCGCAGGGGTTCAGCTACATCCGCGACGGCAATCCGACGCAGCAAAAGCTCGAGGAGGCGCTGGCCGCGATCGATTCCGCGTCGCACGCGCTGGCGTTCGCGTCCGGCATGGCTGCGGTGACGTGCGTGCTGCAGGCGCTGCCGCCGGAGTCGCATCTGATCCTTCCTGATGACGGTTACTACGGCGTTCGCGCGCTGGCGGCGGAGTATCTGCCGCGTTGGGGCATCGCCTGCGACCTGGTGCAGATGGACGATCTCGATGCCGTTCGCGCAGCCGTAAGGCCAAACACGCGCGCGATCTGGTGCGAGACGCCGTCGAATCCATTGATGAAAATCGTCGACGTCGCGGCGCTTGCCTCGATCGCCAGCGGCGCGAACGCGATTCTGATCGCCGATATGACCTTCGCGACGCCTGCACTGCAACGTCCCATCGAACAAGGCGCCGGCGTCGTCATGCACTCCACCACCAAATACCTCGGCGGACACAGCGACGTTCAGGGCGGATCGCTCGCGTTCGCGCGCCGCGATGCGTTCAGCGAATCGGTCGCGCACTGCCGCAAGATCACCGGCGGCGTGGCTTCGCCGTTCAATTCGTGGATGATCCTGCGCGGCATCCGCTCGCTGTCGGCCCGAATGCGCGTGCATTGCGAGAACGCGATGACGGTCGCGCGCGCGCTGGAACGCCATCCAAATGTAGAGGCGGTTCACTATCCCGGTCTCGAATCGCATGCCGGTCATGACATCGCCACAAGGCAGATGTCGTCGTTCGGCGGAATGCTGTCGTTCAACGTTCGCGGCGGACGCGAGGAAGCGCAAGCGGTCACCGCGAAAACGAAGATCTTCACGCGCGCCACGTCGCTGGGCGGGACGGAGAGTCTGATCGAGCATCGTGCGTCGAGTGAAGGCGAGGGGAGCCGGACGGCGGAAAACCTGTTGCGCGTGTCGGTGGGGCTGGAACACGCGGACGACCTCGTCGGGGACTTGATGCAGGCGCTCGGAACGTAGCGCCAGCGCTACAATCATTGCCATGTCTGCCAACTTCGAAATCACCTGTCCCTGTTGCGACGCGACGCTCGTCATCGACCGCACCTCCGGCGAAGTGCTGCTGCATAAGGCGAAGGAACGGCGCGCGGGCGGTTCGCTGGAGTCGATGGTGGCCGGCCTGGAGACGCAGAAGAGCGAGATGGAGAAGAAGTTCGACCGCGAGATGGCCAGCCAGAAGGACCGCGCCCGCATCCTCGATGAGCGTTTCAAGGAAGCGATGCAGCGCGCCGAGAAGGACGACACACCGGTCTGGAATCCGATGGATATGGACTGACGGGCGTACTAGGTTCCGTCTCGGGTTACTTCGTGAGCCCGGAAAGAAGCGCCAGAAACACGGCCTTCAGTTCCTCGTCCGTAAACGGATCCGGCTGTTTGGCGCGGCGGGCGATGAGGCGCTCGCGCAGGAGCGCTTCGGCTGCGCCGATCAATGCGATCGCCAGTGCCTCGTCGTGGTAGCCGTCTTTTAATGTACCGTCGCGGTGGCCGCGGCTTACGACCATTCGTAAGAGATCCTGAAAGTCGGTAAAACCTCGCGACAGCGCGATGTCGGCGCCGCTGCGCACGCGCCGGCCTTCGAAGACGAAAAGGAACGCCGCTTCCGGATCGGCGGTGAAACTCTCCACCATCGTGTCGAGAATTGCCGCCAGCGCCTCCTGCGCATTCGAGGCCGCGGCGATCCGGCTCTGCATCAGCTGGTTCAGTGGAGCCCAACTGTGATCGAAGATCGCTTCGAGCAGACCGGCTTTCCCTCCGTAGTACCGCATGAGCTGCGACTCGGAAGATCCCGCCTCCCGTGCGATCGCCGCCGTCGGCGTCTGCTCGTAGCCGTTCTGGGCAAAGAGAGTTTTGCCGGCTTCCAGCAGACGCGAGCGGGAGGTGTGGGTGTTGTCGGTATCGATCGGCATCAGGACATGCATCGTAGTACCACCACCAACATTGGTCAACATTGACGGCCTCACTGCAAACGTCTAGCCGTGACCGCGCTGTTTAGTAGTGGTACTACTATTGCACAACTGAGGGGACATCGTCGTGGGATGCACGACAAGAGAAGGAGAAAACGCTTCGATGTTCAGCAAAATCAATCGGTTCGCCCTCGTCGCCCTCATCCTTTCCTTCAGTGTCCTTTCGCTCAGTGCCGCCGTCATCGACCCGCTCCTGCAGGCCAAGCTCGGCACCGTTAGCGGCGAACTTCTGCCCGCCGTCGTCACCTACAACTCTCAGCCGAACGCTGCCGACCTCACCGCGCTTCGCCTTCTCGGCGTCCGCTACGGCGTCGCGATGAAGCAACTGCCGATGGTCGGCATCTGGGCGACGGGCGATCAGGTCCGCCAGATCGCCGCGAACTCGCGCGTGCGCTCGGTCTACTTCAACAAACAGCTCCGCTACTTTAACCACGAAGGTTCGGCGCTGATCGGCGCTCTGGAGCAGAGGACGATGCCCGGCTTCGGTTATTCAGGCCGCGGAATCGGCGTGGCGATTGTGGATAGCGGTATCGATGCAACGCACCCCGACCTCCCATTCGGCACGCACGTGAAGCAGAACGTCAAAGTCGTCGTCGGTGGCGCCGGACTCGGATCGCCGTTCGATGGCGTCGTCCCGCCGACCTACCTCGAGAATCTTCCCAACACGGATACAACCTCCGGCCACGGCACGCATGCCTCCGGTTCCATCGCCGGCCTCGGCACGGAGAGCGGCGGCAAATTCGCCGGCGTCGCGCCGGGCGCAGACCTCATCGGCGTCAGCACCGGTGAAGCGATCGCCATCCTCTGGGCGCTGGAAGGATTCGACTACGTCCTCACGCATCAGTACACCTACAACATCCGCGTGGTCAGCAACAGCTGGGGCACGAGCGGTCCGTTCGATCCCGAAGATCCCGTGAGCGTTGCCTCGAAGGTCCTCCACGATCGCGGCATCACAGTCGTTTTCGCCGCCGGCAACGAAGGCTCCGGCAACAACACGATGAATCCGTACGCCGACGCGCCCTGGGTCATCGGCGTCGCAGCTGCTGACAAACAAGGACGTCTGGCCAGCTTCTCGTCGCGTGGCATTCCGGGCGATCCGATCTATCACCCGACTATCACCGCGCCGGGCGTTGCGATCGTGTCCACGAAAGCCAACGCCACGCCGCTCGGACAGGCCGGTCAGTGCACGGGCCTGAGCACTTCGGAAACGGTCTGGTACGCCTGCATGGACGGCACATCGATGGCCACGCCGCACGTCGCCGGCGCCTGCGCGCTGCTTCTCGAAGCGAATCCAGCACTCACCCCGGATTCGATCAAGTCGACGATCGTTGCCACCGCTACACCGATGGCCGGCTACGGACGGCATCAGGTCGGCGCTGGGTTCCTCAATGTTCTCGCCGGCCTCGATGCGGTCAAGAATCCGTCGAAGGTCTACGGCGCCGTGCTCAATCAAACCTACAACGCAAGCTTCACCGGCACCAGCAGCAACGAATCGTGGGATCAGGCGTTTGATCCATCCGCCGGCCCAGCTGTGCATCACTACACGATCGGCGGCAATGGCGTGGAGAGCGACGTCTTCCTGACCTGGGACAATCCCGCCAACACGTTCAACCTCGCGGTTACCGATCCGAGCGGCACGCAGACCTCAACGGGATCAAACCTCCTCGCCGCTGTTTACGGACTCCAGGCCTCCCTCGGCTTCGCCGCTCCGGCTGCGGGCGACTGGTTCACCACGATCTACGGCCTCAAAGGCCAGTCCACCGGAACGGTCGGAGTCGGCGTTCCCGACACGCTGCACCTCGCGGTGACGAACTACTACGGCACCTTCTCCGGCATCGACGATACGAACAGTTCTCCCTACGCTTCCTACATCCGCAAGGCCATCACGCTTCGCTTGATGGACAGCAAGACTTCGACGGCATTTCTCCCTGATGCCAGCGTCACCCGCGGCGATATGGCCGTTGTGCTGGCCTCGGATTGCTGGATCCGTCAGAGCCTGATCAGCCCATTCGGATTCAACGACGTTCCGGCATCGCTCGCGCCGTACGTGCAGGCTGTGACCAGCGCCGGCGGCCCGATGCGCGATACGTTCATGCAAGGCCCCGCAATCATGGCGGACGTCGTCCCCACGCTCCCTGGCGGTCCACAAGACGATCCGGGCCGATCGTTCAATCCTGATGTGGTTGTCACGCGCGCCGATCTCGCCATCTGGCTCGTGCGCGCTCTCGGCAAAGACGCGGACGCGCAAGCGGCGATGAACACGGCCACGACATTCAGCGACGATTCCTCGATTCCGACCGCGGCACGTGGCTACGTCGTGGTCGCGAACAGCATCGGCCTCATGCCGGGTTACGCAAACTCATCGCAGATCGAAGGCGCGCCGGTGACGTACAGCTGGCAGCCGAACACCGTCGTCACGCGCGGCGCGCTTGCGCAGACGATGGACAAGTGGTGGGACATCTTCATGACGCCGTAACGACAACTTCGATTCGCGAGAAAGGCTGCAAGGGGCACAAGCTCCTTTCAGCCTTCTTGTATATGCTCGCTCGATGACATTCGACCCTGATGCCGCGGCTTCCGACGGTGCCGGCATTTACGGACTGCCATTCACTCCCGATGACGCGCACGTCGTCGTCATCCCCGTTCCGTATGAGGCAACGACCTCGTACGGCGGCGGTACGTCGGGCGGACCGCAGGCCGTGTTCAAGGCGTCGAAACAGGTCGATCTTTTCGATCGCGACACGGGGCGGCCGTACGAAGCGGGCATCGCCATGCTCGACATCCCGAAGAACATCGTTCGATTGAATGAGAAGGCGCAACGCATTGCCGCCGCCGTCATCGAAAAGGGCGGCGTCGTCGACAACGCCACGAGTAAAGCGGCTGCCGAGGTGAATGCGATTTCGGAAGAGGTGAACGACTGGGTTTACGAGCAGACCCGCGCTCTCCTCGTCGCCGGGAAAATGCCGGTGGTCCTCGGTGGCGATCATTCCGTCCCCTTCGGCGCCATCCTGGCGTACGCGGAAACGCATCCGAACCTCGGCATCCTTCATCTCGATGCGCACGCCGATCTTCGCGATGCGTACGAGGGCTTCACCTGGTCGCACGCGTCGATCTTCCACAACGTCATCACGAAAGTCGGCGGCGTCGATCGGCTCGTCCAGGTCGGCGTGCGCGATCTCAGCAACGCCGAGTCGGCCATGATCGACGGATCGGAAGGACGCATCGTGACGTTCTTCGATTCCGATCTCGCGGCGCGCAAAGAAGAAGGCGCGACGTGGGCCGAGATCGCGGACGAGATCGCCGGCGCGCTCCCGACTGACGTCTATCTGTCGTGGGACATCGATGGACTCGATCCAACTCTCTGCCCGTCCACAGGAACGCCGGTGCCGGGCGGCTTGTCATGGAACGAAGCGATCGGATTGCTGCGTGCATTGCGCCGCACCGGCAAACGAATCGTCGGACTCGATCTCTGCGAAGTGTCGCCGGGCGAGACGGAGTGGGACGCGAACGTCGGCGCGCGGCTGCTGTACAAGATGATCGGCTTCGCGCTGCTCACGACTCAGCGCGCGTAGTGTGGGAAATTCGGCTGCACTTTCCGGCGGCGTAACCGTCGTAAGAACCGTAGCCCCCAGCTTTCAGCTGGGGGTTTTTAGGTCGCGCGATTCCGTGAGCCCGTTTTAACGGGCGAAAGAAGCTTTCTTTCGCCCGCCAAGGCGGGCTCACAAGAATCGACGACTGCGTTTCCCCACGGTTGAAACCGTGGGCTACGGTTCTTACGCCGGCTTCGCCGACGGACGAAGTTTCTTCGTGCTCCATCGCCATGCGCCAAAGCGCAGACGAGGACGTCCGCACTACGTTGAACGGCGCATCATCAACAGCGCGCTCGTGATGCCGAGGGCGCCGCAGGCGATCCAGACGGCGGCGGGGTTGTGCTCGAAGGCGAGCGTGCCAAGCGGCGGACCGATGACCATGCCGAGGGACCACATCATCATGAATAGTCCGAGGTAGCGGCCGCGGTATTGCTCGGGCGCGAGTTGCACCCCGTAGGAGCTGGCGACGGGGGAGCTGATCATTTCGCCGAGCGTCCACACCACGACCGTTGCGGCGAGGAGCGGCACAGTGTGCGCGAGGCCGGTGAGCGCGAAGCCGGCTCCCGCGAGCAAATAGCCGAGGGCGATCATCGGGCGCGGACGGAACCGGCGCGTCCACTGCGTGATGGCGAGCTCGAAGATGACGATCATCAGTCCGTTCAGCGAGATGAGGAGGCCGTAGACGCGCGATGGGAATCCGTTCGACTTCACATGCAGCGCAAAGGTCGAACCCATTTGAAAGTCGACGATGGTGACGCAGAGCGTTGCCAGGAGAAAGATGACGAAGGGTTTGTCGCGTGCGGCGACGCGGAGCGCCTCGCCAGTTCGCTCGGTTTTCACGTAGGTGCGCAATCCGTGCGGGAGCGCGAAGAGCGCGATGAGGCCATAAACGATTGACGTGGCTGCGTCGCCGATGAAGAGCAGCGTGAAGGAGTGGTCGGCGAGGAATCCTGCTGTGGCCGGACCGGCGGCGAAGCCGAGGTTGACGGCAAGGCGGTAAATGCCGAAGCCGGTGACGCGATGCTCGTCGCCAACGAGATCGCCGACGAGCGCGTAACTGGCGGGGCGATACAACTCGGACAGCGATCCGGTAATGCAGGTCAGGATCACGATCGGTACGTAGCTGCGCGCCTGCGAGAGCGCGAGCATCGAGGCGGCCGAGCCGAACATCGACAGCACGATCGTGTTGCGGCGGCCGATGCGGTCGGCGAGATGTCCGCCCGCGGAGGAGGCGATGAGAGTGCCGATTCCGTATGCACCAACGGCGAGTCCCGCATGCGCAACGCTGAAGCCGATGCGCGTGAGGTAAAGGATCAGAAACGGGATGACGAACGTGCCGAAGCGGTTGATGAACGTGCCGCCGAAGAGAATCCAGGCTGCGGGAGGCAGGGCTTTTATGTTGTCGCGAAACGATTGCAAGGGGGACGATTATCACGCGGAGAACGCGGAGAGGCGGAGAAAGGCGATTATGCGAATTCGAAGCGGACGCGTTCGCGGAGGTGGCCGAGGATCGCGCCGAGTAAGGCGCCGGTCGTGTTCCAGATGATGTCGTTGATGTCCGCGACGCGGTCGGGGAGAAAGTACTGCCACCCTTCGATCGCGCAGGTGAAGGTGAAGCCGAGGAGCACGGTCAGCACGTAGGTTTGCAGCGTGGGACGGTTGATCGTGTAGAGCGCGATGAAGAGCAGAAAGCCCCACGGCACGAACAACAGCACGTTCGCGATGATCGGCACGACCATCACCGCCAGGATGTGCGTCGACACCGGATGGCGCGCGATGCGGTGTGAGATATGGCGGAGATCCTCGAACGGCAGCGGATCGACTTTCGCGTAGCTCTTTCCCGACATCCACACGGTCGTCATCACGATGAGCACCGTGATCACGAGCAGCAGGATGATCGTGATCGGGCGCTTGATCGTGATCTCGGTCTGCATCACACGTTCACGAATCTGCGGAAGCCGACATTCAGAATCAGTCCGATGGCCATGAAGAACATCATCGTGGCCGAGCCGCCGTACGAGATCAGCGGCAAGGGGATGCCGGTCACCGGCAACAGTCCGATCTGCATCGAGACGTTGATCACGATGTGGAAGATGAAAAAGCAGATCAGCGACAGGACCAGAAACGTCCCGCCGCGATCGCGCGAGGCTTTGGCGACCGAGAGCGACTCGATGATCAGGAACAGATACAACGTGAGCACGACGCTGACGCCGGCGAAGCCCCACTCCTCGCCGAGGACCGAGAAGATGAAATCGGTGTGACGGGCGGGGAGGTACTCGAGGTTGACCTGCGTCCCGTGCAGAAATCCCTTGCCGGTGATGCCGCCGGAGCCGGTGGCGATTTTGGCCTGCAACACCTGATAGCCGGAACCGAGCGGGTCGTGAGTCGGATCGAGATAGTTCGTGATGCGTTGTTTCTGAAACGGCTTCAGGAAATGCCAGCTGATCGGCGCCGCGACCAAGAGACAAAGTGTCGCGATCAGCCACAGTTTCGGTTTGATGCCGCCGAAGAACATGGCCACACCGAACAGCGGAAAAAAGCTGGCCGCCGATCCGAACGCCGGCTGCAGCGCGATCAGCACGACCGGAAATCCGATCATCCCCATCACCACCGCGAAACTGCGAACGTCGAGGTAGGCGCGGTCGTTGGAATCGAAGTACTTCGCGATCAGCAGCGCTGTAAAGATCTTCATGAACTCCGACGGCTGAAACTGAAAGCCGCCGACATGAATCCACGACTTGACGTTGCGCGTGAGCCGGTCCGACGCCAGCAGATACGCGAGCAGCACGATTCCGACGCCGTACAGAAACGGCGAGACCTCCATCAGCAGGTGGTAGTCGATGGCGATGAAAACCACCATCAACCCGATGCCGATGAGCGTCCACATGACCTGCTTCCGAAACAGCGGCGCCTCGGGACCAAAGTACGTGGCGCTGTAAACGAGCAGACAGCCGATCGCCGCGATGAGCAGCGCGGTCGTGAGCAGGTTCAGATCGAGGCGGGAAATCGTGCGTGAGACGGACATCGAGCAGTGGATCAGTAGATTAGTGGATTCGTGGATGAGAAGCACGAACTGTCATCCAGAGCCGCCGAAGCCGTGGAGCGCGAAGCGCGGAAGCGGCGCAGGACGGTGAAGGATCTCAAGCTTCCCAAGCTGGGTTGAATCCCAAGCGACTTCGGCAAGAGCTGGGACGCTTGAGATCCTTCGCCGTCCTCCGGCATCTCCGCCGCTGCGCGGCTACGTGCCTCCGGCAGCCTCAGGATGACAAGTCAGTGCTTCGGGATTTCCTGGTTGTAATAGAACATCGCCGTCACGCGCTCGGAGTCGTTCGGGAAGTTCTTCGGCAGCGGATTGAGCGGGGAGGAAAGCTCGATCCCTTTCTTCGCGGCGAAGTCGTATGGCGGTACGCCGGAACTCTGCAGGATGGTCACGTCAGTGATCGTTCCGTCGCGATGGATTGTGAAGCGGATCGTGACGACGCCTTTGAGGCCGGTCTGGATCAGATGCGGCATGTTCGAGTACCAATTCACCCGAATCCTGCTGACCATCCCCTCGGCGTAGTCGCCCCAATCGAACCATGACGATTCGAACGAAAGCGGACCGTCCTGGGCGAAGCCCTTCTCGCCGCCGGCCGCGCCTTTGAGGTCGGGGCCGTCCTGTCCGCCGCCGAGCGATGCGACCTTTCCGACTTCTTTGATCGCGTTACGCCAGTTCACGGGACCGACGGCGGCGTTGGCCTGCGCCGGCTGGCGATAGGTGAGCGTCGACAGCGCCTGCGGATTTGGCGGCGTCGGGGGGGCGGAGGCTTGCTGTTGCTGTTCCGCGGCTGCGGTCGCGGCTTGCTGCGATGGCGCGGCCTGTTGCTGCTGACCGGCGGGAGCTTTCGGAGGTGTGTAGATCTGGCTGCCGTCGCCGGGACGCTGCGTCGGCTGCTCGCCGGTCGGATGCGGCGTCGATGCCTTGCGATTGCCATCAGACAGCGCTGCGTTCGGCGACGGAGCGTGAGCGAGCTTCGGGCCGGGCGCTTCTACGAATGTCTTGTCGGGATTCTGGCGGATCAGTTCGACGTAGTGCGCGATCGGCGGGGCCGGCGCGTCCTTCGAAACCGGCTTGTACGTGGCGATGAAATACGCGAGGAGGAGCGCGTGGACGATGAAGGAGACGATGACGGCGACGCTGACCCCGCCGCGCCGCGCCTCGGCCTGGTCGCCGAGGAGGTCGATTCTCTCTTCGAAATCGTGGAGTTCGTGGTCCAAATCGGGAGTCCTCAGCGTAGAAGTTGGCCTGTCTCCGATTTCTTCCCCGGAGTGGATGCTAAACTCGATTCAATGTCCGACGTCTTTCAACCGGCACTGCCGCCTCCGCCACCGCCGCCACCACCACCGTTGCGGCCGCCAGTGACCGGATTCGATTTCGCGCGTCCGTTTACCTTTACGTTTGAGGACCCGCGTTGGGTACACAAAGTTTTGCTGGGCGGGCTCTTCGCATTGGCAAGCATCTTCATCGTCGGCGCATTCTTCCTCTACGGCTACCTCGCGCGGCTTGCGCGCAACGTCATCGCCGGTGTGCAGCATCCTCTCCCCGAATGGGACGACCTCGGCGAGTTCTTCAGCGAAGGTCTGCGAATTTTCTGTGTCGCCTTGATCTATACGCTGCCGATGATCTGCCTCGTGCTCGTTTTCATCGTGCCCTCGGTCATCGCGCAGAACGCGGACAGCGAAGCGATTCGCAACATCGGCGGCGGCATGGCCGCGTGCGTCTGGTGCCTGATTTTTCCGCTCGGACTGGCGCTTGCGATCTGGCTTCCGGCCGCACTGCTGTTCACGGCGATCGAGCAGCGCTTCGGCGCGGCGTTCGAATTCGGGCAGATCGCGGCGTTCATCAAAGGGAACATCGGCAACTACCTGCTGGCCTTCGTGGTTTGGCTGGTCGTGCGCATGATCGTTCCGTTCGGCTTCATCCTGCTGTGCGTCGGCGTCTTCTTCACGACGTTCTGGTCACTGGTCGTGGCCACCTACGCGTTCGCGCAGACGTGGCGGCTCGCTCATCCCCGGTGAAGCGAGACACCAAAATCGTTGCCGGAGTCATCGCCGGAATCGCGAGCGCGATTCTGGCGGCGTCGGTGACCTGCGCGTTCGCGATCGCGCACGGCGCATCGATGCGGTGGCGGCTGCTGTTCCGCTTCTTTTGTCACGGCATCCCCGAGCGTTGCCTCTATCTCTGGAACGTTCCGATGCCGATCTGCGCGCGCTGCACGGCGATTTACGTCGGCCTGATCGTGTCGATCGCTGTGTTTCTGATTCTGCCGCGGATGACGGAGCGCGTGGCCAGGATCGTTCTCTGTGCCGCGGCAGTTCCGATGGCCATCGACGGCTTCACGCAACTCGCCAAACTACGCGTCAGCACGAACACACTGCGCATCGAAACCGGCCTCGTGCTCGGGATCGCATTCGGTGTGTGGGCGTTGAGCGCGATTGAAAATCACACCGCCGTCACGATTCCTTGACCTCACCTTCACCGTGGGTTACGCTTCCGAGCAAGCTTCCATCGCACCGAAAACAACCGAAATGGCCTTCCAGGGATCGCTCAAAGAGCTTCCGCTGCCCGACATCATCCAGTTGGTCAGCGTATCCGGAAAGACGGGCAAGTTCACTCTCTCCCGAGATAACGACCGCGGCTTCATCTACCTGAAAAATGGGCAGATGGTGCACGCCACGGTCGGCGAATTAGTCGGCGAGGAAGCGATCTACGCGCTCGCCATCTGGAATCAGGGAGACTTTCAATTCGGTCCCGGCGAAGAGCCCGACCGGCAGACCATCACCAAGTCGAACACGAACCTGCTGATGGAAGCGGCCCGCCGCCTCGACGAGTGGCGCGTGCTGTCCAAGAAGGTCCCGTCGGTCGACTACGTCCCCGAACTGCAGGTGCGCGAATCGCGTCACGAGCAGATCACTTTGAACCCGCAGGAATGGCTTCTGGTCACGCGCATCGACGGCCATCGCTCGATCTCGGACATCGGCAAGGTGCTCAACATCTCCTCGTTCGAGGTCGCCAAGATCCTCTACGGAATGATCACCGGCGAGCTGGTGGCCTTAAAAAAAAAGTCTGAATTCGTTCGAGACGAGGAGAGCGGCGAGCTAGTCGACCTGGCCGCGCGCATCCGCGCGATCGCCGAGGAGTACATCGGCAACAGCGCGCACAAGACGATCGAGAAGCACTTCCTGCGCGCCCTCGACGGCATCATGAGCGGCGACGGCGAACAGGCCGTCGATGCGATGGTGACCGAGTTCGAGAAGACCGCGTCGCTGCTGCGCGGGCTTGCGGTCACCGAGCAATTGCGCTCGCGCATCAGCGAACTGCGCACCGCAGTTTGATAACCGCCTCACCTGACGCGCGTATACCTGCGCATGCTTCAGCTCGAAGGCGTCAGTAAAAAGTTTCGCGGCGGCAACTACGGAGTACGCGATCTCTCCCTCTCCGTCGGCGGCGGCGTCCTCGGGCTCCTCGGTCCGAACGGCGCGGGCAAGACGACGCTGATGCAGATGATCGCCACCATCACGCGTCCGACCTCGGGCACGATCCGCTTTCAGGACATCGATGCCGTTCGCAATCCCGACGCGATTCGCCTGAAGCTCGGCTATCTGCCGCAGGACTTCGGCGTCTACGACAACCTCACTGCGATCGAGTTCCTCAGCTATTTCGCTGCGCTGAAGGGTGTGCACAGCCGCGCGCGCATCAACCAGATGCTGGAGATGGTGAACCTGCACAACGTCGCCAAACGCGCCGTCGGCGGATTCTCCGGCGGGATGAAACAGCGCCTCGGCATCGCGCAGGCGCTGATCAACGATCCCGATCTCGTCATCGTCGACGAGCCGACCGCGGGACTCGATCCCGAGGAGCGCGTGCGGTTTCGCAACGTGCTCGCGGATGTAGGACTGGGCAAGCTGGTCATCCTCTCTACGCACATCGTCTCCGACGTCGAATCGGTGGCCACGCATATCGCCATCATGAACGCCGGCGCGATCATCGCCTGCGCTACACCGGAAGAGTTGATGCGGACCGCCGAGGGGAGCGTCTGGGAACTGGTAGTGCCATCGGAACGGTTCGATGAGTTGCGGAAGAGCGCGCGCGTTTCCAGCGCTGTGCGCAAGTCCGACGGAGTTCACGTTCGCATCGTCAGCGGCAACGATCCGGGCGGCGCAACCCCAGCGGAACCGACGCTCGAGGATGCCTTCCTCTACACGATGAGCACAAAGGCAGCCGCGTGATCGAACGTATTGTTGCCATCGTCCGCGCCGACTTTCTGATCCGCTTTCGCCGCCTCTCGACGGTGATCGTCTTCCTGCTGCTGAGCGGATTCGCATACGTCTGGGTGCCCGACGCAGCCACCGGCCGGACGCTGATGCAGATCAACGGCGCGCGCGTGCTCTACAACTCCGCGGCCATCGGGATGGGCACGTCAATGCTGGCGTCGATGTTCGTCGGCCTGTTCGGCTTTTACGTCGTCTCGAACGCCGTCCGCCGCGACGTGAATTCGCGCTGCGGCTACGTCATCGCTTCGACGACGATGCGCAGCGGCGAGTACATCATCGGCAAGTTCCTCGGCAATGTCGTCTTCCTGACGACGTTCATCGGCGGCTTCATGGTCGCGTCGATGGCCATGTTGCTCGTGCGCGGCGAGGCGCCGCTGGAGCCGCTGATCTTCATGAAGCAGTACGCGATCGTGACGCCGTCGACGATTGTCTTCATCTCCGTCATCGCCATCGTCTTCGAATCGATTCCATGGCTGTCCGGCCGCTTCGGCGACGTTTTCTACTTTTTCGTCTACGCGGCGTCGCTGGGGATCGTGGTCAGCATGATGGTGAAGGGCGGCTCGGGGCTGGCGCGCTATTTCGACTTCAGCGCCTTCGGCTACCTGATGGAGCAGACGCAGAAAACGTTTCACACGCAGGCGATGTCGATCGGTTCGTCGAGCTTCAATCCTGCGAAAGCACCGATCACGATCGCCGGATTCAATCTCGCCGGCGACGCCTGGGCCACGCGCCTGGTCTCGACGATCACGCCGATTCCAATGCTGCTGCTGGCCCGGGTCTTTTTCCACCGCTTCGATCCCGCGCGCATCCGCGCTTCCGGCGCAAAAGGAAAGCGCGGCTGGATGCGCAGCTTCAACGCACTGGTCAAACCGCTCGCTCGCGTATTCGCCGCGATTCCGGTCCGCGGCGCCGCACTGACCGACGCGATGATGACGTTCGCCATCACGCCGTTCGCCGGCATCGCGCTGATCGGCATCGCCATCGCCGCGCTGGCAAATCCGAAGTCGCTGCCGATCACCTTCGCGATCGCCGCGATCTTCATCGCCGACATCGCCTCCCGCGACCGCCGCGCCGGAACGACCGCTCTCATCTCCGCATCTCCGCGCCTCCGCGAGAACATCGTCCCCTGGAAATTCGCGTCGTCGTCGATCGTTGCGGCGATGCTCCTGATCGTTCCACTCGTTCGGAACCCGATCTCCGTCAGCATCGGCATCCTCTTCATCGCCGCCGCCGCGACGTCTCTCGGCGTCATCAGCGGCAATCCGAAGACCTTCATCGTTCTCTTTCTGACGTTCTGGTACGTCGTCGTGAACGATCACGGGAAAACAAGGTCGCTCGACTTCGCGGGGTTCTACGCGGCGCCGGCGATGGGAACGATCGCGATGTACGTGGTGATTACGATTGCGTTGCTGGTCTCAGCGGCTGTCGTGCAGCGGACGCGTGATCTCGCGTAAAGGCTTTTCACGCGGAGGAGCGGAGGCGCGGAGAAAACCTCACTTCTTCGCTTCGCTCACCAACGTCGCCAGCCACACATCCGTCTTGATGAACCCTTTGCCCCACGAATCCCACGGCGCGAGGATGTTCTCTGCCTTCATCTGATCGAGCGTCTTGCCTGCAGCGAGAGCAGTGGCCACGGCTTTCGTCGTTCCGCGAAGAACCTCGGCGAACGCGCGCAGACCGGCTTTGTCGGAGAGCGGGCCGTGACCGGGGATTACTTTCGCGTCGTCCGGCATCGTGGACAGGACCTTGTCGACGGCAGCCAGCATCCCCTTCACGCTGCCGCCGTTCTCCGTGTCGACGAACGGATACATGCCGTTGAAGAAATCGTCGCCCATGTGCACGACGTTCGACTGCGTGAAAAAGATGATCGAATCGCCGTCGGTGTGGCCGTGGGGAAAGTGGATGGCGCGGATGTCTTCACCGTTCACGTGGATCGTGGCGCGGTCGTTGAACGTGATCACCGGCAGCGCATCTTTCGGCGCGGGCGGCGTGGCGTTGCCGCGGGCCGTCGAGCCCGCAGCGAGGCGAGCGCGGACGTTTTCGTGAGCGATGATCGGACCGTCTTTGCTGAACGATTCGTTGCCGCCGGTGTGATCGCCGTGGTAGTGCGTGTTGAGGATGAACCTGATCGGTTTCGCGGTGATGCCGTGCAGCGCTTCGCGGATCTTCGGCGCGAGCGGCGCGAACTGGTCGTCGACGATGACGATGCCGTCGTCGCCCGACGACACGCCGATGTTGCCTCCGGCGCCGGTGAGCATGTACACGGTCCCGGCGACCTTCTGCACCTTGATCTCGACCTTGCTGAAATCCTGCTGGGCAAAAGCGGAGGTGGCGGCGAAGACGAACACGACGATCATCAGTTTGCGCATGGCGGCGGATTGTAAATGAGGTCGAGCGAAGCCATCGTTCGCGTCGGTTATCCGTGGTGGCTGCGCCTCTTTTTGCATCGCCGCACGATCGCGATCACCCTCGGGCGGCGCGTCTACATCGCAGAGGGATACGCCAGCGATGCGCTGCTGCGCCACGAGTTGGTACACGTCCGGCAGGCGCGCGAGTTGGGAGTTCTTCGATTCCTCTGGCGCTACTCCGCGGAGTACCTGCGGAACCGGCGCGGCGGTATGACGCACGACGACGCCTACCGCGCCATCTCGTTCGAGGTCGAAGCGTTCGGTGCCGAGGAGGCTCAAACCGTATAATCGGCCCTTCGCGAACATCCTGATGATCCAATTCCACGCGCTCGAAATCCCGCAACTGGAACGCTTTCTGGAGCGCCAGAAAGCGGGACTCTCGCTCAAGAGCGACATCGATCTCGATCTCATCCTTCGCCAGATTCTGCAGAAGGCGAACGAGTTCGTGCCATCGGAATCGGGATCCATCCTTCTCGACGATCCCTTCCGCAAAGTGGCCACGCGGCGCGACAACGAGCTGGTTTTCATCGCCACGTTCGGCCACGCCAGCCGCAACCTCATCGGCCAGCGGCTCTCCGCGAAGTTCGGGATCGTCGGGCAGGTCTACCAGTCCGGCACGCCCTACGTTTCCGCCGACGTGAAAGAGGACGACTTCTTTTACGGCGAGTTCGACGAGCAGCTCGGCCACAAGACTCACTCCGTCGTCTGCGTACCGATTTACATCGGCAAGACCGTCTGCGGCGTTCTCGAGCTGATCAACCGCCTCGACGGCAACATCTTCACGGAACGCGACAAGACGTTGCTGGAGATCTTCGCCGGCTACACCTCCTTCACGCTGCAGAATGCACTCGACGCCAAGCGCGCGCACGAGCTGGCGAAGAAGGACGACCTGACCGGCTTGTACAACGATCGCTGGTTCAACGTTCGCCTGACCGAGACGCTCTCTGACGCGCGGAAGAGTGGCAACGAGGCGGTGCTCATCTTCATGGACCTCGACCGCTTCAAGGCGATCAACGATGGACATGGTCATCTCGCCGGCAGCCAGGTGCTGCGCGAGGTCGGCTTCCTGTTGAAACGGATCGTTCAGCAGGGCGACGCAACTGTCGCGCGCTACGGCGGCGACGAGTTCGTGATCGTCCTTCCGAATACGAAACTCGAGGACGGCATCGTCGTTTGCGAGGACATCCGCCGCACCATCGAGGAGACGGAGTTCCTCTCGCGCGAGTGGGGCTTCAGCATGCCGCCGCTCCACCTCGCCGGCCTCCTCTCCGCCTCCCTCGGCATCGCCCAGCATCTGCCGGTCACGGATTCGAACGAGGCTCTCGATCAGGAGAAAAGCGATCTCCTCCGCCGCGCCGACGCCGCCATGTACCGCGCCAAGTCGCTGGGCAAGAATGTCGTCGTCGTGAGCAGGGTGGGGGAGGAATTGCAACCGGCGGGGATGACGCGGGCGGGAGTCGTGGGTCAGTAGATTCTGTGCTCCTGCCAGCCACTACACTACGCGCCGAATGAACCTCTCCCGGCAGATCGCCTGGCGGTATTTGCGGCGTCCGACCGATCGGCTTGTTTCCGCTGTCGGATTTGTATCCGTCCTCGGATTAGTCATCGGCGTGATGGCGCTGGTGATCTCGATGGCTTTGATGACGGGATATCGCGGCGACCTGCAGCGAAAACTTCTCGGCGGCAATGCGGAGATCTTCGTCTACTCGGTCGGCGGTCCGATCGAAGACACGGAACGGCTTGTCGGCGCGGTACGCCAAACTCCGGGGGTTGCCGAGGCGGCGCCGGTGTTGTTCAAGAGCGCGCTGGTGACGACGGAGCGGAGCTCGACCGGCACCGAGACGATGCTCAAGGGAATCGAGCCGTCGCGCGCGGCGGAATCGCAGATGCTGGCGAAGATCGTCGGGCCGCGACGCGCGTTCAATACGCGAGAAGGGGAGCGCGGCGTCGCCGTCGGACGCTACCTCGCCACGAAACTCGGCGTGACGGTGGGGCAGTCGATCAGCATCACCGTTCCGGTCGAAGACAGCGGCAGCTTTCTGCCGCGCAGCGCGTCGTTTGTCGTGACGAATGTTTTCGACACCGGCTTTTACGAATTCGATGCGCGCTGGCTCTTCATCGATCTACACGAAGCCGAGTCGCTGCTGAACGCGCCGGGCGCGGCGAACCTGCTCGAGGTGAAGCTCGTCCCCGGCGCCGATCTCGACTCCGTCTCGCGCGCCATCGATACGCGTACGCAACATCGCTACGCGGTCAGCGACTGGCGCGATATGAACCATCAACTCTTTTCGATGCTGAAGATCCAGCAGCTCGTGCTGTTCATCGTGATCGGTTTGATCGTGTTCGTGTCGACGTTCAACATTGTCTCGACGCTGATCATGACGGTGCATGAGAAGCGGAAGGAGATCGGAATCCTCTCATCGATGGGCGCGGAGTCGGGCACGGTCAGACGGATCTTCGTCTGGTACGGCACGATGGTCGGCATCCTCGGCACCGCCACCGGCATGCTCCTCGGCGTCGCAATCTGCTGGGTGATCACGCGCTACCACCTCGTCTCGTTCCCGCCGGAGATCGCGCAGGTGTATTTCGTATCGTCGATCCCGTTCGTGACGCGGCCGATCGACCTGACCATCATCGCCACGTTTTCGCTGGCGGTGTCATTCGGCGCGACGATCCTTCCGTCGCTGCGGGCGGCGCGGTTGAATCCGGTCGAAGCGCTGCGCCACGAGTGATGTTCGTAGCGCCGCCGGCTCGGCGGCTGGACCGCCAGCGGCTCGCTGGCGTTTTCGCTGACTGCCGCCGAGCCGGCGGCGGTCCAGCCGTCGAGCCGACGGCGCTACGAGACCGCACCGTATAATCCGCGCCGCAAATGCCCGCACGCCTCATTCTCGAAGATGGAACTGTGTACGCCGGCGAGTCGTTCGGCGCTTCCGCGAACTCGATCGGCGAAGTCGTTTTCAATACCTCGCTGACCGGCTATCAGGAAATCGCCACCGATCCTTCGTATCGATTTCAGATCGTGGTGATGACGTATCCGCACATTGGCAACTACGGGATCGAGGCGGCCGTCGCGCAGAACGAGCAGGCGCAGGTGGCCGGCTTCGTTGTCCGCGACGCGATCGCCGAGCCGTCGAACGCGCAGTCGGAGATGCCGCTGGCCGAGTACTTCACGCGCAACGGCATTTCCGCGATTCAGGGCGTCGACACGCGCGCCCTCACGCGCCACATCCGCAACCTCGGCGCGATGCGCGGCATGATCACGAGCGAGAACGATCGCAGCGTCGAATCGGTCGTCGAGGAAATCCGCCGCGCGCCGTCGATGAGCGGACTCGATCTCGTGCAGCGTGTGACGGCGCTGCGTCCGTACACGTTCGACGAGCCGCCCGCGAAGCCGACGAAGCGCATCGCACTTTACGACTTCGGTGTGAAGCGCGACATCCTCCGCCATCTCTCGCAGGAAGGTTGCGACGTCACCGTCTATCCCGCCACCACGCACGCGGACGAAATTCTCGCGCAGCATTTCGACGGCGTGATGCTTTCGAACGGTCCCGGCGATCCGGAGCCGGTGACGTATGCGCAGGAGAACATCCGCCATCTCATCGGTAAGATCCCGATCTTCGGTATCTGCCTCGGCCACCAACTCCTCGGCCTCGCGCTCGGCGGCCGGACGTACAAACTCAAGTTCGGACATCGCGGCGGCAATCATCCGGTCAAGGATTTGCGCAGCGGACGCGTCGAGATCACGGCGCAGAATCACGGTTTCGCGGTCGATCCCGATTCGCTGAACGCGAACGACATCGAGCACACGCACATCAATCTCAACGACCAGACGCTGGAAGGGTTCCGGCACAAGAGCGAGCCGGTGCTGGCCGTGCAGTATCACCCCGAGGCCGCGCCGGGGCCGCATGACTCGTTCCACCTGTTCGGCGAGTTCATGAACCTGATCGACGAGTGGAAGTGATGCTCGCATTCGTTCTCGCGCTGGTCGCCACGATCACGGTTCCGCCGAAACCGGCCACGTACGTCACCGACAAAACGGGCGTCCTCGACGCGGCGCGCGTTCACGCGTTGAACGAGAAGCTGGCGCAGTTCGAGCGCGATACGTCGAATCAGATCCTCGTCTACGTCGATCGCAGCCTTCCGACGGATACGACGATCGAACGATTCGCCAACGACGCCATGCATCAGTGGGGCGCCGGTCAGAAGGGGAAAGACAACGGAGCGGTGCTCTTCCTCTTCACCGGCGACCGCAAGATGCGCATCGAAGTCGGCTACGGCCTCGAAGGCGTGTTGACCGATGCGAAGTCGAAGCAGATCACGAGCACGATCATCAAGCCGCGGCTGAAGGCCGCCGACTACGACGGGGCGGTGGAGCAGGGCGTCGACGCGATGCTGGCCGTTGTTCGCGGCGAAGGGTTGAAGGGAAGCGGCCAGACGGCGCACGAGGCGAAGCGAGTACGGCTCGGCAGCGGGTTCATGCGATTCCTTCCGCTGCTGTTCGTCGGGTTTATCGGTTTCATCATCGTGCTCGTCATCGTGATCGTAAGGGCTGTGCGGAGGGGCGGGCCGCGAAAAAGCGGGTGGACGCCATCGACGGACCGCGATTCATCGTGGTCGGCGTTGTCCTCGCTGTCGTCATCGTCGTCGTCTTCCGATTCGTTCTCCGACTCCTCGTCGTCGTCCTCGGATTCAAGTTTCGACGGAGGCGGCGGCGATTCTGGCGGCGGCGGCTCGAGCGATTCGTGGTGATAGTTCGAGCGTTCATCGCAGCGCGTCCGTCGGCGTAGCCGGCGTAAGAACCGTAGCCCACGGCTTTGAGCCGTGGGAAATCGATTCGCGCGAAATTGGGAGCGCGCTTTAGCGCGCGAAAGAAAGCTTTCTTTCGCCCGCCAAGGCGGGCTCACGATTCGGTTCGCATCCTCGGACCCACGCGTGAACGCGTGGGCTACGGTTCTTAACGCCGGCTACGCCGACGGACACTCGGCGCTATCAGCAGATGTTTGGAGTTTGGTGGATCGCGTTCCGGCGCTACGCGTTCATCCAGGCGGGGGCGAGCGTGATCGGATCCGCGGTGTCGGCGCGCTGGAGGCGCGAGATCCACTGGAGCACGTTGGCCATGTCGGCTTCGGCTTCCATGCGCTGACGGACCTCGTCGTCGGCCTCGTCGATGGTGCGCTCCAGAACTTCGTCAAAAAGCTCGCTCATCTCTCGCCCGCACGTCCAGCAATCGTCGTGCCGGGCGGAATCAATCCAGCGCGATGATGCCGTCACGCCAGAGCTTGTAGAAGATAAGCATTGCGTCCGGCTCGCGGATCGGACTGATCTTGATGAGGGATCCGAGGTCCCATTGGCCGTTGATGCGCGAGAGCATGAAGCCCTCGTTCGGCGTGAAATTCATCTGCGTGATTTCTTCCAACGGTTTGGCGACGCGCGGCACTTTTGAATCGTGCAACCCCTGCCCGCGCAGATCGGAAAGGATGGCGGCCTCGGCACCTTTGATGGCGTTGCGGACGCGCTGATGATTCGGATCGAGGTTCTCGGCCGCTTTCAGCAGCCTCTGCGCTTTCTCGTATTCGCGGCCGCGCATCGACTGCTGCGCACGCGCGATCAGCGAAACGATCTCGTCATCCTCGGAGAACTCCTCGAACGGCGCCGAGTCGGGATCCGACTTCTGCGTCGTCGGCAGCACCACGATCGTCGGATCGGTAAGCTTCACGTAGCCTTCGCGCGTCAGGTGAAAGACGGTCGAGGCGACGTTGAACGATGACGAGCGGCTTTCCAGCACCAGCTCCGCGAGCGAACGTTTTCCGTCGATTGCATTGATGACCGTGCGTTGCGCGTCGTCTTCGAGTTCTTCCTCCGGAATCTCTTTGACGATGTTCGGTATCAGCCCTTCGTGGCCGATCAGCGTGTGGATGCGGTTCCACTCGTCGACGCGTCGCGTCCCTTCCATGATCAGGCCGGTGACGTCGACCTGCAGCGGGATCATCTCCATCTGCGGAAGGTCGTCGTCGGCGAATTGGAAGTCGCCTTCGTTCCAGAGAAAGATGTCGTAGATTTCTTCCTCCGCTTTCAATCGCATCAGGCGCTGCAGATCCTCTTCGGTGATCACGTCGATCATCACCAGAATTTTTCCGAGGAGGATGCGCGACTGCGCCTGCACCTCCATCGCCTTCATCAGCTCCGGCTCGGTGATGTAGCCGTGGCTCATGAGGAACTGGCCGAGGTATTCGCGCGGATCGTTCGAGGCGGAGGAAATCACGCGGCCGTTGCGGAAAAAGATCTTCTTCTCGGTGCCCTTGTTGCGGACGCAGAGCGTGCCGGTTTTCTGTCCAAGGCTCAGCCATTGGAGCAGATCGCCGGGAAGCATCGTTTTGAGATTGCCGCTGACGCTCATGATTGGAAGGGCGCGGAGAAAAGGGGGTGAATTATACCGATGGGCCGGAGTGCGACCGCTATCATTGCTTTGAATGGGAGATGAGAAACTTTTTTTCGACGCGGACGACCTTAACGCGCGCAAGTTCGATGCCGCCAACGACCTCGGCGAGCCGGGCGCGTTTCCCTTCACGCGCGGCCCGCAGCGCTCGATGTACCAGGGCAAGTTGTGGACGATGCGGCAGTACGCCGGCTTTTCGACTGCCGCGGAGTCGAACAAGCGGTATCGCTATCTATTGGAACGCGGTACGACGGGACTGTCAGTCGCGTTCGATCTGCCGACGCAGATCGGGATGGATTCGGATGATCCGCGCGCACGCGGCGAGGTCGGGAACGTCGGCGTGGCCATCGATTCGATCGAGGACATGGAGCTGCTGTTCGACAGCATCCCGCTCGATCGCGTGTCGATCTCGATGACCATCAATGCGCCAGCGTCGATTCTGCTGGCGCTGCTGCTGGTCGTGGCGGAGCGCCGCGGGATCGAATGGAAAAAGCTCTCGGGAACGATCCAGAACGACATCCTCAAGGAGTACGCGGCGCGCGGGACGTACATTTTTCCGCCGTCGCCGTCGCTGCGCATCGTGACGGACATCTTCGAGTTCTGCGCGACGGAGGTGCCGCGCTGGAACACGATCTCGGTCTCCGGCTACCACATCCGCGAGGCCGGCTCGACGGCCGTGCAGGAGGTGGCGTTCACGCTCGCGAATGGACTGCAGTACGTGCAGGCGGCGGTGGAACGCGGGCTGGACGTCGATGCGTTCGCGCCGCGCATTTCGTTTTTCTTCAACGCGCACAACGACTTTCTGGAGGAGGTGGCGAAGTTCCGTGCGGCGCGCAAGCTGTGGGCGCAGTTGATGCGCGAGCGCTACGCGCCGAAGGATCCGAAGTCGCTGGCGCTGCGGTTCCACGCGCAAACCGCTGGCTCGACGCTGACGGCGCAGCAGCCGGAGAACAACGTGGTCCGCGTGGCGTACCAGGCGATGGCGGCGGTGCTCGGCGGCTGCCAATCGCTGCACACGAACTCGCGCGATGAGGCGCTGGCGCTGCCGACCGAGGAGTCGGCAAAGATCGCTCTGCGAACGCAGCAGGTTCTGGCGCACGAGACGGGCGTGCCGCGCTATGCGGATCCGCTGGCAGGCTCGTATGAGATCGAATCGCTGACGCTCGACATCGAGCGCGACGCGCGCGCGCTGATCGAGCGCATCGACGCGATGGGCGGCGCGCGTGAGGCGATCGAGTCCGGCTTCATGCAACACGAGATCGGCGAGTCGGCCTATCTCGCGCAGCGCGCGCTGGAAGAGAAGCGGGCCATCGTCGTCGGCGTGAATGAGTTCGTCGACGCCGGTTCGGCGACGTTGCCGATCATGTCGATCGATGAATCGGTCGAGCGCGATCAGGTTGAGCGGGTTCGCGCGTTCCGTGCAAATCGAAAGGACGGCTCTGCGGCGCTGGCGGCACTCGATGCCGCTGCTCGCGAGGAACGAAATCTGATGCCGTTGATCGTCGAGTGTGTTCGTCAGGATTGCACGGTCGGGGAGATAGTCTCCAAGTTGAAAGAGACGTTTGGCGAGCATAAAGATCAGGGCTTTTGATCCGCAGATAACGCAGATGGGACGCACTAACCTTCGCACGACTCGACTACGCCAGCCCCACTTGGTCGCGAACCTTTACCTCCAGCGCGTTCATCTCGCCGGAATCCGTCTCGTGGTCGTAGCCGAGGGCGTGGAGGATTCCGTGCAGGATCAGGTAGCGGGTCTCGATCGCCAGCGAGTGCTTCTGGTCCGTGGCCTGGCGGCGGGCCTGGTCGATCGAGATGACTATGTCGCCGAGAGGGCGGCCGGGCGCGTTCGGGTCGGCGTCGGAATCGTCGGCGGGGAAGGTGAGGACGTCGGTGGTCTTGTTCTTCTTGCGGAACTTGCGGTTGAGGTTGCGCATCGCCTCGTCGTCGACGATGGCGATGGAGACTTCGTGGATGTCGTCGTCGACGCGAAGGGCGATCAGGACGCGGCGGACGAATTCGGAGATCTCGCGGCGGCTGAAGCGGGGGACGGCAGCGCCGGTGACTTCGACGTTCGTCAAGCCTTGCCCTGCTTCTCGGCGGTCTCGCGTTCTTTGTCGGCGCGGTCGTAGGCCATGACGATGCGCTGCACGACGGGATGCCGGACGACGTCGCGGTCGGAGAAGTCGAAGAACTTGATGCGATCGATGCCGTCGAGGATCTGGCGGACGACGCGAAGGCCGGACTTGCTGCCGGTGGGGAGGTCGACCTGCGTCACGTCGCCGGTGACGACGGCTTTCGCGCCGAAACCGAGACGAGTGAGGAACATCTTCATCTGCTCGGGCGTGGTGTTCTGCGCTTCGTCGAGGATGATGAACGCATCGTTGAGAGTGCGGCCGCGCATGAAGGCGAGCGGCGCGATCTCGATGATGCTGCGCTCCATCAGCTTCTCCACTTTCTCGAAGCCGATGATGTCGTAGAGCGAGTCGTAGAGCGGGCGCAGGTACGGATTCACTTTCTCGGCAATGTCGCCGGGGAGGAAGCCGAGACGCTCGCCCGCTTCGACGGCGGGGCGGCAGAGGACGATGCGTTTCACGGATTTGTCCGCGAGCGCGCCCGCTGCGGCGGCCACGGCGAGAAATGTTTTGCCGGTTCCGGCGGGGCCGATGCCGAAGGTGATGTCGTTGTCCTGGATCGACTGGAGATACATCTTTTGCGCGACGTTGCGCGGCGTGACGACGCGGCGCACCGAGGCTTGCACGGCGTCGTCGGTGAAAAAGTCGACGATGCTCGCCTCGGGGCGATCCTGCAGCACGCGCATTCCGGTGTGGATGTCGGAGCGCTTGAGCGGATAGCCCTGCTCGATCAGCTGCTGCATCTGTGCGAGTAGCTTCTCCACCGGCGCGACGTTGTCCGGCGAGCCGGTGACAAAGATCTCGCCGCCGCGCGAAGAAATCTTCACCTTGAACTCGTCTTCGAGCATGCGCAGGTTTTCGTCGTGATTGCCGAAGAGAGTGTGGGTGCCTTCGTCGTCGAGTGTCAGTTCCATTCAGATCCTTTACGCAGATTAGTACCTGGCCATCTCTGGCTCGATCTCGACCGCCCAGCGATCGATGCCGCCAGCAAGCGAGAGCGCCTCGAATCCCTGTTGCGATAGCCACTGGCCTGCCATCATCGAACGCATGCCGCTGTGACAGTAGAGAACTACCGGGCGGTCGCGGGAGAGTTCCGGCAAGCGTTTTGGCAGCGTGTTCATCGGGATCAGCGTCGAGCCATCGATCGAGCAGATGGCGGCTTCGCCTTCTTCACGGACGTCGATGAGCGACGGCGGATTTTCGCCGTCGAGGAGTTGCTGCAGTTCGGTGGGAGTGATTTCGCGGATGCTCATGATGTGAACAAGGTAATCCAGACTTCGCCGTACTCGGCGCGGCGGAACGCTTTCAAGTGTTTCGTTTCGATGGTGAATGGTTCGGTGCGGCGTTGATGCTCGATGGCGACGAGCGCATCGTCGTTGAGAATGTTGGCGCTGTCGATCGCGGCGAGCAGATCGTCGTAACGGCCGAACGAGTATGGCGGATCGGCGTAGATGACATCGAAGAACCGGCCGCGCAGACGTGGGATTTCCGCGAAGACGTCTCCGGCGATCGCGGTGACCGGCGCGTCCCACTCTTCGGCGAGTTGCTTGATCGTCGACACGCTCTTTCGATCCTGCTCGATCGCAGTGGCCGAGGCCGCGCCGCGCGAGATCGCTTCGAACGAGAAAACGCCGCTGCCGGCGAAGAGATCGAGAAAGTGCGCGCCGTCGACGCGCGGACCGGCGATGTTGAAGAACGCCATCCGCGCGCGCTCCGAGGTCGGACGGGTCTCGCGCGGCGGAACGGGAACGCGACGCCCGCGCAACGTGCCGGTAGTAACGCGCAGCGTGTTCAGCGGCTGGCCGCTCCCGGTGTTCCGATGAAGTAGTTGTAGAGGTCCTTCACGTCGACGTAGATCGTCGTCGGTGTGCTCAGGCAGCGCAACTCCACGATCTTGTCGCTGACTACGCGCACGACTTTGTAGACCTTCTTGTCGTCGCCGACGAGTTGGTCGCCGGCTTTCGGCATGTAACCGGCGACGGTGTTCGTGACGCCGCGGTCCTGATAAATCGCGCGAAGCAGATCCTGCAAGGGCACGACCTGGTCGGAAAGCGCCTTCGGCATCGTGGACATCGGATCGAACTGCCGCTCTACGAAATTTTGCTGTGCGTCGTACGCGCGCAGGAGCGAACGGCGCGTGTCGCGAGGCTTGCTCAGTTCGGAATCGCGTACCGAGGCCAGCGCGGAAGGCGAGATCGAATGGAGATAGCTGTGCAGCGCGTCGTCGGGAATGATGACCTTCTTGCGAATCGTCCCGCCGGAGCCGCGCACTTCGACGACCACGAGCCCGCCTTCGAAGATCGAAAGCCGCTGGTAGACATCGGTCGTGGTTGCGCTGTAGTCGACGAGCGGCCGCGGCAATCGTCCGTCGATGCGCTGCGGGCCGACGGCCTGCCGGCTGCCGGCGAGCTCCGGGATGTCGTACTTGGCGAGCTTCTTCCGTTCGCGCTCCGGAAGCGGAATGGCGATCGCGCCGCCGAGGGGCGCTTCATCGACCTGGCTGATGTCGTGGGTGGGATTGGGCGGCGGTGCCGGCTGCGGCGTTTGGGATTGCGCCGCGGCGAGGAGGAAGACTGCGAGCGTTAGGATGCCGTGCATCAGTGGCTACTCTGTTGACGCCTGCGACTCAAGGTACTTGATCGCCATCTCGCGCGCAAACGTCTTCGCCTCGGCATGCTCGATCTCGCCGGTGAAGACGGCTTCCCGCGTCCGCTCCAGTGCCTTGGCGACGTGCGGCCCGAGGGGGACTTCGAGGTCGTTGCCGCGAATCGGGAGCTTGAACGATTGGAACTCCTGGAATCTCTCCACGTTCGCCTGCTCCTCGGGGATTGCCGCCGCCACGATGCTCAGCATTTCCGGCGAGGCGTGCTTGAAAAGCCGGAAGCGCTGGTGATCGGACTTGATCTCCGAGAGAGCGTCGGTAAATCGCGGTAATTCGTTTGCGAGTTGAACGACGTTGCGCGCGCGCTTCTGTGAAAAGCCGGAGCCTTCCAGATCGACGGGCGATGCGTCGCCATGAAGTAGAGCAGCGGTGTACATCACCTGGCAATCGAGGCTTGTACCGTCGAGCGCTGACGCGGTTCGACGCAGGCGCTCTTCGAGGTCGCGATCGAACGGACGCTTTCCGAAGAGCACATCGAGCACGCCGGCGGCGCTCAACGCGGCGACGGCGTTCGGCGCCGATTCCTCTTCGAATGCGAGGAACAGTTCGCGCCAGATCCGTTCGCGCGCGATCGACTCCAGCGCGCCCTCGGCGACGGCGCGGTCGAGCAGGCGCGCGGTTCCGGCTTCGAGCGAGAAGCCGAGGCGCGTCGCCAGGCGGACGGCGCGAAAGATGCGCGTCGGATCGTCGATGAAACTCTGGTCGTGCAGTACGCGCACTGCCATCGCGGCGAGATCGCGTTCGCCGCCGGATGGATCGTGCAACTGGCCGGTGGTGAGATCGAGAGCCATGGCGTTGATCGAGAAGTCGCGGCGGAGAAGATCGTCCTTCAGACGTCCGGCGGTCACTGTTGGCAACGCGCCGGGCGAGCGGTAGCGCTCCTTGCGCGCCGTGGCGATATCGATCTCCGGAAGCCCGTCGGCGGTAATTTTGTACGTGAGAAATTGCGGAAAGGAGCGCAGCCGTCCGTTGATTTTCTTTGCAATCGCGCGGGCCAGCGTCGAGGCGTCGTCTTCGAGCGCGAGGTCGATGTCGACGACGTCGTGACGGCCGAGGAGGAGGTCGCGCACCGGACCGCCGACCAGGAAGGGGCGCAGCTCCTTTTCGGTGGCGACTTCCTTGACGAGATCGAGGCCGCGCTTTTGCGCGTTGGGCAGGTTTTCGAGTTGGATCATTGAAGGATGGATTCGTAAAGTTCGATCAGCGCCCGGGCGCGGTGCCGCGGCCTGAATTTCGAAGCAGTCTGCTGCGCGGCGACCGTCTTGCTGTGACGTAACTCCGGCTTAAACAGGGCGGTTAGTATCGCATGAGTCCATTCGTTGGGATCGCCGGGCGGAACGAGCATGCCAGTGCGCCCCTTCTCGAGCCGCTGCACGTTGATCGCGGTTCGCGAGGCGATGACTGCCGTTCCCGCGACGATGGCCTCGGCGACGAAACCGTCGAAGTCGTTTTCACTCATGGCCGGATCGACCCACACATCTACGCTGCGTAGATCGTCTGGCGACGGCGCTGTGTCGAAGAGCAGCCAGTCGACGTCGTCGCGGTATCGCTGAATGCGCGCCGCAGTCTGTTCGATGATGTTGCGGAGTTGCGGCCTCGCGAAGGTTCCGATGGTTGGTTTTTCAGCTTGTCTTTTTTCACCGGCGAAGTAGATCTCCTCGACGGCCTCGGGGATGAATGAGTCGATGGTGCCTTTCAATGGCGTGATGACGCGCTCCGGCGGCGTCATTCGCCGGAACCGCCGGCGGCGCGGGCGGACGTTGCTGATGTACGGCAGATCAAGCTCGACGGACATTTCTTCGGGCGCGTAGACGTGAACCAAATCCGCATCCGCCGCGTCGCCGATGCGCACATCGTGTTCCGCGGAAAGCGACGCGAAGTCGATCCGCTGCGATTTGCGCTCGTACTCGGAAGCGCCGGGAAGAACGAGCTGCGCGATGATCACGATGCGGACCTTAGCGTAGTGCGGGCGTCCCCGCCTGCATCCGCCGTGGCGTCTCGCCCGGCGGGCGTTTCTGGGATTCAATCGCAGAAGGGAAATCAAGCACAGATACCCCCGCCGGGCGAGACGCCACGGCGGATGCAGGCGAGACGCCCGCTCTACGCTCCCTATGTCATCCTTCCCGCGCTTCGGATGACGCTGATCCTCTATCTCCTCACCGCCGCGATTCTCCTCGGCATCGCGCACGCGCACGTCACGCGGCTTACGCGTTGGGTGGCGCTGGCGCTGCTGTTGATTCCGCTCGTCTTCACCGGCCGCGCGCTGCTGACTGGCCGCGTGTACGCGCCGGTCGAGATGGCGTACGCGACGGAACCGCTGAATGCGTACGGGGCCGAAGTCGGTGCGCCGTCTCCGCAGAACGGGATGTTGTCGGATATCGCGTTTCAGATGATCCCGTGGCGGCAGGCGTTGCGGCGGGCGATGGCCGAGCACGAGTGGCCCTTGTGGAACCGGTTCGAAGGATGCGGCGACGTGCTCGCTGCCGCGTCGCAGGCGGCGCCGTTTAGTCCGTTCACGTGGATTGCACTGCTCCTTCCGGTCGCAGCGAGTTTCGGTTACACGGCATCGATCGCGTTTTTCATCGCGGCGCTCGGCGCGTTTCTGCTGGCGCGCGATTTTGAATGCAGCGAGCTGGCGTCACTCATCGCCGCAGCGGTCTTCACATTCTCGGCGCCGATGGCGTTGCAGATCCTCTGGCCGCTCGGATTCGCGTGGGCGTTTCTTCCGCTCGTGCTTCTGGCAGCGCGGCGGGTAGTGGTTGCGCCGTCGATGCGATCGGCGTCGATGCTGGCGACGGTTCTCGTATTGGAGGTCGTGACCGGGCATCCCGAGACGTTGCTCCACGTCACATTTCTCGGCGGAATCTACGGCGCGTACGAATTGCTGCGGCCGGGACGCGCGTACCGAGGACGAGCGATTGCGTGGGCCATCGCGGCGGGAGTTGTCGCACTGTTGCTCACCGCCATCGCCTTGCTGCCGTTTCTCGAAGCGAGCCCGCAGACGGCGGAACACTTCATGCGGGCGGAGGTCTTCGCAAAGAGTCCCTTACGCATCCCCGCGGGCCGTATCTCCGCGGCGCTCATTTCCGATCTGCTGCCGTTCGCGCGGCACTTGTTCAGGCAGTTTCTCTTCGCGCGTGCAGAGGCGGGAAGCATCGCGCTGGCGCTGGCGATCTTTGCGATATGGAAGTCGCGGACGCGCGAACGATGGTTCTTCGCCGTGCTCGGCGTCCTCTGCCTGATGGTCAGTGCCGAGGTGTGGCCGGCCGCGCAGTTCATTCACCGACTTCCGCTGCTCAAACTGGCGATGAACGATCGACTCGCATCCGCGGTCCCGCTCTGCCTCGGCATTCTTGCGGCGTTCGCGATCGACGCGCTCGCCGATCGCGCCGGTGCGGTGATGATTGCGCTGCTGATCCTCCTCGCTGCCGGTGCCTCGGCGATGCGGCCCGGCTCGATCGACATTCCGCGATTCATCGGCGAGCTCGCGCCGTTGGCGATTGCCGCGGTGATCGTGCTCTTCGCGCGCAATCGATCGTTCCTCGCGCCGTCGCTCCTCGCGTTGATCCTGCTGCAACGGACGATTTCCGATGGCTCGCTGATCCCGGCGAACAATGCGCGGATCGCGTTCCCGCCGATCGCGCTCTTCCAGCCGATGCAGTCGATTCGGGAACCGTTTCGCGTCGTTGCGACGGGACCGGCGCTCTTTCCGAACACCGCCACGATGTACGGCCTCGAGGATGCGCGCGTGCTGACGGCGATGTCGCTGAACGCGTTCGCGGAGACGTTCCCCGCGTGGTGCCGCCGCGGCGGATACGGCTTCAATCAGATCGATGATTTGACGCGGCCGATGCTGTCGATGATGAACGTCCGCTTCGCCGTCGTGCCGCAAAACGATCCGATTCCGGATGGCTGGCGCGACGTCGTCACCGATCATGGCTCGCGGCTCGTCGAGAACACGCGCGTTCTGCCGCGCGCCTTCGTGCCGCGCAGCGTGCGCATCGGCGTTTCCAACGACGTCGAAGACATGACCGCGGCGACGAATTTCGCCGATGTCGCATGGATCGACGTGCCCGGCGTCGCGCACGACGCCGCCAACGGCCCGGGGAGCGTAAGCATCCGTCGCCGCAAACTCGGATTTCGTATCGATGCGTCGATGGAGCGCGACGGTTTGGTGGTGATCACCGAGGCGGCGTGGAAAGGGTGGCGCGCGGATGTCGATGGGCATCCCACCACGATCGTCCGCGCCAATCACGCCTTCCTCGGCGTGTTCGTTCCGGCAGGGAAGCACACGATCCGGCTGACCTACCTGCCCCAGTCGTTCGTCATCGGACGCGCGATCACCTTCGGAACAATTGCGATGATCGCGCTCGCAATTTTGCTGCTGGTCGTGGTGAAACGTCGCGCGGCGCGTCAGGTCCCGGCGTCGGCAAAGCCGGCGTAAGAACCGTAGCCCACGCTTTCAAGCGTGGGGACAACGACTGTTTCCCAATTTGTGAGCCCGCTTCAGCGGGCGAAAGAAAGCTTTCTTTCGCGCGTCAAGACGCGCTCACAATCACGAACCGATCTGCTGACCCACGGCTCAAAGCCGTGGGCTAGGGTTCTTAAGCCAGCTACGCTGGCCAGGAGTGCATACGTGTTTTTGCCAACGGAGGCCGCGCTAGAACGCTTGCCCGCTTGAAAACGCGACCAGCCATCCCTTTCGTCCGAGGGGGTCGCGGTTGAGGGCGTAGGCGAGGTCGATGCGCAGCAGGTTTTTTGGGGTTCGCGGGAGGCCCATGCGCAGACCGATGCCGATGTCGCTTTTCACGTGCATCAGGTTCGTGAAGCCTCCGCTGGTGGCGTTGCCGGCGTCGGCGAAAACGACGACTCCGGGTGACGCCAGCTGCAGAATTTCGCGTCCGAGGTAGAGGCGCTCTTCGACATTGAGAACGATGGCCCGGCTGCCGGCGAAGGCGTGGGCGCGATAGCCGCGGAGGCCGGTCAGACCGTCGGCGAAGAATTGCTGCTCGGCGTCCATGCGCCAGCCGCTGCTCATCGAGAGGCGGCTGAGAAAGGTCGTCGGATGCGACGCTCGTCCGCCGCGGCGAACGTAGAGCACCGAGGTGCCGGCGAGCGTGTTTTGCAGTCCGCCGTCAACTCGCGACGACACCGCGACCGCCGGCATGATGAAACCGTTGCCGAGCCATTTGCCGTCGCCCGCAGCCACGCGGAAGTACAACGTGGTCCGGTCCGCGCCGAGCGACTTCGGCGAGATCGCGGCTTCGACCGAATACTGCCGGCCGAGGTTGAAGTCCTCGTAGCGAATGTCCTTGTTGACGAAGTTGAGTTTCACGAAGTCGTTCGCGGAGCTGTCGTACCTGACGAAGAGGTAGCGGAACTCGCGATTCGCCGGCAGTAGCTGCGCCACATCGCGATTCATCAGCGCGAAGGAATCGTCGACAGCGCGCACGCCGGCGCTGAGGCGATGCGCAGTGACGTCGTTTGGATCGAGAGCGACTCCGTAACTCGCGGCGATCTCGCGATGCTGCTGTCGAAACCGTTCGGTCTCGATGCCGCCGCCGTAAAGATGATCGAACTGGCGGAAACCGGCGAAGGAAACGTCGGTCGCCCACGGCGTGGCGAAGGAGTAGAACGGGCGCGTGACCTCAAAGCGATGATCGTAGCCGTCGGAGTTCACCGCATAGCCGAAGTTCGCCTTCCAGTACGGCGCGAAGAAGGCTGGATCGGTGTAGACGACTCCGATGCGGGAACGATCGACGCCGTTCTGCCATCCGAGCTCGAGGTCTTTGCCGAGTCCGAGGAGGTTGGTCTCGGCGAGCGTCGCTCCGACGGTGCTCTTGCCGCCTTTGCTGCCGGCTTGCGTCTCCGGTGCGATCGACCACGAATCCTGCGTGGTCACGGTGACGTCGACGACGCCGTCGTGCGGCTCGGATGGAACGACCGAGGCGGATTTGAGGAAGCCGAGCGCGCGCAGATTGCGCTCGGTCTCGGCCAGCCGCGGCGGACTGTACGGATCGCCTTCGCGGAACAGGAGAAACTTCTCGATGACCGATTTGCGCGTTTCGATGTGCAGCCGGTCGGCGAGTTTGTAGAGCGCTCCGTGCCCAGCCTCGGTCGCTGAATACACATCCAGCGGGTGGATGGTGATGGTGCCGATACGGAGGGGCGGCTCCGTTTGCGCGCTGAGCGCGGCGGCGACTGCGAATCCAAGGAGCGCGAGGAGGACGGATTTCACCGGATGCGGTTTGAGAGTAGCAGATCGTGCGAGTGCGAGAGGGAACGGGTTCGCGCGGAGCGCGCGAAGGGGCGGAGCAAAGATTTGCTATCCTGCGCGTCACACCAATCCCCGGAGGAAATCCCTTGGACAGTTATCGTGGCGGCTGGATCGAAATCATCGCCGGAGGCATGTTCTCCGGAAAATCGGAGGAGTTGATCAGGCGCCTGCGCCGGGCCGTGATTGCGCGCCAGCGTGTGCAGGTGTTCAAGCCGCTCATCGACGACCGCTTCAGCACGGAAGACATCGTGTCGCGCGATGACCGGCGGCTGAAGGCGCACGCGGCGGCCACGAGCGCCGAGTTGCTGACGCGCGTCGAAATCGGAATCCAGGTCGTTGGGATCGACGAGATCCAGTTCTTCGACGCCGGCATTGTCGACGTCTGCATGCAGTTGGCCGATGCGGGCATCCGTGTGATCGCGGCGGGACTCGATCAGGATTACATGCGCCGTCCGTTCGGGCCGATGCCGGCGCTGCTGGCGGTCGCCGAGGATGTGTCGAAGATGCATGCGGTGTGCGTGCGCTGTCGCGGCGCCGCGCACTATTCGCAGCGCGTTTCGGGCGGCAATGCGCAGGTGGAAGTGGGCGATTCGTCGTACGAGGCGCGATGCCGCGCGTGCTACGAGTTGTACAAATCTGCCCCGATCGAGGAGCCGGCGGTGCAGCTCACGATCACCGCATCGGCCTAACCCGGCAAGGCCGGGAGCGTTGGTTGGCCAAGGCTCCGCCTACAGTCTTTCGAAGAACGTTCGATGGCGTAAGCCTTCTGATGAGCGGCGTGACATTTGTTGTCAGTGGCCGGTCAATAGAATGACCTTCTCGTTGATGCCGGCAGTCGACTCGATCGTCTAAGTTGCTCACGGTCAGTACGATAGGCACCGCAAACCGACTGGTATCGGGCTTGCCGTATACTCTCTGACTTCCCCCCAAATAAAGAGAGGTCCGGCGTGAGACGAAGACATAAGGGCTTCACCCTGCTCGAACTGCTGGTGGTCGTGGCCATCATCGGCATCATTGCTTCGATTGCGATCCCGAATCTGCTCGTGGCGATCCAGCGCGCCAAGCAGCGCCGGACGATGGTGGACATCCGCAACATGGCCACCGCATGGGAATCGCGGAACAGCGAAGCGAGCCGCTACAACGCGGCCGGACAGGCGAATGGCGTCGAGGGTGCCGACCAGCTGATCACTGCGGCGAATCTTCAGTCGATGTTGGAGCCGACCTACATCCGCGTGGTACCGAAGGTCGACGGATGGGGGATGGCGTATCAGATGTACACGAATAAGGCCTATGGCGCGGCCGAAAAGGCAAACGTCTACGCGATCCTTTCCGGCGGCAAAGACGGGGTCATCTCGTCCGATCCGACCACCGGTCCGTTCACGAATTTCGATTGCGACATCGTTTACGGTAACGGAGTGTTTCTTTCGTATCCGGATGGGATGTTGCTGAGCAAGTAATCGCGTACGATCGTCAAGAACGACCGCATGCACTCACTCCGGCCGCTGGGCATCCTGGCACTCTCCTGCTGTCTTCTCGCGCCACTCTGCTGCCGCCGCGCCGATGCCGGTTCCGGCGATCCGGTCGAACGCGAAGCCGAGGATGCGTTGGTTTCGTATCTGCGAATCGATACGTCAAATCCGCCCGGCAACGAGACGTCCGGTGCCCGCTTTCTGCAGCAGCTTCTGATCAAAGACGGTATCGACGCGAAACTGATCGGCTCCGATCCGAAACGGCAGTCGGTCTACGCGCGGCTCGTTTCCGGATCGAATGAGAAGGCGTTGGTTCTGCTGCACCACATCGACGTCGTTCCGGCCATCGCGAACGAGTGGACGAAACCGCCGTTCGCGGGCGTCCGCTCCGGCGGCTACATCTGGGGACGCGGCGCGCTCGACATCAAGTCCCTCGGCATCGCGGAGCTGATGGCGTTCGTCGATTTGAAGCGCCGTCACGTGCCGCTGCGGCGCGACGTCATCTACCTGGCCGTGGCCGACGAGGAGCTTGGCGGCGTGAATGGTTGCAGCGCGATTCTCGAACAGCATCCCGAACTTTTCGCGAACGCCGGCTTCGTGCTGAATGAGGGCGGCTACAACGAGACCATCGTCGATCACGTTTCGTTCTGGGGCATCGAGGTGCAGGCGAAGGTTCCGCTCTGGTTGCGCATCACGATGAAGGGAAGCGCCGGCCACGCCGCCTCGCCGCCCGACGACGGCGGCACGCTCGGCAAACTCGTTCACTCGCTCGATGCAATCAGCCGCATTCCGGCGCCGTATCGCCTGACGCCGGCCGTGGCGCGCTCGTTTCACGAAGCGGGGAGGGCGCGTCGCGACGAGCGCGGCGAAGTGTTACGCGGAATCTCGGAGCCGCTCGACGTACCGAGAATCGAGCGCGTCCTCTCGCCCGGCTATCGCAGCCTGCTGCACGACACGATCGCCATCACGCGTGTCGACGGCGGCAGCGCGATCAATGTCCTTCCGGCGAATGCTTCGGCGGATATCGACATTCGCCTGCTGCCCGACGAAACAGTGGACGCGATGACGGCAACGGTGAAAGCGACGCTGCCGTCCGGCGGCGAGTTGCAAGTGCTGCTGGCCGGACAGCCGGTGCCGGAGAGTTCGAGTGATACGGAGCTGTTCCGCATCCTCTCGTCATCGTTGAAGAACGCGGAAGCGGGATCGATCGTCGGCACCGCGGTGGGCTCGGGGACGTCGGACAGCCGCTACTTCCGCGCGCGCGGCATCGTCGCGTACGGGATTGCGCCGTTCAAAGTGAACTACTACGACGCCGACACGGTGCACGCGAACGACGAGCGCATTCGCGCGCGGTTCTTCGCCGAGGGCGTGCGGTTGATGCGAACGATCGTCACGCGTTTCTGCGGACCGGACGCGCGATGAAACAACGTTGGGCGTTTGCGGCGATTGCAATCTGTGCTCTCGCCGTCTTCGCGCCGGCCTTGATTCAGAATGAGGTCTTCTCGCTCCGCGATCACGGTGATTACTTTCAGCCGCTTCACTGGTTCACCGCCGTGGAGTTGCAGCACGGACGGCTGCCGCTATGGAATGCCTACAGCGCCTCGGGCGAACCGTGGCTGGCAAATCCGCAGACTGGCGTCTTCTATCCGCCCGCGTGGCTGTTCGTCGTTCTTCCGTTCGCGCGTGCGTACACGATCTATCTCCTGCTGCACGTCCTTCTGCTGGGATGCGGCGCGTATTTGCTCTTCGCGCGGCTGACGCGGCCCGGCGGCGGCGCGCTGATGGCCGCGCTGGCGCTGACCTTTTGCGGTCCGGTCATGTCGCTGCTCGACGTCTCGAACAATCTGACGACGTTCGCGTGGATCCCGCTCATCGTGTGGTGCGCGCTCAGCGATGTTTCGGCGAAGACGTGCGGCGCGTTGATGGCGCTTTCGTTTCTGGCGGGCGAGCCGTTCTTCGCGTCGATCGGAGCACTACTTTTCGTGCTCATCAGAAGACGCGGATGGATCGACAAGCTCGAAGCCGCCGCGACGGCGTTCGCGTTGTCGGCCGTGCAGCTTTTCCCATTCCTGAGCTGGATCGCGAACAGCGATCGCGCGCATGGCGGGATGACCAAAGCGCAAATCCTCCTCGCGTCGATGCCGCCGCGCGACTGGCTGCGGCTCGCCATTCCGCCGAAGGATGCCGTGCTTCATCCGGGCATGGGGCAGGAGTTCCTTCCGATCGTTTATGCCGGACTGCTGACGATCGTCTTCGCGATCGCCGGCATCGTCGCCGCGCGCCGCCGCGCCGCCGGATGGTTCGCACTCATTTTTCTTTCGGCGCTCGTTGCGGCGGGCAACCATATCGGCCCCGTCGGTGATGCGCTGGCGTCGTTGCCGCTCACGCTCTTTCGCTATCCCGCGCGCCTGGTGCCGTTCGCGGTTCTCGGCATTTGCGCGCTGGCCGCATTCGGCTGCAATGCGATCCGCAGCGAGCCGATCAAACTGCTTCTCGCGCTGCTGACCTTCGTCGATCTCGTGGTGCGCATCCAACCGCTGCTTGCAACGGCGCCTTTCAATCCCGGCCGCGTTCCGTATCCGCCATCCATCGGACGCGACTCGAAGATCGTACGCATCGATATGTCGAACGACCGCGATCGCGACGGCTGGATCCTCGGCTATCTGAATCTCTATCAACGAAGGTTCGACACATGGACCGCCGCGCCGGTCGTTTCGCAGCGCTACGCGGAGATGATCCTGCCGGCGATCACCGAAGGCCGCCTTTCGACGATCAACGCCGTCTCCGGCGGCTACGTCGTCGCGCCGCGGACGCTCGTGGCGTTTCCGCCGATCGCGTCGAGGCCGGGCGTGGTCATCCATCGCAACGTCCACGCTCTGCCGCTCGCGTATTTTCAGGATGCGAGTCATCGAATCACACCGGTAGCGACGCTGGCATTCACGACGTCGTCGGTCTTCATCGACGTCGATGCGCCGTCCGCGGGAGACGTCGTCATCACGCAGCAGATGACCAACGGATGGAGAGTTGAGGTCGACGGTGCGCGCGTCGCTGCGAATCCATACGCGTTGTTTCGCACCGTGCACATCGGTGCGGGACATCACTCGGTGAAGTGGATCTATCGCCCCGCACCGCTTCTTGCAGGAACGATTCTGACGATCATCGCGCTCGCGTACCTGCTCTTTTCGCGATGGTTTGTCAAGCGAGATGCGCGTGGAAAATTTCTTCGCGTGTCACTCAGAAATGCGTAGCAACTTTCGTGAAGTAGGGGTGTAGAATCCCGCTCTTCCAACGACGGTCAGGGGCAAACCTAATGCTAAGTATCGATGATCGTTTGAATCAGATCATTCGCGAATTGATTGGTAGTGGCATCACTCTCGAACAGGCCGTGGAGGCCTTCGAGGGCAAGTACATCGTGGCGGCCATGTCGGCCAGCCGCGGCAATGTGACGCAGGCGTCGAAGGCGCTGGGCGTGCATCGCAACACGCTTCACAACAAGCTTCGCTCGCAGACGATGCTCAACGGATTCGCTGATTCCATCCGGCCGATGCGCCGCCGCCTCTCCGCCCACAGCGCGCGCGCACCGAAACCGTCGAACGGCAAGAACACGCGCTCGCGCTAACCAGGGAACCTTTGCCACAGTCGCTCTCGCTTCCAGGTTCCGCCGGTCTCCGACAATCGATCACCGATCTCCTCCGCCGCCGCGGCAGCAGGATGCTTCCGATCAAGGAGATCTGGGAACGTCTCGAAGGTGTCGACGCCACGCGCGAGCAGGTTGAACGCGCTGTCGTCGAGCTGGAGCAGGACGGTATCGTCGTCGCCGTTCGCGGCAAGCGCTACTCGCTGCTCGAGTTCACGCCGTATCACGCCGGCCAGATCCGCGTTCATCCCGACGGCTACGGAACTGTCTTCGGCGGTGGCGGCGAAGAGCCCGACGTCTTCATCGACCGACGCTCGATGAAGGGCGCGATGAACGGCGATCTGGTCATCGTCCGCGTGGACAAACACGCGCCGAAGTACCACACCATCCGCCAGCGCAAGCTCATCATCGGCGAAGTCTCGCAGGTGCTTCGCCGCGCACATCGCACGGTCGCAGGACGCTTTCACGCCGACTCCGATCAGCCGTACGTCACGCCGTTCGACACGCGGCTCGATCACGACATCGTCATCGATCACGACGGCACGCTCGACGCGCGCGATCAGGAGATGGTCAACGTCGAGATCGACCGCTATCCCGACCGCACCAGCCACATCGCCCGCGGCCGCGTCGTCGAAGTCCTCGGCATGATCGGCGAGCCCGGCGTCGATATCGAACTGGTCATCCGCAAGTTCCACATCCCGCATCTCTTTCCGCCCGAAGTGCTGGCAGCCGCGGATGCCGTTCCCGACGAAGTCAAACCCGAGGAACTCGCGAAACGCGTTGACCTTCGCGAGCACAACATCGTCACGATCGACGGCGAGACCGCGAAGGATTTCGACGACGCCGTCGAAGTGCAGCAACTCGCGAACGGCAACTACCTCCTCGGCGTACACATCGCCGACGTCTCGCATTACGTCACCGAGGGAAGCGCGCTCGACGAAGAAGCATTCGAGCGCGGGACCTCTGTTTATTTCCCCGGACGCGCCGTGCCGATGCTGCCCGAGCGTCTGTCGAACGGCATCTGCTCGCTGAATCCGCGCGTGGAGCGCCTCACGTTTTCCGTCGACATCGAGATCGACCGCAAGGGCCGCTTCGTCGATCGCAAGGTCTACCGCTCCGTCATTCGTACGAAAGAGCGCATGACCTACACAAACGTGAATGCGTTCCTCGTCAACGAAGGCGTCGCGCAGCCGAGCGGTCCGCCGCCGCATGGCGTCGTCGTGCCCGAGCCGGCGGAACTTAGCGAGCGCTACGGCTACCTCCTCGCTGACTTCACGCGGATGCACGAGCTGTACGACATCCTGCGCAAACGCCGCGAAGCGCGCGGCTCGATCGACTTCGATTTGCCCGAGGCCGAGGTCATCCTCGATTCCGCCGGTGTGATCGATGCGATCAAGCCGACCGAGCGCAATGTCGCGCATCGCATCATCGAAGAGTTCATGCTCGCGGCGAACGAAGTCGTGGCCTCGGAGCTCGTCTTCGCCAACCAGCCGGGCATCTATCGCGTTCACCAGCAGCCCGACCCGCAGAAGCTGCAGGATCTTCGCGAGATCCTCAAGGAATTCAAGCTCACGCTGCGCGGCGATCTGGAGGACATGCGTCCCGGCGAGCTGCAGCGCGTGCTGAAGTCAGTCGAAGGGACGCCGGAAGAACGCTTTCTCACCAACATCGTTTTGCGTTCGATGAAGCGCGCGTTTTACTCCGAGGAGAACATCGGGCACTTCGCGCTGGCGATTGCGAACTACGCGCATTTCACGTCGCCGATTCGCCGCTATCCGGACCTCATCGTCCACCGCCGCCTCGGCGAGTTGATCGCGACCGGTCCGCTGTACGGCGAGCGACTCGTCGAGATCGAACGCGCGCATCCGCTGTACGCCGCGCAATCGAGCGACCGCGAGCGCCGCGCCGACGACGCTTCGCGCGAAGTGCTGGAGTGGAAGAAAGTCATCTTCATGCGCGACAAGGTCGGTGAGAAGTTCACCGGCACCGTGACCGGCGTCGCGTCGTTCGGGCTCTTCGTCGAGCTCGACGAGATTTTCGTGCAGGGGATGGTGCCGGTGGCGACGATCGGCGGCGATTTCTGGGTTTTCCGCGAGCGCGAACACCGTCTTCGTGGTGAGTCGACCGGCCGCGAGATGCGCCTCGGCGATCACGTTACGATTGAAGTGAAATCGATCGACGAAGACCGCCATCAGCTCGAGTTCCGCCTGCTCGAGATCGGTGGATCGCCGATTGCACTACGCGAACGTTAGAACGATGGAACGAAACGACTTAGCCAAACAGATCACCGCTCTCGTCGACCAACGCGTCGCCCTCGAAACGAAGTTGCAGAACGAGCCGGGCGAGCTCTCCGAGTCGCGCGCGCGCCAGTACAGCGACGACTACAGCGCGCTGCAGCGCAAACTGGCTGGTTTATTTAAGAACACTAGCGACGAAACGCAACGCATTACGCTCATGCTCGAGCTGATGCGCATCCTCGAAAATCGCCTCGTCTATCTCCACAACTTCATCGTCGACACGACCTCGGACAATCGCATCCTGGCCCAACTCGTCACACAGTTCATCGAGCAACTCGGAACCCAGCGCAGCAGCGTCCTGACCAAACTCGAAGCGACCTACTACCGCGCCGTGGCCACGCTCTATGCCGGCGATGTCGCTCGCGCGCGCGACGGTTTCTCGGAAGCGTGCGCATCAGAAGAGTCCGACGAGGCCAACGACATCAAATACAAGTCGTACGTCATCCTCGGCCACCTGTCGCACGAGGCGCACGATTACGCGAAGGCGAAGGACCTGCACGAACAGTCGCTCCGCTACTCGCAGAACAACAACGTGACCGCACAGGCGCTGGCGCTGAAGGCGCTGAATTCATACGCGCTCGGCGACCGCGACGACGCGCTGCATCTGTTCAAAGAGTCGCTGCAGCTCTTCGACGCGAATCAGCCGTTCTTCAACTCGTACTTTTTCCGCAACGCGCTTCTGTTCTGTGGTGCGATCCACTTCGACGCCCGCGATTACAAGAGCGCCGCTCCGTACTACCAGCAGGTCCTCGAAAACGTCGAGCAGAATTCCTACGACTTCTTCGACGCCCAAACCCACCTGGGCCGCATCGCCTACGCCCAGCAGCAATACGACGACGCCGCGTCCGCGTTCGAAAAGGCCGCGCAGTCGCAGAAGCTCAGCGAAAACGAATACATCATCGACACTTGGTTCTGGATCGCCCGCACCCACCTCAAACGCAACGACAGCAGCAGCGCGAAGCCGTACCTCGAGAAGATCGCCGCGACCGACGTGAAGTACGAGAAAAAGGCGCAAGCCGTCGAGATGCTCCAGAAGATTGCGTGAGCTGGTGATCGCTTAGCAGTACGACGTTCCCAGCCGCGGAGCGGCGAAATCTACGTAGCCCACGGCGTAAGCCGTGGGAAACGAGGCGCCCCCCGAAATCCCAGCCGCCGCGGAGCGGCGACATCCCGGATGAGCAGTACATGTGGGAGTGGCCATTTGAGATATCGCCGCTCCGCGGCTGAGATTCCGGGCCACTTCGCTCTCCCATGGCTTACGCCATGGGCTACGTAGATTCCGCCGCTCCGCGGCTCGAAAGTTAATGAAACCGCGTCACGATGAACGCGATGTCGTCGCGGAACTCATCGGTGGCGGCGAAGGTGGAGACGTCTTCGAAGATGCGGTCGTAGACGGTCGTGAGGTCGTCGTCGTGTGAGTCGTCCATGAGCGCGACGATGCGGTCGAGGGAGTAGAAATCGCCGGCGGCGTTGCGGCGATCGGTTAATCCGTCGGTGTACATGAAGAGCATGTCGCCCGGAGCGACCTGGAGGCGGTGCTCATCGAAGACCATCGACGGCATCGCGCCGAGGAGGTGGCTCGGCGCTTCGTGGACGACGGTCTTGCCGTTGGCTTTTTGCAGCAGCAGAAATGGCGGATGCGCGGCATTCGAGTAGACGAGATTGCCGGCGCTGTCGATGCGGAAGAGCTGCGCGGTTGCGAACTGCGTCGGCAGCGAAACGCTGAAGAGGAAATCGTTCAGGCTGGCCATGAAGGACGACAGCGACGTACGCGAATCCGATTCCGTGTGAATGTAGCTTTTGAGCAGCGCCACCAGGATCGATGCCGGCAGGCCGTGGCCGGAGACGTCGGCGACGAAGAGGTACATAAGCTCGTCCTGCAGGAAGTAGTCGTAAAAATCGCCGGACAGCGTCGCGCTCGGGATGTACGCCGAACGGATTTCGATGCGCGGTCCGCGGAAGAAACCGTTCGGGACCAGCGCCTCCTGCACGCGCCGCGCGATCTGCAAATCGCGCGTGATCTGCTGATTCAACTTCCGCAACTGATCCTGATAGCGCTTCATCCGCAGCAGCGCGCGCAGGCGGGCCAGAAGGATTTCCGTGTCGGATCCTTTCGTCACGAAATCATCGGCGCCGGCTTCGAGTCCTTCCACGACCGTCTGGGCGGCGTCGGCCCCGGTGAGCATCAGGACCGGAATCGTCTGCAGGACGGGATCGGCTTTGATGCGCCGCGTGACTTCGAGTCCGTCCATCACCGGCATCCGGTAATCGACGATGAACGCCGCCGGCGTAATGGCTTGCGCCAGCGCCAGCCCTTCCTCACCCGAGGTCGCTGCGGAAACGTCGAAGCCGCGACGCTCGAGAAAGCGCTTCGTCACCTGCAAATCGTTCGCGCTGTCATCGATCAGAACGATGCGCTCGCCGGTGGTGGTGGGGTCGGGCATGAGGGAGGCGAAATTGTACCGTTGCGCGGCGTGCAAAGTTACAACCGCGTCACGCCCGGTGACGACTGCTAACCTTCGCCTCATGTCGTCGTCTTAGCGTGTGTGAGACGAACGGCGGCGCTCCTCCTCATACTTCTTTCGGTGACGGCCTGTCAGCTTCCCGAGGGCACCAAGCGCGCTGCAAGCCGGGCGGTTTTAACGTTCGTTCTCGAGTCCGCGATCGATCTGCAGGGCCGGACGGTGCTCACCCAGAGCAGCAGTCGTCCGGTTCTGCAGTCGACGCCAGCGAAACCGGCGGCGCCATCGACGAAGACCTGCGCGCGTCAGAAGCCGGCCGCGCCGAAAGCGCGCGTGCTGATCGCGCGTTGCCCCGTCGCGATCGTTACCCCGCGCCCATTCCCGACATCTTGAAGACCACCGGGATGATCACGAAGAGCTGCACGGCGTCGAAGATGCCGTGCGCGATGATGCCGGGGATCAGGTTCTTCGTCCGATAGAACGTGAAGCCGATCACGAGTGAGATCAGCGTCACGCCGATCAGCAGGAACGGTTGGCCGAGGCCGGAGTGGGCGAGGGCGAAGAGGATCGTCGAGGCGATCACGCCGATCCGCTTCTGAAGCCAGCCGCGGAAAAACGCCTCTTCGATCGTCATCGCCGACAGCACGATCACGCATTTCTTCCAGAGCGGCAGTGCGGCCATCCAGCCGATCATCGGCGACGGCGTCGGATTCTTCGGCATCAGCCCCGAGGCCACCAGGAGCAAGCCGATGATCAGCGCGATCGAAATGGTCACGATCCAGCCGCCGACTCCGACCGCGAACCCGGTCAGCACCGCTTCGCCGTTGCCTCGACGCGGGATGTTCAGGAACTCGCCGAGCGGCGGCCGTTGTGTCAGCAGCCACCAGCCGAGGAGGAAGACGAACAGGATCGCGTGGAGACCGAAGAGTGAGTAGAACGGAACGCGCGCCAACTCCTGCGCCGTCGGGATTCGCAGCGACGAACCGGTGATCAGGATAACCAGCCCGAACATCAGGATGCCGAGCCAGAGATACGCGATGACCTTCATCGTCGGCGATGAGAAATGGTCGACAGAGAAAAGGCGATAGCGCTCGTTCATCACGATCATGCCGAGGTAGACGATGGCGATGAAGACAAGCGGGAAGATGTAATGGTGCATTCGCGCGCGAGAGTCTAAGGCTTTCACCACAAAGGCACAAAGAACACAAGAGATCCCTTTGTGTTCTTTGTGCCTTTGTGGTTCAAAGGCTTTTTATTGCGGACAGGATCCCGTCGAGCTCCTCCGCCGATTCGAAGAAGTGATCCGGGTTCTCGGCGCGCAGCTTAGCCGCTGGTGTTTTTCCTGATGCGATGGCGATCGTCGTCGCGCCGTGCGGTACGCCGCAGCGGACGTCGTAGATCGAGTCGCCGATGATGACGACGTCCGATCCGCGAAAGTCGATGCGTGTATGAGAAGCAGCGCGCGCGACCGCGATCGGCGGCAACTCCTCGCGCCGCGGCGAATCGCTGCCGAACGCACCGAACGGGAAGTAGTCGTTGAGCGCGACCGCGCCGAGTTTCAGCCGCGCGCCCGGCTCGATGTTGCCGGTGAGCAGCGCGAGCGTCAGCCGCTCGTCGGTGTGGACGGCATCGAGCAACGCGATGACGCCCGCGAGCGCGCGCACGCGTCCCGGCGCATTGCGCGCGAGGCCGGCCAGGTAGTGATCCCAGAGAGCGGGAAGTCGCGACTCAATGTCCGCGTCGGCCCAATTCGCATCGCGAAGAATCATCGTTGCGATCTGCGGATCGGTGCGGCCGGAGAAGTCGTAGCGGCGGACGTCGCCATGAAAACCGTAGACCTGCGCAAGCCCTTCGGCGAACGCCTCGCGCGCCGCGCCATCGTCCGTGATGAGCGTTCCGTCGATGTCGAAAAGCACGAGGCGGTGTGACGTGGGAGGCATGCGGCGACAGGGTACACTTCGCCGCCGGTCATGAAGAAAACGTCCCTCGCGGTCCTGTTCCTCACCGTTTTCATCGATCTGATCGGCTTCGGGATGGTCATCCCGTTCCTCTCGTTTTACGCGCGCGAATACGGCGCCAGCGGCACGACGGTGGGGATGGTGGTCGGCATCTACTCGATCATGCAGTTCTTCTTTGCGCCGGTGTGGGGGAGGATGTCCGACCGCATCGGGCGGCGTCCGGTGATTCTGATCAGCCTCACTGCGAGCTGCTCTGGCTATTTTCTTTTCGCCTTTTCGCGCAGCCTCACGATTCTGTTTCTGTCGCGCATCGTCGCGGGCGCGGGAGGCGCGAACATCGGCACCGCGCAGGCGTACATCGCGGACAAGACCACGCCCGAGAATCGCGCCAAAGGGATGGGGATCATCGGCGCGGCATTCGGAATGGGATTCATCCTCGGTCCGCCGCTCAGCGGAATCCTTTCGCACCTCGGCACGAAGCACGGGATGGCCGGCAACCTTCTGCCCGGAGTCGCGGCCGGATCGCTGTCGCTGATCGCGCTGCTGCTCGCCTTCTTCTTCCTCGGCGAATCGAAAGCGCCGGATCTCCAGCCGCGCAGCGGAGTCCCGCCGCAGTTCGATAAACGCGTCTGGCATGAGGTGGCGACCCACGGATTGCTGTTCGCTGTCATCTCCACGTTGTTCATCACGCTGCTGGCCGTCTCCGGGATGGAAACCAGCGTCACGCTGCACGCGCGCGATCGCTTCCATTTCGCCCAGCTCGACCTTGCCTGGTTCTTTCTCTTCATGGGATTGATCGTCGCTACGATCCAGGGCGGCTTGATCGGACGATTAGCAAAACGCTTCGGCGAAAAAGCGCTGGTCGCAGTCGGCGCGGCGTCGTTTACGATCGGACTGGCGCTCGTTCCGCTGGTCTGGCGCGTGCCGTTGCTCTACGTCGTCGCGTTTTTCATCGCCGTCGGGCAGGGATTGTCGTATCCGTCGCTGACGTCGCTGGTGACGAAGGCGTCGCCGCCCAACGAGCACGGGAGCATGCTCGGTCTGGCCTCGGGCATCGGATCGCTGGCGCGATTTCTCGGCCCGATCTGGTGCGGATTCCTCTACGACCTCGCGCAGGCCCGCGGCGCGTTCTACGGAAGCGCCGTACTGACCGCGATCGCGTTCCTCATCGCGCTGCGAATGCGCAAGCAGCCGTTGCTCGCCGAAGCGGCAGGATAAGATCCAGCGCATGTCGATTCTGAAAGTGGCCCGCCTCGGCCATCCCGTCCTGCGCATGAAGGCTTCCGACGTCGAACCCGCCGACATCAAGGCGGGCAAGTTCCGCGCGCTGATCGACGACATGATCGAGACGATGCACGAATACGAAGGCGTCGGACTGGCCGGCCCGCAAATCCACCTGCCGCTGCGGATTTTCGTGTTCGAGGTGCAGGAGAAAGTCGCCAAACGCCGCGGCATCGCCAAACTGAACGCGGGTGTCTTCTTCAACGCCGTCTACGAGCCGGTCGGCACCGAGACCATCACCGATTGGGAAGGCTGCCTCAGCGTCCCCTTCCTCGGCGGCGAAGTAGCGCGATTCAAACGCCTGCGCATTCGCGGACTCGATCACGAAGGGAACGAAGCGGAGCTGGAAGTGACCGACTTTACCGCCCGCATCTTCCAGCACGAGATCGACCACACCGACGGCCACGTCTACCTCGACCGCATGCCCGACCTGACGACGTTGGGCTACACCGTCGTTCTGTAGCGTCCAGTTATCATTCGCGCCGTGAACAACTCCTTACTCGATCTCGCCCGCGACCGTGCCTCGGACTTTCTGCGCGAACTGCCTGATCGCCACGTCGGCGCCCAGGTCTCGCGCGATGAGCTTGTCGCCGCGCTGCATGTTCCGCTATCCGATGATGGCGAAGATCCCGCCGCCGTCATCGACGCGCTTTCGCGCGGCGCCGACCGCGGGCTCATTGCCTGCGCCGGTCCTCGCTACTTCGGCTTCGTCATCGGTGGCAGCCTTCCGGTCGCGCTCGCGGCCGACTGGCTCACAAGCGCCTGGGATCAGAACGCCGGCACCTACGCCACCTCGCCCGCGGCGTCCGTCATCGAAGACGTCTGCCGCGAATGGCTGCTCGAACTGTTCGACCTGCCGCGGACATCCAGCGTCGGATTCGTCACCGGCGGGCAGATGGCGAACTTCACCGCACTCGCCGCCGCGCGCCACGGCGTTCTCCGCCGCGCGGGATGGAACGTCGAGGATGACGGCCTGGCCGGCGCGCCGCCCGTCCATCTCGTCGTCAGCGCCGCCGCGCACATCACGATTTACTCTTCCATGCGAATGCTCGGCTTCGGCACGCGTGCGCTGGTGAAGGTCGATGCGGACGAGCAGGGGAGAATGCGCGCCGGCACCCTTCGCGAAACATTACGTAGTCTCGATGGACCGGTGATCGTCTGCGCGCAAGCCGGCAACGTGAACAGCGGCGCGGTCGATCCCCTGCGCGAGATCGCCGAGGTTGCTCACGAGCGCAATGCCTGGCTGCACATCGATGGTGCTTTCGGTTTGTGGGGCCGCACCACCGCATCCAAGCGTGCACTGCTCGACGGATGCGACCTCGCCGACTCGTGGGCGAACGACGCGCACAAATGGCTGAACGTCCCCTACGACAGCGGCATCGTCATCGTTCGTGACGCGGCCGCGCACCGCGCTTCGATGACCTCGACAGCCGAGTATCTGGAGCAGACCAGCGGTGTAGAGCGTGACAACTTCGATTGGACGCCGGATTTCTCCCGCCGCGCCCGCGGCTTTGCCATCTACGCCGCCATCCGTGCGCTCGGCCGCCGCGGAATCGCCTCCCTCATCGACGGCTGTTGCGACCGCGCTCGCCAGTTCGCCGAAATTCTCAGCCGCGACAAACGCGTGACGATCCTCAACGAGGTTGTCCTCAACCAGGTCCTTGTCCGCTTCAGCAACAGCGACGACATCACGCGCGACGTCATCGCCCGCGTCCAGCGCGAAGGCACCTGCTGGCTCGGCGGCACGACCTGGCAGGGCCAAGCCGCCATGCGCATCTCGGTCTCGAATTGGTCGACGACGGCGGAGGATGTGGAGAAATCGGCGGCGGCAATTCTGCGGATGCTTGCGGGATGATGCGATCGGCAGGGATTTTCGGCCTCTTGCTACCTCCGAAGCGCGATGACGGCGACGACTCCGAGCGCGAGCGCGAGCGCGATTAGCGTGCGCGGATCGAGCGCGGGAATCGCTGCCGAGACGTTCTGGATCAGCGGCGCGGACGTGCTGCTGGCAAAGGTCACATCGCCGTTGTACATCGCGGTGATGGTGTGCGGCCCCGCGGTGAGGTTGCTCGTACTGAACGTAGCCATTCCGCTGCCGTTGAGCGTTCCGCTGCCCAGTAGAGCGACACCATCGAAGAACGAGACGGTGCCGGTTGGGGTTCCACCGGTACCTGAGACGGTGGCGGTGAAAGTCACGCTTTGTCCGGCGCTGGACGGATTGTTCGACGACGCGAGCGTCGTAGTGGTTGCGGTCAAGGGCGCGAGTGCCGTGAGAACGACGTCGTTGCCGGTTCCGCCGTTGTAGGCGATCTGATAACGAAATCCACCGGGTCCGCCCGCGATGATCGCACCGTTGGGCAACCCGGCGAAGGTGCCGACCACAGGATCGCTGCCGTCGTTGTCGATGATGGTGAAGCTGTTGCCGGGCGCAACGCCCGCGCCGGAGCCCGAGAGGCTGAATGTAGCGTCGGCCAGGTTCACGGTTCCGGTAGCGTGAACGTTGCTGTACGACACCGGGGCCGTACCGTTGATGGATTCGGAGTATGTCACTGCCGCCGCCAGCCCGACGTCGCCGGTGTTGGCGACCCCGGTGCCGCCGCTGCCCGGCGCGAAGACGCCGCCGGTGATGATGAGTTTTCCGATGGTGCCGCTCGAGGCCACGGCCAGCACGCCAGCCACCTGTGAGTACTGGAGAGGCAGCGTACCTCCCACCACCGCCGTGGTTCCGGCGTAATTCGAGTAGGCTCCGGTGTAGGTGCTTACGCCGGTTAACGTTAGCGAACCGCCGGAGTGGACGATGCCCCCGATGCCGACGAACTGTCCGCTGATCACGCCACTGTAGGTCGTCACTGCGGATCCGATGATGGCCAGAATTGGGCCGCAGCATCCCAGGTCGACGTTTCCGCTGCCTGCCAGCGAGGCGATTGTCTGGAGTGATCCGTTCACGTTGAATAAGCCCCCCGCGCCGACGTTGATGGCCGTTGATGTCGGGATGGAGTTGGGGGCGCCGATCGCCAGAGTAGAGGTCGAGCTGCCCGTCGCGCCCCATTGCACGCCGCCGCTGAAGTCGTTGGTCGAGTTGTTCAAGTAATAGATGCCGCCGTTTCCCATGCCCAAACCGCCGCTCCCGGTGATCTGGCCGTTGAAGTCGATCTCCTGCCCGAGGAGCAGATTCATGGCGGTGTCGGACGCGAGAACCACCGTCCCAGTCAGGGTCGAGCTTCCGGTGGACTGCAGCACGCCGTTGCCGCCCTGGCCGCTGCCATTGAGGGTGAGGTGCTCGGCGGGGAAGGTCAGGCCGGTACCGAGAACGAGCGTCCCGCCGGAGTTGACCAATGTGCCGTTCAGGTCCGTGTTATCGGCGATCCCGAGGGCGTTCTGGTTCTTCGCGATCAAACGCCCACTCTGAATGACCACGCGACCGGCAAATGTGTTCGCGTTGGAGAGAGTCCAGTCGCCCGACGACAACTTGATCAGTGCGTCGGTCCCGGCGCCGGTTCCGCTGATGATCCCGTTCAGCTGGCCGCTTCCGGCAGGAGCATCGAGCGTGAGACCAAAGCCGTTCAAGTCCACGTTGCCGTTGATCACCAGCGTCCCCCCGATGACGGTGAAATTGGCGGGAAGCCCGTTGAGCCGTAGCGACAGACCAATGGTGTTGGTGCCGGTGCTGGAGGTGATACCGGTGAGCACCACCAGGTTGCCGCTTAGAACGTATCCGCCACCGTTCAGGGTGATCTGGTTGAATGAGGTTCCTGCTGGAAAGTCGTTCGAATTCGTCAGGTTCGAAGCGCCGGCCGGGAATACCAGACTGTCGCCCGCTACCGGCGCAGTGCCTCCCCAATTCGATGAGAGGGTCCACTGCCCGTTGGTGGTTCCGGTCCAAGTGCGCGTTGCTCCGAAGGCGGTTGTGGACACCAACAGGAGGGCGAACACCAGGGAGCGGGGCACGGCCGCAGTCTACTTCAACCTCAATCCACTACCCGTCCCGCCAAACCTTGGCCACCCTTGCCAAGAGCACGCTGTTCTTCACCGGCTTGCGGATGAAATCCACGGCGCCGACTTCGAAGGCGCGGACTTCCACATCGTCGCCGGGCAGGCCGGAGATGAAGATAGCTGGCACTTCGACGCCGTTTTCGTGCATTGCTTGCAGGAGAGAATGGCCGTCGATGTAGGGGAGGTCGACGTCGATCACCATCAGGTCGATCGATTCGCGGCCGACCATCATCAGCGCTTCGGCGCCGTCCTTGGCCGTCACCACGGCGTATCCCGCCGACTTCAGCACGGCGTTCGTCAGCTCGCGGCTCAACACGTTGTCTTCGACGACGAGAATCGTTTTCTTACGCTCTCCGTCGGCCGGCGGCGCGGACGGCTCGGTGCGGCGGGCGCGGAGTTGAACGATCTCGCGCTGCAACGCCTTCGTCTCCGCGTCGGGTTCGATGCGCAGCTCGCGTTTGAGCACTTTCGCGCAGCTCTCGTATTGTTGCAGAGCCTCGACTACGTCGCCGCTCTGCAGGTAAAGGCGCATCAGCGTGCGGTGCATCGGCTCCTGCAGAACGTCCAGCCGCAACGACGCTTGCGCCGTGCCGATGGCCTCATCGAGCGCGCCGCGCTTTGACTGCAACTCGACCAGCTGTGCGTGTGCGCGAAGAGCAACGCGATGCAGGCGGTCGCGCTCTCCGGTCACGAATTGATCGAAGCGCTCTTCGTTGATGCTGAAACCGTCGAGGAAATCGCCGCGGTAGAGCTCGATCGCATTCTTCAGCGCTTCCTCGGTGCCGGCGGCGATCAGCGATTCCATCTCGGCCACGTCGCAGGAAACGGAGCGGTCGAGCGACAGCAGGTCGCTCTCCTCGATCAGCACTTTGTGATCAGGGGCGATATGCGCAAGATCCTTGCGCACGCTCGACAGCGTCTGCCGCAGACTCTGCCGCGCCTGATCGGGTCCCGTGCTCGACCAAAGCAGCCCAGCCAGCTTCTCGCGCGAGACATGCTGCCCCGGCTTGATGGCCAGGTAGGCGAGCAGCGCCTGCGATTTTTTTGAGCCGATCGTGACGAGCGAGCCGTCGGCGGAGCGGATCAATAAATCACCCAGCAGCTCCAATCGCATCGAGGACATCGTTGTGGCCGCTGATTATCGCAGCATGGCCTTCAAAGTTGCTTCGACTTTCGGCGGCGCATCTCGTACCCTCCGTGCTGGAGGTGTTGAGGATGATCGAAACGGTCGAGACGGTGTCGGTGGGAGACGAGTTGCGCGACCTGATCCGGCAACAGAACTGGAACCAGTTGCGCGACCGCCTCACGGACATGCATCCGTCCGACGTCGCCGATCTCATCATCGCCCTGCCGCGCGAAGAGGAAGGATTCGTCTTCCGCGTCCTGCCGCGCGACGAGGCCGGCGAGGTCTTCTCGTATCTGCCGCCTGATCACCAGGAAGGCCTGATCGAGTCGCTCAGCAACGAGCAAGTCCGCAACGTCCTCGCGGAGATGAATCCCGACGATCGCACGCGCCTGCTCGAAGAGATGCCGGCCGAAGTCACGCGGCGCCTGCTCACCGCGCTCTCCCCCGAGGATTTGAAAAACGCGCGCTGGCTTCTCGGATATCCGGAGGACACAGCCGGCCGTTACATGACGCCGCGCTACGTCACGGTGCAGCCGGAGATGACCGCGCGCGAAGCGCTCGACCACATTCGCATGACAGGGCCGGGCAAGGAGACGGTGAACGTCGTCTACATCGTCGATCAGCGCGGACGGCTCGTCGAAGACATCCGCCTCAGCTCTCTCGTTCTCGCCGATCCGAACACGAAGGTGGTGGACATCGACGATCCGCCGCTCGTGAAAATGAACGCGACCGACGACCGCGAAGAGGTTCTGAAGGCGTTCGAAAAATACGATCGCCTCGCCCTTCCGGTGACGGACGCCGACGGTCACATGCTCGGCATCATCACCGTCGACGACGTGCTCGACGTCGCCGAGCAGGAAGCGACTGAAGACATCCAGAAACTCGGCGGTATGGAAGCACTCGACGCGCCGTACTTACAAGTGAACGTGCTGTCGATGATCAAGAAGCGCGCGGGCTGGCTCTCCGCGCTCTTCCTCGGCGAGATGCTGACCGCGACGGCGATGAGCTTTTTCGAAAAGGAGATCGCGCGCGCCGTCGTGCTGGCGCTGTTCGTCCCGCTGATCATCTCCAGTGGCGGCAATTCCGGCTCGCAAGCCACGTCGCTGATCATCCGATCGCTGGCATTGCGCGAGTTGCGTCTGCGCGACTGGTTTCGCGTCTTCCGCCGCGAGATCCTGTCCGGCCTCGCGCTCGGATCGCTCCTCGGATTCATCGGTTTCGTCCGCATCGTGCTGTGGGAAAAGCTCGGGATTACCGAATACGGTGCTCACTACATGCTCGTCGCGCTCACGGTGTGGTTCTCACTGATCGGCGTGGTGTTGTTCGGAACGCTGGCCGGCTCGATGCTGCCGTTCATCCTGCGCAAGCTCGGCTTCGATCCCGCGACGGCGTCCGCGCCGTTCGTAGCCACGCTCGTCGACGTGACTGGACTGTGCATCTACTTCACAGTCGCGCTGATGATTCTGAAGGGGACGTTGTTGTAGCTACGCCTTCGGCGGTTGCCACAACTCGAACCGGTTCCCCTCGGGATCCGTTGCCCATCCGAAGCGGCCGAAGTCGTTGTCGTCGACCTTTTCGTCGACGGTTGCGCCGGCCTCACGAAGTTGCGCGAGCATCGCGTCGAGATCGTCGACGCGGTAATTGATCATGAACGGCGCGACGGACGGGTCGAAGTACTTCGTCGTCGATGGAAAGGTCGACCAGACGGTCATGCCGGTGACGTCGGGCTTATCTTTCGCGATCCATTCGAACGTCGCGCCGCCGTACGACGGGTCGACCGGGACGCCGAGGTGATCGCGGTACCAGGAGCCGAGCGATTTCGAGTCGGATGCTTTGAAGAAGATGCCGCCGATTCCCGTCACTTTTTCCATCGGTTTCTCCTTATCGAAGCGTGAAGACTGTTGCGCCCGCGCCGGGAGCGACATTGTATGCGTAGCGGTCGAGAGTCTGCGCGAGCATGCGTTGCGCGGCGGGAGAGAGCGAGGTCTCACGCTCGGCCAGTTTCTGCGCCACTGCGGTGGCGATCGGCGCGGGCGCGACGACGGCGACATGCGTGATGCCGTCGTTCTTCAGCCGCGCGTAGAGCGCCTCGGGTGTCGGCATTTCGAGGTAACGCGAGACGCGCGGTCCGTCGAAGTTGCCGCCGCCGCGCACGCGCCGCGCGAACCAGAATGTTTCGTTGAGGCCGATGACGAGAGCGCGCGCATTCTCGGGAAGGAGTGCATCGATCGACTGCACCGTCTTGAACGAGGAACGCTGCTTCGTTAGAAATTCGGTGTCCGAGGCGGCGGCCGAAAGCAGCGAGAACGTGCCGCTTCGATCGACGAAGTAACCGATCAGAAAAAGCTGGACGATGATGGATAGACCGAGGAGCACGCGCATGAGGCGCCGCGGCGCGTGCGACCGCGCGGCAGGAATGGCTAGGAACGGCAAAAGAATCCGCGACGATGGCGCGAGCAGAAACAGCAACACTGCGGCGGCGATCAAAATCCACGGAAGTATGCCGGCGGAAAGCGTGCAGGCGGCGATGAGCGACGCGCCGAGGCTTTCGTCGAGAAAGTGTCCGTCGAAGACGTAGTCGGACAAGAACGGCGCGCGATATCCCGACACATGCGGCGCGGCCGCGGCGAAAAACGGCGCGATCGGATTCCCGGTCAGGATCAGATTGCGAATGAAGAAGATGGAGCCGATGGCCATGCCCGGTAGCAGACCGCGCCAACGACGCGCAACGAGGACGGCAATGATTGCGAACGGAACAAATGTGTACTTCGTCAGCAGGCCCGCGGCGATCGCCATCGAGATCGTCGCGGCATCGCCATCATCAAGCGCGAGAACGAGAATTGCGCAGATGCCGATTAACGGCCAGTCGACGAGCGACCACCCGGCAATGAGCGCGAGGGCTGGAGTGGTCACGATCGCAGCGAGTGCGATTGCGTTGCCGCGAGAGAGCCGGAAGAGCATCGCGGTCGCCGCGAGTGCCGCGCCGAGGTGGAGAAAATGCGAGGCGATGCCGCCGGCGAGTTGACCGAGAATCGTCAGCAGCGGCAAGTCGGCCGATTCGATTCCGAGTGGAAAGTACGAATGCGAAATCAGCGGCAGATCGATAGCGCGATGTTCCTTCACCCACGTCCACGGAATGGCCAGGTGGTACGCGAGCTCGTCGAGCGATGACGGCGGCGCCTGCGCGGCGATGAGCGCGCAAAGGAAAACGATCGCGAGCGCGACGAGGACGAGCGGTTCCGCGATCGCCGGCATCAGCGGCGGACGAGATTCGAATCGCCGCACGAGCACGTATATCCCGCCGACGCCAAATACGACCAGCAGGATGCCCATCGACCACGACGAGACGTTCAGCGTTCCCGCGAGAAAACAGAGCGCGCCGAAGATCGGATAGCCGAGTAGAAAGTCGCGCGGAAGATCGGCGTTCTCGACACGCCACGCACGAACGATTGCTCCGCGCACCGCGAAGCCCGCGCCAAGAATCGCAAACGCCTCGAACAGCGCCATCAGAACCGAGAGGCCGATGCGCGTGACGAGCAGCTCGACGAGAACGAATCGATCGATGAGGACGAGCAGAAGATAGAGCGCGATGACGATCGAAACGATGCGCTGAATCTTCGACATACGAATGTCTCAGAGCGGAGGCAGCGCCGCGCGCAACGCCAGGATGTCGCTGATGATCTCGCGCGCGACCTCGGGACGGATCTGCGTGGTTCGGTCGCTCAGCGCGGCCGGCGGATTGTCGTGCACTTCCATGAAGAACCCGTCCGCTCCCGCCGCCGCCGCGGCGCGCGCCAGTGGCCGCGCGAATTGCGGCGTGCCGCCGGTCTGCTTCCCTTCGCCGCCCGGCTTCTGCATCGAGTGCGTGATGTCGTACACGACCGGCGCGCCGAATCCGCGCAGGATCGGGAACGCGCGCATGTCGACGACGAGGTTTTGATAACCGAACGACGATCCGCGCTCGGTGATGAAAACGCGTTCGTTCCCAACCTCGCGCCCTTTGTCGAGAATGTTCTTCGCCTCTTCCGGCGAAAGAAACTGCCCCTTCTTCACGCCGACCGCTTTGCCGGTTCGCGCCGCCGCGGCAACGAGGTCCGTTTGCCGGCACAGAAACGCCGGAATCTGCAGAATATCGAGCACCTCGGCCGCTCGCTCCGCCTGCTGCCATTCGTGAATGTCGGAGAGAAGCGGCAGCCCCGTCTCCTCTTTCACGGCGCGCAGAATGTCGAGTCCTTTCTCGATCCCGGGACCGCGAAACGAGTCGATCGACGTGCGATTGGCCTTGTCGAACGACGACTTGAAAACGAGATTGATCTTCAACTCGTCGCGCAACTCCAGAAGCGTCCGCGCCATCCGCAACGCATGCTCGCGCGACTCGATCACGCACGGACCAGCGATAAAAAGGGGAGGGTGATCACCGCCGAAAGAGATGTCGTCAGTGATGGCAATTGAACGCGTGCTCATGTGCGGCGCATTGTACTCACCGAGGTAGAATCCTTGGGCATGGCCGATGACGCTTGGGAAATGCTGATGCGGTATTACCGCGAGGTGTTAAAGCCCGACTTCGATAGGCTCCGATCTCAAATCGATGGCCTGATGACGAAGGCTGAATTCGACGCACACATGGCCGAGATCCACCGGCGCTTCGATCGGTTGCACGCCTACAATCAAGACGCGCTCGCGACTTTTCAGCGAATTGAGGATGGAATGACCGCTGCAGCAAAGGATTCCGCTCCGGAAAATCTCGGCTGAGAACCGGTAACGGAGCGGATGCGTGTCGCAGCAAGTGACCAAACTACCTCACGCGTAGGCAACCTTCGGCTCCGCGCCCGCCCTTGCACCCACCCACGTCGCGCCGATGTAGATCACGATCGAGGCGATCGAGAACCAGACCGGCTGCGGGATGATGAAGGCGTTCGCGATCCCGGCGCAGAGCAGCAACGCGCCGACGATGTAGCCGGTGATCGGCGTTCCTGCGATTCGCGCGGCGAGCCAGGTCGCGACGAACGTGGCGATCAGCCAGCCGGTCAGGACGATCAGCAGCACCGACAGCGGCAGCGTCGCGACGAACGCCTTCACTTGCGCCATGTCCTGCATGTTCGTGCCGAGCGGCGGCGGATAGATCTTGTGCCCGATTCCTTCCGCGCCGGCGACGAGCAGAAACGCGACGATCATCCCGACGATGACCGCCCCGATGCGGCGAAGGATCGTCATACGAGTTCGCTTTCAGCCGGCGCCATCGCCATCGTCGTCTTCGTCGACGACTTGTACGCGCGCCCGGCCGCGATGAACGAGCGGAAGAGCGGGTGCGGAGCGGTTGGTCGCGACTTGTACTCAGGATGGAACTGGCAGCCGAGGAACCACGGGTGGCCTTCCAGCTCGATGATCTCGACGAACTTGCCGTCGGGCGAGAGGCCGGTTACGCGGAAACCGCGCTCCTCGAGTTGCGGCACATACTCGGGATTGACTTCGTAGCGATGGCGGTGGCGCTCGTCGATCTGCTCCACGCCATACGCCTGCCGCGCGATCGAACCTTCCTTCAGTGCGCACGGATACTTGCCGAGGCGCATCGTGCCACCGAGGGCGTCGACGCCGATCAGATCGCGCAACTTGTAGATGACTTTGTACGGCGACTCATCGTCGAACTCCGTCGAATTCGCGCCGACCATGCCGACCATGTTGCGCGCGAACTCGATCGTCGCGCATTGCATGCCGAGGCAGATGCCGAGGAACGGGATGCGCTTTTCGCGCGCGTAGCGGATCGCGCGCAGCTTTCCTTCGACGCCACGTCCGCCGAATCCTGGTCCGACAAGAATCCCATCCACGCGTCCCAACTCGCCGTGATACCCCTCGGTCTCCAACTCCTCGGAGTCGATGTAGACGATGCGCACCTTGACGTTGTTGGCGATGCCGCCGTGCATCAGCGCTTCGTTCAGCGATTTGTAGGAATCGCCGAACTCGATGTACTTGCCGACGAATCCGATCTTCACCTCGTCCTCGGGATGCCGCAGCTTGCGGATGATCTCTTCCCACTTCGTCAGCGCGCCGATCTCGTCGTGGGGAAGGTGGAGCTTGTCGAGCAGGATCTCGTCGAGCCGTTCGCGCGAAAACGCAAGCGGCACCTGGTAGATGAATTCGACGTCGAGCGCGGGGATCACGGCATCCTGCTCGACGTTGCAGAAGAGCGCGATCTTGTCGCGCATGTCGTCGGGAATGGCGTGCTCGGAGCGGCAGAGGAGGACGTCCGGCTGAATGCCGATCTCGCGCAGCTTCTGCACCGAATGCTGCGTAGGCTTCGTCTTCATCTCGTCCGAGGCCTTGATGTACGGCACGAGCGTGAGATGAACGTTGATGGCGTTACCGCGGCCGACTTCGAGCCGGAACTGGCGGATCGCTTCGAGGAATGGCAGTGATTCGATGTCACCGACGGTGCCGCCGATTTCGACGATGACGACGTCCACGCCTTCGCTCACTTCGCGAATGCATTTCTTGATTTCGTCGGTGATGTGCGGGATGACCTGCACGGTCTTGCCGAGGTAATCGCCGCGGCGTTCCTTCTCGATGACCTTGAGATACACGCGTCCGGTCGTGAAATTGTTCTTGCGCGTGGCGCGCATCGAGGTGAATCGCTCGTAGTGTCCGAGGTCGAGATCGGTCTCGGCGCCGTCGTCAGTGACGAAGACTTCGCCGTGCTGGAACGGCGACATCGTTCCGGGATCGACGTTGATGTATGGATCGAACTTCTGCAGCGTGACGCGGAAGCCGCGCGCTTCGAGCAGCGCGCCGATGGATGCCGCGGCGATCCCTTTGCCGAGTCCGGAAACAACACCGCCCGTCACGAAAATGTATTTAGTGCTCATCATGCCTCCGGTTGGTTGAGAGAGTTTGGCCCGCTGCCGCGGCGCGGTTCGGGCTGCTTGCTGGCGGGGAGAGTGGTGCTGGCTGTGGCGAAGAAGCGTGTGCGTGTGAGCACGCAGCTCACGAACGCTCTCCGCAGTTACTGTTTTTCAGCCAGTTCATGTTCGACGCGCGCAACATCCTCGGGGCGATCGACGCCGAGGTGGGGTCTTGTGGTTTGAACGACCCGGATTTTAAAGCCGTTCTGCAGCGCTCGCAACTGTTCCAGCGATTCTGCGAGTTCGAGAGGCGACGGCGCGAGAGCAGCGAGCGCTTTTAGCACGCTCGCCTGATAGCCATACATCCCGACGTGGCGCTGCGCGCCGGCGAGCGGCGAGCGTGAGAAGTAAAGTGCATCGCCGGAGAGTGCAGTGACTACTTTGACGACGTCGCGCGACTGCCGTTCGTCGTCGTGTTCGATGCGTGATGCGAGCGTGGCCATGTCGACGCCGGTTTCCTGCAGGACTTCGATTACGGCGTCGATCGATTCGATGTCGATGAGCGGCTCGTCGCCCTGGACGTTGATGACCTGAGCATAATTTTCAGAAAACAGATCCAGCGCCGCGGCGATGCGGTCGGTGCCGCTCTGAAACTCTCCTTCTGGTCTCACAAAACGGCCGCCGAACGACGCGACGTGATCGGCGATACGGTCGTCATCGGTGGCAACGTAAACAGCGCTTGCGCGCTTCGACCGAGCGGCGCGTTCGTAAACGCGCTGAATCAGCGACACGCCGGCGATCATCGCCAGCGGCTTGCCGGGGAAGCGGGACGATGCCCAGCGCGCCGGAATTACAATGACCGCCTTCATGGGCTTCGATTCTAGTTCGGCTGTCGATCCTCGGCTGCCATCATTCGAGGATCGCGTGCTGATTCGCCGTCTGCTCATCATCGCTGCGAGTGTCGTCGTCATCGTCGCCTCGGCCAGCCGTCTGGAATTGCTCTACTCGCATAAGTTCTTCGACAACACCGGTACTGCGCAGTGGATCTGGCAGCAGAATCGGTTGGCCGACGGCAATCCGGCTGCGTTCTTTGCGACGCACGAGTTCGACTTGCCGCCGAATCGCTCGTTCACGCGGATCAAGATGCTCGGCGATCCGGAGTACACGCTGTACTTCAACGGCGTGGCGGTCGGTGGGCGGCACGTCGGCGACGACAACGAAGCGCTCGATACATACGACGTGAGCACGTTGGCGCGTGACAAGAAAAATCGCATGGTCGTGGCGCTGCGGAGCGCGAATGGCGTCGGCGGCCTGATCGCGTCGATCGATCTGACGCAGGAGTTCGGCAATTTCGTCGTGACGGGAAACGACTGGCACATCGTCCGCCGCTGGCGCGACGATCTGTTGTTCCACGATCCGCCGCCAGCCGTCATCATGCGTCCCCAACTCCTCGGACGGCCGCCCGCGCGGCGCTGGAACTACCTCGTGCAGCGCGATGCGAAGCCGTTCGCGCCGGCGCAGCAGGTCATCGCGCCGCGCGAATCATTCGACTTCGAAACGGCGCTGCCGGAGATCGCCGTCATCGGCGGTACGGCAGTGACGGTCTCGCGCAAGACGCATGCGACGGCGTACGACTTCGGTCCCGTCTCCGGCCGCGCGCGGTTCACAATTCACAATGTCGCAAATGCGGCGCGCAACGTCACCGTGCGCTTCGCGAACAATCGCTCCGAACTTTTCACTGTCGAAGGCGGCCTCGAGCAATTCGTCTTCGCGGCAGGGGAGCGGATCATCCTCGACGAAGAGACGCGCAACTTCCGCTACGTCACCGTGTACGGAAGTGCCGCGAGCGTTGACGTCGTGAAGTGATCATTGAGAAGAGGTCAACTGCGGCAGGATTGATGTCGCACAGACACTCTTGTCTGTGCTTTCGCAAGGTGCAGCGGCTGACATTGACAAGCAGTGAGTGCGAATCGGCTGTTGATCGTCGCAGCCATCCCGAGCCTCACCAGCACAGACAAGAGTGTCTGTGCCACACGCTTCCGCGTTGCCGATCAGAAGAGCACTTTGAGCACGAAGTAGTTCGCCGGCGTGATCGTCTTCGAATCGAGCGCCTGCGCGTCCTCGCGCGTGATGTGAAACCGTCCGGCGGCGCCGAAGGTCGTCGTCTTCATGAAGAGATCGACGGAATCGATCTGCACTCCTGCCACACCGGCGTTGTGCATCATCAGGAACGCGGTGGCGGTGAGTGTGTTGAAGACCTTCTCCTCGTTGTCCGCGGTCAGATCGGCGCGTAGCGAGTGCGGGCCGGTCGAAATCACTTTGTGCTCGAAGATGCCGATGTCTTCAAAACCGCGCTCGAATTTGCTGATCACGTTTTGGCCGAGGCCGGGGCCGGGCGCGATCGGTACTGTTTCGGTGGCAACCGGTGCCGGAGCCGCCGCAGCGGGTTGCGCCGGCTGCAACTTGCGGAGACGGATCGCGCCGCCAATCTCGGATGCTTTCGAAGTCGGCGCCGCTCGCTGCTCCACGCCGAGAAGTTCGCCGCCTCCGAGCCGAGTCACTTCCTCAGACTTCGCCACATCGATTGCTGACGGATCGAGCGCCAGCACGCTTCCATTGGTGAGCGTCATCGTGGCCTTGCCGTTGACGATCGTCCATTTCGCGCGCGCTTCGTAGCGGGTGCCGTCTTTCATCACGACCCAGTACGACGCGGCGACGAGTTGCGTGACGGTGAGGACTGCAAGTGCGGCGAGGATCAGAGTTTTCTTCATCGGTGTCTCCGGAATGGCGCTTCAGAACGCTCGATTATACTGACCCGATGCTCGTCGTCATGGAGGCCGGTGCACGGCCCGATCAAATCGAAGCCGTCGTCCGCCACATTGAGCGCATGGGCCTCAAGGCTCACGCCATCCCAGGTGCCAACCGCACTGCCATCGGCATCACCGGCAAGCCGGGGACAGCCGATCCAGAGGTTCTCGAGAACTATCCGGGCGTCAAAGAAGTCATTCGCGTCTCGCACGCGTACAAGCTGGTCAGCCGCGAAGCGCGTCCCGACGACAGCATCATCAATGTTGGTGGTGTGGACGTCGGCGGCAACGGAATCATCGTCGTCGGCGGACCGTGCGCGGTCGAGTCACTCGATCAGGCCCGTGCCATTGCCGAGGGAATCAAGAACGCCGGCGGACAACTCTTCCGCGGCGGCGCGTACAAACCGCGCACTTCGCCGTACTCGTTTCAGGGACTCGGCGAGGAAGGACTCGAAATTCTGGCGCGCGTCCGGGAAGAGTTCGATCTCCCCATCGTCACCGAGGCGATCGACAACGAGGCGCTGGTGCTGGTCGACAAGTACGCCGACTGCATCCAGATCGGCGCGCGCAACATGCAGAACTTCTCGCTGCTGAAGATGGCGGGCCGTGCGCGAAAGCCGGTCCTGTTGAAGCGCGGGATGTCGGCGACACTCGAAGAGCTGCTGCTGTCGGCCGAATACATCATGGCCGAGGGCAACTACAACGTGATCCTGTGCGAGCGAGGCGTGCGGACGTTCGCCGATCACACGCGCAACACGCTCGATCTCTCCATCATCCCGGCCATCAAACGCATCAGCCATCTGCCGGTCCTCGTCGATCCGAGCCACGGCACCGGCAAGCGCAACAAAGTCGCGCCGATGTCGCGCGCCTCGATCGCCGCCGGCGCGGACGGTGTGCTCATCGAAGTCCATCACAAGCCGGAGGAAGCGCTCTCTGACGGTCCGCAAGCCATCCTGCCGGAAGCGTTCGCGCAGATCGTCCGCGAATGCGACGCGATCGCCCGGGTCGTGGGCCGGTCACTGCAACCCGCGCTGACCGCGAGCGTTTAGAGCTGGCCTTCGTGTAAGACTCTCATGTCGTGACTGAATTCGATGCCGTCATCGTTGGCTCCGGGCCGAACGGACTTGCTGCCGCAATCGCGCTAGCCCGCGCGGGACGCAGCGTCGTCGTGCTCGAGGCGAAAGACACGATCGGCGGCGGCACGCGCACCGAGGAACTGACGCTGCCGGGGTTTCGTCACGATGTGTGCTCGGCGATTCATCCGATGGCGCTTGTGTCGCCCTTCTTTCAAACGCTGCCGCTGGCGGAACATGGACTGCTGTGGCGGGAGTCGCCGTATGCCATCGCGCATCCGCTCGACGACGGCACGGCTGCGATTCTCGAACTGTCGTTGGAGAAAACGGCGGCGCGGCTTGGCGTGGATGGCGACGCATACCAACGATTGATGGCGCCGTTTGCAGCTGATGCGGCGGAACTCTTCGACGAAATCCTCCGGCCGATCCGGATCCTTCCTCGGCATCCCTTCGTACTTACGCGCTTCGGACTGACCGGAATCCGATCTGCGCTCTCAATCGCGAAGCGATTCAGGAGGGACGCGGCCCGGGCGCTTTTCGGCGGCTGCGCCGCGCACTCGTTCCTGCCGCTCGACGCTACCGGCTCCGCATCGTTCGGACTCGTGCTCGCGGTAGCGGGGCATGCTCTGGGCTGGCCATGCGCGCGAGGCGGCTCCGTCGCGATCATCAACGCGTTGGCCGGATATCTACGTTCACTCGGCGGCACGATCCGGACGTCGACGCCGGTGCGCTCGATGAATGACATTCCGTCGTCGCGCGCGGTCCTCTTCGACGTCACGCCGCGCCAGCTCGCCGACATCGCCGGCGACGCGTTGCCGCAGCCGTACGTCAAACGGCTTCGCCGCTTTCGCTACGGCCCCGGCGTTTTCAAAGTCGACTGGGCGCTCGACGGACCGATTCCGTGGCGCGCGCCGGAATGCGCGAAGTCAGCAACGGTGCACGTGGGCGGGACGATCGAGGAGATCGCCGTGCACGAGGCAGCGATCTGGAAGGGACGCAACGACGGCAAACCGTTCGTCCTCGTCGCGCAGCAGAGCCTTTTTGACGACACGCGCGCGCCGGCCGGCAAGCACACCGGTTGGGGCTATTGTCATGTCCCGCACGGTTCGACGGAGGACATGACCGCCATCATCGAAGCGCAGATCGAACGGTTCGCGCCCGGCTTCCGCGACCGCATCCTGGCGCGGCACACGAGAAACTCCATGCAATACGAGGCGTACAACCCGAACATGATCGGCGGCGATATCGCCGGCGGCGCGAACAACCTGATGCAGGTCCTGGCGCGTCCGTTCGTGCAATTCGATCCGTATTCGACTCCGAACAAACGGCTCTACCTCGCCTCCAGCTCCACGCCGCCCGGCGGGGGAGTGCACGGCATGTGCGGCTACTGGGCCGCGCAGTCAGCGCTTCGTTTTCTCAGTCGCTGAACACGCCATTTCTGGCTCGCCAGTTGCTCTAAATAACAGCGGCAAGCGATGAAACTGGAGGCCTCTATGCACAAGAATACACAGCACTTACCGGGCGGATTGCGCGCGTTCGCGGTCGCCGCGGCAATCGCGTCATTGGCAGCATTCGGCTGCACGACCAATCGCACTCCGGGCGACGGTCAGCCGGGCATGACCGCCCCAGCCACGCCGTCATCCATACCAGGCACATCCTCAGGAACATCGAGCCCGCCGATGGCAAGCGCCGCCGCAGCCGGTGTCAGTGTCGACCGCGCGAACGAATCAGCCGCCATCGTTGCCTCTCATCAGCGCGAGCGATTCCTCGGCACGATCAATCCCGCCGGAGCGCAGCCGGTGGCGGCAACGCCGCCGGCACCCACCGGTCAGTTCATCCCGCCGTCCGCCTACGCCAACCCGCAAGCGACGGTGAACGCGTCCATCAGTTCGGCCCCGACCCCGGTCGTCACCGGCGGATCTCCCACCGGCGAAGCGGCATTCCTCGCCGCGGTCGGAGGGGGAGCGACGACCGGAACGACGGCCGCCCCGACTGTTGGAGCGACGACGAGCATTGCACCGACCATCTCCACCACAAGCGTGACCGCAACACCGACCACCGCCGCGATTGCGACGACACCGACGCTTTCCAACACGACACTCACTCCGACCACCGCCGCGATCACCGCGACGCCCGGTCAGTTTGCCGCCGGTCCGACGATGACCCCGGTGGCAACCGGCGCGAGCACGACAGTCCTCACGCCGACGCTCACGTCGTCCGTCAACGCAAGCCCGACGCGCGCCGCCAATCCGCCGCTGGCCAGTCTGCGCGTAACGCCGGCAGCGACGTCGACGACCGCGTCGTCGACATCGGCGATCACCGCAACGCCAACGACGACCAGTTCATCGACATCGACGACACGCGGAGCGGCAACGTCTCGCGTGGTCGCGCCGATCCGCGTCATCACCAACGCCAACGGCACCGTGACGGTGACCAACGCAACCACCCCGCCGCCCTCGGTCATCAAGAATCAGAGATAGCGTTTCCTCCGGTCTCGCGGTGCAACGCCGCAAGACCGCAACCGCCATCATGGAAATCCGCATCGGCACTTCCGGCTACCACTACAAGCACTGGATCGGCCGCTACTACCCAGAGGATATGAAGCCGGCCGGAATGCTCGCGTGGTACTTGCGCGACTTCGACACGGTGGAGTTGAACAACACCTTCTACCACCTGCCGAAAGAGTCCGCCTTCGACTCATGGCGCGACGCGGTGCCATCCGATTTCGTCTACGCGGTGAAGGGCAGCCGCTTCATCACGCACATGATCAAGTTGAAGGACCCTGACCGCGGCATCGTCAATTTCGTCCCGCGCGCCCAACGCCTCGGCAAGAAACTCGGACCGATCCTCTGGCAGCTTCCGCCCGGCTGGAACGTCAACGTCGAACGCCTCGAGGACTTCCTGCATTCGCTGCCGAAAGGAATCCGCTACGCGTTCGAACTAAGAAACCAGAGCTGGATGACCGACGCCGTCCTCGAAGTCCTCAAGAAATACGACGCCGCGTTCTGCATCTACGAGCTGGCCGGCTACCAATCGCCGATCGAGGTCACCGCCAGCTGGACCTACATCCGCCTGCACGGTCCGACGTCGTTCAAGTACCAGGGCAGCTACACCGACAAACAGCTCGAGCAGTGGGCGAAACGAATCGATGATTGGAAGAGAACGCTCCGCGCCGCGTACGTCTACTTCGACAACGACGACTCCGCGTACGCCGTCAACAATGCGCTGACGTTGAAGGAACGCGTCGGAACGACGAAGCGCCGCCTGAGACGAACCGCGTGAAGCCGCGCGTATCATGAGCGGCTCGCGTTGCTATGGATCTCTACTCTTCCCAACCGCCGTTTTCGATCCTCCCGCACGCGGATGCTCTCTACGCGCGGCAACTCGAAGCCATCAACGAGGTCGCCCGCATTGCCACGCTCGATCTCGAACTCGGTCCGATGACGCAGCGCGTCACCGACGCGTTGGCCAGCAGATTCGAATGGGAGTTCGTGGCGCTGATCATGGTGGAGGCGGGCGTCTTCGTCTGCCAGGCGGTGACCAGCACGACGCCGACCGAGATTCACGTCGGATACAGCCGCCCCATCGGCAGTGGAGTCGTCGGAACGGTCGCCGCGACCGAGCAGCCGATTCTGCTCGACGACGTTCACACCTTCCCCGGTTACGTCGAGACGATGCCCGGCACGGCCTCGGAGATTTGCGTTCCCGTTCGTCACGGAGGAAAACTCGTGGCCGTCCTCAACCTGGAGAGTACGCACCAGGCGGCATTCCACGATCAGCTTCCGCTGCTCACCATCGTCGCCGATCAGCTCGCGGGGGCGATTGCAAACGCGCGGCTGTTCGGCGAAACCCGGGAGCGCGCACGGCTGATGGAGATGATGAGCGACGTTTCGCGCACCGCCCTGGAAGCAAAAGACCTCGGCGACCTTCTCGATCGCATCGTGCGCTACGTTGCCGAGCATTTTCCGGTCGAGCAGGTGTCGATCACGCTTCGCGACATCAGCGCGCATGCCGGTGAGGCCACGTCACCCGCACCGGCTGCGATCAGGTTTCCGATCCGCTTCCGAGGAGAGGATTTCGGGCAGCTGGAAATCATGAGCAGGGAAGCCTTCTCGCCCGCGACTGCGCTCGCATTCGAAGCACTGACGAATCAGGTGGCGGGAGCGATTCATCTCGCGGCGACGAAACATGACCTCGAACGAGCCAACGAGCATCTGGCCCGCGCCATCGAGACGCTGCACCGAATCTCGACCACCGACCCTCTCACCGGCGTCGCCAACCGGCGCAACTTCGACGACGCCCTCGTTCTGGAATGGCGCCGTGCCGCTCGCTCCGCCACACCGCTATCGCTGATCATGCTCGACATCGATGCGTTCAAAGCCTACAACGACGTCTACGGACACCAGGCCGGCGATGACTGTCTGCGCCGCGTCGCCGAATCGCTCCAATCCCATCTTCATCGCGCCGGCGACATCGTGACCCGCTACGGCGGCGAAGAGTTCGCCGTCCTCGTGCCCGGCGTCGATCGTGCTCGCGCCGGCGATCTCGCCGAACTACTGCGCGTGTCCGTCGAAGCCATGAGCATCGCTCACCGAGCGTCCACAGCCTCGAACGTCGTCACGATCAGCGTCGGAGTCGCCACGATGATCCCCGACCGCGACGGCGATCCGGGCGCTCTCCTCAAAGGAGCCGACGAAGCGTTGTACGCGGCCAAGGCCGGCGGCCGAAACCGCGTAGCGGTGCATGTCCCCGCGGAGCCGTAACGTAGTACACAAAAGTTTACGAGTGTCTCTCCAGCCATCTGGCGATCGTGTACGAGAAGTCCAGGAAGGTGAGTTGCGCGAGGTCGAGTTTTAGCTCGGCGCAGATCGCGGGCTGATCGGCTCTGAAGTTCTCATAGCGGGCAAAGATCGTTGCTCCGCCCGGAAGGTCGGTTCTGCCCGATTCGGTACGTAACCAGTCCCGCACGCGCGTGACTGCCGTTTTCGCGCTGTTACCGTGCTGATGGATGTCTTGGCCACCGAGGTCTGAAACGAACTTTTGGAAACGGTACTGTTCTGTGTCGAAGATGAGGAACGACTTGTCAGCGCAGTTGGGGTTGAAGGCTTTGCATCCGAGGTCGATTCCTAGCTCCAGCGGCATGTTGAAACGCGGAAGGGCGTCCGTGGCGTCAAGCGCTGTGCGGGAGAGATCGTGAATCGAGTAGCGCGAGACGGAGATTAGCGAGATGATTTTTTTGCAGCCGGACTTGACTGGAATCGAGACGTTCACGCGCGCATTTGGGACGGAAGCCAGCGTCGTTGATGGCGAAGACGATCGCCTCGAACAGCGGCGCGTAGTCGTCATCGAAAGGGCAGTTGATGAATACGTTTCTCTCGTATTCGTCGACAGGCATCGGACGACCGCTACTTCTTGCGTGCCATCACGGCGTCGATGGCGCGATCGATCTGCTCGTGAGGGATCGACGTCGGCTCCGTGGGGAAGAGGATTTCGCGACGGGTACGCCTGGATCGCTGACGGTCCACAAATCGTCCCGTATCAGAACTGCGCGTCGCGATGAAGCTTCCGGTCTTAGTCTTGCGGCTCGCGCTTCCGGTTGGTTGATTCTTCGCCATGGTTTCGTCTTCCTTCAGGTCCCACGGAATGCCCAAGGAACGATGAACATTCTACGGCCACGGCGCGCTCTTCATGGATTCAAAAAGATTTTCCTCTGCAAAAAAGGGCCGCCTTGCGGCGGCCCTTTGCTTCGTGAGTCGTTGAGGGAACCTACTTCGGTGCCGGTTTCTCGAAGATCTTCAGATCGACTGTTGGGTTGATTTCCATCGTCGTCAGTTTGCCGCTGCCGGTTTGCTGGCCTCCGGTAGTGCTGGTGAAGGCGACCGGCATCGTGATGCCGTCGAAGGTTTTCCAGTCGGTGTAGTCGGTGATCGACTCGCCGCGTGGGGATTGGGCGACGCGGCGGAGGATCTTGCCAGTCGCTGGGTCGACGAGCCATTTCACGGCGGTGCCGTCGGCGTCGACGGTCAGGACCTGCGCGTCAACCGTTCCTACTTTCTCGGTGCCGGCGACGGTGAAGATGTACTTCGGATTGTCGATGTTTTTGAGGATGGCGATGATGTCGGCGCGCGACTCATTGCGCATCGACGTCCGCTGCGAGCCGGGCATGTCCTGCGAGCCCATGGGGCTCATCATGAACGCGGCATCAGGCGTTGAGACCATGGTCATCTCGCCCATCGGCGTTTTCATGATGCGGCGGCTGTAGTCGGGATACTTCGTGATGGTGTCGGCTTCGATGTCCATCGGTCCCTGCGGCGTCTGCGCCTGCATGGTGCCGACCGTGTGCGTGGCCTGAACTGCGTCGATTTTCGCTTTGCCGCCGACGAAGGCCAGGATCTTCCTTACTAACGAGAGGCCCTCGGGGCTGCTCGATGCCGGCTTCGGCGCTGCGGCCGCGGCGCCTGCGGCGGCCGGTTTCGCGCCGGGCTCGGGGATCGTGATGTCGATCGGAGTGACGGTGCCGAGGGTGGAGAGGGGCTTGTCGAAATCCTTCTCCTTGCCGACGACGAGGACCGACACCTGATTCGGCGACACGTACTTCTTCGCCACGCGCGCCACATCGTCGGCCGTCACGGCCTGCAGGCGGGCGGGGTACTGCTGGTAGTAATCGGCGGGATAGCCGTAGAACTCGAGGTTCACGCGCTGCGCGAGAATTTTCGCCTTCGAGTCGGCGGTGAAGACGTAGGCGTTGAGGATTGCTTCCTTCGCCTGCGCCAGCTCGTCGGCCGTGAACGGCTTCGACTGCAAGTCGCCGAGATCGGTGCGAAGCGCGTTGACGGCTTCGACCGTCGAGCCGCTCTTGGTTCCCATCCAGATGTGGAAAAGGCCGGGGCGGTCGAAATTCGTATCGACGCCGCCGCCGACTCCGTAGGCGAGGCCGCGCTGCGTGCGGATGTCGTTCATCAGGCGTCCCGAGAAACCTCCGCTGAGGATCTCGTTCATGACCTGCGTGGCGTAGAAATCGGGATTGTTGCGCAGCACGCCGGTGCCGCCGTGGACGACGTAGATGTTGCTCTGCGTGACGTCATCTTTGGCGACGTAGTAGACGCCTGCTTTGGCGGGCGTTCCGCCGGTTGGCGCGGCGGCCGGTGCTTGCGGACCTTTCGGCCACGAGCTGAAGGCGTCGCGGAGTTTCTTCTCCATCGCGGCCGCATCGAAGTCGCCGACGAAGCTGAGGATGATGTTGTTCGGATGAACGTATTTGCTGTGGAAGGCTACGAGATCATCGCGCGTGACGCTGTTAACCGTGGAGTACTCCGTGACGCGCGCGTACGGCGAATCGGCGCCGTAGCCGAGTTTGGTCATCTCGCGGTCAGCGATGCCTTTCGGATCGTCGTTGCGGCGGGAGATGCCGGTCGTGGCCTGTGTCTTGGCCAGATCGACTTTGTCCTGGCGGAACGCAGGATGCTCGAGGACGTCGACGAAGATCGGGAAGACGGTGTCGAAGTCGCCCTTGAGCACCGACATGGTCACGTTGCTGGAATCGTCGCCGACGCCGGTCTCGACGCGCGCGGCGCGCGCTTCGAGGAAGTCGTCGAGCTCGTCGCCAGTCTTCGACGTCGTTCCGCCGGTGCGCCAGGAGCCGCCTAGGATGCCGGCGAGGCCGGTCTTTTCCGCGGCGACGTCGCGGGAACCGCCGCGGATGCGCGCACCGCCGCGGATGAGCGGCAGCTCATGATCTTCCATCAGGAAAATGACCATGCCGTTGGCGAGCTGCACGCGCTTCGGTTGCGGAAGCTGGATCTGGTGCAGGGGAGGAGTCTTGATGTCGTGGTAATCGGAAACCTGGGCGAGGGCCGGGAGCGACAGAAGCGCCGTCGCTGCCGCGATCGCATGCATGCGAAGCGATGTCATTTCGTGTCTCCCTTCGGCGCCGTGGCGGCGGCCTTCTTGGCCGACTCGATCATGGCCACGGTGCGGTTGCTCGAAACGAACGTGGCATTGGCGACGCGCTTGATGTCGGCGGGCGTCACTTTGTCGATGCGCTCAACCTCATGAAAGAGTTCGCGCCAGTCGCCGAAGATGGTCTGGTACGTGGCAAGCTGGATGGCCAGGCCGGAGTTGCTGTCGAGCTGGCGGAGCAATCCCGCTTTCGCGCGAGTCTTGATCGACTGCAATTCGTCCGCGGAAACGTCTTCCGTCTTCAAACGCTCGATCTCCGCATGAATCGGATCGGCCAGTTCGCTGGCGGTGTGGCCGGCGGTGGGGATGCCGAGAAATGCGAAGAGGTTGGGGTACTTGTTGCCGGGGAAGCCGTTGAATCCAGCGGCCGCGGCGGCCAGCTTCTTGTCCCGCACCAGCGAGCGATACAGCCGTGACGTGCGTCCCTCGGACAGCAGCATCTCGATGACGTCGAACGTCGGCGCATCAGGATCGATCTCCGCCGGGCGGTGATACGCCTCGAAGTAGAACGGCTGCGATTGCTCGCGCACGATGACGGTGCGCTCGGCGGTCTGCTTCGGTTCCACCGTGCGCAGCGGCTCGGGCGCGGGGGCTTTCGGCAGACGGCCGAAGTACTTCTCCATGATCGGCATCACTTCGGCCGCTTTGAGATCGCCGACCAGCGCGACGACCATGTTCGCCGGGACGTAGTTTCGTTTGAAAAACGCCGCGGCGTCGGTGGCGGAGAAGCTTTCGAGATCCGAGGGCCAGCCGACGACCGGCTGTCCGTACGGATGCGCCGTGAATGCCGCGGCCAGAGCCTGCTCGATGAGCCGTCCGACCGGGCTGCTCTCGGTGCGCATGCGCCGCTCTTCATGAACGACGTCGCGCTCCTTGTAGAACTCGCGGAAGACCGGGTGGAGGAAGCGCTCGGAGTCGAGGTACGCCCAGAGCTCCACGCGATTCGACGGCAGCGAGTAGAAGTAAACGGTCTCGTCGTCGTTCGTGAACGCATTCACGCCGACGGCGCCGGCGCGGTCGACGATCTTGCTGAACTCATTGGGCACGACATACTTCTGCGCGTCGTCGATGGCCGCCTTCCAGTCCTTCTCGAGCGCGGCGATCTTCGCCTGGTCGTGATTGACCGGATCGCGGCGGGCGCGGTCGTAGGCGGCATAGGCGTCTTCGACTTTCGCCAGCGCGGCCGACTCCGCTGCGTAGTTGGACGTGCCGACCTTGGTCGTGCCTTTGAACGCCATGTGTTCGAACATGTGCGCGAGGCCGGTGATCCCCGGTACTTCCTGTGCCGACCCGACGTTCACGACGGTAGTGAACGAAAAGACGGGGGCTTCGGGGCGCTCCATGACGATCACGGTCAGGCCGTTGTCGAGTTTGCGCACGGTGGTGCGCTTCTCGGCCGAGGCGAGATCCTGCGCGTGCAGGGTCGCCGTAATCGTCAGAAGCAGGAAGAATGATGTGGACAGTCTTCGAACTGCTCCCTTCAAATGATGCCTCCTTGGTATGCGTTTGTTTGTTGCGAGTTGAAAAGAGGGACGAGGGACAAGGGACGAGGGAAGGCGAAGCGTACATCGCTCACCTTCGTCTCTCCTCCTTGGCTGAAACGAGGGACGAAGGTGAAAGCGTACACCCTAGTCCCTCGTCCCTCGTCCCTGCTTTTCGTGATACGTGTTGACGCCAGGAGCGTTTCGTTTATTGCACGACGACGAGGATGACGAATACCGAGGATGGAAACGGCCCGGACCGTTGCCTCCACGCGGCGTTGAGGTTGAGGAAGGCGAGTCGCTCGACTACCTCTGCGGCTGGTTCCGCATCTTCCAGTACGAGCGCGGCCATCGCTATTCGACCGACGATGTTCTGACCGCCTGGTACGCAACGCAATGGGCTCCTCGGGTCTCGCGCGCCGCGGACCTCGGCTCCGGAATTGGATCCGTTGCGCTCATCTGCGCATGGCGGTTGCCTGGCGCGACGTTCTGCACGATCGAGGCGCAGGCGATGTCGGCGCGATTGGCGCGGAAAAGCATTCTTTATAACGGTATTGAGGCGCGGTTCACGGTGTACGAGGGCGACCTGCGCTCTTCCGTTCTTGCCGAGGAACAGCCGTTCGATCTCGTCACCGGATCGCCGCCGTACTGGCCCGCATCCGCGGCGACGGGAGCCGCACATCCTCAGGCCGTTCCGGCGCGGATCGAAATCCGCGGATCGGTTTTCGATTACGCGGCAGCGGCCTCGCGCATCCTGGCAACTGGCGGGATGTTCGTTTTCGTCTTCCCGTTCATCCAACGCGAACGCGCCGAGGAGGCGGTGAGGGCGAGCGGGCTGGTGCTGCTGCGCCGCCGCGACGTCATTTTCAAAGAAGGCGAACCGCCAATGATCTCCCTCTTCGCCGCCATACGCGCAGCCGACCTTCCGCCGGGACGCCAACCGTGGATCGAGCCGCCATTGATCATTCGAACGAAATCCGGCGCCGTGCATCCGGAGTACGCCGCGATCCGTATCAGCTTCGGTTTTCCGCCGGGCGACATTCCGGCGGCGCCACTATGATGCCGCCGGAGGATGTGAATGCCGCTCGCTAATGCCCTGATCGCGGAGCTGGAACTGGAAGGAAAGTCGACGGTGCGGATGCTCGAACGCGTCCCGCTCGACAAACTCGATTGGACTCCGCACCCGAAATCGCTGACGCTCGGCCGCCTGGCCTGGCACCTGGTGTCGATCCCGTCGATTGCCGTGCGATTGATGGCGGAGGGAAAGTTCGACCTCAAGAACGGCGGCCCGCCGCCGATGCCGGAGAATCCGGAGTTCGTGGAGACGTTCCGCCGCAATCTCGCCGCGATCCAATCGACGCTCGGTGCGATGGACGATGACGCGCTGAAAGCGCCGTTCGTGATCTCGCGCAACGGCGACGTCCTCAACGAGACGCGGAAGATCATCTTTGTCCGATCGGTACTGATGAATCACAGCTACCACCATCGCGGCCAGCTCTCCGTCTACCTGCGCCTCCTCGACGTGCCGCTGCCCGCGATCTACGGGACGAGCGCGGACGAGGCGATGTAGTTCCGGCGGTTTCGTCGGCGACTTTGCATGCGAGACGAATGTAGCATTCGGCGAATGACGAAAGTCTTGCTGCTCTCACTTTTTCTCTTCGGCTGCGACCAAGTACGGCAGATGGCCGGTTCGCACCCAGACTACTTTGCGCAGAAGCGGGAGTGTTACGAGCTATCCATCAAGCGATCCGAACGAGACGAGACGAAGAGCCTCCCTGGTTTCATCAACTTGAAGCCCGAACAGTGCTACGTGCCGACTATGAACACTTGCATCTGCGAATCAGGGATGATGGAGCGCGCGACAGGGAAGCAGCTCATGATGGTGGAGGACCTGTTAACCGGACACGAGCTGGTGAACGGCAGCCCTGACGAGGCCCGCTACAAAAGAGAACGAGATCGACTCTTCAACCTCTGCGCGAGATAGCTATTAAACTGACCCACTGCTCCGCTCCTCCGCGTCTCCGCGTGAGAACGTCCCTTGTGCAAGACTACCCATCATGAAAATCGTAGCTGGGGACATCGGCGGGACGAAGGTTCTGCTGCAGTTGGTGGACGCATCGCAGGCCGGACGCACTGTCCTCGCGGAGCAGCGGTACGAGAGCCACGCCTACGCGACGTTCGATGCGATGCTTGGCTCATTCATCAGCGACCATGTTCCCGGGCCGATCGATGCCGCGTGTTTCGCCGTCGCCGGTCCGGTGTTCGCGGATCGTGCCGAGGTCACGAATCTGACGTGGAAGATCGACGCGTTGGCCCTGGCGAAGAAGTTCGCGATCGGACGCGTATCGCTGATCAACGATTTCTATGCTGTCGCTTTGGGAGTTCCGATTCTCGCGCCCGCGGATTTCATCGTTCTCAACGCCGGCACCCGCGTCAATTTCGCCCCCATCGCCATCCTCGGCGCTGGCACCGGCCTCGGCGAAGCGAACCTCGTTCACGACGGCGGCAAGTGGAACGTCGTTCCGTCGGAGGGAGGTCACGCTGATTTCGCGCCGCAGGACGAAGAGCAGACGCGTCTCTTTCTTAACCTGCACGCGAAATATGGTCACGTCAGTTGGGAGCGGCTCCTGTCGGGCATGGGACTGGTGAACATCCACAACTTTTTGACGGGACACGATCGGCCATACGACGAAACGCTGCCGATGGAGATCGCCAAGGCGTTCGCGGACGGCGACCAAACCGCAGCGCGGACCTTCGCAATCTTCGTCGACATCTACGGCGCCGAGGCGGGAAACATGGCGCTGCGGCTGCTGGCGCGCGGCGGTGTCTATCTCGCCGGCGGCGTCGCGGCGAAGAACATCGATCGCTTCACCGACGGCAAATTCATGGACGCCTTCCTTCGCAAGGGACGGTTCCAAAACATCCTCGCCGCGATCCCGGTGAACCTGATCACGAATCCGAAGGTGGGACTGCTCGGGGCGGCGGAGATGGCGGCTCGGCTGGTGTCGTAGAAGCGAACTCCGGAATCGCCAGCCCGGCCCATCCGTTCGTCGTCGCGAACTAAGGAGTCAACACACACATGGGTCTTTCTGTCGGAATCGTCGGGCTGCCGAACGTTGGCAAGTCGACGATCTTCAACGCGCTCACCGCCGCCGGGGCGCAGAGCGCGAACTATCCCTTCTGCACCATCGAACCGAACGTCGGCATCGTGCCGGTCGTCGATGCGCGCCTCGACAAGCTGGCCGCGCTGGCGCAGAGCAAGCAAACCGTCTACACCGACCTCAAAGTCGTTGACATCGCCGGGCTCGTGCGCGGCGCATCGAAAGGGGAGGGCCTTGGCAATCAGTTCCTCGCCAACATCCGCGAGACCGACGCCATCCTGCACGTCGTCCGCTGCTTCGACGATCCGAACGTCGTGCACGTCGAAGGCTCCGTCGATCCCGAGCGCGACATCGAAGTGATCGAGACCGAGCTCCTGCTGGCGGACATGGATGCCGTCGGCAAGAAGCTCGACCGCGTCGGACGGCTGGCCCGCGTCGGCCAGAAGGAGTACGTCGTGCAGGCCGAGGCGCTGGAGAAGGCGAAGGCGGCCGCGGACAAAGGGACGCCATTGCGCGCGGTCGTGTTTGATGACGCCGAGTTCGAGTCGCTGCGCGAACTCAATCTCATCACACTAAAGCCGGTTCTCTACGTGGCCAACGTCGCCGAATCCGACCTCGGCAAAGAAACGCCGCTGCTTCAGAAAGTGCGCGCCATCGCCGCCGAGAAAAAGGGAGAGGTGGTCGTCATTTGCGGTGAACTCGAAGCGCAGATCTCCGATCTTCCTCCCGCCGAGCGCACCGATTTCCTGAAAGAAATGGGACTCGAAGAGCCGGGCCTGAACGTTTTGATCCGCGCCGCGTACAAGCTCCTCAACCTCGAAACGTTTTTCACCGCCGGACCGAAGGAAGCGCGCGCCTGGACGATCGAGCGCGGCTCGAAAGGTCCGCATGCCGCCGGCAAGATTCACAGCGATTTCGAACGCGGCTTCATCCGCGCCGAAACGATCGCCTACGACGACTACATCACCCTCGGCGGCGAGCAGGCAGCGAAGTCTGCCGGGAAGATGCGCAGCGAAGGAAAAGATTACGTGGTGCAAGACGGAGACGTGATTCTGTTCCGGTTCAATGTGTGAGTTGTGAAGGGAGCAGCACTGTCATCCTGAGCCGCCGCAGCTGCGTAGGCGAAGCCGGAGCAGCGTAGGACGGTCGAAGGACCCCCAGCTGGTAACCAAGGGTAGGGCGGGTGGCTGCGGCATACCGCCGCCCCCCATCCGGGGTTAGCAGCCGGGGGTCCTTCGACCGTCCTACGCGACTACGCCTTCGGCTACGTCGCTCCGGCGGCTCAGGATGACAGGCGGAGCTAACGAGCAAATGCAGTTCACCATCCTCAGCGACGAAGGCCTTCCCATCCGCGGCGATCTCGACATTCCGCCGGGGGCGAAGGCGCTTGCCGTCGTCGTGCACGGCTTCAAGGGATTCAAGGACTGGGGATTCTTTCCGTGGCTCGGCGAGACGCTCTGCAATCATCGCTTCGCCGTCTGCCGTTTCAACATGTCGCGCAGCGGGATCGGTGAGAATCCGGAGACGTTCGACCGTCTCGATCTCTTCGCCGACGACACGTACTCGGGACAGATTGCGGACTTGCAGAAGGTCGTGCGTTATGCGCAGCAGCGCGTCGATGCGCCGACGTTTCTGGTCGGGCACTCGCGCGGCGGCGGAATCTCGCTGCTGGCTGCGAGCGGCATCGAGAATCTAAGCGGCATCGTCACCTGGAGCGCGATTTCGCACACCGACCGCTGGGACGACACCACGAAATCGCTCTGGCGCCGGATCGGCTACCTCGAGGAGGAGAACACGCGCACGAAACAGATGATGCGGATGTCGACGCGCATGCTCGACGACATCGAAGCAAACCGCGATCGCGTCGACATCCTCAAATGTGTCACGCAGATCGAGCATCCGATGCTGGTCATCCACGGCGCGCGCGACGAGAGCGTGCCGGTTGCCGAGTCGGCCGAGATCGCGTCGTACGCGGACGATCCGTCGCACGTGATCATCGCTAACGCCAGCCACACTTACAACGCCATCCACCCACTCGTACACATTCCGTTCGAACTGACGATGGCCGCTGCGCTGACGGCTCGATTCATCAGCGTGTATTCGTAGGGGCGAGCAGCTTGGCGGAATGGCCAACGTAAGTATTTTCGTGGCGTAGCGCCGTCGGCTCGACGGCTGTACCGCCAGCGACTCGCTGGCAGGTCTCGCGAAACGTGCCGCCGAGCCGGCGGCGGTACAGCCAGCGGGCCGCTGGCGCTACGTCCGGCGAGGACGCCACCGTTCCGTCGCGCTATCGGAGCAGCTTCGCGACCTGCGTGTAGTACGTCCGCGCCTTGTCGCGATCGCCCGTGAGTTGCGCGGCGTGTGCGGCGCCCGAGAGTCCGTTCAATCGTCCGGGCGAGTCTTTCAACGAGCGCTCGTACGCATCGAGTGCCTCTTGCGGACGATTCGTGGCGAGAAGGAAATCGCCGAGCATCTCGCGCGCAGGGAGGATCGAGCCGGGCGTGACGGGACTCTTGTCCATCGAGTCTTCGAGATCCGCCGCCTTGCGCAGCGCGGCTTCCGCGACATCGTCATGCCCCTCGGCATGCGCAGTCCAACCGTCGACGGCGTTGATTTGCACGGTGATCTGATCGGCCCAGTACGCGTTCTTCTGATCGAGCAGCATCTGCCGCAGCCGTTTGAGCTGCTCGACATCCGCATGCGCGCCGGCCGGATTGCCGCCGCGCGCCTTTCCCATCGCTGACGCAAAGTACGTAACAGCCTCGGCGTACGCATAACGGTCCCACGGGAAATTCGCAGGACGCACGGTCAGCGCGGCCGCGTCCGCCCAGCGCTTGCGTTCCAGCGCGTAGCGCGCGGGAACAGAGGCCATCGCGTAGTAGCCGGCGAAGTTCTCGACGTCGAGCGATTTGATTGCCGCGAGCTCGTCAACTAATTGACGAACAGGTTCGTCCTGGCCGAGCTGGAGATAGGCGTAGGCGAGGTAGTCGGAGGCGTGCAGCTCGTCGAACGCAACAGCGCCGGGATGCAAGCGCGTCGCATGGTCGCGCGCTGCCTTCGCTGATTTCAGATTCGAATCGATCGTCTCATCCCACATGCCGAGGCGGACGAAGATGTGCGACGGCATGTGGAGCGCGTGCGGCGACGACGGAGCGATTTTCGCGTACGCATACGCGGCGTTGAGCGCCAGCGGCGCGAGCGCGGGATAGTCGAAGGAGTGGATGAGGTAATGCGCGATCCCGGGATGATCGGGATGCGTGTTCAGCAGGCGATTGAAGATCTCCGCTGCCTGTTTCTGATACGCGTACGTTTTGTCAGTCGGCATCGACATGCCGTGCGCGATGAGCGAGAGTCCGTAAAAGATCGCTGCTTCATCGTCGTTCGGATTCGCGGTCGTGACGCGCTGCATGCCCGCTTCGTAAGCACGGGCACGGGTGGTTAGGTCTTGATGTTCGACGTCGCTGTAGAACGCGGTGATCGCGTCGATGTAGCCCTTCTCGCGGTCGGTTTTCGCGCCGATTGCTTTCGCTTTCGCCGCCGCGGCAACGCCGCGCGCCAGCTCGGCCGGCGCGTACGGGCTCGGCCAGACCGGGTGATAGTTGCTCATCGCCACGCCCCACCACGCCATCCCGCACTGCCGATCGATGGTCGCCGTCTCGGTGAATGCCTTCTCCGCCTCTTCGTACCAGAACGAATGCAGCAGCGCGACCGCGCGCGTGAATTTGGCCTGCGCGGCGGGCGTGCAACTGATTGGGAAGCTAACTGTTCCCAGCCGCTCAACTCCCTCGGCGTGATGGTCGTGCTGCTCCATCTGGGCGGCGAGGCCGACGGCGGACAGGAGAAGAATCGAGATCGCAACAACACGCATGGTCTGTATCCTCTGGATGCGATTGTATCGAGTGCCGAAAGCTCACTCGAAGAGTAGCTGAACGCGGAGCGGCGATACCTTCGCAAGTTTCGTGAAGTCACGATCAACGTGCAAAAGCATCGCGTCGTTGCGGATCGCGCATGCTGCGATCAGGCAATCGACGCCGGATCGAATCGTCAATCCGGCGCGCCGCGAATCGAGAAAAAGCTGGATCGCCTCGTCGAAGACCGGTCTCGTTAGCGGTTCCTCGATCGTTGGGACATTGTTGAGGGCCGCCCGCGCAACGCGACGTACGGCGGCGTTGTCGAAACCTTGCAAGACCTCCTGAATGATCGGGAGGCACGTGACGATCTCGCTATCTGGTGCAATCGACGCAAAGGCTTCGCGGCGACGTCCGCGCAGGATCTCAATCCAGGCGCTGCTGTCGACCAGAATCATTTACGTTCTGCAGGCGCCGGGTCGTAATCAGAGCGCGCGGACAGAGGAATGGCTGCGTTGGTATCGGATTCGAACTCGTCCGCTTCTTCGGAGGAAAGTTTTTGATAGATATCGGTCGCAAGTACAAGGAGTCGCTGCGTGCAGAACTCGGCGCGTTTTCGGTCGTAGTGGGCCGATCCATCGCGCCTGTCGAAGTAAGCGAGACGCAGGACCTCCGCACATTCATCAGGCATCGCGTCGAGCGCACGGCTAACAGACAGCGCTTGGAGAAAGCGTTCCGTGCTTACGGCATCAGAGGTGTCGGGTGCGACTTCGGTGGACGAATCTCCACGCATCCGCGCAAGACTTCCACGCCACAAATCGAACGACCCCATGCGCGAAAGAAGGGCAACGCCTTTCTTTCCCCGCAATTCGTAGGCGTCGGCGATAAGACGAAAACGATCCTCCGGCCAATTCACGATTCGCAATTCTACTACTCGTGCTTTGGTCGGCCGTTTGGCGTGAACTACGAAGTCGGCGGTTCGGAGTTGCCTGGCCTTGATCCGCCGCGGCGGCGTCGGCGGCGCCGCGGGCCGGCGGGAGTGGCGGGCTGGTCGGGCATGTCGTCATCGAGGTCGGGCTCGGTGATCGGCGTGGGTTTGACGCCGCGATCCTGGAGTTTGTCTTCGTCGAGGAGCCATACCCATTGCGTCGATGGCGGTTTCGCCTCGGGGCGCTCGGGGCGTTCGCGTTTCGGAAACGGAGGACGCGTTGCGGTCCGCGGTTCGCGAGGAACGCGGTGCGGCATCGGGCGGCGTTCGGCAGACGGCATCTCCATCCGCTTCAGGCGCACGAGCACTTCTTCGCTGAGGCGGCGGTTGACGGAGATCAGGTCGGCGATCAGCGCGATGAGCAGCGTCTGGAAGCCGACGATGAGGAAGACGGCGGCCAGGATCAGCGACTGGATGTGGCCGCCGCGGTCGCCGTGCGCGAAGTCCCAGAGGAAGCGGATGCCGAGGGCCGAGCCGGCCAGCATGAGCAGCGATCCGATGGCGAAGAACGTCTTAAGCGGTTTGTAGATCGTGTAGATGCGGAAAATCGTCGCGATCGATTTGCGGAGGTACGTGCCGAGGCCGCGGTAGAGGCGCGACGGGCGCGTCGGCGCGTTCGTGCGCACGGGCACCGACTGCACGCCGAGGTTGCGGTTGCCGGCCTGGATGATCGTTTCGAGCGTGTAGGTGAATGGATTGAAGACGTTGATCTGCATGGCGGCGTCGCGCGAGAAGGCGCGGAAACCGCTGGTGACGTCGCCAACGCGAATGCCCGAGGCTAATCCAACAGTTCGGCTGCCGAGGCGTTGCAGGAGGCGCTTGAACCCCGACATGTGCGGCGATTTCGACACTTCGCGATCGCCGATGACGACGTCCGCGCTGCCGCGCACGATCGGAGCGATCAGTTTCGGGATGTCGGCGCCGGCGTACTGATTGTCCGCGTCGGTGTTGACGATGATGTCCGCGCCGAGGCGAAGGGCGGCGTTGATGCCGGCCAGGAACGCGGATGCGAGGCCGCGATGCGTCTTGAGCTGCACGACGTGCGTCGCGCCGGCTTTGCGCGCGGCGTCGGCGGTGTTGTCGGAGGAGCCGTCATCGATGACGACGGTTTCGATGGCGGTGATGCCGTCGATCTTCTTCGGAATGTCGCGAAGCGTCTGGGCGATCGTCGCTTCTTCGTTGAAGGCGGGGATTTGAACGATAAGCTTCATGTAGTGCGAGTGTCAGTCATCATGCCTGTGGAGCGGATCGGCGGCGACGCGGAGCGCGCGATCGAGTCGGTGCTGCGTCAGGAGGCGCCGTTTCCTTTCGAATTGATTCTGGTCTCCGCGGCGCCGTTGGCGATTGAGTTCGGGACCGGCGTACGGAACGTCATCGAGCCGAATCGTAATCCCGCAACTCGAAGAAATCGAGCGGTTTCCGAGGCGGCGGGGGAGATATTGGCGTTCATCGATGACGATGCGATCGCCGATGCTGGCTGGCTGGCGACGGCGGTCGCGTACCTCGATTCGCATGCCGAAGTGCTGGCGCTGGGTGGTCCCGATCCGGCTCCGGAGGATTCATCGCCTGAAGAGTTGATCGCGGAGACTCTGCTGGCGACACCGCTCATCGGCAGCGGCGTTGCGTGTCATGAGAACCGGCCCGGCGTCTTCGCGATCGCGAATGCGAGCGATGTGGCGCTGGTGAATCTGTTCGTTCGACGAACGGCATTTCGCGGATTCGACGAGGAGGTCGGCTACATCGGCGAGGACACGTCGCTGATCGCCTCGCTGCTGCCGCATGTCATCTATCACTCGGGCGTTCGTGTGTTTCACCGGCGGCGCGCGTTCCCGGGGCCGTATCTTCGGCAGCGCTGGCGGTACCGGCTGAAGACCGGAGAGATGCTCGCCGGCGGCGCTCCGGCCTATGCGAAGAACCTCAAGATCAAGGCCTTCCTCGTCGTCGGAGCGATCGCGATCATCGCCGCTCCGATCACCGTCATCCCGTACTACGTCTTCACGCTCATTCTCAGCTCGCGAACGACGCGGCTGCCGATGCGCTACTGGCCGCTGCTGCCGTTCGCATTCGCAGCCCATCACGCGACATACTTTGCGGGCATTGTGTGGGGCTGGATCAGGACGAAGCTGCGCTAGAATTTTTGCATGACGCGCACACTCTCGATCTTCGCCCTTCTCCTCGCCGCCGCATGCGCCACGACTCCGGCTCCGCCGGCGGCGCAGACTGCGTCCCAGCCCGCCGCGCCAGCAGCAACAGAAACGGCTCCCGCCGAAACCACGAACACCCGTCCACGCGGGATCATCATTCCGGCGCGAGGCCTCTCCTGCAACAGCGCCATCGTGATCAAAGCGACTACCGAGCAGGCCGGAATCGCTGAGGAGCATGCCTGGATCCAGGAAAATTATCCGGGAGCACAGGTTCCGGTACAGCAGTCGCTGACCAAATGCGGCGACAAGCCGGTCGATCAGATCGAGATCGATACCGCGAACGGCCGGAAAGTGACGCTCTACTTCGACATCAGCAACTTCTTCGGGAAGCACTGAGGATTACGGGGCGGCTGCTGCTGGTTCCTCCGAAGAACAGACACGAGTGTCTGTTCCACACATGAAGTTCACCGACAAGCTGCAGTACCTGCGCTACCTCGTCGACAAGCGAGGGATGAAGCCCGTCTACATGATTCTCGGGCTGACGTACGACTGCAATTCGTTCTGCCGGACGTGTTTCAACTGGGAGCAGCTCCGCAAGAACAAGGAGCACGAGCTTTCCTTCGACGAGCTCCAGCAAACTTTCTCATCCCTCGGCGATCTGCTGTTCGTGGTCATGAGCGGTGGCGAGCCGTTCCTCCGCCGCGATCTGCCGGACGTCTGCGCGATGCTTTCGTCGCAGAATCACGTGAAGCAGATCACGATCCCGACCGGCGCGATCACGAGCGATCTGATCGCGCGGCAGGTGGAGGCGTCGCTGCAGCGCTGTCCCGACACCCAGATCGTGGTCAATCTATCGATCGATCACGTCGGCGAGAAACACGACTGGATCCGCGGCGTTCCGGGCAATTACGAGAAGGCGAAGACGACGTACGCGGGGCTGATTCCGCTGCGCGAGAAGTACGGCAATCTGACGGTGAACGTGCACACGTGCTTGTGCAGCTACAACGCCGACGATCTCGATGAACTGTTCGTAGCTGTCCGCCGCGATTTTCCAGCGATTTCGTTCCACTCGTTCGAGATGCTGCGGGGCGATCAGCCGGACAAGAACATCCAGCCGATCTCCACCGACAAATACCGCGAGCTGCTGCCGAAGCTCGAGGCCTACTGGAACACCTACTCGCACTACGACAGCTTCCTGAAGTTCGTGAAGATCTACACCCGCCGCCTGGAGCTGGAAATCCTGGAGCAGGAAACGCAGGTCAAGCCGTGTCACGCCGGCCGAATCTCAGGCGTCCTCGATGCCCGCGGAGAAGTGCGGATGTGCGAACTCCGCGACGCGGTCGGAAACGTGCGCGATACCGGCTACGACTTCGGCAAACTCTGGTTCTCACCGGAAGCCGACGCGCAGCGCAAGTCGATCAAGGCGAAGGAGTGCCACTGCACGCACTCCTGCTTCATGTCGTCATCGCTGGTGTTCGACGTGCGGACGTGGGGCGCGTACTTTGCGTCGACCGTCGTGAATTTCCTCAGCGCGGCGTAGCGCACGACGGCTACACGGCTACGTGAGCCTTCTCGTACAAGAATTCCGGCGCGAAGTCGGCGTGATTCGGCCACTCGATCGTGCCCGTGTCGGGATTGACGCGAAAGCGGCTGAAGTACGCAGGATCTTTCAAAGGCTCGAAAATCGGTCCGTAGAGTTCGGACGAAAGATCAACTTCTCCTTCCGATCCATCCTCAAACCGCAACCAGATGGTGTAATCGCTGACGTAACGAGCTTCGACTATGTCTTCCATGGTTACTCCAGGGGAGGTATGCGCTTGAGATCCCTCTGTTCGTTTGCTAACCGCCAGTCTTCAGCCAAGTCTTCCCGGTGAAGATGCCACCATTCGAGAACGAGCGCCAGCGCGCGAGGGGGAAACTTTCCGCTGACGTGACCGTCCGCAATCCTCACGTGATCTTTTGCCCGCTGTACCGCGCGTGGAAGTGTGCAGGCTCATGTTCGCGATGGTACATGGCGATGACGATGCCGAAGAAGCGGCTGATCTCAGACACGATGCGCTCTATGTCTTCGCCATCAGAACGTCCACCGCACGCCCAGCCTTGCTGAGGTTGCGGGAGTGCGAACGAGCGGCTTGAGGTAATTCGGGTTCGCAGACGTGGCCAGCGCGTTGTCGCTTTCCTGGAACCCGTAGCGTTGATCGAGGAGGATCGGGCGTTGCGTGTTGAGGATGTTGAAAATATCCAGGAGGAGGTTGACCTTTGAGCGGCCGAGCGCGATGGGGTAGCCGAGGTGGACGTCGGCGTCGTAGTTGGACGGTGTGCGGCCTTCGGCACCGCGCGGGGTGAGAAAGAATTCGTAGCGGCGGTAGGCGTCGGAGTACCCGTAGCGCGTGACGGGGGTGCCGCTGCGCCAGTAGGCGGACACGCCGATGTTGAGTTTCCACCGCGTGTTGTAGATGCCGGACGCTTTGAGCTGGTGGCGGCGGTCGTTGGAGAGATCGCCGCGGTTGGTGATTCGGGACAGATCCGAGCCGTTCGTAAGAAAGTCGTAGTAATCGTAGGCGGCGGAGATGTTCGGATCGGCGCCGACGTTCGTAAACGGTGCGTATTCGCCGTCGTAGTTGCCTTCCAACCGTGAATAAACGTACGAAGCCATGCCCTGCCAGTTATTGCTGAAGGACTTGTTGGCATCGAGCTGGATGCCTTTGTAAGTCCGCTTCGGTTTTGGCGCGGGGAACTGTTGTGAATAGTCGAGGGTGAAGACCTGCTTCATGATCCCTTCACCCGGATTGCCGATGCAGTACGTGCCGTCATCGATGCAGAGGAAGTCCTCGATGACGCGGCCGTAATTGCGGTAAATGCCTTTGATGCCGACCGAAACATTCGGCATCACTTCGCGCTCGGCGCCGGCGAGTATCTCGGTCAGATACTGGTTTTTCAGATTGGGATCGGCAGGCTCGGTGAAGCCGCCCAGGATGGCGGATGTCGTGTCGGCATCGTGCTCGGCATTCGCGTCGGGGACGACGCTGGTCGGACTGTAATTGATGATGCGCGGCTGGCGCTCGTAGGAAAACGAGCGGATGACCAGGTCCATCGGGATTTCTTCGTAATAACGGCCGTAGGAGGCAAATACCTTCGATTTGTTGGAGCCGCTCGGATCCCACGTCAATCCCAATCGTGGCGCGTAGTCTTTCTTGAGGTCGATCTGCGTGACGCCGGAGGCATCGATGATGCGCTGGCGGTCCCAGCGCAGGCCGGCATTGATCGTAAGGTCTTTGATCGTCCAGCGGTCCTGCACGTACGCGGTCGTGTTCTTGTGTTGCGGCGATGCGTTCAGTTGCGAAATGGGAGCGTTCGCCAGCGTGGCGTCGGGCGTGGTCCAGTAGGTGTGGCTGTAGATCGGCATGGATGGATTGTTGGGATTGTCGAAGATGTCGACCTGCTGGCCGCCGGACATGCGTTTGACGACGTTTGCGGTCTGGTCTTCAAGTTCGATTCCGAATTTGATCTGGTGCGGTCCGGCGTAATGGGTGGCTGAGCCGCCGTAAAAGTTGCGCTCGAACGATTTTCGCTGGATGAGGCCGAAGCCGCCGGTCTGGAAGAAATTGTTGCGTGCGTCGATGTATTCGATTGCGTCGCCAGCCGCATTCGCAGGACCGACGGAGTTTTTTTCTTTATGGCGGGAGTCCTGCGCGGAGAAAAGCCATGTCGTGCCGACGATGCCGTCGTAGCGCACGGCGTAATCGCGGCCGCCTAAATCCTGCTGGCCGAGAAACGTGATCGAGTCGCCGATCAGGGTGTGGGTGGCGTCGTTGATAGCGCCGCTGTCGACGCGGGGATCCTGCAGGAGGGTAGCGATGAACGTGTGGCTGGGGTTGTAGCTGTAGGTTAGTTTCGCCGAACCGAGATTGCGGTCGCTGCGCGAGATCACGCTGCCGCCGGCCAGCGGCCCCTGGAGCAGGATGTTGCTCTGCCTGTTGCGCACTTCGTCGTAAGCGGCGAAGAACCACAGCTTGTCTTGGAGAATGTAGCCGCCGGCGTCGGCTCCGTAGTCCTTTCTGGTGAAACCTCCGGGTGTGGGACCGGCTACCGAGTGGGAGTTGGTCTGGAGCGAATCGCTGGTGTCGTATCCGAACAGATCGCCGTGGAACTCATTGCTTCCTGATTTCGTGATTACGTTGATGATGCCGCCAGTGGCGCGGCCGTACTCCGCTTCGTAGCCGCCGGTTTTGACTTCCATCGCTTCGATGAATTCGAAATTGAGCTCCTTGCCCTGGAAACCATATTCGGAGTTGGTCGTGTTGACGCCGTCGACGTAGAACGCGTTCTCCGCGCCGGAAGAGCCATAGACGGTGATGCTCGGCGTCTGTTTGTCGTCGACTTGAATTGCGTCGGTCGAAACGCCGGGTGTGATCTGTGCGACCGAGGAGTAGTTGCGCGCGGTCGGCAGCGTTTCGATTTGCGTTGCATTGAGATTGGTGCCGAGAGTCGTCGATGACGTATCGATGGGCGGCGCGAAACTCCCAACGGTGATGCTCTCCGTGACGGCGGGCGAGAGCACGGCATCGACCGCGGTCTCTTTGCCGAGGAGCACTGCCACAGCCGCCTGCTTCTTCTGTCCGAAGCCGCTCAGCGTGAACGCGACGGTGTAGCTGCCCGGCGGCAGAAGTGGCAGTCGATAGAGACCGGTCGCATCGCTGACGGCGATGCGAACGCCCTGCAGCGCGGGGCTGGTCGCCTCGACCGTCACGCCAGGAAGCGTGGCGCCGCTTGTGTCGCTGACATGCCCGCTGATCGAGCCGGTCGTCTGTGCGGCGAGCGGGACCGTAGCGAAAATGAGGATCGGGAGAAGTCGCCGGAGAGCGGACATGTGCAGCCTCCTTAATGATGTACCGTGAGTTTACGCGTATCGAGCCAGGACGCTGCGCACGCGCGAGAGGCCGGCTTCGATTTGCGCGGGCGAGACGGCGCCGACGCTGAGCCGGAACCAGCCGGTTTCGTTCGGGAGCCCGAAGGCCTGAAACGGAACGACCGCGAAGCCGGCATCGTCGAGGAGCAGCCGGCGGATCTGTTCGTTCGTTTTGATCGCGCCTCGGCCGATGAGATCGAACTGGACCGAGAGATAGATCGCGCCCTGCGGCGCGATGGCGCGGATCGGCAGGCCGTCGGCGCGCATCGCGTCGATGCGGTCGTAGAGGAGATCGAGGCGCAGTTGCAGCTCGCGGATCATCGATTCGTGAAAGTCGTCGATCGCGCTGCGCATGCCGAGGAACTTCGCGACCGCGATCTGCTCCGGGCGCGGTGCCCAGGCGCCAACGTGGCCGAGGATGTCGCGCATGCGCGTCGTGATCGGCGGCGGGGCTACCGTCCAGCCGACGCGCAGTCCGGTGGCGGCGAACGCCTTCGAAATCCCATCCACGAAGATCGTGTACGGCATCGCCTCGGGGACGAGCTGCGGCGGGCTGTAGTGCCGCGACGCGCCGAAGGTGAGCATCCAGTAGACCTGATCCCACAGGATCAGCAGGGCGCGTTCACCGGTGGCGGCGCGGCGTTCGTTTTCTTCGACCACGAGATGCGCGATGCGCTCGACTTCCTCGCGCGCCATGACCGTGCCGGCCGGATTGAGCGGCGTGCAGATGCAGATCATCCGCGCGTCGCGGATGTGTGGCCGCAGCAACTCGGCGGTCGGCAGAAAATTGGTCTCCGGTCCGACGGTGATCTCGACCGGAACGCCGCGCATGAAGTAGGTGTAGTGGTTATTGTTCCAGGAAGGGATCGGGTAGACGACTTTGTCGCCCGGATCGACGACGGCGGCGTAAGCAGCGAAAATGATCGGTCGTGCGCCGCCGGCGATGAGGACGGAGTCGAGCGGATACTTCAGACCGAGGACGTCGTCGTAGTAGCGAACGACGGCCTGGCGCAACTCCTTGGTTCCATCCGACGGCGGGTAGTTCGTCTCGCCCTTCGCAAAGGCCTCGGCGATCAACCCTTCGAGCACTTGCGGGATGCGGAACTCTTTCGGCGAGAAGTCGCCGACGGTGAGGTTGCAGATGTCGTGGCCGGCCTCCGCGAGGACGCGGATCTCGCCGGAGATCTTCAGGATTTCGGAGCCGGTGAGGCCGAGCGCGAGCTGCGAGAGGCTGCGGTCATCGCAGACAGGAAAGGTGGTCGTCATTCGGCGGTGGATTGTAGATGTGAATTGGAGATTGGTCGATGGAGCATTCGATGCCGAGGCAGTGTGCCGTCGCCGATGACACGACGCGTGCATCGTCGGCGAAGCCGGCGTGAGAGCCGTAGCCCACGGCTTTGAGCCGTGGGGATTTCAGTCGTGCGAGATTTGTGAGCCCGCTTCAGCGGGCGAAAGAAAGCTTTCTTTCGCCCGTCAAGACGGGCTCACCATGCAACGAATCTGCTGCCCCCACGTGAACGTGGGGGCTACGGTTCTTACGCCGGCTTCGCCGACGGACGCCATCTGCTAATCCAGATCGCTGTCGACGGTCAGTCCGGTCATCGTCCAGCCGGTTGCGCCGTGCGCAAACTGCCCTTTCGCTTCGTGGCGTTTCGGGTCGGGGATCAGGGCGGCGCCGACGGTGTTCGGCTGCCATTTCCAGGCGATGGTGGCATTGGCGGCCGCCGCGTCGCCTTCGATGCCCGCGACCGATTCGAACTGGCGCTTGGCGACCGGGAACGTCCACGATGTGCCGTCATCGACGACGCCGTCGAGATGGAGCAGGCCGTCGCGGGAAAGTGTCACCGCTCCGTCGGAGGCTTGCTCGACGTACCCGAGTTTCTGCAGCGCTGCGAGGATCCGCAGGTCGCCGGCGGTCGCCGCCGCTTTCGAAAGGTGCGCGTTGTAGGGCGTCGAGAATCCGCTGTCGGTTTCGACCATGTATCGAATGCGATCGGCGTCGAGTCCGGAGGGATACGAGACCGGTTTCTGTGTCGACTCGATGTGCAGGCCAGGTTCGCGCGCCGTTTTCTCCTGCTTCGCCTTCGCGATGAGCACCGTCTTCATGCACATCTTCGGCACGGCGACCAGCAGCACGATGGCGATCACGATCGGGATTCCGACGGTGCGGAGGATCCGCGTCTCGTCGGTCATCGCACGTAGCGGTTGATCATGTCCACCATCTTGTCGCGCGTGAGCGGCTTGCGCATCCAGGCATTCGCGCCGGAGCTGGGGAACATCTCTTCCAGCGATTTCTCGGGAAGGTCGGAGATCAGGACGATGGGGATGTCTTTCTTGCTCGACTGCGACTTGAGCACTTCGCTGAGGCGGTTTCCCTTGATGCTGGGCAGGTTGACGTCGAGAAAGATGATGTCGGGGGAGTTGCCGGCCAGAACGTGATTGAACTCGATCCAGCTCGCGGCCGTCAGGACGGTGCATCCTTCGCGCTCGAGCAGCGCGCGGCCGAGTTTCAGGACGAGCGGGTTGTCGTCGAGAATCAACACGGCAACATTGGGCAACGACGGGGGCATGCAGTACTTCCTTCCTACTTTCGGGTTTGCGGGACGCGACTGGATCGCATGATACATTTTCCCGCCGCCGCAACGACATGGACGAATTCAATTTCACCGCGCCGCCGCCCGTTGAGCCTGTTGCTGCGCCTCCCGAACCTGCCGCAGACGCGCTTCCGTTCCGCCGTCCCGCTGATTACTACTCGACGCCGGACAGCACTCTTCGTCCGCTGTTTCCGCGTTGGGTTCCGATCGGATGCGGATGGGCGGCGCTCGTCTTCGTCGTCCTGCTCTTCGTCGCCGGCGCGTTTGCTCCGAAGTCGGGAGTCGCACTGGAGTGGCTTTTCGGGAAGATCCAGACCGACATGACGCCGCACTTTGCGAAGGACGTGACGCCGGCGCAGAAGGCCGAATTCGCCGCCGAGATGAAGACGTTGCGCGCGTCGGCAAAAGCGGGAAAGCTGAAGCTCGACAAGACCCAGACGTTCCTCAAACTCGCTACCGACGTCGACGCTGACGAGAAGATCGATTCGGCCGAAGCGGACAAGCTGATCGCGGCGGTCCGTGACGTCAATCGCAGCGTGAAATAGGCCGCGGCGCTGCCGAGTTGCCGACGCGGCCACCATGAATTTCAAGCTCATCTCACCCTTCACGCCGCAAGGCGATCAGCCCGAGGCCATCCGCCAGCTCACGGAAAGCGTCAACGCCGGCACGCGCGACCAGGTCCTCCTCGGCGTGACCGGTTCCGGCAAGACCTTCACCGTCGCCAAGGTCATCGAGAACGTCAATCGCCCCACGCTCGTGCTCAGCCACAACAAGACGCTGGCAGCGCAGCTGTATCAAGAGTTCAAGAACTTCTTTCCGGAGAACAAGGTCGAGTACTTCGTCTCGTACTACGACTACTACCAGCCCGAGGCCTACATCCCGCAGAACGATCTGTACATCGAAAAGGAGATGACCAAGAACGACGAGATCGACAAGCTGCGTCTCGCCGCGACGAAGGCGCTCTTCGAACGCCGCGACGTGATCATCGTCTCCTCGGTCTCCTGCATCTACGGCATCGGCGATCCTGATCTCTACCACTCGATGCTCGTGTTTTTCGAACGGGGCATCGACAAGCCGATGACGCATTACCTCCGCCGGCTGACGGAGATGCAATACGAGCGGACGCCGTACGACCTCTCGCGCGGCACCTTCCGCGTGCGCGGCGATGTGCTCGAACTCTGGCCCGCGTACGAGGACGACGCGGTGCGCATCGAGTTTTTCGGCGACGAGATCGACAAGATGACCCGCATCGATCCGATCACCGGCCGCACCTCGGGACGCGAATACGACCGGCTGGCGGTCTATCCGCGCACGCACTACGTCACGCCGCGCGACCGGCTGATGGTGGCGATGGAAAACATCCGCGTCGAGCTCGATGAGCGCGTGGCCGAGCTGCGCGCGAACGATCGCCTGCTCGAAGCGCAGCGCCTCTCGCAGCGAACGATGTTCGATCTGGAGATGATCGCGGAGCTCGGCTACTGCAACGGCATCGAGAACTATTCGCGGCATCTGTCGGGACGTCAGCCCGGCGAGCCGCCGCCGACGCTGATCGATTATTTTCCGAAGGACTTTCTGCTCGTCGTCGATGAATCGCATCAGACCATTCCGCAGGTGCGTGCGATGTGGGGCGGCGACCGCGCCCGCAAGGAGACGCTGGTCGAATACGGATTCCGCCTGCCGAGCGCGATCGACAACCGGCCGCTCGCGTTCACGGAGTTCGAAGGGAAGCTGACGCAGATCGTCTACGTCTCCGCGACGCCGGGGCCGTTCGAGATGGAAAAGACCGGCGGACTTTTTGCGGAGCAGGTCATCCGTCCGACGGGCTTGCTCGATCCGAACATCATCATCAAGCCGGTCAAAGGGCAGGTCGACGATCTGATCGGCGTCATCAAGGAGCGCATCGCCAAGAGCGAGCGCGTGATGGTGACGACGCTGACGAAACGGATGGCCGAGGATTTGACGCGGTACCTGATGGAGCTCGGCATCAAGGTCAACTACCTGCACTCGGATGTCGAGACGCTGGAGCGCATCGCCATCATCCGCGACTTCCGCGTCGGCACGTACGACGTGCTGGTCGGCATCAACCTGCTGCGCGAAGGGCTGGACATTCCGGAGTGCTCGTGCGTGGCCATCCTCGATGCGGACAAGGAAGGATTTCTCCGTTCGCAGACATCGCTGATCCAGACCATCGGCCGTTGCGCGCGCAACCTCGAAGGCGTGGCGATTCTGTACGCCGACAAGATGACGGACTCGATCAAGTTCGCGGTCGCTGAGACGAAGCGGCGGCGCGCGATCCAGCAGGCGTACAACGAGGAGCACGGAATCGAGCCGGCCTCGATCATCAAAGCGATCGACAGCGATCTGGTGAAGATGGCCAACCTCGATTACTTCGAGGTGCCCGGCGGCCCGTCATCGAAAGCGCGCCTCGATCTGACGGACGGCGAGGATCTCGACAAAGCGATCGCGCGCCTGACGAAAGAGATGAAGGAGGCGGCCAAGAATCTCGATTTCGAGAAGGCCGCCGAGATCCGCGACAAGCTGCGCGAGCTGAAAGAGATCCGGATCTTCGTTTGAAAGGCTCTTCACCACAAAGGCACAAAGGACACAAAGAGAACCCTTTGTGCTCTTTGTGTCTTTGTGGTTAAACGCTTTCCGTGAAGGTCGCCATCGTCGGGCCCGTGTTCCCGTTTCGCGCCGGCATCGCGTATTGCACGACGCGGCTGGCCGAGGAGTTGGGCGCGGACGTCGTCTCGTTCTCGCGGCAATTTCCGAAGCGCTTCTATCCGGGCGGCGATGACATCGATCCAACGCTTCCGCGCGCGAAGGCGGACTTCATCATCGACGTGATGAATCCGCTGACCTGGCTGGGCGCCGGCTGGCGGCTGCGGCGCTACGACGCGGTGATCTTCGTCTGGTGGGTGTGGCTCTTCGCGCCGGCGTATCTGACGATGATCGCGCTGCTGCAGCGGCGTACGCGTGTGATCCTGCAATGCCACAACGTCGGCGACAAAGAACCGGCAGCATGGAAGCGCTGGCTGACCAATCGCGTCCTTCGCCGCGGCGACGCGCTCGTCGTCCACGCGCAATCGGAAGCGCGCGAAGCGTGGACGCGATCGGGCGGGCGGCAAGTCGTGAAGACGTTCCTGCCGGTCCACGAGCTCGGCGGCGCAATCCCGTCGCGCGCGGACGCGCGCGAAACGCTCGGCATTACCGCGGCAAACGTCGCGCTCTTCTTCGGTCACGTTCGTCCATTCAAAGGACTCGACATCGCTCTTCGCGCGTGGCGTGAGTTGAAAACGGCCGTGCTGCTAGTCGTGGCAGGGGAGGCGTGGTGGGAGAAGGCGGCAGAGTACGAGGCGTTAGCGCGGGAGATGAATCTGGCTGTCGACGCAAACGGCTGTCATCCAGAGCCGCCGGAGGCACGAGGCCGCGAAGCGGTGGAGATGCCGAAGGACGGCGAAGGATCTCAAGATGCGCAACTTGCGCTGGAGCCGAGGGTTTCAGCCGGAGCCGCGCATCTTGAGTTCCTTCGCCGTCCTTCGCCGCCTAGCGCTTCGCGCCGCGCGGCTTCGGCGGCTCAGGATGACAGAGCCGTCCGCTTCGATTTCCGCTTCATCCCCGACTCCGAGATCGCCACGTTCTTCGCCGCCGCGGACGTCGTCCTCGCGCCGTATCGCATCGAGGCGCAGAGCGGCGTCGCACTCACCGCGTTTCATTTCGCGCGGCCGGTCATCGCCACCACGGTCGGCGGATTACCGGAGATCATCGATGGCAGCAACGGCATCCTCATTCCGCCCGAGGATCCGTCAGCGCTCGCGAACGCAGTCGATGAATTCTTCACATCACGCGACCGCGCCGCCATGGAACGCGGCGCCGCGGCCTCGGCGCGACGCTACTCGTGGCCGGAATACGCTGCTGTGTTCGCGGCCTTAGTGGACGGGAGATGAAACTCAACCCCAGCCGCATCAAAGTCGGCCTCGAGCTGACGTCCAAGTGCAACCTCCGCTGCGGCATGTGTCCGCTGCCGGTGCTGCGCCGTCCGTACGAGGACATGGAGTGGCCGATGGTCGAGAAAGCCGAGCGCGAGATTCACGGCGCGGGGCTGAAACTCAAGTGGCTTCACGAGATGGGCGAGCCGCTGCTCTACGCGCGCATCGACGACGCCATCCGCCTTTTCCCCGAGGCCAGTCTGTCGACGAATGGTCTCGTGCTGACCGAAGAGATCGGCGCGAAGCTGCTGGCCTCGCCGCTGAAACGGATTCGCATCTGCGTCGACTCGATCAATCCCGAGGTCTATCCGCAACTGCGGACTGGGGGCGATTTCGACAAGCTGGTCATGCTGACGAAGGCCTTTCTCGAACAGGCCAAAGGTCATTCGATCCGCATCGAGATCCAGAAGATGCGATCGCGGCTGACGCTGACCGAGACCGTCGACGACTTCCGCAATCTCTTCGACCTCAAGCAATACAAGAACGCGCGCGTCATCGAAAAGACCTGCGAAGCGCTCGACGTCAACGAAGAAACCGACCTCCACGGCAAGTTCTACGGATGCGTGCAGGGCGCGTTCTTCACGTGGGTGGTGATCTTCGCGGACGGCCGCGTCACGCACTGCTGCTACGACGCGCACGGCGATCAGGTCCTCGGCGATCTGAAGACGCAAACGCTGACCGAAATCCTCGACGGGCCGCGCTTCGCGATCATGCAGGACGCCTTCGCGCGCCGCGATTTCACGAATCTTCCCCGCTGCGCGGAGTGCTTCAAACACGGCGGTGAGTCGAACGCGTTCAATGACGTGCTGACGCGGGTGCAGAACCTGCCCGGCGTCGCGAAAGACGTCGTACGCAAAGTGATCGACGTGCGGTATCGCACGTGATTCACATCCTCAACATCATCTTCGGCTTCATCCCCACGCTGATCCTCGGCGCGAGCATCGCCGCCGGAGTGGACGATGACCGTCACCATCGCAGGATTTTTGTCCTCGTTTATGGTCTCTGGTCGATCACTCTGGCGATGTGGAACTGGATGCGATCCGCACCTGCTGCATGGATAGCCCTCTGGAGTATTGCCGGATTGATCGCCCTCGGCATGCCGGTTGCGTTGCGGTCGTTTCGCCGGCACCCAAGGAGAAACTCATGAATCGACGCACCGCAATCGTTTTCGTAAGCTGTTCTCTTCTCATCAGCGCATGCGCGACGCACGCTCGCACATCGACACCCGTAGCTGTGAAAATCACGTCCGACACCGCCACCGACAACTTTGTGAAGCAGGTCCGCGACACCACGATCAACGCAATCGCGGAACAGGTCCCGAACGCGCGTCCGATGACGATCAACGTGAAGCTCGACGTGACTGAGAAGTTGCAATCGACGCCGAGCATGGGCGGGGCGATGCATTCGGTCAACGAGCAGCGGCCAGTGCCGAGTCTCAGCCGCGACCCTTATAACGACGTCCCGGTGCCGACGGTACCGGTTAACAATTCCGTCTTTCAAACCTCAACAACTGAACAGATCACCGGCTACCGCGTCGTTTACACGATCAGCGATGCCGCCGGTCAAGTGGTCGAATCGAATCAGTTGACGCTCGACAACGGACACCTCGTCGACGCCAAAGCCGGCGCTCCCTTGAAGCCGCGCTACGGGCTGGTCGGCGACACGGCCATGTTCCTCGCGGCGCGCGTGAAGACGCTCGATCAATGAAGCGCTTGCTGATCGTGGCGTTGACGCTGCTGCCGGTGATTGCCACGGCCGCGACGCGGGTGTCGGCGAAGGATCTCGCCGGCATCCGCGCCGTCCTTGACGCGCAGGCTGCCGCCTGGAACCACGGCGACATCGATGCCTACATGGCCGGATACGCGCAAAGCGACGACACGATGTTCGTCGGCACGGATGTCACGCGGGGCTGGACGAAAGTTCGCGACCGCTACAAAGCGAAATACGACTCCCGCGCGAAGATGGGCACGCTCGTCTTCTCCGACCTCGATCTCCGTCCGGCTGGCAGCGATGACGTCATCGTCACCGGCGGTTGGAAACTCACGCGCGACGCCGATACGCCCCACGGCCGCTTCACGCTGATCTTTCACCGCCGGCCGGAAGGGTGGCGGATCGTGTACGACCACTCGTCGTAGTTTTTGAGTTCATCCTGCGCGTAGACGCAGGATCTCCGGTCAGCCCGCGCGGCGTTTCATTGGGTTAGTCAGTGCGGCCTCACCGGAGATCCTGCGTCTATGCGCAGGATTGGGACCTGACGGTCCCCTACCGGAACGACACCGGAATGTCGTCCATCGTCAGCACGCCCGGACGCGCGCTGACTACGCGCGGGATCGAATTCACAACCATCGCCGCGGTGGCGCGATCGCCGTGGATTCCGCCTTTGATTTCCATTTCCACATTCGGGACGCCATGCACGATCACGCGGTCGGCCGCGACATCCTCGGCACCGACGTACATGCGCAATTCGAGGCTCACGTTGATCCTGCCCTTGCCGTAGATGGTCTGATGCACGCCGGCCACCTGCCCCGGCGCGCAGGTCAGGTACTGCGTCTTCACTTCGCGCTCCGCGATGATCGGTTCGATCTTCTCGTCGCTCACCGACTCGAACTCGACGCCGAGGCCGTTGCCGACCATCATCAGCGACTCGCGCAGGCCCATGTGCTTGATCTTGCCGGCATCGACGGCGGCGCGAAACTCATCCGGCGTCATGCCGGCGCCGACTTTGCGCTGCAGCGGCTCGCGTCGCGTCGATGCGTTCTGGATGCGGATGATCTCGACGGCATCGATGTGCTGGCAGACCGAGGTCACCGTCAGAGGGAGTTTGTCCATGACGAAACCGGGGTTGACGCCGGTGCCGAGGAGCGTGACGTTCTTCGAGCGCGCAACCTGCTGCAACTCTTCGCGAATCTGGTGATCGAGCGGGAAGGAAAGCTCCTCGCATGTCGAAACAACGTGGCAGCCGCGCTCGAGGAGATCCTTGAGCTGGCCGGAAACGTCGCGCAGGCGAGAACCGGTGGAGTGGCAGACCACGTTCGGATGTCCCGTCAGCTCGCGGGTGACTTTGACGCCGACTTCGCGATCGAGCCCGATCACTTCGCCGAGGTCCTTGCCGATCTTGTTCGGATCGACATCGACGGCGGCGACGATCTTCAGCCACGGTTTGGTAAGCAGCAGCCGCGCGATCTCCGCGCCGATCGGTCCGATTCCGTACTGCGCCACTGTGATCGGTTGAACAGGGTTCATGAGCACCTCATCCGCAAAAGTGGCGCGCATTGTAGTGCGTTCGCGCGGCGGGGGAAGTGTGGGCTACTCCCGGCTTACGCCGCGCGCGTGACCGGCAGCTTGAGCACCATGCTCGTGCCGACGCCTTCGATCGAGGCGACCGTCACCTCGCCGCCGTGCGCTTCCACGACCTGCTTCACGATGTACAGGCCGAGGCCTGTGCCGCCGCCGCCGCGGAGAGACTTGTTGCCGGACTGCTTGTACTTGTCCCAGATCTGCTGCAACTCGACCGCCTTGATGCCCATCCCGCTGTCGGTCACCGTGATCACGATGGCCTCGGGGAGATCGCCGTTGCGGATGATCTGTGCGCCGACGGAGATCAAGCCTTTCTTCGGCGTAAACTTCAGCGAGTTCGAGATCAGGTTGATCACTGCCTGCGTCAGTTTTTCCACGCTGCCGATGATCTGCGGGACGTCGCGGCCGTGCGCGGAGAGGAGGAAGACTTCGTCGCGCGATGCCACAGACTGCAGGCTGCGCACGGCGCGTTTGAGAAGACCGGCGATGCGCACCGGCTCCTGCTCGACGGCGAAGCTGCCGGACTGGATCTTGGAGAAGTCCATGATCTCGTTGATCAGGCTCATCATCCGTTCCGACTCGCGCTGCGCCTCGGTCAGCAGATCGAGATGCAACGTGTCCATCTTCGAACTTTGCGACAGGACGAACTCCAGCGTTCCCTGGATTCCGGACAGCGGTCCGCGCAGGTCGTGGACGATCTGCGCGGTGAAATCGGACTTGGCCTGTTCCGCCTCGCGCTGCCGCGTCACATCCTCGAACCACAGTGCGACGGCCGGAACCGCGTAGTCGTCCGCCTGCATGATCTTGTCGACGCGATACGTGCGGCCTTCGATGTCGACGTCGAGCGAGCGGTACGCATCGGCATCGAGGAAGAAGCCCTGCAGCCAGCCGCGTTCGCCGGCCACCGCGCGCGCGGCCTGCGTCAGCCACTCTTTCGCGTCTTTGCCGAACGTCGATTCGAAGGCATCGTTGCTCCATTCGACGCCGCCATGTTCGTTGACGATCGCGATCGGCGTCTTCAGATGCTTGGCGATGACGTAGTTCTTTTCGTTTGGATTCATTGCGGCACCGTGATGGCGCGTTCGTGCTGGAGCTTGGCGAGTGTGAAAAGCGTCGTGAACTGATCGAACGGGCTGAGGATCAGCAGTTTCTGCAGATCGAGCCGGCCGTCGATGAGCGACATGAGGTAGCCCTCCTGCGCGGTGAGATTGAAGCGGTCGAAGTTCGAGAGGAACTCCGCGGTCAGTTTCGGCACCGAGTGCATCCCTTTCGGATGGGCGAGGAAGTCGCGCACGATCGTGTTGCGCAGGATTTCCGTGTAGCCGCGCAGCGAGAGATCGTCCGGATACGCAGCGCGCGCTTCGACGAGTTTCAGATACGTGTGCCACGCGCCGTGCTGCGCGATCGAATCCGCGACGCGGCGGCTCCAGTCGGTCGTTGCCGGAGCAGTTGGGGAGGGAGCGGAAGACATTCCCGGGCATTCTATCTGCGTCCATTGCGGATAAACTCTTGGAGTGTCCGCGCGCCGCAAATCCCAACTGGTCTTCCTCGGGATCGCCGTCATCCTCGGCATCCCCGGCGGCTTCGTGCTCGCGCACGCCATCCGCGTCCCGCTGGTGAAATCGCTGGAGAACTATCAGCCGGCCATCATCACGCGTATCTACGACCGCAACGGAATCGGATTCGCCGAGTACTCGATCCAGAAGCGGATCGTGGTCGCGAAACGCGACATGGCGCCCGCGCTGGTGCAAGCGGTCGTCGCCACCGAGGACGCCGATTTCTATCACCACGGCGGAATCAATCCGAAGGCGATCTTCCGCGCCGCGTTGAAAGACATCATCGCCCGCAAGAAAGTTGAAGGTGCGTCGACGCTGACGCAACAGCTCGCGAAGCAAGTCTTCCTGACGCCTGCGAAAGATTTTCGCCGCAAGATCAACGAGGCTTTTCTAGCCGTCGACATCGAGAAGAACTTCACGAAGGATCAGATCTTCGAGCTGTACGCGAATCAGGTTTACCTCGGCCACGGCGCGTACGGTGTGGAAGCGGCGTCGCGGCTTTACTTCGGAAAGCACGCGAAGGATCTGACCGTCCCCGAGGCGGCGCTGATCGCGGGATTGATTCGAGCGCCGATGTACTACAGCCCGATCACGCACATGGATCACGCCACCGCGCGGCGCAATCACGTGCTGCGGCGGATGTACGAGGAGCATTACGTCAACAAACAGCAGTTCCAGCAAGCGCTCAATGCGCCGATCGTCCTCGGCACGTACAAGGAAGAAGCGCCGCGCGTGGGTGCCTATTTTTCCGAGGAGATTCGCCAGTACATCGAGCGAAGCGACAAGTTCGGCGTCGAGAATCTCTATCAGCGCGGACTGAAGGTCTATTCGACGCTCGACTTGCGCATGCAGATCGCGTCCGAAACAGCGTTGCAACGCGGACTGCGGCGATGGGACCGGCGCCGCGGATTTCGCAAGCCGGCGCGGAATCTCGTGACCGAGGGGATCGATCCGGGCGCGTACAAAGATCCGAGCTGGTCGAACGACGCGTACGTTCCCGACAAGCTCTATCCCGCCGTCGTCATGGCGGTCGACAAAAACGGCGTCACCGCGCGCGTCGGCAAAGACTCGATGACGCTGCCCGCCGCCTCGTTCGCGTGGACGCAGCACAAGACGATGGAAGGGACGCTGAAGACCGGCGACATCGTCCACATCCGGCTCGAAGAAGACGCGAAGACGCACGCGAAAAAGTGGATGCTCGATCAGCTGCCGCAGGTGCAGGGCGCGGTGGTCATCCTCGACGTGAAGACCGGCGAGGTGCGCGCGCTGGTCGGCGGCTACGACTTCCAGATGTCGAAGTTCAATCGTGCCATTCAGTCGCGACGCCAGACAGGATCATCGTTCAAGCCGTTCGTGTACGGCGCGGCGTTCGAGAAGGGATTGACGCCGGCGGATACGGTCTTCGATGAGCCGGTGGCGATTCCGGTAGGCAATCAGATTTACTCGCCGAAGAATTACTACGGCAAGTACGCGGGCATCGTGACGATCCAGCGCGCGCTGGAGTTGTCGATCAACGTCCCGGCGGTGAAGACGTGGATGATGGTCGGCGCGAATCACGTGGTCGATTTCGCGAAGCGCTGCGGCATCACCTCGGATATCCCGCGCTATCCGTCCACCGCCCTCGGCGCGGCGGGCGTGTCGCCGATCGAGATGGCCGGCGCGTACAACGTCTTCGCGAATCAGGGCGTCTACGTGAAGCCGCGCATGGTTCGCAAAATTGTCGATCAGACCGACCGCGTGTTGGAAGAACAGCTGCCGGAATTGTCGGAAGCGACGCAGGCGCAGGTGGCGTTCGAGCTGGCGCACGTGATGCGCGGCACGATCGATCGCGGCACCGGCTATGAAGCGCACGTCCTGCCGCCGCCGCTGGCCGGAAAAACGGGGACGACGAACTCCTACACCGACGCCTGGTTCCTCGGATTTTCGCCGGAGTACACGATCGCGGTCTGGACCGGCTACGACGATCCGAGCCGCTCCCTCGGCGGCGGAGCAACCGGCGCGGAAGTGGCGCTCCCGATCTGGATCGACATCGTGAAGCAGCTCGACGCGCAGAAGCTCCGCACCTCGCGCCCCGAGTTCGACATCCCGCCGGGCATCGTGATGGCGCCGATGGATCTGAAGAGCGGACGCCGCGGCATCGGTCCGTGCGAGCGCGTGATCATGGAGGCGTTCATCGCGGGGCAGGAGCCCGACAAGGACTGCAGCGGCGCGACGGTGGCGGTGAGCAAGCTGCCGTACTACCTGCAGAAGCCGTTCTATCAGCCGAAGGAACTCGAACCGACGCAGGCCGTACCCGACGCGTCTGCGCGGTCGGGCGAAAGCGCAGAATCGCCCGCGCCGAATGTCGATGAGGGGCCGAAGACGGCGCCGCCGCCCGCTCCAACAACGACGGCGCCTCCGGCCACGAGCACCGCACCGCCGCCGCCGTAGTCGATCTGCTATTCTGGCGCGGGTCCAACAATTGATTCTTCTTCTCCTTTCGCCGCGCTCTCGTTGCACGCGATGAAGTCGCTTGTCATCGCGCCGCGTTTCCCCTGGCCGCCGTATACCGGCGACCGGCTGCGCGCATCCGGCTGGATTTCCGCGCTCGCGGGCAGCGGCGATGTGGCGTTGGTCGCTCCGCGCGGAACGATTCCTGTTGCCCCTTCTGCGCTACGTATCTTCGGTGCGCGATCATCGATGCGATGCGCGATCAGCGGCGCGATGACCGTTCTCCGCGAACGTCTTCCTCTGCAATGTCTGCTCGCCGCGCCATACGACTGGCAACGCGCGATCGCGGACGCGCGCCGGGAGGTGGGGCCGTTCGACGTCACGATCGTGCTGCTGTCGCGTATGCATCCGTGGGTGCGCGAATCGCTCGAAGGGCGCACGATCCTCGACGCCGTCGATTCGCTTCGGCGCAGCGCCGGCGAACGGCGGAAAGCGGCATCGCTGTTCACGCACTGGCTGTGGAACATCGAGGAGCGCCGCATGGCGCGTATGGAGCACGAAGTGTCGCGCACGTACGGACAGGTCGTGGTCGTCAGCGACGAGGAGACGGCGGAGTTCGGCGACGCGGTAGCCGTCACGATCGGCGTCGCGGCGAAGCCGCTCGATGATGCCGCGCGCGGCTACGACTTCGGTTTCTGGGGACGCCTGCCGTACTTCGCGAACGCCGACGCCGCCGCGTGGTTGCTCGACGAGATCTGGCCTGCCATCCGCGCGCTACATCCGCCGGCGACGCTGATCATCGGCGGCGCGGAGGCGTCGCGCGCGCTGCGAAACGACGCGCGCCGTAGCGGCGTCACGCTCGTTTCGCCGGTCGATGACATGCCGTCGTTCGCGCGCAACATCCGCGTCGCGTTGATGCCGTTGCGCTACGGAAGCGGGCAGGCCACGAAAGTCCTCGAAGCGGCCGAAGCGGGATGCGCGATCGTCGGCAGCCCGACGGCGTTGCGCGGACTCGGCGCGCTGGCGCCGCACACGCGCATCGAGTCGTCGGCATCGGGATTCGCGCGTGCCGCCGTCGATCTCCTGACCGATGCCGATGCCCGTGCGCGAATGACCGCGCGGCTGCGCGATGTGATCGCCACGCACTACGACCGTGCCACCGCGCTCCGTCACCTTTCCGCCATCGCGGCCGCGGAGGTTGCATGATTCGCCCAGGGTCGCGCGAACGCTCCTTCCGAACGGCCATCCTGCTGATCGGCGATTTTTCCGTGGCGTGGATTTGCCTGACTGCCGTCGTCTATTTCCGGCGCATGGTGCCGATGGCGTTCACGCGTTCGCTGCTCGCGCCCGACAGCCTTCCGCTCGATCCGGCCATCATCTCGCTCTTCACCATCGCATTCCTCGGCGCGCTCGGGCTGGCCGGCTTCTACCGCCGCCGCATCATGCTGCGCGCGCGGCCGGTGCTCCTGGTCGCGCTGCTGATTCAGATCGCGGCGGTGACCATCGGCGGCACGTTGCTCGAACAACCGCTGCCTCGCACCGTCGTCTTCGCGGTTCCGCTGCTCGAAGCGCTGCTATTTCCGTTGTGGCGTTCGATCCAGTACACGTTTTGGCCGCTGCGGCTGCGCGAAACAATCCTCGTCGGCGACCCGGCAGAAATCTCCGCGGCACTGGCAGTGCTCGAAACGGATCGCGACCGGCGCGTGCGTGTGATCGGCTACTCCGGCTCCGGCGACGCCGGCGTTGACGTCCCGTGGCTCGGACCGCTCACCAATGTTGACGTTCGCACCGCCATCCGCGACGTCGAGGAAGTGATCTGCGTCTGGTCCGAAGCTGCGCCGAGCGGGCGGCTGGAACTGCTGCGCATTCGCGGGCCGCGCGGCTATCTCCTGCTCGCATCGTCCGCGGACGCACTGCTCGTCTCCTCGGTCCTCGGATGGATGGGCGACGAGCCGCTGATCGAAGTCATGATCGGCTGTGGCTTTGGTGTCCGAGCCATTGTGAAACGAACCATCGACATCGCCGTCACGATCGTTCTGATGATTGTCACGCTGCCGCTGTGGATCGTGATCGCAATCGCCATCTGGCTCGACGACCGCGGCCCGATCCTCCACCGCCAGATGCGCCTCGGCCTCGGCGGCGTTCCGTTCGCGATGTGGAAGTTTCGATCGATGCGCGTCTCGACCGATCAGTCGGACAGCGAACGCGTGACGCGCGCCGGCAGCGTGTTGCGCCGGTACCGCATCGACGAACTGCCGCAGTTGCTCAACGTCATCGCCGGCGATATGAGCCTGGTCGGCCCGCGTCCCGAACGGCCGGAAATCGCGGAGCGAATCCTCAAAGAAGTCCCCGATTTCGATCTGCGCTGCATCATTCGTCCGGGCATGGCCGGTCTGGCGCAGATCCTCGTCGAATACGACTCGCGCCCCGCCGTGAAGCTGCGCTACGACCTGACCTACATGTGCTCGTGGTCGCTGTGGCTCGACGTGCGGCTGTTGTTTCGCAGCGTGGCCGCGGCGCTGTCCGGCAGCGGCATGTAGTCACGCAATCGTTCGATACAACTCGACGTGCGCGCGTGCCGCGTCGATCGGCGTCGCAATATCGCGCGGCGGCGTGGCGGTGATGCTTCCGGCCAACCACTGATTCGCGATCGCCGCCAAACCATCCGCGCCACTCTCCAGCGGCACGAGCCAGCCGCCGCCATGCGCGCGAATCCGTTCGGCCGGGGCGCCGAGGTCGAACGCAACGACCGAGGCGCCGGCCATCCACGCCTCGGAAATCACCAGGCAATGCGCCTCCGGCCAGATCGACGGAACGATGACGAGACCGATGCCATGCTTTTGCAACAGCGCCGGGAGTTCGCCGCCGCGGTAGTAGCCATGCACGGCCACGTTGGGCAGCCTGCACAGCTCGCGTAGCAGATCTTCGTCGCCGCCGCCGAAAATGTGTAGCGCGGCGCCGGTCCGCTGGGCCAGCTTTGCAAGCATGTGTGCACCCTTGTGGCGCTTCGCGCTGCCCGCGTACGCGATCGCCCTGGGAACGCTAGCGTCCCGCCCGCTGTCGGTTCGCGCGAGAACTGCGGGCTCAATGACGACTCCCGCCAAATCCGGCATCGAGAAAATCGCGCGATGCTGATCGAGCAGAAACTGCGACGGGAAAATCACCCGCTTCGCACTCGCGAGGATCTGTCGAGCGAGCGCGCGACGATCGCGCTGCGCATTCTGCGGAACCTGCCACGTTTGACTGAGACAGCGATGGCAACGATCGAGGTCGCGCGAGTAGAAGCAGAACGTTCCGGCCGGTTCCTCGATGAGATGGGGCCGCGCGCAGAACAGCGAAAAATCGTGAACGCTGACGATGACGTCGAAACCGTCGTCGATCAGTCGCAAGACCTCGGCAAACGGCACGCCGTGCATTCCTTCGAAGTGGATGGTTCGCGCTCCGGTCATGGCGATCGCGTCGCGAATCGCGATGTCGATCTGCGGCGAAACACGGCGCGTATGCCGCGATGGCCGCGACAGATCGAGAACTCCGGGACTGACGAGCGCCACGCTCCGCAATGCGCGTTCGCAGGAGAGCCGCGCGACGAGTTGCGCTTGTAGGCCACCGAGCCGAAGCGATGTTCCATCCGCGGCGACGTTGAGAATCGGTGCCTCCGCGTTGCCGGCGAACATGCCGCGCATTCGCAACGCGGCGCTTTGCGCCGCCTCCTCAATCCGCTCCTGCGTTCGGCGAACGGCGGAGCCAACTCCTTCGCCGCGGACGACGTTTCGAATCGCGCGAATCACGATCTGCGACTCCCCAACAACGACTCGTAAACCGCGTTGATCTCTGCAGCGTGCATGTCGTTGCGTTTCGGCGGACGGATGCGCGACGACCAGCGATCGATGATCTCCGGTTCTTCGACGACGCGCCGCAGAATCGAACCCAACGCATCGGCGTCACCGACCGGGAAAAATTCGCCGCCGTCGCCCGGGGCGAACATCTCCGACAGTGCGCCGCCCGCCGAGGCGATGACCGGAATGCCGCACGTCATCGCTTCCCGTGCGGCCAAGCCGAACGACTCCAGGCCGATCGACGGAACGAGCAGCACGTCCATCGAGGTAAAGACCTGCGCCTTGTGTTCTTCGCGGAAGCGTCCTTCGAAGACGATCGGGGAGCCGTCGCCGCGCCGCGCCAGATCGGCGGCGTAATCGGGAAATGCGCTCGCGTCACCCCAGATGTGCAGCGAGGCCTGCGTGGAATCCAGCCCGCGCATCGCATCGACCGCGACATGCACGCCTTTGTGCGGCGCGATCGAGCCGACGTATCCGAATCGAATCGGCCGCAACGCGCGACGCCGCGGCACGGATGTCGTCACGCCGACGCCATACGGAATGACGTGAAACGGCTTCGCCGCATCGATCATCCCCGCGCGGACGTAGTCGTCGCGAATGGCTTCGGAGCCGGCCACGTACGCATCGGCGCAACCGATCGCCTCACGCGCGGCCGATCGACGCGCCGCGTGCAGGAGGCGATTCGTGATCGGTGACGGCGCGATCTTCGTCAGCGTCACGCAGCGCGCGCATTTTTCGAAGCCGGGTCCGGTGCAGCGGTTGCCATCGCGGTCGTAAAGGTTCACGCGCGCGCAGAGGAACCACCAGTCCTGAATCTGCAGGACGATCGGGATGCCGAGGCGGCGCGCGACGCGAGCGAGCGAGAAGGCGTGGCCGGCCAGGTGATGAATGTGCAGCAGGGCAGGGCGCTGCTGTTTTAGGAAGCGTTCAAAGTCGCGTTCGATCTGTCCGTCGCGGATGGCGTTGCGCCGAAATGGATTGCGCGATGTGAAATTGTTCGTGACCAGCCGCACGCGCATGCCGTCGTCGAGCAATTCCATCGCCTCGCCGTGCGCCCGCGCCGGATCGGAGGCGCGGACGTAGACCGAAACCTCGTTCGACGCCTGCTGTTGCCGCGAGAGCCAGTATGCGTACAACTCCGTGCCTGCCTGCTGAAACGGCGGCCAGCCGTGAACGAGATGCGCGATGCGCCGTTTGCGCGCCGACTGCGGCGTGATCGCGGCGACGATCCGCGCGCGAACGTCCGCAACAGGATCGGCTTTCATGAACGCGGCGATCGTCGGCATGTAGCGCGGATGCAATCGCCGCAACGTGGCCGCACCGCGGCGTTCCAGTCGCGCGTGCGACGCGCCGAAGCTGCGGTGGCCGGCGTGGTAGATGAACGTAGCGTCGTCGGCAACGTGCACCCAGCCGTGTGCCAGCGCACGCATGCAGAAATCGTTTTCCTCGCCGTAGCCGAGTCCGAAATGTTTCTCGTCGAAGACGCCAATGTCGTCGATCAGCGCGCGGCGAATGTAGAGACAAACACCGACGCCGGTTGGGATTCGCGGATAGCGGCGCTGCGAAACGCTTTCAACGACCGCCGCGAATGAGGCCGCGTCGAAGCCGGCCGGCAGCAGATTCTCCTCGAATGGCTGCGGGATCGAACAAAGCGTCGAGTGATTCGAAAGCGGCGTGACGGTTCCGACGTCGCCCGACGAATACGCGGCGTCGATCAGCTTCTCGATCCAGAGCGGCGTCACGATCGTGTCGCTGTTGAGCAGCACGACGTCCGACGTCGTTTCGCGCATGCCGCGGTTCGCCGAGCCAACGAAGCCGAGGCGTTGCTCGTTGCGGAGAACGCGAAAATCGAAGTCGGCGATCACCGACTCCACATCGGCGTCCTGCGGTCCGTCGACGACGAGCGTGACGCGATGCCGCGTCTCGCGCGAAACGCTTTCGAGACAGGTGCGAAGCTCCGTCGCCGCGCCGTACACCGGAATGATGACGTCGACTTCGGACGGCGGCGTCGCGCGCGCACGCCCCGCACCGCGAGTCCAATCGAGCGGACGGCGGGCGACGGTCCGGTGAATGGAGTCGGGCAGCGGCACTGCCGCGATATTAGAACGGCGGATGAAGCCGCCAAAGCTCCGCGCCATCATCGGCGTAGATGCGCTCGAACGACGGCTCCGCCGGAAGCCGCTGCCATTCAGGCCGGCATTGCCGCTTCGAAACGAGCAGATAGCGAACATTCAACGGTTTCAGCGCGCGGGATAAATCGTCCGCGTTCTTCGCGTTGTCGAAGATCGTTTCATTCGCATACCGCCCGACCACATCGCCGAGGAACTCGCCGTCGCCGTAGTAGTTCAACTGCTCCGCGCCGCAAACGTAGATCCGGCCCGCGGCGCGCCGCTCCAGCGCGCGAAACTCAGGAATGTGCGTTTCCAGATATTGCCGGCGCTTCGTGGCATTGAGTGGCGGCGAACCTTGCCGCCATAGTCGATAGCCGGCGTACGCCAGGCCCGGTGCGATCGCGAGCATCGATACAACGATGATCATTTTTTTCGACAACAACGGCGCGATCGTCATCGCCGCAGCGACGCTCACCAGCGGAAGCAGCGGCAGCAGATAGCGTGAATCCTGCGGCAGGAAGGTGAAGATCACGATGTAGCCGATGCAGACGATCGAGAGAAACGCGGCGCGCCGGTTTCGCATCGCCGCGATGAACGTGATCAGCATCGCGATCGCGAACAGCGGTGAGTACGGCGGCTGGACTCCGACGTGATCGCGAGCGAACGTCACGTTCCAGAACAGCCGGAGCGTGCTCGATAGACCATTTGTCGAAGAGGGCAACGCCATCGTCCACCTGCTCGCGCCGAACACCTCCGACAGAAACGGGAAGAACGGATTGCCGGTCAGTGCGACGATGCGGCCGTACATCGGAAGTACGGCCAGCACGAACGTTCCTGCGAAGAGAGGGATGTCACGCCGGCGGTTGCTGCAGAACAAAAGCAGGTAGACGAATCCCGCCGCCGCGAAGTAGCAGCCGAGGTACTTCACGCTGCAGGCGGTGCCGAGAAGGAAACCAGCGGCGGTGGGATATCGATCGAGGCAGTAAGCACCCGCCGCGACGAACAGCATCAGCGCCGCATCGGCGTACGTCACCGTCCCGATGTGAATCACGATCGGATTGCCGAGGATGAGCGCGGCGGCGAGGATGCCAGCCGTCCGCTGCTGCGGCCACGCGATCACGATTCCAGCGAGGAGCAGCACCTCGGCGAGCGCAACGAAGTGCGTCGCGGTGTCACCGAGGAGGAGAAAGATGGGGACGCAGAGCGCTTCGTGAAGCTGCGGAAAGAGCGGGAATCGCAGATTTGGGGAGAAGTTGATCGCGCCGCTGCTCGCGATCGCGCGCACGAAGGGGAGGTGATAGAGGGTTTCGTCGAAGGCGATTGGGGGGTAGAGGGCGAGTATCGCGAGTGGGATCAGGAGGACGGTTTCACGCGGAGGCGCGGAGAGGCGGAGAAACGCAGAGGCTCCGCTCCTCCCCATCTCCGCGTGAACCCGTTCCCCGATGATGATCACGCCGATCACCACCAGCACCCACGGCCGCAGTAGCCCGCAGATCGCCAGCACCACGAGCACTTGCCCGATCACCGCGAGCACGATCGTCAATCGAAGAGCCAAGCAGCCGATGATCGCACGCGATAACGTTGTGGCTGTGATCGAGTTCTCAGTCGTCATCCCGACGTTCAACACGGCGCACATGACGCTGCTTTGTTGCCGCGCGGTACTGGCTTCATTGCCGAACAACGCCGAGGTCATCGTCGCGGACGATGGATCGACCGACGGCACGGCGGAGTTGCTCGCGCTGGAAGTGCCCTCGGCGCGCGTAGTCCGGCTCGAATCGAATCGTGGCTTTGCGGTCGCGGCGAATCGCGGCGTGGCCTCTGCGCGTGGACGAATCATTCTGCTGCTCAACAGCGATGCCATCGTCGACGACGATGCGATTCCCGCGTTCCTCGCCGCCTTCGCCGCCGATCCGAAGCTCGGCGTCGCCGGAGCGCGGCTTCTCAATCCGGATCGCACGCCGCAGTGGAGCGGCGGCGCGGCGCCGACGCTCGCCTGGATGATCGGCGTCGTCAGCGGCGCGGGACATCTGGCGCGTTTCGTCCGACGTCGCGGCCCGCGCGTTCAGCGCGATGTCGATTGGGTCAGCGGCGCGGCGATGGCGTTCCGTCGCGAGGCGTGGGACGCGGCAGGGCCGCTCGATGAACGCTTCCGCTTCTATTGTCAGGACATCGAATTCGGCCTTCGCGCGCGCGACGCCGGCTGGCGCGTGGCGGTGATCGAGGATGCGCGCGTCGTTCACGTCATCGGCGGAACGGTCGCAGCATCCCGCGCGCTGCACCACGATCCGGAACGGCTCTGGCCCGATCTGCTCGCGTGGGGCGGCGGGCGTTACGGACGCGGGTGGATGTTCATTGCGCGGATGGTGTTGGTGTTGACGTCCGTCCTTCGGATCGCAATGCGGGCGATTCGTCGACGCGATAACGCGGTATTCGTCAGGGCGATGAAAGCGATTCGTAGAACGTGAGAAGCCCGCGAGCGAGTACGTCGTTGTCGTAGCGGCTGCGCACCCTCTCGCGCGCCGCGTCGCCGATTCGCGCCGCCGTTTGTGAATCGCGGAGCAGAAGCGCGACCGCATCCGCGAACGACGCGGCGTCGTCAGCGATGAGGATGTCGCGGCCATGCTCGACATCGAGCCCCCCGGCGCCAAGTTTCGTGGCCACGACCGGCTTCGCCAACGCCATCGCCTCGAGCACTTTGATGCGCATTCCGCCGCCGGCGAAGAGCGGCGCGATCATCACCGACATCGAATTCATGAACGCGGTTGCGTCATCGACCGTCCCGCGAAAGTCGGCGCCCGTCATCCGCCGCCGCAGCCACGCCGGCGCTCCACTCCCCGCAATCGACAGCCGCGCCTGTGGCACCCGCTCGATGACGCGTGGCCACAGCTCCGCGATGATCCACGCCACCGCTTCCTGATTCGGACGGAAATCGAGCGAGCCGATAAACCCGATGTTGCTCGCGATCGGCGCGTCGCGCGTCGGTTCGGGCACGTTGACGCCGCAAGGCACGATCTGCATCGGCCGCGTTGCGCCGAGCCGGCGGAAATCGTCTGCGTCATCAGAGGAGATCGGAACCATTGCGTCGCACACATTGAGCTGCCGAACCTCGTAGGTTCGCAGCGAAGACGCGATGCGCCGAAGCGCAAAACCGCGCAGGGGATTTCGTTCAATCCGCGCCAGACCTTTCCAAATACGAAACTCGACATTCAGCGATCGCAGCACGATGCGCGCGCTGCTCTCGCTTCGTACGACATCGACGTACGGCAGCAGGAACGGACTCTCGATCTGCACGACATCCGGCGCGAACCTTCGCAATGTGTTTCGTAACGCTTCCCGGAACTCCTCCGAAACGAAGCGCGCCACGAGGAACGGAATCGCCATCGTCAACGCCGGCCCGATGATCCGCGAGGTATCGATATCGATCGCCTGCGTTGGAACCGGCGGAGCTGCCACCGTGCGATGCTTGCGCGGATTCAGCGACAGAATTTCGACGTCCGCCCCCGCGCGAACCAGCCCCTCCGCCAGGCGCGCCATCGCGATCCGCCCGCCGTCGATCGGCGGCCACGGCAGACGCGGAGTGAGGATGAGGATGCGCATGGGGACGCCGCATGATAGAAGAGTTCGCTGGTGGATTTACTTGCGCATCATGATGCTTTAGTCTTGATGCATGCGCACCACGCTCACGCTCGAAAATGATGTCGCCGTCCGTCTCAAGAGGCTGCGAAAGAGCCGTCCTTTCAAGGATCTCGTGAACGATGCCTTACGCGCCGGTCTCGATCAGATCGAGAGCAAGTCTTTCTCGAAGACGCGCCGCTACGTCATCACGCCGGTGAAAGGCCGGCCACTGCGCACGAATCTCGATAACGTTGCCGAGGTCATCGCCGAAGTCGAAGGGGATGCGTTTCGTTGATCCTCATCGACTCGAATCTGCTGCTTTACGCGAAGTTTGAAGACGTACCTCAACATAGCCGCGCGAAGGTGTGGTTCGAAGATCAACTGAGTGGAGGGGCCAGAATTGGCATTCCATGGCAGGCATCGCTTGCGTTTCTTCGTCTGGCCACGAATGCGCGCGTGTTCGGGCGACCGCTCACGATCGCGGCGGCGTGGAAGCAGATGATGGAGTGGCTCGATCATCCAAAGGTCTGGATTCCTGAACCGACGGAAGATCATGCGGCCGTACTCGGCGGCCTTTTGTTGGACACCAACGTCACCGGCAATCTAATTGCCGATGCTCACCTTGCGGCGCTCGCGATCGAGCATGGATTGACTGTCTGTAGTGCAGATTCGGATTTCGCGCGATTCGTCGGAGTTTCCTGGCTGAATCCGATGACGGACGATGCCGCGCCGCCATCGCGTCGTCCTCAACCGCGGCGCAGGCACCGCCAGCGCCCGAACTGAGCTCTACGTCGCGCGCGTAAACAGCTGGCGCTGGCTGACTTGATAGGCGCGGGCGCGGATCATCTCGCGGATGTCGCGCGGCTTGGCGATGCCGTGCAGCATCGTCGTCGGGAAGGCCTTGTCGGACGAAATCAGCGTCACGTTGCCGATGCCGAGGAGGCGGTCGGTGAAGGATTGGAAGAATTGTGTGTCGTCGATGTAGCGGAGATCGATTTCGTTGAGGCTTTTCGACAGCATCCCGCGCTCGATCATCACGCGCTGATTCGTGATCGTGTAGATCGTGCTTTGCAGCCGCGCCATCACGATCAGGAACATGACGAGTTGGTAGAAGACGGCGATCGCCGTGATCAGCCAGCCGAATTTCGTGATGCGGCCGGACATCTCCAGGTCGTTCGTCTGCGACGCGATGAAGCTCGCCGCGACCGGGATGAGGATCGCGGTGAGGATGATCAGGACGATCTTTCCGATGAGCACGCGCGCGGATGGCGATCCACGCCACAGCGTTTCCTCCGCCGTAACCGGAACGGCTGCCGCGGCCGGAGCGGCATAACTCACCGGCGATGACGGCCGTCCGCAATGCGGACAGGCCATGGCCATGGTGGAGACTTCGCGTCCGCAGTCGGGGCAGGTGACGACAGGCATGGTCCGCGATTGTAGCGTGTGACGCCTTCCGATCCGGCGTATCGTCCGCGCTATGGCTTTGTTCGACTCGCTGCTTGCCTGGCTCGTCTCCGTCGTCGGTGTCGCCACCGGTGCCGCCTACATTCCGCAGGCGTTGCGGATCTGGAAGCGCCGCAGCTCGGACGACGTCTCGATCCTCACCTACGCGCTTTTCCTCGGCGGACAGATCGTCTACCTCGTCTACGGAATCCGCATCCGTCAGTGGCCGCTGATTGTGGGGATGGGCGCGAACATCGTTGGAAGCGTCGCCGTGATCTTCAGCGCGCTTCGGTTCCGCGCTTCCACAATATCGGCGCCGCCTCATTCGTCTACACCTGTAGATGAAGGACGCGAGCCTCGGGCAGATGGCGATCGAACAGGATGAACACATCGCCGATGTCGTGACGCGGGAGCAGTCCCGGCTTCGCGACTTCATCCGGCGCCGCGTTCCCGATCCGCGTGACGCCGAAGACGTTCTGCAGGACGTCTTCTACAAGTTGGTGGAAGCGAACCGGCTGCTGATGCCGATCGAGCACGTCACCGGCTGGCTCTTTCGCGTCGCTCGCAATCGCATCACGGACCTCTTTCGGAAAAAGAAGCCGGAGAGTTTTCCGGACGTCGACGACGACGAACTCCACTTCGACGATCTGCTCCCGTCCGCTGACGCCGGCCCGGAGGCGCTCTACGCGCGCGGCGTGCTGCTCGATGAGCTCGACCTCGCGCTCGACGATCTGCCCGACGAGCAGCGCGAGGTCTTCGTCGCGCACGAACTCGAAGGACGCAGCTTCAAAGACATTTCCGCCGCGACCGGTGTGAATGTGAACACGCTCCTCTCTCGCAAACGCTACGCGGTGCTGCATCTCCGCGAGCGCCTGCACGACATCTACGACGAACTAATCAAAGGATGAGGTACCGAAAATGACAAGACGAACCCGAATGCTCCTCTTTTCACCCGTGGCAATTATGGCGTTGGCGCTGTTCGCCTTTCTCGGCGGCGAAATCGTTCTCCAGCTCTGGAACCGGCTCGTCCCGGAGCTCTTCGGCCTGCGGCCGGTGACGTTCTGGCAAGCGCTCGGCCTCCTGGCTCTCTGCCGCATCCTCTTCGGCCGTCTCGGCGGACGCGGCCTCGACTGGTCCGGCAACCGCCGCCGTTTCGAGGCCCGCTGGAAGACCATGACTCCCGAGGAACGCGACCGATTCCGCAAAGGCATCCTGGGCCGCTACGCTCCCAGCGATCCGAAGGAGGCTGAGTAGAGGCTGTGATGACAACCTTCGATAGACTCGGATCGCGATGCAGCCGTTCGTTACCATCCGCCAGGCGTCCGCGACGTATCCCGTTTACGTCGGCCGCAATCTGCTCGATGACATTCGCTCGCTGATTCAAAGCCGAGGGCGCGTCTTCGTCATCACGTCGAGCGTGCTTCGCGATCGTTTCGGAGAGCAGATCGCGCCCACGCTCGACGCGGACGTCATCGCCATCGAAGAAGGGGAGGCGCACAAGACGCTCGATACGGCCAACGACGTCGTCACGCAACTGCTCGCGCGCGGTGCGAAGCGCGATTCGATGGCGGTCGTCGTTGGCGGAGGGATGGTCGGCGACACGGCGGGTTTCGCGGCGTCGATTTTTCTTCGCGGCATCGATCTGGTCCACGTTCCCACCACGCTCCTCGCACAGGTGGACAGCTCCCTCGGCGGAAAACTCGCCGTCAATCACGTCAAGGGGAAAAACCTGATCGGCAGTTTCTATCCGCCGCGCGCGGTGATCTCCGATCTGGCCACGCTCGACTCGCTACCGCGGCGCGAAGTGCTGAGCGGACTCTTCGAGGCGCTGAAAGGTGGCGTGATCGGCGATGCGTCATTGTTCGAGCTGCTCGAATCGCCGCCGGATTTCGAGACCGAGGAAGTCGTGCGCAAGGCCATCCGCGTGAAGGCGGAGATCGTGTCGGCCGACGAAAAAGAAGCAGACCTTCGACGCTTGCTCAACTACGGCCACACGATCGCGCACGGTATCGAAGCCGCGCTCGACTACCGAGGACTCACGCACGGCGAGGCCGTGGCGTGGGGGATGATCGCCGCGAACGCGATCGCGATCCGGCGCGGCGTTCTCGATCGAGCGAGCGCTGATCGCATCGAGCACGCCATCCGCGGCTGGAATCCATCGCCGCTTCCTGCTGGCATCGATCGCGAGGCCATCCTTGCGGCGACGGAGCATGACAAGAAGAACACCGGCAGCAAGCGGGTGATGGTGTTTCCGCGCGCGATTGGCCGCTGCGAAGTGTTCAACGACGTGACCGAGGACGAGATCGCGTACGGCGTTGACGCGCTGTTGTAACTACGACACCGGTTCGCCAAACAACTCCGGCTGCTCCTTCACCGGCTCTTCGTCGTCATCCTCGTCGATGAAGTTCGAGACACCGATCCCGGCGAGGCGGTAGCGGCTTTGTGGCGGGAAGTCGAAGCGTGTCACGAGCTCGGCGCCGATCCGCGCCAGGTCGTCGCCGCTCGACGGAATCGCCTCCGGCGTCAACCGCCGTGTTGCGGTTTTGAAATCGCCGGTGCGCAGTTTCACCGTCACCGTGCGGCCGATCAGTTGTTTGTCGCTGAGCGCTTGCCAGAGTTTCTGCGCTTCTTCGCGAATGTACGCGGTCACCTCGTCGAGCGTGATGTCCTTCGCGAATGTGTTTTCGCTCGACCACGACTTCCGTTTCTGCGACGGCACCACCGGCGACTCGTCGATGCCGCGCGCCAGCTCCCACAGCCGCGTCCCCCATTTTCCGAAGCGCGCTACGAGTTGATCGGCAGTGAACGAATGCAGATCGCCGACCGTGGCGATGCCCATCTCCGTCAGGATTTTCTCCGTCGCTTTGCCGACGCCCGGGATCTTGCGCACATTCAGCGGCATCAGGAAACGCTCGACCTGATGTGGCCGGATCACGAAGCAGCCGTCCGGCTTTTTCCAATCGCTGGCGATCTTCGCCAGGAACTTGTTCGGCGCTACGCCCGCCGAGGCGGTGAGGTGCGTTTCGGACTTGATCTCGCGCCGGATCGTCTCCGCAGTCTCCGTTGCCGTCGGAATCCCCGTCAACTCCTCGGTCACATCGAGGTACGCCTCGTCCAGCGACAGCGGCTCGACCAGCGGCGTGTGGCGTTCGAAAATGTCGCGAATCTGCCGCGACACTTCGCGATACTTCTCGAAGTTCGGGTGGATGAACTCCCCCTCGGGGCAAAGCCGCTTCGCACGCGTAGCCGGCATCGCGGAGTGCACGCCGAATTTGCGCGCCTCGTACGACGCCGCGCAGACGACGCTCCGCTCGCCCGGCCAGCCGACGATGACCGGCCGCCCGCGCAACTCCGGCCGGTCGCGCTGCTCCACGGACGCATAGAATGCATCCATATCGATATGAATGATTTTTCGCATGTGACGACGCCCGCGTTCCTCGTCGACCGCTCCATTGTCGAGCAAAACTGCGCTCGCATGCGCGCGAAGGCCCTCGCCTCGGGGGTCGGATTCCGCCCGCACGTGAAGACGCACAAGACCATCGAGATCGCCCGGATGCAGCACGGCGGCGCGATCGGTCCGATCACCGTTTCGACCATGGCCGAGGCGGAGTTCTTCGCGGATGCGGGGTTCGGCGACGTCACGTACGCAGTGCCGATCGCGCCCGAAAAACTGCCTCGCGCGGCGGCTCTGGCGGCTCGAATCGAGAGGTTGAACATTCTCATCGACAGCGACCTTGCTCTACGCGCGGTAGAGGAGTTTCACGCCGCGAATGGAGTCGCATTCGACGTCTTTCTGAAAGTCGATTGCGGCTACCACCGCGCCGGCGTCGACCCGAACGATCCCGACAGCGTGCGATTGGCGATGGCAATGGCTTCTTCGCCCGCGATTCACTTTCAGGGATTGCTGACGCATGCCGGCCATTCGTACAACGCATCCGGCGTCGACGAGATCCGGCGCATCGCCGCCGAGGAGATCGAATCGGTATCTCGCTTCCGCGCTCTCCTCGGGATCGACGAGCTAACGCGCAGCATCGGCTCCACACCAACGCTTGCAACCGCCGACACGTTCGCCGACACCGACGAAGTCCGCCCCGGCAACTACGTCTTCTTCGACGCCTTCCAATCCACCCTCGGCAGTTGCACGCGCGACGACGTCGCGGTCTCGGTGTTGGCCACAGTCGTCGGCTCATACCCGGAACGAGGCCAAGCCATCATCGACGCCGGCGCGCTCGCGCTGTCAAAGGACGTCAGCCCCGAACACCTCGACCCCAACTTCGGCTACGGGCTCGTCTGCGATCTAGACCTGCATCCGCTGCCCACGCGCCTCATCGCGCTGTCGCAGGAACACGGCAAAATCGCCACGAGCGTTCCGCTCCCCGTCGGAACGCGTGTGCGCGTGATGCCCAATCACTCCTGCCTCACCGCCGCGATGTTTGACCGCTACGACGTCATCGACGCCGGCAAGATCATCGGTGAGTGGCGGCCGGTGCGGGGATGGTGATTGGCCGCCGCGGGTAGTCGGTCATTTCAGTAGACACCGAAACAAGAGGTCTTGGAAGAAATCAGGACATATCGGAGTACACGCGCTCGAGCTCCGCGTTTAGCGAGAGACAAGCACGCAGGATCTCAACGCAGGCACGGAGCAAATCGCGGTCTCGACCCGGTTCCGATACCGGCCCGTCGGGAGTCGGATACTTTCCGCCGTGAAACAGATTGTTGCGGACATTTCGCACGAGTCGGAGTGTGTATTTCTCATCTGATTTTCCGTTTCGGGGAGTCTCTTGCCACCTAAGCACTCGCGCTTCAACCCACTGTCTTTTCGGAGGATGGTCGCAAAGAAATCTCTGAGAATGCTTGAATTCAGGCGTGCTCAGCGTGGCAAATTGCCCTTCCAACTCATCGGCGAACTTGTCCCAACTTGCCTCCGCAAGTCCATCCGGCGTCTTCAAGTAGCCAGTTCGCTTCAATGCGTACTCGAAGCGGCTGAACACGACGAAAAACTCGAAGACCACCTGCGTATCGATACCAAGCTGGGTGGCTAGGACTTCTGTTGTCACCGTCATGGAATCTCCCCCGATCTCGTAGTAGTCGGACATACTTGTACCGTGAAAAAAGAATCCGCAACCTCGCCTACTGAAGTGACGCAGCGACTGAACAAAGTCTGTGATCAGATCGACGATCAGGTCGACGGAGATCGCGCGTTCATTGCCGCTGCTGCCCGGCGGCTCCTCAAGAACGTCGAATGGGACTCCTCACCGGATGAGAGTGGCCCGGCCAAGGATACGGTCGAGGGTTTCTAGCGCCCCTGCAATTGCCGCAGCGCCGCCGTCTTTAGCGCCATGTTCATCCCGCCGCGCGCGATGGAACGGACCTCGGACTCCGGCAATGTCGGCAGAATGCGCAGCGCGAAGGCGGGTGGGGTTTTCGCGTTGTGGATCAGGCCGAGGCGGACGTCGAGGTTGGCCATCCACTGGCTGGTTCTGATGATCACGTCGGCGACCTGGTAGGTGAGGAAGGACGATTTCGCCAGGCGCGCCACTTCATCGACGGTGAGGCGCGGATTGCGGAGCAGGGAAAGCAGGACGCGTGGGTCGTTGTCCTGCAGCAGCAACGCGCGTTCGGTGCGGTCGGCCTTCACCGCCAGGAGGAGTTTCTCCATTTGGGAGAGCGCTCGGACGCGGTCCCAGATGTTTTGTTTTTTCTCCTGCGACTCGTCCGCCGAAGTGTCAGCATCGCTTCTCATCATCAGGCGCTCGAAATGCTCCTCGGCGTTTCCGTCGATGGCCAGCGCCATTCCGTCCGGCAGAATGGCCACGACCGTTGCGCGCGCGAAGGTCTCGCCGCCCCATGGCCCGCGCAGCGTCACGAGGAGCGTGGCGTTCAACGCGGCGGCCTCGGACGTAACGACGCGAAGACCTCCCATCGACAGATTCGCGCGGTGCTCTTCGCGTAGCTCGTCCTCGTTGTCGAATTCGACGGTGAAGGCGGCGGAGGCGGTGCGGGTGACTTTCATGATTGCGGCGTGAACTCGACATTCTGCAACACGTCACACTCCGCGAAATAGCGCTGTTCCGCGAGTGTGTTAGAGCGCCCGTGCCGCGATCAATCCTTGCTATCTCCGTCGCCCTCGCCACCATTGTCTCCGCGGCCGCGTCCGCTGCTACCACTAACACCATGCCGTTCTCGCAGGTCCGCAAGGGCATGCACGGGTATGGCGAAACGGTCTTCGACGGCACCAAGCTCGAGCGGTTCGACGTCGAGATCACCGGGGTGCTGCAGAACATCGGGCCGGGACAGGATCTGATCCTGGCCAAAGTCTCCGGGCCGGTCGTCGACCGCGCCGGCGTCATCGCCGGGATGAGCGGATCGCCGATTTACATCGACGGCAAGGTCATCGGCGCGCTGGCCTACTCGTGGCAGTTTTCGAAAGAAGCGATCGCGGGCATCACGCCGATCGACGAGATGCTCAAGATCGCGCAGGTGGATGGCAAGCCGTCCGGCTCGTTCGTCGCCGCCACGCCGCGCATGACCGGCGGCGAGTTCCTCAAAGCGATCGTCGAGCACAAAACCAGCGAAAAGTTCGAATCGATGATGTCCAGCATGACCGGCGCCACGCCCGCGTCCGCCATTGCCGGCGCGCGGCCGATCGCCGTGCCGTTGTCGATGTCGAGCTTCTCCCCGGACACGCTCGGCCGTTTCGGCAAGTACCTCGATCCGCTCGGCTTCATGCCTGTTCCGAGCGGGGCGTCGTCAACGTCGACGACCTCGACGACGAATAGCTCCAAACAGTTCGCGGCTGGCGACGCCATCGGCGCCGTCCTGCTGCGTGGCGACTTCAATGTCGCCGCCACTGGCACCGTCACGTATGTCGACGGCGATCGCGTCTATGCCTTCGGACATCCGTTCCTGGACATGGGCGAGGTGGCGTTCCCGATGGCCAAGTCGGAGATCGTCGGCGTGCTGCCGAGTCTGGCCAGTTCCTTCAAGTTTTCGAATACCGGCGCCGTCGTCGGCGCGTTCCGGCAGGACCGCGCGGTCGGCATCATGGGAGTGATGGGCGAGAAGGCCGACATGATCCCGGTCGACCTGGAAGTGGAAGGGAGCGGTCCGGCGCAGAAATATCACGTCGACGTCCTCCGCCACTCGCAGCTCACGCCGCTGATCCTGGCCATGGCCGCCGACACCGTGGTCGCCGGCGCGCAGCGCGCCGCGGGCGAGCGGACGGTGCTTCTGGAGTCGGAGATCAAGCTCAAAGGATTCAGCGAGCCGATCGTCTTACATGAAGGCTGGGCTGGTGCGCAGGCGCGGCAGGCCATTCCGTCGTACATCGCCGTCGTGGCTGGCTACGTCATGTCGAATGAGTTCCGCTCCGCCGACATCGAGTCGGTCAAGATTCACTTCCGCCACACCGATGACCTCAAGATCGCCAAGATCGTGGAAGCGTCGCTGGAGATGCCGTCGAAGGGGCGCGTTCACGCCGGCGATGTCGTCAAAGTCCGCGCTGTGCTGAAGCCGTTTCGAGGAGATGCCTTCATCGACACGTTTGACGTGACGATTCCTGACGATCAGGCGGCCGGCACGGCCTATCTCCTCGTCGGCAGCGGCTCGGTGCTCAATCAGGTCGACTTCATGCTGGTCCCGCCCGATCCGCGCAGTCTCGATCAAGTCATCGCCGTCCTGCGCCGTCTCCGTCCGTCCACCGAGTTGACGCTCGGACTCTACGAACCGACCGACGGCGCCGTTACCGCCGGCGTTTATCTGCCCAATCTGCCGCCGACGATGCGCGCCATCGTCAGCAGCGACACGTCCAACGGCCCGCAGGCGCCGGTCCGCTACCATGCCTCGCAACATCTCGCGCACCCGCTCGGCTACATCGTCGACGGCGTCGTGAAGATCGATCTCGATGTGAAGCCGGCGATCTGACCTGGCCACGTCCGCTTCAACGAAAGGAATCACCCGCACCATGCGCCGAAGCCTCGCGCTCGTAGTTACGCTGCTTGCAGCATCGAATGCATTTGCCGTCGCGCCGCAGTTCTGGCGAGTTCGCAACACCGAAGACTTTCTGGCGGGCGATATCGATGGCTTCGCCGTCACGTCGCGCGGCGAGCTGCGTCCCGGGCCGTCGCTGAAGAAGGCGGCCAACTTCACCGATCCCTTCGTTCTGGCGCAGGTGGCCGCGCCGAATGGCGATCACTTCTTTGGAACGGGCAACGAGGGGAAGGTCTACCGCCTCCGAGGAACGGAGTTGAGGGCGATCTACACGGCTGCGGAGCCGGAGATTTACGCAGTCACCTTTCACGATGGCGCGCTCTACGCCGGCACCTCGCCGAACGGCAAGGTCTACCGCATCGATCCGAACGACGGCAAAGCGACGGTGTTCTACGATCCGAAGCAGGCCTACATCTGGGCGCTCGAGTTTCTGCCGAACGGCGATCTCGCAGTGGCTACCGGCGTCGACGGAAAGCTGTTCCGCGTGACGCCAAAAGGGGAGGGGAAGGTTCTTTTCGACTCTCCCGAAACGCATCTCCGTTCCCTCGGCGTAAAGAACGACGGAACGATCCTCGCCGGCGGCTCGGCGAAGGGGCGCATCTACGAAATCCGTCCCGACGGTGCCGCGCATGCGCTCTACGACTCGCCGCTCTCGGAGATCTCCGCGATCTACGTCGACGCGAACGGCGTGGGCTGGGCCGCGGCGGCGAGCAACGTGCTGCCATCGACTGCACCGGTGAAGGCGACGCCGAAACCGGCCACGCAGTCCGCGCCGGCGTCGACGACGGCCTCGGCTTCCACGGAACAGAAAAAAGACGACGCGGGCAGCGTCGAAGTCAGTGTCTCGTTCGAAGACAGCAGCAGTTCGGGCGCGACTGCGGGCGGAGGAAGCGGCGAGATCTATCGCATCAATCCCGACGGCTTCGTCGAAGTTGTCCGCAAGTTCGAGCACGAGATGGCGTACGGCATCACCAGCGGACCGAACGGATCGATCCTGCTCTCCACCGGCCCCCAGGGCCGCATCTACGAGATGAAGGACGGCGAGGTCTCGCTCGTCGGCAGTGTCCCTGAAAAGCAGGTAGTCTCGATCTCACGTACAGGCAGCGAGACGCTGGTCACGACTACGAACAGCGGCGCCGTCTACCGTCTTGAATCCGCGCCGTCGGCGAAGGCGGAGTTCCGCTCTGCGGCGAAGGATGTGGAGCGCTTCTCACGATTCGGCAACTACCGGATCGAAGGAGAGAACGTCGGCGACGGCCATCTCGCCATCGCCTTCCGCTCCGGCAACACGCGCACGCCGGATGCGACCTGGAGCCCGTGGAGCGCGGCATCGAACGCGAGCGACGGTTCCATCAACGCCCCTCCCGGCCGTTACATCCAATGGAAGATGACCTCGCCCAAGCCGGCTGCGAACGTGGCGGTGGACGCCGTTACCGTCGCCTTCGTCAATCGCAACGTCGCGCCGGTCATCGACAACGTCACCGTGCAGGATCCGGCAGTCGTCTACATCACCGGCAGCTATCCGCAGTCGCCGCAGGTGGTCGAGGCGACGAATCCCGACGAATACGGCATCTTCACCAGCCTCGACACGCCGCGCGACAAGAACGAGCCCGGCAAGAAGGTCTACCGCAAAGGTTTCCGCACGGTGACTTGGCGCGCGCACGACGACAACAGCGATTCGCTGCGCTACACGCTTTCGTTCCGCCGCAAGGGGAGCGAGACATGGCTGCGCCTGCGCGAGAACGTCGAAGAGACGTCGATGAACTTCGACACGTCGCAGCTCCCCGACGGGATGTACGAATTGCGCTTGTCCGTGAGTGACGCGCAGGACAATCCCGAGACGCCGCTGACCGACTCAAAGGAAGGGATCGACTTCCGCGTCGACAACACGCCACCGACGATCGCGTTTGTGACCGAGGGGGACGAAGTCGTCATCCGCGTCACCGACAAGCTCTCGACGATCGGCAAAGTCGAATACTCCGCCGACGCGCAGAAATGGATTCGCATCAATCCCATCGACGGCATCAGCGACTCGCCGAGCGAGACATACCGGATCAAGCGCAGCGCGGTAGCGGGTAAGTTCGTGATCGTGCGAGCGGTGGACGCGTTTTACAACGTGGCGACGGAATCGATCACGCTGCCGTAAGTGATTGCGCAACGCCTTTCTTGAACCTCCGAAACGGGAGTCGCGTGTCGGGTGTCGGATCTCCAACTTCGACACCCGACACCCGATACCCGACTCCCTTTTACAACCAACGCCGCGGGCCGTGCCCGCCCCGCTATACTTGGCGGCGTGAACCGTATCCGAGTTGCCTTCGCTTTCAGCCTGCTGCTTCTTGGCGCCTGCTCGAAGGAGCGTCCGGTTCAGCCTCTCGCTCCGCTCGCAGATGACACCACGCCCGTCGACGGCGGCACGGTCATCCGCAGGCTCGAGGGCGACGTCAAGACGCTCAATCCTGTCCTCATCGAGAGCAAGTACGATCACTACCCAGCCTCCTACCTCTTCACTCCACTGCTGCAGCTCGACGCCAATCTTCTTCCGACGACTGCAGGCTCTCTCACCGACAAATACGAGGTTTCGGCGGACGGCAAGGAGTACACGTTTCACCTGAATCCGAAGGCGACGTTCTCTGACGGAAGCCCGGTCCTGGCCAGCGACGTCGTCTTCACCATCGCCAAAATCGTCGATCCGAAATCGGAGTCCGCGCAGTTCGCCGGCATGTTCGAATTGTGGGATCCGGCCAAGACGCGCGCCGATGATGCGAATCACACGGCCGTCATCGCGTTCAAGGACGTCCTCGCGCCGCAGCTCACGTCCTTCACCATGGTCCGGCCGATCCCGCAGCACGTCTACTCGAAGGGCGACTTCAAAACCGCGTTCGCCACGACCGCCGTCGGCGCCGGACCGTTCAAGCTCGTCAGGCGCGTGCCCGGCAAAGAGATTCTGCTCGAGCGCCGCGCTGATTTCTGGGGCGTGAAACCGCACTTCCAGAACGTGCTTTTCAAAGTGATCACCGACGACAACACCGCCTGGCAGGCCGTCAAGCGCGGCGACATTGACGAATCGATCATCACGTCCGACACCTGGATGACCGAAAGCCGCCGTCCCGAAATGCAGAAGATCCTCGACTTCCGGCGGTTCTACACGCTCAACTACAACTTCATCGGCTGGAACGAGCACGATCCGATCCTCGCGGACAAGCGCGTTCGCCGCGCGCTGGCGTCATGCGTCGACCTTCAATCGATCATCACCAACCTCTATCACGGCACCGCCCGCGCCATGACCGGGCCGTTTACGCCGGATCAGTGGGCGTTCAACCCGGAAGTGCCGGTGATTCAGTACGATCCAGCCGAAACGAAACGGGTTCTCAATTCGCTGGGTTGGTCGGATACCGACGGCGACGGCATTCTCGACAAGAACAAGAAACCGTTCACTCTGGACATGGTCATCGTCGGCGGTAACGGCCCTTCCGGGCCGTTCGCGCAACTGTTCCAGTCGGAATTGAAGAACATCGGCGTCGATCTGAAGATCACCACGCTCGATCCCAGCGCCTTCATCGAGCGCGTCATGGCCGGCAACTTCCAGACCTGCTATCTCTCCTGGGATCTCGATCCCGATCCCGATCCACGGGCGCTCTTCCATTCGTCGCAGTTCGCACCGAACGGCCAGAACATGGTCTTCTACAACAATCCGGCGGCCGATGCGCTCATGGACCAGGCTCGCCGCGAGCTCGATCACACCAAACGCGTGGCCATCTACCGCCGGCTTCACGCGCTCCTCGCCGACGACCAGCCCTACACCTGGACCATCCAGGTCTCGCTCAAGTGGGCCGTTTCGAAGCGGATCCGCAACGTGAAGGAGAGCAAAGGCTGGGGCCTTTACCTCTGGTATCCCGGCGAGCTCGATTGGTGGATTCCGGCGGCGCAGCAGAAGAAGTGACGCTGTCATCCTGAGCCGCCGAAGCTGCGTAGGCGAAGCCGGAGCAGCGCAGGACGGTGAAGGACCCCCAACCTGATAACCCGGTTGGGCGGCGGCTATGCACAGGGCAAGCATCACGGGCTCCTTCGACCGTCCTGCGCGATCTTCGCGCTTCGCGCTACGTCGCTCCGGCGGCTCAGGATGACAGAGTAAACTCCCTTCGATGCTCACCTACGTCGTTCGCCGGCTGCTGTATGGCGTCCTGACGTTCTTCGGAATCACCATCGCGATCTTCGTGCTCGTGCACAGCGTGCCCGGCGATCCGGTCACGTTCTACGTCGGCAGCCACGGCGCAAGTTCGCTGTCGCGCCCGGTGCTGGACGAAATCCGCCACGCGCATCACCTCGACGAGCCGATCCTGCAGCAGTACGGCTGGTGGCTGCGCGGCATCGTCACGTTCGACTTCGGCACCTCCTTCATCGATCACCAGCCGGTGACGAAACGAATCGCCGCGCGGCTGCCGAATACGATCATCCTCAATGTGATCGCCTTCCTCGTTGCTGCCCTCATCGGCGTTCCGATCGGACTCTGGAGCGCGGCGCGATCGGGCCGGCCGATCGAGCGTGCATCGGCGGTGACTTTTTTTCTTCTCTACTCATTGCCGAGTTTCTGGGTGGCGTTGCTGCTGATGCAATTCTTCGCCGTCCGGCTCAACGTCCTTCCGCTCTTCGGCATGACCTCGGACGAATACCTCGACCTCAACGGGATGATGAAGATGGCCGACCGCGCCAAACACCTGATCCTGCCGGTGATCACGCTCGCGTACGCGCAACTGGCGCTCTTCGCGCGCTTCTCCAAATCGGCGCTGACCGAGGTCATTAGGCAGGACTACATCACCACGGCGAGGGCAAAAGGGGCGACGAACGGAGCCGTCCTGTGGCGCCACGGCTTTCGCAACGCGCTCATCCCGCTCATCACGCTCCTCGGCATCACGCTTCCGTACCTGATTTCGGGAAGCGTCATCACCGAACAGATTTTTCAATGGGACGGCATCGGACGTTTGTACTTCGACGCCATCCTCACGCGCGACTATCCAACGGTCCTCGGGCTCTCCGTCGCCACTGCCGTCGCCACGCTCGTGGCCAGCCTGCTCGCCGACCTGCTCTACATCGCCGCCGATCCGCGCATCAGGCTGGAGGGGAAGTGAGCGAGGTTCGCGGAGGCATGTGGGCGCTGACGTGGCGCCGCTTCCGGCGCAGCAAGCTCGCGGTGATTGCGCTGATCTACGTCGGCTTCGTCGGCGCGCTGGCTATCGCAGCGCCGTATATCGCCGGTTCAAAGTCGACGCCGATTCCATTCGGACCCAACGACATCGACGTCGCCAACCGTCTGCATCCGCCCGACGCGCAGCATCACTTCGGCACCGACGAACTCGGACGCGACGTGCTCGCGCGAATGATTCACGGAGCACGTGTGTCGCTGACCGTAGGATTGCTGGCGACGATGATGGCGCTGATCGTCGGCTGCTTCTTCGGCGCGATCGCCGGCTACTACGGCGGCGTCGCGGACTGGCTGGTCTCGCGACTGATCGAAGTCGTGCTTTGTTTCCCGCTGTTGTTTCTCGCGCTGGCGATCGTGGCCTTCTTCGGCCCGTCAATCTGGACGATCATGATCGCCCTCGGGTTAACAACCTGGACCAGCGAAGCGCGCTACGTTCGCGGCGAGTTCCTGCGCATCCGCGAGATGGAGTTCGCGTACGCGGCCCGGGCCAGCGGTGCCCGCGACGCGCGCATCATCTTCCGCCACCTCCTGCCAAACGCGCTCGCACCGGTGCTGGTGTCGGCGAGCTTCGGCGTCGCCTACGCGATCCTCACCGAGTCCGCCCTCTCCTTCCTCGGCCTCGGCGTCCCGATTCCGACCGCGACCTGGGGCAGCATCCTCGCCACTGCCAAGCAGTTCATCGAATACGCCTGGTGGCTGGTTGTCTTTCCCGGCGTCGCGATTTTTCTAACCGTGGCCGCCTTCAACATCATCGGCGACAGATTTCGGGATGCGTTGGATCCACGATCTGATTAAAACCACAGAGAAATCGGTTTAACGCTAACCCACCGTAACCGGCAGCCGCGCCTTCAACGAATCGAGCACGGTCGGCGGCACGAGGCGCGCGACGTCGCCGCCGAGGCGGAAGACTTCTTTGACCAAGCGCGAGGAGACGTACGTGTACTCGACCGCTGGCAGCATGAAGATCGTCTCGATCTGCGGATGCAGTTCGCGATTCATCAGCGCCATCTGCAACTCGTATTCGTAGTCGGACACCGCACGGATTCCGCGCACGACCACGTTCGCGTCGACGCGGCGCATGAAGTCGACCAGCAAGCCGGAGAACGAGTGCACCTCGACGTTTGGCATGTCCGAAGTGCAGCGCGCGATCAGGTCCTTGCGCTCGCTGACGGTGAAGAGGGGAGCCTTCCCTTCGTTCTCCAGGACGGCCACGAGAAAGCGGTCGAAGAGCCGCGTGCCGCGACGGATGATGTCGAGATGTCCGTTCGTCAACGGATCGAAGGAGCCGGGATAAATCGCCGTTCGCATCGCGCGAGATGGTAGCAGGATGCGCATTGAGCATGCACAAGGAATGGTCAATGTCTTGACGATCGCCGCCAACGAACCTAATATGACTTGAATTCGAGTGACAACCGTAGTGGGAGGGTGTGAGTGATGCGACAACGGCTGGAGATCAAACGCTCGGATGCCCACAGCAACAACCGGCTCCTCTCCACGATCCGCAACTATCTGCCCGGAGCCTGGATCGCACCGAAAAACAACGAGCTGATCACGTTGTACCGGCTGCGGTACCGCATGGCGCTGGAGGAGCAGAAGTACGACGCCGCGCTGATCTTCCTCAACAAAATCCTGGAGCTCGATCCGCTCAACGCCGAGGCCAAGTTGTGCAAGGGGGAGATCTACCACCGCTGCCTGCAGGACTACGCGCGCGCCGTGGAGCAGTACAACAAAGTGCTGCGCATCACCGGCGACAGGGACAACGAAGCGATCCACCTGCGCGCCCGCGCGGCCATGGCCGAGATCATGGAACTGCTGTCGTAAGTACTTTGTGAAGCAAAGCTCCTAGCCAGTCGCGCGGCGGCGCCGGCACGCGGCACCTGGCAATCCAGTCAGCGGTCTCTTTCCAGGACGAAGTCGAGCGCCAGCTCCAGAGCTTCTTTCGCCGGGGAATCGGCGAACGGCTCGAGCGCGGCGCGGGCGCGGTTGGCGTAGTCGCGGGCGATGGCGCGCGTCTCGTCGAGCGTCTCGTACTTGCGTACGAGCGCCAGCATCTCGGCGGGATCGATTCCGTCGAACGACTTCACCGCCGCGATCAGCGCGATCTTCTCGCGCTCGGCCGGCGTTGCGCGCGGCATCGCCAGGATCAGCGGCAGCGTCAGCTTCCCTTCCTTCAGATCGGACAGCGCCGGCTTGCCGAGGACTTCGGTGCTGGAGGTGAAGTCGAGGATGTCGTCGATCAGTTGGAAGCAGATACCGAGGTTCACGCCGTAGTCGAAGAGTGACTGGCCGATCGCGTCGGGCTGATCGACCAAGTACGCCGGAATGCGGCAGCAGGCGCCGAAGAGCAGCGCGGTCTTGCGCTCGACGATGTTGAAGTAGTCGTCGACGGAGAGGTCGGCGCGTCCGTTCTGCTCCAGCGCCAGAATCTCGCCTTCGATCATCTTGATAGTGGTCGTCGACAGCAGCCGCAACACATCGAGATTGGCCTCGGCCAGCGCCATCGACATCGAGTGCATGAAGATGTAGTCGCCGACGAGGACCGTAAGGTTGTTGCCCCATCGGTAGTTGATCGACGTCCTGCCGCGGCGAACCTCGGCCTCATCGATGATGTCGTCGTGAACGAGCGTGGCGTTGTGGATGAACTCGACCACCGCGCCGTAGGTCACATCGCGATGTCCTTCGTAACGCAGCATTTGCGAGACGAGCAGGAGCAGAGCAGGGCGGAGGCGCTTACCGCCGCCCGCAAGGATGTGGTCGCCGACGTCCTTGATGGTCTTGATGCTCGACTCGAAATTGCGGGCCAGCTCGGTCTCCACGAGCTGCAGCTTGGGCGCCACCAGATCGAGAAGGCGCTCGGCGCGCGAGAGCTGTTCGATGGGCGCGCTGCTGGGTGAGGGAGACGTCACGGCGCACAGAATAATCGAATGACGGGGAAAGCCTCAACCGCGGTAGTTCGTGAACTGCAGCGGGATTCCGTAGTCGTGTCCCTTCACGACCGCCATCGCTTTCTGCAGGTCGTCTTTGGCGCGGCCGGTGACGCGCACCTGATCGCTCTGAATCGACGCCTGCACCTTCAGTTTCGCTTCTTTGATCGCCTTCACGATCGCTTTCGCTTTCTCGATTTCGATGCCCTGAACGATCTTCGCTTTCTGCCGGACGGTTCCACCGGCAGCCTGTTCGAGGGCGGCGTAGTCGACGGCTTTCAATGACACGCCGCGCTTGACGAGTTTCGTCTCGAGGATGTCTTTGACGCTGCGCAACTTCCCTTCGTCGTCGCTGACCAGCACGATTTCCTCGGCAGTCAGCTCGATCGAGCTCTTGCTCCCTTTGAAATCGAAGCGTTGCGCGAGTTCCTTCTGCGCCTGCTGAATCGCGTTCGTGACTTCCTGCATCTCGGTCTTCGAGACGATATCGAATGAGAAATCCTGAGCCATCTGCTGCCTCCGCTACTGTTGTACGACTTCGACGCCGGCCGGCGGCGTGAAGCGGAAAAGATCGGGCGTGACGGACCGCCGTGTGAAGCCGGAAAAGTCGAAGGTGGTTTCATTGCCGTCGCGATCCGAGTAGGCGACGCGTTGAATTGCGTGCGTTGCAGCTGCGATGGTGATCGTGACGCTGCGGATCATCGCAGACGCGGCGCGCGGCTGCAGCATGGCGATGACGTTGCCGCCGCTCGTGCTCTCCCGAACGACGAAGTTGCGGTCGCGCGCGGCTTGATCGCCGATCAGCAGAAACGGTAGCTCGCGGCGATGTGCTTCGTCCAGCGTCGTGACCGTGACCTGCTTCTCCGCGGGGAGATAAAACCACGACCGGCTGCCGTCGAAGACGAAGATCTTCTGCTCCGGCTTCGCGTAGGTCCATCGCATCATCGGGAGCGCTCCGAAGACGACGCTGCCGCTGTCGATCTGGCTGTTCTTGAATCCCTTCGGCGTGAAGCGCTGCGTGAACTGCGCCTCGGTACCAACCAACGCCGCAGCGGCGCGATCGAGTTCGGCGGCGCCTGCGGCCGAGGCAACGAAGATGAGAGAGAGAACGAGTGAGGTGATTTTCATGATGTGAATGGGCGGCGAAACGCGCGCCAATTAGAGCTTTTCAACTTCGATCGAAACGATCGCCGAGTTGACAACAAAGATGCGCTCGTTTTTGCTCCGGTCGCCCGGGAAGAGAAAGAAGCCGTTGCGCTCGGGGTTGTACTGCGCCACTCCGCGGATGACTTCGCCATCCGCAAACTCCACGGCGATCGTGCTGCCGGCCGGCGGCTCCAGCGATTCCTCGGCAGAACTGCGTGGAAAGAAAAGCGCCTTGAGCGTGGAGAACGGGACCTCGTCCTTCGCGCCGTCGTCGCGCGACACGCGCACGATCTGCCGATCGACGTCGGTCTCGATGAGCGTTGCCCGTTCGGTGCGGCCGTCGCGGTAGCGCAGCACCACTGTTGTCGTCGAATCCATCAGAAGAGTTCCAGACCCCAGAGATCGTGGAGGTGAATGATACCTTCGACGCGGCCGGACGCGCCTGCGATGAAAATCGAGGTGATTTTGCGCTGTTCCATCCGCTCCAGCGCCGCCGAGGCCAGCTCGTTGCCGTCGATCGTGACCGGATTCGGCTTCATGCAGTCGGCCGCGGTCTTTTGCAGGATTTCCGCGTCGGCCTGCAGCAAACGGCGCAGATCGCCGTCCGAAATCGCACCGGCGAGGATGCCTTGATCATCGACGACGGCGGTGATGCCGAAGCCTTTCGCCGACATCTCGTAGATGACGTCATGCATGGCGGTGGTCAACGGTACGACCGGTATCTGCGCGCCGGAGTGCATGAGATCGCAGACACGCAGAAAGCGCTTGCCGAGTTTTCCACCTGGATGAAGGAAGGCGAAATCCTCCTCCTTGAATCCTTTGCGCATCAGCAACGCCATCGCAAGCGCGTCGCCGAGGGCGAGCGTGGCGGTGGTGGACGCCGTCGGTGCCAGGCCGAGCGGACACGCTTCTTTCGAGATCGCAGCCGACAGATGAAAGTCCGCGCCCTTCGCCAGCGACGACTGCGGGTTGCCCGTGATAGCGACGATCTCCGCACCGATCCGTTTGATGCTCGGCAGGAGCCGCAGCAACTCCTCGGTTTCTCCCGAGTTGGAAATCGCGAGGACGATATCGCCGCGAACGATCATGCCGAGGTCGCCGTGAATGGCCTCGGCCGGATGCAGAAAAAATGACGGTGTACCAGTCGACGCCAGCGTCGCGCTGACCTTCTTGCAGATGATGCCGGACTTGCCGAGGCCCATCGTGATGACGCGGCCCGCCGAGGTGTTGATCAGTTCGACGACATCGACAAAGGTGTTGTCGAGATGATCGATCAACCCGAGAATGGCTGCCGATTCGACCTCCAGCACGCGCCGAGCCTCGGCGATCGCGGGATGGACGTCATTTGCGGTGACGGCTTCGTGACTGTTCGATTTTGGCATCGGTAGCGATCATAGTATTTGAGATCGGCTATTGACATCGTCCGACCGGCCTGTTTAGATCGCCTTACACACTTAGTGCTATCCACCCCTCGGAAACTTATAAGTGGCTGGAGGTTGCGATGAAGAAGCTGTTCTTCCTGGTTGCTCTGGGTCTGCTGATCAGTCTCCCAATGACGTCCGACGATTGTTACCAGTATCCCAACACCCACGTTCAATACTTCCAGGACTGTCGTTGCTCTGCGTGTGCCGGTACGGGGCCCGGATGCACGGCATGCACGAATGGCTCTGACACCTGTTACACCGATGGTGCGACCTGCGGCCCATTGAATCCGATGTAACCCCGGCACATGGGTTACTACCGCGGGAGGGTGGCGCTCGTCGCGCTGTTGGCGACGGTTTCGTTTGCGACGTCGGTTATGGCGGCGTCGCCCGCTGTCCGCGTCATCGCCGACACGGCACTGACAGGTGCAGCGGCGGAAGCCGGCGGCGTTCGATTTGCGTCCGCCGAGTCGGTCTACCTGACCACGATGGCCGCCGGCGTTCTGGAGCTCGATTTCCACGCCAAAGAGCCGGCTAAGATCGTGTTTCCGGCGACGCGGGGGAAATGCTCCACCTGCGTCCACATCGGCGCCTCATCGCGCTACCTGGTGACGGCCTTCCCAGCGTTTGCGATGGCTTGGAAGCGCATCGCGGAACCGTCGATTCACCCAGTACCTTTTGACGTCATCTCCGCTCTCGACGTTCGCGACGACCGTCTCGTGTTCATCGGATCGCGGCGAGAGAAGGGGCAGTGGGCGCCGGATGGAGCGATCGCCTGGTCCGGCACATTGAGCAAGGAACTCGTCGATCTGCATCCGGTCCTCTACTCTGCGTTAGGTCCCGACGCGCAGATTCTCGGTGACTGCGGTTTCGGCGACGTCAGCGCGGCGCGTTTTCTGCGCGATGGTTCCTACGTGCTCGTGCCCGGCGTCGAGCCGGGTGTCTTCCTGTATGACCCGGATGGAAAACTGCTGTACACGTGGCAGACAGATCGACTCGGCTTTCTCGATCGTTGTGACATCTCGCCCCAGAACAGGCTTTTGTACGCTCGAGATCCTGAAGCGCGCTACCAATGGCTGAATCACTACCGGACCGTCGACGACATCGTTCCGCTTCCGGATGGGCCGGCGTTGCTGCTGCGCGAAGTTCAGGGCGGAATCACGAAGTGGAGTTTTCTGATTCTACGGCGCAACGCACCGCCCTCGAAGATCGATCTTCCGATCCGCGCGCCGTCAGACGTGGCAATCGCCAGGGCGGACATTCGGGGCAACCGCATTGTCTTTCTGATTCGAACTTACGGTGAGTGGCGTCGCGGCTGGAAGCCGCAGCCGGCACGTCTCATCGTAGCGGAGTTGCAGTGAGTCGAGCGCACGGCATCTCGCTGTTCTTGATTCTCGCCTGCAGCGCGGCGCGCTCCGATGAATTCACCATCGCGGCCTGCTCGCGAGGAGTGTGCGCATCGAAGATCGAACCCGGCGCGAAGCCTGCGTACGTCTGGACCTGGTCCGATCAATCGGCGCCTGTCCGGCTGGACGGTGATCAGGCTACGACATCGTTAGCGCCTGCGGTTCATACCCCCACGATCGCCGTGCAGGTGGTGCGCCCGAGATCCTCCTCCGATCATCTTCTGAAGCTCATCGCTGCTCCGACCCGAATGTGGGTCGAAGTTCCGGAGACGATGCTGCCGCGGTTTGATATCCCTAAGAGCGGGCGCGTCGAAATCCCATTCGCGAAGGGGACGGCGTGGCGCGTGCGCGTCGTCGGGGATAGCGAGGGAACGTGGTGGACGGATCTGAGCGCGGCGAAGCCGTTGATTCCGGGCCACGCTGCGCGGCGCAGCGTGCGAATCGTGACGACTGATGGCAAGCCGGCCGAGGCGGGCGTGACAGTCATGGCGGCCGGGACGATGGGCGGCGAACGGACGGTGATGGCGCAATTGCGCTCTGACAGCGGCGGCTGGTTCGTGCTCGATGCCATTCCCGATCAATCGGTGACGATCATCATCTCCGACGATACGAACGCACCCGTCACCATCACTGCTCCGATCAGCGCGATTCCCTCGATCATCACGATGCAGCCGGGTGTCACAGTCAAAGGAAGGTTCATCAGCCGGGACAAACACCCCGTGCCGGACGTCAAGGTGGAAGCGGAAGGATGGCTCGGCGACAGCGCGATCATTCATCGCGCGGCGGTGAGCGACGCTACCGGCAACTGGAGCCTCTCTCAACTTCCCAGGGATGCGCGCGTCGTCGTGGCGGGGCATTCCGCCGGATACGCTCCGATTCGGAAGGAGGTCTCGCTCAGCGAGCGGCTCGATCTCGGCACGTTGACGCTGACGAAAGGCGAGACCCTGTCGATCCGGATCACTGACGACGCCAGCCACAAGGCGATCGCGGACGCAACGATCGACGCGCGCCTCGGCCGCAAAGTGACCTCGAACGTCAAAGGCATCGCGGCCCTGCGCGACGTGTCCGTCGATGAACCTCTCAATCTAACCGTGAGTGCGAGCGGTTTTCTCACCCGAGAGATCGCGCTCGCGCCGCCGTTCAGCAAAGAAGCGCCTCTGGTCCTGACCCGTGCGTTCACCGTCAAGGGGCGCTTCCTCGACGCGGCCAATCAGCCGATCGCGTCCGCCAGCGTGCGGGTGACGAACGGGAAGGCCTTCCGCGACGTGCATCTGAATGACGCGGGGTTCACCCTCACTCTCGACCCCGATCAGCGCGCGGAGCTGGAGTTTCTTTCGCCTTCGACGCGCCCCTTGCGCATCCCGGTGGAAGGAAAGCGCGGCGAGGAACGAGACCTCGGGGTTCTGCAACCACCCGAAGGCATCGCCATACGCGGGCGGCTGCTTGACGAAGCGGGTGCCGCGATCCCGAACGGCTCGGTGTGGGCGCCGCGCCAGTCGAGCGGCGGTGCGATCGTAGCCTGGCGCACGGGCGCCATTGTGCGCGCCGAGAGCGACGCCGATGGCGCGTTTGTTCTGCGTGGCGTCGGTTCGGAGCCGCTCCTGTTGCGGGTCGATGCCGCGGGATTCGCGCGCTCCTTCATCTCCGTCATGCCCGAGCGTGAGGTTCCCGAGGTCGACCTCGGCAGCGTCACGCTGCGGCCCGGTACGACGTTGCGAGTCACCTCGAAACCGGGAAGCAGCGGTGTCGCCCGCGTCGCCCTTCGCAGCGAGGCCGGCGATGTCGACACGCTGACGTCGGCGATGAGCGACGGCGTGGCCAGCGTGGCGCACGTCCCGGCTGGGCGCGTGGTTGTATCGCTGGTCCGGGATCGGTCTACGACCTGCGAAAAGGAAGTTGACGTCCCTGCGCAATCGGAACCGTTCATTGTCGACTGCGCGGCGGGACTGGTTCACGTTCACGGGCGGGTACTCGTCGGCCAGCACGCGGCACCGGGCGGAGTGCTGGTTTGGTACTCGCCCCACCAGACAGACACCGAAGGACTGATCATGAACCGCGCGTCGAACCTCGGCGCGCAGCAACAGCAGATCTACGGCGCGCCCTCGGAAGTTACGCTGCGCGTCGCGGCGAGCGGCGACTTCGATTCGGATGAACTGCGATCCGGCGCGTGGAGCGTGCGATGGATCTCGCCCGACAGCGGATCGACTTCGCCGCGCGACGTCACCATTCCCGCAGAGGAACAGCCGGCGATCCTCCTCCAGTATCCGGACGCCGTCGCGCGCGGCGAAGTCGTCGATCAGGATGCCCGTCCCGTGCGGTCCGCCATCGTGCGCGAGGTCGGCGGGAGCGCCGTCGCCATGACCGGCGACGGCGGCGAGTTCTCGATCAGCGGCCTTCTCCCCGGCCCGCACCGCTTTCAGGCCCGGAGCGGGCAGCTCACCAGCGAGACCGTGGAGCTGCGCATCGAGCCGGATCGCGAGCCGGCGCCGCTTCGTCTGGTCGTGCAGCAACAGCCCTCGAACGACGTGTCCATCCATGTCATGACCGCGGCCGGGCAGCCGGCGGCGAATGCGTTCGTCTTCGTCGATGCACTCGACGGAACGACGCGAATCGTCACCACCGATCTTTCCGGTAACGCCACGGTTTCTTTCGCCGATCCCCCGGAACGCGTTCGTTGCGCCACTCTGTACGACGGGCAGTGGGGATTCGATCGGTGGCGGGAACGGAATGAGTGCCGCACCGGCGTGACGCTTCAACTCGGCGACACTGGCTCGTTGCGCATATCGACCGAGAAACAGGGAGGAACGGTGAACGTCGAGGGTCCCAATGGATGGAACGTGTCGATGCTTCTGAGGCGAATCGGCACCGCGATGACGCTGAGCACTGATCGGTCGATGAATCTCACCGGCCTTCCGCCCGGCATGTATACATTGCACCTCGGCCCAGGCAGCGATCAGGCAAACGTGCACCCGCGCGAAACGACGTTGGTCACGTTCAAGAACTGACTCGGCCGCGCCGAAGGCGGGTTGGATCCTACAATCTGCGGCGATGAAGGCGATCTTTCTTGCTTTCGTTCTTTCGCTCGGCGTGCGCGGTGCGTACGCCATCAGCGCATGCACGCAGCCGTCGCCGGCGAACACGAGCATCAGCTACTTCGGCTTCAACTCGAATTACGCGACCGGCAACTCGTTGGCGTGCACACCCAACGAAACGATGGTCTTCTCGGCGATCCCGAACGGCTACTCGTTCGGTTGCGAGGGACACACTTACCTCTGGGATTTCGGCGACACGACGATCGGCAGCGGGATCAATGTGTTTCACACATTTGCGGCTCCAGGAACCTACGTCGTGAAGCTAACGTTGACGAGCGCGCTGTCACAGACGCTGGTGCTGATGCAGACGATCAACGTGTTCCCGCCGCTTCCGGCGATCGATCGGCGGGCGCTGATCGCGCTGGCGCTGGCGATCATTGCAATTGCGTTCGTGCGGCTACGGTAGTTCGCCGCGCGCTTTCCGTTCCTGCGGCAAGAGAAGACCGAGGAGCGTTTCGCAGACGGGTGTCGGGATGTTGGTCTCGCGTCCGAGTCGAACCACCGCGCCGAGTTGGGCATCGAGCTCGGACGGCTTGCCGTCGATGATGTCGCGCTGCAGCGATGACGTGGATTCGGGCGGCAGACCGTCGAAGCGGGCGAGCGTGCGGTCGATTGCAGCGTCGCCGCCGAGGTCGACGCCGCGCGCGCGGGCGACGTCGACGATTTCGCGGATGGCTTTGATTGCAAGGTCGCGCGGCTCGGGCATCGCGCGCCAGACGCCGATCGGAACGCGCGTGGCCGCACCGATGCCGCTCATCGGCGCGATGAAGACGAACTTGGACCAGAGCGCGTGGTGAATGTCCGAGGGGATGTCGGCCTGCACGCCGGCGCGAAGGCATGCATCGCGTAACGCTTCGACGCGCGGCGTGCGGCGGTTGTCCAGCTCGCCGAACATGACGAACGGATCAGCGCCAACGTGGCGGATGTGACCAGGCGCGGCGATGAAACTGACGATGCCGCACAAGCCGCCGAGAACGTGTTGCGATCCGAGGATTGCCGCAAGCTGTTCTGGCGCATCGATGCCGTTCTCGAGCGGAATGACCATGGTGTCATCGCCGAGCATCGGCTTGATCTGAGCTGCTACGTCACCAAGCTGCCACGCCTTGACGGTGACGAAGATCGCGTCAACGGGACCGACGGAGACGGGATTGTCGGTCGCGTTGGGATGGTCGATGACAAAATCGCCTTTGATGCTGTCGACGCGCAGGCCCTTCGTACGCATCGCTTCGAGCGTGGCGCCGCGGACGATGAAGGTGACGTCGGCGCCGCCGTCGGCGAGTTTGCCGCCGAAGTAGCCGCCGACTCCGCCGGCTCCGATGACCGCAATTCGCATAGAGGCATTCAACCACAGAGACACAGAGGTCACGAGAAAGCCTCCTCTGTGTTCTCTGTGTCTCTGTGGTGAAGCGCCTTTCAGACGATCCGCAGAATCTCGCGTCGCCCGCCTTCGACGAGGTCCATGTATCCCGCCATCGCTTCGCGGACGTCGTCGCGGCGGCCGTACTCGGCGAGGTGGTGCTCGAAGTCGGCCAGCGACTCGAACTCGCATTCGAGGACGACGGTCCAGTAGTTCGCGACCGCATCCACCATCACGCGGCAGTTGCGGAAACGGTCCTCGGTCTCCATCGACGGGAACGTCTTTTTGAACTTCGCGGCCAGCTCGCCGGCCTTGCCGGGTTTGCACTGAAAAATGTCGCGGACAACGTACATAGGTCCTCCTTCCGAGCGGGCGCATTCTATGGTTTCGTGTAAAATCCCGCACCTTCGCGGCCGTTCCGGCGTAATCCTTGCGTCGAACCAAGCTCACACAAAATCTGCCCCGTCGAGAGGACGAATTCATGACCGAAATCCTGACGCTTCCCGTCGAGCCGAAGTCGGTGGTGTGGAACCCGACACCGGAACAGCTTCGCCGCTTCACGGAAGAGATGCCGAACTGCCGTAAGACGGAGTTTGGGAACGTGAACGTGGCCACGAAGGTGGTGTCGCGCTCGAAGGGCTCGACCTTCGTTGCCACCGACACGCCGGAACAGCATTCCGATCAGACCATCAGCCGCGCCGAGTACGAGCGGATGGCCAAACTGCAAAACGACTACATCCGCACCCGCGACATGCTCGTCGTCGACGGTTTCATCGGCAACGATCCGCAATTTCGCGTCGCTGCGCGGCTGATCATGGAGAAGGCGAATGCGAACATCGCCGGCATGCAGCAGCATCTCTACTATCCGGCCACGCCGGCGGAGTTGGAGAACTTCGAGCCGACGGTGACGGTCATCTACACGCCGAATTTAAAAGCAGAGGGCTATCCGGACGAGCGGCTGATCGCGGTCGATCTCGAGAACTACATCACCCGCGTCTTCAACTCCGACTACTTCGGCGAGTCGAAGAAGGGCGGCCTGCGGATGTGGAACAAGATCGTCTACGAACGCGGCGGCCTGGCGCTTCACGCGGGCTGCAAGGTCATCCCGGTCGACGGCGAGAACAAAGTTGGGTTGATCGTCGGATTGTCAGGCACCGGCAAGACGACCACGACCTTTACAAAGCAGAACAACTCGCAGCCGGTGCAGGACGACTTCTGCGCGCTGATGCCGGGCGGCAAGGTGTACGCGACTGAGAATGGCTGCTTCGCCAAGACCTTCGGCCTGAATCCGAAGGACGAGCCGACGATCTTCGACGCCTGTGCGTCGCCGCATGCCTATCTCGAAAATGTTTCGCAGTCGGACGATGGCAAGATCGATTACTTCGATACGTCGTACACGCCGAATGGCCGCGCCGTGATCCGCATGGACGACGTGGCCGGCGCCTTTGATGCGCGCGAAGTCAATAACGTCGACTTCCTCCTCATCCTCAACCGCAACGAGAACATCATCCCGGCGGTGGCCAAGCTCGAAGGTCCACTGGCCGCCGCGTACTTCATGCTCGGCGAGACGAAAGGCACCAGCGCGGGCGGCGCCGCCGAGGCGGGCAAATCGCTGCGCGTGCCGGGCACGAATCCGTTCTTCCCGCTGCTCCACGCGTTCCAGGGAAATCGCATGCTGGAGCTGATGAAGCAGAGTCCGATGGACGTCTACCTGATGAATACGGGACGGATCGGCGGCGACGACAAGGACGAGCGCTCGAAGAAGGTGAAGATTCAGCATTCGTCCGCTGTGGTCAAGGCCATTGCCGAGGGAACGATCAAGTGGGAGAAGGACCCGGACTTCGGCTATCTCGTGGCGACCGAAGTCCCCGGCATCGACGACGCCGACTACCTGCAGCCAAAGAAGATGTACGAGCGGCAGGGGAGAGGCGAGGAGTACCAGCAGCTCGTCGAAAAGTACAACACGGACCGGCGCGCGTACCTCCGCAAGTGGAAGGGTTTGAGCGAGGAGATCGTCAACGCGATCTGAGCCGGCACGGCCGGCAACGTTGGTTGCCCAAGGCTCCGCCGACAGTCGCGTATGAGTCGGTTGGGCCGCCGACTCGACAAATTTTGGCTCCCGACTTACTCTATCCACTGTTTCGACACAGCGGAGGACAAGGGATGCGACTCCGGGGACTCGTTCCGGCAATGATCCTGGTCAGTACCTTGGCGGCGCCAATGCGCGCCGACCGTTCCTCTGTTGTCCCAACCACACCCGCTCCGGCAGTCACCGAACACGGTCCAACGCTGGGGAAACTGCGTGTCCGCACGTCACGCGTGCGCCGCAACGTATCCGACTTGGACTCTCGCGTCCTCGCATCGCTCCTGGCGATGGAAGCGCCGAGCGACTTCGATTTCGAAGTGCGCGCCGGTGACGTCACGTGCGACGGCGGCAAGTGCACCGTGGCGCTCGCGGTGAAGTTGCCGGAGTCGCTGCCGCCGATGCGTTTGTCGATCGCAGTCGCAAATTCGCGCGGCGAGCTTTCTGAAGTGAAACACGCTGATTGCCTGGCCTCGACCTGCAACGTCTCACTCGTCGTCGAACGCGGCCGCAACACGATCTCCGTCGGCGCCGCGGACGGGCTCATGCAAACCTCGGCGTTCGTGCTGACGAGCGTTGTGGCCACGCCGCACCTCGAAGCGAGCAATCGCGGCCGTAGCGAGTGGTTCTAGCGCTGTCATCCTGAGCCGCCGAAGCCGGGAGTCGCGAAACGACGGAACGGCGGAGGACGGCGAAGGATCTCAAGCTACGCGGCGCATGATGCAAGCGAGGGTTTCAACACAAGTCGCGTAACTCGAGATCCTTCGCCGTCCTGCGCGACTCCGCGCTTCGCGCTACGTCGCTCCGGCGGCTCTGGATGACAGGTTACGTCTCCACGTTCAAAAACAAATACACCGCCACGATCGCAAACAAAATGTTCGCGCTCCAGGCCGACAGCATCGCCGGCAGGTTGCCGACTTCTCCGAACTTCGTGAAGACCGCGAAGATCATCCAATAGAGGATGCCGAGGACCAGGCCGATGCCGACGCCGTAAAGGGCGCCGCGCTTGCCGATTCGGAACGCGAAGGGGAGCGCGATCAGCGCCATCACCGTGCTGATGAACGGCCACGACGTCTTCGTATAGAGCTTCACCGACAGCTCTTCGGCCGCGTACCCCGATTTCCGGATCGTTTCGATGTATCGCCGCAATTGCGCGAAGGTCATCTGATCCGGTGCCCGCGCCTCGGTGGCGAAATCCTCGGGACGCTCGCTGTAGTAGAGCCGCAGCGGACGGGTAATCGGCGCGAACGTCGAGCTGCCGTCGTCGCCGAACGAACGCATCCAGCCGTTCGAGAAGGCCCAGCCGACGCCGTCCCATCGCGCATGCTCCGCGTAGATGCGCCGTGTCAGACGGAACTTCGCAGGATCGAACTCGAACACCTGCACCTGCGACAGCTCCTTCTCCTCGCGGTCGTAGGCCAGGAAGTTGATGATGTAGCGTCCCTTGCCGAGAAACCACAGCTTCTGTTGATGCGGCGTCGGCACGACCCGCGTCGCGGTGCGCTTGGCTTTGATCCTGTTCCGCAACTCTTCCACACGCTGATTCGAGTACGGCAGGATGTAGTCGAGCTGGAGGTACGCCAGGAAGCTGATGGCCAGCGCGATGCCGACGATCGGCAGCGCCGCGCGGTAGAGCGACATGCCGCCCGACTTGAACGCCGTGACCTCGTTGTTCTTCGAGAAGATGCCGAACGTGACGAGCGTCGAGACCAGCACCGAAATCGGCAGCGTGTAGTTGAGGATCTGGAAGATGGTGAATCGGTAGTACGCGCCGACGATGTGAAGCGGGATGTGATTCGTGCGGATGTCGCCGCTGATGTCGGTGTAGTCGACGATGATGAAGAGTGCCGCGGTCGACACCAGCACCAGCGTCAGGATCTTGAGGAACTCGCGGATGATGTAACGGTCCAGCGTGTTCGGAAACGTGATGTCGAACCGGCTGAGAATGGACGATCCCTCATCTGGATTCGCGGCCGCGCCCGCACGTTTCCGCGCCTTGAACGCCTGCACGACGCGCTTAACAATGCCCGTGTCCGAGCGTTGCGCGCCGGTGTCGCGGTTCGCGCGGATCAGCAGGTAGATGCCGAGCGCGAGCAACACCACGTTCGGCGTCCACATGGCCACGGCAGCGCCGATTTTGCCAGTGTCGGCGAGGTGCTCGCCGTTATTGATCATCACGTAGTAGACGAGGATGATCGCGATACTTAAAGAGAATCCTGAGCTTTTGCCGCCGCGGCGATTGGTGATGCCGAGCGGCAGCCCGAGGATGCCGAAGACGATGCACGCGAACGGGATCGCGAACATCTTGTTCATCTCGACCTTCGCCGCCCAGTACGTTTCGCGTGCGTCGATGTCGTGTGAGTACTGAGACCAGCGGGCCTGTTCCATCAGCTCGCGAAAGCTCATCTCACGCAACGAACGCTGGTAGCCGCCGTTCGCGTCGGAGTACTTGTCGGGCAGCCGCATTCGCTGCGTGGCATTGCTGTTGAGGTCGTAGCGGTCGGGCTTTTTCGGATCCCAGAGGTGCGTTTGGGCGGTTTTCAGGTTCAGCCAAACCTGATTGTGTGGCTTGAGAATCGAGAGGTTGCCGCTTTCCGCGACGATGATCTTGTTGCTCGACCTCTGCGGCAGGATCTGCGCTGGCTGTGCAGCCTCGGCTTTCGCGCCCTGGATCTGCTGGGCGATGGTGACCGGTCCGCTGCTGGTGCCGGTGCGCGTCTCGTCGGCGGTGCGGCTGTCGGCCACGAACACGCCTTTCCACTGCAGCGTCTTCGGATCGACATCGTTCACGTAAATCGTGAGGTTTTCGTACTCGTCGTAGAAAACGCGCGGCTTGAGCTCCTTTTCAATCTGCGACGTGAAGATCTCCGACCGCAGCGTCGCGAATTCGGCGTTGCCCTTCGGCAGGACGAAATTCATCAGGTAGAGGTTGATCAGGAACACCAGGAAGCTGAAGAGGAAGACCGGCCGATAAATCGTGCGCGTGGAGATGCCGAGGGCGCGCATGGCGATGATCTCGGAGTCGGACGAGAGGCGGCCGATGGCGATCAGGATTCCGAAGAGCAGCGACATCGGCACGGTCAGGACGACGATGTGCGGCAGCGAGAGGAAGAGCAGCCGGCCGACGGTGGCCGCCGGCAGCGAGCGCTTGATGATCATGCCGGCGAAGTCGAAGAGGTTCTTCATCAGGATGATGAAGGTGTAGAAGGCGAAGCCGAGGGCGGTGGGCCCGAGCATCTCTTTGAAGATGTAGCGAGTGAGGATCTTCATCGGCGTCGCGATTGTAACCGTCTGACTGAATAGGAGATTCGGGAGCGCGGGAAAGGGTTTCCACAGAGTCCGTTAAGATAGATTATGTTAAATCGTACAGATAGATTTCTACGACTTCGCTTTCTTCGAAGGCTTTGACTTGCCGGCACTGTTGAGAGCCACTGCCTCGCGCACGAGCGCCTTGAACGAGGTCGCATCCACTTCCTCTCCCTCGTGGATGTCGATCGCGCGGCGTACGTTCCCCTCGAGGCTCGAGTTGAAGAGACGCTTCGGGTCCTTCAATGACGCGCCCTTTGCGAAAGTCAGCTTCACGACGTTCTTGTACGACTCGCCCGTGCAGATGATGCCGTCGTGCGACCAGACCGGAGTGCCCATCCACTTCCACTCCTCGACGACGTCCGGGTCGGCTTGCTTGATCAACTTGCGCATTCGGCCGAGGGTTTTCCCGCGCCAGTCATCGAGTTCCGCGATTCGTTTCGAGGTGAGCTCCGATGCCGGCTGGCCTTCCTTCGCGTCTGACTTTTTCATGCTTTTCATCCTAGTACCGATTGTCATCCAGAGCCGCCGGAGCGACGTAGCCGAAGGCGGAGTCGCGGAGGACGGCGAAGGATCTCAAGCTACGCGAGCTGCGCTGAAACCCGGTTTCAGCAAATGCGGCGCATCTTGAGATCCTTCACCGTCCTGCGCCGCTTCCGCGCTTCGCGCTCCACGGCTCCGGCGGCTCAGGATGACAGGCTGGCTATTTCGATCACATCCGATAGCACCGCCGCAGCCGTCGGCAGCGAGCCTGCGCCTTTTCCCTGAAACATCAACTCTCCGACGGCTCTCCCGCGAATGACTACGGCGTTGTTCTCGTCGCGGATGGCAGCCAGCGGATGAAACTCCGGCAGTTCACGACGCTCGACGCGCATCTCGACTCCGCCGCCAACCCGCCGCGCCGTCGCGACATGGCGCACGACGCAGCGTCTGGCTCGCGCCTGTTCGATCTCCGCGTGCGTGACGTCGGCGATTCCATGCACGCGCATGTTCACGTGCTGCGGACCGAACGCCAGCTCGCCGAGGATTCTCAATTTTTGCGCGGCATCATCGCCGCCGACGTCCAGCGCCGGATCGGCCTCGGCGAATCCGCGCTCCTGAGCCAGGCGCAGCGCATCAGCGAATTCGAGATCGTCCTGTTCCATGCGCGTCAGGATGTAGTTGCACGTTCCGTTCAGGATTCCGCTGATCGATTCGATGCGGTCGCCGGCCAGCCCGTGCCGCAGCGCGCGGACGATCGGAATCCCGCCGCAGACGCTGGCCTCAAATCCGATGCGCACGCGATTTCGTTCGGCGGTCGCGAACAGCTCGCGGCCGGAATCCGCGAGCAGCGCTTTGTTGGCGGTGACGACGTGTTTCCCGTTCGCCAGCGCGCGCCGCACGAACGCGCCCGCCGAATGTACGCCGCCGACCAGCTCGACGATGATGTCGCAGCCGTCGTCGAGGATATCGATCGCCGAGGTGCTGAGGAGCGACGGGTCGATGCCGGGACGCGGTTTGTCCGCGTCCCGAACAAGAATCCGCCGCACGGCGATGTCGATGCCGTCGCGTCCGCGGATGCGCTCGCGCTCGCGCGCCAGCAGATCGACGAAGCCGCCTCCGACGGTGCCGCATCCGAGGAGTCCGATGTTTATCCTGCGCATGCGGCCCTCCTCGGCGCGATCGCTTCGAGCGCCTGATCGAGATCGTCGATGAGATCGCGGACATCTTCGAGTCCAACCGAAAGCCGGATCAATCCGTCCGCGATCCCGACCTTCCTTCGTACCTCGGGCTCGACCGAGGCATGCGTCATGGTCGGCGGATGACAGAAGAGGCTCTTCACGCCGCCGAGGCTTTCCGCGAGCGTCCATAACCTCAAGCGTTTCGTGAAGTCGATCGTGTCATCGACTGAGGCGTCGATCTCGAAAGAAACCATCGCGCCGAAATTGGGATAGTGAACGCGCGCGATCTGAGCATGATCTTTTAAATACTCGACCACTCCCCTTGCGTTCTCGCAATGCCGCGCCATCCGCAACGGCAGCGTTTTGAGTCCGCGCAAAATGAGGAAGCAATCCTGCGGGCCCGGCACGGCGCCGATCGCGTTCTGGAAAAACTTCAACTCCGCGAAGAGCGACTCATCGTCGGTGATCACCGCGCCGCCGAGCGCGTCGCTGTGTCCGTTGATGTACTTCGTCGTCGAGTGCACGACGATGTCCGCGCCGAGGGCGATCGGCTGTTGCAGGACCGGCGTGGCGAACGTGTTGTCGACGACGGTGCGGATTCCTGCCCGCCGCGCGATGGCGCTGCACGCGGCGATGTCGGTGACCTTCAACAACGGATTCGATGGCGTTTCCAGCCAGAGCAGCTTCGTCTCAGGACGAATGGCACGCTCGACCGCGGCGAGGTCGCTGCTATCGACGAAGGTGAAATCGACGCCGAACTTCGCGAAGTACTTGGTGAAGATGCGCCACGCGCCGCCATACAAATCCTGCGTGGAAACGACGTGATCGCCGTGACGCAGCAGCGAAAGCACGTTGTGAATCGCGGCCATGCCGCTGGCAAACGCGAGCCCGTATCGCGCGCCCTCGAGCGAGGCCAGGCACTCTTCGAGCGCGCGCCGCGTCGGATGCTCGGTACGCGCGTAGCCGAAGCCGCGATGCACTCCCGGCTCGAGCTGTTCGAAGGTGGACGTCTGATAGATCGGAATGGTGACTGCGCCGGTGGCGGCATCATTCGGCTGCCCGGCGTGGATTGCCAGTGTGTCGAAGCGGTACATGTTTCCCCTCCTGCCGCACAAATGCGGCGGACTTCACGCTGCTGACATGTCGGGGAGAAAAACTTCAGGAGGGACCCGGGTCGAGGAGGCAGTCAGTCTACGCGTCCGCGCCCGGGCGGGGCATCAACATTCGGCGCGTGGTGCGGCGTGACATGGCCGGGCAGGATAGAGAGACTTCAGGGGGAAGTCAATCTGCGTTACATCTGCGTCATCTGCGGATCACTCGCTCTCAATGCGTCGCAAGAGTTCCCGCAGCGCCGCAGCGATCTCGCTCTTATCCACGTTCGCTTTGCGGAAGCTCAGATTGACCGTGAACGGTAGCGCTTTGTCCTTCACCTGCCAGGTGAAGTTCTTCGGACGGCCAGCCTTCTTCGGCTCCGGCTTCGCGGTCTGTTTGCGGACTTCGTCGCGCGTCAGTTCGCCGGCGGCGTAGCGGCGGACGACATCCTCCATAGCCTTTTCGTCGCCTGCGCGCGCGATCTGCACCAGGATCGATTTGTTTGCGATGCCGGCCTCGCGGCACATCGCGCGGATGCGTTGCGGGATGTCGTTGATCGACAGCGTCTCCGTAATCGTCGTGCGCGACTTGCCGATCACGTGCGAGATCTTCTCGTGCGTGTAGCCGAATTTCTGCTGCAGGACGTAGAAGCCCTCGGCCTCTTCAAACGCCGTTAAGTCTTTGCGCTGGATGTTTTCGATCAGCGCGATTTCGAGTTGCTCTTTGTCGTCGACGTCGAGCTCGATCGCAGGAATCTCGTCGAGTCCCGCCAGCGACGCGGCGCGGAAGCGGCGCTCGCCGGAGATGATCTGGTAGCGATTCGGGCCAACCGCGCGAACGAGAATCGGTTCCAGCACGCCCTTCTCACGGATTGACGCGGCCAGTTCTTCGATGTTGCCGAGGGCCGTGCGCGGCTGTTCGGCGTTCGGCTCGACGAATTCGAGCGGGATCATCGACCCGATATGCCGTCCGGAACGGCGCGTCAGCTCTTCCACGAAATGCGCGTCGTGGCGCATCGTGGCTCGCTCCGGTAATCCGCGTTTCATGCTCATCGGGGTTCCTCAGACTCGGGACAGGATTTCCTCGCTCAGCGAGTAGTACTCCATCGCGCCGCTCGATTTCGGTGCGAAGGTGAAGATCGATTCCTTGTACGCCGGACTCTCTTCGAGCCGGATCGATTTCGTGATGACGGTGTTGAACAAACGCTCACCGAAGACCTGCCCGATCTGCGCGTGGATGTCGCGCGCGAGTGTCGTCCGTTTGTCGTGCATCGTGATGACGACGCCGAGGAGCTGTAGATTCGGATTGGGGCGCGCTTTGATCTTCTCGATCGTTTCGAGCAGATCGTCCGTCCCTTCGAGCGCGAAGTACGACGACTGGATCGGGACGAGCACATGCGTCGACGCCACCATCGCGTTGACGGTGATCATGCCGAGGGTCGGCGGCGTGTCGATGAAGATGTAGTCGTACTCGTTGGCGGCATCCTTCATCTTGTCTTTGAGGCGGAACGGACCGTCCATCTCGCCGATCAGTTTCGACTCCAGCTTCGCCAGCGCGATCTTCGACGGCGCGAGAAAGAGATTCGGCAGCGGCGTCGGGACGATGACGTCGTTGAATCCCAGCTCCTCGCTCACCAGCACATCGAACATCGACCGCGAAATGCTCCGCGGATCGACGTAGCTCATCGTGCTATTCGCCTGCGGATCGAGGTCGATCAGCAGCGTCTTGTTGCCCTTGTTGGCGACGGCGGCAGAGAGATTGATGGCGGTGGTGGTCTTGCCGACTCCACCCTTTTGATTGGCGACGGTGATGATCATTGAATCGGGGGGATTGTAAGTGACAAGTGGGTGAGCCTGTCATCCAGAGTCGCCGGAGCTGCGTAGCGCGAAGCGCGGAGCAGCGCAGGACGACGAAGGATCTCAAGATGCGCGATCTACGTTGAATCCCAAGCGGCTTCGGGCAAGAGCCGTGAAGTTTGAGATCCTTCGCCGTCCTCCGGCGCTCCGCCTTCGGCTACGACGCCTCCGGCGGCTCAGGACGACAGCCTCACATCTTGTACTTGCCCAAATCCTCGGAATCGAGATTCTCGAACCAATTCTTCGTCTTCTCTTCCTGATCGTCGGCGTCGGGCGTGATGGTCTGGGCTTGATCCAGTACGGACTGCGCCACGTAGATCGGCGCCTCGGTGCGCAGAGCCAAAGCGATCGCATCGCTGGGACGCGCGTCGAGTTCGAGCATCGTGTCGGAGCCGGCGCGGTTCACCATCATCCGGATCTGCGCGAAGAACGTGGAGTCGCGAAGATCGTGAATGACGATGCGCGTCACGCGGCCGTCGAGTTGGGAGATGGCGCTCTTGAGAAGATCGTGCGTCATCGGCCGCGGTGTTTCCACATTTTCGAGCTGCAGCGCGATGGCGTTGGCTTCGAAGATGCCCACCCAGATCGGCAGGAAAAACTTCTCCTCCTCATCTTTCAGCACGACGATGGGCGAATTGGAAACGGGGTCGAGCATCAACCCTTTGATCGACATCGGTACGAGCTCACTCATGCGACAGCCTCCCCGCGCAGCGTGTGATGCTGCGCCTGATCGATGCGGACGCCCAGCATACTCCCGGGCGGCGTCGATACGGCTGCGCTGAAGTTGACCACAATGTTGTAGTCCGTCCGGCCGGTCAGCATGGTCGCGTCATGCTTGCTTGGACCTTCGACCAGCACCGGCAGGACGCGTCCGCGATACGACTCCAGATGCTCGCGTTTGATTCGTTCGTGCAGGTCGAAAACACGCGTGAGGCGCTCCGAGGCGATGTCATCCTCGACCGGCGCGCCGATCTTCAGCGCAGGCGTCCCCGGACGCGGCGAGTACTTGAACGCGAACATCGATCCGTAGCGGACTTGCTCGATCAGCGAGAGGGTCTGCTCGAAATCGTCGTCGGTTTCGCCGGGGAAGCCGACGATGACGTCGGTCGAGAAGTGGATCTCCGGGATCGCTTCGCGGATCCGCGCGATCGTTTCGAGGTAGTGCTCGCGCGTGTACAGGCGCTTCATCCGCCGCAGGATTTTCGACGATCCCGACTGCACCGGGAGATGGAGATAGCGCGAAATGTTTTCGTGATCGCGCATTGCCGCAATCATCGAGTCGTTCACCTCGGCAGGATGCGAGGTCATGAAGCGAAGGCGCGCCACGCGATCGATCTCCGCGACTGCCGAGAGCAACACTCCGAAGTCGCGGCCACTGATTGGGCAGCGATAGGCGTTGACCGTTTGTCCCAACAATTCGATCTCGACACGGCCGCTATCAACGGCAGCACGCACTTCGCGCAGCACGTCATCGAACGGACGCGACACCTCGCGGCCGCGCGTGGTCGGCACGATGCAGAACGTGCAGTTCTTGTTGCAGCCTTCGATGATCGTCACCTGGGCTTTGGTGGCCGAGGGACGATCGACGGCGAGGTAGTCATAGTTGCGGTCGTCGGGAAAATCGATGGCCACGCGGCGATCGCCGGAGAGGATTTGATCGAGATGGCCTACGTTGCCTGGACCCATCACGAAATCGACCCACGGCGCGCGATGGAGGATCGCCTCCCCTTCCTGCTGCGCCACGCATCCGCAGACGCCGATCTGCAGCTCACGTTCATTCTTCATCTCACGAAGCCGGCCGAGATGCGAGAAGACTTTCTGTTCCGACTTGTCGCGAATGGAGCACGTGTTGAGGAGGATGAGGTCCGCCTCCCCTTCCGTGTCCACGCGCCGATAGCCGCGCAGCTTCAGGCTGCCGGAGAGCCGCTGGCTGTCGAGATCGTTCATCTGACAGCCCCAGGTTTCGATGAAGAAGGTTTTGGTCATGGTCTTGTTTGTCATCCTGAGCCGCCGGAGCCGTGGAGCGCGAAGCGCGGAAGCGGCGGAGGACGGCGAAGGATCTCAAGTTACGCGGCGCAAGCATCGAAGCCCGCGCATCTTGAGATCCTTCGCCGTCCTCCGGCATCTTCGCCTTCGGCTACGTGCCTTCGGCGGCTCAGGATGACAGTTTCGTTTTCAATTTCTCCAGTGCGTCCCTCGCCTCGGTGAGTTCCTTGCGCGCCGAATCAAGTTGTTGCTTCGTCTGCTCGAACCGCTGGGCGATCGTCTTGTCGCGATAGTTCGGATCGTTTTCCGCGTAGTACGCCTGCTCCAGCCGATCGAGCTCTTTGTCGAGATCGTTGACCTTCGCCTGTGCCGCGTCGGTGCGTTTCTGCGCGGCCGCGCGATCGTGGAGCAGTTTGTCTTGATCGGCGATCGACATCGGCGGCGCGGTTGCCGGAGTCGTTGATTTCGTCGCGGCCGGAACTGCCGTCACCTTGCCGGACGACTTTTTCACGTCCGCATTCGTGATGACTTTCTTCGTCGATTTCTTCGGACCGCCGTTCGCCTTGGCCGCTTTCACCAGCGGTGAATCGTCCGCGAAGGTGGCGGTGGCGATCAGAAAAATGGCGATGGCGAATTTCATGGCGCGTTCGTTCCGGTGCGTCCGTATCGATCGTCGAGTCTGACGACGTCATCGAGCTCCGGCGTGGAGACCTCGGCGACGTCTGTATCTTCGATTGCTTCCATGCGATGAATCATGCGCGGCGCGATGTGAAAGGCTTCGCCGGCGCGCAGCGGCAACTCGCGGCGGTCGCCGTCGATTTCGATCGTCAGCTTCAGCTCCCCGGCCACAACAAACAGCGTCTCTTCTTTGATTTCGTGGTACTGCAGGCTCAGGCTCTCGCCGCGATTGATGTGCAGGATCTTGCCGACGTAGCGCTCCGTCTTCGCGAAAATCAGCTCGTAACCCCACGGCTTCGGAACGCGTTTGATGGGCAGGTTCGCAAATCGATCGTCGTTCATGACGCCTTGTTGACCAGCCCCTCGGGGAAGCGCATCGCGACGCTCTCGATGACGAACTCCTCGATCTCCTGCGCCGTCTTTTTCGTCAGCGCGACCTCGGCGATGCGCCGGCAATCTTTGTAGCGAACGGACCGGACGACGTTCTTGATCACCGGAATCGACGACGGATTCATCGAGAAAACTTCCAGCCCGAGGCCGAGGAGAACGACCGCGAAAAGCGGGTCGGCTGCCATCTCGCCGCAGAGCGAGACCGGGATTTTCGCTTTGTGTCCCGCGTCGATCACCATTTTGAGCAAACGCAACAACGCGGGATGTAGCGGCTCGTAGAGATAGCTGACGTTTTCATTCGAGCGATCGATGGCCAGCGAGTATTGAATGAGATCGTTCGTACCGATCGCGAAGAAGTCGGACTCCGTGGCCAATATGTCCGCGATGATCGCGGCCGAGGGCACCTCGATCATGATTCCGATCGGGACGTCGGGATTGTTCGCGATCCCCTCGGCATCGAGTTCCGCGCGCAGCTCGCGCACGAGCGTCTTCACCTGCCGCAGCTCCTGCACGCTCGTGACGACCGGGAACATGATCTTGATCTTGCCGAACGCCGAGGCGCGCAGCAGCGCGCGCAACTGCGTGCGGAACATGTCGCGGTGTTTCATGCACAGCCGCAGACCGCGCAGTCCGAGGACGGGGTTGTTCTCCTTGCTGCCGATGACTTCCTTGGCCAGCTTGCGCCCGCCGAGGTCGAAGGTGCGGATCACGCACCACTGCGGCGCGGTGGCCTCGGCCAGCGCTTTGTAGAGTTGGAAATGCTCCTCTTCGTTCGGCAGCAGCGGGCTCTTTGAAATGTAGAGGAACTCGGATCGATACAGCCCGATGCCCTCGGCGCCGAAGCGAATGGCGTCTTTCAACTCTTCAACTAACTCAATATTCGCCTGCAGAGTGATGCGGCGCTCGTCCTTCGTGACGGCTTCGAGGTCGCGATTTTCGAGTAACCGCCGCTCGGCCTCTTCGTGACGGATGACGCGCGTCTGGTACTCGGCGATCATCGCCTGCGTCGGATTGACGAGCACCGTCCCTTCGTAGCCGTCGAGGATCACCATCTCGTCGTTGTCGACGACTTTGGTGAGTCGCGGAACTCCGATGACGGCCGGCATGAACAGCGACTTGGCGATGATCGATGTGTGCGACGTCCGTCCGCCCGCCTCGGTGGCGAATCCGACGATCGGCCGGCGATTGAAATGGATCGTGTCGGACGGCGTCAGATCATCGGCGAGGATGATCACGTCGTGCGTGATCTCGGAGACATCGTGATGTGCGATGCCCTGGAGATTTTTCAGCACTCGGTCGGCGACGTCCTTCACATCCGCGACGCGCTCACGAAGATAGACGTCATCAAAACTGAGAAAGCGCGCCTGCAACTCTTCCTGCACCTCGGCCATCGCCCATTCGGCGTTGACCTGCTCGGCCTCGATCTTCTGGATCACTTTGTCGGCGAATGACGGATCGCTGACCATCATCGCGTGCGCCTCGAAAATCTGCGCGTATTCATCGCCCATCGAGCGCTTGACCCGCTGCTTCAACTCCTGAAGCTGCGTCTTCGTTTTCTCGACCGCTTCGAGAAATCGATTGACCTCGGACGGCACCTCGTCATCGCGAATCGGAACGCGATAAATGGCCGCCTCGCGCCGCTCGATGATGACCGCACGGCCGATAGCGATGCCGGGCGAAACGCCGATCCCTTTGTAGGTTCGGATGGCGCTACGCGAGGCGGTAGCGAGTCTTGCAGTGCCTTCGGTAAGCATTTAGCTCTTAGCTGTTAGCTCTTAGCGATTAGGGCCGATACGACGGGGACGCAGCTCGAAATTCGCAACCCTAAGAGCCAACAGCTAAGAGCTAAGAGCTGGCTGTCATTCTACTTCATCGAATTTCGCGTCGATGAGCTTCTCGATCGCTTCGACCGCCGCGGCTTCGTCCTCGCCATTCGCCTTGATGGTGATGATCGTGCCGCGGCCGGCGGCGAGAAGGAGGATGCCGAGGATGGACTTGCCGTCGACCTCTTCGTCGCCCTTGCGGATCTTGATGTCGGAGCGAAACCGCGCGGCGCAATGGACGAGCTTCGCGGCGGCGCGGGCGTGCAGGCCGAGCTTGTTCTTGATCTCGATGTCGTGCTCGATCACGACGCCGCCCGCCGTTCCGCGCTGAGCAGTTCCGAGGCGACGCGAATCGCTTTCGATCCCTTCTCGCTGATCGTGTGCGCGACCGTGGTCAGGTCCTTGCCGTCCTGCTGCAGCGTGGCGAACTTCACGACCATCGGCAGGTTGACGCCGGTGATGATCTCGACGCGGTCTTTCTCGAGAAACGAGAGGCTGATGTTGCTGGGCGTTCCGCCGAACATGTCGGTGAAGATGATGACGCCGCCGTCGGTGCCGACGCGGTCCAGCGCGACGCGGATTTTCTCGCGCGCCTCGTCGACGCTGTCGGTCCACTCCAGCGGCACCGCCTCGATGACGACGTCCGTCGATTCAATCTTGCGGGCGGCGTTGAGCAGTTCATTCGCCAGGTTCCCGTGCGTCACGATCAAAGCACCAATCAATCAACTCTCCTCTTGCAGCGGGCGAATGATAACCGCTGTCATCCTGAGCCGCCGGAGGCACGTAGCCGAGGGCGGAGTGCCGGAGGACGGTCGAAGGACCCCCAGCTGCTAACCGCCGCCCATCCGGGTTAACAGGAAGGGGGTCCTTCGACCGTCCTACGCTGCTCCGGCTTCGCCTACGCAGCTCCGGCGGCTCAGGATGACAGTGATGACAAATCACCGCTTGCAATCGCGGTGGACGATCTCGATCGCGTAACCGAGAGCGGCGAGATCGTCGGCGAGGCGTTGTCCGATGGCGACGGAGCGGTGCTTGCCGCCGGTGCAGCCGATGCCAATCGTGAGGTAGCTCTTCATCTCTTTCTGATACAGGGGCAAGAGGTAGGTCACGAAGTCGAGGAGTTTGCCGTAGAAGACGTCGTATCCCGGCTGCGCCTTCAGATACGCAACGACCTCGGGATCGAGTCCCGTCTTCGGCCGCAGCGATTCGACGAAATGCGGGTTCGGCAGGAAGCGGACGTCGAAGAGCAGATCGACGTTGTACGGCATCGCGTATTTGAATCCGAAGGTGACGATCGTGACGAGCATGGTCACCTTCTCGTCCTTCAACTCGAACCGGCGCATGACCTCGGCCTTCAACTCGTGCACCGAGAACTGCGACGTATCGAGCACCATGTTCGCCAGCGACTTGACCTCGGTCAGCGCAGCCCGCTCCGAGGCAATCGCGTCGATCAACGGCTGATCTTTCGCCAGCGGATGCGGGCGCCGCGTCTCCGAGTAGCGCCGCGCCAGCACTTCATCGCTCGCTTCGAGAAAGATCAGGACGACGTGCGGGACAAGCTTCTGAATCCGCTCGCGATAGAACGTGGGGAAGATGTTGGCGAAGTCGTGCGTGCGCACATCGACAACGACTCCGACGCGATCGGCGTTCTCATGCTCCCCCACTTCCTCGAGAAACGGCTCGATCAACGCAATGGGCAGGTTGTCCGAGCAATAGAACCCGACGTCTTCCAGCGTCGACTGCACGTAGCTTTTTCCGGAGCCGGAAAGGCCGGTGATGATGACGAGGTATTCGGGGCGCGGCATTGGTTTTTGAAGTTTATCCTGAGCGAAGACTCAGGATCTCCGGTGGCGGAAAGAGAAGCGTTGTTTAGCGACACCACCCGTGACGCGAACCTGGCCGCGCGCGAAGGCGCACCAAACAATCCAGCCCCGCGCTCTGCGCGGGGAAAACGAGCGGTGCGAAGTTCGTGGCCGCGGAGGCGGCCACCACAAATGCTCGCGCGGCGCGAGACTTGTAGCGGCCGCCTCCGCGGCCGCAAATTGGAGACGCAACGCAAACCCCGCGCAGAGCGCGGGGCTGGATTGTCGAGCGCGCCTCCGCGCGCGGGCGAACACGCCCCTCTGGCGCCACAAATTCGTGAGTCAGGAACCAGTCGCGCGGTATCACCGGAGATCCTGCGCGCTTCGCCGCAGGATTGGCGGTTAACTTCGCCGCAGGATGGAGTGCTGAATCAACGCTGTCTTCGCGTCCGATCCAAAACATCCGGAGCGAAGCGCATCTTCGTGTTCATGCTGCGCAACTCCGAGCTGGCCATCTCGTTGGGATTTGAATGCGGGAGGGAATCGCCGGCACTCCCCTGCTTCGCGATCTGGGCGTCGATGCGTTGCAGGAAGGCGCGCGCGGAATCGTAGCCTTGCAGTTTCATCAGATGATTGCGGGCGGCGATTTCGACGAGAAGCGCGAGGTTGCGTCCCGAGGCGACGGGGAGGCGGACGTACGGTTTCGAAACGCCGAGGAGCTCGAAGGTCTCGCCGGTGATGCCGAGGCGGTCGTATTCGGTGCCTTCGACCCATTTCTCGAGTCGCACGACGAGATCGATCGGCTTCACGTCGCGTGTCGAGGCGACGCCGAAGAGATCCTTGATGTCGATGATGCCGATGCCGCGCAACTCCATGTGATGGCGCAGCAGATCGTTCGAGTAGCCGAGGAGGACGTCGTTCGGATGGCGCTTGATGATCACCATGTCGTCGGCGATGAGGCGGTGGCCGCGGTAGATGAGATCGAGCGCGCACTCGCTCTTGCCGATGCCGCTGTCGCCGAGGAGGAGCACGCCGATGCCATAGACGTCGAGGAGGCCGGAGTGCATGGTCACCTTCGGCGCCATCGTCTCTTCGAGGAAGTAGGTCGTGCGCGTGATCGACGTCGACGACATCGCCGGCGTGGAGAAGAGCGGCACCGAGCGTTTCTCGCACTCGTGCTTGAACTCTTCGAGCGGCGTGATGCCTTTGGTGACGATGAAGCAGGAGACGTCGAGCGCGGCCACGTCGCGGACGCGTTTCTCGCGCAGGCGCGCGGGAAGGCTTTGCAGATACTTCGTCTCCGACTCGCCAATGATCTGCACGCGCCACGGCTTGATGTATTCGTAGTAGCCGGCGAAGGCGAGGCCCGGCTTCTGCACCCGAGGTCGGAGGATGGTGCGATCGAGGCCGTCGTCGCCGGTGACGATTTTCAGCGCCAGCTCATCGAGCTCGCCGGCCAGCAGCGAGCGGACCGTAGTCTCGATGAAATCGTCGTTTTCGCTCATGCGGCGTTTACGGCGTCGCGGGCTTTGCGGCGGCGAGCTTCGCCTGCGCCGCGAGTTCGTAGACCTTGTCGAGTTCTCTTTGGGCACCGGGACCTTCGAGCTCGTCGCGATCATGGTCCGGGTCAAGATCGAACTTCACCGTCAGCGGTTTTCCATAAGCGGCCGGCAGCGCGGAGGCCGGGTACGTGTAGGTGTACACCGCGAGGAAACTGTCCATGTTTCCGGGCGTATTGGCCGCGCTTTGCATTTCCGCCATGGACGGACCGGAGAAATCGCCCATCGAAGTGGGGGGGGCGAGGCGAGTCTCACCGGCTTTTTTCTTTTTACCGACGCCGGAGGGAGCGACCGGCCCGAGGAGAATCATCATCTTGCCGCGTCCCGTCAGCGATCCCGCCGTTTTTCCGACCGTCAGATACTTGTCGGCCTGCGCGGCGTTCTGTCGGACTTCGTCCCTGAACGATTCACCACCGCGTTTGGCGACAAAGTCTTTGATGAACTGCTCGGCGTCTGCATCGTTCTGGAGAGCGCTCCACTGTTTTCGCTCGTCGTTGGTCATGAAGTAACCGAGCGGTGTTTTCGGCCACTCCTTGTAGATCCCCGACACGCCGGCGAAGATGCTGGTTGCGCAAAGCGAAATCACGACTGCGGCGGCGATACGTTTCATGTGGAGGTCTCCTGGTCAGACCTCGGGTGCGATCAGCCCGAGGTTGTTATCGCGGCGTTTGTACATCACGGAGATGCGGTCGTTGTCGAGGTCGCGGAACACGATGAACTCGTTCTTTGATCCATCGAGCGACTCGGCAGCATCCTCGATCGTCATCGGCAGGATGGGAAGATCGTTGGTCTTGATGATGCGCGGCAGACGTTTCGGGCCGGGCTTGCGAAGCTTGCCGGGCTCCAGCACCTGCACGGACCATTGCGTCACCAATCCGGCCGCTTCCTTGTTGCGGCCGCCGTCTTTGCGATGGTGATCGCGGAGCGTGCTTCGATTTTTCTGCGCCTGCCGCTTGACGTGATCGAGGGAGCTGTTGATCGCGTCCTGCATCGAGTCATCCGACTGCTGCACCGACTTGACGTCGTGCTCTTTGCCGGTGATGAGGATCTCGCAGATGTTGCGGTACTTCTCGACCTGCAGCACGACGCGCACGTCGATGACGTCGTCGAACAGTTTCTCGACGATCTTGTCGAGCTTCCTGGTGATCAGGCCGCGGATGTCGTCCGTGACTTCGTAGTGGCGCCCGGTTATCGATGTTGCCATGGCGCCTATCGTACTCCGAGGTTTACGTAAGGCGCTCTTCGTCCTCGGGTGGCGCCGCGCCGTCGTGACGATGGTGATCGCGGATTTTCTCGCGATTCTTCTGCGCCTGGCGCTTGACGTGATCGATGGCAGAGTTGATGGCGTCCGGCATCGAAGTCTGCGACTCCTGCACCGATTTGACGTCGTGCTCCTTGCCGACGATGAGGATCTCGCAGATGTTGCGGTACTTCTCGACATCGAGCATGACGCGGACGCTGATGACGTCGTCGAACAGGCGATCTTCGACGCGTCCGAGTTTGGTCTCGACCAGCTGTCGGATGTCGGGCGTGACTTCGAAATTGCGCCCAACGATCTCGGGCGTGACTGCGGACATTCGGAACCTCTTTCTAGAAAATTTGCTTGCGGTCCGTCGACGAGGGGATGTTCAGCTCATCGCGGTACTTCGCTACGGTACGACGGGCAATATTGATGCCCTCGTCGTTGAGGATCTTCATGATCTTGGAATCCGACAGCGGTTTCCGCGGATCCTCGCCGTCGATGAAGCCCTGAATCTTCTTCTTGACGGTGAGGCTGGAGATGTCCTCGCCGGTGTCGGAGTCGATGCCGCTGTGGAAGAAGTACTTCATCAGGAACAGCCCGCGCGGCGTGTGCATGTACTTGTTGGAGACGACGCGGGAGACGGTGGACTCGTGCATCTGAATGTCGTCAGCGACGTCGCGCAGGACGAGCGGGCGAAGGAAGTCGATCCCCTTCTCCAGGAACTCGCGCTGATGCTTGACGATTGACTCGGCCACTTTGTAGATGGTGCGCTGGCGCTGATCAAGCGACTTGATGAGCCAGACGGCGGAGCGGATTTTGTCTTTGATGTAGTTGACCGTCTCGCCGTCCGACTTCGAGTCCATTGAGTGGAGCATGTTCCGGTAGCTGCCGTTGATTCGCAGCTTGGGCATGCCGTCTTCGTTGAGGACGATGATGTATTCGTCGCCGACTTTCTGGATGTAAACGTCGGGCTCGACGTAAATGGCGCGCTCGTTCGAGTACTTGCGGCCGGGCTTGGGGTCGAGATGCTTGATGATCTCAACCACTCCCTCAAGGGTCTTCATGTCGATCGCCAGCGCTTTGGCGATCTGCACGAAGTGGCGCTGCATGAACATGTCCCAGTGATCGCGCACGATCGACTCGACCATCGGGTTGTCGACTTCGAGGAACTCGAGCTGGAGCAACAGACACTCGCGAAGATCGCGCGCGCCGACGCCGATCGGATCGAGCGACTGGATGACGGAGATGGCTTTCTCGACGTCGGCCGGATCGTACGGACCTGCGGCGGCGATCTCTTCATTCGTGGCGCGCAGATAGCCGTCTTCGTCGATGTTCCCGATGATGAAGGCGCCGATCTCTTTCACCGTCGGCGAGGAGTCGCTCATGCCGAGCTGCCAGGCCAGATGATCGGTGAGGTTCGGCGGACGGGTGAGCGTGTTCTCGATGGGGAACTCTTCGTGGTCCTCCCCCATCCGCGGGTTGTAGCCGTACTCGATGTAGTCCTGGAAGTAGGCGTCGTAGTCGATCTCGTCGAAGGAGTCCTTCTCCTTTTCCGGCGCCGGCTCCGCGGCCTTCGCTTCTTCCTCGGTCTGCGTCTTTTCCTGCGCTTCCGCTTCCGCTTCTTCCTGCTTCGCTTCTTCCGCGGATTCCTCGAGCAGCGGATTTTCGAGCAGCTCCTGGTTCAGCACTTCCTGGAGCTCGAGTTTCGACAACTGCAGCAGCTTGATCGCCTGCTGCAGCGAGGGCGTCATGATCAGTTTCTGGGAGAGTTTGAGGTGGAGTTTTTGTTCTAGTGCCATTGGTCTGGGTCAGCAGGTTACTACGTCTCGTACGGCTCGCCGGTCAGTAAAGGTTGAAGGATTCGCCCAGGTAAATTCTTCGAACCTCTGCGTCTGTGGAAAGCGTTTCAGGATCTCCCTGCCGAAAAATCTCGCCCTCTTTGATGATGTAGGCCCGATCCGTGATCTTCAACGTTTCGCGTACGTTGTGGTCGGTGATGAGGATTCCGATGCCGCGCGAGCGGAGCTGCGAAACGATGCGTTGAATCTCGAATACGGCAATTGGATCGATTCCTGCAAAGGGTTCATCTAGCAAGATGAATGCCGGGTTGATTGCCAGGCTCCTTGCGATCTCCACACGCCGCCGTTCTCCCCCCGAAAGTGAGAAGGCCCGGTTGCGCGCGATGTGCGTGATGCCGAATTCTTCGAGCAGCATGCGCGTGCGCCGCTTCCGCTCCGCGAGCGGCAAATCCATCGTCTCGAATACCGCCAACAGATTCTCTTCGACGGTGAGCTTGCGAAAGACTGAGGCTTCCTGCGGCAGGTAGCTGATCCCGCGCTGGGCCCGCAAGTACATCGGCAGGTTCGTGATGTCGTCGTCCCCTAGGGTGACATGGCCGTCATCGGGACGAACGAGTCCGACGATCATGTAGAAGGTCGTGGTCTTGCCCGCGCCGTTCGGCCCGAGGAGGCCGACGATCTCGCCCTGTTTGATTTCGACGGAGACGTCGCGAACGACCTTGCGGCGCTTGTAGACCTTGACCAGGTGGTCCGCCGCGAGCCGGAGCGGCGCGTCGGACGGACGATCGCGCTCGGCAGCCGTGAAGGGAACGACGGTACGCCGGTCAGACATTCAGGGTGCGGATGTTAACTGATGCTGCTGTTTCGCTTCGGCAAAAGGAGAACGATTTCACGCGGAGACGGCCTCCGCGTGATCACGGCTTCGGCTTGTAGGTGCCCTGCATCGTCGATTTCAGACTGGTGACCTCGACCTTGTTTCGCACCAGGTCGAAAGAGAACATCTCCCCGGTGCGATTTCCACTATCCGCGGTGATGGTCGCTGGCGCGCCGGTCAGATAGATCATCCGCCGGCCGACGTTGTACGTGGCGCGGTCGCCCGTCCCGCGCCTCGCGTTCGCCTGATCGACGAGCACGACTTTCTCCTGCGCGTCGATGTGGTCGATCTTCTTGTTGGCGTCGAAGAAGAACGATGCGTGTTCGGCAGTGAGATGGCGCTGCTCGCCGTCGTCGATCATGACGTTGCCGTTGAGATCGATGCGCCGGTCGCCTTTGTGCGCAATGAGCACGTCGCTCTTCGATTGCATCGGAACTTTGCGCTGCTCGGCGGTAGCGTTCGTGCTGGTGTTGTAGAGCAGCGTGCGCACGTTGCCACGCGCGGTGACCTGTTCGCCGGCGCCCTGCACCTGCAACTCCTGGGAGAAGACCGTGTTGGTCTCCTGCCACGCGCGCACGTTCCCGCTGAAGACGGCGATCTTGCTGGCCTGGCGCATGGTCACCGTGTCGGAGTTGACGAAGACCGGCTTGTTCGTCGGAAAGACGTTCGTGGAATCGGCGCTGACGGCAGTGGCCGCGCCGCTGGCCTGTTTCGAAACGAGCTGCGCGATCACTTCGCCCGTCGCGCGCGCGGTGCCGGCGCGCGGCGAGAACTCGATCACCTTCGCCTTCAACGTCTGCCCGTCCGCGACGACGGCGGGAAAGAAACCGGGATCGCCGGTGAGCACGACTGAATCGTTGTTGATGTCGTAATTCGCGCGCACCGACCGCGCATCGTTCTTCGGATCCTTGTAGTGGACGTCGCCCTCGAGATTGGCGCTGGTGGCTTTGTGCGTGGCCGGATCGAAGTAGACGATGAGATGCCCCGAATTCATCTCGCGCTTGATTGGAGCAGTCTCCTTCATCACCACGTTCTCGTCGGCCTTCATGTCGGTAACCTGCTTGTTGGCGATGCCGACGCGGAAGGTGTGCGCGACCAGATCGCGATTCGGCGGACCTTCGATGACCGCGTGGGCCGGCCCGGTATCGCCGATGAAGTTGAGCGCGCTGATCTGCTGGTTCGCGCCGATCTCGCTCCAGAAACGATCCGCGGTGATGGTCTTGCGCCCCGCGGTTTCGGCCGGCTTGCCGGTGGCCAGATCGCCGCTCATGACGACGGTCAGATGCCCCTGCCCTTCCAGTGACAGAAGCGATTTGCGGTCGGCGCCGAAGCGGCCGAGGATGTGATCGACGTTGAAGCGGTCGGCGTCGCGCGTGGCAACGACGTCTTTGGTGAACTCGGCCAGGTTTTCCTTGCGGCGGAAGAACCCCTCCTGGCCCTTGATGTTCAACGGCGAATCGGCAGCCGTCTCGGGCGCCATCGTGGCGTCGACTTTGTCGTACAGCCGCACCATCTCGCCGGGGACGTCCATGTCCAGCGCGCCACCGCTGCCGGTCCAGCGGTCGACTTTGAAATTGACCGCGACGTGGTTGGTCAGGTGATTACCGTCGAAGTGAATCTGCGCGGTGGTGATCTCCACGCCGTCGCTCGAGGTAACACGCACGCCACCCTTGGCGTCCGCCTCTTTCGTGTTGCTGTTGAACTGCGCCTGCGGGCAGACCAGTTCGTAGGTCAGTCCGGTCGGCCGGTAAATCGTCATCTGCACGTTCTCGAGCGTGTTCCAGCCCGATTGAAACGCGACGACACGCTCAGCGCGGATCTTCGACGCGATCCGGCCGTTGACTGTTTGCGTATCCTCGAACGTCACCGACAGGATGGCCGGCTTGTCGGTCGGCCGGATCGTCGATGTGACGGGAACCGTGCCGCCCTTGTCCTTGTGCGGTTTTCCGCGCCGCCAGTTGACGGCGATCACGGCGATGAAGACGATGAAGAGGAGCGGAAGTGCTACGCGAAGGATGCGGATCGTGCGCTGCACGGGGCGGGTAACTTGTTGACGTTGAAGGGTATTCCGATCCGCAGATTACGCAGATGGTCGCAGATTGAGTTGAGTTGGACACGCGTCGACGATCGTTAGCTTCGCACCAGACGCTGCATAGCTATCCGGCTCGATGTGAAACAGCAGGTCGACCGTCGCGCCGTTCCTGACCTCTCCCGCAAGCGCCTTCGCGGACGGCCACAGCACCGCCGCGGCGCGTCCGGTTCCGTCGTCGAGGGTCAACTCGCAGCAGTCGGGCGCGAACTCGCGCGTCGCCATGACGTTCGCGTTGCGAGTGAGGAACAGCGGCTGAAGATTGCCCGCGCCGAACGGCTGCATCATCTCGTGTGCCTTCACAAACTCCTCATCAACCTCGGCCAGCGTGACCTCGGCATCGACCTGCGCCTCGCGATGGAAGACGTCTTCATCGAATGCCGCGAATCGCTCCTCCAGCCGGCGCCGCAACTCGCCGACATTCGCCGCCGGCAAGGCGAAGCCGCACGCGAATTCGTGTCCGCCGAAATGAGTGAAGAGATCCGCGACGGCGGCGAGTTGCTCGTGAAGATTGATCGTCGGAATGCTCCGGCCAGATCCGACCGCCAACTCGCCTTCGATCCCGATTGCGAGAGTCGGCCGGTGATACCGCTGCGCGATCCGTCCGGCAGTCAGTCCGAGAACGCCTTTGTGCCAGTTGGTCCCGGCGAGGACGAAGATACGGTCTGTCGATTCCGCTCCCACCATCGCTTCCGCCTCTTCGCGCACTCCCCGCTCCACCTCCTGCCGTTCGGCGTTGAGGCGATCGAGCTCGGCGCACAGCGTCCACGCTGATTCCTCCGAAGTCGCGGCGAAGAGATCGATCGCCGTTTCCGCCGATGACAAGCGTCCGGCGGCGTTGATGCGAGGCCCGATTTTGAAGCCGACATCTACAGCTCGTAGAGGCCGGCCCAACATCCCCAAACGCCGGATGAGTGCACGCAACCCTGGATTCCGCGGATCGGCCAGACCAGCCAGACCGAGCCAGGCAATGGTGCGATTTTCGCCGACCAGCGGCGCGACGTCCGCGACCGTGCCGATCGCCGCAATCTTCAGCAGCGAGGCGATGGCCATCTTCTTCCCGCTCCGCCGCAGCAACTCGCAGCAGAGTTTGAACGCCACACCGACGCCGGCCAGTTCTTTGAACGGATACTCGCACCCCACCTGCTTCGGATTCAGCACCGCCGCCGCCTCGGGCAACAGCTCCGGCGGCAGATGGTGATCGGTGACGATGACGTCGATCCCTCTCTCGATGGCCTGCCGCACCGGATCAACGCTGGTGATCCCGCAATCCACTGTGATGATGAGCTTTACGTCGCGATCAACGAGTACCCGATCGATAACCGAGGTCTTCAAGCCGTAGCCGTCGACGAGACGGTGCGGGACGACGTGCGCCGCATCGGCGCCGATTGCGCGCAGCACCGTCTGCAGCAGCACGATCGAGGTGACGCCGTCGACGTCGTAGTCGCCGTAAATGAGAATCGTCTCGCGCTCGCGCACCGCCCGCTCGATCCGCTCGCACGCCTCGCCGATCCCATGAATCGTGGCCGGATCGTGCAGATCCTCGATGCACGGCGCCGCATACCGCCTGAACTCCTCCTCAGTCGTAATGCCGCGCCGCGCAACGATTGCGCGCAACTTGTCGTTCGCAATGGGAAGGAGCGGAAGGTCGAGCGGAGGTTCCGCGAGGTGCCAGGAGTCGTGGAGCATTCGATGAAAGTGTACGTGAGGGTGGATTCTCTACGCCTCGTAGAGCAGGCAGTTTGTCATCCAGAGCCGCCGGAGGCACGAGGCCGCAGAGCGGCGGAGATGCCGAAGGACGGCGAAGGAACTCAAGATTACAGAATCTTCAATAAGTAGAGCGTCTCAAACCACCAGAAGTGTCATTCGAGCCAATCAGCACTTAAATCCGACCATGTCGGATTTATCGTCTTGACCAGCTCAATCTTCCGCTTCCGACTCCATCCTTTGAGCACCCTCTCGCGGGCGATCGCATCGCGAATGTCGGGCGTCTGCTCGAAGTAGACAAGACGATCGAAGTGGTAGCGCGACGTGAACGCGGAACCGCGGCCTGTCTTGTGCTCCGAAACGCGCCGCGCGAGATTGTTCGTGACGCCGATATAGAGCGTCATCGACGTGTTCGAAAGGATGTACGTCGAGTACAAACGAAGTTCGCATACGAGGTCCAGCGCATAGCCTGGATTTTCCCTCGGCTGCGGAGCGAATTGAAATGTTCTACGCCCTGTGGAAGCGATCGATGAGCAGTCTCGCGAGAATGAAACGCTGAGTTTCAGCCGGTGCCGCGCATCTTGAGTTCCTTCGCCGTCCTGCGGCATCTCGCCGCTCCGCGGCTCGTGCCTCCGGCGGCTCTGGATGACAGCTGTGAACGTCTACGCCCCAGCCGGAGCCGTCGCTACGCGGACGATGTCCGCGATCCTCGCATCGGCGTCGGCCTCGCCGATCTCGATGAGACGTTGCAGGTATTCGGGGACGAACATGAAGAGGCTCATGAAGTCGGCGTTCGAGGTTTCCTTCGTGCCGAGGCTGCGGGTCAGGAAACGGAAGGGGCGTGGGAGCTGCGGCTCGTATTCGGCAGCGAGCTTTCCGATGTCCTGCGATGGACGGATGACCGCAAAGTCGACCGGCCGGTAGCCGCGGCGAAGCTCGGGCGGCAGGTCCAGCAGAAACTCGTTGGAGCGCTGCAGGCGCAGCGTGTCCTCGTCCATGACGTCGAGAAAGATCGCGTCCATCAGTTGCCCGAGGATTTGGGCAGGCGGCGGGTATCCCGCGGTCTCGGGCTCGTTCGCTTCCGAAATTGTCTTTGCGTAATGCGTCGAGACCGTCAGCATGCGCGTTGCGCCGAGGTGCAGGGCTGGAGAGAGCGGAGCGGAGAGGCGGATGCCTCCGTCGCCGAACCAATGCTTTCCGATCCGGACGGCGGGAAAAACGACCGGCAGCGACGCCGAGGCCATGATGTGATCGATCGTGAGCGGTTCGCGCACGCCGCGCCGCAGCGGCCGCTTCCACGTCTCGATGTCGCACCCGTCGACCCAGGTCACGGTCTGGCCGGTGTTGTAGTCGAGAGCCGTCATCGCCACCGCCCGCGGATGGCAGCGCGCGACGTTCTCGGCAATCCCGGCGATCTCCCCGTTTTCGTTCGATGCAAAGAGCCGTTGCAGTAGTTCGCGAAGTGGTGTCGTATCGACCAGTCCTCGGACGCGCGGCGCCACGGTCGTGCCGCCGGAAATGAGCTTCCCGCCCCATCCAAAAACGTTCCGCGCCAGCGATCCCGAGTCGATGCGGATCACCTCTTTCAACGTCAGCGTGCGCCAGACCTCACACAATTCTTCGATGACGTCGGCGAGTGGCGCGTTGCGCGATGCGAGGAAGGCCGCGTTGATCGCTCCGGCGGAGACTCCGGTGATGACATCGAAGCTGTCCTTCGGAAGATGCCGCGCCAGGCAGCGCAACACACCCACCTGAAACGCCGCACGCGCGCCTCCGCCGGTGAGAACGAGCGCGAATGAGTCTGCGATGTCCGCCATGAGGACGAGAATACTTGTACTCATAGGAATCGGTCGTTACTTCGTTACACGAACGCGCGACCGTCTCCACTGAACTCTGCTACCGTCACGAACGCAAATCTCATGAGCGTATCCGTCTGCCGGCGCCTGTTCGCCGCGGTCCTCGTCCTGGCCAACTCCGCATCCTTCGCCGGGCCGCAGCAGACGCTGACCGAATCGATCGAGGTTCGCATCGCCAACATCGACGTCGTCGTGCGGGACAAGGCTGGCAATCCGGTCACCGGTCTCACCAAGGATGATTTCGAGATTTTCGAGGACGGCAAGAAACAGCCCATCACGAATCTCTACGAAGTCCGCCGCAACGTCGACATCGTGACGGCGCAACCAACGCGTCCCGACGAGACGCCTTCAGTCACAACGCCTGCGACGCCCGTCGAACAGCGACCCCGCAAGCTGATTCTCTTCGTCGACAGCTTCTCCCTGCAGCCTTCTCGAAAGGCTCCGATCCTCGCCGCGGTCGAAAAGTTCATTGACCGTCAAATGAAGCCCGAAGACCAGGCCATGCTCGTCTCCTGGCGTCTCAGCGTGAACGTCATCACGCCATTTACATCCGACAAGGCGGCAGTGAAGAAAGGAATCGCTGCGCTCGCCCTGACGCCGCGAGGGCCGGATGAAGTCTCGAAGTTGAAGGGCGATATTCAGGAATTGATCAAGATCGCAATGAGCGGCTCGCCCATGATGACGTGGGGAGAAGCCCGCGCGAAATCACTCCAGTACGTCGACGCTTACGCGGCAGGCCTGAACCTCCGCGAGGAGGAACTGCTCAACGACCTCGGCCGGATGGCGTCGACGCTGGCAGGCGTCGAGGGAAAAAAGGTGCTCGTCTTCGCCGGCGAGAATCTCCCGGAGCATCCCGGCGCCGAGCTCTATCGGTACGTCGAAACTCAGTTCGCACAGCACTTGGACCGCAACAGTAACCCGCTCGACTTGCAGGTACTCAGCGGAGTGACCGGGAATCGCATGCAACAGACCATCACCAAAGTCGCAAACCAGGCGGGCGCGTACGGCGTCACGATCTACACCATCGATGCAGCCGATACGAACTCCGATTTTTCCGCGGAGAACGTCGGCGCGCCCGATCCCTCCGAGAGCTTCAACAGGTACGAGAACACCGCGGCAGCACTCCAGACGATCGCGAGCATCACCGGCGGCGTCGCCATCGCGAACACGAACAACTTTGATCTTGCCTTCGACACGATCGGCCGCGACCTCGACTCGTACTACTCCCTCGGATACAAGCCACGCGAGAACGGGCGGAGCACTCGCAAGATCGTGGTCAAGACGAAGAACCGCGCGTACAAGGTCCGGACTCCGGAGACCTTCATTCTCAGATCGTCCGAGGATCAGATGAAGGACCGCACGATCGCCAACCTCTACGCGGACGTTCCGAGCGCATGGCCGGTCGCGATTCGAACTGGGCTCCCGAAGAAGGACGGCCGAGGCATCTACGCGATCCCCGTTCAGGTAGTGATGGCGTCGACGCTTACGCTTCTTCCGGAGGGCAAGGATCTCGTCGGCGGATTCGTACTCTACTTGACCGTCGGCAACGTCGCGGGCGGCCCGTCGGAAGTCCTGCGCCGGCCGGAGACTCTGCGGATTCCGGCGACAGCGGAAGCGGCGGTTCGCGCCAAACCGATGACGTTCACGACGACGATTCGCGTGAAACAAGGCGAGAGCATGCTCTCGGTGGGTGTCATCGACCAGACCAGCACGACGACAGGCTTCGCTCGCTCGAAGCTCGTTGCGCAGTAATTCGGCCACGCTTACAGATCGCAGGCGATCCGGAAGCCGTAGTCGGCATAACGAAACTCCGGCGGAAGGCTCGACCGCGCGGCGCAGCGGCTGAATGGAACCTGATGCCGCCAGGAGCCGCCTCGCGATGCGCGGCGCGATCCGCTGTCAGGACCTCGGGGATTTCTGTCCGGCGAGAATCGGTAGTAGTCCGGCGCATACCAGTCGCTGCACCATTCGTGAACGTTCTCGCAGACGTCGTAGAGACCATACGCATTCGGTGCGCGGCGTCCGACCACACGCGGAGCGGATGCGTCGTCATCCATCGGCCACTCGTCGCCCCACGGGTAGTGCATCCCTTCCGCTCCTCCGCGCGCCGCACACTCCCACTCCGCTTCCGTCGGCAGACGAACCTGCCGGCCGGCGACGCTGCTCAGCCAATCGCAGTAGGCGACCGCCTCGAACCACGACACGCCCACGACCGGCTGCTCCGGATCGTTGAACGGAGCCGGCGGCGGAGCATGACCGCTTGCGTTCGCGAAGGCCGCATATTCGGAGTTCGTGACCTGGCAGGCAGCCATTTCAAACGCATCGACCCACACGCGGTGGACTGGACTCTCATCCGGCCTGCCGTCGTCCGATCCCATCAGGAAGGACTGCGCAGGGATGCGCGCGAATCTCAACGCGATGCGCACCCCGCTCCGGTGCAATCGAGCGCCACGAAAACCTCGGAGGCAATCGTCCACGATGGCAGGCCGGCACTGCTGGTCGTCTTGCGCCACACCGCGAGGTAGTCACCACGCGAATCTGCGGTGCCGGCCGGCGTCGTGGTGTGGCCAGTCCAGGTGCCGCGTTCCGAGGCGGCGGGATCGCTGCGGCTGGTTTCGATGCTCGTTGGTGTACGCACGAAAACGAGATCCGGCTGCGAGTTCCAGCGCGACTCGATCCCCTGCTGAATGGCCGCGCGTCCCTGAGTCACTTTCCCGCTTGCGGCGACGACCGTGGCGTCATCTTTGAGAACCTGCGCGAACGCAGCGCCGTTATGCGCCGCCAGCGCTGCATTCGACGCTGCGCGCGAATCGCGAATGATCGTTTCATCGCGCGGCGTCGACACCAGCGCGATCCGATCGCCGCGCGCACTGATTGCGATCCGCGTCAGCCCCTGCAACTCGGGATCGTCGAACGTTGCCGCGATCGGCCAATCGTCGGGCTTCGCGGGATTCCACTCGTAGATTGTGTGTCCGGACGCCATCAGCAATGTGCCGCGCGAGGTCCAGACATGGCTCCCCGACGTCGGAAATGAAATCGAGGCGAGCGTCGTGACCTGACGGTCGTTAAGATTCAGCTGTCGAAGGAACAGCTTGCGCGGCGGCGCCACGCCTTCCGGTGCGGGAAACGGCTCGACCGCGACGAAACTCACAGCGCGTTTGCCCGGAATACGGAACGGCGCCGTGATCGACCCGAGCGCCATCGTGTCGAGCGCCTTCGTCTTCGGGTCGTACATCACGATGCGCCGCTGCTTGTCGTTCATGTAGAGGACCCATGTCTGCTCGTCGAATCGCGCGAAGTAGCCGGCATCCGTCGTTTCGGTGAGCTGCGACTCTTTTCCCGAGGCATCGTGCAGAACGACATGTCCCTCGCGCAGCAGCATCAGCGATCCATCCGCGGCCGGCGTCGGACTGAATCCGAGCGCGCCCGGCACCGGCGTCGATGTCCCCTTCGCGAAATCGTGAATCACCGCTTGCACCGCATGTCCGGTCTCATCGAGCACCGCGATCTGCGACGTGAACACGAGCTTCCCATCCAAAAAAAACGCCGGCTGATTGTCGTAGCCGGGATGCTTCGAGATGTTCACCAGATTCGAAATCGCGAACCGCCCGCCAGACATATCAAGCGATCCCACCCAGACCTCGGAATCATTGATCTGGGCGTGAAGAGTCACCGCGGACGCGAAGACGAAAAGGATCAAAGCAATTCGACGCATGGCGCGATCGTATCGCGAGGCCGAAACCTTTCAATCAGCCGAGGCATAACCTTTCGATTAGCCGAAGCACAACCTTTCGATCAGCCGAACCTCATACGTTCCTCCGGCGCTACAGTAGCGGTCGCGATGTCGATGCAAGGTCCGCTTTTCACACCCCGCCCGATCGGATTTGCGCGAACTCCGTTCAAGGAAACGACGCAGGTGCCGAAAGGTCCCGGTACGAAGCACGAGGCGAACGGAGTGATCGAAATCCTCCCCGAGTTCGAAGCCGGCCTCACGCACCTCGAAGGCTTCTCGCATCTCTTCGTCCTCTGGGTCTTCGATCGTTCGGAAGGTTTCGAGCTTCTCGGCGCTCCGCCCGGCGAAGAGACGCCGCACGGCGTCTTCGCGACGCGTTCCCCCTTCCGTCCGAATCCGATCGCCCTCACAGTGGTCGAGCTTCTGCGGCGCGACGGCGCCTCGCTACACGTCCACGGCGTCGACATGCTCGACGGCACGCCGATCCTCGACATCAAGCCGTATATGTCGAGCATCTCCTCGGAGTCGCTACGGCGTGGCTGGTTGGAGGATGCCGAGAAGCGGCGCGCGAAGTCGTAACGATGATTACACCTTGCGATCGAGCAGAAACCTCAACTGTCCGCTCCAAACATCTTCGCGATCTCGTCCTCTCCCATACGGTCGAAATCATCGGGACCGAGATTTTGCCAACCATGAAACCGACACGGCGCGGCAAGGAATGAGAGTTCAGCGCTTCCACTTTCACCAGCGGCTTGCCCTCTTTGGAGATGACGAAGGATTCGCCTCGGACTGCCTCGTCGACCAGCCGTGAGAGCTGTTTTTCTGCCTCTTCAATGTCCACGGTGTGCATGCGGACATTAGTCTGGATCGTCGCTCCGGCTTCGTCAACCTCACGGCACCGTCGCCACCACCCTCCGATCTTCCCTGCCGGTAAGCACCATGAAGTGATCCTGGCGCTCGCCGCGGATGTAGATGATCACGTGGACGAGAGTCTCCATCGTCAGGCGCGTGTTGTCGCCGCGGTAGTAGACGAGCGCGATCTGGTAGGGACCGCTGGCCATGCGCGGCAACGTGTACGTCTCCGGTCCGAAGCCGGTCGTGATGTCGGCGTGGAGGAGGCCGTTCTTCGCGCTGCGCGGATGGTTGTAGTAAACCTCCTCTCCGCCCGGCTCGACGACGTGGAGGTCGATGTCGGTGTAGTTCGAATCCCACATTGTTTCGATCTGCAATTCCGCGTTCGGATCAATGCGCGGATCGGTCCCGGATTGGCGACGCTGCAATTCGATTTGAAGTGCGTCGTCGGTCTGCTGCATGCGGGCGTCGCGAGAGTAGGACGTGTAGCGTTTCTGCAGTGGCGCGAGATCCTTTCCTTCATGGATGTCGAGGAGGAACAGTTCCCTCCACGTCTGCGTCTCGCGCGGCGAAATCTCGAGCGCGCGTTCGAAGATGAGACGCGCCAGATCGTCGCGGCCCCAGCCGCTGAGGACGCGTCCGATGATGCGCATCATCGCGGCGTCGTCGGGATTCGCTTCGATCAGGTCGGTGAGAATGCGGACCGCCAATTCGGGCGAGACGTCGCGCATCGTAACCGCCGCTTCGGCCTGGAAGAGTTTCTCGCCGCCGAGGACGGCGCGTGACACGAGGTAGTAGCGCAAGCGCTCGGCGGGCGAGTTGAGCGTCTTCAACTTCGCGAGTACGTCGTTCACGATGTCGAGGCGTTCTTCCGCGGTCTTGTGGGAGAGCGCGTCGGACTGCGACAGTTCCGTTCTCCTCGGATCGAGCAATTGATCGGCGAGCGTGGATCTGCCCGTCGAAACAGTTGCGGCTACGGATGCCACGTCGATCACTTCCGGAGCCGAGGCGGTGACAGTGATTGATTCCGAGACTCCTTCTGTAAGACTCAGGACGACGTGTGTCCCCTTCGCAGGATGGTCGAGTCGTTGAACGGTCGGATTGAAGCCAGAGAGCTGGGCCATCAACTGCGCGGAGACGGGAGCGACGATCTTCGCGAAGCGGAAACGGCCTTCAGTGTCTGTAACCTGAATGAGCGCCTGGCGTCCTGACGGAGTCAGCGTCACGGTGACGCCGGGCAGCGGCGTATCGCGCTCAACGACCTGGCCCGTCATGAACCAGTCGGATCGAGCGTCTGCAGCGCTCCGATCCGCCACGAGCTGGGCGCGAGCCTGCAGGGCCTCACGCTGATTGCGCTCCCACGCGGCCTGTGCGTCACGAGCGCGCTGTTCGTCCGCCTCCTTCTGCTCCCGCAGATCGGGCGGCAGCGGCAGACCATTGCTCTCGTAGTCCTGCCATCGTTCGAGCACGAGCAGCGAGGTACGCGGTGTGAGCTGGCTGAATTTCCGGCCGTGCTCAAGTACTTCCTCCGGCGTAGCGCCGTTCTCCAGCAACTCGCGCAGCCGCGCGCGCGCCCATGCGCGGCGAACGAGATCGATTCCCTCCTCGGTCTCGAGAACCTCCACTGGAATCTCATGACGCGCGTTTCCGGTGATGACAGGAAATGCGACGATCGGATCGCGCGACCGTCCGCTGACGGTGATCGATGCATCGCTCGTCATAAGCACCGACGACGGCAGCACGTCGCGAATCGGCGGCATCAGCACGTGCACCGTCAGCAACTCCGGCCGGCGCATGCTCGCCTCGGCAGCCGTAGCCGGATCGACGTGCGTGAGATCGAGGTACCAACCGCCGGTGGCGCGCGCGAGGCCGCCGAGGAACCGATCGTCAGCCGATGGCGACGCGTTGATGATCGTCAGCGGCCGGCGCATCTTCGCAACCTGTTGGACGGCGTGCGCCAATCGCGACGAGTCGCCGATCGAGTTGATTCCGTCGGAGACGAGCACGATCCGCGATCCCGCCGGCTGCGATGCCGCGATGGCCGGCAGTTGATCGAGGAGTCCGGCGAGATTCGTCGCGCCGGCGGCAGGAATCGCGCCCAGCGTCTGCTCCAGACCGCCGGCGTCTGTCTTCACAGCGGCATCGACGGAGATGTGAAAGGGCACGACGGTGATCGACGCGGTTTTCTGGTGAGCCAGCAACTGTCGCAGGTATTCGCGGACTTTCGCGTCATCGCGCTGCACGGCACTGGCGGAGGCGTCGTAAAGAATGGTCATGTGCGTGGCCGGTTCGACCTGGCGCGCGGTTGATTGGAGATTGACCGCCGCGGATGCGTACCAGTTCCCGTCCGTGGATCGTGCCGAAATCGCGGTCTCGCGTTTGTCCGGTATCGCTCGGATTACGCCGTCGAGCTGGTATTGCGTCCGGCGCATCGACCAACGATCGCCGGACCGCGCCAGCGGCAGACCCTCGGCTTCAATCCGCGAGTCGCTCTCGATCGTCAGCTCCACATTCGGAAGCGTCGCGCCGTACCGGAGATCGAGCTCGTAAGGATTCACCGTCAGCTCCTGGTCGTACGCGATGTGAACCACCTTCACGCCATTCGCCGGAATCGGATAAATCCGGAAGTGAAATGCGCGCGATGAGGCGGTCCACTCCGCCAGGGCAGGATCGACGCGGCGATGCACCGTCGTCTCGTAAATGCTCCTCGCCATCACTCGTTCAACCGGTACCGCGTGCCGCAGCCGGCCGTTGAAGTACAGGCCGAGGTCGCTGATCTCAGCATCGGGCGGAAGCGGAAACGCGAAGTCGCCGTCGAGCTCGCGATTGGTGCCGTTGCGATACGTGAGGTCGTACGTCGTTCGCGCCAGATGTCCTCGCAGCAGCACGTGGATCTGGAGCGAATCGAGAGTGAGCGGCAACGTGCCGTCATCGCCCTCCGACACCGTTAGCCGCGGAATGGCCGCGTGCTGCGTCGCCGCATACGCCGGCGTGATCGTCAGGATGGTGAGTAACGCAATTGTCCGCAAACGCATGTGAGCCTCCCCTCATGGGCTCCTTCGACACGCGCTGCGTGGACTGCGTAACAGGATTGATGGTGACGGAACAGTGAAGTCGCGGCTACTGCGTCTTCACCGGCAGCCGCTTCTTGTCGATCTTCACCATCACCGTGTACTCCGGATCGACCATCTCCACGATCGGCGTCTTCGCGTTCTGCGAGACGAATTCGTACGCGTCCATCTCGGAGAGGCCGGTCGTGTCGGAGATCCAGCGGACCATCTCCTTGAACGCGATGCGCGCGGCATCTTCGAGCGGACGGCCGGCGCCGACGGTCATCATCGACTCGCTGTTTTCTATGCGCGGCCAGCGCGTGACGCGTCCCTTGATCAGATCGACAGTGACGTCCACATTCATCGCGCCCTCGATCGCGGTGCCGATGATCTCGCCGTCGCCCATCGCGTAATGGCCGTCGCCGAAGGAAAGCAACGCGCCCGGAACGTTCACGCCGAGGTAGATCGTGTTGCCGGCGCGAACCTCGGGGCAGTCCATGTTGCCGCCGAAGAAATCAGGAACGATCGTGGAGCGCACCTCCTGACCGGGAGAAACGCCGAGGCAGCCGAGGAACGGCGCGAGCGGGACTTCCCACGATTGCTTGCCGTCGAGCGACTTCGTGCGGGCGATTCCTTTCGCGCGATCGACGTCGTAGAACCAGACCTTCTCCGGCAGATCCGCGCCGAGGACGGCGGTGCGGTCCGTGCCGTTGAGCGCGCCGAATCCCGGAAAGAATGACGAGATCCCATGATCGCGAGCCGGTTCGAGCTTGTTGATGTGGATAGCGATCGTGTCGCCCGCCTCGGCGCCGTCGATGAAGAACGGACCGGTCTGCGGATTGTCGTGACCGGGCGGAATCATCTTCGTCGGCAGTTGATCCGGCTTGGTCACCGCGCCGTCGTAACAATCTTCGGTCCACGAAACGATGCGCGTGCCCGGCTTGATGTGATGCGTCGGCGCGACGCCGCCGAACGTGTACTTCAGCTCATCGTGCTTCGGAACGTAGCTGAGAACCGGCTGATCGGCGGCGAAGAACCCGGCGATGACGATGGCGATGATGCTCATAGTTCCGCGACCGTACGCGAACGGAAGAGGTTTGTCATCAGGAGACGGAACGCTGGCGTCACGTAGCGCCGACGGCTCGTCGGCTGTACCGCCAGCGGCTCGCTGGCGCGTCGCACTTGCCGCCGAGCCGGCGGCGGTACAGCCGGCCAGCGGCCGGCGCTACGCCGGCTACTTCTCGAACATCCCCATCTTCCGGAACTTCTTATACCGCTCTTCCGGAAGCGCGGAGGGCTTGAGCTTCATCAGCTCTTTCAGCGATTTTTCGAGATACGGCGCGAGGAGCTCGGCCGCTTTGGCCGGATCGGCGTGCGCGCCACCGTTCGGCTCGGGGACAATGTCATCGATGATCGCCAGGCGCTTGAGGTCAGATGCGGTGATGCGCATCGCCGCCGCTGCTTCCGCCGCGGCCGACGGATTTTTCCAGAGGATCGCAGCGCATCCCTCGGGGGAAATCACCGAATAGACCGCGTGCTCGAGCATGAAAACGCGATCGCCGACGCCGAGCGCCAGCGCGCCGCCGCTGCCGCCTTCGCCGATCACGATCACGATCACCGGCACGCTCAACATCGCCATCTCGCGCAGATTGACGGCGATCGCCTCGGCTTGGCCGCGCTCTTCCGCGCCGAGGCCGGGGTAAGCGCCTTGCGTGTCGATGAAGGTGAAGATCGGGAGATTGAACTTCTCGGCCAGCTTCATCACCCGCAGCGCTTTGCGGAATCCCTCGGGGCGCGGCTGGCCGAAGTTGCGGTAGATCTTCTCCTTGGTGTTGCGCCCTTTCTGATGGCCGATGATCGCGCAGGCAGTGCCGCGGAAGCGCGCGAAACCGGCCACGATGGCGGGATCGTCGGAAAACTTCCGGTCGCCGTGAATCTCCGTCCACTCGTCGAAAAGGTAGCTGATGAAGTCGAGCGTGTACGGCCGCTGCGGATGCCGGGCGACGAGCGTCTTCTGCCACGGCGTGAGGTTCGCGTAGATTTCGTCGGCGAGTTTGGTAAGCTCTGCCTCAAGCGCCGCGAGCTGACTCGGATCTCCTTCAGCCGCTGCGGTTTCCTCGATTCGACGCCGGAGCTGCAGAATGGGCTCCTCGAACTGCGTCGGGTCAGGATTCATAGGTGCGTGACCCTAACAGATGACCAGCATGCTCGCAACTGACGCAGAGCAGACCGCCGCGCCGCGGCCGTCGCTCGAAACATGGGCTCGCAATGAGCCGATGCGGCACGTTCCATCAGCGGAGTGGATGGCCTGGAAACTCGACCAGGATCTGCGCCGCCGGATCGAAATTCTCTTCACCGCCTTCTCCCATCTCCCCTCGGACGACGCGCGCAAACCGTCGGTCGAAAATGAATTTCGGACGCTCTGCCGCGCCATCGATCGCCTGTCGGACGTTGCCCGCCACAACCGCGTCAATCACCCTCCGCACGACCTCGGCGACCGCATCGTGTGGGGCCTGAATCAGGCCGTGTCCAGCCTCAATTCGCTCGATCCGCACCTCATCGGCCGGCGCTTCCCGTTCCACACCGGCGAGCGTTCCAAAGGTGAGCCGATCTACGGCGCGCTGCTCGTCGTCATCCAGCACGTCGAACGGGTGCTGACGCTGGTGCGGACGATCGACCGCAACGTCGACGAGCACCTGCTCGATGGCCTGGTCAAGCTCGAGACGCCGCTCCGTCCGCAGCCGATCGCATGACCATGCTCGACGCGGTCCGCCCGCTCTTCGCGCACATGGAATGGGCCGACGCGATGGTCTGGCGCGCCGTGACCGATTGCGCCGGCGCCTCGGACGACAAAGTCCTGCACGACCGGCTGTACCACATCCACGCGACACAGACGGCGTTCCTCCAGGCGTGGCGCGGCGACGAGGTTGTCTTCACCGGCGCCGATGACTATCCCGGACTCGATGCTGTTCGCGAACTTGGACGCGCGTTCTACACCGTCGCGCCGGGGTTAGTCGCATCAATGACACCCGATGCCGTCGATCGCGAAATGGTCCTGCCGTGGTCGACCTACTTCGCCAAACGCGCCGGCTTCACCGCGCATACGTCGACGCTCGGCGAAACGCTGCTGCAACTCCCCTCGCATTCGACGTACCACCGCGGACAAGTCAACACGCGACTCCGCGAGCTCGGCGGAACGCCCCCGCTAGTCGATTTCATCGCCTGGGTCTGGGCGGGGAAACCGGCTCCGAAGTGGTGATGTGGCACAGACACTCTTGTCTGTGCCCTTTTGACTCATGCATTTCACCGCTCGCACGGTCATCCGCACGACTCCGGAGGAACTCTTCGCCTTTCACGAACTGCCCGATGCGTTCCTCCGTCTGCTTCCGCCCGGCGAGAAGATTCGCGTCATTCAAGTCGCGTCGAACCTGAACGCCGGAAGCAGGACCATCGTCAAAATTCGCATCGCATTCCTGTGGGTAACATTCGAGTCGCTACACACCGCGTACGATCCGCCGCACTCGTTCGAAGACCAACAGGTGCGCGGGCCGTTCCGGAGCTGGAGACATCGACATATCGTCGAGCCGCATCCCGACGGCGCCATGCTCATCGACGACATCGAGTACACGCCGCCCTTCGGCCTCCTCGGACGCGCCGCCGACGGCATGGTGATCAAGCCCCGCCTGCGCAAGGTCTTCGCGTTCCGTCATCGCGTCACGCGCGAATCCTGCGAGAATGCGCGGTCATGAACCTCGACGAAGTCATCGCCGCAATGTACGAGAACGTCTCCTTCGAGCCGGGCACGCGTCCCGACTGGAAACGCGAGTCCGAGATCTTCGCGCCGAACGCGCGTTTCGTCCGGGTGAACGACGACGGCGTCTTCGAATTCACCATCGAGACCTTCCGCCAGAATTTCGAGTCGATGATCGACTCCGGCGTCCTCCCCAGTTTCTGGGAAGGCGAAATCTGGCGCGAGACCCACCAGTTCGCCAACATCGCCCACGTCCTCAGCGCCTACGAAACCCGCTGGACCCGCGCCGGCGACGTCATCAACCGCGGCGTCAACAGCATCCAACTCTTCGAACGCGACGGGAACTGGCTGATCAGCGCCATGATCTGGCGTCGCGATGGGAAGACGATTCAGATTCCCGAGCGCGCTCCCGCAGCAGAAATTGATAACGGCGCACGCAGATCTGCTGAATAGGATCAGGTCCGGAACGTTTTCGAAGAGGCTCTGGACCTATAGCAATAGGTTCCCAGCCTATTGCTATAGGTTGTAGGCCTATTCGAAAACTCAAATCATCTATAGCAATAGCTCCTGGACCTATTCGAAAAGTCAAAACACCTATAGCAATAGGTTCTGGGCCTCTTCGAAAAGGTAAAACACCTATTGCGGTAGGGCGGACCTATTCGAAATGGTCTAGGGCCTGCTCCTGACCGCCTTCTCGTAGACCTCGATGTACTTCTTCGCCGGCAGGCGTCGAATGGCCTCGCCGAGAACGTCGAGCGCGAGGTCATCGACCTTCTTGAAACGGATGCACGCCTTCCCCATGTCGAGCTTCTTCCCGCTCTTCGCCCACGCCTCGCGAAACCACCGGATCAACTTGTTCTCGCTCACGCCCTCGACGCATCCGCAGTACAACCCCATCAGATACAACGACATGTAGTTCTTCTGCGACGCCAGCTCCGCGAACGGCAGCCCCTGTTTCGGATCGGCGTGATACCCCGCCGGGTAGATGCGATGCGGCACGTAATACCCGATCATCCCGTACTGCATCCCCTCTTCGTAGTCCTTGTCGAGATTCGCCAGGATCACCTCACGCACAACCTCAATCGCGGCGAGGCGGTCGGGAGGAAGCGAGGCCACGTAGTCGGAGACCGTTGCCGCTTTGCTTTGCATCGGAAAAGTTTAAGCGAGCCGAAAGCTGCTCACCATCGCGTCGGATACGAGCCGAGAACGTGGAGTTCGTCCGCCATCTGTTCGAGATTGCTGATGGCCCGTTCGAGCGGAGCATCGGTGCGGCGCCCGATGACGTCGATGTAGAACGCGTACTCCCACGGCCGCCCTTCGATGGGCCGCGACTCGATCTTCGACAAGTCGATGTCGACGATCGCGAACGCGCCGAGGGCGCGGAACAGCGCTCCCGGCTTATCGGGAAGGCGCAACATGAGCGAGGTCTTCCATCGCCGGGCCGGCTCGATTGGGCGGACGTCCGATCCCCTCGCCTGCGGCGCAAGGAGGAGGAAGCGCGTGAAGTTCTTCTGGTGATCCTCGACCGCGTTCGCCAGGATCGTCCCGCCATAGATCTCCGCCGCCTGCGCGGAGGCAATGGCCGCTTCATCGGAATGTTGCCGGCCCAGCACTTCGCGCACCGCCCCCGCCGTGTCCTGCGTAGGAATGGCCTCGATCTGTGGATTGGCGCGGAAGAATCGTAAGCACTGTGCCAGCGCCACAGGATGCGAGTAGATCCTTCGCACGTTCGGCAGCGTAACCGCGGTCGCAGCAATTACGTTATGCACGATCCTGATGTTGGTCTCTCCGAAGATATTGAGTCCGGACTCGATCAGCAGGTCGTAATTGCGATGGATGGAACCGGCCAGACTGTTCTCGATCGGCGCCACACAACAATCGGCATCGGCCGACCGGACCGCCTCGAACATGTCGTCAAACGTTTCGCACGGACGAAGCGTCACCTCGGATCCCAACAATCTCCGCGCAGCGCTCTCACTGAACGCACCACGCTCCCCCTGAAACGCGACAGTCAACGGTTCCGCGATCATCGATACCTCCTGAAAACAAAAAACCCGCTCCTCGGCATGAGGAGCGGGTCGGGTGGAATGCCTAAGATTGCTACGCTACGCTTAAGACGTCCCCGCCGCTCCGCTGAAGAAGCGGGTAAATCGGATGGCGAAGTGGCGCGGCGCGTTCACGTGAGGCGGCATTATGCCTGCTGCCGAAGCGAAGTCAATCGCCAGGCGCTCACGGCCGAATCTCGACGACGGTGCCGTTTGGCACCAGCCTCCAGATCTCCTCGATGTCGCGATCAGTAACGGCGATGCAGCCGGCTGTCCAGTCGAAGTGGGGAAACACGAAGTTCACCCATCGCCAGCGGTTTGGAGTGCCGTGAATCATGATCTCGCCGCCCGGGCGGACGTGAAGCCGCTGTGCACGAGCGCGGTCGGCGGCGTTTGGATACGACACGTGCAATGCAAGGTGATACTTGCTGTACGGGTTGCGGCTGTCGATCGTGTACAGACCTTCGGGCGTCCGTCCGTCGCCTTCCCGCTCTTTCGCCCCTTTTGGATTCGACCCGAGGCTGACGTGATAGGTGCGAAGCGGTTTGCCGTTTCGGAGCAGCGTTAGTTGGCGCGGCGACTTCTGGATCAACACCCTGTCCGCTTGCGGCGTCGCGGTATACGTCGCGACCAGCAGAAACGCCGTAGCGATGACGGTACGGACCATCACAAGAGAATACGTACTACCGACGGGTATCGTTTCTAGGGCTCAACCCGTTCGATACTCTTCACGCGATCAATCTGCCGATCGAACGACGCCACGCGCTTGACATCCGACATCTCCGCCAGCGCAGACAGGTAGGCCTCGGCAAAGTCGAGGCGAAGGACTTCGTAAATCTCCACGGCGCGCAGCAGGAGTTCGTGATCGCCAGTCTCGATCGACGGAAGGGCCAGCAGGGAGCGCGCCATCCGCGCAATGTCCGTCCTCGGAACTTCATAAAAAGACTCGAGGACGTAGACCATCTCCGCGAGCACGAGATCCGTCAGAATCAGTTCGTGCGAATCCCGGAGAAACGCCGTTGCCCGCTTCGCTTGCGCAGGTGGATCACCCGTGAGATGGCGCACGAGGACGTTCGTATCGAGAAGCGCTCTCACTTTCGAGTTGTCGCGCGACGACTCCAGGTGCCGGCCTTAATCGCCGGCCACGACTTCCCTTTCTTCTCCGCCGGAACTTTCACACTGCCGGCAAGATCGAGGAAGTCCTCAACCTTTGCCAGAACAGCCCGCCCTTCGAGAACGCGGAACAGCACGCGATCGCCTTCGCTCAGGTCTAGAGCATCGCGCACGGACTTTGGAAGTGTGACCTGCCCTTTCGATGTCACCGTTGCTGGAACGTCCATTGACGTACGGCCTCCTTACTTCATATCGTTGGTAAGGATAGCAGTTCTCTCTGCGCGAGTGTTGTTGCTCACAAAATATTGATCGGATCCACATCCACCGCTGCCTCTACGCCCTTCCACTTTTTGCCCACCATCACCGACTCGACGGCTTTGCGGAGGGCGGTGCGGTGGGGGGAGCGGAGGAGGATTTGGTAGCGGTAGACGCCTTTGATCCGGGACATGGGGGCGGGAGCGGGGCCTTGGATTCGGGTGCCGGTCAGGGGACGAATGGCTGCTTCGAGGCGGCGGCCGGCGTCCAAGGCGGCGCGGTCGACGTCCGACAACTGTTCGCCGCGGAAGAGGATGGCGATCATCGACGTGACCGGCGGGTAGTGAAACATTTTGCGGAATTCGATTTCGGCTTTGTAGAACGACTCATAGTCGTGGCGGAGGGCGTGTTGGATCGCGTAATGGGTCGGGAACGCGGTCTGGATCAGCACTTTGCCGCGTAGTTCGCCGCGGCCGGAGCGGCCGGCTACTTGCGTCAATAGATAAAAGGTTTTTTCGGCGGAGCGGAAATCGGGGTAGCCGAGGATTGAGTCGGCGTTGAGGACTGCGGTGAGGGTGACGCTGGGGAAATGATGGCCTTTGCTCAGCATCTGCGTGCCGATCAGCGCCTGCGTTTCGCGTCTGTGGAAGCGGTCGAGGATGCGGACCAGCTCTCCTTTCTTGCGCGTGGAGTCGCGGTCGAGGACGTCCACTGTGATTTCCGGGAAATCGCGGCGGAAGCGCTCCTCGACTTTTTCCGTACCGAAGCCGATTGGCTGGAGGACTTCGCCATTGCACAATGGACAGAGAGCAGGAATCGGCTTGCGCAGTCCGCAATAGTGGCAGATCAGCATTCCGGCGCGGCGGTGGACGGTCAGCGTCACGCTGCAATCGCGGCAGCGAAATTCGTGTCCGCATTCGCGGCATAAGAGATAGGGCGCGTAGCCGCGGCGATTGATCAGGATGATGGCCTGCTCCCCTGCCGCGAACGTTTCCTTCAGCTGCTCCTTCAATGGATGGCTGAAGATGACGAAGCCCTTGTCCTCTTTTTCCGCGCGTTCTTTGCGGATGTCGATCACGTCCGCCTCGGGCAATGGACGCGCTTCGACGCGCGACGTCATCCGCAGCAGCGTGTACTTCCCGCGGGCGGCGTTTTCGCGCGACTCGAGCGACGGCGTCGCAGATCCGAGGACGACCGGGATGTTGCGGAACTGCGCGCGGACGACGGCAAGGTCGCGGGCGTTGTAACGCGGCGTCTCATCCTGTTTGTAGGCGGCGTCGCCTTCTTCGTCGACGACGAGTAAACCGAGGCGTTGGAAGGGCGTGAAGAGCGCCGAGCGTGGACCGATGGCCACGTCCACCTCCCCTCGCCGCGCGCGCCACCATTGATCGAAACGTTCGCTCGCGGAGAGGCTGCTGTGAAGGATGGCGATCCGTTCGCCGAAGCGCTCCTTGAGCCGCGACGCGAAGACCGGAGTCAGCGCGATTTCGGGAACCAGCAGCAATGCCTGCTCCCCTCTTCTCACCGCGTCGCGCATCAACTCGATGTAGACCTCGGTCTTGCCGCTTCCGGTGACGCCTTCGAGCAGAAACGGCGCGAACGTGCCGAGCGATTTGCGAATCGTTTCGATGGCCGCGGTCTGTTCGAGCGAATGCCGGATCTCGCCGACGCTGGCCGGATCGAGTCCCGCCAGGAACGCATCGAGCGTGTGCCGTCGCGCGCGTCGTTCGATGCGGACGATGTTCTTCTTCGCCAGCGCCGACAGAACCGCCGCACTGACGCCGGCGTTCTCCATCGCGCGCACGGACATCTCCACGCCACGCGACGAGAGCAGATCGACCGCCTGCTGCTGCTTCGCCGTCAATCCCGCCGGCACTGTCTCGAGGATTACGAAGCGATCGTAGCGAACACCTTTCGCGTCGGTGACGCGATCGCCGATCGTGATCAAGCCTGCATCTCGCAACCGTTCGATCGACGATCGCGAGCTCGCTTCGAGTGCTGTCGCGAACGGCAGCGGACGTCGACGCAGTTCGTCGATCAGCGGAAGATCGGCATCGAGAATCTGCTCCGAGGTGATCGCAGCGGAGATCATCGACTCATCGCCGACCAGCGTCAGTTCCCGCCGTCCGCGCGCGGACATATTCGCCGGCAGCGCCACGCGCAACATCTCGCCGAGCGGCGCGATGTAGTACTCGGCTGCCCAGCGACAGAGCTCGATGATCTCCGGCAGCAGCGCCGGCTCATCGTCATCGAGCACCGCGCGGATCGGCTTGATTTTGCTTCCCTCGGGTGCCGTATCCGAGAGCCCGACGACAAACCCCGTGTTCCGTTTCGCGCCGAACGGGACTTCGACGCGCGATCCGAGGCGGACCGCATCGCGCAGTTCGGGCGGGATCGCGTACGTGAACGTGCCGTGTACCGCGACGGGCACCGCCACCTCGGCGAATTCGGAGAGTCCGGACGGCATCGGCCGCTATTGTCTCCGCCGCAGCAACGCGATCGCCACCAGCGCTGCGATGGCGATGTACACCGCGGCCTCGGGCGCGCGAATGCGCGTGCGCGGCTCGGGCGCGAAGCTCATCTCGTATGCGCAGCTGTCCTGCGACCCGGGAATGATCTGCGTTCCGGCGGCGATCACGCGTCCGTTTCCGTTGACGCCGCGGACGCGAATCACAGCGTGATCGAGGTTGACCGTGGGAAACATCTGCCGCGTGTCCGTGGCGACGTGTTCGAACCCATCGAGGAAGAGCCGCTTCTCGCCGAGGACCCGACCGTGCACGTCTTCGAGCGCGACGACGACGGACAATGCGGCGCCGGAAGTCTCGATCACGTACAACTTGTACTGCGCGTCGCTTGAGCCGTCACCGTGCAACACGGCGGATTGGCCATTGCCGATGCCGAGGCGCGCGGGGATTCCGGTCAGCGCCATGACGACGGCGCTAGTCGCACTCGCGCCCGGCGCGGAACCGTAGATGCGCGCCGAGGCGACGACGTCGGCATTCGATTCGATGCGAAGCGCACCAATGCTGTCGGCGCTCGGCAGGATCGGCGGGCCGAGCGGATCGACGACGTACGTCTCGCGCGGCGGAAGCGTAACCGTGGTCTTCCTCGGCGTCCGATTGGCGTGGCCGCTTTCGAGATACGACAGCGACATCACGGCCGGATGATCGTCCGTGTTCGTGATCCAGAGCGCGGTGAGGAAGAGGCGTCCCGAGCGTCCAGCGGCGCGGCCGACGACGGGGATGATGAGGTCGCGGTCGGCGTACGCGGCGAGGAGCGGTTGCGCCGCGAAGAGCAGGAGCGTGAAGGTGATGCGTCGCATCCGCGCAGTATGCCGCGTGCGCGGGTACAATCGACAGTCGAGTGGCCGGTCCGCCGCTCCGACCCAGTGGGCGCACTCCTCTATCTACTTTCCGCCACAGGCACGCTCGTTCTCGTCCGCCGATTCACGGCGCTTTCGCGCCAGGCCGCGGCGGTTTTGATCCTGCTGCCGCTCTGCCTCACGGGCCGCGCGCTCGTGACGGGCAAGGTCTACGCGCCGATCGATCTCGCGTATCACTTCGATCCGCTGGCGTCGATGGCCACGCGCGCCGGCATCGAACGGATCGCCAATCCGCTTCCGTCCGACGTCGCGGTGCAGTTCGTTCCGTGGAACGCGGCGCTGCGCTGGTCGATCGCGCATGGGCAGTGGCCGCTATGGAATCCATTCGAGTTGTCCGGCAACGTGCTCGCCGCGGCCGCGCAATCGGCTCCGTTCCACCCGGTCACGCTCCTCGGCCTCCTGATTCCGGCGCCCGACGCGTTCGGATTCATGGCCTCGATGACGTACTTCATCGCGGCGCTGGGGATGTTTCTCTTTCTCCGCAATCTCGAGCTGCGGCAATTGCCGTCGCTGTTCGGGGCCGCGGGATGGGCGCTGTCGACATACGTGGTCGCGTTCACGCATACGGCGCACGGAAACGCGATCGCGTTGCTGCCGCTGGTGATGCTCGGAGCGCGATGCGTGTCGTTGCGTCCCGGGATCCGCGCGACGTCGATTCTGGCCGCCGCGCTGATTCTGATGACGCTCTGCGGCCATCCGGAGACGTCGCTGCACGTCGTCGCGCTGGCCATTGCGTACGTGATCTTCTGCGCGCGTACTCGTCTTTCGCGCGTTGCGATCAGCGGACTGGCGGCGGGTCTTGTCGCGCTGCTGCTCACAGCCTTCTTCCTCCTGCCGATGATCGACGCCATTCCGCAGACGCGCGAATACCTGCATCGGAAATCGGGCGCCGAGGGCGTGAGCGCGTCGTGGGGCGTCGTCGCGCATGTGCTGCGAAGCAACATCGTCCCGTTCGTGGAAGGGACGCCTGGCGAGGAAGAGCCGCAAGACGAGCGGGGGCTGCATCACTCGATGGGGACCGCATATGCGGGCGCGATGCTCTTCGCGCCGTCGCTCTTCGCACTGCTGCGGGCGCGAACGCGGGAGAAGTGGTTCTTCGGCGGCGTGGTCGTATTCGGCTTTCTCGCGGGAGCAGAGGCGCCGATCCTCAGCGCGATCCTTTGGCGGCTCCCGATTTTCAGCCTCGCTATCAACGCGCGGATGATCTCCTTCGCTACGTTCGCGATCTGCGTGCTGGCAGCGATCGGAATGAACGCGTCGCTGACCGAGCGCCGTCGCCTGGCGTTTCTCTTTCTATTCGTTGGCGTATCGATCGCGGTGTTGACGATCGCGATCCCCAGCACGCTGACGCCCGACTTCGTGCGCGCGAACGCGATCCGCGAAGTCGCGCCGCTGCTGCTCGCCTTCGCGCTGCTGATCGCATTTCGGACAAACCGCGCCGCAGCCGCCGGGTTGATTGCGTTGTTGCTCTTGCAGCGCGTCGTCGAGATCGGCGGCTACATCCCGGCCGTCGACCGCCGCGCGTTCTTTCCGCCGATCGCAGGATTCGAGAGTTTCCCACACAGCGGCGAGCCGTATCGCATCGTCGGACAGGGATCGCTCTTCGCGCCGAACGTCGCCGCGCTCTACGGACTGGAAGACGTCCGCGGCTATCAGGCCATGACGTTCGCACGGCTCGCGGAAACGTTTCCGCTTTGGTCGATTCCGCAGCCGGTCTGGTCGAACCGCGTCGACGATCTCACCGCGCCGATGCTGTCGATGATGAACGTTCGCTTCGCGCTGGCGTTGCCCGATTCTCCAATCCCTCCCTCATGGCGGCTCATCGGCCGCCATCCCGGCTACGCGCTGCTGGAGAACAGCCGCGCGTTGCCGCGCGCGTTTGTGCCGCGCGTGGTGCACACCGGCTTGGACAACGTAATCCGCGATATGCGCGCCTGCAGCGATTTTAGCGCCGAGGCATGGATCGAAACGCCGGGACCGGCGATGGACGTCGCGAACGGCACTGGCTCGGTTCGCGTCCGCGCTGACGGCTCGCGCCTGCTGCTGCACGCGTCGATGCAGTCGCCGGGATGGATCGTCGTTTCGGAAACCGCATGGTCCGGCTGGCGCGCGTCATCCGGCGGCAATCCCATCAAGCTCCACTTCGCCGACCGCGCCTTCCTCGGCATGTACATCCCCTCCGGCGATCACGACATCGTGTTGTCGTATCGCCCGAAAGCGGTGACCACCGGCGCGATCGCGAGCATCGCGACAGCGATGGGTTTGGTGTTGTTTGCGATCGTACGCAGGCGGCGGCGCGATTAAGAGGACGGTTCACGCGGAGGGACGCGGAGAGGCGGAGTACGCGGAAAAAGAATTTGTCGTTCTCCGCCTCCGCGATCCCCGCGTGAAACCGTTCTCTCAATCGTTTACGCCGTCATCCCCAATTCCGCCATCACCAGCTTCATGTCGTTCCAAACGTCCTTCTTCGCCGAGGGCGTGCGGAGGAGATAAGCGGGGTGGTACGTCGGCATCACTTTGACGCCGTTGTATTCGAGCCAATGGCCGCGAATGGCGGTGATCCCATACGACTTCTCCGTAAGGCTTTGCAACGCGAACTTGCCGAGGGTGACGATCACTTTCGGCTGGATGATTTCAACCTGCTGGCGAATGTACGGCCGGCACGCGTCCAGCTCCTCGGGGTCGGGATTGCGGTTCTCGGGCGGACGACATTTAACGACGTTGGCGATGTAGACGTCGTCGCGCGTCAGCTTCATCGCTTTGATGATGTCGGTGAGGAGCTGACCGGCACGGCCGACGAACGGCTCCCCTTTTTCGTCCTCGTCACGGCCCGGCGCTTCGCCGATGAACATCAGATCCGCGTTCGGATTGCCGACGCCGTAGACGACCTGGGTGCGCGTTTTCGCGAGTTTGCACTTCACGCAGACGGAGGCGATCGCTTGCAGTTCGGCGAGGAGGGTCTTGCCCTCGGAGTCTTCGACGACCGATGCCGCCGCCGTGATTTTGGGGACGTCGAGGTGTGTGAATCCGAGGTCGCGAAGGAAGGTGAGCTCGTGGCGGAGGGCGTCGTTCATCGATGCGAAATTATGAGCCCAAACGCTCGACCACCAGATCGAGAATACGATTGGCGATCACGATCTTCGGCGCGCGTTCGATCTTCGTGGAGGAGCCGTCGCGGGCGATGACGGTGACCGCGTTCTGATCGGAATCGAATCCGATGGAGGCGTCAGCGACGTCGTTGGCGACGATGAGATCGGCGTTCTTGCGCACCAGTTTTTCGCGCGCGTTCGACTCGAGGTCGTCCGTCTCCGCGGCGAAGGCGACGATGAACGGGCGCGGCGACGACGCGCCGATGTCGGCCAGGATGTCGGGCGCTTTCTGCAGCGCCAGCGTCATCTCATCCCTCTTTTTGATCTTGTGATCGGCGACCGCAGTCGGCGTGAAGTCGGCCACCGCGGCGGCTTTAATCACGATCTCTTGTGAGGGCAACGCATCCATCACCGCCTTGTGCATCTCAGCCGCAGTCGTGACGCGAGTCAGCGCGACACCGCCCGGTGGCGTAATCGCAGTCGGTCCGGAAACGAGCGTGACGTTCGCTCCCCTTCGCCGCGCGGCTTCGGCGATCGCGTAGCCCATCTTTCCCGACGAACGATTGGAGATGTAGCGAACGGGATCGATCGGCTCGCGCGTCGGGCCTGCGGTGACGAGGATCGCACGCCCTTCGAGGTCGCGCGTGGCGAACTGCTGCTTGACGAAATCGGCGAGCACCGGCGGATCGGGCATCCGTCCCGACCCTTCATCGCCGCAAGCGAGGATGCCGCTGTCGGGATCGAGGACGATGACGCCGCGCTCGCGCAGCGTGGCCAGATTCATCTGGACGGTGCGATGTTGCAGCATCGACGTATTCATCGCCGGCGCGACGACGATGGTGCCTCGATGCGCGATCGCATACGTCGACAACGCATCGTCCGCGAGGCCGACGGCGAGCTTGGCGATCATGTTCGCGGTAGCCGGCGCGATCAGCAGCAGATCGGCCCAGCGAGCGAGCTCGATGTGATCGACGCCGCCGTGACCGGAGTCGCCCCACTGCTCGATGATGACGCCGTGATCGGAGACCGCGGCCAGCGACAGCGGCGAGACGAAGCGCGCCGCATTCGGAGTGAGGATGACGCGAACGTCGGCGCCAACATCGCGCAGGCGCCGCACGACGTCCGGCGCTTTGTAGGCCGCGATGCCGCCGGTGACGCCGAGGACGATGTGCATTGCGGTGGCGAGGCGCGCTGCTCGCGCGGCGTAATCGCCGCGCGGCTGCGCAACCGCGTTACTCCGTTTCCAGTGAGGTCGTTTCTTCTTCCGGCGGCGTGAGCTGCCACTTCACCTGGTTCTTCTCGATCTCTTCCATCGCCATGCGCGTCGGCTTGGCGTGTTTGCTCTTGCTCTTCGGCGCGGAGCCCTGCACCAGCTGCTCGGCGCGCTTGGCTACGAGCAACACGTAGCGGAACTTGCTGTCAATGCCCTCTGGCAAACCTTCCATGTCGTTCCTCCTTCAGGCGCTCGGCCATCGCGGTGATCGCTTCGAGCGCCGTCTTCGTCTGTAACTTCTTGGCGATGATCGCCGCCTTCAAACACTCGGCGGCGACATTCAGGTCATCGTTGATGATGACGTAGTCGTAAAACTCTTTGCCGGCGTCGATCTCATCGGCCGCCTTCTGCAAACGCGTCTGAATCTCGTCTTCGCTGTTCAGTCCGCGGTCATTGAGCCGCTGCTCGAGGTGATCGAACGACGGCGGAAAAATGAAAATGTTGAGCGACCGCGGTTTCAGTTCAGGATCGACCGCGATCTGCCGGGCGCCCTGATAGTCGATGTCGAGAATGACGTCTTTGCCGCTCTTGAGGCGATCGAGAACCTCGGCCTTTGAAGTCCCGTACCGCTGCTCATGAACGAATGCACATTCGATAAATTCCGCCCGGCCAACCATGGCTTCAAACACTTCGGGCCGAACGAAGTGGTAACTGATGCCGTCGATCTCGCCGGCGCGTGGCTTGCGCGTGGTGTGCGAGACCGAAAAGTAGAGCGTGATGCCGATCGGCTCGAGTTGTTCGCGGACCCGGTTGATGAGCGTCGTCTTCCCGGCACCCGACGGGCCCGAGACGATGAACAACGTCCCATCGGGGTGGAAGTTACTCGACATTCTGGACTTGCTCCCGGATCCGCTCGACCTCGGTTTTCAATTCTACAACGAGGGTGCGCAGCGCCGCGGAGCGCGACTTCGAGCCCATCGTGTTCACTTCGCGCAGCATTTCCTGCGACAGAAAATCGAGCTTCTTGCCGGCTGCCTCTCCGCCGCTCACGGCCTTCTCCGCCTGTTCGACGTGATGGGCGAGCCGCGTCAACTCCTCGGCCACATCACCCTTCTCGACCATGATCACCACTTCCTGAGCGATGCGATCCTGGTTGACGTCGACGCCGGCGACCTTCGCGATTTCCTGCACGCGCTGCTGATACGACGCGAGCAGTTCGTTGCGCATCTCGTCGCGATGCGTGGCCAGGCGCTGCTGCAATTCGCGAATGGTCTGCAGCCGTGTGGTGATGTCGGTGCGCAGCGACTCCCCTTCGCGCATCCGCATCGCTTTCATCTGGGCAAGCGCGTCGCGGACGATGATGGCGAGCGATTCGCGTTCCTCTTCCGTGATCTCCGCGTCGATCGCTTCGACTTGCAGCAGGTCGGGAACACGCAACAGATCGCTGCCCGAAAACGTCGATCCGAGTCCGAGCTCCTCGGCGATGGCGCGAAGCTGCGGAACGACGGTGTTCGCGATCTGCGTGTTGATGCGGACGTTGTAATCGGGCTGCGCGGTGCGCTGCACGCGGATGGAGATGTCGACCTTGCCGCGCGCGAATGTCTCCGACGTCAGCCCGCGCACCGTCGCCTCAGCCTCCCACAAGTAGTCGGGGATGCGCACCGAGGTTTCGAGGAAGCGGTGATTGACACTCTTCGCGGTCACCGCGACGAAGTAGCGCGCGGAAAGCGCGCCGGCAGCCCGGCCGAAACCGGTCATGGAAGTGATCATTCGTTTACCAACCGTTCTGCGTCATCCGCAAGCTCGTTCATTGTTTTTTCTAGTGCGACGCGCCACTCTTCCGTGTCGCCGTCGCGCGGCACGAGCATCGGCGCGCCGTAAAGGTAGACGACACGCGTGAACGGCATCGGTACGACCATGCGGTCCCACGAGCGCAGCAACTTTTTTTTTTAGCAGCGAAGGCGAACGGCACGATCGGAAGACCGCTCACTTTCGCGACGTAGATGACGCCGTCTTTGACAATCTGGGCAGGACCTTTCGGACCGTCGGGAGTGAAGGCGATGTTCTTCCCCGCCTGGATCGCGCGCAGGATCTCACGAAGCGCGACCTCCCCACCGCGCGTCGACGAACCGCGCGCGGTTTCGGCTCCGTAAAAACGCAGAACGCCGGAAACGATCTCGCCGTCTTTCGAGCGCGAGATGATCGCGGTGGTCGGCTTCCGCCACTTCGAGTGCAGTGACAGCAGAATGTGGCGATGCCAGAACGCGAGGATGTAGCGCGGCGAACCGTTGAGATTTTCGACGTTCACGTGGCGCACGCGCATCGTGGCGTACAGCGCGCGCAAAAAGAGATAGCCGAGAAAAGACAGCACGTTGATCAAGCGATCGCTCCGGTCGGGACGGCATCGTCCGCGAACTGCAGATCGTAAAGCTTGCGGTAGACGCCGCGCCGGGCAAGAAGCTCCTCGTGCGGGCCGCTCTCGACGATCTCGCCCTTTTCAAGGACCACGATCTTGTCGGCGCTACGGATCGTAGAGAGGCGATGAGCGATCACGAGCGTTGTCCGGCCCTGCATCAGGTGTTCGAGCGCGCCTTGCACGAGACGCTCCGATTCGGTGTCGAGCGCCGAGGTGGCTTCGTCGAGAATCAGAATCGGCGGATCTTTGAAGAGAGCGCGCGCGATGGCGAGGCGTTGCCGCTGTCCGCCCGAAAGCAGAACGCCCGACTCGCCGATCTCGGTGTCGTACCCGTTCGGGAGCGCGGTGATGAAATCGTGCGCGTTGGCCGCTTGTGCCGCTTCGATAACTCGTCTTTCTTCGACGTCGCCGCGGCCATACGCGATGTTGTTGCGCACGGTGTCGTTGAAGAGCACGACTTCCTGCGTCACGAGACCCATGAGACCGCGCAGCGAGGAGAGACTGACGTCACGGATGTCGCGATCGTCGATGGTGATGCGGCCGCCGTTGACGTCGTAAAAGCGCGGCAGAAGATTGACGAACGTTGACTTGCCCGCGCCGCTGCCGCCGACGATGGCCACGATCTCGCCCGGCGCAATGTTCAGATCGACTCCGCGCAGAACCGGCTCGGCCTGGTATTGAAACGAGATGTTCTCGTATCGGATACCGCTGCCGACCGCGGTGATCGATCCCGCGCCGGGCTTGTCCTCGACCTCGTTCGGAATGTCGAGCATGCGGAAGACGCGCTCAGCGGCGGAGAGCGCGGTGTTCACGGAGAGATTGACCTTGTTGAGTTTCTTAATCGGCTGGTACATCGCCGCGAGCGCCGCGATGTAGGCCATGAGCGCGCCCATGCTCAGCGTGCCGTTCGCGATGCGGCGCGATGCGTAAACGAAGATGGCCAGCGCGCCGAAGCCGGTGACGAAGTCCATCACCGGTGACGAGAGCGCCTGAATCTTCTGCGCCTTCAGATTCGACGAGAGGTGGCGTTTGGTCGCGAGATGAAAGCGGCCGATCTCGAAGCGCTCCATGGTGAAGGCCTTCACGATGCGAACCCCGCGAATCGTCTCCTCGAGCAGCGTAGCCATGTCGGCCATCCGCTCCTGCGAGCGATGCGTCGTCCCGCGCAGCCGGCGGCCGAAGTGGACGACCGGAAACACCATCACCGGCGCGACGATGAAGGTGATCAGGGCGAGCTCGGGGTTGGTCCAGAAGACGTAGCAGAGCAGAAAAAACAGCGTGAGCGATTCCTGGAAGAGATCGCCCATGCGCGTGGAGACCGCGGCCTGGATGGCGTCGGCATCGGACACGACGCGGCTGACCATCTCTCCTGTCGACCGTTCGGAGAAAAAGCGGTGACTCTGAAAAATGATCCGCTCGTACAACTGATTGCGGAGATCGCGAACCGTGGAGAGGCCAACTTTCTGGAATGCGTATTCCGAAAAGAACGACGCCAGCGCACGGAGAACGATGACCGTGAACAGCGCCAGCAGGATGCGGCGGAATTGATCTTTACGGCTTTGTTTGTCCCACCAGGCATGAAAACGATGGTTGGTCTGATCGAGGTGATTGATGACCCAGCCGCGTTGCCCTTCCGGCAGATTGCGCTTGAGGACGATGTCGGCCACGCGGTTCTTGGCCTCCCCCTCGCGCGACGTATGCGGGATCGGCTTCTGCGCGCCGGGAGGCGTGAGGCCGACGTCGACGACCGGCTGCAACAGCCCGATCATCACCGTCTGCGTGACGGCGAAGATGATCATCGAGCCGAACGCGAGCGCCGCCCACGCTTTGTAGCGCCGGAGGTAGCGGTAGAGCCGGCGGAGGACCTTCATCGTTTGACGGTTTCCATGATTGCTTCAGCGGCGCGGCGGGACGCGCCGGCGTCGCCGAGTTTACTCCGCACGGCCGCCAGCTCTTCGACGACGGCAGCGTAGTTGGCCGGTTCGAGCAGGCGCCGCGTTTCGTCCGCGATCGTTTGTCCGTTCACGTCGCCCTGAATCAGCTCCGGAACGATCTTCTTCCCCGCCACGATGTTGATGAGCGCAAAGTGCGGAATCGTCACCACCATCCTGCCGAGCCAGTAGTTGGCGAAGGAAAGGCGATACATGACGATGACCGGCGTGCCGAGGACAGCGCATTCGAGCGTGGCGGTGCCGGATGACGAGAGCGCGATGTCTGCCGCCGCGACGGCTTCGCCGTTGTTGTGCGCGACAACGCGAACGTTTCTGCCGACCACGTACTCGTCGAGCAGTTCGCGCGGAATCGTCGGCGCCTGGACAACGTAGGCGTCGACGCTGCGCTCGCGGGCCAGAATCTCCACCGCATCGAGCATTGCCGGCAGCAGCGACGCGACTTCAGCCTTCCTCGATCCCGGGAGCAGGGCGATGCGGACCGCGGGGGTCGGGGGTCGGGGGTCGGGGGTCGGAGAAGAGGCGGCGCCAGCTACCACGCCCGACTCCCGGCTCCCGGCTCCCGGCCTCCCGATGTGTCCAATCTCTTCGATCAACGGATGGCCGACATACACCGCCTCGATCCCGTGCTCGCGGTAGAAAGTCTCCTCGAACGGAAAGATGACGATCATCCGATCGACGTACCTAGCTACTTGCTTCACGCGTCCCTGCTTCCACGCCCAGAGCTGCGGCGAGATGTAGTAGACGACGCGAATGCCAAGCTCCTTGCACCGCCGGGCCATGCGCAGATTGAATCCGGGATAGTCGATGAGCAGCACGGCATCCGGTTTTTCGCGCGCGATCTCGTTCGCGGTCTCGTCGAAAATCCGCCGGAACATGCGCAGATGGCGGAGGACGTTGAAGAAGCCGACGATGCCCATCTCGCGCGCGTGATGCACGAGGCGCATCCCTTCGCGCGCGAGCAGATCGCCGCCGATGCCGAACGTCTCGATCGCCGGATCGAGGCGTTTCAGCTCGCGCAGAACTTCGGCGGCGTGCAGATCGCCGGAGGCCTCACCGGCGACGATGGCGAGTTTCATCGCAGCGGGAACGGAAACATCACCCACGCCAGCGCGATGCCGCCGAAAAAGAGCGAGCAGAAGATGACGAGAAAGGTGCGGATCCGTTCGGCGCGCGTCTCCTTCCACAACAGCGCGAAGAAGATGCCGGTGGCGACGGCGTAGAGGAACATCAGCACGATGTGGTTGCGGAGGAGGCTCATTCTTTTCGTCCCTGCGCGATGTCGAACGCGTCCACCACGAGCAGCAGATTCATGAGGCCGGCGGTGATGGTGAAGGCCGTGCCGTGTTCGAAGGTGATGGAGGTGACGTCGCCGTGCACGCCCATCCACGTCGCGATCCAGTAGATGATCCCGGAGCCGAGCGAGCCAAGCGCGGCCAGCATGCGCAGCACCGATCCGTTGGCGTGGTTGATCGTGTAGAGATCGCCGTCGATGGCCAGGCCGATCGCGAACAGCAGCACGACGATGAGGAAGAACGTGATGGCCCGCGCGCGGCGGCCGAGGTAGAGATGGCCCGCGCCGGGTACGAGGTACGCCAGCAGCATGGCAGTGACGGTGCGGCCTTTCATTGTTCGGTGATCGATCCCTTCCGGAGTTTCGTGAAGTGCGGCAGGAGCTTGTCGTAGGTGACGTCGAGATCCTCCGGCACGATGCGCGTGCGGGCGGTGACGGTCATGAAATTCGAATCGCCGCTCCAGCGCGGCACGATGTGCATGTGGTAGTGGTCGGCCACGCCCGCACCCGCCACCTGTCCGAAATTCATCCCGACGTTGAAGCCGTCCGGATGGTAAACGTCGGAGAGGATGCGTTGCGATTCCGCGGTGAGGCGAATGAGCGATTTCAGTGAGTTGTCGCGGCTCTGAAACAGCAAAGCTTCGTGCGCGACGGGCGCGACCATCAGATGGCCGTTCGTGTAGGGATAGCGGTTGAGCATCACCAGGGCGTCATCGGTGCGGAAGATTGTCAGCGTTTCGCGCAGCGCATCCGAGCTCACCGCATTGCAGAAGATGCATTTCTGCGAGTCGCTTTTCGGAGCGGTCAAGTAGGGATATCTCCAGGGAGTGAAGAGGATGTCCATTGCATGGGTGGAAGAGTCAAAGACGAAATGTTGAATGGTGAATGTTGAATGTTCAATGTTGAATGACGCTTCGCGATGCCTTCACATTCAACACTGAACATTCAACATTGAACATTCCACATTTGCTTTTACGGGCTCCCGCCATCCTGTGGCGCAGTAGCTTCCGTTACGGTCGCGGTTTCCAGCGCCTTGTTGATCAACTCCTTCAGCTCTTTCCCTGGCTTGAAGTACGGGATCTTCTTGGACGGCACGTCCACCTTCTCGCCCGTCTTCGGATTGCGTCCCGTTCGCGATTTGCGGCTGCGAAGGCGGAAACTGCCGAAGCCGCGCAGCTCGATCTTCTGGCCGGAGCGGAGGGAATCGACGATCGAATCGAAGACGATGTTGACGATGGTTTCAGCCTGCTTCTTCGTCAGCGAAACGACGCGCGCGACCTCGTCCACGAGCTCTGCTTTGGTCATCACGCCCGCTTTATCCGCGATCTCTTCTTCGGGTTCCAGGTGATCCAAAGGTGCCTCCTCGCTCATGACGTTCACCACTGAAACAGAAACCGCGGACGGCGCGTGAGAATGCGGCTGATGGCGGTCTCCGTGTCGGAGTCATCGCTGGTCAGCGCGTCGAAAATCCCGCGTGTCCGCTTCTTTGGATAGATGGTTCCGGGCCGGCCGGAGATTCCGCCGAGCTTGCCGGCCACGCGCACGGCATCCTCGAGGTTGCCGAGTTGGTCGACGAGTTTCATGCCGAGGGCCTGCTCACCGGTGAAGACGCGGCCGTCGGCGATCTTGCTGACGTCGGCCTCGCTCAGCTTTCCTTTCCGTCCCGCCGCGACGGCGCGGACGAACTGCGAGTGCAGCTGCATCACGATCGCCTGAAAATAGGCGCGCTGGTCGTCGGTCAGATCCTGGTACGGCGAGCCAGCCGCCTTCATCGCGCCGCTGGTGATCGTTTCCGGCTTCAGCTTCGCCCACGCCAGCAGATCCTTCGTTTCCATCCACTGAAGGATCACGCCGATGGAGCCGGTGATCGATCCCGGATTCGCCACGATGCGGTCACAAGCCGAGGCGATGTAGTAGCCGCCGGACGCCGCCACGCTGTCGAGTGAGGCGATGATCGGCTTGCCGCTGCGCGCGCGGACGTTGCGGATCTCTTCGTAAATCTCCTGCGACGGCGCGATCGCACCGCCCGGACTGTTGATGCGCATGATGATCGCTTTGACGCTGTCGTTCTTCGCATAGCGATGCAGCGCGTCGATCGTGTCGCGCGATCCGAGGATCTCGCCGTCGATCGGGATGATGGCCACCTTGTCGCCGAAGACGTCGCCGCGCGAGGTGGTGTCGTTGTTTCCGATCATGGCGATCATGACGCCGAAAAGGACCATGCCGATGAAGACGACGAGGCAGCCGCTGAACGCGCCGAGAAAAAAAACGCCCGCGCGCGACTTGCGCGGCGTTGGGACAACAACCGGATCGGCAGTCGCCTCACCGGGGGCTGGAACGGGATCGAGTTCCGGCATCGCGATCAGCCTTGCGGCGTGGTCTCCGCGGGAGCGGCTTCCGGCTCCGGCTCGGCTTCCGATTCAGCCGGATGTTCTTCCACCGCCGGCGCCGATTCCGCGTGCTGCGCGATCTCGGCCTCGGTCAGCGGTTCGACGTCGCGCGTGGAGAGTCCGATCTTCTTGTCGGTCCAGTCGATTTTGATGATGCGTGTGCGAACGGCCTCGCCGACATGGAAAGTCTTGTCGAGCTTCGCCTTCGGGTCGCGCGAGATCTCCGAGATGTGCGCGAGACCTTCCACGCCGTCGGCCACGCGAATGAAGAGGCCGAAGTCGGTGATCTTGGCAATCGTGCCGATCAGCTCATCGCCGACGTTGTGCGACTTCGCGAAGTTGTCCCACTCGTTCGGAAGGAACTCTTTGATCGAGAGCGAGAGCCGCTGATTCTCGCCGTCGACACTGATCACGCGCGCCTGCACGGCGTCACCCTTCTTCAACACTTCGTTTGGATGCTTGAGCCGGCGATTCCACGACATGTCGGAGATGTGAATCAGTCCGTCGATGCCGTCTTCAACTTCGACAAATGCGCCGAAGTCCGTGAGGTTGCGGACCTTGCCGGTGACGACCGCGCCGATCGGATAACGCTCGGCGATGGTGTCCCACGGATTCTGTTCGAGCGCTTTCAGCGAGAGCGAGATGCGCCGGTTCTGCACATTGACATCCGTGACGACCGCATCGACCTCGGTGCCCATCGCCAGGAGCTTGGAAGGATTGCGGACTTTCTTGGTCCACGACATTTCGGAGACGTGGATCAGTCCTTCGACGCCTTCCTCGAGCTCGATGAACGCTCCGTAGTCAGTCAGCGAAACAACACGTCCGTGAACCTTCGAGCCGAGCGGATAGCGCTGCACGACGTCATGCCACGGGTCCTGACTCTTTTGTTTGTAGCCGAGCGAAACGCGCTCGGCGGTCGGATCGAATTTGAGGACGACCACTTCGATCTCGTCGCCGACATTGAAGTATTCGGAAGGGTGGTTGACGCGGCCCCACGAAACATCGGTGATGTGGAGCAGCCCATCGACGCCGCCGAGGTCGACGAAGACGCCGTAGTCGGTGATGTTCTTGACGATGCCGTGGGTGTGCTGCCCTTCCTGAAGCCGGCTGAAGGTGTCGGCTTTCGCCGCGGCTTGTTCGACTTCGACGATGGCGCGGCGCGAGAGGACGACGTTGTTCCGCTTCTTGTCGAACGAAACGATCTTGAATTTGTATTCGTGACCGCGGAGCGCGTCGAGGTTCTTCACGGGCTTCGTGTCGATCAACGATCCAGGCAGAAATGCCTTGACGCCACCGACGTCGACGGCCAGCCCGCCTTTGACGCGCTCGATGACGCGGCCGGAAATCGGCTCGTCCGCTTTGAACGCGGCTTCGATGCGGTCCCAGACCAGCATCCGTTCCGCTTTTTCGCGCGAAAGGACGATGTAGCCGCTGTTATTTTCGAGACGTTCGATGAAAACATCGAGCTCGTCGCCAGGCTTGACCGTGATCTTGCCGTCGTAGCCGGTGACCTCATGGACAGGCAGAACGCCCTCGGATTTGTAGCCGATGTCGATGACGACTTCGGCGCCGAGCACTTTCAGGACACGCCCACGGATGATGTCGCCCTCGGCGAAGTTCGACATTTTCCGGTCGTACATGTCGAGCAACTCGTCCATGCCGAGGCCTTCGAGGTCGTTGGGCTCCCCCCCTTTTCGGAGCGGTTGATTCAGGTTTTTAGGATCGTCACTCGACGGCATGAAACGGGATACCTCCTGGAAATTTCGGGCGCATACGCCCGGAGGCGCACGTGGCGTAAATTGTTGATACTAGTCGAAATGCGGAGTTTAGTGGCGAGCCTCCGGGGGAGTCAAGGAATTACGGGCTGATGTCATCCTGAGTCGCCGAAGCTGCGTAGGCGAAGCCGGAGCAGCGCAGGACGACGAAGGATCTCAAGCTTCCCAAGTTGCGTTGAATCCCAGCGGGTTCCAGCCGGAGTTGCGCATCTTGAGATCCTTCGTCGTCCTGCGGCGTTCCGCGCTTCGCGCTCCAACGCCTCCCGCGGCTCAGGATGACAGCTGCACGATGCGCTGCACGACCTCATCGATGGTCAAATCCGAGGTGTCGATGACGGTGTACGAGTCGTCGAAGCTCAGCGGCGAGTCGGCGCGGGTGGAGTCTTGTTCGTCGCGGGCGATGGTGGCGGCGAGGATGGTTTCGTAGGACGCGCCCTCCCCTTTTTCCAGCAGCTCGGCGTGGCGGCGGCGGGCCCGGACCTCGGGACGGGCGGTCAGGAAGAATTTGTACGGCGTTCCGGGGAAGACTTTCGTGCCGATGTCGCGGCCTTCGAGGACGCCTCCGCTGCGGCGTCCGAGGTCTTGTTGGAGCCGGACCAGGACGCGGCGGACGGCGGGAACGGCGGAGACGTTGCTCGCGGCCATGCTCATCTCCGGCGTGCGGATCATCGAGGTGACATCTTCGCCGTTGAGCAGGACGCGGGCGCGTTCTCCGGGGATGAAGTCGATGCGTGTGCGCGAGGCGAGATCTTCGAGCTTCCCTTCATCGCGCGTGTCGATCCCTTCGCGCGTCGCGGCAAGCGCGAGCGCGCGATACATCGCGCCGGTGTCGATGTGCGGGAGGCCGAGCTCGCGCGCGACGGCGCGGCTCGTGGTGGTTTTACCGACGCCGGAGGGGCCGTCGATGGCGATGATCTTCGCCATGAACGATTAACGCCGCGCGCTGCTGCGCGATGGACGCGCGCCGGCGCGGCGGACCGCAGGTTTCTTCGAGCCGCTCGACTTGCCCACCGCAACTTTCGGCCGCGGCGTGGCCGGACGCGGCGACGGCGTGCGGCGCGTTGAACTTCGCGTTTCGGTGCGTGCGGATCGCTTCGCTGCCGACTTCGGACGCGACGCCGCAGGTTTTCGCGACGCGGCCGCCGCAGGTTTCTTGCGCGACGTCGGACGCGCTGTCGTCCGCCGCGGTTTCACGCTCTTCTTCGGCTCCTTCATCGTCTCCAGCATCTTCACTTCCTGCTTCGTCAGCTCGCGCCAGACGCCGGGAGTGAGTTTCGGATCGGAGATGGGACCGATGGCGACGCGGCGCAGTTTCGAAACGGGATGGCCGACGGCCTGGAACATCTTGCGAATCTGCTGCGTGCGCCCTTCGCGGAGTTTCACTTCGAACCAGCTGTTGCCCTCGTCGTCGCGTTTGCCGGTGGTGTGCATCCGCTCGATGTCGCACGGGAGCGTGCGTTTGCCATCGATGGTGATGCCGCGCCGCAGCTTATCGACCAGCCGTTCCTCGGGAACGCCGCGCACTTTCACGCTGTACGTTTTCACGGAGCCGTGCGTCGGATGCGAGACTTTGAACGCGAGCTCGCCATCATTCGTCAGCAGCACCAGTCCCTCGGAATGGAAGTCGAGACGGCCGACCGGATAGATGCGCTCACGGATTCCGCGCACGAGATCGATGACGGTGCGGCGGCCCTGCGGGTCTTCCACCGTCGTCATCACTTCCTTCGGTTTGTACAGGAGGATGTAGCGATGCGGCTCGGCTTTCGTAATCAGTTTGCCGTCGACTTTGATGTGATCGCGATCGGGGTCGGCGCGCGTGCCGAGTTCTTCGACGACACGCCCATTCAGCGTGACCCGTCCCTCCCGGATCATCGCCTCGGCTTCACGGCGCGACGAAACGCCGGCGTGGGCGATGATCTTCTGCAATCGCTCTTGCATCACTCTGATTGTTCGTTGACGACGGCGGATTGTACCTCGTTCGTTGCAGCGTGCGCGTCGTCATCGCTCGCAGAATTTTCCGCGACGACATTCTCATCGCTCAACTCCGCGTTGACCGCGTCGTCGATCTGCTCACCTTGCGCGAGCGGAACCTCGATCCCTTCCGCGATCGGCGTCGACTCGATAGCGAGCACGAGATCGTCGTTGATCTGCTCGCCGATCAGGTCGCCGAATTCTTCGAGCCGCGGCATATCGCGGATGTCGTTCAGTCCGAAGTGGACGAGAAACTCGCGCGTGGTGCGATACAGAAACGGACTGCCGACGACGTTCTTGCGTCCGGCGACGCGGATCATGCGCCGCTCCAGCAGCGTGCGAATCGTTTGATTCGAATTGACGCCGCGAATCTCCGAAACCTCGGGCGCCGTAATCGGCTGGCGATACGCGACGATGGCCAATGTCTCGAGCGCGGCAATGGAGAGACGGTTCTCCCCTTTTTTCGCAAAGTACTTCTTCAGGATGGGATCGTGCTCGGCGCGCGTGGCCAGCCGCCAGCCGCCCGCGGTCTGCTCGAGCATGAATCCGCCGAGGTGATCATCGAGAGCGCGCTTGATCTCTTCGAGCTGCGCGATGACCGCTTCCCGTCCCTCGTCCGCAAAGGCCTCGGCGAGCTCGTCGAGTTTCACCGGCTCATTGCTGACGAAGAGGATGGCCTCGAGTGCCGCTCGTAATTCGTTTGGTTCCATTGGCATTGTGTGGTCGCTAACTATTGTCGAAAACCGCGAACTGCGATTCGTCGATCGTCGTCTCCGTGCTGGCGATCAGAATCTCGCCGAAGTTTCCGCTTTGCTTGAGTGAAATCCCGCCGAGGCGGACGAGTTCGAGTGTGGCAAGGAAGATCGCGATCAACTCGTTGCGGTCGCGTCCCTCGAGGAACCACTGCAAGCGGATCGGCGATTTCTCGTGCAGCTTCGTGTACAGCTCGCGCATCTTGTCCGAAATCTTGTGGACCGTGCGCTTCAGTTCGATCGACTGCGGATGATTCTGTTTGTAGCGATTGAGCGCGCCGCGAAACGCGTCGATGAGATCGAAGAGTCCGACTTCGCTCATGTCGATCTCCGAGGCGTCGGTGCCTGGGATCGGCGTCGCAGGACGCGGCCAGACGCCCATGCGCAGCACATCGAGCTCCGCGAACGATTCGGCGACCGCTTTGAAGCGCTGATATTCGAGCAGCCGGTCGACCAGCTCCTGGCGCGGATCCTCGATCACCTCATCTTCGTCGTGGGGCAGCAGCATCTTCGACTTGATGTGGATCAGCAGCGCGGCCATGTAGATGTAGTCGGCGGCGACGTCGAGGCTCAGCTCCTCCATCGCATCGAGGTAGCCGTTGTACTGCGTGGTGATCAGCGCGATGGGGATGTCGTAGATGTCGATCTTGTGCTGCTTGATGAGATGCAGCAGCAGGTCGAGCGGGCCGTGAAACGAGGGCAGCGTGACTTTGAGCGCGCCCGAGCTTTCGTCCTGCTCGTCGGCGGGACGATCGTCGGCCGGCTGCGCGACTGTGGTTTCGTCGGCCATCGTCGTCATTGCAGCCCGCTGTAGTTGATTTTCACCGCGTCGCGCACGAGCTGCATCGTCTCCTGCGCGCGCTCGCGGGCCTTGCGATTTCCTTCGCGCAGCACGTCCCAGACGGTCGACGGGTCGCGATCGATCTGCTCGCGCTTCTCGCGGATCGGCCGCAGCGACTCGATCATGATCTCGGCCAGCAGCTTCTTGTCGTCGACGCAGCCGATCTCGGCGGCGCGGCACTCGCGATCGACGCGGGCGATCGTTTCATCGTTCGAGAAGAGCTTGTGAAATTGGAAGAGGTTGCAGACATCCGGTCTGCCTGGATCTTTGCGGCGGATGCGCTCCGGATCGGTGAACATCGTCATCACCAGCGCGCGGATGTCGTCGGCGCTGGCCGTCAGCGGAATCGTGTTGCCGTACGACTTCGACATCTTGCGTCCGTCGAGTCCTGGCACTTTCGGAGTCGTCGTCGCGAGCGGCAGAGGCTCGGGAAAGACATCGCCGTAGAAACGATTGAAACGGCGGACGATCTCACGCGAGAGTTCGAGATGCGATTCCTGATCCTCGCCCACCGGAACGAAGTTCGCCCTATAGATAATGATGTCGGCCGTCTGCAGCAGCGGGTAACCGAGGAAGCCGTAGGTGTTGAGGTCCTTGTCTTCGAGCTGCGCCTGCTGATCCTTGAACGTCGGCACGCGCTCCAGCCACGGCAGCGGCGTGACCATCGACAAAATCAGATGCAGCTCGGCGTGTTCCTTGACCTCGGACTGCACGAAGATCGTCGATTTCGCCGGATCAAGTCCCGCGGCCAGCAGATCCGCCGTCGCTTCGAACGTCGCATTCGTGATGCGGGACGTGTCGGCGTAGTCGGACGTCAGCGCGTGCCAGTCGGCGATGAAGTAGTAGCAGTCGTACAAATCCTGCAGACGCACCCAGTTCCGGATCGCGCCGAAATAGTTGCCGAGGTGGATGCGGCCGGTAGGGCGGAGGCCGCTGAGGACGTACTGGGGTGCTTGGCTCAATGCTGACTCGTGGTTTTGGCGCATTCACCGCGTCAAAAACGCGCGCCGATTTGGACGGCGGAGTGTAGCAGATGTGGTTTTGCGCCTTCGAGCTACGTGAGCGATTTCAGAACCTTCTCATATTCGTCATGCGGACCGATCCAGAACCAGACCACTTCGTCGCTGGCCGCAAGTATCCCGACCGCACGATAAGTCCGTCCGACACGAGCTGAGACGAGACGGTTCGAGCCATGAATACGTTTGAAATGAAGCGATGCATGCCGAGGATTCGCTTGAAACAGCCGATATGCGGCACGGGCGTGCGCGCGTATCTCCGGTGGTAGCGATGCAATGCGCTTTCGAAATTCCGGCGCCGTTCGCGATTTCACAACGTGTCTGGATCGAGCGGAAGCGTGCGGCCGAGGCGATAGTCTTCGAGTGCCTTGTCAGCCATCCGCTCGATGACATCCGAAGGCTTTGCGAAAAGCTCGTCCCACCGCCGATCTGCGTCGATCTCTGCGAGCAAAACGGCGCCGATCGCCTCCTGCTCCTCTTCCGGCAATTCCTTCGCAGCGGCGTAGGCTTCATCGAGAAGGTTGGTCATAGAGGACATTCTAATCCTTCACTGTCGCCGGAACCGGAACTCCGAGGAGCTTCTGCACGATCTTCTCCGCTTTCGGCAGTCCGTCTTTTTCGATGATCTCGATGGCGAGGTCGCGGGCTTTTTCCATCAGCGCGAAATCGCGGACGATGTGGCCGAAGCGGAAACGCATGGCGCCGGATTGGCGGGTGCCAAGGAGCTCGCCGGGGCCGCGGAGTTTGAGGTCGAGGTCGGCGAGGTCGAAGCCGTTCAGTGTTTTGGCGAACTGCGTGAGGCGATCCTTTTCTTTGTCGGCGACGAGGACACAGTACGACTGGCGCGCTCCGCGCCCGACGCGGCCTCGGAGCTGGTGGAGTTGTGAGAGGCCGAAGCGGTCGGCGTCGATGATCAGCATGAACGAGGCGTTGGCGACGTCGATGCCGACTTCGATGACCGTCGTCGACACGAGGATGTCGATCTCGCCGCGTTTGAAACGCTGCATCGTCTCCTCTTTTTCGGCGGGGGGCATGCGGCCGTGGATCATGGCCACGCGGCGATTCGGGAAGCGCAGCTTCGTCGCTTCGAAGCCGATCGTGAGCGGTTTCAGATTCGACTTCTCCGACTCCTCGATGATCGGATAGACGATGTACGCCTGCGCTCCGGCGGCAACCTCGGTATCGATGAAGTGGTAGACGCGCTCGATCTGCTCCGGCGCGCGCACGGCGGTCTTGATCTGCTGGCGTCCCGGCGGAAGCTCGTCGATTACGGAGAGATCGAGATCGCCGTACATCGCCAGCGCGAGCGATCGCGGAATTGGCGTCGCAGTCATGACCAGGATGTCGGGCGTGTCGCCTTTCGCGAAAAGACGCTGACGCTGCTCCACGCCGAAGCGATGCTGTTCGTCGACGATCGCCAGGCCGAGCGATTTGAAGACAATGCGATCTTCGAGCAACGCGTGCGTGCCGACGGCGAGCTGGATGAAGCCATCGCGCAATCCGGCCAGCAGCGTGCGGCGCTCGCCCGCCGTCATCGAGCCGGTCGCTTTGGCCACGACGACGGAATCGTCAAGTAGTTGACGAATTCGCTGATAGTGCTGCTCGGCCAGGATTTCCGTCGGCGCGAGCAGCGCGACCTGATGTCCGTTGCGAATCATGATGATCGCGGCGATCAACGCGACGATCGTCTTGCCGCTGCCAACGTCGCCTTCGAGCAGCCGGTACATCGGCTTCTCCGATTGAAGGTCGCCGGCGATCTCCTTCAGCACGCGCTTCTGCGCCTTCGTCAGCCGGAACGGCAATATCCGTTTGACCTCGGCACGCAGCTCGTCATCAACGTTGATCTTGCGCGTCTTCGTCTTCACCTCTTCCGTCGCGCGGCGGACGCGTAGGGCGAGCTGCAGCGTGAAGAACTCCTGCAGGATGATGCGGACGTGCGCGCGTGAGCCGCGGCCGAGGAAGGCGTCGTCGAGCTGCGGCGGGCGGTGGATCTGTTCGAGTGCGGGCGCGAGATCGATTACGCCGAGGCGCTTGCGGAGCGCGGGAGCGAGCGGATCTTCGAGCGTTGGGAGCGCGTTGAGCGCGCCGGCGATGATCTGGCGTAGCGCCTTCGGCGGGATGTTGCCCACCTTCGAATAGATCGGAACGATGGCGCCGTCGGCTTCGTCGTCTCCTTCGAATTTTTCCCAATCGGCGCTTTCGATCTGAAGCTGGCCGTAGGACGAAATCTTCGGCGTCCCGAAGACGGCCAGCCGGTCGCCGCGGCGAATCTGATCGCCGAGGAAGCCCTGGTTGAACCAGACCAGCTTCACGGCACCGGTGCCGTCTTCGAGAACGACTTCGAAGACTTTCATCCGCTTGAGCCGCGTGGTGTGAAGGTTGGCCGACATCACCTTGCCGCGCAGGAGTATGGGCGTGTCGGTGTGGCGTCCGACATCGGCGATGCGAACAGGATGGCGGCGGTCTTCGTAGCGGTACGGCAGGTAGTAGATAAGGTCGCCGGCCGTTGCGAGCCCGGCTTCTTCGAGTTGCTTCGCGCGCATCGGTCCGGCGCCGGGAAGCGCGCGGACGGACGTGTCGGCGGTGATCGTCACGACACTATTGTGCAGTACGGAGGGCGCGTTCTACGGAGGGTAGACGATCGATCGGCCCAATCTACGCGCGTATCCAATTAGTCGAACAGCGCCCGCATCGCGATGAGACCGATCTTGATCCCGTCGCCGTTGTGGATCATTACCGGCGTCCCGGTCGGGATGCGCTGATCGTTGACGTAGGTGCCGTTGACCGTCCCCACTTCTTCCAGCATGAAGTACTGATTACCGCTGCAAATAATTTTTGCATGGCGGCGGGAGACGGAGCGGTTCGCATCTACAGAGGTTAGATCGACGTCCGGCAGGATTCCGGTGACCGGATCGGCGCGGCCGATGGTGGTCTCGTCCCCCTTGCTGAAGAAAAACTCGGCGCCGGTAGTGAGGTCGACCAGCCGATGGCGATGATGGACCTCGGCGGGCACACTCTGGGTAGCGTCGAGCGCGCCGTGCTCGCTGTCGACTTCGCGGCCGACCAGCCGTTCGAGCAGCGTGTTCGCTTCGCGCAGCCGCTTCGAGTACTTGCGAATGATTCTTACCGCGACTTCGGGATTCTTGCGGAGCATTTCGTCGAAGCGGGCGCCGTTGATGACCAGCGCGCGAACTTCGGTCCTGGCGATCGCGTCGGCGGTGCGGGGGACGCTTTCGAGCACGGCCATCTCGCCGAAGAAGTCGCCTTTCTCGAGATGGGAGAGCGCGTGCGATTCGCCGTTGATGTGCTTGACGATGTCCACCTCACCCTCCTGGATGATGAACATCTCGGTGCCGAGCTCTCCCTGCTGGAAGATCACGTCGCCGGCGGCATAGTGTGATGAAGAGTCCTTCACCGGATCCTTTCCGCCGGTCGTTTTGAAAACGGTTTTCATGGCTTGACCGCCGGGTGCAACAGCGTGAGCGTGCGGTCTCGGGAACTAACGCGTACGACTCCACCGACCGGCATCAGGAGGTTGTTCCCATGATGGCCGAACGGTAGATCGCGTATGACCGGGATATTGCTGAAGGCGAAGAATTCGTGCAGCAGCGCCTCGATTTCGGCGTCGCTGCCGCACCCTTTCAACTTCCCAATAACCACTGCTCGGATTTTTTGCAGTCTACCGGCAAGGCGTAAGTGGGTCAACATTCGGTCGAGGCGATACGGTGACTCTTCAACGTCCTCGAAAAACCAGATGCCGTCGTCGATCCAGAAGTCGTACGGCGTGGCGGTGAGCGCGGTCGTCAATGACAGGCAGCCGCCGAAGAGGATCCCTTCCGCTTCGCCTTCGAAGACGACTTGATCGGCGTCGAACGAATGCGTGAGCGGCGCGTCGCCGGCCAGCATCGACCAGAACCACTGCTCGATGTCTGGGGTCAGACCTTCGAACCAGTCGAGGTTGACCATCGGTCCGTGAAAGGAGCCGATGCCGCAGTTGACGGCGACCGCCTGATGGAGCGCGGTGATGTCGCTGAATCCGATGATCGGGCGGGGATTGGCGGTAATGGCGCCGTAGTCGATGCGGTCGAGGATGCGCATGGCGCCATAGCCGCCGCGTGCGAAGAAGAATGCATCGACGTCGTCAGACCTCAAGTAATGGTTCAACTGTTCGAGACGCTCGTCATCATCACCAGCCAGGTAGCCGCGATGGCGATGATCGATGTTGCTGGCAAGTGTGACGCGAAGGCCGCGCGACTCGAGCGTCCGCACGCCAGCTTCGATGCGCGGTATCTCGGACGGCGAAGAGATCGCGAGGACGACGACGTGGCCGTTGCGTGTGAGTGGCCGCGGAGGAATGAGCATTCCTGCGGACAGTAGCAAAGGCGATGCTGAGCCTGTCGCGAGAGGCGATCTTCGCAAAGCGCCGCGCGTTGTCGGCGTCAAGGGCAGAAAGTGTCAAGCCGTGCGGCCTCACCGGAGATCCTGATGCCGTCCTTCGCTTCGCTGCGGCGGCATCAGGATGGAGAGAAAGAGAACGTGTGGAGTGGACCTGTAAGCCGAATTCTGTTTCCCCGCCGAAGCGAGGATGAAGATCATTCGTCTGCCACGCGCGTTGCCGCGGTGGTCAAGCAACCTACCCGGAAGCTCATAACGGAGACGGGCGGCTCCATCACTTCCCTATTTGGTCTTGCTCCGCAGGGGGTTTGCCGTGCCGTACCCACTCGCGTGGGACGCGGTGCGCTCTTACCGCACCGTTTCACCCTTACCTCCTCCTCGAACCTTGCGGTGTCGAGGCGATCGGCGGTCTATTCTCTGTTGCACTTTCCGTCGCGTCGCCGCGCCTGGCCGTTAGCCAGCCTGCTGCCCGTGAGAGTTCGGACTTTCCTCGACGCCTTGCAACGCCGCGATCCTCCAGTCCACTCCACACGGGTGTGGGTAACAGTCTCCGGCACTGGTGATTCCTTACAGAGAACGGGGTCACGCGGAGTCGCGGAGACGCGGAGGAGAAAAAGAAAAAATCTCCGCATCTCCGCGCCTCCGCGTAAACCGTCCCCCTGCACATTCTCGCCACAATCCCTCACGATAAATTGTTGCTGTTTCAGTCGCTTACAATCGATGTCGGCGTGCCGACATCAAAATATATTCCGGTTTTTCGGGTCTGAAAACCACGCCAGCCACTCCTCGTCGGCGACCTTCTCCTCCCCTGCCGGAGTCGCTTCCAACTCGGCCATGAATCCTGCCGGATTGATCACCTCGACCTGCCTCCGCTGGATGCGCGACGCCAGTCCGCGATCGGCAGTGACGACTTTCCAGCCGCTGCCGGTGGCGACCTTGTTCGCGATCAGATCGTCGGCGGAACGGGCGCCGCTGAAGATGACGCTCACGCCGCCGAGGTGCCGGCCGAAGTTTTCGGGCTCGCTGCCATCGAAGTAGCAGGCGACCTTCGTCCGCTTGGCGCGGGCGAAGTTGGCGAGCGATCGGACGAGCTGGCGTTTCGTGTCGGCGGCATCGCGCGAGGCTCCGGCGCGGCCGAGGAGGTTGTTGCCGTCGATGACCCAGCTCATGCCCGCACGCGGCGCAGGCGGCGATACGCCATGACGAACAACAACGTCATCACGAACAACATCGGAATGACCACCCATGGCAACACGATCACGACGACGGCGTTGACGAACGCGAAGCCGTCTTCGAGCAGCGAGAGAAACGGATTGCCGAGGCCTCCCGTCATCAACGTGCTCGCGCCGCGCAGGGTGGCCTTCGTCGCGTGTGACCCAAGCGCGGCGCCTCCGGCGATGACTGAGGCCAGGATTACCGCTCCGTGCGGGATGCGGTCGGAGACGGCGGCCCACGCCACGAGCGCGCCGGCGGCGGGACGGATCAGCGTGTGGATGAGATCCCAGACATGATCGACGGTCGGCACTTTGTCGGCCAGGAATTCGATGAGATACAGAACGCCGACCACGATCAGGACGGGCGTAGTGGCGAAGAAGCGCGCCATGTCGTCATGAAACATGGCCGGCTGCCAGCGCGCCAGGAGGCCGAAGACCAGCAGCGTGGCGTAGGCGTTGATGCCTGCGCCGAGGCCCAATCCGGCCGAGGTGAGAAGCGAGGCGATCATCAGCGCGGGATTTTAACGACGACCGGGGCCGAGCCGAGCGACGCGGGAAGTTCCGTCGCCGCAGCTTTCGCGTCGGCGCTGTTGTCGAAACGGCCCCAGAAGACGCGGTAACACGGACGGCTGCGGTAACTCGTCCGCACGAACCAGACTTTCCCGCCGCCTTCGTTGATCGCGCGCGTGACGGAGGCGGTCTCGCAGACGAGCTCGAACTGCAGCGTGTAGTTGCCGCCTTTCTGAGCCGCAAAGTCGCTGGCCATGCCGTCGTACTTGGTGCGGGTGGCGTCAGTGGCAGGGGCGGTGGAGGCGTTGGTGATCGTCGCGCCGGTGGCGGTGCGTTCGAGATGGGTGGTGGACGTGGGCGCGGCTGGGGGTTTTGGCGCGGCCTTGGGAGGCGCGGTCACGGCGACGCGTGGCGGAGCGGTGGTTGTGGTTTTCGGAGCGGTCGAGGTGGTTGCGGCAACACGCGGCGGAATGGTCGTCGTCGTTATCGGCGTCCCGGATGTCGTCACCATCTGCGGCTTCGTCACAATCGGCGGCGCGGACGCCGCCGGGCCAGCCGGCGAGACGCCAGCGTTCCTGCGTGCCGCGAGCATTGGGGCTGCTGTTGTCGAAGGCGGCGCGTTGGTCAGGGTCGAGGGGACGCTCACGTTCCCGTTTGATGTCGTCACTGCTACTGATGTTGTCGCAGGTTTTGTGCTCGACACCGGCGGCGCGGAGGACGCCGCTGCGGTTTTCGCCCCCTGCCGCTGATGCCACCAGTTCCAGCCTGCATATCCGCCGATGACGATGAGGAGCAGGAGGAGCAACGGCATCAGCATGCTGCGTTTCCGCGGCTCCGCAGTCGGCACGTCTGATGTCATGGCCGAGGTCGGAACCTCGTCGCCGTGCAGCGGGACGGCGGCGCGTCGGGCGGCTTCGATCTGTGCTTCGTCGAAGCCCCACTGCGGCTCTAAGGGGGGCCCGATCGGCGGCGGCGCGATCTCCGTCGCCGAGAATTGATCGTCATCGACTGGGTCATCCCATACCGAGGCTGCCGGCGCGGCGATATTCAAAGCCGGGATTTCCATCGTCGCGCTATCGACCCTCGGCGCTTCAACCGCGGCCAGCGGCATCGTCGGCGCTACGTCATCGAGAGTGAAGTCGGGATTTTCGACGTCCCAAGCGTCGGCGCCAGAAACCTCATGTTCTGCTGGAGGTTTATCCAGACGAGTTACCAGCTTCAGTAGTCGTAGCGCTTCCAACAGTTTGTAGACGTTGAAGATATCCTTGCCGGACTGCGCCGCAACGTCAGCGGCCGTGTTGCTGCCGTCGATCTTCTCGACAATCTGTTCCGCGTCTTCGTTGAGGCCGAGGCGGCGGAAGGCATCGTCGAAGTCCGGCGATTTCTCGAAGATCGCGTTGCCGCTCTCCATCGCCTGTTCGGACTTCGTTCGGTCGGTATCCGTCACCACCAGTTCCACGATGATCTGCGCCAGCGGGAAGAGTGTCCCCTCCTCGCGCTTCGGCAGGTAATCCTCCACGATCGTGTAGGAACCGCTCTTCCAACCGATGATCGAGCGGAGGATGCCGATGACCTGGACGCGGCGGGCCCACGTCAGCTCCTTGCGGGTGATGAAGCCGAGGCCGAGGAGCGCGTCGCCGAGCGTCTCGCTTTCCTTGCGCTTGGCGAGCGCCTGCTTGACATGCTCGCGCGTGACCTTGTTGGCGCGCAGCAGGATTTCGTCGACGGCGTCGGTGCGATCGTTGGTCGACGCGGAGAGAACGTCGCCGTTTTTGAAATAGACGATCTTGATGATGCCGTCGCTCTCGAAACGGATCGCGCCGGTAAACTGCTCGCTTCCGAGCTCGACGAGCCGTTGAATCAGATCGATCTCGCCGATTTCGCCTTCGAAGCTCATGTCGTCCCCGCCCTTTTCAATCTACGCGTTGTGGATTGGCGATTATCGCATGCGCGCCTCGAAGATTCTCAGACGTGACGGATACCCTCCGATATACACTGCCGTACAATATCCAGCCACGAAAAGGGGGATTCCATGAAACGTTTGGCTCTGGTGCTCCTGCTCCTGGTTTGCTGTGTTCCTCTGGCCTCCGCGCAGTCGTCGTGCACTCTCACCTTTCTCACCGAATCGGTCCCCGATTTTCCCGCCGGGCAGCCGGTGCATTTTCAATTCGAAGGGGTGAGCGGGACGGAGCCGTACACCTTCACCATCGTGCAGGGCATGCTTCCCGCCGGTTTGCACCTCCACAAGGATGGGAAGCTCACCGGCAATTCGTCGGAGATCATCGACACGACGGTGATCATCAATCTGACGGACGCCGCGGGCTGCCAGATCAATCAGGCCTTCCCGATCCGCGTCGTCACGCCGTAGCGCTCTGGCGCGTCACGGCGGCGCATCGTCGCCGTGACTCAGGCGTGCAGCTCGTCGTACAGCGTCTGGCCGACCTTTCGTCCGAGCACGTTCATCAGGTCCTGGGCGGAAGCTTGTTTGACGCCAGAGACGCTGCCGAAGCGCTCAATCAGGAGCCGGCGGCGCTTTTCGCCGATACCGGGCATGTCGTCGAGCGCGCTGTGCAGAAACCTCTTCGATCGGCGCCTGCGATGTGAGGAGACAGAGAAGCGGTGCGTCTCGTCGCGCACCATCTGCAGCAGTTGTAGCGCGGGATCGCGGCGCTCCAGCCGGATTGGCTCCTCGCGATCTGGGACGTAGATCTCCTCCTCGCGCTTGGCCAAGCCGGCGATCGGGATCTCTTCAATACCGAGTTTGTTCAGCGCGGCCAGTGCCGCATTGAGCTGTCCGCGGCCACCGTCGATAAGGATCATGTCCGGCAGTGACTTGTTCTCGTCCATCAATCGGCGATATCGGCGATCGACTGCCTCCGCCATCGAGCGGAAGTCGTCCGCTCCTTCTACGGTCTTGATGTTGAACACGCGGTACTGCTTCTTGTCGAACTTGCCGCGGTCGAGGACGACCATGCCGGCCACGGAATCGGTTCCCTGGATATTCGAGATGTCGAACGATTCGATTCGATTCATCTCTCTGTCATAGCCCAAAACCTGCCCAAGTTTTTGTGCAGCGATCTGCAGCCGGTCCTGCGTCGATTTGCGGAATCGCGACTCATGCGACAGCCGCGCGTTGCGGTTGACGAGTTCCATCCGATCGACGCTTTTCCCGCGCTGCGGAACGCGCACTCCGACCTTCCGGCCGGCCTGCTCGGTGAGCCAGGCCGTCAGCAGGTCGCACTCTTCCACCTCGAACGGGATCAATACCTCGGGCGGGATGAACAGATTGTCCTGGTAGTAACGCTGCAGCACCTCGCCGAGGAAGTACGTCGGTTGGTAGTCGCCGACCTTCTCCCAGAACAGCTCGCGGCGGTCGACGACGTTGCCGTCTCGGATGACGAAGAGCTGCACGGCAACGTCGCTCCCCTCTTCGTACAAACCCCAGACGTCCGCATCCTCATCATCCGCCGACGACACCTGCTGCTCGGCCTGGATGCGCTCGACGGTGCGCACGAGATCGCGGTAGTACGTCGCCATCTCGTAGTTCTCGGCCTCCGCGGCGCCGTACATCCGCCGCGTCAGCCGGTCCTGCAGTTCCTTCGTTTTGCCACCGAGAAAGAGGACGACGTCGTCGACCATCTCGCGATACAGATCCGGCGTGGTCAGCCCGACAACGCACGGCCCGAGGCATTGGTGCATGTCGTAGTAGAGGCAGGGGCGCGGCAATGCGTTCTTGCCGATCGTGATTTCCAGATCGCAGCTCCGCAGCTTGAACTGGTCCGCGACGAGCTTCAGCAACCGCCGCGCGGTTCCGGCGAAGAACGGACCGTAAAAGAGGTCGCCCTTCTTCCGATCGAGCCGCCGCGTGAAGACGACCCGCGGGTAATCCTCGGACATCGTGACCTTGATGTACGGGTAACTCTTGTCGTCGCGAAGGAGGATGTTGTAGCGCGGCTGGTTGGACTTGATGAGGTTGTTCTCGAGGAGGATGGCCTCGAGCTCGTTGTTCGTGGTCACGAAATCGATGGTGTCGATCTCGTTGATCAGTGACATGGTCTTGCTGTCGCGTGCGCCACGTCCGACCAGGTACGAGCCAACGCGGCTCTTCAGATTCCGCGCCTTCCCAACGTAGATGACCTCCCCCTCGGCGTTCTTGTGCATGTACACGCCGGGGCGGTCCGGCAGCTCTTTGAGCCGCGCTTTGAGTCGTTCGGATCGGTCGGACATCAGGAGTAGCTTGAACAACTTACGGGTGGCTTGTCATCCCTCAGACGGCGGGTCATCTCGCTGACTAGTCAACTTGTTGACGAGTCAGAGTCGCGCCACAAACTCCCCTGCCGCCTCTCGGAATTCGGCGGTCCATTCGTGCGCGCCGTCGTACACGCACGTACTGACCGTGGTGACGTCGCGAAGAAACCTCAAGTCTTTCTGGAGCTTTTCGTCGGTGTACCACTCCTCGCGAATCCCCCGCCCGATCAGCACTGGCGGAAGTTTCGGATGCGCGTCGACGACCTCCGGCGGAACGTCGCCGCCAAGGGCGATGAGCCCGGTGGCGTTCGAGCCGGCGGCGGCCCGATACGCCATCGCCGCTCCCTGCGAGAATCCGAGGAAGACCAGCTGCCGCGGCGCCGGAAACTGCGCGACGACCGACCGGACATACGAGCGGTTGTCGTCGATAGCCAGCTCGCGATCAAGGCTGGTCATCCACGAGGCGACGATCATCCCCGTCCGACTCATATAGAAAGGATGCAGAGCCTGGACAGCAACTGTGGTCCATCGATCGATCCCCGGAATCTGCCGCAGCTCCTCCAAATGTGCCTCAGCGGTTTCGCCGTACCCATGAAAGCCAACCAGCAGCCGCTCCGGCGGACCATCACGAACGAGATAGCGACCGTGGACAGTGGCGGGGATCGTGCGGGTGTCGAAGTCAGACATCCGCGCATCGTAGCGATTCTCGGTCCCCCGCGCGTAGCGGGGCTAAAAGCAGTGCTGCCTCGGCACTGAGAATCAGTGAGTCTCGGGAGGAAGCGAGAGGGTCAATGTGCCGTGGGGCGGGAGGTAGCCGCTGACGCACTTTCCCTTGTTCAGCGTACACGCGGTGTACTGGCCGGGCTCCAGGCGGGGAAGGGTGATGCTTCCGGGGGCGATGCTTCCCCCCGCTAAGTCGGCAAGAGACTCGACGTATAACTCGGCGCCTCCATGGAACAGCATAGCGCTGTACGGCTTCGCCTCCAGAACGACCGTGCCGCCGATCTGTTGCGTGCGGATGTTCAATTGCTTTTCGTGCTGGATGGTTGCCCGTCCGAACATGACATCGAAGGCGGGGTGAATGACGAGACCATCGAAGGTGGTAGTTCCCGGAGGCAACACGATCTCGAAAAAGCCGCTCTCGTCGGTTCGGGCGTGAGGGACGGACGGGGCCGTCGTATCTCGGGGAAACGCAAAGATGTCTGCTGCGATGACGGGAACCTCCCCCATGGTGATCCGCCCCCGAACGGTCTCGTTTTTTTCAATCACGAGCTCCACTTCGGTCAACTCTCCATCTCGCAATACGACTGTCGTCTCCCGGCTCTTACCCTCAGGCCCGCTGTCGGCCGTTACGCCATAGGTTCCCGGCTCGAATCCCGCGACCTGAAAACTCCCGTCTCGTTGCCCCCATGCCTGGTCGAAAATCTGCCGGTCGAGGTTGGAAACACTAAGGAGCGCGTACGGAACGATTGACTTGTCTTGCTTTACCACGCGTCCCATGAGGGTGGTCGCCGGCAGTTTGATGTCAAGGTGCAAACCGCCCGACTCGTCCTTCTCGATATGCGCGCGGATAGTCCGTCTGATGCGCGGTGTTTCTGCTTCAACCAGCACCGAGCGTTCTTCCTGTTCACCAGGAGGGATCGCTCCAGTGAACCGCCCTTCGGAATCAGAGTCGATTTTGGGCCAGCCTTCACCACCGACGGAAAGCGAGGCTTTGAGCGGGCGCTCCCCGAGCATGACTGATCCTGTGATCGTGGCGGAGAGGGCGGCCACCGCTAGCGTCACATCATCGTGCTCGATGGCGACCTCCTGGAACTTCCATACCTCGCCCTTCGAGGTCAGGACGTCGATCGTGTATTTTCCAGCGATCAGACGAGGGTGCGTCCAATCACCCGCAGTTGACACCGGTGATTCTGCCAAAACTTCCCCGCGTGCCTGCCGGGGATTGTTTGAGACCATACGCACGATCCAGCGATTGCCGTAAGGATCGAGGCGCGGGAATACCGTGACCGTCAGTTTCTTCGGCACATCAAGAAGCAGCGAAGCGTTCAACTCCGCCGCGGTTCCGGCCAGCATCTTGACGTGCTCCGCTTGCGTCGTCAGCCCGCCCCTCCCTTCTCCGCGGACCGAGTAGTCGCCGGGAGCCAGTCCTTTGAATTGAAAGAATCCTTTCGCGTTGCTGCGCGCCGTGTCCTTCCACGCCGCGCCCTCGCCTCCGGCGGACGTCACTGTCACGATTACTCCGTCGGCCGGAAGTTTCACTCCTCGGACTGCTTCGACCCGACCGGAGAGCGACGCCCCACGCACAAAATTGAGGACCATCGCCTTCGGGTCATCACCGAGGATCACGTTGAAACGAAACTCTGGAGCAGATCCGGGCGAAGAGAACCGGAGGTCGTACTTTCCCGCGGGGATTGCGCACACCCACGAATTTTCCTTGACGCTGCAATCGACCTCGCCGGCAGCGCCGTCGGCTTCCAGCGGCTTGAATCCGGCGCGCAGGGTTGTCACTCCCTTTGTGGTCCCCTTGAGCTGGACGGTGGGCCACACCTTGACGGTTGACGAGTCCTCGTTTCGGAGAAACAGCGGCGCCGCCCACAGGTGTTCGTCGATTACACGAATTTCCCAAAGTCCTTTGCCCAGCGGCAGGTCCGCGGTGCCCGGGAGAGGGAACGGGCGCTCTACAACTTCGGCGGCGCCATCGCTCCGTTCCGCGCGCAGGATCACTGTCCGCGCAGCGGACGGCCCGCCTATGGCGGTGGTGATCTGCGCCGCCTGTGTCGAACAAGCAATCAGCAGAATTGCCAGGACGCTACGCTCGATGCGCCGTAGTGCGCCCATGCTCAGAATCCGCTGTAGTACGTGCAATTACCCGTTGTTCCAACTGTGGGCGAGCAGCCAGTGTGCGGACAGACGCAGCCGGCGGACGTAATCGTCCAATCGCAGAACCAACCTGCGGGATGGCCCGGACTGGCAACATGCTCGGCACAAACGTGACAAGCCTGATTTTGGGATGCTCGGGCGTAGCACGTATCCGGCGTTGGTGGGTTAAAACCCGCGTCTGGTTCTCCCCAACCTGTAAAACCACCTTCAGGGTTTTGCACGCAACGCTCTCCGCAGTCCTCCTGTGCTCGAGCAGGGGCGGCGAACAGACAGAAGGCAAGGCAAATGGCTGACAACGTAGTGAGCGTCCGAAGAGACATGGCGTAGCTCCTTTTGTCCAATCAAGTTGTGTGTTTTATGCGTAAAAGAGTCAAAACGAATTTAGGTTCCATACACCCCCACGTCAAGAAGTAACCAATCGGCGTCGCTTCAAACTAATGAGCCATCGACAATTTCGGTGTCGGCCGCATCCGCGGCGCATTCGGGGACGTCGCCCCAAAACCCGGAGCCCCTCTTCGGTCAGCGCCCGGGTCGTGTGCCGCTGCCGCTACAATGCCCGCCCGTGTCGCGACTGACCCTTGTCGTCCCCTGCTACAACGAAGAGAAACGCCTCGATGCGGCGGCCTTTCGCGGCGTCGCCGTCGACGGTCATGACGTCGACTTCCTCTTCGTCAACGACGGGAGCCGCGATGGGACGCTTCGGCTGCTCGAGTCGCTGCGTGATGAAGATCCGACGCGTTTCGCGATGCTCAATCTCGAACGCAATAGCGGCAAGGCCGAGGCAGTGAGACGTGGGTTCGTCGCGGCGATGGATCGCGACGTCGACTACATCGGCTTCTGGGACGCGGACCTTGCCACTCCCTTCTCCGAGCTCGGCGGCTTTCTCGACGTCCTTGAAGCGCGACAATCCATCCAGATCGTGATGGGTGCGCGCGTCCGGCTCCTTGGGCGCGAGATCAGCCGGCGCCCCGCGCGCCACTACTTCGGCCGTGTCGGCGCCACCCTCATCTCCTCCAGCCTCGGCCTCGCCGTCTACGACACGCAGTGCGGCGCCAAAGTCTTTCGCCGCAACGACACGTTGCAAGAAGTCTTCGCCCGTCCGTTCATCTCGCGCTGGATCTTCGACGTCGAGATCATCGCCCGCTACGTCCAGCTCCTCGGCCGCGACGTTGCGGCCGCGTCAATCTACGAACTGCCGGTCATGCGCTGGCACGACGTCACCGGCTCGAAGGTGAAATCGCACGACTTCCTCCGAGCGCTGAACGACCTACGCAAGATCAAAGCTGCGTATCGGAAGAAGTGACTACGGCTTGCGCGCTCCGACCGCAACGCCATCGACGGTGATCGTCACATCCGGCGCCTTGTTCGGCGGAAGCGCGGCGGCGGTGAAAACGTACGTGCCGGTCTGTTCGCGATCGACCGGACCGGAGAGCCGTCCTTCCCCATTGAGTTTCGCTTGGACGATTGAGGCGTAGCGGGGTCCCAGGAAGTTGCCGAATTTGTCGCGCGGCGTGACGGCGATGGTGACGGTGCGCGCGTCGACGCGCGTCGTCTTGACCTCGCTGTTCGCGGGATCGGCTTTGATGCGGACGACTTGTTCGAGGCGTTCGACGCGGCGGACGTGGCCGGTGCGCGGCTCGTCCCAATCGAGGAGTGTTTCGAATCTATAGCTGCCGGCGATCGAGGTCTGATCGAATGTGCCCTCGTAAACTCCACGGCCGCGATCCTTCAGTTCGATCGTCACGAAGTCGACTGGCGTGATCCGTTTCGACAAACCGTCACGAGTCAGTGAGGCCACTTTGCGATCGTAGGGAGTCAGCTTGTCGCCGGCAGGCGTGGTGGTCGTACCTTTTGATTTGTCTTCGAATCGGACGCCGTGGAGGATCGTGCCGAGGCTTTCGCCTGGACGCTGAATGCGAACGCGAAGCGCGCCGGCGGGAAGAGCGGTCAGCGGCTTCCCGTCCCACGCCACGACGGCGCGGACCATGAGCTTGTCGCCGGTCATCGCGCGGGCCGGATCGATCGACAGACGGTAGTCGAGGTGGCGTTCGAGGAAGAGTGTGCTGAGCGTGTAGGGAACGGACTTGATGTCCTTGTTGATGCCGCGCTTCACGCGGACGGACCACGTCCCTACATCGCCCGGCTTGATGTTGAATGTCTGAATCGACGCCTGTGGAGGCTTCTCCGCGGAATCGGGAGCGGCGGCGCTGCCGTCGGGACGGAAAACCGCGAGGTCGAGCGCTTCGCGAACCGGCGGAGCCCACTGCACGCTGACGACCATTCGTTGCGCGGAGCGGTCGACGATCAGCGGCTGCGGCGCGCTCGGTCCGCTGCCGGTCATCGTGTCGTGATGGACGAAGGCCATCGACGCCGTGTTGCCCTTGAGAAGCGCTACCAGCGTCGCGCCGAGGTCGTCGTAGAGCGTGATTGCGCTGATCGGTTTGTACGAAACGCCGGCGGTTTCCAGCGAAATGTTCTTCATCAGCGTCTCGTCGACCGCGGCGGGATCACCGAATCCGATCGTCTGGATCGGCACGAGGCGTTTTCGCAGTTCGTCCGGAAAACCGCTGACCGGAGGGAGGGCGAGAAAACCGCTTGGCGCCGGCTGCACCAGCGGCGCCGTGTTCTGAATGCCGTCCGTGACCAGGATGACGGAGAGATCGTGCGCCGGATCGATCTTCCACTGCTTCATCCCCTCGTTGATGCCGCCGCCGATCGACGTGGAGCCGCCTGGTGTGAGCGAGTTGATGCTGTTCGTAACCGCGCTCCACGGGCCGGGAATCGCCGCCCCGCGCTGCACGAAAACATTGCCGGGTGCGTCGGCGCCGGCGAGCATCTGCGGAGCGATGACGTTGTCGAAGAACACGACGCCGATGCGGTCGTGCGACCATTCGCCGCCATCCACAGTGGGTTGATCGATCTCGCGCCATTGCGCCACGAACGCGGCCATCGCCGACTTCAGAATCTCGGCCTTGGACGGCTGGTCGGGACTGGCGCCGGTGCCGGGCGCGAAGTCAGACATGCTTCCCGATTTGTCGAGCACCAGCACGAGATCGATCGGATGCCTGCCGCGATTCGTCGCCGTCAGCACCGGAGCAACGCCGTCGTCGACCGGGATGAGCGTCGCGGGCGTGTCGCCGGTGTGTTTGTAGACCGAGGTGCAATCAACCGCGGGTGCGGCCACGATGTACGTCGACATCCGATACTCGGTCACGTCCTGCGGGCCGGCGAAACGCATGGCCACGTTTTTCTCGTTTGCAGCGAAGGCCGAGCAGAAGTTGCCGTTGAAATTCGACAGCGGCTTGTACGTGATCCGCACATCGTTGCCGCCCGCCGTCGCGTACGAAACGGAGTCGCCGGCGACGGTCTGCGTGTCGCCGAGGTTCAGCGTCGCGTTGCCGTTGACTACGAGCTGCGAGCCGGCCGGCGACGCGTTGAGCGTCAGCGTGATGCGCACCTCGCCCGTCTCCTGCTGCGGGTTCCCACGCAGCGGGATGTTGAGCGTGAAGCTCTCGCTGGCGATTGCAGGCAGGGCGAACACGGCGCATAGAAACATCACCACGGCGGCTGTCGTTCGTTTCATAAATCCTCGCTTGTTGTGCGGAAGATAGTAGCGGGTTCCGCGCCGCGAGCGAATCGCGATACTCTCCGGCGATGCCGGAACTGATCGCGGTCCGAGGACTGCGCAAACAATTTCCCAACGTGCTGGCGGTGGCGGGCGTCGACCTCACCGTCAACGCCGGCGAGGTCTTCGGCCTTCTCGGCCCGAACGGGGCCGGCAAGACCACGACTCTCGAAATGATCGAAGGCCTGACCCGCCCCGACGCCGGAGAGATCACGATCGCCGGCCTGACGTGGGAGCGCAACGCCACGGAAATCCGCGCGCGCATCGGCGTGCAACTGCAGGCCACGAGCCTCTACAACAAGATCACGCCGCGCGAGGCGCTCAACCTCTTCGGCAACTACTACCCGAAGCGCCGCGGCACCGAGGAGTTGCTCGATCTCGTGCAGCTCAAGGACAAAGCGGATGCGTACCACGTCACGCTGTCCGGCGGTCAGGCGCAGCGTCTCGCGCTTGCACTCGCGCTGGTCAACGATCCCGATGTCGTCTTCCTCGATGAGCCGACCGCGGGCCTCGATCCGCAGGGACGCCGTTCATTGTGGGAAGTCGTCCGCGCGATGAAAGGCGAAGGTCGTACGGTCGTACTGACGACTCACTACATGGATGAAGCCGAAGCGCTGTGCGATCGTCTGGCCATCCTCGATCACGGCGAGATCCTCCGCTCCGGAACGCCCGCCGAACTGATCGCGGGACTCGGCATCCCCAGCGTCGTCGAGCTGACGTTCGACGGACCGGCGCCGGATCCGGCGGACTTCGCGGCGCGGCTCGGCAGCGCCGTCGAAGCGCGCGGCGACGTCTGGGAGATTCCGACTCCCGATCCGAAGACGCTCCTGCCGCGGCTCTTCACCGCGATCGAAACTGCACATCTCGAATACAACCAGGTGCACGTGCGCCGCGCCACGCTCGAAGATGTTTTCCTCCAGCTCACCGGCCGCAGCCTGCGCGACTGAACGGAGACCGACGATGAATCTGCCCAATCCGTTCAAGCTCCTCGCGCTGCAGTTCCGAAGCGAATGGCGGCTGTACGCGCGCGACCGCGGCGCGATGTTCTGGACCTTCGCGTTCCCGCTGCTGATGCTGTTCGGATTCGGCCTGATCTTCCGTTCCGGCGGCCCGCAGGCGCTGACGCTGGTGCGCGTCGCTCCTCCGCACGAAACCGCGCGCGACGTCGCGTTCGTCAAAGCGCTGCAGGATTCGAAACTGAAAGTGGTGACGCTGACGCCCGCCGAGGCAAAGCAGCGGTGGGAGAAGAGCGAGACGACTGTGCAGCTCGAAAGTAACGGCGACGGATATCGCCTGAAGCTGAACAGCTATCTGCTCGCGCAGGGACAAGTCGTCGCGCAGGCTGCCAGTCAGGCCTTCATGGTTGCGCAGGCGCGGCTGAACGGAATGCCCGAACCGAAGCGGATTCCGTACGTCATCGAGAGTCCCGGCCACGCGCGTTCCGACAATTACGCAGCGTTTCTCGTCCCAGGGCTGATCGGATTGAATCTACTGAGCATGGGTCTCTTCACCGTCGGCATGGTCACCGTGTCGTATCGGGAGAAGGGAAAGTTCCGGCGGCTGGCCGTGACGCCGCTTCCGAAATGGGTCTTCCTCCTCGGCCAGATCCTGCAGCGCGTGACTGTGGTGCTCGCGCAGACGACCCTGCTCTTGCTGGCTGCGCGATTCGGATTCCACATCACGAACCAAGGGTCGTATCTGCTGTTCGGAGCGCTGGTGATCTTCGGGACGGCCGCGTTCCTGGCGATGGGATTCGCGCTGTCGAGCACGGCCTCGACCGTCGAGACGTACGGCGCGATCTCGAACCTGGCCTTCTTCCCGATGATGTTGCTCTCCGGCGTCTACTTCCGCATCGACGGCGCGCCGCAATGGCTGCAGAAAGCAATCTTCATCCTGCCGCTCGCACCGTTCCTGCGCATGTTGCGCGCGGTGTTCAACGACGGCGCGTCGCTGGCCGGCGAGACGATCGGACTGTCCATCATCGCCGCCTGGACGATCGTCTGTTTCGCCATCGCGGTGAAGCGTTTCCGCTGGGTGTGAGCTATCGCGCCGCCGGCAGAATGATGAATCGCCCCACTCCCGTCGGCCGGTAGAGCGAGAAATCGCGGCGGTCGAGCGTGAAGATGCGGCGAAACTTGCCCCGCTCCGCCAATCGCACCAGCGCTGCATCGGCGAGATCCATCGGCAGATCGCGATACTTCTCCATCAGGCGACGCATCCGATGTGCATCCCCTTCATCGAGCGGCGCGAGGTTCAGAACACCGCGCTGGATCATTTCCCATAACGCGCTCTGCGCCTGCCATGAGCCGCGAAGCAAGTACATGGCCTCGGTCACCGCCGGCCAGACCGTCAGCAACTTCTCATTCAGCGTTGCAAGCGTGGCCTTGCAGGTCTCATGGTGACGATCGGAGGCGCTGATGAGCGCGACCATCGGGCCGGCGTCCATCAGGATCACCGCCTGCGGCCCGCCTTCTCCTGCACGATCTCCGCGAACCGAGCGCCGGTCCCTTCGGAAAGATCAGACGGAAGTCCGGTCACAGAGCCGATGAGATCTGCGATCTGGTCGTACGGATGATCTTTTTCCGGCTGGTCGACGAGGAGCTTGACGGCATCGCGAATCACGTCCGAGACGGAGCTTCGCTGCCGGCGCGCGTACCGCCGCACCGTCCGCTCCTCCTCGCCGCTGAGGCGGACACTGATGGTCGTGTCCTTGTTCTTCGGCTCGCGCATGACAAAATCGTAATACAAAACGCACGCCGCCGTCATGACATAATCGTGCGCCAATTGCGTCCCCGACCTTCATGACTTCGATGCCCGAGGAAAGCATGCGCGGCGTGCCGCCGGTCGAAGCGTTGCCTGATCTCTCCGCCGATTTGCCGGACGAGCCGCTCGTCGTCATCGAGCAGCGGAACGCGTGGCTCAGCATCGACCTCGCAGAACTTTGGCGCGACCGCGAGCTGCTCTATTTCCTTACGTGGCGCGACATCAAAATCCGCTACAAACAAACCGTTCTCGGCGCGTCGTGGGCTCTGCTGCAGCCGGCCTGCATGATGCTCATCTTCACGCTCGTTTTCAGCCGGATCGCGGGCGCGGTCGAGCACATTCCGTATCCCCTCTTCGCGCTGGCCGGCCTCGTGCCGTGGACCTTCTTCTCCAATGCCGTCACCAACAGCGGGAACAGCCTTGTAAATAACGTGCAGCTCGTGACGAAGGTCTACTTTCCCCGCCTGATCCTGCCCGCGGCCTCGGTGCTGGCGGGCCTCGTCGACCTCGTTTTTTCCGCTCTGCTGCTCGGCGGGATGATGCTGTATTACGGCATACACATCACCTCGCACATCCTCATGTTGCCGGTTCTCTTCGCGCTGACCATTTTGTGCGCGCTCAGTACCGGCATGTGGATGTCGGCGCTCAACGTCAAATACCGCGACGTCCGTTTCGCGCTGCCGTTCATCGTGCAAGTGTGGCTGTTCGCGTCGTCCGTGGTCGTACCATCCACCGTCGTACCGGAGCGTTTTCGCTGGCTGCTCTATCTCAATCCAATGTCGGCCACAATCGAAGGATGCCGCGCCGCGCTTTTCTCGACGCCCTTTCATTGGAAGGCGATTGGGATCGCGGCGGCGCTGACTGTGGCCGGCTTCGCAGTGGCCGCGCATTTCTTCAAACAGACTGAGCGAACCTTCGACGACTTCATCTGATGCGTCCGATCATCCACATCGAAAACGTCGGGAAGCGATACCAGCTGGTCTCGGAACGCGTCGCGTATGCAACGCTGCGCGAATCGCTGGTCGGTTCGTTTATGAAATCGATCGATCGACTCCGCGGCCGCGGCGAAACAAGTGCCGATCGCGCGTTTTGGGCATTGCGCGGAATCAATCTCGACATCGTGCCAGGCGAACGCCTCGGCATCGTCGGCGTCAATGGCGCCGGCAAATCGACGCTGTTGAAAATCCTCTCGCGCATCACCGAGCCGACCGAGGGAAGGGCAAGGCTCTATGGACGCGTAGGAAGTCTGCTCGAGGTTGGAACGGGATTTCATGGCGAGCTGTCCGGACGCGAGAATGTCTATCTCAATGGCGCAATCCTCGGTATGAAGCACGCGGAGATTGCGCGCAATTTCGACGAGATCGTCGCCTTCGCAGAGCTGGGGCGTTTTCTCAATGTCCCGGTCAAACGCTACTCGACGGGGATGTACATGCGCCTCGCCTTCGCCGTGGCCGCGCATCTGCAGCCGGAAATCCTCATCGTCGACGAAGTTCTGGCCGTCGGTGACGCCGCCTTTCAGAAGAAATGCCTCGGCAAAATGAGCGAGGTTTCACAGAACGGCCGCACAGTGATTTTTGTGTCGCACAACATGGCCGCGGTGCAGAACCTCTGCAGCCGGGTCTTGTGGATGGCCGCGGGCCGGGTCGTGGAGGACGGAGAACCGGCGCGCGTCATCGGCAATTATCTGAAAACGACATTGACGACGATGAGTCAGCAATTGTGGACTGATCCCGCCTCTGCGCCAGGCAACGACCGCGTCCGCGTGCGCCGCGCCGCCATCGTGCCCGCAGTCGCCGAATTCGAGGACCACTTCACAGTGCGCACTCGGCTGCGTGTGGAATTCGAATACTGGAACCTGGTCGCCGGATCGCCGCTCGAAATCGCCGTCATCATCCGCACCGAGGAAGGCTATCCGATTTTCAGCACCTCGTCGGGGCGATGGACAGAGCAATCCTTGCCCGCCGGCCTGTATCGCAGTTCCTTCGAAATCCCCGGCGATCTGCTCAATGACGGCGTGCATCGCCTCGAACTGAATATCCGCCGCAATGAGCGCCAACTCGTCTATCGCCTCGATGACGTCCTGGTCTTCGATGTGCTCGATTCCACCGAAGAACGGAATGGATCCTTCGGAAAATCGATCGGCGCGGTGCGCCCTCCACTGGCGTGGCAAAACCTGCTGTTGGAAGAACAGCTGGAGCCAGACACACCGCCGCGGGTCGCCGAATTCGCGGGATGACGAGGGACGAGGGACGAAAAACAATTCGCATTTGCACAATCCGCGGTCGACGATCTTCGCAGGATCGTCCACAACGATACGGACATTTCGATCCGCCGTTAATGATGAGGACATGTGTCCCAAAAGGTGCCGAGGCCCTCGGTGAACGAACCAACATTGACCCCAGCGGCAAAAAGACGGGAATCCAGTTCCACTATGACCTTCAGTTTGTGAACGGTGCTCCGGTGAAACGTTTCGATCCCACAGTCGAGAACGATCCGCCCACGCCTGACGGCCCATGATCGAATGCGCGCCGCTTTCGGGCGGCGCGCGTTTACGACATCAGCTCATCGAGCATCTTCTTGCGATGGTTGAGGAAGTCGCGGGTGACGCGGTAGTGCTCCGTCTCTTCGTAGGCGATCTCGCGCATGCCGTGGTCCAGCGACAGAATCGTGGCGCCGGGATAGGCCATCACGATCGGTGAATGCGTCGCGATCAGGAATTGCGACCCGAGGTGAACGAGATCATTGATGCGGGCCAGCAGCGTGAGCTGGCGCATCGGCGAAAGCGCCGCCTCCGGCTCGTCGAGGATGTAGAGGCCATCGCCGAGGAAACGATTCAGCAGCAACGCGAGAAATGCTTCGCCGTGTGACTGCTTGTGCAGCGACACGCCGCCGTAGCCGCTCGTCACGCCGAGGCGATCGATCTCCGTGGCCACGTTGAAGAACGACTCGGCGCGCAGGAAGTAGCCGTCGGACGGATAGCGCGACGAACGAGTGATATGGAAGAACAACGGCTGCTCGGCCTCGTCCTCCCGCCGCACCGTCTCGAAGCGAAAGTTCTTCGAGCCGCCTTCCTCATTGAATCCCGCCGCGACTGCCAGCGCCTCAATGATGGTCGACTTGCCCGAGCCGTTCTCGCCAACGAAGAACGTGACCGGAGTCTTGAACTCGATCCCGTCGAAATCCCGCATCGCCGTAACGTCGAGCCGGTAGTCGCGCGGAGCGTGATCGCTCAACTCCGCGCCAACGACGAAGAGTTTCGACCCGAGCGCTTTCACGCAGAGATCGTATCCGACGCTTACGGAAGCTCTGCATCAATTACGGAACGCAGGACGGTATTATGGGTCGATCCAATGAGCAATACCGATTCATCCGAGCGCCGGCAGTTTGCGGTCGCCCAGCCGCACAGCATCTTCATCAGCTACCGACGCGTTGATTCCGCCTATGCGGTGGATCAACTCGACGAGCGTCTGAAGCTTGCCTTCGGAGCGGATGCTGTGTTTCGCGATGCCAGCTCCATTACGCCCGGAGCGGTTTTTCCCGAGCGTATTCGCCGTGCGCTCGATGCGGCGCGGGTGGCTCTCGTGGTCGTCGGGCCTGCCTGGCTGCGGGCGACGATAGACCCCAATGATATTCATGGCCCCAGACGACTCGATGATCCCGCCGATTGGGTTCGCATTGAGATCGAAACGCTTCTCGGGCGCGGAGAGAACATCTCAGTCATTCCGGTGCTTCTGGGGGGTGCCAGCGTTCCGACACCGGCCGATTTACCTGCTTCGCTTGCGGCCTTGCCGAGTCGCAACGGAGTGAAGCTCCCGCCCTACCCAGACTTCGCAGACTCGCTCCGCCAACTCGTTGACGCCGTCGGCAAACTCCTCGGCGTCATTCCGCGGCCCGCTGCGCCGGTCAACGAGGTGATCGAAGAACAGCCGCGCTTCGGTGGGAATGGGTTCACCGTTACCGGCAAGCAGTTCGTCGGTCGCGAGCAGGAATTGCACTTGCTCGACGAAGCGTGGGGGCGTGAGCAGAAGGAAGACAAAATCAACATCGTTTCCTTCATTGGGCAGGGCGGCGAGGGCAAGAGCGCGCTGGTACTGGACTGGCAGGCGCGCCGGGCGCGGCGCGGCTGGCAAGGCGCGCGCCGCGTCTTCGAGTGGAGCTTCTATAGCCAGGGCACCAGCGCGCAGAGCAGCGCCAGCGCCGATGATTTCTTCAACGCCGCCTTCGCATGGTTCGACAAAACCGAAGAAGTGCCAAAGGACTCCTTCACCAAAGGAGCGAAGCTCGCCGAGCTCATTGCCTCCGAGCGGACGCTCCTCATACTGGACGGCACAGAACCGCTCCAACAACCGCTTGGCGGATTTGGCGGTGAGTTCAAAGACCCCGCCATGAAGGCTCTCTTGCGGGGCTTGGCCCGGCACAATCGCGGCCTGTGCATCATTACCAGCCGCACCGACATTACCGATCTCTCCGCGTTCGAGCGCGCAGGCGGCACCTGCGTGCGCCATCCGCTCCATTCGCTCGACCCCGAGGCCGCCCGTGCCTTGCTTCGAGAGCTGGGGGTGCTCGGCGCCGACCGGGAGCTCGACGAAGCGGCAGAGTGGTTCCACCGCCACGCCTACGATCTGAACCTGCTCGGCAATTACCTCGCCAAGTGCACGTCCGATCACGACATCCGCGGCTGGCAACAACGGTTCCCGATTTTGAAAGCCGACGAGCGCATCCACCCCATCCCTGGTGCCAACGGCAAACGCGCCGGGCATGGCGTCCGGATGCTCCGTGCATACGAGCGCTGGCTTGGTGCCGACAGTCCTGCGCTGGCCATCCTCCGCCTGCTCGGCCTCTTCGACCGGCCGGTGCGCTCCGATCTGCTCGACGAGTTGCGCGCTGCGCCGGTCATCCCCGGACTCACCGAGGCCCTCGTCTCATTGCCCGATGACGAATGGCTCCTCGCCCTCGATCAGCTTCGGGAATTGGCCCTCATCAACCGGGAGTGCTTGTCCATACGCGCCGGGAAGGTGGAGGAGGAGAAGGTAAGCGTAACCGCAGAGGAGGTCTCGGATGAATCGCTGGATGCGGTACTGCGGAATCCCGACCTCCCTGCGCACATCAAGATGATGCCTAGAGCCGAGCTGAAGCAACTGCTCGCCCGCGCCATTGCGGACAAAGAGACCGAGTCGGCCAAGGCCGCCGAGCGACCGCGCCGCGCAGTGAGCTACGCGCTAGACACGCACCCACTGCTGCGCGAACACTTCGGAGCTGATCTCCGCGAAAAGCGCGGAGCCGCATGGCACGAAGGCCACCGCCGTCTCTATACCTACCTCTGCGCAACCACGGAGGACAAGCCCGACGCCACGCTCGAAGACCTCCAACCGCTCTACCAAGCCGTAGCCCACGGCTGCCATGCGGGTTTGCAACAGGAGACGTGTGACAAGGTTTACCGCGACCGCATCCAGCGAGGGAGAAAAGCCTACGCCTCATTCAAACTCGGTGCGTTCGGATCCGACCTAGGCGCGGTCGCCTGCTTCTTTGAGATTCCATGGAGCCGTGTCTCACCGGCGCTCACGGACGCCGCCCAGGCGTTTTTGCTGAGCCAAGCCGCCTTCCGCCTGCGCGCTCTAGGCAGGCTGACCGAAGCCCTTGAGCCGATGCGGGCTGGGCTGACAGGTTCCGACAGCCTGAAGGACTGGGAGAACGCCGCGACTGACACCGGCAACCTATGCGAACTGGAGCTGGCACTGGGCGAGGTGACTCGAGCGGTTGGGTATGCTGACCAGTCCGTGAGCTACGCCGACCGTAGTGGTGATGCGTTTCAGCGGACTAGCAAACGCGCCGTCCTTGCCAACGCGCTGCATCAGTTGGGCCGCTGGGAAGAGGCAGATGCGCATTTTCGCGAGGCCGAGCAGATGCAGGCCGAGTGGCAGCCCCACTACCCGCTGTTGTATTCGCTGCAGGGCTTTCAGTATTGCGACCTGCTCCTGTCGGAGGTGGAGCGGCAGGCGGGGAAGGCAGAAGGAGAACTGAACGAACTTCTTGCGGCGTGCCAAGTCGTCGGCAAACGCGCTACGCAAACATTCGATTGGGCGAAGCAAAACAACGCTTCACTCCTTGACATCGCGCTTAGCCACCTCACGATGGGCCGTACGGCGCTATACGGAAAGATTCTCGAATCGCGAAGCTCTCCAAGCGACGAGGGGCAAATCCTTCCGTCGCCTACCTCGGAAGCGAGTCAACGAAGATTCACCACCGCTGCTGCGGAGTTAGATCATGCCGTGACCGGGCTCCGCCGAGCTGGCCAGCAGCTCTACCTCCCCAGCGGCTTGCTCACCCGCGCGTGGCTGCGCAGTCTCACCGGCGCGCGCACTGGTTCCGAGAGCGCGCAGAGCGATCTGGACGAAGCGTGGGAGATCGCTGAGCGCGGGCCGATGCCGTTGTTCCTGGCCGACATCCATCTGTATCGCGCGCGGCTCTTCTTTCGCGACGCGAAGTACCCGTGGGAATCGCCGCAGCATGACCTCGCCGAGGCCAGTCGCTTGATTTACAAACACGGCTATCTGCGTCGGGAGGAAGAGCTCAAGGACGCCGAGGCGGCCTTGGAGCATTTCAGAACGCAACAGCCGTAGCTATCCGTTCGCTTCGCTCTTGCGGTTCTTGAACTTCGCGGCGAGGTAGTCGCGGTTCATGCGGGCGATGAAATCGATCGAGATCTCTTTAGGGCAGACCGCTTCGCACTCGCCGTACATCGTGCAGCTGCCGAAGTGCTCTTCCATCACTTCCACCATGCGGATGACGCGGTCGTACCGCTCGGGCTGGCCTTGCGGGAGGAGGCCGAGGTGGGAGATTTTGGCGGAGGTGAAGAGTTGCGCGGCGCCGTTGGGGCATTGCGCGACACAGGCGCCGCACTGGATGCACGCGGCGGCATCCATCGAGCGATCCTGCACGGCCTTCGGAATCAGCAGCGTGTTCGCTTCGATGGCGCTGCCGGTGTTGACGGAGATGTAGCCGCCGGCCTGGATGATCTGATCGAGCGGGCTGCGATCGACGATGAGGTCTTTGATGATCGGGAAGGCGCGCGCGCGCCATGGCTCGACGCGGATGTTGTCGCCGTCTTTGAAGTGGCGCATGTGCAGCTGGCAGGTGGCGGTGCCGCCGATCGGGCCGTGCGCGACGCCGTTGATCATCATCCCGCATGATCCGCAGATGCCTTCGCGGCAATCGTGCTCGAAGTGGATCGGCTGTTCGCCGCGCTCGGTCAGCTCTTCGTTGACCACGTCGAGCATCTCCAGGAACGACGCGTCGGGACTGATGCCCTTCGCTTCGTACGTGACGAATTTTCCATCCGCGGTGCGCGAAGCCTGACGCCAGACTTGTAAGGTGAGGTCCATTACTTGTAGCTCCTCGTGGCCAGCTTCACTTCTTCGTACACCAGCGGTTCCTTGTTCAGCTCGGGCGCCGCGTTGTCGCCTTTGAACTGCCACGCGCTGACGTAGAGGAAGTCATCGTCGTTGCGCTTGGCTTCGCCTTCCGCGGTTTGATATTCGACGCGGAAGTGACCACCGGCGGATTCCTCGCGCTGCAAGGCGTCGATGCACATCAATTCGCCGAGGTCGAAGAAATCGGCGACGCGTCCCGCTTTTTCGAGGGCTTGGTTGGGTTCTTCGTTTGTTCCTAAAACCCTCACATCGCGCCAGTACTGTTCTCGAAGGACGCGAATGTCGGCGATTGCGGACTTCAAACCTTCTGCGGTGCGGGCCATGCCGCAGCGTTCCCACATGATGTTGCCGAGCTCTTTGTGGAAGGAGTCGACGCTGCGTTTCCCCTTCGCTTCCACCAGCTTCCCGATCCGCTGCTCGACTTCAGCCTGCGTCTGTTTGAACTCCGGACCATCGGCGGATACTTTCTTGCCGAGCTGTCCGGCCAGGTAGTCGCCGATCGTGACGGGCAGAACGAAGTAGCCGTCCGCCAGACCCTGCATCAGCGCGCTGGCGCCGAGGCGGTTCGCGCCGTGGTCGGAGAAATTCGCCTCGCCGCCGACGTAGAGGCCGGGAATCGTTGACATCAGGTTGTAGTCGACCCACAGACCGCCCATCGTGTAGTGCGGCGCGGGGTAGATGCGCATCGGCACTTCGTACGGATTCTCGGCGGTGATGTCGGCGTACATTTCGAAGAGGTTGCCGTAGCGTTCCTCGATGACGTTCCGGCCGAGGCGCTTGATGGCGTCGGCGAAATCTAGGTAGACGCCGCGGCCGCCCGGACCGACGCCGCGACCTTCGTCGCACACTTCCTTCGCGCCTCGGGATGCGATGTCGCGCGGCGCGAGATTGCCGAAGCTTGGGTACTTGCGCTCGAGGTAGTAATCGCGCTCGGCTTCCGGAATCTGATCGGGACGGCGCGCATCGCCGGCGACTTTCGGCACCCAGATCCGGCCGTCGTTGCGCAGCGACTCCGACATCAGCGTCAGTTTCGATTGAAAGTCGCCGCTCTGCGGGATGCAGGTCGGATGGATCTGCGTGTAGCAGGGATTCGCAAAGTACGCGCCGCGGCGGTAGGCGCGCCAGATGGCGGTGGCGTTCGAGGCTTTCGCGTTCGTCGAAAGGTAGAAGACGTTCGCATAGCCGCCGGTAGCGAGGACGACGGCGTCGGCTGCGTACGAGGTGATCGTGCCGGTGACGAGGTTGCGCGTGACGATGCCTTTGGCCTGGCCGTCGACGAGCACGACGTCGAGCATCTCGTGCCGCGGATACATCTTCACGCGACCGAGTCCGATCTGGCGCTCGAGCGCCTGGAACGCGCCGAGGAGGAGCTGCTGTCCGGTTTGGCCGCGCGCGTAGAACGTGCGCGAGACCTGCACGCCGCCGAAGGAGCGATTCTCGAGCAGTCCGCCATACTCGCGCGCGAACGGCACGCCCTGCGCGACGGCCTGATCGATGATATTCACGCTGAGTTGCGCCAGGCGATAGACGTTGCTTTCGCGCGAGCGGTAGTCGCCGCCTTTGACGGTGTCGTAGAAGAGGCGGTAGATGCTGTCGCCGTCATTTTGATAATTCTTGGCGGCGTTGATTCCGCCCTGCGCGGCGATGGAGTGCGCGCGGCGCGGGGAGTCGTGGTAGACGAAGCAGTGGACGTTGTAGCCGAGCTCCGCCATCGATGCCGCCGCTGCCGCGCCGGCCAGCCCGGCACCGACTACGATGATGTCGTACTTCCGTTTGTTTGCCGGATTGACGAGTTTGTAGTGGGCCTTGGCGTACTCCCACTTCTTGTCGATCGGTCCGGGCGGGATTTTGCTGTCCAGAGTCATCGAGTCTTCACCTGCTTGTGTGTCCGCGAGCTGAGCGAGGTCAATGGAGGAAGCCCGTCAGGACGGCGATCGGAAAGGAGATGTTGGCGAGCGTGACGATCACCGCGAAGACGGTGGCGAAGGCGCGCTTCCACGCATTGAATCGCGCGTGATTGAGTCCGAGCGAATTGAACATGCTCCAGAGCCCGTGGTAGAGGTGCATGCCCAGCGCGAGGTTGGCGATGATGTAGATCGCGCTCGCCCACCACACCTGAAATCCGGTCACGAAGTTGTGGTAGACGTCGCCTTCGATGTAGTCGGGATGGAACTTGCCGAACGTCAGATGGGCGATGTGGTAGATGACGAAGAGCAGGATGATGACGCCGCCCCAGCGCATCGTCCGCGCGGCGTAGGTTCCAGCGACGTAATCACGTTCGCCGTACGCGATCGGCCGCGCTTTCCTGTTCATGATGGTGAGCTGCGTCGCGGCCTGGATGTGAAACCAGACGGCGATCAGCAGCAGCGTACGGACGGCGATCAGCGCGCCTTTGTTCGGCAGCAGCGGCGCACCCATCGTGATCAAAAACTGCGCGTAGGCGTTGTAATGCTCCGCTCCGGTGTAGACCTTGAGGTTGCCCACCATGTGCAGAAAAATCCAGCCGAAGAGAAAGACGCCGGTGATGGCCATGACGGCCTTCTTGCCGATGGCGGAACGGTAGAACTCGACGATCCACGAGGCGCGAACATGCGGAGTCGCAGGTGCAGCAGCGGTCATGGGTTGCATCATAGCGATGGAGGGCGATGGGTCAAGACGCGGCACTCATGTGTCAACGTGCGCGGCGTCACGTGAATTCGCAGGGAGACGGGTTCACGCGGAGGAGCGGAGAAAAGCAGCTCCGCGAACTCCGCGGCTCCGCGTGAATAGGTTCCTTGTGTTCTTAACGCTACTCGCCGATCCGCTTTCGCAATTCGTCGCGTACGCGCAAGCCCGGCGACTCCGGCGTCATCCCCGCGAAGAAATCTCGATATCCCGGCGCTACGCGTGCGAGGTAATCCGTCGTGGCCACGCGATACATCCGCGCCGGATCGATCGTCTTCGGCGCGGCAACGATCGCGAACGAATCGCTCCCCTGCCGCGATTTTCCGTATCCGCGTAGCTTCTCGACGACGTCGCCACGCAAGCTGTAGACGAGGATCTCGTTGTCGTACGGCATCGCCGCGCGTAACGACTCCATCGTGACGCGGCCGCGCGGAAGGTCCTGGCGGAAACTGCTGACGGTAGATAACGCCACGTCCGCATGTGCTGCGTCGCGCATGATTTCAACCGTTCGTTGCGCAAGCGCATCCACCGGCAACGGCGCGGACAATGTTCCGATCGTCGCGAACAGCGGCGCGTATTTCGGATCCGCTTCGAGCTCGTGCTGCATGGCGGCCACGCGGCGCGTGATCGTCTTATCGGCCGGCATTCGCGCGTCGACCGGAATCAGTTTGCCCGTTACGCCAACCAATTTGCGGCCATCGAACGTCAGAACCACGCGGCTGATGTAGGTCAGGTACTGAAACGGCGAGATGAACCACGTCGACGTTCCGTCGATACGCGTCAACCTACGTTTCAAATGACTGTGCGTACCGAAAATCAAATCGATTCCGGGGACGGCGCGCGCCAGCGCGAAATCATCGTCGAGATGTTCGTGGCCGATCATCACGATGACATCCGCATGCTTTTCGCGAAGTTCGCGGACGGCATCGCGGGCGGCAGCGACCGGATCGCCGAAATGAAAGACCGGCTCTTTGACGAGCGTCTTGAAATCGCTGCCGGCTACCGCAAAAACGCCGACACGGATTCCGTTGACCACAAAGACGCGCGTCCCTCTGAATCCGTTCGTATTTGCGCTTAACACCGGATAGCGGATCGTCTGAAGGCAACCCTCCAGCTCGCCGATGCCGTAATCGGGATCGTGATTGCCGAACGCCATCGCGTCGATGACGCCGTTGAACCACGGCCACTCCGCGCAACGGTATTTATCCGACCACGCCGGCGAACCTTTGTTCATCATGTCGCCGCCGGAAAACACCAGCGCGCCGTGCTGCTTCTGGGCGCGCAGATATCCGATCGCTCTCGCAATCCCACCCTGCCCTTCCCTCCCCTCGGAGTAGAACGGCAGCGCGTGCGAGTGATAGTCGGAGAAATGCAACAGCGTGACGTGCGTCGTCCGCGCGTGCGCCGCCGCGCAAACGAAAAGCAGCGACAAAAACAAAGGGCGCCACGAAGAGCGCCCTTTGTCACGAGATGGTTGGAATTGGATCACCGGTTGACGGCGGACTTCATCGCATTGATGGCCGCTTCGCGTCCCGATTCCTTGGCGATCTTCTGATACTGACCGCGCTTGTTCGCCGGAATCTGGCGGATCAGGCCGAGGTAACGGCCCTGAAGCTGACGCGACGCCAACTGCTCCGGCGTAATGCGCGCGCGGCGGCGGCGCTTGCCCGCAGACGGCGCGGCAACAACAGCCGAAGGTGCGGCCGAAGCGGACGACGCGACATTCTTGCTTCCGGGCGGGCGGCCACGGCGCTTGCCGCTTGCCGTAACACCGCTTCCGGCCGGACGGCCAGGGGGACGTCCGCGGCGTGGGCCAAAACCGCCGCCAGTGGACGATCCGCCACTGCTGCTGGTACCGGCACCGGTCGACTGGCCGGCGTGCGTACGCAGCGTCTGCAGACGGGTTTCGAGATCGCTGATCTCGCGATGCATGTCGCTCACGTAGCGACTTACTTCACTCGGGGAAATTCTGCGGTCGGCAATCAGGCGGTCCAACACATAGGCAGCCTGTCCGTGGGACATCTGAGGCGCTGGGGCATTCAGTCTGGGTCTCGGCATGTCACTCCTTCTTGTGCGTGACGCACATTAATCTGTGCATGGTAACAGAAAGCTCTCGGGCGGGTGCAATAGAAACAATGCACCCATAAGGGAATCACGTGTGCGTGATCGTCAAAACGTACCCATCAGGATCGGTAAACCGGAACTCGCCGCGCGGGGCGAAGAATGGATATTTGATGTCGCCAACCGGCACTGATTAATACCGATAGTGATCTGATTTGAACGGTCCCTCGACCGGGGTGCCGAGGTACTTCGACTGATCCGCGGTCAATTTCGTCAACTCCACGCCGAGGTGCGCGAGGTGCAGGCGGGCCACTTCTTCGTCGAGCCTCTTGGGAAGGACATAAACCTCTTTCTGATATTCGCCTTTGTTCTGCCAGAGCGCGAGTTGCGCCAGCACCTGGTTGGTGAACGACGCCGACATTACAAATGACGGATGTCCGGTCGCGCAGCCAAGATTCATGAGACGTCCCTCGGCGAGGATCAGAACGCTGTGGCCGTCGGGGAAAACCCATTCGTCGTACTGGGGTTTAATGTTGACCCGCTTGACGCCGGGGAACTTCTTGAGACCGGCCATGTCGATCTCATTGTCGAAATGGCCGATATTACTGACGATGGCCTTGTTCTTCATGCGAGCCATGTCGTCGGCGGTGATGACGTTCTTGTTGCCGGTGGCGGTGACGAAGATATCGGCGCGTTCGACGACCGAATCCAACGTCCGCACTTCGAATCCTTCCATGGCTGCCTGCAGCGCGCAGATCGGATCGATTTCCGTGATGACGACGCGCGCTCCCTGGCCGCGGAGAGCCTGCGCACAACCTTTACCGACCTCGCCGAAGCCGCAAACGAGCGCGAGCTTGCCGGCGATCATGACGTCGGTGGCGCGATTGAGGCCATCGACGACTGAGTGGCGGCATCCATAGATGTTGTCGAATTTCGATTTCGTCACCGAGTCGTTGACGTTAATAGCCGGGAAGAGCAGCTCGCCCGCTTCCTTCATCTGATACAGGCGATGCACGCCGGTCGTGGTCTCCTCGGATACGCCTTTGAGGTCCGCGGCCACGCGCGTCCAGCGTTTCGGCTCGCGCTTCAATTCGCCGCGCAGAAGATCGAGGATGACGCCCCACTCCTCCGGCTCGTCGGCCGGATTGAAATCGGGAACCTGCCCTTTTCCTTCGAATTCGACGCCCTTATGCACGAGCAGCGTAGCGTCGCCGCCATCGTCAACGATGAGATTCGGCCCGCCAGCATCCGGCCATTGCAGTGCCTCGGATGTGCACCACCAATACTCCTCAAGCGTCTCGCCCTTCCAGGCGAAGACCGGGATGCCTTTCGGATCGTCAGCTGTGCCGCCGGTCTCCGGACGTCCGACCACGACCGCCGCGGCGGCATGGTCCTGAGTCGAAAAAATATTGCAGCTCACCCAGCGAACGTCTGCGCCGAGGTGCGCGAGCGTCTCGATGAGAACGGCGGTCTGCACGGTCATGTGCAGCGAGCCCATGACGCGCGCGCCCGTCAGCGGCTTCGATTTGCCGTACTTCTCGCGAACGGCCATGAGTCCCGGCATTTCGTGCTCGGCCAGGCGGATCTCGTTCCTGCCAAGGGCAGCCAGCCCGAGATCGCGAACCTTGAACGGTTCGCGGCCCGCGGCACGTGCAGCGTCAAATGAATGAGTGATTTCGAGTGTAGCGGTCATGCGATTGATTGCTCCTTAAGAAGGTTACGAAGCCCCGGCCGAGGATCGGGAGGCGAAACGCAGGGGCAGATTGTAACGCATGACGCTCATCCGTTGACGAAGCAGGCGTGTGCATGTAGACTGCGCTTCGCAACTGAGACTCAGTCTCAAACCGTGAAACGCGAGGTCACTGGATGTTCATCCGTCGTTCGATTCTCTTCATGCTCCTCGGCGCGGCGAGTTTCGCCCAGGCGCAGGAGTCACCCTACTTCATCACCTACACGCATCACATGGAGGAGCCCGGCAGTCTCGAGGTCGCGCTCAATCCGGTCGTTGGCGTTCCGAAAGGCGGCGCCAGACACTTCACCGCGTCGTCTCTCGAACTCGAGTACGGCGTTAATGGATGGTGGACTTCAGAGCTCTATATCGACGCGCAGAAGACCGGCCGCGACAGCGCCTTGTTTACCGGGTGGCGGTTCGAGAACCGCTTCCGCATGCTGATGAAGGAGCACGCCGTCAATCCGGTGCTGTACGTCGAATATGAGGACATCACCGGCGCCGATCGCATTTTCAAGGAGGTGGTCGGATTCGATACGTTCGAGGATCTGCTCGAACCGCCCGCCGAGGCGCGGCATGAGAAGAAGCGCGAGGTGGAGGCGAAGCTGATCCTCTCCAGCAATCGCAACGGTTGGAACGTCGCCGGAAACCTCATCGCGGAAAAGAACCTCGGCGGAGAGCCGGTCGAATTTGGATACGCGGCCGCAGTAAGCCGTCCTCTTGCACTAGCCGCCTCCCCCGATCCGTGCTCGCTATGCGCCGAGAACTTCACGCTCGGTGTCGAGATGTACGGCGGCCTCGGCGAATGGCGGCAGGTCAAGCTCGCCGGGACGTCGCACTACATCGCACCCGCAATCGCCTGGAGCTTACCCAATGGCGTCACCTTCAAATTCAGCCCTTCCTTCGGTGTCAATTCCAACAGCAACCGTGCGCTCGTGCGGTTCGGAGTGTCCTATGAGATCCCCCATTTTTTCCGGTAAAGGCGTACTGCTTTTTGCACTCTGTATGGCCGGGTGTGCGATGACGCCGCCGTCGCGGCCTGCTCCTCGTGAGGCGTCGTCTGAGATCCGCGCCGGCGGAAAACTCTTCGCGCAGCACTGCGCGTCATGCCACGGCGTCAATGCAACGGGCGGCACACGCGCACCAAGCTTGCACACGCCCGCCGTTCAAGCGATGCCGGACGCTGCGCTCGTTCAGTTTCTGACGGACGGCAATCTGCCCAAAGGAATGCCGTCGTGGTCGCGCCTCCCCGAGGAGCGACGGTGGCAGTTGGTGTTCTATCTCAAATCGCTCAAGGCGATTTGACGGCGTGGCGGCGGAGCGGCGGCGGTTCGATATCGACCGTAAACAGAAGACGATTCGGCGAGCTCGATCCGGCGTCCTGGACTTTGTTCACTGACGCCGCCGCAATGAGCGCGGCAGCCACGGTTGCCGGAAACGCATTCGGATGATTCTGCAGATAGAGCGCGGCCGCCCCGGCGACGTGCGGCGCGGCCATCGACGTTCCGCTGTCGATGGCCGTGGCTGTGTTGCTGGAGTACCAGTCTGATTCGATCTGCACTCCCGGCGCAAAGAGGTCCACACACGAGCCGAAGTTCGCAAACCCCGCTCTGCTGTCGAAGATATTGGTCGCGCTGACCGTGATCGCGTTAGAAACTCGGGCGGGAGAAATGCTGCAGGCGTCCGTCGCGACGCTGTTGTTCGCAGTCCCATTGCCGGCGATCACACAGACGGTGATGCCGTCGGCGATCGCGGCGTTGATGGCAGCGTCGAAAGTTGTCGACGGCGAATCGGTATAGATCGAAATGTTCATCACCGCCGGCTGACCGCTTTGGTGATCGCTGATGGCCCACTCAATCCCCTTCACCATGTCGCTGACAAATCCTCGGTTTTGACAATCGAGAACGCGCAGCGGCACAAGCGAAACCTCTTTGGCGACGCCATGCTTCGATCCGCCGAGAAGTCCGGCGACATGTGTGCCGTGGCCGTTGCAGTCAGCCGCAGGCAAGGTCGTGCTGTAGTTGTAACCGGCCCGTACGCGATCGCCGAAGTCGTTGTGCGACGCGTTGATGCCGCTGTCGAGAACATAGGCCGTCACGCCGCGGCCGGTCTGGTTGTAGACGTAGGTTTGATTGAGTGGCAGGTCGCGCTGGTCGATCCGATCGAGTCCCCAATCCGGCGACGTCTGCAAGTCGAGCGCGGCCGGTTCTCCGACCGATCCGCCGCCGCCCATCGAATCCTGTTCGACGTACTTGACGCCCTTTTCGGCAAGGACCGCGACTGCCTCGGACGCTGACATCTCCGCGGTGAAGCCGTGCAGCGCGTGAACGAATCGGTGATTCAGGCGGCCGTGATGCTTCTGCGTAAGCACTTCGGCGGCGCCGGCCACGTCGTTCACGTCATCGTCGAGCGCGATGATGTATCGCGCAGGACCGTTAGCACTTGCGTTGAGGATGACTCGCGGAGAAGTGGCGGCGGCGACGGGAAGGGCGAGCGCGAGGATCGAGACGGCATGAAGGAACATGTTCCGACACATCGTAACGAACCACTTCCTTCCCCGCTGTGACTTTCTCGGGGTATAAATCGCCGCCATGTTGAAGAACTGTTCCGCCGCTCTCCTTCTGTTCATTGCCGTCGCCGCGCTCGCGCAGGACGTCAAGACCACGCCGCAGGCCAAGCCCACCATCCGCGAGCTCACGCTCGAAAACGTCTTCGATCCCAAGCAGCGCGTTTCGTTCGGCGGGACGCCGCAGGGCGGCTTCCACTGGCTCGACGACAAGACCTTCGCCTGGCCGCGCACCGAGGAAGGGAAAGTCGTCGAGCAGGCCGTGATCGAGACCGAGACGGGCAACAAGCGCGTCCTGTTCAACGCCGCGAAACTCGAAGCGGCGGCGAAAAAAATCGCCGGTGTATCGGGTGACGAGGCGGCGGGATTCGCGAAGCAGCGTGGTTGGAACTTCAGCCCGAACAAGAAGAGCGTCCTGCTCAACATCGGCAACGACGTCTACCTGTACACGTTCGACGCCGATTCGATGACGCGCCTCACTTCCTCCGCCGGCGAGAAAGAGGAAGTGACGTTCAGTCCCGACGGCCGCTTCGTTTCGTTCGTGCGCGACAACAACATCTACGTCGTCGACGTCGCCACACAGCGCGAACGGCAGCTGACCACCGACGGCAACGAGAACATCCAGAACGGCATCCTCGACTGGGTTTACCAGGAAGAGGTTTACGGCCGCGGCAACTTCCGCGCGTACTGGTGGAGTCCCGATTCGACGCGCATCGCCTACCTGCAGCTTGACGAGCGGCCGGTCAAGCACTTCGCCGTCGTCGATCACATCCCCTATCAGCAGAACGTGGAGTCGGAGTTGTATCCGAAAGCCGGCGCGCCGAATCCGATCGCGAAGCTTTTCTGCGTCAACGTCAACGGCGCCGCGCCGAAAGAGATCAGCACGGAGAGCTACAGCGGCGCCGACTTCCTCATCGTCCTCGTCGATTGGTCGCCCGACAGCTCCAAGGTCGTCTACCAGATTCAGAATCGCGAGCAGACCTGGCTCGATCTGAATGCCGCGGACGTTCGCGGCGGCGGCGCGCCGAAAACGCTCTTCCGCGAAACGACGAAGGCGTGGGTGGACATCAGCGGCAATCCGGTCTGGCTGAAGGACGGCTCGTTTCTCTGGCTCAGCGAGCGCACCGGATTCAAGCACCTCTATCACTACGCCGCCGACGGAAAGCTGATCGCGCAGCTCACCAACGGTCCATGGGAAGTCCGCAACGTGCACGGCGTCGACGCCGCCAACGAGTGGATCTACTTCTCCGGTACCGAGCGTTCGGTCCTCGGCAGCGACCTCTATCGCATCCATCTCGACGGCAGCGGCTTGAAGCGCCTGACCGAAGCGCCTGGCCAGCACGGCGCGAATTTCAATCCGTCGATGACGGCCTATCTCGACACATTCTCCGATGTCGCCACGCCGCCGTCGACGGCGCTCTATCGCGCCGACGGCACGCGCATTCGCGTCGTCGATGCGAACGAAGCGCCGCTGATGCGCGATCTGCACATCTCGAAGCCGGAGTTCGTGCAGGTGAAGACGCGCGACGGCTTCGTCATGGAAGCGATGATGATCAAGCCGCCCGATTTTGATCCGACCAAGAAGTACCCGGTCTACGAGCACACATACTCCGGTCCGCACGCTCAGCAGGTGCGCAACGCGTGGGGCGGGGCGACGTACCTCTGGCACCAGTTCCTCGCGCAACACGGCGTCATCGTCTGGATCTGCGATAACCGCAGCGCCAGCGGCAAGGGCGCGGAGTCGGCGTGGACGTCGTACAAGCGCATGGGCGAAGGCGAGCTTCGCGATCTCGAGGACGGCCTGAAGTGGCTGACGTCGCAGCCGTACGTCGACGGCTCGCGCGTGGCGCTCAGCGGCTGGAGCTACGGCGGCTTCATGACGTCGTTTGCGCTGACGCACAGCAAGTTGTGGAGCGCGGGATTGGCCGGCGGCACCGTCTCCGACTGGCGCGACTACGACTCGATCTACACCGAGCGCGTGATGCTGATGCCGCAGAACAATCCGGAAGGTTACAAGGCCACCGCGCCGCGCTGGGCCGCGAAGGACCTGCACGGCAACATCCTCCTGATGCACGGCACCATCGACGACAACGTCCACATCCAGAACACGATCCAGTTCATCTACGAACTGGAAAAAGCGAACAAGCCCTACCAGCTGCAGGTCTATCCGAAATCGCGCCACGGCGTCGTCGATCCGGCGCTGAACGCGCACATGCGCGCCGCGATGTGGAAGTTCATCCAGGAGAACTTAGGGGTGAAGTAGGCATTAGATCGTAGCGCCGGCGGTTCGCCGGCTGGACCGCCGCCGGCTCGGCGGCAACTGGGCGATGCGCCAGCGAGCCGCTGGCGGTCCAGCCGCCGGGCCGGCGGCGCTACGCTGGAAGCACGCGTACAATCTTCCTAAGCCGTCCAACCTGAGGAAGAACCCACCTATGTTCGAATCCGCTGCGCCTACGCCGCGTTTCAAGCCCTCGTTTCCAATCAAACTGCCGCCGCTTCGGGGAGGGTTCGTTCGATTCCTCCTCCGCATCAGCGTGATCCTCGTCCCGCTGATTCTCATGCGCGCGTGCCTGATCACCTACGTGCCGCTCGATCAGATCGGGCTGCGGCAGGTGTCGTTCGGCATGAACAAAGGGCTGCAGAAACAGCTCGTCGAGCCGGGGTACCGGCGCGCGATCTCCGGCTACGAAACCATCCGCACCTTTCCGCGCAACATTCAGGCGATCGAGTTCACGAACGATGAGACCGAGCGCGGTGCCGACCATCGCACGGTCGCGGCGATCAACGTCCCGACCGTCGATGGCTATCCGGTCGCGGTCGACGTCACCGTCCTCTATCGCATCGCGGATCCGTTCCTGGTCACTTCGAAGTTTGGCTTCGGGCGCGGCTACGAAGACAACGTGGTGATGCGCTTTACCGACCCCGCCATCAAGCAGCACCTCGGCGAGTTGCGCGCCGAGGAGTTCTATCGTGATCAACGCATCGCCAAGGTGCACGATTTGAAGAAAGAGCTGGCCGAAAAGTTTCGCCAGAACGGGCTCGAGCTGGCGGATGTCCTCATCCGGCAGTACGACTATCCCGATACGTTCCAGCAGCTCACCGAGCAGAAGAAGATTCAGGATCAGTCAGTGCTGACGAATCGCGCGCTGGCGAAACAGGCCGAGGTCGATACGCGGCTGAAGCAGACGGCGGCCGAGGGGCAGAACTCGATCAACGTGCGCAGCGCCGAGTTTCAGGCGCAGATCACCGGCCTCAATGCGCAGAAGGATTTCTACGAGCGCTCCAAGCATGCCGAGGCCGATCTGCTGGTCAAGAGCGCCGAGGCGCAGGGCACCGAGGACATCAACCGGGCCATGGAAGGCGCGGGGTCGGACAAGCTCCTGCGATTACGCAAAGGGCTGGCCATCCTCAACGGCATTCAGGGGCCGATTTACATCAGCGAAGACCCGACCGACATCGGCAAACTGACGGGAAAACATTAGGGCGAATGATGAAACGACTGCTCGCATTGCTCGCCCTTCTCCCGCTCGCCGCCGCTTGCACGCCGCACACGACGCAGGCCACCGAGGTCGGCGTCCGCTTCAACAAGATCACGCGCTCCTCAGAAGTCTCGGATCCAGGCGCGACCTACTTCTTCATGCCGATCATGAATGACTGGGCGACGTACGACACGTCGACGCAGAATCTGGTCATGTCGGCGAAAGCATCCGGCGGTGACCGCAAGGAAAAAGACGACCTCCGTTTCAAGACGCGCGACGGCAACGACATCGAGACCGACGTCACCGTCCGCTGGCGCATCGATCCCACCCGCGCCGCGTACATCTGGCGTACGGTCGCACCCGACACCCCGGCCATGAAGGAGCGCGTCGTGCGGCCGCTGTCGCGCGCGTACGTGCGGGACGTACTCAATCGGCTCGATTCCGAGGAGTACTACAACCCCGATTTGCGCTTCGCCGCGGCCAGCGACGCGACCAAAGTTCTTGCGGCGCAATTGAAACCGTATGGCGTCATCGTCGAGCAGGTCATCCTCGGCGATTTCTCCTTCAAGCCCGACTATCAGAACCTCATCAACAAACGGAAGGAAGCGGAAAAACAGGCCGAGAAACTGGAGTCGCAGATCCTGGCCACGCTCGAATCGAACAAGGCCAACCTGCAGGGCAAGATTGCCGACCTGACGGAACAACTCACGCGGTCGCAGGGCGATTTTGAACAGGCCAAACGCGCGGCGGACGCGTATGTCGTCCGCAAGCAGCAGGATGCGCAGGCCACGCTCTCCGAAAAGAGCGCCGTGGCGCAGGGCATCAAGAAGGAGCGCGCCGCGCTCAATGGCAGCGCGGGCGATGCATACGTTTCGCTCCAGCTCATCGACGCATTGCAGAAGAAAGAAATCCGTCAGATTCCGAAGCTGCCGAACGGCAACGTCATCATCGACGGCAACAAGCTCCTCGAACAGCTCGGCGTCATCAAGTATCAACAGAAGGCGGCAGCGGACCAGTAATGCTCAACATCGCCGGTCCCGATTACGATTACGCGCAGGTCGTCTATGCCGTGCTGCAGGAGTGCGAGCACCATCGCCGCAGTTTCGAAGAGGCGACGTTCGATGCCGAGGTGCGTACGTGCGCGAACGCGAAGCTCTCCGAGGTCAAGGCGGCGTACGACGAGTTCGGCGGCTCGGCTACGTATTGGGAGACGCTCGAAAAAGAGGTCGATGAAGTCGTGCTTCCGCAATACGTTGCCGCCGCGCACGAGATGAACGAGCTGGAATCGAATCACTTTCACATCTGGCGCGACGGTGACCTCAGTGCACGCTTCGTGTTCGCGCTCCTCGGACTGATCGTCGGCAGCATCATCATCGCTTTGCCGTTCATCCCCATCTTCGAAGAGATGTTCGCCTTCGCGCTGACCGCGGTCGGATTTCTGTATCCCGACCTGAAGCGCTTCATGACGGAGCGCCGTTACATGAAAGTGCTCAATCGCCTGGTGACGGACAGCGCGAAGTATCAGGAGAACAGCCGCCTGCACTACATGACGTCGCAGGACATTCAGAAGGCTTTCGAGCCGACGGACCCGCGACGTTTGCCACCGTGAAAATCAAAAGCGTTGAACCACAGACACAAAGGACACAAAGAGAAAGTCTTTGTGTCCTTTGTGCCTTTGTGGTGAAAGCCTTTTCCTACCCGGCCGTCTTCGGACTGATCACGGCTGAGAGTTCGGTGATCTTGTTGGCCGGGAAGCCCGACTCTTTAGCGTGCGTGCGAATCAGCTCCTCGCTGGGCGCGGAGTAGATGCAGTAGATCTTGTCGCCGGCGACGTAGCTGTGCTCCCACTGAATGTCGGGACCGAGCTTGGCCAGCACGTCATTCGAGTGTTTCGACGCGCCCTGAAGTTCCTCCGGCGTCATGTTTCCCGCTCCCGGGATTTCTCGTTCGATCACATATTTCGGCATGGTTGCCTCCTCGCTGTTGATGAAATCACAACTGGCCGCGCCGCCGCGACCTACTCTTCTTCCTCCGCCAACTCCTCGTGACGTTCCACCGTGTCTTCCGGCAACTGATCGCGAAGCCATAGCCGCTCGACGATCGGGTACGCGGCGACGAACGGCAGGATGAGAATCGCGCCGGCCGCGCCTTGCAGCGTGCCGCCGATCATGATGGCCAGCAACACCGTCAGCGTCGAGAGCCGCATCTGTTTTCCGTACACGCGCGGGACGATGAAGTAGCTCTCGACGAAGTGGTAGAGCATGTAACCGGCGAGAACCAGCAGCGCTTTGATGGGGCTGACGGTAAGTGCGAGCAGGACGGCAGGAACGGTCATCGCGATCGTTCCAACCACTGGGAGCAGATCGAAGATGAACGCAATCAACGCCAGCGGCAACGCGGCTGGAACGTGCAGAAGAATCAGGACCAGATAGGCCCATCCCGCGCAGATGAAACAGGTGATGACCTGCCCGCGCATGTACGCGAGCACGACGCCGCTCATCTCGATCGCCGTCTTCCGCCACCGAGGGCGCTTATCTCTCGGCGCGAGGTCGATCAGCCATTCGAAGGCCGTTCGTCCCTCGAGCAGCAGATAGAGCGCGAGGACCAGCACAAAAATGCCGGCGGTGACTCCTTCGATCGCGTACTTGCCAACGATGAGGCCGCGCGTCAGCCACGTCTTCAACTCAGGCGGCGCACCGCCGTGCAGAGTCTTGAGATACGGCGCGGTGACCGGGAAGCGGCTTGCGAATGCCTGCTCCAGCCGCGGCAACTGATTGGTGATGTCGCCGATCTGTGTGGTCATCCTCGGCGCGAGCGTCGTCAGGAAGAGGACGATGAGGCCGAACAGCAGGATCGCGATGACGATTACGGCGAACCCGCGCCGCACGCGATAACGTTCAGCGAACAGCACCAGCGGATCGAGCATCACCGCAAGCAGGATGGCCACGATGATCATCAGGATCACCGGCCAGAGCTTGATCACGCAAACGCACAGCAGCAGCGTCACGGCGACTTTCAACAGCGTCGTGAACGGGATGCGCAGGTCGACGGGCTCGGCCACGGCTGTTACGTATTGCACAACGCCCGCCGTCCCGCGAAACCTTGCGCTATCCTCCGCCGCGCAATCCGAAGGAGAAACCATGCGCAAACTGATTCTTGCCGTCGCAGTCCTGGCCACGGTCTCGGTCTACGCCGAGCAGAAGAACGTGCTGATGTTGACCAACCTCTCCGACGCGCAGCTCGGTCTGGTCATGAACAACATGAGCGCGTCGCTCGGCGTCCACTGCGACTTCTGCCATGTTTTCAATGAGCAGACGAAGAGCCTCGATTTCGCCAGCGACGCGAAGGAAGAGAAGAAGACAGGGCGGGAGATGATCAAGCTCGTCCTCGATCTCAACGAGAAGAATTTCCACGGACGTCCGATCGTCGGTTGCTACACCTGCCACATGGGCAAAGAGCATCCGTCTACGATGGTTGCGCTGCCGTTGACGCCGTCGCCTGCAACCAAGTCGCATGAAGCCGAAGAAGCGGAACGGAAGGCGTATCCCGCGGCGAAGGATGTGGTCGCGAAGTACATCACCGCGATCGGCGGCGAGGCCGCAGCGAAGAAACTGGCCAGCTCGTCGATGACCGCAACCGGCACGCGCACCGACGCTGGCGGACGCACGACGCCGGTGGAAGTTTTCAGCGCCGGCGGCAAGACGCTGGTGCGCTCGACGCCGGCCGAGGGACCTGGGATGTCGCAGATGTCCGGGCCGGAGAGCGGCTGGATGCAAGGCCGCCAGGGCATTCGCACGATGACCGGTGCCGATGCCACCACGAGCTACCTCTTCACGCGCGCCTACCAGCCGGTGACGACGCTCCCCGAAAATGCGCGCGTCGGTGGGAAGGAAACGATCGACGGACATGAGACGTGGTCTGTTTCCGCGCCCATCGACGAGCACACCCGTCAACGGATTTGGTTCGATGCAACGACCGGCCTCGCGGTGCGTCGGCTCATCACCGTCGACTCCCCTGTCGGCCGCATTCCTACGCAGACCGATTTCGACGACTATCGCGACGTCAACGGCGTGAAGGTTCCTTTCACCGTGAAGGTTTCGAGCGTCAACGGCGGCCAGAACGCGACGCGCAAGTACACGTCGATCGAGCTTGGGAAGCCGGTCGACGAGAAGCTGTTCGAAGCGCCGAAAGCACCGTAACGTCCTGCTTGAAGGCACTCGGCACGCGCCGAGTGCCTTACTATTGGTGCAATGAGGGGTGGGCAGATCGACCGGGTGAAGCGCCAACTGCTGCGTGAGGCGGTGGCGGACAACCTCGACACGATTCGAGGACTGCCGCCACGCTCCCTGCGAACTTCGCGGCGCATCGGCCGTATTTTTCTTCGCCGCGCGCCGCTGGTGATCATCCCGCTGATACTGGCCAGCTTCGCGTTCCTGAGCAATACCGGGATCACCAGCACGCGAAAACCGTCGGCGGTGTCTCCCCCATCGCCCGCGCGTCACATCGAAGCCTCCGTCACGCCGATGCTGATGACCGACACGCTCGAACCAGTCAGCGCGTCGGCGTTTCCGCTCTCCGTGCGCCGCGTCGTGCTCGACGCGGGACACGGCGGCACCGATCCGGGCGCGTCGTCGACCTCGAACGTCAGCGAGAAAGAGATCACGCTCGATATCGAGAAACGACTCGGCACCCTGCTGCGCCAGAATGGATTCGAAGTGATCTCCACGCGCGACAACGATCGCCTCATCCCGCTTCGCGAACGCGCCCGCCTCGCCAACGGCTCGCATTCGGACATCTTCGTATCGATTCACGTCAACTCGATCCCGCATCCCGACAATCACGGCGTCGAGACCTACTACCTCGGACCGACGAACGATCCGACACTGACGAAACTCGCCGCGACAGAGAACCTGACCTCGGGATACGCGCTCGCCGATCTCCGCAAACTGCTCGACGGCGTCTACGCCGATGTGCGCCGCGATGAATCGCAGCGCCTCGCGACAGCCGTCCAGCTTCAACTCTTCAGCGGCCTGCGCGGCGTCGATCCCGGCCTCGAAAACTGGGGCGTCAAGCGCGCGCCGTTCATCGTCCTCGTGGCCACCGAGATGCCGGCCATCCTCGCGGAAGTCGGCTGTCTCTCGAACGAACGCGAGGCGGAGATGCTGCGCAGCGGCGCCTACCGCCAGCAGATCGCGCAGGCGCTCTTCCACGGAATCCACGCATACGCAAGCGCCAACGACGCGCCGCAGAAGAAAGGAACCTGATGCCTAACGACTCCGAGATCCTCCACGTCGGGATCGACCTCGGCACTTCTCGCAGCGCGATCTCCGCCTCCAACGGCGAGCGCTTCGTCGTCGACAGTTTCGTCGGCTGGCCCGCCGACATGGTGGCGAAGAAAGTGCTCAAGCGCGACGTCCTCATCGGCCACGAAGCGGTCGCGAACCGAACCATGCTCGATCTTCATCGCCCGCTCGAACGCGGGTTACTCAAGGAAGGTTCGGACAAGGATGTCGAAGCCGTCCGCGAGCTGCTGAAACATCTGCTGCGCCTCGTCGGCGTCAGTTCCAACGGCAGGACAGACGGCTCGAACGTGCGCGCGGTGGTCGGCGTCCCGGCGGCGTCGTTGCGCACGAACAAGCAGTACCTGCGCAATTCGATGAAGGGAATCGTCGACAGTCTGATGATCGTCAGCGAGCCGTTCGCGGTCGCCTACGGCCTCAACGCGTTGCTGCACACGATGATCATCGACATCGGCGCCGGCACGACCGACTTTTGCGTGATGAAGGGCCGCTATCCCGGCGAGGAAGACCAGCGCACGCTCACCGTCGCCGGCGATTCGCTCGACGCGCAACTCCTCAAGCTGATCGAAGAGCGCTATCCGCAGGCGAACGTCACGGTCTTCATGGTTCGCGAGTGGAAAGAAAAACACAGCTTCGTCGGCGAGGCGCCGAAACGCGTGCTCGTCACCGCGCCAGTCAAAGGCGTCCCGACGGAGCTCGACATCACCAACGAAATGCGCGCCGCCTGCGAGACGCTCGTCCCGCCGACGGTCGAGACGATGCTCGACCTTCTCTCCCGCGTGGAGCCGGAGTTCCAGGAACGCGTCCGCAACAACATCATCCTCTCCGGCGGCGGCGGCCTGATTCGCAATCTCTCGCAGACGCTGGAGACGGCGCTCAAACAGGTCGGCGGCGGCAAAGTCACGCACATGCAGGACCCCGTATTCGTCGGCTCCGACGGCGGCCTGGCGTTAGCTCTCGACGCGCCCGACACCGACTGGGAAAAACTGACGGCGTGACCGATTGGCGCGACGCTCCCGTCTTCGGCCAGCCACCGAGCGGGACGCGCGTCCGAATCCGCCCAAGCGCCTACGCCATCCTCCGCAACGATCGCGGCGAGTTCGCGATCGTGCGCAGCCGCGAAGGGATCTACCTCCCCGGAGGCGGCATGGATCCCGGCGAGACACCGCACGAAACCGTCATCCGCGAAACGTTGGAAGAGTGCGGCCTGCTGATCCGTATCGGATCGTGGACGGCGATCGCGATCCAATTCGCCTGGTCCGAAGCGGAGCAGATCCACTTCGAAAAACACAGCACGTTCGTCGACGCAACCATCCTCGGCGCCGAGACCTCACACCTCGAACCCGATCACGAAGTTCTCTGGGTCGACGCCGATCGCGCCTGCGAACTGCTGACCCACGAAAGCCACGGGTGGGCGGTGAAGGAGTTGGAGAAAATTCGCTTCAGCAGTTAACTCACACCGTCTAAACCCCAATCTCCTCCCCCATTTTCAGCAGCGCATTGACCGTGTTCCAGTTTCTCGCCGTCACGTTCACGCCGAGTTTCTTCTCCGTTAGAGCGGCGGCGAGTTTCGAACGCGCCATGCTCTCTACGAAATAGAGGTACAGCTCCTGTTTGGCGAAGTGGAGTTCCTCGGACGGAATCTTCAATGACGTCAGCAGCGCTTTCGCCGTGTCCGCGATGGGACCGCCGAGGAAGGCGACGACCAGGCCGCTGGGGTTGCGCGTTTCGGGAGGAAGCGGATTCGCGGCGATCACCTTGCGAAGTTCGTCCGTCGTTCGCAGAATGATCTTCACCTCCATGCCGCTCTTCTTGCGGATCCCATCCTCGATGCGGCGCATCAACACTGCGCGATCTGTTTCATCGCTGCGAAACACGACGTTGCCGCTTTGCAGATAGGTCTTTGCATCGCGAAGTTTGAGGCTGTCGAAGAGGAGCTTCAGCTCCGCCATTTTCAGCAGCTTGTTGCCGCCGACGTTCACGCCGCGGAGGAAGCAGATGTAGGTCGTCATGAGAGGTAGCGTAAGCTATCGCGAATGCGACGCATCAGCCTGATTCTCACGCTCGGCCTCGCGATGATCGCGTCAGCGGCTTCGAAGCCGGTTTCGTTCGAGAACGACATCACGCCGATCCTCACCGGAAAGTGCCAGCCGTGCCATTTCCCGGGCGGAACGATGTACGCCAAACGTCCCTTCGACAAGCCCGCCACCATCGTCGCGCTCGGCGAAAAACTCTTCACGCGCATCAAAGATGAGAAGCAGCGCGCCGTCATCCGCGCGTACCTCGCCGAGCAGAAGCGCTGAGCTATCATTCCGTCGCTCATGGCCACCATCCCGTGCATTCGCTGCGGCGCTCAGATCGACCGCGAATTCAAAGCGTGTCCTCACTGCGGCGAGCCGCTGACGGATTTCCTTCGCGAGTACGCCGACAAGCCGATCGATGGCAAGTACCGCATCGTGCAGCGGCTCGGCATCGGCGGCATGGGCGAGGTCTTCAAGGTCGAGCACACCTTCCTCGGCTCGACTCGGGTGGTGAAGATCATTCGCGCGCAGATTTCGTCGAGCAGCGATGCGCACGAGCGTTTCCTGCGCGAGGCGCGGATGGCCACGAAGGTCCAGCATCCGAACGTCGCCACTCTCTACGATTTTTCCGCCCTGCCCGACGGATCGCACTACATGGTGTGGGAGTTCATCGAAGGGCAAAACCTGGCGCAGGTCCTCAAGCAGCGTGGAACGCTCGCACCGCGGCACGCAGTGCGGATCGCGATCCAGGCACTGGCCGGACTCGAAGCCATTCATCGCGCCGGCATCGTCCATCGCGACATCAGCCCCGAGAATCTGATGATCACGCACGCCGGCGAAGGCTCCGAGTTCGTGAAAATCATCGACCTCGGCGTGGCCAAGGCAGCGGAATCCGACGTGGCGATGACGCAGACCGGCATGTTCGTCGGCAAGTTCCGCTACGCCTCGCCCGACCACCTCGGGTTCGTACCTGCCGGCGAACGCATCGACGGCCGCGCCGATCTCTACTCGCTCGGCGTCGTGCTCTTCGAGATGCTGACGGGACGGCCGCCGTTCGAGGCCACCTCGCCGCACGAATACATCATTCATCACTCGCGCGATGAGTATGCGAGCTCGCCTGATCTCGATCGGATCACCGGCAATCCCGCGCTGCAGACCGTGCTCGCGCGCGCGCTCGACCGCGATCGCAACAAGCGATTCGCTACCGCGCGCGAATTTTCCGATGCGTTGGCAGCAATCGAGTCCACACTCCCCGACGAGCCGCCAGCCGTGCCCGCTACTGCGGTATTCGACCCGGACGCGACGATGAAGACGGAGCGCACGAAAGGCGGACAGACCATCGCACCTTCTGCTGCCGCCGCGCCGCCGACCGTCATCACGTCCACTCCTCCGCCGCCCCTCCTGCCGTCCGTGACGCGAGAGGCGACGGTTCCGGCACGGCCACCTTCGCCACCAGCTCCGCCTCATGTCGACGCGCCTCCGACGATCATCGATCCGATGCCGATGCCGATCCCGGCGGCAGCACCGAGCCGCAACACCGGCACCATCATCGCCGTCAGCATCATCGTGCTCCTCTTCCTCGGCGCGATCGGCGCCGCCGGCGTGATGGCGTTCATGAAGTTCCGCAACTCGTTCAGCGGAACAACCACCGCGACGACTGCTAGCACGACCACTACGACGACCTCGGCGACGGCGAAACCGTCGCAGACGTCGGTCGAGGTCACGCCGCCGGTTTCGGTGATCGTCGATACCGCCACAACCTCCGCGACCACGACGACGGTCGCGCCTGTAACCACGACCTCAGTGCCCGTCGTTCCGCCGCCGACCGCGACGCACGCCCCGGTGAAGCCGAAGCCGCCGGTGGTCGCAGAGCCGGCGCCGGTCGAGGAGACCGCCGCACCCGAGCCGCAGCCGGAACCGGAGCCTGCACCAACGAGCGTTCCCACCTTCCGCGAACGCGGCGACGGCAACGCGAACGAGGCTGCGATCGCCGCGCTGCACCAGCAGATCGGCGGCGTCACGCGCGTCGCGGTCACCGGCGGCGATGCGGAGATGATCAACGAACTGTCGAACGCGTTGCGAGGACGCGGCATCAGCATCGGCGAAGGTGCGCCGATCGAGATTCGTTTCACCGGCTCCGTCGCCCGCCACGGCCTCGGGCGGAAGAGTCGCTCCGCGAACGCGACGGTGAAGAAGAACGGCCGGCCGATCTTCAACTATGTGATGCCGCGCGAGGAGTATCGCGTCGGCGACAGCCCCGCCGAGGCCTTTGCGCGGATCTTGACGGACGCGCTGAGCCGGTAGGCGGTAGATCGATAGACCGGTTGCAATCCGGCGCCGCACGCGCCGCGTAGCGTTCCCAAATACGAGCAGGAGAGAGATTGATGACTGATTCGCTGCACATCGACGCGCCGCCGCCGCAAGCCGCAGTCCTGCAGATGCTGACCGGGATGTGGGTCTCGCAAATCCTCAGCGCCATCGCGCAGCTTGGCGTTCCCGATCTGATCGCGGCCGGCACGCGCTCCATCGAACATCTGGCCGAGGAGTGCGACGCCGACGCGAGCGCGCTGCATCGCCTGCTCCGCGCCGCGGCAACTGTCGGACTGGTCGTCGAAACCGCGCCGGGAGAGTTCGCTCTGACGCCCCTCGGCGAAACGCTTCGCGCCAACACGCCCGGCACGCTGCGCGACTTCGTCATCGCCGAAACCGCGCCGGGACACTGGCTGCCGTGGGGCCACCTCGTCGATGCTGTGAAGCGCGGCGGCGCGATCTCGAAGGAAACGCTCGGCCTCGATCCTTGGGATTACTACGCCGCGAATGTCGAAGAAGGGCGCTGCTTCGCCCGCGGCATGAGCAACCTCTCCGCGATTGCTTCGGCAGACGTCGCTCGCGTCTACGATCCCGGCGATGCCAAACGCATCGTCGACGTCGGCGGCAGCGAGGGCGTGCTCCTTCGCGGAATCCTCGGCCGCGCACCGAACGCCCGCGGCGTCCTCTTCGACCGCGCGGATGTCATCGAAGGTGCCCGCGCCGCGGTGGCGCAAAGCGGCATGGCCGATCGCATCGATCTGATCAGCGGCGATTTCTTCACCGACATGCCGGCGGGCGCCGACCTGTATCTGCTCAAATCGATCCTCCACGACTGGCCGGACGACAAGTGCGAAGAGATCGTGAAGAGCGTCCATCACGCCGCCGCCCAGGGCAGCAGGCTCGTGGTCGTGGAAGGGCTGTTGCCCGATACGCCGCAGCCGTCGCCCGTCACGCTGATGGACATGAACATGCTGGTCATGCTCGGCGGCCGCGAGCGCACCGCCGGCGAATACACCGCGCTGCTGAAACGCTGCGGCTACGAAGTCGAAAGCGTGATTCCGACAGGCGGGATGTTCAGCGTCATCGAAGCGAAGCGGGTCTAGAAATCCGCTGTTGACGGACTCCATCGGCCGCGTGGCTACGACGCCGGAGGCGTCGCGGACGGTAGCCGGTGGTCCGAGCGAAGCGAGCGACCACCGGACCACGCACGCGCCCAATTTTCCGACCGCGGCAGCGGTCGCGGAGAAGTGTCACGCCGTTTGGTATTTGATCCGCGACCCCGCCGGGGTCGGTGGTCCCTCGTCATCCACGTGCCCGGTGGTCTCGCGCTTCGCACGCGACCACCGGCTACCGTACGAGTCGCCTCCGGCGACGTTGACGACGCGCTCGTGTTTCAACTCGCGTTGATCTGCGTCTGCGCTTCCTGTCGCAATCCGATCAGGAGCGCGAAGAAGATCGCACGAATTTCCTGATCGGTGTACGGACTCGGCCTGCCGGCGCGTTGCGCGACCAGGCGGTCGCGGATCATCGCCTCGGTCGCGCCGAGGAGGGCGGAGGCGATCGCCTCGTCGCTGACGTCGGTGCGGAATGTGCCGTCGCGTTTGCCGCGATGGATGAGAACGCGCAGCAGGTTTTCGAAATCGATGAAGCCTTTCGACAGCAGGATCTCCGAGCTGCCGCCGCGGATGCGGCGTCCTTCGAAGAGCAGCAGGTAGGCGAGATCGGCGTCGTGCCCAAACGCCTCGGTGACCGTCTCAAGGACGCCGGCCAGCGCCTCGCGGGCGTCGGTCGCGGCGACGACGACGCCTTGCACATGCTGATTGAGCGCGGCCCAGCAATCGTTGAAGATCGCCTCCAGCAGGCCCGCCTTCCCCTTGTAGTAGCGGACGAGTTGCGACTCCGAGGTACCCGCTTCGCGGGCGATGATCGCGGTCGAAGTCTGTTCGAATCCGAAGCGAGCGAAGAGCGCTTTGCCGGCTTCGAGCAGGCGGCGGCGGGACGTTTGTGTGTTGTCGGGATCGACGACCGTCATTCGGGCGACATGGTAGTTATGCCGCGCGATTGCGTCAATTGCACGACCGATCAACGGTCGCATCGCGACCGAAAAATTGCCGAGGGACCACAATGATCCCCCGGCACTTCACTGCGGCTGGTTTGTCCAGTTGATCGCCGCCGTGAACTCGCTCAACTGCATGACTGCTTGCTGTTGAGTCGTCTCCCGGCGGCAAAGAAATACAAGAGTGATTGAGCGGGACCTCGATCCTCGCGAAACAAGAGCACTAGGAGTTGTATGGCATAAAAGCATAAACTGCCGCACGGAGGCAGGAAAATCAATGAAGCGACTATCGTTCCTACTACTCCTCATCGCGACGTCCGCGTTTGCCGCGACCCCTTCGACGGTCAACAACGACGACTCCTGCGATGTGACCGTCGGCCCCGCGGCCACACTGCTCCTGCCGTACTTTGAAGTGGATTTCAACAACCGCACGCAGAACACGCTTTTCACGATCACCAACGTGACGCGCTTACCGCAGATCGCACACGTCACCATCTGGACCGACTGGTCGTACCCGCTCTTCGGCTTCAACATTTACCTGACCGGCTATGACGTTCAGGGCATCTCGATCAACCAGCTTCTGGCCACGGGCGTCGTCGCGCAGAACAACGGCACGGGACCGACGACGGCACAGTCGCCGCTCGGCGCTCTGTCCGCTGGTTTTACAGCTAACCCGAACTTCGCCGGTGGTGGCGCCTCGATCAACTGCGCCAACCAGCCGGGAGCGCTGACTCCCACGCTCGTTGCCGCGCTCCGAACAGCTCTTAGCACTGGTGTCTACAATCCGGGTGGTTCTGCCGTATGCCCGAACGCAGTCGGCGGCGCTCACGCGAACGCGGACGCGATCGGGATCGCGGTCGGCTACATCACGATCGACGTAGTGTCGAACTGCACCAGCCGGCTCCCCACCGACCCGCTTTACTACACGAACGACCTTCTGTACGACAACGTCCTCATCGGCGACTATCAGCAGCTTGGACCGACTCTCGCCGGAACGACGGCGTCGTCGTATGACGCCGGTAGCAACGCGATGGTTCACATTCGAGCAGTGCCCGAGGGGGGCGGCGCCGGATCGAACGCCGCAACTGCGCTGCCGTACACCTTCTACGATCGTTACACACCGGCAGCGAGTCGGACGATCGACCGTAGGCAGCCGTTACCGTCCACGTTTGCGGCGCGCGTTGTTCAGGGCGGTTCGGCCGCATTTGGAACGAATCTGAATATCTGGCGTGAGGGATTTGGCAGCGGCAGCTGCACCGATGCCGGAAACTCAGCAACGATGGACGTCGCGGAAGTCGTGCGCTTCGATGAGCACGAGAATCCGTTCACTCTCGGACGTGACTCGCTGGTTTCGCGTCCGCGGCTTCCGGCAACGTCCTCGACGTCGTCATCCGATCCCTCGTATCCGGCCATGCTCAGCCCGGACCCCGGCGGCTGGCTGTATCTCAATCTGAACAACGGCGGCAGCACGACCTACTCGGCGACGCATGGCGGACTCTCGCCGAATGGAGCGACGACCACCGTCGGTCCACGCCCGAGCCAGAACTGGGTGACGGTGACGATGTTCGGCACTGACAGTCTCCTAAACAACCGACTGGCGGCGGAGTTCGACGCGGCATCGCTCGGCAATGGTTGTTCGCCTGCTGCCTTCGCGAGCTCCGCGGCACCGATCGGACCCGCCGGCGGAGTGTTCGCATACCCATCAGGAACAACGCTCACCAGCTCGACCGCCCAATCCACGAACACATCGACGAACCCTGTAGCCACGGCCGCCGGGCAGAGGAAGAGAGCCGTGACCACGGCGCCACCCGCGTCGACCGCCAACGACGACAGTTGCGACATTAAAGTTGCTCCCGCCGCGACGCTGCTGCTGCCGTACTTCGAAGTCGACCTGTCCGGCAAAAGCGGACAGACGACGCTCTTCACGATCACGAATGTCTCGCGCGATCCGCGGATTGCGCACGTGACGCTTTGGAGCGACTACGCCTACCCGGTGCTGACCTTCAACCTTTCCCTGGGCGGTTACGACGTGCAGGCTGTCAACGTGGCCGACGTCCTCATAAGAAATACCGTCGCGGTTCCGAATGGCACCACCCCACTCGATTGCACCGCCACTGCCGGAGTCATTTCGGACACCATCATGGCGGAGGTTCGGAGAGCGCTTACAACCGGCGGGACAAGCTCATGCACGAAAGCGGGCAGCATTCACGCGAACGCCATCGGATACGCAACCATTGACGTTGTGGCGAGCTGCACGTCCCGCTCTCCGGCCGATCCGCTCTACTACACGAAAGACCTTCTCTTCGACAACGTGTTGATCGGCGACTACCAGCAGGTCGGACCGGCTCCGGGCGGAACGGCCGCGTCGTATGACGCCGCTGGCAACACGATGGTGCACATCCGGGCGGTACCCGAGGGGGGTGGCGGCGGATCGAATGTAGACACGCGGCTGACATACACGTTTTACGACCGTTACACGCCGTCGAAGACCCGGACGATCGACCGCCGCCAGCCACTTCCCTCATTGTTTGCAGCACGCTACATTCAAGGTGGTGTAGGAGGCTACGCGACGAACCTCACCGCCTGGCGCGAGGGCTTCGGCATCGGCAGCTGTGCTGACGCATCCACGTCCGCAAACATGATCGTTTCGGAGATCGTCAGGTTCGATGAGCACGAAAACCCGAACACTACCGTGCCTTGTCTCATGACATGCCCGGCGCCGACGCCGCCCATGCTGAACGCCGCGTCTTCGACCAACGCTGCGTCGAGTATTTATCCGCAAATTTCGAGCGCCGACGTCGGTGGTTGGCTGTACCTCAACCTCAACAACCGCGGCAGCGCGAGCTACTCGGTGACGCAGGAAATCGGCGGTCAACGGATCCCGACGAACGCCCGGACGAACCTGTCACCGATCGCTTCGGGTACCGTTGGCCCCCGCCCGAGCCAGAACTGGGTGACGATCACGCAATTCGGCAATCAAGCCAACGGAAACAGGCTGACCGGCGAGTTCGACGCCGCCGCCCTCGGCAACGGCTGTTCGCCGGCAGTAGGCGTTGGGGCGTTCATCGGCCCCGTCGGCGGCGTCCTCGTTTGCCCGCCCGGCACGACACTCACCGACGGCTCGAGGGCGAAGTGTACCGGCACCAACGTGAACCCGTCGCCGTGATCGGCTGGAAAAGGGCCGGCGAACGCCGGCCCTTTTCATTCAGGAGCGATTACTTCTTCGCGCTCGGCGCGCGGAGCGGGAACGGCGGGCGGACGTCCTTCTGCGGCGGATTCGCGGCGAGCTGTTTCATCGCCACATCGATGGCGCGCTCCAGCTGCGGATCGCGTCCGGCGATGATGTCGGCCGGCGTCTGCTCGACGTCGATGTCGGGCGGAACGCCTTCGTTCTCGACCACGAAGCCTTCCGGAGTCCAGATGCCGAGGTTCGGCGCGGTAATGTTGCCGCCGTCCATAAGCGTCGGAAATCCGAGGATGCCGACCAGGCCGCCCCAGGTCCGTTTGCCGACGAGAGTGCCGAGTTGGAGCTTGCGGAACATCCACGGCAGCAGGTCGCCGCCGGAGCCGGCAGTCTCGTCGATCAGCATCACCTTCGGGCCCTGAATCGACGCGAGCGGCGTCTTCAGATCAGCGCCGTAGCGCATGGCCCAATGGCTGATCATCGGACGACGCAGGATGTCGATGTAGTAGTCGGCCACGCTGCCGCCGCCGTTGTGGCGCTCGTCGACGATGATGGCCTCGCGGTCGGCCTGCGGGAAGAAGTAGCGCTTGAAGTAGGTGTAGCCGGCGCCGGCGGTGTTCGGCACATACACGTACGCAACGCGCCCGTTCGTTGCCTCGGTGACTTTGCGGAGGTTGCCTTCGACCCAATCGCGATTGCGCAGGTTCGATTCGTCTTCGATCGGGACGACTTTGACGACGCGCGAGCCGCTGCCATCGGCGTTCGGTCCGACGGTCAGCTCGACGATGCGCCCCGCGGTCTGCTCGAAGCGGCTGTAAAGATCCTCGGGATACTTGAGATCGTGGCCATCGACGGCGAGCAGATACTCCCCTGCTTTGACGTCGACGCCCGGCTCGGTGAGCGGCGAGCGCAGATCCGGATTCCAATTCAATCCGCCGAAGACTTTCGCGAAGCGATAGCGGCCGTTTTCGACTTTGTAGTCGGCGCCGAGGAGGCCGCCGGGAACGGCTTCAACATCGGCGAGGGAATCGCCGCCGCCGAGGCGATGGTGGCCGACGGAAAGCTCGGAGGACATCCACATCATTACGCGGTTGAGATCCTGACGAACCGCAAGGTCGGGAAGGAACGCGGAGTACTTGGTCCGCATGGCGTTCCAGTCGGCGCCGTGCATGTTGGGGTCGTAGAAGTAGTCGCGATTGATGCGCCACGCTTCGTCGAAAATCTGCCGCCACTCGGCGCGCGGATCGATCTTGACCTGCAGCTTGTCGGTGGCGAGCTTGAATTTGGAGAGGTCGAGTTTGTCGCCGACGTCGACGAGTGAGTAACCGTCCTTCGCGATCAGGATCCGCTTGCCGTCAGCGGAAAGGTCGAAGCCGTCGACCTTTTCGAGGAGCGTTTCTTCCTTACGCTTTTCGAGATCGAAGCGCTGCAGGTTGTTCTCGTCGGGGCCGAAGCGATTGAAGCCGGCGGACTTGAGATAGAAAAGCTGGCCCGTCTTGCCGGCCGCCAGCGAGTCGTAGCCGGCGGGTTTCGGCGGCAGCGCGACGATGCGCTGCGTGAGTCCGTCGAAATCGACGACGACGGTCACCTTCTTCGAGGCAGCGGTCTTCTTGTCGGCGCTGGCTTTTTCGTCGGCCGGCTTGTCGCTCGATTTCGTCTCCGGCTTCATCGCCGATTCATCGGCGGACTTTGCCGCTTCCTCATCGCTCTCTTTCGCGATCGGCGAGACGACGCCTTTGGCGAGAACCGCGAGGTAGATCGATTGCGTGGAGCGAAGATCGGCGTTCGACTGCGCGAACCAATCCTCGACCGGGCCGGCGTCGGTCGACGCCAGGAAGTAGAGGTACTTGCCGTTCGCATCGAAGACCGGCTGGCTGGCGTCGGTGTAGGGATCGGTCAGCGGCGTCGACTTCTTGTCGCTGACGTTGTAGAGATAGATGCGGTTCATGTACGTCGGCGTGTTGCGCGTGTAGGCCAGCCACTGCGAGTCGGGCGACCAGTTGTGATTGAGCACGCGCACCGGGCCGTAGAGAACGTCGCTCGAAACCTTGTCCGTGGTACCTGACGCGACGTCGGTCACGTAGATCGAACGCGAGTTGTCGGCGAAGCTGATCTTTTTCGAATCGGGCGACCACTTCGGATCGTCGTAGAAACCGGCGCCGTCGATCTTGATCTCGCGCGGCATTCCTTTGCCGTCCTGATCGCCGACGTAGAGGCGATATTCGCCGCTGCGATCGGAGAACCACGCGATCGACTTGCCGTCCGGCGACCAGGCCGGCGAGCGGTCGTTCGAGCCGGGCGTCGCGGTCAGGTTGCGGTCGTCGCCTTTCTCGCGCGGAACGGTGAAGATGTCGCCGCGAAATTCGAACGCGGCGCGCGCTCCGGACGGCGAGATGGCCGTGCTGCGAATGTACTTCTTCCCTTTCACGAAGCGCGGCAGCGTTTCGACGAGATCCGCCGCCACGCCTACTTTCACGCGATTGCTCGCGCCGCTCTTCGCATCGAGCAGGTGAAGATAGCCTCCCTGTTCGTAGATGATCTTTCCGCTGCCGGCGGTCGCGTTTACGACCGGAAAGTCGGAGTGATTGGTGATCTTCGCGACCTTCTTTGACGACGGGTCGTAGCTGTAGATGTTGAATTCACCGTCGCGATCCGATCGGAAGTAGATCTTGCCGTCGAGCCACATCGGATCGGTGTCGTTGGCGCGCCCGGCCGGCTGCGGCACGTGCTCGGTCGCGTAGGTGGTCGTGTCGAAGATGACGAGATTCGAGAACTGCCCGCCGCGGTAGTGCTTCCATTCGTTGAACGCGTCACCGAGCGGAACGTAGACGATTTTCTTTCCGTCCGCGGAGTAAGTGGCTTTCGCCGCATGCGGAATGGGAAGCTTCGTGGCCATCCCGCCGCCGACCGGCACCGTGAAGAGCTGGACGTAACGTCCCGTGTAAACCTCACGCGGCGAGGTGAAAAGGACATTCGCGCCATCCGGCGTAAACCCGAGCGCGACATCGGCCCTCGGATGCCACGTCAGCCGCTTCGGCACGCCGCCCTCGGACGGCACGACATAAACGTCGGTGTTCCCTTCGTAGCGGCCGGTGAATGCGATCCACTTCCCATCCGGCGAGAAGTGCGGTCCCGATTCGATGCCGGGATGCGACGTCAGCCGCCGCACGCCGCTGCCGTCGAGGTTCGCGACCCAGAGATCGTTCGCGTATCCGAACGCGATCCGATCGCCGCTGACTGCAGGTTCGGAGAGAAGCCGCGTGTCGTGAATATCGACCGCGAGCAGCGGAAACGCGGACACAACGATGACGAACAACAGCAAAGCACGCATGCGCATCGGAAGCTCCTGCAAGGTGGGATGGACGACCGCAGGACTGTAGCGCGAAAGCGGCGATCGGTAAAATGACGAAATGGCAAACGCGCGATTCACCGCCACGCTGCTCGACGGACACAAAGGCGCCGCGTTCGAAGTTCCGTTCAATCCGTCCGAGCGATGGTCGATCGAGGCGACGCGAATCCGCGCCGGCCGCAACGGTCATCGCGTGATCGGCACGGTCAACGGCGTCGGATTCGACGGCGCCATCGTGCCTCGGTCGAAAAAGTTCTGGGTCGAGATCGACGACATGGTGATGAAGAAAGCGAAACTCGAGATCGGCGATCCCGCGAAGATCGATCTCCGTCCCGCGCCTGTGAAGCCGCTGGGCAATCCCGACAAGATCCTCGCCCTCGTCCGCAAAATCTGCCTCGGCATGCCGGACACCGAGGAGAAGATCGCGTGGGGCGAGTCGACGTGGCGCGTGCACGGAAAGCTCTTCGCCATGTTCTCCAACAACCATCACGGCGACGGACGCATCGCCGTCTGGTGCAACGCGCCGCTAGGCGCGCAGCAGGACCTCGTCGCCGCCGATCCCGAGCATTTCTTCGTCCCGCCGTACGTCGGCGTCAACGGCTGGATCGGGATCAACATGAACACGCCGCTACCGAAGGGAGCGTTGGCCGCGATCCTCGAACAGGGCTACCGAGCGACCGAGGAGAAGCGCACCGCCACGAAGCGTAAGCGCGCAAAGCGATAGACGTCTGTGCGGAAAATCGTCGGCGTAGCCGGCGTAAGAACCGTAGCCCACGGCTTCTAGCCGTGGGTCCGCGGATCGTCTCGGAATTGTGAGCCCGCCTTGGCGGGCGACAGAAAGCTTTCTTTCGCGCGTTAAAACGCGCTCCCAATGTCACGCGGTCGTCAGACCCACGCGTGAACGCGTGGGCTACGGCTCTTACGTCGGCTACGCCGACGACGTGAGTCCACTCTGCGATTACGCCTGCGCGGCGTGTCCTTGAATCGCTTCGCTGGCGTCGCGCATCAGCTCATCGAGGTCGAACGGCTTCGTGATGACTTTCGCGATGCGCTCGTGCGGAAGGCGGCGGAGGATGTCCGGCGCGGCGGCGGTCATGACCAGAATCGGCGGCGTTGTCGCACCGCGCGACTGCAGGTGCGCGATCACGCCGATGCCGTCAACCCGCGGCATCATCAGATCGAGCACGAGCAGGTCGAAGCGGTTCTGATCGAGCTGCACGATGGCGTCGGCTCCGTCGTTCGCGGTCGTCACCTCGTAGCCCTGACGCACGAGAACACGCTGCACGAGCATGCGGATGGCGGGATCGTCGTCGGCCACGAGAACGTGCAGGCCGGTACCTTCGTCAGTTTTCGTCACGGGCGCGAAGTGTAATTCGAAGCGACCCGATTACGAGTCAATCTTTGCTTCGCCACTGTCCTTCAGCGGCAGCTTCTTCATCTCCTGCAGCGTGATGCGAAGGACGCTGCCGAGCGTGAAGCCTTGCGGGAAGCAGTGAGGGATGCGCACTCCCGCGCCGCTCAGTTCGAGAAAATCGAGCGGCGGTTTGCGGCGCGCGAGGACGAAGACCAGTTTGCGCGGGAGGTCTTCGCGATCGTCGGCATTGAGATGCAGCGGCTGCAGGTAGTAGCCGAAGTGCATCGTTCGCAGCGCGGGCACACCGCCCGAAAACTCGGGGAGCGTCACGCTGAGTCCGAGGGCGCCGAAGATCCAATTCTCCTGCGCGAACTCGCCGCGCCAGAAATCTTCCTCGTCCTGAGTGAGATGTTCGAGCCGCATCAGCGCACGCGATCGATGAACGCAGCGAATTGATCGCGGCCCTCGTAGCCGACGCCTTTATCGCGCGGCTTGCCGTCGGCGGCAGCGATGACGACCGTCGGAAACGCATTGACGTTGTAGCGGTCCATGAGTTCCTGCACGGCCGGCTCATTGTGGCCATCTTCGCGTTGACGGTCGACGACTTGCACGGCGATGTAGCGCTCGTTGATCTTCGCGGCCAGAGCGGCGTCCATGAAAACTTCGCGTTCGAGGAGATGACACGGTCCGCACCATTCCGCCGAAAACTCGTAAAGGATGGGCCGGTGCGAGCGCTGCGCGGCAGCCGCGGCCTGGCTGATCGGCGTCCAGCGCACGAGGCTCCCGCTCTTCTGCACAACGTCCGCCTCGCTCGTCACCGGGTACTTTGTCGAAACGACGCGCGCAATGATCAGCAGCGCCGTCAGGATCACCAGCCAGATCGGCAGCGCGCGTTGTTTGGTGCGGTCGAAGGTCAGGTTAGTCGGCACCGTACGGAACCTCCCGGCGCGAGAAGATCACGCAGGCCAGCAGCAGCGCGACCGAGGCGTTGCAGAGCATCATCAGGATCCAGTTGCGGTCGAACGGAATGAGCGGTCCGTCCGGAAAAATGTTGCGGCGAGCTGCGGCGAACCCCTCGAGCAGGCCCGGATGCGCGCGCAGCAGCGCACCGATTTTGCCCATCTCCCCGCTCACGGCATTCTTCATCATGCTCAGCAGGCCGAAGACCATCGACGAAAGAATCTGCCCGCCGATGTAGATGGCGACGTTCACATACGAGCGCGAGAAGCTGCCGAGGAACGCGAGTAGACAGCAAACCAGCAGCGTTTTGAGGGCCGCGACGAGCATCGTCGACAGCGCCGTGCGCCAGGTGATCGTCGTTCCGGCGATGAGGCGTCCGATGACGTCGCTCGCAAACATCACGAGGATTGCCACATAGATCGCCAGCACCACGCCGATCACGCGCGAGACGAGATAGGCCGACCGCCCGACCGGTTTGCTGAGGATGAGTTGCAGCGTCCCTTTCGAAAACTCCGGGCCGATGAGCTGGCAGCCGGCGATCAGCGTAAAGAGGCCGATCATCTCGTACGGCGCCTGCGACGGCGCGCCGATTGCGGCCATCGTTGCAACGATGACGATCAACACCAGCAGCGCGGCGATGTAGCCGAGGTGCGCGAAATGCCGCCGCAGCGTTTCGACCATGACGACGAAACTCACGATTCACCTCGGAAGATCGATTCGAGATCGGCGGTACGCCGCCGCACGTCGATGACGCCCGCACCAGTTCCGACAATCCGCGACACGAGCTGCGCGATCTCTCCCTCGGTCGCGACATTCGCGGTAACGACGTCGTTCTTTGGCAGAACGCCGCCAACCGCCGCGGTGACCGTGGCAACGTCGTACGAGCCGGCCAGCAGCGTGACGGTGATGGTGATCTTCGCGGCCTCACGCAACGCTTCGTCACGCGCGATCACGCCGTCTTTGAGGAACAGCACGCGATCGCAGACTTTCTCGATCTCGGCCAGTTGATGCGAATTCAACAGCACCGCGGCGCCGCGCGCTTTCTCCTCGGCGATGAGATCGCGCACGAGAAAGACGCCGTTCGGATCGAGACCGGAAGTCGGCTCATCCAGAAAAAGAAAATCGGGATCGAGCATCAGCGCCTGCGCCATTCCGATTCGCTGCAGCATGCCGCGTGAGTATTGCGACAACCGCTTGTCGCTGGCCTCGGTGAGTGCAAGCCGCGCCAGAAGCTCGTCGACGCGAGCACCGACGCGATCGCTCGGAACGCCCGCAAGGCGCGCCATGTAGCGGAGGAATGCGCCACCCGAGGCGCGGCGGTCGAAGTTCATCCGCTCGGGCACGAAGCCGGTGCGGCGGCGGACGTCGAGGTCATCGTTCGAACGGCCGTCGATCGTGATCGATCCGCTGTCGGCGTTGAGAAAACCGACGATGCACGACATCAGCGTGGTCTTCCCTGCCCCGTTCGGACCGATCAGTCCGACCACCTCGCCCGGCGCGATGGTGAGGTCGATCCCCTTGAGCACGGGCCGCACTTTTCCGAACGGGCGGTATGCCTTGGTCAACGCTTCGACGCGGATTCCGTTCATTGCTGGCGCTTCCGCAATCCGGTCACGATCTCGTCCATCTTCGCGCGATGAAAGTTGTCGATCGTCCGCTGCAATTCGTCTTCCGGGGTGGCCGAGAGGTCTTCGTTGTAGACCTTCTTCAGTGCGCCGGCGAGGTAGACCTTGGTCTCGATGCGCCAGTTGGGACGCGCGAAAAACTCAGTCTGCACGGTGAGCTTTTTCGGACCGACGTCGAACGCGTCGAGGCGGCCCATGGGTTCCTGCTGCGGATCCGGCATGTCGGTCGATGATAGCAGGGCGGTTGATAGCAAAAGAGAGACGGTTCACGCGGAGACGCGGAGGGAGAAGAGGATCAACTCCGCGTCTCCGCGTGAAAAGCTTTTTGGTGACTTCAAACGAATAGCCGCGCCGCGTTGTCCCAGAGAATCTTTCGCTCAACCTCGGCGCCGAGTCCGAGCGCGAGAAAATCGTCGACATTCTTCCGCGGCGAGACCACGCCTGGCGATGGCCAATCTGTGCCCCACAGGATTTTGTCCGCGAGGTCGGCCACGCGCGGAACGTAGCGCAGCAGCGCCTTCGGCGGGATTCCGGAGATGTCGAGAAGAACATTCGGATGACGTCGCGCCAGGAAAAACGCGGTCTCGCCGTACAGCGGACGGCCGGCGTGCGCGAGGATGATCGGCAGACGTGGAAAATCGTTTGCGACGTCATCGATCGGCATCGGATCGGCGAAGACGTTGCGCGCCCGCGGGAAGACCGACGTGCCCGTGTGAAACATCACCGGCACCTGCCGCTCCTCGCACTCGCGATAAATCTCCGCGAGTTGCCACAGCTCGCCGAGATATGCATTCGGCGAGAAGAGCTGATGGGGCGGATGGATCTTGATCATGCGGATGCCGAGGTCGAGCACGCGGCGGATTTCATCGCGAACGTTGATCTCGTGCAACGGATTCACCGACCCAACGGGCAGCAGACGATCGCGATGATCGCGCGTAAAGTCCGCGATCCAGTCGTTCGTTTCGCGCGTGAAACCCATCACATCCGGCGACACATAGTTGATGCAGCAGATCCTCTCGACGCCCTCGGCATCGAGAAAGCGGACAACGTTATCCGCCGACGCCAGCACATCCTTCGCGTTCGCGTGCGAAGGATCGTCGAGCATCGACTTCACCTCCGGCTTGAGCATCTCCCACGGCTGGATGTGAACGTGAACGTCGAATACACGCATGGCGGCATTATGCGGTTGGTCGGCGTCGTAGCGCCGTCGGCTCGACGGCTGGACCGCCGCCGGCTCGGCGGCGCGAGAGACCGTAACGGCCAGCGAGCCGCTGGCGGTCCAGCCGGCGGGCCGCCGGCGCTACGCCTAGGCCAGCATCACCAGCCGCATGCACACAGCGGTGTCGGGACACGCGCCCTGCAGTTCCGTCGATGCGAGAAGCTGCGGATGGATTTCGTCGCGGTCGATTGGCTTGAATCCGCGTTTGGCGAAATACGGCTGCGCGGTGGTCGTCAGCAGGTAGAACTCGCGAATGCCGCGCGAGGCCAGGCGGTCGAGCAGTTGCCGGACGATGCGCCGTCCGATGCCGCGGCTGCGATGCGAGTCGGCAACAGCCACCGATCGGATCAGAGCCGCGAATTTGTACGCCTCGGCGCCGCCGCAGCCGACGATCGCATCACCGTCGCGCGCGACGATGAACGTCTTCCAGTGATCGTCGATGCCGCTGGTCGGGAGGTTGTTGGCAACGAGGAGCTGCCGGATGACGGGAAGGTCGGCCGCCGTAGCGCCGCTGATCGCGATCTCGCCGTCACTCATGGCGGTCGAGGATAGCAATGCGATTCGCCGCTGTCACGGAAGCGTTCGTCTTCGTTCACGGCATCTCCATAAGAACGTGCGTACATCACAAACATGCGAAACCTTGCCATCGTCGGTTCAGGAATCAGCGGCCTCGTGGCTGCGCATGGGCTGCTGCGCGCCGGATACCACGTCGATCTCTACTCGGATCGCACCGCACAAGAGTGGCTCAACACCAGCCGTCCCACCGGCACCGCGGCGCGCTTCGATCTGGCGCTGTCGTATGAGCGCGAGTTCGGCCTCAATTTCTGGGACGACGCCGCGCCGAAAGGTGAAGGCGTCTTCCTCACGTTTTGTCCGACGCTGCACAATCCGCTGATTCGCCTTGCCGGCCGATTCCGCGCGCCGTTCCAGGCGGTCGACGTCCGCCTTCAGTCGTGGCGCTGGATGAATGAATTCGAAACGCGCGGCGGCAACATTGTCATCGAGCAGATCACCGTAGACCGTCTCGGCGAAATCGCTGCGGCGCACGACTTGACCATCGTCGCCACGGGCCGCGCCGATTTGTGCCGCATCTTCGAGCGCGATGAAAGTCGCAGCGTCCACGACAAGCCGCAGCGCAATCTGGCGATGGTGACGGTCACCGGCGGCCCGTCGCGCATCGCGGATCTTCCGCTGCTTCCGGTGAAGTTCGACTTCCTCGGCACCGATGGCGAGACCTTCTTCATCCCCTATCACCACAAGGATGCCGGGCCGTGCTGGAACATCCTCATCGAGGCCAAGCCCGGCTCGCGGATGGACCGCTTCGCAGGCGTTACCGACGGAAACGTCGCGGTGCAACGCGTGAAGGAGGTCGTGGCCGCGCTCTTTCCATGGGACGAGCCATTCGTCCGCGATATGCAGCTCGCCGATCCGCTCGGATGGCTCATCGGCGCGGTGACGCCGGCCGTGCGCCGTCCGACGGCGCGGCTCGCAAACGGTGCGGTCGTCGCCGCGCTCGGCGATACCGCGATCTCCTACGATCCGATCGCGGCGCAGGGCGCGAACAGCGGCAGCAAGCAGGCCCGCCATCTCGTTGACAACATCGTCGCGCGCGGTGATGGCGCGTTCGACGCCAGCTGGATCACGTCAACGTTTGACGATTTCTTCGCAACGCACGCGCGCCAGGCCTGCCGCTTCAGCAATCTTCTCCTCGAACCAATCACTGCGCCGGCGAAAGAGTTGCTGATCGCGCAGTACGGCAGCGATGGCGAGCGCGAAAATCATTCGCCGCAGCAGCGCATCGCGGATGCGTTCGTTGAGAATTTCAATGATCCGCGGCTCCTCACGCCGGCATTCACCGATATGGCTGTGTCGCGGCAGGTCATTGCATCGCATGCCGAGGGGCGATGGCTTTGGAACGGAGTGCGAGGGCGGGCGTCGATTGCGCGCGATCAGATCAAAGGGAAGCTGCGCCGGCGCGAATCGATCCAATGAAAAAGGCCGCGCGGGTGCGCGGCCTTGCAGTGGAAAGGGACTGCAGTCGTCAGTGGCGGCTGCCGCTCGACGGCTCATTCTTGTTGCTTTTGCTGTCCCACGACTCGCTGCCCATCGACTTGTCGTCAGACGAACGGTTCGGGGATTTGGAACTCTCGTAGCCGGACGAACCAACGTTGCCGGTGCGGCTGTTGGGCTCGTTCAGATTCTCCGAGCGGCCGATGTTCTGGCCGAAGTCGGCGGACGAGTCACTCTTGTTCTTTCCGATCTGCGAAGAGGTGTTGCGGTTGACGTCGCCAGCCGAGGTTGACTCAGTGTTCCTGCTCATCTTGTCGCGTTCACGGTTTTCCATTTGCTTCTCCTTTCGGGCCGTTGCCCGTGTTATTTGTAGTGCAACGGCGATGCCTTGTCCGCTGCTAAACTGCTGAGCCTATGCATGCTGTTCGTTTGACCGCACTCAAATCGCCGCTCATCGAGGAAGAGATCGAAGATCCAACTTCCGGGCCCGGTGAAGTCGTCGTCGAGATTCGCGCGGCCGGCATCTGCCACAGCGACGCGCACTACCGCGCCGGCGGCGGAACGGTCGCGCTTCCGCTGACCCTCGGCCACGAAATCGCCGGCGTCATCGCTGGCACTGATCGGCGCGTGGCGTTGCACTACCTCCACGACGACGGCCGGATGCTCGGCAAAGAAGTCGACGGCGGATACGCAGAGCGGATCGTCGTGCCGGTCAAGAACCTCGTGCCGATTCCGGACGGCGTCCCGTTCGACGCAGCGGCGGTGATGATGTGCTCGACAGCGACGGCGTATCACGCGCTTCGGCTCGCGTCGCTCAAGCCCGGCGAGTCGGTCGCCATCATCGGCTTCGGCGGCCTCGGCGCGTCCGCCGTGCAACTGGCGAAGGTGATGGGCGCAGACAAAGTCTTCGCCGTCGATCGCGTCCGCGACAAACTCGATCTCGCGCAATCATTCGATGCGATTCCTGCCGCGGTCGAGGACTTGAGCGACATCGACGTCGCTCTCGATTTCGCCGGCCATCCGCCGACCACCCTCGCCGCCTTGCGTTCGCTGCATCGCGGCGGACGAATCATGATCGTAGCGATCAACCTTCGCGAGCTGGCCATCGATCCGTATCGCGACGTGCTCGCCAACGAACGCCACATCATCGGCGTCTCCGACCACACGCGCGATGAGCTCGTCGAACTCCTCGCGATGGCCGCGCGTGGACTGCTCGACATGTCGCGCGTCATCACGCGAAGAGTTGGGCTGAATGCGAATGCGATCAACGGCGTGCTCGATGACCTCGATGCTGGTACCGCGCACCTGCGCACCGTCATCGTGTGACGCAAGGAGAACGGTTCACGCGGGGAGCGCGGAGAGGCGGAGAAAACCAACTCCGCGTACTCCGCCTCTCCGCGACCTCCGCGTGACCGTTCTCTCTTGCGACCGCGCCGCCCACGCGAGTACTGTTCGCCGCCAAATGAGAACGATACTGATCGCGCTCTTCGTCACCGCCGCTGCGTTCGCTGCTGACAAGCCGAAACCTGTCGTCGCGACGCCCGATTACAACGAGGTCTTCAAGGGACTCAAGTTCCGCGAGATCGGACCGGCGGCCATGGGTGGCCGCATCGATGACTTCGCCGTCGTCGAGTCGAATCCCGACATCATCTATGTCGGCACCGCCGCCGGCGGCGTGTTCAAAACGACGAACGGCGGCATCACGTGGGATCCGATCTTCGACGATCAACCGACGTCGACCATCGGCGACGTCACCGTCGCGCCGTCCGATCCGTCGATCGTTTGGGTTGGCAGCGGCGAGGCAAACAATCGGCAGAGTGCGTCGTGGGGCAACGGCGTTTACAAATCGACCGACGCCGGGCGGACATGGAAACACATGGGGTTGAACAACTCGATGGCCATCGGGCGCATCGTCATCTCCCCTGCCGATCCGAATGTCGTCTACGTCGCCGCCGGCGGCAATCTTTGGGGTGCGTCGAAAGATCGCGGCGTCTACAAATCGACGGACGGCGGCAAAACGTGGAGCAACGTCCTCTTCGTCAACGACGACACCGGCGCGACCGACATCGCCATGGATCCCGACTCGCCCGGGACCTTGATCGCCGCGATGTATCAGCGGCGGCGGACTGTTTTTGGATTCAGCGGCAGCGGACCTGGCTCCGGTTTGTACAAAACGACCGACGGCGGCGCGACCTGGAAAAAACTCGAGAAGGGATTGCCGTGGGATCCTGATGCAAAGAAAGTCGCCGACGCCGATCCGCAGGCGGTGAAGGAGATCGGACGCATCGGCGTCAACTTCTATCGCCGTAATGCGAACATCGTCTACGCGCTCATCGAGCACGCGAACGGCGGCATCTTCCGCAGCGATGACGGCGGCGAAACGTGGACCAAGCAGTCCGAAACCAATCCGCGCGGCAGCTACTACAGCCAGGTCATCATCGATCCGAACAACGACCAGCGCGTGTGGGTGCACGGCGCGCAGATGTACTACTCCGAGGATGCCGGGAAGACGTTCAAGACGAACGTCGTGCAGAAGATTCACGGCGACTATCACGCCATGTGGATCGATCCGCGCGATTCGAACCACATGCTCGCCGGCTCCGACGGCGGCATCTACTCTTCGCACGATCGCGGACGGAGCTGGGACTATCTCAACACCATCGCCATCGGCCAGTTCTACGAGATCGGGCTCGACATGCAGCGGCCGTATCACATCTGCGGCGGGCTGCAGGACAACAACGTCTGGTGCGGACCGTCGGCCACGTTCGACACTCGCGGCATCGCCAACTCGGACTGGTTCACGGTCGGCGGCGGCGACGGTTTCTACGCGCAGATCGATCCGACCGATCCGAACACCGTCTACGCCGAGTCGCAGGATGGCAACCTGCTGCGGCGCAATCTGAAGACGCACGAATCGCGCTCGATCCGGCCTCCGGCGGCCGAGGGGGAGCGGCTGCGTTTTCAGTGGAACTCGCCGCTGGTCGTGTCGGCGTACGACAACAAGACGCTCTACTACGGCGGCAACTACCTCTTCAAATCCACCGATCGCGGCGACTCCTGGACGCGCCTCGGCGGCGATCTCACGACCGGTGAAGACCGCGACAAGCTCCCGATCATGGGCCGCGTTCCCGACAAGAACACGATGTCGCGTCACGACGGTGTGCAGGCGTGGCCGGCCATCACGACCATCAGCGAATCGCCGACGAATCGCGATCTGCTTTACGTCGGCGCCGACGACGGCAACCTGCAGGTCACACGCGACGGCGGCAAGACATGGAAGAACGTGACGCCGAAGAAGGGCATCTACGTCAGCCGCGTCGTGGCCTCGCGATTCAACGAAGGCACCGCGTACGCGACATTCGACGGCCATCGCAGCAACGACTTCGGCGTCTACGTTTTCGTGACGAACGATTACGGCGCGACCTGGAAGTCAATCCGCGGCGGTATCGATGACGATGCCGGAACCGTCCACGTGATCCGCGAACATTTCCGCAATCCGAAACTGCTGTTTCTCGGTACCGAGCGCGGGCTGTTTGTTTCTTATGACCAAGGCGGCCATTGGTCGAAGCTCAAACTCAACCTTCCGACCGTGCCGGTCGACGACATCGCCATCCATCCGCGCGACAACGATCTTGTCCTCGCCACCCACGGACGCTCGATCTGGATCCTCGACGACCTCGGCCCGATCGAGCAGATGACGGACGCTGTTCCCTCCGAGGCACTACATGTGTTCGATGCGCGTCCGGCCACTGAGTGGCGCATCGCCAATCGCAGCGGCGTCACTGGACACAAAGCGTTCTTCGGCCCGAATCCGCCGAACGGCGCTTCGATCACGTACTTCCTCAAGTCGAAGCCGGCGGACAAAGAGAAGGTGAAGATCAGCGTCACCAACAAGGAAGGAAAAGTCATTCGCGAGATCGACGGCACCGACGATGCCGGCATCAACCGCGTGACGTGGGATCTGCGCACGCGTTCCGTCAACGAAGCGCCGCGCGAGCCCGAGGCCGCAACGGCGGGCGCGACCGCTGGCGGCGCAGTGACCGAGGCGGCGACGGAGCAGGCCAGCGAACAGGGCGGCGGATTCGGCGGCTTCCAGGGCGCGACGCGCGTCGAGCCGGGCGAGTACACCGTGAAAATCGCGTCGGGAAAACTGGAGCAATCGACGAAAGTAATCGTCGAAGAAGATCCGCGTATCGAGATCAGTGCCGAGGATCGCGTCGCGCGTCGCCAGGCGCTCGATCAACTCGCGCGGATGGCTACCACGGGAACCGCAGCCCGCCGCTCCATCACCGGACTTCGCACGGCGCTCAAGGATTACAAGAAAACGAAACTGCCGGAGAACATCCAGAGGGCCGCCGACGATTTGTTGAAAAAGGTCGAAGAGACCTGCCTCAAACTCGGCACTCCAACGCAGTGCGGCCAACCTTCCCCCGGCCTCGGCTGGGCTGGTCCGCCGGTCGTCTACACGCCGCCTCCGGTCACCCAGCGCATCACGCAACTCCTCGGCGGAATCGAAAACTACGCCGCCGCACCGACCGCATGGCAGCTCGATCAAATCAAGGTGCTGCAAGGCTTGCTCAAGGACGCGACGTCCGAGGCGCAAACGATTACGAAGACGGACCTCGAAGCGCTCAACAAAATGATGCGCGACGCGAACGTGCCGTATGTCGCGGTTCCGGTGGGCGGAAGGCGCGATTAGATGTTCACTCTGACGCTCGACGATTTCCGCGAAGTGCGCGCGCGCATCGCGCCGCACATCAAACACACGCCGCTGCTGACGTCGCGGCAATTGAGCGAGCTGACTGGATTCGAAGTCCGGCTGAAAGCGGAGATGTTTCAGCGCGTCGGCTCGTACAAGATCCGCGGACCGCTGAACAAATTCGCGCTCATGCCCGACGAGCAAAAAGCGCGCGGCGTGATCTGCTCCTCGGCCGGGAATCACGCGCAGGGCGTGGCGCTGGCAGCAAAGATTCACGGCATCCGCGCCGTCGTCTGCATGGCCGAAAACGCCACGCCCGCCAAGATCGCCGCCACGCGCGGCTACGGCGCCGAGGTCGTGCTGCACGGAACGATCTGGGACGAGGCGAACGAAAAAGCAAAAGAGCTTGTGCGCGACCAAGGCCTCACGTACGTTCATCCGTTCGACGACGAGCAGCTCATCGCCGGCCAGGGAACGCTCGGCCTCGAAATCATTCAGGACTGGCCAGAGCTCGACGCGGTCATCGTCCCGATCGGCGGCGGCGGATTGATCTCCGGCGTCTCGATGGCGATGAAAAGCCACAATCCGAACATCAAAGTCATCGGCGTGGAGTCGAGCGACGGCCCGGCGATGAAAGCGAGCGTCGAAGCCGGACACCTCGAAACGATCGACTGCAAGACGATCATCGACGGCCTGCGCGTCCGCCGCGCCGGCGAGATCAACTTCTCGGTCGTGCAGCGCTTCGTCGACGAGATCGTGGCCCTCCCCGACCGCGAAATCTTCGACGCCATGATCTGGATCATGGAGCGCTGCAAACTCGTCGTCGAAGGCGCCGCCGCCGCACCCGTCGCCGCACTCCTGCACGGATTGATCAAACTCCCGCCCGGCTCGCGCGTGGCCGTCGTCCTCTCCGGCGGCAACGTCAACCTCGACCAGCTTCGGTCGCTCACGTGGAACTGACCGACGACCCGCGCTTCCTCCGCGGCATCGCTCTCTTCAACGACGGCGACTATCTCGAAGCCAGCGACTGTTTCGAAGAGCTGTTCTTCGAAGGCGTCCGCGACGAGCCCGACTTCATCCGTATCTTCCTGCAATTCAGCGTCGGCATTTTTCACGCGCAGACGGGACAATGGCGTCCGGCGGTGGAGAGGATCGAGGAGGGACTGCGACTCGTAGCGGCGAATGAAAACGATCGCGGTTTCGATCTTGTCGCGCTTGCGGTGGGAATGAGGGCTGGAGCGACCGCTCTGCGGGAGAAACAGATCGCTTCGTGGCCCCGGATCGCGTTTCGCGTTCGTTAGATTTTCACGCGGAGGCGCGGAGGCGCGGAGAAAAGAAGCGTCTCTCTCCGCGTCCCCGCGGCTCCGCGTGATCAGAAGCTGTAGCGGTACTCCGCCGTCACCGTCGATCCGCCGGTGCGCGGGTCGAAGCCGGGTGCGAGGCCGGGGCGGTCGCCGGAAACGCGGCAGTATTCGAGGCCGGCGCGGGATCGCGGGTTGGACTCGTGCATCCAAGCGACGGTGAAGGCGTGGCCGTGTTCGCGCGCGCCGTCGGTGACAGGATGCGATGCGTTGCCTGTGGCGAAGCGTTCGATGCGGCCGCTGAAGCGTTCGTGGCCGTACTTGTAGGAGCCGAGCAGGTAGGCCGTGTCGAAATCCATCGTGAAGCTACCGCCGGGAAAACCGACCGCCGTCGATCCGCGCATCCATTCGCCGGCGACCGTGATCGGCGCCGTCGATCCAATCTCGAGGCCGACGATGTTGAAGCGCGTCGCCCACGGCTCTTCGTCTTTCACCTTGACGGGAGAGATCGTGGCGCGGTTGTCGATGTGCGTCACCTGCAGCATCGCGCGTTCGGGAAGAGAAATGCGGATCCGTTCCGCGTAGCCGTTCTTGCCGTCGAGATCCTCGCCGAAGGGGCGGGTGAGCTCCGGTTCCGGGGTCGGCAGGTTTTCGTTGTATGCCGCGAGATAGTTGCCGAACGTCCAGCCGCGACCGGCCAGGAGCGTGCCCATCGTGTCGTTGCCGCGGAACGCGGTTGCGCCGACCGTCACGTAGAACGACGGCGACCACTGCAGGTCCGCGCCGATCGGGCGGACTTCCTGCGCCATCCATGAATTCAGCGCCGAGTAGGTGATCGTGTACTTCGACGTCCAGAGCGGATCGGTGTTCTCGCGCGAGGTCGGAAGCCAGAACTCGCCGGCGCGAATGCGGAAGTGATCGTTGAAGACGTCGGCGTAGGCTTGAACGAGTCCGATCCGTTTTCCGGCGACGTGGCCGGACTGCTGGCGCCGCGCCACGCCGTCGGCGTGCACGAGGAACCATGACATCGGCGTCCAGTCGAAGCCGAGTTGCGCGTTGTACATGCTGACCAACTTCGTGTCGTTCACGGTATCCGCGCCGACGTCGAAGCGGCCAACCCCGCCCTGGAGCCACGAGGGTTGCGCGTTCACATAGATCTCGCGCGCGGTGACGAAGCCGTGAAGTTGGAAGGATTGCGCGCCCGCGGTGGTGGCGACGCCGAAGAGAAGAATCGCGAGCGTTTTACGCATGGTGCAGATCATAGCCTCCCGAAGGTGTGCGCGCGGCAGACCCAACCGCCGTCGTGCCGCCTAGTGCGTGCGGGGATCGCGCCAAAGTCCAACTTCGCGCTTGCCATAGTCGATCGTTACCAGAAATTTCGAGAGGATTCGGTTGCCAACGCGAGCCTCGGCGACATCGGCCAGCTTCACATCGAGGTCTCCGAGGTCCTCTCCGGCGAGCTGGATGCGAGCGTGCGTTCGGCCGGCTGCGGCGTTGCCGCGCGGGAGTGTCAGCGTATCGGGCGAGGCAGTGTCGACGATTGCCGGAATCGTTTTTCCGTCGACGACAATGTTCACGCGCGGCTCGGCGGCGAATCGAAAGATCGTCATCAGCTCGGGATGGATGCCTTCCTTCTGATATGTCAGCAATCCCGAGGTGTAATCGATCGAGATGGCGCGATTGCCCCAGACGTCGGCGCCGAGGATGCCGTCGGCAACCTTCTGCAGATCCATTTCGACCGGGGTGAAGCGCAGCGCCTCTTTCTCATTGAGCTGCAGCGAGTGCTCGCCGGAGCGAGGGCTCCGAGGAAGCGCGGCGGCGAAGTGTTGATCGAGGGCGGTGCGCGCACCTGCGACGCCGACGAGGAACTGACCCGGACGGCCATCGATCGTCGCCGAGGGGAGGAATAGGAGATTGTTGCGAATCACGAAGGAGAGATTGACCTCCTCACCGATCGGCTCGTTCGCCCACGGCAGCGTGGCTGAGCACGATGCGAGAAGCAGCAGTGTCGCGATTGCGATGGCAAGCGTTTTCGAGTACATACCGGCGGCGCCGCGGAGAGTAACAGGATGGCGCGGAGGAAAAATGCTCAGCGAATTCAGCAACGAGCCGCTCACCGATTTCACCAAACCCGAAAACAAGGCGGCCATGGAAGCGGCTCTGGCCACCGTGCGCGCCGAGTTCGGCCGCGAATATCCGGTCGTCATCGGCGGCGAACGCATCACGGGTTTACCAACGTTCGAATCGATCAATCCGTCGCACAAGTCGCAACTCCTGGGCCGATTCAACAAAGCGACCAAGCAGCACGTCGAACATGCCCTCGATGCGGCGTGGAAAGCGTTCGAGTCGTGGAAGCGTCAGCCGGTCGACGTTCGCGCCGGACTGCTCGTCAAAACCGCCGACCTCATGCGTCAGCGCAAACACGAATTTTCCGCGACGATGGTCTACGAAGTCGGCAAAACGTGGCCGGAGGCCGATGCCGACACCGCCGAGGCAATCGACTTTTTGGAGTTTTACGCCAGAGAAGCGTATCGCTGGGGCGGAGAGCAGCCGATCACGAAGATCGCTACCGAGGACAACGCGCTGGTCTACGTTCCCCTCGGCGTCGGCGGCGTGATCCCGCCTTGGAACTTCCCGCTCGCGATCATGGCCGGCATGACCTCGGCCGGCGTCGTGACGGGCAACTGCATCGTGATGAAACCGTCGTCGGACGCGCCGTGGATCGCATACCGGTTCTTCGCCTTGCTCGAGGAAGCAGGGATGCCGCCGGGCGTCGTCAACTTCCTCAGCGGCTCCGGCGCGGAAGTCGGCGATCCGCTGGTGATGAGTCCGCGCCTGCGCTTCATCTCGTTCACGGGATCGAAGGAAGTCGGGCTGCACATCAACGAGGAAGCGGCGAAGACGCAGCCGGGCCAGCTCTGGATCAAGCGCGTGGTGGCGGAGATGGGCGGCAAGGACGCGATCATCGTCGACCGCGATTACAAGAATCTCGATGACGCCGCAGCCGCGGTCGTGGCCTCGGCATTCGGATTCCAGGGCCAGAAGTGCTCGGCGTGTTCGCGACTGATCGTCGACGACGCGATCTACGACAAGTTCGTGCCGATGGTGGTCGAGAAGACGAAGGCGATTCGGATCGGCGCACCGGAAGACGGCTCCTCGCAGTTCGGGCCGGTCGTAAACGCCTCGGCGATGAAGAAGATCAAGGAGTACATCGACAAGGGCAAGGGCGAAGGAAAGCTTCTGGCCGGCGGCGAAGTGCGCGATGCGGAAGGTTTCTACGTCGAGCCGACGGTGATCGGCGATGTGGCGCCCGACGCGACGATCTCGCAGGAGGAGATTTTCGGCCCGGTGCTGGCCGTGACGCGGGCGAAGGATTTCGACGACGCGCTGCGCATCGCGAACAACACGCAGTTCGGACTTACGGGCGCGGTCTTCACCGATGACGAGTCGAAACTCGATCGCGCCCGCGAGGAGTTTTTCGTCGGCAATCTCTACCTGAATCGGAAGTGCACCGGCGCGCTGGTGGGCGTACATCCGTTCGGCGGATTCAACATGTCGGGGACCGATTCGAAGGCGGGCGGCCGCGATTACCTCGGCCTGTTCCTGCAGGCGAAAGCGATCTCGCGCAAGAAGGCGTCAGCGCCGCAGCCGTCGCGGGCCGGAGAGTAGCGACCCACAACTCGTAGCGCCGTCGGCCCGACGGCTGTACCGCCAGCGGCTCGCAGGCAGTTCGCTGGACTGCCGCCGAGCCGGCGGCGGTCCAGCCGGCGAGCCGCCGGCGCTACGTTCTCTCTCCCTACTCCAGTGTGAAGTTCACGGTCAGGCTGAAGATGACCTCGACCGGCTCGCCGTTCAGCGTACCCGGCCGGAAATGCCACTTTTTGACGGCTTCGACAGCCTGTTCGCTGAGACCCATCGGCAGACCTTTGAGAACCTTCACCTGCTCGACTTCGCCCTGCTTGTTGACGATGGCTTCGACGATCACGACGCCGTTGATGTGTGCTTTGCGGGCGGCGTCGGTGTAGTCGGGTTTCACGCGTGCGGTCGCGACCGGCGCTTTGACGTCGCCGCCGACGCGGAGCGGTCCTTCGTCCTTCGGCTCCGGCGCGGGAGGCGGTGGAGGAGGTGCGGGCTTGTCGCCTTCGCCGGTTCCTGTGCCGGTGCCGCCGACGGTTCCGCCGACTACGCCGCCTTTTTCGCCGCCGAGGACGCCGCCGATCTGGCCGCCGACTTCGCCGCCGACCGTACCGCCCTGCTGGCCGCCAACGACGCCACCAACGACACCGCCCGCAACACCGCCTTCCTGCGCGCCGGGAGGATCATTCGACGGCTGGGCGGGAGTGGGATCGATCTCCGCGACCTTCGTCGTCGGAGTGGGGATATTCACTTTCGGGACTTCCTTCGGGATCTCGCGCGGCTGGACGAAGGTCTGCGGGGTGACGTGCACCGGCGTCACGACCTTCGGCGTTGAGCTCGCATGCGACGCGGCCGGCGGAGGGGGTGGAGGCGGAGGGGGAGGCGGAGCCGCTTTCGACGACAGAAACGCATGAATCGGCTTGTCCTCGGCCGCGACTTTCTGCGTCGCCTGTGTCGAGATGAAGACGATCAACGCGATGATGGCGCCATGTACGCCGAGTGAGGCCACGGTGGCTTTCCAGCCGCCTTTTTGATGTTGTTTTCCGGACTCCAACAGCTCGTTTTGAAGGTCCATTGAGTAGTCGCTCCTCATTCGTTTTCTACAGGTTATTTAGCAACATCGCCGCCAACTGTTCAGAGCGGTAAGTAGCTTTAGAATCAATCACTTAGGAGCGCGTGTTAGAATGCCAACAATGCTCCGTAAACGAATGGCCTGGAAGCTCGTCAGTACGCTGATTCTGACGGGCTGCGCCAGCGGCCCTGTGTTGTTCCCGAGGGGGTGGGAGAGCGTCCCGCAGGCCTCGGTGGTTGGCGACCTTTGCGTGCAGGTCGGATGTCCTCCCAAGCCGGCCCTCGCCAACATTCGCGTCGCGGAGAACCGCCTTTTCAACGGCAGCAAACCGTTGACGCCGGCGTTCGTGGCCATCGACTCGTACGACCTCTCGCTGGACCGCAAAGAAATCGTTTTCTCGGCGAAACGGACGAAGAGTTTTGATATCGGGCTGGTATCAATGGACGGCAGCGACATCCACTGGATTCCTGAAGATCCGGCGGACGAGGTGAATGCGCAGTGGGCGCCGCGTGGCAACAAGGTTAGCTACATCCTGGAAACGGTGACCGGGAGCATCGTCCGCACTGTCCATGTCCCGACCGCCACTCCCCTCTCGGTGGACTTGCAGCGGACGCAGGTCGATGCCCTTGCCTGGGATTCGCAAGCGGAGCGGTTCGCGCTCCTGCTCGAATCGCCTGACGTCTCGCAGCATCTCGTATCGATGACCTACGCGGGAGAGCAACGCCAGGAACTGGTGGCGTCGTCGGACTGGCTTTCCGTCACACTCGAACCGATCGGCGGCGTACTGGTCATGCGTCCGAACGAGATGCGGTACAACGAAAAACTGCCGCTGGTGATCTGGCTCGATCCGAAACCGTTCGCATGGAACGACGCGCGCGCCGCGCTGATGCGCAGTGCACGAGTGGCCATCGCCATCGCGCCGAGCGTGGATGACAACTTCACCACCGCGATCAAAAACGTCCCGTGGATCGACAGCAACCGCACCTACGTCGTCAACGCCACCAACTCGCAAGCGGACAACGGCGCAACGATCATCGCTACCGATCCGAACCTGCCGCTGCATCACTACACGCGGCACGGAAACACCATCCGCGTCCGACCCGCTGTCGTACAATCGTTTGCCGCCGCGTTCATTGCGGACGACCTGAAGGGAACACCCCCGCCGAATGGCCGTCGATGAAACTCAAAAGAAATCGACGATCCGTGAGTACTACGAAGCGCTCCTGATCGCCGTCATCTTCGTCAACTTTGTCCGTATCTTCGCTTTTCAGATGTTCAAGATCCCGACCGGATCGATGGAAGACAATCTGAAAGTCGGCGATCACATCGTCGTCAATAAATTCATCTACGGACCTGGGACGACGCTCGGCGGGATGCTGCCGCTGCGCGAGATCCGCCGCGGCGACATCATCGTCTTCCGCTATCCGCTCCAGCCAGACACCGACTTCGTGAAGCGCGTGGTCGGCCTGCCCGGCGACACGGTGGAAGTGCGCGACAAAGTGGTCTCGATCAACGGCAAGCCGATGGCCGAACCGTACGTCATCCACGTCGATCCGATGGTCTATCCGCCGAAGCCGCAACTTCCGGAGCCATATCGATCGCGCGATCAATACGGCCCGTACACCGTTGGCAAGGACCAGTACTTCGCGATGGGCGACAACCGCGACCGATCGAGCGACTCGCGCTACTGGGGAACGGTGCCGCGATCGATGATCAAAGGCCGCGCGTTCATGGTCTATTGGTCGTTCGAAGGAACGCCCGCATCGCCCGACGCTCCGCCGGCCGCGCGCATCAAAGAGCTCCTCGGCGTGGCCGTCCACTTCTTCACGAAATCGCGATGGGAACGGACATTCTTCATCGTCGACAGCAAATACCATTTCACACCGGGCCTCACGCCCGAGGGCGAGGCCGGCGAGAGTCCATGAGCGAGGAGAATCGGGGGTCGGGGGTCGGGGGTGGGGAGCCGGAGCTAATCATCTCCGACGATTTCGATTCTCGGCCTGCGTTGCAATCTTCGATCGGGAACGTCGCGGGCGCCGGCGATTCTCCGACACCCGAGGAACCTGACCTTGGCGTCATCATCGACCGCAGCGACCATCCCATTTCGCGGCGGCGCATTCCGGAGAACGTTCTCAAGGTTCTCTACCGGCTTCATCGCTCCGGCTATCGCGCGTACTTGTGCGGCGGCAGCGTGCGCGATCTGCTGATGGAGGGGACGCCGAAGGATTTCGACATCGCCACCGATGCGCATCCGGCCGAGATCCGCCGCCTCTTCCGCAACAGCCGCATCATCGGGCGCCGCTTCCGGCTGGTGCACATCATCTTTCAGGACATGCTCGTGGAAGTGGCGACGTTCCGCCGCGAGCCGGAACGCAATGAGGACGTCGAAGAGCTGCTGATCACCGACGACAACACGTTCGGATCGCCGCTGCAGGATGCCCGCCGCCGCGATTTCACGATCAACGCGCTCTTCTACAACATCGCCGACTTCTCGGTGATCGATTACGTCGGCGGCCTCGAAGATCTCGAAGCGAAGCGCGTGCGCGTCATCGGCGATCCGGATGTGCGTTTCCGCGAGGACCCGGTCCGGATGATGCGCGCCGTCGAATTCGCCTCACGCCTCGGGTTCGAAATCGAGCCGGCCACGTACGCTGCCATCCTTCGCCACAAGAACGACATCCTGAAAGCATCGCCGCCGCGCGTCTCCGAGGAGATCCTCGATCTGCTCCGCCGCGGCTGGTCGCGCGGCGCGGTGCGTCTGCTCGTCGACAGCGGCCTGCTCGAGCCGCTGCTTCCCGAAGTCTCCAAAGCGATCGCCGGCGATCGCGCGCCGTACTTCTGGAAAATGCTGGAAGTCCTCGACCGCACCGTGCAGGCCGGCCGCAAGATCTCCGATCCGGTGATGCTCTCGGTGATGTTCCTGCCGTGGATCCTGGAGGAACTCGAGCGCGAGGAAGCGGGCCGCGAATCGCGCATGAAGATCGGCGAAGTGATCCTCTTCATCCGCGAGTTGATCCAACCGATCTGCACGCGCATGTCGCTCGCGGCCGGAACGCGGCATCAGATCGAGACCGCGCTCGACACGTTGTGGCGCCTGCTCGAACCTCCCACCGATCGCCGCGCGCAATTCCGTTTCGTCTACCGCGAGCCGTTCAACGACGCACTGGCGCTGCTGGAGTTGTACGCGCTGTCGTCCGGCAAGTACGTGGACGTGTTCCGCCAGTGGCAGCAATTCGCGCAGAGAGTGCGGCGGGCGGCGGACGCCGAGACGCCGAAGGCGCCAGCGAAGCGGCGGCGCCGCCGGCGGTAGACGCTGTCATCCTGAGCCGCCGGAGCGACAGAGGCGAAGCCGGCGTCGCGGAGGACGGTCGAAGGACCCCCTTCCTGGTAACCCGGAGCGGGCGGTGGCGTGCGAAAGATGCAAGCACTCGGGGGGTCCTTCGACCGTCCTCCGCCGGTCGCGCTTCGCGCTCAACGGCTTCGGCGGCTCAGGATGACAGCGGTTATCATTTCCCGCAAATGCCCGAACTGCCGATTTACATGGACCACCACGCCACGACGCCCGTCGATCCGCGCGTGGTCGAGGCGATGCTCCCCTACTTCAGCGAGAACTTCGGCAATCCTGCCTCGCTGACGCACGAGCATGGGCGGCGCGCGTCGAACGCGGTCGAGGAGGCGCGCTTCAGCATCGCCCGATTTTTCGGCGTGCAACTGAACGAGGTTTACTTCACCGCCGGCGCGACCGAGTCGAACAACATCGCCCTCAATCTCCTCGCTCCCGGCGATCACCTCATCACCTCGGCGATGGAACACAAATCGATCATCGTCCCCGCGAAGCGTCTGGAGAAACATGGTGTCGAGGTGAAGCTGCTGACTCCCGATCGCGAAGGATTCCTCGATCCCGATGAACTCAAACGCGCACTGCGCCCGAATACAAAACTCGTTTCCGTCGAAGCCGCGAATGGTGAAATCGGAACGCTCCAGCCAATCGCGGAGCTCGGCGCGATCTGCCGTGAACGCGGCGTTCTCTTCCACAGCGACGTCACGCAGGCCGCGGGAAAAGTTCCGATCGACATGACCAACGTCGACCTGGCCGCCTTCTCCGCGCACAAGCTTTACGGACCGAAAGGCATCGGCGGGATGATCGTTCGGCGCGGTATCCGCATCGAGCCGGTCATGCTCGGCGGCGGACAGGAAAAAGGAACGCGCAGCGGGACGGTGAATGTCCCGGGCGCCGCCGGCATGGCCATGGCTTTCCGAATGCGTGGCGAGGAGATGGCCGCCGAAAGCGAATGGCTGACGCAACTTCGCAACGAGCTTTGGGATCGCGTCGTGGCCGAGGTGCCTGAGGCGTTTGTGAATGGGCCGCGCGAACGACGGCTGCCGGGCAATCTCAACGTCAGCTTCGATCGCGTCGAATCGGACTCCGTGATGATGGCGCTGCGTCACTTCTCGCTGTCGTCAGGTTCCGCATGCAGTTCCGGCGAGCGCAGCGCGTCGCCGGTGTTGACCGCGATCGGCGTCCCCGAATCACTCGCCTACGGCTCGATCCGTTTCGGGCTCGGCCGCTCCAACACGAAAGAGCACATCGCGCAGCTCGTCGACGATTTGAAACGCAACGTCGGACGCCTTCGGGAGATCTCCGCCGCGTGAGCAATCACGGCCCCGGCTGCATCCTCCTGGTCGATCATTCGCGCGGATCGCTGCTGTTTCAGGAGTCGATTCTGCGCCGCCGTCAGGCCACCATCGCCACCGCCTTGACCGGCACCGCTGGGCTGGAAATCGCACGTACCGATCGTCCGCAACTGATCATGTTCGCGTTCGACCTCTTCGACATGACCGCTCCCGAATTCTGCCGCGAGATTCGCGCCGACGCATCGACGCGCGCGATGTCGCTGCTGCTGGTCGGCGAGCGCGACACGCCCGAGCAGGCCGAGCTCTGCCTCTCGGCCGGATGCAACGACGTCATCTATCGTCCGCTGCAGCGTCACGAGCTCGATTCGAAAGTGGCGCGGCTGACGTCGATCCCATCCCGACGCGAGCTGCGCACGCTGACGCGCATCGAAGTTTCGGTCGAAAAGAACGGCCGTTTCATCATCGGCCGCAGCATCAACATTTCCGCCAGCGGCATGTTCATCGAAGTCGATCGCGTGCTGCCGGGCGAAGGAAAACTGCGGCTGCATTTCTATCTCCCCGGCGATCCGAAACCGCTGCAACTCGAGAGCGACGTGCTGCGCGCCGAGTTCACCGGTGGCACCGCGAAATACGGAGTCCGCTTCACCGCTGCCGACGACGCGGAGCGCGAGCGTATCGAGCGATTCGTGCAGCGGCTGCGCTCGCGCGAGCTGCTCTGATGACCGACATCCTCAAACGCATCGACGAAGCGGTCGCGCTGACGAAGGCCGAGGAGTACCTGCGCGCGCTGACGATGTTCCTCGAAATCTACGGCAGCGAAGAGCCGCCCTCGCCGATGCTGTCGTCCAAGACCGCCACCGGACTTTCGCACTTCGGACTTTGCCTGGCGATGATGCAGCGGAAATTCAAGCCCGCCATCGATCTGTGCAAGCTCGCGATCGATCTGCAGTTCTACAACCCCGATCACTACGCGAACCTCTCCCGCGTCTACGTCGCCGCCGGAAATCGCAAGAAGGCGATCGACGCGATCGAGCAGGGATTGAAGTCGCACGCCGAGGACGAGACGCTGTTGAAAGTGCGCCGGCAACTTGGCGTACGAGCGAGACCGCCCGTCCCTTTCCTCGATCGCGCTCACCCCATCAACATCACCCTCGGCCAGGCGCGTCACGCGAAGAAGGCGGCGTCGAAGGAGCGGAAGAAGTGACCGTCATCCTGAGCCGCCGAAGGCGTTGGAGCGCGAAGCGCGGAACGCCGCAGGACGGTCGAAGGACCCCCCATCTGATAACCAGGGGTGGGCGGCACGCGCTGCCACTTCAACAAAAACACGACCGCGCCCGGGTTATCAGGTGGGGGGTCCTTCGACCGTCCTCCGCTGCTCCGGCTTCGCCTACGCAGCTCCGGCGGCTCAGGATGACACGCCGAGCTCTCGCATGAGCTCCGTGTCGGTGATCATTCCGACGCTGAATGAACAAGACTGGATCGCCGGCGCCGTCGAATCGGCATTCGTCGCCGGTGCCGCGGAAGTGATCGTCGCCGACGGCGGCAGCGACGATCGCACCACCCGTCACGCGACGGCCGCCGGCGCACGAGTCCTCCTCACCGAACGACTGCGCGCAAAACAATCCAACCTCGGTGCACACGCAGCGACAAATGACGCGCTCATTTTTCTGCACGCCGACACGCGACTTCCCGCCGGCGCGGCGGAAGCGGTCAAAGCGGTGCTGCAACGTGCGGACTTTGGCGGATTTCGGATCCGCTTCCTCGAACCGTCGCGCAAGCTCGCCTTCGCCGCGGCAGCGATCAACCTCCGCACGCGACTTACGCGCTGCCCATGGGGCGATCAAGCCCAATTCATCCGCCGCGACACGTTTCTCGAAATCGGCGGCTTCAAAGAGATGCCGCTGATGGAAGATTACGAGCTCGCCATTCGCATGAAACGCCGCGGACTTACGACAATTCTTCCGATGACCGTCACCACCTCGGGGCGCCGCTTCCTGCGCAAAGGCCTGGTCGGCACCGCGGCGCGCAACTGGCGGACGGTGATCGCGTATCGCATGGGCGCCGACATCGACGAGCTGGCGCGGAGCTATCGCCGATGAATTGCTACATCCTCATCGGGGGCCGGTCGCGGCGGATGGGACGTCCGAAAGAGGAGCTGTTCCTCGATCGCGTCGCGAATATTGCTGCCGAGGTTTTCGAAAAGGTGATTGCCGTTCAGAGGAGTGGCGGAGCATCGGCAGCCATCGAGACAATCTACGAAAGTCCGCACGACGATCAGGCACCGGTCTTCGGCGTCGCGCGCGCGATCGAAGACGCCGGCGATCGCTGTTTCATCCTCGCCGTCGACTATCCGCTGATCACCGCCGCGATTCTTCGCCATCTGCGCGCGCGTTTCGAATCGTCATCGGCGCTCCTGCTCGCGCCGGTCTGGAGCGGCAAAACGCAGATGCTTTGCGGCGGATACGATCCCGCGCTGCTGCCGCGCATCGAACAGCGCATCGCCGCCAGGCGATACGATCTGCGCGGACTTGCATCCGAATCGGAAGCGGAGATTCTGTCCGAGGATGAATTGCGGAAGATGTTCGACGGAGAACCGTTGATGAATGTGAATACAGTCGCTGACGCTGAGTCGGTTGGAGTGCACGACAGCCGCCGTTCGTAGCGCCGGCCGCTGGCCGGCTGGACCGCCGCCGGCTCGGCGGCGCGTAATGTCCAAGCACCATGCCGGCGAGCCGCCGGCGGTCCAGCCGACGAGCCGTCGGCGCTACGGTCGCGGCGGATTTCTGATCGACTAATCTACTAATCCACTAATCTACTAATCTACTGAACCATGCCTACCGACTTTTCCCATCTCGACGATACCGGCGGCATCTCCATGGTCGACGTCGGCGCGAAGCGCAGCACCTCGCGCGAGGCCGTGGCGCTGGCGACCGTGCGCATGTCCTCGGAGACATTGCAGAAATTGATCGCGCAGGCGCTGCCGAAGGGCGACGTGCTCACGACCGCAAAGATCGCAGGAGTCCTCGCCGCCAAGCAGACTCCGAATCTGATCCCGCTCGCCCATCCGCTCGCCATCAGCTCCGTCGACATCACCTTCGATCTCGATCCCAACTCCGGCACGATCGAGGTCCGCTCCATCGTCCGCTGCGAAGGCAAAACGGGCGTCGAGATGGAAGCGATGACCGCCTGTGCCGTCGCGGCGCTCACGATTTACGACATGTGCAAGAGCGCCGAGAAAGGGATCAGCATCGAGTCGCTGCAACTCGTGCGCAAGTCCGGCGGCAAAAGCGGGACGTGGGAGCGCGGCTGATTGCGTCCGCTGCGCAAGACGCCGTGTCACACGCGCGGGACAGCGGCTGATCACCGCAACGGTGCCGCGCGATAGCAACAGCGCGCGGCAGCGTGGCACACTTCGCGAACGCAACGGCGCGGACGGTGTGGCACAGACACTCCTGTCTGTGCTGGTGCTCGCCCAACGATTCGAGGAGGATCTCTGATGCGTGTCTCCCGCGTGCTCCTTCCTGCTTTTCTCGCTATCGTCCCCGTCATCGCTCACGCGCAAACCCGTGAGAAAACGACCGTCGAAGTGGTCCAGGTTCCGGTCTCCGTCATCTCCGATGGTTCCTCGGTACGCGGACTTACGCGCGACGACTTCAACGTTCGCGTGAACGGAAAAGTGCAGCCGATCGACTACTTCGACGTCGTCGACTTCGCCTCGCTTTCGAACGAACAGTTGCGCGATCCGCGGCAGCGCCGCCTTTACGTGCTCGTGTTCGATCTTGCGAACACCAATACATCCGCCATGTTCCGCGGCCGCCGCGCCGCCGAGGCGTATCTGGCGACTGCACAGCCGAGCGACTACTTCGCGGTGGCTCTGATCGATCGCTACGGTGACGTCAACTTCATCGTGCCGTTCACGCGCGATCGCGATGCCTTGCGGCGCGCCGTGGCCACGTTCGGCGCGGCGTCGCCGAAGGATCCGCTCCGCCTGACCGTCACGCCCGCCGAACGCGCGGTGCTCACGTACGACAACAGCGCGGAAATCGAACAACTGCGGCACATGGGCGCGAACGTGGCCGCCGAACAGATGATCGAAATCAGCCGCAACCGTGTCGGCGACGAAATGGACGCTCTCGGAGATCTCGCGCAGCGCATGGCACCGCTGGAGGGCTTCAAACATGTCGTCCTCCTGGCGAGCGGATTCAACGAGAACATTCTGCTGACTAATTCGCGCTTGACACCGAACACCCTCGGCGAGCCTCCACTTGCCGCCAACCGCACGGCGCCCACTCCGGTCACGTTCGATTCGTACGTTTCCTTTGCGCAGTTGCGGATGCAAAAGAAATTCGCCGCGGCCGGTGTCTTCCTCGACGCTGTCGACCTCACCGGCGTTCCGCCCTACAACGCGCCGTACAACGACTCTCTGCATTTCGTAATCGCCGACACAGGTGGCCAGGTCGTCGAGCATCGCAACGATCTCGTCAGTGCGATGAAACGTCTCACCGATTCGGAGCAGGTGGTCTACCTGCTCTCCTTCCGCGCTCCACAAACCGGCCGCAAAGAGAATGCGATTTCCGTTCGCGTCGCTGGTGCCCCACGCGGTTCCAACGTCGCCTATCGCCAGTCGTACTCGTCCACTCCCGACAAACCGGCGTCGAACGATGGTCTCCGCCTCGCGGACATCATCATCAACGACGTCCCGCAGAACGGCGTCACGATGACGACCGCGGTATCGACGGCGCCGAAGCGTGCAACCGTCAGCGTCACACTGCCGGGCCGCGAACTCGCCGCGCTCGCCGGCGCTGGCGGAAAGCTCGAAGGCGAAGCGCTGCTTTATGTTTTCGCCGGGCAGAAAGCGGTCGCCTTCGCACAAAAGAAGATCGACGTCCGCGGCAATGGTGCCGGCAACATTGAAATGACGCAATCGTTCGACCTGCCGCCGGGAACGTACGCGATGAAAGTCCTGGTGAGCCTCGACAGCGACACGCTCTCCTTTGCGCGCAAGGACTTCACGATCGGAGAGTAGACGCTGCGAAAGATCGCTCTGCTGTTCGCCGCCGCGCTGGCGTTGACGTCGTACGCACAAGTCCGCGACAACGTCACGGTCGAAGTCGTGCAGGTGCCGGTCTACGTCACCGCGAGCGACGGCCAGCCGGTGCGCGGACTTACGAAGGATTCCTTCACGCTACTCGTTGACGGTCATCCGCAGCCGATCGACTATTTCGACGTCATCGACTTCGCCGCGATCCCTGGTGCGCAGCAAGCGGTGGTCGAACGTCCGCGCCGCGAGCGGCGGCTCTATCTTTTTCTTTTCGACATCACATTCGGCACGCCGGCGAAGCTAGTGCGCGCGCAAAAAGCCGCCGAGCAGGCTGTGTCGCATTCGAATCCGACAACTGATTTCTTCGCCGTTGCCACCTACTCCTCGAGCCGCGGCGTCCATTTTCTGTCGCCATTCCTCAGCGATCGCGTTGCGGTCACGCGCGCGATTTTCACTCTGCACGGCAGCAAGGTGCAGGACCCGCTCGGCCTCGCGCTCGGCAGCCAGGAACGCGCGCAGTGGATGTCGGCGATGGAGCAGGGACAAACCGTTTCCGACTCGCAGGAAGGCCTCGGGGACATGGTCGGCGGCGAGATGGCCGAAGCGCTGCGCGGCGGCCAGGCCAATCAGGACATGCTGGCCGTGCCGAAGAATCGCCTCATCGAATCGCAGCTCCACGATTTCAAATCCAAACGGATCAGCCTCACCGGCGCCGCCCGCGTGAATACCGGCTACGTCACGCTGCGCGAACCATTCGAACTGCCGCCCGGTAAGTACACCGCAAAGGTGCTGCTAAGAATCACCGGAACGAAGTCGATGGGCTTCGTAAAACGCGACTTCGCGGTCGAGTGATCGCGGTTGCGGACGCGGCCACTACAAAAATGCTCGCGATCACTCCCCGAGCTTCGCTTTCAACTCGCGCAGTTCGGTCATCAGCGTCGCGACTTGCGACTCGAGGCGTTGCACGCGGACCGATAGCGGCTCACCCGTAGAAGCCGGCGCCTCCTCTTCGATCGACGGTACATCGATGACGGCGCCGCCGAGCGTGTTCATCCAGCGCGCTTCTTTCTGGCCGGGACGGCGCGGGAGCTCGCGGACGACAGCGTCGTTGCCGGTGCCGAGGCGTTGCAGGGTTGCTTCGACGTCATCGATTGCTTCGAAGGAGTGGAGGCGATCGCTGCGGCCGCGCAGTTCACCGGCGGTCTGTGGTCCGCGCAAAAAGAGCAGCGCGATGACCGCCTTGGCCGGATGATCGAGGTGCCAGGTCGCGTCGAGATTGTGGTCCCATCGCGTGGCGCGTCCGCCGAGGACTTTCCAGACCAGCTTCTCGTCCTGGAGGCGGTCGAGCGCGCGCTGCACTTCACTCTCGCCAACTTCCATGACCGGCTCGCGATTCGACTTCTGATTGCACGCGGCGATGAGCGCGTTGAGCGTCAGCGGGTAGTACTCGGGCGTGGCGAGTTGCTTCTCCATCAGACATCCGAGGACGCGGATCTCGATCGGATCGAGCTCGCGCGCGGGGAGCCGCCGCGGCTTGCGTTCGCCATCGAGAGTCGTCACAGAGTAGGACATGGGCGAAAGTGTATCCTGCCGTGAACGACTGGATAATCACCCCTTCCCATGAAAATCAGGTATCCCTATACGCCGCTCCTCCTCGTCGCAGTCACGCTTCTTTTTTCTCACGGCACGTTTGCCCAGTTCCTGCAGCAGGGGCCGAAGCTGGTTGGGTCGGGGTTCATTGCGAGCGCCCGGCAAGGCAGCGCGGTCGCCTTCTCCGCCGACGGCAACACCGCCATCGTCGGAGGCAGCGACGACCGGCTGCTATCCATCAATGACGGCATCGGGGCGGCGTGGATCTGGATCAGGATCGACGGTTTCTGGGTCCAACAGGGACCGAAGCTGACCGGCGTGGATGCCGTAGGAGACGCTCGACAGGGGATGTCCGTGGCAATCTCCGCCGACGGCAACACCGCCATCGTCGGAGGGGCAGGCGACAACCTCCGCGCCGGGGCGGCCTGGATCTGGACCAGGAGCGCCGGAGTCTGGACCCAGCAGGGACCGAAGCTCGTCAGCGCCGGTGGCCGCAGCCAGGGGACGTCCGTTTCTCTTTCCGCCGATGGAAACACCGCCATCGTCGGCGGACCGGATGACAACAATGGCAACGGTGCGGCGTGGGTCTGGACAAGGAGCGGAGGAGCCTGGTCCCAGCAAGGGATCAAGCTGGTGAGCAACCGCCTCTTTCGTCAAGGCCAGTCCGTCGCGCTGTCGGCTGACGGCAACACAGCGATCGTCGGAGCGCCGTACGCCAGCAAGGGTGGCGACGGCGCCTGCGTCTGGACGAGAAACGGAGGAGTCTGGAGCCAGCAAGGCACCAAGCTCGCCGGTTTGAGCGGTTTTACCGCTTCGGAACAGGGCATTTCCGTTGCCCTTTCGGCCGACGGCAACACGGCCATCGTCGGAGGGCCGGGCGACAACAATGACGCCGGAGCGGCCTGGATCTGGACACGAAATGCCGGCGTGTGGACGCAGCAGGGAAGGCTGAACGGCTCGGACGCCACAGGAGCGGCCAGACAAGGCACGGCGGTTTCTCTCTCGGCGGACGGCAACACGGCCCTGATCGGCGGGCCGGCCGATGCCGGCGGAACGGGGGCCGTGTGGATCTGGACCAGAACGGACGGATTCTGGACGCGGCCAGCTGGGAAGCTCGTCGGAACGGGCACCGTGGATCTCGGTACTGTCTATCAATACGACGGCCTGGGCGTTTCGGTCGCGCTTTCCGCCGACGGCAACACGGCCATCGCCGGAAGGGACAACGATGACGGGTTCACCGGCGCGGCGTGGACGTGGACCAGGAACGGCGGTGCCTGGACCCAGCAGTCGCCCAAGCTGGTCGGCTCGGGTGCGGAAGGAATCATCTTTCAAGGATCCGGAGTGGCCGTTTCCGGCGACGGAAACACGGCCATCGTCGGAGCGTACGGCGATCATTACCGTTCCGGCGGAGCGTGGATCTGGACGCGGACCGGCGGAGTCTGGACCCAGCAACCCGTCAAACTCGTCGGTTCGGGCGCCGTGGGAACGGCGAATCAGGGAGGTTTCGTCGCCATCTCCGCGGATGGCAAAACGGCTCTCGTCGGCGGACTCGATGATGCCGAGGGCAAAGGGGCCGTATGGGTCTGGACCAGGGAAGGCGCGACGTGGACCCAGCAAGGAACGAAACTGGTCGGCTCCGGCGCTGTGGGCTCCGCCCTGCAAGGCCTCTCCGGGGCACTCTCCGCAGATGGCAATACCGCGATCATCGGCGGGTTCGTCGACAACGACTCCATGGGCGCCGCCTGGGTGTGGACGAGGAGCGGTGGGATCTGGAGCCAGCAAGGACTGAAGCTGGTCGGCTCCGGAGCTCTTCGAGCCTCCACCGGCCGCGTGAATCAGGGAACTTCCGTAGCCCTCTCCGCGGACGGCAACACGGCGATCGTCGGAGCGCCCGCCGACAACGACGGGATCGGCGCCGGCTGGGTCTGGACCAGAAGCGGCGGCGTATGGACCCAGCAAGGACCCAAACTGATCGGCTCGGACTCGGCAGGGTTTGCCGCTCAAGGCCTGGCTGTGTCCCTTTCCGCCGACGGGAACACCGCGTTGGTCGGCGGCACCCGCGACAACGGGGTATCCGGAGCGGTATGGGTCTGGACCAGAAGCGCCGGAGTCTGGACGCAACAGGGACCCAAGCTGGTCGGATCAGGCGCCGTGGGGAACGCGGGTCAGGGCTATTCGACCTCCCTCTCCGCCGACGGAAACACGGCTCTTATCGGAGGGTACTACGACAACAACAACGCCGGCGCGGCCTGGGTCTGGATCCGGCGCGGCGGCATCTGGACCCAACTCGGCCCCAAACTGGTCGGCGCGGGCGCCGCGGGCCGCGCCGGACAAGGTCTTTCCGTTTCCCTTTCCGCCGACGGCCGTACCGCCATCGTCGGAGGGCCGTACGACAACAGGAACAGCGGAGCGGCGTGGGTCTTCGTTCTTCCGGAGAGGCAGCGAGCGATCAGGCACTGATCGCGACGAACGTCGCCGGACGCGCCGTGCGCACCTCGCCGAAATAGTTGTCCACGCGCATTGCCGCCTTCTCCGCCAGCGACCGGAACGTGGTCATCTTTCCGCCGAAGACGTTCAGCAGATTGCCGCGCCGTTCCAGACGATAGTCACGAGCCAGCGCGCTCGGATTCGTGGAACGGCCGACCAGCGGACGCACGCCCGCAAACGTCGAGGCAATGTCGTCGCGTCCGATCGGATTGCGAACATAGCGGTTGAATCGCGCGATCAGATAGTCGATCTCAGCGTCAGTCGCTGACACATTTTCGAGCGAGCCGTCGTGCATCACCTCCGTCGTCCCGACCAGCGTCGTCCCTTTCCACGGCAGAACGAAAAAGACGCGTCGATCGCTGACCGACTGCAGCAGCATCCCCGCGTCGGCGACGCGATGCTTCAGCACGAGATGCGATCCGCGGACGAGCGAAAGCCGGTAGCGTGAGCGGATTCGGTTCTCCGCCAGCAACGCATTCATCCACGGGCCGGCGGCGTTCACGACGAAGTCGAAACGTTCGTCGCCGGATGCCGTGCCGACGATCCACTCCTTTCCGTTGCGCCGAAGCGAGACGACGCGCGTCTCTTCGTGCACCGTCGCACCCTCGTGAATCGCCGAATCGACGACGAGCCGCGCCAGCGCGTAGTCGTCGACCTGAGCGTCGAAGTAGACGAACCCGCCGCGCAAACCGGCGCGCGTCAGCGGAAGACGTTCGATCAATTCCTCCGCGTTCAGCGCCCGATGCCTGGCGATGTTGTCGCGTCCCGCCAACACGTCGTACAACGTCAGTCCGACGCGGATCGTGAAACGGCTGCGCGGACTATCGTCGTACACCGGCAGCAGGATCTCGACCGGCTTCACCAGCGCCGGCAGATGCTTCAGCAGCCAGGCGCGGTCGCGCAACGATTCCCGGACGAGTCCGAAGTGGAAGCGCTCCAGGTAGCGGACGCCACCGTGGATCATCTTGGTCGTGGCCGACGACGTCTGCGCGCCGCAGCGCCCTTTCTCGAACAGCGTCACGTCGTAGCCGCGCCGCGCCAATTCCCACGCGATCCCCGCGCCGTTGATCCCGCCGCCGATGACCGCAAGCCGCACGGCGCGATCGTATCGTTTTCACGTGGTGCAAAACAGCCGTGGCCGCACCTTGGCGCACGGTTTGAAACGGCTGAGCCGCAAATGGCGATGGAGCTCGTTCAACCGAGCGAAGAAGTCCGTGAGGAACCGCGCGGCGACCTTGCGGTCATGCTCACCGGTGGCGGCGCGCGCGCCGCCTACCAGGTCGGCGTCATCAAAGGTCTGGCCCGGCACTTCCCCGGCCTCCGCTTTCAGATCATCACCGGCGTCTCGGCCGGCGCCATCAACGCCGCCTTTCTTGCGGCGCACGAGGGTTCGCTGCGCGAAAGCACCGAGGAACTCGCCAATCTCTGGTGCTCGCTCGAATGCCGCCACGTTTTCCGGCCGAACTACGCCGCGCTGCTGCCGTTCCGCACGGCGTTCAAAGCGATCCTTCCACCGCGGATGTCGAAACGTCCTCACGGACTGCTCAACGCCGGTCCGCTGGCCGAGACGCTTCGCGATGCCTACCACTGCCCCATCCGCAATCAGCCGATCGCGGGCATTCGCCGCAATCTGGCGCGCGGCGATCTGAAAGCGGTCGGCCTGATCGGACTTGATTACACGACCGGCCAGAGCGTGCGTTGGACGCAAGGCCGCGTCATCGATCCATTCGAGGGTCCGAACCGCCGCAGCGTGCAGGCCGAAATCACCGTCGAACACGTCCTCGCGTCCGCCGCGCTGCCGTTCGTTTTTCCGGCCGTGAAGATCGAGGACCAATGGTACGGCGACGGCGGCATCCGTCTCGCCGCGCCGCTCTCCAGCGCCGTGCACCTGGGAGCGAGACGCATCCTGGCGATGTCGACCGGCTATCAGCGCACGCCCGACGAAGCAAACACACCCGTGCTCCATGGATATCCACCCGCCGCCCAGATCATGGGCCAGCTCATCAACGCCATCTTTCTCGACGTCATCGACGAAGACGTGACGCGCATGGAGCGAATGAACGAGATGATCTCGAAACTCGACGCCTCGCAGCGCAACGGCTTCAAAGCGATCGATCTCTTCGTCATGCGCCCGTCCGTAGACCTCGGCCGGCTGGCGGGCGAACACGAGAAGTACCTCCCCCGCAACATGAAACTCCTCACCCGCGCCCTCGGCACGCGCGAAACCGAGTCGCCCGATTTCATCTCGATGCTGATGTTCGAGCCGCACTACACGACGGCGCTGATCCAAATCGGCGAAACCGACGTCGCCTCCCGCCTCGACGAGTTCCGCGTCTTCCTCGGCGAACCCGCGTCGCCCGCGATCAGCGCGGTGTAGGTCGATCCTTCAACGCCGGAGGCGTCACGTACGGTAGCCGGTGGTCAGAGCGGAGCGAGCGACCACCGGTTCACGACGCGGAGCGTTTTTCGACCGCGGCAGCGGTCGCGGAGGGAATTCACGCCGCTTGGTATTTGATACGCGACCCCGCCGGGGTCGAATTCCGACGTTCGACGTATTACCGGTGGTCGCTCGCTTCGCTCGGACCACCGGCTACCATACGAGACGCCTCCGGCGTCTTTTCGGTGCTACGCCACCGCGACCGCTTCGCGGTACTGGATCTCGTACAACTTCCGGTACAAACCATCCTGTTGCATCAACTCCTCGTGCGTGCCGCGTTCGCGGATTTCGCCGTGGTGGAAGACGAGGATCGTATCGGCGGAGCGGATGGTGGAGAGGCGGTGAGCGATGACGATCGACGTGCGGCCGGTCATCAGCGTTTGGATCGCTTCCTGGATCAGTACCTCGGTCTCGGTATCGATCGACGAGGTTGCTTCGTCGAGGACGAGCACTGGCGGATTGAATGCGAGCGCGCGGGCGAAGGAGAGCAACTGCTTCTCACCCACCGACAATCCCGCGCCGCGCTCTTTCACCTCGGAGTCGTAGCCGTTGGGTAAGCGCTGAATGAATCGATCCGCCTGCACGCGGCGCGCGGCTTCGCGCACGCGCTCGGGCGAGATGGTCTCGTCGCCAAGCGAGATGTTCTGCGCGATCGAGCCGGTGAAGAGGAAAAAGTCCTGCTGGACGATGGCGAAGAGCGCGCGCAGCGATGTCACCGAGTATTCGCGGATGTTGATTCCGTTGACCAGGATCTCGCCGCGTTGCGGCTCGTAAAAGCGCAGCAGCAGCGACGTCACCGTCGTCTTTCCCGCGCCTGTGTGGCCGACCAGCGCGATGCGATCGCCGCGCTTCACGCTGAAGGAGACGTTCTTCAGCACCCACTCCGGTTCGTTGTACGCGAAGGAGACATCGCGGAACTCGATCGACTCGACGTGGTCGACCTCCAGCGTTCCCTCGTTGAGGATGCGCGGCGGCGTATCGAGCGTTTTGAAAATGCGTTCGCTTGCCGCCATTGCGGCCTGCAGGATGTTGTATTTCTCGGAGAGGTCGGAGATCGGCTCGTAGAAGCGTTGCGCGTATTGGAAAAACGCAATCAGCGTTCCGATCGAGAGCATGCCGCGGAGCACCTGACCGCCGCCGTACCAGACGATGAGCGCGAGGCCGATCGTCTCGACCAGCTCCACGACTGGGTAGAAAACTGAATAGTAGAAAACCGATTGCAAGTTCGCGTCGCGATGACGCACATTGAGCCCTTCGAACTTCTCCGCCTCGTCGGCCTCGCGATTGAAGAGTTGCACCGTGGCCATGCCCGAGATGTGCTCCTGCAGGAACGCGTTGATGGCGGCGATTCGAGCGCGCGTCTGGCGATACGTGATGCGCGCGCCGCGGCGAAACCATGCCGTCACGAGCACGATCAGCGGGATGATCGAGAAGAGCACCAGCGCCATCCGCCAGTTCATCCAGAAGAGCATCCCCACGATGCCGAGGAGCACGAAGATGTCGCCGAAGATCGCAACGAATCCGGCGGTGAACATCTCGTTGAGCGCGTCGACGTCAGTGGTCACGCGCGTCATCAATCGACCCACCGGATTGCGGTCGAAGAACTGGATGTCGAGCTTCTGCAGGTGGCCAAAGATCTGTTTGCGGAGGTCGTACATGATGTACTGCCCCATCAGATTCATCAGCACCATCTGCGTGTAGAGCACCGCGAAGCCGCCAAGCTGGATGATGAAGTAGAGCGCCGCGGCGACGTTGATGCCGCTGATCGGATCGAGCGCCCATCCATGTGAGACCAGCCACGCGCCGATGCGCAGGCTGATCCCCGAGGCGTGCGAGCCCTGCATCGGCTTCACGTAAAGATCGATCGCGACCGCGACAATGGCCGGCCCGGCGACCTCCAGGATCGACGAGAGGATGACCAGGAAGACGGAGAACGTGGCGCGCGCGCGATACGGCTTCAGGTATCGCAGCAGCCGCCGCGCGAGATGCGGATCGAAGGCCTTCGCTCCTTCGTCTTCGTGTCGTTCGATGTCGGCCATGGCGTTGATCTACGCGATCTCCTCGATCTCTTCCTCGAGCGTTTGCCGGCGATACAGATCGGCGTAGTAGCCGTCGCGCGCGAGCAGCGCGTCGTGCGTGCCTCGCTCGACGATGCGCCCGTCGTCGATGACGATGATGTGATCCGCGTCCTTCACCGAGGAGGTTCGGTGCGAGACGATCAGCGCCGTCCTCCCCTTCCGAATCTCCCGCAGCGCCCGCAAAATCTGCTCCTCGGTATTCGTATCGACGGCGCTCAGCGCGTCGTCGAGGATGAGGATGGCCGGCTCGCGAACAAGCGCCCGCGCGATGGCAGTGCGCTGCTTCTGGCCGCCGGAGAGCGTGATGCCGCGCTCACCGATGATGGTCTCCAGTCCCTGCGGAAAGGCAGCGACGTCGCCGGAGAGTCCGGCCATCGTCGCGGAGTTCTGGACCTCGTCGACAGAAGCGTCGCGGCGTCCGAAGCGGATGTTCTCCGCAATCGACTCGGAGAAGAGAAACGTCTCCTGCGGAACCGCGCCGATTGAATGCCGCAGTTCGGAGGGTGGGAACGATTCGATCGGCCGTCCGTCGACGAAAATCGTTCCCGGCGGCGGCTCGAACGTGCGCGTGATCAGCGCCAGCAGCGTCGATTTCCCGCTTCCGGTGCGACCGACGATACCGACGGTCTGACCGGGATCGACATGCAGATTGATGTCGCGCAGCGTCGGCCGGGATGCTCCGCCGTACGTGAACGTCAGATCGCGGATGTCGATCTCGCCGCGCAATGGCGCATCGAGCGGTTCGCCGGAATCGGCGAGCACATCCGGCTCGATCGTCCACACCTCGTGCAATCGAACCATCGAGGCCATGCCGCGCTGGAAAAGATTCGTCACCCATCCGAGCGCGATCAGCGGCCACACCATGCGGCCGAGGTAGAGCTGGAAGGCAATGAAGCTGCCGATGGAAAGCGTGCCGCGGATCATTTGCCGGCTGCCGATAAAAAAAACGACGCCGAAGATGATGCCGAGCATGGCGTGGAGTCCGGGATAAAACAGCGCGGTCAAGCGGATGACCGTGCGATTGCGGTCGACGAATTCGCGGTTCATGGCCGCGAACGTTTCCTGTTCCACCTTCTCGCGCCCGAACGCCCGCACGACCCGCACGCCGGCCAGGTTCTCCTGCACGCGCGCGGAGATGTCGCCGAAGTAGTCCTGCACCGCTTTGTACTTCAAATGAATTCGTTGTCCGAAGTACTGCACCATCCAGATGACCACCGGCACGCCGGCAAGCGCCAGCAGCGACATCTCGCGATTGATTCGCAGCATCATCACGAACGCGCCGGCGACGACGACGAGCGACGACAGCACGTGCATCACCGCCGGCCCGACCAGCATCCGCACCGACGCCAGATCGTTTGTCGCGCGCGAGAGCAGATCGCCCGTTCGCTGGTCCTGGTAATACGAGACCGGAAGCGACTGCAGATGCGCGTAGAAATCGTTGCGCATCTCGTACTCGATGTGCCGCGACTCGCCGATGATGATGCGCCGCTGAAGGAAGAGAAAAAATCCTTCCAGCGCCGCCGCGCCAACTAGCAGCAATCCGTAGCGCACGAGCGCGCCGCGCGTGACGGCCTTCGCCAACTCGTTCACGGCGTTGCCGATGATGAGCGGCTTGAGCAGCGAAAACGTAGCCGACGCCGCCACGCACAGCGAACCGAGGGCCAGCGCCGTCTTGTGACGGCCGAAGTATCCGAGAAGCCGGCGAAGAGGAGAGAGCGTCAAAGCCAAGGTTGGATGGTGAACAGCGATGCGCGCCGGATCATTCGACATTCAATGGGGACGCTTGTCATCCAGAGCCGCCGAAGCCGTGGAGCGCGAAGCGCGGAAGCGGCGCAGAGCCTGCCCTGAGCGGAGCCGAAGGGACGGCGAAGGATCTCAAGTTGCGCAACTCCGGCTGAACCCCGCTGGGATTCAACGCAGATTGGGAAGCTTGAGATCCTTCATCGTCCTGCGCCGTTCCGTCGCTTCGCGACTCCCGGCTCCGGCGGCTCTGGATGACAGCTACAGCGTTTTCAACTGCTCCGCCGGATAGCTCCTCGCATCCACCTTCGCATGCGCCTGGGCGATCTTCCCGTTTTCGTCGATGACGTACGCGATCCGCTTCGCGTATTCGTCTTTTGGCGATTCGGCTGCGCCGTACGCGAGTCCGATCTGTCGATCGGTGTCGCACAACAGCGGGAATGGGAAATCGAACTTCTCGGCGAACTTCGCGTTTGCGGCGACGTCATCGAAACTGACGCCGAGGATCGTGGTGTTCTTCGATTCGTACTCGCCGATGAGGTCCCGGAACCCGGAACCCTCGGCCGTTCAGCCAGGTGTGTCGGCCTTCGGATAAAACCAGAGCACAACCTTGCGCCCGCGCAGATCGTGCAGCGCAACCTTCTTGCCCTGATGATCGGTCACTTCAAAATCCGGAGCCTCGTCGCCAACGTTCAGCATGCGTCCTCCTCGGAACGAATTCAGTACGAACCGCAACTTGCCTGCCAATGACACGCGGCGATTGTAGTGGAGGTAGGGAAAGCGGTGGCGACGACACTCCTCTGATGATGCCCGAGGCAACACCGATCGTCAGCAATCCCGAACCGGAACGCCTCCAGGACACGCTTGCCCTCTGCCTCTCCGGCGGCGGCTATCGCGCGATGCTCTTTCACCTCGGCGTGCTGCGTTACTTCAACGACGCCGCACTTCTCGGCAAACTCGATCGCATCTCCAGCGTCTCGGGTGGGTCGCTCACCGCCGGAGTTCTCGGGATGCAATGGAGAGCGCTGATATTCGACGCTCCGGGCCGCGCCACGAACTTCGATGCCCTCATCACGGCCCCGGTGCGGAAGATGGCGTCGACGACGGTGGACACGAGTTCCGTCATCCTCGGCGCGCTGCTGCCGGGAACGATCGGCGATCGCGTCATCAAGCGTTATCGAGAGGTCCTTTTCCGCAACAAGACGCTGCAGGACCTTCCCGATCGTCCCCGCTTCGTCATCAACGCGACGAACGTGCAGACCGGCTCGCTCTTTCGCTTTTCGAAACACTACATCGCCGATTGGCAAATCGGACGTTTCCCGAATCCGAACCGCCTGCTCGCCGAGGCGGTCGCCGCGTCGTCGGCCTTCCCGCCGATCCTGTCGCCCGCCAGACTGTCGTTCAAGCCGGGCGATTTCTCGCTCGACGCCGGCGCCTGCAACACGCCGGAATTCACATCGAACGTCCTGCTCACCGACGGCGGCGTCTACGACAACATGGGAATCGAGACCGCGTGGAAGCGCTGCAAAACGATTTTCGTGAGCGATGCCGGCGCGAAGATGCAACCCGAGGCAGACACGAAGACGGATACGGTCCGGCACTCGTTGCGCGTTAACTCCGTCATCGACAACCAAGTACGCAGCCTGCGCCGGCGCCAGGTCGTCGACGCGTTCATCAACGGTGAACGAAAAGGCGCGTTCTGGGCGATGTCGAGCAATCCGTCGAAGTTTCCGGCGGGAAGCGCATTGTCCGTCCCGCTCGATCGCGCCCAGGAGCTGGCCGCCATCCCGACGCGGCTCAGTGCACTCAACGATGAGATGCAGGAACGACTGATCAACTTCGGCTACGCGATGGCGGAACGCGGCATCCGCAGTCACTTCGATCCGGCCGCCTTCGCCGCAGCGCAGTTCCCCTATCCGCGCGGTGTTTGAGGAGCGATGACGATGGCCGATGAATTGGCGAAGCCCGCGCGAAACTCGATCGCACGCTGGTGGAACAATTGATATCGGCCCGGGCACGGTACGCTGGCCTTCAAGGATCTCGTCACCGTCGGCAGCCCTAAGTCCGCCCACGAAAATGATCTCCGCCGCCCGCCAAGGCGACGACGACTTCACCATCTGGCTCAGCAGCTCCACAAACGAATTCGTGGACATCGGCCAGGAGTCCAAGCCTTCTTCGGCGCTGACAAAACCGCAAGACGCAAGGACGGGGGCAATCAACGAAAGTCAGCGGACCTGTCTGTTAAAATCGAGCTCTCGCGTGGATCTCAACCCTACGCTCAATCCGGCGCCGCAGCTCCATCACGCCACGAACACTCTCAGCGCGGCACATCCTAGCACCACGTCGGCGGACGGCTTGCCTATAAGCAGCCCCTAAAGTAGCCAGTGTCTTCGATCAGTCTCCGCCAAGGTAGGCGACTAGCCCAGCTAACAGTAGAACCGTCACATTCAACTGATCCCGAAGAATGGTTGCCACCGGCGCGGCACCATCCCCGAGACTCCCGGTGCTCTTCGGGTCCCAGAAGTCCGAGTCATTTGAAACAATAGTGCGATCAGCTGTGGCCAAACTAATGCGCAACACGAGGCGGTCAACAGTGTCTTTAAATCCACATTGGCGTAGGCGCTTCCCGATTGCAGGCGAAATTCGCCCAACCTCGCGAACAAACGCCACACCACGAAATCCCTCCCATCGGGCTAGGATCACGCCGACCGCATCTCTGCCGCAAGTGCGCTCCCATTCAGACAACAGTCCACGAGACATATCGAGCACCACTCGGAGCGCGCCGGCTTTGAAGTGCTCGTCGAGCACCGTTTCACGGCGAACCCCGGACGTCCGGCGTGGCCGACGCAAAACGTGGTGCACCGCGACTGTGTCAATAACGACGTCAATCCTGTTCTTCACGAGCCGCCTTAATCTCTAAGAGGGTCAGAGTATCTTGATAACGTTCATCAAAAAAACCCTCCGGCCACTCCTTCGTGAAGTCGCCGTTCCGGTCAATAGGAATCGTGTGAATCTTTGACCCGCGAGCGGTACGGTACACATAATTTACGATGACGTGCTCTGGTGGCAAGACGCCCCGCGCAACGAGAATACGAGCGTGATTGATGAAATGCACCGAATGTGTTTCCACAATCACCTGTCTGGTTCGACTTGTCTGACACAGGAGTTCCGCCGCCGTTCCCTGCGCTTTGGGGTGTAGATGGATCTCTGGCTGCTCGACGATGAGTGGTCCGTAAGCTCCGCTCAAACAGGCCTCTATAACTGGAATTACTTGCGAGGCACCAAAACCGACATCTATGAGATTTGAAACCACTCCGGTGATCGCGTCTGTTACGTATATGGCCGAATGATATGCCGATAAACGTCGATCCGAAATGGTAGAGGCTATCTCCAGTTCGCGCAGCGTCCGCGAAAGAGTTTCTTTCGAACGCCGCTTGGCCCGGCTGCCCTTGCGTGTTTCCTCCCGGATCGTGCGAGGATTCACAGAGTCGAATACCGCATATGAAGCTATCCGAACTGCTGGCACACTAGTTCCGGAAGCCGGATACCATCGTTGCGGTGCGGCTCGACCCGAGCTCACGCGTTGGGAGTTACGGAGGTGCGGCATCGTAAAGTAAAAGCGGGCGAAGTTCTGCAGTCGCTGCCAAGCGCTCTTCGACCCATATTTTCGATTACGTTTGACCTTAATACCACGGGCGAGCGATGCCATTAGCAAGCGTTCAATATGATAGTACGCTTCAACCCCGAGCGGATTACGTCGACGAATAACGGTTTCCTCGTCCAGTCGGACACTGAGAGATCTTGCGCCGAAATTGACTTGGCAGTGGAACCCGCTCTTTAGATCAGTTAAACGCAGTGAGCGCAGTCGGCCTTCGCCATCCGACGAGTTCCCGAGCGTAAACGTCATGCGCACGGCCGGATCCATCGTCGTTTTGGTTTTGCGTTCACGCCATGGTTCTCGGAGGAAGTCCGCAGTGTAGTCGATCGAAATACCGATCGTCCGTTTGGCCAGATGGCGATATACCGTGTCATTGAAGGAGCCTAAATCTACTAGTGGCCCGGACCAATCCGGAGTCTGCGAAGGAATACTCCGCGATGCAAGTCCGCTCTGCGCAATTAATAAAAGAGCGTCCGACAGTGATGACTTCCCCGAACTATTTGGCCCAACAAAAAACGTGAGCGGTGCGAGTGGGACGTTGCCACTGACCTCAAAACCGCGAAAGTTGCGCAACGACATTCCTGCGCAGAATCGCGGCGGATAGTACGGTTCTTCGGGCATCGCAGAATCATACATCCGGACCGTTGGCACGGGGCGCGAGATCCGAGGCCCGGCCTTATCGTATAACTACCCAAGCCGATCGATGGAAGCGATGGAATCGGGGGTCAGCTCTCTACCAAGCCTCGCAACTGGCGGCTAGCCACCGTCAACATCGCGAGGTCGACGGTTTGTGCGGCTTTGAGGTCGGTCATCAACTGGTCGATGCGTTCTACTTCGCGGGGGCGGGTGGAGAGCCATTGGTCGACGGGGTCTTTGGCGCCGTCACTTTCGGTTAGGACTTTCGAGGCTAGCGTGCTTTGGTAGTTGAAGAGGTCGTCGACTACGGCGGCGAGGGCGGCTTTTTGCCAGGGGGTTTCGGCGGGGATGGTGGCGCCGGCGTTGCGGAGGCGGTCGAGGCCGAAACGGGCTCCGACGCTGAAGTAGACCCTTGCTACGTCCTCGACGGGGCGGCCGGTGCGGGAGAGGCGGACGATGTCGAGGGCGGCGCCCATCACGCCGAGGGAGGCGATGCGGTAGGCGACGGATTCGGGGACGCCGTCCATTTCGAGTTCGCCCTGGCGCGCTTTGAGGGCGCCGAGGAGGGCGGCGGGGAGGATGTCGTTGAGTTTTTCGGAGATGGCGGCGATGGCGGGACGGAACTCGCCGACGTAGCGCGCGGTGTCGAGTGACTGGTAGTCGCTAATGAGCAGCCAGTGCATGGCGCGTTCGAGGAGGCGTCCGACTTCGATCAGCATTTCGATCTGCACGCGCGCCGGAAGGACGTTGTCCTGCGACTCGATCGCGGACCAGAGCGAGCGGAGGTCGAACGATTCACGGATGATCGTGAAGGCGCGCGCGACGTCCGCGGTGGGCTTGCCGGTCTCCTCGGTCATCTGCCAGACGTAGGTCGGGCGGATGCGGTTGATGATGTTGTTGGTGACGTAGGTGCCGATGATTTCGCGGCGCAGACGGTGGCACTCGATCGTGCTGCGGTACTGCGCGCGCAACGGCTTCGGGAAATAGAGGACGAGGTCTTCGACAAGGAGCGGATCGTCGGGAAGATCGCTGGCCAGCAGGTCGGCATAGAGCACGATCTTGCTGTACGCGAGGAGGATAGCCAGCTCGGGACGCGTCAGCCCAATGTGCGCGGTGTGACGCTGCGCGATCGTTTCGTCGTCGGGCAGACCTTCAAGCGCGCGGTCGAGGCGGCCGGCGCGTTCGAGAGCGCGCATGAAGCGCGCTTGCTCGTCGAGCACCGATTCGCCGAGGGCTTGCGTGAGCGAGATGGCTTGCGTCTGCTCGTAGTTGTCGCAGAGGACGAGCTGGCCGACTTCGTCCGTCATCGATGCGAGGAGTGTGTTGCGCTCATCGAGTCCCGCCAGTTCGCCGCGTTCGATGGCGTCGTAGAGCAGGACTTTGATGTTGACCTCGTGGTCCGAGGTGTCGACGCCGGCGGAATTGTCAATGGCGTCGGTGTTGATGTGACCGCCGCCCATGGCGTACTCGATGCGGGCCTGCTGCGTGAAGCCGAGGTTCGCACCCTCCCCCACTACGCGGACGCGCAGCTCGGGGGCGTCGACGCGGATTGCGTCGTTGGCGCGGTCGCGGGCGGCGGCGTGATCTTCATCGCTCGCCTTCACATACGTACCGATGCCGCCGAGCCAGAGCAGGTCGGCGCGGGCGCGAAGGATCGCTTTCATCAGCTCGGCCGGGGCGAGCGTCTTCTTTTCGAGATCGAGCACGCGCACGACTTCATCCGAAACGGTGACCGTCTTCGCGCTGCGGTCGAGAACCGCTCCGCCTTTCGAGAGCAAGTCCGCGTTGTAGCCATTCCAGTTCAGGCGTTGATCGAACATCCGCTGCCGCTCGGCCAGGCTGGTGATTGGATCAGGATCCGGATCGAGAAAAATGTGCGAGTGGTTGAAGGCCGCGATCAGTTTCGTGTGCGGTGAGAGGAGCATGGCGTTGCCGAAGACGTCGCCGGACATGTCGCCGACGCCGACGCAGGTGAAGTCCTCGCGCTGGATATTGACGCCGAGCTCGCGGAAGTGGCGCTTGACCGCCTCCCAGCCGCCGCGCGCGGTGATGCCCATGGCCTTGTGGTCGTAACCGGCGCTGCCACCCGAGGCGAACGCGTCGCCGAGCCAGAAACCGTATTCGCCGGAGATGGCGTTGGCGATGTCGGAGAAGGTGGCGGTGCCTTTGTCGGCGGCGACGACGAGGTACGGATCGTCGGCATCGCGGCGCACCACATCGCGCGGCGGGATCACGTCCGCGCCGCGCAAGTTGTCGCTAATGTCGAGCATGCCGCGAAGGAGCGTTTGGTACGCGGCGACACCTTCTTTTTGAAACGTCGGACGATCGCTCGACGGATTCTTGACGACGAAGCCGCCTTTCGATCCCATCGGCACGATGACGACGTTTTTGACGTTCTGCGCTTTCATCAGGCCGAGGATCTCGGTGCGGAAATCCTCGCGGCGGTCGGACCAGCGGATGCCGCCGCGCGCGACTTTGCCGGCGCGCAGATGGATGCCTTCCATCGACGGCGAGTAGACCGAAATCTCGAACATCGGCCGCGGCAGCGGCAGCTCGCGGATCGATTGCGAGTCGAGTTTGAACGACAGATACGGCTTGCGGTTGCCGTTCTCGTCGCGCTGGTAGTAGTTCGTGCGCAGCGTCGCTTCGATCAACGTTAGATAAAGGCGGAGGATGCGGTCCTCGTCCGGGTTCTTGACGCGGTCGAGCGCGTCTTCAATCTGCGCGCGGATTCCGCCGGCGGCGAGATGGCGTCCGGTGACGGTCTCCGAGGCCATGCTCGCGCCGCGAAGCGTGGCGGAGCCGAGCGACGGATCGAAGTGCGTTTGGAAGAGGTGGATCAGCGTCCGCGCGACGTCCGAATGCGCCGACAGCGTTTGCTGGATCAGCTGCTCGCTGACGTTCACGCCGATCTGGCGGATGTACTTGCTGTACGCGCGCAGCACGACCACTTCGTGCCACTCCAGCTCCGCGGTGATGACGAGACGGTTGAAGCCGTCGTTCTCGGCCTCGCGATTCCAGACGCGGACGAAGGTCTCCTGAAACTTCTGCTTGATCGCGGAGAGGTCGTCCTGCAATCCCTCGGCGGCCAAACTGAAATCGCGGATGCGCACGACCGAGGCCGCGCCGAGCGGATGCACTTCGTACGGCTCTTCGGCCAGCACCTTGAGGCCCATGTTCTCGAGCCGCGGCATGATCTCCGACAGCGGCACCGGCGGACCGGAGTGAATGATCTTGCAGTGGAACTGCCGCTCGTCGGTCTTGTGGCGATAGAGATCGACGACGAGCCTGCCGTCAGCCAGCACTTCTTCGATGTGCTGGATGTCGTACATCGCGGCGTCGGCGGTGAAACGCTCGCTGTACGCGGCGGAGAATGCGCGCTTGTAGCGGCGCTGCAGTTCGATGCCTTCCTCTTCGCCGTGACGCTGACAAAGCGTGTCGAGCAACCGGTCCGCCCACGTGCGCGCGGCGTCCGCGAGCAGCGCTTCGATTCGCTTTTCATCGACCTCGGGGATGGCGCCCGGCGTCGTTTTGACGACGAACAAAATGCGCGCGAGCGGCGCGTCGGTGACGTGCTCGGAGACGGCGGTCTCGCGTCCGTTGAACTGTTCCTCGAGGATCTGCTTCGCCTTCTCGCGGAACTCGACGGTGTTCTGATCGCGCGGCACGAAGACGTAGCAGGAGACAAAGCGCTCGAAGACGTCCTTGCGTGTGAAGAGCGCGACGCGATGGCGTTCCTGGAGCAGGAGGATGCCGCGCGCGATGTCGTAGAGCTGGGCGTCGGTGATCTGGAAAAACTCGTCGCGCGGAAAGGTCTCGAGGATGTCGACGAGCGCTTTTCCGTTGTGGCTGTGCGGATCGAGGCCGGCGCGTTCGATGGTGCGCTTCGCTTTGAGGCGAAGCATCGGAATCTCGCGAACGCTGCGGCTGTACGCGGCCGAGGTGAAGAGACCGAGGAAACGATCCTCGCCGGTGAGGTTGCCGTTGTCGTCGTAACGCTTGATGCCGATGCGGTCGAGCGGCACGTTGCGGTGCACGGTGCTGCGGCTGTTGGCCTTGGTGATGATGAGGAGGTCTTTGGTGCGCGCATATTCGCTGAACTCGGGCGTAAGGGGCTTCGCGGCGCGCGCGGCTGACTCCTGCCGAAAGTCGCGCAGGATGCCGAGGCCGCTTTCGATCACAGGCGGCAGGTAGTCTTTGTCGCCACGCGTTTCGAATCCGTAGCGGCGGAATCCGAGGAGGATGTAGTTGCCTTGGTCGAGCCATTCCAGAAACGCGCGCGCCTCGGCCACTTCCTCCTGCGGCATCGGAAGTTTGGCGTGCTCGAGCTCCGCGACATCGGAGCGAAGCTGGCTGCGCATGGCCTGCCAGTCGCTGACGGCGGCGCGGACGTCGTGCAGGACGTTCTCGAGTGAAGTACGTATCGCTTCGAGCTCCGCCGAGTCGCTCTCCTGGTCGATCTCGACGTGCATGTACGACTCGACGATCGCGTCGATCTTCGCTTCCTGCGTCGCGGTCAGTTCCGCGCGCTTCGATCCGGCGTCGCGGCGGACGCGCACGACGGGATGCAACAACAGGTGGATGTTGCGTCCCAGCCTCATCACCTCGGCGCTGACGGAGTCGACGAGGAACGGCATGTCGTCGTTGACGATCTCGATGACCGTGTGCTCAAGGCCCCAGCCATTTGCTTCGACGGTGGGATTGAAGACCCGCACCTTCGGCACGCCGGCCTGCCGGATTTCGCCGAACTGCCAGAGCGAGAGCGCCCCGCCGAGAAGTGTCTCGAACGAGGTGTAGATGATGTCGTCGGGGGCGACGAGCGCGAAGTAGCGCTTGACGAATGCGGCGGCGCTCTCGGCCTCAGGCTCGGCGACGCGTTTCTGTGCTTCGGAAGCAAGCCGGTCGACGAGATCGGCCTTGCGCTGCTCAGGGGTCATAGTCATGAATCGAGGCTCCTGCAACTGCGGGCGGGGATCATATCGCGGCTGTTTCGTTACCGCGGCGCACTGCCATCCTTCCGGCTGTGATGGTAGGGTGCGCGCGGCGCGGATGTTGCTGTCGAATCTGGCGGCCCACCGAAAACAAGCGGGAGAAATGATGCTCATGGCAGAAGCGCGGGATGAAAAAGTGCCGACGTCGTCGATCGTGATGAAGGCGATCGATGCGAAGACATTCACGGAATTGCAGGCATTCGTCAAAGATTTGGAGAGCCGTCCGACCGAACGGTTGCTGCGCGACCTCCCCGATCTGGTCAAGCTGTCCGACGCGAAGGCCGAGATCATCACCTACGTCATCGCCACGAAGTTCCGCCGCGCGTCGAACGACGAGCGGCAGAAGATTCGGGACAGCGTGCAGGCAACGTCCGACGGTCTACCGCACGGACAGGAGCGTTCGCGCGTGCAGGACATCCTGGAAAGGATTCGCGGGCTGGCGAATTAAAAGCGTCTCACCACAAAGACACAAAGGGCACAAAGGGATCTCTTTGTGTCCTTTGTGTCTTTGTGGTTCAAACGTCTTTTAGAACAGCGCCGGCTCCTGATACGTCCCGAACACGTCGCGCAGCGCGTCGCTGATCTCGCCGACGGTGGCGTAGGTCTTCACCGCGTCGATGAGATACGGCATCGTGTTCTCGTTCGGATCGGCGGCGGCGGTGCGGAGAGCCTGCAGCGACTCCTGAACCTTTGCGGAATCTCGTGTCGCGCGAACCTGATTGAGCCGCGCGATCTGTTCCTCGCCGACGGCTTCGTCGATGTAGAGAACTTCGTATGGATCTTCCGTCTCCATCTTGTAGCCGTTGACGCCGACCACGATCTTTTCGCCGGAGTCGACGGAGCGCTGGAACTGGTACGACGCATCCCAGATCTCGCGTTGCGGGAAGCCGGCTTCGATCGCTTCGACCATGCCGCCGAAGGCGTCGATCTTCTCGATGTAGTCGAAGCAGCCCGCTTCCATTTTGTTGGTCAGCTCTTCGATGAAGAACGAGCCGGCGAAGGGATCGACCGTGTTGATGACGCCCGACTCGTGCGCGATGATCTGCTGCGTGCGCAGGGCGATGCGCGCTGCCGCTTCGGTCGGAAGCGCGAGCGTTTCGTCGAGCGAATTCGTGTGCAGCGACTGCGTGCCGCCGAAGACCGCCGCCAGCGCCTGGATGGTGACGCGGACGATGTTGTTGTACGGCTGCTGTGCCGTCAGCGAACAGCCGGCGGTCTGCGTATGGAAGCGGAGCTGCCACGAGCGCGGATCTTTCGCGCCGTAACGGTCGCGCATCACCTTCGCCCAAACGCGGCGCGCGGCGCGGAACTTGGCGACTTCCTCGAACAGATCGTTGTGCGAGTTGAAGAAGAAGGAGAGCCGAGGGGCGAAATCGTCGACGTCAAGACCGGCGCGGATGCCGTATTCGACGTACTCCATCCCGTCGCGCAGCGTGAAGGCCAGCTCCTGCAGCGCGGTCGAGCCGGCCTCGCGAATGTGATAGCCGCTGATCGAGATCGGGTTGTACTTCGGAACGTTCTCCGCGCAGAACTTGAACGTATCGGTGATCAGCCGCATCGAAGGCCGCGGCGGGAAGATGTACTCCTTCTGGGCGATGTACTCCTTGAGGATGTCGTTCTGCAGCGTGCCGGAGATTTTTTTCCAGTCCGCTCCCTGCTTCTGCGCGACGACGAGATACATGGCCAGGGCGATCGGGCCGGTGGAGTTGATGGTCATCGAGACGGTGATGTCTTCGATGTCGATCCCCTCGAAGAGGGTTTCCATATCGGCCAGCGTGTCGACGGCCACCCCGCACTTGCCGACTTCGCCGGCGCTGAAGTGATGATCGGAGTCGTAGCCGTAGAGCGTCGGCAGATGGAAGGCGGTCGAGAGGCCGGTCTGACCATGGGCGAGCATGTATTTGAATCGTTCGTTGGTCTGCGTGGCGCTGCCGAAGCCTGCGAACTGGCGCATGGTCCAGAGCCGTCCGCGATAGCCGGCTGGGTGGATGCCGCGCGTGTACGGGAACTCGCCAGGCATGGCGAGATCGCGCTCGAAATCGAGAGTGGCTACGTTGTCAGGCGTGGCGAGCGGATTCACTTCCATGCCGCTGACGGTGGTGAAGTCTTTCTTCCACGCCGGTTTTTTCGAGGCGGACTCGCGCCATTTGGCGGCGTCTCGTCGCGCCACATCCAACGCGGCCTCGGAGAAGAGCGGAAGCTGTTCGGGCTGGTCCTTCGGAATCAGCGGCGGGGCGGAAGCCTGGGAAATGTCGAGTCGAGTCATGTCAGACGGTCACTTTACCGGATGACGCGTTTCACCACAAAGACACAAAGGGCACAAAGAAATCCGTTTTTGTCCTTTGTGTCTTTGTGGTGAAACGGTTCGCAAACCTCTGTACGATGCCGCGAATTCATGCGTACCTCGGTCGCGACGAAACTTCGGACGGTCTTCGGTCTCAGCCTGTTCATCCTGGTGGTGATCGGCGGGATCGCGTTTTACGACACGCAGCACCTCGTCGCGGTGACGACGGCGCGCTCGCAGGCGCGTCAGTTTCTGTGGGATCTGGAGCAGGTCGTCTCCAATCTGCGCGCGGCCGAGAACGAGCAGCGAGGCTATCTGCTGACGGGTGACACGTCGTATCGCGACGCGTTTCAGAGATCGACCGGCACATTCCAGAAGGCCATCTCCGATCTGAAACGCCGAGATCCGTCTCTCAGTGGACGGCTTGACTCACTCGCGCCGCTCATCGGCGGTGTCATCCGCGAGTTGCAGCGCGGCATCGACGCACGCGATAAAAACGGTGTCGACGCAGCGATCGCCAACCTCCGCGGTCACGCCACTGCCGATGCGATGTTCACGGTGCGCACATCCGTCACTTCGATCGAAGCGCAGGAAACGGACGTGCTGAAGGAGCGCGCCGATGAAGCCATCGCCACGGCCCGGCGTACGTCTCTGACAATCGGGTTCGGAACGCTCTTTGCCCTCATCGCCCTCTCATTCGCTTCGGTAGTCATGTCGCGCGGCATCACGGGGCCGGTGCAGAAGCTCGTGGCCGGAACGGAACGCATCGCCGCCGGCGAACTCTCGAGCCGCATCACCGCCGAGAGTCAGGACGAGATCGGCGAGCTGGCGGGATCGTTCAACCGGATGGCGGAGTCGCTGGAGGTGCGCACGCGCGCGCTGAACGAAAGCGGCGGCGCGATCACCGGCGGCATCCGCGTGATGACGAACGGCAGCGACATGCTGCTCATCCGATCGACGGAACAGTCGCAGCTCGCCGAGCGCTCCGCGCAGTCGCTGATGAAAGTCCGCGACATCACCGAGCAGGTCGTCAGCACCGCCGAAGCAGTCACGGCGCGAACCGAGGACGTGGCCGCGCGGGCGACGGAATTGCGCGCATCGAGCGAGCAGGTGCGCACGACGATGTCGCAACTCTTCGAGTCGGCGGCGAAGACGTCGTCATCGACGACGGAGATGTCCGCCGCGTCCGCGCAGATGGCGGCGATGACCTCGGCGCTCGCATCCGCCGGCGATGACGTGCTCGCATTCGTCTCGGAGATGGAAGCAACCTCCAGCGAGCTCGGATCGCTTGCGAAAAACACCGCGGACTTGTCGCGCCGTGCGCGCGAAGAAGCGGTCGCGGGACGGGCGGCCGTGGATGAAACCGTGGCCGGAATCGAGCACTCGCGCGAACTGACCGAACGCGCCGCGGACGTGTTGGGCGATCTGGCCGAACGCGTGGGACAGATCCGTCAGATTCTCGAAGTGGTCGGCCACGTGACGCAGCGGACGAACCTGCTCGCGCTGAACGCCGCCATCATCGCCGCGCACGCCGGCGAGCACGGGCAGGGATTCAATGTCGTGGCCGAGGAGATGCGCGAGCTCGCGGAGCAGACGCGCAAGTCGACCAACGAGATCAGCGCGATCGTCAACGGCGTGCGCACGGCATCGCAGGCGGCGGTGGCGGCGATGCAGGACGGCGTCGATCGCATCCGCGGCACCGTCAGTCTCGCGCGCAACGCCAACGATTCCCTCGGGCGCATCGTCGATACGTCGTCGTCATCGTTCGACATGTCGGAGCGGATTTCCGCATCGCTCGAGCAGCAGGCCGCGGCGACGCGCAGCCTGCATCGGACGGCGTCGAGGATGAGCGATCACATCGGCGAGAACCGGCGCTCGATCGAGGAGCAGGCCCGCGCCGCGACGCTGCTGGCGCAGGAAGCGGAGGCGGTGCACAACATCGCCGCGCAAGTGCGCTCGGCGAGCGATCATCAATCGACCGCGGCGCGGGGAATCGCCGAGGCGATGGAACAGATCAACCTCGACGCGAGAACGATCCGCGACATCGTGCGCAAGCAGCTGGGTCAGTTGGAAGAAGTGTCAGGCGCGTCGAGCTCGATGCGCGACATCGCGCAGAAGAACAATGCCCTGGCCGAGGAGCTGACCGCGACCGTACGAACGCTGGCCCAGAGCGGCGAGAAATTCGAGCAGGTCGTTCGAATGGGATCGCAGTAGGTTCTTCGTAGCGCCAGCGGCCCGCTGGCTGGACCGCCGCCGGCTCGGCGGCACGAAGAAGCGCCAGCGAGCCGCTGGCGGTCCAGCCGCCGAGCCGGCGGCGCTACGCTTTTGCATCGGCGCTATTTCGGGTAGTAGCCACTCGTCGCGCGCACATTCACTCGCTTCCCCGGCACTTCCACGGTGATCCGGCGAAGTTCACTGCGCGGTCTGCTGCTGCGCGAGACATACGTCAGCAGGTACTGGCCGCGCGTGTCGTCGCGGATCTGCGAGAAGACATGCGGAAGATCCTTCTTGCGTGTGAAATGAAAAAAAGCGCCGCCGGTCGATTGGGTCAGATTGTCGATGGTGTTTTCGGCGCTCATCACCTGCTGGGTCGCGAAACCGCCGGTGAAGATCTGGACGATGTAGACCGGCACACCGATTTCCCGGGCGTATTGCAGCACGCCCTTCGGCGTGGCCGAGCCCGAATTGTTGATGCCATCCGTGAAGACGACCAAGGCGCGCTTCCCCGGTGTGCCACGAAACTGCTGTAGCGAATAGAGGACCGCGTCCCAGATGGCCGTGCCACCGTTTGCGCTGAGATCGAAGATCGCGGCGCTCAGTTCCTTGCGATTGCGGGTCAGCGGTTGCACGAGCCGCGGCTCTTCATCGAACGCGACGACGAAGGTCTGATCGTTCTCTCCCAGACCGTGTTGCACGAATTCGTTGGCGTAGTCGATCACTTCGGTCATCGCGATCTTCATGCTCGACGAGGTGTCGAGCGCCATCCCGATGGAGATGGGGTCGTCGGGACTGCTCTGCAACCGCGGAGAAACGCTGCTGCCATCCTCCTTGACGACGAAATCGCCGGCAGTCAGCCCGCTGACATAGTTCCCGGAGCGGTCCTGCACGATGGCGTAGACCTGCACGGCATCAACACTTACCTGCTCTGCGACACCCGAGGAGTTGATCAGCTTCACATCCTCGGCGGTCGCGCCGTCGACGGTTTGCGCCACGGCGCGGATGAAGCCGGGCGCCCATCGCGAGGGCAGGATCAGCTCATGCCGGAACGGCGGCCGCGTCATCGTGGCGATCTTCGTGTCGTTCCAGTACAGGTCGATGCCGGCCAGGTGGGTGCCCTGCGGAAGACGCGGCTCTACTACGACCGTAGTTTTGACATCGACCTCGCCGCTTTTCGGCGCAACGATGCTGACGCCGAGAGCGACGGCGCGATCGTTCAACGTGACGCTCTCCTCACCGAGGGGCCGCTCCTGCGCGTCGAACGCAACGGCGCGCAGCGTGCGGACGTGAGGCGTCAGACCGAGGTTCACCTTCACCCGGAACGGGCGGCGAGTCAGCTCGGCCACGCGCGCGTCATCGAGATACACCTCAACGCGCGCGGCGTCGGCGGACGTCGCGATGCCGAAGTCCACGACTCCCACGATGATTTCTCGATGCGGATAAAGAATGTGTACGTTGCCCGCGGCCACTTCCTCCCGCACCAACGACTCTGGTTCGGAGCCGAGCGTTTCCAGGTGGCGGCGCGCCGCCTCGGCCAGCGCGGACGGCTTTGGCGCAAGAGCAAACGCCTTTTGATATGCCTCCTCGGCCCGCCGCCGGTCGCCAGTGATGCGGCGTTCGAGCGCAAGGAGCATCCACGCACGAGAGGCGATTTCATTCGTTGCCGGGTGAGCGGCGATGTCCTCCAGGATCGCGAGCGCACTTCGCCGCGTGCCGATATTCTGGACGTCAAGTGCAGCGAGGCCGATGCGGGCGTTCTGCACCGAAGCCTGATCTCCAGCCTGTGCCGCCACCGACTCGGCCGACTGGAACACTTCGCGCGCACTTGCGGCAGCGCCCGCATCGAGCAGGCCGCCCGCCTTGGCGATCAGCGATTCCGCGATCTTGCCTTCGCGCCGCAACACGCCCGCCCGAATGAACGTCGCTGTCTGCTGCCGCAACGCGTTGAGTGCCAACGCGAACTTCGCGATGTCGCCGAATCCTTCTTTCGGCTCCAGCACGACGCCACCCCAGGGATCGAGCACCATCAGACGGCGCTGATCTCCGAGGAACCTGGCGAGGTCGGGAACTTCCTTCAAGTCGCCCGAGCGGGCGGCGGCGAGCACCATGCCGTCCATGGCCCGCGCCGCCGCCGGAGACTGCTCGGCCTGCGCGATCCAGCGGTCACCTGCCGCGTCGACGAGTGGCGACAAATGGATATCGAGAAGGATCAGCGACCGGTTCGCCTGCGCAACCGGCAGCGCGTCGGACAAATTGATCCACCTCGTCGAAACCGGAGCGGTCTGCGCGAAAAGAGATCCAGCGAAACAAAGCGAGGCGAGAGCCGGCGCAAGCGAGCGAGTGAACAACACAGTCTCCTTCAGGTGGTGCCGGCGGAGGGATTGTAGCGTGCAGTAGAATCTGACGATGCATCCCGCGGAAGACGTCGTCAATGTTGATCCTGAGATCATGAGTGGAACGCCTGTGTTCGCAGGCACGCGCGTGCCTCTTTACAACTTGTTCGACTACCTGGAAGCAGGAGATTCGCTGGACAAGTTTCTCGCCTCATTCCCCTCGGTGACTCGCACGCAGGCGATCGCAGCGCTAGAGCTTGCGAGAGAGGCGGTCTTAGAAGTTGCCGGTTCTCATCGATGAATCGCTTCCCGTCGAATTGGCGGACGAGTTACCGGGCTGCCCTGCCGTAACAGTTCACGATCAGGGCTGGCTGCGTCTCCGAAACGGCGTTCTGCTAAGAGCAGCAGTCGACGCTGGATTCAACGTCATCCTTACGGCAGACAGCAAGCTCCGGTATCAACAAAATCTCGCGAAAATCGGCATCGCAGCAGTGGTGGTTATTCACGTCCGCAATCGCATAGAAGACTTGCGGCCATTGATTCCGCGGATCATCGACGCCATTACTTCGATCCAACCAGGCGAAGTGATTGAAATCGCCGGTTGATCAAATCCCCGTAACGCGCACCACTTCTTCGAAACTCGTCACGCCCTCGGCGAGTTTGCGCAGCGCGGATTGACGCAGGGTGCGCATCCCGCGCTTCACCGCCATCTCCTTGATCTTGAGGAAATCCTCGGAACGGTCGATGAGGTCCCGGATGGCGTTGTCGATGGGAAGGATTTCGAAGATGCCGGTGCGGCCGAAGTAGCCGGTGTTGCGGCAGCGGATGCAGCCCGCGCCTTCTTTGACGATGATCCGTTTGCCGGCCGGCGCCTGCAGGTTGAGCATTCCGGCCTCGTCGACGCTGAGCGGACGGTTGCGCTTGCAGTCTTCGCAGATGCGCCTCATCAGCCGCTGGGCCATCGTGCCCACCAGCGTCGATGAAATCAGGAACGGTTGGATGCCGAGGTCGATGAGGCGCGTGACCGAGGTCGCGGAATCGTTCGTGTGCAGCGTCGAGAAAACGAGATGACCGGTCAACGCCGCTTGCACAGCATTTTGTGCAGTCTCCTCGTCGCGGATCTCGCCGACCATGATGATGTCGGGATCCTGGCGAAGGATCGTGCGCAGCGCGGCGGGGAACGTGATCCCGACCTTTGCCTGCACCGAGGTCTGATTGAACTCGTCCCAGACCATCTCGATCGGATCTTCGATCGTGCAGATGTTGATCTCGGGCGACGCCAGCGATTTCAGCGCCGTGTAGAGCGTAACGGTCTTGCCCGAGCCGGTGGGGCCGGTGACGAGGATGATGCCGTGCGGACGCTTGATCCAGTCGGCGAACGTGCGCAACTCGTCCTCGTAAAACCCGAGCCCTCCGAGGTCGCGGATCAGCACCTCGGGGTCGAAGATGCGCATGACCAGCTTCTCGCCGAAAGCGGTCGGAAGCGTCGAGACGCGCAGCTCGATTTCTTTTCCTTCGCGCTCGGTTTTGATGCGCCCGTCCTGCGGGCGGCGCCGTTCGGCGATGTCCATGCGGCACATCGTCTTGATGCGCGAGGTGATGGCGAGGTTGACGAGTTTCGGCACGCGCTGGATTTCGTGCAGCACGCCGTCGATGCGGAAGCGGATCATCGCCGCTTCGCGCTTCGGCTCGATGTGAATGTCGCTGGCGCGCGAGTCGTACGCGTGCTGCAGCAGAAAGTCGACCGCGTTGACGATGTGCGCGTCGCTGGTCTCGATCTCGTTGCCGGACTTCAGCTTGACGTACTGCTCGAGGTTGGAGAGATCGATGGCGCCCCGGCCGAGATCGCGTCCGGCTTTGGTGACCGAGGCGCGGAAACCGTACTGCTCGGTGATCACGCCCATCACATCGCTCTCCGACGCCACCACGATCTCGATCTCCTGCTTCACCATCTGGTGGTAGGTGTCGAGAGCGACGGTGTCGAAGGGATTGACGACCGCGACGATCAGCTTGCCGTCGCGAACAGCGACAGGCGTCATGCGGTGCTTGCGCGCGAAGGGGCGCGAGATTTTCGACTCGATCATCTCCACGTCGAGCTTGAGCGGATCGATTTTGTAGAACTTGAGCGCTGCATCCTCGGCGATCAATCGCGCGAGGAGGAAGTCATCGATGCGCATGCCGCTGCCGCTGGCGTCGGTGAGGTTCATGCCCATGAGGGCCTTGAACGGACTGGCCTCTTCCTCGCCGCGCGCCCGTGCGGAACGCGCCTGCGCGCGAAGCTGGCGATCGAGATTGTCGATCTCGACTTTCTGCTTCTCATCGACGAAGCCGGCGTTCTGCAGCAGTTCGCCGAGGTACGAGACGGTGACTTCGCGAGACTTGCGGCCGGCGGTGAGCGGGGTGGCGGTCATGAAGAAAGGGATGCTACTCCTTCTGTTTCACGACATGAATGTTCCGGACGACCTGCCCGTCGGGCTGCTTGAGAGTACCGGTCATCTCGTTGCCGGAGCGGGTGAACGCCCAGGTCGAGCGGCTGCCGTCCTTGTGCAGCATGACGCCGACGATCGTCTGCGCTGCCGGATCGACATGAAAATCGAGCGGCGGGCCCATGACCTCGTCCTTGCCGTCGACGATCTTTCGCGCATCCATCGTGACGACGCCGGCGGCTTTGCCTCGCGTAATCCAATACGAGGCGGTCTCGTCATGACAGGCGGGACGGACGGCGGTGCAGATCGAAGGACCGACCCAATGGCCGACAAACGGCTCGCGCGGGTCGGCGGCGGCGAGGAAAAGGAGAGCGGTGAGGGCGAGCGTGGTTCTCATAGCGACGCGAATTGTACGCAGAGATTGATCCGCAGATTACGCAGATGCGACGCAGATTTTTCTATCGGCGCTTATCTGCGTCATCTGCGGATAAAAACCGGTACACAAGATGCAGAGGCTGGCTCGGGAGGAAGTTCAATGCTGCTGATACTTGCCATCATTCTGCTTATCGCCTGGTTGTGCGGGTTCCTCGTCTTTCACGTCACCAGTGGGTTGATTCACCTCATCGTCGTCGTCGCGATCATTCTCTTCATCCTGCATTTCGTTCGCGGACGAAGAACCGTTTAGATCACTTCGAGCAGGAAGCCTTTCAGGTACTCCCCTTCCGGACAGAAGAGCGATACCGGATGGTCCGGCGCGGCCGTCAGGCGGCGGATGAATGACACCCGCCGCCCGGCGTCCTGCGCCGCGGCGAAAATCACTTTCTGGAAGAGATCGAGCGGCATGTGGCCGCTGCACGAGAAGGTGAGCATGTGCGCGCCGGGATCGAGCAGCTTCATGGCGAAGAGGTTGATGTCCTTGTAGCCGCGAGCGGCGCGATCGACGTCGCCGCGCGATTTCGCGAATGCGGGCGGATCGCAGATCAGTAGATCGAAGCGCGATGCCGTTTTGCGCACGTAATCGAACGCGTCGGCGACCACGAAGCTCGCTTCGAATCCGTTGAGCGCGTGATTGGTGCGGGCCATTTCGATCGCCGGCGCGGAGATGTCGACGTTTTCGACCGAGGAGGCGCCGCCGGCGGATGCGTAAACGCCGAAGCCGCCGCTGTAGGAGAAAAGATTCAGCACTCGCCTGCCTTGCGCGAGCGCGCGCGTGAGCTGGCGGTTCTCGCGTTGATCGAGAAAGAATCCGGTCTTCTGGCCCGAGGGGGGATCGACGCGGAAACGAAGTCCGTTCTCGCGGATCTCGGTCGACGGCTCGCCCTCCCCTATCCACTCCGGGGTCATCGAAAGCTCCTCGATCTTTCGCGGCGGGATGTCGTTCTTGAACCAGATCCCGCGCGGTTTCAGCTCGCCCTGCAATACATGAATGATGATTGGCCGAAGCTGCTCGATGCCGGCGTTGGCGATTTCGATGACCAGGATGTCGTCATACCGGTCGACGACGATCCCGCTCACGTCATCGCCCTCGGCATTCACGAGGCGTGTGGCATTCGCGCCAGACCTCCTGGCGATCGACGCACTCAGTCGCTCGCGAATCGTCGCTTCCGTCAGCACCTCGTCGCCGAACGTCAGCGCGCGAAGGCGGATTTGCGAGTGCCGCGAATGGAATCCCGAGGCGATGCGGCGGCCCCGCGGGTCGTGAAGATCGGCGATGGCGGCATCCTCCGGACCGCTCTCGCGGGCGATGGCGCCGGCGAAAATCCACGGATGGCGATTGGCGACCAGCCGCTCCTTGCCCGGCTTCAGCGTCAGGATTCGGCGGTTGACAGTGTCGAAGTGGTCGTTGACGTGATGCATGGGCGGCGAATCGTACGACGTATGCTTCGCTGATGAGCGATGAACAGGTTGTCGTGCGGGCCGTCCTCGGCGTGTCGGTCGTGCTGGCCACGGTGATCGTCGCCTTTCTTGCGCGCAAGTCCTCGGCATTGTCCGAGCGCCTGATGCGGCTGGCGGTGTCCTTCGGATGGGAAGCGCCGCAGCGCGTCTGGTGGAACGGCGCCATTCGCGCGCGGTGGCGCGGGATGCCCGTCGAGTTGCGCCACATGGGACGTCAGAAAGGAGTCCCCGAGCGCATCCTGCTGGCCGTCAACACCGCCGCCCCCGCCCGCATCATCGTCAAGCGGCGCGGCGGATTCATGAGCAAACCAATGACGCTGTTCGGGCCTCCGATCGTGGAGCCGATGAACGTGCGTGATCGCGAAAAGTACTGGATCCGCTCCAATGAACTGATGCTCGTCGAGCGGCTCTTTTCACGTGCCGAGGTCGATCCGGCGCTGGAGCCGAACCTCATCGCCAGATTTGATGTCGTCGACCTCGGACCAAAACAGCTTCGCATCCTGCGCGCGATCGACGACAGCGCCGTGAAAAAGCGCTTCAACCGGCCATTCATCAGGTTCACCCGCGACTACGAGCTCATCGAGACGATTGCCTCGGAGGAGTGGCAGTTGGCGGTGATGATCGTCGATACGCTCGGGCTTCGCGGCTTTTGAACAAGGAACTGGCATAAAGCCGCGCCTTTTTCGATTCCATCCGTATCCGATTTATTGTAAATTGACTCGACGGTTTGCCCGACGAACCGAAATCAACCACAACTGAGCCGATCGACCTGCCCCGGGAGAGTGTGCGTGCGTGGCGCTGTGTCGTGATGGTTTCGCAGGAGAGCCATGCACAAGGCCGTTCGCAGCACAGTGTTCGCCGTAGTTTCGTTCCTTTCCCTGCTCTCTACCGCAACTCTCACCGCACAGGTGCGACCCCGCCCGCGAGCCCTCGATACCGGCACCGGATCCGTCAGTCTGGCGGCGATGGGCACGCCGGTCACCGAGAACTTCGACACGCTGAGCAATACAGCGGGCTCGACGACGAACACCGCGTTGCCTACCGGCTGGTACATCACCGAGACGGGAGGCGGCGCTCGCGACAATGAGCAGTACGCCGTCGATACCGGCGGCAGCACGACCGGCGACATCTACAGCTACGGCTCGGCAGCCGCGACCGACCGCGCGCTCGGCGAACTGCGGAGCGGCACCCTCATCCCCCTCTTCGGTGTGAAGTTCACCAACAACACGGGCGGGACCATCACCTCACTCGACGTTTCCTACACCGGCGAAGAGTGGCGTTTCGGCGGGGTTCACTCCACGGTTGCCGACCGCCTGGACTTTCAGTACAGCGTGAATGCGACGGACTTATCTACCGGAACGTACCTGGACGCAAACGCCCTCGACTTCAATCCGCCCGTGACGACGGGCACCGCTGGCGCGCTCGACGGCAACGCCGCTGCCAACCGTACAGCGATCTCTTCGACCATCACCGGGTTGAGCATCCCGGCGGGCGCGACCTTCTTCATCCGCTTTAATGACGTTGATGCCACGGGGGCCGACGACGGCCTGGCCATTGACAACGTCTCGGTCACGCCGCACGGCGCCGCGCCCAACACGCCTCCCACCATCACGCCGCCTGCTGACCCGATCGCTACCGTCGCGCAGAACGCCGCGCCGTTCACCGTGAACCTCACCGGCAACGATGACGGCGGCATCTACAACTGGACAGCCACGCCGGGCACCGGTGTCTCGACCGTCAACGCCACAAGCGGCGCGACGGCGGCCAACGTCACCTACACGGTCACACTGACGGCCGGCTTCAGCGGCACGGCGACGTTCACCGCAACGCTCTCCGACGGCGTCAATACGCCGGTCAACCAGGCGGTCAACATCACCGTCGTCGCTCCTCCGCCAGCGCCGACAGGAATGGCCGCGACGGCGGGAACGAGCCACGTCATGTTGACGTGGAACACCGCGGCCGGGGCCACGACATACAACGTCAAGCGCTCGACGACGACCAATACGGAGACGACGATCGCCTCCCCCGGCACGAGCAGCTTCGACGACACCACCGTGGTCAACGGTACTCAGTACTTTTACGTCGTCAGCGGCGTTGGTACGGGCGGCGAAGGCGCAGATTCGTCGGAAGTCACCGCGACGCCGATAGCCGCACCGGCCGGACTGGCTGCGACGCCCGGCAACGCGCACGTCGTCCTGAACTGGAGCGCCGTCGCCGGCGCGACCGGCTACAACGTGAAGCGCTCGACGTCGGCCGGCACCGAGACGTCCATCGCCACGCCGGCCACGAACACCTTCGACGACCTCACCGCGGCAAATGCAACGCAGTATTTCTATGTCGTCACCGCGACGAATGCGAACGGCGAAAGCCTCGCCAGCAATGAGGTCAACGCCACGCCAGCTGGGCCGGGCATTCTCGTCATCAGCCAGGTTTACGGCGGCGCCGGCTGCGGCACTGTAGGGTGCTCGACGTACAAGAACGATTACATCGAAGTCTTCAACCGCGGCGGCAGCCCGCTTTCTGTCAACGGCTGGTCGGTGCAGTACGCAGCCGCCACCGGCACCACGTGGCAAGTGACGAACCTTCCGAACGTCTCGATCCAGCCGGGGCAGTATCTCCTCGTCGCGGAAGGAGCGGGCGCCAACGGCGTGAACAACATCCCGACGCCTGACGCCACCGGCACCATCGCCATGTCTGCCACCGCCGCGAAGGTGGCACTCGTCAACAGCACGACCGCGCTGAGCGGCGCCTGCCCCGTCTCGGCCACGATCATCGACCTGATCGGCTACGGTGCGACCGCGAATTGTTCCGAGACCGCGCCGGCTCCGGCGCCGTCGACGACCACCGCCGACGTCCGCGCCGCTGGCGGCTGCACCGATGCCGGCAACAACAGCACTGACTTCACCGCCGCCGCTCCCAATCCGCGCAACACGGCGTCGGCCACCCACAACTGCTCCGGACCCACCAACAACCCGCCCACCATCACTCCACCTGCCAATCCGATCGCCACCGTCGCGCAGAATGCCGCGCCATTTACCGTAAACCTCACCGGCAGCGATGACGGCGGGATCTACAACTGGTCGGCCACGCCGGGCACCGGCGTTGCGAACGTAAGCGCCACCAGCGGTCAGACAGCGGCCACGGTCACCTTCACCGTCACGCTCACCGCCGGCTTCAGCGGCACGGCCACCTTCACCGCAACCCTCACCGACAATGTCAATACGCCTGCGAACCAGGCGGTCAACATCACCGTAGTGGTCCCACCCGCCGCGCCCACCGGTGTGAACGCGACGGCGGGCAACGCCCACGTCGCGCTCACCTGGAACGCGGTTGGCGGCGCGACGTCGTACAACGTCAAGCGTTCGACGACGAGCGGTTCCGGCTACTCCACGATCGCATCGCCCGCCACGACGTCTTACGACGACACGTCGGCGGCCAACGGTACGACGTACTACTACGTCATCTCGGCTGTAAACACCGGCGTCGAAGGCGCAAACTCGTCGGAAGTATCCGGCACACCAGCCGGCGCGCCTGCTGCGCCCGCAGGCGTCTCGGCCACTGGTGGCGACACGCAGATCTCGCTCGCGTGGAACAGCGTCGCGGGCGCGACGTCCTACAACGTCAAGCGCTCGACGACCAGCGGAAGCGGCTATTCAACGATCGCCAGCCCGACGACGAACTCGTACCCCGATACGGGTCTGACGAACGGCACTACCTATTACTACGTCATCACAGCGGTCGGCCCCGGCGGCGAAAGCGGAAATTCGTCCGAGGTGTCGGCGACGCCCGCTGTACCACCGGCGGCGCCGACGGGACTCACGCTTTCGGTTGGCGACGCGAAGGTCTACCTCGTCTGGAATCCCGTCGGTGGGGCGACCTCGTACAACGTGAAGCGCGGCACTTCGACTGGCACGTACACCACGACCACGTCCGCGCCGTCCGCCAGCTTCACCGACAGCACGGTCTCGAACGGAACTACCTATTACTACGTCGTGACCGCGGTCAACGGCGCGCAAAGTGCGAACTCGTCCGAGGTCACCGGGACTCCGAATTCGGCGTCGAACCTGGGCGTCGTCTTCAGCCAGGTTTACGGCGGAGGCGGCAACTCCGGCGCGATTCTCACCAACGACTTCCTCGAGCTCTTCAACCGCGGCTCGCAGACTGTCAATCTGAGCGGCTTCTACCTCGACTACGGTTCGCCGACGCTCACCACGTGGACCGCGTCGGGTCCGTTGTCGGGAACGATCGCACCGGGCCACTACTACCTCGTACAGGAGGGCGCCGGCGCTGGTGGCACGCAGCCCCTTCCCACTCCCGATTCGTCCGGCGGTCTTCTCCTCGGCGCGACCGCAGGGAAGGTCGTGCTGACCACGCTCGCAGACCTGTCGAGCTTCGGCTCGGCTTGTCCGTCCGGCGCGGCAATCGGCGATTTCGTCGGCTACGGCACTGCGAATTGCTTCGAAGGCGCAAATCCGGCGCCGGCTCCCGGCAACAACACGGCGGTCATCCGCGCCAACAACGGTTGCACGGACACGAACAACAATGCTGGTGACTTCACCGTCACTGCAAGCACACCGATCCCGCGCAACAGCGGAACCGCGCCTTTCTCCTGCGGCGCGCTGTCGAACAATCCGCCGTCGATCAACGCTCCGGCAAACCCGGCCGCAACGGTCACGGAGAACGCAGCACCGTTCGGCGTGAACATCTCCGGCAATGACGATGGTGGCGTCTACAACTGGTCGGCGACACAGGGCAACGGCATCACGTCTGTGACGGTGTCGGGCGGCCAGGGAACAAGCAGCGTGACGTACAGCGTGACGCTGCAGAACAACTTCACCGGTACGGCATCGTTCACGACAATGCTGTCGGACAACGTCAATGCTCCGGTCAGCCGTACCGTAAACATTCAGGTCAACGCGCCGGTTGGAACGGACAACGCGCCGACGATCAACCCGCCGGCGAATCCGATCACGACCGTCGCGCAGGAAGCGCCGCCATTCACTGTCGGCCTCACCGGCAACGATGATCACGGCGTCTACAACTGGTCCGCGACGCCGGGAACTGGTGTGGCATCGGTGAACGTCACCGGCGGCCAGAGCACCGGCACCGTCACGTACACAGTCCTCGTCCAGAGCGGCTTCAACGGCACTGCGACGTTCACCGCGACGCTCAGCGACAACGTCAATCCCCCCGTGAACCAGACGGTCAACATCACCGTCAACCCCAACGTCCCGCCCAATCACCTCGTCATCAGCCAGGTGTATGGCGGCGGCGGCAACACCGGCGCGACGTATCAGAACGACTACGTCGAGATCTACAACCCGAGCGCCTCTCCGGTTTCTACGACGGGATGGTCAATCCAGTACGGAGCGGCGACCGGAACGACGTGGCAGGTCCAGCCGCTCGGCGGCATCATCGGACCGGGCGAGTACTACCTCGTGCAGCTCGGGACGGGCGGCGCGATCGGCTCGGTGAATCCGCAGCCGAACATCTTCGGCAGCATCAACCTGAGTGCCACCGCCGGCAAGGTGGCGCTCTCCAATGCAGGCGCGCCGCTGGGCAGCTGCAGCGACGCCTCGATCGTCGACCTCATCGGGTTCGGCAGCACCGCGAATTGCCACGAAGGCTCCGCGAACGCACCGGCACCGAGCAACACCACCGCGGACTTCCGCAAGAACGGCGGCGCAACGGACAGCGATCAGAATGGCAACGACTTCCTGACCGGGACACCGAATCCGCGCCGTACCACGGCCATCCAGGAAGTCGGACCGTCGATCCTCAACATCGATGGCACCGATGGCAACGGAGGCTCCACCACCGCGCCGCGCGACGGAAGCGTCACGGTCAACTTCAGCGAAGCGGTCGATGTCGACGCCAACTGGTTCACGCTCACTTGCGTGACGAGTGGCTCCCACGCGAACGCGACGTACGCGAGCAACAGCAGCAAGACCACCTGGGTCATCACGCCGAACGACAACTACATCCCCGGCGAACAATGCACGGCGACCGTCATCGCGACGGCCATCCACGACAGCGACACCGACGACAGCACTCCGGGCACGGACTCGCCGCCCGCGGACAGCTCGCGGACCTTCACCATCACATCCGACGGCGCCGGTACGACGCCGGAGAATGCGGCCATTCATCTGGCGATGGGCAATCCGTCCAATGCGACCACGGACGCAGTCGTCCAGCCGAACAACTACCTGATCTCCAAGCCCGAGTACGCCGAGTCGTACAGCCGCGACCTCGGACGTCCGAACTGGGTGAGCTGGCATCTCACGAGCGCCTGGACCACTGGCGTCGGTCCGCGCACCGACACCTTCCGTCCGGATCCGCTCCTGCCTGTCGGCTGGTACAAGGTGCAGGCGTTCGACTTCTCGTCCAGCGGTTTCGACCGAGGCCACATGGATCCGAGCGCGGACCGCAGCTCGTCCGAGCCGGTCAACGAGGCCACGTTCACGATGACGAACATGGTCGCGCAGGCGCCCGGCAACAATCAGGGTCCGTGGGAAAACCTCGAGTCCTTCCTGCGCACGCTCCTTCCGGCAGATGAGATCTTCATCGTCTCCGGTCCGAACGGCGTCGGCGGCACGGGAAGCAACGGCGGTCTCACGAACACGCTCGCGAACGGCCACGTCACGGTTCCCGCGAGCACATGGAAGTGCGCTCTCCTCCTCCCGAGCGGCAGCGGCGACCCGGTTTCGCGCGTGACGGCATCCACACAGACGCTCTGCGTGATCATGCCGAATCTCGACTCCATCCGCCCCGACGACTGGCACACCTACGTGAAGAGCGTCGACCAGGTCGAAGCGCTGACCGGATACAACCTCTTCTCGAATGTGCCGGCGGCGATTCAGAACTCCATCGAGGCTGGCACGTACGGCGGTGGCACGAACCCTCCGGGGGCAGCCGATCAGTCGGTGAGCACGAACGAAGACACAGCGAAGGCATTCACGTTCGACACCGCGAACGCGACGGCGAACCCGCTCACGTACACCATCGTCTCCGGTCCTTCACATGGCTCGCTCAGCGGGTCGAACGGGGCCGAGACCTACACTCCGGCGCCCGACTTTAACGGCACGGACACCTTCACCTACAAAGTCAACGACGGCTCGCATGACTCGAACACGGCGACGGTGACGATCACCGTCCTCGAGGGGAACGATCCGCCCAACGCCTTCGACGATTCGAAGACGACCACGGCGAACACGCCGCTGACCTTCCCGTCCTCCGATCTCACCACCAACGACAACCCAGGCCCGGCGAATGAGTCGACCCAGACGCTCACCGTCACGGCCGTTACCGCTACCGCGAGCACGCATGGCCTCGTCGCGCTGACCAGCGGCAACGTCACGTACACGCCCGATGTGAACTACAGCGGTCCGGCCAGCTTCACATACTCGGTGTGCGATAACGGCATCACCGTGGGAGTCGCCGATCCACGTTGCTCGACGGCCACCGTGAACGTGACAGTCAGTGCGCCGGTCACGACGCACTTCAGCGTCACGGCTCCAGCGAACGTCACCAGCGGCACGGCATTCAACGTGACGGTCACCGCGCTCGACGTATCGAACAACACGGTCACCGGCTACACCGGCACCGTCCACTTCACCAGCTCCTCGGCCGGATCACTTCCCGCCGACTACACCTTCGTCGCCGGCGACAACGGCTCGCACACGTTCAGCGTCACGTTGACGTCGACCGGCGCGCAGTCGATCACCGCGACGGACGGCGCCATCACCGGTAGCGCAAACACGACAGTCGCGCCGCGGCCGGCAACGCACTTCAGCGTCAGCGCGCCGGCGAACGTCACCAGCGGCGCGGCCTTCAACGTGACCGTCACCGCGCTCGACTCAACGAATGCGACGGTGACCGGCTACACCGGCACCGTTCACTTCACCAGCTCCTCGGCCGGAACTCTGCCGTCGGACTACACCTTCGTAAGCGGTGACAACGGCGCGCATACGTTCAGCGTCACGCTCACCAGCACGGGCTCGCAGTCGGTCACCGCGACCGACACCGTCACCGCCTCGATCACCGGCACCGCGAACACCACCGTCGCCCCGCCGCCCGCCACGCACTTTAGCGTCGCCGCGCCCGCGAACGTCACCAGCGGCGTGGCCTTCAACGTCACAGTCACCGCACTCGACGCATCCAACGCGACAGTGACCGGCTACACCGGCACCGTTCACTTCACCAGCTCCTCGGCCGGAACTCTGCCGTCGGACTACACCTTCGTAAGCGGTGACAACGGCGCGCATACGTTCAGCGTCACGCTCACAAGCACCGGCTCGCAGTCGGTCACCGCGACGGACACCGTCACCGCCTCGATCACCGGCAGCGCGAACACCACCGTCGCAGCGCCCCCCGCCACGCACTTCAGCGTCACGGCTCCTGCGAACGTCACCAGCGGCGTGGTCTTCAACGTCACCGTCACCGCGCTCGACGCATCCAACGCGACAGTGACCGGCTACACCGGCACCGTTCACTTCACCAGCTCCTCGGCCGGAACTCTGCCGGCGGACTACACCTTCGTCGGCGGCGACAACGGCGCGCACACGTTCAGCGTCACGCTCACCAGCACCGGCTCGCAGTCCATCACAGCGACCGATACTGTTACCGCTTCGATCACCGGCAGCGCGAACACCACCGTCGCCCCGCCCCCCGCAACGCACTTCAGCGTGACCGCGCCCGCGAACGTCACCAGCGGCGCGAGCTTCAACGTAACCGTCACCGCGCTCGACGCTTCGAACGCGACGGTGCCGGGCTACAGCGGCACGGTCCACTTCACCAGCTCCTCGGCCGGAACTCTGCCGGCGGACTACACCTTCGTCGGCGGCGACAATGGCGCGCACACGTTCAGCGTCACGCTCACAAGCACCGGCTCGCAGTCGGTCACCGCGACGGACACCGTCACCGCCTCAATCACCGGCACCGCCAACACCACCGTCGCAGCGCCGCCTGCCACGCACTTCAGCGTGACCGCGCCGGCAAGCGTCACGACGGGCACTCCGTTCAACGTCACCGTCACGGCGCTGGCCGCATCGAACGCAACCGCGACCAGCTACACCGGCACGGTCCACTTCACCAGCTCCTCGGCCGGAACGCTCCCGGCGGACTACACCTTCGTGGCCGGCGACAACGGCTCGCACACATTCAGCGTCACGCTCACCAGCACCGGTTCGCAGACGATCACGGCCACCGACACGGTGACCCCCACCATCACCGGCACTACCGCCACGACCGTCGTGCTCATCTGCCCGCCGGGACCGGCGCCGACTGCGAACGCGTCGAACAGCGGCCCGGCCTGCGCGGGAACGACCGTCAATCTCTTCGCCACCGGCAACGGCTCGATCTTCTCGTGGACCGGCCCGGGCGGCTTCACTTCGTCGCTTCAGAATCCGACCGGCATCACCGTCGCGGGCACCTACACGGTGACGGTGAGCAGCCCCGGTCCGTGCGGCGGCAGCGCGCAGGCCTCGACCACGGTCGTGATCAATCCGTTGCCCTCCGCCACGATCACCACGGCCGCCAGCGTCTGCGCGACTTCGGCCGGCAACATCGCGTCCGTACCAAATGCCGGTGCTGGCGCGACGTACGCCTGGTCGATCACCAACGGTTCGATCACCAGCGGCAGCGGAACAGCCAGCATCACCTACACCGCCGGCTCGTCAGGCGGCGTACATCTGACGGTCACCGTAACGACAGCGGCCGGTTGCAGCGCCGCCGGCAGCGCGGACGCCGCCGTCGCCACACGGCCGACCATCACGCTTCCGGCCACGATCAACGCCGCCTGCGGCGCGACGTCAGTCAACATCCCCTTCACGCTGACCGGCGTTGGACCGTGGAACGTCCTCTGGTCGGACGGAATCTCGCAGAACGGCATCACCTCACCTTCGTCATCGCGCAACGTGACGGTGTCGGGCTCCATGGTGCTCACCGCGATCGTCACCGACGGGAGCTGTTCGAACGGCAGCGCGCCGGTTTCGATCAACGTCAGCAACGCGCCGGTGATCACCACACAGCCGGCCGGTCAGATCGTTCAGCCGGCGCACAACGCTACGTTCACTGTCGTCGCGAGCGGCGCGAACCTGCACTATCAATGGTTCGTGAAGCACGCGAACGGCGCGACCGTCGCCGTCGGAACGGACTCGCCGTCCTACACCACGAACCCCGAGGGGAACGCGATGTGGTTCGTGCGGGTGACGAATACGTGCGGCAGCGTCGATTCCGAATCAGTCACGGCGCTGGTCGTCACTCCGCGCCATCACGCGTCGCACTAACAGCCATTCATCGTGACGCCGGAGTCCACACGGACTCCGGCGTCACGGGCGGCCGCCGTTCGGCGCGGCCAGCACGGCCGCAGGCTGCGGCGCCGGGTACGCGAGCGCGTAGAGCCGCAACTGGAACAGCGACGTCCACGCGGCCGCGAAAAGTACGATCACGATGATCACCCCCGTCGCGCCCGTGCGCTCTTCGACGAGAGCCGGAACGCAAACGAAAAGCGCGAGCACCAGAGGCGTCAGCAGCAGGACGTCATACAAGTAAGGATGCAGCGCGACCGCCTGGCTGAAAACGGCGGCGGTGAGCAGATACGCGCCGGTCAGCGTCAACAGCGTGATGGCGGCAACACGCGGCACGCGGCCGCGGACGTACGCCGCGAGCGTGATCAGAAGCGCCGCCGCGCCGATGAGAAAGAGTACTTCCCACTGAAACAAAAATTGCGGATTCCCGCTGCGATGTTTGCGAGGGAGATCGCGGCCAAACGCGATGTCGAGATGGTCGCCGTAGAACATCGCGTCGCCGTCGAGACCGGAGCGATATTGAAAACTCGATCCGACGATGTTCACTCCCCTGCCGCGTTCCGACCGCGCACCGATCAGTTGCAATCCGAAGATCGTCATCGCCACCGCTGAGGGCAGAACCACCATCAGCACGATTCGTTTGATCGGCGGCCGGTCACCGCGTACGAGAAACACCACCGCGAGCCAGGCAGCGAAAAACATCGCGGCCATGACGAAGTCGAGGTAGGCAAGGCAGAAAACGGCCAGCGCCTGCAGCACCGTGATGCGCCGCGTACGTCGTCCGTCGAGCGCCGCTTCTTCGAACAGAAGGAAGAGGAGCACCGCGCCGAGACCCCAGATTTGGGGCGTCAAATCCCAGAAGAGCCCGAGGTTGTCGGGAAACGTGAGCCACACCGTCTGGGCGGCCACTGCCAGAACGAACGATGCTACCGGTGCCGCTCCGAACCGCAGCGCGATGCGATACGAAAGGAGCGCCAACAACGCGGAGATCAGGAGCGCGACAGTTGTGTTGTGGATAGCCAGCAGTTGCCAGCCAAAGCGGCCGGTCATCGCCATCCAAAGCTTCTCAAGGACGAAGGAACTGAGCATCCGTCCGCCGCTGCCGCGGTAGATCGACTTCTCGTCGGGCCACAACAATCCATGCGAGGCGAAGTAACCGTGATCGATCCAATGCTTGACCGCGTTGTGCGACCAGACTGCGCCTTGCGCGCGCGACAACTCCGGCACGAGCCGGTGCTGAACCGTGATCCACGAATAGCCGAGCGCGATCACCCCCGCGATGAGGAAAAAGAGACACAGCCTGCCGTCGCGATAGCGTTCGCCGTCGATCACTGGGGCCTCGCCGTCTGCTGGAGGAGCCACAGCCAGAGCTCGGCATTTCCAAAGGCGCGATCCCACGAGTTGTGACCGACTCCTGCGAATTCGACGAGCGTCGCGTCGGCACCCTCCTTCTTCAGTGCCTCGGCCATTCGCCGCGATTCCGTCACCGGAATGATCGGATCGGCATCACCGTGAAACATGCGGATCGGCAGATGCCGCAGCGCATGCGCAGTGAACGCGTACGGATCGCCCTTCTCCATCGTCAATGGCGATTGCTGCACGGCAGTCGTCGTATCGTGCGGAAGCAGTCCGCCGCAAACGATCACCAGCGCGGCGAAGGTATCGGGATGCGCCAGCGCGAGATGCCACGTTCCGTAGCCGCCCATCGACAGTCCGGTGAGATAGATCCGCGATCGATCGCCGTGGAACTCGTTGACGCTCTGCTCCAGCGCCGCCATCGCTGCATCGGCGGGATCGCCGAGCCAGCGCGAATCGAGCGGCGCCTGCGGGAAAACAGCGATCGCAGGAACGCGATCCGGATTGGCGCGGATCGCCGCCGCCACTCCAATCTGCGTCGACTTCAAACCGTCCGCTCCCCGTTCGCCGGAGCCGTGCAGAAACAGGATCACCGGCCAACTCTTCGACGCATCGAACGCGCGCGGCACATACACCGTGTACGGATACGACGTCCCGCGAACGGTCACGGAACGAATCAGAAATCCAGTTTCGTGGGGCGTCATCGTGCGGCAGGAGAGTAACGCGGCGCACGCAAGTAACGGCAGGCTGTGCAGTCGAATGCGCACGCGCGGAGGATACAACTTCGCTTCAATCGCGCATTCGGCCGCACGCGCGACTCCTTTGCTTTACAATCGCCGCGTGATGGGCTCGAAGCGCGAGAAAGCATTCAACACTGCCTGCCAGGAAGAGGTCTACCGGCAGGTGAAGGCGTATCTCGATGAGTTGGTCGACGAGCATTTCGACGACGCCGAGCATTGCGACTTCTATCTCAAGTACGGCTCCACGGTCCTCGAGATCTCGATCGATCCGTATCAGGAAGACGATGCCGTCATCGAGGTCCTCGCCTTCTGCGTGCAGGGCGTCGAACCGTCGTTCGAGTTGATGTCCGAGTTGATGAAGGTCAACGCGGAAGTGCCGCTCGGCGCATTCAGCATGGTCGGCGAGCATGTCTTCTTCTCGCACTCATTCCTCGGCCGGCGCCTTCGTCCGGAGCAGCTCATCGCGTCGCTCGACGTCGTCGCGAATGTCTCCGACGAATACGACGAGAAGCTCGTGTCGAAGTACGGCGGCGAGACTGCCATCGATCGTTTGCGCAGCGGCGGCCTCCGCCCACCGGTCCAGCTCGCCGCGCGAAAGGCGGACAGTAATTGACTCGTGCGGCATACCGCTTGCTGTTTCCTGGCGATATGACCACGCGATTTTCTTCAGCCGCATCCGCACTTCTGATCTGCGGCGCGCTCCTGACGCATTGCACCGGCGGTCAGGAAAGCAGCGCCGCCGAAGAACAGGCGCCGAAGAAAAATGGCATCGCCGTCACGACGACCTCTCCCACCGAAACGGCCGTACAGCCTGTGCAGGTCGATGCGAAAGCGGCGCTGAAATCGATCAGTCCCGCGATTCCGATCTACGCCGGCGCGCGCTACCGCGACGACCTCACCCGCCGCGACTCGGTGATGATCCGCAATCAGTACGGTCCGACGGCCGAGGTCTACACGCTGGCCACGGATGATTCGTTCCCGCAGGTCTACCACTACTACACCACGTACCTCGCGCAGTTCCGCGCCTTCCCCGCGCAGTCGCCGTACCCGGCTCCGCAGACGTGGCGCACGCTCGAGGTGCAGCTCAATCAGGCCATGCAGGACCCGTTCATCCCCGGCGACATGCTCAAACCGGGCGACAAGCAGGTCACGCTGCAGGTAGCCGAAACCGAGGCCGAGCCGAAGACGGTGATCCGCTACGTCGTCACGCAGAAACCGATCGCAGCCGCCGAGGTGCAGATGCCGAAAGCGTCTGGCGTACGGAACGCGTTTGACAGAGAGTGACTTCGGTCGTATTGCAGCCGGACGTTTGATATCGCATGTACCCGTGGCGCCGCATCGTCATCCCTACCGATTTCTCGACGGCCGCTGAATGGTCGTTCGATTCGGCCGTGCAACTGGCCGGCGCGACTGGCGCGGAGCTGGTCATCCTGCACGTCCGCTCCACCCGTCCGTCGAATCCTGACGAGCTCCGCTTCCCCGCCGACGATGCACTCTACGCGTATGCCGAGCAGCATGAGCTGGAGAAGTTGCGCGATCACGCTCGCCGCCGGAACGCGGACGTCGCCACGCGCCTCGTGGTCCAGCGCGCGCCCGACGCCGGCGCGGCCATCTGCCAAACCGCGGCTCAGGAGAATGCGGATCTGATCGTCATCTCCACCCATGCGCGGCATCACGTTGCGCACCTGATCATCGGCTCGACGACGCTGAACGTCCTTTCGGGAGCGCCGGTGCCGGTGCTGGCGATCCGCTACGGAATCCAGCGGCGTCGCGGGTTCGGACGGATCCTCGTGCCCGTGCATCTCCACCAGCGCTCGACTGTCGCAGCGTCGCTCGCGGCCGCGATCGCGAAGCGGGAGGGCTCCGAAGTCCACCTGATGATCGTCTGCGACGATGCGAACCGCGCTCCTGCGGACGCACTCATCGGCGAAATGACGGCGGAGCTCTTCGCCGGCGTGAACGTAAAGCCGGTCGTGCTTCAGGGGAAGGATATCGATGCCGAGCTGGTGCGCTACGCGCGCGGGGCGGACGCCGACGCACTTTTCCTCAATGCAGCCTCCCCCGAGATCAGCGCGAGGAAGAAGGACATCATCCGGCAAGTGGACGCGCCGGTGATGCTGGTCCCTCCCGCCACCCCCTCGGGTTCCTGACTCAAAAAAACTTTTTTGAGTGGGGGTAGGGATTTTCCGCTGCCGGGACACTCCTAGTACGGAACCGGTTATGAAACTCGCATCGATGAATGGAAGTGTCGCCGGGCAGGACCCGGCGACAGAGACGATTCTCCTCTCGCAACGGCACGCTTCGTTCCTGGCGAAGATGTCGGGCGAGATCAATCCCCAGATGCCGAAGGCATTCGGGTGGCCTCATGCAATCCGCACGATTCTCGACCGCATCGAGGAGAGCAAGATCGATCTCACTGTTGCAAGCAGTGAGTATGAAATCGCTCAACTCGCGGCAGGCGAACTGCGCGCGAAGGGCCGGAGGCGAACAGCATCCCGTGCTTAGCGGGTTTTCCGATTCTTCATGGGCGATCCGGTCAGGAGCTCAACTAACGATCCGATCGAATCCGCCTGTGAAAGATCGACGTTGCTCTGGAAAGCAGCTTCGATCAATCCTCGGATGATTTCCGCGCGGCTGATTGCCTTGCCATGCTTCAGACGGATGTCGATGGCCAGACGATCGAGATACGCGACGTGCCGATCCAACAGGACGACTGTGATCTTCGCCCAGGGCTCGGTGTGAACAATGGGTCTCCCGCGATTGCTTTTTACTGGTTGCACTCGTTCTCCTCTCTACGGTTTTGGATGGACAAACCGCGGACAGTGTAATGCCGTCCGGGCATCCGCGTCCATCTGTATTTAAAGACTGAACAGCTTAAGTGAACGATTCTGGCGCGAAGGGGAGTCGCCCGGAAATCTTACGCGCTCTTTCCTTCCGCCGCAAAGCCAAAATCGCGAGCTGTCATCCTGAGCCGCCGGAGCCGTAGAGCGCGAAGCGCGAAGCTGCGCAGGACGGTCGAAGGACCCCCAGCTGGTAACCCGGTTGGACGGGGGCAAGCATCAACGGTCGCGCGGATTGAAAGCGGGTTAGCAGGTTGGAGGTCCTTCGACCGTCCTCCGCTACTCCGGCTTCGCCTACGCAGATCCGGCGGCTCAGGATGACAGCGCTCAGCTCATGGCTCGTTTGTCGAACGCCTTCAGGCCCATGAACATGAACAGCGCGGTAAGGATCACCAGCGCGCTGAGGATCAGCGGCACCGGCATGTGCGGCACAGCTGGTGTCAGCGCAGCGCGCATCCCTTCCGACACGTAAACGAGCGGGTTGATCAGGACCAGCCACTTCATCACCGGTACATGACTGAGTCCTGCCCACGGGTAGTACGTGCAGCCGAACATGATCATCGGCGCGACGATGACGCTGAACATCAGTCCGATCTGCTGTGGCGCGATGCCTGTGCCGAGGTAAAGGCCACCCGCCGAAAATGCCGCGCCGCCGAGGGCCGTGACGACGAGAAGCAGCGGCAGGTTGTGGAAGCTGAGCCCCGGAATCGGTCCCATGATCAGCCGCGCCAGCGGCAGGACGAAGAGCGCCGCAACGATTCCCTGCAGCACGCCGGCGACGACTTTTTCGACGGCTACCAGTTGAATCGGCACCGGAGACAGCAGCCGGTCTTCGATCTCTTTCGTGAAACCGAAGTCCTGCATCATCGGCAGCGCGACCGACTGAATCGCCGACAGCGTCAGGCTCAACGCAACCACACCGGGCAGCATCGTCGTCGAGTAGCCGGGTGGAATCATCCCCATCTTCGGCAGCAGAAATCCGAAGACGATAACGAAGAGGATCGGCTGCAGCGCGGTGCGCACCAGAAAGTACGGCAGCTCGCGGCGAGCGACGGTGAGGTCGCGCAGCAGGATGGCCACGAACACGCGTGACGGCGCGACGGGAGTGAGCGAATCCGCGGTCATGTCAGCTTCCTCCCGGTGAGTGAAATGAAGAGCGTCTCGAGACTCGGACGCGAAAGGTGAATGTCGCGCACGATCCTGCCGTGCGCTTCGCCGGCGTTGATGAGCGCCGGGATCAACTCGCCGCCGCGCTTGCTGAAGACGCGCAACAGCGGCCCGCGTGCTTCGGCATTCGATACACCTTCGATCGACCGCGCCGCGTCGGCCGCCACCGAGGCATCGCCGTCGAACGTGACCTCGACCAGCGTGTCGCCCGGCGCTTTCGCTTTCAGCGCTGCGGGCGTATCGAGCGCGAGCAGCTTGCCCTGGTCGATGATAGCCAGCCGGTCGCAGAGCTGATCGGCTTCCTCCATGTAGTGCGTCGACATCACGATGGTCCTCCCCTGCCCGTGCAGCTCGCGCAGGATTTCCCAAAGCGCAAGCCGCGCCTGCGGATCGAGGCCGACCGTCGGCTCGTCGAGGAAAATCACCCGAGGATCGTGCGTCAACGCGCGCGCGATCATCAGCCGCTGCTGCTGCCCGCCGGAGAGTTGATCGACCTTCGCGTTCATCTTGTCGGCGATCCCGAGCTTCTCTAGCAGCTCCGTTCCCCGCCGACTCGCTTCCGCGCGCGCAATCCCGAAGTACGTGGCGTGAAAGACGAGGTTCTCGATGACGCTGAGACTGCGATCGGGATTCGGCCGCTGCGGCACGACGCCGATACGCTGCCGAACAGCGGCAGGCTCTGTCGTGACGTTGGCGCCGGCGACGACCGCTTCCCCCGAGGTGATGCGTACGCGTGTGGTGAGGATGCCGATGAGCGTTGTCTTCCCCGCACCGTTCGGGCCGAGGACGCCGAAAAACTCGCCGTCGGCGACCGCGAGGTCGAGTGAATCGATGGCCACAATGCCGCTGGACTGCGGCGTAGGAGGCGCCGGCACACCGCGGCGTTTCTTGATCGCCGGCGCCGGATAGACCTTCCGCAGGGAGCGGCTTTCGATCGCGTTCATTCGGGACGGCAAAGGATATCCGAACCAATCTGTAACGTTGCGGCGTCCGTACTCACTACGAAAGCGAGATGACTGAGATGTTCGCTCAACTGCAATGGAACTTCGCGATCGATGAGATGGGCCGCGCGCGCCTGGCCCAGGCCAGCGGCCCGGCATCCGTGGAGACGATCACGCCCGGCGAGTACCTGGTCACGCTGCCGCTCGCCCGCGCGCGCGAATTCGGATTCACCGCCGACGTCGACGGCGCCTCCGGCTTCATCGCTGCCACGCCCGGCGACGACGACGGCAACAAGCCGAATACCGTTCGCGTCCTCACCGTGCGGCCGGACAACACCTTCGGCCCGAATCCGTTTCGCCTCGTGTTGCGCAGCGCGTAGCACCAGCGTAGCGCCGACGGCTCGTCGGCTGGACCGCCAGCGGCTCGCTGGCGCGTCGACTCGCCGCCGAGCCGGCGGCGGTCCAGCCGGCCAGCGGCCGGCGCTACGCTGAAGTCACTTCGCCGAGGCCATTAACCTCTCGATGTCCTCCGCCTTCCGCGGCGAGCCGGATGACAGCAGCTTCGCGCCCGTCTCTGTGATCACGACGTTGTCTTCGATGCGGACGCCGATGCCTTCGTATCGGTCGAGGTTTTTCGCGATCGAGGCTTGCTCTTCCTTCGTCAGCTTCAGGTAGACGGGACTGGCGAGGACGTCGTTCTTGCGCACGTAAATCCCAGGCTCGACGGCGAAGACCATGTTCGGCTCGATCTTGCGATCGCGGTCGGTCACGTCATGAGTGTCGAGTCCGATGTGATGACCGGGCGCGTGGCGAAAATACATGTAGACCTGCCTCGGCTCGTTTTTCGTGATCAGACCGAGCCGCAGCAACTCGCGGCCGACGACGGCGATCGCGGCGTGATCGGCATCGCGGAAATGGCCGCCAGGCTTGAGCGCTGCGATGGCAGCTTCCTGCGCTTCGTAAACGGCGTTGTGAATGGCGCGCTGGTCGGCGGTGAACTTGCCGCTGGCCGGATATGTTCGCGTCACGTCGGCGGAGTAGCCGAGATATTCGGCGCCGAGGTCGGTCAGGAACAATCCGCCGCGATCGACCGGCGCGTTGTTGGCCATGTAGTGCAGCGTCGTCGAATTAGCGCCCGAGGCCACGATCGACGGAAAGCCCCAGCAGCAGGTTCCGAGGTCTTTGTAGGTGAAGTCGACGACGGCATCGACTTGGTTCTCGCTCGTCGCCGTCAGCACCCGTTTCATCGCAGCCTTCTGCGCGGCCTCGGTGATGTCGATGGCGCGCTGAATGATTGCGATTTCGGCAGGGCTTTTTACTTCGCGCATCGTCGTGAGCAACGGCTGCGCGTCGCGAAAACGGAGCGACGCGAAACGCTCGCGCAGATCCTTGACGAACTCCTGCTCGTCCGTCAGCGGAGGATTCGGGCCGAAGCTGCGCATTTCGTTGACGGTCCAGACCTCGGCATTTCCAGCCGTCATCGCCGCGTAGAAATTCGGCATCGCGCGCGGCGGAATGCGTTCGGTCGAATCGGGGGACATCCACGCGCCGCCCGAGATCGCCGAGTTGACGAAGCCGCGCCAGCGTCCCGATGACTCGATCCGTTTGACGCCGCTGATTTTCGTGATCTCGTCGCGCGGCGGAATCCGCCCCGTCCACACTTCCTGCTGCGGATTACGGTCGCGCACGAAAAGCACCTCGGCGAAGTCAGGATCGCCGGGCACCATCACCAGCGTCGTGTCTTCCTCGGCGATGCCGGTGAGATAGAGAAGATCGTCGCTCTGCCGGAACGGCCACTCCTGGTCGCCGCTGCGAATCTGCAGCTTCGGCGAGAAGGCGACGAAGATCGCGTTCGGACCGATCGCCATCGCCAGCCGCGCGCGGCGCGCCGCGTATTCGGAGGCGTCGATAGTCGGCTTCTGAGCAAGCAGCGGTACGGCCGCGACGAGTGCGATGAAAAACGTAATCCGTCTGCGCATGCCGGTATCGTAATCCGGTGAACTACCTCGCGCACCTGCTGTTGGCGGATCAAACGGCCGAATCGCTAATCGGAAATCTGGCAGGCGACTTCGTGAAAGGACGAATCGCCGACCATGTGCCGCCCGGAATCGCCGCGGGAATCCGCCATCACCGCCGCGTCGATGCTTTCACCGATTCGCATCCCTCGGTCGCCGCATTCCGCCGTGTGCTAATCCCCGAGCACGGTCACTACGCGCGCGTGATCGCCGACGTTTTCTTCGATCACTTTCTCGCGATCGATTTCACGCGATATTCGTCCGAGCCGCTGGATAAATTTCTGACTCGCGTCTACGCCGCCATCGATCCCCATGTTGACGAACTTCCCGGCCGCCTCCGAATCGTCTATCCGCGAATGCGCGACGATGGCTGGCTGGAGTCGTACCAATCGCTCCAAGGAATCCGCCTCGCCCTCGGCGGCATCTCGCATCGACTGTCGCGACGTCCGGAACTCGCGCCGGCGGTGCGGTTTCTGGAGGACGTCGACACGCGCGTGGAACTGGAACGCCTGTTCCACCAATTCTTCCCCGATGTGATGGCACTGTAATTCACCACAGAGGCACAGAGGACACAGAGAAAATCCCTCTCTGTGGTCTCTGTGTCTCTGTGGTTAAAACAGTCGGGACTACAATCGCGTCCGTGACCGAAAAAAGTATCCAGGAAACATACGCGCCGCAGAACCGCTGCTTCGGATGCGGCCCGGCCAACGACAAAGGCCTGCGCATCCGCAGCTTTCGCGAGGGCGATGAATTCGTCTGCGACTGGACGCCCGAGCCGCATCACGCCGCCTTCGACAACGTCCTGAACGGCGGCATCATCGGCGCGCTGCTCGACTGCCACAGCAACTGGGCCGCGACGATCGTGTTGATGGAACGCAACGGAAGTTCGACGCCTCCGTGTACCGTCACGTCCGACTTCCACGTCTTCCTGAAACGCCCCACGCCGATGGCGCCGCTGCGCATTCGCGCGCATGTCGTCGAAGCGTCGGACGATCGCGCCGTCGTCGAGGCATCGATCGAATCGAATGGAAAGATCACCGATACATGTCGCGGCACGTTCGTGGCCGTCAAGGAAGGGCACCCGGCGTACCATCGCTGGTGATTCATGACCGCTGAACGCGACCGGCTGACCGGCGCTCCCCACGACGTCGCCCGCTGGCGAAAGTGGGGGCCGTACCTCGCCGACCGCGCCTGGGGCACCGTGCGCGAGGACTACAGCGCGAACGGCGATGCCTGGTCGTACTTTCCACACGATCTGGCGCGGTCGAAGGCGTTCCGCTGGGGCGAGGACGGCATCGCCGGTTTCTGCGACCGCTATCAAATCCTCTGCTGGTCGCTGGCGCTCTGGAACGAGCAGGACGCAATCCTCAAGGAGCGCTACTTCGGCCTCGTGCCGGGCGAGGCGAATCATGGCGAGGATGTGAAGGAGTGCTACTTCCACCTCGATGCGCTCCCGAGCCACGCGTATCAGCGGCTGCTCTACAAGTATCCGCAGCGCGCCTTTCCGTACAGTCAACTAGTTGACGAGAACCGCCGGCGCGGCGGACACGATCCGGAGTTCGAGCTGATCGACACCGGCATCTTCGACGACAGCCGCTACTTCGACGTCGTTATCGAGATCGCGAAGGAGGATGCCGACGCCCTCGTCTTCCGCATCACCGCGCACAACCGCGGTCCCCAGAGCGCACCGCTGCATTTCATCCCGCAGCTCTGGTTCCGCAACACCTGGAGCTGGAGCGGCGTGCCGGTTACACCGCCATCGATTCGGGCGATCGAAATCGACGGACATCCCGCCCTCCTCGCCGACGACACGAACACTCCCCAGCTGGCCGGCCTTCTTCACAACGTACATCTCGGACCGCACGTTCTGGAGTTTCCGCCGGGAACCGAGTTGCTCTTTACCGACAACGAGACGAATGGACCACGCGTTTGGAATGCGCCATCCCGCAGCCGCTACGTGAAGGACGCCTTCCATCGCCGCATCGTCAACGGCGAGCACGACGCCGTGAACCCAGCGCGCGCCGGAACGAAAGCGTGTGGCTGGCAGCGCGTGGAGATCGATGCGGGCGCGTCGTACAGCATGACCATGCGCCTCGCGCCGGGCGGACATCCGCGCAGCGGCGACGACGTCATCGAAATTCGGCGCGCCGAAGCGGACGAGTTTTACGAGACGATCCATCCGAAGAACGCCAAAGCCGAGGAGCGGAACATTCAGCGCCAGGCCTTCGCGGGATTGCTCTGGTCGAAGCAGAGTTACCTGCTCGACGTCGACATCTGGCTCGATGGCGACGATCCCAAATCACCGCCGCCGCAAGAGCGCGAGCATGGCCGCAATGCGCGCTGGCGACACCTCAACTCGATGCGCATCCTCTCGATGCCGGACAAGTGGGAGTACCCGTGGTTCGCGGCGTGGGACCTCGCCTTCCACACCGTGGTCATGGCCCTCATCGACGCGCACTTCGCCAAGGAGCAGCTCTGGCTGATGCTGTTCGAGCAGTTCCAACATCCCAACGGGCAGATTCCCGCGTACGAATGGGAGTTCTCCGATCTCAATCCGCCGGTGCACGCCTGGGCGGTCTGGCGCGTCTACAACATGGACCGCATCCGCAACGGCGCCGACCGGCCGTTCCTCGAGAAGTGCTTCCACAAGCTGATGCTGAATTTCACCTGGTGGGTGAACAAGGTCGACCGCGAAGGCAACAACGTTTTCGAAGGCGGCTTCCTCGGCCTCGACAACATCGCCGTCTTCGATCGCAGCGACCAACTCCCTGGCGGTGCTTCGCTCGAACAAAGCGACGCCACCGGCTGGATGGGGATGTTCTCGCTGGTGATGATGCGCATGGCGCTGGAGCTCGCGCGCGAGAACGCCGCGTACGAAGGGCTGGCCACCAAGTTCTTCGAGCACTACGTCTACATCGGCGCGGCCATGAAGATGATGCGCGGCGACCGCACGCTCTGGGACGACGCCGACGGCTTTTTCTACGACCTGCTGCGCTTCCCCGACGGCACGAACGTTCCGTTCCGTGTCCGTTCCCTGGTCGGACTCATTCCGCTCTACGCGATCGAGCGTCTCGAGCGGAAGTGGCTGGAGCCGTTCGCCGTCTTCCGCGAGAACTTCGACTGGTTCATGAAGCACCGCGCCGATATCGTCGACTACTGCGTCACTACCGTTCACGACAACGGCGACACGACGCACGTGCTGGCGGTCGTCGATCAGAATCAGCTTCAACATTTGCTCGCTCGCGTCGCCGATCCTGCCGAGTTTCTTTCCACATTCGGATTGCGCAGCCTGAGCAAGGCGCATCAACAACAGCCCTTCATCTTCGGCAACGCTTCGGTCGCCTACGAACCGGCGGAAGCGTCCACAAAACTGAAAGGCGGCAACAGCAACTGGCGCGGACCGGTCTGGTTCCCGACGACGTTCCTGATGATCGAGACGTTGCGCAAATTGGAGAAGGCCTACAGCGGCACGGTGCGCGTGGCACTCCGCGACGGTGCTGATTTCCCCGAGCCCTCGCACCGCGACGCCACGTTCATCGACACCCGCGCCGACGAAGGCCTCGGCGCCGGCAGCACACGCCGCCGCGGCATGACGCTGACGAACGTCCCCGTCCCGCCGCCCGAAAACACGACCACGCTCACCGGCCTGGCCGCCGACCTGGCCCGCCGCATGACCAACATCTTCCTCCCCGACGCCGGCGGCTATCGCGCATCGAACGGCCCACGCGGCAAACGCCAGGCCGAGCTCTTCGCCCACGACCCGCACTGGAAGGACCTGATCTGGTTCTTCGAATACTTCAACGGCGACACGGGTGAGGGTTTGGGGGCGTCGCACCAAACGGGATGGACTGCTTTGGTGGCGAGTTTGATCGATGAATGGAGCGGGTGACGTTTTCACGCGGAGACGCGGAGGCGCGGAGGAAGAACGGTTTTCTCCGCGTCCCCGCGTCTCCGCGTGAAAAACCTCGGAGTCATCGCGCGTGACGTCGGCGCCTACCCTGCTACAATCCGCGCGCTTTTTTCGGGGGCTTGCGTCATGTCGCAGAAGAACATCGTTCATGTGGTCGGGACCGGCACGATTGGCGAGCCGCTGATCGGGCTGTTTACTGATTTCAAGGAAAAGTGGGGCATCGACGAGGTCACGTTCCACAAGCGGACGCCGAAGTCGGACGACAAGGCCATGGTCGAGCATCTGATCAACCATGGCGGCCGGCTCGTCGTCGACGAGGATGCGCGCGACGAATTCACCCGCCTCGGACATCGCGTTTCGTTCACGACCGAGGAGGCGCTGGAGAGGGCGACGGTGGTCGTCGATTGCACGCCGGCCGGTCTCGACAACAAAGCCAAGTACTACGACAGCTGCAAAGGTCCGCGAGGCTTTCTGGCGCAAGGATCGGAGTTCGGATTCGGCAAGCCGTACGCGCGCGGCATCAACGAAGAGGTGCAGTCGCCGGACGAGCGTTTCGTGCAGATCGTGTCGTGCAACACGCACAACATCTCCGTTTTGCTGAAGACCATCGCTACACGCGACGGCAAGATCGACCTCGCCGCCGGCCGTTTCGTCTGCATGCGCCGCGCGAACGACGTCTCCGATTCGAAGGGTTTCATCGCCGCGCCCGAAGCGGGCAAGCATGACGATCCCGAGTTCGGCACGCATCACGCCCGCGACGCCCATCACCTCTTCCAGACCCTCGGCGAGAAGTTGAACCTCTTCTCCTCGGCCATCAAGATCAACACGCAGTACATGCACACGCTCTGGTTCGATCTCGATCTCAAGCACGACACAACGCTGGAGCAGGTCAAGTCGCTGCTGCGCGCGAATCCGCGCGTGGCCTGCACCAACAAGCGGTCCGTGAACCAGATCTTCTCGTTCGGACGCGACCACGGCTACTTCGGCCGCATCCTCAACCAGACCGTGATGCCGCTGTCGACCCTGACCGTGCCCAACCCACGCAAAGTGGTCGGCTTCTGCTACACGCCGCAGGACGGCAATTCGCTGCTGTCGTCGATCGCGGCCACGCTGCGGTTGCTCGACGTCACGAAGCTCGAGGACAACCTCGACGTGCTGCGGCCATACATCTTCCGGGAGATCTGACGACGGCTCCCGATTTGAGCTAGAGTCCCCGGCCATGGCGTGGTTCCGGAAAGAGAAAAAGCCGAAGGAAGCGGTCGAGAAGCAGGTCGCGATTCCCGAAGGGCTGTGGGTCAAGTGCGACGACTGCAAAGAGATCGTCTACCGCAAAGAGGTCGAGCAGAACTTCAACGTCTGCCCGAAGTGCGGCTACCACTTCCGCCTCAGCGCCCGCGAGCGTTTCGAGATCCTCTTCGATGACGGCAAGTACAAGGAGTTTGCCGGCGACATCCGTTCGGCCGATCCGCTCGAGTTTCGCGACACGAAGCGCTACCGCGACCGGCTGAAAGTCTACGAAGCGCGTGTCGGCAAAGGCGACGCCGTGCTTTGCGCCGAGGGGAAACTGGAAGGCATCAGCGTCGTGATTTGCGCAATGGAGTACGCGTTCATGGGCGGCTCGATGGGCTCCGTCGTCGGCGAAAAAATCACGATCGCCGCCGAACGCGCGCTGGAAAAGAAAGAGCCGCTGCTGGTGGTATCGACGTCCGGTGGCGCGCGCATGCAGGAAGGAATTCTCTCGCTGATGCAGATGGCGAAAATCTCCGCTGCGTTGGCGCGGCTGGCCGAGGCGCGGCTGCCGTACGTCTCGATCCTGACTGACCCGACTACCGGCGGCGTGACGGCGTCGTACGCGATGCTGGGCGATTTAAATATCGCCGAGCCGAAGGCGCTGATCGGCTTCGCCGGACCGCGCGTGATCGAGCAGACCATTCGGCAGACGCTGCCCGAGGGATTTCAGCGCGCCGAGTTCCTCGTCGAACATGGAATGGTCGATCTGATCACGCCGCGTTCGGAAATGAAACCGGCACTGGCGCGCTTCCTCCATATGTTCACCGGCAAACGGCGCGAAGCGGCGTCGTGACGTCCGAGCCGTTGCTCTGGCTCGATGGACTGCAAGGTTCGGGAATCCGTCCCGGCCTTTCCCGCATGCGTGCGCTGCTGCGCGAGCTCGGTAATCCGGAGCGCGCCTGTCCATCGATCATCGTGGCGGGGACGAACGGCAAGGGCTCGACGTCGTCGACGCTCGCCTCGATCCTGAACGCGTCCGGATATCGCACCGGCCTTTACACGTCACCGCATCTCGCGGAGTTGCGCGAGCGCTGGATGATCGGCGGGACGATGATCTCCTCGGCGATGCTGGACACCGCCATCGACAAACTTCGCGCCGCTGCAGATCGCGCCGGCATCGTCCCGACCTATTTCGAAGCATTGACCCTCATCGCTTTCATCGCATTCGTCGGTTGTGACGTGATGGTGCTCGAAGTCGGCATGGGCGGACGTCTCGATGCGACGAATGTGGTCCGCCCGCTTGCCGCTCTCATTACTCCGATCGGTTTCGATCACACCGAGTATCTCGGCACGACCATCCGCCAGATCGCGGGCGAAAAAGCAGGCGTGATCCACCGCGGCGCGATCGTGCTGACCTCGAACGACGATCCACGCGTCCTCGGCGTCCTCCGTCATCGCGCAGCGATGTTCGGCAGTCCGTTCCATGTCGTGACGTCGACGCACCCAACACCACTCGCCGGCGATTTTCAGCAACGCAACGCGGGGCTGGCGGTTCGGGCGGCAGAGGAGTTGCGGCCGCTGTTGCCTCGCATCACCGCGGAGTCGATCGAGCGTGGCGTTGCGACGACGCAGTGGCGCGGTCGACTCGAGCGAATCGAGCGCAATGGAAAACAGATCTGGATCGACGGAGGGCACAACGCACATGCGATCGCCGCGATCGTTCCATTCATCGCCGAGCACGTTCCGAGTCCGCGCCTGCTCGTGTTCGGGATCATGAGCGACAAGAACATCGACGATGTGACGGCCGCGCTTTTTCCGCTGTTCGACGCGATCATCGCTACGGAGCCGTATCCACCGCGGTCGGAGTCGGCATCGCGGTTGGTTTCAATTGCTGGCGATCGAGCTGTTGGCGAGCCCGATCCGCGGCTTGCGATGGAGCGAGCGTTGGCTTCGGACTATTCGTCGATCGTCATTGCGGGGTCGCTGTATCTGGCGGGGGCGGCGATTGAGTTTTTTTCACGCGGAGGCGCGGAGACGCGGAGAGAAGAAGAGTAAGCGTCGAGAGAATCCAGGCGATGAAGACCAGTGTTCGGTGGCGGCCAAACGTGAGCGTGACGGTGCCGGTGGCGGGAACGATTACGCCGAGGCGGTCTAGGTTGATCGGAGTGGTGTCGAGGTTGTGGCCGGCCATGATCGCGGACCAGGCGCGGAAGTAGGACTGGTCGACGGCGAGGAGCGCGGGAGCCGAGGTCGCGACGTCGATCGAGATTGTCTGGCCGTCGCGCACCACACGCGTCACGCGGGCGCCGGCGGCCGAGGTGAATGGCTGCGGAGCGACGGCGGGAGCGCCGGCTTCGATCATGTTCACAGCGTCGGGAATCGTTGGCGCAGCGTAGGCGACCGGCACGATCGACGGGCGCGCGGTGGCGATGCGCAGCCAGTTCGGATTGTGCGTTGTTGCGAAGCGTTCGGAGGCGATGCGGCTGAGGAGCGAGTGCATGCCGTCGCCGGAGCGGTTGAGGACGTATTCGAGTCCGGCCGTGGCGCCGAAGAGCGGCTCCAGGCGGCGGGCGCGTTCGCGGTAATTGTCGCGATCGATAGTTTGTCCGCCGCCGATGCTCGAGCCGAAGATGCGGTGCGCCGGTTGCGGCGCCACGCGATACGGCGCGAACCAATCGATCGGGATCGTAAGCATCATCCAGACGATCAGCGGTGCGAACGTGACGATGGTCCAGAGGCGCGGTGTCTTCGATTCGCGAACGTACTCTGCGGCGAGGACGACGAGCGCGGCGCACATGACGATGGCGAATTTTTCGGGGAAGCGGCCGATGCGCAACACGCTCGCCGACTCAACGACCATTCGCACGATCGGATTGAATGCGCCGAGGGCGAAGAAGAGCATCGTCGCGGCGATGACGGTGTAGCGGGAACGGCGAAAGATCGCGGGAACCACGATCAGGCCGAGGATCAGCGATGGGAAAAGGTGTGGGGCGTCGATTCTCATCACGGGGCCGATGAGGAGTTCGAGCAAGCGTCTTGGGTCGAAGGATGCGTTGAGGACTGTTTGCGCGGAGTAGCCGCGGGCGCGTTCGACTTCTTTGGCGATCTCCGCGTAGGCGATGAGTTGGGGAGCTGCGATCGCTACGGCAATTGCGATTGCTAAAGGGAACGGTTTCACGCGGAGACGCGGAGGGGCGGAGAGAATCAAAACCGCAATGGCGGTGGCCACGATGACCACTGGCTCCCCTGCCAGCGCGAGCAGTCCGAATGCGACGCCGAGTTGCACGGGGTTGCGGCGTTCGGCGCCGAGGAGCGCGAGGGGGATCAGCGCGATCGCGGTGATCAGGTTGTAGAAGGAGAGAGCGGACATCGCCACGCCGGAGAGAATCCACATTGACGCGCCGAATCGGGAACGCGTTAGCGCCTTCATAAAAAACCAGCCAGCGATCAGATGCAGCAGGAAATGGAGATTGAACGCGACGTGCGCCGGCGGGACGAGATAGAGAACGTTGTCGGGATAGAACGTCAGCGTGTTCGGATTGCCGGCCAGCGGTTGCCCACCTGCGTCGGCGAAGTTCCACCAGGGGATTTCGCCGGCTCGAAAGGCCGCGGCGGAGAGCACCTTGATCGGGTAGTGCGTCGAGAAGTTGTCGCGGAAAAAGAAGAAGCCGAACGACCCAACGAGCGCGCAGAAAATGCCGAGCAGGAGCAGGAAAAAGAGCCGCGTTCGCGCAGTCATTGGCCTGCGATTATCGGGTAAGATCGCCCGATGACTACGACGATTCACGAGCCGCAGAACGCCGCCACCGGGCACGATTTCCTCCAGCGTGCGCTCCCGGACGTCGACCGCGAGATCGCCGACGCCATCCGCCTCGAAACCGACCGGCAGAACGACACGCTCGAACTGATCGCCTCGGAAAACCACGTCTCGCGTGCCGTGCTCACGGCCATGGGCTCCGTCTTCACGAACAAATATGCCGAGGGGTATCCGGGCAAGCGGTACTACGGAGGTTGCGGGCCGACCGACATCGTCGAGAACATCGCCATCGATCGCGCGAAGAAACTCTTCGGCGCCGAGCACGCCAACGTCCAGCCACACTCCGGCTCACAGGCCAACATGGCGGTTTACTTCACCGTGCTCAAGCCGGGCGACACGATCATGGGGATGGATCTGTCGCACGGCGGCCATCTCACGCACGGCCATCCGCTCTCGTACTCGGGGCGCGACTTCAACGTCGTCGCGTATCACGTCAAAAAGGACGATGAGCTGATCGATTACGACGAGATGGAGCGGCTGGCCGAGGAGCACAAGCCGCGGCTGGTGATCTGCGGCGCGTCGGCGTATTCGCGCGTCATCGATTTCAAACGCATTCGCGAGATTTGCGACAAGAGCGGCTCGCTGATGATGGCTGACATCGCGCATATCGCCGGGCTGGTTGCGGCGGGATTGCATCCGTCGCCGGTTCCGTACGCCGATTTCGTCACCACCACCACGCACAAGACGCTGCGTGGGCCGCGTGCGGGTCTCGTTCTCTGCAAGGCGGAGTATGCGAAGGACCTCGACCGCTCGCTCTTTCCTGGCATTCAGGGCGGACCGCTCGTACACATCATCGCGGCGAAAGCGGTTGCGTTTCTCGAAGCGCTGCAGCCGGAGTTCAAGGAGTACCAGGCCCAGATCATCCGCAATGCGAAAGCGCTCGCGGAGGCGGTCGGCAGCGCCGGATTCCGCATCGTCAGCGGCGGTACGGACAATCACCTCTTCATGACCGACGTCTTTTCGAAGGGGATCACGGGGAAGGACGGCCAGAATTTCCTGGAGGCGGCGAACATCACCGTGAACAAGAACACCATCCCCTTCGACACGCAGAAGCCGATGGTGGCCTCGGGGATCCGCATCGGAACTCCTGCCGTGACGACGCGCGGCCTGCGCGAGCCGGAGATGAAGACGATCGCCGGGTTCATCGCGCAAGTGCTCGATGCGAAAGGTGACGCCGGCGTGATCGCGCAGGTGAAGAACGATGTGAAGTCGCTGTGCGACCAGTTCCCGATATATTGAGAATGGGTGTCGGGAGTCGGGAGTCGGAGAACGAAAATCAACCGCTTGCCTCCGACCCCCGACCCCCGACCCCCGACCCCCGACACCCTACTCCCGACGCTCGCGTCATGAAAAAACGCTTCCCCTACTATCCGATCTACATCGACATCGAAGATCGGAACGTGCTGATCGTCGGCGGCGGAACCGTGTGCGCGCGCAAGGCGGAGACGATGATGCGTTACGGCGGACGGGTGACGATCGTGAGCCCGGCGATCACCGACGAGATTGCGGCGTGGGAAGGCGATGGCGCACTTACTGTTCGCCGCAAGATGTACGAAGAGGCCGATCTCGACAGCGCGTCAATCGTGATCGCATCGACGGACGACCCGTGCGTGAACGCTCGCGTCGCGCGCGACTGCCGGCGGCGCAAGATCCCAGTGAACGTCGTCGACGTCACGCACCTCTGCGAGTTCATCGTGCCGGCCATCATCGAGAAGGGTTCGATTCAGATCGCCATCTCCACGGGCGGCAAATCGCCGGCGCTTGGACGAACGCTGAAGGAAGATTTGCAGCGGACGATCGGGCCGGAGTACGCCGAGGTGAATGATTTGCTCGGGACGCTGCGGAAGTCGGCGAAGAGCGTGCTGCCGACGGACGTCGATCGCAAGCGATTCTTCGACGGCATCATCGCCGCGGGTGTGCTCGACATGCTGCGCGATGGACGGCGGCGCGAGGCCTTCGAAGCGGTCGCGCGCGCGTGCGAGGCCGAGGGGGTCGCGATCTCGGATGCGTTGCGCGAGGCGCTGGACGCGTCCTGATGCGGCGCACTGCGGCACTGCCGTTTGCGGTGCTGATCGTCGTCTGGGGTGTCAGCGTTTTCCTGTGGATGACTCCGGGATACGTCAAGCCGGACGGCGCCGGCCATGCGGCGTATCTGCCGTCCGCGTTGCTCGACCACGACCTTCTGTTGTTCGACGAATGGGCGCGGCTGGGGATGATTCGCGGCGACGCGATCGCGTTCACGAACGTCACGCCGAACGGTCATCTCAGCGATCACTGGACGGTCGGTCCGGCTGTGGCGTGGTTGCCGGCGTATCTCGCAGCCGATGCCGCACGCGCCGCGCTTCCGATGCTGCGCGGCTTTCCGCGGAACGGTTTTTCACTGCCGTACGCGATCGCGATTCTGGCGTCGAGTGCGATGTCCGGACTCATAGTGTTGTTGCTCGGTGCGTACGCCGCCGTGCCGTTTGCAGGCCGGTTCGCGGCGACGCTGGCCGCAATCGGGATGTGGTTCGGATCGCCGCTGCTCTGGTATTCGCTGCGGCACGCGACGATGGGACATGCGGTCAGCGCAGTCGCGTGCGCGGTAGTGGTGGTGGTCGCGTTGGCGCTGCGGCGTGAGATGACTGGTTGGAAAATACTCGCGGCAGGCCTCGCGTGCGGATTTGCCTTCGGCGTTCGGCCGCAAAATCTCACGTTCGTTCTGTTACCGATGATCGTGGCCGGCTCGCTGCCGCTGCTGCGGCGAAGCTGGATTGCGGCGATCGGCTTCGTGGTCGGCGCGCTGCCCGAGATCGTCGTCAGTCAGGTGCTCTACGGCCGGCCACTCGCGTTTGCGTCGGCGGGCGGCGCGAATGACTGGCATTCGTTCGAGCGCATTCGTCCGTTCCTTCCGCTGGTCTCCTGGTACCACGGCATGTGGACGTGGACTCCGCTGCTCGCGCTCTCGCTGATCGGATTGCTGTTGCTGTGGCGCGACGATCGCCGCCTGGCCGCGGCCGGCATCGTCACGTTCCTCCTGCAATGGCTGATCATCGCCGCGTTCGACCGCTCGTTCTGGGGGATGCTGGCGTTCGGCCAACGCCGCTTCGACTCCTGCATGATCTTTTTCCTGATCGGCCTGACCGCGTTTTTAGCGCGTCTCCCACGCTGGCTTGCGGCGATCGTGGTCGCCGCCGGAAGCGCATGGACGATGATGCTTTTCTTCGCCGCGCGGCATCTCGATCTGAACGAATACATCGCTCCGCGCCGGTTGTGGGAGGCCGCGCTCTTCGCACTCCGGCACGACGACAATTTCCAGTTTCTGCAGTCCGTTCCGCCGCCAGCGCGCCTGGCGGTGTTCGTGATGACGCTGATCGCGATCGCCGTTTTCGTGCTCACCGCGATCGCGATCCGCGCGCATCCTGCCATCGCTGCCGCCTATCTGATCGCAATCAGCGCGCTCCTCGCCTGGTGCGGAAGTCACGATGCGGCGCGCATCGAACACTACCGTCTACTCATCGAAGCAAGCCGCCGCGCGCAGGACGGTCACGCGCTCGACTACCTCGGACTACTACGCTTCGAAGCCGCGTACTTTCAAGCAACCGGCGATGATGCCGAGGCCGCGAACAGCAGGCGCGATGCAGAGGTGTTCGCGCGCGCGCACGGACTCGCTACGCGCTGACGGCGGAGAGCGGCCGCTGCGGCTCTCGGAAGATCCGGTGCGACCAGATGCGCTTCTTGTGCAGCTTGTAGAGCACCATCGTCTTCAGGATCTCGAGGCCGTAGCGCACCGAACGCCAGAAACCGATCTGGGACGCTTCGTCGAAATAGCGCGTCGAGATCGGCACCTCGCGGATGCGCATCCCCTTGGCCACGCCCTGCGCGATGATCTCCGTATCGAAAACGAAGTTGTCCGAGTTCGCCTCGAAGTTCACCGCGTCGAGGTAGCGCTTCGAATACGCCCGAAACCCCGAGTGATACTCGCTGAGGAAAATGTAGAACGTCGCGTTCTCCACCATCGTCAGGAAAAGGTTGGCCAGGTACTTCCACTTCGGCATACCGCCTTCCATTGGACGGCCGCCGAGCATGCGCGACCCGAACACCGCCTCGCACTCGCCGCGCAGGAGCGGCTGCACGAGCTGCGGGATGATCTTCGGATCGTATTGATGGTCGGGATGGACCATGACCATGATCTCGCCGCCCATCTCGTCCATGGCCGTGCGGTAGCAGGTCTTCTGGTTGCCGCCGTAGCCGCGATTCTTCGCGTGGACGACGACGCGCATCGGCAGCGTGCGGGCCAGCTCGACGGTCTTGTCGCGCGAGACATCGTCGACGAGAAGGATCTCGTCGACCCACTCCTGGGGGATGTCGTCGAACGTGGCCTGCAACGTTTTTTCGGCGTTGTATGCGGGAAGCACGGCCACGACTTTTTTGTCGTGCAGCGGCATGGGCGCGCGAGAATAACACAGCAGAAATTGGCGGTCCGCCGACTCGACTACAATCGCGCGCCGTGACTGATGCGACGCTTCCGCCGGCCAGCCGCCGCACCGATCTGCTCGCGCTCGCCCTCCTCTTTCTGATTGCCACGGTCTCGTTCGCCGATGTCCTCTTCGGCGTCAACCAGCTCTACATGCGCGACCTGACGCGCTACTACTATCCGGCCAAACAAATCCTTCGCGACGTCGTGCAGCACGGCGAGTTTCCGTACTGGAACCGCTACTTCTCTGCAGGCCAGCCGATCGCCGCCAATCCCGAGCACGAGGTTTTCTATCCGCTCACGTGGCTGATTCTCCTGCCCAGCTACGACCTCGGATACCGGCTGCACATCCTCATCCACATCTACATCGGCCTGCTCGGCATGTATCTGCTGTTGCGATCGATGGATCTCCGGCCGCCGGCGGCGTGGTTCGGCGCGTTGTCGTTCGGACTGGGCGGCATCTATCTGTCGTACGTCAATCTGCTGCCGATCCTTTTCTGCGCGGCGTGGCTGCCGCTGACGTGTCTCTTCGTCCGACGATTTCTGTTGCGCCGCAATCTCCGCGATTTCGCCGCAGCAGCACTCTTCCTCGGGATTCAGTTTCTCGTCTCCGAGCCGACCACCGTCATGCAGACGGGCGTGCTGATTGGCATGTACGCGCTCTACCGCGGCTGGTACGCCAGGCCGCGCGTGTCGAAGATGATCACGCGCGTTTTGTGGATCGCGGTGATCTCGGTGACGGGATTCCTGCTCGGCGCCGCGCAGATTCTGCCGGCCATCGACCACGTTCATGACTCGGCGCGCTCGCGGCCGTTCGAGTTCGACCTCGTCAGCGCCTGGAGCATGCCGTGGCCGAAGTTCGCGGAGCTGATCTACCCCAACGTCCTCGGCCACATCTCGATCGGCAACGTCATGCACTACTGGGGCGGCGGGCTGTATCCGGGGATGGGATCGCCGTTTCTTTTCAGCATCTATGCGGGACTGGCCGTGACGGCACTGGCCATCGGCGGCGCGTTCGCACGGCCGCGCGGCGGACGGTTCGTGCTCCTCATCTTTCTCTTCTCGTCGCTGCTCGCCCTCGGCGGACACACTCCGCTGCTGAAGTGGCTTTACGACGCCGGCATCGCCAGCTCGATCCGCTATCCCGAGAAGTTCATCCTGATGGGCGTCTTCGCGATAACGATCTTCGCCTCGCAGATGCTCGACCGGCTGCTGGCGGGTGACGAAGACGTACGCAGCGGCGCCCTCGGCTTCGCCTCCGCGACGATGCTGGTCGCAGGCGTGGTGGCCATCGTCGGATTCACGCCGTTCTATCCGCGCGTTTTCAACCTGCTGAGCAAAGCGACGGACATCGCGTCGTTGCGCAAAGCGTGGAGTGCGACCGCAGGATCGCCGGCGACATACGCCATCACGCTCTCGCGCACCGACTGGATCATCGCTGCCGTGCGCGGCGGCGCCTTGATCGCCCTGCTGCTAACGGCGCGCAGCCGCGCGCGACGCGTCTGGCTCACCGCCGCCGCGGCGTTCGTCATCGCCGACCTCACCTACGTCACGTGGGAGCTCAATCCGCGCGAGCCGCGCCGCTTCTTCGATCCGCCGCCGGCCTCGCGCATGATTGCGCCCAACCGCCACGATTTCCGCGTCTTTCACGAGGCCGACTGGTACGGCACGGAAAAACCGGCGCAGCAATACTTCTCGACCGGCGACGCCGTCTACTGGGTCGTGCGCAACGGACTCTTTCCGATGACGCCGGCAGGCTCGCAAGTGCGCACCGTCCTCGAGCGCGATTACGACAAGACCGCGCTGCTGCCGACGATCGACATGACCGACTCGGTGTGGGACGTCAAACGTTCCGGCCGCGCCGACTGGTGGAAGCCGTTCATGGCCATGTCCAACGCCTGGTATCGCGGCGTCTACCGCGATTTCGAGAAAGAGAAGAAGCGGAACGGCGGCAACTTCAAGGAATCGCTTCCAGTCGCGTTCGAAGAAGGGCCGCACTACCCGCGCTACTACTTCGCCGATCAGGTGGTCACGATCCGCGACCGCGCCGATTTCGTGAAGCAGCTCACCACCTCCAGCTTCAGCACCGCCGTCGCATTCGTGGCCCGGCCGTCGTTCGTTCCGGCGCGGGGCATTGTGCATCGCGTCGCCGAAACGGCGAACACCGCCTCGCTCGACGTGGAGAGCTTCGGCGAAGGTTTCCTGGTCATGAGCGTCACGCCGCACAAGTACTGGAACATCCGCATCGACGGCACGCGCGTCCCCGCCGTCATCACCAACATCGCCTACCAGGGCATCATCGTCTCGGCCGGCCGGCATCACATCGAGATGGAGTACCGCAACGAGCTGGTCCGCGTCGGGATGCTGATCTCGATCATCACCGGCGCATTGCTGATCGGCATCCTCATCGTCTATCGGCATCCCTCCACCGTTGCGCACGCACCCGCGTACGAAGAGCCTGTGCATGTGGTGGCCGACGCGCAAGGAACGCACCTCGAAGCCGTCATCCCCGAACCGGAGCAGGACGATCAGCCGCCGGACAGAGACATCCCCGCGAGCTGACCCGATGAGACGCTGGACTCTCCCGCTCGTGCTGCTGATCGCGGGCGCCGCCCTGATCGCCGGACTGCGCATCTACAACGCCCGGGCCGAGCGCGAGCTGTCGTCGCAGCTCTGGATCCCGAAGGCAGCGACGATCACGCCCGAGCTGGCGCTGCTCCAGCAGTACGTGCGGATCGATACCTCCAATCCGCCCGGGAACGAGCTTCCGGGCGCGCGCTTTCTCGCCGGCCTGATCGAAAAAAACGGCGTGCATGCGGAGATCATCGAGTCCGCTCCACGGCGCGCCAGCGTGTACGCGCGCATCGCCGGCAGACAGCGTGGCGACGGGCTCCTCCTTCTCAGTCACATCGACGTCGTTCCGGCGCCCGCGAGCGGCTGGACCCATCCGCCGTTCGCTGCCGCGGTCGACGTCAATCAAATGTATGGACGCGGAACGCTCGACATGAAAGGCATCGCCATCTGCGAGTTGATGGCGTTCATCGACGTCGCGCGGACGCATCGCACGCCCGAACGCGACATCGTCTTCCTCGCCGTCGCCGATGAGGAAGCCGGCGGAAAGTTGGGAACGGCCTGGCTGCTCGAACACCGCCCGGACGTTTTCGCCGGCATCCGCTACGCGATCAACGAAGGGGGAATCACGGAAACGAACCGCGAGTCGATCAGCTACTTCGGCATCGAAACCGGCACGAAGATGACGGTGCGGATGCGGTTGCGCGCGCCCGACCGGCAGTCGATGCAGGCGCTGCGCATCGCACTCGAACCGTTCATCCTTCGCATCGACGCCGACCGCGTTCTCCCCGAGGTTGCCGAGTTTCTGCATGACGTCGCGCCGTTGCGCGTCGAGCAAGGGCAGTATCTCCAGGACATCAATCGAACCATCGCCGCTGGCAAACTCTGGCTACTTCCGGCCGGATATCGCGAGCTGACGCAGAACGTGCTCTGGCCCGAATCGGTCGAAACCGATGCTCGCTCGACGACGATGAAAGTCAACCTGTTCAACCTTCCCGACGAGAATCCCTATGCCCGCATCGAATGGCTGCGCGGCGTCGCGGCGCGATACGGAGTCACGATCGACGAAGTACTCGAGAAGAGCGGACCGGCGCCGGTGAGCTCCCGGCACACGCCGATGTTCGCGCTGCTGACATCCGAGGTGAAACGGCAGTACGCGGGCGCGCGAACGGGGACGGAGGTGCTGGCCGCCTGGTACAACGACTCGCGATACTTGCGCGTTCGCGGCATCGAGGCCTACGGCCTGATGCCGTTCCCGACCGACTGGTACCAGACGCAGGGCATCCACTCCGTCGACGAACGGCTGCGGGCCGACTGGTTCGGCAGCGGCGTGAACTTGCTGCGCCGCGTCGCAAACCGCTTCGCCTTCGAGCCTCTGCCGCCTCCGGCCGTCTGACACTATTTGTCAGACAGTCGGCCCGAAAACCGTCAGAAAACGTTCCCGGCCCATCGGACTACGCGTTCAAACTGAATAGAATCAGGCGCTTAGATACTGTTCCCCTTCGGCATCGCGCTTGCCCTACAGGACCTTATTAGGAGGGTTCAAATGATTAAAAAGAACCAGAAGGGTTTCACACTGATCGAGCTTCTGATCGTCGTCGCGATCATCGGCATTCTCGCCGCGATCGCCATTCCGAATCTGCTCACTGCTATGCAGCGCGCGAAGCAGAAGCGGTCCATGGCCGACATGCGCACCATCGCTACGGCGTGGGAAGCACGTGCAACGGACGTGAACAAGTACACCGCGGCCGGCGCGTTCCTGCCGTCCACCACCGTTGCACAAGCCACGATGGACACCATGCTCGCGCCGACGTACATGAAAGCGCTGGTGAAGAACGACGGCTGGGGCAACCCGTTTGTCTATGCAACGGATCCTTTGGGCCAGCAGTATTCGATCACCTCATTCGGCCACGACGGCGCAGCCGGTACGGCCCCGACGGCCACCACCACGACCACGAATTTCGATTGCGACATCATCTACTCGCAGGGCCAGTTCCTGCAGTATCCGGAAGGCGTGCAGCAGCAGTAATCGCGTCGCCAGCAATCTTCGAAAGGGCGCCTTCGGGCGCCCTTTCTTTTTACGACGCCATCGCCTTGAGCGCGGCGTGCATCGGCGCGTAGAGGCGCTCGTGATAGCCGAACGCTTCGCGGTAGATCTGCTGCAATGCGCCGAGGTCCTTTGGCGCCACGACGAGGTTCACGCCATAGAGGAAGGCGGCGTTACCGTCGAGCGTGCGCAGGCTTTCGGAGAAGAGGATGAAGAACGCTTTGCGGCGATCGGTCGGAGTGAGCGAGATGATCGGCGCGAAATCGGCCAGCGGCGGCGGCGTGACCTGCGCCGGATTCAACATCACCACCGGCGGATACTCCTGCATGAAGTAGTCGCGGGCCTGCGCCGGCGCGGCGATGACGACGGGCATGAAGCCGATCAGCTTCGCGGCCTGCCTCAGCGCCGGGCTGTCGCTGCCGACGATGAGCGCCTTCGCTCCGAAACTGTCGTCGTCCTCGTGCGTGAGCTGACCCTCGGCATTCGCAACCGGCGCGGCCGCCGCGGCGGCCATCTCGAGGTTGCGCCGGTCGACGGGCAGCTTCGTTTCGCAGACCGGACACGGAACCAGCACCGGCTTCATCGGCAGTTTGGTCTCGTCGATCGAGAGGACTTTCTGGCAGGACGTGCAGGTGATCTTCATCGCCTACTCCAGCATCGACAGCATCGAGTCGCTGTCACTCGTCTCGGCCCGCGCTTCCCTGTCCTCGTCGGTCAGCCGCAACGCGAGGTTGGTCGGATTGGTCGCGTACGCCATCGCGATCTCTTTCGTGATCACGCGCTTCTGCCACAGCTTTTCCAGTTCGTCGTCGAACGTCTGCATCCCGTCGACGGAACCATCGTGCATCGCGTCGATCAGCGAGCGCCCCTCGGTCTCGCCTTTGAGCACGTAGTCGCGCGTGCGCATGGTCGACTTCAGAATCTCGAGCACCGCGATGCGTCCGCCGCCGACTTTCGGCAGAAGACGTTGCGAGACGACGTAGCGGAACGACTGCGCGAAGCGCGTGCGTACCTGCGGCTCCTGATCTTTCGGGAAGACACCGACGATGCGATCGACCGTCTTCGCAGCATCGATCGTGTGCAGCGTCGAGAGCACGAGGTGGCCGGTCTCGGCCGCCTCCATGGCGATCTCGATCGTCTCGACGTCGCGCATCTCGCCGATCAGGATCACCTTCGGCGCCTGCCGCAGCGCCGCGCGCAAAGCGAGCGCGAACGTCTTCGTGTCCGCTCCCAGCTCGCGCTGATTCACAGTCGACTTGATGTGCTTGTGCATGTACTCGACAGGATCTTCGACGGTGATGATGTGGTACGCGTAGTCGTGGTTGATCTTGTTGATGAGCGCCGCGAGCGTCGTCGACTTCCCCGATCCAGTCGGCCCGGTGACCAGCACGATCCCATTCTTGAGGTTGCAGATGTTCGACAACTCCGCCGGCAGGTGCAGCGACTCCAGCGTCGGAATCCCCTCGGGGATCACGCGCAGGACGATCGCGTAGGTGCCGCGCTGTGCAAAGACGTTCACGCGGAAACGCGTCTTCTGCGGGATCGAATAGGACAAGTCGACAGACCCGTTCGTCAGAAGCGTCCGCGTCAGCTCGCGATCGCCGCGCAGCATGTGCATGGCAATCATCTCGGTCTGGTACGGCGTCAGCCGCGGCAGACCGGGAAAGTTGACGGCGACGAGCTGGCCGTCGATCTCCACCTGCGGCGGACGGCCAACGGAGAAGTTGAGATCCGAGACGCGGTCGGACATTTTCAGCATCGCCTCGAGGATGGCGTCGAGATTGAAGTTCTTCATGGCTGCGCTCGGGTGGGCGACATTGTACGCATTCTGCCAAGTACAATCGCCGCGCATGTCGATCATTGCCATCGATTACGGCGGCCGCCGCATCGGCGTGGCGGTGAGCGATTCCGGCACGATCGCCACGCCGCACTCGGTGGTGAAGAACGAAGGAGAGATCATCGACAAGCTCGCGCGCATCGCCTCGGAACTCGACGCGGAAACGATCGTGGTCGGCATTGCGCGCCGTGCGCGTAGCGACAGCGGGGAGCAGAAGTTCCGCGATTTCGCGGAGCGTTTGCGGCAGAAAACGTGCAAACCGGTCGTGCTCTGGGACGAAGCGCTGAGTACCACCGAGGCCGCGCGCCAACTGCGCGAGAGCGGCACGAAACGGCGCGACGCCCAGCGCGAAATCGACATGCACGCCGCCGCCGTCATCCTCCAGTCCTACCTCGACGCACAAGCCCGGAGGGCGTCATAGCCCGCCGCGCGAAAGCTCGCGGCGGCTGCCGCAAGCTCATGCAGTCGCTGACGACCATCGGCGTCTTCGCGATCCTCCTCGCTGTCGCCGGCGGCTGGTTTTTCCTGCGCGCCATGCGCACGCCGTACAAAAACTATAGCCAGCCCTTCAAAGACGTCGAAGTGCGCCACGGACTGCGCACCGCCGCGATCCTGAAGCACCTCGAATCCGAGGGGATCATCCGCGACGAATACATCCCGCTGATTTACATGAAGGTGGCGCGGCACAACGACAGCATCAAGGCCGGCATCTACGAATTCTCGAAGCCGATGACGTCCGAGGACGTGCTCGACAAACTGATTCGAGGCGACGTCGTCGCGAAGAGCATCACCGTCCGCGAAGGGCTCGACCGCTTTTCCGTTGCACACATTTTTGTGCAGGAGGGATTCGGACGCGACGCCGAATGGGACAAGCTCACCGGCGATCCTGAACTGATCCGCGATGTTGCCCCCGAGGCAAAATCGTTGGAGGGATACCTCTTCCCCGACACGTACAAATTCAATCCCGGTACGCCGCCCCGCGCGATCGTGCAGGCCATGGTCACGAACTTCCGTAAGCACTTCGGCGGCGAGATGAACTACATCACCACCGGCCTCAATCTGCACGAAACGGTGACGCTGGCGTCGATTGTCGAGACCGAGGCGCGCATGCCGCAGGAACGGCGGCTGGTCGCTTCGGTTTATCTGAATCGCATCAACAAGAAGATGCTCCTCGGCGCCGATCCCACCGTCATCTACGCGCTGAAGCTCGCCAAAACGTGGGATGGCAACATCCACAAAGCCGATCTGCAGATCGATTCGCCGTACAACACGTATCGTTTTCACGGCCTCCCGCCTGGGCCGATTGCGAATCCGGGACTCGCATCGCTGCAGGCCGCCGCCGCGCCGGCGAAGAGCGACTTCCTCTACTTCGTCGCCAAGCACGACGGCACGCACGCCTTCGCCACGAACATCGCCGACCACGACCGCAACGTGCAGATTTACCAGGTGCAGTGGTATCGCGATCAGCGCGCGGCGCAGGCGGCGGGGACACAAACCACCAAATAACTTACTGCGAATAACCTTTCGTGCTATCCTCCCGCGCACCGCAAAAATCTGGGGGTCCGTCGAGTATGTCTGCGAAAAACCGTCCGTACGAGCAGTTCGGTTCGTTCATCCTGTTCAAGAAGCTCGAGACGGATGCCCTAGGCGATCTCTGGCGCGCAGGCCGCGTCGACAACGGAAACCTCGGACCAACGATGGCCGTCCGGCGTCTCCTCGGCGGCAACCGCGCGGCGCTGACGGCGAGCGCCGGCGAGGCACACAACCTTGTCCCGCTGCTGGCCGGAACGACGTTCGCCAAGGATCAGACCATCGACGTCGCGAACGGGATTCCGTTCGTCGCTCATGACTACGCGGGCGGCCGGTCGCTGCGGCACATCGTCGATCGCGCGCGCGGCGGCAACGGCGTGAGCCCGAATCCGATCCCGCTCGATCAGGCCATCGTCATCGCCGAAAAGATTGCGCTTTCTCTCTCCACGACTGCCGATCTCCGCTACCTCGGCAGCCGACTCGCGCACGGCGCTCTGATCCCGCAGTTCGTCTGGATTACCGACGAGGGCGAGATCCGCGTCGGGGGTCAGGCGCTCGGAAAAGGGCTGATCGCTTCGATGTCCGACACGAAAGTCGCGTCGGAGCTGGGCCGCTATTTCGCGGCCGAGTATCGCGCCTCGGCGGAAATCTCGAAGACGACCGACGTCTATTCGCTCGGTGCGATTTTGTATCTCCTCGTCACCGGCGTCGAGCCGCCGGATGCGGTCACCGGCAGCGCCTTCGCGCAAACGATCCGCGCCGCGAAGACGTTCTCCGGACAGCCGCTTCCCGACGATCTCCGCGCCATCATCGAGAAGTCATTGGCCATCGATCCGGCGGCGCGCTACGCAACGATCGGCGACATGAAGCAGGTGTTGTCCGGACTCGTCCACGGCGGCAACTACTCGGCCTCGACGTTCAACCTCGCCTTCTATCTCAGCAACCTGCTCAAGAAAGAGCTGGAAGGCGAAGCGCTGGAACGCGAGAAGGAATCGAAGGTCAACGCCGCTGCCTACGCGGAAGCGCCGCCGATCGCGGCGGTGACGCCGATGCCGCTGTCGGCCGACGACGCGCCCGCGAAGAGCCGCATGCCGCTGTACGCCGCTGCTGCTGCGGTCGTCGTTGCGGCCGCCGCCGGTGCGTTCTTCATCCTCAAACCGAAACCTGCGGCGCCGGTCGTCGTCGCGCACAAGGCCGCAACGCCGAACGCACAGTTGATTTCCCAGCCAATCGTCGCCGCAGCGCCCACGACCTCAACGACTGCGCCGCTCGATCCGGCCGCGCAGAAGAAGGCCTTCGAAGCCGCGGTGCAGCAGAAGATGCAGGAAGAGATGATGAAGCTGCAGTCGGACATGAACCGGCAGCTCAAGCAACAGCAATCGAAGAACGCGCCCGTGCAAACGGCCAGTCTGATCTCGTCGCCCGTGCCGTCGCAGCAGTCGGACGACCGCGGATCCGCGGCGGCGCTCGATCAGCGCCGCGTAGCCTCGCAGCCGCTGACGCAGACACAAGCACCCGCGCCACAGCCGGTCATCCCGCAGCCGCAGACCTCGGCCGCAGCCCCGCCGCCTGTGACGCAGGCGCCCGTCTCGACGGTCCGCGAAGGCGACCTCGTCGACGTCATGGAGCTCGACAAAGTACCGCAGCCGCTTTCAGCGCCGCACCCGAACTATCCGCCGCTCGCGGCGCAGCAGCATGCGGAGGCCACGGTGATCCTTTCCACGCTGATCTCGGAAAACGGCGACGTGATGGACGTGAAAATCCTGAAGGGCGATGCTCGATTCGGGTTCAACGATTCCGCCATCCGGGCCATGCGAGGCGTTCACTACACGCCCCCGATGAAGGATGGCAAGCGCGTAAAGACCTGGCGTCCGCAGTCGATCACGTTCGCAGGGCACTAAGGCACAGACTTCCAGAGGATGCGGTGCAGTTGCATGCCGAGGTCGCGCGGATCGTTGCCCGTGTGTGAGCGCGACAGATTCATGACGTGATCGATAGAGAACACCACCTCGTCCGGTGCTCCGCTTCGCGATTCGACGACGTACAACCGCTGCACATTCGCATGCTTCGGCACGAAGCGATCGATCACACGGCCGTCGAGCATGACCGTCACCGTCGGCGGAGGCTCGCCCTGCAGCGGAAACGTGGCGCTGAATCCGAGCTGCGCGCGATGCGCGAGCGGCTCGAGCAGCGTGCGGCTTTCCGCCGCCATCCATCGCCAACGCTCCCCCTCGTCGCCCTGCTCCTCGCCGTACCAGCCCGCGCCGAATTTGATCCACCCTGACATCGGCAACACCGAGGCCTCGAAATAGCGGCGGTTGAACAACGCCCAGAGCCGGTTATGCGAACGACGGAAGTTCACCGCCTGCGCGAAAGAACTAGGCCGGTCAGCGGCATACACGACGTTCTTTTCCGCGTGTAGTGTCGACGGATCGAAGCTGTCGGGGACATCGATCACGTTGTAGTCCGGCAAAAAGTAGGCGGCGAACGGTTCAAGTCCGCCGGCCGCATAAACCTTGCCTCCTCGGGCGACGTTCTGCCGGATCCAACGCATCGCCTGCACCGGCGGCGAATCGAAATGGCGCACCTCGCGCAAACCGGGCCGGACCCAGACTACGTAACGCCCGACGATGATCGCGGCGAACACTGCCTGCAGCGCGAGCGCGAGACGCTCTTTTCGGGTGTCGGGTGTCGGGTGTCGGGTGTCGGAGCCGGATGTCGTGGCTACGACTCCCGACTCCCGACGCCCGGTTCCCGCACGCAGCCGTGACGCAACGAACGTGGCCACGACGTCCATCCCGTCCGCGGCCAGCAACGCGTTCGCGGCAATGTAACCCAGCGATAAGCGGCTAATGCCGGTCGGATTCAGGAAAAACAACGCCAACAGAAAGTTCGGCTCGAACGTCAGCACGATGTCCAACTGCGAGCGCCGCGGACGCAAAAATGCGAGCAGTGCGAATACGAACATCGCCGTCGATGCCGAACGCGACTCGAACGGATCGAAGAGAAAGTCGTGCAGCAGAAACTGCATCGGTTTGCGTCCCGGATTGAGCGCGCCATCAACCGTCGCGACGTAATGCTGGTGCCATTTCGTAGCGAAAATGTAGTCGTCGACGCCGGTCAGCTCCGCGGCGATTCCGTAGCCGGTCAGGACGAGCACGACAATGATGGCCGTCCCCACGAACACATCGCGCCGATCGCCCGCTTTCCATCGGCGCCACGAGGCCGCGATCCACGGCCACGCCAGCAACACGTTCTGCGCGCGGACGAGCATCGTTGCGGCGAAGAGGATGCAGCCGAGGATGTAGGTGCTGCGTTTTCGGTCGTCGCGCAGCAAAAACGCCGCGCCGCCGAGCGACGTCACCAGCGCCAGCTCATCAGTGAAACCGGTGCCGCCCCAGTACCAGACGTTCGGCAGAAAACAGAACAGCATCGACGCGGCGATGCACGTCCGGAATCGAAAGCGCAGCGATCGCGCCAGCGCGAAGATCGCCGGAAACATGAGCAGCGACGACGCCACGCTGATCGCGCGAAGCGCATGAAAGTCGTCGTGGATGAAGATGCGCGCGAGCTTCGCCAGCGCGAAGAACAACGGGAATCCCGGCGGATGCGGATGGTGCTGCGAGACGTCGTAGTGATGCAGCGCCGAGGCGAAAAGCGCCTCGTCCCAGTCCCACATCGAATGCGAGATCGCGTAGAGGCGCGTCAGCGCGACGAAGAGGCCGAGGAGGATGACGCAGGTTCGCTGCCGCGAGGTCAGCGGCTCGATCGCGGCGACGCGCGCCACGTGCTGCTCACTGCCGGCCTCCGTCAAGCGGCACCATTCTCGCAAAATTCGCGGGCATCATGCCGGGAAAGGGCGTCGCGCGCCGATGGAACCTCGACCTTCACGGCATCCGGCGCGACGGAACCAAAGAAACCGGCTTCACCTATCGCAGCGCGGCCGGCTCCGCGATCGACGACGAAAAGACCGTCACCCGCATCCGCAAGCTGCGCATTCCGCCGGCCTGGCAGGACGTGCGCATCGCCCGCGGCGACTCTTCGCCGCTGCAGGCCGTCGGCGTCGACAAGAAAGGGCGCACGCAGTATCTCTACCACGCGCGATTCCGCGCGCAGCGCGAGGAGGAAAAATTCAAGCGCGTCGTCGAATTCGGCGAATCGCTGCCCGCGCTGCGCCGCCGCGTCCGCGCCGATCTCAAACGAGCCGATCTCGATCGCGACCACGTCCTCGCCGCCATCGTTCGCCTCATCGATCAGGGATTCTTTCGTGTCGGCAATGACAAGAGTGCCGAGTCCGAAGCCACGTACGGACTGACCACCATCCGCGGCAAGCATGTGAAGGTCGACGGCGCCGTCCTCTTCTTCGATTACGTCGGCAAGTGGCGCAAAGCGCAGAAGCGGGCCATCGAAGATGCTGAAGTCGCGGCTGTCGTGGCGAAGCTGAAGAACCTGCACGAGCCGGGGCTGTTCGTCTTCGTCGACAACGGCAAAGTGCGCGACGTCAAGGATCGCCACGTGAACGATTACATCCAGTCGATCATCAGCAAGAACTTCACGGCCAAGGATTTCCGCACCTGGGCCGGCACGCTCCTCTGCTCGATCGCCCTCGGCATGGAAGGTCAGGGCGCGAGCAAAACCGAGCGCAAACGCAAGATCAAGCGCGCCGTGCAGGCGACGGCCGACCAGCTAGGCAACACGCCCGCCGTCTGCCGCTCGTCGTACATCTGTCCGCGACTGCTCGACGAGTACATGGACGGCAAACCGTTCGAGATGCTCCGCAAACATCACAAAGGCTCGCCCGTCGTTCGTGTCGGCCTTTCAAAAGAAGAGCGCGCGCTGCTGAAGTTCTTGCGCGAAACGATCGCCGATCGCCGGCGCCGCCCACGCGCCGCGTAGCGATCTACCGCGGCATCCACACATCGCTGCGAACGCGGAAGACCGCCTCCTGCGCAAATCGCTTCTTATACAAATCGATGATCGTCGCGATCTTCCCTTCGTCACCCGGCGTGTGCACGATCTGCACGATGTGCGTCCGCTCGCGTTCGATCACGTTGTGCTGATCGCGCCACTGGCCGGATGCTTCCCACGTCGTCAGCCCCGACGGAAAGCGCGACGTGATCTCGTCGGCCAGGAACTGCTGCCACTCTGCGTCGGTGACCACCCCACCTTCCGGTTTCTGCGTCCCGAAGTAGAGCGTGTCCAGCTCCTGCTTTTCGTAGACCGCAAAGTTCGCGCAGGAGAGCGTGAGCAGAATCAGGAACGCCGAGGCGGTGCGCATGGCTGAGTAGAATGCCATGCATGCGCCGCTTCGTCATCACCATCGCCGTTTTCCTGTTCACGACTTCTGCGTTCGCGCAGCTTACGGACGCGATCATCGACAAAGACGTTCGCGTTACGATCGAGGCGTGGCACGTGCCGGGGCTGGCCATCGCGGTCGTGCAGAACGACAAAGTCATCTTTCTCAAAGGTTACGGCATCAAGGAAGCCGGCAAGACACAGCCGGTCACCGCCGACACGCTCTTCGAAATCGGCTCGACGACGAAAGCATTTACCGCCACCGCGATGGCCATGCTCGCGGATGAGAAGAAACTGTCGTGGGACGATCCCGTCCGCAACTACGTGGCGGGATTCCACGTCTCCGATCCCTGCACCGACGCGCTCATCACGCTGCGTGACATCGCCTCGCACCGCAGCGGCGTCGCGCGCCACGACGAGCTGTGGGACGACAGCGATCTGCCGCGCGAAGAACTGATCCGCCGCATCGGCGCGATGAAAGTGTGGCGTCCGATCCGCGCCGGCTATCAGTACAACAACCTCATGTTCGTCACCGCAGGCGAGGCCGCGGCGTCTGCCGCGAAGATGCCGTGGGAGCAGTTGATCCGTACGCGGATCTTCACGCCGCTCGGGATGACCGAGTCGCGCATCACCTTTGCCGAATGGCCGTCGTCCGATCACGCCACCGGACATCGCTGGAGCTCGAAAGGCCAGTTTGCAGCGATCCAGCCGATGCGCAACTACGACGCGCTCGCGCCGGCAGGCACGATCAAGTCGTCCGCGCACGACATGGCCCAGTGGCTCCGCTTCCAGCTCGCCGGCGGCGCGATCGACGGCAAGCGCCTGATGTCGTTGTCGGCGATCGAAGAGACGCACACGCCGCAGACGATCATCCCCATCGGTCCGGCCTCGCGCCTCCTCTACCCCGACACGAACTTCCTCACGTACGGCCTCGGCTGGAACATCTCCGACTATCACGGCGAGCTTCTCGTCGCGCACGCCGGCGCGCTCAACGGCTTCCGCACCAACGTCGCCCTTCTCCCCAAACGCAACCTCGGCATCGTGATCCTGGAAAACGTCGGCCGCGGCGCCGCCCTGTCCGCCCTCCGCAACACGATCATCGATCAGTTCCTCGGCGTCCCCGCTCGCGACTGGAACACGGACATGCTCGACGCCGAAAAGTTCGAAGAAGCGAAAGGGAACGACAAGCAAGCCGAGCGCGAAGCGAAGCGCGTCACCGCGCCGAAGCCGTCACACGATCTGGCCGCATTCGCCGGGACGTACCACAACGCCGGCTTCGGCGACGCGACGATCAGTGCTACGAGCGACGTGCTGACGCTGCACTGGGAGCGTCTGACCATTCCGCTCGTCCACGAAAACTACGACACGTTCAGCGCCATCGATACCGTCGAGGACATCGATGAGCCCGTGCAGTTCCGGTTAGGTGCGGATGGTGCAGTGGCTGGGTTCACGTTGTTTGGAGAGGAGTTTAAAAAATCTCAATCCTGATGGCTCGCGAAGCGAGATGTCAGGATCTCCGGCGGCACCGGCAGAATGTAAATTTGAAAGCCCCAGACGCCCGAGCCTCACCAGCACAGACAAGAGTGTCTGTGCCACATCGATCCTGCCGTACTACATCAATGCTGATACAGGCGATGCCGGTGTGGCACAGACACTCTTGTCTGTGCTTTGGCAAGGTGCAGGCATGCTGTTCTAACCATGTTCAGTGCGGCACCACCGGAGATCCTGACGCATCGCTTCGCGACGCGCAGGATGGACATCTTATGAAAATCCTCATCATCGGCGGCGGCTTCGGCGGCCTTTACGCGGCGAAGACGCTGGCGAAGACGGGCGCAACCATTACCCTCGTCGACCGCCGCAACTACCACCTCTTCCAGCCGCTGCTCTACCAGGTCGCGACCGCCGCGCTGAATCCAAGCGATATCGCCGCTCCGATCCGGGCCGTGCTGCGCAAACAGAAAAACATCAGCGTGATCATGGGCGACGTGCAGGCAATCGATACGCAACGCCGCATCGTCACGATGGCCGACGGCGAGCTGGCCTACGACATCCTCATCGTCGCCACGGGCGCCACGCATTCGTACTTCAACCATCCAGAATGGGAGGAGAACGCGCCGGGCCTGAAGACGATCGAGGACGCGCTGGAAATCCGCCGCCGCGTCCTACGCGCGTTCGAGGCCGCCGAGCGCGAGACCGATCCCGAGCGACAGAAGGCGTGGCTGACATTCGTCATCGTCGGCGCCGGACCGACCGGCGTCGAGCTGGCCGGCGCGCTGTCCGAGATCGCGCGCCAAACCATGCTCCGCGATTTCCGTCGCATCAATCCGACCAGCGCGCGCGTGATCCTCGTCGAAGGAAGGGAGCGCGTCCTTCCGCCCTACCCGCCGCCCCTCTCCGCCAAGGCCGCCGATCAACTGCGCAACCTCGGCGTCGAAGTCGTGACGAACGCCATCGTCACGCGCATCAACGATCACGAAGTCTGCGTCGGCGAAGCGACTATCCCTACGCGAACGATTCTCTGGGCTGCCGGCGTGCAAGCCTCCCCGCTCGCAAAGAGCCTCGGCGTCCCGCTCGACCGCGCCGGACGCGTGCTCGTCGAGCCCGATCTCAGCATCGCCGGCCACCCTGACGTCTTCGTCATCGGCGACCTCGCCGCAGTGAAGAACGACGACGGCTCCCTCGTCCCCGGCGTCGCGCCCGCCGCGATTCAGGAAGGGACGCACACCGCGAAAAACATCGCGCGGATTCTTAACGGTCAGCCAACCCTCCCCTTCCGCTACTGGGACAAAGGCTCGCTCGCCACGATCGGCCGCGCCGCCGGCGTCGCCGATTTCGGCCGCCTCCGGCTCAGCGGCTTCATGGCCTGGGCCGCCTGGCTGGCCGTCCACATCTTCTTCCTCATCGGCTTCCGCAACCGCGTGCTGGTCATCCTGCAATGGGCATGGGCGTATCTCACCTACCAACGTGGCGCGCGATTGATTACGGGGAAGGTCGAACCGCTGATGAAGGACGAATAAGTTTTCAGTCGGCGTAGCCGGCGTAGGAACCGTAGCCCCACGTTCACGTGGGGGGCAATGAACGCGTCGAAATTCTCTGAGCCCGCTTGAGCGGGCGAAAGAAAGCTTTCTCTCGCCCGCCAAGGCGGGCTCACAAATGGAACTCGATCTTCTGACCCACGCTTGAAAGCGTGGGCTACGGTTCTTTCGCCGGCTTCGCCGACGAGGCCGTGTCCGATCGCGCTTGATAGAAAACCCACGCTCCTCGCCGCTACAATGCCGCGACTTGTCCGTCCTCGATCTCGTCATCATCGTTGGATACCTCGCGGCCGTCGTCGGCGCCGGGGCGTGGTTCGGGCGGAAGCAGCAGACCACTAGTCAGTACTTTCTGGCAGGCCAGAACGTTCCGTGGTGGGCGATCAGTGCGTCGATCGTGGCGACGGAAACGTCGACGATCACCTTCATCTCCGTCCCCGGAATCGCGTATGCGCGCGGCGGCGACTTCACGTTTCTGCAGCTCGTATTCGGATACCTCGTTGGACGGATTGCGATTTCGATTCTCTTCATCCCGTCGTACTTCACCGGCGATCTCGTCACCGTCTATCAACTGCTGCAGCGGCGGTTCGGATGGCGCGTGCGCGCGCTGGCGTCGTCGCTGTTCATCGCCATGCGCACGATCGCGGACGGCGTGCGGCTGCTGCTGACCGCGTTCGTGCTCGCCGCGGTTTACGGAAGCGTGGCCGGCGTCTCCGCGGAGTCGGTGATCACGCTTTGCGTCGTCGGCATCGGCGTGGTGATGATCATCTTCACGTTCTACGGCGGCATGGAGGCGGTGGTCTGGATCGAGGTCGTGCAACTCGGGATCTACATCGCCGGCGCGCTGGCAGCGGCCATCGTCCTGACGCGGCACATCCCCGGCGGATTTTCTGCGGCGATGGAGATCGGACGCGCGTATGGGAAGTTCCGCGTCTTTGATTTCGCATTCGACGCGACGAAGACGTTTTCCTTCTGGGCTGGCCTCATCGGCGGCTGCTTCCTGACGATGTCGACGCACGGAACCGATCAATACCTGGTGCAGCGATATCTGTGCACCGACCGGCCGCGCAGCGCGGCGCTGGCGCTGCTGTCGTCCGGCGTCGTCGTGCTCGCGCAATTCATCGGATTCCTCTTCATCGGCGTACTGCTGTTCGCGTTCTACGCGCCGTACAAACTGGCCGGCTACGCGACTGCGGATGCGTCGGCGCCGTTCCACGCGCCCGATCAGGTCTTCCCCGACTTCATCACGCGCCATCTCCCCTCGGGATTGTCAGGGCTGGTCGTCGCGGCGATTTTCGCGGCGGCGATGTCGTCGTCGCTCAACTCGATCGCGGCAGCATTCGTGGCCGATCTCTACAAGCCATTTCGCGAGAACAAACAGGACAGTCACTACTTGCGCGTCTCGCACGTCGTCACGATCATCGCCGGCATCGTGCAGATCCTCGTGGCGCTGGCCGTGCGACACAAGAGTGAATCCGCGCTGAGCACGGCCCTCAGCGTTGCTTCCTTGATCAACGGCCCGATCCTCGGCGTGTTCCTCCTCGGCAGCGCCAAACGCGGTGGACCGCGCGCCGCGCTTGCAGGAATGACGGTCGGAATCGCGGTCGTCCTCACCGTTCGTTTTGCCACGCACGTGGCGTGGCCGTGGTACACCGTCATCGGGTCGCTGATGACGTTCGCCGTTGGCGCGCTCATTCCGGAGCGGGAGCATGCGACGGTTTAGCGCCGCGGCACTGGCCGCGATCCTCTCTGCCTGCACGACGATGCAAAGCACAAGCACTTTCGACGCCGCGAAACTGCGCGAAATCGATCACACGATCGAGACTGCCATCTCCGAGCACAAGCTCCCCGGCGGCGTCTTCCATCTCGAGCGCGGCAACTCCGTCTACGAGAAGGTGTACGGCAATCGCGCGCTCGTCCCCGCCGTCGAGACGATGACCGACGACACGATTTTCGACGCCGCGTCGCTGACGAAAGTCGTAGCCACGACGCCGTCGATCTGGCTGCTCATCGAACGCGGGAAGATTGAGATCGATGCGCCGGTGAGCCGCTACATCCCGGAGTTTCGCGGCGGCTGGCGCGACGAGATCACGATCCGCCATCTCCTCACACACACCTCGGGGCTGCGGCCCGACCTCGATCTCACGCCGCCGTGGAGCGGCTACGACACGGCCATCCGCATGGCCATCGCCGAGGAGCCGAGGCAGAGGCCGGGGTACACGTTCCGGTATAGCGACATCAATTTCGAGTTGCTCGGCGAGATCGTGAAGCGCGTTTCGGGCGATGACCTCGATGTGTTTGCAAAGCGAGTGATTTTCGAGCCGCTCGGGATGACTGATAGCGGATTTCGGGTGTCGGGAGTCGGGGGTCGGGAGTCGGAGCAAAAAACTCCGGCCGCCTCTCCGACACCCGACACCCGGCGCCCGACACCCTCCTCCCGAATCGCTCCAACCGAACAAACTCCCGAGGGCATGCTCCGCGGTGTCGTCCACGATCCAACGGCGCGGCGCATGGGCGGCGTGGCGGGTCACGCGGGACTCTTCACGACCGTTCACGACCTGACGCTCTACTGCCGCATGCTGCTGCGCGGCGGAGCGCCGATACTCAATACAGAAACGGTCAATATGTTGACGAGCGTTGCGACGCCGCCGAACGTGGCGGTGCGGCGCGCGGGCGGATTCGATATCGACTCCTCCTTCAGCCGGCCGCGCGGCGAGATTTTTCCGCTCGGGTCGTACGGCCACACCGGGTTCACCGGCGGGATGATGTGGATCGATCCGTTTTCGAAAACGTTCTACGTCTTCCTCTCGAACCGCGTGCATCCCAACGGTACCGGCGACGTGCTCCGGCTGCAGGTTGCACTCGGAACGCTGGCTGCCGAGGCCGCGCGAGTCTCGCGGGAGATACCGGCCGGCGCGCTGCCGGTGCGGGCCGGCGGACAGGTGCACTTCACGTTCGGCGGGCCGGACACGAACAACGGCATCGATCATCTGGAGAGCGAGCGTTACGCGCCGTTGCGCGGAATGAGGATTGGTCTGATCACGAATCACACCGGCATCGACCGCGCGTGGAATCCGACCATCGATTCGCTGCGCAGCGCACCGGACGTGACGCTCGTCGCGCTCTTCTCGCCGGAGCACGGAATCCGAGGGACTGTGGATGCGAACGTCGCGGACGCTACGGATCCCGTCAGCGGGCTCCCCCTCTACAGCTTGTACGGCGACACGCGAAAGCCAAAGCCGGAGCAGTTGGCCGGACTCGATGCACTCGTTTTCGATATTCAGGACGTCGGCACGCGCTTCTACACGTACATCGCCACGATGGGATTGGCGATGGAGGCGGCGGCCGCGGCGCATGTGAAGTTCGTCGTGCTGGACCGCGTCAATCCGATTGGCGGCTCGGAATTCGAAGGGCCGTTGCTGCATGGCGATGAAAGTTTCATCGCCTGGCATTCGCTGCCGATCCGGCATGGGATGACGGTCGGAGAACTGGCGCAAATGTTCAACGACGAGCGGCACATCGGCGCCGACCTCACCGTGATTCCGCTGACGCGCTGGCATCGCGAGCTGTGGATGGATGACGCGGGACTGCCGTGGATCAATACGTCGCCGAATATGCGCAGCGTGACCGAGGCGGGGCTGTATCCGGGAATCGGAATCCTGGAGTCGGCGGTGTCGGTGGGACGCGGAACGGAGACGCCGTTCGAAATCGTTGGAGCGCCGTACATCGACGGCGCAACCCTCGCGCGCGAGCTGACGGCGATGTCGTTGCCGGGGATCCGTTTCGAGGCGACGTCGTTCACACCGTCATCGAGCGTGTTCGCGAAGCAGCTCTGCGGCGGTGTGCGGATGACCATCACCGATCGCCGCACGCTGCGGCCGGTGTCAATGGGAATCGCCATCGCGCTCGTTTTGCATCGCACGTATCCGAACGAATTTGCGCTCGACAAGATCGCGCCGCTGCTGCGCGATCCGGCCACGCTCGAGGCCATTCGCGCGGACAAGCCGCTGGCGGAGATCGTGGCGATTTGGCGCGAGGATGAGGCGGCGTTCGCGGCGCGGCGCGCGAAGTACCTGCTCTATTAGGTGTTCGTCCATCCTGCGGCTCGCGAAGCGAGACGTCAGGATCTCCGGTGGCGCCGCGCTGCTTTCAAAATCACATCCTGCCGGTGCCACCGGAGATCCTGACATCTCGCTTCGCGAGCCGCAGGATTTGAACTGACCAAGTACCTAATGCTTCACCGCTCGACGTTTCGGCGGCGCATTCTGCCAGGAGAAGCCGTTGTGCAGGGTGGCGCTTGCTGCGCCGACGGTGACTACGACATCGCCCGACCCGGCCGCGTGGATCGGCACCGTGGCGTGGATCGTCACCGGATCAATCACCTGGACGTTGGTCGCTGCGACACCACCGACCGTCACCGACGTCGACGCCGATGAAAAGCCGGCGCCGTAGATCGTGACCGCAGTCGCCGCGGCGCCGGTCGCGCCGGACGACAACGCGGTATTCGGCGTGATGCTGATGACTGCCAGCGCCGGCACGGTGTACGTGAACGCGCCAGTGGCGGAGCCTTTCGTGGAGTCAGGATTCGTGACGGACACGTCGACGGCTAGCGGCGATGAAACCGGTCCGAGTGGCGTGTTCGCGGTGATCGACGTGGAGCTGACCACGACAACATTCACCGCCGGCAGCGCGCCGAAGGTGACCGTCGCACCGGCTTGAAAATTCGTCCCGGTGATCGTGACCGGAGTGCCGCCTGAGGTCGGTCCGGTGTTTGGCGAAACGCTGCTGACGGTCGGCGCGGGCAGCGTGTACGTGAACGACTGAGCGAGCGTGGCCGACTGGCTGTCGGTATTCGTAACAACGACGTCCACTTTGCCGGCTGCATGCGCGGGAGCGGTGGCCGTGATCGAGGTCGAGGTCACCGAAACATTCGTCGCAGCAACGCCGCCGAATTTTACGGTCGCATTGCTCAGGAAGCCGGTCCCGGTGATCGTGACGACCGTGCCGCCGTTGATGCTGCCGCTGGTCGGGAGGATGCTGGAGACTGTCGGCGCCGGATTGGTCACCGCGTTCACCTTCATCGTTCCAAACATGCTGCTGTGGCCTGTCCCGCAGTCGGGGATGTTGCAGACGAATGCGAATGTCCCCGCGGTCGTGGCGGTGAATTGAAACTCCTCCGACGCTCCACGAGCACAGTTGAGACCATTCTCGATGTAGGACTCCATCAGAATTCCGTGCCCTACCGTCGATCCGTCCTTCGACGGCACGGTGAGCGTGATGTTGACGACGTCGCCCTGATTGACGGTGAACGGGGTCGGACTGATGGTGAACGAAAAGCTCTGCGCGGTGACGGTGAAGTTTTTCGTGGCCGCGGCACCGACGCTGTCGGGCTGCGGGATGACTGTTCCGTGGATCGAGTTGCTCGCCAGGAATTCGCGCAGATGCGCGAGATGCTCCGCCTGAGCTAACGGCGACATCTCCATCGAATGGTGGTCAGGCATCTCCATTGTCGTTTGTGCTGCCGCCGCGGTCGCAAGGCCCAGAACCGCCGCAACCGTAAGGATCGCTCTCCGCATCACGTTCTCCCTGAATCGAGTTTTTACAAGCAAAGGCTTGAACAATAACTGATTCGACCGGACGGATACCGCCTTTGTTTACAACTTAACAATGATGTTTCGGCGATGGAGCAGCCAGAGGATCGCCAGCCAGAAGGCGACGAAGGCCAGCCCCCACAGAAGAGAGGCGAACTTGTCCGGAAAGTACGGCGCGAAGAAAGCGTCGAAGCTGGCTTGGTGGAGTGAGGTCTTCTTTCCGTCGATGGTTATCTTGAACAGCGAATCGATGCAGCGGGCCATGATCCCCGACCCGACGAACGCCACCAGCGGGTTGACGCCGTAGACGACGAACGGCCGCGCCCAGCCGCGGATCTGATGGACGTCGAGAATCCAGAGGCAGGTCGCGAGCGCGACGCAGGCGAAGCCGGCGGTGAAGACTACATAGCTCGACGTCCATAGGTTTTTGTTGATCGGAAAGACCCAGCTCCACAGCTCGCCGGTCATCATGCCGAGGCAGCCGGCGCCGAAAAGACCGGCGATGCGCTCCAACAAAGGCCGGCGTTTGTCGGTCAGCCAGCGGCCGGCGAAGATGCCGAGCATCGCGGTGGCGATTGCTGGAATCGTCGACAGCGGCCCTTCCGGATCCCACGTTTTCGTCGAAGCCCAGATGTGGTTCGTGCCGAGGATCAGACGATCGCTCCACGCGGCGAGCGTTCGTTCCGGCTGATCGAGGAGGAAGTAGCCAATCGTACCGGTGCCGGGAACGGGGACGAGCGTCATCACGAGCCAGTAGCCGAGGAGAAGCGTGACGATGATGGCGATCTGTTGTTTGACCGTCGTTCGGATGGTCATCAATCCGGCGGCGATGTACGCGAATCCGATCCGTTGCAGCACGCCCATGAATCGAAGGTGCTGCGCGCGCCAGAGCACCCGCTGCAGGAACGTCGGATCGGGAATCCCCGCCATCTTTCCCCACCAGAAAAAGGGGAAGGCATTCAGCAGCAGGCCGGCCAGCACAATCAGCAGACCGCGTCGAATGATCGTCAGCGTCAACGTGTTCGGATCGCGCCGGCTCAGCGACAAATGCGTGGTCACGCCGACGATGAAGAGGAAGAACGGGAAAATGAGATCGGTCGGCGTCCACCCGTTCCACGGCGCGTGTTCCAGCGGCGGATAGATCGCGCCCCAGCTGCCCGGATTGTTGACGAGCAGCATCCCGGCGATGGTGATGCCGCGAAAGACATCGAGCGCCATGAGCCGCTCCGAGGCGGGAACCGGCGGTGCGACCGTGGACATTGCCGCGTAGGGTAGCAGGCATAATTGCCGCGTGCGACGCGCAGCTTGCTTGTTTCTGATTCTCGCGGCGTGCGTTTCTGTCGGGCGATCGACTTCTCCCTACACGCTCATCCTCGGCATCGCCCAGGACGGCGGCTATCCGCAGGCCGGCTGCGATCGTCCCGACTGCCTTTCTGCCTGGCGCGATCCCGAACTGCGTCAGCGCGTGGCGTCGCTCGCAATCGTCGATCCGCAATCGCATCAGCGCTGGATCATCGACGCGACGCCGGATTTCCCATCGCAACTTGCGTCGCTCGATGCGGCGTCACCGCGCGGAACCGCGCTCCTCGACGGCATCCTCCTCACCCACGCCCACATCGGTCACTACCTCGGACTCGCCCACCTCGGGCGCGAAGTCCTCGGCGCGCATTCGATCAAGGTCTACGCGATGCCCCGCATGCGCGAATTTCTCCAGCACAACGGACCGTGGGACCAACTCGTTCGTTTGAAAAATATCGAGCTCGTGCCGATCGAGGACGGCGTGCCGTTCGCGCTGAACGAGCGGATCACCGTGACGCCGCTGCGCGTTCCGCATCGCGACGAATACTCCGAGACAGTCGGCTTCATCGTCCGCGGCCCATCGCACTCGATTCTCTGGCTGCCCGATATCGACAAGTGGGAGAAGTGGCCGACGACACTCGAGTCGGTGCTGGCGCAAGTCGATGTCGCCTACATCGACGGCACGTTCTACGACGCGACGGAGTTGCCGGGACGCAACCTGAGCGAGATCCCACATCCGTTGATGACCGAGACGCTGACGCGGCTCGCCAACTCACCGCTCCGCGCGAAGGTGCGATTCATTCATCTCAATCAATCGAATCCGCTGCTCCGCGAGCGGCGACGCGGGATTGTGATCGCCGCTGATGGAGAGCGAAACGGATTGTGAATTTTCGCGCTGTCGCTGACGCTCGATCACGACGCCGGATGGCGTCTCGGACGGTAGCCGGTCGTCCGAGCGAAGCGAGCGACCACCGGTTCACGTGCGGCGGCAGGATTCGACCCCGGATGGGGTCGCGTATCAAATACCAGGCGGCGTGAATTGTCTCCGCGACGCCTGCCGGGGTCGGATACTCCCGCGCGACGTGGACCGGTGGTCTCGCGCTTCGCGCGCGACCACCGGCTACCGTCCGAGTCGCCATCCGGCGACGTAGAGCTGGCCTTACCTCATCCTCGCCAGCGCTCCGGTTGTCTCGCGTCGATCCGACGCTGAACGCGATCGCGAGACGAACCGGAGACTGGTAGGGCTACCTCATCTTCATCAACGCTCCCGCGCCGAGGATGGCGGCGAGGAGCATCAGCGCCCATGTGGAGAGCGCGGGGACGTCGGTCGCGGGCGCCGTCACCGGTGGGGCGACGAATGAACTGTTGCCGGAGTTCGGATCGGAGGTCGCGCTGGAGACGCCTGCGCTGTTGGTAATCGGTCCGGTCGTTCCCGGTGCGGCGGTGGTGATGAGCGTGAAAGTCCCGGTGGCGCCGTTGGCGAACGACGGCGCGGTGCAGGTGATCGTGCCTGTCGTCCCGACCGGCGGCGCGGTGCAGACAAAACCGGGAGGCGCGGTAATCGATTGGAACAGCAGCGATGACGGGAGCGTGTCGGTGAAGACCACGGTCGTTGCGTTGCTTGGACCGCCGTTGGTGAGGCCGAACGTGTAGGTGATGAACGCCCCGTTCGTTCCGGAGTTGCCGGTCAGGCCAAGGTCCGCCGATCCGGCGGTGAAGGACGACGTCTGCGAATTGTTGCCAGGCGTCGGATCGGACGGCGTGCCGGAGACCGAGGCCGTGTTCGCGATCGCGCCGTTGGCGTTTGATACCGAGGTCACATTCAGCGTGAACGTGGCCGTTGCGTTGTTCGCGAGCGACGAGCCGGTGCAGCTGATCGTGCCGGTCGTGCCGGCGGTGGGCGTGGTGCAGACGTAGCCGGCCGGCGCGCTGATCGACTGGAACAGCAGCGTCGCGGGGAGCGTGTCGGTCATCGTCACCGAGGTGGCGGTGTCGGGGCCGTGGTTCGTCACGACGATCGTGTAGACAACGGCGGCGCCTGGGGCCGCGTTCGTCGTCGGTGTCGACTTCGTGATGCCGAGGTCCGCGCTGGGAGGAGGTGTGACGGTGGTCGTGGCGATGGCGCTGTTGTTTGCCTGGACCGTGTCGGAGGCATCGCTGCTGCCGGTGATCGTGTTCGACACGGAGCCGGAGACGGCGGTCACGTTCACGACCACCGTAAACGATGCGGAACCGGCGTTGGCCAGCGAGGCGATGGAGCAACTGATCGCGCCGGTACCGCCGATCGCGGGCGTGGTGCAGCTCCAGCCGCCGGGCGTGATGATGGACTGGAACGTGACGCCGGAACCGATCGACTCGGTGATGTTCGCGTTCGCGGCGGCGTCGGGACCGTTGTTGGTGATCGTCTGCGTGTAGGTGATCGTGCCGCCGGAGTTGACCGGATCGGGCGAGTCGCTGTTGGTCACCGCGAGATTCGCCGTCGGCACGACGTACGCCGTCGAGACGGTCACGGCGTTATTCGCGCTGTTCGGATCGGCCACGTCGCTGCTGGCGGTGAAAAGCTCATTGATGGTGGTGTTGTTTGGGCCGATCTGGGCCTGGCCCGCTTTCAGGACGACCGTGAAGACCGATGATCCGAGTGCCATCGACGGAATGCTGCACGTGAAGCCGGAACCTTGTCCGACCGTCAGCGGCGGACAGCTCCATCCGGCGGGAATGGTGATCGACTGATACGTCAGACCGTTGCTGAGCAACGCGCTCATCGTTGTATTTGCGGCCGCATCGGGACCGGCATTCGTAACCGTGACCGTGTAGGTGATGTTGCCGTTCGGCGCGACCGGATCGGGCGAATCGCTGCCGGTGATCTGGATGTCGGCGTGCGGCGTCACGTACGCGGTCGAGACAGCTACCGCGTTGTTGGCGTTGTTCGGATCGGCCGAGTCGCTGCTGGTGGTGAAGGTCTCGTTGATGGTCTGGTTGTTGATACCGAACTGCGCGGCGCCGGCTTTCAGGACGATCGTAAAGACCGACGTCGTCAAACCGAGATTGGCGGCGGTACAGGTGAACGAGGCGCCGTGTCCGACCGAAAGCGACGGACAGCTCCAGCCTGCCGGCACCGTCATCGACTGCCAGAGCAGCGTGTTGTTGAGGATCACCGACATGTGCGCGTTCGTGGTGGCGTCCGGACCGGCGTTGGTGACGTTGACGGTGTAGGTGATATTGCCGTCCGGCGCGACCGGATCGGGCGAGTCGGTCGCGGTGATCTGCATATCGGCGTGCGGCGTCACGTACGACGTCGACACAGCTACCGCGTTGTTGGCGCTATTCGGATCGGCCGAGTCGCTGCTGGTGGTGAACGTCTCGTTGATGGTCTGGTTGTTGATGCCGAACTGCGCGGAGCCGGCCTTGAGGACGATCGTGAACGTCGACGTGGTCAAGCCGAGATTGGCCGCGGTGCAGGTGAACGATGCGCCATGTCCGACCGACAGTGACGGACAGCTCCATCCCGCCGGAACCGTCATCGACTGCCAGAGCAGCGTGTTGTTGAGGATGACCGACATCGTGGCGTTCGTGGTCGCGTCCGGCCCGGCGTTGGTCACGTTGACCGTGTAGGTGATGTTGCCGTCCGGCGCCACCGGATCGGGGGAGTCGGAGGCCGTGATCTGCATGTCGGCGTGCGGCGTCACGTACTGCGTCGAAACTACCGCCGCGTTGTTCGCGTTGTTGCTGTCGCCCCAGTCGCTGCCGGTCGTAAAAGTCTCGTTGATCGTTTGATTGTTGATTCCGAACTGCGATTTCGCTGCTTTGAGGACGACGGTGAACGTCGACGTCGCCAATCCGAAATTCGCCGCGGTGCAGGTGAATGACGCGCCGTGTCCGACCGAGAGCGACGGACAGCTCCATCCTGCCGGAACCGTCATCGACTGCCAGAGCAGCGTGTTGTTGAGGATGACCGACATCGTGGCGTTCGTGGTCGCGTCCGGACCGGCGTTGGTAACGTTCACCGTGTAGGTGATGTTGCCGTCCGGCCCGACCGGATCGGGCGAGTCGGACGCGGTGATCTGCATGTCGGCGTGCGGCGCGACGTACGAGGTCGACACCGTGACGCTGTTGTTGCCGCTGTTCGGATCAGACTCGGTCGCGTTGACTCCGAACAATTGGTTGATGGTCTGATTGTTGACGCCGAACTGATTCTTTCCCGCGTTCAGGACGATCGTGAAGAGGTCGTCCGATCCCGGCAGCAGCGTGGCGGCGGTGCAGGTGAACGAGCCGCCGAATCCCACCGACAGCGACGGGCATGACCATCCTGCCGGCACGGTCATCGACTGCCAGAGCAGCGTTCCGTTCATGACGACGTTCAGATGCGCGGTCGTGGCCGTAGCCGGTCCCGCGTTCGTGACATGCACGGTGTAGGTGATGTTGCCATCCGGCGCTACCGGATCGGGCGAATCCGTTGCGGTGATCCCCATGTCCGCGCCGACGACTGCGAACGAGGCGACCGGGAAAAGGGCAAGACACAACACGAGCAATGCGCGACGGACGTTCATTGGATGGAAGCTCCTCTTTAGATAGGTCGCGCAAACGGAGGTCAAACTCCCTCAAACTGTCATCCAGAGCCGCCGGAGGCACATAGCCGCGTAGCGGCGGAGATGCCGGAGGACGGCGAAGGAACTCAAGATGCGCGGTCCCAGCCGCAGCCCGCGCAACGCCCGCGCGGTCCCAGCCGGAGCCCGGCACTTTTCCAGGGGTTCCAACGCCGTTCGCGTAACTTGAGATCCTTCGCCGTCCTGCGCCGTTCCGTCGCTTCGCGACTCCCGGCTTGGCGGCTCTGGATGACAGTCCCCAAATCGCTGCGGGGATTCCCCGACAGACTCTCAGGATGACAGGCAGTTACAATCACTCCATCCAAATGTCCGAGGTCACCCAACTCCTGCGCGAGTGGAATGCCGGGGAGCCTGAGGCGCGCGATCGCCTCATGCGGCTCGTCTACGATCCCTTGCGCGCCATCGCCGAACGGCATTTCGGACGCGAACGCGAGGGGCACACGCTCCAGCCGACCGCGCTCGTGCACGAGTTGTACGTCCGCTTCGCCGACCAGCGCCACGTCGAATTCCGCGACCGCGTCCACTTCTTCGCCGTCGCCGCCACCGTCATGCGCCGCATCCTCGTCGACCACGCGCGGCGCAAGTGGAGCGACAAGCGCGGCGGCGGCGCTGCGCCGCTGGCCATCGAATTCGCCGTCGGCGTTTTCGAGGAACAGAACTTCGACATCGTCGCGCTCGACCTCGCCCTCGATCGCCTCGCCGCCATCTTTCCGCAGCAGGCCCGCATCGTCGAGCTCCGTTTCTACGGCGGACTCACGCTCGACGAAACCGCCGAGGCGCTCGAAATCTCTGCCGCCACCGTCAGCCGCGAATGGACCATGGCCCGCGCCTGGCTGCGCGGCGCGATGAACGCGTCATGACCGCCGAGCCGCTCGACGCCGCATTCTGGGAGCGCGTGCGCACGCTGTTCCATGCCGCGGTCGATGTTGATCGCGACGCACGCGGACTGTTGCTCGACCGCTGCGGCGATCCGAATCTTCGTGCCGAGGTGGAGAGGCTGCTCGAACAACATGAGTCGGCGGCGGGATTTCTCGAACAGTCCGTTTGGGACCTCGTCGATACCGCCGACGCGAAGTGGGAGCACGTCCTCATCGGACCGTATCGCGTCGTTCGCCAGCTCGGGCATGGCGGCATGGGCACCGTCTTTCTGGCGTCGCGCGAGGACGCCGAATTCGAGCAGCGCGTCGCCATCAAGCTCGTTCGGCGCGGCGCGGGCGGCGAGTCGCTGCTGCAGCGCTTCCGGCAGGAGCGCCAGATTCTGGCCGCGCTCGAACATCCCAACATCGCCCGCCTGCTCGACGGCGGCACGACCTCCAGCGGCGTTCCCTACCTGGTCATGGAGTACGTCGAAGGGACGCCGATCGACGACTATTGCCGCGAGCACGACCTGCCGATCGACGCACGTCTACGACTCTTCCTCCAACTCTGCGACGCCGTGCAGTACGCGCATCGCGGATTGGTTATTCACCGCGACATCAAGCCGGCCAACGTCCTTGTCACCGAAGACGGCATCCCCAAGCTCCTCGACTTCGGCATCGCCAAACTCACGTCGGCGCAGACCAATGCCACAGTCACGCGTCTGATGACGCCCGACTACGCCAGCCCCGAACAACTTGCCGGCAAGCTCGTCACCACCGCCACCGATGTCTACTCCCTCGGCCTGCTGCTCTTCGAGCTGCTCACCGGCAAACGCCCGTTCGAAAACATCCACCGCACTCCCGACACCGAGCCGCCGCGCGCCAGCACCATCTCCGGCCTGCGCGCCCTTCGCGGCGATCTCGATCGCATCCTCCTCGTCGCGCTCGATCCCGATCCGAACCGCCGCTACGCCTCGGTGGACAAATTCGCCGACGACGTCCGCCGCCATCTCGACGGCCATCCGGTTTCCGCGCGCGGTGCATCCCTCGGCTACCGAACAGCAAAGTTCGTCCGACGCAACAAGCTCTTCGTCGCCGCGGCGGCGGTGACGGTGATCGTGGCCATCGTTGCGTTCCTGGCCGTGCTCCAACAGAAGCGCATCGCCGAACGCCGCTTCGAACAAGTCCGCTCGCTCGCCCACGCCGTCGTCTTCGATCTCCACGATGCCATCGCCAAACTCCCCGGCTCGACCTCGGCACGCGCACTCCTGGTCCGTCACGCGCTCGGCTACCTCGACGCGCTCGCGTCGGAGTCGGCGCGCAACACGCCGCTGCAGATGGAGCTGGCCGGCGCCTACGAACGCGTCGGCGACGTGCAGGGTATGCCCTACCGCGCAAACCTCGGCGACAGCGCCGGCGCGCTTGCCAGCTATCGCAAAGCGCTCGACATCGCCGAGGAGGTGCGGAGACGCCAGCCGGAGAATGCGAACACGTTGCTGCTCATCGCCGATCTCCACGACCGCACTGGCTGGGTCGAGCAACGCGCGCTCCGCTTCCGCGACGCGCTCGCGCATCATGAGGCCGCACGAACGATTCGCGAATCGCTGCACGACGACTTAGCGCTAGCACGCACGTGGGTGGCGATCGCCGATTCGCGCTATCAATCGAACCATCCTGCCGCTGCCGTCCGCGGCGCCTACGAAAATGCGGAGCAGATTCTCGACCGCGTCACTGTCACCGACGCCAATCGCAAGGACGTCCTGACCGAGCAAGGCCGCGTCCACCAGCGCCTCGGTGGTTATTTCACCGGCGCTCGCGAACACGATCCCGAACGCGCGCTGCAGCATCATCAGGCCGCCGAACGGGCCCTCGAAGCGCGCGCGTCTCTCGATCCAAGCGACGCGGTCGCGAAGCGCAACTTCGCCGACCAACTCGTGATGACCGCCACCCTCCAGAACAGCGTCCACGACGGCGCCGCCGCGCTGGCGGGAACGTCGCGCGCTCTCCCCATCCTGCGAGCCCTGGCTACCGCCGACGCCGACAACGTCGAAGCACAACACGACCTGGCTTTCGCCTACACGCAGAACGCACGCGCCAACATGAACCTGCAACGCTGGCCCGCCGCCGAGGCCGCCGCCGAGGAAGCGCTGGCCATCCAAACCCGCCTCATCGAACACGATCCCACCAACCGCGAATACCGCCGCGACATGGCCGGCCTCTACTCAATCATGAGCGACGTCCACGCCGCCCGCGGCGACACCGCAAGCGCCGAAAAGTACGCCGCGATGAATCGCGCGGAACGCGCGCGCATGAAGTGACGGCGCGAGAACACGTAGTTCACGCGGAGACGCGGGGACGCGGAGGGAGCGCCTCTTTTCTCCGCGTCTCCGCGGCTCCGCGTGAAAAGGTTTTATGGGACTAACAGCACCTTCCCCGCCGTCACGCGCGCTTCGAGCGCGCGATGCGCCTCGGCGGCGTCGCGGAGCGGTACTTCGCGATCGATGCGCAATTTCAGCGTGCCGGATGCGATCCACTCGAACACATCGCGCGCTCGGCCGAGCAACTCCTCGCGCGTGAGCGTGTAGTGGCCGAGGCTGGGTCGCGTCAGGAAGACGGCATTCTTCGCCAATCGCCCCGGCTCGAACGCCGGCACGACGCCGCTCGATTGTCCGAACAGCGCCAGCGTCGCGCGAACGCCGCAACAATCGAGGCTCTTGTCGAAGGTTGTCTTTCCGACGGAGTCGTAAACCGCGTGGCATCCCTTACCGCCCGTCTCCGCCATCACGATCGCTTCGAAATCGTCCTTCGTGTAATCGATCACGACGTCGCATCCCGCTTCGCGCGCGATGTCGAGATGTTTCGACGACGCCGTCCCGAATACGCGCGCACCGCGCATCTTGGCCATCTGCACCAGCAGCGCGCCGACGCCGCCCGCCGCCGCGTGGACCAGCACGTTTTCGCCGCGCGCAATCGCATGAACGCTCGTGGACAGATACTGCGCCGTCATCCCCTGCAGCATCGCCGCGGCCGCGGTCTTCGCATCGATCGAATCCGGCAGCGGCACGAGCTTGTCCGCCGGCGCGATCGCGAACTCCGCATACGCGCCGCGCACACCCGCAAATGCGACGCGATCGCCAACCTTCACGAGGTCGACGCCCTCTCCAATCGCCTCGACGACGCCCGCACCCTCCGACCCGGGCGTGAACGGCAGCGGCATCTTGTACAACCCCGTCCGGTGATAGACGTCGATGAAATTGACACCGATCGCCTCGATCCGAACGAGCGCCTCGCCGGGCCCCGGCTTCGGCGTTTCGATGTCTACGTATTGGAGAACTTCGGTGCCGCCGGTCTGGGAAACACGAATGGCTTTCATGGATGCGTACCGTAGCAGATGAGCGAGCGCACAGCCGTAGCGCCGCCGGCTCGGCGGCTGGACCACCAGCGGCTCGCTGGCGCTTCTCCTTGCCGCCGAGCCGGCGGCGGTCCAGCCGGCGGGCCGCCGGCGCTACGGAGAGCACACCTGAGATAATGATCCGCCGCATGTCCCTAGCCCCCTTCCACCCCGTCCTCCAACGCTGGTTCTCCGAATCGATCGGCACTCCCACCACCGTCCAGCTCCGCGGATGGGAAGCAATCCGCGAGAAGAAACACACCCTCATCGCCGCCCCCACCGGCTCCGGCAAAACGCTCGCGGCGTTTCTCACCGCGCTCGACGAGCTGTACGTCGAAGGAACGCAGAACGAACTGCCCGATGAAGTCCGCGTCGTCTACGTCTCACCGCTGAAAGCGCTCAGCGCCGACATCCACAAGAATCTCGCCGAACCGCGACGCGGCATCAAGAGGATCGCGGAAGAGATGGGGCTGCATGCGCCGCGAATCACGGCGGCGGTGCGCACCGGCGATACGACCGCCTCCGAACGCGCGGCCATGCTGCGCAAGCCACCGCACATCCTCGTCACGACGCCCGAGTCGCTCTACCTGCTGCTGACCGCCGAACGCAGCCGCGAAATGCTGCGCACCGCGCGCACCGTCATCGTCGACGAAATCCACGCCGTGATCGGCACGCGCCGCGGCGCGCACCTCGGCATCACCCTCGAGCGATTGCAGCAGGTCGCGGAGCAACCGCTGCTGCGCCTCGGACTCTCCGCGACGCAGAAGCCGATCGAAGAAGTGGCGAAATACCTGGCTGGAACGGGAATCGGGGGTCGGGAGTCGGGAGCCGGAGATTTCGAGAGTTCCGACACCCGACTCCCGACACCCGACTCCCGCGTAAAAATCATCGACGAAGGCCATCGCCGTACCATCGATCTAGCCCTCGAAATCCCGCGCAGCGACGTCGAGACGGTCATGTCGAACGAGGTGTGGGAGGACTACTACGACCGCCTCACGCAGCTCATCCTCGAACACAAAACCACGCTCGTCTTCGTCAATACGCGCCGCATGGCCGAACGCGTCGCGCGCCATCTGAGCGACCGCCTCGGCGAAGACGCCGTCACCGCACACCACGGAAGTCTGTCGAAGGAAAAGCGCCTCGACGCCGAGTCGCGCCTGAAAAACGGAAAACTGAGAGCGCTCGTCGCCACCGCGTCGCTGGAGCTCGGCATCGACATCGGCCACGTCGATTTGGTCTGCCAGATCGCCTCGCCGCATCGCATCGCCACGCTGCTGCAACGCGTCGGACGCTCCGGCCACACCGTTTCCGGCCTGCCGAAAGGCCGCCTCTTCCCCATCTCGCGCGATGACCTCATCGAATGCGCCGCGTTGATGCGTGAAGTCCGCCGCGGCGAGCTCGACACGATCGTCACGCACGACGCGCCGCTCGACGTCCTCGCGCAGCAGATCGTCGCCGAGACTTCGTGCGCCGATTACAGCGAAGACGAACTATTCGAGCTGATGCATCGTGCGTGGCCGTATCGCAATCTCACACGCAAGGATTTCGACGAAGTACTGGCCATGGTCGCGGAGGGTTTCGCCACGAAACGAGGCCGGCGCGGCGCGCTCGTGCATCGCGACGAAGTCAATCATCGCGTTCGCGGTCGACGCGGCTCGCGCATGCTGGCCATAACCTCCGGCGGCGCAATCCCCGAGGTTGCGGATTACAAGGTGGTGTTGGAGCCGGACGACACGGTAGTCGGCACGCTCAACGAAGATTTCGCCATCGAGAGCAACGCAGGCGACATCTTCCAGCTCGGCAACGCCTCCTGGCTGATCACGCAAGTGATCAGCGGCACCGTCCGCGTCGCCGACGCCCATGGCGCGCCGCCCACGATCCCCTTCTGGCTCGGCGAGGCGCCGGCGCGAAGCGACGAGTTGTCGAAGGCGGTGAGCGAAATGCGGCGGGACATCGAGAGCTTGCTGAGCGGGAGTCGGAGCGAAACCGAGCCTGCCACCTCGGATTTTGGACCCCCGACTCCCGACCCCCGGCTCCCGATCGATTTCCTCATCGCCGAAACCGGCCTCCCCGAATCCGCCGCAACGGACATCGTCAACTACTTGACCGACGCCCGCAACGCCCTCGGCGCGATGCCGACGCAGGACACGATCATCCTCGAGCGTTTCTTCGACGAATCGGGCGGCATGCAGCTCATCCTCCACGCCCCCTTCGGCAGCCGCATCAACAAAGCGTGGGGGCTGGCGCTGCGCAAGCGCTTCTGCCGCCAGTTCAATTTCGAGCTGCAAGCCGCGGCCACCGAGGATGCCGTGTTGTTGTCGCTGGGGCCGCAGCACTCGTTCCCGCTGGCGGACGTCTTCCGCTATCTCCATCCCGCCACCGTCCGCGACGTCCTCGTGCAGGCCATGCTCGCCGCGCCCGTTTTCCAGACGCGCTGGCGCTGGAACACCACCATCTCGCTGGCCATCCCGCGCAATCGCGGCGGACGCAAAGTTCCGCCGCCGCTGCAGCGAGCCATGGCCGACGACCTGATGGCCGCCGTCTTCCCCGATGCCGCCGCCTGTCCCGAAAATCTGGCCGGCGACCGCGAGCTGCCGGATCATCCGCTCGTCAACCAGGTCGTCCGCGACTGCCTCGAAGAAGCGATGGATTTCGACGGCCTTACGCGCGTGCTCACGCGCATCCACGCCGGCGAGATCGAATGCATCGCCCGCGACACCACCGAGCCGTCGCCGCTCGCGCACGAAATCCTCAACGCCAAGCCGTACGCGTTCCTCGACGACGCGCCGCTCGAGGAGCGCCGCACGCAGGCCGTGATGACCCGCCGCTCGACGTCGAACGACCTCAGCGTCCTCGACGCCAACGCGATCGAACGCGTCCGCGACGAAGCGCGTCCCGATCCGCGCGATGCCGACGAACTGCACGATGCATTGCTGACGTTCGGATTCCTGCTCGAAGGGGAAGTCGAAGCGCCGTCGCTCTTCATTGAACTGGCAGCGTCGCGACGCGCAACACTCCAGGAAGCCAATCCGCAGCTGACGCAGATGGACGCAGATTTAGAAAAGACGAGCCGCCTTCATCTGCGTAAATCTGCGTCATCTGCGGATAACCCCCGTGGGTGGTGGATCGCCGCCGAACGCATCCCGGAATTCAAAGCCATCCACCCGTCGATCACTCCTGACATCGGCCCGCCGCCAAGCCGAAAAAAAGAGTGGCAACGCGAAGACGCCATCGTAGAAATCATCCGCGGAAGAATGTCCCTCCTCGGACCAACTACCGCCGACGAACTTGCGTCCTCGATGCGCATCGAAGAAAGAGAAGCCGACGCCGCGCTACTAAAACTCGAATCCGAAGGCGTAATCCTGCGCGGCACTTTCACAGCTCCTGACGAATGGTGCGATCGCCGCCTGCTCGCGCGCATCCATCGCTACACGCTCAATCGTCTGCGCGCCGAAATCGAACCGGTCACCGCCGCCGACTTCATGCGCTTCCTCTTCGCCTGGCAGCACGTGACGCCATCGTCGCGCCTGACCGGTATCGACGGTGTTCACGAAGTCATCAAGCAACTCGACGGATTCGAGATCGCCGCGAACGCGTGGGAACGCCACGTCCTCCCGCTGCGCATCGACCGCTACGACCCGTCGCTCCTCGACGCGCTCTGCTTCACCGGCGAAGTGGGATGGGCGCGCCTCACCACCGGCGTCGCACTTTTCCCGCGCGCACACACCTCCGCGTGGCTGACCGAGACCACACCAACGCTCACCGAACGCGCCCAAAACGTTCTCGATCTCCTCCGCACGCGCGGCGCCTCCTTCGCCCGCGACCTCGGCGATGACACCGAAGCACTCAACGAGCTCACCAGCGCAGGCCTGATCACCTCAGACGGTTTCATCGGACGCCGACCCGAGCGCGCAGGCCGCTGGGCATTGATGACTTACAACATCGATCGCGAAGAAGCCGTCGAGACGCAAGCCCGCGCGCTGTTGCAACGCTACGGCGTTATCTTCCGCCGCCTCCTCACCCGCGAACCGAACGCCGCCCCCTGGCGCGAGCTCGCCCGCGTCTACCGCCGCCTCGAAGCCCGCGGCGAAATCCGCGGCGGCCGCTTCGTCACCGGCATGTCCGGCGAACAATTCGCGCTCCCCGACGCCGTCACGCACCTGCGCGAAATTCGCCGCACGCCCGCCGACGGACGCCTCACCGTCATCAGCGCCTGCGATCCCCTCAACCTCATCGGCATCCTCACCACCACCGACCGCATCCGCGCCATCGCCGGAACCCGAATCGCCTACCGCGACGGCGTCCCCGTCGCGGTCATGGAAGGCGATTTCCTCCGCCCCTTCGACCAACCGGATATCGAAGCAGCGGCCGCGTTGGCAGGGCGCCGTGTTCCGGTAGCCTCGGGCTTCGTTGGGCGGACGGCGTAAGATCGCCGAGGCGAAGATGAACCGTCGTCGTCTGTTACGTCGTCTTCTCGATGGTCACCTTCAGAACATTCGCTTTCGAGACCTTCGTGACCTGGTGGAAGGCTTCGGTTTTCGGCTGACACGCATCAGCGGTAGTCATCACATCTTCGAGCACTCGAACATCACCGAACTCGTGAACCTGCAGGAAGTCGGCGGTGAGGGGAAGCCGTATCAGATCCGGCAATTTCTGCGGCTGATCGAGCGATATGACCTGCGACTAGAGGACGAGTCATGAGCGACTACCACATCAACATCTTCTACAGCGACGAGGACGGCGGCTACATTGCCGACATCCCCGATCTCGATTCGTGCTCTGCGTTCGGCAACACCCCCGATGTCGCGCTGGCTGAAGTGGAAATCGCGAAAAGTGCGTGGCTCGAGGCAGCGCGGTCATCTGGAAAGCCGATCCCGGAGCCGCGGTACCGGCCGGCGATTTATCAGACGCGGTAATGATCAGGACTGATCCCAAAGAGAACGACAATCTCCCCTTCTCCGAACGCGTCCGTATCGCAGCGGAGCTGCTCGAGTCGCTTGACTCGGATCGGACGCAGCTGACGCAGGTGAGCGAGGAGGAGCGGCGGCGGCTGTTGCATGCGACGCGGCGTGTAGCGGAGCCGGATCATCATGCGCGGCGGAAGCTGGTGAAGGCGGGGCGGCGGGCGCGGAAGGCGGCGAAGGTTCAGCAGGATGATGAGGTGTTGAACTCGTCCGGCATCCGCGAACTCAGGCGGAAGCCGGTGTTCACGACGCCGAATGCGTATCGATCGCCGGAGGCTGAGGAGCCGCGGGCCACTTCAGAGTCGCAGCATTGCTACGTCTGCAAGCAGCACTACGACGTCGTCCATTTTTTCTACGACCAGCTCTGTCCTTCGTGTGCGGAGTTGAATTTCTTCAAGCGCACGGAGACCGCCGATCTTCGCGGACGCGTGGCGCTGTTGACTGGCGGTCGCGTCAAGATCGGCTATCAGGCGGGACTGAAATTGCTGCGCGCAGGTGCGCGGCTCATCGTCACCACGCGATTTCCGCGCGACTCGGCGGCGCGTTATGCGCGTGAGGACGATTTCGGCGAGTGGTCCGATCGTCTGGAGATTTTCGGACTCGATCTCCGTCACACGCCGAGCGTCGAAGCGTTCTGCCGCGAGATGCTGACTACGCGCGACCGGCTCGATTTCATCATCAACAATGCCTGCCAGACCGTGCGCCGTCCGCCGGCGTTCTACGAGCACATGATGGAATCGGAGACCGCGTCCATCCATACGCTCTCCGAGGTGGAACGCAAGCTTCTTGGCGCATTCGAAGGATTGCGTGGATACCAAATGCTGCCGGAAGCGGCATCGGCTGAAGGGCTGATGCGCTCCGCACAACTCTCGCAGCTTCCGCTCCTGCCGGAGGATCGTCACGATCGCGATCTCTTTCCCGAGGGCCGGCTCGATCAGGATCTTCAACAGGTCGATCTGCGCGGACGCAATTCGTGGCGTCTGCTGCTAGCCGAGGTTTCGTCGGTCGAGTTGCTGGAAGTGCAGTTGGTTAACGCCGTCGCGCCGTTCGTCATCAACGCGCGTTTGAAACCGTTGATGCTGCGGACTGCGAATCGCGACAAGCACATCGTCAACGTGTCCGCCGTCGAAGGGCAGTTCTATCGCAATCAAAAAACGACGCGGCATCCGCACACGAACATGGCCAAGGCCGCGCTGAACATGATGACCCGCACCTCGGCTGCCGACTATCACGCGGACGGCATCCACATGAACAGCGTCGACACGGGATGGGTGACGGACGAGGATCCGGCCGCGCTGGCGGAGCGGAAGACCTCGGTGCATCGCTTCCATCCGCCGCTCGACATCATCGACGGCGCCGCGCGCATCGTCGATCCGATCATCGCCGGCATCAACAGCGGCGTTCACGTGTGGGGACAGTTCCTGAAGGATTACAAACCGACGGACTGGTAGCTGTCATCCTGAGCCGCCGGAGGCGTTGGAGCGCGAAGCGCGGAACGCCGAAGGACGGTTGAAGGACCCCCCGGCTGATAACGTGGGCGGCGGCTATTCACGATGCAAGCACTGAGGGGGTCCTTCGACCGTCCTCCGGCGCTCCGCCTTCGGCTACGACGCCTCCGGCGGCTCAGGATGACAGTGTTAACCCTCCCCCATTCTCTTCGTATCCCCGGGCAGAGGACCTACCAATGCCGAAAAAACTGATCACCCTTCTTTTCGCTGCCGCCATCGCCACGAGCGCGTTTGCGCAGGCTCCCGCTACTGCGTCATCGACGACCACCACGACGACTACCGTCGTCACCGATACCGACAGCCGTGAAACGCGCGAGGCGTTTCACACGACGCTGCAGCGCTATCCGACGGAAGTCAGCCGCGTGCTCAAACTCGATCCGTCGCTGATGACGAATCAGTCGTATCTCGCCAACTATCCGGCGCTGGCGTCGTTTCTGGCGCAGCATCCGGAGATCGCGCACAGCCCCACGTTCTATCTCGCCAACGTCTACGTCGGCGATGAGCGCCCCGCCGAGAACAGCAGCGAACGCGTTTGGCGCTCGACGATGGAGGGCCTGTCGATCTTCGCCGTCCTCGCGCTCGTGACCGGCGTGTTGACGTGGCTCGTGCGCACACTCATCGAGCATCGCCGCTGGAGCCGCATGTCCAAAGTGCAGGCCGAGGTGCACAACAAATTGATGGACCGTTTCACGGCGAATGAGGATCTGCTCGCGTACATCCAGACGCCGGCGGGAAAACGTTTCCTCGAATCGGCGCCGATCGCGCTCGATGGCGCGCCGCGCGCGGTCGCCGCGCCGGTGAGCCGCATCCTCTGGTCGGTGCAGGTCGGGCTCGTTCTCGCCGCGGCCGGCTTCGGGCTGGAGTACGTCAGCGGCAGCATCGAGAAGACCGTCTCGCAGCCGCTGTTTGCGATGGGCGTGCTGGCCATTTCCATCGGCATCGGCTTCGTGGTCTCCGCCATCGTGTCGTACGTGCTCTCCCGCAGGCTCGGCCTGTGGGAGACGCCGGCGACACCTGCCGACGCCACGGCTGACTGAGACATGGGATCATTCACGCGATGGACTTCACGAGCGTCATGAACGATGCGTTGCTCTCTGTGGCCGGCGCGCGTGCGAATGCCGAGGCCGCGAGGCTGATGGACGAGGAAAGCTTTCGGGCGTTTTATGAGCGGACATCGCGCCCCGTCTGGATTTACCTGGCGCGCGTCACGGGCAATCGCGATCTCGCGGATGACTTGCTGCAGGAGACGTTCTACCGTTTCTACAAAGCCGGCGCGGCGCATCAGGATGAAAGTCATCGCCGCAATTCGCTCTTCTGCATCGCAACGAACATCGCCCGCGACGTGAATCGGAAAAAGACGCGGCATCCGGTCGAGCAGCTGGAGTTGAACGAGTCCGACGAGGAGATCGTCTCGATCGACGCGCGCATCGCCGAACGCTTCGAAGGCAGCACCGATCTCTGGCGCGCCATGGCTCAACTAAAACCAATCCAACGCGAGATGCTCTGGCTCGCCTACGCCCTCGGCTCCAGCCACGCCGAGATCGCGGACATCGTCGGCGTGAAAAGCGGCAGCGTGAAGATTCTCCTCTTCCGCGCGCGCCGAAAACTGGCCGGCCTCCTCGGAGCACGCTCATGAACTGTCCACAGGAAAACGAAACTCTCTTGCTTGTTCAAGCCGGACGCTGGCCGGACGGCTGCGACGATGCGATGCGGGCGCATACCGCTGCTTGCTCGACATGCGCCGACATCGTCCGCGTCGGATCGCTGATCGCCGGCGATTACCACGCTTCGCTTCGCACGTCGCATGTCCCCGCCTCGGGCGTGGTGTGGTGGCGGATGCAGCGCCGCGCGCGTCAGGAAGCGATCCGGACGGCATCGCGCGTGATCACCGTCGTGCAGGCGATCGCGGTCGCAGCAGGGGTGGCGGTGGCGATCGGAATTCTCGTGGTGACGAGCCGCGCATTCTCATTCGGCGCCGGCGATCTTTCGAAAGCCGTGCTCGCGCAGTGGAGCATCCCGCTGATCATCGCGCTGGCGTCATGGCTGGCTCTCGCTCCGGTGGCGGTGTACTTGGCGGTGAGTAAGGACTGATTTCACCACAGAGACACAGAGATCACAGAGGCTTCCTCTGTGTCCTTTGTGCCTCTGTGGTTGAAGCCTTACCGCCCGTTATCCAACTCCCGCGGCGGCGCGTTTTTCACGTACTTGTCGAACCAGTTGATCCGTTCCGCGAGGACGTCGAGCAGCGTCTCGCGGGCGGCGTAACCGTGGGCTTCGTTCGGAAGCGTGATGTAGCGAACCGTCGCGCCGTAGCCTTTCAGGGCCATGTAGAAACGTTCGGACTGGATCGGGAACGTGCCGGAGTTGTCGTCGGCTTCGCCGTGCATCAGAAGGATCGGATCCTTGATCTTGTCGGCGTACCAGAACGGCGACATCTTCGCGTAGAGGTCGGGCACTTCCCAGAACGTGCGGCGCTCGCTCTGGAAACCGAACGGCGTGAGCGTGCGGTTGTACGCGCCGCTCTCGGCGAAGCCGGCGCGGAAGAGGCGCGAATGCGCGAGCAGATTCGCGGTCATGAACGCGCCGTAGCTGTGGCCGCCGACACCGATGTGATCGCGATCGCCGACGCCCATCTCCACCACTTTGTCGATGGCCGCATCAGCGCTGGCCACGAGCTGGTCGACGTAATGATCGTTGGCGGTCTCGCCCGGTCCGACGATCGGCATGGTCGGATTGTCGAAGATGGCGTAGCCGGACAGCAGCAGGAAGAGGTGTGAGTAGCCGCTCACGATCGTGAAGCGATTCGGTGAGCCGCTGACCTGGCTGGCGGTATCGGCGTCGCCGAACTCGCGCGGATAGGCCCACATGATCACCGGAACGCGTTCGCCCTTTTTGTAGCCGGGCGGGAGGTAGAGCGTCGCCGACAACCTCACGCCGTCCTTGCGCTGATACGTCACGTACTGATGCTCGATACCGCGAAGCTGTGGCTGCGGATCCTTGAACGCCGTGACCGCTTTCCGCGAATCGCCGCCGACGGTGCGCACGTAATAGTTCGGCGGATCTTTCGGCGTCTCGTAGCGCGTGAGGATGGTGGTGAAGTCATTACTCAACGGCGCGATGACGGTTTCGTACGCGTCGCCCGCGCTGCGAAACAGCCGTTCGCTCTCGAGAGTCTTCAGGTTCAACCGGTCGAGGAACGGGCGGTCGCCTTCCTTCGACGCGCCTTGGCCGGTGAGGTAGATCGAATCGCCAATCTGGATGATCGGACTGGTCGAGCCGCGGCCGCCGAAACCGGCGAAACTGCGCGATCCCGCATCGTGCCTGACGGGCGTCCCCGGATTGTCGTACGCGGCATCCTGCTTGCGATCCCACAACTTCCGCGGCGCGGCGCCGTCTTCGAGGATCCACGTACGCGTCTTGCGCGAAATGCGATCGAACTCGCTCAGCAGCGCGACGCCTTTCTCGGTGTACGAAATCCCGGCGAACCGCCACTCCGTCTTCCCGATCTCCGACGGTTCCGCGCTGAACGGCGCGGCCAGCGTCATCACGCGATCGCGAAACGGCACCTTGTTCTTCGGATCGCCGCCGTCGAGCGCTTCGGTCCACACGACGGTGGCCGGCTGGTCCTCGCGCCAGTGATGCCCGCGCGGTCCGGCCTCGACGCCCGTCAGCGGCACGCCTTCGCGGCTGGGCTGGTCGGCGAGTTTCTTCACGACCGCGCCGTGGCGATCCCAGATCTCGACGTCGTCTGGAAAGTCGCCCATCGGAACGAGATGCGAGAACGGCCGCTTGATTTTCGTGACCAGGATGAAGTGATCGTTCGGCGACGGTGCAACGTCACTGAGGATGGCGGGCTTGCCGATCGCGCTCATCGTGCCGGACGTCGCGTCGAACGAAACGAGCTGGCTGGTGAAGTAATACGCGAACAGCGCCTCGTCGTGCGCGGTGCGAATCATGTCCTCGTAGGTCGCGCTCTGCGCAGTCTTGCCGGCGTTCTCCTGGACGTTCGGACCGGTGGGAACGCTCGAATCGGCGGGAGCGGGGCCGCGCCCGAGGGGAACGGTCTTGCAGACGATGGTTTTGTTATCGGCGAGCCAATCGCACGGATCTCCCGCGGCCGCGTTCAGCCGCGCGGTGCCGCTGACTTTTTTCGCATCACCGGTCGTCGTGTTGGTGACCCACAGCTCGATGCCGTCAGTTCGCGTGTTCAGAAACGCGAGCTTCGATCCATCCGGCGAGAACTTCAGATTCGAAAGAATCGCGTGCTCGGGCACGATCACGTTCGTCGTCGCGCCGCCGCCGATCTTCTGCAACTTGATCGCGTAGATCAGCGACGCGCGATGCGGCCCGTTTGTGCGCGGATTCACGCGCTCGCCCGCGAGGCGAAGCATCGGCTGCGACAGCGCTGCGATCGTCGGCTGCCCTTTCCGATACGCCAACGACATCACCTTCTTCGATGGACTGAGCAGCACCTCGGGCAGCGGCGGCGCATCGAATGCCGCAACGACTTCCGGCGGAGGCACGAGGTACTTCGGTGTGTCGGCGGCGAGCGTGGCGGCGAGAAGGAAGAGCAGCGGCAGCAAGCACTTTCGCGTCATGGCGCGGGATTGTACTCACGCGGAGCCGCGGAGACGCGGAGAGAACCGGTCAATGCACGCCGAGGACGACGTGGTAGATGGAATCGGACGGGCCGGGAGAACCTCGCTGCACGAGAAACGATTGACCGTCCGGCAAGACTGCAAAGTGCTGAAGGTCGGGCAAGCGGAAAAGTTCGTGGGTTGTCGCGTCGTCCCAACGGCCGGAGGGGCCGGGCACGGCGCTGATGATGGAACCCTCCGCGCCTTCATAGACGATTTCCCGGCGGATCGAAACGGGATCCGACGAAAGGATCGACGCGATCAATGTCGCGCGTGACGATCCGACGAACGGGCGCTTCCCGTCACCATCTCGTAGAGGATCACGCCGAGGGAAAAGATGTCCGTTCGATGATCGAGAGGACGTCCTTCGACTTGTTCGGGAGACATGTACTGAAACGTCCCCACGACGTTCCTTCGGCGGTCAGCGGCTCGCGCCGCGTGGCCGTTTCTTCCTGATCCAGAGGTTCCGACACCGGATCGGCGAACTTTGCCAGACCGAAGTCGAGCAGCTTCGCGCCGCTGTTCGTGATCATGATGTTGCCCGGCTTCAGATCGCGATGAACGATCCCTGCGCGATGCGCGTGCTGCAGCGCGTCGGCGATCTGCGCTCCCAACTTCAGGAACTGACTCTTCGGCAGCGGACCTCGAGCGAGTTTGTCAGCGAGCGTCTGGCCTTCGAGGTACTCCATGACCAGGTACTCGGTGTCGCCGTCGCGGCCGACGTCGTAAAGCGCGCAGATGTTGGGATGCGAAAGCGCCGAGATCGCGCGTGCCTCGCGCTCGAATCGCGCGCGCGACGCCTCATTCGCTATCAGATGCGCCGGCAGCACCTTGATCGCAACGATGCGGTCCAGCCGCGTATCGCGAGCGCGGTAGACCTCCCCACCCCTCCGGCGCCGAGCAGGGTCACGATCTCGTACGGACCCAGCCGCCGCCCACTCTCCAGATTCATCGCCGCGCAGTATGCGGCAAGCCGCCCTCCGCGTCTCCGCGTCTCCGCGTGAACTGCTATCGTTCGTGCTCGGAGGCCAGTCATGACTCGACTTCGGACGATCACCGTCATCGCGCTGGTGATGCTCGGAAGCGCGACAACGTTCGCCGACGGCGCAAAAGGAACCTTCCACTTCGGCGCTATCCAGTTCGAGCCGGTCGATGCGTTCGCGTATCAGGAGACGACGGACGATCCCGCCAAGCCGCTGCCGATCGTCATGCTCGCCAACTTCAAGATCGATCGTGCCGCGGTCGTCAACGCGATCAACACGCCCGGCGCTCTCATCGAGCAGGCCGCGAACACGAAGGACGGCGCGTTCCTCCTCGTGCGCGTCGTTTCCGCGCAGCGTTGCGGCGTCTTCGCGTTTCTGAATCAGGCGCAACGCCAGATCGATCTCTCCAATACCTTTGCGGCGAAGGGCGTCACCGTGACGCCCTCGCGCGTGGCCGGCGAATGCGCGACGACGAAGCCCGAGAAGATGTTCGACGACGCGTACGACTTTCACCTCTCGTACGACGTGCCGCTGACCGCCATTCCGAAGCCGGCGATACTCGCCGCGGGCGGCGGCGAGCCGGGCGCCGCTTACGCCGGGCTCGTAAAAGCGATTCAGGCCGCCGATTGGAACGCGGCTCACTTTCTGCTTCCGCCCGATCAGGTGCCGCAGACGCGGCCGAAGCCTTCCGAGATGAAAGGCTATTTTCACGACCTCGGCCTGAACTATCCGAAGACGGTGAACGTGGCCGGCGGCCTTCTCAAAGGCGACCGCGCAGCGATCGACATCAGCGGCACAAACAACGAGGACAAGAAAATCAAAGGCACGGTGGCCCTGAAGAAAACCGCGACCGGCTGGCAGGTCATCGACCAGAACTTCTACTTCACCGATTAGAAATTGCGGCTACGGCCGCCGGCGGCCCCGAGGAGGCGCGGCGCCTCGATTCGTCGCCGCGGGAGCGTTCGATCTCCGCGGCTGCGGACGCGCCGCCGGCGCAGATCGGGCCGGTGCCGGCGCCACACCTCGCCGTTCCGCCTTCGCTTTCGCCCTCGCTCGATCCTCGGCTTTGCGCGCGCGGATCGCAGCGATCCGTTCCTGGATCGGGATCTCCAGTTTCTCGGCCGGCTTCTGCGCGTAGTCGAAATCGGGGACCGTGACGCGCGGCAGGCGTTTGCCGATGGCGCGTTCGATGGCGCGGAGATCGTTCTCCTCGTCCGGCGCGACGAACGTGATCGCGTCGCCGGTCAACTCGGCGCGCGCGGTGCGGCCGACGCGGTGGATGTAATCCTCAGGCATGCCCGGCACGTCGAAATTCACCACATGCGAGAGCGCCTCGACGTCGATCCCGCGCGCGGCGATGTCGGTGGCCACGAGGATTTGATAGCGGCCGTTCTTGAATCCGGCCAGCGCGTCGGTGCGCTGGGCCTGGCTGCGATTTCCGTGGATGCGGGCCACGCGAACCTTGTGGCGTTCGAGCTGCTCGAAAACGCGATTGGCGCGATGCTTCGTGCGCGTGAAAACGATCGCGTTCTGGATCTCGCGCCGTTTCAGCAACGTCTCCAGCAGCGGCAGTTTTAAATCCTGCGACACCGGAAAAACCGATTGCGTGATGCCGGTCGCCGGCGCGGACTTGCGCTCGATCGAGATCGTGGCCGGATTCTTCAGCATCTCGCGCGACAGCTCCACGATCGGCTGCGGCAGCGTCGCGGAAAAGAAGAGGGTCTGCAGTTTCGGCGGCAGATGGCGAAGCACGCGGCGGATGTCGGGAAGGAATCCCATGTCCAGCATGCGGTCGGCTTCGTCGAGCACGAGGATTTCCAACCCCGCCAGCTTCGCGTAGGGATGCTGAAAGTGATCGAGCAGACGTCCGGGCGTGGCCACGATGACGTCGACGCCGCTGCGGAAGGCATGTTCCTGCGGCCCCATACCCACGCCTCCGTAGACGGCAGCTCCGGAGAGCGGCGTGTGGACGGCCAGCTCGCGCAGATGCTCGTCGATCTGCGCGGCCAGCTCGCGCGTCGGCGTCAGGATCAGCGCGCGCGTCGTACCGCGCTTCTTGCCGATCAGGCGATTGAGAATCGGCAGCAGAAACGCGGCGCTCTTACCGCTCCCGGTCATGGCACAGGCGAGGACGTCTTTCCCGGCAATCGCCGGCGGCATGGCGTCGATCTGAATCGGTGTGGGACGTTTGAATCCAAGCTCTTTGACTCCGCGCAGCAGATCGGCGTGGAGTCCGAATGACGAAAATGGCATCGATGATTTCTTCTTTCAATTCGCGGTCAGCCCGCGATCCTCTCACACATGCGCGCGCGCTTCGTCCTCGTCGAGCATGCACTGCAACTTTGTGGTGATGTCGCCGCGGCGCATTGCGCGCCCATCGATCGTTGCGACCGGCATCACGCCTTGCGTCGTGCTGGTGATGAACGTCTCATCCAGATCGAAGAGTTCCGTTTCGCGCAGCGGCCGTTCGTCAACGCGGAGTTGATTCGCCAGCGCGAGATTCACTACGCGGTCGCGCACGACGCCGGGCAGGATGTGCTCATCGAGCGGATGCGTGATGACCGTTCCGCCGCGGACACCGAAGAAACTAGAACTGGCGGCCTCGCGCACGGTTCCATCCTCGATGAGCAATGCTTCATCGGCGCCCGCGCGCTGCGCTTTCTTCTTGGCGATCGCGTTTGCGAGCAGGTTCACCGACTTTACGTTGCAATGTTTCCAGCGCAGGTCGTCGGCGGTGACGAGCGCGAAGCCGCGCGCTTTCTTCGCCGCGTCGGGAAAGGGGAACGCGCGCGAATACATGAGGGCCGTCGGCGTCAGATCGTCGGGGTAAAAGTGCTTCCGCTCCGATTCGCCGCGCGTGACCTGGATGTAGACGATGCCGTCATCGAACGCCGTCCGCAACAGCAACTCGCGAATCACATCGCCGAACTGCGTCTCATCCCACGGCACGCGAATCTCGATCTCGCGCAGTCCGTTCTCCATGCGCCGGTAGTGGTCCGAGAGAAAAATCGGACGTTTGCCGAGAAATTTGAAGACCTCGTAGACCGCATCGCCGAACTGGAAACCGCGGTCTTCGACGCCGATGACGCGCTCAGCAGTCGTTGAAAAACGTCCGTTGATGTAGAGGACGTCGCTCACGTGTACGGATTCACCGCCTTCACGATGACGACGGTCCGATCGTCCTGCTCGCCCGGCCCCCACTCCGTCACCCGCGCCAGCACTTCCCTCCCGATCTCCTCGGCGCTCCGAGTCCGGATCGACGCGACGAGCTCCTCCAGCCGGTCCAGGCCGAACTCCTCGTCGTTCACGTCGTGCGATTCGACGATGCCGTCCGTGTACATGCAGAGCAGATCGCCGGCATTCAATTTGGCGAACCCACGCATGTACGTAGCGTCGGGCGTCGGCCCAAGCACCGGACCACCGTTGGAAAGCATCTCGATCGTCACACCATCCGCGCGCAGAACGAACGGGAAGTTATGGCCGGCGTTGCAGTAGATGAAGATCCCGCCCGTTTCCAGCTCGCCGTAAAACAGCGACACGAACTTCGTCGTCAACCGACCTCGATGGATGATGTGATTCAACTTCTCCATCGTGCGGATGATCTTGAAGTCGCGGTCCGTAGCCATGCGCAAGCCCATGTAGATGTCGCGCACGACCAGCGCCGCCGGCAGGCCGTGACCCGAACCGTCTGCGATGGCCAGGCCGAGGATGTTGTCGGAAATGGGGATGAAATCGTAGAAGTCGCCGCTGACCACCGCGGCCGGCAGCGTCTTCCCCCAGATGTCGAACCCGGCGTACTGCGGCACGCGCTGCGGCAGGATCGACTGCTGGATTCGCTGCGCCTCGTCGATGAGCGATTGATAGCGATCGGCGCGCAACCGCTGGTTGACGGTGTAGCGAATGAGGTTGAGCGAGAAGAGGATGTCGTCGCGGCTGAGGTTTTCCGCAACGTCGAAGCCGAGGATATGCGTATGGTTGTCGCCGGCCGCAACGGCGGCGAAGCGGCTCGCTCCGAGCTTGCTTTCCAGGATCGGATCGACGCCGGGATCGTTCGGGTCCATCACGACAACGCCGTTCTCCAGCACGAGCTCGATCGGCTTGTAATCCCTCGGCACCGAAATCCCGAGCGGCCCGGTCGGCGACACACCGAATCGCCCCACCAACTCGTAGCAGTTCTCGTCATTGAGCTCGTAGATCCGCCCGCCCGTGATCCCGAGCTCATCCCGAAAATTCGTGGCGATCGTCTCCCCGATCTGCTCGATCGTGAACCGCGTCGATTCCGTAGCCTCAATCTGTTCGAGCGTGCGCTCGACTTGGGTTAGTAGTCGTTTGTAGTCCATTGCTTAGTTCACGATCTCATTCAATTGCGAGAGAAACCAGTTGATCACGCGCTGATCTCGATCAAGCAGCAGTTCCACGTAAGAGTGATACTTTCTGACTCCCGATGGGAAGAGGCGGGGCCGAGGAGTCGCCGCACGATAAGTCACCCAGGCGCGCTCGAGAAACTCTCCATGCTCGCAATACGGAGAACGCTGCTCATAGTCATCGATCATTTCAACTCAATTCCATCCAATTCATACGGAGCCTTCACGCTCAACAACCCCAGGACCGTGGGGTACACGTCAGCAATGTACGGCGCTCGATCGGTCGACAATTTTCGATTGTAGAAAAAGATCCCCTTCACAATTTCCGGATCGACCGAGCAGTGGTCGCCGCTCCACACCTGTTTGTTCGGCTCGATCAAGTTCTTCGGGATGCCGCCGAGGGAGGTTTGCCAGGAGACGCGGTAGCCGTCGTTGTTGGTGACGAAGAGGTCGGGGATCATGTTCGGGTCGAACTGGCGGTAGATCTCCTCGCGTGACAGGACGCGGCGGACGGGATGCTCCATCGTTTCCATGTCCGTCATCGTCACCAGGCGCGACTTCAGTTCGGACTTCAGCGCGTCGTATTCGGCGCCGGGATTCACGATGCCCTGCGACTCGCGGCCTTTCACGTTGATGTACATCTCGCCGAGGCCCATCGCGTAGGCGCGCGTGTGCGACCAGTCCACGTTCTCCCAGAACTGGCCGGAGTCGAAGAGCATCTCGACGTTGCGGTCCTTCACCTGCACACCGGTCTTGAGCGACATGTAGCCGTTCATCACCAGCCAGGTGTTGTAGTTCACCGACTTTCGGAACGATGCGAAGCCGTGGTCGGAGAGGACGATCAGCGCCGCGTTCTTCTTCTCCGCGGCGGCCATCGCGTCGCCGACGATCGCGTCCATGAGCTGATACGAGCGCAGCAGCGCGTCGCCCCACTTCGCGTGCAGCGCTTCGTTGTACGCGGGATGCTTCGGGTCCATGAGCCGCCAGAAAACGTGGCCGACGCGGTCGGGGAACTCGAAGCACTGCACCATGAGCTCTTCGTCGCCGGTCAGGAACGCATCGAACATTTTCCGGTCCTGCGCGACCGTGAACGTCATGTCATCCCAGAACATCTGCTCGTCCGCGAATCCCTCGGAAATCGCCCACGTGTCGATCTGCCAGCCAAGCGTTTTGTACAGGCCATGGTCGCGCGCGAGTTGCTGCGCCCACTTCGCCGGCGCGGAGATGTTGAAGCCGGGCGGCAGATTGCGCGGATCGAAGTTGATCGGCGAGAGGTAAAGCTTCACTTCCGGCTGCGACGCGATCAGGTGAAAGCGGCTGATGCCATGGATTTTGATGAGCGGGTTGAACGGAAAAACGAAATCCGTCCAGCCGCTCCACTCGCCCGGACGCAGCGTCACCGTCTGGCCGCTTTCTTCGATCGTGATCGAGTTGCGGTCATTCGCGACCGTGATCGTCATCGGGATCGAGATGTACGGCGGCGTGCCGAACAGCTTGTTCGGCGGTCCCTGAATCTTGGTGGTGATGCGTCCCTTGTTGTCCTCGAGCTGCACGACTTCGATCGAGAATTCGTTCGCGCCGCTGCGATGGAAATCGAGTTCCGAGGTGAAGAAGAACGGCTTGCCGACGCGGCCGGAGACGTCGGGGACGCCGAGCCCGGAGAGCATCTCGCCCGCGGGGAAATCGTGCGCGGGAAACGTGACCGGAACGTGGACCACGCGCGCTTTGCGTCCCGCGTTTGCGGCAGCCTCCCAGAACGGGATGCCCTGCCGGCGGTTGATCACGCCGGGGCGCGTCTCCGGGATGTACTTCTTCGTCGCCAGGAACGCGCCGGCCGAGGCGGCGACGGCAATGACGATCATCACGATGCGCGCGGTGCGCCGGAAAAGAAGTGCGATCAACGCGAGGATGATCAGGATCGCGGCTGCGGCGGCGAACGGATTCTTGTCTCCGAGGAGGAACGGCTCTTTCGTCTCGTCGAACGCGGCGAAGACAGGAAGGTAGGTCTTCGGATCGCGGCGAAGAAAATCGAAGATGCCGGTGCGGCCGGGATCGATGCCGGTGGAGAAGGTCGACCACGATACCGGCGTCTGTGCGGGAATCGTCGGCCGCAGCGGACGGAACGTCCCCTGCGCGCGCAACTTTGCCAGGTTCGGCAGCTTTCCCTCGTTCATCCACTGCTCGGTGTAGCGGGCGTCGACACCGTCGAACCCGAGGACGATGACTTTTTCCTTCGCCAGCGCTGCGATCGGAATCAGGGCCGTGACGAGAGCAAGTATTCGAATGAATCGCATCGCCGGGCATCATACTTGTAACCGTCTGTGACGAACTTGAGGTGCTGAATGAAGACCCGTCAACTCTTTGCTTCGATGGTAGTTGTCCTTCTGCTCGCATGCGGCGGCGGCGAGAAAAAAGCCGGAACCAGCGGCGGCGCGGATGACAAGAACAAGCTGGTCATCGCGATGATGTCGTCGCCGACAAATCTCGACAGCCGCGTCGGAGCCGATAACGCCTCCAGCCGCATGTTCGATCTGATTTATAGCGGCTTGATCAAGGTGACGACCAACTTCGACTACGCGCCCGATCTGGCCACGAAATGGGAGATGCCGGACGACAAGACCATCGTCTTCCATCTCAATCCCAACGCGAAGTTTCACAACGGGCAGCCGGTGAAGGCGTCCGACGTGAAGTGGACGTACGAGTCGTTGATGAACCCGACCTTCACCACCTCCAAGCGCTCCGGCTATGCCTCGGTGGATCACATCGAGACGCCCGACCAGCAGACCGTCATCTTCAAACTGAAGGAAGCGAACGCCGGAATCTTCGACAATCTCACCACCGGCATCCTTCCCACTGGCGCCGACACGAACGTCTACAAGACGAAGCCGATCGGCTGCGGGCCGTACAAGATCATCGAGTTCCGCCCCGACGACCGGCTGGAGTTGGAAGCGTTCGATCAATGGCACGGCGGTGCGCCGAAGATCAAGCACATTACGGTGCGCATCATCCCCGACGCCACGACCCGCATCCTGGAAATGCGCCGCGGCACTGTGAATTTCGAAGTGAATTCGATTCCGTTCGAAAACGTGGCGGAATTCGACAAGAACCCCGATTTTACGGTCGTCAAGAGTCCCGGATCGGTTTATCAATATCTCGCGTTCAACATGAAGGATCCGGCATTAGCGAAACCGCTGGTGCGCCAGGCGATTGCCCATGCCATCGACCGCGACCGCATCATTCGCGACATCCAGCGCGGATACGCACAGAAGACGGAGACGATGCTGGCGGAGGGCCACTGGGCGCGTGCGACGAACCTCCCGACGTATGACTACAACCCGGCCAAAGCGAAACAGCTCCTGGCGCAGGCCGGCTACCCCAACGGTCTCAATCTCGTCTTCAAGACCTCGACGGATGCCGAGGCGAATTCACGCGCGCAGGTGATGCAGGCGATGATGAAACAGGCCGGCATCAATGTCTCGATCCAGTCGAATGAAATGTCGACGTTCTTCGCGGACATTGGCAAGGGCAATTTCCAGCTCTATTCACTGTCGCGCAACGGAATCGCCGACCCCGATTTCTATTACGTGATCTTCTACTCGAAAAATACTCCGCCCAATGGCCAGAACCGCGGCTACTACGTCAATACGCACCTCGACGATCTGATGCTTCAAGGCCATTCAACGTTCGACCGCACCAAGCGCAAGCAGATTTACGGCGAGGTTCAGAACATCGTCGCCACCGATCTCCCCTACATCTCGCTCTATATGCAATCGAACGTCGCCATCATGCGCAAGAACGTGAGCGGATATCAGCAATATCCGGCAGGGTTCTATCTGTCGGTTCCGTACATGACGGTAAAATGAAAGCCTTCTAGCCAGCGGGGGATCGCCTGACCGCCCCCATCGGCATTACGTATGTGATCTCCTCCGCGATCCACTCCGGATCGGCGCTGCCCTGGATCGAACTCCATTGCGAGAGCGGTTCGTTGCCGTAGCGGACCATGCCGGAGTGGAGGGCGCGGTCTTTACGGTCTTTGTCGGGATTCGCGTCGGCGTAGCCGAGTTTCTGGCGCAGCAGTTCGAGATTGCCGGGCTGTCCGGTCACGAACAGCCAGTTCTTCGTGGCGTGATGCATGGACGCGTACGCGCGGAGTTTTTCAGGCGTGTCGTCGAGCGGCTTGATCGTCAGTGACACGAACGAAACCTCCTGCGTGACTCGGCTGGCCAGGATCTTCTGCGCCTTGACGAGGTTGGCGGTGATCATCGGACAAAGCGTCGTGCAGTCGGCATACATCAGGTTCAGCACGACGATCCGGTCCTTGAGCAGATCGTCGTAGAAGCGCACCGGCCTTCCTTCGTGCGTCACGAGAGGTACGTTCGGGAAGTAGCGCTTGCGCATCACCTCCCGGCCGGAGTCAGGCGGAGCAAATGTGCGCGGCACAAGACCGAGAGCGGCGAACAGGTTTCTCTTTCCAGGTTCAGGCATGGCGATCTCCTTTATGGCCGCGTGTTCATGTCGCCGGTGGTGGCGACGTCGAAGCGCAGCATCATCGCGTGATCTTCGTGGATGACGTTATGGCAGTGCATCGGATAGCGGCCGAGCCAGTCTCGGAAGCGCATCCGCACCTTCACATTGCCGCTCGGGATGAGGCGCACCGTGTCCTTGCGCGACACGTTTACGCCGCTGCTCCCGCTGCTGCATCCACTCCAGCAGTACTGGCTCCCCCATCGGCTGTAGTTGTTGTGGTCATCGCTGTCGCTTCCGTACAGGCCGGGTGCGCCCTGCGTGATCTGAAACTCCTCGAGATGGACGTGAATCGGATGCGACCATCCGAAGCCGCCGTCGAACGCCCACTCCTCGAGGCTGTTCTGCTGGATCGTGAAACGCGGCGATGCGCAACTGAAGAGCCGCCCGTTGATCGTCCATTGCCCGTCGCGCGTCTGATCGAAATTGAACGAACGCTGGAGGCGCGGCGTCGCGCTGACGCTCGGAAGCGTGTAGTACGCCGGCAGCGTGGCCGGATTGATGCTGTTGTCGGCAACGACTGGACCGTCGACGATGATCTTCAGCATCAGGAAACCCTGCCCGCCCGCGACGACGCTGCCGGTCGGGCCGCCCTGACCGTTCGGCTGATCGAGGCGGTTCTCGAGGTAGAGCGTTTTCCCGGCGTATTGTGAGAAATCGATGATCACGTCCGAGCGCTCGGCCACGCCCATGGCCACCGCCGGTACCTGGACCGGATGCGGCAGGAGATTTCCGTCATTCGAGATTTGGTAAAACGGCTGCGGTGTCGAGGGACTGGTCAGATCCGTCAGGTAGACCTGCAGGAAGCGAGACGGCCCGGTGTTCAGCCAGCGGAAGCGGTAGCGGCGTGGGCTTACGTGCAGCACCGGCTGGATCACGCCGTTGACGAGGAACTTGTCGCCGAGGATGCCGTCGGTGTTGAAGGTGTCGAAGACCATCATCCCCGTCTGCGCATCGAAGCAGCGGTCTGCAAAGGCCATGGGGATGTCGTAGTTGGGAAATGACGGCAGACGGAAGCCCGTAGTCTCGTCGCCGGTGTCGAACTGATTGAACAGCAGGTAGAAGCCGAGCAGCCCTTTGTAGACGTTCTGCGACGTGAAGTTCTCGCGATGGTCGTGGTACCAGAGCGTGCTCAGTGACTCGTTGATGTCGCCATGCGTCGCGACGTGCGTCGAATTGAAGCCGGCCAGAGCGTTCGGGTAGTACTGATCGTAGTACTGGCCCGCCGCGAAGAAGTCGCACGGAAAGCCGTCGCTCTCCGACGGCGTGTGGCTGTTGTGCAGGTGCGTCGAAACGGAGTTGAGGCCGAAGCCGCCGTTGCTCACCGGCAGATTGTTGATGTTGCGCACCAGCACCGGCGTGCCGTAGTGCGCGACATACGTCGGTCCGGGACTGACACCGTCGAACGTCCAGAGGTTCTGCATCGGCAGCTCGTTGGAGACCCGGACCTGGCTCTGCTGCTGCGTCACCTGATAGACGACGCCGGCCGGAAACGGGAAGCCGAGGGCCGGAGCCTGGTGCGCGCGCGTGCGGCCTTCGTACGGGAGACTCGTGGCCGGATTGATCGCCGTATTCGGATTGATCGATGGAGCGGGGCCGGTCAGCGACGACACCGGAATCGCCTGCTTCACCGGCGGAATCGGCATTGGCAACGTCCACGGCGTGGTGGGCGGACTGGCGCAGGTACCGCAGCCCGTGCTGCCGTAGCGGCAGCCGCCGCCACCCCAACTGCTCAAACCGTTCTTGGCGATGAGCATGCCCGCGCCGCCGAGAAGCCCCATGCGCAGCAGATCGCGCCTGCTCGTCAGTCCCGCTTTGATGAGTTCCTGGCGATTGAGAAACGCCTGGTACATCTCCTTCCAGCGCGCGCGGGAAACTGCCTCACCTCTGCCGTTGAAGTACATACGTCCTCCTCAATCGCTCGATCGTTTTGCATTGACTGATGCCGCGGCGGATGCTTTCGCGCGCGGCGCTGAACCGAACATGATTCCTGTCTCGACGTCCGCCGGCTGGCCGTCGCGAAGGTACGGTTTGAAACGCCACGTCAACAGCGCCTCAGTGATCGCCTTCGCCTGTGCCGGGAAGGCGCTGATCACATGGACATGCCGGACTTTCCCCGCCTTGTCGATGATGAGGCGGACCGGGATGGCGTTGTACTTCTGCTCCGTCAGGACCGGATCGACTTTGTACGTGATGTTGGCCCCTTCCGCATAGTCCGCGACGCACAACGGCGCACTCGCATTCGCCAGCTTCATCGCGTCCATGTCCTTGATCAGCGACTCGCTCAACGCCGGATCGGGGCTTGTGAAGACGAAGCGGACTGTGTGGCAACGAACCTCGGTCGCCAGCACGTACCAGTGCAGGCCTGCGACAGGCGAGTTGTAGTCGAAGCGCGTGAAGGCATGATTCGCCACCGTCACCTGCGACGGCGCATGCTCGACTTTGTAGTCAGGCTGCATCGTCTCTTTCGTCTGCTCGATGGTCTCCTTCGCGGTTTGGCCCGGAAGCGGAGTGAAAAACATGTCCTGCGCCGTGATCAACAACGTTCCTCGGCTTGAATGTTTGTCGTTAGGTCCCGGGCGGAGAAGCGTCAGCACGTACGCCCCGCTGTCCGACGGCGGCGGGCCTTTGTATTTCTCGAACCAGCCGGACGGCAATGTGTAGGAGAGGCCGAAGTAGTCGTTGTTGTAGACATCCTTCGCGACCGCTCCCCCCTCGGGCAACGGAGTCGAAGTGTCGCTCGCGCTCGGAACAGCTCCTTTGACCAGGATGACGTCAGTCGGCAATTTGCGAAGCGGCACAGCTGGCGTGTCCGACTCCTGCGCACGCGCGATTGGCAGAATGCAGAGGAAGAGAAGTGCCTGGGTCGTACGACGAAACATCGTTCCTCCTTCGGAATCGGGCCGCTGACGGCGGTTCGTCAGCGGCCCGCGATGTGGATGCGTCAGAGACTTCGCAGGAAATTCAAAACGTCCTGCTTCTGCGAGGAGCTGAGGAGGTCGTAGTTGTTCTCGACCGCGTTCGCCTCGGAGCCGGAACTGTCGTGCGCGAGAATCGCCGTGACCAGGTTCTTCGTCCGGCCGTCGTGCAGGAAGAAGATGCGCTGGCCGAGGCCCCACAGAGGCGCGGTGCGGAACTGGTCGCCGCCGGCGCCACCCTGCGACACGTTGTCATTGAGGCCCGTGCCCATGTGATGGATCTCGATGTCGCTGAAGAGGTTCGCCGTCGCATTGCCGAGGCTCGGCGTGAAGCGCGACGGTGACGTGGTCAGCGATGCGGTGTGGCAGACCGCGCAACCGATCGCGTTGAACAGGCTGCGTCCGTTCGCGATCGACGTCGCGCCGCCCGGTACGGTCGTCGATGGCGTGGGAGGCGCCAGGAAGCGCATGAACATCGCAAACTGCACGGTGTCGCTCAGCGTCCCGATCGCGGTCGTGTTGAAGTTCGTATGGTCCTCGGGCGTCGGATTGACGCGGCAGGCTGCCGGCAGGCCCGTGCTGCCCTGGTTCTGGTCCTCGCCGGGCAGAGGACGTTCCTGCGTGAACAGCTCGTTGCTGACGCCCATCTCGACGTTGTAGGCCTCGCCGGCGAAGATCTCCAGCGACTTGTTCTGCGCCTTCCAGCCGAAGCGGCTGATCGTGCCGTCGTTGCCGTTGTGGTTGAACGTGCCGCCCACGCCGACGTTGTTGTTCCGCTGGTTGTTGAAGTTGACCAGCAGCGTCGAATCGTCGATGTTCTCCATCAGACCCGAGCCGAAGGTCGGCGTGGGGATGCGGAAAATGATGTTGCCGGTGGCGACTGCTGTCGCGAAGCCCGGCTGCGGAATGCCGGTTCCGGACGCGCTGGTGCAACTCGACGGCGCGTCGACGCGGCCGACGATCGTGTAGAGATCCTCCACGCCGCCATTCGGCCGGTTCGTATCGGGATTGCCGAACGCGTCGAAGAAGAACGGGAAGCGCGCCTCACGCACAGGTCCTGTGCTGGTGATGAATGAAGGCACAGTGTTCCGGGCGCCGTCTGCCGTGGCGTCCGCAACCTGCGGATTGGTCGCCGGTGCGGAGCCGCCGACTGCCGGCTGCGCATGGCAAGCGACGCAGCTTCTGGAGTTGTAGCGAGGGCCGAGTCCAAATCCCTCTTCGCCGGCCACGGTGCCGGAGACGGAATCGATCTCGGTGAAACGGTCTTTGGCGTCGTTGAAGAAGTTGAGGATGGTCACCGGGTTATTGGCAGCAACGGACGCCAGGGCCGCACCGGCCCCCGCCGCGCCGCCGCGCACCCCCGGATCCACCTGGGCAAACGCCTGCAGTACGAAGAGAAGAGAGAGAAACAGCGCTAACGGAATCACTCGTCGGGTCATGGGAATCTCCTCAAATTGGTTGATCGAACCGAGGACGAGGCGGAGGCCGACGCGGCCTTCGCCCTCTTGAAACCCAGGTAATGCGAGGAGGTGCCGGACCCGGACCTCTCCCCTTACCGCGTTAGACGATGCGTTATGAAAGGAGGGTAAGGACGGAGATGAATCCACACCACCAAAAAGGTAATCTTTAGTGGCGGAAGGATACCGAAGGCGCTCAGACCCTTCTAAATCCGCGTGACCACGAGAAGAGGAGCACTATCCGGCCACGCAGATTTTCGGCAGGGACAACTCCCCAGTAGCGCGAATCCGAGGAGCGGTCACGGTTGTCGCCAAGGACAAAGAACGTTCCCGCCGGTACCTCGTACGGGCCGAAATGATCGCGCGATCGATACGGCTCCGGAAGCGCCGGGCTCGCAACGTAGATCGTTGGATCGAGATGAACGGCGTACGGCTCCGCAAGCGCTTTGCCGTTCACGAACAACTGCTTCGAGCGAATCTCGACGGTATCTCCTCCAACCGCCACCACCCGCTTGGCGAAAACGACTTCCGGCTGCAGCGGGTACTCAAAGACGATGATGTCGCCACGATTCACGCTGCCGGTCCGCATCGCAATCATCCGGGCACCGATTGGAATCGCAGGCTCCATGCTGCCTGTCAGGTTGCGATACGTGCGCACGGTTCCGGTGGCAAGAAGCGCGAAGAGAACCACGAAGGGCAACACCGCCAGCGCGATGAGCAGCCGTTCCAGCAGCGACGGTTTCGACATCGCGCCAGTATCGCAGTGAATCGGCTTCATCGGCGACAATGCGCCGCATGGAACGGCCGCTCGAACAACTGGCGCAGACGACGGAGCCGCAGATGGTGCAGCGGCGGTTCGACGAGCAGAACCTCGTCTGGGCGTACCTGATCTCGTGGTTGTTCGCGCTCGCGTCGCTGGTCCTGGTCCCCTCTTCGTTCGCGTGGAAACAGCAGCGGCTCGCGCACGCAGGCGTTTCGATCATCGACGCGCTGCTCACGCTGTTCCTTCTCGCGGCCATGAGCGAGTTGCGTCGCGTACGGCGGCGTAACGATCGTCCGATGCGTCCCTACGGGCGCATCGTCGGCCGCAACCTCAGCGCATGGCTGGTCGCGCTTTTCGCGATGAAGTTCGCGGCGCTCGTTTTCTTCGCACTGTCGGACAAATCAGGCTGGGTAGCGTGGGGCTTCGTTTTTCCGTTCGCGACGATCGCGCTCCGGCTTCTGCTGCCACAGCGCATGCTGCTCAACGGCGCATTGCTGGCGATCGTTGCCATCGCATTCCTGACGGCCCCGGCCAGCCGCAACCATACAAATCGGACGGGAATCGGTATCGCGCTGGTCTCGGTGAACGTCGTCTCCTTCGTGATCGGCGCATTGCTGAGCAGCAGCGTCAAGAAGAGCGCGATCGAAGAAGGCGTGCAACGCCGTGCCGAAGCGCGCGAGCAATTGCGGATTCGCGACGAGCTGCGTTTCGCGCGCGAGGTGCAGATCAGCATGCTGCCCGAGGCTCCGCCGCAACTCGAGTGGGCCGACGTCGCCGGCATTTCGCTGCCCGCGACCGAGGTTGGCGGCGACTACTACGACTACTTCGTCGTCGATGGACGTCTCGCCATCGTCTGCGGTGACGTCGCCGGTCACGGACTGGCGAGCGGTATCACGCTCTCCGCGCTGCGAAGCGGATTCACGCTGCTGCGCGATCAGCTTCTCGATCCCGCGCACGTTCTCGACCGGCTGCAGGAAGTCGTCACGCAGAGCAGCCGGCGGCGGATGATGGTCACGATCTCCGTCCTGCTTCTCGACCACGAAACGCACCTCGCCACGATCGCATCGGCTGGTCATCCGCCGCTGCTCCACGTCCGAGGAGCAACGCGGGAAACCCAACTGATCGAGCTCTTCGCCCCACCCCTCGGCGCGCGCCTCGGCGCCACCGTTCCGCAACGCGTGGTGCCGTTCGCCAGCGGCGACACGTTCGTCCTGCACAGCGACGGCATCTACGAAACGGTGAATGCCTCCGGCGACGAATACGGACTCGATCGCCTCGCGCGCATCGTCGCCGCGTGCGATGGGACGGCCGAGGAAGTCCGCGACATCGTGCTGCGCGACGTCGAATCGTTCCGCGGCGACGAGCCGCAGGAGGATGACGTCACGCTGGTGGTCGTGAAAATCGCTTAGTGCTTGTTCTGCATCCAAGCCGGCACGGTTGACGTGTTGCCGTTGTCCGCGTTCTCGGCCTGCTTGTCGGCGGTCACGAGTTGCTTGCGGATCGTGCCGAGGATGCGTTGATCGGCGGAGGCGGCGAGGTCGAGCAGATGCTGGCGTTCGTGAAAACCGTTGAAGGCGATCACGAACCGGTCGATGCGAAACGCCACCACGCGCCCGAGGTAGCGATCCTCGGCGGTGAAATTGTCCTCGCCGAGGTTCGGGATCGGATCGAGCAGCTTGCCGTTGTGGAGATAGAGACCTTTGTATTGATCGAGGATGTTGCCGGCAGCCTGTTTGCTCGCGGCAGGAATCACGATGCCGTCGATCAGATCGTTGTCGACATTGAACGTAGCCTGAAACGAATTGGCGAGGAACGGCTGGCCGAACGCGGCATCGGCGGAGTAACGCTCACTGCCCGGCACGCGCTGCTTGTCCGGCAGAAACGCGAAAACGGCCGGCTTGTTCGGCGCGGGCGGCATCTTGTCGGCGACGAACGTGGCCAGTCGAAGAACCGTGTCACCCGGTCCCGCGCCAGTGATGCGCACGTAAAACGGACCGCGCCACACGTGGACCGAATGCGCCTTCGCGAACGACTCGTTGGGGATGGTCAGAAAGCGCAGGTTGCCGTTTTTCTGCTTCGAATACGCTCCGAACGCCTTCACGAAATCGGGGAAGCGAAAGATCTCGACCGTCGCGAAGCCGTTGCTCCCTGGCGTGCTGTATTTGCCAATGGTGAGATCGAGCGTCTCGTAGCGCGCGAACTGCGGCGCGTCGACGGGACCGAGGTACGTGTTGAGGTGATCGCCTGGGATGACGATCGGATCCTCGTCGAGCTTCCAGATCTGCGCTTCCTGTTGCCGCGGCAGGAACTGCAGGCTCGGCGAGTCGACCATCGCGAAGTTGACTTCATTGCGCGGCGGCGGCGCGATGCGCACTTGCGCCGGACGCTTGCCGTCGCACGCGGCGACGAGACTCGCGATCAGGAGCGCGAGAGCGATTCCAGGAAGGCGATGGTCACGCGCACGCCCGCGCCGGTCGCTCCACGCGCTTCGCGCGCCGTTTCGTGTTCCGCGTACGCCGTGCCGGCGATGTCGAGATGCGCCCACGATGGACAATTGACGAACTCCTTCAGAAACAATGCCGCCGTGATCGCGCCGCCCCAGCGTCCGCCCGAGTTTTTCATGTCCGCCCAATCGCTGCGGATCAGCTCTTTGTAATCGTCCCACTCGGGCAGTCTCCAGAGGCGCTCACCGACGCGCTCACCACACTCAATCAACTTCTGAGCCAGCTCGTCGTTATTGCTGAACAACCCAGCCGCTTCGCTGCCAAGCGCGACGACGCACGCGCCGGTCAGCGTGGCGTAATCGATGATGTGATCGGGCTTCAATTCCGACGCGTAGTGCAGCGCGTCGCTCAAAATCACCCGCCCCTCGGCATCGGTATTCACGACCTCGATCGTCTTGCCGCTGCTCGTCGTGATGATGTCGCCCGGCTTGTACGCGCTGCCGCTCGGCAGGTTGTCGGTCGAGGCGATGACGCCCGTCACGCGCACCGGCAGCGCCAGCATCGCCGCCGCCTGAATCGTGCCGATCACGGCCGCGGCGCCGCACATGTCGAACTTCATCTCCTCCATCTTGTCGGCCGGCTTGATGGAGATGCCGCCGGAGTCGAAGGTGATGCCTTTGCCGACCAGCGCGACATGCTTCTTCGCTTTGCGCGGTGCGTATTCGAGGACGATGAAGCGCGGCTCTTCGACCGATCCGCGATTGACGGCCAGCAGCCCGCCCATCTTCATCTTCTCGATCTCGCGCCGCCCATAAACTGTGCACTTGATCCCGGCGCCCTTCGCCACCTCCTCGGCGCGCTCGCCGAGGAATGTAGGCGTGACGAGATTGCCGGGACCGTTGCCGAGATCGCGCACGGTACGCACGCCGGCAGCGATCGCTTTCGCTTCATCGTCGAGCTGCTTCGCACGCTTCGCATCGACGCCCTCGGGCGGAACGAGCGAGGCATGGATCGGAAGCGATTTGTCGTCGGTCTTGGTGATGTAGACGTCGTATTTGTAGTCGGACGCGGCCAGCGCCTCTGCAGCAACGCGCGTCGTCTCTTCGGCGCCGAGTTTCGGCACGGAGACGGGCATGACAACGATGATGTTGCGATCGCGCTGCTTCTTCGCCATCTTGGCGATGCTGTAAATCGCGGTGCGAAGTCCGCGAATCGTGAGCGATTCGGCCTTGCCGATGCCGATGAGCGTGATCTTTTTCGGTTCGCCCGCGACGGTCGACAGCGACTCGTCCGCGCGCCCGGCAAACCCGGACGCCGCAATCGCCTGCATCGACTTCGCCGCGACCGCAACATCCGGCCTGGCCCCCTCGGCGATCAGCACAAAAAGATGATCCGCCTTCGCAACCTTCGGTTCCCGAGTAATGGTGACGTCCATAGCGGCGCGGATTGTAGCGGAGTGCGGGCGTCTCGCCTGCATCCGTCGCGGCGTCTCGCCCGACGGTGGTTTCTGCGCCTAACTCCACGCCCGCGCAAGCATCACGAAAACCCCCGCCGGGCGAGGACGCCCGGCGGATGCAGACGGGACGTCCGCACTACGCCCATACAATTGGCCGGACTCATGCACGAGCGAGGTACTTGAATGGCGTTCCGAATTCTGGTCATCGATGATGAAACGGCGATCCGCGAAGCGATCCGGATGACGCTGGAGTACGAGGGCTACCGCATCGATGAGGCGCGGTCCGGGCAGGACGGAATCGACAAGGCCACGCGCACCGCGGCGCCGTACGACGCCATCCTCCTCGACATCAAGATGCCGGTGCTCGACGGCATCGAGGTCCTCGAAAATCTGAAAGAGCAGCACGTGCCGTCGCCGGTGATCATGGTCTCCGGACACGGCGACATCTCCACGGCCGTCGAGTGCACCAAGCGCGGCGCGTTCGATTTCCTAGAAAAGCCGCTGAATCGCGACAAGCTGCTGCTCTCCGTCCGCAACGCCGTCCGCCAGCAGAAGCTCGAGGAGGAAGTCGGCGAGCTGCGCGAACGCGAAGCGCGCGACTACCAGCTCGTCGGCGAGTCGTCGTCGATGAAGGAGTTGAAGTCGCAGATCGAGCTGGCCGCGCCGACGAAGGCAACCGTCCTCATCACCGGCGAGTCGGGCACCGGCAAAGAGCTCGTGGCGCGCGAGATCCATCGCCGCTCGTCACGCGCCGCGCAGCCGTTCATTCAGGTCAACTGCGCGGCCATCCCCGAGGAGCTGATCGAGTCGGAACTGTTCGGGCATGAGAAGGGATCGTTCACCGGAGCGGTCCGCAAACAGACCGGCAAGTTCGTCGCCGCGGACGGCGGCACGATCTTCCTCGACGAGATCGGCGACATGTCGCTGCGCACGCAGGCCAAGGTGTTGCGCGTGCTGCAGGAAGGGGAAGTCGAGCCAGTCGGCTCGGCCACCGTCATCAAAGTCGACGTGCGCGTGATCGCCGCGACGAATAAGGACCTCACCGAAGAAATCCGCGCCGGCCGCTTCCGCGAGGATCTCTTCTATCGGCTCAACGTCATCCCCGTCCGCACGCCGCCGCTGCGCGAACGGAAGGACGACATCCCTCTGCTCGCCCAACATTTCGCGACGATGTTCTCCGCGCAGTACAACCGGCCGGCGAAGAAGTTCGCGCCGTCTGCCCAAAAGGCGCTGCAGGACGCCGCCTGGCGCGGCAACGTGCGCGAGCTGCGCAACATGATCGAGCGGCTGGTAATCATGGTGCCGTCCGACACGATCGACATCACCGACCTGCCGTCGGAGTTTTTTCGCGCCGCCGGCGACATCATCGCCACCGCCATGCGCCTCGCCACGCTCCAGGATTTCAAGGACGAAGCGGAGAAGGCCTTCATCCTCGCCAAGCTGCGCGAGAACGGCTGGAATGTTTCCAAGACCGCCGAGGCCATCGATACGCCACGCTCGAATCTTTACAAAAAAATCGAGCAATACAACATCAAGCGCGAAGGCGGCGGCGCGATGTCGGCTCCAGACAGGGATGAGGGATGAGCGGTCAGCCGATTCATTTGCTCAGTCCTCCCGAGCCTCACCAGCACAGACAAGAGTGTCTGTGCCACACCGATCCTGCCGTACGTGGCGGAACGCTGTTAATGGGGAGAGCCAGTGTGGCACAGACACTCTTGTCTGTGCTTTCGCAAGATGCAGCGGTTGCCCCTGCTAACCCGAGAAGCCGTTGATGGCAACGCAGCGCCGCCGCTCTCCTCGTCCCTCGTCCCTCGTCCCTGCCTCATCCCCTGCATCACCAATTGGCATCTTCGACTCCGGAGTCGGCGGCCTCACAGTCTTCCGCGAAATCGCCCGCGCCCTCCCCCACCACCCACTCATCTACCTCGGCGATTCCGCGCGCGTGCCGTACGGAACCAAGTCCGCCGACACGGTGACGCGCTACACGCTCCAGGCTGCCGCGCATCTCATCGATCGCGGCATCGGCATGCTGGTCGTCGCCTGCAACACCGCCACCGCCGCCGCTCTCCCCGCGCTGCACGCATCGCTGTCGATTCCCGTCATCGGCGTCGTCGAGCCTGGCGCGCGTGCCGCCGTCCAACGAACGCGTGGCCGCGTCGGCGTCATCGCCACCGAGGGGACGGTGCGCTCGAAGGCGTACACGCGAGCGATTCACAACATCGATCCGAACATCGAAGTCATCGAATCCGCCGCCCCGCTCTTCGTCTCACTCGCCGAGGAGGGATGGGCGAACACGCACGTCGCGCGCGAGGTCGCCGAGATCTACCTCTCCCCGCTCCTCGACGCCGGCATCGATACCCTCGTCCTCGGCTGCACGCATTACCCAATCCTGCGAGACACGATCGAACACGTTATCGGGGACAAGGTGATGATCGTCGACAGCGCTGAGACCACCGCCGCCTCAGTGCTCGCCGCGATCGGGACGTCGTCCAACGGCGCCGCAAAGCACACGTTCCTCGTCACCGATGCCGAGGAACGATTCCGCAGGATCGCGGGGGAGTTTCTCGAGCGCGAGATCGAGCATCTTGAACTCGTGAGTTTGTAAAAGGGACCGGTTTCACGCGGAGACGCGGAGAAGGCGGAGGACGCGGAGAAGGACCAATAAAGACTTCTCTCGCTTCTCCCCGCGTTCTCCGCGTCTCCGCGTGAAACCGGTCTCCCCCTACAATCGCGCCATGCGTTCGCTTCGCTTCACTCTCCTCACCCTCGCCCTCACCGCCCCCGCCCTGGCGCAGTCGGCGTTTCAGCTGCACGGCTTCGTATCCGCACGCGGCATCTACACCAGCGGGCAGCCTTCCTGGTTGCAGGGTGGGTTTGGGCGGCTGGATACGGGAGCCGGCGATGTGAATGAGCATCGGACGCTGGTGCTGGGCGTCGCGCAGGTTGGGGCGGAGTGGGCGCCGGCGTCGTGGATTGATTTGCATGCGCATGGGGTGGCGCGGCGGGATCAGTCGGGCGCGAAGGGAAAGAGGGTCGGAGTCGTGGAGGCGTATGTCGATCTGCATTCGGAGCATTTCGAGGTGCGGGCAGGGCAGTTTTTTCTGGGGACGTCGCGCGAGAATGTCGGTTCGCTTTGGACGTCGCCGTACACGGTCAGCTTTTCGCCGCTGAATTCGTGGATTGGGGAAGAGTTCCGGCCGGTCGGGGTCGATCTGGCGTGGCGGCCGAATTTCTACGTCACCGCGGGGGCGACCGCGTTCCGGAACAACGATTCGATGGGGGCGCTGCTGGCGTGGCGCGGGTGGTCGGTTGGGAATCGGCTGAGCGTCTACAACGAGGTGCTGCCGTTGCCGCCTCTGTTTTCGCTGCCGGCTGATTTTCCCAAGCAGCGCGACGGAACCGTGCCGTTTGAACAGGATCTCGATGGACGAACCGGCGTCTCCGCGCGCGTCCGATTGCAGCTTCCCGAGCGGGCCATGATGCAGCTGACGCGCGTCGACAATCGCGGCGATCGCGAGTTGTATCGCGGCGAGTACGCGTGGCAGACGCACTTCAACATCGCCGCGACGCAGGTTGGACTCACCTCCCCTGCCACATTCGCCGCGGAGTATTGCTGGGGCGCGACCGGGATGGGCGCCGCGCCGCATTTCGTACAGATGGATTTCGCGACGTGGTACGTGCTGACGTCGTACAAGCGCGGCAGTGATCGCTACTCGATCCGCTTCGACACCTTCTCCACGACCGATCGCGATCATGTGGCCGAGGACAATTCGGAGCATGGGCACTCATGGGTGCTGGCGTGGATGCACGATCTCAAACCCAACATCCGCCTCGGCGCGGAGTTCGCGCAGGTGACGGGTGCGCGGCCGGCGGCGCAGCAGTCGGGGTTCAGTCCGAATACGGACGGGCGTTCGGTGACGGTGGAAGTGCGCTACGGGTTTTGATCTCCGCAGCATTTTGTAGTGGCCGCCTCCGCGGCCACCAACTTCCTCCACACCCGTTTTTCCCCGCGCAAAGCGCGGGGCTAGGATTGTCGAGCGCGCCTTCGCGCGCGTCCGCCGCCGCGGCTCGCGGTTTCAGCTGGGGGTCCTTCGACCGTCCTGCGCCGGTCGCTTCGCGACTCCCGGCTCCGGCGGCTCAGGATGACATCCGCAACCTCCATCCCCAACACACCGTATAATCCCCGACTCGGTTTCCCCATGCTTCTCACGTTTGTCGCCTTCGCAACGATGTTATTGCTCAATCCTGCTCGCACCCACGACGCGAAAGTTCAGCAGTATCCGCGCCTCCTTGCGGCCGCGCGGAAGGACCGTGTCCTCATCGTCGCGCCGCATATCGATGATGAGGCGATCGGCGCGGGCGGCTATGCCATCGATGCGCTGGCGAACGGCGCCGACGTTTATGTCGTCTTCCTCACCGCCGGCGATTGCAATCGTTTCTCCGCCCGGCTGATGTACAAGACGCTCGGGCCGACCGCCTCCAACTACCTCGGCGTCGGCAATGCGCGCATCGGCGAGGCGCGCGCGGCCATGCACCTCCTCGGCATCCCGCGCGATCACTATTTCGTCCTCGGCTATCCCGACCGCGGGCTGCGCACGATGGTCGACAATCCAGGCGCCATCGTCCGATCGAAAGCGACGGGCGAGAACAGCGTGCCGTACGCCGACGCGGTAACGCCGCGCGCCGAGTACAGCTACGCGAGCCTGATGCGCGATATCGAGACAGTCATCAAGCAGGTGCAGCCGACCACGGTCATCGCGCCGGTGCCGTTCGATCTGCATCCCGATCACAGCGCGGCCGCGGAGATCACGGACGTCGCCCTCGACGAACTGCAACTCCATCCGAAACGACTCGGCTACCTCGTGCACACGACGCGTAGCCGCATCCACACCGCGTTCATGAAGATGCCGAAGCGCGCGCTGCTACCGCCGACCCGCATGCAGGCGTTTTCGTGGGCGACGTACGGCCTGACCACCGCGGTGCAGAAGACGAAGACTGACCTTCTGATGACGTACAAGAGCCAGCGGCCGTACGTCTTCCTGCTGCGCAACGCCTTCGTGCGCAAGAACGAGCTGTTCTTCGTGTATCCGCAGTAACCAAAAAAGCAAATCACCACAGAGACACAGAGAGCACAAAGAAGTTCTTTGTGTCTCTGTGGTGGATAGCCTTTTGCAAATGCGCGCTGCCTTCGCGGTTTTCCTCGCCCTCACCTGCACGACAGCGGGACCGACTTCAACAACGCCGAAGCCGAACAACGCTACCTACGACATTCGCATCCTCCACGGCGATGTCATCGACGGGACTGGCAAGCCGCGGTATCGCGCGGATGTCGGAATCCGAGGGGATGCGATTGCGGCGATCGGCGATCTTTCCAACGCGGCGTCGACGATCACCATCGATGCGACGAACCAGGTCGTCACGCCGGGATTCATCGATCTCCTCGGGCATTCCGAGGGATCCGTCCTGCTCGATCCGCAGCTCGAGGGGAAGATCCGGCAGGGCGTGACCACCGAGGTCACGGGCGAAGGGCACTCGCCGGGGCCGATCAACGATGCGATGGCTGCGGAGATCGATCGCACGCGATTGCCGGGCTATCCCGACGCCACTTGGCGATCGCTCGACGATTTCATGCGCGTGGTCGAGAAGCATGGCTCAGCGATCAATTTTGCGTTCTACGTCGGAGCCGCGAACCCGAGGGAGATCGTGCTCGGCACGGCCGACCGAGCACCGACGGCGGCGGAGTTGGCGAAGATGGAGACGCTCGTCGATGAATCAATGCGCGCCGGTGCAGTGGGCATGTCGACGGCGTTGATTTATCCGCCGGGACGGTTCGCGACGACCGATGAGTTGATCGCGCTTGGACGCGTCGTCAGCAAGTACAACGGCAGCTACTGGACGCACATGCGCAACGAAGCGGACCGGATCATGCCGGCGCTCGATGAAGCGTTCCGCATCGGACGCGAGGCGCATCTGCCGGTGAACATCTTCCATCTGAAAGCGGGCGGGAAGATGCGCGGACAAATGGCGGAGATCATCGCCAAGATCGAGGCGGCGCGCGCGAGCGGGCTCGATGTGGCGTCGCAGATTTATCCGTACACGGCGACGTCGACCGACCTCACTTCGATCGTCTCCGCATGGGCACTCGACGGCGGCTATCTGCAATTCGTCGCGCGGTTGAAGGACCCCGCCACGCGCGCGCGCATCGCCAGCGAGATGCGCACCGGCAGCTACATCAGCCAGGGCGGCAATGGCATCCTCGTGCGCGGCATCCAATCGACTGATCCGGCCATCAAAGCGTTCGAACGGAAGCGGCTCGACGAGATTGCGAAGAGCATGAACACCGATCCGGCCGAGGCTGCGTTGCGGATTTTCGAAGGGAGCAATTCATCGCCGATCGCGATTTTTTTCGGATTGAGCGAGGACGATTTGAAGCTGGCGATGAAGCAGCCGTGGGTGGCGGTCGGCTCCGACTCGGGCGCGGTGGTCGGACCGATGCGGCAGTTCGGAGCGCACCCTCGCGCCTACGGCACGTTCCCCCGCATCCTCGGACACTACGTTCGCGACGAACATCTCTTCCCGCTCGAAGAGGCAGTGCGCAAGATGACGTCACTCGCGGCGTCGCGTGCGAAGTTCGCCGACCGAGGGACACTGCGCGCCGGTATGCGCGCGGACGTCGTCGTCTTCAATCCCGCCACGATTCGCGACGTGTCGACCTACGAGGATCCGCATCATTTCTCCGAGGGGATTTCGAGCGTGATCGTGAACGGAGTGCCGATACTGCAGGACGGGAAGATGACCGGGCGGCTGGGCGGGAGGGTGCTGCGGCGCGGGTCTTCGTGACGGAATGACAAATCCGCGATTTCGTTTAGGATTCCGCGTCACCGTGATGGGGAGTCGCCAAGCGGTAAGGCAGCGGCCTTTGGAGCCGCCATTCGGAGGTTCGAATCCTCCCTCCCCAGGTGGCGGCCACGGGCCGCAGCGTTGGTTGGCCTAGCCTCGGCCACCATTGCCTTCTTAGAGGTCATCCGGCGAAAGCCCTGTGCGCTTCGCGATTCTGGCCATCATTCGCGAGCCAATCTCTTCGCCGTCGTGAAATGAAAAGACGTAGTCGGGCCAACCATCACGTTGCAGGATGCGATGCGATGTTCCTGCCTGACGCTTGATCGACCACCCAATTCGCAGCAAGGCGGCGAGCACGCGGTTCGCTTTCGCGGATGGCCAATTCATTCGTGAACTGCGAAGACGCCCTCGATCTCAGGCACCTGCTCGCCGTGCTCCAGCCGATCGGCGAGAACGCGGAACGCCAGCGCCTTGGCACGGGCGACGGCTTCGTCGCGGCTCTCCCCGTATGCGAGGACGCCGGGCAGATCGACGACCTCACTGATCCAGCGGCCATCGGTTTCGCGTTCAACCTCGACGGTGAAATCATTCATGACCGTCCATCCTACCTCGGGACCTGCGCCAGGAACTTGTCGAGCGCGGCGTTGAACGCTTCCGGTTTGTCGAGCATCAGCCAGTGACCGGCTCCTGTGATTTTTTCGGCGGGGAAGTCGGGGAACTGCGGGCGGAAGGATTGCGGCGACTCGATGTCGGCCGCGTAGATCACGAACTTCGGACCGGGATACGCGTTCACGACCGACTTTGCGTCGTAACCCGCGAGGCGTTCGAGCGCGCCCGCGAAGGCCTCGACCTTCGACTTCTCGACCGTTGCAAACACGCGGTCCTGAACGGCTTGCGACGACGGCTTCAGCATCGGCGCGAACCACATGCGCGTGACTTTCATGCGGTCGACGCGAAGTGCGTCGACGAACTTCTGCATCGGCGGCGACATGGCCGGAACGCTGGCGGCGGAGTCGGCGTAGATGACCGCGGCCACTTTGTCGGGATGTGCTGCCGCGTACGTCGCCGCGACCGCCCCGCCGTAGCTGTGGCCGACCACGACGAAGCGCTTCAATTCGATCGACGTAACCGCGGCATCGACAGCCTCGGCATTTGCTTTCGGCGAGTAGTCGCCATTCGCCGCGGGAGCGGAGTTGCCCATCCCCGGAAGATCGACAGCAACCGCGCGGCGCGTTTTGCGAAGATGCGCGAGCTGCGCCTCCCACTGCGTCGAATCGGCGCCGTTGCCGTGGATGAAGAGCACCGGCAGTCCACCGCGGCCGCCGTCGTCGACGTAAATCGTTCCATTGGGCGTCGTAACTGGTCCCGAAACCGGCGCATGCGCACAGGCCGCCGCAAAAATGAGGGCGATGAATGAGAGTCGCTTCATGTAAAGTCTCCTTGTCAGCGACGATAGCGGGATACGAACCACATGTCAAGCATGCTTGTCGCGCTTCCGCTCCGGCCAGCCGCGCTGCTTCACCTCATCGAACGTCATCAACGAGTTCGCGTAGTAGTCGCGCAGCAGCGTCTCGCGGGGATTCCAGCGCCACGCTTCTTCGATCACCGGCACGCCGCTCCCTTCGAAGAGATCGGAGCGCCATCGCTCGGCCGGTTCGATGAGATGGCGCAACTCGACGACCGGCCGCGCCGCGCGCCAGATGGCCTCCCCCGTCTTCTCGCGCAACAGCCAGACGCGATTGCGCCACGTCTCGCGATAGCGATCGATGGCGTCGATGATCTCGGCGTCCGTCAACGGCTCGGCCGCGTCGGCAAACACGCGCGCCAGCAACGTCACCGGCGTCACCGGCAGCGCGTTCGAAATCTCCAGCATGACCCGCTCGGCTAGCTCCGTCAGCGCCGCCTTCCGGTCGTCGTACACCGGCGCGAGGATGTCCGGATGCTCGCCGACGAATTCGTCGACCGCGATCGGCGTCCCGAACGTGACCACCGCGTAGCCGTAACGCTTGAAGCGTTTCAGGATGCTTCGCAGAAGATTGCGAAACAGAAAGTCGATCGTGGTCTGCAACTTGTCGGTCTTCGTCCGCCGGTCTTCCTTCCCCACCAACTCCTCGGTGAGGTTGCGGTCCTCCAGCACGCGGTCGTAGTTGATCGCGGTCGGAATCAGAAACAGCGGCGCGCTGAACTCGGGATCGCGCTTGCCGGCCACGATGTAATCGAGCATCCCCAGCTTCGGCTTCTGAAACGCGCCGTCGCGCGTCAGGCCGCCTTCGATGAAGACGCCCTGCGTCACGCCGTTCTTCGTGATCGTGCTGACGAAGGTCGACAGCACCGCGTGATACAGCGGCTCGCGATACCGGCGCCGGATGAAGTAGCCGCCGAACCATTTGAAGAGATGGTTCAGCGGCCAGACGCGCGCCCACTCGCCCACCGCGTACGACAGCGAGACGAACTTGAAGAGCATGTGCGCGACGAGGACGTAGTCGGCATTCGAACGATGATTGATGAGGTAGACAACCACGGCGTTTTTCGGCGCGGTGGCGTTGAAGTCGCGCAGCGTTTTGTGCTCGACCACCGGTCGATAGAGAAAATGCATGATCGCCCGCGCCAGCGGCGCTCCGACCCGGTAGTACGCGAGCAGATTGAACTTCGGGACGATCTCGCGCAGGTACGTCCGCGCCTGTCGCGTAGCCTCTTCGGTCGAGGTGTGATGTTCTTTCGCGTAGCTGCGGATCGCCTCAACCACTTCGCGGCTGCCGAAGACTTCCAGCTCGATGTCGGCATGGCGGCGTTTGAGCTTGAAGCGATCGACGTGAATGTGCCGGCGCCGCTGGAAACGACGCGCGTGCCGTTTGCCCACCACGAGCGCGATCGCGGCGAGGACGATCACCGCGATGAGAACCTCGAGCAGAAGTCGCATCGGTGTCGTCCAGTGTAGCGTGAGGCTCGTTCGCGATTGCTCGCGGTAAATTTCGGAGGCGCGTCCCTCTAACCCATTACACAAGCCCCCACTGGCGGATTTGGGTCCGGCCCGGGAGACCTGTCGATGACTGCGAAAGTGAGAGCACAAGCCGTTCGCGCGGCGCTAGGTGTTGCGTTACTCGCCCTGAGCGCATGCCGGGCCGCCGAGGAGTCGCCGTCGGAGAAGCTGAAAGCGCTGGCGACGCACTCGGGGCGCCCAATCGATGCGCGCCTGACCGGATTCGACTGGCCTGCCGCGCGCCTGCAACGCGCCACCCACGCGAACCTGCTCGATCCAGCCCGTCTCGAACTCGCCGGGGCGGCGAGCACCGTCATCCAGTCCCAACTCAACGATTCCTCGGCACGCGCACGCCACGAGTCCGGCGCAGCGTATCTGCTGATCGATCGCGATCGCGACGCCATCGATGCCCTTGAATCCGCCGTGCGCCAGTCACCGAAAAACGCTGCGTACTGGAGCGACCTGGCCGCCGCGCGCTACACGCTCGCGGTCACAGAAAAGCGTCCGCACGAATTGCCGCAAGCTCTCGCGGATGCCGACCACGCCCTCCGCCTCGATCCGAAACTCAATGATGCCCTCTTCAATCGCGCCCTGATCATCGAAGCGCTCGGCATCAGCGAAGCAGCCCGCCGCGCCTGGCAACGCTACGCCGCCGCCGACCCCTCCTCGCATTGGTCCGCCGAGGCGATGCGCCACCTCGGCGACCTGCGCGTGGTGACGACGCGCGACGAGTTCCAGAATCGCCTCGCCGCCGCGTCCCGCGCGCTGCCCGACAACACACCACTCATCGCGCTCGCTCGAAACTATCCACAAGAAGCGCGTACCTGGAGCGAAGGTCCGTTGTTAGCAAACTGGGCCGATGCGTTTCGCAAGGGCGACTCCAAAACCGCCACGGAAACCCTGACGATCGTCCGCACCATCGGCTCCGCGCTCGCGGAATTCAACCACGTGCAATCGGTCGCAGACATCGTCGCGACGATCGACCACGCCAACTCCGCCGACACAAAAACCCTCGCCGACGCCCACGCCATCTACCGCGACGGACGCGTCTTGTACAGCCAACGCCGCATCGCGGACGCACAGAAGAAACTGCAGGAAGCGCGCACTCTCTTCGCCCGAACCCGCAGTCCGATGACGCTGATCACCGACTACTACCTTGCGAACTGCCTCTACGACAGTAATCACATAGCCGAGGCCGCACGCGCTTTGGACGAGGTGGCCGCCCGCGTCGATCCAAAGAGGTACCCCGGTCTGACGGCCGAGATCAAGTGGGAGCGGACGCTTACTCAGGCGTCGGCTGGTGACTGGGAAGCAGCCATTAGCACCGCCAGTGAGTCGCGGAAAATCTTTGATTCTCTGGGAGAAACGGAAAATCGCAGCGAGATGGACATGCTCCTCTCAACTCACTTTGACCTTATATCCCAACCCGCCGCGGCTTGGATCGCGCGTGTCGCAGCGTTCCACGTGCTGGGCCGCGCAGGGTCAACCGATCGAATCCGCATTTCCCTGATGACGAGTATTCAGTCAGAGGTTGAGGAGGGTAACTTCGAGGCAGCACTTTCGCTGGCAGCAATTGCCGTGGATGACCTACGGCACGGAAAGCAACCGACAGCTATGTGTGTGGCCGAATCGGCGCGGGCTCAGGCTCAGGCAAAACTTGGAAACATTGATGCAGCCATTCGGTCAATCGATAGGGCCCGCCATACGGCGCAGACAATTTCCGATCCGGCGTTACAGAATCGCGCTCTGGCCGACCTGGACATTGCCGAAGCGGCCGTAAGGCGAATTACGCCTCAGATCTCGCTCCGCCTTCTCGATGCAGCAATCGCGTTTTATCGCTCGAGCGGAGGTACCGCGTGGCTGCCGAAAGCGTATCTCGAGCGAGGCCGCACGTTGATTGCGGCGAAAAATGACGCGGCCGCTCTTGTAGATTTCGAGACGGCGTTGCGCGAGATTGATACGGAACGATCCTCGATTACCGACCGCAGCCTCCGCGGCATGTTCTACGACACGGAGCGCGGGCTTGTTTCCGAAAAACTCGCGCTATTGTTGCGGCGCGGCGAGGCTGCCCGCGCTTTCGAATTTTGTGATGCCGTTCGCGCTCGAAGTGTTTATGAGCAGTTAAAGACTCGCCCGATGGCGGACTCATTTCAAACCGCCCAAGGAATCCTGCCACAACTGCCAGCACGTACCGCGCTTCTCGAATATGCAGTGCTGGAAGACTCCGTCCTTATCTTTTATGTTGCACCCTCACATACAGGCGTCGTTCGGGCCGACGCCTCGCCGGTTTTGCTGCGAACGGCGATCGAGCGCTGCAACGATTTGCTACGACGTCGGAGCACGATTCAAGCAGTGCAGCAACAGCTCGCCATCCTCCATCAAATTCTGATCAGACCCGCCATGCCGGAACTCGCCGGCGCTGAGCGGTTGATCATCGTCCCTGACCGACAGATTCATCAAGTGCCATTCGCCGCTCTCTATGACGCGGAACGGCATCGTTATCTCGTGGAAGATTTCACTATTTCGTTAGCACCGAGCGCGAAGATGATCACTCGTACGATCACGCGCCGTATTCTCGATCCCGTGTTGGTCGTGAGCGACCCTCACAGTGACGATGAATCGGCGCTGCCGAATGCGATTCAGGAGGCGGGCGCGGTCGCATCTATGTACGACTCCGCGACCTTGCTTATCGGGGAACGCGCGACCCGCGCTCGGTTCACGGCCGCCGCACAGCGCAGCGGAATGATCCATTACGCGGGGCATGCCGACAGCAGTTCCGCTGATCTGTTCGGCTCTCTTCATCTAGCATCTGACGCCTCCGGCCGTACGGGAGATCTGAATGCGAACGCAATCGCCTCACTCAACTTAGCCAGAACCGAGCTGGTAATTCTCGCCGCATGCGGAACCATGCGCGGCGATTTTCAGCATGTGGATGGGATGCCGAGCATCGCCCGCGCGTTTCTGGCCGCGGGTGCGCGGAATGTCGTAGGAACGTTGTGGGAAGTAGACGACGACGCCGTTGCGCCCCTGTTTCAGCGCATACACATCGAACTGCGGCGCGGCTCGGATCCACGGGATGCATTGCGCATCGCCCAGTCAGCGCTCGCGCACGAACGAAACACTCGCCTCAGTCACCCTTCCACATGGGCACCGGTCGAGCTTCTCGCTTATGCGGATCAACAACCACCAGCAAGGCCCACAAGGAGCAAGTAGTGTCTGTCACCAGCATTCAATTCATAGGCCTGTTCGTTGTCATGATGAACACCGGAACGGGACTGCACATCCTGGTACCGCATTTTCCCAATAGCCCGTACGCAGGGCACAAGTCAGTCATCCAGTTCGCGCCCGAGCTTGTCGTGAGCAGCTCATGGCCGGGGATAGCGGCATGCGGACCGAACGGCTCGCTTCGCTGTGCTCCGATCGATGTCGAGACGATCACGTTTTCCGGTGCCAGCGACCCAGCCCCAACGGACATCATCGGTAATATCCCCCACCTCCGTTGCTGCTGTCAGTCGATGTCCGACATCCTCCCTAAATACAAAGATCCAAAGGCGGCGGAAAAACTTTCCGCGCACATTTTTGTCGAACACGGAATCGCAGAAGCGATCATGGACGCGAATGGGCGGGTCGATACATGGGTGACGGAGCACTCCATAGATCCGTCCGGAATCACAGTGATCGGGAACAACGCGAACGGTTCATTCAACATCGTCTTTAAGCCCAACGCTCAGTTTTCGATTCTGAACACGATGCCTGACGACTCCACGACGTCGCACTTCCTGGCGTATTACCTCATGGGCGTCGGCAGCGCCAAGTGCACGTCCACGCCGACGAACGATCCGGCATGCGCACCGCGCGCCACCGAGTGCAGCCTTCCTATACCAGTCGTCGGAGCACGCAAACCGGCAGTGAAACCGGCCGCCACACTCCCTGTGGTGCAGGGCAAGAAAGTTACGCCTCTGGCAGTAACCCTGGACTGCTCTAACTCCCACTGGCCGTAACCGCCGACCTCGGCTTTGTTCTAGAATCCGCCATCCGAAAAACAGGCAGAGGTGGCGATGGCTGAGCAGGGGCGGGTCCTGATCGTTGATGACAACGAGGCGGATCGGGCGTTGCTCGAGGCTCATCTGAGCCGGGACGGGTTCGAGACCGAAACCGCGGCCGATGGCGTCGAGGGGTGGGCGATGCTCGATGCACATCCCGACCGGTATGACCTCGTCCTCCTCGATCGGACCATGCCGCGCATGGACGGGCTCGAACTGCTGCGGCGGATGAAGAGCGATCATCGGTTTCTGATTCTGCCGGTGATTTTTCAGAGCGCACTGGTCAAACGCGAAGAGGTCATCGAAGGGATTCGCGCCGGCGCGTACTACTACCTGACCAAGCCGTACGACACCGAGATGCTGCTCAGCGTCGTGCGCACCGCCGCCACCGACCGCGCCGCCGCGCGCGAATTGCAGCACCGCGTGAGGCGCGGCATGCAGGTGCTGCAGCTTCTCGAGGAAGCGCATTTCACCTATCGCACGATCGAAGAGGCGCGCGGGCTCGCGGCCGTGCTCGCGACCGCGTGTCCTGATGCCGAGGCTACCGTGATCGGGCTGACGGAGTTGCTGGTGAATGCTGTCGAGCACGGAAACCTCGGCATCACGTACGACGACAAGAGCGCGCTGCTCGCGGAAGGTTCATGGGCGCAGGAAGTCGCGCGGCGCCTGGAACTGCCCGAGAACCGAGGGAAGCGCGTCGACGTCGAATTCTGCCGCGGCGACAACGAGCTGCGCTTCACCATTCGCGACCGCGGAAACGGATTCGAATGGACGCGTTACTTCGAGATCGATCCGCGCCGCGCCTTCGACCGGCACGGCCGAGGGATCATCATGGCGCGGCATGTCAGCTTCTCCTCGATCGAATACCGAGGGACAGGAAGCGAAGTCGTGGCCACCGTTCGTTGCGGTGCTGCCGCGTGAGCGCGACGCCCGGCCTCGCGCGACGCCTCGGCGCGTTCGACGCCACCATGATCGTCATGGGCGGCATCATCGGCTCGGGCATCTTCATCAATCCGTACGTGGTGGCGCGGGCGGTTCACACGCCGGCGCTCATCATCGGCGCGTGGGCGGCCGGCGGCGTCATCGCGCTGCTCGGCGCGTTCGCGTACGCGGAGCTCGCCGCGTTGCGCCCCGAGGTCGGCGGGCAGTACGCGTATCTGCGCGATGCCTACCATCCCTCGGTCGCGTTTCTGTATGGATGGGCGTTGCTGCTGATCGTGCAGAGCGGCGGGATGGCAGCGGTCGCAGCGACGTTCGCAAAGTACGTGGTCACGCTCACAGGCGTCGCCATGCCCGACTGGCTGCTCGCCGTCGTCACGCTGCTCGTCCTCACGCTGATCAACTGCCTCGGCGTCCGCAGCGGCAGCAACACGCAGACGGCTCTGATGCTTTTGAAGCTCGCCGCGATCGCGATGCTTGTCATCGCCGGCGCGACGATCGCCGCGCCTCATGCCGCCGCGAAGGCGATGCTCGACGCACCGCTGTCGTCCGATCTCTTCATCCGCTTCGGCGCTGCGATGACGCCGGTGATGTTCGCGTACGGCGGCTGGCAGACGGCGAGCTTCGTCTCTGGCGAATTGGCGCGGCCGCGGCGCGATCTTCCCATCGGACTGCTGGCCGGAATCATCGGCGTGATCACCATCTACGTCGGCGTGACGTACATCTGCGTCCGCGCGCTCGGCGCGGATGGACTCGCGAACTCGCCGACGCCCGCCTCCGCCGTGATGCGCCTGGCCCTCGGCGAACGTGGCGCGCAACTGATCGCGGCCGGCATCGCCATTTCGACGCTCGGCTTTCTCAGCCAGAGCATGCTCACCGCACCGCGCGTCTACTACGCCATGGCCGCGGACGGCCTCTTTTTCCGCAGCGTCGGCCGCATCAGCGCGAAGACGCATGTGCCGGTAGTCGCGATCGCGCTGCAGGGAATCGTGGCGATCGTGATCACGCTGTCCGGCACGTACGAACAAATTCTCGGCTACGTCGTCTCGACCGATTTCATCTTTTTCGGACTGACCGGCCTTGCGCTCTTCATCTTCCGCCGCCGCCAGGCGCCGGCAGGATTCCGAACGCCGGGCCATCCGATCACGACAGCGATCTTCACCATCTCGTGCTGGATCGTCGTCATCGCCACGATCGCGAAGTCTCCGAAGAACAGCCTGATCGGATTCGCGATCCTCGCGGCAGGATTGCCGGCGTACGCGTGGTGGAGAAAAAGCGGAGCACCGGCGACGCCGCCGGCGCTCCCGTAATTTCCGGCTACGCCTGCGGCGAAACGCGGACGTTGAGCTTCGGGTCGGTTGCGTTCTGCGTCTGCTTGAACACGCTCGTCGCCATCGCGATCACCGAGCTGACGTCGCTCAGGTTCGCCGGGATGATCATCGAGTTGCCACTCTTCGCGAGCTGGCCGAACTGCTTGATGTACTCCTCGGCGAGGCGAAGTTGCATCGCTTCGTAGCCGCCGGGCGTCTTGATGGCGTCGGCGATCTGCTTGATGCCGTTCGCGGTCGCGATGGCAACCGACTGAATCGCCGCGGCCTGACCTTCGGCCTCGTTGATGGCCTGCTGCTTCTTCGCTTCCGAGGCCTTGATGACCTGCTGCTTGTCGCCGTCGGCGGCGTTGATGGCCGCGTCGCGCTGTCCTTCCGACTGCAACACCGTGGCGCGCTTCTCACGCTCGGCGCGCATCTGCTTTTCCATCGCCGCGAGCACGTCCTGCGGCGGATTGATGTTCTTGATCTCGTAGCGCAACACCTTCACGCCCCACGCTTCCGAGGCCTTGTCGACTTCACTGACGACCATGAGGTTGATGTTCGTCCGCTCTTCGAAGGTGCGATCGAGCTCGATCTTGCCGATCTCGCTGCGAAGATTCGTCTGCGCAAGCTGCGAGATCGCGTAGGTGTAATCGGAGATGCCGTACGACGCGCGCGCGGGATCGAGCACTTTGAAGTACAACACGCCGTCGACGGCGACCTGCACGTTGTCGCGCGTGATGCAGACCTGCTCGGGAACGTCGAGGGCGACTTCCTTGAGCGAATGCTTGTAGCGGACGGTGTCGAGGAACGGCACGAGGATGTGAAAGCCGGCATTGAGCGTCGCCGAATACTTGCCGAGGCGCTCGACGATCCACGCGTTCTGCTGCGGCACGACGCGAGCAATACGGCTGATCATGATCATGGCGAAGATGACGACGACCATGGCTACGACAAGACTGGACATGACGTTCCTCCGGATGGTTGTTTACGATGCACGTACGTAGATCGTCAGCCCGACGACCTCTTCGACGATGCAGCGTTGACCTTTTGTAAGCGGCGTCTCTCCAACATTGCGCGCCGTCCACGTACTTCCCCGCATCTCCGCTTTTCCTTCAGCTGAGACCGGCAAATCGGATAGTGCAATGGCCTGCTCGCCGACCAGCGAGTCGACCACTTTCGTGATGTTGAAGCCGAGCTTCCGTACGACATACGGCCGCACGAAGATGAGCAAAATGACCGAGGAGATCGAGAACGTGAGGAGCTGTCCCCACAGCGGCATCGGAATTCCGACGCCGACGATGAGCGCGACGAGGAACGCGCCGACCGCGAAGAATCCGATGTGCGCCGTCGTCGCGAAGAACTCGATCGTGAGCAGCAGAAATGCGACGAGAACCCAGACCCACCAAGCCATTTTCGTGAGCGGTGAGGTTACCACGCTGCCGTAAGCGTTACAGGGAGACGGTTCACGCGGAGGCGCGGAGGCGCGGAGAAAAGATTGAGCTACTGCAGCTCGCTGAGCACGCTCTTCGCGATGGCCGGGATCAGCTTCACATCATCCGCCGTCCCGCGCGTCATGACGACCAGGATGATCTTTCGTCCGCCGGGCAGCTCGATGTACGCGGCATCGTGACGAACTTCCGATGTCCAACCCGCCTTCGACCACTCGCGCGATCCTGCCGGCAACGATTCGCCGATGAACTCCTTGACCTGATTCTCATCCGCACGCGGTGGATTCAACGGCCGTTCGAGGAGCCCAAGCATCGCGTCGCTGTCGGCGCCGGAGATGGCGCGATGCCGCACGATCCACAGCAGCAACGAGGCGAATGAATTCGCGCTCGATCGATTGCGATTCGGACGCGCCTCCCCGCCGAGGAGCTGCTTCTCGCGGCCGAACGGCCCGAAGCTCCACGGCTTGGCCATGGCGCTGATGTCGTATCCCATCGTCGCGAACCAGCGGTTCACGACGCGCCGTTTGTCCAGGAACTTGGCCAATGCGCGTCCCTCCAGATTCGGACCGGGACACGTATCGCTGATGATGTCGATGAGGTACGCCGTGGCGTCGTTATCGGAGAGCCGGATCATCTCCCCCAGCGCCCGCGCCACCTCCGGATCCCCTTCCAACTTCTGATGAAACACCTCGGCCATGATGTACAGCTTCACCACCGAGGCCGGATAGAAGGGCGCATCGCCATGCCAGTCCGCGCGATCGATCGTCGACGGCTTGGTCACGTCGACGATGCTGATCGCAAGATTGTCCGCCGTCAGCTTCGGAAAATCCTTCAGCGTCTGCTCCGCCGCATGTTTCAGCGCAAGTTCCAACGCCGGATTTTTCGGCAGATCGGTGAACTCGCGAAAGTTGGCGAGGGCGGCGGTGGCGAGGAACAGAAGAGCAACAGCAACTCGAATGCGCATGAGGGAATTGTAGTCACGCGAAGACGCGGGGCCGCGGAGAAAACAAGTGTTCTCCTCCGCGTCTCTGCGCCTCCGCGTGAAAAGGTTTTAAGCTCGCCACCCCCGCACCTTTTCCGCTACGGCCTCCGGCGTAAATCCGAAGTGCTTCTCGATGTCGGCGAGCGGCGCCGAGGCGCCGAAGCGGTCGATGCCGATGACCAACGCGTCGTGGTTGACGTACTTGTACCAGCCGGAGGAGCGGCCGGCTTCGATCGCGACGATGCGGCTGCGGTCGCCGAGGATTTCGTTCTGGTAGTCAACAGGTTGACGATCGAAAAGGTCGAGCGAGGGAGCGGAGACGACGCGGGCCCGGATTCCTTCCTGGCGCAACAGTTCGGCCGTTCGCACGGCCAGCGTCACCTCGGAACCGGTGGCGACGAAGGTGAAGTCGCCGTCGGCGTAGCCATCGAGGACGTACGCGCCGCGCCAGACTTCGTGCGGGTCGAAGGCGGGGCCGTGCGGGATGATGTCCACCTTCTGGCGCGTCAGCACGATGAGCGTCGGGCCTTCGTGTCTGCTGCCGATTGCCCACGCCCAGGCCATTCCGGTTTCGACGCCGTCGGCGGGACGGAAGAGGGTCATGTTCGGAATCAGTCGAAGCGAGAAGAGCTGCTCGACCGATTGGTGCGTCGGACCGTCTTCGCCGAGGAAGACCGAGTCGTGCGTGTAGACGAAGATCGACGGAATCTTCATCAGGGCCGCGAGACGAATCGCCGGGCGCATGTAGTCGGAGAAGATCAGGAACGTTGAACCGTGCGCGCGAAAGGGGCCGTAGAGGGTGAGCCCATTCAGCGCCGCGCCCATGGCGTGTTCGCGGATTCCGAAGTGCAGGTTCTTGCCCTTGAACAGGTCGAACGGAGGCGGATCGTTGACGTCGTTTTTCAGGCGTTCGATCGATCCGCCGTTTTTGAAATTCGTTTTCGTCGACGAGGCAAGATCGGCTGCACCGCCGATGACAAATGGCGCGATGTCGCCGATCTTCTGGATTACCTGATTCGATAACTCGCGCGTCGCGATCGGCTTGTCGGTCTTGCCCGACTCCGCGAGCTGCAACTCGTAACCCTCTGGCAGCGAATGCGACCAATACGCATCCCACTCAGCTGCAAGTTCAGGATTGCGCGCACGCCACTCTGCCATCCCCTTCTCCCACTGCTTGCGCGCGCGGGCGAGCTTCTTCACCTTGCGCGCGAACTCGGCGCGGACTTCGTCGGGAACGTAGAACGTCGGCTCGGCCGGCCACCCGAGGGCCACTTTCGTCGCCGCGGCTTCCTCGGCGCCGAGCGGTTCGCCGTGCGCGCGCGACGTGCCGTGAAACTTCGGACTCCCCTGCCCGATCACCGTCTTGGCCATGATCATCGACGGCTTGTCGGTGACCTTTTGCGCCTTGCGAATGGCCTTGCGAACCGCGTCGCGATCGTGACCGTCGATCTTCTGCACGTGCCAGTGCGCGGCCTCGAATCGCTTCTTCACGTCCTCGGACATCGACAGCCGCTTGTCGCCGTCGAGCGTGACGTCGTTGTCGTCATACAGATAGATGAGGTTTCCAAGCCCGAGGTGGCCGGCCAGCGACGCGGCCTCGGCGCTGATGCCTTCCTCGAGATCGCCATCGGAGCAGATGACGTAGATCCAGTTCTGAACGGGCTTGAACGGGTCGTCGGTATTGAAGCGCGCCGCCATCATCTTCGAGGCGATGCCCATTCCGACGCCGTTCGCGAATCCCTGTCCGAGGGGGCCGGTGGTGACTTCGATGCCGGGCGCGTCACCGTACTCGGGATGGCCGGCGGTCTTCGATCCCCACTGCCGAAAACTCTTCAGCTGATCGAGCGTCATCTCCGGATAACCGGTGAGATGCAGCAGCGAATAGAGCAGCATCGACGCGTGCCCGGCGGAGAGGACGAAGCGATCGCGATCCTGCCACGCCGGCGCCTTCGGATCGTGGCGCATGAAGTCGGTCCAGAGCACGAAGGCCATGTCCGCCATGCCCATCGGCGCGCCGGGATGTCCCGACTTAGCCTTCTCGACGCCGTCGATGGCAAGGAAGCGGATGGTGTTGACGCAAAGCTCTTCGAGCTTGTCCTTCTCCTCGATCTTCGGCTCGTTGTGGCTCTCCGCCTCGGCAATCGCGGCACTGGCCTCCGCCGCTCCGCCCGTCTGCTCGTCCATGCTTCCTCCATGCGTGGCGAATGGGTTGCGCCAGCGGCGCGGATTATATCCAGCGGGTAACAGGCGACTTTGGCGGGGTCAACAACTCCAATTCACCGCGAATCACTACCCGATTCGCGAATGACAAAATCACCACCTGGTGATGCTGCCTTGAGCAATGCGTCGAGTTTCGCGAGCGTCGGAACGGCGTTGCCGCGTTCGTAGCGCGCGTACGCGTTTCGCGACGACGCGCCGAGGCGTGACGCAATCTCGCGAAGCGACGCACCGCTGGCTTCGCGGCGGCGCCGTAGCAGGAGAGCGGTCATCGCGGCGGCGTCATTTCCAGAGACTTCGAACTCGCGATTTCCACGTGGATGAATGTTCGCCGCGAAGTCAGGTCGATCGACCATCGTCTCCAGCCAGTCACCAATCATCTCCAGGGCTTCTTTGCGTGTCCGTCCCTGGGTCATCGCATCAAGCAGAGGGATTTCGGCCAGCCAGAAGCGGCCGTCGCGAGTGAGTTTGCCTTCGAATCTCATATGCGCTCCTTGCATGCGCGGCGCAAGATCGCGCGCGCTAGCACTTCATTGATTTCGTTGTGACGCGGAATCGCTTCGTCGCGCTCGCCATTGCTCCAGACATCGTGGCGGCCTCCGCTTCTGAGAAAGCGCCATCCGCATTCCGTCAGCAGCCGTTCGGGATCGCGACGCTTCACCGGCGAAGTGTACACCTATCCGTGTGCGTTCATTCCGTCACTTTCCATACCGCACACCCACCCGGACCGTGCGCGGGGTGCCGAGTGTTAGGACCGGCGTCGCGCTCACTTCGACACGGCGATTGGTGGCGTTTTCGATTGCGATGGTCGCGTCGAGACGCGGAGCGATCGGGTACGACGCGAAGAGGTCGGCGACGGCGTAGCTGCGGAGGGGGAACTGGTTGATGTCGTCGTCGAACTGCATCGATGACCAGCGGGCCTGGATTCCGGCGCTGCCGCGCGGCGGGGTGAAGGCGAGTTGCATCGTGGCGGTGTTGCGCGGGACTTGGGGCGGGCGTTTGCCGGTGAGGTTGCCGCTGGTGACGGTGGCGTCGCAGAAGAGGTAGCCGGCGGACACGCGCCATTGCGTCGACAGGCGCTGGTCGAAATCGAGTTCGGCGCCGCGGGAGCGGCTGCTGCCGAGGTTCTGACGTTGGCGGGTGATGAGGGCGGGAGTCGATGAGAGGGTCACGTTCGCGATCGTGTCGTCGGTGGACATTGAAAACATCGTCAGACGCATCGGTCCGCTGCGGACGCCGAGCTCGATCGCGGACAGATGCTCGGCTCCGAGCGATTCATTTGCGAGCGTCTGCACGTTGCCGACGCGGAAGTTGCGATACAGCTCGTTGAGCGTTGGCGCGCGGAAGGATTTGTAGGCGGACGCTGTGAACGTGACGCGATCGGAGGCGTGGACGAGCAGCGTCAGGCGCGGACTCCAGGCGCCGTCGCTGCGATCGGCCAGCGGCGCGCCGTTTCGTTGCGCGTCGAAGTTGCGCCAGGAATCGAAACGGATTCCGGCGCTCAGCGTGATGCGCGGCGAAAGCGTAGCCACGTCTTCGACATACGCGGCGGCGTTGCGTTGCCGGCCGGAAACATCGGCGTGTGTGATCTTGCCGTTGACGGCGGCGAACTGCAGTTCGTCGCTTGCGCCTTTGACCTGGCGCGCGTCGCCGCCGGCGACGATCACGTTGCTGCCGATCGTCGAAAACCATTGCAGCGATCCGCCGCGGCCGGACGACGGCACGCGCTGATCGACGGTTAGCCGTTCGCTGTTGCGATCGGCGGAAATCGCGGAGAACGTCTGGTGGTAATCCTGATCGCTGTCATAGCCGCGCAGCAGCAGCGAGCCGGCGCCGGTGTGAAAGTCGGTTCCCGCGGCGATCTGGCGGATGGACGTGTCATTGATCTGCAGCGGCGTTCCGTTGTTGCGCGACTCGGAGTAATGCGACAGCCGCAGAAACGAACTCGAGTATCGGAGCGCTGCATCGAGCGTCGTATGGCGCGTATCCGCATCGACGTCGACGATTCCTCGTTGCGATGGCTGGACGAGGATGTATCCCGAGGTCGTCAGGAAATCGGCGTCGATACTGCCGCTCCAGTCGCCGCGTTTCATCGCTGCGAATAGCGACGCCGTTCCTGTTCCCTCGTTTCCGGCGCTCGACTCGAAGGCAACATCATCATTCGTTCGCCGGATGAACTGCACGACGCCGCCCATCGCGCCGCTGCCGTAGAGATCGGACGCTCCGCCGCGCACGACTTCGATGCGATCGATGGCTAGGCGCGGCACGCGTCCCCAGTAAATCCAGCCGCCGAAGGGATCGTTGAGCGGAATGCCGTCGTCGAGCACGAGCGCGCGCGACGCGCCGCTTGCGCCGACGCCGCGCAGCGAGACGCCCTGCGACGTCGGATTCGCGCTGCGGCTGCCCGAGCGGCGGAAGAGTGTGAAGCCCGGCACCTGCCGCAACGCGTCGTCGGTCGTCGACGCGGCGGTGGTTTGAATCGCCTCGCGCGAGATCACTACTACGCTTGTAGGCGTATCGCTCAGCCGCGTTTTCGTCTGCGTGGCCGTTACCACGATCGTCTCGGACGCGGCCGGCGGCGATGTTTTGGGATCGTCGACAAGAACGGCACACACGGCCAGAAAGGCGAGCATCGTCAGCGGGTTACGATAGCGCATGACTTCACGGAAGCTCGCCTTCGCCGTCACCCTCCTGCTCGCCCTCACCGCTGCCGCTCCCGTTCCCAATCACGGCCTCGATCCCGCCGGCATGGACAAGAGCGTGAAGCCGGGCAACGATTTTTACGCGTACGCGAACGGCACGTGGACGAAGAACACGCCCATTCCGCCCGACCGCGCGGTCCTCGGCGTCTTCACGATCCTCGAGGAGAAAGCGAACGAGCGCACGTCGAAGCTGATTCAGGATGCGGACAAATCGAAGGCCGCGACCGGTTCCGAGGAGCGCAAGATCGGCGATTTCTACGCAGCGTTCATGGATGAGAAATCGATCGAAGCGCGCGGGTTGAAAACGATTCAGCCGGAGCTCGATCAGATTGCCGCGATCGCTGACAAGCCATCGCTCGCGCGCATTCTCGGCAGCCAGTTGCGCGCCGACGTCGATGCGCTCAACAACACGAACTTCTACACCGATCGCCTCTTCGGACTTTGGGTCTCGCCCGATTTCGATAGTCCCACTCGCAACGTTGGCTATCTCCTCCAGGGCGGCCTCGGACTTCCCGATCGCGAGAACTACCTGCGCAAGGAACCGAAGGACGTCGAGCTGCAGACGAAGTATCGCGCGCACATCGCTGCGGTGCTCGGCCTCGCGCACGTTGCGAACGCTGCGGCACGCGCGGAACACATCTACGCGCTCGAGCACAAGATCGCCGAGGCGCATGTGAGCCGGACCGATTCCGAGGATGTGCACAAGGCGAACAATCCGTGGAAGCTCGCGCAGTTTGCGACGAAGGCGCCGGGACTCGATTGGGCCGCGTACTTCAAAGCCGCCGATCTTTCCGCACAGCCGATGCTCATGGTGTGGCAGCCGTCCGCGGTCACCGGCATCGCCAAACTCACCGGCAGCGAGCCGCTCGCCGTCTGGAAGGATTACCTGACGTTTCACGCGATCGACCGCGCGGCGTATCTGCTGCCGAAAGCGTTCGCGGACGAGCACTTCAAGTTTTACGGGACGACGCTTTCCGGCGCGCCGCAGCAGCGCGCCCGCTGGAAGCGCGCCGTCGGCGCGACCGGCGCGGCCCTCGGCGACGCGGTCGGCAAGCTGTATGTGAAGCACTACTTCCCGCCCGCGTCGAAAGCTGCCGCGCAGGCGATGGTGAAAAACATCATCGCCGCCTTCGGCCACCGCATCGACAACCTGACGTGGATGTCACCTGCGACGAAGACGAAAGCGAAGGCGAAACTCAGCACGCTCTACGTCGGCATCGGCTATCCGGAACACTGGCGCTCCTACGACGGTCTGGTCATCAAACGCGACGACGCCCTCGGCAACGCCATTCGCTCGCAGCTTTTCGACTATCGCGCCAGTCTGGCCAAGCTCGCCAAGCCGGTCGACAAGACCGAGTGGTGGATGACGCCGCAGACCGTCAACGCGGTGAACCTGCCGCTGCAGAACGCGCTCAATTTTCCGGCGGCGATTCTCAATCCGCCGTTCTTCGACGGCGCCGCGGATCCGGTCGTGAACTATGGCGGCATCGGCACGGTGATCGGCCACGAGATCAGCCACAGTTTCGACGATCAGGGCAGCCAGTTCGACGCCGCGGGGCGGCTGCAGAACTGGTGGACGAAAGATGATTTCGCGCATTTCAGCGGCGCCGCCGACCGGCTGGCCGCGGAGTTCGACAAGTACGAGCCGCTGCCGGCGATGCACATCAACGGGAAGCTGACGCTGAGTGAAAACATCGCCGACGTGGCCGGCCTCTCGGCGTCGTACGACGGATACCGCCGCGCGTACGGCGGCAAGGCCGCGCCATCCGCGGACGGCTTGACCGGCGACCAGCGATTCTTCCTCGCCTTCGCGCAGGTGTGGCGCACGAAGTTCCGCCCCGAGGCACTGCGCAATTCGCTGCTGACCAACGGCCATGCGCCCGGCGAGTTCCGCGCGGACACGGTGCGCAACATCGACGAGTGGTATGCGGCGTTCAACGTGAAGCCGGGCGAGAAGCTGTACTTGAAACCGGCCGAGCGGGTGCGCGCGTGGTGAAGCGTTAGCGAACACCAAGCCGGATGGCGGCGGCGGTTCGGTGCAATCCGGAGTTGTAGCGCGCTTCTTCCTGCAAACAGCAGTAGACGAGTTTCAGGTCGTGATCGTCGTCGCTTTTTGCGGCGCGTGACGCTAGATCCGAGTTGTCATCAATGATCGTTGTGGCGAGTGGCGGGCGGCCGATGGCGACGTACGCAGCGAGCATCGCGTTCGCGAGGACGTCGAGCACCGTCGGTAGCAAAAACGGTTGCAGGACGCGGACGGCGTGGCAGGCGGTGACGAGGTGGAGCGCGGCGAAATCGCTGGTGGCGATGAAGATGCGCGCGGCGATCATGGCGAGATCAGGAAGCGCAACGTGCTCGATGGACGAACGGTAGTCCGCAAAGGCAGGAAGCGCGTTCACCTTGCCGAGCCGTGCATCGATGCTGCGTCCTTCGATCGTCGTCGCGAAGCGATCGTCGTCCGCGATCGCCGCAAATGCATCGGCAGCGGACGCGAATCTCGTTTCGCCTCCACCGGCTAACACGCTGAAGCCGGTTACCCACGATGCCAGCGCCGGAGCGACGTCGACATCGTCGCCGCTGTCGACGGCATACGCGACGCGGATTGCACCGTGGAACGCCTCGCTGGCGAGTCCCGTGGTCAGGTGCGGAACAATCTCGCGTAGCAGCGCGATCGATCCGCGAGTTCGCACTTCGCCATCGAACTTCGCAGCGAGCGCGGATTCATAGCGACGTTGTCCGAGCGCTGCACGCCAATCATCGTTCGGCAGCGATTCGCCAGCAGCTTGCAGCCGCAGGCGTTTCGCGTAGAACGACGCAAACGCGCGCAGTCGCGCGTCGTCGCCGCCGAGGCGCTTGAGGGCGAGAAGTGCCATCGGAAGATGGTTGAAGAATCCGGCGCCGTACGTCGTGCTGAATCGCCGCGAATCGGCGATGAGCGAACGGCACGTCTCGCTGATCATCAGTGCGGCACTGGGATGTTCCAGAAGAAGTTCGAGATCCTCACGAGCAGCGGATCAGGAACCTCGGCGCCCGCTTCGTTCAGCCGCTTCACCTCATCGTTGATGCGCACAAGCTCGTTCGCGTCGAGCCAGAAGCCGTAGCACGTCGGGCAGTAGTCGAGAATGATGTTGCTCTCGATGTTGAAGTCGACCTTGCGCATCGTGGTGGCGTCGCGCGGACAGGAGATCGGTCCGAACTCGTCGTCGTGCTGATACGAGTCTTGATCGACGGTCGAGAATTCGAGGTCGCCGGGCGTCGGCTCGGCGATGGCGTTCAGCTGACCGTGCTCCAGAAACATCCCGCTGCACCGCGGGCAGGTCTGGACGTTCGCATGGCCAACCGTTTTCAATTCGAGGGTTGCGGCATCGCGCGGACAGTTCACGGCTCCTCCTGAAACATCTCGCCGAAGTATGACATCGAGCCGAAACTTGCGTTCAACGCAACGCGGCGTGATTCGTAGCGAGCGGCATGGCTGTTCGACGGATGCCCGTTCTGCCGCTGCCGTTCTCTTCCTCTGTTTCTTTCTCATTGCTCAGCGCCGTCGTCAATCTCTACACGTTGGGCAGTTCCGGACGCGTCCGCGATCTGCGCATCATCCGGCTGGCGCGCCGCGTGGCGGACCAACTCGACTGGAACCTGCTCGCGTCCGCACCCGGCTGGGTTCATGCCGAGCGCAGCCTCCGCTCGATCGGCGACGTGGCATTGCTTTTCTTCGTCGCCGCAGTGGCGACGTTCTGCGTACTTTTCCCGATCGCGATCGTGGTGAACTTCGCCGTGCGACGGTTGCCTCACGGCGACGCGATCGCGGTTTCGCTCGTTTCCATGGCCGCGCTCGGACTGGCAACGGGCGGCCTGCTCTCGCCGATGATGAATGCGGCCGTCTGCTTCGCCGCCGCGCTGCTCGTATTCGCGGCATTCTCGATGCTGACGTCGTCGCAACGCTGGCTCTCGCGAACTGCGATCGCAGGCCTCGCCATCGGAATCGCCGCCTGCGCGGTTGCGCCACTTGCAAAGGGGCAGCGCGAATCGGTCCGGCACCGCGCGCGGCCGGGCGCTCCGAACATCCTGCTGATTTCCATCGACTCGCTGCGCGCCGATCATTTGCATGCGTACGGGTACGGGCGGCGAACCTCGCCGAATATCGACTCGCTTGCCGCGGATGGTGCCGTCTTCGAGACCGTGATCTCGCCGACTTCGTGGACGCTGCCGGCGCACATGACGCTGATGACGTCGCTCGCCCCCGAGAAGCATGGCGTCATCACGAACCGGCTGCGGCTCGGCGCCAATGTCGACACGCTGCCGATGCGGTTGCAGCGCTCCGGCTACACCACTGCCGGTTTCGTCTCGGCCACGTATCTCGACGGCATCTACGGTTTCAGCCGCGGCTTCGACGAATACGACGACTACACACTGCTTCGCGTAGCTGGCGAGAAGTCGCGCGCCGCGGTAACTTCGGGCGACGTCGCGCAGCGCGCCATCGCCTTTCTTCAGCAACGCGCCGCGGCGCACGACGCGCGTCCGTTCTTCCTTTTCCTGCACTTCTTCGACGTTCACTACAACTACAACCCGCCGCAGCCGTTCGCGCGCATGTTCGACGGCGCGTACGCGGGACGCGCAACGGGCGACGTCGACTCAATCCGCAAAGGGATGCCCAGCCGCGATCTCAATCACGACGTCGCGCTGTACGACGGCGAGATCGCCTGGGTCGACGCGAACATCGGCAACATCCTCGCCACGCTTCACCGTCTCGGCATCGACGACAACACGATCGTCGCCATCACTGCCGATCACGGGGAGGAGTTTCTCGAACACGGCCAGGCCGCGCACTACAAGACGTTGTACGACGAAGTGCTGCGCGTTCCGCTGGTCATCCGGTACCCCGGCCACGTTTTCGCCGGCCGCAGATTGCAGGGGCAGGTTCGGTTGATGGACGTCGCGCCGACTCTGCTCACGCTCGCCGGCCTTCCCGTTGCGAAACCGCGCTCCGGGACACAGGCGCGGAGTCTGGCCTGCCTGCTGACGTCGGCCGGTCCGCCGCGTCCCGCGCCGGTCCTTCCTGCGTTCGGCGATTTACGCGGCGAGGTGGCCTCTGTGCGCACCGGCGGCGCGAAACTGATCCGCAATCTGCGCACACATCGCGAAGAGTTTTATGACCTGGCCCGCGATCCAGGCGAACGAACGAACCTCGATGCACTTCCGCAAACGCAACGCGACCAACTGCGCGTCATCCTCGACCGCTGGCGTTCGACGGCGACGAATTCGTCGAACTCGCAAGCCGATCTCGACGACGAGGAGAAAGCGACGCTGCGTTCCCTCGGCTACATGCAATGAAAAAACAAAACGCCCGAGGCGCGATGCCTCGGGCGTTTGTCGAACTGCGTGGTGATGCGATTACCGGCGGCCGCGGATGTTGTCGATGCGGGCGACGTCGAAGACTCCGCCGCGAATCCACCGTCCGCTCAGTTCCACGTATTCGCCGCGGCGAAGGCTGCGGATGGCCGAGCGGCCGTCGACGTCGGCGGTGATGATGCGGCCCGACGCCGCGTCGCGAAGCCATATGGTTCCGGTGCGGTAGTCGACGCGGTCGACCACGCCGCGGATGAAGCCGCGGTCATAGCCGTTGCCGTATGCGCGGTCGTACTGATCCGGCCAGCTGACGGCGTCGGCATAGATCGATCCGCCGCGGAAGATGCCGCCGAGGGTGATGGAGACGCCGACGCGAAGGTCGCGGGCGCGGCTGCCGAACGTCGACTGAGGAACCCAGAACGAGTGCGGCGCGCGATCGAGCTGCACGCGATAGCCGTCGCGCTCGCGGCTGAACGACGTCACTTTTCCGGTGGCGTTGATGCGCTGATTCTCGCGATAGCTGTTGTTGTCGGACGAGCGGTTGCTGTCATCGCGCTGATAGCTTCCTTGCCCGTTGCGATCGTTGTTGTTGTTTTGATTCCAGCTCCCGCGCGACTGCGCGAAGGCCGGCGTTGTCAGAAGAAGGGCGATCGCGCCCGCTCCCGCCGCTTTCGTTGCCCACTGCGTCACTGTCGTTTTCATTTGGTTCTCCTTGTGTTGCACACGGAGAGACAAGATGACTGCGACGCTTCTTTCGCTCAAATCACGAGCTGCATGTGGGTGTCACGAAGTGCGAATTCCGGCGATGAAGTGCACTACACCTCGCCGCGAAATCGATCGGCCATCCAGACGCGGCGGGCTTCCTCGTCGCGTGCGGAGTAGAGGTACTTCGTCCAGGCCTTCTGCTCGTGGATGACGGCGCCGAGCTCCCAGACGCAGAAGACGGGCTTGTGCCTCCCCTTCGGAAAGAGCGCGAACGGAGTGTCGCCGTCTTTCGCGTACGTGGTTTCCCACAGTTCATTCGCATTGCGCCAGGTGCAGACGATGAGAAAGAAGAAGGAGTCGCCGCAGAGGTGGAGGACGACGAATCCGAGGTCGCCGTCGATTGCGAGTTCGGGATCGTTCCGCAGAAAGTCGCGCGCTTCGTTTTGCACGGCGTCCGTGATTGCCGATTCGGCGCGATGGATGTCGTACCACTTGAGGTGCGCATCGCCGAGGATGAGATCGTCGTTCGGGGTGATGAGTTTGGGGTAGTGCTTGTAGGAGTCGGGGACGTTGAATGTCGTTGTCGTTGTCGCCATGGCGAGATCATACGGAAGTACGCTATCGGGATGATCGTCGACGCCATCCGTCGCTTCTTCGCGGAGCACGACATTCGCGGACCGATCGTGGCCGCGGTGTCTGGCGGCGTCGATTCGACGGCGTTGCTCGTCGCGCTGGTGGAAGTTGACGTCGAATTCAGCGCAGCGCACATCAACCATCATCTTCGCGGCGCGGAATCGGACGACGATGAGGCCTACGTTCGCGAGCTGTGCGCGCGCTACGACATCCCGCTGCGCGTGGCCGATGGCACGCTCGACCCCGAGGCCGTCCGGCATCGCGGTGTTGAGGCGGCGGCGCGCGAGGTGCGGCATGCGCGGCTGCGCGAAATCGCCGGCGACGCGCTGATCGCCACCGCGCATCAGAAGAACGATCAGGCGGAGACGGTGGTGATGCGCCTGATGACCGGCGGCGGCATCGCGGCGTTGCGCGGCATTCATCCGGTTCGCGAGGATGGCGTCATCCGGCCGCTGCTGAACGTTACGCGCGCAGAGATCGAGGAGTTTCTCAAGGAGCGCAGGATCACGCCGCGGTTCGATCGGTCGAACGCCGATCCGCGTTTTCTGCGGAATCGCATTCGCGCCACGCTGCGCGAGTTCGATCCGGGCGTCATCGAAAATCTCGCCGCCGTCGCCGATCACGCGCGCCAGCAGTGGCCGTTGCTGGAGCGCGCCATCGATGCTGCAGAAGATGTCGTCGCGACGGATGACGAAACGCGATTTCGTTCGATGCCGGACGACCCGTGGATCCGCCAGGCGCTGCTTCTGCGTCACATCCGGAGACTCGATCCCGAGGCTCGCGATGTATCCGCTGCCGACCTGGAACGGCTGGCACTGGCAACCGAGCGAACCTCGGTCACGAAAACGCTCGAGCTGCTAAGGGACGGCGACGAAATCATCCTCCGCCGCCGCGAGCGCGAGACGCCGCAGTTTGAAATCGAAATCGATGCAGGCAGCGAGGTTTTCATCCCCGAAATCGAGACGACGATCCGACTCCATCGAGCGACAGGGGACAAAAATCAGCGTATCCAACTCCCAACCGGCGCAATCCCCCACTTCACCGTCCGCAATCGCCGCGACGGCGATCGCTTCCGTCCGCTCGGCATGGCGCACGACAAAAAACTGAAGGATCTCCTCATTGATCGTAAAATTGCCGCAACGTCCCGCGACCGCATCCCGCTTCTCCTCTGGAACGACACGATCGTCTGGGTGGCCGGCGTCGAGGTCTCCGAGTTGTTCAAAGTGACTGGCGAAACCGCCGATCTTTACGAGGTGGCGATTGAGCAAACTCACCAAGGTGTTCAGCGCTCACGAGATTGAACGGCGCGTGGCCGCACTGGCCGCCGAGCTTCGCGACGATGCCGGCGACTCCCCTCTCTTCCTCCTCGGCATCCTCAACGGCGCGTCGTGTTTCGTAGCCGACCTGCTGCGGCGCATCCCGGGTGAAGCCGGCTACGGCTTCATCGACGTCGTCCGCGACGTTTCGCACACGCAGATCGACTCGACGATGGAAATCGACTTCCTGAGCTGGATCGACATCCGCGGCCGCAATGTCTACGTGGTCAAAGATGTGGTCAGCACCGGCGTGATCGAGACGTACCTGCTGGCCCAGCTCCGCCAGAAGAATCCGGCCAGCCTCAAGCTCGTCGCGCTCATCGACCGCCCCGACGCGCGCACCGTCGACCTCACCGTCGATTTCGTCGCCTTCGAAGGCCGCGAAGGCGCGTACATCGGTTACGGACTGGAGATCGAAGGGCGCCATGGAAACCTTCCCTACCTCGCTCTCGTAACGTAGCGCTGTCATCCTGAGCCGCCGCAGCGACGGAGGCGAAGCCGGAGTCGCGGAGGACGGTCGAAGGACCCCCTCAATGCTCGCATCGTGAAAAGCCGCCGCCCGACACGGGTTACCAGGCTGGAGGTCCTTCGACCGTCCTTCGGCGCTCCGCCTTCGGCTCCGACGCCTCCGGCGGCTCAGGATGACAGCGTGCATTCAGAATTTTCAGCCGCACCGGTCCCGTTGTTGACCCCGTTATGCATGGCACGCACGAAGCATCCGCGTGCACCCTTGGAGGCAATCATTGAATTCGACGATTAAAACGGCGCTCCTCTGGGTCGTCATCATCGTTCTGGTCTTCCTGCTGTGGAGCCTCTTCCAGACGACGAAAGCGACGACCGAGACCATCGCCTTCAGCCAGTTTCTCGACCGGGTCAATCAAGGCGCCGTCGAGAGCGTCGTCATCCACGCCGATGACATCCGCGGCGAAACCAAGGCGGCCGCTCCCGGCGGCAAGAAAGAATTTCACACCACTGCGCCGCCGAACTATCCGGCCATGATCGACCAACTCCGCGCTCACAACGTGAAGGTCGAGGTCGAGCACGCCGCCGACAGCCCCCTGGTCAGCGGACTGATTATGTGGGCGCCGATCGTCTTCCTGGTCGTCCTCTGGATCTTCTTCATGCGCCAGATGCAGGCCGGCGGCAACAAGGCCCTCTCTTTCGGCAAATCGAAGGCGAAGCTCCTCTCCGGCAACGCCAAGAAGGTCACGTTCAAAGACGTGGCCGGCGTCGATGAGGCCAAGATCGAGCTGCACGAGATCATCGAGTTCCTCAAAGAGCCGCAGAAGTTCACGAAGCTCGGCGGCAAAATCCCGAAAGGCGTGCTGCTGATGGGACCGCCGGGAACCGGCAAGACCCTGCTGGCGCGCGCCATCGCCGGCGAAGCGAACGCGCCGTTCTTCTCCATCTCCGGCTCCGACTTCGTGGAGATGTTCGTCGGCGTCGGCGCCTCGCGCGTCCGCGACCTCTTCGAACAGGGCAAGAAAAACGCGCCGTGCATCATCTTCATCGATGAAATCGACGCCGTCGGCCGCCACCGCGGCGCAGGCCTCGGCGGCGGGCACGACGAGCGCGAACAGACTCTGAACCAGCTCCTCGTCGAGATGGACGGCTTCGAATCAAACGACGGCGTCATCCTCGTCGCCGCCACGAACCGGCCGGACGTCCTCGATCCTGCTCTGCTCCGTCCCGGCCGTTTCGACCGCCGCGTAGTCGTCGATCTCCCCGATCTCAAGGGCCGCGAAGGCATCCTGCGGGTCCATACGCGCACCATTCCGCTGTCCGAGGATGTCGATCCGGTGGTCATCGCGCGCGGTTCACCCGGCTTCAGCGGCGCCGATCTGGCCAACCTCGTCAACGAGGCTGCGCTCAACGCCGCCCGCTACGACAAGAAGAAAGTGCAGATGGTCGACTTCGAGTTCGCCAAGGACAAGGTCCTGATGGGCGTCGAGCGTAAGTCGATGGTGATGAGCGACCGCGAGAAGCGCAACACCGCGTATCACGAGTCCGGCCACACAATCGTGGCCGCCGTTCTTCCAGCCGCCGATCCGCTCCACAAGGTCACGATCATCCCGCGCGGCCGCGCCCTCGGCCTGACGCAGCAGTTGCCGACCGAGGATAAGTACTCGTACTCGAAGCGCTACCTCGAAGCGATGCTGGCCGTGCTCATGGGCGGCCGTCTCGCCGAGGAGATTTTCGTCAACGAGATCACCACCGGCGCCGGCAACGACATCGAACGCGCCTCCGGTATGGCTCGTCGCATGGTCTGCGAGTGGGGCATGTCGGAGCTCGGTCCCGTGACCTTCGGCAAGAAGGAAGAAGCGATCTTCCTCGGCCGCGAGTTCGCGCAGCACCAGGATTTCTCAGAAGCCACTGCCGTCGAAATCGACCGCGAGGTCAAGCGCATCCTCGACAAGGCCTACAACCAGGCCAAGGAAATCATCACCACGCACAAGTCGTCCCTCGACCGCATCGCCCGCAAGCTCCTCGAGCGCGAGACGCTGGAAGGATGGGAAGTCAACGACATCCTCCGCGAGGAAACCGGCAACGACTACCTGAAGATGAAGGAGTACTACCCCGAACAAAGCCCCGGCGAAACAATGACCATCGCGCCGGGCTCGGGTCCGTCGACCGACGTCGCGACGCCGGTCCCGCCCCCGCCCGTTCCCACTCCGGCACCGGACCGCAAGGCATAATCAAAGGCCGCCGTAACCGGCGGCCTTTTTCATGCCCATCGCACTCTTCGATATCGACGGCACGCTGACCGCGAGCAACGAGATTGACTCAGCTTGCCGCGCCCAGGCATTTCTGGACATTTTCAGATTCCCGCTCAACACGAATTGGAATGACTACGAGCACGTCACCGATCGCGGCATCGCCACACAGGCGCTGCAGGAACACGGCGGCGAAGTGACGGAACACGCTCTGTCGCTGGATCGAGCACGTTGCGTTCAACTCCTCACCGAGCGGATGACGAAGCTGGACGAGATCCCCGGCGCCGGCGCCTTCCTCGCCCAACTTCTCGCCCACGATTGGCGCATCGCCCTCTGCACCGGGGCCTGGGGCGATTCAGCCCGTCTCAAATTGTTGCGCGCGGGACTTCCTACGGATTTACCACTGGCATCCTGCGATGACGACATCTCGCGCGAGGCGATCCTCCGTCGCGGCGTTGCGCTTGTGGGAGGCGAGGATGACTTCATCATCTCCTTCGGCGACGCGCCTTGGGATGTCCGCGCCGCGGCGAGCCTCGGAGTCCCCTTTATCGGAATCGGCCGCCGGAGCGGCGCAGCCGACGCATTCGACGACTACCGCGATACAGCCGCACTCTTCGCCGCAATCGAACGCATCGCGGTGTAGCGCCGACGGCTCGTCGGCTGGACCGCCAGCGGCTCGCTGGCGCGTCACCTCGCCGCCGAGCCGGCGGCGGTCCAGCCGGCCAGCGGCCGGCGCTACGTATCCGCGCGATCGCTACCTCTGAAATGCGTACGACACCTTCATAAAAAGCTGTCTACTGGCCGGCTGCAGCTTGTTGATGTCCACCTCAACGTCCCGTTCGTCGCCGATGCCGAGGAAGAGGAGGGTTTGCCAGTTCAGCTTGTAGGCGAAGAGGAGGGATGACGTTACGTTGCCGCTGTGCTGGTTGATCGAATTGAGGAAGAGCTGCTGATTGCGGTTCGTGCGGACGTTCTGCACGATGCCGCGTACGAACATCTTCGAATTGAACGTGTAGGTCGCGCGGATGCGCTCGACCTGCGCGGTGAAGAGACGGCCGCGATCGGCGTCGATCTGGTTCGGCAGCGGGTTCACGTTCAGCCAACTCAGGCTCTGATTCCAACGCAGCTCGAGGTGATCGGTCGGGCGGATCGTGGCGCCGACGTTGGCGCTCACACCGCGGCCGAGGCGCGTGTTCGAGAAGTCCACATCCTCGCCGGCGGAGCCGCTGAGCTGGATGTTCGAGAACATGTTCGACGGCGTGAACTGCATCGAATAGAGCAGTTGATGGCGCGTCAGGACCTTGTCCCCGCTGCGGACGCTGTTGACGGAGAAGCGGAGGCGCGTGCTCGATGCGAACTTGCCGTCGAAACCGATGCCTGCAGAGCGGTCCGCGAAGAGACGATCGCCGTTTGTGGCCGCCGAATAGTCGCCATTGAGGAACAGGCGGATGCGATTGGCGAAGCCTGTGGTCGGCCGCATCGTGTAGCCGCCCTCGAAAAACTCCTCCCGATAGCCGACCTGCGGCACGAAACCGTTATCCGCGCGGAAGCCGTCGCTGTAATCCTTCGCCTCGGTGTACCAATCGATGTGCTTCGTCGAATGCGTCCACCAGACGTATTCGGCGTGACCCTTCAACGTCTGCCCGTTCCACTCCGAGGCCAGGTCAGGGCGGTCCGGAGTCTTGGTGTCGCTGACGAGAACCTGACCGGTGACCGTCTCCTTGTCATTGATGCGCCACTGAAAATCGGGACCGAGGACGCGGTTGTGCGCGCCGCCCTCGGACTCGCGGAACGTGCCGAGGAGGCTGAGGTACGACAGGCCGAAATTGTGGCGGATGCGGCCGATCGCCACCGTCGAGCTGAAATCCTGATTGGCGAAATCGGATCCGTTCGGACCTGGAAGAATCGTCAGCCCGCCGCCACGATCCGAGGCGATGATGGCGGTGTAGTCGTTGTCGCCGAACTTGCCGGTCGATCGCAGACCGAAGCGCGGCGACGTGATCGTTCGCGTGTAGACCGCCTGAATCGGTGTGCTGAACAGCTCCACACCTTCGAGAAAGAAGGGACGCTTCTCCGAGAAGAAAATCGCGAAGCGCTGGTTCGCCGAGATCGCTGCGACATCCGACTCCACCTGCGAAAAGTCAGGATTCAGCGTGCCGTCGATGGCGGTGTCGGCGTTCGGCGTCCATTTCACATCGATGCCGCCGTCGATCTTCGCCGGCGCGTTCACCAGCCGGTTGCCGAGGGTGTCGTTGCGTGGCGATCCCTGCTCCTTCACCGTCATGTACGGGGCGGCCACGATGTGACCGCCCTGTGGCAGCCCGGTCAGTCCGGTGATCTTGTTTTCGTTGCAGATGAAGCAGTTCCCGCCCTTCGGAAGTTTGTTGGCGAACATCTGATAGCGGCGGTCGCGCGGATAGTTCCGGTAGAGCAGGATGCCCCAGGTCTGCGGGTCGGCTTTTTTGTAACGTAACGATGAGAACGGAATGCGCAGCTCCAGATCCCAGCCCGTCTTGGTGATCTTCGCCGACGACTCCCAGAAAAAATCGGGCGAACTGTCTTCGTTGCCGCTGGTGTCGTCGCTCACCGAGTCGTACTGGATGCCGCGGGCGTTCGACAGAAAGAGGATGGCCGTCTTCCCGTCGTTGCGCGTGTCGAGGATGACGCCACCGTAGTCGGTAGAGCTGGAGACGTTGTCGCGGTCGCCGAAAGGGGCGCGGATCTTCTCCGGATTCGGATCCTCGAAATGAAAGGCCGCGTAGAAGAAATGGTCGTCGTAGGTCATCCAGGCGACGTTCTTCATCTTCGGCTCGGTGTTGTCGGTGGCGTTCGTCTCGTACCACTTGTCCACTCGCAAGGCATCCTTCCACGCCGCGTCGGAAAGGTCTCCGTCGATGGTGATCGGACCGGTGGCCCGTTTGATGTCGAAGGTGATGGCCGGCTCGCGCGTCTGGGCATGTGCGGCAATAGGCAGGCAGAGAACGACGATGGACAACATCAGACGACGCATTGTCTTCATGGCACGTTGAGACGTAGCGTCGCATCGAAAGTTAGGGAGTAAACGTTTCGTTCACGTCTTTGTTACGAAGGATTTCGTAAGCGGGGCGCTGTGCTACGTTTCGCCGCCATGAAATCGATCGCAGCCGCCTTTCTTTTCACCGCGTCGCAGGCTCTCGCGCAGCAGACCGCGCCCGCGACGATGCCGAAGCCGATCGTCCTCCGCGCCGCGCGGCTCTTCGACGGCACCTCGGACACCGTCATCCGCAACGGCGCGGTCGTCGTGCAGGGCAAAAACATCGTCGCTGCCGGCGCGAACATCGACATCCCGTCTGACGCGCAAGTCATCGACCTCGGCGACGCCACGCTGATGCCCGGCTTGATCGATTCGCACGTGCATCTCACCGAGGAGAATGCGCAGAACTACTACCTGAACTACTTTCAGACGCTGATGCGCCATCCGGCCGAGCAGGCCATCCTGGCGACGACGTTCGCGCGCAAAACGATCGATGCCGGCTTCACCACGGTTCGCAACCTCGGCGCGAGCGATTACGTTGACGTCGGACTGCGCAACGCGATCAACAACGGCTGGGCGGTCGGTCCGCGCATGCTCGTGGCCATCCACGCCATCGGCGCGACCGGCGGACATGGCGACAGCGATCCGATTCCGCCGTCGAAAGGCTTCCCATCGCTCGGCCCGATCGACGGCGTCTGCAACGGTCCCGCGGAATGCCGCGCCGCCGTCCGCTACCAGATCAAGTACGGCGCCGACGTCATCAAATTCATGCCCTCGGGCGGCGTGCTGTCGCTCTCCGATCCGGTCGATGCGCCGGAGCTGTCGCAGGACGAGATGAACGCGATCGTCGAGGAATCGCACCACTGGGGCCGCAAAGTTGCCGCGCATTGCCACGGCGACGCGGCTGCGAAGATGGCGGTGATCGCCGGCGTCGATTCGATTGAGCACGGTTCGTTCATCAAGCCCGACACGCTGACGTCGATGCGCGACAAAGGCATCTACCTCGTGCCGACTCTGCTGGCCAGCGATTGGATCGGCGGACGGTTGGAAACGTTCCCGCTGCCGATCGCAAACAAGGCGCGAGCGGCGATTGCCGCGCGCAGCGAGATGTTCCGCAACGCTCTTCGCCTCGGAGTGAAAATTGCGTTCGGTACGGATTCCGCAGTTTCCCCGCACGGCCTCAACGGCCGCGAATTCGCCCTGATGACGGGACTAGGGATGTCACCCGCCGCCGCGCTGCGCTCTGCGACGACGGTCGCCGCGTCACTCCTCGGCGTCGATGATCGCGGAGTTCTCGCTGCCGGCAAATTAGCCGACATCATCGCAGTCCCCGGCAACCCGCTCGACGACATCAAGGTGATGGAGCGGGTGTCGTTCGTGATGAAGGATGGGGTGGTGGTGAAGGGAAAGTAGTAGTCAGCGCTACCTGAGGCTTTCACTACAGAGACACAAAGGGCACAGAGAGTTCTCTGTGATCTCTGTGCCTTTGTGGTGAAGCCTTCTCGGCCGCCGCTATCATTCGCAACTTCATGCGCAAGCGCGTCTACATCGCCTACACCGGCGGCACGATTGGCATGAAGCGAACGCGCGCGGGCTACGTGCCGGCGTCCGGGTTTCTTCAGCAGCAGATGGAGGCGATGCCGGAGCTCAAGCATCCGTCGATGCCGCGGTTCGATGTGCATGAATACGCACCGCTGCTCGACTCATCGAACATGACGCCGCGGGAGTGGGTGGCCATCGCGCGCGACATCGGCGATCACTACGACAAGTACGACGGCTTCGTCGTCCTGCACGGCACCGACACGATGGCGTACACCACGTCCGCGCTGCCGTTCATGCTGAACGGACTTGGAAAGCCGGTCATCGTCACCGGATCGCAGATACCGTTATGCGAAGTGCGCAACGATGGGCGCGAGAATCTCATCACGTCGCTGCTCATCGCGGCCAACTACGACATCCCCGAGGTTTGTTTGTACTTCGGCGGGAAGCTGCTGCGCGGCTGCCGGGCGGTGAAAGTGAGCGCGGACGGATTCGCCGCCTTCGCGTCGCCGAACGTGCCGCCGCTGGGGAACGTCGGCATCGACATCGAGATCAACTGGGACCTCGTGCGCAAGCCGCGGCCGCGGCAAAAGATGCGCGTCGAGGAGCTGGCCTCCCCCGTCGTCAGCGCGCTGCGGCTGTTTCCAGGGATCTCGCCGGAGCTGATCGGCAACGTGCTGCGTCGGCCGTTGCAGGGGCTCGTGCTCGAGGCGTACGGCGTCGGCAATGGACCGGACCAGGATCGCGCATTTCTCGACGTGCTGACGGAAGCGACGGATCGCGGCGTCGTCATCGTCGACTGCACGCAATGTCTGGAGGGAACGGTGGACCTCGGCGAGTACCTGGCCGGGTCGGCGCTCGCCGTCGCGGGCGTCGTCAGCGGCCGCGACATGACGGCTGAGGCCGCGCTCGCCAAGCTCTACTATCTTTTCAGCCGCGGGTACGGCGTGGACAAAGTAAAGCGCGAGCTGCAAAGGAATTTGCGCGGAGAACTGACCGCTTCTTGAAGCCTATGAAAATCACCCGCACCTTCATCGTTGCGGCGTTGCTCCTGATCACGGGCAACGCCATTGCCTCTGATCCCACGCTTCCCGAGCTGTTCAAGCGCGCCAAAGACAAATTCGCGAGCGGCGACTACAAAGGTTCGCTGGCCGACTTCGAGCTTCTCGACACGAACAGTGCCAAGCCCGGATTCGCGACCGATCGCGCGAAGCTCCTGCCGGTCATCACCTTCTACCGCGGAGCGAACCTCGCTGCCCTCGGGCGGAAAGCGGAAGCCAAAACGGCCTTCGTGACCTACTTCGGATTCATGCCCAACGCCGCCATCACGTCGCCCCCGTACCCCAAAGCCACCGTCGATGTTTTCGAGCAGGCCCGCAAGGAAGCGAACTCGCAATCGACAACCGTCAGCACCGCATTTGCGACCTTCACGACGCCGCCCAACTGGTCGCTCGCTCCCGATGAGCACTGGATCGAATCGCCGGTCCGCTATCTCCTCACACCCGCGCAGAAGAAAGAGTACGCGACGTTTACGAGCGACGCAGAGCGTGCCTCGTTCATCGGAGCGTTCTGGAAGCAGCTCGATCCGACTCCGACGACCGAGGTGAATGAGCTGCGCGACGAGTTCGAGCGGCGTGTGGCGTTCGCCGACACGTATTTTTCGAACCCCAAGCTGACGGGCCGCCTCACCGAGCGCGGCGCGGTCTTCACGTTTCTCGGGCCGCCAACGTACGTCGGCGTGAAAGATCTTGGCAACGAGGATGACGCGGTCAATCAGCTTCGCGGCAATGGCCGGTACGTCGTCGGCGGCGCCTCGCTGCAACAGCAGGGATCAATCGGTCAGCGCGAGTCGTGGTACTACCGGCCGGGCCGCATCCCGGCGGGCGTTCCCTTTCCCGAGGTGCGCTTCGACTTCATCACGAAAGAAGGCTACGGCACGTCGGTAATGCAGAAGGATCCGCAGCCCATGCAGACGCTCGGCGTCGCTGCCGACTCGGTGCGCCGTACGCTGAAACTGAACTGACGGGATTACACGTTCCGCAATCCAAGAGAGAGAGCACATGAAACCATCGCGCTTTTGCTGTGCGTTGTTGCTGCTCGTCGCCGGAAGTGTTTTCGCAGCCGACATCTCGCTTCCCGATCTTTTCAAACGAGCGAAGGACAAGTTCGCGGCGGGCGATTACAAAAGCTCGCTCGCGGATTTCGATCAGCTCGATGCGTTGACGAACAAGCCGGGGTTGGAGAACGACCGCGCCAAACTTCTGCCCGTGATCACGTTCTATCGAGGTGCGAACTTCGCCGCGATGGGACAGAAAAACGAGGCGAAGAACGCCTTCGTCACCTACCTCGGCTTCATGCCGGCCGCGGCCATCGCCTCGCCGCCGTTCCCGAAAGCGACGGTCGATCTCTTTGAACAGGCCAGAAAAGAAACCCGCGGCCGTACGACCACGATGAACACCACGTATCTGGCGTTCGCCGTCCCGGCTGGCTGGACGCTTCCCGCCGACGAGCATTGGGTCGAAACGCCGGTGCGCTACCTCCTGACGCCCGCCCAGAAGAAGGAGTATTCGACGTTCACGACAAACGCCGAACGGGCTTCGTTCGTAGATGCGTTCTGGAAGCAGCTCGATCCGACACCGGCAACGGACGCGAACGAGTTTCGGAACGAGTTTGAGCGCCGGATCGCCTACGCCGACGCATCGTTCGCGACGGACAAAGTGCAGGGCCGCTATACCGACCGCGCGGCCGTCTTCGCCTTCCTCGGCGCGCCAACGTTTGCGTCGATGGCCAATGTCGCGTCGGACACGCTGACCGATCTCCGCAGCAACGACTCCAACTCCGAGATGCGCGGCAACATGCGCACCGCTCTTCCCACGGGCGGCGGCGTGAAGAACTCTCTCGATCAGGCATACCAGACCGGCACGCGCGAGTCGTGGACGTATCGCCAGGACCGGCTGCCGAAGGACGTCGTCTATCAGGAAGTCCGCTTCGATTTCCTCACGAAGCAGGGCTACGGCTCGGGCGTTCTGCAGAAGGATCCGCAGCCGATGCAGTTGCTGGGGCAGGCCGCCGACCTGGCGCGCGCAAATCGCAGACTGAACTGACGTTCTACGTTTCGTAGATACCACGGACCGTCGCCTCTCTTGGCGACGGTCCGCGTAGCGGTCCGGCAGTCTCGCTTCGCTACAATCGGCCGCACTTGGCCAAACGAACGGCAGCGGTCTTCTCGTGCACCGAATGCGGCAGCCAGTCGCCGAAATGGCTCGGCCGCTGCCCCGACTGCAACGCCTGGAACTCCTACGGCGTGGAGGATGCCGCGCCTGCGATGACGTCGTCCGGCGAGATGCCGATTGCGATCGGCGCGATCGACGGCGATACCGCCCACCGCATCTCCGCAAACATCGCCGCGCTCGACCGCGTCCTCGGCGGCGGCCTCGTCACCGGCGCGGTGACGCTCGTCGGCGGCGAACCGGGCATCGGCAAGTCGACGCTGCTCCTGCAGGCTGCCGAACAACTCGCACGCGGCGGCGTCGTCCTCTACGTCTCCGGCGAAGAATCGCCGCGGCAGATCGCCATCCGCGCCCGCCGCCTCGGCACGATGAACGAGAACATCCGCCTCTTCGCCGAAACGTCGGTCGAGCGGATCATCTCCGTCACGGAGTCGATGAAACCGGTCGCGGTGATCGTCGATTCAATCCAGACGGTCCACACATCAACGAGCGCATCGACTCCAGGTTCCGTGGGTCAGGTCCGAGACTCGGCAGGCTTGCTGATGACTGCCGCGAAGCGCTTGTCCATCCCCATCTTCCTCATCGGCCACATCACGAAGGAAGGGACGATCGCCGGGCCGAAATCGCTGGAGCACATCGTCGATACCGTCCTCTACTTCGAAGGCGAGAAGTTTCAGAACTACCGCGTCGTCCGCGCCTACAAAAACCGCTTCGGTCCGGCCAACGAGGTGGCGATCTTCGAGATGCACGACACCGGACTGCAAGAGGTCCCCAATCCCTCCGCCGCGCTGATATCGCAGCGCAGCACCGCCGCGGGATCGGCGATCGTGGCCGCTGTCGAAGGCACTCGCCCGCTGCTGATCGAAGTGCAGGCGCTCGTTTCCGTCACGCATTTCCCGTCGCCGCGGCGGATGGCCATCGGCATGGACGCGAACCGCGTGTCGCTGTTGCTGGCCGTCCTCGAGAAAAAGAACGGCGGCAACTTTCTGGCCAGCGACGTCTACGCGAACCTCGCCGGCGGCCTGCAGATCGACGAACCGGCAATCGACCTCGGCGTCGTCGCTGCGCTCCTGTCGTCGCAGCGCAACATCCCCATCGCACACGACGTGGTCGTCTTCGGCGAGGTCGGCCTGCTCGGCGAAGTGCGCAGCGTGTCGCAAGCCGACCTCCGCGCCCGCGAGGCCGCGGCCCTGGGATTCCGGCGGGTGATCCTGCCGCAATCAAACGCCGCCGAAATCCGCGCGGATGTCGAGGTCGTAGGCGTTCGACGCGTTGATGAATTCGCGGATCTGCTTTTCGGGAAGTAGATGCTCCAGACGTTCATCCTGAGGCCGCTGGGCAAAGCGAAGATCGGCCTCAGGATCTCCGGTGACGCCGCCACAGATTGCGCGGTATCACCGGAGATCCTGACGAATCGCTTCGCGACTCGCAGGATGAAGGCTACTGGTTTCCTCTTTACACCGCCGCGAAGATTATTTACACTCCCGTCCGTCGTTCCCGATCCCACATGAGTCCCCTTCACGCGCGCGGTATGTGGCTTCGCACTGTCATGGTGCTGAGCGGTCTCATCCCATTCCTGCTGACCGGCTGCGCCTCCGTCGTCCCTGACGACGTGAAGTCCGCGCCTTCCGTCAGTGCCTCGCTCCCCTCGGAGGACGACGACTGGACGCAGTTGAAAACGCAGATGCGTGTCGATCTGAGCCGTTACAACACTCGTGAGCTGGCCCGGACGCCGCTTGCCTCGCCAACTCCGTCGAGCGCGCAGGCGCGCGACAACGCGTTTGGCGCACGCGCGCAAGCGCTGTTCGCGCCGCTCGCGAAAGTGTCGCTGCGGCTTCCGGTCGTCGGCATTCACACGTCGTCGCTCGACGATAGCTGGCACGCGCCGCGCGACGGCGGAGCACGCGTTCACAAAGGCATCGACATCTTCGCGCCGAAAGGCACCGAGGTTGTGGCGGTCGTCGATGGCGTGATCAGTTTCATCGGCGATCAAAAACTCGGCGGCCACTGCATCTGGCTGACGAACGAAAACGGCGCCTCGTTCTACTACGCGCACCTCGACCGCTGGGCGGCCGGGCTGTACGAAGGGATGGAAGTGCAGGCCGGCGACCTGATCGGCTACGTCGGCAACACCGGCAACGCCAAGTACACGCCGTCGCACCTCCACTTCGGCATCAACGAGAACGACGACATGGTCAACCCGTATCCGATCCTGACTCGCGCCGTACCGACGCTGCACGCCCACGTGCACACGACGCTGAGCGGTGGACCGGTCGCGACGCGGTAGTTGTCATCCTGAGCCGCCGGAGCTTGCGTAGGCGAAGCCGCAGCAGCGTAGGACGATCGAAGGACCCCCAGCTGATAACCCGTTCGATTAGCGCGCCGCCCGCGCCCTTTCCGGGTTATCAACTGGGGGGTCCTTCGACCGTCCTGCGCCGATCCGCGCTTCGCGCTGCTCGGCTCCGGCGGCTCAGGATGACAACGCTGCGCCGGTCGTGGGATCGCGCCAGCCGAGATTCAATTCGCGCATCGGAGTAAGGACAAACTCCCGTTCGCGATACCGCGGATGCGGAACCGTCAGCGTTCGCGTACGAACCAGATTCGCGCTGTGCAGGATCAGATCGAGATCGATGACGCGCGGCGCGTTGCGTGTACCGCGGCGGCGTCCGAGGCGCGATTCGATTTCGTGCAGAGCATCGAGTAGCGCGGCGGGTGAGAGATCGGTGTAGCCGGCCACGACCGCGTTCAAATACTTTGGCGGCGGTGCATCGACCGGATCGGTCTCGATGAAACTGCTGACGCGGACGACGTGCACGACGCCGGACAACCGAGAGATCGCGCGGCGGAGGAACAGCGCACGGTCGCCGAGGTTGGAGCCGAGCGCGATCAGCACCGAGGCCGGCACGTCACTCCTCGATGTCGATCTCGTCGGAGAGCTCGTTGATGTCGCCCTCGGCGCGCGGGAAGTACGTCTTGAGCTGATGCCCAGCCGCGGTGATCGCTTCGACGATACCCTCGGTGAACTCGCCATTCTTGAAACGGCTGGTCAGGTTTTTCGCGATCTCATCCCAGAAACCAACGGGCACTTTCTCATCGATGCCCTTGTCGCCGAGGATCACGAAACTGTTCTCCTCGGATGCGATGAAGAGCAGCACGCCGTTGCGGAGCGCGGTCTTGGTCATGCCGAGGCGTTCGAACGTGCGCTCCGCGACGTAACGCGGCTCGCCGCCTCTGGCCTTCGGTTGAATGTGGACGCGGATCTCACCCGACGTCTCGCCTTCCGCGATTGCGATCGCGGCAGTGATGCGCGACTGATCGAGCAGCGCGATGAACTCTTTCTGCGTCACCATCCACCTCCCGCGCCGCCGCCTCCGAAGGAACTGCCTCCGCCACCCCAAGAACCGCCGGTGCTCCAGCCACCTCCGCCACCGCCTCCGAACGTCGTCCCGCCGCCGCCCCAACCACCGCCGCCGAGGAACATCGGCCAGATGCAACCGCCGCAGCCGCCGCGCCGCCGTCCGCGCATGAGCAGCGGAATGAGGACCAGAATCACGAAGAGGAAAAAGATCGAGGGGAAGAACATGTCGGCTTCTCCTCCCCTCTTCGAGGATTGTGCCGGCCGCGGTGTGGAGGCCGGGATCGTGGTCGTGCTCACGAAAGTGGGATCGATTTTTTTCGCGATCTGATCGATCGCGGCATTCAATCCGCCCGCGTAGTCGCCGGCGCGGAAGTATGGCGGAACGGTTTCGTGCAACACATCCGAGGCGAAGGCGTCGGTGACTACCGGCTCCATGCTGTAGGAGGTCTGAATCCGCGTCTTGTGCTCTTTGGCGAAGACGAAAAACATCAACGCCTTGTCGTCTTTGACCTTCCAGACATTGGCGACCTTATTGGCGTACCCGAGGTCGTCTTCTCCTTCGAGCGAAGGGAAGATCAAGATCAGGAACTGAACGTTGGTCTGCTTGTAGAACGCCTCCAGCTTCTCGTTGAGTTGCTGGATCTGCGAGGCGTTGAGGAGGTTGGCGTTGTAGTCGTTCACCCACTGCGTCGGCTTGGGCGGGATGTCCAGAGCCAGCGCGGTCGAGGCGATGAGCGCGATCGCGATGAACGCGATCGCGCTGCGGCGGACGTTCATCGAGTTCCCGTGGCCGGGGCTGTCGTTCCGAAGTTGAAGTTGACCTCAGGCGCGTTCTGCGACCCGGCGGCGCCTTTAAAGTACGCCTTCGGCTTGAAACCGCTCATGTTGGCAACGATGTTCGCCGGGAACCTGAGCACGGCCGAGTTGAAGGTCTGCGCGACTTCGTTGTAACGGCGGCGTTCGACGGCGATGCGGTTCTCGGTGCCTTCGAGCTGCGACTGCAACTCGAGGAAGTTCTGATTCGACTTCAGATCGGGATAGCGCTCGACGACGACGAGCAGGCGCGACAGGGCGCCGGAGAGGTTCTCCTGCGCGCCCGCGAACTGCGCCATGGCGTTCGCATCGTTCGGCAGGTTCGACTGCGTGCCGGGAGGACCTCCGGCCGGCGCCTGCACCTGGCCGACGCGCGAACGGGCATTGATGACGGCTTCCAGCGTCGACTTCTCGAAATTCGCAGCGCCCTGAACGGTGCGCACGAGGTTCGGGATCAGATCGAAGCGGCGCTGATAGTCGTTCTCAACCTGCGCCCACTGCGCCTGCACTTGCTGATCGAGATCGACGAGATGATTGCGGACGCCGACGTACCAGCCGCCGCCGATCAGCAGAACGAGAACCAGCGCTCCGAGACAACCAAGCAGACCAAGTCTACCCATTGAAATCCTTCTTTCTGACCGCTAGTAATCTTCGTCGTCTTCTTCGTCGGCCACTTCTTCTTCGCGATCAGCCTCGGGGATGATTTCCTCATCCTCGTCGCCGGCCGGCGTGGCAACTTCGCCTTCCGCGCCAAACTCTTCGTCGGACGCTTCCTCGACGACAGGTAACGGTGCGACGGCCGCACGCGCACGACTGCGCGACGCAGGCACCGACGGCGCCTCATCGGCATCGCGTTGGTCCGCGCCACACTTCGGGCAGTTCGGAATCGGCTTACCGAGGTCGTAAAACTTCGTATGACAGCTATAGCAGGTGTACTTCTTTCCGAGATCAGGCATAACTAGAAAATCCCCCAGCGCAAAAGCGGCGACACGTTAGCACCGCGACTGATGTGTAGCAAGTAGCGGGCACAGATGAAAAACGGCGAGCAGTGACTCTGCTCGCCGTTGCAAGGATGCGTTTGATTTTGATTACTTTCCGTGCGGCAGCGCCTGAGCGGCGCGCGTGCCGGCATCGGACGAATTCGCGCCCGGCGCACTGTGAAGCGCGGCCGCTTTCTCGGCCAGCTTCTGCGAATCGGGCAGCACTTCGACAGCTTTGGCGATCTGATTGTCGCCCTGGAGACGATACGGATAGGACGCGTCGAAGCCGAATTTGGCGGCGATGATCTCGGCCTTCAGCGCCCGCTCGATGAAGTTGCGGTCGTTCGGCTTCTGCAGCGCGTCGCGAATGTCGGCGACCGGCGCGATGTCCTTTTCGCTCGCGTACGCAACGAAGTTCTCCATGACCGCCGGCGTGATGGCGACGTCTTCGGTCACGTCAGGATGCTTGGCGACGTAGTCGACGCCGTAGTTGAAGATCGCGCTGCGCACTTCGAGGAGCTGCGTGGTGCGTGACAGCGGCGCCGGCTTTACGAAGATGTCCGGGGTGATTCCGCCGCCGCCGTAGACGATGCGGCCGGTGGCAGTCGTGAACTTCTTGCGGTCCTTAAGTGGCATCTCCGAGGCGCTGCCGTCATCGCCTTCGTCGGCGACGTAGTAGTCGTAGAACGAGCTGTAGTCGCGCTGGATGTTGCGTCCCGAGGGCGTGTAGTACTTCGAAGTCGTGAGCGCGAGACCGGCGCTGTACTGCAGCGTGTAGACGCTCTGGACCAGGCCTTTGCCCCAGCTCGTTTCGCCGACGATGATGGCGCGATCGTGATCCTGCAGCGCGCCGGCGACGATTTCGGACGCCGAGGCGCTGCCGCGGTTCACGACGACCACCATCGGCATGTCGAGATGCTGATGTTTGCCGGGCGCGAGGTAATCCTGCGCCGAGTCGGGCGTGCGGCCTTTGGTGTAGACGATCATCTGCCCCTTGTCGAGGAAGTGATCGGAGACGCCGACCGCGGCGTCGAGCAAACCGCCGGGATTCTGGCGAAGGTCGAGGACGAGCTTCTGCATCCCCTGCCCTTTCAGCTTGTCGATCGCTTCGTCGAGCTCGCGAACGGTCGTGGCGGTGAAGTCTTTGATGCGGATGTAGCCGATGCCGGGCTTCAGCATCAGCACGTTGGAAATCGAGTTGGTCGGAATCGCGGCGCGCACGATCGAGAGCGGGATCGGTTCCTTCATCCCGACGCGAACGATCTTGATGTGGACCGTGGTGCCCTTCGGACCTTTGAGGCGCTTGACGACGTCGTCGAGCGGGAGATCGTCGGTCGAGACGCCTTCGACTTCGGAGATGACGTCGCCGGCGCGGATGCCGAGGCGCGCGGCGGGCGTGCCTTCGAGCGGGGTGATGACCGTGACTTGGTCGTTGCGCTTCGTCACGAGGATGCCGAGGCCGTAGAACGAGCCCTTCTGGCGATCCTGCATGTCGGCGTACTCTTTCGGCTCGAGGAAGGAGGTGTGTGGATCGAGCGTGCGGAGCATGCCGTCGATCGAGGAGTAGACGAATTTGTCGGAGCCGACGTCATCCGGCGCATTCGCAGTTACGGCGGCGAGAAGATCCGTGTACTCTTTAAGCCGCTTCTGCACTTCGCTCTGAACGGGCGCGCCGAAGAGGCGGTTGCCATAGAATCCGCCGAAAAGCGTCGCGCCGATGATTGCGACGGCCAGCGTCAACGAGAAGGTCCAGCTCTTTGTCTGTTGTAGTTTGACCATGTTTTTGATCACCTGATTTCAGGGGAAGAACTCATTATAGGCGCGGAGTATTCGACAGCCCGGCGATGTTCACGCGGCCGTATCAGTCAAGGAGAGGTTGTTCATGTTCGGTTCGCTCGGCATCCCGGAGTTGATCATGATTTTTATCGTGGCCCTGATCGTCTTCGGCCCAAAGCGCCTGCCCGAGATCGGCAAAACGCTCGGCAAAGCGATGGGCGAATTCAAGAAGGCCACTGACGATTTCAAGAACACCATCGAACGCGAGGTGCAGGTCGAAGAGCTGAAGCAACTGGCCTCGACGACGATCGTGCCCGTGCAGGAATCGATATCAAGGTCCGCGCCAGTCGAGCCGACAGCGACCGGCGTGCCCGCCGAGCCGCCGAAGCAGGTGGCCGATCTCACCCCTGAGGCCGTCACGAAGCACGATTCGTAGCCGATGACGGAAACTGAATACACGGAATCGCCGGCCGGCGAAGAAGCGCCCGACGCTGAACTTCCGAAGATGTCGTTCCTCGATCACCTCGAGGAACTGCGCAAACGGCTGATCGTCTCGATCATCGCTGTCTTCGTCGCGTTCCTGGCCTGCTGGAACTTCGCGGACAAAATCTTCGGCTGGATCCAGGCGCCGCTGACGAAGTTCCTCCCGCCCGGCGATCAGAAGCTCGCCTACACGCGCCTGACGGAGCCGTTTTTTCTCTACATGAAGGTGGCCTTCTTCGCGGCCCTCTTCGTGGCCTCGCCGATCCTGATGTGGCAGGTGTGGCGCTTCATCTCGCCCGGCCTCTACAAACGCGAACGCCGCTACGCCGCGCCGTTCATCATTTTCGCGACGCTCTTCTTCATCGGCGGCGGCTACTTCGGCTACCGCGTGATTCTCCCCGGCACCTGCGCGTTCTTCGTCGAGACCGGCAAGCAGTTCAAACAGATGATCAAGGTGGACGAATATTTTTCGTTCGCCAGCACGATCGTCCTGGCCTCGGGCGCCGTTTTCGAGACGCCGATCCTGATCTTTTTCCTGGCCCGCCTCGGCATCGTGACGCCGCACTTCCTGCTGCAGAAGTCGAAGTACGCGATCGTGCTGTCGTTCATCATCGCCGCGATCGTGACACCGACGCCGGACATGGTGACGCAGTCGTTTCTGGCCGTCCCGATGATCGCGCTCTACTTCCTCGGCGTCGGCGTGGCGTTCATGTTCGGCAAACGACACGACGCCTAGCAGCTTCTGCTACGCTACGCGGCCATGGAAATCCCATCGAAGGTTTCAATCTTCAGCCGCTCGCTGGAGCTGAAAGGCAAGCCGGGCACGTTGATCGCGATCAATGACACCGGCTTCTACGAGATCGTGATGGATTTCCAGGGACGCAACCACGTCGTCCTCTTCCCGATCGCCGAGACCGCGATCATCTTCAACGACGCACTGCCGTCGATTGGGGCGGATTTCGAAGTGGAGAGGTAGTTCGGATTCAAGAGGGAACGGTTCACGCGGAGTTCGCGGAGAGGCGGAGTGCGCGGAGAAAAACAAAAAAGGGACGGCATTGCGCCGTCCCTTTTCAATTTCGGATCGGGGATCGGTTTACTGCTTCTTGGTTGCGGGAGTCTTCTTCGCGTCGCTCTTCGGAGCGACCGGGGTTGGCGGCGGAGCTTCGGGCGCGGGCGGTGGCGCAAAGTACGCGTCGTTGAACGTCGGATGCGCGTTCTCTTTCATCGCATCGAGCGCGGCGTGCAACTTGGTCTGCTTGAGATTCTTCTCGATGGTGGGGCGGACCTGATCGAGAGGCGTGTTCTCGTGTCCGTCGACTTTGATGATGTGATAGCCGAACTGCGTTTTCACAACCGGCGTCACTTCACCGACTTTGGCGCTGAACGCGGCCTGCTCGAACTCGGGAACCATCTGGCCGTGACCGAATGAGCCGAGGTCGCCGCCGCGGGCGCCGGAACCAGTGTCGTCGGATTCTTTCTTGGCCAGCTCTTCGAAGTTCGCGCCGGCCACGATCTGCTTGCGAAGATCTTCCGCTTTCGCCTTGGCCTGCTCGTCCGTGAGCTCTTTGCCAGGCTGCGCGGCAGCGCTGCCTTTCGGCGCGATCAGAATGTGGCGGGCCTTGACCTGCTCGTAGTCCTTCGCGTTATCGGCGTAGGCCTTCTGAATTTCGGCGTCGCTGACGGTGATGCCGCTGTCGATCTTCTTCAGCTCGGCGGTCGCGACGAGGTTCTCGCGCATCAGGTTGAGCTGGTTGATGACGTCGGGATCGTTTTGCAGGCCGGCCTTGGCGCCTTCGCTGGCGAGCAGGCGCATGCGCAGGAAGTCGTCCGCAAACTGTTTGCGGCCGGCGGGCTGCGAGACCATCCCCTGATACTCGGCGGGAAGCGTTTTCAGCGCCGCTTCGAATTCCGACTTATGCACGATGACGCTGCCCGCGGACATGATCACGGGATCGGCGTCTGGCGCAGCAGTGGCTGTAGCCGTTGGAGCAGCGGCCGGCTTGGCCGGCGTGCTCTGCGCGAACACTGCCGGAGCGGCGAGCGCAAGCGCGATGACAAACGTTGCTTTCTTCACAAGTTCTCCTTGTTCGTTGGACGTGCGTTATTGAACAGCGGTTCGTAACGGGGGGTGTGGAGGCTTGATTCCAGCGAGCTCAGCGCAATTTCTTCAGCGCTGATTCGATGCGCCGCACGCCTTCCTGCAGCCGCTCCATCGACGTCGCATAGCTGATGCGGATGTGATCATCGCTGCCGAATGCGGAACCGGGAATCACCGCCACGCGTGCTTCGTCGAGTAGATAGTTAGTGAACGTCTGCGAGTCGCGCACGCTGCCGCGGCCGAAGAAGGCGCTGACGTCGGGGAAGATGTAGAACGCGCCGTCAGGATGCGCGCAGCACATCCCGTCGATGCCGTTGATGGCCGGCATCAGCCACGCACGGCGATCGCGATACGCCTCCCACATCCGCTGCACTTCGTCATCGCCGCCGCTCAGCGCTTCGAGCGCGGCAGCCTGGGAGATCGAGCTCGGATTCGACGTCGAATGGCTCTGGATTTTGCCCGCCGCGGTGATGACGTCGCGATGCGCGATCGCGTATCCGAGGCGCCAGCCGGTCATCGCGAAGGTCTTCGACATCGAGTTGATGCAGACGACCGTCTCCGGATACTCGTCGAACCAGCGGCCGGCCGAAACGTGCTTAGCGCCGTCGTAGACGAAGAATTCGTAGGTCTCGTCGAACATTAGAAAGACATCGCGCGACGCACACCACTCGACGATGCGATGCAGCTCCTTTTCGGCGATCACCGCGCCCGTCGGATTGCACGGCGAGTTGATGATCACGCCACGAGTTCTTTCGGTCGCCGCGGCTTCGATGCCGGCGAAGGTCGGGCGGAAGTCATTCTGCGGATCGGTGGGAGCGAAAACGGGAGTGCCGCCGGCGAACTGGACCTGATCGGGAAAACTCACCCAGTAAGGCGACGGGATGATGACTTCGTCGCCTTCATCGACCAGCGCCAGAGTGACGTTGAACAGCTCCTGCTTGCCCCCCGTGCCGGCGATGACGTTCTCCGCTTGGACCGAGGTTCCGTAGCGTCGGTTGTAGCGAGCGGCCAGTGCGTCGCGCAGCGCCTTCGTGCCGTTGCCGGCGGTGTACTTCGTCTGCCCTTCATCGATGGCGCGCTTTCCCGCTGCACAGACCGATTGCGGCGTCGGAAAATCGGGCTCGCCCGGGCCGAGGTCGACGACGTCGACGCCCTGCGCCTTCAACTCCAGCGCGCGGTTCATCACCGCCAGCGTCGGCGACACCTGCATCTCGTTGACGCGTCGCGTCAGGCGGATGCGGGGCTTGGTGATGACGTCGATTCCCATCAGGCGAAGCGCTCTCCGAGCGTCGTGCGCAATGCGCGCCAGGCCGGCGGAGCCTGCCGGCTGATCACCAGCCGGAGCAACTCAACGACGCACCACGCAAGATATACATAAATGATGGGGCCGCGCCACGACGGCACCGCGAACTGCACCAGCCACAGGATGAACAGGGCGCTGGCCTCGTGCATCTTGAGCTGCAGGTTCAGGAGCAGCAGAAATCCGAGGAAGCTTTGCAGGATCGTGAGGAGGATTTCGTCGCGCTGGTGCACGTCGAAAACCAGCGGCCGCAATTCGCCGGCACTGATGACGAAGAGGATCGGGATCATCGCCGAAAGGATGCTCCACTGATTGATGTTCGACGAGACCATGTTCATCAGCGCCACGTTCGCCGTCTTCACTTTTCGCGCCCAGTAGAACGCGCTCAGCTTTTCCGGGAACTCGGAGAGGAACGGCGCCACCCACTGCACGAAAACGAACGTCGAAACGCCGAGCGAGGTGGCGATGGCCAGCATCGAATTCAGGAACGGATGCGCTGCGAAAAAGAGAATCGCGCCGCCGGCGATGAAGAGGATCCAGATCGACGCGTTCCGCCGCTTCGGCGGCATCTTCAGAATCGTGCGCGGGATGATGCCGAGGTCGTCGAGCGCTTCCCCTTCGTCATCGCGCGGCGGGATCTTCCAGAGGATAAAGAGATAGAGCACGTACGACGCGGTCAGCGGAATCGAGTCCCAGATCGAAAGCGTGCCCTTCCACCAGATGAACGTGAAGTACGCGATCGGCAGGAAGAGGCCGAAAACTTCGACGGAGTGCTCCGCGTCGAGCTCGACGCTGATGAACTTTCGTTCGCGCTTCCAACCAAACGCCGCGGCGACGAAGTAGATCATCGGCCATCCGAGTCCGACGAGCAGCCGAAGACTGCCGGTGAAGTTGGCGATGGCGAGATGCGTCTGGCTCGGATCCTTCCCCGCTTGCCAGGCGATCACAGCTTCGACCGCGAACTCGGGCAGCGTCTGCAGCCACGCCAGAATCGCCAGCGCCAACCCCTGCGCCATCAGAAACTGCGCGGCCTCGGCGGCCCAGGCGATGACGAACGCCGACAGCAGGATGCTTGGGAAGGTCCAGAGCGCGGACCACGCGGCGGCCGAGGCAGCGGTCGTCGCTTTGATGAGTTTCAGTATCATCGGCCGCCAGGAGCGCGCATTCTAATTGATGACGATCAGCAGCCGGCAGAACCCCTGGTTCAAGCGCATCCGCGAAGCCATCCGCGATCATGCCGGCGAAATCGTGATCGAAGGTCCGAAACCGGTCGCGGACGCAATCGCGGCAGGATGGAAGCCGATCAAAGTCATCGAGCGCGACGTCGACTTCTCATCGTCGATCTTCGATGCGCTGGCGGAAACGAAGTCGCCGCAGAACGTGATCGCGCTTTTCGAGCGGCCGCGATTTGATTTGCCATCGCTCTTCACGCGCGAGTCGTCGATCGTGATCGCGCTGGACGGCGTGCAGGATCCCGGCAACGTCGGCACGATCGTGCGGCTGGCCGCGGCGTTCGACGCGAACGGAGTCGCCCTACTCCCCGGCTGTGCTGACGCATTCGGTCCGAAGGCGATCCGCTCCTCGGCCGGCGCCATCCTGACGGTGCCGGTGGTGAATTGCTCGATCGATGCGCTGCTCGCGCAAGGGTGGGACGTAATCGCCGCCGATGCCCGAGGCGATCTCGTCAATCCGCCTTTCGCAAAAGCGATTCTCGCGTTCGGCAGCGAGGGGTCAGGCCTTTCGCCCGCGCTGGCAAATGTCGCGCGATCGATCGCCATCCGCATGTCGAGCAAGGTCGAATCGCTGAACGTAGGCGCCTCCGCTGCCATCCTGCTCGCCCGAAGCTACGAACGTCGCTCGTAGCGCCGTCGGCCCGACGGCTGTACCGCCGCCGGCTCGGCGGCAGTTCGCACACGCGCCAGCGAGCCGCTGGCGGTCCAGCCGACGGAGCCGTCGGCGCTACGATGACGCGCGATACACTCGAAGCGATGGGAAAGCTCCTCATCGTCGGCACTCCCCTCGGCAACCTCGGCGATTTTCCGCCGCGCGCGATCGAGGCGCTGAAGTCGGCGGACCTGATCCTCTGCGAAGACACACGCCACACGCGCAAGCTCCTGACCCACTTCGGCATCGAACGCCCCACCGATCGATTCGACGAGCACACCGAGGAGGAGAAGGCACGCGGGCTTGCGGACCGCATCGCGCGCGGCGAAACGATCGCCCTCGTCTCCGACGCCGGCATGCCGGTCATCAGCGATCCCGGATTCCGTCTGGTACGCCTCGCGCGCGATCTCGGCCTGACAGTCGAGCCGATTCCCGGTCCCTTCGCCGGCGTCGTCGCACTCGTCGCCAGCGGCATCGCCCCGCTCCCCTTCACGTTCCTCGGATTCACGCCGCACCGTCGCGGCGAACGAACGGATTTTTATCGCACGCTCACAGAGCTCGGCCACACCGCGATCGTCTATGAGTCGCCGGAGCGCATCATCGACTCACTCGAAGACGCGCTGGCCGTTCTCGGTGACGTCGAAATCGCCGTCGCCCGGGAGATGACGAAGATGCACGAAGAGTTCCTCCGCGGCACGATCAGCGAAGTCCTCACCGAACTGCGCCCGCGTCAATCGATCTACGGCGAAATCACGCTCGTCTTCGCCGCGTCACAAGTCGCGGCCGCCGTCGCGGCGCCGGAGGAAATCGCCGCCGAATTCGAACGCCTCCGCGCCACCGGCATGCGACGAAACGATGCGGTGAAAGCGGTGGCTGAAAAATTCGGGATGCGGAAGAACGACGTTTACAAGATGCTGCTTTAACGGCTACTCGCCGGCTGGAGGGTCGTTCCGCCGAAGCTCTTTCAGGAGTTTCAAAGTCTCAACGGCGTTTAGATCCTTCACGCGGCCAGCGGTGCGCTTCATCCGGATGATGTCGTCGATGCTCGCAACCATGACCGAAACGTCCTCGTCGACCTGCATCGTCTTCGCGTGTGCGACGAGGTCAACGTATCCATCTGTTCCCGACGGAGTTCCCAAACAATCGAAATCTCCGAATTTCGTGCGGAACGTCATCGTGTCGCCAAGCCGAAATGTGCGCTCGTCAATGAATTCCGGTACACCCTCCGGCCAGCCTCGGAGATGTGCATCCAACGCCTTAAGCGCTTGCACCAAAACTCTGATGTTGTCGGGATCACGCGAGTAGCAGATATCGACATCCAGCGTAATCTGATCGGATCCCCACATGTTTGCCGCAAGGCCGCCGATGAGCACGTACTGCAGGTTGTGCTCATTGAGCGTCCGAAGGATCTGAAAAAACGCGTGATCGATCATGGATTGAAGCGACGAACGCGTGTGAGTATGTCGTCTAAACTCGCGGCCGCTTGTTCTGCACTTCGGAGGCGCTCCGCGGGAGTCTTCCGCAGCAAATCCATCATCATCGTTGCGTCGATCCGCCAATCGACAGCGTCGCTGTCGCGGCAGGCCCGCAGCACTTCGTTGTTGTCGGCGGTGAGAGAGTCGAGTGGTGAAGGTGCTCTGCTCATATGCGAGATTCTACAACCCCCACCCGCCCTGCTATCATCCCGAATCCGCCTTTGCGGCGCGCGGCCTGCGCGCCCCGGACTAACAAGATCTCGAGGAGCGTGAATGGATTTCCGTCTTACCGACGAGCAGCGACAGATTCAGGAGATGGTGCGCGAGTTCGCGCTCAGCGAGATCAAGCCGCATCTGATGGAATGGGATGAGGCGCAGCACTTTCCCACCGAGGTTTTCAAACGCGCGGGCGGCCTCGGCATGCTTGGGGTTACGGTCCCCGAGGAGTACGGCGGCGCGGGATTGTCATACGTCGATTACGTTCACGTGATCGAGGAACTCGGCGTCGTCGACAGCGGATTTGCGCTCAGCGTCGCCGCGCATAATTCGCTCGGAACGGGTCACATCTATCTCGCTGGCAACGACGAACAGAAGAAAAAGTGGCTGCCGAAATTGACCTCGGGGGAGTGGATCGGCGCTTGGGGATTGACCGAGCCTGGCTCCGGTAGCGACGCCTCGGGCATGCGCACGACCGCCGTGCAGGATGGCGATGAATGGATCCTGAACGGCACCAAGAACTTCATCACCAACGCCACCTACGCGGACATTTCCGTCGTTCTCGTCGTCACCGACAAGTCCGATCAGAAGCACGGCATCACGGCGTTCGCGGTGGAGATGGATCGTCCTGGCATCCGGCCCGGCAAGAAAGAGAACAAGCTCGGGATGCGCGTCTCCGACACCGCCGAACTGGTGATGGAAGACTGCCGCGTGCCGTCATCGAACATCCTCGGCAAGATCGGCTACGGCTTCATCGACGCGATGAAAGTGCTCGACGGCGGCCGCATTTCCATCGGCGCGCTTGCGGTCGGAATTGCGCGCGGCGCGTACGAGGCTGCGCGTGACTACGCAAAGCAGCGTCAGGCGTTCGGCAAATCGATCTCCGACTTTCAGGCCATCCAGTTCATGCTCGCCGACATGGCCACCGAGATCGATGCGTCGCGGCTGCTCTGCTATCGCGCCGCGACGATCAAGGATGCCGGCGAAAAAGTCACGCAGGCTTCGGCCATGGCCAAGTTGTACGCGTCCGAGGTTGCCGTGCGCGCGACGGAGAAAGGCGTGCAGATTTTCGGCGGCTACGGCTTCATCAAAGACTTTCCCGCCGAGAAGTACTACCGCGATGTGAAGCTCTGCACGATCGGCGAAGGGACGAGCGAGATCCAGCGGATGGTCATCGCGCGCAACCTGCTCGCGGACGGCGCCCGGTAGCGCTGCATGTCCGAGCTGAACGATCTCGCGGACGCTCTTCGCAGCGGCAAGTACCGCGCGCTGGCGCAGGCGGTGTCGCTCGTCGAGCGCGACGACGGCCGCGCGGAACGGCTGCTGGCCGACATTTATCCGGCCACCGGAAATGCGCGCATCGTCGGCATCACCGGCTCGCCCGGCGCCGGCAAGTCGACGCTGGTATCCGCGCTGGCGAAGTACTACCGCGCGCAGGAAAAGAAGGTCGGCATCATCGCGGTCGATCCAACGTCGCCCTTCACGGGTGGCGCGATCCTCGGCGATCGCATTCGCATGGCCGATCTCTACACCGACCGCGGCGTATTCATTCGCTCGATGGCCACGCGCGGATTTCTCGGCGGCCTGGCGCGGGCGACGAACGACGTCGTCGATCTGCTCGATGCTGCCGGATTCGACATCGTGCTCGTCGAGACGGTCGGCGTCGGTCAGGACGAGGTCGAGATCATTCGCACCGTGCAGACGAACGTGGTCGTGCTCGTGCCGGGCATGGGCGACGACATCCAGGCGATCAAAGCCGGCATCATGGAGATCGGCGACGTCTTCGCCGTCAACAAAGCCGATCGCCCTGGCGCCGACCGCACCGTCACCGAGATCACGATGATGATGTCGCTGGTCGAGGAGCACGGCGACTGGATTCCGCCGATCGTGAAGACGGTCGCGTCGACGAATCAGGGCACCGGCGATCTCGACGCCGCGATCGCGAAACACTTCGAGCATCTGCAAACGTCCGGCGAGCTCGATCGCCGCAACCGCGAACGCGTGCGCATTCGCATCGAGACGATGTTGAAAGAAAAATTCATGGACCGGCTGATCGGCAAGACGATCACGCGTGATGACTACGAGCAGCTACTCGATGATGTCCTGCACAAAAAAGGCAATCCGCACGATGCCGCGGAAGGCTTGCTGGCGCGCGTTTCATTCGGTCGTTGACGCGATGCAGGCTCGGTTACAATCGCCGCCCCGATGAAGTTCTCCCGCCAGTGGCTCAACGATTACGTCGACCTTTCCGATCTCAGCGATGACCAGCTCGGCGTCCGTCTGACCGAGATCGGTCACGCGGTTGAGGCGACGGAGCAGCACGGCGACGATATGGTCTTCGATCTCGAGATTACGACCAACCGCGTCGACGCGATGTCGCACATCGGCATGGCGCGCGAGTTGGCCGCAGCGCTTGGCCGATCGACGAAAGAAACCTCGGCCGCTGCATTCGGTGCGACGTCATCCGCGCCGCCGACGATCCGTATCGAAGCGCCGGAAATGTGCGCCCGCTACACGGCGCTCGTCATCCGCAACATCACCGTCAAGCCGTCATCCCCGCTCGTGGCAAGACGTTTGGAAGAAGTCGGCCTTCGTCCCATCAACAACATCGTCGACGTCACGAACTACGTGATGCTCGCCCTCGGCCATCCCCTGCACGCGTTCGATCTCGATCGCGTCGGCGGGCAGACCATCATCGTCCGCCGCGGTAAGACGGGCGAGACGGTGAAGAGTCTCGACGGCGAGATGCGCAAGATCGACTCCGACACGGTCGTCATCGCTGATGCGCAACGTCCCGTTGGACTCGGCGGAATCATCGGCGGCTTCGAATCGGAGATCACCGGGTCGACGAAGAACGTGCTGCTCGAATGCGCGTGGTTCGATCCTTCCACGATCCGCCGCACGGCCCGCCGCCTTGGACTTAAAACCGACGCTTCGTATCGCTTCGAACGCCGCGTCGATCCGAACGACACACTCGCGGTGATCACCGAAGCCGCGCGGATGATCGTCGAGAGCGGCGGCGGCACCGCCGAGGCTCCGATTGACGTCCTTGCGTCCGAGGTGAAACCGAAAGCGATTCCTCTGCGAACGGAGAAACTCCACGAAGCCTCAGCCAACTCGGTCGGCATCGGCTACGCGCTCGATCTCTTCCGCCGCCTCGGCTTCCAGGCCGAGCAAGTTCACGACGGTTTGCTGGTCACTGTGCCGACGTATCGCGGCGACATCTTTGAAGAGATGGATCTGATCGAGGAAGTGCTTCGTTTCTTCGGCCTGAACAACGTCCCCGCGATGCTGCCGCGCGTGACCACCGGCGATGTACGACGCGAAGCGACCGACGTCGCCGAGGATGCGATCCGCGATGTGCTGGTCGGCTGCGGTCTCTCGGAAGTCATCAACTACTCGTTCATCCGGCCGGAGTGGAACGCGCTGGTATCCGACGAACAGCCGATCGCGATTTCGAATGCGCTCTCCGAGGCCATTGCGGCGATGCGTTTGTCATTACTGCCAGGGATGCTCGACACGGTCGTCTTCAATCGCTCGTACGGAACTCGTGACGGTGGGCTGTTCGAAGTTGGCCGCACGTACCACCGGGCGGGAGTCGGGAGTCGGGAGTCGGGAGTCGAAGTAAAACCGGTCGGCTCCGACACACGACACCCGGCACCCGAGACCCGAGTAATCGAACACCATCGCATCGCCATCGTTCTCTACGGATCGATCGGAACGTTCTGGGGCGATGCGAAACGGCCTGTCGATTTCTTCGACATCAAAGGGATCGTCGAGCAGATCGCGGCGAAGATGCATGTCGATGTCACGTTTGCTGCCTCGGATCAGTCGTGGCTGCGCAGCGGCAAGCGGGCGATCGCGTGGCACGGCGATCGGCAAATCGCGATCGTTGGATTCTTGTCTGCCGAGGTGTTGCAGGCGTTCGGAATCAAAGGTGATGTGGCGGTCGCTGACATCGACGTCGAAGCGATCATCGCGTCATCGAATACGGAGTGGACGATGGCCCCCGTCGCGCGTTTCCCCGGCGTGCCGATGATTCTCGCGCTCACTCACGGACGCGACCTCGCGTACCAGCGCATCATCGATGCGATCCGTTCGTTCGACGTCCCATATCTGCACGAAGTCGGACTGCGCGACCGTTTTGTCCCGGCGGAATCGGACGACATCATCAAGACCACGCTGGGCATGTGGTACCAGGCATTCGACCGTTCGCTGACGCAGGACGAAATTGCCTCGCATCATCACCAGCTCGCAACACGCCTGGCGGCCATGCTGCCGGTGAAACTACTCTGAGGAAGACCCAAGTGAAGAAGACCCGCGAAAACGACCAGCTCACCCTTGCCGGCACCGAGGAAGAAGAAATTCTCGGGCGTCTCAACGATCGCGTCGAAAAAGCGATCGCCACGATTCAGGAACTGCGCAAGGAGCGCGACACGCTCCGGCGTCAACTCGACGACGCCACGGCGCGTTTGCAGGAAACCGGCGACGCCGCCGAGCGCGCATCGACGCTCGAAGAAGACAACGAGCGGTTCAAGCGCGAACGTGGCGAGATCCGCGATCGCATCGAATCGATACTCTCAAATCTCGAAGCGCTCGAAGAGGCTTAACCACAGAGGCACAGAGATCACAGAGACTCTCTTTCTGCCCTCTGTGTCTCAGTGGTGAAATGCCTTACCCGCGCAGCACGCCGCGCGAGAACTTGATGAAGTAGTCGATGCCTGACACGAGCGCGAAGAGCATCACTACCCACAGCGCCAGCTCGCCGATGAAGCGGAATTCGCCGAGCTCGTAGCCGACGATCAGCAGTCCGATCGCGAACACCTGCGCCACCATCTTCGTCTTGCCGAGCGGCGACGCGGCGATAGTCACGCCGTGCTGCGCGGCGATCGAGCGCAATCCCGAGACCGCGAATTCGCGGCCGATGATGATCACGATCATCCAAGCGCGCGCGAGGCCGAGCTCGACGAGTGAGATGAACGCCGCCGACATCAGCAGCTTGTCGGCAATCGGATCGAGCAGCGCGCCGAGGCGCGTCATCTTGTTGTACTTGCGCGCGAGGTAGCCATCGAAATAGTCGGTGATCGCCGCGACGAAAAAGATGGCCAGGCCGAGGTAGTTCGAGTACTTCGTGAGAAGCACGACGACCATGAAGGGGACGAGGAAGATGCGGAAGAGCGTCAGCGAGTTCGGGAGATTCCAGATCTCGGTCGCGACGTTTTCCGGCGGCGGAACGGCGGTAGGTTTCGCGCGCTCCAGCACCGCGGGCGCGGCTTCGGTCGGCTGCATGGAAGGTTCTCGAACGGTGTTCTGCACGTCAGAATAGCCCCTTTGCGCGGGCGCTCAAAGGAATACCAAATAGCCGATTGACATTCCACAACGCGCAACCGAGAATCTCGGTCCCGCTCGACATGCGAAAGTGGCGGAATTGGTAGACGCGCAGGTCTCAGAAGCCTGTGGTCATTAGACCATGGGGGTTCGATTCCCCCCTTTCGCACCAACCTTCTCTCCATCTTCTCACTCCTGCCTTTCCTTCCCGAGAACTTGCCGGAGTTCCACCAGGAGACAGCCAATGAAATCGAGCGCTCGCATCGCCGTCGTTCTGATTCTCTTTGCCGCAAGCGCCTCCCACGCACAGCAGGTGCTGGTAGGTCAGATGAATCCAAGGGTCGAGGTATTCTTCAATTCATCCGTCGCCGGGACGCTCATCGACCTGAACTGAGATGGAATGTGTCGCGTGCTACAGTGCGCCGGCAATCCAATTTCCAATCAAACTCCTAGGGGATTCCATGCGGCTCCGTGCGTCGCTTTTGACCATCGTTGTCTTTGCAGCCTTTGCCCTGCCCGTTTTCGCCGCCGATCCCGCACAGGCGCGCGCCGATTACGACCGCCTGCAGAAGTGGCAGTTCACGGCCGCAGCCATCACGCTCACGCAGCCGGTGACGTTCACACGCGACACCGCCACGATCACTCTCACCTCCGGCACGGTTCACCTCATGCAGCCGGTGTCGTCGGGCCGCGTGACCGGGCTCGTGTTCGAAGGCGACGGTCACTTCACGATGTCCGTCCCCGACCGCATCGAAGTCGCGCAACTCCGGCGTTTCTCGCGTAAGGACATCACCTCGGTCGATCAGAAATTCACGCAGCTTGTTCTGCGCACCTCGGACGACGCGATCGACAAAGCCTTCCCCGGCGCGGCGAAGGAGCCCTTCACGAAGAACTCGCTCGCCGAGAACCGCCACAACCACTGGCTCATCGACTACGGCGACGACGTCGACGCCGATGTCGTCGCGGCGATGCTGAATCCTGGCGGGTTGCAGATGACCGCCGGCATGAAGACCGCCGATTTCGATTGGATCGAGTACGACTACAACTCGACACGCCGCGAGGAGATCGAACTCATCCACTTTGAGCGCCGCACCGCCGAGGTGTGGGTCAGTCTGGATCGGGCGGAGGATCGAAATCCGAAAGGCGGACCGGGCGAGCGCGATGTGCGGCCTGCCTCGGTGAGCCATCTCGACGTGATCGCCGATCTCTCGAAAGGCAAATGGAACGCGGAACGCGTCGGCGAGACCGAGCAGTCGATGCTCAACGGTCACTACACGGTGCAGGAAGAGATCGCGGCGAACGTCGACGGCCTCGTCGCGCTTCCGCTCCGCCTCTACCCGACAGCGAAGAATGTGACGGCGACGGACGACAAAGGTCAGACGCTGACCGTCCTGCGCGATCACATCGGCGCACGCAGCGCCAACATCGACAACAACGTCTACAACTTCACGACCACGGTCATTTTTCCGGCGCCGCTGAAGGCGCACGAACCGCACGTCGTCACGTTTCACTACGAGCTGGAAACGCCGAACTATGCGCTCGGCAACGTCTGGTACCCGACCGTTCCTGATGCATTCGACGCGACCACCGCGAAACTCGAGCTGCGCGTCGGCAAGCACAACGAAGTCCGCGCCATGGGACGGAAAATCAGCGACACGGAGTCGCCGGACGGGACGAAAATATCAACCTGGCTCGTCGAGCGGCCCGCGAAGATGGTCACGTTCTCGACTGCCGAGCGCTTTGCCGAAGTTCCGCTCGAGATCCCCGGAGTTCCGAAGGTCATCTCGTTCGGCACCGTGACCGGCCTCGATCCCGGCACGCGCATCCGCAACGCCGGAGCGGACGTCGTCAACTCGCTGCGCTTCTACGAGTTCCTTCTCGACGACAAGCTCGACAACCCGCAGATCTATGTGACCGCGATCGCCGCCGGACACGGCCAGGCCTTCGACGGCTTCCTCCATCTTTCGGAGTTCGCGTACGAGGAGCATCCCGGAAAGACGGAGCTTTTTCGTGCGCATGAGGTGGCGCACGAGTGGTTCGGCCACAAGATCGGCTGGAAGACGTATCGCGACCAGTGGCTCAGCGAGTCGTTCGCCGAATACGCGTCGATGATGTTCGTGCAGGCCACCGTCAAAGGCGGCGACAAGTACTACGACGAGATCGTCAACGTCTACGACGGCATCGTGCAAGGCACACTCGCCGCCGCCTTCAGCAAGTTCAGCCGTCCGTGGCTGGTCGAGGTGAACGCCAACGCCCGCGCACGCCTGGGACCGATCGGTGTCGGCTACCGCGCGAGCACCTCGGACATCCCGGCCGGCTATCAGATTCAGGCCTATCACAAAGGTCCGCTCGTCCTGCACATGATGCGGACGATGTTGCGATTCAAAACGCATAGCGACGACACGTTCATCAAGATCCTGCGCGACTTCGTGAAGGAGTACAGCGGCAAGGACGCCAGCACTGCCGACTTTCAGCGCGTGGTGGAGAAGGACGCGCCTGGCGACTGGAGCTACTTTTTCGACACGTGGGTGTACGACTCCGCCATTCCCACGCTGCGATGGAACTACAAACTCGAGCCGATATTGACGGGTGGGGTGAAGCTGACTGTGAACGTGAAGCGCAGTGGCGTGCGCGACGATTTCATGATGGTGGCGCCCGTGCGCATCGAACTCGACGGCGGCCGGGCTGGCATTGTCTTCATGCACATCAAGAACAATGAGACAACGTTCTCGCAGGAACTCCCCTCCATGCCGCGCAAGGTGGTCTTCGCGCCCGATCATTCGGTTCTCGCGAACGTCAAGCGTGAGTAATCATCCCGGCATTGCCGCCACCATCACCACAGAGGTAATCTTGCACGCCCACATGCGCCCATACCTCATCGCTGTATTTGTCCTCGCTGCCGCTCTGCCCGCCGCGGCTGCTGTACGCGTGCCGCGCGAGATGCGGCAATCCGCATCACCCGCGATTCCAAAGACCGGCGTCCGCGCCGAACTGCTTCACGATCTCGACGACATGCAGAAGAAAATCCTGTCGCTGGCGATGGCCGTGCCCGCCGAGAAGTACTCGTGGCGTCCCGGCCGCGGCGTCCGCTCCGTCAGCGAGGTCTACATGCATATCGCCGGCGGCAATTACACGCTGGTCAGTTTCGTCGGCGACAAGACCATGGTCGACACGCGCTCGTTCGAACGGATCACCGACAAGACGCGCGTGCTCGAGGAGTTACGGCGCTCCTTCGACTACCTGCGCGACTCGATCATCGGCACGAGCGACGCCGAACTCGAGAAGCCGATCCGGATGTTCGGAAACGACAGCACCGAACGCGCCGCGTTCATGATGGCCCTCAACCACCTTCACGAGCACCTCGGCCAATCCGTCGCCTACGCGCGCATGAACGGCGTGGTACCGCCTTGGAGTACCGAGTAGTCAGCGCTCGTAGCGCGTCGCGTACTCGGGGACATCAACGCCCGCAACGAGCCGCTCATCATCGATTGGCGCCGATGGCGTCAGCGCCAGCGGGATGATGCCCGCCCAGATCGGCAGCGCGTAGTCGTCGTCATCGTCCACCGGTGGACCCGTGCGGATTTTCGCGCTCGCTTCGGTCAGCGGAATCGCCAGAACGAGCGTCTGCCGCAGCTCGGCTTCGTTGGGCGGACGGACATCGCGCGACCGGCCCGCACAAACATGCTCGACGAGGGCATCGAGAACGCGCAGCTTCTCCTCGCGATCGACGACCTCGCGCCCTTTGCCGAGGATGACTGCGGAGCGGTAGTTCATCGAGTGATGGAAGGCAGAGCGGGCCATCACCAAGCCGTCGAGGATCGTCACGGTCACGCAGGCATCAACGCCGTCGCGCAGCGAGCGAAGCATCCGGCTGGCGGCGGAGCCGTGAAAGTAAAGCGTGTCACCGAGGCGCGTGTGAATCGTCGGGATCACGACCGGCGCGCCGTCGACGACGAAGCCGACATGGCAGATCAACCCCTCGTCGATGATGGCGTTGATCGTGTTGCGATCGTACTCCGCGCGCTTGGCAAGGCGCTTAACCGTCGTACGCGACGATTGCAATGAGGCAGTTTGTTCTAGTACAGTATCGCTCATATGGTAGTACAAACGTACCTCACGGGAACGACCGCCGTCAAGATCGCCGCAAGCGCGGAGGCTGCCGTCGCCGCGGGGAAGATCGCTGCGGGCGATCGTCTCCCGCCCGTCCGCGACCTGGCGCGACACCTCGGCGTCAGCCCGGCCACGGTCGCCGCGGCCTATCGCGCGCTACAGGATCGCGGCATTGCCTTTGCGGAAGGCCGGCGCGGGACCAGCATTCGCCCCGCCTCCCCATCCTCGCCGCCTGTTCCCGTCACGCTTCCGCCGCATGTTCGCGATCTCGCCTCCGGCAATCCCGCGGCGAATCTCCTGCCGAACCTCGCGCCCTTTCTTCGCAAGCTGGACGGCACTCCGCGGCTGTATCGCGATGAGCTGAACGACCCTGAGCTGATCACGCTCGCGCGCAAACAGTTCGACGAGGATCGAGTCCCGTCCGAATCCGTCGCCGTTGTCAGCGGCGCGCTGGACGGCATCGAACGCGTCCTGCGCGAACAGCTCCGTCCCGGCGATCGGGTCCTCGTCGAGGATCCATGCTTCACGGGCGTGATCGATCTTCTCCACGCACTCGCGCTCGTCCCGGTTCCAGTCCCGGTCGACGACGAAGGCCTCCTCCCCGCCGCGCTCCAACGCGCTCCCTCGGCTGCGGCGATCATCGTCACCCCACGCGCGCAGAATCCAACGGGCGCCGCGTTCAGCGAACGTCGCGGACGTCAGCTTCGAGCGACGCTGAAGCAGCGTCCCGACATCCTGCTCCTCGAAGACGATCATGCCGGCCCGATCGCCGGCGCGCCGTACGTGACTCTAGTCGACAGCACGCGCGAACGATGGGCCGTCGTCCGCTCCGTTTCGAAATCGCTTGGCCCCGATCTTCGCGTGGCGATCATGGCCGGCGACGCGAGGACGATCGCCCGCGTCGAAGGCCGCCAGACCCTCGGCATCCGCTGGGTCAGCCACATCCTTCAGCGTCTCGTGGTCACGCTCTGGCGCGATAAGAACGTCCACAAACAGCTCGCTCGCGCAGAAAAAACCTACGCGCAACGCCGCGCCGCGCTGATCGACGCGCTGCGATCTCACGACATCGACGCTCACGGCTCCTCAGGACTGAACGTCTGGATTCCGCTCCCCGAGGAGAGCGCCGTGATCCAATCGCTGTTTCAGCGCGGATGGGCCGTCGCCGCCGGAGAGCGATATCGAATCAAGACCTCACCCGCGATCCGCGTGACAACAGCTTCGCTCGACACGCAAGACGCCCATAAGTTCGCAAACGATCTGTCCGAGGTGCTGCGGCCTTCGCAAAGACGGGCGGCGGGAAGTTGAAGATGCGTAGAAGCAGTTCTACGATGACGTCATGACCATTCAGATCGACATCGCGCAACTCGGGCCGGCACTCGTAGAAGACCTATCGCAAAACGGCGGCGAGATCACATTGACGCGCGATGGGAAGCCGGTGGCGAAGTTGGTTCGCGTGGTGTCCGACAATGGCCCGATGGCCGGCAGCATTCTCTACCAAGGTGACATCATCAGCCCGATTTGTGAATCCCCCGATCCAACATCGAACAAGCGCGTCCTTTACAAAGGCGAGTGGATGAGTGCCGCAGGCGCGGAACGCGAGCGCTCGCTGGAGCGCCTCCATGGTTCGATAACAATTCTCGGCGATATCGTGTCGCCGATCGATGATGTTGAGTACGACGCGCTGAAATGATCGTCGTCGACACCCACGTCCTCGTATGGTGGACGAACAACAACCGCGACCAACTCTCCCAAAACGCGAGGCGAGCACTTGTAGATGCTGACTCTGTCGCGTTTTCGGTCATCACGGCATGGGAGGTCGGCACTCTGTCCGCTCGCGGCCGTGTCAATGTGGCTCCCGGACCAAGCGAGTGGCTTCGCGTGGTAACGGAGACTTACAGCCTTACTCCGTTGCCCGTGACAATTGAGATCTCTCTTCTCGCCGCCGAGCTTCACAACGTGCTCCGCGATCCGATCGATTGCCTCATCGCCGCCACCGCCCTCGCGCACGGCGTTCCGCTCGTCACGAAGGACGAGCGCATTCAACGCAGCGGTGTTGTCGCCACGATCTGGTGATTACGCCTCGACCAATTGCTTCGCGAACATCCCCGGCGTGTAGGCCGTGACGTGCCCGGTGAATGCCGAGGCGGCGACGGTGAGAGGGGAAGCGAGCCAGAGTTTTCCGGGGCCGCTGCGGCCTTTGTAGTTGCGGTTGATGGCGCTGATCGTGACCTGTTCGGAATCCTCGGAGACGCCGGGACCGCAGCCGATGCAGGCGCCGCAGCCGGGATTGAGGACGACGGCGCCGGCGCGTTCGAACGTATCGAGCAGTCCGTTTTCGCGCGCGAACGTCTCGACTGCCTGCGAGCCGAACTGGATGTAGAACTTCACGCCCTCCGCGACTTTGAGGCCTGCATCGACCGCTTCTTTCGCCACCTGATGGTAGAAGAGAAAGTCGTCGATCTTGCCGGCGGTGCAGGAACCGGCGTAGGCGATGTCGATCTTCGTATTCTCAAACTCTGCGACGAGCGCCCCATTGGTCGGATCGGAAGGGATGCCGCGATCGGGATCGCCGGGATGCGCGACCATCGGCTGGATCGCGCCGAGGTCGATGGTGTGGATGCCGCCGGCGTATTCGGCGTCAGGATCGGGAGAGACCGCGCGCGATTTGAGCGACTCGATATCGGCGTCCGGACGCATCGCCGCGATCCATGCGAACGTCTTCTCATCCGCTTCGATGATCGCCGTGCGCGCCGCGCATTCGGTGGCCATGTTGGCGAGCGTGGCGCGTTCGTCCAGCGACAGCGAGCGGAGGCCGGGGCCGGTGAACTCCATGATCCTGTCGAGCGTCATCTGCGGTTTTGCGTAATGCAGGAGGATGTAGAGCATCACGTCCTTGGCCGTGACGTTCTCGCGCAGCGTGCCGGTCAGCTCGAAACGGATCGACTCCGACACCTCCACCTGCGTGAAGCCGGAGTGCACCAGGTTGGCGTATTCAGTGGCGCCGACGCCCCACGCCAGCGCGTTGTTCACGCCGCCCATACAGGTGTGGCTGTCGGTGGCCTGAATGAAATCGCCGGGATCGATGATGAACTCGCGCGCGACTTCGTGGCAGATACCGGGTGAGATGTTATCGGTCGCCGAGAAATCGCGGCAGTTCGTGTGCTGCTGAAACTCACGCTGCAGGTCGCGCAGCGTCTGGATCTTGCCCATGAACGGGCGCATGCGCGCCACGTCGTCGGCGTAGATGAGGTGATCCTCGAAGACCGCGAACTTCTGCGGATTCTTGATCGTGTAATCCGGCCCGTACTCCTGCTCGAGGAAGTAGTGGACCTGCGCGGTGGTGAATTCGTGCGTGTATCCGCCGTCCACTTCGACAACGACGGCATCGCCGGGCTTGACGTAGACACGGGTGTCGGGTGTCGGGTGTCGGGTGTCGGAGGTTGAGACAGGGTCGGCGCTCCGACTCCCGACTCCCGACTCCCGACTCCCAACCAGGACATGCCGCGCCAGGATCTTCTCCCCCATCGTCATCGGACGTTTCGGCGTGTTCGGAACGGGCACCTGGACTTCGCCCCGCTCGACTGCTTTTGCGAACGGGAAGAGTCCGCCTTCTTTGATGATCAGTTGTGTGATGGCGTCGCGGCCTTCACAGAATTCATCGATGCTGATTCCCTCGCCCGCCTGCAACCGCTCGAGCATGGCGTGGTTCGCCATCAGCAAGCCCTGATTGATGTTGTTGCCGGCGTGGATCGGCGCGAACGACGCCGCGACCGCGATGCGGATGCCGCTCCAAACTTCGCACTGCGTCGCCGTTTCGCGCGAGCTGCCGACGCCTTTGCGATAGCCGCTGACGATCACTTCGAAGTTGCCGTTGATCATCGCATCGTGCTCGAACAGGCGCTTGCCGTCGACGATCAAGCCTGCGTACGCGTCGCGGGCGATGTCTTCCGGCTTGTGGCTGAAGCAGACCCAGGCCGGCGTCATGGCGTCGGTGTTGATGTCGTCGAGCAGATCGTCGACTGAAAGGTCCTTCATCTGCAGGTCGAGCTCGCCGCGCAACTGCCTGCGAATCAGCTCCGGATCTTTGGTGAGAAAGAGGACGCGCTTGCCGGGCGTCAGGCGGATGGTCGGTTCAGGTTTCATGACGTGAGTAGATTAGTAGATTAGTAGATTAGTGGATCAGTAGATCAGAGGGTTAGCAGGTCAGTCGACTCGTGCATAAAACGGGCTCACACCTCTGATCGACTAATCCACTGATCTACTAATCCACTGATTTCTGACATGATTCGCGCCCATGCTTGCCCCGGGCACGCTGCTCGGTCCCTACAAAATCCTCATGGCCATCGGCGCGGGCGGCATGGGCGAGGTGTACCGAGCGCAGGATACGCGCCTGCAGCGCGACGTAGCCGTCAAAGTTCTCACGCGCAATCTCTCCACCGACACCGACGCGCTGCGCCGTTTCGAGCAGGAAGCACGCGCGGCCGGGATGCTCAACCATCCGAACATTCTGGCCATTTACGACATCGGCGACGAAGAGGGGCTGCATTACATCGTCTCGGAGTTGCTGGAGGGCGAATCGTTGCGCGCGCGCATTCGCCAGAGCCCCATCCCGCCGCGCAAGGCGCTCGACTACGCCGCGCAGATCGCTCGCGGGCTGGCGGCCGCGCACGAGCGAAACATCATTCATCGCGATCTCAAGCCGGAGAACCTTTTCATTACCCGCGACGGTCACGTCAAGATCCTCGATTTCGGTCTGGCCAAGCTGGCCGGGCCGCGCCTTCCGAACGCGACGCCGGGAACCGAGCACGAGCTGACGCTGCCCGCGACGCCGACGGAGCCGGGCCGCCTGATGGGAACCGTCGGCTACATGGCGCCGGAACAGGTGCGCGGCGGCAGCGGCGACAACCGCTCCGACATCTTCGCGTTCGGCGTCATCCTCTACGAGATGCTGGCCGGCGTTCCGGCCTTCCGCGGCGAGTCGCCGATCGAGACGCTCAACTCGATTCTGAAGGACGATCCACCCGATTTTTTCGAGCTGAACGTTCGCGTTCCCGGCGCGCTCGACCGCGTGGTCCGGCACTGCCTGGAGAAGAATCCCGACGAGCGTTTCCAGTCCGCGCGCGACCTTGCCTTCGACCTCGGCTCCCTTTCCGGCCTCACCAGCCAGGCGATTTCTTTTCGACCGTACTGGCGCATCCATCCGCGCGAAACGGTGAAGCCGCTGGCGATCCTGCTGGCGTTGCTCGCCGCGGCCGGCATCGCGTACGTCGCCGGAAAACATCGCGGCACGCAACCGCCTCCCGCGTACAAGAGGCTCACCTTCCGCAGCGGCACGATTTTCAACGCGCGTTTCTCGCCCGACGGCGAGACCGTTTTCTACGGTGCGCGCTGGAGTGGCAAGCCGATGACGATCTTCTCCGTCCGCGCCGACTCGCCGGAGTCGCGCGACCTGCAACTCGGCGACGACACCGATCTGCTCGCCGTGTCCGGCACCGGCCAGCTTGCCATTTCGTTGCACCGTCACGTCATCGGCTACCTGCGCGAGAGCGGGACGCTGGCCCAGGTGCCGATCGCCGGAGGTGCGCCGCGGCCGATCCTCGAAGACGTCGAATTCGCCGACTGGTCGCCGGACGGACGCCTCGCGGTCGTGCGCACCATCGCCGGACGTTGCCGGCTCGAGTTCCCGATCGGCAATGTTCTTTACGATACCGTCGGCTGGATTGCACATCCGCGATTCAATCCGGCCGGCGACGCCATCGCGCTGCTCGACCACCCGTTTCTCAACGACGACCGCGGCTCCGTCGTCCTCGTGACGATCGCCGGAAAAGCGCATCGCGTGCTGACGAAGGAATCGCAGAGCGTGGAAGGGCTGGCGTGGTCTCCCGATGCGAAGGAGATTTTCTTTTCATCGGAAGATGGCAGCAACGCGCGCTCCATAACCGCGGTGACGCTGAACGGCAACCAGCGCCTGGTGGCCGCAAGCGCCGGGCCGCTCTACCTCCACGACGTCGCGCCCGACGGCCGCGTGTTGGCGTCGCGTGAAATCGTGCGCGCCGGAATCGTCGGCATCCACGGAAACAACCAGCCGATCGATCTCTCCTGGTTCGACTACTCCGTCGTCCGCGATCTCTCCAACGATGGCAAGTCGATCATCTTCTCCGAGTCGGGCGAAGCGGGCGGCGCGATCTTCGGCGTCTACCTCCGCGGGACCGACGGTTCACCTGCGGTCCGGCTTGGCGACGGAACTTCCGAGGGGCTGTCGCCGGATGGGAAGTGGGTGCTGTCGATTCCGCGGAACCGCAAGCCCGCGCAGATCACGATGCTGCCCACCGGCACCGGCCAGCCGCGTCAGATCACGCACGACCGCATCAATCATCGCAACGCGCGCTGGATGCCGGACGGATCGCACATCTTCTTCCAGGGAAACGAAGAGCGGCAGCCACCGCGGCTCTGGATTCAGGCGCTCGACGGCAGCGCGCCGCGTCCGATCAGTCCCGAAAACGTGGCTGCCTCGCAGGTCACGCCGGACGGCCGCTTCATCCTCGGCCGCGCGCCGGACCGCAAGTTCTATCTGTATCCCGTCGCCGGTGGCGCGCCGCTGCCAGTCCCCGCGCTGAAAAACGGAGACGTCCCGACGCGCTTCGCGCCGGACGGTCGCTCTCTCTTCGTCGCGACGTTCGGAAAGATCCCAGCGATGCTCTACAAGGTCGATCTCACCACCGGTGCGCGCACCGCATGGCGCGAAGCGATGCCCGCCGATCCCGCGGGCCTCATCAATGTCGGCCCGATTCTCGTCACGGCCGACGGCGCGACGACGGTCTACAGCTACACGCGGCTGCTGTCGGACCTGTACATCGTCAGTAGTTCCGCGGAGCACTAGATCGCGGTGGGAGGATCCCGAGCGGGATCCTCCGATTGCACATGAAAATTACCGGCCGAGGGTGAACTCCGCGCGGCAGCCGTCGGAAACCCAGATGCCGTTCGCGTCATAGCCCCAGGTCTTGTCGCGCACGCAGCCGGAATCGCTCAGCTGGCGGGAGAGCGTGACGCCGTTCAGCGTGCTGGCACTGCAGCGATGGTTCATCCCCTTCGCCGACTCGCAGGTGATCGTCGTCAACGACGACGACATCGGAGGAAGCGTCGTGTTGACCGTGAACTCCGCCCGGCAACCGTCCTTGACCCAGATGCCGTTGTTGTCCCAGCCCCAATCCTTATTCAGCACGCACGAGTGTTTGCTGATCTGGCGCGCCAGCTGGACGCCGTTTGCCGTCATGGCCGTGCAGCGTTTCGTGTGACCGGGAATCGACTCGCAGGTCACGGTCTGCATCACACCATTCGGCAACTGCGCCGATCCGCCGCCAACCAGGAACTCGGCCCGACAGCCTGCATCGACCCAGATTCCGTCGTTGTTGCGCGTCGTGCCCCACGTCTTTCCGCGGACGCAGATGTCTTTGCTGAACTGACGATTGAGCGTGACGCCGGTGTTCACATCGGCCTTGCAGGTGTGACGGACGTTGTTCAGCGACTCGCAGGTGAGCAGAGTGCCGTTGGTTTGCGCATTGGCGGCAAACGCCGCCAGAATCAGGACTGCTGAAAGAAGCGTAATTCTTCTCATTTGCTTGTGTCCTCCTGCGTCGGGTGCAATGCGGCTCGCGTTCCAAATCCGGCGGCCTGAGCCGCGCGAGACGGCACGCAACGTGCCTTGTTATTTGCATCATGAAGACGCTCACAATCACCGTTCTCATGCTCCTCAGCACCGCCGCCTACGCGCAACAAAACACGACCGTTACGCCGCAGCGCCCGGCCTTGCAGATAGTGACCGATGACGCCTCTCCAAACCGCCTTGACGTCGAAGTCGGCGCCGTCCGTTTGACGACGCACAGCGGCCGCTACACGTTCGCGTATCTGCCGGTTCTCGCGCCGCTGCAAGGTACCGCGTTGCGTCCATCGATCGAGATGCCGAACGCGCTCGCGCTGACCGGTACATCGCTCCCGTTGCGTCCGCGAACGCGGCCTCGCGCGCTGGTAGACATCCGTTGACCGATTTTTTGTAACCGTCGGAGCCGAAGCAGCGTCACAATGCCATGGTCATGACGATGAACCGCACCGTACTGCTGCTCATCCTCCTCCTCGCAGTTGCGACGCCACTTCTGGCCGACGACGCACCGAGGCCGGACTACTCGCAGGACGCGATCTTCCGGTTCGCGCACGAATTCGTCCTCCGTCCGCCATCGAAAGTCGCCGGCTTCGACCTCGGCGACCTCGGCGCGGTCAACGTCTACAAGTACGGCGTGAAGGGCAAGTTGCTGTACCTGCCGTTCCTCGCGCCGCTGCCCGGCACACGCCTCGCGGACGTGGCCACAGTGCCGAACGCCTTCGCCCTGACCAATACGCCGATCGCCCGCTCGATGCCGTACATGCCCGACGAGCTGGCCGGTTCTCCCGGCGTCCGCAAGCAGCTCAAAGTCGTGCTGCGACTCCTCGGCGAGTAGCCATGCGCGCCGTTTTGATCGCCGCGGCCTTCGTTGTCGCGACATCAGCAGCCGCGCAAGAGCTGCAACCAACGCCTCGGCCGGACTACTCACGCGACGCACTGCTCCACTTCGTCGCGCGTAACGACATCAAAATGTCTCCACTGCCGGACCATCTCCCGAGCCGCATCCAATGGCACATCGGTTGGCTGGAGTTCCGCGGCCTCGGCATGGAGTGGCGAGTCGTCTACCTGCCGATCGCGGTGCCGCTCGCGGGATCAGGCCTCAACAACGTCGCCCGCATACCGAATCCTCTCGATATGACCGCGCCCATCGCCGGCAACCCTAACCTTTTTGCCGAGCGAAGCGCCCCGGTCAATCGCGAGATGAAGCGCGTGCTCAAGCTGCAGCGCCAGGCGACGAAGCAGTAACCGCCTGCTTGCGTGCGGCGCGAATCTCCACCATGCCGTTGCGGATGCGCACGTCGTAGCAGCGCGCCGGAAACGTCGTCGGTCCGTTGACGACGTGACCATCTTCGAGTGCGAGCTCCGAGCCGTGCCACGGACATTGGATCGCATCGCCGACCAGTTTCCCTTCGTCGAGCGGACCACCGAGGTGGGGACAGGTGGCATTGAGCGCGAAGATCCGGCCGGCGCGTTTCACGAGAACGACCGCGGTCTCCTGGATCTGGACGCGCCTTGGACTGTTTTCCGTCAGCTTGTCCTCGGCGATCGCTGGGTGAAAGTCCTCGGGTTGGTTCGCATCAGCCGTGGCGGTGTGATCGACGCCGAGTTGTTCGCCGAAGACAAGGTGTCCGCCGAGGTATGCCGAGGCGTTGGCAATGGCGAAGCCGAGCATCGAGAGCGCGATGCCTGCCGAACGTTGCGTCTTCTTTTTGCGCATGAAGTAGGACGCGGCGTAGAGCGACGTCGCTGCGACGTTCAAGAGGCCATGCATCAGGCCGATCGTCTTGCCGCGGCCGTCCGTCTCCGACCAATCGGTCGCGCCGGTGACGGCGGAGCCGACCGCGCCGAGGAGACCGACGCCGATTGCGAAATCGGCTCCGGCGCGGAAGTCTTTGCTCGCACCAAGACCGTCGAGCGCATCGAAAATCATCGCCAGCGTCCACGCGCCGACAGGGATGTCGGTGAGCACAGGATGCAGCGGATGTCCGAGCCACGTTCCGTGCAATGCGTTCTTGATCGCACGGCCGGCGTCGCCGGGAAAGAGGTCGCGGATCGCTTTCGAAATCGGGTCGGAGGCTGCCTCGAGCCACTCCTGTTTGGCGATCGTGTCGAAAATGATTTCGTTGCTCATGCGGCGACTACGCGCAAAAGGAGTGCCTGCCAACGTAGCGCCAGCGGCTCGCTGGCTGGACCGCCGCCGGCTCGGCGGCGAGGGCGAACGCAACGTGCCAGCGAGCCGCTGGCGGTACAGCCGCCGAGCCGGCGGCGCTACGACCTACTTCTGATGCTTCGCGCAAAAGTAGGTCGTTCTGCCGAACACGACCGTCCGCTGGATCGTGCCGCCGCAGCGGGGACAGCGATCGCCTTCGTCGCGATGCTGCGTGAGCCAGCGGCCGGGATAATCGCCGCCGCGCGATTTGAAACCGATCGCCTCCTTGAGCACGCCGCGGATGCCGGCATAAATCGCTTTGACCTCGGCATCCGAGAGCGCATCGACGGCGCGTCGCGGATGAATGGAGGCGCGATACAGCGTCTCGTCGACGTAGAGGTTTCCCATCCCTGCGATGATTTCCTGCGTCATCAGCAGCGATTTCACGGCTCCGCGCCGGCCTTCGACAATCCGGCGGAAGACAGGCAGACGGAAATCGGAACTGAGCGGATCAGGTCCTAGGCGATGCTCGGCGATGAACGTGTCCGGATCGGGCGTGGTGTCGACGACGCCGAAGAGCCGCATGTCGTCGTACGCGAGTCGCGCGCCGTTGTCGAATTCGAAAACGACACGCGCAAATCGTGGTTGGACGCCGTCCTGAGAGTAGTAAAAAAGATCGCCGCTCATGCCGAAGTGCAGGTGCAACCACGATGAACCGGCGTCAGCGAAGAGATGCTTTCCGTGGCGCCGCACCTGAGTGAACTCGCGTCCGACAAGCGCTTTTTTCAACGCCGCGGTTCGGACCGCGAGAATGCGCTCGTCGAGCACGCGTACCGCGGCAACGCGCTGATTCAGTGCGTGCTCCGCGAAGTAGCGGCAATACAGCTCAACCTCCGGCAGCTCGGGCACGTCCGGAAGTGTACGATGCGCCGATGGCTCGCGTTCCTGACGCCGACGTCGACCAACTCGACCGCTCCATCCGTGCTGTCCTCGATGCACAGGCGAAAAAATGGGGCGCGCCGCTGCTCAATCATCTGATCTACGCGCGTCGTCCGTCGATTTTCAAAGGCGCCCGCATGATGTGGAGCGGCCTTGATGCCTCGGGTCTGATCGATCCGCGACTCGTCGCGACGATCAACCGCCGCGTGGCCTTTCTCAATGGCTGTGAGTTCTGACAGGACATCAACGCTGCGGTCGGCAGCGCACTCGGTGTCGCGGACGAGAAGTTGCTGGCGCTCTCCGATTGGGAAGCCTCTGCGCTCTTCACCGGCGTCGAGCGTCTCGTCCTCGAATTCGCAGACGCCATGACCATCACCGGCCGCGAAGTCTCCGACGAACTTTTCGCGCGCGTCCGCGAGCAGTTCGATGACGACGCGATCGTTGAGTTGACTGAAATCGTGGCGTGGGAAAACGCGTCCTCGAAATTCAATCGTGCGCTGCGGATTCCGTCGCAAAAGCTCTGGCGGTCATAGAAAATGCCGCGGTCAGACGAACTGCTGACGGAGCCTTGGGCAGCCAACGCCGCCGGCCGTGCCCGCTAACGCTTCTTGCGCGTTTTCGCGCCGGCCCACGATTCGCTGAGCATCGTGATCATCTCTTTGACGTTGCTGGCATCGGAGAGGACCAAACCGCTTTGCGCAGCGGCTTCGATCAGTGCACGAATCAGTTCCGCGCGAGAGATCGCAAAGCCATACTGCAGCCGGATATCGACCGCGATTCGATCGAGATAGGCCACATGCCGGTCCAACAGGACCACCGTGATTTTGGCCCAGGAATCGGGTTGCGTTACCAAGGGCCGTTCTTGTTCGCGTTTCGCCATACGCGAATTGTACTGCCCGAATAGTAACAATCGTTACTTATGCCGTTACTGCTCGCTAACAACTACACCGTCGCCTTCGAAACGAATCTTGAAACCGGCATCGCCTGCGTTCTCGATCATTACATTTTCGAGCGATTTGTCATCCATTACCGTCGGGATCACATTGCCGGTCCACGCCACAAGCGCGTTCGAAGAAATCGACAGCGGATACTCCTTCGTGACGCGTAGCGTAAGCGGCTCGATGTGCGTTGAGATTGCCAGCGAACCCTTCCCGAAAATCTTCACCGTATCGATCTTGCGCTGATAGGTGCTGTCGTAGATCGGCTCCACGCGATAGGTCAGCGTGTCTTCGAGCGCCAGCAGATTACTGCCTTCGACGTAGATGAACTCCTCGTTGAGATCGAGGAGGAAGGTCTTACGGCCCTTCTCGTACACAAAAATCTTTCCCTGCCCTACCGCCTTCACCAGCGTTTGGGCCGTCGTGCCGAGGAGTCCTGACTCGGCCACGAATTTCAGATTGCCCGAGTAGCTCGACACCGTTCCGCGCTTCACGTGGACGCTGCGGCCGAAGTTGATTTCGAGGAAGCCGTTCTCGTGCAGCGTGAAGGTCTTCGACGCTCCTTCGATCTTCTTGCCGAGGTCGAGCCGTTTCTCCTCGGCGAGCTGCGTTTCGTCGACGGCATCCTGCAACTTGCGGGCGGCGGTGTGGGCAGTGTCGACAATTGGCGGCGCGGCAGCGGGCATCGGAACGCCGCCCGGCTGCGTCACCATCGGCTTCACCTGCGCCGTTCGCGCATCCGTCAAGGGCACGATCTTCTGCGTGATCTTCTGCGCGTCGCGCCGCGGCGGCGCGGGAGCGGGCGGCGGCGGTGCCGGAGGCGTGCCCGCCGGCCGAGTCTCGGCTTCCACTTCGCGCACGAATTTGTCGGCGCCCGCGAAGCGGAGGTGCTCGAGCGCCAGTCCGTATTTGCGGCGCTGGCGATACAGAAGTCCGAGATAGAGATGCGACTTCGCGTAGTTCGGCCGCAGTTCGATCGCGCGCAGCAGGAACTGCTCCGATTCGTCGAGCTTCCCTTGCTTGAAAAGGATCAAGCCGAGGTTGGAGTGCAGGATGAAAACATTCGGATTTTCCTGCGCGAGCCGCCGGTAGATGACCTCCGCCTCGGGGAACGCATTCGTCTTGAAGTACACCAGTCCGAGGAGGTTGAGGACGTCGGCATCATCCGGACGCATCCGCTGCGCGTTCTCCAATTCGCGCCGCGCCTCGGCGTACCGCGCCTCCTGAAAGGCTTCACGTCCGCGGTTGTAGTGGAGAAGGAAGACGCCCTGGTCGAACGGCGGGGCGACAGCAGGATCGCGTTCGGGCATGCGGTCGTCGATTGTAGCCGCTCAGCGAGTGCCGAGGTAGCGCATGCCCGGAAGCATGGCCACGAGAGGCTGCGTAGCGGCGCCGAATCCGCCGGTGAGCTTGCGGCCGCCGCGCCGTCCCGCGAAGCTCGTAGCCTGCCCGTACGGCGTGCCGTAGTAAACGGTGAGCGCGCGTTTGACGTACGTCATCGTCTCTTCGTACGGCGGGATGCCGCGATACTTCGCCACCGCGCCGTCGCCGGCGTTGTACGCGGCGAGAACGTGGCGGAGATCGCCGCGATAACGCGCGAGCAAATCGGCCAGGTTGTGGATGCCACCACGAATGTTGTCCTCGGGATCGAAGACGTTGCGCACTCCATACTCGCGCGCCGTTTCCGGCATGAGCTGCATCAATCCGCGCGCCCCCTTGTTGGAGACGCAGCGAGGATTGAAATCGGATTCGACCTGGATGACGGCGCGAACGAAAACAGGATCGACGTGATACTGCGCGGCGTAGCGATCGATGTACGTATCGAAGCTGGATCGCCGGTCGCGCTGCTTCGCCCACCAGTTCCAGTCGTTCTTGTGCGCGGACGACGCGGCGCCGAAGTTGGAGATGATTTTCGTCCCGTCGCTCTTGATGATGAGGTGCACCTGCGCCTGCAGAGAAACAGCGGCAAAGGTGATCAGGAGGATCGCGGCGCGGCGCATTGGAGGAAATCGTAGCACGCGCCTGTCATCCTGAGCCGCCGAAGGCGCGTAGCCGAAGGCGGAGCGCCGCAGGACGGCGAAGGATCTCAAGTTACGCAACCCGGGCTGAACCCGGGTTTCAGCCAATGCCGCGCATCTTGAGATCCTTCGTCGTCCTGCGCTGCTCCGCGCTTCGCGCTACGCAGCTCCGGCGACTCAGGATGACAGATCACTTCCGCGTCCACCGATCGGCGTCGCGAACGCGGTACTTGGTCATCGCGGCGGCGAATGCATCATCGAGATCGATGCCGAGGGAGTTGGCCATGCAGACGGCGACGAAGATCAGGTCGCACAACTCCTCGGCGACGTCGCCCTTCGCCTCGCCGCTCTTCGGCTTCTTGAATCCGGCGTCGTGGCTCAGCGCGCGCGCAAGCTCGCCCAGCTCCTCGGTCAATCGCGCCAGCATCGAGAGCGGCGGAAAGTAGCCTTCCTTGAATTGCGAGATGTAGTCGTCGACTTCCTTCTGAACGGACGCGAAGCTCATCTCCGAAGTTTTGCACAGCCCGTCCATGAATTTTGGACTATGATGGCGCCACACTTAAATCGAATAATCGCCGGCCCGCCCGCTGGACGGACGTGTACAGCAGCGCGCCGGCATTCGAGGAGGACCGATCATGGATGGCCTCTTACGCGCTCTGATCAAGACGGTGCGCCGCCGTATGCGTGCCGACGAAGAGTTGACCGTGGAAGCGGTGACCAAAGAACTCGGCTATACCCGCCAATACGTCTCGGGCCGATTCCACCGCCTGACCGGCCGCCTCCTCAGTCACTTCCTCAAGGAGAAGCGCCTCGAGAAAGCGGCCCGCCTGCTCAAGAACGGCAACATGCGCATCTCGCAGATCGCCCGCCGCTGCGGCTTCGACTCGGAGAACTACTTCCGCCAGCAGTTCCGCGAACGCTTCGGCATGTCGCCCCGCCAGTTCCGCGCAAACGGCACGTTGCGCGCGCTGACGGCGCCGAAGGTCTCGATACAAGCGCAGATGGCGTGATTACCCGTGGTCGTAGCCCGCTTCGATCCACAGATACCGCAGCGTGTTCGCGTCGCGCGCGCGGGTGACGATGGCGTGGTGGACGAAGAGCAGCAGACGCCGCAGCAGCGAATGCGGAACTCCGTTTTTCTCGAGGTACTCGCGATGCGCGGCGACGGTTTCGAAGCTCATCGAGCGGAGGACGTTGTTCAATCGCACCACGGTTCCCTGCACGCCTAACTCGCCGCGGCGGAGAAGGTGGCGGCGGTGGAAGAGGCGCAGTTCGCCGTCGGTGACGCCGATGCGCAGTGGTTTGCCGGCGTACATCGGGATCGATCGGATTCGAAATCCCCAGGCGTTCTGTGCGCGCATCGCGTCGGTGATCTCGCAGGCGACGGCGTCGTCGACGATTTCGCGCTCGCGCACGATGAGCAGCCAGTCATCCGTCGCCGCATCGACGGCGCGATTGAGCTCCGCGCGGTGCTTCGAGAGCGGATCATCGAACGGGACATCGAGAACGAGCTGTTCGAGGTGCTGCAGATGCGGCGTCAGCGCACTCAGCTCCTCGGCATGCACATGCCCGAGCGTGATCACGCCGAGCCGCAAGGACTACTCCTCGACCTTCTCGTGAATGCGGACGATGCGCGAGGCCTTGCCGGTGGTCTCATCGACCTCGATCATCGCGCCGGAGAGCCGGATGTCGCGCTTGGCAACCTCCAGCTTCTTCGGCGTGTTCATGAGGAAGCGGTAGAGCACTTCATCGGGACGGAATCCGATGATCGAGTCGTACGCGCCGGTCATCCCCACGTCCGTCTGGAACGCGGTGCCCATCGGCAGAATGCGCTCGTCGGCCGTCGGCACATGCGTGTGCGTACCGACGACGACGGAGACACGCCCATCGAGGTGCCGTCCCATCGCCTGCTTCTCCGAGGTGGCTTCGCAATGGATGTCGACGACGATCACTTTCGCGGCGTCGCCGATTTCCTTCAGCTCGCGCTCCATCACGTAGAACGGGTTGTCGCATGGCGGCATGAAGACGTTGCCCATCACCTGCACGACCGCCACGTTCACGCCAGCCGCCGTCTGCCGGATCACGCGTCCCTTGCCGGGATTGGCCTGCGGATAATTCGCGGGCCGGATCACGTGCTCGTAGTGATCGTAGTTGTCGACGAAATCCTTCTTGTCCCAGATGTGATTGCCCGAGGTGTAGGCGTTGATCGGAAGCTCCGACAGCTCATGCATGATCGCCTCGGTGACGCCGAAGCCGCCGGCGGCGTTCTCGATGTTGACGATCGTGAAGTCGATCTTTTCGCGATCGACGACATGATTGAGTTTCTGATGCAGCGCCTTGCGCCCAGGCTGGCCGACGACGTCACCGATGTAGAGGATGTTGATCATGTTGGCTCTTAGCTCTTAGCTGTTAGCTCTTAGGAAAGGCAGCAGCTCTCAGCTCCAGCCCCTGAGAGCTCAGAGCTGAGAGCTAAGAGCTACTACTTCGCGTAATCCACAGCCCTCATCTCGCGGATGACCGTGACCTTGATCTGACCGGGATACTGCAACTCCGCTTCGATCTTGCGCGCGACATCCTTCGAGAGCCAGATCGACTGTTCGTCGGTGATCTTTTCGGCGTTGACGATGATGCGAAGCTCGCGGCCGGCCTGGATGGCGAAGCTCTTGGAGACGCCTTCCATCGAGTTGGCGATGCCTTCGAGACGCTCGAGACGATGCACGTAGTTTTCGAGGATCTCGCGCCGCGCACCGGGGCGGGCAGCGGAGAGCGCGTCAGCGGCGTTGACCAGCACCGCCTCGACGGTGGTCGGATCGTAGTCGCCGTGGTGGCACTCCATCGCGTGAATGATTTCGCGCTTCTCGTCGTATTTCTCCAGCACTTGGCGACCGAGCTCGAGATGCGTTCCTTCCATCTCGCGGTCGATCGCTTTGCCGATGTCGTGCAGCAGTCCGCCGCGCTTGGCGATGGTGTCATTGACGCCGAGCTCGATCGCCATGAGCGCCGCGAGCTGGGCCACTTCCAGCGAATGCATCAGTACGTTCTGACCGTACGACGTGCGATACCGGAGCCTGCCGAGAAGCCTCAGCACCTCGGGATGAATATCGGTGATGCCGAGTGAGAAGGCAGCGGCTTCGCCTTCCTCGAAGAGTTTCTGATCGAGCTCCTGACGCACCTTCTCGACCAGCTCCTCGATGCGGGCGGGATGGATGCGGCCGTCCTGCATGAGGCGCTCGAGCGAGATGCGGGCGATCTCGCGGCGGATCGGATCGAAGCCGGAGAGGATGACCGCTTCCGGCGTGTCGTCGACGATGAGGTCGACGCCGGTGGCCAGTTCCAGCGCGCGAATGTTGCGCCCTTCACGGCCGATGATGCGGCCCTTCATGTCTTCGCTCGGGAGATCGACGACGGAGACCGTGTTCTCGGCCACGTAGTCCGAGGCCATGCGCTGGATGGCCATGCCGAGGATCTTGCGGGCTTTGAGATGACCAAGCTCGTTGGCCTCGGTCTCGATGCGCTTGATGATCTGCGCCGCTTCGAGCTTGGCGTCGTTCTCGATGCCGCGGATCAGCTCGCGTTTGGCTTCGTCGGTCGTCAGGCCGGCCACCTGTTCGAGCTTGTGGCGCTGCGCTTCGATCAACTCGCCTAGCTCGCCTTCGCGATGCTCCAGCGTCTTCTCACGATCGCCGATGGCGCGGTCACGTTTCTCAACCTCGCCCATGCGCGTGTCGAGCTGCTGCGTCTTCTTGTCGAGGTTCTCTTCCTTCTGCTGCAGACGGCGCTCGCTGACTTTCAGCTCGTCATTACGCTGCTGCGATTTGCGATCGAAGTCCGACCGCATCTGCAGAAGTTTTTCTTTGACCTCGAGGTCGGCTTCCTTGGTTTTCGACTCGGCAGCCTTGCGGGCGTCCTCGAGGATTCGATCGGCATTCCGGCGCGCTTCGTCGAGCAGCGCGGCGCCACGTTTGCGGGATACGGCGGCCCAGATGGCGGCGAGAACGACTGCCCCGGCCAGCCCGATGAGCACTGCAATCACATAACTAAAGTTGATACTCAAACTGCACCTCCCCAGTCGGGAGGCTTGCGCGCTACTCGCGAGGAAATTCGGAGGACCCCGCCTGAGCCGTGTGTAGGATTCTTACTTGAACCTGCCGGAACAGGTGGGCGCTCTACCCGTGCCGTTCAGCTACCGTCTCCATATCCCGAACGGTTGCCCGCGCGGGACGACGGCATGCACGCGGCACGAAGACGCGAGCACCCGGAAGTAAGAAAAGCATCGGTTCAAGAGTTAGATCGTTCATCACGAACTCTGCAGGGACTCCGAAAACTGCTTGTCTGAAAACTTTGGCTCAGGTGATGATCTTCCCGAGCCGCTCCGACATTTCCTCTGTTTTCTCGATCCAGATTCCGACCGCGTTGCTGCGCTCTTTTCTGTAGCGGGAAAACTCATCGGCGATATTGAGAGCCGCCAGGATGGCGATTTTCATTGGGTCGACCGTGGCAACCTTCGCCGCGACCTCGCGCATCCTGGAATCGACGAACCGCGCAAGCTCCGTTAAATAGTTCGGGTCTCCCTCTCCACGAACGTTATACGTCTGACCAAAGATCTCGACTGAAGTCGAGTCGTATTCACCGTCCATCGAAAAAAATTACCAAGAACGCGCGGATTATAACCGAAGGGTGAACAGTGCAGACACACTTCCACTTCACCTCGGCTACCCATCCTGCATCCATCCCATTTGCACAAAAACCGCAGATTGACTTACGCCTGATTACCGCCTAAGTTGACGTTGCGACTCCCCCATGGCCGTACTTGCCCGCCGTCTCGACTTGCAGTTCCAGCTCCTCGAAGCTCCTCAAAACCTCAAGCCGGCGATTACTCCACGGATCGTAGAATCCGGTGAAGGCGAGGCCATCCGCAACCTTCGGGCGACGCTCGAAGCCTCGATCGCATCGAAGCTCACCAGCGGCTCGGAGTTGGTCCGCGCGGTCGCCCGCCAGCGCCGCGACGAAATCCTTCCGACGACGATCCCCCCACTCGATGCGCTCCTCGGCGGCGGACTGGCGCGCGGCAAGATGACGGAGATCGCCGGCCGCGGCACACGATTCTCGATCGTGATCGCCACACTCGCCGCCGCCACGAGCGTCGGGGAGGCGGCAGCACTCATCGATGCGAGTGACTCGTTCGATCCGCAGTTGGCCGAGGCTGCCGGCGTCGATCTGCGAAGGTTGTTGTGGGTGCGGCCGCAGACGATGAAAGAGACGGTGACCGCCGCCGAGATGACCGGCGCGACCGGTTTCCAGCTCGTCATCATTGATATCGGCGCTCGCCGTCCGCCCGGCCGCCGTGTTCCCGACGCTGCGTGGGTGCGCCTGGCGCGCGTGGCGGAATCGCACGGCGCCACGATCCTCGTCTCAGCCCCGTACGCCCTGACCGGCACTACCTCGGAGGCGATGATCCTCGCGCACGCGCCGCGCCCACGCTGGCTCGGCCGCGGCAACGCGCCGCGCGTACTCGCCGGCGTCGAAACGCGGCTGAAACTGGAGAAGCATCGCCGCCTGCGGCCGGGGCAGACGACGACGGTGTTCTTTCGATGTGAAGAAGCGATTCACGGGGATCGGGAGTCGGGAGTCGGGAGTCGGATCTCGGAGGACGTTTTCTCCGACACCCGACTCCCGAAAAGCGACACCCGCAAAGCATCATGACTCGCCTGGCCTGCTTCTACGTCCCGATGTTCGTCCTCGCGGCGCGGCTTCGCAGCGAGCCCGATCTGCTCCACGAAGCGGTCGGCATCGTCGAAGGGAACGGCAGCAACGCGCACATCGTCGCGGCCACGCGCCGCGCGCGAAACAAGGGAATCCAGCCCGGTCTCTCGCTGGCGCAAGCGCGCACGCTCCTGCCGAAGCTCATCGCCCGCGGCCGCGACGCCGAATGCGAACACACCGCGCAGGAAGCGCTGCTCGAAGTGGCCGAGACATTTTCCCCGCGCGTCGAAGATGCCGGAGAAGGTGTGGTGTTTCTCGATGTCACGGGGATGGAGAGACATTTCGCTGATTTCGGGAGTCGGGAGTCGGGAGTCGGGGGTCGTAGCGATGATGTGGACTCTTCTCTCTCCGACCCCCGACCCCCGACTCTCGACTCCCAAGGTTCCGAGCTCCGTCTCGCCCGCGCCGCGCTTCGCGCATGCGATGCCGTCTCCCTCCCCGCCCGCGTCGGCATCGCGGCCAGCAAACTGGCGGCGCGCGTGGCGGCGGAGTTGCCGAAGTCGCCAACCGTCGTCGCGGCCGGCGAGGAAGCGACGTTCCTCGCGCCGCTGCCGCTGACGCGACTTTCGCCCGAGCTCGAAGCCGCCGCGATGCTGCAGCGCTTCGGCTTGGCGTCGATCGGCGACCTCGCCAAACTCCCCGAGAGCGAAATCGCCAGCCGCCTCGGCGAAGTCGGACGCGAGCTGCACTGGGCCGCGCGCGGCATCGATCCGCGTCCGTTGATGCCGCGTCCGTTGCCGCCCGAATTTCGCGAAGGGATGGAGCTGGAGTGGCCGCTGGTCGCGCTCGAACCGTTCCTCTTCATCGCCAACGCCGCGCTCGACCGGCTGTCGAAACGGATGGAGATTCAGGGCTTCGCGTGCAAGCGCCTGGAGTTCACGCTCACGCTGGATCCCGAGGGCTACGACGCACGCGGCATCGACCTGCCGGCGCCGACGCGCGACGTCAAAACGATGCTGACGCTGATGCGCCTCGACCTCGAGAAAACGCCGCCCGGCGCGCCGGTGGTCGGCTTCTCGTTCGTCGCGCATCCCGACCGTCCGCGCCGCGCGCAGCTTTCGCTCTTCGGGCCGAGCGCCGTTTCGCCCGAAAAACTCGCCACGACAATCGCCAAGCTCGTCTCCATCCTCGGCGATGGCCGCGTCGGGATGCCGATGACGGTCGATGGTCATCTTCCCGAGCGTTACGCGATCAACGTCTTCTCCCCTCCTCCGCCGCCGGACATGAAACGGACGCCGGCGCGCGGCCGCGGTCTGCTCGCCGTCCGCACGTTCCGTCCGCCGATCCCGATCGAAGTGACCACGCGCGAAGCTGAGGGGGACGACGTACAGATCGCATCAATTCGCAGTCTCGCCAATGAGATCTCCGACCCCCGACCCCCGACCCCCAACTCCCGATCGCGCGTCGAAGCCGGTACAAAAATCGAGATCGCCGGCACGGTGCGCATCTGCTCCGGCCCGTGGCGCATTGAAGAAGGTTGGTGGAGCGATCGTCCGGATATTCGGGAGTACTGGGATGTGGAGCTCGAGCGAGGCGGCGTCTATCGCGTTTTTCGCGGCGGCGCGGAGTGGTTTGTCGATGCCCGATACGAAATGTAGGTGACGCATGAAAGACATTCAGGGACGTGCATTCGATTTTGCCTGCAGTCTGGTGCGGCTTCATCGCACGACCACTACAACCAAAGTGGCCGCACCGCTCGTGAGCGAGTTACTCCGCTTCGGCCTCTCGATCGGGTCGATCCTCGAAGAAGCCGAGTCGATTCACGACAAAGCGGACTTCATCGCCCGCTGTCGCGTGTCATTACGCGAAGCCCGCAAAACGCTGTATTGGCTGCGGCTTCTCGACGCGACGCGAACGATCAAGTCGCCGCGATTGGCACCGTTGACGAAGGAAGCGAGGGAGATCGTGGCATCGCTGTCGGCGATCATTCGAAACGCGAATCTGCCGAAATGATTGATCCGCAGATGACGCAGATCGACACAGATAAAAAGCAGCCAAATCTGCTTTTATCTGCGACATCTGCGGATCGCTTTCGTCTTTCCGCCGGCGCGCGAAAGGAGCGTGCTCGCAAACGCCCATGGCATGTCGTCAAAAGCCCGCGTCCGTACGCGGAAATGCGCGCCGCGAGTGCGTTTTCGTTTCTCGACGGCGCGAGCTTGCCCGAGGACCTGATCTTCAGCGCCGCGCAGAAGGACATTCCGGCGATGGCACTCATCGATACGAATGGCGTCTACGGTGCGCCGCGATTTTATGGAGCGGCGAAGAAAGCAGGCGTGAAGGCGATCGTCGGCGCCGAGGTCGTTATCGATAACGACGCGCCGGTCAAAGGATTGAAGCTCACGCGCATGGACGCGGCGCGTTCGAATGCGCGCGAGGCGCGGCTTACGCTGCTCGTCGAAAATCACGATGGCTATCGCAACCTCTGCAAGCTGCTCACCGCGGGGGCGCTCAATCGTCCAAAGGGCGAAGCGCGATTCACGTGGGACCTCATCGCGCAACACGCCGCCGGATTGCACTGCATCACCGGCGGCGATGAAGGTCCACTCGCGCATGCGCTGACGAAGGGCGGCATCGTCGAAGCCGAAACGCTGCTGCACAAGATCGGTGGCATCTTCAGCGGTCGCACACACGTTGAGTTGCAACGGCATCACCGGCGCGACGAAGAGCATCGCAACATTGCGCTCGTCGATCTCGCGCGGCGTTTTCGGCTTCCGCTCATCGCCACGAATGGTGTCCGCTATGCGCGTGCCGAGGACAAGGAACTGCATGACATCCTCACGTGCGTGCGCGAAGGGCGCAACGTCGACAACGCCGGCCGGCTCCTCGGCGTCAATCGCGAGCGGCATGTGAAGAGTGCCGATGAAATGGCCGCGCTCTTCGTCGATTTACCCGAGGCGCTCGACGGCGCGTGGACGCTCGCCAATACGCTCGACTTCACCCTCGCCGACCTCGGCTACCGCTTTCCCGACTATCCACTGCCGGAAGGAGAATCGGCGATGTCGTTCCTGCGCAAGATCGCCTGGAACGGCGCCACGACGCGCTTCCGCCCGTTGACCGCGAAAGCTCAGGCGCAGATCGAGAAAGAGCTGAACACGATCGAGAAGCTCGACCTGGCCGGCTACTTCCTCATCGTCTGGGACATCGTTCAATTCTGCCAGCGCGAGAAAATCCTCGTGCAGGGACGCGGCTCGGCAGCCAATAGCGCGGTCTGTTACGCGCTCGGAATCACTGCCGTCGATCCCGTTTCGATGGAGTTGCTGTTCGAACGATTTTTGTCCGAGGAGCGCGGCGAGTGGCCCGACATCGATCTCGATCTGCCCTCGGGTGATCAACGCGAGCGCGTCATCCAGCACGTCTACAAAACGTACGGCGTTCACGGCGCGGCGATGACCGCGAATGTGATCACGTATCGCGATCGCTCCGCCGCGCGCGAGGTCGGCAAAGCGCTCGGCTTCTCGCTCGAGCAGGCCGACAAACTTTCGAAGACCCTCGGCACCTGGAACTTTGGCGAGATCAAAGAGCGGATCGAGACGATGCCGGCGGAACTGGAAGGCGCCGGATTCGACCCAACGGATCTGCGCGTGCAGCACTTCATGCGGCTCCAGATGCAGATCCAGAATCTGCCGCGGCACCTCGGGCAGCATTCGGGCGGAATGGTGATGGCGAAAGGGCGGCTCGACGAAGTCGTCCCGCTCGAACCGGCCGCGATGCCTGGCCGTGTAGTCATCCAGTGGGACAAAGACGATTGCGCGGACCTCGGCATCATCAAAGTCGATCTCCTCGGCCTCGGCATGCTCGCGGCGATCGAGGAAATGATCCCGCTCATCCGAACGAACGAAGGCATCGACGTCGATCTCGCGCACCTGCCGCAGGACGATCCGCCCGTCTACAAAATGCTGAATGAGGCCGACACCGTCGGCATGTTCCAAGTCGAAAGCCGCGCGCAAATGGCGAGTCTTCCGAGAAATGCGCCGGCGAAGTTTTACGACATCGTCGTGCAGGTGGCGATCATCCGTCCCGGCCCGATCGTCGGCGGAATGGTCAAGCCGTTCTTCGACCGCAGGCAAGGCAAAGCGCCGCTCGAATATCCGCATCCGTGTCTCGAACCGATTCTGCGCCGCACGCTCGGCGTGCCGCTGTTTCAGGAGCAGCTGCTGCGCATCGCCATGGTCGCGGCCGACTTCACCGGCGGCGAAGCCGAGGAGCTGCGGCGCGCGATGGGATTCAAGCGATCGATGGAGAGGATGGCGGAGATCGAGAAACGCCTGCGGTCCGGCATGACGAAGAACGGCATCGACGGGCCGGCGCAGGATCAGATCGTGAAGTCGATCACGTCGTTCGCGCTGTACGGTTTCCCCGAGTCGCACGCGGCAAGTTTCGCGCTCATCGCCTACGCCAGCGCGTATTTGAAGGCTCATCATCCGGCCGCGTTCTACATCGCGCTGCTGAACGCGTGGCCGATGGGTTTCTACCATCCGGCGACGTTGATCAAGGATGCGGAGCGTCACGGCGTGACGGTGCTGCCGATCGACGTGAATCACTCCGGTTGGCACTGCCGCTGGGAAGGCGGCGCCGTGCGCCTCGGCATGAAGTTCGTGAAGGGATTGCGCGCGGTTGCGGCAAACGCGATCGAAGAAGCCGCACCGTTCGTCTCCGCCGACGATCTCGCCATTCGCGCAAATCTTCGCGGCGATCAGCTCACGAAACTCGCCTACGCCGGCGCGCTCGCGTCCCTCGGACTACGCCGCCGCGCAGCGTTGTGGCAATCGGCACAAGCGGCGAAACCGGCCGGCGAGTTGTTCGAAGGGAGTTCTCGCGATGGCGCATCACCGCTCGATGAAATGTCAGCTGGCGAAGAGACGCTCGCCGATTACGCAGCGACGGATTTGACCGCCGGCCCTCACCTGCTCACGCATTTCCGTCCGCAACTGAAGCGCGACGGCGTCTACACCGCCATGCAACTGAAGAAATTGCCGAATGGAAAACGCGTCGCCACAGCCGGAGCAATCATCGTGCGGCAGCGGCCGGGAACGGCGAAGGGATTCGTCTTCCTCACGCTCGAAGACGAAACGGGCATCTCACAAGCGATCGTGAAGCCGGATCTCTTTCGCGAACATCGCGCGCTTATCGTCGGCTCGCCGGGATTGATCGTCGAAGGGATTCTGCAGAACGAAGACGGGCAGTGTTCGGTGCGTGCGGACAAGTTCTGGACGCTGGATGGAATCGGCGAAATCGTCAGTCACGACTTCCATTGACCTGTCATCCTCGCCGTCCTTCGCCGTCAAACTACGGGCGAAGCTTCATCGTCGGATCGCCGAAGAGAATCCACGACTTGCGAACATCGGGATCGGTCGCTACGAACTTCGCGCGCGCCACTGCTTGACCGAGTGTCAGGCCGAACAGGTTCGAGAAAAGCTCATGCCCCATCAGCGCCTGCTGATCGGGTTCGGTCAGTGTGGAAGACGCCCATACCGCGACCGCGCCGCCGTTCGGTGCCTTCATCAACGCCTCGGCGAGGCTCAACGTGTAGACGTCGTGGAAGTAGCCGTTCAGACAGTTCAGCGCCACAACGACCGGAAGACGATTGCCGTTGTTCAGCGCCATCGCATCGGACGATGAGAAGACGTTGTTGGCCCAGATCTCGACCGATGCGTGGCCGATGTACGTGGTGAGAAGCGAGCCGCTGTTCATCGCAGCGACGATGTCGTCATGCGCATTCGACGTGTGCGCGAAGTCGATGGTCTGACTGGTCATCGACGATGGCAGTTGGTGCGAAAGCGATGCGCCGACCGCGGCGAAGTCGAATTCGGGCGACGAGTCGGCGACGAAGAGCGCTTTGCTGGCCCACGGTCCGTTCGGTGTTCCGCGCGACACGATTTTTCCGATGACGAGCGCGGCCTCGGCAGGCGTGCGGACCGGAATGCGGCCGACCGGGATGTCGGCGATGCCGTCGTCGTTGAAATCGGTGAACCAATCGTCCGACGCGGTGCGCAAATACAGAGTACGAACGAGCTTCGTCGGGACGTAGTCGAATGTGCCCGTGCCGAGGTAGTTGCGCGGATCGACGCTGGCATCGCCGAGAAGAAGTACGGCGGACGGCGCGTGTTTCCAATGCGACGCGAGCTCGAAGAACACGCGGATCGCTTCCGGCGAACGGATGCCGAAATTGAATTCGTCGTAAAGATCATCGACGTCGATCACTTCCGTTGCGGTGCCCTCAGCATCGCGAACCGATTTCAACGTCGCGGCGTTGGAGAGGAATGACCGATTGCTGACGATGTAGAAGCTCGCCGCTGCCTTCGATCCGTTGCTGTTGCCATTCGTATCGCTCCACGACGACGGCGTGTTCGCGGCCAACTCGGGCGGCGTGACCAGTCGTGAGCTGTCGAACGCCATGATCGTGCGCATGCCGCCCGCCGGAGTCGTGAACGTCGCGGCGTAGCCGGACTGCGGATCCAACGCGACGATCGTGCGGAGCTCGACCGGGCGCTGCGCGTCGGTAACGTCGAACGCGCGCACGCGGCTGGAGCCGAATCCGCCGACGGTTACCGAGCATCCGCCGGGGAGACTCGCATCGAGAGCGCCGTTGTCAGCGCGAAGAAGATGCTGATACGTCAGACGGCTTTTCGCGAGGACGCTGACGTCGTCGTAGCCATTGAGCGATGTGAGCGTGACGCCGTTCGTGCCGTTCGTCAGCCACGACTGCGGAACGTTGAAGGTGAATGACGGCTGCTCGACGCCAAAAAGGGCGACAGTGCCGAGGACGTGGCCGTTGAATGCGACGTCGATGCGGTGCGCCATGCCGGTGCCGCCCTGGATGACCAATTCGAGCGTGGCGTTGCCGTTGTACGACGTGTCGAGGTTCGAAACCGCCAGCGGTTCCACGACTGGATCGATGGTAATGAGGGCGCCGAAAAACGCGTCGGCATCATCGCTGTTCACGATCGAGGCGAAGATGCCACGCATGATGCGCTCGTACGTGAATGCCACGCTGCCGGCGATCGGATTGCCGCCGCTTGCTTTCGAAACAGCGACGCGATTGCCAGCACCCTTGCCGGCCCGCAGCCAATAGGTGCGCGCACCGGTGGAGAGCGTGTCGAGGGGATAGCCGTAAAACTCGATGGCGTCGTTCGCGTCGAACTTCCCGTCGCCTCCGTCGTCAACGATGATCGACTGTTCGTTGCCAAGCATGAACAACGAGAGAGAGCGGCTATCCGAGCCGGGATCGAAACCGGCTGCGGCCATCGCGGCGCGCGTGACGCGCTGCCAGCCTTCCTGCGAGACGTAGATCTTCATGCCGGCCGAGGCGGCGAGATCGCGCTGATGCTCGAACTGCGCGGACGTCGCCGGTTCCTGCGTCTTCGCGTGCGCCGCGCCGAAACCATCCGGAGGCGCGAACACAGAGCCGTTTACGCCGAGACCCGTGAACGGCGGCGGCGCAATGCCGAGGGAAACGATCGGCGAGGCGGAACGATGCATCGGGAACTGCGCCTGAGCGGCAATCGGAAGGAAAGCGAAGACGGCACATGCGATCGCTCGCGTGGCGGTTTTGATCACGACGTTCACAAGCACCTCGCTGCGTGAAGCGTTTCCAGGAAAAGTGAGGGGCCGCCCGTAATGAGCGGCCCCTCGCGTAAGAATCAGCGAAGTTTCATGGTCGGATCGCCGAAGAGAATGTAGCTGCGGCGGACGTCGAGATCTTTCGTCGCCTGCTTCGCCTTCAGGATGGCGTCGCCGATGGCCGGCGAAGTCCCGCTGAAGATCTGACGATATAGCTCAACGTTCACCAGCAGTTGCTGGTCGGGTGACGTAAGGGCCGACGAGGCCATGACTCCGATGGCGCCGCCGTTCGGGCTCTTCAGCAGAGCTTCGGCGAGGCTCTCCGTGAACATGTCGTGAAAGTATCCGTTGAGGCAGTTCATCGTCACGACGAACGGCAGCTTGTCGCCGTTGGTCAGGACGGCGGCCATGTTCGAATCGAAGACGTAGTCGCTCCAGATTTCTACCGAGCCGTGGCCGATGTAGTTCGTCAGGAGCGAGCCGCGATTGAATGCGTTGCGGATCGCGGACGTCGGATCGCTGTTCGTGCCGATATCGATACGGTCGGTCGTCAACGGCGCCGGCACGACTGCCGCGAGCGCATCACCGCCTTTGCTGAACGGGACCTCACTCTCACGATCGGTGACGATCTCCACGCTCTTCGCCCATGTGTCCGTGGGAGCAGCCGTGCGGCGGGCCAGCTTGTTCGCGACGGCCGCGGCCTGCTCGGCCGTCTGCACCGGAAGACGTCCGATCGCCACCGTTGGCGAATCGTCGTCCTTGAAGTCGACGAACCAGTCGTCGGAAGCGGTCTTCAGGTAGGCCGTCGGAACGAGCTTCGTCGGCAGGAAGTCGATATTCGCAAACCCCATGTAGTTGCGTGGATCCCACGATGCGTCGCCGAAAAGGATGACGTACTTCGGCGGCTTGACCCAATTCGTGGTGGCCTGTTTCAGCATGGCCTTGATCGCCGCGGGGCCGTGAGAGCCGTAGCTGAATTCGTCATAGACGTTCTGTACGTCGACGACCATGGTGGTGAAGCCCTGAGCCTCACGAGCGGCCTTGAGTGTGTTCGCGGCCGCCGTGAAATCCCGATGCGTGATGATGACGAGGTCCGCCTTGTTGCTCGTGGCGTTCAGTTTCGACGGCTGATTGAGCACGATCTGTGCGGGCGCCAGAACGCGGTCGTCCGCAATTGCGAGCAGCGTGCGCGTGCCGCCGCCGATGGTCGTGAACGAGACAGACTTCGTCCCGTCCGTGGCCGTGGAGATGTTCACTGCCAGTTGCACCGGAGCCTGTGCATTCGTCAGGTCGATGACTCGGATTGCCGCGGCGTTCGCGGTGAACCCGGTCACCGTGCCGGCCGTCGCACCGGGCATCGTGAACGACAGGAGATTCGACTCGGCGGCGTACTTGTGCGGATAGAGGATGCGTACGTACTCGACCACACTGACGTCGTCGTCGCCGCCGGTAGCGGTGAACGTCAGGTTGTTGTCGCCCGTCACCAGCCATGATTGCGGCACGGTGAAGCGCCGGACGTCGCGAACCTGGCTGCGGTAGCGGATCGGTCCAAGCTCGTGACCGTTGAAGACTGCCGAGACGACGTGATCGTAGTTATCGGTCACGCCCTGCAGCACGATCTCGAGTGTGGCATCGCCTCCGCTCGGGTCAATGTTGACGACCTTCAGCGTCTCGACGCTCGGCCACGTCCAGACGAGCTGACCGTAGAAATTGTCGTGCGCGGCATTGTCGACGAGCGCTGAGAACCACAGCATCCGCTCGGTGCGGGTAAACGTGTAGGGATAGTTGGCCGGTGCGGCCGCGCCTCCGCCGGCGACGTTGGACGTATCGATGCGCAGACCGCGGCCTGTTGCGGTCGTGACGTAGTAGATGCGGCCACCCGCGCTCGGTGTGTCGAGCCCATATCCGTAGAACTCGATCGTGTCGTTGAGTCCGAACGTGGGACCAGGAATTGAGATCGGCACCTCGACACCGTCAGTGAACACGGAGACCCGGCTGCTGGCGTTGCCCGGATCGAAACCGGCGGCGATCAGATCGCTCTTCTTGACGCGATACCACCCTTCCTGCGTCACGACGAGTTTCACCGCGGAGGAACTGGCGATGGTCCACTGCTGGTTCAAGCGCTGCGCGTCGGGCGCGGCCGGAGCCGCGGGGATCACTCCCATGCCGGGCGCATTGGTAAAGATGCCGCCTACCGATCCGATGGAGGGATCGGTGTCGGTCGGCGCGCCGCTGCCGGTCGAACCGGGCGTGCCCGGCCGCGGTGTGATCGGGCCGTGCATCGTGTGAACGGCTCTGAGATCGACGTCTTCGATGTAGTACTGCACGCCGGCCGGAGAGTTGTTGTCGTTGATGTGATAGCTGCGGCCGTCGGTGATCTTGCGGCCGGAGATCAGCGCGGAGCCGGCGATGATGCGGTCCGTCACTCTCTGCCGCGAGCCGTCCGCGAGTTGGCGCCATACGTAGAAGCCGAGGTTGTCCTGCTCGTAGGAAGTACGCCACGTAATCGTCGCGGTGTTCTTCCACTGCGTGGCGTCCATGGTCAGCATCTTCACGACCGTGGGAGCGACGACGATGACGCGATCGCTATGCGGATCATTCGACGTGTTCGTGTCGGTCTCGGCATAACTGATCGTGGCGTTGTTGGTGATCTGGGTGGTGTCGATCGAGGTTTGACCGAGCACGCAAACGACGGGCGTATTGGCGTAAGCCGTTCCACCCGCGGTGAGGCTCAGCGTACTCACGGCGCCGCTAACGATCGCCGCGGTCGCAGTCGCGCCGCTGCCGGTTCCTGCCGTCAGGATGACCACCGTCGGCGCGCTGGTGTAGCCGCTGCCGCCGCTCTTGAGAGTCAGCTTCGTGATCACACCGCTCGTCCCGGCGTTACAGCCGCTCGCGCCAACCGTAGCCACAGCCACCGGCGAACCGCCGCCGCCGCTGAAGCTGACCGTAGGCGCGCTCGTGTAGCCCGTGCCGCCGTACGTGACTGCGATCGCTGTGACCGCGCCGCCGCTCACCGTCGCGGTGGCCGTGGCACCGACACCGCCGCCGCCGGACAGATAAACCGTCGGAGCTGACGTATAGCCGCTACCGCCCGTATTGACCGCGATCGAGGTGACCGCGCCTCCGGAGACTGTCGCTGTCGCCGCCGTTCCGCCGGTACCGGCGCGGAAGGAAACGACCGGCGTCGGATCGAGCGTCGGAATCGTGCAGGTCAGCGTCGCCTGCGAGGAGTTGTACGTGCAGGTGTTTCCCGCGGCCGGTGTAATCGACGATGAACTGTACGTGAATCCGAAGGGCATCACGTCCGTGACGACCAGATCGGACGTACGCGAAGGACCGGCATTCGTTTCGGTAATGCTCCAGGTCAGATTCTGCGGAGCGGGAGGATTGCCCGGGTAGATGAAGTGAGCGCCGTACTGCGACTGCACGGCGTTGTCGTCTTTCAGCGTCTGCGCATCGATCCGGCGGACGACCGTCGTGCCTTCGCTCAATGAATTGTTCGCGAGCGTCGCTTCGGTATTGCCGGCAGTGCAGCCGGCGCAGGCAATGCTGACGGTATCGGTGACGGTCGATCCGTCGGCCACGCTCGGGTCGACTTTCACGACGAAGATGAAGGTGCCCGCGCTGGTATTGGCGTTCAGCGTCGAGGTCCGCGTGCAGGTAAACGAGCCAGTGCTGCCGACCGCAGGCGCGGCGCACGTGAACCCTGCCGGCGGCGTGATGGAGACGAACGTGGTGCCCGTGGGCATCGTTTCCGTGACAGTAAGAGGCGTGCCGCCGGCGGCGGGAGCGTTCGCCGAGCCAACATTCTGGATCGTCTGCGAGTACGTGATCGTGTTGCCGGCCGTGACCGCGTCGGGGGTATCGGTGTCGGTCGACACCACGAGGTCCGGCACACACGATCCGCTCACGATGATCGTGGCCGGATCGGAAATGACGCTGCAGCCACTCGCACCGGTGACGACGACACGGAACATCTTGCCGTTGTCCACCGCCGTGTTCGGCGTGTAGGTGTAGTTGGCCGTGGTACCACCGGTTCCCGTCGTCACGTTGGCCCACACCGAGCCGCCGTTCGTGGAAACCTGCCACTGGAACGTCGAAGCGCCGGTGGCGGTCACGCTGAAGACGATGTTCGCATTGCTGCAGATCGTCCGGTCGACCGGCTGCGCGGTGATGACTGGCGCCGCCGTAATGGTGATGCTGCGGCTCGTGCTGACGGAGCAGCTTCCCTCGGTGACCGTCACCGAAACGGTGGTCGCGTTCGCGCCGGCAGTCGGGCCGGCTGTGTAGATGACGCCCGTGCCGAGCACTGCCGCCGCGGTCGCGCCCGATCCGCCTCCGCCGCTGATCGTCACGGTCGGCGCGGAGGTGTAGCCGCTGCCGGGATTCGTGATCGTGATCGCAGTTACCGCGCCGCCGGAAATCGTGGCCGTAGCCGTCGCTCCCGAACCGCCACCATCGAGGTTGACCGTAACCGTCGGAGCACTCGTGTATCCGGTGCCGCCGCTTCCGAGCGTGATGCTGTTGACCGTCGAGACGGACGTGCTCGTGATCGTGCCGTTCGTGATCGACCAGGTGTACGTGGCCTGAGGACGCAGCGCCGTCGACAGGATGTTGCCCGTCGAATTGGCGCACGCCGCCGCCGGCGCGAGAGGAATGATGCTGGATGCCGCCGAACAGACGCGAACGTCTTCCGCGGTCGTACCGGTGTAGTCGAAGACGAGCGATGGGATCGATGACGAAACGAGAATCTCGTTGTCGTAAACGCCGGTGGGCACGTTCGCGCCGACGCTGGCGTCAAAATCGATCGTCAGCGTGCCGCCGCCGGGAATGTTCAATGCAACGCCCGACCAGACCGGATTCGTCGTGCCGCTCGGATTGGCGGTGGAGGTCGTTGAACCGTTCACCTTCACGACCGTCGTTCCGCTCACGTAGGTGAAACCGATCGGCAGATTGTCGGTGACCACGACGCTCGATGCCGACGTGGATGGCAGCGGGTTCTGCACCGTGATCGTGTAGTGCGCGATGCCGCTTCCCGCGATGACGCTGGGGGTCGTCGTGGCTTTCGTCGGATTCAAGGCGCCGAACGTCGTGACGGCGGTGTCATAACTATTGCGCGTGTTGAGAGCCGTACCGTCGCCCACGATAGCGGTGTTCGTATACGTACCCGCGGCGTTCGGGAAGGCAAGGAACTGGATCGTTCCGCTCGAGCCGTTGCCGAGCGTGCCGACGCTCCACGTGAGCGTGCCGCTGCTGCCGATGGCAGTCGAGTCGGTGCGCGTCGTCGATCCATTGGAGACGATGCCGCCGAAGAGGAGACCTCCGGGCAGGATGTCGGTGACCGTCACGTTCTGACCGGAAGCGCCGCCGGCGTTCGCGTAGTTGAGCGTGTAAAGCTCGACGGGAATGACGTTCGCGCCTGCCAGTGCGGTGAGGGCGCTGTCGATGGTCACGATGGAGCCGCTGATGCCGGTGACCTTGCGCACGTTCCACGTGCTGCCATTCAGGACGGCGATGTAGTCGCCGGTGTTCATCAGCGAGGAGGAGCTGACCAGCAGCGAGGTGGTGGCGTTGGCGTTGGCCGCCAACGACGTGAGCGGATAGCCGACCAGGTCGCCGTCGGGGGTCTTCGTCATCGTGTATCGCGGCGACGTGCCGGTGGTGAGAGTCGAGTTGACGGAAGGCGGCGGGGCCGTGTTGGATGACGTCGCACTTCCCGTTTGCGACAGCGATGTCGCGCCGAACGGCGAGGAGTAACTGTAGGGAAGCGCCGAATCGACGGTGACTGTGTAGGTGAACTGCGCATTGCCACCAGCCGGAATCGTGCCGACGCTCGACGAAGTCTGGCCGAGGGCGAAGGTGCCGCCGCTGGTCCAGGTCGTGTAGCCGGGGATCGTTCCGTTGATGATGCACCCGGCCGCGTCGGCGAAGCCCACGTTCGCCAGCGTCAGGACATACGTGATCGTGTCGCCAGGGGCGGGGCCGACGATCGGCGTTGCCGCGGCACCGCCGGTGCCGGGGCCGGTAAAGGTCACCAGCATCGGGCCGGTGCAACCGGAACCCGGATTCGTAATCGTTACACCGGTCACGCTGTAGGAGCCGGAGCTGACGCCGGCGGACGGTGACGTGCTCACGATCGCGGTGGGAGGCGTCGAGCAGCCGCTGATGGCGACGGTCGGAGGACTGGTGTACGAGCCGCCACTGGTGACGTTCACGAAGACGACGCGATTCGCGGAGGGCGTGGCCGTCTCGCTCAGCGTCAATTGCGGACTGGCTGTGACCGTCACGGTAGCCGAAGCGGTGCGCGGCGTCGGATTCCTCGAGTCGGTGACCTGGGCGGTGTTCGTGATTGGATTCTGCCCGGCCACGAGCCCGGTGGATCCCACCTTCACGCTGAAGGTGAACGAAGTCGTGGCGCCTCCCGCAAGCGAAGCGACGTTCCACGTCACCGTGCCGCCGCTTCCGACCGAGGGTGCCGAGGCCGGCGCAGGAGAGGCGCTGTTGTTGTACAGAAGCCCCGTCGGAATCGGATCGCTGACCACCACACTCGTGGCTGTTCCGGTACCGGCATTGAAGACGTCGAGCGTGTAGCTGAACGGATCGTTAGGGACGAACGTCGTCGTCGTTCCGACGACGCGTTTGGTGATCAGCACGTTCGGATTCGTAATCGCCGTGGTCACCGACGCGTCGACAGGCGAGGTCAAGGTGTTGGTGAGCGTGGCGGTGTTCGTCACGGTCAGGCCGCTGATCGTATTCAGAGTATTCAGATTGATGGTCAGCGTGCCCGTACCGCCGGCTGCGACCGTGCCGACACTCCAACTAATCAGACCGGTTCCGCCAACGCCCGGCTGGACGATGCTTCCCACATTCGGGGAGCGGACAGTGGAGACGAATGTCATCCCCGTCGGGATCGTGTCGGTGATGACCACGTTGGGGATGGAGATCGTCGAGGCATTCGTGTACGTGATGGTGTACTGAATCGTGTCGCCGGTGGAGTTGATCAGCAGTTTGTCCGCCCTCTTCAGGAGCGAAATGCGAACCGGGAGAAGACAGACGGTTCCGAAGCTGGTGCCGTCATTGATGTGGAGCGAGACCGTGGTGTTGGCGTTGCCATTCGGATCCTTGGACGAGATGATCCAGACCAGCCGATGACCCATCTTCAGGATCGTGTTCGCAGGGACCGTAAACGTGTCCAGGAACGTGCCGCCACCATTCCTGTTCGCGGTGACAGTGGCGATCGGCGTCTGTGCGTTGGTCACCGTATCGAAGTCGGCGAGATCGATCTGGTAGTTGTTCTTGCTTCCATTCGGGATCGTGTTATCCCAGCGCGTCGTAACACTGGCCGTACTCAGGAGCTGATCGAACGTAGTGTTGACCGGATCCGAATAGAAGCGGGCAACCTCGGCAAGGGTGTTGACCGTTTTGGTAAACGGGACGTCGGCGCCGGTTCCACTCGTACGAGCGAGATACTGATCATTCGTAAGAAATGCGGTGGCCGCCGCGCCTGTCCCGCCGCCGCCTGCCATCGCGATGAGAGGCGCTGAGGTGTAGTTGCTGCCGCCGTTGGTGATGTTGACGCCCGCTACCGCGCCCGTCGCGTTTCCGACGGCGGTGCCCAACGCTCCCGCTCCGCCGCCGCCAGTGATCGAGACGCCCGGAGCCGAGGTGTAGCCGGTGCCGCCATTCGTGATCGATGCATAGCCGACCGCGTAGCCGTTGGCGCCGGTCGAGACCGATCCGCGCGTAGTCAGGAAGTTGTAATTCGAGGTCGTGCAGGTGGTCGTGAGCTGGATGGTCTCGCTGAAGTTCGCCGTGGCGCTGTTCGCATTCGACGCATTGATCGTGGCGACGTTCACCGACGGATCGACGGCTGTCCCCGCGACATTGAAGTTGAGCTGGACGCTTCCGGTCACTCCGGCGGCGAGGCTGTTGTTGATCTGACAGGTGACCAATCCCGCGGCGGCTGCACAGCTCGTCGCAGTCGGCGCGGTCCCCGCGGTGAAACCGGTGAAGGTAAATCCCGTCGGGATCGTATCGGTGAGCGTCGTCAGCGCGGCGCTCTGATTGCCGACGTTGGCGTACTCGATCGTGTAGCTGACGGTCGTAGCGGGAGTCAGGACCGAGGTGTTCGCTGTCTTGGCGAGCGTCAGAACCGGGCCCGAGACGAACAACGCCGTCGAAGCGCTCACCGGAGGCGCTTCGAGCAACGACGACGCCGTCGCGGTATTCAAGATCGCGCCGGCCTGGTTCGCCGTGGCATTGATGTAGAACGTGCGCGTCTGACCGGTGGCGAGCGTGATTCCCGTCGTGCCGGTCCATGAAACCGTTCCATTCGTTCCGACCGTTGGAGCGGACGTCGGCGGCGTAACCGTGACGCCGGTGGTGGCACTTTGATAGAGGAAGCCCGCGGGCAAGGGATCGGTCAACTGGACGTTGTTACACGTCGTCTGCGAATTGTTCGTGACCGTGATCTGGAACTGGATGCTGTCACCGCGGTTGTACGTAGTCTTCGGCACGCCGGGCGCGCTGAGCAGAGCAGCGAACTTCGAGATGGTGAGCGCGGCCGTACGGACAGCCACGCCAACGGTGTCGGGAGCGTTGAGCGCGCCGACGTTCGTGGTGATGACCGCGTTGTTGAAGAACGTTCCGCCGTTTCCGGCCTTGACGGTAAATACGAACGTCGCTGAGGCGACGCAGGGAGAGCCCGAGCATGCCGGGATTTGCGTTCCGACCGGGAACGTCCACGTCACTGTTCCCGTGTCTCCGAGGGAGGGCGTCGTGGACGGTGCTCCCAGCGTGCCGCCGCCCGTGCTCACGTACGAGAACCCGAGCGGCAGCGTATCGCTGATCTGCGAGACCGTGATGATCGTCGCCGACGTGTTCTTCACCGTGACCGTGTACGTCACGTTGTCGCCTTGCTGCACGTTGAGCTGCTGCGTGGGGTTGCCGGGATTGGCCGTCTTGGTGGCCGTGGGTGGCGCCGCGCCGCATGCACCGCCGACATTGACGATCTGGTAGTTGATGCCGAGCGTCTTCTTCACGCCGCTGCTCACCAGCCCCACGTAGGTCTGCGGGGTGTAGACGTCGAACGGCGGGACGTTGGTGTAGAGATTTCTCGTTGCGCCGCCGGGGCCGTTATTGTCGGTTCCGAAGGGCGAGGTGATCGAGGTCGAATCGGTGATGGTCCGGCCCATCCAGGTCTGCGTGGTGTGACCGCGCGTGTCGGTAATTTCCAGCGCAATCAGGTACTGACCCTGGATCAGGTTCTGAATGTTCCAGTTCGCGGTGACGATGGTCGCCGTGGGCGTGGTCGGATTGCCGATGTCGACCCACTGGCCTCCGTCGTTGTCCTGTCCGTCGCCGTTGATGTCGTAGTAGTACTTGAATTGGGCACTGACGAGCTGGCTGATCGACTGACAGTTGTTGACGTTCAGCGCGTCCATGATCTGCGCCGTGACCGGCACATTGCAGCTCGTGGCCGAACCGGCCGTGAACTGCGTCACGATCGGCTGCGGGATGATGCCTCCGGCGAGCGTGACCGCGTCCCCGAACGGTCCGGGCGAAGACGCATCGCAAACGAAGTTTCCTTCCCAGACGATGTCTTTTTGGAACGGATTGTTGAGACTGTTCGCCGTCGCAAAGAGGAATTGGAACGGAGAGTAGATCGTCATCGCCGGGCCGGAGAAGGCCGCGGCATTCAGCATGCGCAACGGGATCTGGTAGTCGACGAAATACTCGCCGCACGACGCCGTGCTGATGTTGATCGAGCGCGTCGTGCCGTAATCCCAGTTCGTCTCACTGGCGCCGTTCGGCCACTGAATCGCCGCCGGCGAGCCACTGCCGTTGAACTGATAGAGAGAGCCTCCAGTGCCGGTGGCGAAGGACGTCGGATTGGTGAAGAGACTGTGGATGTTCGCCGAATCGCCGACGTAATCGATCGAGTTGCTCTTGAGCTGGCTCCAGATCGATCGAAGCGTGTCGATCAACTTCGCCGGAGAGCCGCTCGACCCGTCGAGATGCATGGCGAAGTCGCGGTAGCCATCGCCGTTGGTATCGAGAAACACGGTCCACAAAGCGGAGTTCCACGGGCTGCTGCTGCTATAGGCACCAGCGCTTGGTCCGGTCGCGTAGTTGTTGGCAATCTGTTCGACGCGCCACCGGAAAAAGACAATCCCATTCCCGTTGTCGGCGCTCGGATCGAAGTAGTAGTAGATGCTGGGCAGGGCCTGGTCCGAGCATCCGGAACTGACGTTGACATAGTTCTGCGGCGTGGTGCCGCCATTGGATGGATCCTGAACGCGTTGATCGCGCACCGGGTGTTTGTCGGCAGTAGTCGCGTCTGGATACGTCGTGCCCCAGGAATAGGGAACCCACTGGGCGGTAGTCGGCCAGGTTGCTGGTTTGATGGCCACGCTGCCATCGCAATCGGGAGGGTTGCCCGCGCACCGGACCGGTGTTCCGTTGTTCCAGAGCGGAGGCGTCTGCGCAGACGCTTCGCGACCGATGCCGGCCAGCACGATGATCAACAGGAGCAGCTTCGCCCACCCCGTCCTCAGAAAAACATTTGCGTTGTGACGCGCGCCGATGTTGATTCGCAATGGACGACTCCCCCAAACGTCCGTGCACACGCAAGGTATGCGACGTCCGTCCAGCTCTCAATTGTTGTGATCGGACCGATCGTTACTGCTGAAACCGTTTTCGCAGGTGTCTGATGAACGCTCCTGCGAAAGTAATTATTTTCACTGAGCTGTCAATCTTACGGCAATCGCCCGTGATTTGTTCGACTTCGGCCACGCGGCCGATGACGCTCGCCGCGTCGACGGCGGGGTCCGACCGCAGCGAATTGTCCCCTCGGGTGATGATGCGCCGCCCCGAGATGCGCACGATCCGGTGCGCGATAAGTCCGCGGCGAGCCGAGGCCAAGATGACGTCACCGCACCGCAGTTCGGAGACCGCGCTCGGAACGACGTGCACGTATTCGCCGTGACGGATCACGGGATGCATGCTGTCGCCCTCGACGCGAAATCGCGCGCCGTGCCCGGCCGCCAGAACCGCGCGCAACGTCGGCTCGAACTGATTCACGCGGCACTCCGGATGCAGTCGATGACGCTGCGGTCAGGCAGAAACCGAAGCGCGCGAACGGGGATGTCGCGCACGATGCGATCGAGGCATTCGAGCGTGAACGCCAGCGCCTCGGCATCATAGAACGGAGGGAACGTGCATCCGAAAAGCGATGCCGCGGCCTGCGCCGGTGGAAGCGAGACGAGCTCCGTGCGCGCGGCTTGAACCAGCAGGTGAATCGCTCCGAGCGGCGCGGAGACCGGCGACGACAGCTCGGCTTCTCCATGCCACGGCGTCCCGAACATCCGCCACTCGCCGTCGATGAAACGGACGATCACGCGGTCGTCGCTGACGATCTCGTAGTCGCCCTCGGACAACCAGACCCGCGCCGTGGTCGTCTTTCCCGCTCCCGATTGGCCGACGAAAAGCTGTCCGCGCCCATCGCGGTCGATGATGCCGCAGCCGTGCAACTCCACGCCAAGTCCGCGGCCGAGGAGATGCGCGACGATCACTTCGTCGAGCGGGTAATCGAGCGGGTGCATCGAATCGCCCAGCACGTCGGACCGTATGAGAATGCGTCCCTCGCGAAACTCGCGATCGAAACGCGCGATCTTGTACGGAACATCGCCAAAGATTTCGCTGAAGCAGTCGATGCGAAATCCGCCGTCATCGGCGTACGCGCGCCAGACGGCGCCCGAGTCGAAGAGAAGGCGTCCGGAAGGGGGAACCGGAAGCGTCATCGCCTCGACGGTGATGTTGACGTCGACGTCGCCCGACGCAACGGCAAAGCGGCCGACGGTCTCGGAAAACGGCCGGTGCAGCGACGCATCCGCGTAGCGAATACCGATCCCAATACCGGCGATCCGAACGACCTCGGGTGCAGCAGAGTCGTTCACTACGAGCCCGGAACGCTGCATGACGACGAGCCGCGGCAGCCGAGACCTGTCGGACCACTGGCCGCATTCGTCTTGCAAAAGCCGAGGACCGCTTCCTCGGGACGGAGCGGAAAACGCTTCGCTTCCGGCTTCTCGTACTTCTTCTTTGTGTTGCCCTGCTGCTGTTGCATTTGTTCCCCTTTCTAAGGCGCGACCGCGCTCGCTACCGAACAACTGCCGCAACCGCCCGTACCGCATCCGCTCGTGACAGCTGGGTGCGCAGGCTCATATGGAATGGCCGCAATCCGCTCCGCCTCGCCCGACTTCAGCGCTTCTGCGGCAGAACGAACGAGATGATGTCCCGTTCCGCCTGAGCAATATTCGCAATCGCCGTGAGCGGCCACCGGAATGTCGAGCGTTTCCGCGCGCAGGTGTGCGACTTGACAGAGAAAATCGACAGGCGACTCCGCATCGCCGTTTTCCAGCTCTCCATTCGCCGCGCACATCCCGCACATCGATTTGATCCCGCACGCTGTGCACTTGGTCGGCCGCGTGATCTCGCGCATGCGTACGTCCAGAAGGTACTGCTCCCATCCTTCGCGGAATCCGTCGCGGATGTTGTACTTGTCGACGTGCGAGAGAACGCAGATCGACAGATCGCCGTACGGATCGATGGCGAAGGAGTTGATGCCGCCGCCGCACTGGTAAATCTGCCGCGACTCCCCTTCCACATACGGAGCCGGCGCATGATCGCGGGCCAGACGCCGCCATTCCGAAACGCGTTCGGCATTGTCGAGATCGAGCTCAACGATCTCCGACGGTTTGAGGCGTACAGCCAGCGGGCTGGACGAACAATCGATACGCGGATTGATCATCGCGTCGAATATGAACTCCACGCCGCGATCGGTCGCCATCTGCCGCATCAGCGGAATCTCGTGCTTGTTGATCGACAGCGCCACCGTCTTCAGCTTCAGCGGCAGCTTCCGCTCCAGCAACAGATCGATTCCGCGCATGCACCGGTCGTAAGAGCCAGGGATTCCAGTCAGCTTCTCGTACGTCTCTTTCGTTCCGCCGTAGAGCGTGATCTCGATCGTGAACGGCCGCATGTCCGCGAGGAAATCGGCGATCTTCTCCGTGATCATCGTTCCGTTCGTGAAGAGCGTGATCAGAAAGCCCTTCCGTTTCGCGTGGGCATAGATATCGAGGAAGTCGCGCCGGGCGAAAATCTCGCCGCCGGTGAAGAGCAGCCAGAGACAGCCGAGGTCGGCCAGCTCGTCGAGCAGCCGCTTGTAGTCGTCGAGCGTCAACTCGCGGGCGCGGGCGACGAAATCGCTCATCGGCAGGTTGTTGTAGCAGTGCTTGCACTCCAGCGGGCAGCGGTTCGTCACTTCGATCGTGCCGTTGACGGGAACGCGCGTCGTCTGCGCTCTGCCGTGAACGATTAGGCTGAAGTCGGTATAGGTTCCGGTTTCGATTGCGCTCATGATTTTGCCTCGACCGCCGCGGCGATCAAGCCGGCTGCTTCCAGCGAGCCGAGGAGCTCCTCCAGGTCCGCGCGAACGACGGCCGGCTCCGCATCGTACTCATCGCAGATGATGGCCACGATCGATTCAACGTCATGGCTGCCATCGAGGAGCGGCCAGATCCGTGCTCCGACGGCGTTGAAGACGTAGACGGAATCGAGATCGCCGACGTGATTGCGAATCGGCACGAGGATGCTCTCACTGCCTACCTGCCGCAGAGCAAACTCACCACGGTGCGCGAACACTCGTCTATCCATATCCAATTGTGGTGCTGGACCCGCCGGCATTGTCACATGGCAACGGGCGCGCAGCAACTCCGGAGTGTCAGCTCCGTACACACATGATGCGTATTATTTGACCCGGCGTCTACAATCAAAACTGATGAGCACGAATCCGTTCCCTCTCGTCCCGCCCGATCCGGACGAAGTTCCCGAGACGCAAACGGTCACTCCTCGCCCCCGTCCTTCCAACGAAGAAATCGCCGCGTGGGCGATCTTCGCCGGCCTCTTTTTGTTCGTCATGTTTCGCCACCTCGTGCCCGGCGTGGTCGGTGGCCTGGTCCTCTACCTCGTCCTCGATCGTCTTTCGCGATCGTTCTCCAAGCGGATGCCCGGCACCGCCGCCCGTCCGCTTGCGCTGATCCTCGTCACGCTTGTCGGCGGCGGCCTGATGGTCGGCGTCATCGCGCTGCTGGTGTCGTACGCCCGGCACCACGTCGACAACATCCCCGCGGTCATGACCAAGATGTCGGACATCCTGCAGTCGACGCGCGCGTGGCTCGGCGGCTACGGTGAGGATCTGATCCCTGAGGTCATGACCGATGCCGACACGATCAAGACGGCGCTGGCTGACTGGCTGAAGCAGCACGCCGAAACTCTCAAGCTCGCCGGCAGCAGCGTCAGCATCGGACTCGTGCACATGCTCATGGGCATGCTCCTGGCCGTGCTGGTCTTCTTCCGCCACGTCACGCACCGCGCGGACTACGTGCCCGGCACACTCAGCGCGGCGCTCGAACAGAAGGTGGAGCGTTTCGCGCGCGCCTTCGCACAGATCGCCAGCGCTCAGGTGAAAATCTCGCTGCTCAACACCGCGCTGACCGCTCTTTACGTGCTCGTGGCGCTGCCACTGTTCGGCCAGCACATCCCATTTGCGACCACGATCGTCTTCGTGACGTTCGTCTGCGGCCTGATCCCGGTCCTCGGCAATCTGATCTCGAACACCGTAATCGTGATCCTCTCCCTCGGCATCTCTCCCGCGATCGCGATCGCGTCGCTGGTCTTCCTCATCGTCATCCACAAGCTCGAGTACCTGACGAACTCGCGCATCGTCGGCGGCCATACCGATTCCCAAGCCTGGGAAATCCTGCTCGCAATCCTCCTCGGCGAAACAGCGTTCGGAGTGGCGGGCGTGGTGATGGCGCCGATCCTCTACGCCTTCGTCAAACGCGAGCTCCGGGAGCGGGGCCTGGTGTAGCAATCTGAGGCTTCATGTCCGGAACGAACGCTCACGCTGAGAATGAATCGGCGCTCTCCGTACGGTGGCTTCGCCAAAATATCGGCCTTACCGGAATCGGTCCGGACTTCTGCGGCTCCCTCTGGGTGCGAACCCGAGACGCAATGCGCTCCTCGACGCAGATCATCGGCAGCCTACAGGACTGGATATCCGATTTCTGGTTGTGCAGGAACGCGGACGCACATCCCTTCCCTGGTGTCGCACCGCGATGGGATCCGCCCGACGAGTTAGACGAATGGCCTGCGCTCACCAGCGGGCTCGAAGAGCGCTACAAGCCCGAGCACGTGCGGCGCACAAACCATGTCCGCTTTACGCAACTCCTGGGTTCGACGGGTGAGCCGAGCGAAGACTGGAGCGACGCCGCGCGCGAGTTTTTCGAGCTCAACCTGGAAACGACGGAGCAGGGTGACCCGGCGATGGTCCAGGCCGAGCATGTCCGGGCATGGCTCGCCACTGCGCTGGGAAACTTACTTTCCAGCATCGCACTTTCGCCAAATCTCGGTCGAGAAACGTTGATCGCGGAGTCGCGGCGACGGCTGCTGATCCCGCGGGAGCTGCGAGCGGCGCCGAAATGGGGCGCGCAGTTCCTGGAAGGCGAGATTGGAATTCTCTACAACTGCAGGAAAAGCCCGCTCGGAAGTCTCTCGTGGCGGGGGATTCGCGTCGGACAGGGAGAGGAGTGGCTCAAACACTGGGATTGGTTGAGCCACGGCGTGGAGCCACAACACATCGTGCGCGCCCTGTCGCTGGCGGCGCGTCTACTGCGCTGCCGGCCGCTACTCGACGCACTGTTGGCCGCGCTGTCGTCGGCGGACGAGTACCTGCTTGCGTTGGCCGTGGTTCGCCGCTGGGTGCTCTCACTCAAGGCCATGAGCTGGCTGGAGGACGCGCTGGCACATCGCTGGCGATTTGTTCGCGCGCAGGATCTGGCGTGCTTTGCCTTCAATGCGGTGAAACCCGATTGGCCGCGACGCAGTGTGGCGCTCAGCCATCGCTCGATGGACGCCAAGCCCACGCTGCAAACTCTGAAGGCGTGGCGTTCGAGTCTCTTCGCGATCGACGCGAACTACGCCCCCTCCTGGGAGACCAACACCGGCATGGTCTGGGGACTGTTCGCGACGACTCCCATTCTCGCGCGCGTCCGCTCTCCAAACTACGGAGCATCCGAATGGTGCGAGCGTGAAAGCGAGATGATCGACTACCTTGAGCAGACCTGCGACTTCATGCGGGAAAGGGGCGCGATCGACATCGACGTTAAGTCGCTTTCGTCGATCGATCGCTTGGTCGATGCCTGGCGGCCGAAGTTAGGACTTGGCGCTGCGGCGCTGCTTCCGGAGTTCCCCCCTTTGTGCACTGTTTACACGCCCAACCCCCAACAGGAATGGCCCCTGCAAATGCTGCGGGCAGCGGCCGCCCTCCGAATATTTCATACCTCTTATGGCGATGCGCGCATCGCGAACGGCATCGCGCACACGCTTCTCTTCACTGAGAACTTCACCGAGAACATCATGCCCGTGCCGTCGCCAACCAACAATGTGGACGGGTGGGCCGCGTACCGGAAGCTGTTGCGTGACTTGCATCGCGACTGCGGCTGCGCGAGCGGTGTCTTGCCCCTGCAACTCCCGGCGGACGCGCCTCCGTGGCACCTCGATGAGGTCCTGGCGTTTCACGAGCGTATTCCGGACCTCGGATCGGGATCGCCGGTGTTCCAGGACGTTCTCGCCGCCATTGAGTGGCTCACCGTGCTGCTGCCGCTGCTGGAAGAGGCCAGCATGGGGGACATGATCCTCATCGACCTCCGCGGCATGAGCAGGGAAACGTGGGAGACTCAACCCTCCCTGTCGCTGACTCGCGGGATCGCAGCGTTGCGCATGCCGCCCCGCCCCCTCTGGTTCATTCAATTTGCCGATCAACGCGTCGATGACTGGGAGCTTCGAAGGGACCGTCCGATCTTCACGCAATACACGGAGGGGCAGTTCGCGTGGATGTTCGAGGGGTCGCTTTCGCCAGATTGGCCGGATTTCTATGCCGAGCGATGCGGGCTGGTTCTCTCTCCTGAGCTGCGCGAGAAGTGCAGAGAAACCCGCTCGGGCCGCTAGCGGCCGCCGACTATGCCTAGTGGTTGGTGCCCGCTACGCGTTCTTGAATCGCAAGCTGCGCGAGGCTGTTCTGAGCCACGTGAGTTCAGGTCGGTCGACCAGCCTTGCGACTGCGGCACTCGACCTACTCCATCGCTGTTGATCTGCATCACAACCGGCATTTCGGCCGATGTCGTATCTTGCGCACTCTCTCACCCACACAACTACAAACCGGAGGTCATTGAGCATGCATCGATTCCGCTCGTCCCTGGCGCTCGTTCTCGCCGCCGTTTCCCTCCCCGCGCTCGCCGATGTCAACGGCTCACTTACCGCGAACGGCAAGACGTTCGCCCTCAAACATGGCTACGCGCAGATGCGCAAAAGTCCGTTCGACAAAAAGAAGCAGGTGCTGCAACTCACCTTCACCGATCAGGAGCTCTCCCCCGCCGCCGCCTCCGACGACATCGAGTTGATGCAGGCGCAGGACAAGCAGCAGCTCAGCGGCTTCACCGCCACGATCGACGACGACAAGAAGATCATCAGCGGCACCGTTTTCAGCCCGGCGTTCAAGAAGATGAAGCAGTTCTCCAGCGTCGGAACGCAGACGCTCGATCTCAAAGCGATGACTCCGACGCACGTGGCCGGCACCGTGAAGATGCCGAAGATGGACGACTTCTTCGACGAGAAGTTCCAGTACACCGCCACGTTCGATCTTCCCGTCGGCAAGCCGGCCGGTCCTCCGCCGCCGCCCGTACTGAAGGGAACTCCGCTGCCGGCCGGCGGCGGTGAGCCGGGCAAGGCGTACGCGGCCTACCTCAAGCTCCTCGCCGGCGGCGACATGAAGGCATTCCTCGGCGGCGTCAGTGCGGCGCGCGCGAAGGAAGCGTCGTCCGATCCCGATTTCAAGAAGTTCTTCCCGCTGATCAAGGAGATGCAGCCGAAAGGCATCAAAGTCACCGGCGGCGCGATCGATGGCAACAACGCCACGCTGATCGCCACCGGCAAAGACGGCGATCAAACCTCCAACGGCACGATCACGATGGTCAAAGAAGGCGGCGCCTGGAAGGTCGAGAAAGAGGAGTGGAAGACCAGGAGCGAGTGAGCCGGCACAAACCGTAGCGCCGCCGGCTCGGCGGCTGGACCGCCAGCGGCTCGCTGGCGCTTGGTCTATTGATCCATCTTCGCGGCAAGCACAAAGTCGGCGCGCGTCAAGCCGCCGGCTTTGTGCGTCCAGATGGTGACCCGCACCTTCCCCCACGCCAGGTAAATGTCCGGATGATGTCCCTGCTCTTCCGCGATCGCGCCGATGCGATTCGTGAACGCCAGCGCCTGCGCGAAATCGGGAAACGTGAACTCCTTCTCCAGATGATGTTCGTCGACGATTTGCCAATCGCCGCCGAGCTCCTTCGCCAGCGCGGTCAATTCCTTCCCTTTCAGAGGCGGTACGCCGCCACGGCACGGAACGCACGTCTCCTGCGCCAGTGACCGGCGCGGCTCGCGCTTCGCGATCCAGTCCGCGAGCTCGTCGGCCGTCACGCGATGGCGAAACGCTTCCACGCCATCGACATAGATCACCGGCACATCGTCCGTGAACTTGGCCAGCAGCGTCGGATCGTCGTCGATGTCGACCAGCGTGATCGACAGCGGCAGGTGATGCAGCACCGTCGCTGCGCGCACCGCCGCTTCCGCAGCATCGCAGAGCGGACAATCGCGGCGCGTGTAAAACGTCACTTCATGAGTCATCGCATAAACTCCGTCGCCGTCGAGGATACCTGATGGATGCGAATGAAATGACGACGCTCGATCTGAGCAGCAAGACGGTCCTGATCACCGGCGCCTCGCGCGGCATCGGCGCGGAGACGGCGCGGCGCATGGCTGCGGCAGGCGCGCGCGTCATCATCAACTATCACAGCAGCGACGCCGCGGCGGATGCAGTCGTACGCGAGATCGGCGAACGCGCCGTCGCCATGCGCGCTGACGTCGCCGATCCCGATGCCGTGAAAACGCTCATCGAAGAAGTCGTAGAGCGCTTCGGCACGATCGATATCCTCGTCAACAACGCCGCCGTCTTCGAATACAACCCGTTCGACGGCGATGACTACGACGCCTGGCAGCGCGGCTGGAAACGAACGTTCGATCTGAACGTCTTCGCCGCCGCCAACGCCGCCTGGCTGGCCATGCGCGCCATGCGCCGCAGCGGCGGCGGCAAGATCATCAACGTCGCCTCGCGCGCGGCGTGGCGCGGCGAAACCGAATTCGCTGACTACGGCGCCTCGAAAGCAGCCCTCGTCAATCTGACCCGCTCCATCGCCCGCGCCTGCGCGAAGGACAACATCGTGGCCAGCTGCGTCGCGCCCGGATTCATCGAAACGGAGATGGCCAAACCGGAGTTGGTCAAGCACTACGATGAGATCGTGAACCAGATTCCGTTGCGCCGCGTGGGCAGCGTCGGCGACGTGGCCGGCGTGATTCTGTTTCTGGCCTCGCAGATGGGCGATTACCTGAATGGCGTCACGATCGACATCAATGGCGGTTCATGGTTTCAGTGAGATCTGTCATCCAGAGCCGCCGAAGCCGGGAGTCGCGTAGCGACGGAATGGCGCAGGACGGCGAAGGAACTCAAAATGCGCAGGCCGAGCCGCAGCCCGCGTAACGCGCGCACGGTCCTGTCCGGAGCCCACGAGCTTTCCAGGGTTCCAACGCAGTTCGCGTAACTTGAGATCCTTCGCCGTCCTGCGCCGTTCCATCGCTACGCGACTCCCGGCTTGGCGGCTCTGGATGACACCTTTCGCTTCGGCGATTTCTTCACAGCGCTCGTGCCCACAGCTACCGCACTTTGCGCAGCAATCGCACCACACCCCTCGCGCCGCGCCAAACGTAGAGTGCAGGCAACGCGGCGACCGGCGCGGATGGAAAACTCTGGCGCATGAATCCGACCGGCGGTAACGCCAACTCGCGCATCCGACGCAGACGGCCGCGCCATGAAAGCGCCTTCAGATCGCCGGTGAGAACCGCGCCTCGCGAACGGCCGGCATCGAGAAACGCCGCCGACGGCTCATCGCGACTTCGCTCATTTTCCGTCAGCCAATCGCGTGCGCGATCGTGCGGCGCGGCGGCGAACCATTCGTCCGCCAGCCCAATCGAACGCTCGCAGATCGCCACCACGCGGCGCTCCGCGGCCAATCGCCAGAAGCGCGCGTGCTCGTCCGCACTCATCGCTTCGCGCAGCAGGTGAATGTCGTAAAGCCAGATCAGCCGCTCGATGTCGTGATGATGCGCGACGCGATGAATGCATGCGACGAGAAGCGCATCGACATGCGACGGCGCCAGCGCGTTCGGTGCGATGCGCGGAACGGCGATGGCGCGGCTGAGCAACTCCTCGAACGGCAGCGCATCACGGACGACCGGCGAATTCGCAACATCCCAATGCACGTCGTAGACATGCCTGCCGCGCGCGAACGACTGCTGCCGGATTGCCAGCGTGTCGCCGCTGGTGAGCGGTGACGTGTATCCGCGGCCGTGCAGGATCCTCCGCACGTTCTCGAGATCGGATTCCGCGATGAGCAGATCGGTATCCCCTCGGGGCCGCAACTCCGGCGACGGGTAGATGTCGTACGCCAGCCCCGTCCCTTTGATGATGAGGACGCGGATGCCGTTCGCCTCGAACACCGCCAGAACCTCGCGAACGTCCGCCAGCCGCGACGACTCCCCAATCGCTGCGTGAATGGCGATGTCGCGCAGCGAAGGTCGAATCGGCCAGTCCGATGGCCGCGCGTAAACAAGCGGACCGAGTCCGTTTTGTCTAATCGATTCAACGAGCTGCGCTGCATCAGCGATCGTCGCGGCCGAAGGCCACTCCGCGCTCTCGCCGCGCAACAACGCCCGCAACGGCTCGCGCAGAGACACCGGGATCGGCAACGCGTCGGGAACGTCAGCCATCGAGTTCAGCAACCTCTGCCGCGATCACAAAAATTCGTTCACGCGGAGGCGCGGAGTCGCGGAGAGAAGCATTCACTGCGGCGCGGAGTTTGCTACTTGAGCAGCTGAACATGTCCGCAATCGTCGTTCTCGTCATCGCTGCCCTGGCAGTAGTTCTTGCCCTCGGCTTAGCCTACCTGCCGCTTCGGCTCCTCGTCGGTCACATCGCCAAAAACGTCCGCGAATTCATCCAGCGACAGCGCGAGCGCCGCACTGTGGATCGCGCCACGCCGGACCGCAGAAAAGTCGCGCCCTAACGATTTTCCGCCACGGCTTTTTCCACCGCGGCCTTCAGCTTCGCATCGTTCGGCATGATCGCGCCGATTTGCCGCCAGACGATTTTGCCGTTGCGATCGAGCAGGAGTGACGTCGGAAGCACCGTCGTCTGCAGCAGATTGGCGATGCGTCCCTCGGGATCGACAGCGATCGGATACGTGATCTTCTGCTCGGTAACGAACGTCTTCACCGCCGCCGTCTCGCCCTCATCGACGCTCACGCCGATGACCTTCAGCCCCTTCGCCGCGTACTGATTCTGCAGCGCCTGCAGCTCGGGTGTCTCGAAACGGCACGGACCGCACCACGTCGCCCAGACATTGAGGAAGATGACGTTCCCCTTCTCGCTGGCCAGGTTCAGCGACTTGCCATCGAGATATTTAGCCGTGTACGCCGGCATCGGATCGCCGACGTCGGTGCGCGCTGACGCCAGTTCGGCCGGCTCCGCATTGGATGCGTGAGCTCCAGTCGACGTCGATGACGTCGCGGTCGGCGCCGGCTTGGCAGGATTGACAGTTTTGGTTTCGTGTTTCGCGCACGCGACGCCGAGGACGACGGCGCAAAGCGTGGCCAGAGTCGATTTCATAGTCGTAGTCACCGTATTCGAGGTTTGATTATTGCCAATCGTCAGCCGTTTCACAGCCCTTCGCCCGGTTTCGTCGGTTGCATTTGCAACGCGTCGTTCACGCGGTTGAAGTAGTTGAACAACCCTGCCATCGCCGAGATCTCCACGATCTCTCCTTCGTCGTAGTGCTGCCGCAGCCTCGCGAACAGCGCGTCATCGACGCGGTTCGCGTCGACTGTGAGCTGCTGCGCGTACGCCAGCGCCGCCTTCTCCCGCTCGTCGAACGGTCCGGTTTCAAAATCGAGCAGCGCGTTCATCTGATCTTCCGTTGCTCCATGCCGCGCAGCCTGCGCGGTGTGCGATCGGGTTCAATACTCGCAACTGTTGATGCGCGAGACGAGCGTCGCCACCAGCTCTTTCGTCCGCACCGGCACCGTTCCCGTGTTCGTGACGGCGTCCATGTGCGCCATCATCGTCTTCAGAATTTCCGGCCGGTGCGCATACACGCGAAACATGTTCGGCACGTTGCCGCGCACGGCGCCGATCTGCTCGAACTTCTCGCGCACGTCGGCAGGAACCTGATCCTTCGTGAGCTTGGTGAGGCGGGACATCGTTTTCCTCCGGACAGCAAAACGCCCCGCGTTTCCGCGGGGCGCAATCGTAAGCGAATTGATGAAGATCGAGCGTTACTCTTCCGTCTCGGTCTTGCCCTTCTTGGCCACTTCCGGCTCCGCCGCGGCCGCCTCCGGCGTCGCCACTTCCGCAACCACCTCGGCACGTGCCGTGGTGACGCCGACGATGACGCGGTGCGGATCTTCTTCGACCTTCACACCCTCCGGCAGCTTGAGATCCGAGATGCGGACCTGCTGGTGCGCGCCAAGGTTCGAGATGTCGACTTCGATCGTGTCGGGGATGGCGTTCGGAAGACACTCGACGTGAAGTTCGCGCATCTGCCAGTCGAGGATGCCGCCTTCTTTGACGCCGATCGAGTTGCCGGTGAGATGCACCGGAATGGTCAGGCGGACCACCTCGTCCATCGCCACGCGCACGAAATCGACGTGCGTCATGCGGCGGGAGATCGGGTCCATCTGCGTGTCCTTGATCATGGCGTGGCGCTGCTGATCGGTGCCGGCCATCTTCAGCAGGAAGATCGAGCGCATTCCGTGCTCGCTCTTCTGAATCAGATCGACGATCGCCTTGCGCTCGACGGTGATCGCCACCGGCTCTTTATGACCGCCATAGACGACCGCCGGGATCTTGTTCTCCTGACGCAACTTCTTCGCGTACTCTTTTCCCGAGCGCTCGCGACGGGTAACTTCGAGGGTGACCTCAGCCATGATGCAGAAACTCCTTTAGCAGTTTGGACAGCGAAACGATGTTAAGCCGTTGATGCGGCAGGGTATTCCTGCTTTTGTCATCCAGAGCCGCCGCAGCCGGGAGTCGCGAAGCGACGGACCGGCGGAGGACGGCGAAGGATCTCAAGCTACGCAGCTTGCGTTGAATCCCAGCAGGTTTTCAGCCGGAGCTGCGCATCTTGAGATCCTTCACCGTCCTGCGCGACTCCGCGCTTCGCGCTACGCCGCTCCGGCGGTTCAGGATGACAACCTACATCTCGAACAGCGAGCTCACCGAATCCTCGTCGTGAATCCGCTTGATGGCCTGTGCCAGCAGGTCGCCGACCGAAAGCGTGGTCAGCTTCGCGCACTCCGCCTGTTTGTCCGCCATCGACATGCTGTTCGTGGCGATCACGTGCATCAACTGCGAGTTGTTGATGCGCTGGATGGCCGGGCCCGAGAGCACCGCGTGCGTGCATGACGCCGAGATCGAGCGCGCCCCTTTCGCTAGCAGCGCGTCGGTCGAATGGATCAGCGTTCCGCCGGTGTCGATGATGTCGTCGACGACGAACACGTTGCGGTCTTCCACATCGCCGATGATGTTCATCACCTCGGTCTGATTCGCGCCGGTGCGCCGCTTGTCGATGATGGCCAGCGTCGCGCCGAGGCGCTTCGCGTACGCCCGCGCGCGTTCCACGCCGCCGGCATCGGGCGAGACGATCGTCAGATCTTCCAGGCCGAGGTCGCGCAGGTGACGGACGATCACGGGAGCGGCGAACAGGTGATCGACCGGGATGTTGAAGAAGCCCTGAATCTGCGACGCGTGCAGATCGAGCGTCAGCACGCGATCGGCGCCGGCGGCGGTGATCAGATCGGCAACGAGCTTCGACGTGATCGGCACGCGCGGCTTGTCTTTCCGATCCTGCCGCGCATAGCCGTAATACGGCAGCACGGCCGTCACGCGGCTGGCCGAGGAGCGCTTGAATGCATCGAGCATGATCAAGAGCTCCATCAGGTTGTCGTTCACAGGCGGCGCCGTCGGCTGGATCACGAAGACGTCCGCGCCGCGGACGTTCTCATCGATCTGCACGTAGTTCTCGCCGTCAGAGAAGCTGTACAGCGAGACATGCCCGAGCGCGATCTCCAGCAACGCGCAGATCTCCTGCGCGAGCGCTGGATGGGATCGGCCGGTGAAGACCTTCAGAGGACCGTACAAGCGGGCGCGATTATAGGTGATGAGCAGATCAGTGGATCAGTGATCAGTGATGAACTCGAAGATCTGTTTGGTGTAGCCTCGGGCAATCCACGCCGCCGGCCGTGCCGGCCGGAATGCTCCGAAACCCACTCCCGTTAGCGCACACGATCATGAGAGGAACACACGGGTGGGCTGAAGTCTCGCGCGAGCGCAAGCGCGAGATCATCGATGCCATCGTCGCGAATACGCCGACGACGGGGCCCGTGCACGCGGAGCTCGATCTCACCGATCGCTGCAACGTGGCCTGCTACTTCTGCAACCAGCAGGACCTCCGCACGAAGGACCAGATTCCGTTCCAGAAAACGACGGAGCTGATCGACGAGCTGGCCTCGACCGGCCTCCGTTCCGTGCGCCTCTCCGGCGGCGGCGATCCGCTCTTTCATCGCGAGATCAACGACGTCCTCGCGCATCTCGCGAAGCGCAGCATCGTCGTCGACAACGTCACTACCAACGGCGTCGCGCTGAGCCGCGAGATCGCCGAGTACCTCGTGCAGAACAAGGCGCGTGAGGTGATCTTCTCGCTCAACGCCGTCGATGCCGCCGACTACGCCCGCATGATGAAGGTGAAGCCGGCGTTGTTCGACAAAGTCATCACCGCGATCAAGACGCTCGTCGAAGTGCGTGGCGATTCGATCTATCCGTCGATCGTGACCCAGTTCCTCCTCGACCGCTCGAACGTCACGCGCATGGTCGAGATGTACGACGTCGGCCGCTCGCTGGGCGTCGATCGCATCGCCATGAACGCGGTCCTCGAAATCCCGCGCGAGCGCATCGACCGCGAGCTGCTACTCCGCCCCGAGGATGCCGAACTGGCCGAGCCGTACGTCGAGGAAGTGATGCGCAAGGATTCCGACATCGGCCTGCTCCAGATCGACTTCGCCGTCTACGGCTGGAACACGATGATGACCGCCGTCCGCGAACGTGTTGGTGTCGTGCAGACCAACATGTATCCCGTCGCGCCCTCCTTCAAAGACCGCAACGACGGCTGCTTTTTCGCCTGGTACACCGCCGCCGTCACCGGCAACGGCGACATCCGCCCCTGCTGCCTCCTCCTCAATCCCGACGTCCCGCCCCTCGGCAACATCCACGAGAAGTCGATCACCGAGCACTGGCGCGGTCCCGCCTTCCAGCAGATGCGCGACGAGATGCGCGAAGTCCTCCTCCGCCGCGGCAAGATCGAATACGACCCGAAACGCTTCCAGATCCTGAAGGAAGTCTGCGTCAAGCCCGGCCTCTGCTGGCTGAAGAACATGTACTTCAAAGTCGACGAGGAGTTCTACGCCGAGCTCGATGCGAAGCTGGAAGCAGTCCGCAAAAAAGAGGTCCGCTGGATCGGCACCCCGAAGCAGGTCAAACGCCGCGCCGACGTCTTCCTCTACGATCACCCGAAGGTCAAAGAGTTCATCAACACCGACCACTGGCGCCGGACCTACGACTGGCTGCGCGACTCGTCGCGACCGCTGCGGGTAGCGCTGAAACGCCACCTCCGCATCAACCTCACCGACGCCGCGTAGTACAATCCCCGCCCTTCCTGTCGCGCCCATAGCTCAGCTGGATAGAGCGTCAGCCTCCGGAGCTGAAGGTCGTAGGTTCGAATCCTACTGGGCGCACCAAGGTCGGTTTTGGGCCTGCGCTATCCTAGGCTCCGATGACCGCTTCTCTGCCGCAGTCACATCACGATTACACGTTTGCCGACTACCTCGTGCTCGAGCGCGACAGTGAGGTCAAGCATGAATTCGACGCGGGCGAAATCCTGGCGATGTCCGGCGGGACGGCGCGGCACAGCGCCCTGGCTGCAAACATTGTCATCGCACTCGGAACGACGCGCCCGGCCGGCTGCACCGTCTTTCAATCCGACATGCGAGTCCGCGTCGCCGCAACCGGCCGCGCAACTTATCCCGACGTCTCGATGGTCTGCGGTCCGATTGAATACGATCCGGAGGACGCCGCGCACACCACGATCACGAATCCAGTGCTGCTCGTCGAGGTCCTGTCGGTCACGACCGAGAAAGGCGATCGGGGCAACAAGTGGATGCACTATCAGCGCATCTCGTCGCTTCAGGAGTACGTCCTGGTGAGCCAGGACTCTCGTGTCGAGATCTTCCGCCGCACGCTATCGGGCACGTGGGAGTACGTCGAGGTGCGAGAAGGAAGAATTCACCTCGCCTCCGGGCCAACGCTCGATCTAGCCACGATATACGCCGATCTTCCGCTCTGAAGCCTGCTGGTCGATCACTCGCTACACCGGCACCGACCGCAGTGCGAGCAGCTTCGATTCGACGATGAGCATCAGATCGCGGTCCTTTGAAAGAATCAGCGCATCGTGATGCGCGGCGAGGTTTGCGATCACGCAGCCGATTGTGGAACGGATGGTAATTCCACGGGCATGCAAGCGGCGGAACAGGTCGGCCGCCTCGAGATAGGTGTCCGGCTCCTTTGGCGACAGCCAATCCATCTCGCGAAAGTGCCGTTCGATATTCACACGGCTCTTTGTCTGCCGTAAACCCCGCAGAACCTCGGACACAATGAGACCGCAGGTGACGACATCCGCCTCTTCGCGGATCAGGTGCGCGAGCGTTTCGGCCTGCGGGCTGGGATGCCCGTTGAAGAAGTCGACCCAGACCGAGGTGTCGACCAGAATTCTCATCGGCGTTTCCGGAGATCGTCGACGTTGCCGGTCCACTCGACCTTGCCGCGGAGATCGAGAAGCTGCCGTCGCCGCTTGGCGCGGGCGAAGCGGCGGAGCGCCTCATTCACAACCTCCGTCTTCGTCCGCCCTTCAGCAACCTTCATCGCCGCTTCAAGCGCGACATCATCGAGATTAAGCGTTGTCCTCATTCGTCTGCGCTCCGGTGCATATCGTAACGCGATTCGTATGCACGTTCGCGCATCACGGACATTGACGCATACCAGGCACGACCTCAGCATTACGCTTTGTCAATGGCTGCACCCCAGAGCGATGAATCCCCTCCCCTGAAGTTCCGCATTCTTCGCGCCGTCCCGGTTCTCGTCGTGCTCGGGTTGCTCGTTCACTTCCTTCTTCCGCGGCTCGACACGATCGAGGACTCGCTGATCACGCTGCGGACGCTCAAACCTTGGGCGATTGGGTTGAGCTTGATCATGGAGGTGCTCAGCTACGTTGCGAATGGGGCGTTGCTGCAATCGGTCATTCAGATGGCGGGCGAGCGGATGTCGTTGCGGCGGGCTGCAGCGATTGAGATTGGGGCGGGGTCGGTGGCGTTGGTCGCGGCGGGCGCGCTTGGGTTCGGTGCGGCGATCTACAAGTGGACGTCGAAGCGCGGCGTGGACGCGGATGCAGCGCTGCTGGCGAGCTGGTTGCCGTCGGTGTTTGACGCGGCGGCGTTGGTCTTGTTCGCCCTGGTCGGAGCGATCGAGCTCCTTCACCTGCATCAGCTTTCGCGCGTGACGGTGGTGGCGTTGTCGGTCGTGGTTTCGGTACTGACGATCGGCATCGGCGGAGCGATTGCGCTTCTCGCGCGGAACGATTGGCTTCGCGCGCTCGCAAAACAGTCCGCGCGGTTGATCAAGCGCTTCCGGCCGAAGTGGGATGACGCTGGGCTGATCGCGGCGGTCGAGACCACGTCGGAGATGTGGGAGAAGATGCGCGGAGGCGGGTGGGTGCGGCCTGCGTCGTGTTCGATGATGGTGCTGACGTTCGATCTTCTTTGTCTTCGCTACGCCTTCCTCGCGGCGGGACATTCGCTCCACCTCTCCCTGCTACTCGCCGGCTACGGCGTCCCGCTGCTCCTCGGCCGCGCCAGTTTTCTGCCGGGCGGAATCGCGGTGGTGGAGGTTGCCATGACTGCGTTGTACGGAGGCCTCGGCGTTCCGGCCAGCATCGCGGTCGTCGCGGTTCTGACTTACCGGCTCATTTCGTTCTGGCTGCCGGCGCTCGCCGGGATCCCGATCGCCGTCACGCTCCAGTCGCCGCGCCGGTGAACCGCCAAGAATGCTATTCAGCGCTTGTCGTCCGAAGCCGCGAAGAGTTTCACAAACAAAGCGCGATCGGCAAAGAGGGCGATTTGACTATGGGTCTGCCATCCGTCCGCGCCGCTTCTGACCGCCAGCGGGCTCCAGACGAGGTGGAGGTTTATATCCGTTCCCGCATGGTGCCAGAACGCTTCGAAAGCGGGATTAACGACATTGATACCGGACGCGCCGCGGCCGGATACACCGGCGACTGTCAACATGGCGCGGACAAGGACCGGCCCCAGCGCCTTCCCCGGAAAACGGTTCGTGTAAGCGAACTCGTTCTGCGCCCGGTTGGAGGTCGTTCCTGTGGTCGCTATTCTCGCGTAGGAGAGCGAGCCCCACACGTCATGACCTCTCACACGAAAGTACGTGTCCGCATCGAGTCCGAAAGATCGCTCCCGGCCTGAGAGATGCGACATCTCTCCCGTCGCGATGGAGGTGAGATCGGTATCGATTCGCTGGTAGCTCGCTGTGAACCGATATCGCAGCATGGGCTGCGTTAGGCCGGTACCGACAGCGTGATACCAAGCGATCTGCACGGTGTTTTTACCACCCGGAGGCGGCGCGGCCGGTATGGAGTCACGGCCAGGCGGAGTTGGAAAATAGATTGGTTTGCCATTGCACTGGCAAACGCTCTTCGGCATGTCTTTGCCGAATACCTGGCTGTACTTGTAGTCGAGCTGAACATGCCCCCAGTAAAGACTATTCGCGAGATGAAGGAAGCCGGTGTTTTGATGAAGAGGCCGATAGTCGTTGACGGAGCCACTGGCGCCACCGAGAACAAGGCTTGATACGAATAGAGTTCCTGAATTGTCGCGAGCATCGACGAAATCATCGGGATCGAAGATCGGACGCTGCTGCGCCGTAACAGTCGTAGCGGCCACCATGGCCAAGAATCCGCAGAGCAGGACACGGCTACTCATCATTTTCCCGCCGGCTCGGGCTGCGGCATCACCGTCATGGTGAGCTTCGTCAACTTCGCGTCGTCGAGGTTCTTGAAGTCGAGCTTCGAGGCAGGCACCGAAAAACTCGGTGCCGCGCATGTCTTTGCCTGGCTACGCAACTCGCGGAGGGCGTCGACGACGGCCCCTTTCTCGAACACCACTAACTCATCGGAGTTTGGCTTCGCGTATTTTCTCGCGACCGGGTCATTGATCACGAAACCACAAGCCCTCCGATTCGGTACATCGGGAGCGATCTGCAGATGGAGATTCTCCTTCTGGTACTGCACATCATTGATCGTGCCGAGAAGTAACGCTCCTTCCGAGCAATCGACCGATCCTCTCTTGCCACGCAACTCGCGCACGTAACTGAGACTCACGGGTGCTTCGGGGGGATCCGCTCGGATCGACACTTGGTGCACCGGAAGATCGGTTGGACACGTGGAAAATACGAACTGCGCCACCCACCGCTGGCGTTTACTTGGATCAGGATCATCTCGCTCGATCCGCGTCGCCTGGTGGCAATCGGTACGCCACGCGGGCTTAGGACCCATGCGAAGACTGACGTGGCCCTTCCGTGCGTTAAACCGGGTTGTCGTATCGAAGATCAAATCGTTCTGGTTCAACCTCGGATGAATCTCTTCGTCCACATCATCGGCAACCACGAGCACTTCAGCGGGCAGTTTACAGAGCCCAGTCAGGACGATCCTCACTGTGTTGACCGTAGTGCGTTCATCAACAGACTCCGCGGGCGGCAGAGAAGCAGTCGGTCTCGCGGAACTGGTCTGTCCGTCAGCGGCTGCAATGCCTGCAAGGACTAAAACTGCAGCGAACCAGAAAGGGGAGGAAATTCTAATCATCTTAGATGCCTCGATCGGTCAGTTTTTCATTGATAAGCTCTCGAATAAATGAGACTGGCATGGTTTGAGGCAGCGAGTGCTCAACACCATTCGACTCCTTGAACTTGATCCATAGCGTCACCTGCGTCAGTCGCTGAGTATTTTCAGCTTTGAGCATCGACAGGATCTCCTCTTTGTTGTAGGGCTCAGAGGTCGTCGGGTTCTTCTTCGTGCCCAGACCGCGAGGTGTCAGGCCGACAGCGGCATGGCCAGACTCGATTACTACTTTGTTTTCGTCTCCGGCCATCGGCTCAAACGTAGCGTTTTCAAGCGGGAAACTGCCAAAATCCAACCGAGCCTCGACGATGCGCGACGGATTTCTCGGGGCGCTGTTCGAAGCGAGGACATATACGGCATCCTTGTCCGCGCGCACGATTTCGAATGATGTATTCGATGGTGTGCAGTGCTGGTAGAAAAAGGTCACTAATGCCACGACGGCACTCGACACAAGAACCGATATAAAAATCGACAGCGACTGACTGGACGTTGTCTTACGATCGGTGTTTTTTGTCTTTGTTTTGCGACTCATAGTCCTGGTCACAACAGACCTCCCTTACGAATCGCCGCCCACCCCACTCCGGCCAGCAGAACCGAGAGCACGACCATCCCCCACCAGGTAAGCGTGGGGCCGCCAACGGCGATGCAGATTGTGTAAGTGATAGGGTTGCAGATGCTGACGCCGTTGGCGTCGGTCACGGTTACGGTGAAGGTCGAACAGCCGGCTGAAGTCGGGATACCTGTGATCGTTGCGGTCGTCGGCGTGGTCTGCGTGAAGGTCAGGCCTGCGGGGAGCGGTCCGTACTCAGTGAACGTATACGGGGCTACGCCTCCGCTGGCGGTGAGCACCTCGTTGTAAAGGACGCCCGGCGTACCGCCCGGGAGCGTGGTTGGAGTGATCGTCACACCCGTTACGGTCAGTGTGTAGGTGATGCTTCCTGTACAGCCGGAATCGCTGGTAAACGTTACCGTAAAGAGATAGGTGCCCGGGACCGAGGGCGGTCCGCAGAGCATGCCGTCAGCGGAGAGAACCAGTCCTGGCGGCAGATCTGTGGCTGGCACTTTGAATGTTGTCTTGCCAACTGCGCAAATTGGCGAAAGCTGCACGCAATAGGGGCAGGAAGCGGTGGCGGGAGGGAGTGGGACCGGAGAAATCGGGATGGGCGGATAGGTAATGTTGATCGTGTAGTCGCGCGTGACGGAGCAGGCCGGATCCTCGTCAGCGGTTGCCCTGATCGTGAACGGATACGTCCCGCACTTCGTCGGCTTTCCTCGGATTACATTGCCGACCAACTCCAACCCCGGCGGGAGGGCATTGGCTGGCTCAATCGACAGTGTGTACGGCGGGTCGCATCCATCGACCGTAATCGGTTGGTCGTATTGCGAGCACACCTGGCCATCCGGAAGCGTCGGCGGCGAAATCGAGATCTCCTCGCATTTCACCACGATTTTGTAGAGCTGGCTGACGCTCCCGTCCGACACGGTGAATGTGTACTCGCCGCTTTCTTTGGGTGTCCAAGTGAGGAGGCCCGTTGCCGCACTGAGGTTCGGCAGCGAGCCGCCCAGCGGGCCGGTCGGAGTCAGAACGAAGTTATGAGAGAGAGGGCAGCCGTCGCCGAACTTCACCATGTATTGGACGCACGCCATCGCTGGTGTGAGGACAAACGGCACGCTTGGCGTCGGCGGAATCGCCGACGGAAAAATCGCCGTGGTGTCAGGACAGACGATCTTGATCGTGTAGGTCTGCGTGCCGAAACAGACGCGCGTAGCGTCGGTGGCCGTAATCGTGATCGTGAAACTGCCCGCGGCGGTCGGCGTTCCGGACAGCACGCCTTCAGACGAGAGATTCAGTTTCGGAAGCGTTCCCAAAAGCGGTGGCTGCGAAACAGCAGTGAAGGTATAGGGCTTAATTCCTCCGTCGGCGATGATCGTGAATGAACCATACGGCGTTCCCTGGACTCCGTCGGGAAGAGTTGCCGGCGCCAGCGTGATGTGACCGCAGCAGAGGGAGACGTTGTTGCCATCCGGCGACACCACGCCCTGCGCGAGGAGCCGGCCGGAGACGGTCGCGCCGGCGTGCAGGGTGATGTCCTTGCGAGCCAGAACGTTTCCGAGGAACGCTGTGTCCGCGCCGATGGTGATTGAGTCACCAATCTGCCAGAAGATGTTGTTCTCGTAGCCGCCGTTGATCACGCGCACCGAGGAGCCGGCGGCGGTCGTGAGCGTCGCGCCGATCTTGAAAATCCAGACGGCGTTGGGATCGTTTGCGGCGTCGAGGATGAGAGGGCCGGTCAATTGCGCGGTCGACGTAAAACAGTAGACTCCGGGGCCGAGAGTCAATCCACTGATGGCGGTACTCAAAGTCTGAGTACACGTTCGGGTGCCCAGATTGTTGTAAGCCGATGTGGCGTCGCGTTGGGCCTGCCGCGCTACCGAATCATTGCGATAAGTCGCGCCGACCTTCACGGTGATCGATCCGCTGATCGTATTTCCGGGGCTGACGCCGAGGTTGCCGGTGACGACCGTCGATCCGGTGCTTGTGACCGACGAGCCGCCCAGGACTGCGAAGCTGTCGGCGGCGCCGAGAGATGGCGGAACGGGCGATTGGCCGCGGAGAAGCGTGGGAGCTCCCGCGATCGCAAAAAACCACAGTCCGAGGCGGAGCCTCGAATGAAGCCGCATGACGGATTTCCCGCCTCACCCTCTGACGACGGTTCGTTGGTTGACCGTGAACGCGCAAGCGCCAGAGACGGTTAGGGAACCGACTCTCGCGCACCAGGACCCGGTAAGTAGTGTATTCCGGCATGATAGCGTTTCATGCATTCCTGAAACAATTGGCGGCAGCCAGTTTTCTGCCGGGCGGGATCGCGGTCGTGGAAGCTGCCGGGGGGAAATCAGAAGAAGTCGTGATCGACAGGGCCGGACTCGTTTTGATCCGCAGATGACGCAGATGGGACGCAGATCGCGTTTTAGAAGAGGCTTCTGACCTTTTCGAAAAGTCTTTTTGACCTTTTCCAAGAGGTTCCGGGGGGTTTCGAAGAGGCTCCAGACCTTTTCGAATAGATGTTTCGACGTCTTCCAAAAGGTCCCGGACCATTTGGAAAAGGCTCCAGACCTTTTCGAAGAGGCTCCAGACCTTTTGGAAGAGGCATTCGGACATTTCCCAAAAGGTCCTGGACCTTTTCGAAGAGGTATCCGGACCTCTCAAAGAGGTGTGGCGCGTTTTAGAAGATGGCTCAGGCGTTTTGAAATCAATGTTCCGGCGCCGGTCCCTCGGATGCGGTCACGTCCGGCACCGTGTGGCCGCGGTGGCAGGTGTTGCAGGTGATCGTCTGGCCGTGGGGGTTGACGGCCTTCGCGATCTGGTCGTTGGCGCCGCGGGTCATGCGCATCATGGCGCGGGCGACGTTCTTTTCGGGTTTGGCATCCGAGGCGAAGTCGAGTTGCTCTTTGGATCCGGGGGGGTTGGAGACGTGGCAGTGATCGCAGCGCGTGCCGAGGGCTTTGGCGAATCCGCGCATGTTGGCGATGAGTTCGTCGTGGCTGATGTTCTGCGGGAAAACCTGGAGATTGTGAAACTCGCCGGTGTCGGCGGCGCGTGATGCTTGCGCTTTCTGTTGCTGCATGGCCGCGCAGGCCGCGAGAAGAAGTCCGAGTCCGAGGGCGAGAGTGCGTACGACGTTCGACATACCGCGAGTTCCTCCGGCCGGCGATTCTGCAAAAGCCGCGCGCGAATGGCAAGGTAAGGTTTGGTTAACGAAGTTAGCTCTTAGCTCTTAGCTGTTAGCTCTGAGGAAAACCGGCAACTCCCGACTCCAGACTCCCGACAGCCGACAGCCGACAGCCGACAGCAAAGGCTAAGAGCCAAGAGCCAAAGCTACCACCCGATCCCGTAGTCCTCGCCGTGATTGCTCGATCCGCCCCACAGCGTGCCGTGGGCGCGGTCGATCATGATGGCGTTGATGGGACCAGAGGTGCGGTCCTCGAACGTCATCGTGTAGCCCATGCGGCGGAGTTCGCCGCGGACCCAGGGCGGTTCGGCGGAGTTGAGGAGAATGTTGCCGGGCTTGATGTCGTGCGCGCCGAAGGAACTGTGCATCTGGAAACTGTTGATGTTCGGAGCCTCGGTCGCTTCCTGAATGGTCATCCCGAATTCGACGACGTCGAGGAAGAACTGGAGGAGGTTCTGATCCTGGCTGTCGCCGCCCTGGACGGAGAAGACCAGCCATGGCGCGGCGTCTTTGAGGGCGAGCGTCGGCGTGAGCGTGACGCGCGGATGCTTGCCCGGCGCGACCACGTTGTACGGACCTTCGGCCGGATCGAGGACGAAGCTCTGCATCCGTTCGCTGAGGCCGACGCCGGTGTTGCCGGCGACGACGGCGGGCAGCCAGCCGCCGCTCGGTGTGACCGATACCGCCCACCCTTCCGCGTCGGCTGCTTCGACCGAGGTCGTGCCGGCGTAGAAGGCGAAGAGGTAGTCGTCGGAAAGCGACGGTGTGGCTCGCAGGAACTCGTTGCGGCGAAGTGCGCCCGATTCCGGCGTGCCGGCCGGCTTCGGCGTGGGTTTTGGCGCGTCCCAGTTTTTCAGAAGATCGGGATACGGATTCACCGTGCGCTGATACGGATACGGATCGCCCGGCTTGATCTTCGGATCGTTGTGATCGGCGTTGATGAGTTTCGCGCGCTCCTTCGCGTAATCCTTGGAGAGAAGGCCGAGGACCGGCTTCGGCGGATCGACATAGATGTCGCCGTAGTAGAAATCGCGGTCGGCCCAGGCCAAGCTCATCGACTGGTAGACGGTGTTGATGTAGCGCGGCGAGTTGTAGCCCATCGACTTGAGGTCGAAGTTCTCGAGGATGTTGAGCGCCTGCAGCATGGCTGGGCCTTGCGTCCAGACATTGAGCTTGTAGACGTCGATGCCTTTGTAGTTCGTCGAGACCGGCTCCTCGATCCGCACTTTCCAGTTCGCCAGATCCTCCTCGGTGAACAGGCCGCCCTGCTCGCGCGTGCCGCGGACGATTTCTTTGGCGATGTCGCCTTTGTAGAAGCGATCGTAGGCGGCGTAGATGGCGTCCTTGCGGGATTTCCCCTTCTTCAACGCCTGCTGTTCGGTGTCGACGAGTTTCCGAAGCGTCGCGGCGAGATCGGGCTGGCGGAACATCTCGCCGGCGTACGGGCCGGGATGTTTGGCGTCGTCGGCGTGAGTGAAAAAGACTTTTTTTGAGTACGGCCAGTTCTTCAGCTTCTCTTTGTTGCGGTCGATCGTGCCGGCTGACTGTCCCTCGATCGCGTAGCCGTCAGCCATCTCGATGGCGGGGCCGAGGACATCTTTCAACGACAGGCGGCCGTACTCCGCGACCATGGTCATGATGCCGCCGGGCGTTCCGGGAGTGACGGCGGCGAGGACACCTTCATCGGGCGGATGCGTGAAGCCTTTCGCTTTGTAGAACTCGGGCGTGGCGCCCGTCGGAGCGACGCCGAGAGCGTTGATGCCGATGACTTTTTTCGTGTGCGGATCGTAGATGAGGGCCTGCGTCTCGCCGCCCCAGGAAAGCGTGTCCCACATCGTGCAGTCGGCGGCGATCATGGCCGCTGCGGCATCGACGGCGTTGCCGCCCTTCTGAAAAATCATCGCGCCGGCTGTGGCGCCGAGCGGCTTGCCGGTGACGGCCATCCAGTGCGAGCCGTGCAGCGGCGGCTTCTGCGTGCGCATCAGCGTCTGCTGTGCGAATGCCGAGGCGGCGAGGAACGTGAGAAGAAGGGCGATGCGCGTTTTCATCGCCGCGTATCGTAGAACAAGGAGAAAACCTCTTCACCACAAAGACACAGAGGACACAAAGAGATCCCTTTGTGTCCTCTGTGTCTTTGTGGTGGAAACGATTTAGGGCGACACTTCGAGCAACTCGAAACTTCCCGGCACTACGGGTGGACGCGGACGGGGGTTCTTCTCCGTCGGCGCCGGAGCGTCGCCGAACTTCGCGGCTGGGAGGAAAACGTGATGGGTCTTCGGGTCGAGCGCCATCGTGCGTGCGCTGCGTTGCGTGGCCACGTTGTCGACGACGTCGTATTTGTCGGGTGACGCTTCGTGGACGACGGTCAGCGTCGCGCTCTGGCCGTTGGAGGCGAAGGCAAGCTGGCGCTCGTCATCGAAGGCCGCGGCGTCGGTGCCTTTGCCGGTCGAGACGGTCGTGACAACGTGACCGTTCGTCGAGTCGACGACGGCCATCATCTCGTTTTCGCAAACGGTGAAGAGACGATGGTGCTTGCGATCGATGGCCAGGCCACTCGGCGACTCGCAGGGTGCGAGTTTCCACCGCGCCGTAACGACATTCTGCTTCGCATCGATCGAGACCAGTTCGCTCGTATCTTCGACATTGACGAACACCCGGCCCGCGCCATCGCTCACACCGAATTCCGGCTTGCCGCCGAGGTCGATCGTGACGACGACTTTGCCGTGCGTGTCGAACACCGTCGCGTTCTTTCCGCGGCCGTTGAACGTGAACACGTGCTTCGTCGACGGCTCGAACAGGATCGCGTCGGGGTTGTCGCCGGTGGTCTTCACGTCGTTGATGCGGTTGAGCGTCTTCAGATCGAAGATCGACATCATGCTCACGCGTCCGCTGGAGATGAATCCGCGTCCGCCGTCGTGATCGATGGCGATGCCGTGCACGCCGAGGGTGTCGGGGATGAGGCCGACGACCTTGCCGGCGTCGATGTCGACGACTTCCACGCGATCACCGTGGGAAACGTACGCGCGGCGCGCGGCGGCGTCGATCGCGACGTAGTCCCAACCGCCGGTGCCGCCGATCGGGATGTGCCGCGAGACGTGCCAGGCGGCGAATGCGGTCGCAGCGACAGTGAGCGAGAGGAAAACGACGAGCGCGCGTTTCATGGGCGCGGAAGGTATCGCCGAACAGATAACGGCGCAATAAATCTGGCTAGGAAGCCACTGCAGGCTCGCGCACTTCGAACCAAACCCTGCTCGTGATCGCAACCACGATCAGATCGAGCAGGATGTAGAGGATCCCTACTCCGCTCGGCGGATTCGCCGAATGCAACCCGAGGAACGGTACCTCGGGCGCCCATCTCCAGTTGCCGATCGCCGTCCCCACGAGCTCGAGGATGATCGTGTAGACGAAGCAGGCTGACAGCAGCAGGCGATTCTTCGAGACGGAGATGAGCGCGACGGCGCCGAGCCACCAGAGAAAGCCCCAGACGTCGTGTTTGAATCCGAGGCTGGCGACGGCGAGGACGCTGCCGGCGATCACCACCCAACGCGTGATCATCGCGCCGCGCATTCTTACCGCCTGCTGTCGCGCCGTTTCGGCGGCGAGCGTGTAGAAGAGTCCGTGGCCCGGCGGAACGTAGAGCGGAATGACGGCGTGCCGATACGAGTACAGGCCCCATCCGATCGACAGCACCACCTCCCCGATGGTCGCCACGATCACGCAACAAACGATCTGCCGTAACTGAACCTGCGACGTGCGCGCGAAGAACCAGAGGAAAAGCAGGGTGGCGGTGCCGAGGGCGAGCTGCTGCGGAAGGCCATCGCGATCGAGCAGGAGCAGCGTGATCATGAAGACCGCGGATGCGGTGACGAAGGTGACGAAGCGCGATTCCATCGGGACGTTCCGCGCAGTCTACGGCCTGCCGGATGAAACGGATTCGGCGAAGGCACCACTATTGGTTGATCGCGATCACATCCGCTTCGAAGGTGCAGACGTAGTTTTGCTCATAAGACCTTTTTCACGCGGAGGCGCGGAGACGCGGAGGGAGGCCATTCTCCGCGGCTCCGCGGCTCCGAGTGAAAAGCTTTATTTGAGGTAGCACGCTATAATCCGCGGCTTCACCGTCCAGAGAGGGAACGCGTCCGCGATTGCGTTGACGTGTGTTCAAAAAGGGAGAGGTTCATGTCCAAGGTTCTGCGAGTGTTCGTACTCGCCGCGCTTGGCGCGGTTGCGCCGGCGGCGTTGTTTGCCACGAACGTCGATCTGCGCGTCGTCAGTGTCACAGGCTCGCCGAATCCGATCACGCTCAACACCGGCAACATCACCTACACGGTCCAGGTCTTCAACGCCGAGAGCACCACCGCCGGGACGAGCCCTGTCCTCACCAGCACCATTCCTTCGAGCTCAACCTACCTCTCCTCCTCGGCCACCGGCGGCGGAAGCTGCTCGCAGTCGGCCGGAGTCGTGACCTGCAACTGGACGTCGATTCCAGCTTCGAGCAATTACTTCGTGACGATCGTCGTCACGCCGACGGCTGGCGGATCGCTGACGCTGTCGTCATCCGTGTCAGGTGCCGATCCTGATCCGACGCCGGCCAACAACACGGCCAGCGGATCGGTGACGGTGAACGACCAGATCGACCTGCGCGTCGTCAGCGTCACCGGATCGCCGAATCCGATCACGCTCAACACCGGCAACGTCACGTACACCACCCAGCTCTTCAACAACAGCACCTCGCAGGGAACGGGCACGGTGCTGACGATGACCATCCCTTCGGCCTCGACGTTCGTTTCGGCGTCGGTCACCGGCGGCGGGAGTTGCTCCCAAACATCCGGCGTGGTGACCTGCAACTGGACGTCGATCGGAGCGTCGGTCAACTACTTCGCAACGGTGGTCGTCACGCCGACCGCGGGCGGAACGGCGACCCTGTCGGCCAGCGCCTCAGGCACCGAGGCGGACTCGAATAACGCGAACAACACGGCCAGCGGATCGGTGACGGTGAACGACCAGATCGATCTGCGCGTGGTCAGCGTCACCGGGTCGCCGAATCCGATCACGCTGAACACCGGCAACGTCACGTACACCACGCAGCTGTTCAATAACAGCACCTCGCAGGGGACGGGCACGGTGCTGACGATGACCATCCCGTCGGCCTCAACGTACGTTTCCGCGTCGGTCACGGGCGGCGGGAGCTGCTCGCAGTCGGCCGGCGTCGTCACCTGCAACTGGACGTCAATCGGAGCATCAGTCAACTACTTCGCCACCGTCGTCGTCACGCCGACTGCCGGAGGAACGGCGACCCTGTCGGCCACGGCCTCGGGCACCGAGCCCGATTCGAACAACGCCAACAACACGGCCAGCGGATCGGTGACGGTGAACGACCAGATCGACCTGCGCGTGGTCAGCGTCACCGGGTCGCCGAATCCGATCACGCTCAACACCGGCAACGTCACGTACACCACGCAGCTCTTCAACAACAGCACCTCGCAGGGAACGGGCACGGTGCTGACGATGACCATCCCTTCGGCCTCGACGTTCGTTTCGGCGTCGGTCACCGGCGGCGGGAGCTGCTCGCAATCGGCAGGCGTCGTGACCTGCAATTGGACCTCGATCGGAGCGTCGGTCAACTACTTCGCCACGGTCATCGTCACGCCGACCGCGGGCGGAACCGCGACACTGTCGGCCACCGCTTCCGGCACAGAGCCTGATTCGAACAACGCCAACAATACGGGCAGCGGATCGGTCACCGTGAACGACCAGATCGACCTGCGCATCGTCAGCGTCACCGGATCGCCGAACCCGATCACGCTCAATACCGGCAACGTCACGTACACGACACAGCTCTTCAACAACAGCACCTCGCAAGGAACGGGCACGACCCTGACGTTGACTATCCCGGCTGCTTCCACCTTCGTTTCGGCGTCGGTGACCGGCGGCGGGAGCTGCTCGCAGTCGGCGGGCGTCGTGACCTGCAACTGGACGTCGATCGGAGCATCGGTCAACTACTTCGCAACGGTCGTCGTCACGCCCACCGCCGGCGGGACGGCGACGCTGTCGGCCAGCGCATCCGGCACCGAGCCCGATTCGAACAACGCCAACAATACGGGCAGCGGATCGGTCACGGTCAACGACCAGATCGACCTGCGCGTCGTCGGCATCAGCGGCACGCCCGATCCGGTCACCTTCGCCGGCGGCAACGTCACCTTCACCATCCAGCTGTTCAACAACAGCACCTCGCAGGGGACGAACCCGGTCCTGACCGTGACGCTCCCGTCGAACTCGACCTACGTCTCCTCCACGCCGACGAACAGCGGAACGTGTACGCCATCCGCCGGGACGGTGATCTGCAGCTGGAGCTCGATCGGTTCGTCGGTGAACTTCTTCCCGTCGATCGTCGTCACGCCGACCATTCCCGGAACGCTCACGCTGTCGGCAAGCGCAAGCGGCACGCAGCCCGACCCGAACAGCGCCAACAACAGCGCCAGCAAGACCACCACCGTGACGCCGACATCGTGCACGGCTATCCCCAGCGGCGCCGCGGCGTGGTACCGCGCCGAGAACAACGGCGTCGATTCGGCCGGCCCGAATTTCGCCACCGCCAGCGGCGGCGCAACGTACACGTCCGGCAAGGCCGGTCAGGCCTTCAGCTTCGACGGCGTCAACGACTCCGTGAACGCTCCGATGTCCGCCAGTCTGCAACTCACGACTGGAGCGACCGTCGAGTTCTGGATGAAAGGCGATCCCTCCAATAGTCTGACCAGCTGCTGCCAGGGGTTGGTAGCCACCGACATGTACGCGGTGGAGATCGCGAGCGGCGGCATCCATTTTGGGCTCAGCACCGACAACGGCGTGACGCAGCCATTCCCCAGCAGCGGCGTAGTCGCGATCAGCACGAATCAGTGGCACCACATCGCCGGGACGTATGACGGCGCGACGATCGCGCTCTACATCGACGGCGTTCTGGCGGCGAGCAGCGCGCACACCGGAACGATTTCATCGAACAGCGGCTTCCTCTCCATCGGCTCCGAAGATGGACGCACCGGCACATGCCCCGCCTGCGTCGGAACGCGCTACTACAAGGGTCTGATCGATGAAGTCACCGTCTACAATCGCGCGCTGACAGCGACGGAGATCCAGACCGTCTTCGGCGCCGGAACGTTCGGCAAGTGCTACGTCGCCGCGCCCGCGCCGGCCATCGCCGGCTTCACGCCGAGCTCCGGCAACACGGGAGCGAGCGTCGTCATCACCGGTACGGACTTTACGGCCGTCAGCGCCGTCAACTTCAACGGCGTCGCGGCCACCTTCACCGGCAACAGCAGCACGCAGATCACGGCCACGGTTCCCGCGGGCGCCACGACCGGCACCATCTCGGTCGTTGCCGGCGGCGGAACCGCCACCAGCGCAGCCCCCTTCACCGTCTTCACTACCGCGCACTGGATCAACAGCAGCGGCGGCAACTGGAACACCGCCTCGAACTGGTCGACCGGCACCGTCCCGACGGCAGCGAACAACGTGGTCATCGACGCCAACGGCACCTACACGGTCAACCTCGACGTCAATCCCGCCTTCAACACGCTCACCGTCGGCGGCGGCACCGGCACGCAGACGCTCGACCTCGGATTCAGCCACGACCTCACCTTCACGAATCCCGGAACCGTCACCGCCAGCGGCGCGCTGACGTTCGGCAGCGGCCGGCTCCTCGGCGCAGGACCGCTGACCGTGAACGGCACGATGAACTGGACCGCCGACAGCGAGATGGACACCACGCTCACCATCGCTACAGGCGGGACGCTGAACGTCAGCGGCGCCGGCACCCGCCACCTCAACGGCGGGACGCTCAACAACGGCGGCACGGTCAACTGGAGCGGCGGCAACAACTTCTCCGTCTATAACGCCGGCGTCATCAACAACCTGGCGACGGGGTTGTTTGTCACTACGAACGACCAGATCATCTACCAGAGTTGCTGCGCCGTCGGACAGGCGTTCAACAACGCCGGTACGTTCCGGAAGACGGTAGCCACGGGGACGACCACGATCTCCTCGAACGGCTTCAACAACACCGGCACGGTCGACATCCAGAGCGGCACGTTCAATCCCTCATCCGGCGGAACGAGTAGCGGCATCTTCAACGCCACCTCGCCGGGCACGATCCTTTTCAGCAGCAACGTCTACACGCTCGGCGCCGGCGCCACGCTCACGGGCACGGGCAATTTCCAGATCAACAGCTCGCAACTGAACGTCTCCGCCGCCGGGATCACCGTCAACCACATGACGCTGGCCGGCGGCAATCTGAACATCAACAGCGGCGCGTCGGTCAGCACGACGGCGGCCGGCGTCATCGACTGGAGCTCCGACGCGACCCTCAGCGGCGCCGGCACGCTGAACGTGGTCAACGGCAGCACGCTGAACTTCAGCGGCAGCGGGACGCGCTACATCGGCGGCGGAACCATCAACAACAGCGGCACGATCAACTGGACGGGCGGCAACAATCTCTCCATCTACGACTCCGGCGTCATCAACAATCTGGCCGGCGCACTTTTCCTGGCGACGAACGACCAGATCATCTATGTGCATTGCTGTGCCGGCGGCCAGGCCTTCAACAACGCCGGTACGTTCCGGAAGACCACCGCCACGAACACGACCACGATTCAGTCCAACGGTTTCACCAACAGCGGCACCGTCGACGTCCAGAGCGGAACGCTCAACTTCACTTCCGGCGGCACGAGCACCGCGGTCTTCAATGCCGGTGCCGCGGGGCGGTTCCTCTTCAACGGCACGGCCTACACGCTCAGCGGCGCTGCGACGCTGACCGGAACCGGCAACTTCGAGATCAACGGCGGGACGCTCAACGTCACCGGCTCAGCGATCTCTGTAAACCACCTGACCATGAGCGGCGGCACGCTCAACGTCACCGGCGCGATCAGCACCACGTCCACCGGCGTCGTCGACTGGAGCTCGGACGCCGTCCTCGCCGGCGGCGGCTCGCTCACCATCGCCTCCGCTGCGACGATGAACGTCACCGGCAGCGGCACGCGCTACATCGACGGCGGGACGCTCAACAACGACGGCACCGTCAACTGGAGCGGCGGCAACAACCTCTCCGTCTACAACTCCGGCGTCATCAACAACCACGCCTCGGGGTTGTTCAGCGTCAAGAACGACCAGATCATCTATCAGCACTGCTGCGCCGGCGGACAGGCGTTCAACAATGCCGGCACGTTCCGGAAGAGCGTCGCCACCAACACGACCACGATTCAGTCCAACGGCTTCACCAACAGCGGCACCGTCGACGTCCAGAGCGGCACGCTCAGCTTCACCTCCGGCGGCACGAGCACCGCCATCGTCAACGCCGCATCGCCGGGCCACGTCGTCTTCAACAGTGCGGCCTACACGTTGTCCGGCGCAGCCACGCTCACCGGTTCGGGCAATTTCCAGATCAGCGGCGGACAGCTCAACGTCTCCGGCTCCGCCATCGCCCTCGACCACCTGACCATGAGCGGCGGCATCCTCAACGTCACCGGCGCGATCAGCACGTCGGCCTCCGGCGTCGTCGACTGGAGCTCCGACTCCGTCCTGACCGGCGCCGGCTCGATGACCATCGCCAGCGGCGGCACGCTCAACATCAACGGCGCCGGCACGCGCTACATCGACGGCGGAACGCTCAACAACGCGGGAACGATCAACTGGAGCGGCGGCAACAACCTCTCCATTTACAACTCCGGGCTGATCAACAACCAGAGCGGCGCTCTCTTCAACGTCACCAACGACCAGCTGGTCTACTTCCACTGCTGCTCCGCCGGCCAGGCGTTCAACAACTCCGGCACCTTCCGCAAGAGCAGCGCGACCGGCACCACCACCTTCTCCGGCATCGGATTCGCGAACTCCGGCACCTTGCAGCCGCAGAGCGGATTGATCCAATTCAATTCGAGCTTCACGAGCAGCGGATCGCCAACATACGATTTCGGCATCGGCAGCACCGCGACCTACGGACGGTTGTCCTTCGCGAACGCCGTCAACCTCACCGGCGCGCTCATCGCCGCGCCGGTCAACAGCTTCGTGCCGCAGGGCGGACAGCAGTTCACCATCATCACTTTCCCGTCCGGCACCGCCACGTTCTCGCCGAAGACGCTCACATTCGGCAGCGCGCCGGTGCGTTCGTTCGCCGACTCGTACAGCGCGACCGCGGTCACGCTGACCGCGAGCGGACCGGCGATCACGGCCGCGCTCTCGCCGAATCAGGGATCGGACGCCGGCGGAACTCCGGTCACCATCACCGGCAGCGGCTTCGTCAGCGGCGGATCGCTCGCGGTGAGTTTCGGCGGCAACGCCGCGACCGCAGTGACCTTCGTGAATTCGACCACGATCACCTGCACCACCCCCGCGCACGCGGCCGGCGTCGTCGACGTCGTCCTGACCAATGGCGACGGCCAGCCGACCACGGTCACGAACGGATTCACCTACCTTGCGCCGACCGACATCGCCATCAGCGGCAGTGCGCCGTCGACGGCGACCAATGGCGGCACATTCATCTACACCACCGTCGTCACCAACAACGGCCCCGCCGCGGCCGCGGGCGTCACCGCCACCATCACGCTGCCGCCGAACGTGACCCTCGGCTCCGCCACCTCGACGCAAGGCACGTGCAGCGGTGCGAACCCGGTCACCTGCGTGATCGGCGCGATGCCGGCCAGCGGCACCGCCACGCAGACCATCAACCTCACCGCCACCGGCTTCGGCACCGCCGTCCTCAACGCCTCCGCCGCGTCCACGCAATCGGATTCGAACAGCAGCAACAACAACACGACTTCGAGCGTCGCCATCGGCGGAACGTCCACGCTCTTCGTAACCACGAACGCCGACTCCGGCACCGGCTCGCTGCGCCAGGCCATCCTCGACGCCAACAACGCCACGGTCTGTACCGCCCCCTGCAGCATCGGGTTCAATCTCCCCGGCGCGCAGCGCACCATCACGCCGCCAACCTCGCTGCCCGCCATCACCTCCGCGAACGTCACCATCGACGCCACCACCCAGCCCGGCTACAGCGGCACGCCGCTGGTCACGCTCGACGGCAGCAGCAACCCCAATCCGAGCGCCGGCCTGCAGCTCAGCGGCGGCAGCGACACGGTCAAAGGCTTGAGCATCGTCCGCTTCCAGGGGTCAGCGATCGTCGTCGACACCCTCGGCAGCGACGTCATCGCCGCCAACTACCTCGGCCTCCAGGCCGACGGATCGACGCCGGGACAGAACGCCGGAGAAGGCATCCTGGTCACCACCCGCAACAACACCATCGGCGGCTCCAACGCCGCGTCGCGCAACGTCATCTCCGGCAACTTCGGCAGCGGCGTCGTACTGAAGGGTTCGACCGCCACCGGCAACGCCGTGCGCGGCAACTACATCGGCCTCAACGCCGCCGGTACGTCGAACGTCGCCAACATCACCGACGGCATCCAGATCCTCCTCGGCGCCAGCAACAACATCATCGGCGGAACGACCGCGGCCGACCGCAACGTCATCTCCGGCAACAACAACTCCGGCATCTACATCACCGGCAGCGTAGGTGCGGTCTGCAGCGGCAATCTGATCTCCGCGAACTTCATCGGCACTGACGCCGCCGGCAGCGCTTCGATCGGCAACAGCACCGGCGTCTTCCTCGGCACGGACGTTACGGGCAACACCATCGGCGGTACTGCCGCAGGCACCGGCAACACCATCGTCTCCAACACCACCGGCATCAGCTTCGATGGTCCCGGTGACGGCAATGCCATCCTCGGGAACAGCATCACCGGCAACAGCGGGATGACCATCGACCTCGGCAACAACGGTCCGACCGCGAACGACGCCGGCGACGCCGACACCGGCCCGAACGAGTTCCAGAACACGCCCACCTTCGTCGACGCCTCGATGGCCGGCAGCACGCTCACCGCGCATGTCAGCGTCGACTCCGCCTCGGTCGCGAACACCGCCGCGGTTCGCGTGGAGCTGTTCAAGAGCGACGCGTCCGGCGTCCACGCGGTCTCACTCCTCGCCTCGCAATGTTTCGCCGGCAACGCGCTGAGCGGAGTCGCGATCACCGTCAACAGCGCTCCGGTCGTCATCGGTGACAAGCTCGTCGCCACCGCCACCAGCTACGCCGACGCCAGCTGCTCGACGATTGCCGACGGAACCTCCGAGCTTTCGAGCGCAGCGACGATCACCACCTGCACGCCGCCGTCCGCGACCATCACCCCCAGCGGTCCGACCACCTTCTGCACCGGCGGCAGCGTCACGCTCACCGCATCCGCCGGCGCCTCGTACCAATGGCGCAACTTCGCCACCCCGATCGTCGGCGCCAACGCGCAGCAATACGTCGCCACGACTGCCGGAAGCTACACCGTGACCGTCACGAATGTCGGCGGCTGCTCGGCGACCTCGTCGCCAACCTCGGTCAGCGTCAACAACGCCGTCAACGTCACCATCTCCGCGGGCGGACCAACGACGTTCTGCAGCGGCGGCAGTGTCACCCTCACCGCGAACCCGAGCGGCGGCAGCGGCAGCTTCGCGTCGTATCAATGGCTGCTCAACGGAAATCCAATCGGCGGCGCGAACACGTCAACCTACAGCGCCACCGCAACCGGCAACTACAGCGTCACCGTCACCGACACCAACGGCTGCACCGGCACCTCCGCTCCGCAAAGCGTCAGCGTCACCACGCCACCCTCCGCCGCCATCAATGCACCGGCCTCGGTCTGCGCCAACAGCAGCGCCGGGGCGAACATCGTCAGCCCCGTCGGCGGCGCGACCTACACCTGGTCGGTCACCAACGGCAGCGTCACCTTCGGACAGGGAACGTCGTCGATCATCTTCTCCGCCGGCACGACCTCGCCGGTGTCGATCAGCGTCGTGGCCTCGCTGGGCGGCTGCACCTCCAGCGGCAGCGCCAGCGTTGCCGTCGGCGCCTTCACGCCGACGATCACCGGATCGAGCACGTTCTGCCCCGGCGGCAACACCACGCTCACCGCGTCCGCCGCAAACTCCTACCAGTGGTCATTGAACGGCAACCCGATCGGCGGCGCCACCGCGCAGACCTACGTCGCCAGCGCCGCAGGCAACTACAGCGTGACGGAGAGCAACGCCAGCGGCTGCAACGGAACCTCCGCGCCGTTCGCCGTTTCGCAGGCGCCGCTCGCGCCTCCCACGGTCACCTCCAGCGGCCCGACTACCTTCTGCAGCGGCGGCAGCGTGACGCTCACCTCGAGCGCCGCGGCCACGTACCAGTGGCTCATCAACGGATCACCGATCGGTGGCAGCACCTCGCAGTCGATCAACGCGACGGCCAGCGGCAACTACAGCGTCACCATCACCAGCGGAAGCTGCAGTGCGACCTCGTCCGCCGTCGCCGTCACCGTCAATCCCACTCCCGCCGTCACCATCACCGGCCCGGCCGCCGTCTGCGCGGGCGGCAGCGCCACGCTCGACGCCGGCGCAGGCTTCGCCACCTACGCCTGGTCCACCGGCGCCACCACCCAAACGATCACCGTCTCGCCCGCGTCAACGACCACCTACAGCGTGACGGTCACGAACAGCGGCTGCAGCGCCAGCGCCTCAAAGACGATCACCATCTCCTCCGGCGCGACCACCACCTCGATCCTCGCGCCCTCCTCGGTCGCTCCCAACTCCGCCGGCAACACCGCCTCGGTGCCGCCAGCGCAGAGCGGCTCGGCCTACAACTGGACCATTTCCGGCGGCATCATCACCAGCGGCAACGGCACGCCGTCGATCGTCTGGACGGCCGGAAACAGCGGCACGGCCACGATCGGCATCACCATCACCAGCGCCTCCTGTACCGCCTCCGGCAGCGTCAATGTCGCCATCAACGATTCCGCCGACGTCGCGCTGACGATGAGCGCCACTCCGAATCCCGTCCCCGCCGGCGGCACGCTCACCTTCACTCTGAACGCCATCAACAACGGCCCCAGCGACGCGCAGAACGTCACCGTCAGCAACAGCCTCTTCGGCGTCACCGCGGCCACCGCATCCGGCAACGGTTGGTCGTGTAACGTGAACGGTCTCTCCGTCGTCTGCACGCGCCCAACACTCGCCGCCGGTGCCGCCGCGACGATCACCATCGCCGCCACGGCCACCGGCAACAGCGCTGGCGACGCCGCAGCGATCAGCGCCGCCACCGGCGATCCGACCGCCAACAACAACAGCGCCAGCGCCAGCGTGTCCGTCACCACGCCGGTCTCGTGCAACAACAACGCTCCGTCGCTGATCTCCCCCGCCGCCGGCGCGTCCAATCTCGCCAGCTCCGTCAACTTCAGCTGGTCCGCGGCCGCGAATGCGATGTCGTATGACCTCTGGATCGCCAGCGCCGGCGCCGCTCCCGCCATCGCCACCACCACGCAGTCCACCTCCGCCACCATCAATCTCCCCAGCGGCAGCTCCACCTGGTACGTCGCCGCCCACTTCCCGAACGGCTGCCCGACGCTCGCCTCCCCGCCGCGCGATCTCACTGTCGCCGCGTCGACGAACTGCACACAAGCAGCGCCGCAGCTCATCGCTCCATCGCCCAACGCAAACGTCAGCTCGCCCGTCACCTTCAGCTGGACGCCGGTCGGCCAAGCCGTCGGCTATCGCCTCTGGCTCGCCATCGACGGCGGAGCACCTCAGGACGCCGCCACGACCAACGGCGCGACCTCGGTCACTCTCCCGTTGTCGGGTTCCAGCGTCGTCTGGCACGTCGACGCCATCTTCCCCGGCTGCGCGGCCACGTCATCACCATCGTCGAGTTTCACGCTCGCCGCGACCACCGGCTGCGCTTCGCACGCAGCGCCGTCGCTCCTCGCGCCCGCGCCGAACGCCTCGCTGCAATCCTCCATCGTCGACCTGCAATGGACCGCTGCCGCCGGCGCAAACGGCTACCGCGTCTGGACTTCGATCAACGGCGCGGACTTTGCCCCCATCGCCACCATTCAAGCCACCGCGCTGCACGTCACCTTCACCACCGGCACGATCGCCTGGTATGTCGAAGCGCTCTTCGATGGCTGTGCATCGACGACTGCGGCGCAGCAATCGTTCACCATCCCCGCCGCGCAGAACTGCAACAACACCGCGGCCACACCGCTCGCGCCGGCGAACAACGCCACGCTCACCAACGGCTTCGTCGAATTCGACTGGACCGCCACCGCGAACGCCGCCGGCTACGAGCTCTGGCTCTCCATCGACGGCGGTGCCCCCTCGCTCGCCGGGACGACCACCGGCACCTCGCTCAGCCGCACAGTCGGAACCGGCTCCATCGAATGGTATGTGCGCACGCTCTTCGCCCGCTGCCCCGCCGTCGATTCCGCGCACGTCCATTTCACCGTCGCACCGCCCGCCAACTGCAGCGTCGACCGTCCGATCCTCACCGCGCCGTTCGACGGCGCGCCCGTCTTCACGCCCTTCGACCTGCACTGGAGCCGCGTCCCCGGCGCGACGCAGTACAAAGTCCATCTCGGATCGAACGACGCAATCATCGGCACAACCTCGGCGCTGCACCTCGACAACGTCACCTCGCCCGCCGGTCAAGTAACCTGGTCCGTCGAAGCGCTCTTCGACAACTGCCCCTCCGTTCGTTCGACAGCAGGCACCTTCACCACCCTCACCCCGCCGCCTCCCTGCGCGACGCCCGAAATCCCGCAGCCGCGCGCCGGGAGCACCGCGTCGACGAACGTCGAATACGTAATTCGCTGGACGCCGTCCGGTCCGAAAGCAACCACGCAGTACGAGTTGCAGGAATCGACTGACGCCGCCTTCACCGCGCCCCTCGACATCACCACCGGCGCCAACGAGCGCTCCTTCACGCACGCTAACACCAGCGACGCACCCGTCACCTACTACTACCGCGTCCGCGCCGTCGGCACCTGCAACGGCGCGCGCAGTCTCTTCTCACCAGCGATCGCCGTACAGGTCCTGCCGTCGAACGTCACCGATCCGTCGAACGCGAACGGGTCCACGCCCGCCGACAACCCGCAGCCGACTCACTACGAACTTCACCTCGGCGGCGGCACAAACGGGACGTCGATCAAAGCCACTACCGGCGACACCTTCACCGCGACCACGAATCAGCCATGGCTCATCGTGACGCCATCCAGCGGAACCGTCGCGCCGGAAGGCACGACGCTCAACGTCTTCGCGAACACAATCGGCCTCCCGGTCGGCACCAGCACCGCCGCCGTCAACGTCACCTTCGGATCCTCAACCGGTTCGTCGCGCACCATCCCACTCGACAACAAGCCGCCCGCAACCACCACCGTCTCCGTCAACCTCGTGCAGCCCGTCTCGCCGACCGCGAAAAACGCGCCGCCGCCCGACGCCCTGATCATCCCCGCCGTCGCCCACGCCGACGGCATCAACTCGAAGTTCCAGTCGGACGTCCGCGTTACCAACTCGTCCGCGCAACCGATGAAGTACCAGGTCACCTTCACCCCAACCGGCGACGCCGGCATCACCCAAGGCAAGCAGACCACCGTCGACATCGATCCGGGCCGCACCATCGCCCTCGATGACGTCCTCGAATCGTGGTTCGGCTCCAACGGCGCCACCGGCACGCTTGAAGTGCGCCCGCTGACAACGACCAATACGTCAAGCTCCGCCGCGCTGCCGGCCGGCTTGGCGAACCTGCTCACCTTCGCCTCCAGCCGCACCTTCAACACCACGTCGAACGGCACCTTCGGCCAGTACATCCCGGCCATTCCGTTCGCCGCCTTCGTCGGCCGCGCCAGCGATCCGACCAAGTCGACGATCCTCAGCCTCCAGCAGATCGCGCAGTCGGCCGCCTATCGCACCAACCTCGGCATCGTGGAAGGCTCCGGCGATCCAGCCTCCGTTCTCGTCAGCGTCTTCGGCGACGACGGCCACAAGCTCACCGAGTTCACGCAGGATCTGAAGGGCGGCCAGCACATCCAGCTCAACTCCATCCTCGCGACGAAGAACGTGCAGGTGAACGACGGCCGCATCGAAATCAAAGTCGTCTCCCCCGCCGGAAAGGTCACCGCCTACGCCTCGGTGCTCGACAACGTCACCAACGATCCGCTCCTGGTCACGCCGGTCGCCGTAAACGCGACCGCCGCCTCGCGATACGTCATCCCCGGCGTCGCGGACCTCAACAACGGCATCGCCAACTGGCAGACCGACGTCCGACTCTTCAATCCATCCGCGAACATCGTCAAAGCGACGCTGACTTTCTATTCGCAGAGCGGCGCCGCCCCACAATCGAAGGACGTCTCCCTCGCGCCGAACCAGGTCCAAACCTTCGACGCCGCCGTCCATCAGTTCTTCGGCCTGACCAACGACGGCGGCGCCCTGCACATCTCCACTACAGCCACAACGCCGCTCGTCGCCACCGCCCGCACCTACAACCAGACCTCCAACGGCACCTACGGCCAGTTCATCCCCGCCGTCACCGCCAACGACGCCGCCGCCCTCGGCACCCGCCCCCTGCAACTCCTCCAGATCGAAGAATCCGACCGCTACCGCACCAACATCGGCTTCGCCGAAGTCACCGGCAAATCCGCCACCGTCGAAGTGACCGCCGTCCCCAGCGACTCGAAGGTCGCCGCCTCAACCCAAATCAACCTGGCGCCCAACCAATTCATCCAATACCCGCAGCTCCTGAAGTCGATGGGTCTGACCAACATGTACAACGCCCGCGTAACGGTGAAGGTCATCAGCGGACAAGGACGGGTAACGGCCTACGCGTCGGTAATCGATTCGAAGACCAACGACCCGACATTCATTCCGGCACAGTAGAAAACTGGTTTACGCTCTTCCTTCATCGATTTCGGCTTGTTTGATCCAGTTCCTGATCGACTGCGCCGACGGCTCGAACTCCCGTCCAAGATCCTCAGGCGTTCGACCGGCCCGAGCAAGCCGAACCAACTGTTGCTGCGATGCACATGGTCAGGAGTCCACGAAACCGGGTCAACTTCACACATGAATAGGAGTTAGGCGGACGCGTGGTACGTTTGAGTCGCGAATTGTGGTGCGAAAAGTCCCGACTTGGAGAGGGTTGCCGAACGGGGCGAGCGATCAGGAGGCGAGGATATGAGGACACTTGCCACGGTAATGCTCTTCGCATTGGCTGCCTCCGCGGCCGGCGAAGACACCGCAGCGTCGAAGGGCGTGCTCTGCTTCGTTGCATCAAGAAAAGCACTGAATTGCCGTTCCGTTGAAGGAAAGAGCATCCCAGTCGCTGGGGCCGATGTGGAGCGCATGTTTGTGTGGTCGAGCGCAGACGGTAAACAGCTCGTCTTCGGAGTCCTGTCCCCGAAGAGCGAAAGCGTTGACCTCATGGATAAAGCGCTTCGCGATGTGACGTTGAGGATTCGCGGTGACCGCCTCCATGGATGGCCCGAAGGTGTACAGATCCACGTCAGCGCTGCAAACAAGAAGGAGTGGACATGGACTGTACCGGCGAAGAGCGCCGATTCTCTTGCACAACTTCGTTTTCCGGCAGGGAAGTACACGATCGCATTCTCGGCCGATCATCATCTAACGGAAGAGCGGCGAATCGACCTGTTGAAGAACACCGCGTTGCGCGAGGTGATCTTGCGACCGATGCCGGTCATTTCCGGTCGCGTGTTGACGATGAAGGACCAGCCGATCGCAAACGCGGAAATGATCGGCACGGACGGGAGACGGATCGCCGGCAGCGACGAGCAAGGCAACTTCCGAGGGGAAGCGGGCGAACCGTTGCCGGATACTCTGCTCGTACAAAAGAGCGGGTTTGGCTCCCAGCTGCTTCCACTCCGCCTCGCCGAAGGTGATGCGAACCTAGGCACGATTCGGCTGGGCGCGGGCCTCAAGCTGTCGTTGCACATTGAAAGGCCGGAAGGAAACCACGCCGCCGTGCGCGTCGGCTTGCAGCGCAGCACTGAAGCCAAATACACCTACACTCCGATCGCCTCTAAAGATCTCGCGGCAGATGATGACAAGCTTGTTTTCGAAGATCTCAGCCGCGGCGACTACAGTGTCATCATTCAGGGAGAGAAGCCGATCGAGACTCTTACGACCGAAGTGAAGCTTGATGCCGCTGACGTGCAGAAAGACATCAAGATTGAACCTTATCGCCTCGACGGCACTGCACGCATTGGCGAGGACCCGATTAACGGTGACCTCGGCATCAGCATGAGCCGCTTTGGCCTGAATTTGAAGTTACCCATCCAGGATGGCCAATTTTCAGCGACACTCTGGCAGCATGGAAAACTCACTGGTTTGGTGCAGGCAAGGGACCTTGGTACCTATCAAGTCATCACATCTCCCGAGCTTGGCGCCGACCCGTCAACGTGGGACATCCGGTTTCCCAAGCGGTTAATCAGCGGTCGTGTTTACGATGCCGACACGCAGCAGCCGGTCGATGGCTCGAAGATGGAGCTCCTCAGGAGCTCCGGTGATAGCAGGTGGTTTGGATCCATTCATCTCCAGGACGACGGCACGTTCTCAATCCTGGCTGTGAAAACCGGCACGTATGAACTCAGCGTCACCGCGCCTGACTACGCCGACATGAAGCAGACGGTCGAAGTTCGCGAGGATGACGACGGCTCGATGCTTCGCGATTTTGCACTGAAACGCGGCCAGGTGGCGACGCTCGAAGTTGTGTGGCCATCCGGAGCACCGGTCCCCAACGCAACGGTACTCGACGGTGTCGCCTCGGACGGTTACCAGGCGGAACGGCATTACACCCTGGACGCGTCGGGTAAGTTGTCGCTTCGGCTGCGGCGAGATGAGTCGCGGACGCTTTATATCGTGCCCCGTGAAGGATCGTTTGCCGTCGCCCATCTCGCGGCGCAGGATGGGGGCGACTCGAATCCAACACGCGTGATTGTGCCGGCGCCGGCGGGATCGCTGCACATCGAGATTTCCACTGTGGACGGAAAGCCTGCTGCCCGTGCGGGAGTGGGAATGCGGTTCGACGGGGAGACGATCCCCGCACCCGTGCTTTACGAGATCGGCTTTCGGGTAGCTCCCGAGGCTCTGAGCGATCGATTACTCCTTCAAGTTCCTGCGGGCGCTTACGAATTGTGGCCGGTTTCAATGCAGCCGTGGGCGGTGTCCAGCCAGTCGCGTCCACCAATCGGCGAGGTCAAGAGGGTGAATCTCTCCGCTGGCGCGATGAACGTGGAGCTCGTGGCAAATCAATAAGTCTGCTCCTTTGTGGGCGGATTTAGATGCTGATGGGATCGAACGCCGTCCTACGGCCTCTCCGCCACAGTCGGTGCCTACGCCGACCGCGTGACTTTGATCAGCGCTTCCATGTGATTGAGGTACTTCTCCAGCGCGCGCCGTCCGGACGCGGTCAGCGAGTACTCCGTCCGAGGGACGCGGCCAGCGAAGGACTTTTTGCAGGCGAGGTAGCCGGCGTCCTCGAGCTTGCGCGCGTGGACGCTTACGTTGCCGTCGGTCGTCTTCAACACGGCCTTCAGTTCGTTGAACGTCAGGGTCGGGTTGACGGCCAGCGCGCTGATCATGGCCAGGCGGGTTTTCTCGTGGATCACGCGGTCGAAGTCGGGGATCTGCGTCTCGACCACTTCGTGTTTCTTCGCTGCTGCTGATTTAGCCACCGTAACTCCTTGCGATGATGAATCCGAAGATGATGTGCAGTCCGCCGAAGGCGATGCCGAGGATGATGTTCGAGGCGTTGAGGGGGACCAGGGCGGCGAGACCGCCGAAGAGCATGAATAGGATGCCCATGACAGGGATGACGCGGATCGAGAACGCTCCGCTGCTGACGAATGCCGCGCCGTACAGCAGCAGCCAGACCGAGGGGATGGCCGCGTAGGCTTCGACCCGGACGAGGGCTAGCGTCACCACCGCTCCCGCCACGAGCGGCGCGAAGTAGCTGATGAAGAACCGCTTCGCCGCGCCGGACATGAACGGCTCTTCCGATCGCCGCGCCTTGACCGTCATCGTCCCGAATCCGATCGCGGCCGCGACGATCGCCTCGGCCAGCCAAGTCGCCAGCCACATCCGCAACGACTTGCCGAGAAACTGCTGCGCGACGAACGCGGCGCCGATCGCCGTCACGCCAACGCCGACGCCGCCACACCCCGGAATCGAGGTAAACGACCCCGCCCGCTCCATCGCATCGCGAATGAAGCGGATGTTATCCAGCGCATGCTCGCGCATCGGCAGAGGGGCTTCGGACATGGCCCAACATGGTACCGCAAAGTGCTTTGCGATTCCGCCGATTACGCAGAGTTACGCCGATGAAAACCTGGCAGTGGGTCAGTTTGATGTTTCAGGTCCGGTCGAGAATTCGCGGAACTCTTGATCTCTGCCGTCTGCGTCTGGACAGCTTAGGCATCTCGTCACGAAGATCACATTCGTTGAGTCGATTCCAGTCGTCGGCTGGAATCCGGGATGCGCGGAGTGGTCGCGCTCGAATTGCAACTGCGCCTCGTTCGTCGCTTCCATTCCTTCGTACTCTTTGCGCATCGCGGTTCCCTCCCTGCGATCCTACGCCTGCTGAACTCTCGCCGCTTCGCACTCACGCGATTCGATCAGCGCAACGAGGTCCGACATTTCCCAAAGCTGATCCGTGATCCCGGCAGCCATCGCGGGCGTGCAGCGGATGGTCTGGTGAATGCGAATGAAGTTGTAGTTGAACATGAAGAGCGAAATCATGTGGCAGTGATTCTCGAATTTCTTGCTGAACCCGTTCGTGAGTCTGGTGAAGCGGCGCATACTCATCCGCATCGTGAGGTTCGCGCGCTCCACGTAGCTGGTCGAGATGTGCTTCTTCTCCGGATCGCCGCTCATGATCGCAAGCTCCGATCCCTTGATGCGGCCCGGTGAATAGCGGGTTTCTGCCGAGTTGTCGTTGCCGCTTGCGCCGTACAGTTTTGTCAGCATGGCGTAATCGATCGCGCCGCCGAACGCTCCTTCGATGGCGTTGATGTACAGCTTCAACCCGTCCGTCGTCATCTGCACCTTGCCGGTGATGCGCGAGGCGAGATCGTTGATGAACTCCGCCGCGCACTGCTCGTTCCGCTGCCCTACCAGCCAGCTAACCATCAACTTGCTGTCGGCATCGATCGCCGTCCACGTCCAGACGCTGCCGACGACAAACGGCGACGACTCGCGAACTTCGCGCGGGATGTTGCGGTCCTTGCCGTAGACGAAGGACCAAATTTCATCGCATTGAATCCGGCGAGAGGCGACGTTGCGGATCACCTGATCCTGATACGCCGCGCACGTCTCGCCAGCATCTTTCAGCAGGCGGACGATTGTGTTCTTCGCGACGCCCGTCATCCGAACCGTGGAGCGGATGGAGTTGCCTTCAACGAGTGCGGTGAGAACGGCGGCGCGGCGTTCGGGAGTCAGCTTGTTCATGCTTGACAATGTAATGCTTGGCACTTATATTGTCAAGCATCGAGGTGGCAAGCATGTCTGATGAGAACGAAAAAGATGAGCAAAAATCGGCCGCCGGAACGAGGGGCGGCTACGCGAGAGCAGAGGCGCTGACGCGAGAGCAAAGGCGCGCGATTGCACGCCAAGCGGCAGAAGCGAGATGGGCAACCGAAGGAAAGGTCCCGCTACCAGTTGTCGCGTACGGTTCCGATGACACCGTGCTAAAGATCGGCGCTATACAGATTCCCTGCTTTGTGTTGTCGGATGGTCGCCGCGTACTCGCGATGAGTGGAATGCTGAAGGCCCTAAACATGGCCGAGGGCTCGTCTGGGCAAGCAGGCGGCAATAGATTGAGCAAATTCGTCTCCGGTAAGCGCCTAAGTCCCTTTGTTTCTGAAAAGTTGCTCGGGATGACAGGCAAACCGATTCGATTCAGATCGCCGCGTGGCGGCACTCCAGGATACGGCTTCGAGGCGACCGTTCTTGCCGACATCTGCGAAGCTATTTTGGCAGCGCGTGATGCTGACGCGCTCGACCCCCGCGCGAAACACATCGCCGCTCAAGCTCAGATTCTGATCCGAGGATTCGCGCGCGTCGGCATTAATGCGCTGGTTGATGAGGCGACTGGATACCAAGATGCGCGCGCACGAGACGCGCTCGCAGAGATTCTGGAGCAATTCATCGCAACCGAGTTGAAAAAATGGGTTCGCACGTTTCAGCCCGAATTTTATAAGGAGATGTTTCGCTTGCGCGGCTGGCCATACTCGCCTCTTTCAAATCACCGGGCCGCTGTAGTCGGGAACCTAACGAACAACATCGTGTACCAGCGACTCGCGCCGGGAGTGCTTGAAGAGCTAAAGCGTCAAACACCGAGGGACGATAAGGGCCGACTTAAGAACAAGCTGTTCCAGCGTCTTACTACCGACATCGGCCACCCACGGCTTCGCGAACATTTGGCCGCCGTTACGGCACTTATGAAGATTTCGAAGACGTGGCAGGGGTTCATGACATCGCTTGATGTCGCTTTTCCTAAGTTTGGGACCACCGGCTTGCTTCCGTTCATGGCCGAATAGAGGGAAGACTGGAGGTGACCGTGGCAAGCATGACAACAGGCGGCCCGGAGCGAGTCCGGGCCATCACGCGCTACTTGGTCGCGCCGTTCTTCTTTGCCGGAGGCGGTGCGACTTTTTTACTTTGGCTTCTTCAGCAACACACCGCGATCCCGACTCGGCTTCCGCTTCACCCCGGCGGTGTTGACAGCCTTCAAGACGCCACGGTTGGGCGGTTGCTCGGATCGTTCGAGGAACTCATCAAAAACGCGCTTGGCGTTCGTGACCACATCGCGGCTCGACTTCTGCGGCCTTGCCATCCTGAAGGAGTGTAGCATCGGCGCATGAGATGCGTCCTGCGGGTGTCGTTGATTCTGGTTATTGTGGCGGTCGTGGGCTGCGATCGACGCGAGCAGGTGACGACGCCCGTCCCTAAACAGGAGGACTACTTCGCGAAGAAACGCGAGTGCTACGAGCTTGTCATCAAGCGGCAGGCGCACGATGACGAAGCGAGCGCAAAGCGCAGCACCCCGGATGTCGTCGATCTACGCGCCGAGCAGTGCTACGTTCCGACGATGAACACTTGCATCTATGAATACGGCTTTCTTGAATTGAAGTCATCGAAGTCATTCATGACCACGGAGGACTTGCTCACCGGACGCGTGCTGGCGGATGGCGAGTCCAAAGATCCGACCTACAAGCAGGAGCGGGAGCGGTTGTTCGCGCTGTGCGCAAAGTAGTCAAGGAGCGGAAGCATGATACGTGTTGAATACGACAGCGAGGGCCTATCCGGGCAGTTCGTCTGCCCGTTCTGCGGAGCGACAATTGAATTGGTCGGTAACGTTCACACTTTCCGCGACGGAAGCGGGGTGACCCGCACCCATCCTGATGCGCGCAATGCTCTTCACAGTCACTTCAGCGGCGGCGACAACTCGTTCATCCCGGCGTGTACGGCCACTCGGCTGGAACCCGGCACAACGCCATGGGAGGCGAGGGACGAACACGGAAGCGTGGTGGCGCGCGGCAGAGTCGTTATTCGGCTCGTAGGCAACGCAATCCAAGGGCCTAGCATTGAGCAGGACGAACCGGCTTAGGCCAGATAACTATCAAACTGACCCACTACCGAAAACCTGATCTGCGTGGCTTCTGCGTCATCTGCGGATAGAATGCCTCAGGAGCCCACCCCATTGCGTAAATCATTCATTCAAATACTCTTAATCGTGTTTGTGGCCCTTTCCCTCTTCGCCGGTGAGAATCGCTGGACCATCAAAGGGCCTGATGCCGCCAGCCCGGGCAAGATCGTCTTCGATCCGGCAGACTCCTCGATCGTCTACGCCGCGACGACCAACGGTGTCTTTCGCAGCAGCGATGGCGGGCAACATTGGACTGTCGGAGCGGGAACGCTCGGAACTCCGTTCGGCGATGTGGCCGTGGCCAGCGGCGATCCGCAGAAGGTCTTCGCGTCGTCCGTGTACGGGCTTTACAAAAGCAGCAATCGCGGCGTGACGTGGAGTCTCGCGCACAACTTCGGGTCGTTCAAAGTCGCGGTCAGTGCGAACGGAAACATCGTCTACAGCGTGTCTACCGGCGGACCAATCCGTTCGTCCGACGGCGGCGTCACGTTCGGCAGTGCAGGCAGCGGCTTTCCTGCCTTCACCTCCGTGGCTTCGCTCACTATCGATCCGCAGAACGCCGAGACGGTTTACGCGGCTCTTCTGTCGACCGCCGGGGTTTACAAATCGACCGACGGCGCCGCGCACTGGACCGCGGCAAACAGCGGCTTGACCGCGTCCGCGTACTACTCGTTGCTCATCGATCCGGTCCTGAGCTCGGTGTTATACGCCGGCGCCGGTCCGGGGCGCATTTTCAAATCGATCGACGCCGGCTCGTCATGGACGGAGCTGACGAACGGCCTCGGCAACAGCTTCTACCGATCGATGGCCATCTCGGCCTCGACCATCATCGCGGTCACAGACGCCGGCTTCTACAAATCGACGAATGCGGGATCGAGTTGGATCGGGCCGTCGCAGCCGGGCGCAGGCACCGCCGTCGCCGTCGATCCGAACAACGCATCCAACATTCTTCTCGCGTCGAATTTCAATCTGGTCCGAAGCACGAACGGCGGATCGAACTTCACGCCCTCCGCTTCGGGACTGACCGCCGCCTACACGCAGTCGATTTCCGCCGACCCGCGCAACGAATCGATCGTCTATACGTCCGGTTCCGCCGGGATCTTCAAGAGCACCGATCACGGAGAGAGCTGGACGTCGCTGCTCACGGGGCTGAACCAGGCCATAACTGTCGATCCGTTCAATTCGCAGACGCTCTACGCGACTACAGTGGGCAGCGTTAAGCGCAGTCTGAACGGCGGCGCTGTCTGGGAATTCTTCAACACAGGTCTTCCGACCACGTCGTCGGGCATCGTGCCCGATCCGCTCACGCCGGGAACGTTTTACGCGGTCGCCGGCTCGCCGTACAAGAAGGTTGGCAGCGGTTCCTGGACGATCAAGAACAGCGGTCTACCGGAGGGTACGTTCGCGGCCTTTGTCGCAATCGATCCGAACAACGCCTCGGTGCTCTACACCGGCGGTTCATTCGGCGTGTACAAGAGCACGAACGCGGGCGATACATGGACATCCGCATCGAGTGGTCTTTCCGCATCAGGCGCAGCCGGCATCACTATCGATCGCTTCGACTCCAATCACCTGCTGACTTGGGTGAATTCGTCCGGATTCGAATCGACGAACGGCGGCGCGAGTTGGGCGCCGTTTACTACCACTCCCGGGCGGCAAGCGATCCTTCTCGCATTCGACCCTTCCGCGCCGGGCCGCATCTACAACAGCAGCAGCGATGCGGTCGAACGCAGCAATGACGGCGGCAAGACCTGGTTCTCGGTTTCGACCGGGCTCGGACGGTCGCACGGCAATGTCTTCGTCATCAGTCCGAGCGGCAATTCGCTTTTCAGCGGCGGGAGTGACGGCGGAGTTTGGGTATTTCATTTCGGCCGTTCGCGCGCGGTTGCACACTGAGAGGTTTGTCATCCAGAGCCGCCGAAGCCGGGAGTCGCGAAGCGACGGAACGGCGCAGGACGGCGAAGGAACTCAAGATTACAGAATCTCCACTAAGCAGAGCGTCTCAAACCGCCATACTTGAGCCAATCAGCAGCCTCGTGAGAATGAGACGCTGAGTTTCAGCCGGTGCCGCGCATCTTGAGTTCCTTCGCCGTCCTTCGGCATCTCGCCGCTCCGCGGCTTCGTGCCTTCGGCGGCTCTGGATGACAGCCGTTCCACCTAATGTAGAAAGCTTGCAATTCATCGCGCACCGAGGGAGCCTCGGCTTTCATGGAAGGTGACGTCATGAATGCAACGCTGATTGAAGTTCTGGCGCGGCACTGGGGATTTGCATCGTTCCGGCCGCTGCAGGCCGAGGCGATGGAGGCGGCGCTCGGCGGCCGCGACACGCTCGTGGTGATGCCGACCGGCGGAGGGAAATCGCTCTGCTATCAGGCGCCTGCCATCGTCAACGGCTCGTTGACGGTAGTCGTCTCGCCGCTGATTTCGCTGATGAAAGATCAGGTCGACGGCCTGATCGCATGCGGCGTCGCGGCAGCGCAACTCAACAGCTCGCAATCGAGTGCCGAGCAGCGCAACGTCGAGCGCGCGCTGAACGAACGCAAACTGCGGCTGCTCTTCGTCTCGCCCGAACGCCTCGCTATGCCGAGCTTCCGACAGCTCCTCGGCCGCGCCGGCGTCGCTGCGTTCGCGATCGACGAAGCGCATTGCATCAGCCAGTGGGGCCACGACTTCCGTCCCGAATATCGCCAGCTTCGCGAGTTGCGACAGCTCTTTCCGAAAGCCTCGCTGCACGCGTTCACGGCCACGGCTACCGAGCGCGTGCGGCGCGACATCGCCGAACAGCTCAGACTTCGCAATCACGTCGAGCTGGTCGGCAACTTCGACCGGCCCAATCTCACCTATCGCATCATTTCGCGCCGCGATGAAGTGGCGCAGGTCGAGGAAGTGCTCAAACGTCATCGCCGCGAGGCCGGCATCATCTACTGCATCCGCCGGCGCGACGTCGACACGCTGGCCGCCATCCTCGAACGCCGCGGCTATCGAGTGGCCGCGTATCACGCCGGACTCTCTCCCGATCAGCGGCGCGCCGCGCAGGAGGCATTCTCGAAAGAAGAGTGCGACATCATCGTGGCCACGGTCGCGTTCGGGATGGGCATCGATCGATCGAACGTCCGCTTCGTGCTGCACACCGGGATGCCGAAGTCGGTCGAGCACTACCAGCAGGAGACCGGGCGCGCCGGCCGCGACGGCCTCGAAGCCGAGTGCGCGATGCTCTATGCGCCGAAGGACGCCGCGGCCTGGAACGCGATCCTCGCCGGCACCGCGGACACGACCGCGATCGAGAACGTCGATCGCATGCAGCAGTACGCGACGTCGCTCGTCTGCCGCCACAAGGCGCTCGTCGAATACTTCGGCCAGACGTACGAGAACGCGAACTGCAGCGCATGCGATGTTTGCCTCGACGCGCACGAGGCGGTGCCGGACTCGCTCATCATCGCGCAAAAGATCGTCTCGTGCGTGGTGCGCGCGGGCGAAACGTTCGGCGTCGCGCACATCGTGGCCATCCTGCGCGGATCGAGCAACGAGAAGATCCGCGAGCGCCGCCACGACACGCTCTCCACCTACGGCATCCTCGGCAACCATTCGAAGGAGGAGCTGAGCGATTGGATCGCGCAACTCATCACGCAGGACTTCCTGAAACGCGAAGGGACGCAGTATCCGGTGTTGAAACTGACTCCAACGTCCCGCGCGATGCTTCGCGGCGCCGTCGAAGTTCGTCTCGTGCGCGCCTCCGTGCCCGAGGGCGACGACCTCGGAGGCCGCGATCTCTCCTGGGCCGGCGTCGATCACGCGCTCTTCGAAGAGCTGCGCGAGTGGCGCAAACGCGAAGCGGACTCCCGCGCCGTCCCGCCCTTCACGATCCTCGGCGACGGCGCGCTTCGCATGCTGGCGGCGGTCCGTCCGTCGTCGCTCGAGAAAATGAAGCACATTTCCGGCATCGGCGAAACACGCCACGCCGATTTCGGTACCGCGTTGCTGGATGTGATCGTCAACTACTGCGCGAAGTCCGGCGTCGCATTCGACTGTCCCGCGCCGCCTCCCGCGCCTCGGCGGGAACCTGCTCCGACGCCGAGCCGCACGCAGGCCTACGACGCTTTCCGGCGCGGCGCGTCGATCGAAGAAGTCATGGCGATGACCGCCCGCATCCGCAGCACGATCGCCGGCTACCTGGCCGACTTCATCGTCACCGAACGTCCCGCAACGATCGACGCCTGGCTCGACCGCGAGCAATACGACACGATCGTCCCCGCCGTCGAACGCCTCGGCACCGAACGCCTCAAACCAATCTACGAAGAATTCGAAGGCCGCATCAGCTACGACGACATCCGGCTGGTCGTCGCGCACCGCGTGGCCCGCGTGTCGTCACCATTCACGCCGAGAGGTGCCGATACATCCCTTCGAATCGCGGCACAGACATAACGTTGCCGGCCGCCACATCTCTCCTCACGCGTACCTTCTGCGGATTTCCCGGAATGCCACCGCTCAAAATCGCCTTTACCTCCCAACTGACCGAACGGTCATTCGGTGCTGGCGACGCTATTGCAGCCTCACCGCGAGGCAATTTTGTCGATGCTGTCGAAACGACTTCCCTTTCTTCTTCTCGCCATTTCCGTCAGCGCACGAGCACAAACGGAGCCGCTCCGGCTCACGCTCGGCGACGCCATCCGCAGGGCCCTCGGCTCGGGCACGCAGGCGGAGCTGGCTCGCTCGAACGAGGAGCTGGCGCGGATTGCGCGCTCCGAGGCGCTGAATGCGCTGCTGCCGCAGGCCGATGCGAAGCTGATGCGCTACAACCAGTCCATCAACCTGGCCACGTTTGGATTCACGTTGCCGGGTTTTCCGTCCGTCGTCGGACCGTTCAACGTGACCGATGCCCAACTCGCCGCGGCGGTGCAGGTGTTCAACATGGCGGCGTTGCGGCGGTACCAATCGCTGCAGAGTTCCGCGAATGCGACTCGTTATCAGAGCCAGCAGGCGGAGAATGACGTCGCCGCGGCGGTGGCGCGCTTGTATCTGATGGTGCAGCGCGCGCAGTCGCAGATCGCGGCGCGGCAGGCGGACATCGCGCTCTTCACGCGACTGCTCCAGACGTCGCAGGACGAGTTCAAAGCCGGCACCGGAACGCGGCTCGACGTTGCACAATCGAATGTGCAGCTCGCGCGAGCGCGCCAGGCGTTGCTGGTGGCGCAGAACGATCGCCAGAACGCGGCGCTGGCGTTGCTGAACGCGGTCGGCGCCGATGAGTCGAGCGATGTCGTCATCGCTGATACTCCGAACGTCCCGACATCGGTTCCGCCGATCGACACCTCCCTCGCCTCAGCGCGGACGCAGCGTCCCGAATTGCGGCAGGCCGAGGAGAACGAACGCGCCGCGAAACTCACGGTTGACGCTGCCCGCGCCCGGCTTCTCCCCTCCGTCTCGCTCGATTTCGAGGGCGACATGAGCGGCAACCACAGCAACGATCTCCGCTGGACGCGCCGCATCGCGGCGAACCTCGGCGTACCGCTGTTTCACGCGGACATCAACGCCAACATCGCCCGCGCCAAAGTGATGCTTCACGACGCGCAAACGCGCCGCACGCAACTCGAGCGCGACGTCGAACAGGATGTCCGCCGTTCGCTGATGACGTTGCAGAACGCAGAGTCGCGCGTCGGCGTGGCGACGGAAACCGTGCAGGTCGCCGAGGAGGCGCTGACGGTTTCGCGTGATCGTCGAGCGGCAGGATATGGATCGCCGGTCGAAGTCGATCGCGCGCAGGACGCGTATCGACAGGCGCACGAAGATCTGATCGCCGCGCAGGCCGACGCCGCCGCGGCGCAGTTCGATTACGAGCACGCAACCGGCGCGATCCGCGGTTACTTCGGTACCGCAGACACGCGTTCGACCGGAGCGGCGGGAAGTGTCCCGGTTCCGCCGCCGATGCCGAGTGGGGCCACACCTTCGGTTCCGCAGAACGCGCCGGAAGCGAATCCGCCGCTGATGCCGCCGGGCAGCGCGGCGACGCCGCCGGCAACGCAACCGCCGCCACAACCGATGCCGCCGGTCGTCGTACCGCAGCCGGCGGTCATGCCACCGACAAAGCCGCCCGGAGTCCAACCGTGACCTCTGCAGCCGCGATGTTGAACGCGGCCGGCGGGACGACGACGCGCGAGGAGCGCAAGCCGGTCAACAAATGGCTCGTCACCGTGTCGATCACCTTCGGCACGCTGATGGGCGCGATCGACGCCTCTATTGTCAACGTGGCCGTGCCGCATCTCACCGGCTCGCTCGGCGTCACCATCGAGCAGATCACCTGGGTCACCACCGGCTTCGTCATCGCCACGGTCATGGTCATGCCGCTGACCGGATTTCTGGCGCGCATGTTCGGGCAGAAGCGTGTCTACATGACCTGCCTCGCGCTCTTCGTGATCGGATCCGCGCTTTGCGGGATGGCACGCACGCTGCCGATGCTGGTCTTCTGCCGCATCCTGCAGGGGCTCGGTGCGGGCGCCTTGCAGCCGACCGAGCAAGCCATCCTGCGCCAGACCTTTCCACCCCAAGAACAAGGCATGGCCATGGCGCTCTTCGGCATGGCGGTCGTGCTTGGCCCCGCGTTCGGGCCGACACTCGGCGGCTACATCGTCGACAACTACTCGTGGCCGTGGATCTTCTTCATCAACGTTCCGATCGGCATCGTCTCGCTGCTGATGGTGTCGCGATTCGTCCACGAACCTGAGGACGTTCGCGCCGCGATGCACACGATGGCGGAGCGGCAGAAAAAGAACATGGATTGGAGCGGCATCGCGCTGCTCTTCATCGGCCTCGGAACCATGCAATACGTTTTAGAGGAAGGCAACCGCAACGACTGGTTCCAATCGGGCGAGATCAAACTGATCATGCTCGTAGCCATCGTTTCGCTCGTGGCGCTGGTAATCCGCGAATTGAGCGCGCGCGTTCCGGCGGTCGACTTCTCGCTCTTCAAAGATGTGATCTTCACCTCCGGCACGCTGATCGGCTCCGTCATGTTCGCGATGTTGATGGCGGTGACCTTCCTCCTGCCGCTGTTCATGCAACTGCTCCTCGGATTTACCGCCACGCAGGCCGGCATCGCGCTGATGCCGCGCAGCTTGTGCATGCTCGTGGTGATGCCGATCATCGGCCGGATCTACAACACCGTCTCGCCGCGGCTGGTCATCGCGTTCGGCATCGTCCTCTTCGCGTACACGGCCTGGATGATGGGCCACTACACGCTGTCCACCTCGCGCAACGACGTGATGATCGCGCTGATCCTTCAGGGCGTGGCGTTCAGTTGCCTCTTCATCCCGCTGACGACGATCGCGCTCAGCTCGATCCCTCGGCACCGGCTTTCCGACGCGACCGGACTCAACTCGTTGTTGCGTCAGACCGGCGGCTCGGTCGGATTGGCTGTATTCGCAACGCTCCTTTCGCGATTCGCGACGAAAGCGCGCAGCGACATGCTTCCGCATTACTTCGGAGCGCCGATGGCGGCGCGCATGGCCGGCATCCAACGCATGCTGCAATCTCGCGGGATGGATGCGGGATCCGCACGTCAGGCCGCGGCGCGGATGATCGACGGTGGACTCCGTCAGCAAGCCATGGTCATCTCATTCGAAAAACTCTTTTACCTTTCGGGAATCCTGTTTCTCTGCGTTCTGCCGCTGGTCTTCTTTCTGAAGATGCCGGATCACGCCGAGAAGATCGATGTTCATGTGGAGATGTAAATGACGACGACTGAATCCCCTGCCGGCGCGATGCCGGAGATTGCCGAGCACGAGCCGGCCATCGCTCCTTCCAAGGCGAAACGCCTCTACCTCATCCTCGGCGGCGTTGTCCTGCTGCTGCTGATCGGCTACGGCATCTTCGCGTTCCTGTCATCCGGCAAGGAAGCGACCGACGACGCGCAGGTCAGCGCCGATATCGTTCCGGTAGCCGCGCGCGTCGCGGGACAGGTGACGAATGTCTACATCGCCGAGAATCAACCGGTTCACGCCGGACAAGTCCTCGCCGATCTCGATCCATCCGACGCGCAGGTGAAAGTCGCGCAAGCCGAGGGCGATCTTCAGACTGCACAGGCGCAGGCAGCCGATGCCGACGCGCGCACCGCTGTGACCTCGGCCACCGCACGCGGCGCGCTGACGTCCGCGGAGGGAGCGCTGCAAAGCACGCGCGAGAGTGTCGATACGTCGTCGGCGTCGATCACCGAGGCGCGCGCGGCGGTCACGCGGGCGCGGGCGAATGCGGAGAAGGCGCGGCTCGACTTCCAACGCGCCGAGGAGCTCGGAGGAAAGGGCGACATCTCTCGTGCGCAGGTCGACGCCGCCCGCGCCGCGCACGAATCCGCCGACGCCGATCTCGCGCAGGCGAACGCGCGTCTGACCGCGAGCGAAAATGCGCGTCAGGCTGCGCAAGCCAACGTCCAGGCTGCACAAGGACGTGTGCAGCAGAGCGCGCCCGTGCAGGCGCAGATCACCGCGGCGGAGGCGCAGGCGCGCATCGCACATGCGCGCGTCGCGAGCGCCGAGGCCGCGCTGCACGCCGCGCAACTCAATTTGTCGTACACGAAAATCGTCGCACCGCGCGACGGCATCGCATCGAAGCTGGCCGTCCACGCGGGCTCCTACGTCACGGCGGGCATGCCGATCGTGCAGCTCGTGCCACGCACGACGTACGTCCTTGCGAATTTCAAAGAGACCCAGATGACCGACATGCATCCCGGCCAGCGCGCCACGGTCCGTATCGACGCCCTCGGCCGCCGCGATTTCGAAGGGAAAGTGGAAAGCCTTTCCGGCGGCACCGGCGCGTCGTTCTCACTCCTGCCGCCCGACAACGCCTCGGGTAATTTCGTGAAAGTCGTGCAGCGCGTTCCAGTGCGAATTTCGTGGAGCGGACCGCCCGCCGATCAGGTTCCTGTCGGATCGTCGGCCGAGGTCACGGTCTACACGAAGTAGAAAATTTCGCGGCTCGTGGTCCGTCGCTCTCGGGCCGGCCACCGGATGCTGTACAGCGGACGCTTCGCGCCTACAATCTCCTCTTCCCAAAACTGGATTTTGAAGAGGAGAAGATCTATGCGCAGCAGAATTCTCGCCGCAACTCTCGTCGCCGCATTTGCCGCCACGCTCTCATTCGCTGACGACCCGAAGCCGCAGGCAGGCCCAGGGCAGGCGGAGATGGAAGCAATGATGAAGGCCGCCACGCCGGGCGATGCTCACAAGAAACTCGGCGCTATGGCCGGCACGTTCAACGCCGAGGTGAAGATGTGGATGCAGCCTGGCGCTCCTCCCGCGGGCGGCGCCGGCGTAGCCGAGAACAGCTGGGCCCTGGATGGCCGCTTTCTGGAACAACACTTCACCGGCAACTTCATGGGGATGCCGTTCACGGGCATGGGGTTCACGGGCTACGACAACATCAAGAAGAAGTACGTCGGCACGTGGATGGACACGATGACCACGTCGATGATGATCTCCACCGGCACCGCCAACGCCGACGGCAAGTCCTACACCTTCACCTCGACAATGGACGATCCGATGACCGGCAAATCGTCGCCGGTGAAGGAAGTCGTCACGGTCGTGGACAACGATCACCACACGCTGGAGATGTGGGGGGCCGGTCCGGACGGGAAGATGTTCAAGACGATGGAGATCGCGTACACGCGGAAGAAGTGACGCTGTCATCCTGAGGCTGCCCTGAGCGAAGCGAAGGGGCGCCGAAGGATCTCAAAATGCGCTGATTTAGCCGGAGCCACGTCGCGGGTTCCAGCCGGCGCAGCGCATCTTGAGATCCTTCGACGTCCTTCGTCGCGCCGCCTTTCGGCGACGCGACTTCGGCGTCTCAGGATGACAGGCCTACATCCCGCTCGGGTGAATGATGTTGAACATCGCGCCCTGCGGATCGCCGCAAACTGCGAAGCGGCCGGTGTTCGGGATCTCGTGCGGGCCCATGTAGACCTTGCCGCCGAGCGACTTGATCTTCTCGACCGTCGCGTCCGCGTCGGCGACGCAGATGTACGGCGTCCACGCCGTCGGCATCCCCTGCATTTCGGGCGTGATGTGCATCATGCCGCCGATGCCGGTCGATCCGAGGTCGATCTCGGTGTACTCGGGACTGACTTTCAGATTCCAGCCGAAGAGGTTTTTGTAGAACTCGCGCGCGCCTTCGATGTCGGGCGTCATCAGCTCGTTCCAGCAGAGCGTGTTGAACTCGCCGCGGATCGTCGCGCCGATGGTTTTGCCCGCCTGCCAGAGACAAAGCGACGCACCGGCCGGATCGGCGATGACGGACATGCGGCCGACGTCCATCACGTCGAACGGCGGCGCGATCACGTTCGCGCCATTTTCCTGCGCTCTCTGCGCAGACTCATCGACGTTGGCCACATTCACGTAGGAGTTCCACATCGGCGGATGCTCCTTGTTTTCGTAGAGCGCGCCGAGGTCATGGCCGTCCACCTGCAGCATCGTGTAGACGCTACCGTCGGGGATCGGCATGTCGTTGATCTTCCATCCGAAAACGGACGAGTAGAACGACTTCGCGGCGGCGGCATCGTTCGTGGCCAGCTCGATCCAGCAGAACATCCCCGGGTCGTATTTTTCGATGACAGGCATTTCGTTTTCCTCCGAGGGCGCGAATTCTAGTTCGAAGCGAGTTTCAATCCGGTCGCCTTTGCAATCTCGCTGGCATCGTTCAGTAAAATCCATGTAAGGATCGAGACTGGCAAGGAGCCGTGTGCGAGCAGATCGTCGTGGAACTGGCCGAGGCGGAAGTCGGCGCCTTTCGCATCGCGGTAGCGGCCGAGGAGGCGCATGATCTGCCACTTGCCGGTGATGTAGCTGATCTTCTGCGTCGGCGATGACGCAGCGCCGGCAGCCTCCCCTTCCGCGGCTTCTTTATCGAGTCCGCCGCCGTCCATGAAGTAGTTGACGCCCTGCTCGAATGTCCAGCGCCCGGTGTGCAGGTTGACGTCGACTCCGATGCGCGCGGCGCGATACCGCGAAAGACGGAGCACCTGTGCGGCGCCGGCGGAATCTGGCGCGTACATCCCCTCGCGCACGAGCATCTCTTCGCCGTAGAGGGCCCATCCTTCGACGAAGACGTTCTCGCCGTGATGACGGCGGATTTCGTTGTCGAGATGGTTGGCAATCGAGAGCTGCAGAAAATGTCCCGGAATCCCTTCGTGTCCGAGGATCGGACGCGGATCTTCGATGGCGGCGCGGATGTAGAAATTCTTACTCTGCGGGTTGTACGTCGGGATGAAGTAAAAGCCGCCGTTGTCGGCGTCGTAAATGCCGGGCGGATTCATAAATCCCCCCGGACTGGTCGGCTTGAACGCCTCGGGGAGTTGCCGGATTTGAAACGGACCGAGATATGCCGGCATGGTGACGAGGTTCTTCGTCCGAAGGAAGTCGATCATCTCCTGCTCGCGGCTTTCGTACGCGGCCAGGAAGGCCTGCTGATCGGGTGGGATATTTTTCACGCGCGCCGGATTCGGATCGGCCATCGACGGATCGGGGAGCATCGCCTCGAGTGCGCGATAGCGCCCGAGCTCGACCTCGCCGAGGTGCGCGACGTCGCGCGAATCCATCGGCAGGAGGAGGATGTGGCGGAGCATGTAGTTGTAGTTCGCCTCCCCCATCGGCTTCCACGCGGTCATCTGCGGAAGTTGCTTTTCCAGCCAGTCGGCGAATCCGTGAATCGAATCGATCGCTTCTTCGCGCGCGGCGTCGAGCGAGGTGCGTTCATCCGCAGAGAGATCGCCGGCGATAGTCATCAAGCTCGTTGAGAAAAGCGGATCGATAGAGCGCGCGGAATCGATGGCCAGTTGCGCGAACAATCGGACAGGATTCTTGAGATTCTTCTTGGCCTGCTCGATCATGGCCGGCATCGCTTTGAGCCGCGCGGTTGCAGCAAGTGCGCGCGCCTTCGACGGCGCATAATCTTTTTTCAGTAGCGAGAAGATGGCGTTGCTCGCCTCTCCCACATACACCTGCGGATCGGTCTCCTCGGGCTTCAACACGCGCTCCGGAAAGTCAGCGCCCTCCAGCTGCGAGCGGAACAGCAGCCAGTCGATGACGTCATCCTTCGCCCAGCCGGTGACGTCCGCGGCGCGAACGCGATCGAGCAATGCGCGAACGTGCGCGGCGTCGCGCGCGATCGCGGCGGGCGAGAAGTCGTCGAGCTTGTCGTCAGCAGCGTGGAATCCCTGATCGCTGGCGCTGACCGGGTACGTCTTCTTCTGCCATTCGTAATAGTCGTGCGCAAGCGAGTGAAGCTCGGCAGGCGTGAGCGGTTTCATCGGCACGGTCGCTTTCTTCGGGGCGGCAAAGGAGTGAGCGGCAACGAGTAGTGCGACGGCAAGGGCGTAACGTTTCATGTGTAAAAGCTTATCCGCAGATTACGCAGATGTACGCAGATGGATCGCCCTGTCTGCGTACATCTGCGTAATCTGCGGATCGTCTTAGTGGTAAAACTCCAGCCCGCTGAAACGTCTAAACTCATCATTCGTCGGAATCGACATGCGCAAGCTCGCTATCCTTCTCGCCGTCACTGCCTCTACAAACCTTTACGCCGCGATTACGGGGACGGTCATCGACTCCGATGCGAAACCGATCGCCGGCGCGACGATTCGCGCGTATGCGCCGGAGAGTTCGCCGGCCATGCGAGCGAGGATCGTGGCCGGGAAGATCGATCGCGAGCCGATCGCGAGTGTGAAGTCGGCGGAGAACGGGACGTTCTCGCTCGATGTGAAGGACGCCATCGCGGTCGATGTCGTCATCGACGCTCCCTCACACCCGCGCACCTCCATCGCCACTGTCGATGGCGACGACCTTGGCGCGATCCTTCTCGGACCGCCTGCGACGAAGATGCTGCGCGTCACCAGCGGCGGAAAGCCTGTTGCGAACGCGATCGTCGTCTCCGGAACGGACTTTTCACGAACGAATGCGGCGGGCGAAGTGCCGGCACCGGCGAGTAACTCCGCGTACGTCTTCCATCCCGATTACGCGATCGCGCGGCGCGACACGAATTCATTTGAAGTGAAACTGGTGCGCGGCGTCGCTGTCAGTGGACGCGTTACCAACCCCGCCGGTCCGGTCGCGCATGCGGTCGTCTCGATCAACGGCTGGCCGCTCGCGGAGTCGGGCGACGACGGCACGTTCACCATCGCGCACGCGCCGGATCGCTGGCAGTCGATTTCCGCGATTCACGGCAGCGAAGTTGGAATCGTGATGCGGCCGAAGACAGGCACGGCGGAAATCCGCCTCACGCCGGGCGTGACGTTCGCCGGGACGCTGCGCGACACCGGTCGCGGCGGAGCGGTCGCCGGCGCGCGGATGACGATCACCACCACCACTGACGATGAATCGATGACTACCGTGACCGACGCGAAGGGCGCCTTCACGTTTGGGCCTCTCCTTCCGCGTTCGTATCAGATCGGCGGCATGCATCCCGCGTTCGCCATCGAGTCGGCGTCGGTGACGTTGCCGGCCACGCGAACGCGCGCGTTCGCGGCGCAGGCGTTTGCGCGCGCGAAGGGCCGCGTCATCGATGAGGAGCGGAAGGCGGTCGCCGCCGCAGTCGTAACGGCAGGCAGCATCAACACGTCGCGCGGCCACAGCACGGTGACGAATGCGAATGGCGAATTCGCGGTACGCGTCATCCCATCGGGACCATTTCCCACGTCAGTCCTCGCGTCGAAGCGCGATTACGTCCCCTCCTCCTCGGGTGCGCGGACCTGGAAGGCCGGCGAGGTCAAAGACGACGTCGTCATCACGCTCGCTCACGGCTTCGTGGCGCAGGTGCGCGTCATTGACAAACAGAAGCAATCGGTACCAAACGCGCAGGTCAACGTTTCGAAGTTGAGCGATCAGGGGATGCAGCGATCGACCACTGTGGCCTGCGCCGATCCGTCAAAGGCTGATTGCCGCCGTACCGGCGCCGACGGGATCGTTTCCGTACGGACGACCGAGGGGCGGCACGAGGTGCGAGTTTCGGGCGATGACATCGGGCCGTTCCATCTGCCGAACCAGCTGATCACCGCGCGCGCGGCATCCGTCGTCGTGACTGTCGATCGCGGCATCTCCGTCAGCGGCCGCGTCGTACGGCCCGACGGCACCGCCGTCTCGCCAGCAGTCGTCGACGTGCCGACCACATTCGCGCCACGCACCGCGGAGACAAACTCCGACGGCACGTTCACCATCACCGGCCTTAACGCCGGCCCTGCCGTTCTGACTGCGCATTCGATCGACGGCAATCTCTCCTCTCTGCCCGTCACGGTCACCGCTCCCGCCAAAGACGTCACCATCACCATTCCTCGGGGCGCTCGCATCGAAGGCCGCGTGCTCGACCGCGCTTCGCAACAGCCGGTCACCGACTTCGCCGTGTCGTTGCCGTCGCGCAGCCAGCGGCCATTCGTCACTGCCACCGCGCGCGGGGAAAAACAGATTCACGCGGACGATGGCAGTTACGCGATCGACAACGTTCCGCCAGGCGCCGTCGACCTCACGGTTCGCGCCACCGGCTATGTGACCGGATCGCGCGGCGATATCAACGTCGAGGACGGCAAGACGGTGACCGGGATCGACATCCAGCTCGATCGCGGCGCCACGATTTCGGGACACGTCACGTCCCACGGCGCGGCGATCGCCGGCGCCGAGGTGCGGCAGGCATCGCAACGGACGTTGCAGCCGGGGCCGCAGGGGGGAAGCGTCATCACCGACGCGGACGGTCTTTACAAACTCGACGGCGTGGCGGAAGGCGAGCGCCTGATCGAGTTTCACAAGACGGGCTTCATCACGGCGCAGAAGCCGGTCGAGGTAAAGGGCGGGAAAGACGTGCAACTCGACGCCGAGCTCGATCCCGGCCACGAGCTGCGCGGACGCGTCGTGGATCGTTCGGGCCGCGGTGTCGCCGGCGCGAACATCATGGCCACGGGCACGGGCGAGCGAAGGTTCGACAACATGATCGTGAGCGACGCCGATGGATCGTTTGTCGTGGCGGGACTCGCCGACGGCAAATACCGGCTCACGGCGCGGAAAGAAGGAATGGTCAGCGGCGACGCCAGCGACATCGATCTGCCGCAAACGCGGCCGATCACGCTGACGCTCGACGCCGGCGCAACCATCACCGGCCGCGTCACCGGCGTCGCCCCCGAGGAGCTCACGCAGGTCGTCGTGACAGCGGTCGGAGGGACGTCACGCAATCAGACGTACACCGACACCAGCGGAAACTTCTCGCTGCCCGGGCTGCCCGACGGACAGGTGCGCGTCGACGCGTTTCTGATGACGGCGGGACGCCGCCGCATGGCGCCTGCGAAAACGATCGTGGTCGAGAACGGAGTCGCGCCGCCGGTGGAGATCAATTTCGAGGAAGGCATCAGCGTCAGCGGCCGCGTGACGAAGGGGGGAGTGCCGGTGGCGTACGGCAGTGTGTCGTTCAACCCTGGCGGCGTACAGCGAGGCAGCGACCGCCAGTCCGTCAACGCCATGATTTCGCCGGACGGCACGTACACGGCCGCAGGCCTCTCGATCGGCGACTACACGGTGCGCGTAAATGGCCCGAACGTCTCGCAGTATCAGACGAGGTACACGGCCTCGGCCAGCGGGACGTTCGACATCGACATACACGGCGCCACGCTGCGTGGCCGCGTGGTCGACGCAAGGTCGGGCGCGCCGGTATCCGATGCGCGCGTGTTGCTGATTTCGCGGCTACCGGCCAACGGTTCGGCGCGCACGGACTCCGACGGCCGCTTCACCATCGAGGCAATGCCCGACGCGACGTACGACCTGCAAGTGAATCGCGAGCAGTACGCCGTCGCATCGCAACCGGTCGTGATCGCAAACGGCTCGACGCCCGACGTCGAAGTGCGGATGGAGCAGGTGCCGCCGATCACGATCCATGTCGCCGATTCAATCACCGGCGCGCCGGTCGATGCGAACCTGATGATCAGCGATTCCACGCGCGCCTTCCGAAGTGAGCTCGCGCGCGTGGAATCAGGAACGTGGCGCGCGTGGCTGAAACCTGGGACGTACAGCGCGTCCGTCGGCGGGCCCGGCTACGTTTTCAAAATACAGAGCTTCACCACTCCGGGCAACGATGTGACCATCCAGGTCGTCCGCGCCGGCGCTCTGCTGATCAACGCCCATACCGCGCAACGGGCGCGCCTCGATTTCGCCAGCGGCGGCACGGAACGAAATTACGGCCCGCTCCATCCGGGAGCGAATGGACCATTCGAATCGCTCCCACCCGGCTCGTACCTGCTGGTGTTGCTCGGCAGCGACGGCAAAGTCACGCAGAGCATCGCGCTGGTCATCAACGCGGGCCAGACGACGACGATCGATACGCCGTAGCAGCTCTCGCAGTCGTCCCAAGCCTCACCAGCACAGACAAGAGTGTCTGAACCTTGAAATCACGACTCCGGCACGATCTCCGTCGCGGCGATTACCGGCTTCGATAGCGAGGTCACGAACGTCACGCCCGCGACGCCGCCGATGCACAGCGCGCTGCCGAGGGCGGATGTGAGGCTGAGGTGATCGCCGAGGAGTAGCACTCCGAGCGTCATCGAGACTAGGACGGCGAGTTGGGAGATGACGCCGACCGTCATCGCGTCGACCCAGCGGAGACTGAACGTCATCAGCAGTTGCGCTCCCATCGCCAGGATTGCCGTCGCGGCGATCCAGAGCCATTCGGTGCGATTGGGAGTCACCCATTGCGCGATGCCGAGCGGCATGCTGACGAGCATGCCGATGAGGCAGAAGCTGGCATAGACGGACCAGGAGTTTTCGCTACGGCGCGCGGCGCGAATGGCGGTGACGGCCACGCCCGATGCGACCGCGGACAACGCGCCGACCAGCTCCCATCGGCCGAAGCCGAGGACGTCGCCGGGCGCGGCGTGTGCGTGGACGACGAGGAAGACGCCAGCCAGCGCGATCGGAAGCGGGATGAGCACGCGTGCACTGAATTTCTCGCCGATGAAAAGCATCGAGAAAAGCCCGCTCCAGATCGGCGCGGTGTAGTTGAGCAGCGTTGCCACACCGACGTTGATGTGCTGGATGGCGATGAAATAGAACATCACCGCCAGTCCGCCGAAAAAGCCACGCAGAAGGATCAACCCGAGGCGATTGTAGTGGAGCGCGGCGCGTCGATAACGCGACACGAGCAGGACCGGCAGCAACCCTGCTCCCATCCGCAACACCGCGACCTCGGGGCCGCTCAGCCGCGCGGTGGCAACCTTCGCGGCGAAGGCCATGCCGCCGAACATCGTCGCCGAGGCGATCATCAACAGCAGCGCGCGATGCGTATCGTTTTTTGCTACTGTCACGCGGCGCGAAGAGTAGCAGGGTGATGATCAACTACCGCGAAGCAAAAGTCTCGGACGTGCCGGCAATCGTCGGCTTTCAGATCGCCATGGCGCGCGAGACCGAGGAGCTGGATCTCGATCGCGAAGTCTGCACGAGCGGCGTGCAGACGGTGTTCGAGGACCCATCCCGAGGTCGATACTTTCTCGCGGAGAGCGACGGTGTCGTCATCGCGTCGCTGATGATCACGTACGAGTGGAGCGACTGGCGCAACGGCAACGTGTGGTGGATTCAGAGCGTGTATGTCGTCCCTTCGTTTCGTGGTCAGCGCGTGTACGCCGGTTTGTACGAGCACGTGAAGGCGCTCGTAAACGCGGATGATTCGCTACGCGGAATCCGGCTCTACGTCGATCGCCGCAACGTTCGCGCGCAAGAGGTCTACACGCGGCTGGGGATGAACGGCGAGCATTACCAGGTGTTCGAGTGGATGAAGACGTTTTAGGGCTTCCTCAGTTCATCCTGCGATTCGCGAAGCGATTCGTCAGGATCTCCGGTGGCGCCGCACAGACTGCGCGGTATCACCGGAGATCCTGACGGTTCGCTTCGCGACCCGCAGGATGAACTACAAACGCCGCTTCCAGCAAAACTGAGCGAGTGAGACCTTCCCATCGAGCGAGAACTCTACGCCCTCTTCCTCCAACAACATCTTTTGCAACTCGTGTGAATCGCCCCCGCTGCGCGGCGAAATCTCCCCTTTTGCATTGATCACGCGATGCCACGGGATGTCGCTGCGATCCGGCAGCGAGTGAAGCGCGTAGCCGACTTGGCGCGCGTGGCCATCGAGTCCCGCCAGCGTGGCGATCTGGCCATACGTCGCGACGCGTCCGCGCGGGATGCGTTTCACGGTCGCATAGATTCGTTTGTAACTATCGGCGTTGGAAAGCGGCACTGCGAGAGTCTAAGGTCGTTCGCCCGGCCCGGTGCTAAGATGCCCAACTCTTTGGTCACATAGAAGGAGTCGCTATGCCTCGCCCGTTTGCTTCAGGACAGATCGCGTTCGGCCTCGTCTCGATCCCGGTGAAACTCTTCTCGGCCACCGAGGCCAGCGAGAAGATCAGCTTCAACATGCTGCACAAGGATTGCGGCAACCGCATCCAGCAGCAGCTCTTCTGCCCCAAGGACGAGCGCACCATCTCGCGCGACGAAGTCGTGAAGGGCTACGAGTTCCAGCGCGGGCAGTACGTCCTCTTCAATGAAGAAGAGTTGAAGATGATCGAGGAGAAAGCGACGCAGTCGATCGAGATCAGCGAATTCCTCCCGAAGGAAGCGATCGATCCGATCTACTTCGCGAAGGCGAACTACATCGCGCCCGACAAAGGCGGGGAGCGCGCCTACTCGCTGCTCACCAAGGCGCTCGAACAGACCGGCCGTTGGGCGCTGGCGAAGTACGCCGCGCGCGGCAAGCAGTACCTGGTCATCCTTCGTCCGCTGGGCAACGGCATGGTCATGCAACAACTCTTCTACCCCAACGAGATCCGTTCGATGGACGAGCTCGACCTCGGCGATGCCATCGTCAAAGACAACGAGCTGAAAATGGCCGTGCAACTCGCCGAAATGGGCGCCGCCGACGAGTTCCATCCCGAAAACTATCGCGACGAAGTTGCGGAGCGCACGCGCGCATTGATCCAGCGCAAGATCGAAGGCGAGGAGATCACGTCAAACCTCGTCGAGGAGCCGAAGGCCCAGGTCATCGATCTGATGGAAGCGCTGAAGAGGAGCCTGGCCAAGCCGAGCAGCAAGTCCGCGCCGGCATCTGCGAAAGCGAGCGGTCCGCGCCGCATCCCGGAAAAGGCGGAAGCGAAGAAGGCCGCGCCTCGGGCATCGGCGCAAAAGATGGCCAAGTCAGGCTCGCGTTCGCGTTGAGCCGGCACGGCCGGCGGCGTTGGTTGCCCAAGCCATTGCCACCGGAGTCGTGACAAGGTTCTGCCGCTAAAATGGCCTCATGTCCTATTCGGTGCGGGAAGTCTCGGCGATGCTCGGGCTCTCCGCCGGACAAATTCGCGCCTGGGCCGCGCGCGGCTTTCTGACGCCGGAACGCGACGACGACGGCGATCTCCGCTTCGGCTTTCAGGACCTGGTCATTCTCCGCACCGCCGGCGAGCTGACCGCCGCGCACATTCCGACGCGCAAGATTCGCCGCGTGCTCGAAAGCGTCCGCGAGCAGTTGCCCGAGGGGCGATCGATTGCCGGCGTGCGCATCGCGGCCGATGGCGAGCGTGTCGTCGTTCGCGACGGAACAGCGGTCTGGAATCCGGAGTCAGGCCAGTCGCTGTTCGATTTCTCGGTCGAGGAGATCGCCGAAAAGACAAAGCCAATCGCGCTGGCCGCCGTGCGTGAAGCGAAGGCGAAGCAGGAGGACGATCTCGACGCCGACGCCTGGTACGAGCTCGCCTGCGACCTCGAACTCAACGATCGCGCCGAGGCGCACGACGCGTACGAAAAAGCGATCGCGCTCGATCCGTCGCACGTTGATGCCCACGTCAACCTCGGCCGGATGCTTCACGACGAAGGCTCCCTCGACGGAGCAGAAAAGCACTACCGCGCCGCGCTCAACATTGATTCCGATCATCCCGTCGCCGCCTTCAATCTCGGCGTCGCCCTCGACGACCTCGGTCGCTTATCCGACGCCGCCGAAGCGTACCGTCGCGCCATCGAACTCGATCCCGACAACGCCGACGCGCACTACAACCTCGCCGGCATCCTCGAACGCAGCGGCGACAAAGCCGGTGCCGTGCGGCACTTGACGCGGTATCGCGCGTTGACGAGATAACGCTTCATCCGCAGATCACGCAGATTTACGCAGATGCTTCGTTCGTTCTCCATCTGCGTTCATCTGCGCAAATCTGCGGATCACTTCCAAATCGAATCGGGCAGCGGCGCTTTGAAATACAGCGAACCGGTTTTCAGCGCGTCGTCCTGGCCTTCGTTGGACCAGGTGATGCTCTTCATCGTCACGAGCGCGATCTTCTTGTAGCGCCGAAAGTTTAGTTCGACGTAGAGCGGCGTTCCGTGGATCGCGTTCATCGATGCGGCGGTGGCGGGGGAGATGCCGCGCACGAATTCGTTGACGATGGCTCGGAGCTGCGGATTCTCTGGGATACGGTCCGTCGTCCAGATGTCGATCCAGGCTTCGGGGCCGTAGACGAGGCGGTAGCGACGCGCGGGCATTCCTTTCACGGTACCGGCGATGATCTGGGTTCCGGTCGGCGCCGCGGCTTCCATCCCGCTCGTGGCGATTTTGTGCAGCGTCGCGCTGATCTGCGCGACCGGAACGTCGGTGTACATCCTGCCGAGCGGGTTCTCGACCGTTACCGCGTTCGTGCCGTTGCGCGAAAAGCCGTTCAGCCAGAACGTTTCAGCGCGCACGCCGTTCGGATAGACATGCAGCGTGACGGTGCCGAACTTGCCGAGGAAGGGGAAGGGCGTGGCGGGATTCGCTTCGAGCTCAAGGTGGTACGCGGGCGGCGGCGCGGCGTGGAGTGAAACGGCGAGAAAGGTGAGGAGGAGAAATCGCTTCATAAGAAAAGGGCGGCTGAATTCAGCCGCCCTGCTCTATGCCGAAGTATGTGATTAGAAGGTCGAATCGAGGAACGGGCGGAGCTTCTTCGAGCGCGACGGATGGCGTAGCTTGCGGAGCGCCTTCGACTCGATCTGACGGATCCGTTCGCGCGTCACGTTGAACGAGCGGCCGACTTCCTCGAGCGTGTGCTCGGAGCCGTCGCCGACGCCGAAGCGCATCTTCAGGACCTGCTCCTCGCGCGGGGTGAGCGTGCGCAGGACCTTGTTCGTCTGCTCTTTCAGGTTCGCGACGATCACGTGATCGATCGGCGAGATCACGCCGCGATCCTCGATGAAGTCGCCGAGATGCGAATCTTCCTCTTCGCCGATCGGCGTCTCGAGGGAGATCGGTTCCTGCGCGATCTTCATGATCTTGCGAACTTTGGCGACAGGCATATCCATCCGGTCGGCGATCTCCTCGGCCTGCGGTTCGCGGCCGAGCTCCTGCACGAGCGCGCGCGACGTGCGCGTGAGCTTGTTGATCGTCTCGATCATGTGCACCGGGATGCGAATGGTGCGGGCCTGATCGGCGATGGCGCGGGTGATGGCCTGGCGGATCCACCACGTCGCGTACGTGGAGAACTTGTAGCCGCGGCGGTACTCGAACTTCTCGACCGCCTTCATCAGGCCGATGTTGCCTTCCTGGATGAGGTCGAGGAACTGCAGGCCGCGATTCGTGTACTTCTTGGCGATGGAGACGACCAGGCGGAGGTTGGCGACGATCAGCTCCTGCTTGGCCTGATCGGCTTCCTCTTCGCCGGCGCGGATCTCGCGGATCGTGCGCCGGAGCTCGTCGTGCTGCGTGCCATAGAACGTCTCCAGCTCCTGGAGCTTATCGACGTACTTCTGCAGACGGCGGCGATAGAAATCGCGGCGGGTCTTGTCTTTTTCGCGCTTGAGAGCCGCATCGTCCTTGCGGACCATCGACGCCGTCTGGGCCAGCTCGTTGTCGATGTCCTTGAGCTTGTTGATCATTCGATTGCGCGTCTGCGGCGTGAAGTCGACCTGGCGCAATTCGGTGGCGAGCTCGATGGTCAGTTTCTCGACGGCGCGTTCCGTCTGCTTGAGCGTGCGCTCGGACAGCTTCTTCGGCTCGAGCAGCTTGGTTTTCGCGTCTTTGATTTTCTTGTCGTGCTTCGCGACCTTCTCGAAGATCACCATGATGTCGGCGATCTTGTTGACGGCGGCGAGGGGAAGCTTCGGCTCACCGTTGTCGTCGGTGGCCACATGGATCGTTTCGTCTTCCGGCATCGCCAGATCGATCATCTCTTTGATGACGCGCGGATCCTTCTTGGCGCTCTCGTAGATCTTCAGGATCTCTTCGAGAATGATCCGGTTCTGGGACAGCGCCTTGTAAACGCGGCGCTCGCCCTTTTCGATGCGCTTGGCGATATCGACTTCGCCCTGGCGGTCGAGGAGCTTGACCGTCCCCATCTCGCGCAGGTACATGCGCACGGGATCGTTGGTCTTGTCGACGATGCCGCTGTTGGCCGCGATGATGTCCTGCTGGACTTCTTCGCGCTGGTCCATCTCCTTCTCTTCGATGGTGCCGTCGATGGTGACGATGGCCTTGGAAGAGGTGGTGGGAAGCGGCTTCTCGGAATCCTCGACGACGTCGATGCCGAGGTCTGCGAAGCGGATGTAGATCTCATCGAGCTCTTCCGGGAGCGAGGTAATCTCCTCGGGGAGGGTCTCGTAGATCTCGTCGTAAAGCAGGAAGCCCTTTTCTTTACCGATTACGATGAGCTGCTTTACTTCCGCGTATTTTTCTTCGACACTCAACTCGCCGACCCCCTCGTCAAAATTGGCTTCCTGTTCGAGATTCGCGCTCCGCAGGCGTGTCGTCATGTCGTTCTTTCGCTCCTCAGAACCATCGTCCGCAGAGGACACCTGCGTAATCGGTGGGGGACGATAATTATTTCGCTTCGTTCAACATACGGGAGATGCGCATCTTCTCCGCGACCAGCTCGTCAGCCCGATTTCCGTCGCCCTGGCGCTGGGCCTCTGCGATGTCCCGTTGAATTTCCAGATTCCGGCGTTCGAGATACGCCCGTTCCATCGGCCGAAGGTTTTCGTCGATGCGTTGGAGGGTTTGATCGTCGATGTCCTCGCTCAGTGAGAGCTCCGAGAGGAGATTGAGCTCGGCCTCGCCCCTAAGGTGGGTCGCAACCTGCTGAAAATCAATAGGCGCGCCCGACATCAGGTCGTCTTTCATGATGGAAAAAAGTGTTTTCCCCGGCTCCTCGAAGTACTCCTCCCGAAGGCGGGCCAGGTCCGGCGCCGTCAACTTCCCCTGAATCGCGGCGATGAGGATGGTCTTTTCGGCGCTGCCCGGCTGGCCGAGCGGCTGACGCTCGCGGTCGGTTGGAGTGGAGGCCTTGCCGCGGACGCGCGACCAGACCGTCTGGAACTCGAGACGGAAGGCGTCGGCAATGCGCTGCGCGGCGTCGTTGCGGACGACTGGATCGGAAACAGCGGACAGCAGCGGGATGAAGTGCTCGACACGCTCCGACTTTTCGCGGCCGCTCAGTTTCGCCACGTCGCCAGCCCATTCCCCGAGTCCGAACTCGAAGATGTCGGTGGCGTTGCTGAGCAACTCCAGGAAACGATCGACGCCGAACTTCTGCACCACCGTGTCGGGATCCTTCTCCCCTTGCAGATCGAGCGCGGAGACGTTGAGTCCCGTGGCGAGCAACACCGGAGCCGCACGCAGCGTGGCGGTGCGGCCGGCGTTGTCGCCGTCGTACGCGATGACGACGTTGGTGGTGAAGCGCCGCAGCAGCGACGCCTGACCGCTCGTCAGCGACGTTCCCATCGACGCGACGACACCCGGCACTCCGGCGTGATCGATGGCAATGGCGTCGAAGTAGCCTTCGACGAGAATCGCTCGATCTTTGCGACGCATCGCATCTTTCGACCGGTGCAGGTTGTAGAGCAATCGCGATTTGTTGAAGACGTCCGACTCCGGCGAGTTGAGGTACTTCGGATCGCTGCCGTCGAGCGAACGTCCGCCGAATCCGACGATCGTGCCGCTCTCGTTGTGAATCGGAATCATGAGTCGATTCCTAAAACGGTCGTAAAAACCGTTGCCGGTCTTGCGCGCCATGGCCAGTCCGACCGACTCCAGCTTCTTCTCGCCATGCTTCCGCGACAACCGCGTAAGGATGTAGTCCCACGAATCGGGCGCGTAGCCGAAGCCGTACTTGGTGACGATGTCCTGCGCCACGCCGCGTTCGTCGAGGTAACGCTTGGCCACGTTATCGCCCCACCCCAGCGCCTGATGAAAGGCCTCGGAGGCTTCATCGAGAACTTCGAGCAGATCTTCTTTGTCGTTCTCTTTCGCGGTCCGTTTCTTCTTCGGCAGCTCGATGCCGACCCGCGCCGCTACGTACTCGACCGCCTCGGGAAAGTTGAACCGCTCCGTCATCGAGAGGAACTTGAAGACGTCGCCGCCCGCACCGCAGCCGAAGCAATGAAACAGCCCCTTGCCACGATCGACGGTAAACGACGGCGTCTTCTCGCGATGAAACGGACAAAGTCCCTTGTAGCTTTTGCCCGCAAGCTTCAGCGGCGTGACCTGTCCCACGAAGTCGACGATGTCGGCCGCCTGGCGGACTTGCGCGATGACGTTATCGTTGAGATCGGAGAAGGCCATGTACGTTACCCAATCCTGCGAAGCGCGAAGCGCGAGTCAGGATCTCCGGTGGCGCCGCGCTGCCGTAAATCGCAGCCCGCGCGGGCGAACCGGAGACGCCGCTCCGCTGCGCTTTGCGGCGTGAAGTTCATGACAGCACCGCAATCGTCGCCCCATCCCCGCCTTCGTTCTCCCCGCCCGGCCGCCACGATTTCACCGCGGGATGTTTGCGGAGATGCTCGCGCAGCGCCTTGCGCAGAGTGCCGGTGCCGAAGCCGTGGATGAGGCGAACGGCCTGTTTCCCTTCGAGCAGCGCGCGATCGAGGAAGCGATCGGATTCGTCGATGGCTTCGTCGACGCGTTGTCCGATGAGATTGATCTCCGCGTCGACGACTGTTTCGAGCGTGTCGGGTGACGGAAGGCGCGAGGCGGAACGCTTCTTCGACTCCCCACCCCCGACTCCCGACTCCCGCGGCACGAGATCCTTCACATCCACCGTCATCTTTCGCCCGTTGACGTTCAGCACCGCTTTCTTGCCGTCGATCGAAACGATTGTGCCGGTCACCTTGAACGAACGATGCTCCGCCTTCTCGCCGACGTGAACATCGCGTTGTTCGGCCGGCAGAAAGTCGAGGGCCTTGTCGACCGGCTTCGTCAGCGTGCGCACGATCTCCGCCGCGTTCACGCTCGCGCGCGCGTTGCGGTCGGACTCGCGCAAATTCTTGATCTCGGCGGCAACCTGGCGCTGCACGTCATCGCGAAGACGGTCCAGTTCCTCGCGGAACGAACTGCCGACACGGCTGCGCTCTTTCTCCAGCTTCGCGCGTTCGGCGGCAAGTCCGTCGCGCTCCGATTCGAGTTGCGTTCGCAGCATCGATGCTTCGTCGCGCGACGCCAGCACCTCGGACATCTTTTTCTGCAACTCGGCGATCAGCGAATCGGTTTCGCCGTAGCGGTCGCCGAGGTGTTCGCGGGCGCGGTCGATGATCGAGGGAGGAAGGCCGATCATCTGCGCGACGTCGATGGCGCGGCTGCGGCCGGGGATTCCGGCGATCATCCGGTACGTCGGCTGCGCGGTCGCGGCGTCGAACTCCATCGATGCGTTGACGATGCGCTTGTCGTTGACCGCGAAGCTCTTCAGCGCGGAAAGGTGCGTGGTCACGATCATCAACGCACCGGTATCGAGCAGATGCTCGATCACTGCTGTCGCAATCGCCGAGCCTTCCTCGGGATCCGTGCCCGAACCCAACTCGTCGAGCAGCACCAGTGAACGGTCGGTGGCGCGTTCCAAAACGCGCCGCAGCCGGACCAGGTACGCGGAAAATGTCGACAGATGTTCGAGCACGCTCTGGTCGTCGCCGATCAGCACGTGGAAGTCGTCGACGATCGGAATCGTCGTCCCGTCCGCGGCGGCAACCGGCAATCCGCTCATGGCCATGGCCACGAGCAGGCCGGTCGTTTTCAGCGCCACCGTCTTGCCGCCCGCGTTCGGACCGCTGATCACGAGCGCGGTACGTTCGCGATCGAGCTTCACCGAAATCGGGATCACCTTCCGGTCCGACGGCTCCTCTCCAAACGCCTCGGCGCGTGCCGGCGCGAGACGTTCATCGAGCAACGGATGGCGGCCGTCGATGACTTCGAGGATGTGATCGTCATTGAAGATCGGACGCGATGCACCGACCAGCGAATGAAACTGCGCGCATGCCTGCAGTGCGTCGAACTCCCCGCCGACGCGCGCGGCAACGCGGATGTCGTCTGCCTCGTCGGCGATGGCTGCGGAGATGAAGCGCGTGATGCGCGCGATCTCCTCGCGCTCCTGGATCAGCAGGTCGGCGAGATCGTTGTTCAACTCGATGGCCTGCATCGGCTCGATGAAAAACGACGCGCCGGAGCCGGAGCGCTCGTGCAGGATTCCCGTGACCGCATTGCGATGATCGGCGCGGACCGGGATGCAGTAACGATCGCCGCGCATGACCACCAGCGGTTCCTGAATCGCGTCGGCGCTGCGCGACATCACGTCGTTCAGCACGCGCTGAATCGCCGATCGTTTTCCCTGCATCCGCTGCCGAATCGCGCGCAACTCCGCCGATGCCTCTTCGCGCAGCTTGCCGTCGTTGGTGAAGTACTTGTTGAGTTTCGCAATCAAACCGCCGAGGTCGGGGATGTCGTGCGCGTGCGTGGCGAGACGCGGGAACGTATCAGTGCGAAGAAACGTCTCGCGAATGGCCTGCGTCGCGCGAACGCTGCGGAGGACGATCCACGATTCATCGATGTCGAGAATGGAGTCGCGATTCAGCAGCGGCGCGACATCCGTCAACCCCGCCAGCGGCAGCAATCCCTCGGTCAAAACAAAGCGCACCATCTCCGCGAGATCCGCCTGCGCCGCTTCGCATTCGGCGAGCGTGCGCAACGGACGGCGCCGCGCGATGCTGGCCTTGCCGAGCGTGCTCTTCGCCTCCATCGCGATCAACGTGAGGACGCGGTCTAGCTCGAGTTGTTGGAGAGGGATGGGGTTCACGCGAAACTGCTAGACGTGAGGGGCTGGCGGGCTATTCCGATGGCTGTCATCCAGAGCCGCCGGAGGACGGCGAAGGAACTCAAGCTACGCAAGTTGCGTTGAATCCTCGATGGTTTCAGCCAATTCCGCGCATCTTGAGATCCTTCACCGTCCTGCGCCGCTCCGCGCTTCGCGCTCCGACGGCTCCGGCGGTTCAGGATGACAGCAAAGACAAAACGACCCGCGTTTCCGCGGGTCGTTTGGATCAGTAACCTGTACGACGTTCTTCGGCGAGTTTCCGCAACACTTTCTTCCGCGCCGCGATCGCTTTTCTTTTACGCTTCATGCTCGGCTTTTCGTAATGCTGCCGTTTTTTCAACTCGGAGAGGATTCCCGACTTCTCGCATTTCCGTTTGAACCGGCGAAGCGCGTTTTCAAAGCTCTCGTCCTCTTTGACGTGCACCAGAGGCAATCCCAATCCCCCCCTTCTGCGTAGCGGTCCCGTGGGTTGATGATTCTAAGGAGCGCCGCCGTCCCGGTCAACGGAGCTGCGGCACGAGATCGGAACGAAGGTGGAGCGTCCCTCCATTCCGCTCGACGGTGAATTTTGTAACCCGCTGAAGGGCCGCCGCTTGCGGATTCCTGTGTCGCTAATAACTATACGAGAAGGTGCTCGACCCGCGAAATGATCGCATCCAGCGCCACCTGGTTCTCGCCCCCCTCGGGGATGATCAGGTCCGCATGGCGCTTCGACGGTTCGACGAATTCTTCGTGCATCGGTCGGACGGTGGTCAGGTACTGATCGATCACCGACTTCAAGCTCCGGCCGCGCGATTCGATGTCGCGCGTGAGGCGGCGAAGGAAGCGAATGTCCGGCGGCGTGTCGACGAAGAGCTTGATGTCGATCCGCTTTCGCAGCTCCGGCTCGGCGAGCACGAGGATGCCTTCGACGATGACCACCTTGCGCGGCTCGACGCGCTGCGTTTTCTCCAGGTTGCGCGAATGCGTGGCGAAGTCGTACACAGGCACTTCGACCGACGATCCTTTGGCGAGCACGTCGAGATGCCTCACCAGCAGTTCGGTCTCGAGCGAGTCCGGATGATCGAAGTTGATCTGATGCCGCTGTTCGGGCGAGTAGCCGTCGAAGTTGCGGTAGTAGGAGTCGTGCGAGATCCACTCGATGCGGTCCTTGCCGACGCGGTCGTAGATTGCGCGCGCCACGGTGGTCTTGCCCGATCCCGTGCCGCCGGCGATACCGATGATGACGGGCGTCTTCATGGACCGGACTGCTCTTCCAATTCGTTCTCGGTCATGAATTCCGAGGGGCTGTCGTTTCCGCACGTGTTGCAGATGGCGGAGAGCAGCTTCCCGTTCGGCCCGTACTCGAACAGATACGTCGGCGTCTCACACTCGAGGCAGATGAGGTACTCCGGCTCTTCCATGGAGGCGAAGAATACACAATGTCGCCGTCGTAGCGCCGCCGGCTCGGCGGCTGTACCGCCAGCGGCTCGCTGGCGCTTCTCACTCGCCGCCGAGCCGGCGGCGGTCCAGCCGGCGGGCCGCCGGCGCTACGATTCGCGGGGCACTACTCGCGGCGCGCTTCCTGCGCTTGGACGCTGCCGTACAACGGCTGGATGAAGTGCGTCTGGTTCGTTTCGTTATCGACCACCGCGGCGTAGACGTATGTATCCGGCGCGCTCGTCTCGACGAGCACCGTGAAGTCGTCGCCTTTCGCAATCATCGGGAAGAGCGACTGCACTGAGGTGTGGACGAGCGCATTTGCGTTGACGCGGTAGCGGGTCACTGCCACGTTGCGGCCGGCGCGTTGCAGGGCGAGCGTGAACGCCGCTTCGTGATCGCCGAGGTTGGCGAGGCCGATATTCGTCCGAAAGGTATCGCTGAAGGAGAGGCCACTGAGCGCGCGCAGCGGCGGAAAGTACGTCGCGCTGTAGGTGATTGTGATCGGCTCCGGACGCGTGATTTCCGCATCGTGAATGCCATAGACATTCGCCAGCACGCGCACGGAACGCGAGCTATCGATCGTGGTGATCTTCAGCGGCGAGAGCACCTCGGTCATCCCGAAGGTTGACGCCACGATGTCGCTGAAATGCTGCGCGGCACCGGGACCGATCGTGACGAAGATGAACGGCTGATCGGGGGCCGTCGGCAGCGACAGCATCACGTTGGCCTCAGAATGCGAATCATTGAAAAGATCGACGTCGGTCTTCCAGCGGACGTTGTTCATGCCGAGGACGCTGCCGACGATCGGTACGAGCACGCTCACGTGCGGCGCTTCGGCGGCCTCGGCGGCTGCCGCGCCGAGGAGCAGGAGAACCGCTGTCAGCACGCGGGTCATATCGTTCGTGGGACGAAGCCCGATCGTCGCACGTTTCAAGCGAAGCGCGGACGGACGAGCCGCCGCGCCACGACCATGAGCTTCTGAACGCGACTCAGCGATAGCCGCTTCCGAAGAACGATCAGCGGATCGCGGCGCAGTTTCTTGAGCACGGTCGCGTAGACACCGCCCATCAGCAGCGTTGGGAAACGTGCGTCGAACGACAGCTCGCCAACGAGTGGTTCGGCAGCCTTGAAATACGACATGGCCCGCTCGATCTGGAACTCGATCAGCTTACGCATCGTGTCGTTTTCGCGGCGATCGAAGAGATCGCGCTCGGTCACGCCGAAGCGCCGCAGTTCCTCCTGCGGAAGGTAGATGCGGTCGCGATCGAGATCGTCGCCAACGTCGCGCGCGACGTTCGTCAACTGCAGCGCCGTGGCGAGATTGCGGCCGTAGTCGATCGCCGCCGGGGTGCGGTAGCCGTAGATCGCGAGCGAGATGTCGGAGATCGACGACGCGACGAGCTCGCAGTATCCGAGAAGCTCGGCGAAGGTCTCATAGCGAGTCTTGGTCATGTCCTGGCGGCAGCCATCGATCAGGGCCACGAACGCGCTTTTCGGAATCGCGAAGTGCTGCAACGCGTCGGCGAGAGCGAGCGTGATCGGATGCGACGGATTGCCGGCATAGGTCGCATCGAGTTCGCGCTGCCAGGCGTCGAGGCGATCGAGCACCGATTGCGGTGAGTCGCTGGGTTCGTCCGCGATGTCGTCCGCCCAGCGGCACCACGCGTACGCGGCGTAGACGGCGCGCCGTTTCACGCCCGGCAGGAATCGAAATCCCACCGAGAAGTTTGCGCCGTAGCGATGGGCGATATCGCGGCAGAACGCGTACGCCTCCTCCACCGTCGGCGACACCGGCATCGGCAGCGCCTCGGAGGTCATCGCGTCACCGGTCCAAGCGGCGGAACCTGCAGCTGCGTATCGCGCGAGCGGCACCAGTGCGGACCCGGCTTGTGCTGGCAGCGGCCGTCGTGCCGCCACATGCGCCGCACCAGCGGCGAGAGCAGCGACTTCCACCACGTCGTGCGATGCCAGCCACTCAGATAGTGATGAAAGTCCTTCGCTCGCGCCGCCTGGCGGACGAACATCGAGAGTCCGAAGTTGCCTCCGCTCTCGTACAAAAATCGGTTGACGAGACTCGTTTGCTGCTTCGCGCCGAGCTCCGACTTCCACAGCTCGTCGTAGTCGCGCTCCTCGAGAATGCTGCGCGCCGCGAGCGAACCGCTGGTGAGCGCGTAGCGGATACCGAGGCCGAAGAGGTAATCCTGAAATCCCGCGGCCTCACCGACGAAGCGCGCGCCATTCGACGTCGCAACATGCTTGAGATGAAAGTTCATGTACGAGTAGCCGGTCCGCGCGTCCGCCGGCACCTCGAAATGATGCAGCCGCTGCGCCGCGGCGAGTGAGTGATCGAAATACGAATCGATCTGCTTGAAGTCCGCCACGATCGCGCAGCCGAAGGTGGCCACGCCGTCGAGGATGAAGAGATACGAGTAACCGCCGGGCGAGAGTTTGTGGTTGAAGTAGACGTCGATGAGTTCCGGGGTGTCGGGTGTCGGGTGCCGGGTGTCGGAGGGATCGCTACTCCGACTCCCGACCCCCGACTCCCGTCGTCCTACGCTCCATGTCATTTCCTTCGCCAAACCATCCGGCGACGCAGGCCCGGTCGCCACGATATCCGCCTGATCGGCCGCCAACCGGCTGTTGAAAATCACCTTCGCGCCCGCGCGCTGCGCCTGCGCGAGGAGGCCGCGGTCGAGCGTCCCCTCCTCGGCGCCGCGGTGGATGAACCAGCCGTAAGGCTCCTTGCTTCGGATCACGCGCGCGGAGTTTTTGTGGTCGTAGAACGTGGCCCAATCGGCAGCGCGGAAGTAGAAATTGCGCTCGATGCCGAGGCGGTCGAGGAAGACGGGGACGGGCTCGGTTTCGGAGGCACCTTCGATGATCTGCAGATCGCCGATGAAGCGGGTGCCGACGTCGCCTTTGGCCTCGTGGACCTCCACCTCGCGGCCCGCGCGAGCGAGGATGATGGCCGCGGCGAGACCCGACGGTCCGGCGCCCGCGATCCGTATAAGCCCATGATTCGGCACGGTCGCGGTATGGTACCGCGCCGTTCCGGCGCGAATTCCGCAGTAGGCTTGCCGCCCGTTATCGATGACCGCCGAACCGACGCCACCTGACGTTCCCGCAAAAACGAAACCGCGCGCTGCCGGCTTCGCCGTTCTCGTCGCGGCCGGAATCCTGCTCAGCCGCATCGCCGGACTCGTTCGCGTCCGCGTCTTCGCGCACTACCTCGGCAACTCGCCGGCGGCCGGCGCGTACAACGCCGGCCTCAAGATCCCCAACTTCCTGCAGAACCTTTTCGGCGAAGGCGTCCTCTCCGCATCGTTCATCCCTGTTTACGCGCGACTGATCGCCGAGGATGACGACGAGATGGCCGGCCGCGTGGCGGGGGTGATCCTCTCGCTCCTCGGCGTCGTCGTCATGGCCATCGTGACGGTGTGCGTCTTCATCACGCCTTGGATCATTGACTTGATCGCGCCCGGTTTTCAGGGCGACGTCCGGCTGCTGACGATCCGCGTGGTGCAGATTCTTTTTCCGGCCACCGGTCTGCTCGTCTTCTCCGCCTGGTGCCTCGGCGTTCTGAACAGCCACCATAAATTTTTCGTCTCGTACGTCGCGCCGGTGGTCTGGAACGCGGCCATGATCGCCACGCTTGTTTTCTTCGGAACGCGCACGTCGCAGAGCGGCCTCGTGATCGCGCTGGCGTGGGGAACCGTCGTCGGAAGCGCGCTGCAGTTCGGGATTCAGATTCCGTTCGTTCTGAAGTACGCGCCGCGAATCAGACTTTCGTTGCAGACGTCGTTGCCGCACGTGCGAACCGTCATCCGCAGTTTCGGGCCGGTAGTCATCAGCCGCGGCGTCGTGCAACTGAGCGGATACGTCGATCAGATCATCGCCAGCTGGCTCGGTACCGCGGCGGTGGCGGGTTTGTCGTACGCACAGACGATCTACTTCCTGCCGATCAGTCTTTTCGGGATGTCCGTGGCCGCAGCGGAATTGCCGCAGATGTCGGGCGCAGTCGGAACCGTGGACGAGATCAACACCGCGCTCCGCACGCGCCTCGAACGCGGACTACGACAGATCGCCTTCTTCGTCGTGCCGACCGTGACCGCGTTCATCTTCATCGGACGAGTGCTGGTTGCGGCGCTCTACCAGTCTGGCCAGTTCCGCACCGAGGACACGCTCTACGTCTGGTACATCCTGGTCGGCTCGACGTTCGGCCTGCTCGCGGTAACGCTCGGGCGTCTCTACTCATCGGCCTTCTACGCGTTGCGCGATCCGAAGACGCCGCTGCGCTTCGCGATGGTTCGCGTGACGCTGACCGCCGTCCTCGGCCTGCTCTTCGCGTTCCCGTTGCGGCCGTACATCATCGATCTGATCGTCCTGCTGCACATGCCCGTTCCGAATCTTCCCGAGGGATCCAAACTCCTCGGCGTAATCGGGCTGACCGCATCGGCAGGAATGGCGGGGTGGATCGAGTTCGCCATGCTCCGCCGCGCGCTGGCCCGCCGTGTCGGCCGCGTCAAACTCGCGCCGTCATTCCTCGGCCGCCTTTGGATTTCGGGATTGGTCGCCGCGATCGCCGGCGTGGCATGCCACCTCTACCTCGCGCCGCTGATCACGCCCCATCTCCCCTTCCCCCACATCAGCGAAGCAATCGTGGTCTCAGGCGTATTCGGAGTCGTCTACTTCGCCGCCGCCATCCTCCTCGGCATCAACGAAGCGCGCGCGACGCTGAAACGGTTCACTCGGCGTTAGCGGCGGCACCCGATTCGAATCGTCCCATGGTTACGGCTTTTTCTCCTCGAATGCCGCATCACGAGCATCACGAATCACCATTGGCTCGATCAGTTGTTCTGCGTCTTCCGGCTCCGGCGCCATGCTTCGAAGGAGCCGAGGCATGTCGACGAATTTCGAGGCGTGGTCAATATCAATGTTCAAAGGCCGGCCTGACTTGTCGAAGTCGATCACGAAGCCGTCGTAGATTTCCTCGGACTCGTCGTATTCGCCGTCACGAAGGCAAATGAAGAGGGAATCGCTTTCTTCGTCGTATGAGTACTTCATCGTTGCCTCCTTTTGTAGTTCCGGTCAAAAAACGCGTTGTCAACCGTTATGCCATCGTGCAACGCAATGACACGGAGATATTTTCCCGCTTCCAGGATGAATCCCCACATTCTGTAGCTGCCATCATTCTGCTCCACGATCTCAAGTGGAGCATTGATTACTCGTTCGCACCATTCGCGTTCGATCTCTTCTCGACCTTTCTTGCGCATCTTGAGCTCAAACCTGCGTGTCGTCTTCATCTGTCCGAGGCTACCTCGGAACCGCTGACACCATTCTTGCTACGATGCTGGTCGCGTGACTGAGCATCCCGCTATCGAAAATCCGAAACCAATGCAGCCGTTGGGGTTACCCGGCGCGGCAGTCGCTGACGCTGATGTCGATCCGCGCGAGGCGATCCTCGAAGTCAGGAATCTGCGGACCTCGTTTCCTACCGATGGTGGATTCGTGCATGCGGTCGACAACGTCTCGTTCAGCGTTCGCAAAGGGGAAGCGTTGGCGCTCGTTGGCGAATCGGGATGCGGAAAGAGCGTCACCGCGATGTCGATCATGCGCCTGGTCGCGCCGCCGGGGCGGATCACCGCGGGTGAGGTGCGGTTCAAGGGGAAGAATCTCGCCGACCTCTCCGAGCGCGACATGCGCACCGTGCGCGGCAACGACATCGCCATGGTGTTTCAGGAGCCGATGACGTCGCTGAATCCCGTGTTCAAGATCGGCGCGCAGGTGGCCGAGGCGGTGCGGATTCATAACAAGGTGTCGAAAAAAGAGGCGTGGAAGAGGGCCGGCGAGATGCTGGAGCTTGTCTCGATCCCCGATCCGATCAAGCGGCTCGATGACTATCCGCACCAACTGTCCGGCGGCATGCGGCAACGCGTCATGATCGCCATGGCGCTCTCGTGCGATCCGGAGTTGCTCATCGCCGACGAGCCCACCACCGCGCTCGACGTCACCATCCAGGCCCAGATCATGGAGTTGCTCGCGTCGCTCCAGCAGCGCCTCGGGCTGGCCATCCTGCTCATCACGCACGACCTCGGCGTCGTCGCCGAATTCTGTGAGCGCGTCGTGGTCATGTACACAGGACGCGTCGTCGAAGAGTCGCCGGTGCGCGAACTGTTCGCGGCGCCCGCGCATCCGTACACGCGCGGACTTTTGAAATCGCTGCCGAGCGTCAGCGCAGGCGATCCATCCGCGCCGAACCGGCTGCCGACGATCAAAGGGATGGTGCCGCCGATCTCGAATCTGCCGCGAGGTTGCAAATTTAATCCGCGATGCCCCGACGTGATGGACATCTGCCTCGGCAATGAACCTGCGCGGATGATCGTGTCACCGGGACACGACGCGCGATGCTACCTGCATGGTGACGAGGCTGATCCGGAGAGGATCGAGGTCGCCCGATGACCGACAAGCCCTTCGTCCCCGGCGACGACAAGGTCTCTCCCGCGATCACCGGCGGCCTGCAAATGCCGGCCGATCAGACCGCGCGCGAGCGCAATCCGGTGACGAAGACGCCGCACGATCCCGACGAAACGAGCGAGTCGCAGCAGACGCCGATTCTTCCGCTTGGCATCGGCGAGCCGCTACTCGTCGTGCGCGATCTGAAGAAGTACTTCCCGGTGAAACGCGGCGTTCTCGCGCGCGTTGTCGCGCAAGTCAAAGCGGTCGACGGAATCAGCTTCGGCGTCAGCCGCGGCGAAACCCTTGGTCTCGTTGGAGAGTCTGGCTCCGGCAAGACCACCGTCGGACGCTGCATCCTGCGTTTGATCGAGCCGACCTCGGGCAGCGTCGAGTTCGAAGGCGAAGACGTCCTCGCCCTCGGCTCCGGCGACATGCGCCGGATGCGGCGCAACATGCAGATCGTGTTTCAGGATCCGTACGCGTCGCTGAATCCGCGCATGAACGTCGCCACGATCGTCGCCGAGCCGCTGATCGTGCACGGCGGGATGTCGTCGAGCGATCGCGATGCGCGCGTGGCACAGCTCCTCGAAACCGTTGGACTCAGTGCCGACTACCGCAAACGTTATCCCCACGAATTCTCCGGCGGACAGCGGCAGCGCATCGGCGTCGCGCGCGCGCTGGCCACGAATCCGAAGTTCCTCGTGCTCGACGAGCCGGTCTCCGCGCTCGACGTTTCCGTCCAGGCGCAGGTCGTCAATCTGCTGCAGGATCTGCAGGAGCAACTCGGGCTGACGTACCTCTTCATCGCGCACGATCTCTCCGTCGTCGAGCACATCTCCAGCCGCGTCGCGGTCATGTACCTCGGCAAGATCATGGAGTTGTCCGGCCGCCGCGAGCTGTACGCCGACCCGCTCCATCCCTACACGAAGGCGCTGCTGTCCGCGGTTCCGATCCCCGATCCGACGCGACACAAGAGCCGCATCATCCTCAGCGGCGACATCCCCACGCCGCTCAATCCGCCGAGCGGCTGCGTCTTCCACACGCGCTGCCCCATCGCGCAGTTCCCGATCTGCAAAGACGTCGTGCCGCCGCTGATCGAGCACAAGCCGGGTCAGTTCGCGGCATGTCACTTCGCCGGCGAGCCGGTTCCGGCGGCGGCGCCGTCCTAGGCGGGTTGTCAGCAGGAGTTAACCTTCCACGTTTGGCGACGTCAAACGTAGTAGCTCCGGCTACAATGCGCGCGCCGAAAACCAAGTCCGCCTCGCCAACGTCGGCAGGGGCGCGCGCACGAAACAATCCAAACAACGTTGCGTAGAAGAGGCGTGTCCAGGAGGGTTTACATGAATACCGCTGTTCGACGGTTGCTGATCATTGCCTGTGTTGCGAGCGCACTGCCGCTCTTCGCACAGACGACGAAAAAGACTACGACATCGACGCCGCAGCCGGCCACCGTAACGACGGACCCGGTCCGCAACGGCGTCGACGTTCCCCCGGCCGATCAGGCGCCGACCGTGACCGTGTCGGCCGACACCGACAAGGACGCGAACAACCCGCGCGCCATGCGGTTGTCGCTCGATGACGCCATCCACACGATGCTCCAGAAGAACATCGGCGTGCAGATTCAGCGCTACGACCTGCAGATGTCCGCCGAGGGCGTCACCGGCGCGTACAACATCTTCGATCCGTTCGCCGCGGCGACGATCAGCAAGAGCAGCAGCCAGAGCCCGGCCCTCTCGGCATTCGACGCCAGCAGCTCAGGCGCGACGAATGCGAACGCTTCGCTGCGGGACACGATCCCAACCGGCGGCGCGTTCTCGATCTCGACGACGAATCAGCGCTTCACACGCAGCGGCGCGGGCACGGTTCTCAGCCCGGGATTCTCGACGGGCCTCGGATTCGGATTCACGCAGCCTCTGGCGCGCAACTTCGGCGTCGATATCACCCGCCGCGGCATCACCATCGCCAGAAACAATCTCGGCATCAGCCGCGAGGCGTTTCGCGGCGTGCTGCTCGACAGCACCTCCGCCGTCGAACAGGCCTACTACGATCTGATTTACGCACGCCGCTTCGTCGACGTGGTCAAGGAAGCGCTCTTCCTGGCCCGCGACCAGTCGCGCATCACGCAAATCCGCATCGACGTCGGTGCCTCGGCGCCGCTCGACATCCTCCAGCCTCGCGTGCAGATTGCGACTGGCGAAGAGAACCTCATCACCGCCGTCGCAAACGTCCGCGCCGCCGAAGACCGTCTGCGCGCGCTGCTGAATCTACCGGCCGAGGATTGGGACCGGCCGATCATCCCGACCGACACGATCGGCTACACGCCGATGGGCATCAACGTCGAAGAGTCGGTGGCCAAGGCGTACGAACTTCGCCCCGAGGTGAAGGAAAACCAACTCACCACCGACACCCGGCGCGTCACGTATCAGTACGCGCGCAACCAGGTGCTGCCGCAGTTCGATCTGAACCTCGGCTACAACGTCGCCGGTGCAGCGGGCACGGTCATCAGCACGACGCCGGGCGTCAACTCCACCGGCTTCAGCGACGCGCTGCAGCAGGTCTTCCGCAACGACTTCCCCGGCTGGAACATCGGCTTCACGATCGGCGTACCAGTCTTCAACTGGGGCGCGCGGGCTGAAAAGAACCGCGCCCGCCTCGACCTTCAGGCGTCGCAGATCACCGAGGCGCAGACGCGGCAGAACATCGCCGTCGACGTCCGCGCCACCGCGCGCGCGGTCGACACCTCGGCCAAACAGATCAGCGCAACGCGCACGGCGCGTGAAGCGGCCGAGGAGAACGTCAACGCCGAGCGCAAGCGCTACGAAAACGGCATGAGCACGAACTTCCAGGTGCTGCAAATCCAGCAGCAGCTTTCAGACGCCCGTGCGAACGAGTTGCAAGCGCTGGTCGGCTACAACAAAGCGGTGGCCGCGTATCACCGCGCCGTCGGCGACCTTCTCGACACCCGCAACATCACCGTCGATGAGCCGAAGGTGCAGGAACCTTCGATCTTCTCCGAGTTCACCCGTTACAATTGGCTCAACTTCTCATCCCACGACACCGCACCAGAGGAGAAATGAGCCATGACTGTTGGTCAGGATAACGCCCTCGCTACGCCCGCTCCCGGCGCCGAACCGAAACCGAATTCGTTCCAGCGCATCATCGGCGTGCTGTTCTCGCCCGATGCGACATTCGCCTCGATCGCCCGCCGTCCGGACTGGGTTGTGCCGCTGGCGCTCATCGTGATCCTGTCGCTCGCGAACGGCATTCTGATCTCGTCCCGTATCGATTTTGGGGCGCCCGCTCGTGAAGCGATGGCGCAGAACAAAAACATGACCCAGGAGCAGATGGACCGCGCCGAAAAAATGTCCGTCGGCATGGGCAAGGTCGCGAAGTTCATCGGGCCGGTAATCGCGATCATCGTGCTGCTCATCGTTGCCGGCGCACTTCTCCTTACGGTTCGCCTCATGGGAGGAGAAGGGGATTTCAAACAAGCGTTTTCAGTCACGTGTTACGCCTGGATTCCGAACATCATTCAGGCCATCGTTCTCACGATCATCGTCCTGGCGAAGGGATCGACCGCGATCAATCCTCAGACGATTCCAACGATCGTTCGATCGAATCCGGCGTTTCTCGTCGACATGAAGACCCAACCGATGGCGTTTGCCTTACTCTCGTCGCTCGATCTATTCACGATCTGGGTCATCGTCCTTCTCGTCATTGGATTCTCGTACGTTGGGCGAATCTCAAAGGCGAAAGCCGCCGTCGCAGTCGTTTCGCTCTGGGCCGTCACCATCCTCTTCAAGCTCATTCCGGCGGCACTACAGGGCTTGCGCAATAAATGAAGAAGACTCTCATCATCATCGCGGCGGTCGTTCTCGTCGCCGTCATCATCTTTGCCAGTGTCAAGGGCGGCGGGTCGAAGGGCGAACCGGTCTACGTCGAGCCGGTGACGCAGCGAAACATCCAGGCGATCGTCACCGCCCCCGGCGAAGTCAATCCCAAGGTCAAGGTCAACATCAGCGCGTACCTCATTGCCAAGATCGAGAAGCTCTATTTCAAGGAAGGCGACGCCGTAAAGAAGGGTCAGCGGCTGGTCGATCTCGAGAGAACGGCCTATCAAGCTGCCTATTCACGAGCGACTGCCGCGGTTTCGAACAGCCGCATCGAAGTGGCGCGCGCGAAGACGAACGTTGCCACGATGGAGCTTGCGTACAAGCGCGCCATGAACCTCAAGCAGCAGGGAATCCAGGCGCAGGAGCTGTTCGATCAGGCCCGGCAGAACCATGACAACGCCGTCGCGGCGTACGACTCCGCAAATCAGAGTGTCGCGCAGGCGCAGGCGCTGTTGCAGCAAGCCCAGAACGATCTCGATCACACCACCATCCTCTCGCCGATGAACGGCCGGGCCGTGCAGGTCAACGCACACGAGGGCGAAGTCGTCATCCCCGGCACGATGAACAATCCCGGCTCGGTCATTGCCGTCATCGCCGACCTCTCCGAGATCCTCGTCGAGGCCGACGTAGGCGAGACCGAGATCACCGGCATCCGTCTGAACGAATCGTCGAAGGTTCACGTCGATGCCATCCCGGACAAGGAGTACAACGGACACGTTGCCGAGATCGGAAGTTCCGCCGCGCTCAAACAGGGCGCCGGCGCGGGCATGCGCTATTTCAAAGTGAAGGTCCAGTTCGACGATGCCGACGAGCGTCTGCGTCCCGGCATGACCGCGCAGGTCTCCATCATCACCACCACTTCCGGCAGCGCACTCTCCGTTCCGATTCAGAGCGTCGTCGAGCGCGTTCCGCCGGCGCTGGCGAAGTCGAAGACCGGCACGGACGACGAGGACGAGAACGCGCCGAAGTCGAAGTACGTCTTCGTCGTCAAAGACGGCAAAGTGAAAATGACCGAGGTTAAAACCGGGGTGAGCGACACCACGCATGTGGCACTCGTCTCCGGAGTCACGAAGAACGACAAGGTCGTTACCGGACCATTCCGCACTCTGAAGAAACTGAAAGACGGCGATTCCGTAGAAGTGACGAAAGAAGAGTCGAAGACTCCTCAAAACGGGACGGCCTCAAAGTGAACGGAAACGGCAACGGGAACCACCTCATCGAAATGCGCGACCTGACGCGCACCTATCAGCTCGGCCCTCAGGACATCTACGCGCTTCGCGGCGTCGATCTGGTCATCGATCACGGCGAGTACGTCGCCATCATGGGCCCCTCGGGATCGGGCAAGTCGACGCTGATGAACATCGTCGGCTGTCTCGATCGTCCGTCTGCCGGCCATTACATCCTCGATGGAATTCCGGTCGAGTCGATGGACGACGACGCGCTGGCCGCGGTCCGCAACAAAAAGATCGGATTCGTTTTCCAGACCTTCAATCTCCTTTCGCGCACGACGGCGTTGCAGAACGTCGAACTGCCGCTGGTCTACGCCAAGATCGGCCGCGCCGAGCGGCGTGAGATGGCCGAAGAGGCACTGACCGCAGTCGGCCTCGGCGACCGGATGAATCACCAGCCGAACGAACTCTCCGGCGGTCAGCGTCAGCGCGTCGCCATCGCCCGAGCGCTCGTCAACAAGCCGTCGCTGCTGCTCGCCGACGAGCCCACCGGAAACCTCGACTCGCAGACCGGCCGCGAAATCCTCGACCTCTTCCGCGAGCTCTCCTCGCGCGGCAACTCCATCATCATGGTCACGCACGAAGACGACGTGGCTCAGGAAGCGCAGCGCGTGATTCACATCCGCGACGGAAAAATCGTGGTCTGAGCTAAGCTGACCCGAGGATGTTCTTCGAAAACGTCAAGATCGCACTCCGCGCCATCGGCGCCAACAAGATGCGGTCGATCCTCACCGTCCTCGGCGTGATGATCGGAGTCGCTGCCGTCATCGCCGTCGTATCGCTCGTGCAGGGGATGCAGTACCAGATTTCCAGTCAACTCGAGAACATCGGCGCGACGTTCGTTCGCGTCATCCCCGACTTCTCCGCTTCGCGCGGAAATCCGTTCCTGCCCTTCCCCGCGCTCACGTACGACGATGCGCTGGCCATCCGCCGCGGTGCCACCGCGGTGCGTGATTTCACGCCGATCTTCCAGGCGAACGTCGCGCTGAAAAACGGCGATACGCGCCACGATTCCACGCTGTTCGGCGTCAATCAGAGCTATCCCGACGTGGCCAAGCAGTTCGTCGACCATGGCCGTTTCTTCGGCACGCTCGACGAGGAGGCCAAGAAGCGCGTGGCCGTCCTCGGCTCGGAAGCCGCGCGGCAGCTCGGTCTGACCGATGCCATCGGCAAAGACATCCGCCTCGACGACAACAACTTCACCGTCATCGGCGTCATGGAAAAGCGCGGCTCGTCGATCGGCGGCGATCCCGACGACGTCGTCTACATCCCGTTCGCCACCGCGCAGATGCTCTACGGCCCCGACCGCATGCAACATCTTCCGATCGCGCTGCAGGTGCGCACGCGCGAGGACATCGACCTCGCCAAGGAACAGGTGCGCGACATTCTCCGCGTCCGCCATCACCTGAAAAAAGGGCAGCCCGACGACTTCCAGATCACCTCGCAGGAAGAGTTGATGAAGACGATTTCCACGGTGCTCAACACGACCACCGGAATCATGGGCGCCGTGGTCGGAATTGCGCTGCTGGTCGGCGGAATCGGGATCATGAACATCATGCTGGTGTCGGTCACCGAGCGGACGCGCGAAATCGGCATCCGCAAAGCGATCGGCGCGCGCCGTTACGACGTCCTGATCCAGTTTCTGATCGAGGCGGTCACACTCTCCGGATTCGGCGGCGCCATCGGCATCGCCCTCGGCTACCTCGGCGCCGCCGCGGTGCGCCTGATTCTGAAACGCTGGCTGGAACTCCCGCCCGTGCACACGCCGATGTGGGCCATCGTGCTCGCCTTCAGCTTCTGCGCCATCCTCGGCATCATCTTCGGCATCTACCCGGCCGCGAAGGCATCGAAGCTAGATCCGATCGAAGCGCTCCGCTACGAGTAGTAGAGGGAATCGGCGTACATCTGCCTAATCTGCGGATGAAGCCTTCGTAAAATCCACGTATTGCAGAGTTTCGTTCGATCTCCCCTCCCCTCCCGCACAATTTCCGGCACGAACCTTGAGAAGGGATTCAGTGCGATGGAAAAGCGGCTTTGCGATATCTGCGGTCATTCTCGCGCGGCGCACGTCGATGGAGTTCACTGCGCGCTGTGCCGTTGCAGCTCCGAACGGCCGGCGGCGGTGCAGGAGTCGCTGCTGTTCCGGAGTGCGCTCCCGATCCGCACCGCGCGCATCGGCCGGAAAAGGTAATCGCGTTCGAAGGATTACTTCGGCGAAAGCCGTCGTTGCGACTCCCATGAGCGAAAAGGTCACGAAAGCTTCCAAGACCGTCACCGTGTCCGAACGCAACCTGCAGAGCGCCGCGCTCCGTCTGCTGCCGAAGCACAACAAGCTCGTCTCCACCGAGGTCGATTACCTTCGACGCGTCCTCGGCGACCGCGCCACGCAGCAGCAGATCGACGAGAAAGTGCTTCAGGTTCGCAAGCTCCCCTGGTCGGAAATCGTCGCCGATTGAACGAATCAGAACTCCCTCCCGAAGAGACGCCGCGCGCTGAAAGCGCGTGTGATTCGGCGTTGGCCGAGGAACCACCTCGGCCTGAAATCCGCGCCGCCTTCGAACCGACCTGCTGCGGCTCCGGCTGCGACGACTGCCCGTTCTGACGGCGCGGCGGCGCCAAGGAAACGGTCTCACGCCGAGGGCGCGGAGAGGCGGAGAGAAGCGATGAGGAGTATGGCGGCCACCATCGCGGCGGGAACAGCGGAAGAGAGAATGTCGATGATGCCGTGGTACCGCATGAAGAGCTCCAGCGCGAAATAGAGAACCGTCGCGACGACGAGCGGCGCAGCCCAGCGGCGATGAAATGTGCCGATCGATGCTGCGAGCGATGCGGCGAACGCCGAATGTGTGCTGTAGTCGAGTCCGCGCGAGGCCCAGAGGTGGTAACGGTCATCGATTGCGCGAACGAGGTAGACCAGTCCGATCGCGATACCAGCGGAGAGGTAATACGCAATCGTCGATCGGAGTGACCGCGGCTTGCGAACAAAAGGGACAACAAGAGCGAGAATCGCCAGCAGCGGATTGAACGAGTTGGCGATTGCGCCGAGGACACTGTGCGTGCTCACGTTTTTCTCCGCGCCTCCGCGTCTCCGCGTGACTAACTCGCCAGCAGCCGGAGATACCGCCGAATCCGGTCCGCGTTCTTGCCGGCGTCGCCGCGACCGACGCGCGAGACGGAGCGGACGTCGATGCGGCTGTGTGAGCCGGCCGGACGGATGCGCACCACGACGTCATCGTGGAAGCCGAACCAGGCGGTCGTCGCCGTCGCTTCGATGACGCCATCGGCGGGACGGAGGGAAATGATCTCCCACTCCATCTTCTTCGCCGCCTCCACCGCCTTCGTGAATGCGGCATCGGTCGCGAGCGGAAGTTCGAGCGTAACCAGATCGGGATAGGCGGCCCGCTGCGCGCGTGTGGTGGCATCATCGGCGCGGTCGGTGACTTTGTTCGGAAAGCCGGCGCGAAGAGGAAGCACGGCTGAGAAGCGCGGCGGATCGGCGAGATCGGTACTGACGTCGTGAATGGACGGCTTGCCGCGCGCGGCCGCGATTTGCACGAGCGGAACCAGAACGATCACGGCGCCGGCGATCGCCGCCACCGCCGCGGTCCGATTCGGCCGCGTCCGCAGCCACGCAATGCCGGAGATCACCAGCGCCAGCAAACCAATCAGGAGCGCGCCGGCGAAAAGCAGCAGGCCGGTCTTGAAGTCCCACCATCCCATGCGCGTGCCGGGACCGGAGAGCAGAAGAGCAGCTGCGGCAAGGGCGGCCAGGATCGCGCCGGTGATCGTCATGCCCGAAGTGTATCGCTCACCGCCGCAGATGCCGCTGCTCTCCGACCTCGGTAAGTCCACAACGGCGTGTTCATGCTGTTTCGCAGCGAGACTACCGCACACGCTGTTCCAACATCGCCAGGCGATCGCGGTATCGCGCGCCGGCGGCGGCGGGGCTGAATTTCGCGCGGATCGTCTCGCGCGCACGAGTACTGATTTCTGTTCGGAACTCCGTGTCGTCGACGACGCGGCGCATGAGTCGGGCGGCGTCGTCCACATCCGGCTCGGCCCATTGCTGGCCGGCGCGGTAGGGGCCGTGCGCGCGGTCGAGAGTCACCAGCTTGTAGGCGACCGGGCAGGAGTTCGCGCTGGTCATGAAGTCCATGTTGCCCGACCAGCCGGTGGCCACGACCGGTTTGCCGAGGTCCATCGCTTCCGCGAGGATCAGCCCGAAGCCCTCGGAGCGATGCAACGAAACAATGGCATCGCACGCGGACAGCAGTCCGTTGACGCGGGCGCGCGGCAGCATGCGATCGGTCAGGTAGACGTTCGGGATTCCGCGAACCTGGCCGGCGAGATCCGCATATTCGCGGCGATGCCGGCCCGCGTGTCCGGCCTTGATCAACAGCGCCACGTTTGAATCGTTCGGAAACGCGCGGCGAAATGCATCGACGGCGCCGAGCGGATTCTTGCGCTCCATCACGCTTGCGAAATCGAACATGCAGAGGAACGTGAATCGCACCGGCGGCACACCGAACTCCTCGGGATTACACGGGTCAAACTCCGTCACCGCGACGCCGTGCGGCATGTGCACGACCGGGATCGAGACCTTGCTGCTGATTGCGTTCTGAATGAACTCGCTCGGCGCCCAGATTTCGTCGAGCGGCGCGGCCGACTTCGCGAGCTCGTCCGGCAACTGCGGCAGTTCCCAATGCCAAACGCCGATGTTGTACGCGCTCGCATCGAAAACATGCGGAAGCCGTTCGTGCACCTCGGGGAGTTGATCCGCGTTCACGTGAAACACGCTGGTGCGATACATCGCCTGCTGCGTTTCATCCTCGGCATCGACGATGTGGTGCGCGATTCCGGCGGCCTCGCACGCGTTGCGGCAGAGGCGCGCCGACTCGCCGACGCCGGTGTTGTGCGTGATGTTTCCAACGATGTTCAGCCCCGGAGGCAGTGGTCCGCTGGCGCGGCCTGACGGCGGCGGAAAATTGTCGCGCCGCCCGAGGAGAAACTCGCGCGCGGCTTTGCGCATCGCGGGCGGAAAGAGGAGAACGAGCGGCCGGAGTGGCGACACTGTCTGATACGCCTTCGCGGCGATTCGCGACACGCGCGCACTGCGGCGAAACTGGCGAACCGGGGGATGCGCTCGAAAAAGCTCCGGATGACGAAACGGATCCGCGCCCGCCGCACGCTGGATCGCCGGTGAATGGCGATACGCGATTCTCGCGGCGTCGGAGATCGGCGTGCCGTCGGCAAAGACGCCGAACGGATAGCGCGCGTTGCGAAACGACTCGTACCCCGCGGCGCGGATGGCGGCGTCGTAGTCCGCGATCAACGCGCGTGCATCGCCGACCTCGGTCACGCGCAATGCGAAGTCGTGTTTCGACGCCATCGACGGATCAGCAGGATCGAATCCGCTGAAGTGGAAGAAGCGCAGCGGTTGGCCGTTGACCGTCGCGCTGCTGCCGGCGCCGCGCACCGTGCGCTGACCGAGGTTCCAGTAGGCGACGTTGTAACCGTCGTGGCGGAGGATCGAGACGCCGTCGAAAAATCCGGGCGTCAGATCGATCCACTTCTGATCGACGAAGACTCCGCGCGCGACATCGGAGACGCATTGAAACTCCAACTTCTCCTGCCACCAGTCGAGAAAGCGGTGCGTGTCACGCCCCTTCGAAACCGCGAGAAAGCCGAGGTTGTAGGTGCCCGCCTGCAGGATCGTGCGCTCGCTGGGATGGTCGTCGCCGGCGATCGGTCCCGTCAGATGCGGCGTCAGGATCAGAAACGTTTCCGGCCCCGCCTCATCGACCTCGGACAGCGCACTGTAAAGACGAATGTCGGGATCGAGATACACGACGCGTTCGTATCCGCGAGCGAAAAGATGCTCGAACATCCACGGCTTCACGGCGGTGTTCAACTCGAGGATCGAGTAGCGGAAACAGAACTGCCGCCGGTTCGGCAGCGGCAAGGCATCGATCGAAACGGTCTCGAACAACTCTTGATCGATTGCGTTGCCGTCCGGCGCGACCAGCAGGACGAAGCGATCCCACGCCGGCTGATGTTGCCGCACCGACTCCATGAGCACGCGCGCGAAGTGCCGGTAGTTGGGCGAGATGATGGAGAAGACCGCGGTCCGCAAGCGCTGCGCGTTCTACCACGGAGTCGCATTTACAAAGATCATTCGGATTATCATGTGAAGCGAGCTTGACATGCCGCCAACCGTTCAGAACCGCGTTAAGGAACTCCGCACGGCCCTCGGCTGGACGCAGCAGCAACTCGCCGATGCGGTGGGGGTTTCGCGTCAGAGCATCAACTCGATCGAGCGGCAGCGCTACGAGCCGAGCCTCGCACTGGCGCTGACCTTCGCGCGCGTCTTCGGATACACCACGGACGAAATCTTCACGCTGGAGAACAAGAAATGAAGCTGCCCATCATCGGCACCATCGACGAACGATTTCTCACCCACCGCCTTCGCTCCACGAGCATCGGCGGACTGGCGGCCGTTCTCCTCGCCGGCGTCTTTTTCTTCATCAACATCGCGCACCACGTCATCCGCTGGGATCTCTTCGCGATCGTCGTAACTGCTGGGGTGGTGAAGATATCCGTGATGATTTGGTATCGCATCAACGATTGACAGGAGACGATCATGATCATCGGCATCCCGATCTACGAAAAAGTTGACTTACTTGACGTCGCTGCTCCCGCCGAAATTTTCGATGCGATGAAGAACAGTGCGCCGCAACTCAAGGTCGAGGTTTGTCTGATCGCGGAGAACGACCGGCCTGTGGTTACGAAGGCCGGGGTGACGATCAAGCCCGACAAGTGCTTTCACGAAGTCCCGCACGTCGATGTGTTGTGGGTTCCCGGCGGCGATCCGTCGGCGTTGAAAAAACTCATGCACGATCCGAAGCGGACGTATCTCGATTTCCTGATCAATCGCGCCACGAACGCGCAATGGGTGACGTCGGTGTGCGAAGGCGCGATGCTACTGGCCCAGGCCGGACTGCTCAACGGCTATCTCGCCACGACTCACTGGGCGTTCATCCCCTGCCTGAAACAGTACAAAGCCATCAGTGTCGCCGAGGGGTATCCGCGATTCGTGGTCGACCGCAATCGCGTCACCGGCGGCGGGATTTCATCCGGACTCGACGAGGCGCTGAAGATGGTCGAACTGCTCGCCGGCTACGACGTCGCGCAGCAGGTGCAGCAGTTCACGCAGTACTACCCGGCCCCGCCCGTGGCCAGCACCATTCCGCCCGCCGGCGGATGTCCGCTTGACGGGTAAGCGGCGAAAAATGGTGGGTAGGGAAACGAAGCGAGTCAGACACTCCTAGGGTATCGACGGGAATCAGATCGCTGTACGTGTCGGCAGTCTTCGGCATCGCGCGGTGCCGGCAAGACGCGGCACAACGTTGCTGCTGGTCTGGCCGGCAGTCCTCGCGCTGACGCCGAAGTGCCCGCTCTGTTTTTTCATGATCCTCGGCGCGAGCGGTGCGGCCGGCGCGGCTGCGGCGGCGTGGATGCCGGTGGCGATGATCGTGTCGCTGGCGGTTTCCGTCGTCGCGATCTTCCTCCGATCGCGGATGGAGCGCCGTTACGGGCCTGCGGTCGTCGCGCTCCTCGCCGCACTAACGATCGTTACTGGCAAGTTCGTCATCCAATCGAGCGCCGCCGTCTACACGGGCGCTGCGGCGCTCTTCATCGCCGCCATTTTTCATTTCGCACTGGAGAAGATTCGATGGCACAAACCGCTGGTGTGGTAACGACCCGGTACGAGCGTGTGGTCGAGATCCTCGACCGCGCCACGAAAGGCAGCGACGCCGATTACGGCGGCGCCGGCCGCTTCTGGTATCCGCTGTCAGACCTGCTCGAGGCGCGCGTTCACGGTGTGGCGATGATCGCTCCCGAGGAGAAGGCCGAGGAGGCGTGCAGTTGTTGCGCGCCGGTGCAGAACGATGGTCCGCCGTTTCCAAATCGCGGCAAAAAGTCGGGATTGGTGCGCGGTCTCCGAGGAGAGGCGCCGTTCGATGGGACGCAGTTCCCGCGTTTGCCGTGGGGCGGGACGCCCGTGTCGCGCGACGACATCGAATTCATCTCCGACTGGATCGATGACGGTTGCCCCGATCCGCAACGCGAAATCTCGCTCGCTGCGGGCCCGCTGACCAAAGCCACATCCGTTGAATCGATTCCGGCCGGAAACATCGAGAGCGACACGCGCATGTGGCCGGTCTTCGAAGGCTCGCCGAACGAATATCGCTATCGCTACGGCGAAGTGAAGCAGCGGATGAATCTCGATTGCCTTTTGCCGAATCAGGTCACGCTGCTCCGTCAGGCCTTTCGCGAAACCTACCGGCTCAACAAGTGGCAGGAGGACGTGCGCAGCTACAACAACATCGCGCTGATCCATCAGAACCACTGCCAGCATGGGTGGGAGCGATTCCTCCCGTGGCATCGCATCTACCTCTACGAATTCGAGCAGGTGCTGCAGGACCTCTGCCCCGGCGTGACGATGCCGTACTGGGACTGGACGATGCCGCAGTACCTTCCCGAGTGTCCTGAAAAGGGCAACGTCATCCCCGAATCCTTCAAAGCGTTTCTCACCGAGGCGTCGATCGAATATCTGAAGAGCGCCACGCCGAAGCTCGATCCGAAAGAGGCCGCGAAAATTTCCAAGGCGATGCTCGGCAAGTTGTACACGTCGCAATCGGCGTTCTTCGCCGACGTGAAGGCAGCGATCGGCGAGGAGTTCACCAAAGGTCCGCATCGCGACCGCTTTATCGACGCGCTGCTCGCGTCGAATTCGCTCTGGTATCCGCTGCGCTATCCGGCCGAGTACATCAAAGACAGCACGATCAATCAGCCGCCGTTCCAGTATCACTATCCGACCGCGGAGGACATGGAGCAGATCATGTCGCTGCGAACGTTCCGCGACTTCGGCGGCGGAAGTCTCTACAACGATTCCTTCGGCTATCTCGATCAGAACCCGCACAACACGATGCACATCTGGACGGGCGGACTGAATCCGACTCCGGCGCCCGATCCGGAGTTCGAGCCGGGCAAGCCGGGGCGCAATCGCAACCGCGGCACAAAGGTGGCCGGCCGCGTCTTCCATTCGCGCGAGGACATGTACTCGCAGCCGGGCAACGGCGACATGCTGAGCAACCTCACCGCGTCGTACGACCCGGTTTTCTGGCCGATCCACGCGAACATCGACCGGCTCTGGTCGGAGTGGCGGCAGATCAATCCGCATTCGCTGCCCGCCGATCTCGACGCTGTGCTCACGCCGTGGAGCTACACAATCAACGACACGCTGGACATGTCCCGCTTCGGCTACGAGTACGTGAAGTGCTCGTTCGTGATCCCGGTCGGGCTCTCCGCGCCGGTCGGCCGCTTCGTGTCGAAGCCGATCGACATTCCGAAGCCAGCGCGCAAGTCGTTTCGCCAGGTCGAGGTGCGGCTCCATCGCGTTCCGCAACTTCCGCGATCGTGCTTCATCCGCGTTTTTCTCAATCTGCCGGACGCGAATGCCTCCACGCCCATCGACCACAATCGCTACGCCGGCTACCTCGGCATCTTCGGCCACGGCGCGTGCATCGGCGGCCCGGGACACTGCGAGCTGCCGCCGGCGCGTGCGCGCGAGTACGACCTCCGTCCGCGCAGCCACAACACGCCGCGCAATCACCGCGTGAACGTGACGAAGACAGCGAAACGGCTGCTCGACGAAGGCGCCGAATCGCTGCAGATCACGCTCGTGGTCATCGGCGCCGACTATTGCGAAGACAACGAGCTTCTTCGCGTCGACGGCGTCTCGCTCGAGTTTCTTGACTAGAACAAACGACTAGAAAGGCGGAATGACGATGCCTCCCATCTATCGCATCCATCCCGGCATCGGAGTGGCGCGGCTCGGCAACAGTCCCGACTCGTTTTACATCGGGCCGCAGCAGCGCGCCGAGCTGCCCACCGAGTGCGACGCGCTCGGCAATCCGATCTATTCGCCCGACGGCATGACCGTGCAGCGCGTGGCGTCGTTCAAGGACGCCGAGGGACGCATTCGCCGGCAGGCGGCGCGATTCGAAGTGTGGGTGTACGACGACGAATCGCCCGGCGGACGTCCGCTCAAGCGCGGTGACCGCATCGAAGGCGGCGGCAACGCCGGCGCGCTCGTCGACATCCAGTGGCGTGTCTGGCTCGCGAACAAGAAGGCGTCGTGGTACCAGTTCAAGCAGCTGTCGGGCGAGCACGGCTACGGGAGCGATCATCCGCTGCGCAACGCGGCCATCACCGATCCGAAGGCGCGGCAGCGGCTGATCATCGATCCCGGTCCGCGCAGCGTCGACGGGACGACGCGACGCAGAGCGAGTTTCGATCGCGACGGCGGCGAGAACTATTCGCCAACCTTTCCGCCGCCGCTCGTTCCGTGCTCGATCGACACGCTCGGCGACTTGCTGACCGACAACGATGGCCGACTGCTCGTTCTCGGCGGACACGGAAACTCCGGCTCGTATCTCTTCGACGAATTCGGCCAGCCGCGCATCAACAACTACGCGAACAACGACGGCTGGTTCGACGACACGTCCGACGGTCCGGTGATGGCGAGGCTGGTGATGTACTCAGAACTCGTCAGCGCCGTCCGTTTCATCGACGTCGAGGCGCCGTCGTGGGTCATCTGCGCGTATCCGAGATTTGTCCCCGAGGTGCTCGACATTGTGACGATGGAAGACGTCATCGACGATATGGCCGTCACGCAGTTCGCGGAACGCACCGACATCTACGGCAAAGACGGCACGTTCGACAATCCGCCGCACATCCCTCCGACCGATACCGACGCGCTCATTCACTGGCGTGCCGGCCGACTGCGCTGGAACCCATCCTTCAAGCCGTGGTTCTACCGAGACATCTGGACGATCCTCTTCCGTCCCGATCAGTTCACCTACCTCTGCAACATCCTCGGGCAGTCGAATTACCCGCACAACTACTCGACTCGCGGCACATTCGATCCGTACAAGCTCGGTGTGCCGCCGCAGATCTACTGGCCTGGCGTGCGGAAGTGCGAAGCGCGCTGCATGCAGCGGCATCACGACGGCGAGCTGTTCGTCGAGACGCTCGCGCCGATGTACATGGTGCTGCAGAAGCAGATCGAGAACGAGCTGAAGGAAAAAGGCGCGTCGCTTCCCGCGGCCGGCGTGCTGACGGATGACATGTCCGGGCAGCTTCAGAAAGCGCTGCAGAAGTTCGCCAACGCCATCGGCAAACCGAAGAAGTCCGAGGGCTTCGACGACTACCTCGCGCGCTGGCGGAAGGCGTCCGACGATTCGGCAAAGGTGGTCGATCGACAAAAACTGGAGCAGAGCGTTACCGAGATCATCGACGAAGTCGGATCGGGACTCAGCGTCGAGCTGAAGTTCAACCTGCGCCGGCTCACCGAGGAGCATCTACGCAAGCATTTGATCGGAAAGCTGCTCGACGACTGCCGCGCCACGTGCATCGCGTCGAATACCGATGATCCGTATCGCGATCTGCGACTGTTTCTTTTCAGCCTGCTGCGCAAGCCGGGCGAGGAGAACGATTTTTTCCTCGACGGAAAACCGAGCAGCCGCGTTCACAATCTGCCGCTGATGCCGCTGCTCTGCGGCGACAACCCGATCTCGAACACGCTCCCGTCGAAGTTTCTCCGGCTGACGGAATTGCAGTACTACGTCCTGCGGCAGTGGGCCGGCGGGAACTTCTACAACGAGGCGTTGGAAGGATGGCCGGCGCCGAATCCGTGGTGGCCGTACAGCGACGCGCCTCCCGCAAGCGGCCGCGCACTCGACGCCGGCGCGCTGTCGAACGTCCTCGGCGGATCCTTCTGTCCCGGCGGCGAGATCGGATGGGTAATGCGCAATCCCGCTATCTGGAGGCAGCCGTACCGCATCAAGGCCGATCCGAATTTCTACGTGTTCGGGCAGACGGCCGCGCAAGCAAACCAGAACAAAGGCCGCATTCCGGAGATCGACTACTCGACGTACACGACCAATGCGCTCAGTTTGTCGAGCAACTTCGACGTCGGCCTGCAACCGGGCGATCTGACCAAATCAATGTCGGTGCCATGGCAGAGCGATTTCAACGAGTGCAGCACGCAGCAGATCGACATCACGTACGAAGAGTGGAACCAAATCAATCCCGATGCTCCGACCGATTCGCTGATGAAGCGCGAGCAGCGCGTGTGGGAGACGCTGTGGTGGCCCGCGCACCGTCCGATGCAGGCGTTCCAGGAGACAGCCGCCGGCAACTGGACGTTCCTCGACTGGACGCCGGGCGTGCCGCAAACGGCTGCCGGCGACTTGAAGATGGTCACCGAGTGGTGGCGGCTGCCGTTCATCATCCGCAATCCGGCATACGACTTCACCACGACCAAGCCGACGACGTCGCCGCCGGCCACGCCGCCGCCCTACATGGCCGTCGAGCGCACGAGGCGTTGAAAGGAGAACGACGTGAAATACGAGAATCCATTCGTCGGAACGTGGAGCTATCGCAGCCTGATGAACGATCCCGATCTTTCGATCGCGTTCAACGATCTGCAATTCGGAATCGGCACGCTGAAGATCACCGCGGATTCCTTCGACACCCTCGGCGGCACGATCGGCGGCCAGGGGTGGTCGCTCAATCTGCACGGCTCGTTCGGTTACGGCTCGCCGATGCAGATCCGCTTTCAAGGAAAGGGCGTGGTCGGCCCCGCCGAGTGGATCTACGACTACATCGGCTGGCTGGTGCCGGTCTGGCCGAACAGTAATTCGCAGCTGGAACGCCCGTCGATCGTCGGCTCGATCGTGCGCACGGTGCCGCATCAAAGTGAAACGGGGACGGGACCGATCCATCCGGCCGGCGTGGTCGCGTCGTGGTACGCGGTGCGGGCGCATTGATGCGGGTTGACGTCGCCATCATCGGCGCCGGACCGGCGGGGAGCGCGTGCGCGATCGCGTTGCGCACGCGCATGCCGTCGCTTTCGGTGGCGTTGATCGAGGCGTCGCGTTTCGACACACCGCGCGCCGGCGAGACGCTCTCCCCCGCCGCCCGCCCGCTCCTCGAGCACCTCGGCGTGTTCGAAACGTTTCGCTCCGCGGGACATGCCGAAGTGCACGGAACGACCGCGTCGTGGGGCAACGCGTCGCCGCAAGACAACGAGTACCTCTTCCACGCGCGCGGACCGGGATGGCACCTCGACCGGACGCGCTTCGATGCGATGCTGGCCGAACACGCGGCCTCGCTCGGCGCGACGCTGCTCCTCGGAACCGCCGTCACTGAAGCGCGTCGCAACGATGACGGATGGCGCGTCGACCTCGCCGGCGGCAGCACAGTCGCCGCACGATTCCTCGCCGACACCACCGGCAGCGCTGCAATCGCCAAACGCTTCTGCGGCGCGCGAACTATCGTCGTCGATCACCTGGTCAGCTTCGGACGCTTCTTCGATGACGACACGAACGCCGATCCGCGCACGATCGTCGAGGCGTTCGCCGACGGCTGGTGGTACACCGCCGCGCTTCCCGGCAAGCGCCGTTTCGTCGCGTGCATGACCGACAGCAACGTCGCGCGCCGTCTGCATCTCCGCGATGCCGATTGCTGGACGCGGCTTCTGGAAACGATGCCGATCACGGGCAGCATCGCGCGTTACGCAACTGGCCCCATCGTCGCGCGCGCGTGCGGCTCGCAACGGCTCGAGACTGCCGCGGGTCCCGACTGGATCGCCGCCGGCGACGCCGCCTCCCGCTTCGATCCGCTCTCATCGCAGGGCATCACCAAGGCCCTTCGCTCCGGCATCTTCGCGTCGTATGCGATCGGCGATCAGCTCGCGACCGGCGACAACCGCGGATTACGAAGGTATGATCGCTTCATCCATTCCGAATTCATTCACTATCTCCGCACGCGGAAAGAGGTCTATCGCGGCGAGCAACGCTGGCCCCAGAACGAGTTCTGGAGCGAACGCTGCTCGGTAGAAAACGTCCATTCGCAATCAACAATCGAAAACTGACAGGAGAGTCATCATGCCCGACTGGTCTATCAAGATCGTTCAAAGCAGCTCCGGCGACGGCGCCGAATTCATTCCGGATCTCAAAGGTAAGACGGCGGGCGATCCGCTCGAGGCCATGCAGGATGATCTGGTTAGTTGGAACAACACCACGGAAGAGGAGCACCAGCCATGGCCTTCCGACTCTGACTACAACGCGCTTCCGAACGACCAGGTGCTACCGCGGGGCGGTCCCAACTATCTCTCCGACATCATCCCCGCGGGAGGCTCGTCGCGCCCGAGCTACAACGTGACCCAACCCGCCTCGGCACCGACGACGTGGACGGTCTACTACATCTGCGCGCTGCATCCTTACGTGGAGAGCGAACGCGGATCCATCATCGGAAACACGTACTGAGGAGAGATGACATGCGCACCCATCGAGTGATTCTGTTTCTTCTCACACTTCTTCTCATCGCCTCCGTCCCGGCCTCGGCGCAGTGGATTCCGTGTCTCGGCGACCCGGTCGCCCCAGCCACCACCTGGACGGCGCCCGACCTGCCGACGATTCCGGAGCTGATCACCAGCGGCGGCAAACTGCGCGCGACGGTCGTCCTGACCGACGAGCAACAGCGCCTCACCTTCAAGACTCCTCCGGGCGCGGCACCCTCGGATACCAACGTCATCAAGTGCGCACCGCAATACGTGCGCGTCTTCAAAGGAATCGGAGCGATGCCGCCGATTCCGAAGCCGACCTCCGACTATCCCGATCCGATGCCCGGCCCGACGCTTCGCGCCCGACTCGGCGACATGATCGAGCTGACGTTTCTCAATCAGATCAACCCCGCCGACTTCGGCGATTCGATCGACCGCGGCGACGTCGACACCGGATCCGGCTGCGACGAGACCAGCACCGGCTATCCGAAGGTGACCACCACGCCGCCGCAGGACACCTATCCCGACTGCTTCCACGGTTCGAGCACCGCGAACATCCACTTCCACGGCACGCATACGAATCCGAACTCGACCGGCGACAACGTCTTCATCGAAATCCGTCCGTCGATGCGAGCGAACGGCAAGCCGATCGTGACCGCGGCCAGCGTGGCCACCCCGTTCAGCGATTTCTTCCAGCGTTGCGAAGCGAAGCTCGGCGGCAATGTGCTCAGCCTCTGGCCGCATACCTGGAGCGATCTGCCGTCCGCATACACGACGCGGCAGAAGGAGTTGCTGCAGAAGTACGACATGACGCCCAACATCAAGAAGCTGTGGCCCGTCGATGCCGCGCAGATCAAGAAGGGCGACTGGCCGCAGTACTACATGGGCGCGTACCCGTACTGCTACCAGATTCCGAAGTACACGGACACGGTCTTTCCACCTCCGGGAAACACCGCCGCACATACCGGCCACACCGGCGGTCCGCTCAGCCCTCCGCCGCAAAAACCGCTGCAGATGGGACAGTCGCCCGGACTGCACTGGTATCACGCGCACAAACACGGCTCGACGGCGATCGACGTCGGCAACGGAATGACCGGCGCATTCGTGATCGAAGGGCAGTACGACGACGACTTCGACTCGTACTACGGCGCCGGCTGGATGCGCAAGCAGCCGGTGCTGGTGATCAATCAGATCGGCGTCACGCCGAACCTCGAGCGCGGCGCCTCGGCCAGAACGGACAAAGGTCCCGACTTCTCCGTCAACGGCCGCACACGCCCGGTGATGAAGATGCAGCCTGGCGAAGTGAAGCTATGGCGCATCGTCAACACGTCGGGCCGCGCCGGCACTCTTTTCGTCGGCATGTACAACGCCGCCGGGCAGCCTGCGGTCGACGGGAAGGGCAAGCCGCTCTTCACGTGGTACCAGACCGCGCAGGACGGCGTGCAGTTCAGCGCCAGCAACTACGGCAAACCCGGCTTCACGAACAACCAGTTCCTCCTGGCTGCGGGAAATCGCGCCGACCTTCTGGTGCAGGCGCCGCTGACCACCGGCGTCTACAGCGTCCGCGTGATGAATGAAGTCGATCCGCGCGACCTCCCGACGGCGAACCCCGTCACGCTCTTCTCCGTGAACGTGACCGGCGAGCAGGCCACCGGAAAGACGGCCACGCTCATGCCCACGGCACCGTCGTTTCCGCCGTTTCTCCACGACATCCAGAACGCTGAAGTGAAGGGGACGAAAGAGATTACGTTCTCCAGCCTCGGTCCTGCCGGCGGTGGCGGGCACTTGATCGATCACAAGAAGTTCGACGGCGAAGTCGGCGCGCTGGTGCTGCTGAACACTGTCGAGGAGTGGAAGATCACCAACGAAACCTACAGCGCCATCTCTCACCCGTTCCACATCCACATCAACCCGTTCCAGGTGACGGAGATCTTCGATCCGAACGCGATCCTGAGCACGTCCGCCGGCGCCGGCACGGTGACCGCGACCGGGACGAAGACCATCACGGGCACGGGTACGAGCTTCAGCTCTCTTCGCCCGGGAACAGTCCTCACGTTGCCAGGCGCCGGACCGTACACCGTCCTGAGCGTTCAGAGCGACACGTCTCTTACGCTGACCGGGAACGGCCCCACCGTCACGAACTCGGCGTACACGATCAACGTGCCGCAATACGTGTTCGTCAACTCACCGGCTCCGCTGACGGGTCAGTGCTATATCAACCCAGGCGATTCCTCCACCTGGAAACCGTGCGGCTCCGTGCCGCAGCCACCCGCGCCGCAGGTTCCATCATCCACGAACAACATCTGGTGGGACGTCTTCCCCATCCCCTCCGGCATCAAGGTTTCGTGGGCGGGGACGACCGCTACCGTTCCGATCCCCGGCTATTTCAAGATGCGCAGCCGCTTCGTCGACTACTCCGGCTACTACGTCATCCACTGCCACATCCTCGCGCACGAGGACCGCGGCATGATGACCGTCGTAGAAGTCGCCCCGGCCGCGTCGCCGTATTCACACGATTAGGTTTCGTACAGCGTCATTGAACTGAGAGGCCGTTGCCGCAAGGCAACGGCCTTTTTCACACGCCGCGTCATTCCCACTTGCCGTGATCGAGGAACAAGCGGTCGAAGACGAGGAGATGAAGTCCCGCGGCGATCCAGCCGAAGAACGTGATCGCGAGCCCGAGGCCGATTTCGTCGAGGCGTTTGTGGTAGCAACGATGCTGATCCAGCTTCGTGAGGATCACATTCGCTGCGGCCAATACGAGCGCCACCAGCGACACGACTCCGAGCGTTGGAAGCGCCATCCTGCGCTTCCTCCAAAGGAAGAAGGCAGCGCCGATGATCGCCGTGACTGCGACGCCTCCACCCGCCTTCTGCAGCGACGGCATTTGGCGCCAAACCTTGCCCGCGAGTTCGTTGGAGACACATAGCAGCGTGTCCATCCGTTCCTTCTTCTTCTTGTCCTTGCCCGTCAAGGCACCTTCGGCGGCGAGAAACTTCCATGGCTGCCGCACTCCGACGGCCTGCAGCGACGGCACGCATTTCTCCTCGAGGAATGCATGCTCGGTCATCCGATACCCGCTCGTCATCAATGCATACGCCTCGGCATCCGAAAACGAATCGAGATCGGTCCGCACCGCCGCGAGTTTGCGTTGGATGTGGCGATCGATTCCATAGCTCGTGTTGTCGTCTGACTTGTTTACCGGAAGTTTCGGTCCGCCGACCCACGACACCGGATCGGCATCGAGGTCTTTCGTGAGGTGGATGAACATCGCTCCCTGAATCGCGCCGGCGCGGCGTAGCGCGCTGAGCTGATCGAACTGCGCTTCGCGCACGCGCGCCTGCAGGACGCTGTTCGAGTTGCCGAGCGACTCGCCGACGCTTCCACCCGGAATCCTCTGTTCCTGAAACTGTCCGCTGGCATCGCTGATGAGAATGACGCGGCAGTTCTGCTCGAGGAGGCTCGACAAGCCCTGGTTGTCGTGCACGCCGCCGTCGACGAGACGCACGGTGCGGTCGGGATAGAGATTGCGCAGTGCAATCGGCTCGAAAAGCGCCGGCACGCAGGCCGACGCGCCAACCGCCAGCCCGATCGGGATCTTCTTGTGATCGTCCGGCGCATCTTTGTCGTAGTACATGCGCCGGTATCGCGGGATGGCGTCGATCGTGTCGCTGATGGCCTGCGGCGACTCACCCATCCAGGTCGCCGTGAACTGCCAGTTGTGGCCCGTGTTCATGGTCGTGGCGTTGAGAACGAGCATCGGCACCTTCGCGCTCAGGCGCCAGTTGTCGTACTTCGGATTGAACTTCTGGCCATTGAACTCCGCCGGCTGCACGGTGAGATCGGACATGAATCGCGCCGGCTCTTTTCCTTCCTCCGCCGTGTGATCGTAGAAATGATTCTGATAGAGCTCGGCGATGACGTCGGACCGCGAATAACCCGACTTCACCGCCATCTTCCACCCGCCGCGCGGCGAGAGAGCGATGCGCGTGCGCACATTCTTCTGGACACCTTGGAGAAATTTCGTTTCGACGTCGCGCACGAGCCGGAGATAATCCTCGTGCTTGGTCTGGCCGCTCTTAAGAAGTTTCTTGAGCTCGAGATAGTAGAAGGCGCCGATGACCGAACCTCCGGAAACGCAGGAGATCACTTCGACGTCGCGGAGGAGATCGAACTCGGCCAGCTTCGCCAGCACGCCGATGTGAAACAGCGACGCGCGAAAGCCGCCGCCCGAAAACGCCAGGCCGATTTTGCCGCCGAACAATGCGTCGACCGCGTCATTGTTGATGCCGAACGCGCTTTGGATGACCTTCGACGCCTCCGCATATTGCGGCGTTCCCTCAAAACGGAGCCGCGCAATCGCAGCGAGTTGCCGCGCGGTCGTCTCATGCCGGAGAGGCTGTCGCGGCAGCTCGGCGACAGCGGCATTTGCATCGTCCAGCGCAGCCGCCGCGGCCGTGAAATCCGCCAGACCAAACGCCGCCTCGGCACGCGAGGCGTGGAAGTACCACAGTTTGCCGGGACGCGGCACGGCCGCATTGAGCCGCGTCAATACGTCTTTGCGAATCGCGTCCGACTTCTCGAATCGCGCCTTCCTCCGCGCGGCTGCATCATCGCCGCCCGTTCGAGATTCCTGCACGCCGAGGAGGTCGGAAACGAAGGCGGTGTTCACACCGCACCACCCCTCGGCGTCAGGTCCGACCTCGTATCCTTTCGCATACCACCTCAGCGACTTTTCGAGATGCGTGCGCTGACCGGTGTAGTCCCACAGCCGTTTGTAGATCGCTCCGGCAATACCGATCGTTTCGTCGTCTTTCGAATTCTCGAGCGCGCAGTCCCTCTCGAGTACTTCGATTGCCTTTTCATACTTCTGCGGCGCGATCAGATCCTCGTCTTTGTAGATGGATCGCGCGTAAATCTGTTGTATCCGGATGAAATATTCGTCCGTGCGATCGAGCGTGCCGGCATCGACAATGATGCGCCGCGCTTCCGCGGGAGCTTGATCAATCGCATCGTCTGCCTCTTTGAATACTTCAGCCATCGTTCGCATGAACCACCTCCGGCCCGGAGTGAAAGACCTCGTTTGTGGGGGATGACGGACGATACGTCCTTTTTCGCGCCACGGCAAGAGTTATGGATAGACGGAACAGATGACGCCGCTCCTCCAAGCTAGTACGCTATCCCGATGCCTGACCCCACTCCGATGCGCGACCTCTGTTTTGTGGCCATGCCGTTCGGGACCAAGACCGACGTCGCTGGTCCGGTCGCCTTCGACGCCGTCTATCGCAACATCATCGAACCGGCCATCGAGGCGGCGGGCTTGGAGCCGCTGCGCGCCGACGAGGAAGTCACGGGTGGCCTCATTCATAAGCCGATGTTTGAGCGCCTCATCCTCTGCCGCTTCGCCGTGGCCGACCTCACTACGACCAACGCGAACGTCTTCTACGAGCTTGGGATCCGCCACGCGGCGCGGCCTGGTTCGACGGTATTGATTTTCGCCGAGGGCCGCGGACAGCTCCCCTTCGACGTCGCTCCCTTGCGCGCGCTTCCGTACCGTCTCGACGGGTCCGGCGTTCCCGCCGATCCGCAGAAATCGATCGCCGACCTAGCCGCGCGGCTGGAAGCGATGCGCACGGAATGGCACGGCAATCAGCGAGGCGTCATCGACAGCCCGCTGTCGCAGACGCTCGACGGCTATCTCTTTCCCGACATCGCCCGGCTCAGGACCGATGTCTTTCGCGAGCGCGTCCAGTACGCGCAGGACATCAAACAGAAACTCGCCGCTGCGCGCCGCTCGGGTCTCGAAGCCGTGCGTGATGTTGAACACGCTCTCGGAGATCTCGACGCCATCGAAAGCGCCGCCATCGTCGATCTCTTTCTCTCGTACCGTGCCGTGAAAGGCTGGCAAGAGATGATCGATCTCGCCGCCCGCATGCCGAAGGCGCTGGCAGCAACGATCCTCGTCCGCGAACAACTCGCGCTCGCTCTCAATCGAGCCGGCGACGATGCTCGCGCCGAGGAAGTGTTGCTCGACATCATCGCAACGCGCGGACCGAGCAGCGAGACGTACGGCATCCTGGGCCGGATCTACAAGGATCGATGGGAGCGCGCCCACAATGCAAACGAGACATTCCGCGCCGCCGCGCTGCTGGAAAAAGCGATCGACACGTATCGAAAAGGATTCGAAGCCGATTGGCGCGACGCCTATCCCGGCATCAACGCGGTGACGTTGATGGAACTGCGCGAGCCGCCGCATCCGCAGCTCGCAGAGCTCCTGCCCGTCGTCCGCTACGCCGTCACCCGCCGCATCGCCGGCTCCACTCCCGACTACTGGGATTACGCCACCCTGCTCGAGCTCGCGGTTCTCGCCAATGACCGCAACGGCGCCACCGAATCCATCGGCAACGCCCTCATCGCCATGCGCGAAAAATGGGAAGGCGAAACGACCGCCCGCAACCTCCGCCTCATCGCTGAAACCCGAAAGAAACGCGGCGAAGACGTGGGTTGGATCGAGCAACTCGTGACCGCGCTTTCGGGGTGATGACCAATTGGAATTCGACCTTCAACCGACGCTGACCGGCACGCTGATCGAGGTTCGCCCGCTCCGGCTCGACGACTTCGATGCACTCTTCGCCGCGGCGAGCGATCCTCTCATCTGGGAGCAGCATCCGGAGTCGAACCGGCATGAGAGAGCGGTCTTCCAGCGCTACTTCGATAGCGCGATGGAGTCGGGCGGCGCGTTCGCGGTGATCGAACGGAGTTCCGGACGAATCATCGGCAGCTCGCGCTACTGGAACTTGAAACCCGCCGAGAGCGAGGTCGAGATCGGCTGGACATTTCTCGAACGCACGTTCTGGGGAGGCCGCCACAACGGCGAATTGAAGTCGCTCATGCTCGCGCACGCGTTCCGATTCGTCGACCGCGTCGTCTTCGTAATCGGAGAGAACAATCTCCGTTCGCAGAAGGCAGTGGAAAAGATCGGAGCCGAGCGTGTGGCGACGGTCGAGCGGATGAGCGCCAGCGGAACAGTGCAGCGGAACGTCATCTTCGCAATCGCGCGGTCTTGACTCACAGCAATTCACGCTGCTTGAGCGAGAGAAATGCGTTGGTCGTGACGATCAGGTGATCGAGAACCTCGACACTGAGCGCTTCTCCCGATTCCGACGGGCTTGGTCGCCTCACCGCGCGGATCGCGATCGTGCCGGGCGCTCTGGCGCACCACCCGCCGCGCGGGCGGCGTCGCGGGGGGAGCCGCCCCATTGGCGGCTCCAGGCGCGGCGCAGTTGGACGTCGGAGCCGAAGCCGGCGACGGCGGCGGCTCGGGTGACGGTGGCGCCGTATTCGAGGGACTGACGAGCGCGCTCCAGACGAATCAGGCGGAGGTAGTGGAGCGGCGAGATGCCGGCGTTGTCGATGAAAAGCCGCAACAGGTGACGCTCGGCCGCGTGGCCGATCTGGGCGAGCGAGGTCATGTCCCAATTGCGGTCGGGCTCGGAAACGATCGCGTCCTGCACGCGGTGCACGGTCGGGTGAAGATGGCGGCGGTGCATGTGGAATGGCGACAGCTCCGTGTCGCGCGGCGAGCGGCGCAGATAGACCACCATGTCCTCGGCCACGCTGGCCGCCAGCGCCTCGCCACACTCCTCGGCGATCAGGTGCAGCGCGACGTCGATGCCCGCCGTGATGCCGGCGCTGGATGCGACCGGTCCGTCCACCACGAAGACGCGATTCTCGACGACTTGTGCGCGCGGCGCGAGGGTGCGAAGCATGTGCAGCAGCTCGTGGTGCGTGGTGCAGCGGCGGTTGCCGAGGAGTCCTGCGCGGGCGGCGAGGAGCGTGCCGGAGCAGATCGTCACCAGGCGATGCGGCGTGTCCGCTTCGAGGAGCGCGCCGTGCAGCCGGTCGCGCAACCATCGGGCGGTGACCGCGATCTCCGGCGTGGGATGCGTCACGTGAGCGGTCGGTTGACCGACCACGACGACCCAGGTCGGCGTCGTGAGTTGCTCCGGCAAAGGAACGAGATCGCCGAGCGCCAGTCCGACTGACGTCGGCAACGTTGTGGTCGGGCCTGCGAAGCCGAGGCGAAAGCGCGGTGGCAGGCCGCGAAGTTCGCGATGCTGATTGGCGAGGCGAAAGGCTTCCGCCGGTCCGGCGATGTCGAGCAGCAGCGAATGCGGCACGATGACGAAGAGGACGTCGATGAGCTGGGCGCGGATCATAAAAAAGCGTTCGGAAATCATCGCATGGCAACACACGCCCGGCGCTGTCGCGATCCGGTCAATGTCCGAAAGTGAATGAAAGTTGTCGGGCTGCGCCGCGACGGTTGCGGAGGCCGCCGGTAACTTCGCCGTGTTCAAACGGGAGGCTACCCAATGCAATTCGACGCACGCGAAAACGCCGTTCCTCGCAACCTGTTTCTCGCCGTCGCGCTGCCGATCGTCATGGCTTCGGCGTTGGCGTGGTGGCAGGTGTCCTCCGCCGCTGCACAAGCTGGAAAATCGTCGCGGGTCGAAAGCACGGTCGACGCGAACATCATCCCCGGCGACGATTTCTTCGCATACGCCAACGGCGGCTGGCTCAAAGCGACGACGATCCCCGCGGGCAAGCAGCGATGGGGAGTGCGCGACGAGCTCGAGGCGCTGGCCCGCCACCGTGTCGCGGAGCTGCTCGACGCCGCCAGCGCCGCGCCAGCGGGTTCCGCGGCGCACAAGGTTGCGGACTTTCGCGCTGCTTACTTAAACGAGGCCGCCATCGAGGCGCGAGGGCTCGCCCCGCTCAAGCAGATGCTTGATCGCGTTGAGACGATTTCGGACAAAGCGGACCTTGCACGCATGCTCGGTCACGGGATGCGCGCCGACGTCGACCCACTCGGATTCGGCGTCTACAAGTCCGCAAGCGTGTTGGGACTCGCCGTGCAGCAGAGCATCCACGGCGAGAAAACCAACGTCGCGTTCCTGCTGCAAGGAGGGCTCGGCCTGCCGGACCGCGAGGACTATCTCAGCACCGACGCCGCGAAGGTTGCGCTTCGCGAACGGTATCGCGCGTACATCGCGAAGATGCTCACACTGGCCGGCTTCGACCGCGCGGACGAACGCGCGAGCGCGGTGCTGGCGCTCGAAACGGCCCTCGCACAAACCGAGGCCACGCGCGAAACCTCGGCGAACGACCGCAACGCCGACAACGTCTGGACGCGTTCCAACTTCACGCAACGCGCTCCCGGAATGGACTGGACTGTCTTCCTCGACGCGGCGGGACTGGGCACGCAAAAAGAGCTTTGCGTCTGGCAGCCGGCTGCGGTGACAGGGTTGGCGGCGCAGGTCGCGTCGCAACCGCTGGAGGTTTGGAAAGACTATCTGCGCTTCCACGCGACCCACGATTTCGCGGATGTCCTTCCGCGAGCATTCGCGAACGAGGCGCTCGCGCTCCGTGCCGCGATCGACGGCGCAGCACAACCGTCGCGAGCCGAGCGCGCGCTCGCCGCTACGCAATCGGCGATGAGCGACGCGATCGGCCGGATGTACGCCAAGCGCTACTTCCCCGCCCAGCAGAAAGCACGTTTGGAGCGAATCTCCGACAACGTCCGCGCGGCGCTCACAAAGCGAGTCGAGGCCGCGACGTGGATGTCGCCGGCCACGAAAGCGAGCGCGCTCTTGAAGCTGAAGACGTTGTACGTCGGCCTCGGATATCCCGATCGATGGGAAGACTACTCCTCGCTGACAATTGACCCGAACGATCCGCTGGGCAATCAGCTGCGCGTCTCCGACCGCGCTTACCGCAATGCCCTCACGCTCCTCGGCCAGCCGGTCGACCTGAAGTATTGGGCCATGCCGCCGCAGCAGGTCGGCGCGCTGCTTGTGTTCCAGCAGAACTCCTACGTCATGTCGGCCGCGTTGCTGGAACCGCCCAAGTACGAGCACACGTCATCCGACGCCGCGGCCTACGGCTCCGTCGGCGCGCTCATCGGACACGACCTCACCCACTACGTCGACACACTCGGCGCCGACTACGACACGGAGCACCGCATGCGGCATTGGTGGACGCCCGAGGATATGCAGCACTTCGAAGCGGTGGCGCAGCCGCTGGTGGATCAGTTCTCGGCGTACCAGCCGCTCCCCAGCCTGTCGATCAACGGCAAGCTCACGCTCCGCGAAAACATCGCCGACCTCGGCGGTCTCGCCGCCGCGCTCGACGCCTTCCACGAGACTCTCGGCAAGCGCGCGACGGATGCGAACTACGTGCGTGCGCAGGATCGCGAGTTCTTCATCGCTTACGCGCAGACCCAGCGGCGAAAGATCAGCGAGAGCGCCATGCGGAAACAGGTCGCCACGAACGACCACGCGCCGGAGGATTACCGCGCCGATACCGTTCGCAATCTCGATGCGTGGTACGACGCGTTCGACGTACGCCCCGGCCAGCGGTTGTACCTCGAACCCGCGGCGCGCGTGCGGATCTGGTAGCGATATGCGCGTCACCGTTTGCGAACTCCCGCACGAGCCGGACGCACTGGCAGCCGCATGGGCCGCACTGTGCGAGCACACGATCAGCCACGCCTCGGAGCTGGTGCTGCTGCCGGAATTCGCGATGGTCGATCCGCTCTGGCAGAACGAGATTTTCGACTCTGCCCGTTGGGCGGACGCCGAGGCGATCAGCGAAGTCTGGCGGCATCGCCTCGCCGAGTTGCGGGCCGCGCATATCGTCGGGACTCATCCGGCCACCATCGACGGACGTCGCTTCAATCAGGGATTTCTCTGGTCAGCCTCCGGCGAAGTGGTGCCGCTGCGCCGCAAGTTCTACCTCCCGAATGAACCGGGAAACTGGGAAGCGCGCTGGTTCGACCGCGGCGACTCCGACTTCCCCGAGTATCACGCCGGCGCGTGCACGTTCGGTCTCAACATCTGCACCGAACTGTGGGCATTGGAAACGTACGCCGCCTACGCCGCGCGCGACGTGCCGGTCATCCTCTCCCCACGCGCGACGGCGGCCGCGACGACGACAAAGTGGCTGTCGGTAGGCATCGTTGCAGCAGTGCGCTCGGGTGCCTTCAGCCTGTCCTCCAACCGCGTCGATCCGACCGGCGCGTGCGGTGGCGTCGGATGGATCATCGATCCGAACGGAAACATCCTGGCGCGTACAACCGCCGAAGCACCCTTCGCGACGGTCGACATCGACCTCTCCTCCTCGGCCGCCGCGCGAGCCGGCTATCCCGGCTACGTGCTCCGCGACAGAAGGCTCGATCGCGACCATGTGGGGGTCTGGTGAGGACGGACTACCCTAACCCTTCCCCTTCTACCCGATCCCGCCCCCCCGATTTTGCCCGATAGAGCGCCGCGTCGGCGGCGGCCACGAGGGCTTGGGGCGTGATGCCTTCACCGGCGGATACGCCGAGGCTGGCGGTGACCACGCCGTGGGCGGCGGTGGTGTGGCGGATGCCGGCGTTGCGAATCTTGATTCGGAGCGTCTCCGCTTCCGCAAGCGACTCCTCCAGCGTGACGCCGGGAAGCAGCCAGGCGAACTCCTCGCCGCCGAAGCGGGCGGCCAGGCCGCCGTGCGATTCCGTTCGCTCGGCCAGGAGCGCGGCCACGGCGCGCAGGGCCTCATCGCCATCCTGATGGCCCTGCGAGTCGTTGAGTTTCTTGAAGTGATCGAGGTCAATCAGGATTAGCGAGATCGGAGAGTCATTCGCGCACGCTTCTTCCAGCGCTTCGTCGAAGCGGCGGCGATTGGCAACTCCTGTCAGTCCGTCCAGATACGACAACCCTCGGAGGCGTTCGTTGGCAACGGCGAGGCCCCTGGTCCTTTCGGCCACGAGCGCCTCGAGCTCGGCCTGACGCGCGTGGAGCGTTGCGACACGCAGCCGCACGATTCCCCAAAGAACCGCGATCAAAAGTACGAGCGCGAGCAGACGCGCCCACCACGTCTCGAACCATCGCGGATCGACGACTATAGGCAGCCGCGCCTCGCTTCTGCTTCGCACGCCATCCTCGTTCGTGGCCACGACGCGGAACGTGTAGCTGCCCGGCGCGAGCCTCGTGTACGTTGCAACGCGGTTCGTTCCCGCCTCCACCCAGCCGCCGTCGTAGCCTTCGAGCATGTAGCGAAAGGTCACCAACTCCGGCGTGCGGAGGCTGAGCGCCGTGTAGCGCAACTCGAGGCGCGCCGTACCGGCAGGAACGCGCAGCGAGCCGCCGGCCACGCGCACGCCATCGATCAGAGCTTCCTCCACGCGCACGGGAGGCGGGACTTCATTGCGAATGTTCGCCCTCGGGTCGATCACGGCAAGTCCGCGCGACGTGGCGATCCAGATGCGGCCGTCGCGCGATCGCATCGCGCCGGGAAAGGCACCGTTGCACTCGGCGGATGGCATCCCGTCGATCGTCCCGTAAACGGTCCCGGACAGATCCGACTTCTTCCCCTGCATCGCTTCGAGCACTCGATCGCGCTTCACTCGATAGACGCCACGATTGCTCGTCAGCCAGAGGTCCGCGCCGAGGCCGGCGTCGACGACTTCAAAGACGACGTCGTCGTGCAAGCCGTCGTGTCGGGCCAGCGATCGGATGGAACCAGTTGCGAGATTGAGGTGCGCAAGTCCGCCGCCCGAGGTTCCGATCCAAACGCCGCGCCGCTCGGCATCCATGGCCAGAGTGAAAACGCGGTCGCTCTGGAGGCCGTGGCCCAACGTCGCCACGACGTTTACGTGCGATCCATCCGCACTTACGCGCCACAGTCCGGCGCCGTCCGTTCCGACGAGGAGGCTCCCATCGGGCAGTGCCAGAAGTGGTCGAAGCTGGCGATCTTCGAACTCCTTGATGCGAGTAGCGCGTCCTTCATGAACGAGCGCGAGACCCGCCGCGGTGCTGACCCACAAGTCTCCATTCGCGGTCTCGACGAGAGCGCGCACGCGGTCGTTCGGCAGACCAGCACTGCGCGCATCGATCGTCTCCACGAATTTTCCGTCGCGAAAGCGGGCAACACCGCCGCCGTCGGTTCCCACCCAGAAGCTGCCGTCGCGGCTCTCGATCAGCGCGTAGACCGTGCCGTGCGGAAGCTTGTCTGCCGCCGCGTGGCATTGCACCGGGGCCGGCAGGACTCTGCACAATCCGCCGCCTTCCGTCCCAACCCAGACGTCACCGTTGCGCGCCTCGAAAACCGCGCGGACCGCGTCGACCGGCAGTCCCTCCTTCCGCGTAAACGACAGGACTCGCGTGTCGCTCAGACGGACGAGGCCACTGGTCGTTCCAACCCAGAGGTTGGACTCCCGATCCTCGATCATCGAACGGATGCCGGGGCTGAGCAGACCTTCCGCGACGCCCATCGATTCGACGCGCGCTCCTCGCAGGCGCGCCAGTCCGCCATCGGTTCCGATCCAAAGGCTGCCGTCGCGGCTGCGCCGGATCGTGCGGACGAAAACGTTTGGCAGCCCGTCGCGAGTGGTCACGATTCGGACGATCGAACCGGCGCGCCACGCCGCCAGACCGCCGCCATCGGTTCCGATCCATAACGTGCCATCCGGATCGCGCAGAAGCGCGCGCGCAAAATCGTTCGGCAGACCTTCGCGCGTCGTGATCCGCTGCTGCACGCGTCCGTCGCGCCAGCGCACCACTCCCCCGCCGTGCGTGGCGACCCACAAGCCGCCTTCGCCGTCGTCGGCGATCGTCCAGATCCGATCGCTCGGCAGCCCCTCGCGCGTTGTGAAACGAGTCACCTTTTCGCCGTCGATAAGAAGCAGACCACCTCCCGCCGTGGCCACGAAGATCGCTCCGTCGCGGGCCGTTAGAAATGCCCGAATGCGATCCGATCCGAGCAACTCCGAATGGAACGCCTCGATCCGCCCGTTTCGCAATCGCGCCGCGCCGCCGCCGTACGTGCCGATCCACAGAGTCTTGTCGGGCGCTTCGTAAAGAGACGAGATGAACGGGCTGCGGAGAGCGGGCGCATTCTGCCGATCGCTGACGACAAACCGCATCCCATCGAACCGGACCAACCCCTCCTCGGTACCGATCCACAAGTACCCATCCGCCGTCTGGACCATTGCGTCGATGGTCGCCTGCGGCAGTCCGGAAGCGCTCGTCCAAACCGAAAGCCGCGACTGCGTCAGCGCCCTGCCGGGATCAAGCGCGAAGGCATGGCTCCCGAGAAAGAGGACACCCAGCGCCAACGCGACACGCCGGCACTCAAGACGCAAGTTGAATGGTGGAATCCCGCCTACGATGGTCCGGAAATCGTACACCCGTGTACGCTTCATCGATGCGAGCGATGCTGCTCCGCCAGCCGAGGCGTCCACTCGAACTTGCCGAAGTGCCGCTCCCGCGGCCGGACGGGAATCAGGTACTGCGTCACGTGCGCGCGATGGCGTAGCGGCTCATTGCCCGGGGATGTACGTTGGGTCGCCGGTCTTCATATCGATCAGCGACAGGTACGCCGTGGCTCGCCCCTCACCGCTTACGGCGCGCACGCTGATGCGTGCGTTGTAGATGTCGGCGAGACCGAGTGTGGAGAGCAGCGAGTCGATCTGGCGGAACTCGTTCGGACCGAGATTCACTTCGAGCAATGTTGGTTCGTTGTGATTGGGCCGGAAGACCGACACTTCCAGCGTCACCGCGTTTCCGCTCACCTCGGCGAAGCCGACGTTGGAGCGATATTGCGCCGAGTCCTCGACCTGCAGGATCTGCAGCGAGCGTGAGCCGGCGGATACCGACTCCTCCGGAGTGACGGCGGCGATGAATTGTCCGTAGGCTCCCTGCCCGGTCTCGTTGTAGGTGCGTGCGGTCATGACCAGACGCGCCGGAGCCTCGGTCGAAACATGCAGCGCGCCGGCGTCCTGCGAGATCCCGAAGAACGACGAGAGCACGCGGTCGAACTGCCGCACTTCGCCGGCGGCGAGCGTAATCGTCCGCGTCGTCGCGGTGCCGCCGTTCCGCGAGTGGAACGTGAGAGTGAGGTCGACAGCGTCTTTACCGGCGTTGAAAATGCGCACGTCGCTCTGCCAGTTGCTCAATGCGCTCGTGAAGCCTGCCACGCCGGGCATGACCCACTTCGTGTGGCCCGCATCATTAATGGTTACCGGCGGCACGAGCAGCGCGTCGTTGGTCGCGTTCTCGATGACGGAGGCGTAGGCGGTCACTTTGCCTGCGCCCTTGGTGACCTCCACTTCGATGCGGCCGTCGTCGAGGGTGACGCCGTGCGCTTTGACGACGTCATTGATTTGCGTGTGCTGGCCGCCGGTCAGATCGACGTTGAACTCGGCGCGTTTCGTGCCGGCGCCGTCGAAGATGCGTACCTGAAGCGAGACCGGTTCACCGGAGCCTTCGACCAGGCCGAGGTTCGTGTGGAACTTGTCGGACTGCGCGATCTGCTGCATGGAGAGGATAGCGCCCAGCCCGGCGAAGTTCGTGTACGGGACGGCCGGAACGTACTGTCCATAGGTGCCTCCGGCGGGCGTCACGGCGAACGTGCGCGAGGAAGCGAAGGTGGTCCTCTCCGCCAACCCGGTGGAAGGGGCGCTCGATGTCGACGTCGCGGTCTCGGTAAGGGGACGGACCTCCAACGTACCGGTCGAGCTAATTCCACCGAACCACGTGGTCACGATGTCGTTGAGCGCCAGCGTGGCGCCCGGCTCGATCGAGACGTTGGTCGTCTGCCCTTCGGTGATGCCCGGCAGGCCGGTTGGAACGAAGTTGATCTGGTACTTCACCACCTGCGCCGAGGTGTTCGTAACGCAGACATCCGACTGATAGCGAACGATGAAGTTCTTCACATTCGCCACTGCCGGGATGGTCAGCGCGTCGGGGGGAGGCGTGTTCTTCGCTTTCGTGGTGACACCTGGAGTGTTGTTGATCGTGATCGGGACCTTGACGGGAGGGGCCGTCCCGAGTGTTCCCAGTTTCCCTGCCGCAGCTGTGGTTATGACGACGTTTCCGCTGCTCGCGCCGGGCGGCAGGCCGGCGGTGTGCGCGACGGCGTGTAGCGTCTGGCCTCCCGGCGGCACGATGCCGCTCGACGGCGTCACCGTCATCCAGGGGACTGTGGGTTCGGCGGAGAAGTTGAGCCCCGCGAACTCCGCGGCGATGGTCAGCGTGTACGGGACGTCGGTTGGATCGGTCAGCGACGCGACACCCTCGCTTCGGGTCCGCGGAAGGACGCTTACTACCGCGACCGTCGAGAACGGCCCGGTCCCCGCCCCTACGCATTTCGCATCGACCGCGTACACGCGCACGTAGCGCGCGACGGGCAGGCTGCTTTCGTTGGTAAAGGTGAACGGCAATTGGCGCTCCGCGACGGTCGAGGAGGTCGTGGACGCCGCCGGGAATCGCGGATCGGCGGAGACCTGGACCACATAGGAAGTTGCGCCGGCGACAAACGTCCACTGCACCCGTCCGGTGACACCGGAGGAAATCTGTCCCGGCGCTGTTAGGTCGGGCGCCTCGAGCGGCGTACAACTCGGGGACGCCGCGATGACGGCGAAGCGGCTCTCCGCGGAGTCGAGCGCACCGCAACCTTGCGCGAGGCGCGCGCGTACTCGCCAGCGCCGTTCGTCCAGCGGCACGGCGATACCGGAGGCATGCGGAGAGGTCGTCGACGTCGTCAGCACGCCATCGATGTAGAGCTCGTACGACGTCGCCCCGGGCACCGCGCGCCATTCGAACGATACCGGCGACGTGAGCCGGTCTCCCTCGGCTGGCTCAATCAGCAGCGGCCGCTGACTCGTGCAATCGGGCGGCGGCGTGTAGATGAAGGTTCGATGGACGGACTCGGTGGCAGCGCAGCCGCCAAAGAGCGCGCGCACGTACCACTCGAAACGTCCCGGCGTCACAGTGGCCGCGTACGACGTGTCTGCGGCGGCACGAAGCAGCGTCGGCGTACCGCCTGCCGGTGCGAGCCACAACTCGTACTCGATGGCATTCGCCACGGCATCCCAACTGAAAGCGACGGTTGCGCTCGTGACCAGCGTGTCGTTCACCGGCGCGCTCAACTGCGGTGCTCCGTGGCTGGCGCAGTCGTGCCCGGGAAGAATGGTCAGGGTCAGATGAATCGATTCGTGCGACGGGCAGCCATCGAACAACGTTTCGACGTACCACTGGTGCACGCCGGGCGGGATGATTTTGGTGAGCGACATATCGAGTGTGCTGCCGAGGTTCTGGGCCGGCACGCCGGCCTGCTGCAACCATAGCCGGTAGCCGCTGGCGCCTTCGACTTCCGTCCAGTTGAAGTTGACGGCGGCGTCGGCAACGGTGGAGCGATCGGCGGGTGCGATGGCCGCAGCAGTGCCCTCGCACGTGGGGCGTGGCTTGACGGTCATCGGGAAAGCCGTAGTGATCGTGCAGCCGCCGCCGCTGACGTTCACCGCGAGCGTGGCGGTGCCGGCGGTGCCGGTGGTGAAGGCGATGGTGGCCGAGCCATTGCCGCTGTCGATGGTGCCGTTGCTGATCGACCAGCTGTAGACCGCTCCGCCGAACGGCGTTGCGGTGGCCTGGGCGCTTGCGCCGGTGCGCAGCTCGCCGGGCGCGTCGATGACGATGGCCGGGCAAGTGCCGATGAGCGTCGTCGCCGAGGCATGATTGTCGGACGAATTCGAATCGGCCGCCGGCGATGCGGCATTGACCGTCAGTTGCACCGAACCGGCCGCGGTGGGTGAAATGTCCCACGCGCTGTTGATCGTCGCGCTTTGCCCGGAAGCCAGCGCGCTGATGGTGCAGGGGAAGCTTCCCGCACACGCGCCGCTGTTCGCGCTGAATGTCAGTCCCGGCGACGTTGCGACGCTTACGGCGACGTTGTTGGCGAGGTCCGGTCCGCTGTTCGTGACGACGATGGTGTAGATCGCTCGCGATCCCGGCACGGTGGATGGCGGTCCGGTGACGGCGATGCGGAGATCGGACGACGCGGTGATCGACGGCGACGCCGACGCGGAGTTGTTCGCGCTGTTCGGATCGAACTCGTGTCCGCCGGCGAAGACTGTAATTGGCGCGGTGCCTGCGCCATTGGCGGTGACATTGAGGACGACCGGCGCGGACGATAGATTCGGCAGAGCGCCGACTGTGCAGACGAGATTCGGCGCGCCGCTGCAGATGGCCGGGCTCGCGCTGTTGAACGTGACGTTCGGCGGCAGCGTGGCGTTGAAGCTGACCGCGGTGGCGTCCGATCCGCCCTGATTGAGGAGGTTCACCGCGTACGCGAACGCGTTGCCGTTCGCGATCGACGGCGGCGCGCTGACCGACACCACGAGGTCGGCCTGCACGTTCGTGTCGATCAACTGCAGATCGGTCGCGCTGTATGTAGGTATGAGCGTGGCGCCGGAGCCGAAGTCGATTCCATCGATGAGGGCGAACGTCGTGGAGTTCGGCCTGGCGCCGAACGTGAGGATCTGGAACGCGTTTCCCGGAGCAGGGACGAAGCTGTTGGTCGTGGTGACGTTGAGCGTGCCGCCAAGCGTGACGTTGCCGCTGACGAGGAGGCGGTCATACTGCGTGCCCGGCGCCGTGCCGCCGATCTGGATGTTGAGCACTCCGTCCGACTCCTGCACGTAGTCGCCGTTGATCGTGAGCGTTCCCGGCGAGGCTCCGGGGGCGACGATGGCGTGGTTGTCGACCGTGCCGGCGATCGTGCCGTTGCCGGTGAGCGAGCCGCCGTTGAGGGAGAGCGTCGCGGTCTGCAGCGTCGCCCCGGGCAGGACGTCGGTCGTGCCGGCGCTCTGCGCATACGTTCCGCTGAAGTTCAGGGTGCCCGCGATTGCCTGTACGAGACCGCTGTTCATCAGCGGCGCGGCGAACTGCATCACGCCCGCGCCGGCGCTCTTCTTCAGCGTGCCGTTATTCATGAACGGCGGCGTGCCGGCGGTGACCATGATGCTCTGCGACGACTGGATGTCGAACGTACCGTTGTTCGTGACCGGAACGCCTGCGATGAGCATGGCGCTCGACGCCGCCGTGAAGGTGACGGTCCCGTTGTTCAGGAGCGGACGGTTGAGGGTGGTGGCGCTCGTCCCCGACATCGTGACGGCGGCGCCGGTGTCGAACGTGAGAGCGCCGCTGCCGACGATGGAGCCGCCGCTCCACGTCGACGGCCCGCTGACGGTAACGTTGCCGCTGCCGGCGAGCGTGCCGCCGCTCATCGTCAGCGTTGGAATCGTGCCGTTCGTGTTGAGCACCACGCTTCCGCCGGTAACGTCGATCGCGCTTTCGCTCCAGGCGCCGTTGACTGTCGCCGCTGCACCGCTGAATCGAAACTTGCCCGGTCCGGTGAACGTGCCGGAGATCGTGTGCGCTCCGCCGCTGAAATCGATCACGCTTCCCGCACCGTAGGCGTTGAAGGTGCCGCTGTGCGTGCCGCCGCCGGCCAGCGAGAGCGCGTCCTGGGTGGCGACCTGGCCACTGTTGTTGACCGTTAGGCTGATGGTCCTGTTCCCGAAGGCGCTGAGCAGGCCGTTGTTGGCGACTGTGCCGGAACCAGACACGTTGCCGTTCAGGCTCAGGAACCCGTCAATCTGCAGCGTGCGGCCATTGAGTGTGACCGGCCCGGCAATGCTGAGGCTCTTCGTCGCAGGGTTGATGGTCGTTCCGCTGCCGCTCATGGTGCCGCCCGACCAGATGCTGGTGCCGTTCAGCGTGAGCGTCCCGCTGCCGGCGAGGGTACCGTTCGTCATCGTGAATGCATTGGCGGACGCGTTGGCATTCAGTGTTGCCGTCCCGGCGCTGACCATCAGGTTTCCCACGTTGATCGGGACGCCGACCGTGGCCGCGGCACCGCTGAACCTGAGCATACCCGTGCCGCTGATCGAGCCGCCCCCGCTCATGGACTGCGTGCCCGACGAAAACGAGAGGATTCCTGGCGTGGTGACGGTGAACGAGCCGGTGTTCGTGCCGCCGCCCGCGAGCGAGAGCGTGCCGCTGGTGGCGACCTGGCCGCTGTTGTTCAGCGTCGCGCCGATGGTGATGTTCCCGACGGCGTTGAGCGTGCCGTTGTTCGCGATCGTGCCGAAACCGGCGACGTTGCCGCTCACGCTCAGCGTGCCGTCGTTCTGCAGCGTGCGGGCGTTCAGAGTAACCGGCGTGGGAATGTTAAAGCTCTTCGTCGCGGGGTTGATGGTCATCCCGCTGCCGCTCATCGTGCCGCCGGACCAGGTGCCGCCGTTGTTCAGCGTCAGCGTGCCGCTGCCGCCGAGCCCACCGGCAGTCATCGCGAACAGACCGACGACCGACCCGCTGGCGTTCAGCGTCAGGGTTCCGCCGCTGATAAGCAGCGCGCCGACGTTGACCGGGACGCCGGCCGTCACCGTGGCGCCATTCACCGTCAGCGTGCCCGTGCCATTGATCGAGCCGCCGGTGATGGAGTGCGTACCCCCCGAAAAGGAGAGGTTTCCCGGCGCCGTGACGTTGAACGACCCGCTGTGCGTGCCGCCGCCGGCGAGAGAGAGTGTGCCGGCGGTGACGCTCACCGTTCCTGCGTTGTTGAGCGCGGGAATGACGAGGCTCGCTCCGGAGCCGGCGCTTTTGTCGAGGGTTCCGTTGTTGTCGATGCTGCTGCCGCCGATGCCGGAGACGTTGATGACCGCATCGGAGATGAGATGGAACGCAGCGTTGTTGGTGATCTTGCTGGCACCGATCAAGGTCATGGAGAACGTTCCTCCATAGTTGATCGTGCCCAAATTCCGAAGCTCGCGGCCCTGGATGAGCGACTGGCCGTTGGTGGTGATGTTCAGCGTGCTTCCTGCATTGATCTCGGTAATGCCGCCGGGCGCGGCCGCGCTTCCCATCGTGCCGAACGTCCAGGAGCTCGTGCCGGCCAGCGTCAGCGTGCCGCCGCCGTCGATGACGCCGTTCGTCATCGTGAGATTGGGGACGGTTGCGTTGATGCTGGTCGGGACGCGCAACGTTCCGCCACTAACCTTGAAGTTGCCGCTCCCCGGCATCGAGACCGAGCCGGAGTTGAATTGGGTCACGCCACCCGTGACTTCGAGTGTCGTACCCGCGGCGATGTCGAGGGTCGCGCCCGCGGCGACGCTGGCACCGCCGCCGACCTGCAGCGTTCCGGTGTCGATGTCCACCGTCGAAGTCCCCTGCAGAGTCACCGGGACACCAATCGTGCTGAAGCCCGCGGTTGTTTTTTTCCAGATCGTGCCGTTGTTGATGATCGAGCCGCCTCCGGCGCCGGAGGTGAAGTCGCCGTCATTGGTGATGCTGAGCGTTTTGGCGGGGTCGATCGTCAGGCTCGCTCCGTTGGAGAACACCAGCGGACTGACCGCGGCGCTGTACGTTGTCGAGGCCTGAAGCTGCAGCGCGGCGCCGTCGAGCGTGCAGGTGCCGAAGCCGTTATCGATCAGCGATGTCGCCGTGCTGTCCACCACCCTCGGGCCGGCGCCGGCGAGCGTGCCGCCTGACCAGGTGAAGGAGCCGCTCACGTGCAGCCCGCCGAGGCCCCCAATCGTCCCGCCCGAGAAAAAGACGTTCGGCCATACAGCGTTGGTGCCGCTGCTGATGTCGACCGTGGCGTCCTCGATCTGGAGCGTGCCGGTACCGGTGACGGTGGACGTGCCGGCGAAGGTGAAGTTGCCGGGGGTGAGGGTGAGGTTGGCGCCGGAGGAGATGGAGTAGGCGCCGGCGTTCAGGCCGCCGCCGAAGAGTTGGACGGTGGTGCCCGTGATGACGCTCACCGTCGCGCCGTTGTTGTTCTCCACCCTCGGCCGGATGGTGCTCCCTCCCGAGCCGCTGCTCCTGGCGAACGTGCCGAAGTTCTCGATGAGAGCGCTGCCGGCAGGTGAGTTGTTGATGGCGCTGTTGTTGGTGAGGTTGAACGCGTTGTTGTTCGTAATCCTGCTCCCGGCCGACATCGTCAGCGTGTTCGCACCGATGCCGCCGTAGCTCATCGTCCCGTTGTTGAGGAGCTGGCGGTTTTGGGTAAGCGATTGCGGAGCCGAACTGCCGAGGATGCTCAATGTGCTTCCGGGATCGACCTGGGTGATGCCGCCAGACGCGGCCGCACTTCCCATGGTGCCGCCGGTCCAGAAGTTCGTACCGGAGAGGATCAGCGTACCGCCGCCGTCGATGACGCCGCTGTTCTGCAGCCACACGTTGGGCATGGTCAGCGTGACCCCGGTCGGGACACGCAGCGTTCCGGCAGTGACTTTGAAGGTGCCGGGCGCGGGAAAGGAGATCGAGCTGGAGTTGAGGAGAAACAGGCCGCCGATGACTTCGATCGTCGTTCCGGCGGAATAGTGGACGATCGCGCCGGCGGAAGCCGTCACGTCCGCGGCGACCTGCAGCGTCCCGGCGTCGACTTTGAACGATCCCGACATCGTCACCGGCACGCCGATGACGCTCGTGCCGGACGTGGTCGTCTTCTCGATACAGCCGTTGACACCCGGCGACCCAAAGCCGCCGATGGCGATCGAGCCGCCGCCGCTGCCGCTCACGAAGTCGCCGTCATTGGTGACGAAGAGAACCTGGCCGGGGTCGAGGATCAGGTTCGCGCCGTTGGAAAAGACGAGCGAATTGCTGGAGGCGCTGTACGTTCCCCAGGCTTGAAGCCGGAGGGCGGCACCGTCGAGCACGCAGTTGCTGGTGGAACAACTAAGGGTTGGCGTCGACCCGCTGTTCAGCACCCTCGCGCCGGCGCCGGAGATCGTGCCGCCGAACCAGTCGAAAGTGCCGCTCACGTGCAAGTTGCCGGCGCCCGTGATGCTCCCCGAGGAGAGCACGGCATCGTTCGAGGTCACGTTGACACCGGCGCCAAGATCGAGCGTTCCCCCTTCGATGTCGATCTCACCGGCGCAGCTGACCGTAGGGCTGCCGCTCATGGCGAACGTGCCGGGGTTGACCTCGATCGTGCCACTGACGGAAACCGACAAGGTCCCAGACCCGGCCAGCGTCGGATTGCCGGACGTCGTGAACGTGCCGCCGGAGAAGTTGAGGGTCGCGCCGGAAGAGATCGAGTAGGCGCCGTTGACAGAGCTGCTGGCGTTGATACCGAGCGTGCCGGATTGCGCCTGGATCGTGCCGCCGGCGGCGTTGTTGACGCGGAAGTTAATCGTTGCGCTGCCGGCGCCGGCGCTCTTCTTGATCACGCCGCCACTGTTGTTGGTAAGGGCGGGACTTCCTGCATCGACCACGACGTCGTGGTCGGTCTGAATGTCGATGATGCCGTTGTTCGCGAGCGTGGCGCCGCCAAAGCCGAAGTGGTTACCCAGCGTGATCGTATTGAGAAAGTTGATGGTGCCGGAGTTGACGGTGTCGCGGAGGAGGCGGGAGGAGTTCACCGAACCCCAGAACTGCAACAGGCCGCCGCTTTGGATGGTGAGGGAACCGGGACCGTCGAGCGTGCCACCGAAGATCTCGACTGTACCGAAGACATCCAGATGTCCGGCGCCTTGAAAGTTCGAGCTGTTGAGCTCCAAAACGGCTCCCGCGGCGATCGAGCTCGCGTTGTTCACCGTGAGACCCGAGCCCGACTGGATGAGAACAATCTCGGCACTCTGAATGACGATACTGTTGACCGTCGCGTTCACATTGATACGAAGCGTGCCCGTACCGACGTGAGGGATGATGACGTCATCGCCGCTGCCGGGTACGAGGCTCGGGCTCCAGTTGGAAGGATTGTTCCAGCATTCGTTGCCAGAGCATCCGGCGCCGCCTCCGGCGGTGAAGGTCACCGTCGTGCAGAAGGCGGCCGGTGAAGCAGCGACCATCGCCAACACAAAGATGGCGCGCACAACAACGCGAATTCGCATGTTCATGGGGGACCCGGATTGTCAGATTGCTGAATTATTACTATAACGCGATTTCTTACTTCAACCTGTAAATCATTCGTATGCTCACCGTCCGGCCGTTCTGCAATACGGCCGGAAGCGACTCGGAGCCGACCACCCAGTACTGTTTGTCGAACACGTTGTCAGCCAGAAGCTGCAGCGACAGCTTCGGCAAAAGGTCGCGGTAGGTCAGGGAAATGGCGGTCGTCGAATAGCCGCTGACCTGATCGCCGAGGTAGTCGGGATAGGTGACGTAGGCCGTACCGTGGCCGATCCTGCGAGCGCCGGAGTAATGCGTCCGGACCGCTGCCGTCAGTTGGTGCCACTCTGCATCGACGCCAACATTGATTTGATCCGCGGCGATGTTCGGGACGCGCACGGTCTCGGTGTTGGCCCTCGGATCGGGCGCATTCGGATCGGCCGCCGAGGGGATGCGCTGCTCCGGCTGCACGTGTGTGTAATTCGCCCAGATCTCCGCGGCCGCAACCTTGTGGCGTGCCGTCAACTCCAGACCGCGGACGAAGATCTCGTCGCGATTCTGGTTCACCACGCACGGATCGGGGCAATCATTCGAGGAGGGAAGCTGCATGATGCCGATGACGCCGGTGTAATGAGCCCGGTAGGCGGAGAGCTGCACGGACGTCCGCTCGTCAGGCTCCCATCCGGCGCTCACCTCGGTGTTGCGCACCCGTTCCGGAAGCAAGTTGACGTTGATGGACGTCTGATAGGCGCCGAAGCGGGGGAAGACGACGCCGCCGAATCTTTCGGTGTCAGTCAGATCCTTGAACGCTTCCGAATAAATCGCTTTCAGGACGAGTTCGCGGCGGCCCGGCGAATAGATCACTCCGAGCCGAGACGTGAAGATCGAGCCGAAGCCGGACACTTTGCTGTCGATGTCGTCGATCTTGTTGTGGCTGAGCCGTCCCGCGGCGATGAATCGAAGCGATGGCCGTGGCTTCCACGCGCCTTGTCCCCAAAGCGCCGTGTCGGTGTGGAAGTTGCGCTCGGAAAAGACGAGCTGGTCGCGGCCGGAGAATTGGTCGTATTGGCTCTGGATCGTGCTTTCCGCGAATTCGACGCCGGTGACTCCGCTCAGCGTCTCCGAGGGCTGCCAGGCCATGCTGACCTCACTGCGAATCTGGGTCGAAAGAGCCCTGCCGTTGATGGGGAAGAGGATGCCGGCCGTCGGCGGGCAAACCGCCGCGCCGCACCCCCGGAAAAGAAGGTCGGCCTTAGTGAGGCGGCCGTTGGCATAGGTGGCCATCAAATCGAACTTCGACGCATTCGTATCGAGGCTCGACTGCCTGTAGCGCGTAAAGATGTTCAGCGTTCCCATCGACAGCCGGGCCGAATAGCGGAGGTAGAGCGCGGTCTCTTCCGGCGTGTACGTGCTGTTGCCGCCGAAGTAAAACGCGCCTTGCGCGGATGCGACGCCTTCCTGGCTTCGCCACGACTGCAGGCCGAGCGTCAGATTCGAGATCTGGACCTTGGCGTTCACGCCCCAGTTCATCGCTCGGTCGTTGAACCCGAGGTGGTTCTGCTGGATGAAGGCTTGATCGGTCTGCCGGGCGAGCTGGATCCCCGCGGCATTGACGCCCTGCAGCGTTGGCAGCGCCGCATAGTCGAGATGGCGATACGTGTAATCCCAGTCGTCGAACTTCGAGAGGTCGCGCTCTTTGCCGTCCTGAAAGCGGCCCGCGATCGACCACGCCACGGCGCCGCCGCTGGTGGTGCCGGCCGCGGTCATGTCAGCGGCGCTGCTGCCGTAGCCGCCTGTGGTCACGTGTCCGGCGAGACCGAACTGTTTGTTTTCGCCGACGAGCGCAGCCGCGTCCTTCGTGATGACGCTGATTACGCCCGTGTAGGCGTTCGCACCGTACATGGTCGACGCCGGCCCATACACGACCTCGACGCGGTCGATGTTCGTGAGCGGATATTGCCGCGACAGATATTGCGTGCCCTGCGTCAGATCGTTCTGCTCGACGCCGTCGACGAGCAGAAGGAGCCGGCTGTTGAATTCGTCGTAGTAGCCGCGCTGGTACACATGCGAGTAGATGTCGCCGTTGGTTCGATTGACGTCGAAGCCGGGAAGATCGTGGAGGAGCTGCTCGAGATCGAGGTAGCCGCGGCGCTCGATCTCGTCGCCGCTAACGACGACCACGGTGGCCGGCGCTTCGCGCAGGCTCTCGGCGCCCTTCGACACCGACGTGATCTGCGCCGACTGTTCCTCGCGCCGCACCTCGGCGAGAAGCGCGGCGAAACGCGGCGAGCCTGAGGCGTCGTCGAAGCTCGGTTCGAGCCGCAGAAGCTTAGTGACTTCTTTCTTTGCTTGGTCTTGCTGCTCGTCATACATCAGCGCGCGGGCCAGCAGCGATTGCACTTGAATGGCGACGGTGCGCGAGAGTTTGGCGCGGCCGCAATCCTGCCGCAGCAAGGTCGCGGTCTTCGCGAACTCGCCTGTGTCGTAAGACTTCTGCGCCTCTGCCAGCGCTGCCGTGCACGCGTTCTGTGCCGAGGCGACATGCGCCACGAGAAGCAGCACCGCGGCGAACAACGATAGACGTTTCATTTCAACCCCAGTTTCGGATCGGCGCATGGAGTCATCTCCCTGTACGGCTCATCGGTGTAGCGACTCCAGACTTCTTCGGTCAGCGGATTGGGATTCGTGCGGCACAGGTGCGCGGCGAGAACGTCGGTGCGCGCGTCGGAGATGCGGATGGCCGGCTCCTTGCCGCCGGAGATCACGCCGCTGCCGTCGGCGTTGAAGCCGACAGCCCATATCCAGCCCTCCTGGCGCGCGATGACGTCCGGCAACGCTTCCGGCCTGTCGATGTGCCACAGACGGATCGTTCCGTCGGCGCTGCCGGAGGCGAAGACGTCGCCGCGCGGATTGAAGCTGAGCGAGTTGACGCTTGCGGTGTGGCCGGAGAAGGTGACCTCTCTCCCCTGCCGCAGCGGGGAACCGACGATGCGGCCGTCCGCTCTGCCGCACAGCAGCGCCGACCCGTCGGGCTTGAAGGCAAGACTGCGAATGTCCTTCGCATCTTTGCAGACGCTGCGCGGCTGCGCGTCCGGCTGGGCGACGTTCCACAACAACGCGCCCGACGGTTGACTCGCGGCGACGGTCTTGCCGTCGGGACTGAACGCCACCGCGCGAACGCTGCTCTTGTTGTCGCCGGCGCGCAACCGCACCGGCGCAGCCGGATGCGCGGAGTCCCACAGCGTCACGCTGCCGTCGAGACTTCCGGCGGCCAGCAACGATCCCGAAGGCTGAAATGCGAGCGACATCACCGCGGCGTTGCCGGTGGTGACCTGGCGCGGCGCGCCGCCGTTGCGCACGTCCCAGATCGAAACGTTACCGCCGTTTGTGCCGGCAGCGAGCAGGTTGTCGTGCAGCGCCAGCGTGCGGACCGGCCCCGCCACGTGTCCGACCACCTTCGGCGGCAGCCATTGATTGTGGTCGTGGTCGTGGCGGGAGATCAGCCCGCTCTCGTCGCCGGCGAAGATGGTGCGGCCGTCGGGCGAGACGGCGATCGCGAGCGCGCCGTTCTTCTGCGGCAGCTTCTGAACTGTTTGCGACGCGTAGCGGCCGCCGACTGCATGCAGCGACGCGAAGAGCTCCGGATCGTCGGGATCGCCGCCGTTCTCCCGATTCAGTCGATACGCTTCGAGGACGAGGCGGACGTCGACGCTGTGCGCCTCGCGCGCTGTCAGCGCCAGCGCTCGCGATGCGGAGAGATGGCGCAGGGTGTCTGCCTGCGCGCGCTGCACCTCGGCCGTTTCCTTCTGGACGACTGCCTCGCCGCGAGCGATCTCCGTTTTCCTGGTCTGGTCGCGCGCTTCGTGCTCGTTGGCCAGCGCTTTCTGCTGCTCGCTCTCAGCACGTTGCCGCTCAGTTTCGGCAAGCTCACTCTGCCGCTGCGCGATTTCCGTCTGCGTTTCGGCACGGGTGCGCTGTTGTTGGGCGACGTCGCGCTCGCGATCCGCCGCGACGCGCGCCTCTTCCGCTCGCCCCTTCTCGGTCTCCGCGCGCCGCTTCTCCTCCTGCGCGCGTTTCTGCGCTGCGTCGACGCGGTCGAGCTCTTCCTCGGCCACGCGCTCCAGGCGCTGCGCCTCCGCCTTCTGCCGGAGCGCCCAGTAACCGAGACCCATCATCGCCAGGAAGCCGATGGACAGCACGGCGATGACGATGCGCGCCTGCCGCAGCGCGCGCCGGCGCAGCATATTCCGTTCACGGATCTTTTCGTCGCGCTCATTCCGGCTGGCGTCGAGAAAGGTCATCGCCCGCGCGAACGATGCGTCGTAACGCGCGGCCCATTCGGGCGTCGGCTGCTCCTCTTCGCGCCACGTGAGAGCGAACTGCAGTTCCGGATCGCGCCACAACGCAGCCTTCCCTTCCTCGTGCCGGCGCGCTGCCTCGGCGAGGTTGAGATAGAGCTGGGCTCCGCGCGCTTCGTCGTCGGCCCACTGCGACAGCCGCTCCCAGTTGCGCATCAGGCTCTCGTGGGAGATGTCGAGGAAGGAGTGGTCGTTGAGCTCGACGCCCGCCGGTGGCATCAGGAACGAGCGTCCCTGCCGCCGGAAGCTCTCCGTGACGCGCGTAATCTCTTCCAGGCTCGCTTGCGCGACGTCGCGGATCTCGCTGACCGGCGCGGGGCGCCGCACGCCGCGCGGGTCGGACGCCTTGTCGGTCAGCGCTTTGAACATCTTCTCGGCGATGAATTTCCCCCGCTCGTCGAGCTCTCCGAACGCCTCCTCGGCGTGCCGCGACAACGCATCGCTCAGCGTGCCGATCTCTTCGTAATGCACAAGGTCGATCGCTTCGCCGGGGAAGTGCAGCCAGCGCTCCCACGTCCGCATCAGCGCGTGCTGGAGGATCGGAAGTTGATCGGGATCGTCGCCGACGTCGTTCAGCAACCGCGACACCAGGCGCGGCGCGATCGTCGCTCCGCCGACGGCCACCGGCCCGGTGATGGCGAAGCGCAGCTCCTCGCGCGTCATCCGCGGGACGAGGTAGATCCCTTCGTTGACCACTTCCGGCAGCGTGCCGAACTCCATGCAGTCGCCGATGAAGTCGGAGCGCATGGTGATGGCGATGTAGATGGGGATTTCCGTTTCGCGCGCGGCCAGCAGAAGTTTGACGAAGGCCGCCGCCTCATCCCCGCCATCGGCGCCGCGGCTGCCTTTGTAGCGGAAGATCTCCTCGAATTGGTCGACCAGTAGGAGGACGTTGTCCGTGGCGCCGATCTGCGACTGGCGGACGCACTCGACGAGGCCGAGGCGGCTGGCGCGCAGAGTCGTTTCAAAAAGGGCGCGCGTCAGCCTCTCGTCGGCGCCGCCGCCGAGGGCTTCGGGAGCAGTGAGCGCCGCGGCGAGATTGCCGATCGGATTCTGGCCCGGGCGCATGATCGCCACGCGCCACCGTGAGCCGGCGCGCGTCATCGCGCCGCCGTGAAGGCTGGGGATGAGGCCCGAGCGCACCAGCGACGACTTCCCGCTGCCCGAGCGGCCGAGGACGGAAAGGAAACGCGTGGTTCGCAGTCTTCGCAGAAGCTCGTCGGTCTGCTGCTCGCGTCCGAAGAAGAGATAGTCCTCGTCGGGCTCGAACGGGCGCAATCCCGGAAACGGATTGACATCCGATGTCGGCTCGAGAGCGATGACGATGCCGGGGCTGCTGCTTCTGCGTTCGCTGCTCATGACCCCGGCTCCCGCGCTTTCGCGATCGCGGCCAGGAGCGGCGCGAGCACCGATGGATCGAAGCCGCCGGCCGGCTCGTGGATCAGCATCGCCTCGTGTGTGCGAAACCGCTCTTTCTGCGGCGTGACCGGTGCGCCGACGTAAATGCCGCGGGCGAGCAACGGCCCCTCCCTCCCCAGCGCAGCGCTCTTCTGCAGCTCACGCAACTTCCGGCGCAGCCACAGCTCGTCGCCCGCGCCGTAGTAGAGAAGGATCACGTCGGCCGAGCGGAGGTTCTCCTCGTGCTCGAGCCGCGCCTGCGTTTCATCGTCGTCGAAGAACGGGAGGACGACTTCGAATCCTTCACCGAAGAGGTAATCTTCGAGAGGCTGCGCCGCGGTCACGTCCTGCTGATCGCAGAGAAGGTACAGCCGCGGATGATCCTGCTCCGCGGGCGCGGCGGCCGCCTTCACAACCACCGTCGCCGGCGGAGTGAGCTTCCGGTAAATGAACGCCTTCAGCTCCTCGATCGGAACTTCCAGCAACTCCGCGGTGGCATGAACCTCGGAGCTGTTCTTCAGCGTTTGCACGAACGTCCGCTGACGCTCGTCTTCAATCTCCAGTCCCGGCCGGAGCCAGATGATGCTCGACAGCTCGGTCCCGCGGGCGGCCTCCGAGGCAAGCGCCTGCTGCCGCTCCACGATCGAGACCTTCGAGCCCTCGGGCACGATGCCGTAGTTGAGTCCGACGAGATGGATCGAGACCTTGCTTCGCGCCAGTTGCTCGCGCACGATCGCGTCGAGCTCGGGACCGACGAGCGGCAGCGCGCGATCCGGGAGGATTTCGTAGCCGTTGCGGACCAGCTCGCGCTTGATCGCTTCGCGCTCCTCGCGCAACTCGAAGCTCGTCTCCGCGAGGAAGAGCGTTCCCTTCGCCGCAACCGGTGCCACGCTTACAGCGCCGTTGTCAATCACGTCGAGAAGCTGCGCGATGTCGAAGGCGAGGTCATCGAGCTTCGTCAGGAACGTGCGCTCCTTGCCGTAGTCCTGCGACAGCTCTCGCGGCCGGCCGGCCTCGTCATAAACGAAGAATTCATAGCCGAGCATCGGCTGCACTTCCTCGGGGAGCCGCTCCTGGCTGACCGGCGTCTTCATCACCTTGAAGATGCGGCCCTTGTCGCCGATGAGCGCGCCGCCGGAGTGCTCCGCGATGCGGTAGAACTCTTTCAACTCCCGGTTGCACCACTCCGACTGCACGTACCGCGGCGACAGGACCGACACCAGCGCGGCGATCCGCGGAAGGCGCTCGAGGATGGTGTCGGCAAAGGCGTCGTTGCCCTGCAGCTTCTGATCGCGCCAGATCTTCGGCTTCTGCCCGCGCACCTGACCGACACGGATCTCCAGGAGCCGATGAAGCTCTGAAATCCAGCCCTGCTCACCCGCGATCAACGGTTCGTTGTCAATATGGGCATAGCTGATGAGGAAATCATGCTCGAAGGCCATAGATTTTGTGGGATGGGACCACTATAGGAGTGACGGGACGACGCATTTCCCTACCCCCGTCTTTAGTGAGGGCGTGATCCGTCACACGATGGCATGTTCAGTCAGTCCGTCCGTGGCTCGATCTCGACCAGTGGCCCGCGGTACCGCGTCGCTCCGTCGCGACCGGTCCAGGCCTCAACCGAGGCGAGGTGTCCCGCGGCCAGTCGCGCCCACGCGCCCACGCGATACTCAAACGATGTATTGCTTCTTGATGCGGACATCCTGGCCTGAAATCGGGCTCTTCCCAAAACTGAAGCACTCGAGTTTCGGGTGGTACTCGGAGGGCACCATCTTGATCGACTCCCGAAAATCCTGATTCATCAATGCCAGCTCCATCCACACCCCAGCGTTCAGCGCCTCCCGGCTACTCTCCGGAACCTCGACACCAGCACCGAACTCAATCCACAACTCCAGCCGCTTGTTCGCACCTTCGTCCTCGTAAGGATGCAATGCGAAGTTTGCAACCTTCTCCGCGAGCTCCGGCATCCTCAGGATCACGTGCTGGATATCCTCAGGAGTGATCTTGCATCCGTAAAAGCCCACCGAGCTGTCCTGCCGGCCCCAATGGAGCAGGAGCGGCAAATTGACTCGCGGCCCCATCTCGTCGATGGAGAGACCATGATCCCGTAGTACCTCGCGCACGGAGTCGACGGTGCAGACGATGCCGCGGTCATGAAGGTTGTAACGGATGCGAGGCGAAACGTTCTCGAGCCGGTTGATCGTGAACAACAGATTCCGCTCGGCATCGCTCTCGACGTAACAATTGAGCGGATCGTACTGAAAGATCATCGGAAGCGCTTCATGGCCGAAGAGGTCATTGCCCAATGACGAATTCGTGGCGATTGCCTGGCGCAGGGCGATGGTGAAGGGGGTCTCGATCGCCAGATTGATCTCGAGATCCGACGCGCCGAAACTGGAAATCGTCTTCCGGAAGCATCGATTCAGCGCCGCGCGAAGTGGTTCGGACATCCCTTCGCCGCCGACCACGGCGCACACGTCGTACTCCGACCAGTCGAACGACGCCCGGTCGACCAGCGTCTTCAGGAACGGCGGGTAGCCGGCGATGACGTAGCGGTACGACGGCCCGAGCGTCTGCAGCGTGGCGATCACCTTTCCGGCGTCCGGTCCAATCGACTTCAGGACGCATCGGTCCACGAGCGACATCGAGACGTTCATCCCCGTTGCCCACGGGCCGAGGGCGAAGGCATTGAGAAGGACGAAACTCTCGTCGCCGAATGTGGCGCGAGCTGAATATTGGATCAGGCGTCGCGTCGCCTCGCGCTCGCCTGTACCGCGCACCCAGTTGCTGGCCGTGCCGCTCGATCCGGACGACTCATCGAGCACCGCGCCGCGCCGTGGCAAGTGGCCATCCAGGCATAGCGCCTCGATCGGGAACTTCGCGATGTAGGAGGCCTTATCCATCGGCGGGATATCGCCAAACTCGCGTACGCGCTCGGCATCGTGCGAGCGCAGGAACTCGCGGTACGCAGGCACACGCCGTCGAGCGTTGAAGAACACCGCCGCTGCGCGCGTTCGTGAAAGCCAGTTACGAGGGCGGCCCGTAAGGCCCGGTGCGAAGAGCAAACGGTAGGCGGCCCACGACGAGAGTGCAACGTCGCCGATCTTGCTCAGGCCTCTCCCGACCACCGAGTCGATCAGCTCATTCATCGATCACGACCGTTTGCAGACGCGGGGCACGCGGCGGAGGATCGCTGTATCCGAATCGAAAGATGAGCCAGCAATCGGGCACGTCGAAGCGCCGCGCGATCTCTGCAGCGTAGCGTGGGATCGTCAGCATCGAGCCCATCGGATGCATGTAGACCTGGAGCCTCGCCATCTCCAACCAGAAATCGAGCAGGCACTCGCCGCCGCGAATCAGCTCCGGCCACGTTGCGAACTTTCCGCACAGCAGTCCGACGTGGCGCGTACCGCGCTGCGTGTGGAGGTACTGCGTCACCGCGAAGTGATGAATGGGCGGCAGCCGGAAAACGTGGGGAGTACGAAACGCGGCGCGCATCTCCCAGGCCGGTTGATTCATCGGCTTCTGCCACAGTCCGTCGCCGTACTCCGGGGTAGGTCCGATTCGAGTCCAACGGCCGGTTTCCTCGCGCTCGTCGTCGATCTGGAGGTAGTCGACCACTGCGTTTGCGTTGAGACGCAGCGCGGCCTCGACTGTCGCGCGGTCAGCGGTCGTAATCAACCGATGCCCGTACCGGCCGGCAATCTCGCCAAGCGAAGCGATCGATCCGTTGCCCACGAGCCGGTCGTGATACGGCAGGCGGGACGTACGCCGGGCGGCCAGCAAGTCCCACGAACGTTGCTCACACGGTCCGGTGATGATGGCGCTGCCGAGTGTCACCCGCGGTCCGGCCGAATTGAGCGAGGCGACGTCCAACTCGCTCACGGGCCGGATGTCAACGGCGTGACCGAAATGCTGGCCCGCGCGACGAAGCGCGGACGCAAAGATCCCGAACGCGCTGGTGACGTATCGATTGCCATGGTCCTCCCGCGGCAGCATGCGGTCCGTAAGCACGACGATGTCCGCCGTTCGGTCGTCCCGAGGGAGAAGACGAAACGGCTGCGTGTTGTGCGGCGTCGGCGCCCATCGGGCGAGCGACGAGATCTGTTCCCACACAGCCGGTCTCTGCGTCTCGGACTCGACGACCGCCAGAGACGTATCCAACGCGCTCGTCCAGCCGTTGCGCGCAAGAGCTGTCGCGGCTGCACCGGCCGCCAGTCCCTTGAGGATCATGCGACGGTCAATCGGTGTCGTTTCTCGACTCGTGGCCACGCTGCCTTTCCGGCGGCCCGGCCGGGGCCGCATATCGTTCAGGCCACCATACCGCATGCCGGTTGCGGCACGATCACGAGCGTCACCGAGTGAGCGCATCGGGGTCAGGCCTTCGCTGCGCTCCTCGTTCGTGGTGACTGATCATCCTCAGATCGGATCGCGGTAGCGTCGCAGGCGCGCCGCACCGGCGACGCAGATCGCCGCGATGGCCAGGCCGATCCACAAGCCGGGGTTGGTGAGGAACTCCAGCGGTTGGGAGGGCCAAAGCATCATCACGCTTCCCTTTGCGGGGTTACCTTCCATCCCGCCGCTGATGCGCGAGCCGAGTAGGGCGGCGAAACGCGTGGTGTTGAAGGCGATCTTCTCGATGACGCCGATCGCGGCAAGCGGCAGGAAAGCCCACAGGAACGGCAGGCGCTTGGCCCATGCGGAGACCAGGAGCAGCCAGCCGAAGATCGGCGCGTAGTAGAGCGAGTGGACGGTGATGAGGTGATAGAGAAGTCCCGATGTCATCTGCAGCCACGGCAACGTCCATAGCGCGGCCGCACTGTGACCTTTCGCCGACAGGATGGCGCTGCTCATCAGCAGCATGATCAACTGCGTAACGACGCTGATCACGAACGTGACCACCGGCAGAACGACCAGTGGAACGGCCATCTTCGACAGCACGGCGGTCCAGTCTGAGACCGGCATCGATTTCCAGAAGAGAACGCTGCGGTCGCGACGCTCGCCGTGCAGCGCGTCGAGACAATAGAAGATGGCCACGATCAAGGTCGTTGCCATCAACGCCCCGGCAGCGATCTCGAAGTTCGCGGCGATCTGGTCAGGCCGCGAATGACGGCCGGCAAGCATCACCACGAACATGGCGAACACGATCACCGCCGCCACGATCACCGGCGCCAGGTAGATCGAACGGTTCTCCCACAGCTCGCGTCGCACGGACCAGACGAGCGCTCCCGGTTTCACGGCGTCGCTCCTTGCGTCTCCATCACCGCCACGAACACATCGGCGATGCTTGGCGTGCGCACCTCTCCCAGCGCCGCGAGTTGCTGCCGGTCGCCGCCCTCGGCCTGAAGATCGACCAACAGGATGCTGCGCCCGAGCACCTGACGCTCGTGGATCGGCCGCAGGGCGCGGGCGGCGGCCAAGCCGTCCGGACGAACCACGACCTGTACATAGCGGGATTCGAACTGCTCCATGCTCGAACCGAAGACGATGCGGCCGCGATTGATGAAGACGACGTCGGTGAGCACGTCCTGGATCTCTTCGACCTGATGCGTCGTCACCAGAATGGTGCGGCTCTGATCGAAATAGTCGTTCAGCAGCGAGTCGTAGAACTGCTTGCGGTAGAGGATATCGAGACCGAGCGTCGGCTCGTCCAGCACGAGCAGCCTGGCATCGACGGCCATGACCAGCGCCAGATGGAGTTGCGTCACCATTCCCTTGGACAACTCCCGGACTTTGGCGTTGCGCTTGATCGCGGTCCTGGCGAGGAATTCCTCGGCCTTGGCACGATCGAATCGCGGGTGCACACCGCCGGCATAGTCGAGCAGTTGCGAAACGCGAATCCAGCGCGGCAGCACGGCAACGTCGGCGATGTAGGCGACGTCGCGCATCAGTTCTGCGCGCGCGGTCCACGGATCGCGCCCAAGAACAGTGAGCTGCCCCTGGTATTGAGTCAAACCAAGAATCGTGTTCAGCGCGGTGGTTTTGCCGGCGCCGTTCGGACCGATCAGGCCGACAATGCGCCCTTCCTCGACGCGCAGGTCGACGCCGTCGAGCGCCATCGTGGTCCCGAATGTTTTTCGAATGCCTCGCGCTTCGATGACGGCCATCAGCGCTTCTCCTGGCGATGCTTGAGGAGTTCCTTTGCCGTCAGCCCCAGCCGCTGAATCTTCTCCTGAATCCGCGGCCATTCCTCTTCCAGGAACTTCTGGCGCTCGCTGCTCATTAGAAGATCGCGCGCGCCGTGGTTGACGAACATGCCGCGGCCGCGCCGCATCTCGACCAGCTTCTCGTCGACGAGCTCCTGGTAGGCCCTCAAAACCGTGAGTGGGTTGACTCGATAGTCAGTGGCCACGGTACGGACCGATGGGATGGCATCGCCTTCTTTCAGCAATCCCTCCAGGATCATGGCCACAATACGGCCCCGAAGCTGGCGATAGATTGGTTGTGTGTCGTCCCACTCGCGGTCCATTCTGAGGCGTCATTTCATTGTAGCGTCACGGGTCCGCCTGCGTTGAAAAAAGGCGCGAGGTAAATCCCGTGCCGCGCGGCGATCCTCTCGATTTCCCCGACGAGCTTCGGCGTGATCGCGCCCCTTCCGCGGGAGAAGGACTCAAACCGTCCTTCGAGCGTCAGAGCCATGCCTTCCAACAGGCATCCGTGAGCCACATCGGGGAATGGATGATGGTTCAGAATGCCGCGAAGATCGGGGTCGAACGTCAATCCGCCCGTGATCTGTCCCAGCCCTCCGAAAAAAATCGTGGCGCGGGAGGTCGTTACATCCGGCGACAGGTTCTTCGGGTAACCGGCATCGCAGACGATGGCATCGGGCGCGATTTGGTTTAAGAGCAGTGATGGCGTGGGGAGGCTGGCCGCGCAGATCACCACGTCGGCTTTCTCCGAGAATCCTGTGAAGTCTGTTCCGATCTCAGCGTCGATTCCTTCGGATTCCAGCTCTGCCGCCAGCCGCCGGAGCCGCTCCGTATTGCGTGCCATGAGCTGCACCCGCTGCACTTTTCTTGACAAACAACGGACGCAGCCGGAACCGACGTCTCCAGTCGCTCCGATCACGAGCAGCGTCGATCGCCGAAGGTCCCGCCCCTGCAGCGCGCACATCTTCTCGAGGCCCTGAACGATGAAGGCCACCGTCAGCGTATTGCCGGTGGTGAAGACGGTGTGGTCTCCCGGCGGGAGCAGATCAAAGTTGCCTTCGATGAGAATGGAGCTGAATCCGCCGAGGCTGACGATCCTCGCTCCCGCCTTGATTGCGTATGCCGCTGCGGCCCGTACCCGTGTAAGATTCTCCCGCACACAAGCGGCATCCAGGCGGTCGGGAGAAATGAACGAGTCGATGTAAAGGCCATGCGCCTCCGCGTCACCCGTCGATTTCACCGCCACCCGGCAGACGGCTCGGGGCGGAATCCATGGAAGGATGTCCCTGATCTCGTCGTCTGGCAGAGGCGTGTGCTCCGGTCCGCGCAGAGCCGAGAACACTTCGGCCGCCGCGCTCCAACTCTCCGGATGTCCGACCAGCGCGAAATCGACTTGCGGGGTTACACCGGCAACTGTGCAATCCATGCGAGCGTGACCTCCCCGGGCAAGCCCAACGCGTCGAGCGTCTTCATGTACTGCTGCAGCGACGCTCCGCGAAGCATTGCGGCGCTCAGATTGACTTCGAACAACGACGGCTTCACGCAACTGGACTCACACACTTCGCAGTGTCCGTCCTTGCATTCCTTGGCCAGCATCGCTGCCAGAGTGGTCATCACCTCGAGATGCAGCCGGTGCAACTTGTCGTCGAAGCGGTGCGGGTTCGCCTCGCGCTCCGCCCTGAGAATGCCCATGGCATGATCGGCGTGCTCCTGCTCGTCCGCAGCGATGGCGGCGAAGACCTTGCCGAGGCTCCCCGGTGCAACGATCGCCACCCTCGAGTAGCTCGCGAGGGCGAACGATTCCAGCATGATCTCCTGGACGATGAGGCAGCCGATGGCGTCGCGCTCCGCCACGCAGCGCATAAACGCCTCGCGCAGCCGCTTCCAGTGTTTTCCATCGACGTTACTAACGACGTCCACACCGATTTTCCGGGCCGCGGCCGTGAACGCAGCGGCGTGACTCCGTTCGATCGCCGCATGTTCCTGTGCCTCCTCGGCTTCCTGGGGATCGTCACAGATCCCCACCAGGGCGTCGTAATTCATCGCGGCAACGAGCTCGCCCGTCACTGCCTGCGCCAGCACATCCTGCCAAATCGGAGAGGTAGTGAAGTCGCACTCCGTCCGTGGTGTCATCTCCATCAGCGATTCCATCGATCCTCCATCAGTCACGCATCAGTGTTATAGCTATGTATAACACCGCATCACGCGATTGGCAAGGGGGGATCGTGCACGAATCTCCGATTCGCCACGTTATTCGTCGCGATACCTACTTCTCGAACTCCCAGGCGATCTTCTTCAGAACCCGGTCGACGCGCTCGATCAATTGCAGGATGTCCTTCTTCGCGTGTGCTGCGGAGAAGAACGCGGCTTCGAGTTGCGATGGCGGGAGGTAGACGCCTTCGCCGAGCATGAGGTGGAAGAAGCGGGCGAACTTGTCGCGGTTGCTGCGGTTCGCCGATTCGTAATCGGTGACAGGTCCCTCGGTGAAGAAGATCGTCCACATCGAGCCGGCGCGATTGACGGTCAGCGGGACGCCGTGTTTCTCCGCCGCTTTGACGACGCCGGTTTCGAACTCGCCGGAGCGTTCTTCGAGGTCGGCGTAGATCGATGAGTTCTTGAGCACGCCGAGCGTAGCTTTGCCGGCGGCGACGGCTACGGGATTGCCGGAGAGCGTTCCGGCCTGGTACATCGGTCCGAGCGGCGAGACGAGTTGCATCAGCTCTTTGCTCGCGCCGTAGGCGCCGATCGGCATGCCGCCGCCGATGATCTTGCCGAGGGTGGTGATGTCGGGCTTGATGTCGAAGACGGATTGCGCGCCGCCGTACGCGACGCGGAATCCGGTCATGACTTCGTCGAAGATCAGCAGCGCACCGTTCTTCGTACAGAGCTCGCGAAGGCCCTGGAGGAAACCTTCCGCGGGCGGAACGCAGCCCATGTTTCCTGCGACCGGTTCGACGATCACCGCCGCCACTTCTTTGTCGATGACGGTGCGGACGGCGTCGAGATCGTTGAACGCGACGCTCATGGTCAGCTCCGTCACTTCCTTCGGGACGCCGGCGGAGTCGGGGACGTTGAACGTCGCGCCGCCGCTACCGGCTTTCACGAGCAGCGAGTCGACGTGGCCGTGGTAGCCGCCGTCGAACTTGATGATCTTCTTCCGGCCGGTCGCCGCCCTCGCCAGCCGCAACGCGCTCATCGTCGCTTCGGTGCCGGAGTTGACGAGCCGCACCATCTCGATCGATGGGATGGCCTGCACGATCATCTCGGCCAGCTCGATTTCGCCGAGCGTCGGAGCACCGAACGAGAAGCCGCGCGTGGCCGCTTTCTTCACCGCCTCGACGACGTAGCGATGGCCGTGTCCGAGGATCATCGGGCCCCAGGAGCCGACGCAGTCGATGTACTGGAGGTTGTCGGCGTCGAAGATGCGCGAGCCCTGCGCCATGTCGACGAATAGCGGCGTGCCGCCGACGCCTTTGAATGCACGAACGGGAGAGTTGACGCCGCCGGGGATGGTTTCCTGCGCGCGTTGAAAGAGAGTTTCGGAGTTTTTGCCCATGGTTTTAGTGGATTAGTCGATCAGTGGATTAGTCGATCAGGGATCAGACGCGGCACATCCTAATCTACTGATCCACTGATCACTGATCTACTGATCCACTAGTACGCGTTCTCGTGCTTCAGCCCGTGAATCAGCGTCATGAAGAGGATCTTCAGGTCGAGCATCAGCGACCAGTTCTCGATGTAGTAGAGGTCGTGCTCGATGCGCATGCGCATCGACGTGTTGCCGCGCCAGCCGTGCACTTGCGCCCAGCCGGTGATGCCCGCGCGGACTTTATGGCGGAGCATGTAGTGCGGGAACTCGGCACGGAACTGTTCGACGAACTGCGGGCGCTCGGGGCGCGGGCCGACCACGCTCATGTCGCCGAGGAGGACGTTGAAAAGTTGGGGGAGCTCGTCAAGCGAGGTCTCACGGATGAAGCGGCCGACGCGCGTGCGGCGCGGGTCATTCTTCTCCGCCCATTTCGCGCCTGTGTCTTTCTCGGCACCGACGCGCATCGAGCGGAACTTGACGATCTCGAACGGCTTGCCGTCGAGTCCCATGCGCTCCTGACGATAGAAAATCGGCCCGCGGTCGCCGAGCTTGATGGCGATGGCGACGATGAGCATCACCGGCGAGAAGACGATCAGCGCGGCGGTGGCGACGATGAGATCGAAACCGCGTTTGAGAAACCGGCTCCAACCTTCCAGCGGTGTTTCGGAGAGGTTGATGGTCGGCAACCCGTCGAGGTCTTCGACGCGGGAACGAAGAACCATGAACTGCAGCAAATCGGGAACGACATGGATGGCCACGACGCTCCGCACGAGCCGGTCGAGCAACGCCATCATCGCCTCGGACGATGCATGCGGCAGTGCGACGAAAACGTGATCGATGTTCTGTTCGGCGATGACCTGTTCGGCCTGATCGATCGTGCCGAGGCATGGGAGATCGAGCTTCGACTCTTCGCCATTCTTTAGATAGCCGACCACGAGGAAACCGAGCTCGCGATGGCCGTTCACCCGCTCGACGACTGCGCGAGCCAGCTCGCCGCTGCCGGCGATGAGCACACGGTCGAGTCGTTTGCCGTCGCGGTGTCCGCGCTCAACGATGGCGCGAACGATGGCGCGTCCGAGGATGACGAAGATGATTGCGCAGAGGAGAAAGATGCCGAGTGTGGCGCGCGAGTAGAGAACGTCCGGACGGCCCGGGCGAACCCAGAGCAGCACGCCGGAGAAAACGACCGTGGCCACGATCGAGCCGATGGCAACCGACAGCCACTCCTCCGTTTTCGAGCGCGTCGGGCGGATGCGGTAGAGGCCTTGCACCGCGAAGGCGAGCGGGAAAACGATCGTCACGATCGGCAGCAACTGGAGATACGTTTCGACCTCCTGCTGCCCTTTCGTGACCGGGATAATCTTCAGGCTGAAGCGCAGGAACCAGGCGCACAGCATCGCCAGATTCGATGCCACGGCATCGTTGATCAGGTAGATCGATGACAGCGTCCGGTGTTTTTTCTCGATCACGATGAGTTGCGGGAGTCGGGCGTCGGGAGTTGGGGGTCGGAGGACCGACTGACAATTTCTCCGACCCCCGACCCCCGACTCCCGACCCCCGACTCCGTCCTATCAATCTCGGCAAGCATCTCGCGATGAAACCGTTCGCGCGAGAACTGCGCCGCGTGCGCGCGGATCGCGGCGCGGTCCCATGTGTGGTGTTCCGCGTCGTCGAGCGCCACGCGGAGCGAGTGTACCGCCGCCTCCTCGAAAAAAATCCCCGTCACGCCGTCGACGACGGAGTCGCGCACGCCGCCGGTGCCGAGGGCCACGACAGGAGTGCCGAGCGCCATCGCCTCGAGAGGGGTGATGCCGAAGTCTTCGACGCCGGGAAGGATCAGGCTTTGGGCGCGGCCGAGGTGATCGATGATCACGTCTCTCGATACGTGGCCGAGGAACTGAACGTTGGGTCCGCCGCGGGCGCGAAGTGAGTCGAGAAGCGGCCCGCCGCCGATGACGACGAGCCGGCGATCGGCCGCGGCGTCGATGGCCAGCTCGATGTGTTTGTAGGGAACGAGCGCGGAAACGACCACGTGGAAATCGTCGCGATGCCGGTTCAGCGGCGGCTGGAGAAACGCCTCATCGACAAAAGGGTGCACTACGGTCGCGTCACGATCGTAGTACGCGCGAATGCGCTCGCGCACGAAGTTGGAGTTCGCCACGAAACGCGTGACCGACTTCGACGCCGCCACATCCCACCGCCGCAGCCGCGCCGCCACCGGCTTCGCGAGAATCCGCTTCGGGCCGCGCGGAAAGTAGTCATCGAAACGATCCCAGATGTAGCGCATCGGCGTGTGGCAGTAGCAGAGATGCGGTTTGCCGCGCGCATCGACGCCCTTCGCGACGGCGTGGCTGGAACTGATGACGAGATCGAATCCGCTTAAATCCCACTGCCGCACCGCGCGCGGAAAGAGCGGCAGAAGCGTGCGGTAGTCGCGCACGCGCGTAGCCAGCGATTGCAATCGCGAGGTGTGAATCGTGTGCGACTCGATCGCCTTCGACACACTGCCGGGAAAATGAAAGAGCGTGAAAAGCTCCGCGCCGGGAACGAGATCGAGGATCGCTTCGAGCACGTGCTCGCCTCCGCGCATGCCGGTCAGCCAGTCGTGGATGACGGCGACCCTACCGGGCATTCTTCTTCCGCTTCGGTTCCGGCGTCGACGCCAGCGGATAGTCGCCGTCGGCCGCACACTTGTCGCACAGATGGTCGTTGCGGAAGAACTCCTCCGCCTCCACCTCGGCCAGGCATCGCACGCACAAGTGCCGCCCACTGCGTTCGTTCATCTTGCGCCGCGGCGCATCGTCGAGCATCGGTACGTTTGTAGCACGGAATACGATTCTGTTTTCGAGGGCAGGAGGGTTCCATGATCCGAGTGCGCAGAGCAGAGGAGCGCGGCCATTTCGACCACGGCTGGCTCGACACGTACCACACGTTTTCGTTCGCCGATTACCACGATCCCGATTTCATGGGATTCCGTTCGCTGCGCGTGATCAATGAGGATCGCGTCGAGGCCGGACGCGGCTTCGGCACGCACGGACATCGCGACATGGAGATCATCTCGTACGTCCTCGAAGGCGAGCTCGGACACGGCGACTCGATGGGCACCGGCTCGGTGATCCGTCCCGGCGAGGTGCAACGGATGAGCGCGGGCACCGGCGTGATGCACAGCGAGAAAAACGCGTCGGCGATGCCGGTGCACTTTCTCCAGATCTGGATTCTGCCGGAGCGGCACGGGATCACGCCGTCGTACGAACAAAAGGCCTTCCCTGAATCCGAACGCGAGAATCGCCTGCGTCTGGTGGCGTCGCACGACGGCCGCGATGGTTCGCTGACGATTCATCAGGACGTCGATCTCTACACGACTACGCTCCGCGATGGCAGCGTGACGTTCGACTTTCGTCCGAACCGCTACGGCTGGCTGCAGGTCGCGCGCGGCGCAGTGACGATCAACGGCGAAGAGCTGCGCGCCGGAGACGGTGCAGCGATCGAGAAGGAATCGCAGGTGACGATCGCGGGAGATGGGGAGGCGCTGCTGTTCGACTTGAACTAGAAGCTCTTCCGCAGATGACGCAGATGCGACGCAGATAGACTCAGCAACGTGGTTGTTCTCTTCCGATTCCTATTCGCGATCTTCAAGAGCCGATTCCGCCGCCGCCTCGGCATCCTCGACGACTGCGTCATCGCCATGCGCGTCTGGCCGAACGATCTCGACCTGAACATGCACATGAACAGCGGCCGCTATCTGAGTCTCATGGACATTGGTCGCGTGGAAATCCTGGCCCGCATGCGCATGCTGCGGCCGGTGCTGAAACGCGGATGGCGGCCGATGGTCGGCGCGACGTTCATCCGCTACAAAAAGTCGCTGCTGCCGTTCGAGCGCTTCACCGTCCGCTCGCGCATCGTCTGCTGGGACGAGAAGTGGCTCTACTTCGAACACATCCTCGAGCGCCGCGGCGAAGTTGCGGCGCAGGCGTACGTGCGCGGGCTGTTGCGCGGCAATTCAGGCAATGTGAAACCGAGTGAATTGCTCGAACTGGCCGGAATGCCGTCGATGCAATCGCCCGCGATGCCGGAAGCTGTGGCGGCGTGGAAAGCGCTGCTCGATGCGTGACGGGGAACGGTTTCACGCGGAGGCGCGGAGACGCGGAGAGAAGCAGAGACGTTCTCCGCGTCTCCGCGCCTCCGCGTGAAAAAATCACTTCGAAAACGTCTTCGCAAACGCCGGATGCGACGCGATCAATCGCAGCGACTCGCGCATCAACGCTGCATTCTCCAGCTTGTTCAGCCACGTCGAACGTCCGGACGGATGCGGAAGCACGATCACGTCGAACGTACGTCCCGCGCGTTTCGCGCGATGCATGCGGCCGACTGCATCCTTCAACTGCGCGATTCCGATCAACTGCTGCGACGCCAGCGTTCCGACTGCGATCACGAGCTTCGGCTTCAGGATCGTGACCTCGCGATCGAGGTGCGCGCCGCAACGCGCGATCTCCTCATCGTCCGGGACACGATCACCGCCGCTCTTGGCGTCCTTGCCAGGAAAGCAGCGGATGACGGCTGAGATGTGCACGCGCTCGCGGAACGTCGCTTCGTCGACGCCGAGGTCCGCCATCCAACTGAAGAGGCGCCGACCGGCGGTATAGGCGAAAGGTTTTCGCGAGTCCGCCTCGTGCGGTCCCGGCGCCTGGCCGACCAGCATCACGCGCGCGCCGGCGACCGCGCCGACCACCGGCCGTCCGATGACGTTCGGGCATGCCGCGCATGCGGTCAGCAGCTCGATGTGTTTCGTGAAAGAAGCGTGTTGTACCATCCGTCCGCCGATGAAACGCCTCGCGGTCGCACTGCTCTTCCTCTCGATCGCGTTGCCTTCCGCCGCCTGGACGCGGGCGGCCGATCAGCGCATCGCCGCGAAGAGCGCCGCGCTGGCGCCCGAGGATCTGCGCCTCCTCATTAAGAAGTTCAACGACGAATACGTGCGCGGCATCGACGACGCATTGGCCACTGAGGGGACCGACATTCATCGCCGCAAACTGCGCGAGCGGATCGTGGCGCAGACGCACACGATCGTGACGATGATTCGCAGCAACCAGCCGATGAGTGGCGTCGTGCGGGAGCTCGGCGTGCTCAGTCATCTCGTCGGCGACGCGAACAATCCATTTCACATCGGCGATGACGATGCCGAGGAGCGCGCCGACTTCGAGCAGTACTTCGAGCGGCGTCTGGCGCGCTTCGCTCCGGTGTTTTACGGACTCGATCGCAACTTCGTTCTGAGCGCGTATCTCGACAAAATCTTCGCGCGGACGACAGGCTATTCGCCGTTGATGGCCGAGGAGTATGGACGCGGAAACGGCGCGACGTTCGACGATCGATCGACTGCGTTCGGCGTGGCCTCGGTGTGCTACTCGCACGCGATCACGGACAACGTGAACTTCTACTACTTCATCTGGAAAACAGCCGGCGGAAGCGTCCGCGTGCCGAACAAAATGCATGCGAATTGAGCGCGCCATTCTCTCCGTCTCCGACAAGACGGGCATCGTCGAGCTCGCGCGGGCGCTGCGCGCGAAGAACGTCGAAATCCTCTCGACCGGCGGAACCGCAAAGCACCTCGCCGACAACGGCATCGAGGTGACGTCGATCGCACAGTGGTCCGGCGCCCCCGAAATCCTCGGCGGACGCGTAAAGACGCTGACGCCGCGCGTCTTCGGCGCGATCCTCTTCGACCGAACCAACGATTCCCACCGCGCCGACGTCGACCGCCTCGGCATCCCGCCGATCGATCTCGTCGTCGTGAATCTCTACCCGTTCGAAGCGACGATCGCGAAGGACGGGGTGACAGTCGACGAAGCGATCGAACAGATCGACGTCGGCGGCCCATCGATGCTGCGCGCGGCAGCGAAGAACCATCGCTCCGTGCTCCCGCTCTGCGACCCGTCGCTCTACGCCGATTTTCTGCGCGAGTTCGAATCGGGCGAGATCAGCGACGCGTTCCGCCGCCGCTGCGCCGTTGAGGTCTTCCGCAAGACCAGCAAGTACGACGCGACCATCGCCAGCTTCCTCGGCGACGGCGGCGATCTCACGCTGAACCTGACCAAGTTCCAGGACCTCCGCTACGGCGAAAACCCGCAGCAATCGGCCGCGTTCTACGTCCCGTCCGGCGCGAAACCGTTCGAGCAAGTCCAGGGGAAAGAACTCTCCTACAACAACCTGCTCGACCTCGACTCGGCCATGCGCCTCGCGTATGCGTTCGGCGAGCCTGCCGCCGCGGTGATCAAGCACACGAATCCGTGCGGCGTGGCGCGGCGCGAGTCGATTGCCGATGCGCTTCGCGCCGCGATCGACTCCGATCCCGTCTCCGCATTCGGCGGCATCATCGGCGTCAATCGCGACTTCGACGGGGAGACCGCGCGAATCGTCGAGACGATGTTCCTGGAAGTGATCGTCGCGCCGTCGTTCAGCGACGACGCGCGGGACGTGATGTCGAAGAAAAAGAATCTGCGACTGATCATCGCGCCGGAACCTGCGGCCGGAGTCGAGTACCGCAGCGCGGCAGGCGGGATTCTCGCGCAAGGTTCGGATGTCATCGCCGCACGCGAGAAGTGGACCGTCGCAACCGAACGCCAGCCGACAGCGGAAGAGATGGACGGCCTCGAATTCGCCTGGATCGTCTGTTCCCACGTGAAATCGAACGCGATCGTTCTCACGAATCGCACGCAGACCGTCGGCATCGGCGCCGGCCAAATGAGCCGCGTCGACGCCGCCAAAGTCGCGATCATGAAATCAATCCTCCCGACCGCCGGAACCTACGCCGCCTCCGACGCCTTCTTCCCCTTCCGCGACGGACTCGACCTGCTCGCGGACGCCGGCATCACCGCCATCATCCAACCCGGCGGCTCCGTCCGCGACGCCGAAGTCATCGCCGCAGCGAATGAGCGAAACGTGGCCATGGTCTTCACCGGCGAACGCCACTTCCGGCACTGACATCTGCGCAATCTGCGGATAGAACGGTCCTGTGTTACCTTCCCGCGCGCCCGATGGATGCCTCCCCGGAGAAGAAGATCAGTGGACGGTACCTCGCCGTTCTCTCGCTGAGCGCGCTCGGCGTCGTGTACGGCGACATCGGCACCAGTCCCCTCTACGCGCTGCGCGAGTGCTTTCACCTCAAGCATGGCGTGGCAGCCACGCCGGACAACATCATCGGAATCCTCTCACTGATCTGCTGGTCGCTCATCATCGTCATCTCGCTCAAGTACCTCGTCTTCGTCATGCGCGCGGACAACCGCGGCGAAGGCGGCATCCTCGCGCTGATGTCGCTCGCGCGGACGCGTGAGTCGCAGTCGACGCGGCGGGCCGTTCTCATCGCCCTCGGCCTGTTCGGATCGGCGCTGCTGTACGGCGACGGCATGATCACGCCCGCCATCTCCGTGCTCAGCGCGATCGAAGGATTGGAAGTGGCCACGCCGGTTTTCGGACCGTATGTCGAGATCATCACCGTAGTCGTGCTGATCATTCTCTTCGGCGTCCAGCGCGCCGGCACCGCGAAGGTGGGAGCGTTTTTCGGACCGGTGATGCTGGTCTGGTTCGCGGTCATCTCCATCCTCGGCATCCGCTGGATCATCACCGCGCCGCGCGTGCTGCTGGCCATTCTGCCGACACATGCCGTGCACTTTTTCATCGTGAATCGAATGCACGGCTTCCTCGTCCTCGGCGCGGTCTTTCTGGCCGTAACCGGCGGCGAAGCGCTCTACGCCGACATGGGTCACTTCGGTGCGCGGCCGATCCGGCTGGCGTGGTTCGTGGCCGTCTTCCCTGCCCTGCTCCTGAACTACTTCGGACAAGGCGCGCTGCTGCTGCACGACAAGTCGGCGGTGCCGAACCCCTTCTTTCACATGGCTCCCGATTGGGCGAAGTACCCGCTCGTGATTCTGGCGACGGTCGCTGCGGTCATCGCATCGCAAGCCGTGATCTCCGGGGCATTTTCCTTAACACGCCAGGCCGTGCAACTCGGTTACGTGCCGCGCATCCAGATCCGCCACACCTCGGCGCGCGAGATCGGACAGATCTACATCCCGTCGATCAACTGGCTGCTGATGGTCGCCGCCATCGGTCTCGTGCTCGCGTTCAAGAGCTCGAGCTCCCTCGCCGCCGCGTACGGCGTGGCTGTGACGGCGACGATGGGCATCACCACGGCGTTGCTGGCAATCGTCGAGCGCGAACGGTGGCACTGGTCGCTGATCGCAGTCCTAAGCCTGACCATCCCCGTCCTCGCCATCGACCTCGCCTTCTTCGGCGCGAACATCATCAAAGTCGAAGAGGGCGGCTGGTTCCCGCTCGTCATCGGGGCGCTGGTCTTCACCGCGATGACGACATGGGCGCGCGGCCGGCAGATCCTCGCAGAACGTTTGAAAGAAACGACGCTATCGACCGACGACTTGCTGCGCGATCTGGCCGGCGGACGCATCCCGCGCGTGCCTGGAACGGCGATCTTTCTCTCGCGTCAGGCCGACGGTGTCCCCACCACGCTGCTGCACAATCTCAAGCACAACAAAGTCGTGCACCAGCGCGTGATCCTGTTGAGCGTGAACGTGGAAGAAGCGCCGCATCTCGCCGATGAGGAACGTTTCGAATACAAGGACCTCGGCCAGGGAGTTTCGCGCCTGGTCCTCCGCTTCGGCTTCATGGAGGATCCCGATCTCCCCGCGCACCTCGAACGCCTTTCGCAACGCATCGGTTCCTTCAATCCGATGACCACCAGCTACTTCCTCGGACGCGAAACGCTGGTCGCGACGAAGCGCCCCGGTATGGCCCTCTGGCGCGAGAAACTCTTCGCCTCGATGATGCGCAACTCTTCGAGCGCCGCGCAGTACTTCTCGCTGCCGACGAACCAGATCATCGAGCTCGGCGCGCAGATCGAAATGTGACGTGTCGCAGACACTCTTTGTCCATGACAAGAGAACCGAACGCGTCATGGCATAGTGTTGAAACTTGAAGGCACTTACCCTTTTCCTCATTCTCCTCACGACTGCGGCGTTTGCCGAAGCGCGCTCGTGGCTTTCGCTTCCTGAAGCCGTCAAACAGGCGGAAGCCGGCGGGCAACTGATTCTGCTTCATGTCCGGGCCGGCACCGCGGCGGACAGGAGGCCTGATGCGTGGATCGAGGACGCGCTCACGAAGGAATCAGTCGCTCACACCACCGACGACATGGTGCTTGCGCGAGCCGTGCGTGGAGACGAGGTACTGAGCCGGTACTCGGAGGTGAACAACATCGCGAAGGATCACCCGCCTGATCTCATCGTTCTCGATCCTTCGGGCGGAGTGATCTCTGACCTTTCCGGAATCGGCCTCGTCCACTTCGTCTTTGGCCACGCGGAGACGTTCACAGTTGGCGACGTGGGCCCCATGGCGACGGCGCTCTCCGCGCTGCACGCCCAGGCGCCGCTCTTCGCCGAGTCGGCACGGCAGAGGCTTGACGGAAACAGCGGGGCCGCATATTTCCGCCGAGGCCTGGGACTATCCAACGCCGGACTGCGCAAACAGGCGCGCGCGACGTTCGAGCTTGCAGAGAACCTCGCGCGACGCGAGGGAGACGCGATCGATCAGCAGCGCGCGCAGCTCGGCCTCGCGGCTCTCGATGTCGATGAAGAGGGGCACTTCGGCGCTGGTGTGAAACGGATATCGCAAATCGCGAAGGAGCCACTCACGCCCGAGGTCGGCGCGAACGCCTGGCTGCTTCTCGGCGATATTCGGAGCGCGGAAAGGGGCGATCCGAAACGCGCTCTCGAAGCGTACGCCGAGGCGTACAGGCTCGCTCCGGCCGGATCCTGGGCCGCCGACAGTGCACGGCGTTCGCTCGAGAGAATGGGTGCTGCTCCTGATCAGGGAACGGCGGCGCCGGCCGGCGGTGAACCCGTACACCTCATTTTCGGACGGCGCGATGTGCTGGCTGGTCCACTTCAGGTCGGCGCCACGGCGCCGGCGAACGCCGTGCGTGTGGTTTTTCTCATCGATGATGCTCGCGTCACCGAGTCGGATCTCCGGCCATTCCGCGCCACTCTGCAGCTCGGAAGCACCCCGCGAATACACACGCTGCGAGCGATCGCCTACGACGTACACGATCGCCAGCTCGGACAAGACACGGTCACCATCAACGACCACGTCGAGCGGCTCTCCATCCAACTGGTCGCACCGAAGACAGACGTGATCGAATCGAAAAGCGTCGTCGAAGTCGTTCCGCGCGTGCCCGAGGGCGAGGTTCTGGAATCAGTTGAGGTCTTCTGGAACGAAACCAAGCTCGCCACTCTGCACGAGCCGCCCTTCCGCACCACGCTCGTCCTTCCGTCACGCCGCGCATCCGGTTACTTGCGGGCCGTTGTGGTCACACAGGCGGGAGCAATGGCCGAAGATGCGAAGCTGATCAACTCCGCTGCCGCGTCGGAATTGGTGCGCGTCGACGCGGTCAGCGTCTACGCCATTGTCAAGGATCACCTCGGCCATAACATCGAGGGGCTGAGGCCGGAGGATTTTTCCGTGAAGGAGGATGGGCGTCCCGTCGAAGTGTCCCTTCGCAGCACGCCAAGCGATCCGGTTACCGTGGCCCTGGCCCTCGACACCTCGGGAAGCATGCTCGCGGCCATGATGGACGTGTCGGAGTACGCGAGGACGTTCCTGCACGGATCGCTCGCTCCCGGCGATCGAACGCTGCTGATCACCTTTGATGATCAGGCGCACCTCATTCAGCCCCTTACCGCGGATCTCGAGCACGCCAGTACTGAGATCTTCGCCGCGCATGCCGGCGGTGCGACGGCGATTTGGGACGCCCTGGCCTTTTCACTTCAACAGCTTCGCGGTGTGGACGGGAAGCGCGCACTCCTCGTGTTTACTGACGGTCTCGACACTGGAAGTCGAACCACACCTGGAGGTGTGCGTGAGCTTGCGCGCGACGCGGGAGTGCCGGTCTATGTGGTCTTGATGTTCACGAGCTCGCGCTACGGCGATCCAGGTCCCACTACGCTGACGCCCCGCGAGCATGACTACCTGCAGTTGACGGCCGAGAGCGGTGGCGCGTTCTTCCGAATGCCGAAGAAGGAAGACCTTCCACGCTTGTTTGCGCAGGTTCGCGACGACGCGCGAGGTGAGTACCTACTCACCTTCGTATCGAAGAGCGTGAAGCCGCTTGGTCAGGCGCGCACAATCGATATCGACGTACCTGGTCGCCACGTCGTTGTTCGCGCCCCATCCGCGTACATTCCACGCTGATTGAGCTACGGCTGTATCCAACCCGCAAAGTGCGTCGTCCCGCCGTCGATCTTGATCATCGCTACCGGCTTGATCGGATCGCGATCCGGTCCCATCGTGATGACGCCGGAGACGCCCTGGTAATCCTTCGTCGCGGCGATCTGATCGCGGATGGCTTTGCGGTCGAGTGAGCCGGCGCGTTTGATCGCATTCGCGAGAACGTAGAGCGCGTCGTAACCGAGGGCGGAGTTCGCGTCAGGATTCTTGCCGGAGCGTTTGTTGATCTCGGCCACGAAACGTTTCACGGCCGGACGCGGCTCGCCCATGAAGTAGTGATCGGAGAAATAGCAGCCGTCGACCGACTTGCCGCCGATTTGAATCACGGTCGGCGAATCCCAGCCGTCGCCCCCTACCATCGGAATGGTGATGCCGAGGTCGCGTGCCTGAATCGCGATCTGTCCGACCTCGGTGTAGAAGCCGGGGATGAACAGCACGTCCGGCTTCGTCCCTTTGATCGCGGTGAGCTGCGGACGGAAATCGCTGTCGCCGCCGCTGTAACTCTGTTCCGCCAGAATCTTTCCGCCGAGGGTCGTGAACTCTTTGCGGAAGTACTCAGCCAGCCCAACCGAGTAGTCGTTCTTGACGTCGCGCAGAATCGCCGCTGTCGTCGCGTGCAGATTGTTCCGCACGAACATCGCCAGCGCTTTGCCCTGGTACGGATCGGTGAAGCAGACGCGGAAGATGTAGTCGCCCTTCTTCGTCACGGCGGGATTGGTCGACGATGCGGAGATCATCGGCACCTTCGACGCCTGGCAGATCGGCGCCGCGGCCAACGACTGATTCGACGAGTTCTCGCCGAGGACGGCGATCACGTTGTCGTGCGTGATGAGCTTCGTGACGACGGACGCCGCTTCCTCCGCTTTGCCCTGATCGTCTTCGATGACGAGCCGGATCTTCTGGCCGAGGACTCCACCGTTGTTGTTGATCTCCTCGGCGGCGAGTTTCTCGCCCTGCACCGTTGCCTGGCCGAACGCAGCCTCGGAACCGCTGGTCGCGGCGTAGACACCCACTGGAATATCACTCGCAGCGGCGGCAGTTTGTCGTTCGGCACGGGGACGGCAGCTCAGGCCGAGGACCGTCGCAACACACAGAAAAATCGTAATCGTCCGGCTCGTTGTCTTCATCATCAGGGCGCGGAGTTTACAGCGAAAGGATTCACAACTTCATGCAGGCCAACGACATTCGGCGAGGGATCGTCATCGTCTTCAACGGCGATCTTTGCAAGGTGATGGAGTTCAATCATCACACCCCCGGAAACCTCCGCGCCATGGTGCAGGCCAAGCTGCGCAACATGCGCACCGGCAACCAGTTCGAGCACCGCTTCCGCTCGCAGGACGAAATCACGCAGGCCTACATCAATCAGCACGAGATGGAGTACCTCTACTCCGACGGCCACGCGCATCACTTCATGAATACCGAGAATTTCGAGCAGGTTGAGATTTCCGAAGAGGATCTCGGCGACTCCGCTTCCTGGCTGAATCCCGGCGTGAAGCTGCAGGTGCAGTTTTTCGAGGAGAAGCCGATCGGCATCGAGCTCCCGAAGACGCTGCGCGTCCGCATCGCCGAAACGGAACCGCAGGTGAAGGGCGCGACGGCCTCGGCGTCGTACAAACCGGCCAAGCTGGAGAACGGCGTGACCGTGCTCGTGCCGCCATTCGTCAACGAGGGCGAAGAGATCATCGTCGACCCGAGCGAAAACCGGTATCTGGAACGCGCGAAGAAGGAGTAGGTTGTCATCCTGAGCCGCCGAAGGACGGTCGAAGGACCCCCTGACTGCAACCGCCTCCCAACCGTCCGCGGCTATCGGCTGGGGATCGTTCGACCGCGCTTCGCCGGCTCACGATGACAACATCCGTCCACTTCCTCTGCCCCCAATGCGAACAGCGCCTCGGGCGCGATGCTGGCGAAGCGTCGCGCCCTTGTGATTTCTGCGGGGCGGCGAACGAAGTCGTGGCGCCGAATTCGGATGCGATCATCGATCGCTGCGCCGCGTGCGGGCACGAGCAGCTCTACTTCCAGAAGGATTTCAACCGCAAGACCGGCATCGCGCTGGTCGTCCTCGGATCGATCTTCGTCCCCTGGACCTACGGTCTCTCCCTCCTCGGCGTAACGATCCTCGACTACATCGTCTGGCGCATCGTGAAGGACGTGATCGTCTGCTACGAATGCCAAGCCGTGCATCGCGGCTATCCGGCCAATCCGTCGCTGAAGGCGTTCGATCTGGTGATTCACGACCGGCACGTGTACGGCGCGGCGCCGCCGGGCGCGGAAGAAGGTCACTCCTGAGGACGAGTGTGGTCAACATGTTGACTAGTGAAACGACGACGCGTAAATTGCTCGCATGCGATATTCGGACGAGACAAAACAAACTGCTCTTACGCGTGCTCTCGTGAGTTGCCTAGAGCTGGGTCGGCCCGATCTGCAGCCTTTCTTGTCCAACCTTTCTCAGTACACGAATGCGCGCGGTACCGACTGGTTGAACGTTAAGGAGATTCTCAGCGAACCTATCCTGCGAGATCGCCAAGTCAAAATGATTTTCTTTCCCGTCGGAATGTGTGTGCACGAACTTGGGGGCGGAGGCCACGCCTATCGACTAAACCGGCAAGTGCACGATTGCGCTGAGCCAGGCGCCTAGCACTTCCCCGATGACCACCGCGACGACATCGACGTAGAGAATCCCGGTCGCTGCCATAGTCGAGCGGATCTTCACCGTGCCCCACACCATCGGATAGAGCAGCAGCGGTCCGGCCAATCCCCATCCCGCGCGCATCCAAAAGAAGATGCCCTGCCGCACCGCGACTTCGTACCACGCGCCGCCCGCGAGTATCGCGATCGTCACGACCACGATCTTCACGATGGTCGCGCCGAGCGTGGCGAACGTCAGACGCTTGAGCGGGTCGATGGCCATACCGCGAACAACGAGGTACCAATGTCCGAGAAGCATCGCCAGCGTGACGCTGCCGAGAATGGCCACGCTGGAGAGCGCGCCAGCGATCGACCACGCAATCGACGCATGCGTCGCGTCGCGCCACGCGATCACCGGCGCGACGATGTAGACGATGCCGAGGAGCACGGCGGGGATGCGGAAGATCAGGCGTTTGGGAAATCTCATCGTGAGGTAAACAACAATCGTCAGCATGACCGCCGCGGCCTCAAACGGCCGCAATCGTTGGACGTGCGCCAGCTGCGCCCCCAGCGCCAGTGCGCCGGTAGTGATGAGGATCAGCCGGTAAAACTTCACGCCCGCGTTGCGGCGTCCGACGAGCGGGAGGAAGAGATACAAGCCGGCAGCGAGGTCGATGAGAAAAAGAGCGAGCAGCATTGCGGCGCGCAGTGTAGCGCCGGCCGCTGGCCGGCTGGACCGCCGGCGGCTCGCCGGCAATAGATCGCGACGCGCCGCCGAGCCGGCGGCGGTCCAGCCAGCGGGCCGCTGGCGCTACGTGCGCGTCACCGCACCACTGCGCTCGCGCGCACGAAGCGGAATCCTTCCGCGCGCAACTTCGGCGCGTCCTCGGTCAACACCTGGATCGTCGATGGATACATGTGTCCGATACCGACCGAGACGCCGCGCGTGGACGCCACCTCAGCGAGATCGGCCAGTTGGCGCCGGATGGAGGCAACATCCTGCACGTCATCGAGGAACACATTCCGCGACGCCGTCTTCACGCGCATCGTGCGCGCGAGCGGGCCGGCGATCGAGTTGCCGGTGGTCTTCGAGTCGATGAAGTACATACCTTTCGGCAGCGCGCCGAGGACGTCCGTCATCACGCGGCGGTCGGCGGTGGCGCGCGAGCCCATGTGATTGTTCACGCCGCGCGCGAAACGGATCGACTCGATATTCGCGCGCGTGGCCGTGGCGATCTGCGCGTCGGACATCGTCGTCAGCACCGCGCCGTCGCCGGGCGAGATACGCGGGAACCCTTCCGGCTCCATCGGCAGGTGACAAAGCAGCTCGAATCCGCGCGCGTGCAGCGTCGACGCGAACTCGATCGAGCGCCGTCCGTTCGGAAGCACTGCGAAATTCACATTCGGATCGATCGCCATCGCGGAGTCCAGCGGCTGATGATCGAAACCGACGTCGTCGAGGATCAGCACGATGTCGCCGCGATGCGCCGTACCCATCACCGATGCCTCGCTGTGCGGCGAGCGGTGCAGCAACGACAGCGCGTTGTGCAGGAAGCTCCAGAGGAAGAAGAGGACGATGCCGCCGACCGGGATGAGCATCAGAAGGGCGACCGTCTTGAACGAGCCCGTTCGCCGCGTCAAACCGCGCTTCCCCTCCCGCCCCGGCATACAGTTGCAGAGTATCGCACACCTGTGTTAACGTCCGGCCTCCCACCGAGACCGCCTTCCTGCGCGGTTGCCTCTCCGTCTTTCCCGCACCACGCAAAAAGCTATGAAACGTTTCATTATTTGCGTGTCTCTCGTCGTTTTCTCTCAGTCGCTGATGGCCGCCGTTCCGATGGCGCGCTTCTCCAAAGTGATCGACAGCCGCACGATCGTCGTCGAACGCATCGACGGCACGGAGGTCGTGCATCTGACCAACGTCGCCATTCCGGCCGAGGATGAACAGGCGGCGCGCGACTACCTCACCGAAAAGTTGACCGGCTCGTTCGTCTACGTCGAGAACGGCAACGTCTACCGCTCGCCCGACGCGCTTTTCATCAATCGTGAATTGGCATACGGCGCGTACTCGGCGCCGTCGCTGAAGATGCGCGTGTTCGGCGAGATCAATCCCGGGACGCATCCGCAGAAAGCGCCGGGCGTGCGCGAGCCGATGCAAGTGCCGAAGCCGGCGCATCACGCGCGGCGAAAGTAGGTTTCCATCGCGCGGTGCTTGGTGTCCAACGCCATCGATACGGAGGAAACATCATGAGAAATCGTCAGATCCGATCCGCTCTCGATGGCGTTGTGCTCATCCTGTCCGCGGTTCTTTTCACGTTGCTCGCGCTGGTCTCGTGCAAGAGCGAGATGAAACCCGGGACCGCTGAACTCTCGCCACCGCCGGCCGGCCGAACTGCTGTTGTCGAACAGCCGAAAGGCGTTCCTAACGAGTTCGTCGTGCCGGCACCGCCACCCTTGCCCGCGAGCGTGCCCGGAGGTGTTTACGGAGGCGTCGAAGGCGGCGTGGTCGGCGGCGTGGTCGGTGGAATCATCGGCACCGGCGACACCAGGGACAGACTCGCGGCGGCGAAGATGAGTGTCGATGCCGCGCAGTTCAACACCGAGGAGTACGGACGCATCGTCGAGAACGAATTCCTCTCCGCCGCCGACAATCCGCTCTCCACATTTTCTGTAGACGTCGATCGCGCGGCGTACAGCAATATCCGCCGCTTCCTCCGCGACGGACAACGCCCGCCGCGAGACGCCGTGCGCATCGAGGAGATGGTCAACTACTTTACCTACGACTATCCTGATCCGTCCGGCGCGCAGCCGTTCTCGGTCACGACCGAGGTCGCGTCGTGTCCGTGGAATGAGCGCCATCGCGTACTTCTCGTTGGTTTGCAGGGACGGCGCATGAAGACCGCCGACCTGCCCGCGAACAACCTCACCTTCCTCATCGACGTCTCCGGTTCGATGATGTCACCGGACAAACTGCCGCTGGTGAAGGAAGGTCTGGAGCTGCTCGTGAATCAGCTCCGGCCGAAAGATCGCGTGGCCATCGTCGTCTACGCCGGCAACGCGGGATTGGTGCTGCCGTCCACGCCGGGCTCGGACAAAGGTTCGATTCTCGCCGCGATCCAGTCGCTCGAAGCGGGCGGTTCCACGGCCGGCGGCGCGGGAATCAAGCTCGCCTACGACGTTGCGAAACAGAATTTCATCGACGGCGGCAACAATCGCGTCATTCTCGCCACCGACGGCGATTTCAACGTCGGCGCATCGAGCGACGGCGAACTGGAACAGCTCATCGAATCCAAACGCGCCGATCGCATCTTCCTCACGGTCCTCGGATTCGGCACGGGCAACATCAAGGATTCGAAGATGGAGTTGCTCGCCGACAAAGGCAACGGCAACTACGCGTACGTCGACAGCCTCTCCGAGGCGCGCAAGGTGCTCGTGTCGGAAATGGGCGCGACGCTTTTCACGATCGCGAAGGATGTGAAGCTGCAGATCGAATTCAATCCGACGAAGGTGGCGTCGTACCGCCTGATCGGTTACGAGAATCGACTGCTGCGCAAGGAAGACTTCAACAACGATGCGAAGGATGCAGGCGACATCGGCGCCGGCCATTCGGTCACCGCGCTGTACGAGTTGGTGATGCCGGGCGATGAAACCGGCACCGCGAGCGTCGATCCGCTGAAGTACCAGTCCACCAAAGTCACCGCCGCGTCGCCGGAGTTGCTGACGCTCAAGCTCCGCTACAAGGAACCCGAGGGCGATACGTCGAAGCTGTTGACGTACACGGTCAACGACAATCACGCGAACGTGATCGCGGCCTCGGACAATCTCCGTTTCGCGTCAGCCGTCGCGGAGTTCGGCATGCTCCTCCGCGATTCGAAATTCAAAGGCGACGCGACCTACGACGAGGTCCGCTCCCTCGCCCACAAATCCCTCGGCCGCGATTTCGAAGGCTACCGCCACGATTTCCTGACAATGATCAGCGACGCGCAGAATCTGTTCCACGAGACAGTGGCGGCAAGCCGGTAGGGTCTTGTCATCCTGAGGCTGCCGGAGGCGCGGAGCCGAAGGCGGAGACGCCGGAGGACGCCGAAGGATCTCAAGTTACACGACTTGCGTTGAAACCCACTGGGAGTCAACACAAGTTGGGAAGCTTGAGATCCTTCGCCGTCCTCCGCCGCTTCCGCGCTTCGCGCTCCCCGGCTCCGGCGGCTCAGGATGACAGCCACGCAGCCTCTTACTTCCGCCACAGTTCATTCGGTTGCCCCTTCTCCCAGGGCTTGTACGCGAGCACGAAGTCGATGCGGCGTCCGAGCGACGGATGTGAGTAGCGCCACCATTCGATGAACTGCGGTGGCCTCGGATCGGCTTTCGAATCCTCGGCGAACTTCACGAAGGAGCTGGCCATCGCTTCATTCAGATGGGTCAGCTCGAGACCAAAAACGTCCGCCTGATGCTCGACGTGGCGCGAGTAGCCGGAGTAAACGGGCGAAAGTAGAAACGCGAGAATGCTGCTGACGGCGAGCAGCCACGGAATGGCCGCGGGATCGGCGCGATCGTTAATCTTCCAATCCGTACCCCAACGCGCGAGACCCCATTCGAAGAGCCGCTGCGCGATGAAGAAGCCGAGGAAGGTGATGGCGATGGTGAAGGCGATGCCCTTCCAGAGATGCTTAAGAACGTAGTGGCCCATCTCGTGGCCCATGACCGCCAGGATTTCGTCGCGGTCGAGCTTGGCCAGCAGCGTGTCCCACATGACGATGCGCGCCGACGGGCCGATGCCGGTGACGTAGGCGTTCATCTCTTTCGTCTGCTTCGATTTGTCGACTTCGTAGACGCGTTTGTTTTCGATGCCGGCGCGCGACGCTTCCTCGATCAAGGCCTGCCGCAGCGATGCGTCGCGGAGCGGCTGGAAGTTGTTGAAGAGCGGATCGATGATCAGCGGCTGCGCCAGGACGCCGAGAATGATCAACGGAATCGATCCGATCCAGAGCGCGAGCCACCAGTGGCGGATGCGGCGGATAAGGATCAGCGCGACCGCCGCGATCGGCGTGAAGATCACGATGTTGACGGCGAGCGCTTTGCCGAAGTCGCCCATCCAAGCCGCGAAACTCTGGTTCGTCAGATCGAACTGGTGCGGAACGATGAAGCCGCCGTAGAGGTCGAGCGGAAACGTGAGGATCGCCGTGACGAGCGAGAGCAGAACAAAGTAGAGCATGGCCGCGACGAACGGCCACCGCACGTGGCGCGACGCGAACGCGCGCATGCGCGCCGACCAGCCGGTGCCGAGGATGAGCAGCAGGACTGCGACACCGTAAACAACGTCGACGAAGTAGAGGACGTCGTAGATCCGGCTGTGGCGGATCATCTCGGGCGTGACGATGACTTCGAAGTGGCGTTTCGCGGGGGTCGGGGGTCGGGGGTCGGGGGTCGGAGCTGCGGCCGCGACACGATGAGGTTCCGACTCCCGACTCCCGACCCCCGACTCCCGCTTCGCTTGCGCGGAAATCGTCAAAGCCACGACCATCGATCCGAGCAACATCCACTTGCGCATGAGACGGATATCATCGCACGCACCATGGCCTTCAAAATCCGTGACGCGAACGAAGCCGATGTCCCGCAGATTCAACAATTCATCCGTGCGCTGGCCGATTACGAGAAGCTTGCGCACCTGGTCGTGGCGACAGAGGCGCAGCTGCACGAGACGTTGTTTGGCAGCCCGCGATACGCCGAGGTGATCATCGCGGAAGAGGATGGAACGGCAGCCGGCTTCGCGCTTTTCTTTCACAACTACTCGACGTTCCTCGCGCAGCCGGGCATCTACCTCGAGGATCTCTTCGTGAAACCGGAGTATCGCGGACGCGGCTACGGCAAGGCGTTGCTCGCGCGTCTTGCTCAGATTGCGCGCGAACGGAAGTGCGGACGCGTCGATTGGGCCGTCCTCGATTGGAACGAGCCATCGATCGCATTCTACGAATCCCTCGGCGCGCGGAAGATGGATGAGTGGCACACGTTCCGGCTGACTGGGCCGGCGCTGGAGCGATTGAGCAAGAACCTTTGAACCACAAAGACACAAAGGACACAAAGGGATCTCTTTGTGCTCTTTGTGTCTTTGTGGTGAAACGCCTTTAGGCCCGCAGCGCTTCGACCGGCTGCAATCGAGAGGCAGTGATCGAGGGATACAACCCCGCCAGCAATCCCATCGAAATCGCGAAGCCGCTGGCGACCGACAAGCCGAAGAGCGAGACCGGCAATCCGGCGGGGAAGAAGCCGGAGATCACTTTCACGACCGCAATGCCGGCCGCGCAGCCGATCGCGGCGCCGACGACGGAGAGCGTGACCGCTTCGATCAGAAACTGCATGAAGATCTCGCCGTCGCCGGCGCCGATCGATTTGCGCAGTCCGATTTCGAAGAGGCGCTCGGAGATCGAAATCTTCAGCACCGAGAAGATGCCGACGCCGCCGATGAGCAGCGAGATGCCGGCGATCGAGAAGAAAACGATGCGCCAGTTGCGCAGGATGCGGACGATGTTGCCGCGCTCTTTGAGGATTTCCTTGCCGACGTTCTCGACGCGCACGTCGTGAATGTTGTTGTGCGCGTGCGCCACGATGCCGGCGGCTTCGTCTTCGGCGTCGATGCTCTTCTCCGGATCGTCGGCTTTTGCCAACATGTAGGAGATCGCGTTCGCGCGGCCGAACATGTCCTCGTAAACCGTGAACGGGATGTAGACGCCGCCGGTCTCTTTGCGCATGTCGTCGTCGTTGACGAACTGCATGTTGAACTTGGTGCCGACGCCGATGACGGTGAGACGCCGCCCGCCGACACTGACCTGCTGGCCGATCGCGTCATCGCCGCCGAAGAGCTGTTCTTTCAATTTGAAGCCGAGGATGCAGACGGGCTTCTTCGATTCGACATCGCTCTCGCCGAGGAAACGGCCGGAGCTGGTCTTGCGTCCTTTGATCGCAACGAAGGCAGGCGTGATGCCGTAGACGTCGACGCGGCGCGTGACGTGGCCGGCGGTGATGACTGCGCGCGTCTCCCCCACCGGGCCGATGTTGGTGATCAATTCGCTGCCTTCGAAGTATTTTTGATCCTCGACGCGAAGGCCGTGCGAGAGGTGCGCTTTGGCGCGTTCCATCGGATCGGTCGGTTTGCGTTGCGAGAGAACGAGCACGCCGTCCAGGCCGAGGTCTTCCATGCCGCTCCACACGGCGCGTCCGACGCCGTCGAGCACCGACATCACGACCACAATCGCCAGCGTGCCGAGGATGACGCCGATGAGCGTGAAAAACGAGCGGAGCGGATGCCCCTTCACTTCTTCGAGACTGGTGCGGACGGATTCGAGGAGTTGCATGGCTACTCCGCCCTCAGCGCTTCGATCGGGTTCAGCCGCGACGCACGGATGGCCGGATACATCCCAAACACGAGTCCCGTGCCTGCGGCGAAGACGATCGCCCACACCGCGGTGCCGACCGTGATCGCGGCGGGATCGCGCGTCAGGGCGGCGATGCCGTCGCAGAAGAACTTGCCGACTACGATGCCGAGGAAGCCGCCGACGACGGAGACGAGGATCGTTTCGGAGAGGAACTGGAAGAAGATCTGCGCGGGTGATGCGCCGACCGCTTTGCGCGTGCCGACTTCCCGTACTCGCTCGTTGAACGACGCGAGCTGAATGTTCATGACCACGATGCCGCCGACGAGGAGCGAAATGATCCCGCAGATCATGAAGGTCATGTCGTACATCTGGTTGTTCTGTTCGTTGCGACGCAGGTTGGCGACGCGCGAGAAGACGTCGAAATCCTTCGTGCCGTGCTCGCGGAAAAGAATCGCTTTGATCTCGTCGACCGCTTCCTGGTTGCGCTTCACGTCCTTCATGCGCACGTGCATGAAGCTCACTTTGCCGCGCTTGAGCGATTCCCCTTTGCGCGTCACGAACGTCGTCAGCGGAATGTAGATCTGGCGGTTCAGCCAGCGCATCACGTTGCGCTTGTGATCGAAGCTGAAGTACTTCTCCTCCATCACTCCGACGACCAGGTAGCCGGTGCCATTGATGGACATGGTCTTGCCGATCGGGTCGTCGCTGCCGAAGAACTCCTGCGCGCGCTCCGTGCCGAGGACCACTACGCGCGCGGCAGTGGCGAGGTCGTTGTCGGTGATGAAGCGTCCGCTGCCGGCGCGGAAGTCGTTCATCGGCGAGTAGGCCGGCGTGACTCCCATGATGCTGCGCGGCTTCTCGACGTCGCGGTAGCGCAGCGTCATGTTCTCGTTGGCGACGGGCGAAACGAGATCGATCTCCTTGCCTTCACGCTTCAGAACCATGGCGTCGTGATACGTGAGGCCTTTCGACGCGAGCGCTTTCGCATCGAGCGTGACCTTGCCGGTCGGCTTATCGAACACCGAGATCTTCTGAATGCCGCCGGAGACCTTGTAGTAGTTCATCGACGCCGACTTGCCGGCCACCGACAGCGAGAACGTGGCCACGATCGAGCCGGCGCCGAGGATGATCCCGACGAGCTGCAGCATCGTGCGGCCGAAGTGGTCCTTGATGTCGCGGATGCCGTCGAGGATGGATTCGAGAAGGATCATGGCAGGTAGTTCATCCTGCGCGGAGACGCAGGGTCTCCGGTGGTGGTGCGAAGGACGGCGTTTCGCAGCAGGAGTTGGGCGGCCTCGCCGGAGACCCTGCGTCTCCGCGCAGGGTGAACGTTATTCCTACTCATTCAGGATTTCTCCATCGACCAACGTGATCCTTCGCTGCGTGCGCGCGGCGATGGCGGGATCGTGCGTGACCAGGACGATGGTCTCGTCGTGCGCGGCCAGCTCTTCGAAGATGGCGATGATGTCGGAGCCGGTTTTCTGATCGAGATTGCCGGTCGGTTCGTCGGCGAGGATCAGCGACGGGTCGTTGACGAGCGCGCGGGCGATGGCGACGCGCTGGCGCTGACCGCCGGAGAGTTCGTTCGGACGATGCTTGGCACGCTTCTCCAGACCGACGCGCTGCAACGCCTTGAACGCGCGCTCGCGGCGCTCTTCTCGTCCCACGCCGGCGTAGAGCAGCGGCAGCTCGACGTTCTTGAGGATCGATGCGCGCGGCAACAGGTTGAACGTTTGGAAAACGAATCCGATCTTCTGATTGCGGACGCGAGCCAGAGCGCGCGCCGACATCTCGGCGACGTCTTCGCCGTCCAGCCAGTACTTGCCGGTGGTGGGCGTGTCGAGGCATCCGAGGATGTGCATCAGCGTCGATTTGCCGGAGCCGGAGGGGCCGATGATTGCCACGAACTCCCCCTTCTCGATGGCGACGTCGACGCCGCGCAGCGCCTGCACCGCGTTCTCGCCGGAGTCGTAGATCTTGGTGATCTCGTCGAGCTGGATGAGAGCTTTGCGTGGTGCTGTCTGCGGCTCTTTGAATTGGAGTAGTGCGCTCATGGTTCCTCGGGTGTCGGGTGTCGGGTGTCGAAGGGTTGTTTTGCTACGACCCCCGACTCCCGACGAGCGACACCCGCGTCATCAATCGTCGTTGTCATCCTTCTTCTTGTCGGCCGGCAGCGTCGGATCTTCGAGCGCCACTTCCTCGCCCGCCTTCAGGCCGCTCACGATCTCGACTTTCGAGTTGTCTGACAAGCCGGTGACGACGGTCCGCTTCTCGAAGAACTTCTTCCAACCGTCCTTGTCGGGCGCCTGCCCTTCTTTCTTCACGTCCTTCGTCGGGACAATGTTCGGGTCGAGCTTCTTCTTCACGAACACCAGCTCCACGCCGTCGCGCTGGAAAACCGACTCGACGGGAACGGTCAGCACTTTGTCCTTCCGCTCGCCGTTCACCTCGATGTTTGCGGTCATGCCGGAGCGCAGCTCGCGGCCCTGCGCGTCGAGGCGGATTTCGACGTCAAACACGCGCACTTTGTCGTCGATGCGAACGGCCGGAGCGATGCGGTCGATGCGACCGGCGAACGAGACTTTCGAATACGCGTCGAGCGTGACTTTGACCGGCATTCCGACTTTGATCTTGCCGATGTCGACTTCGTTCACGCCCGCTTTGACGATCATTTTCGAAACGTCGGCGACGCTGAAGAGCACCGTGCCGGCGTTGAAGGACGACACGCCGCTGGTGATCGACTCTCCGATCTCGACGTTCTTGGTCAGGACCACGCCGTCCATCGGCGCGACAACGTTCGATCCCTGGAACTTGTTCGCGGCCTGCGCGATCGGGATCCCGCTGCGCTCGACGATGTTGTACTTCTCCTCGGTCTTCTCGTACTCCTGCTTCGCCGCCAGAAACTCGGCCTCGGAATCGCGATTCTGCTTGCCGGCGAGGAGGCCGGACTCGAAGAGGCTGTGATCCGATTCGTAGTTTTTCTTGGCCTGGTCGTAGCGGATCTTCGACGCGGTCAGCGCGTTCTTGACGTCGGCGATCGACTGCGCCTGATTCAGATCGGGCTCGATGCGCGCCAGCGTCTCGCCGCGCTTCACCTGATCGCCGTCGCGGTGCAGGATCTCGACGACCTTGCCCGACACGACGCTCTTCACATCGACCTTGACCTCTGGCTGGACGTTGCCGACCTCGGTGACCTTCACCTGGATGTCAGCAACTTCAGCCTTGCCGACCTTCACCGGCAGCTTCACTTCCTGCTTCTTGCCGCTCGCCTTCATGGCCACGAACGTGATGACGATCGCGACCGCAAGGACGATGATCGACCAGACCGCCAGTTTCTTTTTGCGCTTCCCGCTCATAGGACGCTCCTCGATTCGTTGCTGCCAGATTAACGTCCGAGGAGGGCAAAGGTTTCAGGCTGTGACAGGCTCGGGCGCTATTCGAAAAGGGCGATCAGCTGGTCGAACGCAGCGTTCCGAATGCGCGAGCCTTGGCAGCGAAGCTGCCGTCGTAAAAGACGCTGGATGGCGTCAGGTGCGGTAGCCGGTGGTCGCGCGCGAAGCGCGACCACCGGAAAGAGAAGGCGTCCCGATTTCCGACCGCGGCAGCGGTCGCGGAGGGATTCACCCGCTTGATAGTCCGCGACCCCGCCGGGGTCTATGTTCAATCTCGCTTCGGGAACCGGTGGTCTCGCGCTTCGCGCGCGACCACCGGCTTCCGTACGTGACGCCATCCGGCGTCGACGCGCGACTCGCCGCAAGAACGGAACCTACTGCGTGATCACCAACTCCACGCGCCGGTTTTGCTGCCGCCCGGCGGCGGTTTTGTTCGTGGCGATCGGCGACTCTTCGCCTTTGCCGTCCGCGGTGATGTGGTCTTCGGAGATGCCGGCGGAGACGAGGTAATCGCGCACCGCGTTGGCGCGTTTCTCCGACAACGCCTGATTCGTGGCCGTGCCGCCGACGCTGTCAGTGTGACCTTCGACGGCGATCTTCAGCGATGGATCCGTCTGCAACTGCTTGGCGATCTTCGACAACGTCGATTTCGCGCCGGGCTTCAGCGCGGTCTTGCCGGTATCGAAAAGGATTCCGCCGTTGAGCGTGACGATGAGTCCGCGCGATTCGCTGCGCGTCGACGCAATGCGCGCCAACTCGTTCTGAATGCGCAGCCGCCGCGCCTCGGCATCACGCTCGGCAAGTTGCCGGCGAGTTTCCTCGAGCTGCGTCTGCGCCGACTGCGCCGCGGCCTGAGCCTGCTGGGCCTGGGCGTTTGCCTGTTCCGCTTGCGCGTTGGCCTGCTGCGCCGCCGCCTGCGCGGCCTGCGCCTGCTGCGCGGCGTTCTCCGCCTGCGCCCTCAGCGCCGCAGCCTCGGCATCAGCCTGCTGCCGTCGCGCCTGCGCCGCGGCGATCGCTTCCTGCTCCTGCTTGTCGCGTTGCGCACGCGCGGCCGACTCGGCCTCGAGCGACTGCCGCAACGTGTCGAGTTGCTGCTGGCGCGCGAGGATGTCGGCCTGACGCTGCGCGAGAAGATCCGCGCTCAGAGTTCCCGTCTGTTGTGACGCCGTGAGATCGGTGCGCAGCCGCGCGATCTCCGCCTGCATCGCTTCCGCATTTGCGCGTTCGCGATCCTCAATCGTGCGCAGCGCGAGCTGCTGATCCTCGATCTGACGCCGCATCGCATCGACGTCCGAAGGCGCCGCGGTCGTGATCGTGGTCGTGTACTTGCCGTAAGCCTCTTCGAGTTGGCGTTCGGCGGCGATGCGCGCCTGACGGTCGGCTTCGACACGCGCCTCGGCGGCGCGACGGTTTTCGTCGATCTGCTGCCGCAGCCGCTCGACCTCGGCCGACTGCGCGACGCGATTGGCCTGTTCGTTCGAAAGCTGCTGTTGCAGTTCGATGGCGCGACGCTCCGCGATTTCCCGTTGCGCGCGATCGGCAGCAGCCTGGCGTTCGCTCGCCGCCTGCGCGAGCCGCGTGCGGTCGAGTTGCAACCCGGGCATGACCTTGTTCGATTGCGCGAGCCGCGCGAGATAAAACGCACGGCGGCCGATCATCTCCGCGCGATACGCGAGGTCGTCGGCTGTGTCGCTGTTCGTCTTCCCTTTCGAAACCCGTTTCGCGCTGTCGATGTACCCCTCGGCGATCCGGATCTCGTTGTCGGGAACGCTATCGACCGCACCCGCGACCTTGGCCTGATCGACGGCGTATTGCGCCGCCGCGATGCGGTCCTTCGTCGTCGCGCCGTGATTCATCGGCATCGTCGGCGACTCTTCCGCGAGCAGCGTTACGTTCGACGTCCCGCCGAACCGCATGATGTCGGTCTGCAGCCCGTGGATCGCTGCGTTGGTGCTGAGCCAGCGCGCTTTCGCGGCCGCGGCCTGCGCCGCAACGGTCGCTTCAATGGCGCGCATGTGCGCCTCATTGCGCAACGATTCCTTGTTCGAGTTCCAGTTTTCCTGTGCGAACCGCGCGCGATACGCGGCGTCGTCGTACAGCGTCTTCGCGAATGCTCCCGCGCCCGCCATATCCGCCGCCGTGAGCGCCTGTTGCGCGCGATCGAGATCGGTCGTCTGGGCCGCCAGCGACGCGGCGACCAGCATGCCGAGCACTGCCGTTTTGAATGCGTACATTGGTCCTCCTTACTGCCGGACCAGAGTGCAAGGGTGGTGCGCACTGCACAGACAAGAGTGTCTGTGCACATTTTTAGCCGCCGAGGTAGGCCTTTTTGATGCGGTCACTCGACAGCAGCGCTTTCGTGTCGTCGGTCAACACGATGCGGCCGGTTTCCATCACATAACCGCGGTGGGCAGTGACGAGGGCCATGTGTGCATTCTGTTCGACGAGGAGAATCGTCGTCCCCTCGGCGTTGATCTCTTTGATGACGCGGAAGATGGTCTGCACCATCTGCGGCGCGAGCCCGAGCGAGGGTTCGTCGAGGAGAAGCACCTGCGGCTTCGACATCAGCGCGCGGGAAATCGCCAGCATCTGTTGCTCGCCGCCGGAAAGTGTTCCGGCGCTCTGCTTGATGCGCTCTTTGAGGACCGGAAAGAGCGTGAAGATGCGCTCGTATTCGGATTGCTTGATCTTGTCTTTGCGCAGGTACGCGCCGAGCTCGAGGTTGTCGTGGACGGTGAGGTTAGCGAAAATGCCGCGGCCCTCGGGGACGTGCGACACGCCCATCGCCGTGATCACGTGCGGCTTGATGCCCGTGATCGCGCGGCCGTCGTACGTGACTTCGCCCGTCCTCGGCTTCAGAAGTCCGGAGATCGTCCGCAGCGTAGTCGTCTTGCCCGCGCCGTTCGCGCCGATCAGCGTGACGATCTCGCCCTTGTTGACATCGAGATCAATGCCGCGCAGCGCCGGAATGTTGCCGTACGCGACTTCGAGATTGCTGACGCTGAGTAGCGCGGTCATACGCCGGCCGCCTCCGCCGGTTCGCCGAGGTAGGCCTCGATCACGACAGGATTCGCGCGGACTTCGGCGGGCGTTCCCTGCGCAATCGTCTTGCCGAAGCTGAGGACGATGATCCGCTCGCAGATGCCCATCACCAGTTCCATGTTGTGCTCGATGAGCAGGATGGCGATATCAAACTTGTCGCGGATGGCGTGGATCGTGTCCATCAGGTCTAGCGTCTCGCGATCGTTGAGTCCCGCGGCCGGCTCGTCGAGCAGCAGCAGCTTCGGACGGGCGGCAAGTGCGCGCGCGATTTCGAGCCGGCGCTGATCACCGTACGGAAGGTTCTTCGCGTAGTAATCGGCGCGCGATTCGAGTCCGAAAATCTTCAGCAGCTCGACCGCGTCCTTCTCCGCGATTTCTTCAGCTTTGTGAAATCGATTCGTGTGCAGCACTGCGGAAGTGCCGGAGTATTTGTAGTGGATATGGCCGCCGATCTTGACGTTGTCGAGCACCGACAACTCTTTGAACAGGCGGATGTTCTGGAACGTCCGCGCCACGCCGAGGGCGGTGATCTGGTACGGCTTGAATTCGCGCGTGGAGACGCCGCCGACGTGGATCTCTCCCTCGGTCGGCTTGTAGACGCCGGTCAGCATGTTGAACACCGTGGTCTTGCCGGCACCGTTCGGACCGATCAGGCCAACCAGCTCGTGCGGTTCGATGGCGAGATTGAAATGCGACACGGCCGTCAGGCCGCCGAAGCGAATCGTTACGTCGCGCGCGTCGAGCAGTGTGTTCCCGTCAGCCATCACGAAACCGGAGCCGAACCTTCGTCAGTTTTGTTTGGTGCCGAGTCCTTGCGGCGACGCAGCACCTGCCACAACTCGCGGCGACCGAGCAATCCCTGCGGCCGCGTCAGCATCAGCACGATGAGCATGATCGAGTAGATGACCATGCGCGGATCGCGGCCGCCCGGCATGTAGTCCTTCACCGACCGCAATCCCTCGGGGAGGAATGTGAGGATGATCGCCGCGACCACGGAGCCGCTGATCGATCCGAGTCCGCCGAGGACGACCATGGCCACGACCTCGAACGACTTCACGAACATGAACATCTGCGGATTGAGATACATCATGTAGTGCGCGTACAACCCGCCTGCCACGCCCGCGAGGAACGAGCCGATGACGAACGCCTTGACCTTGTAGCGCGTCGTGTCGACGCCCATCGCCTCGGCGGCAATCTGATCTTCGCGCACGGCGAGAAACGCGCGGCCGACCGATGACCCTACGAGCCGCCACGAGATCACGATCGTGATACCGGCGGCGAGAAAGACCCAGAAGAAGTTGCTCCAGTGCGGGATGCCGCTGAAGCCGCGCGCCGCGCCAATCTTGTCGATGTTCAGGATGAAGACGCGGATGATTTCGCCGAATCCGAGGGTGACGATGGCGAGGTAGTCGCCGCGCAAACGCAGCGACGGAAGTCCGACCACGTATCCGGCCAGCGCCGCGAGCAATCCGCCCGCGAGTACGGCGACCACGAGATACACGTTCTGCATCACCCACTGCTGCGTCCCCTCGGGCATTTTGTCGAGCCGCGGAGCGAAGTGGTAGAAGGTCAGATACGCAGAAAAATACGCGCCGACGGCCATGAATCCGGCGTGGCCGAGCGAAAACTGCCCCGCGTGTCCGTTGATGATGTTCAGCGACACCGCCAGCGTGATGTTGATCCCCATGATTACGAGGATGCGGTTGTAATACGCGATGCCGGCGATCGGAATGGCTTCGAGTCCGTACGAAAGTCCGATCAGGACCGCGACGAAGAGGGCCAGCCAGAGGACGTCTCTAATCCACCATGGAAGAGACTTCGTCACGCCGGGCTCCCAAAAGGCAATGTTGAAGTCGTTTTGTCATCCTGAGCCGCCGCAGCCGTGGAGCGCGAAGCGCGGAAGCGGCGGAGGACGGCGAAGGATCTCAACCTTCCCGTCACCGGCTGGAATCCGTGTAGCGCTTCGCACGCGTTGTGAACTAACGCGGTTTTCATCGTAGCCCGCGCATCTTGAGATCCTTCGCCGTCCTGCGCCGTTCCGCCGCTTCGCGACTCCCGGCTCCGGCGGCTCAGGATGACAGCGCCATTCAACATTTCGCTTCTCAAACTTTCTCCGCCTGGTACTTCCCGAATAACCCCGACGGCCGGAACAGCAGGATCGCGATCAGGATGATGAAGGCGATGGCGTCGCGGTAGTTCGAGAACTGGCTGCCGCCGACGAACGATTCGATGATGCCGATGATCAAACCGCCGACCACGGCGCCGGGCACGTTGCCGATCCCGCCGAGGACCGCGGCGATGAACGCTTTGAGGCCGGGCATGATCCCCATCAGCGGATCGATCTTCGGATACGAGAGGCCGTAGAGAATCCCGGCCACCGCCGCGAGCACCGAGCCGATGATGAACGTCATCGAGATCACGCGATCGGTCGGGATGCCCATCAGCGATGCGGTCTCGAAATTGAACGAAACCGCGCGCATGGCCCGGCCGAACTTCGTCCCGTAGATGATGTACTGAAGCAATCCCATGAAGATGACCGCGACGACCAGCACGATGATCTGGTAGTTGGTCGTGGTCACCCCGCCGAAGTTGATGAGGTGCTTCTCGACGAGCGTGGGGAAGAATTTCGGATCGGCGCCGAAGACGAACTGGCCGCCGTATTCGAGCAGGAACGACACGCCGATCGCCGTGATCAGCGACGCGATCCTCGGCGCGTTCCGCAGCGGCCGGTACGCGATCCGTTCGTTGAGGAATCCGAAGAGTCCGCAAACGATCATCGCGATCAGCATGACCAGCCCGGCGTAGCCCCAGCCGAGCGGGCCGCCATTCGTCTGCAGATGCCGCGCGGCGTATCCGCCGGCGTAGAAGCCGACGAAGGAGCCGAGCATGAAGACGTCGCCGTGAGCGAAGTTGATCAGCTTCAGGATGCCGTACACCATCGTGTAGCCGAGGGCGATCAGCGCGTAAATCGCGCCGACGGCAATCCCGTTCAGCAGATTCTGGAGGATCTCCTGCATTCAAAGGCCCTTACGCAAAAAAAGGTCCGGCGAACGCTAACCGCCGGACCAGTTTCTGTAAAGACAAAGTTTGGTATCGACTTCAGTGCGTCGTGGTCGCGGTCGCCGTCGTGGCCGTCGCAGGTGCTGCTGCGGCGCCGTCGTTCATCTCCACCTTGCCGCCTTTGGACGGGTCGATGGTGGCCTTCAGCGTCAGTTGCCCGTTCTTGATCTCTTCGATGACGAGCTTCTTGCCGGTGGCGTTGCGATTCGCATCGATGTTGATCGTGCCGGTGACACCGACCAACCCCTTGGTCTGGCCGATGGCGTCGCGGATCGATGGCCCGTCCAATTTCGCGGCACGCTTCATGGCGTCGGCCAGCGTCTTCATCGCGTCGTAGCCGAGCGCGGCCAACGCGTCCGGCGTCTGTTTGTAGCGCTCCTTGTACTTCTGAACGAAGCTGCTGACCACCGGCGAAGGATCAGCGTAGAAGTAGTGGTTCGTGTAGAAGCAGCCTTCCAGCGACTTGCCGCCGATCTCGATCAGCCGCGGCGACTCCCATCCGTCGCCGCCGAGGAGCGGAGCGGTGATGCCGAGGTCGCGAGCCTGGATGGCGATCTGACCGATGTCGGTGTAGTAGCCGGGAACGAAGATGATCGACGGGTTGGTGCCCTTGATCGCAGTGAGCTGTGAATGGAAATCGCTGTCGCCGTTCGCGTAGCTCTGCGTGCCGGCGATCTTGCCGCCGAGCGCGCCGAACTTCGCGGAGAAGACCTTGGCCAGCCCCTGCGAGTAGTCGCTCTTGACGTCGGTGAGCATCGCAACGTTCTTCGGCTTGTTGTTCGCCGTGCACCAGCCATCGGCGAAGACGGCCTGATACTCGCCCTGGTAACTGTCGGTGAAGCAGATGCGGAAAATGTAGTCGCCCTTGCGGGTGACTTCGTCGTTGGTCGACGACGGAGTGATCATCGGCACCTTATTGGACTGGCAGATCGGCGCCGCGGCAATCGACGCGGACGACGCGACCTCGCCGAGGATGGCGACGACGTTGTTCTGCGAGATCAGCTTGGTGACGGCGTTCGCCGCTTCTTCCTGCTTGGACTGATCGTCCTCGGACAGGACTTTGATCTTGCGTCCGTTGATGCCGCCGGCGGCGTTAACTTCATCCGCGGCCATCATGATGCCGTTGTGCGTGGACTGACCGAAGGTGGCCTGAGGCCCGGTCATCGAGCCGTACTCGCCGACGAGGATGTCCGCGCCTCCTGCGCCCGTCCCGGTCCCGCCACCCTCCTTCGGCGGACAGCCGAGAAGTCCGAATGACAACACCGCGAGCGAGATAAAAATGATTGCGTTCTTTCGCATAGCTCTCCTCTTCAAAGAGTGGCGGATTGTACATGAGGGCGGGAGAGGGGTCAGAGCGACGTTCGAACGCTTGCTGCATACTCGGTCGATGCTGAGCTGGCTATCACGCCTCTTTCGTCGTCCGCAGAAGCCGGGGACATTTCATCCGCGCAATCACCTCGAACGATTGCTCATGAAGGCCGCTGATGATCCTGCCATACGACCGGAGTTCAGTCGGGCGCTGATGGACTCGCGAGTCTGCGTGATCGGATGGGTCGCTGACCACGCGCCCGCCGAGGAAGAAGCATTCGTCTCGCAAGCAGGCGACACGATGAACGTTCAGCACATCTCATACGAAGGACGCGAAGTCATCCCTATCTTCACGTCACCAGAGCGAATTGCCGAATATGCACCAGGAACAACGTATCTCGCGATGACCTTGCGGAATCTCCTGGAGACCACCGGACCTCAGGAACTGTTCATGAATCCGGGATCTGCCTACGGCAAGCACTTCACTTCCAGCGAGCTTCAGGGCTTGCTGGACGGATCAGCGTTTCAGCCGCGCGAGACGTGGGTGGCCCAGAAACAGGAGGAGTTTCTCATCGGCCGTCCGGCGAAGTATCCCGACCGCTTCGTCGAAGCGCTGAAGACGATGTTCTCGCGGCGGAACGATGTTCGACGTGCCTATCTGGCCCTGATATGCATTCCGAGCCGAAGCGAGATCCCGAATCTCTATCTGGCGATCGACGCTGATACCGATCTCACAGCTATCGCCGCCGATTGCGGAATGATCGCTGCGGATACCCTCGACAAGGGCGAATTTGTCGACATCGGATCGACGTCGTTAGCTCCGGATTACTTCGCCACCGACACACCGATTTATAACAGGGACTAGGGCGTCGCGCTCCTCCACAGCCGCCGCACCGCCAGCCAGAGAATCACGATGATCGCCCACCAGGCGACGAGCGTGACCAGGACGCCGATGGCGTTCGGAGCGTGGAGGCCGAGGGCGGCGAGTTTCGCTCTGACGGCGAAACCGGGCAGGAAGACGAGATGCGGCGTGGCGCCAAACAGCAGTAAAACGCTGACGACGACGGCGGCGCCGATCGGCGCGATTACGAGCAGCGCGACGAGTGTCAGGACGCGATTGGATGTAATCGCCATTTGATCAACCTACCGCGCGCCGCTGCCTTCCAGCGACGTAACGTAGCGCTCCGCCACATCCAGCTCCTCTTCCGAGAACACCACGATGCCGTCTTTTCGGAGTAGCTCCGCGGTGATGCCCTCGCCCTTCACAGGAGTCTTGCTGAATGTACCGTCGTAGATGAACGAGCTTCCGCACGACGGGCTGCCGGCTTTCAAGATCGCGATCCGCACGTTCTCCGCCTGTCCCTGCTCCGCCGCGGCGCGTGTGCACCGCTTTCGAATGCGTGCGTCACATCCTTCCCCTCGCGCGTCACGACGCGCCGCGAGCCATCATTGACGATCTCCGCCGGAGGCCGCGGCGTCCCTAGCCCACCGAGCATCTCCGGACAGACCGACACGACCCGGCCCTGCTCGATCCACCGCTGGAGGACGGCGTGGTCGCATTTCTTGTCGCGCGCGTCATGCCGCACCGGCGCGCCTAGCAAGCACGAGCTGACGAGGATTTTGATCACGATGGGATGGTAGCGGATGTCCGTGAGATGCAGGAATCAACTGCCAGAAAGCAAAGGCCTGACACCGAGAGCATCGTAGACATCGCTCTGGTTCAGAATCGACTAGAGATTCACCCACAGCTGCTGACGCCGAGATGGACGCGCTGGAGAAGTACACGCAGACGAAGAGTGTGAGCGGCATGTTTTTCCGGCACCCGAGGGACTAAACTCGCCCGTCCATGATCGGTGCGTTGCTGCTCGCGCTCGTCCTCCCCTACTTCGAGGTCTCGATCGAGCCGGAGAACCGCAACTTCGACACTCATTTCACCATCGTGAATGGGTCCGCTGAGAAGCAGCGGGCCCGCATCAATGTTTGGACAGATCACAACCGTCCGGTCCTCTGGTATACCACGCTGCTCGACCCGCACGCATCGAAGACGATCTCCATGCGCGAGTTGCTGGTTAACGGCATCGTGGATATCTGCGCCAGTCCGGGCGAAAAGCTTCCGATCCGGATGCGCGAAGAAGTGCGCTGCGAACTTACGTCCGGCTGCAAGGCGACCGGTTGCACACCACGCATGGGCGAACGCCACGCGCACGCCATTGGCTACGTGACCATCGACATCGTCGAGGACTGCATGGATCTCACCCCGCCCGACGCACCTTCCTACACCGCGAAGTCCAGTGACGCGCTCACGGGAACATTCGAGCAGATCGCGAATGGCAGCGTGATCGCCTCAGGACCGCTCGGCGACCGCCCACTCGCAAGGCCGCGCATGCCGCACGACCCGCTTGCACGCCGGCCCCCGCGTGAATGTCCGCCGCTTTCGCCAGGGGAGCCGCATTGGTGATCCCTACAGATTCACCCACACGCTCTTCGTCTGCGTGTACTTCTCCAGCGCGTCGCGACCCTGGTCGCGTCCGAAGCCCGACTCTTTGAAGCCGCCGAAGGGTAGCGCGGGGTCGTAGAGGTTGTAGGTGTTGATCCAGACCGTCCCGGCTTTGATGGACTTCGCGATGCGGTGGGCTTTGGAGACGTCGCGCGTCCAGACGGCGGCAGCTAATCCATAGACCGTGGCGTTGGCTTTGGCGACGGCATCGTCGGGGTCTTTGAAGCGGATCGTGGCCAGGACGGGGCCGAAGATCTCTTCTTTGGCGATGCGGTGTTCGACTTCGACGTCGTCGAAGATGGTCGGTTTGACGAAGTATCCCTTGCCGGTGCCTATGTCGGTGCGCTCGCCGCCGGCGACGAGTTTCGCGCCGTCTCTCTTGCCGGCTTCGATGTAGGAGAGGACGGTCTCCATCTGGCTTTTCGAAACTAACGCGCCGAGGCGGGTTTTCGGGTGGAGCGGGTCGGCGGCGACCATCTTGTTGGCGCGCTCGGTCAGCTTCGCCATCAATTCATCGTGCGCCGATTCTTCGACGAGGAGGCGCGAGCCGGCGGCGCAGACCTCGCCCTTTCCGTAGAAGATCGCGTTCAGCGCGCCGCGGGCGGCGGCTTCGAGATCGGAGTCGGCGAAGACGACGTTCGGCGATTTGCCGCCGAGCTCCAGGGAGATTTTCTTCAGCGTCTTCGCCGCGCGGGCCATCAATCCCTTCCCCACTTCGGTCGAGCCGGTGAAGGCGATGGCGTCGACGCCGGGATGGTCGACCATGGCGTTGCCGACGACGGAGCCGCTGCCGGGGATCACGTTCAGCACGCCGGGCGGCAGTCCGCACTCCTTCGCGTACTCGGCAAACTTCAGCAGCGACAGCGACGTGTTCGAGGCAGGCTTGATGACGACCGTGTTGCCGCACGCCAGCGCTGGCGCGATTTTCCAGACCGCCAGCATCAGCGGGAAGTTCCACGGCGTGATGGCGCCGACGACGCCGACCGGCTCGCGCAGCGTGTAGGTGAAGGCATTGTCGGCGATGGGAATCGTCTCGCCCGTGACCTTCCCGCTCCAGCCGGCGAAGTAGTAGAGGCACTCGGCGGCGGCGGGCGTATCGACGAATTGCGATTCGAAGATCGGCTTGCCGTTGTCGATCGTCTCGATGCGTCCGATCTCGGCGGCGTTCGCGCTGAGCATGTCCGCGATGCGCCAGAGGATTTTGGCGCGGTCGCGCGGTTTCATCTTCTGCCACTCACTGCCCGGCTCCATCTGCGCGCGCGCGGCTTTCACCGCGGCATCGACATCGTCGACGCCGGCGGACGCCACGTCGGCGATCTTCTCCTCGGTGGCTGGATTGGATGTGGCGAACGTCTCGCCGGATCGGGCGTCGACGAATTCACCGTTGATGAAGAGCTGGTGCTGGATGTCAGGCATAGGAGGGGATGCTAGCAGAGAGTCTTATGGTATAACCGCATAATGCGAAAACTGGGGTGTCTTATGGCGCTCATCGCTTTTCTGGTTCTGCCGCAGCGCGCGTTCGGCCTCTTCCAGTTTCGCGACGGATGGACGAAGCTCATGCTGACGCCGCACACCGGATCGAACTCCGCTATCCGGCAGATCATCGCAGACGCCGGCGGCACCATCCTGTACGACTACGGCGCGTTCATCCTCGTCTACGTTCCGGTCGCCCAACAGGCGACGGTGACCGCGCGGCTCGCGCCGAACGTTTCCGTCCAATCGTCGCTCAACGAAAGCATCTCTCTTCCGGGCGCGACCATCAATCCTCGAATCGGCATCCTGCCCAACATCGATCCGTCACAGAAGACGTTCTCCTATCCGGCCGGTCAGCAGGGGTTGTACGTCGTGCAACTGATCGGGCCTCTTGCTACCGAATGGATGGCTGGCATCTATGCGCTCGGCGCCACTGCCGCCGTTTACATTCATGAGAACGCGTACCTCGTTGCGGCGACGCCGGAGCAGGCCCGGCATATCGCCGACCAGCCGTACGTACAGTTCGTCGACTTTCTGCATCCCTTCGAGAAGCTGGCGGATTTCTCGAGATTTCAGACCTCGGTTCGTTACGACGTGTACGTAGGAGCGGTAGCTACGGCGACGGATTCCGCCGACGCGGACATACGAAAGGTTGTCGATTCGGTCAACAGCCAGAGGGGGGCCACGCAAGTCGACTATCTGGTTCGCGTCAAGGGCGACGATGTGGCGCGGCTGGCTAGACTGCCACTGGTCTACAACTTCGAGGTGGAGGGCGTCTCGTTGCCCCACGTTTGGGCGGCCATGCCTCGCCATGCCCCTGCGGGATCGACAATCATCATTTCCGGCGAAGGGTTCAGTGCGAACACGGGGGTGACATTCGGAGGCGTGCCGTCGCCTCAGGTCGAAGTCCTCGGCGAGGACCGCCTTCGCGTGCAGGTGCCGGATACATCGGCGACCGGGCCCGCCGATCTGCTGGTGAAGGCTGCGACGGATGATTACCAGTTCTTATCGGGCAATGCGCCGTCGGGTTTTCATGTCGATGGTGCCTCACCGAGCACCTTCCAGGTGGGCGATCTGATCTCGGCGAACTATCTGTTCGCTCCCTCCACCGAAGGCACGATCGGCGGCGAGATGCAATGGCTCGATCCAAAGGACGTCAGTCTCTTCGTGCGCCGCCAATCGGGACTTCGGGAAGCGAACACGGTCTTTATCGATCCGAATGGAAACGTGATCTACGTCGACTTCGACTCCGCCACGCAGTACGACTTCATGAGTGAAAAGTGGACCCCAGGGCCCTCATTCGCCGGCGGTGCCAGGGCCGTACTGTTTGATCGCGCCAGAGACGCGATCATCGTGCGCGGGAACACGATCGAGCGGCGTGATGGGAATGGCTCCCTCACGCGCAGCGGCTCGATCGCCGCCGTCAACAGAATCACCGCCGCCGATCTCGCTGGCGATCAATGCACGCTGGTCTACACCGTCGCGAATACGGTCGGTGCGTACGACGTCTGCACCTTTCAGCCGCTGCCGACGATCTTCACGTCGAGGCGGTACCAGCTGGCGGTGCGCATTCTGCGAGACGGCAGTCTATTGGCCAGCGACGACCTGAACACGCGCATCATCAATACGTCAGGGACCGTCCTCGCTACGATCACCGGCGGCGCATCGGCACTGGCGCTGTCACCGGATGGTTCCATCGCGTGGCTCTCCGGCAGCGGAATACACAGCTACGATCTGCACTCCGAGATTGCTTCAACGGCCGTGTACTTGTCCCCGTCTAACACGAACGTGAGCGCGTTGGCAGTGTATGGCGGCTGGTCGGCCGCGCGCGGCGCGGCAACGTACCTGCCGCCGGCACGTCATCACGCTGCGCGTCACTGAGTCCTACGCCGTCACCGCTTCTTCCACGTACGGTGTGATGTCGAAGTTGCGTTCATACATCTCGTGGATCTGTTCCATCTCTGCGTCGTTCAACGGCTCGTGCTCCGAGGCGGCGGCGAACTCGGCGATCTGCTGCTCGTTGTAGATGTTCGGCAGCGACGACACGATCGACGGATGCGCGTAGAGCCAGAGCAGGGCGAGCTGGCCAAGCGAGACGCCGCGCTGGTTGCGGAGCGGTTCGAGGCGTTCCACTTTCTGCAGACCTTCCACCATCCACGAGCGCGGACGATGCGAGCGGTGATCGCTCTCGTCGAACTTCGTATCGAGCGTGTACTGACCTTCGAGCATGCCCGACGAGTGCGTGACGCGGATCAGGAACTGCGGCTCCGGATCAACTTTCCACGCACGGAAATTCGGATCGAACGCGGACGACGATGCACACACCTTTTTCCCCGTCTCCCCTTTCATCGCCTCGGCCACTCCGCCGTACGACGGACCTTTTTCGGCGGCGAGGATGAACTCGCGACCCGGATCCTGCTCGAGGACGTTGTAGATCATCTGCGTGACCGGCGCGTGGCGGACGGCGTTCGCGTAAATGCCTTCGTCGCGCCAGCCGATGGCAGGCCCGAGGGACGGGCCGTAGGAGAGGATTTTCCCTTCGCTCTTCAGCGACTCCAGCGTCTCCCAATGCTCGTCTTCCATCAGCGTGACCACGCGTGGGTTGTGCGGCTGGTAGATGGCGACGTGATCGACGCCGAGGCGTTTGAGCGATTGCTCGATGGCGAAGCGGATGAACTTCGGCGACATGTCCTGCGGCAGTTCGCGCTGGCCGCGAGGACGTTCGGGATTGTTGTAGAAGTCGTAGCCGAACTTAGTGCCGACGATGAGCTCCGGATGGTTTTTCAGCAGCGGCGCGAGCATCGTCTCGCCGCGGCCGTTGCCGTACGCATCGGCGGTGTCGATGTAGTTGATGCCGGCATCGATCGCGATTTCGATGAGACGCCGCGCTTCGTCATCCGTGTAGGTTCCCCACCAACCGGTGGTCAGCGTCCAGGTGCCGAAGCCGAGTTCGGAGAGTTGGAGATTCGTGCCGTGGAGCGTGCGATAACGCATAGGCGTAACGATACCAGACGGTGAGGACGTCGGATTCAAGAGAGCGTTGTCATCCTGAGACCGCCGGAGGCGCGTAGCCGAAGGCGGAGACGCCGGAGGACGGCGAAGGATCTCAAGATGCGCGACCTGCGCCGAAGCCCTTTTCAACAAATGTAGCGAAACTTGAGATCCTTCGCCGTCCTGCGCCGTTCCGTCGCTTCGCGACTCCAGGCTCCGGCGGTCTCAGGATGATAAAAGTTCAGTGCGTCGCGGCTCTCGATCGTCCGGTCACGAGCGGCTGTAGTTCGGACGTGGAGTACGCGACGGCACGAAGCGGCCCGCTGCCGTCGGACTCGACTCCGGCGAGGACCATGCGGCCGGCAGCGTCGGCGGAGACGTCGAGATCCTCGGGGCCGCGGCGGAACGTGGTCGCGCCGATCGAGCCGTCTCGACTCACGGCTGTCAGCGTTGCTGTCCCTTGCGACGAACGAGCGACGACATATGAAGTGCCATTCCAAACGACGTCCGCGTTGAAAACGTTGCGGATGGGATAGGTAAATTGAAGGTGCGTGCCGTCGCGATGGACGAGGGCGATTTCCCGTCCGGCAACGAGGTACTCGCTTCCGCTGCCCGCTGCTGCCGAGGGCGCGACGAACGCAGGATCGAGCGGAGTCTCGCTTCCGGTCACCAACGCGCCATCACTCGTCAGGAGCATGGCGTACGGCGTCTGCGTCGTATCCGCGCCATGATCGTCATACACGACGTCCTGTTCGTAGGAGGCAGTGAGCAGCATCGCCGATCCATCACACGCCAGGACTGGTGAAAACCAGAAGCGAATTGTCTGTCCGGGCAGCGATGTGACCGACGGAGTAATCGTTCGCACCGGTCCTGCCACACCGTTGGAGGTCAGCACGGCCGAGTACATCGTCTCGTTCGCGGACCAAACGATGACGTAACCATTAGGAGTTGCAACCGCCGCAGCGTTCGCGACAGCCGCGGAACTGCGGAAAGGCGAGGCGTCAGAGATCGGCGTATCGCCGAGGATGGTGCCGTTGGGGGAAAGTCGCCTCGCGATCACAGTCGACGAAAGCGATGAACGCAACAGGACGAGATAATCGAGCCCATTGCTGACGAGCGACTTGTGAACAACTTCGCCGTCCCCTTCGAAAATGGGACCGCTTCGATGACCAGCGGCGTCGACCGTGGACCAATGCCAGCGCGATCCGCGCGTCCCGTTCGTATCTTTCCAGACTGCCAGGAAGCCGGTGCCGTTCGATGCAATCTGCGTATCCGCCTGAATACTGGGCGTCGTCGAAACGACCTCCGGCCCGACTGGCGTGAGGCTCGTGAAGGCGAACGTCTGCACCTGCCGCTCGGCCGTCGTTGGCGACGTTGCCGCGAAAACGAGACCGGCACCTTCCGCGAACGCCGGCAGTTCCGTCCTCGGCAGCGTCTCGATGACGGTTGTGACGGGCGCGATGGGAGTTCCCGAGTCGTCGAGCTCTGTCGCCTCGACGCGCGTCTCTCCGGCGTTTTTCGCGCCAGCGAAGAAAAGCCAGAGATGAGATCCCGATTGCTCGATGCTGACGCGCCCGAGGTCCAGCAGTGTCATCGTGATCGCGTTCGGAGCCGACACGGTGCCGTCCGGCGCGAGGCTCAACGTCTGGATGCGGCGGTCACTGTTCGCGAGAACGACGAGAACCGATCCGGAGTCGAGCTCGCGCACCGCGACGACGAACCAGCATCCGACGAGCGTTTTGCACGCGTCGCTCATGAGAACCCATTGCTGCTGGAGCTGGCCGTCGGTGGAGTAGCGCGTCAATTTCAAATCGGACACACCGGTAACTGCCAGGAACGAGTTGCGGCCGGCGGCGGCGAAACCGGGTACCGATAAATCCCGAATCGGCCGCCCATCGAAGTCGACGATCGTCGAAGCGTTGTAGCGGGAGAAAACGATCCGATCCGCCGTCGCGTAGGCGCGGGTCAGTCCGGGAGGTCCGATCGTTGTCTGGCCGGTCACCTTGCCGTTGCTGTCGATCTGACAAAGCTGCGAGCTGCGGTTGGCGTCATCCCACACCAGGACGAAGCCCTCGCCGCGCGGAAAGAGATTCAAGTACTGCGCATTGGTCAGCGGGACGATCGGAAAGGATGGTCCGAGAGGTTTTCCGGTGGCGTCGCTGAAGGCACCCCAGATGCCGGTCGTAGGCATGAAGAGCTGCCGCCAGACGGTGAGAAACTTTCCTCCCGCATAGGCAGACGACACGAACGAGACGTTGCCCGCGGTCGGGCCGAGGGTTCTGGGTTCGAGTTCCGAGGCGGCAGCGGAGAAGGCGAAGAGGACGAGGAAGATCGCGAGGAAATGACGGGGCATAGAGCCGCGATCATACCAGCTCGACGATGGTTATCTGTAGAAACAGGGACGAGGGAAGAGGGAGGAGGGCAAGCTACGATTGGACTCCCCTCGTCGCTGCCTTTCACCCTGTTTTCAGTGACCTCGTACCGCCCGTCCCCTCGGCAGCGGCGGGACGATGAAACCATCGAACATTGGCGCGCCGCTGTTGGAGCGAACCGTAACCGGGTAGAAGCCGGGTCGGAGTCCGCCGATCTGCACGATGCCGCGCGCGCACGGAACATGTCCCGGAAAGGCCGGATCGGCAATGAACGCGGATTGGTCGATCGTGATCTGGCTTCCCTCAATCGCGACCTCCGGCGTCTGCAGAAATCCTCGGAACGTTGCGGAGTAGAGGATCGAAACCGGCTGACCCATGGCCGGCGTCTGCGGCTGAATGCTGATGCCGGCGACGCACGGCGCAGCCTCGGGGACCGTGAAGACGAATGTGAAGCTCGCGATGAGTGAATATCCGGGGTCCAGCCGGTACTCCCACGTAACGATGTATGGACCGGGCGACAGATCTCCGAGCGAAACCGACTGATTGTTGCAAACGGGAGACGCTGAGAAATCCGGCGCAAGCTGAACCACTGTGAGCGCCTTTCCATCAGTCGTCACGAAAGGCGTGGAGAGGGGATAGGACGTGGTGTTCTTGAAGGAAAGGCGAACGGGATTGGAGACGACGAGACTGAAGATCGGCGGATCCTGAAAGCCGGCGGAACACCGTCCCGTCTGCGCGGCCGCGGACACGGAAAGAAACATCGTCGCGGCGAGAAGCGCTCGCATCATCTTCGCCTCCAAAGCAAAAGGGTCTTCAGGCACCGGCCTGAAGACCCTCAGCTGTGAACGCGAATTCTACTACTTCCCTGCGAACTGCGGCTTGCGCTTCTGGTTGTACGCGGCCAGACCTTCCTTCGCGTCGTCGCTCTGGAAAAGCTGCTGCTGCAGCTCGCGCTCGATGGCCAGCGCGGACTCGAACGGAATCTCCCATCCGCTCTGCACCGACCGCTTGATGCGGCCCACGGCGCGCGCGGCCTTGTTCGGCGGGCAGAAGCTCCACGCGTACTCCATGACGCGGTCCCACCACTTCTTGCCGTCCTGCTCGGCCGGCCAGACGTAGTTGACGACGCCGAGGCGGAGCGCTTCTTCGAAGTCGAAAAGGCCGCCCTCCACCATCAGCTCGATCGACTTGGTCTTGCCGACCAGCCGCGACAGCCGCTGCGTTCCGCCGGTGCCCGGGAGCACGCCGAGCGTCACCTCCGGCAGTCCGACTTTGCCGGCGCCCTCGAGGGCGATGCGGATGTCTGCAGCCATCGCGATCTCGAGTCCGCCGCCGACCGTGTGTCCGTTCAGCGCGGCGATGACCAGCTTCGGCGTCTGCTCGAGTCGGTTCAAGGTTTCGTTCGCGTGCAGGCAAAAGTAGTACTTGAACTGCGGCGTGACCTCGGAAAGCATCTTGATGTTCGCGCCGGCGGAGAAGAACTTGTCGCCGGAGCCGCGGAGCACGATGACGTAGACGTCGTCGTCCATACGCGCATTCAGGATGCACGTATCGAGCTCCTTGTTCATTTCATAGGTGTAGGTGTTGGCCGGGGGGTCGTTCAGCTCGAGAATTGCGACGCCTTTTTCCACCCGGTAGTCGATGAGATTTCCAGCCATGTTGTCTCCTGTTCGGTAAATGCGGCGCGCATTGTATGTGATGGGGAGAGTGCGAGGAGTGAGGCGTGGCGAACTCGGCGGGGCGGTTTGCCGAACATCCCGAATCGACTCGGGCCTTACTTCGCAGCGACCTTCTTTTTTCGCTTCGACTCCTCGGGCAGAGCCGCGATCACCGACCGCAGCAGCTGATTCACCGACTCCGAATTGTCGAAAACGGAAGCGACATCGGGATCCAGAACAACCGCGACCGAACCGTACTTGATCTGCGCGGCAAACCGGTTCGGCTTCGACTTCGAATAGTCGAGGTGGTACTCCGTGCGCATGCCATCTGACGTTCTTTTAGGAGAGGCTTTCTTCATAGTTTGCTCGTTCGAATGACGTTGTTTTTCGGGCGCTGATGATTCGAACGTGGTCAGAATACTCCACGAAAACAACGAGGAGTAACCGGTCCACGGCAGAGTGGCCCACGATGATCTCTCTCGGCTCAGTTGCGGAGTGATCCGGGTCGTCGTACGTTCGCGCCAAGTCATTGAAAAAGACCGTTTCGGCCTCCGCGAAGGTCACGCGGTGCTTGCGCCAGTTCTCAAGCGCCTTCCGTTGATCGTACCGGAACGGTTTCACGGTGTGAGTCTATCCTCGCGGTCACGCGAAGGATTTTGTCCCCCTCCCCGCTCTAACACGGTGAATGGCTGAATTCGTGACTGAGCATCCCGATCGCTTTCTGGTCGCTCGCATGATGCGAGGCGACGAGGTTGCGTTCGGAGAGTTTTTCGAATCGCACTTCCCGGCGCTGTTCCGGTTTGCGATGCCGCGCGTGGCGAATGATGCGCAGGTTGCCGAGGACGTCGTACAGGCGGCGCTTTGCCGGGCGGTGCGGAAGCTGTCGTCGTATCGCGGGGAGGCGGCGTTGCTGACGTGGTTGTGCACGTTCTGCCGTCACGAGATCAGCGCGTATTTCGAGAAGGTCAGCCGGGTGCCGCCGATGGTCGAGTTGCTCGATGACATCCCCGAGGTGCGTGCGGCGCTGGAGTCGTTACGTCCGGCGGAGCGGCCGGAGGCGGCGTTGGCGAGGAACGAGACCAGCCGGCTCGTGCAGATCGTGCTCGACCGGCTGCCGGGACATTACGGCGACGCGCTGGAGTGGAAGTACATCGACGGGCTGTCGGTCGCGGAAATCGCGGAGCGGCTGAACATCGGCGCGAAGGCGGCGGAGTCGATGCTGACGCGGGCGCGCGTTGCGTTCCGCGACGCGTTTACGGCGGCGTACGGCGGAACGTGGCGCGAGGCGGAGGTTTGATGATGGACGACACAGGAAACACGAATTCCGACGACGCGATCGCCGCACTCGTGCGGTTGGCCGGGCGGAGACCGCCGGTCCCGCAGGATGCGGCGCGGCGCGTGCGCGAAGCGGTGCACGACGAATGGATGGAGACGATCAGCCGGCGGCGGCGTACGCGCTGGATCGGATCGGCGGCGGTCGTCGCCGCGGCGGCTGTGACGTTTGTCATCCTGCAGCTGACGATTCCGTCGCCGCCGCCCGCTGCGCCGCAACGAATCGTCGTTGCAAGCGGGCAGACCAATGGTGCGGTGATCTACGCGAACGTTGTCTACGACGTCGCGAACGGCAATACCGCATCGCTGGCGTGGGGAAACGCGATTCTGCGGCTTGACAGCGGGACGCGTGTTCGCATCGCGTCGCCTACCGAGCTCACGCTCGATCGCGGCGCTGTCTACGTCGATTCGCATCACTCCGGAGTGGTGATTCACACGCCGCTGGGAGACGTTCGCGACATCGGAACGCAATTCGAAGTCCGTGTTGAGCCGGACCGGATGCGCGTGCGCGTTCGCGAAGGGCGCGTCGACCTGCAGCATGGCGGCGCGACGCATTCCGCCGAGGCTGGCATGGAGTTGGATGCCGATGCGCAGGGCGGAGTGACGCCACACAGCATCGCGCGGAACGGCGCGGAGTGGGATTGGGTCGTTCGCGCGGCGCCTCCGATCCATCTCGACGGCCGCACGCTGTCCGAGGTCGTAGCGAGCGTGACGCGCGATGAGGGCCTGAAACCGGTGTGGTCGGATTCGACTGCGCAAAACGCGGCAACGATGCGGCTGCATGGCGACATCCCGCTGACACCTGAGGAGGCGCTCGACACGGCGCTCGTTGCCTCGGGGCTCACCGCCCGGACCGACGGCGATCGGCTGATCATCAAGAGGAAAAAGTGATGCGCCGCAACATGTTTCTCAGCGCGCTGAGGTGGAGGATATCGATGGTCCGAACCCTCACGGCAATTCTGGTGTTGAGTTGCGCGATGCAGGTTGTCGCGCAGACCAGCGACGACGAGGCACCCAGGCTCCTGCTATTCGGCGGGCTTTCGGAAAACCATAACTTCGTTCCGCCCCGCGGTTCGCTGCTGGTCATGGATCGGAAAGTCTCGCCATTCCTCAGTCTCGGCAGCGGGCCCGGCTTCGAGTTCTCGGTCACCCGGCGGAAGAGCCGGCACCTCGCCTACACAGCGGATTTCTCCGGCTACTTCGAACGCTTCGCCGGTGACGCAACCTACTGCCAGCCCACGTCCTGCGGCACGGGACTGCGCTACGAAGACAAGGTTCAATCGTTCTATCTCGTTGCCGGCCCTGAGTACCGCGGATCGGAGCGGCGACGGATGACCCCATTCGTCCATGGCCTCGCGGGAGCAGTGTTCAGCAGTTCGAAGTTCACCATGGCGGGGTCGAACGTGCGGTACTTCGACGTACTGAGCACCACCGGTCTGGCCCTCCTTTCGACAACACCGTTTCAAAAGACCTCCACCATCCACTACGCTGATTCGCATAGCGACACTGGCTTAACCCTGTCCCTCGGCGCCGGACTGGACGTACGGATGAGCGAGGCGCTCAGCGGCCGCATCCTCATCGACTACGACCCCACATTCCTCACGCGGCCCGACATCCGGAACCCGCGGTTCGTGGAGGCCACCGGATCCACAAACATCCAGGGTCACACGCGCATCTCACTCGGCATCGTGTGGCACCTCCACTGACAGGTGATCCAGCCATGAGCGAATACACGACAACTGTCAAGCGGGATGGCGACTGGCGGATCGTTTTGGCCGTGCTGTGTCTGTTCGCGATTTCGGCGGCAACGGCATCGGCGCAGGCGATATCCCTCCGCGGCCGGAGCCTGGCCGAGGCGCTGCACATTCTCGAAGGTCGCGGCCTGCGAATTATCTACAGCACCGACGTCGTGCGGCCGGAGATGATCGTCGGGATCGAGCCGCGGTCGACGGAGCCGCGGAAACTGCTCGACGAACTTCTGCGCGAACATCATCTGCACGCAACGAAAGGCCCACGCGGAAGCATCGTGATCGTGCGTGACGCGGAAAAGGCTGTCCCGCCGAAGGCGAAGCCGGCGCAGATGCCCGTTGCGCTCGAGTCGATCGTGGTCACGCCGAGCCGATTCACGATCTTCACTTCGGAACCCGAGGGTCACCAATTTCTCTCCCGGGACGAAGTGCGCACCGTTCCGCACCTCGGCGACGACGTGTATCGCGCGTTCGATCGCCTGCCGGGCATCACCGGTCTCGATCTCAGCGCACGCTTCAACATTCGCGGCGGGCAGGAAGACGAAACGCAGGTGCTGATTGACGGCGCGGAGATCTACGACCCGTTTCACGTCCGCGATCTCTACCGCGCCTTCAGCAGCATCGACGCCGAGGCCATCGGCGCGGTGGATGTGCTCACCGGCGGATTTCCGCTGCAATACGGCGGGCGGATGAGCGGCGTCATCGACATCTCGTCGCTCAAACCGTCGGCGCGACATCACACCGAACTGGGCATCGGCATTCTCAACCAGCGCATCCTCACGAACGGGACTTTCGGAAAATCCGAGTATCTGCTGTCATTTCGACGCGGCTATTTGCACGAGCTTCTCAAGCTGATCGACAGCAGCAACTCCGGGATCAATCCCAGCTACTACGACCTCCTCGGCAAGGTGGAGACGACGCTGAACGACCGCACGGTGGTCTCTGCCGACGTCTTCGTCTCCGGCGACGCGCTGAAAATCCGCGAGGACGGCGGCCAGGCGCATGGAAGCTACAGCGACCGTTACGCGTGGGTGAATCTGCGCAACGCGCTCTCGCCCAAGCTGTTCGCGCAGACGGTTGGCTCCGCCGGCCGCATCGCCACGCATCGCGTAGGCAGTTACGGCTCGTTCGACTCGGAAGACGAAGGCGTGGTCAACGATGATCATGCCTTCGATTTCCTCGCGCTTAGAAACGATTCGTCGTGGGATGTATCGGACCGGAACGTGATCAAGGCCGGCGTGTCGGTGAAGAGACTGCGTGCCCGCTACGACTACACCGGCCATTCGATCATTCGCATTTCGCTGCTTCACGTGAATGAAGGGATTCAGACGATCGACCGCGACGCCAGTGTGCGGGCGAACGGAAATGACGTCGCTGCCTACGCCTCCGACCGCATCGCGGTGACTCCGCAGCTGGTCGTCGAAGCGGGAGCACGCGTCGATGCGCAGAGCTACGCGCCGGACGGGACCCACGTAGCTCCGCGGATCAACGCTGCCTACGCGCTCGGCGCGCACGCGACGCTGCGCGCGTCGTGGGGGCGTTTCTATCAGGCGCAGGGGATCAACGAGTTGCAGGTGGAAGATGGCGTGACGACCTTTTTGCGGGCGGAACGAGCCGATCATCGCGTGCTGGGAGCGGACTACGACTTCGGCGGCGGCTACAGCGCGCGTGCCGAGCTGTATGACAAGCGTTTCACGCAACTGCGGCCGAGGTTCGAGAACATTTTCGACAGGGTCGTGATCTACCCGGAGTTGCACGGTGACCGGCTGCGCCTCGATGCAATCAGCGGAGAGGCGCGCGGCGGCGAGCTGTTGTTTCGAAAAACGGGCACGACGGTCGGCGGCTGGATCAGCTACGCCCGCGCCTCGGCGCACGACGTTCTCGAAGGAGCGCCTGGAATCGCGGGCGTCTCGCCCGTTGTCGTGCCTCGCGGCTGGGATCAGCGCCACACCGCGACGTTCAATCTCAACTATCGCCTTGGCGCTCATTGGAACTTCGACATGGCCGGCGTCTATCACAGCGGCTGGCCGACGACGCCGGTAAACGGCATCGTGGTCAACAACGTATTTCATACCGAACTGGCGGCATACAACAGCGGTCGTCTGCCGGCGTACCGGCGCGTCGACCTGCGCGCCAGCCACAACATCGACACGTCGCTAGGCGGTCTGAGTTTTTTCGTCGAGCTGTTCAACGTCTTCGGTATCCGGAACGTGTCCGGTGTCGACGGCTACTCGTTCAACTTCGACGGACACGGCGTCATCGTCGGACACCGGCACAACGAGGTCATCCTCGGCGTGGTGCCGTCGTTCGGAATCACGTATTCGTTTTGAAGCAGGGTGTCGGGGGTCGGGAGTCGGAGAGGCCGAGCGAAACCACCCCGACACCCGACACCCGACACCCGACACCCAAGGAGCCTCACATGCGCAAAAAAGCGATCCTTCTTCTCCCGCTGCTCGTCCTCACGCTGATTGGCGCGCGGCGGCGTGCGGCCATTCCGCCGGACGGGCCGACGTTCAATCGCGAGGTGGTGCGCATCCTCCAGCAGAACTGCCAGTCGTGTCATCACCCGGACGACATCGCGCCGTTTTCGCTGATGACGTATGCCGACGCCGTGCAATACGCGGACGCCATGAAGTACATGACGCAGATGGGAAAGATGCCGCCGTGGAAGGCCGACGCCGGCTGCGGCGATTTCGTGGGAACGCGCGCCATGACGCAGAGCGATATCGATACGATCGCGCACTGGGTCGATGGCGGGACGCCTGAAGGAAAAGCTGCCGATCTGCCGGCGCCGCGTGTCTTCGACGGCGGCTGGCCGGGCGGCAAGCCGGACGTGGTCCTGGCGATGCCTAAGGCGTTCACGCCGCCGGCCGACGTGGACGAGTACCGCTGCTTCTCGATCCCCGGCGATTCCACAAGAGAGATGCAGGTGACGATGGTCGACTTTCGTCCCGGCGACCGCGGCACGGTGCACCACATCGTTCCCTATCTCGACACCACCGGCGCGAGCGCGAAACTCGACAAGAACGGCGACGGCTATCGATGTTTCGGTGGTCCCGGCCTCGACACGGCCACGCCTCTCGGCGCCTGGTCGCCCGGCGCGCGTCCGACGCCGCTGCCCGAGGGAACGGCGGTGCGGATTCCGAAAGGGGCGCGCGTCGTGATGCAGGTTCACTATCACCCGCACTTCGGCCGCGTCGCTCCCGACCAAACGCAGATTGGTCTGTATCTCACGGCCGCGCCGGTGAAGAAACAGTTGCACTACGACTTCATCATCAACGACCAATTCGTCATCCGCGCCGGCGATCACGATTCAAAAGTGGATGCGTACGGCGCCGCAGACACGGATGTCGACGTCGTCTCCGTCTACCCGCACATGCACCTCCTCGGCACAAAAACCAAAGTCGAAGCCAAGCTGGCCGACGGGACGACGGTCTGCATGATCGACGTGCCGCAATATGACTTCAACTGGCAGGGGCAATACGTCTACAAGACGCCGCTCCACATCGCCGTCGGCGGCGTCCTTCACGTCGAGTCGCACTTCGACAATTCGACCGCCAACTTGCACAACCCGAGCTCGCCGCCAAAGGACGTGCGCTGGGGCGAACAGACCACCGACGAGATGTGCTTGGCGCTAATCGGGTACACGACGGCGGACGGAAGGTGAGAGCTGTCATCCTGAGCCGCCGGAGCCACGCAGCGCGAAGCGCGAAGTGGCGCAGGACGGCGAAGGATCTCAAGATGCGCGAGCTGCGCTGAAACCCGGTTTCAGCAAAGGCCGCGTAACTTGAGATCCTTCGCCGCGCTTCGCCAGCCTCAGGATGACAGCGACAGGTTAATATTCGCGCGTGGCTATCCCTCCCGAAGTTCGTGCTGACGCGGAAACCGCGCTCAAGGAGTTCTGCGCGCAGAGCTCGTCCGCGGATGTTGCCGAATCATCGCGGCTCGAATTCGAGATCGCTGAGAACCATGTCGTGCTGATCGAACGGCGTCCATCGTTCCTCAACCATCTCGAATGGACCTCGGTGCCGAAAGCGAAGTTCCGCTACTCGCCGGCGAAATCGGTCTGGTCGCTCTACTGGCCCGACACGAACCAGCGCTGGCATCGCCTGTCGAGCGCGAAGACGGACAAGGACATCCGCGTGCTGCTCAAGGCGGTGGCAACGGATACGTCCGGCGTGTTCTGGGTCTAATCACTTCGCGGCCTGCATGAACGCGCACGAATCGATCGATTGAAGATCGAGCTGCAGCGAGGCCATGCTCTGGATGATCTCGATGCGGAACGGGATGCGCCGCGCGTCGTCGGAGAGCCAGATCTTCATTCCGCCGGGCCACTTCTTGCCGCCGGGGCCGTCGACGATTTCGAATCCGCTGGCTCCGACCTGCTGGCCGCCGATGGTGAACGCCCCGCGGTTCGCCGGCCGCACGATGACCGGATACGACTTGCCATCCGAGTAGATCTGCGTCGCCACCGGGCCGCGAATCGTGGCTGCGTTCGCGCGCAGGTAGTAGATCGCGCTGACGACGTCGTGGAACGCGCCGGCCGGAATGTGGTCGACCTTGTCCCACTGCTTCTCCGGCGTCTCTTTGTGCATGCGCGCCACGCCGGCGTTGTAATCGAACAGCGTCCGTTCCTTGCGCGATTTGTCCTTCCACGAATACGCGTGATACGTCATCAGCGTGCGCTGCCCCGACGCTTCGATCTGCGTTTCATACGCGTAGAAACCGCTCTTGCCCGCGGGCGCGGTGATGAGCAGCGAGCTATCGATAGCAGCGCGGCCCGCGGCGGGATAGGTCGTCTTCAACTCACCGATGCCGGAGGTGGGAAACATAATGCCGGCGATCCACGAAAGTCCGCCGCGCAGCTTCCACGAGTATTTGAACGACTCGACGTTCGCCGGGCCGCGGCAGTTCAGCTCGACCGCGCCCGCGGTTGGAATCGCGCAGGCGATGACGAGCGCGAGAATCGCGTAACGGGTCGGCTTCATGAACGCGAGGTGAAACGAGTGCGGCGTTGACTTTAGTCCGGCGCCTGCACTGTATTACGTTCGATCGTGCTCAGCCGTTCCTCGACTTCGACGATGACGTAGTCAGGCGTTGATGATCCCGCGGTCACGCCGACGGTGCGCACGCCCGCGAACCACGACGGATCGAGATCGTCCGCGCCCTGCACGAGGTACGACGGCTTGGCTTCCCGGCAGATCTCCCACAGATGTTTGGTATTCGCACTCTTCTTGCCACCGATGACGACGATGGCATCGACCTCGGGGTCATGCGCGAGCACACGTGCCGCGTCCTGATTCTCTTTCGTGGCGTAGCAGATTGTGTCGCCGCGCTCGACGGAGTTCGCCCTTCGCTCGATTGCGTTGACGACGTCCTCGAACTCCTCGGCATTCAACGTGGTCTGGTAGAAAACTTTCAGCTTCGGATACCGCGACCAGTCGATGGCGTCCGCTCCCTCGACGGTGGTGACGATGTGAAACGTGCTTGGATCCAGATCGTGCGTGTACCCGATGACCTCGCGATGCTTCGGATCGCCGATGAAGATGAGGTGATAGCCCTCGCTCAGCGCTTTCGCGCCTTCGCGATGGATGTCGTAAACGAACTTGCACGTCGTATCGAGCACCTGCAACCCTGCCGACTTGGCCTGCGTGTGAAACGACGGCGGGACGCCATGTGCGGAGAAAACGATGGTCGGCTCCTGCACGGCGTCGATCTCATCGATGGTCCGGACACCGAGCCGCTCCATCTCTTCCACGACGCGCTCGTTATGGACGACCTGCCCAAGGATGGCGCCGCGTCCGCCGCCAGCCGCGAATCGCTTCACCTTCAGATCCGCAATCCGGACGCCGGAACAGAACCCATACTTCGCCGCACGCTTGACGTTCATATCGGAGCAGGGAACGCGAGGGAGGGGCGGGACATTCTGGTGAGCGGACGTTGACAGCGTGAAGGTAAGACGTTATCTTACCGGCCATGAAAACGACGATGTCATCGAAAGGGCAGATCGTGCTGCCGGCGGCGATTCGCGAGCAGGATCACCTCGAGGCCGGCGACGAGTTTGCCGTCGAACGGCTCGAAGAGGGCGAGTACAAGCTCGTGCGGAACCGGCCGACGCCGAACAAAGGTCTGGTCGATTGGCTGCTTGCCTGCCCCGAGAAAGACTTCTTCGTCCCGATTCAGTCCGAGTCGACGGACACGTTGTGAGATATCTAGTCGACGCGAACGTTCTGAGCGAGCCGACAAAGTCAACGCCAGACAAAGGCGTCGTTCGCTGGCTGAGGCACTTCCAACGAGAGATTGCAGTCGATCCGGTCATCCTCGGCGAAATCCGTTTTGGAATCCTTCTAATGCCCCGAGGGAAGCGCCGGGCAGGGCTCGATGAATGGTTCCACGGCGTCGTTGAGCACATTTTCTGCTTGCCTTGGGACGCCGACACCGCGCTTCGTTGGGCGGAGCTACTCGCGGCACTTCGCGCGTCCGATACCGCTATGCCGATCAAAGATAGTTTGATCGCGGCCACAGCGCTTGCTCACGGATTGATCGTTGTCACGCGCAACGCTGCGGATTTCGAAAAGGCAGGCGTTGAGATCGTCAATCCGTTTGATGGTGATCGGCCGGCCTGACTTACTCCGCCGCGCGAATCCAGCAGGTCACGACCGTCCCCCCACCCTCCCTCGCTTGCAGGCGCATGCGGCCGCCGTGGGCTTCGATGATTTCGTTGGCTAGGGCGAGGCCGACGCCGGAGCCGCCGGGTTTGGTGGAGTAGAACGGCAGGAGGGCTTGGCGCATGACGTCTTCGCTCATGCCGCGGCCGCGGTCGAGGATGCGGATGACGACGTCGGTGCCGTCGGTCTGGATGCTGATGACGATCTCGTTTGGATCGCTACCCGATTCGTGGGCGTTCTTGACCAGGTTGATGAGCGCCTGTTGCAGTTGCGCGCTGTCGATGTTGCTGTGCAGCGCCGGCGTTCCTTCGACGCGGAACGGGTAGAGCGTCTGCACGTCGTCCAGCACGTCGCTCCACGCGGTGCGTTGCTTGCGCGGTTCGGGCAATCGCGCGAATTCGGCGTAGGCATCGAGGAAGTTGCGGAGGAAGGTCAGGCGCTCTTCGATCAGGCCGTAGATTTCGTCGAGGCGATGGCGATGCTCGGGCATCTCCTGCGCGCGGCGCGCGGAATGAAAGAGAGAGCTGATCGGCGCGAGAGTGTTGTTGATTTCGTGATTGATGACGCGGATTGCTTTTTTCCAGACGCTGACTTCCTGGCGCCGCAACTCGGGCGTGAGTCGTTCGAGCAATACGAGCCGATGCCGCTGCGTGTTGAGGTGGAAGATGCGCTGGCTGACGTGAAACGTTTCGTCGTCGATGCTGAAGATGGAGTCGCCCGCGCCAGCAAGCGATTCGCGCAGCGGAGCGGCGAGGTTCATCTCGTTCAACAGACGATCGTTCAGACGCGCGCCGCCGGTGAGCAACTCGCGCGCGACGCTGTTCGAGTAGATGACGCGATCCGCGGCATTGAGCAGAACGACGGCGACCGGGGTCCGCTGCAGCATCGTGTCGAGGAGAATTTCTTTTTCATGCAGGCCGCGGCGATCGTTGCGGACGGCGTCCGCGATCTCGTTGTACAGCGACTTGAGCTCGGTCACTTCGCGATCTCCTCGGGCGGCGAGCCGCAGGCCGAAGTCGCCGTCGCGGAAGGCGCGCAAGGCGTTGCCGAGGACGGCGTGCAGGTCGCTGATGCGCGAGACGATGACGCGCGAGCTCCAGACGACGGCGGCAATCGTGATGAACGCGGCGATGCCGAGCGCGATCGGCAGCGGCAAGGCGCCAACGCTGGCCACGCGCGCGGCGACGAAGGTGGAGGCTACCGCGACCGCGGCGGCGAATCCGATGGCGAGATGGATGCGGCTGGCGAGTCTCAGCCTACTTGGGTCTCCTCTCGAGCACGATACCGAGCTTCTCCATCCGACGATAGAGCGCTTGCCGGCTCAGCCCGAGCGCCTCGGACGCGCGCGAGACGCTGCCGCTGGCGTTCAACAGCGCCGTTTCGATCTGCACGCGTTCGAGCGGGATTTCCTCCGCGCGAGCCTCCCCTGCTGTTCCGAAGCCGAGGTCGGAGGGGGTGATTGCGTCGCCGGATGCGAGCGCCATCGCGCGTTGCACGCGGTTCTGCAGCTCGCGAACGTTTCCCGGCCAGTCGTGCGCGAGCAGCGCGGATTTCGAAGCGTCGTCGAGCGAATGACGGTCGAGAAACGATGCGGCGAGCGGCAGCACATCCTCGCGGCGTTCGCGCAGCGGCGGGACCGCGATCTCGACGACGGCGATGCGGAAGTAGAGATCCTGCCGGAAGGTGCCGCGAGCGATGGCTTGCTGCAGGTCGGTGTTCGTGGCGGTCAGCACGCGGACGTCGACGCGGCGCGTTTCGCTGGAGCCGAGGCGTTCGAATTCGCCGCTTTGCAGGACGCGCAGGAGTTTCATCTGACCGGCGGCGGAGAGATCGCCGATTTCGTCGAGGAAGAGCGTGCCGCCGTTTGCGGCTTCGAAGCGGCCGATGCGAAGTCGCGTCGAGCCGGTGTACGCGCCGGCCTCGGCGCCGAAAAGTTCGCTCTCGACCAGATCGTCGGGAATCGCGCCGGCGTTCACTTTCACGAGCGGCTTGTCGCGGCGCTTGGAACCGGCGTGGATGATCTCGGCGATCTTTTCCTTCCCTGCCCCGTTCGGACCGGTGATGAGCACGGGAACGTCGGACGGCGCGATCTGCACCGCGAGCGAGACGACGCGATGCATTGACTCGCTTTCGTAGACCGTGCCGCGGAGATCGTGCTTTCGCGCGAGCTCCTTGCGCGATTGAACGCGTTCGCGGCGTTCGCGCGCTTCGTCGTCGCGCAGCTCGCGCGCACGCAAGAGCGCGCGAACCGTGGCGACGAGTTTGGCGTCGTCCCACGGCTTGGCCATGTAATCGACAGCGCCTTCTTTGACGAGCTGCACGGCGGTCTGGAGCGACGTCCATGCGGTCATCAGCAGGATCGGCAGTTCCGGATCGATTGCGCGCATGCGGCGGAAGAGAGCGATGCCTTCGTCGCCGCCAGTCGTGCCTGGCGTGAAATTCATGTCCTGCAGGACGACGCCGGCTTCGCCGCGCTCGACCATGCGCAGAGCTGCATCGGGATTCTCAGCAACGGCCGAGCGGACATCGTGCAGATCGAAGAGGACCCGCAGGGCGCTGGCGACGCCCGGCTGATCCTCGACGATGAGCACGTTCGGCATGAATGGTCAGACGCTTCGTGTAGCGATCGACGGCGGCACCAGCGTAGCGCGCATCGCCGCGGGAATGGTGGACGCCAGTCCGTTGATCCAGAGCAACAACATACCTCCGGCCACGAGCTCCCACTGCATCTTGACGTCGGAGAGCTTGCTGACCAGCAGCACGTTCAGCCCGTACGCGCCGATGACGCCGAGGATGAGGCCGGCCGTCGTGACCAGCCAGTTCTCGAGGAGGAAGTGTTTCAGGATGTCGGCGCGCGTGGCGCCGAGGGCGCGGCGCGTACCGATCTGCTTCGTGCGCTCGGCGACCGCGAGCGAACTGATGCCCATGATGCCCAGCGCCGTGATGAAGACGAGGATGATGATGATCGCGGTCATGGCCCCGATCACCAGTTTGCCGCCCGAAAAGTACTGATCCTTCAAATCGGAGATCTTGACGATGCGAAAGACGCGGCCGGGGTTGACCGACAGAAGCCGCGGCTCGAGTTGCGAGACCACCGACTTCATCGCGCCCGGCTCGGTGCGGACGAGAAAGACCGCGCCGGTCGTGTCGTAGGCGCGGCCGGGCGTGAAGAGCACGAACTCGCCGATGTTCCACGCGTACGGATTGTAGAAGTCGTCGATGATGCCGATGACGGTGCGCGGCGTGGCGCCTTCACCGTTAGTGATGACGCGTCCGATCGGGTTGGCGTTCCCCCACAGTTTCTTTGCCAGCGCACGGCTGATGATCGTCACGCGCGTCGGCGTGTTGGAGTCGACCGGCGTGTCGGTCTCGACGAACGCGCGCCCTTGCGTCACCTTCACGCCGAGGGTCTGGAAGATCTCGCCGCGCGCGGCGTAGAGCTGCGCCTGGAACTTGCCGTTGAAATGATCCGTCTTCCACACGCCGGAGCTGCCGCCTCCTTGCCACGGCAGGAAGTACGTCGTGGCCACGGCTTTGACGCCGGGGATGGAGTGGATGGCGCGCATGTCTTTCTGCACCAGCGCCTCGACGTACGGCTGCTCCTTGAACTCCGGCGCGAACGGCTGATACGCGATCGACACGAGGTTGTCGTCGTCGAAGCCCGACGCCTGCAGCATCTTCTTCCGCTCGTCGAGAATCATGTTCACGGCGTTGGTGACGATGGCGAGCGTGATGGCGATCTCGAGGATGATGAAGGCGAAGCGCATACGGTTGTGGCGCATCGCGCGAATGATGGGACCGAACGGCATGGCGTCCTCCTCTTACTGCACTTTGAGCTGCATGGCCGGCGGGATCGAGCAGACGCGCCAGGCCGGATAGATGCCGGCAAGAAGACCGGCCACGAGCGACAGGAAAATCGACACGGCGATCATCTCGGCGTCGAGGTGCACGACGTCGCCGTTCGGGATCACTTTGGCGATCATTTTCAGCAGGCCGACGGAGATGGCCAGTCCGATCAGGCCGCCGGCGATGCCGACCACTTCGCACTCGACGATGTGCTGCCAGAACACCTGCAGCCGGCTGGCGCCAAGCGCGCGGCGGACGGAGATCTCCGGAATGCGCGCGATGAATTTGCCGAGCAGTAGACCGATGAGGTTCAGCGAGCACACGATGAGGAAGAGCACCGACACGATCGCCAGCGATCGAATCTGCGGCGGCACGATCCCCAGCTCTTTCGTCAGCTCGGGCATGGAGGTGACTTCTGTGTGCAGCGGCCGGCTGAAGCGGCCATGTTTCTTCTGATCGATGACGTAGTTGTTCACGTACTCGCGAAACGCCTGCTGCTTCTCCGGCGTCGGGAGTTCGACCCAATACTCCAGCCAGCACGTATCCGAATTCAGGAACGCCTGGAAGCCGTTGCCGTCGTTGCCTTTCCAGCCGTCGCTGTTGCCGAAGGTCTGGATCTCCAGGATCGGCGTGAAGTTGAACGGCATGTAGATCGGCTCGACTTTCGGACCGAGACCTTGCGTCGGGTCGTAGAAGCGCAGCGGCGGATTCCATGGCGCGAGGACGCCGACGACTTTGTAGTTGCGGTCCTCCAGCCGGACTGTCCGTCCAACGCTGTTCGCGCCGCCGAACAGTTTCTGGTTGGTGTTCTGGTCGATGACGATGACCTGTTCCGGCTTCGCGTCCGCGGTCTTGTCCCAACCTCCGCCGTACTGGAACGGCACATTGAACATCGTAAAAAAGTCTGCAAACACGAGCCTGACATCCTCGGCATATGGTCTTCCGATTTTCGGATCGGGATGCACGAAGAAGCGCGTGCGGAACGTCCCGGTCTGCCGCGTCGGGATGTTCGACTTCATCAGCTCGCGCATGTCGCGATACGTGACCATCGTAGGCAGCGACTTCGGATCTTCGGCCACGTACGCGCGCTGCGGATCCCAGTTGTCGAGCCGGACGTAGAAGAGTGTGTGGCTCTTACCGGGCAGCGGATCTTTTTCGAAGACGTGCCGCAAGGCGATGAACGTCGTCGAAACGCAGATGCCGAGGGCGATGCCGCCGATGAGCAGCGACGTGATCACCGGATTGCGGCGCAGACTGGTGATGGCGATTTTCAGTTGATAGAGCAGCATGTCGGCTCCTGTGTGGCACAGACACTCTTGTCTGTGCTTGCTAGTTCAGCGTTGCCGTGAGTCCGGGAGTGGAAACCGCGGAGCCGAGCACGACGCGCGGCCGATCGACGTCGGCGATGCGTCCGTCAAAGACGTGCAGTTGCCGGTGCGCGCGTTCGGAGCACTCGGCGTTGTGCGTGACCATGACGATCGTCGTGCCGTTGTCGTTGATCTTGCCGAGGAGGTCCATGATTTCGCGCGACATGGCGGAGTCGAGGTTGCCGGTCGGCTCGTCGGCGAGGATCAGTTTCGGATCGCCTGCGAGCACGCGCGCGATGGCCACGCGCTGCTGCTGTCCGCCGGAGAGTTGTGACGGAAGGTGGCGCACGCGCGCCGAGAGTCCGACCATCGACAGCGCGTTCTCGATGCGCGCTTTGCGTTCCGTGGCCGGCAGTCCGCGGTAGCGTAGCGGGACGTCGACGTTGTCGAAGACGTTGAGGTCGGGGATCAGGTTGAACGACTGGAAGACGAAGCCGATGGTCCGATTGCGGATCTGCGACATCTCACGGTCGGACAACCGGCTGACGTCCTTGCCGTCAAGGATGTAGCTTCCGGAGTCGAAGGTGTCGAGCAGGCCGGCCACGTTGAGGAAGGTAGTCTTGCCCGATCCCGAAGGGCCGGTGACGGAGACGAACTCACCGGCTTTGACGCTGAGCGAGAGGTCTTCGAGCGCATGCGTCTCGATCGAAACCGTACGGTAGATTTTCTTGATGTGCGTCATCTCGAGCATTGCGGGTTTCTCCTTGTGGTCAGCGCAGCATCACCGTGCGCACGTGACCGAATGTGGCTGTATCGGAGAGCACGATCGTCTCTCCCTCGCTCAATCCCCTGACGATTTCCACTTCGGCGACGCTACTGGCGCCGGTGGCGATGTCGCGCCGCGTGGCCATTTTTTCGTTGACGACATACGCCGCGCGGCCGCCTTCCGACTCCATGAACGCGCCGCGCGCGACTTTGAGCACGTTGTGTTTCGATTCGAACGTGAGCCGCGTGGTCAGCCGCTGGTTCTGCTTCAACCCCTCGGGCTGCGCGCCCGCGAAGGCGACCGTGGCCATGACTTCGCTGTTGGTAACTTCCGGCGAGATGCGCGTGACTTTGCCCGGATAGTCGCGGCCGAGGAACGAAATCACCGCCGGCGTTCCCACCCCGGTCTCATTCGCATACTCCTCGGGTAACCCGATTTCCAATTCAAGCGAGGAGAGGTTGACGACGGTGAGCACGGCCTGATTCGGCGCGACGCCGTTCCCTTCCTGCACCGCGACCGCGGCGACCATGCCGTCGAACGGCGCGCGGATGGTGAGGTCGTCCACGCGCTTCTGCAACTCGCCGGTCACCGATTCCTGCCGCTGCACTTGCTGCTGACGCGTGGCCACTTCGAATCCCGAGGTCTCGTGCAGGAGCGAGAGCTCGTTCTTCGCCTGCGTCAATTCCATGTCGGCGATGTGCACCGCGTCCTGCGATGTTTCGAGATCGACTTTGTTGCTCAATCCCTCTTTGAACGTGCGCTCGACGCGTTCGAGCTGACGCTTGGCCGCTGCCAGACGCAGCGTCTGCAATTCGACCTGCTGCTGCGCGCGCAATTCGCTTTGCCGCGACACGATGCGCTGCCGGTCGAGCTCCGAGTGCGACGTGAGCAGTTGCGAGCGCGCCTGATCGAGCGCGGCATGCAGCTCTTTCGAATCGATGACAGCGAGGACGTCGCCCGATTTCACTTGCGATCCAGCGTGCGTGCGCAGTGAGACGATGCCCTGTCCGGGGCTGAAGAGCGTCGGCGACAGAGACGCGACGACGCGCCCCTGCACGCTGAGGTCGCGCAGCAGATCGCCGCGCGTGACGGTGCCGAGGCGAAGCGTGGAGCCGTCGACGGCGCGTTCGGCACTCGACCAACGGCGGATCGCCGGAAACGCGAAGGCCAATCCGATGAGCAGGATCACACCGGCCGCCACGGCCGCGAGCACGCGCGGATTCCGCTGCGCCGCCGCCGGGCGATCCATGGAGGAACTGTTCTCGATCATTACCGGCTGCTAGCGCAACCGAGGTGCCACGGAGCAGTCGTTTGTTTTCAGCGGCTTACGATGTCCGCGTCGTGTCCGGCGGACGTTCGTCCGCGGACAGATGTCCGCCGTCCGCTACACTGCGCATCACATGTCCAAGGCGCGTCTCGAAACCTTCAGCGACGGCGTGATCGCGATCCTGATCACCATCATGGTGCTCGAGTTGCGCGTGCCACATGGAGCGTCGTGGAGCGCGTTGCGGGCACTGGTTCCGCTGCTGCTCATCTACACGCTCAGCTTCATCCTGCTGGCGATCTACTGGAACAATCACCACCACATGTTCCACGCCGTTGACCGCGTGAACGGGCGGATTCTGTGGGCGAACATGCACCTGCTGTTCTGGCTGTCGCTCGTGCCGTTTGCGACTGGGTGGATGGGCGAGAACGATTTCGCGCCGCTGCCGACGGCGCTCTACGGCTCCGTGCTGCTGATGTCGGCGATCGCCTACACGATCCTGGTGCAGGTGATCATCGCGCATCAGGGTGCGCACTCGAAGCTGCGCGCCGCCATCGGCAAGGACAGGAAAGGGAAGATCTCCGCGGCGCTTTACATCGCCGCAATTCCGCTGGCGTTCGTGCATCGCGAAATCTCCTGGGCGATTTTTGTGACCGTCGCGCTGATCTGGCTCGCGCCCGACCGGCGCATCGAGGAGAAGATCGAGTCAGGCGCGCTTGCGCACGAAGGGCGTGGCGGAGCAGAGTGAGCTGCTTGGAGCTGAACTTGCTTGCTCCCGCGAACAGGAGGAGACCCCATGAAAATCGTCGCCCTCGCATCGTTACTCTGCGCACTTGCGCTTCCGATCTTCGCCCAGGAAATGGAACAGATCCTTTTGCCCGTCGCTCCGTCACTGGTCATGTGTGCCTACAACTCGCGCTACGAGACGCATCTCGTCGTCTACAACCAGAACGCGCGGAAGGTGAAGACGGAGTGCGCCGATGACGGGTGCGGCGAAGTCAGCGCCACGGCAGGGCGCGAGATCGCCGGCAACGCTTCCTCCATGCCGCTCCCGACCTTTCTTTACATGCCGAAAGCGGATGCAGACGGCATGCGGATGTCGCTGATCGTCGAAAGCGGCGACCGCGACAAACTGGAAGACCGCACCTTCGCCGAGCTGCCAATCGTGCGCGCCTCCGAATTCGTCGACAAGAAAATCAGCTTCGTCGGCGTGCGCATGGATCCCGGTTTCCGCCAGACCGTGCGCATCTTCGGACTGGACGGCACCACCTACGGCACGGTCCAGGTGCGCGCGTACGATCTGACCACCGAGGAGCTGGTGTACGACGAGACGATGTGGCTGTGGCCGATGAGCGACGAGCGCAACGAGCAGGGCCAGGCGCTGCGGCCGTCGTTCAGCATGGAGTGCGATCTCTCCGAAGATATCCCGGCCAACGGCCATCACGTCCGGATCGAAGTCGAGCCACTCAGCGAGGGACTGAAGTTCTGGGCGTTTGTCTCGGTGACGAACAACAAGACCCAGCACTTCTACACGATCGTGCCGCGGTAGTCGGCGCTAGCGGGTAGGGGAAAACCCGGTGGCGTCACTCCTCCCGTAGATGAAGGTTTTTCTTTCCTCGACCGCGCAAGACCTGGTGACCTACCGGCAAGTTGCCGACGACACGATCCTGCGGATGTCGCAGGAGTCCGTGGTGATGGAGCGCTTCGGCCCGCTGCCCGGCGAGCCGGTTGCCGAGTGTGAGCGCAAGGCGCGGGAGAGCGACGTGGTGGTTTGTATCGTCGCGCACCGCTACGGCTTCGTTCCCGACAAGGGGCTGGGCAGCATCACGCGGCGGGAAGTGGAGGCGGCCAGGACGGCGGGCAAGGACGTGCTGGTCTGGATCGTCGCGGACGACTTCCCCTGGACCGAGAAGAAAGAGCAGGACCTTCTCATCGATCCCACCGTGCTCACAGACCCGGCGCGCGCGAGAGAGGTCGTTGAGGGAGTACAGGCGCTGCTCGACTTCAAGGCCTGGCTGCGCGCGAGCTTCGTCTGTGAAGCGTTCACCACTCCAGACGATCTGGGACGCAAGGTCGCCATCACTCTGGGTCGAGCGATCAATGGTCAGCCAACGGCGGCAGCCACTCGCGCCCAGAACCGCGGCGAGATCCGCATCGTCCACGCGCTCCAGCCCGCGCCGCATTTTCACGGCCGCGAGGAACTGGTCCGGGATCTCGGCGCGTGGGTTTCCGATCTGACCTCGCCGGACCGGGTGTGGTCGCTGGTGGCGGCGGGAGGCACCGGCAAGACGGCGGTGGCCGAGCGGGTCGTCGCCAGTATGAAACCCGGCGAAGCCAACGTGCTGGTCTGGTCGTTCTACGAACAGCCCAACGCTGACGCCTTCCTTCGCGAGTGCAACCACCTCTTCCTCGGCGAGGAGGAGGGCCCGCCCGGTGGCCGTCTGGAACGGCTGGAGCGTGGACTGCGCGACGGGCGACCGCACCTGATGGTCCTCGACGGCCTTGAGCGCGTGCAGGAAGATGCCGGCGGCGGCAGGGTGCGCGGCGAGCTGTCGGACCACACCCTCAAACTCCTCCTTCGGGCTATGGCCGCCGGCCTCGGACGGGCGCGAGCGCTGGTGACCTCCCGCTATCCCTTGGTTGATCTCCAGGACTGGGCGAAGCGGGGATATCGCGACACCTCTCTCGATGACCTCTTGCCGGAAGCGACAGTGGCCGTCCTGCGCGGGTGGGGCGTGGTGGGGGATGACGACGCTCTGCGCGCGGCAGCGGCCCAGGTAGGTAATCACGCGCTCTCGGTAGCGGTGCTCGGCTCCTATCTCCGCTCCTTTGCCGGCGGGCGCATCGAGGCGGTCAACGAGTTCGACCTCGATGCGGTGAGTGGCAATGACCCGAGGGCCGCCAAGCTCGCACGAGTGCTTGCCTACTACGCGCAGCGGCTACCGGAGGAGGAGCGTGAGCTGCTGGCCCGGCTCTCCGTGTTTCCTCGCGGCGTGACCATCGATCTGCTGGGCGTACTCGTCGATGCCGGCGGCGATGTGGCGGGACTCCTTCTGAACGCAAAGCCGCGTCTCGTTGCGTTGCTGGGGAGTCTGCGCACGCGTGGGCTGGTCTTCCAGTACCGCAGCGCCGAGGCGGTCACCTGGACCGCGCACCCGTTCTTGCGCGAGCGTTTTCGCGAGTTGCTCGGCTGCCCCGCCGAGCAGGTCTTCGATGTCGTGGCACAGGCCCTCGGTGCCGGACTGGAGGAGCGTCCCGACACCAACCCGAGCGATCAGGCTACTCTCGATCGGTACGAACGCCTGATCGAGGCCACGCGGCTCGCCGGGCGGGAGCAGGAGGCGTTCGACCTCTATTGGGACGGGTTGGGAAGCTACCAACACCTCGGGTGGGTGCTCGGCGAGTACGAACGGGGCTATCGCATTCTGGCGGCGTTCAGCAGGACGGGCAACCCCGAGGACCTCGGCATGACCATGGCGCTGCGGTGGCGTTCATATCTCGCCAACGAGCTCGCCCTGTCCGCTAAACAGCTCGGCCGACTGGAGGAGGCGCGAGCGCTCCGACGGATAGACGACGGCTGGTTCAAGTCGCTTGCCCAGTCCGAGGAGACATCGGTCGGGCTCCAAAACTCCAGCGACGTGGCCTTCGGCCTCGGTCGTTTGGCAGAAGCTCGGGGGTTTGCAAACGAGGCTAGGAACGAGGCCGAGACGGCGAGCGATGATAAAGAGACGAATCACTCCCTTGTCTATCGTGCCATCGCCGCTCATGCCCTAGGCGAGGTCGCCGCCGCGAGTGCCGACTTCGCCGCGGCGACCGAGTTGGAAGGTGAGCCGCTCAACTCGTTAGGCGGCGTCTATCACGCGCGCCATCACCTCGACTTGGGCGACCTCGCCAGGGCCCGCGCGCTCGGCGACCACGGCTCGGCGACGGCCTTGAGAGGTGGATGGAACCACGACAAACCACGATTCGCCGCCTTGCTGGCCCGGATCGCTCTCGCCGAGGGAGGCGACCCCACGCCTCACCTCGACGCGATCCGTGCTTGGACCTCGCGAACCGGCGACATGGAGCACATCATCGAAGCGCACCTCCTCGCAGCCCGACACCTCCTCGCCCGCGGCGATACCCAGGCCGCCCTCGGCGAGGCGGAGACCGGCCTGCTCCACGCCGTGACCTGCGGCTACGGCCTTCTGCGAATCGAACTGCTGGTCGCCCTGGCTCGCATCCGGTTGGCCTGGCCCGATCCGCCCAAAGCGATCCAGGCGGCGCGGGAGGCGCTCGACCTCGCCGCCCATCCGGACTGCGGCTACGCCTGGGGCGAGGCCGACGCGGCACAAGCCTGGGGCGAGGCGTTCTTCGCCAACAGCGAGCTCGCCCTCGCGCAACGCGCCTTCACTCGCGCCCTCGAAGTGCGTCGCCGGATCGAACACCCCGGAGTCTCGGAAACGGAGCGATGGCTCGCCCGGCTTACCTTCGAAAGCGGAACCTAGAGAGATGAAGCACACCATCCTCGGCGCTGGCGGCGCCATCTCCAATGTCCTCTGCCGCGAACTGATTGCATCCGGAGCGTCTGTGCGGCTCGTTTCGCGAAGCGGACGGGAAGTCGCGGGGGCCGAATCCGTCCACGCCGACCTTCTTGATCCGGTAAGCGTGCAGCACGCTGTCGATGAGAGATCGACCGTGTATCTCCTGGCCGGTCTTGCCTATCGAACGGCAATCTGGCGGGCGCAGTGGCCGCGGATCATGCGCAACACGATCGACGCCGTGGCGTCCCGAGGGGCGCGCCTGATCTTTTTCGACAACGTCTACATGTATGGACGCGTCGACGGCGTCATGACCGAGGAGACTCCGATCCAACCCGCCAGCAGGAAGGGGGAGGTGCGCGCGCGTATCGCCTCGGACCTTCTGGACGCGGCGCGAAGCGGAAGGATCAAAGCATCGATTGCGCGCTCGGCAGACTTTTACGGAAGCGACGCGAAGACGAGCGTGCCCAATCTGCTCGTCTTTCAGCCGCTGTCGCAGGGAAAGAAGGCGCAGTGGCTGGTGAACGCGGATGTGCCGCACAGTTTCACGTACATCCCGGACGCCGCTCGCGCGCTGCCGCTGATGGCCGCGGCGGACGATTCATGGGGACAGGTCTGGCATTTGCCGACCGCGGCGCCGCCGTGGACCGGGCGCGAATTCGTTGCCGCCGCCGCGCGCGCGCTCAACGTCGAGCAGCGCATGATGGTGCTTCGACCATGGATGCTCCGTCTGACCGGGATATTCAACAGCGACATCCGTGAATCGGTGGAGATGCTCTATCAGAGCGCGCTGCCGTACCGGTTCGACTCGTCGAAGTTCGAGCGGCGGTTCGGAGTGCAGCCGACGCCGTACGCCATGGGAATCGCGGAGACGGCACAGCTCTACAAGTAAGAGGTTTGTTTCGGGTGCTGTCGTTCACCGTTTTGCGCCCGATCGCGCGACCGCCGCCATGCTAGCTTGCGCGGCGATGGGCGATCTCGACTCTCCCGAAATGCCATCGACGCAATTGCGGCTCGGCCGGCTCCTCTTCGCCCTCTCCGTCGTCGCGTCCGGGATCTACCAACTCGTCACGGGGCGATTCGTGAACCTCGTGCCGGTGGATCCTGCCCATATCCAGACGTGGCAGGCTTACCTCCTCGGCGTGCTCCTCGTTCTCATCGGTGTGGGCTTACTCGTCCGGAGAACGGTTTCGGCGGCCGCGCTCGCGCTCGCGGTGCTCCTGCTCGTGTTGTTCTTCGGGTTCAGCCTGCGCGCGGCGCTTCCGCAGGCGTCGATGGGATATGTGTGGGTTGACCCTTTGATGATCCTGGCGCTCCTCGGCGGTGTGAGTCTGGCCGCGGTCCGGCACGACGGATCACCGCTCGACCGAGTCTTCGAAACGGCAACGCGCTTCGCGCCGTGGGCGCTCGGCGCGTTCCTGGCCTATTGCGGCGCGTTGCACTTTCCGTACGCCAAATACGTTGCGGGCCTGATCCCGACGTGGATTCCGGGGCACATGCTCTGGACGTACTTCGCCGCCATCGCGCTGATCGCGGGAGGGATCGGAGTCCTCGTGCCGCGAACGGCCCGCCTGGCGGCGACGCTGTCGGGAATCATGCTCTTCAGCTGGGTCTTCCTGGTTCACATCCCGCTCGCCATCAGCACGCACACCGTCAGTGAGGTCTCGCGCGGCTTTCAGGCGCTTCAGGACAGCGCCGTCGCGTTCATGCTGGCAGGCTGGCCGAGGGTTTCCGGCGCGCGAGATTAATGTTCCGCGCTACGCGCTCTCGAACCCGATTCGCAACTTAGCCGCGATCGGGGCGAGGCGCTTGTCGCGAGTCCAGAGTGTCGCAGCCGGCGTCAGCGTCACCGAAGCGAGAAGGTGTGCGTCGATGTAGCCGATGCCTTTGCCCATCAGACGGTGATTTTCGATGAAGTGCAGCACTTCGTCGTCCTTTGCAACGACGCTTGGCGGGAGGGTTCCGAGGAGGTCGATGACTTCGCGCCTTCTCCTGATTTCGCCGCACGCAAGTTCCCCGATGATGAAGGGATGCACCAGCACGTCCTCGGCTTCGAGCGCCGCGGCAAGCGGCGCGATCGCGCGCTTGAGATGGTCGATCCAGACCGAGGTGTCAACGAGAATCAAGACGGACGCCGGCGGCGAGGAGCTTTGGCGCTGCGATCGCTGCCGCCGAGCTTGGCCAGACGTCGCGCGCTTTCTCGGGCGATGAGGGCGCGCAATCCGTCGTGGATCAGCGCCGTGCGCTCCTGCGTCCCCGTCATTCGCTGTGCTTCTTCGATCAACTGCTCGTCAAGATTGATCGTCGTGCGCATTTTTCACTACCTCACGTGATGCACGTATCGTACATCATGTGATGCACAGTCGAGCTATCTCCCCTGAAAGTTCGCGGCGCGCTTTTCCAGGAACGCGCGCATCCCTTCTTTCGTGTCGTCGCTGGCGCAGAGGAGACCGAAGAGGGTGGCTTCGAGGAACTGCCCTTCTTCGAAGGACATGTTCAGGCCGTTGTTGACGGCTTCGATCGAGGCGCGAATCGCCAGTGGCCCGCGCGAGGCGATCTTCTTCGCCATCTCTTCGCAGGTTGCCATGAGCTGATCGGCGGGGACGACGCGGTTGACGAGGCCGATTTTCTCGGCCTCGGCGGCATTGATGCGGTCGCCGGTGCAGATCAGTTCCAGCGCTTTTCCCTTACCCAGCAAGCGAGCCATGCGTTGCGTGCCGCCGTAGCCGGGGATGATTCCGAGCGTCACTTCGGGCAATCCGATTTGGGCGTTTTCTGAACAAATCCGAATGTGGCAGGCCAGCGCCAGCTCGCAGCCGCCGCCGAGGGCGAAGCCGTTGATGGCGGCGATCACGATCTTTGGGAAGCGTTCGATGTAGGAGAGGATGAACTGGCCGCGTTCCGAGGTCTCCTTGCCGGTGATCGGAGTCTTCTGCGCAAGCTCGTTGATGTCGGCGCCGGCGACGAAGGCTTTCTCGCCGCCGCCGGTGACGATGACCGCTTTGACGTTCGAGTCGTCGCGGCCTTCAGCGAAGACTTTGTAGATCTCTTCAACCGTCTGCGCGTTCAGCGCGTTGAGGACTTTGGGACGGTCGATGGTGACGTAGAGGATGCCGTCGCGGATTTCTGATTTGACGTTTTCCATGAGGAGTTCCTTTATCCGCAGATTACGCAGATGGGACGCAGATCTACTTGGCTTTATCGAAAGCGACCGGAGTTCCAGCGCTGTAGTCGTAGAAGCCCGTGCCCGTTTTATTGCGGCCGAGGCGGCCGGCGAGGACCATTTTGCGAAGGAGCGGCGGGGCGGCGAATCGCTTTTCCTGATACTCGGCGAACATGACCTCGGTGATGAAGTACGTGGTGTCGAGGCCGACGAAGTCGAGCAGCGTGAAGGGACCCATCGGGTAGCCGCAGCCGAGCATCATCGCTTTGTCGATGTCTTCGATCGAGCCGACGCCTTCCTCGTACGCGCGGATGGCGTCGAGGATGTACGGAACGAGCAGGCGGTTGACGATGAAGCCGGAGTTGTCGCGCGCGGCCACGGCTTCCTTGCCGAGCGATTTTGCGAACGCGAAGGCGCGGTCGAACGATTCGTCGCTGGTGAGAATCGTGCGCACAACTTCGACGAGCTTCATCAGCGGAACGGGATTGAAAAAATGCAGGCCGACGAACTGCTTCGGCCGCGCGGTGGCCATCGACAGCTCGGTGATCGTGAGCGATGACGTGTTCGAGGCGAAGATGGCGTCCTTCTTCACGATCTTGTCGAGCGCGGCGTAGGTCTCTTTTTTCAGCTCCGCATTTTCGATGATCGCTTCGATGACGATGTCGCAGTCGGCCAGGTCGTCGAGGTTCGTCGTCCCTTTCAGCCGGCTCATGCAAGCGTCCTTGTCGGCAGCCTGCAGCTTGCCCTTTTCGACGAACTTGCCGAGGGACTTGTCGATGCCGGCGAGACCCTTGTCGAGAAACTTCTGCTCCACTTCACGCACGACGGTTTCGTAACCCGCCTGCGCGGCAATCTGAGCGATCCCCGAGCCCATGAGGCCGCAGCCGAGGACGCCCACTTTCTTGATGTCAGACATGTATTGCTCCTTTTGGCGCGCGCATTCTAGTTGAAGCAGGGGGTGTAGAACGGAGTCCCACGGTTGAAACCGTAGGCCACGGTTCTTACGCGCGCAACTTCACCGACAACGTCATCTCGAACTGCGCAACCGGCTCGTCGCTGAGCTTCTTCGGGACGCGTGCGGTGACGTGCACGGTCGTCTCTTCGCGTTCGCCGGACGCGACGGCGCGGCGCACGAGCGCCTGAATGGCTTCGCCGTCCTCACACGCAAAATGCACATCATCCTCGGGGCGCTTGAGGAACTCCGCGCGGACGGCTTTGAAGACGAACGATAGCTTCACCTTCATCACCGACATGAGGTGGAAGCAGATCAGCCCTCCGGCGACGTCGGCGCCGATGCAGAGCGCGCCGAAGTACATCGACTTGAGGTGATTCTTGGTCCGCCAGTTCAGCGGGATGCGCACCTCGCAGCGGCGCTCGTTCACTTCGAGCACGGTCGGTTTCGTGAAGTACAGCAGGAAGACATTGCGCAGGGCCCAGAGGCGCACGCCGATGGTTGCTTTATTCATCGCCGCGTCTTCCCGTCGTCGACTTTGCGCCGCGCGTACGGCATCGTGACGCGGTCCCAGACCGCATCCGGAAGGAACCGCGCGAACCGCATCAGCAGCGACATCGGCCGCGGAAACTCGATCACTCGTTTGCCGCGCTCCAACCCATCCGCGATCACGCGCGCCGCATCATCCACCTTCATCAGGAACGGCATCTTGAACCGATTCTTCTCCGTCATCGCGGTGATGACGAACCCAGGATTGACTGTCGTGACACCGACGCCATACGGCCGCAACTCGACGCGGCTGGCCTCGAGAAACGACTGCATGGCCGCCTTCGTCGCCGAGTAGACCGAGGATGTGGGAAGTCCGCGCAGCCCCGCAATCGACGCGATCCCCGCAAACCTCCCCGCCCGCCGCTCGATCATCGACGGGATGACGGCATCGAACAGATTGAACATGCCGAGGATGTTGACTTTCGTCATCAGCTCCGCGTCGGCAAGAACAAACTTCGCCGCATGCGATGGGACGCCGACGCCGGCATTGGCGATGGCGAGATCGAACGGTCCGCCAAGCGCTGCTTCCCCTTGCTTCACCGCATCCCTCACCGCGTTCGCATCCGTGACATCGCATTGCAGCGCAACCGATTTCGTCGGTAGCTCACGCGACAACGATTCCAACAAGTCCGCACGACGCGCCAGCAGCGCGATATCCCATCCACGCCGCGCCAGCTCGCGCGCCAGCGCCTCCCCGATCCCACTCGATGCGCCGGTGATGATTGCTCGCATGAGGCGGAGTGTATCGCGCCACCGTTTCGGGCTCGAGACGGGACGATGAAATTAAGGCGATTCTAGCGCGCACCTGACCCGTCATTTGGTTCGTCATCCAACGTTCATTGTCCAACGGCCATCGGCCCATGGCCGTCGTCCGCTTGTCTCCGTTCATCATCTGTGGGTATTGTTCTCGGCAACCGTCGTTTCTTGATTTTTCGCATCTCAAATCTGGAAGATCCGGCGATGCTCAGCCACGACTATATTCAGTGGCTGGAGCGTAAAAAGGTACACTGTCCTCGTGCTCACTCTCACAGACAACTGGCTAGTCTCATCGGCCGCCGACTTCCTGTCTGGTAATGTCGACCCGCTTGGCAGAGCCATGGCTCCAATCATGACTTCCGGCGAGATCGTGTACGTCGAGACAATGCATGGCGTTATTGGATTTCTAAGCTTGACCGCTCTTTTAGAGCTCTTGATCCTCGGAGACCGAATCATCGTTTCAGGTGAGACTGTGGAGGCTTGGTCCAGTGAAGATCAACTAGCACCGTTGCTGGATAACGGCATCGTCGAAACTTTCCAGCCGGAGTCTTCGGAATCGACACTTAGGCAGCGTTATGTCGAGTCATTAATGGCATTCCCGTCACTCCAGAACCTGTCGACTGCCGGGTATGGTCACGACATATATCTACAGAGTACGGCTAGCTACCTGGCGATCGCGGAGAGTACACAGCGCGTATACGCTCCTCATCCGGTAAGAGCCCGTTTGCTGACAGATACAATTTGGTACAACGAATGGTCTTCGTCACCAGCGAAGACGCTCGACGATATGATTCGAAAATCGCGGGTGAAGATGAGACGTTCGATGAATGCCGGTGGCGAACTTACCCGGATCGAGTGTGATCTGTCATCGATGGCGCTCTTCTGCATGGCTGAATCGTCAGGATCTCAAGATTCGCCGATTCAGGTGGCACTGCGGCTTCGAAATGACTCAGAGGTCATCCGACTTCGCGAAGCACTCAACGAATTCGAACAATCGGTACGGCAAGGAGATACGAATACGACTACAAGAATCATCAAACAGCTAAACAGAGCATCTGCCGAAGTCGACCGGCGGCTCGGTCTCAATCAGAGGGCTGAGTTACAGGGCCCGGCTACAATCAATATCTTTTCTTTACCGGTGAGCGTGCCCGAAATGTTGCGGCGTCCTGTTCTCCCGCCCAAGCATTCTGGCGTCCTGCACAGATTCGCATCAACCGGCAGCAAGGATGTCCGCGAGATCGTGGCACGCAGCACAGGAATTCGTGACAGACGATTTTTTCACGCACTCGACCAATGGGTTAACCAGAAGAGCCCGTCCGTCAGCTAAGCTCCATTTGAGACCGAGGACGTCTCGATCGAACGGCCTTTCGCATGAACTCGACCCTCCTTGCCCGCGTGCCGCCCGAGTCGAACGCGTAGTACTTGTGATGATCTCATTTCAGTTCCGGCAGTTTGACGCGCTCCTCGAAAATGCGCGCGAAAAGATCGCCGACTTTGGCGAGGCGATTCGGCATCGTGCGCAGGTTGAATTTTTTCGGGTCGAGTTTCTTGGTCACCTCTTCCCATTTCAGCGGCGCCGAGACCGGGGCGCCGTCGATGGCGCGGAGGGAGTACGGCGCGACGACCGTCTTGCCGTACGCGTTCTGCATGCAATCGAGGTAGAGCCGTCCGCGGCGTTTATTCAGCGCGCGCTCCATCGTGAACTCGGGGACTTTCGCCGCAATCGCGGCGCTGATCGAGCAGGCGAACTCGTTGGCCTCCTCGTGCGTGTAGCCGCCGGCCAGCGGGATGAAGACGTGGATGCCGCGCTTGCCGGAAGTCTTCGGAACGGACGGCAGGCGGAGGTTGTCGAGGAGGCGGCGGACGATGATCGCGGCGTCGATGGCCTGCTCGATTCCCTTCCCTTTTGCGGGATCGAGATCGAAGACCAGCCAGTCCGGTTCATCAAGAGCAGCCCCGCGCGACGCCCACATGTGGATGGTGAGCACCGACATCTGCGCCAGCCAGCGCAGCGTCTCGGGCCTGTCGACGACGAGATGCTTCACGCTCTTGTTCGCCGTGCGCAAGGGCGTTTCGATCGTGGTCAGCCACGGCTGCGCGCCGCGGCCGACGTCCTGGTGAAACCACGACGGCTTGTCGATCCCTTCGTTCCAATGTTCGAGCGCGAGCGGCCGGTCGCGCAGCGCGCGGATCATCGGCTCGGAGACGGCGGCGTAGTAGTCGGCGACATCCTGCTTGGTGATGCCGTCGCGCGGGTAGAGGATGCGGTCGGGGTTGGTGAGGGTTACGCGGGCGTCGGTTGTCGGGGGTCGGGAGTCGGAGCGGGGTTGCGCGAACTTTTTCGATGGCGATTGCTTCGACGGCTGCGATGATTTCGATGACTTCTTCGGATCGGTTTTCTTTTTCATCTCCGACTCCCCACTCCCGACTCCCGACACCCGCTCCCGAACGACCTCCGCAACATTCTTATCCTCGCGCATCCCCAGAAACGACGGATGCCGCAGCCGGTTATCCGCCGTCCATTCGGTGAACGCGACCTGCACGACGAAGCGCGGCTTCACCCATGTGGCTACGCGCTCGCGCGGCGCGTCTTTGACCAGATTCACCGGCACGACGTCCTTCGACAACTCGTCTTTCCACCAGACGCGCTGTTTGGCGGAAAAGCCGGTGCCGACTTTGCCGGCGTAGTGGAGCGCGCCGTCGTCGCCCATGACCGCGAGGTGGAGCGAGCCGATCTCGTGATTCGAGGCCGTCGACGGATTCCAGCCGACCACGATCAGCTCCTGCTCGTTGATCGCTTTGATCTTCAGCCACTCCTTCGACCGGCGCGGTTCGTAGACGGATGATCGCCGCTTGGCGATGATCCCTTCCCATCCCGATTTCTTCGCGCGCTCCAACGCCTCGGCACCGGACATGGTGATCTTCTCGGAGACTTTGATCGCGGCCGGCGTCCGCTTCAGCGTCTTCTCGAGGATGTTTCTCCGTTCGTCGTAGGTGAGATTGCGAAGGTCTTTCCCATCGAGCCAGAGGATGTCGAAGACGATCAGGATCTCGCGACGGTCGCCCTGCTGCAGAAGCTGGAACCGCGGCGCGCCCTGCTCATCAAGCACGACGATCTCGCCGTCGATCACGACCTCGGGCACTTTCAACTTCGACAGCGCCGCGGCCACGGCCGGAAAGCGCGACGCGAGATCGAGCTCGTTCCGGCTCCACACGGCGATGCTGCCATCGACGATCGCACAGACGGCGCGGAAGCCGTCGTACTTGAGTTCGTACGCCCACGACTCCCCTGCCGGCGGCGTGTCGGTCAGCGTCGCCAGCATGGGCGGGAAGACTTTTCTTAGAAGGGATTCGGGTGTTTGTCGCTTTGTGGCCATGGTTGCTGTCGCTTGTCATCCTGAGCCGCCGAAGCCGCGTAGCCGAAGGCGGAGAGGCGCAGGACGGTGAAGGATCTCAAGATGCGCTGCATTTGCTGAAACCCGGGTTTCAGCGCAGGTTGCGTAGCTTGAGATCCTTCGCCGTCCTTCGGCGTCTCCGCCTTCGGCTCCGCGCCTCCGGCAGCCTCAGGATGACAGATAAGAACGCACCGAAATCTAGTAATGCACCCGATGCTCATACACGAACGGTTCCCGCCGCCCGTGCTGCACCACCGGCGTGAAGACCGCCTGACGCAGCGACGCTGCGTTGCGCAGCTCCAGCGCGGCCGAGCCGGTCGTGTTCCGCAACGTGCGGACGTTCGTCACGACACCGTCGGTGTTCACGTCCGCTTCGAGGACGATGTCGCCGTGCGCGCCGGGCTGCGTCACCGGCTCCGGATCGCGCGTGAAATGCGGCTTGGTGTTATCCGCTTCCTTCGTGGCCTCGGCGGCACCGGCCAGTTCATTCGCATGCACCCATCCGCTTCCGGCCGCGATCCTTACCTCGGCCCACTCGCCGCGACGCGATAACACCGACACCGACTCGCCATGTTGATACGTCGTCACGACCGGCGCGTTGTCCGCGGCTTTCGTGTGAATTTTCAGCGCGCCGTCGCGGACGTATTGCACCTCGATCGGCATGCGCGTGTCGGTCGTCTCGGTATTCGGCGTCTCGCGATCGCAGGCGGCGAGCGCGATCGCGGCAATCAAGAGCGCGCGCTTCATCCGAACACGTCCCGTTGCGTGAAGATCGTGTACGAGATCGCCGTCGCCGCGATCGCCCAGGTGCCGAGGAGGGCGATGCAGAAGAGCATGGACATGCCGTCGTACGGAGGAGGCTCGCCGGTGTAGTAGTCGGCCAGCGGCAGCGCGCTGACGAAGAGGTACTTGCCGGCGGTCCAGTCGGGGCTGATGCGCGTCAGGATCGTGCCGCCGATGAGCGACGCGAGCATCGTCCCGATCGCGGCCGCGCTCGATTTGAAGAGCACCGACAGCAGCAGCGCGATGCAGGCAACGGTCAGCAGCGCAAACCACTCCAGGCCGTACGCGATCAGCGTGTCTTTCCACAGCGGCAGCTGGCGCACAGCGTCGATCTGCAGCGCTCCTTTAGTGATGGAGAAGCCGGTGAAGGTCGGCGCCGTCCAGCCGCCGCGCGGCAGGAACGGCGCGGAAACGCCGTACGCGAGCACCGCGCCAGTGGCCAGCGTGAGCGTGGCGAATCCCCACAGTGTGACCAGCTTTGCGGTCAGCACTTTCCATCGTCGCACCGGACGCGTGAGAAGCAGCTTGTCCGTTCCCTCCGCATTTTCGGCCGACACGATGTCGCTGCCGAGGATGCCGACGAGGAGCGGGAGCAACAGGAAGCCGGCGACGTTGGCGAACGTACGCACGAAAAGAGGCGCGGTCGGCTTGTTCGGCTCGATGTCGTGATCGAGATAGAACTGCAGGCGATTGATCTCCGCGCGCAGCGACCGCGCCCAGCTATCGCCGATCCGCCCGCGCCGCAGCGTGTTTTGATACGACGCCACCTGCTGCTGCGTCTCCGCCCGCCAGTTGCGATTGCGGTTGTCCCGCAGCCGTCGGTACTGCGAATACGTAACGAGCGCGATGATCGCAAAGAGAATGGCGGCGACCACAGCGAACCGTTTGCGGCGCAGGATTTTGAGCGTTTCGTTCTGAATCAGTGGGAACATACGGCGCGGCGCCATTGTATAGGCGTACTCCAAGGTCCAATTGAAGGCAGCCACCAGATTGCTGTTCGCATTCGGCGTCGCGTCAGCGTTCTGCACGAATGCATATGCCGCATCGGCACCGCTGCCGACGCCCGTGATCGACTCGGTCACGCCTACGGTCATCACCGCCTCGCTTTCACCGCAGACCTTCACCATCACCGGCCACGATTTCATCAGCGGTGATTCAGTCCAGGCGACGGCGCTGCTCAGCACCGGCAGGGTCGATCTCGCGCGATCGCCGATATTCGTCTCGGCGACGAAGATGACCTTTACCGTTCAGTGTCTGCCCACCGAGAGCGGCGCCGTCGAGGTCAAAGTCACCAATGCGAATGGAGCCTACGGCGGCGCGCCCGCGGCGATGACTTTGCAGGCGCAACTCTCCGACCTGACTCCGATCATCTTTGATGAGATAGGCGACATCTTGCACACCGATCCGCGAGCTTTCAGGACCGTCGTTCGTGCCCAGGTAACACCGCACTCCAACGCCACCCTCATCCATGGCGGCAACCTTCTGTTTCGCTACGAAAACGCCTACGGTCATGGCGTTCTCACTGCGGTCGACGACGACGGCGACGGTGTCGTCGCATTCCCCACCCTTCCATACCCGCCGGGCGACATGTTCTTTGCGGTCGTCGATTTGTCCGGTGTCATGCACACGACGAAAGCGCCATTCCAGGAGGCTCTGCCGGACTCCACATGGATTCCGTCGCAGCCGCATCCGCAGCGGAGCGAGGACGGCACGATTTCACGCTACGACCTCGATTTTTCTCGCGACTACTTCGCCGAATTTTTGTGGGTACGCCCGGGCGTTGGCGCCTGGTGGGTTCGCGCATACGATCACACCGCAACCGATGCCGACGGCGTTCCGTTCTTTGATTACCATGCCGTCGTTCGTACCGCCGTTTTCCAGCCACTTTTCGCGGCGTACGGGCCAGCGCCGCCATCGTTTGCGCCGTCAGACATCGTCGGCATCCTCACCGTTCATGAGTGGTCCGTGGAACGCTTGCCGTCGCCGCTCACGGGGAGCACGGGCGGTGAGATCAGGCTCTTCTCTGACTACGACCCGCCAAAAGAGGGGAACGACTGCAAAGTCTACGTGCGCCGGGTTAGCGGCAGCGAGGGACCGGTCTCCGTCAGTTACCACACGTCCGACAAAACCGCTCGCGCGGGCATCGACTACCTCGCCACCGCGGGCACCGTAACGTTCGCGCCCGGCGAATACGTAAAGGTGATCTCGATTCCGACAATCGACGACGGCGTTTACGGAAACGGGACGAGATACTTCTCAATGGTCATCGCGGCGGACGCCGCCACCGTTCCGGCCCCGACGAACGATGTGTTCATCGGGGACGCGCAGCCTCCGCCGGCGCTATTGGTCGCGGATGTACGAGTCAACGAAGGCGACGACGCATCCGCTACCGTTCAGGTGCCCGTAATACTCAGCGGCAAATCGCTTCTGACGGCGACCTACAGCTGGCGGACCATCGACGAACATCAGAATTCCGGGCCGCTTCACGGTCTGTCGTTCGCGCCCGGCGAAACGCAGAAGTTCATCCCCATCACGTACGCAGGAAATACGGTTCCGGACCCGGACCGCACCATCACCATCCGCTTCGATTGGACGGAGAACGCCACTCTCCGCAGCCAGACCGCGAAGCTCACGATCGTCGACGACGACACACCGTCGCTTTCCGTGAATGACGTCCAAGCCGAGGAGCAGAGCCAAACGGCCAACTTCCTCATCACGATGTCCCGCTCCGTCCTCGTGCCCGTAACCGTTAACTACGCGACGTTCGATGGAACGGCGACGGCGCCGCTCGACTACACGGCGACCTCGGGATTTCTTACATTTGCGCCCGGCGAAAGCTCGAAAGTCGTGACGGTGCCGATCGTGCGCGATCAGATCGCCGATCCCGACGAAACGTTCACGCTCAAATTGTTCGATGCGGCCCGCGCAACGATCAGCAAAAACAGCGGCGCGGCCACGATTCTCGAATCGAGTTTGCCGCAGCCGGTGGTGCTGATCGACGATATCCGCGTCGCTGAGGCCAACAGCGGAACGACGGACGCGACGTTCAGCGTGCACCTCTCATTCGCCTCCACGCTTCCTGTGGTCCTGGCGTGGAAGACTGAGAACGGTTCGGCACACGACGACAGCGACTACGCCGCCGGCAGCGGAACGCTCATGTTCGCTCCAGGCGAAACGATTCAAGCAGTCACCGTGAAGATTTCCGGCGACACGATGCCCGAGCCGAACGAAACCTTCCGCATCGTCGTCATCGGCGCCTCGAACGCCATCCCCGGAACCGGCGCGTCCTGCACGATCATCAATGACGACGGTCAACCGCCGCCACCGCGCCACCGTGCGGCGCATTGACGCTCAATCCACGCTCTCGCCACCGGTCGCTTCGAGGAACATCTCCTCGAGCGATTGGGTGCGGCGCTGGGCGTGGAAGACGTTGATGCCGGCGTCGACGAAGGCGGTGATGACGGGCGGAGCATCGGGTTCTTCGATGGCGATCCAGATGCGGTCGGTGTCGGTGCGATAGGTCAGATTGCGGTCGGTCGCAATCGTGACGGCGCGGGCGACGTCGTCGACGCGTAGTTCCATCTCGCGGCGGCTGGAGATGAGCTCACGCACGGTGCCTTCGCGGAGGATGCGTCCCTTGTGGATGATGGCCACGCGGTCGCAGGTCAGCTCGATCTCGGCGAGTAAATGCGACGAGATGAAGATGCTCATCTCGCGTTCGCTGGCGAGGCGGCGGAGCAGTTCGCGGATCTCGCGGATGCCGGCGGGGTCGAGGCCGTTGGCGGGCTCGTCGAGGATGAGCAGCTTCGGATCGCCGAGGAGCGCCTGGGCGATGCCGAGGCGCTGGCGCATGCCGAGCGAGTAGGTTCCGACGCGTTGATCGACCCGGTGCGCGAGGGAGACGAGATCCGCGACGCGCTCGATTTCGCTGCGGCTCACGCGGAGCATGCGCGCGAAGTGCTCGAGGTTCTCGCGGCCGGTCATGAAGCGATAGAGATCGGGATTCTCGACGATGCAGCCGACGCAGCGCATGGCGTCCTCAAACCGATGGCGCTGATCGAAGCCGCAGATCGTCACGCGGCCCGACGTCGGCTTGATCAGGCCGACCAGCATGCGGATCGTCGTCGTCTTGCCGGCGCCGTTCGGCCCGAGGAAGCCGAAGATCTCGCCGCGCTGGATCTCGAACGAAACGTTATCGACAATCGTTTTGTCGCCGATGATTTTCGTGAGGTTCGTTGCGGTGAGGGTGGGGGTCATGCTGTCATCCTGAGCCGCCGAAGGACGGTCGAAGGACCCGCCTCCCGGTAGCAAGGGAAGGGCGGCGGTTCATGCACGAGGCAAGCACTGAGGGGGTCCTTCGACCGTCCTGCGCTGCTGCGGCTTCGCCTCCGCAGCTCCGGCGGCTCAGGATGACATATCGTTCCTTTGAACATGCGCCGTTTCCTGCTCTGGTACCTGCCGCTCACCGCCGCGATCGTGGCTGCGATTCTGTTCGGCGCCGGATTCTACTCATTCCTGCGCGGCGACATCGGGTCGTCGGTTTCGACCGCTCCGACGCCAACGCGCGTCGCCTCCTCGGCCCCTCGCCAGCAAATCTCCCCGATCATCCTCGGCGACTCCCTCGGCCGCGGCGCAGGCGATGAAACGGGGCTCGGCATCGGCGGCCGGCTCGTCGACGAGCTACGGAAGCGGAACGTAAACACGAAGAACATCATCAACATCGCCATCAACGGCGCGCGGACGCACGATCTCATCCAGCAGCTCGGCAGCCGCAACGTGCAGACGCTCATCGCGCAATCGAACGTGGTCATCATCTCGATCGGCGGCAACGACTTGTGGGGCGACAACAACTGGCGCAACGGGCCGCCGCGTGACCCCGAGGGCGTCATGAAGGATGTGCTCAATCATGTGGAGGACGCCGTGAAGATCATCCGTGGCGCGAATCCCTCCGCGCGGATTTTCGTGATCGGGCTTTACAACCCTGCCATCTCGACCCTGTTCGGAAAGGTCCTGACGCCATTCGTCAACCGTTGGAACGCGATGCTCATCGAACGGTTCGGAAGCGATCCGAACGTCGTCATCGTGCAGACGTCAGACATCTTCGCGTACCGCGATCGGCTGTCGTTCGACCGGTTCCATCCGAACGATGAAGGCTACTCACTGATCGCGCGAAGAATCGCGGACGCGATCTAAATGATTTGAACCACAAAGACACAAAGGACACAAAGAGGATCTCTTCGTGTCCTTTGTGCCTTTGTGGTGCGATCTGTCTTTTACCGCCTGCGGCCGCCGAACAGCCGCAGCAGGAACAGGAACAGGTTGATGAAGTCGAGGTAGAGCGTCAGCGCGCCGATCACGGCGAAGCTCTCCAACTGCGGGCCGGTCGCTGTGGCCATCGCTTTTAACTTCTGCGTATCCCAGGCGGTCAGGCCGAGGAAGATCACGACGCCGAGGAGCGAGATCACGAACGACAGACCGTCCGACTTCAGGAACATGTTGACGACCATGCAGATGAGAATGCCGATCAACCCCATGAAGAAGAATGAGCCGATCGACGTCAGGTCGCGTTTCGTCACCGTGCCGTAGATCGACATCGCGCCGAACATCGCGGCCGCCGTGACGAATGCCGACAAGATCGTTCCGCCTGTGTACGCCCAGAAAATCACGCTCAGCGTCAGACCGTTGAGCAGTGAATAAACGAGGAACGCTGCCGCGGCGGTGCTCGGGGCCATGGTACGGATGCGGAACGACAACCAGAACACAATGCCGAGCTCCGCGATGATCAATCCGATGCGGACGAACGGCGTGCCGAGGACGATCTGCTGCATCGCCGGCGACATCACCACCCACATCGCGGCGAAGGCTGTCGTCAAAAGACCGCCGAACATCCAACCGTAGACCGAGCGCACGAAAGCGCGCGTGCGGCTCTCCATCTCGGCTGTGCTCGCCGAAATCCACGCTGGTTGCTGCTGAGAAGAATTGGGAAGCATTCAGAATCCTCCGTTGATCGGGCGATGATAACGCTGAGTGAGGAACGCTCATTGCGTACAGTGGTTCTGCTGTTGGCTGGACATCCTTGAATCGCGGAATATCACACTGCTACACTCAGGTTTCGCTCGGTACATAATCTGATGACATCGCACTAAAGTCGCGGTAACCATCAGTAGGAGAAAAACTTATGTCTAAAATTATCGGCATCGACCTCGGCACGACCAACTCCGTCGTGGCGGTCATGGAAGGCAATGAGCCCAAAGTGATCGTCAACGCCGAAGGAAGCCGCATCACCCCCTCGGTAGTCGGTTTCGCACGCAACGGCGAGCGTCTCGTCGGCCAGGTCGCCAAACGACAGGCCGTGACGAATCCTGAGAACACGATCTTCTCGATCAAGCGCTTCATGGGGCGCAAATACGAGGAAGTCAACGAAGAAATGAAGATGGTCCCCTACAAGGTGACCCGCGCCTCCAACGGCGACGTGCGCGTGGAAGTGGACGGCAAGCTTTACTCGCCGCCCGAGCTTTCCGCGATGATCCTGCAGAAACTGAAGCAGGCCGCCGAAGACTACCTCGGCGAGAAAGTCGACCGCGCGGTCATCACCGTGCCGGCCTACTTCAACGATTCGCAGCGCCAGGCCACGAAGGACGCGGGCGAGATCGCGGGCCTCAAAGTCGAGCGCCTCGTCAACGAGCCGACCGCGGCCGCACTCGCGTACGGTCTCGACAAGAAGGCGAACGAAACGATCGCCGTGTATGACTTCGGCGGCGGCACGTTCGACATCTCCGTCCTCGAAGTCGGCGACGGCGTCGTGGAAGTGAAGTCGACCAACGGCGACACGCACCTCGGCGGCGACAACATCGACCAGCGCCTCATCGACTGGATCATCGAGGAGTACCGCAAGGACCAGGGCATCGATCTGTCGAAAGACAAGATGGCTCTGCAGCGTCTGAAGGAAGCGGCCGAGAAGGCGAAGATCGAGCTGTCGTCGACCGCCTCGACCGACATCAACCTGCCGTTCATCACCGCCGACCAATCCGGCCCGAAGCATCTCAACATGTCGCTCACGCGCGCCAAGTTCGAGCAGCTCATCGGCGACATCGTGCAGAAGACCATGGGACCGTTGAAGCAGGCCCTGACTGACGCGGGCGTCGATCCGAAGACGATCGATGAAGTCGTCCTCGTCGGTGGCTCCACGCGCATCCCGATGGTCCAGAAGATGGTCCAGGATTTCTTCGGCAAAGAGCCGCACAAGGGCGTGAACCCGGACGAAGTCGTGGCAGTCGGCGCGGCCGTTCAGGGCGGCGTTCTCGGCGGCGAAGTCAAAGACGTTCTGCTCCTCGACGTCACTCCCCTCTCCCTCGGCATCGAGACTCTGGGCGGCGTGATGACGAAGCTGATCGAGCGCAACACGACCATTCCCACGCGGAAGTCGGAGACGTTTTCGACTGCCGCGGACAACCAGACCTCGGTCGAGATCAAGGTCCTGCAGGGCGAGCGCGATTTCGCGCGCGACAACAAGCTCCTCGGGGTCTTCCACCTGATCGGACTTCCGCCTGCACCGCGCGGCATGCCGCAGATCGAAGTCACGTTCGACATCGACGCGAACGGCATCATGAACGTGTCGGCGAAGGATCTCGGCACCGGCAAGGAGCAGAAGATCACCATCACCAGCACTTCCGGATTGTCGAAGGACGAAGTCGAGAAGCTGGTGCGCGACGCCGAGTCGCATGCCGCCGAGGACAAAGCGCGGCGTGAAGAGATCGAGGCCAAGAACCAGCTCGACTCGCTCGTGTATCAGGTCGAGAAGATGCTGAACGAGAACCGCGACAAGATCTCGGGATCGGATGTAAGCAACCTCGAGACCGCGATTTCCGATGCACGCAAAGCGATGGAGCAGGGCGGAGCGGACAACATCAAGAAGGCCACCGAGGCGCTGACCACCGCGTCGCACAAACTGGCCGAAGTGATGTACCAGAACGCCGGTGCGAACGCCGCAGGCGGCGGAGCCGAAGCAGGAGCAGGCACAGACGCGAACGCGTCAGCCGGCGGCAACGGCAAAGCTGACGACGTGATCGACGCAGAAGTTGTGGATGAGCACAAGTAATTGATGATTGGAGGGCGGCGCGAGCCGCCCTCTTTTTTTGTCACCAGGAACCAACCATGTCCCGCCGCAGATCCGATGGCTACGTGATGATCTCGGTGATCGCCGAGCGGTACAACATCCATCCCCAGACTCTCCGTCTGTACGAGCGCGAAGGGTTGATCAAACCCGCCAGAACCCAGGGCAACACGCGGCTGTACGGCGAAGACGAAATCCGCAAGCTGGAGATGATCCTCGCCCTCACCCGCGACCTCGGTGTGAACCTCGCCGGCGTCGAGGTAATCCTCAACATGCAGCGCGCCATCGAAGACGCGCGCGAAGCGATCGACCGCGTCGAGGATCAATTCGATTCGATGATGCGCGTCATCCGCCAGTCCGTCCTCGATAAACGCCATGGCATCGACCGCGAGAACGCCCTGGTGCGGGTGGGTCCGCGTGGTTTGACCAGAGTGAAGTGATGCGACCTGCGCTGCTGGCCATCGTTTTCATTCTGCTTACCGAAGCGGCCATCGGTGATCAGCCATGGATGCTCTATTCGGTACGAACGACGCGCGCCCTGCCCAACGTCCCGTCCAAAACTTACATCGAGCCAATCGCCCTCGTCATGCCGAGGTCCCGCAACTCCGTCGAATTCACCAAACCGCCCGCAGCGAATCAAGCGAGCGACTACTACCATCTCGACGACACATTCAACGTCGTGCGCGGCGGCACTCCCTCGGGCACGGTCACCGTTCTTGCCGCCGACAACAACACCTGCGAACCAATCGAGCGCCTCGTGCAGCGGAGCGGGAAAGCGGCGCAGAAATGGCGGAGCGCCGATGCGATCGCTGGACAATCGGTCAAGGTACGCCGGCGCGCCTCCGCGCTGCGCGCGCCATCTGGCGCCGAGGATCAGGAGCTAATCGCCGTGGTGCGCCGCATCTTCGCGTTGAAAGCCGTGCCGGACCACGCGCTCGCCCACATCACCAGCGAAAACCTCGTCGCTACCGACTTGAATGGCGACGGACGCATCGACTTCATCGGTAGCTTCAGCGTTCGCGATCCGCGCAACACGCACAACCTTTTCGTCATCGTCATGCGCGACGGCGGCGGCGCATTGCGAACGGATGTCATCCGTTACGACGCTCGTTGAATGCCAGAGACGACAGCGGCGCAAAGAACTGGACGCTGGTCGACGTCGAAGACTTCGACGGAGACGGCATCGACGAGATCATCGTTGAAAACCACGGATGGGAGTGGGGTTCGTACGACATCCTCCGAATGAAGCGCGAGGCGGATTGGCAGGTCGTCTACTCCGGCGGCGGCTCCGGCTGCTGACGCGATTGGCGCATTCCCGATGCTCTACTCTGGACGAATGAAACGAATCCTGGTGAGCGTCGCCGCCACCCTCGCCGCATTGTTCGTAGTGGCCTATGGTCTTCTGACGCTCAGCCGGTCGACGACGTATCAACTTTTCGGCAAGATCGTGCCGCGCGTCGAGACGAACGAGAAAGTCGTTGCCCTGACGTTCGACGACGGTCCAACGCCGTTCGCGCAGGAAGTCCTGCAGACGCTCGCCGCAAGGAACGTACACGGGACGTTCTTTCTGATCGGCGCAGAGATCGCTGCGGACCCGGCCGACGCGCGTGCCATTGCGGCGTCGGGAAATCAAATCGGGAATCACACCTGGTCGCACGATCGCATGGTGTTCAAGACACCGTCATTCATCGCGAGCGAGATCGAAAAGACAGACCGCGAAATCCGCAAGACGGGCTACCAGGGCGAGATTCAGGTTCGCCCGGCGTACGGCAAGAAACTCTTCGGATTGCCGTGGTATCTCGCCCAGCATCATCGAAAGACCATCATGTGGGATGTCGATCCGCTAACGGATCGGGACGTCGATCGCTCGACGGATCGCATCGTCGCATTCGTTCTGGCGCGCGTGCGTCCCGGATCGATCGTGCTGCTGCATCCGATGTACAAGGGTCGCGAAGCGACGCGCGACGCGCTGGGGCCGATCATCGACGGGCTGCACGCCCGTGGATTCCGGCTCGTCACCGTCAACGAGTTGCTCGCGTACCACCGATGACGGACGTGACCGAAGCCACACAAGGCTGAGGCCGCACGGGTTAAACTGCCGCATCGATCGTCTCACCGCAAATCTTCTTCTGCTTCCCACATCGCCGCCGGGCTTGCTGGCGCTGGCGACGCTTTTCACTGCCGCAGCGATTCTCGTGCTTGGCGGGATCGTGCTTTTGCGGGCGCGAGCGCGGTTCGTCACCTTTCTCTTTTTCGTCATCACTGTCGGTGCGAGCGGCTGGCTGGCATTTTTCGCGTTGATGTACGGCGCCGCGAGCGCCGCGCACGCCACGGCGTTCGCGCGCGTGGCCGCCGCGTTTTCCAGCATCCTGCCGGCGGCGACGTTTCATTTCGCGGCCACCTACGTCAGCCGCCGCCGCGCGTTGCAAAACGTCATCACCTTCTGTTGGATGTTCTGCAGCGGCATCGCGCTGCTCGAAATCGCCACCCCCTACTTCGTCACCGGCGTCCGGCATTTCAGCTGGGGCTACTACCCGATCGGATCGACGTACAACATTTCGTGGGTCGTGATTTTCGCGGGGATGTTTGCCACCGCGATCCGCATGCTGTGGCGCGCAGCGCGGTCGAGCGAAGGGACGGAACGGAAACGCGCCCGCTCGCTCGTGGCCGGATTCTCGATCGCCATGCTGGCGATGATCGACTTCCTGCCGACGATCGGCATCGACGTCCCGCCGCTCGGATTCATCGCCATTCTCGCCTTCATCGCCGTCGCCGCGCACGCGATCCGGCGCTACAACCTGGTCGAGCTCACGCCCGAATACGCGGCCAGTCAGATTCTCGCGACGATGAAAGGGAGCGTCATCGTCGTCGATCTCGACGGCAAGATCCGCGTCGCCAATCGCGCTGCATCGACGATGCTCGGCTATCCCGATTCCGCGCTTCTCGGCAAGCACATTCGCAGCATCGTGTCGCCCGAGGAAAACCTCACCACCGGCCAGCTCCTGCACAGCCTCGGCGTGCTCGAACAGAACATGGCCTGGCGCACCGCCGCCGGCGTGCGCATCGACGTTCTCGCCACATCCTCGTTCGTGCGCGACGACAGCGGCAGTCCGGTCGGCATCGTCTACGCCGCAACCGACGTCACTGAACGTCGCCGCGCCGAGCAAGCCTTGCGCGAAAGCGAACATCGCTACCGCACGCTTTTCGAAGGCAACCCGCTGCCGATGTGGGTCTACGACTACGACACGCTCGCCTTCATCGCCGTCAACGAAGCGGCCGTGCAGCATTACGGTTACGCGAAGGACGAGTTCCTCGGAATGACGCTTGCCGACATCCGTCCGGTCGAAGAGCTGCCGAAACTGCGGGGACTGCTCGACGGCCGCCGCGACCGCAACGAGCCGCGCATCGTCAAGCATCGCAAGCGGAACGGACAAGCGTTCGACGCCGAGATCACGTCGTTCGAGTTTCTCTCCGGCGGCAGACGTTCGCGGCTCGTGATCGCGGTCGACGTCACCGAGCGCCGGCGCGCCGAGGAGCGGCTGCGCGAAAGCGAAGAGCGCTACCGGCTGCTGTTCGAGCGCAACCTCGCCGGCGTCTATCGCACCACCATCGACGGCCACATCCTCGACGGCAACGACGCCATCGCGCGCATGTTCGGCTACCGCGACCGCGAGGAGCTCATGGCGCAGCGGGCGTACTCGCTTTACAACGCCGAGGAAGATCGCAACCGGATCATGGCCCAGTTGCGCGAGCACGGATCGCTTTCAAACATCGAAGTTCCCATGCGGCGCCGCGACGGAACGCCCGTCTGGGTCATCGAGAGCATGACGTTGCTCGACGGCGGCGTGATCGAAGGAACGATCGTCGACATCACCGACCGCAAGACCGCGCAGGAGCAGATGGAGTATCAGGCGTATCACGACGCGCTGACCGGCCTGCCAAACCGGCTGCTATTCCGCGACCGCATCGACATCGCGCTCGCTCACGCGAAGCGGCATCGCACGGCCGCGGCGGTGATGTTCCTCGACCTCGACCAATTCAAACTCGTCAACGACTCCCTCGGCCACACGGTCGGCGACGCGCTGCTGCAGGAAGTCGGCACGCGGCTCGTGCTCTCCATCCGCGCTGACGACACGGTCGCGCGCATGGGAGGAGACGAGTTCACGGTCCTTCTCACCGACGTCAAAGACTCCGGCGCCTCGGCCGTCGTCGCGCAAAAACTGCTCGAAGCGATTTCGCAGCCGATGATCATCGAAGGTCACGAGCTTTACGTCACCACGAGCATCGGCATCGCGCGGTCTCCGGAAGACGGCAGCGACGCGGAGACGCTGCTCAAACGCGCGGACAACGCGATGTACCGCGCGAAAGAAGCGGGCCGCAACAACTTTCAGTTCGCCACGACGATGTCGCAGGAGACGGTTTCGGAGCGGTTGCAGATCGAGCGCAGTCTTCATCACGCGTTCGAGCGAGAGGAGTTCGTCGTCCACTACCAGCCGATGACGAACCTGCTCACCGGCCACGTCGTCGGCGCCGAGGCGCTCATTCGATGGAACCATCCCGAGCGCGGGCTGATGTCGCCCGATGACTTCATTCCGATCGCCGAGGAGAGCGGATTGATTCTGCCGATCGGCGAATGGGTCTTGCGCACAGCGGTCAAGCAGATGAAAGCCTGGCATCCGGAGCACGGACCACTGCGCGTTGCAGTGAACCTTTCGGCGCGGCAGTTCCAGCAGCGCGATCTGACTTCGATGATCGAGCAGGTTCTGAAAGAGAACGACTATCCGCCCGAGTTGCTCGACATCGAGATTACCGAATCGACGGCGATGCAGAACGCGGATGTGTCGCTGGCGGTGATGAAGCGCCTGCGTTCCATGGGCGTGCGCATTTCGATCGACGACTTCGGGACCGGTTACTCGTCGCTGAGTTACCTGAAGCGCTTCCCGATCGACACCGTGAAGATCGATCAGAACTTCGTGCGCGATCTCTCCGACGCCTCGAACGACGGCGCAATCATCACAGCCGTGATCTCGATGGCCCGCGCGCTGAACCTGCGCGTCGTGGCCGAAGGCGTGGAGACGGAAGCGCAACTGGCGTTTCTTCGCCGCGAGAACTGCGAAGTGGTGCAGGGATTTCTGCACAGCAAACCGGTGTCCGCGGCGGAGTTCGAGACGTCGTTGCGCGCGCGGCGGGCCTAGAACCGTTAAACCACAGAGACACAAAGAGCACAGAGAGATTTCTCTGTGTCCTCTGTGTCTCTGTGGTTGAAAGCCGCGCACGATAGAATCCGCGGCCATGAAACTGCTCGCCATCGCCCTCCTCGCCGCCGTGTCGCTCGATCCTTCCCAGGTTGCGCCGGACATCGCACAGCGGCTGGCGCGCTTTCAGAAAGTTGAGATGCCGTTCACGTACGCGGGGATGTCCGCGCACGAACGCAAAGAGGTCGACGAGATGATCGCGGCCTGCCGCGACCTCGAGAACATCTTCTGGCGGCAGAACGACCCCGAGAACATCGCGCTCTACAACAGCCTCGCGAAGACCACCGATCCGAAGTTGCAAGACGCGCGGCACTACCTCTGGATCAACGGCAGCCGTTACGACCTTCTCAATCACAACGAGCCGTTCATCGGCAGCGAGCCGATGCCGCCCGGCCGCAGCCTGCTGCCGAAAGGTCTGACGCGCGACGAGATCGAGGCATACGTTGCAGCGCATCCGACAGAGAAGAAGGCCATTTACGACGAACGCACCGTCGTCGAAATCGCGAGCCGCAATCCGCTGCGATTGAAGACGACGCCGTATCACGTCAAGTACAAGCAGTGGCTCGTATCGGCGGCACGTCATCTGCGCAATGCTGCCGCGGCCAGCGATGACAAAGCGTTCGCGAACTACCTTCGCATGCGCGCCACCGCGCTGCTGACCGACGATTACTACCCGAGCGATCTGGCGTGGGTTCGCCTCAAAGATCCGAAATTCGATCTGATCTTCGCTCCCTACGAAACCTATCTCGACGATCTCCTCGGCATCAAAACGTCCTACGGCGCGTCGGTGCTCGTGCGCAACGAAACCGAGTCGGCGAAGCTGGCGGTGTTCAAGAAATACGTTCCCGACATCCAGGACGCGCTGCCGCTGCCGGCCGAGGATCGTCCGTCGAAGAAGGGGCTGGAGTCACCGATGGAGGTGATGGACGCGCCATTCCGCGCCGGCGATCTTCGCCACGGATATCAGGCCGCGGCCGACAATCTTCCGAACGATCCGCGCATCCACGAGAAAGTCGGCTCGAAGAAAATCTTCTTCAAGAACTTCACCGACGCGCGCGTCAACTACGTGATCCTGCCGGTGGCGAAACTGGTCATGCGTCCCGATCAGGCGGCGCAGGCATCCGGCGAAGGCTATCTGGCCGCGGTGATGATGCACGAGATCTGTCACGGCCTCGGGCCGGCGTTCGCGCGCAAAGGTGGTCAACACGTTGACATTCGCGAAGCGATCGGACCGGCGTACTCGGGACTGGAAGAAGCGAAAGCCGACGTCACCGGCATGTTCGGACTGAAGTGGCTCGTCGACCAGGGCGCGCTGCCGAAAGAACGGCTCGAGGAGTACTACGCGTCGTACGTCGCCGGGATCTTCCGCACCGTCCGTTTCGGAACCGCCGAGGCGCATGGGCGTGCGGAGATGATGGAGTTCAACTACCTGTCGGAGAAAGGCGCGATCACGCGCGCGGCGTCAGGGCGTTACGTCATCGACTACGCGAAGATGCCCGATACGTTGGCGTCGCTGGCGAAGGAGCTGCTGGAAATCGAAGCGACGGGAGACCGCGCGCGCGCCGAGGCGTGGTTCAACAAGTACGACAAAATGCCGGCCGATCTTCGGAGCGCGCTCGATGCAGCGAACAACGTTCCGGTCGATATCGATCCGCTCATCCCGTTCAAAGAAGGCGTGCAGTAGAAGCTGAGTTCGACAGGCGCGGAACGGTGTGTGCAACACTGCGCGCGGCAAGGACAGGGGATGAATGCGGGGCAGCAGAAGCGCGTACTGGTCGTCGATGACGACCCGGTCATCCGGCGCCTTCTCGTGTGGACGCTGCAGCGGCACTCGCTGACCGTCGATGAAGCGAGCGACGGCCTCGCGGCGCTGGCGCTGATCAGGGAACATCAATACGGCGTCATCCTGCTGGACCTGCTCATGCCGGTGCTCGACGGCTTCAGCGTTCTCAGCGCGCTCGGCACGCCGCCGATGACATCGCCGCCCGTAGTACTGGTGATCACCGGCGCGGATCGCCGCGCGGTCCAACATCTCGACCCTCAGAAAATTCACGGCATCGTGAGAAAGCCGTTCGATCCGGAAGAGCTAGCCTCGCTGGTTGTAGCCTGCGCGGAGATCCGCAGCCGGAACGCGTTCGGCACGATGGCCATCGCGACGGTGATCGCGGGAAGTCCGCTGCTGGCGTTGCTAAATCGCTTTTCGGCCTAAAAAAAGCGTCTCAGATCAACCGTTGCCGGAGAAGATCGGCGAGCAGAAGGATCACCGGTCCGCTCGAACAAAGCATCGGGCCGAGTGGATTGCCATCCTCGATCGATGCGCAGCGTTTCACCGTCGCCAGAAGCGTCTCCACCTCGAACGGTTTCGTCACCACGCCGCAAAGTCCGTAGGAGGCCGCGCGCTGCAGCTCATGTGCGAAGACCGCGGCCGTGACGACCAGGACGCGCGGCAGCATGGCCGGCTGGTGCTCTTTCAGGAAATCGAGTACGACGAAACCGTCCGCCTGCGGCATGCGCAGATCGAGGATGACGACGGCGTAACGCCGCGTGCGCAGCCGCTTGATCGTTTCCTGTCCGTCAAACGCAGCTTCGACGTTGAAATCGCGATGCAGAAGTGCGGTGAGAAGCGTGCAGATCGCTTCATTGTCATCCGCGAGGAGGACGTACGGTTTCTCGACTCTGGACATGCCGGGAGCTTTTCGGACCTTCCGATATTGGAGTTGCCGCATCTTACACTGTCGTCTTGACGAGGTGCATCTGGTGAAAAAACGTGGCCGCGAAAATGATGACTGGGACGAGCCGGCGGTCCGGCGCGGCGGCAAACGGCGCAAGCCCGCCGACGCCGATGACGGCGTTATCGAAACCGGCGCGTGGGGAAACGGAGCGAACGCCGATCTTCGCGATGCCGCCATCGTCATCTCCATCGGCAGTGGACGTTGCCGGCTCTTTCACGAGCAGCGCGAATTCGACTGCACCGTTCCGCCGGAGCTGGCGAAACGGCAAAAAAGTGCGCTGGCTGTCGGCGACCGCGTCGTCTCGGAAACCATCGACGGCGTCTGCCGGCTCAGCGGCGTGCTGGCGCGGCGCACCGTGCTCTCGCGGCCCGATCCGCTCAATCCTCGCGTGCAGCGCCTCATCGCCGCGAACATCGACGTCGTCATCCACGTCGTCTCGGTGAAAGCACCGCCGCTGCGGCCGCGGCTCATCGACCGCTTCCTCATCGCCATCCAGCGCGGCGGCGCGCAGGCGGCGATCTGCGTCAACAAGATCGATTTATTGGATGACATTGAGCGCGCCCGCGAGCTGGCCACGCTCGATCCGTATCGCGCCCTCGGCGTGCCGGTGATCGCTGTTTCCGTCAAGGCTGATGAGGGCATCGTCGAGCTGCGCGCTCTCGTCGAAGGGAAAACGTGCGCGCTGGTCGGCCACAGCGGCGTCGGCAAGTCGTCGATCCTCAACGCGCTCGATGAGCGCCTCGACATCGCCACCGGCGAACTGCATCGGCGCGGCACCGGCCGCCACACCACCACCGCCTCCACCCTTCACGACCTCGGCGGCGGCACGTATCTCATCGACACGCCCGGCATCCGCGAGTTCGGTCTCTGGAACCTGACGCCGGAAACGTTGCGTGACTACTTCCCTGAGTTTTCTGAACCGGGCGAGTACTGCCGCTTCAACGATTGCACGCATCTTCACGAGCCCGGATGTGCCGTGAAAGAGCGCGCCGAATCAGGCGAGCTGAGTCGCGCGCGCTACGACGCTTACGTGCGGATCGCGGAAGATTTATCGGACTCGAGCCGTTGACGCCGCAACCATGCGCAAACCACTAATCCTCACCATCGCCGCCGTTGTTGTTGCGTGCGCGCCGAAGCCGCAGCCAGCTCCTGCCGCAGCGCCGGCCACTCCTGCCCCGAAGCCTGCAGCCGTTTCCGCCGAGGCTCTCGTCGATCACACCGGCGACTCACCGGAGACCGCCGTCGTCGTTCCGCCGGACGCTCCGAACGAAGGCATCGACTTCCAGAACAATTGGATCTTCGATCGCTACGGCCGCTTCCGTCGGGCCGGCGGCGGAATCGCGCACGCAGGTGAAGGCTCGGCGACGCGCCGGTATGAAGTCGTGAAGATCGAGCTTGCCGATCACTCCCTCCGCACCGTCTACTTCGACATCACAGAAAACGAGAAGACGTGGGACCGGCAGCACTGAAATGAAAAAAGGCCCCGCTCGCGCGGGGCCTTTTCGTTTGAGGGAGAGAGAGATTAGCGGGTCTTGATGCAGCCGCTGTTGGCGTTGGACCACTCGTACTGGTAGCCGAAACCGCCGGTGCCGATGAACGGAGCCGGGGACCAGGCGCACTTGTCGTCGGCTTCGTAGCCGCGACGGTCGAACCACGCATTGCCGAGGGCGTCGGTGACGGCCTCACGCGTCTCGTGGCAAACGAAGTGCTCCTGGTCGAGCGAGGTGTTGCCAAACGCCTGGCAACCCGAGCAACCGGCCCACGGCTCGATCGAGTACTTCACATGCTTGCCGGCGCCGTCGGTGTAGTTGTAGTGATACGCGCAGTAGGCCAGGTTCGGGCCGCCGCAGGACGTGCTCGAACCATCCGACGAATACGAGCCGGACGGGATGAAGACTTCGTAGACGGCGCTGTAGTCGGTGGTGCCCTGCGCCGCGATGACCTTCTTGACTTCGGCCTGGACGATGGCGTCCGTGCAGTTCACCGGAGGCGTCGATGGATCGAAGTAGTCGGCGGGTCCGCCAGCGAGGTTGGAGAGGGCGATCGCGCCCGTGCTGCCCGTGGCGTCATCGATACCGGTGTACTGGGTGATCGTGTTGTACTCGCCCGTCATACCGAACTGGTTGCGGAAGTTCTGCATCGCAGTCGTGTAGCCGCTGGGGAAGCTGCCCCAGAAGATCAGGACGACATGCGCGTTGCGGATGACCTTGCCGCCGCTGTGATAGATAAGGTTGCCGCCGCCGCCACCACCAGCGTAGTTATGTACGTTGGCGTGACCATTTCCGACATTAGCGTTGAGTTCCGGGTCGCCGACTCCCTGAGCAAACGCCGAGGTGGCAAGAGCGGCTGCAAAAACGAAGACCAAAGCTTTTTTCATGTACTGGGTCCCTCTCCTAAAAGGTTTTTAAGTGTGAATCGGCTGTGAGACAGACGGGCCGCATTGACGGCATTGGCGCTCCTTAAAGCAACGCAGCTGCCACTGATCCGTGACATTGTAAGTGATTGATTCTAAATGAAATTGCTCAAAACGCGGAATAAAAAAGGTTCACGGCCTGACCCTTTACGGTCACTTTTGACGGGTCAATTTCGGAGCAGTGGTCAACGGCTGGCCCGCACGTAACCAGCGATTGACGCTCGCTTCAGCACGCTCAACCTGCACCGCCGGCGGGCCGTGGTCTAATCGGGCCGATGGGGAAGCAGACGATTCGAACGATCCTCGTGCCGCGCTGGCTCACCGTCGCGCTGCTGATCCTGCTGTCGGTCGCGATGGCCGGACTGATCGCGATGCTGTCGGGACGCGCGTATCTTCGGCAGGGGCTGACCATCCCCGAAATCGTCGCGCTCGTGCACCGCTACGATCGCGGTGCGCTATCGAACGATGCCCTCCTCGCCACTGCCGCGCCGGGGATTGCCGACATCCTCTTCTTCATGCCGTGGGGGGCGCTGGCCTTTCTCGCGTTCGATGGCGGCGAAGGTCATCGCCTTCGCACATATCTGCTGACGCTGGCAGTGGGCCTGACATTTGCGTTGGGCCTCGTGGCGTGGCAGAGCGCACTACCGACACGAGTGACAGGCTGGGAAGATGCAGGATGGAACACATTCGGCTGTTTGGCAGGAGCCGTCGCGGGGCACCTTCGCAAGCGGCTGCGAGTCCGTTTCGATTAGGGGCAACGAATTGATCCTCGTCGTTGAAGACGATCCGCAGGTGGCGCGTTTGGTCGCGCTGGTCCTGCAGCGCAACGGGCGCGACTGCCAGGTCGTCGCCGACGGCACGACTGCGCTGTTGCGCGCGAAGGAAATGCATCCGCAGATGATCTTCGCGGATCTCACGATCAAAGGGATGAACGGCGAGGCGCTCTGCAGCGCGTTGAAAGCACAGCCCGAAACACGCTCGATCCCCTACATCGTTCTCTCCGGCGACCGCGACATCGCTGAAAAAGCGAAGCAGTGCGGCGCCGACGATTACCTCGGCAAACCGTTTGAGTTTCCGGACTTGATCCGGCTCGTTGAAAAGTATGCAAGAACTGAAAGCTGAAAAGCCGCCTGAATCACCCGCCGACTCCGATCCCGCAACCCGCCTCATGGCGCGCCTTGTCGAGGAAGGATTCACAACCGATCTGAGCGAGGAGGATTGGCGGAGCTACGGCGAGATCATCTACCGCCGCGCCGAGAAGATCTCCTTCGCCGCCGGCGAAACGGTCTTCATCTTTACGCGCGTTCACGATCTCAACGAGAAGATCCTGAGGCAGACGTCCGAAGCCGTCGTCAACTCGTACAAAGCGCGCAGCGTGGCGGGCAAGGCGCTGTCCGTTCTGCAATCGACCACCGTCTATCACTGCCTCGTGGCCGACGGCGATCAGCCGCACAACGACCTGCTCACCGGCTACGTCACCCGCGCCGGCGGCGCCACGTTCATCCCGGTGATCATCGTCCCCGACATCAACCAAGTCATCTACCCCGATCTGGAAGAGAAAGTCGCCAGCGTCAAACCGCGTGTCGAGTACCTCCAGTACCTGCTGGGCGAGCGCAGGGAGACGGTCAACATGCACCGTCCCACCGTGCAGGCGATGTGGGTCTCGCTCGGGGTGGTGCTGGTGCTGCTACTCGCGATCGCGGTGTCGTTGATTCACTGACGTAGCGCCGACGGCTCGTCGGCTGGACCGCCAGCGGCTCGCTGGCAGTTCTCGCGATGACGTGCCGCCGAGCCGGCGGCGGTCCAGCCAGCGAGCCGCTGGCGCTACGGTTTGACTTTCCTAATCTACGAGTCGACGAATCCACTAATCTACTAACCCATGTCTGCCGACCTCCGGCCCGTCCCTACCGACGATCCCAATCTCGACCTCGGCTTCGGCAGCGTCGTGTCGCGCGAGAGCCGCAAGCGCCTGCTGAATCGCGACGGCACGTTCAACGTTCGCCGCGAAGGACTTGGGTATTGGGAAGCGCTCTCCGCCTATCATTACTTCCTGACGATCAGCTGGCCGAAGTTCCTCGGCTACGTCGCTGCAGCGTACGTCGTGCTCAACGCGCTCTTCGCGGCGGCGTTCGTGGCCTGCGGTGCAGGCGCGCTGACTGGATTCAGCAACCAGTCGCCGATGGAACGCTTCACGCGCGCGTTCTTCTTCTCCGTCCACACGCTGGCGACGATCGGCTACGGCAACATCGTTCCGGTCACGTTCGCCGCAAACCTGATGGTTGCGATCGAGTCGCTGGTCGGGCTGCTCGGATTCTCCATCATCGCCGGAATCATGTTCGCGCGATTTGCGCGCCCGAAGGCGGAGATCGCGTTCAGCAGCGTCGCGGTGATTGCGCCGTATCGCGGCAAGACCGCGTTGATGTTCCGCATCGTCAACAAGAAGCGGAACGAGATCGTAGAGATGGAAGCGAAGGTTCTGCTGGCGCGGCGCAAGCGCGGCGGTGACGCCACCGACCGCGAATTCATCCCGCTCAAGCTCGAGCGCGACCGCGTGGTCTTCTTTCCGCTGGCCTGGACCATCGTCCATCCGATCGACGAAACGAGCCCGCTCAACACGTGCTCACCCGACGACCTGCGCGCGCTCGATGCCGAGCTGCTCATCCTGCTCAACGGCTTCGACGAAACGTTTTCGCAGACCGTGCACACGCGTTCGTCCTACAAGGTCGACGAGATCGTATGGGGCGCCAGGTTCCGGAACATGTTCAACCCGCTGGATCCCGACGGCACCATCTCCGTCGACATCCGTAAGCTCCACGAAGTCGATCGGGCGTCGTGAGCTGCGACACAAGCGGCAGCTCACACCGGCGTACGATGTAAACATTCGCCTGTGACGGGAGTCAAAAACGCCATGAAACAATGGATAGCACTCGCGGTTGTCGCGCCGACGCTCCTGCTCGGCGCTGAAAAGGAAACGTGCCCCTTCGGCCCGTTCGACCTCCGCTCGCCGCACGAGCAGCAGGCCGGCCTTTATCACCAGCTCTCCGCCACTGCCGAAGCCGTCGCTCCGAGCGGCCGGCGCCGGGCGGTCGAGCCGGTGACCGGAGGGTCGTCCTATCCAGCGTCCGTCAACTACATCGACACCGAAATCTTCGGGAAGATGAAGTTGGACGGGATCGTGCCGTCGGCGATCTCCTCGGACGAAGAGTTCTTCCGCCGCGTGAACATCGATCTGACCGGCCAGATCCCCGATCCTGCCGCGGTGCAGGCGTTTCTCAACGACAAGTCAGCCGACAAGCGCACGAAGACGATCGACGCGCTCCTCGCCTCCGATGCATTCGTCGATCGCTGGACGATGTGGTTCGGCGATCTCGTACAGAACGTCCAGGTCTCCTCGAGCAGCCGCGAGCTGCCGGCCGGCCGCAACGCGTACTACACGTACATTCACGACTCGATCAAGAACAAGAAGGCGTACGACCAGATGGTGCGCGAGATCATCGGCGCCTCGGGCGACAGCTTCACCACCGGAGCCGCGAACTTCTGGGTGCGTCAGATTCAGGCGAACGGACCGGCGCAGGATACGTACGACAATCTCGCGGCCGAATCGGGCGTGATGTTTCTCGGCATGCCGATGCAGTGCCTCTCCTGCCACAACGGCCTCGGACATCTCGAAGCAGTCAACTGGTATCTGAAGTCGCATGCCCGCTACGATTTCTGGGGCAACGCCGCGTTCTTTTCACGCGGCACCTCCAAACGGACGACGCCCGGCGATAACCAGTCGAGCTTCACCATCAGCGACAAAGCCACCGGCGCGTACAGCCTGAATACGAACTCCGGCAACAAGACCGCGCGCGTTCCGATCGGCACGCAGACCAGCGTCAATCCCGCCTTTCTGTTCACCGGTGAGCAGCCGCGCGCCGGCGAGCCGTGGCGCGATGCCTATGGCCGCATTCTCACGGCGCAGCCGCAGTTTGCGATCGCCACCGTGAACTATCTCTGGAAAGAGTTGTTCGCCCTCGGCATCGTCGAGCCGGCCAACAACATCGATCCGGCCCGGCTCGATCCGAACAATCTCCCCGCGGGACAGGTGCTTCAGCCCAATCATCCGAACCTGCTGACGCTTCTCGCGAACGATTTCACGACGAACCACTACGACCTGCGCGCCATCCTGCGCACGATGGTGATGTCGAACGCCTACCAGCTCTCGACGCAATATCCAGCCTCGGCATGGAACGAATCGTGGACGCCGTACTACGCGCGTCATATCCCGCGCCGCCTGATGGCGGAGTCGATGCTCGACGCGATCGCGAAAGCGACCAGCGTCCCGGTCACCTACAACATCAACGGACTTCCTGCCGTTACGTCCGCAATGAAGCTGCCGGACACACTCGATGTCCGTAACACCGTCTACGGGCGCTTCCTCGACGAATTCGGACGCGGCAATCGCGACGATCAGGCGCGCTCGAATGACAGCTCGATCGCGCAGGCGTTGTCGCTGATGAATGACGGGACGGTCGTCGTCAATCGGACGCACAAGGCCACCGCGAATTCGACGGTTGCGAAAACCCTGGCGTCGACCACGGACCCGAATGTCATCGCCGACCAGCTCTACCTCTACACGCTGTCCCGCTATCCGACGGCGGCCGAGAAGACACAGGCCGTCGCGTATCTGAAGAGCGGCACGCTCCAAAACAAGACTGAAGACCTGCAATGGGTGCTTCTCAACTCCGTCGAGTTTCTGTTCAATTAAGGACTGACGACAATGGCAAAGCCGAGACTTCCCAAGAGCACCATCGAGTGCCCTGACTGCACCAAGGCAAGCGGATTTCCGCTGGGCAAGAGCGAAGGCTTTTCGCGCCGCGGCTTCATGCAGATCGCCGGCACGGGCCTTGTGGCGTCCTTTTTCGCCGACGTCTTCAGCCCGCGCCTCCTGCAGGCTGCCACGACGGCGCCGAACGTCACCCTCCACAACACCGCCAAGAACGCCATCTTCATTTTCCTGCCGGGCGCTCCGAGCAACATCGACACCTGGGACCTGAAAGAGGGCGCATGGACGCCGTCGGATTTCAACCCGACGTCGTACGACAACAACAACGTCCGTTTCCCGCAAGGCCTCATGCCGATGACGGCCGCGCAACTCGGCAAGATGGCGTTTGTCCGCTCCGGACTTTCGTGGGCCGCCGTTCACACGCTCGGACAATCGTGGGCGCAGATCGCAAGAAATCCCGGCGGCGCCACCGGCTCCATCGCACCGCACATCGGCGCCGTGGTCGCGCTCGAGTCGCAGATCAAACGGTTGCCGACCGACGTTCTTCCGGGCTTCATCGCTCTGAACTCCGCCGGCATTCCGTCGTCCGGCTACTTCCCCGCGTCGTACGCTCCGTTCCAGGTCGTGCCAGCGGCCACCGGTCTTTCGACGATCGCGCATCCGGACGGCGTTACGCGCTTCTCCGACCGCTGGTCGTTTCTGCACTCGCTCGACGCGAACCGAACCAGCGGCATTCTCGGAAAAGCGTCGCTCGACATGAACGACTTCTACACGCAATCAAAAGCGCTGATGGACGCACCGAACATCAACGCCACCTTCAGCTTCTCGACCGCCGATCACACGAAGTACGGCGCGACGACGTTCGGCGATTCGCTGATCGTCGCGCGTAATCTCGTCGCCGCCGGCAAGGGCACGCGCTTCGTCCAGGCCACCCTCGGCGGTTGGGATCACCACAGCGGCATTTACGACAAGCCGGCCGCCGGTGTGAACTCGCTCTACACACAGTGCGCGCAGTTCGATCCGGCCTACGCATCGCTGCTCTCCGATCTCGCATCGATGCCCGGGTCCGTCGCCGGAAAAACCCTGCTCGACGAGACGATCGTCGTGGTCGTCGCGGAGTTCGGACGCACCGTCGGCGTTCTCAACAATCAAGCCGGCCGCGATCACAACCTGCGCATGACCACAGTCTGGGCCGGTGGCGGCGTACGCGGCGGTCAGGTCATCGGCAAGACCGATGCGACCGGCGGAAGCGTCAGCGACTACGGATGGAGTGCAAACCGCGACATCCGCCCTGAGGACGTCACCTCCACCCTCTACTCCGCCCTCGGCATCGACTACACGACCGTCCGCCACGACGATCCGCTCAACCGCGGATTCGAATACGTCCCGTTCGCAAAAGACGGCACCTACCAGCCGATCAACGAACTGTTCTAGCTGTCATCCTGAGCCGCCGAAGCGACGTAGCCGAAGGCGTAGTCGCGTAGGACGGCCGAAGGACCCCTTTCCTGAAACCGCTGCACAGCCGGACTAACGGTTGGGGGTCCTTCGGCCGTCCTACGCTGCTTCGGCTTCGCCTACGCAGCTCCGGCGGCTCAGGATGACAAATCCCTACCTCGCTACGCGATCCTTCAAATTCGAGTGATACGCCGGGTCGTCGACGATGCCGGTCGGATTGCCCATCTTGGCGATCTTTCCGGAGATGTCGTTGATGCGGTCCTGCGTTCCGGGATGGTCGGCGAAGAAGCGCGTCACGGTGCTGTTGCCGCCCTTCTCGAGACTGAGCAGCTTCTGAAACATGTCCAGCATGCCGTGCGGGTCGTAGCCGGCTTTGGTCATGAACTGCAGGCCGAGGTCATCGGCTTCTTTCTCGTCGGCGCGGCTGAAACGCGCCATCGCGCCGCCGGCGATCACCTGCGCCAGTAGCTGCTGTAGTCCGCTCGGATTCTGGCCGAGGAGAATGGCGCCGATCGCGCCGATCTCCTGCTGCGTCTCGACCTGTTTGATGACGTGGCGTGCGACGACGTGACTGATCTCGTGTGCGACGACGCCGGCCAGTTCGTCAACCTTGTCCGCCTGCGCGATGAGACCGGCGTTGATGTAGATGTGTCCGCCGGGAATGCTGAACGCGTTGACGTTTGGATCATTGACGATATCGAACGTGAACGGACGATTTGCGAGCGGCGTCGCTGCATGGATGCGCTCGCCAACCGCGGTCAGATACGCCTTCGCGGTGGCGTCATTGCTGAGCTGCATCTGCTGCGCGACCTGCGCAGCCATCTGATTGCCGAGCTGCCATTCCTGATCGAGTGAGACGCTGTTGCCGGACGCCAAGCCGCCGGAGCCGCAACCGGCAGCGAACCCAACGACCAAAACGAGTGCGAGAAACGAAGTGCGCTTCAACATCGGTAAACCCTCCGGAACGGCGGCAGTGCAAAAGGAGGACCGGTCACGCGGAGGGCGCGGAGAGGCGGAGAGGGCGGAGGGGCTCCGCGGTTTGCTCCGCCTCTCCGCGACCTCCGCGTGAACTACTTCTTCACTGCCGCGCTGGTGCCGGACTGGAACTCGGCATCGCTCAGTTGCAGATCATCGCGCCGAGGTCCGTCGCCCATGACGCCGGCGTAGACCTCTCGTGCCAGCTCGCGGGTCAGGTGCGAGTAGACGTCACCATCGACGATCATGTTCGGACCGTGGTCGCAGAGATCGAGGCATGACACGGTGCACACGCGCACCAGCGGCTTGCGTCCCATCTTCTTGTTGTGCCCCTTGAGCTCCGCGTGGATGAACTCCCCCCGCTCGATGCCGCGATCAGGGTTGCCGCAACGTCCGCCGATGCAGACGAGGAAGTGCTTTTCGAAGGGGTAGTGCATATTGTTTCTTCTCGTTCTCAATCCTGCGGATCGCGAAGCGAGACGTCAGGATCTCCGGTGGCGGTGCGAGAGCCGCTCGGTATCACCGGAGATCCTGACGTCTCGCTTCGCGATCCGCAGGATGAGAATCAGCTCAAAGCCCACTTCTTCCCCGAATCCAGCACGTGCTTCAAATCCTTCGGACTGCACGCTTCCGCGTAGATACGAGCGACGGGTTCGGTACCCGACAGCCGGAACAACAGCCACGCGTTGTTGTCGAAGATCAGCTTCACGCCGTCGGTCTTGTTGACCTCGCGCACGGTGAAATCGTCGATCGACTTCGGCGGATTGGCGAGCTTCTCGGCCAGTGAGTCCTTGAGTTGCGGCGTCAGCTTCATGTCGATGCGCTTCGAGTAGAAGTAGCCGAACTCCTGGTACATCTCCTCGATCAGTTGGTTCAGTTTCTTGCCGGTGTGCGCGACCATCTCCGCGACCAGGAGGCAGGCCAGGATGCCGTCCTTCTCCGGGAGATGGCGATACATCGACATGCCGGCGCTTTCTTCGCCGCCCATGGCGATCTTGTCGTCGAGAATCAGCTCGCCGATGTACTTGAACCCGACCGGTGTCTCGTGCAGTTCGACGTCGAGCTTTTTGGCGATCGCATCGATGAGATGCGTTGTTGCCACGGATCGCGCCAGACCGCCGGGGATTTTTCGCTCGCGCTTCAGGTAGATCGCCAGCAGCGACAGGATCACGTTCGGCGACACGAAGCGATTGCGGTCGTCGATGATGCCGAAGCGGTCCGCGTCGCCGTCGGTGGCCAGGCCGAGGTCGAAGCCCTCCTCCGTGACGACCTTGCGAAGCTCGCCGAGGTTTTTCTCATTGCACTCGGGGGAGAAGCCGCCAAAGTACGGATCGCGATAGTTGTGAATGATCTTCACCTCGACGCCCGACTCGAGGAGGAAGTAGTCGAGGTAATCGCGCGAGGTGCCGAAGAGCGAATCGATGGCGATGCGCAGTCCGCTCTTGCGGATCGTGTCGACGTCCACTTTCTGCTTGAGGCCATCGAGATAGCGATCTTTCGGATCGATCTCCTCGATCAGCTCGGCCTTCTCGTAGACATCGACGCGCTGGCCTGTAGCAGCGACTTTGTTGATCTCGTCCTCGATCTGTTTGGTGATCTCCGGCAGCGCCGGGGCCCCGTTCGACGTCGAAAACTTCAGACCGTTGTACTCCGGCGGATTGTGCGAGGCGGTGAAGTTGATCGCCCCCATCGCTTTGCGCCGCACCGTCTCGAACGACGCGACGGGCGTGGGAACGTCGCGCGTGCAGAGGTAGGCCTGAATGTCGTTGAAGGCGAGGATGCGGGCCGCTTCCGATGCGAACTTCTCGGAGAGGAAGCGGGTGTCGTACGCGATGACGACGCCGCGTCCTTTTTGGTTCGCCTTTTTCAAGTAATTTGCGATGCCCTGGCTGGCGATGCGGACGTTGTCGAAGGTGAAATCCTCTCCGATGATGCCGCGCCACCCCGAGGTCCCGAATTTGATCATGTCTCTCCAATCAACTGCGGCGTGGGAACTTAACACAGGGACGAGCGATGAGGGACGAGGGACGAGGGGGAAATGCGGCCTTTCGATTCTCCCATCGTCGCTAATCCCTCGTCACTAATCCCTTGTCCCTCGTCCCTCGTCCCTCATCCCTGCCTCCCAGGGCACGATTCACGCAATATCATTGCCCAACGATGTCTGAGCGGCCCGTGCTGCTGATCGCCGATGATGATGAGGACGTACAGCGCCTGCTGACTCTCTTCGTCCGGCCGCTCGACTGCGAGGTCCTGACGGCGCGCGACGGCGAAGAAGCGTTGGCCATCGCACAGGCGCGGTTGCCCGATCTCGTCCTGCTCGACGTCATGATGCCGAAGCGCAGCGGATGGGAAGTCTGCCAGGCGCTGAAGGCGGTGCAGCGGACGTCGCACATCGCGGTCGTGCTCGTCACCGGCCGCGGCGACGTGAAGGACCGGCTGACGGGATTGCAGCTCGGCGCCGACGACTACCTCGTCAAGCCGTTCAACCGCGACGAAGTGGTCAAGCGCATTGGCGCGTTGCTTCATCGCAAGCATCGCGATCCGGCTCCCGGTGCCGAGGCTGCCAAGTCATCGGAGAGCATGTTGTTCGATCGCGCCAGCGGACTTCCCACCGTTCCGATGGTCCTCAGTCGCCTCAAGGAAATGCTCATCGAACAGAGCGAGATCGGCATCGTCTATGTCGACATCGAACAGTTCGAGCAGATCGAGGCGGAGTACGGCTGGGCCTTCTTCGACGAGTTCCTCCGTTGCGCCGGCGAAGCCGTGGTCGGCGAGGCGCGGGCGCGCTTTCCGAAGGCGCTGGTGGCCGCGAACCTCGTCGGCGGTTCGAGCTTTTACATTTTCTTCGAATCGCGCGGCACGGACTTGCGGCAGGAGGCAGCGTTCGACACCGTCGCCAACGATGTGCGCGAGAAGCTCATCACCGCCATGCGCCAACGCTTCCCGGCCATGCAACAGGGACAGATCGGATTTTTCGTCGGTGCGGCGCGCATCGATTACCGGCCGCAGATTCGCCTCGAGCGTCAGGTCTACCAGGGGATGCAGACCGCCGGCGACGCCGTCCGCGACGCCGAGCAGCAGCGCAAGAAGCAGCTCACGCGCGAGCTGCGCGACATCATCCGCCGCAAGCGCGTGACCACGCTTTTCCAGCCGATCGTCTGGGCGCAGGAAGGGAAGGTCTTCGGCTACGAGGTGCTGACGCGCGGCGCGCCGAATTCGTCCTTCCGCAATTCCGACATGCTCTTCGGCTTCGCGCGCGACGCGAAGTTGGCTTGGGCGTTGGAAACCGTCGCGCTCGAGAACGCGCTGAAGCGCCTCCGCTCGTTCGACCTCACCGGCCGCAAATACCTCCTCAATCTCGAAGCGGAAATGTTCGAGGAGTCGGAGTTCCGCATCCACGAGATGGTGTCGTTTTTCTCCGAGCATCGCGGCCATTTCGTTTTCGAACTGACGGAACGCGCCGCGATCGAGGACTACGCGGTCTTCCGCCGTCTCCTCGATGAGTTCCGCGACAAGGGGATCGAAGTAGCCATCGACGACGCCGGCTCCGGCTACGCGTCGCTCGAAGCGATCGCCGCGCTGTCACCCGACTATTTAAAAATCACCAAAGGCCTCGTTTCCACGCTGGCCGACGAGCCGATCAAACAGGACCTCGTAAAAATGCTGGTCGACCTCGGCGGAAAAATCGGCGCGAAGACGCTCGCCGAAGGCCTCGAGACCGTCGAAGAATACGAATGGTGCCGCGACCTCGGCGTCGACCTCCTCCAGGGCTACTACCTCGCGCACCCGCAGGACGAGCCCCGCATCGGCGACGAAGAAGTGCAGGCGTCGCTAGCCGCGGACGCGCAACGGCGTCTGGCCGCCGTCTAAAAGAGATCCGCAGATTTCGCAGATGACCGCAGATCGATCACCGTGATCTCCGGCGAAATCCCGATTCCAAAACGCCATGGAAACAGCCAGTAACCCGTTCCGGTATTGACGTAAAGCTGCAACGCGTCGCGGCGATACAACCCCATGTGGTACGGAAGAAACGTCCCGGCGAGCGACCAATGCAGCGGTCGGAATGCGCACTGTCCGCCATGCGAATGTCCGCACAACGTCAGCGGCAAGCCACGCTTGATCGCCTCGGCGAACGCTTTCGGCTGATGCGCGAGCACGATCGGAAACTGTCCGCTGCGTCCGCGCAACGCCGCGTCGAAGTTCGGTTCGAGCTTCGGAGTCCTCGCCGCAAAGTCGGAGATGCCAGCGATCCAAACGCCGTTGATCGACGCGCCTTCGTTGACGAGCAGACGAATCCGGCTGCCGCGCAGATGATCGATGACTTCGTTCGGCTGCCCGTACATCTCGTGATTGCCGAGAACACCGAGCAGCGGCATGCGTGGATCCAGCACGCGCGTCGCGGCGAGCAGTTTGGCGGTGAAGATCGGATCGTCGTCGATGTTGTCGCCCGCGAGGAGGATCACGTCGGGCTTCTGCGCCGCCGCGGTCGCGAAGATTTTCTCGAGTCGCCCTCGGCGCGAGAAGAGACCCGTATGCAGATCCGAAATCAGCGCGATCCGAAACGAGGGCGCGCCGTTCGCCACGATCGGCACGCGCTCGATCCGCAGCGGCACGAGCGCGTTCCAGACTCCGGTAACGAGCGCGAACAGCGTCGACCACAGAAAGACGCGCGACGGCCATCGCGCGAAGCGCGCGAACGGCATGCGGCCCCTGAACGGCAGCCACGCGATCACCAGCAGCAGCGCGTAGGTCGCGTAGAGGATCGCGAAACACGTCCACGCAAACCACGGCGGCCCGAATGTGGCGCGAACGAATCGGGAAAAATCCGTGCGCGCATTGAGGATCGGAAAGAAGACCCACATCACGTTCCCGACGAGGATCAACGCGATGACGATCCACCGCCGCCGCGGATGCACGAGTACGAGGACGCGAAACGCGGCGACATTCGCGATGAGAAAGATCGCAACCGCAATCGCGATGATGATCCCGGTCATGGGCCGCGCATTGTAGCTGGCTCCTCTCCGCGTCCGCTTCTACGAGCCTCATGTCACACTTGCCGGCATGAGCTCGCTATTTCGCCGCCTTTGGCGGCTCGACGGGACGGTCACAAGGAACACGTACGCAATCGGCGGCAGCGTTGCTTTCGCGTTGAAGTACGCCATCGACTGGTCGATCGCGACGTTCGTCTTCCATCGGCAATGGACGCCGCTCAGTTACTGGCACCTCGTCGGGATGACGACCGAAGGGCAGGAGCAGGGAACGATGTGGATGTTCCTTGCGCTGCTGATCGTCTCGCTGCCCTTTCTCTGGTTCGGGATGGCCATGACGCTGCTGCGGCTGCGCGACAGCGGGTCGAGCGCGGGATGGGCAGCGCTGTTTTTCATCCCCGTTGTCAATGTTCTGTTGTTCATCGCGCTCACGATGCTGCCGCCGAGCGAAGGACGGCCCGGACGCGACATCAGCGGAGTGGTGGAGAGCGCTCTCTTTGCTGTCGTGGCGACCGCCGCGTTCGCAACCGCCGCCATCGCCCTTACCACCAGGCACCTGGACACCTACGGCGTCGGGCTCTTCGTGGCAGTGCCGTTCTGCGTCGGCTATCTGAGTGCGTTTCTGCACGGCCGCCGCTATCCCGACGCCCGCGTGCAGTCGTACGTCGTGGCGCTTCTCTCCACGCTGCTCCTCGGCGGCTTTCTCCTGGCACTGGCGTGGGAGGGCGTGATTTGCCTGCTGATGGCGGCGCCGCTCGCGATTCTGCTTGCGACGATCGGCGCCGCGTGCGGCAGCCGTTCGGCGCGGCGGCGGACATCGCCGCCGGCGAACGCGCCGGCATACATGACCGTGGCCATCCTCCCGCTGATCCTGATGGCGGAAGCCGCGGCTCATCGCACGGCGCCGCTCTACCGCGTCGACAGCGAGATCGTGATCGACGCGCCCGCCGCGACGGTGTGGAAGAACGTCGTCACGTTTTCCGACATCGGCGGCGAACCGGAGTGGTACTTCCGGGCCGGTATCGCCTACCCGATCCGCGCCCGCATCAACGGCCACGGCGTTGGCGCCACGCGGACATGCGAGTTCACCACCGGCACCTTCATCGAACCGATTGAGGTGTGGAACGAGCCGCACCTCTTGCGCTTCGGCGTCACCGCCAATCCACCGCCGATGCGCGAGCTCTCGCCGTATGGCGGAATCGATGCGCCACACCTGCACGGATTCCTCGTCTCGCAGCGCGGCCAGTTCGCGCTCGAATCACTGACCGGCGGCCGCACGCGCCTGGTCGGGTCGACCTGGTACCAGCATCACTTGTGGCCTACGGAGTATTGGCGCTTGTGGTCGGACGCGATCATCCATCGCATCCACTTGCGCGTGCTGCGGCACATCAAATCGCTGAGCGAGGCAACGGCCAATCCGCAGATTTCGCAATGCGAGGTGATCACACATCTGCGTCATCTGCGGATCGTTTCTGCCGAGTACCGCACCGCCGGACTGCCCGCCGGATAAAAGACGCCGAGCAACCGCATCTCGCCAAGTCCGCGGTTCTCGACGCAGTGCACTTGCCCGTGCGGCAGGAAGATACACGAGCCGGTCTCGATCGGAGCGTGCGACGTCCCCGCCCACATCTCACCCAACCCGTCGAGGATCACGATGACCTCTTCGTACAGATGGAAGTGATCGGGCGCGCGTCCCGGCGGGATGCCACCGACGAACTGCGTGACCTGCGTGCTACCGGCGTCGTCGTTGATGACTTCGCGATACCAGCGGTCGCCGGTCCGTTGCACGGGGCGGTCCCCCATCGCCACCGCGAAGAGTTCGCCGTGTCCCGGTTCGAAGCCTTCGAGTGTCGCGCCGTCGTCCGGGCATCGCGAACTGACGAGGGTCAGGCCTTCGGTCGCCGCTATATCTAATGATGTGGACGGCGGCAGGTAGAGTCCCGTGTCGGGAACGAGCGCGAAGTCATTGGCGAAGCCCGAGCCGGAGAGGACGTAGAGAACTTCGTCCGACGACTCGTTGCGTAACGTCGCCCGCTTCCCTGCTGGTAACTCCAACACACGCAGCGAGATCGCCGTCGCGCCAGCGTGCGTTCCGAAGTGCTTCCAGATCCGCAATCCACCTTCGACGGACGCTTCGCCGTCTTTCAATCCCGTCACGCGGCAGCCGCCGTCGAGTATTGCAAGCATTTCGTGGGATTATGCTCTACGCATGCAGACGAAAGAAGACGGAGTCCGGGCTACGAACCAGGATTTCATCCGCTACGACCAGGTCGAGAAGCGCCAGAACTATCAGCTCGCGGAGGGACTTGACGGCGATCAGTTCGACGACGAGTTCCAGATCCGCACTGTCGACATCGGCCAATTTCTCCACGGCGACGATGCCGCCAAACGCGCCTTCGCCACGCAACTCGGCGACGCGCTGCACGAAATCGGATTCGCAATCCTCACTGGTCACGGCGTCGATCCGAATCTGTATGCCGAGGCGGAGCGGAGGATCGAAGAGATCTTCACGAGCCTTACTCTCAACGAAAAGATGCGTTTCCGCGCCGAGCGTTTCGGCTCCGTCAATCAGGGCTACTTCCCGATCAAGGAGACGAGCAACATGCATCCCGACCTCGTCGAAGGTTGGGTGTTCTGCCGCCGCGCGTTCGAAGACACGCAATCGTTCTGGCCGGCGCAGGAGCAGGCGGAGTTCTTTCGCCGGATCGTCGCCGGCCACGAGAAACTGATCCTGCCGGTGATGCAGAGCCTTCTGACCTATCTCGGCTGCGATGCGCACCTTTTCGACGAAAAACTCACCGGCACGAACTTCGGTCTTCGTCTCAATTACTACCCGCCGGTCTCCGACGCCGATGACGCGAGCGGCGCGGCGCGACTCCTTGGCCACGAAGACATCGATCTCTTCACGTTCCTCCCCGCGCCGCGCGTCGAAGGTCTGCAGATTCTGAATCGCCGCAACATGAAGTGGGTGCGTATCGCCGCGCCGCCGGGCAGCATCATCCTCAACACCGGCGACTACATGCAGCGCGTCAGCAACGACATCTTCCCGTCGACGACGCATCGCGTCAGCAAGCCGCGCGATCCACGGCAGCGCACCGCCACGCGCGTGTCGTTTCCGATGGCCGTTTATCTGTGGGAGAACGAGGTGTTGGAAGTGCTGCCGTGCATCGCCAATCCGAAGTACCCGCCGGTGAAAGCGATTCAGTTTCACACCAGCATCACCAGCAAATTCTATGGAGACGACTACGCGGTGACCGAGGCATGAATGATCCGCTTCTTCAATACCGCGAACGTTTCCCGATTCTGAGCCGGACGAAGTACCTCGTCTCGCACTCGCTCGGCGCGATGCCCGAGGCGACGCGCGACGCGCTCGTCGAATACGCGGACTTGTGGGCGTCGCGCGGCGTCCGCGCGTGGGGCGACCGCTGGTGGATGATGTCGATCGAGGTCGGCGACATCATCGCGCCGCTGATCGGCGCGCCGCCGGGCTCAGTGGTCATGCTGCCGAATGTGACGACGGCCGAGGCGGTGGTGCTGTCGTCGTTCGATTACGACACGCCGCGCAATCGTGTGGTGATCGTCGACGGCGAGTTTCCCTCGGTCCGCTACATCTACGATCGTCTCGCCCGCCGCCTCGGCGCGGAGATCGTGACCGTTCCTCACGATTCCTCTGGCCTGGGCTTCGATCTCGATCGGCTACTCGCAGCAATCGACGAACGAACGCAGATCGTTCCGATCGGCCACATCCTCTTCGAGTCGTCGTACATGATCGACGTCGAGGCAATCGCAAAACGCTGCCGCGACGCCGGTGCGACGCTGGTGCTCGACGTCTTCCAATCCGCCGGCATCGTGCCTGTCGACGTGACCGGTTGGGATGTTCCGATCGCCGTCGGCGGCGTCCTCAAATGGCTCTGCGGCGGACCGGGCGGCTCGTTTCTCTACGTCGATCCGAAGCTGCGCCCGAAACTCGAACCGAGTTTCACCGGCTGGATGGCGCACGCGAATCCGTTCGGCTTCGAACCGCCCCCGATGCGCTTCCGCGACGACGGCCTGCGTTTCGCCCTCGGCACGCCGCCGATTCCGGCGCTCTACGCGGCGCGCGAAGGCCCGAAGGTTGTGGCCGAGGCCTCGGGTGGCGACATGAAGACGATCCGCGAGAAATCGCTGCGTCAAACGCAACGAATCATCGATCTCGCCGACGCGCGCGGCTTCGAGCTCCGCACGCCGCGCGAATCCGACCGCCGCGGCGGATCGGTCTCCGTCCTCATGCCGCACGCGAAAGAAGTCGCGTACGAATTGAACGCGGAAGACATCGTCTGCGACTTCCGCCCCGGCGCCGGCGTCCGATTCTCCCCGCACTTCTACACGACGGACGAGGAGATCGAGATCGCCTTCGCGTCGGTCGACGAGATCCTGCGCACCGATCGCTGGAAGCGGCAGGCGACGAAGCAGACGATCGTGACGTAAAGCTTTTTCACCACAGAGACACAGAGATCACAGAGGTTTTCTCTGTGTCCTTTGTGTCTCTGTGGTTCGATTTCTTCAGGCGACAACCGCGCCGACTAAATCGTACGGATGCGCATCCGTGATCGAGACGCGGGCGAATGCCGGTAAGTCCGCGGGCAGGAGGTCGATGCCGTCGTTGATCAGCAGGCGTCCGTCGATTTCAGGGGCCTGGCCGACGAGGCGGCCTTCGAGCAGGTGCTCGGTTTCGGTGCAGACGCCGGTCACTAACGCGTCGAACGTTTGGCCGAGTTTCGCTTCGTTTCGGGAGCGCGAGATCTCCTGCTGGAGTTGCATCAGTTTTTCGCGGCGGCGTTCGGCGGTTTTGCGTGTTGGTGTGTCGGGCATGCGTGCGGCGATCGTCGAGTCTTCGGCGGAGTAGACGAACGCGCCCATCTGATCGAACTGCGCCCACTCCGTGAACTCGTACAACTCGCCGAAGTCGCGCGGTGTCTCGCCGGGATGGCCGGTGATGAACGTCGTGCGCAGCGAGAGATCGGGGACGAGCTCGCGCATCCGCGTCACCATCGCGCGGTATTCGGCGGGCGATCCGGGACGACGCATCGTCTTCAGCACGTTCGCGGAAACGTGTTGCAGCGGGATGTCGCAATACGAAACGAAGCGCTTCTCGCGTCCCATCAGTTCGAAGAGCGACCAGTCGATCGAGCCGGGATAGGCGTAGAGAAAACGGATCCATGGAAAGTCTGTCTCCGCGAGGAGCGTGCGAACGAGCGAGGTCAGACCGTTGGCGATGCCGAGGTCTTCGCCGTAGCGCGTCGTGTCCTGCGCGACGAGGCAGAGCTCCTTGACACCTTGCGCCTGGAGCGACTGCGCTTCGCGAACGAGCGAGTCGATGCCGCGGCTGCGGAACTTGCCGCGCATCTGCGGGATCGCGCAGAAGGTGCACGGATTCGAACAGCCTTCCGACACTTTCAGGTACGCGTGCGCGGTGCCCTGCGCCAAAACGCGCGGGAGATCTTCGTACAGCCGCACAGACATCTTGCGCTTGACCGGCGCGGCGTCGTCGGTTCGTCCTGTGACGGCGGCGGTGATCGCTTCGAGCGAATCGAGACCGACGAATGCATCAATCTCGGGGATGGCTTTTTGTAAATCTGCCCGGTACTTCATCACCATGCACCCGGCCACGACGAGCCGCTGCACGCCGCGGCCTTTGCGGTCGGCGATTTCGAGGATCGTGTCGATCGACTCCTGCTTGGCCGCGTCGATGAAGCCACAAGTGTTGACGATGACGACGTCCGCGGCGTCGAGATCGTTCGTGATCTCGACCTCGGATTCCTCGCGCAGCTGGCCGAGCATGATCTCGCTGTCGACGAGATTTTTCGGACAGCCGAGGGAGATCATCCCCACGCGGGTGACGGGCTTTGCGATGGTGGCTTCTACAGTCATGAACAGCCGTGGAACAGGGCTGCCGCGATCCGTATTCTTCCGCGCTATTGCTGTTTGAGCACGGCGCTGCTGCGCTCGTCGGCCATGATTGCTGTGAAGACGCGATTCACCTCCGCCAGCTCGGCGCGCGGGACGCTGAAGCGCTCTACGCGATACTCGCGACGATAGTGGAGCACGTTCTTCTCGACCTTCGTCTCGCTGCCGTAGCGAAATCCGGCAGCGTTGACTTTCACCGCGGCAGGAAGCTCGTCAACGGCGACGCCGGCCGGGAGCGCGATCTCGACGTCATCGACCTGCAGCGACGGACCCTCGGTCTCGTAATCGTAGGCGCGCTCTTTCAGATCGATCACGGTCTCCGCCTTTTCGCCGAGGACGCGCGGACGGACGAGTAACAAGCCGCCGCCGGCGGTCTTCGCATACGCCGGCGCGACGATGCCGTAGTTGAAGATCAGATCGCGCGATGAGTCGTTGAGATTTTCGATCGTGACGCCTTTCATCTCGAACTGCGCCAGGTGCGCGCCGAGACGCGTGTGCAACGCGCGAATGCGCTCGGCCTCGGTCATCGTATGCAGCCACATGCGCCAGGCCGCGGCGATGCTGCCGCTGATGGTCTCGTGCACGTCGCCGTACAGCGCGCCAGCGGGGTCGAGCGTCAGCTTCGCTGCCACGCTCAGCTTGTTGTCTTCGGGTCCAGCGGGCGCAACGTGAATGACCGTGCCGCCTTCCTGCGTGACGACGAGCAACTCGTTGTTCTGCAGGTATTCGGGCAGCGATCCGATCGGCGTCATCTCCGAGGTCGGATCGAAGAGCAGCACCTTGCCGAGCCGCGGATGATTGATGACCGCAGGCAGCGACGGAGCGTCGGCGCCGAGGGGAATGGCGACGATGACGTGATTGAACCCATCGACCGAGGCGAAGCTCGGCTCGACCGTACGGCGCTCGGTCGTGGCGAGAACGTAATTCGAATTCACGCCCGCCTCGCGCAGCAACGCGCGCATCAGCGTGACTTTGTCTTTGCAGTCGCCGTAGTGATTCGTGAGGATGTCGCCCGCGTGATGCGGCTGATATCCGCCGAGGCCGATCTCGATGGCGACGTAGCGGACCTCGTGCTGCGTGAAGGCGCCGATCGCGGCAACTTTGTCGAACGTCGACGTCTTGCCCACGACCAACTCGCGCGCCTTCGCGGCAAGCGCGGGAGTGGACGCGATTCGATCCGCCGTCAGCGACGCGTACCAGGTCGCGACGTCGTCCCAGGTGCGATGCGCTTTGCCGGCAGCTCGCGTTGCGGCGAAAACGAAGTGTCGTAAATGAGGTTGCCGCGGTTGGCGATGTCGTAGCGGTATTCAATGATGCTGCCGACCTGCACGTCCGGCAACGTAAAGGTCTTCGAGATGAGACGAACGCCGCCGACTTTGACGACGACCTTGTCGAACGTCTTGCCGCCGAACGTGGCGATGCTGCCGTCCGGCCGCACCGTGCGCGCCTTGATGTGATTGACGTCGTAGAGGAGAGCGATGTACGGCACCTCTACATCGCCATACTTTTTCCCCTCCTCGGTCAGAATCTTGATTCGGAAGTAGTCGGTGCGGTACGAGTTCTTGTCATCGACGACGACCTGATGCCAGTTCAGGATGACCGCGGCCGCGCCGGGAGCGAAGTCGACACTGGTCATGGCCTTCTCCGCGGGAGTGGGATCGCGGAACTCGGCGGCTGCCGATTCGTTGCGGCAGAAGGCGTTTGACGCGATCGACAACGACAGCAACAGCAGTAGCGCGCACCACAAGCGTTTGTGCATTCGGGGACCTTTGGTTACTGGGAGTGCCGGCATGATCGCACAGGTTTTATGCTGTCCCGCATGTTCTCCATCCGCAACGCGTCACTCGACGACGTGATGGCGATCGCGAGCGTGATGCGGGAGTCGGTCGAATCCTTCGGACGCGATGTCTACACGCCGGCGCAAATCGCGAGTGCCCTTCGCTACATCTGCCGCCCCGACGAGCAGCTCATCATCGATGGAACGTACTTCGTTGCGGTCGAGGGTGACGCGATCCTCGGCTGCGGCGGATGGAGCCGCAGGCGCAAGGTCTACAGCGGCTCGGCGGCATCGGGCAATGAAAACGAACTGCTCGATCCTGTTTTGGAGCCGGCTCGCATTCGTTCGATGTTCGTCCGGCCGTCATTTGGACGCCGCGGCATCGGACGCGCGATCCTTCAACATTCGGAGCAGCGCGCCGCAGCGGAAGGATTCCGTCGCCTCCAACTCGTGGCCATGCGCAGCGCGGGGACGTTGTACGAGTCCTCCGGCTACATCGCGATCGCCGACGCGCCGGTGGTGCTGGAGGACGGCACGGTACTGGAGTGCACGTTGATGGAAAAGCAGGTCGGCCTGTCATCCTGAGCCGCCGGAGCAGCGGAGGCGAAGCCGGAGCAGCGGAGGACGGTCGAAGGACCCCCCAAGTGCTTGCATCGTGACGCGCCGCCGCCCTTCCGGGTTATCAGGAATGGGGTCCTTCGACCGTCCTCCGCGACTCCGGCTACGCCTCCGTCGCTGCGGCGGCTCAGGATGACAGTTACCCCACCCGCCACACCGCCCCGCCTGCGCCGAACTCCGCGACGTGCTGTTGCAGGCCGGTGTTCATGACGGTGGAGTTGGCGAGGAGTTGTTCGTCGTCGCGCGTCGCGGGTTCGAGAGAGAGGCCGAGCAACTGAGCAACGCTCGACACCGTGCGGTTGTGCAGCGCAATGATCGAAGGCGACAGCGTGCCGGCATTCACTTCGTGCGTGGCCGGGAGTGCTTCGCCGCGCACGATGAAAACACGGAACGATTTTTTGCGGAGCCATTCGATCGCCGAGGCGAGCGTGATCACGTGCCAGTTGCGATGGCGGCGATGGATCCTGCTGATCTCGCGATTGCGATCGGCGGACGGTTTGTAGACGTTCGGCTGGATTTCCCACAGCAGCGCGATCTGATGTATCGCGTCCGTCGTTCCGCTCGTCGCGCCGGCAGATCCGGGAAGCGTGTGCTGCCGTCCCGCGGCGCGGCCGAGGGCGATGGCGTCGGTGAGGTCGCGGGCGATGATGTCGAAGGAGATCGTCTCGATGCGTCCGCCGAAATGCGCGTTGCGGCCTTGCACGAGGATGCCGTCCGGCAGCGGCTGACTGACGATCCGTTCCGAAATCTCGCCGAGCGGAATGGCGATGCCCGAGGCGCGTCCTTCGAGTACGCGCGGACGATAGAAGCTCGGCGTCGGCGTTCCTTCCAGCCACAACGGATGATTGCGCGTCAGATAGCGCTCGACGAGTTGCGAGCGGATGGCACCGCAGTGCTCCGGCCGCAGTGTGGAAGGATCGATCGACTCCGCGATGTCGCCGAACACCTCCAGCGCTTCATCCCCGAGGGAGACGTAGAGATCGTAGAGCGCGGCCTTGGTATCGGCAGGAACGCGGAAGGTTTCGAAGATGCGTTCGATGTGATCCGGGAAGGGCACTGCTACGCAGCCATTCGCACGCGAGCAGCGTCGAGCAGCCGGCGGACGTCGGCGACCGAGGTGATGTCTGCGAGGCCGTTGCGGATGTCCTTGCCGTGGGCGATGCCTTTCGAGAACCAGCCGATCACGGTGCGGGCCTTGTGCAGCTTCCAGTTGATCACCTGCGGCGCGCCGTCGATCTTGGCGAGATAGCGGTGCATCGCGTCGATGCGGCGATCGACTTCGTTGCCGGCCGGCTCGCCGTTTACGAGCGCGAGAATGTCGCGGAAGATGAATGGATTGTGCAGCGCGGCGCGGCCGATCATCACGCCGTCGACGCCGGTGGTCTCGAACATGCGGATCGCGTCCGCAGGCGTCTTCACGTCGCCGTTGCCGAAGACCGGAATGCCCAGTTCGCTCTTCGCCTGTGCGATGTAGCCCCAGTCGCTCGCGCCGGTGTAGGCCTCGTTGCGCGTGCGGCCGTGAATGGCGATCGACGCCACGCCGATCTCCTCGAAGCGCTTGAGCAGCGGGATGACGTCGTCGCTCTCCCACCCCTTGCGCACTTTCACCGTGACCGGAATCTTCACGCGCTTCTTGATCTTCTCGACCACGCGCGCGGCACGATCGAAGTCTTTCAAAAGTGCAGACCCCGCGCCGCTGCTGACCACTTTGCGCACCGGGCAGCCCATGTTGATGTCGACGATGTCGACGCCCTGCTCCTCGACGATTGCAGCCGCATCGTCCATCCGATCGGGATCGCCGCCGTAGATCTGGATCGCGACCGGGCGCTCTTTCTCATCGAACGCCAGCATCGCCTTCGTACGCGTGTTGTCGCGCGTCAGCCCCTCGGCGGAGATGAATTCGGAGACGACCAGCCCCGCGCCGCCCAGCTCTTTCACGAGCGAGCGGTAGTACGTGTCCGTCACCTCGGCCATCGGCGCGAGGGCGAGCGGCGGATCGATCAGAACTCCGCCGATATGAAACGGCTTGTCGAGAAACGTCATCGGAGTCGTCTGCAACATTGTCGGTGCGATGGCTGTTCCAGCCTCAAGTGCTACGATGTTTGCCCGCGGTCCCACAACCAATCAACCGAATGGAGGCTTGAATGCGCCTGAAGATTACCCCGCTGCTGCTGTCGCTCATGCTGCTCGTCCCGATGGCCGTCTCGGCTGCCGACGTCGCCGGCGTGAAGATGGAAGACAAGACCACCGTCACCGGCCAGAACCTGGTCCTGAACGGCGCCGGTCTCCGCAAGAAGTTTTTCATCAAGGTCTACGTAGGCGGGCTTTACCTCCCCGCGAAGATGTCGAATTCCGCTTCGATTCTCGCTTCGGACACGCCGCGCCGCATGGTCATGCACTTCCTCTACAGCGTCAGCAAAGACCAGATGTGCGAAGCGTGGGAGGAAGGCCTCGAGGCGAACACGCCGAATTCATCCGCCGAGGTGAAGGGCGGATTCAAGACGCTCTGTTCGCTGATGGAGCCGATTCCGAAAGGCAACCGTCTCGTCATCACCTACGTCCCCGGCACCGGCACGATCGTGGAAGTGAACGGGAAGGTGAAGGGCACGATCCCTGGCAAGGCGACCGCGGACGCGATCGTCGCGACGTGGATCGGACCGAAGCCTGCGATGGGCGACGACTTCAAGAACGCGGTACTCGGTAAGTAGCGTAGCAACGTAGCGCCGGCGGCTCGCCGGCTGGACCGCCGCCGGCTCGGCGGCGAGTAGAGGCCTGGACCTGCCAGCGAGCCGCTGGCGGTCCAGCCGCCGGGCCGGCGGCGCTACGAAGCCGGCGCCATGCGTTTCCGGCACACGAACACGAGCTTCACAATTCGACCTTCGTTCCACGGATCGAATTCATGGATCTCGATCGCATCGAGCCCACCCTCTGCGAGCGCGGCGACGATTTCGTCGCGCTCGTAGCAGCGTTGCGTGTGGCGCTCGCGGATTTTGATTCGCTCGCCGCCGACGATCGCCCATCCCGTCACGAGTGCGCGGCCGAGGAGCTCGCGGCGGCGGAAGGTCGTAGCGATCTCGAGATGGAAGTCGCGCCCTTCGTCGATGAACGGCTCCTTCATCCCCCACACCGCGGGATAAATCTCGGGATGATTCATATCGAAAATGAAGAACGATTCGCGATCCATGACGTTTGCGATTTCGCCGAACGCCGTCGCCAGCTCTCGCGGATCGAGCAGGTGATTGAGTGAATCGTAGAGACAGGTGACCCGCGCAAACGTTCCGCGAAACGGAAGCGCACGCGTGTCGCCGAGGACGAGCGTCTTCGCCCGTTTGCGCGCGACGTTCAGCATTACCGGCGAGATATCGACGCCGGTCGACACGAAGCCGCGCGCAGCGAAGAACGGCATCGCCAATCCCGTACCGCAGGCGACGTCGAGATGCGTCTTCGACGTGGCGGGATAACGATCGAGCATCTCCACGAGCAAACGTCGCACGGATCGAAAGTAGCGTTCGCCGAGGGCTTGGTCGTAGGCGTAGGCGAACGCGCCGTACGACTCGGCAGCGGTCATTCGGCTACGCCGGCCAACGGTAGAAACCTTCGCCCGTTTTCTTGCCGAGCTTTCCGTCGGCCACCATCCGCCGCAACAGCTCCGGTGGATCGAAGCGCAAACCGAGCGTCGAGCAGAGATACTCGGCGATGCCGAGGCGAACATCGAGGCCGATCAGGTCCGTGAGACGCAGAGGTCCCATCGGATGGTTGTATCCCAGCTCCATCGCCTTATCGATGTCCTCGGCGGACGCGACGCCTTCTTCGAGCATGCGAATCGCTTCCAGTCCGATGGCGACGCCGAGGCGCGACGTGGCAAAACCGGGCGAATCGCGGACGACGATCGCGGTCTTGCCCATCGCCTCGGCCACCTCGCGCGCCTCCGCGACGGTTTCATCCGACGTCCGATCGCCGCGCACGATCTCGATCAACTTCATCACATGCGGCGGATTGAAAAAATGGAGTCCGACGAATCGGTCGTGGCGCTCGACGGACTGCGCGAGATCCGAAATGGAGATCGAGGATGTGTTCGTAGCGAGGATGGTGTCTTCGCCGCAAAAAAGATCGGCCTGTGCGAAGAGGTTCTTTTTCAGATCAATGTCTTCCGGCACCGCCTCAACGATCAAATCGGCGCCATGAACCGCCGGCTCCAGGTCGGGCGAGAGGTGAATTCGCGCGCTGGCCGCGGCCGCTCCTTCGGACGTCACCTTGCCGCGCTCAACGCCTTTTGCGAGCGTCGATTCGATCGAAGCCTTCGCCGCATCGAGCGCAGCGGGATCGGCATCGTGGATGACGGTTTCATATCCCGCCACCGCCGCGAGATACGCAATCCCGCGCCCCATCGTGCCGGTCCCAATGACTGCGATCTGCCGGATCATGAGCGCGCGAGTTTACCGCAGCGGTGTTCACGCTTGCGCTCATCTTCTTCATGGTCCCGAGCCTCACCAGCAAGATGCGCTGCCTGCGAATTACACCGCGCGCATGGCCAGCTTCAGGATCTCGCGGTGCGTGAAGTAGTTCACGGCGGGATCGTCGAGGTGGAAGCTGTAGGTGAACTTCTCGTCGTTGTCGGCCACGAAGGTAAAGCGGAAGTAGCGGTTCTCGGAGCCGCCGAACTCCTTCACGCTGGCGGAGTAGCCCTGATCCTGCTCGACTTTGATGACGCGATACAGGCGGTGCGCGCTGATCGGGAGATCGTCGGGTGGATAGTGGATGAACTGGATCGCGTAGATCTGCTTCGGATCGATGTCGCGCTCCGGATAGTCATCCGCTTCGCTTTCATCGCCCTCGCCCGTGAACCACGTCTCTTCCTCTTTGAAGAGGACGAGATTCGCGGAGCTCTCAGTCATTGGCAGCACTCCCTGATCGAGGTGGATGTGCTGCTCCGGATCGCTCGCGTCGCGGAGCTGCGTGAGCAAGTCGATCATGTACTGGATGCCCTCGCGCGTGCCGGTGAAGGCGACTTCGTCATCCTCGTCGGAGATCCAGACGTCGAGCCAGGCGTTGCGAGGGAGCTTGACGCGGCTCTCCAGCGTGTCGAAGTTCACCGCGGCGAAGCCGAGGCGCTTGGCCGCGGCATTGAGGAAATCGTTGCAGTGCGGATCCTCGACAAGGTTCTGCCGCGCGTATTCGATGGCCGCTTCGTACGCGCGTTTGCGTCCGAAATCGTGCGTCAGATCGAATGGCTGGATGATTTGATCGAGGAGCTGGGCGTGGCGCTCGGCGGCAGGTCGTGACATTGGCGTTTCGGGCAGCAATAACGGCTCAAAACTTATCACATTCCCCGGAGGCCGATTCACCACAGAGGCACAGAGGACACAGAGAAACCACCTCTGTGAACTCTGTGTCTCTGTGGTTCAAAGGCTTTATCCCGTCGTGCGATCCCGCGTCTTCCAATCCTTGTCGAGATCGGCGAGGAAGCTGGAGAGATCGTCGGCGTGCTCTTCCTCCACTGCGAGGATGCCTTCGAGCATGCGCTTGGTGGTGTAGTCGTCGTCGCCGACGTAGCGAATCATCTCGGTATACGAGTCGATGGCCACGCGCTCGGCGACCAGGTCTTCCTTGATCATGTCGAGCAGGTTCTGCCCTTCGACATACTCCGAGTGCGACCGCATCAGCATCCCGTCGGGATTCAGATTCGGCGCGCCACCGAGCTGCACGATCCGGCCGGCGATCTGGTCGGCGTGTCCCTGCTCCTCATTCGCGTGCTGCAAAAACTCCTGCGCGATCGGATCGGCGTGGATGCCCGTTGCCATGAAGTAGTGCCGCTTGTAGCGCAGCACGCAGACGATTTCGGTGGCCAGCGCCTCGTTGAGCAGCTTGATCACGGTCTCGCGGTCGGCGCGGTAGGCATCGGTCACCGCCCCTTCTTCGATGTGCTGCCGCGCGCGGCGGCGAAGTTCCTGGACGTCGGTCAGAAAAGGCTTTTCAGTCATTTACAACTCTCCTTCGCGTTACAGCTTGCAAGAATCATCGCCGTTCGGCGCCGAAACGGGTATGACGCGCATCATAGGTCCGGCCGCGCCAGATCACCTTGCGCCGGATTCCGGTCAGCCAGATGGAGCGAATGAAGATCCACGTCCAGATCGCGGCCATGACCGGATGAAGGAAGATTGCGGCGTCGAGCCGGTAGCGGAGTGCGCGAAAGAGGATCACCCGCGTGAGGCTGATGATGATGATCGTCGCGATGCTGACGCGGTCGCCGATCAGCGCCAGCGCGTACGGCACGATGTGGAAGACGACGCAGCCGGCCACGACGAATAATCCTGCGACGTAGCTGCGGCCGAGCGCGGAAAAAGTGTTCTTCGTGAAGCCATCAACCACTTCGCGAAGTCCGCGGTACATGCGCAGCGAGACCAGATCTTCGGCGCGGACGATTTCGGTCCTCCCGCCGTGCCGCCGGACGAGGCGGGCCAAAGCGATGTCGTCGACCACCGCATCGCTGAGTTGCTCATGGCCACCGCTGGCCTCGTAAACCTCGCGAACGACGAGGTTCCCGGTGCCGCCGCCGAGGGCCAGCCGCGCGAAGCGGGTGCGGTTCGAGATCCATGTCGGCAGGAATGTATGAAAGGCCATCGGCATCATCGGCATCGCGGCGTGCTCGCCGAAGCCGCGCATTTCCAGATGCGGAAAGAGCGAGAGAAGCGCGACGTTGCACGCCTGCAGGTATGCGACCGCGGCCGCGACCGCAGGCGGTGCGTAAATGAGATCGGCGTCGACGAACAGGAGCAGCTCGCCGCGCGCTACGCGGCTGCCTCGGTGCAGCGCCCACGGCTTGCCGAGCCAGCCGGCGGGCGGCTCCACGCCATCGATCACCGTCAAGCGATCGTCGTGAATGGAGCGGACGATGTCGCCGGTTCCGTCGGTCGATCGGTCGTTGATGACGATGACTTCGAGATTCGCATACGTCTGCGCGAGAAAGGCCCGCACCGTCTGTTCGATGATGTGCGCCTCGTCGCGCGCCGGAATGATCACGGACACGAGCGGCTCACTTGTAGGCCGCATGTCCGCGCGCAGGCGAGGAATGAGTGTGAGATTGACGATGGTGCGGATCAACGCCATCACCCAGGCGATGAGGATGATCAGCGCGAGGACGTGAACGTCAAAGGCAATGTGTATTGTCATCCTGAGGCTGCCCCTTCGCTACGCTCAGGGCAGGCTCCGCCGGAGCTGCGCAGAAGCGGAGCGGCGGAGGACGCCGAAGGATCTCCAACTTCCCAAGCTGCGTTGAATCCCAGGGGTTTCAGCCGGAGTTGCGCATCTTGAGATCCTTCGCCGTCCTGCGCGACTTCGCCTTCGGCTACGTCGCTGCGGCGGCTCAGGATGACAGATTACCGAACCCTACGCCGGCCCCATCTTCCGCTGCGCGTCGATCGCGTAGGGCGAATCGGGGAACTCGGTGGCGATCCGGCGATACGTCTCCTTCGACTTCTGGCTGTTGCCCTGCACATCGAACGAGTGCGCCAGAAGCGCCAGCAGCGAGTCGGCCGGCAGCACCGGCTCCGGTTTCGCGACCTCGGCCTGCAACTCCTGCGCGACCTGCGGCGCTTCGCCGCTGTCGATGCGAAGGCGATAGAGGCTGTAGCGCGCGCCTGCCACGAGCAGGTGCTTCGGATGATCACTCACAAACTTCTGCAGCCGTGTGCGCGCCGAGGCGACGTCGCCCTTGTCGGCGGCGATGCGGGCAAGGTAGAGAGAGGCCACGTCCGCGGCGTCGGTGCCGCCGTGCGACGCTTCGACATCCTTGAACTGCTTCTCTGCCGCCGCAGTCCGCTCAGGCTCGGTCTTGAACTTCGCGCCCGGAACCGGCTGCGCACCGGGGGCGGCAATCAGCGGCGACTCCATCGTCTCGATGGCTGCGCCGAGGGCGATTTGCGCTTTCTCTTCGCGGTTGGCGCGGTAGAAATAGATGCCGTAGCCGAGAACAGCAAGGAGCACGGCCGCAGCCGCGATGGTGAAGAGAACGCGCTGATTTTCTTTCGCGCGGGCCGACAACGAGCCGATCTCGTCGACGAACTTATCGTGTTTCAGGTCTCTGCGTTGCTGGCGATCCATGAACCGAACTGCCTCCGTAAAAGTGCGTGACTCTAACTCGGCGGCCAGGAACGGTCAAATCGCTCCGCAGATTTCGCCGGTCTCTGCCGGACCAAAGAAAAATCTGCATCGCCGGACGATGAAGAACTACAATAACCCTCGCTTCAGCAATCAAATCATCCGGTACCTTTGTTGCATCGCGACGAATCATCTTCATCGGGACCTTTAGTCATTCGGGAGCATCCATGGCCGCGCGGGCGTTGACGGCAGCACTCATTTCCATCCTCTTCACCGGCCTCGCTGCAGCCGCGGCTCCTTCCCTTCCTGCTACGTCTCCCTCCCCTTCTCCGTCCGGCGACTACGGCGCGACGGTGCTTTGCTATCACATCGTCGAGTCGCCGCAGGACCCGCGCATGGAGGTCTCGCGCGAGACGTTCCGCCAGCAGATGCGCTATCTGGCGATGACCGGCTACAACGTCATCCCGCTGCGCGATCTCTACGACTACGTCACCGGCAAGCGCTCCTCGCTGCCGAAGAACGCCATCGTCGTGACCATTGACGACGGCTGGCGCAGCACCTACACGGAAGTCTTTCCGGAGATGAAGCGCTACGGATTCCCGTTCACGGTATTCGTTTATCCGAACATCATCGGACAGACTGCCCGCGCGCTGACCTGGAAGCAGATCAAAGAGATGTCTGACGCCGGCGTCGACATCGAGAGCCATTCGCTTACGCATCCGTTCCTGACGCGCCGCCGCCACACGGAGCTCGATCAGCGCGCGTATTCGAACTGGCTGTCGCGCGAGCTGATCGACAGCAAGCGGATGATCGAGCGCGCCACCGGCAAGCAGGTCCTCTTCATCGCCTACCCGTTCGGCGACTACGACCACTTCCTCGTCGACAGCGTCGGCCGCGCGGGTTACGGCGCCGCGCTGACCTGCGAAGCGGGCAAAGTCCGCCGCGGCAGCGATCCGCTGCGGATGCGCCGCATGGTCGTCGAAAAGAAGATGGACTTCGTCAGTTTCCGCCGCTACCTCGGCGCGGGCTCGATGCCTCTCGATGAGATGACTCCCCAGCCCGGCGTGATTTCCGATCCCGGGCAGACGCTGATCGTCTCCGCACGAATCCCAAATCACGAACACATCGACCCGAAGTCCGTGGGCATGGCGCTGTTGTCGGTGACCGGCTCGCTTCCCTTCTCCTACGATCCGCGCACCGGCGCGATCTCGGTCGCCGCCGTGAAGGACGCGCTGAAGGGAACCTACCAGCGCGCGCTGGTGTGGGCTACGGATGCAAAGTCCGGCAAACGGATCGAGGCGAGCTGGATTTTCAAGCTCCCCGCGCCGGTCCTGCCGGTCACACCCTCCCTGATTACCAATCCGCAGAACGTCGCGCCCGCCGAAACAACCGTGCCGCAGGTTCAGTCCGGCGCCCCGGCCGTAGTAGCCGCGGGCGGCGGCGGTTCGGGGACGCCAGCGCGCACGCAACTGCAGCGCGCGCCGAAACAATAGATCGGTCCAATAGACGTAGCGCCAGCGGCCCGCTGGCTGTACCGCCGCCGGCTCGGCGGCACGTCATCGCGAAACCTGCCAGCGAGCCGCTGGCGGTACAGCCGGCGAGCCGCCGGCGCTACGATTGAAGTCTCCACGAACGACTACGAGGCATTTCGATTGCACTTCTGCACTTCGTGCGCTTCGCCCAATTCGCCGCGCTCTCACTCCTCCTCACCACCGCCGCTATCGCCCAGGACACAACTATCCTCGCCTATCACGAGGTCGATCCCGTGCCCGAACGCGGATGGGCCGTCAGCAGCGAAGACTTCGCCGATCAGATGCGCTATCTGGCGTTGGCCGGATACAACGTCATTCCCATCTCTGACCTGGCCGACTACATCGCCGGCAGACGCGAGTCGCTCCTTCCGAACGCGGTCGTCATCACTGTCGACGACGGCTGGCTCTGCGCGTCGACGGAGATCGAGCCGGTACTCAAGCGCTTCGGCTTCCCCTGGTCGCTCTACGTCTATCCGAAAATCGTCGGGCAGGGATCGCACGCGCTGACGTGGGCGAAGATCGCCGCGCTGCAGAAGGCCGGCGTCGACATCGAAGGCCACACGATGTCGCACGCGCACCTGATGCACCAATCGCATCCCGACCTCGACGATGCGCAGTACGACGCGTTCCTGCGCACGGAGTTGGACGAGAGCAAACGCGTCATCGAGTCGCATACCGGCCAGCCTGTGCGCTTCCTCGCCTATCCCTACGGCGACTATGACGACGTCGTGGTCGCTGCCGCCAAGCGCGCGGGTTACGAAGCCGGCCTGCTGAGCTGGTTCGGACCGAACAGCCGTTCCACCGACCCGCTCAAGCTTCGCCGCTTCGCCATGGTCAGCGACACGTCCCTCGAGCAGCTTCGCACCGCGCTCGGCGCAGCAACGCTCGAGCTGCACGACGTCTACCCGGCGAACGACGGCGTTCTGGCCGCGGATCAAACGACGATGGTCGCGACCATCGACGACACTCAGCTCGATCCGGCTTCGATCCGCGCCTCCTTCCTCGGCGACACGACCGCAACCAGCTCGTACGATGCTGAATCTCATCGCCTTACGCTCTCGTGGAAGAACCGGCCACGCGAAGAACGGCAGACAGCAATCGTCATCGCACAAACGAAGAGCGGCGGCCGCGCCATCGGAATCGTCCGCTTCTACACCTCTGCCGCCGCCAGGCAAAAATACGCCGCGCGGCAGGAAACTCTCTCGAAGATCCCGCTTCACCACACCGACACGACGCGCCAGTAGCCCTCTGCTACCATGCGCCGCTCATGGCGCTCACTGGCAAGCAACGACAGTTCCTCCGCGGCCTTGCGCACGCGCTCGAACCGGTCGTGCGCATCGGCCGCGCCGGCGCCAGCCCCTCGGTCATCGAAGAGACCAAGCGTTCGCTGGCCTCGCACGAGCTGATCAAAGTCCGCATCGACAACGACGACTCCTCGCAACGGAAAGAGTTGGCCGAGGAGTTGGCGAAGGCGTGCGATGCGGAAGTGGCCGGGACGATTGGAAAGCTGGCCGTCCTCTATCGCCGCCGCGACGAAGATCCCGAGATCGAGCTGCCCTGAAATCGACCGCTCGCGAAGCGGGCGAAGAACCGTAGCCCACGGCCTTCAGCCGTGGGTCACCGGATCGCGTCGATGTGTGAGCCCGTCTTGACGGGCGAGAGAAAGCTTTCTTTCGCCCGCTAAAGCGGGCTCAAGGCCGCCGTACATAAAAACCCACGGCTCGAAGCCGTGGGCTACCCTTCTTACGCCGGCTACGCCGACGGGCTTTGCGTGCGTCTGCACTCGGCGGATAAACGTCTCTAAGGGATCAAAAAGAAAGGCAGCCTTGCGGCTGCCTTTCGACGTCGTTGCTGTGGATGACGATTACGGGAGCATCAGGCGAATCTGCACGCGGCGGTTGCGCAGGCGGCCTTCCGCGGTGGTGTTGTCGCCGATCGGCTCGCGGGCGTCGCGGCCTTCGACCGTGATGCGCGACGGGTCGATGCCGTGGCGGCTGACGAGGTAATCGCGGACCGCTTCGGCGCGGCGGCGATCGAGATCGTGATTCGGTCCAGTGTTTTCCTTGTCGTCGTTGTAGCCGATGACGATGGCCGTCGAAGTCGGCTCCTGCTTCATGCGCAGAGCGACGTCGTCGAGGATGGCCTTGGCGATGTTCGTCAGGCGCGCCGAACCGGACTCGAAGTGGATCTCGTCGGTGCGGAGCTCGGTCGGAACGTGCGGCGGGGTCACCGGCGGCGGCTCAGGCGGAGCGACCGGAGTCGGAGCCGGAGGAGGCGGCGGCGGAGCTTCCGGCATCGGAGCCGGCGGAGGGGGCGGCGGAGCGACCGCTGCCAGATGCAGCGGCGAGAACGTCAGGCCGACCAGGCCGGAAAGGGCGCAGTCGTCGAGCTCCGTCACGCGGCACTCTTTGTGATCGCGGCCGAACTTCGCCGCGTTCCAGCGGAAGCCGGCGTTCAGCGACCAGCCGCTGTCGCCGAGCCAGTGACGCAGACCAGTAGTGAGGAAGATCGGCGCGGGCGGCTTGATGTCGCCACCGTTGTACATGACCGTGCTGACTTCCGTGATCCAGTTCGTCGTGTGCCAGAAGCCGATCGGATGGTTGAATCCCGCTTCGAGGCGCAGCTCATTCGGAAGTTTGGCCGAATCGGGCGCGAGGAACGGGAAGTTCGAATTCTTCGCGCTGCGGTCGCCGACGATCGCGTATTCACCACCGACCGTGAACTGGCTGGCGGTGTAGTGCAGACCGACGCCAAAGTCCGAGGTACCGGTGCCGATACCGCTGTTCTTCTCGCCCGTGGCCAGATCGGCGAAGAGCGATACAGCGAAGCGTGAGGCCATCGAAGATCCGAAGCCCCACTTCGTGGCCAGGTGCAGAGGACCGAGTCCGCTGTCGGAGAACTTGCCCTGGTAATAGTAGCCGTTGATGAAGCCGTTCCGGTCGCCGCCGTGACCCGTGATCTTCTCGTACGGGAGCGACGCCGAAATCTCCCAGTTATCGGTCACGCCGTATCCGACGGAACCTTCGAGCTGGTAGAGGTCATAGCCCAGATTCTTATGCTTGCGGGCCGATGGGATGTTGAACGGCGCGTTGGCCGCCTCGAGATCCCAGTTCTGGTAATACACGCCGAACGACCAATCGCCGCGGCGCAACGTGTCGGCCGTGATGACGTTGAACAGTCCGGTCTGGCCGGACGCGGTCGGCGCCACCAGTCTGGCCTGGTCGGCCATGGTGACCGACGCCAGCGACGAAGTGGTCATGCCGGTGTCGGTCTGCGCAAGCAGCGACGGTACGACGAGGAAACAAAGCAACGGAATCAGGGATCGAAATCTCAAACGCAAAATTACACCTCCTAAAGTTCGCACGGTCGTCCGCGAGAGTGTACGTGGGCGGCGACCTACAAAACGTGTGCCAGAGTCATGCGAATGTAAAACGATAAAGGCTTCAACGGCTTGAGCTTACCATAACGTGAGTGCCCGAACCTCAGACTTTGGATCGTCGGTCATCGGTCAGTTTGAACCGCGAAGTGTAACGGTTGCGGAATCCAGCGTCGTAGTAGTGGGTCCGAACTCGCGAAGCGATGCTGATGAACATCGGCGCGTCGTCATAGGCGACGGTATCGATTGTTTTCGACTCCCTCCGTCGGCTATCCTCCCCGACTTTCGTTTCCAAATTGCTCCTCGGAGGCCCCTCATGAAAAAGGTCGTAAGCTGGCTTTCGATCTTTCTCTGCTTCACGCCCGGACTCGTTCCATCGTTGCATGCGGGCTTCAGCGGAACCGACCTGATTTTGCCGGCGGTCGGCCGCGTCGAGGGAAATGGCGGCAGTCATTTCTACACGACGATCTGGGTGACGAACCCGTCGCCTACCGACTCGGCGACGTACCAGATGACCTTCCTGCGCGCGGGCCAGAGCAACGGCAATCCCGCGACGTTCTCGGATTCGATCGGGCCGGGCGCGACGAAGGCTTATGAGAATGCCGCGGAAAGTTTATTCAACGCAAAGGGCGTGGTCGGCGCGGTGCGCATTCGCTCGTCGCAGTCGCTGCTCGTCTCTTCGCGCGTCTACAACCAGAACGACGGACAGACAGCTGCCGGCTCGCAGGGTCTGTTCAGCGCAGGCGTCCCCTCCCAATTCGGGATGAGCCTCGGCGATCGCGGACTGCTGCAGGGTGTACGGCAGACTGCGGACTTCCGCTACAACATCTTCCTCGTGGAGACCGCAGGCGACACCATCACGGTGGAGTTGGCGGTGCTCGACGCGCACGGCAACGTCCTCGTCACGAAGAACGTGAGCCTGGGACCATGGGAGCCGGCGCAATTGAGCATCGCGAACCTCTTCGACGGTTCCATCGTCGACGGCGCCTTACGCGTCACCGCCACATCCGGCGCAGGCCGGGCACTGGTCCTCGGATCGCAAGTCGCGAACGGCAGCCAGGACGCGACCGGCTTCGAAATGTTGTTCCGTCCCGAGCTTCTCACGAGCAATGAGGCCGGACCCCAGGGACCGACCGGCCCCAAAGGCGATCCCGGCCCCGCCGGCGCGACCGGTCCGACAGGTCCCCAAGGTGTGCAGGGGCCTGCCGGCCCTCTCGGTCCCACGGGAGCGACGGGCCCACAAGGCTCAACCGGATCAGCCGGCCCGACCGGCGCTACGGGTCCGACGGGCGCGACGGGTGCGACGGGAACGCCTGGGTTGCGCTGGCGCGGTCCGTGGGACGGCGCGACCACGTATGTCGCGACGGATGTGGTGAGCGACGCCGGCTCGTCGTGGGTTGCGATTGGAACGAATACGAACGACGAGCCGTCATCGAGCGCGAACTGGCAACTGGTTGCGCAGGAGGGGGCGACCGGTGCGACGGGAGCGACCGGCCCGACTGGCGTCACCGGACCAACGGGGACGACTGGTGCTACCGGGCCGACAGGCGACACTGGCGCGACCGGCGCGACCGGACCGACCGGCCCCACCGGAGTGACGGGTCCAACGGGCGCCACAGGGGCGACGGGATCGACCGGCGCGACTGGCGCAACAGGACCGACCGGTCCGACGGGCGTGACCGGTCCAACTGGAGACACGGGATCGACCGGCTCCACGGGTGCCACCGGACCGACTGGTCCAACCGGCGTAACCGGTCCCACGGGCGTCACCGGATCGACCGGCTCTACCGGATCGACTGGCGCGACAGGACCGACCGGGCCGACCGGCGTGACCGGTTCAACGGGCGCGACGGGACCAACGGGCGCCACCGGCGCAACGGGTGACACAGGACCGATTGGCCCGACAGGCGTGACTGGTCCCACGGGCGTCACTGGATCGACCGGCGCCACGGGCGCAACGGGACCGACTGGAGTCACCGGCGCAACGGGCGCCACCGGTCCGACCGGAGCAACAGGAGCCACCGGCGCGACGGGGGCAACCGGTGCTACCGGCGACATCACGGGCGTCGCCGCGGGCGGCGACCTCACCGGCACCTATCCGAATCCGGCCATCGCGTCGACCGCCGGCGGCAACATCGTCACTGCAATCAACGCGAGCAGTTCGAAGATCAATGCGGCGAACCTCCCTTCCACGCTCGCGACGCAAAACGGCACGAACGTCTTCACCGGCGCAAACACGTTCAGCCTTGGCCTTTCCGCGAATGGCCAATTCATCACCAACGTCGCAACCCCCTCCTCGCCGGCGGACGCGGTCAACAAGAGTTATGTCGATACGGGATTCGTACAACTCGCGCCTTCGACAGCGCAGACGACCAGCAGCACGAACGCGCTCATCAATCTGAAGCTGACCGGCAGCGGGACGCTCGGCGTGCCCGACCAGAATCCGCTCCTCCGGCTGAGCGCGAGCGGCAACTACAACGACGGCGGTACGCACGATCAGCAGTATTTCCGTGTCGACAACAACGGCAACATCGTCGCGTTCGCCAACTACGACGGTGGCTTAAGCGGCAGCATCCCGGCGAGTGGTCCCGGTGTACGTTTTCAATGGTACGGCGCGAAGGCGGCCATTCGCGCCGGCGGAATCGAAGGGACTGAGTGGGACGATTCGAATACCGGCCTTTACTCGACCGCCTTCGGCGAGCACGTCCGCGCAGGCGCCGACGGCTCAGTCGCGATGGGCAAGGCGTGCGTCGCGCGGGGAATGCGGGCAATCGCCCTCGGTGAAGGTTGCACTGCCTCGGGCTACGCCTCCGTGGCCCTCGGCTACGGCGCCTCGACGTCGAGCTCGGGCGGGACGTCGCTCAACGGCACCTTCGTCTTCTCCGACTTCTCCACCCCGATCAGCTATCTGTTCGGCGGCTCGTCCGACGTCAATCAGGCCACCCAATTCCACTCGGCCCTGACGAACTCCTTCAACGTTCGCGCGGTCAACGGCTCGTTCTTCTACACGAATACGGCGCTCACGACCGGCCTGACGTTCAACAGCACCACGGCGAACCTGACGCTGTCGAACAGCAAACTGGCCATGGCCAGCGACGGCTCGACGACGCTCTATTCGAACTCCAGCCTCACCTCCGGCGTCACACTCGGCGCGGGCGGCGGCACGTGGAACTCCGTCTCCGACCGCAACATGAAAGAGAACTTCGTCCCGGTCGATGGCGAGGAGGTCCTGCTCCGCCTCCGCAGCGTGCCGATCACGATGTGGAACTACAAGACGCAGAACGCGCGCATCCGCCACATCGGTCCGATGGCGCAGGACTTCATGGCCGCCTTCCGTGTCGGCGAAGACGACAAACACATCTCGACCATCGATCCGGACGGCGTCGCGCTGGCCGGCGTCAAAGCGCTCGACAACCGCACGTCCGTGCAGGAGTCGCGCATCGAAGCGCTCGAGAAGGAGAACGCGGAGTTGCACCAGCGCCTCGACCGTCTGGAGAAACTCCTTTCGGAACCGCGGACGGAACCGCAGAATCACCGGGAGTGAACCGCATTCGTTTTTCTCTCGCCTGCGCCGCCGCGGTCGTTCTGATCGCGGCGGCGTACGCGAACTCGCTCCGCAACTCCTTCCACTTCGATGACTCGCACGTCATCGAGAACAATCTCTATCTCCGCAGTCTCAACTTCGTTCCGCGCTACTTCACCGACGCGCACACATTCAGCAGTCTTCCGCAAAACGCGACCTATCGTCCTCTCGTCACGCTGTCGCTCGCGCTCGACTACGCGCGCACGAACAGCCTCGATCCGCGTCCGTTTCATGTCACGCAGATCGCGTTGCTCCTGACCGCCGGCGCGCTGCTCGCCCTGTTTTTCGAGCGTTTTCTCGGCGCCTGGCCCGCGTTGTTTGCAGCGACGCTTTTTTGCGTGCACACCGCGAACACCGAGACGATGAATCTGATCTCCGCGCGATCGGAGCTGATTTCCGCGATCGGTCTCCTCGCCTCGTTCATCCTCTATCAACGATCGCCGTTCGCGCGCCGCACGCTTCTCTACCTGTTGCCGCTGGCGATCGGCGCCCTCGCGAAAGCGCCGGTCGTGGTTTTCGCGCCGCTGCTCTACGCGTATGCGACGCTCATCGAAAACCAACCGCGCCGCCGTTCGCTCCGCATCGCCCTTCCGCCGCTCGTCCTCGGCATCGTGCTGCTCGTTTTCCTCAACCGCATGAACGCGCGCGAATGGACGTCCGGCGGAGGATCGGCGTGGCAGTACGCGATCACGCAGCCGTTCGTTTGGCTCCACTACTTCCGTCTCTTCTTCCTCCCAATCGGACTCACCGCCGACACCGATTGGCTGCCGTTCACGCAGTGGTACGACACGCGCGCGGTCGCCGGGTATCTCTTCCTGATCGCGCTCGCCTGGTTCGCAGTCCGCGCGTCGAGGAATCGGGAAACGCGCCCCGCTGCATTCGGCATCGCCTGGTTCGCCATTGCACTCGCGCCGACGTCTAGCTTCTTTCCGCTCGCCGAGGTGGCGAACGAGCATCGGGTGTTCTTTGCGTACATCGGACTCGTCGCCGCAATCGTGTGCCTCGCCGGCCTTCATTTGAAAAGCAAGCCGCGCGAACTCGTCGCCGCGGGAGCGATTGCCATCCTCATCGCGTTCGCGATCGGCACCTACGCGCGCAACGAGACGTGGCGCAGCGAAGAGTCGTTGTGGGCAGACGTGATCGCCAAGAGTCCCGCCAACGGCCGCGCGTGGATGAACCACGGCCTGACCCGCATGGCCCGCGGCGACTACGCCAGTGCTCGCAACGATTTCGAGCGCGCCGCGGCGTTGACGCCGAACTACTCGCTGCTCGAGATCAACCGCGGAATCGTCGAGGACGCCCTCGGCGATCCCACCGCGGCCGAGCGCCACTTCCGGCGCGCTCTCGCGCTGAACCCCGACGCCAACGCCCACTTCTACTACGCGCGGTGGCTCGTGCGCCGCGGCCGCGCACCCGAAGCGCTCCCTCACTTGCAGACCGCGGTGCAGCAGAGTCCCGCCTTCGCAGATGCACAGAACCTCGCGACCCGCCTCGCCATCGCAAGCGGCACCCAACCCGGCCGCACATGGAGCGACTACGCCTCGGCGTTCAACGCCAGCCTGCAGGCAATCGGCCGCGCCGATTGGCTGGCTGCGGCCGAAATGAACCGCGACGCTCTCCGCCACGATCCAAACTCCGCCGACGCCTGGAACAACCTCGGCTGGTCACTTGCCCAACTCGGCTTCCGCCCGCAGGCCGCGCAAGCGTACCGCGCGTCACTCGCGTTGCGTCCGTCCGACAGCCGCACGCAAAACAACCTGCGGCTCGTCGAGTAGCGGCTCCAAAAACGTTTGCGCGCGCGGCCATGGTCATCGGCACTTTGGTAGGATGCCGCCATGCGAACCCGCTCCCTCGCGCTCTTTTTCGCGGTAATTCTTGCAGCGACTGCGGCCCTCGCGCAGGAGCCACCTGCACCAGCCACCCCGACTTCGCCACCGCCTCCTGTTCCGACGACTCCGCCGCAGGCTACGCCGCCGCTGTCTCCCGTCGCCGCCAGCGGATACGACCGCCGCGACTCGCTTCCCAACGTCTACCTCGCCGACGGACAGGCCAGTATCCGGCTGCGCAAACTCATCAAGAACGTGCTCTTCGAGAGCCAGATCGACTACAAGTTCGTAACCGGCGACATCAGCACCTTCCTGCGCTACAAGTACTACGCGCACGACTTCACCTACAAGATCGGTGTCTTCGACACCATCTCCTTCGGCGACATCGGCAGCCACACCGACGAATTCCAGCGCGTCCGCGGCGGTCTTCTCCAAATTGAGGTGCCGCGCGATTACAACCACCGCTACTTCTCGCTGCTCCAGGACGACCGCCTCACCTTCGGCGATACCACCCGCGTCGACAACCGCAAGAACAACATCTACACGAAACTCGGCTACCAATACGGCACGGAGTTCGACGACCAACTCAACGCCGTCGTCGGGGAAAAGCGCGGCCGGCTGATCCCGGTCCTCACCGCGTTCCGCGAGCTCGGTCCGCAGAAGTTCAGCTACGCCGCAGCGCTGACGCTCGCCGGGAAAGTCTCCACCGGCGATTACAAGTACGCGAAGTTCGAGCTCGAAGGTCTGCGGCGCTGGGACATCACGCCGACGTCGTTCGTCGTCACCCGCGCCCACGCTGGCGTTTTTCCGGTCAAGGATTTTCTTTGCAAGAACACGCCGACGACACCGCCGGCGGAGTGCTATTCGATCCCCGGCTACGAACTTTTCAACCTCGCTGGACGGGATGCCCTTCGCTCGCTCTCGTCAACGAATGACGTCTCGGTCGGAACCAACGAGTTCCACTTGACCAACGAGTACTTCGTTCCCGTCTTCCGCAATCGCGATTACCGTCTCGGCGCCGTCCACTTCAACACGGCCTACGCAATTGCGTACGCCGGCGCGGGAAACGCGGGATTCGAATATCGCGACATCGCCCGTACGCGCGACTTCGCCATCGACGCCGGCCTCGGCACGGAGATGTCGCTGACCATCCGCGATTTCGAAGTGCTCCTCAGCGTCCTATTCGCCCACACCATCAAGGCGCCGGACGAGCGCAAGAGCAACAAGGTGCAGTTCTCGATTCACACGGTGAGGTAGCTGTGGCGCAGACACTCTTGTCTGCGCTGCGACTTACCGTTGCAGTGAGGCCTGCACCGAACGGACTCCGTCGACGGTCTTGACCAGATTGACGGCCATGTCCTTCTGCAGCTCGCTGTAAACCTTACCGGTCAGGCGGACGACGCCGTTCGTCGAGTCGACCGCGATCTGCGTTCCGTCGAGTCCGCGGTGAACGGACAGCTCGCGTTCGACCGCGCGTTCGATGCGCTCATCGTCGGGAGCCTGGACGACCTGAATGAGATTCGCGACGCGTGCGTATCCGAGAGACTGCGCGACCGTGCCGGCCTGCTCGGCGGCAGCGCGGTCGGTTGTCCGGCCACGAAGCACGACGATGCCGCCCACCTCGACCGCACGAAGACCGTCGACAGTCACACCTGCGGTCACGAGCTGCGGCGTGACGTCATTCGTGGATGGCTGGATTGCGAACGCCGGGATCGCGGATAGAGAGATTGCGATCATAACGGCTGCTGCGCGGGTCTTCAGGTTATTTGCGCTCATGCCTCTTACAAAAGCATCGCTCGTGCCAGAAGATTACCGCTGATTTATCAACAATTTACGCAGCGACATCGAGCAGCGTCACGACCGCCGGTTCGTCGCTGGCCGATCCGCGTTCGTGGTGCAGTTCTACCTGCCAGATCAGCAGGAGCAGCAGCCCGATCAGCGCGATCATGGCAAGCAGAGCGGTAATCCGTCGAAGCACGTTCATGGCAATGGCAATGTGTGTGCCCGGCATCCTACCTCAGACTCTTGCGTCAGGAGACCCAGGTCGTCTCTACGGCGACGACCGTCCACCGGCCGTTCTTTTTTTCCAGCCGAACGTTCACGCCTCCCGCGGCGAGAGGGCCTTCCCCATCGGAGAGTTCCACGAGTGCCGAGGTGGCATCACGCTTCGCAATTTTCCATCCGGCCGACACCGCGCCGTACTCCCTCGGATGAACGTTGTAGATCACCTGTCCGCGGAATCCCCACGGCTGGATCGGGGTGCTGCGAGTTGTGTCGGCGAACATCGTGTATCGCGACTCAGTGATGCCGAACGCGGCAAAGAAGGCTTTCTGCAGCAGGATCTCGTCCTCGGATGCGATATCCGGGGGCGCGAAGTCCGGCGCCGTGTCGTCGCTGTCGCGGATGCGGTCACCGTCGCTGTCGGCCCGTCCGGGCTGCAATCCCAGTCGCGCCTCCTCGGCGTCCGTGAGTCCATCGCCATCGCTGTCATGCAGCACGGTCGCGAGGTCGATATCGACCGACTGCGGCCCAATCGCCGGTGGAGTCGCGCCAAGGTCCCAAGTCCCTTCCATGACCGCCCGTTTCGGAGGCGGGTCCTGCGTGAATGACAGGATCAGGACACCCTTCCTCTTTCCTGGCGCAAGAGTCATGTCGTGCATTCCTCGATACAACTTCAGAGGAACGAGATGCGGACGGGACCAGAGCGATCCGTCGGGATTCTTCGACGACACCAGCAGCAGGTCCATGTCTCCGAACAGATAGTCGACGAATACGGCGTAGGTGATACCACCCATCGTGGCGCGCACGTTCGAGGTCATGACTCCATTGCTCATGTGCCATCCGGGATGCGGGATGACCCCTTCGCTGAAGCCGTCTTCATTCGGACGCCATCGCCGGGCGCGGGCTTCAATGCGGTCGGCGGCTGCGAGACTCTCCGGCGATCCGATCGCTCCGAGGCGTGCATAGGCCCGCGATCGGAACTCCTTCGCGCTCTGATGCATCATCATCGACGACCGGTCGTCTTTCATCGCGGCGACCGTTTCGAGCCATGCGACATCGCGGCTTCCAGCAATCTCCTGCCACAGATTCTGGCGAGGCGCCGCCGCGAGGAGAAGAAAACACAAAGGGAGATATGAGCGCTTCACTATTTACCCTCAAACTTCGAAAACGATTTTTCCGAACGCCTCCCTCGTCTCCAGAATCCGATGCCCCTCGGCGACCTTAGACAACGGCAGCACGCGATCGACAACCGGACGAAGTCGCCCTGCCTCGACGAACTTCATGATCTCGTGCAGCTCGGCCAGGCTGCCCATCGTCGACCCGAGGATCGACAGGAGCTTGAAGAAGATCAGACGAAGGTTGATGGTGACCTCGGCACCGGAGGTCGAGCCGCACGTGACCAATCGTCCGCCCTTCGCCAGCGCGCGCAACGAGCGTTCGAAGGTCTCGCCGCCGACATGCTCGACGACGACGTCGACGCCGCGTTTCGACGTAAGCCGGCGCACTTCCTCGACGAAATCGACCTCGGTGTAGACGATCGTTTCGTCCGCGCCGAGGGCTTTCGCGCGCGCCGCTTTCGTGGGCGTTCCGGCTGTCGCGTATACGGTTGCTCCCCACAATTTCGCGATCTGAATCGCGGCACTGCCGACTCCCGATCCGCCCGCCTGCACCAGCACCGTCTCGCCTGGCCGCAGTTGCGCACGCGCCACGAGCATGTGCCACGCCGTCAGCATGTCCAGCGGGACCGCCGCCGCCTCAGCGAACGAAAGCGCCGCCGGTTTGCGAATCAGATTGCGAATGGGAACGGCGATTTTCTCTGCCGCACCGCCGCTGACGGTTTCCCCGAAGATGCCAGAGTTCCGGCAAAGCGCATCGTTGCCCGACAAACACGCGACGCAAAGTCCGCACGAGTATCCCGGCGCGACGATGACTTCATCGCCGGCTTTCCATCGCGGATCGTCAACACTCTCAACGACTCCCGCCACCTCCGAACCCGGAATCATCGGCAGCGGAAACTTGTGCCCCGGCACGCCGCGCCGCAGCCAGATGTCGAGATGATTGAGCGCCACCGCGCGAACGCGCACGACCGCCTCGCCGGGCCGCGCAACGGGATCGGGAACCTCGGCCATCTCCAGCTTTTCCAGCCCACCATGCTCCCGAATCAGAATCGCTTTCATCGCCGCGGATGATACGGCAGCGTAGAGCGGGCGTCTCGCCTGCATCCGGCGCGGCGTCTCGCCCGCCGGGGGTTTCTGGTATTCAATTCCGACTTGCGAATGATTACAGACACCACCGCCGGGCGAGGACGCCCGGCGGATGCAGGCGAGACGCCCGCACTACGCTTTCCCGCGCCATAATCCCCCACGTGCCCCGCATCCACCTCCTTCCCTCCGATCTGATCAATCAGATCGCTGCTGGCGAGGTCGTGGAGCGTCCGGCCTCGGTGGTGAAGGAGCTCGTCGAAAACGCCATCGACGCCGGCGCCACCGTCATCGACGTCCTCCTCGAAAACGGCGGCAAAAAGCTGATCGAAGTGCGCGACAACGGCTCCGGCATGAGCCACGACGACGCCCTCCTCGCGCTCGAACGTCACGCCACTTCGAAAATCGCCGGCTTCGACGATCTCGCACAAGTACGCACGCTCGGCTTCCGCGGCGAGGCGCTGCCGTCGATCGCCAGCGTCTCGCGATTCACGTTGACGACGTGCGACGGGTCCGCCGATGCCGCCATCGAAATCGAATGCGATCCGCTCACCGGCACACGCACGTCGCGCCCCGCCGCCCGTGACCGCGGCACTACGATCACGGTGCGCGAGCTGTTCGAAAACGTACCGGCGCGGCGCAAGTTTCTCAAGTCCGCCGACGCCGAGTTCCGCTCCATCGTCACCGTCGTTTCGTCGTACGCGCTGCCGCTGCCGTCGCGCGCGTTTCGCGTCGAGCACAACGGACGCACGATCATCGACCTCCCGCCGGCCGCGACGATGCGCGAACGTGTAACGCAGATCATCGGTGACGACGCCGAGAAGTTTCTCGAAGAAGTGGATATGACCATCGGCGCGGTCCACGCCGCCGGCTACGTCACGCGCGGACTTCGATTCGGCAGCCGCCGCAATCAATACTTTTTCGTCAACGGGCGACTGGTGAAGGACAAAGTGCTCACGCATGCCGCAAGTCGAGGAGCGGAGGCGTTCGACTTCGACGGCCATCCGGCCATTGTGCTTTTCGTCGAAATCGAGCCGGAGCTGGTCGATGTGAACGTCCATCCTGCCAAGACCGAGGTGCGCTTCCGCGACTCAGGCGCCGTGCACGTCGCGGTCGAGCAAGGCATCAAGCGTGTTCTTGGCGGCGCGGAAGAAGGATCGCAACTCCTCCAGCCCGCGGCGCCGGCAGCGCCTCCGCCGCAGCAACTCTTCGCACCGAATCGTTTCGATGGCGCGTCGACCGGATATCACCCCGAGTTCACGCCGCTCTTTCAAAAACAGAGTGTGGTCCAGCCGCCGCTGCGCGAGCAAACCGCGACCATCGACGCTCCGCTCACCGCCAACCACGAGCCGCGCCTCGGCGATCTGCAGGGCCGCGTCATCGGCCAGTATCGAATGAGCTACATCGTCATCGATACGCCCACCGGTCTGCGTCTCATCGACCAGCATGTCGCGCACGAGCGCGTGCTTTACGACCGCTACTTCGACCGCGCCGCGGGGCAATCTCCGGTCACGCAACAACTCCTGACGCCGATCCTCTACGAAAGCGGCGCCGCGGAAAGTGCCATCCTCGAATCACACCTCGGCGAATTGCGCGCCGTCGGATTCGAGATGGAGCGCTTCTCCGGCAATGCCTTCGCCATCGCCGCGGTGCCTCCCGAGTTGGTGAAGAACGACGTCGATGCCTTCCTGCGCAAACTGATCGACGCATCCCTCGACGATCGCTCGCACGTTCTGCACGTCCGCGAAAAAGTCTGCGCGTCGCTGGCCTGCCAGGCCGCGATCAAAGTGCACCGCCCGCTCGGCGGCGAAGAGATGGCCCGCCTCACCGCCGAACTGCTCGACTCCTCCAACCCCTACGCCTGCCCCCACGGCCGCCCGATCATCGTCGACATCCGCCACCTAGACATCGAAAAGCACTTCCACAGGAAGTAGAGAGCGGCGCACGTCGGCGTAGCCGGCGCAAGAACCGTAGCCCACGGGTTTACCCGTGGGACAGGGGATCGCATTGGATTTCTGAGCGCGCCTTGGCGTGCGAGAGAAAGCTTTCTTTCGCCCGCTGAAGCGGGCTCTCAAATTGGCGCGCACCAAATTCCCACGGGTGAACCCGTGGGCTACGGATCTCGCGCGCGGCTTCGCCGCTATTCGGACCTCTACACTGCGTAGAACTTCGCCTCAATCGTCGAATCCGAGGGATCCTCGGTAAATGCGACTTCCCTCCCGCCTACTCGGACAACGCGGCGAACGGCGCGCTGCGTGGTTTTACCGGCTGCGCGGATATCGCATCGTCGCGCGCAACGTTCATTTGCGCGGAGGCGAAATCGATCTGGTCGTTGCGCGCGGACGGCTGCTCGTGTTCGTCGAAGTGAAAGCGCGTCAGAGCATCACGGCGGGATACGGAGTCGATGCCGTTGATCGCCGCAAGAAACTGCAACTCATCTCACTCGCCGACCAATACCTGACGCGTCATCCGCACTTCGGCGAAGTCCGCCACGACATCGTCTCGCTCTTCTGGAACGGCTGGCGTTTCATCGTCACGCACTTTCCGGACGCATTTCGTCCGGTCAGCGATCCGAGGAGGCCTTGGCTGTGGACGGTGTGAGCGGCGCCAACTGTCCGTTCTTCCGCGCCTCTGCGCCTGCTTTCGCCAGACGGAGACAGAGGTTCCGAAGTTGCGAGACGCGACGAATACGCAGAGTTACCGCCGCCGGCGACATATCAGTGTTCATCGCGTAGCCTCTTGATGTCGTCCTGATCGACGCCGCTCATTCGGCCGGACTTCAGTTCGATCAAACCTTCGCGCGAAACGACCCAGATCGGGCCGAAGTCGGATTCAATTTTCCTACGATCACGCCAGACGTTCTCGAAAGCCGGAGTCACCAGCAAGAAATCGAGCATGAGCGTGTCGCCTGCGGGATCGATCTTGCTGATGCGGCGAATCTCCATTCGTCCCTGATCAAAGTGCATCGGATTCGCGCGGATACGAAAGCCGAGCGGTTCGACAGCTGCGTAAACACGTTCCTCGGCTTCCGCCGTTATCAGAAGGTCAATGTCTACCGTCGCGCGCGGAAATCCGTGAATGGCCATGGCCAGTCCGCCGCACACCGCGTACTCGATACCGTGCTCCGCGAGCGCGGAAATGACGGCCTCGAATTCTTCGGCGAGATCGATCATCGCCTATCCCGCCAACACCTCGCGCAGCGCTTGCGGGGCGTGGTCGATCGCTTCGTTCAGTTTGCCGGGATCTTTGCCGCCGGCTTGCGCGAGGTCGGGCTTGCCGCCGCCTTTGCCGCCGACGATGGGAGCGAGTTTGTTGATGAGCGTGTTCGCGTTCACGCGGTCGAGGAGGTCCTTCGTCACCGCGGTCAGCAGCGTGACTTTGCTGTCGGTGACCGAGCCGAGGACGACGACGCCGGATTTGAGTTTCGAGCGGAAGGTGTCGGCGAGATTGCGGAGATCGCCGCCGCTGATGTCGTCGATGCGGCGGGCGATGAGACGTACGCCGTCGATGTCCTGCGATTCGTCAGACGACGATGACGTTGTTGCGCCGCCACCGGCTGCTTTCAGCTTGAGTTGCTTCAGCTCCTTCTCCATCGCCTTCTGCCGCTCCTGCATCGTGCGCAGTTGCGCGGGGACGTCTTCGAGGCGGACGTTGAGCTGTTGCTGAATCTCGTGCGCGGCGCCGGCGTACTTTTGGAACTCCGCGAGCGCGCCGCGGCCGGTGAGCGCTTCCATGCGGCGTACTCCTGCCGCAAGCGAACGGTCGCTGATGATTTTGAACAGGCCGATGTCGCCGGTGCGGTTGACGTGGCAGCCGCCGCAGAATTCGCGCGAGAAATCGCCGGCGGTCACGATGCGCACGTTCTCGCCGTACTTCTCGCCGAACATTGCCACCGCGCCCGTCTTCTTCGCCTCGGCGATCGGCATGACGGTCTTGGTGACTTCGAGGTTCTCGCGGATCTTGTCGTTGACGATCTCCTCGACGCGTTGCAATTGCTCATCCGAGGGAGCCTGGTGATAGGTGTAGTCGAAACGCAAGCGGTCCGGGGCCACGAGTGAGCCGGCCTGCTGGACGGTTTCGCCCAAAACATCCTTCAGCGCTTTGTGGAGAAGGTGCGTGGCCGTGTGATTCGCGGTCGTGTCGAGACGCGTCGGGATCGGCACCGACGCGCGGACATTTGCGTGCAGCGTGAGATGACCTTCATCGACGCGAACGCGTGAGACGACGAGATCGCCGACCGGCTTCTGTGTATCGAGCACCGTGGCCCGTCCGCCGTCCCATTCGAGCGATCCCTGATCGCCGATCTGACCGCCCGATTCCGCGTAGAACGGCGTCGGCGAGATCACGACTTCGCCTTCCGATCCGTGATGGATGGCGTCCTGCTCCTTGCCGGCGATGACGATCGCCTTCACCGTCGAGGGAACGTCAACATATTGATCATAGCCAACGAACTCGACCGGCCCGGTCTTCTCCGCGATCGGCGCAAAGACCTCGGCGCCTGCGGACATCTGAAACTTCGATCCCGCTTTCGCCTTCGCCTTCGCGGCGCTCATCATCGTTTCGAAGCCTTCGCGATCGAGCGTGACGCCTTCATCCTCGGCCAGTTCCGCGATCAGATCGACGGGAATGCCGAAGGTGTCGTAAAGGCGGAACAACTCCTCGCCGCCGAGAACGCGTTCGCCGCGCGCGCGGACGGCGTCGAGCGCGGCGCCGACGCGTTCCATGCCGGAGCTGAGCGTACGCGAGAAGCGCTCCTCTTCGGACCGCAACGTCTGCAGCACCGCTTCGCGGCGCGCGCGAAGCTCGGGATACGCATCGCCCATCGACGCGATGACATCATCGACGACCTGCGACAACGCTACCGGCGTTTCGAACTTGCGCCCGAAACGGATCGCGCGCCGGATGATGCGTCGCAGAACATAACCGCGGCCTTCATTCGCAGGAATGACGCCGTCGCTGATCAGGAACGTCGCCGCGCGCGAGTGATCGCAGAGCACGCGCACGGCGGTATCGAGCTCGCTCTCCATGTCGCCGGCGTACTTGTAGCCGGCAACTGATTCGATGCGCCGCATGATCGGCGCGAACGCATCGATGTCGTAGTTCGTTGAGCACTTTTGTAGAACGCTGGCGATGCGCTCCAGCCCCATCCCCGTATCGACCGACGGCGCCGGCAGCGGCGTGAGCACGCCATCCGCGCTGCGGTCGTACTGCATGAAGACCAGGTTCCAGATCTCCATCGTGTCGTCGCCTTCGCCGTTGACGAGGGCGGCCACGTTTTTCGACAGGTCGTCGCCGCGGAAGTAGTGAATCTCCGAGCATGGGCCGCATGGACCGGTGTCGCCCATCGACCAGAAGTTGTCCTTCTTGCCGAAGCGCAGCACGCGGTCGGGTGACGCGCCGGCCTTCACCCAGAGCGCCGCAGCCTCCTCGTCCGCGGGCACGCCGTCGCCGCCTTCGAAGACGCTAAACCAGAGCCGCTCCACTTCCAGACCCCAGACATTGACGATGAGATCCCACGCGAACTTGATCCCGCCTTCCTTGAAGTAATCGCCGAAGGAGAAGTTGCCGAGCATCTCGAAAAACGTGTGATGGCGCGCGGTGCGTCCGACGTTCTCGAGGTCGTTGTGCTTGCCGCCGGCGCGCACGCACTTCTGCGACGTCGTAGCGCGGTTGTAATCGCGCGGCTCACGGCCGAGGAAGACGTCCTTGAATTGATTCATCCCAGCGTTCGTGAAGAGGAGCGTCGGATCGCCCGCCGGCACGAGCGACGAGCTGGGAACCTGGCGATGCCCGTTCTTCTCGAAGTACTCGAGAAACTGTTTGCGAATGTCGTTGGTGGTCAGCATTGAGAGGATCGTAACAGCGTGGCTCCCGAGGTCAATTCTCATCTGCGTACATCTGCGTAATCTGCGGATGAGGTTTTATCCGCAGATGACGCAGATGTAACGCAGATTAACTTTTGCGAGAGGTAGCCATCGCTTCGCGAACGACGTCCACAGCCAGGCTGCTGTCGTAGCCTTGCCGGAACAAGTACGCGATCAGCTTCTGGCGGATCGCGTCGTCGTCATCGCGGCGGCGGAGGACGGCCAAGCGCTTACGCGCCGAAGTGATTGCAGCGGTGCGATCGTCGTGATCGGGAACATCGAGCGCTTGCGCGATCGTCGCACTCTCCACACCCGCCGCCTGCAGTTCGCGTTTGATGCGCAGACGTCCGATGCCTTTGCGCAGGCGCGTGCGCACGAATGCAGCGGCGAAGCGACCGTCGTCGAGCCACTTCTCGCGCCGCAATCGCTCGATGGCCGCATCGATGGCATCGTGCGGAAACTCCTTGCGATCGAGCTTCGCGCGCAGTTCCGCCTCGCTGTTGAAGCGATAGTTGAGGATGCGCAAGCCGGCCGTGTAGCAGCGCTCCGCGTCGGTCATCGCACCTCGATGACTTCCGCGAACTCGCTGGTGAAGAAGTATTCGCCGGCGATGCGGTTGCGCAGGATGTTGACGGCGCTCGCAGCAACCTTGACGTCGGCGGGCCGTTCGATCGGCAGATCGACGGTGACTTGCGCGGATGCTGCGATGGCGGAGAAAAGGAATGTTACCGGGAGGACCAGGGACCGTTTCATGGGCAGAGCCGAATTATACGCAGGCGCTCAGCGCGCGGCGCGCCGGCGCGGCGGTGAAGTCACTTCGACACGCAGCGTCGCCGTGGCGGCGCCATCAGTGGCCGTGATCGTCGCTGCTCCTGCCTTCATCGCAGTGAGGCGGACCACTCCGGGAGCGGCAACGGATGCATCGACGCGCACGACTTCGGGATCAGACGACGTCAGAGTCACGCGCGCCGGAATCTCCGCGGCAATCGACACCGCCTCGCCTGCGCCCGCGGCGATTCGCAGCGATCCTGGATAGAACGCCAGCGATTGCACTGGCGCCAACTCGTCGTCGTTGGTCAGCGTGCCGATCGCGGTTCCCTTCTTCACCGTCACCGGTCCCTGCACCGGATCGGTCGACACAGTGAACGTCTTCGACGGCTCGACGATCGAATTGCCGATGATCGTCACCTGGCAAACCGCGCTGGTCTGTCCCGGCTCGAACGTGGCGGCGCTTCCTCGGAGATAGAAATCCCTTCCGGCGTGCGCGGTCCCGTCGTGCGGCACGCACCAGACGTAAATGGGTTCTGTCGCCGGCTTGGAAAGGTGCAACGGGAAGTCGATGGTGTGGGCGGCGTTGCCTTCCGGAACATTCACGTCGTCGATGGTGAACTCCGGTCCCGATTCGTCATCGGCGATGTGAATCACCGCGGTCGTCACCGATCCTCCATCCATCACCGCGGCGCCGTCACTGACGACGCCGATCGAATGATTGGAATCGCCTCCGAAAACGCTGTCGTCCTGCACGCGGTGCGTGATCGTCTTCGTGGTCTGGCCCGGCGCAAAGGAGACCTTCATCGCCAACGGCTCGAGATTGCGCACAAAATCACCGGCCGGCCAGTTCGGAAACGTGGTGTAGTCGAGATCGAAGGCGCGCGAAAGATCGCCGCTTCGCTCCAGAGTCACCGTCACGCTGCCGCCGTTCTCAGCTTCGTCGTACACCGGCTGCGAGAAACGGACATACGACGGCGGATTCGCACAAACGTAGGCGAACCCGCGAACCGTTCCCACGCCCGCGTTGCCGCGAATGTCCACCTGCACGTTGAAGCTCCCGCTCTTCGGAAAGACATGGTCGATCTCACCATTTCCCTGAACGACCGCGGCCGCAGTTCCGTCGCCGAAGTCCCACGTCAGCGTGTCGCACGAGTCGATCACATACGGCGCCGGACACGGACCGGGATAGAGCGGGATGTAGCAACTCCCCGCCCGCGGCGCGACCGAGAAGTGAATGGGCGTGTTCTGCAGGCACGGCGTAGCGGCGTTACAGGCCGGGGAGTGGAAGTCGACGGTGTAGGAGGAGGCCGGATTGGTAGCGCCGCAATCGCCGAAGACGCGAACGGAAATCAGCAGGAGGACGAGGGTGGCAACGCGTCGCATGCCGAAGATACGGATGCAATAACGCGAACGTCACAGGCACGGCCGGAGCGCTGCCGACTACACAGTGTTCGAGAAATCGAACGGCGACTCGTCCGCGAATGGATCGCTTTCGCCAGACACCGTCAGACCCTGTTCCATCTCTTCGCGGGCCATGTCCGAGGTCGACTGGATGCCTTGGAGCTTGAGGCGGAACTCGTCCGGATTCGAAGCGCGGCGCAGCGCTTCGTCGAGCGTGATCAGGCCGTTCTTGTAGAGCACGTAGAGCGACTGATCGAAGGTCTGCATGCCGTACTGCGACGTGCCTTGGCCGATCGCGTCCTTGATCAGCTTCGTCTTCTCTTTGTTCTCGATGCAATCCCGAATGAACGCCGTCGAGATCAACACCTCGGCGGCCGGAACGCGTCCGAGTCCGTCCGCGCGCGGCAGCAGCCGCAGCGAGACGACGGCTTTGAGCACGGCCGCGAGCTGCAAACGGATCTGCTTCTGCTGGTGCGGCGGGAAGACGGAGATGATGCGGTTGATGGTCTCCGTCGCGTCCATCGTGTGCAGCGTCGACAGCACGAGGTGGCCCGTCTCGGCGGCCGTGAGCGCTGTCTCGATCGTTTCGTAGTCGCGCATTTCGCCGACGAGAATGACGTCCGGATCCTGGCGCAGTGCCGATCGCAGCGCCTGCGAGAACGACTTCGTATCGACCTCGATCTCGCGCTGATTCACGATCGATTTCTTGTCGCGGTGCAGAAACTCGATCGGATCCTCGACCGTCATGATGTGTTCCGTGCGATGGCCGTTGATGTAATCGATCATCGCCGCGAGCGTGGTCGACTTGCCCGATCCGGTCGTCCCCGTGCAGAGAATCAATCCCCGCCGCTCTTCGGCGATCTTCTCCAGAACCACCGGCAGCATCAATTCTCGAATGCTCAGGATCTTGACCGGGATGACGCGCAGGACCATGCCCACCGTGCCGCGCTGCTGAAAGATGTTGCAGCGGAAACGGCCGAGGCCGGGCACCGAGTAGGCGATGTCGATCTCGTAGTTGTTCTTGAACTTTTCCTTCTGCCTCGACGACATGATCGAGAACGCCATCGCGATCGTGTCTTCCTGCATCAGCCGCTTGAGCTCGACCAGCGGCAGCAGTTCGCCATCGACGCGGATGACCGGATGCGACCCCACCTTGATGTGAAGGTCCGACGCGCGCCGTTCGGCAGCAATTTTCAGCAGGTCGTTGATATGCACGAGTTCTCCTCGGAAACGCGCATTTTACGCCATCCCTGCTTACAATCCGCCGCCTCATGACCCTGACCCGCCACGACGATCTCTCGCTCAAGTACGTGCTCAACGTTCCCAGCGGCAAACGCGACGATGCGTCATTGCCGCTCGTCGTGGTCATGCACGGTCGCGGCGCGGACGCAAATGACCTCGCAGATCTCGCGCCGATGATCGATGACGGCTATCGCTTCGTCTTCCCGAATGCGCCGAACAAGTTCGAGCCGATGCCGGGCTATTCGTTCGGATACTCGTGGTTCGATGGCTGGCCGCCCGAGGGCGATTCGATCGTGCAGTCGCGCGAGAAACTGCTAATCCTGATCGACGAACTGGTCGAGCGCTATCCGACGCCCGTGGGGAAGATCGCGATCGCCGGATTCTCGCAGGGCGGGATGATGGCCATCGACGTCGGTTTCCGCACGAAGCAGAAAATCGCCGGCATCGTCTGCATGAGCGGCGCGATCTACGAGGCCGGACAGCCGCCGTTGCGCAAGCTGCCGGTGCTCCTCGTACACGGCACCGAGGACGACATGATCCCGTTGTGGGGCGCGCAGCGGACTCGCCTGGTGCTCGAAGAAAACGGCGTCACGCCGGAGTACCATGAGTTCCCGATGGGGCATCACGTGACGCCGGAGTCGATGGCGGTGGTACGGGAGTTTCTTGGGCGCGTATTGCGCGATTAGATCCAAAGCGTGCGCAGATCAATCTCGACCGCTTCGAATGGTTCCGCTCGCACGACGTCATCGCCGCCATAGTTGCCGGCAACGATCCATCGGCCATTTTCGAGGCGCAAGACCTCGAGCGTTTTGTCGACAGGGTCGACTAGCCAGACATGCTGGACCTGATGCTCCCTGTAGATCGGCAGTTTCTTCACCCGATCGATGCGCGCCGTACTCGGCGATTGCACTTCGCACAACCAGTCCGGAGCAAGATCGAAGAACGCTGCGTCGGGGAAAACCGGCATTCGTTCGCGCCGCCAACCCGCGAGATCGGGAACGATGGCGTTGGCGCCGAGGTGCAATTCGGGTTCATCGACAATCCACCAACCGCCTGGCCCGTCACCGCTGTCGAATGAGTTGAACAGCTTCGCGCCAAGACCGCTGCTCGCTCGCGCATGTCTCGAAGCGGGACGCGGCGAGGTGTACAGCTCTCCATCGATCAACTCGGCGACGAGGTTATCTGGAACCTTCAGCAGGTCCTCGTACGTCGCCGGTCGCAGCGCCAGTTCCGTCATTCGCGAAAATGATACCTCGGCGTTGCAATGCCGACGCTCATCGACCCCATACCTCGCTATGATTCGCCCCTATGAACGACCGCTTCGCCGAGCTCTATCCGCAGCATCTCGAAACCGTCAAGCAGCGCCATGACAAGGCGCTGGCCGAAACCGCCTACGACCACATCATCATTTTCGGCGGCGAGATTCACATTCAGTTTCTCGACGACACGTACTATCCGTTCAAGGTCAATCCGCACTTCAAGGCATGGGTGCCAGTCGTCGACAACCCGCATTGCTTCATCGTCTACACGCCGGGCGCGAAACCGCAGCTTGTCTACTACCAGCCGGTCGATTACTGGTACAAGCCGGCCTCGGCGCCGAAGGGATATTGGACCGATCACTTCGACATCCGCGTCATCGACTCGCCCGAAAAAGCGAAGGAGCACTTTCCGAAGGACGGTCGCAGCGCGTTCGTCGGCGAGGACAACGAACTGCATGGCGGCGACGTCAATCCCGAGGCGTTGCTCAACGCGCTGCACTTCGAGCGGTCGTGGAAAACGGATTACGAGATCGCATGTTTGACCGAGGCCAACGTTCGCGGCGTGCGAGGACATCGTGCGGCGGCGAAAGCGTTTCGCGAAGGGAAATCGGAGTTCGAGATCCACATCGACTTTCTCCTCCATTCAAGCCAGGCCGAGGAGGAGCTGCCGTACGGAAACATCATCGCGTTGAATGAGAACGCCTCAGTGCTGCACTACCTCAATCACCTGCGCGAGCAGCCGGGCGATCTGCGCTACTCGTTCCTCATCGACGCCGGCGCGCAGTATCACGGCTATGCGTCCGACATCACGCGGACGTACGCGCGCGACGAACAGGGCGAGTTCGCGCAATTGATCGCGGCGATGGATGCGATGCAGCAGAACCTCTGCACGATGGCCAAGCCGGGCGTCAACTACATCGACATCCACATGGCCGCGCACAAGGGAGTGGCGACGATCCTCGCCGACTTTGAATTCGTGCACGGTCTTGATGCGGACGGCATCGTGGAGAAGCGCATCAGCTCCGCGTTTTTTCCGCACGGCGTCGGCCACTTCCTCGGCCTGCAGGTTCATGACGTGGCCGGATTTCACCAGGATCGCGCCGGCTGCATCATCGCCAAACCGGAGGGGCATCCCTACCTGCGCCTGACGCGCATCATCGATCCGCGCATGGTCTTCACCATCGAGCCGGGCCTCTACTTCATCGAGTCGCTGCTCGCGGACTTACAAGCCGGCGACAACGCGAGGTACGTGAACTGGACGAAGGTGGATGAGTTCCGCAAGTTCGGCGGGATTCGGATCGAGGATGACATCGTGGTCACGGATAAGGGTCACGTGAATCTGACTCGGAACGCGTTCGCGAACGCGTAGCCATGTGGCACAGACACTCTTGTCTGTGCTTTGGCAAAGTGCAGCGGCTGAAATTGAGAAAAAGGCAATCGCCCCAGCCTTCCCGAGCCTCACCAGCACAGACAAGAGTGCCTGTGCCACACCGGCTCTGCCAGTAGCGGCAGTTGAGTCGCGTTTCTAATCCGCGGCGATTCGTTTGCGTGCTTCCGCCGCCCAGCCCGAGGTCTCATCGATCGCCAGGTAGTCGTGCCACGCCGTCATCGCAAGGCCGCGGCCGTTGAGCGCCTCGATGGCGATGGCGCGATTCCACGCCGCTTCCGACGTTCGCCCGATGCGCCAGGCGCGATCGGCGCAGCGGACCGCTTCGACTGCGTCTGGAAGCGGGCGGCGTTTCGCAAGCGCACGGTTCGACAACGCGGCGGAGAGGTCATTGAGCAGCGATACGTCATCCGACTCGGCGATCGCCGCAGCGACCGTGCGTTGTTCCGTCTCCGCCAGCAGCGCCTCGTGCAGCGTATTGATGGCCACGTCGTCATTGCCGAGGAGAAGGTTCGCGACTCCGGAAGCGTGAAGATTGGCGGCAGTGCGGCGCGCGGCAACCGATCGCTGCACGCCCGCAGCGGCAGTGAGCAGCGACGCGTTCGCAGGGTTCTGCAGCGCATCGAATTTCGTTCCGCGCTTCACCGGCGCCGGCGGCTGATACGGGAAGCCGGAGATGCGCCCGGCGATCGTTCGCTGCGCGGGCGCGGCTTTCGCCAGCGCCTCCATCCCATTTTCGCGAGGGAAGATCCGGTCGCGAACCGGCGTGATGAGAAAAACACAGGCGATACCGGCAGCCACTGTCGCCGTCGCCACAGCGATCCACGCGCGACGCGGACGCCATGCATCGCGCGCCGCCGCACGCGACGGCAACTCCGTCGCGCTCAGAAAAACCGAATAGCACTCGGAGCAGCCGGTCATGTGCGCGATGACCTTCGCGCGGGTTTCCGCATCGAGCCTGCCGTCGATAAATGCCGCCAGCGTCTCGTCGGAAGGAAAACCTGTGTGCTCCATCGCCGTCACTTTCTCAAACGCCTTTGGCCGCCCCCACGGCGTCCAACGGCTTAGAGTGACGGAACTCCGCTTTTCCCTCGGCAACAGGGAACGCGAACGCAAGCTGGTGATCGGAATGGGCCAACAACTCCCGCGCATCGGCGGCCGCGACACCGGCCCCTTCCAGAGTGAACTTCAACTGGGCCAGCAGCTTGCCGATCCGCTTGTACAGCTTCTTGTCATCGACGCTGAGCGCGCGTGCGATGTCGGGGATTTTCTTGCCATTCCAAAAACGCATGCGCAGGATGAGCTGATCCTCGGGTTCCATGGTGGCGATGGCCGCATCGATCGTGGCCGCCGTGTGCCGCGCGATCACCGCGCGTTCACCGCTGAACAGTTCCGGCTCGACCGACGGACCATTGTCCGTATTCTCCATGGCCGCGACAAGCACCGGCCTCGGCTGCCGCACCGGCAGGCGCACGTAGATTGCGTCGATCTCCTCGACCGTAAACACCGCGTCGCGCCCGGACGTCAGGATCGCCACCGCCTCGCTGTATGAGTGGCCGTCGCGCGTCAGCAGCCGCTCGAGCGTGATCCCTTTGTCGCCGAGCCGCCGCGCCTCCGCCGAGGGCCGCCACTTGCCCCACATCTGCACGCGATATTGGAAAAACATCCGCTGGATGACCGTCGTCATGTACGTCGAAAACGCGCTGCGCCCTTCGAACTTGCGGATGATGGCGTAGTTACTCTCGATGAGCTTGAACTTGACGTACGACCCGAACTCCTCTTCCTCATCGCGGCCGGCGCGATTGCGATGACAAACGTACCCGATGGCCTTGTCGATCAGGCACAGGTTCGTCAGGAAAACTTCCTCTGCGGCAATCGGTTTCACGGGAGTGCACGCGAGTCTAGCAGCAAATACGGAACGCATGCGCGTCAGATTTCAGGGGGATGAGGCAGAGCGGTGAGGCAGGGACGAGGGACAAGGGGGACGAGGAAGGTGGGATCACGGCGGTTGATAGCCGCGTGGTGATATGAACTCCTCCATGAGCGGCAGAACCGAAGAGCCTTGCCACGAAGGCCACGATCACAGCGATTCTCCCCTCGTCCCTCGTCCCTCGTCCCTCGTCCCTGACTCCCTCGTCCCTGACTCTTCTCCCTCGTCCCTGTTTGCCTGTCCCATGCATCCCGAGGTCGTCAGCGACAAGCCGGGAGTTTGTCCGATCTGTGGGATGGCACTGGAGCCGATGACGGCGTCGCTCGACGACGCGCCGAATGCGGAGCTGCTCGACATGCAGCGACGCTTCGTCATCAGCCTGATCTTCTCCATCCCGCTCCTGTTCCTCGGCATGGCGGAGATGTTCGGCATTCACGATTTGGCGACGCAGCCCTGGCTTCCGTGGATCGAACTCGCCTTGGCGACGCCGGTCGTCCTCTGGTGTGGCTGGCCGTTTTTCGTCCGCGCCGCGGCGTCAATCGTCTCGCGGCACCTCAACATGTTCACGCTCATCGGCATGGGGACCGGCGCCGCGTATTCGTACAGCGTCGTCGCAACGCTTTTCCCCAGCGCGTTCCCAGCGTCATTCCGAACGATGGGAGTTTTGCCGCTCTACTACGAGCCGGCCGCCGTGATCATCACGCTCGTCCTCCTAGGCCAGGTCCTTGAGCTGCGCGCTCGCGACAAAACCTCGGGTGCGATCCGCGAGCTGCTCGGCCTCGCGCCGAAATCCGCACGCGTGGTGGACGACGACGGCAGCGAATCGGACGTCGACGTAGCGATGATCGCGCCCGGCATGCGTATCCGTGTCCGTCCCGGCGAACGGATCGCGGTCGACGGCGCCGTCGTCGAAGGCAGCGGCAATGTCGACGAATCGATGATCAGCGGCGAACCAATCCCCGTCGCGAAAAGCGTCGCCAGCAAAGTCACCGCAGGCACCGTGAACACGAGCGGAGCATTCATCATCAAAGCCGAACGCGTCGGCGCCGACACGCTCCTCGCGCAGATCGTGCGCATGGTCGGCGAAGCGCAACGCAGCCGCGCACCGATTCAGCGCCTTGCGGACGTCGTGGCCTCCTGGTTCGTCCCGATCGTGATCGCCGTCGCCGCCATCACCTTCGCGACCTGGTCGCTCATCGGCCCGCAACCGCGCTTCGCGCACGCCCTCGTGAACGCGGTCGCCGTCCTCATCATCGCCTGCCCCTGCGCCCTCGGCCTGGCCACTCCGATGTCGGTCATGGTCGCCACCGGCCGCGGCGCGACGGCCGGCATCCTCGTGAAAAACGCCGAAGCGCTGGAACTCCTCTCCCGCATCGACACGCTCGTCATCGACAAAACCGGCACGCTGACCGAGGGCAAACCGAGTGTGGCACAGACACTCTTGTCTGTGCGCCCTGTAGAAAACACAACCGTTCTAAACATGGTCGCCGCGGTCGAACGCGCCAGCGAACACCCGCTGGCAACCGCGATCGTCGCCGCAGCAACGGAAACGAAAACGGCAACCGATGTCGAGACCATCGCCGGCCAGGGAATCCGCGGCAACGTCGACGGACACTCAGTTGCCATTGGCAACGCGTCATTTATCGACAACGTGACCGCCTTCGAAGAAAAAGCAAACCAACATCGCGCGAACGGAGCCACCGTCGTATTCGTCTCCATCGACGGCAACCCCATTGGATTTATCGCCATCGCCGATCCGATCAAATCCACGACTGCCGATGCGCTCCGACAACTCCGCGAAAAAGGGATCGCCATCACCATGCTCACCGGCGACGCCCGCGCCACCGCCGAAGCCGTAGCACGTCAACTCGGCATCGATAACGTCGAATCCGAGGTGCTACCTGCGGACAAGGAAAAAGTCGTGCGCAAACTGCAAGAAAGCGGACGCCGCGTAGCCATGGCCGGCGACGGCGTGAACGACGCCCCCGCCCTGGCCCGCGCCGACGTCGGCATCGCCATGGGCACCGGCACCGACGTCGCCATCGAAAGCGCCCACCTGACTCTGATCCAAGGCGACCTCCGCGGCATCGTCCGCGCCCGCAATTTGTCCGAAGCAATGATGCGCAACATCAAACAAAACCTCTTCTTCGCCTTCCTCTACAACATCCTCGGCGTCCCCATCGCAGCCGGCGTCCTGTATCCATTCTTCGGATTGCTCCTAAGCCCGATGATCGCCAGCGCCGCAATGACATTCAGCTCCGTGACGGTGATTGGGAACGCGCTGCGGTTGCGGCGTACGCGCTTGTAGTCACAGGGAACGGTTTCACGCGGAGACGCGGAGGAGCGGAGAACTGTGGAGAAGGTCGCGAATTAAGCGTTAGCCGCGCCAATAGCCAGGACGCCGGCGGTTGTGGGCAATCGCGAGTATCTCGACTCGATCTGCGAATTCCTCGAAGACGACGTGATACGGAAAGGCAGCGACCGGCAATCGGCGCGCACTGCTAGCCACGAGTGGAATCCATTTGCCTGAGCCCGGAGATTTCTCGATGAAATCGAGAGTCCTGAAAACTGCCGTAATGAACCGGTCGGCAGCCGATGGGTTTTTGTCGCGATACCAAGCGGCCGACTCGCGAAGTTCCCGACGAGCGGCAGGCTGGATGACGACGCGTTTCAACGTTGAAGTATGTCCGCGCGAATCTCGTCGAGGACGACGCGCCAGTCTTCGCCGGGATCATTCGCTGCTTGGCGCGAGCGGCGATCGATCTCAGCGGCCCAGGCGCGCTGCACGTCGTCGTCGGACTCTTCAAGACTGATCAGCAGTTCGGCCGCAAGTAGGGCGCGCTCATCCGGCTCAAGTTCGAGTGCCTGTTTAAAAACAAGATTTGTAGCATCCGTCATGTCGCGATTTTACTCCCGTCGTCACTTCACCCGTTCGTATCCAAGTCCAAACCGCAACGTGCCCCATGTGCTTCTGCGCAGCCAACTCGCTGACGCTTCGATTGCACGTTCGTGATCCAAGGTGGGGACATCCTGATTTCCGATTCGAAAGCGGCCTTCGATCTCGAGGCGCGCGGTGCCGAGACTTCGTGAGAAACCGACCTGCGCGATTTCGTACGTGGGATGGCGGTCGGCGCGCGGAAGGAGAGGAGGCGGATGGATGCGGTCCTCGACCGTTGCCCATCCCGCCATGAGACCGGCGGACACGGAATTGACGTCCGAGATCGGCCAGTAATGCAGAGCCGCGACGTCGACGCCGTTCGTATTCAGGTGTTCTGCAAACGCGGCGAAATTCGTGCTCCGAGGGATGGCGGTGAAGTCGGCGCGGTCGCTCATGTGGTGGATCGGCGCGATGGTCACGAACGTCCCGCGCAGCGGCGCGAACGGCTGGTCGGTGGTGTCGTACGTCCACGCGAACGTGATCACCCGCTCCGTGAGCAGCGTTTTGAGGTCGTGACCGAAGATGTGCACGGTCTCGCGGACGAACGACGTGTCGTGGTACTCGACGCTCACCGTCTGGCTTGGCGTCAACGGAAGTCCGAGCGCGACCTGCGGCGTGTACCGTCCTTCATTGACCGAATCGACCGGCGTGCGCATGTTGAACGTGGCGTATGCGCCGGTGCCGAAGAGGTCGTAGCGGGTGTATCCGATCTCCCACGCCGTATACCGCGGCAGAAACGACTGACGCTCGCGACGGACAGCCATCGCGAAGTGGAACATGCCGCGGTCGCCGGCAAACAAGCGCGCGGCCGCCGCGTCATTCGACTCACCGGGGCGATCGAAATCGTAATCGAGCGTGCGGTGGCTGGAGTCGCCGAACAGACCGCGGCCGTCGACGAGGAACGACAAGCGGTTCATGTCCTTTATATTGATAACCAGAACGCTTCGTCCGTCCTGCGTCCCCTTCTCCAGCGCGAAATCCGCCGACACGACAAACGGCAGCCGGTTCACGCGCGCCACACCGTCGCGCACCTCTTCGCCTGAATACTCGCGCCCTTCGCGAAGCGTGGTCTCGTCAACGATGACGCGCGATGAGACGTGTTGCGCGCCGCGAACTTCAATGTGCTCGATGAAAATCCGGCCCGGCGTGTTCCCCTGTGCGACGGCAAACAGTGCGATGGAAGTCAGCGTGAACGCCATAAATATCCGAACCATGCAAGGAGAATACGCTCGATTTTCCCGCCGTCATCGCATCAGCGCGACGGTGACGGCGACGATGGCGGCCACCAGCGCGCCGCCGGCCAGCCCGAGCGCGGTCAGGGCGACGGAGCGCCAGCGCCGTTCGGCTTCCTGCAACGCAGTGATCACGGGATCGTTGCCCGGCGCGTCTTCGAACAGCGACTGCTTCATCACCGCCTTTGCGGCCAGGACCTCTTCCATTGCCCGCACCAGATGACGCTGGTGGATGGCCTTGTTGCTGTCGGCGCCCGGCTCGGCGGCGGCCGCGGATGCCGCTTTCAGAACGGCGTTTTTGATCTCCCCGCCGCTGGCGGCGAACCGTTCGGCGAGCTCCCGGAAATGAACATCGGATGCAAGGGGCGTTTTGCGCGGATGAATCTGAACCTGCCAGATCTGCTCCCGTTCGTCGACGCCGGGCATCAGGAAACGCACGTGGGTGCGGATGCGGCGCTCGAAGGCGGGATCGAAGTTCGCCGCCAGATTTGTGGCGAAGATGACGACGCCGTTGAATGCTTCGACCTCGCGCAGCAGCACGTTGACCGTGACGTTGCTCTCCCGCTCCTGGGCCATCGCCGCGCCTGCGAAGCGGCGGACGGCAATCGCATCGGCCTCGTCGAAGAAGAGCACGGCATTCTGGTCGGCCGCTGATCGGAACGCGCCGGCGATGTTCTTCGGCGTCTCGCCCATCCACATCGACTCGAGCTCCGCGTAGTCGACGACGAGGAGCTTCATGCCGAGGCTGTGCGCGATCGCTTCGGCGCAGATGGTTTTCCCGGTGCCCGGCGGTCCGGCAAAGTTGAACGCGAGACCGAGGCCGGAGGCATGGCGCTCGCCAAGTCCCCATCGGCCGAAGATCAGATTGTGATTGCGTACCTGTGCAAGTGCGTCGTCGAGCGTGCGTCGGGTCTCCGGCGGCAGGATGACGTCGGCGAACGTCCGCTCGGGGACGATCGTTTCGACGGCCCGGCGCGAGGTGAGGCCGGTGAACAGGGACAGAAGAGGGGACGCCATCGCGAAGGGGGAACGCACCCGCGCCGCCGCTGCTTCCTGGCGGAGCTCGGCGAAATTCAACGCAGAGTCAGCGTGACGACGTCGCCGGACGGATGACTTACCTCGCGGATGCGGGTCTCGGAGACCGTCATCACGACCACGGTCGATGATCTCGTGCCGTAGCCGCGGTCGGGGAGCGCGACGAAAACTTCCTCTTCGATCGGGCCACCGCGCGGAGTTGTGAGGAAGTGGAGGAGATCTTCGACGACGTCGTTCCCTTCCAACGCGCGCGACATCGCTTCACGGGCGAGGATGATCTTCGGCCAGTCGATGGCTGCGGCGGCGTTGCTGATCGCGTAGATGCCGTCATCGAGCAGGCGCGCGGGGGTGTCGGTTGCGACGTGCGCGACAGATTCGCGATCGCCGGCGAGGAGATGGAATCCGGCGTAGTCCTCCGCGCGGATGCTTTGCATGTACGCGAGCGGCGCGATGTTCGAGCGGACGAAGTCGCCGACGAGCGCACCGCGCGAGCGGGCGTTCGGCGGACCGTCGTTGCCGCGAATATTGGTGACGGCGGCGAAGCGGCCGTCGCGCGTAACGGCGAGCCAGGTGCCGCCGGCGCGGAGGTCGCGTCCGCCGGCGATGTTCGGATCGTCATCCCAAATGTGCAGCGGACGCGTGGGACGGTCGTAGAACTCATCGCGGTTCGCGGCGATCACGATCGGGTAGCGCGGCGAGGCGTGGACGGCGATGGCGATGAGGCACAAGCGGCTTGATACTAACGCCGCCGCTGATCGTAGCGCCGCCGGCTCGGCGGCTGGACCGCCGGCGGCTCCGCCGGCGATTTCGCTTCTATCCTGCCGAGTCACGTGCCGCCGAGCCGGCGGCGGTCCAGCCGGCGGGCCGCCGGCGCTACGAGCGCGGCAGCAAGTGCTTTTGCACTTTTCCTAACGCCGTTCGCGGGATCGAATCGACCTGCACGAAACGGCGCGGCACTTTGAATGACGCGAGGTTTTCGCGGCACGCTCGTTCGAGCGCATCGGCGTCGAAGGAACTCGCGACGATGAATGCGACCGGCACCTCGCCGCGCACGTCCTCGGCGACGCCGACTACTGCGGCCTCGGTCACTCCCTGTTGTTCGAGGAGAAACTCTTCGATTTCGCGGGGGTAGATGTTGAAGCCGCCGGAGATGATCAGGTCGGACTTGCGGCCGAGGAGGGTGTAGTAGCCGTCGGCGGAGCGGGTGGCGAGGTCGCCGGTTCGGAACCAGCCGTCGGCAAACGGATCGGGGCGGCGCCAGTAACCGGCGAAGACGTTCGGGCCGCGGACGAGGAGTTCGCCGTCGTCGATGCGCACGGAGATACCGGGCAGAGGGAAACCGACCGTTCCGGCGCGGCGCTCGCCGGTCAACGGATTGCTCAGCGTCATGAACGTTTCCGTCATCCCGTAGCGCTCGAGGATGGTGTGGTTGAAGAGATCGCGGAAGCGTTCGAAGACGTGTACCGGAAGCGGCGCGGAGCCGGAGACGAAGAGCCGCATTCGTTCGCCGATCTCGCGCGCGATTTCGGGCGGCGTGTCGAGGAGGCGGACGTAAATCGTCGGGACGCCGAAGAAGAGCGTGGGTCGGAAATCGCGGAACTCGTCGATCGCCGTCCGATGATCGAAGCGCTCCAGCAAACGCATGCGGCAGCCACCGGCCAGCCAGCAATGCAGGCCGTTGCCGAGGGCGTGGATGTGAAAGAGCGGGAGCGCGAGGAGGAAGCGGTCGCGATCGGTGATCTGCCACATGGTCAACAAGTTGACGGCATTGGCGGCGAAGTTGTTGTGTGTCAGCACGGCACCTTTCGAAGCGCCGGTCGTCCCCGAGGTGTAGATGATCGCGGCGGGCGTATCGCCTTCGAGGTCTTCGATTGGACGATCTTCACGATCGCTCGTCAGCTGCGGCAGGTCGGCTTCCGTGATCGTCAGCTTCGGCTCGGCGTCGTTGGTGATGTGCGCAATCTCGCGGTCGCGGTAGAGGATGTTGATCGGGACGAAGATGACGCCGAGCTTCACGCACGCCAAGTAGATGTCGATCAACTCAATGCGATTGCCGAGGTAGACGCAGAGGCGATCGCCCTTCGTGAAGCCGCGGGCGCGCAGCGCATGCGCGACGCGATTGCTGCGTCGTTCGATCTCGCCGAAGGTGAATTCCGCTCCATTCCATTCGAGCGCGATCTCGTCGCTGCGCGCGATGAGCGAGAGGTCGAAGAGATGGAGCAGGTTCACGATCCGATCATAAGTGACGCGGCAACGTAGCGCCGACGGCTCGTCGGCTGGACCGCCGGCGGCTCGCCGGCGCATGACGACGCGAACTGCCGCCGAGCCGGCGGCGGTCCAGCCGGCCAGCGGCCGGCGCTACGTAACACCCTATCCGCACGGCGCTTGCACATCGCAACCGCGATGATCAGGAGAAGGCGCGCGGTCGGATCGGAAATCGTTGGCGGCGGCGTCAGCTTCCGCGTATGGGCGCCCGGGCATCGCGAAGTCAGCGTTGTTATCGACGATGTCGACTACTCGCTGGATGCCGAGGACGGCGGATATTTTCAAGGCATCGTCGAGAGCGCGGGCGCGAGAACGCGATACCGGTTTCGCATTGATGGCGACGATGCAACCTATCCCGATCCTGCATCGCGGGTTCAGCCGGATGGACCGCATGGCGATTCCGAGGTTGTCGATCCGAGTGCGTATCGATGGAGCGATGACGATTGGCGTGGCGTCGATAAACGAAACCTGGTCATCTACGAGATGCACATCGGGACGTTTACGCGCGAAGGCTCCTGGCGCGCGGCGATCGAACAACTTGCTGCGTTGCGCGACACCGGCATCAACCTCCTCGAGGTCATGCCGGTGCACGAGTTTCCCGGCCGCTTCGGATGGGGATACGACGGCGTCGATCTCTGGGCGCCGACGCATCTTTACGGCCGTCCCGACGATTTCCGCGCCTTCGTCGATGCCGCGCACGCGCACAACCTCGGCGTGATCCTCGACGTCGTCTACAACCACTTCGGGCCGGATGGCTGCTACCTGCGGCAATTCTCGCCCGATTACTTCACCAAAAAGTACGTGAACGACTGGGGCGAGTCGCTCAACTTCGATGGAAGCAATGCCACGGGAGTGCGGGAGTTTTTCGCCGAGAACGCCGCGTATTGGATCGACGAGTTTCACCTCGACGGTCTCCGTCTCGACGCCACGCAGTCGATCAAGGATGCCTCGGAGGAAAACGTCCTGACGCTGATCGTCCGGCGCGCGCGCGAGGCGGCGAAGGAAAAAACGATTTTCATCGTCGGCGAAAACGAACCGCAGGAGGTAAAGCTGATCGATGACTACGGCCTCGACGCGCTCTGGAACGACGACTGGCATCACTCCGCAATGGTGGCGGCGACCGGCCGACGCGAGGCGTATTACACCGACTACCGCGGCGCGCCGCAGGAGTTCGTCTCAATGGCGCAGCTTGGATTTTTGTATCAGGGGCAGTACTACTCGTGGCAGAAAGACCGCCGCGGAACTCCGTCCGCGCATCTGCCGCCGGAAAGTCTGGTCTGCTTTCTCCAGAATCACGATCAGGTCTCAAACTCCGCGCGCGGCGAGCGTCTGCAAGCCCTCACCGATCCCGGCCGATTCCGCGCGCTGACGGCCTTGCTGCTCCTCGGCCCGAACACTCCGATGCTGTTTCAGGGACAGGAGTTCGGAGCGTCCGCGCCGTTTCTTTTCTTCGCCGACCACGAACCGGAGCTCGCGGCGAAGGTGGCGAAAGGGCGCCGCGAGTCTCTCGAACAGTTTCCGTCGCTGAAAGCGCTTCACGGCGACTTCGCAGCGCCGGACGACATCGCTACATTCGAGCGTTGCAAACTCGATCACGCCGAGCGCGACGCGCATCCGGAGGTCGTGACCTTGCATCGCGATCTGATTCAGTTGCGGATGGAGATGATCGGACGCGTGCGCGGCGCGGTCCTCGGTCCGGAAGTACTGGCGTTGCGTTACGAGCAGCGCCTCATCATCGTCAACCTCGGCGCCGAGATCCCGTTGTACATCGTCCCCGAACCGCTGCTGGCACCGCCTCTCGATCGCCGATGGGAACTGCGATGGTCGAGCGATTCACCGGAGTATGGCGGCCCGGGCGTCATCCCGATCGAGACCAAAGGAACGTGGATCGTGCCAGCGCACGCCGCCATCGTGATGAACCCGAGGGATTTGTAACTTACGCCGGCAGCAATTTCCCCGGCCACGCGTCCTCGGCTTTGCGAATCCAGTGGCCGCTGCGGATGTCGCCGAGGCGTTCGGCGAGCGTGTCGTAGACGGTGGTATGACGATCACCGCGATCGCGGAAGTCGGCGCGGCTGAGCGCTTCGACGCGGCCGTCGGCGTGACGAACGAAGACGCGGTTCGAGTCGAGAATCTGCACGCCGAGGTCGCGCTCGAACTGGCGGAGAAGTCCGAACATGCGGTCGATGGAACAGCCGGAAGTTTCGCTGCGCTCGTCGACGGCGATGGCGAGGAAGCTGCCTTCGATGAGCTCGCGCGCCGAGGTCACGGGAGCGCCGTGCGCAGCCCATTCGTCGAGGAACGCGTCGACCTGTTGCAGCACCTGCCGGCTCTGCGTTTCATCGAGCGCGGGCGAGATGCCGAACAGCCAGGTGCGGGAGGTGGCGGGGAGAGAATTGATGTCGACTCTGGGCATGGTTTTGAAGTGAAGGATAATCGGAATCGCTTTTTATGAGCTTCGCAAAACTGATGCAACGCTTCAAAGGCGGTGTCTGCACCGACGACCGGCCGGCGCAGCAGCAGGATCCGTTGCGTCTGGCGACGGCCGCGGTGCTCCTCGACATCGGCTATGCGGATGGAACGCTGACCCGCGAAGAAGATGAGGATCTGCTCACCTATCTCAAGCGCACGTTCGCGCTCGACGACACGATGGCGCAGGAGCTGGTGAAGGCGGCCGCTGAAATCCGCGCGCAGACGATCGACCATTTCGCGCTGACGCATTTCATCCGCCGCAACGCGACGCTCTCCGACCGCATCGAGATCGTAAAGACGATGTGGCGCATGGCGTACGCAGATGGCCGCCTCACCGAATACGAGAACTATCTCGTCCGCAAGCTCGCCGACCTCCTCGGGCTCGAACATCACGTGATGATCGATGCGAAGGTGAGTGTGCTGCAGGAGTTGGGATTGGCGACGACGTGACGCTGTCATCCTGAGCCGCCGGAGCGACGTAGCGCGAAGCGCGGAGTCGCGGAGGACGGTCGAAGGACCCCCAGCTGCTAACCAGGGTGGGGTGGAGGTTTTTTCACAAGGCAAGCATCGGGAGGTCCTTCGACCGTCCTACGGCGCTCCGCCTTCGGCTACGACGCCTCCGGCGGCTCAGGATGACAGGTACACTCGCCGCGCATGCGCACCTACCAAGTCGCCATCATCGGAGCCGGCCCGATCGGCCTCGAGCTCGCGGTCGCGTTCAAGCAGTTCGGGATCGACTACATCCAATTCGATGCGGGACAGATCGGGACGACCATCGCGTGGTATCCGATCGAGATGCTCTTTCATTCGAGCTCGGACCGGCTTGGGCTGGCGGGCGTTCCGATTCAGACGGCGACGCAGCAGAAGATCACGCGCGAGGAGTACCTCGCCTACCTGCGCGCAATCGTGATGCAGTTCGGATTGGAGATTCGGTCGTACGAGCGCGTGGTGAACGCGTCGAGGGTACGAGGCGGATTCGAGCTGGTAACGCAGGCAATCGACGGCGAGCATCGCTATCGCGTCGAGCAGATCATCATCGCCATCGGCGCCTTTCATGCGCCGCGCATGCTGGACATTCCGGGCGAGGAGCTGCCGCACGTCAGCCACTACTTTCACGATCCGCACAACTACTTTCAGAAAAAGCTACTGATCGTCGGCGGCCGCAATTCGTCGGTCGAGGCGGCCGTGCGATGCCAGCGCGCCGGCGCGGACGTGACGCTCAGCTATCGCCGCGATGATTTCGATCCAAAGGTGGTGAAGTTCTGGCTGCTGCCGGAAGTGCGCGCGCTGATTCGCGATAACCGCATCCGTTACTTGCCCCGCACGGTGCCTTTGGAGATTGGCAACGGTACCGCGCTCCTCGCATCGGTTGATACCGGCGAACAGTTCGAAATCGACGCCGACTTCGTTCTTCTGTTGACTGGCTATCGCCAGGATTCGACGCTCTTCGATCAGCTCGGCGTAGAGCTGCGTGGCGATGATCGTCAACCTGTTTACGATCCGGAGACGATGGAGACGAACGTACCCGGCGTCTTCGTTGCGGGAACCGCGGTAGCCGGAACGCCGCCGCGTAAAGTGACGGTGATCGTGGAGACGTGTCACGTGCACGTACCGCGAATCGTCGCCGCGATTCAGGGCGCGCGCGTGGCGTTGCCGGATGGCGCGTTGGACGAGTGAGGTGGGATGGAGCGCTGGCGTCCTCGCCGGCGCTCCGGCCTAAAACATCGACCACCGCTGCTCATCCATGAAAGTTTACGGTGCTCGCTTGGCGCCCCATGTACGATTCCGCGCATGAAAAACGTCCGACTCTGGCTGGCCGTTTCGCTCGTCGCCGTGCGCGTGCATGCGGCAGTGAACGTTCCGGTTGTCTACGACAAGCTCCCGAACGGATTGAAAATCGTCATCTCCGAGGCGCATGTGGCGCCGACGGTGACTGTGGCGGTTTATTACGGCATCGGATTTCGCGTCGAGCCGAAGGGACAGACCGGCTTCGCGCATCTCTTCGAGCACATGATGTTTCAGGGCTCGGAGCACGTGAAGAAATTCGAGCACGCCAAGATCGTCGAAGCGAACGGCGGCAATCTGAACGGCTCCACGCGGCTCGATTACACGAACTACTACGAGACGCTGCCGGCCGAGGGGCTGGAGACGGCGCTGTGGCTGGAAGCGGATCGCATGCGATCGCTCGACGTCAGCGCGGACAATCTGAAAAACCAGCAGAACGTCGTTTCCGAAGAGGTCCGCGCCAATGTTCTCAATCAGCCGTACGGCGCGTTCGAATGGCTCGACCTCTGGCAGAACGCGAATCAGAACTGGTTCAACGCGCACAATTTTTACGGCGACCTGCACGACATCGAGGCGGCGAAGATCGACGACGTCCGCACATTTTTCAAGACCTACTACGCGCCGAACAACGCGGTGCTGACCATCGTCGGCGACGTCGATCCGGTCGCGGCGCGGAAGCTCGTCGACAAGTACTTCGCGTCGATTCCGCAGCAGTCCATTCCGAAGCGGCCCGACGTCAGCGAGCCGGCGCAGACGAAAGAAAAGCGTGTCAATCAGACCGACAAGCTCGCGAACCTGCCGGCGCTTGCCATCGGCTATCACCTCCCCGATCAGCAGTCGCCCGACTACGCGCCGGCGGTACTGCTCAATTTCATCCTGCAGGGCGATGACAGTTCGCGTTTTTATCAGCGCCTGGTGAAGGAGAAGCAGACTTCGATCGATTGGGGCGGCGGCATCAACTACGAGCTCGGAAACGAGTTCGATTACGACGGTCCGATGCTGATGGTGTCGCGCACGACGTACAAGCCGGGACACAGCGCGGACGAGATCCTGCACGAGGTCGATGCGATCGTCGCCGACTTGCAGCAGCACGGACCGACGGCGCGCGAAGTGGCCGATGCGAAGGTCCGCTTCCGTTCGAATTTCTACGACAGTCTGGAAACGACCGGCGGCAAGGCGAATCTGCTGGCGTCGTTCGCTCTCTTTCGTGATGATCCGTCGCAGATCAACAAGGTGCTGCCGGTGTTCGACGCGGTGACCGCGGCGCAGATTCAGTCGGCTGCGCAGAAGTACCTCGTGCCGTCGAATCAAACAGCGATCGACCGCGTCCCGGCCGCGAAGGAGGCGAAATGATTCGGCGAGTCATCCTTTGCACGCTCCTCACTGCGCACGTCTTCGCGCAAGCCACGCCTCCCCCGCCCGCGCCGCCGCGTCCGATCAACTGGCCGGCCATTTCCGAATCGAAGCTCGACAACGGACTGACCGTCGTCCTCGTCCCGCTGCACAACGTGCCGAAAATTACCGTCGCGCTCTCGCTGCTGGCCGGACGCGGCACGGCGTACAAGACGCAGCCGGGCGTCGCGCAGCTCGCAGGACGCGTCGCGAATGAAGGCACGACCACGCGCACGAGTTTGCAGATCAAGCAGGAGCTGCGCTCCATCGGCGGCGCGCTCACAGTCGGCGTCGACAACGACGCCACCACGCTTTCGGCATCATCGCTCTCCGACTCCGCGCCGAAGCTGCTCGACATCATCAGCGACGTCGCGCGGCATCCCGCGTATCCGAAGTCGGAGGTCGTGCTGGCGAAAACGAACTTCGCGCAGGAGATCGAGGAGGAGCGATCGTCGCCCGATTTTCTGGCGCAGGAGGAGCTCGACAAAGCGCTTTTCGGCGGCCATCCGTACGGCTTCAGCGTTCCCGATCCTGCCGCGATCAAGAACGTTACACGCGAGTCGCTGAAGACGTTCGCGGCGACGTACTACGTTCCGAACAATGCCGTGCTGGTGATCGTCGGCGATCTCGATGTCGCGACGATGCGCGCCGAGGTCGCGAAAGCATTCGGATCGTGGAAACGCGTTCCGCTGCCGCCGGCGCCGAAGCTCGTCCTCCCCGTTCGCGACAAGCGGCAGATCTACGTCATCGATCGTCCCGGCTCGGTGCAGTCGACGATTCTCATCGGCGCGCCCGCGCCGCCGCGGCGCTCAGCGGACTACATCCCGCTGCGCACGACGAACATGATTTACGGCGGTGCGTTTTATTCGCGCCTGACGCGCAACATCCGCGAGTCGAAGGGCTACACGTATTCGCCGTTCAGTTCCGCCGACCTCCGCCGCGCGGCCGGCGCCTTCGCCGCCGGCGCCTCGGTGCGCAACGAGGTAACCGGACCGACGATCCTGGAAATGCTCTACGAGCTCGATCGCATGCGCGTCGAGCCGGTGACCGCCGAGGAGTTGCAGTCAGCGAAAACGTACAGCATCGGCGGCATGGAGCTGGAGCTGGAGTCCCAGAACAGCCTGGCCACGCGCATCAGCACGATCTACATCGACGAGTTGTCGCGCGATTTTCTGCAGACGTTCCGCGACAAAGTCACCGCGCTGACCCCGGCCGACGTGCAACGCTCCGCATCCAAGTACTTCGACACATACCGCAGCGCGATCGTGGTGGTCGGCGATTACAAAGAGATCAAGGATCAGATCGCGCCGTTCGGGGATGTGAAGCTAGTGAAGTGAGAGTAGTGCGCCTGTCATCCTGAGCCGCCGGAGCGACGTAGGCGAAGCCGGAGTCGCGTAGGACGGTGAAGGATCTCAAGATGCGCAACTCCGGCTGAAACCCGTTGGGATTCAACGCAGCTTGAGATCCTTCGCCGTCCTCCGCCGTTCCGCTGCTTCGCAGCTCCCGGCTCCGGCAGCCTCAGGATGACAGCAGCACGCCCCGCACCTTCGGCTCGTATCCGGGAAACACCGTCTTCAGCGACGGCACCGCGAGCTGCTTTGTCAGCAGCTCGGCGAAGATGTCGCGAAAGTCGGTGGTGATGGCGAGGTCGCGGTTTTCGTAGAGCTGTTGCGATCCGAGTCCCGGCCATTTGCCGTGTACCTTTCCGCCTTTCACGCCGCCGCCGAGAAGCATCATCACGTTGGCGTGGCCGTGGTCGGTGCCGCGATTGCCGTTCTCGCGGACCGTGCGGCCGAACTCGGACATCGTCACGAGGACCACGTCGCCCATGCGCGATCCGAGGTCGCGCGCGAAGGCGGCGATGGCGTCGGAGAAATTGCGGAGATTGTTGGCGAGCTGGCCCTGCGCGCCACCTTCACCGGCGTGCGTGTCCCAGCCGCTGACGTCGGCGAAGGCGACTTCGAGTCCGACGTTCGACTTGATCAGCTGCGCGATCTGCCGCAGTGAATTGGCGAGTGGTCCGTTCGGATAGACGGCTCCATTCTCCGGCTGCAATTTCTGCGGATCGGCGCTCTTGAGAATGCGCGCGGCCTCGAACGATTCCTTCGCGGTCCCACCCAGCGTTCCGGCCACGGCCTCGGCGTACATTGATTCGAATCCGCCGCTCACGTTCGCGTTTCCGCGGATGCCGAACTGGCTGATGTTCGTCATCGCCACCGCGCCGGCGCCGCCGGAAAGAATGCGCGGCATCGCCGGCGAGAGCGCGACCGCGCGCAACGGCGAGACAACAGACTCTTTCTTCGTGCCGATCGCGCGCGACAAGAATCCATCCTCGGTCGATTTCACGCCGGGCGTTCCCGACTCCATGAAGTCCTGCGCGTCGAAATGCGAGCGCGTCGTGTCGGGCGAGCCGACCGCGTGAATCATGGCCAGGCTGTGATCCTTAAAGTACGGCGACAGCGACGCGAGTGACGGATGCAATCCGAAGAAGCCGTCGAGATCGATCGCACCGCCCTCGGCGCCGGGACGCGGAACCGCGATGGTCGGCCGCGCCGCGTAGTAAGCCTGCTCGCCGTACGGCACGATCATGTTCAGACCGTCGACGGCGCCACGTTGAAAAATGGCGACGAGTGTCTTGTTGCCTTTCGTCGTCGCGGCATTGGCCATCTTGACGAAAACATTCGGAAGCAACGTCCCGCCGACGAGGGCGAGACCGGAGGATTTGAGGAAGAAACGTCTATCGATCATTGGGTGGTTTTCCTCACTGCCTCTGAAACTCCGGCGAGCCGAGGATCAGCCCGGCCACGGTCGGCAGTTGCGTGTTGTCCCACGGATCTTCCGCCGGCGCTTTCCGCTCGACGATCCGCGATTTGATGGTGCTGCGCGTCTCCTCGGTGAGATTGCCACCGGTCAGCGCCTGCGCGAGCGCCTCGACCGAGTGCGATGCGTCGGCGGCTTCCTTCGCCGGGATCAGCGCGACGACGTCGCCGTGGACGCCGGGCAGTTTGTTCGACGCCAGAGCGAGCGCGAAGTTCAAACGGCTCATCAGCGCGCCGGTGTTCGTCCAAACGTCGGCTTTGTCGCTGTACCCGGTCGGCGGCTGCGCGCCGTACAGCGGCTCGCCGATCTGCTGCAGCGCACGCGCGATCGGCGTTGCGTCAGTGATCTGCGCATTCACCGCGCGCACGGCGGAGATCGCGTACTCGAACGGCGACTTCACCTTCGCGCGATACGACTTCGAATCCCAGAACTCCGGACTGCTGATGACGGCGCGAACGGTCTCGCGTAGATCGCCGTCGGTCGCGAGGAACTTCGCGGCCACGCGATCGACTAGCGCCGGCGGCGGATCGTCGGCGACGAGGCGCTGGCAGAGTTTGAGGGCGATGTGATGCGCCGTCGCGGGATGATGCGCAAGGACGTGAATCATCTTCTCGCCCTCCGCGATGCCGCCGCCGGCCGGAAAGCGGATGCCGAGGACGGTCTTGGAGCCGGAGTCGTGAAGCATGGGGCGGAAGATGAAGGCAGCACCCTGGCCGCCATCGCGTTGGCCGGTGATCGTCCAGCCGGTCAGCACGCGCGCCAGCTCGGTGACGTCCTTCTGCGTGTAGCCGCCGTCGACGCCGAGCGTGTGCAGCTCCATGATTTCGCGCGCGTAATTTTCGTTGAGACCGCCCTGGCGATTTTTCAACTGCGGATTCATCTCCATCGCGCGGCGCCCGAAGCGCTGCGCAATCATCGGACGATTTTCCGGCGCGGCCACCGAGCGCGCGTTATCGAGATAGAAGAGCATCGCCGGCGACTTCGCGGTCGCCATCAGCAGGTCTTCGAAGCGTCCCCAGATGTGCGGACGGATTACGTCGCGCTCGTAGCTGGTCAACAGAAAACGGTCGATGCCCTTACCGGCAAACACGTTGAAGTGATTCATCCAGAAGTCGACCATGACCTCGTTGAGCTGCCGGTCGGACTCCGCCGCGCGCACGATGCGCTCGGTGAGCAGATCGTTCATGACGTTCTGCGGCCGCTGATTGAACGGAACGTCGCGCATGTATTCGCGCCGCGCCTCCTTCTTATCGACCTCGCCATCCTTGGCCTCGGCATTCGCCTTCTTGCGCGCCATCAGCACCGGCTCGTAGTAGGTCTTGACGATCTGCGCGTTCGACATTTTCATCGTCGGCAGATTCGCAATCCGCGCTTCAACCGCACGATCCGGAATGGCCTCGGGATGCAGTTGCTGCTCGATCCATGTGTTGACGCCGTCTTTCATCACCGCATCGACGTCGCCCGGCCGCGGCCCGAACGCAAGCCTGTTCAGCGCATGCAGCGCACGCTGGCGATCGGTGAGTTTGTTGTCGGAAGTTGCGCCGGTGATCAGAACGAAAGCGACCAGCCCGGCAAGGAGTTTCGTCGCAAGTTTCATGATGCTTGGACGAATTGGAAGAGGGCGACGTTTACCGGGTTCGAAGAGTTAGCGGAGTGGATTGCTCCAGCGAAGTCCGGGGAACCGTCGAAAGTCATCGTCGTTCGAATGAAGCTCAGCTTGATGTTCGATCGCAAGAGCTGCCAGGTGAAGATCCGTGGTCAGCTCTCCTGTAACGCGGACGCGTTGTGCTAGATCCTCGATGAGATTGAGATGCCGAGGTCCGGGGTGGATGATTCGGGTCTGCGGCTGTTCCAGCCAGGATCGAACATGGCGGACTGCCTGCTCCATGGTGAGCGGAGCATCCAGAATGCGTCGGCTGGTCATGATCCTTAGAAAACCGAGAAGGACCACCCAAGGCAACGCAACGGGCTGGACTGCGGAAAGTGTGCTCTCCCACCACGCTCGCGCTTTCCGGTGATCGGGTGCGTCCGAGTTGTATGAGTAAACGAGGAGGTTGATATCAGGAATGATCATCGCTTGCCTCGAATGACGAGAGAGCCCGCACGGTCTATCTCGAGCTCGTCGACGAGCTGATTCAACTTTGTCAGATCAATGCCAGCGCGGAATCCGCATGGCTGAGGATGCACTCGAAAACGTGGCACGCGCCGCGACGGAGACGCTCCTGTAGAAAGACCATGACGCAGCGTCTCGTTCACGACTTCCTTCAGAGACTTACCGCTGTTTCGCGCCGCCTCCTGAAGTTCCTTGAGAAGATCGTCATCAAGCGTAAGGGTCGTTCGCATGGATGCATCATGATGCCCACTAGTTCGAGCGTCAAGATGCTTGAAAGGCGGACGCTACACTGCGCAACGTGTCCGCGGCAACCAGACAAAAACGATTGATCGGTGCGGTTGCGCTGCTTGCGCTGCTATTGGCGATCGCGCTGTTGCTGGCATCGTCCGCGGGCGCGACGAATGCGTCGTGGCGCGCGGCGATGTCGGGCGACGTCACCGCACGAGCGATCCTCATCGGCATCCGCCTACCGCGCGCGTTGCTGGCGGCGCTCGTCGGCGCGACGCTGGCGGTGGCCGGCGTCACGTTCCAGACGCTGCTCCGGAATCCGCTCGCCGATCCCTTCATCCTCGGCGTCTCCGGCGGCGCGGCGTGCGGTGCATCGATTGCGACGGCGGCGGGATTGGCGCGATTGCCGGGAGTCGTGCCGCTCATCGCCTTCGCCGGCGCGTGCGGCGCGACGGGCGCGGTGTTCCTGCTGGCGCGGCGGCGCGAGTACACCGATCCGACTCGGCTGCTCCTTTCCGGCCTCGTGCTGAACGCGTTTTTCTCTGCGGTGATCCTGATTTCGTTCGGCGTTTCGCGGCAGAGCGATCTCACCGCGGCGTTGCGTTGGATGATGGGAACGCTCTTCGGCGCCACGTGGAGCGACGTGATCCTGCTGACGGTCCTGCTCCTGATCTCGACCGCGATCCTGGCGTCGATCGGCAACGACCTGCGCATGCTCTCCTTCGGCGAAGATGATGCGAAATCGCGCGGCGTCAACGTCGAACGGGTGAAGCTGATCGGCTTCATCACCGCGTCGATCGTCACCGGCGCGGCGGTGTCGGTCAGCGGCATCATCGGCTTCGTCGGCTTGCTCGTACCGCATCTGATCCGGATGATGTGGCGCCGCGACTTCCGTTTCCTCCTTCCCCTCTGCGCCCTCGGCGGCGGCATTCTGGTGGTGCTCGCCGATCTCCTCTCGCGCATCGTGGTCACATCCTCGGAGCTGCCCATCGGCGCATTCACGGCAGTCCTCGGCGTGCCATTTTTCCTCTCGTTGCTGCGGAGGAATCGCTGATGCTCGAGCTGCGTGATGTGTCGTTTGGATACGAGGGAACACAGGCCGTCGATCGCGTCACCGCGTCGTTCGACGCAACACAACTCATCGCGCTCACCGGACCGAACGGCTCAGGGAAGTCGACGCTGCTGAAGCTCATCGCGCGCGTGCTGACGCCGCACGCGGGAGACATTGCATTCGACGGCAAGCGCCTTCGCGAGTGGCCTGCGAAGGAGTATGCGAAACAGGTCGCCTACCTGCCGCAGGATCCTGATCCTGCGTTCTCCATGCGCGCCATCGACGTCGTCGTCTCCGGCCGCGCTCCATTCCTCGGCCGCTTCGAATGGGAACGCGATTCCGACTACGCGGAAGCCGAGCGCGCGCTCGATCTTTGCGACGCCTCGCACCTCGGCGATCGCTATCTCGACGAGATGAGCGGCGGCGAACGCAAACGCGTTTTCCTCGCGCGCGTCCTCGCCGCGCGTCCGCGCCTGATCCTTCTCGACGAGCCGCTCGCGTCGCTCGACATCTCGCATGTCCAGCAGTTCTCGGCTCTATTGCGCGACATCGTCAACCGCACCGGCGTCACCGTCCTCTACGCCACGCACGATCTGAACTGGGCCGCCGCGTACAGCGACCGAATGCTGGTCATGCAGCGCGGCGCGCTGGCGCGCGATGCAACGCCGGCCGAGGTGATGCAACCGGAGGTTGTGCGGGAACTGTTCGGGTTCGACGCGGAGGCCGTGCGCGTGGGCACGAAGTCGTGGCTGGTACCAAGGGTGGACGTGTCAACGTAAGCCGCAAGCACGAACTACTCGATCGACGTTATCTCCATGAATAAAGCATCGATGGAACACCCCTCTGAATGATCGACGTCAAGCATGCTCCACGTTGTAGTAGACAGGACATATGTGACGCACCTACAATGCGCGGCTTCAGCTCAGTCCGGTTTCAGCAAATAACGGGTAAGTAGTGTGTTGGGAGAGTGCCCGGAGAGGGATCGTCCACCTCTTCGCTGGCACGTGGCGTGTCGACTTTTCAAGGAGTCAAACATTGCGCCCCACCCTTCCACTCACTGTCATCGCGTTCACCGTCTTCGCCGCCTGCGCGTCCGCGGACACGCTCCTTTTTCCGAAGCCACTGCATCTCACGCGTGAAGTCGTCGATCCAATCTCCGGAAAGACCTCGCACGTAGAGCAGTACTGCCTCGCGAACCGGGTCGTCTCCATTGCCGGATCGCGGACCGTCATTGCCGACTACGATCGTTCCGAGGTGACGGAGATCGACCGCGAGCACGGCACCTACAGCGTCACGCCGTTTTCTACCGTTGCCAGCGCGCGGCCTCATCGGAAGGTGATACGCGCAGCGTCGACGGCGTCGGGAAGCGCCGCGCCGGCGATGCAGCACCGCGGAACCGATCGCCGGGCCGGGCGCAGTGTCGACCTCTACGCGGGCGATGACGCCGCGCACGTGCTGCACGCGGAGATTGCCGTCGATCAGAGCGCGGCGCTGTCGCGCGATGCGTTCGACGTCCTCGTTGGCGCCGCGTATCCGGGCGAAGGGGACGCGTCGACCGAGTTGATCCGCAGCGCGTCGCGCCGGCCGGCGGGCGGCGTCTCCTCGAACGGAACCAGCGTCAGCGAGAGCTACGGATTGCCGATCGAACAGACTACGCGATGGGACGTGAACGGCCGGACGATCACGGCGACGAATCGGGTGACGCGCCTCAGCAACGACGTTGCGCCGTCCGATCTCGTGGCCATCCCTCCCGGCGCGCGCCGTGTCGATTCCCGCATCGTCGTCGCCAAACGGGAGAGCGAACAGCTCGACGCCCTCCCCGAAAAAGCCCACCGCTGAAGACCGCCATCTAAACGAGAGTGATTGGTGCCCAACTTCCGAAGACGCTTCATAGAGTCTGCCGCCGCCGTAATCGCGGCAATCCTCTTCGTCCTTCCGGCGCATGCCGACGTCGTGACGAAAGCCGATCTGCAAATTCAGGGATCGAGTCTCGCCGTCGTCGACACCGTGGTGACGACGCAGCTGGGAGCGACCGCGTTCGTCCACACCAGTTTCGGCGGCCTGCAGGACGATCAGGCTCCGGTCATTGAAGGCCTTTCCGCAGTCGGCGATCTGACCGGGCCCGGCATCACCACGCCGATTCAACTCGTCACCGCGCCCGGGCACGCGTTCCAGATCTCCGGCCTCTCGCAGGAAGGGATTTATTACCTGCAGAACGTGCGACTGATGAACGGCACGCAGCTCTTGCAGCTCGCCGTGCCGAGCGTGGCGGCCATCCAAGTCGCTAACACATTGAAAACCACCGTCACGGTGCGTCAGCTCACGCCCGACGAAATGCGTTCCCGCGGCATTAACGTCGACCCGTCGAATTACGACGTTTACGAATACACCTTCTCATTCCTGGTCAATGGTCAGACGGTAACGGTTCCGTATCCCGTCATCATCAATCGAACGACGCACGAGCCCGAGCCTGGCGTGCAGGAGGACCCCTACCACCTTCCGCAGGACTTGCAGGGGGCTCCGCCGCGGTGGGTGCCGCCCAGCAGCGGCGGAATCTTTATCCTTCCCGACATTCCCGAATTCGGCAATAGCGCCGACCCGCCCGCGGATCCTCTACACCCGAACCCGCGTCCGCAAATTCATTGTGCGATCGTCATTCCGAACAGTCTGGCTGTTCTGCACCAGTTCTTCGCCGTCGGTCTGGTCGTGGCGAACGGCGCGCCGGCGGGCAGCAACGTCAAGCTCGATTCCGTCACGGCATCGATCGACGTGCCCAACCAGCTTCGCATCGCCAAAGTCGATCCCCCGACCACGTTCGGGCAGCCGGTCACCATTAAGGACCCGAACAACCCCAACGTGACGTTCCTAATCGCGCAGGCGACGGGACAGGCCGACTGGACTCTGGAAGGGCTGAAGCCCGGCACGTACACCGTCAATCTCGACGTCAAGGCAACGTTCCAGTCGCCCGGGCAGCCCGATCTACCGCTGGAGGCGAAGCCGCAGGCAACGGTGGTAATCCACGATGCGCGCTTCAACATCACCTTCTCGCATCCGGACACGATTCGAAAGAACCTGCAGTACAGCACCTACACGTACATCACGAACATCAGCGACGCAGCACAGACGATTACGTTGTCCGATCAAGGTCTGCCCACCTGCTCGAGCGGCGGCTACCTCGCGAACGTCTGCCGCATCGATACCTCACCAAGCTCGTTCACGTTAACGCTGCAGCCTGGCGAGACGAAGAGCGTGCAGTACAAGCTGCAGTCGTCGCTCACCGGGCACATTTTCGCGACCGCCGCGTCGATCGACGGCGACAACTCCGCCATCTCCGCTGCGACATTCCAACTGGTTATGGGCGTGAGCCCGACCGGCGTGCCGCTCTCTCCGGCAACGTTGATCCTCCCCCACTACGCGACCACGCCGTACATCTCGCAGAACCTGCTGGACGCGGAACTCGGCTACCTCGGCATCGCCTACAGTCTCGCCACCGCGCCGCTCAACAATCAGACGGCGAAGTTCCCGCGTTTGATCACCACCGACGTCTTCGCGCGCGCGGTCGACCTGGCGCGCACCGGGGAACGGATCTTCATCGGCGAAGATCCGCGGGCCTCGCTTGCGAACTTCACCCTCGACTCGCTCGGCAACGGCAACCCACTCGCGGAGTGGGACCAGTTCTTACGCCAGGAAGTCACCGATGTGGCCGGAGACACGGCGCGCGGTCTGGAGAGCGCCATCGGCGCGGAGTTGTCGACCGCCTTCTCGCAATCGGGTGGGACGTTCAATGACCTGGCCGATCGTTTCGCTGCATCCACCACCGACCGCGGACCGTATGTGCTCGCGCTGGTACACGGCGCGAAGAGCAGCACGGCGGCGAGCGCCTTCGACGTGCAGGTCACATCGGCGGCCGGGCTGGTGCTCGGCGTCGACGCCACGCAGAGCTCCGGATGGAAACGGCAGATTCCGTGGGGCGGGCTGTTCCCGCTGAGCGGCAGTGTCGAAGCCGGAACGCTCGCGGTCATCGGACGATCGAATGAAGCGCTCGACCTCACCATCACTCCGTCCGTCAGCGGCGCCGCTACGATCGATCTGATCTTCCCGGCGGCCGATGGCGTCACGCTGACGCGCGCCTCGGCGTCGTTCACCGCCGCCGCAGGTCAAGTGGTCCACGTCCACATCGCCAACGGCGTTGCCACAAGCAACGACGTCGCGCCGGTCGCGCATCTCGTTCCACTGGCACCGGTCAGCATCGTCGCAGCGCGGCAGGACACGTTCCTCGACAACGACGGCCACACCGTCTCGGTCCTCTTCAACCGCCGTCTGCCGGCGACGAGCGCCGATCTCGCGCCGGACTTCGACACCGACGTCGTCCTCGACTCGAGCAAATTCGGCGTCGGCTACACCGGCAAGCGCACCGTCGCCGGCGCGGCGCTGCAGCCGGACCGGCGAATCATCCACGTCAACTACGACAGCGCATTGTCGAGCGACGTGCAGTACCAGATCCACACGAGCAATCTGGTCGACCCGGCCAGCAATGCGACCGTCGTCCCGGTGGTCGATGTGCGCAACTCCGCGCTGCTTCTCGGAACCGTCCTGCACGGGGACAACAGCATCGTGCCCAACGCGCAACTGTTTCTGACGACCAAAACCGGACGCCAGTATCAGCGCAGCGACACGAACGGCAAGTTTCTCTTCGAGTACATCCCACGCGATCCCGATGCTTCAATAAACGGCGACTACGACATTCTCGCCAATGCAGAGGGACGACAGACCTCGCTCGAGGGCACAGTCCGGCTGCTCCACTCACTCACTCAGATTAGTGTGGTCTTCCTCGGCCGCGGCTCGGCGCAGGGAACGGTGCGATACGAAGACGGCACGCGCGTACCAAATGCGACGGTCGTCGTCGGCAGCGCACTCTTCCGGCAGTTTCGTACCACCACCACCAAGAGCGACGGCACGTATTCGGTCACCGATCTCCCGGTCGGTCCGCTCACGTTCAGCGCGCAGGACGCGGCGGGGAACGTCGCCTACGCCGCGAACGAGCTGCACGCCGGCGGCGAGGTCGCCGTGCAGGACATCTCCATCTTCCGGCAGCCGTTCCCGGGCGTCGGCACCGTCTACGGCCGCGTCATCCGCAACGACACGAACGCGCCGGTTGCCGGCGCGCACGTCGGCGTCTACAGCCAAGGCTACGGATTCAGCGAGATCTTCACCGACGCCACCGGCACCTTTTCGTTCCCGAAAGTGCCGGCCGGCTTCGTCACCGTGCTGGCCGCGAACTTCGGGATCTCGCCGACCGAGGTTGCCGTCGACTTCGATCTGAAGGCGAACGAGTCGCACAACATGGGCGACTTCATTCTGGTCATCCCCACTGCGAACACGGTCATGGTCAGCGTCGACGGCGACGTCACGGCCGAGGATCCGCTGATCCCGGGTTCTTTCCACGCCGTACCGAACGCGCAGGTGCAGATCAACGGAATGCCGGTCGTCGTCGCCAATGCGGCGGGGCACTATCACTACGACTCCGTCCCGCAGACGATGTCTGGGTCAAGCATCATGGCGTACGACCCGGCCACGAGACGCGGCGTCAAAAAGTCGATCCCCGACCTCCTGCCGTACAGCCCAGCCACGCCGACAAACAACATACCGCTGGCGATCACGAATACCTCCGGCTCCGGAAAAGGAACGATCCGCGTCCACCTGCTCAGCGCGGCCGGAAAGCCGATCAGCGGCTATCACGTCTTCTGGTCGGACACCGCGCAGATGTGGTCCGCCGCCGAATCCGAAACCGAATCGGGCGTTTATGAGTTCGGGAACCTCGCTGTCGGCACGACGCTGCCGATCATTGCGGCACCCGTCTCGGGTAGCGATCCGACGTACGGTTGGCAGATGGCGACGGGAAGCGCGACCGTGTCCTTCCCCGGACAGATTGCCGCGATCACGCTTCGGCTCAAGGGACAGGGCACCGTCACCGCGAATATCCAGCAGCAGACGCAGTCCGGGGTGTTCATCAAGCTCGCCGGAAGATTGTCGGCAAGCTTCACAGCGTGGGACAACGCCGAACTGGACACGATCGTCCGCACGATTTTCGCGGACACGAATGGGACCACGGACGCGGTCTTCAACAAAATACCGGTGTTGCCAACGCCGTCGCTGATCCAGACCGTCGAGGCGGCCGGCTACGCCTCGACCGGCGCGACGATCGGTTACGACGGCGCGGTCGTGCCGAAAACCCTCACCCTCTCGACGCTCGCTGAAGTCCGCGGACATGTCTTCGCACCCGACGGCTACACGCCCGTTGCCGGCGCAGCAGTGCACATGACCGACAACAACCAGGACCTCGGCATCGCGGTGACGGGATTTGACGGCAGCTTCGACTACAAGAACATCGTCCCCTCGTCCCGCTTCTCCGTCACGGCCGATTACACCATCAACGGCATTTACCGCACGGCGATCACGACCGGGGCGACGCCGGAGAACGGAGGCGTCGTCGACAACGTCAGGTTGATCCTCCAGGAGCAGGGCTCCGTCGAGGGAACGGTCGTCGACTCGAACAACAATCCGGTGCCGTTCGCGAAGATCTGGCTGCGCGAGCTGTCGTATCCGTCGCGCGAGCTCGGCACGGCCGCCGATCCGCGCTTCACCGACGGCGCGGGGCACTTCCGCTTCAACAACATCTTCGCCGTCGGCGTGCGCGTCAGCGCCGAGGATCCGGTAAATCCGGAGAGCCGCGGCGACTGGGGTGGTGCCGTCACCAAAGAAAACGACGTCCAGACCGCGGCGATCACGTTGAGCTCCACCGGTCTCGGCTCGGTGCGCATCACAGTCCTCGATCCGAACAACGCCCTCGCTCCGGTGCCGAACGCCGAGGTCTCGTTGTATCGCGGCGGGCTTTTCGATTTCGGAACGACTGATGCCAGCGGCTCGATTCAGTTCGATCAGCTCCCGGTCGACAACCAGGCCGACTACCACGCCACCGCCTTCTCCAAAACGCAGTTCAAGTCGGGAGCCACGGCCAGCAACTTCGCCATCAACAAGAATCAGACGACGACCGCCTCCATCATTCTCACGTTCAGCGGCGAAGTAACCGGCAACCTCGTCGATCCGCAGAACAACAACGTCCCAGTGCCCGGCTCGAACGTCACGTTGTTTGGAGACTACATCGGTAACTTCTATCAGACCCGCGACACGACAGCGGCCGACGGCACATTCGACTTCAAGGGAGTGCGCGAAGGGAACTTCAAGCTCGAAGCCCGCGAACCGAACAGCATCCGTATGGCCCGCGGCACGGGACTGGTCAGCGCCGTCTTCCCGACGGCCACCATTCCTCTCGCGCTCGAACCGACGTCGACCCTCACCGTCAAGGCCTTCCTGCCGAACGATGCCGGTGGAAACTCCGGCGTCCTCGCTCCACTCGTCAACATCGACGTCGTCCAGAGCGCCCCCGGCGGCTCGTACCTCCGTTCGTCGCAGACGAACGGCGCGCAATTCCCAGGTCTCGTGCGCACTGCAAACGACCACCCGGTCGGAATCGATGTCAGCGTCCACGAGCTCGGCGGTCTCAATCGCGTGGCCAGGGCCAGTACCAACTTCGACCCCAACACCGCGGCCAAAGAGCTCGACGTCATCTTCTCCGCATCAGGCACCGTCAACGTCACCGTGAAGGCAGGCAGCCCGCCCGCTCCGATCGCAAACGTGCAGGTCACGGCCAGCGGCGGCGGCTCCGGCCGCAGCGCCTACACCGACGCGAACGGTTTCGTGTCGCTGAGCGGGCTGCCGCTCGGCAACGTCAGCATTCAGGCCGCGACGCAAGGGGCGACGCCGCTCACTGGTTCGACCTCCGTGGCGCTCACCAGTCAGACCACGCCGGCAACCGCGAACATCATCCTCGGCTCCTACGGCGGCGTCACAGGCAAGGTCATCGCCGAAGGAACGGTTTCGTCGCCCTCGGCCGGCACGCGCGTTTTCGCCTCGCTGCTTGCCACGCAGCTCGAGACTCGCACGGACTCGACCGGCGCCTACACATTCCAAGGCATCGCCACGCCGGCCAACGGCCTGACCGTCCATCTCATCTACCTCGGGCCGGACGACAACACCATCGGCGGGCAGCAGGACGTCATCCTGCTGAGCGGCCAGGGCATCGTCACCGCGCCCGACATCACCCTTGACTCCACGCCACCGCGTCTCATCGGCATCTTCCCCGCTGACGGCGCGTCCAAGGTCGCCCCCGACACGCAACTGAAGTTCACGTTCAACCGCGCCATGCGCGGCGACCAGCTCACGTCCGGAGGAAACGGATACTTCCACCTCTTCGACAGCGCGGCCGGCACCGAGCTCACCATGACGCTCGCCTCGGCACTGATACAGCCGGACAACACGCAAGTCATCACCTTCAACACGCCGCCGAAGCCGCCCGGGCAGAATTTCCCGCTCAAGAGCAACACGCTCTACCGGATCAAGGTCTCCGGAACGCTGCTGGATCTGGCCAATCACATCCTCGGCGCCGACCTCGGCTCGAGCTTCACGACGTCCGATTACAGCGCGCCGCAGGTCACCAAAGTCGATCCGTCGCCGAAGCAGCCGCTGACGAAGAACGGCGTCCGCATCGCCGTCACCTTCAGCAAGCCGCTAGGCCCGCAGCCGTGGCAGAGCGGCGGCAGCGGCTCGATGACCTTCGTCGAGATCAACGCCATCGGCGGTCAGATCATCGGCAGCCCGATCGCCGGCACCGTCCAACTCGATCCGATCAGCGGTGCGACGCTCTATTACGCGCCGAACGTCACCCTCAATCCCGCGTCGTTCTATCGCCTCTCGGTTTCCGGAGTGGTCGACACCGACGGCCGGGCCATGGTCGACGCAAACGGCCAGCCGCTGAGCGTCTTCACGCAGGACTTCTTCACCTACGACGCCGTCGCGCCGGTCGTGACCATCGGCACTCCGCTGATCAACGGTGTGGCCATCGGCAACAGCGATCCGCTCTACCTCAGTGTGCTCTACACCATTCCGGTCACGCTGCTGAATCCGGACGGCAGCGCCGTGACCGATCTCGATCGCGTCGACTTCTGGTCGGTCGACGCCGGCGGCAACATCACGCCGATCACGAAGACCTCGCCCACCACCGTTGCCATCGCCGCGCCGCCGGGCACCACCACGTTCACGTTGCGCGCCGACGCGTGGGACCTCTCGCTCAACAAGGGGACGGCGACGCGCAGTTGGACCGTCGCCGCGCAGCCTCCGCTGACGATCAACTCCACCACCATCGCGCCGGCAACCGTCTACCCCGGCGGATCGCTCACCGACACCGTGCAGATCGGTGGCGGCGGCCTCGACGCGAACGTCACCGTCACGGCCACGCTCGACGGCAGCAGCACCACGCTCGTCTCGGCGGCGACCTCCATCAGCCGCCATCTCTTCACCGACCCGTGGCCGAGCGCGGCGCTCTCGCTCACCATCCCGCGCAGCGTCGCGGGCGGCGCGAAAGTCAACCTCACCACCAGCGTCAGCGACATCCGCGGATTCTCCGCCTCGCCCAAGGTGGACAGCATCACCATGGCCACCGACGCCGTCGCGCCGGTCTCGCAGCCGGTCACGATCGACGTCGTCAGGAACGTGCCGGCCACTCCGGCCCTGACCTTCAACAACGGCGACCAGTACCGCGTGCGCGCCTTCGCCAGCGACGCGGAGACCGGCGTCGCATCGATGACCTTCACCATCGACGGCACGCCGTACACCGTCAACGCGGCGCCTCCCTCGATCTACCACTCCAGCACCGGCGTGTGGGAGTTCGTCTCGCCGACGATCACCGTGCAGTCGCACAACAACGACGCCGCCATCGCCATCAACGCCAGGGCCACCGACTACGCCGGCAACAGCAGCTCGGCGTCCGCCTCCGTCACCTACCTCGGCATTCACGATCCGAACGCACCGACCGTCGCCTGGATCGCGCCGCTGCACGACGGCGCATGGCCCGCGAACGTGACGAACTTCACGGCCAAGCTGCGCCTCTTCGCCAGCTCGCCGCTGCCGCTCATCGCCACCTTCGACGTGCCGGGCGCCGGCACGCTCACCGCGACGCGCACCGGCAACGAGCTCAATGTCACGCTCAACAATTTCACGACGCCGGCTGCAGGCACGGCCTTCCAGATCGTCGCGCGCGTCAGCGACGGCGACGGAGGACACAGGATCGACCTGCCGATCAACATCGACATCGTGACGACCGGACAGACCATTCCGTCCGGCGGCACGATCGCGGTCGACGCCACGCATCCGCTCGTATCCGACAGCGTCGTCGTCGACGGCGGACGTCTGATCCTCTACGTCCCGACCACGCTCAAGAACCTGATCGTCATCAACGGCGGCATCGTCGACACCGTCCCCAGCACCACCGCGGCCGATCAGAAGATCGATCTCACCATCACCGACCACCTCTACGTCGACGGCGACTCGTCGGTCGACGTCTCGCGCCGCGGCTACATGGGCGGCCTCGAGGCGAACGCCGACAGCAGCGGCTCCAACCCGTCGCCGAACGGCGTCACGCGCGGCCGCGTCACAACCGGCGGCGCGACCAGCGGCGCCTCCGGCTCTTACGCCGGCATCGGCGGCGACGACGCCGGCGCGACGAACGCGACCTACGGCTCCATCACCGCGCCGGTCGATCTTGGCAGCGGCGGCGCGGCCGACTCGACCAGCCGCCGCGGCGGTCAGGGCGGCGGCTCGACCTACATTCACGCCGCCACCGGCGGGCTCGGCAAGGTCGTCGTGGCCGGTGCACTCCTCGGCGACGGCGAGTCAGGCGTGAACATCGGCGGCGCCGGCTCCGGCGGCAGCATCCACGTCACCGCGAACGAGATCGTCCTCGGCGCGATGGCGAAGATCAGCGCCAGCGGCGGCGACGACGACGGCTCGACGAGCGCCACGCGCGCCGGCGGCGGCGGGCGGGTCTCGCTCGAAGCCTCGCAACTGCTCGACATCGACAGCAGCAACGGCACGCACGTCTTCGCACTCGGCGGCCGCAACAACGCAGGAGAGACCGCCGGGACGCTCGACGGCGGCGCCGGCACGATCTTCCTCCGCAACGCCGGAGAAGTGAACGGCGAGCTGTTCATCTCCGCGCTCGACTCGCGCTTCCCATCGAATACCGTTCATCTCACGCGCGCCACGCCGCTCGCCGGCACGCTCACGTTCGACAAGGTCACGCTCGGCGCGAGAGCACTGGCGCGCGCCGACGCCAGCATCACCATCGCCGGCGTCGCCGACGACAAGACCAAGGCGACGATCGACGGCTCCGCGAAGCTCCTCCTGCAGGGCGACCTGCCGACGCTGACCGTCACCACCAATCCGGCGGCCGGCAGCAATCTCATTCAGGGCACCTCGCTCGGACTCACGTACACCGCGGCCTCGCTCGCCGGCGTCGGCGGCGTCACCTACGCTCTCGCGCCCGCGGTCGCGGCGCATACCGACAGCCTCGCGTATCAGCCGGCCCCGGCGCAGCAGACTCCATCGATCGTCGTTCCGGGGAGCGCCGCGCCCGGCACGGCCACGCTTACCGTGCGCGTCACCGACCGCGCCGGCCGCACGTTCGACGCGGCGCCGTCCACGTTCACCATCGTCGCCAACCAGGCGCCCGTCATCACCAACTTTGCACTGACCGCACCGAATCCGTTCTACATCGGCAACAGCATCTCCGCCGCGATTGCCGCAACCGACGAAGTGGCCGTGAAGACGCTCTCGCTCACCACGCAGATCGGCAGCGGCACGCCGTCGACGCAGACGTTCACCGCGAACGGCGCATCGGCCAGCACGACCTTCACCGTGCCGGTCGCCAAAGATCCGGCGCTCGACGGACAGACCGTGACGCTCACCGCCAAGGCCGACGACGGCACGGCACCGCCGGTGACCTCGGTCAAGACGCTGACCATCGCCCACGACGCCAATCCGCCGGTGGTCACGATCACGCAGCCGGCCGCGAACGCCGGATACACCGTCGGCGTTGGCTTGATTCATGTCGTCGCCACCGTCATCGACGCGGAGAGCGGCGTCGTCACCAACACCATCACCGCTTCGATTCCTGGCTCGACGTCGAAGCCGATGACCGCGACAGCGAATGCGAACGAGTACGCCGCCGACCTCTCCATTCCGTTCGAGCCGGGCATCGATCCGGTCACGGTGAACGTCACCGTTACCGCCAGCGATCTCCTCGGCAACGCCAGAAGCGCTTCGACGCCGGTGCAGATCACGCCGAAGTTCGATCCGACCGCGCCGGTCGTGACGTGGAACTGCGGCGCCAGCGGCGTGCTCGCACCTGCAGGCTCCACGATCCCGCTCTCGGTCACTGCCGTTCCGGGATCGAGCGGCACGGCCATCTTCCAGGTCACGTTCAACGACGGCACGAACACCTTCACCGCCACCGCCAGTGGAAGCACGTATACCTACAACTACGCCATTCCAGCGAACACGCCCGACGGTACGGTGATCACCATCCTCGCCAGCGCGTTGACGAACGGCCAGGGCACCGGCACGCAGCAGGCCCAGATCACGGTCGTTGCGATCGACAAGACCATCAGCGCGGACAAGACGATCCAGTCGAACGATCTGAGCTACGACTTCCAGAACGTCGCCATCACTGGCGGCACGACGACGCTGATCGGTCACCACGAGTTTAAGAAACTGATCATCCTCAACGGCGCCACGCTCACGCAGACGCCCACGACGACAACAGCAACGTTCTCGCTCGATGTGAAGGCGGCCTCGATCTATGTCGCCTGCGGTGGCTCGATCGACGTGGACGGCAAGGGTTACGCCGGTGGCCAGAGCTATCCAGGGGTGAGCGTATCGGTCAACAACAGCGGCGGCAGCCACATCGGTCTTGGCATCGGCGACAGCGGCACCGCGGGAGCCACGTACGGCAATGTCGAGCAGCCGCAGGAAGCGGGAGCAGGTGCCGGCGTACTTGCCAGCGGCGGTGGGATCATCCGTATCAACGCCACCTCACTTGCCAACGACGGAGCGATCCGCGCCAACGGCGTCAGTGCCAACAGCCGCAACTCAGCCGGCGGATCGATCTGGATCACTACCGGCACGTTGGATGGAACCGGCTCGATCGAGAGCAAGGGATTCTGCTGCGGCTTCGCGGCCAGCGGCGGCGGCGCGATCTCGATCAACTACGCCTCGCTTCAGAACGGAGCCACGCTGCTCAACAACGCCGTAGCCAGCGGCGGCGCAGGCAACGGAACCGGCGGTGCAGGCTCGGTCTACATCAAGGGCCCGACCTCCACGTTCGGATCTCTTACCATCGACGACAAGGGTCCTGCGGGCGGTGTCACCCAGCTCCCGTCGATGGGCAACGGGATCGCCCAGGCCGGATCGAGCGGAGCAGTCCTCGTCACCGACTCGCCCGCCAACATCCTCGGCTTCTTCGTCGGCCACTGGGTCGAAGTGCGCGACGCGAGCGGAATCCTCAAGGGCACGTGGCACATCGGTTCGATCAACGCCAAAACCGTGACGCTGACTCCGAACGGCAACGAAACAATCGCCGTCCAGCCGGGTGACCTGTGGCAAGGCGTCTATCAGTTCGACTCGGTCCAGGCGCCGAACGGCGACACCATCAAGAGCAGCGATCCGATCCGCATCGGCGCCAACGGCGTAGTGACCCTCGCCGGCCCGTCCACCGCCGGCAAATACCTCGAGGTGTCGTCTCCGATCACGGGCAACACCGTGACCGTGACGGGCAACGTCTCGGTCCCGTCGATCACAGCCCAGACCCTGACTGTCAGCAGCGGCGCGACTCTGAGCGTGCCGGTCACGTCACCGCCGGGGGCTCTGACCATCAACGTAAGCGGAACGATGACGGTGCAATCCGGCGCCGTGATTGACGTGAGCGGGCGCGGCTATCCGGGTGGCCAGACCTATCCGGGCGTGAGCGCCTCGGTCAACAACAGCGGCGGCAGCCACATCGGTCTTGGGGTTGGCGACAGCGGAACAGCGGGAGCGGCGTATGGCAATGTCGAGCAGCCACAGGAAGCAGGAGCGGGGGCCGGCGCCCTTGCCAGCGGCGGTGGCGTTGTCCGCATCAACGCCGGAACGCTGATCGATAACGGAGCGATCCGCGCCAACGGTGTCAACACCGGGAGCCGCAACTCGGCCGGCGGATCGATCTGGATCACCACCGGCACCTTGGATGGAACCGGCTCTGTCGAGAGCAGAGGAATCTGCTGTGGCTTCGCCGCCAGCGGCGGCGGCGCGATCTCCATCAACTACACCACGCTCCAGAGCGGGGCAACGGTGCTCAACAACGCCGTGGCCACCGGAGGCTCCGGCAACGGAACGGGCGGCGCGGGCACGATCTTCGTCAAAGGCCCGGGCTCCACGTTCGGGACGCTGTCGGCCGACAACAAAGGTCAGGCGGGTGCGATCACCCAGCTCCCGTCGATGGGCAACGGGATCGCCCAGGCCGGATCGAGCGGAGCAATCCTGGTCACCGACTCGCCCGCCAACATCCTCGGCTTCTTCGCCGGCCACTGGGTGGAAGTGCGCGACGCGAGCGGAACCCTCAAGGGCACGTGGCACATCGGTTCGATCAACGCCAAAACCGTGACTCTGACTCCGAACGGCGGCGAGACGATCAACGTCGCCGCGGGCGACCTGTGGCAGGGCGTCTATCAGTTCGACTCGATGCAGGCGCCGAACGGCGACACCATCAAGAGCAACGATCCGATCCGCATCGGCGCCAATGGCGTCGCGAACCTCACTGGGCCGACGGCGGCAGGCAAGTTCCTCGAGGTGCTCTATCCGATCACCGCCACGGCCGTGACCGTGACCGGCAACGTTTCGGTCCCCTCGATCACCGCCCAGACTCTGACGGTCAGCAGCGGCGCGACTCTGGCCGTTCCGGCGAGCTCACCGCCCACCGCCCTGGCGATCAACGTCAGCGGAACGGTGACGGTGCAATCGGGCGGAGCGATCGACGTGAGTGGGCGCGGCTATCCGGGTGGCCAGAGCTATCCGGGAGTGAGCGCCTCGGTCAACAACAGCGGCGGCAGCCACATCGGTCTTGGGGTCGGCGACAGCGGCACTCCAGGAGCTGTGTACGGCAATATCGAGCAGCCGCAGGAAGCAGGAGCGGGCGCCGGCGCCTTTGCCAGCGGCGGTGGCGGTGTCCGCATCAACGCCGCAACGCTGATCGATAACGGAGCGATCCGCGCCAACGGAGTCAACACCAGCAGCCGCAACTCGGCCGGCGGATCGATCTGGATCACCACCGGAACCTTGGATGGAACCGGCTCTGTCGAGAGCAGAGGAATCTGCTGCGGCTTCGCCGCCAGCGGCGGCGGCGCGATCTCGATCAACTACACCACGCTTCAGATCGGGTCGACAGTGCTCAACAACGCCCTGGCCAACGGCGGCTCCGGCAACGGAACGGGCGGCGCGGGCACCATCTTCGTCAAAGGCCCGGGCTCCACATTCGGCGCCCTGACCATCGACAACAAGGGCCAGGCTGGCACGAGCCAACTCCCGGCGCTCGGCAACGGCTTCGCGCAAACTGGCAGCGGCGGCGCCACGCTCGTGACCAACGCAGCGTCGAACATCCTCGGCTTCTTCGCCGGCCACTGGGTCGAAGTTCTCGACGCCACGAACGGCTCGGTCAAGGGCATCTGGCGCATCGCCTCGATCAACAACAAGACCGTCACGCTTGCGCCGAACGGCAATGAGACCATCAGCGTCGCCGCCGGAGATTCGTGGCGCGGCGTCTACCGCTTCGACACCGTCACGGTCCACGGCTCGACCGTGCTGAGCGGCGACCGCGTCGATGGCACCGCCACGGCTGACAACGGCGGCAGGCTCCTCTTCAACGCCGCCCGTCCGCAATTCGACGTGGCGAAGATCGCGCAGATCCTGATTCAGCCGACGACGAACGGCAACGCCACGATCGTCGCACCGGCCGGCACGCTCACCGACGCCGACAACGACGGGCCGTACTCCATCGTAGCCACGAACACGCGGACGAACGCGCCGTTCACGGGCGCCGCGAATGCCGACGGTTCCTTCAACGTCGCCGTGACCGGCGCCTCGCCCGACGTCTTCACGCTCATAGCCACCGACTCCGGCACGTTCCCCATCTCCTCCGTTCCGGCCACCATCAGCAACTGGGCCGCACCGCCGGTCGTGTCGTCGGTGACCTTCAATCCGGCCACCGTCAGCGGCTCGACGACGGCAACGGGCACTCTCACCCTCTCCGCGGCACCGGCGGCCAGCGTCACCGTGCCGCTGACCAGCACTTCGCCCTCGACGGCCGCGGTCCCGGCCAGCGTCACCGTCAGCGCGGGCCAGACCACCGCCACGTTCACCGTCACCGCGGTGAATCCCACGGCCGACGGCGCCGTCACGATCACCGCCACGCTTTCGGGCACGCCGACGACAGGCATCATCACGGTCAGGAGCGTCTCCCCGTCCGTGACCATGACGCCGAACCCCGTCACCGGCGGCCACGCCGACACCGGCACCGTCACACTGACACTGCCGGCGCCGGCGAATGGCGCTGTCGTCAACCTCTCGTCGTCGTCCGCGGTCGCCGCCGTCCCGGCCAGCGTCACGATCGTCGCCGGCGCGACCACGGCGAACTTCAACATCACCACGCAAATCGTGACCTCGCCGCAGAGCGCCACGATCACCTCGACCTACGGCGCCGTCTCGACTACCGCTGCGCTCTCCGTCGTCGTCGACGCCTCGCCTCCGGCGATCGCGATCACCGCGCCGGCACAGAACACCGCCTACGCCGAGGGCACCGGCCAAATCACCGTGACCGCGACCGTCACCGATGCCGAAACCGGCGTCGGCAGCGTCGTCGCGTCGATCGACGGCGTCACCCATCCGATGACCGCGCCGACCGGCTCGAGCACCTACTCCGTCACCTTCGCCGCACCGTTCGTCGACGGCACCTCGCTGGTAACGAAGCAGCTCGTCGTCACCGGCACCGACAAGGCCGGCAACAGCGCCAATGCGTCGGAGCCGATCGTCATCAACCCAAACACCGACCCGGCCGCGCCGTCGCTGTCATGGACCTGCATCAGCTCCGGCGCAACGCTGCCGACGAACTACTCGGCCAAGCTCCGCGCCACCGCGCTCCCGCCGAGCTCCTCGAACCTCGTCGCCAGCGTCGTCTTCACCCTCGACGACGGCACGTCGCTTCCCGCCTCGCTGATCGGCAACGATGTTTACGAGGCCACGTGGCCGACCGGCGCGACCGCAAAGATCGTCACCGTGACCGCCACCGCCACAGCCTCGGGCGGCACAGCGACGACGCTGACTTCAGTCGTCGCGATCGTGGCCGCAGACCAGACCTTCACGTCGAGCGGCTCGATCTCCGCCACGAACACGACGTGGGAGAGCAAAGTCGTCGTGGTCAGCGGCACCAGCACGACCGTCACGATCGATGGCCAGCACAACTTCGCGAAGCTCATCGTCCTGGACGGCGCCACCGTCGTCGAAACCTCCGGTCTCACCAACCCGCTTTCGCTCGGCACGAAAACGAACCTGACCGATGTCTACGTCAGTTGTGGATCGGCGATCGATGTGAGCGGCCGAGGATATGGGGCGAACAGCAGCTATCCGGGCGCCAGTCTGCCGAGCGATGTCAACGGCGGAAGCCACATCGGCGCAGGCGGCATCCGCAACAATCCGGGCGCCTCGACCTTCGGCAGCGTTTATCACCCGCGGGAAGCCGGCGGCGGGGGCAACTGCGGCGGCACTGGCGGCGGCGTGCTCTTCATCGTGTCCGCCGCGACTGTCATCGACGGCAGCGTGAACGCCCGAGGAACCAACACCGGCGGCAACTGCAGTGACCGCTCCGCCGCGGGCGGCTCGATCTGGATCACCACGGCCAGGATCGGCGGCGCCGGCAGGATCGATGCCGGCGCGACGAACACGACCTGGGGCTCGGGCGGCGGCGGCGCCATCGCCATTGAATACAGCGACTCAACCAGCATCTTGCCAACGCTCGCATCGATTGCAGGCACTTCGAGTCAGGGCTTCCCCGGCGGCGCCGGCTCGATCTATGTCAAAGGTCCGAGCTCCCCGTACGGCGATCTCACCGTCGACAACGGCAGCACCTTCGGGACCACGAACCTCCCGTCGTTCGGCAGCGGCACCGCGCAGAGCGGCACCGCCGGCGACACGCTGGTTACCGGCAAGCCGTCGGCGATCCCGACCTACTTCGCCGGCAACTGGATTCAGATCACCAGCGGCGGGGTGGTAAAGGGGATCTGGCGCATCGGCACGATCAACGACACCACGGTCACGCTCACCCCGAACGCCACCGAGACGATCTCGCTATCGCCGGGCGATAACTGGCAAGGCGTCTACCGCTTCGACAATGTGACGTTGAGGAGCGGACGCCTCGAGACCGCCGGCACCGATCCGGTGCTCGCCAACGGGGCCGAGACGATCGATGGCACCGTCGAGCACGAGCTGATCAACGCGGCCAGCCTGCGCGTCCGCTCGGGAGCAACGCTCACGCATCGCCAAGGCAACTCCCTCTCGATCATAACCACGGGTGAGACCCGCATCGAGCCGGCAGGCGCCATCGATGTGACTGCCCGAGGCTTCACCCCCAACGTCACCTATCCGGGCTTGACCGCGCCGAGCGATGTCAACGGCGGCAGCCACATGGGTGTCGGCGGAATCCGAAACGCTCCGGGCGGCTCGCCCTACGGCAGCGTCTATCGTCCGCTGGAGCTCGGTGGCGGCGGCAACTGCGCCGGCATCGGCGGCGGCGCCGTGCGCATCCAGTCCGGCAGCACGGTCATCGACGGCAACATCAACTCCAGAGGTACCACCACCGGCGGCAATTGTAGCGACCGTTCGGCGGCCGGCGGCTCGGTCTGGATCGCCACCGGCAAGATCAGCGGCGCGGGGAAGATCGACACCAGCGCGGCGAACACGAGCTGGGGCTCGGGCGGCGGCGGCGCGATCGCCATCGAGTACACCGATCCGACGAGCAGCCTGCCCGTGCTCGCCTCAGCCACCGGCACCTCGAGCCAGAGCATTCCGGGCGGCGCCGGCACGATCTACGTCAAAGGCGCGAACGCAACCTACGGCGACCTCACCGTCGACAATGCCGGCATCACCGGCCAGTCCACGGTGCTCTCTTCGCTCGGCAGCGGAACCGCGCAATCGGGAACGAGCGGCAGCACGCTCGTGACCGGCCGCTCTTCGAACATTCCGGCCTACTTCGCCGGCAACTGGGTCCAGATCAGCAGCGGCGGCACGGTCAAGGGCACGTGGCGCATCGGCACAGTGACGCCGAACAGCGCCACCGTAAGCCTCGCCCCCAACGGCAACGAGACCATCTCGCTCTCGGCCGGCGACACGTGGCAGGGTGTCTATCTCTTTGACAACCTTCGCATCCAGAACGGCGGACGCCTGAACAGTGCCGACGCCGTGCAGTCCGGCGGTAATCTGACCGTCCAGGGTCCGGTCGATCTGCTCTCGCCGATCACGACCACCGGCAACGTGACAATCGCTGGCGCCGTGACGGCGGTGCAGATCACGGCGGCGTCGCTGACCGTCAACAGCGGTGCCGTCCTGACGCAGGGCAACACCGACGCGCTGCGCCTCACCGTCAGCGACACGCTCACGGTGCTCGGCAGCGTCGACGTAAGCGGCCACGGTTTCGGCAGCGGCACAACGTATCCGGGAGCGACCACGGCGACCGATGTCGATGGCGGAAGCCACATCGGCATCGGCGGAATCCGCAACACCCCCGGAGGCTCGACCTTCGGCAGCGTCTACCGGCCGCAGGAAGCAGGCGGCGGCGCGGCCGGTGGCGGCGCCGGCGGCGGTGTGATCCGCATCCAGGCCGGCAATGCGGTCGTCGTCAATGGCACCATCAACGCGAAGGGTAGCCTGAACGGCGGCAACAACGACCGCTCGGGCGGCGGCGGCTCGGTCTGGATCTCTACCGGAAAGATCAGCGGCTCAGGCAGGATCGACACCAGCAGCGTCAACGCGACCTGGGGCGCGGGCGGCGGCGGCGCGATCGCCATCGAATACACCGATCCGACCAGCAGCTTGCCGGTGCTGGCCTCGGCCACCGGCGCCTCGAACCAGGGCTACCCAGCCGGCGCCGGCTCGATCTACGTCAAGGGTGCGAACGCGACTTACGGCGATCTGACCGTCGACAACGCCGGCCAGTCAGGTCAGCCGACCGTTCTTCCTTCCCTCGGCAGCGGAACCGCGCTAACAGGAACCGGCGGCAACACGCTCGTGACCGATCGCGGCTCCGACATCCCGACCTACTTCTCCGGCAACTGGGTCCAGATCACCAGCGCCACAGGAACGGTGAAGGGAACCTGGCGTATCGGAACGGTCAGCAGTAGAACAGTCACCCTCGCACCCAACGGCAGCGAGACCATCTCGCTGGCTGCCGGTGACGCCTGGCAGGGCGTGTACCGGTTCGACAACATCACGCTCCGCGGCGTTCGTCTGGAAACGACCGGGGTCGATCCGATCCTCACCGCCGGCGCGGAGACGATCGACAGCGGCACGGTCGAGCACGAGCTGATCAACGCGAACAGCCTGCACGTTCGCGCCGGAGCGACGCTGACTCATCGCGGCGGCAACCCACTGTCGATCACGACTCAGGGCGAGACACGCGTCGACGCCACCGGCGCGATCGATGTGTCGGGACGTGGATACGTGAGTAACGCCACGTACTCGGGAGCAACCGCCGCAACCGATGTCGACGGCGGAAGCCACATCGGCATCGGCGGAATCCGCAACAACCCGGGCGGCTCGACCTTCGGCAGCGTCTACCGGCCGCAGGAGTTTGGCGGCGGCGCGGCTGGTGGCGGCGCGGGCGGCGGAGCAATCCGCATTCAATCGGGAACGGCTGTCATCGACGGCTTCGTCCATGCGAAGGGAAGCCTGAACGGCGGCAACAACGACCGCTCGGGCGGCGGCGGCTCGATCTGGATCACCACCGGAAAGATCAGCGGCGCAGGCAGGATCGACACTGGCAGCGTCAACGCGACCTGGGGCTCGGGCGGCGGCGGCGCGATCTCCATCGAGTACACCGATCCGACCAGTACCTTGCCCGTGCTCGCCTCGGCCACCGGCACCTCGAACCAGGGCTACCCCGGCGGCGCAGGCTCGATCTATGTCAAAGGTGCGAACTCGACCTACGGCGATCTGACCGTTGACAACGCCGGCCAGTCAGGTCAGCCAACCGTTCTCCCCTCGCTCGGCAGCGGAACCGCCCAAACAGGAACTGCCGGCAGCACGCTCGTGACCGGACGCTCGTCGAACATTCCGGGGTATTTCGGCGGCAATTGGATCCAGGTCAGCAGCGGTGGCTCGGTCAAGGGAACGTGGCGCATCGGCACGGTGATGCCAAACAGCGCCACGGTCACCCTCGTGCCGAACGGCAGCGAGACCATCTCGCTGTCGGTGGGAGATACCTGGCAGGGCGTTTACCGGTTCGACAACATCACGCTTCGAAACGTCCGTCTGGAAACGACCGGGGCCGATCCCATCCTTGCAGCGGGCGCGGAGACGATCGATGGCGGCACGGTTGAGCACGAGCTGATCAACGCCAACAGCCTGCGCATCCGCACCGGAACGATCCTGACGCACCGCACCGGCAATCAACTATCGATCACGACCCAGGGCGAGGTGCGCGTGGAGGCCAACGCCTTCATCGATGTGTCTGCGCGTGGATACGGGAGCAACGCCACCTATCCCGGAGCGAACGCGGCGACCGATGTCGACGGCGGAAGCCACATGGGCATCGGCGGGATCCGCAACAATCCTGGCGGCTCTTCCTTCGGCAGCGTCTACCGGCCGCAGGAGTCGGGTGGCGGCGCCGCTGGTGGCGGCTTCGGTGGCGGAGCGGTTCGTATCCAATCGGGAACGGCCGTCATCGACGGCAATATCCACGCGAGGGGCAGCGCCGTCGGCGGCCCCAACGGCGACCGCTCGGGCGCGGGCGGCTCGGTCTGGATCGCCACCGGAAAGATCACCGGCGCTGGCAAGATCGACACAGGCAGCGTCAACACGACCTGGGGCTCGGGCGGCGGCGGCGCGATCTCCATTGAGTACACCGATCCAACCAGCAGCCTGCCGGTGCTCGCCTCGGCCAGCGGCACATCAAGCCAAGGCTACCCCGGCGGCGCCGGCACGATCTACGTCAAAGGTGCCAATGCGACCTACGGCGACCTCACCGTCGACAATGCCGGGATTAGCGGCCAACCGACCGTTCTGCCCTCACTCGGCAGCGGAACCGCGCAAACAGGAACTGCCGGTAGCACGCTCGTCACCGGACGTTCCTCGACCATCCCGCCGTACTTTGCCGGCAACTGGGTGCAGATCAGCAGCGGCGGCACGCTCAAGGGAACGTGGCGCATCGGAACGGTGACGCCCAACAGCGCCACGGTCACCCTCGTGCCGAACGGCAGCGAGACCATCTCGCTGTCGGTTGGAGATACCTGGCAGGGCGTCTATCGCTTCGACAACATCACGCTTCGAAACGTCCGTCTGGAAACGACCGGGGCCGATCCCATCCTGGCAGCGGGCGCGGAGACGATCGACGGCGGCACGGTCGAGCACGAGCTGATCAACGCCAACAGCCTGCGCATCCGCACCGGAACGATCCTGACGCACCGCACCGGCAATCAACTATCGATCACGACCCAGGGCGAGGTGCGCGTGGAGGCCAACGCCTTCATCGATGTGTCTGCGCGTGGATACGGGAGCAACGCCACCTATCCCGGAGCGAACGCGGCGACCGATGTCGACGGCGGAAGCCACATGGGCATCGGCGGGATCCGCAACAATCCTGGCGGCTCTTCCTTCGGCAGCGTCTACCGGCCGCAGGAGTCGGGTGGCGGCGCCGCTGGTGGCGGCTTCGGTGGCGGAGCGGTTCGTATCCAATCGGGAACGGCCGTCATCGACGGCAATATCCACGCGAGGGGCAGCGCCGTCGGCGGCCCCAACGGCGACCGCTCGGGCGCGGGCGGCTCGGTCTGGATCGCCACCGGAAAGATCACCGGCGCTGGCAAGATCGACACAGGCAGCGTCAACACGACCTGGGGCTCGGGCGGCGGCGGCGCGATCGCCATCGAGTACACCGATCCAACCAGCAGCCTGCCGGTGCTCGCCTCGGCCAGCGGCACATCAAGCCAAGGCTACCCCGGCGGCGCCGGCACGATCTACGTCAAAGGCGCGACTGCGACTTACGGCGTGCTCACCGTCGACAACGCCGGACAGACCGGTCAGCCGACAGTTCTCCCCTCGCTCGGCAGCGGAACGGCGCTGACCGGAACGAGCGGCAGCACACTCGTCACCGACCGCACCGTCGACATTCCCGCGTACTTCTTCGGACATTGGGTCGAGATCAGCAGCGGCGCAACGCTGAAGGGCACGTGGCGGATCGGCAACGTCAGCGGCAAGACGGCTACGCTCACGCCGAATGGAACCGAGACCATCTCGCTCTCCGCAGGCGACACGTGGCAAGGCGTCTATCACTTTGACAGCAAGACGGTAGCCGCGAACACGACCCTTTCGAGCACCGATCCGATTCGCCTCGGCACGGGTGGCTTGTCGTTGCCGCCGGCGGTTCAGTCGCTGCCTTCGGCCGGGACCACCGAGCAAACACCGCCGCCGGGCCGGCCTTCGACGGGAAGCGTCGCCATCATTGCTCCGGTGGTCGTCTCCGAAGTCCGGCTCGACTCCGCCTCCGTGCAGCAAGGCAGCGCGGTGTATGGGGTCGTTCTCCTGACTGCTCCGGCTCCGCTGGGCGGAGCGATGGTAGCGCTGAGCAGCTCCGATGCCGCGGCGGTTCCGCTTCCGGCGACCGTCATCGTTCCCGAGGGCTCCATCGTGGCGTCGTTTATGGCGATCACCTCGTGTGCCGGGCACGACCCCGGTGACGTGACGATCACCGCGACGTACGGGACTGCGCGGAGCGCAACCGTGAAGATCACCGATTGCAGCAACAAATGAAATTGACGTTCGCGTCGCCGCCTCGCGCGGCGCCGCGTGGTCCAAAGGGAACACAGGAAAACTAGATGACTCGTTCGAAACTCGCTGCCAGTTTCTTAACAGCGCTTCTCGCGCTCGCCGGCTCGCTCGCCGCACAGACGACGCCGCCCTTTACCGTCACGCCGCCGCTGGCGGCGAACGCCCTCTCATCATGCGGCGATCTGACGGTGTCGGACGGCGTCATTGACTCGCAGGGTTTCTCGTCATCGGTCGTCGGCAGCTCGGGCAACATCGTCTCCAACGGCAACATCAAGGTCAGCGGCGGTAGGGTCAACGGCGACGCCACGGCCGGTCCGGGCAAAACCGTCACCACCAGCGGCAGCGGCACGATCACCGGCACGAAGTCGAGCGCAACCACCGCCTACAACTGCACGCCGGCCGACCTCGCGGCGCTGACCGCGAGTCTCCAGAGCTCCAACGACGACGCCAGGCTCCCCCTCACCGGGCAGGGAAAGAACGCCCTCGGCGGCTCCTCACATTACGACTTCACCCTCAGCGGCGGCGACACCATCCACTTCCCCGCCGGCACCTATTACTTCACCAAATTCACCGTCTCCGGCGGCTCCGTCATCACCCTCGACGGACCGGTGCGCATCCTCTCCACCGGCAGCGTCAGCGTCAGCGGCGGCAGCTTCGTCAACAGCAACCCGTACGCGCTGCGGTTCTGGAGCTCCGGCTCGCCGTTCACCATCAGCGGCGGCGGCACGATCAACGGCTTCGTATACGCGCCGGCCGCCTCGGCCACGATCTCCGCCGCGCACCTCGTTGGCAGCATGATGGCGCAGACCATCACCGTAAGCGGCAACGCGCACGTCACCCGCGTCATCGACGACGTCCGGCCGCTGGTGGCCATCACCGCCCCGGCAAACAATGCCATCTTCGCCGACGGCTCGAGCATCGTCGTCAAGGGCACGGCCTCCGACGACCAGACTCCCATCACATTGAAGGTCAATGGCAATGCCGTGACCATCAACGCCGACGGCACATGGACCACCACGCTCAACCTCTCCGGCGCGGGCTCTCCCGTGACGATCGCGGCCATCGCCACCGACATCGCCGGCAACACCGGCACGGCGAGCATCACCATCCAGATCATCCCCGCGCCGATCATCACTCTCGTCTCTCCCGCTCCCGGCTCGCTCGTGAAGACGCGCACGGTCAACCTAGCCGGCTCGGCCGGCACCGCGGCGTCGGTAACCGTCAACGGCCAGGCCGCGACGATTGCCAGCGGCAACTGGACCCTCGCGAACTTCGACCTCGGCGCCGACGGCGCGCACCCGCTCACCATCGTCGGCAGCAATGCCGGCGGCTCGAACACCATCACCCCGGCACCGACGATCACCAACGACACAGCGCCCCCAACGATTCAGGCCACCGTCACACCCGCGCCGAACGCCGCCACCTGGAACAACAGCAACGTCACCGTCACCTTCGCCTGCTCCGACACCGGAAGCGGCATCGCCACCTGCCAGGCGCCGATCACTGTCTCGACCGAGGGCGCCGGCCAGACTGTCAACGGCACCGCGGTCGACAGAGCCGGCAACCCGGCAACGGTCAATGTCACTGTCAATCTCGACAAGACCGCGCCGCACTTCACCTTCACGTCGCACACGAACAACCAGATCGTCACCACGCCGCAGATCACCGTCTCCGGCGGATCGGACGACGCCATCAACGCGACCGTCAACGGCGTCGACGCGACGATCAACACGAGCGCAAAGACCTTCACCTCCGCGCCGCTGACGCTCGTCGCGAAGAACAACAGCATCACCGTCAGCGGTAAGGACATCGCCGGCAACACCGGCACGGCCACGATCAACGTCATCCTCGACAACATCCAGCCGCACGTCGCCATCACCTCGCCGGCGAACAACGCCGTCGTCTCGGCCGATCCGGCGCACGTCGCCGTCAGCGGCACGGCCGGCGACGATCAGACCTCGGTCACCGGCGTCAACGTCAACGACCACCCCGCCACGCTGAATACCGACGGCACGTGGACCATCACGCTCGATCTCTCCGCCGCGCCGTCGCCCGCAACGATCACCGTCGTCGCCACCGACGCCGCGGGCAACACCGCGAACGCCAGCATTTCCGTCATCACGATTCCGACGCCGATACTCTCGCTGCTCTCGCCCGCGCCAGGTTCGTTCGTCAAAACGCGCAGCGTCAATCTCTCCGGCAGCGCCGGAACCGCCACAACGGTCACGGTGAATAGCCAGAGCGCGACAGTGTCGAGCGGTAGCTGGACGCTCGCAAACTTCGACCTCGGCGTCGACGGTCCGCACACGCTGACCATCGTCGGCACGAACGCCGGCGGCCCGAGCACCATCACGCCGAGCCTCACCGTCGACACCACGCCGCCTACGATCACAGCCGCGGCAACGCCCGCCGCGAACGGCGCCGGCTGGAACAACAGCGACGTCACCGTCACCTTCACCTGCTCCGACTCCGGCAGCGGCATCGCCACGTGCCAGACGCCGATCACGCTTTCGACCGAGGGCGCCTCGCAGACGATCACCGGCACCGCGACCGACAAGGCCGGCAACAGCGCCACCGCGACGGTGACGCTCAGCATCGACAAGACCGCGCCGGCGTTCACGTTCACGTCGCACCACGACCACCAGATCGTCAACACGCCGCAGGTCGTCATCATCGGCGGATCGGACGATGCCATCACCGCGACGGTGAACGGGCAAACCGCGACGATCGACACGGCGGCGAAGACATTCACCTCGCCGGCCATCACTCTCACCGAGGGGAACAACGCCATCGTCGTGACCGGGAAAGACGCCGCGGACAACAGCGGTACGGCCACGATCACGCTGAACCTCGACGACATCACGCCGCACGTCGCCATCACCTCGCCCGCGAACAACGCCACCGTTCCCGATCCGACTCATGTCGTGATCAGCGGCACCGCGTCCGACGATCAGACCGCGGTGGCCAGCATTCAGGTCAACGGCCACCCGGCCACGCTCGCCGCGGACGGCACCTGGACGATCACGCTCGACCTCTCGTCGGGCACGTCGCCGATCGACGTGACCGCGATCGCGACCGACGCCGCCGGGAACATCACCACGACGAAGATCACGGTCATCACGCTTCCGCCGCCGACGCTGACGCTGACCCTTCCGCCGCCCGACTCCTTCGTCAACCTCCGCACGATCGCGCTCTCCGGTGGCGCCGGCACGGCCGACAGCGTGACGGTCAACGGACAGTCGGCCACGGTCGCGAACAGCGCCTGGTCGATCGCGAGCTTTGACCTCGGCAATGACGGTCCGGTGACGCTGACGATCGTCGGCACGAACGCCGGCGGCTCGACGACGATCACGAAAACGCTCTTCCTCGATACCGTGCCGCCGCAGGTCCAGGCGGCCGTGAGCCCGGCACCGAACGCCGCGGGTTGGAACAACAGCAACGTCACCGTCACGTTCACCTGCGCCGACAGCGGCAGTGGCATCGCCACCTGCCCCGGCGCCGCCAACGTCACGACCGAGGCGGCCGGACAGGTCATCACCGGCTCAACGATAGACAAGGCCGGCAACAGCGCGGCCGTGCACGTCACGCTCAACATCGACAAGACCGCGCCGCGCTTCACCTTCACGTCGCACACGAATAACCAGATCGTCACCGCGCCGAAGGTCACGATCGTCGGTGGATCGGACGATGCCATCGCCGCGACCGTCAACGGCGTCGCCGCGGTCATCGATCCGGCCGCGAAGACCTTCACCGCGACACTCACGCTCGTCGAGGGAACTAGCAGCATCACCGTGACCGGCAGCGACATCGCCGGCAACAGCAGCAGTGCGGCGCTCACGCTCGTCGTCGACACGAAGGCGCCACAGGTCTCGATCATCTCGCCGGCCGCGAATGCGTGCCTCAACGTCAGCGCGCTCGACATCACGGGGACAGCCTCGGACTCGAACTTCAAGAACATCACCGTGCAGCTCGGCGGGACGACCGTCACGCCGGCCGTCGACGCGAGCGGCAACTGGCTAGCGAATTTCCCCAACGTTCCGGAAGGGAAAGCGCTCTTCACCGTGACGGCCACCGACACGGTCGGTCACGCCGCCACATCGTCGCTTACCGTCAACATCGACCGCACCGCGCCGGCGATTGCCTTCAGCGAGAGCGGCGTGCCGTTTACGGCCACTCTGCTCAACCACGCCGCCGGACCGCTGGTCCACGTCACCGACGCCGACCCGGCGCCGAGCCTCACCCTCACACTCGACGGCACGGCGTACGTGGCTGGAGCGTCGATCGCCGCCGAGGGACAGCACACTCTCGATGCGATCGCGACGGACTGCGCGGGGAACAGGAACGAGAAGTCGGTGCAGTTCATCATCGACCGCACGCCGCCAACGCTCACCAACTTGATGCCTGCCAACGGCGCCGCGCTCGGCACGTTGCCGGCCTCGATTCAGGGAACGTCCAGCGAGCCAGCCACCATCTCGGTCGCCGGCGGCGCCGGCGTTCCGACCGGCCCCTCGAACAACTTCACTCTCACCGGCGTGCCGTTCGCGAACGGCATCAACAAATTCACCCTGCACGCCGTCGACGCGGCGGGGAACGCCTCCGACACCGCCTACACCGTCACCGTGCGCACCGGCGCGCCGGTCGTCACCATCAGCGACAACGGAACGCCAATCGTCAACGGCACCCTCTTCAGCCGCGCCATCACGCCCGTCGTCACTGCCGACTCCGCGGATGACACCATCACCGCAAAGCTCGATGGCAATCCCTTCACCCTGGGCACCGCCATCACAGCGGACGGCAACCACACCTTCGTCGCGACCGTGAAGGATCCTGTCGACCACACCACGACCGCGACTGTCACCTTCGCCATCGACCGCAGCGCGCCAACGATCAAGATCACATCGCCCGCCGAGGGCGCAACGATCGACGCCGACAGCGCCACGATCACCGGCACCGCCGGCGACGCCGTCGCGGTCTCAGTCAACGGCATCGCCGCGACGATCTCCTCGGGCGTCTTCACCGCGAACGTGCCGCTCGAGCCGGCCTCCACGTTGATCGTCGCCATCGGCCACGACGCCGCCGGCAATCAGGGGCGCGACCAGATCACCGTCAACCACGCCAGCACCGCCGCAGGCATCGTCCTGACCTATCCGCCCGAAGGAATGCACACCAACCGGCCGGCCACGGTCGTGACCGGCCGCGTTCTCACACCGCCCGCCGTGCAGAGCCTCACGCTCGAAGGCCACATCGCCTCCGGCCAGAGCACGGGAACGACGCAGGTGACGCGCGATCCGAGCGGCTCGTTCACCGTCACGAACTTTGCGCTCTTCGAAGGCGTCAACACCATCACCGCGACCACGACGACGGCCGCAGGCAAGACTACGTCGGCGGTCATTCACGTCGACGTCGACCTCACGCCGCCGACGGTGCAACTCCTCGCGGGCGGCACGGCGCTCGACGACGGGGCGCACTTCCCGAGCGCGACAACACTCACCGCCACCGCGGCCGACGCGCCGATCGCCGGCTTCACGCAGGGCCCCACCACCGTTACGTTGCAAGTCGACGGCGTCGCCGCGACGCAGCCCGCCACGGTCACCGCGAACGGCGGCCACACCGCGGTTGCGATCGCCACCGACGGCGTCGGCAACCAGACGCGCGTCCAGCGCGCCTTCTTCATCGGCACGACCGCGGGGACGGCCGGCTGCGGCCTGGCCGGCTTCGATCCTGCGGATGGTTCGGTCGTCACCGCCAACTCCACGACGCTCGTCGGCCGCAGCGGCGGCGCGGCGGGCGTGAAGATCAACGGCATTCCGGCGCAAATCGCGAACGGCATGTTCTCCGGCACGGTCGAGCTCTCGCAGGAAGGCGCGAACAGCGTCACGATCGTCTGCACCGATGCCTCGGGCGCGCCGACCGGCACACCGGCGACGATCACTCTCAATCGCGTCACCGCCGCGCCGTCGATCACCATCGACTCGCCGGCGGAAGGGAGAGTCGTCGGCACCGACACCATCACCGTCGGCGGTACCGTGCAGAACGCCAGCTCGGTCGACGTGAACGGCGCCGCCGCGACCGTCACCGGCAGCACCTACTCGGTTGCAAACGTCCGTCTCGCCGCGGGTCTCAACATCCTCGTCGCGCACGCGAAGAACGCCGCCGGCGCAGTGGCGATCGCATCGCGGCGCGTCATCTATCTCAAGAACCCGCCGACCATCTCGATCACGTGGCCGAGCGACGGGTTCAGCACCGGCGCCACCACGATCGACATCAGCGGCACCTACACCAATCTCGATCCGACTTCTCTACACTCCTCGCCCGCCGGCACCATGGACGTACACCCGTGGTCTGACACGACCGGCTACTTCGTCATTCACGGCGTACCGCTCGCCGGCACGCAGGCGATCACCGTCAGCGGACACGACCCGCTCAACAACCCCGTCAACGTGACGGTCAACGTGACCCAGACCCCCGGCGCGCCTGCGATCACCATCACCGCGCCGGCGAACAACAGCTACCTTCCCGCCGGCACCACCGTCCCGGTGACCGGCACATTCAACGGCCCGACCGGATCGCAAATCGATGTCAACGGCACCGCCGCCGCCACGACGGACTTCACCGCGCTCACGTACAGCGGCACGGCACCGTTCCCCGCCAGCGGACCGACGATCGTCACCGCGCATCTGTCGCAGCCCGACGGCAACGCCGCGATCGCGACAGTGATCGTGAACCAGCTCGCCGCGGCGCCAGCAGTCAAAGCCGTCTTCCCCGATTCCGGCGCCTCGGCCACCGACCCCGGAGTCATGGTCCTCGTCTCCTTCTCCGCGCCGATGGACGAGGGCACACTCCGCGGCGCGTTCACGCTGCTCGACGCTTCGAACCATGCCGTGACGGGGCAGTTCCGGCTCGAGAAGGACGTCCTCAGCTTCGCTCCCGCCACCACACTCACGCCCGGCGCGGCCTACACCATCGACATCAAGACCTCGGCGAAAGATCTCGCCGGCAACCCTCTGGCCAGCGAATTCACCAGCAACTTCACCATCGCCACGAGCGCGCCCACGACGCCGCCGCACGTGAACCCGGTGGCGAGCCCGATCTGCGCATCGTCGGTCGCGATCAGCGGCACTGCGCCGGCCGGCTCTCGGATCGAGGTCACCCTCAACGGCGTACCGGCCTACGCCACCACCGATTCGACCGGCAACTACACCGCCACGCTCACGATCCCGCAGGTCTCGGGATATGACGTGGCGCGCGTCCGCATCATCGGCGCGGACGGCACGTTCTCGCCGTCGGCCGCGGTCAGCTTCCAGGTCGACTGCTCCGGCGCGCAAGTCCTCGGCGCGACCTACGACCGCACCACGAACGCGATCTCCGTCACCTTCTCGAAAGCCATCGACGTCTCCACCGTCACCATCGGCCCGGCCGGCTCCACGCAGCTCGCGCTCAACGACGGCACGCAGCTCTCCGGCACCGTCGCCGCCGGAAGCTCCGCATCCTCGATCGTCATCACTCCGTCCGCGCCTTCGGGTTCGGCCGATCCGCGCACCAGCACCGTTATCCTCACCATCACCACTGCAGTGAAGGACACGACCGGCCGCAATCTCACCGCGCCGTTCGGGCAGACCTTCACCGCCAGTGGTCAGCCACAGCAGACGCCGAACGACGGCACCGGCTACATCAGCGGCCAGATCCTCGACGCCACCAACGGCCGCCTGCTCGCGGGCGCGTCGGTTTCGATAGACGTTCCGGTGACTGCGCTCAAGAGCCCGGGCGTCAGCGCGACGAGTCTGAAGTCGCGCCACGGCATGGCGAAAGTCGCATCGACCAGCGACTCGACCGGTCATTACACATCGCGTCTGCCGGAAGGCGCATACGCGATCCACGCCTCGGCGAACGGCTACACCGACGTATATCGCCAGGTGGTCGTCCCCGCGGGACAAGGCGTTATCCCAATCGATATCCGCCTGACGCGCCGCGGCAGCACAGTCACGACCGTCGGCTCCGATCTGACGCTGATGCACGGCGGTGACGACACGCTGACGCGCAAAGCCACGCTCACGATTCCAAGCGCGGCGGCCGCGAGCGGCACGGCGGTGACGTTGACCGCGGTCGGCGGACAAGGCCTGCCCGGCCTCCTACCCCTCGGCTGGTCTCCGCTTGCCGCCGCAGAGATCCATCTGGTGACACCAGCCATAACGCCGATGGGCGGCGCGACGTCGTCGCTCGCCTTCCAGTTGTCCAGCGACGTCGCGATCTCGGGCCGCACGATCAGCGCGGCCGCGTATGACGCCGCGCGCGACACGTGGGACGTCATCCAGCCCGTCGTCTCGATCGGCAGCAACGGCATCGCAAACATCAACGTCGCACTCGCCGCCACGAGCGCCGACTCCACCGGCGCGAACAGCGGCACTGCCGCGATCGCGCTCGTCTACCCCGACATCGCCCCCTACGTCGCGCCTCCCGCGCCGGTTGCCGGCGGCAGTCTCACCGGCATCGCCGATCCGTGCGCCGCCGGCACATGCCCGCCGTTCACCGCGAAGTCGTTCACGCTCAATCCGCCGATCGTCACGCCGAACCAGCGCACCGTGGCCACGCTCGTCATCGACGGCTCCGCGACGGCCGCGCCGCAGTTCCCCTCCGGCACGGCCATCGACGCGCTCGTCAACGAAGAGCTCCGTCTTGTCGACGGCAGCATCCTCACCGACCAGCCGTTCTCGACCGACCTCATTCTCTATCGCTCGCTCGACACGAAGAGCGCCACCGCCGATTTCCACCTCGCGCCGAGCGCCAAGGCATCGCAGGTGACGCTGCAGATCGGCTTCGATCACATCCAGATCCTGCCGTATCCGGGGCGTCTCGACCGCGGCACGCTGATCGGACCGGCCGGCGGACGCGTCCCGTCCGACGAGCAGGTACAGATCAACATCCCCACCGGTGCAGCCACCGAGGCACTGCACGCGACAGCGAGCTCGATGACGACGAACGACCTCGCACAGTTCGGCAGCATCGACGGCTTCCAGATCGTCGGCGGCTTCACCCTCACGCTCGATCCTGCAACGAACACGCAGCAGCCGTTCGCGTCGACACAGCTCCTCAAATCGGCGAACGCCACCTTCACCGTCGACCCTGCCGTGGTCGGGAACACGCCGCAACTCATCCTGGCCGAGGTCGTGCCGCAAACGACGTTCGGCCGAATCTTCCGGCTCGCCGATCCGATGGCCGCGCCGCAGCCGATCGAGTCGTCGGCGCTGCTCCACGTCACCACCGCCACGATCAACGCGGCCACGCTGCCGGTCGACGGCATCGTTCGCCCGGGCCAGTACCTACTCCTCCTCGCCCGGCAGCCGATCGCCTTCGCCACCGGCACCGTCTCGCTATCGACCGGCACAGTCGTCGCCGGCGCGGCGGTGGTCTCCTCGACCCTCGGCGTGCGCGATCTCTCGCGCACCACCGGCATCTACAACGTGCCGGTGATCGCCAAGCCGGCTGCTCCGTTCGCGCTCACGCCGCTCCATCCGTCCCTCGGCGAAGGTGTTCCGTACACGGCGACGGCCAGCCCCGATCCGGCCGCCATCGTTCCGGTCGGCCTGACCTTCGCCTTCCAGCCGCCGGCGCTGCAGAGCGTCACGGTCACCGGCGCGCAAGGTGGCATCAACCTCATCACGAACAACGGCGCGGCGGGCGTCAGCCTGTCCACGGGCGTTCAGGCGGTCTTCAGCCAATCGCTCGATCCCGCCTCGGTCACGCCGAGCTCGATCACCGTCACCAGCTCGAACGGCCAGACGGTCAGAGGGACGACCACGGCCAGCGGCCCCGCGCTCACATGGTCGCTCGCGCCCGGCACCAAGCTCGCCGTGAACTCGAATTACTCGGTGCAGATCAGCGGCACGGTGCGCGGAACGCACGGCGTGCCGCTCGGATCGACTGCGGTCTACACCTTCTCCAGCGTCACCCAGATCACCAGCACGCAGATCAATGCAGCGAAGATTCGCATCACCATCCCCGACGCCAACGGCATCTCCACGATCGTCGGCGACGCCGGCGCGCTCCCGACTGTGCCACCCGAGGCGAATGTGTGGAGCGCCGTCGCGCGGAGGCGCGGCAAAGACTTCGTCACGCAGTACCAGGCGCAGGCGCACACCGACGGCAGCTTCTCCATCACCATCGGCACCTGCGGCGGCAGCGGCAACTGCGTCGACAGCATCACGATCAGGGACCACATCGATCTCGAGGTGCTCAACGCCGCGCAGAACATCGCCGCGATCCTCCCGCTCACGCCGTTCGTCACGGCGGACGGCAACGGATTCCTCGCCCCGACGGACCAGACCAGCACGTTCACCAGCAAGGACGGCGTGACCGTCACGGTGCCGGCGGGATCGTTCGATCAGCCGACGGTCGTCTCCGTCGCGAAGATCAACGACGACGCGCCGTTCGCTGCCATCCCGACCTTCCACCAGGACATGAACCTCTACGGCGCCGTGCAGCTCACGTTCGACTGCAGCGTCGGAGCGTCCGCCGATGTAACCGCCGCGCCCTGCGAGTCGCACAAGCGTATCGATCTGTCGATCCCGACCAACGTCGATCCGGCCGGCAAGTTCTTCCTCCTCGGCTGGCTCGGACAGTCGGTGCGCGGCCCGAAGATCATGATCGTCGACACCGTCACCGACGTGAACGGCAACCTCACCACCGCGTCGCAGAGCACGTCGCAGGGACTTCACGCCGCGCCGACGTCGCTGGCAAAGCTCCCGGTCGGAAAAGCGTTCCTCTCCGGCGCCGACGCGAAGAGGTTCCTCACCGGGGTAATCCGCGGCGGCACCTACAGCTACGTCGATATGCATGTCGCCACCGGCAACAGCGTCGGCTTTGCGGCCATCGACGCCCTCCAGACGGATACCGACATGTTCTGGGACTGCTGGGCGTCGATCTTCGCGTCGCATTTCTACCTGATCTCGAACGGCGGCCACGTCATCATCCCGGTCCTGACCGGCAGGCCGATCAACGTGGTCGGCTACGACGCCGGCACCGGAATTCAGTCATTCCAGAAGGTCTATGACCCGCTGCCGATCAGCGATCCGGGAGCGGTATTCATCGTTCCCACGCCGTTCGCCGAATTGCAGGGACCGTATCCTGTCTTCACCTCGCCGGGCCGCGTGGAGATCGTCGATCTCGCCGCGGAAAGCGACGCTACGCACTCGATCGTCATCAGCAGGACGAACTTCAAGATCGAGCTGCAGGGCGGCAGCGTCACGGTGAAGGACGATCCGGGCAACACGCTCGACTCCGAAGTCGATGTCTGGATCCTGAATGTCTCGAACGGCAAGGCGCAGCTCCGCACAGCCGGCTCCGCCAGCGTTCCGGCGGCGGTCGGCGACCGCATCATCATCCTCATCGGCGAGCAGAACGTCGATGCCGAATCGATCCTGAGCGTCGTCTTCAGCAAGCCGATCGACACCGGCACCAGCGCCGTGCCGGACGATGTCGATTCCTACCTGCACCAGCACAACTTCTTCAAGGTCTCGATGGCGCCGGCGCTGCCGGCTGGCACTCCGGCCGGCACGCCGCAGTCGTGGACCGACATCACTCTGCAGGCGAAGTTCAGCAGCGACTCCGGCGGCCGCCGGGTGAAGATCGACGTCGGCGCGTCGTTCCAGCGCGGCGCAACGTACCGCGTCGAGCTGAAGGCGGCGATCACGAGCGTGCCGTCCAGCGGCTCGACCACAATTCCCCTTGCGATCGGCCAGGTGCGCAGCAGCACCGGCACCGTCAGCGGCGGGCTGTCGGACCCGATGGTTCTCTGGTTCAAGGTTCGCGATGTGGCCACGCTCGGCTCCTTCAAGCTGCGCCAGAACAGCACGACCTCGAACGGAAACATCCGCGACTACGCGCTCAACGGCAACGTCCTTTTCGTCTCCGCGCTCGACGGCGGCCTCCTCGCCTACGACGCGGCCGACCCGGCGTCGCTCAATGACAACGCGTCAACTCCGCCGTTGCCGCTCGGCTACGTCGAAGGGTCGCAGAGTTTCTGGGCAGTGGCCACCGACCAGCACGGCCGGGTGTACTCGACCGGGGCTGGCAGCACCTTCACCTCCATCAACAGCTTCCGCATCGACGACTTCGTCGGCCACGACGGCGTGGTCCCCCCGACCCCGCGCATCGTGCAGCCGCGCTCCGGAGGCACCGTGTCGTGGGCTGTGGGCTTCGGCGCCGGATTCGACATCGAACTGGTCCTGAGCAACCGCCCCGCGGGCATTCCCCGAAAGCTACAACTCGCCGAGCAGGACACCACCATCGACCTCGGCACGATGCAGCAGTTCATCAATACGCCGCCGGCGGGCGTCACCGTTACGAACCTCGGCACGACGAACGGCATCACCCAGCTCAAGGTTCACGTCCAGAAAGAATCGCAGGCGTTCCCCTATGTATCGCAGCGCATCACGCTCGAGAACACCACCCGCGATATGCGGTGGTCGGTTGACGCCTACGACTCCGGCACGCTGGACATCGACTACGTCGTCGGCGCCCCGGACGACACGCTGCGCCTGATCTACAACGAGCGCACCTACGGCATCGTCACGATCTTCGGCTACGGCATCGGAGTATTCGACCTCAACGCCATCGAGTCGAATGACGACCACCAGCATCAGCCATCCGGCTATCAACCGATCAGCGAGGCCGTGAAGATCACCGCGGCCGACGTCCTGTCCACGCCGATCGTCTCAGCCATCGGCGAGATGGGATGCCAGCCGGTCAGCGATCCGTTGGCCATTCCCGACCTGTCATTCTCGCCCGACGTCGCTCTTCTGTCGGGGACGGACGCCACCACCAACAACCCGACGCTGCGCGCGTTCGGTCTGGACGTGCATCGCGGGGCGCTCGATGACGTGATCACTCCGCCCACTAGCGCCACGCCCGCTCCCAATGCGTGCGACGACCGCGCTCCCATCGGATTGATTCTCGGCCCGTCGACGAGTGCGCCGGAGACGCTGAATTCGAACGTGTCGCCACACGTCCGGGCGCTGGTGGTCGCATTCCAGGCGCTTGCCAGCCGCTATCCCTCCGCTCGCTTCAACGGAATCGCGACGTATCACTGGCGCCTCGAGGCGCAGGACAACGCCGCACTGCCCGCCGCACAGGCACAGCAGGGAGCGCCGCCTCCTCCGACCTGGGGACAGCGTCACTCCACCGCGGGACAAGCGGTCGACCGCGACTACCTCCTCATCCCCGCGTACGAGCTAGGACTGATCGTTCTCGACGTCTCGTACCCGGTCACCGCGCACCTCGACGACAGCGCCGTCGCCGATGTCATCTGGATCCCCGGCGGCGCCACCGGCGTCCGCGTCATTCCGCGCAGCCACTACGCCACCGTCGTCGATGGAAATGGCCGCGTGCTCGTCGTCGATCTTTCGAACATCGACCAGCGCTGGAACTCCAACGGCAATCCCATTCCGCCGGACGCAGTCTTCAAGAACGCCGCGGCCGCGCTGGCCGGAACCTCGGCATACGGCACCGGCGCGCTCGATCCGCGCGTCGTCTGGATCTCGCCCACTCCGCTCGTCAACAGCACTCTGCCGCCCGTCATCGACATCGATACCGGAATCATGTTCGCCGGCTCGGTCGGCGACCAGCTCACCAAGGTAATCGCCGCGTTCGATCCGCAGATCGAGATTCGGGCCGACACCGGCCGCGGCGGGACGAGCCAGATCGGCGGCATCGTGCCGCTCGGCGTCGATCCTCCAGCCGGCGCGCTCGTCGCGGCGGCGGCAGGAACGCCGCCGAACAACGCCTCGCTCGGCGCGTTCCGGCTGCAGATCACGCTCCCCGGCGGCATCGCCGAGAAGCTCGCCAACCAGATCCTGCAGCTCGCCGTCGAGAGCGAGCGCGTGCCGGGCGCGGTCGTCGAGCAGACGCCCGAGGTCAATTCCAGCCATCCCTTCCCGCGCTCGAGCTTGCGGCAGGTGCGGCCGGACGGCGGGAGCGACATTCGCGCCGTTCCCGCCACCTTCCAACTGAGCCGCTTCGCGCCGCCCAACCTGGCCGTCGCGCTGCGCCGCCAGAAGGGATTCAACACGTTCGTCTCGCCATGGATCGTCGCCATCGCCGATCCGCGCGCGAGCATCTCGTACAACTGGAACGGCGGATCGCCGAAAGATTTCGGCTGCTACAGCTGTACGCGTCCGCCAGCGCTGCAAGGAAAGACCGAAAACGACGGCGTGTTCGAGATCTGGTCGGGCGGCCGCGACTTCAAGGTCCGTCCGGAGCTCATCCCCACCGCCTCCGGAGCGACGCTCAAGACGATCTTCGACAGCACCGGGTACAGCTATCTCGCGCAGGGCGATCGCCTGGTCAAACGCTTCCCGACCATCATGGGCGACACCACGCGCGGCCTCGACGTCGTCGCGGCGGCGCAGAATCCGCCCGCCGCGGGCGGCGCGATCCAGGAGACGGTCCTGCTCCACTCCGGCGAGCTGATGACCTCCGCCGTCGACCTCGCGCCCGGCGGCCGCGCCGGTTGGAACGTCGCAGTCGACCGCAATTACCGCTCGCGCACCATGCTTCCGAGCCCCTTCGGTCTCGGATGGACCTCGTCGCTCTTCCGCCATCTCCGCGCGCTGCCGAACGGCTCCGTCGAGTACCGCGACGAAACCGGCGAGGTCTTCCTCTTCAACGCGCCGGCCTCCGGCGCCGACCACTACGGACAGCCGAAGGGGCTGCTCATGCGCCTCGCGCGCACCGACAACGGCTGGCAGATGATCGACATGAAGCGTCGCATCTCCACCTTCGACAACTACGGCCGCCTCGTCACCGAGTCGGACGAATTCGGCGACCCCGGCGTCTCGCCCACGAACGGCAACAGCATCCGCTACCTCTACGACCTCACCGGACGGCTCGTGCAGGTCATCGATCCGGTCAACCGCGCCACGAAGATCGACTATTGGGATGATTCGACGCTCACCGGCTGGAAACACGGCCGCGTGAAGACCATCACCGATTGGCGCAACCGTAAGGTCGAATACGACTACGACGACGATGCGAACGGAGGCGGACGCCTGAAGAAGGTGCAGCTTGCCGACGTGCCGAACGTCGAAGGCCGCCGTCCGACGATCATCTACACGCCGGCAGTCATCCCCGGTCCGTCGTACAACGACGGCATCGAGCTCTATCCGGAGCTGAAGGCAATCTCTGATCCGTCATTCAATGACGGCACAACCGCGGGAACGAACCGCGTCACGTTCGACTACACCACGGCCAGCGGTAACGATCACGGCAAAGTGTTCCGCCAAACGTGGTCCACGAACGACCAGGCCACCTTCAGCTACGGCACAACACCGACCGTCACCGATGCGCGCAACCACGCCCGCACCTACACGTTCACCACCACCGCAAAGCCGGCGGACTACAACGCTGACCGCGCGCACACTCTCAAGATGACCGATCAGGCCAGGGTCGCGCCGTGGCCGATGGGTCACTTCAGCGTTGGCATCCAGGCGGCGTTGGATACGACCTCGTTCTCGCAAGTTCCCAGAACGTACACCTACGGGTACAACCCTGACGGCCAGGTCTCGACCGCCTCGCTCGACGGCGCGTATTCGACGACCTACGGCCACACGACGCTGTCCGACGCCACGGCGCCTGGCCAGGTCCTGAAGACCATCGATACGACGCCGGCCTCCGGCTTCTCCGCCGGGGCGAACGTCCCCACCGCCGGCGAGGGCGCGCACATCATCTACACGCCGCAGCTGACCGGTTCGAATCCCGACGGCCTCTACATGGAGTCGGTGTCGGCAAACAACATCGGCAGCGGCGGCGATCTGAAGGTCTCCCTCGGCGAGCCTCACCGGCAGTTGACGACCACGAGCCCGACCAATGACAGCGTCACGGCCACGCAGGAGTACTCCGTCTCAGGACAGCTGAAACACGTGCAGTCCACCGGCGGCACCGACGGCTTGTCGAGTAGTGGCGAGACAAAGATCGACTACTACGACCAGCCGGCCGACGATCAATACAAACGCGGCAATCAGAAGCGGGTCACGCTCGGCACCGACACGAAGACGAGTTACGACTTCGCCCAAAGCGGTACCGGCATGACCGTGACCGAAACCGACGAATCACGAGACATCAAAACCGTCACGCAGCTCGATGCGTGGGACCGCCCGATCGATGTCAAGACAACGGGCGCCGAGCTCGAGATTCACCAGACCTACAAGTACTACGCGAGCGGCCAACTGCAATCGGTGACGAGCGACCGCACCCCGGTCACCAGCAGCGGCGCCGGCAGCCCAGCCACCGACACCACGTCGTACATCTACGACGCTCTCGGCCGCATCACCGAGGTTCAGAAGACGAACGCCGTCGTCGACGGCAGCGCGTCGCCGCTCAAGACGAAGATCGTCTATGACACGCTGACCCAGACGACCACGACTCTCCCCACCGGACACGACGTCGTCAGCACGCTCGACGACCTCGGGCGGACGATCAAGAGCAGTGCCGAGGCCGGGGCCGGCTCGCCGCCGATCCTCCATTTCTATGGGTACGACATCGCCGGCAACCTCGTGTACCAGTCGGACAACTTCATCGCCTCCGAAATGGCCTACGACGCCTCCGGCCATCAGGTCGGCGTCCTGCGCCAGGACGGCACGTACACCACCACCGACTACGACGGCTTTGGCAACGCCCACAACGTCGACGACTACGCCGCGGACGGAACGCACATCGGCCACACCGGCGCGGACGTGACTGCCACCGGACGCCTCTCGCAAGTGCAGACCGACGTCGGCGGCACGGCCGGCACGCGCACCACCAAGTACGCCTGGAATGGCTCGGGCATCACCAGCAACGTCGCCTCGACCGCGCCGAGCACACCCGCAGCACCGACCACCGGCATCAACCGCGCGTCGCTCGCGAACTACGACTCGGCCGGCCGCCTCACCTCGAGCAAGTTCGGCCCTGGAACGCTGGCATCACCGATCACCAATCCGTTCTCGAGCTTGAACGTCACCAGCTACGCCGGCGGATCGAGCGCCCTCCCGACCCAGACGACCGTCGGCGAGCGCATCTCCGCCCCGTACGCGCAGACGTTCGACTACAACACCGCCGGCGATACGATCAGCGCAACGCTCGCCGGCCTGTCGTCGAGTCAGCACTTCGATCAGAGCGGCAACGTCACCAGCCAGACCGAACCGAACCGCAACGAAGCGAAGTACGACTACGACAGCCGCGGCGCACTGACGAAGGAAACGCTGCCCGACTCGAAGCAGATCGCCCATCAGACCAGCGCCCTCGGCGTGCCGACCAAGTACACCGACCAGGTTGCGCAGGACACCACCGTCACCGACAAGGACTTCATCGGCCGGCCGCTGAGCCGCAGATATGCCGACGGCACGTTCGAGCACTTCGAGTGGGAAGGCCCGCGCATCTCGACATACACGAACCGCCAGGACCAGAAGGTCACCTACACCTACTACCCCACTACCGGGAAACTCTTCCAGATCATCGGCAGCGTGGTCCTCGACGAGTTCCGTTACGACGCCGCCGGCCGCGTCTCGATGATGAGAACGCCGGATGCCGAGATCGACATCGATTCGTACGACAACGAAGGGCATCCGCTCCACGTGAAGGAAACGCGCATCATCAACGGCACGCCGTCGTCGACGCTCGAACAGACCTACAGCTGGAACGCGCACGGCGAGCGCACCTCGTGGACGATGCCGCGCCTCGGCACCCCGCCAAACGGATGGACCGACACCGTCTTCGAAGATCACGACGAGGCCGGGAACGTCATCGGCATCAGCCGCACCCAGTTCGGCTCCGGCACGTCCGTGCTTCTCGGCGCAGCGTTCCGCAACGCCGGCCGTCCCGATCAGCGCACCGTCACCACGAGCTGCGCCGGCGTTCAGGTCTGCACCGGCGGCTCGATCCTGCGAAAGTACGACTACAACAGCAACGCGCAGATGAACTCGCTCACCGTCACCAGCAGCGGCGGAGCGCTGGCCGGCTCGGTCGCGAACTACGAAGCCAACGGCCTCCAGATCCACGACGTCAATATCCTCGGCCTCGCCGGCGGCGCGCACTACAACGTCTACGGCTACGACGACCGCAGCCGCCTCCAGGGCGCCGTTCTCAATACACCCGATCCAAACGCCGCTCCGGCCGGCTCGGCGCCGGGCACGGTCGGCATGAACTACACCAATCCCGACGGCAACGCCGACTTCCTCGGCGGCATCACACGCGTCCCGCGGCTCGACGCCGCCACGCGCTCGGCGCTCACCGCACAAGGAGTCAACGTCGACAAGATCGATCCGTCGGGCACCACCGCCACTCCGACGACCGGCGGCCACAAGATCGCCACGTTCGGCCCGATCGGCGGCACCGCGCGGACGTTCGGCTATGCCGGCTCGCTCGTCAGCGACGATGGCAAGTACGCCTATAGCTGGAACGAGAAAGAGCAGCTGGTCGCGGTCACGCAGAAGCCTACGACCACCGCCTTCCCGATCCGCCGCTTCCGCTACTACTACGACGGCCGAGGGCGCGTGGTGGGGCGCCGAGCGCAGAGCGCGAACGTCGTCTCGCTCTCCGACAACCTCGACACCCTGCAGTGGCAGACGGAGACGAATCCATCGCTGCTCGCCGCTGACGGCCTGCCGGCCGACACGACATTCGCGTGGGACATGGTCTCGGATCAGTTGATCGCCGTCTTCAACACGAATCCGTCGCAAAGCGATCCGAACGCCGGCTTGATGCGGCAGATCATCCACGGCGGTCTGGCCTACGACGATCCGATCGAAGTGACGATGCCCGCCGGCGACCTCAGCGGCAAGCTCAATCGCCTCTACCCCGTCTTCGACGAGGCGGCCGCCGGCTCGCTGCAGGCCGTTCTCAACGCCGACGCCCAGCTGGTCGCGCGCAACCTCCCCGACGATCCGGCCGGCGCGGAAGACGTCTCCTTCGCTGGCGCCACGATCGACCGCGCCTCGATCCACGCCACGAAGGATTCGTCCGGCAGCCTGCAGTCGATCGACGTAACGATCCACGCCACCGAGCCGCTCGACCCCGCGACGCTCGCCACCGGCCTGCGCCTCGCATCCGTCAACACGAACGGCGTGGCCGTGAGGACCTTCGCCGGCGCCGCGCAAGCCGTCAGCGGCGACGCCTACTCCGCGAAGTTCACCCTCACGCCCACGGATTGGTCCACGCTCAACGACCCCGCTGCCCAGGCGCTCTCGATCGGCGTGACCCCCACTCTCCGCGCCCAGGGCTGGGCCAGCGGCCTCCCCATCCTCCCCCCCACCGAGTGGGCCCGCCTGAACGGCATCTTCACCAGCCCCGCCCTCCCGGTCGAGATCCGTGATTCGCTCAGTTCGATCTCGACGTTCGTCACCGGCATCGCCAACAGCGGCCAAAACACGATCACGATCTACGACGTCCCCTCCCTCGCCCTCGTCGGCTCCACCGGCACCGGCGCGGATGCCACCAGCGCCCTCTTCACCGCCAAGCTCCAGGCCCTGCCGTTCAGCGACCCGGCGACGGGGTTGGTATACGCCAGAGCGCGCTGGTACAGCCCGGAGACCGGGGCGTTCCTCTCGGGGGATCCGATGGGGTACTCGGACTCCTCAAACCTGTACAGTTTCGCCGGGGGCGATCCGGTTAATGGGAGAGATCCATCAGGACGCCTCTGTGAAGCAGCGAACGCATCGGGCTTCTGGAATTGGGTTGGCCGTTGCACGCAGGACGTGATCAGTGTTCAGGAGGAGTTCAATCGCGGCGTATTCTCGCTGAAAACTCCGGGCCGCGCGGTAGCGGGCGTCGTGGGTACGGCGAAGATGATCGGTAAGGCCGCAATCGGGACTGCTGCGCTGGCCATTGATCAGAAGCTCGCGCAAGCCGGCGACGTCGACGCGATGATGCGTCAAGGCCAGCGCATCCAGGCCATCGGGAACGTCGTTCGGCATCCGATTGACACAGTTGTTCAGGCACACACGCAGATGGCTGAGAGTGTGCTTGCTCACGAACAAAAGGGCGAGTGGTTCCAGGCGTCAATGGAAGCTGGTGAAACCGGCTCTGCCGATGCGGCTGCGGTTCTGGGCGCGGCGGAGGCGGGAGTTGGTCTTGCACGGGTAGGCAGCAATCTGCTGGGACGAAGTGCGATCACGGCCGGCACGCAAGAAGCAGCGTTCGTTGTTACTTCGGAAGGAGTTGTCAGGAATGTTGCTGCAGTCGATGCAACCACAATCGCGGCCCCAGAAGGTCTTACGATTACTCGTTTTGCGAGTAGTCCGTTCCGTGTCGGTATTCGCGCGCTCGGGCAGCGCGGTGGTTCGTTTGCAACGACAGTAGAAGAGGCAAATCAGCTTGGTGGTATCCGCGTTGGCCCGTATCGCGTCCTCGTGCGCAGCGGCCAAGCGGTTGATCGGTTTGCTTTGCCGCTGGCCAACCGTCCGCGATTCGGGTTGTTATTCGGTCGTGACATCGCGATACCGGCAGGTCAGCCCATAGGCGTCGGTATTGTGCAGGCGCTCGACGGTGCATCCGGCGGCGCGCCAGAATTTTTCTTCCCGTGGGGAAAATAAGATGTTCAACGGGCTCTCATCATCGGTAAAGCGGAAACTGCGTTCGTTTGATGAAAGTGGCATGGGGTACTGGCGCATCCGAGCGTTCTTGCGCGACGGCCGTACCTATTCGAACGTCTATATCAACGATCGTTTTCATCTGGGTTTTCCGGACGTTACGCCATTCACGGTCAAAGACATCGTGGATGTTGAATGGGAAGGGTACCGCGGCGCGAGCAGCGATAGCGTTCCTTTTGAGATAACCACGAAAACGTGAGAAGCCCGGTCGCAACGCCCGGCTTCTCACGTTGGTCGCTTCGCGCGATCAGCGAGTTAGACGAGCACGTACTTCGCGATGACCGCGTCGAGGATCCGCAGCGCGACTTCCTGCCGTTCCCCTGATCAGGCGTGGCGGCCGGCGGATCGTCCCGATCGCCCTTAGCAATCTGATCGATCAGTTTTTTGCGATGAAGGCATCGAGAAGCTCGATGACGGAGCGGAGTTCGTCGGGGCTGGCCATCTGTTCGAGCGTGCGGAGGCGCTCGGCCGCGAGCGATCCTGCTTTTTCCTCAGCTGCTGCTGTCGTAGAGTGAACGACGAATCGTGGCTAAAGGAAGAGCGCTCCTGCTCCTCACGCTCGCAACGATCTTCGCGAGCTCGATCGCACCGGCGCGCGGCATCAATCGCACGTCATTCGCGAACTACGACTCGGCCGGCCGCCTCACCTCGAGCAAGTTCGGCCCTGGCACGCTGGCATCACCGATCACCAATCCGTTCTCCAGCTTGAACGTCACCAGCTACGCCGGCGGATCGAGCGCCCTCCCGACGCAGACGACCGTCGGCGAGCGCATGTCCGCCCCGTACGCGCAGACGTTCGACTACAACACCGCCGGCGATACGATCAGCGCAACGCTCGCCGGCCTGTCGTCGAATCAGCACTTCGATCAGAGCGGCAACATCACCAGCCAGACCGAACCGAACCGCAACGAAGCGAAGTACGACTACGACAGCCGCGGCGCACTGACGAAGGAAACGCTGCCCGATGCGAAGCAGATCGCCCATCAGACCAGCGCCCTCGGCGTGCCGACCAAGTACACAGACCAGGTTGCGCAGGACACCACCGTCACCGACAAGGACTTCATCGGCCGCCCGCTGAGCCGCAGATATGCCGACGGCACGTTCGAGCACTTCGAGTGGGACGGCCCGCGCGTCTCGACATACACGAACCACCAGGACCAGAAGGTCACCTACACCTACTACCCCACTACCGGGAAACTCTTCCAAATCATCGGCAGCGTGGTCCTCGACGAGTTCCGTTACGACGCCGCCGGCCGCGTCTCGATGATGAGAACGCCGGATGCCGAGATCGATATCGATTCGTACGACAACGAAGGGCATCCGCTCCACGTGAAGGAAACGCGCATCATCAACGGCACGCCGTCGTCGACGCTCGAACAGACCTACAGCTGGAACGCGCACGGCGAGCGCACCTCGTGGACGATGCCGCGCCTCGGCACCCCGCCAAACGGATGGACCGACACCGTCTTCGAAGATCACGACGAGGCCGGGAACGTCATCGGCATCAGCCGCACCCAGTTCGGCTCCGGCACGTCCGTGCTTCTCGGCGCAGCGTTCCGCAACGCCGGCCGTCCCGATCAGCGCACCGTCACCACGAGCTGCGCCGGCGTTCAGGTCTGCACCGGCGGCTCGATCCTGCGAAAGTACGACTACAACAGCAACGCGCAGATGAACTCGCTCACCGTCACCAGCAGCGGCGGAGCGCTGGCCGGCTCGGTCGCGAACTACGAAGCCAACGGCCTCCAGATCCACGACGTCAATATCCTCGGCCTCGCCGGCGGCGCGCACTACAACGTCTACGGCTACGACGACCGCAGCCGCCTCCAGGGCGCCGTTCTCAATACACCCGATCCAAACGCCGCTCCGGCCGGCTCGGCGCCGGGCACGGTCGGCATGAACTACACCAATCCCGACGGCAACGCCGACTTCCTCGGCGGCATCACACGCGTCCCGCGGCTCGACGCCGCCACGCGCTCGGCGCTCACCGCACAAGGAGTCAACGTCGACAAGATCGATCCGTCGGGCACCACCGCCACTCCGACGACCGGCGGCCACAAGATCGCCACGTTCGGCCCGATCGGCGGCACCGCGCGGACGTTCGGCTATGCCGGCTCGCTCGTCAGCGACGATGGCAAGTACGCCTATAGCTGGAACGAGAAAGAGCAGCTGGTCGCGGTCACGCAGAAGCCTACGACCACCGCCTTCCCGATCCGCCGCTTCCGCTACTACTACGACGGCCGAGGGCGCGTGGTGGGGCGCCGAGCGCAGAGCGCGAACGTCGTCTCGCTCTCCGACAACCTCGACACCCTGCAGTGGCAGACGGAGACGAATCCATCGCTGCTCGCCGCTGACGGCCTGCCGGCCGACACGACATTCGCGTGGGACATGGTCTCGGATCAGTTGATCGCCGTCTTCAACACGAATCCGTCGCAAAGCGATCCGAACGCCGGCTTGATGCGGCAGATCATCCACGGCGGTCTGGCCTACGACGATCCGATCGAAGTGACGATGCCCGCCGGCGACCTCAGCGGCAAGCTCAATCGCCTCTACCCCGTCTTCGACGAGGCGGCCGCCGGCTCGCTGCAGGCCGTTCTCAACGCCGACGCCCAGCTGGTCGCGCGCAACCTCCCCGACGATCCGGCCGGCGCGGAAGACGTCTCCTTCGCTGGCGCCACGATCGACCGCGCCTCGATCCACGCCACGAAGGATTCGTCCGGCAGCCTGCAGTCGATCGACGTAACGATCCACGCCACCGAGCCGCTCGACCCCGCGACGCTCGCCACCGGCCTGCGCCTCGCATCCGTCAACACGAACGGCGTGGCCGTGAGGACCTTCGCCGGCGCCGCGCAAGCCGTCAGCGGCGACGCCTACTCCGCGAAGTTCACCCTCACGCCCACGGATTGGTCCACGCTCAACGACCCCGCTGCCCAGGCGCTCTCGATCGGCGTGACCCCCACTCTCCGCGCCCAGGGCTGGGCCAGCGGCCTCCCCATCCTCCCCCCCACCGAGTGGGCCCGCCTGAACGGCATCTTCACCAGCCCCGCCCTCCCGGTCGAGATCCGCGATTCGCTCAGCTCGATCTCAACATTCGTCGCCGCCATCAGCACCAGCGGCCAAAACACGACCACGATCTACGACGTCCCCTCCCTCGCCCTCGTCGGCTCCACCGGCACCGGCTCCGACGCCACCAGCGCCCTCTTCACCGCGAAGTTCCAGGCGCTACCGTTCAGCGACCCCGCGACGGGATTGGTCTACGCCAGAGCGCGCTGGTACAGCCCGGAAACAGGGACGTTCCTGTCGGGCGATCCGATGGCGTACAAGGATTCGTCGAATCTCTATGCGTTTGCCTCAGGCGATCCGGTTAATGGCAGGGACCCTCGAGGTGAAGCCGCTTCAGTGAATATCAATACAGGACGGATCCACGGGGTAAGGCCCAATGGAACGCACTACGATTTCGGTGGGCAATACGCAAGGGAGCATCCATCGGAAGTCCAAGCAGCATTCGAGAGCGACTCAGATCTCAGCGAGGACGACGTCAAATCGTACATGGCAAGAGCCGGCCTTCGGTACGGCGCGTCAGCGACATCGCTACCGTGCCCTAGAGGTGAGACATGCATCAGTTCTGGCGGCCCTATTACGAAACAACGTAAGGGTGATACGGCACTTAGTTCCGCGCTCGCGGTTTCGAACACTGTCAATTCGATGCTCGGACCAGTCAACCAAGCCAATGGCGAGGAACCGTTCCCCACGCCTGATCCGGCGAACGATCGGCAGCGCGCGGCGTACGAGCATACGAACGACTTGATCGAGGTCGCGAGCGTTGCTGCGGCGGGGGCCGGCATTGCCAACGGGTTGACTGGGCTGGTGGGGACTGGTACGCCATTTACACCTCTCGGTTTTAGTAGCCCGGCTCAATATGAACAGGCGATGGAGGAACTCCACCAAGCCCTCGTGCAAAGCGGAATCGACGACGCGGCAGTTGGGGTGCGAGGAAGCTCGGTGACGGGCTGGTCGGCGCACAAGGGGACGCCTTTCCGCTATGGTGAAGTTATAGATGGTCGGACCGGTCGTGTTCTTCCGCCGAGTGATGTCGACGTCTACGTCGAGAGCGATCAGGTTGTCGCCGGGCTAAAGCAGTCACCGAACATCCGAGGGATGGTTACCGACAGAAGGGTAATGGACCAGTATCCGCTTCTCGAACAGTGGTCCAGAAAGTGGAGCGGAATACTTGGCCGCAAGATCACCCCTGCTGGTTTTGTAAAGGGTTCTCTATGATGGCAGGAGGCTACATTTAGGATGTCTGACGAAGTGTACGTGAACGCTGAAACATCAAATTTAGGAGAATTTGCGGATCAGTTCTTCGCGCTAATGCTCATATCTCATGTTCGAGAGCATGACAGCATGAATTATGTTGATGGCATTTATTTCGAAGGACGGGCGGCTGGTCTCACGTTAGATGTCGCGATCAGCGACGACCGGGCGTTCTCTGACTTTCGGTTTTGTGTACATGTTAATCACTACGGCCCGTTTGTGACTGACAGTGAATATCTGCGTGGTTGCGGTGACACTGTTGCGAGGTTGGTGGCTAAACATGGCTGGGTGGCAGCGCGACCCGCAACGAAAGACGATATGCTCTATGACAAGCCCCGGACGCAGCGGTTGGTGTATCGCAGGGATGCCGCCTCAAACGAGATAACAGTGAGCGAGGAAAGTGTGTCCAGGGCCTCGTAAGGAGAGGCATCCTTGTTCACGCCAGCGACTGCACCACTGCCATCGGACCTCGGCGGGGGGGACGGTTGATACCCTGTCGCGGGTGTATCCGGTCAAGCCAGCGGGTCAATGATGAGCGAGTTCACGAAATACGAGCAGATGAAGGCGGGTGGAGCAGCAGCCGTTGAGGTGTACCGCTCTGCGAAAGAGAGCGGCTTGACGGACATCGAATGCCTGCGGATGTTGCGCGCGGTCTTTGATCTGACGTTCGTTGATGCGAAACGCGTGGTTGTAGCGGCCGACGAAGGGGGAGCTTCTCTGGAGGATCATCAGCTGCAACTGGTTGACAGCCTTCGAGAGGCATTGAAAGACGATTAGTGCAAGTCCCGGCCACCGCGCCGGGCTTGTCGACAGGCAAGCAACGGGAGGGAACTTGCAGCAGTCTCTCAGCACGGCTGACGTGAGAGCCAAAGGGCACCCATGATCTCCGCTGCCAGTTGGCTCGGCCTCGTTCTAGATGCATGCCCTGATTTTTCACCGCTCTGGCAGCGGTATCAGGACAGATGGGCGGATGAAGGCTCTCCGGGCATTTGCACGGAGATGAGTGCTTTTGCGAACTTCGTCAAAGAACGCATTGTCGATGCGGAAAGCAGCGAAGTCGCTCGTATCTTTGATCTCATCGAGCATCTTCTGGTTTTCGGGGATGAAGATGTGCAAACCGCTGCCACAACGTGTTGCCTTGAGAACATTTTGAACGTCACACCTTCGAAGATCCCTCCCGAACGGTTTGTTCAATTCCTCGGGCCAAAGTCCAGAGAATTCTGCCGTGCATGGGATGAGTTCACGGGCATCACGACACCCGGATTGTGAAGATGAAAGGCAAGGAGTCAGCGAACCTACCGTGGTGCGCGCAGAAAGTCCCTCTGGCCGCCCTTGCCCTGCAGGCAGCAAGGGCAAGAACCGATTTCTTCTGGCCGGGATCTGGGAGAGAATCTCCTTCGCTGAGAGGGAGAGGTCCGGTGAAACGCTTCTTGTACCGGTTCGGCTTTGAGGGCCCCGTTGAATGGGAAGAAAACCAACGGCACGGTTGGGATGGTGAGTCATCCGATGCCTTCTGGGTTATCGCCGATAACGAGCAAGAAGCGTTAGCGTGGGGTCGCGAAGTCTCAGAGGCGATGGTTCGTGAGTTCTTCAAGCGGAGCGGATGGGAAGAGAAGGCGATCCCGAGTTGGAAGGAAGCCGGATACGCAAACTGGGTCGAAGATCCTCCCAGTCCCGAGTTCACGAATGACTTGTTGGCAAGCCTGCTTGTCGTTGAGCAGGGAAAAATGCCGCACGATCTTGGATGGTTGAGCAGATCAGCGCCGGAAGGTTGAGTCGCGAGATGCGAGAAGCAGAGGCCTGACCCTACTCTTCCCTCCTGAAGTTGTACGAACGAGGCCGGAGTTTTCGCCCGGGATGAACCATACGAGGCCGCCCGGCGCGCCGCTAGTCGCGTAATTCCTCGTGATGAACCGCGACACACCGCACCGCACACGATCAGCGGAGGTCAAGAAGGTTCTTGAAGTGCGGGAGGCGATCAGCAACGGCGAGAACCACGCCACGCGTCTGCTCGTCATTTACGAGACCTCCAGGATGTCGTTTCATCGCGGTCGCGAGATTTTCCGCGAGTCTGTCAACATCAACGCCGATCGTCTCTTCACGATCATTTTCGACGATGAAGTACCTTAGGAGCAGACGCGACGCTTCAAGCTCGCTCGCACCTGCTGCCTTTGTCACCACATACTCAAAAATCTCGGCTGCCTGACGTTCCCTGCCATGCTTCTTCGCCCAATCGAAAAGTTGATCGATCACCAGCACCTGATCGTGCTCGTCCCGGTACGTAACTTCGGGTTGAAAAAACTCCCCCTTGCCTTCGAGCGCTTCTCTGATTTTCCCAGCATCGAACCAGCCCCAGATTCTTCTATTGACCGTCATAGCCCGGGCACCTTCGTCACGTGAATGCGTGGGTCCGTCTAAGGCTCCTCGAGAGGCCTGCGTGTGGACGAATCGTTTATCAGCCATCCGAGCAGGTATCGACAAGCAGCGTCCTCTGTCCCGAAGAACGCCTCACCTGAGCGCTTTCCACGCTCGCTGTAGTACACGAACCAGCCGCCGACTCCGTTCTCGATTGTGTATTTTTCGTTCGGGACTCCACCATGCAAGTCCTACGCTTCAGGATCTATGCCCTCCTGGTCAAGCGTCCTTTGTAGCTCTTCGATGTTCACGGGCCCTTCACCTTTTCACGTAGCCCAACTTCTCCAACCGCTCAAACGAATTGAATGAGCGTAGTTACTCGTTGAGGCGGAGCCGCTTCATCGCGGCCATCGTAAAGTCGGTGAGTAGCTCCGAGGGAGTCACTTCCAGCGCTAGCGCTAATTTGAGGACGATCGTGAGGCTCGGAACGTTTTCGCCTCGCTCGACAATGCCGACTTCCTTGGCGGCATCACCCGCGTCCCGCGGCTCGACGCTGCGACGCGCTCCGCGCTCACCGCACAAGGGGTCAACGTCGACAGGATCGATCCCCAGGGCACCACCGCCACTCCAACTTCGGGCGGCCACAAGATCGCCACGTTCGGTCCGGTCGGCGGCACCGCGCGGACGTTCGGCTACGCCGGCTCGCTCGTCAGCGACGACGGCAAGTACGCCTACAGCTGGAACGAGAAGGAGCAGCTGGTCGCGGTCACGCAGAAGCCGACGACTACCGCCTTCCCGATCCGCCGCTTCCGCTACTACTACGACAGCCGAGGGCGCGTGGTGGGCCGGCGGGCCCAGACGGCGAATGTCGTCTCTCTGTCCGACAACCTCGACACCCTGCAGTGGCAGACGGAGACCAACCCGTCGCTCCTCGCAGCCGACGGCCTGCCGGCCGACACCACATTCGCGTGGGACATGGTCTCGGATCAGTTGATCGCGGTCTTCAACACGAATCCGCAGCCGGGCGATCCGAACGCCGGCCTGATGCGGCAGATCATCCACGGCGGTCTGACCTACGACGATCCGATCGAAGTGACGATGCTGGCCGGCGGTGCGGGCGGCTTCCTCAATCGCCTCTACCCCGTCTTCGACGAGGCAGCCGCGGGCTCGCTGCAGGCGGTCCTAAACGTCGACACCCAACTCGTCGCCCGCAATCTCCCCGACGATCCTGCCGGCGCGGAAGATGTCTCCTTTGCCGGCGCCACGATCGACCGCGCCTCGATCCACGCCACGAAGGATTCGACCGGCAACCTGCAGTCGATCGACGTGACGCTGCACGCCACCGAGCCGCTCGACCCAGCGACGCTCGCCACCGGCCTGCGCCTGGCGTCGGTCAACACGAACGGCGTAGCCGTGAAGACCTTCGCCGGCACCGCGCAAGCCGTCAGCGGCGACGCCTACTCCGCGAAGTTCACCCTCTCGCCCACGGATTGGTCCACACTCAACGACTCCGCCGCGCAGGCGCTCTCGATCGGCGTGACCCCCACCCTCCGCGCCCAGGGCTGGGCCAACGGCCTTCCCATCCTCCCCCCGACCGACTGGGCGAAGCTGAACGGCATCTTCACCACCCCCACCCTCCCGGTCGAGATCCGCGACTCGCTCAGCTTCATCGCGACGTTCGTCGCCGCCATCAGCAACAGCGGCCAGAACACGACGACGATCTACGACGTCCCCTCCCTCGCCCTCGTCGGCTCCACCGGAACCGGCGCCGACGCCACCAGCGCCCTCTTCACCGCGAAGTTCCAGGCCCTCCCGTTCAGCGACCCGGGCACGGGATTGGTCTACGCGAGAGCGAGGTGGTACAGCCCCGAGACGGGGACGTTCCTATCGGGCGATCCGATGGCGTACGAGGATTCGTCGGACTTGTATGCGTTCTGTGGCGGTGATCCAATCAACTGCTCGGACCCCGATGGAACAAGAATTCGACTCAACGGCGACAACCCCGGAGCGGATTTCCTGCTGTTCCGTCGCGCTTTGAATAATCCGGCGGCTGCTGCGCAGTTGCGCATCGTTCATGACAAGGACGGAACTTGGATCGATTTCAAGACCTCGAAAGAGGCGTTCGTCGCGACGAAAATGGCGAATCCCGACGACTATGACTACTATCGCGGAATCCGCCACATCCCCACCTTCGACAATCGAACGATCGAAGAGAAGATGGCGGACATCATCGCCAGTCCGGTGATCACGGAATACAGAACCGGCGTTCAGGCGCAGCAATGGAAGGATGGGAGTCTAAGGAGGTTCAACGTCGGCAGCAGCGAATACGGCGGCGGCGTCACGATCGAGCCGTGGGAATCCGTCATCGGCAATACGGAGATCGTTGTCGATCCGGCGCATTTGGGATGGGGAGAATTTGGCATTCATCAAGCCTTCCAGCTCGACGTCGATCCTGAGTTAGCCGTCATCCACGAGTTCGGTCATGCGTTCGCGTATTCGATCGGGAACCCGAACTTGTTCCTTGCGACGGCCGTCGAGTTCGAGAATCAAATGCGTGCTCGTCGCGGTGAGAAGGCATTCCGATGGGCAGAAGACCCGAAAGATGCGTACAAGGGAACGGTGTTGCCAGTTGGCCCACGGCCTACATGGTTAGCGAAGCGACCAAATCCTGCCGAGGAGCGCGCGCGGGACGCAGCACGACGTGCACGCGAAGAGAGACTTCGTGCGCAAGGGCTCTTCCCTTGCGGAAGAGAGTGGTGTGGAGATGCACATGGCTGGTAACGACCTGAAACAACACTCGCTCATCACGATCGTCTTCGCCTTCGCCGCGTCGGTCGTGCTTGTTGGCTCGCTACGGACATGGGACGAGCCGAGCTGGTGGTGGTTGGTGGCCGTCGTAGTGCTCGTCGCCGCCGGGAAGATTGTGGGGCTCAATCCACGATCGATGCAGCCGGTCATCGTTGCCGTTGCTGTCGTACTTCTCAAAGCGGTGGAGGGATGGGGGCTCACGACGGCTGCGCAGACGCTCATTCGCTCGTTCGCGATGTATCCACACGTCTACGTGGTGACGGCAGCGACGGCGTTGATGTGTCTCATGTTCGACGCGGAGCAGATCATCGCGGTTCGACCGGCAACAGCGATGACGATCGCGTTGAGTGCGTGCCTGATCCCCGGACGTACAGCGGAAGACCTCGTGCTGACGGCAGTGGTGATGGTCGTGCTGCCGGTGGTCGCTTCGCTGTCGAGAGTGCGACGAATGCACCGCTTCGTTCTGCTGGCGTACGCAGTCACCGAGCCGATCATCGTCGCGGCCGTGCTCTGGGTGATCGAGAGGCACACCGCATTTTGCTTCCAGTTCGCTTTCGGACGTCCTCGGTCAGCAAGCGGCTCAGAAGCGGCTCCTCAGCGCGTTCTAGCGCGCGGCTCTCGGTTCATCAGCATCAGAAGAGGTGCCGATCGAGAGCGCCACTAACGTAAAGCATTTCGCCTAATTTCCACGTCAGCGCCAGCGCATATAAGGCAACAATCACGAAGACGATCGTGGACACCAAGCGGCTACGCGCGTTCGAGGCCATCAGCTGGCGCAGCGAAGCGAGAGCCACGGCCATGGCGACCACGAGGAGGAACAACGCCGGATTCGGGACTGCCCATAGATCGACCGAGCTAAACGGTGAGCCATGAGCGAAGCTCAGCATTGACAAGATGCGGGCAGCGATGAGTAGTGCGCCCGTAATGATCACGATATCCAACGCGGCCACGCGACGTAACTGTCTCTCCATCTTAGTCCTCGATCACCGATGCCGATCGATCCACGTCAAATGATCGCCCGACTTCATCTTTTGCAGTCGATGACGATACGAGGGCCTGTGCCATGGAAAGGTGCCGCAGGAATCGCTTCTGAAGGTCGCGGACCGTTAGGATTCGGTGAGTTCGAGTTCATCGTCGCTCTTCCAGACCTATTACGCGTTGAAGGACAAGCGCGTCACGCCGTTCGAAGCAGCACCGGATGATGTCGTCGTTCGGGACGATGGTTCCACGGTCATCATCTTCAAACCGCCTTTGCTGTTTTGGAGTGCTCACCTGAGCAAGCGTTCGGTGGAAGAGGCCACCTATGCAATCGAGATTAGCCGTGACCGCTTGAAGAACGAAACGCGTATTCGGATGTTGCAAGAGTTCGACTAGCTGACTTGCGCAAACTCCGCATGCATGCTTTTTCGCGTTCGAGCCGGAGCTCGCGCCTTTTCGAGCAGTCGACGAGTGCTTTTCGCTAACCGCGTCGTGTGCCCTGCGTCACTTTGTTGGCGCTGCCGGCGCCCCATCGATCGGCACCCACTTCCCGCCCTGCTTCACGTCGATCTCGATGATCGGGTGAATCTCCCAGAGCGTGGCGCGGGTAGCGTGGACGGAAGGGGCGGCGGCTCTAAGTGAGGTACGCTCCGCTGCGCGAACGTGGGCCGCGAGCAGCGACGCAGCGCAGAACGTAATCCGCCAGACGCGCCAGCTCGGAGCGACGGTTCGTTATGGCAGCAGGTTAGGCACGGGCGCAGGGCGAGCGTATTTCTGGTCTGGCCATACAGCCGGAGTGGGCGGCGAAGCCTTGGCACGCCAAATCGCTACCAGTCGAGGTGCAGCGACCCTTGAGGTACTCTTGGAGGAACGAGCAATTGGATTGCCTCCGTGGGATCCTGCAGATCCAGAAGTTGTTGCCGCATGGAAAGACGTGGCCACCGAATATGCCCAATACGCTCGGGGTGAGGTCCGAGCTGTCGTAGGGAAAACCTTGCGACCGCAGAACGTCTGGGAGGGCGCTGAGTTCCCGGCGCTAAAGGCGAATCCTCGCGTTACAAAGATAATCACGATCGATCCCGCAACTGGGGTCGAGACTGTCGTTTTCAAAAGGTAGGCACGCCGCATGAGTGACAGTCTTAACGAGGCGATCAACGCATTCCATCATTGGAAAGCGCCGTGGCAGTTTCACGATGACGTGGCGCGTAATCTCAAGAAAGAGGCGGATCTTCAGACGTTTGAAGAGATCTGGAACGAAGCTAATAATGCCAATCACTGGACGTCAGGCGACTTAGCATCATGTACTCGTCGCGCCGAGGAATCGATACTATGTAATTTTAGTGATTTAACCACGCCGGCGGCTTCAGCTGTGGCAAGGGCAGCCGCCTATCAATGGAGGTAGGCGTGGTGGGCAAAAACTGGGCGCAAATGCACGCATGGAGCACCGCGACAGTGTGAATTGTTGCGCCACACGGGCAATCGAGCACTCGTGATACAGACCGTCAAGGACGCCTTCGCCGCCTCGGCGTCGCCTGGAGGCATCCGATGACGGTGAGCTTGCGGCTCGCAGACTGAGGTCGGCTTGCAGCGCATTCGTGGCAGGGAGACACTACGGTGAGGAGGGCACGCGTTCAGCTAGGGTCGTGCGAGGAAATCTCGCTTGCTGTCGTAGAGTGAACGACGAATGGCGGCTAAGAATAGAGCGCTCCTGCTCGCGTTCGCAGCGATCTCCGCGAGCGCGACTGCCTTCGCTTCGATCCCCCGCAGCACACTCCCCTACTCGAAGCAGATCGCCCATCAGACCAGCGCCCTCGGCGTGCCGACCAAATACACCGACCAGGTCTCGCAGGACGCCACCGTCACCGACAAGGACTTCATCGGCCGGCCGCTGAGCCGCAGATATGCCGACGGCACGTTCGAGCACTTCGAGTGGGACGGCCCGCGCATCTCGACATACACGAACCGCCAGGACCAGAAGGTCACCTACACCTACTACCCCACTACCGGGAAACTCTTCCAGATCATCGGCAGCGTGGTCCTCGACGAGTTCCGTTACGACGCCGCCGGCCGCGTCTCGATGATGAGGACCCCGGACGCACAGATCGACATCGATTCGTACGACAACGAAGGGCATCCGCTCCACGTGAAGAAGACGCGCATCATCAACGGCACGCCGTCGTCGACGCTGGAACAGACCTACACCTGGAACGCGCACGGCGAGCGCACCTCATGGACGATGCCGCGCCTCGGCACCCCCCAAAACGGATGGACCGACACCGTCTTCGAAGATCACGACGAGGCCGGGAACGTCATCGGCATCAGCCGGACGCTATTTGGCTCCGGCACGTCCGTGCTCCTCGGCGCGTCGTTCCGCAATGCCGGCCGTCCCGATCAGCGCACCGTCACGACAAGCTGCGCCGGCGTTCAGGTCTGCACCGGCGGCTCGATCCTCCGAAAGTACGACTACAACGCCAACGCACAGATGAATTCGCTCGTCGTCACGGGCAGCGGCGGCGCGCTGGCCGGCTCGGTCGCGAATTACGAAGCGAATGGCCTGCAGATTCACGACGTCAAGATCCTCGGCCTGGCCGGAGGCGCGCACTACAACGTCTACGGCTACGACGACCGCAGCCGCCTCCAGGGCGCCGTTCTCAATACACCCGATCCAAACGCCGCTCCGGCCGGCTCGGCGCCGGGCACGGTCGGGATGAACTACACCAACCCAGACGGCAATGCCGATTTCCTCGGCGGCATCACGCGCGTCCCGCGGCTCGACGCCGCCACGCGCTCCGCACTCACCGCACAAGGGGTCGACGTCAACAAGATCGATCCGTCGGGCACCACCGCCACGCCGACAACCGGCGGCCACAAGATCGCCACGTTCGGCCCGATCGGCGGCACCTCGCGGACATTCGGCTACGCCGGCTCGCTCGTCAGCGACGACGGCAAGTACGCCTACACCTGGAACGAGAAAGAGCAGCTGGTCGCGGTCACCCAGAAGCCAACGACCACCGCCTTCCCGATCCGCCGCTTCCGCTACTACTACGACGGCCGAGGGCGCGTGGTGGGGCGCCGGGCGCAGAGCGCGAACGTCGTCTCGCTCTCCGACAACCTCGACACCCTGCAGTGGCAGACGGAGACGAATCCATCGCTGCTCGCCGCTGACGGCCTGCCCGCCGACACCACATTCGCGTGGGACATGGTCTCGGATCAGTTGATCGCGGTCTTCAACACGAATCCGTCGCAGAGCGATCCGAACGCCGGCTTGATGCGGCAGATCATCCACGGCGGTCTGACCTACGACGATCCGATCGAAGTGACCATGCCCGCCGGTGACCTCAGCGGCAAACTGAATCGCCTCTACCCCGTCTTCGACGAAGCAGCTGCCGGCTCGCTGCAGGCGGTGCTGAACGCCGACGCCCAACTCGTCGCGCGCAATCTCCCCGACGATCCTGCCGGCGCGGAAGACGTCTCCTTCGCCGGCGCAACGATCGACCACGCCTCGATTCACGCCACGAAGGATTCGTCCGGCAACCTGCAGTCGATCGACGTCACGATCCACGCCACCGAGCCGCTCGAATCCGCGACGCTCGCCACCGGCCTGCGCCTGGCATCGGTCACCACGAACGGCGTTGCCGTGACGACCTTCGCCGGCGCCGCGCAAGCGGTCAGCGGCGACGCCTACTCCGCGAAGTTCACCCTCTCTCCCACGGAATGGTCCACGCTCAACGACCCCGCCGCCCAGGCGCTCTCGATCGGCGTGACCCCCACGCTGCGCGCTCAGGGATGGGCCAGCGGCCTCCCCATCCTCCCCCCCACCGAGTGGGCCCGCCTGAACGGCATCTTCACCAGCCCCTCCCTCCCGGTCGAGATCCGTGATTCGCTCAGTTCGATCTCGACGTTCGTCACCGGCATCGCCAACAGCGGCCAAAACACGATCACGATCTACGACGTCCCATCCATCGCCCTCGTCGGCTCCACCGGCACCGGCGCGGATGCCACCAGCGCCCTCTTCACCGCCAAGCTCCAGGCCCTCCCGTTCAGCGACCCGGCCACGGGATTGGTGTACGCGAGAGCGCGCTGGTACAGCCCGGAAACCGCCACGTTCCTATCCGGGGATCCACTCCGCTATACGGACAGCTCAAATCTCTACGCGTTCGCCGCAGGTGATCCGGTCAACGGCAGGGACCCGACAGGCACGATCGTAGGTTTGTATGGAAACACTCGAGAGAAAGAAGCTGCGCTTGCACGCCTCAAGGCAACGATGGATAACCCGGAAGCAGCATCGCACCTGGGTGTGAATGCTTTCAATCAAATCGTGATTGTCGGCATGACGACCAATGAGTTCATCGCTAAATATAAGGGTCGCGCACAACAGCTTGGCCGAATGATTCGATCGCCTAAGACGGTGTACTTGACGGAGGTTCTTGATAAGAACACCACGACCCGACCGCCAGGCTGGCTGGGTGGCCGATGGGATACAACGGCTGAGATGTTCGCCGAAGGGAACGGTGGAGCTAATTGGCCGATCGATGCAACGCATTCGATCGTTGGTTTCAATGAGTACGAATTCCCTAAGACTGTTTTTGATACGTGGGAGGAACTCAACGACGTCTTTGTTCATGAGTTCTACGGGCACGCATACGCCTATGTCATGCCCGAATTAGAAAATGACTTCACCGTATCGAAGATCGGCTATATGAAGGACCCCCAAATAATAATGAACAATTTGGTGGTACAGGGTGGCCCCGCAGAGGAAGAGGCCCAAGGGCTCTACGCCGAGAATATCTACCGCCGGGACCACGGACAGCCGCCTCGGCAATACTACCAGAAGGAGGGTGACTACATCCCCCCACCGGAAATTAAAGCGATCTTTGATGAATGGAATCGCAAACAGCCGAAGAAGGTGAAGAAATGAGCATATATCGATGGGTACAAGGGACGGTTATTCTGATCTCGACGGTCGCTTTCATAGAAGCCATCTATGTTGGACACGTTGTTCGTATCTTTAGCGGTGGTCCTGATCCTAGGCTGGGCGGCGTGGCCGTGTTTATCGCAACGCCGCTTTCGATATCCATAGGTGCGTGGCTGTTGCTCACGCGCGACTTCGGTCGGAAATCAATGCTGCTGGCGGTCAGTTACACCGCCATCTCGGTTTATATTCTGTTCGAGGTGGCGCGGTACATGTCGTTCATTGATAGAGTGATGCACAATTTTTGATCGGGTGAAATCTGTCTCTGAGCGACAAGATTTTCCAGGGTCCCGGCATCTCGGCCGCAACCGTGCCAGTGTTTCCGTGACCGCCAGACGTGTAGCGATCGTCTCCGCGAGGGAACGTTCGTCAACGACTTCTTCGGCTGAGGCATCGTCCGGATCGCAGAAGACGCCGTTCTCCCGGTCTCGGGTTCTCCAGTACTCAAGACAGCCGTTGCGCACGGCTCCGCGGAAATACGGCTTCAACTCTCCACGGACAATGCTTGGGTTGGTGAAGTAGCGCGTAAAAATGTCGTGGACGATCGATTCGGAGTCGCCCGGCGGCACATGGAAGTCACGGATGGCGACGAACAGCATGAACGGAGCGTGCTCCCGGTAAATCTTAGCCAACGGCTCCTGCGCACGGCTCCTGCGCATACGCCACATCCGGGATTTCAACACACGGCAGCGGTCTTTCCGAAGAAGCGGGCGTTTCGTCCCCCGCAGAAAGTAAGTCACGCATACGAGTCATTGTAACTTTCGCAGGAACGAATAATGCCCTTACCTCAGGATAATGCCCACGTCAAAAAATAGGACTGCATTTTGCCGCGGTTCTGATGTACCGCCGAGAAGTCGTCAAAAAATGAGACTACTCTTTGCCGCGAAAGCGCCTCATAGTTGTCTTCGGCCGGCGGCTGGGCTTCGATTACCTCTCGGCGGACCCAATCCCCAGGTTTCGTGGGCGGCCCGCTGCCCGCCACCTCCCAGATTCCACCGCACGGAGCTGATGTCATACGATGCACGCGGAGGATTCGCTCGCTCGCGACGATGGAGACGGTTGCCACGAGGGAATCCTGCTTTTTCTCTAGCTGCAACTGTCGTAAAGTGGAGACGAATGGAGCTAAGAAAAGAGCGCTCCTGATCTTCGCACTCGCGGCGATCCGCGAACGCAGCTGCCTTCGCTTCGATTCTCCGCAGCACACTCACCGACTCTACCGTGGGCGACACGGCCCTATGAATGCCCATACTCACGACGGCGGCGAACCAGGTTGAATTCATCGGTCCTCGTAAGTTGAAATTGGTTGGCTTGACCGACCCATACCACCTGAGCGTGAACCCTGATGACAAAAGTATCTAAGTTCGAAGAGGTGCGAGCTGACGGCAACGTCATTCCCGAAGGAATGACATTGGAAGACATGCACGCTCGTGGGTGGCAGCCGTGCAAGGTAATCGCGCTTCGATGGACCTATGACGGCAAGTTGATCGAGTTCTCGGCACCGCATGGTATTTAGGAACAGTAGTCGACGGTGCGAACTTTGTTGCGGCGAATGTGTATGGAGACGAATCCTTCGAGAACAGCCGGCTGATGATCCTGTCTCCCGATGGTCTTGAATATGGCCGGATGGAGAACCCGGTTCCATTCCATGGACGCCTTTTAGTCGGCCGTTACGGTTGGTTCGAGCAAGCGATGACTTCTGCACCTGACAATTTCGGTGTCGTGTTCCAAACGACCACCCACGGAGATTTTCGCTGCGATGTCGACGCGCGCACTCTTCGAGTGGTAAGGGTGTTTCCAACTCGCTAACGCGTCCTGGTCGGATGAACGGCTCGGTTCAGCGCAATGCGCAAAGCGCGCAAGGTTTTGGGGTTCGAGCAGAAGTTGATGTCTTTTCGAGCATTCGAGGCAACGATATCTTCCGCTCTATCAGCTACGCCGTCGTTCAGTTACGCCGTCGTTCGCAAAGGCGCAATAATCTTGTTTGGCAAAACCTCGTCTCAAGTTGGCGTATCAAGCGGGGAGTCAGAAGTGTCGCTCCGGGGAACACGTTCTGGCGCCAAGGTCACTAAGCCATGATCGATGCAGCGAGTCTAAAGAGAATCGTCTCATCCTCTGTCGAGGAGGACGGTTGCTTGCGCGACTACGTGAATGCTTCAGCAGATCTACGTGAAGTGGGTCAGCCAGGCAGGATGACGGCAGGCGAAGCCTTCAGAGTCTTTTCGCTTAGAGCTCGGCATGCTAAAAATGCTGGAATAGCTGTCAGCGGAATGGAGAGATGCCTGAAGTCGCTGGAGGAGTTTGGTAAGAATGAGCCTCTCTTGCTGTTTCACTTCGCTGGCGACAGCCGTACTTTCACAATCCTTATCTCTGCTGAAGACGAACAGCTGGTCGGATGCATCGCCGTATCGTCGCAGCGTGCTCAATAGGCTTCCTCCGCAGAATCAGTAGGCAAATTCGGTTGTGGCTTGTAATAGTGGGCGGGAATGTGAGGAACGCGCGCGGTGGGCGGCGCCTTTTCCTCCGGCGCTCGCGCGTGAGATGTCCGGCGATCAGCGAGTCTACGTGATGAACTTCGGAACATCCGCCACTATGAAGGACGTCGTGAACACATTCGACCCAGCGCCGATCGAGACGATCGGGAGTGTCGATGAGCAGCGGAGCTTTTATGACTGGTGGAAAAGAAGCTTGGAACAGAACGCCGACACCCTCGGCAGAAGCAATCGAAGAGGCTAGAAGACATCCAAACGGATGGGTCTATGTGATCGATGGCCACTTCGAGCCGACCGAGCACGTTCCACCAACTGCAATCGCCGGCGCATGGCGCGTTGACGCGGAAGGGCAGATCACCGGAGAGTTCGTGGCCAACCCGAAATATGTTCCGCCAGAGGGATAGGCATTCGGGATCAGTTGCGGCGGCGGACCGCTCCTCGACGCGATGCTTAGCGATGAGCGCATCGATGACTTTGATGGCCCGTCCAGTGCGGGCGAAAGAAAGCTCTCTGTCGCCCGCCAAGGCGGGCTCACGAACTCAACGCGACCTGCTGACCCGCGGCTGAAGGCCGTGGGCTATGGTTCTTATGACGGCTACGCCGCCGGTCTCGGGGTTCCAGTCGCAGCTCTCCTGGTTGCCAAACACAGACAGAGTGTCTGTACCACACAGTCCCTGCTTCTCCTCCCTGCTTTCATTCATACTTTCCGCGCATGGCCGCGCTGAAGCCGCAAGTACGTTTGCTGGCGCTCGTTTCACTGCTGAACGATTCGGCGAGCGAGATGATCTATCCGCTGCTGCCGGTCTTTCTCACCTCGGTACTCGGTGCGACTCCGGTGACGGTGGGGGTGATCGAAGGGGCGGCGGACGGGCTGGCGTCGATCCTCAAGTACTTCGCGGGATCGATCTCCGACAGACTGCCGCGCCGCAAGCCGTTGGTGGTGATCGGATACGGACTTGCCGCGGCGTCACGGGCGCTGATCGCGGCGGCGGGACGGTGGCCGGCGGTGCTGACGGCGCGGCTGATCGATCGAACGGGAAAAGGAATTCGTTCCGCGCCGCGCGACGCGATCATCGCGGACGTGACGCCGGCCGAGGATCGGGGCCGCGCCTTCGGTTTTCAGCGCGCGCTCGATCACACCGGGGCGGTCGTAGGTCCGTTGCTGGCGCTGCTGTTCTTGAACGTGATCCGCGTTCCGATGCGGACGCTGTTCATGATCGCGGTGGTGCCGGGCGCGATCGGCGTGGTAATGCTGATGTTTTTTCTGCGCGAGGAACCGCATACGCATCAAGCAAGCAGCCTGGCTACGCCGTCCGCCAAACTTCCGACGAACTTTTACCTCGCCATCGCCGCCGTCGCACTCTTCTCGCTGGCGAATTCGAGCGACGCGTTTCTGATCCTGCAGGCGCACGCGGCCGGCGTGTCGACGGCGATGCTGCCGGCGCTGTGGGCGGCGCACCACGTGATCAAGTCGCTCTTTTCGACGCGGGCGGGAGCGCTGTCGGACCGCATCGACCGGAGGCTCCTGCTGATTGGCGGCTGGACGTCGTACGCGGTGATCTACGCGGTGTTTCCGTTTGCGCATTCGCTGCTGTTTTTCGTCGTGCTCTTCGTGCTGTACGCGATTCCGTTCACGCTGTCCGAGGGAGCGGAACGGGCGTGGATCAGCGATTTGGTTCCGGCCGCGGCGCGCGGAAAGAGCTTCGGGATTTACTACCTCGCGAATGGTTTGTGCGTGCTCGTTGGGACTGTGCTGTTCGGCGAGATCTATCAGCACGTTTCGCCGCAGGCGGCGTTCTGGGTGGGAGCGGGGTTGGCTCTTCTTGGCGCGGCGGCGGTATTTATCGTGCCGAAGAGATTGTCATCCTGAGCCGCCAAGCCGGGAGTCGCGAAGCGACGGAACGGCGCCGGACGGCGAAGGGATCTCAAGATGCGCTGCTCTAGTCGAAGCCGCGTAACGCACCCGCGGATTCAGCCGGAGCCGCGTTACGTGCTAAGCGGGTTTCAACGCATCTCGCGTAACTTGAGATCCTTCGGCGTCCTCCGGCATCTCCGCCTGCGGCTTCGTGCCTCCGGCAGCCTCAGGATGACAGCCTACGTCCACTCCTCCCGCCCTGTCCTCCCCTTCCCCGGCGTGCGTCCCTGCTTGCGGCGTTCGGAGTCGGGGATGAAGACTTCTCGGTGCGGACGGGTTTCTTCGAGCTTGGCGACGAAGCGGATTGCTTCGTCGATGACGTCGTCGAATGACTTTGCGGGCGGGATGGCGTTGGCGCGCAGTCGCGCGATGTGTTCGCGGAACGCTTGCGCTTTCTGATGCGCCTCGGCCACGCGCGCGGCGACGGCCGTGTTGGTATCTCCGAGATGCTTCATCGCGCGCTGCAGTTCGGGGATGCGTTCGATGTGGCTGCAGAAGAGGACGATGTCGCTGCCGGCCATGAGCGCGCGCTCGGCCAGCGATTCGTACGAGCCGAGGTCGGAGACGGCGTGCATTTCCATGTCGTCGCTGACGGCGAGGCCGTGGAACCCGATCGCTTCGAGGAGATCGTGGCTCAATTTGCGGCTCAGCGTGGCGGGCGTGTCGGGATTTTCGATCTGCGGGTAGGTGCCGTGGCCGATCATGATCGAGCCAGCTTCGTTGCCGAGCTTCGCGAATGGAATGAGATCGCGGGCGAGCATTTCGTCACGCGAAAGATTCATCACCGTCGCGCCGTAGTGCGGATCACCGGAGCCGAGGCCGATGCCGGGAAAATGTTTGAGGCAGGCTGCGGTGCCCGTTTCGTGCAGACCGCGAATGAAGGCGCCGGCGAGTTCGACGACGGAGTCGGGATCGCTGCCGAACGTGCGGCGCTCGAGACCTTTCGGTGGATCGTCTCCGCGGATGTCGACGACGGGCGCGAGATCGATCTCGACGTCGAAGTAGCGCAGCGCCATGCCGATCACGCGTCCGCTCCAGCGCGACATTTCCGACGGCTCGGCGCCCTCGGCGAATGCCTGCACGCTCGGCAGGCCGGGGATGAGATGGCGAAGGCGATCGACGCGGCCTCCCTCTTCATCGATCATCAGCAGCGGCGGCACGGACGGCGCGAACGATTTGATCTCGGCGGTCAGCTCGCGGAACTCGTCTTCCTCGCCGATGTTGCGGCCAAAGATGACGACGGCGTACGGCGGGTTGTCGCGAAGGATGCGGCGTTCGAGATCGCTGAGCGAGGTGCCGGCGATGCCGATGCCGAGGAGGTCAGTAGACATTGAGAGGATCGTAGCAGAGGGCGCGCCAGCAATTACCGAACGGTGATGTAGACGCGATCGCGTTCGCCGCGCGCGTTCGTGGCCACGATCGTGTGTTGTCCCGTTCGCAACGGCCATTCGCGCGCGGCGGCCTTGCCGTCGACGATCCAGGTGGCGTCGTGCGTGGCGCGGAGATGGAGCGCCTGAAACTCGCGGTGCAGCGTTGGATCGACGAGGTAGGTGGTGTCGTTCGCAGGGCTGGTGATGCGGAAGTTGGTCTCGCGGGCGGCCGGCGTGGATGCCGTCGTGCGGCGTTCGTGCGCGGCAGCCCATTCGCGATATTCGGCTGGCCATGAAACTCCGCTCGCATGATGCCACGCGCAGAATTCGACGGCTGCATCGCGCGGGAGCCATTCGGTTTCGTTGGCGGGGCACGAGGTCGATGGACGCAGTCCTGACAACGCGCAGATCGGCTGCTGTTCGAGATCGTCCGGACGATCGACGATCGTCGTCTCATCGTTGCCGCCGGCGCGGCGCATCGCGGCGAGCATCACCGAGTGGAAGACCGGACCGGCGCCGGTGACGCCGCTGGAGTTGCGCAGCGCGGTGCGATCGAAGTTTCCGACCCACACTCCGACGGTGACGGCGCGCGTGTAGCCGATGGTCCAGTTGTCGTGGTACGCCTGCGACGTGCCGGTTTTGACGGCGACGGGGAAGGGAAAGTCGAGATTGCCGCCGCGGCCGAAGATGAATTCGCGGGCTTTGGGATCGCTGAGGATGTCGGTGATCCAGAAGGCGGTGCGCGTGGAGACAGTTCGAGTTGCCGGTGCTGCGGATTCTGCCGGAGCACAGACAAGAGTGTCTGTGCCACACCTGCCGTCGGCAGGTCGAGATGTTGCCGGAGTAGCCACACTTGCGCTCTTCGCGCCGCCGCATGTGGCACAGACACTCTTGTCTGTGCTCAGCGGCGCAGCCGCGCGAATCATGCTCGGCGAAACGGAGAGTCCGCCGCGCGCGAACGTCGCGTACGCCGTCACGAGCTGCTCGAGTGTCACCTCCGCGTCGCCGAGCGTGAGGCCGAGTCCGTAGTAATCGGCGGTGCGGGTCAGGTCGTGAAACCCAGCTCCTCGGAGCAAACGCAGCAGGGCAGGCGAGCCGACTTTTGACAGCAACGCAACCGCAGGAACGTTTTCCGATCCGGCCAGCGCGAGACGCGCGCGAAGCGGTCCGCGATAGCCGCCGTCGTAGTTTCGCGGCGTGTAGACCACTCCCCCCTCGGCGGTTGGAAAGTGCGACGGGACGTCGGCCAGCACGGTCGCCGGCGTGAATCCTTGTTCGAATGCGAGCGCGTAGGTGAATGGCTTCAGCGTCGATCCCGGCTGGCGCAACGTCGTCACGCCGTCGATCGCACCGCCGAAGTTTGTGCCGAAGTAATCGCCCGACCCTTCCCACGCCAGCCACTCGCCGGTGCGGTTGTCAAGCACTGCGACCGCGACGCTGTGCGCGCCGTGGCGCAGAAGCTCGGCCCGTTCGGCTGCGATGATTCCGCGCACGCTCGCCTGCAGATTCGCGTCGAGCGTCGTTTCGATGCGGCGCGGAGCATTGGGTCCGAGGGAGGCGCGGACGCGTTCGACGAAATGCGGCGCGAGCGTTGGTTGGAGTCCGCGATCGAGTGAGAGCCGTTCGGCGCGCGCGTCGCGATATTCGGCGGCGTTGATGCTTCCAAGTTTTTTCATGCGCGCGAGCACGACGCGTTGCCGCGCCAGCGCGCGTCGCGGCGTCGACGGACGTTGCGGCAGCGACGCGAGCCACGCCGACTGCGCGATGGTCAACTCGTCCGGCGCGCAGGCGAAGTAGCGCCGGCTGGCGCGGGCGATGCCGATGGTCTGCTCGCCGTACGGCGCGAGATTGACGTAGAGCGCGAGGATCTGCTTTTTCGAGTAGCGATGCTCCAGCCGCAGCGCGATGACCGCTTCGCGCACTTTCGCGGCGATCGTGCGCGGCGGATTGCCGAGGAGCATCTTCGCGACCTGCTGCGTGATCGTCGATCCTCCCTCGGCGGCGCGCAGTCGCACGACGTCGTGAACGACCGCTCTCGCAATCGCGATCGGATCGATGCCGAGGTGTTGTTCGAAACGCCGATCCTCGGCGGCAATCGTGGCGTTCGCGATCGACGGCGGAACGTCGTTCAGCCATTCGTTGCGGGTGCCGGTCGACGACAGCGGCTCATAAAGAACGATGCCGTTGCGATCGACGATGGTCGGCGTCGTGTCGGGCGTGATCGGAGGAATCGGTCCGAGGCGAGCCCACAGCGCGAGCGCGATCAGACCGGCGGCGAGAACGCCGCCGGTCCATGAAAGACGTTTGGTCACGGCTTGACCTCGACGACCTCGCTCGCCGTTCTGCCGAACACTTCCGGCTCGTACATTTCCTCGACGGTCGTCGGCGAGGCGATGAACGTGCCCGCGGTCGTGGCGCGAACCATGTACGTGAACTCGTGCACGCCTTCGCCGAGACGCGTGGCGAAGAGCGTGACGCGATCGTCGTGGCGCTCGACGTGATCGAAGCCGCCGTGCTTCCACCACGACATCCAGTCGCCCGGCGTGTTGTCCTTCGCCTGCGCCTCGGCCAGATCGGTCGCGGTCGTGGCGAACCACGACTCGACCGGTTCGGTGCCCGCCGGAATCGGATCGGTGACCGCGACGAAAATCCTCTCCTTCGTGTTGCGGATGCGCAGCGTGACTTTGATCAGATCGCCGGCCTTGAATGTTTTCTTCGAGTACTTCCGCTCGACGTTGAAGCCTTGATCGAGGCCTTCGTGCAGCAGTCCCGTGAGCGTGTAGCGGAGACGCATCATGTAGAAGAGCGTGCCCGTTCCCTGCCGGTCGAATGTGACCGGAACGGCAGCGGCGTGCTTCTGCAACTGCAGCATCGGAACGTCGTGGTTCTTCGCCTCGGTGCTGCGGCCTTTGAATGAGTCGTTCGCCAGCGCGTCGTCGCCGATCTTCACCACCGCGGTGAAGTCGGGGATCTCGCTCTCGTACTTGCGGTAGTAATCGACGAGCGACTCCATGGCCCAGACGTTTTCCTGCGTGTTGCCCCAGCGCCCTTCGAAGCGTTTCTGCATGAGCCAGCGCACCATCTGCTTGACGAGCTGCTCGCTCTGGCCGTGACGCGTCAACGTTCCGAGGGCGATGGCGGTGGAGCGCACGCTCGAGTTCCAGAAATAGAGAAGGTAGGGATCGTTCAGCTCCTCGACATGCGCGGTGCCGCCCTCGGGGAGGACGGCGTTGTTGATGCGGCGCACGAGATCGTCAACACGTTGACCTTTCTCGCCTTTGGCCATCATGGCATCGAGCAGATACGAGATGGCGAAGACCGGCATGTGATCGACGTACGAGTAGAGGCGCGTGAGATGGCTGTCTTCGTTGCGGCCGCCCTCGACGAGCACCTTCACGGCAAAGGCCTGCCACGCCGTGTATGCCGGCCACCAACCCTCGTTTGTCGGACGCTTCTCCTTCAAATCCAGGTCGAGGTAGTCGTAAGCGCGCTTCGTCACGTCTTTGCTGACGTCGTATTTCAGCTTCTCGGCGCGCTGCATGATGTGCAGCACGTTGGCGGTCAGGTATGGCGATTCCGTGGTGCACTCGCCGGCCCAGTATGCGAAGCCGCCGTCGCCGCACTGGAACTTGTAGAGCTCGTAGATGGTCTGCTGCGCCGTCGATTTTGCTTTCTTCGTGTCGATGCCGGGCAGCGCGAACGCTTCGCCGAGGTCGCCGGCGAGCATCAACGCCATCGCAGCCGACGAACGCTGCTCCGCGCAACCGTACGGATAGGTGACGAGGTACGACGCGCCTTCCGCGAGTCCGACCATCGCCGTCGACGCGAGCTCGACGTGGAGTCCGCCGGCCGAGGGGACGACGTCCTTCGGAACGACGAGCGTCTCCTTCGCGTTCGGCTTCGCTTCGCCGTACGCGGCGACGGTCTCTGTCGGCGCGAGGATGCGTACCGGGAGCGAATCTTCGAACGCGTCTTTCTCGCCGTTGAGCGAAACGGTCATCTGGATTCGCGCACTGCCGACCGCTTTTGCCTCGGCGTTGAAACGGACTTCGGCGGTTCCTTCCGCGGCGACGTCGATCGTGGACGTCGTCGTCTGGCCGAATTCAACGACCGAGGGATCGAGCGACTTGATCGTGACTGTCGCCTTGCCCGGCTGCTTGAGTTGTGAGTGAACGACGGCACCGAAGTACGCCTTGTCTCCGACCGCGAGGAAGCGCGGCCAGGTCGGCGTGAGCAGCACGGGCTTGTTGATGCGGATTTCGTTCTGCGCCCAGCCGAAACGCGACGCCTTGTCGCCCGCGACGGCCATGATGCGATACGTGGTCAGCGACTCCGGCAGCGTGATGTCGGTCTTCGCGTGGCCCTTCGAATCGGTAACTACCGAGCCAACCCAGAACGCGAGCACGCGGAAGTCTTTGCGGATGACGCCAGGTCCGGCATCGCGTCCGCCGCCACCACCGCTGGTCTCCCCTTTCGGCGTCAGCACGCGGCGGCTGACGATTTTCTGGCGCGAGTCTTCGTTGACGACCTGCAGCGCTTTCTCGAGATAGATCGACTGCAAAACGTCCGGCGTCGAATAGCCGGTCAACGACAACACACCGTAATCGACCGCCCACAACGTGACCTCGGACTGCGTCGGTTTGCCGGCAACATCTTTCACATCGACTTCGATGCGCGCCTTCGACGCGGGACGATATTCGTCGCGATTCGCTTTCACCGCGACTTTCAACCGCTTCGTGGCGTCTTCAATGTTGATTGCGGTGTAGCCGAGGCGGAAGGCAGGCTTGCCGGGATCGCTCTCGTCCTCGACGCCTTCTTTCGTGCGCCCCTTCAGCAGCAGCACGGAAACGTAGAGGTTGGGGATGTCTTTCTCGGTGATCGGAACGCTGACGGTGGTCTGCGTCGACGTCAGCTCGAACGTCTTCCACGTGCGCACACCTTCGCGCTCGGTGGTGAGCAGCGCGGTGGCGTGTTCCCACGGCGACTTGACCATGATCCGCGCGGTCTCGCCCGGCTTCCACGTCTTCTTCTCCGGGACGAGGTCGATGCGGTTGTGGTCGTAGCGTTCCCACGCAGTGTAGCCGCCGCCGACGGCGTAGAACCAGGTCCGCGTCGTCGTCGAACGCCCCTCGGCATCCTTCGCCGTGGCGATGATCAGGTACTCGCCGCCATTAGAGATCGGGATGTGCAGCGGCACGGGCGCGGCGGTGGTCGTGACATCGAAATGGCCGGCGTCGAGCTCTTTACGTTCCGAGGTCCAGTTGTAGAAACCGTGGCCAGTCGATTCGCGCACGGAGTTCCACTGGATGCGATGGAGGTCGATGCTGACTTTGACGTCCGCAGCCAACGTGCCGTCGAGCGCGACGGCGACGATGGCAGTGTCAACACCTTTCGCGGTGTCCGCGAAATACGCGGGCGTCTTCACGCCGACGTACCACGGCGCGGGATCGACACGGAACGAGGTGCGTCCGGCGATCTGCTGGCGCGAGATGTCGGTGACGTTACCTTCGAGCTCGTACGTCCACGGCCAACCGGCGGCGAGATCGGTCTCGAGCGACAGCTTCAACTCGCCTTTTGAATCAAGTTTCTGCGTTTTCGTGGAGATCGTTTCGCCGTTGCGGCGATGCTCGTAGTCTTCGCCGAGGAACTCCCACTGCCCTTCTGCGTAGCGTTCGCGAATCGCATGCGGCACGTCGTAGATCGGCGCTTTCGAATACGTCCACGCTACCGGCCGCGAGGCCATCGCCGCGCCGAAGAGGTACTTGCCGACGATCGTGCCGTTGAGTTTCGTTCCAGCGATCGAGGTCGGCGCTTTGAGCGTGACGTCGACGCGGAACTCGGGACGGCGATACGCGGCGACGAGGAAGTTGCCGCCCGCTTCCAACCGCTGCGAGGCGACCTTCGCGCTGATGGTGTAGTCGCCGAGGACTGAGTCCGCGGGCACTGTCCACGTCCACTCGGCGCTGCTCCAGCCGTTCAGCGTGACGGTGCGTTTGTCGACTTCCTTCGAATGCGAATCGGTGACGGCGACGTCGACGACGGTACCGGCCGGCAGCAGCTGCATGCCCTTCGGCGTGTCGCTGCGCAGGACGACTTTGGCGTGCACTTCTTCGCCCGGCTTGTAGACACCGCGGTCGGTGAAGATCGTGCCGCGCAGCAGCGGCTCCGCCTCGTTCAGTTCGAAGCTCGACCCGAAGTCCCACGGACCGATCCCTTCGTTCCAATCGCTCGCGGCGTATGCGGTGTCGCCATCCTTCTCGGCGGTGACGACGAAGTGGATGCCGCTAAGCGCTTCCCACGAGTTTTCCTCGACCTCTTCGCCCGCCGCATTCTTTGCGTGACGGTCCATGCGCAGGTCGGTGTTGGCAGCGATGGCGATGCCGTTCGCGTCCGTCGAGCCGGTCCAGAAGACTTTGTTGTCCATCGTCCGGATGGAAACCTTCGCGCCGGCGACCGGGGCGGCGGTGTCGAGGCGCGAGACGAGGACGAGCGTGTTCTGCGGCGAGTCTTTGACGGAGATGCCGAGGTGCGTGACCTGCACGATGGTGCCAGCAACATCCTCGGAGTACCGCTTCGATTTCGCGATTTCATCGCCCGGCTTGATGACCGCCCAGACGATGCCGTTGCCGATGTTCGACAGCGCGGATTTCAGATTCAGGCCATACGACTGCAGCACGTCCGCCTGCGGCGCGAGCTTGCGCTCCACACCGGGGGTGTCGGGCACTTTGCGGAAGTTTTCCTTCTGCAGCTCGACGATCGACGGCACGAGTTGATCGGCAGTCAGTTTTGTCATCCACTGCGTGACGTTCTTGAAGTTGCGCGCGTAAAACGGCAGCGTCGGTCCGCCGCTCGATTCCCACACGCCGTGACCGTCGCCGAAGCTGATGAATGCGGCCTTGTGCCAGTACTCGACGACCGCCATCCAGGTGTAGCCGAGGGTCTGGGCATCTTCAGAACCAAGCGTCGGATCGATGCGAACGGCGTACGTGTGCGCGGGATGGAGCGAGTATCCGAGTTCGTCGAGACTGAACGACCTCGAGTCGCCGCCGTCCTCTTCGTCGCCCTGGTCCGCTTCGGCCTTGCGCTGCTTCGCGGACGCTTTGACCGGCACTTCATGCGCGGGGTCGGTGACGTCGATGACGCTGACGGTCTTCCTGATGTTCGCGAGTGGCACGCCGGTCCGCGTGCGGAAACGGATCGGGTTGTAGTAGTCGGGATTGCACTCACTGACGCATTCGATCTTGTCGACGAAGAACGTCGGATTCAACTCGATCGTGAATGTCTGCGTGCGTCCGGTGGCGACGTTTGTCGTGCGCTTGGCCAGCGCGTCGTCCATGAACACCTGCAGATGCGTGTCGGGCGGAACTCCCGGTTTGGTCTCGACCACGACCAGCTCCGGCGCGGGCTTGTAGCGCTTCTTGTCCCAATCGATCGCGAAGAACGACAGCACCGGCTGACCATCACTCGCCGCTGCCGCCTGCGCCTTGGCCACTTTCGCATCGAATGCAGCGACCTGCTGCGGCTCGAGCTTCTGCAAACGATCGCGCGCCGGCAACTCCGGCGCTTTGAATTCGTGCTTAACCGTTCGCAATTTGAGATGCGGCCCAAGTGTCTCCCCATCGACCGGCTGATTGAACCAGAGCGCGATGACGATGGCGCCGTCGTACTTACCATCCTTGCGATACCAATCGGTCCGCAACAACTGAATCGTCGGCGTGATGAACGAAAAGTGATACGCCGTCCCGAGTGTGTTCCCGCTGACCGCCTTCGCTGCCGCATCGATGGTGACGTCGTACTTGGTCGCGAACGGCAACGGCGTCTTTGGATCGGGCGTGAAGATCAGTGTGGTCGTCCCCGACCACCGAAACGTCCCCTTGATCTCCGGCGCGACATGAAACCAGGGCACGTCCAGCACTTTCGGAATCTTGCCGACCACGATCATCGGCTCGTTGAACACGACCCGAATCTCATTCGCCTCGGCGAGGTTCGCCACCTCGCCCACCGGCCCGGCCTTGACGATCGTGAGTTTGTCCGCCGCCTGCGCGCTCATCGCGCAGACAAAAAGAAGAATCCCCGTACCAATTCGCTTCATGCGGCGGAGCCTAGCACGCGTCAATCCGCCGGTTTGTGATGTTGAATCCATCGCCATCTCCTCGCTTCCGATGCAGGATCAATCCGCAATTTGACGTGGCGATCGTTCAGACGCGGCGGACCAGCGGCAGCAATGTGGCGGGATCGTGGCGAGGCGATCTATCCGCAGATGAACGCAGATTCGTGCAGATGGAGAACGATGCTTCTGCGTAAGAGTTACGACGCCTTCCGCGATGCCCGCTCCATCGCCAGATGCAAGTCCCAATCTGCTTGCAAACGCATCCAAAACTGCGGCGATGTTTTGAGCAACTGCGCCAGCCGGAGAGCGGTGTCAGCGCTGATGCCGCGCTTGCCGAGGATGATCTCGTTGAGACGGTTCAAGGAAACACCGAGACGGCGTGCGGCGTCAGCCTGACCGACCCCGAGCGGCTTCAGGAACTCTTCGAGCAGAATCTCGCCGGGCGAAATGGCCGGTCCCAACCAGCTCGAATCTCTAGTGATAATCCTCGACGCGGACTTCGTAGGCATGTTGTTGCTCCCAGTGGAACGTAACTCGATATTGATCGTTGATTCGAATGCTGTACCGGCCGGCTTGATCGCCTTTCAGGCGCTCCAACCGGTTTCCCGACGGAATCGTCAAATCCTCGAGGCGCACCGCTACATCGATTGCCTTGAGCTTTCGCTGAGCACTTCGCCACAGCTCACGAGGGATCCGTCTCGCTTCTCGCGTATTGCGTTCGCGGAAGAGGTCGGCGGTCGTCTCATCGGCGAAAGACTGAATCACGTCGCGGTCAGATACTACACGGCGGGTATGTAGTTCTCAAGGCCTTTCGCCGAGGCGCGGAGAACAGTTATGCGTTGACCAGCAACACCGATGGAGCCGCGGCTGAGTCGTACAAACGGAGGTAGAAGTAGCCGATGCCGGAGGTGCCGAGGAGGAGGCTTGGGGACTCGCCGCCGCCGAGGACGCCGCAGGGCCAGGGGTCGCGGTTGAGGTGGATCGATTGGAGGCCGCGGTCGCCGACGGCTTCGGCGGCGGTGCGGTAGCGCTCATCGTCGAGGACGTCGGCGGCCATGATGAACAGCTCGGCGTTACCGCCGAGGCCGTGGCAGAGAGAGTAATTGTCGGCTTGGGACGCCATCATCAGCGGCCGGTACGTCCCGGCGATGGCGGCTTCCGCTTCCTGTTTGTAGGTTTCGTCGCCGGTGAGTGCGAAGGCGCGCAGGCGGGAGAGGCCGATGCCGGGTGCGCCGTGGCACCAAGCCAGCGAATAGCCCAACTGCTGCGGGTTTGGCGACGCGAAGGAGCGGAAGTCGGGCCAGTTGTGATGCTCATGGGAGAAGCAGGCGCGCTCGTAGGCGAATCCGCCGAGGGCGGCTTCGAGGAAGCGCGCGTCGTTCGTGCGGCGATGCAGCTCGAGCAGCGCCAGCGCGATGCCGGCAGCGCCGTGCGAGTAGCCGGCGAGATCTTTTTGCGGAGCCGGACCCATCGACGGCATCGTCGTCCACGAGCAGACGTCGCCGTCACGATGGGCGTGCGTGAGGAGATGTTCGCCGAGGCGGTGTGCTTCGTCGAGGAAGCGATCGGTGCCGAGGCGGCGATCGATCGCGCAAAGGCCGGAGATGGCGCCGGCGGCGCCGCCGATGATGTCGAGCGACATCGGATCGAGCTCGTGACCGAGCTGGCGGTCGACGAGACGGAGCGCGTCGCGTTTGAACTGGCGATCGTCGAGGAGTTGCGCGCAATCGAGCAGCGCGAGCGCGATGCCGATCCAGCCGGCGTAGAGCGCATGGCGCATTTCGAGCGGCAGGTCATCGGCGCGCGAGAGCGCCTGCGCGATGGCCCCGCGCGCGGTCTGCGCCAGCAGCGGATCGGGACGGAGGTTGTGCAGCCGCGCCAGGAACAGCGCGATGCCGCTCGTGCCGGAGTAAAGCTCGGCGCCGAACGATTTGTGCGCGACCTTCCACTCGCCGCCATGCGCTTCCATCGAGTCGCCGAGCCAGTTGCAGCGATCGCCGTCCCAGATAGCGTCGCGGCAGAGGCGCATCCCGATCGACCACGCCACGTCGAGGAATCGCTCGCGCGGATCGGCCGTCGGAGCTAATTGCGGAAGCGCGCTCATGCCGCGGCCTCGTAGATGTCAGCGCTGGCGGCGCGGAGGTGCGGGCGGTCGAGCGAAAGGCCGGTCCGCTGAAACTGGATGGCCAGCTCCGCCATGCGCGCATCCTCGGTCTGCATCCCGCGCGCGTAGCCGTCCCAGATCGCCTGCGCGATCAGACGGCTTCGATTCATCCCGAAACTCTCCCCATTCGCCGGATCCTCGGCCAATCCGATTCCGTCGTGCAGTTTGAGCGAAAGCAACGGCACGGCGGGCGCGAGATAGCGTCGAACTTCCGCGCGAATCGCGGGAAGGACTCGCGAAACGATCTGGTAGTAGCGCGCCGCGAAATAGAGCACCGCCGAATCCGAGCGTGAGTAGACGCCGCTGTACGACAGCGTTTTGAATCGGAAGGGAACCTGGTAACGATTGAGCAGCGTCGTGACGATGCGCGTCAACGGCACCGCCCCTTCCTCGGCGATGTGCCAGTAGATGCGCGTCATGCGGCTTTCCGATCCCGAGGGCGCGGGCGTTTCGCCGTTGGCGACGTAGAAACCGGGCTGCTGCGTGCGCGACTCGCGGGCGAAGAGGACGTTGAGCGGAGTGCCGGGCGACGGCGGCGCACCGTTGGCGGTCACGAACTCGCCGGGCGCGAACGTGCTGTCGAATTCATTCTTGCGGGCCATGGCGTGGCCGTTCTGCAGAAGCTGGACGAGCGTCCAGCCGGCTTCCCAGCGATCGCGTCCGGCGTTGGCGGCGGAAAGCGCGTCGATGATCGGCACTGATTGCGCGGGCGGATCGACGCGGCTGCCGAGCGGGCGGCAGTAGGCCTGATCGTAGATGTGTGTTTGGAGGTCGACGACGAGCGGCGGCTGGCCGGCCGACCACGCCGTCCACATCGGCGACTGTCCCGCGCCGAACGGCGCGACGCGGTAGGTGTTGCCGTCCAGCTCGTACTGCATCGGCGAATGGATGGTGATCCCGCGCAGGAGCCGCCGGAGATCGTCGTGAATGCCGTTCGATTCAGACATACGCACCCACGGGAAATCCGAGGAGGTCGGTGGCGGCGGCGCGCGGGGCCTTGAGAATGTTGATGCAGGCCTGCACCTGCCAGACGGCTTGCGGCGTGAGCGCCTGCGACCAGGCCATCGACTCGTAGACGGTCTGCAGCATGCGCGCGCCGGCGTAGCTGACGGCGCGTTCGAGCTCGGCGTCGGCGTCGCGGTCGCTGAGACGGCGCGAGGAAACGTACGCCTCCCAGAACGCACGGATGGCGGGCTGAATCGATTCGATCGGATATTGAGCGATGTCGGCCGCCTCGTTCGCCGGAACGCGCTGGAGTGTGGCGATCCACCAGGTCAGGTAGGCCTGAAGGATCGAGGCGACGTCCCAGGCGGAGTCGCCGACGTCGGCCAGCTCCCAGTCGACGACGTGCATGCTCTGGTCATCGGCGCGGACGACGATGTTGTCGAACTTCATGTCGCCATGCACGAGGACGTCGCGGCGCCAGGAGTTGCGGATGCGGTCGAGGGCAGGACCGAAGTCGGGATAGTTCTGGAGGATGGACATGAACTGTCCGTTGGCGGCGCTGAGGTTCTGCATCGAACCGCGGGGCATCAGGTGGAAGGAGAGGATCCACGGCGGCTGCCCCTGAAAGATGGCGGCATTGGCGCGCGGCAGCAGCTCGCGGCTGGAGACGTCGTGATAGAGCGCGAGGAGCTCGCCGACGCGGCGGGCGGCGTCGATTGGGAATCCATTCACGCGGCGATGGAACTCGGTGAGGTTTTCGCCGCTGGTGATGAGATCCATGACCAGGATGTGGCGGTCGGGATCGTAGGCGCGGAAGCGCGGCATGAGCGCGTGGATCGGCTCGAGAGCCGGGTCGCCTTCCATCATCACGTAGCAGGCGGCCTCTTTCTGCAGCGTCTGCGCGGACATGGCCTGATCGGGCTGCATCTGCTTGACGAAGAGTCCGGGGCCGTTGCGGCGAACGACCGAGTAGTTGTGATGCCGCCGCGCGCCCTCGACCACCATGACGTCGCCGTCGACGACGGCGCGGCGCTCGAGCAGCCCCCTCTCGATGAGGTAGTGAACGAGATCGTTTTTGTTCACGGAGTCCTTATCGTAGCACCGTCAGGAATGGTGGAAAGAGGGCGGCCCGGCGCAATGGCCGGGCCGCTGTTGACGTGATTTCACTTGAGAAGACAGCAGAACGTTGCGTGTGACGGCCCCTGTGGGCGAGCAGCGAATTCGTTCACGCCACCCTGAGGACATTGCGGACCGAACCTGGTGCAGATCACGAACCGAGAATGCGGCGGGCAAGGTACGGTGAAACAGAGAGACGTGATGGGCGGGCAGAACGGCGTCTGCGGCACCAGACAATTAGGACCAATGCTCGTGTGCGGTAAGGCTTGGCAAATGACATCGAGGGTGACCGGCTGCACGACACAAAGTTGGTCGACCGAAGTATCGGGCTGCCGACACAGTGGTCCTAACAGCGTGCCTCCGAACCCGCCGCCACCGCCCGCGGCGGCACCGAACTGCTGCTGTTGCTGCGGATGCTGCTGCAGTCCGCCTCCCGGCTGACAGGCGATGCTCTGATTGCAGGCGATGCTCTGACAGCCGATCGCCGAGGGGCAATTGAATCCGGTGGCTACCGGGCATAGCTGCGGGTTCTGCGTCGGGCAGCCGATGCGCGTCGGGCAGGCGTCGATCGCCGAGGGGTTGCATTGGACGAAGTTGTGCGTGCAGAGACGCGTGGGACAGGCGTCGATCACGGATGGATGGCACTGGACGAGGTTGTGCGTCGGGCACGCGGCGGCGGCGAAGGTCGGATAGCACTGCACGTTCTGCTGCGTGCAGAGCCGGGTCGGGCAGGCGTCAACGATTGACGGATTGCATTGCAGGACTTGCTGCGTCAGCAACGGTTGAGCGGGACCGGCGTTGCGGGCAGCCGCTTGATCAAGCGGCGGGCAGATAAAGCAGTGCGTGGCCGGCGTCGGCCAAATCGGAAGGGCTTGGGCGCCCTGCGCGGCCGCGCCGAACTGCTGCTGTTCTCCACCGCCTCCGGGCTGACAGGCGATGCTCTGACAGGCAACGCTTTGGCAACCGATCGCGGACGGGCAATTGAATCCGCTATGGACCGGACATTGCGGCGGGGCGGTCAGCGGACCGAAGCACTGCGGAGCGGACAACGTGACGGGACATCCCGGTGCGCCGTGCGTGCAGAACATCGTGCACTCGAATCCCGGCGTGTGACACGGCTGCTGGTGCGTCTGGCAGGGAGCGAACTGCGTGCAGACGGTGGCCGGCGTCGGAGGACAGTGCGGACCGACGTGCGTGCAGAGAATCACCGTGCAGTCGATGCCTGGAGAAGGACACTGGCCGAGGTGCGTGCGCGGACATTGAGGCCCAAGCTGCGTGCAGACCGTGGCAAGGGTCTGCGGAGCGCCGGCTTGCTGGGCGAACGCGGCCCCGCCGCCTCCGCCTTGTGGACAGCCGGCTGCCGGTTGTGTGCAGACGGTCGCCAGCGTGTTGCACTGCGGGCCGGTTTGCGTGCAGACCGTGGCTGCGCTCTGTGCGGCGCCTACGTCAGCGCCTGCGTGTTGCGGACAGCCGGGTCCCAATTGTGTGCAGATCGTCGGTCCGGCCGTGTGCTGGCAAAGAGGACCGAGCTGCGTAATACACAGCTTCGTACACGCTTCGATCGCGGTCGCCGGACAGCCGGGTCCTATCTGCGCACAGATGGTCGGCCCGGAAGTGTGTTGGCAGAACGGACCGAGCTGCGTACACAGTTTCGTGCAGGCTTCGATTGCTGTCCCCGCACAGCCGGGTCCTATCTGCGTACAGATGGTCGGCCCGCCGGTTTGCGGGAACGCGGCGGCGGCAGGCGCCGCGGCGCCGAATGCGGCCACCTGTCCCGCGGCAGGATCGAACTGGACGCAATGCGGCTCGATCCGCGTCGGGCAGTGAACGACAGGCGTGCAAAGGAGCGTAGGCCTGCAATGCGGACCAATGTGTGTCTGGCACAGCTGGAAGGTGACGTTGCAGGCGATGTTCGTCGCGCAGATCTGCGACGCTGCCGCGCCGGCCTGACCCTGTTGGCCGCATCCGATCTGCGTGCAGACGGTTGCGGGTGTGAAGTTCTGCTGCGCCTGCGCGGCGACGTCGACTCCGCAGCCCGGCGATCTGGTCGGTCCGCATGCGGCATCCTGGGTGATGCACGGAATGTCGACCGACACCTGACACTTCGGCGGCTGCGTTGGCCGGCAGGCGCCCCAATGTTTCGTGAAACCGCATCCCGGAAGATCGGTGCAGATCGGGTTCTTGCTCCAGCCGCAGCCGGGCATCGTGGTCGGACAGTCGTTGGTCTGTCCGCAGCCCGGCATCGTGGTCGGACAATCCTTCGTCTGTCCGCAGCCGAGGAGGTGCGTCTCGCAGAGGCCCCAGGTCTTGGTGTAGTTGCAACCGAGGAGCGACGTCACGGGCGCCGCTGCTTCTTTGTTGTCCGCGCCTTCATCTGCCGCACCGGCCCGCAGCACCGCTGGATCGCCGCCTTTGTCCGGCGGATTCACGCCGCCGCAACCCGGCAGGCCGGTCGCGACGATGTTGCAGATGTGCGGGTTGTGGGTGAGGTCGTTGGTGGGACAGTGATAGATGGTGCAGCCGATGTAGCGGGTGGGGTTCGGCCACGGCTGATGCGTACACTTGCCGGTGAATCCGGTCACCTCGAAGCAGTGCGGCGGGGCCGTGATACAGGGCCAGGCGCCGCCGACCTGCGGCTCGTTCGTACACTTTCCGGTGAAGCCGGTCACCTCGCCACAGGGAACCTGCGTCACGCAGTGGAAGCCGGCTTTCTCGATGTCCGCAGGCGAGGCGGCCGCGCCGGCAAAGTCCTGCTGGACCTGCCCCTGCAGAAAGCGCGCGGCGCGGCTGAATGCGGAGCCGCCCTGTTTGACGGCCGCATCGCGCTTGATCCAGACCAGCACCGCTCCCGCCGGCTGTGCGTCGCGAATCGGCTCGGTGTAGAGGATGGCGTCGTCCGGAATGTCGACGTAGCTCGACAGCTCGGCGTCGGTGTAGAGGCGGCGATAGCCATCCTCGCCCGAATCGCCGAACCAGCCGGTCAGCATGCGCGTCTCCGGCGGGTTCTTCGCGTCTCCGACGACGCGTCCGATGAAGTCCGCATTGTTCGATGATTTGTCGGCCATGGCAGTCTCCTTTCGAGTTGTGCCGCGGGACGTCTGCGACGCGGCTCGCACGTTCTTGCCGCGCGCGGCGCGGCCGGTTTCTTTCGTCGTTTTCGGCATCACGATTTCCCTGCCGGCGGAGTGAAGTCGCCGATGTCGAGGTAGTCGGCGCGCACGAGGCACCACCAGTCCGAGGTCAGACCGGCGCGGAGGTAGTCGTACGGAAGCCAGCCGTAACCGCCAACGCCCCATTGCGCTCCCCACGAATTGCGGACGCGCAGCGCGCCGCCGGTGATGGTGGTCCGTCCCGTTGCAGGATCGAAATGGGCGATGGTCTTCGTATCGTCGTAGCCCACGGCCACCAGCGCGTGCAGCGCCGACTGCGAATCGAACGTTCCCGGCATCGGGATCTCGCCATTCACAGCATCGGCGAACGATGCGAAGAGGATCAGTCCGAACATGGCCGGGATGTTCGCGGCCAGCGCGGATTTCACGCGCGCGAGGACGGTGTCGTCATCGACACCGTCATTCAGGCGGAAGTAGTGCGTCGCTTTGTAATTGGCCGCATAGGCGTAGTGAAACGGCTGCGGCTCGACGTCGAGGAGCGCCGGCAGGTACGGCCAGGACGTTTCCGGAGGAACGCCGAACGCGCGCAACGCCTGCATGCCGGTGCGCAGGAACGCGCCCGAGTCGCCGCTGTCGCCGAGCAGGTTGCGCTCGATCTTGTAGAGGAACATGACCGAGGGCGATACCTCGCGGCCGAGCGTCTTCTTCTCGAAAAAGCCGATCAGTGCGGCCGACGTTGCGGCAGTGCAGGAGTTGAGCGTTCCCTGATCGAAGACCGGCGGAAAAAACGGGGTGAGATTGGCGCGCGGCGGCAGGACGGCGGGCGGCTCGGCAATCGCTTCCTGCAATCCGCCGCGAAGGACGGACGTGAGATTCCTGTGCCGAGGCCCGTAGTCTCGCGGGTCCGGCTGATCCGGAATCCATCCTGTTCCCTGGAAGAGCATGCCGATGTCGCCGCGGCGACGCTCGACGCGTCTGCGCGCGAAGCGATCTCCTTCTGAACGGTGATCCTGGATTTGGTGCTCGAAAAACTTAGTGCCGTCAGGAATCAGACGCCAGTGACATTTCTTTCCGGTATTCGGTCGGCGACATACCGGTAGAGCGGCGGAAGGCGCGATAGAAACTGCGGGCGGTCCCGAAGCCGGCGTCGAGCGCGATATCGGCCGTGGCGCGCGCAGTTGTCCGGAGCAACTCCGACGCGTGCTGGAGCTGGCGCACGCGAAAGTAGTCCTTCACGCCGGAGCCGACCGAGGCCCGGAACTCGCGGGCGAGCTGCACGGGCGTCCGCCCGGTTTGCGCAGCAAACTCACATGCACGGACCGAGGTGACCCGCGCCCGGCAGTCGGCGATGTAGCGCTCCGCTTCCCGCAGCCAGAAGGTCCTGCTCACGCGACGTCGCCTCCAGTATGGAGGGACATCCGAAAGCCTTTTCCCTACCGCCCATCAGCGCCGCAATGCCATCCAGTTGGAGACGAAGGTCCACGGCGAGCCGATGATGTCGTCCACGGGCTGATCGACGACGAAGCGTTGGCCGTCGCGCGTGACGTCGTATGACGATCCGCGAAGGTGGAAGAGCGGCATCGGCGTGGCGGCGTCCGTAGTCATGTCGATGCTCGTCAGCTGTCCGCCGGGCGCGATGTAGAAAAGCTCCTTCCCATCGCCGCGCCAGGCCGGCAGCGAACCGCCCGCGGTGGAAATCTGGCGACGGCCGGCATGCGTCGGAAAATGCTCGACATACACCTCATCGCGGCCCGACTCATCGCTGACGTATGCAACGAGCGAATCGTCCGGAGAGAATGCCGCGGAGTATTCATTGAAGCGCGTGGAGAGATACGGCGTCTTCTGATGCGTGCTCGCGGAGAGCATCACGACGTCGGCGTCGGTCTTGCCGTAGTGGTCGGCGAGAATGGTTGCTCCGTCATGCGACCACGAGGAGGGCTCGATGTCCTCTTCGGTCGTGGTGATCTTTTGGACGTTCGCCGGCGCGGAGGTGTCGGTGACATACATCTCGCCGAGGCCCGTGCGCATGGAGGCAAACGCGACCTTCCTGCCGTCCGGCGACCATACCGGCCGCAGATCCCCCGCGGGATCGAACGTAAATCGGGTGGTGACGCCGCGCGCGGAATCGAAAATCCAGAGATCATCGGAACGGCCGTCCGCATCATCCTGCTCGGCGATGATGCGCTGCTGGTCGGGCGAGATGCGGAAGATGAAACCGATCCGCCGCGGCTCGCCGATCGTCCCGAGCTGTTTGCCGGAGCGGTCGACCCACGTCAGTTGTGCGTCGGGGCTGCCCGAGCGGTAAATGAGCCGGCCGTTCTGCGAGGCGCTGAATTCGAAGCGGTGATTCGTGTCGCTCGGCACGACATCCTCGGCGACGACGCGCGGCTCGCCCGAGACGGCCAGCGTTTTCGGATCGAACGCGATCGCCATCAACGCGCCGCCGCGAACGAAGAGCAACTGTCCGTCGACATACATGACGTTCGAGACGGCCTGCAGCAGGTCGCGGCTGCTCCCGTCACGCAGCGATCCCACCTTCACGTGATGATCCTCGGTGCGCGAGGCGTCGCCGAGAAAGACGAAGTGATCGCCGTCGGGAAGGAAGGACGGCCAGCGATGCGCCTCCTCCTGCGGCAGTACGTGCGTGACCGGACGCGGTATCCCGCCATTCGCATCGACGCGCTCGACCGGACCGAGGCCGTCTCTATTCAGAATGATGACGCCGTCCCGGCTCCACGACGCACCGAACGCAAGCGGCGCATCACAGATGATTCGCGGCGGCCCGCCATCGATCGAAATCCGCTTGAGCTTCCCTTCCGCGAAAAAACCGACGGACTTGCCATCGGGTGACCAGAATGGCTCGGCTGCCCGCTGCGTACCGGGCAGGAGCCGCGGCTCGGCGCGATCGATCGTTCGCAGCCATAGCGACCGTGCTGCGGAGCCGGAGGCGTTCGAGGAAGCCGGGTCACCGACGAACGCGATCATGCTGCCGTCGGGCGACAGCGCCGCGTGCGTATAGATGCTGAACGCGCGGCGCGGCATCGCCAGCGATAACACCATCGGCGTGTCGGCGGACGGTTTGCGCATCAGCATCGCCGCCGCCACTGCCAGCGCGATGATCGCCGCGATGCCGATCACAGCGAACGTCGCGCGACGGCGTTGCTTCCGTTTCACGCCGGTCATCGCGCTCTGTTCGACGGTGCTGATTCCCCCGATCCACTCCAGTTCCGAGGCGACGTCAGACGCGCTCTGCCAGCGCTGATCGGGATCCTTGGCGAGGCACTTGGCGATGACATGCTCGAACGCGGCGGGCGTGAGCGGCTGCAGATCGCGAATCGGTTTCGGCTCTCCTCCGACGATCGCGGCGATGAGGCTTGTCTTTGTTTTGCCATCGAATGCGCGGCGTCCCGTGGCCATCTCGTAGAGCACCGCGCCGAGCGCGAAGATGTCGGTGCGCGCGTCGGCTTCGACACCTTCGAGCTGCTCCGGCGCCATGTACTGGAAGGTGCCGAGGATGGTGCCTTCCTGCGTGAGCGACTTCTGCTGCGTGGCGCCGTCGGGCGAGATTTCGATCGAGCCGCCTTTTGCCAGTCCGAAGTCGAGCAGCTTCGCGCCCGACTTCGTGATCATGACGTTTCCCGGCTTCAGATCGCGATGCACGACGCCTGCGCGATGTGCGCGATCGAGCGCGGCGGCAATCTCACGACCGTAGCGCAACACGTCCCGCATCGGCATCGGACCACGCGCGAGGCGGCCGGCCAGCGTGTCGCCCTCGAGCAACTCCATGACGAGGTACTCGACGCCACCTTCGTTGCCGACGTCGTAAAGCGTGCAGATGTTCGGATGCGTTAGCTGCGAAATCGTCTTCGCCTCGCGCTCGAAACGGATCTTCAGTTGCGCGTTGTCGGCAAACGCCGCCGGCAGGATCTTGATGGCCACGCTGCGATCGAGCCGCGTGTCGCGCGCCTTGTACACCTCCCCCATCCCGCCCGCCCCAATCGGCGCGACGATTTCATAGGGACCGAGGCGACTGCCGGCCGTCACTTGCATAGGTGTCGAGGCGGGATGATCGCACAGCGGCGGCGGGCACGGCCCGCAGCGTTGGGTGCCAAAGGCTCAGCCGCGGGTTAGGCGAATCAATCACTTGAGAGGTGTCCTCACCGATCTCGATTCGAGCGATGTCGTGATCGCTCGCTCGACCCATTCGGTCGTGGTGACGCCGGCCGCCTCAGCGACGGCGTCGAGACGGAAGAGCAGGTTTATCGGCAATCGCCATGTGACCGCGATGCGCGGGGATGTGCGAACTGGCCTTCCGGCTTTCTTTTGCACGGGTCGGAATCTCCTTCGACGGTGCGACCATACCCTGACGGATGCCGAGACGAAGCCAGATGTCCTTCAGCACGAGGAACAGCGGATCGGTGAGAACTTCCTGACGGTCGTGTACAGCTTTGAATATCGGAGAGCCGAAAGAAAAGGCGAAGTTCTCGAACTCCAGCCAGTCAACGTTGGCGTGAAACTGCTCGATCGCCAAGCGATAGAAGCGCTGCCGGTCAGCATCGAGGCCAGTGAGATCGATTCGAAGGCCAGAATCGGGGTTGTGATAGCGCATGGGCGTCTCCGTGATCTAGATGAGCTTGAAGTGAACTCTTACGGTTTCGAAATACATCGCTTCCTGGCCAAATACATTGCGTGCCTCACGTACGAAAGTCTGCAAGCGTTCGACTTCGGATTCGTCGGTGGTCACGATCTTCACGCACCGATGGCGCTCCGGGTTGCCTCTCCAGGTGCCGCGCGTCGCCAGTTCGTGGTACGCACCGAACGTCAGGATGCTGTCGAGCCACCAATCCCAGGCGCCTGCCGAGAACGGTTCTCCATCGTCCTGGAGAAGAGGAAAAAGCATCGTAACCTTGCTCGCGTTGGTTCGAACATCGTCCGCCCGTCGAATCAATGTCGGCCCGACGTTCTATTTTGTCAATACAAAATAGACTAATGAGGCGCCCCGCTGGTGCTGACGTCGAAGCGCACCTTTGTCGCTCCTAACGTGTGCAGCAATCCCGCAATGCGCGCTTCGGCGTTCGTCTGCGCGAGAGGAAGGATTCCTTTGCGGAGGGCTTCGTTGCGGATGTTCTGCTCCGCGTACTGGCGGGCGCGGCCTTCCATGCCGACGTCGGCGCGGCGGAAGACGCCCGTGCGGCGGTCGATGACGTGCGTGGCGCGGTTGTCGATGCGTGAGAGAAGAACTTGCGGCGGCGGAAGATGGACAACCACCGTGCCGTCGGGTTGGCGGTAGACATCCTCCGTTTTCAATAGCGAGAGATCGACGCCGGCGATGACGTCGCCGGCGGAGTAGAGCGTCAGCTCGTCGCCGGCCAGCGCGTTCGGGATCAGGTCGTACGTTTGCCGGATGGTACTGACGCTGACGACGCGCATCGACGCGGTTTCGAGACGGTTCAGATCGCGGATGCGCGTGACGAGCGATCCGAGGTCGACGGTTTCTTCGTTGCGCGTGACGGCGCGGACGGCCGCCTGCTCGATGCGATGCGCGATGAACCACGCCGCGGCTGCGATGAACATCAGCACGATGGCTAGTCCGCCGAGAAGGAGTGCGAGCGCGGGGATTCTGCGCGGCGGTTTTTTGGCAGCCGGCGCGTCGTCAACTGCGGGCGGGACGCCCGTGCTCCCTGGGTCTGTCATGGACTTAACAATATCTATCGCTTTTGGAATTTTCTGCTATCCTGCCGCTCTCCCGGTAGGATTCAAGGAAGCCTTCAAGCGGTCCGCAGCCTGACGCTTTTAGCCTGAGGCCTGCTCTCCACCCCTCGCGAGTTTGCTCGCAATCCCTCGCAGTCCGCTGTCTCTTTTGAGACACCCTGCGTTAATTCATGCGCCAATATCCCTTCGTAAGCGCCACTGTTTTTCGATGTGTCCGACGAAGCTGGACCTGCCGGTTTCGAGCCACTCCGTCAGAAGATCGACGCTGATCTCGTCGAGCGAGTCGATGATGGAGAGGCTGGCCGCCTGGGCGACGCGCTCGATCGGCTTCTCCAGCAGCGCCACCACTTTCGCCGATCGCGTCAGACGCCACGCCAGCTCCTCGTCATGATTCATCGACAGGATGCGCGTCGCGGTGAGCGTGAGCAGCACAGCCGCGTTCCAGTTTGTCCGCCGATCCCAACGCGGCGGAACGACGAAATCCGCGGCGCCGATCTCCGCCGCCAGCGCGGCAATATGACGTTCCGTCGACAGACGGATTGGCCCGAGATCGGCGTGGAAAAGCATCTCGTAGGTATCTTCGCTGCCGTCGCCGGTGAGCGTGCGCGCCAGCGCGTTGCGGGCGGTGGCGTCCAGCTCGATCGGGACGCCGGCGAAAAATGACGCGCCATATTTTTTCGCGAGATCTGCAAGCTGCGACAGCGCGGTCAAATCGGTCGTAACCGGGAAAATGATCGGAACGACCACTCCCCATTTCAGGCCGCGCTCTTTCGCATTGGCGAAAAGCGCTTCGACGCGATCGAACTCCAGCGGCCACGTTGCGATTGCAATCACCGCATCCTCGGCGACCATCTTCGGGATGGCGCCGCGCGTGGAGACGAGCTGCATCGCGGCGACGTGCTGCTCGCTCACGAACTGCAGCGCTTCCTCCCCGCGGCCGAAGATGACTTCCGCGAACTCCGCGGCATCGATCAGCACCGGCGCATGCAGCGGATGACGCGTCGTACTCCGTTCCAGATCGTCGCGCACGTTCTCGCAGACGGAAACCTCGAAGCGCTCGGCGCACGAAGCGCGCAGGTCGATGTAGTCGACGGCGATCGGTGCGGCGCGGCGCGGACTGTACGGCGCAATCGTCGTCGCAGCCCAGTACGGCGCCTCGGGCACCTGCGCCCGCGTGAGCCGCAGATGCGGCGTTTTCTTGTAAACGATCACGCCGCGACAGTGTATGCGCGTCTCACCGCGCGAGATACGGTGCCACCAGCGAGCGAACGTACTTGGCGATCATGTCCAGCTCGAGGTTGACGCGTGCGCCAACTTTCGCGCCACCGAGGTTGGTGCGGCGAAGAGTTTCAGGGATGAGCGCGGCGCCGAAGCTGTCGCCATCGGGCTCGACAACAGTCAGGGAAATCCCGTCAACAGCAATCGATCCCTTGTCCACGACGAGATCCGCATACTCGTCCGGCACACTCCACCGATACACCGCAAACTCTCCCTCGGCTTTCATCGAGACCAGTTCACCGACGCAATCGACGTGTCCCTGCACGAGATGCCCACCAAGCCGATCGCCGAGCGACATCGCGCGCTCGATATTGACCTTCGCACCGTTCGTCAGCGATCCGAGAGTCGTCCGCGCAAGCGTTTCGTTCGACACATCCGCGACTAGCACACCGTCCTCCGGCAGCACGGTAAGGCAAACGCCATTCACCGCCACGCTCTCCCCGCGGACGAACGGCGATTCATCGCTCGTACGCAGCCGCAGCCGCGCGCCCGACTCGTAAGTGTCAAGCGCGTCGATGATACCGGTGTGGTTGATGATGCCGGTGAACATGGGTTGGTTCTCACCGCCGTGTTACGGCTCGGGCACTCCGAGTTCGCGGCAGATCTTTCGGGCAAGTGAGTTCGGAGTTTCGATGTGTCTTGGAACAGCCTGAATCCTGCCGTTCTGCGAAATGCACCAGAGCTCAGGCTCCTTCCCCTGGCGCTTTAGAAAACAGCCATTTCGCCGAAGGTGCCGCAGTAGTTCTCTCTGCTTCACTGAACCACGACGGTGTCGCGGATTGCACCTTCTGGCACGCCACGCAATCCATCCTCGCGGCGATCTTCGAGAATCAGCGCGATGGCTTCGGCCAGATTTTCGCGGGCATCATCCGGAGAACGGCCCTGTCCATTCGCGCCTGGAATCTCAGGTGAGTAAGCGACAAACCATTCGCCGTCCTGCTCGATGATGGATGTGAATTCGTTATGCATGGCCTGATTCTACCGCAGCGATTTGCGACGTAGTTGCCGGCTCTAAGGTCGATTGAGAGCGGAGTCAGCCCTTGCGAATGGCTACCCTCGCGTCTTCCGAATCATCGCGGCCAGCTGAGTGGCGAGGATACTTCGAAGATGCTCAATGGTGCGATAGTACTGGACGCGCATTGGCGCGATGTCGAAATGAAGCGTCGTTCCTTCCAGCGCGATCAGCAGGACATCGAGCGCTTCATTTCCGACACCGTGTGCATAGCCCAACTCGTAATAGACGTTCGGGCGCTCGCGAGTCAGATCGCAGATCAGAAACTCAGCGTCCTCAATGAGCTCTGTTATCTCGCTCAGGATGATGCCGGAGCCGGCGTTCTCATCGGCGCGTTGAGCGCGAAGAGCGAGCTTTGTACACTCGTCCCGGATGGCTGAATAGACATCATCCATGTCGGCCCCGGAGAGCGGCATGATGACGAAAACCAAGCCCTCCTCGAACTCACCCTGATCGTCTGGATCGTAGTCGGGACGGCGAAACGCTTGATCGCTAAATGTCGACTTTCTCGTCACAAGGACTCCTACGGTCCGTCAGTACCCGTCCTGGACCCAGCTATGGATAGGCCGCGATCATCACGTCGCCACCAACCATCTCAATTCGATCAAAATGAAAACGGTACCCCCCTGTCAACTTCGCAACGCCCTCCGCTCCGAAGATCGACGGAGCATCGGCGCCACCGACAACCATCGGCGCGATGAACACGATCATCTTTTGCCACAACCTGCGGCGGATGAATGAGGAGAGCACGTTCGATCCCCCTTCGATGATCATCGATTGGATGCCGCGCGAGTAGAGATCGGCGAGGAGCGTGTTGAGGTCGACGTCCTCGGTGATGTGAATCGTGTTGCCTCCGTCGGTGAGAACTGTGGCGTTCGCGGGCACGACGCGGCGGCGGTCGAGGATGATGCGCGTCCACGGCGTTGATGCGAGGCCGAGGCGGCGGGTGAGCATCGGGTTGTCATCGCGGATCGTGCCTCCGCCGGTGAGGATGGCGTCGTATTGCTCGCGGAGATCGAGGCTTTTCTGGCGCGACGCTTCCGAGCTGATCCAGTGACTTTCGCGGGTGACGGTGGCTAGTTTGCCGTCGAGAGTCATGCCGGCTTTCAGCAGGACGAATGGGCGGCGGTGCGTGACCGCGTGGATGAAGACTTCGTTGAGTTTGCGCGCTTCGGATTCGAGGACGCCGGTTACGACTTCGATGCCGGCTTCGCGGAGTCTCTCGATTCCGCCGGCGGCGACTTCGTGTGGATCGCGCATTGCGATCGCGACGCGCGTGATCCCGGCGGCGATGATGGCGTCGACGCAGGGAGGCGTGCGGCCGTGGTGAACGCATGGCTCGAGCGTCACGATCATCGTCGCGCCGCGGGCGTCGATGCCGCGCAGTGCTTCGATTTCGGCGTGCGGTTCGCCGGCGCGCTTGTGCCACCCTTCGGCGATCACGTTTCCGTCGCGCACAATCACGCAGCCGACCATCGGATTCGGGCTGACGGAGTAGCGGCCGCGCGCGGCGAGGTCGAGGGCGCGGCGCATGAGGTCTTCCACGCCGGCGATTGTCCAACAAAAAAGCCGGCGATTGCTCGCCGGCTTTTTTTGTCGGTGCGGTTGAACTTACGGTACGTGGATGAAGCGGAAGCCGGAGAGGGCCGCGCCGCCGCGTCCCGAGGACGTGACGTAGATGCGGGCGATCTGTCCGGGTTTGAGGCGATCGATCGCAGCGCGGAACTGCGCGAGATTCGAAACCTTCGTGCCCTGGACTTCGCTGATGACGTCGCCCTCGTTGAGAACGTCGCCGGCCGCTGAGACTTCTTTGACGCCGGTCACCACGACTCCTGTGACATTGTCAGCGATGCCGTAACTCTGGCGTGTCTGCGGCGTCAGCTCCTGCACCGACATTCCCAGCTTGTTGCGCGCCGGTGCAACCTCTTCGGGCTGCTTGTCGGGGTCCACTTTGTCGGCTTCGAGCGTGCGCTCGATCGTTGATGCGGTGAGCGTCTGGTGCTTACCGCCGCGGATGACGGTGAGGTTGATCTTGCTGCCGACGGGAAGGTACGAGATGTAGTCGATGAGCGCGCGGTTGCTTGTGATCGGATGACCGTCAGCCTCGATGATGATGTCGCCCGGCTGGATGCCGGCCTTGGCGGCCGGCTTGTCCGGCTCGACCGTCTGGACGAGCGCACCGCGGGTATCGGCAGGCAGCTCGAATCCGGCGCGGATGTCTTCGCTGACATCGGCGATGCTCATGCCGAGGTAACCGCGCGTGACCTTGCCCTGCTTGAGCTGCGGCAGGAGGCGCTTGGCGGTGTTGATCGGCGTCGCGAAGCCGAGGCCCTGCGCGCCACCGCCGCGGATGGCCGTGTTGATGCCGACCACCTCGCCATTGATGTTCATGAGCGGACCGCCGGAGTTGCCGAAGTTGATGGCGGCGTCGGTCTGGATGAAGTTTTCGAAGGAACGGGTCTGATCGCCGAGGCCGAGCGTGCGGCCCTTGGCGGAGATGACGCCGACGGTCAGGGTGTTTTCAAACTGGAAAGGATTGCCGACGGCGATGGCCCAGTCACCCTTGCGGATGCGGTCCGAGTCGCCGAGCGGAACGCTCGGCAGAGACTGGCCGGCGTCGATCTTGAGCAGAGCGATGTCGGTGGCCGGATCGCGTCCGATGATCTTCGCTTCGCTCGTGTGTCCGCCCGTGCCGTTCTCGTCCGCGCCCCAGTGCACCTGCACCTTGCTGGCGCCGTCGATGACGTGGTTGTTGGTGACGATGTAGCCGTCGGGCGAAATGATGAAGCCCGATCCGCCGGCGACCTGCTTGTGCTCGTCATCTTCCTCAGGCGTGCGGTTGCCATGCGGGCTTCGCTGGCCGTTTCCCTGGCCAGGATTCGGGAAGAAGAATTCGAACGGATCGCCGCCGAACGGGCTCTGTTTGCGGAGATCGCTGCTCTTGATGACTTCGGTCGACGTGATCGAGACGACCGCGGGCATGACCCGGGCGGCGACGTCGGCGAAGGACGGGATGGTGACCGCGGCCACGGGCGTGCCGGACGACGTGGTTTGGATGGCTGACGACTGCGCGTGCGAAGGACGCATCAGGCCGAGGTCGGCGCTGATGACGACTCCGAACGTGACCGAGGCGATGATGATCGCGATCGTCGACAGAATGCGTTTGGTGGTTGGATTCATGTCTGTTGAAGCTCCTTTGAAACGTTGAATGAATTGGAAGGCGGGCCATTTTGCCCCGCTGCGTTAGACGTGCCAGCGGGTGCGGCCTGGCGCCGCATGTGTCTGAGACGAACGAGGCCACGAAATGTTTCGTGGTCAGATGTTACGCGGTACGAACAACACACGACGCCGTTGAAGCGTTCCTTCCGGCATCAAAAAGTGCTCCGTCTGGGAGGTTCGCGGATAACTGTAACCGGTTGGGTTCGACCGATCGCAACGCCTCGTTCCAGGTGTCGCGCGCTGCGGAGCCAATCGAGCATCTCTTTGCGGGCGACGAAAGCCCCGGCCCTTCGACTGTGACAGACTGTCGCAGGAGGTTCTCATGCGCTTACCGAAATTCGCGGCGATCGTAGTACTCACGCTTCTGCTAGTCCCGGCCGTCCGCGCGGAGGTTAACTTGGTGACGTACGGCGGCGATCCGACCGGCGCGACCGATTCCGGTCCTGCGCTGCAGTCGGCTCTCAACGCCCTCGGCACGACGAACGGCACCGTCCTTTTCATTCCGAAGGGAACGTACAAAATCGCAACGGGAGCCACGCGGAACTTCTCAAATAGCCCCTCGTCGATCATTCTTCGCGGCGAAGGGTCGGCCTCGATGCTGCGAATCACCGTCGGCGGCTCGACCCGTGCCATCCAACTGCAGAACCTCGACAGCGTTCTGATCGAGAACGTGACCTTCGTCGGCTCGACGACGAACGGCTCGGCCGTCGACGCGCTCTACACGATCGATCTCGACTATTGTCAGCAGGCAACGATCCGGCGATGTGACTTCTATGGCGTGACGACGGTCCGCAGCGGCAGCGGCGCTCCGGCCGGCGCGGTCGTCTACGCGAACCACAGCGACCTGCGGATTGAGAACTCGTCCTTCCACTCCTGCGCCGGCTCGTACACGATCGGCACGACCCCGTTCGACGGCACACCCGTCGTCGACATCGACGACTGGGTTGGGCTCACGGTGTCGGATACCGACTTCATCGACTGGGGAACGCTGAACGGGGTTGGATACACGGGCGCCACTTGGCCGGGATCGTCGGCATGGGTGCGGCTCCGGAGTCCGGCCTCCCGTTCCGCGAACGCCGTACTGGGACAAGGACACGTAGTCTTTCGCCGGGTGCGCATGGACGAAGGTGCGTACTACGGTATCGCCATCAAGAGCGGCACAAGCGAGAAGCCGGCTTCCGTTCAGATCACCGGGCTCATGCTCAATGGATTCAACAATGCCGTGACCGATCAAGGCACAGGCGTCTACGTCGACGCCGCGGACAACATCCGTATCGAAAAGTCGTGGTTCGGCTGGTCGCAATATGCGGACAAGTTTGCGATCGACCTCAACAACGTTCCCAATGCAGTGATCGACGGAGTCGTCTGCGATTCAGCAAAGAGGATGCGAAAGATCCGCGCGGCGGGCACAACGAATCTGACTGTGCGCGACTCCAGCTATGCATCGATCTCCTCCGCGAACGCGCTGAGTGTCGGCCAGAACGAGCAGATGGCGATGGCCGTGCCGATACGCTCCCTGGCCGGTTCGACGACGATTGCGAGCGACGCAGCCGATCAAGTCATCCTGGTCACAGCGGCGGGAACGATCACGATCCCGCCGGCGGCGGGCTTGAACGGGCGATCGTTCACGATCAAGAATGAGAGCACGGGCTCGGTCGCGGTCACGTCATCCAGCGGAACGATCGACGGCGTCACAACGAAGACGATCACGACCACTCACGGCACGATCACCGTCGTCTCGAATGGGACGGCGTGGTACATCGTCATGCAACTCGGGACCGTTATCTAAGAGGTGATTCACGGTCGAGCGCTGTCGCGATGATCACACCCGACACGAGCACGACGATAATATTCAGCGACCTGTTCCAGAAACTCCCGTTCTGAACAGCTCGGCCGCTTGTGCACGGTACGACCTACATCAGGAACTCCGTTTTGGGATGCGGAAAGAAGCCGGCTCGAGAATCGGGGACGGCGCGCCGTTCCGGACGACATCCAGCATGGCCTGGCCGAGGATTTCCGTGGTGGTGATGTAGTTCGGAAACAGGCGCAGCAGCAGCGGGAGCAGCGGCCGTGTGATGGCGTAAGCGACGCGATACAGCTTCGTCCGCGAGGTCTCGCCGTGCATCGGCTGAATGCCTGCCGGCCGAAACATGTATGCGGCCTTGAACGGCAGCCGCAACAGCGCGTTCTCGGTCGCACCTTTGACACGCGCCCACATGATCCTCCCCTGCTCGGTGCTGTCGGTGCCGCTGCCGGAGACATAAACAAATGTCATCTGCGGATTGAGCCGGGCCAGTGTGCTGGCCGCGGCCATGGTGAGGTCGTAGGTGACGCGGCGATATTCGTCTTCGGTCTTGCCCGCTGCGGATGTGCCGAGGCAGAAAAAGCAGGCGTCGTAGCCGGTGAGCTCAACCTCGATATCGGAGTAGTCGTAGAGATCGGCCCGAGCTATCTCGCGCAGTTTCGGATGTTGCTGTCCTGTGACGGTCCGCCCGATTGAGAGCACACGACGCACGTCTGGCGCGAGGAGGCATTCGCGAAGGACACCTTGTCCGACCATTCCGCTCGCTCCGAAGAGGATCACATCCACGCCGTCGAGCATACTCGACGGCGCTACAATCCCGCTTCCTCGGCAACGCTCATCGACAGGAGAATCGCATGCCCGTCACACGCAACATCAAACCGGAAAAAGGGGACGTCCTGCTGCTCGTCGGCACGATGAAAGGCGCGTTCATCCTTCGCGCGAGTGAGTCGCGCAAGAAGTGGGAGATCGGCGGGCCGTACTTTCCCGGCAGCGCGGTTTACGGCATGGCCTACGACGGCCGCTTCGGACGCCAACGCATCTGGGCCGGCCCGGCCAGTATGCATTGGGGCGCACTGCTGCGGTCGAGCGACGATTTCGGCGAGACGTGGACGGATCCCCAAATCGCGAACGTGAGGTTCCCCGAGGGTGCGGAAGCGGCGTTGAAGAATATCTGGCAGATCGTTCCCGGCCGCGATTCGGAGGCGGACACGCTCTACTGCGGCGTCGAGCCGGCGGCGTTGTTCAAGTCCACCGACGCAGGCGATTCGTGGAACCTGGTGGAAGGACTCTGGAATCATCCACAGCGGCCGAAGTGGCAGCCGGGCGGCGGCGGGCTCTGTCTGCACACGATCCTGCTCGATCCAAGCGACGCGTCGCGCATCCGCGTGGCGATTTCGACCGCCGGAATGTACGTGACGGAAGACGCCGGCGAGTCATGGCGTCCGTCGAACAAAGGCGTTCGCGCCGACTTCCTCCCCGATAAGCACCCGGAGTTCGGCCAGTGCGTTCACAAGGTGGCGCAGTCGAAAACGCGTCCGGAGCGGATGTACCTGCAGAACCACTGGGGCCTGTACCGCACGGACGATCGCGGCGAGACGTGGACGGACATCGCGAACGGCGTCCCGTCCGATTTCGGTTTTGCCGTCGGCATCCATCCGACGAACCCTGACACGGCCTGGATCGTGCCGCTGGAGTCAGACGGCTTCCGCTGCACGCCCGAAGGAAAGCTGCGCGTCTACAAAACCGAGAACGCGGGCAAGAAGTGGAAGCCGATGACGAAAGGGCTGCCGCAGGACGGCGCCTACGAGACGATCCTTCGCGATGCGATGGCCGTCGATGCGCTCAATCCGGCCGGCGTCTACTTCGGCACCCGCAACGGAAAACTCTTCGGATCGAACGACGAAGGAAGGCGTTGGTCGGAACTGGCGGATGGCCTTCCCGCCGTCGTGTCGGTGAAAGCAGCGTACATCTCCTGATGTCCTATCTCTTCGTGATCCCAGGTCCGCTGCGCGACCTCGCCGGAGGCCGCAGCGAAGTGCGTCTCGACGGCCACGCCGATTCCATCCGCGACGCCCTCTCCCTCCTCGGCGACCACTACCCGAAAGTCCGCGACCGCATCGTGACGGAGCTCGGCGAAGTCCGCCCCCACATCAACATCTTCATCGACGGCGACAGCTTCCGCGATACGGGAGGGCTATCAGCGCCGATCCGGAACGGAGCGGAGATTCTGATTTTGCCCGCGGTTAGCGGGGGGTAGTTTGACGCAGCGCGACAAAACGCTGGAGGACGTTCTGCGTGGTAGGGCGGACGCGAATATCCGTTTCGACGAGCTTCGAGCTCTTCTCATCTCGCTAGGCTTCGGCGAGCGTGTACGCGGCAGTCATCACGTGTTTTCAAAAGAAGGCATCGACGACCAGATCAATCTTCAGCGCGACGGCTCAAAAGCAAAGCCTTATCAGGTGAAGCACGTACGCTCGGTGCTCATCAAGTACCATTTGGCGAAGACGGAACATGGATAACAAATACGAGATCATCATCTTCTGGAGCGATGAAGACAAGGCATTCGTGGCAGACGTTCCCGAACTTCCTGGCTGCATGGCGCACGGGAGCACGCACGCCGAAGCGTTGCAAAACGCCGAAGAGGCGGTTGCGTTGTGGCTCGATGCGGCGAGAGAAATGGGGCGGACGGCGCCCGAACCGAAGGGGCGCCGGCTAGTTTTCGCTTAGGCGCCGCTCGACTTCCGACTGATCCGCTGTCTCGAGGAAGAGTTCCACCGCTTCGCGAAGATTCGCTGAAGCCTCACCGATCAAATCGCCCTGACTGGCGACATCGAGTTCCGGACAGGCTGCAACGTATCCGTCGCCCTCGGCGCAAATTGTCGTCGTGAAATTCATGGGGACAATCATCCTAGGCCCCATCCTCGACATTCTTCAGATGGAACGACAGCGACTCGAGGTTGATGCGGAGATCGACGGACTTCACCTTCACTCCCGGTCGGGAGCGAAGCTGGGTGGGGGCGAAATTGAGGACGGCGTTTAGGCCGGCGTCGGCGAAGGCGTCGTAGACCGTTTGGGCGGCTTCGGCGTTGACGGCGACGATGCCGATGTCGACCTGGTGGTCGCGGATGATCGACGGGAGCTCATCCCACGGGAGGACTTCGATGCCGCTGCGGGAGCGGCGTCCGATCTTGCCGGGATCGTTGTCGACCAGTCCCGCGATTTCGAAGCCGTGGTCGTTGAAACCGGCGTAGTCGGCTAACGCCATGCCGAGGTTGCCGGCGCCGGCGATGAGGACGCGGCGAGTGCGGTCGAGGCCGAGCTCGCGCACGAGGTGATCGCGAAGGCGCGTCACGTTGTAGCCGACGCCGCGCGTGCCGAACTCGCCGAAGCAGGCCAGGTCTTTGCGGATCTGCGCGGAGTTGAGGTGGAAGCGCTCGGCCAGCTCGGCCGAGGAGACGGTGCTCTGGCCGACGGACTCCAGAAACGTCAGACAGCGGAGGTAGACCGACAACCGGCCGGTCGTGAGCTCCGAGATCGTTTCGCGGTCCCCTGTTGGCGAGTTGTTCGGCCGGTCGTTCGACATAGTCGCGGACTACGGCAGGAGCGCCCGGGCAGCGGCTCCTGCCGCGTTGAAAAGTGGCGTCGGGAAAAGACCGATGGCGAAGATGCCGATCAGCGAGATCAGCAAGGCGCCCGTGCCGAAGACATCGGGATCGATCGCGTGCGACGTCGCATCGGCTTCCTTCATGTACAGAAAATAGACGACGCGCAGGTAGTAGTAGACCGAGACGATGCTGGTGAGGATGCCGATGAATGCGATGGTCATGTGGCCGCTGTCGACGGCGGTCTTGAAGATGTAGAACTTGGCGATGAAGCCGGCGGTGGGCGGGAGGCCGGAGAGCGAGAACATGCAGATCGTCAGCGCCAGGCCGTAGAACGGACGGCGGAAGCCGAGGCCGGCGATGTCGTCGAGGGTCTGCGGATCGTTCTGATTTTTCGCGAGCATCGAGATCACGCCGAACGCGCCGATGTTCATGAGCGCGTAGGTGATGACGTAGATGCTGATCGCGGCAACGGATTCATCGCGCAGCGAGAGCAGGGCGATGAGCATGTAGCCGACGTGGGCGATGCCGGAGTACGCGAGCATCCGTTTGAGATCGCGCTGGGCGATGGCGACGGCGTTGCCGATGATCATGGAGAGGATCGACAGCGCGGCCACCATCTTCATCCACGAGGCCTGCTGGATGACCGGCGTCATCGACGAGAAGATGCGCACGAGGGCGATGAGCGTGGCTGCTTTCGGCGCGGTGGAGAGCCAGCCGGCGATCGGCGACGGGGCGCCTTGATAGACGTCGGGCGCCCAGCCGTGGAACGGAGCCACCGCGAGTTTGAAGCCGAGGCCGGACATCAAGAGGACGAAGGCGATGGTGAGGAGCGGATTGCTTGCGTCCGCCGTCGCGAAGTAGCGCGAGAAGACGGCTAGATTCGTCGAGCCGGTGGCGCCGTAGAAAAGAGCGGTGCCGTAGAGGACGAAGCCGGTGGCGAACGCGCCCATCAGAAAGTATTTGAGGCTCGCTTCGTTCGAGACGGCGATGCGGCGGTGGAAGCCGACCAGGATGAAGATGCAGATCGAGAGCAACTCCAGGCCGAGGACGATGACGAGAAGATCGAGGCCCTTGGCCATCATCATCATGCCGACCGTACCCCACATCAGCAGCGCGTAGAACTCGCCGCGCTCGAAGCCTTCGCGCGCCAGGTAAGCTTTGGCGAAGAGCGTGGCCAGGATCGCGGCCAGCAGGAAGGTGCAGTCGAAGATCACGGTGATGGCGCTGATCTGGTAGGTGCCACCGAAGAAGTTGCCGCCGACGACGAACAGCTCGCCCCAGCATGCGGCGACAAAAACGATAACGGCCAGCGGCGCCGTAGCTCCTCGGAGTTTCGGCGCGAAGGCGTCGAAGAGGATCAGCAGAATGCCGCCGAGGGAGAGGATCAGCTCGGGGAGGATGGCATTGATCCAACCGTTTTCGAGCAGCGGGGTGAGATTCAACGAACACCTCCGGCTGAAGCAGGGACGAGGGACGAGGGATCAGGGACGGAGGTGGCAACGACTAGCGTCGAAGGTGACGGACTCTTTGCTCCGAGGGTGCGCGCGGTAGGAAGATTACGAGCAACCACCCGTCCCTCGTCCCTCGTCCCTCGTCCCTGCTTCTCCACGATTTGCAGGAGTTGCTTAACGCTCGGCGTCATCTTGCGGAGGAAGGTGTTGGGCCGGACGCCGATCCAGACCATGAGGATGACCAGCGGCACGAGGGCGGCGATCTCGTTCCAGGCGATCTCGGGGACGTTGCGGTTTTCGTCATTCGTGATCGGGCCGAAGAAGACGCGCTGGATGAGCCAGAGCAGGTAGATGGCGGCGAGGATGACGCCGGTCGCGGCGACGATGGTCCAGCGCGGCGAGGTCTGGAAGGATCCGGCCAGAATCAGGAACTCTCCGATGAATCCGTTGAGGCCCGGTAGTCCGACGGACGACAACATGGCGATGATGAAGAACGTGGCGAAGACCGGCATCGTCTTCGCCAGTCCGCCGTAGTCGGCCAGCAGGCGCGTGTGGCGTCGCTCGTAAATGACGCCGACGCAGAGGAAGAGCGCGCCCGTCGAGAGTCCGTGGTTGACCATCTGCAGGATCGACCCTTCGATCGAGGTCTGGTTCAGCGCGAAGATGCCGAGAACGCAGAAGCCGAGGTGAGAGACCGAGGAGTAGGCGACGAGCTTCTTCATGTCCGGCTGGACCCACGCCACGAGCGCGCCGTAGACGATGCCGATCACCGCGAGGGCAATGAGCAGGCCGGCGTATTTGGCGGTGGCGTCGGGGAAGAACGGCAGGACGAAGCGGAGGAAGCCGTAGGTCCCCATCTTCAGCATCACGCCGGCCAGGATGATCGAGCCGCCGGTGGGCGCTTCGACGTGCGCGTCGGGGAGCCAGGTGTGCAGCGGGAAGAGCGGGACTTTGATTGCGAATGCCAACGCGAACGCGAAGAACAACAGCGTTTGCGCGTGCGGCGCGAGTGCAGTGCCGTAAAGCTCCGTGATGGTGAAGGTGATCACGCCGGTGTCGTGCATGTGCGCGAATGCGAGATAGATGATGCCGAGGAGCATCAGCAGCGAGCCGGCGATGGTGAAGAGGAAGAACTTGATCGCGGCGTAGATGCGGTTCGCGCCGCCCCAGACACCGATGACGAGATACATCGGCAGCAAGGTCAGTTCGAAGAAGACGTAGAAGAGGAGGAGGTCGGTGGCGACGAAGACGCCGATCATCGCCGCTTCCATGATCAGGAAGGCGATGACGTACTCCTTCGGATGCTTCTTGATCGTGTTCCATGACGACAGAAAAACCACCGGCGTGAGGAGCGTCGTCAGGAGGACCAGCCAGAGCGAGATGCCGTCGACGCCGAGCGCGTAGTGAATCCCCCACTGCGGAATCCAGTTCAGCGACTCGACCAGCTGGAAGCCGGCCACGCCTTCCTGGAATCCGTTGAGGATGCCGAGCGAGGCGATGAAGGTCGCCAGCGATGCGAGCAGGCCGAAGCCTTTGATCGCGTTCGCGGCCGTCTTCGGGAAGAAGGCGATGATCACCGCCGCGGCGATGGGAAGCCAGAGGGTGATGGAGATTACGTTGTTCATTTTGCCCTCGGGAGTCGGGTGTCGGGTGTCGGGTGTCGGAGACTGGAGACCGAGGGCAGAGCGAGAATGAGAGCGGGGTCTTTCCGATTCCGGAGTACGACAGCAGAGCGCGCGAAATCGAGCGCGGGTTCTCTCCGACAGCCGACAGCCGACACCCGACACCCCGTCATGCCAGCACCCATATGAACACGATCACGCCGAGGAAAAACATCAGCGCGTAGTTGCGGACATTGCCGGTCTGGAAGAAGCGAAGGAGATCGCCGATGGCGGCGACGACGTAGCCGAGCAGTGCGAGGAGGCCGTCGATCAAGGCGTCGATGCCGCGCCAGAGGAATTGCGAGAAGCCTTCGAGCGGGCGGACGATCGCGGCGCCGTACGCTTCATCGACATACCACTTGTTCTCCATCCCGCGCGCGACCGCCGGCATGTTCGCAGCGAACTGTTCGTCGGCGGCGAGTCCGCGTTTGTAGAAGCGGGAGTACGCAGCCCAGATGCCGAGGGCGGCGATGGCGGTGGAGACGAACATCAGGCCGTATTCGAGATTCGGGGAGATTTCGTACTGCACTTCCGGCGCGCCGGCGATCTCCGGGAAGATCGGATGCAACCACGCGGCGAGGAAATGGCGGTGCGGCCAGCCGAGAATCGCGCCGCCGACGGCAGAGAGCGTGGCCAGCACGATCAACGGCAGCGTCATCGTCCACGGCGATTCGTGCAGGTGATGCTCCTGTTCGTGCGTTCCTCGGAAACTGCCGAAGAACGTCAGGTAGACGAGGCGGAACATGTAAAAGGCGGTGCAGAACGCGGCCAGCGTTCCGAGCGTCCAGATGAGGATGTTGAACCACTGCGGGAAGTACGGGTTCGCAAACGCCGAGGCCAGGATTTCGTCCTTGGAGAAGAAGCCGGCCAGCGGCGGGATGCCGGCGATGGCGATCGTGGCGATCAGGAACGTCCAGTACGTGATCGGGATTTTCGATTTGAGGCCGCCCATCTTGCGCATGTCCTGCTCGCCGCTCATGGCGTGAATGACGGAGCCCGATCCGAGGAAGAGGCAGGCTTTGAAGAAGGCGTGCGTGACGAGGTGGAAGACGCCGGCGGTGAAGGCGCCGACGCCGACGCCGATGAACATGAAGCCGAGCTGCGAGACGGTGGAGTAGGCCAGGACTTTCTTGATGTCCCACTGCCGGATGCCGATCGTTGCGGCGAAGAGCGCTGTCAGCGCGCCGATCAGCGCAACCACCATCATCGCGCTCGGCGCCAGTCGATAGAGCGCGTTCGAGCGGACCACCATGTAGACGCCGGCGGTGACCATCGTCGCGGCGTGGATGAGGGCGGAAACGGGAGTCGGTCCGGCCATGGCGTCGGGCAGCCAGACGTAAAGCGGAATCTGCGCGCTCTTGCCGCACGCGCCGAGGAAGAGGAGGAGACAGATGGCGGTCAGTAGCCAGTGCTCCACTCCCCCACCGGCCGCAATCTGCGACACCTTCGCGAAATCGACGCTGCCGAAATACGCGAACATCAGGAACATGGCAATGAGGAAGCCGAAATCGCCGATGCGGTTGACGACGAACGCTTTCTTGCCGGCGGCCGGCGCGTAGTCGGTCTCGTAGTAGAAGCCGATCAGGAGGTAGGAGCAGAGTCCGACCCCTTCCCAGCCGACGAACATTAATAGATAGCTCGATCCGAGGATGAGCACGAGCATCTCGGAGAGGAAGAGGTTGAGGTACGCGAAGTAGCGCGCGTAACCGTGCTCGTGGGCCATGTAGCCGGCGGAGTAGAGGTGGATCAGGAAGCCGATCCACGTAACGACCATCAGCATGACCACGCTGAGCGGGTCGAGCTGGAAGGCGAGATCGGCGCCGATGTTGCCGGACGAAATCCAGTTGTAGACGACGTCGACGTGCCGTTCGCCGCTCGGATACGCGGCGTGGTACTGGACGACGGCGATCGTCCCGGCGACGGCGGCGCCGAACGACGCCAGCAGCGCGACGGCGGTCACGAAGCCCTTGCCGAGCCGCTTGCCGAACAGGCCGTTCAGCAGAAAGCCGGCGAACGGCAGTAAGGGGATGAGCCAGAGTGTGTTGAGCATGAATTGGGTTGCTGTGGTTCGTTTGTCATCCTGAGCCGGCGAAGCGCGGCGAAGGATCTCAAGATTCGCGGTTCCAGCCGAAGCCGCGTAACTTGAGATCCTTCGTCGTCCTACGCCGTTCCGTCGCTGCGCGACTCCCGGCTCCGGCGACTCAGGATGACATTCCTCACCACATCACATCTCTCCTCGCATCTGCTGATGCGAGGAGACCCCGCATCAGCCCTGATCTTTCAACCGTTCCTTGTAATCTTCGGAGGATGCCGGGTCGAGTTCCCAGCGGTGTTCGTCGCGTTCGTGTTCTTTCTCTCCGACTTTCAGCTCTTCGTCATCGGCGTACGAGATGCCCATCGCCGCCGCTGTTTCTTCCGTATCGTTCTGGCCGGGAGTCTGCTGACTTCCGGTCGCTGCCTCGTCGCCCTGCGACTCGGCCATTTCCCATTGGGCGTCCAGATCGTTTCCCGACAGCGACGGATCGATGCCGGGGTTTTCGCGAACCCGATCGGCGAGCTTCTGCGAACCGACGCTGACGTCCGGAATGGCCGGCTCGATGCGGTCATCGATGCCGTCGCGATTCCTGTCCTTCCGCTCGTTCTCTTCCCAGTCAATGAGCTTCTCGGTCTTGTCCATTTTCGTGCTCCTGTTGAGCCCGGAAATGCGACGTTCGTGCCGTGTATCAGGGGGTCGGGAGTCGGGTGTGGGGTGTCGGAGAAAAACCTGGTTGCTCCGACCCCCGACACCCGACTCCCAACACCCGCGTTTCCTACCACCTCATCAAATTCGCTTCATCCACATCGATCGTGTGCCGGTGATGAAAGAGGGAGATGAAGATGGCCAGGCCGACGGCGGCTTCGGCGGCGGCGATGGCCATCACGAAAAAGACGAAGAGGAGTCCGTGGATCTGATGGAACTGGCGCGCGTAGGCGACGAAGGTGAGGTTCACCGCGTTCACCATCAGCTCGATGCACATGAAGATGGTGATGCCGTTCCTCCGCGTCAGCACGCCGCAGACGCCGATGGTGAAGAGGATCGCGCTGAGGATCAGGAACCAGTGCGTCGGGATCATAGTTTGTTCTCCCCCGTGGCCGGCGGGGCGGCGCCGGTGCGGCCGCTGAGCAGGAGCGCGCCGACGATCGCCGCGAGCAGCAGGATCGACACCATCTCGAACGGGAAGATGTAGGCCTGGAACATCCCGATGCCGATCGTGCGCGCGTCCGACACGAACGGTCCGTCAGGCAGTTTCGTCACGCCGTACTTGGCGAGGTAGTAGATCAGTGCCAGTCCGAACGCGGAACTTGTCGTGTATCCGAGGAACTGCTGGACCGGTCGCGTGTGCGGCTCGGCCTGATGCTGCAGGTTGAGCAGCATGATCACGAAAAGGAAGAGCACCATGATCGCGCCGGCGTAGACGATGACCTGCAACGCCGCGAGGAATGGCGCCTCAAGCAGGACGTACATCACCGCCAGCGCGAAGAACGACGCCACCAGCGACAACGCGCCGACGACCGGATTGCGATGCAGCACCACCATCGCCGCGAAGATCACGGCGACCGCTGCGAAGAAGAAAAAGATGACGAACGAGATCATCAGATCCACCTCTTCGCGATGAATAGCGCCACGATGACGATGTTGATCACCGCCAGCGGCATGAACACCTTCCAGCCGAGTTTCATGAGCAGGTCGTACTTGAGGCGCGGAATCGTCCAGCGAACCCAGACGAAGACGAAAAGCAGGGCGCTCACTTTGACCGTGAACGCGATCACCGAAAGCGCGAAGCCGACGGCGTTGGGCGGCTCGTTGTACCAGGGGATGTCCCAACCTCCCAAAAACAGCGTCGTGATCAGCGCCGACATCGTGGCCATGGCCATGTACTCGGACATGAAGAAGAGTGCGAACTTCATCGACGAATATTCAGTGTGATACCCCGCCACCAACTCCGCCTCGGCTTCTGCGAAGTCGAACGGCAAGCGATTGGTTTCGGCGAATGCGGAGACGAAGAAGACGACGAACGCGATCCACATCGCCGGCGAGAAGATGTTCCAGGCCGGCAGTTTGACCGCGTTGAAAAGCACGAACGAGCCGGTCTGCCGCCACACCACGTCCGGCAGCGACAGCGATCCGGCCGCCATCAGCACGCTGACCGCGGCCAGCGTGAGCGAGAGCTCGTACGAGATCATCTGCGCCGAGGCGCGGATCCCGCCGAAGAGCGAGTACTTGTTGGCGGAGGCCCAGCCGGCCATCACGATGCCGTAGACGCCCATCGAGGCCAGCGCGAAGATCAGCAGGATGCCGATGTTGACGTTGGCGATGATTGGCTCGAACAGCCGTCCGCTCGGCAGCAGAAACGGCCGGCCCCACGGCACGACAGCGATCGTGGTCAGCGCCGGGATCAGGCCGAACATCGGCGCGATCGTGTAGAGGACTTTGTTGGCCTTCGCCGGCAGCATGTCCTCTTTGAGCACGAACTTCAAAGCATCAGCAAACGACTGGAACAGGCCGAACGGACCGACGCGGTTCGGGCCCGGGCGGTCCTGAATCAACGCGCTGCCGCGCCGCTCCACCCACACCATGATCGGCGTGACGTTGAGCATTGCGCCGAGCACGACGGCGATCTTCAGTCCCGAGAGCCCGACGTCAACCCAATCGATCCCGTGCATGCGTTCTACGCCTGCGCTCCCGCCGTCTCGGCAGCCGGCTCGAATTCGGGGATTTGATCGAAGCCGCGGAACTCGGCGGCATCTTTGTAGAGCGCCGCACCGATGCGGCGGTACAACTCCAGGTCGGTGACGGCCTGCCCTTTCGGCGGATAGGCCTGATGGATTCGCTGCACGCGTCCCTGCAGATTCGTGAACGTCCCTTCCTTCTCGACGTGAATCGTTGAAGGGAGCAGGACATCGGCGACGTCGTTCAATGGATGATTCGCATCCCACGACATCACGACGAGGAACTTGGCCTTGCGCAGGTTCGCGACGACGGCAGGATCGCTTGCCCGCTCGCTGAACATGGCGTCGGTGATGAAGAGGACGTCGAAATTCTCGGCGCCGGTGGTCATTAGATTTTCGAGAAGGGTGTCGGGTGTCGGGTGTCGGGTGTCGGAGTTAGAACCGGAGTCTTTGGCGGCACCATCTCCGACCCCCGACTCCCCACCCCCGACTCCCAGTGCCGCAGCGACTCCCCGATAATTCGGCGCCGCCTGCGTGCCGAGGAGCCATTCCGTGCGCGACTTCATTTTGATCGGACCGATCGGATCGACCATCACGCCGGCAGTCGCTCCCATCTTTCCGACGAACAGCTCTTTCGCCAGCCACGCCTCTTCGTTAGTCATATTCGCGGAGAAGATCGCAGCGGTTTTCCCTGCTATTTTCGATGCTCCGTTGACCGCATTCGCGATCGCTTCCAGCGCTTCGCTCCACGTCGAGATGCCGAGGTAGTCATCCTCGGTACGAACCTTCGGAACGACGACGCGGTCGGTGTCGTAACGCTCGTACGAAAAACGCCCGAAGTCGCACAGCCAGTGATCGTTGACCTCGGGGTTAACCCGCGGCCGGTAGCGGAAAACCTGTCCCTGCCGGAAGCCGACGAAGATGTTGCAGCCGACGTCGCAGCCGTTGCAGACCGAGTCCGCCGACTCGAGGTTCCAGACGCGCGATTCGAATCGGAACTCGCGCGTGGTCAACGCACCGGTCGGGCAGACATCCGCAACGCACGCCGACATCCAGTTGTCGAGCGGCGTCCCCGGAAACACGCCAACCTCGGTCGATGCGCCGCGCTTGAAGAAGGCCAGCTCGCTCGTGCCGGTGATCTCGGACGTGAACCGGATGCAGCGCGTGCAGTGAATGCAGCGGTTCATGTTCTGCACGACGTGCGGTCCGATCGGCGTCCGGTCCATGCCCGGATACGTGCGCTTGAATTCCCCGTAGCGCGAATTCACGGAGCCGTAGTTGAAGGAGTAATCCTGCAGCGGACACTCCCCTGCCTTGTCGCAGATCGGGCAGTCGAGCGGATGGTTGATGAGCAGAAACTCCATCTGCCCCTTGCGCGCCTCGTCGACCTTCTCGTTCCAGACGTGGATCTTCATCCCGTCCTTGACCGTGGTCGAGCAACCGGCCTGCAGCTTGGGCATCCCTTCGATCTCGACGAGGCACATGCGGCACTGCCCGACGACGGTGAGGGATGGGTGGTAGCAGAAATGAGGGACGTGGATGTCGGCGGCTTTTGCCGCTTCGATGCAGTTGATCCCTTCCTGCACTTCGACTTCGACGCCGTCGATGGTGATCTTTGCCATACGTGTTCTCGGGGCTCCGAAGCGGAATGCAGAATCAGCGCCGTGGAGGCGGCTGCTGGCGAATTTTCACGGCAGAGAATCCGTGAAAGTTTTCACAAGCGCGGAGAATACTCGCGGGGTGTGGGCGCGTCAATCACTGTCGAGCGTTATAGACTCTGACCAATTCATCCGACGCGATCCGCGTCCACATCATCAGGAGCAAACTTGAGAAAAGACATCGTCATCGCCATCGCCGGCATCGCCATCGTCGCCGCGATCTGTTTTGGACTGGCTATCTGGAAGTCCGACATGAAGCCGTTCTCGTCGCTGCGGTCCGGAGCGACCGACACCGCTGCCACCTCAACGGCCGCCAGTGGGCCCGATCACGTGATCATGCACGTTAACGGTGAGCCGGTCACCGAGGCCGAGTTCGCCGCCGCCTTCTCGCAGATTCCGCAGGAGATGCAACAGCAGTACTCCTCGGAACAGGGCAAGCAAGCCTTCGCGGAGCAGATGGTGCGCTTGAAAATCCTGGAGCAGGAAGGGCGCAAGCTGGGCGTCGAGAAGGACCCGAAAGTGGCCGGTCAACTCGCCGCCGATCAGACGAACATCATCGCCGCCGCCGCCGCACAGAAGCTGATGCCGGTGCCCAACGAGGCGGCGGTGCAGAAGTTCTACAACGAGAACAAGAAGCATTTCGAAGCGACGGAGCTGAGCCACATCCTCATCGCCTACCAGGGCGGAGCAGTGCCGCCCCGCAACGGCAAGCCGCTCAGCCAGGGCGAGGCGCTGAAGAAGGCGCAGTCGATCGCGGCACAGGCCAAGGGCGGCGCCGATTTCGCCAAACTTGCTCGCGAGAACTCCGATGACGCGGCCTCCGCCGAACACGGCGGCAGCCTCGGGCCGTTCAGCCCGGGCATGCTCCCGCCGGAGATCGAGTCGCACATCACGCAGCTCGGACCGGGCCAGGTCAGCGATCCCGTTCCGTCGCGCTACGGCGTCCACGTGTTCAAGGTCGGCGCGCACACGTCGCAGCCGCTCGACCAGATCCGTGCCAGCATCAGCCGCCGCGTGCAGCAGCAATCCACGCTCGACAAGGTCGAGCAGCTGCGGAAAGCCGCGAAGGTCGAATTCGATCCGAAGTTCTTCCCCGAGGCTCCGAAGCCAGCGCCGCCGGCCGCGAAAAAGCCTTCGTAACGTCATGACCGACCGCCCCGCGCGCGTCCTCGTCGTCGAGGACAACGAGATGAACATGCAACTCGTCGAGTACCTGCTCGAAGAGGGCGGCTACCAGATCGTGAAAGCCGCCAGCGGCGAGGACGCGCTCTCCATCGCCCGCGGCGGCGAGCCGGTGGACCTGATCCTGATGGACATCCACCTGCCAGGCATCGACGGCCTGAGCGTGATCCGCGAAATGAAAGCAGACCCGCAAACGGGATCGATCCCGATCCTCGCCCTCACCGCCCACGCCATGCGCGGCGACAAGGACCGTTTCCTCGAAGCGGGATGCGACGGATACATTTCGAAGCCGATCGACGTGAAGACGTTTTTGACGTCGATACGGTCGTATTTGCGCCCGGCGTCGTCGGCGTAGCCGGCGCAAGAACCGTAGCCCCGCCTTCAGGCGGGGAAATCGGATCGCGCAGAAATTGGAGCGCGCTTTAGCGCGCGATAGAAAGCTTTCTTTCGCCCGTTAAAACGGGCTCACGAAACGGGCCGGCATGACGTCCCCCGCCTGAAGGCGGGGGCTACGGTCCTTACGCCGGCTACGCCGACGGAATCGCGCGCGTTATAAGCCGTCGTATTTTGAATATCCGCGCTCGGCCCAGAAATCGCGCGGCTCCGCCACTACATACGCGATCTTCGTGATCGCTTTGATGTTCTTTAATCCCAATTTCATCGGGACGACCAATCGCAACGGCGCGCCGTGGTCGGTGCCGAGGAGATGTCCGTTGAGGTGCGTGGCCAGGAGCGTTTGCGGGTGATGCGCGGTGGGGAGATCGATGGAGACGTAATACGGATCGGGATTGCCGCGGCCGTCGAGGTTCACGGAAGATTCGATGGCTGCCCACTTCGTGCCCTCCGCGGGCGGATACGCGCGCAGCAGGTCGGAGAAACGGATCCCGCTCCATCCCGCGATCGCGCTCCAACCTTCGACGCAGCAGAGGCGTGTGACCTGCTCGTGCTGCGCGAAGCGCGCGAGATCGGGCTGACGGAGAACGACGTCCGAACCCGAGGCAAGGCCGGTGAGAGTCAGCGTCCACATGTCGAGATACTCGGGCGACGGCGTCCGCCCTTCGTAGTTGTTGCGCAGCGGAGTGACGTCGCGTTTCGAATACGTCCTCACCGTTCGATTCGGCGAATACAACGCCTCGGCGATGTCGTCATCGAACGTCAGCGCGCGATTTTGAAAGCGTTCGCTGCGATCTTTGGATAAACCGACGCGCGCGGCAACGGTGTCGAGAGCGTCCGTGACGTGCTCGCCGAGAACCCGCTTCTTCGACGACACCGGCGCAATCCACCACAGTCCGGCCATCGCTGCGAGCGTTCCCGCGCCGAAGAGGAGGAAATCGCGGCGCGAACGTTTGCGCAGCTTTGTTTCGTCAATCCAGACCTGCGGCAGTTCGTCGCTCATTCGGCGCCTCCGAGTCGCGTCGACCATCCCACGATCATCGACCGCATCGTGTCCCAGCCGTCGACCAGCACCAGGATCAAGTGCGGGATCAGGAAGAGGACGAAGTAGATCATCACGATGAAGTGGACGATGCGCGCGCCGTCGTACGAGCCGAACATCCGCTCCAGCCACCACAGCTGCACCGGCTTGTGCATCGCCCAGCCGCTCGCGATCGCGAGCGCGCCGGCGACCGGCATCGACGCGTATGCGCCGCGCTGCAGCGCGTTGTACTTCGTGGTGATCTCCGGATGCGGCCACGGTTTTCGCGCGATCTTCATCGGCACGACGCCGGCGTAGTAGCGGACCATCGCCAGCGACTCGGCAAGCATGCTTCGCCGCGGCAGCAGCGCGCGGTAACCGCGTCCGAGGATCAATCCCAATAGATAGAGGATGCCGTTCGCGATGAACAGGTAGACGAACAGCCAATGCCAGCGCAGCCCGCCGGCGAGGTTAAACACGCCGAGTCCGAAGTGGTTGTAGAACCACGACGGATCGGCCGTCGCTCCCGGCACATGCCGCGCGATGGCGATGCCGAGGTCCGCGAGGTAATCGCGGCTGTGCGTGACCGGATCGGGCTTGTGCAGAAAGACCGGGGAAGCCCAGTAGATCGACAGCCCGCTGACAATCATCCCGAACAGAATCGGCACGTTCAGCCAATGCGAGAGCCGCACGAGCGCGTGATGTTTGTTGACCACGAGCCGCTGTCCTGCATGCGGATCGACGACTTCCTCGACAACAGGTTCCTCGACGACCGGCTCCGCGACAGCGACCTCCTCCACTACCACGGGAACATCGACGATCGGTTCCTCGGAGTCCATCCGGATAAATTACCATGCGCGCCGCATGCGAATACTTGTTCTCGGCGCCGGCCGCATGGGTTTCGGCGCAGTTCACGATCTCGTCCACCAACCCGACATCGAAGAAGTCACCGTCGCCGACGTGGCCGCCGAGCGCGCACATCACGTCGCGTCGTCGGTCGAAGGCAACGTCACGCCGCGGGCCATCGATGTCAGCAATCATGAAGACGTCGTGGCCTTGATGCGCGGCCACGACTCCGCCATCTCCTGCGTCAACTACTGGCTCAACGAACGCCTGGCCCGCGCCGCCATCGAGGCCGGCACGAATTTCTGCGACCTCGGCGGCAACAACGACGTCGTCGATGCGGAGCTCGCGCTCGATGCCGAGGCGAAGAGCCGCGGAATCAACATCATCCCCGACTGCGGTCTGGCGCCGGGCATGGTGGCGGTGCTCGTCGCGCACGGGGCGGCGAAGTTCGAGAAGCTCGACGAAATCCACATCCGCGTCGGCGGTCTGCCGCTCGATCCGAAACCGCCGCTCGATTACCAGCTCGTCTTCTCCGTCGAAGGGCTGATCAACGAATACATCGAACGCGCCCGCGTCCTTCGCGACGGCAAAATCACGTTCGTCGATTCGATGACCGAGGTCGAGGAGCTGGAGTTCCCGGAACCGTTTGGAAAGATGGAGGCGTTTCAGACTTCCGGCGGCACGTCCACGCTCCCCGAAACGTTTCTCGGACGCGTCCGCGATCTCGATTACAAAACGATCCGCTACCCCGGCCACTGCGACAAGTTCAAGACGATGATCGACCTCGGTCTCTGCAGCAGCGAGAAGATCACGGTCGACGGCATCGCCATCGCGCCGCGGCGAGTTCTCGGCGATCTCCTCGTCCGCAACCTCCCCGCCGACGAGCCGGATGCAGTGCTCGTCCGCGTCGAATTCGCCGGCGACGGCCGCCGGCTCCGCTACGACATCATCGACCGTTACGACGAATCGACCGGCCTCTCCGCGATGATGCGCACCACCGCCTTCCCCGCCTCAATCGTGGCGCTGATGATGGCGCGCGGTCAGACAACGCAGAAGGGCGCGTTGCCGCAGGAGCGTTGCATCCCGCCGGAGCTGTTCATGACGGAGCTGGCGAAGCGGAACATCGTCGTCAACGTGTCGTGACCGCGAGCGGCGTCAAATTGCAGCGTCCCGTGGCGTGAACGCGAAGCGCGGAAACGCCGTCCGTGGCCAGCCAGGCCACGCGTTGCGTCTCGAGGTCCGTGTGCAAACGCTCGACCGCGACCTTGAGTTTTGCCGGCGATGAAATGTCGTCGATCTGGCCCCACCCGGCCAGTTCCGGACGCGGACCGGTGAGCGACCAGACGTAAAGCGGGACGCCGATGGTGGAGAGGTAGCCGCGGATCGACGCGGGATCATGCGAGCTGCCGTCGGCCCGGTGGTCGAGGACCACGACGACGGCGCGGCGATTGCCGCCGGTGATCGCATCGAGGCCCGCTACGCCCGCGGCGTCGGCGAACATTCGCGGCGCGTTCTCGTCGAAGCGGCCGCTGTATGCGCGGGTCAGAAGCCAAATCATGCCGCCCTGCGTTGCGTCGACATACGTGGATGGCGGAAACATCACGGCGGAAACATTGCTGGTGGTCGTGTGCCGCTCCGCGAGCGGCCAGAGAAGTTGGAGCCACGTGCCGTTAGAGAGCGCGAACATGTGTTGCTCCTGGACTGCGTGGGGACCCAGCATCATCGCGGGAGACATCCGCAGATCGAGCGCTTTCTCGGCGTCGCGTGGGTCGGGATCGAGGACGACGATCACGAGAGCTTTACCTTTCTCGACCGCGCTGACGCGCACCGGCGATCCGCCGCTCGCAAAACAACTGCTCGGATTCGGTGGCGGCTTCGAGCCCGATTCGCGAACGGCCACCGGAGTCAGAAGTGCATCGGCCGTATCTCCGACGCCACCGCCGATGACCAACTCGCGTCGCGAGACGAAGCCATCTTCGAATTTCATCGACGCCGCGAGGACGTGCGGCTGATTGACATCGAGACGCGGCAGCTTCGCGTGAAGATTGGCGTCGAGCGGCACGATCTTGCCATCGACTTTGAGCGATGACTTCTCCGGCTTGGCAGCCATCAGATGTTCCCAGCGCAACTCCGCCGAAACCGGCCGTCCGTTGCTGTCGTTCTTCACGGAGATCACGAAATCGGCGACCGGGCGCGGCAGATTGACGGTCTGAGACGCTCGCGCTACCTCGTCGCCGCGAGCGTCGTATCCGATCGCCACCAGATCGCCCGGCGCAATCGACGATCCGAAATCGACCATCGCGCTCCATGGCGCCTTCTGCAGCGCCGCCACCTGTTTGCCGTCGAGGAGGATGCGAATCGATTTGATGTCCGGCCCCGGCTGCAGGTCAATCCGCTGCGGTCCGGAGATGAGGCCGAGAAAGAGCGTGAGAAAAACGAGCTGCGTGGCCATGGCGTCGAATTCTAAGCCGCTCCCAGCACATAATTCGCGAATGCACTTACTCATCCGCTGGCTCCTCAACACGCTCGCGCTCTTCGTCGTCGTCGAGTTGGTGCCCGGCTTTCACTACCGATCCATCGTCTCGCTCGCCATCGCAGCGCTGGTCCTCGGCCTGCTCAACGCCATCATCCGGCCGATCCTCTTCCTGCTCACGCTGCCGCTGACGATCGTCACGCTCGGACTCTTCCTCATCGTCCTCAACGCGATCATGCTCGAGCTGACGGCGTGGCTCGCTCCCGGCTTCCGCATCGACAACTTCGTCGCCGCGGTCATCGGCGCGATCGTGCTGGGCATCATTTCGTGGATCACGAACCGAATAGGACGCAAGCCGGAACGGCGGGGCTGACAGGCGCGACCGAATCACCTACACTACGCGCTTCAGGAGCCATCGCTTTGAACATCATCAAAAACCGCGTCGACGACGTGACCGTGCTCGACATCCAGGGCGTTATCAAGCTCGGCGAGAGCGCCCGCGAATTCTCGAGCTACCTCGAGAAGGTCCTCAACGATGAGACCGGCCCGGTCATGATCAACTTCGAAGCGATCAACTACATGGATTCCACCGGTCTCGGCGAACTGATCGGCTACCTGCAGAAGTTCGAAGACCGCCAGCGCAAGATGGCCCTCGTCAAACCGTCGCACCGCATCCTGGCCCTGCTCAAGATCACGAAGCTCGACACCGTCTTCAAGATCTTCGACTCGCGCGAAACCGCGATGGAGTACCTCACCGACCACGCGGCGTAAAAACCTAACGTCGTGCCGACGATCAGCAGATTTCTCGGAATCGTGATCTTGATGTTCTGGAACGATCACTTTCCGCCGCATTTTCATGCGCGCTACGGCGAGTACGAGATCACCGTCGAGATCGATTCCGGAGTCGTAGAAGGGAAGTTCCCGCCTCGGTCACTCGCTCACGTGCTCGAATGGCATCGGCTGCATCGCGACGAGTTGCTCCATGCCTGGGATGCTTGCCGAAGCGGCAAAGCTCCCAGCCCAATCGCTCCGTTGGAGTAAATTAAGGGACCATGATCATCCACGTTGCAGAGTCCCGGTATGTTGCAGACGGCAAGTTTGAGTTGACGTTCAACGACGGCCGCCGAGGAGTCGCCGATTTGAGCGGAACGCTCTCGGGTCCGGTGTTCGAGCCGCTGCGCGATCCCGAATTCATGGCGCGGGGCAAGCTCGATCCCGAAACGCGCACGCTGTGCTGGCCCAACGGTGCGGACGTCGCACCGGAGTTTCTCTACTTCCTGGCATTCCGTGATGAAGCCGCGCTCTCCGAACTTTTCCATGAGTGGGGCTACCTTCAGGAGCACTCCGCCGCCGTCCGCTAGGCGATTGCTCCGGAATGTGGTTTACGACTAGCATTCACCCCCTTTGATGACCCACACCCTCCTTCCCGTTCTGCTCATGATCGTGATCGCGATCGTGGTCGGTCTCGTGATGCTGGCGCTGGCCTGGTTCGTCGGCAAGCACGCCCGCACGGCTTCCAAACAGGAGCCGTACGAGAGCGGCGTGCCGTCGCTCGATGAGAATCGCAAGCGCGTCAACGTCCGCTTCTACCAGATCGCCATGCTCTTCATCCTCTTCGACATCGAAGCGGCGTTTCTGTATCCGTGGGCCGTCATCTACCGCGAGGCCACGACCGGGACGCAGGGCATGTTTCTCTTCGGCGAGATGCTCGTCTTCATCGTCCTCCTCGCCGTCGGCTACATCTACGTCTGGAAGAAAAAGGCATTCGACTTTTAGCTATGGCTGATCTGCATCCCGACAATCCGTACGCGCCCGACCGCTTTCCTGATGTGTCTAAACACGTTGAGTTCCCGCCTGAGGCGAAGGCGAAGTTCGACTACATCCTCACGCGCTATCCGACGAAGGAAGCGTGCTTGCTGCCGACACTGCATCTGGCGCAGGAAGTGTGGGGCTGGATTTCGCCCGAGACTGTGCTTTACGTTGGATCGCTGCTCGATCTGTCGCCGGCCACTGTCTTCGGCGTGGTCTCGTTCTACAACATGTACAACCAGAAGCCGGTGGGTAAATATCACCTGCAGGTCTGCACGAACCTGAGTTGCATGGTGCGACGCGCCTACGACATTTACGACCACCTGTGCGAGAAGCTGGACGTGAATCCCGGCGCCACGACTCAAGACGGCCGCTACACCGTCGTCGAAGTGGAATGCCTCGGTTCCTGCGGCACGGCACCCGTCGTACAGGTCAACAACGACTATCACGAGAACATGGACGTATCGAAGATGGAAGCGCTGCTCGCGGAGCTGAAATAGCAATGGATCCGATCAAAGTCCTCACCGCGAACATCGACAAGCCGAATTCGACGTCGATCGACGTCTACATCGACGGCGGCGGCTACAAAGCGATCGAAACCGCGCTCAAGATGAAGCCGGAAGAGGTCACGCAACTCGTCAAAGACTCCGAGATGCGCGGCCGAGGCGGCGCGGGATTTCCTACGGGCATGAAATGGAGTTTCGTCCCCAAGAACGCCCCCAAGCCGACCTGGCTGCTCTGTAATGCCGACGAATCCGAACCCGGAACCTTCAAAGACCGCGTGATCATGGAGAAGGATCCGCACCTGCTCATTGAAGGGATGATCATCGCCGGCTACGCCATCGGCTCCAATCCGATGTCGTACATCTACATCCGCGGCGAGTTCTATTACGGAGCGACTGTCCTCGACAAAGCTCTCGATGAAGCGCGCGCCAAAGGCTTCCTCGGCAAGAACATTCTCGGCAGCGGCTTCGACTTCGACATCACCGTGGCCCGCGGCGCCGGCGCCTACATCTGCGGCGAAGAGACGGGGCTCATTGAATCCGTCGAAGGCCATCGCGGCCAGCCGCGCGTCAAGCCGCCCTTCCCTGCCGTCATTGGCGTGTTCGGCGGACCGACCGTCGTCAACAACGTCGAAACGCTGGCTTGCGTCCCGCTGATCGTCAATAAGGGCGCAGATTGGTTCAAATCATTCGGCAGCCCGAAAAATACCGGACCGAAACTCTATTGCGTCTCCGGCTGCGTAAGAAAACCGGGCGTCTATGAGTTCCCGATGGGCATCAATCTCAAGGAGCTCATCTACGATCACTGCGGCGGAATCCTCGGCGATCGCAAACTCAAAGCCGTGATCCCCGGCGGCGCCTCGGCGCCAATGCTCCTTCCCGACGAAATCGATCTCCCTCTCAATTTCGACGCGGTCATGAAAGCCGGCTCGATGCTCGGCTCGGCGGGCATCATCGTCCTCGACGACTCCGTCTGCATCGTCGACGCAGTCTGGCGCCTCTCGAAATTCTTCGCCCACGAGTCGTGCGGCCAGTGCACCCCGTGCCGCGAAGGCACAAACTGGCTCGAGTCCGTCCTCGACCGCATCGAACGCGGCGAAGGCCGCAAACAGGACGCCGACCTGCTGCTCTCGATGTCCGACAACATCGGCGGCAAATCCCTCTGCGCCCTCGGCGACGCCGCCATCGGCCCCGTCATCTCCTCGGTCAAGAAGTTCCGCGACGAATACCTGCACCACATCGAGCACAAGAGCTGCCTCCCGGAAACGGTGCGGTATCGGCGGCTGGACGCGCCGGTCGCGGCGCACTGATTGATCCGCAGATGTGCGCAGATAAAAGCATCCACCATCTGCGTAACTCTGCGCTCATCTGCGGATTGCTTTTCGCCACCGCGTCCGCGTTCGCAGAGACCCCCAAAGGCATCCTCCTCGAAAATCTCACTTGGGTCGAGGCGGAGAAGGTGCTGACGCCGGAGACCGTCGTTGTCATACCGCTCGGCGCTGAGTCCAAGGAGCACGGGCCGCACCTGAAGCTAAAGAATGATTTTCTGATCGCGGAGTATCTGAAGAAGCGCATCCTGGAGAGCAGCAACGTCGTCGTCGCGCCTACGATCAATTACAGTTTTTACCCCGCTTTTCTCGAATATCCCGGATCGACATCGCTGCGGTTCGAGACGGCGCGCGACATGGTCATCGATATCTGCCGCTCGTTGTCGAAATTCGGGCCGAAGCGCTTCTACATTCTCAACACCGGCATCTCGACACTACGGCCGCTCGCCGCGGCGCAGGAAACACTTGCCGCGGACGGCATTGTGCTGCGCTATCTGGATCTGCACGTCACCGAGCCCATGGAAAAGCAAATTCGCAAAGAAGAAGGCGGGACGCACGCCGAGGAGATCGAGACATCGATGATGCTGTACATGGCGCCGGAGTCGGTCGATATGAAGAAGGCGGTAAAGGATTACAACGGCGCGAAACCGGGCGGACTGACTCGCGATCCGAATGGCAAAGGAACATACTCGCCTACGGGCGTCTGGGGCGATGCGACGTTAGCCACTCGTGAGAAGGGACGAATCGTGACCGAGGCGCTGGTCAACAGCATCGTCGGTGAGATTGAAGCGTTGCGTAAGGCGCGGGCAAAGTGATGCCGAAACCCTTTGCGATTCCGGCGGTGATCCTCTTCGTCATCAGCATTCCGCTGGCGATCGGCGTGATTCCGCGCAACCGGCTCTACGGCTTTCGAACGAAAAGAACTCTGGCCGACGAAGCCACGTGGTTTCGCGTCAATCGATTCGCAGGGATTGCGATCATGGTCGCAAGCGTCATGTACTTCACCATTACATTTTCAAAACCGTACGACGGCGATTTCCGCATCTGGCTCGTGCATCTGGCGGCGTTCGCGCTGCCGCTAGCCGCGGCTCTGACAATGAGCGCTGCGTACGCCAAACGTTCTTAGGCCCACTCGCAGACGTATTCGCAGAACTCTCCGCCTTTGGCGCGGCACTTCGTCTCGGTCACGCTCACATTCTTCGCGCCGCACATCTTGATGGCCTTCTGATGCCAGCCGACGACGGTCAGGCAATCGTGGCGCGAGAACGTCGGCGCGTCGTACGTACGAAGAACGGCCTTGTTGTCGGCCAGCCGCTCATAGGTGCGGCGGCCGGCGTCGTAGTACATCTGATAGATCTGCGGCGCACGCCGGAGCAGGCCATGCGGATCGCCGGGCGACAGCATGGCCCTGTGCGCACCGGCGAGGTTGTGCGACGCCGACTTTTCACCGATGACCAGGAAAACGTCGTCGCCCATCCCCATCTCCGCGGCGATCGCGTCGTCCAGACGCTGGTTCAATTCGAACGGATACCAGGCGCTGGTGAGGATCGGAGAGCAGGCGCTGCGATCGGCGTCCGATAGTCTGGCCAGCACGCGCTGTACGCCTTCGTCGCCGCGTTCCTCGCGCACGAATCCGAGCCGCGACAGCAGTGCTCCGCCCTTGACCTTGACCGATTTCGCGTTGTCCATGAAGCGACAGAATACGCCACTCTCCGCTATGCGGTAGCCTGCCCGCCGAGGATTCGATGCAAGTCATCTCCATCAATGTCGGACTGCCGCGCGAGGTCGAATGGCGCGATCAGATGATTCGAACGTCGATCTTCAAAGAGCCTGTGGCCGGACGCGTCCGCGTCGTCCGCCTGAACATCGAAGGCGATCAGCAATCCGATCTCACCGTCCACGGCGGCGCCGGCAAAGCGGTCTACGTCTACCCCTCGGAACACTACGATTTCTGGCGGAAGGAGCTGCCGAACGCCGATCTGCCATGGGGCGCGTTCGGCGAAAACCTCACCACGACCGGCTTGACCGAGGACGACGTGCGCATCGGCGACCGCTTCGCGATCGGCAGCGCGGAGTTCGTCGTCACGCAGCCGCGCATGCCGTGTTTCAAACTCACCATCCGCTTCGGACGCGCAGACATGATCAAGCGCTTTTACCGCAGCGGCCGCAGCGGCTTCTATTTGGCCGTGGCGAAGGAGGGCGAGATCGGAGCGGCCGACGAGATCTCGCTTCTCAGTCGTGATGACGACGCGATGACGATCGCTGAGGCGGCGGCCGGATAGATCCGACAAGCTTCGATACTCGCCCCGCTATACTTCTCGCGTGAATCAGATCGCTGAACGAATCACCGTCGATCCGGAGCAGTGCGGCGGCAGACCATGCGTGCGCGGAATGCGCATTCGCGTCAGCGACGTGCTCGATCTCTTCGCAGCCGGACTGACGGCGGCAGAGATCCTCGATGAGATGCCCGATCTTGAATCAGAGGATCTCCAGGCCTGTCTCCGTTTCGCGTCGCGCTACCTCGACCATCCGGTGCTGGTCGCGTGATCATCTGGGTTGACGCTCAGCTGTCACCCGCCCTCGCGCCCTGGATCACGCAGCAATTCGGAATCGAATCCATTAGCGTGAAAAGACTCGGGATGGTCAATGCCAGCGATCCGATGATCTTCGAGGCCGCGCGTTCGGCGAATGCGATCGTCTTGACGAAGGATGCGGACTTCAGCCTTCTGCTTGAGCGGCTTGGACCGCCGCCACAAGTCTTGTGGGTCAGGTGCGGCAACACATCCAAGGCTCACGTCCAGCGGATTCTCACCGCAACTCTTCCGGATGCGTTGCGATTGCTGCGTGCTGGCGAACCACTCGTCGAAATCAACGACACTCCGCGGTAGAGAATCGCGCGGCATTGCCTCATCGGCTTCTTTCGGGCAGTATTGGCGGGTCCACTCCGAGAGGCCAAGAATGACAAAACGTTCGTGCGCAACGCTGTTCGCGTGTGTCTTTTCACTTCTCACCTCAACGCTGTTCGGGCAGACCACGGCGTCGCTCGACGGCGTCGTGAAGGCGTTCAGCGATCCATTGCCGGGAGCAACGGTCACCATCACCTCGCCGGAGTTGCAGGGATCGCGGACGACCGTCACGGGCGAGACGGGCGCGTACAGCTTCTCGGCGTTGCCGCCGGGCCAGTACTCGATTTCGATCGCGTTTTCGGGGATGGAGATGCGCGTCATTCGAGCGACGCTGCGGCTCTCGCAGGTCACGCGCATCGATGCGGTGATGGGAACGAGGAGCGAGACGATCACTGTGGCCGGCAGCACGCCGTCGGTCATCGAGACGCCGGAAGTCTCGACGAACATGACCCTTCCCTTCATCGAGCGGCTGCCGATTCAGCGCAATCAGCTCGCTACCGCGCAGTTCGCGCCGGGCGTCAACAGCAACACGCTCTCGAACGGACAGCTCTACATTTCCGGCGGGCCGGGATACGACAACCTCGTGATGGTCAACGGCGTCGTCGTCACCGAGAACACGCGCGGGCAGATGCGGCCGATGTACGTCGAGGACGCCATCCAGGAGACCACGGTGCTGACCGGCTCGATCTCCGCCGAGTACGGACGGTTCAGTGGCGGCGTCGTCAACACTATTACCAAGTCGGGAGGCAACGAGCTGCGGGGTTCCGTTCGCGACTCGCTCAGCAATCCGTCGTGGTCGGCGCAGTCGCCGGCGTTGGAAACGCGCGAGAACAATCTCAATCACGTGGCCGAGGGAACGCTTGGCGGATTCGTGCTGCGCGACAAGCTTTGGTTCTTCGGCGCGGGACGCTGGGCGAAGAACGACACGGCGCGGCAAACGCTTTCGATTCCGGCATTCACCGCGAATCCGATTACGCCCGCCTCGCCTGCGATCAGCTACGCCGAGGGGAACGATCAGAAGCGGTACGAAGCAAAGCTGACCGGCCAACTGGGCGCGCGGCAGACGCTCGCTGCGTCGTGGTTCGGCATCAACACGAAGGGGACGAACGCACGCTTCTCGAACAACTTTTACGACGAAGCCAGCCTCACCGAGCGCGTCGATCCGGAGTCGCTGCTGGCGGTTCACTACAACGCCAACCTCGGGACGAATCTGCTGGCCGAGGGACATTACTCCGCGCGCAAATTCTCCGACCGCACCGGCGCGATGACCACCGACCTCATCGCCGGCACCGTCCTCCTCGATCGCGCCAACAACAACACGCGCTTTCACGCGCCGTCGTTGTGCGACATCTGCGACGCCGAACAGCGCAACAACAACGACGTCCTGCTCGAGGTTCACGACTTTTTCGATGCGAAGTCGTTTGGCAGCCACGATCTCGTGGCCGGCGTCGATCGTTTTGCCGAACGCCGCTACGCGAACAACCATCAATCGGGCAGCGACTTCTCGATTTTCGTCACGCGCGTCCAGTACAAGGATGGCGTCATCTATCCCGTCATCACGCCGTCGAATGCGCAAGGCGGCGGCACGTTCATCCGCTGGAATCCGATCCTCGTTCCGGCCTCGGCGAACGACCTGCGCACCGACTCCGCGTTCGTCAACGACACCTGGAACGCGACGTCGCGGCTCACGTTCTCGCTCGGCGCACGTTTCGACCGCAATCACGCCGAGGATGCGGATGGGACAGTGAGCTCGAACGATCGCAGACTCTCGCCGCGCCTCTCCGCGCAGTTCGACATTCGCGGCGACGGACGGCATCGCTTCAGCGCTTCGTTCGCGGACTACTCGTCGCGCATTGCCGACAGCATCGCGTCGTCGAATCAGTCCGCGGGAAACGCCGCCGCGATCGATTTCGCGTACCGCGGGCCGGCCATCAACAACGGCACGCTGACGGTGCCGATGGATGAAGCGATCCGCCGCATCTTCGATTACTTCAACACGCAGCAGGGCGGCACCGGCAACGTGACGGCGATCAACCTGCGCGCGAACGGATCGCGCACGATCCCCGGTTACGCGACCTATTTCGATGGCTCGCTCGCCTCGCCGTCGGTCCGCGAAATCACCGCCGGATACGGCGCCGCGATCGGCAAGAGCGGATTCGCGCGCGTCGATTACATCCACCGCGACTGGCGCGATTTCTACGCCGCCAATGTCACCACCGCGACGAGGAAAGCGAACACGCCGCTCGGCATCCCGGTCGATCTGACGCTGGTGCGCAACAGCGACAACCTCCAACGTCAATATCGCGGCGTGCAGATGCAGGCGCGCTGGTCGCCGGGGCCGTTCGAGTTCGGCACGCACTACACGTGGTCGAAGCTGCGCGGCAACGACGATAGCGAAAGCGCCACGAGCGGCGCCGCCACCAACGTCGATCGCACGCTTTTCTATCCCGAGTATTTCAACTACAGCCGCGTGTCGCCGATCGGCTATCTGGCCGGCGATCAGCGTCACCGCCTGCGCGCGTGGGCCGGCTATCGCCTCGCCGCCGGCAGCGGCACGCTCGAAGCGACGCTGCTGCAGAGTTACGACTCCGGCCTGCCGTACTCGATCGCCGGCGCGATCAACCTGACGCGCTACACCGGCGCCCCCGCGAACCTCGGCTACGCAACAGTTCCCAACGGCCTCTATTACTTCAGCGGACGTGGTGAGCTGCGCACAGAAAGCATCCGCTCAACAGATCTGGCACTGCGTTACAGCATGCGCATCGCGTCGCTGGAGTTCTTCGCGCAGGGCGATCTTCTCAACGCCTTCAACAACGCCTCGCTCTTCGATCCGAAACTCCTCGGTACGACCGTGAGCACCGCCGCAACGTCGACGACGTTCCTCCCCTTCGATCCCGCGAAACAGACGCCGATCGAGTGCCCGCGCGGCGCCGCCGCCGCGACGTGCACGGCCATGGGAGCGAATTATCAACTGGCGACGAACTTCGGACAAGCGTTGAACAACCTCGCGTATCAAACGCCGCGCACGGTGAGGATGTCGCTGGGAGTGCGCTTCTGAACTACCGCAGCGCAAGACCGTCGGCGAAGCCGGCGTAAGAACCGTAGCCCACGGCTTTCAGCCGTGGGTCGGCGGATGTCGTTCGAAGTGTGAGCCCGTTTTAACGGGCGAAAGAAAGATTTCTTTCGCGCGGTAAACCGCGCTCCCAAATCCGCGCGATTCAATTCCCCCCGGCTGAAAGCCGGGGGCTACGGCTCTTACGCCGGCTACGCCGACGGTTGTTCAGGCGAAGGATCACGCCGTTGGCGCTCCGGCGCATAATCGCCGCGTGACCTCCCAGGTCGTTTTCCTCTCGCTCTTCCTCGGGCTGATGGCTGGTCCGCACATGGTCGAGTTGCAGGTGGCGCCTGGCGTCCACACGGTCCGCGTGCTGCTCGAAAATCGTCCGGTCGCGGTGCTGCAACAGCCGCCGTGGCGGGCGACGATCGACTTCGGATCGACGATCGTGCCGAGCGAACTGGTTGCGATCGGATACGACGAGCGCGGCAACGAAATCGCTCGCGCGACGCAGTTGATCAACGTGCCGCGGCAGGTCGCAGAATTCAATATCGCGCTCCAGAATGACGCCGAGGGCGTGCCTGCCACGGCGCAGTTCAAGTGGGAACACCTCGTCGCCGCGAAGGTGGTCTCGGCATCGCTCACCGTCGACAGCAAGTCTGTCCCGTTGGACAAAATGGCGATCGCGCGACTACCCCGGCTGGATATGAAACATCCTCACCTGATCGCCGGCGAGTTGAAGTTCGAAGATGGATTCATCACGCGGCGCGAGATCGTCGCCGGCGGAGAGTTGACCGATACGACCGACAGCGAGATGACGCCGGTCGCCGTTCGCCAGATCGGAACGTCCGCTGGAAACCTCAGCGGCTGCTTCACGAGCGGCGGTACGCCCATACGCATCGGCGCTGTCGAGAACGCACCGGCGTTAGTCATTTTCGTCATCGATCCCGATCCGAAAGCCGCGCCGGCCGCGTCGCCGCTCAAGCGAATCGAAGCACGGCATCGCTACGCGCTCGACTCCGGCACCTCGATGCGCGCGATTTTTCCGCTCGCCGAGCAGCGTCAATCGACGAACAACTCGACCGCGATGCTCTTTCCGCCATCGAGCGACGTGACCGCGGACGAAGCGGGTGTGCTCTGGTTCCTGACGCGGCCACACGAAACCTTCGTCGACGATGCAGCTCCCCGCCAATTCGCCGATGCCGTCGGCGTAGCGGGACTCAACGCCATCACCGGCGCGCATCGACGCGCGGTCGTGCTCGTACTGAGCCCTCGGAACGACGCCAGCTCGTATTCGCCGCGATCCGTTCGCAACTATCTCGCGTCGATCGGCGTGCCGCTGTTCGTCTGGTCCACTGAGCCGCGTAGCGACGCATGGGGCAAGGTTGACGACATCTCCTCGCCGTCGAAATTGCAGGCGGCCGTCGATCGTCTTCGCGCCGAGCTGAAGTCGCAACGCGTGGCGTGGGTCGCGAGCGATCCGCTGACGGCGCTTCGCGTTCACGCCACCGGCAAGTGCGGGATCACGCCGCTGACGCAGTGACTACGCCGTCTTCGCGGCGCCGCTGCTCTCCGCGGCGATCGCTTCTTCCTCGGTGCTGTAAATCTTGAACACCGCGTCGAGCTTGGCCAGCTTGAGCAGCTTCAGGATGCGCTCCGAAGGGTTGACGAGGATCAGCTTGCGGTTCTGTCCGGAGAACTTGCCGAGGTAGCCGACCAGCTCACCGATGCCCGTAGAGTCGATGTAATCGATCTTCGTGAAATCGATGATGACGTTGGTGCTCTCGTTCTTCAGCACGTTCTCCAGCGCCGCGGAAAAAAACTCCGCGCTCTCGCCGAGCTTGATGAGACCTTCCACATAAAGAATGGTGAAGTTCTCGGTGTGCTTTTTTTCGACGATCAAGTTGCCTCCCCGTATTCGCCGCGAGAGTAGCAAATCTGGGACCACAGCCCCGGCCGCTACGCAGGCAGCAGCGTCTCGATGCTGTCCACCATGTCGCCGAAGGTCTTCATCGACCGCGCCCGGTCGTCGGGGATGGAGATGTGAAACTCCTCCTCGATGGCGAAAAGGATGGTCAGGGCGTCGAGCGAGTCGATGCCGGCGTCGGCCAGCGGCGTCTCCAGCGACAGCTTGTCGTCCGGGACGTCTTTCTCCTTGCGAACGATGGCGATCAGTTTCTCTTCGATCTCGGCGCGCGTCATCGGCCCGCTATGATAACCGCGATGCGCCGGCGCTATTGGCTGCTCTACCCCGCGTGGATTCTGGTCTGCGCGCTGCTGTTTTTCGCGATGCAAAATCGCGAGGATCCGTCGCGCCGTCCGGGGCGAATTCTCAGCAACGACGCTGCCGTCCGCGCGCTGGCGATCCTGCACCGGCCGGGATACGAAGCCGTTCACATTGCGAGTGAGGGCAATCGATGGATCGTGCTGTGCGACCGCATGCCGCATAGCGGATTGGCGGACGCAATTGTCGTGGAGCTGGATTCAACGGACGGACATCTGATAACGATCCGGCAACCGATCCGCAGATGACGCAGATGGACGCAGATGGATAAGCTCTCCCCGTGAAACTCACCCCGATGCTCGAGCAGTACTTCGAGATCAAGCGCCAGGTTCCGGACGCGATCCTCTTCTACCGCCTCGGCGATTTCTACGAGATGTTTTTCGAGGACGCGGAAAAAGCCGCGCCGCTGCTCGACCTCGTCCTGACGGCGCGCAACAAAGGGCAGGAGCACGAGGCTCCGATGTGCGGCGTGCCGTATCACTCGGCCGACGGCTACATCGCCAAACTGATTCGCCACGGTCTGCGCGTGGCCATCTGCGATCAGACCGAGGAGGCGTCGGCGACGAAAGGGCTGGTGCGGCGCGAGATCGTGCGCATCGTTACGCCGGGAACGGCCACCGAGAGTTTCATCGTCGAGCGGGAGAGTTGTTACTTGCTTGCGCTTTCGTCGGGGGTCGGGAGTCGGGGATCGGGGGTCGGAGACAAACTGAACGCTCCGACTCCCGACTCCCGGCCCCCGACTCCCGCGACCATCGGCGCCGCGTATCTCGACGTTTCCACCGGCGATTTTTTCGTTACGACATACGTCAATGCGGACGATGCGCGGCTGGCCGATGACATCGCCCGCTTCGCGCCGCGCGAGGCGATTTTTCCGCGCGAGACGGAGTTCCGGCTGGAGATTCCATCCAATCCCGTCGAGCCGTCTCTGTTCGAGATCGCCGGCGCGCATGACTATCTCTCGAAGCATTTCGGAACGCAGTCGCTGCGCGGATTCGGGCTCGAAGGCGACGATCCGCGCATCGGCGCTGCCGGCGCGGCGCTGCGCTATGCGTCGGCCAGCCATAAGCGTCCACTCGATCACGTGCTGTCGTTGCGCGTCGACAACGAGGCGGACTTCCTCCAGCTCGACGCGGCCACGCTCGCCAATCTGGAGATCCTCGACTCGCGCGATGCCACGCGTCCGCGCGCGTCGCTGTGGAGCGTCGTCAACGCCTCCCGCTCGGCCATGGGGGGACGAATGCTGCGGCAATGGCTGACGCGTCCGCTGAAAGTGCGCGATGCGATTTTCGACCGCCACGACGCCGTCGACGAGTTGACCCGCTCGCGGGCCATTCTCGAAGTGATGACGCAGCGGCTGTCGAAGATCGCCGACTTGGAACGGCTCGCCTCGCGCGTCACGCTGCGCAGCGCCACGCCGCGCGAGTGCCTCGCGCTGGCCGACTCGCTGTTGATGGTCGGCGACTTGCGCACATCGATGGCTCCGCTGAACGGACCGCTTTTGAAACGATTGCGCGACGCACTCGATCCCGTGCAGCCGGTGGTCGACCGCATCGCCGCGACGGTTGCCGACAACCCGCCGCTCAATCTTCGCGATGGCGGCGCCATCAAGGCCGGCGTCGACGCCGAGCTCGATGAACTGCGCTCCATCGCCCGCGACTCGAAATCGATCCTCGTCGAAATCGAGACGCGCGAACGCGAACGCACCGGCATCGGCTCGCTCAAAGTGCGATTCAACTCCGTCTTCGGCTACTACATCGAAGTCTCGAAATCGAACGTCGCCAAAGTTCCTGACGACTACATCCGCAAGCAGACGCTGGTCAACGCGGAGCGCTACATCACGCCCGATCTGAAAGTGCTCGAAGAAAAAATCGTGGGCGCCGAGGGGAAGGCGATCGTCATCGAGGAGCGGCTGTACGGCGAGTTGCTGGAGAACGTCGCCAAGATGACCAGCGCGATTCTGGCGACGGCGCGCGCGGTTGGTCAGGTCGACACGCTTTCGTCGCTGGCTACGATCGCGGTGCGACACCGCTACGTACGGGCCTCGTTGTCCGAAACCGCCGAGATCTGCATCGAGGATGGGAGGCATCCGGTCATCGAGGTCATCGCCTCCGAGCGCTTCATCCCCAATCACACCGACGTCGAACGCGATCGCAACGGAATCCAGATCATCACCGGCCCGAACATGGGCGGCAAGTCGACCTACCTGCGCCAGGTCGCGCTGATTGTTCTGCTCAACCAGATCGGCAGCTTCGTTCCCGCCGCCAACGCGCGCCTCGGCATCTTCGATCGCATCTTCACGCGCGTCGGTGCGTCCGATCAGCTCGCGCGCGGCGAGTCAACGTTCATGGTCGAGATGCACGAGACCGCGAACATCCTCAACAACGCCACCGACCGCTCGCTGATCATCCTCGACGAAGTAGGACGCGGTACCGCCACGTTCGACGGCCTCTCGCTGGCCTGGGCCATCATCGAGTACATCCACGACACGCCCGCGCGCGGCGGCATCACGCTCTTCGCCACGCACTACCACGAGGTCACCGACCTGGCGAAGACGAAATCGCGCGTCGCCAACTACAGCGTGGCGGTGAAAGAGTGGAACGAGCAGATCATCTTCCTGCGCAAAGTCGTCGAAGGCGCGGCCGACAAGAGCTACGGAATCCAGGTCGCGAAGCTGGCCGGAATCCCGCGATCGATCACCGACCGCGCGCGTGAGATCCTGACGACGCTGGAACGGAAGGAGCGCGACGTCGTCGCCGAGACGCAGAAGCGTGTGTCCCCAGTCGCGCAACTCTCCCTCTTCGGCGGGGCGCAGCTCGAAGTGCTCGATGAATTGCGCGGTCTGGCCATCGACACGCTCTCACCGATCGAAGCATTGAACGTGCTCGATCGGATGCAGCGCAAAGTGCGGTGACGGAGCGCTGTCATCCAGAGCCGCCGGAGGCACGTAGCTGCGGAGCGGCGAAGATGCCGCAGGACGGCGAAGGAACTCAAGCTTCCCAAGCTGCGTTGAATCCCAGTGGGGGTTCAGCCGGAGTTGCGCATCTTGAGATCCTTCGCCGTCCTGCGGCGCTCGCCTTCGGCTCCGACGCCTCCGGCGGCTCAGGATGACAACTCGCACGAATCCCGCATAATTACCCGCTATGCACAAGCCTCTCATCGGCATCGGCTCGGACGTCGTTCAGAAACCCGGCGAACGCGACCGCGCCTTTGTCTACACCACCTACATCGAATCGCTCAAACGCGCCGGCGCGGTGCCGGTGCTCATTCCGCCGCAGCCGGAGAGTGCGGCTGACCTCGCCGAAGCGCTGGACGGAATCCTTCTCGCCGGCGGCGACGATTGCGATCCCGCCGAGTATGGCGAGGAGAAACATCCGAGCTGCGAGACGATGGACCCTCGTCGCCAGAAAAACGACCTCGGCCTCGCCAAACTCGCGCGCGAGCGCGGCATCCCCACGCTCGGCATCTGCCTCGGCGTGCAGATGATGAACGTCGCCGCGGGCGGATCGCTCATTCAGGACATCGATTCGAACATCGATCACGCCAGCGAGCCGAGCGATCGCCATCGCCACGACGTCCACATCGATTCATCAACAAAACTCGGACGCATCCTCGGCGATCAGGAGTTCAACGTGAACTCGTCGCATCACCAGGCCATCGGCCGCGTCGCCGACGGACTGCGTGTCACCGCCAAAGCGCCGGACGGAATCGTCGAAGGGCTCGAAGATCCGTCGCATCCTTTCTATGTTGGCGTGCAGTGGCATCCCGAGGACATGGCGGGGGAATCGTCGGCCTCGGCGATCTTCGGCGCGTTCGTCGAAGCCGCGCGCAAGTACGCGCGCGAAAAGCAAAATGCGCCGGCGGATTTGTCACCGGTCGGTGCCGCGCCTTCGGAATAGCGACTTTCCCGGTGCCGTTTGCGACCGGCGTAACGGGAGGACTTACGTGAAACGGATTGCCCTGCTTGCCGCGGTTGCGCTGCTGTTCGTACAGCAAGCGTCCGCGTCGCCGTGGCTGAAAGACATCGCCTCGGCGCAGAAGATTGCGAAGGAAAAGAATCAGCTCATCTTCGTCGATCTCTTCGCCGACTGGTGCGGCTGGTGCCATCGCTTCGAGCAGGAAGTGATTCCCTCGCAGAGTTTCCAGAACGCCACCGACAAGATGGTCCTGCTCCGCCTCAACACCGAGGATGGGAAGGATGGATCGAAATTCGCGCGCGATTTTTCGGTGAGCTCGCTGCCGACGTTCCTCGTGCTCAACAAGGATCTGATGATCGCCGGGATCATTAAGGGCTACGCTCCGGCGAAAGAGTTCGCGCAATCGCTCGGCGACGCCGAGGTCAAGTACAACGACTTCATGAAGCGTGCGGCCGACGAGGCCTCGATCTCGAAGGACTACGCGAAACGCCTGGCGCTGGCGAAGGAGTTTGAATCGCGCGCCGCGTACGCCCAGAGCGAAATGCGGCTGAAGAAACTCGTCGCCGAGCCGGGCATCCCGGCGACGGTCCGCGACGACACCTACTTCGAGCTCGCATTGACGCAGATCCTGCAGAAGAAATTCGGCGACGCGAAGGCCACCATCGCCAAGTTCGCGACGCTGCAGAACAAAGGCGACGCGTTCGAGCGCTCGCGCCTGCTCATCGGCGACATCTACCTCCAGACCGGCAACGTTCCGGGCGCGCTCGCGGAGTACAAAGCCTTCAAGGCGAAGTATCCGAACTCCACCTACAACCACAACCTCGACATGATGATCCCGCAGCTCGAGCGTCAGGTTGGCGGCCCGCGCAAGCAGTAGTTTGAAAGGCGGAATGTTGCGCGGTCTTTTTGTAGCCTGTTCCCTCTTCGCAACCACTGCCTTCGGTCAGATCTCCTCCTTCGGCGGCGGCGCCAGCAACATTCCGGGACAGGAGCTGGTCAAACTCACCGGCTCCGTCACCGAGCGGCACGCGACCGAAGTCAAAGGCGTCGTGACCGCCACGATCGAAAACGGCTGGCACATCAACTCGAACAAGCCGCTCGACGACTTTGTCATCCCTACGAAGTTGTCGTTCGAAGGAACTGAGCTCGTTTCCGCTCAGTATCCGCAGCACACCGTACGTTCGTTCACGTTCAGCGGCGGACAGAAGCTCGCCGTGTACGAAGGGACGATTCAGATTCCGTTCACGGCGAAGCTGCAGACGGGCGACACGATCAAGGGCAAGCTGCACTACCAGGCTTGCAACGACACCGTCTGCCTGCCGCCGCGCGATGCCGAGGTGACGATCGATGCGAATGTGGTCGCGCCTGTGGCGGCGCCGGCACCATCGACATCATCAAGCTTCACTCCCCTCTCCGCCGCACCGAAAGGCGCCACGCCGGTTGGCAACGATCGCCTCTCCGCAGCGTACGCCGAGCACGGGCTGCCGCTGACGCTGCTGATCCTCTTCGTCGGCGGGCTCGCGCTGAATCTCACGCCATGTGTTTTCCCGATGATCCCGATCACGGTCGGCTTCTTCGCCATGCAGAGTGACGGACGCCGCTCGCGCCGCTTCGCGCTGTCGCTCGCCTACGTCCTCGGCATCGTCATCACCTACTCCGCCCTCGGCGTTTTCGCCGCGCTTAGCGGACGGATGTTCGGATCGTGGCTGCAATCGCCCGCCGTGCTGATCGGCTTCGCGGTGCTGATGCTCGTGCTGGCGTCGTCGATGTTCGGCGTGTGGGAGTTCCGCGTCCCGCAGTTCATCGCCAACCGCTCGGCTGGCCGCGCGGGCGTCGCGGGCGCGCTGACGATGGGACTCTTCGTCGGCATCGTCGCCGCTCCGTGCGTCGGACCGGTGGTCGTAGCACTCTTCACACTCGTCGCGGCGATCGCGAAGCCAACCATCGGCATGGCCATGTTCGCCACGCTGGCCTTCGGCCTCGGCTTTCCGTATCTGATTGCGCTCAATGTTTTCCCGAAACCGGGCGAGTGGATGGTGCAGGTCAAGAAAGCGATGGGCTTCGTCCTCATCGCCATGGCTTTCTACTTTCTCCGCGCCGTCATCGGCGAAACGCCCTTCCGCCTCGGCGTCGCCGCCAGCCTGCTCATCGGCGCCATTTTTCTCTTCGTGAGCCGCGGACCGCGCGGACGTTTCATGCGCTTGGCCTGCGCCTTCATCCTGCTGGCCGGCGGCATCGCCTTCGCCATCCCGCCGCGCAAAGGCGTCGAGGTGCAGTGGCAGAAGTACGACGCAGCGGTCGCGTCGACGACCGGCAAGCCGATCGTGATCGATTTCTTCGCGACGTGGTGCATCCCCTGTAAGGAGCTCGACGAGAAAACGTTCAGCGATGCGAGCGTAGCGAAGGATCTCGATCGCTTCACGCGCATCAAAGCCGATCTCACCAACGGCGACGATCCGGCCGTGAAGGAGCTGACGAAGCGCTACGCGATCGTCGGCGTCCCGACCGTCGTCTTCATCGACTCCTCGGGACACGAACAGCAGCAGCTTCGCCTGACCGGATTCGAAAAGCCGGAGCAGTTTCTGGCGCGCACGCAGCAGGTGAAGTGACCACTCTGTCTTTGGATAGTGTCCAGCGCGTTCGCGAACGGATCGCGCGCGCCCACGACCTCGCAAATGCGCGATTCCGCGAGGCCTTCGCGTCGGGAACGAGTCCGTTGCCGCCGAAAGCGCACATGGCCATGCAGGCCGCGGCGCTCCTCGAATGCGCGCAAGGCGTTCGCATCCGCGGCGAGATTCGTTACGACGTGTTTGACGGCGAGAGTACGCCCTACGTCGATCGCGGACGTCCGGTTTACGAAGCGTTCGACGTCGATCGGAACGCCGAGGCGATTTTCGAGTACTGGCTGATCATCAGCGACATCGTCGGCGCGACGTCATGGCGCATGACACGCCTGATCGCGACCGCCGAGGATTACGACGCGGCGCTGATGCGCATGCAGTCGCCGCAGATCGTCCGCGCGCTGATCGTCACGCATCTCCCCTCGGTCGATGCGCGCGACGACGGCACAGCGCTGCTCGAAGCCACCGTCTACACGCGCGCCGAGGAGGAACGGATCGAACGCCGCCAACTCCTCCTCGATGTTCACAACGAGTTCCACTACCACGGGCGTGCCTTGCTGGCGGAAGGGCGGGGCGGCGTTCGCGTGTGAGGCTTTCACGCGGAGGCGCGGGCCGCGGAGCCAGGTTTTCTCCGCGTCCCCGCGTCTCCGCGTGAAACCGTCATCCCCCGATTACGCCGCCGACAATTTCATACGCCCTCAGCTCATGCCCCAGAAAGTTCCGCCGAAAAAACGCGGCGAGTGAACGAACTTCAATCAACGCATCCGGCGCGACCTCGGCGGCAGCAAACTCCCCCACCGGCATGCGCATGATCGCGTCGAGTACGTCAGCGACATCGTTCGCGATTACCTGGGCGTGATCGGAAACACACTTCGCGCACACAAACCCATGCGCCGCCGAATCGAACCGTAACGGACGTCCGAGCGGCCCATCGCACGCGTTGCAGTTCCGCAGCGACGGCAGCACGCCGGCCAACCGCAGGATCCACACCTCGGCATACGCGACCACGCGCAACGGCGCTGCGCCTTCGAGCAGCGCCTCGGTGGTCCGATCCAGCAGCCGGTAAATCACCTCCGCCGGATCGCCCGACTGCGCGAAGGTATCGACGGTCTCCGCCAGATACGACGCGGCCACGCTCGCTGCGAGATTCTGCTGCGCCGGAAAAAGCGAGCGGATCAGATCGACCGACTCGATCCGTACGATCTCCTCCGCCTCCCGCTCGACATACCCAATCTTCACTTTCGCCAGCGGCTCCAGCGACGCCCCAAACCGCGTCCGCATCGACCGCGCCCCATACGCATACCCTTTCACCTTCCCATGCTCCGGCGTCAGAAACACGACCAGCTTGTCCCGCTCCCGCGCCGGAAAGGTGTGCAGGATGATCGCTTCGGTGCGCTGGAGCCGCATGGAGAGTGAGGGTAAGTCCATCTGCGTAATCTGCGGATTGATTTCATCCGCAGATTACGCAGATTCACACAGATAAAACCATCTCGTCCGATAAGCTCTCCCGCGAATGCAACTCGTCGTCACAATTCACGAGGAAACGCCTGACGTAGCGATCGATGTAATCCGCGCATTGGATGCGGACCATGATGCGATCGAAGTTCGTGCGGATGCGTTTGGAAAGCACGCCGTCGATTGGAAGGCGATCCGAAAGGCGACCACTAAGCCGATCATTGCTACGAATCGTGGCAGCGGACAGGTGGATATCGAAGCCGCGCTGGCGGCGGGGATCGATTTCGTCGACGTCGAGTGGCCGGGTGATGTCGCAACTCGCGATCACCTCGTCCTCTCGCACCACGACTACGACGGCATGCCGGATGTCGACGACCTCCTGCGGCGGATGCGAGCGCGGCATGTGAAGATCGCGGCGACGCCGCACAACTTCGCGGAGAATGCGCGGTTGCTGGCCGCGCTGGGAAACAAAAACACCACGATCATCGGCATGGGGTCGCGTGGGTTGTACTCGCGAATCCTGGCGCCGTTCTTTGGATCGGAGCTGCAGTTCGTCAGCGTTGATGAAACTCGCTCCGCGGCGCCGGGACAGTTGACGTTGCAGCAGGCGCTGGCGATCTACGGAGCGAATCGCGCGGCGTTGAGGGCGGACAAAATCTTCGCCATCGTCGGGAATCCCGCGGCGCACAGCGGCTCGCCGGCCATTCACAATGCGATTTTTCGCGAGCGCGGAATCGCGGCGTATTCGATTTTCGAGACGGATGATTTTCTCGACGTCGCCGCGCCGTTCGCGCGCGGCGAGCGCTTCGCGCCGGATGGGCTGTCCGTCACCGCGCCGTTCAAGGAAGACGCGCTCACGTTTGCCGAATCGTCGGGCGCGGACATTCGCGCGAATGCGCGCGAAGCGGGAGCGGTCAACACGCTCGTCCGCATCGGAGGCCGCATCGTTGCTGACAATACCGACGTCGATGGTTTCGAGGCGCTGATAAAAATGACGAACGCGCGAACGGCAGCAGTGATCGGCGCCGGCGGTACTGCACGCGCGGCACTCGTCGCGTTGCGACATGCCGGAATCGAATTCACTGTCTTCAACCGCACGGCGGACAAGCTCAACGCGCGGCCGCTCGATCAACTACCGGCATTCCGCGGCGATCTCGTCATCAATACGTTGCCGCGGAATGTGGCCGTGACGCTGCCCAATGCCGTTACCATCATCGAAGCGGCGTACGGCGGCGAATCGCACGCGACGTTCAATGGGCTCGATCTCCTGCGCGCGCAAGCGGTGCGTCAGAGCGAGCTGTTTCTCGAGGCCTGTCAATGAATCTGGATGATCTTCGCAACGACTACGACATCGTTCCCATCGTGCGCGAGTTGAGCGCGGACGCCATCACGCCCGTCGCCGCATTCGCCGCGCTTTCGGGCGATGGCGAGGCGTTTCTTCTGGAGAGTGTCGAGCGCGGTGAAAACGTTGGACGCTACTCCTTCGTCGGATTCGAGCCGCGCCGCAGTCTGCGCTTCGACGAAAACACTCCCGACCCGATCGCCGTGCTGAATGACGAGCTCCGTCCTCTGCGTGTCTATCGCGAAGAGACGCTGCCGCCCTTTTTCGGCGGCGCGGTCGGCTTCTTTGGTTACAGCGTGGCCGGCTGGAGCGAGCGCATCCCCGACTCGCATCCGAACAACTGCGGCATCCCCGATGCGCGGCTGCTCTTCTTCGACAACGTCGTGGTCTTCGATCACGTCAAGCAGCGGCTCTACGTCATCGTCAACCTCTTCACGTCCGACGCGCACGCCTCGTTCGACGAAGCGAACGCGCGGCTCGATCGTGCCATCGAAAAACTGCGCGGCGCGCGCGTCGAGCTCCTTGCGTTCCCCGAGGATGTGCGCGAGGCCGAGTTCACCCCGAACATCCCGCGCGAAGATTTCGAGGCCGTCGTCAACGCTGCGAAAGAGGAAATCGTCTCCGGCGAAATCTTCCAGATCGTCCTCTCGCAGAGTTGGAGCACCGACTTCCCCGAGCACGACGCGCTCACGCTCTACCGCGTGTTGCGTTCGATCAATCCGTCGCCGTACATGTTTCTGCTGCGGACGCCGGAGTGCACGCTCGTCGGCGCGTCGCCGGAGATGCTCGTACGCGTCGACGGCACGCGCGCCGAAACGCGTCCGATCGCCGGCACGCGCAAGCGCGGCGCGACCCACGAGGAGGATGCCGAACTGGAACGCGCGCTCGTCGCCGACCCCAAAGAACAGGCCGAACACCTCATGCTCGTCGACCTCGGCCGCAACGACCTTGGCCGCGTCTGCGTCAGCGGCTCCGTTTTCGTCACTGACTTCGCGCACATCGAGCGCTACAGCCACGTCATGCATCTCGTCACGAACGTCGAGGCCACGCTGCGCGACGACCGCACGCCGGTCGATCTCTTTCTCTCCTGTTTCCCCGCCGGCACGCTCACCGGCGCGCCGAAAATTCGCGCGATGGAGTTGATCGACGCGCACGAGACCACGCGCCGCGGACCTTACGGCGGTGCGGTGGCCTACTTCGCATTCAGCGGAAACATGGACTCGTGCATCGCAATCCGCACGATCGTGCTTTCGAAAGGGCAGGCCGCGATTCAGGCCGGCGCCGGCATCGTTTACGACTCCGATCCGGCGCGCGAATACGAGGAGACGATGAGCAAGTCGGCGGCGCTGAAGCAGGCCATCAGCGTCGCGAAAAGCGTTACAGCAGCCCGGCCTCCAACGCCTTGAGCACGGCGCGCGTGCGATCGCGCACGCCGAACTTCGCCAGGATGCTCGACACCTGATTTTTGATCGTGCCTTCGGCAGTGCCGAGGGCGTGCGCGATTTCCTTGTTCGAGTAGCCCCCGGCCATCAGGCGAACGACTTCCAGCTCGCGCGCGGTCAACGCTTCGACAGGCATCGCGTCGGCAGCGATCGCCGGCGTCGCGCGAAGAAGGCGCTGCGTGATCGCCGGCTGGAACACCGTCCCCCCCGCGGCGATGGCGCGGATGGCATTCATCAGCTGCTGATACGAAATGTCTTTCAACAGAAAACCGCGCGCACCGCTGCGGATGGCGTCGAGGACGACCGCCGTGTCGTCGAACGTCGTGAGGACGAGCGTCGGCGGCAGCGCGTCGATCGCGGACAGCTCGCGCAAAACATCGACACCGCTCTTCTTCGGCATCCGCACATCGAGCAGCAGCACATCGACCTCGGCGCCCGGCACGCGCTCGATCGTCTCGGCGCCGTCCTCGGCTTCGCCGGCGATGAGGATCTCCGCGTCCATCTCCAGCAACGTGCGGATTCCCTGGCGGATGAGGAGCTGATCGTCGGCGATGAAGACGCGGATCACGAATGGCTCCGCGCCGGTAAAAACGCGGTGAGCGCAAAGCCGCGGCCGGCGCCGCTCTCGATGGTCAGCTCGCCACCGGCGCCTTCGATGCGCTCGCGCATGCCGCGCAATCCGAAGCCGTCGCGGATGCTCGTTCGCCCTCGCCCGTCATCGCGCGCGCGGACTTCGAATCCGTCGCCGGCGCGCCGCACGGTGATCCAGAGATTCTCCGCGCCCGAATGGCGGGCCGCGTTCGTCACCACTTCCTGAACACAGCGAAGAATGACCAGGCCACGCTCGGGATCATCGATGCGCAACGCGTCATCGACTTCGAGCTGCACGCGCGGACGGGGCAGATCGGAGACGAGCGTGCGCAACGCGCGCGTGAGATCGAGGCAATCGTCGGCGTTCTTCTCGGCGACGATTGCGCGAACGTCGGCGAGCAGCGTCCGCGCAAGCGCCTGCGCCTTCTCGACGTCGCCATGCGCGGCGCCCTCGGTGCGCACGAGCGCGGCCTCGAGGTTGAGCGTGAGCGCGGTGAGGTGATGGCCGAGCGCGTCGTGCAGCTCGCCGGCGATGCGAAGACGTTCGGTGAGGCGGCCGCCGTCAGCGACAAGATCCTGCATCGCGCGAAGTTGCGCGCTCGTGCGCAGCTCGCGGTCGAGCAGCTCGAACGCGAAGAACGCCAGAATTTGAAATCCGAGATACGGCGGCGTGAGCAAAAACGCCGAGCGGCCGTTCCAATGAATCGCGACGGCGCCCGCGAGTAGCAGCGTCTGGAGCGCGATCCACAAAAGTCCGCGGCGGCGATCGAGCAGCGACGGGAGACGCATGGCGATCATCACCAGCAGCGCGCCCTCGAATCCGTCGCACAGAAGCAGCACCATGACCACCACGCAGAGCGCTTCCATCGCCAGCAACGAGAGACGTGGATGTTTGAGATCGGCAATGAAGAGCGCGCCGAAGAGGACGTATGCAACGGCCCAGCGCAGCATCACGCCGGGCGCGTTCGCGCCCTGGATGACGACCGGCAACCCGACCATCAGCCACGCGGTCAGACCGGCGACGCCGAGGATGCGCGTGTGTGGCATCGCGCGAGGATGTCATAGCGAGCGCGGCGCGTGAATAGGCCGGAAGTCACATGCCGAAAGATGCGCCGAGCGGCACATGCGCGCACGCCGCGCCGTGCGTAGGTTGTGCGGCGGAGGATTTCATCATGCGATTCGTTCTACTCGCTGCAATGATCATCGGCATTACGATTCCCGCTATGGGCCAGGACGATTTTCTGAAAGCAGTCCAGTCGGGCGACCTCGCCACCGTGCAGACGATGCTGGCGGGCGATCCCGCGCTCGCCAATGCAAAGAATGCGAAAGGCACCAGCGCCGTCATCAGCGCGCTATTCATCAACAAGGGCGAAGGTTTCCTCGATCCGGCGAAGAACGAAATGCTGCACGCGATCCTCGCGCAGAAGCCTCACCTCGACATCTTCGAAACCGCTGCCCTCGGCACGGCATCACAACTCGAAGCGATGCTGACGGATACGGACACCGTCAAGAGCCGCAACCATTTCGGCTGGACGCTGCTGCACATGTCAGCGTTCGGCGGCAACGTCGCCACGACTGAGTTGTTGCTGAAAAAGGGTGCCGCGATCGATGCCCGCGCCGGATCGCAGTTCCGCAACACGCCACTGCAGACCGCGCTCCTGTCCAATCAGTACGCAACCGCGAAGGTCCTCCTCGAGCGCGGCGCCGATGCGCTGGTCCGCCAATCGAGAGGCTTCACTCCCATGCACGAAGGGGCGTTGAGCGGACGGATCGACATCATCCAGCTCCTGCTCGATCACGGCGCCGAAATCAACTCCGTCGCCGACAACGGCCAGACGCCGCTGGCCGAGGCCATGCGCGGAAAACACGACGATGTCGTGGCGTGGATGAAGACGAAGGGCGCGGTGGTCGGGATTCAGCGGATCGACGAGGATGGGAACAAATAGCGAGAGGAGCGCGGGCGTTCCGCCGGCTGGCGCGGCGCGCGTCCCGCCGCCGAACCGCCAACCTCCCAAAGTTCGCTGGTAACGCAACCGCTGACCAAGCCTCCCATTCGGCGGCGAGACGCCGCCGATCCAGCCGGCGGGACGCCAGCGCTCCGGCCGTAACGCTTTGAGATCACATTTTGTGATCTCAAACCAGTCGTTGGGAATGCCCGCTCCTTTCCATAAAGATCGATCCAGCGCTAGACTCCGCGGCACAGGAGAACAACGATGGCCATTCCAGCGCGCGTCAGCGAGCGCCTTGCCGCAGGTATAAAGAGGTTTCAGCCAATTCTTTCCTCCGCAAAATCGCGCGATGTCAATGAATCCGATACGTCGATGATCGTCGCTGATCTCCTTGCGGAAATCTTCGGCTATGACAAATACAGCGAAGTGACGCGCGAGCTTTGCATACGAGGTACGTATTGCGACCTCGCTACCCGCCTTGACGGTAAGTTTCAGATGATCATCGAAGTCAAGGCGATCGGTCTGGAGTTGAAGGATGCCCACGTCAAGCAGGCAGTCGACTATGCCGCGAACCTCGGCGTCGAGTGGGTGGCGCTGACGAATGGCAATCTCTGGCGCGTGTATCGGGTCATCTTTGCGAAACCTATCGACGCCGAGCTCGTCCTCGACATCGACATTCTCCAGCTCAATGCAAAGAGTGCGGACCATCTCGAAAGTGTTTACCTGCTCACGCGCGAGAGCATGTTGAAATCAGGGCTTTACGCGTATCACGACCACCTGCAGGCCACGAACAAGTTCTATCTTGCCGCGGTCGTTCTAAGCGATCCCGTGCTGGAGACAGTCAGACGCGAACTTCGAAGGCTATCGGATGCCAAAATCGAGATTGACGAACTCCGCCAAGCACTGAAACTGGAAGTCATGAAGCGCGAAGTAATCGAGGGCGAGAAGGCGGATGGTGCGCGCAAGAAGGTTTCGAAGTCCGCCGGGAAGATGCTGCGTATCCGAAAAGGCAAAGATGATGGCGACGTCCTACAAGTAGACGAGCCGGCTGATCTGAAGCTGGTCGGCGAAACCTCGATCCTCTCCGATCAAACTTGAGATCACAAATTGTGATCTCAAGTTCGGCTTAGACTGCTCGCGTGCAAGTTCTTGCGCGCGTGTATCGCGGCGATCAGATCGAGTCGTTTCATACAGGATCGATTGCCGTCGTCGATTCTCTCGGGCGTCTGCTCGCGTATGCAGGCGAACCGGGATTGCGGACTTGCCTTCGATCGGCGGCGAAGCCATTTCAAGCGATTCCGCTGCTCGAGTATGGCGGCGTCGATGAGTACGAACTTTCGAGCGAAGAGATCGCGCTGACGTGCGGATCGCATGGCGGCGAGCCGTTGCATGTTGCGACCGCGGCCGCGCTTCTTAGGAAAGGTGAGTTCGATGAGTCGGATCTCTTGTGCGGCGCGCACGTTCCGTACGATGAGAAAGCGGCGGCGGAACTTCGCGCGTCGGGCGACGAGCCGTCCGCGCTGCACAACAACTGTTCGGGAAAACATGCGGGCATGCTGCTGGCGACGCAGGTGATGGACGTTCCGTCGAACGACTACATCGATGCCACGCATCCGCTCCAGGAAACCATGCGCGCAACTCTGAGCGACTTTGCCGACCTCGATCCCGACGAAATCCCGACCGCCATCGATGGCTGCGGCGTTCCCGCGTTCTTTCTCTCGCTGCAACGCACCGCCTTCGCGTATGCGCGGCTGATGGCGAGCTCGCAAACCGGAATCGCCGGCGAGTTGCAGCGGTACAACGCGAGCGCCGCGGAGATCGTCAACGCCATGACCGCGTTTCCGCAATACGTCGCCGGCGCGTGGAGCATGACCACGCCGCTGATGCAAGCGTTCGGCGGCGAACTGCTCGCGAAAGAGGGCGCCGAGGGGTTGTATGCGATGGCGATGGCGCCGTCGCTGGTGGGGGCGTTGACCGGGCGGCTGCGCGTCGCCGATGATGTCGCGGTCGGCATCGCACTGAAGATCCACGACGGCTCGATGGTGCGCGGCCGCAATCCAGTCATCCTGAAGACTCTCGAAATCCTCGGCGCCGACGTTTCCTCGGCTCCGGAGTTGCAACCGTTTCGCCGTCAGCAAGTGTTCAATGTCGCCGGAAAAATCGTCGGCGAAGTCCGGGCCGAGTTCGAGTTGGAGATTCTATGAAGACTTCCGCAGCACTTCTGATTTCCGCGATTTGCCTTCTGCCTTCTTGCCGCACCGTCGGCGTGTCGAAGACCAGCGGCGGCTACGCCGAGATCGCGCCGACCATCGCCGCTGAAATGATTCTCGACAGCCAGCAGATCGTCGTCATCGACGTCCGGCCGTCGTCCGCGTATCGCGGTCCCGAGGGACACATCCCGGGAGCGATCAGCGCGCCGTTCGAGACCATCGAGATGCGGCTTCCCGAACTGCTGCCGTATCAGAACCAGACCGTGCTCGTTTACGGCGAGACCAGCGAGGACGGCGCAGTGGCGGCGCAACTGCTGAGCGTGGCGGGGTTCCGCAACGTCGTGCACGTCAACGGCGGCATCAAGCAATGGATTGAACGCGGCTACCGCACTGTTAATGCGCAATGATTTGAATCCGGTCCGATAGGAATTGACGATGAAACGAACGCTCCTGGCCACATCGCTGGCCCTTCTCCCCTTCTGTGTTCTGGCGCAGCGCGCCCCGACGCTGAACGCTGCACTGACCAACTTCGCGTCGCGATCGCTGGCGAAATGTCCTGAAGCCAAAATCACCGTAGCACCGCTTGGCCAGGAAGGTCCGCGCGGCTTCATGCTGTACACGCTGACGCAGGAATCGAGCGACCCGAGCTGCCAGCGCAAGACGTACATGCTCCACTCGCCGGTCAGCGGACAGGTACTGATCGGCACGATCTTCTCGCTGCCGCCGGACTCACGGCCACTTCCGGCGCGGATCGCCGAGGTGGGAAGCGCCGCGCTGAAAGAGCCGGTGACGGCGACGGTTGCGCCGTTTCCGCTTCCTGACGGCCTCCATGCCGTCTCGATCGTCAAGCAGTCGAAGGCCGCCGGCGGCGGCTTCACGTATCACGGCTTCGTCGACGGCTCGAATGGCTACCTGATCGTCGGCACACGCGGCACTCTGAATGTCGATCCGGGCAAAGCGCTCGTCGAAACGCTCGGCTTCGGCGGCGCGACGCGGCGCGGCAATCCCAAGTCAAAGGTGCAGATCATCGAGCTGTCCGACTTCGAATGTCCCACCTGCGCCAAGGCTCACAAGAAGATCGAGCCGATCATCGCGAAGAACCTCGACAAGGTCGACTACTACCGCCTCGACCTCCCGCTCTTCGAACATCACGAGTGGGCCCTCGCCGCCGCCCTCGGCGCGCGCGCGATTTCGAAAGTGGCGCCCGCGAAGTACTGGAACTACGTGAATTTCGTCTACGAAAATCAGGAGACGATCGGCAAGCAGCCGTTCGACAAGTTCTACCAGAACTGGATCGAAGACCACGACATCAACTGGAAGGCGATCGAGAAGATCTACAGATCACCGGTTGAGAAGAAGGCGCTGATCGATCAGGTCAGCCGCGCGTTTGATAACGGCGTCCTCTCCACCCCGACCTACATCATCAACGGCCAGGTCCTCGGCTTCGGTCCGGAAGGACAGTTCACAATCGACGCGATCAAGAGCGCGCTTGGGGTGAAGTAGGTAATGACATCGGATCGTCGGCGTAGCCGGCGTAAGAACCGTAGCCCACGGCTTTCAGCCGTGGGTCAGCAGATGTCGTCCGATTTGTGAGCCCGCCTTGGCGGGCGATAGAAAGCTTTCTTTCGCCCGCTCAAGCGGGCCCCACCGCGAGGACCGCTCGATTCCCCACGGCTGAAGGCCGTGGGCTACGGTTCTCACGCCGGCTACGCCGACGAATGGCAACAAGATGTCGTCCGCGTCAGAACCCGATCGAAACCTTCGCCGCGTAGCTCCGAACCTCGGCCTGCGTCGCTTCGACGACCAGCTTCGGCACCATCAGCGAGAGGCGCACGCCGACGGTGTAGCGATTCAGGCTGCTCTTGTCCGTCAGCGTGAACGCCGTCGTGTGCGACGTCGCGGGGACGTCGCCACGCGCGTCGATGCGCATGCGTCCGATCGCCGCGTACGGCGTGATCGGACCGAAGCCTTTGCTGAGGAAGACTTCCGCGCCGTAGGTTTTCTCGCGGAAGACGTCGATGCCGGTGAGCGTGGAGTACGACACCCGCAGCGCCAGCTCCGGCTTCAGCAAACCGCCGCGTAGCAGCGGCGTATCGAGTGCTCCGCCCCAGGTCGTGATGCCGCTGTTCGAAATCTTCGCGTACGTACCGGAGAGCGTGCCGAAGCCGAATCCCTTCGACGCCACGAGCCGCGGAACGCCGATGTAGCCGTGCGACGTGAACGTGTTTCCTGGCGGCACCGCGGCGCGCCAGTACGCGGCACCTTCGTCGATCTTGACGACCGTCGCGGCGACTCCGACGTCAAATCCGAGCAGACCGCTCGCGCGCGCAGGCTGCACGGGCGTCGCGAAAATCGCCTGGCCGACCACACGCGCGAACTGGCTGAAGTTCGCCTGATTGACGAGGTTCGGATCGAACTTCACGTCCTGACCAAACAACGGCAATGCCGCGAACGCGATCAGAAAAGCTGCGACATGTACTCGTTGCTCAAAAGGAAACCGGAAGGGGTGAAGGCGACGCGATTTCCCACCCGCCGCAGCCACCCGTCGCTCAAGCCTCGATCCATCCATGCGATTCCCTCCTCGCCGCAAAGTCGTACAACGTCCGCATAGTTTATGCCCTCGGCCTGCCGCAGCCGGAGGAAGATGGTCTCGCGCCGCACTTCGCCCTCGCCGAGGACTTCGACGAACTCCGGCTCGCGCTGGCCGGCGATGTAGCGATGAATGTCGCGCGTATTCGCAAAGCGGCGATCGTCGATGAACGAATGCGCGCCGATGCCGAAGCCGAGGTACTGCTCGCGGCGCCAGTAGCGAAGATTGTGGCGGCACTCCTCGCCCGGACGCGCGAAGTTGCTGATCTCGTACTGCGCGAGACCGGCGTCCGCGAATCGCTCGATGGCGACTGTGTAGAGATCGGCGACGAGGTCGTCGTCGGGCAACGTCACGCGCTCGTCTTCAACCTGCCGCGCTAACGCCGTCCCTTCTTCGAGATCGAGCATGTAGAGCGAGACGTGGCCGGCGCCGGTATTGATGGCAATCTCCAGCGTCTCTTCGAAACTTGCCGCCGTCTGCCGCGGCAGTCCGAGGATGAGATCGAGACTCGTGCGAACTCCGGAAGCCGCAGCGATGCGAACGGCCTCGAGCGCCTGCGCGCGTCCATGCACGCGTCCGAGCGGACGCAGCTCGTCATCATGAAACGACTGCACGCCGATGCTGATGCGATCGACTCCGAGCGATCGCCAGAACGCGAGGGCGTCCTCGGTCACGTCCTCCGGATTGGCCTCGATCGAAAACTCAGCGTCGTCGTCAATGACAAAGCGCTCGCGTAGTTTCGCGACGACGCGAGAGAGATTTTCGCGCGACGTCCGCGACGGCGTCCCGCCGCCGAAGAAGATGCTGTCCACACGCTCCCCATTCGAACGCGCGTCAATCTCCGCGATCAACGCCTCGGTGTACTGATCCTGCAGCCGAATGTCCGTCGAAACCGCAAACGGACAATACGTGCAGTGAACGCGGCAAAACGGGAGGTGGATGTAGAGGCCGAGGGGCATGGAGGGACGCAAGTCAGCGTCGTCGCATCAACTCTTTGTCTTCGGGCGAAAGTTCGATGTCTTCGATTTGGTCGTACGGTACTTCGACGAGCACTCCGTCGACACGGATTACCAACGGCGTCCGAGTTGCTCTGGCCACTTCACGCGCTCGTTGAGCCGCACGCAAAAGCGCTCGCGGCACTGATTGCATGTCGGCATCGGGCAACTCCGAAACCCACGTGTCGCTTGTCTTCTTCTCCGCGGCCATCGCGCGATTCTCGCAGATTGCCTCGCTATAATCGCGGCCGGATGTCCGAAGACACACAAACGAGCCCTCGCCGCGCGCGGCTGCTGTGGACGCTCCTCGGCGCCATGGTCGTCGTCGGGCTGGTGCCGCTGGTCGTGTCGCACTACTTCCTCATCCGCATCAATCGCGACTCGCTGGAGACGCTGGAGCGGAAGTACCTCACGCGCTCCGCGGGCGGCATCGCCACCGACATCCAGAACCTGCTGACGAACAACACGCAGCAGCTGATGAAAATCGCCGGCAACGTGAGGGCGCTCAAGCGCGCACTGCCCGCGGGCAGCGATCCGTTCCTGTACGCGGCGCAGACCGGAATGATCGCCGACTACATCACTCCCGACGGCGACCTCCTCGGCATGCGCATTGTCAATGTCGACGGGAAAGGTGCCGAGGCCAAGCCGGCGCAGCTGGATGCTGCGGTGGCGCAGGAGCTCGACCTCGCGCTGCAGGCCGCGCTCAAAGGTCAGGTTTTCACCGGCACGTTCCAGTACGTCACATCCGCGAACCAGCCGGCGGTGGTGATCGCCGTTCCTGTCGTCGACGAAGGAGCGAACATCGGTGCCGTCGAAGCGATCGTCAGCCTGCGCCGCATCAGCGATCGCATTCGTGACGAAGGAAAAGGCGACGTCACCGCGTTCGTCGTCAACCGCGGCGGCAAGGTGCTCCTCCACAGCGAGGCGGCGGTCGAGGTGCAGCATCCCGATTTCTCGTACCTGAAAATCGTCCAGGAGTTTTCGAAAGCGCCGGTCCGCCTCACCATTCCGTACGACGACTCGCGCGGCGGCGAGCGGACCACGATGCTCGGCACGGTCGCGCCGGTGGCCGGCCGCGATTGGGGTGTCGTCGTACAAAAACCCGAAAAGCTCGCCTACGCCTCGGTATCGAAGATGGTGCGGGCCACGATCACGTGGATCTCTATCGCGCTGGCCGTGGCCATCCTCGCGGCCATCCTCTTCGCATCCGGCATCGCGCGCCCGGTTCGCGAGTTGGCCGAGCGCACGCGCGAGATGGCCAACGGCAACTATCACCAGCGCGTCGAGCCGAAGACGCACAACGAGATCGGGGAGCTGGCCGAAAACTTCAACGCCATGTCCGGCGCGATCGAGAGTGCCGTCGAGCAGCTCCGCAAGGCCGCGCACGAAAACCATCTCCTCTTCATCAATGCCGTGCGCATGCTCGCCGCCGCCATCGACGCCAAGGATCCGTACACGCGCGGCCACTCCGAGCGCGTAGCTCGCTACTCCATCGCCATCGGAAAGAACCTCGCGCTGAGCGAGCAGGACATGCGCAATCTGCGGATCAGCGCGCTGCTGCACGACGTCGGCAAAATCGGCATCGACGATCGCATCCTTCGCAAGCCGGGCGCGCTCAGCGACGACGAGTTCGAAGTGATGAAAGGACATCCCGCCAAAGGCGCGGCCATCATGAGCGGCGTCGCCCAGCTCATCGACATCATCCCGGGCATGAAGTACCACCACGAAAAGTGGAGCGGCGGCGGCTATCCGGACGGTCTGACCGCGGAAGAGATCCCGATGCAGGCGCGCATCGTGGCCATCGCCGATACCTTCGACGCCATGACCACGAACCGGCCGTATCAGAAGGCGATGGAGCTCAATTACGTCGTCGAAAAGATCAAGAGCTTCGCCGGGACGCGCTTCGATCCGCATGTCGTCGACGCGTTCGCGAACGCGGTCAAACGTGGCGACATCACCATCGACGAGCAAGTGCGGGGCGCCGCGTAGGTGAGTTTCCGCGACATCCTTGCCGATTTGCTGCAGACGACGCGCGGCGCGATCGGGGCCGCGTTTCTCGATTCCGAGGGGGAAAGCGTGGAGGTGGCGTCGGCGCGGCCGTTCGATACGGACGATCACGAGCTGCGCGTCATCGGCGCCTACGCCGGCATCTTCCTTTCGCACTTGCGCCGCATCGCACAGGCCACCGATAGCGGATCGTCGACACGGTTCAAAATTGACTTCGCGGCCAGCACTATTTTCTGCTGCGCGCTCGGCGACGGTTACTACCTCGTCGCCGTCGTCGACGCAGCGGCCGTCGAAGGCACGGTGTGGCAAGGACTGGAGCGATGCCGCGCGGCGCTGCTCGCAGAAATGTAATGGCCACACCCTTGCAAAACGTGAGAACGATGACTCGTACGATCGTGATGGCGATACTGGCCGCGGCGCTCACCGCCGGCTGCGGCGGAAAACCGAAGTCCACCTCGGCAGCAAAACCGCAGTCCGAGATGCGCACCATCGACTCCTCCGACCTCCGCCCCGTCACCGTCGATCCCCCGCCGATGCTCACCGACGAAGCGCCTCCCATCAAAACCGTGACCGGCCTCGCGCAAGCCGACGCTCCCCCGCCGCCGACCGCGGCCGACGAAGCCCTGCGCGCCTCCCTCCCCTTCACCCCCGCCATCGCCATGGACCCGATCGACGGCAGCAAGATCTCCATCCGCGCCTCGATCCCGACGGTCGAATACAAAAACAAGCTCTACTACTTCGCCAACGAAGATCACAAACGCACCTTCATGGCCAACCCCGAGCAGTACACGAAGGGGCTGTTCTCGCACTTGTGACTGGCCATCGTAACCCGCGCCGTCCTGCCGGTGATGCGCAAGCAGCGATCGGGACAGATCATCTCGATCTCATCGTCGGCCGGCCTGTCGGGATTCGAGTTCGGTACCGCCTACGCCGCCTCGAAGTTCGGCCTCGACGGCTTCATGGATTCGCTGCACGCCGAGGTTGCGCCGTTTGGCATCACGACCACGAGAGTCAACCCGGGATTCTTCCGCACGGAGCTCCCCACCGAGCAATCGACGAACTATGCCGAGCCGTCCGTGAAGGACTATGACGAACGCAGAGCGCCGCTGCTGGACTTCTGGAAAGCGCAGAACGGGCGACAATCCGGTGACCCCGAGAAACTCGCGCAAGCGCTCATCACAATCGCAAGCCAAGAACCCACCGCCGCGCCGCTTTATCGCAGGCGCCGATGCCATTGCCACCGCGGAGCAGAAAATCGCCGAACTGAAAGCGCAGCTCGAAGCGAACCGGGATCTCTCGACCTCGCTCGATTTCGACGCGGTGACCTCCTGAGCTTTTCTGCTACGCTCCGGCCGTTCCGCCGCGTGTGGCCCCGTAGCTCAGGTGGATAGAGCAGCGGTTTCCTAAACCGTTTGTCGGGCGTTCGAGTCGCCCCGGGGCCACCAGAAATCCTGCGATCCTCGTCCGAAAGTTGCGCGAAACCAGCGGGCGGGACGCCCGCGGTCCCAGGACAAAAACCCTCCACTTTTGGCGTCGATCTCGCACTAGTTATTCTGAGTTCGAAGTCGACTTTTCCAGGGGAGGGTGCGATTGAATTCAGCCGCGAAATTCATCCGCCGAGGGCTCGTCATCGTCAGTCTGGGCCTCGGCGTTTCCGCTTCGGCGCAGACGCAGTGTCATTGGTGGCAGTTTCGTTGTGAGGCAGACAAACAGGTCGAAGGGTTGCCGGCCGAGGCGCCGCGGACGGGGACGGTGATCACGATCGATACGGCTGCGAACCGGCTGTATCTGTTCAGGGATGGGCAGCTCGTCGATAAGTCGCTGGCGGCGACGGGCAGCGAGAAGATCCTGAAGAAGGGCAGCAAGGTTTGGTTGTTTCGCACGCCGCAGGGACACCTGAAGGTGCTGCGGAAGATCGAGGATCCGGTCTGGACGAAGCCTGATTGGGCGTTCATCGAAGCCGGCGAACCGGTTCCGCCGCTGAATTCGCCGTTGCGAAAAGTGAAAGGCCACCTCGGCAAGTACGCGCTCGACCTCGGCGACGGAATCATGATCCACGGCACCGATGAGTACGACTCGATCGGACGCAAGGCGTCGCATGGCTGCATCCGGCTACCCGAGGACATGCTGGAGCGGGTGTACAGAGAGACGCCGATCGGTGCGGATGTGTACATCTTCGAGACTCAGGTTCCGCAGACAGCGGCGAAGAAGGAGAGGCACAGCGATCTGGATTAGGTTGAGCGTAGCGCCAACGAACGTAGCGCCGCCGAGCCGGCGGCGGTCCAGCCGGCCAGCGGCCGGCGCTACGTGTCGCTGCGCTACGTTTGTGGGGGCTTTTTCATCCGCGCGTACAGCGTCGACGGGCTGATCTGAAGTTGGCGCGCCGCTTTGCGGACGTTTCCGCCGGCGGCGGTGACCGAGGCGGTCACGTAGTCGGCGACGACATCGTCGAGAGCGCGGATTTCCCAATCGGCAGTGGGCATTCCGCCGGAGGTTTTCGCGAGCGACTTCGTATCCGATTCGAGCAGCAGGTCTTCGTTCGCGATCTCCTTCCCGGTCATCGTCAGCATGGCGCGCTCAAGGACGTTGCGCAGTTCGCGGACGTTGCCGGGCCAGGCGTAGCTTTGCAGTTTCTTGAGCGCTCGAGGACTGACAGTCGGCGCAGGACGTCCCAGCTCTTTCGACAGCGGACGAAGGATGACGTCGACGAGGAGCGGGATGTCTTCGATGCGTTCGCGCAGCGGCGGCATGCGCACGCGGACGACGTTCAGCCGGTAGTAGAGATCGGCGCGGAAGCGGTTTGCAGCGACTTCGGCGGCGAGATCGCGGTTCGTAGCAGCGACCAGACGAAAATTCGCGGTCAGATCGCGGATGCCGCCGACGCGGCGGAAACGTTTGTCCTCGATCGCCTTCAGCAGGCGCGCCTGCACGGTCACGTCCATCTCACCGATTTCATCGAGGAACAGCGTGCCGTCGGCGGCGATCTCGAACAGGCCCTGCTTCGTGTTCATCGCATTCGTGAATGCGCCGCGCTCGTGACCGAAGAGCTCCGACTCGAGCAACTCCTTCGACAGGCCGGCGCAGTTGAGGTCGACGAACGGTGCCCGCGCGCGCGGCGAGCGGTTGTGGATGAGGCGCGCGAAGACTCCTTTGCCTGTCCCTGAGTCGCCTTCGATCAGCACCGGCGACGGTGCCCTCGCGATCTGGCCGAGGAGCTGGTTCAGATTCTGGACGGCGGGGGAAAGTCCGGGCAGACGCTCCTGCTCGTTTGTGTCGCCGCGGCGCAGCGCGATCAGCTCGCGGCGCGTGGCCACCATCCGCGCTACCTGCTCCAGCGTCAGCGACAAGAGGCTGTAGTCGAACGGTTTCTGCAGGAACGTTTCCGCTCCGAGCTTCATCGACTCGACCACACTGTCCACCGTCCCCACGCCCGACATCATGATCACCGAGACGGCCTCGGAGTACATCTTGAAGTCGTGCAGGACATCGACGCCGTTGCCGTCGGGCAGGTTCATGTCGAGGAGAACGACGTCGGGCGAGAAGTCGGCAAAGACAGCACGCGCCTCGCGGGTGGTCATGGCTGTCTTCACGTCCCACTCATCGGCGAGGAGAGCCTGGAGACCGGCGACAACATTCGGCTCATCATCGACGATGAGTAGTCTTTGCTTCACGGAAGGCTCAGTCATGTCCAGAAATCATACAGCCGTATCGTTCCGAAACAGCCGCAAATGTGTCAGACCCATCTAAGTTGCTGATTCTAAAAGGAGTCTTGCGTGGTACCGGCCTTGGACTAAGGGCCAGGCATGAACATCCTGCACGCAATCACGCTCGCCGCTCTCCTCCACCACGCACCGGCCGCTCCTGCCGTGACCTGCCACACGGGGACCGTGTCGTACAAATTCGTCGGCGCACCGGGCGCGACGTTCACCTACGCCGGAGCGAAGTACTCGATTCCACCATCGGGCTGGATTGAGCTCATCGATGGCGGCAAGGTCTATCTGGCCGCGAGCGGCCGCACGCTACCGCTCGATGTCTGGCCGATCGACGCGTTCGGAACACGAACCGTTCCAGTGCAACAAGCAGAGACGGCCACCGACAACAGCACACCCTCCACGATCAACAACTAAAAGGAAAATCCAATGACACAGATCAAACAGCTTGTCGTCGAAACCACCTCCGACCTTCGCCTCGGCCGCCAATCGTGGCGCGTTCTCGGGATGCTCTGGTCCGTCGCCTTCGTGATCGCATTTGCCGCCGCGGTCGTCCCGCACTGATCCGAGGACACGAACATGCGCGACCTCCGACGCATCACTCTCATCGGCCGCGGAGCAACGACGGCGACGCGTTCCTGGGACGCCTCGAATCACGCCACGAACCGCATCATCTTCGTGGACTGTTTCGCGATCCTGACCGGCGCGCTCCATCATGCGTCACAGGACGTCGAACGGCTCGTGATCGACGGCGCGGCGACCGAGAGCCAGTTCCTCGACCTGCTCACCACGCTGCCTTCCGACTTTGCCGGAGACGTGCTCTTCGTGAACGGCGACGAGCGTGCGTTCCTCAGCACGACCTGCCGATCGGGCGGACGGCTGCTGTACGCGATGCTGCCTTCGGACGTGGAGTTCTATCTCGAGGCGCAACGTCTGGTAACGAAGCAGTCGATGGCGGCGTGACGTCTTCTCCGCGACCCCGCGGCTCCGCGTGACCGTGCTACCTTAACGGCAGTGCAACTCTGGACGTCGTTTCAGCATACGGGATGGGTGGGGAAAGCCGTCCTGGGAGTGTTGCTGCTGTTCTCGATCGGGTCGTGGGCGGTGATGTTCGTGATCGCCCTTCGCTTCCGCCGGTCGGCCGCAGCATCGAGGCGATTCATGTTCGCCTTCCGCCGCGCAAAGAAACTGGCCGAGGTTCAGGCGGTTACCGCGAAGTCATCGCATTCGTCGCTGGTCGGGCTGTTCAAGGCGGGCTACGCCGAGATCGAAGCGCAGATCGCGCACGCGAACACGCAGATGATCCGATCGCTCGACAGCGTGGAGCGCTCGCTGCTGCGCGCGTCGCGCATCGAAGCGGCGCGGCTCTCGAAATACCTGCCGTTCCTGGCCACGACTGCCGCAGCATCACCGTTCATCGGCCTGTTCGGAACGGTGTGGGGAATCATGGATGCCTTCGCCACGATCGGCGCGACCGCGACGACGTCGATCACCTCCGTCGCTCCCGGCATCAGCGAGGCGCTCATCAACACCGCCGCCGGACTTTTCGCCGCAATCCCTGCCCTGCTCGCGTACAACCACTTCGTGCAGCGCATGCGTCAGGCGCGCGGCGAGATGGAGGATTTCACGCTGGAGTTTCTGAATCTGACCGAGCGGAACTTTATGTAGCCGCGGTTACCAAGCGGAAACTGCAACCGTCTAAGACGACAACACATGGCCTTCCGATTCGATCACGGCGACGATTACGGCGACATGGCGGAGATCAACGTCACGCCGCTCGTCGACGTCATGCTCGTGCTGCTGATCATCTTCATGGTCACCGCGCCGATGCTGACGCAGGGGCTGACCGTCGCGCTGCCGGCCGCGGAGGGAAAGAGTTTCGAGCTGGCTTCGAACAATCCCGCCAAGATTCAGGTGACGGCAACCGGAGCGGTCTACCTTGACGGCATCGCCGCGGGTTCGTCGAATCTCGATCAAAGCCTCGGGCCGATGCTTCGCGCGCGGCGTGTGAAGCGCGCGCTGCTCGAAGCCGACAAAGCGGTGCCGTACGGGCGCGTCGTGGCGGTGCTCGACATCATGAATCGCGCCGGCGTCGAGCAACTCGGAATGGTCACGCAGCCGAAGGAGAGGGATGGACGACCGCATCGGTGACCTCCTCGCGGAACGCGCCCACCTCGGCGGCAATCCCGCGGGCGGCATCGCCGTCTCCGTGCTCCTGCACGGCGCGCTCGCGGCGGGGATCCTCTACGCGGCCATGCACGCCGTAGCGCCGCAGGAGGTTTCGACGCTGAACATCAAATTCGCGCCGATGCCGTCCGTCGCACCAGCGGTGGTGAAGTCGCAGCCGGTCGCGCCGCCTGCTCCGAAGAAGCTTTCGATTCCTGAGCCGGTAGCCGAGGCGCCGAAGCCGGTGGTGAAGAGCGAGCCGAAGACCGTGCCGTTGTCGAACTTCGGACGATCGACGAAGAAAGGTTCGGAAACGCCACCGCAGCCGAAACCCGCAGCGTCTTCCCCACAAGTCGCCGCCAAACCGGGCGTCGTCGGAGGCATCGACATCCCCATCGGCTCCGCCGGCGTCACCGGCATCGAAGGCGACTTCCCGTACACGATTTACATCGATCGCATGAAGACGCTGATCGGACAGCGCTGGCTGCGTCCGCAGGCCGGAACCGGCATCACCGCCACGGTTTCTTTCGTCATCGACCGGGATGGAACGATCCGCGATGCGAAAAACGAAATCCCCAGCGGCAACGGCACGTTCGACCGGGCAGCGTTGCGCGCCGTGCTCGAAGCATCGCCGCTTCCGCCGCTGCCGTTCGGCTACAACGGCACATTCCTCGGCGTACACCTCACATTTCGATGAAACGAACGACCGCACTTCTCGCTCTCTTGCTCGCCTCCGCCGCGTTGCCGCTGGCAGCGCAAACCCAGATTCAGACCACGATCGATCCCAGCAAAGCGATCCAGATCGCGCGCATCGCCATCCCGCGGCCGGAGACGTTGCTGCCGCTGGAGACGATCAACGCGCCGTTCTTCGCGCCGCTGACGCGCGACCTCGCCTACTCCGGCGTCTTCGCCATCGCTCCGATTCCACCGAACATCCCGGCTGGAGTCGATCTCGCCAAAGCGGCCAGCGCGCAATTCGTCCTCTCGCTGAAGATCACTCAGGAGGGGCAGGACTTCATCATCGACGCGCGCTTGCTCGACTCCACCGGCGCCGAGCAGCTCGGCAAGCGCTATCGCGGCGGCGCTGCCGCGTTGCCGCGCATCGCGCACATGCTCGGCAACGATCTCGTGCGCACCGTCAACGGCAAGGCCGGCATCTTCCTCTCGATGATCGGCTTCGCCTCGAATCGGACCGGAAACTTCGAGATCTGGCTGATGGATTGGGACGGCTCGAACCAGCGTCAGATCACGCGCCACAATGCGCTGTCGATTCTCCCGAGCTGGTCTGCCGACAACGAGCGGATGGTTTACACATCTTTCGCGCGCGGCACGAGCGACATGTACATCATCAATCGCCGCGGCGGTGCGCGCACGCACGTCACCACCGGCCTGAACCTCAACACATCGGCCACCTTCTCCCCGATCGGCAACGACATCGCCTTCGTCGGCTCCGTCGCGGGAAATCCCGACATCTACCTCGTGAAGGACGACAGCTCGAACCTGCGCCGGCTCACGCACGACTCGTCGATCGAATCGACGCCGGAGTGGAGTCCGAACGGACGGCAGATCTCGTTCACCTCCGGCCGCAGCGGCTCGCCGCAGATTTACACGATGGACGCCGAAGGCTCGAACGTGCAGCGCATTTCATTCGAAGGCGAGTGGAACGATGACGCCACCTGGTCGCCGGACGGATCGCAGATCGCCTACACCTCGCGCGTCAACGGACGCTTTCAAATCCGCATCGCCGACCTTGCCAACCATCAGAGCCGCATCCTGGCCGGCGAGGGATCGAATGAGCAGCCGGCCTGGTCGCCGGACGGCAAATGGATCGCGTTTCAATCGAATCGAAGCGGCAAGTGGCAGATCTACCGGATGCGCGTCGATGGCACCGATCTTCTGCAACTGACGTTCGACGGAGAGAACAAAGATCCCGATTGGTCGAAGAAGGGTGATTGAGGCTGTATCATCGAAACTGGTCCATCAAGAAGGAGTACACATTCATGAGTAAGTCATTCAAATCATTCGCGCTGACACTGGCTCTTCTCGCGGCTGTCGTCGTACCGGCCTGTCAGAAAAAGAAGCCGGTCGTCGCGCCATCCTCAACGGTCGCACCGGCCAGCACGGTGCCTGACATCCCACTCACCGTAACCACCGCGACGGCGCAGACGGTGACCGAGCCAACCGATTTCGTGAAACCGAGCACGGACACCGTGGCCACGGAAGTGCTGCCGAACGACATCGGCGAATTGAATCGCGTTGCGCAATCGCGCGGCTACATCGCCGACGCCTTCTTCGAATACAACGACTCTTCGCTCTCCTCCGACGCGCAGACGGCGTTGACCAACTCCGCCACCTGGCTGAAAAAGAACGGCCAGTACAACCTCCTCATCGAAGGCCACTGCGACGAGCGCGGCACCGAGCAGTACAACCTGGCCCTCGGCGACCGCCGCGCCAACCAGGCCAAGGAGTATCTCGTCACCCTCGGCGTCGATGCCGCACGCATCCGCACCGTCAGCTACGGCGAAGAGCGTCCGTTCGATCCCGGCCACGATGAATCGGCGTGGTCCAAGAACCGCCGCGACCACCTCGTCCTCGTAGGAAGATAAAAATGAAAGTCCTGATCCGGAACGTGGTGCTCGCCGCCGCGGCGTTCTCCACTGTCGCGTGCGTGACGAGCTCGGACGTCGAGAAGCTGCAGAGCCAGATCTCCGACCTCCAGGAGCAGCTCGCGCAGGTCAAGCGCACGGCATCGAACAAAGAGGAAGTGAACAACATCAATCGCACGATCGCCGAGCAGACCCAGACGCTGCTCAAGTCGAATGCCACGCTCGTCGCGAAAGTCGATCAGATCGAAGAGAAGATGCAGTCCGCGCAAGGCGGAACCGAGCAGACAAACTACCGCCTCGACCGGATGACGCAGCAACTCACGCAGACGCAGCACGACGTCGATGAATTGAAAGCCGCAGCGGCCCGCGCCGCAGCGGCTGCCGTCGCGCCGGCGCCGAATCCGATGCCGGCTTCCGGCGGCGAGATGACGGTCCAGCCGTCCAATGCGCCATCGGAAGATCCGATGCAGACGTACCAGGCCGCTATGCGCGACTACCAGCAAGGTCACTACGACCTCGCCGTCGCCGGCTTCCGCGACTTCGCGGCGAAGAACCCGAATTCGGAGCTGTCGGGCAACGCCGCATACTGGATCGGCGAGAGCCTTTATTCGCAGAAGAAATATCGCGAGGCGATTCAGCAGTTTGACAGCGTCGTTACCAAGTACCCGAGGTCGGACAAGGTTGCGGGTGCCCTGCTGAAGAAGGGTTACGCGTACATCGCCCTCAACGAAAAGTCTCAGGGCATCGTGCAACTGCAGTACGTCGTGCACGAACATCCCACCTCACCGGAGGCGGCGCTGGCGCGGCAGAAACTGAGGTCGCTCGGCGTCGATTCGAAGTAGAATACGCGGCCCTAAACCGCAGATAACTTACGTAGGAGCAACATTCATGGCGAATACCCGCTCGGCCGAAAAACAGCAGCGTCAGGCCGAAAAAGCAAATGCACGCAACCGCGCCGGAAAATCGCGCCTCCGCTCGGCGCTCAAGAAGACCCGCGCGGCCGTCGACACCGGCACCGCCGACGCGAGCGTCCTCTCGACCGGCTTCTCCGAGATCGACAAGGCCGCCAAGAAAGGCATCATCAAGGGCAACACCGCCGACCGCTACAAATCGCGGCTCGCGGCGGCATCGAAGCGCGCATCCGCAAAGTAAGCGACGCGATTCGACGCTCTCGAACGGCGCACCTCGGTGCGCCGTTTTCTTTTATCCTTCCGCGATGCCGAAGCAGCGCTACGACCCGCATCCCGGCATCGCCATGGTCCGCAACTGGCTCGACGCGCTCAAAGCGAAGACCGGCCGCGATCTCGACGAATGGACAGCGCTCATCAAGTCGAAGGGTCCGAAGGATGCGCCGTCGCGCCAGGACTGGCTGAAGAGCGAGCACAAGCTCGGAACGAACGAAGCGCGATGGCTCGTCGATCATGCCGAAGGGAAGGATGACCGCGAAGAGAGCGATCCGAAGGTTTACGTAGCCAACGCCGCCAACTACGTCGATGCGCTCTTCTCCGGATCGAAAGCCGGCCTCCGTCCGCTCTACGACAAACTCTACGACCTCGCCCGCTCGATCGGCGACGACATCAAAATCTCGCCGGGCAAGACCATCGTGCCGATCTACCGCAAACACGTCATCGCGCAGATCAAACCGTCCACACGCACGCGCATCGACTTCGGCCTGGCGCTGAAAGACACGCCCGCGAAGGGACGCCTCATCGACACCGGCGGCTTCGCGAAGAAAGACCGCATCACGCACCGCATCGAGATCACGTCGATCGGTGACATCGACGCGTTCGTCGAGAAGTGGCTGCGGAAAGCGTACGAGATGGATGGGTGACGTTGAACCGCGCCGCGTGCACACTTTCACACGCGAAAGAAACGGCGCTGTGAAATGACCGATGTTATTCTTTCGCCATCCAGCAAAAAGAGGATTCGTAAGTCGGGATGACCGTGGGGTGATCGCTGTGCTCCGGCATTTCGCAGAATCGTCCGTCCAAACATCGAATGACCAAGAAGACGATGGTTCGCGCGGTTGTGCTGTTCGCTGCGGTGGTAGCCGTCGCGGGGACAGTCTTCTTCGTCGCGCGACTCCGGCCGGCCGACCCGCTCGCACGGATCGATTTGCACCATCGCCGGATTCAGGCTCGTCTCTCCGCATTCGGATATTTGCCGCTGCGAGTGTTTCGTGGAAGCGAGCAGCCGGTGTCCAATGCCAGCGTCAGCGAGGTCCTCGACGAACTACGCAAACGCATCGGCACGAGTCGTAGCCCGGGCGATCTGCATCGACTGGCGCTCGTCGAGCTCGCCGCAGGAAAGACGACCGGCTCGGACGCGCTGCTCGCCGAGGCGATGCATGACGAGCCCGGCGACGCAGCGATGCTCAGCGACCGCGCTGTCGCCGAATTTGCCGCGGGCCGGATCGCCGATGCCGCCGAGTGGAGTGCTCGTGCCCTTCAACGCGATCCTACCTTCCAACCGGCGGCATTCAACTGGGCGCTTTGCCTCGGCCTGCTCTCGAACCGCATTGCCGCGATCGATGCGTGGGAGAAGTATCTCCGGCTGGACTCGAGCAGCGGCTGGGCGGCTGAGGCGAGAGATCAACTGGCGCAACTCCGCCGTCCGCGTCCGGAGTGGCAGCGCGATCAAGAGATCCTCAGCACGACCACAGACCAAGCGAAAATCCGACAGATTGTCGATCGCTACCCGCAACGCACACGTTCGTGGGTGCAGAACGAGCTTCTGCCGCGATGGATTGAACGGCGCAGTCCTACCGATTTCGCATTGCTGCATACCATCGCGGCCGCCCGTTCTTCCTCCGGCGACTCCTTGCTTCTCGACGTTCTCGAGCACGCGGCAGCCGATCCCTCCGCCGTCGCCGATGCCTTCCGCTCATTTGCAACGGCGCAGAAAGCGGTCACCGCGCGCGATCTCGACAGTGCCGCGGTGAGCTTCGCCGCCGCGGCGCAACTGTTCAGCAAAGCCGGATCGCCGATGTCGTTCGTCGCAGAAATATCGGCTGCATCGAGCGATTTTTATGGTGGCCGCGGCGACGCCGCGCTCGCGCGACTCGACGCACTGGATGGTCGCATACCGGATCGCTATCCGATCGCGGCCGCGGAATCGAAATGGGTCCGCGGATTGGTGATGGGACAGCGAGGCCAGTGGAACGACAGCCTGCTGGCATTCCGCAGCGCTCTCCAGGCAGCGAAACGGGCCCGGGAGACCGAGCACGAAGTGTCGCTCAGCGCGCTCATCGCCTCGCTTCTCGACCGAATCGGTGAGCCGGAAGAGGCCGAACAGGTACGGATCGAGATTCTGCGGAGACTCGATGAGATCAATGCGTCGCCCCAGCGCGTTTACGTCGCGTTTGCAGAAACGACATGGGCTGCTCTCAGCGCCGGACGGCCGCGTCTCGCTCTGGTGTTCATCGAGTCACTACTACAAATCGCCGAACGAGAAGGAAAAGATTCGCTCTTTCTCGCCGAGACCGAGGCCAAACACGCATTGGCGTTGCGCGACATCGGGCAGCTGGCAGCAGCCGGTTCCGCGTGCGACGCCGCGCGCGCACACGCCATTGCCATCAAAACTCAGGGGCTTCGCGATCGGACGCTCGCCCAGATCGACTATATCCGCGGCACGCTCGAGGTCGGGGTGCATCCGTCGCGCGCCATCGAGTCGATCTCGTCCGCAGTCGATCTCTGGGCTCGCTATGACTGGAAGCTGCATGCGGCCGCGGCGAGGACTCTTCGCGGAGAGGCGCGGCTGCGGACCGGCGATCGCGAGGGCGCAGAATTGGATTTTCGCGCCAGCATCGAGCAGATGGAACGGGAACGCGGCGCGCTTGACGAGCCGTTTCTGCGCGTTGCGTATTTCGAGCGCGCCGATCGCGTCTTTGAGCGATTGATCGAGCTTCTCCTGGACGAGAACCGCGTGGATGACGCGCTCACGATTGCGGAGCGGAAGCGTGCCCGCACGCTTCTGGACCAGTTGGCAAGCCGGAGCGGCGATGCCGCTGTTCCGATGAGCGCGCGGGAGATCGCGAAGAGAATCGACCCCTCCGCGACTGTCGTGGCGTACTCGCTCCTCGATCGCCAGGTGGCAATCTGGGTCATCCGCCGGAATGAAGTGGCATTCGCCCGGACATCGGTCTCGCGCCAGGAAATCGAAGGTAGCGCCACGCGCTGCCTCGCTGCGATCGCTGGAGACGACGTAGCGGCGATCCAGAAGGAAGGTCGCTGGCTCTTCGACCGGCTCGTCGCGCCGGTTGCCTCACGACTGGATCCCGCATCGCCCCTGGTGTTCATTCCCGACGGAGCACTGCGAACGTTTCCTTTCGCGGCGCTGGTGATGGAGAACGGGCAATTCCTGATCGAGCGGTACAGAGTGGCGACCGCACCGAGCGCAACAATCTTCGCTCGATCGGCCGGCAGGGCCGCGCATTCGTCGAGCTCTGTGCTGTCGGTCGCCGAGCCCGCTCCGCCAGGAGCGGATCGTCTTCCGAGCGCGGCGCGAGAAGTGGAAGAAAGCGCGCGCCTTTACCTGCGCGGCCGGACGTTCATCGGCACGGAGATCACGCCGGAGGAGTTTCTCGCGGAAGCGCGGCACGTGGACGTGGTCTATTTCGCCGGTCATGCTCAACTCGACGCCAAGCAGCCGTCGCATTCGGCGTTGATGTTCGAGCCGCGGAACGAGAACGGTCAGTCCGCGCTGACCGCATCCGCTGTCGCTGCCAACGATCTCCCCACGCGTCCTCTGGTCATCCTGGGCGCATGCAGTACCGGTCGCGGCAAGACGCGCAGGGTAGAGGGTGTCGACAGCCTGGCCACGGCCTTTCTGCACGCAGGTGCGCGCGGAGTCGTAGCCACGCTGTGGGACATCGAAGACTCCGCCTCTTCTCAGCTTTTCCGCTCGCTGCATCAAAACCTTCGCAAGGGAGCTCGGGCCGCTGATGCATTGCGCGACGCGCAGCTCGCCATGCTTCATGGATCTCGCTCGTCAAACCGCGCGCCATCCGCGTGGGCCAGTACTGTCGTCATCGGATCGCTATGAGAGAGAAAGAGGGAGAGAACTTATGGACCGAATCGTCTTCACGGGTGCATGTGCATTTCTCAACGTCCACAACGACAAAGACACGATCGCCCCGGCCGTCATTGCCGTTCGTGCCGAGTCGGATGACTCTGAACACCATCACATTTCGTTCATCGCATTCGATAGCACGATGACCGCTGTATCCGACAAGAGCGGTTTCCTTACGGTTCCCAAAGCATCGACCTTCGGATTCCTCGCGCTGAACGGGTTCTCTCCCAAGCCGCCGGGCGAACGCAAGGGTTTCGAGTTACGGATTCAGGGCAGCAAGCCCGGAAGCCTGATTCCTGATCCGTCGTATGACAAATCCGTTATTAAGAAGGACGATTACTGGCCGGCTGCGAAAGATCGGTGGAACCGTGCCTTCGCCCCTGTACCGGGCGACGGAAACAAGCCGAGTAAGGATGCGGTCACGTTCTACATGCCATTGGAGGCCGGTTCCATCTCGGCCGGCAAACTGCTCGACGACCAATTCATCATCCCCATCGTAGGGGGACCGGAGAACGGTCAAAAAACAGAGCCAAAAAATTACGCGCGCGAGGTCATTTACAGCGGATTTCCGCATGACGGAGAGGGCGTGACGATCGTCATAAAGGACCTCGACACAGGAGACGAGCGCATTCTGACGTTCACTCCGAAGAACGGCGCAGCGGACGTGAAGCTCTGGATCGGAAACAACATCATGGAAGATCTCGATGACGTCGTCAGAGGGACGCAGCCGAAACACGTCGATGTCACCAAAGCAGACCACTTTGAACATCTGAACGAAATCGCCGATCCAACCGTCGGCCCCGGTCCGATTCCGGAGTTGGTGCCCAATCCGCAGAATGCCGGTTTCAAGACCTTCAAAGGCGGCGGCCTTTCGGACGGCTTTTGCGGCCCTATTCATCCATAAAAAAGAGAGGACCAAGCAATGCTACGGCTACCAGAGATTCTCCGCGCCGGAGAGCCACTGTTTCCTGAGAATGCCGTCAGACGGACGTTTCGGCGGAAGATTCTGAAGATTGAAGTTCCCGATCAGGAAGAGAACAACTGGTGCTGGGCAGCGGTCGCCGTCGGGATCGCCAAGGCATATGGTGATTTCAGCCTGACACAGTGCGGTGTCGCTACCTTGATGTTCAGAGACGACAATCCGGCCCCACAGTGCTGCGCCGAGGATCAAAGAGGCGTGTGTGACAGGCAGGCGGCATTGAGCGAGGTGCTCGCAATTCCGGATCACGTCCGCCTCGAAGAGGTGCTGCCCGCGCAGGAGTTCACGTTCATCGAGGACGAGATCAATGCCGGAAGGCCCATTGCCGTCGGCATTCAACGTCTTGACAGTGACGGCAAGGAAGCCAGCGGCCATTTCGCAGTCATCACCGGCTATCTCCGCACCACCGGTGCTGATGGTGAGAGTACGCAAGAGTATGTCTATTTCGACGACCCGCTGGCGAAGCGTGGCGTCCGGTCGTTTGACAGCTTCCGCTTGCGTTCTGACGGAAAATGGATTTCCGCCTATAAGACTAAAGGGACCGAGCACAAGCCCCGCGTCGAGTTTCGCGTCGTCGTGCCACCCGAACATTGAGGAGATCGCTCGTGCCAATGACATTGCCGCCCGCTCCCCACCAGGGTCTCGACCTCATCCGAGCGAACGTACCGTTCCTCATCGATCAGGACGGGGTCATCAGTCTGGACGAAATCGTCGCTTCGAAAATCAAGATAGCGCGGCCACATCCAATCCATGTGATCACGGCTGCTGAATTCTTCAAAGACGACTTGCTCGCCGACGCCAAGCTGAAGGGCTGGCAGTTTCTGATCCTGAGCCATCAATCCGTGTTCGCCTCCGCAGAAGTCAGCCACGCTGACAACCCGGGCGAGATGATGTTTACCGTGCTTCGGTATCGAGAATATGCACGCCCGATTGCAGATGCCTTGCGCAAGGCGGAGTCGCTTCCCGAGGTCCAGGAGGAGGAGTACCAATTACGGATTCTGCGCGCCCCCGGAATGTCTCTTCGTGCCGTGTGGCTGAGTCGTCCCGGCAAAGACATATTGATTCCGATCGCGAATGCGCCGAAGCCTCTTCGCGCAAACGAGCCGATCACACCGGCGGAAATGAAAGCCAGCCTGCTCCCCCTCGCGCAGGTTCGCTCAGGAATGCAGTTTCTCGAGTGAGGCCCCAGTGTGGTTGTGAGTGAGGGAAACGCCTTCTGACCACAGAGACACGGGGAGGCGCGCAGAAAGACTTACACGGACTGACGGACTGACGGAGATTTGGGAGCGGCCGGGTTGGAGGACGACGTTCACGCGGAAGGTGCGGCTGAGGAAAGCGTACGAGATGGACTAGCCGAGCCACGGCGCGAACGCGGACATAACGTCCTCCGCCGCGGTCACCGGACGCCGCGTTTCGCGATCGACCCACACGTGCGATGACGTCCCCGTCGCGTGCAGGCGCTCGCCCGAGGCGTCGCGCAGCTCGTACGCGAAGCGCATCATCCTGCTCGCTGCCTCGGCGATCGACGTCCGGATCACCACCTCGTCGTCGTAGCGGTACGGCGCGCGGTAGCGGCAGACGATCTCAGTGACCACGAGGATCAATCCGCGATCTTCGATCTCGCGATAGGGAAAACCGGCCTCGCGACAGAGATCCGTGCGGCCGATCTCGAACCAGACCACGTAGTTGGCGTGGTGCGCGATGGCCATCTGGTCCGTCTCTTTGTAGCGGACGCGCGTGCGGCTCTCGGTTGTGCGCATGAGCGTGCGATCATAATCTCCGGCAGACCTTTTGCTGATGAGCTGAGCCGTGAGACGAAAAAAGGGTAACGCTCACCTTCCGGATGCCGCAAATTCGCTGCTGATCGGCGGTGCGATCCTTCTCGCGCTCGACGTCGGCCGGCGAATCTTCCGGCGTTCGCAACTCTTCGAGCCGCAGCGCGAGCCGGTCATCAGCTGGAATCCCGAGGATTACGGCATCCCGCGCGAGCGCACCGAGGTCTTGTCGTTCGAGACCGATGACGGCGAACTGCTTTACGGCTGGTATTGCCGCGCACAGCATCCGATCGCGTCGGCGCTCTACTGCCACGGCAACACCGGCAACCTCTCCAATACCGCGCACGTCATGCCGCATCTGCTCGACGCCGGCATCAACGTGCTGCTCTTCGACTATCGCGGATTCGGACGCAGCAGCGGATCGCCGTCGCTTTCCGGCATCATCGACGACGGCGTCACCGCGGCGCGCCTGCACGAGAAAATCCGCCCCAAACACGTTCCCTCGATTCTCTACGGCTACTCCCTCGGCGGCGCGATCGCAGCCCAGATCATCCGCAGGCATCCATTCGATGGACTGATTCTCCAGTCGACGTTCACGAACCTGCCTGACATCGCCCGAGTCACGTTCCCGCGTGTGCCGCTGCACCTCGTCAGCGGCCGGCTCTTCGACACGCTCGAAGTCGTCCGCAATCTCACCGTCCCCGCGCTGATCATCCACGGCACCACGGATGAAGTCTGTCCCTCGTGGATGGCGCAACAGCTTCACGATTCATGCGGCGCCGGCACCAAAAAGCTGATCCTCGTCGACGGCGGACTGCACAAGGATCTGTTCGAACGTGCCGACGCGCAGACCCTGGTGTGGGAGATAAATCGCTTCGCCACCGACCTGCGCTGCACGCCGCACGTCGTTCAGTACAAACCGGGACCCGGCGAGCAGCTTCTCGATCACGCGCTGCGATACGTCCGGCGGATGTGGCGCCGGCACTTGGTGCAGCAGCCGCTGTGATACGTTCCGGAACGCGCCCGCGCTTCACACCGCGCGCGAAATCTGCATTCGAAGGAAGCCATGCTCGCCGTCGTTAAATCGGCTCCCGTTGATGGCCCCGAGGGGACATCGGTCAGTGATTGTCCCGTCCCGAAACCTGGACCGGATGAAGTGCTCATCCGCGTCGCCGCCGCCGCCGTTTGCGGTACCGACAAGCACATCTATCACTGGGATCCGTCGATCCGCGACAAGGTGACGCCGCCGCGGATTTACGGACACGAGTTCTGCGGCTTCGTCGAAGAGCTCGGATCGCGCGCGCAACGCGGCTACGAAGGCCATCTCGAAATTGGCGACTACGTTTCCGCCGAGATGCATGTCGTCTGCGGCGAATGTCCGCGCTGCCGCTCCGGCAACGGCCACATCTGCGATCGCACGCGCATCTACGGCCTGCACGAGGACGGCGCGTTCGCAGAGTTCGTGAAAGTGCCCGCGGCGAACGTGGTGAAGCTCGGCCGCTACGTTCCGCTCCGCGTCGGTGCGTTTCTCGACGCGCTCGGCAACGCCGTTCACGCGACCTCGGTCTGCGATCTGGCCGGCAAGTCGGTCGCCATCACCGGCTTCGGACCGATCGGCGCAATGGCCGCCGCGATCGCGGAACACAGCGGCGCGACCACTGTCATCGTCACCGACGTCAGCGATCACGCGCTCGAAACCGCGCGCCGTTGGGCTGCGAGCCACAACTTCGCGAACCTGCACGCGTTCAACGTTCGCACGATGGCCGCCGAAGAGGTGAAGCGCGAAGTCGATGCCGTCACCGAGGGCGATGGCGTAGATGTCGTTCTCGAAATGTCCGGCGCGCCGTCCGCGATCAATCTCGCGCTCGACATCGTCCGCATGGGCGGCATGCTCTCGCTCCTCGGACTTCCGGCAGGACACTCAGTCACCATCAACGACTACACGCGCAACGTGATCTTCAAAGGCGTGACGATGCAAGGCATTATCGGCCGGCGCATGTACGGTACGTGGCAGCGGATGCTGGCGCTGCTCAAGTCCGGCCTCAACGTCGAATGGATCGTGCAGGCCGCGTACGATTCACTGAATGATTTCCACGAAGGTGTTGCACGTTTCGATCGGCACGAAGCCTTGAAAGTGGTTTTCTTTCCGGAGGGAGAGACAGCGGCAAACGCGCGACTGAAGCGATGAAACGAATCGCCATCCTCACCGGCGGCGGCGACGTCCCGGGTCTCAACGCGGCAATCAAAGCCTTCGTCGGACGGCTCCTCGATCATGACGGCTACGAGATCGTCGGCCTGCGCCGCGGCTGGGCTTCGCTCCTCAACATCATCCCCGACGCCGGCGCCGACAACTCCGCGTGGATCACGCCGCTCGGCCGCATCAACACGCGCTCGATCGACCGTTTCGGCGGAACGATGCTGCATACGTCACGCATCAATCCGTCGATCAGCAAACTGGACGACATCCCCGAACATCTCCTGTCATCGAAAGGCGAGCCCGACGAACGCGGACGCTACGACCTGACTGCCGCGGCCCTGCGCGTGATCGACTTCCTGAACCTCGACGGCCTCGTCGCCCTCGGCGGCGACGGCACGCTCACCTTCGCGCGCCGCCTGCACAAAGAAGGCGTCCCTCTCGTGGCGATCCCGAAGACGATGGACAACGATGTCTTCGGCACCGACTACTGCCTCGGCTTCTCGACAGCAGTCACGCGTTCGGTGATGTTCATCAACGACCTCCGCACCGGCGCCGGCTCGCACGAGCGTTTCCTCGTGGTCGAGCTGTTCGGACGCTACTCCGGCGAGACGTGTCTCCTCGCCTCGTATCTCGCCGGCGTCGACCGCGCGGTGATCGCCGAGGTGCCGTTCGATTGCGACAAGCTGTACCACCTGCTCGAGGCGGACCGCAACGACAACCCGAGCAACTACGCGGTCGTAGCCGTCTCCGAAGGCGCGCGACTCATCGGCGGCGGCACAATCGAAAGCGGCGAAGCGGACGCTTACGGCAACCGCAAACTCGGCGGCATCGGCGGCATCGTCAGCGACTACCTCGAGAAACGCTCGCACGACAAAGTGATCTACCAGCGCCTCGCCTACCTGATGCGCTCCGGCGCGCCGGATTCACTCGACCAGCTCGTCGCCAACAACTACGGCAGCCTCGCCGCCGACCTGATGCGCCGCAACGAAACCGGCAAGATGGTCGCCGTCGTCGACGGCCGCTACACCGCGGTGCCGGTCGAAGTCGGCAGCAGCGGACGCAAACGCGTCGACATCGACCGCTTCTACGACGTAGCCAACTACCGGCCGAAGGTCGCGGATGTAATGGGCATGCCGATGTTCCTGCATTGAGGCCACGCTACAATCCCAACGTGGACCAATCGCCAGCAGCTGTCCGCCAGGATTGGCTCGAAGAATTCGAAGCGGCCGCTCGCCGTCCGTTATCGCAACGCGTCAAGTACGCATTCATCCGGACCTACAAGCCGGTTCTCGACGACGCCGAGTTTCGCGCATTTGACACGATGGCCGACTATCGCGCGTGGTGCGAAACGAATCTGCCGGAGTGGCTTGGATACGGGAGATAGATGCGCGCACCGTGACGCGTTAAACGTCCGCTGGCAGAATCCGAAAGCTCTTTCGTGGCGCTGGACGGATTGCGCGGAAGTGGCGTTCATCGAGAGTGAGGACGTCAAAGGCGTCGTATCGCGCGGCGAGGACGGCGATCGATGCGTCGGCCAGTCCGATGCGGAGCGAGCGGTACTTTATGATGAGGCGGCGCGCTTCTTCGATGTCGTCTTCGTCGAACGTCGCTAGCTCGTAGGCTCGCCGGCCAATCTCGGCGAGAAAGAGCGCCTCGGCGTCCACGCCGCCGAACTTCTGAATGAAAAAATCGGCTTCTGCGAGGACAAATGGCGAAATGATTCGTGGCGGCAGCGCACTAAGGAGAGCTTCCGCACACTCTTCGTGCCAGTTCTGATCGGCGAACATCGCGGCGAGAATGCCGCTCGTGTCGACGAGAATCACCGACCGAAGCTTTCGAGCAGGGCGTCGACGTTCTCGGCGATCGTAGGGTCGCCCAGACCGGCGTCCATGAGCGGAATGCGCGGAAGCGGCGCACCGGCAGTCAACGTTGCCTCGCTGACCGCATCGCGGATCACGTCCGCCTCAGACTTGCCGCTGCTGCGCGCGACCTTCTCGACACGCCTCTTCAGTTCGTCAGGCAGGTAGATTGTCGTCTTTCGCATACCATAGGTATACCATACATCAGTTTCTATGTACAACAATCATGGTCACATCGTCTTCCGGAGGACCGTTGGTTCCTCGCCAGGTCTGCACCTCGGCGACGATCTTGGCGACCAGCGCGCCTGCGGAGCCGGCGTTCGCAAAGATCGTTGACCGCAGACGCTCATCGCCCCACATTTCGGCGGAGCGGTTCGCGGTTTCGGTGACGCCGTCGGTGTAGAGGACGAGCGTGTCGCCGGGGACGAACGGGCGCGACACTTCCTCGTAGCGCGCGTCGCGGAAGCGGCCGAGGACGACGCCGGGGGCGATGAGTTCGTCGCAGGTGTTGGCGTGGCGAAGGATCGGTGGCGGGTGGCCGGCGGATGCGATTGTGATCTCGCCGGCGATCGGATCGACGTAAACGTAGGCGGCGGTGATGAACTGGCGTTCGAGACGGCCGCAGAAAAGCGTATTGAGATTCGCGAGGATGCGCGCGGGCGATGACGCATTCTCCGCTTGTGTGGCCAGCGCGATCTTCAGCATCGACGCGACGAGAGCCGCGGGAACGCCATGGCCGGAGACGTCGGCGATGAAGATGCCGAGGGCGCCGCGATCGAGTTCGAGGAAATCGTAGAAGTCGCCGGCGACGTCCGAGGCGGGCGTGTAGACGGCGGCAACTTCGAGGCCGGGCAACTCGGGATTCTTTCGCGGCAGCGCGGCCAGTTGAATCGCGCGTGCGGTGGCCAGTTCGCTGTCGACCGCGGCGAGGCGCTGCTGCGATTGCGTGGCGTGGCGCATCGTCGTGACGATGATCGTCAGCATCAGGATGAGGAAGCCGGTCGGCTCGCGCGTGAGTCCGTAGGGATCGCCGACGAAGTGGAAGTGCTCGTTCATCACGAACGCGGTGAAGACGAGCGCGCCGATGCGGACGAAGCGCCAGTTGGTGTCGCCCGATCCGCCGGAAAGAAGATCGATGGCGAGCACCGCGATCAGAACGAGGACGAGCGCGTCGATGACCGGCTTCAACGCAAACGGCGAATGGATGGCGATCTCGGACGGGATGGCGATCGCCGCGCATGCGACCAGCGCGGCTGTGATCATGCGATGCACGATCGGCCGGCGGTTGTCGCTGAACGACTTAAACAACAGCGCCGCCGGAATCGGTACGAGGTACTCGAAATCTGCGCGCACGTAGTCGAGCCAGCGCGGATGGCCATACAGCAGCGTGAACGCGCTGGTGTTGAACGCGAGCCGCGTTCCGTAGGCGATCGCGAACAGGCCGGTGTAGACGAATGAGCGCCGCGACTTCCCCGCGGTCAGCGCGCCGAGGAGCAGCATGCCGGCGCCCATCGTGATGAGCACGACGGCGATGACGCCGGCGATCGTGTCGCGATGAAAGACGGCGATCACCTCGGCGGCGGTGTGCTGCATCGCGGCGATGATGACATGACGCGCGTGATGTAATCGGCTCCGTGGCCGACTTCCGCAGAACGCTCGAGCGCGCGTTTCGGCGCCGCGTCGTGGTCAAGGACACGGCGGATGCGGTCGTCGCCACCGGCACGAGTGCGCAAGTCGATGAGGAAGCGTATGGCGCGCAGGCGGCGACGTCGTCGACCGCGGCGACGATCGCCATCATGCTGGCCGGCATCGCCGCGTTTCTGAATCTCTACGCGACGCAACCGCTGCTGCCGATGCTCGTGCGAATTTTCGCGGCGTCGAAGGCGGCAGTCGGGATGACCGTCAGCGCCGCGACGATTGGCGTTGCGTTGTCGGCGCCGTTCTGCGGACTGATCGCCGAACGCGTCGGACGAAAGCGGGTCATCGTCACCGCGACATTGTTGCTGACAATTCCGACGGTCCTCGCGTCGACCGCGACGTCGCTGCCGATGCTGATCTTCTGGCGCTTTCTGCAAGGCCTTGTGATGCCGGGCATCTTCGGCGTGGCCATCGCGTACATCGCCGAGGAGTGGCCGGCGGCGAATGTGGCGTCGGCGATGTCGCTCTACGTCAGCGCCACCGTTCTCGGCGGATTCCTGGGGCGCATCCTGCCGGGTTATGCGGCGACGCACCGGATCGTGAGCTCGATCGTGCCGAGCTGGCGGATCGGATTCGTGCTGATCGCCGCATGCGATCTCATTTTCGGAGCGCTCATCGCGCGCTGGCTTCCGCGCGACCGCAAGTCCGCGGTTGTTCCGGTGCGGACAAGCGGCGGGATGCTGCGGCACCTGCGCAATCCGCGGCTCGTGGCGACGTACGTGGTTGGATTCAACGTCCTCTTTTCGCTCGTCGCGGTCTTTACCTACATCACCTTCCACCTCGCCGCGGCGCCGTATCTGCTGACGCCGGCGCAACTCAGCTCGCTGTTCGTCGTCTACCTCGTCGGCCTGATCGTCACGCCGCTCGCAGGAATCGGCATCGGCCGTGCCGGTTCGCGGCCGGTGCTGATCGTGGCGGTGATCGCGTCGATGATCGGCGTGTCACTTACGCTGCTCCATTCGCTGCCGCTGATTCTGCTCGGACTGGTGCTCTGTTCTTCCGGCGTCTTCGTCTGCCAATCAGCGTCGACCAGTTACATCCAGACCGCCGCCGCAGCAGGGGGACGTTCATCCGCGGCCGGACTCTACGTCGCGTGCTACTACGCCGGCGGCAGCGTGAGCGGCGTGCTGCCGGGATTCTTCTGGCGATTCGGCGGATGGACGGCGTGCGTGGTTCTCGTACTTGTAGTGCAAGCGATCACGATCGCCGTGGCCGCGTTCGGATGGCGCGAATGATCGACGTCTATTTCATCGATGTGAATGTCGCGGATGAGGTCATTGAAGCGCTCGCGAAGCTGCTCACGATTCAGGAGCGTGCCCGCGCGGATCGCTATCGATTTCCCGACGATCGCCGCCGCTCGATCGTCGCGCGCGCGGCGGCGCGACGATTCCTCGGCCGCGCCCTAGGCAGCGATCCCGCCACGTTCGTCATCGACGAAGAAGAATTCGGCAAGCCGGTTCTTCGTGGCCGCGAGATCGAATTCAACGCCAGCCACTCCGGCGACCTGGTCGCACTCGCCGTCGCGAGAGAGACGGCAGTCGGCGTCGATGTCGAGCGGCGCCGGAAAATGACCGACACGCTCGCTCTGGCGCGCCGCTATTTTTCTGCCGAGGAAGTGGCGATCGTCGAGCGTGCTGCGGATTCTGATGATGCGTTCTTCGCCATCTGGACGGCAAAGGAGGCGATCGTCAAGGCGAGCGGCAAAGGAATCGGCACGGGCGATCTGCACGGCTTCACCGTCCCGTTTCGCGATCCGCGACTCCGGCCGGTCGTCGACGGCTGGAGCGTGGCCGCGCTCGATCCGAACCGAGAAGGTTACTTTGCCGCGGTCGCGGCGCGCGACGGCGAATGGCGGATTGCCGTCAAGTCGATCACCGCCGCGGGTTTGCTTTAGACTTCGCAACCGTGCCGCCTCCGAACGAAGAGCGTCGAAAGTATCAACGGGTGCGACTGGCGCGGCCGGTCGTGGCGCGCGTCGGTGCGGCGCGCGTTTTCCTGCTCGAAGTCTCGCTGAGCGGCGTGCTCATCGCGCACCAGGGCAACATCCCGCCCGAGGGCGCCACGGGCGTGGTGATGTTCGAGTGGGAAAGCATCCCGGTCGCATTGGAGTGCCGCATCACGCGCAACACGCTGCAGAAAATGGCGCGCAACGCGAACGAGAAAAGCGTTTACCACGCGGCGATGGAAATCATCCGCGCATCCGACAACGCGATGAAGACGCTGCGAGACATGATCTCCGAGGTCGTCGCACGCGCTCTCGATGAACAGAAGGCGAACGCGCGCGGGATCCCGGCGGTCGCAGCGCAAACGTTCCAGACCGGAAAGGGGAGCCAGTTTCTGCGCCTGGAAATCATCAACGGCGTCTGGCGGCGGACGGAGACGACGCGCCCCGATCAACCGATGAACGGCTTCACGATCTCCGCCGAGGAGCCGCCGGAACACGTCACGCTGCTGTGCGACACCTACGCGTCGGCGGACAACGAGAGCCGCAAGCTGATCAAGCTGATGGCGGAGTTGAGCATCAGCAAGGCTGAGGGGATTCCGACGCGCAGGTACAGTCCGTAGGTGTCATCCGGAGGCGGCGAAGGCGTTGGAGCGCGAAGCGAGGACGCCGGAGGACGGTCGAAGGACCCCCAGCTGATAACCGCTGTATTCATCACGCGTTCGTGGCCACCGCCCAACCGGGGTTAGCAGGTATGGGGTCCTTCGACCGTCCTACGCTGTTCCGTCGCTTCGCGACTCCCAGCTCCGGCGGCTCAGGATGACAGGCCTCCCGCCATCTCATCCACCACCGGCCACGTCGCTGCGCGCCACTCTTCGCCCATCAGCAAGCCGGCCGAGGCGAGGTAGATAGCGACGTCGCGGGGAGGGAAGTTGTCGAGCGATTTCACGGCGTCGCGGACCTGATCGATCGACGGCGCGGTGTACTCCTCCGCTTCGATCGATCCGTTCACGTGCGGGATTTTCCAGTGATCGAGGAACGCGGCCAGCAACGCGTTCTGCTCGTGCGTGTGGTAGTGCATGAGGGCCGTATCGAGCGCCTGCTCGAACTCAGGCGCGGTGGCGCGCGACGCGAAAAGGTCGGCCTTCTTTTCGAGCGGCATCTTGCGGATCGACTCTTCGCGGAAGTGCAGCGCCTTGGCGATCTGCGCGATCGCGATCAGTTTCGCGGTGTCGTCGCCGAAGCGCCAGAAGGCCACGAGAATGCGGCGGCGGCGTTCAGGATCGGCGAGCTCTTTGACGATTTTGCGTGCGGTCCACATGGGAGCGGGATCGTACATCACGCGTCACGGCTGCAACGCCTTCACTTCCTCCGCGGTCAGCGCGCGCGTCTCACCCACCGGTAGCGCTCCGATCCCGATCGATCCGATGGCGATCCGGACGAGCGTCACCACCGCGGCGCCCAATGCTTCCACCATCCGCCGCACCTGCCGGTTGCGTCCCTCGGTGATCGTGATCTCGAACTCGCTCTCGCTCACGCGCGTCACGGACGCAGGCCGCGTCGGTCCGTCTTCCAAATCGATGCCGCGGCGAAGAGCGTCGAGTTCTTCGTCGCCAAGCGGCCTGCTGGCGTTGACCAAATACGTCTTCGGAATGTGATGCTTTGGATTGGTGAGCCGCTCGGCGAATTGGGTGTCGTTCGTCAGGATCAGCAGCCCGCTGGTATCGAAGTCGAGCCGGCCGGCGTATGAAACGTGAGGGCCGCCGTCCGGCAGAAGGTCGTAGATCGTCGGCCGGCCCTGAGGATCGCGATTGGTCGTGAGGTAGCCAACGGGTTTGTGAAGGAGGAGGTAGACGCGCTCTTCGTTTCTTAGTTCCTCGCCGTCGAAGGCGACCGAATCGCGCTCGACATCGATCCACGCATCGGGATCTCGCACGACATTGCCATTGACTTGCACCCGCCCGTCTCCGATCCACATGCGCGCGTCTTTTCTGGATCCGAGGCCGGCCTTGGAGAGGATGCGTTCGAGTGTCTTCAGCGGGCGGTCGCCGGGCGGCGGTTTAGGTACGGATTGCTTCATTGCATATCGAGAACGCGCAGAAAGACTCGCTGGGCGCCGGCGTACGGCGCATCGTGGGCCGCTCGCGCGTAGGCAACTACCAGCTCTTTTTTCTCGCCGGCGGCAACCGAAAGGCCGAGCAGAGGCTCGGCGGTCGAGAAGAGCTGTTGCTCGTTCCCGTAAACGCCGCTCGATGTTGACCGGGCGAAGAGCGTTCCCTTGTTGATCGACGTAACCAGGAAGTCGTTCGCCATCGATACCACTCCCGGATCGAAGCGATCCACAGGAGCGGCCCTGAAGTCGCCCAGATCGGTGAACGGTTCGCCAATCTCCCTGGCCTGCGCACCGCGAAGGCGCACTGCCGTCACCCCTCCGTTCAATATCCACCAGGCGGCGACGCATTCGTTCCCGCCGCATCCGATGGCCGGCGATTCGACCAGCGACCAGCCCGCGTCGATGTGGTAGAGCTCCGGTGCCGCGGCAACGCCGTCCGCGCGTATCGACCGGATCGTCAACACCTTCGTATTGCTCTCGACGGCGATGTAATCGGTTCCGTTCCAGGCGAGATGGACACCACCACTCCCGTCGCGGCCGAGGTCGAGCGTTTTGATCGTTCGATCCGGCTCCAACAGGGTGAAGGTAAGCCTGTTCACGAAAGCGGCGTGCGAGAGCAAGGCGGTCTGACCGTCGTGTGTGGCGATTGCAGCTCGATCGAAGGCAGCGACATCAAGGGCCAGCGGCGCCGACAGCGAGCCGTTCAGACTGAACCAGCGAGCGTGCGGAGTCCCTTCGTTCCACACCAGGACAAACGCGGTGCCGTCAAATGCCACGTGTGGGTTCGCGGCATCGCCATCGCCCGAGATCGCAACCGGGTTCTGGTCGATCGGGGCGAGCGTGGCAGTGAAACGGCGGACCAGAAGGGTGCGCCGGTCGGTCCCCAGACGATCTTCGAGCCAAGCCACTGCGTACTGGCCCGCACCGTAGGCCACCGCAGGCGCGGATTGATTCGGTGGGCCACCAATCTGGAGAGACGGGACGACAGCGTCGTTCCCGTGAGAAATGCCGCCGGCGACTCTCACGCCTTCCATTCCGACATCCTCTGTCCAGCATGCGAACAGCTCCCGGCCGGTAGTGGCAATTGAGAATCCCGCAGACCGGCTCGAGATCATCGACTGGATGAGAGGAAACGTCGAGCCTACGTTTCCGGACGCGGACACCCGCGCCGCTTCCACCACTCGCCTTTTCACGGAACGAAGCCGGCCCACCAGCTCAAGGTCGGCCTCCCAACCGACGACGAACTCTCCTGCTCCAGCCGTGACGGTGTAATCGACTACGTCACGCCGAGCATCGGAGAGGATGGTGAACGGCGCCCCATCGATCAAGCGCCCATGAATCGACCGTGCCGGCGTGGCCGGAGATGACTCGTCGTCCGGCGCGATCGGGGATGTGACCACTGCAATGGGACCAGGATAAAAAATGGCGGGAGGGGCGGGCTCGCGCCAGGTAAGGAGCAACTCGCTTCCGTTCGACGTCAGTCTCGGATCGAAGGCGTCCTGAACCAGTACCGCGGGCTCCCCATCGAGCAATCTGCCATCCGGGGAGATTCGGCGTCCGACGATTTGCGGGCGCAGACTCCGATCGTAGGTGCTCCAGGCGACCAGGCAATCGGACCGATTACAACCGGCGACGGCATCGTATCCGGCGCCGAGGCGGATCGGAGCATGAGCGGTCCCGACTGTGTCGATCACGGCGAGCTCGCTCGATCCAAAGAAGTTCGATCCGATCACGATGGCCCCGTAAGCACTCCGGGCGATTCGCGGATTTTGATCGCCCGGGAGCACGAGGCGCGGCTCGGAATCAAGCCACGCACCATCCGCGGTAATCCGTTTGTAGTAGCAGCCGCCATCTTCGTGCCACACCACGATGTAGTCACGTCCGTCCCAGGCCACCGTCGCCTGCCCCGCATTCGCGGTGCTGATCGGAATCCCCTCAGGCGTCAGCGCCGAACCGTTTTTGTCCGCCAGTGTCACGCGGATCTCATTCGCTCCGCTCCGGCCGTCGGTCCAGGCGACGAGAAAGCGAGTGCCGTCGCTGGCAACGGAAGTTTGCCACTGGCTCGTTCCGCGCGCGAAGACCGGTGCCGAGACGGGATTCTCGGCGAAGGCGCTACCGACGGTGAGGAGTAGTACGACAACCATCGGCACAAAGGCAAACTGGCTTCTGCGCATCACGACCTCCCAGCCGAGCTTTGAGTCCATTGATTGTAACCGGGCGGGCTCTCACCTCAGACCGACAACATTTACAATCATCGCGTTCAGTGAAGCGGTTCCTCCCGATCATCATCCTGCTCCTCGCCGCGGCAACAGCCCGCGCGGACGAACGTCCCGAATACCGCGCGTATTGGGTCGATACGTTCCGCACGCCGTTCGCGACGAAGGTCGACGTCGAACGCATCGTCGACGCAGCAATCGAGAGCAATGCGAACGCGCTATTCGTCCAGGTGCGCCGGCGCGGCGATGCCTGGTATCTCGATGCCGCGGAGCCGCTGGCCGAGGCGATGGATGGGACGTTCGATCCGCTGCGGGCGTTGCTCGACGCGGCGCACGCGCGCGGTATCGAAGTGCACGCCTTCGTGATCGTCGGCGCGATTTTTCATGGCGATCCGAAAAGAGATCCGCTGCCGCGCGATGCACGCCATGTGTTCCTGCAACATTTCTGGGATGCGAAAGCGAAGCGGCCGTATCGCGGCGCGCGCCAATGGGGAACGAAGACGAGCAAGGGCCGCTATCAGTTCGCGTCCGACTGGTACGTCGACCTCGGGCATCCCGACGCGGCGGCGTACACGGCCGACGTGCTGCTCCATCTCGTTCGCGCGTACGACATCGACGGCATCCATCTCGATCGCGTTCGCTATCCGGAGTCGACTCGCGGCGACGTCGGATACAACGACACGAGTGTGGCGCGTTTCCGCGCGCGCTACGGACGATTGCCGCGTGCGAAGGATCCGCTCTGGAACGATTGGCGCCGCGAACAAGTCACATCCTTCGTTCGCCGCGTCGCCCTCGGCGCGAAAGCGATCCGCCCGTCGATCACGATCTCGGCAGCGCTCATCGCATGGGGATCAGGTCCGGCAGCGAGCCGCGGATTTACGAACACCGATTCGTATCGCGTCGCATTTCAGGATTGGGAATCATGGTTGCGCGAAGGGATCATCGATCTGGCCAGCCCGATGCTCTACAAACGCGAGCACGCGCCGGCGGAGCGGAAGCAGTTCGATGACTGGCTGCAGTTCGTCATCACCACCGCGCATGCGAATGGCCGCGCGGCGGTGCCGGGCATCGGCGCGTATCTGAATTCGATCGAAGGAACGTTGCGCCAGTCGCGCCGTGCGCGCGAAGCAAAGGCGGACGGCATTCTCTTTTTCGCGATGGGCGACACCAAGCCGTGGTCGATCCTCGCGAACAGCACGAACAACGCGGTGCGACAGAATCCCTACGCACTGCCGGTGGCCGGCGTCTTCACGCCGAAGCGGCCGAACGAGGAGTTCTTCGCCGCGCTACGCACGAGCACGGCGACGGATGGGCGGACCGCGTTCGAGAAAATCGAGCGTCCGCTCTTTGCGGCGACCACGCCGCCTCCGCGGCGCGCCGAGGCCACAACCGGCGCGGTCATGGGTTCGACCGATGGCGACGGGACGCTCGTCTCGATCGAGTCGCTCGCAACGCACGAGACGCGCACGACGCACACCGACGGCAGCGGATTTTTCGGGATGCTGGGATTGGCTCCGGGCGAGTATCGGGTGGTGGCGGGTGGGAAATCATTGACCGTGGTCGTCACCGCCGGGCACGTGAGTTCTCCGTCGGCGAAGCCGGCGCAAGAACCGTAGCCCACGCCTTCAGGCGTGGGGCAGCCATGCGTTGAATTTGTGAGCCCGCCTTGGCGGGCGACAGAAAGCTTCTTTCGCCCGTTAAAACGGGCTCCCGAAACGCGCGATCCCCAACTCCCACGGCTGAAAGCCGTGGGCTACGGTTCTTGCGCCGGCTTCGCCGACGGTACGATTAGAATTCCTCCCAATGTCCGAACTCGATCCATCCGTGCAGCGCGAAATCGATGCCCTGGCCATCCCGCACGAGGTGCTCGACTGCAACCCCGAGTGGGCGGACACCGACGTCTTTTGCGTGAACTACGACATTCCGCGCGAGAACGCGGCGAACACGATTCTCGTCGCGGCCAAGACCGAGCCGCGGCAGTACGTCGCCTGCCTGGTCACGGCGACCATGAAGCTCGACGTCAATCGCAAGATCAGCAAATTGATTGGGATCAAGCGGCTGTCGTTTGCGTCTGCCGAGGAGACGAAAGAGCTGACCGGGCAACTGATTGGCGGGGTCACGGTGTTTGGATTGCCGGATTCGATTCCGCTCTACATCGATGAGCGCGTGATGGAGCGGGAGTACGTCATCGTCGGCGGCGGCAATCGGTCGACGAAGGTCAAGCTCGCGCCCGAACATCTCCGCAAGCTTCCCCGCGCCAGCGTGGCCGACATCGCCGTGCCGCGGCAGTAGCCATCCAAATCGGCGCGAGGCGCGTATCCTCAGAAAACAGGAGGAGAGAAAATGAAAACTCGCATCGTCGCAGTGGTTATCTGTCTCGTGACCGTGGCCGCGTTCGGCCAGACCAATCCCAAACTGAAAGAGCTGCAGCCGTTCGTCGGAACGTGGCAGTGCACGGGCGTGACGTTCGCGTCGCCGATGGGGCCTGAGCACGCAACGAAGGCCACGGTCAACGGCGCGTGGATCCTCAACGGTTCCTGGGTCGAGGTTCGCTACACCGAAACGAAGACTGCGAAAAATCCGCATCCGTATGCAGTGCGCATGCTGCTCAGCTACGACGAGCAGCCGAAGGCGTTCGTCTCCGGCGCGGTCGACAACATGACGGGCTATTCGACGTCGCAGTCGCCGGGTTGGATGGATGACAAGATGACGTTCACCGGCCCGATGCACAGCGGCGGCACGACGATGAACAGCCGGGACCTCTTCACGAAGGTCGGCAAGAACGAGATTCGCCACGAGTCCGAGATGGAAATGGACGGCAAGTGGGTGAAGCTCGACCAGGAAACCTGCAAGCGCTAACCGGCACGGCCGGAGCGTTGGTTGCTCAAGGCTCGGCGACCATTTGCTTTGAGATTTGGCCGTTTCGCGTCATCTATTTTGATCTTCGGCAGCGCCGGCAATCACTGGCGCTGCCTTCCTGCTTGACGCTGCGCTACTACAAATGTAGTATGCGCGCATGGCCAAAGAACGCATCGCGCTGACGAAGTTCGAGACCGAGGTCATGAGCGTGCTCTGGCGGCTCGGCGAAGCGAACGTGCGCGAGGTACAGGACGCCATCGATCGGACCGAACGCCCCGCCTACACGACCGTGCAGACGATCGTGCAGCGCCTGGAGCAAAAGGGTGCTGTGCGCCGCACGCGCAAATCCGGCAACGCGCTCTACTTCGAGCCGGCCATCACGCGTAAGTCGGTTTACCGGCGGCTGGTCGATGAGTTGATCGATCTGATCGGCGGTTCGCAACCGCTCGTCGCGCATCTCGTCGAAACGGGCAAGTTGTCGCTCGACGATCTGAAAGCGATCGAGAAGGCGGCGAAGAGGAGCAAAAAATGATCGTGCACCTGCTCGAATCGACGTTGCTCCTCGCGATTGCCATCCTCATCGCGCACATCCCGCGGCTGGCGGCGCGAACGCGTTACGCGATCGTCTTCGCGGCGCTGATGAAGTTCGCGATTCCCTCGGCGATCGTGCCACGGCTTCTGGCCGCGTTCGGGATCGATCTGGCGGGGATGAAGGGCACGATCGTGATCAGCGCGCTCGGACCTCTTTCGATGGCCAGCCTGCCGCAGACCGCGGCACCGGTCTGGCCGATGGCCGTCGTCGCAATCTGGGCGGGGATCGCGCTCGCGCTGCTGGCGCGTTCGTTCGTGCGCGGCCGCGCGGCGGTGCGCCTTGCGCTGACAAATGCAGTCGCTGCCGAGGATGTCGCTCTCGTTCGCGCGCGCGAACGTGCCGGTGTCACGCGAGATGTCCGACTCGTTCGTTCGCCGTCGATCGCGACGCCGGCAACCGTCGGGCTGCTCCGTCCGATCATCCTCATTCCCTCGGAGACCCAACTCGCAGGCGCGGAGTTGGAGACGATCCTCACGCACGAATGCGCGCACATCGCGCGGCGCGACAATCTACTCAGCGTCATCGAATCGATCGCCGGCAGCGCCCTCTGGTTTCATCCGCTGGTCTGGATCGCGCGACGCGTCCTCGATGCCGCACGCGAAGAAGCGTGCGACGCGATCGTCATCGCCTCCGGCGACGCCAACACCTACCTCACCGCCCTCGGCAAAGTGTGCGGCGCCGCCATCGAACCGCGTGCCGCCGGCATCTCGTGCATCGTCAGCAACACGATCCAGGAAAGGATGAACGCCATCATGCGATTCGGAACCCGCCGTCTTCTCCCCCACCGCGCGATCACAGCCGCTGTCATCGCGCTGATCGCGATCGCAACGGTTGGAAGTGGAATCGCGCGCGCGTTGCCGCAGACCGGCGACGACGACACCGCATCCACACCGTACAAAATCGACGTGACCGCGACGCGAATGGATTCGCACTTTGGATTCAACATCGTCATCCGCAGCCGCGACGACGGACACCAAATACAGGCCGCGCGTGTAAAGGCGCGAATCGAGGAGTGGGCCACCGCACGATCCGGAAGAAGCGATTCTGACGGCGAGCACGAAATGATCATCCGCGCAAAAGGACATGCCGACGGAACAGCCACGGTCGAGATTGTGGTCGATCGATCCGCCCCAATCGTGCGCAGGATCGTGGCGATTCCGAACGAAGGCAAGACCGGCAAAGAAAACATTTCTCTCAATCTCAAGGACGCCGAGATTCACGACGTGCTTCGGCTGTTTGGACAACTGACAAATACAAACATCGACATCGAACCAGGCGTGACCGGCGTCGTGACCGAAGACCTTCACGAAATCCCATGGACGGAAGCGCTGGACAAGATTCTCGACGACGCGAACCTGCAACAAAAGCGCGTCGGCAACACGATCTATATTCGCCGCAAGTGACGCTGTTAGAATCGCGCGCATGGCCCTCGCACCGCGGCAGACGCGGTTTCTCCTCGTCTTCGCGGTCTTGCTCATCGCCTTCTACGCCATCATCACCATCGGGTGGGTCGATACGCACGCGGTGCTGCCGTTCACCGCGGCGCTGGCGCGCGTTTCGGGCGCGGCGCTGAATCTGATTCACGAGCCGGTACATGTAAACGGCACCGTGATCGCCGGATCGCGATTCGCGGTCGACATCCGCGGCGGCTGCAACGGACTGGAAGCGGTGGTCTTCGTCTGCGCCGCGATGCTCGCCTTTCACGCGCCGTTGCGGAAGCGCATCTTCGGCTCGCTCGCCGCGGCGGTGATCCTCGAAGCGCTCAATGTGATCCGCATCGCCTCGCTCTACCTGCTCGGCGTTTACCACCGCAGCGTGTTCGAGACGTTCCACCTCGCGGTGTGGCAGACGCTGATGTTCGGCGCGGCCGTTTTTCTGTTCCTCATCTGGACGTCGAGAGTGACGCCGCGCGATGCTCCTTCGAGCACTTAGGTTCGTAGCCGGCCTCGCGCTCGGCGTGTGGATCTGGTGGGCGGTGACGCCGGCGTACAACCGAGTGCTCGCACCTGCGACGCAACTCCTGCTGCACGCCGACCGCAGACTTGCCGACGCCGTCCTCGTGCCGCAGGAGCGCAAGATCTTCATCACCTCGGCCACGCCGCTCCCGACGGCGACGATGCCCGCCGATCAACTCACCTACAACATCATCCTGTTGCTGGCGCTCTTTGCATCGAATGAGCGGGCGTGGCGATTCGCGAATGTTCGCGGACTTCTCATCGCGCTCGTCATTCTTTTCATCTCGCACTGCGTCGGTCTGGTCATCTCAGTCGAATCGACCTACGCGATGCGGCAGGGCGCGTGGAGCGAGCAGCACTACGGCGACGCGGCGGCGAACTTCTGGCTGACCGCGGAACTCGTCTTCCGGATCGTGGGGATGTTCGGCGTCGTCTTCGCGTCGTGGTGGGCGCTCAGTCACTCGAAGAGCGTGTCGACGTAGGCCGACGGATCGAACGGAATCAGATCGTCCGCACTCTCGCCGACGCCGACGAACTTCACCGGGATGTCGAACTGCCGCATGATCGAGAGGATCACGCCGCCTTTCGCGGTGCCGTCGAGTTTCGTGACGACCATCCCCGTCACCTGCGCCGCCTCGAGGAACGCCGCGGCCTGACTGACGCCGTTCTGGCCCGTCGTGCCGTCGATGACCAGCAGCGTTTCGTGCGGCGCGCCGGGCAACTCCTTCTCGATGACGCGGCGAACTTTTGACAGCTCCTGCATCAGGTGCGATTTGTTGTGCAGGCGTCCGGCGGTGTCGATGAGAACGACGTCGGTGCCGCGCGCTTTGGCGGCGGTGACGGTGTCGTGCGCGACGGCGCCGGGATCGGAGCCGGCTTTGTGCTTGACCATGTCGATGCCGATGCGGTCGGCCCACAGTTGCAACTGCTCGATGGCAGCGGCGCGGAACGTGTCGGCCGCGCCGAGGAGGACGGACTTGCCTTCGCTCTTGAATCGCGATGCGAGCTTGGCGATCGTCGTGGTCTTCCCGGTCCCGTTCACGCCGACCACGAGGATGACGAACGGCTTGGCGCGCGCGGTGTCGATCGCCGACATCTGCCGCTGCGGAATCAGCGCCCGCGTTTCCTCGCGCAGCACCTCGGTGAAACGATCCATCTTCGTGATGCGCTCGTTGCGGACGCGCTCTTCGACCCGGTCGACGAGCGACATCGTCAGCTCCGCGCCGACGTCCGCGCCGAGGAGCCCTTCTTCGAGACCATCAATCGCAGATTTGTCGATCGGAAGGTCAGGAGTTAACGACTCCTTCACCTTCTCGATGATCTCGGTGTGGGTCATGAAAAGCCCACGTTTCAGCTTGTCGAACAGTGATTTTTTCGGTGTCTCGGCCATGTGCGCCGCGCATCATACCGGCCACGGTCGCAAGCAAAACAAAACCGCCGGGCAGTGACGCCCGGCGGTTTCAGGTTGAGATCGGTGAAGGTTAGTGTCGCGCGGAGCGGCGGCGGTCCGGTGCGGGAACGGCTTTCTCCTCCGGCGCGTAGTCGACGTTCAGCAACACGTACGAGAACGTCGCGCCGGCGATGTAGTAACCGCCGTCGCCATTCGCGAGCGAGAGACGGCTCCAGTTCGACATCGAGTCCCCGTTTTCTTCGCGGAAGGCGAGGACGTAAACGCCGCGCGTGAGCTTCGGTCCGGCCACATTGCCGAGAGACAACGTCAGCGCGGAAACCTCGGATTCAAGCGGAGGCGGTGTTGCCGAGGGCTCCTGCGTCGTAGGCCGCTGCCGCGTCACCATGAGCGTGACGCCCGAGGTTGACGGAACCGGCATGTTGAAGCTGATCGGGCCGGTGATCGTGTCGGCATCCGGTTGGCCGTTGACGGAGAAGAAACGGAAGTGCGATGGATTGTCCGGCTGGCGATGATTCGTCGCAAAGAGCGCGTCGACGCCGATGCCGCCGGCCGCGTTGCGATGACGATCGGCGCGTTTGGCGCCGACCACGGAGATGCGGGCGCCGGTGCTGATGAAGCGCGGATCGGGGCTGAGGACGGAGTCGGCGCTGCTCAACTGGGTTGAGAAGCCGGCCGCCGGAAGCGACGGCGCGAAGCCGACATCCATGAGGGGAACGATGCCTGAGCTGGTCGCGGCGAAGAGATTTCCGTCACTCATGGTGACGATGGCCACGCCGACGGCAGCGACGGAGCTGATACGGATGAATTCGCGGCGCGGGATACCAGAAGATGCAGCTTTGGCTTTCATACGGCTCTCCATATGGCGTTTTATCTGGAATGCGCCCTCAATCTGCGCGGGGCTGAAGTCGGACTGGACCCGGCGATACTAGCACGGGTTCAACGGCGAAGCGTGATGACAATCACCTGCAAGTTGCCGCGGGGGTCGCCGGGCCGTCCACCAAGGTCACCGCTCCGCCGTTCGCCGCCGCCAGCGCCGCACCGATCGAAGCACTGCCCGAAGGCAAACCGAGAATGCGCAAACTCGCCTGCGGACTCGCGGCCAGATGAATCACCGTTCCGGGCACGCTGCTGAACCTGTTCGCGGCGATGTCTGCGCAGATGACCGCGGCGTCCGATGCCGCGGCGTCGATCCACGCGCGGTCCGACGCGAGCGCCACGATGGTGTTGCCGCGCATGACGATCCGCGCGTTTCCGCTCTGCTTCGCAGCGACGGTCATGATGCCGTGGCCGAAGTGCTGCAGCGAGGAGTTCTGCGTGTCGATGGAGAGAGCGCTCCCTTCCGCTGCCGCGGCGTCGATGGCGGAGCCGACGTTGTCGTGAAGATCGGCGGTGCGCAGCTCGACGTCGACTTTCGCATTGCCGAACGACCGCAACTCCAGCAGATGCGGCGCGACCTCGGGACGTCCCGTCGCGCTGAACACACAGCGATCGAGCACGATCCTGCCGTTGTTGAAACGCTGCTCGATCAGCATCTCGCTGCCGGCGTTGTCGGCGAACGACGAGGCGGTGAACGTGATCGTGCCGGCGACCTCCTGCAGCAGCACGCCGCTTTCGAAGGTCTCGTCGCCGGCCTTGTGCACGTCGAGACCGCGGAACGTGACGTCGCGGATGTTGTTGGCGTTGATGCCCATGGCGCTGCCGCCGTCGATGACGATGTTCTCGAACGTGGAGTCGGTGATGTGCCGGAGGTAGAGCGCGGCGCGGCAGATGGCGGTCGAATTCACCTCGAAGTTGCCCGCGCAACGGCCGCCGCGCAACGGCTTGTTGACGCCGCTGTCGGTGAGCGTGAGGCCGGCCATGCGAACGTGATCGGCGTGATCGATGCGGATGCCGTTGCCGCGCGCGTGAAGGATGGCGCCGCCCGTTCCAAGCTTCCCTTCGATGCCGGTGATCGACACCTTTCCATGCACGCGATCGAGGATGATCCCTTCGTCGAGCGTTCCCGGCGCCAACCCCTGCGCGGAAACGGATTCGAACGAGAGATCGATACCGGAGTCGTGCACCTCGAGCGCCGCGCCGTTTGCGGTGTTCAGCGCCGACGCGCCGCCGACGACGACTTTCGCGGACTTGTCGATCACGAGGCCGCGGCGCCGTCCGCGCACGTCGATCGTGTCTTCGAAAATGACCGCGGCGCCGCGTTCGACGCCGGTGATCACGATCGCGTCGTTGAACGCGTCGCGAACGTGAATCTTCGAGCCACGGCGGATCGTGATCTTGCCGGAGCGCAATCCCTGAATTCGAAGTGCGGTGTTGAATTCGCCCGAGATCGGAACGCGGTCGATGACGACGTCGCCGTAACCGTTGTCGAGCGCGATTCCGCCACCGCCGTTCGTCGCATCGATCGCGCCGCCGGAGACGTTGACGTTGCCCTGCTGCGCCTGGAGATAAATCGCGAACCCGCCGCGCGATGTCTTGAAGTAGACGTTGCGAATGGTCAGCGTTCCGACCGCGCCGGCGGACACGATCGCGCTCGGCCCTTCCGCGAGCATCGTGCATCCGGCGATCACGTTGTCGCCGCTCGTGGCAATCGTTCCGCGGATCGACGGCCCCGGTCCCTGCATTGCCGGAACGCCCGCGCCTTCGAATTCCACGTGCATTTCGGCGCGAAGCGTGTCGAGGCCGAAGGCGGAGCCGATGAGCATCTGGCCTTTCTTCAGCGTCACGCTCTCTTCGTATGGCTTGTCGGATTCCGCGACGTACACGAGCGTGCCGCTCTGCGCACCTTGCGCGATCGACGCGAACGGACGCTCGCGCGATCCGATGCCTCCGGCAGCGGCGCGGTTGTCGACAAATGCGACGGATGCTCCGGCAGCCGCGCCGGCGATCGCCAGCATCGCGAGGACGAATGCAGTGCGGATCATCGGGGGCGAGGAGATCCCTGCTCGCGGCCGGCGATGGTTTCCTTAACCATCGCTTCGTCGACCGTGAGCACGCGCGTTCCAACGCCGGCAGGATCGAATTCGAGTCCTCCGATGACGCGGCGGAAGGTCTCGCGCAAAGCCCGAGCGCCGAGGCGCTTCTGCCGCGCGGCGTCCCATGCGATGGCGATCAAGGCGCCGCGCGTGATCTGCAGGTCGATCCCGAATCGTTCAAAATACGCGCGCGACGTGCGGAAGATCGACGCTTCCGGCTCGACGAAAATGCGCGCCAGATCGGCCTCGCCGAGGTCGTTGAGGACGACGATCGATTCGAAACGCGAAACGAACTGCGGGGTCATGCCGTAGCGGAACAGGTCGTCGTACTTCAGGTAGTCCCGCAGGTGGAACGGCAGCTCTTCGCGCACTTCCCCCGAGGCCGAGACGACCACGATCGGCTTCATCGGCGCGACGTCCTGCCCGATCGTGGCGCGGCGGAAGACGGCTTCGTACAACTCTTCGAACGCGCCGCCGACGATGAAGAGAATCTTCGAGGAGTTCACGGCGAAGTTCATCCCGTTCGCTTCGAACTCGACGTTCTCGTTCTCCATCAGCGTGAGCAGCGCTTCCTGCGCCACGATCCCGCGCACGTTCGGCTCGCCACTGACCTGCGCGCGGATCTTGTCCACTTCGTCGATGAAGACGATGCCGTGCTCGACGGAACGGAGCAGATCCGGCATCGGAGCGTTCGCGCCGAGGCGGGTGCGGGCGTTCGCGTAAAGCCGCCCAAGCACCGCCCGTCCATACCCCTGATGCTCCTCGGCCAGCACATTCGCGTTGATGCGAATGACGTTCGCGGAGTGACTCAGCTCCGGACGGCTGGCCAGAAACTGCTCGACCGCGCGCATGAGCGTGGTCTTTCCCGAACCGGAGTTACCGATGAGCAGCATGTTCGGCGCGGGATGGCCGACGAGGTGCTTGACGATGGCGACGGACAGCTCGCGGATGGCTTCGTCCTGCCCGACGACAGTCTTGCTCAGCTCCTCGAAGACCTCGCGCGGACGGAGTGGAAAGGAGTCCATGGACGCGGCATTGTTGCCAATCGGCAAGCGGCTGTCCATTCAGACATCAATCCGCAGATGACGCAGATGGATGCAGATTCAGACTCGCGGCGTCATCCCAGTTCGCGTGCGGCTTGCGGTTGAGGACCAGCCAGCGCCAGAGGAGGGAGCCGTAGCTCATCGCGGTCATGCCGCGCTTTTCGTAGAACGGAAGCAGGAGCTTCTGCAGGCGCGGGAGGTTGTAGAACGGGACGCCGGGGAAGTAGTGGTGCTCGAGGTGATAGTTCGAGAAGAGGTAGATCACATCCCAGAACCACGAGCCTTTCACGAGCGTCGACCACTTCGCGGGATCGGTGGGATCGATGTCGTAGTGCTGGCCGAGGCGGTTGAGGGCGAAGGCGATCGGGAAGATGAAGAAGACCGGGACGATGTAGAGCTTGAACGCGATGGCCCAACCGCCGATCAGCGCGATCGCGGCGAGGACGGCGAGCTGGAATGCGATTGTGAACAGGCGTTCGCGGCCGATGCGGCGTCGCAGCTCCGGCTCGTACGCGGCCGTTTCCTTCGCAGCAGCGCGGAAGTAGATCGGGAAAAGCGCGGGCGTGAAGTAGAGCGCCTTCAGCCAGCGCGCGTTGATCTTCGGCGAGAGGTAATGACGCTTCGGATCGTCGATGTTTGAGCCGAGGGACGCGTGATGATCGAGATGCCAGCGCGTGAACTGCGATGCGGAAATCCCGCTCGGGACCGCGTAGAGAAGTCCGAGGACTCGGTAGGCGCGATCGCTCGACTCCGGCAACACCGCACGATGCACGACCTCGTGTAGCAGCACCGTGAAATCGAAGACCGCGAATCCCGCCACGAACGCGCACGGCAGCCAGAAGTACCAGCGGTCGAAGTGGACGATGGCTACACCCGCCGCCACGAGCACGGCGACGTTGAGGAAGGCGATCAGCGCGTGCAGCAGCGGCCGCTTCGCATGCAGCCGGCGAAGCTCATCCGTCGGCACCTCGGCAGCAAGGTCGCGTTTGAGTTGCTGCGCGTGTTCAGCGTAGTACGCCATGGGAGTGCCGGTTACAACCCGCCGCGCCCTCGGAACTAATCCAGCACGATGAAGTCGAGGTTGCCATACGAGCGCATCTGGCGGCAGACCTCGTGTCCCGAGGGATCGTCGTCGGTGCTGTACGCGGAGTTGCCCTCGATCGTGCGTACCACTTTGTCGAGCGCCTGCATCACGACGCCGGTGTGATGCCAGCGATCCTTCGCGCGCGACTTGCGGATGAGCATCAGGCTGCCGGTTGGAATCCGTTTCGGATTGCGAACGGCGCTCTCACCGTTGATAAACCGTTTGCGCGCTTTCGCGTCCTCGGCGAGGTGATTGCAGTTCGTGTGGTAGTCGATCGGAAGGTCGCGGCCGAGGGTCGGCGCGGCCTGCGCGATGATCGTGCTGACGAATCCGGCACACCACGCGTCGGCACCAGCCGGCAGCTTCGGATCGCGCGGACGCTGATTGCCGTGCAGATACAGCCGCACCCACGGCCCGCGATTCTGTCCTCCCGCTTCGCGCGCCCGCTGCCGCAGATGCTGCAGCGCGTACGCGGCCACCATCTGCCCCATCGTGGCGTCGTCCGGCGGATGGATCGGACGCAACGCTTCGGTCATCGGCCGGATGAGCATCGCGTATGTCTGCGGATCGACCTCGCCGGTCACCGGCAGTACGCCGGTGCCGCCTTGAAAATCCCGCACGGCCTGCTCGGTCGCGTAGCCGAACTGGCCATCGATCATGACGTCGCAGAGGTTGAGGCAAAGCCATTCCTGAATGAGCGTGACGACGTCGCCGCGCCGCCCGCGGCGGTATGTGTCGGTGACGTGCAACAGTGGTTTTGGATCGGTGACGCCGACGATGGCGCGGCGGGCGAGAAGAGTCATGCGGGCTCCTGGAATCGAGGATGAGAAACGGATGTCATCATTCAACGTTTCCGCATGAACGTCTACACCATCGGACACTCCACACGCGGCGCTGACGAGCTCAGCGCGTTGCTGCGCGAGCACGAGATCCAACTGCTCGCCGACATCCGCCGCTATCCAGGATCGAAACGCTATCCGCACTTCGCAAGCGAGGCAATGGCGCGGTGGCTGCCGGAGCAAGGCGTTGCGTACGTGCACATGCCGGAGTTGGGCGGACGCCGCAAGCCGCTGCCCGATTCGCCGAACACGGCTTGGCGCAACGAGCAGTTCCGCGCGTATGCCGACTACATGGCCACGGACGAATTTCGCGACGCCATCGACAAGCTGCTCGCACTCGCGGAGCAGCAGCGCGTGTCGATCATGTGCGCCGAGGCAGTGCCGTGGAGATGTCATCGCAACCTGGTCGCGGACGAACTGACGCGGCGCGGAATCGAGGTCTTGCACATCATCGGAGCAGGCGCGGTGAAGGTGCACGCGATGAATCCGCTCGCGCAAATCGAAGGCGATCATCTCGTGTATCCGGGTGAGCAACAGAAGCTGCGCCTATAATCGCCGCCTCGCGATGGTGATCCCCGACGCGGCCCTCCCTTCCGACCGAGACATCGTTCTCGCTGTCGACGACAACGAACAAAACCTCCAGCTGCTCGAGGAGTACCTCTCGACCTGGGGCTACGACGTGGTGCTGGCGCGCGACGGCCGCGAAGCGCTCGATCTTTTCCCGCGCATCAATCCGGCGGTGATCGTGCTCGACGTGATGATGCCGGTGATGGACGGCTACGAAGCGTGCGGCTTCATCAAGGAGACAGCCTTCGGACGAACGATTCCGATCCTGATGCTGACCGCGCTGACCGGCACCGAGGACAAGATCAAGGCGCTCGAATGCGGCGCGGACGATTTCCTCAACAAGCCGATCAACAGGGAAGAGTTGCGCACGCGCATCCGCTCACTGGCGCGCATCCGCAATCTGCGCAAGGAGCTCGACTCGAGTGAAAACATCATCCTGACGCTCACCAACGCGCTCGGGAACAAGGATCCGCGCAGCCGCGGGCACGTGCAACGCGTGGCGGACTACGCCGGGCGGCTGTGCGAAAAGCTGGGGATGTCGCCGGCAGAGCGGGAAATCGTTGCGAAAGGCGCGCTGCTTCATGACGTCGGCATGATTGGCGTACCAGACATGCTGCTGGCGAATCGGACGCTGACTGTCGAAGAGGCCGCGCTGGTCGCGGAGCATGCGCGCATCGGCGCGTCGATCCTCGATCCGATGAAAACGTTCCGGCCGTTCGTGCCGATCGTCCGCTGGCATCACGAGCGGAAGGACGGCCGCGGCTATCCGGACGGTCTCGCCGGCGACGCCATTCCGCTCGAGGCGCAGATCGTCGGCATCGCCAATCGGTTCGACGAGATCCAGCACGATGATGATTTGTCTGAGGCCGACGCCCTGGCGCGGCTGCGTGTCGAGGCGCGCGACGGTGCGTTTGATTCCGAGCTGACGTCCTTCTTCGCCGCGGCGCTCGATGAGGCACACCCGGCGCCGCTGACGTCGCGGCACATGCGGCCGCGGCCTGCGCCGGCCGCGCGCGTGTTGTGCGTCGACGACAATCCAATCAATCGCGAGCTGGTCGCCGCAAGCGTGGAGGGAGCGGGTTTCCACGTTTCGTTCGCGGAGAATGGCGCCGAGGCGGTCGAGATCATCGACCGCGACGGCATCGACATCGTCCTGCTCGACCTGCTCATGCCGGTTCAGGACGGCGCGGAAACGCTGCGCCTTCTTCGCGCCGATCCGCGACATCTGTTCCTGCCGGTCATCGTGCTCACCGCGCACGGCGGCGGCAGCATGCGGCAGGAAGCGATCGTGGCCGGCGCGGACGATTTCATTGCCTATCCGTTGAACCGCGTCGAGCTGATCACGCGCATCCGCTCGCTGCTTCGCATCAAGGATTTCCACGCCGATCTCGAACAGACTTACAGCGTGATCTGCGCGCTGGCCCTTGCGTTGGAGGCGAAGGACCAGTACACGCGCGGCCACTCCCAACGCGTCGGCGATCTCTCCCGCGCCTTCGCCCTTCACCTCGGCCTCGGCGACGCCGCGGGCGAACGCGTGAGGGTGGCGGGCCTGCTCCACGACATCGGCAAGATCGCCGTTCCGGAGTCGCTGCTCAACAAGCAGGGACCGCTCACCCGCGACGAGTTCCTGCGCGTGATCGATCATCCGGTCATCGGCGAGGAGATGGTTCGTCCGCTGCTGACGATGAGCGCGGTCCTGCAGCTGATCCGGCACCATCACGAGCGCTACGACGGCCGTGGCTATCCCGACGGCCTGCGGGGCGACGCGATTCCGTACGAGGTCCGCCTGCTATCGATCGTCGATGCCTATGACGCGCTGACGTCGCACCGTTCGTATCGTCCGGCGCCGCTGTCGCACACCGCGGCGCTGGAAACGCTGCGGCGCGAAGCCGCAGGCGGCAAATGGGATCCGGTGATGGTCGATCAGTTCGTCCGCATGCTGGGCGCGAATCCGCCGGATTGGGAAGCGATCACGCAGTCGGTGCCGTCGCTGTATTCGTCGTGAGCACGGATCAGAAGATCGCCGCGGGACTCTTTGTCTTGGCGGCGGTGACCTTCGGTTATTTCACCGGCGGCGCCGGCTGGAATCAGGACGCGCATTTCGATTTGACGCGGGCCATGGTTGAGCGGCAGACGCTGTACATCGATGGCTATGACGTCAACACCGGCGATGTCTCGAAGGGAACCGGCGGACACATATTCATCAACAAGCCGCCCTTCGCGTCGATCCTTGCGGCGGCGCCTTATGCGGTGATCTATGCGATCGAACGCGGCCTGCACGCTCCAGTCGATTCATTGACGCGCATGAATCGCTGGATTTCGACCGCATTAAGTGTTGGATTATGCGGCGCGTTGATTGGGCCGGTTCTTTATTTGTACGGGCGGCGACGAATGGCGGCGACACAGGCTGCAGCGCTATGTGTCTCGGCGACCATTCTCTTCGGCACGATTGTCTTTCCATACTCGACCATGCTTTTTGCGCACGTTCCGGCGGCATTGTTTCTACTGCTGGCGTTTACGCTGCTGGAAACGCGTCCAATCGCGGCAGGAATTGCGGCGGGGATTGCCGTCGCCTGCTTCTATGTGTGCGCACTTTCGGTGGTGATTCTCATGCTGCTGGCATTTTCGTATCAGCGACGGACAGGGATTCGATTCCTGCTCGGAGCACTGCCTTTGGGCTTCCTGATGGCCATCTATCAATGGCTTTGCTTTGGTTCGCCGTTCCGGACCTCAGTGGAGGCGAGCACACCGTTTACGCATGGCGGCTATCTCTTCGGCGTCATCACGATTCCTTCGAGCGACGCGTTGTACGGCATCACCATTTCACCGTACCGAGGACTGTTCTTTGTCTCGCCGATTCTGCTGCTTGCATTCGTGGGATTCGCAGCGATGAAACGGAACGCGTCGTACTGGTCGCTGATCGCCATTGTGACCGCATTCATTCTGGTGATTGCGAGCTTCAATGGGTGGCACGGCGGCTTCGCGTTTGGTCCGCGCTATCTCGTTCCAATCGTTCCGCTGCTGGGGATTGCGATGATGGCGGCAAGACTTCGCCGTTTGTGGATTGTCGTGGCGATTGCGGCAGCAATCATTTCCTTCGGTCTCAACTTCATCGCGACGGCCACGGATCCAATGCCGTCGTCGCAACTCCCCCATCCAGTGAGCCGCTATCTCGTGCCGGCATTCTTCACTGGACACATCGGCGAACGGACGCGCCGCGACATCGGCTATTTCGAGTCGCAATCGGTCAACCACATCGCCCTGGCCCGCGAATCCGGCAACCTCGGCGAATTCATTTTCGGCAAGGGGAAGCTCGCCTCAATCGTGCCGATTGTCTTATGGCTCTTCGGCGGGCTCGCAATTCTCTTGCGAATGTCACTTCGTCAAGCGGAGCGTCTTCTCGTCGAATAGCGGCTCGTCCTGCCCTACGCGCACGAACAGAACACGCCGCGCGCCGGGCTGGACCTCGAAATACTGAATGCCGTCCGGCGCATCGCCCCAGTCGCCGCACGGCGGATCGCCGACCTCATTCGGATCGGCTTTCGCATCGAGCTCCTTCTTGTACGCCGCATTTGGAACGAACGTGTACCGCGTTGCGCCTGCACGCGTATCACCGACGTACGGCGCGAGCACGCATCGCCTGGCCAGCTTCGCGGACGTGTGCGACGAAAAGATCCGCTTGATCCCCGCCTCGGCTGTCTCGCCGGGCAACAGCGGAAGGACATCGATCAACGGATCGGGCGCGCCACCATCCGAGTAGTGAATGTAAAGCGACGAACCTTTCGTGAAGAGATCGATCTTGCGGAATCCGAAGTCGCAGCGCTGCACCCACGCATCGAGACCGAGCGAGGCGTCCGACAACTTCTCCCACTTGCAACCCTTGACCGGCGGACGCGAGGGATGATCGGCAGCGGAAGCCGAGGTGGCGGCGAGAGCGATGACGAGCAGGAGTGCTTTCAAGCGCACGAGTTTATGACGTTATGCGATGATCCGCGCGCCCATCGCTCGCGCCCATGATCCTCATTAACGACCCGCTTCGACAGACCGACCTGCCTCGCGGATGCGTGGCCACGATCGGCAACTTCGACGGCATGCACATCGGCCATCAGGCCATCATCCGCGGCGTCGTGGAGCGCGCCCGCGAGACCGGCCGCCCCTCCGCGGTGATCACGTTCAACCCACATCCGCTCTCCATCGTCGCGCCCGAGCGGGTGCCGCCGCAGATCCTCACCCTGCCGCAGAAGCACGAGTTGCTGCGCGACATGGGCGTCGACGCGCTCATCGTCGTCCCCTTCACGCACGACTTCTCGCGCTGGACGGCCGATCGATTCATCGCCGAGTTCCTCGTGGCCGCCCTCCAGGTCAGCGACGTACGAATCGGACGCGACTTCTGCTTCGGCACCGGCCGCGAGGGAAATCTGGCGCGGCTCGAAGCGGCCGGCAAGAAGTACGGCTTCGCGGTGCAGGGCGTGGACGAGGTCAAGATCCGTGGCATTCGCGTCTCGAGCTCGCTCGTTCGCAACGCGATTCAGAAAGGGACGATGCGCACGGTCGCCAGCGCGCTCGCCCGCACCTACTTCATCGATGGCCGGGTCGCCACCGGCCGCCGCCTCGGGCGCAAGATCGGCTTCCCGACCGTCAACGTCGATCCCGCCAACGAGCTTCATCCCGGCGGCGGCGTCTACATCACCACGTCGCGCTTCGAGAGTTTCAGTCGGTCGTTCGAGAGTGTGACCAACATCGGCGTGCGACCCACTCTCTACGAAAACTACGCCATCACCATCGAAAGCCACATCCTCGATTTCGACTCCGACGTCTACGGCGACACCGTGCGGCTCTACTTTCACCGGCTGTTGCGGCGCGAACATCAGTTTCAGTCGGCGGTGGAGCTGACCAATCAGATCCGGAAGGACATCGCCACCTCTCGCCGCTACTTCCTGCGCAATCCGGTTCGCTACGACGAGGCCGGCTACTCGTTTCCCTGACGCAATGTCCGATCCCGTCCTCTGCCTCGTCGTCTACGCCGTGTTCCTGGCCGCCATGGCAGCGGGGCACTACTTTAAGACGCTCGACAACGACCTCGGCACGGCCTGGCGCACGGCGTTCGCCGTCGGGCTTGCCGTCGCCGTTCTGCTCTTCCTGGTCCGTGCGCTCTATCCCGTCGTCGGTGGCATCGCGCTGGCGCTGGCCGCGCTCTACGTGCGGCACACCGGTCATGAGACCGAGGCCGTGGACGGGATGATCGTCGGAAGCGTGATGGGCGCGACCGCGGCCGTGCCGTTCGTCATGACGTCGGTCCACGCCGCCTCGATCATCGCCGCGATGATCCTGGCCGGCGGCGTGGCCGGATACGGCATCACCTTCGCCGTCTTCCACGTCGCCGACAAGCGGAGACAGATCGCCTTCGACGTCGCCACCGCCGCGATCGCGATCCTCGTGGCGTGGTTACCGACGATCGCGACGCGTTACGGGATTCGCGAGCGCTACATTCTCCTCACCGTCGCCGTGGCAATGCCGTTGATCGTCGTCGCGGCGGTCTTCCGGCAATGGCCGGACGTTCGCGCCGAGCTTCGGCACGAGTCGTCGCTCGGCTTCCTCAGCGACGACGACGTTCGCACCACCGCCCATCCCCTGCTCCGCCTCGGCCGCGGCGGCTGGGCGGACCGGCGCGCGCATCGCGAGTTCGTCCGGCTCGCCAATCGCATCGCGCTGCGCAAGCGCCAGCAGCGCAACCGCTCCGACGACGTGGCCCGCCTCTACCAGCTCGAAATCATCAAATTGCGAATGCAGATCCAGCAAATGAGCGTGATCGACCGCGCAGTTCACAGCGCCGGTGTCAGAGATGAAGGAGCGTCGGATACAATGACGCGCGACGCATGAGGGTTCATCCCGCCCCGCTCCTCCGCACCGCTGCCGCGCTTCTCCTCGCCACCACTCCCTCGCTGCTCTTCGCGCAAGCCGCGAAGAACATGGGACCGGCCGGGCAGTACTACAACCAGCCCAAACCGAAGTTCAAAGTGTCGCCGGGGTTGAAGAAGACCCCGGGCGCAGAAGTGAAAATGTCGCACCTGACTCCAGGCGGCAAAGATGAGTACGTGCGCGACGAGTACGCGATCCTCGAACACGATGTCCTCATCGAATATCAGGACATCAAGATCCACGCGGACAAGGTCACCTACAACCTGAAAACAAAGGACGTCGTCGCCGAGGGGCACGTCATTCTCGATCAGGGACCGACGCGCCTCACCGGCGATCACATCATCTTCAATCTCGATTCGAAGACCGGCACCTTCTTCAACGCTACCGGCGCTCTGCAGCCGGACATGTACTTCGCCGGCGACAAGATCGAGCGGCTGTCCGAGGATCGCTACCGGCTCACGAATGGGATGTTCACCTCGTGCGAGCTCGACAAGCCGTCGTGGTCGTTTCATGTGTCCGAGGCCGACGTCACGCTCGACGACTACGCCCGCATGCGCGACGTCGTCTTCCGTGCGCATGACATCCCGCTCTTCTTCACGCCGCGGCTGGTCTGGCCGACCAAGAGCGATCGCTCGCAGGGATTTCTGATTCCGCGCATCCTCTTCTCGCCGACCTACGGCGACCGGCTGGAAGTCGGCTACTTCGTTCCGTTCGGCGACTCCGCCGACACGACCTTCTACGGCGACATCAATGACAAGGGCTACAACGGCGCTGGTATCAACGTTCGCTACCGTCCGTCGCCGAACGTGAAGCACGGCGACTTGAGCGCGTATGTCGTTCACGATCAGGAAACGGGCCGCAATGAATGGCGCTACAACTACCAGCATTCGCAGGAGAATCTGCCCGGCGGGTTTCGCGGCGTCGTCGACATGGAGGACATCTCCAACGTCGAGTTCTTCCGCCGCTTCGCGCATGACCCGCGCCTGCACACGCTGTCGCAGATTTACTCGTCCGCGTATCTGACGAAGAACCGCAGCACCTATTCGTTCAACATCCTCACCGACCGCCGCGACATCCTGCTCACCAACGTCGATCCGAACGATCCGTTCAAAGCGCCGCCGCGCCAGCGCTTCGAGCAGCTGCCTTCGCTGCAGTTCCGGCTTTACCCGAACCGCATCGGCGAGACGCCCTTCTACTATTCGATGGAGTCGTCGGCGTCACATCTGGTCACGAATGGCCTGCTGAACGGGCCGACCGCGAACTACTACCGAGCCGATATTTTCCCGACGCTTTCGATGCAACTCCACACGCCGGCCTGGTTGTCCGTCAGACCGCAGGTTTCCGTGCGCGAGACGTACTACTCCGATTCACTCGACGACAACTCGGTCGCCAATCCGTTCGGCAAATTGACGGCGGTGAACAATCCGGTCGAGCGCTTCTACGCACAAGGACAAGTGGAAGTCGTTGGCCCGTCGCTGTCGAAGGTCTACAACGATTCGATCGGCGGCTTCAGTAAGTTCAAACACGTGATCGAGCCGCGTTTTCGCTATCTCTACACGACCAACGTCAACGATCAGAACCGCATCATCCGCTTCGACACGGTCGACTCGCCCTTCCTCCCGATCGTGCGCGACTCGGTCGAATACTCGCTGACGCAGCGCCTGATCGGACGCGAAGCGGCGGCCGGCGGCTCGTCGCGCGAGGTGGCCTCGTTCTCACTCACGCAATCCGTCTCCCTCGGCCGCGCATTCACTTCGGCGACGGCCGGCGGACTCCCCGGCTCGACCGTGCCGCAGCAGGGACGCTTCACTCCGCTCATCGCCGCCCTGCACGTGAATCCCTATTCGTCGATCACGCTCGACGCCGCCGCAACGTTCGGCAATGTCTCGCATCAGCTCGACCAGACCAGCCTCTCCGCCAACCTGATGGGCACCGGCAAAATCGCCGACAAGTACCTGAGCTTCACCTGGTTTTCGTCCTATCGTCCTCCGCCGCTGAACGGCGTGCCGTCCACGTTTCCCGGCTCCAGCCAGTTCCGCATCAACAGCGGCTCGTCACTCTGGAGCAACCGCCTCCGCGCGGACGTGCAGATCAACTTCGACGCAAAACAAGGCAAGTTCCTCGAGCAGCGCTACCTGATCGGCGGCAACGCCTCCTGCTACGGAATCGCGGTGGAGTACCGCCGCTACATCGTCTACACGCCCGTCGAGCACACGGAACCGAGCATCGGGATTTCCATCTCGCTGAAGAACATCGGCGGCGTGGCGGTGCATTAGAGGGGAAAGCGCTTCGCCATTAGAATGCTCGTGTGACGCAACCGATGACCAAGGAAATGGCCCAGCAGTGGAGAGCTCGCTGGCAAGCCGTGGACGAGCGGGAGGCGCGGGAACTTCGTAAACGGTCGTTCGACGAAAAACTTCGAGCCCTCGCATTCCTGATGGCCTCCGTTGACCTCTTCAACATGTCATCGCTTTCCGCCGAAGACACTGTCGCGCGCGAGCGGTGGGCTCGCCTCCAAACATTGATGAAGTAATGGACGAGGACCTCGACCGGCTGACTGCTCCGCTGGCAGCGTTGATGGAGTGGTTCTGTGACGCCGGGCTGCGCGGCACGGTCATCGGTGGAGTGGCCGCATCGCTCCGAGGAAAACCGCGGCTGACAGATGATGTCGACGCGCTCGTGCTCGAAGCTGATGCCGAGTTGCTTCTCCGAACCGGCATCAAATTCGGGTTCACTCCGCGGATCAACGACGCCGCCGAATTCTCGATGCAGACGAGGGTTCTCTTGCTTCGCTATCGCCCCGGAGACGTCGATATCGACATCTCGCTCGGCGCGTTACCGTTCGAGGATGAAGTCGTCGAAAGGTCGACTTGGATTCGCGCCGGTAATGTTCGCATCCGACTGCACAAGATCACGACATCTGGACCGTTGAAGGATTTAATGGGTCACTTGGACGTCAGAACTACATGATCTACATACGTCCTGCGCCAAGCCGCATCAGGAGTCCGCAGTCCTCTCGATGCCGTTGGTGCCTGAGGACGTTTCGCCGTCATGCCCCGACGGATATCCGTGGCATGATCAAACCAGGGATGAGCCAACCCATTCACCAGACGCACGTTACGATCCTGTATTCCACGAGCGCTCTCGCCCGTTATCCGTCAAAGCAGCGTTTTGGGCATGGCGAGGATGGTGCTCAATAACAAGTTGGGCGACACGTGCGAATGCGTCAGTTGATCGAAGGCGGCGTTTACGCGCAGAAGGCAAGTCTTTTTCGCTGGACCGTGTTCAAGGTCCTGAAAATCGACGCCGAACTCGCCCACCTGCGCCTCTACAAGAATAAGTTCTGGCGAAGGCCAAACGCGCGAGTCGTCCCCGATCTCGACTGGTCAGTCCGGCCACGTTCCGATCTCGCACGGCTACCACGCGCGACGCCGCAACTCCGCCACCCGTTTCGACATCCCCGGCGCGGCGTTGCAGGCAGATGGACGGACGATGGTCAAGGCTCGTCGCAAAAAGATCGTTTCTACGGGTGGAGAAAGAACGAAGGCCTGATCCGGCCTGACTTTCGTTCTTCCCGCAGTGAGATCGCTTCCGGTCGAAACTTCACTACTTCACGGAACCGGAACCGGAACGAAAAAGATGTCGTACACAGGCTCGGGAGTGGCCTGCCCACCGGCGTGCCTAATCCAAACCTGCGATTGATACCGGAACATGTTGCCGAACACATCGCGGCGGCCAGTCCGGTGGTAGTCGAGGCTGATCGCGATGAACCCGCTTCCGATCACCGAAGTGATCTCCGAAGACTGCGAGACGCCGTCGTGATTCAGGTCGCGCCACAACAACAGTTGCCGCCAGATTGAATCGTGCTCGTCAATTATGCGGTCGTTATTGGTATCGAAGACCTTCAGAGCCTCAAAGCCGTTCGGCGCACGCTTTCCATCCATCTGTGGAGTCGCGTTCCCAAATAGCTCAGCGCCATTGTCAACGACGCCGTTGTGATTACGATCAAGCCAAAGGAACGCTTCGTCAGCTCCGGCCGCGGTCCAGCCGATTCGAGCGGGCGAGCCGGATGCAGCAATGTCGAAGAATACAGGGCTGTTTGCACCGGTAAGACGATAATTGCCGCGCCCAAAGTTGATGACTATAGGCGAGCAGTCTTCACCAGGGTTGAGAAGGCGTCCTTCGCATTCCCCACCCCCCGGAGGCGGAAGAGGTACAAACGTCGCGGTCACGTACTGATCGCCGCTCAAGAATACAGAGACGCTTTGTTCTGTAGTCTGAACTGCGCCAGTCCATTGCTCAAACGCAAAACCATCGTTAGGATGAGCTGTCAAACGCACACTGGGAACGCAATCTAACACATTGAGTCCAACGTTGGCGCCACTCACCTGGCCTGCTCCATTAACGCTTACCGTCAACGTACATTGGCCTGCGGGCGCGCACTGCGCCGAAGAGGCAACCTCTTGGTAGCCGACATCGAATTGTTGAACATCCAAATCTCCGAAGTAACAATATGTAGGGACGGCAGTCGCGTTTAACCAACCGCTCCATGAGCCGGAATTTGTATTAACTGACTCCACGGCCGTCCGGCCGTTCATACCGTTGATGGAAAGGATCGTGTGCTCTCCAGTAATGTTCGCCGGCACTGACTCCGCCCAACAATCACTGTAGTAAACCGACGCGGGCGATGTAAGTATAAATGAACCAAGTGCGTTATCGCCAGAAATGGCTACCGTCAAATACAATCTAGGCTGCACAGGCCCCACGCAAAGCGGTTTGGGTGTTAAATGAGGCGCAAGAGACATTAAGAGACTTCCGAATAGAATCGCGTTCACTGACAACCTCCGGAGAGGTATCGGAGACCGACACCCTCAGCGGGACCCGGAGTATCGGACGCGACGGTCATTGTCGGCGCGATAACAGTGTAGAGAAATCTGTCGAACTTATCCTGACCGAAGTGGTCACGCGCACTATTCAGGGCCGTCCACCGCGCCCTGCACAATGAAACGCGGCTGTCTACAGGCGCTGGAGGCGATGGCATCGATTCCAGCTGAGGATGCTTTGGCGAGTTCGATGCGGCACGGGGCTCTGCTCCACCAACGCGAACTTCGAAGTAGCGGTGTGCGCTTGCCTCGACACCATTCCAGAATGTCTCGGGATCATAGCCGAAGCCTTTTATCTTTTCGTCGAGAATTGCGCGACTTACTTGGCGATCGATTGGATTCAAGGTAGGGTCCACGCCTCGAAGCAATTGGCCGAAAAGCTCGAACGGAAGAAAGAGCTCCGGATGCTCGGCCCCGTCAATGATGAGTTTTGTTGGAACGCCCTCCGCCGTTCCCGTGCTCATACTGGACGACGTGCCGGGATTGTGTAATCGACTCAGGGCAACCGCGTGAGAGGCTGCTCGCTCGCGCATCTTCTGCGGATCCAGTCTTTCCGCGATTCGCTCGTCGTCCGTTAGCTGCCAAATCTCTTTAGATGTGAGAGGTTGGGGGGGGCTGGCAACGGGCTTCTGCGCGGCCGAATGCAACGTCACGAACAAAAACGACACTCCAATGAGAAGGCGGACGCGCATTATGTTCTCCTGCGGATGATGATGGACCGTTTGTTTGATGCAGAGTTAGTGTCGAGCCATTATTGATTGGGGTTAGGCGGAATGTAGCCGCGATATAGACAGAAGTCAATAGAAACGTGGAAAAAGCGTGCAGCGGCGGCACCGAGCGAAGGGATTCTGCCGAAGTGAAGGTACGCGCGCGGTGGATATGGGGTCGTGATGATTGTCACCCGCGTATGTGATGTGGCGGAGACACCTACTACGAGGCGTCCCTGGGCGGACCGGTTTCCAACCTCGTGGTCATCCTGTAGGAGCAGGCCAGCGTCGACGGCACGATCGTCGACAGACTTCAGCCGACCCATCGAACGGGCGCTGGCAGCGGACAGCGGAACCTCTCTTTCTGTCTCATGCGAGTGGCCGAGTTCCACGAGCGGCAAGGCAACCAAGCGGAGGTCCTGCCGTTCGTGGAAGAGGGCCTTAAAATCGACGAGCGATTGGCTTCACTCGATCCCACCAACGCGACTTGGCAGAGCGACGTTGCTAGTCTCCGCGCCCTCGCAGCGCGGCTGCGGGGAGAGGAAGCCAGTGCCCAGTAAGAAACATTGAAGCGTCTGAGACTTCCAGACGACGCTTCGCCGCGTCAGCGTGAGCTGCGAGACTACTGCGCGGGTACGAACGTCGGGTCCTGAGTTTTCTGGTCGATGACCGATCCGTATGCGGTGACTTTGCCTTGGCCGTCGATCACCTTCACGCTGATTCTTGCGTTGTAGACGTTGCCTAATCCGAGGCTGCTGATGATGGGGAACTGGCGGTATCCGAAGGCGGCTAACGGGATGCTGACCTTCGGGGCTACTTTGGAATCCGGGAGGATGACTGTGATCTCGGCGGTGGCGGCTTTGCCGGTGACTTCGGCGAGGCCGAGGTTGGTGCGGTAACGGGGGGAGTCTTCCATCTGCAGGAGTTGGAGGGAGCGCTCGCCGGTGCCGACGGCATCCGCGGGGGTGACGGCCTGGAGGAATTGGCCGAGGGTGCCGGCGGCGGTGTCGTTGAAGGTGCGGGCGGTGACGACCAGCGGCGCGGCCACGGCCGTCGTCACGTGAAGAGCGCCGCCGGCGTTGGTGAGATTGAACGTCGAGTGGACGATGTCGTCGAGCGCTTTCACTTCGCCGGGCTGGATGGTGACGCTTTGGGTGACGCTGGCCGAGGGGTTGCCGGTTGGGTAGAGAGTCAGCGTCGCGGTCTGCGGCGAGAGGCTGCTGTTGAAGACGCGGACGTCGCTGCGCCAGGTCGCGCCGGTGTCGAGGCTGGCTACGCCGGGGATGACGAAGCGCGAGGCGCCGGGGCCGCCGAGCGGGACGCCGGAGACGAGGAGCGGATCGGTGGTGCGGTTGTCGATGACCGAGGCGTAGGCGGTGACCTTGCCGTCGCCGCCGGTGGATGCGACTTCGATGTGGCCGTTCGTCAGCGTGATGCCGTTGGTGGCGAGGAATCCGTTGAGCTGGCGTTGTTCGCCGGGGGCAAGCGAGACCGGGAGATCGAGAACCTTGTTGCCGGCGCCGTTGAAGACACTGACGAGGACCGAAGCAGACTTGCCGGTCGCTTCGACCAGGCCGAGGTTCGTGTGGAAGGTGTCGGTCTGCGCGATCTGCTGGAGCGCGAGGATCGACACCGCGCCGGGCGCCTTGCTGATGAAGTTCGCGAGTGGGACGCCCGGGATGAACTGGCCGAGCGTGCCGGCGGCGGAGGCGTTGAACGTGCGGCTGGAGACTGCAGCAGACTTGGTGATGCTGAGGTCGGGTTTGCCGGTGGCGTCGAGCGGCTGGACGGTCAAAACACCGTTCGACGCGTCGTTCATCGCGCCGATGCCGAACCAGTTGCGGACGATGTCGTCGAACGCGATCGTGGAGCCGGGATCGATGCTGACCGTGGTCTGCTTGACGGCCAGCGACGTGGGGCTGCCGGCGCTGAAGGTGAGCTGAACTTTCTTCGAGAGCGAGAGTACGTTCGCGATGCGGACGTCGCTCTGCCACTGCGAGCTGAAGCCGGGCAGATGACCGACGGATGGAATCACCAGCGCCGTGGCCGCCGCTCCGGTGAGCGTGCCGGGGCTGACCGGCGAGGTGAGGCTGATCGAGACGGGGACGGAGGTCTTCGGCGCGACGTCGAGCGCCTGCTTGTTGCCGGTCACGCCGCTCGAGCCGTAGACGATGATGACGGTGCCGGTCCAGGTGCCGTCCGTCAATGCGGTCGGATCGGCGGAGACGGTGACGTTGAGTCCTTCCGGCGGCATGACTCCGTTCGACGGCGTGACGCTCAGCCACGGCTTGTCGACGGTGGCGAAGAACGACGTGGTGACGTTCGGCAGACCGGGGACGTGGATCGGGAACGAGACCGGCGTCTTGCTGCCGGCCGGAACGGGGATGTTGATGTTTAGCGTGCCGAGCGGCGGAACGGGAATGATGACGATCGGCGCGACGGCGGAGAACGGACCAATCGTCGAGTTGCAACCGCCCAGCGCGCGGACGCGGTAGAAGAAGGTGGTCGGCACGGTGACGTTCTTCGTGAACGGCTGCAATGTGCCGGGCACCGCCAACGAGAACGGATTCGTGAACGCTGCATCTGTCGATTCCTGCAAGTCATACAGCGTCGTCCCCTCGGTCGGCGTCCATTCGACGTTGTAGGTCTGGCCGGTGGTGGTGACGCCGACGACGCTCGGCACGGGAGTGCCCGTCGCGTTGCAGACGGAGAAGGAGGCCGCGCTGCTCGTAGCGGAGCAGCCGCCCGGTCCGTTGGCTTGAACGCTCCAGGTGTAGGCGCCGTTGGCGAGGTTCTGCGTCGTGGAGTTGGTGTTGGTCGCGACGGTCTGGGTGATGCCGCCGGTGGTGATGGAGACGACGTACGTCGCGCCCGGCACGCTGCTCCAGGAGAAGGTGATCGGCGAGGCGACGGTCGTGCTGGCGACCGGCGCGTTGAGGATCGGCGCCTGCGGGCACGTGGCCGGCTTGACGATGGCGACGGTGGACGACGAACTGTTGTTGCCCGGCACAGGATCGCTGGCCGAACTGGTGACGCTCGAGGTGTTGACGATGGTGCCGGTGTCGGCGGTGACGCGGTAGCGGCTGAGGATCGAGACCTGCGAGTTCGAAGCGAGTGACGGGATCGCGCACGGATACGGCGTCGTGCAGCCGCCGCTATTGCTGACGAAGACCAGGTTCGACGGCGTTGTATCGGAGATGACGACGTTGGTGGCAGTGTTCGGCCCGTTGTTGGTGACGATCACCGTGAAATCGACGACGTCGTTGAATGCGGCCTGCGCGGGGCCGGCCTTGAGGATGCTCAGATCGGCGATGGCCGTGCTCGATACCGGCGTGATGACCGTGGCGCTGTTGTTGGCCAGATTCGATTCGGGAGAGGAGGTGCTGACGCTGGCGGTGTTCGTGACCGACGCCGAGGGGGAGCCGGCCGACACGTTGTAGACCGCGGTGATGACGACGGAGCCGCCGGGGTTGATGGTGCCGAGCGCGCAGGGGAAGGCGCTGCAACCGCCGCCGCTGACACTCACCGGCGTCAGGCCGGGCGGCGTCGGATCGGAGACGAAGGTGTTCGCCGCCGCGAGCGAGCCGGTGTCGGTGACGTTGATCGTGTAGGTGATGTTCTGTCCGACAGCGATCGACGGCGGGCCAGTCTTGGTGATGCCGAGGTCCGCTTGCGCGGCGACGGTGGTTGAAGCCGTGGAGGAGTTGTTGCTCGCGTTCGGATCGCTGGCCGAGGCGACCGTGGCCGTGTTGAGGATCGGCGACGGGCCGCTGTAGGTGACCGGCACGTTGTAGGTGGCGGTGATCGTGACCGGAGGTCCGACGGCGAGCGCGCCGATGTTGCAGGGGAAGGCGCTGCAACCGCCGCCGCTCACACTCACCGGCGTCAGACCGGACGGCGTGGTGTCGGAAACGGTGACGCCGCTGGCGGCGGCGGGACCGAAGTTCGAGACGGAGATCGTATACGTGATGTTTTGGCCGAGGGTGACCGCGGGCGGGCCGGTCTTGCTGATGGACACGTCGGCGGCAGCCCCGACATTGGTCGTGGTGGTCGACTGGTTGTCGGCCATGTTCGGATCGGTTTCGATTTCGGATACCGAGGCCGTGTTCACGATGGCACCGCCGGAGTACGACGGCGGCACGTTGTACGTCGAGGTCAGCGTGACGGACTGACCGTTGTTGAGCGTTCCGATCGAGCACGGGAACGATGTGCAGGTCGAGCCGGTGACGGAGAGGAAGGCCAGCCCGGTCGGCGTCGGATCGGAGACGACCACGCCGGTTGCCGGCGACGGACCGTTGTTCTGCACGACGATCGAGTAGGTGATGTTCTGGCCGGGGTTGACCGGATTTGGCGGCGCCGGCGAGACGACCGTCTTGGTGATCGAGAGGTTGGCCTGCGGACCGACAGCGGTGGTGACGCTGGCGCTGTTGTTCGACGACACCGGATCGGCGACGGAGTTTGGAACCGAGGCCGTGTTCACGACCGTGGCCGGCGACGCGGGCGCCGTCCAGGTGAACGTGATCGACGGCAGCGATCCGCCGTTCGCGAGCGAGGTCGAAGTCGTCGTGCACTGAATGGTTCCGGTGACGATGCTGCAGGTCCAGCCGCTGGCGGCCGATCCTCCGACAGGCGTGGCGCCGCCGGTCGACGAATCGGTCACGGTGATGGTGCCGCTGGTCGATTGTGGGCCGAGGTTGGAGACGTCGACGGTGTAGGTCAGCGTCGCGCTGGTGTTGGCAGCAGCCGGACCGCTATTCGCGACTTTGACGTCTGCCGTGGGCGTGAAGGCGGTGAGATCGAACGAGGTGGGGTTGTAGGCGTACGTAACGGCGCCGCCGTAGTACGCGGGCGGATTCACCGTCGTGAACGAACCCGTCTCGCTGGCGTAGGTGATGACGGGCCAGGTGGTCGTCCCGGTCGCGGGTGTGTAGCCGTTGATGAAGCTGCCGTTGAAGGTGGCGTCGAGCGTGGCCGTGCCGGTGACGTTGAGCTGATCGAACTGACCTGACGCGGGGCCGGCGATCTTGATGTCCACTTCGCCGCTGCCCGGCGATGCGCCCATCTCGAAATTGCCGGTGATGGTGATCGTGCCGACGGCAGTCGCCGTTCCCGGCTTCACCGCGCCGTAGTTGTCGAGATCGCCCGTGATCGTGCCGGTGCCGTCGACGATGCCGCCCTCGATGTCCATCGGGAAGGCAACCTGGATATTGCCCGGACCGAGAGTCGTCGAGCCGTCATCCTGGAAATAATCGCCCTGAAAGTTGATCGTGCCGAGGAGCGCCTTCATGGCGCCGTGGTTGCCGAACTCCGGACCGAAGTCGGTGGTGCCGGTGGCGACCGTTTTCTGCAGCGTTACGTAGTTTTCGATGTCGTTCGCGGAGCTGCAAACACATTCGGACGCGTGGACGCCCATGGTGCGGGCGCGGTGGGTGATCACGCGGCCGCGCGCGGTAGTGATAGGACCCAACGCCGTGCTGGCGGTGGCGCGGCGGCGGTTTTTCCCGCCCTTCACCGACGTCGGTCTTGATAGGGAATTGCTGACGATCGGCGAATCGGTTTGGATGTCGAACAGGCCGTCGTTGAAGATCGTGGAACTGTTGTTGAGTTGCAGGTAGTAACCAGAGGAGAGGGCTTTGACCGGCCGGTGCACGCCCAACGCCAGGGAGCCCGCGGCGGTGTAATTGATGGTGCCGAGGTTTTCGATGATCGCGGTGTCGAGCGTGGTGACGCCGTTTGCCGAGTCGATGTTCAGCGTCGCGTCGTTATAGACGACGAACTCGCCGTCGTCGAACTGTATCGTGCCGGCCGACCAGGTGCCGGTTCCGGTCATGACGAAACTGCCGATGAGGCCGAGCGAACCGGCATCGTTGAAAAGAAAGTCGGTCGTGTGTGCGTCGGACTCGAACGTGACCGAGGCGCTGGCGATCGACGTCGTTCCGCCGATGTCGTAGAAGGCGTCGATGTCGGACGAGCTCCCGCTGAGGAAGGCGACGTTGCCGCTGCCGAAAACCGCGGCGTTGAGGAGCGTGGTGTCGGCGGCGCCGAAGGCGATCGTCGCGCCATCGTCGGCGATGAACCACCCGTGATGAATGCCGTCGCCGTTCAGAGCGATCGTGCCGGTGAACGCCTCGATGACGGCATCGTTTGTCGTCGGCGCATTGATGGCCGACGTTCCCGTTCCGCCGCTCTTCTGCACGACGCCGTTCGGGAAGACGCCGAAGCTGGATGAGGAACCGCCGGTGATCGAGCCGTCCGCGGTCATGTCGAACGTGCCGTAGGTGTTGAAGACCGCATTCCCATTCAACGTGAGCGGGCTGTTGCCGGAGGTGGGATCGACGGCGTAGTTGATGTAGCCGTAGTTGTTGAAGGTGCGGCCGGTCAGGTTCATCGCGCCGCTGCTTCCGGAGAGGATTCCCGAACCTCCGCCGGCCAGTTCGCTTCCGCCGCTGCCGGTCATCGTGCCGCCATCCCAATAGAGCGTGTTGGTGACGGAGAGGAAGCCAGGTCCGTCGAGCGTCCCGGCTGTGAAGGAGAAGATGCCGGGAGAGGTGACGCTGCCGATGTTGAGCGTGCCGCCGGTGATCGACAGCTCGCCGGGACCTGAAAAGACGCCGCCTGTCGATGCGCCGTTGCTGCCGGTCTTGAAATTGACGATGCCGCCGGAGTCGATGTTGACTGCGCCATTTGCGAACGTGAAGTTCGAGCCGCTGTCAAAGTTCACCGAACCCGCCCCCCCGATCTCCAGCGTGCCGCTGTTCACGTTCACCGCTCCACCGTTGCCGATGGTGACGTTTCCGTTGAGGATCAGCGTGCCGCCGCTGACCCGCAGCGATCCGTTGGTGATCGTTCCGCCCAGCAACGTGAGCGAACCGCCCGGTTGAATATCGACCACGCAGGCGGCGCACAACACATCGAGGCTCGCGATCGGATTCGGAATCGCGGTGTTGACGGTGATCGTGAGCGGCATGGGACCGGAATCGGAGGCCGTGTCGCAGGCGGAGTTCTGGCCCGGATAACTGCCGACCGGAACCCAGAGAGCGCCGGTGTCGGTCCAGTTCAGAGTCCCCGTCGCAGCCGGCGTGACGGTGTATGCCGTGCAGCCTTGGGCTCTCGCGTCGCCGGCGGCGAGAAGGAGCATCGCCATCGCAGCTGAGGCAACAACCGTACGGAACGTACAGCGATCGACATTGGACATTCGGCGCTCCTGCGGCCGGACGAGCCGCGGCCCCTCGGGCGTGCTGATTTGAACGCGCGAGGTTACCACGATCGTTGGTTATTCAGCCCTTGACGCTCCCCACCATCAGTCCCGCGATGTAGTAGCGCTGCAGGACCAGGAAGACCAGCAGCACCGGCAGAACGGTGATAACGGCGCCGGCCATCATCAGCTCGACGTCCAGAACGTGCTCGCCGAGGAGGTTCGCGAGAGCGACGGGGAGCGTGTGGTGCGACTGGTTGGAGAGGATGATCAGCGGCCACATGAAGTCGTTCCACGTCGACATGAACATGAACGTGGCCAGCGTGGCCAGGATCGGGCGCGCCAGCGGCATCACCACCGACCAGTAGATGCGGAACTCTCCCGCGCCATCGATGCGCGCGGCCTCGAGCAACTCCTGCGGCACCGAGAGCATGAACTGCCGGATCAGGAAGATGCCGAACACGGTCACCATCGACGGGATGATCACGCCCCAGTAGGTGTTGACGAGGTGCAGGTTCTTCATCAGCAGGAACAGCGGCAGCATCCCCACCTGCGGCGGGACGATGATGGCGGTGAGCAGGAAGCCGAACATCCGCTCCCGTCCTCCGAACCGCAGCTTGGCGAACGCGTAACCGGCCATCGATCCGAAGAGCACCGAGGAGATGGTCACGATCGACGCAACGATGGCGCTGCTCAGGAACGCGCGTCCGATGTTGAGCCGTAAGAACAGCGCCCGGTACTGCGCGAACGTCGGCGCATGCGGAATCAGGTGCGGCGGAAAGGTGGTCGCCTCGCCGCTGGCCATGAACGATGCGGAGAGCATCCACAGCAGCGGAAAAAGCGTCAGCAGTCCGCCTGCGATCAGCAGCGTGTGCAGCAGCAACGAGCGGCCGCCCCGCGTCATCGCTTCTCCCCCATCCGCATCTGCACGAGCGTGGCCGCGCCGATCACAAGGAAGAGGATGAAGGCCACCGACGCCGCGTATCCCATCCGCCAGAATTTGAAGCCCTGCTGGTACATCATCATGACGATCGTCAGCGTCTTGTTCAGCGGCCCGCCCTGCGTCATGACGTACGGCTCGGCGAAGATCTGCAGCTGCCCGATGGCGACGACGATGCCGACGAAGAGGAACGTCGGTCCGAGCATCGGCAGCGTGACGTGCCGGAACTGTCCCCACGCCCCCGCCCCATCCAACCTCGCCGCCTCATACAACTCCTCGGGGATGTTCTGCAGCCCGGCGATGAAGATGATCATCGTGTAGCCGAAGCCTTTCCACACCGCGAGCAGGATGATGGCCGGCATCGCGAAATGCGGATCTCCGAGCCAGTCCGGCTGAGGCAGATGCAGCGCGCCGAGGGCGATGTTGATGATGCCGAAACGCGGGTGGTAGAGGTACTTGAACACGAGCGCCACGGCCACGAGCGTGGTGACGACCGGCGCGAAGTAGATGGTCCGGAACGCGGCCTTGAATCGCGTCAGTTTCGCGTTGACCAGCAACGCCGCGAAGAGCGACACGGCCACGGTCAACGGACCGCCGATCAGCGCAAAGTACAGCGTGTTCACGAACGCCGTCCAGAACACCGGATTGGCAAGCAGCTCGCGGTAGTTCCGCAGCGCGACGAAACGCAGGTTGTGGACGTCGCCGAGCGTGTAGAGATCAAAGTCGGTGACGCTGAGAAGAAATCCGGCGATGACGGGAGCGAAGAAAAACACCGACAGAATCACGATCGCCGGTGACAGGAAAAGCAGGGCGGCGCTGGATTCGCGGTTTTTCATTTCGCGTGAGGGACGAGGGACGAGGGATGAGGGAAAAGGCGCGCAACGTAGCGCCGCCGGCTCGGCGGCTGTACCGCCAGCGGCTCGCTGGCAGGTTCACGGTTCGCGCCGCCGAGCCGGCGGCGGTCCAGCCGGCGAGCCGCCGGCGCTACGTTTCCCCTCGTCCCTCGTCCCTCGTCCCTGTTTTCTAACATCCAGCGCCGTTTCTCGAGCAGCTCATCCGCGCGCCGATCGAGTTGCGCCAACGCCGCCGTGGTCGTGATCGTTCCGCGTGCCGCCGCCTCTCCGCGGTCGTAAATCGCGGTCGCGATCTGCTCCCACTCCGGCACCTTCGGCAGCGGTGCAACACGTTCGAACTGAACGCGGAACGCGGCGAAACGCGTGTCATTCGCCAGCACCGGCGACTGCCACGCGCTCCGGCGCGCGGGAAGATCGCCGGTCAATTCGTAGAAGCGCACCTGCTGCTGCGGCTCCGACAGAAACTCGATCAGCTTGCGTGCAGCCGCTTTGTGCTTCGACGCGCGGAAGACCACCAGGCTTCCTCCGCCTGCCATCGAAATCCCGGTCGCCTCGCTGGCGTCGCGCGCCGGCAGCGGCGCGGTAGCCCACTTGTCCTGCATCTCCGGCGGCAGACGGCGGCGGAACTCGCCGACGTTCCACGGGCCGGTGATGTACATCGTGAACTCGCCCTGCGCGAACTGCTGATAGAGATTCGCGATCTCGGCGTTGCTCACCTTCGGAGCGAACCCATCACGGAAAAGGCTGACGTAGAAGTTGAACGCGTCCGCGAATTGCGGCTGCGAAAATGCCCCTCGCGTGCCGTCCGCGTTCAGCAGCGCCGAATGCGCCGACAGCGCCATCACCGTCACCTCTTCGTACTGGTTCGTCGGGATCAGAATCCCCCACCGGCTCTTTTTCTGATCGCGAATGCGCCGCATCGCCTCCCGCCACTCCGACCACGTGCGCGGCCCGTGCGGAAATCCGACCGACGCGAGGATGTCGCTGCGGTAGAAAAGCACGCGCGTGTCGACGTACCACGGGATTCCGTACAACCTCCCGCCAACGATGTTCGTCGCCCAGATACCGGGAAAATAATCGTTCGGTCCGATCAAACCGCCGAGGTCGTCGAGCGCGCGGATGGCGACGAACTCCGGCATCCACGTGTTGCCCATCAACGAGACGTCCGGCGTCGACTCGCCGACATACGCGGTCAGCAGCTTTTCGTGCGCCGCGTTCCACGGAATCTGCTGGATGACGACATGAATGTTGGGATTGCGCCGCTCGAACTCCGGCATCAACTTCGCGACCAACTCCCCCTCGGAACCGAGAGCCCAGAATTCGAGATGTTCGCGTTGATCGCTACTCTGAGACGAGCATGAGAACAGCAGCGGGAGCGCCACCGCTGTCATCCAGAGCCGCCGGAGCCGCGTTGCGCGGAGCGCGACACGGCGTAGGACGGCGAAGGATCTCAAGATGCGCAAGCTGCGTTGAATCCCAACGGTTTCAGCCGGAGTTGCGCATCTTGAGATCCTTCGCCGTCCTGCGGCATTCCGCCTGCGGCTACATGCCGGAGCCTGCCCTGAGCAAAGGCGAAGGGGCGGCTCAGGATGACAAGGGTTCATTTCTGTTCCAGCCATCCGCCGGTAAACCCCGCGCGCTTTAGTCCGCGAATCACATGTGGATTACGAGACATCGTCTTCCACACCAACTCGCTCCGGTAATTCTCGATCATCGCCACGATCGGACCTTCGTCGATGCCGAGGTAGTCGATGTCGAACCAGCCCTGGGATGGATCGACACGGCCGTGCTTGAGCTGCTCCGTGGTGCGCAGCGTCGGATTGAACGCATCGAGGAAGCCGTACTGCGAATAGAGATTCGCGCCGTATCGCGTCGACATCTCGCGCATCGCCGGGATCGCGAGTTCGGACGCGAATGCGATCGACGACGCGGCCGCGGTGGTCGCGATCGTCCCATCGTCGCGGATGTCGTTTTCGGCCACGCCGCGCGCCGTGTACGAATGAAACTCGCGACGTTTTCCGTCGATCGTCACCGCTGCATCCATCGGACCGTCGCACGCGGACAAGCCCCAGATGCGGTCGCCGTAATCGCGCCAGCCGCCGGGATTCGCGACCGCGTACGCGTGCTGCGCCAGCACTGCGCGCCGCGAATTCTCGAACCAGTCGATGCCGTACGTGGCGATCACCGGATCCTTGATCCCTCGAAAGTCGATCCAGACCTCGGAGTACTGATGCCCGAACAGCGGCGCGAACTGCACGAACTGCTGGCCGTAAACCGTGCCCCATTTGTCGGTCGAGTGATATGTCAGCCACGCCTCCGGCTCGACCGGATGCGTCGGCGATCCGAGCGCGAGGACGACCAGGATCATGGCCTCGTTGTAGCCGCGCCAGTCGTACGTGTGAAATCCGTTCTCCGGCGTCCAACCCATGCTCACGGCGTGCGGCCGCACTTCCTCCCACGTCCACTCGACGCGCTCGTACAACGTTTCCGCGTCGCGCCGAATCTGCTCCTCGGCCGGCGTATTGCGATCGAAATACGACTGCGCGAACAGCGCGCCGGCCACGAGCAGCGCTGTGTCGATCGTCGACAACTCGACAGTCTCGAAACGCTCGCCCGTTTTCATGTCGAGGAAGTGGTAGTAGAAACCGTGATGCCCCGAAACGCCGCGGGCGTCCGGACCTTGCTTCATCGCCAGCAGAGATTGCAGCGTGGCGCGCGTCCGTTCCGCCGCCGCTTCGCGCGTGACGTAGCCACGCTCCGCGCCGATGCCGTAGGCGGTCAATCCGAATCCGACCGCAGCGATGCTGGAGAACGACGGCGTCGGCCAGCGGTCGGGAACGAGTTGCGTAGTCGGATCGGCCAGGTCCCAGAAAAAATGAAAGCTGCGGCGCTCGACGTCATCGAGCAGCGCAGCATCCGTGGGAGTGGGAGCGACGGCGCGATGCCTTGTTACCGGCGCATTCGCGCAGGCAGCCAGCACGAGACAAAGAATCGCCGTAGCCGTTCGCATGGAAATTCGGGGCGGGCGCGAGCCCGCCCCGAGGAAAGAGTTAGAAGGTGAGGCGCAAACCGACCTGCTCGCGCCGGCCGAGGGAAACGACGCAATTCGCATTGCCAAGCGTCGTGCGGTCATTGTTGTCGCCGACGAAATCATTCAGACAGCCAAGGTTCGTGTAATTGAATGCATTGAAGACTTCCGCGATGACTGCGACACTCGTGCCGCGGACCGCAGCGAAATCCTTCGACAGACGGAAATCGACATTACGGTATCCCTTATCGGGATAAACGGCTCCCCGCTTGACGCCCGTTGCGAGCCGGCCCGGAAGACTGAAGCCTTTGGAGAAATCAGTGATCGGCGTGGCGCCGCCGGTACCGAACGTAACGTTGGTGCTGAAACGCATGTCCCACGGGATTCCGATGATGCCGGTGGCATTGAAATGGTTCGGCTCCGATCCCGGAACCGGATGCCTTGCATACGCGGCGGCCGAGGGGAGGTCGAGGCTGAACAGGTCGTTTCCGTTCTGCTCGGACTTGGCGTGCGTGTACGTAAAGCGAGCGCCCCAATGCGACTGCGTCGTAAAGGGACGGTCGAGCACAAGGCTCTCGGCGTCATACCAGAAGCTCTTACCGACCGGATCATTGATGATGACTGCGTTGTATCCCGGTGCGAACGCGCCGCAGCAGGTGCCCGACGCGGCAACATACGTGATGCCGCGCTTCCCGCGCACCGCGTTGTAGCTCGCGGAAGCGAGCCAGCTGCCGATGGCCTGGCGGAACCCGACGTTGTACTGCGTCGAATACGGCGGCTTGGTGTTGTTGCTGAGGAGGTAGATTTCCGGGTGTGTCGCGCCCTGCGCGATCAGCGTCTGAAGTCCGGCCGCCGTTCCATAAGAGTCATTCCACTTGATCGTTCCCGGGCGTCCATCAGGTGAGAATTCGAAGCGGTAAACGGGGAACTGCTGCCGGAAGCGCTCGTCCAGTGTGGCATTCAGGAAAAGGCGGTCGTAATACTTACCCCAGCCGCCGAAGACGACCGACTTGCCGTCAGCGTTGATGTCATACGCGAATCCGAGCCGCGGCTGGTATTCGCTCTTGTACGGTTTGCGCTCGCTGCCGGTCGAGAAATACTCGTCGGGGATGCTGATCGTGCGTCCGTCAAACGGGAACGTTTTCCCCTTGAGCGCGGCCACGATGTTGGCCGGCGTGACGTAGTTCTCGTCCAGCATATGCGACTCATAATCCCAACGCAGCCCAAGGTTGAGAGTCAGCTTGGGGTTGACGGCCCAGGAGTCCTGTCCGTAAATGCCGTACTCGTTGTTGCTGATCTTGAGAATCGGATTGCCGATGCCGTAGTCGACTTCGAACGGCTGCGCAAACGTATTGCCGTTCGCGGGATCGTCGATGAACTTGTACAGCGGGATGCCGTTGAGGCTCTTGTTGACGTTGTAATGCATGAAATCGACGTTGCCGCCGATCTGGAAGCTGTGCGTTCCATGCATTTCCATCGGCGCGAAGTTGAAGTTGTCGCGCAATTCCAGACGGCGCTGGTTGAAATCCTGGATCGTGCTGTTGCCGCCGGTGCGGATGATCGTGGCGAAGCCCGGCGCGAAATAGAGCTTCCCGACCAGGCCGGGATTCTGCGGCTCCGGATTCCAGCCGAACGTCTGCAGGCTGCCGCTGGCCTCGTTCAATGAGTTGCCGAAAATCATCTGGTCGCGCAGCGTCGCGCCATAAACCCAGTTCTTGTAATTCGTCGCCGACTCGAAGCTGGTCGTGCCGCCGAAGTCGCGTGTCTCGTGTTCGCGCCGGTAACTGCCGCTGAAATCGAGCGTCTGATTTGCCGCCGCCTGCCAGCTCAGTTTTCCGAATGCCAGCGTCGACTTGAACGGGCTGCTGAAGTTCCCAGTGAAGTTGCTGAACTGCGCAGCATATTTGGGAATCGTGACCGCCACGGAGTTCGAGGCCTGTTCAATGTCGCCCTCATACGTGGCGAAAAACTGCAGGTGATCCTTGATGAGCGGACCGCCGAAACTGATTCCCGGCTGGGTGCGGTGATACGAGCTGTTGCTGGTGAGCGTCGAGAACTTGAAGTTCTTCTCCGTCGCCGCCACCCACTGCTTCGGCTGGTAAAAGGCGAACGCCTCACCTTTGAAATCGTTGGTGCCCGACTTCGTCACCGCGCTGATGATCGCGCTCGAGGCGTGGTCGTACTGCGCGCTGTAATTCTGTGTAATAACCCGGAACTCCTGGATCGCGCTCTGCGGGAACGGATTGCCGCGGCTGGAGTCCTGCCCGACCGTGCCGCCCTGCAGCACGTCGTTCTTGGTGCTGACGCCGTCGATGAAAATGTTCGTCTGCTCCGGATCCTGCGCATCGCCCGCGAACGTCTTGCGCTGCGGGTCGGTCGACATCCGGATTCCCGGCGCGAGTGCCGCGAAGTTGAGGAAGTTGCGGTCGTCCTGCGGCAGATTCTCGATCTGCTGCGTGGTCACGTTCGTGGCGACCTCGCTCGTCCGCGTTTCCACGGCCTGATTGCCAACCACCGTGATCGTTTCCTTCAGGACCGCTGTCGTTGAGACTTTGAGATCCATCTCCAGCGACTGGCCGACGAGCACGGTGATGTCCTGGCTCTTCGGCTCGAAGCCCGCCGCCGCGACGACGATGTTGTACGTGCCGGGCGATAAGCCGGCCAGCGTGTACGCGCCGTCGCTCCCCGACTTCACCGTCTTCACGAAGCCGCTGCCGGCATTCACGGCATTGATCTCCGCGTTCGGCACGGCGCTGCCCGCGTCGTTCGTGATCTTTCCGCGAAGCGTTGCTGTCGTCGACGTTTGCGCGAAGACAGTAGCGGCAAGCAACAATGCCACTCCAAAAAATAAAAACGTTCGTCTCATGACACCTCTCCTTTTTCAGGAACCCTTTTTCGGCCGCGCGCCGCACGATGCGGTTGCGCGTTTTCTTTCGGTTGCGTTTTCAGAGCCGCGCACGATTTGCGGATGACCAGCGTCGTGGCCACGCGATCGTGCCGCGGCGAGTGCACGGCGGGATTGCCGATGGCGTCGAGCAGCAGGGCGAAGGCACACCGCCCCAGCTCCGCGATGTCGACGCGCATCGTCGTCAGCGCCGGATTGACGTAGCGCGCGATCGGGATGTCGTCGAATCCGACCACGCTCATCTCCTCCGGCACCTTGACGCCCGCCGTCATCAGCGACGCGAGCACTCCCACCGCCATCGAGTCGTTCGCGGCGAAGACTGCGGTCGGCCGCGGTTTCAACTTCGCCAGCCTGCCTCCCGCGGCGAAGCCCGACTCCTCGGTGAAATCGCCGCTGCACTCCAGCGCGCGCAACGACGTCGCCGCCATTCCGCGCATGTCGTGCCGGTAGCCGCGCAGCCGCTCGCGCGCGTCGGCGTTGTGCTGCGGCCCGCGCACGAAGGCGATGCGCGTGTGCCCGAGCTCGTGCAGATGGCGCATCATCGCCCGCGCGCCGCCGTAGTTGTCGATGGTGATGGCGTCGCCGTTCGGCGTGGCCGAGTTGAGCAAAACGACCGGCATCGCCCGCGCCCGCAATTCATCGAGCGGCGCGAGTGTGACGTCGGGCGCCATGACCACGAGCCCGTCCACGCGTCCGCGCATCGTGTCGACGACGTCCAGCATCTGCGACGGATCGCTGTGCGAGCCGGAGACGAGGATGTGATACCCCTGCGCCCGCGCCGCCAGATCGATCCCGCGAATGACCTCGGAGAAAAACTCGCCATGCACGTCCGGCAAAACGATGCCGATGGTCTGGCTGCGCCGGATGCTGAGCGAGCGCGCCGCGACGTTGGGCACGTAGCGCAGCGACTTGGCCGCGGCGCGAACGTGACGCGACGTTTCCGCGCGCACCAGCTCTTTGCCGTTGAGAACGCGGGAGACCGTGGCCACCGAAACGCCCGCACGCGCGGCGACGTCGTGAATCGTCGCAGCTGCCGCGCGTTGGCGTCGGCGTGGAGTGCTTCGAACATCGGGACGGCTCGGCATCTCGTTTTAGCGCCCTCGAATGTAAACGGTTACATTTTGCGGTACGCTACTCACATTCTCTGTTGCTGTCAATGAGGAGAGTGACCCGATGACCGACTTCCGCTTCCCCGACGGTTTCGTCTGGGGTTCCGCAACCGCCGCCTACCAAATCGAAGGATCGCCGCTCGCGGACGGCGCCGGCCCGAGCATCTGGCACCGCTTCAGCCACACGCCCGGCCGCATGACCAACGGCGATACCGGCGACGTCGCCTGCGATCACTATCACCGCTATCCCGAAGACATTGCCATCATGAAGTCTCTCGGCTTGCAGGCCTATCGCTTCAGCATTTCCTGGAGCCGCATCCTCCCCGACGGTACCGGCCGCGTGAATCAGAAAGGCCTCGATTTCTATCGCCGCCTCGTCGACGCGCTGCGCGAAGCCGGCATCCTTCCGATGGCCACCCTCTATCACTGGGATTTGCCGGCCGCCCTCGACGATCGCGGCGGCTGGCTGAATCGCGACATCGCCAACTGGTTCGCCGAATACGCGAATGTCGCCTTCCGCGCCCTCGACGACAAGGTCGAATGGTGGGCCACGCTGAACGAGCCGTGGGTCGTCACCGACGGCGGCTACCTTCACGGCGCGCTCGCTCCCGGTCATCGCAATCTCTTCGAGGCGCCGCTGGCTACGCACAATCTGCTACGCGCTCACGGCAGTGCCGTCGAGGCCTATCGCGCCGTCGGCAAACACGCCATCGGCATCGTCGTGAACATCGAGCCGAAGTATCCCGACTCGCAAAGCGCCGACGACCTCGCCGCCACCCGCCGCGCCGACGCGTACATGAATCGTCAGTATCTCGATCCCGTTTTCCGCGGCGCGTACCCCGAGGAGATGAAGGACATTTTCGGGGAAGCGTGGCCGGAGTTTCCCGCCGCCGATTTCGACCTCATCAAACAGCCGCTCGATTTCGTAGGCATCAACTATTACCTACGTGCGGTGACGAAGAACGATCCCGCGCAGGTCGTCGAGCGCGCCGCGCGCGTGCGCCAGCCGCAGTCGATCTACACGGAGACCGGATGGGAAGTGCACGCGCCGGCGCTGACCGACGTCCTGCTGTGGTTCCGCGACCGCTACGGCCCGACGCCGATCTACATCACCGAAAACGGCGCCGCGTTCTACGACCCGCCAACCGCAATCAACGACACGATCAACGACCCGCTGCGCATCCACTACCTCCGCGAGCACATCCGCGCCGTCGCGAACGCGATCTCCAAAGGCGCCGACGTCCGTGGCTACTTCGTCTGGTCCCTCCTCGACAACCTCGAATGGTCCCTCGGCTACACCAAACGCTTCGGCATCGTGCATGTGGATTTCGCAACGCTGAAACGGACGCTGAAGGAGAGTGCGAAGTTCTACGCCGAGGTGGTGCGCAGTCAGGGAAAGATTCTGTAGCCCTGGAGAGCCGTTTTCACGCGGAGACGCGGGGACGCGGAGAAAAGCGATTCTCTCCGCGGCTCCGCGCCTCCGCGTGAAAAGCTTTTTTGAGTACAGTTCCCGCCGCATGATCGTTCACCTCATCGACGGCACGTACGAGCTGTTCCGGCACTTCTTCGGCATCCGGCGGTTTCGCGAGGATGATCCGCCGTTCGGGGCCGTGGCCGGCGTGCTCGGGACGGTCGTGCAGATGATCGAGGGTGGGGCGACGCATATCGGCGTCGCTACCGATCATGTGATCGAGTCGTTTCGCAACGATCTGTGGCCGGGGTACAAGACGGGCGCAGGGATCGATCACGCATTGTGGCGTCAGTTTCATCCGCTCGAGGAGGCGCTCGTGGCGATGGGCGTCGCGACCTGGCCGATGGTCGAGCTGGAAGCAGACGATGCGCTGGCGTCGGCGGCGTTTCTGGCGGCCGGGGATCCGGAAGTCGAGAAGGTCTGCATCTGGACGCCGGACAAAGATCTTGCGCAATGCGTGATCGGCGATCGAGTAGTCCAGGTCGATCGCAAGTCCGGGCAGATTCGCGACGATGCCGGTGTCCGCGCGAAATTCGGCGTGCCTCCGGCGCGGATTCCCGACTACCTCGCGCTGGTCGGCGATGCGGCGGACGGCTATCCCGGCATTCCGCGCATCGGAGCGAAGACTGCGGCGACGCTGATCGCGCGCCACGGCGCCATCGAAGACTTTCCGGACACCGTCCTCGGCGAAAAACGTGAGCTCGCGCTGCTCTTCAAAGATCTGGCGACGTTGCGGACGAATGCGCCGCTGTTTGATGACGTGGATGAACTGCGCTGGCGGAAACCGTCGAAATCGTTCGCGGCAGTCGCGGAAAAAATCGGCGATACCCGCCTGGCCACGCGATTCGAGAAGTTGCTGAAAGGATGACTCGCATGCTCGCACACCGAATCACACCGATCCTGAATGTCTCCAACATCGTCGAGAGCTTCGAATGGTTCGAACGGCTCGGCTGGAAGAAGGGTTGGGATTGGGGCGATCCGCCGACGTTCGGCGGCGTCTGCTCGGGCCAATGCGAAATCTTCCTTTGCCAGGACGGACAGGGCGGCCGCGGCAAGAGCGGCATTCCCACGACATTCGGCGTAGAGGCCGCGGACGACAAAGGCGTCTGGATGTCGATCTGGGTCGACGACGTCGATGCCATCCATCGCCACTGCGTCGAGCAAGGCATCGAGATCACCTGGCCACCGACCGACGAGCCGTGGGGCGTGCGCGAGATGCACGTTCGCCATCCGGATGGACACGTGTTTCGGATCAGCCAGCCGTTGGAGGGAGAAGAGTAGCGTCGTAGCGCCGGCGGCTCGCCGGCAACTCTCGGTACGCGCCAGCGAGCCGCTGGCGGTCCAGCCGGCGAGCCGCCGGCGCTACGTCGCTACGTGCGCTGCGCGCTTTCCGCGAGAATCGCCGCGGCGATGTTTCCCAACGCATGCACTGAACTCACTCCTCCTCGCGCGATCGCTTCCCGCGGCATGCCGAAGACGGCGCAGGTGGCCTCGTCCTGCGCGATCGTGGCGGCGCCGGCGGCGTGCATTTCGTGGAGGCCGGTGGCGCCGTCGTTGCCCATGCCGGTGAGGATCACGCCGACGGCGTTCGGACCGGCGGATTGCGCGACCGAGCGGAAGAGGACGTCGACGCTCGGCTTGTGCCGCGAAACGAGCGGACCGTCGTTGAGGCGGACGCGGTACTCGGCGCCGTCGCGGACGACCAGCACGTGCCGGTTGCCGGGAGCGATTAGCGCACGGCCGTCGATGATGCGGTCGCCTTCCGCCGCTTCTTTCACCGAAACGCGGCAGGTCTGATTCAGCCGTTGCGCAAACGCGGCGGTGAAGACTTCGGGCATGTGTTGGACGATGACCATTCCCGGTGCATCGACCGGCATCGCTTCGAGAATTTCGCGCAGCGCCTCGGTGCCCCCCGTCGATGCGCCGATGGCGACGACCTTGCGCGTGGTCCGCATCAACGTCGGTCGCGCGGGCGGCAGGATGACGTCGGGCGAATGGCGCTTCTCGATCCGCATCCGCCGCCGCGTTCGCGCGTGCGCGGCGGCGCGGATCACGTCGATGAACATCTCCGTCGATTCGTTCAGAAAATCATAGAGCGCGATGCGCGGCTTGGCCACGATCTCCACCGCTCCCTCTTCGAGTGCACGAAGCGCCGTCTCCGTTCCGCGTCCGGCCAGCGCCGAGCAGATCACCACCGGCAGCGGATCATCGGCCATCAACCTGCGAAGGAACGTCAGGCCGTCCATGCGGGGCATCTCGATGTCGAGAAGGATCACGTCGGGACGCGACTCGCGCATCTTCGCTTGCGCGATGAGCGGATCGGCGGCGACGCGCACTTCGATGTCCGGCGCGCGGCGGCAGATGGCGATCATGGCCTGGCGCATGACGGCCGAATCGTCGACGACGAGCAGGCGAAGCGGACGTTTGTGCATGCGCTAGCTGCCAGTGCGGCGATAGACCGTCGGCCCGGCATGCTCCATCCCGAATGAGCTGGCTGCCAGGCTCTCGGAGTGGCCGAGGAAAAGAAGGCCTGCCCCCGAGAGGTGCCGCACGAGACGGTGGATCACGCGCTCTTTCGACTCGCGGTTGAAGTAGATCAACACGTTGCGGCAGAAGAGGAGATCGAAGGTTTCGCGGATTCCGTAGTCAGCGTCGTTGAGGTTGATGCGGCGGAACGTGATCATCGATTGCAGCGACGGATGCGCGCGCATGCGGCCCTCTTCGCTGCGAACGCCGCGCAGCATGTACGCCTTGCGCAGGCGCTCGGGGATATCGTTGCTGCGCTCGACCGGCCAGACGCCATCGCGCGCGGCGGCGAGCACGCGCGTAGAGAGATCGGACGCGAGAATCTCCACCGACCAGCCGTCCGCCGCCGGGAAGTGCGAGGCCAGCACCATCGCCAGCGTGTACGGCTCCTCGCCGGTCGAACAGGCCGCGCTCCAGGCGCGAATCCGTTTCGGGATCCGGCCGGCGTCGCCGAGCTCGCGCCATCGCGGCAGCACCGAGCGTTCGAGAAATTCGAACTGCTGCGGCTCGCGGAAAAAACGCGTCTCGTTCGTGGAGATGCAATCGAGCATCGCTGTCCGTTCGACGCCATCCACCGCGACGTGCTCGTAATACGCGGTGAAATCGCGGCAGCCGAGCGCGCGCACTCGGCGCCCGAGGCGGCCGCTGACGAGCGCCTTCTTGGCCTCGGACAGATGAATCCCGGCCTCGCGATAAATCAGCTGCTGCAGCATGCGGAACTCGCGATCGGACAGCGGGCGGATGGCGTTCGCGTCGTGCATGGCTACTCCACGATGGCCGCGAGGCTTTCGATGATTTCGTCGGCCGCGATCGTCGAGCCCGCGGCAACGATTTCATCCGACGAAAAGATGCGGTCGATATCGAGCAGCAGGACGAACTTGCCGTTGCTGCTGGCCATGCCAAGGAGGCAGTCGACATGCACGCGCGGACCGAATGCCGGCGCGGGCTGGATCTGCTCCGCGTTGAAATCGACGACCTGGTGCACCGAGTCGGCCATCACCCCCATGATCAACGTCTCGTCGTCCGCACGCAGCTCGACGATGACGATGCAGGTGCGGCGCGTGATCTCCGTGGCCGGCAATCCGAACTTGATGGCCAGGTCGATCACCGGAACGACGGTGCCGCGAAGATTGTGCACACCGCGAATCCACGGCGGCGTGCCGGGTACGCGCGTCACGGCGCCGCATTCGATGATGTCGGTGACCTGGAGGATGCTGATGGCGTACTCCTCGCCGGCCAGAAAAAATGTGAGGTACTGATCGTTCGCTTGCATGGCGGCTCCTAGAAATGCGTGTAGTCGACGAAGGCAGCCGGTGCGGCGGCTCGCGCGACGGCGGGTTGCGGATGCGCGGCGGGACGAAACGGCGCGACGGTGCTGCGCGGCGGCGCGACTTCGCGATCGCCGTTCGTCTTGAAGTACGCGATCGTCTGTTGCAGCGCCTCGGCCTGTGAGGACATCTCTTCCGCGGTCGACGCCAGCTCTTCCGATGCGGAGGCGTTGCGCTGCGTGACCTGATCGACAAGCGTCATGGCGCGATTGATCTGCGACACGCCGCCGGACTGCTCGATCGATGCAGCCGTGACTTCGCGAACGAGATCGGCGGTCTTGCGGATGGTGGGAACGAGCTCGGTGAGCAGACGGCCGGAACGTTGTGCGACGTCGACGCTGGATGATGCCAGCTCGCCGATGTCTTTCGCCGCGAACTGGCTTCGCTCGGCGAGCTTGCGCACCTCGGTGGCCACGACCGCGAAGCCGCGGCCATGCTCGCCGGCGCGCGCCGCTTCGATGGCGGCGTTGAGCGCGAGAAGATTGGTCTGGTAGGCGATCTCCTCGATGATCGAAATCTTCTGGGCGATTTTCGTCATCGCCTCGACGGACTGCTTCACGGCCTGAGCGCTTTCGTCGGCGTCGGCCGTCCCCTTCACCGCCATCTGCTCCATCTGGCCGCTGTTCTCGGCGTTCTGAGTGATGGAGGCGCTCATTTCCTGCAGGCTCGACGTCGTTTCCTCGACCGAGGAGGCCTGCTCGCTGGTGCCCTGCGAGAGCGACTGCGCGCTCGCGGAAATCTGTGACGAAGCGACGGTGAGCGATGCAGCGCCGCTGCGAACCTCGCCGATGATTTCGGTGAGACGCTCGATCATGTTGGCGAGTGCGGAGCCGAGCGCGTCGCGCTGCGAGCGCGGCGTGACGCGAACGCGAAGGTCGCCCGAGGCGATGCCGCTGGCCGCAGCGACCATCTCGTTGTTCGAGGCGATCATCCGTTTCATGGCGCCGAGGAGAATCCCCGTTTCATCGCGGCCGGACGGCTGGATTTCGAAATCGGACTCCCCTTCCGCCAGCTTCTCGGCGATGGAAACGACCTCCAGAATTGGACGCGTGATGCTGCGCGTGACGGTGATGGTCATCAATAGAACGATGAGGATGCCGGCGATGAAGATGGCCCACATGGTGCTGCGGGTACGAGCCGCGGAATCGAGCACTACCTTCTCTTTGGAGTTCATTCGTTCGACATTTTTTGCCGCGAATTCTTCGAGCGCGGTATCCATGCGGCGGATATCGTCCTTGAACGGCACCATCGCAGCATTGGCGTCCGCGGAGGACTTGATCGACTTGTCGGAAATCTGCTGCAGAACCGCCTGGAAGCCGATCGTGTAGGTGGAGAGATCGGCGCGAATAGCGCGCACCACCTCTTTGTCGGCCGGAAGCGTAGTGACCTGTTCCAGCGTGTTGAGGTGGGCGTCCAGCTCCTCGTGCTCCTTTTTCCATTTGTCCGAATAGTCAGCCGACTTTTGCTGGTCGCCGATATTGAGAAACGAATCCTTCTCAAAGCGCCTGAGCTGCAGGCCATTGACCTGCGCCTGTGATGCTTCCTGCATCAGCTTTGCGTCGTAATGAAGGATTCCGTAGGTGGTTTGTACCATCCGTGAAAGACCCCAGAATCCGGTCAATCCGGCTACGGCCAGCAGCACAATGCTGACGCCGAAAGCCAGCGCCAGTCTTTTCCCGATTTTCAGATTGTTGAACATGATTTTTCCTTCCTGCAATTACAGTTTGTAATGGACCGTGAGATCGAAAACGATGGGAACGGGCTCGCCGTTCTGTCTGGCCGGTTCGAATTGCCACTGCTTCAGAGCTTCGAGAGCCACGAAGGAAAGCGTCGGAGCCGGGAGGGCATGGACGATTCGCGGAAGCGTGGGCTGACCGTTCTTATCGATGACGACCTGAACCACCAGGTCGCCGGCGATGCCGAACCGCGATGCGCCCGCTGGAAACTTAGGCACGACCTGCTTGACGATACGGGCGGGAGTCACACGTCCGGAGGGCGAGGGGTCGGAATCCGTAAAGGGGTGTCTCTTGAGAAATTCACCAGGCGCGCCGAAGGTCGAAAGGTCACTCTTGGCGACGCCCGGCGAGATTTCCTGGGCGATATACCAGTACCAAAGCGCTTCGTTGATTTTTCCGAGGCCTGCATTTGCCAGCGCCTTGTGCGTCAGAGCGGTGGCGAGCATCGTGTCGTCGGCTCCGCCGGCACCGAGCCGCTCGACCATCGCAGAAAGGATCTGGTCAGCGATTTTCAGTGAATTGGCGTAATTGCCGGAGCGAAGGGTCGCGGCGCTCTGATTGACTTCAGTCTGCCAATTGCTGGATGTTGCCGCCGAGGCAGTACCGAGAAATGCTGATAAGAGCAGCGCGAACACCATTGTGCGGTAGTGATTTGACATGGAGGTCTCCTGACTCGTCGCTCGGACGAGTTGTTTGTAGTGAATGGGTGGTGAGTTATGGCTGCTTTACGAAGGGATGTTCAAAACTGAGGTATAGGAAGACGGACTTACCGCCGCCGTGGTTTGTGATTGGGAACGCCAGGCCGGGAACGATCTGCAGTTTGCTGGGAAAGTCGTAGGACCAGCGGATGCCCGGACTCACAGTGGTTTGTGAATCATGGCCGCTGCGGTCCGAGGTTCGCGACCAAAGCGTTTCGACGAGGACATTGAAGCGGTGATTGGCAAGCCAGACGAAACTGTTGCCGGCGGTGATGTTGTGCGTGTGCGTTTTCGGAGTCAGTGTCGCGCTGAGATTCCAGTGCGCGACGAGCGCCGGCGTCAGCACCGTGCTCGCGGGCAGCATCACCTGCACGCCCGTGCCGCCGCTGCCGAGGCCGCGTCGTTCGTTGCCGGTTGGAAGCAGAACGGTGAATCGCGGCGCGATCGCGACCTTCGCATCCGCATCGCCGATCCATTGATACCGATAGTTCAGCGCGACGTCGCCAATCCCCCGCTCGCCATCGACCTGCGCCATCGCCAGCGTGTAGCTGAGCTGATGCTTGATCGTCGGCACCGGCCACTCCTGCGTGAACGTGTACAGCCAGTCGCCGCCGCGCGTGGCGCGCGAAAACGTCTGGATGTGCTGCACGACGCCAGGATCCTGGTTGTAGGCCTCTTCGATGAGAAAGCTGTTGTCCTGGATCTGCGATTCGACTTCCGGCGGCGGCGTCTGCGCGAAAGCGATCGGCGCGGCCATCAAAGCTACGGCAAGCAAGGCCGACAAGATCACCATCGTCCGCTTCCGTTTGCGCGGCGGAGGACGGCGAAAAAGGCGGCGAACGAAGTTCATCAGCATGCGCATCAGAAGCTCCCAAAGTCTGCGTAATGTCCGCGGCCGTTGCCAGGGACGTGGAACGCGGGTTTTGCAATCGTCGCCGAAACGGGCGCCGATTTCACCGGCAATTGTTCGTGGCCGGTGCGGAAAAACTCGACGAGACTCTGCAGCCCGTCCGCCTGCGCGGCCATCTCCTCAGCGGTTGCCGCGAGCTCTTCGGATGCCGAGGCATTGCGCTGCGTGACCTGATCGACCTGCGACAGCGAGCGATTGATCTGTGAAACGCCGGTAGCCTGCTCGTTCGACGCGGCCGCCACTTCCTGCACGAGACCCGCGGTCATGCGAATGGCAGGAACCAGCTCAGCCAGCAACGTGCCGGAACGATCGGCGCCGACGACGCTGCTGAACGCGAGTGCGCCGATTTCGCGCGACGATGCCTGGCTGCGCTCGGCGAGCTTGCGCACCTCGGTGGCCACGACGGCGAAGCCGCGTCCGTGCTCGCCGGCACGCGCCGCCTCGATGGCGGCGTTGAGCGCGAGCAGGTTCGTCTGGTACGCAATCTCTTCGATGATCGAGACCTTGTCGGCGATCGACTTCATCGCTGCAACCGTCTCGCGCACGGCCACGCCGGTCTCTTCGGCATCGCGCGCCCCTTTCACCGCCATCGATTCGGTCTGCCGGCTGTTCTGCGCGTTCTGCGCGATGGAGGCGTTCATCTGTTCGAGGCTGCTCGTGGTCTCCTGCACCGCGGCGGCCTGCTGGCTGTTGCCGCTGGAAACCGACTGCGCGGTGGACGACACCTGGCTGGCCGCGGACGACAGCGCGCCGGCAGCGGAGCGGACCTGGGTGATCACTTCGACGAGGCGGGCGATCATTTTCGAGAACGCCTGACCGAAGCTATCGGCCTCGGAACGCGGTTTGACGTCGACGCTCAGATCGCCGCCGGCCATCCGTTCGGCCGTCGCCACCATCGCCTTGAGGTACGCGTACATCGAGTTGATGGAGATGCTCAAGTCTCCGAGCTCGTCGCCGCGATTGTCGAACTCGAGTTCGTCGCTGACGTCGCCTTTCGCGGCGCGGCGGACCGATTCGGCCATGCGCACGACCGGCCTGGCAATCGATCCAGAGATGGCGAGCGAAAGAATCACGCCGAGGATCACGAGCAGTCCGACCAGGACGTACGTGAGCGTGAGCACGGTCTGATAGCGGCTCTGCGCGGCGGTGAAGGCCTGCGCGGCCAGGCGCTCGGTGGCCTGCTCCATCTGCTTGATGATCTCTTCCTGCTGATGACGGACGGGTAAATATTCGCTGACGTACTTTGTCTTCGCGAGGTCGGCTTTGCCGTCGCCGATCAACTGCATCACTTCGTCTTCGAGCTTGTTGACCGAGGTCGAATCCATGTCGGCGGCGCGCTGGATGAGATCGCGCACTTCGCCGGCCGGCGCGAGCTGCTGAATCGTGGTGACGTCCTTGAGAAACTCGTCGTCGGCGTCTTTCTTGCGCTTCAACTCGTTTCTGTCGCCCGGATCGATGATGTAGCCGCGGATGCCATCGGACATCGTCATCATGTCGAAGCGGAGCTTGAGGCCCTGCTGGCGAATCGTGTCGGAAACGCTGACGACGTTTTCGAGCTGGCGAATGCTGGTGGTGAGAAGCTGCAGGACGGCCACCGAAACGGCGGCGCCGAGCAGGACGACGGTGAAGAATCCCGCCATCAAACGGCGTCGGATGTTGAAGCTCATGATTCACTCCTTCTGTTCGCCGCGGCTGCTTCGGCCGCGCGGCGGATGACTTCCTGGATGTCGAGGATCAGGGCCACGCGCCCGTTTCCAAGGATTGACGAACCGGCCACTCCCGGGACTTGCTTCAGAAAACGGCCGAGCGGCTTCATGACCACCTGGCTGCTGCCGAAGAGGCGATCGACGACGATGCCGGCGCGGCCGTGCTGGTGTTCGACGACGACGACGTTTTCACGCCCGCCATCTGCGGCATCGAATCCGAAGATGCTGCGCAGCCGCACGAACGGCAGCGGCTCGCCGCGCAGGTTGATGACGCCGACTTCGCAATCGCCCTCGGCGGTCATCTCCGTGCACTCGACGATCGTGTCGATGGGGATGACGTAGGTTTCGTCGCAGACTCCGACCGCGAATCCGTCGATGACTGCGACGGTCAGCGGCAGCCGGATGTCGATCGTTGTGCCGGCGCCCGGCTGCGAGTCGATGCTGAGCGTGCCGCGCATCGATTCGACGTTGCGCCGCACGATGTCCATCCCCACTCCGCGTCCCGAAATGTCGCTGACCTCGGACGCGGTCGAGAAGCCGGGCCGCAGCGTCATGCTCCACAGCTCCTGGCGCGAGAGCCGGTCCGGATCGATGCCGAGCGCGCGCGTGCGTTCGGCGATGACGGTTTCATTCAAGCCCGCGCCGTCATCTGCAATCTTGAAAACGATGCCGCCTGATTGATGCAGCGCGGTGATGCGAATCGTTCCGATCGCGTTTTTGCCGCGCGCCAGCCGCACGTCCGTCGATTCGAATCCGTGATCGACGGCGTTGCGGATCATGTGCGTGATCGGATCCTTCAACTGTTCGATGACCGTCGTATCGACTTCGACGTCTTCACCTTCAAGAACCAGCATGGCGCGCTTGCCTTGCGACGCCGCGAGGTCGCGCACGACGCGATGGAAGTGGCGCAGCGATGGGCCGACCGGCACGAGGCGCACGTTCATGATGGCTTCCTGCAGATCGAAGCTGAGGCGGTCGAGCTCGCGCACGGTGTCGAGCAATTTTTCGTCGGCGTTGTCCTCAGCGAGTTGACGCACGTTGCCGCGGACCGTAGCGATTTCGCCGGCGAGATCGAGCATGCGGTCCAGCTTCTCGATGCCGACGCGAAGCGTGCGCGCGGAACGCGATGACCGCGCGGGCTGCTGCGCGTACGAGTCGGACACGATCGCGCCGCTGGCGAGACCGAGAATCGTCGCGTCCTGCGCACTGGTGAGCGCGCCGTTGCCGTTGACCGAGCGAACGGCAACGTCGCGCAGGATGTCCACCGCTTCGAGCAACTGACTGATGCGGGCCACGTTCGCTTCGACGCGGCCTTCGCGCATGCCGTCGAGCAGTTCCTCGATCACGTGCGCCGCGCGCGTCAGGTCGTCGAACTGCAGGCACGCCGCATTGCCTTTGAGTGTGTGCACGCCGCGAAAAATGTCGTGCAGCAGGTCGTCATCCTCCGGCGTCTGCTCAAGCAGCAGCAGCGTCTGTTCGACTTGGTCGAGAATCTCGTCCGTCTCGCCGATGAAGGCGTCGATGAGCTGCTGGCGATCGATGTCGTCGAAGCTGAATTCGCTCATCGTCAAATCTCCTTGGTGAACGCGCAGCCGGTGCCGGTGTGAAAGAGGAGCTTGCGTCCGCGCAGGCCGCCCGTCTGTTCCGCGGTGACGGGGATGCCGTGCTTCTGCAGGATCTGGCGCGCAACGGCGGCGTTCTGCTCGCCGATCGATTGCCGCGCCGTGGGGCTGCTGCCGAGGATCGACGCGCCGCCGACGATCTTCGCCACGAGGCGCTGCGTTGCGGCGCCGGCCGAAACGATCTCGCCGAGCAGCCTGTCGATGGCGACGTTTCCGTAGCGAAGGTCGGACTGACCGCGCAACGGATCGCTCGGCAGCAGATAGTGGTTGATGCCCGCGATTTGCGCTGTGTCATCCCAAAGACAGACGGCGATGCACGAGCCGAGGATCGTCGACACGAGCAGCGGATGGCTCGCGGTGACGACCTGGCCGGGATAGAGATAAACCGTCCGCAACTTCTCGGCCGGATCGATCGCGGCTGTCTCACTCATCGCATTCAACGCCGCCATCAGCGCACCGCCGCCGCGGTCGTTTGGTGAAGGTTCGCGCAGTAGAGCGCCGTTGATGCGTGCACGCCGAGGAGCTCGAACAGCTCGTGATCGAGCGGCTGCAATCCCTGCTTGTGCTCGAGCAGACGGAAGACGAGGATCGCGCCGATGAGCTGCTCGCCGATGCGCAGCGGAATGCACGCGGTCAGCTTGTCCTCGCCGCCGGAGACGTGATCGTTGACGAACACTTCACCGCCGAGAAGTCTCTGTGCAATCGGCCCGCTGCCCGCTTTGAAACTCTTCAGCCGCGACAGATCGACGCCGAACGACGACGCCAGCCGGAACTCACCGCCATCCTCCGCGAATTCGAAGATGGCAACTTCTTCGGAACCGATCAGGTTGACGACGATCTCCTGAATCGTCGTCAGTACCGTCTCGCGCTCCACGCTGGCGTGCAGCTGATACGAGGCCACGTAGAGGTTCGACAGATTGCTGCTCTGAATCTCGATCTGCTGGTATTGCGTGGCGTACGTTTGGTTTTCATGCTCGACGTCGTGGAAGCGGGCACGCAACCGTTCCAGCTCGAGCGTGGCCGCATCGCAGTCGTGCCGGGCGCGATCGAGTTGCATGCGCGCCTCCATCCGCTCGGCTTCGAATGCTTCCGCGGCGCGGCGCAGCTCGTCCTTCTGCTGCAGGACGACGCGCGCCTCGATGACTTCCAACTCCAGCCGGCGCTTGTCGCTCTCGAGCGTCGTGGACATGGCGCGCAGCTTTTCGTTTTCGCGCAGCAGGCCCTGCGTGTACTGTTGCAGTTCCTCCTGCACGGCGGTGATGTACGAGCGATCCTTCCCCTCGGCAGTCTTGATCACTGGCCCACCTCGTCGCCGAGGAAGCTGCGCACTTTCGCCAGCAGCTCGATGGAGTTGATCGGCTTGGTGACGTAATCGGTGCAGCCGTTCGCCCATCCCGCTTCGACGTTGGCCGCCTCGCCGCGCGTGGTGACCATGATGATCGGGATCTCGCTGGTGGCGCGGGTGCTACGAAGCAGCTTGCACGCTTCGAAGCCGCCCATTTTCGGCATGATCACGTCGAGGAGGATGAGGTCGGGCATCTGCTCCGCCGCCTTCAGCACTCCTTCCTCGCCATTCGTTGCGGTGAGGATTTCGTACGGACCGTTTCTGAGAATGAATTTCTCCATCATGAGGATCGTGTTCGAGTCGTCGACGAGAAGAATCTTTTTGCGGTTCATCAGCCTTGCTCCTGTCTGTTCGTTGCGTAGGTTTCGGTATGGATGGTTGGGGTGGTGCCTCCGGCGGCCAGAGGAAGTGCCGGGCGCGCGAAATAGAAGCCCTGCACGAGGTCGATGCCGAGCGATGTGACGGTGTCGAAATCAGCCAGCGTCTCGATCCCCTCGGCCACGACCCGCCCGCCGAGGCGCGAGGCCAGCAGCACGATCGATTCGATCGCGGCACGCGACGACGGCTTGCTCGTGCAGTCGGTGATGAAGTAGCGGTCGATCTTGAACAACTCCGGCCGCACTTCGATCAGCATGCGGTGGCTGGAGTAGCCGATGCCGATGTCGTCGAGCGCGATGCGAACGCCGAGGCCGCGCAGGTCGTTGAGAGCGTCGAAGAACGCGCGCTCGTCCCAGAACTTCTGCTGCTCGACGATCTCCAGGATCAGCCGCGACACGGGCATGTCGTGCGTGCTGCAGGTCTCGATGAGAAAGTCGGTCAGATTCGGATCGCGCTCCAGCGTCGACGCGTGCACGTTGACCGAGATCGCGGGCGATCCCGGAACACCCGCACCGGCCGCGATGGCGCGCGCGAGACAGGCGCGGTCGACTTCGACTTCCTTCCCTTTGCGGCGGACGTATTCGAAGAGCACGTTCGCCGGCTCGACATTCGAGTCCTTCGGCCCGCGCGCGAGCGCTTCCAGTGCGAAGAGCATCGGCTGGCCGCCGGCGATCTCGAAGATCGGCTGGAAGAGAATCGAAAGGCCGCCCGGCCCGAGGATGTCGTGCAGCAGCGTGCGGCGCTTCACGATGCCTCCATCAGGCGATGCACGGTCGCGGCGATTTCCGGAAGCGGCGTCGGCTTGGGGAGGAATGCCTCCGCGCCGAGGGCGTGCGCGCTGCGCTGAATCTCAGGCGAGGTGTGCGCGGTGAGAATGATCACCCGCGTGCCGCGCGAGTGATGCCGCACGAAGCGCAGGATTTCCAGCCCTTCGACGGCGTAACTCCAGGAGAGGCGAAGATCGGCGATGACGATGGCGTAGTGCGAGGTGGCGATCAGCGCTTCCGCTTCTTCCAACTCGCGCGCGCAATCGACATGAAATCCCTCGCGCGTAAAGAACTTCTTGAGTGCAGTGAGAACGACCCGCTCGTCTTCGACGAGGAGCATTCTCGACATCGGGCGATGCTTTGTAGCGTGTGTCATGGCCGCCACTATCGCAACGGCGGAACCATGAAGTGCGAGTTAGATCAAGTCGCGTCGCTGCAATGACTTACACTTCATTGCACGTCCTCGCGCTCGGGCAGGATTTCGAATTTTCAAACACTGATTTCGAATCTTCGTGCAGGGCTGGCAGCCCCCAACGGATCGAGTCGATCACGGCGCCGATGTCAGCGTTTCCGTTGCGCGCAGGGCGGTGGTGAGTGACGGCGCGTCGGGCCCTTTTGGATGCGTGACGCCGGAGAGCGTCGTCGTGGTGACGCGAGACCAGCGCGCGGGGATGTCGATGGTGACTTCGATCGTCGAGGTCACCGCGGCGTCGGCGGGAACGTCGAAGACCAGCGCGCCGATGCGGTCGACGCTGCGGACAAACGACAGTTCGATGACGGCGACGCGATGGCCGTTGCGCGGTTCAAGCGCGCGCAGCGTAGCGCGGCCGGGGATGGTCTTCACGGCGTGGCCGAGGGAATCGTAACAATCGGCGAGCTGCGCGGCGGGGACGTTCCACGATGCGCCGACGGCGAGCGGGAAGCTGGCGATGCAGAGGTTGTTGGCCTCGACGCGCAGTGAACGCTCGACGAGCTCTGTCAGCCCGACCTTCTCGTCTTCGAGAAGCGGCTTGCCGTCGCCGGAGGTGATGACGATGCTTTTGCCTTTGATCACGAAGTTCAGCGAGCGGCCATTCATCGGCGTGAACTCGCTGCCGGTTTCGTCGCCGTGCAGTACGCGGCCGTAGATGCGTTTCGATTTCGTCGCCACGGCGTCTTTTGAGATCGTCGTGTCGACGTACTCCTCGCGGTCCATCTGCGAGATGCGCTTGGTGGACAACTCCTTACCGTCAACGCCGCGCACGACGCTCGTACCGCTGACCTCGAGCTCGGCGGAGCCGTGAATCGTAGTTCCGGCGGGAGGGTTGATGGCGGGATTGATGCGGACGGTTTCGACGGCGAGGGCGGCGAATGCGGCGGCAAACAGCACCGCCGCAACCGCGAATCGGCGACGCTTCACGCCAGGCTCTCGACGATCATGGCGATCCCCTGTCCGCCGCCGATGCAGGCGGAGGCCAAGCCGTACTTTTTCTGGCGGCGGCGCAGTTCGTAGAGCAACGTAATCACCAGGCGCGTGCCTGACGCTGCCAGCGGATGACCGAGTGCGATCGCGCCGCCGTTGACGTTGAGTTTTTCCATGTCGATGCCGAGCTCTTTCGACACGGCCAGGATCTGGCCGGCGAAGGCTTCGTTGATTTCGATCAGGTCGATGTCGTTGAGCGACATGCCCGCTTTTTTCAGAGCAATCTTCGTCGCCGGCACGGGACCGATGCCCATGATGTCGGGATCGCAACCGGCGATGCCCCACGAGACGATGCGGCCGAGCGGTTTCTTGTTCTTCGCGTTGTCGGCATGGGTGACGACGACCATGGCCGCGCCGTCGACGATGCCGCTGGCGTTGCCGGCGGTGACGAAGCCGTCCTTCGCGAAGGCGGGCTTGAGTTTGGCCAGACCTTCCATGGTGGTGTCGGGGCGTGGGTGATCGTCGGCGGTGATGGTCTCCCCTTTTCGTCCGACCGGCACAGCGACGATCTCGTCGTTCAAACGGCCGGCCTTGATCGCGTCGGCCGCGCACTTCTGGCTGCGCATCGCGAACGTGTCCTGCTCTTCGCGCGAGATGTCGTATTTGCGCGCGAGATTGTCCGAGGTCTGGGCCATGTACAGACCGCTGTAGCTGTCGAGCAGCGCGACCATCAGCGAGTCTTCGAGCGCGCCCTGACCGAGTTTCAATCCCTTGCGCGCGCCGCGAATGACGTGCGGAGCCTGCGACATGTTCTCCATGCCGCCGGCGAGGACCGTGGTCGCTTCGTCGAGGTGAATCTGCTCGGCGGCGCTGATGATCGACTGGATGCCGGAGCCGCAGAGGCGGTTGAGCGTGAGCGCGGGAACTTCTTTCGGAACGCCGGCTTTCAACCCGACGTGGCGCGCGCCGTAGATGGCGTCGCCCGAGGTCTGCAGCGCGTTGCCGACGATGACGTGGTTGATTTCTTCAGGCGCGACGCCGCTGCGCGAGAGCGCTTCTTTCGCGGCAACTACGGCGAGATCGATGGCGGTGATGTCGCTGAACGAGCCGTTGTATTCGGCCATCGGAGTACGCGCGCCGTCGAGGATGACGATGTCTTTCATGGTTTGGTTTCCTTTTGTTTGTCATCCTGAGCCGGCGAAGCGCGGTCGAAGGACCTCCCCAATGAAACCGCCGACCAATCGTCCGCGGCTAGCTGCTGGGGGTCCTTCGACCGTCCTCCGGCGGCTCAGGATGACAGCATTTCAAAACGTCTTCGGCAACTTCATTCCGAGGTTCTTCACGAGGAAGGCCATCTCGTCGGTGGTCTCCTCGATGATCTTGGCGGTAGGCTTACCGCCGCCGTGGCCGGCGCGGGTTTCGATGCGGATCAGCACCGGCGCAGGGCCAGCCTGCGCTTCCTGAATCGCGGCGGCGAATTTGAAACTGTGTCCCGGCACGACGCGGTCGTCGGTGTCGGCGGTGGTGACGAGCGTGGCCGGGTACTTCGTGCCCGGCTTGATGTTGTGGTACGGCGAGTACGCGTAGAGCGCCTTGAACTCGTCGGCATTCGCGGACGAACCGTAGTCGTCGACCCAGTAGCGGCCGGCGGTGAATTGATTGAAGCGGAGCATGTCCATGACGCCGACCGCGGGCAGCGTGGCGCCGAAGAGATCGGGACGCTGCGTTTCGACGGCGCCGATCAGCAGGCCGCCGTTGCTGGCGCCCTGAACCGCGAGGCGCGACGGCTTCGTGTAGCCGTTCTTCGTCAGATATTCGGCCGCGGCGATGAAGTCATCGAAAACGTTCTGCTTGTGCAGCTTCGTCCCGGCGTCGTGCCACGCCTCACCGTACTCGCCGCCGCCGCGGAGGTTGGCCACCGCGTAAACGCCGCCCATGTTCATCCAGGTCAGGCGCGAGATGGAAAACGAAGGGGTCAGCGAGATGTCGAATCCGCCGTAAGCGTAGAGAAGCGTCGGATTGTTTCCGTCGAGCTTGAGGCCCTTTTTGTAGGAGATGAACATCGGCACTTTGGTGCCGTCCTTCGATGTGTAGAAGACCTGCTTGACGTCGTAGTCGGCAGGATTCATCGCCACTTTGGCGCGGAAGACGAGGCTCTTTTCGCCCGTCGCGACGTCGTAGCGGTAGACGCTCGGCGGCGTGGCGAAACTGGAGAACGAATAGAAGGTCTCGGTGTCGTCGGAGCGGCCGCCGAAGCCGCCGGCGCTGCCGATTCCGTCCAGCTCCACGGTGCGAACGAGTTTGCCGGTGGTGTCGAAGAGCCGGATTTCGCTGTGCGCATCGCGCAGATAGTTGGCGACGAAACGATGACCGGTGTAGTCGACGCCCTGCAGCGTGGCGTCGCTCTCCGGCAGGATCTCTTTCCAGTTCTCGCGCGCCGGATTGCGCAGATCGATGGCGATGAGGCGTCCCTTCTGCGCGTGGAGATCGGTGCGGAAGTAGAGAACCGGACCGTCGTTGCCGACGAACGTGTAGTCGTTCTCGATCTTGTCGACGACCGTCACCGGCATCGCATACGGATCCTGCAGATCGCGGACGTGAACCTGATTCCTGTTCGCCGTCCCCTGCGTGGTTGTAATGATCAGATACCGGCCGTCCTCAGAGACTTCCGCGCCGTGATTCCACTCAGGCTGCGACGGATCGTAGTAGACGACCGCATCGTCCGACTGCGGCGTGCCGAGGCGGTGGTAGTAGACCTTCTGATCGCGATTCAGGCTCTGGTAGGCCTTGCCCGATTCGACGGCCGGGAAGCGCGAGTAGAAGAAGCCTTTGTCGTCCTTCGTCCAGGAGATGCCGGAGAACTTGACCCACTTCAACTCATCGGAAAGCTGCTTGCCGTCTGCGACTTCAACCACGCGGATGGTCTGCCAGTCGGAGCCTGCCTCGGCGACCGCGTACGCGGCGTACTTCGCGTCATCGCTGATCGAGACGCCGCCCAGCGCGACGGTGCCGTCCTTCGACCAGCCGTTCGGATCGAGCAGGACGCGCGGTGTGTCGCCCCATTTGTCGACGGTGTAGACGACGAACTGATTCTGCAGTCCGTTGTTCTTCGAAAAGAAGTAGTGCCCGCCGCGCTTGTAAGGCGTCGAATATTTTTCGTAGTTCCAGAGCGTGGTGAGCTGCTTGCGGATCGGCTCCCGCTCGGGAATCGTGCCGAGATAGTCGAAGGTGATTTTGTTCTCGGCGGCTACCCAGTCGGCCACGTCCTTCGAGGTGCGGACGTCGGTCTCGAGCCAGCGATACGGATCGGCGACTTTGGTGCCGTGGTAGTCGTCGACCTGCTCCACCTTCTTCGTTTTCGGATATTCGATCGGCGCGCCAACGGCGGCGGCGGTGATGAGGAGCGCGGTCATGACGGCCGCGAACGTGCGGAGATGCATTGAAATCCTCCAGTTGATTGCATTTCAGGACTGTGGCGGCGCGATTATAGGTGTCCGCCGCCGTCGTAACAGCAGACCGATCCCTGCAAGTTCCACGATCACGATCCAGACGCTGCCTTCGATGCCGAAGTAGCCGCCGGTGAGCCATGGCGAACCGCGACCGACGGTGCGCAGGACGCTTTCGCTCGATTGGTAGCCGCTGACGTTGTATCCGAGGATCGGGCCGGAGAGGAGGTTCCAGGCGAGATGGATGCCGATCGGAAACCAGAGCCGCTCGTAGCGCGCGTAGGCCAGCGCGAGCAGGATGCCGGCGAAGAAGAGATTCGCCATCGCCAACATCGAGAAAGCGTTGTTGCCCGCGTGCAGCGCGGCGAAGACGATCGATGAAAAGAGGATCGCAGCGACGCGATGCGCCTTCCAGATTTTCTGAAACGGATAGCCGCGGAAGAGCAGCTCTTCGTGAAAAACCGCCGGCAGGTAAACCGCGATCAGTTCGATCCACGGAAAGCCTTTGCCGGCCACGTGATGAAGCCGCGTCGTGAGCAGGACCAAGCCGTCCGCGGCGCCGATGAGCAGGATCGCGAAGCCGCATCCGAGGAAGAACTCGCGTGTCGCGAATCGCGGAGGAACGAAGATGCCGAGGGCCCATGAGCCGTGCTCGAAGATGGCGATCGTTCCGAACGTCGCCGCCACGACGCTGACCAGCGCCACCCATTGGTTGAAGAACGCACCAATCGCGTGCGACGCGAAACGGCCGACGAAGAACGTGGCCAGGTACAACGCCACGAAAAGGCTGAGCGCGGCGACGATCTGCGCGAAGCGGCCGGAGTGTTTCGTCGTCTCGATGCGATCCTCCGTGTACCTGTCATCCTGAGCCGCCGGAGCCGTGGAGCGCGAAGCGCGGAAGCGGCGCAGGACGGCGAAGGATCTCAAGATGCGCAACTCCGGCTGAAACCACTGGGATTCAACTCAGTTTGGGAAGCTTGAGATCCTTCGGCGTCCTCCACCGTTCCGCTGCTCCGCAGCTCCCGGCTCCGGCAGCCTCAGGATGACAAATCGTCAACTGCACACTTCTTCCCGCAAACAAAAAACGGCGGCCCGTGAGGCCGCCGCTTTCAAATGTTGCTGATATCAATTTGCTACTGCGCTGCTTCGACGATGATGCCGATGTTCTTCGCGCCGCTGGCGCGGGCCATATCCAGGAACTTGATCGTCGAGTCGTAATCGACGTCGGGCGAGCCCTGGAAGAAGACCATCTTCGACTGGTTGCCGTGCATGATGTCGTGGATGCGGACCGCGAAATCGCCCGGCGCCACTTCATCCTTGTTGATGTACATGTGATTGTCCGGCATGAGACGCAGGATGATCTGGTCGTTGACCGCGGACGGAGGGAGTCCGGGGGGCGCTTTGGGCGGAACGCGCACCAGGTAACCCATCTGCACGACCGGCGTGATGACCATGAAGATGATGAGGAGCACCAACACGACGTCGACGAGCGGCGTGACGTTGATGTCCGATTTAATTGTTCCGCTGCCACCTACCTGCATAGTTCACTACCCCTATTGTCCCGGACCCTTCTTGGGTTGTGCGATCAGTCCGACGTTGTTAAAGCCGACCTCGCGGCAGGCTTTGAGTGCATCGAGCACCGCGCCGTACTTCGATTGTTTGTCGCCCTTGACCGCAATCTCCCGGTCGGGCGTACGGTCGTGGATCTTCTGGAGCTCGCTCTGCATCTGCTCTTTCAGCACCGGCAACGATCCGAGGTAGACGGTACCGTCGGACTTGACGGAGATCTGAAGCTGCTTATCCGTATCGGGAGTTTTCTCGGGCTCTTCCGTCACCGGAAGGTTGACCGGCACGCCTTTCTGCAGCATGGGCGTGACGACCATGAAGATGATGAGCAGCACGAGGCAAACGTCCACCAGCGGCGTGACGTTGATGTCGGAAGTCAACGACGCAGCGGTGAACTTCCCGACGGAGCTATGCCACCGATGAGTTGCCATGCGTCCCGGCTTCCTTCAGCAAGTAGATGGACATCTCCGAGCCGGAGTTCGACATCTCGACCGTGAAGCGGTCGACGCGGTTCTGGAAGTAGTTGTACGCCCAGACCGCCGGGATGGCGACGAAGAGGCCGAATGCTGTCGTCAGAAGTGCTTCAGCGATACCGGCCGACACAGAGGCGATACCGCCGCCCGAGGTGGCCATCTTGCCGAAGGCGTGCATGATGCCGATGACGGTGCCGAAGAGACCGACGAACGGCGCGGTGGCGCCGATGGTCGCGAGAACGCCGAGGTTCTCTTTCAGCTCCGCGACGGTGATCATGGCGGTGCGGTCCATACCCTGACGCGCTGCCTCGACCGCGACTTCCGGATCGCTGTAGCGTTTGTCGCGGCGGGCCGCTTCAAACTCGAGCAGGCCGGCCGAGATGACCTTGGCCAGATGCGACTGCTTGTACTTCTTGGTGATGTCGATGGCCTGCTGGTAGTCGCCCTTGGTCAGCACGTTCGAGAGCGCGCCGAGCAGTTTGAGCGACTGATTCTTGGCCGCCTGGAAAGTGATGAAGCGCTCGATCATGACCCAGATCGAGTAGATCGACATGATGATCATCACGATCACGATGCCTTTTGCCGCCGTCGACATAGAAACCCACAACGCTCCGAGACTCATATCCATGATGCAGTTCCCTCCAATGACGTCAGCGCAGGCCGGACGTTCTTAGTTCAGTTTGAAATTGACCGTGAGGTTGAAGATGACGTCCACCGGCTGCCCGTTGAGAGTACCCGGTTTAAATTTCCAGCGTTTGACCGCATCGACAGCGGCTTGATCGAGACCGAACGGCAGCGGCTTGAGAACATGGATGTCGGTGACGTCGCCGTTCTTGCTGATCGTGCACTCGACGATGACGATTCCGGAGATGCGCGCCTTACGGGCCACCTCGGGATAGACAGGATCGACTTTGCTGATGGCCACCGGCGCCTTGACGTCGCCGCCGACGCGCAACGGCGCATCCGGCGCTTTCGGAGGAGGAGCCTCGGTGATCACACCGCCGATGACGCCGCCGACGACACCGCCTGCCACACCACCTTCGACGCCACCTTCAACCCCACCGGTCACGCCGGCGTCCGATGCCTGCGTGGCCACCGGTTGCACCTTTTCAGGCACGGTAGTGGGAGCCATTTCCTGGATGTTCTTCGGGACCTCGACCGGCTTCACGACCTGCGTGGCCGTTGCCGCTTTGGGCGGCGGCGGGGGCGGAGGCGGTGGAGGCGGAGCGGAGGCGACGGAGTACTGCGCCACCTGGGCCGGCGAGTTCGTCGGAAAATCGACGCTCCAGATCGCGCCGACGACGACTGCCACAACGACGACGACGTGCAGCGCAACCGAGACGGGCAACGTCAACAGCCGCTGGATGCCGACTTTCTGTTTCTTGGATTCGACGACGGTAGATTCGAACATTTGTCTTTGCCTGTATTCGTCAGAAGCGTTGCGCTAACTCTTCTTCGCGCCCGCGGCCTTCCTCGCGGCGAAGATCTGCATGGTCTTGTTGCGGATCGCGTCAGCCTGCGCGACGTCAGCCTGCGCCTTGACCGGATCGGTCAACGCATCGACGAGGGCCTGCTGGCGCCACAACAGATTGAGGTATGCCATGGCCTCGGCGTAATCAGGCTTCATGTCGATGGCGTGCTGCAGCGCGTCCTTCCCGCGGTTGATGATGTCCATCTTCTGGGCCACATCGGCCGGCGGGTTCTTCGACACCTTCTCGTAGCAGACCACGCCGAAGATGTAGAACGCTTCGGGATTCTTCGAATCGAGGAGGGTGATCTTCTGATACCAGTTCAGCGACTCGTTGAAGTCGCCCTGCTTCGCATACAGCGTGGCGATCGACTTCACCGCCTCGAGATCGGCCGGATGCGCTTCCAGGTAATGGCGGAAGTAGTCGATGGCCTGCGAGGTGCGGTTCGCGTTGAGATACATGTTGATCAGCGCGTCGCGGGCGATCCGATCATCGGGTCGCTTCTGGAGGTAGCCGTTCAGCTCGAGGATGGCGCGGTCGGCGTGCTTCTCGTTGTTCGCCGATTTGTCGTCCGGAACGTAGAGTCCGATCTCGGAGTAACCGACCAGGCGATCGAGATCAGGGAAGCTGGGATCGATCTGCCGCGCCCTCTGGTAGTGCGGCAACGCTCCTGCGTAATCTTCCTTCTGATAGGCCTCGTTGGCCGCTTTGATCTCCATGCGCGCCCGGATCTTGGTGCAGCCGAGCGTGGAGAGGGCGAGAGTCAGTGCCGCAATCAGGCACAACACCTTTTTCATGAAATGTCTAACTCCAAGCGTAGTGGTGCGTCGCGGATTCTGAAGCGGCTGTGAGGCTGTCCGGGCGGTGGCCGGCCCCCCTCCGAGACAATGGCGTGCGACTATACCCATCGACTTTTGCAGCGTCAAGGCGTTCGTAGCACCTGATACTAAAAGTTTTAGTTGGATTCATGCGCTGTTATTTTTCACACGTCACAGCACGCTTCGACACCCGAGAACGTGATAAGGAAACCGGGAAACAGGGACGAGGGGTTAGGGACGAGGGACGAGGGAAAAACCTCGGCGCCAGCAACGTGGTTGAACCCTGCGCAGCATCCTTCCCTCGTCCCTCGTCCCTGCCGTCCTCAGTAACTCGGCTTGAACTCGCCGGTGAGCGTGCTGATCGTCTCCCACAACTCCGGAAAAAGCGGCTCGCGCGTCCCCTGCTCGAGCTGCGCCGCCGGCACATTCTTCAACGACATCACCTTCGATCCGATCACGCGAAACGCCAGCCGCATGTGCGAGTAGCGCCAGTTGAGAAACGCTTCGTCGTAGTCGAGCATGGCCTGCACGAGACGGAACATCTCCGCATGCTCGCGCGGCTTCCGCTCGATCTCGATCACCGACAGCGAGCGGCGCCCGAGGAGGGATTCGAAGACGGGCCAGACACGCTTGCCGACTTCTAGCAGTTTCGCGAACCCCGGCGATTCCTGCCCGCTGCCGCGTCCGAGCGAGCTCGTGCGGATGACGTGGTAATCGACCGGCGCCATCGTCTCCAGGATCACGATCTGCTGGCGCAACAGATTGATGATGCGCGCGCAGCGGTCGATGAGTTCGGCGGCGAGGGCGACATCGTCCGCGGCGATCAGTTCGATCGCGCGTCCGATTTCATAGTCGACGTGATGCAGCCACAACTCCGCGGCCTGATGCGTCGTCTGGAACAGCCGCTCCTCGGGATTTGAAAGCAGCTCGACCGGCTTCTGCAGTTCCAGAAGTTCCGGCACGCGGACGTAGCGCTCGTAATCGCTATCGCCGCGCCCTTCGAGAATCGGTCCGGTGTGCGTGCCCATCTAAACGAGCTCGAGGATGTGGCCGAGCTTCTTCTTCTTCGCCTCGAGGTACTTGCGCGTGTCGTTCGACGGCGCGATCTCCAGCGGCACGCGCTCGACGATCTCGAGACCGAAGCCCTCGATGGCCACGTACTTGGCGGGGTTGTTCGTCAGCAGGCGGATTTTTCGTACACCGAGGTCGCGGAGGATCTGGGAGCCGGTGCCGTAGTCGCGGATGTCGGGGGGGAAACCGAGCTTCTCGTTCGCCTCGATCGTGTCGTGACCCTGCTCCTGCAGCTCGTACGCTTTCAGCTTGTTGAGCAGACCGATGCCGCGGCCTTCCTGCAATAGATAGAGGATGACGCCCTTCCCTTCCTTCGCCACCAGCTCGAAGGCGCGGTCGAGCTGGTCACCGCAATCGCAGCGGGCTGAGTGGAAGACATCGCCGGTCAGGCATGACGAGTGGACGCGAACGAGAATCTCCTCGTCCTCGGAAACCTCGCCCATCACCATCGCCACATGCTCCTCGCCGGTGATGTCGCTCTTGTACAGGTGAACGCGGAACTCGCCAAACGGCGTCGGCATGCGGGGAGAAGCCATCGAGTGCACGTGCTTCTCGGTCTGCATCCGGTGGTTGATGATGTCGGCCACCGAGATGATCTTCAGCCCGTGCTGGACGGCGAACTCGCGCAAGTCGGGCATGCGCGCCATCGTCCCGTCCTCGTTCATGATTTCGCAGATGACCGCGGCAGGAGTCATGCCCGCGATCATGGCCAGATCGACGGATGCCTCGGTCTGCCCTGCCCGTTTCAACACGCCGCCTTTTTTTGCGCGCAGCGGGAAGACGTGGCCGGGCCGCAGCAGATCGGCCGGTTTCGTGCGCGGATCGATGGCCACCCGAACCGTCTCGGCGCGGTCATGCGCGGAGATGCCGGTGGTGACGCGTCCGCGCGCTTCGATCGACACCGTGAACGCCGTGCCGTAGTTCGATGTGTTGTGCTCGACCATCAGCGGCAGTTCGAGCTGCTCGCACCGTTCTTCGGTGAGCGCCAGACAGATCAGTCCGCGGCCGTAGCGCGCCATGAAGTTGACCGACTCCGGCGTCACCTTGTCCGCGGCGATGCAGAGGTCGCCCTCGTTCTCGCGATCCTCGTCATCGACGATGATCACGACCTGGCCGCGGCGATACAGCTCGGCGGCTTCTTCGATGGTGGCAAAGGGCATGGGTGATTGTAGCTCTCGGGTGTCGGGTGTCGGGTGTCGGGTGTCGGGTGTCGGGTGTCGGGTGTCGGGTGTCGGAGAAGGCTAATCTACGACCCCCGACTCCCGACCCCCGGTCGTTCTACTATCCGCCAACCTTGAAACTTTGTTCGACCGTGTACGACTGTTTCGAAACCATGTCGACGATCTTCATCTTCAGCGTGTAGTCGCCCGGCTTGAGCGCCGGCTTGACCTCGGCCAGCGGAATCGTGCTCAGGATCGCGTAGTGGCCGGGGCCGGGCACGCCGGTCAGCGGCAGCGGCGCGGCATCGGTCAGCGGCGCGCTGATCGTCTTCTTGTCCGGTCCGCCCGTGAGGTCGAGCTTGAACTGCAGCTTCGGCAGGTTCGTGGCCGTGTCGATGCCGGGGTTGTTGACCTCGACGAAGTAGTTCAACTCGTCGCTACTTCTAAAAGTCAGATTGCCTTTCGGCACGATCTTCAGCTTGCCGAACGCGAACGGCGATTTCGGAGGTTCGGCCGTACCGAGCTCGTAGACATTGTCGGAGAGGATCAGCCGCGACGTGCCAACCGTTTCTTTCGACGGACCGGCCACTTCGATCGGCCCGGAAGTCACGAGCACCGGCTGCCCGGCTTTGGCGAGACCGACGATGGCCGTGTACTTGCCCGGCTGCAGCGTCAGCGACTTGTCGACGAAGTAGTCGGTACGCGACGCGGTCAGCTTGGCCGGCTCTTCGAACGCCGTCACGCGCGTGCCTGAGGAATCTTCGACGGCACCAAAGATTGTGTCGGCGGCATCGGCGGCGATGTTCGCAGACGACGGAACGTAGACGGCCACCGGCACGAACGGATCGCCGGCCGGCGAGACGAACTCCGCGTACGCGAGCGCAGCGCCTTTGTTCGACGCCTTTCCGGCTTTCGCATCCGCAACCGCCGCTTCGAGAGCGGCCGTCTTGATGCCTGCAACCGGCGCGGCCGGAGCCGCCGGTTTCACCGCAGCAGCAGGCGGCGTGTCGTACGTCGGAACTTTGGTCAGGCCCGGCTGCGTGATGAAGCTCGCCACCATCTTCTGCGTGGCGTTCGACTGCGGATCGACGAACGGCGTGGCCAGCCTGAATTCTCCGTTCCGAAACTGATCGTGAAACTTCACTTCCAGGCGCGGAACGCCGAACAGCTTCTGCGACAGATCGCCTTCGTACGTCCAGATCTGATCGGCCGAGCCGCCCGAATCGCTGAAGCTTCCCGCTCCCGCGTGCGCGTCCTCGCCGGTGTTCGCCTGTGACGGAGCCTGCGTCGTGATCTGTTTGACGGGAAGACTCGGGCCGCCAAAGATGATCAGCATCCGTCCCGGATCCGTCATCGAACCCTTCGTCCGTCCGTGACTGAACTGGGCATCGGCGGTCTTCACGCGCGCGTCGAAATCCTCGTGGAATTCGTTGCGCGGCGTGGCCGGCGTCGGATCGCGGCGCGCCCAGAAGAGGGCGATGAACTCATCCGCCGCGGCGTCCGTCTGGATGTTCTTCCAGGCCGCTTTCTCCTCGGCCGTCATGATGTACTGCGCCGGTCCCTTTCCCCAGTCGGCTTTGGCCGGCGAGAGCGCCGCAGACGCGCTAGTGGCGGCGGCTGCGGTCAGGATCGCGGCGATCAGAAAGTTACGAGTTTTCATCAGTTTCTCCGGTTCGTTGAACGCGGGTCCAAACATCACAGGACCGAACCTATTCCACTCCGCGGGAGGGCTTATTCGCCGTCGAATTTCTCCATCTCGTCGTAAAGCTTGTCCATCTCGGCGTCGATCTCTTCCTGTTTGATCACGCCCTTGCGGACCAGCAGCGCCGCGATGCTGTGAAGAAGGATGCTGTTCTCCACGATCATCTGCTCGAACTGTTCGTCGTCATCGCCACCATTGCCTTCGCGATCGATGTCATCCATGCCGTGCGCCTCCTTCCCTGCGCGGTGAGGAGATACCACAAATCGGCGCGGGTTGCCGCGCCGCGCGGATTGTCATCCTGAGGCCGCCGGAGCCGGGAGCTGCGAAGCAGCGGAACGGCGGAGGACGCCGAAGGATCTCAAGCTTCCCAAGCTGCGTTTGAATCCCGTGGGTTTCAGCCGGAGTTGCGCAACTTGAGATCCTTCGGCGTCCTCCGGCGTCTCCGCCTTCGGCTCCGCGCCTCCGGCAGACTCAGGATGACAGTCGTGGATTCTTTGCATCCTCAATACAATCGCGCGCATGAAACGAATTGCCGCGCTCGCCGTTCTTCCGCTCTTTCTGCTCGCCTGTCCGAAACAAGAACCTGCCTCGACGACAACCACCGCCGCGCCGATGAAGGTCGGCCTCCTCACCACCGGCTCCATCAACGACGGCGGCTGGAACGCGATTGCCTACGAAGGCTTGCAGCAGATTCACAAACAGCTCGGCGCCGAGATCTCGCATCAGGAAACGAAAACGCCCGCCGAGTTCGAGGAAGGCTTCCGCTCCTACGGCGCGAAGGGATTCGACCTCGCCTTCGGCCACGGCTTCGAATTTCAGGACGCGGCGCTGAAAGTCGGCAAGCAGTATCCGAAGACGGTCTTCATCACCACGTCCGGCAGTTCCATCGCGCCAAACGTCTCGCCGATGGTCTTCCAGCTCGAGCAGGCCACCTACCTCCTCGGCGTCATCGCCGCGCGCGAATCGAAAACCGGAAAGGCGGGATTGGTCGGCGGCATCAACCTGCCATCGATCGCCTCGACCTTCCTCGCCTTCAAAGCCGGCGCGCAGTCGGTCAATCCGAAATTCGAAGTGAAGGAAATCTACACCGGCAACTTCGACGACGTCGGCGCCGCGAAACTGGCCACGCTCTCGCTCATCAACGCCGGCTGCGACTTCATCTTCCATCAGGCCAACGAAGCCGGCCGCGGCGTTTTCCAGGCCTGTCAGGAACGCAAGGTCCGCTGCTTCGGCTCGAACAAGAATCAGAACGACATGGCGCCTGACGTGATCGTCGCCTCCGCCGTCCTCGACGTCCCCGCCGCCATCGTCCACATGGCCCGACTCGTCCACGACCACCAGTTCAAACCGCAGGTCTATTGGCTAGGCATGCACGACGACATCGTCTCGCTGGTCTGGAACGACAAACTGAAGACGACCCTCTCCCCGCAGACGGTCGCCGAGGTGTCGCGCATCGAGTCGGAGATTCGATCCGGCAAGTTCGAGGTTCCGCGAGGAAAATTCTAAGAGAACGGGTTCACGCGGGGCACGCGGAGTGGCGGAGAAGAGCCTGAGAAAAGCGCTTCTCTCCGTCTTTCTCCGCCCCTCCGCGTTCCCCGCGTGAACCGTCCCCATGCGCCTAACTCACATCACGAAATCCTTCGGCGCAAACAAAGCCGTCGACGACGTCTCCCTCGACTTTGCGGAAGGCGAGATCGTCGGCCTCGTCGGCGAGAACGGCGCGGGGAAAACGACGCTGATGTCGATCGCCGCCGGCGAGCTGGCGCCTGATACCGGCACCGTCGACTACGCAAAGGCCGGAATCGTCCACCAGCACTTCCTCCTCGTGAACGAATTCACCATCGCCGAGAACCTCGCGCTGGCGATGTGGGGACGCGATGCGATGGAGATCATTCTCGATTCCGGTATCGACCTTCGCGGCGCCGGCCGGCGCGTCGCCGATCTCTCGGTCGGCGAAAAATCGAAACTGGAATTGATCAAAGCCATCGCCAGCCATCCACGATTTCTGATCCTCGACGAACCCACCTCCGTCCTCGCGCCCGCCGAGGCGCGCGAGCTGTTCGACGTCATGCGGCGGATGGCAGCGAACGGCGTCACCGTCGTCTTCATCAGCCACAAAATCCCCGAGGTGCTGGAAGTGGCCACGCGGATCGTGGTCATGCGGCGCGGACGGATCGTGGTCGACGGTGGCGCGATGAGCGCGGAGCAACTCGCCGAGGCGATGGTGGAAAAGCGATCACCGCAAACGGAGCGCCGCCGGCTCGGCGGCTGGACCGCCGGCGGCTCGCCGGCGCTTGAACTCGATGCACTCAAAGTTCACCCCGGCGAAATCGTCGCCATCATCGGCGTCGCCGGCAACGGCCAGTCGGAGCTCGCGTCGAAACTCCGCGACACACTCCGCGGCCGCGTCGCGCACATCCCCGAGGATCGCGCGCGCGACGGATTGATCGCGGAAATGACGATCGCCGAAAACATCGCCCTCGCCGAACCGCGCTGGAATCCGCGCGCGGCCGCACGGCGCGCCGCGGAGCTGATCGAACGATTCGACATCCGTGCGCAGTCGCCTATGCAGCGCGCCGGATCACTTTCCGGCGGCAATCAACAGAAGGTGATCCTCGCGCGCGAGTTGGAACGACATCCGAAGATCATCGTCGCCGCCGAGCCGACGCGCGGCCTCGACATCGAAGCCACCCGTTTCGTTCACGACGAGCTGCGCTCCGCCGCCGCGCGCGGCGCCGCCATCCTCCTCATCACCTCCGACCTCGACGAAGCCTTCGCCCTCGGCGATGCCATCCATGTGATTTATCGGGGAGAGCTGAGCGCGCGATTGACGCCGAGTGAGGCGTCCGATCGAGCGCCGTTGCTCATGGCGGGGGTCGGGGGTCGGGAGTGGGGAGTCGGAGGATGAGCAAGAGCCTCTTTCGCCGCCTTCGACTCCCGACCCCCGACTCCCGACTCCCGATCGCCGTTCTTGCCGCCGCGCTCTCGATCGCACTTCTCAGCGTGAGCGGCATCGCCTTCGGCCATTCACCGCGTGAGCTGCTATCGATCCTCATCAGCGGATCCGTCGGATCAACCTTCGCGCTGCAAGGGACGCTGCTGAAATCGATCCCGCTGCTGCTGACCGGCCTTTCTGTCGCCATCGCCTTCCGCGCCGGCGTCTGGAACATCGGCGGCGAAGGGCAGTTCCTCGCCGGCGCCCTCGGCGCATTCCTGGCCGCGCGCTACGGCATGATCGCGGCGCTGGCCGCATCAATCATCGCCGGCGCGATCTGGGCCTCGATCGCCTCGGCCATGCGTCTCTGGCGCAACGCGCCCGAGGTGCTGACGACCATCCTGCTCAACTTCATCGCCATTCATCTGCTCGGATACGCCGTCAACGGCCCGCTGCAGGAAGCGAGCGGAAAGTATCCGCAGAGCGATGCGGTGCCGATGACATCGATGTTGCCGACGCTCGGCGATTTGCACGCAGGAATCCTGCTCGCAGTCATCGCCGCGATCGCCGCCTGGTTCCTCCTCTATCGAACATCCGAAGGACTTCGACTCCGCGCCAGCGGATTCAATCGAAGCGCCGCGAAATGGGCCGGCATCAACGTCAACGCGCAACTCGTCCGCGCGATGGCCATCTCCGGCGCGATGGCCGGCCTCGCCGGCGGCATCGAGCTCCTCGGCGTCACACACCGCCTCTTCGAACGCTTCGCCGCCGGCTACGGCTACGCCGGAATCGCCGTCGCCCTCCTCGCTCAACTCCATCCCCTCGGCACGCTGGCCTCGGCATTCTTCTTCGGCGCGCTGACCACCGGCGCGGGCGAACTGCAACGGACTGCCGGGATCTCATCAACGGTCGCGACTTTCGGGCAGGCGATCGTGATCCTGGTGATGATCGTCTTCACACGCCGGCGTTTCGGAGCCACGCGATGACCCACCAACTCCTCGCCGCCATCCCCCTCGCCATCGTCGCCTCGACGCCGTTGTTGCTCGCCGTCCTCGGCGAGCTCGTCGTCGAACGCGCCGGCATGATCAACCTCGGCATCGAAGGGATGATGCTCACCGCCGCGATGACCGCCGTCATCTCCGCGCAGCTGACGCACAGCGTGATGCTCGGATTCCTCGGCGGCATCGCCGGCGCCACGCTCGTCGGCGCACTTTTCGGACTCTTCGCCCTCCGCTTCGCCGCCGACCAGATCGTCACCGGAACAGCGATCGTTCTCCTCGCGCAAGGCCTGACCGGCTTCGTCTACCGCGAGCTACAGCAGAACGACATCTTCAATCAGCCGATCCCGCGTCTCGGCATCGACGTAGTCGTGCCGCTGGCCTGGATCATCATTCCGATCGCACTCGCACTCCTGCTGTGGCGAACGCGCTTCGGACTCCGCCTCCGCGCCTGCGGCGAACTACCCGCGGCCGTCACCGCAAACGGCGCATCGGTCGCGCTACATCGCTGGACCGCGCTCTCGATCGAAAGCGTTCTGGCGGGACTTGCCGGCGCCTACCTCGCGCTGGCGCTATCGAGCGGATTCGCGGAAAACATGGTGGCCGGCCGCGGCTTCATCGCCCTCTCCATCGTCATCTTCGGACGCTGGAAATTCAAAGGCGCCCTCCTCGGTACCGCCGTCTTCGGCATCGCCGCCGCCGCGCAGTACGCGCTCCAAGCTAGCGGTCGCGGAGTGCCGTTCCATCTCCTGCTCGCGGTCCCGTACGTCGTGACGCTACTCATCCTCTGCGGCATCGCCGGCCGCGTTCGCGCGCCGGAAAGTTTGGGGAAGGCGTAGCGCGTTGGCACCGTCGGCGAATGCCGGCGTAAGAACAGTAGCCCCCGCTTTCAAGCGGGGGAAATCGGAACGTCAGGGATTGTGAGCCCGCTTGAGCGGGCGAAAGACTGGCCTTCTGCGATGCTCGCGGAAACCTTTCTTTCGCCCGCTGAAGCGGGCTCCCGAATCGTGGACGCTCGCGCAACCCCGGCTGAAGCCGGGGTCTACGGTTCTTACGCCGGCTACGCCGACGGAATCACATTCGGCCCCACGTCCCCACCGAATCCCACACGCTCGCCACGCCCGAACGCTGCGTCATCCCGCGACGTTGAGGAATCGACGCCAACACCACCGCGATCGCGGGAACGATCTCCGGAGTCGTGCGTTGCAACGACTCCTCGTGGTCGGCGATGAATCGCGTCGAGACGCGGCCGTCGCGGAAGGCGGGATGCGTCACCAGGCGCCGCAGCCAGGAGATGTTGGTTTTTGTGCCGAGGACGATGTAATCGCGGAGAGCGCGATCGAGGCGGTCGATGGCGGCGTCGCGCGACTCCGCGTAGCAGATCAATTTCGCCAGCATCGGATCGAAGCTGACGCCGATCTCCGTCCCCTGCGACACGCCCGCATCGACGCGCACGCCCGGTCCGGATGGCTCGCGGTAGAACGCGATCGTCCCACTCTGCGGAAGGAACCGATCATCCGGATCCTCGGCGTAGATGCGCACTTCGATGGCGTGGCCGCGCTGATGAAGATCCCCCTGACGCCACGGCAGCCCGCCGCCGCTCGCGAGTGCGAGCTGCGCGCGAACGAGATCGACGCCAACTACCTCCTCGGTGATCGGATGCTCGACCTGCAAACGCGTGTTCATCTCGAGGAAGTAGAACTCGTTCTCCGGCGTGACGATGAACTCCACCGTGCCGGCGCTGCGGTAATCGACGCCGCGCGCTGCCGCGACCGCCGCCACTGCCATGCGCTGCCGCAGCTCATCGCTGTAGCGCGGCGCGGGCGTCTCCTCGATCACCTTCTGATGCCGACGCTGGATCGAGCAATCGCGCTCGAAGAGATGCACGACATTGCCGTTGCCATCGCCGAAAATCTGAAACTCGACGTGCCGCGGCTCCTCGATGTAGCGCTCCAGCAGCAGCCGGTCGTCGCCGAACGATTTCTTCGCCTCGCGCTGCGCCGATTCGATCGCCGGCCGCAGTTCGTCCGCAGAACGGACGATCTTCATTCCCTTCCCGCCGCCGCCCGCACTGGCCTTGACCAGGACCGGAAAACCGATCCGCGCCGCCTCGGTAGTCAATGTGTTGACGTTCTGGTCTTCTCCGTCGTAACCGGGAACGACCGGAACGCCGAGGCGTTGCATGAGATGGCGCGACTCAGCCTTCGATCCCATCGCCGCGATCGACGACGCCTTCGGTCCGATGAAGATGATGCCCGCGTCGTCGCACGCCGCCGCGAGTTCCGCGCGCTCGGAAAGAAATCCGTAGCCGGGATGGATCGCGTCGGCCGAACACTTCCGCGCCGCATCGATCACGCGCGCGACGTCGAGATAGGTCTGACGCGCATCGCCGCTGCCGAGAGGAATGGCATCATCGAAATAGCGCCGAACGTAACGGATGTCGTCGGCCTCGGAGTAACCGAGCATCGACTCGACGCCCGACTCGCGGCACGCGCGCGCGATGCGCACGGCGATCTCGCCGCGGTTGGGAACGAGAACGCGGCGCATCATGCGTGCAAGCTCTCTCGCCCGCTAAAGCGGGCTCCCACCTGGCTGAAACGCTCAGCGACCCCCGACTGAAGCCGGGGGCTACGGTTCTTACGGCGAAAACCCGCCGGCGAAGCTGGCGCAAGATCCGTAGCCCCCGGCTTCAGCCGGGGGTTCGCGAACGCAGTAATCTTGTGAGCCCGCTTCAGCGGGCGAAAGAGAACAGGCGAACTCATTTCTACTTCGCCCACGGCGCCTTCTCCTTTTTCAGGAACGCCGCCATCCCGCCCTGCCCCTCGGACGAAACTCTCCGCGCGGCGATCGCTTCGATCGTGTACGGAATCGCGTCGATCAACTCGTGCGACGCCACGTGCGCGATCAACTTTTTGCACTCGCGCACCGCTTCCGGTCCGGACGATTTCAGTGCGGCGATCGTTTCCGCAAGAGCGGCATCGACATCGTCGACGACGCGATGCACCAGTCCGATTCGCAGCGCGCGTTCGGCATCGAAGCGCTCGCCGGTCAGGAACAGTGCCCGCGCGTGCGTCTCGCCGATCTTGGCGATGACGTACGGCGAGATCACCGCCGGCAGGATTCCGAGTTTCACTTCCGACAATCCGAACTTCGCATCACGCGACGCGATGGCGATATCGCAAACCGCGACGAGGCCCACGCCGCCGCCGATCGCGGCGCCCTGAATCCGTCCGATGACCGGCAGCGGACACTCATTCATCAGCGCGTACATCCGCGCCAGTTGCGACGAGTCACGAACGTTCTCATCGCGCGTGTAGCTGACCATCCGCGACATCCAGTTGAGGTCCGCGCCCGCGCAGAAATTTGCGCCCGTGCCGCGCAGCACGACCACGCGCGCGCTGCTTGTGCCGAGGGCGCCGAACAGATCGATCGCCTCGGCGATCAGCTCATCGTTGAAGGCGTTGTGAACGTCGGGACGATTCAGCGTGACGGTGAGAACGCCGTCCGCTTCCTCGACGAGGAGAGTCTTGTAGTCCATGCGGCGCGAATTGTATGACCGTAGCGCCGACGGCTCGTCGGCTGGACCGCCGGCGGCTCGCCGGCATGGTGCTTGAGCGTAATGCGCCGCCGAGCCGGCGGCGGTCCAGCCGGCCAGCGGCCGGCGCTACGGTCGCTTTACCTAAATCAATGCTTCGCCGACCGTTTCCTCGGCATCGACGAGAACGTGTAATTCGGCGTCAATGTGTAGGCGCCGGTCGCGCCGACGGTGCCGTTTGCCTCGACGCGTACAAAGATCGCGACGTTGCCCGGCGGCAGGAGCGTGGGGAAGAAATTCGCCGTCAGCGTCGCTGAGCTGTTCGCGGCGATGTTCTGAACGACCGTGGTCGTCAGACCGCTCGACATCGTCACCTTCAGCGGCGTATCCGTCGCCGTCACTGTCACCGCGACCGGCGACGTATTCGTCGTGAACGTGTAGTAATCGACGTCGCTCGCGCTGCAGATCTTCGCCGCGATCGTCTGCGCGCTGAAGACGTTGCCGAAGGCCGTCGCCTGCGTATCGTTCGGCTCGTAATTGTCCGTGCAGGGAGCCACGAAGGCGCCGCCGGTCGAGACCAGCACGAAGTCCTGCGACGTCGAGCGCGAGTCGCCGATCGCGCCCTTCACGATGAGGTGATACGTCCCCGGAACCGCGTTCGCGATCTCAACTTCCTCGGTCGTGTCGGTGTTGTTGACGCCCCTGGTGGCGAGCGTGCTCGGATTGTTTTTGTCGAGAACGTACGGACGCACGGTCGCGCCGGAAGGATCGACGACACGCAGATCGAGGTCGTTCACGAGCGTCTTGTCCGTGAGCAACAGATCATCGTCGTCCGGTTGCGGATTGGGCTGCAGCAGGACCTCGGGATCAGACCATCCCAGGACTACCCGCAGTTTCTGCGACGACGCGAGCGTGACCGGCATGTCGATCTCCTGCCCGTTCGCAACCGTTCCCGTCCGGATGCGCGAGCCGGTGCCGTTGTCGTCGCGAATGAGATCCACCGACGCCTTCGCATCGGCCAGGCCGAAGCCGAACGTGTAGTCGGGACCGGCGTTGCCGAGGTCGTCGGCGCCGGCGATCAGAAGCGTCTTGAGCATCGGCGCGTCTGGCGTCCTGCCGAACGTCTTGAGGAACTGCTGCGTCAACAGGCCCGCGATGCCGGTAACGACCGGCGCCGACATCGACGTCCCCTGAATCGAGGCGTAGCCATTGCCCGGAAACGTCGAAAACTGATCCGTGCCTTTGGCCACGAGCTCAGGCTTGATGCGGCCATCGAGTGTCGGTCCGCGCGAACTGAACGGGGCGATCGTAAAGCCGACAGGCTGGATCGCGCCGACCGTAACCGAATTCTTCGTGCTGGCCATGAGACCGACGCTGGTCGGTGCCGTATGCGTCGGGTGCTTGTCCGTCTCGCAATACTTTTCACCCGCCGAAGTCTGGCCGGCGGAACAGTTGAACGGCGAGGCAGCCGGGCAATCGGTGCCGCTCCCATTCTGCGAATAGCAGAACGTGTGCGAGTCCACCTGGTTCGTGTCGTAGTTGAAGTGTTTATGCGGCGACCACGGCTGCTGGAGAGTGGGATTGCCTTCCAGAGCATCGTTGCCCGCTGCATGAACGATCAACGGCTCACCGGCGGCGTGCATCACCTGATCGTAGGGTTCCGATTCCAGGCCGCTGTAGCCGCCGAGGTATTCGCCGGCGCCGTACCAGACCGTGCCTTGCCAGCTCAGTCCGTAATCCCAGGAGTTGTTGTCGGCAGCGCTGCCAAACGTCCCGAGTGCCGCCTTCGCAGACATCAGCAGATCGAAGTCAACGTTCGCGTCGAATGCCTGCAGCGTGGCCGCGGGCGACATCCCTTTCGCCGCCGCGTTGAGACCGGCGGCGACCATCGTCCCGGAGACATGCGTCGCGTGGCTGTTGACTGGACGGTCGGAAGCGAAGTGGCTGACCACGCGGCCGCCAAACTCCGAATGCGCGACGTCCGGAGTGCCGTCCGGCTCGAAGATCGACAGGACGACGCCGTTGCCGGTCAGGTTGTACGGTGCGCTGTAAAGCGGCGTGACGTTGGAGATCTGCGCGGCGACCGCATTGAGACTCATGATGTGAAGCGGCGGTCCGTACACGCCGAACACGCGCTCGTCCTGCGCCAGCGTCAGCGTGGCCGATGACGGAATCCGCACCGTCAGCCGTTGCTGTTCCGGGCTCGCGACCGCGAACGGCGTCTCGATCGTCCCGCCGACCGCTTCGATCGCCGACTGCGCGTCTTCGAAAGTCACCTCTTTCTGAAAAAGGATCCGCAGCCGCGCGAACGCCTTCCCCTTCGCTGCCTCGGCATACGCATCGCGGGCGATCTTGTGCGACGCGTCGTACGCGCGCAGCGAACGGATGCGCGCATCGCTCGGAACCGCGGCGCCGTCGCGAATCCGGACGAGATAGCGATGATTCGCCATCGGCTGCTGCACGTCGATGCCTTCGGCCGCAAGTTCGGCACTGGCGGCAGCATCGAGCGGAACGTCGCTTTCGAGGATGTAGTGCCGCATCGGCGCAGAACGGTCCGGCGGCAACGCCTGAGCAACGATCGGCAACAGCAGCAGCACGAAAGCAGAAGCAAGTCGAAGGCGCGTGAGCATTGTGGGGTCGGTCTCCGTTACGTCGATTGAGCGGCGGAACGTCACGCGCGATGGGTTGATTGCTTTCGATCAGGGCGTAACGGCTTGTTCACAATAAAAAAGTGGTGCCCGAGGTCGGACTCGAACCGACATGAGGGTTAACCTCGGCAGATTTTGAGTCTGCTGCGTCTGCCATTTCGCCACTCGGGCAAGTTGTCATCCTGAGGCTGCCGGAGCCGGGAGTCGCGAAGCGACGGAAACGGCGCAGGACGCCGAAGGATCTCAAGATGCGCAAGTTGCGTTGAATCCCACTGGGTTTCAGCCGGACTCGCGCATCTTGAGATCCTTCGCCGTCCTCCGGCAGCTTCGCGCTACGCGCTACGTGCCTTCGGCGGCTCTGGATGACAAATTCAATGAACCGTTTACTTCACTCCACCGCTTCGCGGCTCCATGCAACTCTTCATCAGTCAAAACGCGATTCGTCGACTTCGCGAGCTGGAAAATCTCCTTCGCCAGCCCTTCGTCCTGCGGATAGCCTTTCGCATCGAGCCAGTAGATCACGTTGGAGAGTCCACACATCGGACCCACTTCGATGATCTGCTCGAGACCGAACATACCTGCCGGGACCCCCGAGTAAACGCGGTCAGCCAGCCACTCGCTTCCCTTTTTCTTCGCTTTGATGATCGCCGCGGCATGAACGCCCGTTCCCGTGCGGAAGGCATCGTGCCCGAAAACCGGGTACTGATCCGGCAGCGGAATGTGCACCGCCTCGGAGACAAAGCGCACGTACTCCGGCAGTTTGGTGAGGTCGTTGTCGATCCACTCCATCAGCTTGAGATTGACCATTAATAGATCGATCGGCGTGTTTCCGACGCGCTCGCCAATCCCCGCCGCCGAGCCGTGAATGCGATCGGCGCCCGCTTCGATCGCAGCGATCGAGTTGATGACGCCAAGCCCGCGATCGCTGTGCCCATGCCAGTCGATCTTCACCTCGGGGTTGACGCGATCGACGACTTCGCGCACGAAGCGGATCAGATTCCGCACGCCCCAAGGCGTGGCGTGACCAACCGTGTCGCAGACGCAAACACGCTTCGCCCCCGCCTCGATCGCCGCCGTGTAGAGTTTCTCCACATCCTCCGGCTTGGCGCGCGTGGTGTCCTCGGTGACATACATGACCGGCAGCCCCTCGGCCACCGCAAACCGCACCGCCTTCGCCGACTGCTCGATGATCCAGTCGAGATCCCACTCCTCCGCAAACTGCCGGATCGGCGACGACCCGATGAACGTGCACGCCTCGATCGGAATCCCCACCCGCTGCGAGATCTCCACGATCGGCCGGATGTCGTTCTCATGCGTCCGCGCCGCGCAGTTCGCCGCGACCTTCAACTTCGCATCGACGATCTCCCGCGCCAGCCGCTCCACCGACTTCTGCACATGCGGCCCCGCGCCCGGCAGACCAATATCGGAGGTGTCGACGCCGATGTCGTTTTGAAAATGCAGTATCCGAATCTTCTCCTCGATCGACGGATCCGTCACCGACGGCGACTGCAACCCATCGCGCAGCGTCTCATCATCAAACTGAATCTTCTTCGCCGACGGCCGCGCAGCCCGCTCCGAGCCAAGGTTCCAGTCGTAGATGAGATCGTGAAGGGGGTCGTTCATCGGGCGTCGATGATAACGCGACAGGGAACGGTTCACGCGGAGCTCGCGGAGAGGCGGAGAACAAAATTCTTTTCTCCGCGTGCTCCGCCTCTCCGCTAGCTCCGCGTGACCGGCTTAGTTGTTGCTTCCCCATGGCCGTGGTCGCTTTCGAAAAGGCTCCGCCGGACGCGCGGCTCGTGCTGCCCGTTCCCATTCGCGAACTGGGGCTTCGTCTCGAAGAATCGCCGGTAGCGGAGTACGTCCACCGCCTCTACGACGAGCTCGACGCTGCCGGTCTCCACCACTACCGCCCGCGCTGCTACCTCTCCGACGAATGGGGTTGCCCTTCCGAGGAGCCGGTCATCGGCATCCCCTTCTACCTCGGCGATCCGCGCGTGCGACACATCGAGGATGCGATCAACGACATCGAGAACGAGCGCGAGATCATGATGTATCTCCGCCACGAGGCCGGTCACGCGTTCAACTATGCGTACGACCTCTATCGCACCGACGAGTGGCATGCGCTCTTCGGATCCTTTCGCCGTCCCTACCGCGACGACTATCCGTTCGTTCCCTTCTCCCGCGACTACGTCCGCCACATCGCCGGCTGGTACGCGCAGAAGCATCCCGATGAGGATTTCGCCGAGACCTTCGCGGTCTGGCTCGATCCCGACTCGCACTGGCGTAGCCGTTACGCAAACTGGGGAGCGATGCGCAAGCTGCTCTACATAGATCGCATCGCGCGCGAAGTCGGCGACGTGCCGCCGCCGCATCCCAGCGGCGAGATCGACGTGACCGTCGACGAGATGGAGCAGACCGTCGAGCAGTTCTACCGCGACGTTCACGCCGACGAGTCGCAGATGATCGCCGGCCTCGCGCTCGACACCGATCTGAGCGACATCTTCGTCGATCCATCCCGCCGCCGCGAAGGAGTCGACTATCGCCCCGCCGTCGAGCTGCTGGCCGAGCATCGCCGCGACATCATCGACAAAGTCAACGAATGGACCGGCGTCCGCCGCACACTCGTGCGCGCGCTGGTCGTTGCCGCCGAAGAGCGCGTCCGCGAGCTCGCCCTGCTCGCGCAACGCGACCGCAGCCGCGCCGAAATGGTCGAATTCACCGTCTACATCACCGCGCTGTCGATGACCTTCCTCACCGGAAAGCGTCCGCTGCGCCACAGGAAGGTTCCATGAAAATCGCAGTGCTCTTCGGGCAGTTCGAAGATTACGAAGAACAGCCCGGCGCCGATCTCGAGGCCGCAAAACCGAAACGGAAACGCCGGAAGAAAAAGAAGACGGACGTCGAGGCGATCACCGACGCCCTGCGCGAGCTCGGACACGACGCCACCACCTTCTCCATCGACGGCCGCCCGCAGACGCTGGCCCGCCTGGCGCGCGCGGACACCGACCTCTGTTTCAACCTGATCGAGTCGTACAACGGCGACGACACGATGGAGATGCACTTCGCCGCTTACCTCGACCTGATCGGCAAGCGCTACACCGGAGCCGGTCCGCAGGGGTCGTACCTGGCCATGGACAAGAGCATCGCCAAGACCATCATCCGCGACCACGGCCTCTTCACGCCCTATTCCATGGTCATGGACAAGGGACGCGTCGGCCACGCGCAGGACATCCGCTTCCCCGTCATCGTCAAGCCCGCCACCGAGGATGCCTCGAAAGGGATTGACGCCGCCGCGGTGGTGTCGTCGATCAAAGATCTCTTCGAGCGGATTTCGTTCATTCACGACGAGTTCGACTCCGCGGCTCTGATCGAGGAGTACATCGAAGGCCGCGAGATCTACGCCGCCGTCCTCGGCAACGATCCCCCCGAGGCCTTGCCGCTGATCGAGCTGGACCTGTCGAAGCTGCCGAAAGGAACACCAAAGATCGCCAGTTACGACGTCAAATTCGACGAGAGCACCGAGGCCTACAAGAAGACGAAGTCCGGCCCCGTCCGCGACCTCGACGACGATGTAGTCGCCGAAATCCAGCGCGTAGCCATCACCGCCTTCCGCGCCCTCCACCTCCGCGACTACGCCCGCATCGACCTCCGCCTCGGCGCCAACGGCCGCATCTACCTCATCGAAGCCAACCCCAACCCCTGGCTCGACCCCATCGCGGAATTCGCAATGGCCGCGAAGGAATCCGGCCGCTCCTACACGCAGATGATCGACGCAATCGTGAAGGGGGCGGTGGGGCGGCGGAGGTAGGGAACGGGTCGAAGAAGGTGTTTTGACATCTACAGATGACGTTTCCCCTTTTGGCAAAACCCTCTGGACCTTTTCGAAGAAGCGTCTTCCCTTTTGCAAAAGGTGTTTTGACATCTAAAGATGTCATTCCCACTTTTGGCAAAACCCTCTGGACCTTTTCGAAGAGGCGTTTTCCCTTTTGCAATAGATGTTTTGACATCTAAAGATGTCATTTCCACTTTTGGCAAAACCCTCTGGACCTTTTCGAAGAGGCGTTTTGACTTATCGAAGAGGCTGAGAACCTATTCGAAAAGGGCTGAGAGCCAATTCGGGGACGCCAAATCGCCTGCCGAGGAGAACGCCACCCTTCCTTCCGAACCAAACCCACCTCCGCTACACTCGACCACACGTGACTCCGTCCGAGTTCCTCGAAAAGTGGAGTGGTTCGGCGGCCGCCGAGCGGTCGAATTCGCAGTCGTTCGTCATCGACCTCTGCGCCGTCCTCAACGTCGATCCACCGCACGCCGCCACCTCGGATGCCGATCGCGGCGCCTACGTCTTCGAAAAACCAGTCACCGTCGCGCATGAGGGCCGGCAGCAGTCCATCGGCTTCATCGATCTCTTCAAGCGCGGACACTTCATCCTCGAAGCAAAGCAGAGTGCGAGGAAAGCTTCATCGCGTCTCGGCACGGCAAAGCGCGGCACGCCTGCGTGGCACATCGCCATGCAGGACGATTTCGCTCAGCTGCTCAGATACGCGCGAGCCATGGACGCGCCGCTGTTCCTCATTGTCAGATACATCGGCTATTGCTTTGATCTTTGCGTGTCGTTCGACCGCAATTGTCGCCGCTGAGGCGGCCACCACAGACCGGCGCGAGGCGGGCACTCACAAATCGGCGCGAGAACGAGCGGCCGCCGCGCTTCGCGCTGCAAACTACGATGCTCTGCTCTGCGGCGGCACAATCCTACTCGCTTCGAAGATCGGATCTTCGTCATCGTCAGCGCCTAGGATTGAACCGAATACGAGTCCGACTCGTGACGCTAGCGCTGTACCTTCCCGCTCCCGAACGGCCTGAAGAACTCGGTCACCCTCTCCTGGGTCGATTTCAAGTAGCACCAGCCAGAGTTGATCGAAGTTTTGCTGGTGCACTTCATAGTACGCGCGCAACATAATTTCTCGCAGGCGCGTGAGGAGAAGCGCGGACGAACGATAATGCAGGTGCGTAACCTCGTAGCCGATGCGGGTTCCATCCGCCGCTTCGACCAGAATGTCCGGAAATGGCCGAAGATTGAGTAAGGTCGCGTCCGGATGGCGCTCTCGCACCCATCGAGTGACCGCCTCCTCATCCCGGCGCATTTTGATCGGACGGAAGCGAAATATGTTCACCTGCTTCGCGTCACGTATCTGCTCAGCGGACTCGCTCTGCACGGTTACCTCAAGGTACTTACTCGACCAGCGCACCAGCTGATCCGAATTGTACATGTGAAACATTTCAACGCCAGACGTTCTTCGTATCTCCTCTATGAGCTCTGGACGCGCGCCGATCTTCTTTTTGCCTTGGGAGTCTATCGTCCACCACCAATCCTCTTTGTCGTCATCAGTGACAAAGCAGACCTGCTTTAGTTTGGCGCTCTCGCATACCGCCATTAGTTGTTTCCACACGATCAGATCACCGAACTGGCGTCGATACAGAAGGCCACCGAACTCAAATTCGTCACTGGCTCCTCCCTTGTGAGCATCGAGATAGCCCGGCGGGGTTAGGCGGGCGTAACGTGCAGCGCCCGCGGCGAAGATATCGTCAAGCTGCTGCTGTTTTGTCGGAGGAGGGCTGATGTGGTTGTCTAATAGTTTGTAGATTCTTTCTCTTAACTCGTCGCGGGTAAAAACATCCGGTTGTGCAGCCTCGAGATTGTCTAGGTTCTTGAGAAATTCGTCGGTAAGCATGCTGAGCTGGGAGACGTATTCGTCCGCCCGTATCGATCCATGTCTCTTGCGAAGCTGGAGAGCATCCAACCCTGACTGTAGTTCTTCACGCTTTTCCGCGACTACATCCCGAACGTCGCGAAATCTCTTCTTTTGCTCAGCAACTACGGTCAGCCGGTTGCGCTCGTACTCGAGAAGGGCATGAAATGGAGCAGCAAGACGATTCCCAAACTGCTCGAGAACTCTAAGCAAATCGTCCCGGGCGGCCGTCGGATACCTGTACAGATTTAGAAGAACATTTGCGTCCACGAAGAAAGTGCCCTTAGTCCACAGCAGACGAAACTCTTCCTCCGTGGGCTGCGAAAACGCCTTGAGGGAATCGTGTCTAGTCATGATTATTCAACCTGACGGTGTACCTCCATGAGGTCGCTCAGGTGCGATGCCCCCGCAACTTTATCTTCTTCACCGCGTCCCGCGTGAACGCGGTGAGTAGATCGGAGGCCGCAACGTCGAGCGCCTGAGATAAGCGGACGATGATCGTGAGGCTCGGAACCTTCAGTCCGAGCTCCAGGTCGCTGATGTAGTTGCCGGAGAGGTCGGCGGCTTCGGCGAGGGCTTCCTGGGTGAGGTTGCGCGACTGACGGAGCTCGCGGAGGCGGCGGCCGAAAAGTTGCGCTTCCTGCACCGTTGCATTCCACACTGCCGTTGGAATAAAGTCCTCCAACTGGCGTTGGGAGACTCATTCTCGTGAGTCGAATCTTAGAAAGCAACGCAAAGGAGTCTGACGATGACCGCCTCCCCCACCCAAATCCGCGAGCTTTTCCTTCGTCCGCGCCCCATCTACTCGCCTGCTGAAGCGGCGGAGGCGGTGGAGATGTCGTTCGATGACTTGTGGGGATCGGCGGCGCTTGGGGAGTTGGAAGCGGACGAGAACGGCGACGTGCCGTGGGACGAGCTGGTGTCGTACGCGATGGATTTCTGGGAGCAGGCGGAGGTCGAGGCGGCGCTGGGAGCGGAGCTGGCGGACGTCCTGCCGGAGCTGCTGCAGCTGGACGATCTGGAGGTGCGCATCCCGCGGCTGGAGATCGCGGCGCTGGAGCGGATCGCGGTCCGCGACGGACGCTCGGTCGATGCCGTACTGGCGCGCGAGCTGCGCGATCTCGTTTCGGCGGAGTCGCATTGGCTCGCTTCAGAGATTCCGGGGTTTGCTCAGGCGCTCAATTGGCCGTAGAGAGAACGGTTCACGCGGAGGGCGCGGAGAGGCGGAGAGAAGCGCTTCGCTCCTCCGCGTTCTCCGCGTATGGAATCCTGCGTTGAAAAATGATTGCTATTTCGAACGCCACTTGACGGCGTCGCCTCGGCACTCCGTGCTCTTCCAGCAGTTGTGCTTCCAGCTCACGTTGTTGTTTTCTTCGCACGCGATATTGACGACGGCGTCGGCGCCCAGTTTTCCTGCGTCGACTTTCATATTCTGCTTTGCTGCTTCAACCGACGGCGAAGACCCGCGTTGGCGGGCGCAGGAGATACCAGTCACCTCTTTGATGATTTCGAATTCGCGGGTGGGCTTCGTTTCCACGAGTTCGACGCCTGCCGTAGCGCGACGGATCGCCGGATCTTCAATCGCCGTCGTAGCGCAGCCCAACGCGACGATGAGGGAAAAGAACACGATTGCTTTTTTCTTCACGTCTCTGCCTCCGGCGGCTGTCTTAGCAACAGGTTAGCCAACGCCATTTATCGACGCTATGTCTGCTTCGAACAGCGCCTCCGGATCACGATTTTGTGGCGGCCGCCTCCGCGGCCGCGGAATCGTGACCGCATCGCGGACCCCGCGCAAAGCGCGGGGCTGCATTGTTCGGCGCGCCTTCGCGCGCGGACCCGCGACTACGCGGGCATCGACTTCCGCCTCGGCGCCAACCTTAATCCCGGCTCGACCCCAAGATGACCCTCACCCGCTCTTGCGTGCGAGGAGTGTGGTGGGGCGGAGGGAGCCGAAGGTCACGATGGCGAGGAAGATCGATGCGATCGCGGATCCGACGGACCGGGACGGGCAGCCGTGCGCGGCGAAACTTTCCGCGTATTCGCGGCCGTGGCGGATGTCGTCGATGATCGCCTCTCCGCCCGATTTGAGCACGCGTGCGATTTCGCCGATGGCTTGCCGGCGTCCGGCGGCGTCGTAGATGTTGTGGATGGCGGAGCAGGAGACGATCACGTCGAACGTCGCGTCGGGGAACGGGATCTTGCGCATGTCCGCGGTCTGCACGTCGACGCGATCCGAAACGCCCTCCGCTTCCGCGTTCTGCATCGTGGCCTCGGGGCGATTACCGGACAGATCCTCCTCCTGCCACAGATCGATACCCGAGGCGGTGCCGGTGGTCAGGCGTTTCGCCGCGCCGACCAGCATCAGTCCGCGTCCGCAGCCGACGTCGAGGACGCGTTCGTTTCCCGTCCAGCGATGGTTGTCGAGCAACTGCTCGCGCGTGCGCATCTTGCCGATCTTGCTGTCGTACAGCATCCAGATCGCCATCAACAAACAGCTCGCCGCGGGCCACGGCGCGATGTGCGAGAGCGGAAGGATGACGCCGCCGCCTCCGATGTTGCCCGACCACCAACCCATTCGCGCGGTGATCCAGATCAGAAATCCGGCCACGGTCACGAGCAGCAGATTGCGGATTACGCCGGGCGCATCGATGCCGTAGTCGGGAGTCTTCATGACGTAACTGTAGCGTTTTCGGCGGACGCGAAGCTGATGTGCTAAAAGGCGCCGAGGAGCTATTACATGAAAAACATTGCCAATCTCGCCGCTGCTTTGCTGCTCGCCACCGCATCGTTTGCTGCCGACGTCCCCGCGCCCGATCCGCCGGCCGAGGGAACCGCGGCTCCGGGGTTCAACCTGCCCAGTCAGGATTCGCCGTCCGTCTCGCTCGATCAGTTCAAGGGCAAGTGGGTCGTCCTTTACTTCTACCCGAAGGACTTCACCTCGGGTTGCACGCTCGAAGCGCACAATTTCCAGCGCGACCTGGCCAAGTACGAGGCGAAGAACGCGGTCATCGTCGGCGTCAGCGAGGACAACGTCGACTCGCACAAAGGCTTCTGCACAAAAGAGGGACTCAGTTTCAAAGTCCTCGCCGACACCTCGGATCACCGCGTGGCCACGAACTACGGCTCGGTGATGCTGCACGACGGAACGACGTACGCGGCGCGCAACACGTTCCTCATCGATCCGCACGGCGTGATCCGCAAGGTCTACCTGAAAGCGAAGCCGGCCACGCACAGCGACGAGGTGCTGGCCGACCTCGACGCTCTGCAAGCGAAGAAATAGCTGGTAAGGTGCGCGCGGAGGCTTTCATGTCAAAGATCAATGGAGAAAAAGCGCGCGCGTCGATCGAGTCGCGCCGCCGCACCGCGCAGCGCGAGAAGGATCGCGCGAAGAAGGCGGAGATCGCCGCGGCCACGGCCGCGCATCCCGCGGCGAAGAAAAAGAACGCGAAGTGAAAACGGACGCGCGACCGGCGGCTGTCATCCTGAGCCGCCGGAGCGCGTAGCCGCAGGCGAAGACGCGAAGGACGGTCGAAGGATCCCCAGCCGGTAGCCCGGGCGGCGGCGCGGAACAGTCAAACGTCGCGCGATTTGAAAACGGGTTAGCAGCCGGGGGTCCTTCGACCGTCCTTCGCTGCCTCGGCTTCGCCGATGCAAGCTTCGGCGGCTCAGGATGACAGTCAATGCAAACACTCCTCATCGTTGATGACGACCCTAACGTCGGACTCGGGCTCGCTGTCGCGCTCGAGCGCGACGGACGGCGCATCATCGTCTGCCGCGATCTCGAATCGGCGCAGATCATCCTGGCCGAGGAGGCGGTCACCGACATCGTCACCGACGTCAAGCTCTCCGGGCCGTTCCGTTTTGAAGGGCTCGATTTCATCACCGAGATCATGCACGTCGCCCCCTCGGCACGCGTGATCCTGATGACTGGCCACAGCTCTCCGGAACTCGTGGCCGAGGCGGAGCGGCGCGGCGCGGATGCGGTGCTGTCGAAACCGTTCGGGACGGATGTTTTGGAGCCTCTGCTGAGCGAAGCGTCGGGCGATGAACCGCCGTCGCTGGTGATCGTGCCGACGCTGGATGAAGTCATCGGCAGCGGCGATCTTCGTCCGCGCTTTCAGCCGATCGTTTCGCTTGCCGATCGATCGATTCACAGCGTCGAGTCGCTGGCGCGATACCGGGCCGGCGCACCATTCGACCGGCCGGATTTGCTGTTCGAATATGCGACGCGGCGCAAGGATGTAGCCCGGCTCGAAGCGGCGTGCATCGAGACGAGCCTGCGCGCAGCGGTGACGTTTCCTGAATCGATCCGGCTGTTCCTCAACATCCATCCCGCCGCGCTCGACGACATCAGCATCGCTGCCACGCTGGCGGCGTCCGCGCGGCAGAACGGAATCGAGCTCACCCGCGTCGTGCTCGAAATCACCGAGCAGCAGGAGCTTCGCCAGACTCCTTCTCTCTTCGAGGCGATCGACCAGCTTCGCACCCTCGGCGTCCGCTTCGCCTTCGACGACGTCGGCGTCGCGTATTCGCATTTGCCGCTGATCGAGAAGATCCGGCCGGCGTATTTGAAAATCAGCCAGCTCTTCGGAACCCAATTCGAATCCGATCCGACCAAGCTGAAGATCATCCGCAATATCGTCGCGTTAGGCGCCGAGTTCGGCTGCGATGTGATCATCGAAGGGATCGAGGATGAATCCTCCGAGGTGGCGGCGCGCGACCTCGGCATCAAGTTCGGACAGGGCTATTTGTTCGGGCGGCCCGCGGATGCACCGTAGTGCCGCCGAGCCGGCGGCGGTACAGCCGGCGAGCCGCCGGCGCTACGTGGGCGGCAGGACGTAGCGCCGCCGGCCCGGCGGCTGGACCGCCAGCGGCTCGCTGGCGCGTACCGCTACGCGGGTTCGCGCCGGATCATCGCGTAGATCGTCGGGGTCACGACCAGCGACAGCATCAGTGCGAAGAGCAATCCGCCGATTACGCAGATGGCGAGGGGTTGGAGCAACTCGGAGCCGGAGCCTAGGGCCAGCGCGAGCGGGAGCATGCCGAGCATGGCGGCGAGGGACGTCATCAGGACCGGGCGGAAGCGGCGGCGGCCGGAGCGGCGGAGGGCGGTGGTCAAATCTTCGCCGGCGCGGAGGTGGTCTTCGACGGTGTCGAGCATCAGGATGCCGTTTTTGGAGACGATGCCGACGATCATGATCAGGCCCATCATCGAGACGACGTTCAGCGTCGTGTGCGTGATGAGGAGCGCGGCCAGGCTGCCGGAGAGCGCGAGTACGGCGCCGGCGACGATGGCCGCGGGATGCGCGAACGAACGGAACTCGACGACGAGCACCAGGAACACCAGCGCGATGGCCAGGCCGAGGGCGACGAGGAGCTCGCGGAAGGAACTCTGCTGCTCCTGATAGAGGCCGCCGTACTCGATGCTCGTCCCGGCGGGCAGATGAACCTTGCTTGCGAGTTGCGACTTGATGTCGGCGATCGCGGAGCCGAGGTCGCGGCCTTCGAGACGCGCGGTGACCGAGACGGCTTGCCGCAATCCTTCGCGGTCGATCTCGGTCTGGCCGGGATCGTAATTGATCGTCGCGATCTGATCGATGCGCACGTAGCTGTTCGATGCCGGTGATTTGATCGGCAGCGCGCGCAGGTCTTCGAGTTGCGGACGCGGACCGCCGAGGAGGACGCGGACGCCGGTAGCGCGTCCGTGTTCGATCACGTTCGAGACGACGTCGCCGCCGAGGGCTGTCGTCATCGATTCATTTACGTCGGCGGCAGTGACGCCGTACATCGCCGCGCGTTGCGGATCGATTTGGAATGTGACTGCGGGTCCGCTGACAACGACGCCGTTGAAGACGTCGACGACGCCGTCGACCTTGCCGATCACCGCAGCGATCTCCGTGGCCGTCCGATGCAGCGCGGCGGCATCTTCATTGAAGACGCGGATTTCGATCGGCTGCGGTGTACTGACCAGATCGCCGATGAGGTCGGAGAGGATGCCGAGAAATTCGACACGCAACGCAGGCTCGGTCGACTCGATCTTGTGCCGCAGCGCGCTCGTAACCTCGTCGGTCGACGCGTTGTCCTTCAACTTCACCGCGAAGTCGCCGGTATTCGGTTCGGTGACGCCGGCCAATCCGAGTTGCGCTCCCGTACGCCGCGAGTAGCCGTCGACCTCGGGGGTCTCCTTCAGCATCGCCTCCACGTGACGCAGCATGCGGTCGGTTTCATCAAGCGACGCACCCGGCGGCGCGACGTAATCGAGGATGAAGCCGTGCTCTTCGAACTCGGGGAGAAACTCAGAGCCGAGGCCTTTGTAGATAAAGAAGGTGAGCACCGCGAGCGCGCCGATGACGATGAGAACGAGACGACGCCGCGCCAGCGCGTGCGCGAGCAGCCATTCGTAGGCGTTGATGAGGCGCGTGAGAAGAGGACCTTCTTCGCTCTCGTGGTCGCGTGATCCGACGCGAATGAATCGCTCTGCGAGGACGGGCGTGAACGTCAGCGCGAGGAAGAGCGACGTCAGAAGTGCCACGCTCATCGTCAATGCAAGAGATCGGAAGAAGACGCCGGTGATGCCGGTGAGCAACGCCAGCGGCAGGAAGACCACGACCGGCGTGATCGTCGATCCGATGATCGGGCCTGCGATCTCGCTGATGGCGTTGTGCACGGCCTTGGCGCGCGACTCGCCGCGCGCCATGTGCGTGTAGATGTTTTCGACGACCACGATGGCGTCGTCGATCACGAGGCCGATGGCCGCCGCCACGCCGCCGAGGGTCATGAGGTCGAAACTCAGGCCGACGATCCACATCGCCACGAACGTCACCAGCAGGGTGATCGGAATGACCAGCGTGGCCACGAGCGTCGTGCCCCAGTTGCGCAGGAAGCCGTAGAGGATGGCGACGGAGAGGATGACGCCGATGAGGATGGCGTCGCGGACGGAGCTGACCGAACTGCTGACGAGCAGCGATTGGTCGTAGTACGGCTTCACGTCGACGTCGCGAGGAAGCTGCGCTTTCAGATGCGCCACTTCCACTTTGACGCCATCGGCAACGGAAAGGATGTTCGCGGTCGGCTGCCGCAGGACGTTGAACAGCACGGCCGGGCGGCCGTCAGCCGTAACGATCGTGAAGCGCGGTTCGAGTCCGGGCGTGACGCTGGCGACGTCGCCGATGCGCACCGGCACGTTATTGACCGAGGTGACGACGATCGCGGCGAGGTCGTCGATCGATGTGGCCTGCCCGCTGACGAGGGCCAGCTCGAGTTGGTGGTTTTCGTTGATGAGCCCCGGCGACGTGATGACGTTCGTGTTCTTCATCGCGTCCGAAACCTGCTGCAGCGAGACGCCGCGCGATTCGAGGCGGGCCCGGTCGACGAGGACGTGGTACTCGCGCAACTGACCGCCGAGCACCTGCACGCTGGCCACGCCGTCGATCCGCGCGAGCGGCGGACGGAGCGTGACCTCGGCGAGATTGCGCAGCGTTCCGGGATCGCGTTTCGGCGAGGTGATGCTGTAGCCGAGGATCGGAAAGACGGCGAAGGTGAGCCGGTCGGTGCGTTCGAACGAGGCGCCCGGCGGCAGCGACGCGGCGAGCTGCGACGCGCGCGCCTGGACGATCTGCAGCGTCTGGACGATGTCGGTTTTCCAGTCGAAAAAGAGATCGATCTCGGCGGAGCCGCGCGCCGTGGTCGATTTGATGCGGGCGATGCCGGGGATTCCGCTCATCGCTTCTTCGATGGGCCGGGTGACGGAGACGAGCGTCTGCTGCGCGGGCGCGACGCCGTTCTGCGCGACGATGATGATGCGCGGAAAGTCGGTCTGCGGAAAGAGCGCGCGCGGGATGCGCACGAGCGCGATGAGGCCGCCGATCGAGAGCAGCGCGATGACGAGCAGCACCGCGCGCTTCTGGTTCGAAACGATCGCGCCGAGGTTCATCAGTCCTTTTCCGCGGGAGCCGGTTTGGGAGCGGCATCCGCGTTCTGAACCTTCGTGCCGTCCGGCAGGCCGTAGTTGCCTTCGATGACGATGGTCTCGCCGCCGTGCAGACCCGAGGTGATCTGCGTCCGTTCGCGGCTGTGCGCGCCGGTCGTGACTTTGACTTCGTGGGCGACGGACTTGTCATCGACCACCATCACCGTGCCGGAGTTCGCGTTCGTTGCGTCGAGCGTGACGGCGGCGGTGGGGACGACGACGGCGTTCGCAACGCCGCCGCTGTTGACGGTGACGCGCGCGGCGCTGTTGGGGCGCAGGCGTCCGTCGGCATTCGGCAGCGCGATCCAGAGCTCGACGGCGCGGCTCTGCGGATCGGCGGCGCTTCCGACCAGGCTCACGGTTCCCTGCAATGTGACGCCGGGCAGCGAGTCGGGCTGGATCGTGGCGGCGTCGCCGGCGTGAACGCGCATCGATGCATCGACCGACAGCGGCGCTTTGACGATAACGGTGGACGTGTCGGCGATGGTGAGCATCTTCGTTCCGGCAGTTGCGAAGTCGCCCTGAAAAAGGAATTGGTCGCCGATGACTCCATCGAACGGCGCGCGAATCGTGGCGTAGCCCGCCTGCGCCTGCAGCGAGGCAAGGTGGCCGGCGGCCTGCTGGACTTTGCTCTGCGCGGCGGCGAGATCGGAGGGATTGGTCGTGTCCTTGTGCAGCGACGCCGCTTTCTCCGCGAGCCGCAAATCGTCCTCGGCTTTCGTGACGTCGAGCTGCGATGCTTCCAAATCTTTTTTCGAGATGCCGCCCTGCTCGAAAAGCGTCTTGCGGCGCTCGAAAGTTTTGCGGGCGGTGTCGTACGTCCCCTGCGCGTCGCGGACGGCTTTGACGTCCTGCGCGTTCGTCAATGGAATCGCGCCGCTGCCGGTATTGGTGACGCCGATCTGCGCCTCGCGCAAGGCGGCGGCGGCTTCCGTCTGCTGCGCGGTGAGGTCGCGCGATTCGAGGACGGCCAGGACGTCGCCGCGATGAACGACGCGATTTTTCAACAATCCCATCTGCGCGATCTGCGCGCTGACTTTCGGACTGATCGTCGCCTCCTGCCGCGCGCTGATGGTGCCGACGAGATCGAGCGGTTGCGTGATCGGACCGACCTCCGCTTTGGCCAGCTTCACGCTGACGATCGGCTGCGCGGCTTCGTCAGCAGTAGCGCCGCTGTGATGCCAGCACCAGCCGGCGACGATGAGAACGAGGAGCGCGACGGCCGCGCCAATCTGCACGCGACGGCGTTTCCAGATCGGCGGATCTTCGATGACGTCGGCTTCGCTCATTCTCCGGCGGCCTCCTGCAGATGAGCGCGAGCGATCTCGAAGTCGAACAATGCCTGCTGGTAGTTCGTTCGCTGCTGCGCGAGCGTGGTGAGCGCGTCGGTGACTTCGAGGATCGGCGCCTCGCCGGCGCGGTAGCGGGCGATGGAGATGTCGACGTTGCGGCGCGCATCGGCGACGGCGGTGCGCGCGTTGTCGACGCGCCGAATCGCAGTCAGCGCCTCTTCGTGCGCGGCCGCGAACTGCTGATCGAGATCGCGCCGCGTGATGGTGAGCAGGTTCTCCGCAGCCTGCGCTTTCAACTCCGCCTGGCGCTGCTTCGCGCGGCCGAGTCCCCAATCGAAAATCGGTATGACGAGATTCGCGGTGGCGAGATAACCGCGATGCTGGCGAATGTCCGAGGTGTGCAGCGACGGCGAATCGAACCCTTCGTCGACGGCGTAACTCAGCGAGGGCAGCCTGCCGGCGCGAGCGACGCCGATGTCCGATCGCGCGGCGCGCAACTGCTGTTCGGCCTGCGTCAGCTCGGGCCGCGTTGCGGAGTTCGTAAATCGTTCGATATCCGCGATCGCCGGCTGCGGATTCAGATCCGAAACCGCGAGCGGCTCCGGCGCGCGAATGCCGGTAAGCACGCGCATCGCGGCGAGCGCCTCGGCCTCCTGCAAACGCGCCTGCTCGGCGTCATCGCGCCGTTGCGCGGTCTGCAGCCGCGCGCGAATGACATCGACCTCGGCGAGCTCTCCACCAGTGTGCTGCAACGCGGTGACGCGCTCGAACTCTTCGGCGGCTGCGAGCGTCTCCTCCGCGCTGCGGCGTTTCGCGGTGGCCAGGCCGAGGCCGAAGTAGGCCTCGCGAACGCCGCGCACGAGCGCGCGCCGCGCGACCTCGGTGCCCGCATGCGCCGCCGCAAGCAACGCACGGCTTCGCGCGATCGCGGCGCGCGTTCCGAAGTCGAGCGAACCTTCGACGCCAACCAACTCCTGATATTCGCGCGCGGCATTCGCGGCGATGAACGACGGATCGGGCGAACCAGGATTCAGCGGCTTGTTGTACGTCGCCGTCGACGAGCTTCGCAACCGCGGCAGCAGCGCCGCGCGCGATTGCGTGAGGTCGAGCGCCGCGGTCTGCTCTTCGATAAGCGCTTGCTGATACGCGGTCGCCTGGCGGAGCGCGGCCTCGGTCGCGTTTTCGATCGTGATCGGCGTCTGCGCGGCTAGCGGGAGCGTTTGTAAGGCGAGTATTACGAACAGTCTGCGACTGAACATTCGGGCCGCGCGAGTGTAAACGAAGGAGCTAAATCCGGGATGAATGGGCAATGTAATCGGCGTACATCTGCGTAATCTGCGGATGGCTTTTTTATCCGCAGATGAACGCAGATGTACGCAGAAAAGACGCGATTCATCTTCCGTTCATGACGCGCAGGACTACGATGCGCGAATGCGCATTCTCGTTGTCGAGGACGATCCCGACATGTCGCGGTTCATCGCGCGGGGACTCGGCGAGCAGGCGTATGCGGTGGACGTCGCGTCGACCGGCGAGCAGGCGCTGGAACGCGCGACGACCGCGCCGTACGACGCCATCGTTCTCGATGCGCGCATTCCGCCGCCGGATGGATTCGAGGTCTGCCGGATGCTGCGCACCGAGGGGAATGAGGCGTCGATCCTGATGCTCACGGCGCGCGATTCGCTGGCCGATCGCGTGGAAGGACTCGACTCCGGCGCCGACGACTACCTCGTCAAGCCGTTCGAATTTCCGGAGCTGCTGGCGCGGCTGCGCGCACTGTTGCGGCGGCGCGGCGTGCGGCAGTATCCGGTCGTCGAAGCGGCCGATCTGCGCATCGACACGCGCTCGCATCGCGTCACGCGCGCGGGCGGCGAGCTGGCGCTGACGGCGAAGGAATACGCGCTGCTGGAGTTTCTGGCCGTCAACGCCGGGCGCGTGATCGGGCGCGAGGAAATCGCCGAGCACGTCTGGAACGATGACTTCGATCCGTTCTCGAATCTGATCGAGGTGTACATCGGCCGCATCCGCCGGATCGTGGAGCGTGACGGCGAAACGAAATTGATCCACACAATCCGCGGCTCGGGTTACATGTTCGACGAGCGGCCGCCGCAGACGTCCGCGCCATGATCGTCGACTCGATTCGCGGCCGTCTGACGGCGTGGTACACGCTGGTGCTGGCGATCGTACTCATCGCCGCGGGGATGATGAGCTACGCGGTGATGCGGCGTCAGATGGGGCGGACCACCGATGCCTCCCTGCGCACGAGTGCGCATCAGCTCGCGGCTGCGCTGGAGGAAGAAGCGGCCGAGAGTCACGGCACGCTGCAGGCCGCTTCCGCGAACGAGGTCCTCGCGAATTTTCGCGACAACGACCGGCCGATGATCATCCTTGGCGCGAACGGCAGCGACTTCGCGGCGTCGTTGACTCCGATTACAGCCGCCGTCGATCGCGCGGCATTGCGGCAACGGATCGCGCGGCGTTCGTTCGGGCTGTCGTCGCTGAACAACCTTCGCCTGATCGTCTCCCCGCTCCGCCTCGGCGGCGCCGACTACTTCCTGGTCATCGCGCAGTCGCTCGACGAACAGAAGGAGTTGCTGGCGGATCTACGGCAGGCGATGGTGGTGACGATTCCGCTGGCGCTGCTGATCGCGGCGGCGGGCGGCTACCTCCTCGCGCGCAAGAGCCTCGCGCCGGTGGCGGCGATGAGCGCGAAGGCGCGCGCCATCAGCGCCACGAGCCTCGGCGAACGCGTCGCAGTCGCCAATCCGGCCGACGAGCTGGGCCAGCTCGCCATCACGCTGAACGCGCTGCTGGAACGGCTGGAGCAGTCGTTCGATTCGCAGCGGCGTTTCATGGCCGATGCGTCGCACGAGCTGCGCACGCCCGTCGCGATTCTGCAGGGCGAGCTGGATGTGACGCTGTCGCGCGATGACCGCGATGCGCGCGAATACCGCGACAGCCTGGAGATCATGCGCAAGTCGGTGCAGCGGCTGACGCGCATCGTTCGCGATCTTTTCCTGCTCGCGCGCGGCGATGCCGGCCAGTATCCGATGCGCAACGAGCGCTTCTATCTCGACGAAGTCGTCGCGCAGACGGTGCAGGGATTCCGCACGCTGGCCGCCGAGCGCGGTGTGGTGATCGCCGAGGAGCATGAACCGGAGTTGGTGATGCGCGGCGATGAGGATCTGGTGCAGCGGCTGGTCGGCAATCTGGTCGAGAACTCCATCAAGCATGTGCTGTCCGGCGGACGCGTGCTGGTTCGGAGCAGCGCGGCCGATGGCGAACTGCGCATCGAGGTTCACGACAGCGGAAGCGGCATCGCGCCCGAGCTGCGCGAGCGGATCTTCGAACGCTTCTTCGGCGTCGACGGCGGCGGCGCGGGATTAGGACTACCGATCGCGCGCTGGATCGCGGAGGCGCACGGCGGGCGGGTTTGGCTGGATCGATCGGATTCCTCGGGCAGCGTATTTGTTGCGACTCTGCCGGGCGATTAAGGGAACGGGTTCACGCGGAGAGGCGGAGAAAACCGCGCCTCCGCTTAAGAATCAGTGCTTCGCCTTTTCCTTTTCTTCGAGCTTCTTCTCCGCCGCTTCCTTCGCGGCGTTCTCGCGCTGGACGTCGACGATCTTGCCGTTCATGGCGTCGACATTGACCTCGGTGACATCGCGGCTCCGTTGCATTGGAATCGCAACGAGTGGACGCGATTCGGCGAAGGGAGCGCGGCCGTGCTCGCGCTCTACGCGACCGACCGGCAGACGTCGGACTGACGTTGAACCACAAAGACACGAAGGACACAGAGGGATTCTCTTCGTGCTCTTTGTGTCTCTGTGGTTCAAGCTTTTTTTTCCCCGAACTTCACTTCTGTCACGCGGAGTCGCGGAAAAAAAGAGAAGCCCGGCCACTTGGGCCGGGCTGGGAATCAGAGAATCAAAAAACTACTGCACGCAGGTACGCGTCGAGTTCGAGTACTCCGGCTGGAAGCCGAAGCCGGCGGAGAGGAAGAGGCCCTGCCAGGCGCACTTGTCGTCGGCTTCGTAGCCGGCCGCGTCCCACCAGGTGGTGCCGTACGGATCGGTGAAGGCTTCGCGGCTCTCGTGGATCATGAAGTGATTCGCGTTCTGGTTCGTGGTCCAGCCGGAGACGGCGCAGCCGCTGCAGCTCGGCCACGGTTCGATCGAGTACTTCACGTTCGTGGCGAGGTGCGTGCCGTCGCCGCTGCTGTGATACGCGCAGTACGCCAGGTTCGGACCGCCGCAGGAGGTCGAGCCGCCGTCGTAGGAGTAGTAGCCGCTCGGGATGAAGACTTCGTAGACCGTGTTCGTGTTGGCCGGGTTGAAGCCGACCGTGTGGGCCACCTCAGTCTGGACCATCGCATCGGTGACGCGCGTCGACGACGGCGGAACCGGGTCGAAGACGTCCGCGTGCGTGCCGACCAGGTTGGTGGCGGTGACGCCGTACTGGGTCAGCATCCAGGTGTGTGCGACGATGCCGGACGAGCTGGTGCGGAACGACTGCATGTTCGACGAGTACGAGCTCGGGATCGATCCCCAGAAGATGCAGACCACTTTGGGGTTGTTCATCACAGGACCGCCGTGGTTGACCAGGTTCCCGCTGCCGCCGGGAGTGGCTCGGTTGGACGGATCGTCGTTTCCGTTGTTGTCGCCACCATTGCCGTTGTTGCCGTGGGCGTCGTTGGTGGCGTGGTGTCCGGCCATCGGATTCAGATCGTTGGCGTTCTGAGCGAGGGCGGATGCGGCGACGAGGGTCAGTGACGCAATTATGACTAGGACTTTTTTCATGATTTCCCGTTCTCCTTGGGCGCTTCCATGAGCACGGGAGATGCCGTCGCTGATTTTGTCGTAAGTCGCTGAAAACACAACGAGGCGTGCAGGCGCGCGGGTCAGCAAAAAAGCCAATGGGCCATGTTCCCCCGGTGGAAACATGACCCATTGCTTAACGCTTGACCCGCCGCGATCGCGGCTCATCGACTAGTGACGGCCGTGACCGCGGAATCCACCACCGAAGTGGCCACCGCGATATCCGAATCCGCCGAAGCCGAAGCTGAGCGAGAAGCTCGGGCGGTACCAGAACGGATCGTAGTAGTAATACGGGTTGTAGTAATACGGCGAGGCGACGACGACGCGCGGTGCGACGTAGCCGCGGTCGCGGTAGTCGCGGCTGTTGCGGCGCGAATCGGCGGCATCGACGACTGCTTTGATCACTGCCTTCGAGACATGCGCGTCGGTCATGGCGATGACGTCGTCACCGGTGACGACGATGCGCGCATCGGTCTTTTCCAGGTAGTCGAGGATGGTGTCTTCGGCCACTCCGGCCCGCGTCATGCGGATCACTTCATCAACGGCGTTGCGCTGCACTGCGAACAACGGCGCGGCGACGAGCACGAGAAACAGCGCTGCGACAGCGTGGGTAATGCGACGTTTCATTGGAGTCTCCCTCATGGATTCAGGTTGCAACACGCCTTCGCGCATGCGACGGCTGAGCCAGTTCGGATTTCGAAGTCTGAGAGAGCCAGCGCCGCGGCGGCCGGACGCCGCCGCTCCTCGATCGAGGACAGTGCGTCCGCGAAAACGGCCATCGGCGCGGTCTGGAAATCGCATAGGCTTGCGCCGATGCTCAATCGCTTATTTGCACTGACGATCGCGCTCTCCGCGGTCGCCGCGAACGCGCAGTGGTCGCAGTTCGGGGGTAATCCGCGGCACACCGGCGACTCCGCCATCGTCGCGCAGCCTCTGCGGAGCGTCCTGGCGGACATCGTCTACGATCCGCTCGTTCCTTCCGAGCTCGAAACCAACTCCGGCGAATTGCTGATTCACTACGCAGTGCCGCTCCTCGATGGCGATGATGTGTTCATGGCCTTCAAAGACCAGGTGTTCATCGGCCCTTTTCAAGGCATTCCCACCTGGGGCGTAAAGCGTTTCCAGTGGGAAAACGGGACGCTCGTCCAGAAGTGGTCGGCAGGGACGGACTGGGCACCGGTTCCAAATGCCGGGTGGGAACCGTCGATGCAGCCGGTGCTGGCCAATGGGTACGTCTACCTCCCTGGCGGCGGGGGGACGCTCCTCAAAATTGATCGAAACACCGGCGCCACACTCGCCCGCATCAATCCGTTCGCAAGCCTCGATTACGCCATCTTCATGTCCGGCCCTCCGACGATCGATGCCGCAGGCAACATTGTTTATGGCGCCTTCCGCCTGAACCTGGACGCGCCGGGGAACAGCGACGTCACCGGCGCCTGGCTGATGCGCGTCACGCCGGACGGCACCGCGAAGGCGGTTCCGCTGCAGCCGCTGGTGTCGAACGCGCCGAATCCTGCGGCGCAATGCAGGTCACACTTTGCGTTTGGGACGGTGCACCTGCCGCCATCGCCCGACGCCGTTGCGCCGACCACCGTCTGCGGCTCGCAACGGCCGGGCCTCAACATCGCGCCGGCCATCGCCGCGGACGGCACGATCTACATCGTCACTCGCGCACACTTGAACGAGCGATGGGGTTACCTCGTCGCAGTCAATCCCGACCTCACGCCGAAGTGGAATGCATCGCTGCGCGAACGCTTCCACGACGGATGCAACGTCCTCCTTCCCGCCGGCACCTGCTCGGACGGCGCGCACACCGGCGTCGATCCCACCGATAACCTCGACGGCTCCGGAATCGTCTCCGACTTCTCGACTGCGTCGCCAGTCGTCCTGCCGGATGGAACGATCGTGTATGGCGCCTACAACGTTTACAACGACGGCAATGGCCACCTGATGCACTTCACTGCCGCGGGCGCTTACCTCGGCGCGTACCCGTTCGGATGGGATACGACACCCGCGGTCTGGAAGCACAACGGGACGTTCTCGGTCGTGACGAAACACAACTTCTACGGATTCGCGCTCCGTCCCGATCCCGGCGAGTTCATGGTCCAACTCGATCCCAATCTCAATAAAGAATGGGAGTACCGGAACCCCACGATCACGGTCGACGAGGAGTTCGGCTTCGAGTGGTGCGTCAACGCCGCCGTCATCGACGCGAACGGCACCGTCTACGCGAATGCCGAGGACGGGATCCTGTACGCGATCGGACAGGGCGGCGTGCTGCTCGACAAAATTACCCTGTCCGGACCGCTCGGCGCGGCATACACGCCGTTGGCAATCGATGGGAACGGACGCGTCTACGCCCAGACCGGCGGACACCTCTTCGCCGTCGGCGGTTCGCGTCCGAGGAAACGGGCGGTTCGGTAGCCCTCAAAGACCGTTTCACGCGGAGACGCGGAGACGCGGAGGAACCTCTTCTCTCCGCGTCCCCGCGGCTCCGCGTGACAAACTCTCCGGCTGCAACAAATCTGTCGAAAATTCGTTTGAATGCTCAGTCCCCAACGCCCGGGCTGTTTGGACGCCCGTCTGGAGTGAAACGCCTCATGACTGCTGGCCCTCTTTCATCACCTCTGTCATCGACTGGTAAGCCGAAGAAATCGCGCAAGAAGTTGTACTGGATCATCGGCATCGTCCTGGTCCTTGCCATCGCTGCCGTTGCCGCGGGCATGGCCAAGAAGCGCGAGAAGCCGATTCCGGTGACGACCGAGAAGGCCTTCCGGAAGACGATCACGCAGCTCGTCACCGCCACCGGCAAGATCCAGCCGGAAATCGAAGTCAAGATTTCCCCCGAGGTCTCGGGCGAGATCATCGACCTGCCGGTGAAGGAAGGGCAGATCGTGCACAAGGGCGATCTGCTGCTGCGCATCAAGCCGGACACGTATCGCGCGCAGGTTGAAGAACAGCAGGCCGCGTTGAGCGGCGCGCAGGCGTCGATTGCGCAGCACAAGTCGCAGCTCGCCAAAGCCGAGGCGGATTATCAGCGCGCCAAGTCGCTCTTCGCATCGAAGCTCATCCCCGAATCCGACCGCAAGACGGCGCAGACGAACTATGAAATCGCACAGTCGGCGCTCAACGCATCGCAGTTCGACGTCCAGCGCGCCGAGGGAGCGTTGCGGCAGATCAATCAGGCGTTGTCGAAGACGACCATCGTCGCGCCGACGGACGGATCCATCAGCTCGCTCACCAGCCGCCTCGGCGAGCGCGTGGTCGGCACGAGCCAGTTCGCCGGCACGGAAGTCATGCGCATCGCGAACCTCAGCAACATGGAGGCGCGCGTCAACGTCAATGAGAACGACATCGTCAACGTGAAGATCGGCGACGTCGCGCGCATCAGCGTCGACGCCTATCCCGACCGCAAGATCCCCGGCGTCGTGCGCGAGATCGCCAGCACGGCCACGACCAACAACGGCGGGACACAGGAACAGGTCACGAATTTCGAAGTGAAGATCAGCGTCGTCGACAAATCCGTGCGGCTGCGTCCCGGTATGAGCACGACCGCGGACATCGAAACCGCCACCGTGCAGAACGTCGTGGCGGTGCCGATTCAGAGCGTCACAGTGCGGAGCACGGACAGCAAGCTGTCGCCCGAGGAGCGCGAGAAACAGACCGCGCAGAGCGTGACCAAGGACGACGACAACAAAGCCGAAGTTTCGAATCAGACGCTCGAGAAACAGAAAGAGCGCGAGCAGCGCGACAAACTGGAACGCGTCGTCTTCATCAAGAACGGCGACGTCGTGCGCATGCAGAAGGTCGAGACCGGAATCGCCGACACGACGTTCATCGAGATCAAGAACGGGATTAAGCCGGGCGACGAAGTCGTCTCCGGCAGCTACACCGTCATCAGCCGCAAGTTGAAAGACGGAGCGAAGGTCGCGATCGAGAAAGTGAAGACGTAGGGAGTAGGGAGCCGGGAGTCAGGGGTCGGAGAAAAACAAGGAATCCAACTCCGACCCCCGACCCCCGACCCCTAAGGAACCCGTATGAGAGACATCGCCATCGAGCTCACCGAAAGTTTCCGGATCGCGTTCAGCCAGATCCGCGCGCACAAGATGCGCTCGATCCTGACGGCGCTCGGCGTGATCATCGGCATCATCGCCGTGACGTTGATGGGATCGGCGATCAGCGGAATCGAGATCGGATTCGAGCGCAGCCTCTCCGTGATCGGCGACGACATCCTCTACGTCGAAAAGTGGCCGTGGCACAACGTCGATGACTGGTGGAACTATCGCAACCGCCGCCGCATCGAGCCGCAGTATGCCGATTCGCTGAACCGCCTGATCGCGGCGACTCCGAATTCGCAGTTGATCATCGCCGTGCCGACGCTGAATACGAATCAGAGCGTCAAGTACGGCGACAACGAAGTGAGCGGCGTCTTCACGCAAGGGACCACGGACGAGTTTCCGGTGACGTCGACGGCGACGTTCAAGGAAGGGCGTTTCATGACGCCGATCGAATCGCGCGGCGCGCGCAACGTCTGCATCCTCGGCTACGACGTCGCCGACGCGCTGTTCCCGAAACAGTCGGCGCTCGACAAGACGGTGATGATCGGCGGCAATCCGTTCCGCGTCATCGGCGTCTACGGCAAGATGGGCACCTTCCTCGGCCTGTTCAGTTTCGACACGCAGGTGGTCGTGCCGATGTCGGCGTTCATGAAGACGTTCAGCGCGCGCCTCGATACATCGATCCGCGTGAAGGTGAAGGACAAGAACCGCCTCGCCGCCGCGCGCGACGAGCTGACCGGCGACATGCGCCGCGTGCGCGGTCTGCGCCCCGAACAAAAGGATGACTTCGAGATCAACGCCCAGGAAGGGCTGCGCAGTACGATCGAGCCGGTCAAAGCCGGCATCGCCATCGCCGGATTGTTCGTGACCGGACTGGCGCTTTTCGTCGGCGCCATCGGCATCATGAACATCACCTACGTCAGCGTGAAGGAACGCACGCGCGAGATCGGCACGCGCAAAGCCGTGGGCGCGCGCCGCCGCACGATCCTGCTCCAGTTCCTTGTCGAAGCCGTCTGCATCTGCCTCATCGGCGGCGCCGCCGGCCTGGCGCTGTCGTTCCTGATGACGACGGGCGTCGCCGCGGCATTTCCTTCGTTCCCGATGCAGTTCTCGGCCGGCCTGGTGATCACCGGAATGATCGTGTCGACATTCACCGGCATCTTCTCCGGCTTCGCGCCGGCGTTGTCGGCGTCGCGGCTCGATCCAATCGAAGCGCTCCGATACGAATGAGACGCCAGTAACCGACACCCGACACCCGACACCCGACACCCGACACCCGACACCCAAAAGACGAACACACACATGTTCTTCACCGAAATCTTCCGCATGGCTCTCGGTTCGTTGCGCACGAACAGGCTTCGCTCCGCGTTGACGATGCTCGGCGTGGCCATCGGCGTCTTCTCGGTCATCGGTGTGATGACGGCGCTCAGCGTCATTCAAGGTTCCATCGAGTCGGGGCTCAGCTTCCTCGGCAGCAACATCTTTCAGTTCGCCAAGTATCCGGTGATGAACACGCGCGATCCGGAGGAGAAGTTCGCCAACCGCCGGAACATCTCGCTGGAGCAAGCCACCGAGTTCAAACGATTGATGGAAGGGCAAGCCTCGGCCATCGCGCTCAAATGCTTCGACGGCGGCAAGCCGGTGAGCTACGGCAACGTCACACTGCAGGGGCGCACGCTGGTCGGGACGAACGAGTTCTTCCTCGCCGCGAACAGCTACACGATCGCCTACGGCCGCAACATCTCGCCTGACGACGTCGACCTCGGGCGACCCGTGACCGTCGTCGGCGCGTCGATTCAGAAGAAACTCTTCCCGAGCCAGACCGCGCTCGGCAAAACGATCAAGGTGAATTCGAAGCCGTACACGATCATCGGTGTGCTCGACGAGAAAGGATCCTCGTTCGGGAACTCGCAGGACGAGCTCGTGCTCGTTCCGATTACGAAGTTCTTCTCCGACTTCGGCCACGAGCACCGCACCATCAATCTGGCCATTCAGTCGACGTCCCAGGCGACGTACAACGACACGCTGGACAAGGCCATCGGAGCGATGCGTGCGGCGCGCGGATTGAAGCTCGGGCAGGACAACGATTTCGAGATCTACTCGAACGACACCCTCGTCTCCGCATTCGCGCAGGTGGCCGACACAGTCCGCGCCGGCGCGTTCGTGGTGAGCGTGATCGCGCTGCTGGCGGCGGGCATCGGTATCATGAACATCATGCTGGTCAGCGTCACCGAGCGAACGCGCGAGATCGGTGTGCGCAAAGCGATCGGCGCGCGCAAGTACGACATCATCAAACAGTTTCTGATCGAGGCCGTGCTCCTCTCCGAGCTCGGCGGACTGGCCGGTATTCTGACCGGCGTTCTCGGCGGAAACGGAATCGCGCTGGCCTTCAGCATGAACATGGTCTTCCCCTGGTTCTGGGCAATTACGGGCCTCGTGGTCTGCTCCGTGATCGGTATCGGCTTCGGGTCGTATCCGGCCTGGAAAGCAGCCTCCCTCCATCCGATCGAAGCGCTCCGTTACGAATAACTTTCCATTCAACAGTTGCTGTACATCGCTGCCGGATGGAGCGCATAATTCCCCGTCCGAAAAACTGGAGGTCCATCATGAAACGTGCAGCCTTTGGCTTGCTGTGCCTTTTCGTCCTTGTCCCTGCGGCCGTGTTCGCGGATTCTCTCGACTCAATTGCACCGAATTCGTTCTACTCATTCGAGTTCGAACAAAACGCCACGTTGCACGGAACGAATCTGTTCGGCGACTTCTACGGCGGGACTGACTCGGATCACATTCTCTTGAGCACCGAGGTCCAGGTCACAGGGCCCGCGGGCACGTTCGTCGAGGGCATCAGCGGCGGGAATCGTGCGCCGGACTCGGTGAATGACACGATCTACATCGCCATTCCGGATAGCACGCTGCTCGTCGAGGGCCACTACTCCGTGACGGTCATCGCGCATGACGACACTGGCGATCGCTTCATCGGTCCGGTCTTCTACGACGTCGTCGCCCGTCCGGTCCAACAGAATCCGCTGCTCGCCATCCCGGAGAATGTTTACGCACAGGCCACGAGTACGGCTGGTGCCATCGTCTCCTACTTCGTGGGTGGCACGAGTTTCGTCGACCCGGAACCGGTCATTACCTGCGATCACAATTCGGGTGATCAGTATCCGATCGGTGAGACGCAGGTGCACTGCACGGCCACGGACAGCTTTGGAAGCGCCTCGGGCAGTTTCTCGGTCTTCGTCTTCGACAGCGGCGCTCCGGTCGTCACCGTGCCGGGAGACATCGTCACCGGCGATCCGGTCGTGACATTCACCGTGACGGCGACCGACGTCATCGATGGACCCGTGACGGCGACATGCTCGCCGGCATCCGGTTCGACGTTCGACCTCGGCACAACGATTGTGAATTGCATCGCCTACGATTCACAGGGGAATGCCGGGTACGGCTCGTTCAACGTCACAGTGTCGAATGGCCCGGTGCTCACGTTGCCCGCGCCGATCACTGCCGAAGCGACCAGCAGCGCAGGCGCCGCCGTTTCGTACACGGTGACCGCGACCGACAACGCCACGGTCGTCTGCACGCCGGCATCCGGCTCGACGTTCGCTCTCGGCACGACGACCGTCAATTGCACGGCGACCGCGTCGACCGGCACGACCAGCGGCGGTTTCACCGTGACCGTCGTCGACACAACACCGCCTGCGCTCTCGCTGCCAGCCAACATCACCGCCGAAGCGACGGGACCGAGCGGCGCCGCCGTGAGCTACACCGCGACCGCGAACGATCTCGTCGATGGTTCGCGCCCCGTGACCTGCGATCAGCCCTCCGGTTCGACCTTCCCGCTGGGAACGACGACCGTGCAGTGCACCGCCACGGACACGCATAACAACACCGCGCATGGTTCGTTCACGGTTACCGTGCAAGACACCACACCGCCCACGATCGTCTCCATCACCGCTAGTCCGAACGCTCTGTGGCCGCCGAATCACAGGATGGTCGCGGTCACGGTCACGGTCATCGCATCGGATCTCGTCGATCCGAACCCGACGTCGCACATCATTTCGATCACGTCGAATCAAGCGGTGGACGGAAATGGCGACGGCAACACGTCGCCCGATTGGGAGATCACCGGACCGCTCACCGCGAATCTCCGCGCCGAACGCGTCGGCGGAGCCGATCGGGTCTACACCATCACGATCGAGACGACCGACTTCAGCGGCAACACCGCACACGGCACAGTGACCGTGTCGGTGCCCCAGTCACGCGGGCGCGCAGTAGGCCACTAGCAGTTACTCGCAGCGTTCTTCCAAGCCGCGGCCGGATTTCCGGCCGCGGCTTTTTTTGCGCGAGCCCGATTGTCATCCAGAGCCGCCGAAGCCGGGAGTCGCGAAGCGATGGAACGGCGCAGGAGGCGAAGGAACTCAAGACGCGCAGTCCCGGCCGAAGCCCGCGTAACGCGCGCGCAGTCGCCGGCCGCAGCCTGCGTACTTTTTTCCAGGGGTTCCAACGCAGTTTACGTAACTTGAGATCCTTCGCCGTCCTGCGCCGTTCCGTCGCTACGCGACTCCCGGCTTGGCGGCTCTGGATGACAGTCCCTCTTCAAAACGCGCGCTTGTAGGTGAACACGAACGCCCTCGGCACGCAGTTGCGGATCGGCGGCGCGAAGCGGGCGTTGCGCACTTCGCGCTCGGCAATCGCCGCAAGGGAATCGTCTTTCGTGTCGTTGGAGACGACGCGCGTCGAAGTCACGATGCCGCGCGCATCGACGCTTGCTTCGATGACGACCATTCCGTGCGGACCCTTCTCGAAGAACGACGGCTTCGGCGCGCTGATGAATGAGTAGTTGCTGTCCGGCTGACAGCCGCCGCGCCGCGGACGCGCGGCCGCGCCTTCGCGCACGACGAGCTGCGACGCCACCCATCCGGTCGTGCCGTCGTTCAGCTTCACGCGCAGCCAGGAGCCGGAGTCGCCGACCACGGTCAGCCGCTCGCCACGACGCGCGTGGCCGACGATTTCGGCCGAGGTCGACGCATCCGCGCGGATGTTCAGCGTACTGACGTTGACGAGCACCGTTCCCGTCGCATGCTCCTCGGCACTCGCCGGTGCGGGCGCAGGAGCAACCGGCCGCGGCTCAGGAGCCGGTGCCGGTGCCGGCGCGGGCGTATTGCCGCCGCATGCGGCGAGGAGCAGGCACGCCGCGATCGCGATCTGACGCTTCACGACGCCAGCCGCTTCACGAGCACGTAGAGGAATTGCACGCTGTCGTAGAACGAATCGATGCGCACGCGTTCGTCCTTGCCGTGCGCGCGGCTATCGGTCAACTCGCCGAAGAGGCCGGAGACGCCGTACGTCGGAATGCCTGCGTTGCGGAGATAGAGTCCGTCGCTGGCGCCCGCGGCCATCAGCGGCATCACCGGCGTGCCTGGCCAGAACTCGTTGGTGACGTCGGCGATCGGCTTCATCACCGACGGCGTCAGCGGCGACGGCGCGCTCGGCTTCGGCTTGTCGATCCAGCTGATCTCGATGCCGGGATCGTTGAGGACTTTCGCGATCGTGTCGCGCACAGCATCGGCCGATTCGCCCGGCAGCACGCGGCAGTTGACGGTCGCCTTAGCCATTTGCGGCAACGCGTTGTCCGCGTGTCCGCCCTCGAGCCGCGTGGCCACGCAGGTCGTACGCAACTGGTTGTTGTACGCCGGCGTTTCCGAGAGCCGCGCCGCGGCGGCGGCATCGCCGGTCGTGACGCCCTTCATGTCCGCTGCCGTCTGCCCTTCTTCGATCTTCGACATCCGCTCGAAATAGGCGCGCGTGACTTCGTTGAGCCCGACCGGGAACTCGTACTTCTCGAGCCGCACCAGTCCATTCGCCAGTTGATAGATGGCGTTGTCCTTGCGCGGCGCGGAACTGTGGCCGCCTTTGTTGCGAGTCTCCAGTCCGAACGTAACGTAGACCTTCTCGCTGGCGCCGACGCCGTTGTAAAGACGCTTGCCGTCTTTCAGCCGTCCCGAGCCGCCTTCATTCAGCGCGAATGCGGCGTCGATGAGATCGCGGTGCTGCTTGAGCAACCAATCGACGCCGTTGAACTCGCCGCCCGTCTCTTCATCCGAGGTCAGGGCGACGATGATGTCGCGATTGGGAACGAAGCCTTCCTGCTTGAAACGAATGAGCGTCGCGATCCAGATCGCGGCCATCGCTTTGTCGTCGCTCGTTCCGCGGCCGTAGTAGTAGCCATCCTGCTCGGTGAGGACGAATGGATCCATCGACCAGTCTTCGCGCTTCGCTTCGACGACGTCGAGATGCGCGAGCAGCAGCATCGGCTTCTCTTTCCCCGTCCCGTGCAGCCGCGCCACGAGATTTCCCTTCTTCGGATTCGCAGGAACGAGTACCTGAACATCCGCCGCCGGAAATCCCGCCGCCTTCAACCGCGCCGCCATCGCCTCCGCAGCTGTGGTGTTGTTGCCGACGGAGTTCGTGGTGTTGATCTCGATTAGCTGCTTGTAAATATCGAACGCAAGCTGCTTCGTCTTCGCATCGAGGGGCGGCGGCGCGGCGGATGCGGAGGTGGCGACGAGAAGTATGAGGATGACAATCCGTTTCATGGCGGCGGATTGTAGCTGTGAACATCTCCGGCCTCCGCGGAACTCACCTATACAGCTGGGTGCATTTCCCGCGCACTTGCGTATTAACTATGTGCATTCCGCGTCCGCGGCAACTTAGCGACTGGGAGCAGTTCAGTCAGTCCTCCGTCAGGAAAGGTGGCATGTGCTGTGGTTTGAAGCGAAACACGTCCGTGAAGATGCCGTGCTCTGCTCCGGCTTCGACGAGAGTACGCAACATGCCCGGTTGGTGCGCGAGGTGATCAGCATCGTGTGTGATCGCGCGCCAGTTGACGTCCGTCTTCTTGATACCCGCAAAGGCGTGCACTATTTTCGTTAGCGTACGACTGGCAAACTCGTTCATGCTGTTTTCTGCCACGACAAAGTCTTCAATGACATCCTCCCCATCCTCGGTTACGACAGCCTCGTTCTCCCAGAACATAAAGAGCGAGCCAAGGTGGGGAATGTCGGGCACACGTTCTCCAAGCGGGTTGATGAAGTGTGTGTCGTGAATTTCGCCCACAAATCCACCGGTCTCGGGATCACGGGGTGAGAGTTTTCTGATGGACAACCGAAGTGCCGTAGCCGGGGCGAGGCGATAAGAGAAGTCTCCCGCGAGAACACTTAGGAGACTTTCCTCCATCGCGTGAAGAAAAGTGATGTGGTAGTTCGTCTCTGCAAGTTCTGCGTGCCGCATCTCGAAGAGGGTCCAGAGGCTGCGGTCTTTCCATGCGATGAGCATGGGTAAGCCGAGGAGCGTTGCGTACTCAAGGTATCCAGGTTTGAGCGAGAGGTTGCCCGGCGCGAGTGGATCAGCAGGTGGCGCAGTTGTTTTAACTTCGATTAGGACAGGCACGACCTTTCCCTGGTAGTCGAATGCCGCGAGGAGATCTGGGACGCGGTATTGATTGACGGATGCAAGCGGGAGTTGCTCCTGGTTAAGCTTGTGTACGAGGCGGCACTTACCGAGCCAAGAGAGAATGAGCGCGAATTCGTCTTCTGGTTCCAAGCCGCGTTGGAGTTGTGCCATGCGCTGGATAACCGCTTCAGGGTCGGTGGGCCAATCGAGGAGGCGTAGTAGGTCGAGGATGAGTCGCGTCTGCGACTCTTCAAAGCGCGAGAATTGCATGTTCCCCTCCGTGGTCTTGTCCGACGTCAGCTCCCGAGTTCGTGTCCGCATCTAACTATCATCACAACGTCCTCCCCACCGCCGGAACGATGATCCGCAACTCGTCCATCAATCGCGCAAACTGATCCGGGTACAACGACTGCGGACCGTCGCAGACCGCCTTCTCCGGCTCGTGATGCACTTCGATCAGCACGCCGTCCGCGCCGGCGGCGACGATCGCCCGGGCCAGCGGCATGACCTTGTCGCGCCGTCCGACGGCGTGCGATGGGTCGGCGATGATCGGCAGGTGCGAGAGTTTGTTGATGACCGGGATCGCCGAAATGTCGAGCGTGTTGCGCGTGTACGTTTCGAACGTGCGGATGCCGCGCTCGCAGAGGATCACGTCGTAGTTGCCGCCGGACAGGATGTACTCCGAGGCCAGCAGCCACTCCTGAATCGTCGCGGACATGCCGCGCTTGAGAAGAATCGGTTTGCGGATCTGGCCGAGGGCCGCGAGCAGGTTGTAGTTCTGCATGTTTCGCGCGCCGACCTGCAGGATGTCCACGTACTCCAGCATCGATTCGATCTGCCCGATCTCCATCACCTCGGAGATCGTGGCCATGTTGTTTTCGTCGCCGGCCGCGCGCAGAAGTTTCAATCCTTCGATGCCCATCCCCTGAAACGCGTACGGCGACGTGCGCGGTTTGTATGCGCCGCCGCGCAAAATCCGCGCGCCCGCTTTCGCGACACGGCGCGCGGTCTCGAATAGCTGCCGCTCGTTTTCGATCGTGCACGGACCGGCCATGACCACGACGTCGCTTCCGCCGATCTCGATCCCGCGCGCCTTCACGATGGTCTTCTGACGGCGGAAGGAGCGGCTGGAAAGTTTGTACGGCTCGCTGACGCGCACCGCCTCCTGCACCCCGTTGAGCACTTCGAATTCGCGCGGATCGACGCTGGCTACGTCACCGACCACGCCGAGGACTGTCTGATCCGAACCGGTCGAGCGATGCACGTCGAATCCGCGCTCGCTCAACACCGCCACGACGCGCTCGATCGCTTCGTCCGAGGCATTCTTCTCCATCACAATGACCATTGACGTTCCTTAGTCGCGCGCGCTTGCTTGGCGTTCCACGCGGCGCGATTCATCGATGATTCGTTCGAACAGACGGCGCATCGTGGCGGGATCGAGCGGGCCGTCCGAGGTTCGCTCGACGTGCAGCAGCACCTGTTTCTCGCGTTCGGGCGCGTAGATGGGAAGGCCGAGGATCGGCTTCACCTCGCCGATCTCGATCGCGTACTTTGCGCGTTGATTGAGCAATCGCACGATGACTTCATCGACGCGGTCGATGGCATCGCGTAAGCGGGACAGCTCGATTTCTGCGTCGTTTCGATCCATAACAAAAAACCTCTTCCCGCGCGGGAAGAGGTTCGGATCGACTGACTAGCCGGCGCCCCTTCTCGCGGGGCGCAATGTGCCCACGCTTACGTGAAGTAGCCGAAGTAATACGCGTAGCGCGGGGCGGTGTGATTCATGTGAGGCGCGAGGATAGGCGGGCGACGGGCGCGTGTCAACGATGCTGCTAAACTCTGCCGCTCCCGAATGACTGATGGAATGAATCGGGCCGCGGCCCGGCGGTGTGCGGTTCATCAGCAGCGGCCGGCCTTCGCCGTCTGCATGCAATGCGCGAAAACGCTCTGCCAGGAGTGCGCGACGCAATGGGACGGCATCTGGTATTGCGCGGCCTGCCTGGCATCGCGCCGCAACACGCCGGCCGCGAAGTCGCGCGTCGGCGGATGGATCGCCGTGATCGCCGCATCGCTGGTGATCCTCTTCTTCAGCACGCGCTTCATGGTCTGGAGCGGCGTGTTGCTCGCGGGACTCCGTTGATCCGCGCGCCGCTGTCGACGACGAGCGTGCTCGACGAATCGGCGGCGGTCGTGCGCGCGACCGTTTCACCGTGGGCGGCGCTGCTGCTGGCGACGTCGATTCCGTATCGCTTCATGCAGATCGTTTTCGCCGATCGCTTGATCGAGATCGGAAGCAACGCCTCGCAGTACGGCGATCTTCTTCGCACCACGGCCGACATCACGTGCGCGACGTTCCTGCTCGCGCTGGTTGGCCGCGCGATCTATGCGCGTGCCTGCCGCCTCGCATCGGAATCCGGCGTCGCGCCAGGACGCGAAGCGTTGCGTGTTCCGCCGGCCGCGTTTGCGAGCTACGTGTTCGTCGCCTCGATCGCGGAAGCGTTCACTTACCTACTTTTCGTCACCGGCCTCGGCATCGCGTTCGGCGCGATCCTTTCCGGCCTGGCCATCGGCACGATGGAACAGAACATCGAGCCAGGCATTCGCGGACCGCTGCGGCGTCTGGCCCGCTTCGGCGGCAGCAGCCGCATCGTGGCCTCGCTGGCGCTCGTCTTTTTCTGCGCGTTCGTCGTGGCGCTGCTCAACGTGGCCGCGCTCGACAGCGCGATCCTCGCGCTCGCATCGACGGTCGGAGGATGGGACGCGGCTCGATGGCACGTACTGCTCAGTTTCTCCAACCGCCGCTTCGTCCTGACGATCATCGCCGGCGCGCTGCTCGTCATCGAGCCGTTCTGGATCGCCGCAAACGTGTTGCTCGTGCGCAAGGCCGGCGCCGCACAAACCGGCGACGATCTGCGCGTCTGGTTCGAGGAGTTGCAGCGGTCATGAAACGCGCATTGCTGATCATCATTACCGCGCTCCCGCTGCACGCTGCGACGCTGACGCTCGATCAATACATGGCGACGCTCACGCGAATTCGCAATCTGATTGCCGCAGGCGACATCAACACCGCGCGCGCCGAGGCCACGACGATGAGCGGAGACGACGTCGTGTCGCCGAATGGACGCTTCCACACCGACACCACGCTCGTCGCTGAAATCAGCAAAGCCAAGCCGCACGACCTCGGCGTAGAAACGCGCATCGACGCAACGATCGCCGCGCTGCGCACGACGGCTCCGTCAAAACCTGCCGCGATCGATCAGCCACTCCTGTTGCGGCTTCAACGAGAACAGACTGTTCCCGAACTTCGCCGCGGCGGCGACATCCGCGGCGTTCAGCCAAAAACGCCGTGGTTGCAACGCGTCGCGAACGCCATCAACGCCGCCGCGAAATGGATCGTGAAGAAGATCGAGAAGTTCTTCGAATGGCTGATGCGCTTCTGGCCCAAAGACGATCCGAAAGAGAAGACGGCGTCGTCGGCAATGCGCTGGACCGTCGGCTCGCTCGTCGGACTGATCCTGCTCATCCTCGGCGTGCTCGCGTTCGAAGTGATCCGCCGCAGCCGCAAGCGCGCCGCGAACGTGGTCGAGGAGAGCGCGCCGCTGACGTCGGCCAGCGACGACGATCCGCTCTCGCGCGGTGCGAACGAGTGGGAGCGCTACGCGGCGCAACTCGCCGCTTCCGGCAGACTGCGCGAAGCGATCCGCGCCTGGTATCACTCCGTTCTCGTCACGCTCTACGGCGCGAACATCCTGCACTACCGCAAAGGGCGAACGAATTGGGAGTACGTCGCGGCCATCGGTCCGGAGCACGTCTGGCGCGCGCGATTCATCGAACTTACGCAGGTCTTCGAACACGAGTGGTACGGCTCAAACGACAGCAGCAGCGACATTCTCGCTGCATGCAGCGCCAACGCGCGCCACATCCTCGATGCCGTTCGCCGAGCGAACAGGGAGGCCGCATGAGCCGCGCTCTTCCGCTGCTCCTCGCCGTCGCCGCATTCTTCACTGCCGCGCTCATCTGGATCGGAAGCAGCCGCGTCGCCAGCCACGCGTTCGAAGAAGGGTCGGCGTTGAATACGTCGCCCGCGGGAACGTCGCTGGCCTACGCCTACCTCGGCCGTCGCGCGAACATCAATATGTTGACGATACCGATGCGCAACGGCGCAGTGCCGACCAATGCGGTCGTGTTCCGGATGGACTCGTACGCCAACGTTACCGGCGAAGAAGACGACGAGCGGGGAGACAAAAAAACGAAAGCGGTTCCGTTCTTTCTCCCACCTGTCGACGAAGAGTTCGTCCGAGGCGGCGGCCGGCTCGTCCTCGCCAGCCACTACTTCGGAGGCTCGATCGAGATGCGCAATGACGCCGGCAAAGTCGCCGCGAAAGTCTTCCCGATCTGGCCGGGTGTCGACGCGCTCTCACTGCCCGAGGCTGTCGGACTCGCGCCACGCTCGCTTCCGCGCGGCATGCACACGATCTTCGCCGGAAACGGCGAGGCGGTCGTCGCGCGCCAAACCATCGGCGCCGGCGACGTCATCGTCATTTCTGTGCCGGAGATGTTCGAGAACCAGCATCTCGCTGCGGATCATCACCTCGCGCTTCTCACCGCGCTAACCGATGACGGCGCAACGGAGCGCCGGCCGCTGGCCGGCTGGACCGCCGGCGGCTCGCCGGCAACTCACTCCGCCACTGCCGCCGGGCCGGCGGCGGTACAGCCGGCGAGCCGCCGGCGCTACGACCGCCGCCCGATCTACTTCGACGAATTCGCGCACGGTGTCGCCTTCGACGACGGCGTGCTCGCCCTCATGACCGAATGGCGACTCGGTCCGCTGCTCGTGCTCGCCGGCGTCGCCGCGCTGCTGACGTTCTGGCGCAACGCGCGCCGCATCGGACCGCCGGACGCCGAAGAGCGCGACACGCGATCCGACGCCGTCGATCTCGTCGCGTCGCTCGGCGCACTGTACGGACGCTCGATGACGAACGGCGACGCGCTCGCGCTCTACCGCGCCGCGCTGGAGCGCACCGTCGCGGCGCAAAGCGGCTTGCGCGGCGACGCGTTGCACCGGCGTGTCGCCGATCTCACGCAGGGCCTTACGCCGGCGACCGGCGAAAAAATCGCCGCGCACGCATTCGACCGCCATCTCAACACGATCAACGACGCGTTCCGTACGCTGGAGCGCACGGCCAGAGGAGGCCAACATGCAAACCATCGCTGACGTCGCGGAACGATTCACCGCGCTGCGGGAACAGCTCGACCGCGTCATCATCGGCCAGCAGCGCGTGAAGATGCTCGCCATCGCATCGCTCGTCGCCGGCGGCCACATGCTCCTCGAAGGCGCGCCGGGAACAGGCAAGACGCTGCTCTCGCTGGCGCTGGCGCGGCTGCTCGGCTGCCGTTTCCGCCGCATCCAGTTCACGCCCGACTTGATGCCGGCCGATCTCCTCGGCGCGAACATCTTCAATCAGAAAACGCAGGAGTTCGCGTTCCGTCCCGGCCCCGTTTTCACCGACATCCTGCTCGCCGACGAGATCAACCGCACGCCGCCGCGCACGCAGGCCGCGCTGCTCGAGGCGATGCAGGAAAACGCGGTCACGCTCGACGGCATCCGCTACGGAGTCTCGCCGGTCTTCACCGTCTTCGCCACGCAGAACCCGGTCGAATTCGAAGGGACGTATCCCCTGCCCGAGGCGCAGCGCGATCGATTCCTTTTCAAGATCACGATCGATTTCCCCGAGGCCGCGGACGAGGAAAAGATGTTGAGCGCGTATGCGGGCGGCGAACGGTTGCACGATCAGATCGTCAAGTCGCTCAAGCCGGTGATCACCGCCGCCGAACTGGCGCAGGCGCGATTGACCGTTGCCTCGCTTGTGCGCGTCGAGCCGCACATCATCAAATACATCCAGGAGATCGTGGCCCGCACGCGACACGACGATGCGGTGCAGATCGGCGCCGGCCCGCGCGCGTCGCTGGCGCTGCTCGAAGCCAGCCGCGCTGTCGCCGCGCTTGGCAATCGCAGCTTCATCACTCCGGACGATGTGAAGGCGCTGGTCGAGCCGGTGCTCGCGCATCGCGTCACGCTAAGTCCCGACGCGGAGATGGAAGGGCTGGCGCTTTCCGACATCCTGTCGCGCATTTACGAACAGGTGGAAGTGCCGCGCTGAGGAGCGAGCCCTGCGACCCGGCCCACTGCTGATCCGACTGACGTTGCTGCTCGCGGCGCTTGCGCTGCTGGTACCGGTGTTCGTTCCGATCGCGACGATTCTCGCCGCGGCGTTCGTGTTGCTCGTCATCGCCGCGATCGCCGAGGCGGTGATGTTGCGGCGGATCAGGATCGATGTCGAACGCCAGCCGAAAGTCGCGCTTCCGCTTGATGAGGCAGACATCGCCACGATTCGCATCCGAACGACATCGCGCCGTCCGCTGCGGCTCGTCATCCGTCAGCGATGGCCGGAGATCGTCGCGCCGCGTTCGCAAACGGTCCGCGCGATCAGCCGCCCGCGTGAAGTGCTCTCGATCGACTTCGCGATGCGCGGCATCGCTCGCGGATCGAAGCCGGTCGAGCCGGCGACCATCGCCGCGACGATCTTCGGACTGGCCGAACGCATCGTTCCCGCAGGCAACGACACGATCGTTCACGTGTTGCCGAACCTGCGCGCGGTCAAACGTCTACACAAGCGGCTGAACGACTTCGCGCTGCGCTCCCTCGGCGCGCGCGCCGCGCCGAAAATCGGCAAGGGCCGCGACTTCGACCGGCTGCGCGATTACGTCGTCGACGACGATATGCGCGACGTTGCGTGGCATGCCTCGGCACGCCACGGCCGTCTCATCGTCCGCGAGTTCCGCCTCGATCGCTCGCAGGAAATCCTCCTCTGCCTCGATCGCGGACACCGCATGGCCGCGCGCGTCGAGCAGATCACGCGTCTCGATCACGCCGTCAACGCCGCGGTGCTGATCAGCTACGTCTGCAACCGGATGGAGGACAAGTTCGGCGTTGTTTCTTTTTCCGCGAGCGCTGAGAACGGCGTCGCCTTCGGCCGCGGCGCCGCGCAACTTCGCGCGGTCACTGCCTACACTTCGGGCGTCGACGCCGCGTACGAACACACCGACTATCTCGCGCTGGCCGGAGCGTTGCGACGGCGTCTGCACCATCGAACGTTGCTGCTGATTCTTACGGTGCTCCCCGAACGCGAAGACCGTTTCGATCTTCTTCGCGCAGTCGAAATGCTCACGCCGCAGCATCTTCCGCTCATCGTCACGCTCACCGACCGCAACCTTCGCGCCGCCGCGCAACTGCTTCCGTCGAATCGCAGGGAACTGTCGCAGACGCTCGTCGCGCGCGACCTCTGGCTCGGCCGCATCGAACTGATGCGCGAACTCCGCTCCCGCGGCGCACTCGTCGTCGAAGCGACGCCGGAAGACGCCGGCATCGAATCAATCAACGCCTACATCGACGTGAAACGGAGGCAGCTCCTGTGAACATCGAACGTTTCATCGCGACGCAGACTCCGGTCTGGCAGCAGTTGGACGACTTGCTGGTGCGCGCGGAATCGACGGAGGTGACGCGCGACGAGTTGCAGGAGTTGGTGGCGCTGTATCGACGCACCTGCTCCGATCTCAATCGCGCGCGGTCGTACACCGCCAATCCCGATGTGCTCGGATATCTCAACCAGCTCACCGGCCGCGCGTACCGCTTCATCTATCAGGCCGCGCACGAAGTGCCGGTACACCGAGCCTTCGCGACACTGATCACCAAAGAGATTCCGGCCGCATTCCGCCGCGAGCGGCTGGTCATCGCGATCGCCGCCGCCTCGATGATCCTCGGCACGCTCTTCGGCGCGCTCGCCGTCATCGTCGATCCCGCCAACGGACCGCGCCTGATCCCGGGGATGTTTTTCACAGAGAGTCCGCGCGAACGCGTGGCCAAAATCGAGACGGGCAAGGAACGGATCGACAACCTCGACAAGGCGCTCATGTTCGGCGCGTCGCTCTACACACACAACATCCGCGTGGCCTTCCTCGCGTTCTCCCTCGGCGCGCTCACGATCGCCGGCGGCGTCCTGCTGCTCTTCTACAACGGCGTGTTCCTCGGCGCGGTCGCGACGATGTACATCCTCGACGGCGTGCCGCTCTTTTTCTTCGCCTGGGTCGGCCCGCACGGCGCGCTCGAACTCCCCGCCATCGTCTTCGCCGGCGCGGCAGGGCTCGTGGCCGGCCGGGCGCTGCTGATGCCCGGCTCGCTCTCGCGCGCGGCATCGATGCGTCGCGTGCTGCCATCCGTCTGGCGCATCATCATCGGCACTGCGCTCACGCTCGTCCTGGCCGGTCTCATCGAAGGATCGTTCTCGCAATTCTCCTCGCGCAGTTTTCCCTACGAAGCGAAGATCGCCGTGGCCGCGCTGCTCTTCATTTCGTTGATGACGTACCTCTTCCTCCGCCGCGTGACTGCCGACTGACATGGACGAGCTGACGATCACGACGCCCGAGCACGTACCGATCGGTCTCGAACCGGCCGGCGCGGGCAGCCGGTTTCTGGCGGTGCTGCTCGATTCGATGATCACGACCGCAATCGCGTCGACCATCTTCGCCGTGGTGCGAGCGATGACGACGGCGGGCATCGCGACGGCGGTCTTTCTCACGGTCTCATTTCTGCTGACGTGGTCGTGGCACGTCTGGTTCGAAACGCGCGGACACGGCCGCACGCCCGGCAAGCGTGCGCTGTCGCTTCGCGTCGTCGACGCGCGCGGCCTCCCGGTGTCGCTCTATCAATCGCTGGCCCGCAACATTGTCCGGGTGGTCGATTTCGCGCCGGCCTTCTACGGAGTCGCCGCCGCGGTCTCGCTCTTCGACCCCGCCCGCCGCCGACTCGGCGACATCGTGGCCGGCACGCTCGTCATCCGCGAAGCGCAACCGCTCGCCTACACCGGCCAACTCGCCGCCGAACGCCGCCACAACAGCCTGCGCACGCCACGCGTCCTCCGCCTGATCCGCCACCGCATCCCGCTCGAAGAACGCGAATTCCTCCTCCGCCTCTGCCTCCGCGCCGACAAGCTGACACCCTCCGCCCGCTACGACCTGATGGAAGACGTGGCCCGCTACTACCGCCGCAAGCTATCGATCGAAGAGGAACAGATCAGCGGCGAAAACCTCGTTCGCGACCTGACCGCCGTGCTGTTCGCGCCGGAGCGTTCGTAGCCGCCTTCCTTCACCCGTCCGCATCCGCTACGATGCCGGCTTCAATCCAAAATCCAACTGAGAGCCCGAGGTTGCGATGATCTGTCGGAATCATGTCGATGTGTCGGAAGGGGTGCGCCGGTGTGGCCGGTGCGGGTCCACGTTCTGCCGCGATTGTCTTGTCGACATTGGCGGCAAGCCGTATTGCGCGACGTGCAAGACCGAGCAGTTGCTCGACGTCCGTTCCGGCGTGAGCGGGCCGCTCGATCTCGCATCGATCGGGCGCCGCTTCGTGGCAGTGCTCATCGACGGCGTCCTTCTCTACGCTGTCAACTTCGTGATGGGATTTGCGATCGGAGTGGCGATGCGGGGCGGCGCGCCTCAAGTCCTGTCATGCGTCAGCGTTTTACTCAGCCTCGTGATCACCGTCTCGTACGAAGGACTGATGGTCGCGGGGTCGGGCCAGACGCTGGGCAAGATGGCGCTCAAGGTCAAGGTCGTCTCCGAGACCGGGGAGGACGTCACGACCGGACAGGCTTGGGGACGCGCGTTGGCCAAGCTCATTCCTTTCTCGCAGGTCGTCGCGTTGTTCAACAACGAGCGAAAAGGCATCCACGACATGCTCGCGCATACCCGCGTGGTCAATGCCCTGAGCCGCTGATCTGACATGGATGCTCCCGCCCCGCTGCAAATGAAGTCGTACCAGGGCCCATCGTGTCCGCGCTGCCACGCGCAGCTGACGGCGGACTGGATTCAGAGCGGCACGATCATCTGTCCCGATTGCTACAAGCCGTTCGAAGCCACCGCGTTTCGGCCGCCGCAGCGCAGGCTCGAAGTCATCAGCGTAGCGGCCGCATTGACGCCCGACGGCGCGACTGCCTGCGCCAATCACGCGCGCAATGCCGCGGTCACCAACTGCATCCGCTGCGGACTCTTCATCTGTGCGCTGTGCAACATGGACGTCGGCACCGGACCGCACTGCCCATCGTGTTTCGACCGGCTGCGGGCCGACGACGCGTCGTCGCCGGCGGCCACGCGGTATCGCGACTACACATCGATGGCGCGCATCGCCATGATCGCCGGCCTCTTTTTCTCCTTCATGTTCATGGGTATCCCATTCGCGGCCGCGTCGCTGTACTACTCGCGCAAAGCCTTCAAACAGTTGCGCGAGGAAGGCCGCTCGAAGATCGGACTGATCATCATCGTCATCGTGGCCATTCTGGAAATCATCGGCGGCGTCGCCTTTCTCGCGTTCCTGGTCGTCGCCATGTCCAGGGTGAAGAAATGACTCCCGGAAAACGCACGCTGCTGGGACGCAACGCCGGCGTGATGTTGCGCGAAGCCGTCTACGAAACCGCCGATTCGATCGAATGCGAAGCGCGCGAAGGCTACGACGTCACCCGCAAGCGGGTGTTGTTTGAGGAGGTGCTGCTCGTGACCATCCACCGCGAGATGGGTACGCTCTACGTGATTGCGATGGCGGCGGCCGCGGTCATTTTCGCCGGTGTGGCGTTCTTCGGCAGGCGTGAACCGGCATTCGCCATTTCGTTCGGCATTCTCGCGCTGCCGTTCTTCATCGGTTGTGTGTTCCGGCTCGTGCTGAAACTCGACTACGTCTCCGTCTTCGGCCGCCGTTCGAAAGCCGTCATGTGCTTTTCATTCCGCAAACGCCGCGCGCGCGAGGTGTACGGCCGCATCTGCTCGCGTGCGCTCGAAGTACAACGGGCGATGGTTGCAGCAGAACAGCCGCCTCCCGCTGCCGTCGACGCACCACCGGAACCCGAACCACTGCAGTGACGCGTAGTGCGGGCGTCCCGCCTGCAACCGACGGGCGTCCTCGCCCGGCGGGGGTTTCTGGGATTCAATTGCAGGATCGGAATTGATCACGGACACCCCCGTCGGGCGAGACGCCACGCCGGATGCAGGCGAGGACGCCCGCACTACACTTCACCCGCGAATCACAACGTTTGAAGAAATCTCCGCGACGCGCACAGAACCCCACCAATTAGTTGAGTTCCAACTTTGCGAAAAGCGAAGCCCAAGCGACGTCCAACTCCGAACAGGTTCGATCGACTGGCGAAGTCGTCGCCGAGTCCGCGAAAACGCACCACCTACTTCGTCCTCGGCGCTGCACTCGGCGGCCTCCTCGGCTACGGCATGATTTCGGCCGGACCAGGACCAACGCCATCGATCTTCGCGCCCGGCGCGAGGTTGTGGGTGTTCGGCGGAGCGTTGATCTGCGGCGTTCTGTACGCCCTGTCGCCGGCTGCCTTCTGGCGGCAAAACCGCTTTCGCTGGCGGCATGAAGACGATGAGTAAGCCCTGCTTTCAGGACACCTTGTAGGGAATCGGCGACACTTATTTGTAGTTAACCTTCTCGACGCTCAGCAACCGCGATCATCGTCATCCGGCGACGGTCAACCGCAGTCCCCAGCATCCCCACGACGTACTCATGCGTGAGCCTTGCCTTGCCGGCCGCGTGCACCGTTGAATGATGACGACCGACCGCATAGACGAAACGAGTATCCCATCCATCCTGGTCGTGGAGGACGACGCCAATGCGCTGTCGCTCCTGCGCGCCTGCCTTGCGCGGAACGGCTACGGGATCTCCACCGCTGGGACGCTGGCCGAGGCGCGGCGGCGGTTGCATGCGCGCAGCGATTGGGGATTCGTCATTCTCGACCGGCGCCTGCCCGACGGAGACGGCGCCAGCCTCTGCGCGGTCATCCGCGCCACGCAGCCGCACAGCTACATCCTCATGCTCACCGGCGAGGCGACGGCCGAGGCGAAGATCGAAGGATTCGAATCAGGCGTCGATGATTACGTCACCAAGCCGTTCGAGATCGACGAACTGCTGGCGCGCATCCGCGCCGGAATGCGCATCGTCGAACTGCAGAAAGAGTTGCTGGCCAGCAGCCGGCGCTACGAAGCGTTGTCGCTGACCGATTCGCTGACCTCGCTGCACAACCGGCGCTCGTTCGATCAGGAGTTCGAATCGCGATTCGACCACGCGCGCCGTTATGAACGTCCGTTGTCGCTGGTGATCATCGATCTCGATTACTTCAAATCGATCAACGATCAGTTCGGCCACACGGCGGGCGACGGCGTCCTGCGCGGCATCGCGCAAATCCTCGATCACGGCACGCGCCGCACCGACTTCGTCGCGCGCATCGGCGGCGAGGAGTTCGCGGTGCTGCTTCCGGAAACGTCGCTCTTCGAAGCGCTGCACTTCGCGGAGAAGATCCGCTCGACCGTGATGACCGCGACCATCCGCACCGAGGCCGCCACGCACAAGGTCACGGTCAGCATCGGCGTAGCGAACGTTCCGCACTCGCTCGTGACCACGCCGCAGGAGTTCTTCAACGCCGCCGACCAGGCGCTCTACCGCGCGAAAGCGCGGGGTAGGAACCGGATTGAGTCGGAGAGGCGGAAGGTGCCGGTGCGGGAGGGGCTCAGCGATGCGAGGCCGCAAGCGCAGTTGAGGATGTAGCAGCTGCACGTTTCCAGCACCCTTGTCGATTGGGGTGCAGTCCCAGCACTTGTGCAGTGATCCGGCAGAGCGGTACATTCTGTGCACCAGCAAATGTCCGCTATCAAAAGCTCTTATGCTGGCTGCCGCGCTCAGCGATACGAGGAGTTTTTCGCCTCGCTGTACGTAGAACACCGCGGACGGGCGATTGCGGTTAGCAATTGACCAAGCACGAGAGACTTCTCGCCGCACTCATTGCCGGCGGCTCCGACAACAACATCGGATTCGCGGCACTCCGAAGCCTTCTGGCTACTCTCGGCTTTCACGAGCGCATTCGAGGCGACCATCACATTTTCACGCGGGAAGGTGTCGTCGAGATTCTCAATCTTCAGCCGCTTGCCGGTGGGAAAGCGAAGGGCTATCAGGTGCGGCAGGTACGGAACGTCATCGTCAGGTATAAACTTGCTGGACTCGAAAATGAAAGCTGATCCTCGCTATGAAGTCATCATTTACTGGAGCGATGAAGACGCTGCCTTCATTGCTGAAGTGCCAGAGCTTCCAGGCTGTATGGCTGACGGTGCCACATACGACGCCGCAGTCGCCGCAGTACAAGTCGTGATTCGCGAGTGGATCGAAACGGCGCGGGAAATCGGCAGAGAAGTTCCGGAACCCAAGGGCCGCCTTGTAGTTGCCTGATCTTCGTTCAGAGACGACAGCTACTCCCCCTCATTCGCGTCGACGACCGCTGCCGCGGTCAGCTCCGCTGACGCTGCGGCGTACTCCGGCAGGTCGGTGGATGTGGCTTTGATGTACTTCGCGACGATGTCCTTCGTGTTGTGGACGCCGAGCTTTTCCATCAGGAATGCGAACTTGGCTTCCAGCTCGTCGATGATCGGGCCTTTGTGGGCGTCGTCCATTTCCCACATGCGTTTCTTGAAGGGCCCGAGCGCTTTTTTGCGCGTGGTGTAGACGAACTGCTCGTCGGTCTGTTCGGGCTTGCGTTCGTCGAGGCAGTGCTCGAAACAGTAATCGCGGATGCCGTCTTTGATGTCCTGCGGCAGCGTCGGCGCGTCGAGGATCATGTTCTGGAATCCGGTCGCCAAGTGGATCTCCACGGCCTCGGCTTCGGGGAACTTGTTGAAGACAGACTCGGGCAGCGTCGACGCGCCGTGCTGGACGGATCCCGCCATCCCGTACTCCTCGCGGCAGATGTGCGTGGTCTCGCGCAGCACTTCGAAATCGATCTTGGCCTGGGCGATGCTGCCGTCGGCGAGCGGGACGCCGCCGTGCGAGGTGCCGGTCTGCACGGAAATCTTGCTGATGCCGGTGATGCCGCCGAGGAGCCGCTTCAATCCATCCGCGTACGCGCGAACCTCCTCGGGGTGCGTGTTGTACTTGCCCACTTCGCCGATCTCGCCGCCGACGGATACCGTGATCCCGTTCGGCTCGCGCTCGCGGATGTATTTCGTCAGGTGCGCCGTCCCTTCGTAGTTCGCGCGCTGCTGTTCGTCGCGCGTGGGGAGGTCGAGGTTGACGAGCGTGGAGGTGTCGATATCGATGTTGTAGAACTCGGCGGCCAGCGCTTCGTCGATCAGCGACTCGAGCGCTTTCATCTCCGCAGCTTGTCCATCTGCTGTCGCCCACTTTTTCGCGCTGGCCTGGAAGTGATCGCCCTGGATGAAGACGGGACCTTTGAATCCCTCGCGGATCGCGGCGGCGAGAACGCATGCGGCGTATTCGCCGGGACGCTGCTCGGTGTAGCCGATCTCAGAACGCGCGATTTCGAAGATGAACGCGCCGACATCGTGCTTCATCGCCACGCGGAACAGCGCGCGCGCGGCGTCGTAGGTCAGCGCGCGGATGTTGAACGCGGGAACAGTGAAGGCGCGCTCGATCTCATTCCGTCCGAACGCCATGTAGAGCGGATAGATCGACGATGACACCGCGCCGCGGTGGCGCGCTGCCATGTGAATCGTCCTGCGCGCCTCGGCTTTCGCATCGCCATCTCCGAAGACGGCCGTGTGCACGAGCTGGTCGATATTGATGTCGGTCATAGGGGCCGCACTTTAGCAAAAGTTCGCGCGACGGAACGCTGGCGTGACGCCAGCGCTCCACCCGCTACGCGGTCTGTTCCGCGGGCACGAACGACCGCAGCTGGGCGATCAGCTCCCGGATATCGAAGGGCTTGAGGACTGCGCCGTCGGCGCCGAGGGCATTGAGGTCGGACTTCGAGATCTGTTCGCCGCTGAGGATCAGGATCGGTAATCCGTCGAAACCGGGTTCGGCGCGCAGAGCGCGGATGACCTCGTCGCCGGTCATGCCGGGCATGTTCTTGTCGATGAGCACGACCGCCGGCTTGCGGTTGCGCGCCTCGGCCAGAGCATCCTGGCCGCTCTCGGCCGTCACTGCTTCGAAGCCGAATTCGCGCAGGAGATTGCGCATGAGCACGAGGATCGGGAGGTCGTCATCAACGACGAGGATGATAGGCTTGGACGTCATCGCGAGCGTTTTAGTGTAACGGATGTCGTTGCGCCCAACAACGGAACGCCGCGACTTTTTGCGCCGCACGTAAATCATGCCGATCCGCCATGACCGCAAAGTTTCGATCCTCGATGTGATGGGGCCGGTGATGGTCGGCCCGTCCAGTTCGCACACCGCCGGCACGGCGCGACTCGGCCGCGTGGCGCGCGAGATCCTCGATGAAGATCCGGTCGCCGTTCACTTTTTTCTTCATCCGCCGCTCGCTGCCACGTATCGCGGTCACGGCTCCGACTTCGCGCTCGTCGGCGGTTCGATCGGACTGAATGTCGATGACCCGCGCATCCCCGAGGCCATTCGCATCGCCGAGCAGATGGGCGTCGACATCATCTTTTCCGAGGAGGACCTCGGCGATGTGCATCCGAACACGGTGCGCATCGAGATTCGCGGGAAGTCGCGCGAGGCGGAGATCAGCGGCTCGTCGATCGGCGGCGGCGTGATCGAGGTCTTCAAGATCAACGGCTTCCAGACGCGCTTCAAAGGCGACTCGCCGACGCTGCTGCTCTTCTATCGCGACCGCGCCGGGATGATCTCGGAAGTGACGAAAATCATCGCCGAGGAGGGGATCAACATCGCGTCGTTGTCGTGCTCGCGAAAGCAGCGCGGCAAGGATGCGTTCATGCAGATCGACGTCGACTCGCCAATGTCGGACGCGGCGCTGCAGCGCATTCGGGATACCGCGGATGTGGAAGAGGCGCGGTACCTGGATCGGATTCCGTAGGGTCCCAAGCGGCGGAGTAATCGCGCGGCCACACTCGTTACGATGCGCCATGATTGAAAGCTTTTCCCACCTCGAACAACTCGCTGCCGGGCGCGACCTTGCGGATGTTTTTCTGGAGAGCGACGAGCAGGAGCATGCCGTTCCTGGCGATCAGATTCTCGAAGCGCTTCGCCGCCGGCGCGCGGTGATGCGCGATTGCGTCGAGCGTGGGAAGGGCGGCGGGACGTCGATGGGGAAGCTGGTCGGCAACGAGGCCAAGCTGCTCAACGACGCCTTCCTGGCCGGCCGCACGTTCCTCGATCCGCTGACGGTGAAGGCGGAGATTTACGCGCTGTCTGTTATGGGAGAGAACTCGCGCATGGGCGTCATCGTCGCGGCGCCCACGGCGGGCGCGGGCGGCGTCGTGCCGGGCATGCTGCTGGCGCTGGAAGAGGAGCGCCACATCGATCCGGAGAAGACCGTCCGCGCGCTGGTCGTGGCGGGCGGCATCGGCTCAATCATCGCGTTGTCGGCGAACATCTCCGGCGCCGCGGGCGGATGCCAGAACGAAGTTGGCGTCGCTGCAGCGATGGGTGCGGCGGCGGTCGCGTACATGATGGACGGCACGACGCGTCAGTCGATCCACGCCGCCGCGATCGCGCTGAAGAACACGCTCGGGTTGGTCTGTGATCCCGTCGGCGGACTGGTCGAGGTTCCTTGCGTCAAACGCAACGCGCTCTTCGCCGTGCATGGACTTACGGCCGCGCAACTGGCGATGGCCGGCGTCGAATCGGTCATCCCGATGGACGAAATCGTCGAAGCGATGGTCCGCATCGGCCGCGCGCTTCCACGCGGACTGCGCGAAACCGCCGAGGGCGGACTGGCTACGACGCTGACGGGCTGCTCAATCGGCGATCGCCTGAAAAATGAAGCGAATCAGCGCCGCGCCGAGCGCGCCGCGGAACGCGAACGTACCGCGCAGGAGCGGAAAGAATCGGTGCAGTAGCGGCGTAGTGCAGGCGTCCCCGCCTGCAACCGCCGGGCGTCTCGCCCGGCGGGGGTTTCTGGGATTCAACTGCAGGATTGGGGTTGATTCACGACGCACCGTCGGGCGAGACGCCACGCCGGATGCAGGCGAGGACGCCCGCGCTACGCTCCACCTCGCAAATCAAGGGTAGTAACCCCGTATCGTCTTCGCCTTCCCGTCGCTCACCTGCACATCCACGCTCCGCCACTTCGTTCCCGGCTTCACGCCTTCCGGCGGATAGAAGCCGAGGATGTATTGGGAGCGGAGCTCGTTCTGGATGTCGGTGTAGATGCGTCCGAGGTCCGAGGCCTGCTCGATGTAGTAGGCGTTGCCGCCGGTTTCGCTGCAGAACTTGCTCAGTTTGAAGCGCGTGTCGACTTCGCTCATGCGGATGCCGACGCCGACCGCGTAGATCGGCACCGCAGCGCGACGGGAGTATTCAATGGCCTGATCGAACGAGAACTTTGACGACGTGTCTTTTCCGTCCGTTACGAGCACCAGCGCGCGCTGACCCTTCACGCCGAGGAAGTTGTAGAGCGAGTAAACGACCGCGTCGTAGAGCGCCGTCGATTCCTCGGCGCGCAACTTCGCGAGGCCTGCGTTGATATCCGCAAGCCGCGGTGACCAGCGTTGGATCAACTGCGGTTGCGTATCGAACGAAACGAGAAACGCGCGGTCGCCTTTGCGCATCACGTTCGTGAAGAACTGCGAGGCAGCTTTCTGCGCCTCAGACATCCGCGGCTGCATCGATGCCGAGGTATCGATGGCGAGGCCGAGCGAGAGCGGCAGATTGTTCACGTGCTCGAACTTCGCAACTTTCACCGGCTTGCCATCGTCGATGACCCTGAACGCGTCCTGGGTCAGGTCGGTGACCGGATGGCCGTCGCGTAGGACTGTGGTCGGCAGTTCGACGAGGTGAACGTTCACCTCCTCCATGAACTGCGGCGTGTTGATCATCACCAGGTCTTCGACCGGCGGCTGTTCGGGCACATCCTTCAGCGACGCGACGGCGCGCAGGTAGGCGATGCTTTCTGAATCCGGAAGGTCGACGACCTGAACGTATGGCGGTCCGAAGAGAGTGGCGAGGCGCGACTCATTGAGGAACAGCTCGAGTTTGTCGAGCTGCTTGCCCTCGGGCACATTGACGGCCATCTCTACGCGCGTGCGGCCGCGCAGCTTCAACGCCACGCGCGGCGAGACAATGCGCACGCGAAATGGATCGTTGCCCGTGTTCACCGTGGCTTCGTCGCCGGCGATCATCGTCCCCTTGTCGTCAAGAGCGAGAGCGCGGATGCGATGGACCTGCGGCACGTTGCCGAAATCGAGGTCGAGCGCGTAGGGCGGCTGCCGTTTGCTCATCACCTTTCGTCCGTCGAGATAGAACTCGACGCTGACGATCCCTTCACCTTCGACCGCGGTCTCGATGTGCTGAACGCCGCTGAGAAGGTCGTCGCCAAGCGGCTGAATGTGGATCGCAGGCGCGTGCGATTCGAGTTTGTCCTTGATCGATGCGAGCGTTGTATTCGAAGCACCGCTGAGATCCGGCACCGTGATCGCCTGCTCGACGATCGCCTCGCTCGTTCCATTCAGGTCGGCAACCTTGACGCGCGCCTGGTACTCGGCGGGTTGGAGGAATCGGTCGAGCACGACCGCGATCCGATCCGTCTTGATGTCCGCGGGATAGTCGAAGCGATAGCGATAGTTCTCGAAGAGGCGCTCGTCCTTCAGCACTTCGCCGACGACGTCGAGGCTATACAACTTCGTTCCGCCGACGTCCTTCAGGACGAGCTGCGCGCGCGGCACCAGAATCGTGATCTCGACAGCTGTCCGGTCGCCTTGTCTGGCCGGATACGCGATGGAGAGCTGGGCCGGAAGCGCTTTCGCGCCCGCGGTGCTCATGACCACGGAGTGAAAAATCTTGCGAACCTGCTCCGGGTCGACGGCGGGCGGCTGAAAAATCTTCGCGGTATCGAGCGTTCGGAAGTGCGCCGATTCAATGGCCGCAAGGGTTTCGTCGGCGGGGATGCATTCGTACTGAAAATGAGTGAGATTCGTGTTCGGTACCAGCCCAAAGATTCGGTCGAACGCTGCCGCTTTGGACCCGGTCGTGGCGATGATCTCGTCTGAAAAAAGGTCGTAGAGCGCGTCGATTCCGGCGCTGTACGGCTGCCACAAGACGTAGTCGCCGCTCGAGCGCGGCTTGTAGAAGAGGAAGTGAGCCTCTTTTTCGAAGCCCTTCAGAGTGCGGTACGTCCAGAGCTCCATAGGCTGAAAGAACTTGCAACCGTCGGGTATGGAGATTCCGGCAGGCGCTCCGTGGATGACGTAAACGCGGCCTCGATCGGACACCAGCGATCGATATCGTTCCTTAGCCTCGGCGATGCGCTCGTAATAGATGTTCTTGAACGCGCCGGTCGGCATTCCCTCGGTGAGGTCATGCCGGCGCCAGAAGTCGGTGATGTAAAGATCGCGTTGCGCATCGCTCTCCAGGATCAGGAACGTGTCGATCTCAGCCGGCTGGATGATCGGATCGACGTCGATAAGAAACTGCCGGTACTCCTCGGCCAGTTTCGCGATCCGCTCCTTCCGCTCGCGGCGCGAAAGTTTGACCTTGCCCTGATCCGCGGGCGCCGGAAGCGTCTGCGCGACGCCGCCGGCGCACAACAGAACGAGGAGAAGAGCGGGCGCGATCGATTTCACGGATAGTAGCCGCGGATTGTTTTCGCCTTGCCGTCGCTCACCTGGACGTCGACTGTGCGCCACTTCGTTCCCGGTTTTACTCCCTCCGGCGGATAGAAGCCGAGGATGTATTGGGAGCGGAGCTCGTTCTGGATGTCGGTGTAGATACGTCCGAGATCGGACGCCTGCTCGATGTAGTAGGCGTTGCCGCCGGTCTCGCTGCAGAACTTACTGAGCTTGTAGCGCGTGTCGACTTCGCTCATGCGGATGCCGATGCCGATCGCATAGATCGGGACGGCGGCGCGACGCGAATACTCGATGGCTTGTTCGAAGGAGAACTTCGACGACGTGTCTTTGCCGTCGGTTACGAGCACCAGCGCGCGCTGACCTTTCACGCCGAGGAAGTTGTAGAGCGAGTAGACCACCGCGTCGTAGAGCGCCGTCGACTCCTCGGCGCGCAACTTTGCGAGGCCTGCGTTGATGTCGGCGAGACGCGGCGACCAGCGTTGAATCAGCTGCGGCTGCGTATCGAACGAAACGAGAAACGCGCGGTCGCCTTTGCGCATCACGTTCGTGAAGAACTGCGAGGCGGCTTTCTGCGCCTCCGACATCCGCGGCTGCATCGATGCCGAGGTGTCGATGGCGAGGCCGAGTGAGAGCGGCAGATTGTTCACGTGCTCGAACTTCGCTACCTTGACCGGCTTGCCTTCGTCGATCACTTTGAACGCGGCTTCCGCGAGGTCGTTGATCGGATGGCCGTTGCGCATCACCGTGGTTGGCAGTTCGACGAGGTGAACGTTCACCTCCTCCATGAACTGCGGCGTGTTGATCATCACCAGGTCTTCGACGGGCGGCTGCGGATCCTCTTTCAGCGACGCCACCGCGCGGATGTAGCCAACGCCTTCCTGCGCCGGAATCTCGATGGTCTGCACGTACGGCGGGCCGTAGAGCGAGGCCATCTTCGTGTCGTTGAGGAACAGTTCCACGTGATCGAGCTTCTTCCCCTCGGGGACATTGACAGCCATCTCAACGCGCGTGCGGCCGTGCAGCTTGAACGCGATGCGCGGCGAGATGATGCGGACACGGAACGGATCGTTGCCGGTGTTGAGCAGCAGCTCGTCGCCGGTGACCGGCTCGCCGTTCGCGTTGAGTGCGACGGCGCGCACGCGGCGCACCTGCGGCACGTTGCCGAAGTCGAGATCGAGCGTGTACGGCGGCTGGCGTTTGGTCATGACCTTCTTGCCGTCGAGATAAAACTCGACCGCTTTGATGTCGTCGCCGAAGGCGATGGTCTCGATGTGCTGGATGCCGCTGAGCAGGTCCTCGGTGAGCGGCACGATGCGCAGCCGCGTGGTGTTCGATTCGATGTCGTCCTTGAGTTGCGACAGCGCGGTCGTGGCGCTTTCCTTCGCCTTCTGCTGCTCCGGCGTGTCGAACAGCTCCGGCACGGTGATCGGCTTTTCGACGATGGCTTCGGCGCCGGAATTGATGTCCTGCACGCGCACGCGGGCCATGTAGTCGGCCGGACGCAGGAAACGGTCGATGACGACGGCCACCTTGTCGTCCTTGATGTCGCCGGGATAGTCGAAGCGATAGCGGTAATTCTCGAAGAGCTGATCGTCTTTGAGCACTTCGCCGGTGACGTCGAGGCTGTAAAGCTTCGTGTTGTTGACTTCCTTCAACGTGAGTTGCGCGCGCGGGACGAGGATGGTGATCTCGGCGTCGGTGCGGCCGCCTTGTTTGGCCGGATACTTCACGCTCACTTCATTCGCGAGCTTCGGCGCGTTCGGTGTGGCCAGCACGACCGAACGGAGGATCTTGTGCACGTCCTCCTCATTGACGGGCGGCGGCTCGAAGACGCGCGTCAGGTCGAACTTGTTCATCTGCGACTGATACATGGCGCGCAGAAACTCGTCGCCGTACATGCATTGCATTTCGAGGTTCGTCATCGTCGTGTTGACGCTGGCCGGACCGAAGACGCGTCGCGTCGCGCTGTCGCCGGTAACGTCGGTCCCGATTTCGTCCTGCGAAACCAACTCTTTCGTGGCGTCGGGATTGATCGGCGAGTAGAGCTTGAAGTCGATTCCGTTGCGCGCCTGGTAGAAAAGGAAGCGCACGTTGTGCCCCATGCCCTGGACGAATGCGTACTTCCAGACCTCGGCCGGCTGGAGGAGGCGGCAATTGATCTTGAGGCGCTCGTCCGGCTGGCCGTAGATCAGGAAAATGCGGCCGCGATCGGAGGAAGCATTCGTGAACTCTTCCTTCACCGTCTGCAGCCGCTCGTAGTACTCCTCGCGGAAGGCCTGGTTGGTGGTGCCGTGGGCGACGTCGCGGCGGCGCCAGAATTCAGTGATGTAGATGTCGCGCTGCGGATCGGTCTCGAGGATCAGGAACGTATCCAGCTCCGCCGGATTCATGATCGGATCGACGTCGTTGAGAAACTGGCGGTACTTCTCGGGGAGGTTCTTGATGCGGTCTTTGCGCTCGCGGCGGGAAAGCTTGCGGACGCCTTGATCGGGTTTCGCTTTCGCGTCAGGAGGCGGCGCGGGCGCCGGTGCGGCCTGCGCGGGTGGCGGTTGCGGATCGGGTGTCGTCTGCGCGAATGCTGCCGCGGCGAGCATCGCGGAAATCAAAATGGCAACGATCTTATTCATCGGGGAGACCTCGTCGAACCGAAGGACAATAGGAAATCGCATGCGAATCTACCTGGACAACAACGCCACGACGCCTCTGCATCCAGCGGTGCTGGAAGCGGTGGGGGCATCGTTGCGGGATGTCTTTGGCAATGCATCGAGCATTCATAAAGAAGGCCAGGCCGCGCGGCGCGGGATCGAGGACGCGCGCGAGTCGGTGGCGAAGCTGATCGCCGCGGAAGCGCGGGACGTCATCTTTACGAGTGGCGGCACGGAGTCGAACAATGCGGCCATCTTCGGCGCGGCAGGCTCCGATGTCGGTCAACACGTTGTCACAACCGCGATCGAGCATCCCTCGGTGCTGGAGCCGATCGCCGAACTGGAGCGCCGCGGACACGCGGTGACGATCGTGCCTCCACTGCGTAGCGGCGTGGTTGATTCGGATGCGGTCATCGCCGCGCTGCGTCCGGAAACGCGGCTCGTGTCGATGATGCTCGCGAACAATGAGACCGGCGTAATCCAGCCGGTTGCAGACGTTGCGCGCGTCTGCCGCGAGCGATCGATTCACATCCACTGCGACGCCGTGCAGGGCGCCGGCAAGATCGACGTCGATGTCAACGCCCTCGGCGTCGACACGCTCGCACTCTCCGCGCACAAGCTGCACGCGCCGAAAGGCATCGGCGCCCTCTACGTCCGCCGCGGCCTCTCGCTGTCGCGCCACATCCTCGGCGGCGCGCAGGAACGCCGCCGCCGCGCCGGAACGGAGAACGTGCCGCTAGCCGTGGCGTTCGGCGTGGCCGCGGAGATCGCGCGCGATCGTCCGGACGTCGGCGCGTTGCGCGATGCGCTGGAACGCGGCCTTGGCGATTTCGACGTCGTCATCAACGGCGTGGACGTTTCCCGCATCCCGAACACGAGCAGCGTCACATTTCGGGGCGCGGATGCCGAGGGGATCGTGATCGGACTCGATCTGGCGGGAGTGGCGGTGTCAACCGGCGCCGCCTGCTCCTCCGGACGCGTCGAGCCAAGCCACGTCCTGCTGGCGATGGGCCTGACTCCGGACGAAGCGCGTAGCACGATCCGCTTCTCACTCAGCCGGTTTTCAACGATTGCTGAGATCGAGCAGACGTTGTTGCTCCTCCGCGACATCGTCCCGCGCTGCATTCGAGCGTAGCGCCGTCGGCTCGACGGCTGGACCGCCGCCGGCTCGGCGGCACGTAACGCAAACACGCCAGCGAGCCGCTGGCGGTCCAGCCGCCGAGCCGACGGCGCTACGACGGTTTCGTCGCCGAATAACCCTTGCCCCATCGCGGTTTGTTTGGCACAGTTGCGGCCGGTCCAACATGTCTAAGAATCACATCCTCGAGGGCGATCTCTCGCGCATTCAGCTGCCGGACGTCCTCAGCTTCCTCTCTATGATCCGCGGCAGCGGCAAGTTGCAGCTGGTCCACGAACGGATGGAACGCTCCATCTACTGGAAGGACGGCGAAATCGTCTTCGCTTCCTCCAACTCGCCCGAGCACTCCCTCGGCATTTTCCTGCTGCGCAACGGCAAGATCACGCAGCAGCAGTACGACGAATCGAAACGCCGCGTCACCGCCACCACGCGCCACGGCAAACTGCTCGTGCAGATGGGCGCGATCTCGCCGAAGGATCTGTGGTGGGGCGTGAAGAATCAGGCGCTCGAGATCATCTACTCGCTCTTCAGCTGGAAAGAGGGAAGCTTCGTTTTCGGCGACACGGCGGACGAACTGGTCAACGAGCGCATCGTGCTGTCGATCAATACGTCGACAGTGATCATGGAAGGCATCCGCCGCCTCGACGAGTCGGCCGTGATCCGCGAAAAAATCACCAGCCTGGACATGGTTTTCATGAAGGTGCAGGGTGCGAACGCGGACTTCGGATCTCTCGACATGAGCGAGCACGAGGTGGCGCTCTACAACACGCTCGATGGCAAGCGCTCCATCCGCGCGCTGATCGGCGGCTCGGAGATGACGGAGTTCGAAGTGACGCGCATCCTCTTTCAACTTCTGTCCGCGCGGCTGATCGAGGTGGTCTCGGAGACGAGGTCGTTCCGTCCCGTCTTCCTCGACGTCGAAGATTCGCCGGAGCTGTTGAAAGTCATCTCGACCTACAACGACATGTTCGGCCGTCTCTACGCCGCGCTGCTGAACGCGGTCGGCGAGGAGCCGGCGCGCGACATCGTCACGACCGCCATGCAGAACGCCGAAAGCGACGAGCTCTGGAGCGGCGTCTTCTTCGACCAGTACGGCCGCTTCGACGAGAACATGCTCATCGCCAACATCTCCGAGCTGCCGTTCGAACGCCGCAAGGCGGTGCTGGACGAGGGCTTGAACACGCTGCTGTCGGTGCAGCTCTTCGAGGTGTCGCAACATCTCGACTCCGCCGGCAAAGTCGACGTCTTCCGCTTCATCAGCGACCAGAAGGCCGGTCTCGAGTCGATGCTGACCTGAGCGCGATAGACTCCACCGCAATGTATCCAACGCTTATCAAACTCGGCTCGTTCGAGATCACCACATTCGGCCTGATGATGTTCGCGGCGTTCATCGTCGGCGGCTGGGTGCTGACGCGTCAGTTCCGCCGCTACGGACTGACCGACGACGCGGCGTCCTCGATCGTGATGGCCGCCGCGATCGGCGGAATCGCCGGCGCGAAGATCTACTACGCGATCCTCTTTCGCGACTGGCACCTTCTCCTCGATCGCGCCGGCCTGGTCTGGTACGGCGGCCTGATCGGCGGCGTCCTCTGCTGCAGCGCGTACCTATTGATCAAGAAAATCGACTTCCTCACCGTCGCCGATGCTGCCGCCCCCGCCCTCGCCATCGGCTACGCGCTAGGCCGCATCGGATGTTTTCTCGTTGGCGACGACTACGGCCGCCCGACCGATTCGTGGGTCGGCATCGCCTTCCCGAAAGGTTCGCCGCCCACCACCGCCGAATCGCTGCGCCAATTCGGCGTCCACATCGATCCGTCGATTCCTCCCGATCAACTACTGCGCGTCCATCCGACGCAGCTCTACGAGTCCGCCTCCGCCTTCGTGATGTTCGCGATCCTGATGTACGCGGCAAAACGTCCGCACGCGAGGGGGCGGATCTTCGGGCTGTTTTTGATCCTGATGGGAATCGAGCGATTCCTGGTTGAAATCGTTCGCGCGAAGGATGATCGGTTCCTCGGGCCATTCACGATTGCGCAGTTGATCAGCGTGATCATCTTCATCTGCGGTTTGGGGTTAATCCTGAAGCGTCGCGAAGCGAGGGTTCAGGATCTCCGGTGAGGCCGCGCAGTGGAAGCTTATGTCTACATCCTGAGCAACAAGAGCCACACGGTGTATATCGGCTCCACTACTGACTTAGTGCGCCGCGTCGCCGAGCACCGCGACAAGAAATATGTCACCTCGTTCACAGCGAGGTACCACTTCGATCGACTCGTTTACTACGAGGTGACTCCGGACCACCCCGCGGCTCTGGCTCGGGAACTCGCGATGAAACAGTGGCGTCGAGCACGGAAGGTCGAGTTGATCCAGCGCGAAAATCCGAACTGGCTCGATCTCACTTGGCGTCTGACTGATTTGTCGTTTCTGCGATAGCGCCCAGCATCTCCAGGATCTCGGGTGAAGCCGCGCGTGCGGCAGTGCAGCGCGAGAACTTCGCCGGTTGGACGATCTGCGTTTCCAGGTCAGGCGTCGCGGTGCCACGGGAGATCCTGACGTCTCGCTTCGCGAGCCGCAGGATCAGTACTTAGCGATACGCGCGACATACCCCTCGAAATTCGAAACCATCTCGCCCAGCGAATCGCCACCAAACTTCTCCCGCATTGCGTCAGCCAGCGTGATCGCCAGCATCGCCTCGCAGACGACGCCGCAGGCGGGGACGGCGGTGACGTCGCTGCGCTCCCATTGCGAGCGGTGCGGTTCACGAGTTTCGATGTCGACCGAGGGGAGGCCGCGGCGCAGGGTGGAGATCGGCTTCATGTAGGCGCGGACGACGACGTCCTGTCCGTTTGTGACGCCGCCTTCCAGTCCACCGGCGCGATTCGTGGTGCGGTGATATCGGCGCTCGGCGTCGAAGTAGATCGCGTCGTGTACCTCGGAACCGACGCGTTGCGCGGCAGCGACGCCATCACCGATCGATACCGCTTTCACCGCGTGAATCGAGAGGATCGCCTGCGCGATGCGGCCGTCGAGTTTCTCGTTCCATTGCACGTACGAGCCGAGGCCGATGGGGACGTTGTGCGCGGCCACGACGATCGTGCCGCCGAGCGTTTCGCCGGCTTCGCGCGCCTTGTCGACTTCCGCGACCATCGCTGCTTCCGAATCTTTGTTCACCGCACGCAGCGGTGAGTCGTCATCGACGGCGACGAGCTCGTCCCACGTCGCGGCGTAATCGGGATCGCCGGCGGCGCCCAGGGCAACGACGCCGGAGCGGAACTCGATGCCGAAGTTGCGCAGCAGCTCTTTCGCGATCGCGCCGGCGGCCACACGCGAAGCCGTCTCGCGCGCCGAGGCGCGTTCGAGGATGTCGCGAAGATCGCGGCGGTCGTACTTCATCCCGCCGATCAGATCGACATGCCCCGGCCGCGGTGCATGCACACGCCGCTTCTCGGCCTCGGCGGCATCGACATCCCACACGCCCATGGCCGCTTCCCAGTTTTTGAAATCATCGTTGCGGACGACGATCGCGATCGGAGAGCCGAGGGTCTCGCCGCCGCGCACGCCGGCTGCGATTTCAGCCTCATCGTGCTCGATCTTCATCCGCCCGCCACGACCGTAGCCGTGTTGGCGTCGGGCCATGTCGCGATTGATGCGCTCGCGATCGAGCCGCACGCCGGCCGGCATCCCGGTGACGATGACGGTGAGTTGCGGCCCATGCGACTCGCCCGCGGAGACGAACGTGAAACGCGACATCAGCGCAGTCTAGTAGATGCCGGGGATCAGCCGCTTCGAGCGGCGCATGTAGTCGCGATACCGGTCGCCGAAATGCTCGATCAACGCGCCTTCCTCGACGGCGATGCGATAGGAGAAGCCGATGATCGTGACGATCGCGATGATGGCCACACTCAGCCAGTTGCCGAACGCGAAGCCGAGCCCGAGGAACGAAAGCAGCGAGCCGGTGTAGGCGGGATGGCGGATGACGCCGTAGATCCCGCGATCGACCAACTCGTGACCTTCGCGGATGGAAACATCGACCGTGAAGTAGCGCCAGAGCGTGGCGATGGCGATCCCACGAATGATGATGCCGAGGATAATCAGGCCGATCCCGATCCAGAAGGTGTCGTAGCCGATGATCGTCGGCGGATACCCTTTCATCATCGATCCCGCGACCGCGGCGATGGTGATACCGCCCCAAAGCAACCAGAGCGATCCGCGATCGCGCCGCGACGCGTTGCCGCGCGCGTGTTTGAGCACCATGACCGCGAGCTCAGAGGCGACCCAGATGCTGGCGACGAGGGCGAGAAGACGTCCGTGCGGCATGCGCGAATGGTATGCCCTCCGTTTGCCTTGATCGCGGCCGGGGTCTATGGTTTGCGGGTTCCGCGTTCATCGAAGTCCCGGAGAGTGATCAATGGCTCCTTCCGCGCCGGCTTTTCTCCGTGGCGTCGCACTCATCCCTTTCCTTCTCAGCGGCAGCCTTTTCGCGCAGTCACTGGAGCCCGTCAAACCGGCGTCCGCCGCGCATATCCGCGCGACCGAGGCGCGTTCCGACGTTCGTCGTCAAGCGGAGCGGAGAGACCGTGACCGACGCGCAACTCCAGCAACTCCAGAACGTTCTCTTCCGCTGGCAGAGCCGTTTCTACCGCGAGACCGGCGGCCGTGCCCGCGCCAACCTGACGCTCGACGGCGGTTGCAGCTACACGCTTTCCGCGAGCAGCATCCGGCGGCGTCCGCAGCAGCCTCCGGCAACATCAGCGTGCTTGCCGACAACGCCTGCCCCTGGACTGCGACGAGCAATGATTCCTTCATCACCGTCACCTCGGGCGGAAGCGGCACCGCGAACGGAACGGTGAGCTACTCGATTGCGGCGAACGCAAGCGCCAACCCTCGCATCAGAACGATCACTATCGCCGGCCCAGCCCTTCACGGTGACGCAGTTGGGAGCGGCGCGGCGGCGGGCGGCGGGACGGTAGTTGGCCAATGGACAAAACCTCTCTGCGAGATCACGCGGAGCGAGCGTAGCGCCGCCGGCTCGGCGGCTGGACCGCCAGCGGCTCGCTGGCGTTTTTCGGTTCGCGCCGCCGAGCCGGCGGCGGTCCAGCCGGCGGGCCGCCGGCGCTACGAACCGTTACACTCATCTCGATGGACAAATCGTCCCTGCGCGAGCTCTTCCCGGTCACGAAGAACCTCGCGTACTTCAACCATGCCGCGCTCGGGCCGCTGTCGACGCGCGCGTCCGAGGCGATGGAGAACTTCGTGCGCGATCAGCGCGAGTTCGGCGCGCTGCATTGGAAAGAGTGGTACGCGGAGTATGTGCACTTGCGCACGTCCGCGGCGAAGCTGATCGGCGCGGAGCCGGGTGAAATCGCGATTCTGAAGAACACCTCGGAGGGGCTGTCGTTTGTGGCCGAGGGGTTCCGCTGGCAGGCCGGAGACAACGTCGTAACGACCGATCTCGAGTTCCCATCGAACTCCACTCCCTGGAGAAAACTTGACAGGCGCGGGGTGGAAGTGCGTGTGGTGCAAAGTCACGACGGCGCGTTTAACGTCGATGACGTCGAGCGCTGTATCGATGACCGCACGCGCATCGTCACCGTATCGGCGGTCGCGTTTCACAACGGCTTCGCGGCTGACCTCGATGCCATCGGCGAACTGTGCGCCGCGCGCAACGTTTTGTTCTGCGTCGACGCCATTCAGTCGGTCGGCGTGCTGCCGATGGACGTGAAGCGTTCGAAGATCACCTTCCTCGCCGCGGACGGACACAAGTGGATGTGCGCGTCCGAGGGGGCGGCGATTTTCTTCGTGGCAGCGGAGCATCGCGACAAGCTGGAAGTGCTCGAACACGGCTGGACGAATATCGAACGTAAGGGGAAATTCATCGACTGTCCGATCGACCTGCTGCCGGACGCGCGGCGCTTCGAGGCGGGATCGCTGAACACATCGGGCATTTATGGATTGCGCGCGGCCATCGATCTGCTGCTGGAGATCGGAATCGCCGACATCAGCGAAGAGACCACGCGCATTGCGGCGCTACTCGCCGACCGGCTCGATGACATCGGCTGGCGCGTCGCGACGCCACGTCCCATCCGCTCCGGCATCGTTGGCGCGCTTCCCCCTTCCGGCGATCCGACTCTGCTGAAGTGGCATCGCCTCCTCGAGGAAAACGGCGTCGTCTGCGCGCCGAGGGAGGGGATGCTTCGCTTCTCACCGCATTTCTACAATACGGAGAGTGAAGTCGACCGGATCATCGACGTACTGAGAGGCGCCGCCGGCCGCGCTTGACCCTCGGCGAACGAGACCTCATCATCCGTTCATGCCTGTCATGACGATTCTTCTCAGCGTAATCGCGCTCTCGCTGTTAGTGGGCGCGATTGTGGGGTGGGTGGTTGCGAGCGCGAGAAAAACCGGCGCGATTCAGCGCGCGCTGGCCGAGCGCGATCTCGCGCGCGCCGAACGCGAGCGCAGCGAGGCCGTCGCCGTCGAAGCGCGACGGTTGGCGAACGCTGAATCGCAAGCGCGCGCCGTTGCCGAAACGCAGGCCAATTTCCTCGGTGATGCCCGCAAGCAGATGGAGGAAGCGTTCGCGGCCACCGCACAAAAAACGCTGGCCACGATCAGCAGCTCCTTCCTCGAACTGAACAAGGCGCATCTCGACGGCTCGAAAGGCGAGATCGTCGCGTCGCTCGACACGAAGAAGGCCGAGATCGACACGATGCTCCAGCCGCTGCGCGACATGCTCGACCGCTACGCCGGCGAGCTGACCAAGAGCGAGCATTCGCGCAACGCCGCGTACGGCGGATTGCAGGAGCAGATCCGTTCGCTGCTGGCGGCGCAGGAGCTGTCGCAGCGCGAAGCGTCGCGCCTGGCCAATGCGCTTGACTCGCCGGCCGTGCGCGGGTCGTGGGGTGAGAATTCACTGCGGCGCTGCATCGAGATGGCCGGCATGAGCGAGCTGTGCGACTTCGAAGCGCAGCAGACGTTCCTGACCGACGAAGGCCGCCGCCTGCGTCCGGACGTGGTCATCCATCTGCCGAACAAACGCGTCATCGCCGTCGATGCGAAAGTCCCGCTCACCGATTACAGCGTGGCCGCGAACGAGACTGACGAGTCGCGCAAACGTGACGCGCTCGCGCTTCACGCGCGCACGCTGCGCCGCCACATCGAGTCGCTCAGCCGCAAGGAGTACCAGGCCAGCGTCGGCGACAGCCTCGATTTCACAGTCATGTTTCTCCCCGGCGAGCATTTCCTCTCCGCCGCCCTCGTCACCGATCCGATGCTCTTCGAATACGCGGTCGAGAAAAAAATCTATCTCGCGTCGCCCACGGTTCTTCTGCCGCTGTTGCGCGCCGTCGCCGCGGGATGGAAAGCGGAGCGAACCGAAGAGAACGCGAAGAAGATGCACGACGCCGGCGTGGAGCTGTTCAACCGCTTCGTGAAAGTGATGGACCTCATCGCCGAGGTCGGCGGTGCGCTGGCGCGGACGGTCGATCAGTACAACAAAGCGATCCGCTCCATCGACACGCGCCTCTGGCCGAAAGGTCAGGAAATGCAGCGCATGGCCGGCAGCGGCAAAGAGCTGGAGCCGCTCTCGCAGGTCGACACGGTCCCGCTGGAATCCTCCAAATTGCGCCTGACGATGCAGGGCGAAGAGCCCGCGGAAGTGCTGCCGTTCCGGGAGTGAGCGTTGATCGGCAAGCAAGTTCTTGTGCTATTCTCGCGCGCCATGAACGCCCTCACCTGCGAGGTAAACGAGTCGACGGTTTGTCCGGTCGGCTCGTCGCTTTGGCTCTAGCCGCCCGTCCATAACCTCGCCTCGATGGTGTAGCGCCTGATCCCGTCTCTTCCGCGCGCGACGTTCAGGAGCTCCCATGATCACCGTTGTCGATAACTACGATTCGTTCACGTACAACCTGGTCCAGCAGATCGAAAGGATCTCTGCGTTCGAATTGCAGGTCGTCCGCAACGATCGCTTCGACGTCGATGCGCTGCTCGATCAGGAGCCGGAAGCGATCGTGATCTCGCCCGGTCCCGGCACGCCGGCGCGCGCGGGACGAATCCTCGAACTGATCCGCACCAACGAATCGATCCCGCTCCTCGGCATCTGTCTCGGGCATCAAGCCATCGGCGAAGCGTTCGGCGCGCGCATCGTGCGCGGACGCGTTCCGGTGCACGGCAAGCTGAGCGAAGTGCGTCACGAAAAGCGCGGCCTCTTCACCGGCTGTCCGACGCCGATGCAGACCGCGCGCTACCACTCGCTCGTCGTCGATCGCGAATCGATGCCTGACGACTTGCGCATCGATGCCGAGACCGACGACGGCGTGGTCATGGCCATCGCGCACCGCGACCGGCCGATTTACGGAATCCAGTTTCATCCGGAGTCGTACGGCACCGAGGGCGGCGACAAATTGATCGCGAACTTCCTGGCGGAGGTGCGCCAGTGATCGACGCCGCCATCCGCCGCATCGTCGACGGCCAGCACCTCGGGCGCGACGAAATGTACGAAGTGTTTGGCGAGGTCATGGACGGCCGCGCCTCCGACGTCCAGAAAAGCTCGCTGCTCATCGCGCTGCGGATGAAAGGCGAAACGGCAGACGAAATCACCGGCGCGGCAATGGCGATGCGCGAGCGCGTCACGCCGCTGACAGTAGATCGCGAACGCATCATCGACACGTGCGGCACCGGCGGCGACGGACGCGGCACGTTCAACGTGTCGACGGTCGCCGCGATCGTTGCAGCCGGCGCCGGAGCCTCCGTGGCCAAGCACGGAAACCGCGCGGTGTCGTCATCGTGCGGCAGCGCGGATGTCCTCGCCGCCCTCGGCGTGAACATCGATCTGGACGCTGAGCGGATGAGCGACGTGCTTCGCCGGACCGGCATCTCATTTCTCTTCGCGCCGAAGCTGCATCCAGCCATGGGCGCCGTAGCCGCAATCCGTCGCGAGCTTGGCGTGCGCACGATCTTCAACGTCCTCGGCCCGCTGACCAACCCCGCGTTCGCACGGCGACAAGTGCTCGGCGTCTACTCGCTTCATCTCGTTGATCTGCTCGCACAGGTTCTGCTCGCCCTCGGCGCCGATCACGCGATGGTCGTGCACAGCCGCGACGGCCTCGACGAAATTTCGATCTCCGCTCCAACGCACGTCTGCGAAGTGATCGATGGCGAATTGCGAAGCTACGAACTGACGCCGGAGGAAATCGGAATCGAGCGCCGTCCCCTCGATGCGATCGCCGGCGGCGATGCGCGCGAGAACGCCCGCATCGCCCGCGAAATCCTCTCCGGCGGCAACGGCGCGCGGACGGAGATCGTCGCCGCGAACGCCGGCGCCGCGCTCTACGTTTCTGGCGCCGCGGAGACAATCCGCGAAGGCGTGGCCATGGCGCGTGAAGCGATCGCGAACGGGGCCGCCATGGCCAAACTGCAGGAACTCGTGGCGGTGACGAATGAGTAGCACCACCATTCTCAACGACATCGTCGCTCGCACACGCGCGCGCCTCGGCACGGAACCTCCGCCCGACCGTGCCGCCGCGGAGATCGCTGCGCGCAATCGCACGCCGTTCGCGTTGACCGCCGCGCTACGCCGCGGCCGCATCAACGTCATCGCCGAGATCAAATCGGCATCGCCATCGGCAGGAACGATCGTCGAAAACCCGGACGTCGAAGCGATTGCAGCCGCGTACAAACAAGGCGGCGCCGCGGCGATCTCCATCGTCACCGAGCCGGAGTTCTTTCGCGGGTCCCGAGAGTGGATCGGCCGAGCAGCGGGCCAGCTTCCCGTGCTGATGAAAGACTTCATCGTCGACGAATCGCAACTCATTCGCGGCGTTGCCGCGGGTGCGAGCGCGATCCTGTTGCTGGCATCGCTGCTCGATGCCCATCAGATTTGCGATTTCATTCGCTGCCTCGATGCGTATTCGTGCGATGCGCTCGTCGAAGTCCACGACGAAGAAGAACTCGATCGCGCGGTAACTGGTGGCGCGCGCATCATCGGCGTCAACAATCGCAACCTGCGCGATTTCTCCGTCGACCTCGACGCCTCGGAGCGTTTGGCGCGGCAGATTCCCGATGGCGTCCTTCGCGTTGCAGAAAGCGGGATCAAGACGCGCGCGGACATCGATCGTCTTCGCGCCGCCGGCTTCAACGCCTTCCTGGTCGGCGAATCGCTGCTGCGACAGAACGATCGCGCCGCGGCCGTGCAGCAACTGGTGCTCGGATCATGACCAAAATCAAAATCTGCGGCATCACCAACGAAGCGGACGCGCTCTTCTGTGCCGAAGCCGGCGCGGACTTCCTCGGATTCATCTTCGTGCCGTCGTCACCGCGGCATATCGAGCCGGAGAAAGCCGCTAACATCGCAAAACGGCTACGAGAGAACCCGAACGCACCGAAGATCGTCGGTGTCTTTAAGGATGCCTCGGTCGAGTCCATCAACAAGATCGGCTTCCTTGACCTCGTGCAACTGCACGGCAACGAAAGCGACGCCGAAATCGGCGCGCTCGGCATCCCCGCGATCAAAACGCTGCACGTCGGCGCTTCGCTGCCGGACACGCACGCCACGCCGAACGCGGCCTGGCTGCTGTTCGACACGTTCGACGAACGGCGCTCCGGCGGGACCGGCCGGCGATTTGACTGGTCGCTGCTCGCGACCTACGAACGTTCGAAGCCGTTCTTCCTTTCCGGCGGACTGACGCCCGACAACGTCGTGGCCGCGGTCAGCATGGTGCGACCGGATGCGATCGACGTCGCCAGCGGCGTGGAAGCGTCGCCGGGCATCAAGGATCACGACAAAGTGGCGCGTCTGTTCGAGCGCGTGAGGAGAGCATGAAGACGGCCACGATGCCGGACCGCCGCGGCTACTACGGCGAATTCGGCGGCAAGTACGTTCCCGAAACATTGATGGCCGCGCTCGATGAATTCGAGTCGGCGTACAAAAAACTGCGGCGCGATCGCGAGTTCCGCACGGAGCTCGACGACATCCTGCGCGATTTCGTCGGACGTCCGACGGCGCTCACCGAGGCGAAGAGATTTGCGGAGTTGTGCGGCGGGATGCGGTTGTTTCTCAAGCGCGAAGATCTCAATCACACCGGCGCGCACAAGATCAACAACGCCGTCGGCCAGGCGCTCATCGCCAAGCGGATGGGGAAGAAACGAATTATCGCCGAGACCGGCGCCGGCCAGCACGGCGTCGCCACCGCCACCGCCTGCTCGCTGCTCGGCCTCGACTGCGTCGTCTACATGGGCGAGGTGGACATGGCGCGGCAGGAGCTCAACGTCTTTCGCATGCGCCTCCTCGGCGCCGAGGTCGTGCCGGTCGCGAGCGGAAGCCGCACGCTGAAGGACGCCATCAACGAAGCGATCCGCGATTGGGTCACGAACGTGCGCACGACGCACTACATCATCGGCTCCGTGCTCGGCCCGCATCCGTATCCGCTGGTCGTGCGCGACTTTCAATCGGTGATCGGGCGCGAAGCACTCGGCCAACTGAAGAAACGAACCGGCGCATTGCCGGACGTAGCCATCGCCTGCGTCGGCGGCGGCTCGAATGCGATCGGACTTTTCTACGAGATGCTGAAACACGATTCGATCCGCTTCATTGGCGTCGAAGCCGGCGGCCGCGGACGCAACCTCGGCGAACACGCCGCGCGCTTCAGCGGCGGCGCGCTCGGCGTGTTGCACGGAACGCGTTCGATGGTGCTGCAGGACGAGTTCGGCCAGATCGCGGAAACGCATTCGATCTCCGCCGGCCTCGATTACCCGTCGATCGGTCCCGAGCACGCGTACCTGCAGCAGATCGGCCGCGTCGAGTACTACGACTGCAGCGACGACCTCGCGCTCGAAGCGTTCCACAAACTCAGCGAGTGCGAAGGCATCATCCCCGCGCTCGAGTCCTCCCACGCCCTCGGCTGGCTCCTGCGCAACGGCGCCTCGATCGGCCGCGAGAAGATCGTAGTCGTGAACCTCAGCGGCCGCGGCGACAAAGATGTGCCGCAGATCGCGGCGTTGGAGGGAAAGTGAACGCTGTCATCCTGAGCCGCCGAAGGACGGTCGAAGGACCCCCCAAGTGCTTGCCTCTTTCGAATACCGCCGCCCAACCGGGTTACCAGCTGGGGGTCCTTCGACCGTCCTCCGCCGCTCCGGCTTCGCCTCCGCGGCTGCGGCGGCTCAGGATGACACCGTGAACCGCACTGCCAAACTCTTTCGCCGCTTGAAAGCCGAGCATCGCTGCGGCCTGATTGCCTACGTCACCTGCGGCGATGGTCCGACGATCGACATCATCCGCGCGCTCGAAGATGCCGGCGCCGACGCGATCGAGCTCGGTGTTCCGTTTTCCGATCCGATTGCCGACGGTCCGGTCATTCAGGCCGCCGCGCAGCGCGCGTTACAGAACGGGACGAAGATCAGAGACATCTTCACGATCGCGCGCGCGGTCCGCGAGCACAGCGAGATTCCGCTGATCGCGTTCTCGTATCTGAATCCCGTGCTGCGCTACGGCATCGAGCGGTTTGCGGATGACACAAAAAATGCGGGCATCGACTCCGTGTTGCTGACCGACTTACCCGCCGAGGCCGCGGCGGAAGTGAAGCCGGCGTTCAAGAGCCGAGGATTGGGATCGATCTTTCTTCTCGCGCCGACATCGAGCAACGCGCGCATCGCTGCCGTCAATCGCGTCAGCGACGACTTCGTCTACTACGTCTCCACGACCGGCGTCACCGGCGCGCGCAGCGAGCTCGATCCTGCATTGCTGTCGCGCCTCGACGAGGTGCGCGAACAAGTGACGAGGTCACTCGCCGTCGGTTTCGGAATCTCGAAGCACGAGCACTACGAAGCGCTCAAAGATCGCTGCGACGCAATCGTCGTCGGCAGCGCCATCGTCCGCGCGGCTGGTGACGGCGATGCTGCAGGAGCGCCGGAACGGGTTGCGGCAGTGGTGCGGGAGATTCTGCGTCCTGCAAGTCCGACGATCTGATGCGAGCTGCGAGTCAAAAATACTGCATGCGATAATGCGCGTTCCGAATCGTCGATGCCTCTCCTCCATCTGGCCCGATACCGCGACATTGCTGCCGAGGTTGCTGAACGCCTGATCTCAGGTGACGGGATGGAGGTGCTGGTTGCGTCCGGCGGCGTGGCGAACGCGATCGCGGCGGAGCTTCTGCGGCGGCGGCGGGGCGGGTTCGCGGGACTGCGGATCGAGACGATCGAAACATTCGCGGCGCGCGTGGTCAATGTCGCGGGAGAGTTTCCGCGCGTTGCGAAGGACGCTGAGCGGCGTCTCGCGATGCGGACGGCGGTGCGAAGCATCGACGATCCGATGATGGAGAGCCGCGGGATTGCGGCGATGATCGACCGCTCGTGGCGCGACGTGCGCGACGGCGGCGCGACACTGGCAGAGTTCGAGTCGCGCGCGCGCAACGCGCGGCTGCGCAACGCGGCGCGGACGAAGTTGCTCGTGCGCGCCTGGCGCGAGTACGAGCGCCTCATTGCGGAAGTGCATGCGATCGATCCCGCGGATTTGCTGCGCCGCGCTGCCGCGATCATCCAGAGCGGGCGCGTCGCGATCAAGCCGCAGATCGTGGCAGGGTTTTACGACATGACCGGCGCGCAGCGGCGCGTGGTCGAAGCCCTGCGCGCGATCGAAAAACTGGAAGCGGTTTACGTTCCGGCGGCCGAGGGCGATGCGTATCGATTCGCGGAGCCGTTTGTGGCGAGCTTTGGCGAGCAGGCCGACGATCCGGACCCGAAGCAAACGCAATGGGACGTCGCGCAGTACGACGCGCGCACCATCGAGCTTCGCGAGACGTGCCGCGCGGCCGGCGCGTTGTTGCAGTCGGGCGTCGATGCGAGCGATATCGGAATCGTTGCACGCACGCTCGATCCGTACGATGTCGCGTTACTCAATCGTTTCGCGGCCGCGGAAGGGTTCACGATTTCGACGGTCGACGAAACGCCGCTGGTCGCGCACCGGCTCGGACGCGCGATCGCCACATTGCTGCGTCTTCGCGAGAACGGTTTCCCACGCGGCGACGTCATCGAAATCCTCCGCGGCGGATTCGTTTCGAAACGTGCGCTGAACATCGACGAAATTGACATGGCCACGCGCCGCTACGGAATCGCTGGCGGGACGAGCAAAGAGCTGGAGCCGATCTCGCGCAATGCGGCGGTCGATGCGTATGTCGAGGTGCTCGCCGAGATCGAACCGCTAGCCCCCGAAGCAACGCTGAGCGCGACTGAGTCCGCGGACTTTCTTGCGAACGCGCTGAGCAGGTTTGCGATCGAGACCGATCTCGATCTCGCTGCTGCCGAGACGATCGATGAAATTGCGGCAACCTTCCGCCGCACGAGTCCATGGAACGTCCGCTTCGATGCCGCCACGATCATCGACGCGCTGCAGAACGAGACCATCCGACAGCCGGCACCCGACACCCGACACCCGGTTTTCGTCTCCGACGTCATGCGCTTCCGCGGACGTTCCTTCGCGCACCTCTTCGCCGTGCGCATGCAGGACGATGTCTTCCCGCAGCGGCGCGTCGACGATCCGCTGCTGCCCGATTACGACCGGCAGCGGCTCGACGTTCGCGAGATCGGCGATGGGCGCGATGAGGAGCGGATGCTCTTTCAGCTTCTGCTCGACGGCGCGGAGACGGTCCACTTCTCATTCGCCGGCGGCGATGGATTCGGCAAGACGCTCCGTCCGTCGCCGCTGTTGAAGAGTTTCGTGATCGCGCAGCAGCCGCAGCGGAAAACGGAGCTACTCAAGAATTTCGGTTCCTCCTTTACGAAGGCAGGCGGGACACCCGCGTTCCCAGGAGGGTCTCGCCGACAGCTGCAGTTGCTCGCGAAAATGGGAACGAAGTCCGTTTTCGACGGCTACCTCTTCGCCGAAGACGACGACGTCACGCTCCGCGCGAAACTCGCCAACGCCATCACCTCCGTCTCCCCCACCCAGCTCGAAGATTTCGGCGAGTGTCCGCAGAAGTTTTTCTTCAAGCACATCCTCGGCGTGCGCGACGTCGACGATCCCGAGCATGAGCTGCAGCTCAATGCTCGCGACAAAGGGAAGCTCGATCACGGAATCCTCGAGCGCCTCTACAAAACGCTCACGGACGACGATTACGCCCGCGCTGCCGCCGCGCTGCCGCAACTCGACGACGTCATCGGCAATCGTCTCGATACGCTCGTCGACCAAGCCTTTGCTGATATCGCCAGCAACATCCCTCCGTTCAATCCGACCATGCGCGAGATCGAACGCACCGCCACCAAACGGATCCTCCGCGAGTTCGTCGCGCACGATCTCGCCGATCTCGAAAGCAACGGCTTCCGTCCGAAGCACTTCGAATATCGCTTCGGCAAGACCCGCTACAGCGCCGTTCCCGATCATCCGGAACCGTTCGTGATGGGCGTGGCTGACGGCGTCGATCTGCGCGTCGACGGCACCATCGACCGCGTCGACGCCGGCGCGGACGGCTACCGCATCATCGATTACAAAGGCGGCAAGGCCACGCGCCACAAAGACCTCGGCAAGAAAATCGATCGCGGCGTGCGGCTGCAACTCGCGCTGTACGCCATGGCCGTGTCGCAATTCTTCGATGCGGATGCAGCGAAGGTGCGCGGCGCGATCAAGCCGCTCGTCACCAGCGACACGAACGCCACGCGGTTCGCATTCGAGTTGAGCGAGAAAGAAGCGGAGCTACGCACCACTCTCAATCTCTTCGTCTCGTCGATCATCGACGGCGTCTTTCCCGCGTTTCCAGCCGATGACGACGCCGACTTCAACGCGTGCAAGTACTGCCCCGTGAATCACTCCTGCCGCACGAAGCACGACTTCGCCGAGAAGTATCTGATCACGCGTCACAACGAGCCGCGCACGCTCCTCGGCGGAGGCGCCGATTGAGCGTGGTGGCCGTCCAGTCGGCATTCGCATTCGACAAGCCGCGGCGCCGCAACATCGTCATCGAAGCCGGCGCCGGCACCGGCAAGACCACCGCGATCGTGGCCGAGGTGTTGCGGCTGTTGCTCGGCGACGAAGCGCTGTCGCCGGAGCGAATCGTCCTCGTCACCTTCACAGAAAAGGCGGCGGGCGAAATCGCCGATCGGATTCATCAGGCGCTCACCGAGCTCGCGTTGCGTTTCGATTCGGGCGAAAGCGTTTCGTGGCCGATCGGATCCGCCACGCCGTTGTTCGAAGTTCCGAGCGGACAACGCGACGCGTATCACCGCGCGTGCATCGCCCAGCTCGGGCGGATCGAGTCGCTGCGCTCGCAGACGATTCACTCCTTCTGCCAGAACCTTCTGCGCCAGTTTCCGATCGAGGCCGGACTCGATCCGCAATTCACGATCATCGAAGGCTTCGAGCGCGCGCTGCTTTACGGCGAGCTGTACGACGCATGGGTCGACCACGAAACGCGCCTTCATCCGACCGCCGAGGCCAAGCGCGATTGGGAAGTGCTGCTCGAGCATGTCGGCTATCTCTTCCTGGTCCGCAACATCATCCTGCCGATGCTCGACCGCCGCGATCTCCTGCTCGATGACACCTACGACCTCGGCGCACTCGATCTCATCGAGCACGAGCTGCTGATCGCGATCGAGAAACTGCGCGGCTGCGATTCCGTTCCCGGCATTTGCGATTACCTCCGCGAACACCGCCCGCCGCCGCGCGGAAGCACGATCGAAACGTGGCTGGAGTATCTGCGGCCGATCGCGAATGAGATTCGCACGACCGATCTCCCGCGCGGCAAAGTGAACGAGCAATACAAGCAGCCGCTGCGCGTGCTGCGTGCGTCGGACAAGAAGAGTCACTCCGTCTACGACCAGCTTTCCTCGCATCGCGCGGCCGTTTCGTTGCTCGCGTTGACGCGCCGGTTCGCGGCCTTTCTCGAAGAGGAGAAGCGGAAGCGCGGCGTCGTCGACTTCGACGATCTTCTGCTGCGGACGCAGAGTGTGCTCGCCGATCCGGCTGTGTTGCGCCGCGCGCGCGAACAGTTCGATTACATCTTCGTCGATGAATTTCAGGACACGGATCGCGTGCAGGCGAACATCATCGACCTGCTCGCGCGAAACAGCGATGGCGCGGTGATCGATGGCCGCACTGTCATCGTTGGCGATCCGAAGCAATCGATCTACGGCTTCCGGCGCGCCGATCTCGAAACGTACGGCGCGTTCACGCGCGGTCTGCTCGCCGAGGGCGCGGAGCATCGCAAGCTGGAGATGCAGTTTCGCAGCACGCCGCAACTGCTCGCGACAATCAATGCGATCTTCGCGTACATCTTCCCGGAGACCGAGCCGGACCCGAACGTTTTCCGGCCGCTCTACCATCGTCTAACTGCAGCGCGAGCCGACACGCAAACGGACGCCTCGGTCACCTTTCTTGACGCGCCGGTCGGCGGCGATCGCGAGGATCGCTTCGTCGCCGAGGCCGAGGCGATCGCGGCGTGGATCGAGCAACGCGGCGGGGAGCTTCGCAAGTACGCACTGCTGCTTCGTCGCACGGGCAAGCTCGACGACTATCTCGACGTCTTCGACCGGCGCGGAATTCGCTACGTGCTGCCGGCCACGCGTCTGTTTCTCGATCGCCCTGCTCCCGTCGATCTGCTGGCGGTGCTTCGCGCCATCGCCTTTCCGTTCGATCGCGGCGCCGAGGTTTCCGCGGCGCGCACGCCGTACTTTGCGCTGACAGATCTCGAGATCGCTCTCGGCAACGACGCGTACCAGCAATTCACCTCGGTACTCGAATCGCTGCGATCGGCGTCGCGTCATCTGACGGTGGCGCAATTGATCGACCTCGTCATCCGAACCTGTGGAATCGAAAACCTCTACGCCGCCTCGGCGGATGGAAAGCGCTCGCTGCGCCATCTCGAACACGTTCGCGCGATCGCTTTCGCGTACGACCAGCGCGTCGGAGGTTCGGTGCGGCAATTCGTCAGCGAGATTTCGCGACGCCGCGCGCAGCCGGACGAGATGGAGCCGTCGCTCGCCGACGACACCGACGACGCGATTCGCATTCTCACCGTGCATACTGCGAAGGGGCTGGAGTTCGACACCGTCATCCTCCCCGATCTCGAGTTCCCATCGCCGCCGCCGAACATTTTTCTCGTCGACGAGCCGCGAAGTCTCGTGCTGACCGGACAAGTGGAGACGCTGTCGGCGAGCGACACGCGATCGGGCACGAAGTCGCTGAAGGACATCGGCACGCAACGCGAGGAGGCGGAGACGCGCCGGCTTTTCTACGTCGCAGTGACGCGGGCAAAGGAAGAGGTGGTCTTCGTCGCCGGCGCGCCGCAGAAACGCGGGTTCTACAAATACGTAGATGAGATTTTCAATCCGTCATCGATCGCATGGCCGGACGGTTCTTCGCGAACGGTGCGGATGGTGACGATCGGCAGCGAAACCGTTCCCATCGCGTTCGAACGCGTGACCGGCGAAGGCGCGGGCGTGCGGACGCGCCGCCGGTTGGCCGACGCCGCACTCGAAGCAGAGCTTGCGGCGCTTCCGATCGTGGACCCGTCTCTCCCCTCGCCCGCCCCGCCGCCGGAGATTTTGACGCGCGCTGACGTGCTCACCCGCCGCGCCTCGGCGCAGAAACGCGGAGCGGGAATCCTGCTGCATCGCGTCCTCGAAATCTGGGACGGCCGCGCGCCGATCGAGCCGCTCCTCAAATCGCTCGCTACCGAACAAGGCGTTGACGCCGCGACCGCAACGCTCGTCCGCAAGCGGTTTGCTGTCCTCGCGAAATCGGAAACCTTCCGCCGCATCACGAACGCCGAGCTCCTCGGCCGCGAAGTTCCGCTGCTGACGCCGGCCGGCGAGCGCCGTATCGACCGATTCGTCCGCGAAGGCGACGATGATCTCGTCATCGATTACAAGAGCGGACAGCCGTCCGACGAGCGCATCGCGCGCGATCGCGCGCAGGTTGCGAATTATTGCGCGGCGATGTCGGCGATCACCGGACGGTCTTGCAAGGGCCTGGTCTGGTATATCGACGTGGATGTCGATCGCGCGATCGAGGTCAAAAGCGATTAACCACAAAGACACAAAGCTCACAAAGAGATCCTTTGTGTCCTTTGTGCCTTTGTGGTGAAACGCTTTTCCCGCGTAATAATCACGCGATGCCGCTGTACAAAGTCGCACTCCTCTCCTTCGTCGCGTTGGCCACGATGGTCAACCCGCTCGCGGTCGCGCCGTCGTTCATCGCGCTGACGGATGGCGCGTCGCGAAAGACGCGTGCAAGTGTCGCCTTCGTGGCCGGCATCTCGTGCATCGCCGTCCTCACCGTGTTTTTTCTGGCCGGCAACTACGTCTTCAACTTCTTCGGCATCACCGTGCCGGCGTTTCAGATCATGGGCGGTGTGCTTTTTCTGACGAATGCGCTGCGCAGCCTGATCGCCGACGATCGCCGCGCGTTCAACATCGGCGGCGAGAAGCGGATCGAGGACAGCGACGTCGAGAAGGCGGACATCGATCCGTCGTCGATCGCCATCGTTCCGATCGCCGTGCCCATGCTCTCCGGCCCCGGCGCGATCACCTCGGTCATGGTCCTCGTCAATCTCTATCCCGACATCGAACAGCGGCTGGCCGTGATCGTAGCCATCGTCGCCGTCGGCGTCGTCTCCTGGCTCGTGCTGTTGTCCGCGCTTCCGCTCTCGCGCATCATCGGCGACCGCGGCCGGGCCGTCTTCACCAAAATCATGTCGCTCCTGCTCGGCGCGATCGGAATTCAATTCATCATCAATGGACTGAAGCCGGTGATCGTCGAAATCATGAAGGCAACGCCGTAGTGCGGACGTCCTCGTCTGCATCCGGCGTGGCGTCTCGCCCGACGGGGGTTTCTGGGATTCAATTGCAGGACGGATAACGACTCAAGAAACCACCGCCGGGCGAGGACGCCCAGCGGATGCAGACGAGGACGTCCGCACTACGCCGCGTACAATCAACGCATGCCTACGAAGAAACGCATCCTCTTCCTCTGCACTGGAAACGCTGCGCGGAGTCAGATGGCCGAGGGGCTGATGCGGGCGTTTCATGGAGATGTGGTGGATGTCGTTTCGGCGGGATCGCGTCCGGCGGGATGGGTGCATCCGCTCGCGATTTCGGCGCTCGCGGAGATCGGAATCGACATTCGCGATGCGCAGTCGAAATCAGCGGATCAGTTTCTCGATCAACCCTTCGACATTGTCGTCACCGTCTGCGACTCCGCGGCGCAGGACTGCCCACTCTGGCCTGGCGCGAAGCGGATCGAGCACTGGCCGATCGAAGATCCGACGTGGGGCGAGGGGAGCGGGGCGGAGAGGTTTGCGGCGACGAGGGATGAGTTGGCGAAGCGGATCGAAGAGTTGATGAAAAACGTCTAAGGCGACAGCCTCTCCACCACCCAATCCTTCACATCGCTGCGCAGGCGATACCAGAAACGGTCGTGCAGGCGATCGCTGCGTCCTTGCCAGAACTCGAAGAGCAGCGGAATCACGCGATAGCCGCCCCAATGAGGCGGACGTGGGATGGGGACATCTTTGTACGTCGTCGACAGCTCCTCGAAACGCGCGTCGAGCGCGCCGCGGCCGGCGAGGACTCGGCTCTGTTCCGAGGCCCAGGCGCCGAGCTGACTGCCTCGGGGGCGCGTCGCGAAATAGGCGTCCGACTCCTCTTCCGTCGTCCGCACCACTGCCCCTTCGATACGAACCTGACGCTCCAGCGATTGCCACCAGAACACCAACGCAGCGCGCGGATTGTCGTGGATCTGCTTCGCCTTGCGGCTGTTGTAATTCGTGTAGAAAACGAAGCCGCGATGATCGAACGATTTGAGGAGTGCGATGCGCGCTGCGACCTCGCCCTCCAATCCCGACGTTGCCAGTGTCATCGCCTCGGGCATCGCGATTCCGGCGGCTTTCGCGGCATCGAACCAGCGCTCGAACTGCACGAACGGATCGGGATCGAGGTCAGTCTCCATCAACTGCGTCACAGAAATCTCCTCGGCGGAAGATATCGCACGCTCATGCGGACGGGTACCACTGGTAGAGAAAAAAGTAGACGAGCACGCCAGTTACTGAGACGTACATCCACAGCGGGAACGTCCACTTGGCGATGCGGCGATGCTGCGCCACGCGCATCTTCAGTCCGTTGCGCACGGAGAGGATGGCCATCGGCACGATGGTGATGGCCAGAATCGTGTGCGAGATCAGGATCGAAAAATAGAGCGGCCTCACCCACCCCGTCGCCGTGAACCGAGTGACGACGCCGTGCCGCAGGATGTGATTGAGAACGTAGCAAGCCAGGAACACGAGCGACGTCACGCACGCCGCCAGCATGAAGCGCTTGTGCATCGCGATGTTGCGCCGCCGGATGAAAATGTACGCGATGAGCAGAAGCACACCGCTGGTGCCGTTGAGCGTTGCGTTAATCGCGGGAAGGATCTGCATCGGCGCGCGACTGTAGCAGACCTATCTGTTTCATCTGCGACATCTGCGGATAAAAGCTTCGTCCGCAGATGTCGCAGATAAAAGCAGATCAATCCTCGCGAAGCAGCTCGTTGACCGTGCTCGCGACGTGATCCACCGCATCATCGTTCGTCGCGCTGTAGTACTCGCGGATCACGCCGTTCTTGTCGGCGATCGCGAACTTCACGCTGTGCAGGACCGACTCGTTCGCCGCGTCCGTCGCGTCGCCAGCAGCGAGCTTGAATCCCTTCACCGACAGATCGACGATCGTCTTGCGGTCGCCGGTCAGGAACAGCCAGCGCGGATCGTTGCGCGCGTACATCGCGTAGCCGCGCAGCACCTCGGGCGTGTCGCGGATCGGATCGACGCTGATCGAAACGAAGCGCACCGGCGACTGCTTCGGAATCCTCTTCGTCAGCTTCTGCATCGTGGCCGTCATCATCGGACACGTCCCCGCGCAGTTCGTGAAGATGAAGTCGTAGACGACGACGCTCCCTTTCATCTCGCTGATCCGCACCGGCTTGTTCGCCTCGCTGACGAGCTGCGCGTCAGGCAAAACAAACATCTTCGGCAAGTCGGATTCGTGGTGGCAGGCAAGTGCGAGGAGAACTGCTGGAAGGAGGAGGCGCCGGAACATCGGCGCGAAGGGTAGCACGTGATATGAGTGCGCGTTCATGACCTCGGCGCTGAAAAATAAGACAGTGGTCGTCACCGGAGCATCGAGCGGAATCGGCCGCGCGGCGGCGCTGGAACTGGCCCGACGCGGCGCGAATCTCGTTCTCGCGGCGCGGCGCGCCGAACTGCTCGAAGAAGTTGCGACTGCCTGCCGCGCGCTCGGCGTCGAATGCCGCACCGTCGTCACCGACGTCACGCTACGCTCCGACTGCCAGCACTTGATCGACGTCGCCGGCGACGTCGACGTGCTCGTCAACAACGCCGGCTTCGCTATCTTCGATGCATTCGAGTCCGCGAAGTCCGACGATCTCGAGTCGATGATGCAGACCAACTACTTCGGCGCGGTCTGGTGCGCGCAGGCGGTTCTGCCGCAGATGCTGGCGCGGCGGCGCGGCACGATCGTCAACGTAGCCTCGATCGCCGGCATCATGGGATACGCGCGGATGGGCGGCTATTGTGCAACGAAGTTCGCGATGATCGGCTTCTCCGAAACGCTCCGCGACGAAGTCCTCGGCCGCGGCGTGCGCGTGGCCATGGTCTGCCCCGGCACTGTCGAAACGGAGTTCTTCGTGAAGGCCGAACGCGGAAAGATGCCGGGCGCTTCGCGGCTCGTTCTGGCCATCAAACCGGAGAGCGTCGCGAAGGCAATCGCCAATGCCGCCGAAGATGGGAAGTACCGGCGGATTCTGCCAATCGGCGCGATGGCGTTCATGCGGCTCAAGGAACTCTTCCCGCGATTCGCACACGTGCTGATGCGCCGCGTGTCGTCGATGATGGAGCCTCCCCGATGAAACGAAAAGCTCCGGTGACGATGGCGCTGCTGGTGATCATCGCCATCGTCTTCGCATTCGAAGTGCTGACCCACGCGTACGACACCGACCAGGGAATGATCGATCTCGGCGCGATCGTGCCCGGCCTCGTGCAGCACGGCGAGTTGTGGCGCCTCATCACGTCGATGTTCCTGCACGCCGGCTGGCTTCACTGGCTCGCCAATTCATGGGCGCTCTATCAGCTCGGGACGCTGTACGAAGTTCTCTTCGGCTCGAAAAGGTTCACGCTGATCTACTTCTCGACCGGCATCATCGCCGGCCTGGCCAGTTCGCTCTACAACCACGGACCGGCTGTCGGCGCGAGCGGCGCGGTCTTCGGCATTCTCGGCGCGTTCATCTTCTCGATCCGCCGCTCCCCGCTCTACCGCCACCAGCCATGGACGCGCAGCCTCATCGCGCAGCTCGTCTTCTGGATCGCGGTCAACCTGGCCATCGGTTACTCAGTCCCGCACATCGACAACGTCGCGCACATCGGTGGCCTGATCTCCGGACTGTTGCTTGGATTCATCCCGCATCGAATTCCGCCGCCGCCACCGAGCGAGAGCGTGATCGATGTGGGGACGCAAAGTGTTTAACCACAGAGACACAGAGAACACGGAGGTTGTCTCTCTGTGATCTCTGTGTCTCTGTGGTGAAAAGCCTTTAGTTGCGACGTAGCACCAATCGCAAATCCTGTCCGCCGAAAACGCGTTCGTTAAGTGCGTCGACGAGAGAACGAAGATCCTCGCTCGTGGCGACGAAGCGGTTGGAGTCCGGGAATGGATGGATCGCGCGAATCTCATCGATCACGAAACCGTACTCGCGGCCGAGGAGCGTGAGCGCGGCGGGGTGGCGCGGTGCGAGGTGAGTGGGATCGCGCCAGAATTCGGAGGCGCTCACGGCGAGCGATTCGGCGTTTGGTGTTTCGATAATCAGCAATCCGCCGCTTCGCAGCACCCGCGAGGACTCTGCAAACAGCGCGAAGAGCGCGTCGACCGGCAGGTGTTCGACAACGTGCATCGCCACGATCGTTCCGATCGACGCATTCGCGAGGTTCGCGAAGCAGCCCGGCACGCCGGCAACGGATGCGTCGATTCCGCGGGCGACGAGATCGGCGACCGATCGTTCATTCGTGTCAAAGCCGCGCGCAGCAATGCCGGCGTCACGACAAGCGATCAGAAACTCTCCTCGCCCGCAGCCGATGTCGATTACCGGAGCCTGAACCATCCCGACGTAATCGGCGACATCGACGACGCCGCGAAGACCATCCTCCAGACGCCGGTAGAGAAAATCGGAGACGCCAGCGGATGACGCGAGAACCGGATTCGTCACATCGCGCACGCGCACCGCCACGGTCTCGATCTTCTGATCGAGCGCCGCGATCAGCGAGTCGTTGCGTTTCGCGGCGATCGGGATCAGCTCGCGGATTTTTCGCAGCTCCGCGGCTAGCGCTTCATCGGCCACGCGGACATCGCGCTGCACCGTCTCGATGTCGCGCTTCAGATCATCGCGAATGCGGCCGATGTCGGAACGGAGATCGCTGACGAGGTCGAGCAGGGCAAGATTGAAATCGCGTTGCCGATCCCGTTCGGCGCGCGTGGCGCGATCGAGAATGCGCTGGAAAAGTCGCAGCAGAAAGCCGAGCGCTGACTTACGCGGACGGAACCGGCGATCGTTCTGCCAGACATCGCGCCACCCCTCGGCTCCCGACGGCGGAGCATCGACAAAACGGTCGTCGCTCATGTGGCGGTGAGGATATCAGCGACGCGCGACTCGTAGCGCCAGCGGCTCGCTGGCGCGTAGCGAATGGGACCGCCGCCGAGCCGGCGGCGGTCCAGCCGGCCAGCGGCCGGCGCTACGAAATCAAACTACGCCTCGGCTTCTGCTTCGGCAGGCGCCGGAGCAGCGGCAGCAGCCGGCGCGACATCGATGATCGATTCCTTCCCCTCGGGGACGACTTCGACCTGGATGTGCGCGGCCACTTCGCGATGCAGACGGACTTCGACGTCATGCACGCCGACGCTCTTGATCGGATGCGCCAGCTCGATGCGGCGCTTGTCGACCTCGATGCCCTTCTTCGTCAGTGCATCGGCGATGTCGTTGGACGTCACCGAGCCGAAGAGATTGCCGTGATCGCCGACGCGCTTGTGGATGACGATCTTCATCCCCTTCACGCTGTCGGCTGCCTTCTGGGCAGCGGCCTTTTCCTGATCGCCGAGCGCAGCCCACTTCTTGCGCTCCTGTTCGATCGACTTGAGGTTGCCGGGGGTTGCTTCGCGCGCGAGCTGCTTCGGAATCAGGAAATTGCGCGCGTAGCCATCCTTGACCGTGACGACGTCACCGCGGCCGCCGAGGCCACGGATCTCGTCAATGAGAATGACTTTCATCTGAGTGATCCTTTCGATTGAAATGTCGGAAATCGAAAAACGAGTCGAACAGCCCTGCGATGCACAGCAGCAGCGGCGCGATGCCGGTCAGCATGAGAATGCCGAGAAGCATCCAGGCGAACAGTGAGCCCATCGGCCCCGCGCCGGTTGCGGCGACGAACATCCGGAACATGGCCAGCCCCTGCAACAGATACAGGAAAAGCGTGATGACCAGGATGTTCGCACCGACCTGCTGCAGCATCCCGCTGGCCAGCGGCGAAAGACCGCCGATGACGAACGCGAACAGCAGCCATTCGGGAAGTGAGAGATAACGAAAACGATAGGGATTGGCGATGACCGCATCGGGCGTGCGCCGGACGAGGAAATCGCGCCACGCCCGGAGCCGTCCGAGCATGACCAGGCTGAAAACGAACGCAGTCGCGGCCGCCGTCAGCAGCGAAGCAGGCACGCACAGGTCGGTCCATTTCTGAAGGAACTGAAAGCGATCCGCCGGATACCCAGCCTTGACGAATTGGCCGACCATCACCGCCGTCTGCGTGTGCACGTCCGCGACCTGTGACGCGTACAACGAGAAGTGCCCGAACGTGCGCATCGTCAATTCGGTGACCGCAAGTCCGACGGCGCTGAGAACGAGCGCGGACAGCAGCACGCGGCCGAACTTCTCGCCGCGCTCCACCATCGGCAGCACCGCCAACGCCGGCACGGCGATGGCGAGGAAGAGTCCCAGCAGGAACCCGTAGCTCGCCGACGCTTCGGCTGCGGTTGCCGCGGCCGCCGCGGGATAGATCAGCAGCGCCGCTGCAGCGGTCGAGAGAACCAGCAGCAGCAACGCGGCGCGCCGTCCGATGCGGATTCCGCAATGGAGCAGCGATGCCGGGATGAAGACGAACAGCGGCGACACGTACATCAGCGCGGTCACGAGCGTGTAGCCGGCCATGCTGCGGGCCTGCTTCCCGAACGTGCGCACCGGCATCGCCACCGGTTCATCCTGCTGCAGAGTCTCGGTCATTGGTTCGTATCAGTCCGTCGCGAACGGAAGCATGGCCGCGATGCGGGCGCGCTTGATCGCGTTCTGCAGTTTGCGCTGGTGCAGCGCGCACGTGCCGGAGATGCGGCGCGGAAGAATCTTCCCGCGCTCCGGGATGAACTGCTGCAGCGTCTTGATGTCTTTGTAATCGATGTACTCGAGCTTCTCCACGCAGAACTTGCAAACGCGCTTGCGGCGAAAGAAGAACTTCTTCTTGCCGCCCTGCTGTCCGCCTGCTCCGCCGCGTCCGCCCGAATCGCGTCCACCGGAATCGCGGCCGCCACCGCCGCCGCCACCACCAGGTCGTCTCATTTCAGTTGCCATGATTGGTCTCCTCTCCTCTTATTCAGCCGGAGCCGCTTCGTCGGCTTCAGGCGCATCGACGGCGACGGCGTCCATGGGAGCCGCGGCCGGTGCCGAACCGCTGGGCGCAAACGACGGAGCAGGGCGCAAGCGCTCCTTCTTCGGATTGCGCTTGGCCAGCTTCTCGGCGCGTTTGTGATCTAGATCCGTGCGCACGATCATGTGGCGCAGGATCCGGTCCGAGTTTTTCATCCGGCGGTCGAGCTCAGTGAGCCCAGCCTCGGTCTCGAACACGAGGAGTTGGTAGTTGCCTTCGTTGAACTTGTTGATGGGATATGCGAGACGGCGACGACCCCACGCTTCTTCATGCGTGAGCTTCGCGCCTGTCCCTTCGGCGATGCGCTTGAACTCTGTCGCAAGCGTCGTCGCCTCTTCCTCCGGTACCTGCGGAGAAAGGATGAACAGGACTTCATAAGTCCTCATAAATCCTCCTTCTGGCCTAGCGGAGCCTCGCCTTCTGCGATGGCTCAAGGAGCTGCCCAGATTGTCAAAAGAATGTCCGGCCGCGGATGGACCGGGCCGGCAAGGATACGCAAAGGGAGGGGTGGCGGCAATTATTTCAGACGGCAGCGCTCACTTCCCGTCGTCGCGGAACTCGGCAAACCAGTTCTGGACGAGCACCACCTGCCGCTTATCGGACGGAAGATTCTGGACCGCGATGACGGTGCCGTCCGCAAGAATTTGAAAGTTCCGATCCAGGCTGACCTTGAGTGGCGTTGCATCTAACACCAATCTGGGCTCTCCGATCGTCACGGCAGGCGATTCCGTGAACGAGGCGGCCATCAGCCGGTTCTCCGAGGCGAAGTAGATGGTTCGGCCGTCGCGGCTCCATACGGCCGGCGAGGCTGCGCCGTGAGAAACCTGCCACTTTCCTTCGCCGCTCGGATAGCGAGTCACAAAGATCTCGTCCGCGCCTCCCGGACCGGAGGTGTACAACAGGAAGCGGTTGTCGGGCGAGAGCTGCAACCGTGTTCTGGGATTGGCCGATACCGATTTCACGACGCGAACGGGCGTGCCGCCGCCGATAGGCGCAGTGACGATCTCGGCGTCGACAGGCCGAGGGTCGGTCACGTAGATCAAGCTCCGGTCATCCGACGAAATGGTCGCTGCCCAACCGGTCACCAACTTCCGCAGTTCGCCGGAACTGTCGACCGGAACGAGCCAGATGCCGAAGCGTGGATCGCTCCAATTCAGCGTCGGCGAGCGATTCGCGATCAATCGCCGGCCGTCGCGCGACCAGGCGACCGGACGGTCGCCGAGAAAGCCCTGCGTCAGACGCCGCCGGGTGCCCGTTGCCAGATCGACAATCTCGATGCTGCCGGAGTTGTCGGCTTCGCGAGCGGAGATGGCCAGGCTGCGTTCGTCGGGCGAAAGCGCTAGATCGTCTGCATTGGGGATGGGAAGGCCGACGTTTCCGCTCAGCTTTCCCGCGCCATCGATGCGCACGATCTGCCTCGGCGCATAGTCGATGTTGGCGACATACGTGAGCGAGCCGTCGGCGGAAACGCTGCAAGCTCCGGCACCGTCCGCGACGAGAAATTGCTTGCCGCGCGCACTCATTGTGTCGATCGAAAACGGCACCGCCCACACCCCGGCATTGAGGCCGCGAAGACTCACCAGAAGGTGGCCGGTGCGGGAGTAGACGGCGTCGCGCACCGTCGCGTCGAACGTGGCCACCGTTTCCCTCTTCGTTCCACGGATGGCCTCGATGCCCATCATGTTGTTCAGCTTGTGCGGCACGGCCAGAATTGTTTTTCCATCCGGCAGGAATGAGAGGTTGTGAAAATCGACGAGACCGGGGCCGAGCGGCACGATTTCCGCCGGCGAGCCGCCGCGCGCCGACATCTCATAAATCCCTCCCATGAACGCTGCCAGAACAATCCGGTCATCCGCCCCCCACGCGCCCGAGTGAAACTCGTGCCCGATCCGCGACAACGGCGCGACCAGCACCGGCGTGTTCCCATCCGCCGCAATCTTCCAGAGTTTGTCATCGCTGATGAACGCGACCCATTTGCTGTCCGGCGACCAGAAAAGCACCGGCTGATGCTCGCCGGTGATGGGCACTTTGCGCGGCTCCAGCTCATCCAGACTGCGGATCCACAACGCGCCCTCGGACGGATACGCGACATGCCGGCCGTCGGGAGAAATGGCCGGCGACATGTTCCACGAGCTCTCGACATCCTTGCTGACGATCGTTTTCGTGACGCGGCCGACCGGCGGGTTGCGCCCTCGCCACAATGCCGTCCCTGCTACAGCAACCGCAGCGGCAACAACCATCCATGGAATCGCCGCGCGAAGGCGCGACGGTGACGTGCGTCGAACAGCTGTTTCATTTGCGTCCGAGCCGCCCGCCGCGATCCACCGCAACTCCTCAGCGATGTCAAAGGCGCTCTGCCAGCGCCGCTCCGGATCTTTCACCAGACACTTCGCCACGACATGCTCAAACGCGGCGGGAGTCATCGGCTGCAGCTGCGTCATCGGCGGAGGCGCGCTGGCCATGATCGAGGCGATCAGCGACGTTCTGTTGGATCCGATGAAGGCCCGCTTCCCGGTAGCCATCTCGTACAGCACCGCACCGAGCGCGAAGATGTCGCTGCGCGCATCGACGGCGTCACCCGCGAGCTGCTCGGGCGACATGTATTGGACGGTGCCAACCACCATCCCCTCGCCCGTCAGCGGCTCCTGATGCACCATCGTCGATTCATCGGGAGACGAGTTCGGCGGGGCCGCAATCTTGGCCAGCCCGAAGTCCAGCAGCTTCACGCCGCCTTTGGTGATCATCACGTTGCCGGGCTTCAGATCGCGATGAACGATTCCCGCTCGATGAGCCCGGTCCAGCGCGTCGGCGATCTGCGACCCATACAGCAGCACCTCGCTCATCGGCAGCGGCCCGCGGCCGATGTGATCCGCGAGCGACTGGCCATCCACGAGCTCCATGACCAGGTAGCTGATCCCGTCCGTTTCGCCGACGTCGTGCAACGTACAGATATGCGGATGATTCAGTTGGGAGATGGTCCTGGCTTCCCGCTCGAACCGGCTGCGGAAGTGCGCGTCATTCGTAAGCGCAGCCGGCAGAACCTTGATCGCCACACTCCGATCGAGCCGCGTATCGCGCGCTCTCCACACCTCCCCCATTCCGCCCGCGCCAAGAGGCGCAACGATCTCGTAAGGCCCGAGCCGCGTTCCCGATCGCACTGGCATTGGGAGCGGGAGTATACGGTGCGCGTTTGCACGGCGAGCGCACCGCGACGTGCTCCTAGACCCCGAAGTAGCCGATCTTTTTCGTCTCCGGACATCTGCGCAATCTGCGGATGAAGCTTTATCCGCAGATGAACGCAGATTCACACAGATGGCTACTTCAAATACTGCGCGAACCAATTCACGTACTGCCTCTCGATTTCCGTCGCGTGGATGGGATCCTCGGGCGAGTGGCCGCTGACGGGGAAGGCGATGAACTTCACCGGCACGCCGTTGTCTTTCAGCGCGTAGTACATCTGATACGACTGCGTGATCGGGACGCGGACGTCGCCGGTGTCGCTCATGATCAACGTCGGCGTCTTGATCTTCGACGCGTACGTGATTGGCGATTGCTCCACGTACTTTTTCATGTTGTCGCCGACGAAGGGCGAGCCCCAGGTCAGGCGGCGCGAGAGGCTGTTGTCGGAGAGGACGTACTCGTCGAGGAGATTGTTGACGGCGGCGCCGGAGACTGCGGCCTTGAAGATCGGATAGTGACCGATCATCCACGAGGTCATGTAGCCGCCGTATGACCAGCCGCCGACGGCGATGCGGTTCTCGTCGACGATGCCGCGGTTCTTCAGCACTTCCAGCCCGGCGATGACGTCGCGTCCGGGGCCGGCCCCGGCGTCGTCGCGAATGGCGCGGATGTAGGTGTTGCCGAGGTTGTCGCTGCCGCGGTAGTTGGGCTGGAAAACGATCCAGCCCTTCGCCGCGAACGACTGCGGGATCGTGGCGAAGCCGACGCCGGACGATGATCGCGGACCGCCGTGGATGTAGAGCACGAGCGGATACTTTTTCGTTTCGTCGAAGCCGGGCGGATACGTCACCACGCCGTCTTCCTCGAAGCCTTCGTTTTTCCAGGTGATGGCCTCGGTGCGTCCGATCTCTTTCCCCGCCAACGCGGCATCGTTGATGCGCGTGAGCTGGCGCGGCGCGGAGTCAAGCGACGACATCACGTACAACTCGCGCGGATGCGACGGCGTCGATCCGGTGAACGCAATCGCGCCGTTCTTCGCCATCGACACATCGATCCAGTACGAGAAGTACGGCTCCACTCCGCCCATGTTGATGCGGCGGGCCGCGCCGTCGAGCGGCTGCAACCAGTACGCGGTGGAGGTGCCGTCGTGGCCGCCGGTGATGAACGACTTGCCGTCCGGCAGCCAGACCGTTCGATAGACATTGCGGTCCAGGCCCTTCGTGACCTCGACGCCCGGCCCGCCGCTCACCGGCGAAATCCAGATCGCGTTCTCGCTTCCCGGCTCGCCGGCGCGCGAATGCCAGTAGGCGATGTGCGTCCCGTCAGGCGTGAAGACCGGCTGCGTCTCCTCCATCTCGCGCGCGGTCAGGCGCGTGACGTTGCCCGATGCGACGTCGACGAGCGCGACGCGATTGCTGTTCGGCGTGCCGCCGTGCGGCGTATCGCGCCGCGTGATGGCGATCGTCTTCCCGTCCGGCGACCACGCCAGCGGCGACGGCGCGGGACCGGGAGGATGCGCGACCGGCAGACTCCACGAGCCGCTCGTCAGACGCCGCGCTTTGTCCCCAGACGCCGAGACGAGCCAGACGTGCGACGGCGACGGCGCGGTGGTGGTGAGGTAATCGTCGTCGCCGATTTCGAAGGCACGATTGCCTTTCTCCTCGTTCACCGCGGGATCGTCGGACGTGACGAACGCGAGCTGCGAACCATCCGGACTCCACGCGTACTGCTGCACGCCGCGCGCGGCGTCGGTGATGCGATGCGCCTCGCCGCCGCGCGCCGGCAGCATCCAGATCTGCCGCTTCGCGTCGCGATCACTCGATGCATTTGCGAGGAACGCGAGTTGCGAACCATCGGGCGACCAGCGCGGCGCGGCCACCCCGCGGCGATCGTAGGTGAGTTGATGTTGATCGCCGGTCGCGGTGTCGATGAGGACGAGATCACCGTCCCACCGATTCTCCTTCACGTTCGCGCGCGCGATGACGACGGCGACCGATTTGCCGTCCGGCGAAATTTGTGGATCGTTGAGATTGGCGATCCGGAGGCGATCAGACGGCTGCCAGCGATCGGCATGAGCGGCAGCGGCGACAACCAACAGCGCGACGGCGATTCGTTTCATCGATCTCTCCTTCGATGGAACGAGAGTTTATCCGCAGATGAACGCGCTCTTCATCTGCGTCTCATCTGCGTAAATCTGCGGATCAGCGCCGGCTGCGGTCAGGTGGCCGGAGCCATCCCTGGCCGACGAAGATGGCGTTGCTCAGCTCCGACGTCGCGCGATCAGGCAGAGGCTCGTAACTCTCGATCGGGTTGTCACGCGACCACGTCGCATTGAGCCACTGCCCGCGGAGGTCGCCGGGCACCGATATGGTGATGATCCCGTTGGTGCCGGGTTTGACGTGGATGGTCCCGAGAGGCCTCTCTCCGTCTCCGTCGGGTGTGCTGTTGCCGTAGACGTCAATGAGGTCGTCACGGTACTGGTCCGTGCTCAGCGGTGTGCTCTTGAGCGAGAGCGTGATCAGCGTCTTTTTCTGCGCGACGTCGTACGTTGCCGAGAGAAGGACCGGGGCATTCGACGGGCCGTTCCGATCGTCGGCGTCGATTGGTGACACTCCATCCAGCCCCCAGTCGATCCCGAGGCCGCCGTTGTCCTTCATGGCGTTGCCGCGAATGTCGACTGTTGCCTTGCTGCGTGCGGCGGCGACCCCCATCTCGCGCTGATTGGCGATGATGTTGTTGACGATCTGGGCGCGCACGACTGCCGGACCGAGGAAGATCCCGCTCGCACCATTGCTCTCGATCCGGTTGTTCTCGAAATGGACCGATCCACTCCACATCCCGATGCCGCTGAATTGGTTGTGACTGACAACGTTCTTCGAAACGGTGGCGACCGCTCCGTCGAGGTTGAGGCCGCGCAGATTCGGCCACGGCGTCGTGCCGGTAGGATCGACACCGATCATGTTGCTCGCCACGCTCCGGTGATCGGGCCGGTTCCAGTCAGGGCAACCGGCGCCGGCGTTGAAGCTCAGTCCATAGTCTTCGTCGAAGTTGCCGAGGGCCAGACCTTCGATGACCGCTTCGCATCGCGACACGATCTTCAGACCGCGCCGCGCCAGATGACCGTCGATGGCCACCTCGGGGCCGAGAGGGTTCGTGTTGCCCGTGAATGCCGTCTGCCGCAATCCTTCCACGCTCACCCGGTCTGCCGTGATCGCCGGCAACGGTTCCACCGGCGTGATCGTGAACCATCCCTCGGCCGGGACGGGAGGAGGAATCTCGAAGATGATCCGGCATGGCCCGGGAGTGCAGTGCGCGTTCGCCTGCACGATGGCGTCACGCAACGAGCCGGAGCCTCCGTCGGCAATCGAAGTCACAGCATACGTTTGATAGATGGAAATGACGCTCTCCGCCTGATTATTGGCGGGCGCACTCTCCGGAACGTCGCCCGTAGCACGCATCGACAAGGTGGCCTTCCCCGCCAATCGGTCGGGCGTCGTCCTGACGGTGACCTTAATGTTGCCAAGATCCCGCGGCAGCGCCTCGATCGTACAAACCGCCGTGGCCTCGTTGACGGAACAGGCTACCCCCGGCGGCGCATCGATCTTCTCGATCACTCCGTTCGTCACCGCGTAGTCGATGCGCACATTCGGCGTCTTGTTGTTGCGCACATTGTTGCCGACGAATGACCAGAACAACGCGGATTGTCCTGGCTCGATCCGGTCGACGTCGGGAGCCAGGTGGACCAGGACGCCGAGGTCTTCCTCCAGCTTCGTGGTGAAGGTGACCGACGCGGTGTTCGTGGAAGGATTGGGATCGGGCGTATCGGACGAAACCGTGAACGTCACGACGTACGTCGCATCAGCGAATGGTGCCGTGAAATCGGCGCCCATGTAATGCGGATACACGGCGTTTGGAATATCGATAGCCGGAAGGTCCCCAAGCGAACAGCGCACCGGCCGCCGCGCGAGATCGCAATCCCCTACCGTTCCGTAGAGCCGCTGCAGCACGAGCCCGGGCGGGATATCGACGGTGATGACGCTGTTCCGCGCGACATCCGGCCCATGGTTCGCCGCCGCCATGGTGGTGCTCAACTGGTTCGACACGTACGCTTGAAAGTCGACCTGCGCGGAGTCGGCGAAGAGGGAGCCGGCGAAGAGGAGCGAGAGGAGAGCGAGAGGTATCCGGGTCATGGAAGTGCGAGAAGACTAGGAGTTATTGGCAGTTTTGTCCAATGGCGGCGAGGCGACGGCGCTACGTTATCTACGCCCTTACAATCGCGCGATGGAAGAAGGCCAGGCCAGCCGCACCGCGGATCGCGTCGCCGAGCGCCGCGCGGCGCATCAGGTTCGCGATCGTCCGCTAGTGCTCGACGATCCGATCGCGTTGCGCGTCATCCGTCCCGAGGTTGCCCACGAACTGCGCACGAATCCGCCCACGCGCGAAGCGAACAAGCTGAGTCCATACCTTCGCGCGTTCTTCGTCATGCGCAGCCGGTTCGCCGAGGATGCACTCGCGTCCGCGGTTTCGAACGGCGTGCGGCAGTACGTCGTCCTCGGCGCGGGATTCGACACCTTCGCCTATCGCAATCCTTTCCCCGAGCTGCGCGTCTTCGAAGTCGACCATCCCGCGACGCAGGCGATCAAGCGGCAGCGTCTCGCGCACAGCGAGATCGAGATCCCGCCATCGCTCACGTTCGTACCGATCGATTTCACGACGACGAAACTCGACGACGCGCTACGCGGCGCGGGCTTCGATGAAACGAAGCCCGCGTTCTTCTCCTGGCTCGGCGTCGTTCCGTATCTCGAGCGGCCGGCCATCGATGCGACCTTTGGCTACATCGCATCGCTGCCCAAACAAACGGCCGTCGCCTTCGACTACTCCGTCCCGCCGGAGTCGATGAGCTGGACGTCACGGCTGATCTTCAACGCGATGGCCAGTCGCGTCGCCGCCATCGGCGAACCGTGGAAAACGTTCTTCGACCCCGCCGACCTCATCGCCGATCTCCGACGCCTCGGCTTCACCTCGGCCGAAGACTTCGGCGCCGAGGCGCTCAATCGCCGCTACTTCGCCGGCCGCACGGACAAGTTGAAGATCGGCGGCATGGGCCACATGGCCATGGCGAGCGTGTGACGCTCAGGCGCAGGCCGGCTTGTCGACGGTCTCGTGGATCGGCACCTTGAGCTCGCGCAGCGAACGCGCGGAACGGCGCTCGAACGCGGCCTGAATCTCGGCCACGATCGAAAGCGCGATCTCTTCCGGCGTCTCGCCGCCGAGGTCGAGTCCGATCGGGCTATGGAGGCGGGGTTCGCGCGAGGCTCCGATTTCCGCGAGCAATTCATCGCCGCGCGACTTCGGACCGAGGAGGCCGATGTACTGGATCTGCGACGCGAGAAGCTGGCGGAGGATGTCGGCATCGCGCGCGAAGTTGTGCGTCATCACAACCGCGGCATCGAACGCGCCCGCATCGAATTCCGCGCGCGGCTTGATCACATCGACGCGCCATCCAACCGCGCGTGCAAACTGCGCGACCGGCTCGGCGTCGCCGCCACCGAAGATCGCGACCGCGCGCGGCGGACGAAGGATCTCGATCATCGTTTCGCCATTGGGAAGAATCGTCGTCCACTCCGCCGGCTCGACGCCATTCCACTGAAAGCCGGTAACGAGTCGCGGAAGATGCGCCGCATCGAACGGCTCGATGAGCAGATCGAGCACTCCTCGGCATCCAAGCCCGAGGCCGAAGATCAAATCATCGCCGCGGGTGGAGTCATACGTGACGAGCCGCGGATTCATATCCGCCAGCCACATCGCCACCCGCTCCGCGATGTCGCGCTCGAGACACCCGCCGCTGATCGCGCCCGCGAGCGTCCCATCCTCCCCGATCACCGCCCGCGCCCCAGCCCGGCGATACGTCGACCCTTGCGTGCGCACGACGGTGACCAGCACGCCGCGGCTGCCGGCGTCGATCACCGAACGGCAGGCAGCGATGACTTTGTCGATCTCGTGCATGGCTGAGAATTCTGCTACTTCCGAACCACCGTCCGCGGGTCGTTCCGATCCTCCCGCCAGGCCGGATGGTTCACGTGAAAGACGTGGTCTCCGTTGAACGAGACCACGGCAGCGTCGAAGGTGATGGTTCCGATCTTCTTCCAGTTGGTGATGTCGCGGCGTTCCTTGAATGCAGTTCCGTGTGTGGTGCCGGTGTCGGAAGTCTCAACATCGAAGACGAGCTTGCGTTTCGGCGCGGGGTCGCCGGGATCGTAGATATGGGCCATGATCTCGTCGCGGAAGTCGAGGTTATCGCCAGGGATGACCGATTGTCCCGGCGCAACGGTGAGCTGCATGAATTCGGGGGCGCGCGTCGGCTCGGCGGGCGGTTTTCCAAGCTCGGCGATCTGGTAGACCTGCCGGATGGTCGGCTGTTTCTCGGCCTTTTTGAACACAATCCCGGACAGGATAAGAATGGCCATGCCGCTGCCGCGGCGGCTGACGGTGGTGTTCGGCGCGTTGCGCAGCTTGGCGTCATTGATGTTCGCCGTGACCTCGCCGCCGATGTCTTCCTGGCTCATGAAGCACGCGGTCGGCAGCGACTCAGGATGGTTCGGATCGGTGGTGGGGTAGATGCGGCCGATCATCGAAAGCGACCGCATGTTGCCGCGGCGCGTTTCCGTGCAGCACGTGGAGTAGCGGGCGACGATCAGGCCGCGGCTCCCTTTGTGGAAGTAGCCGCTATAGGGCGTATCTTCGGTGATCTCCCATCGGCCGGTCATGATGACGGCGTTGGTGTGGAGGAGGCGTTGGTACCCCTTCCCGTCCGGGCCCCAGCGAAGGTCGGCATCGGAGGCAAGCACGCGTCTGGCTGCCGCGAGGAACTGCCACGTCCCGCCGCCGGGCAGCATGCCTTTGAGCAGCGGCATGAACGTGACCGGGAAGCGCTCGAGCGGCGCGTTCCCTTTCGCTCCCCATACCTTTTGATACGGGTTGGCGAAGACGGCGTCGCGCACGACACTGAAGCGCGAGCCGGCCACTCGGGGCCTATCGCCGTCGGTGAATCCTTGCATCCCCTCCTCGCTCCCGCGCTTGGATGCGGAGTCGGCCCCGCCGTGTATCGGGCGAGGCGTATGAGTGGAACAAGCGAGGATTAGGGCAATGGCGGCTACACCGGCATAACCGATGAGTCCCATACGCGTGATCCTAGTGATTCCGTTCATGACGCCTCCTGATCGCTGCGGTGGACGGCAATGACGTTTTCGATCTCGCGCATGAGTGGAGGAGTGCAAAAAAAGACGGGCACGGATCCTTGTCCGCGCCCGGCTCGCGTAGCTTAGAAGAGAACGATCTTTCCGTCGTCCGATCCCGCTTCCTTCTTTGTGGCAAACGGCATCGCACGGATGCGAGGGCCGCCGGCGGCGAAGATCGCGTTGGCAAGAGCGGGAGCGACCGCAGGAGTCGGAGGTTCGCCGGCGCCGGTGGGCGCCAGGGTGCTGTCCATGATGTAGACGTTGATCTTCGGCGTCTGGTGGATGCGAAGGACCGGGTAGTCGTCGAAATTGTTCTGAACGACGGCGCCATTCTTGACAGTAATCTCGCCGAGGAGCGCGTAGCTCAGGCCGTAGACGATCCCGCCTTCCATCTGCGCCTTGACGCGGTCCGGGTTGACGGCGAGGCCACAGTCCAACACGCCGAAGATCTCGTTGATCGTCAGCTCGTTTCGGTCGTTGAGCGAAACGTCGGCCACGATGGCTGCATAACTCAGGAAGCTGCGGTGCGCGGCGATACCGAGACCGCGGCCCTTCATGCCCTTGTACTGTTTGACCTTGGCGTCCCAGCCGGATTCCTTCGCGACGCGCTCCACCACGGCCCGCAGCCGGCGCGTGTCGGGCGGATAGCCGGGGACGACCTGCTTCATCTTGCCGCCTTCGACCGGCACTTCGATGATCTCGATCGGAAGCTCGTTGTTGCGGTACTGCGCGACCCCCTCTGCTGGCAGCGGAAGGATGCGGCCCTTGCCGATCAGATCGAGGAGATAGTCCTTGGAATCGCGTCCGGCGGCATGCGCCATCTCGTCGGCGAACGACGCGATGCCGAAGGCGTGGTAGATGTTGGCGACGGAACGCATCCAGCCGGTGCGGATGTGGTTCGTGGCCGGACAATTCTCGATGCGGATGTTCGGCAGGTCGAAGGGCATGTCCTGAAGGCCCTGCGCGAGCTCGATACCCGAGCCATATTTGTCCTTGCCGCCGCCAGCGAGTGCCGCGCGTTCTGCCGCCATTTGCGGCGGAAAGAGTGTGGCGAAGAACGAAGTGAACGCGCTCCGCTGCAACAGGCCGGTCGGATTTCCGTCGGCGTCGAGCCCTGCCTTCAGATACTGCGTGCTGACGGCGTTGTAGTAGCTGAACCTGATGTCGTCCTCGCGAGTCCACTGCACGCGAATGGGAACGCCGGGCATCTGGACAGCGAGCATCGCCGCCTCGACGATGTAGTCCGGTTTCGACTTGCGTCCGAAACCGCCACCCAGCAGCGGCATGTGCACCGTTACCGTCTTCCGAATCTTCTCGACGACTTTCTCGTCTTCCCACTGCGACATCGGGATATTGAAAGCGAACCGTCCCGCATATTGCTGCGCCGCATCGGGGTTCTGCGTCGGCGCCCAGATCTCGAGGCCGTCATTCTTGTAGACAGCCACGGCGACGGGCGGCTCCATCGGAGCCTGAGCAATGAGAGGAGCGTAGTAACCCGCTTCGACAGTCTTGACCGCCGAGGCGAATGCGCCATCGACGTCGCCCTTTTTCCGCACGACGGTCCCCGGAGCGTTCGTCGATGCTTCGAGCTCTTTGCGGTAGGCCGATGATTCGTACGCGCCGTTCGGGCCGAGGTCCCATTGGATCGTCGGGCGGAGAGCTCTGCGTCCCTGCAGTGCCGCCCAGGTGTTGTCCGCCAGAACCGCGATGCCGGCGTGCGGCGTGAACGCCATTCCGACGCCGCCGGGCGGAACCTCCGGCGGCAGGACGCGCAGCACCTTGCGAACTCCCGGAACAGCGAGTGCTGCGTTCTGATCGAAGCTCCTGATCTGGCCGTTTGCCACGGGGCAGCGTTCGATCATCGCGACGAGCATGCCCGGCCGATCGATATCGCCGCCGTAGACTGCCTTGCCAGTAACCATATCGGTGGCGTCGACGAACGGCATGCTCTTCCCGATGAAGCGCCACTCCTCGGGCTTCTTCAGTGCGGCCTCGGCCTCGTCCGACGTCGGTACGCCGACTTTGGCGGCAAACAGCAACAGGTGTTTGAAATCAATCGAGCGGCCAGTGGAGTCGTAGACCTTGTGTTGCTTGACCCGGCATTCTTTCGGATCGACTCCGAAGGCCAGAGCACCGGCGCGCTGCATCACGAGCCGAATGCCCGCGCCCATGAGCCGCATCACCTGGAAATAGGCGGTCATGCTTCGCGAACTGTCGGCGAACTGCGATCCCTCCGCCGGAATGATGTACACCGGCTTGCCGGGCGGGAGTGCGTCAAATGGAAACGGCAGTTTCGTGTTCGCCGGAATCTTGACGGGGAACTCGATCGCGTAGGCGGGAGAGTCGGCGTCCGCCTGCTGCAACTTGACCCGACTCCAATCCGCCTCCATCTCGTCGGCCAGTACGGCCGCGAGACTTGAGCGGATACCCTGCCCCATTTCGGGACGATGCGTAACGATGACGATCGTTCCGTCCAGCGGTTGAATGGCGACGAACGGGTTCAGCGTGACGTGGTTATGAAGGATCTCTTTGACCTTGTTGAGCTTCTCGAGATCCGAGGCCATCAGGTTCGGCGCCAAATAGGAGCCGAACACCAACGCGCCGCTGGCTACACCGGCATCGCGGAGAAAACCTCTGCGCGTGACTCTGTAGATTGCCGTCATGTCCGATCCCCCGCCGCTTTGTGGATGGCTTCGCGGATTCTTGGGTAGGTGCCGCAGCGGCAGATGTTGCCGCGCATTGCATGGTCGATGTCGTCGTCGGTGGGATGCGGATTCGCTTTGAGAAGCGCGGACGCCGTCATGATCTGGCCCGGCTGGCAGAAGCCGCATTGCGGGACGCCGAGATCCACCCAGGCCTTCTGGCACGGGTGGCTGCCGTCGTACGAGAGCCCCTCGATCGTGGTGATCTTGGAGAGCTGCGCCACGCCGACGTCGACCGAGCAGGAGCGCGCCGCGACGCCGTCCAGATGCACGGTGCAGGCGCCGCACTGCGCGACTCCGCAGCCGAACTTCGTCCCCTTCAGTCCAAGGACGTCGCGGATGGCCCAGAGCAGAGGCATGTTGCCGTCGATGTCGACCGAATGCACCTTGCCGTTGACGTTGAGCTGAAACACAGACATCGAGAACCTCCTCAGAATTTGAGACGGATTTCTGCGCGTACTCCGTAAACGTCTTTCTGCCCCTGCAGCCAGCCCTTCATGGCGTCGAATCGGATGATCAGGTCGGGGCTGATCGGCTGCTGATAGCGGATGCCGATCCCGTACTGATCGCCCGCCGTGTTTCCGCTCATGCGCTGGACAGCCGACCCTTCGATCACGATCTGATGAGCGAGATCGAACAGGTACTCCAGCCCCAGCGCGCCGCCGTAAGACTTGTGCGCTTTGGCGTCGAGCGTCGGATAGGCGGTCATGCCGTCGGACTCGAACGTGATGCCGGTGTTTCGCAGCACGCCGCCGGAATCGGCGCCGCGGGCGAGCGACTGCGGCGAGTTGAAGCCGGCAAAGAGATTGAGGTACGGGACGAAATTCGACTGATTGGCCTGGGCCAGCTTCAGATACTTCGGCGTGAGCGAGCTCTCGAACAGGAACAGCGCTCCGTCGGCGGTTTTTGCTTTGCCGGGATCACCCTTCTGGCCGAAGTTGCCGATCACACGGACGCTGTTGGAGATCCGGCCGTAGTACCGTCTGCTGAACGCGGCGGTCACGTTGTGGTAGCTCAGATTGTCGTCGTCGGCTTTGACATAGCCATAGCCGTACTCGATGTAGCCCTTCTTCGCGTCGGCGAATCCGGCCAGGCCGAAGACGCCGTTCCTCGACGAGTTCGGAGCAGCATCGGTGGTCAGCTGGGCCCAGCCGGCGAAGAAGGTGAGGTCGGTGTTGCTGACGTCGAGCGACGGGATGTTCTTGGCCGTGAAGCTGAAGGCTGCGCCGTCGAAGGCGTCCTCAATCCAGACGCCGTTCTGCGTGACGAACGGCATCCTGCCGAAAGCGATCGGCAGATCGAATCTGGCGGCGTGGTTCTGCAGGCCGCCGGTGATCTGTCCGAGGTCGCCTTCGAAGAAAAGGGTGTCGAGGTCGAAGTCGAACTTGCGGGTGAATTTGTCTTTGACGGCACCGCTGACGTCGTACCGCGTGAACTGACCGCCCTTGTCGAGCGGCCGCGTGAATGCATGGATACGCTCGGTGGCGGTGAGGGCGAGGTCCATGTCGAGGTTCAGGCGCGCGGCAACGGTGGACTGCTTCTTACCGCCCGTGCCGCTGTCGTACGAATCGGCGGCGACGCGAAGATCGCCATAGGCCATGAAGCCGGATTGGACCGGATCCTTCGGGCCGAAGAGCCAGGTGGGGCGCGGCGTGAAGGCGCCGTGGTCGTACATGCGAACGCCCCACGCAATCGCCGGAATCATGGTCGGATTCGGGTTCATGTGCTTCGTGCCGTAGACGTCGAGGTTGGCCTGGGCGTCGTAGCCCGGCGGATACACGGGGTCGGGAATGAACAACTCCTTCGCCGGCGGATCGGGGAGGAGCGTCGCCTGTTTGTCCATGTCGTGCTTCTGGGAGTCAGGAGGCTCCTGCGCGAACGCAGACGGGACGGCCGCGGACAGAAGAAGCAGTCCGACGAGGAAAGGATTCGCGGTGGACGATTTTCGGTTCATGTTCGCCCTCTCCTCAGTGGATCTCGAATTCGACAGCGTATTGATGGGTATCGGCGACCCACTCGTTCTCGTTCCGCTCCATGTCCGTCGTAGCGAAGACGAAATCCATGAAGTACATCGGCTCCGTCCGGCCGCGAATGCGTATGGCCAGTCGGTACTTCCCAGGCTTGGTCAGCTTCGACGCCGGAACCTTGTAGTGAGCCGTGCGGGTGGCCAGCGGCGGGATGCTGTGTTTCTCCATGCGCACGTTGGGCGGATGGTTGTTGACCGAGGAGGGGGTACCGCCGGGGCGGATGAACGGGAGCTGGTCCACGTCGAGAGTGATCGGCAGATACATCTCCCGGTCGGTCCCCTTCACGTTCGTGGTGATGAACTTGGCTCCCATGCTGAAGAGCTGGGCGTCGAAGGGCAACGGCTGGCCTTTGAACGGGTCGACATTGGAGATCTTGCGCTCGCGGACATCGCGCGATTGCAGGTCGGCGAAATCACCACGGCTGTCGACATAACCCGACTCCCAAATCCGCTTCCCGTCGGGATCGATGAGCGCGACGTTGAGCCACAACTCCGGCTGCGCTCCGAGAGAACCGGAAGGGAGGTTGTGACCTTTGTTGAGATTGGTCAGCTTGTAATCGAATGAGAGGTCCTGGCCGGTTTTGAGCGGACTGGTGAAGTACGGACCGTCGAGCTTCGATCCCTTCTCGAGCAGCTTGATGCGCAGCTGCCTGCGCTCCTCCCATCTGGCCAGATTGGCGACGACGACGCCCCATGCCTCCTTGCGGTCAGCAGCGTTCTGCCACTCAGGTGGGAAGGAAACCGCGCCGCTGTTCGCCTCGAACTCGTCGCTCCCCCACTTGGCGCGGTAGTCGAACTTCAGCCACTGCTGCGGAGTGAAGCGAGACGGGACCAAGGAGATCGGGAAGAGGCCGGGGTGACTGATCGGGTAGCCAGGCCCGACGAACAAGTGGTTGGAGATCGGCCGGTCGTCGTTGACGGTCAGTCCGTTGACGACGGCGGCGGGGCCGTGAATTAACGGGACCTTCTGCCCCGGGGTGGGGCTCATGTGGCATTCCTGGCAGGTCGTCCCCTCCTTGAATGCCGGGGACGCTCGGTACTCCTCCCATACGGTTTCCAGCTTGATGCCCGCGTGGACCTGCACCTGGTGACAAGTGACGCAGAGCTCCGACTCCTGGATCACGGTGGACTTGATGGCCTGCTGGTGGATGCGGAGGTAGCCGGGCTTGTCGGGCTGGTCCGAGCTCACCAGGATCTTGTAGAGCTGTGCATTGCTGATGGCTTTGAGGACACCGGTCGTGTCGAAGGGGCCGAATACCGGCTCGGAGATATTGCCCGGCGTGATCCTGCGCGCCCCGTTGCTCTTGCTGTAGGCCTCGCCCACGCGGTGGCAGGTGACGCAGGTGATCCCTTCCTGCGCGGAGCCTGCGCGGTCCCACCACGCGGTGTCGCGCCGCTCGCCCAGCGCCGTACCGACGGTGGCGTGACAGCGGACGCAGAACGAGTTGATCGTGCCACGCGCCAGGTCGTTGATCCTCTGTTCGAACTTATTGAACATCGGGGAGACGGCGGCGTAGGCGTGCGACGACATGCTCCACTCGGCGAACTGCTGGGGGTGACACTCGCCGCAGACCCTCGCCGACGGATAAAGGTTGTCGGCATAGGCCGTCCGCGCGTGCGGGTCGTCCGGCAGTTTCGGGATGATCTGCCCGAACGCCGGCGTCAAATTCGCCAGCACGAGGACGACGACGAGTACGAATCCGGCTTTACGCATAAAGGCTATCCCTCCTCTGCGGCCAGTGGTGCATCAGACTTCCGGCTCGGTAGAGCCATCATTCCGATTCGACTTAAGGACTTTCGGTGATTGAGTCATGAATTCTATCATGATCCTGAGCGATGCAACGATTCCCGTTAGCAGGTAGTGACGATGGATGGGCGTTCGTTACAGGAGTGCCTTTGGGAAAGGATTTCCCTACCCTCTTTTTTTACGAAGGCTCGCCGCCCGGCGATGGAGTCGCATTAAATAACTAACCAAAAAATTAAAGGGTAGGGAAAAGTCTTTCTAGCGGCTCTCCTTAAGTAACCAACTCCCTTTTCAGCTTTTGGGGGCTACTCCAAATCACCGACCAGTGCCGGTTGGCGCGCCGAAACGTTTGCGGCTCCAACGTCACTACTAGCTAGGAGGCATCGTCCATGCGAAAACTCGCCCTCTCCCTTTTGATTCTGGCCATCCTCGTCATCGGAGGTCTCGTCGCCTGCAGCCGCGTGAACCAGCTGAAGGCGGGACACGTCAAGGACGAAGCCATGCTCGCCGGCAGGGACGCCGACAGCCTGCGCGGCGCCGATGAAGACTATTACGCCGACATGGACTACGGCCTCACGAAGAATCCGGAGGCGATCCGGGCTTCGCTCGATCCGTATCTGCCGGGCATCTCGGCCGCCGAGGCCGTGAAACGCGTGGCCATCGGGCGGAACAACTGGGTGGTCTGGACGGCCGGCAACGACCGCATCTGGGACGTTCTCTCCGTCGGCAGCCTCGGAAACCTCGATCTGCTGAAGACGATCTCCAGCCACCCCTCATTGGCGAACAAGCGGAGCAATCGCTGGAGTTACCTCGGCCTCGTCAACGAGCCGTGCTTCCGCGAAGCGACCGGTCCGCGCGCAGACCGCTTCGGCCTCTGGCTCGACGAGCGCGTCGAAGGCGCCGGTTGCGGTCCCGATCCGTTCGAGAACGAAACGAAGTATCCCGGCGTCAAGTACGGAGCCCGCGGAAAGAACATCCCGGCCGGCTCGTACTACGGGTACGCGACGGGCGTCGTCGGTCTCCGCCTCTTCCCGAATCCGAACTTCGACGAGGCCGCCCAGAAGAGATGGGACCCGGTCCGCTACTACACCGACAAGTCCTACTACAACGATGCGAAGCTGGTGAAACCGTTCCGCGTCGGGATGTCGTGCGGCTTCTGCCATGTCGGCCCGAATCCCTCCAACCCGCCGGCCGATCCTGAGAACCCGACCTGGGCGAATCTCAACAGCAATCCCGGCGCGCAGTACTTCTGGATCGAGCGCATCTTCATGTTCGACCAGGATGAGGGCAGCTTCATCTGGCAGCTCTTCCACACGTCGCGTCCCGGCGCGCTCGATACGTCGCTGGTTTCATCCGACCAAATCAACAATCCGCGCACGATGAACGCGATCTACAACCTCGGCGCGCGTCTCGAGATCGGCCGGAAGTGGGGCGCCGAGCAACTGGCCGGCGGCAGCGCGGACAACCATCAATTCAATGATTACGTCCCGCCCGGAACGCCGCTGACGAAGGTCTACGATCCGGCCACGAAGGTGGCGTTCACCACGCACGTGCTCAAGGACGGCTCCGACTCGGTCGGCGCCCTCGGCGCACTCAATCGCGTCTACCTCAACATCGGTCTGTTCAGCGAGGAGTGGCTGCTGCACTTCATCCCGATGGTCGGCGGCGCGCACGTCAGCCCGATCAAGATCGCCGACGCTGAGAAGAATTCGAGCTACTGGCGGGCCAACGTCGCACAGACTCCCAACACGGCGCTCTTCTTCCTCGCCACCGCCAAGCCCGACTACCTGAAAGTCGCGCCGGGCGGATCGAGCTACATGACCGACGAGGACCTCATCCCGCAGGGAAAACAAGTCTTCGGCGAACGTTGCGCGCGCTGCCATTCCAGCAAGCTTCCTGAAAACGTCTTCAACACATACTTCAAGGCCGGCTGCATTGGCCCGAATTACTTGAAGTGCTGGGACGACTACTGGACGTACACAAAGACCGCCGAGTTCAAGACGGCGATGAAGCAAATCGTGAACGCTCCCGATTTCCTGGATAACAACTACCTGTCCAATGAAGTCCGCGTGCCGGTCACGTTGCTGGAGACGAACGCCTGCAGTCCGCTGGCCACGAACGCCATCCGCGACAACATCTGGGACAACTTCTCGTCCGAGTCGTACAAGAACCTGCCGTCAGTCGGCAAAGTGATGGTGCACGATCCGTTTACGGGCGCACCGTCGTGGTACGAGATGCCGGCCGGCGGACGCGGATTCACGCGCCCGGCTTCGCTGATCAGTCTCTGGTCGACGGCGCCCTTCCTGCAGAACAACAGCGTCGGTCACTTCGAATACAGCGGCTCGGTAAAGGATCGTATGGCGGCGTTCGACGACGGCATCCGCCAGATGCTCTGGCCGGAAACGCGCAAAGGCAACGGTACGTTCTCGACGCTGTCCGGGAAATCGATCCCGGGATGGATCGACAAGACCACAAAGACCAGTTACGTGATCGTCGAGCGTGGCTATGTGCCGCCGCTACTCAAGCCGCTCGTCGGCGCCGACGGCATCCGGCTCGGCCCGATTCCCGAGGGGACGCCGGTCAATCTGTTGACCAACATCGATCTCTCACAGGAGCATGACGTTCTTCTTCTGCTGCTGAAGATCAAACATAAACTGGAAGCGTTGCCGCCGGGAGCGTCCGACGCCGAGGCACGCAAGGAGTTCGCTCCGCTCGTGCCGGAGCTCCTCGGCGTTTCCAAGTGCAAGGACTTCGTGATCAACAAGGGCCATTACTTCGGTACCGACTATCTGCCGGCCGCTGAGGGAGAGCCGGGACTGTCGGACTCGGACAAGAAGGCGCTGATCGCATTCCTCAAGACGTTCTAAGGACAATGACATCGAAACTCCGGCCGAAACCTATGACTACATCGTCGTCGGCTCCGGAGCCGGCGGTGGACCCCTGGCGGCGAATCTCGCCGTCAGGGGATTCCGCGTTTTACTGATCGAGGCCGGCTCCGATCCGGAGTCGTACAAGTATCAGGTGCCGACGTTCCACGGTCTCGCCTCCGAGGAGAAAGAGATGTCGTGGAACTTCTTCGTCCATCACTATGGGTCGGACGAGAAGCGCGATCCGAAGTACAACGAAGATCACGGCGGCGTGCTCTATCCGCGCGCCGGCACCCTTGGCGGCTGCACCGCGCACAACGCCATGATCACGATCGTTCCGCACGACAGCGACTGGGACTACATCGCGCACCGCACGAACGACGAGTCGTGGCACGCGGACAATATGTGGAAGTACTGGAAGCGCCTCGAACGCTGCCAGTACCGAAGACCTCCCCCAGCCGGCGAGCACGATCCGTCCGGTCACGGATATAACGGATGGCTCGGCACGAGCAAAGTCGATCCCCTGGTCGCACTCGGCGACTGGAACGTCGGTCTGACCGTCCTGTCGTCGCTTTTCCGCGCCGGACGCCGCTTCTGGTACCGCGGGATCATCAGACGATTCCTTCGCTGGGTTCATACCGGCGACGACCCGAACGATGAACGCAACCGCGCGGCATTCGAGGGCGTGACGACCACCATCCCGCTCGCCACGACGAAGGGGAAGCGCAACGGATCGCGCGAGTTCGTCCGAAGCGTGATGGCGAAATATCCCGATCGCCTGATCTTGAAAATGCGCAACCTGGCCACGCGCGTGATCCTCGACGACGACAAGCGCGCGGTCGGCGTGGAGTGCTGGGAAGGGAACGATCTCTATCGCGCGGGCCCGAACGCGGCGGAGCCGCCGAAGTACGAGAAGAAAGAGTATCGCTGCACGCGCGAGGTGATTCTCGCCGGCGGCGCGTTCAACACACCACAACTGCTGATGCTCTCCGGAATCGGTCCGAAGGAGCATCTCGAAGATCCGAAGATCGGCATCAAGTGCCTGGTCGACCGGCCCGGCGTCGGCAGCAACCTGCAGGACCGCTACGAGGTCGGCATCGTCTCGAAGATGAAACACCGCTACAAGATGCTCGATGGAGCCACGTTCAAACCGCCCCTTCCCGGAGCAACGCCTGATCCGGCGTTCCAGGATTGGCTCGGCGGCAAAGGCGTCTACACGTCGAACGGTGCGATGGCGGCGATGATCCTGAAGTCCGACCACAGCAAGCAGGACCCGGACCTCTTCATCTTCGCCCTCCCCGGCAACTTTCACGGCTACTACCCCGGCTATTCCGAGCTGATCGTGACGAGAAACACCGCGCTGACCTGGGCCATCATCAAGGCCCATACAAACAACACCGCCGGCACGGTCAGACTGAAAAGTAAGAATCCGCTCGAACCGCCCGACATCAACTTTCACTATTTCGAGGATGGCAGCGACAAGACCGGTGAAGATCTCGCGGCGGTGGTCAAGGCGGTGAAGTTCGTGCGAAGCATGAACGCCGGGAACTTCGAGATCGCGTGCGAAACCTTCCCCGGGGCGGAGGTAGGCGACGAAGACCTCCCCAAATGGATTCGCGACAACGCGTGGGGACATCACGCCTCCTGCAGTTGTCCACTCGGCAGGGCCGACGATCCCAAAGCCGTAGTCGACGGACGCTTTCGCGTCATCGGCACGAAGGGTCTGCGCATCGTCGACGCCTCGATCTTCCCGCGCATCCCCGGCTTTTTCATCGTCACGCCGATTTACATGATCAGCGAGAAGGCCGCGGACGTGATCGTCGAAGATGCGCAGTACGGCCACACGTAGTTGAGACGCGACTGGCGTCACACTCCGACCAGCGGCGAAGCCGCGCGAGAGAACCGTAGCCCACGGGGTCACCCGTGGGTCAGGTGTTTGCACCCGATCTGTGAGCCCGCCTTGGCGGGCGAGAGAAAGCTTTCTTTCGCCCGCTTAAGCGGACTCACAACATGGCGCGGGCCGTTTTCCCACGGGTGAACCCGTGGGCTACGGTTCTTACGCCGGCTTCGCCGACAGTGGATGCCAGTGCTTGCCAAAATGTCGCGCTCTTAACGGCAGGGAGTGATGTCCAGCGCCGGCTTTGCTTCGCCGGGACCGGGCATCGTGTTGTTAATGAAGCCGATCAGGAACAGGACGAAGTTCGGATTGTAAATGTCATTGTGACCACTGATCAGATTTCCCGGCGCGCTGGCCACAATGAACGGCGCATGGCGATCGAGGCTTGGCGATAGCGGCTTGAGAGTCACATCGTATTGGTTGAGTGAATGCACACTCCCCGAGCCCTGCGCCAATGCAGAGGGAGTGTCGCTCTTACCGGCGTTCGACGCCGCCTGGGGCGGCGCTGAGAAAACACGGTAGGAGCAACCGCATGTATCGCGGGCCAAGCCGGCATCGATTTCGTGCTGAAGATCACAGTCGGCGATTTCCTTAGGATCAGTGAGCTTGACCGGATCGGCCGGCTTTTCCTGCGGCCCTTCATAGATCAGTTGGTGCGTTGTGTACGGCGCGTAATGCCCGAGCCCTGTAACCTGGGCGGCTGCATCCTTCCAGGCCCATGGATGCCATAAGATCCATAACCAGCGGCCGGCCGGGAACGCCTTGCCGACCGCGTCGTCCGCCGTCGAAGCGACAGTGAGAAGAACGGGACGCTGTTCCGGCGAGTAACCGCCCGGAGCCTCGAGGTCCTTGGCAAAGTCCCGATAGCGGTACGCCTCGAAAGCGGGATTGACGAGAATGACCAGATCGCCGATTCCGGCGCGGACCGGCTTCGGCGCTCCATTGCAGGCGGGATAGCCGACGCCGTGTTTCGTTTGGTATTCGGAAACCTCCAACGCTTCCACTGCCGAGTAGACCAGCGCGCCGCCGAAGCTGTGCCCGACCGTGACGGCATTTACGAAACGCGTCCCGCCGGACGCAGTGCGCACTTCGCGATCGAGTTCCTTATGGGTCTGGCCAATTTCGAGGAGCAGATCGCGGCCGCCGAGGGAGCCGACGTGCTGGGCGGCAGCCTTCCGGTTATAGAACGAAAGCGCGGAGTATTTATGCAGCGAATCTCCCCGCCAGCCGATGTAGATGCCGAACACCGGCCCCTTGTTGGCGCGATCTCCTTTCCGCATTACGAGTCCTTCCAGGACCCGGCGATAGCAGGAAAGATTCTCGTCGCAGACTTTGGCCTTGTGATGCCAGCCGTGAACGAAGGTTACAAGAACGGCGCCGGGGTACGACTCGGTCCCCGACTCGCCTTTCAATGCGACGCGCCGGAGCTCACGGAACACTTCATCGCGCTGACCGACGTCTTTGATATGGCCGTCGTCGCTCAGTTCGATGACGCCGAGTGTGAAGACTTCACCGTTCGGAGCACGGAACTTCTCGATCGAGCGTCCTCGGAAAAGTTTCTCCGAGCACTCCTTACCGCCTTGTCCGTTGTCGACCGGATTCCGATTCTCCAGATCGGCCACGTTGATCGGCGGGATCGGCGGCTTCGTGTTTCGATACTGCTCGTGAGACGCACAGCCGGCGGCAGCCAGCCACAGCACCAGAACGCTGAAAATCCGCTGATTTCGCATTTGAAGCCTCCGTTAAGGTTTCGACATGATTCCATCTTTTCATTCAGACGGCAAGATTCGTGAATTTCCCGGAACAAAGATCATTAGAACGTCTTCAATAATTCGATCAGCGCGCGCTTGTCGTCCATCGGCAGCTTCGCCCCGAACTCGTGGCCTTTGTCTTCCACAAAATCGGCGCACTTGTTCACGGCCAGGAACCGAGGCACGACGCGTTGCTTCATCAGCTCCGTAGCCTGCTGCTCGTTGAGATGCTTCGCTTTGATCTCGACCAGTGTACCGACGATGCTATTGAACAACCTGAGGCGTCTCCAGCCGAGGCGAAGGCCTGCGTCGAGGTTTGTGTTGGCGATCAGATTGACCGGCGTGCCCGCCGGAATCGGTCCGATCATCAGGTTCCTGTTCGCATCGATCAGGTCCGGATGCCTTCGCGCAATGAGGTCGCCGAGATCTTTCGGCATGTAGACCAGCGGGATGTTGATGTAGCTCGTCTTCGTCGTCCGCCAGACGATGTGCTCGCGCGGCTTGATCATCAGCATCCGCTCGATGCCGTCCTGGAACGCGCGCATGCGGCCCGCCACTGACGGATCGCCGAAATCGTTGCCGACCGTGTTGTTGTGCAGGTACGGCGCGCTTGACCAGAGGCTGATGAGCGACGGCGGACGGTAGTAGCCCGGCCCGTTGCCGGGGATGTCGATCGTGATCGGCTTCGCGGCGTCGAAGACGTTCTCCACCTGGAACGCCGGCACCTTCGGCAGCGTCTTGTAGGTCTGCGACGAGAAGTTGTCCCAGATGTGGCCCCGCATCGCGTTGGTTGCCGCGGCGCGTGTGGCGTTCGTCCCGATGACGTTGACCGGCTTGCGACGCTCGTCCCCGAGGAAGTTCTGCGTGAAGAAATTCGGATCGCTCTGGACTTGCTCCTTGAACCAATCCGTCCCCTGCGGAGACCTCGGATCGACCGTTTCCGGCGGCTGCTTGCTCGAGTGGCAGCGCGCGCAGTTCTCGGCGAAGACGATCCTGCCGCGATTGAGCTGCTCGGGCGTCGCGGTCATGTAGGACGCGCCGCCCGGCGCGTCCTTCAACAGCAGCGGCTGCGCGACTTTGATCAGGTACTTCGCCAGCGCCGGCGAGCGCTCCTCGCTCCAGTTCCACTCCGGCGACGTGCGCTGCAGAACGTCGACCAGCACCGGCGTCTGTGAGGCTGTGATCGACTTCCTGTACTTCGAATCGAAGAACGGGCCGCCGACGAGCGGACGGAAATGCTGGCTCCACTCCGGCCACGCCTCGCCGATGTTGATGTAGACGCGGCTGAGCGCCCCTTCCAGTCCGACCGAGTCATCGCCCTGCTTGAGAACGCGAGGGATCACCAGCGACCCGTTCCTGATTCCGTCCGCGATGTTGCGGAGATCGAGCGCGCCGCCGGTGAGGTACTCGGTCATCGGATCGTACCTGGCCGGCTGCGATCCCACCGCCTTCGCCGCGCGCTTCACGCGCTCGCCGAGCGAATAGATCCCGTTCATCGTGCCGGGATTGTTGAGGTAATCGGTGGCGATGAATGACGTGTCCAGCGTCCCCTGCGGATTCGAGTGGATGAGCTGCCAGACGAAGCTCTCTTCCTGATCCTTCCCCGTGATCGGATCCTTCGGAACGAAGACTGCCCACACTTTCAGATACTGCGCGCCGACGAAGTCGTTCAGATTTTCCCACTTCGGATTTTCGGGATCGGCCGGCGGGCGCACCGGATCCGGACCGACGTGGCAGAACGCGCAGGCCATCCCGACCACGTACGGCCGCACGAGGTCTGGCTTGTTGAAGTACTCCGGCTTCTCGTAGAAATCGTGGTTCACACCGTCCGGCCCGATGTGGCTCTTCCAGTCCGCCTGCGCCGCAGGGTTGTTCGTGAACGCGGGGTTGTCGGAGATGCGCAGACCGACCACGCCCGACGACCGGCCGTACGTGCCGGCGTCGATCTTCGAATCGATCTGGCCGTCGGGATCGCCCGGCTTCGGCTCGTCGAGATAGAGACCGTTCGTTGGCTTCACCGCCGTCTGGAAGCCCGGCTGATTGATGATGCCGATCTCCGCGAAGCGGTGCGCACGCCGCCGCGAGTCGATCGTCTTCAGGAGGTCGGCGGTCCCGAATCCGTGTTGCGCCAGGTAGTCCCACATCAATCCGCTGTCGCCGACCCAGAGGTTCCAGACGTTGCGGCCGCGGATGTCGTCAGCATCGAGATTCAGGTTCGGACCGTCCATCCCCGGGAAGACGTCCACCTTCGTCTCCACCCATCTCGGATTGCTCGCGTACGTCTTCTCGCCGGCCGGTTTCGGCTGCGGCTGATTGGTCGTACATGAGAGAAGCGCCAGAAGCACCGCGACGACAAGAAATCCGACTCGTGCTTTGCGCATGGGCTCGCTCGCTCTCAAATCTTTTTTTCGGGATCTATTGTAGGAGTGCTCCAGGATTACTTTTCCCTACCCGGATGCTCGGCCGAAGGCACGATTTCTGCTCTTAATAACCTTGGGGGACGACAATCATGAACAAATACAAAACGCTTGCAGCAGCTACAGTTGCGCTGCTCCTGATGGCGGCCTGCGGGACGTCAGGGAACGGCATCGGCGACATCTTCGGCAACGGCGGCTATCCGACTACCAACAACGCCGCATATCAGATCCGCGGCACGGTCGATTCCGTCGACACGCGCGGCCAGTCGATCTTTCTCACCAACGTGTCCGGCTACAACACCAACCTCAACACCGGCCGGTCGGACTCGCTACGTATTTACTACGACAACCGCACCACGCTCAACTATCAGGGCCAGACCTTTCGCCCCGATCAACTCGAGCGCGGCGATGAAGTGACGGTCCGGGTCGACCAATCCGGCAATCAGCTGATCGCCGAAACGATGGACGTCACCTACAACACGCGCGGCGGCATGGCCTCGGGCTCGAACGGCAGCTACGGCTATCCGTCGTCGCAGCAGTACTCGACGATCCGCGGCACGGTCCGCAACGTCGATACGCGCAACCAGACCATCGAGCTGGAGAACACGAACTGGGTCTCCGGTTTCCGCACGAACAACAGCAGCAGCCGTTTCGTCGTCCGCTACGATCCGAACGCCAGCGTCGACTACAACGGCCAGATGTATCCGCTGACGAACCTCGAACGCGGCGACGTCGTCGACGTCCAACTCCAGGACCTCGGCTCCTCGAACTACGTGGCCCAGCGCTTAGTGCTGGTCCGCAACGTCCGGTAATTCGTTTTCTTGCGCGGAGACGCGGAGGTTTTCTCCGCGGCCTCCGCCTCTCCGCGCCCTCCGCGTGAACCGTCCTCCCTTACAATTCGTCCGGATCCCTCCACATGTCCGGCGAGAACGACTCAACGCTGATGCTCGCGCCTCCGCCGCCGTTGCGCGCGCTCGCAACGCTCCCGGAGAAACGCATCGGCCGCTACCAGATCCGCGGCCTCCTCGGCGAAGGCGGCATGGGCAGCGTCTACCTCGCCGAACAGCACGAACCGATCGAGCGCATCGTCGCCCTGAAGTTGATGCGCTCCACGCTCGCCGGACCAGCTTCGCTCGCGCGATTCGCCGCCGAACGCCAAGCCCTCGCGCGGCTCTCGCATCCCAACGTCGCCGCCATGTACGACGCCGGCGCAACCGACGACGGCTTCCCGTATTTCGTCATGGAACACGTCGAGGGTAGCCCGCTCGTCGACTACTGCGACGAACATCGCCTCACCATTCGCGAGCGCATCAAACTGCTCCTTCAGGTTTCCAAAGGAGTCCAGCACGCGCATCAGAAAGGGATCATTCATCGCGATCTGAAGCCGTCCAACGTCCTCGTCGCCGACGTCGAAGGTCGTCCGCTCCCGAAGATCATCGACTTCGGCATCGCCAAAGCGATCGATGACAACTTCCTCGGCGAATCGACCGCCGTGCTCACCGGCGTCGGCGTCGTCGGCACGCCCGCGTATATGAGTCCCGAGGCGTTGAGCGGCGACGATCTCGACACGAGAACGGACGTCTACTCGCTCGGCGTGATCATGTACGAGCTGCTCACCGGCGCGCGGCCGCACCGCGTCGACGACCTGCCGCTCGCCGCCGTCATCCGAACGGTTTCCGAGCACGACGCCCTCCCGCCGCATTCGCTCTTCCGCACGATGGACGACGAAACGCGGCACAAGATCGCGATCGCGCGCGACGCCGACGAGCGCTCGCTCGCGCACCTCCTCGCGCGCGACCTCGGCTGGATCGCGCGCAAAGCCACCGCGCGCGAGCGCGAGGAGCGCTACGGATCGGCCGCCGATCTCGCCGCCGACCTCACGCGCTTTCTCGACGACGAGCCGGTCCTCGCAAGTCCGCCATCGCTACGCTATCGCGCTGCGAAGTTCGCACGACGTCATCGCGGAGCCGTCGTCGCCGCCGCGCTCATCCTCCTGGCGATCCTCGGTGGCATCGCCGGAACGACCGTCGGCATGCTCCGCGCGCAACGCGCGCGAGCGGAAGCTGAGGCCGTGTCGACGTTCCTGACGAACCTGCTCGATTCCGCGAGTCCGTGGAACCGGAAGAACGAAACCACCGTCCGCGAGCTTCTCCACGAAGCCGCCGGCCGCATCACGACGGAGCTGAAGGATCACCCCGCCGCGCGCGCCGAGCTTCTCTCGACGATCGGTTCCTCCGAGTTTCACCTCGGCCATCTCGAAAGCGCGGAAACGCTGCTGCGCGAAGCGCTCCGGCTCCGCATCCAGACCGATGGACCTGGCAGCCCGCTCGTCGCCGGCGTCCTCAACGACCTCGGCCTGGTCCGCAAACATCAGGACCACCTCGACGACGCCGAACGCCTCCTCCGCGAAAGCGTCGCCATCCGCGAAAAATCACTCGGCCACCTCAACGGCGCCACCGCGCGCGGCCTCTTCGATTTGGCCAGCGTCCTGGCGATGCGCAACAAGAACGCCGAGGCCGAAGCCGCACTTCGCGAGAGCCTGAACCTGCGCGAGAAACTCTTCGTCGATCCTCGCAACGGCGTCGATCTCTCAACCGTCGCCCTGACCATGAGCGGCCTCGGGCAACAACTCGCGCGAATGAACCGCCTCTCCGAAGCCGAGTCGATCATCCGCCGCAGTCTCGCCTTGCGCCGCCGCGCCGAACGCCCCGGCTACGCCTACGCGTTAGCAACTCTCCAACTCGGCAAAGTAGTCGCCCGCGAAGGCCGCCTCGCTGAAGCCGAAACCCTCGACCGAGAAGGCCTCGCCTCGCTCCGCAACTTCGTCGAACGCGACGATCACCGCATCGAAGAAGCGGAGCAACAGTTGGCGGAAGTGGTCGCGAAAAAGCAGTAATTCAAGTTGTTGAACGCCGGCGACAAGTTTGCGAATCGCGGCTTTGCATCCTACGCAAATCCTCCCTCGTTCCGACACCTCCCCGACACCGGCCTCCGCGTATAACGAATGCGGGTCTGAAAAACAGGGAGGTAACGTCCAATGCACTCCGTCCGCGAAGGGATACTGGCTCATGCCGTTGTCGTCGTGGAGGCTCCGCCGCGCGAGGCGTTGCCGGATGGGACGTGCGTCGGGCCGTATCGGATCCGATCGCTGATCGCATCGGGCGGAATGGGCGACGTCTACCGCGCGCATGACGAGCGGCTCTCCCGCGACGTCGCGCTCAAGGTGCTGCCGACCGGACTGACCGACGACCGCGAGCGGCTGGAGCGGTTCGCGCAGGAAGCGAAGTCGGCGTCGGCGCTCAATCATCCCAACATCGTCGTCATCTACGAGATCGGACAGGCGCGGCCCTCGTTCGTCGTCGAAGAGTTGGCGGCGCAACGGCAACGGCCGGACGAGGTTCACTACATCGCCATGGAGCTCGTCGAGGGCGAAACTCTGCGCGAGTTTCTATTGGCAGAGCCGCCGCTGGCGAGGCGGTTGGAAGTCCTCGCACAGACCGCGGACGGACTGGGTAAGGCGCACGCGGCGAGCATCGTTCATCGCGATCTCAAGCCGGACAACGTCATGGTCTCCGTCGAGGGCTACGCGAAAGTGGTCGACTTCGGATTGGCCAAGCTCGTTGAGCCGGCCAATGGATGGAATCCGCTCGGCGCCGACTCGCCAACCATGCGCGCGATCACCGCGCAGGGCGAATTGATCGGTACCGCCGGCTACATGTCACCGGAGCAGATCCTCGGCAAAGTCATCGACCAGCGCTCCGACATCTTTTCGTTCGGCTGCATCATTTATGAAGCTGTGACCGGGCGGCGTCCGTTCGACGGCGAATCGTTCGTCGATACGCTGCACGAGGTGCTGCACGCCACGCCGGTGCCGATCGAGCATCCCGAGTTGCAGCGCATCGTCGGCAAGTGCCTGGTCAAAGACCGCGAGTATCGCTACCAATCGATCCGCGACGTCGCGATCGATCTGCGCGCGGCGGAGGAGCCGCGCGCCGCAGAAGCGCCGGTCGCCACAACGCGGCGAATGATCACGCCGGTTTTCGCGGCCGTCGCCCTCATCGCCGTCGTATCGCTGATCGCATGGCAGGTGCATCTGCGGATGCGCGCCAGTGTCCCGGCCGGCCGCAGCGTTCTGCAGCGGATCACCAGCAACGGCCACGTCGGTCATCTCGCCGTCTCGCCCGACGGACGTTTCGCCGCGTACACCGTCGCCGACGATGAAAAAGGCGAAGGTGTCTGGCTGCAGCAGATCGCCACCGGCAGCCGCGTCAACGTGGTCCCACATGCGCCGAAAACCTTCTACGCCGGCCTGACCTTTTCGGCGGATGGCAATCACCTCATCGCCACGCGCTACGACGGGACGATCTACGGCCACGTGATCGAGGTTCCCATCCTCGGCGGCAGTCTGGCGACGCTGATCAGCGACGCCGACACGGCCGCGACGGCGTCACCCGATGGTACGCGGCTCGCCGTGACCCGCGACGTCCTCGAAAAAGGCGAGAGCCGCCTCCTGGTCACGTCGCGCGACGGCTCGCGCGGACGTGTACTCGCAACACTGTCGATGCCCAACGGTGCCGCATCGCCCGCGTGGTCGCCCGACGGCAAGCAGATCATAGTCGCGCACGGACAAAACCTCTTCGCCATCGACGCGACAAGCGGTGCGCGCAAACCGATCGCGATCGCCGCTCCGCATGGCGCGATTCACAACGTCGCCTGGAACGCAACCGGCGACGCGCTGCTCGTCAGCGCTGTCGATGAACGTTCCGCGGGCCGCTATCAATTGATGCGCGTCGACGCTGCCTCCGGCGCGACGACGAATCTCACCGACGACTACGACGACTACACGGAGCCGCGCTCCGCCGGCGTCTCGGTCGCAGCGATTCAAACGAAGTATCAATCGACGCTCTGGTCGGTAGTTCCCGGCTCCCCTGCCACGCAATTGACGCGCGGACTCGGCACCTCCGACGGCCTTTACGGCCTGACCTCGGCGCGCGACCGCCGCATCATCTATTCATCATCCGCCGGCGGCAACGTCGATCTCTGGACTGCAAACGCCGACGGTTCCGACGCCCGTCAACTCACCAACGACGAGCGGCTGGAGTCGCATCCAGTCGTAACGGGTGACGGCGCGACAATCGTCTACATCAGCCGCGCCCACGGAACGGCCGGCATCTGGCGCAGAAACATCGACGGCTCGCAGCCGCATCCGATCGTCGCTGCGCCGGCCATCTACGACTTCGCGCTCTCGCCCGACGGCAAGCGCATCGTCTACGCCGCGGGCGACGACACGTCCACGCACGCATCGCTGATGACCGTTTCGATCGACGGCGGTACCGCGTCGGCGATCGCCACTACCGGGCCTCTCGTGCAGTCGATCAACGTCACTCCTGATGGCCGCACCGTCGTCTTCTCCGCGCTCGACGACAAAGCGGTCAAAGTCTTCAAAATCGCCATCGGCGGCGGGCAGGTAACAAAGCTTTTCGACGCCCAGGGTCACGACGCCACCATCTCGCCCGACGGCAGGCTGATCGTCTTCGCCTCGGGGATGGAGGACACCGGCGCGAAGCTGACGGTGCTCTCCCTCGACAACGGCGCGCTGCTTCCGGTTCCCGCCGTCACGGGACGGATGTTCCGCTGGACGCCGGACGGCAAAGGCCTCACCTACCTCCGCCGCGACGGTCGCCAGGAAAACGTATTCATCCAACCGCTGGCCGGTGGACCACCGACGCCGCTGACGGCGTTCCCCGAGGGCATGATCGCAAGCTACGAATGGTCGCCGGACGGACAACGAATCGTCCTGACACACTACCTGCAGATGTGCGACGTCGTGTTGCTCAATCCGCCGGCTCGGTAATGAGGTTTCGAATTCGAGCGCACGTTTCGCCGGCGAATGCCGGCGTAAGAACTGTAGCCCCCGCTTTCAAGCGGGGGAAACAATGCGCACTGGAAATTGTGAGCCCGCTTCAGCGGGCGAAAGATTGGCCTTCTTGGATCCTCGCCGAAACCTTTCTATCGCCCGCTAAAGCGGGCTCCCAAAACACGACACAACGCAAACCCCGGCTTAAGCCGGGGTCTACGGTTCTTACGCCGGCTACGCCGACGCGATGACGTATGCCTCAGCGTCGATCGCAACCCCTAACGCGCTTCGCCGCACCCGTAGCGCCGCCGGCTCGGCGGCAGTTCGTTCGCGTAAATTCGCCAGCGAGCCGCTGGCGGTACAGCCGACGAGCCGTCGGCGCTACTTGCCGCGTTACCGCAACGCCGCCGCCATCCGATCCGCGAGCGCGGCAAGCGCCTGGCTCGTCCCGGACGCGATGTTCGCGCTGTCGAGCGAGGCGATGTCGATCGAAATGCGCTCGTGATGCGTCACGTCGGGTTGTCCGGACGTGCGCACGATCCAGCGACCGTCGAGCACCACCTTCGCGTCCGGTCCGGCGGTGAAGTCTTCGAAGACGACGTCAATTGCGCGTAACGCACCCGAGGGACGCGAGGCTCCTGGCAGAATCACCATCCCTTCGGACAAGCGGTCGGCGAGATCGAAGGCCAGCGTATGCAACACCAGCGGCTGCAACGACGCAGACCACTGCTCATTCGACCGCACCTGCAGCTGCTGATTCGCGAGACGGACCACGATCTCGCGGCGATCGAGTCCCGGCGGAAGTTCGACGCCGTCGATTGCGACCGGCAATCCGCGCGTAGCGGCGGGCGGCGCGGACGGCGGCAAGCGATCGAGCGAGTAGAACTTGCTCTGCGACTTGCTGAAGAACGAGCAGCCGGCGAGGAGGAGCGATAGAACGATCGCGAGTCTTTTCATTTCCCTTTGCCTCTCCCCTTCAGCAGCGCGTCGGGATTCTCCTCGAGGTACGACGCCATTCCGCGCACCGCCTCGGCCGCGCGCGTGAGCTCTTTGATGAGCGTGCCGAGGTCGTAGTTCTGGCGCGGCTGGCTTCCCATCAACTCCTCGGCGCGTTTTGCCGCGGCCTCGGCCGACGCAGCCGTGTTGCGCAGGCTGTCGACGATCGGGCCGACCTTCTGGCTCGCGGCCTCGGCGTTCGCCGCTGTGTTGCGCAGGCTCTTCTCGATCGGACCGACGTTGTCGCGCGTCGTTGCCGTGATCTTCTCAACATCCGCGAGCGAACGATTCAGTCGCTTCAGACTGTCGTCGAGCGTCGGATCATGAACGAGGGAGTCGAGACGCTGTGCCGTGTTGCGCAGATGTCCGGCGATTTCCTCGATCGGCAGATTGCGAATACGTCCGGCGATGTCGCCGACCGCCGCCATCGCGCCTTCCAATCCGCTGCCGCCCGATGCCGCCGGAATGATCGGCGGCTCGGTCGTCGTGACCAGCCGTCCCGTTCCCGGCCTGGCTACGGTATCCAGCGCCACGCCGCTCGCTCCCGGCAGCACGAGGCTCGTCATCAGCGTCGCGCGCATCCCCTTCTGCACTAGTTTCCCGAGGGCGTCGTTCATCGTCGCGCGCAACTCTTCCTTCGTCGTCGATTGCGTCACGCCGATTTCTAGCTTGCGCGGATCGATCTCGATCGTCACCGGCGTCTCCAGCGATGCCGTCGCTGGCACGTACCGCAAACGCACCTCGCGCACGTGCCCGACTTCGATGCCCTTCATCTGCACCGACGTTCCCGCCATCAGCCCGTGAACGGGCCCGGGGAAGTACGTCACGTACGTCAGCTGCGGCCCGTCCGCCGCGGCCATGGCCATCCCCTGCGAATCGTAGAGATCGAAATGCGTCCCCTGCGCGACTTCGTCGCCGGCCAGCACTTCCGGCGTGTAGAACGCCACCGGCGCATTGAGCAGCGACGAGATCGACGCGCCTCCGGTCGACACACCGCCGCCGCCGAGCGAGATCGTCAATCCTCCGGCGCGCCAGAAGCGCGTGCTCTGACGCACCTGATGCGCGAATCGCTTGACGACGAACGCGTGGACGTTGGTGATGCCGCGCTTCTCGTCGTACTCGGCGCCGAGGATCGTGCCGACGCGCAGGCCCTGGAAGGTGACGGGGGAGCCGACCGCGATCGATCCCAATCCATGCGCTTCGAGCACCACCGTCTTCCCATCCTCGGGAGGCGAGAGCACCGGCGCGTACTCCTGGCCGGCGAACTCGCTGGTCTGCTCCCCCTCGCCCGGCGCGATGCCGACGTACGTGCCGGACAGCAGTCCACCGAGTCCGCCGCCTTCCAGCGCCGGCTCGACGATCCAGAACCGCGTCCCCTTGTTCAGCGCGTGGTTCATCGACGCATCGAGCGTGATGCGGACGACCACCTGCCGCAGGTTCTCGTCGATGGTGATCTTCTGAATCGTGCCGACCTTCGCGCCGCGGAATCGCACTGGGCTGTAGCGATCGAGTCCGCGCGCATCGGCGAAGCGCACGGTGATGTCGCCGCCGCCGAAGAAGCCGTATCGCACGACGAGCCAGCCCGCAAAAAAGATCGCCAGCGCCGGAATGATCCAGAGCCACGGCGACCATTTGGCCAGATGAACCTTGGCTCGAGGGGCGTCGACGCCGTCCGCCTGGTCGATTGGATTTTTTTGCGAATTCTCGTTCACGGCAACTCTCCCGCCGTCTTCCACATCATCCGCGGCTCGAACAGCCGCACCGCCAGCATCACCAGCGCGACCACGGCAAAGAGGGGAGTGGCGCCCGGCCCGGTCTCGATGTTGTCGATCCCTTTGAAGTTGACGATCGGCGCGGCGAGGGCGGCGATGAAGGGGATGACCATCGGCCACCGCACCAGGCGATGCAGCACGCGATACATGCGCGTCCGCCGCACCAACCCCTTCGTGTTCGGGAAACGCACGCGACCGAGCAGCCACATCATCCCGATCAGTTCCACGACCGGAATGGCTACGCCGGCCACGAGCACCACCACGCCGAACTGCCAGTAGCCGCGGTCGGCCAGCAACTGCACGGTGCCGAAGACGGTGTGCTCCAGAAACGCGGTGAGGTTCTGGTTGATCATGATCGACCCCGCGTACGCCGGAAAACAGAGCGGGACAGCCGCTGCGACCGCCGCCACCGCCGGCACCCATCGCGGCGCGATGGTGTGATCGAGCGTCTCCCCGCACCTCGGGCATGGATCGCCGGCCTGCCGGTTCGTCATCGTCATCTCACAAACGTCGCACGAGACGATGTTGTAGCCGCGCGGCGCGTGCCGGTCAGGCATGATCGCTTGCCACACCGCGCGCCGGTCGAGCAACCGGTCGGCAACGATCGAGAGGAAGGCTACGAAGGCATACGTCCACCCGCCCAATCCGATCTCGACGGTCGCCGAGATCGACGCGCGAAAGTACGCAATGACGCCTGCGATGACAACGACGTCCGTCAGGCTCCACAGCCGCAACTCTTCGCTCCAACGGAACAGCTGCCCCCGATTCGGAATCGGCCATCCGAATCGAATCGCGCCGAGGACGATAACCTGCAGCAGAGCGCGAACGACAGGGAAGAGGAACGCGAAAAAGAGAAAGCCGAACGCGAACGGAAACCACACTTCGCTGTAGATCACCGGTACGCTCGAAACCAACCGGCTCTCGCCGAACACGAGCTGCTTGATGGTCGACGCCATCAGCGGCAGGAACACCGCCGGCGGCAGCAGCACGAGGATGGTCAGCGACAACGCCAGACTGAACCCCGCGTCCGCTCCCGACCGATGCTCCAGCGTCCGATCGCACCGATGACACTCCGCCGTCCCTCGGCTCGGAAGATCCGGAATGGTCTGCGTACTCCCGCAGTCCGCGCAGGTGATGGTCACGCCAGTCACAGCGAGGTGAGCTGTGCAAGGAGGATTCCTGCGCGCGGTCGAGAGGGAGACGGTTCACGCGGGGCTCGCGGAGAGGCGGAGAATTTGAAGTAACTCGCCAGTGCATGGACAATGGCGGCGTGGCTACATTGAATCGAATCACCGTCGAGCCGGGCAAGATGAACGGGCAGCCGTGCATCCATCACCGTCAAGCGCGTCGTTCTCGCGGTTGCGACGTACGGCACCGGCGAGGCATTGCGACGCGCGTATCCCGACCTCGATGATGAGGACATTCGCCAGGCCCTCGAATACGCCGCATCGAATCTCGAGGATCGCGTTGAGGAACTCGTCGCGCCGCGATGAAGTTTTTGCTCGACCAGAATCTTTCCGCTGCGGCTGCCGAACTGCTCCGCGCCTCCGCACCGATGTCTTTCACACGCGCGAAGTCGAACTGGCAACTGCCGAAGACGTCGACATTCTGCAGTGGTGTCGTGAGCAGGCCCGCATCCTGATCACGCTCGATGCTGATTGCCATGCGCTGCTGGCACTCTCCGGCGCGACGTCGCCTTCTGTGGTTCGCATTCGCATCGAAGGATTACGCGACAGGCGTTAGCGGATTTGATCCGTCGCGTCACGCAGAAAAGATGCGCTGCGCGGCTATCGAATCACGTCATCGGCGAAACGCGTGCGGCACTTCACCGCGGAGTTCACACTTCTGGAGAACGTTTTCGCCGGGCGGCGCAACGAAGCCCTTGCGTTCGTTGGGTGAGCGGAGCCAAGGATCCCATCGTAGCGCCGGCGGCTCGCCGGCTGGACCGCCGCCGGCTCGGCGGCGCGTACCGAGAGATGCCAGCGAGCCGCTGGCGGTCCAGCCGGCGAGCCGCCGGCGCTACGGAAGGCCTATCATTCGGACACCGTACGGCAAGGTTCGGTAAGACGCCGGCGTGACACCCACGCCGTTCGTTCGGAGGTGGCGGTATGAGAATCGTCCGGATCGTGATCGCAGTCCTCGCAATTTCCCCCGCTGTATTCGCGCAGCCCTTTGGCCAGTACCTGCGGCTGCAGGGCGACCCGCAAATCGGCTACATCGAAGTGCCGGCTGACGCGCTTCTCCACACGCCTGCGATGACGGTCGAGGCGTGGGTCTCGGTTCGTGACGCACACGGTGGAGCCTGTTCCTCGATCGCCGGAAAGCAATGGACAACGGCCTGGTGGCTCGGCGTCTGCGGCACGACGATGCGCAGCTATTTCAACGGCAGCCCAAGCATCAAGGATGGCGGCACCATCCCGCCCGATGTCTGGGTCCACATCGCGGCGACAACGGATGGGACGACACGCCGGCATTACATCAACGGAAATCTCGTGCTCGAATCCCCTGAGACCGCGCCGCGCTCGACGTCGACGAGCACATTCCGCATCGGGAGCGATGTGTCCTATGCCTACACGCCCGAGGGCGGCATCGACGACCTGCGCATCTGGACTGTGGCGCGGACGCAGGATCAGATTCGCGCGACGATGACGGCGCCCTACGCGCCCGAGGGGAGCGACCTCACCGGCCAGTTCACGGGCCTCGAAGCGTGGTATCGATTCGAAGGCAATGCCTTCGACTCCTGGCGTTCACACCACGGAACGATCCTCGGCGTCGGAATCAGTTTCGCAGGGACAACACCGCCGCCGCCGGCCCGCCACCGCGCGATAAAACATTGACCGCTTACGTCGTCCGAACCCGATAGCCGAGGCGCTCGAGCTCCGCGGCCACGCGCGCGGCGTGGTCGCCTTGGATCTCGATCTCGCCGTCGCCCGCCGTTCCGCCGGCCCCGCATCGCTTTTTCAACGTCGCCGCCAGCTCCGACAGCGACGCCGCCGTCAACTGGAATCCGCTCGCGACCGTCACGCTCTTCCCCGCCCGCCGCTTGCGATCGATGACGACGCGGATGGTCTGCTTCGACGGCTCCTCATCCACCCGCGTATCAATCGCCGCCTCGTCCCGCAGCCGCTTCGCTGCCTCAGGATCGCTGGTCCACACAAGTCGCGATTTCATACGCCGCAAGGATAGTTCCTCCCTCCGCGTCTCCGCGGCTCCGCGTGACCGAAACCCCTACCGATTCAGCGGAACGAGAATCAGCGCCAGATCCCACGCGAGATGGGCGATCAGCGACGGCACCGCGCTGCGCGTCAGGCTGCGCAACGCCGACCAATAGAGACCGCAGAGGAACGCGATCCCGACGAGCAACGGCGAGCCGAGGGGGAGATGGGCGATCGCGTAGCCTGCCGCGGCGAGGACAATGATCACCACACGACTCCCCGGCAGGCGCTGCGCAATCCACTCCTGAAAGGCTCCGCGCCACATCAGCTCCTCCGCCACGATTACCGGGATCACGAACAACAGAATGGCGACCGTCCGGCGGCCCGCCAGAAACGTCGCGTAGAGATTCGCTGTCTCCAGGGCCAGCGCCGGAATCCTTCCGGCAACGAGCGGGAAGAGGCCGTAGGTCGCAGCGAGCATGATCGCTGCGCCGAGGAGACCGATGAGAATCGTGGAAGGGGCGGGACGGAAGAGCTCACGGACGTCAGGCCAGCCGGCGCTCACGATCGCCGCCGACACCAGCAATGCCGCGAGTGCGATCGGAATCCAGGGATCGACGAACCTCGCCAGCAACATCGCGGCAGCCCACGCCAGCGGTACCCCTGCCCCAATTAGCGTCCCGATTCGCGTCCTCACGACGAGCGGCCTCGCAGCCGTTTCATGGCCGGCTCGATGAGCCCCCAGAATCCCGGAGGCCGCTGCTGATCCTCGGCGATTGCCGCGCGCGCGGCGTCGTCGAAGTGCAGCCGCCCCTCATGTCCGATGAGGTCCCAATAACGAGCGTCCTGCGCGAGCAGGTCGTGAGTCAGTCCGACGACGATCTCGCGAGCGACTTCCCATCGCGCGCGCGTCACGAAACGGACCCACCGGGCCGACAGTCCCGGCGTTAGCACCGGAACGCGGACCACGAGCGGATCCGCCAGTCCGAGGGCCCGCGCGGTCCGCAGGAGAATGTCGCGGCCGGAGAGGATTTCGGGGCCGGGGATGTCGAACGCCGTCGATTGCGCAAGCTCGATGTCGAGTGCGGCCACGAGCGCCACCAGGACGTCATCGATCGCTACCGGCTCGGTCTTCGAATCGAGCCAGCGCGGAAGAACCATGAACGGCAGGCGCGCCGCCAGATCGCGCACGATGAGGAAGGAGAGACTGCCGTAGCCGATGATCATGCTGGCCCGCAACTCCAGCACCGGCACCTCTCCGTCGCCCAGGATCTCTCCCACCCGTTCGCGGCTCCGGAGATGTTCGGACGCCGGCCCCGCGCCGGGAGCGACACCACCGAGATAGATGATCCGCCGCAGGCCGGCGTCCGCGGCAGCATGCGCGAAGATCCGAGCCGCCGCTGCTTCGCGCTCCCGGTAGTCACCCCCGCTGCCCATTTCGTGGACGAGGTAGTACGCGGCATCACACCCTTGCATCGCGTTCCGCACGGCGACGGGATCAGCCAGGTCCGCCTGCACCCATTCGCTCCCGGGAACCCGCCGCTCCGCCCGCGCCGCATCCCGCGACACGCACCGCACGCGCAGCCCGCGGCGCTCGAGCACCGGCCTGAGGCGCGAGCCGACGAATCCTGTTGCTCCTGTAAGTAGAACCGTCGTCATCGCGCGTGGTCGAAGTCCGCGCGGCATCATGTCACTTCACAGAGAGGAGGAGTCATTCGCCGGACTCGCCGGGCGGCGCGAAAAGAACAGGCCTCCAGGACGTAGGGTCGCGTCAAAGGTGAAATTGACCGAACGCCTGACACGACGATCTGGGGATCGCTGAAGTTGTCCAGCCGCGTTGCAGCAGGAGCGGGTGAAATCACCGATCGGCACACGCTGCTTTGGCCTTCGGAATGAAGCACGGCGTCCTGTTGACGATCCCGGTTTTGCGGCTCCGCATCGCTTCTTCAACTCCGCCAGCGACGCTGCCGTCATCCGAAAATCCGCTCGCGACCCGTCACGCTATTCCCCGCCCGCCGCTTACGATCGATGCCCACGCGGGATGCTCTGCTTCGCCGGCTCCTAATCCGCCCGTTCGTCGATCGCACAGTCCTCGCGCAGCCGCTTCGCAGCTTCGGGGATCGCTGGTCCAGACGAGCGGGATTTCATCGTAGGGGCGATTGTGACGCGCCGGCGTACTTGACTCACAACGATCGCGCATCTCGCCCGATCGAGGCTACCTTCAAGACACCCACGAACGAAGGCGAAATCCCCTCTTCTAGATAACGCTCCCAAGTTTACCGTCTCAGGGCGAGTTCGTCTTCCGCTATGCTGCAAAACGCGGAGGATCCGAAAAGTGACCGACATTGTTGCAGAAGAACTACATGACGATACAGATGATCGGTTTGAGGATGACGAAGGTCAGAGTGCCGTCGCATGGGAGGCGCTTCCGCCAGATCGAGATTTTTTCGCGACGCCCTACGAGCCTCCGGTAAAAACCTTGGTTGCCGAGATCAAGGACGGAGAACTGATCGTTCGCGACCCGACGTTTCAACGGTACCAAGTCTGGGATCCGCGCCGAAAGAGCAAGCTCATAGAGTCATTGCTGTTGAACATCCCAATTCCCACATTATTTTTTGCCGAGGACGAGAACAACAAGAAGGTTGTTGTGGACGGTCAACAGCGGTTACTCGCCGTCAAGGAATTCGTCGAGAACCGGTATCCGCTCTCGAAACTTGAAGTCCTCACGGGGCTGAACGACAAACGCTTCGATGACCTCACCGAGCGTCAGCAGCGAATCATTAGGAACCGTACGCTGCGCTGCCTCCTCATCTCTTCTCGGAGCGATTCGGAGATCCGTTTTCAGGTGTTCGAGCGCCTGAACCAAGGCGGTGTGCCCCTGAACGCCCAGGAGGTCCGCCACTGCGTTTATCGCGGTGAGCTGAATGATCTACTCCACACGCTCGTGAAGGACCCTAAATGGCTTCAGATCCTTCACCGCACGAAGGCAAACGTCCGCATGACCGACTGCGAGCTGATTCTCCGGTTCTTTGCTGTCCGCGACGCTCTTCCCGACTACAAACCCCCGCTGAAGACTCTATTGAACGAGTACATGCGCGCACATCGCCACGCCGCCGATGACGAACAGGCCGCCATGATTACAACCTTCAAGTCGGCAGTCGCCGCGGTGGAGACCGTTTTCCCTGACATTGCATTCCGTCGATACTCGCAGGGTGAAGATGGACCCGAATACGATGTCGCCGTGAACAGAGCGGTATTCGACATTGAGATGATCGCAATGGAGGGCATTCCTCTAGAGTGGCTAGCCAAGAATAAATACGTCGTTCGAGAGGCATTCGAGCACCTCTGCATACAGGACGCGAAATTCGCCGATTGCCTCAACCGTGCGACGGCAGACAAGAGCCGCCTGGTATACCGTCTCAACCGCTGGGCGCACACGCTGGTCGCGCTCGGCGCAGACGTACCCGCCATGATGCGCGTACCGGAGCTTTCGGATGACGAAACGGTCTGAGGCCTACGGTGACTACCGAACGCGTTTACGGCAGGCTACGCGTCTCCTGAAACACGGCAAGGCAAGTTCGGACGCAACCCTCTCTGCCGCGTGTAGCAAGGGCGCTGTTGTCCTCGCGGCCGCAGCACTGGAACGGTTCATGAACGACGTCATAGTACAGGCTTGCCGAAAACTGAACGTCGCTACTTGGGCAGAGCTGTCGGAAGGCCATAGGAGTTACTTCGTCGATCAAATGGCCCGACGTCTCAGATCACGCGTAAAAGCAATACTCGAGGATGATAAGAAGGGCTTGGAATCCGAGCGGATGAGGCTCAAAAATACCGTCCAGCTCTGCGCAGACGCATTCGACAATCCGTCAAAGTGGCCGCACTCGACCGAGTTTGGAATGTTCATGGAGGGGACTAAGGCGCCTAAGGATATCAACGCAATCCTGCGTTCGGTGCACAGCCAGGGCGCAGATTTTTTCGACAGGCTCGAACAGCATCCGAGGGGTAAAGCCGCGTTCGTATCCGGCCTCACGGAGCTGATAAATGCTCGTCACGCTGCCGCTCACGCGATTGCAGATCGGGCCGACCCAAGCCCTGGCGACGTTGAGATCTGGCTCGTTCTTTCGTTCTACCTCGCACGCGAGATCGACCTCTACCTCGATGAAGGCGCTCCCCTAGCTCCCGCGGCCGCCGAGTGATCTCCGGCCTAAGCTATCAGCAGATTGGGAAGAATGGCGCTAACATTTCCGGTTCTGAATCGTCCCGTCGAATCGAAACTTCTGCTATCCATAGTCGTCGAGAAAATCGAAGATCCGCCGCTCTTCCAATGAAGTCGCTTCACGGAGGATAATGGCATGATCTGGCTCCGATGCGAACCAAACAAGCGTGTTCCAAGCAAGCGAGCCGACGGTCTTTCGGAACGCGGGAGCGCCACGATCAGAATATGCTGTAACGAACGCGATACGATTTTCTGAGAAGAACGGAACGAGCGACCGAAGCGCCTCCCGCCGCTCAAGAGTTACAGGTCCATCATTAGCGACGACTTCCACGAACACCAGAAGCTCTTCACTTTGCACCGTATCGAAGAGGATGACATCGGGAAGGATGAGTGAAGGTGTTAGCTCTAGACCGATCATTTTCGTTGCCGCAAGATCTACATCGATCACCTTCTTTCGACTCTCGCTAAGCAACAGGACGGTGGGTGAGTACAAGAACCGAGGCGCAAACTCTTCGATCACAGCTTTCGTTATTAAAGCGCTGGGGCCAGGCGCTAGTTGCCGCACACCACGATTAGGCAAGGTCACGTCTACCGTACCTGAGCCGGATGCTACGCGCTGGCGAATGAGTTCTACGCGCGCTAGCGCGTGGGCTGCCAGATGGATTTTCTGCCATGACGCGATTAGCTTATATAACGCTGCTCCGGAGACGTCGGGGTCGAACAGTTCCTCGAAGTCGCTCGCCATTGCGTAACGCGGCTTGCTCGACGTCGTGGCGATATTGCTTCTTTCAATCACGGCACCCGAGCGCATCAACGCACGGATCGTTTCGTCCCTGATCTGTTCGCGTGACGTGTCGGCGTACCACGCCTTCCCTATGTTCACGAAGCGCCGCTTCCAGGCGTTCATGCCGTAGTCGCGCCGGACGTCGTCGTCCACGATAGAAGCCTGCATCGTGCTCATGCGGTAGACATGCTTTGGACCGATCCAGATGCCAGCGCCTTCCACAGCCCCTGAATAGATCATCGTGAAGATGATGTTTACGGCGACATCACGTGTCAGATAGCCGCGGTCAGTGGTGCCATCGGGGAAGATTACGTCCAGCCGAGTCTTGATCTCACTTGTCGTAAGGAGCTTAGGAAGTTTCATGCGAAGCCTTGCCGCCGTAAAGCGTGCCTACAAAACTCTCGATTTCATCGGAGGCGGCATGCTGGCTCACCATGTCCTCCAACCGGCGAAGATCTTCAATACCTGGCAGCGGCAACGCCTCAAGCTCCGAAGCGGATACGGCGACACTTCCGCTGATACAACGGAACACTCTGTCCACGGTTTCAGTGTTCAGCAAAGCCGAGAGAGCGCGTGCTGTGATACCGCCGCTTCCATCCGTAGCATAGATCATATTTAAGTGGTTCTCGACCGCGACCGCTCCGAATTTGCGAATGAAGCTCGACGGAAGCTCTGCGGCGATGAGACGACGCCGCTGTTCGAGAGCTGTCGTACGTTGGACAATCACACACCCCTTCCTTGTCAGGAGCCAGCCTTGACGTAGGTGCGGCTTTATGAACGGCGCATGATTGCGCCTCTCGGTGCGGTACTTGAACCTGCCATTTGCCTGCACTGATTCCGCCCACACAATTGGAAAGGTGCCCTCTCCAGCCGCTCCTTTGAGTTGATCTTTATGCCGATTCCAGACAAGAGGCCCAGTAGACACAGCATAACCATAATCTCGCAGCCGATTCGGCATCCGGCGTAACGAGTCAATCAACGCCATTTGTGAAACGTCACGCGGCACCATCCACGGTACGGTAGGCGGGTCGGGTATTTGGAACGTGCCAACAACTAATACCTCGGCACACTCGGGCGTGCTGACCGACAATACACTCACATGCGCGAGGTTCGCTGTCTCGCCCCGACGATACGTGGCAAGCAACGTCTCTTGGAGTACATCCGAGAAGACACCCTTTCGACTCTCCACGAAGTCTATGGCTCTCGGCGGCGCCTCACGCGCCAGCAGATTGCGCAGATTTCGGAAGTACTGACCGCCCAAGAAACCTGTCGGCGTGATGAATGCCACAACGCCACCGATCTTCGTCCATCGAATCCCTATATCCAGAAAGAGACTGTAGGCATTTGCATGGCCGTAGAGGCTGCGGGAGTATTTCGATCGAAGCTTGTGAGACAGTGGCACGCGTCCATATGGCGGATTACCGATTACCAAATCTACCAAAGGTGATGACACCTCGGCATGCAATGCATTGCAGATCGTTATCACGTTGGGTAAACGTTCGCGCGCACGGCGACATGTTTCGATTAGCATCGATTCCAAAAGGACATGGGACATCCACGCACTGAACCCATCCAGCTCAAACCCGCGCAACCTACTGGTGATGTGCTCTACCACTGTTCGAGGCTTCGCTCCCTCCAAACTTCCCGCGATTCGCTGTGCAACCGGTGCTAGGAATGCACCGCCGCCACATGCCGGATCCAGAACAGTCGCCGTACGCCAGTCGACTCCTGATTGCTCGGCCAGAACAAGAAGACGGCGAGCCAGCGCTGGCGGGGTGAAAAAGACGCCGTACTCACTTCTTCGTTTTGATGGAAGCAGCGATGTATACAACTCGCCGAGTAGGTAACCAGCGCTGAGCGATTGCTGCTTTGCTGCAGCGATACCGATCTTGTCAGCGATATCGACCGTCTGGCCATGCAATCGCACGGATGAAAATTCCGAAGGGAGCGGCGCGATCGTCCACGGCCGTTTATATGAGTGCTGCACTAGTTGCCAATACGTCGAGATCGCGCGGCCGGCAATAGCGCATGCTCGTCGATAGGCAGATTCTGAATCTCCGCCGTGGTAGATCGCTTCCGCCTGTTCCTGCAGCACTAAGCGTGCAACAAGCTCGTGCTGTTTGAGAGGACCGCCGCTTCGAGAGCGTACGACCGGCAGTTCTTTCGTCCCCCGAACCCGACCTGCAAACGACCCGGCCGCTGCATCACCGTCGTGAGAAAACTTCAGCCGCTTTGTCGCTCCTACTTCCCGATCTGACGTGAAGCTCTCCGTGACATGTTTGGCGAAGTCCAGTTTAACCATCGGTAGGAGCAGTGTAGCGGCTCAGCATCCAGCGCTGCTGTCGCGATAACAATCGCGACGCATGGGAGCCGTGCGTTTCAACGCGACACCACATTATGGTTCAACACGCTCACCAGTTCCGTTAGGTCACATCCGAGCGCCTCCGCAAGCCTCACGAGAGTTCCAAGCGTCGGCGAGTTGTTGCCTGCTTCGAAGTTGCTGATGGCGGCGCTGCTCGTGCCGCTTCGCTTCGCGAGCTCGCGTTGCGTGAGTCCGGCGGCAGTCCGGAGTTCACGGAGCCGGGCGCCGAAGATCTGGGCGTAATCGCCGCGGACGGGCATCAGTTCCGATGACCTTTGCCTTGACGAATCGCGATCGTGATACTAAATTTAGTAGCAACGTTGGAGGCAATCATGGACGCAAACACCCGCACCCGTATCCGCCACATCTTCCTCTCTCCTCGTCCGCACTTTCCGCTGAATACCGTTGCGGAGTTGTTGGAGATGTCGGTCGAGGAGTTGAAGGCGGAGATTAAGGATGGGGCGATTGTAGCGGTTTCGACGGCGGTCGGGGTTCGGGTGACGCGGGAGGAGATGGTGGCGGCGGCGATGGGGCGGTGGGAGTTGGCCGTTATCGAGAGGGCGCTGGGGCGGGAGGCGGCGGGGGTGTTGCCGGAGGCCATCCGGCTCGTCGAGTTGCGGGCGCGCGTTCCTCGGTATCAGAAAGAGATGCTGCGGTATCTGGCGCGGCAGGAGGGGACGTCCATCGGCGCGGTCCTTTCGCGCGAGCTGGAGGACATGGCCTCGGCGCGTGCCGAGGAGCTGGCGGCGGCGGTGCCGTCCGTGGCGATCGCACTGCAGTTTGCGGGCGGGTGAACCGCCCTACGGCTGTGCGTTGGCGTTGGGGAGAGTCGGCGGCGGAGTGGTGCGGGCGGCGGCGAGGCGGCGCATGACGTCGGCGATGTCGGCGCCGAGAACTTCGAGCAGTTCCAGAACGGTGGGGAGGCTCGGGATGTTGCCGCCGTACTCGAGGATGCCGACGTAGGTCGGCGTCAGGCCGGCGCGCTGGGCGAGTTTGCGTCGCGTCCATCCGCGCTGCTCACGCAGGTGTCGCAGGATGGCGCCGAAGCGCTCCGCGTCCGGGTCGATTCGCAACGCGCGAGGCATGATTCCGGGATCATACCATGCTGACTCAAACCTCGGTTTGTGTCAGCACATCGAAACGGCGAATGGAGTCGACCTGCGGAGACATTCAGTGGACAATCCGCGTTAAGCAATATCTCCATGGAACGCGTTCCTGTGGCGATCGGTCGCGCTCACGGGTCACCGAGACACATCGATGAAATCCATGGAGCGAGTGCAAGAGGTATTCTGAGCTGTCCGAATGAGCCTGGTCGATTTGGAAAAGGCTATTCTGGTTTATGATACGACCATGGTATTCGTTCATCTTTCATTTTGACGTCTGCAGATGGTTGGCGAGGTCTTGATATCCATCCATGGATGAATTAATAGGAAAATCCGAGGCTCTTAAAATGGCTTCCGGCCTTCCGCAGAAGAGAAAATGACTTCTTCGATCTTTCCACGGACTTTTTCTACCCGTCCGATCGGCATCTTTAGATGTCACTTGCGAGGAATCGCCTCCATCCATGGTTGTAACGACGAATGAGCGTTCGAACACTGAAGGTTGAACAGGGTTATCTGCGTTCATCCTTCGGCATCGGGATAAACGCCAGCGCCCTCTCCGCCAGCGCGGTAATCGTCAGCGATGGATTTACGCCTGGGTTGGCGGACATCGCGGCGCCGTCGATTACGTAGAGGCCGTCGTAGCCGAAGACGCGGTGACGGTCGTCGATTACGCCGTCCTCCGCGCTGGTGCCCATGCAGGCGCCGCCGAGGATGTGGGCGGTGGTGGGGGTGCCGAGGAGGGTTTCGGTGAGGAGGCTGCCGGCGAAGCCGTCGATCTTTTGCTCGACGCGGCGGGCCAGCTCCGTCGCCTCTGGGATCGCCGCGCTTGGTGCGGGTCCCTCGGCCAGCGCGGTCGCCAGGCCGAATGTGCCGAGGCGGAGGCGGAGGTGGCCTTCGAGCGTGCGCATGTAGAGCAGGATCATCGTCCGCTTGGCCCAGTCGTCGACGAAATAGGCGCGCAGAAAGTGGATGGGATGCCGCAGCATCGCCGCGAGAACGCGGATCAGCCGCACCGGCGCGCTCTCGCCCGGAACGTGCGGCGACATCAGCAGCCGGAAGAAGCCGGAGCCTTTCCCGTAGCGCACCGGCTCGAGGTGGGAGTGGTCGTCGGTGTGGAGCACGCTGGTGATGGCGATGCCTTCGCTCAGGTCGCGGTCGGCGCGCGTGGTCACGCCGATGAGCGACTCGGAGTTCGTGCGAACGAAACCGCCGAGGCGGTCGGATAGCCGAGGCAATCCGTCCGCGCTGTTTTTGAGCTTTAGCAGCAGCGGCACCGTGCCCATCACGCCGCCCGCGAAGATCACGTTGCGCGCTGTGAATGTGCGACGGCGTTTGCGGAATCCGGTGCCCGAGGTGGTGTCGAGTTGGTAGCCGCCTCCGGCAAGCTCGCGAACCCAGGTCACCTCGGTGTCCGCTTCGATTTGCAGGCCGCGCTTCTCGGCGAGCCAGAGGTAGTTTTTGTCGAGCGTGTTCTTGGCGTTGTAGCGGCAGCCCGTCATGCAAGCCCCGCACTGGATGCAGCCGGTGCGGTCAGGACCTTCGCCGCCGAGGTATGGATCGGGGACGGTCTTGCCGGCGTCGCCGAAATAGACGGCAACGCGCGCGGGAACGATCTGATCGGGCCGACCAATATCCGAGGCGATGTCGCGCAGAACCTGATCCGAGTAGGTGTCGGCCGGATACTGCACCGCCCCCAACATCCGCAGCGCGGTGGCATAGTGCGGCTCCAGCTCCTTCTTCCAATCGGCGAGATGACCCCACGACGGCAGCGTGAAGAACTCGTCCTTCGGCGTCGGCAACGTGTTGGCGTAGACGAGCGAGCCGCCGCCGACTCCCACGCCGGAGAGCACCGTGACGTGGCGCAGGAAGGTCATCTTGAAGATGCCGCGAAAGCCTGCCGCAGGCATCCATAGCCACCGGCGCAGATTCCAGTTCGACTTCGGGAAGTCCTCGGCTCGGAAGCGCCGTCCTTTCTCCAGCATCACGACGCGGTAGCCCTTCTCCGCGAGCCGCAATCCGGAGACGCTGCCGCCAAAGCCTGAGCCGATGATGGCGTAGTCCCAATCCATGGGCGGGAAAGCTTATCCGCAGATTACGCAGATGTTCGCAGATGGAGCCGGTCTTCATCCGCGGATAAACTCCCGTCCCATTTCGAGGAGGAACGCTATGTCTGACAAGAAGATCATCGCCGTCGTTGGAGCGACGGGAGCGCAGGGCGGCGGGTTGGTTCGGGCCATCACGTCGGATCCGGATGGGCCGTTCATCGCGCGGGCGATCACGCGCGACGTCAACTCCGACAAGGCGCGCGCGCTTGCGGCGCTGGGTGCCGAGGTCGTGGCGGGGGATGTCGATGACGCCGCGAGTTTGCGCAGCGCGTTCGAAGGCGCGTATGGCGCGTATTGCGTCACGTTCTTCTGGGACCATTTCTCGCCGGAGAAAGAGCTGGCGCACGCTCGGGCCATGGCGGAGGCGGCGCGGGATGCGGGCGTGAAGCATGTGATCTGGTCGACGCTCGAGGACACGCGGAAATGGGTGCCGCTCAGCGACGACCGCATGCCGACGCTGATGGAGAAGTACAAAGTGCCGCACTTCGACGCCAAAGGCGAGGCGGATCAGATCTTCACGGACCTCGGCGTTCCGACCACGTTTCTGGTGACGTCGTTCTACTGGGACAACTTCATCGGCTTCGGCATGGGGCCGGCGCGCCGCGCGGACGGCAAGCTGGCCATCACGCTGCCGATCGGCGACGCGAAGCTGCCCGGCATCGCGGCCGAGGACATCGGCCGCAGCGCGTACGGCATTTTCAAGAAGGGTCCGGAGCTGATCGGGAAGCGCGTCGGTATCGCCGGCGAGCACCTCTCCGGCGCCGAGATGGCCGCGGCCTTCTCCAATCTCCTCGGCGAAGAGGTCCGCTACAACGCGGTCGAGCCGAGCGTGTATCGCAGCTTCGGGTTTCCGGGCGCCGACGATCTCGGCAACATGTTCCAGTTCAAGCGCGACTTCGAGGACGACTTCCGAGGAGCGCGGCCGGTAGATGCGACGCGGGCGTTGAATCCGAAGCTGCAAAGTTTCAGCGAATGGCTGGCAGCGAATCGGGAGCGGATTCCAGTGCCTGCTTTGTCATCCTGAGGCTGCCGGAGCCGGGAGTCGCGAAGCGACGGAACGGCGCAGGACGCCGAAGGATCTCAAGCTTCCCAACCTGCGTTGAATCCCAAAGGGTTTCAGCCGGACTCGCGAATCTTGAGATCCTTCGGCGCGCTCCGCCGTCTCGCGCTTTGCGCTCGCGGCTACGCCAGCCTCAGGATGACAACGTCTCACGTTCCGCAGGGTTCGCCTTCGACGCATTCGCGGGCCATCAGCACTAGCTCGTCGATGTTGAACGGTTTCGCCAGGACCTTGCAGATCCGCTCGAGGAACGCGGAGCTGAGCTTGCGCGGCGAGGCGGTCATGACGATCACGCGGCGCAGCGTGTGCGGCTGCGTCGCGTCGATGAACGTCATCACCTCTTCGCCGCTCACAAACGGGAGGACGAGATCGATGATGAGGAGGTCGTACGCGATCGTTTTCATCAGTTCGATCGCGGCCGCGCCGGTTCTTACGCACTCGACGGTGAACTCTTCCCGTTGCAGCACGTGGCGCACGAGACTGACGATGCCATCGTCATCCTCGACCACCAGCGCGCGATAGGTGCGGCGGCGCTCCGCGGAGGGCTCATCAGATTCTGCTTGCAGGGACATTCGGACCTCTTCTCCGGCGGCGCAACGAGTCGCAGTTCACAATAAATTCTCTGGCGAAGAAGCGGGAACAGTGGCGAAACACCAAAGATGGGAAATATGGGAGAATCACCCGAAAGTTGAGCCGATCATGAAAGCACGAACGATGAAACCACGAACCCGGCCTGCCTCGGATGTCAAAGATCATTGGCGTGACATCGTCGCTGACGCGAAGACAAATGGCGAGGTTTTCGTCACTCATTACAATCGGCCTGAAGTCGTGGTGGTTTCGATGGATCGCTACTCAAAACTAAAGGCCGACGCCGCGGCCAACGATCCGTTGTCGGAGCTTTGGGCGGAGTTCGATCGGGAGCTGGCGTACCTTCGCGAGCCCGGAGCCGGGGCTGAGCTGCTTCGTCTCTTCAAAGCGACACCCGAGGAATTGGCGCAAGCCGCAAACGCGGCTGCTCTTCACCGTAAATCGTGACGAACGGTACAGGCGACCCAGCAGTCATCTTCGTGATGGCCGGCGTCAACGGAGCTGGTAAAAGTTCGATCGGTGGAGCCTACCTCCGCGCCAAACGGCGCGATTACTTCAATCCTGACGATGCAGCGCGGCGGATACGCGAGACGACGAAGGGCGCATCCATGGATGACGCAAACGCGCAGGCCTGGCAAGCAGGAAAACTGCGGCTGGAACGGGCAATCGAAACACGCTCCAGCTTCTCGTTCGAGTCGACGCTGGGAGGCAACACGATCCCTGGCCTACTTCGACAAGCCACAGAAGCGGAACTGAAGGTCGTCGTCTGGTTCGTTGGTCTGTCGACGCCAGAACAGCACATCGCACGCGTGCGCGCCCGCGTCGCGAGTGGCGGACACGATATCCCCGAAGAAATGATCCGGCAGCGCTGGGACTCGTCGCGGCGCAATGTCATCGCGCTGATGCCGTTCCTCCACGAACTGCGAGTGTTCGACAACAGTCATGAAGGGGACTCCTCAGCGGGAACGATTCCTCCGCCAAGAGAACTCCTTTACTGGAGTGACGGAGCGATCGTCAGTCCCGATGCCGACGCCTTGGCAGCGACGCCCGAATGGGCGAAACCGATCGTGACGCGAGCGCTCAAGCTTCAGCGCGCCGCGAAGTGACGATGAGTCAGCATCGAAACTGCAAGGACGCCGGCATGCGCTTACAACTCTTCCTCATGGCGATGATTCTCGCCGCGTGTCACACTGACGTTCCGATGGCTTCTTCCGCGAGTGAACTCCCGCGAATCAGCGTGACCAGCGATGGCGGCATTACCGGCCGCGGCGTCGGAGGGATCGTGATCGATGGCAGCCAGGTGACGGCGACGCTGGCGCAGAAGTCGTGCAGCGGTTCGCTGACGGATTCGGAGCGAAGCAAGCTGCAGGCGCTGATTCCGATTCGCGATTCGAATGCCGAGGGACACGGACATCCCGATCAGATTCGCTATACGCTGACGGTTGGCGATTACACGGCGACGTGGTACGGCGAAAATGCGCCGAAAGACGTCGCTCCACTTTTTCAGCTTCTGTGGCAGATCCGGCAGCGCGTGATCGCGAATTGCTGATGCGGCGACGACCGTAGCGCCGGCGGCCCGCCGGCTGGACCGCCGCCGGCTCGGCGGCAAGAACCGAAGACGCGCCAGCGAGCCGCTGGCGGTCCAGCCGACGAGCCGTCGGCGCTACGGCCGCCACGTTGCCTAGCGTGACGAGATCGCGTTGATGCGCGCTTTCGCGCCGCGGTGGCCCGGGTCGAATCGGAGCGCTTCCTCGAGGAGCGATTTCGCGTGTGGCACGTCGCCGCGTCGCGCGTAGATGTCGGCGAGGAGGACGAGGGCATCCGTCGCGTACGGCGCGTCGTTGAGCGCGACGTCGAGCTCGCGGATGGCGGCGTCGAACTCCCCTCGGTTTGCGGCGCCGATTCCGCGCAGGATGTGCGGGCGGACGAGATGGGTTGTGGCGGGATCGCCGGTCAGCTTCGCGAGCGCGACGGGCGCGCGCGAGTCGCCGAACGATGCGAGGACGAGGGCGGCATTCTGGCGGACGCGGATCGATGGATCGTCGACGAGTGATGCGACGGCGTCAGCGTCTTGGCGCGCGTTCGCGTAGCCGAGGGCTTCGACGAAACGGGCTCGAACGAGTTGGTCGGGGTCGTGGAGCAGTCGGGCGATGACATCTGCTGCCGCGGCAGGAAAGCGCTGCGCGAGGATCACCGCTGCCGCGCCGCGCAACGTCGGTGCTTCCGCGGAATCGCGCACGACAGCGGAGAGTGCAGGCAGACTGGAGGCCGCGGTCTTTTCGTCGATCGCATCGGCCAGGCGAATGCGCCGTTCGTTGCGCACACGCGCCGCGGGCCACCAGGAATCGAGCGACGCCGCGAGCGCGCCGGCGGATTTGTCGCGATGACAGACGCTGCACGCATTCGGCACGCCGTGCGCGATCGTGTTGTGGATATTGGGAATGTCGATGGAGTGATCGGCGAATTTGTCGAGGACGCCGGTGAGAACTTTCGGCATGTGGCAATCGAGGCAGGTCGCGTTCTTGTGATGCGTGTGCGCGGAGGCCTGTGCCGCGATCGCCGCGTGGCACGTTTTGCACGACGCATCATGCGCGCCGGGCTTCAACTCATTCTCACCATGCACCTCGGAGTGCGGCCCCGTGTGGCAGGTCAGACAGGTCGCGCCGCCGATCCGGTAGCAGCGCGATTGCAGCAACGCTTGTGTTTCGAACGTCGAGCTGCTCGGACGTCCGTCGGCGAAGTACTCGCCGGAACGCTCGGTGCCGTCGGTGATGACGAGGGCCTGGTAACGGTCGTCGTACCGTTCGCCGGGACGAAATTGATCCTTCGCATCGAGTAGCGGAAAGAGCGGATCGTGCGGGCCGTGACAGCGCGCGCAGATGGAGAGCGCCCGCTCCTTGTCGATGTGATCAGGACGGACGATGTCGCGCTTCTCTTTCGTTTCGGCATGCCGCGCGCCGGGGCCGTGACACGCCTCGCACGCGACGCCGGAGTCGGTGAGCTCCGTCGACCAGGCGTGCGTATTGCGGTCGTAGCGGACGTCGATCCCGGTGGCGTGGCACTCGAGACATTCCTTGTTCGCGGTGCGGCGGAAGTTCGTCCAGAAGTACGGGTGATCGGGAGTGACGTGTCCCTGCTTGGCCTCGTTGTAATCGACCCATCGGCCGCCGGTGACGTGAAAGTAGACCGGCAGCACCTGCCAACGTCCGTTGGGCATGACGGTGACGCTGTCCTGCATCCGTTTGCCGCCGATGACCCAGGAGACGGGATAGTCCGCTGGTTGACCTTCGCGGTTGCGCGTGCGCATGACGAAGTCTTCGTCCTTGCGCGACATCCAAGCTTCGCTCGATTCGCCACGAAAATGACGGCTGCCGAAGTCGCCGGCGACGTTCTTCGGATTCGCCGGCGCCAGCGCGCGGGCGTGCCAGTCATGCGACCAGCGTTCGAAATCGCGTTCGTGGCACTCCTTGCACGATGCCGAGCCCGCGTAGGCGTTGCGGGAGGGAAGCGATTCGAAGTCGGAGGATTGGGAGGGCGGCGTCGCCGCTTTCTGTACGGGCTCCCGACGACAAGCCGCGATGAAAAACAGGAGGAGAGCGAGTGTGGCACAGACACTCCTGCGAAAAGCCACCGGAGGTGGCTCGTACGGTAGCCGGTGGTCGCGCGCGAAGCGCGAGACCACCGGATCAAATATGCGGGATGGAAGTTCGACCTCGGATGGGGTCGCGTACCAAATACCAGGCGTCGTGAATTCCCTCCGCGACCGCTGCCGCGGTCGGAAATCCGGACGCGTTCGTGTTTCCGGTGGTCGCTCGCTTCGCTCGGACCACCGGCTACCGTCCGAGTCGCCTCCGGCGACATGAACCCTGGGAGGGCACATCATCAATCGCTGTCTTTGACGCGGAAGTTGCGGTGGCATGCAGCGCACGCGTTTGCGACGTTCTCGAACTGCGCGTCGAACGCGTTCGCGTCGCCGCGTTTTGCGGCTTCGGCTAGAGCGTTGCTTTCGCGCTCGAGTTTCCGAAACGCCGACTCGAATTCAGGAAATCGCTGCCAGACCTCGTTCTTCGCGGCGGTCTTCGTTTTGTCGCTGCCGGTGCCGCGCGGGAAGAATTTCGGCAGGCCGCCGCTGAGGTCGCGGAGGGCCATCGCGTGGGCGGCGAGCTGCGATCGATCGCTCACCTGCTTCTTTACCACCAGCGACATCGACGTCATGTGCGCGGCCATCGCCTTCATCACCGACTGGCGGTACTTCACGATGTCCGAGGCCGAATCCGCGGCCAGCGCGGGGATTGCGATCAACAGGATGAACAGAAATCGTTTCATAAAAAAAGGCCCGCCGCGCATGATCGCACGGCGGGCCGGTTGGTCACTCAGAACTGATTACGGATGGCCGATGCAGAGCGTATAGCTGCCGCTGCCGGTGTAGGACAGGACCTTCCACTGGTAGTAGCCGGCCGTACCGTTGGCGTACGACACGTTCTCGTTGGCTGAGGAACTCGTGCCCGAGGCCACGTTGGCCCACGCGCTGCCATTCCACTTCTGCAGATAGAGATCGAAGTCGGCGCCGCTGGCCGGTCCGGTCAGCACGCCGGTGTGCGTGCCGGTCACCGTGGTCTGGTAGTACGTGCCGTTCGGCTGGATCTGCGAGGCGCCGGTGCCCGACAGCGTTCCGCTGTAGGTCGTGCACTGACCGCCGCCGCCACCGCCGGTGTAGTTGGCGTTGAGAGAAACGCCGGAGTACGCAGCGTAACCATTGATGCTGATGTACCAGTCGCCCGCGACCGGATTGGTCACGGTGACCGTCTCATTGTTGCCGGTCAGATACGGACGGTAGTCCCATACGGACAGCGTCGGCTGCGCGCCGCGCTTGACGTAGAGGTCCGCGTCGCCCGTGCCGCCCGACATCGTGATCTTGAGCTGGGTCTGGCCGGTCGGAACGGTGATCTTGTAATTCGTAAAGCTGCCGGTCGCGCCGGAGAGGCCGGTCACGGTCACGTTGTTGGTCAGCGTGGTCACGCCACCGCCGCCACCACCGCCGCCGCCCGGAACGGCGACGCAGTCCCACGCCGAGGTAACCGTGGCCGCTGCCGCGGCGCCGTAAAGATCCGTGGCCGCTTGCACCGTGGCGACGCGCGCGCCCTGGAAATTCGTCGATGACGTGAAGTAGACCGTCAGCGCGCGATACCAGATCTTCTGCGCCATGTTGAGCGACGTCGATGAGGTCGCGCTGAGCGCCGTCACGTTGACGGCCGTCTTGCCGCGCGGATGCGTACCGCCCATGGTCATGAGGTAGTAGGCCAGGTTGGCGATGCCGGAGTTGCCGTGGACGCCGCCGTTGTCGGCGGTGCCGGTGATGCGCTCCGGGTAGTAATCCTTCGAGTAGCCGTCGGCCGTCGGATTGTTCATGTAGCGGAGCGCGTCACCCGAGGTGCCCGGCGTGTAGATGTCTTCGCCGACTTTCCAGGTGTTCGCGTTCGGCGTGCCGCCGTTCAGCGAATAGGCCTCGCAGGAATTGCCGAGGATGTCCGAGGTCGCTTCGTTGAGCGCGCCCGATTCATTCGAGTACGTCAGATTCGCGGTGCGCTCGGTGACGGCGTGCGTCAGCTCGTGCGCGTCGACGTCGAGGGCGCGGGAGAGGGCGATGAACTGCGAGCCGTCGCCGTCGCCATAGACCATCTGCGTTCCGTTCCAGAAGGCGTTGTTGTACGACGTCGAGTAGTGCGCCGACGACTTGATCGTCGCGCCGGCGTTGTCATACGAGTCGCGGCCGTGCACGTTCTTGTAGTAGTCGTACACGTTGCCGGCGTAATTGTGCGCGGCGTCGATCGCCGCGTCGCCGGTGAGCGCGCCGCCTTCGCTGATGCGCAGCGTTCCGGGAAGCGAGGTGCCGTTGTTGGCCGTGTAGGTCTGGCGGCTCTTCACATACATGTACTCGGGGGCCGTCAAAACGAGATCGCCGGTCGTTGCGTCGACGAAGACCTTGTCGATCTGCGGACCCTGCGCGTTGACGTACTCGACGCGCGTCATCCAGGCCAGGAAAGCGTTGCCCTTCTCATTGACGACGTAGGTCAGCGACGACGCGCCGAGGGCGTGCCAGTTGGCGATGCCGGCCTGTGCCGCGCCGCGCGCGGTGGCGGTCGCAGCATCCACGCTCGGATTGCGGGGAAGCTTCACGTCGTCTTTGGCCAGGTGACCGTTCATGCCGACCACGTTGCCGCTGGCGTCGGAGTGAACGATGTATTCGGCGCCGAAGACCGGCAGGCCTTTCATCGTCTCCTGAAACTTGACGTGCGTCTGGCCGAGGCTGTCCTTCTCCACGCCGCGCAGGTCGAAGTCTTCCGTGCCGGCGAGGTCGAGCAGATCCTTCTGCGATTTGAGGAAGTCTTTGGCAGCCTTGTCAGCGGACCCTGGGCCGAGCTTGCCCAGGTCGCCAGTGACGAAGGTCGGTTTGCCGTTTCCGTCCTGGTCGTGAATCTTGATCTTGGTTTCCGTGGGGTTTCTCGCGAATGCGAGAGTTGCTGTTAAGAGGAGCGCGGCTGAGAGGAGTTTCTTCATGCAGTCTTTTTCCCTTTTCCGTTTCGTTGCAAATCGTTTCCGGGGTTGTACGAGTGGGCACCGCAAGAGCAACGGCCAAGCCACAAGTCACTTAGTTGTAAACAAAGGACTTATCTGATCTGACGCTCGATGGAGGGTGCGTTTATGATCCATTGACCCGATTTTGACGGTTCAATTTGCGACCCTCGTGCTCAGCCAGCGACCCGGCTCGAAAGAAAAGAGTGAAGAGTGAAAGCGCTCGGCCTTCCTTTACTTCTTCACCCCTTCACTTTTTCTTCCGCCAGCGCGCTGCAGCATCATGCTCGCCCCATCGTTCGAGGCTGTCGGCGGCGAAGCGATACGTGTCGCGGCTCGGATTCGCGGCCGCCATCCGATCGATGGTCTGCAACGCTGCCGCGCGATCGCGCCTGATGATCTGCAGCAGCGCGAGGTCCGCGTACGGCTGCACATCGTGCGGATCTGCAGCAATCTCCGCTGCGAATTCACGCTCGGCATCGGCAGTTCGTCCAAGGTGCGCCAGCGCGTCGCCGGCGGCGTAGTGAAATCCGCGCGGCAACGACTCGCCGTCCTGGTGGCAGGTGTCATTCGTAACTTTCAGCAGCTCGACTGCTCGCGCGAAGTCATGTTGCGCCGCCGCAATCCGCGCCGCGAGAAACAGTGCATGTCCTCGGCTGGTGCGAAACGAGGCTGCGATGTTCTGTTCGCGGGCCGCCGCCGCAAGATCGTTGCGCGCCAGCGCGATCTCGCCGAGGAGTAAATGCGCACCGGCGGGTTCGGTGGTCTCGGCGGCATGCGCGTGGGCGGCCGCGTCATCGAGACGATGCGCATCAAAAAGCGATGACGCGGCCGACAATGCGAACGCACCCGCAAGCCGCGGCGTGGCGCGAATCCCATCTTCGTACAACCGCGCCGCGCGTAAGTGATCGCCTGCCTCGTCGTACGCGGCGCCGAGCTGGTCGCGGATGTCGCTCCAGCGCGGATTCGTCGCCAGCATCGACTCGAGCCGCGCGATCGCTTCCGGTCCCCCGAGCGTTGCCAGCTCCTTCAACCGCGCGAGATCGCCGAGGCACTCGCGGGCATCGCGTGATGTCGCGCCGCTGTCGCTCCCGCCACTGACATACCCCAGCGCCGCCAGCTTGTTCGCCTCCTCGGCATCGATCGCGTCCGGCGTCACGAACGCGCCGCCGACCTGCGCAATCGCGCTGCGCGCATTTGCATAGGCGCGCCGCTCACGATCGATGACGTTGACTTTTTCTTTAGGGTCACTGCGAAGGTCATAAACCTCGCCCTGCGCACCGTCGATGACATGCCGGTCGCGATCGACGATCGACCGCAGCTCGCCGCACCCGAGGTGAATGCGCGCGTAGAGCGACTCGGAGTAGATCGGAGAGGCAGGAGTCGCATTCATCAGCGACCGCCCTCGGGTGCGCGGCGCGGGACAGCCGGCCAGTTCGAGAATCGTCGGCATCACGTCGATCAGTGCCACCGGTGAATCGACTTGGCGGTGCTCTCGCGCGCCGGCCGGCTTCACGATCAACGGCACCTGCAGCGATTCGCGATACAGCAGCACCCCGTGCTCCTGCTCGCCGTGATCCATCAACCCTTCGCCATGATCGGAAAGCAGCACGATCACGGCGCGATCGTACAAACCGCGCCGCCGCAGAAAGTCGAGAAACTTTCCAACGATCGCGTCAGCGTGCGCGACGTCGGCGTCGTACGTCGGCGTATACGGCGTATGCGGCTCATACAGATGCAGAAAAAAGAAGAACGGCTTCTCGCTCTGCGCCGCGATCCATCGCTCGGCAATCGTTTCGGTGACGTCGCCTGACCGCTGCAGCGCCCCGACCGGCGCACCGTCGACGATCCCAATCGCGTCGTCATACTCGTCGAATCCCGTCGCCACGCCCGTCGACCCTCGGAGGACATACGCCGACACCGCCGCGCCGGTCCGATACCCGTTGCCGCGCAATACCGAAGCCAGCGTCGGATGCGCCTTCGCATCGAACCGATACCCGGCGTTGTCGCGCACTCCATGCTCCGGCGGCAACATCCCCGTAAACACCGACAGATGCGACGGCAACGTCAGCGGCGAGTGCGACCACGCACTCCGGAACACGATCCCATCTCGCGACAGCGCGTCGATATGGGGCGTCGTGCGCGCCGACACATGGTCGGCGCGCAGGGTATCGATCGAGATGACGATGACCGGCGGATGCGTCTCCCGCCGCGCACAGGCGCACGCGAAAAGAAGCAGGATCAGGCGTTTCAAAAACACAGGCGGGATGGTATCCGCTCAATGGCCTTAACTTAGCGCGACGACGTAGCGCCGACGGCCCGTCGGCTGGACCGCCAGCGGCTCGCTGGCGCGTCGTCGGTTCTTGCCGCCGAGCCGGCGGCGGTCCAGCCGCCGGGCCGCCGGTTGCTACGTCGCCGTCGTGCAGCCCCCGTTGCTGCAGCATGACGCCGCGTCCGCGGTCTCGGGCAGGTTGTCCTTCAGCACCACGAACGCTTCCCATTCGTTGCCGTCGGGATCGTGGACCCAGGTTTTGTCCTGCGTGGCGTAGCAGCAGTCGGTCTTCATCTCATCGCGCGTGACCAGCCCCGCCTCGGCCCAGCGACTCCGAATCGCCAGCACGTCGTCGGTCGACGCAACCTGGAGTCCGAGGTGCGAGAGCGCGCCGGCGGAATCGAGAGAGGGAACTTCATTGAGCGCGAGATTCAGCGGTGGATTGAGCACATCGAACTTCGCGTATCCGGTGCGAACCTTCGACGGTTCGATGCCGAGCATGCGCCGGTAGAAGTCGATGCTGCGTTCGACGTTGCGGACATTGATGGAAACGTGGGCTTTGAGAATGTCAGTCATGTGCGGCCTCCAAACATTCGCAATCGCGAATGTGAGGAGAAGATAGGTCCCCACGACACATCTGTCAAGGCGAATGTTTAGCCTACCCGCTGATCACCATCACCGTGAGATCGTCGTACTGCGCACGGCCAATGGCATGACCCGTGGCCGCGTCTGCGATCGCCGAGGCGACGACGCGGGCGCAGATCGATGCCGGCAGCGAACGCCGAATCCCGTCGACGCCGAAGTCATCGCCGTTGGCCGACGCCGACTCGATGACGCCATCGCTGTAGAGCACCAACAGCTCGCCGGGAGTCAACGTCAGCGTCGTCGAATGCCAGCGCGCGTTCGGAACGATTCCGATGACCGGCCCGGTGGAGTCGATCTCTTCGATGCTGCCATCCGCGCGAACGATCATCGGCGGACAGTGGCCGGCATTGACGAGAGTGATGCTGCCGTCGTCATCGAGCCAGCCGATGACCGCGGTGGCGAAACGGTTCGACGGCAGCAGCGGTTTCAGAAATCCATCGAGCCGCTTCATCGTCGTGGCCGGATCGCAGCCGGCACGCGCGCACGACATGATGCGATGCTCCAGCTCCTCCTGAATCATCGCCATCACGATCGCCGCCGGCAGCCCTTTGCCTGCGACATCGCCGAGCGCGAACCAGAGCCGGTCGCCGGCAGCATGCGTGAACCAGAAGTCGCCGGTGAAGGTCTTCGCCGGCAACGAGATCGCGTGCACGTCATACCGAGCCTCCTCGGCGGGCAGCGCGCTCATGCCGCCACCGGCTGGCAGTGACGGCATGGACGGTATCCGCTTTCGAGCGCGTCGTCGGCATCGCGGAAGGGCATACGGTTCTTGTCCTGAATCCGCTTCGCATCGCGGCACGTCGGGAAGCAGAAGATGTGCGTGGTCTTGGAGCCGATATAGCGGACATGCTCCTTCGCCAGCGTGTCGAGCTGATCGACGTCGACCCCCTCACGCGCCAGCAACGCGCGCTTCGTAGCGCTCCCGAAGATGTAGTTGCCGGTGCCGCCCGACGACGGCACGACGCGATGACACGGCACGACGTACGGCACGACGTTGCGCGCGATGACGTTAGCGACGGCGCGGACGGCGCGTGGACGGCCAACCTGGCGCGCCACCCAGGCGTAGGTACGAACTTCGCCCCGAGGAATTCGGGTGAGAGTCTGGAGGACGTCGTGTTCGAGATCGTTCGCGGCATCGAGATCGACCTTCGGCGAGTCAACTCCCTCCCCTTCCACCGCGGCGATGACCTGACGACGAAGCGTCGCCGGAATCGTTCCTGGCTCCAGCACGCGTCCATATTTCTTCGCGTACGGCTGGCGAACGTCGTCGATCGATTCCGCGGAGCGGATCATGCGGATGCGGTCCTTCGTGAACGCGACCCAGACATCGCCGACGCGATCAAATGAATCAGCGACGGCGTCCTTGCACGTCTCCACGCACGACACCGGCGGCACGAGCGCGAGCGATTTGACGGCATGCACGAGCTGCTCGACGTCATCTTGCGACGCATCGCAACTGCGGCACGTGCGCAGGTGCGCCTCGACTGCCGTCTTCTCGATCGGCGCAAGCTCGCGCGTGCGCAGCGCATCGATTCGGGTCAACACAGTTCTACATTGCATACGCCACCCCCTTCTGAGCCGTTCCTTTCGTAAGTGCATCCCGGAGCAACTTCAACGACCGGAACACCTTCCCTCTCAATGCGGCTTCTGATTGCCCCACGGTCTTCGCAATCTCCGCGTACGACATCTCTTCCATGAACCGCAGCACGATCAGCTCGCGCGCGTCGACCGGCAGCAAAGCCATCGCCCGCCGCAGCAGCTCGACTTCCTCTTTCCGCTCCAGCTCCGACCCTTCCAGACTGACGAAGGGTCCGAGCCGCCCGTCATCGAACGATTCCAACGACTCTTCGAGCGCGCTCCGCTTCGACCGCCGCTTGTTCAGACAGAGGTTGCGCACCGTCCGGAACAACCACGGCCGCACCGCCAGCGCCGCGCACCGCTCCTCGTCGTATTGCCGCGTCAGCGCCCGATGCGCCCGCATCATCGCGTCCTGCACCACCTCCTGCGCATCAAACGCGTTCTGCAGGATGCCGTGCGCATACGTAAACAACGGCCGCTCGAACCGCTCGATGAGCCTCTCAAATGCGCCCGGCTCACACCGATGAACGGCGACCGCCAGCTCGCCCCCTTGATCCGCCTGCCGGACGATCTCGCCGCCGGTCCACGAGTTCTTCATGACGCTAAGAACACGGGTGGGAGGGGTTTCGTTCGGGGGATGCTTGCTCCGCAAGGTCGCCCGTGATGTAGAGATTCATCTTGAACGATCGCCACTGCAGCGATTGCTACCGAAGCGCGTCCTGCCACGTTAGTGCCGGTGAGTTGAGCGCGGTTAGGTCCTGGTTTTCGTATCCAACTTTGAGTCCGTCGCGATGCTCGCGCGGGATGTGGCGGTAGAGGGTGAGTGGGACGCCGTCCTCAAATGTCATGAGTGCACCGTGTGTAATCGGATCACCTTCGAGCCGCACAGAAATCATCTTGCGATCTGCCGATAGCTCCGGTTCGCCGATCGTGTAATTCGGTTTCGGAAGTTTTGCACGATGCGGAACGTCGTCCCATGTCCGAAGGGTCTCCTCCACCCACTCCTTCCACTCTCGGTAGCCCTCGCGCACGGCCGCGATCATGTCGTCGGTAAATTGCGGTTCATAGCGCAGTCGGAAATACCGTGGCGGATACGGAGCGACGGGAGCGGTCATGCACTGTGGTCTGTCGGCGATCACTGAGGTGCTCGGCTAGTGGCGATGCTCACGATTGCACCAAAGCCGAACGGCGGAACCGCGCCTTCGAGATCCTCGATGAGACGCGCGAGGTATTCCGTCGGGTTTCGGTACTGATGCACGACTGACGAACAGATAACAAGTTGCTCGATATCCTGGGTAGACCACTCCACACGTTCGATCGGTTTGCGTTCCGTCGCGGGAATCGCTCGCGTCGGAACGTGCAGCAGAAACTGCCGTTGGTCCATCATCGTCTCTTTGTAGGTGCCTTCTGCGTCATCGTCAATCGCGTTATGGTCTCGTGTGAGTCCGCATACGAGGCCGCGCGCGTCAACCCCGTGTACCCTCAGATCGCCGACCGTCCGGACGACGACGTTCTGCGAACCCGTATCCAGCGCTACTGCAGCGTAGAAGACCGCGCCGATGTTGTGCCGGAACGTTTCATCCGCTTCGAGGTACTCTGCGAGCGCTGATGCGAATGACGCTTCGGCGGCCGTTCCGCCGCCTACGACTCGTGCACGCGCAGCGTTCACGAAGCGGTCGAGGATATCTCCTTTGTAGCTCCGATGATCTTTCGCATTCGTTTCAACCACGGCGAACACGAAACTCTCAGCGTCGCTCCGGCTGAACGTCCGGATATGCGGAGCGCGATTCGTAACGGCGATCATGTTGCGGTGATCACGGCGCGGCGCTCGCCTAGGCCGCACCCCTACCAATTGAGATGGTGGCAAAGAGTCCGTCTCGAGCCGTTGTATCCGACACGCCGAGGGCATACTCGCCCGGTTCGCGGTGGCCGTGCAGCTTCGATGAGCAGATTAGTAGGATCGCGCCGGGCGCACTGCTCCAGTGATGGCATTCGATCGGGTGCTGCTCGCTTGCAGGGAGCGCGCGCGTGATGGTCGCTCGAAGGATCTCGTCGGGCGCACCGAGAGCGGCATACTGACCCGATGCATCATCCTCACGGGCCGTATGGTCCCGCGTAACGCGCTTGATTCGCCCGTTTTCGATGAGATGAACCCGAATGTCTCCCGCCGTGCACACCTCGATCGTCGTGCCGGTGATGCAGACACCGGCATAGAGCACAAAGCCAATGTCCGATCGGTAGTGCTCGAAGATTTCGGCCCCCAATAGCATCGCGAAATCTCGTGCCGCGGAGCTGGTCAGCGGTCGGGAGAGGCGTGCTGCTGCCGTGGCAATCGCGCTATCTAAGGCCGGTCCTTCATAGGAGGATGTGTGATTCTCGTTCGCCTCCACGGCAATGAACAGCGTTCGCTCCACCTCTTCAATGCGGAGTGTCCGCGCGTTTCGAGAAACTGTTTCGGCCATGAAGGCTATGCCCGAAGAATCATCGCACGGCGGAAATGATGGTGCCCGTGCCCTCGCCTGAAACCTGCACGCTCCTGAAGCCGGCCGATTGAAAGGTTCGCGCGATCGCTGCTCGCGTTGCAGCCTGCTCTGCCGGCGAGCCCGACACCCAGACGTTCATCCAGACTTTGCCACCAGGCTTCAGGGTCGTATACGCGCCACGGGTGAACGGATCCCAATTCACACCTTCGGCCGGCGAGAGTTTGATCGAGCGTATCTCTGTCGCGGAATTTGCTTCGTAGTACCGCGCGATGTCGTCCGCCCACGCTCTCGTAAGGTTTGGAACGTTTCTCGTTTGGCCGCTGCCGACCAGTGGATTGAGATTGCTCGCGCCCGGGCTCGTCCCGCCGACGTCGATGATGCCATTGACGGGCCGAAGGCGTAGCGCCGTGTTCACGCCAGGCACAACGCTCGATCCGACGGTGGAGACGATGTCGACGCCGGCCTCGGTCCATCCCGTGACGCGCGACGCTGTCTGGCGGTTGACGCCCGCCCTCACCATCGCCAGGTAGAGGGCGCGACCGGTCACGGTGTCGTGCCGCTCGCCAGTCCAGAGCTCCACCGCACCCGTGACTGTGTTGTCGATGCCGCGAACGATTGCGGTGGCACCGAGACCCTTCGTCACAGGTTCGGGCAGTGGGCCGCTCGATGCGAATGCCCCGACGCCCGCCGTCGTTTGACCGACTCCTCCGATCATGCGCATGACGCCCGCACCGCGAACATCGACTTTGCGGCATTCGACCGGATTGGCGTTGCACCATGCTGCAAAGCGTTTCGCGCGTTCGGCGTTTTCCTTCTCGCGAAAGTCGGCGCGCAAATCACCGCCATCGCCGAGACGGCCCGTTGGATCGGTGCAGTTGACCGGATCGCCGTGGCAGTACGAATAGAGATTCGCGCTGTCCGCATATCCTTCTGGATCAGTTGACAAAAAGGTGGCAGTCTGCGGGTCATACCAGCGCTCCCGCATGAAGATGAGACCCGTGAACGGATCCTGGAAGGGCGCGGCTTTGAACGCCGCGGTACCGAGGGACCGGATAACACTCGATGCTGGCGATGATGTTGTATCCGCCGCATCCATCGTTCGAGCCTGAACGCTCCGCGCGGCGCGCGTCGCGGGACGCATCCGCACGGTCATCTTGAGAAGTGCTGCTTCCCGTGTTTCATCCGCGCCGACGATTGCGCCATCGCCCGCGATGACATGCACGTCGACGATCGCGACCTTGGCATGAGCATGCGCTTTGGAGAGATTCACAAGTTGCTGCGCGAACGCCGGAATGTCGTACGTCTTGCGCCCGAACTCGACACCATCGGGATCGCGCACGATCGCTTCGACAGTGACGGGCTTCCCGGCAACTTCGGCCACGACAACATCCCCGAAGGCGCGGATCGTCGGTAGCGCGCCGTGAGCGACGGCACCGTCATCGCGCAGCGCGGCGAAGGTCCGCCCCTCATCGAACGCCAGGCCATCGCTTGACGATTGAATGCGTACCGCGATCGCGACGTCGCTCGTGCACGCGATCCGCATCGTGCCGATGGCTCCGACATCGCGAAGGACGTCCTCCTCGACGAGCGGTGCAGCACCCGGGGCGATCTCGTACGTCGCCCGCAACGTGCCACCCTTTGGATCGTTCGGGACCGCGTAGATTGCTTCGCATCGCGCCGGCAACGAACCTTCGTTGTGAAACGCGAGCGTCGTCGAGTAGATATGATCTTTCAAGCGCGCAGTGGCGACGGGAACGACGTACGTTGCGGCGAACATACTCACCGGCAGCGCACATGCGCCGAGCGCAAGCAGGAGCTTCTTCATCATGGAGGGAACCTCTGGGGGCCACGTAGGAGAGCATGCCTTCCGGCGAAACGTCAATTGCTCTGTTCGAGGAGTGATGCGTTCGTGAATAGATCTGACGCACCGCGCCAGCGAGCCGCTGGCGGTCCAGCCGACGAGCCGTCGGCGCTACGGCGCTGACGCGCTTATTCGTACCGAAGCGCTTCGATCGGATCCAACTTCGCGGCTTTGTACGCGGGATAAATCCCGAAGAACAGGCCGATCGAGATCGAGACGCCGAGGCCGACGAGGATCGACCAGAGGGGCGTGGCGGTGGTGAGGGGGCTGACTTTGCGGACGATAAGGGCGATTAGCATCCCGACGGCGACGCCGATCGCGCCGCCCATGCCGGAGAGGGTCATCGCTTCGGTCAGGAACTGCATGACGATGTCGCGTCTCACGGCGCCGATGGCCTTGCGGACGCCGATTTCGCGTGTTCGTTCGGTGACGGAGACCAGCATGATGTTCATCACGCCGACGCCGCCGACCAGCAGCGCGATCGACGAGATGAAGATCATCGCCAGCGTGATGCCGCCGGTGATCGCGTGGAAGTTGCCGATCAGTTTGTCGGGAGTGAGCATGCCGAAATCGTTCGGCTTGTTGAACGGGACCTTGCGGCGCGCGCGCAGCACGGCCGTCCCCTCCTCGGTGATCTTCTCCACCCACTCCGGCTTGCGGGGGACGGTCGCGATGTTGACGCCGACGTTCTTTTTGACCGAGGGGAAGTGGGAGTCGAAGGTGGTGATGGGGATGTAGATGTGCGAATCGGTCGATTCGAAGAACGTCGCACCCTGTTTCTCCATCACGCCGATGACCGTGAACTTATGGCCGCCGACGGTCACTTCCTTGCCGATTGGATCGCGGCGCGCGAAGAGCGTGTCGGCGATGCCGGAGCCGAGGACCACGACCTGCGCATTCGAGCGGACGTCGCCCTCGGCGATGAAGCGCCCCTCGCCGACATAGTGGTTGTTGGCGATGGGGTAGTCCTGGTTCACGCCGCCGAATTCGTCAGGCGTGGCCTGCTGCCCTTTGTAAATGACGTCGAGCGTGTTGCCGTCGCCGTTCCAGTAGCGCTCCGGCGAAACGGCCAGCATCGACGGGCACTGCTGCTTGAGCGCGAGCGCGTCCTCGTACGTCAGGTTCTTGCGCGTGCGCTGCGATTCGTTCGCGTTGCCCGGACCGAACTGCGGATCGAATTTCTGGAACTGCACCAGCGTCGCGCCGAACGACTGGAAATCGTGCGTGACGCTGTTGTTGAAGCCGACGATGATCGAGACCATGGCGATGACCGTGGTCACGCCGATGACGATGCCGAGGACGGTGAGCGCCGAGCGGAGTTTGTAGGCGGTCAGCGCGCGGGCAGCGAAGCGGACGTTTTCGCGGGCGGCGAGGATGTGGTCACGTGCGCGCATGGGTCACTCCGATCTCAAGGCGTCGATTGGCGGCAGATTCGCGGCGCGCATCGCCGGGAAAAACCCGGCGGTGACGCCGGTGAAGACAGCGATGGCCAGTCCGGTGATCACGAGCGATGGACGGACGAGCGTCGGCAACGGGAACGCGGCAGAAATCCCGAAGGCGATGAGGACGCCGAGGAGCACGCCGACGATGCCGCCGCCGAGGGAAAGCAGCACCGCTTCGGTCAGGAACTGGAGCTGGATGTTGCGCTTGCGCGCGCCGAGGGCGCGGCGGATGCCGATCTCGCGGGTGCGTTCGACGACCGAGACCAGCATGATGTTCGTGATCACGATGCCGCCGACGACGAGCGAGATGCCGGAGATGAAAACCATCACCGCGAAACTTGTCGCGGAGATGCTCTTCCACAACGCTTGCAGCGCCTCGGCGGAAACGACGCCGAACGGATCATTGCCGCGGAACGGCGTCTTGCGCCGGTTGCGCAGAATGACTCGCACCTGATCGAGCGATTTCTCGAGTCCCGGAACGCCCTCTGTCGCGCGGATGAAAAGATTCAGTCCGCGCTTCGACCCGAATGCCTTCTCGTACGCGGTGATCGGGATGTAGAGCTGGTTATCCTGACTGCGGCCGAGGACGGAGCCTTGCTTGCGCAGCAATCCGATCACGCGCGCCGGACGGCCGGCGATGTTGATCGTGCGGCCGAGCGGATCGAGTTTGCCGAACAGTTCGTCCTTCACGTCGGAGCCGATGACGGCCACCATCGCCGCGTGCTGGTCTTCCATGTTCGTGAAAAAGCGTCCCTCTTCGACGTCGACGTTGTTGATCTCGCCGACGTTGGCAGTTCCGCCCTGCACGCGCACGCCGCCGAGTTTCTGTGCGCCGTGCTTGACCGTGAGCTGCGTGTTTTCCTGCGCGCCGATGGCGGCGCAGCGCGAACAGTGCTGGCGAATCGCTTCGTAGTCCTTCCAGTCGATCTTCTTGCGCTTGACCGCTTCGAGAAACTGCTCGCGGCTGGTGATGATCCCAAACTGGGTGACGATGTAGACGTCGGGATTCAGCGTGAAGACTTTCTCCGCGATATACGAATTGAGGCCGGCGATGATCGAGACGACGGCGATGACGGTCATCACGCCGATGATCACTCCGAGCAGCGTGAGAAAGCTGCGGAGCTTGTTCGTCGTGAGCGCGCCGGCGGCGATGCGGAGGGTGTCCATGTGTTTTGGGTGTCGGGTGTCGGGTGTCGGGTGTCGGAACCCCGGCGCTAGCTCTTCTTATCTCCGCCGGCCTTGTCGTCCTTCTCTTCTTTCTGTTCTTTCACCTTCGTCCCGTCCTTGATCTCGCGCAGCGCGCGGAATGGACCGGTGACGATCTGCTCGCCTTCCGTCGCGCCGCTGACGATCTCGATGTTGCTGTCGCCGGAAAGGCCGGTCTTGACCGGGTGGAACTTCACCGCGCCGTTCTGGATGGCGAAGACGCCTTCCTCGTCGAGCGGCTTGCCGGGCGTGCTGCCCGGTTTCTCGCGAACGACCAGCGCCTGGATCGGAATGGCCAGCGCTTTCGGACGCGTGCCGGTGATGACGTCGGCCGATGCCGAGAATCCCGGCCGCACTCCTGCCGGCGGATTCTCAATCTGGATCTTGACTTCGAAGTTGACGGCCTCGGTGGTGCTGGTGCTGATTCCGTTGCGCTTGATCGGACTCGACGCGACCTCGGTGACCAATCCCGGGAAGGTCTTGTTCGGATAGGCGTCGATAGTGACGGTGGCGCGCTGGCCGACTTTCACCGAGGGGACGTCGGTTTCGTCGACTTCCATGACGGCTTCGACGACGCTCATGTCGGCGATGGTCATCAGCACCGTGCCGGCGTTGTTCATCGTGCCGATCACGGCCACTTCGCCCTCTTCGACCGGCAGCGCGGTGACGACGCCGGCCATCGGCGCGCGCATGGTGGTTTTCTGCAGTGTGTCGCGCGCGGCGTTGAGGTTCTCGCGCGCCTGGCTGATGCGCTGCTCGAGTGCAGCGACGTTGGCGCGCGCGGAGTCGCGGCTGCTCTGCGCGCGATCGAGCTCGGAGCGCGGCGTGATCTTCTGTTCGTAATTTTTCAGCGCGCGCTGGTAGTCCTGCTCCGCGGCGACGGCCATCGCTTTCGCGGCGTCGCGATCAGAGAAAACGGCCTGCAACGCGGCGTCGGCGCTGCGCGCAGTGGCGGCGAGCTGCTTCTGATCGATCTGGAGAAGGAAGTCGTCCTTCTTGACGACGTCGCCCTCGCGCACGGCCAGGTTGACGACCTGTCCCATGACATTCGCGGAGAGATCGACCTTGCGTTTGGCGTCGATGCGTCCGTTCGCGGAGACCTTGCTGGTCAGATCCTGCCGCGACACTTTGCCGTACGTAACCGGCGTGATGTCCTTGCCGCGACGCGACGCGAATCCGGCGGTGAGCACCCCCGCGATGACCAGTACGACGATTCCGATGATGATTTTGGTGCGACGCCTCATGTGAAGGATCTCCTCGTTGAACGAACGTAGAGGCGTATACGGGGTGGGAGGCGGGGGGTTGCGTGGCTGTCATGCGGGAAGCGCGGAGCGATATCTTCGACGCCGGATGGCGTCACGTACGGTAGCCGGTGGTCGCGCGCGAAGCGCGAGACCACCGGAACCACGAACGCTCCGATTTTCCGACCGCGGCAGCGGTCGCGGAGGGAATTCACGCCGCTTGGTATTTGATCCGCGACGCCCTCCGGGGTCGGTCCCTCTACCACCTACTCTGACCGGTGGTCTCGCGCTTCGCCGCGACCACCGGCTACCCTACGTGTCGCCATCCGGCGACGGCTGCTTCGGCGCTCAGGATGACAGTTTCACGCCGAAGGCCTTCTCGAAATTCGCGGTCGTAATCGCCGCGACTTCCTCCACCGAAATCCCCCACAACGTCGCGAGCAACTCGGCCACTTTGATGACATACGCCGGCTCGTTGTCGCGGCCGCGGTATGGCACCGGCGCGAGGAAGGGCGTGTCGGTTTCGATGAGGACGCGGTCGTGCGGCAGCGCTTTCGCGCACGCGCGCAACGGCTCGGCGGTGCGGAAGGTGACGATGCCCGAAAACGAGATGTAGTAGCCGGCGTCGATGAACTTCCGCGCGATCTCCTCGGACTCCGTAAACGAATGCAGTATCCCGCGCGCGCCGCTGTTCCCCAGGATGTTCGCCATGTCGTCGGCCGACTCGCGGTTGTGGACGATGATCGGTTTGTCGACGCGCCTAGCCAGATCGAGATGCCGTTCAAACACGGCGATCTGTGTTTCACGCGGCGAGTGCATGTAGTGATAGTCCAGTCCGCACTCTCCGATCGCGACGACGCGCGGCTGAGCGGACAGCCGCTCGATCTCCGCGAACGCAGCGTCATCGCAATCCTTCGCCTCATGCGGATGAAATCCGACCGCGGCCCAGACGTCGTCATGCTTCTGCGCGACTGCGACGGCTTCGGGCGCATCCTCCAGCTTCGTCGCCGGAACAACGAAGCCGCGAATGCCAGCCTCGCGTGCACGCGCGAGGACGGTGTCCGCGTCGGACATGGTGAGATGGCAGTGGGAGTCGGTGAAGATCATGGTTCAGTCACCCCATGCTGCGGCGAAGCGCGCAGCATCTCCGGTGGCATGACAGCCTCGATCCACAGGCGCGTACCTCGGCGAATCCAGCGCGGCACCACCAGAGATCCTGCGCGCTCCGCCGCAGGATTGGGGTTCACGAGCATCTCTCCACCAGCAACGACAGCCCCATCCCGCCGCTGATGCACAGCGTCGCAAGTCCGAGGCGTTTGTCGCGCGACGCCAGCGCGTGAAGCAGCGTCGTCGTAATCCGCGCGCCCGTTGCTCCGATCGGATGGCCGAGGGAGATCGCGCCGCCGTGGACGTTGAGTTTCGCGCGATCGAAGTGAAGCTCGCGGTCGCAGGCCAGCACTTGCGCGGCGAAGGCTTCGTTCAGTTCGATGAGGTCGATGTCGTCGAGCGTGAGGTTCGTGTCAGCGAGCAGCGCGCGTGTTGCGGGAACCGGTCCGATGCCCATGATTTTGGGATCGACACCGGCTTGCGCGTAGCCAACGATGCGAGCCATCGGCGTGAGACCGTGGCGCTGGACTGCGTCGGCCGAGGCGACCAGCATCGAGGAGGCGCCGTCGGTGACGCCGGAGGAGTTGCCCGCATGCACCGTTCCGTTTTTGCGAAAGACGGGCGGGAGTTTGGCGAGCGATCCGAGGTCGGCGTCGAAGCGCGGGTGCTCGTCTTTGTCGACGATCACATCGCCTTTGCGGCCGGGAACCGCGACCGGCACGATCTCGTCACGGAAGCGGCCTTCCTCGTATGCAACGCCGGCGCGGCGCTGCGTTTCGACGGCGTAGGCGTCCTGCTCGTCGCGGGAAATCTCGTAGCGATCCGCCAGCGTCTCCGCGGTCGCGCCCATCATCTCGTCCGCGAGCGGACAAAGAAATCCGTCGCGATACATGCCGTCGATGATCTCGGCGTCGCCCATGCGGTAACCCCAGCGCGCGCGCGGGAGAAGGTAGGGCGTGTTCGACATCGACTCGGTGCCGCCGGCGAGAACGATGCTGGCCTGTCCGAGACGGATTTGATCGGCGGCATTCATGATCGCGCGCAGGCCGGAGCCGCAAGCCTGGTTGACGGTGTACGCCGGCACTTCGTGGCGCAATCCCGACTTGATCGCGATCTGGCGCGACACATTCGGGCCGACGCCGGCCTGGCGCGCGTTGCCGAAGATCACTTCATCGATTGCATTCGGATCGATGCCGCTGCGCGCGAGGGTCGCCTTCGCGCTGGCGATTCCGAGATCGGCGGCGGTGAGCGACGACAATCCGCCGCCGAATTTTCCGATGGGCGTGCGGACGGCGGCGGCGAGATAGATGGTTTCGTTCAGCTTCGGCATAGGGCGATCACGGTGTCGGCGTAGGTTTGCACCGACTGCAACAAATCCTTCTTCCCGATCTTCTCATTCGCGCCGTGCGCGTCGAGGATCGAGCCCGGCCCGAACAGCAGCGGCGTGCCGAGCGCGCCGAGGTGCGGCACGTCGGTGTTGAACGCGACCACGCGCGATTCAAAACCGTCTGGCACTTTCATTCGCTGGGGCGGATTGCCGCGCGAGACGGTGATGGTGCCGCCGTGACGCGCGATGATCGATTGCAGTTTCGCTTGTACGGCTTCCGGCTCCGTCACCGTGCGAAAAATCATCTGGCACTCGGCTTCAGCAGGAATGACGTTCGGCTTCTCGCCGCCGCGCACGACGCCGACGTTGACGGTGGTGTCGCCGAGGTCGTCGTCCGAGCCCCAGTTCGTGATGTTGATCTCGGCGATTGCATTGACCATCTTGTTGATCGCCGAATCGCCCCGCTCCGGATACGCGGAGTGTCCGGCGATGCCGTCGAATCGGACGAAGCAGGTCAGCGCACCTTTCGATGCACGCGCAAAGGTCGACTCGGTCGGCTCGCCGACGAGCACGTACTCCGACCCGAGATTTGCAAACTCTTTGTTCGCCATCTTCGCGCCGATCGAATCGGTCTCCTCGCCGACGACGAAGAGGTACGCGAAGTCGTTCATCCCACTCGCCCGCAGCCGCTCCCCCGCCGCGATCATCGCAGCGATGATCCCTTTCGTATCGCACGCGCCGCGCCCATACAAAAACTCGTCATCCTCGGACGCCGCAAACCACGGCGGCACGGTATCGATGTGTGAGTTGATGACGACGCGCGGCCGCCCGTCAGCCGCAGCGTAAACGTTGAACCGCCGCTCGCTGACCTCATGACGCCGGCACGCGTAGCCGAGCGCCGCCAGTTCGTCGTGCAGAAAAACGGCGGCGTCGAATTCGTTTTCAGTCGGCGACGGGATGTCGATGAGCCGCTTCGCGAAACGAATGGCGTCGAACATAGGGCGCGGATTGTAACTGTCATCCTGAGCCGCCGAAGCCTGAGTCGCAAAGCGACGAATGGCGGAGGACGGTCGAAGGACCTCCTGCCTGTTAACCCGGTCGGGCGGCGGTTGCAATTGCATGCGCTGCTTCAATGAAACCACCGACCGCCCGGGTTATCAGGAAGGGGGTCCTTCGACCGTCCTCCGCTGCTCCGGCTTCGCCTACGCAGCTCCGGCGGCTCAGGATGACAGCTACGGTCGCCGCCGCCGTCCGCGCTCGCGGGGGAATTCGATGAACATGCCCGGGAAGGTTTCGCGCATGCGGTTGAGGTCGGGATCGTCGGGCCATTGCTGCCAGATTTCGGCCGCGAGGCGTTGGATGTCGGGGCGATTGCGGACCGCAAGCGCGACGCCGAGGCGAGCGAGTTGCTGTTCGCGCGCGTCGAGACGGTCCGAGTCGGCGAGCGCGAGGTTCAGCTCTTCCGCGGCAGGAAACAGATTGCGATTGAGGAGCGCGATCTCGCCCATGCGAAAGTGCGCCTTCGCGTAGTGCGGGTCCTGCTTCAGGACGCGATGGAGCGTCTTGCGTGCCTGCTGCGCGTCACCGCTGAGAAGTTCGGACATCGCTGTGGCGTAGAGGGCGTCCGCTCTCGGTTCGTTGGCCGCCGGTTGCGGTTCCGGAGGAGTTGACGCCACATCCTCGGTCGTCGTCGTGGTTGGTTGCGCGTGCGTTGTTTGAGGAGCAGCGCTGGAGATAACCGGCTTCTGCTCTTCGATGACGGCCGGAGGAGCGGTGACATTCACAGACGTTGTCGATGCGGGCTGCGAGGCCAGCGGGACAGGTTTGGGCGCGGCGACGCTCGCGACCGGCGCAGCGCGATGCGTATACCAATACCAACCACCGATCGCAGCCATCGCAAGGACGATCGCGATGAACGGCACTTCACCCAACCACGCTCCACGCCTCCGTAATGGCGACTCCTGCACCGTCTTCAGTTGCGATCCCGTCAGCAGCGTCGGCGTCGCTGTGAGCAACGTCGGCGTCGCGGCAGTCACCGCACTCGCGTTCGTGTACGGCGCCGTCTTCGCGCGGCCGAGCTGCGCGTCGAGCGCGATCACCAGCTCCGCGGCGGTGAAGCGCTCGCTTGCATTCTTGCGAAGACACCGCTGGATGATCTCGTTCATCGCCGGCGAAATCCCCGGATTCACCGACACCGGCTCGGCCGGCTCGTCGCGGATGATCTGCGTCATCGTCTCGGTGATCGTCTCGCCGCCGAACGGCCGGCGTCCCGTCGTCATCTCGTAGAGCACCACGCCGAGCGAGAAGACGTCGGTGCGTCCCTCGATCGTTTTACCGAGAGCTTGCTCGGGCGACATGTAGTGGATCGTCCCGACGATCATCCCCTGCTGCGTGACGAACGCGGTGGGAGTTTCGGACGACGGCGCCCCCAGGACGCCGACCTGTTTGGCGATGCCGAAGTCGAGCACCTTCACCCGATTGCCGGCCACGATGATGTTGTCCGGCTTGATGTCGCGATGCACGATCCCTTTCGCATGCGCCTCGGCCAGCGCATCCGCGACGGCGCGTCCGATTCGGCAGACCTCCGACTCGGATAAGCCGCCGCGTTTGATGACGCGCGTCAGCGATTCGCCTTCGACGAACTCCTCGACGATGAAGAGATGATCGCCGTCCTGCTCGATCGAATGAATCGTGGCGATCGACGGGTGATAGAGCTGCGCCGCCGTACGCGCTTCGCGCTTCAGCCGCGCGATGGCCTCGGCGTCGGCGAGCACGCTCGGCGGCAGCACCTTGATGGCGACGGTGCGCCCGAGGCGGGTGTCCTCCGCGCGCCAGACCTCGCCCATGCCGCCGACGCCGACGCGGGAGATCAGCCGGTACGGACCGAGGTGTTGATCGGGCGCGAGCATGAAGGCGTCATTCTGTCACTGTCGGTATGCCTTGTCGCGCACTGACGTTTGACGCCTGTCGCGAAAACGGCGCACGACCTCTTCATGCGGGACAGACGGCTCACTGTCATCGCCGGCGAGATCGGCAGGATCAAATGGCTCGTCGTCGACTGGCACGTCCTGCAGAAGAATGGTCCAACAATCCGACATCAGTCTCCTCCCCGTTTGCGAGAAAGCGGCCGGGCATTGTAGCGCGTCATTAGCCGATGACGATGCGTCCGCCAGCGAGGTCAAGTGCTTTGGCCGCAATTACTTAGCGAAGTGAATCGTTTTCGGGAGCCGTGAAACGCTTTGCGTTCCTCATCATTAATGTATTGGCCATCGCGGCCCACGCGGCGACGATCACGTTCGTGACGCCGCAGCCGGGCGCGCAGGCGATCGGGCCGATGCTGATCGAGATTACGACCTCGGTCGCGAATGTCGATCGCGTCGAATTCTCCGTCGACGGCGCGCTGGCGGGCGTGGCACGCAAGCCGCCGTATCGGATTGCGCACGACTTCGGCACGTCGCTGGCCGCGCATGCGATTACGGCGAAGGTTTGGTCGAACGCGTTTCGCAACTCGGACCAAGTCACGATTACGACCGCTGCGCTGACGGCAAGCGAAACGATGAATGTTGATGTCGTCGAGGTGCCGATACGCGTCCGCTCCGCGCATCCGTTGCAAGCGAGCGATCTGCGCGTGACGGAGAACGGGATTCCGCAGACGATCCGCGAGCTGCGCGCGAACCGAGGGGCGGCCCGATTCGTCTTCATCGTCGATCGGTCGCTCTCGATGGGCGATGGAAAGCTCGACGCGGCGTTGCGCGCGATCACGAACGAGTCGCTGCTGCTGCGGAGCGACGATCGCATCGAGCTTGTGCTCTTCAGTCACAACGTGACCAAGGCGAAGCCGATCCAGCGCGGCGAACAATTCGCGTCGGTTCCCACCTCCGGCGGCACATCGCTGCGCGACGCGGTGGCGTCGATCGTCACGCGCGAGCGGACCTACGCGATCGTCATCACCGACGGCGGCGATCGCAACAGCGCGACCTCGGCGAACGATGCGCTACACGCGATCAGCAACACGAAGATGATCGTGGACGCGATCGTTCTCGGCGACACGTCGTCGTTCCTTCGCGACGCCGCGAAAAACACCGGCGGAACGCTCGTCACCGCGGACGCTTCGACGTTGCAGCGCGCGCTGCATGCGCTGATCGCCGACATCAACAGCCGCTACACGCTCGACTACCAGAGCCACGGCAATGGTCCGGGATGGCGATCGATCGTCATCACGCCGCAGCGCCGCGGCATCGAAATCGTGAACGCGCGCAAGGGGTACTACGCGCGATGAAACGACTGCTGGTGATCTTCGCGCTCGTTGCGACTCCGGCGTTCGCGCAGACGACTCGCATCGCATCCGATTTCGAGATCGCGCAGATGCAGCAGCAACTGACGCGTTCGCACGACTTCCTCTCCCAACTCTCCGGCCATCTGAACCTCGGCGACGCGCGTCTCGCGCGCAGCGAGAGCGCGCTGGCGCGCAGCGAGTTTGCGCAGGCGTACGAGCTCGCGTCGAACGAGCGGCTCGACGCCAGGCGTGCCTCCGATCTCGCCCGCTACGCGACGGCGACGTCGTACGCGGCGCTGGCCGAGGCGAAGTTGGGGCGTGATGCGAGCGCGTTCGAACTCTCGGAAGAAGCGATCCGCTACGAAAGCGGCGAAGCGAAGACGTGGAACCTCTACGCGAGCACGATGTCGCTTCTGCGCAAGCCAGCGAAAGCGACCAGCGCGTCGCGCAATGCCGTCGCGCTTGCGCGCCGCGATCTCGCGCAGTCGCCGGACCTCGGCAATCGCATCGATCTCGCGATCTACCAGTACGCGCTGGCCTCGGCGCTGATCGAGACGGGGCAGACGGGGGAGGCGGAGCGGCTGCTTATCGAAGTCACAGCATCGCTCCGCTCGCCGCAGTTCGATTCACTCAAGCGCGACGTGGCGCGCCGCGAGGCGTTCGAGATCTACTCCTCGGCGCGCGGTGAGACGGCGTCGTACATCTCGATCCTCAATCGATCGCAGCTGCGGCTTGCGGCGCTCTACGAATCGCGCGGCGATGCGTCGCGTGCGCGGCAGCAGTACGAGAATGTGCTCGCGGCGCGCAACGACGATCCGACGGCGCTGGCGGCAATCGCGCGGCTGTCGCAGTCACGCGAGCATTTCGCGGAGGCGTTCGACGCGAATCCGTTTTCGCTGTCGCTCGTACGCGACTATCAGCATTACTTGCTCACCCATCGCGACGAACAGGCCGAGGGAGATTCGGCCGGTGCGCGGATGCGGCGCGTGCTCATCGCCATGAATCGCGGCGAGTCGCACGCGGCGAAGACGACGCTCGATCAACTGGACCGACAGTATCCCGACAACGACACGCTGCGGACGCTTCGCGCGGAACTCGATAAGCCGAATGAAACGCCGGCATTCCTTCGAACCGGCGCCACTACCGCCACGCCCTCGGCTTCCGAACTCCGTTCAATCATCGCGCTCTTCAACGACAACCGGCTCACGCCCGAGCAGCGCGCGGCACTCGACAAAATCGCACTGACGAGCGTCGTGCAATTCGACGAGCGCAAGGATGCGCCCGCAAATCAGACGACCTTCGAGTCGGGAGAGATCGACGGCGTTCGTTTCCGTTTCAGCGAGCCGATGGCGTTCAACGGAGATTTCGCCGCGCATGCGGCGCTGCGTCTCACATACCGCGTACTCGGAGCGAGCAACGACGAGTTGTTGCTCGAACCGATGCAACTGGAGGCCGCGCGATGAGAAGCGTAGTGCGGGCGTCCTCGCCTGCATCCGGCACGGCGTCTCGCCCGACGGCGGTTTCTGGGATTCAACCAACGGCTGCGAATCGACTACAGACACCACCGCCGGGCGAGGACGCCCGGCGGATGCAGACGAGACGTCCGCACTACGCCTTGCTCGCGGCAGCAATTGCGATCTGCACAAACGCCCACGCCCAACCCATCACCGCCACGAACCGCGGCATCGTCGTCGCGCACGATCACGTCATCGAACTCTTCGACCGCAGCAGCAAAAATCTCATCTGGAAAACCGATGGGCTACCAACGCCGCGGAGCATCGCGGCGTCCAATGAACGAATCGCGGTTCTCGACCCGCTGGCGAACGAGGCGCGCATCGTCGAGCTGGCAACGGGACGGACAACGGCGGTGCACACGGGCGAGACGCCGGTCGCCGGCGTTTTCATCGGACCAACGCTTTACCTCCTCGAGCGCGATGCCCGGGCTCTCGAACAGATCGGCGCGGACGGCACGAGAGCGTCCATCAGCACCGGCGCCGATCCGGCCTTTCTTCGCGAGGCGAATGGCCGGTTGTACGTCTACGCGCGCGGCGAAGGAGTCGTGCAGGAAGTGACGACGTCGCCATTCGCGTTCCGCCGCAGCGTTCGCGTGACGCCGTTCGCGTCAGACTTCCAAGTTGATTCGAAGAACGCGTACATCGTCGATCCGCACAGCGCGAAGATCAGCGTCGTCAATCTCGACACGATGCAACCCGCTGGCAATATCGACGTCGGCGCCGTCCCCGTCTCCTTCGCATTCGCATCGACCGGCACCTCGCTCACCGCACGCACGCTCGCCGTCGCCGATCCCTCGGCTAAAAAAGTCTGGATGATCGAAGGGGCGCAATCAGTCACGCAGGCGTTCACGCGCGGCTTTCTTCGCGGCCTGATCGGACTCGGACTCCTCGGCAGCGGAACGTCGAACTTTCCGACCGGCGTCGATCGCGTGTTTGTCCGCGGCGTGCGCTGGTACGCCTTCGATTCGAGCAGCGGGACGTTGTATCGATTCACGAAATCGTCGAGCTCGGTGGTCGCCAAGAACATCCGCGCCTTCACCGTGACCGCCGAGGGAGTGTTCTGGTGGGACGACGCGGTACGGCGGTTGCACCAAGCGGACTAAAGAGAACGCGTCATGGCAGAACGAAAACCGTGTATCCGATGCGAGCGCCCGATCGATGCGAACGCGCGCTCGTGCGTCTATTGCAACTGGGATCAGGGCATGGCAAAGCCAGCCCAGACCGCGGCCGCGCCGACTGCTCCCGCGTACGTCCCGCCGCGCGACACGCGCCTGCGCAACCGCATCCTCGGCGCGATCGCATTCGTCGCGCTCGTCGTCATCGCCTTCGTGATCGGCTCGCTCGTACATGGCTCCGATCCATCGCAAGCGAAAGCATCGCAGACGCCGGCAACTCCGGCCACGTCGACTGCGCAAGCCGAGGGAGGGCCGAGGGCGGACGTGACGCTGGTGCCGATTGATGGCTCGGTGCAAACCGAACCGCCGATCACCACTGCGCCGGCGCTGGCGCCGAGCGCGGGCAACGTGGAGGTGAACGGCGACCGCACTGACGCCACCGCGCTTCCGTCAGGCGAGTACTCGTCCGCCGCGCAACGCGCGAAGGCCGAGCGCGATGTGAGAACGAACAACGGCATGATCGATCCGCGCACGATTGCGGGCGGCGTCGAACGTGCGGTTCCCGTCAATCGCAATCCACGGCCGCAGCGTAATCAGGTGATCCGCGTCTCTGCTCCGCCGCATACGGAACCGATCCCGCTCTATCAGCCGGTCCCGCCCTTGCGCGTGAACCAGCCAGCCAGCGCGAAGCTGTTCCTTACCGTCGGTACTGATGGCCGCGTTCATGACATCGACATCGCGCAGTCCATCCCCGGCGAGATGCCGCGCCTGATCGCATCGGTGCAGAACTGGCGCTTCCGGCCGGCCACGCAAAACGGCCAGCCAGTGACATCCACGTTCTCAGTCGCTATAAACGTGCGTCCGCAATGACCGTCGAAACGCAGAACACATCGACCGATCGCATCGCATGCGCGTCGTGCCGCCACGATATCGACGCGGCGGCGAAACTCTGCCCGTACTGCGGCGCCGATCCGCGCACGGGGCAGAAGCCGGTGGACACGCATGCGCTGCTCAACGAGATGTTCCATCCGCGCGAGACGTCGGCCTCGGACGCCGTCTTCGAATTCGCGCGTCAGCGTCAGGGCGTCGTCGTGGCGCTTGGAGTCCTCGTGGCGATCCTCATCCTGGCCGGCCTGCACGAATTCGTGACGCGCCGCAACGCGCGCGACGTTTCCGCGGCGGCTGCGATTCCGCTGACCGAGGTGACGGACCTGAACAATCAGTCCGACGAGAACAAGCCGCTGCCGCTGCCGAATCTCCAGTTCCAATTCGACGGCCACCCGCAGACGATGCGGACGTTCGTCGTCGAACCAGGCGCGGTGACGCCGCCCGAGGTTGTCGCCGCGCAGCAGGCGGCGGCGCAAACGGCGACAGCGAAACCTGCGGTGGCAGCTGCCGCGGCGAAGCCGCATTAGCCGTTTCCGCGTCAGCGGCGCGAAAGACGCCGGATGGCGGCTCGTACGGTAGCCGGTGGTCGTGCGCGAAGCGCGAGACCACCGGATTCTGTTGGCGCGGCGTTTTCCGACCGCGGCAGCGGTCGCGGAGGGAATTCACGCCGCCTGGTATTTGATCCGCGACCCCGCCGGGGTCGATTTCCATTCGCGGCACATTGGTCCGGTGGCCTCGCGCTTCGCGCGCGACCACCGACTACCGTCCGAAACGCCTCCGGCGTTTTTTTCACGCCGCGTCTTTGGGTTAACAATCAACATTTTCGATGTTGGCGGGTTGGCGGCGAGGACGCCAGCGTTCCATTCGCTGCGCGCTACTCGCTCTTCGCGAGCGGCAGTTCGACGGTGAACGTCGCGCCTTTGCCGAGGCCGTCGCTTTCGGCGGTGGCGCTTCCGCCGTGAATCTCGGCGAGATGGCGGACGATGGCGAGACCGAGTCCGAGGCCGCTGTGGACGCGGGCGGTGCCTCCGTCGGCCTGGCGGAAGCGTTCGAAGACATGAGGCAGGAACGCGGGGTCGATGCCGGGACCGTCGTCGCTGACGATGATCCGTGCTGCGTTTTCGGTGCGGACCAAATGCACCTCGATGTGGCCGCCGCGCGGAACGAATTTGATCGCGTTCGAGAGCAGGTTCCAGACGACTTGCTGCAGACGACTCTCATCGCCTTCGACGAGCGGCGTGAAGTCGAGATGGACGCCAATGGTGATCTGCTTCGCGGTCGCGGCAGGACGCAGCGTTTCGATCGCGTTCGTGATGACGCCGCGCAGATCGACCGGCGCGACCGTCAGCCGGAACTTGCCGCTGATGATGCTGGAGACGTCGAGGATGTCTTCGATCAGCCGCGCCTGCGCTTGCGTGGAGCGGTCGATCGACTCCAGCGCCAGTGCCATCGTCTCTTTGTCGACGGAACTCAACGTCAGCATCCGCACCCAGCCGAGCGTGGCGGTCATCGGCGTGCGCAGCTCGTGCGAGACCGTGGCGAGGAAGGCGTCCTTGGCGCGGTTGGCCTCGATGGCGGCGGTGTGCAGCTGCGCGTTCTCGATCGCCAGCGCGACGCGACGAGCAAAAAGCGCCGCGAGCTCGAGGTCGGCCCGATCGTAGCGCTGCTTTTCGCGCGATCCGACGGTGACTGCGCCAATCGTCCCGCCGCGGGCGATGAGCGGCACGACCATGTACGACTGCGACTTGAGCCGGCCGAGGAGGCTGCGGAACGCGTCGCCGCGCTGGGCGATCACCTCGGGCGGAATCTCATTCACGATCTCCGGCTGACCGCTGCGGATCACCGCGGCCGCGCCGGTGTTCAGATCGGGGCGCGGAGCGTACGTCTGCAGCAAACGAGCGTCGTCGTCCATCGCGGGATCGACGTGCTTGACGACGGCGCGGCGAATTGATGCGCCTTCGACGACGTCGATCACGCAGAGGTCGCCGAGGATCGGCAGCGCGGCCTCGGCGGCGTTTTCGAGCGTGGCCTGCGCGTCGAGCGATGCCGTGACCAATTCGCTCACGCGCGCCAGGAAACGCACCGAATCCTCGGCGCGTTTTCGCGAGGTGATGTCGAGCGTGACGCCGCGCATGCCGGCCGGTTTACCGTCGTCGTCCTTCACCACCATCGAGTGCGACTCGACCCAGATCGCGCGGCCGTCTTTCGTCAGCCAGCGGAAGGTGTTCACGCGGAAGTCGCCGGCAGCAAAGTGCTCCTGCGCGTGTTTCGCCGCGGCCTCGCGATCGTCGGGATGGACGATGGTCAGCCAGAAGTTGGGCGTAGCCAGCCACTCCTGGACCGTGTAACCGAGCATGCGCGTGACGTGCTCGCTGACGTAATCGATGCTCTGCGAATGCCCGTCCGGATTGCCGTGCGCTTCCCACACGACGCCGGGAACACTGGAGACAATGTCCGCGAGGCGGCGCCGCTCATCCTCGATGCGGTTGGCCATCTCCTGCAGGTCCTGTACGCGCTCGCTGCGAAGCTTCGCCGTCTCCGCGCGGTACCACGCGATGATCCAGCTCAACACGATCATGAAGATGTCGAAGATCGCGAGCTGGACCGCGTCCGCGGTGTTCATCAGCAACGAGTGTTGCGGCGTGATGAAAAAGTACGTTGCGGAGAATGAGGAGAGGGCGATCGCCAGGAGAGCCGGCCCGAAGCCGCCGTAGGTGGCGCTCATCACGATGGCGCCGATCAGAATGAGATATCGCGCGCCGCCGAGGACGGGCGCGATCCACATTTGCAACACGGTCGCGAGCACGGTCAGCACAATCGCTGCGAGGTAGCGTTTTGCGAGCGAGCTGTACTCGGCGGAAGTCGTTTCGTTCGTCACGATACGTTGCTGAATCTAGGGTCTGTTTTGCTGGTCTCGTGCCGAGTCCGCTTGCGAACAACGTGGCACTTCGCTGGCAATACAAATAAGTGCAGTCCACGGAGGGAAACTATGGAAATTCAAGACCGCACGTGGAAAGAAAAAGTCGCTGCCATTCCGCGGAGTATCAGGCCACGCGTGAAGGCGATGACGATGAAGACGAACGACCGCATGCGCGGCAATCCGGCCAAGTGGGCCGGCATCGCCGCCGGAGCCGGACTGGGTCTCGGGCTCCTCGGACGTTTTCTGCAGCGCCGCGCACAAAAGCGCCACGTGCCGACGCTGGTGATTATCGAAGCGGCGTGCTGACGGTTTGTCATCCAGAGCCGCCGAAGCCGGGAGTCGCGAAGCGACGGAATGGCGAAGGACGGCGAAGGAACTCAAGCTGCGCAGTCCCCAGCCGCAGCCCGCGTAACGTGCGCGCGGTCCCAGTCGGAGCCCGCGGACTTTCCAAAGGGATTCAACGCAGTTCGCGTAACTTGAGATCCTTCGCCGTCCTGCGCCGGTTCCGTCGCTACGCGACTCCCGGCTTGGCGGCTCTGGATGACAGTCCCGTTTCGCTTCGGCGATTTACCGTTCTGGGTGACAGTCAAAACTTCGGCAACAGCTTTTCCAGCGCGTCCGCGAGCTTTTCGTAATCGCCGATCTCGTTGTACAGCTGCGCGGAAACGCGGAGGACGCGTTTCGGCTGATGCGGCCAGGGATGGATCGGGACTTCGATGTTGTGTTCGAAGAGCGCGTCCTGCAGCGGATCGCCGTACAGCGTCGGGACGTACGGCTTCCCCTCGGCGAGTGGCACCGCGGCCATTGAGCCGAGCATGTCGTCCGGCGCTGGATGTTCGATGCCGAGGCGATTGCAGAGAAGGTCGCGCGCGCGTAACGCCAGTTCGTGATTGCGGCGCATGACTTCGGGCCAGCCGCCGTCGACGAGGCTGGCCATGAATTCGAGCGCGGTTGGGACACTCAGAATTGCGGTGGGATCGAAGGTACCCGGCCAGTCGAACTCGAGGTGAAACCGGCTGCGATCGGTGCGCGTGGCATTCGCGCCGTGACTGATCACGACTGGACGGATTCCGAGGCGGCGATTCTCGCGGACGTAGAGGAATGCCGCGCCTTTCGGAGCACAGACCCATTTGTGCAGGTTGCCGGTGTAGTACGCGGCGCCGAGGGTGTCGAGGTTGAGCGGGAACATGCCGGGCGCGTGGGCGCCGTCGACGAGCGTGTCGATGCCGCGGCGGTTCAGCTCAGCGATCACTTCCCCAATCGGGAAGATCAAGCCGGTCTGGCTGGTGACGTGATCGATGAGAAGCAACCGCGTGCGGTCCGTGACCGCGGTGAGGACGCGTTCGATGACTTCGTCCGAGGAGCGAATCGGAAAGGGCACGTCGACCGCGACGACTTTCGCGCCGGCGATGCCTGCGACGTATTCGAGCGCGTTGCGCGACGCGTTGTACTCATGTGTCGTTACGAGCAACTCGTCGTGGCGATCGAGATCGAGCGAGCGCAAGACCGCATTGACGCCGGCGGTGGCGTTGGGCACGAACGCGATCGCGGCCGGACCGGCGCCGACGAACGCCGCAAGTGTGGCGCGGGCGTCGTCGAGCAGCGGCTCCAGCTCGCGGACCATGAAGCGCACCGGCTCGCGCTCGAGCTGCGTCCGCAGCTCGTTCTGCTTTGCAAGGACAACCTTCGGCGCGGCGCCGAACGAGCCGTGATTGAGAAAGGTGATGGTGGGATCGAGGAGCCAGTGCTCTTTCATGCGGCGCGCGAGCTTATGCGTTGCTCGTCGCGCCGAATCGTCTCATATCCACATTCAGCATCAGTCCGATCGCCATCAGGAACATCATCGTCGACGAGCCGCCGTACGAAATCAGCGGCAGCGGGATGCCGGTGGTCGGCAGAACGCCGATCTGCATGGCCACGTTGATGAAGATGTGAAAGACGAAAAATGCGATCAGGCAGATGGCCAGAAACGCGCCGCCGCGGTCGCGCGCTTTTTTCGCGAACGTCAGCGCCTGATAGATCAGAAAAAGATAAAGACCGAGCACGATCACGACGCCGATGAAGCCCCACTCTTCGCCGAGGGTGGCGAAGATGAAATCGGTGTGATGCGCGGGAAGGAAATCGAGTTTGGCCTGCGTCCCCTGCCGGAATCCTTTGCCGTGAATGCCGCCGGAGCCGATGGCGATTTTGGCTTGCGTAACTTGATAACCCTTGCCGAGCGGATCGCGGTCAGGATTCAGAAACGTGATGATGCGGTCCTTCTGGTACGGCTTCATGATGCTGTAGCCACCAAGGCCGAGGAGCGCGACGACGACGATCATGGTTGCCCAGATGCGCCAGCGGATGCCGCCGAAGAACATCGCTACCGCGACGAGCGGGAAAAACGTCGCGGCCGTTCCGAAGTCCGGCTGCATCAGGATCAATCCAACCGGGATGCCGATGATCAGCATGGCGCGGAAGAACGATTTGAAATCCATGTACGCGCGCTCGTGATTGTCGAAGAACTTCGCGAGCATGATCGCGGTGAAGATCTTCATGAACTCGGACGGCTGAAATTGAAATGTCCCGATGTGGATCCATGAACGCACGTTCGCGGTCAGCCGGCCGAACGCCATGAGGTACAGCAGCAGGATGATGCCGAGGCCGTAGAGGAACGGGGCGATGTCGAAGAAGACGTGGTAGTCGACGAAGAGGCAGAACAGCATCAGCACGAAGCCGATGGCCAGCCAGAGGAGCTGCTTCTTGAAGATGCCGAGGCCGGGATCGTCGAAATACGTGGCGCTGTAGATGAGCAGGCAGCCGACGGCGGCGATCACGAGCGCCGTGCCGAGGAAGTTGAAGTCGAGTTTTGAAAACGTGCGGATGTTGTCCCGGGCCATCGAGTTCCTCAGTGGCCCAGGTTCGGGTTCGAGCCGGCCGGCGCGGCGGGCGCTTTCTTCACCTGACCGGGGATCGGCGCCTGCCCTTCCTTGATCGCTTCGAGCGTGTCGGGATTGGAGAGATCGAGATTCGCGTCGTTGAACTGCTGACGGAAGCGCGATTCGTAGAGCAACTTCGCCAGCGGAGCCGCATCGACGCCGCCGTGTCCGCCGTGCTCGACGAAGACGACGACGACCATCTGCGGATTCTCTTTCGGCGCGAACGACGCGAACCACGCGTGATCTTTGTACTTATACGGCAGCCCCTCGGTCTTGACCCAGCCGTGCTGTGCGATGACCTGCACCGTTCCGGTTTTGCCGGAGACGTTCAGCCCTTCGATGCGGGCGTTGCCGCCGGTGCCGCCTTCTTCGTTGACGACTTTCCAGAGACCGAGCTTCACCGTCTCCAGCGCTTTCGGCGCGAGCGTCACTCGGTGCAGCACCTCGGAAGCGACCTGCAGGCGGTCCACTTTGCCGTCGGGGCTCACCTTTTCGATCATCTTTACGACATGCGGCCGGTAGACGGTGCCTCCGTTCGCGATGGCCGCCATCATGTTCGCGACCTGCAACGGCGTCACGATGAGCGGGCCCTGGCCGATGGCGACGGAGATGGTCTCGGACGGATACCACTTGCGATGCTGCTTGACGGCGGCCCATTGCGTCGATGGAACGAGGCCGGGCTTTTCGCCATCGAGATCGATGCGCGAGATTTCGCCGAACGTAAGTTTGTGCGCGTATTCGGCGATGCGATCAACGCCGAGCCGCGCGCCGACGTTGAAGAAGAAGATGTCGCACGAGACCTTGAGAGCGTTGGCGACGCTGACGTCGCCGTGGCCGTTCTTGTTGTAGCAACGGAACCGGCGGCCGAAGAAGACGCCGCTGCCGCTGCAATAGAACGATGTGCTGGTATCGATCGCGCCCTCGGACAATCCGGCCATGGCCATGACGGCTTTGAAAACGGATCCCGGCGAATAGAGACCCTGAATGGCGCGATTCAGTTCGACCTTGAATGGATTCGAGGCGATCGTCCGCCAGACGTCCGGCGTGAACCGTTTGGAGTAGACGTTCGGATTGAACGCGGGCGAGGAAACCATGGCCAGCACTTCGCCATCGCGTGGATCGAGTGCGACGGCGGCGCCGACGAATTCGTTCTCCGCGAAGTACTGCTCCGCGCGGCGCTGCAGATCGAAATCAATGGTGAGATAAACGTTGTCGCCGGCCACGGGATCTTTTCGCGCGGGGCGGTACTCGGCGAGGCGGCGGCCGTGGCTGTCGTACTCCCAATACTGCGCGCCGTCTCGACCGCGGAGGTATTCGTCGTACATCAGCTCCACACCGCGTTTGCCGAGGAGATCGCCTTGCTTGAGCTCTTTGTGGCGGACGAGGTCCTTTTCCGTGACCTCGCCGATGAAGCCCATGAGGTGCGCGGCCATCGTCGCGTACGGATAGTTGCGGCGCTGCACCGGCTCGACGTTCAGCTCCGGAAACGCCACCGCCTGTGCCTGGATCGAGGCCACCTGCGGCATGTTCAAATCCTCGGCGATCGGAATCGGACGCGCGTTCGGAATCGCTTTCCCTTTTTCGAAACGCGCTTCGATCTCCTGCGGCGGCACGGCGAGGACGTGGGAGAGGAAGGCGACGATTTTCGCGCGATGCGCCGGATCACCCTTCACGATCGGACGCATGACCACGCGGTCGAGAGTCAGCGAGTACGCCGGCTGATTGTCGGCGAGGATCTTCTGTCCGCTGCGGTCGAGGATCAGACCGCGCTTGGCCGGCGTGACGATTTCGCGCAGCGCATTCGCTTCGGAGAGGTTGCGATATTTCTCCGCCTGCACGCCCTGCACGACCCAGAACGATCCGGCCAGGAAAACGAAGACCACGACGATCGCCCAAAGCAGAGCGTTGATGCGGAAGGTCAGGAACTTCTGGTCATCTCGATAGACGCGCATGGGATGTTAGCTCTTAGCTCTTAGCTCGTAGCTGTTAGGGGGCTGCATTGCATCGTTTAGGCCGTCGCGTCTCGTCGCCGTCTCTCGTCGCGGTCTCCCCTAACAGCTAAGAGCTAACAGCTAACAGCTCTCTCACCATCCGGCCGGTCTCCGCGTGGCCTCGATCGGCTCTTCGCGCAGGAACAGCGTCAGGAGGAGATACACGATCATTCCAAACAGGCAGGTGAAGATCGTCTTCACGATCATCCCCTGCTCGAACATCTCCACTTTCTGCTTCAGAAGAATGTTGACGAGGATGTAGATCACAAGCTCATTCACGATCACGGCGCCGACCAGGCAGGCGCCGAACGGCAGCGTGCCGCGAAGAGAGAGCCGCGAGTTGATGTAGGCGACCGCGTACGCGCAGACGGTGAGCGCAAACGCGTGCAGGCCGAACATCGCGCCGGAGTAGGCGTCCTGCACGAGTCCGGCGATGACGCCGGCGATGATCGCGCCGAAAACGTTGCCACCCATCGAGTAGTAGACGACCAGGATCACATACGGATTGAAGAACGCCAGCGCGTTCGGAAAAAAACTGTCCAGCAGCGAGTGGAGCGTGAGCGCGATCAGCAGACCGACGGCGAACCGGAGCCACCTCACGGCGTGTACCTCACTACATCATTCGGAACTTTGCGCGTGTGCAGGATGATCACCTCTTCGATCGCGCCGAAGTCGATCGAGGGGCGGACGGTGATGGTCTTGAAGAGGTCCTGCCCTTTCTCCGCCTTCGTAATCACGCCGACCGGAATGCCTTTGGGATAGATGCCGTCGATTCCGGCGGTCATGACGACGTCGCCCGGCCGCACGTCGGCGAGCGAGGGGATGTCGTAAAGCTGCGCGCCGTTGACACCGTCGCCGCGCAACACGCCCTGGCGCCGCGTCCGGTCGATCAACACGCCGACGGAAGAGTTGCCGTCGGTGACGAGCTGCACTTTGGCCATGTCCTTCGTGGTCAGCACCACGCGGCCGATCAGACCGTTCGCGTTGACGACGGCGTCGTTGACTTCGATGCCGCTGTTGGATCCGCGGTCGAGGATCATCGACTTGAAACGGCTGGATGTATCGAGCATGACCGGCTCGGCCATCGTGGTCGCCATCGTGAACTGTTCGGAGTAACCCATCAGGCTGCGCAGCCTTCGCAAATCGCCTTCCGACTGCCGCAGGCGAAGGTTTTCGGTGGTGAGCTGATCGAGCTGACGATGCAGTTGCAGGTTCTCGCCGACGGAGCGTCGCATGTCCAGATAGCCGTGGTAGGCGTCAGAAACCTGCTGGCCCGCCCAGTTCACTGTCTTCGGCACCGGCGCGAAAAGAATCATTACGCTGCGCTCGAACATCGTGCGGGTCTCGCCGATGTAGCGCGTCCTCGTGCTGAGGCTCATGAGGATAAACAGCAGCCCGAGGACGACGATGAACAGCAGCGTCGGGCGCCGTGGAATTACATCAGCGGGAGCGGCCATGATTCGCGTGCGTACTCAGCAGGTTTCCTGCCAGTGAAGCAGGGACGAGGGATGAGGCAGGGACGAGGGACGAGGGAGAAAGACAAGGGTTGAGAAACGCACGAGGACGAGCAATCGAGGCGCAGCGGTTTTCTCTCGTCCCTCGTCCCTCGTCCCTGATCCCTCGGGCCTGCTTTACTCAATCGAGATCTTTCTCAGCAGATTGAAATCCGTCAGCATCTGCCCCGTGCCGAGGGCGACGCAGGCCAGCGGATCCTCGGCCAGCGTGACCGGCAGGCCGGTTTCTTCGCGCAGGCGTTTGTCGAGGTTCTTCAGCATCGATCCGCCGCCGGCGATGATGATGCCTTTGTCCATGATGTCGGCGGACAATTCGGGCGGCGTGCGTTCGAGCGCGACGCGGACGGCTTCGACGATCGTGGCAACGGTTTCCGAAAGCGCCTCGCGGATTTCTTCGTCGCTGACGACCAACGTTTTCGGAACGCCTTCGACGAGATCACGGCCCTTGATCTCCATCGTCATCTCTTCGTCGAGCGGGAAGGCGGAGCCGATCTCCATCTTGATCTGTTCGGCTGTGCGCTCACCGATGAGCAGGTTGTACTTGCGTTTGATGTACTGAATGATCGCGTCGTCCATCTCGTTGCCGGCCACGCGCACCGAGCGCGAGTAGACGATGCCGGCCAGCGAGATCACCGCAACGTCCGTCGTGCCGCCGCCGATGTCGACGATCATGTTTCCGGTCGGATCGGTGATCGGCAGTCCCGCGCCGATCGCCGCGGCCATGGCCTGCTCGATCAGATAGACCTCGGTGGCGCCGGCGCGCAACGCGGAGTCTTTGACGGCGCGTTTTTCGACCTGCGTGATCTCGGACGGGACGGAGATGACGATGCGCGGCTTCACCAGAAAACGGCGTCCGTGCGCCTTCTCGATGAAGTACTTGATCATCTTCTCGGTCACTTCGAAGTCAGCGATGACGCCGTCTTTCATCGGCCGGATAGCGACGATGTTGCCGGGCGTACGGCCGAGCATCTCCTTCGCTTCCTTGCCGACTGCTTCGACGTTGTTGTTGATTTTGTTGACGGCAACGATCGACGGTTCGCGGACGACGATGCCTTTGTTCTTCGCGTAAACAAGCGTGTTCGCTGTCCCGAGATCGATCGCCAGATCGTTCGAGAACATCGAGAGCAGTGATTTGAGAGCCATTAATTGATGGTTTCCTTCTAACGAGAGCTTCGGGGAGCCGAGAGGGCGCGGTGCAAAAGGTCTGCCCCCGTTCAGGAGGCGTGATGGGAAGCTACTCTTCGACCAGCACCGTCGCGGATTGTATCGTCTGTTTGCCCGAGGAGTTGATCGCTTTCACGATCACGTTGTTCGATCCGATTTTGGCGAAGCTGACCAGCTTCTTGAAGTGGCCGTTGGCCTCCACGTCGGCTTCCTCGTCGTTGATCAGAACCGTCGCGCCGGGATCGGTGTTGCCTTCGATCATGTAGAACGGACCGCCGATCGGATACGGCCGTTTCAGGCGAAGGACCGGCGCAGGCGCTTCCTGAGCCGCGGTGCCCGCCTCGTGCGCGCCGCCGCTGACGCGGAAGCGGCGGAAGGCGGAGAACGGGCCGGGATCACCGTCGGGTCCGACCGATGCGACGCGCCAGTAAAATGCCCCTTCCGCCGTCACGCGCGCCGAGGCGCTCGTCTTCTGGCGCCGCGAGTTGATTTCGAGCGACGTGAACAGCCGCGAACGCGACACCTGCAGCACGTAGGCGGTCGCCGAGGGCACCGGCTCCCACGAAAAATCGACGCGCGAATCGGCGCCGACGAGGAACACCTGGTTCTCGGCCGGAATCACGACGGCTGGCGGCAGGAGAACCTTTTTGACCTGCGAGAGCGAGCCTTCCGGCGTGGCGGTCACCATCTCGCCGACGGCAAGTTTGACCGGCGGTCCGCCCGTCGCTGCCGCGATCGACGCCGATCCTTTTTCCGCTACGACCGCCGTGGCCTTGCGCGCGTCGACGCCAACGTGCGCCGTCGATTCGGAGTCGATCGTGATCTGGCTGCCGGGCGTGCGCACGCTGGAGACGTCGTCGGTCGTTGCCACTTCCACCGTTCCGATCGTCATCTGCACGGAGTTGTTCTTGCGGCTCGTGGACGGATTGAATTGCGAGTAAATCTCGAGCAGCGCGTTGGAGCCGACGGTGTAGAGCGAGCCGTTGGAGAAGATCAGTTCCGCCGAGGCGCCGCTGCCGGTCTTGACCCAATCGCCGTTGAAGAGCGGCGTACGCGTCTCCGCGGGAGCCCAGTCGCCGTTCGCCGATTTCTGGAACTGGACGTCGCCTTCGACGGTGAGGAACTGCGCGTCGTTCTCGGCTCCTGTTTTGCCACTGAGCGCGGCGCGGCTGAACGTCTGCGATTCAAACGCCGCGCCTTCAGCCTTTTCGTACTGTCCTGCGGCGAGCAACGTGCCGGCTTCGTCGAGCTTGTGCTGCGCGCGGTCGAAGTCGCCGCGGTGGCTGGGAAAATCTTTCGACGCGGCCAGCGTATTCAGCGCCTGCCTCGCCTCCGCGATCATGGCCTCGGCGGAACTGCGCGGGTTCCGCTTCTGATTGCTGTAGTACCACCAGCCACCCGCCGCGAGGATCAGCAGGAGGATGACCAGGCCGAGCCTCTGCAGGCGGTCGACCGAGACGAGGTACCAATCGATCGCGGGGCCGTCGGGTTTCTGGTTCCTGGCCATGGACGAATCGAGCTTTATAGCATGGCGGGAACCAGGGATGAGGGATGAGGGAAATTCGCCCGGAATCTGAGGCGCGACAGTCTCGCTGCTGCCACACCCTCCCTCGTCCCTCTTCCCTCGTCCCTTGTTCATTTGCTACGACGGGCGGGAATAGCTACACTGCCCCGTTTTTTACGGATTTTCGCGATCGCCCGGCTAACGAGTCCCGCGCCGCGGTTGCCACCCAAAAATCAAAGTCAAGACAGAGGTTCGTCCCAATGCTCAAGTTGATGCGCGATAGCTTTCAGCACCTCAAATGGATCCTGGTCGCCATAGTTGCGGTCTTCATCCTCTTCATCTTCGTCGACTGGGGCGCCGGTGGACCGAACAACGGAGCGACGGGCGACCAGGCCTACGCGGCACGCGTCAACGGCGAGACGATCTCCACTCGCGAGTACGAACGCGCCCTCTACTACATGGAGAAGAACTACGAGCAGATGTACCGGCAGCCGCTGACGCCCGATCAGATCGCGCAGATGGGACTTCCGAAACAGGTGCTCGAGTCGCTCATCGATCAGCATCTGCTTCTGCAGCAGGCCAGGCGGCTCCATCTCTCCGCGTCGCCCGAGGAAGTCCGCCAGAAGATCCTGGAAATCCCGACGCTGAATCCGGACGGCAAGTTCGTCGGCCAGGATCTCTACGCGCGCTACGTGACGGGAATGATGGGCTTCAGTTCGCCCGCCGAGTTCGAAGAGGAACTGGCGCGCGAAATCACCCTCGGCAAGATGGAGAGCGCGCTGCAGACCTCCGTCGTCGTGTCGCCGAAAGCGGCCGAGGCCGAATACCGCCGCAACAACGAAAGCGCGAAGATCAAGTACATCCTCTACCCCGCCGCGCGTGAGGCCGCCAGCGTCACGGTCACGCCGGCCGAGGTGCAGCAGTACTACACGATGCACCAGGCGCAGTACACGCACGGCGAACAGCGCGCCGCCAAGTACCTCATCGCCGATTACGCGAAGCTTCGTGCGCAGTTGAGTCCGAGCGACGCCGACCTGCGCAAGATTTATGACCAGCGGCACGAGGAGTTCAAATCGCCCGCGGGCGCACACATCCTGCACATCCTCATCAAAGTCGATCCGGGCGCTCCGCCCGCCGCGGACGCCGAAGCAAAGGCGAAGGCAGAGAACATCGTCAAGCAGCTCCGCGCTGGTGGCGATTTTGCCAAACTCGCGCAGACCAACTCCGGCGATCCTTCGTCGTCCAGCAAGGGCGGAGACATGGGCTGGGTGGACAAGGGCACGACCGTCGACGTGTTCGACAAAGCGGCGTTCACGATGCCGCTGAACACGATCAGCGATCCGATCCGCTCGACCGATTTCGGGTACCACATCATCAAAGTGCTGGAGCGGCGTGGCGAGGGCTATCGTCCGTTCGAAGAAGTCCGCGACCGCCTGCGCGCCCAGACGGCCGATCAGCTGTCCAAGGATCGTGCGCGCGACGAGATCACACGCATCGAAGCGCGCATCAAAGCGAGCAAGCCGAAGACGGCGGACGAATTCACCGCCCTCGCCAGCGGCAACGTCGCGTCCAACGATTCGCAGTGGTTCGGGAAGACCGACACGATTCCGGGCATGGGCAACAATCCGGCTTTCACGGCCTGGGCGTTCGCCGCGAAGGTGAATGACGTCGGCGAAATCCTCGGCTCCCAACGCGGTCCGGTGATTCCGTTCCTCTACGCGATCCGCTCCGCCGGCGTTGCGCCGCTCGACGAAGTGCGCGCCAAGGTCGAGAACGACGCGCGCATGGAGAAGGCGCGCATCCTCGCGCAGCAGGCGTTGTCGAGGGCGATGCCCGCGGCGACGGTCGATGCAGCCGGCGCGAAGGCAGGCCTCACACCGGCCGAGGCGACCATCAACCGTTCGGGCTTCATCCCAGGGTTCACCGGCGATACGTCGGCGCTCGTCGATGCGGCTATCTCCGCGCCGGTGGGCGAAGTACGCGGTCCGGTCATGACCGGTGACGGCGCGGTGCTGTTCCAGGTCACCGAACAGAAGAAGGACGACCCGGCCACCTCGCAGAACCGCACGCAGTACACCGACAATCTGCGCCAGCAGGAGGCGCGGAATCTGCGCGCGTCACTGCTGCAGCGGCTGCGCAAGTCTTCGACGATCGATATCAACAAGAAGCTGATCGAGCCGCAGACGCCGAATCAGCAGGCCGGGGTATGACGAGGTGACGGCGGAATCGCGCGACAGCGAGACTCCGCAATCGCGCTGGAACGAACCGGCCATCCGCGTGCTGATGATGCCGCGCGACACCAACGCGCACGGCACCATCTTCGGCGGCGTGATCCTCAGCTACATCGACCAGGCCGGCGCGATCGAAGCGCGCCGGCAAGGCAGCCGTTTCATGGTCACGGTGTCGATGGACAAGATCGTCTTCCACGAGCCGGTCTTCGTCGGCGATCTGGTCAGCTTCTGGACCGAAACCCTGCGCATCGGCACGTCGTCGATCACGGTGAAAGTGACCTGCGAAGCGATCCGCGGCAACGATCTGCAGCAGAAGGTGACCGTGACCGAGGCGCAGGTCGTGTACGTGAACGTCGGCGAGGATCGCAAGCCGGCGCCGATCAAGCGGATCGCGAACGCGTTGAGCGGCTAAGCCGTTTCACCACAGAGACACAGAGATCGCAGAGGGTTTTCTCTGTGTCCTTTGTGTCTCTGTGGTTCAAATCATTTCTTCCGCGCTTCGCGCATGGCATCGAGCCGCGCCTTCATTTTCGCTTCGGCGCCGACGTCCTTCGGCTCGTAGAAGCGGCGATCGGCTAACGCGTCGGGGAGGCAGTTCATGGCCACGGTCTGCTCTTCGTAGTCGTGCGCGTAGCCATATCCGCGGCCGTAGCCGAGGTCTTTCATCAGGCGCGTCGGCGCATTGCGGATGTGGAGCGGGACGCCGGGATTGTCGCCCTGGCGGACTTCGCGGACGGCTTCGCCGTAGCCGATGTACGCGGCATTCGATTTCGGCGCGGCGGCGAGATACGTCACGAGCTGCGCGAGCGCGACGCCCGCTTCCGGCATGCCGAGGAAGTGGACGGTCTGCTGAACGGCGATCGCGAACACCAGCGCTTGCGGATCGGCATTGCCGATGTCTTCGGATGCAGCGCGCACGAGGCGGCGGGCGATGTACATCGGGTCTTCGCCGCCTTCCAGCATGCGCACCAGCCAGTAGACCGAGGCGTCGGCGTCGCCGTTGCGGAGCGACTTGTGGAGCGCCGAGATGATGTTGTAGTGCTCCTCGCCGCCTTTGTCGTACATCAGCGAACGGCGCTGGAGGATTTGCGTGACTTTCTCTTTGTCGATCGCGCCGTCTTCCTTGGTCGCCGTTTCGACGACCAGCTCCAGCGAGTTGAGCGCTTGCCGCGCGTCGCCGGCCGAGGTTGCGGCCATGAAGTCGAGGGCATCGTCGGTGACTTCGATGCCGTGTTTTTTCAGCGACGGTTCGTTGACGGCGCGGCGAAGGATGGTCATGACCTGCTCGCGCTCGAGCGCCGGGATGACCACGACTTTCGTCCGCGACAACAGCGCTGAGTTGACTTCGAAGGACGGGTTCTCGGTGGTCGCGCCGATGAGGATGATGTCGCCCGCCTCGACATACGGCAGAAACGCGTCCTGCTGCGCTTTGTTGAAGCGGTGAATCTCGTCGATGAAGACGATCGTCTTCGATCCCCGAGCCTTGCGCTCCTTGCGCGCCTCCTCCATCAGCGTGCGGATCTCCTTGATGGCGGTGCTGGTGGCGGAGAACGTGACGAAGCGCGCGCGCGTCTTGTTGGCGATGATGCGCGCGAGCGTGGTCTTGCCGGAGCCGGGCGGACCCCAGAAGATCATCGACGGGATGCGATCGCTTTCGATGGCGGTGCGGAGGAATCGTCCCTCGCCGAGGAGCTCGTCGAGACCGACGACATCTTCGAGCGTGCGCGGACGGAGGCGCTCCGGCAGCGGAGCGTCGGCTTTCGCCGGCGGGTCGAAGGGCGTGGTGTCGAAGAGGGTCATCGATTTGTCATCCTGAGGCTGCCGGAGCCGGGAGCTGCGAAGCAGCGGAACGGCGGAGGACGCCGAAGGATCTCAAACTTCCCAGGTTGCGTTGAATCCCGGTGGTTCGTGGCCGGAGTTGCGCATCTTGAGATCCTTCACCGTCCTGCGGCGCTCCGCCTTCGGCTCCGACGCCTCCGGCGGTTCAGGATGACAGATCAGCAGAGCAACGAAAAGTCGATGTTGCCGCCGCTGATGATGATCGCCGTCTTCCCGCGCGGCTTGATCGCACCCGATAGCAACGCAGCGATGCCCAGCGCTCCAGTCGGCTCGATCACCAGCTTCGTCCGATACATCGCCAACCTGACCGCAGAGAGCAGGACATCATCCTCAACGCTCACCACATCGCGCACGCGCTCGCGGATCACCGCGAAGTTGCGCTCGCCGATGGCCAGCGTGCGAGCGCCGTCAGCGATCGTCTTCGGCGGGTCGATGGAGACGATGCGGCCCGACTTGAACGACTGCTCACCGTCGTTGCCGGCGCGCGGCTCGACGCCGTAGACATCGATGCCTGGCTTCAGCGAGGTTGCGGCGATGGCGACTCCCGACAGCAATCCGCCGCCGCCGAGGGGCGTGACGATCGTTTCGACCTCCGGCCACTCCTCGACGATTTCCAACCCGACCGTCCCGGCGCCGGCGATGATGCGCCAGTCGTCGAAAGGAGGAATCACGGCGGCGCCACTCTTCTCGGCGATCTCTTTCGCCACCGTATCGCGCGTGGCCGAGGTCACGCCCGCGGTCACGACCTCGGCGCCGTAGGCTTTCGTCGCGTCGACCTTCATCTGCACCGAGTTCTCCGGCATCACGATGGTCGCCTTGATGCCGAGGAGTTTCGCGGCCAGCGCGACGCCTTGGGCGTGATTGCCGGACGAGAAGGCCACCACGCCGTTGCGTCGTTCGTTTTCAGTGAGTTGCAACAGCGCGTTCATCGCCCCGCGGATCTTGAACGAGCCGGCGCGCTGCAGGTTCTCGCACTTGAGGCGCACCTCGACGCCGATCGCTTCCGACAGAGATCGGCTCGACAGGAGCGGCGTGCGATGAATGGAGTGGCCGAGGCGGGCGGCGGCGGCGTGGATGTCGTCGATCGTCACGGCGGCCACATCGATATTTGAAGAATTCACCGGCGCAGTATAAACTCCGGCAAACCGATCACAGACCGGCGCAAACGTCGCCGGCTCCGCAGTTACGGGCAGGGTTATTTTCGGGTGTTGGAGGGGTTTATGTGGAGAAGGGTTACCCGCGGCCTGGTTCTCATCATTCTGACGTCGCTCGCCGTTCCGGTGCTCGTGGCACAAACGGCTGAAACGCGCGGCAATCTCGATTTTCCTGATCCCACCGTCACGCAGACGGGCGTCATTCTGGTGAAGGGATGGTTCCTCTCGCCCCAGGCCATCGCGCGTGAGGCGGTTTATGTCGATGACCAGTTCATCGCCAATGCAAACACCAATCTGCCGCGCATCGACATCGTCGAGGCCTATCCCAACTATCCCGGCATCCAGCACATCCCGCCCGGCTTCCAGATCGGAATGCTGGCCAGCCGCTTCACGAATGGGCCGCACACGCTCTCTGTGAAAGTTTTCTACAGCGACGGTACGGTGACGGAGCTCGGGCGGCGCACGATCAACATCGACAACAGCGCAGTCCAGGCGCCGTTCGGCAGCCTCGACATCCCTGACACCGTCGGCATCTACAACGCCTCGGGATCCTTCCCCGTCTCCGGATGGGCACTGGACACCGACGGCATAGCCAAGGTGGAAGTGCTGATCGACAACGGCGTCATGCAGAACGCGATGTATGGCGATCCGCGGCCGGACGTCGCCAACACGATCGCTGACTGGCCGGACGCGCTCTACAGCGCGTTCATCGCCAACGTCGACACAACGCGCATTCAGGACGGCATCCATTCGCTCGACGTCGTCGCCACCGACCGCACCGGTTTTCCGAAACTGATCGGCCACCGCACGGTGCAGATTTTCAATGAGAACGCGAACCTGAAGCCGTTCGGCTACATCGACGAACCGAAGCGCGACGCTGTGGTGTACGGCACACGCTGCGCCACGGTCCCGCAAGCCTCGCCTGCCATCAATCCGCAGTCGCACATCACGCCCGTCCGCGGCTGGGCTCTCGACCTAGGCACGCGCACCGATACCGGCCGCGTGGCCTACGTCGAATTGATGATCGACGGCCGCCGCTGGTATTCGACGGACGACTGCGCATTCAGCCCGATCTTCAGCAACTACGTGAACTGTTACGGCCTGCCACGTTTCGACGTGGAGCGTTACTACCCTGGCTATCCTGATGCGCCTCGCGCCGGCTACCTCTTCACGATGGACGTCGGCGCGCTCCTGGCGTCCGGCGTGCGGCCCGGCAATCACGTGTTGAAGGTCCGCGTCGGCGATCAGCAGCAGACCTTCACCGAGTTGCCGAACCGCGACGGACTGCCGATCTTCTTCGAGTGCGCGGAAGACCGCGTCGCCGCCGCGGTCGGCTTCATCGACGTGCCGCACACCTCCGACTTCATGAAGGGAACGGTGACGTTCCAGGGCTGGGCTGTGGCGGAGAGTCAGATCTCCTCGGTCGAAATCATCGTCGACGGCGATTTCAAAGGACTGGCGCAGTTGAATTTCCCGCGTCCCGACGTGGCGCAGCAGTACCCGTATCTGGTGAACCCCCAGAACTCAGGCTGGCACTTCGTGATCGACACGACGAAGCTCGGAAACGCGAAGCATCGCCTGACGGTGCAGGTCGTCGACTCCCGCCTCCTGAAGACCATCATCGGCTCCGTCGATTTCTACACGCAGAACGCGAATCCAGTTCCGTAAGCAGGGATTAGGGACGAGGGATGAGGGGAAAACCTCTCGGTCCCTCGTCCCTGCTTCATCTCCCTCGTCCCTGCCTCATCCCCCTGCTTCACCGCCACGCGTACACATCGACATTCGCCCTGGCCCGCAGCTGCGTGGTCCAGGTCTCGATCTGCTGATCGAGCTGGCGTGAGCGGATGAGCGTGCGAATCTCTTCGCGGACGTCGTTCAGCGGCGGCACAGGGAGTCCGCGTTCGACGCGTTGCTGGCGCCACGGACCGTTGTAGTAGTCGGCGATGTCCTCGTTGGCGACGAACACCATCGGCGCGAAGCGCTCCTGGATGTACGCCTCGACCTGCAACTGGCGCTTGATCAGCGCGCGCAATTCGTCCGGACTCAGCTCTGCACGCGCAAGTGCGGCGTCGAGATCCGCGGGCGACGCGAAACGATGCTGAATCTCCACCAGGCGCGACTCGATCGAATCCTTTGGAATGTCCTGTGCGCCGAACCGCTCGACGTCGCGGAAACGAAGCGCCTGCGCAATCAACGCTTCGAGGATGTCGTGCCGGTAGTCATCGTCATTGCGTCCAGCCACGCGTGGAAAGAATCGCAGCTCCGCCATCTGGTTGACTTCACTCACCGTCAGCACTTGGCGATCGATGACGGCGGCGATGCGATCGACGGTCACGGCGTATACCGACGTCGAGAACAGAAATGTGATGAGAGCGATGCGCTTCATGGTCGTGATCGACACCAGCAATCTTGACACCCTTCGCCGCAATTCCTACATTCTCCTGTGTGTTAGCGGCCGAACAGCGAGACTGCTACCCTATCGCTCTTGACCCGCAATGCCTCCACACATTGACCTTCATGGTGACGATCTCGACAGCCGCGCCCGCGAGGTGCTGCGCGAGATCATCATGCAGCACGTCGCCACAGGCGAGCCGATAAGCTCCGGCTCGCTGGCGAAGGGCGGACGCTTCCAGCTCTCCCCTGCCAGCCTCCGCAACGTCATGGCCGACCTCGAAAACCTCGGCTACCTCATGCAGCCGCACACCTCGGCGGGACGCATTCCCACCGATCGCGGCTACCGTTTCTTCATCGATCACTTGATGCGTCACGCGCGCCTCTCGCAGCGCGAACGCGAGATGATCGACGACCAGGTCAGCCACGCTAACGAGATCGACGAAGTGCTGCATCTCGCCTCGCGCGTCCTGTCCAAACTCAGCGACCAGGTCGGCGTCATATTCATGCCCACGCTGCTGCAGTTCACGATCCGAAGCATGGATTTTGTCGCCGTCGCCGACAACAAGATCATGTGCATCATCGTCGGCCAAAACGGTGTGGTGGTGAACAAGATCATCGAAACGCGCCAGCCGTTCACGCGCGACGAACTGCAGAAAATCTCGCGCTACATCACCATCGAGTTCAGCGGCCTCACGCTCGACAACATCCGCCGCCGCCTCATCCGCATGACCGAGGAGGAGCGCGCGAAGCACGACTCGATTTTGCAGAAGACGATCACCCTCGGCATCGAGGCAGTAAACGACCTCTCCCCGCTCGAGCACGAGCTCTACGTCGAAGGCGCCGCCTCGATCCTGACCAAGCCGGAGTTCTCGGACGCCATCTCCATGCGTAAGACCTTCCTGGCGCTGCAGGAGAAAGAGAAACTGGTGGAGATCTTGAACTCGTGTCTCTCTGAAGAAGGGCTGCAGATCCTGATCGGCTCGGAGAGCAACTTTACGCAGGTCTACAACTTCAGCATCGTGGCCAGGCGCTACGGAACGCACGCCGCACCGCTGGGAATGGTCGGCATCATCGGACCGATGCGCATGGAGTACGCGCGCATGGCGCCGCTGGTCGATTACCTCGGCGTCGCCCTCAGCCGCAAGATCGAAGAGGAACAGGAGCAACCGCAGTGAGCGAAAACGAAAATGATGCGAACGATGACGCCTACGTCATCGAAGACACCGGTGAATCGGTTGCCGACATCGAGCAGGAGATGGAAGCCGCCGCGCAGGAAGCCATCTCGGGAGCGCCTGCCGCTTCGCCGCAGAACGAAGACTTCCGCGATCGCTACATGCGCACGCTGGCCGACTTCGAGAACTTCCGCAAACGTTCGGAGCGCGAGAAGGCCGACTTCCAGCGGTACGCCCTCGGCTCCGTGATTCGCGATCTCCTCCCGGTACTCGACAATTTCGATCGCGCACTCGAGCATGCCGAGGAAGGCGACGAGTTCCACAAAGGCGTCGCGCTGATCTACAAACAACTCTTCGAGGTTCTGCAGCGTCATGGACTGAAGCCGATCACCGAGTCCGGCGTCCGCTTCGATCCCAACATTCACGAGGCGGTCATCCGCGAGGAAGATGCGTCCGTGCCGTCGCACACCGTCACCGCCGTCCTTCAGAAAGGCTATTTCCTTCACGACCGTCTCCTGCGTCCGGCCATGGTCAAGGTCGCCGTCGGCGGGCCGGAAGAGAATGAGCCCTCGGGCAACTAGCGCATGCCGAAAGTCATCGGAATCGATCTCGGAACGACCAACTCCTGCGTTGCGGTGGTGGACGTCGCCACGCCGCAGGTGATGGCGAACCGCGAAGGGAGCCGCACCACGCCGTCGGTGGTCGGCTTCACCGAGGACGGCGACCGCCTGGTCGGGCAGATCGCCAAGCGCCAGGCGATCACGAATCCGTTCAACACCGTCTTCGCCATCAAGCGACTCATCGGCCGCAAATACGACTCGAGCGAAGTCGCGCGCGCAAAACAGATCCTCCCCTATCAGATCGTCGCGGCCGGCAACGGCGACATGAAGGTAAAGATCCGCGACCGCGAATATTCACCCGAGGAGATTTCCGCGTTCGTGCTGATGGAGATCAAAGCGTTCGCGGAAGAGTTCCTCGGCGAACCGGTCACCGAAGCGATCATCACCGTCCCCGCGTACTTCAACGACAGCCAACGCCAAGCCACGCGCGACGCCGGCAAGATCGCGGGCCTCGAAGTTCTGCGCATCATCAACGAGCCCACCGCTGCCGCGCTGGCGTATGGACTCGACAACAAACACAACCAGCTCATCGCCGTCTACGACCTCGGCGGCGGCACGTTCGACATCTCCATCCTCAAACTCGAAGACGGCCTTTTCGAAGTGCTCTCCACCTCCGGCGACACGTACCTGGGCGGCGAGGATTTCGACAAGCGCATCATCGACTGGCTCATCGAAGGTTTTCAACGCGACACCGGCATCAGCCTCGCTGAGGATCGCATGGCCCTGCAGCGCCTGAAGGAAGCCGCTGAGAAGGCCAAGCACGAGCTTTCGGTTTCCGACGAGTCGCGCATCACGCTCCCGTTCATCTCCGCCGACGCCTCGGGACCGAAACACCTCAACAGCGTCCTCACGCGCCGCGAGTTCGAGAAGATGGTCGAGGATCTGATCCAGAAGACGATCGATCCCGTCAACGACGCGTTGAAACAGGCCGGCCTCGCGGCGAAGGACATCGACGAAGTCGTCCTCGTCGGCGGCCAGACGCGTATGCCGCGCGTCGTCGAGGCGGTGCAGCAGGCCTTCGGCAAAGAACCGAACCGCAACATCAATCCCGATGAAGTCGTCGCCGTCGGCGCTGCGGTGCAGGCCGGCATTCTGCGCGGCGACATCAAGGACATGATCCTGCTCGACGTCACGCCGCTCTCCCTCGGCGTCGAGACTCACGGCGGCGTCTTCACGAAAGTCATCGAACGCAACTCGACGATCCCGACCAAGAACTCGCTCATCTTCACGACCGTCGCCGATCAGCAGAACAAGGTGACGGTGCACGTGCTGCAGGGTGAGCGTGAATTCGCGCGCGACAACAAGTCGCTCGGCAAGTTCGACCTCGTCGGCATTCCGCCGGCGCCGCGCGGCGTGCCGCAGATCGAGGTCACGTTCTCGATCGATTCGAACGGCATCGTCAGCGTCACCGCACGCGATCAAGCCACGGGTCAATCGACCGGCGTGCAGATCAATCCGGCCGGCGGCCTGTCGCAGGACGAGATCGACCGCCTCGTCAACGAAGCCGCCGAGCATTCGCGCACCGACGCCGCGAAACGCGAGACGCGCATGCTGCAGAACAAGCTCGAAGGGATGATCTACACGAACGACAAGGTCTTCCGCGAGTTCGGCAAGATGCTGACCGACGAGGACCGCAACAAGGTTCAGCAGTGCATTTCAAAAGCAAAAGAATCGGCGGCGTCCGAGGAGAAGCAGCGTTTGAATGACGCGATCTTCGAGCTGCAGACCGCGTCGCGCATCCTCACGAGCGTGATGCTCTACAACCCAGTGAAAATGAACGTGCCGGGCGATGCCCCGCAAAACTGACGAATGGCTACGACTGAAAAACGCGATTACTACGAAGTGCTCGGCCTTGCCCGCGAGGCGAACGTCGACGACATCAAGAAGGCGTACCGCCGCCTGGCGGTGAAGTATCACCCCGACAAGAATCCTGGCGATGCCGACGCCGAGGAGAAGTTCAAGGAAGCCGCGGAAGCGTATGGCGTCCTCTCCGACGATGAGAAGCGCGCGCGCTACGACCGCTACGGCCATCAAGGCGTCGGCGGAGGTGGCTTCGATCCCAATCAGTTCGCCGACTTCGGCGACATCCTCGGCGACCTTTTCGGTTTCGGCGATTTCTTCGGCACCGGCAAGCGCCGCTCCGCCCGCGCCGCGCGTGGCAACGACCTTCGCTACGATCTGACGCTCGAATTCGAGGAAGCCGTCTTCGGCAAGGACATCACGATCGACGTTCCGCGCGTCGCCACGTGCGAAACCTGCAAAGGCAGCGGCGCGAAACCGGGCACGCAGCCGGTGACCTGCAGCGGCTGCGCCGGCCGCGGGCAGGTCCGCTACTCGCAGGGCTTCTTTGCCGTGGCCCGCACCTGCCCGCAATGCGGCGGCGCCGGAAAAGTGATCAAGGATCCGTGCGCGAACTGCGACGGCGCCGGCCGCGTCCGCGAAGAGAAAACGATCTCCGTCAAAGTTCCCGCCGGCGTCGACGACGGCTCACGCCTTCGCGTCGCTGGCGAAGGCGAAGCCGGTTTCAACGGCGGCCCTCCCGGCGATCTCTACGTCTTCATCTCCGTCCACGAGCACGCGAAGTTCACGCGCCGCGACTACGACATCCATTCCGAACAGACGATCACCTTCACCCAGGCCGCCCTCGGCGCCGAAGTGCAGACCGACACGATCGACGGCCCCGAGTCGCTGCGCATCCCGCCCGGCACGCAGCCGAGCCAGGTCTTCCGCCTGCGCGGCAAAGGCGTCCAGTTCCTCCAGGGCCCCGGCCGCGGCGACCAGTACGTCCACGTAACGGTGCGCATTCCGACGACTCTCGACGACGCCCAGCGCGAGTTGCTGACGCGCTACGCCGAAGCCGAAGGCGAGACGCCGCTGCAGGACAAGGGAGTGTTCGGGAAGGTGAAGGACTTTTTCACGGCTCCGTAGGCGCCTCGCGAACCGCAGCGTTAACTTTAGAGACGAACCGAGCGCGAACTTGAGAGACGAGCCGCGCGTAAACCTCTCTGCAAACGGTCCGTATCAAAGCCACGGAGGCAAACCATGTTCGCGTTGATGGCGCTCTTCGGAATGGTGATGTTCGCAGTCGTCGCCGTGGCGGCAGTCGCGCTGTTCGCAGTCGCGGCGAAACTCATCCTGCTGCCGTTGCGGCTGATGTTCCTGCCGCTCAAACTCCTCGCGCTGCCGTTCATCGCCATCGCATTGATCGTGAAATTCGCGTTTGTGATTGCGATCGGATCGGTCATCGTGGCGCTGCTGATCCCGCTTGCGATCCTGGCTCTCGTCATCGGTGCGCCGATCGCGATTGTGGCCTCGCTCACATAGCGGCAGATGCGTGGCTGGATTCTTGCGTTGGCCGATTCCGTATGTCACAGCCCCGCGCATTGATCATCGAAGACGACGACCCCATCCGGACGATGCTTTCCACGATCGTGAGGCACCAGGGACTCAGTGTCGACACCGCGCGCGACGGTGTGGAGGCGATCGAAAATCTCGACCACGACGGCTACAGCGTCGTCCTTCTCGACCTGATGATGCCGCGGGTCGACGGCTATGCAGTCCTCGCGCACATGCGCGAGCATCAGCCGGAGTTGATCTCTCGCACCATCCTGGCCACGGCAGTTCCGCAGAATGACCTCGACCGCAATCTGAAGGATCCGGTCTACATGATCCACAGCAAGCCGTTCGACATGCAGCAGCTCATCGCCGACGTGCGCCACTGCGCGCAACTCGATGCGGCGTAACGTGCCGCGCGCGCGAGGGTCGCGCGACAGAATCGAAAGGAGCGAGGTGGCGGCGGAGCCTTGGGCAACCAACGCTGCCGGCCGTGCCGGCGCATAATGCGGGCATGCCGCGTACGCCTCACACCGAGCGTCACTTCACTGCCAGCGATACGGTTCGCGACGTCGTCATCGGTATGTCCGACGGCCTCACCGTTCCTTTCGCGCTGGCCGCCGGCCTGAGCGGCGCCGTCGCATCGAGCGGCATTGTGGTCACCGCCGGCCTCGCCGAAATTGCCGCCGGCTCGATTGCCATGGGCCTCGGCGGCTACCTCGCCGCGAAATCCGACGCCGAGCATTACGCCGCCGAGAAACGAAAAGAAGAGCAGGAGATCATCGACATCCCGCGCGAAGAGATGCGCGAGGTGGCCGACATCTTCCGCCACTACGGTATCCCGGACGAGCACATCCGCCCGGTCGTGCAGGCCATGAGCGAGCGCCCGAAGGAGTGGGTCGATTTCATGATGCGCTTCGAGCTCGGGCTGGAAACACCCGATCCCAAGCGCGCGCGGAACAGCGCCACGGTGATCGCGATGTCGTACCTCGTCGGAGGCCTGATCCCGCTCGGCCCGTACATGCTGCTGCACGTCGCGCACGACGCGCTGCTGGTCTCGATCGCGGTGACGCTGATCGCGCTGGCGGTCTTCGGCTACGTGAAGGGCCGCTACACCGGCGCCGGCCCATGGAAGAGCGCCCTGCAGACGACGATCGTCGGCGGCCTGGCCGCCGCGGCGGCGTACGTGATCGCGAAGGCGATTACGTAGGGGTCACCGCGAACGGCTCATGCCGGAGGTCGCACGCTTCGGAGCAATTTTCTTCTGGTTATGCGGCACCAGCTGGATGACTTCACTCTCCAGCCGAAGACCCAATCGATCCTTCTCGACGTCAAGGTCATATTGAGTCTGCAGGTTGAGCCAGAATTCTTCTGAGGTTCCGAAGTACCGGCCGAGACGAAGCGCCGTATCGGCGGAGACGTTTCGTTTGCCGAGGACGATTTCGTTGATTCGGCGAGGCGGAACGCTCATCGATTTCGCGAGCCGGTACTGCGAGATATCCAGCGGCTTCAGAAACTCTTCCAGGAGAACCTCCCCCGGATGCACAGGCGGCAATTTGCTCTGCTTCATCATTTCCTCAGTGATAGTCGACAATCTCGACGTCGTAGGCGTTTCCTGCCTCCCAACGAAAGCAGATGCGCCACTGCATGTTGATGGCGATGCTCCATTGACCAGCGCGATCCCCCTTGAGTTTTTCGAGGCGGTTACCTGGTGGAACTCTCAGATCGCCAACTTGCACTGCTGCGGCCAGCATCTTTAGCTTACGAACCGCGATTCCCTGAATGTCGGGAGGGAGACGTCTCGAACGATGTCGATCGAAGAGTTGCTCCGCCTCGGCGCTGGCCCAACTCCGTATCACGCCCGAACAGCATAACGCGACGCGTTATGCTGCGTCAACGCGCCGCATACTGCTTCTCGTAGTACGCCTTGAACTCCGCGCTGCGCTCTTTGATGGCGCGCCACCATGGTTCGTTATCGGCGTACCACTGCACCGTATTGCGCAACGCAGTGTCGAAATCGGTCGCGCAGCGGAAGCCCATCGACTCCACCTTCGACATGTCGATCGAGTAGCGCCGGTCGTGTCCCTGCCGGTCGGCGACGCGCTTGATGAGCGTGTCCGGCTTCTTCGTCAGCTCCAGGATCTTTTGCGTGATCTCGCGGTTCTCGCGCTCGTTGCCGCCGCCGATGTTGTACGTCTCGCCGTTCACGCCGTGCTCGATGAGGAAATCGACCGCGGCGCAGTGGTCTTCGACGTAGAGCCAGTCGCGGACGTTGCGGCCGTCGCCGTACAGCGGCAGCGGCAGGTCGTCGATGGCGTTCGTGACGAAGAGCGGGATCAGCTTCTCCGGATACTGCCACGGCCCGAAATTGTTCGAGGCACGGGTGACGATGACCGGCAGGTTGTACGTCTGCGAATACGCGTAGGCCATCCGGTCGCCGCCCGCTTTCGATGCCGAGTACGGATTGCGCGGATTCAGCGGATCGCTTTCCGTGAACGAACCGTCGTCGATCGAGCCGTAAACCTCGTCCGTCGAGATCTGCACGAAGCGCATGAGGTTCGTTTTGCGCGCCTCTTCGAGCAGCACCAGCACGCCGTGGACGTCCGTCTCAATGAAGGTGCCCGCCTCCATCAGCGAGCGGTCGACATGCGTTTCCGCGGCGAAGTTGACGACGACATCGACGCCGCTGCCATCGACGCCTTTGTACGCCTCGGCCACATCCTCGGGCTTGGCGATGTCGCCGTGCAGGAAGCGGTAGTTCGGCTTCCCCTCGTACTCGGCCAGGTTCTCGCGGATGCCGGCGTACGTCAGCTTGTCGAGGTTCACGACCTGCGCCGCGTCGCCGTATTTGTTGAAAAGGTAACGAACGAAGTTGGATCCGATAAAACCGGCACCGCCGGTGACGAGATAACGCATGCGCGGCGGGTTTTAGCACGGAGGGGAGGACTTCAAAAGCGAAATGTTGAATGCTGAATGTTCAATGTTGAATGTTAAATGGGCTCCGCGTCCCTCTCATTCAACATTCAACATTGAACATTCAACATTGAACATTGGTTTTTTCATGAGCTCTCCCTTTCGAACCGAACTCCGCCAACTGCTCCGCCTCGCCGCCCCTCTCGCCGCGGCGCAGGCGGGAACGCAGATCATGAGCCTCGTCGACCTCGCGGTCGTCGGGCGGCTCGGCGAGCGCGAACTTGGAGCGGCCGGACTCGGCAACGCCATCTTCTTCACCATCTCCATCCTCGGCATCGGCCTCAACCTCGGCGTCGATCCGATGATCTCGCAGGCGTTCGGCGCCGGCGATGCCGTCCGCGCGCGGCACGTCATGTGGCAGGGCATCTGGCTCGCGCTCGGCGTCACCGCCGTGCTGACGATTCCGCTGCTCTTCGCGCCGATGCTGCTGCCGTTATTTGACGTCGCAGAATCGGTGCGCCCGATCGCCACTCAGTTTCTGCTCGTGCGCACGGCCGGACTCGCGCCGATGCTGCTGTTCTTCGTCGTCCGCGCCTACCTGCAGTCGCAGCACATCACGCGGCCGATGGTGATCGCGATGCTGGTTGGCAACGTCGTCAACTTCATCCTGGATGTGCTGCTCGTGTTCGGCTGGGGACCGTTTCCGCGCATGGGCGTCGCCGGTGCCGCGTTGTCGACGGATCTCGGGTCGGTCCTGCAACTCGTCATCATCGTTTGGGCGGTCAAATCGATCCATCTTCCTCCGCACGACGCCGGCGTACTGCATCATCCGAAATGGACGGAGATTCGCCAGGCCATCCGCATTGGCCTGCCGATCGGAATCCAGATGTCCGCGGAAATCGGCGTCTTCGTCCTGGTCGGCCTGCTCGCCGGCCACCTCGGCGAGACCGATCTCGCTGCGCACCAGCTCGTCCTCGGCTTCGCCTCGTTCACATTCACGATCGCCGTCGGGGTGGCCTCGGCAGGCGCGGTCCGCGTCGGACTCGCGGTCGGCGCACGCGATCGGCCACGTACACGAACCGCCGGATTCGCCGCCATCTCCGGAGGCATCGGCATCATGCTCGTTGGCGCGGCCATCTTCGCCCTCTTTCCGCGCGGCGTGGCGCGGCTGCTGACCGATCAGGAATCGGTCATCACCGCCGCCGTCCCCGTCCTCCTCATCGCCGCCGTCTTCCAACTCTCCGACGGACTGCAGGCCATCGGCGCCGGAATCCTTCGCGGCGCCGGCGATGCGACCTTCCCGCTCGCCTCCAACCTCGTCGGCCACTGGCTGGTCGGCCTCCCCATCGCCCTCTACCTCGGCTTCCACCGCAACATGGGCATCGTCGGATTGTGGTGGGGCCTCTGCGCCGGATTGACCGCGGTGGCCATCCTGCTGCTCTTCCGTTTCAACCGGTTGTCGAAGACAGAGATCGTGCCGATCGTGCGAAGGGCATAACTACACCTCGTTGGTTATTATGAGGAGCCCATGTTCCTCAGATCCCTCGCAGCGGCATCGATTGCCTTCCTTCTCGCCGCTCCAACCTTCGCTGCAGAACACGACGTCATCGTCCAAACCGCGCCCGTGCTGGCGTCGGATGGCATCGACTTCATCACCGGTTGGACTGAAGAATTCGCACAGAATCGCTCGTTTGCCATTCGCCGCGTCAGCTCGTCAGCGGCACCGGTCGACGAGCAACAGACGGATCTCGGACCGGTCGATTCGCCGAACGCTACAGACATCAAGATGGCTGGTCCCCGTCACGCCATCGCATGCACCGGCGCGAGCTGCCTCGCGGTCTGGCAGGACAGCGAGACGATTCGCGGCAAGTGGATCACGGGAGGGGCTGCCGCGTCATCGGCCTTCGTTGTGGGCCGAGGACTCATCTCAGACCGGCCCGTGGTTTGGAACGGGCGCGAATTCTTCGTTGCCTGGACATCAGGAGCGCTGTATTCGGCGACGATCTCCATGGGCGGCATCGTGAGCACGCCGGCGCGGCTGACGAAGTATTACCTCGACCTCAGCGCTCCTCCCGAAGTCGGTTGGGACGGAAAACACTACCTGTTGATGCTCCCGTCAGATACGAGCCGGTGTGATTGTCAGGATGCGAGAAGCTTGATCGCCTTCTACTCGCTCGCCGCTGATGGGACGATGCTCGGCGAGAACTTTTTCTTCGCCAATTTCCTCGATGCGCATCTCGCAAGCAGCGGACACGATTTCCTGGTGACGTACGATCACTACGCATACCCGAATCCGGGTGTTCAACTGGCTGCAAGACGTATTGTCGCGACGGACGCAGACCTTCAGATCGATTCAGCCATTCCGCTTTTCCAATGGTTCGCACCGATATCGAGCAGCGTCACCTGGAACGGATCGGACTACGTTGCGGCGTGGCGATACGGCGCCGGGTCGACTTGGTGGCTCAGCGAGGCGCGCGTCACGACGTCGGCCTTCCCGTCGCGCCGATTGACCTCGAGCGGCATTCCCGATCGGCAGATTGCGCCTGCGATTGCGGCCAATGCGGCAGGCGAGGGCGTCATCTCTGTCTCGGAATCGACAACGCTCGGCGAGCCTGCCCGGCTGCGAACGTACGCGGAGTCAGATCTCGCCGCACTTCCGCCGCCACTCCCGGCCGCGCCATCCGCGGTGTATGTGACTGGATCGGCGTCGAGGGCCACCGTGAGCTGGCAGAGCGACGGACGCGACGTGGCCGGATTCCTTGTGGAGCGCGTCTACGGTGATTACGGAGAGATCATCGCCGTCCCCTCCGCCGATGCGCGTTCGATCGTCATCAACAACGGCTCGCTCGATTTGCGCGTGCGCGCCTTCAACGCCAGCGGTGAGTCGGAGTTCGCGACCGCCGTCGTCAATCCGCCGAGGCGAAGAGCAGCGGGCCGGTGACCGTTCCGGCGGCGTAGCTGCCGTAAGAACCGTAGCCCCCAGCTTTCAGCTGGGGGTTTTCACGTTGCGCAAAGGTTGTGAGCCCGCTTCAGCGGGCGAAAGAAAGCTTCTCTCGCCCGTCAAGACGGGCTCACAAATCGATGAACGTTCTCTGTCCCACAGTTGAAACTGTGGGCTACGGTTCTTACGCCGGCTTCGCCGGCAGGAGATTGGCGCGGGTGCTACCATTTCGCGGTTGCCTAGGGGTGGCCGTCAACGACGGCCTGAGATCACACCCTTGAACCTGACCCGGTTAGCACCGGCGTAGGAAAAGGCAGAAGGATTTCAATGAAGGTTGTTCGGGTCCTCGCGTTTCTTCTCGTTTTCCCTGTTGTTGTTTCCGCCGACACGTTGCGCGGAGTTGTGCGCGCGGTCGATGGGCATCCCGTCGCGAATGCCGGTATCGAAGTCAACGGTCAGCGTGCGACTACCGATGCCGAGGGGCGGTTCGCGATCGACGTCGCAGCGGGGACGTACACGGTCGTCGTCACGCGCAGCGGATTTCAGCCGGTGGCGATGAACGCGGCGACCGGCGGCGATGTCGTCATCACGTTGCGGCCCGGGCTTGCGGAGAGCATCGTCGTCAGCGGGATTCGCGCCGAGGCGAAGACGCCGGTCACGAAGAGCGACGTCGATCGCGGCACCATCGACCGCGACTACTACGGGCAGGACATTCCGCTGCTGTTGCGCGATACGCCGTCGATCGATACGTATGCCGAGGCGGGCGTGGGCGGATCGGGGTACTCGTACATCACGTTGCGCGGGATCAGCCCGACGCGGATCAACTTCACGCTCGACGGGGTACCGCTGGCCGATTCCGAGGATATGACCACGTACTTTGCGGACTTTCCCGATCTCGCGCGATCGCTGCAATCGATCCAGGTGCAGCGCGGCGTTGGAACGTCGACGGTGGGATCGCCTTCGTTCGGAGGATCGATCAATCTCGAGTCGATTGTGCCGTCTGTGGATTCGTCAACGAACGCCGAAGTCGGCATCGGATCGTTCGGAAGCAAGACGGCCACGGTCGGATATCAATCGGGCGCGCTGCCGGGCGGCTACGCGTTTTACACGCGGCTCTCGGCGGATCAGTCGAATGGATTCCGCGAATCGTCCGGCTATCGCGCGCACAACCTGTTCCTCAGTGCATCGAAGCAGAATGAAGATTCACAGTTGCGGTTGACCGGATTCACTGCGCACGAATGGACGCAGCAATCGTTCCTAGCCGTCGACACCGACACGTTGAAGCAGAATCTGCGCGCGAATCCATTCGGGCCGAACGACCGCGACAGTTTCGGCTACGACCTCGCGCAGTTGCAGTACCTGCGAGCGATTTCGCAGTCGACCAACATGACCGCCTCGGCCTACTACCAGCGCGGCTACGGCTGGTATCGCCTCGGCGACGCCCGCTACGGCCTCGACGGCCTCCTCCTCGGCAGTCTGGTCACGCTGAGCACGAATCACGGTCCATGGAGCGCGAACTACGGCCTGCACATGAACAACTTCCGCCGCGACCACACGCTCGATGAAGTCGGCGGCGATCGCGCCTATTCGAACTACGGCACGAAGAGCGAGGCGAACGCGTTCGCGAAATTCAACTACGACGCCGACCGCTGGCATCTCTACTCTGATACCCAACTGCGCACCGCCGATTTTCACTACCACGGCGACGTGCCGATCGATCCGATCCGCTGGACGTTCTTCAATCCGAAGATCGGTGCGCGTTACGACGTGACGCCGTCGTCCGGCGTCTATGCCTCGGCGGGATTATCGCGACGCGAACCGGCACGCAGTGATCTGTTCGGCGGCGAGGACAACGCCTCGGTCATCTACGACCTCCACGCCGTCCGTCCGGAGCGGCTGCTCGATTTCGAATCCGGCTGGGACTACCGCGGCGCGTCCGCAACCATCCACGCGAACGTCTACGCGATGGAGTTCCGCAACGAGATCGCGTCCACCGGCGAGCTCTCGCCGATCGGCGCGCTGCTCCGCCGCAACGTCGACCGCAGCTACCGCCGCGGTCTCGAGCTCGAATACTCGTGGCAGGCCGCGCCGCGTGTGAAACTCCGCGGCAATGCGAACGCGAGCCGCAACCGCATCCACACCTGGACGCAGTTCTACGACGTCTACGATACGAACGGCATCCTCACCGGCAGCGAGCCGATCACGTTCCACGACGTGAATCCGGTGCTCACTCCGTCGCTGATCGTGAATCAGACCATCGAGTTCACGCCGTCTTCGAAGACTACGTTCGGCCTCACGGCGCGCCACGTCGGACGCTCGTATCTCGACAACACCAACAACGCATCGTTCGTCGCTCCGGCGTTTACGACGTTCGAGGCGAATGCGGTTTTCGCACTCGCGCGCAACGTGAACATCCGCGTCCAGATCAACAACCTGCTCAACAACAAGCGCGTCTTTCCGAGCGGCTACAGCTATCTTTTCCTCACGCCCGATCGCACCATCGAAGGCATCTCCTACTACTACCCGCAAGCCACGCGCAACGCCTCGGTGATGGTAGATTTCCGGCGTTGATCCTCATCGCAGCCGTCATTACGCCGGCAAACATCTGGCTGGCGATTCGCGCCGCCTTCACGCCGCTGGAGCTGGTGGCGGTCGTCTTCACGCTGGCAAACGTCTGGCTGGCCATCAAAGAAAAAATCTGGACCTGGCCTGCCGGCATCATCAGCGTGCTGCTCTACCTGATCGTCTTCTGGCGCTCGCATCTCTATCTCAATGCCGGCCTGCAAGTCGTCTACTTCGTGATGTCGATTCACGGTTGGTACGAGTGGTTGCACGGCGGTGCGCATAAAACAGAACTGACGATCACGAAGGCGACGCCGCGCATGTGGGCCGTGCTGATGTCGATCGGAGCGGCGATCACGCTGATCCTGCTCTGGCTCCTGCGCCTCACCGCGCACGACGCGTCGCTGCCGATCGCGGATGCCGTCACCACCGCCTTCAGCCTGGTCGGCCAGTACATGCTGAACATGAAGATCGTCGAGAACTGGCTGATGTGGGCGCTCGTCGACATCATCTACGTGGTGATGTTCATCGATCAGAAGCTCTATCCGACCGCCATCCTCTACGCGTTCTTCGTTTTTCTCTGCGTGAAAGGTCTGCTCGATTGGCACCGCTCCGCACGCGCGTCTGTCTGATCGGTCCGGAGTGCACCGGCAAGACCACGCTTGCCGAGGAGTTGTCCGTGCACTTCGGAGCGCCGATGATTCCGGAGTTCGCCCGCGAATACGCGGCGCGCGTTAAACGCCTTCTGACGTTTGACGATGTAGAAGCGATCGCGCGCGGAGAATTGGCGCTGATTGATGCGGCGCTGACGGGAGTCGGGAGTCGGGAGTCGGGAGTCGGCGAGATGGGTTCAAGCTCCGACACCCGACACCCGACACCCGACACCCGTCTCCTCATCCTCGACACGGATCTCATCAGCACCGTTGTCTACAGCCGTCACTACTACGGCCGCTGTCCCGAGTGGATCGAGGCCGAGGCGGGAAGCCGCAGAGCCGATCTCTACCTTTTGACTGACATCGACGTTCCATGGACTTCTGATGGTGTGCGCGACTCAGCGGCCGCGCGCGCGGCGTTGCACGGTCAATTCGCGAATGCGCTGGGAAACTTCAGAGCGAACTTCGTGACGATCAGCGGCGATTGGGAGCAGCGCTGGAAGACCGCCGTTACGCGGCTAAATAGTCTTCTCGATCGACCACCAGCAACAGCACGCAACCCTCGTCGCTGATGATCTCGGCGTGCGTCGTGCCCGCGTCCGCGTGGTGGAAGTCACCCTTGAGCAGGTAGCTCTCCCCGATCCGGCAGCTCCCGCTGATCACGAACGAATCCTCGGCACCGGCATGGTCGTGCTGCGGCACGCGCGCGCCCGGCTCGAACATCATCAGGATCGTGGCCGTATCGCGCTCAATATCAACAGACAACGGTTTCACTGTCACGCCGGGAACGAAATCGAACCAGCGCCCTTCGTTCGCGCGGACGGTGCGCGTGTTCTGCGGCGTCTCCGATACCGCGCCGAGGATGCGCGCGCGCAGCCAGGCCGGCGGATCGACGGGTTCGATCCCCTCGGCCACAATGCCGTTCAGGAAACTCAGCTCTTCGCGTGTCAGGGTGTCTGTCATTTCGTTCCTGCCACAAACTTCATGCGCAGCTCAGCCATTCCATCACAGAGCATCCCGCGGGCTTTCGCCTCGCTGATGCCGTACCGCGTTGCAAGATCGCTGACAGTCATGCCGTTGTACCAGGCCTCCTCCACCATGCTCCTTGGAGAGGGCTCTGGGACTACTACGGTCGCCGAGGCCGGTCGGGTTTGTCGGGCCAGCGCGCAATCGCGGGTAGCGCGGATGAGGTAGGCCGCCGGGTCCTCCACGGCATCGTGCTTCGAGAGCGAGACGAACGCTGCTTCGAGTGCGTCCGCGGCCGCATCGCGGTCGTCCGTGATCCGCAGCGCGATCGCGTACAGACGCGATGCGTGACGGTCGTAGAGATCGGCAATGGACTGCATGGATAACGGAAGTCTAACCTGTTCACGCGGAGCCGCGGAGCACGCGCAGTGGCCTTTCTCCGCGCCCCCGCGTCTCCGCGTGACAAAGGGTTAAAATCCGCCCATGTCCAAAATCCGTGTCGCCTACGTCGTCTTCGGCGTCTGCGTGGCGGTGTCCGCCGCCGCCCAGGTCCCGACCATCATCAAGGAAATCGACCAGCTCGAATCGCAGCGCGATCCGAAGTGCTACGCCACCGCCAACCGTCTCGAGGATTTCATCTACGGCACGTCGCTCGACTTCGACGCGCGCGCCGAGAAGATCGCGCTGCAGAAGCGGTTCATCCGCGACGCGTGGGTGAAAGCCACGGCCGCCGCGAAAGGAAAGACGCAGATCGGCGTCGATGAGCTCCGACCCGTGCTGCAGGCCGCCGTTCCGTACGTTGCGACGCCCGGCGGCGATTGGAGCGTCCTCCCCGATACGCAAAAGATCGAGATCACCGCGCGCGACAAGCGCCAGTACGGAGCGGTCGCGTATGCACTACGCGCGATTCTCTCCGTCCAGCAGGATGCCTTCGTCGACGGAACGACTCTCCTCCCGCTCGATGAAAAGGCGGTGGAGTTGTTCAAGGAGTCGGTCGATCTCATCACCCTCGCCGCGCTGCAACACGCCGATCGCGATACGCGCACGAAGAATGAACATCAGATCAACGGCGCGGAGATGAAAGCGGCGTGGGCGGGCATCGTCGGCACCAGCAAGCCCGCCGTTGCGTCGCATGCCGTCGCGCCGAAGTCCGGCGAAAAGTTCGCCACCATCAAATCGATCGTCGCCGAGAAGCTTGCCGCATTCGAAAAGTACAACGACCTCTCCAACGCCGTCTTCTCGCGCAACGTGCAGGTCTACATGGCCCGGCACATGTGGCCCACCGATCCCGACGAAGGGACGGCGTTCAAGAAGCAATTCACCGAGACGATGGTGGCGTGGACCGGCGACGTCATGCTCGAAGCGGAGAAGCGCGCCAAAAAGCGCGGCCATCCGCTCATCCGCATCGACGATGTTCACGATGCCGTGCAGATGTACGAGCCGCACGTCCTCAACGAATACGAGGACTGCATCTACTTTCCTCGGCTTCCGAAGTCCGACCAGATCGTGATCGAGGCGTATGACTTAGACGCGTTCCGCGATCCCGGCCTGCACTGGATGTATCTGAACGAAGTCCTCAACGATCCGAAATACAAAGGGACGATGGAGCCCGATCCGTTCGCGGCGGAGCTGCTGACCGAGGGCGGCGCGCAGATGGGAACGCTGATTTTGCGCGTGGCAGGGAAGACGGCGACGGCTGAGAATCGCGACCGTCTCGATCGAACGGATCTGACGAAGTCGTTGAAGACGATTCAGACGCTGCTCGACAAGAACGCCGCGCTACCTCCGGCGAAGAAAATCACCACCACCATCGCCTCGGCACCATCCAAACCGGCCACAAAAGGCAAGTTCTTCACCGACGTCACCGCGAACAGCGGCATCAAATTCGAGCACCGCATGTCCGACTGGCTGGCCCGTCTCATCCGCAGCTACTCGATCAAAGAGACCGAAACCGTTCTCGCCGTCCCGCCCGCATTCGGCGGCTCCGGCATCGCCGCCGAGGATGTGAATGGCGACGGATTCATCGACGTGCTGGTGCTCAGCGGCTCGGGCAATGCGCTCTACCTCGGCGACGGCAAAGGTCACTTCACCGACGTCACCGAATCGGCTGGCTTAGCGTGGAAACGTCCCGACGGCCGCCCCGGCGAGCCGCGTCAGCCGATCATCGCCGACTTTGACAACGACGGCCTGCAGGACATCCTCATCACCTACGCCGACGACGATCACCGTCTGTATCGCAACCTCGGCAACGCCAAATTCGAGGACGTCACCGCCCGCACGAACCTCGGCGGCAAAGGTCTCGTCGGCGGCCCTGCCACCGCGCTCGACTTCGACAAAGACGGCCTGCTCGACCTCTACATCGGCTACTTCGGCGACTACGTCCACGGCGTCCTCCCGACCTTCGCCCGCCGCAACACGAACGGCCTCCCCAACAAGCTCTTCCGCAACAAAGGCAACTTCGTCTTCGAGGACGTCACCGCCGGCAGCGGCGTCGACAACACCGGCTGGGCCCAGGCCATCAATCACGTCGATTTCGACGGCGACGGATGGGAAGACCTGATCTGCGGCAACGACTTCGGCGCGAACGCCTGGTACCGCAATTTAGGGAACGGCAAATTCGAGGAGGTCTCGTCGAAACTCGGCACCGACAAGCCGAGCTACACGATGAACATCGGCATCACCGACCTCAATCGCGACGGCTTTCCCGACGTCTACATCTCCAACATCGTCACGATGAACAAGGACGAAAAATACGTCCTCCCCGACGCCAAGACCCGCCTCAAATTCAATCCGCAGAAGATGGCCAATATGCGCGTGGTCGAAGCCAACGATCTCTGGACGTCGACCGCGAAGGACGGGAAGCTCGTTTCGTACGCGCAGTCCGAGGCGGTGGGACGCGGCTACAAGTCGACCGGCTGGTCGTGGGGCGCGAATTTCTTCGACTTCGACAATGACGGCGACGACGATCTCTATCTCGTCAACGGCATGAACGAATACGCCGTCTACTCCAGCGTCAACCCCTACTTCACCAACTCCTCGGGGCAACAACAGCAGACCGTTGTCCCGGTCGCCGAAAAAGAAGCGCCGGTCTTTTTTGTCAACCGCAACGGCATGCTCGAAGAACAATCGACCCAAAGCGGCGCCGACCCCGCCGGCAACGCCAGAGCCGTCGTCCAATTCGACATGGACAACGACGGCGCGTTAGACATGATGGTCAACAATTTCAATGGACCGGCGATGCTCTACCGCAACAACGGAGCGAGCGGCAATCACTGGATCAAAATCCACCTCACCGGCGATCCGAGCAAAGGCGTGACCCGCGACGCCATCGGCGCCAGAATCGTCGTCAACACCGTCCATCAGAAAAACCTCTGGCGCGAAGTCTTCAGCACCATCGGCTACCTGACCTCTCCCCCAAAGGAACAACACCTCGGCCTCGGCACCGACACGAGAGCCGACGTAACGGTGATCTGGCCCAACGGCGACCGGCAGACGTTCAGGGGATTGGCTGCGGACCGCACATACCGAATCAACCAAGCCACCGGCCTCCAAAAGTGATCCTGGAAATGCTGCTGATTGCAGCGGCGCAAATCACGCCGCCGCCTCGCCTTATCGGCGGCGTAGCCGCCTTAAGAACCGTAGCCCCCGGCTTAAGCCGGGGGTTCGCAGGCCGCGTCGAAGTCAGAGCCCGCTTAAGCGGGCGAAAGAACTGGCGCTCGCGAAACCCGCTCTATCGCCCGTTAAAACGGGCTCACGAAAATGGGACGTTCGCCAACCCCCGACTGAAGCCGGGGGCTACGGTTCTTACGCAGGCTACGTCACCGAAGAACTCGTCTCTCTCCGCTACCTCCGCGCCTCCGCGTGAAAACCGTCTCTCCCGTGAATCCTCGCCATACCTGAAACAACACGCCAAAAACCCCATCGACTGGTACCCCTGGGGCGCCGAGGCACTGAAAAAAGCAAAAGCCGAAAACAAACCAATCTTTCTCTCTATCGGCTACTCCACCTGCCATTGGTGCCACGTCCTGAACGCCGAATCGTTCTCCGACAAGGAAATCGGCGCGCTGATGAACGCGAACTTCATCCCCATCCTCGTCGATCGCGAAGAACGTCCCGACGTCGACAGCACTTACATGGCCGTCGCGCGAAAGCTGATGTCCGATCCCGGCTGGCCGCTGAACGTAATCCTCACCCCCGACGGCAAACCGTTCTTCGCCGCGGCCTACATCCCGAAAGAGCGCCTGAGCGCCTTACTGACGAACCTCGGCAAGACCTGGAAGGAGCACCCCGAACAAATCGCATCGACTGCATCGATGGTCATGCAGTCGCTCGCGCCGGAAAACTCCTCCGCCGATATCCCCGGCGTCGAGCTACTGAAGAAAACGTACGACCAGTTCGCCGACCGCTTCGACGCCGTAAACGGTGGATTCAATCCCCCTCCGAAGCTCCCCGCCGCGCACCAGCTCATGTTCCTCCTCCGCTACTGGCGCCGCACCGGCGAGCCGCACGCGCTGGCGATGGTGGAGACGACGCTGCAGAAAATGCGCGCCGCCCCGATCTGGGACGCCAAACGCGGCGGCTTCCACCGCTACGCAGTCGATGCCGAGTGGAAACAGCCGCACTACGAAAAGATGCTCTGCGATCAGGCCCTGATCGCGATGGCCTATCTAGAAGCATTCCAGGCGACGCACAAACCCGAATACGCCGCCACCGCGAGAGCGATCTTCGCCTACGTCCTCCGCGACCTGCGCGCCCCGAACGGAACCTTCTACGCAGCCAACGACTCCGACAACCGCACCGCCCGCGACGAAAAAATCCTCACCGACTGGAACGGCCTCATGATCGCCGCCCTCTCGCAAGGCTCCGCCGTCCTCGACGATCCGTCCTACGCCCTCGCCGCCCGCCGCGCCGCAAACGTCCTCCTCGCTCAGCCTCGGCTTCAACACTCCGACAAACAAAAGGCCGTCTTCCTCGACGACTACACCTTCCTCACCTGGGGCCTGCTCAACCTCTACGAAGCAACGTTCGAAGTCCGCTACCTCCAAAAAGCGATCGCCCTCGAACGCGAATCGCTGACCCGCTTCCGCGACACGAACGGCCGCTTCTACCTCACGTCCTCAGACACTCTCCTGATCCGCCCCCGCGAAGCCAGCGACGGCGCCCTCCCCTCGGGCAACTCCGTCCAACTCACGAACCTGGTCCGCCTCTCCCGCATCACCGGCGACCCAATCTACGAAAAAGCCGCCAACGATCTCCTCCGCACCAGCGCGGAGGATGTGTCGCTCATCCCCTCCGCCTCCGCTTACCTCATGAGTGGACTCGATTTCTTCCGCAGCAACTCCTTCGAGATCGTCCTTGCCGGCGATGACGTGCGTCCACTACAACGGGCGGTGTTCTCGACATTCGCGCCGAACAAGGTCGTCCTACACAGCGGCGCTGATATCTCGGCGATCGCACCCTTCACGAAGGCGCAGCGCGCTATCGGCGGGAAGGCGACCGCCTACGTCTGCACGAATCACCTTTGTCGGCTACCGACGGGCGATCCGGATAAGGTCCGCGAATTACTCAGGGCTGAGATGTCGGCTGCGGAAGATTAAGAAGCCTTAATGCTCAACCTTGTCCACAAACCATTGCCCGTCCGGCTGCTTCGCAAACTCGACTTGCGCTCGGACAGGCGATGTCGAGACACCGAAATACGCGGTACCCAAAGCGTTGTAGTGCCGTACGCAAGATAGGTCAGCAGAGGCCACCGTCTCGGTCATTAGACGCAGTCGTTCTACGCGCTCGACGGAGAGTTCTCCGACACGAAACTCCTCAGGTTTCTGGGGGATAGCCTGCGATTGCGCCGGCGCTGCCAACGTATACATAAAGGTCTGTTTCACAAGCTTCTCGTAGCCGGGCAGCTCACGTGAAGTGTATGTAAGCGTGCCATCACGAAGAATGACAGATGTACCGGTCCGTTCGATTGAGTAAGTTCTGTATCCATCCGAGGGACCTAAATACAACTCGATACTGTCAGGTCCCTTGTACTTTCCAGAGATTTCGTGACCGTACCAACGATCGTCGCCGGCAAGATAACTCGCTACGCCCGTCACCTCATCAGAATTGGACTGTGTTCTGAGCTGCATCGCGAGATGGGGCCCGGTGCCGTCAGACGTTTTGCCGTCATACCATCCGCCGACATTCAAGAACGTCGACTGAACGGCATGCTGGTCAAGGAACTGTCCCTTCAGAAGCCGGACCATCATTACATTGGCATCGTTGACGCCGTATCGCTGGACGTAGCGGGACTCATCATCGTAAGACTCGGCGGTCCAAGTGTTGAGAAGCGGCAGTACTTGAGCGAGGTTTACGGTAAGAATGCCGGAATCGTGGCTTCTCAGAAACTCACCAACCATTGGTAATGCGGACTCAGAGGTGAGCGTTTTCGTCGTAGCAGGTTGCTGAGGAGCAACAACCGTCTGGTTCGTCGGAGAATTGGCCGATTCCTTCCCGCATGCGATCAGCACGACTAGGGCTGCCAGCAGAGGACGTGACATAGTCGACTCCCTTCGGTTACGGAGTGTCGTCAGCGGACGTTTTCCTACCCTACAACCGAAAAATCCGTGATTGGTGGCAACTGAGGTCATGTTGCAACGGATCGCAACTGGATACGTAGCTCCACCAAGAAGCGTTTTGACAGTGCGCGCTACTGAAGAAACGAATCCGGCGGCGCCGTATCGAAAACGCGCATCAAGTCGCGCACCTTACATTCGAGCGCGCTGGCAAGGCGTAGGATCATCGTCAGCGTCGGGGCCTTCAGCCCTCGTTCCAACTCGCTGATGTAGGGAATGTTCGAGCCGCAGCGCTCGGCGAGCGCTTGCTGGCTCAGGCCGCGTTTCAGTCGGACTTTGCGCAACTCCCGTCCGAACGTCTCAGCTTCTGGACGGAGGGCAGCCATTCAGTCGAACTCTTTCTTGACATACTGCTTTAGCAGTAATATGTTATCGCAGTACATCGAGAGGAGATCATCCATGAACAAACTCACCCGCATTTCCATTCGCCGTATCTTTCTCACTCCTCGTCCGAATGTGACGTACATGACGGCTGCTGATCGGTTGGGGATCTCGTTTCTGGAACTCAAGGCCGAGATCGCCGAGGGGACGATTGTAGCGGTTTCGACCGGGAGGGGGATGCGGGTGTCGAAGGAAGAGATGATTGCGGCGGCGATGCGGACGTGGCCTCAGGCGGTGATCGAGGAGGCCCTTGGCGACGACGCGGCGCGGGTATTGCCGGAGGCCATCCGGCTGGTGGAGCTGCGAGCCAGAGTGCCGCGGTATCAGAAAGAGATGCTGCAGTGGCTGGCGCGCCGGAATCAGACCTCGGTCGACGACGTGCTGACGCGCGAGCTGGAGGATGTGGCCTGCGCGTATGCCGAGGAGATCGCATCCGACGTGGCGGGATTCGAGATGGCGATGTCGTGGCCGGAGTGTGCCGCGTCAGTGGCGAAGTAGCGATTGTCATCCTGAGAGGTTGCGAAGAACCCGCACGCGTCGAACGATTGCGCGCGACGGCGCGCTCAACAATTCAGCCCCGCGCTCAGCGCGGGGAAACCAATTGCGAACAAACGCCGTGGGCGCGGAGGCGCCCACTACAAAATGCTCGCGCAGCGCGGGACTTTGTGGCGGCCGCCTCCGCGGCCGCCGATTCGTGCGCGCGACCACAGCCCCCGCGCCGAGCGCGGGGCTGGATTGTCAAGCGCGCCTCCGCGCGCGGCGTCTGTGCTTTGGCAAGATGCGCTGCTGCCCTGCTAACGAGGATGACATTTACAATCCCCCTCATGCGCGCAACCATCGCTAGCCTCGTCCTTTCACTTTTCGCCATGTCTACTCTCGCCCCTCCGCCCACTGATTTCGCAAAGCTGACTAAGAACCAGGAGCTCAGCGGGTTTCGCGTGGAATCCGTCTATCTGAATGATGCCGACAAGCCGGTCGGGGCTCGGTTCGTTCATCGGAGGAGCAACTTCACGCTCGATCTGCTGCAGATCGAGTCGGTGCCGCAGGCGCATACGTGGGTGAATTCGTTTCCGGTGTCCGATCAGGGGGAGCCGCATACGCAGGAGCATCTGCTCGTGGGCAAGGGGACGACCGGGCGCGCGTTTGCGGGGCTGGACACGATGTGGCTGTCGCAGTCGAGCGCGTACACGGGGCAGTGGCGCACCAACTACGTCTTCAACACCTCGGCTGGCCCCGAGGTGTTCTTCAAGTTGCTCGATGCGCAACTGAATGCGCTGCTGAATCCCGACTACACCGACGAGGAGATCCGCCGCGAGGTGCGCAACTTCGGGGTGACGGAGAATCCCGATCATTCGCTGCGGCTCGAGGAGAAGGGGTCGGTCTACAACGAGATGACCAGCTCGTCGTCGAGTCCGTTCCGGCAGCTGTTCCGGACCAGCGGACAGCTCGTCTACGGCAAGGAGCATCCGCTGTCGTACAACGCGGGGGGCGAGCCGTCGGGGATTCGCACGATGAAGCCGGAGGACATCCGCGGCTTCCACGAGGCGCACTACTACCTCGCCAACATGGGTTCGATCGTGGCGCTGCCGCCGGATGTTCCGGTCGCCGATGCGCTGGCGCGCATCAACACAATCCTCGATCGGCTGGAGGGCGGACACGCCGGCGTGCACAGGGGCATGAGGATGGAGGATCAGCCCAAGCCGGCCGCGTCGCCGGCGGGAACGATCGCCTTCACCGAGTATCCGAATCGCAATCCGCAGCAGCCCAGCCCGATCGCGCTGACGTGGCCGGCCACGCGGATGGATCTGAATGCGGACGACGAGCTGCTGCTCAATCTTTTCTTCGACAACATCGCCAGCGACGCCACGTCGAATCTGTACAAGAAGTTCATCGACAGCAAAACGCGCGTGATGGACATCGGCGCGAAGACGGTTGGCAATCGCGTCAGCCCGGAGGAAGGGCATCCGGTCTCGGTCTTCTTCGGCGACGTCGCGGCCACGAACCTGACGCCGGAAAAGCTGGCCGAGGTTCGCAAGGTGGTCACGGACGAAATCGCGCGCATCGCCAATCTGGCGGATGGATCGCCGGAGCTCGACGAGTTCAACCAGCGCGTTGCTGGCCGGGTCGTCGAGCAGCATCGCGACCTTTCCAAGTTCGTCAACTCGCCGCCGCTGTTCGGCTTCCGCAACACCGGGTCGGCGTGGATGGATCAGCTGCTGGCGCTGGAGAAGACCGGCACGTTCAGGAAATCGCTGACGCTGAAGCCGCAGCTGGCGCATGTCGATGCGCTCATCGCGTCGAAGAAGAATTTCTGGCGCGATGCGCTGGCGAAGTGGCAGATCACCAGTGTTGAACCCTACGCGGTCGCTGCGAAGCCGAGTCCGGAGATGATCGCGCGCAACGACTCCGAGCGCGCCGCGCGTGCGAATGCCGAGGCGCTAAGGCTGGCGAATCAGTACGGGGTGAGCGATCCGCAGGAGGCCATCAAGCGCTATCGCACCGATTACGACGCCGAGACCGCGCGCATCGACACGGCCGCGAAAGCGGTCAAGGCGGCGAAGTTCATCGACGCGCCGCCGATGACGATCGACGACGGGCTGAAGTTCGCCACCGTCAAGCTCGCGCACGACGTTCCGATGGTCGCGTCGACGTTCGAGAACATGACCAGCGCCACCACCGGCATCGCGCTACGGCTCGACACGCTGCCGCCGGACGACTACCGCTACCTGGCGCTGCTGCCGAACCTGCTCACGCGCGTCGGCGTGATCGAGAACGGCAAGCCGGTGTCGTTCGATGAGATGACGGAGCGGCTGCGCAACGAGATCCTGTCTCTCAACGCGAACTACAGCACGAACATGCGCACCAGCCGCGCGGAGCTGGTCGTCCGAGGAGCGGGAAACGATCTGGCGGAGTCGAAGCGGGCGATCGAGTGGATGCGCCTCGTGATCGAGCATCCCGACTGGCGCGTGGAGAACCTGGCGCGCATCCGCGACGCCGTCGATCAGTCGCTGAGCCAGTTGCGCAACACGATGCAGTCTGCCGAGGAGCAGTGGGTCGGCAATCCGGCGGACTCCTGGCGGCGGCAGGACAGCGCGCTGCTCATGGCCACCAACTCGTTTTTGACGCGCTCGCACAACGCGCTGCGGCTTCGCTGGATGCTGAAGGAAGCGCCGGCAGGCTATCGCGATGCGATCACCGCGTATCTGACGTCGCTCGCGACGGCTCGCGCTTCGCGCGCGAATCTGAAGGCATTCATCGCCGCGGCGACTTCCGGCAAAGGAACAACGCCCGATTCGCTGGCGGCTTTTTCAACTTCGTACGCATCACTTTCGCCAGCGGCAAAATCGATCGCATCCGACGCGCTGAAAGATCTCGATCTGACGCTCGTCGAAATCCCTGACGCATCGCTGGCCGCCGACTGGTCGCAGCTCGTGACCGACATGCGCGACGATCTCGCCACGCCGCCGTCCGAGGCGCTGGCGAAATTGGATGCGGTACGCAAACGCATCCTCCACGCCGGCAATGCGCGCATGTTCCAGGCGGCCTCGGCATCGACGCAGAAATCGCTCGAAGCGCCGATCGCGGGACTGATCAATGCGCTCGATCCGGCGCCGGTGTCGCGCGTGATGATCAAGGGACAGAACATCGTTGAAGCGCGGCTGCGGCAGCGCGGCGCGATCACCGACGCGCCTTCGTTCGTAGGCCTCCTCGCGCCCAACATGAACGGCGGCGTGATCATCACTTCGGCGCCGGGAACGGCGTATTCCGATTTTGGCGACCGCGAAAAACAGCTCGACTTCCTCTCCTCGCGCCTCTTCGCGGGCGCGGGCGCGCACGGCATCTTCCTCAAAACGATCGGCGCCGGACTCGCCTACAGCAACGGTCTGCGCGGCTCAGTCAGCGCCGGCCGCACCGGCTACTACGCCGAGCGAACTCCCGAGCTGCCGCAGACGGTCCGCTTCGTGATCGGCGAGCTGCGCAACGCGCCGCGCGATCCGTCGCTGGCCGATTACACGATCGCGCAGGCGTTCGGCGAGCTGCGCGGCGCTGCCGCGTACGAGACGCGCGCCGAGGCGATGGCGGCGGATCTCGCGGACGGACAGACGCCGGAGCAGGTGCGCAAGTTCCGCCAATCGATCCTCGGCCTCCGCGCCGATCCGAAGCTCGGCGAGACGCTGTTCGATCGGAAGGATCGCGTGTTGTCGGCGTCGCTGCCGGGCTACGGCGGCGCGGCGTGGAAGCCGGCGGTGGATGCGTCGTACTTTGTGATTGGGCCGGATAAGCAGTTGGACGCGTGGGAGAGGTATCTGCAGACGTTCGGAGGGACGCTGGTGCGGTTGTATCCGCGCGATTTCTGGATGTGATCACGCGGAGACGCGGGGACGCGGAGAAAGGCGATGGTGTATCGAAAGACGCGTTCCGACCGTCCCACAGAGGATGTATGCGCTCGCGCGATCTCTGCTTCGTATCGGCATCGCCGCATTCGCAGGCGGGAGCATCCTCTTCGTAGGCTTGGCGGTCGTCCTTCGTCAACCGGTGTTGACGGCACTGCCGCCGGAGCGCGGACCGCAAGCGGACGCGCGCAGACTGGAACGCGACGTGAGGTTTCTGACCACGACGGCGTTGCCCCGGAGCGCAGCGAATCCTGAAAGTCTGCGCCGCACGGTGGCCTGGATCGGTCAATCCTTTCGTGAGAGCGGAGCCCGCGTCACGATGCAGCAATTTCGAGCGCGCGGAGAGGTGTGGCAGAACGTCGTCGCGGAGTTTGGACCGGACGACCGAACGCAGCCCGTTCTGGTCGTGGGAGCGCACTACGATGCGTTCGGCGAACGGCGATCGTTACCGGGAGCCGACGACAACGCCAGTGGCACCGCGGCACTTCTCGAGCTGGCTCGGCTCCTCGGCCAGAGGCATCCAAAAACGCCGCTGATTCTGGTCGCCTACACGAACGAAGAGCCGCCGTTTTTCGGCTCTGACGAGATGGGAAGCGCCATTCATGCGGCGTCGCTGGCGCGCGAGCATAGACGTGTGAAGGGAATGATCTGCCTGGAAATGATCGGCTACTACTCGGGACGACAAATCTGGCCCACTCCCCTCTTCTCGCTACTTTATCCATCGCGAGGCGATTTCATCGCCGTCGCCGGAGGATTGAACGATCGCGCCCTCACGCGTCTCGTCAAGCGCGGCATCCTCGGCGCCGGCCGCATTCGCGTCGTCAGCTTCACCGGTCCGCATGAAACGTCCGACGCTTCCGATCAGCGCAATTACTGGGCTCACGGGTGGCCGGCCGTCATGGTTACCGACACCGCGTTTCTTCGTAATCCGAACTACCACACGATTCGCGACGACGCCGAGACGCTGGATTATTCGCGCATGGCGTTCGTGGTGGATGGGGTGTTGAACGCGATCGATGTGAAGGAGTGAATCGCAGCTTTGCGATAGGATTCGCCTATGTCCGATCAACGCTTCGACATGCTCTCCAGCAGCGAGAGCGGCCTGACCTATGTTCGCGAGAAACGGGGCGGGGTGATGCGCGTGCTGACCGAGAGCGAGCTGGCGGATTTCAACGATCCGCCGCCGTGTCCGCAGTGCGCGGAGCAGTTTGGATGCGAGCATTTCAATTGCGCGGGCGAGCCGATGTTGAGCGAGGACGAAGTTGAGTCGGTCGCGCCGCCGCAGTGGATCGCATTCGCGAAGGCGTGCGGGATCAGTCGTCAGGATCTCGATCGTCTGAAGCTGATCGAAGAGCATGAGGGCGAATACCGCGTCGCGCCCGGCGCGGATATGCGCACGCAGGAGATCGTGCTCCTTCTCAATGAACGGTGACGCATCGGCCGCGAAGCCGGCCGTGAGAACCGTAGCCCACGGCTTTGAGCCGTGGGTAATCCGATCGTGTTCCGGATTCGTGAGCGCGCCTTGGCGCGCGAGAGAAAGCTTTCCTTCGCCCGTTAAAACGGGCTCACAAATCCTGGGCACGCTCGAGTTCCCACGGCTTGAAGCCGTGGGCTACGGCTCTTGCGCCGGCTACGCCGACGAGGTGCGCTGATGCATCTCTTCGGTTTGCTGCCGTCCGATCTCGCTGCGCATCTGCGCGCGAACGGCGTCGACGTTCGCGATGCCGAGGCGCGGAGGGTGATCGCGCATGTGATGGCGGGACGCCCCGGATTTCCGGCTTCGCGGCCGGTTCCGCGCAAGGTTGAAGATGCCGTCGAGCGATTCACGACGCGAGTGCCGCTGGACATCGTCGAACGCGCGACCGATCCGAGCGATGGATTCGTCAAGTACCTCTTCAGGCTGCACGACGGCGCGCTGGCCGAGGCGGTGCGGATTCCGTTGGAGGCGGCGGGGAAATTCACAGTGTGCATTTCCAGCCAGGCTGGATGTGCGATGGGATGTTCGTTCTGCGCCACCGGCCGCCTCGGATTGATTCGAAACCTGGAGCCGTGGGAGATCGTCGCGCAGTGGATGGCGGTGCGCGATGAAGCGCCGGGCGCCGTCACCGGCGCGTTGTTCCAAGGACAGGGCGAGCCGCTGCACAACTACGCGTCGGTGATGCAGGCCGCGGCCATCCTCGCGCATCCGTGCGGCGGGCGGATCGCGGCGAAGAACATCACCATCTCGACGGTGGGACTCGTCCCGCAAATCCTCCGCTTCGCGCGCGAACGCCAGCCGTACCGCCTCATCGTCTCCCTCACCTCGGCCATCGATGAGCGGCGGCGTTCGTTGCTGCCGTCGGCGTCCGCGTGGCCGGTGCGCGATCTTGCCGACGCTGTTCGTGTCTATCAGCAGTCCGCCGGCGGACGCGCCACGATCGCCTGGGTCGTCCTCGGCGGGATCAACACGGGTGACGACGAAGTGGACGCGTTGCGAACGCTCTTCGACGGCATCCCGCTGCGACTGAATCTGATCGACGTCAACGACGCGCGTCCGGTTGGTTATCGCCGCGCCACGGATGCCGAGCTTTCCTCGTTCCGCGATGAGTTGCGCACGCTCGGCATCCCGATCGTCCGACGCTACTCCGGCGGAGCGGCAAAGCACGCGGCTTGCGGGATGCTGGCGGCGATGCAGGGCTGAAAAGCGTTTCACGCGGAGGCGCGGAGACGCGGAGGAGTCAGAAACCCCAACCCCTGTTACCATCAATAACCCAATGCGCGTCGACCATGAAAAGAGGGAGATCGTCTGTTCTGTCGGCGATCTCGTTCACGAATCGACGTACCGGCGGATTGGGGTCGAGCGCGGGGATGGGTTCCGGCGGATGTGGATCGGGCAGGACATCCACACCAAGCGCGCCGAGCAGCGGACCGGGGAGGATGCGAATTACCGCGCCGAGGTGCATGTGGTGCATCGGACGCAGGCGGGCGGGTGGACGGTCACCATCACCGGGCGCATCGACGGGCTTTCGGTCGACAAGGCCGCGAAGAGCGTCACCATCGAGGAAGTGAAATCGATCCACTTCGATCTCGAACTGGAAGCGCTCTATCGATCGGACAAACTGCAGCGGCATCTGCTCCAACTGCTGTTGTATTCGTACTTTTTATCGAGCCAGCCGGACTTTGACGGCTTCACGTTCATCCCGCAGCTGGTGCTCATCGATCTGATTTCGGGCGATGCGAAAACGATCGACGCGGAGTTCGATCGCGATCGGATCGTCGAGACGCTGAACGATCGGCTGGAGCGGCTCGTCAGCGATCTGGAGACCGCGCTCGCGCTGCGCGTGGCGAAGCGCGCGTTCGCGGACACGCTCACCTTTCCGTTCGCGGAGATGCGCGCGGGGCAGCAGGAGATGGTGTCCGCGGTCGCGCGGACCGTGTATCAGAAGGAAGCGCTGCTCGTCTCCGCGCCGACGGGAATCGGCAAGACCATGGCCGTGCTCTATCCGGCCGTGAAGCAGGCGCTGAAGCTCGGCAAGAAACTCTTCTTCCTCACCTCGAAAACGATGCAGCAGGACGCGGCGGTCGAGGCGTTACAGGCGCTGAACGACGGTTCGTTTCGCGTGCTGCGCATCCGCGCCAAGCAGAAGATGTGCGCGCATACGGAGATCATCTGCCACGAGGATTTCTGTCCATACGCGGCGCGCTACTCCGACAAGATGCAGCGCACCGATCTGCTCAATCACCTCGTCACGTCGTTCAGCTATTTCGATCCGCAGATCACGTTCGAAATGGCGAAGTCGAACGAGGTGTGTCCGTTTGAGGTGTCGCTGGAGTTGATCGAGCAGGCGGACGTCATCGTCTGTGATTACAACTACATTTTCGATCCGTACGTCGGGCTGAAGGCGTATCAGCAGGAGAACGATTACGGCGATTGCGTGCTGGTCGTCGATGAGGCGCACAACCTCGTCGACCGCGGCCGCGGCTATTACTCGCCGGAGTTGCATGAGGAGCAGTTCGATCGCATCCGGCAGCATCTGGCTACGCGCAACTGCTGGCTGGAGGGCGCCGAGGAGTTGCTGGAAGTCCTTCGCGGGCACTTCCATGAGCTCGCCGAATCGCTTGGCGAAGATCCGGATATGAAGCAGGCACTCTGCGAGCCCGATCGCGAGCTGTTCCTCGATCAGCGCACGGAGTGGGAGCGGCTGGTGATGCACTACATCGGTTGGAAGATCGAGAATCGCATCGTCGAAACCGACGATCCGCTGATCGACTTCTACTTCAAGCTGGTGAAGGTCGCGAATCTGATGACGGAAAAGGGCGACGAGTTCGCGCACCTGATCGAGCGGACTTCGGAAGGCCTGAAGTTCAAAGTCTTCTGCAAAGACCCGTCGCGATTCCTGGGGCGGATCTTCGAATCGGCGCATGCGACGATCGCGCTCTCCGCCACGCTCGAGCCGTTCGACTTCTACCGCAAGCTCCTCGGATTTCCCGACGATCGCACGACGGAGTTGTCGCTGCCGTCGCCGTTCCCGCGGGCCAATCGCAAGATCGTGGTGATCTCCGAGGTCGATACGTCGTACAAGCGGCGCGCGGATTCGTACGACCGCATCGCCGACAACGTCGCATCGATCGCCGAGGCGGGCGACGGCAACTTTCTGGCGCTCTTTCCGAGCTATGCGTTCCTGCGCGAAATCTCCGAGCGCATGCCGCCGATCCGCAAGCACGTGATGGTGCAGCGCACCGACATGACCGACTACGAGCGCAACGCGATGCTGGACATCCTGCGCGAGCGCTCGCGCAAGGGGAACCTGATCATGGCGGTGTCGGGCGGCATGTACGCCGAGGGGATCGACTATCGTGGCGACATGTTGTCGGGCGTCATGGTGATCGGCCCCGCGCTGCCGCAGGTCAGCTTCGAACAGGAACTGCTGCGCCAGTACTACGACGAGCAGTACGGCTCGGGATTCGAGTTCGCGTACCTGATCCCCGGCATGACGCGCGTGGTGCAATCGGCCGGACGCGTGATCCGCAGCGAGACGGACATCGGCATCATCGCGTTGCTCTGCCGGCGGTTCACGCAGCAGACGTACACGCAGTTCTTTCCGGCGGATTGGTACGAGGATTCGCCGCGCGAGTTGATCTCGAAGAAGCCGGCCAGTGAGATTCGCGAGTTTTTCGAGGCGAAGTTGACGCCGCAATTGAGGTTGGTGTGAAGAATCGTTTAACCACAGAGACACAGAGATCACAGAGGTTGTCTCTCGGTGTTCTCTGTGTCTCTGTGGTTCTTATCGGTTGCGCATCATCACAGGCACCTCCGCCTCGCGTACCGCAATGGAACGTCATGCCGGCCGCGATCCTCGACTCGTTCTGCCTCAGCCTTCGCGACGAAGGCATCTCGAGCGCGACGACCATCAACATCGTGAAAACGGCACAGCCGTCGCTGATCACGCCGTCATCGATGCAGTCGCTGTCCGACTCATTTTTCTACCACGGGCCGCTCGACTCCGCGCGCGCGGCGGCCGAGGCCACCGCGGCTTCCGCCGAAATCCCGATCACGATTCCTACGACTTGCGCCTGGCGCGGCATCGCTCCGAACACCGCCGCCAAATACGGCGACACGATGACGCTCGAGCTCTCGCCTCCGATCGTCAACCCCTTCTCCCGCAACGCCGCCGGCCTCTTTGCCCGCATCGCGTTAGCAGGCGAGTCGCCGACCTGGTACTGGCTCCCGCTGGTGCCGCGGGGCGAGACGTGGACTGCGGGAAGGCTGACGCTGTTGCCGTACCGGCAGTGAGGAGGAACCATGCAACCAGTCATCGTTCGCGCCGGCGCTTCGCTTCGGAATGACATCGAGGCTGGTCCGCATCGGATGGTCGCGGACGAGCCGAAGACCGCGGGTGGTACCGAGGCGGGGCCGACGCCGTATGACTTTCTAGCCGCGGCGTTGGGGACTTGTACGTCGATGACGCTGCGCGTCGTGGCGGCGAAGGAGAACATCCCGCTCGAGGGTGTCGAGATCACGGTCGAGAACGACCGGATGTATGCGAAGGACTGCGCGGATTGCCTCACGACGAACGGCTACCTCCATCGCTTCACGGTCGCGATCAAGCTGATTGGCAATCTGACTGCGCAACAGCGGGAACGAATGCTCGCGGTCGCCAGGCGCTGTCCCGTCCACAAGACCCTGACCTCCGAGATCCGGATCGACGAGCGCCTCGCCGACTGATGGCATATTTTTTTCAAAGCAGGACGGCAAGAAACTAAGGTTCATTCCGCATGACACAGCAACACGAACAAGAGCAGCGACAGAGAGTACTGGTCGCTGATGACGATCAATCGATCCGGCAACTGGTTTCGACCATCGTTCGGCGGGAAAGCTTCACCGTCGACGTGGCCTCCGACGGTCTCGAGGCGATCGAACTTCTGAAGAAGCACGAATACGCAGTGGTCCTGCTCGACCTGATGATGCCGCGCATGGACGGATTCGGCGTGATCGCGTGGCTGCGGGAAAATCCGCCGCTGATCAAGCCGATCGTCATCGTCATCACCGCGTATGCCGATCAGCGTTTCAAGGAAGTCGATTCGGATTTCGTCTCCGGCGTCCTCCGCAAACCGTTCGAGGTGGCCGAACTGGGCAATCTGGTCCGCGCGTGCGTCACTGGTTTCACCGAGGAAGTGACGCAGAAGCTGTTCTTCTCGAAGGACAGGGCGATCCGCGATTTCGTCCGCGGCGGCGAGGATCGGGAGACGTAAGGCGTTTTCACCGGCGAAGACACAGAAGGCACAAAGAGAATCCCTTCGTGTCCTTTGTGTCTTTGTGGTGAAAAGGGTTTTTACTTCGCCCAGTTTTCGATCCAGTACTGCAGGACGATCAGCGCCCAGAGTGGCTTCGCGTTGTTTGCGCGTCCGCTGCGATGCGCGGCTAGCAGATCTGCGACTTCGGCCTCGTCGAGGAGTCCTTGCGCGCGCAGGCGTGCAGGCGCGAGGAGGCGATCGACTTCGTGCCGCAAGCCGTCGTTGATCCAGCTGGCGATGGGGACGCTCAGGCCGCGCTTGCGCCGATAGATGACGTCCTTCGGCAGCCAGCGTTCGGCCGCTTTCTTCAGGACCCATTTCGTTTCGAAGCGGCGGATGCGCAGGTCCGTCGGGAGTGAGAGCGCGAAGCGGGTCACCTCGCGGTCGAGGAACGGCGCGCGCGCTTCGACGGAGGACAGCATCGTGGCGCGGTCGACTTTCACGAGCAGGTTGTCGCGGAGATAGCTGCGGTAATCGAGCAGCATCGCGCCGGCGAGCGCGTCGCCGTTGGATTGCGGCAGATCGGGCAGTTCCGACGCGAGTCGGTAAACGGTCGGTGCGAGCCCGGTGCCGAACCACGCCAGGTGCCGCTCGATCCACGGCTTCTCCGCGTCGGAGACGAAACGTTTGAGGAGGAACTCGACCGTCACCTTCTTCGTCGATGACGGCACGCGCTGGACCATCTTCCTGAGAAACATCCGAACGAACGACGGCATCGCGTCGTACAGCGGTGCGATCTTGTGGCCGAGGTAGGTGGGATAGCCGCCGAAAAGCTCGTCGGCGCCTTCGCCGCTGAGGATCACCTTCACGTGCTGGCGCGCGGCGCGGGCGAGGAGGAACGTCGGCAGGATGGCCGGATCGGCGAGCGGCTCGGCCACGCCGCCGACGACCGCCTGCAGCGCTTCCATCAGCGTCTCCGCATCCGTCCGCACCGGCACGTAGCGCGTTCGAATCCGTTTCGCCAGCTCTTCCGCGACGGGACTTTCGTCGTACGACTGCTCCGCAAACGCCGCCGAATACGTGTGCACGCGATCGACGCCGATGAACTTGGCGGCGAGCGTGGCCAGGATCGAGGAGTCGAGTCCGCCGCTGGTGAAGACGCCGACCGGAACATCCGCCATCACCTGCTTTTCGACGGCGCGCTCAACGAGGCGCTGCGTTTCGTCGATAGCGGCGCGAGCAGAGATCCGTTCGATTCGAAACGACGCGGGATCCCAGTAGCGAACCGTCTCCACATCACCTTGATGAAATCGAACGAACGTTCCCGCCTCGACGCGCCGAACATCGCGAAACGGCGTGCGCGGCTCGGGGAGGTAGCCAAGCCGCAGGTACTCGCCGATGGCGATCGGATCGAGCTCGCGGCTGATATCGGGATGCCGCAGCAGGCATTGCAGCTCGGACGCGAAGATCACCTCGCCGCCGGCGTTCGCGTAAAACAGCGGCTTCTCGCCGGCGCGGTCGCGCGCGAGGATCAGCGTTTGGATCCGCGCATCCCAGATCGCCAGTCCGAACATGCCGTCCAGCTCCGGAATCGCAGCGACGCCGCGTTCGAGGTAGAGCGGCAGGATCGTTTCGACATCGGACTTCGATCGATACGGGTAGTCGGGATAGCGCGCGCGAATCTCCGCGGCGTTGTAGATCTCGCCGTTGCATTCGAGCCAGACCTGCGAGCCGGGCGCGGCGAACGGCTGGTCCGCGCGCTCATGCAGATCGATGATGCGCAGCCGCTCGGTGCCAATGGCGGCCTCGGCGCGCGCGAACTCGGCGTGCCCGTCCGGCCCGCGGTGCCGCAGCGCCTCGCCCATCAGTCCGAGGACTTGCGGGTGCCGCAGCGCGGCTCCGTCCGCGACCATTCCGTAGATGCCACACATCGACCGCGACTATAACAAGTGACCAGCACCGCGCCGACCGAGTAGCGCCGACGGCTCGTCGGCTGGACCGCCAGCGGCTCGCTGGCGCGTACCGTCACACTCGCCGCCGAGCCGGCGGCGGTCCAGCCGGCGGGCCGCCGGCGCTACCCGCTGATGACGGACGTACGCGAACTGTTTCCTCGCGTCCGCGTTAAACTCTCCCGATGTCCGCGATCCTTCCCGCAACCTGCGCCCGCTGCAACGGATCGGGATGGATTCCGCTCGCCGGCGACTCGAATGACATCGAGCCGTGCGGATGTCAGGGCGACCTGCGTCGGCGGCAGCGCATCGCAGCGTCGAAAATCCCACGACGCTACTACCCGCACTGCACGTTCGAGACGTTCTATGAAAAGAACAATGCCGTGCTGAAATCGGCCCGAAATCGAGTGCGAGAGTTCGTTGACACGTGGCCGATGACGAAAGACGGCCGCGGTCTGCTGCTCATGGGCGATTGCGGCACGGGGAAGACACATCTGGCCGTCGCGGTGCTCGTCGAGATCATCCACAGTGGTAAGGCGGGGCGCGTACTGTTTTCGAATTTTCAAGACCTCATCCAGGAGATTCAAGCCAGCTTCGATGCCGATGCTGCCGTGGGCAAATCAGAGATTCTCCGTCCTCTTCTGGAAGCGGATCTTCTTGTTCTCGATGAGCTGGGATCCGTGAGGCCTTCACAGTTCGTTCAGGACATCCTCTATTACGTGATTAACACCCGCTATAACAATGTGCGGACAACGATTTTTACGACGAACGCATTTGACGATGCCGGTGCGGAAGGACAGCGCCTCAAAGACAAGATCGGCGACCGGTTGCGCAGCCGGCTGCACGAGATGACCGAGCTGATCTCGATCAAGGGCGTCCCCGATCACCGCATCGCCAACAAACAGAGCCGCAACATCCTTTGAAGCGCAACCTTCCTGCCGTTCTCCGCCGCGGGCTCGACTCGACCATCGCAAACTGGCCGGTGATCGCCCTGCGCATCGCCGAAAGCGTGGTGCTGATCGGCATCGTGATCGCGTCGATCATCGTGGCTATCGTCCCGGCGGTCGTGGCCGCGGGCTTGTCGAAAGACGAGATCATGAACTCCAGCGATCCTCCGAGCGCGATCGTCGGATGGGTGATCGGCCATCTGATGCTCTTCGTCTGGATGTTCGCGCTGGCCTTCATCGTCCTCGGCGTGCTGCTCGCGATCCACGCATTCGTCGAGGGTGGCATCGCGCAGATTTACGTCGATGGCGAGCGAAACGAAAAACGGCATCTCGCCGCTGGCCGCGAGGCGTTCCGCGCGTTTTTCGTCGATCGCTGGCTGGCCGGCGGTGCCGCGACGTGGTGGCGCATCTTTTGGCTCTACAACTGGGCATGGTCGGTCGGACTGCTGTTCGTCCTCGTGCCGTTGATCCTGACGATCGCCGGCCTCGTTCTCATTTCCGACGCGGTTGGAAGAGTCGTCGTCGGATGCGTCGGCGTGGCGCTGGCGATCTTCGTTTTCATCCCCGTGGCGATCGTGGTCTCAATCTGGTGCGCGAAGGCGATCACGATCTGTGTGGCCCGTTCGCTGCCGGGGCGCGAGTCGCTTCGCGTTGCCTGGCGCGCCGTTCGTGAGGACCTCGGGCGTCACGTTGCCGTTGCCCTGATCGCGTTCGTGGTTTCCATGGCTCTCAATTCGGTCGTCTCCGCCTTCAGCGTTCCGATGACGATCACGCAGCACCAGTTGCCGTCGATGGCCTTGTTCTTCACGCCGGTTCGGCTCGTGTCGGGCGTCTTTCAAAGCATGGTCAGCGCGGCGGTCGGATGTTGGCTGATGGCGTGCTTCGTTTCGATGACCGAGGAGCGGTGATGGAGAAGTTTCTCTCGCGGGATGCGCGGAACTTCCGTCCCTCGGCCATCCGCGCGTTCGCGAAACTGATCAACGATCCGAACGTCATCTCGTTCGCCGGCGGCGTCCCGAGTCCGGAGACGTTTCCCGCGGAACGGATCGCCGAGATCGCGTCGCGCGTGATCCGCGAGAATCGCGCGGTCGCGTTGCAGTACGGACCGACGCGCGGACTGCCTCGGCTTTGCGACTTCGTAGCCGGTGTCTGCCGCTCGCGCGGCATCGACTGCAGCGCCGCCGACGTGCTGATGACGACCGGCTCGCAACAGGCGCTCGATCTGATCGCACACACGCTGCTCGATCCCGGCGACGTTGTGCTCGTCGAATTGCCGACGTACATCGGCGGCACGTCGTCGTTTCACGCCCGAAGCGCGGAGCTGGTCGGTGTGATGCAGGACGACGAAGGGATCGTGCCGGAATCGCTGGCCGAGGTCGCGGCAAGGGTGAAGCCGAAGCTGCTGTACACGATTCCAAACTTTCAAAATCCCTCCGGCCGCCTCATGACGCAGCAGCGCCGCGCCGAGGTGCTGCGGATCGCCTCGGAACACGACTTCCTCGTGATCGAGGACGATCCGTACGGCGAGCTGGTTTACGTGCGCGAGGCCGACACGCTTGCAATGAAGTCGCGCGACGACGATCACCGCATCATCTACCTCGGCTCCTTCAGCAAAGTCCTCGCGCCCGGCCTCCGCTGCGGCTGGATTGTGGCGGCGCCGGAGTTGCTGGCGAAACTGGAAATCGCGAAACAGGCCGCGGATCTCTGCTCGGGAATGCTCGACCAATCGATCGTCGATGACTTCACCGCCGCGGGCGAGCTGCCTGCGCAGATCGAGAAGGTGCGCGCGTTCTACCGCGCGAAACGGGCGACGATGCTGGAGTCACTGGAGGAACATTTCAAAAGTCGCGCGACCTGGACGCCCGCCGATGGTGGTCTGTTCACTTTCGTGACGCTCAACGACGACATCGATACGTCAGCCCTCGTGCCCGACGCCGTGGCCGGCGGAGTCGCCTACATCCCCGGCGCCCCATTCTTCGTCGACGGCAGCGGCCGCAACACGATGCGGCTGACATTCGCGAAAGAGAACGACGCGCGTATTCGGGAAGGGATCGCGAAGCTTGCTCGGATCGTTTAACCACAGAGGCACAGAGGTCACAGAGGAAATCTCTCTGTGTCCTCTGTGTCTCTGTGGTTGAAATCTTGTGACTCGCATCACAACTGCATCGCCAGTTATCGCACGCGGGCCGACTGCAACAACCGCTTCGTCGCCTCGTGCTGCGGGTTCGTCAGCACCTGACGCGGGTCGCCTTCCTCGACGACTTCCCCTTCGGCCAGGATCACCACGCGCGTGGCAAAGTCGCGCGCAAAATCGTCGTCGTGCGTGGTGACGACCAGGGTGCGTCCGGCGCCGGTGAGCTGAACCAGCGTCTCGCCGAGCTCGCCGCGCCGCGCAGGATCGAGCGATGCGGTCGGCTCATCCATCAGCAGCAGCGGCGGCTCCATCGCCATCGCCCGGGCGATGGCCACGCGCTGCGCTTCGCCTCCCGACAGCTCGCGCGGCAGCGCGTGCTTGCGATGCGCCACGCCGAGGGTTTCGAGCAGCTCCAGCGCGCGCCGTTCAGCGTCCGCACGCGGCACATGCGCGACCTGCGTCGGCGCGAGCGTGACGTTGTCGAGCACGGAGAGATGTTCGAAGAGGTAGTGGAGTTGGAAGACCATCCCGACGCGAGTCCGCAGCTCGCGAATCGTCGCTCGCGGCGGCTGCGGTCCGGGACGGAGTGCGACGCCGCCGACATCGATCGCGCCATCCTCAAACGTTTCCAGCGCCGCGACACAACGCAGCACGGTGGTCTTGCCGCCGCCGGAGAGCCCCATCAGCGCGACGAGCTCGCCGGCTGCAACCGACGCGTTCACGCCGCGAAGAATCTCGCGATCGCCGCGGCGGAGACGAAGGTTTTCGATCGAGAGGATGCTCATCTTGCGATTCCCACTGAATGTTTCGTCGTAGCGCCGACGGCTCGTCGGCTGGACCGCCAGCGGCTCGCTGGCAGTTCAGCCGACAATTGCCGCCGAGCCGGCGGCGGTACAGCCGGCGGGCCGCCGGCGCTACGCCTCAAACTCATTCCGTCGCCGCCCTCCACCGATCTTCCAACCGTCCCGCCAGCCGCGACAGCGGCAACGACAGGACCAGATAAAGCGCCGCACAGAGGATGCCGGGGATCACCCAGCTGCCGATGTTCGCGGCGAAAATCGAGGTTTGTTTCGTGAGCTCGATCACCGTGATGACCGAAACGAGCGAGGAGTCCTTCAGCAGCGCCACGAAGTCGTTTGTCATCGGCGCGAGCGCGATGCGGAACGCCTGCGGGCCGCGCACGAGCCGCAGCACCTGCGATTCCGTCAAGCCCAGTGTTCGCGCCGCTTCGAGTTGCCCGCGCGGAACGGCCTCCAGCGCACCGCGATAAATCTCGCTTTCGTAGGCCGCGTAGTTCAGGCCGAGTCCGAGCAACGCGGCGATGAAGGCGGGCAATCGGATGAGCGAGGAGAGGCCGTAGTAGAGGACGAAGAGTTGCAGCAGCACCGGCGTGCCGCGCACGACTTCGACGTAAATCGTGAGCAGTGCACGCACCAGCGGATTGCCGTACACACGGCCGCTGGCGATGAAGACGCCCGCGAAAACGGCCAGCGCCATCGCCGCGCACGACAGGACGATCGTGATCAGCGACGCGCGAAGAAGTGCCGGAATGTAGCGGAGGACGATGTCGAACTGCTTGGTCGCGATCGCGGTTTCAGAGGCCTTCTTCGGGGCGTTCTCGTTCAACACACTCGCGAAAAATGCCGGCTGATACGCGTCCCAGATCCCCCACTTCCGATAAATCTGCTCCAGCGTGCCGTCGCGCATGCGCGCGCGAAGAATCTCGTTGATGCGATCGCGCAGCGCGGTGTTGCCGGTGGCGAGGACGCCGATGTAGTGCCCGGTCGCGACCGGATTCGGCTCCGTCCACAGCCCCGGCACGCGCCGCATCGAGCGGACGGCGATGATGTTGTCGAGCAGCACGGCGTCGAGACGTCCCGCGCGCAGGTCGGCGTATGGATGCACGTCGTCGTCGTACGAGACGCAGATCACGCCGTCGCTCTTCTCCGCCGCGAGGACGCGCTCGTACGCGATCGTTCCGCCGAGCGTGCCGATGCGCCGGCCGCGCAACGCCGCCAGCGTCGAGAACTTGCCGCGATCCTCGGCGCGCATGGTCAGCACTTCATGGAACTCGAAGTACGGGATCGTCGCCGCGAGCATGCGCCGGCGCGGCGGTGTGTCTTCGACGCCGCTCATGCCGATCTCGAAATCGCCGCGCTGCACCGATTGATCGATGTCGCTGAAACCGACCTGGTGAAATTCCGGCCGCTTGCCAAGCCCCTTCGCAATCTGCTCAGCCACCTCTACGTCGAACCCGCGCAACTTCGACGGATCGCTCGGATCGGCCTCCACAAACGGCGCGCCCCCCTCGGCATCGCCGCCCCAGCGGAAGACGGGCTGCTGCGCGTTTGCAGCAGAGGCGATGAGGATGACGAGAAGAACGATGCGGCGCATTGCGCGGCGATGATAGAACCATCGGCTCGCGGGGCCGATATTCGATTCTATTGGCGTGGGGGGCAGTTTGAAAGTTATCTTACGGAACCAGTTCGGCGACGTAAGCGAGCGATGCTACGATGCCCAACGATGCCATGACGTTCCCCGCACCTGTTCCGGAAATCCCCGCGGCCAACGTTGACAAAGCCGCAGCCTACTATGTCAACACGCTGGGCTTCACCCTCGATTGGGGGGACGACCGAGGCGGCATTGCAGGCATCTCAAGGGGAAATTGCAGACTGTTTATCACCAATCGCTCCTTCCGAGAGTCCTACGGCAACATAGGTCCTATCCTTTTCTGGCTCAATCTCGACAGCAAGGCTGAGGTGGACGAGCTCTTCGCACAGTGGAAGGCCGCGCAAGCGAAGATCCTTTCCGAGCCCGAGGACAAGCCGTGGAAGCTGCGCGAGTTTATAGCCGCCGATCTTGATGGCAATCTCATTCGTGTTTTCTATGATTTCCGGGGCGATATGTAAGAGAGCCACGAGTTTCTGAGAGTGCCTTTCGGAAGAGTCTTTTCGATAGCCGCCGCCGCGATCTACCCTAGCCCGTGCCGGCCTACTTCTTGATGAGCGTTACATCTCCTGTGCGCGCGCCGGGCGCGATGCTCCATCCGTCATTCAGCGTGAGCGTGTAATCGTCATGCGCCTCGGCGGGGACGACGAGCGACATCCAATCGGAGCCGATGAGCGCGCCGCCCTTGTGGACGACGATCGATCCCCAGTCGTCGCGCGCGATGAGCGTTGGGTAGACGGTGCCGAGCGCTTCGAATGGTTGGGCGGCGTTCGGATCGAACTCGAACGACATGTGCTTCAGCGGGATAGTGAGATGCGCGCCTTCGACGAATCGCGTGCGGAAGTCGCGCAGCATCGCCTGTTTGCGCGCATTTCGCTCTTGCTCCGAGGCAAGAAGTTTCGCGCCGTCGTAGGACGTCGCACGCGCCTCGGCATTCTGCGCGGCGGCGACATGCCATGCGTCCGCTGCAAGATTGCCGAGGTCGTCGGATGATTTTGCAGCGCGCGTCCAGCGAGGGTGTTTCATCTCGATCAGCGTTCCCCACGCCGGCCCGGACGCGTACGCGAACGATCGGACAAACGTCGGCGTCGCCTCGGCGTCGCGTAGTTTGTCGATCAGATGCGGCGCGCGTTTGGCGATCTCCGGCTCGGCGAAGGCGGCGCCGGTGTATTCGGCCAACCCTTCGTGCATCTCCAGTTCGCGCTCATCGCTGATTGCTAAAGGCAACAACGACCGCCGCTTCGCGCGGAACGCCAGCGCATCGCGAACCGCCTGCCGGTCGCCGCGCAGCGCCTTCGCCAGCGCGCGCCATTCGAGTTGCAGCCAGTAGCGTCCTTCGATTGAATCGAGGTGCGTATTTGCCGGCCCGGTGACTGGAAATCCAATTTTCGCCTGCACGCGATGAAACGATTCGTGCACCAACAACATCCGCCGCGCAAACGGATCCTCGGGCAGCGGGCCCACGATCATCGTCCAGCGTTTGCCGTTCCAATCGACCGCGGTGTTGGCGATGCCGATTTCCTTCGGCAGCGTCGCCGGCGCGGTCTCATTCGCGACCACCGCGCGCGTCTGCCGCTCGACGATCATCGTCGGCCCGCAGATGCTGATGCCCCACATGCGGCCGGCGTCGCGCGCGCACATGGCGCGCAGTTCGGAGAATCCCTGCTGCGGAGCGACGGCGGCGAGGAGGATGAAGGCGAGCACGTGCATGTTCTTTCAGACGTATGCGGACCGCCGCCGTTTCAATTACGCTGACGAATTGTGAACGACGATCTTCGGCTGGCGCTGTCACTCGCTGATGAGGCAGACGCGATCACCCTGCGCTACTTCCAATCCGCCACGCTTGCGGTGCGCACGAAGAGTGATCGGACTCCCGTCTCCGAGGCGGACGAATCGGTGGAGAGAATGATTCGCGAGCGGCTGGAACGCGAACGGCCGGACGACGGCATTCTCGGCGAAGAATTTGGTTCGCGCGGCGACGCTACGCGGCGCTGGATCGTCGATCCGATCGACGCGACCAAAAATTATGTCCGAGGGATTCCGGTGTTTGCCACGCTCATCGCGCTCGATGGATTGGTCGGCGTCGTCTCGGCGCCCGCGATCGGACGTCGTTGGTGGGCGTCGCGCGGTGACGGCGCCTTTTGCAACGGGATTGCGATCCACGTTTCGACGATCGGCAACATCAACGACGCCCAACTCTGCTACGACGACATTACGGGATTCGAGCGCTTCGGAATCGGCCGGCGGTTTCTCGACCTCGTCCGCCGCTGCGGACGGACACGCGGCTTCGGCGACTTCTGGTCACACATGCTCGTGGCCGAGGGGGCGGTGGAGATTGCGGTCGAGCCGGAGGTCGCGCATTGGGACATGGCGGCGGTGCAAGTCATCGTCGAAGAAGCAGGCGGGCGCTTCACGAATCTCGATGGCGAAACGCGCGCGGACGGCGGAAGCGGGCTCTCAACAAACGGGCTGCTGCACGATGCGGTGCTAGCGGCTCTCGTTTAACTGGCGCGCGATCTCTGCTTTCAACGCCTCGGCGGGATCGCGCCAAGTCGGCGGCTTGATGGTCTTGCCGTCCTCTCGAATGCGCGGCGCGCCGTCCGGCCAGAGTTTCTGCATGTTGGCGTTGTGCACGATGTCGAAGAGCGGCGCGGGGCGGACGCCCATCTCCACGAGCGTGCCGAGGGCGAAGTAGATCAGGTCGATCATGGCGTCGGCCTGATCGACGACGTTCGTTGACTCTACGAACTCGTCTACCTCCTCGCGCATCCACGCCACGCGTGCGTCGCTGCGCGGCGATGGAAGGAACGCGGGGCGATCCTTTACCGGGTGGCCGAACGCGCGGTGGAACTCTGCAACCTGATCGAAAGCATCATCGAGGCTCATCGGAAGCGCATCATAGTTCCATGCACGAAATCACTACGCACCTCTTCACGCTTCCGATCCCGCTGCTCGAAAAAATCGTCCGGCCGATCATCGTTTACGTCTTTCTGGTGGTGCTGCTGCGTGTCTTCGGCAAACGCGAGCTGGCGCAGCTCAATCCGTTCGATCTGGTCGTGCTGCTGTCGCTGTCGAACACCGTGCAGAACGCCATCATCGGCGATGACAACTCGCTCGCCGGCGGGATGATCGGCGCGATCACGCTGCTCGTGACGAACTACATCGTGGTCCGGTTTCTCTTCAAGCATCGCCGGCTGGACGAGGTGCTGGAAGGGAAGCCGTCCACGCTGATCAAGGATGGGCACGTGCGGAAGGGCGAGATGGCGCGCGAGCTGATCACGATCGCGGAATTGCAAAGCGTGGTGCGCCGCCAGGGCTTCGACGGCATTCACGAAGTGGAGAGTTGCGTGCTCGAGCCGGGTGGAGCGTTTGAGATCAAGCGAAAGTCGCCGCCGGTGGACGAAGTGCGTCACGCCGAGCTGCTGCAGCGTCTCGACACCTTGACCGCGCAGATCGCGGCAGTCGAACAGAAAATGGCGGCGGGCTAGCGTTCTGCGTCGTCCGCGCCGGACGACTCGCCGCGTTCGTCCTCGCCGCGCTCCGTTTCGATCGCGGGACGCTCGACCACGTGCATGCCGCCGCTGTAGCTGCCGCCGCCACTTGTGCCGAACACGCCGCCTTCGCCCTCCTTCACGCCGTACGCGCCGGGGCCGTTGTGCGCAGCCTCGTCGTAGCCGGCGTCGGTCGGATCATTTTTCTCGTGCGGCGGGGTCGAGCCTTCCGCGGTGTAGTCGATGTCGTCGTTGTCTTTCGTCGCCATAATGCAGAGTGTGGTGCAAACGCCGCTCCCGATCGATGCGCACGTCGCCGAGATCGCCGCTCACGTCCGCGCGCATCGCAGCGCGGTGATCGTCGCGCCGCCGGGATCGGGGAAGACGACGCGCATTCCCCCTGCCCTGGCGTCGATAGGCCGGACGATCCTGCTGCAGCCGCGGCGCGTGGCGGCGCGGGCGCTGGCGCGACGGATCGCGGCGGAGCGCGGCTGGACGATCGGCAACGAAATCGGCTGGCAGATTCGTTTCGAGCGGAAGTTTTCGGATCGCACGCGATTGCTGGTGGCGACGGAAGGAATCCTCACCGCGCGGCTGCAGAGCGATCCGCTGCTCAGCGATTTCGACGTGGTCATCCTCGACGAATTTCACGAGCGGAGCATTCACGCCGACGTTGCACTGGCGCTGGCGAAACAGGCCATGGATTCGCGCGACGATCTCGCGGTGGTGGTGATGTCCGCCACCATTGCAGCAAACGACGTCTCCCTCTTTCTCGGCGGCGCGCGAATCTTCGACGTCGGCGCGCGGCGCTTTCCCGTCGATATTCAGTACAAGCCGGGCGTTTCGATGTCCGCCGCAATTCGCGAGCAGTTGCACGATGCCGAGGGCGACATCCTCTGTTTTCTGCCCGGGATGCGCGAGATCGAACGGACGCGCGGCGAGCTGGGGAATGTCGACGCGCTCGTCCTTCCGCTGCATGGCTCGCTCGACGTCGATGCGCAAGAGCGTGCACTTGCGCCGGCGGATCGCCGCAAGGTGATCCTGGCCACGAACATCGCTGAGACCTCGCTGACGGTCGAAGGAGTTACCGACGTTATCGACTCCGGCGTCCACAAAGTGCTGCGATTCGATCCGGAGACTGCCGTCGATCACCTCGTCGTCGAGCGGATCGCGGCTGACTCCGCGGAACAGCGCGCCGGCCGCGCGGGACGGACTCGCACCGGCCGCGCCGTTCGTCTGTGGGATGCGCGCGACATCCTTCGCCCGCATCGCGAGCCCGATGTGCGCCGCGTCGATCTCGCGCCTCCCCTGCTCGACATCCTCGCCTGGGGCGGCGATCCGCGAACCTTCGCCTGGTTCGAGCGGCCGCCCGCGGATCGCATCGACGCCGGTCTGGCGCTGCTGGAAGCTCTCCACGCGAACGAGTCACTTCGCACGTTGCCGCTGCATCCGCGCCTCGCGCGCATCGTGATCGACGCACACGGCGCTGACGATGCCATCGCCATCGCCGTGCAACTCAGCGGCGGCACGCCAGCCGAAATTCACGAGTTGTCATCGATCGCTCGGCGCGTTCTCGGCGGCAACTATCGACGACATGTCGACGACGCGACGCTGCGTCGCGCGCTGCTGGCCGGCTATCCCGATCGCGTGGCGCAACGTCGCGAGGCGAAGTCGCCACGATTGCTGCTGTCGTCAGGAACCGGCGCGACGCTGGCCCGCGAGATCGATGACGGCAACGGCGAGTTTCTGGTCATCCTCGACATCACCGGCGAGCTCGTACGAAACGCGCGCGTCGTCGAACGCGAGTGGCTATCGCCAACGCGCCGCGAGGTTGTCCACGAATGGGATGGCAATCGCGTTCGCGCCATCGAGCGGAGCTGGTACGGCGCGATCCTGCTGCACGAGCAGAACATCGCGCCGGAGCCAGACGAGGCGGAGCGGATTCTCGCGGAGCATGTGACGCCCGATCCGCTGCTGGCGCGGCGTGTTGCCTTTGCGGAGCTCGATGCCGATTGGGCTTCGATCATCGCGAATGCCGTCGTTGGCAAACGAACTCTCGATGATGTGCATCTCGAGCTTCCGTTCACTCTTCGACGACGCCTTGACGAGCTCGCGCCGCTTACCATCCCGCTCCCGAGCGGCCGCAGCGCGAAACTCGACTATCGCGATGACGGCTCCATCGTCGCCTCGGCCAAATTGCAGGAGCTGTTCGGCCTCGCCGAGTCGCCGCGCATCGGGCCGCGCCGCACGCCGGTCACCTTCGCGCTGCTCTCGCCGAGCGGACGACCGGTCCAGATCACGCAGGACCTGCGCGGCTTCTGGAACGGCGCGTATCAAGAGGTGCGGAAGGAGTTGCGCGGACGCTACGCCAAACATCCGTGGCCCGAAGATCCGTGGACGGCGCCGGCGACGCATCGCGCGAAGCGGCGGCCGTAGTATCGTTTTCGCTTGCGGTCCCTCTCCATCCGAACGGCGATCCTCCTCGGCGCGGCTCTTCTGGCCGCCTGCCACGGCTCGCGCACTCCGATCGACGGCCGCGCGCCGATCATCATCATCTCGATCGACACGCTGCGCTCCGATCATCTGCCCGCGTACGGCTACACGAAGGTCGAGACGCCGGCCATCGATCGCTTCCGGTCCGATTCGATCCTCTTCGAGCACGCCTATTCGCATTGCCCGCTCACGCTCGTCTCGCACGCCAGCGTTTTCACCGGCCTGCTCCCCGCCGACCACGGCATCCGCGACAACCTCGGCTACGACCTCAATCCAAAAGTGAAGACGCTGGCGGAGCTGCTGAAGTCGAAGGGCTACGCGACCGGCGGTGCAGTCTCCGCGATCGTGCTGCGCGGCGAAACCGGCATCAAACGCGGTTTCGATTTCTGGCAGGACGACATCGACCTCGATCCGTCGTTCCTCAGCATCGGCCGCGCGCAACGCTCCGGCGAGGCCACGCGCGCGCTGGCGCAGAAGTGGATTGGCGAGCACGATCGCGATTCGAATCCGTTCTTTTTCTTCTTCCACATTTACGAGCCGCACACGCCGTACGAAGCGCCGGAGCCGTTCCGCTCGCGCTACACGAATGCGTACGACGCCGAGGTGGCGACGGCGGACGATGTCGTCGGCAAGTTTCTGGACTATCTGCGCGTGGAAGGCATCTACGACCGCGCCACGATCCTCCTGATGTCGGACCACGGCGAAGGCCTCGGCCAGCACGGCGAAGACGAGCACGGCGTCCTGCTGTATCGGGAAACGTTGCAGGTCGCGCTGATGCTGAAGTTGCCGAAAGGTGCGCGCAAAGGAACGAGCGTCGCCACGCCGGTGCAGCTCATCGACGTCTTCCCGACAATCGCATCCGCATTCGGACCAACGCCGAACCTGACCGGCAAGTCGCTGCTCGATTTCGATGCTAAATCGGCGGAGGATCGTCCGATCTACTCAGAAACGTATTACCCGCGGCTGCACTTCGGTTGGAACGACATGCACTCGCTCATTTCCGGCGCGAAGCACTACATCCACGCCGCCGATCCGGAGCTTTACGATCTCTCCACCGATCCCGCGGAGACGCGCAACACGCTGCTCGATGATCGTCGCACGTACGTTGCACTGCGCGAGGAAATCAAGCCGTACATCAAGTCTGCGGCCGCGCCGTCGGCCGTCGACGATGAACAGAAGCAGCAGCTCATCGCCCTCGGCTACGTCGGCTCAACGGTCAGCACCGCGCCCGACGCCGTGCTGCCCGATCCGAAGAAGAACATCGGCAAGGCGAACGCGATCAGCCAGGCCTTCCGCCTCTTCCGCGACAACAAGTTCGAAGAGACGCTGACCGTCACGAGCGCTCTGCTGCGCGACAACCCGAACATGCTCGACATCTGGGCGTTGCAGTCGCGGGCCCTCTCCAAGCTCGGCCGCCTCGACGAGGCCATCGACGCGGCGAAACAGGGGCTGCGCATCGCACCGAATACACCGTCACTCGCGGTGGCGATTGCGAATCTATCGTTGGAAGTCGGCCGCCTCGATGATGCCGAGGCGCATGCAAAGCTTTCGTTGAGACAGTTGCCGCATGACGGGCATGAAGTGCTCGCGCGCGTCGCGCTGCGCCGCAAGGATTTCGCGAAGGCGCGTCAGGAAGCGAACGCCGCGTTCGACAACGACAGGAATCGTCCCGGCAACCTGATGCTCGTCGGCCAGATCGCGCTCGAAGAAGGAAAGGTCGAGGAGGCGCTGAGCGATTTCGATCAAGCCATCGCGCTCCGGCAATCGAAAAACCAACCCGCGCTCGCGCACCTCAACTTCTTCCGCGGCGATGCGCTGGCTCGCCTGGGCCGCTCTGAGGAAGCCGAGGCCGCGTTCCAGACCGAGATCAAAAACTTTCCGGCTGACCCACAGCCGTACAAGAACCTGATCCTGCTTTACGCCGTCGAGAACCGGACCGACGCCGCGACGCAGTTGATTTTCGCGCTCGAAAAAGCGGCGCCGACGCCACCGTCGTACATCGCAATCTCCGAAACCTTGAAGACGATCGGCGATGCAAGAGGCGCGAAGTTCTGGGCATCGCGCGGATTGAGCCGCTACCCGGCCAGCAAGGAGTTGCAGGCGCTTTACCGCGGCTGATTCAGGAAGGCTTTTGCGGAAGGACGATGTCTTCAACGACGCGGAGACGGCGGTCAACGTTTGCGAACGCCGCCCTGAACACTTCGTTGTCAGCGGCGAGTTGATCGATCTTCGCGCTGTTGACGTCAACCTTCTGGTTCAGATGGAGAACACTCTCGGCGACGAGCTGGATCTCTCCGCGTGTGGCTTCGTAAACGGTGTCGAAGTGCCGCCGCATGAGCCGAGATGTTTCCTCGAAGCGTTGTTCGATCGCGGTAGTCGTTTCGTCGAAGCGCTGCTGTATGGCTTGCGCGAATTCAGCAAACTGCCGCCGCGTCTCGGCGTGCGCCGATTCGTTCTCTTTCTGAATCTGCTCCAGGAATCTTTTCTCGTCGTCGTTCATGGAAAAAAGTGTACCTCGGCAGTTTAGCGCGCAACCCGCACTTCGTTTGACGCGCATCGGTACCCGCCGTTCAGCACGACGCTTCTCGGGAGCGGAGGGAAAAGCGTGAGGTCGTAGCCCGCGGCTTTGAATGTCGATCGGGCTGCGGAATCCACGACTCGTAGACCCGACGCGAATCCCTCGGCGTGATTGCGTTCGAGGACGACGTTGTTTGCGGTGACGAGAAAGTACGGCGTTTCCGGGCGGTCATCGTCAGCGAGCAGCGATGTCGGAATCATCAGCAGCGGCAGGCGGCGGACGTTCATCCCGCGTTTTGCGAGATCGTTCGCGCATCCATCGAGAAAACGCCGAAGTCCGATCGATGACGGATCGTTTTGAAAATTCATCACTGCATCGCGAGCGTTCGCGGCGAGGGAGTAAGTCTTTTCGAACGCACGCCACTCGTTTGCGGACGCCGCGAGTTTCGCGCCGAGCGCGACGTCACCGACCAGGGCATCGACAGAGCCGTCGACGTGCGGAAGAAGCGTCACGATCGAGTCGAGATCGAAGCCTGCGCCGCCGCTGAGGATCTCGATCTGCTGCGGGGTGTGCGGCAATTCGTGAACGAATCGTACGGGACGGTCATACAACTTCGACAACTCGTCCGCGGCGCGCTGCACGGCATGCGTGTAGCGAGCGATGCCTTCCGCTGATTCGAATTGCTCGACCGGCACGTGATCGATGCCGAGGAGTTCGAGCGCGCGGAACTCGACGGAGTGCATGGAGATCCAGACCGCTTTCGGCGTCAGCAGAATCTGGCCGTTGTGAAACGACGTCATGCCCGTCGTCCAGCGCGGCTTCCAGCGATCGTCGAGCGATTTCGGCAATCCGTTCAGCAGCACTCGGACCATCGTCGCGTCTTCTTCACGGTTGCGCTGCATGTTCGGACGATTGATGAAAATCAATCCGCCATTTGCCGCGCGCGAGATCGAGAACGGGTCGCGTGGCCACGGCGTCAAGGGACGATTGAGGTTGTCGATGAAGTCGATTCGGAGAGCGGCGAGATCCTTCTGCATCACTTCGTCGCCGATGACCAGGATCCTGCGCTGCGGAGACGCGGCGCGGACGGCGGAGAGGAATCGCTTCGCTTCGTCCGGCTTCACGAACCGCGAGTTGATCGAGTAGATCGATGCTTCGATCGGTTCGTTGCCGGCTGTCGTGATCATCGCAGTCTCGTTCACGACGAAGCGGCTGCTGCTCGCGCGCACGAGTCCGGCCGAAACGGCGAGAGCCTCAGCGGTTTCGAAGTTGATCGGCGCGACGCGGTTCAACTCATTGAGGTCAGCGCGGCGAAGCGCCTCGGGCAACGCTGAACTCAGCGACGCGGGAAGAATCGTATCGATCGCGCGCCGATATGCTTCGTCCTCGCCGTAACGCAGCGGATCAAGCACCTGGAAGGCGACCAGCATGTGCAGATCGTCGTCAGAAAAATCGTGCGGCATGCGTGCGGCGTGTTCGCGAACGAGCGCCGTGGCGTAGCGCTTTACCGCCGTTTGCAGTTGGACATCCCGCGAGAGCAGAGCGGTGCCGAGGTTGCGAAAAACGGCGGGGACGAGCTCGGGATTCGATTGCGCCGCGTCGTCGAACGCCGCCGGCGGCACACGCGCGATCAGCTCGCGCGCAAACGGCTCCGCGATCTCTGCCTGCGGCCAGCCGCTGCTCGGAACCGGCGGCACCGGCGGAAATTCGACGCGTCCGGCCGCGGCGAAAAGAGAGAGCGCCGCAAGCATCGTGACGCTGCGACCGATGCGCATCACGGCGGCGTGAACGGGCGCGCGCCGAGGACGAATTCCGAACGCTGTCATCCTGAGCCGCCGAAGGCGTCGGAGCCGCAGGCGGAGCGCCGAAGGACGGTCGAAGGACCTCCCGCCGTTAGCCGCCGCCCTACCGGGTTAGCAGGTTGGGGGTCCTTCGACCGTCCTCCGCGACTTCGACTTCGCCTACGCCGCTCCGGCGGCTCAGGATGACAGTGCGACATGTATCCTTCATCCGATCAATGCGTCGTCTCTCCCTTGCACTTGCCACGCTCTCAATTCTCGCCTGTCGTCGCGAGCCAATTGCTCCGCAGCACGGCAAGCCCGACGTCATCCTCGTCACCATCGACACGCTCCGCGCCGACGCCGTCGGTTACGCCGGCAACACGCGCGTGAAGACGCCGTTTCTGGACCGCCTCGCGTCGGAAGGCATCGTTTTCACGAACGCGCACGCGCACAACGTCGTCACGCTGCCGTCGCACGTCAACATATTGACGGGTTTGTATCCATATCAGCACGGCGTTCACGACAACGCCGGGTTCAAGCTCGATGCGAAGAACGAGACCCTCGGCACGATGCTGCATCGCGCCGGCTACACCACCGGCGCGTTCATCGGTGCGTATCCGCTCGACGCGCGTTACGGACTCAATGCCGGCTTCGACGTCTACGACGACAACTACGGAAAAGGCGCGGCCTCGCTCGATTTCAGCAATCAGGAACGTCCGGCCGGTGCCGTGCTCGAAGCCGCGGCGAAATGGTGGACTGCGAATCAGGGTAAGCCGCGATTTCTGTGGGTGCATTTGTACGACGCGCATGCGCCGTATCGTCCGCCGGAGCCGTTCGCTTCTGAGTACGCGTCCGATCTCTACCTCGGCGAAGTCGCGGCGGTCGATCACGCGCTCGACGCGCAACTCGCGCCGATCATCAACGCCGATCCGAATGCGCTCGTGATCGTCACCGCGGATCACGGCGAAGCGCGCGGCGACCACGGCGAATTGACTCATGGTCTCTTCGCGTACGAGGCCACTCTCAAGATTCCGCTGATCGTTCGTGCGCCGGGTCTCAGGCATCGCGTCGAGCCGGCGTATGTGCGACACGTCGACATAGTTCCGACGGTGCTCGATGGGTTGTCGATCGCGAAGCCGGCCGCACTTCCCGGCGCGTCGCTCCTCGGCAAGATCGAGCCGCGCGATGCGTACTTCGAGGCGCTCTCCGCGTCGCTGAATCGTGGATGGGCGCCGTTGACTGGCGTCATTCATCGCGGCGAGAAGTACATCGAGTTGCCGGTCGCCGAGTTGTACGACCTGCCGCGCGATCCGCGCGAGGTGACCAACCTTCGCTCCGAGCGACGGCGCGACGCCGAGGAGGCGCGGCAGCTTCTGGCGGGCATGCATGCGACCGTCACCGCCGGCCGGAAAGTTTCGTCCGAGGAGATGGCGCGGCTGCGAAGCCTCGGCTATGTCAGCGGGACGGACGCCGGGAAATCGACATACACCGCTGCCGACGATCCGAAGAACCTCGTCGCGCTCGACAACAAGATGCACGACATCATCGACGCGTACGAGCGTCACGATGTGCCGCGCGCGCTCGTGCTGGCGAAGGAAGTCGTGGCCGCGCGTCCGGAGATGGCGGCCGGCCGCGAACTGCTCGCGTTCGTGCTGCAGCAGAGTGAGAACGTGCCGGGCGCAATCGAGAACCTGCGCGCCGCGATCGGACACGGCCAGAACGACGGCCTGCGTGTGCAACTCGGGCTGCTGCTCACCGAAAGCGGCAAGACCGCCGAGGCCGTGCAGATTCTGGCGCCGCTGGCGTCGGGGAGCGATCCCGATGCGCTCAACGCGTACGGCATCGCGCTGGCCGACGAAGGAAAAGTGGACGAGGCCACTCGCCAATTCAATCGCGTGCTGCAGCTCGATCCGAACAACGCGCCGGCCCTCCAGAACCTCGGCATCGTGGCGCTGCGCCGCGACGATGTGCCGTCCGCGCAGTCGTTTCTGAATCGCGCGCTAACTTTGAATCCGCGCCTGCCGCTCGCGCTCAACACGCTCGGCGTCGTCTACGCGCGCCAGGGCGACTACGCGAACGCGGTCGAGTCGTGGAATCGCGCCGTTGCAATCGACCCGCGCCAGTACGACGCGCTCTTCAACGCCGGACTGGTCGAAGGACGCGCCGGACACGTCAACGAAGCGAAATCCGCGTTGTCGCGATTCGTTGCAACCGCGCCGAAGGACCGCTACGCTGCCGACATCATCACGGCGCGCCAAGCATTGCAATCACTGCAATGAGGCGTTTCCTTTAAACTACGCGCGATTGCACGCCGACCTCTCCGAGTTCGAGTCCCGCATTGGCTACAGCTTTCAGAGCCAGGATTTTCTCAAGCGCGCGCTGACTCACAAGTCGTACTCGCATGAGGCGAAGAATGATTCGTTGCGCGACAACGAGACCTTCGAATTTCTCGGCGACTCCGTCCTCGGCTTCGTCATCGGCGACATGCTCTTCCGCCGTTTTCCCGATCTCGACGAAGGCGCGTTGTCGAAGATGAAAGCATTCCTGGTCAGCTCGACCAGCCTCGCCGCGAAGGCGCGCGCGTACGGCATGGGCGATGTGCTCTTCCTCGGCGTCGGCGAAGAAAAGTCCGGCGGACGGAAGAAGGACTCGCTGCTCGCGAATCTCTTCGAAGCGATGCTGGCCGCGGTTTTCCTCGATGGCGGTATCGACGCCGCGCGTAGTCTGATCGAACGCTGCTTCACGCCCGACCTCGAAGCGATCGACTCGCAGGATCTCCTGTTTCAGGACTACAAAACTGCGCTGCAGGAGCTCGCGCAGGGAAGCGGTTTGCCGTTGCCGGAGTACAGCGTCGTCGGCGAAGTCGGTCCGGATCACGACAAACGCTTCATCGTCGAAGTAAAGGTCGGCAGCCTCGCGACGCGCGGCGAGGGATCGTCGAAAAAAGAGGCGCAGCAGCAGGCGGCCAGACATGCATTGCGCGATTTCTCGCCGGACGCGTAGAACACTCTTCGTCGCGCTACTGCTGATCGTCAGCCTGACGACTGCGCATTCACAGACCGCGCGCAACGCCGATCTCGCCCGCATCCACGCCGATATCGCCCGCCTTCGCACGCGTCTCGACGATCTTCGATCCCAGACGCGCAGCGCCGAGCACGACCTCGAAGAAGCGGATGTCGAACTGAGTATCCGTACGAGCGAACTGCAGCTCGCGGTCAACATGCAGTCGCAGCTCGAAGAGCAGCGTCGCGAAACGGAATCGCAGATTGCGGCAATCGCTCCGCGGATTGCGCGCGAGAAAGACTTCCTACGCAAACGTCTGGCCGCGCTCTACCGCCTCGGCGGACTCAGTTACGTGCGCCTGCTGCTGTCGATCGACGATCGCCGCGACCCGGTGCAGGCGATGTCGATGCTCAGCTTCCTCGTCTCCCGCGATGCGCGAGCGGTCACGCGCTTCCAGGCTGAGCGCGAGCAATTGCGCGCGCGGACGATCGAGCTCGCCGATCGCGAACAGAAAGTCGCCGCTGCGCGCCGCATCGTCGAACAGCGCCAGCGTGCCGTGGCCGCGGCGCGCGCCGACAAAGAGCGAACGCTGTTGTCGCTTCGGAACCAAGGCAACGAGTCGGAACAGAAGCTGGCCGATCTCGAAGAAAAAGCGAGGCGGCTCGAGCATCTTCTCGACGTGCTGTCACGTCAGAATGGAGCGGCGACGGCGGCCACCGACATCCGCAGCGTGCAGGGCGCGCTGGCGTGGCCGGTTCAGGGAAAGATCATCGAGCACTTCGGCAAGCAGCGTAACGCAAAGTTTTCGACCGTCACCTTCAGCAACGGCCTCAAAATCGCCGCCGCGCCCGGCGCCGAGGTACGGTCGGTTTTCGCGGGAACAGTTCTATTTTCACAGTGGTTCAAGGGGTACGGCAATCTGGTGATTCTCGATCACGGCAATCGCGTTTTCTCTCTTTACGGCAACCTCAAATCGCCCGCCGTCGCCGTCGGCGACCGCGTCAACGCTGGACAGGCGCTTGCAGGTGTCGGCGAATCGGAGGACGCGCATTCCGGCTACCTCTACTTCGAAATCCGTCAGGACAACAAGCCTGAAGATCCGCAGAAATGGCTGCGGTAACGAGCACGACGACATGAGCAAAAAGAAAATCGCATTCCTCTCCGTTTCCGTTGCCCTTCTGCTCTCGCTCCTCGGCGGCGCGCTTTTCGGCCAGGCCACACAGAAGAACAACGTCTTCCGCTACCTCAGCATCTTCACCGAGGTGTATGACCTGGTGAGCCACAACTACGTGGAGCAGGTGCCGCCCGACCAGTTGCTCGACGGCGCGTTCTCCGGCGTCACCGACGCGATCGATGAGTTCAGCTACTACGTACCGCCGGCGCAGATGGCGGCGTACAAGAGTTTCAGCGACGTCGAAGACAACGGCGTGGGCCTCATCGTCACGAAGCGATTCGGATACGCGTTCGTGATCGCTTCGGTTCCGGGATCGCCCGCCGCGAAGTCGGGCATCGAGCGCGGCGACTTCATCGAAAAAATCGACGGCCAGCCGACGCAGAAGATGGCCGTGTGGCAGGTCCGCAATCTCCTTCGCGCAACGAAGCCGGTGCGCTTGCAGGTTCTTCGCGGCGGCCAGACCAAGCGCGACGAGTTCACGCTGCAGCAGGCGTCGTTCCATCCGCTCGCGATCAGCACCGAGCAGTACGGCGGCGTGTCGTACGTGAAAATCCCGTACTTTGAAAAAGGGACGGCGGCGCAACTGGCGACGTCGCTCGAGAACATTCGCAAGAACGGCAACCGCAAGCTGATCATCGACCTCCGCGGCAACGCCGGCGGCGACGTCGACGAGGCGATCACCTCGGCCGACGAGCTCCTGACCAGCGGCATGATCACGTCCATCGAAGGCCGCAAGGTCGACGCGAAGAAGTGGCAGGCCGACCGGAACACCGACTACGACGGCGATGTCGAAGTGCTCACCGACGGCTCGACGGCCTCCGGCGCGGAGATTTTCGCCGCAGCCATCCACGGTAATCAGCGCGGCAAGGTGGTCGGCGTGACGACGTACGGCAAGTCGATCGTGCAGCGCTTCATCCCGCTCCCGAGCGGCGGCGGCGTCTACATGACCGTCGGCCACTACACGACGCCCGACATGAAGGCGATCAAAGCCGGTGGCATCCGTCCGGACGTGGTCGTCGATCTGTCGTCGCTCGCGCTTCGCGACCCGGAGCCGCCCGCCGCGAAGGGCACGCCCCGCGCCGCGGTGAAACCGAAGGACGATCTGATCCTCCAGAAGGCGCTCCAGCTCTTCAGCGAGCCCGCCGCGAAGAAAGCGGCGTAACTCCAAGGCCGCCGACCTCGGCGGCCTTTTTGTTGAATACACTCGCACGATGCTGCAACTAGCCATCATCGTCCTCGCCGTAATCCTCATCGGCTGGCTCGCCGCGTTGATGCTCGCGCAAAAGCCGGTCACCACCGCGCAGCAACTCATCCAGCAGCATCGCTACGAAGAGGCCGTCGCCGCCGCTGCTTCCGATCCATTGCACCGTGCCGAGGCGTTGAAGCTCCTCGGCCGATTCGAAGAGGCGATCGCGTCCTACCGCCGCTCCGACGACCCCGCCGCGCAGGAAGGCATCGCCCTCTCCCTCGCCCATCTCAACCGCGATCTCGACGAAGCGAAACGCCTGATGGAGGAAACGATCGCCCTCCACCCCCAGATCCAGGAGTTCCAAGCCCTCGGCCTCGCCTACATCCTCCTCAAACGCGGCGACCGCGACGACGCGCTGCGCATCTACGCCGACAACCTCGAGCTCCTCGAAACCCGCTTCCGCGACGACTACACGGATCCCGATCCACTGCTGGCGGAGACGCTGGTGATGTTCGCGGCGCTCGCGGACGCGGCCGGTGATGTTTTTCGCGCGACAACGCTTCGCGCCAAGGCGGCGGCATGGGCGCCGGGCAGCGTGTGGAACTAGGAACCTTTTTCACGCGGAGACGCGGAGGCGCGGAGAGAAACCATTCTGTTCTCCGCGCCTCCGCGTCTCCGCGTGAACCGGTTCTCTTTTGACCAGGAATAGCGACCGCGAGACACGCGCTGTATAACTGCACCATGATCTTCCACGTGACGATGGAGCAATCCGACGGCTGGTACGTCGTCGAGTGTCCCGCGCTTCCAGGCTGCGTTTCGCAAGGCCGCGACGAGAAGGAAGCGCTGGAAAACATCAAGGAAGCAATCGTGGGATGGCTGTGGGCAGAGGATCAGAAGGCCGCTTCAAAGCTGCCGGATGCTGACCGCATCGTCGTAGCGATTTAGACGTGGGCGCTCTCGGCAACATCTCCGGCCGCCAAGCAGCCAAGGCATTTCAGAAAGCCGGTTGGCGCATCGCAGGCAGGTCGGTAGTCACCTTGTGCTCGTCAAAGAAGGTGTCCGCGCGAATCTCTCCGTGCCGCTTCACAAAGAGCTCGCGACCGGCACGCTTCGTTCGCTGATTCGGAATTCGGGCCTGACCGTCGACGCGTTCCTCGATCTAGTCTAGCGACGAGGTTGAATTCGCGAGGCGGTGAAAATCGGCTCGAATCCGTTGCATCGCAATCGGCGCGGCGCAGGGGTGTACGCGATTCGTGAGCAGGACCATGATCCGGTTGCGCGATGGATCGATCCAGACTGAAGTTCCGGTGAAGCCGGTGTGGCCGTACATGCCGGTTGGAGAAATCTGCCAGCCGAGGCCGCGCGATTCGTTTAGTCCCTCCGTTTGATTTCGCGTTGCCTCGGAGACGATGTCGCGCGGCAGAAGCTCGGCGTTAATCCACGCCTGCGCGAGGCGGAACACCGCGCGGGCAGTCGCGAAGAGGCCGGCGTTGCCGGCGGTGCCGCCGGCGTGGTGGGAGTTGCCGTCGTTGGTTTCCGCCCACATCAGACCGTCGCGGTTTGCGGCGATGGAGGGGATGTCCGCGAGTTTGGCTTCGAAGCGCTGGCCCCATTCCGTTGCGGCGATTCGGGGACGAAGCGCCAACGGCGGATGGAACATCGCGTCGTTCTCGATGCCGAGGGGAGTGAAGATTTTCGTGCGGGCGAGAGATGCGTAATCGGGCAGCATCGACCAGAGCAGGATGAAGTTGAGGTCGGAGTAGACGACGCGGGTGCCCGGCTCGTACTCGGGGCCGTGCTCGCGGATCGCGGTCAGGTAATCGGGATAGGTGTAGAGCGGCATCCAGGCGCGGAGGCCTGAGGTGTGGGTGAGGAGCGGGCAAATGAGATCGATATCGAGAAGTTGCAGCGCGAGCACCGTCGTGATCAGCGGCTTCGTGATCGAGGCGCAGTCGTAGAGCGTGTCGAGCGTTGCGGGAATGCGCAGCGGCACCGCGACGGCGTTGCCGAGGGCGTTCTCGTGCTCGATGCCGGACGAGGAGCCGATCGCGTAGACGGCGCTGGGGAAACTGCCGAGGGCGATCTCGTGGCGGAGGAAATCGTCGATCGACATGAACCCGCATTCTACGTGCACAGGAACGGTTGCGCCGCTTCGCTGTCAACGGCGAATTTCCCTTTGCAATGAGCGGTTTACACGCGCCGAATTCGCATCACGCGCGCCTCGTCGATTGCAGTACCATCCGGCGCGTCCAAATCAGAATCGGGTCAGGTGTTCTTCATTAATGTTCCGTCTCGACAAGCTTGAAATTCACGGTTTCAAATCGTTTTACGATCCCGCTGCGCTCGCGTTTCCCGCGCCGATGACGGCTGTCGTCGGCCCGAACGGCTGCGGCAAGTCCAACATCTGCGACGCCATCATCTGGGTCCTCGGCGAGAACCGCGCTTCGCACATCCGGGGCGAGACGATGGACGACGTCATTTTCCAGGGCTCGGCACGCCGCCGGCCGCTGTCGATGGGCGAGGTGACGCTGACGCTCGCGACGTCGAACGGCGACAGCAACCATCCGATGTCGGACGACGGCAAGATCACCATCAACCGCCGCGTCTTCCGCACTGGCGAGTCGGAGTTTCGCCTGAACGGCAAGCGCGTCCGCCTCAAGGACATCTCTGACATCCTGATGGACACCGGCCTCGGCATCCGGAACTATTCGGTGATGGAGCAGGGCAAGATCGATCTGATTTTGTCGAACAAGCCGCAGGACCGCCGCCGCCTGATCGAGGAGGCGGCCGGCATCACGAAGTACAAGACCAAGCGCCGCGCTGCGGAGATGAAGCTGGAAGAGACGCAGCAGAACCTGTTGCGCATCGACGACACGCTGGCCGAGGTCACGCGCAATCTGAATTCGCTGAAGCGGCAGGCGGGCAAAGCGCGGCGGCACAAGGAGCTGAGCGAGCAACTCTCGACGGCGAAACGCGCGCTGTACAAGGGACGCATCGTCCTCGCGCAGGCGGAGCAGTCGGCGGCGGACGAAGGTGTTGCCGCGTCGCAGGCCAGCGAGTCGGAACTCGCCGCACAACTCGCGACTGACGAAGCGGAGTTGGCTGAGAATCGCACGTCGCTAACCGGCAAGTCGTCACGCGCGTCGCACGTGCGCGAGGAAGTGGCGTCGCTCTCCGGCGACGTCGAGCGCCTCCGCTCGTTCATGCAGCAATCCGAAACGAACCTCGGCGATCTCGTTCAGCGCAGCGGCAACGCGCAGACGCAGATTGCGCAGTTGGAGAGCGAAGGCGCCGAGCAGCAGGCGCTCCTCGACGAACGCGCGCAGGCGCTGGAAGTGGCGCGCGGCGAGCGCAATCAGTTGCGCGAAATCGCCGAGCAGGCGGAACGCGATCGCCAGGAGCGCGCGGATGAAGTGCGCCGCCACGAGAAGGCGCTGACCGATGCGCGCGAGACGCTGATGCGGACGATCGCGCGGATTTCCGAGGCGCGGAATCAGGTGCATCAGATCGAAGTCGCCGTCGAAAAGTGCGAGTTCTACCTCGGCAAATTAGGCGAGTCGGCGCGCAAGGCGACGGAGAGCCGCGATGGCGCGCGATCGCTGAGTGCGGAGTGGGATCAGCGTGTTCGCGAAGCCGAGGAGCTGCTCGAAACGACGCGGCAGCTCGCGCGCGAAGCCGTCGCGCTGAACGATGAATTGACGACGCGACGCAACGAGCGGCGCGAAACGATGGCCGGCGCGCGCGACCGCGTGTCGCAGATGACATACAAAATCGATTCGCTGCGGACGCTGCTGATTTCGCTCGAATCGCAGGAAGAAGATGTCCGCCGTGCGATTCTCGAACTGATTCCGAACGCGACTCCGGCCGCCGAGGCCGTGAGGGCGACGGAAGGATTCGAGGCGGCGCTCGACACGCTGCTGCGCGATGTGTCGAAGGCGGTCGTCGTCGATAACGCGCGCGTTGCCACCGACGCGATCGCGCGTTTGCGCGAGCGCGGCGCGGGACGCGGCGCGTTCATCACGCTCGACTACGAATCGAGCGGCGAAGGTGGACGGCGCGGCGACGCGAAGTACGCGGTCGTCGGCGAAGGTCCCGTTGCCGATGCGGTTCGCCGCGCGATGCCCGAGGCGTACATCGTCGGTACGCTCGGCGAGGCGCTCGATCGATCGAAGGAACGGCCGAGCGCGACGTTCGTCACGCTCGAAGGCGACATCGTCCGCGGTCCGCTCGTCATCGGCGGCAAGTCGGAGAATGCAACGCCCGGCGTTTTCTCGCTCAAACGGCAGCTCTCGGATCTCGAAGCGCTCCTCGGCACCGAGGAGACGCGCGCCAGCGGCATCGCGGCGGAGTTGCAGACGATTGAAGAAGATCTTCGCGCCGCGGATGACGCGCGCATCCTCGCCGAGGAGCGAGCGCGCGCGGCGGAGCAGGAGTTGCGCGAACGGCGCAGCAATCGCGAGCGCGCCAATCAGGAGCTCGATCGTTTCGAGCGTGACCTCGCGGTGGCCTCGGAAGAACAGACTCTGTATGACGAGGAGAAGGTTCAGCTCATCGCGCGGAAAGACGCGGCCATCGCCGATCTGCAGCAACTCGAAGCGCAGGAGAGCGAGTGTCAGGCGCAGATCCGTGAGCATGAAGAGCAACTGACGAATCTCCGCTCGACGTTCGAGGCGGTGACCGAGGCGGCGTCGAAGGCGCGCGTCGATGTGGAAGCGTCGGCCGGCAATGTGAACGCGATCCAGCGCGAGCACGAGAATCTTTCGCGCATCGTGATCTCTCTCGGCGCGCGCGCGACGCAGCTGCAGCAGGAGATCGAATCGCTGGCGCGCAAGCGCGAGGAGACCGAAGCGGCCGTGGAGCGTTCGCGCGGACAGCTCGATGAGTCGCTGAAGAAGTTGCACGAGTTGAGCGAAGTTCGCGTCGGTCTCGAAGCAGAGGTGGCCGATCTGCAGGTGCGCGTGGAGGAGTTGGAATCGCGAGCAGTGGCATCGCGCGAGCTTTGGAACACGGCCAAGGATTCGCTGTTCGAATCGGAGCGTCGCCGCGATCGCGCGAAGTCGGCCTTCGACCTGCTGCGCGAACAGATCGCGCTTGATCTGCACGCCGGCATCGATGCCCTTGCGGACGTCGAGGCGCCTGCAGACGACGATGCTCGTGCGGCGTTGGAAGCCGAGGTCGCGAAACTGTCCGATGGGATCGAGAAGATCGGCCCGGTCAATGTGCTCGCGATCGACGAGCACACTGAGTTGGAACAGCGCGAGTCGTTCCTGCGCACGCAGCGCGACGATCTGGTGCAGGCGATCGAGTCGCTGCGCGGCACGATTCGCAAGATCAATCTGACGTCGCGCGAGCTGTTCCGCGATGCGTTCAACGCGATCAACGAGTACTTCACGGAAATCTTCACGTCGCTCTTCGGCGGCGGCACGGCGCGCATGCAACTGCTCGACGAGGAAGATGTCCTCGAAAGCGGTATCGAGTTGGTGGCGCAGCCGCCCGGCAAGAAGAATCAATCGATCGCGCTGCTGTCCGGCGGCGAACGCGCGCTGACGGCGCTGGCGCTGCTCTTCGCGATCTTCCGCTACAAGCCGTCCCCCTTCTGCATCCTCGACGAGGTCGACGCGCCGCTCGACGAGATCAACAACGAGCGCTTCGTCCGCCTGGTCCGCGATATGTCGCGCGACACGCAGTTCATCGTCATCACGCACTCGCGCCGCACGATGGAAGCCGCGGACGTGCTCTACGGCGTGACGATGGAAGAAGCAGGCTGCTCGCGATTGGTGTCGGTGAATTTCGCGGAGGTTGAGGCCTAAGCGGGCACGTCGGTCCACAACGCAGCAAGCTCGATCTCTACTGCTTCGAACGGCTCAACGCGTACTACGTCATCGCCACCGTAGTTCCCGGCAATGAGCCATCTGTGGTTTTCGAGACGTAGCACTTCTAAGGTCTGACTGAGAGGATCGATCAACCAGACGTGCTGAACGCCGATCTCAGCGTACATCGGTAGCTTTTTTACGCGGTCAAGGCGCGCTGTGCTGGGTGACTGCACTTCGCAAACCCAATCGGGAACGATGTCGATCGTTGCGGCTGTGGGGAGTACAGGCAGACGCTCACGGCGCCAGCCGGCTACATCGGGAACGAAACCATGTCCTTCGACGTGCGCCTCTGTTTCGACAAGAATCCACCATCCGCCTGGTCCACCGCTTCCGCGCTGGAAGCGGGTATTCAGGTCCCCGCCAAGCGTGGAGATGACATTCATGTGCGGAATGGCAGGACGCGGCGTTACGTACAGCTCGCCGTCAATCAGCTCGCCGATGAGGTTGTCCGGAACCTTGAGCAGGTCCTCGTACGTCGCCGGTCGCAGCGCCAGTTCCGTCATTCGCGAAATGATACCTCGGCGGTCATCACGCTGCGGACCGCGATGGTCGCGAGGATCATCCCAATGGCCGCGGAGGCGAGGACGTCGCTGGTCCAGTGGCGGAACGCCATGACTCGCGAGACCGCAACCGACAGCGCGAGGAGGAATGCGAGGATGCGCATCGTGCGCGACGGCGAGGCGAGCATCAGCACTCCCGCGAGCGCGAAGGCGCCGACGGTGTGGCCGCTGGGGAACGACGTCGCGGCGGTGCGGGTGTGGTGGAAGGGGCCGAGCCAGAGCTCGGGGCGGGTGCGGCCAATGATGTATTTGACGATCTGGACCGAGACGCCGGCGGCGGCTCCGGCGAAGGCCATGGCCACTCCGTAGGAAATCCAGCGGTGCGTGCGGTAGACGACGCCGGCGGCGAGGAAAAAGACGATGACCATCGCCGGGTTCATGCCGCCGCCGAAGCGGTTGGCGATGCGGACCGCGTCCTCGATGTTCGACGACTGAATGCGTTCCGCAAACGCGGTGACCGGTGCGTCGGCGAAACGCCAGATGACGGCCACGACGATGGCGGCGAAAATGACGGCGATCGCGTCGATCTTGCGCAGGCGGATTCGGGTTGCGCGCAGCAGACTCCAGACTTCGCGGAAGTCCGATGGTTTGTAGTCCGAGCTCGGATGAAGCAGAGCCAGGAGTAAAAGGCCGGCGATGCACCAGAAGGCAACGTCCCACGCCGGCGCTTCGCGGCCGAGGAAGGAAAGGTTGTCGACGGCGAGGTGAGCGTGGCAGCAAACTTCGTTGACCTCGATCGCCGGCGCGGGCCAGAAAACCGACAGTGCGAGCAGGACGACGAACGCCGCGACGGCGAGGCGGCGTTTAACGTCGATAGACATAGAACCACTTTCCGATCATGCGGACGGGGTCGACCATCTGGTAGCCGTACAGCGACGGCGCGATTTCGTTGGCGTGCGCGCGGGCCGTCACGATCACGGTGGGCGCCGTCTGCGCCAGCGTGTACGGCGTGGCGTAGGTAACGTGCTCGAAATCGCGCGGCATGTCGCGCGTCCAGAGGTAGGGCGCAGCGTAGAGCGCGATCTGTTCCGGTGGGACGTTCTGCTTTTCCAGCGCGGCGACGAGCGGCCGTGTCGAGGAGATGTCATTGATGAACGGCATCAGAGCGATGGCGACGACGATCATCGAGATGATGGGAACGAGTCCGGCGGCGATCGTGGACGCGACGAGCGAGGAACGAAGCGCGATCACGAAGCCGATCATCGCTGCGGCCAGAGTAATGACGCAAAAGATCTTCACCGCCGGCAGTTGCACGTATGCGCCCTCGGGAACTTTGATCATTTGCGGAGTTACGAGGAGTCCGGCGATTCCGACGATGGCCATGATGGCAATCGACAGCGCGTTCAACCAGCGGGCAGGTCGGCCGCGTTCTGACGTTACGTACTCCGCGATCAGCAGCGCGACCGGCGGGATCATCGCCATCATGTAGACGTCGAGTTTGCTGCTCATCAGCGAGTACGGGATGAGTACGGCGAGGATCCAGTTGACGAGGAAGCGATGCGTGCGCCAGAGCGCGATGACGGCGGCGACGGCGAGGAAAAACCACGGGAACAGCGACGCCGGCAGATGGATCACGTAGAACCACGGCGGCGCGTTGTGAACCCACGATGCGACGGCGCGGCCGACCGTTTGTTTGACGATCACGTCGTGCGTGTAGGCGCTGCCGCCGAGGCGCATGGCTGGGATGAGCCAGAGGAGAGGGATCGCGATCATCGCCAGAATCGCCGGCGCGTAGTTGCCGCTCGGGATCCGTTTGCGTCGCATCCACTCGAGTATGAAAAGCACGAGCGCGATCACCGGAGCCATTGGACCTTTGATCAGAACGGCGATGCCGAGGGCGATGGCGCACCAGAGGAGCGCGCGAAAATCGTCGCGATCGAAGAAGCGCTCCAGTTGCCAGAGTGCGAGAACGATGAAGGCCGTGAAGCTGACGTCCATGCGCGCTGACTGCGCCGAGGTCCAGATCATGAGCGACGAGCCGCAGATGAACGCGGCCAGCGGTCCGCCGATTTTCCACATCAGCCAGAGCAGGAAGATGAACGCGATCAGCGATGGGAGAACGAAGGCCCACGTCGAATAGACGCCGAGCGGAAACGTGAGCAGATCGATCATCCAGAAGTGGATGGGCGGCTTGTGCGTGAACGGCGTGCCGTTGAGCGTCGGCAGAAAAAACGCGCCGGTGCCGCGCATCTCGCGGACGACCTGGCCGTACTTCGTTTCATCGCCGACGAAGAGATCGCGCTGAAACGGGGTGATGAACGCGGCCGCGATGAGCAGCAGAACGGCGGCGAGGAGAAGACGGCGCGGCATGCGCCGGGATTGTACGAGCAAAAAAAGAGACCGCTCGCGCGGTCTCTTTTCGCTGATCAGGTGTGTCGTCGTTTCCGCTACGCCATCGCGTTCGATGTCTCGTAGGAGCGGATTCGGGCGGCCATCTGGTCCTTCAACTGGAGTTTTCGCTTCTTCAACGTTTTCTCTTCGAGCTCTTCATCGATGGAGACCTCGTTCTTCGTTGTGAGCTCGCCGAGGCGCGACTCGCACGCGTGGTGCTCGTCGAGCATCTTGCGAAACTCGTCGTCTTCGGTGCTGAGAATCCGTTGAATGTCAGCGATTTGATTCGACATCCTCTATCCTCCTTCGAAGTACCTTCGCGCGAAATTGTAGCACTCCGCCTGCCAGCTTTCGACCACGCTAAGTGGCGCGTTTGCAGCTGGTTGGGACTGCTATGCGACGTTCCTTTCCATCGGCTCCGGCTTTGCACTACCATCGCGGCAATGCGGAAAATGCCATGGGCGCCCGAGGGATGGCTGTTCCTGATCCCGGTTCTGATCCTCACCGCGCTGGCGTTGCTGCTCCAGTACACGGTCGCCGCGATCGTCCTCGGATTGCTCGCGTTGTTCCTGATCAATTTTTTCCGCGACCCGCGCCGCACCGGTTCTGAACATCATGTTGACGTCCTCTCGCCCGCCGACGGCACGGTCGTCGCGATCAAAGACGTTGCGGACGGCGACATCTGGCCGGGACTCACGAAGCAGGTCAGCATCTTCATGTCCGTGTTCGACGTCCACGTGAACCGCGCGCCGATCACCGGGAAGATCATTCACTACCGTTACAACCCGGGGAAGAAGATCGCCGCATTCGCGGAGAAGTCGTCGACGGAGAACGAGCAGAATTTGATCGTCGTCGAAGATCCGCACGGCGCGAAGCTGGCGTTCAAGCAGATCGCCGGACTGCTCGCGCGGCGCATCGTCTTCGACAAAAAAGAGGGCGATGAGGTCGTACGCGGCGAACGAGTCGGCATGATCAAATTCGGCTCCCGCGTGGACATGTTCTTCCCCGCCGACGCCGTCATCAAAGTCGGGATGCGCGACAAGGTGAAGGTCGGCCTGACCATCGTGGCCGAGCTTGGAGTGAAGTGATGCAGCGGCCGGACGTCCGGAAGAATCTCCGCCGCGGCGTCTACATCGTGCCGACGCTTTTCACGATCCTGAACATTTTCTTCGGCTTCCGTTCGATCGTGAACAGCCTGCGCGCGCGCGAAGCGATGACTGCCGGACGTCCCGATCTGGCCATCGCCGCGTTCGAGATCGCCTGTGTCTCGCTGCTGATCGCGGCGATCTTCGACACGTTCGACGGGATGATCGCGCGCCAGCTCGGCGCCACGAGCGAGTTCGGCAAGGAGTACGACTCGCTCGCGGACGTCGTCACGTTCGGCACCGCGCCGGCGGTGCTCGTCTACGCGTGGGGGCTGCATCCGCTCGGCAAACTCGGCGTCGGGATCGCGTTTCTTTTCCTCGTCAGCGTTTCGTTGCGATTGGCGCGCTTCAACGTGATGACGGGTAAAACTGACTACCGCTACTTCGTCGGATTGCCGAGTCCCGCCGGCGCGCTGACGATCGCGGCGCTGATCTGGTACGCGCCCGCGCCGGTGCTCGACCGCCGCTTCTCGCTGGTGATCCTCGTGCTCACCGCTTGCACGGCCTTCGCGATGGTGTCGCCGATCCGCTGGCGTGCGCAGAAAGGCCTTCACTTCCAACAGGGCCGCTCGCTGATGTACATCGTGGTCATCGCCGCCATCATCGCCATCGCCTTCGCCTGGCCGCGGCAGGCCGGTGTTTTCTTCGCGATTGCGTACCTCGCGTCCGGCCCGATGATGCGGCTCTGGTCGATCGCGTTTCCGTCGCGCAAAGCGGACGACGTGCTACAAATCGCGCCGCAATGATCGATCCGAAATCCGCCGCCGGCTATCGCCTCGGCATCGTCAATCCGCTCACGCTGGTCGGCACCGAAATCCAGTCCATCCTCCGCGAGCGTGCCTTTCCCTTCGACAAGGTCGTGCTGCTCGACAGCACCGGAACGGCGACGGGCGCGCTGACCGCGATCGGCGACGAGCCGGCCGTCGTTCTCCCGGTTTCCGACGATGAACTGGAGGACTGCGACATCGTTTTCTTCTGCGGTCCCGCCGAAGGGAATCGCGAATGGATCGAGCGCTACGACGAGGACAAATTCGTGGCGATCGATCTGTCGCAGCCGTCAACCATCGAAGGCAAACTCGCAGTCGCTGGCGTGAATCTCGAGGAGATCACCTCGGACGATCGCCTGCTCGTGTCGCCGCATCCGGTAGCGATTCCGATCGCGCTGATCCTTCACCAGATCGAGATGCTTGGCCGCGTCGAGTCGTGCGTCGCCACGGTCGTGCAGCCGGCGTCGACGTTCGAACAACTCGGCGTCGAGGAGTTGGCGAAGCAGACCATCAGCGTCCTGAACATCCAGAGCGTTCCGCACGAAGTCTTCGACCGCCAGCTGGCATTCAATCTCTACCCCGCGGCGGAGCGGAACGAGGAGTTCATCACCTCCCAAATTCGCTCGCTCACCGATCCCGACGCGCAACTGGCGTTGCTCGTCACGCAGGGGACGATCTTCCACGGCCACACGTTTTCGCTGTTCCTGAAAACGAAAGAGACGTTCGACGTCGCGCGGATCACGGCCACGTTACGCGCAAATGCCGCCATCGAATTCGCCGAGGGTGATCAAGCCTTCGGCACGATCGACGCGGCGGGAAAGGACGAGGTTCTCATCGCCGAGGTGCGCGCCGACGCGTCAATCCGCGGCGGCTTCTGGGTCTGGGCCGTCTGCGATAATCTCCGCCGCAGCTCCGCGCTGAATGCCGTCCTCGTCGCCGAGAAGGTGCTGTTCGGAAGCGGAATGACGAACTAGCAGGAGAACGACATGCAAGACTTCTACGAGCCGAAAGTCGGCGACATGGCCCCCGATTTCAAACTGCCGTCGACGCGCGGCAAAGAGATGACACTGAAAGAGAATCGCGGCAAGGACGTGATCCTCTATTTCTATCCGAAGGACGACACGCCGGGCTGCACCGCCGAGGCTTGCAACTTCCGCGATCACGAATCCGATATCTCCAAGGCGCACGCGGTGGTCCTCGGCGTCTCCGCCGACTCGCTAGAAAGCCACGACAAGTTCCGCGGCAAGTACGAGCTGAATTTCCCGCTGCTCTCCGATCCGACAGCCGACGTGGCGAAGATGTACGGCGTCTGGAAAGAGAAGAACATGTACGGCAAACGCTACTGGGGCGTCGCCCGCACGACGTTCTGGATCGGCCCGGACGGCCGGATCAAGAAGATCTGGAAAAAGGTCGACACGAAGCGTCACGCGGAAGACGTGCTGGCGGAACTCGACGCGGCGCACGCGAAGAAGTAGCAACGACAACGTAGCGCCGCCGGCCCGGCGGCTCGCCGGCAGGCTAGCGCTGTTCGCGACGCGCCACCGAGCCGGTGGCGGTCCAGCTGGCGAGCCGCCGGCGCTACGATCGCGAGACCTCGCAATCTCCACCGCGTCCAATAAACGATCTCCTCGCCCGGCGAGTAGAGGTTGTTTGAGAACGCACGAAGATGACCGCCGAGGCGCTGTTGACGAATGGAGTAGACGCGGCGACGCGGACATCGGCAACGTCGCCGACGCTCCTCGCGGTCATCCGCGCGGCGCGCGACGGCGACGAGCGGGCGTTCGAGGAGATCATGCTCGCATCCGAACGCCGCGTTTCCCTTCTGGCCTGGCGCATCCTCGGCGATGCGGAGGAAGTGAAGGAGGCGACGCAGGAGACTTTCCTGCGCGTCTTCCGGCATCTACGCCGGTTCGACGAGCGACTCGACTTCTTCGGCTGGCTTTTCCGGATCGCGGTGAACGTCTGCCGCGACATCGAGAAGCGTCGCAGACGTCGCTGGATCTTCGCGCCGTTCGATCAGGCGCTGTCGATCGCGAGTGATCGCCGCTCCGCCGACGACACGATCGCTGCGAACGATGACGCCGCGCTGTTGACGCGCGCGATCGATGCGTTGCCAGCGAAGGAGCGCTTGGCGGTGATCCTTCGCGAAGTCGAAGAGCTGTCCACCGAGGAAACCGCGACGATTCTCGGGATCTCGCCGGCGACGGTGCGGGTGCAGGTGAGCAAGGCGCGCGCGAAGCTGCGCGTGTGGATCGAAGCACGGCGTGGAGGTGTGCGATGAACATGAACGAGTTCCGATCGAAGCAACCGTTGAGCGAAGACGACTTCGCGGCCATCCGCCGCAATGTGATGACCTCGATCGCCGCGCGGAAGCCTTTCTTCCCGATCGCGATGCGGCTGGCATTTGCGGCGGCTGTGGTGATCGCGATTGGCGTCGCCTTCATCGCGAAGCATCCTGCGCGGCCAGCAATCGAGACAGTGAAGCAACCGGTGGTTATCGAGAAGGCGCCTATCGCCGTCGCTACGATCGCTCCGCCGCCGGTAGCGCCAGTCATCGCGCATCATCCACGGCATCGCCGCACCACGCATCCACGCGTGCAATACGCGTCCACACCCCCACAGAACATCCGCGTTGAATTTCGGACATCGGATCCCGACGTCCGCATCATCTGGATCGCGAGCCAGACCCCATCGACAACAACAGGAGGCAAATCATGAAACGGATCACCATCATCGCCACGCTGTTCATCGCCGCGACCGCGCTGGCGCAGGAGAAAGCGCCGGCGCCGGCAGCCGAGGAGTACAACACCGTCCGCGAGTTCCGCAGCAAAGTCTTCGAGGTGAAGAATCAGGACGCGCGGCAGATCGCATCATCGGTCAAACTCCTCGGCAGCGGCTTCAAGGGCTCCGCGCTCAGCGTCAACAACGAGATGCACACGATCACCGTGCGCGATTTTCCGGAGAACGTCGCAGCGATCGAGGGCGCGATCGCGCGGCTCGATCAGCCGGTCGCGAACTCGCCGGACATCGAGATGAAGATCTCCGTTCTGATCGGTTCAAAAACAGCGCTGCCTGGGGCCGCGACGGTTCCTGACGAACTGGCGCCGGTTGTCAAACAGCTCGAATCAACGCTTCGCTATGCGCACTACGGATTGCTTACGGCGACGGTGCAGCGGACGAGGCCCGGCAACGGCCTCAATGGTTCCGGCGTGGCCGAGCCGACGCTCCTCGGCATGACGGTCAAAGAAGGCCAGCCGATCCTCTACAACTATCGCCTGCGCCGCATCACGCCGACCGGCGGCGAGAAACCGTCGATCGATATCGAAAGCTTCGACTTCTCCATGCGCGTCCCGATCAACGTAGGCGGCGCCCAGCCGATTCAGTATCAGTCCGTCGGTTTCGAGACGCCGGTATCGATCCGCCAGAACGAGAAGGTGGTCATCGGCACGACGACGATGGGCGACAAAGCGCTAATCGTGGTGGTGACTGCGACGGTGGCTTCGAAGTAGTAGTTTTTATCTGCGTAATCTGCGGATAAAGCTTCATCCGCAGATTACGCAGATGTAGCAGATAGGAGCGCCGGTTTGAACGCGCGCAGGCGTTTGCAGGCCTCTTCCAACGAATCGAAATCCTTCGCGAAGCAGAAGCGCAGCATTCTCTTTCCAGCCTCGGAGACGAAGAACGCGGAACCGGGCACCGAGGCGACGCGCGTGGTTTCCAGCAGCGCCTGCGCGGCTTCCTTGTCGTCGCGGAACTCGTCCGGAATCTGCGCGAGCATGTAGTACGCGCCTTGCGGAATCGACGGCGTGAAGCCCGCCTCCGAAAGCGCGTCCGCCAGCATGTCGCGTTTCTTTTGATAGTCCGACGCCATGTTCGCGTAGTACTCGTCGCCGATTTCGAGCGCACGCGCGACGCCCCATTGCAATGGAGTCGGCGCGCAGATCGCGAAGAGATCGTTCATCAGGCCGATCGGACCGGCAACGCGCTCGTCGGCGATGACGTAGCCGACGCGCCAGCCGGTGATCGAAAACGTTTTCGAGAATCCACTGATCGTGATGGCCAGATCGCGGCACGACGGGATCGACGCGACCGACACGTGTTTGCGGCCGTCGTAGACGATGTACTCGTAAATCTCGTCCGTGAAAATCCACGCGCCGAATTCACGGCAGAGCGCGCCGATCTTCTCCAGTTCCTCGCGCGTGAACATTTTCCCGGACGGATTCGACGGCGTACAGACCACGATGGCCTTCGTCTTTGGCGTGAAGGCCTTGCGAAGAACGTCGAAGTCGATCGTCCAGTCGGGCGCTTGCAGCGGAACGAATTTCGGTTCGAAGCCGAGGACCTTGAACGTGTTGAGGTGGTAGCCGTAGTACGGCTCGAAGAGGATCACCTCATCGCCGACGTTCAGCGTGGCCATGGCCGCCGCGAGAAAACCGCCGCTCGATCCGACCGTGACCACGATCTCTTTCGCAGGATCGGCCGTGAATCCGTTGTGACGCTCGACCTTGCGCGCGATCCGTTCGCGGAGGATGTCGATGCCCTCGAACTTCGAATACGTCGCCTTGTTCGCGCGGATGGCGTCGCAGGCGCCGTCGATGAGCTCTGGAAGCGTGGGCAAATCGCAGATGCCCTGCCCGAGGTTGATGCCGCCGACGCGCTCGCACTCGCGGGACATGCGGCGGATGTCGGACTGCACGAGGCCACGCAAACGATCGCTGATCTGGTTCATAGCGCGCGTAGTTTAAACCTCCCTGCCCACCATTCGCCCTTCGTCCGCTCGTCGACGATTTCGATGCCGTGCTCGGCACAGGCGCGCACGACGTCATCGCGTTTGATGACGAGGATGCCGCTGAGGATGAGCGATCCGCGCACGTGCCGCTTGACCTCGCCGAGGAGCGGGATGATGACCTCGGGGATGATGTTCATCGTGACGATGTCGAACGCGCCGCCGCGTAGCGCTTCGAGCCCGCCGATGAAGATCGGCATGCGTGCATCGTCGACGCCGTTGCGCACGCGGTTGTCGCGGAGCGCGGCGAAGGCATCGACGTCGTTGTCGAAGGCGATGACGTGATCCGCGCCTAGGCGGCACATGGCCAACGCGAGGATGCCGCTGCCCGCGCCTATGTCGAGTCCGCGTTTGCCCGCGACGTCGAGCGTTTCCAGAATCTCGATGCAGAGCGACGTCGTCTCGTGCGAGCCGGTTCCGAAGGCTTGCTCCTGCGGGACGACGAGCGCGTGACGGTTCGTATCGCGCGGAATCAGCGACGCGTCGGGCGCGACGATGAAGTGCTCGCCGATGTACAGCGGCTCGAGCGATTGTTGATAGCGATCGAGCCAGTCGATCCGTTCGCGATCGTCTGCATGCAGTTCGATGCCGACGATGTTGCCGAACTCGCGGGCGGCGTTGTCACGTTCGTTCGCATCGTCAAAGTACGCGGAGATCGTAGTCGTGCCGTTTGTTTCTAACGACGAACTGCCGGTCGATGGCGTCAGGTACAACCGCGATTGCACGAGCTCTTCGAGCGCGGCGTCGCGCGCATCGAAGGAGATGTCGAGGATGAAGTCCTTCACGCGTGTGCGCCGAACAACTCGCCGTAGTCTTCCATCGCCGCCTGCACGACGTTCGCGGCGTGCGCGTAGCCGTACGAGCCGGAGATGCGGATGCGGGCCGGCTCGCCGGGAACGAGTTTGTACGTGGAGAAGTAGTGCTCGAGCCGCTCGACGAGCACCGTCGGCACGTCGCTCAGATCCTGCGCCTCGCCCCAGACGTAGTCGCCCTGCAGCACGGCGATGATCTTGTCGTCGGCTTCATCGCGATCGACGAGCTGCAGTCCTCCGATGACGCGCGCGGACAAGAGGATTTCCGATTTCGCGATCGGCCGCTCGCTGAGAACGCAGATGTCGAGTGGATCGCCGTCGCCGCGTTTCGTCACCGGCGTCAGCGCTGCCACGCGCGGGCCGCAGTACGTGCGTGGAATGAATCCGTAAAGCGCAGGCGGCTGCGACGACGTTCGCTGCGGACGGTCGACGCGCAGATACCCGGATGCCTTGTCGACCTCGTACTTGATCAAATCGAACGGTGTGATCTCGATGTACGCGTTGACGACGCGTGGCGCATCAGCACCCGCGCTCAGCCCGTGCCACGGATGCGGGCGCCATTGCGAAAACGTCAGGTCGGCCACAGGCGGCGCATTCTAGCGCGCTACGCATCATCAGGATGGAGCACAAGCCTCAGCGGGCAGCTTCAGGATGGGAGTTCTGCCAACGACGGTCCCGAGAACCGGTGTACACCGACTGCGGCCGGATGATCCGATTCGCCCGCCGCTGCTCGAAACAGTGCGCGATCCAACCCGCCACGCGGCTGATGGCGAACGTCGGCGTGAACAGCGGCACTTCGAGATCGAGGCCGTGCAGCAGCAGCGCCGTGTAGAACTCGACGTTCGTCTGGAGGTGACGTCCCGGCTTGTACTCCTCGAGTAGCCGCAGTGCGGTCTGTTCTACCGATCGCGCCAGGTCATACAACGCCATGTCGCCGCCGCGCGTAAACATCCGCTCCGCCGCGACGGCGAGAACGTCCGCGCGCGGATCGCGAACCTTGTAAACGCGATGTCCAAACCCCATCAACTTCTCACCCGATTCGATCTTCTTCCTCAGCACCTCCTCGGCACGCGATGCATCACCGATCTCGAAGACCATGTCGAGCGCCGGTCCTGGCGCGCCGCCGTGCAGCGGACCTTTCAGCGCGCCGATCGCGCCGGTGATGGCGGAGACGAGATCGGAGTTCGTCGACGCGATGACGCGCGCAGTGAAGGTGGAAGCGTTCAGGCCGTGATCGACAACGGTGTTGAGATACGTCTCCAATCCGCGCACGCGTTCGTCCGAGGGCGTTTCGCCGGAGAGCATGTATAGAAAGTTGGCGGCGTGGCCGAGGTCATTCCGAGGCGCGATCGGATCGCGATGATTCGATAGCCGCCAGTAGGCCGCGACGATGGTCGGGAACGCGGCCAGGAGATTGCGCGCGGCGTCGTCATCCGTCTTCGCACCACGCAAGCTGATTGTCCCCGCAGCCATCCGCAGCGCATCCATGCTGTCGGTCCGCGCATCCGCGGCAGCAGCAAGAAGTTCATACGTCACCAAAGACAACTGCCTTCGAGAAGAGAGATCGGCGCGAAACGCGTCCAGCTCCTCCGCATCCGGCAGCTCGCCGTACCAGAGCAGATACGCCGTCTCCTCGAAGGTCGCGTTCATCGCCAATTCCGCGACAGGAAATCCGGCGATGACCAGCTCTCCTGCCGTTCCATCGACCATGCTCAGCGACGTCTCCGCCGCGATGATGCCTTCCAGTCCGTTGTGAATGGTGGTGTCGTTCATGACCGCAACGTAGAGCGGCACATCAATGTTGTCAATATTGATTCGATAATCAATAATGCTCGCCGCAATGGTCACCTGGCTCTCCTCGGACAACGCTTCCAAACGCCTCGGCATCAGCAGGACCACGCTGTACGCCTATGTCAGCCGCGGCCTGGTCCGCTCCGCTGCCGCACCTGGTCATCCGCATCAGCGCCGCTATGCCGCCGAGGATGTGGAGCGGCTGCGGAGCCGGAGCGAGCATCGCCGCGATCCGGGAAAAACCGCTGAGCGGGCCCTCCATTGGGGTGTGCCAGTGCTCGAGTCCGCGATCACGCTCATCGACGGCGACAACCTCTACTACCGAGGCCACAACGCCTGTGAGCTTGCGCGCACGCGCAGTGTCGAAGAAGTCGCGGCGCTGCTCTGGACCGGAAGTTTCGACGTCGACGTCTTCGCCGCCACGCCGCTGCACGTCGTCGCCGGCGGCAAGAGCGTCGAAGATTTGCCGTTCGTAAGCCGCGCGCAGTCGATGCTGCCGCTGGTCGGTGCGCGCGATCCGCTCGCCTACGATCTCCGTCCGCGCGCGGTCGCCCAGACCGGCTGGCGCATCGTCAACCTGTTGACCAGCGTGGCGGTGGAGTCGGCCGATCTCGAAGACTCGATCGAAGAAACGCTGCACAAGCGCTGGGTTCCCAAGACGCCGCATGCGGTTGAGCTGCTGCGCGCCGCGCTCATCCTCTGCGCCGATCACGAGCTCAACGTCTCGTCCTTCACCGCCCGCTGCGTGGCCTCGGCTGGATCCAGCCCATACGCCGTCGTGATTGCCGGACTGACGGCGATCGAAGGCGCGAAGCACGGCGGCATGAGCGAGAAAGTGGAGTCGATGTTCGACGACCTCCGCCGCGCGCGCGACGTCCGCAAAGCGCTGGCCGATCGACTGCGCCGGCACGAGCCGATCCACGGATTCGGACATCGCCTCTACACGAACGGCGATCCGCGCGCGGCGCTGCTGATGGAGATGCTCGCGAAGCGTTTCGGGAAATCGCCCGAGGTCGTGTTCGCGCGAAACGTGGCAAAGGCTGGAGAAGAGCTGACCGGCGACAAGCCCACCATCGACTTCGCGCTCGTGGTCCTCGCTCGCGCGCTCAAACTCGACCGCGGCGCGCCGCTCACGCTCTTCGCGCTCGGCCGCAGCATCGGCTGGATCGGCCACGCCATCGAGCAGTACGCGAAGGACGACATGATCCGGCCGCGCGCAAAGTACGTCGGCCCGCCGCCGTCGGAAAAAGAACCGTGATCGATCGTAGCGCCGGCCACTGGCCGGCTGGACCGCCGCCGGCTCGGCGGCGTGTGTGACGCGACGCGCCAGCGAGCCGCTGGCGGTACAGCCGGCGAGCCGCCGGCGCTACGCTTTGCGCCGATCAGACGACGCCGCGGTAGAGATACGCGATGCCGAACGTCAGCGGCCGGTAATCGATCGTTGCGAACGTCGCTGCGCCCCCCATCAACGCCACGAATTCATCACCGCACGGAAATCGCGCCGCGGATGATTCGAGATACTCGTACGCGCCGCGCTCGCCGGTGACGGCGCCGCCGAGGCGTGGGAGGAAGTGCCGGCGGTAGGTTTCGTAGAGGGATCCGGCCACGCGATTGGACGGCTGCCCAAACTCGAGCACGATCACCCGTCCGCCCGGACGAACCACGCGCGCCATCTCGGCGATTCCCTTTGCCGGATCGCCGACGTTGCGGATTCCGAAGGAGATGCTGGCGATGTCGAATGAATCGTCATCGAACGGCAGCGCGGTGACGTCGGCAACTTCGAACGTGATGTCGCGCGATTTACGTCGCGCGAGATCGATCATCTCCGGCGTGAAATCGGTGCCGACCACGCGTCCGCCGCCAACCGCCTTCTTGAACGCGATGGCCAGATCGCCGGTACCGGTCGCGCAATCGAGCACGGCGTCGCCCTGCTTCGCGCCAGACCAGCGCACCGCCGTGCGGCGCCAGAGATGGTGCACGCCGGCGGACATGATCGTGTTCGCGCGGTCGTAGCGACCGGCGATCGAGCCGAACATCGATTTGATGCGCGTGGGATCGGGGCCGGAGTAATCGTCGGTGGCCACGCGACGCATAGTAGCAACGAGGTGCGAAAGGCGTGGAACCACAAAGACACAAAGGACACAAAGAGGATTTCTTCGTGTCCTTTGTGCCTTTGTGGTGAAATCGGCGACCGTGACCCGCGACTTCGCCTTCATCCAGACCGCGCCCGGGAAGGTGTTCATCGGATGGGGGCCGTTCGAGCAGTTGCCGTTTCGCCGGCCGGAACGTCCCGCGTTTTTCATCGCCGACTTTTTCCTCGACGATCCGCATCCGTGGCGGCATCCGGCGTCCTGGGAAGAGACGACGTTCGATGAACTCGCCTCGCGCTTCGATGACCTCGGCGCGCCGCAAGTGACGTGGGAGGCCGCGTCATCCGAGGAGTTCACGAAGCTCTTCGAGTCCGCGCATGCGGCCATGGAGCGCGGCGACTTCAAGAAGATCGTGCCGGTGATTTTCGAGTCGGGCCGCTTCGCCGAACGCGGCGAATGGTGGCGCTGGTTTTTCACGCGGCTCGCACAACTCCCCTCCGGCATGCGCGCGTACGGCTACGCCTACCAGAACCACGGCTTGGTCGGCGCCACGCCGGAGTTTCTCTTCCAGGCCGAATCGCGCGGCTACCGGACGATGGCGTTGGCCGGAACGCGTCCAGTTCTACGCGCGGACGAATTGCTGCGCGATCCGAAAGAACTGCGCGAGCATCGCTTCGTCGTCGACGACATCGTCCGCCGTCTTGCTCCGTTCGGGAACGTCGAGATCGGACCGCTCGGTACCTTGCGCCTGCCGAAGATCGCGCACCTCATCACGCCGATTTTTTTCAACGAGACCGGCGGCTCGGAGCGAATGTCCTTCTCCGACATGGTTCGCCGCCTCCACCCCACCGCCGCCCTCGGTGTGTCGCCGCGCACCGAGGCCGGAGAACGGTGGCTGCGCGAAGCGGATCGCGGCGTGAAGCGGCGCACCTTCGGCGCGCCGTTCGGACTGGAACGCGAAGACCGCTCCGCGCTTGCTCTCGTGGCCATCCGCAACGTGCAGTGGAACGGCGACCAGGTCCGCGTCGGCTCCGGCGCGGGGATGCTGCTCGAAAGCCGCGTCGAGCGCGAGTTTGAAGAGCTGCGCGAGAAACGCGAGCAGGTCAAGGCGCTCTTCGGCCTGGCCGCGCACGTCGAAGCATTCGCATGACCAATATCGCCGAAGCAAGGCGCGTGATCGAGCAGGCCTGCAGCCTCGGCGCGGCCGATTTCTGCGTCTGCGCCGGCTCGCGCAACGCGCCACTGCTGGCCGTTCTCGGCGCGTCCGATCTGCGCGTCTTTTCGTTCGTCGACGAGCGTTCCGCCGCCTTCTTCGCCCTCGGCCGCGCGAAGCTGACCGGCCGCCCTACCGCGGTCGTGACGACATCCGGCACCGCCGTCGCCGAGCTTCTGCCGGCCGCGATCGAAGCGCACTACTCCGGCACGCCGCTGATCCTGATCACCGCCGATCGTCCGGCGCGATACCGCGGCACGGGTGCGCCGCAGTCGATCGAGCAGGAAGAGATTTTCGGTGTGTATGCACGCGGGTCGGTAACTCACATCAATGTCGAATTTGATGAGCCGTTGATTGACGAGGAGGTCAACGGATGGAGCGCTGGCGTCTCGCCGGCTGGCCCGGCGGCGTCCTCGCCGCCGACTGCGGGCGAGACGCCCGCGCTCCCAGGGAGCCGGCCTCTCGTCATACTCGGCGGCCTCGATGAACCCGACCGGCCGCGCGTCCGTGATTTTGCAAAAAAACTCAACGCGCCGATCTACACCGAGCCATTGTCCGGACTCCGCGAAGACCCCGCACTCGCGCACCTCGTCATCACCGCCGGCGAGCGGATGATCGGCCGCGGCGATTTCGACGCCGTCATCCGCATCGGCAACGTCCCGACGCTCCGCTTCTGGCGCGATCTCGACGAATCACGTGCCCATCTCCCGTTGATCAGTTTCAGCGCGCTTCCCTTCACCGGCTGCAGCCGCGGTGAAGTCCATCCGCTCGAAGCCCTCCCCTCGGACATAACCGCCCGCGATCGCAACGAAGCATTCTTCGCCGACGATCGCGAACGCGCCGCGGCCATCGCGGCAATTCTCGACGACGAGCCGGAGTCGGAGCTGGCGATGTTCCGCGAGCTGTCCCACACGATCCCTGCGAACGCGCGCGTCTACCTCGGCAACTCGCTTCCGATCCGCGAATGGGATCTCGCCGCAACACGCGATCCTCGCGGATTCGAGATCGCCGCAAACCGCGGCGCGAACGGTATCGACGGCCAACTCTCCACATTCTTCGGCCAATGCGATCCATCACGTCCGAATGTAGCGATCGTTGGCGACCTGACGGCGATCTACGACAGTAACGCGCCCTTCATTGTCCAACAGCTCGTGTCGCAGCTCGGCGCCGCCCTCGACTGGCGCATCGTCATCATCAACAACGGCGGCGGCCGGATTTTCAGCCGCGTCCCCTCCCTCCGCAAACTCGATTCATCGATGCGTGAGCGGATCATCGAAAACGCGCACGGCATCCTCTTCGATCACTGGGCTGCGATGTGGAGCATCGAAGACCGTGTCACCGAGCTGCGTCCCGACGCCGAAGCCAGCCGCCGCGCATGGGCGAGGTACGACGCGCTGTGGTGATCACCTGCCTCCACGGCTTCCTCGGCAATCCCCACGACTGGGACTTCCTCCACGACGCCGGCTTTGAAATCGAAACGCCGCCGCTCGACGCGATCCCCGATCACGGCGACATCCTCCTCGCCTACTCCCTCGGCGGCCGCCTCGCTCTGCAAGCGTTGTTGACGGGCGCCGATTACAAACGCGCCATCCTCGTCTCCACCGGCCTCGGCATCGAAGGCGAAGAATCCCGCGCTGCCCGCCGCGCATCCGATGAAGCATGGGCACGCCGCTTCGAATCCGAGGATTTCGATACCGTCATGGCTGCCTGGAACGCACAACCCGTTCTCGCAGGTCCGGCGCTCTCTCGCACGCGCGACGACTACGATCCGCGCGCACTGCGCGAATGGTCATCCGGCACATTGCCGCCCGTCGCGACGCACCTGCACAAACTGACGCTCCCAACTCTCTGGATCGCCGGCGCGCGCGACACGAAGTACGTCGCCGAAGCGCATCGCGCCGCATCCATCGCTCCAAATGCGCAGGCTGTAATTGTCGAGAATTCCGGCCACCGAGTTCCATGGGAGCAGCCATCGGCGTTCGTCGCAATTCTTCGAATCACGGCTGACTAGTGCGCGAGCACGGCGGCGTAGCCGCCGTAAGAACCGTAGCCCCCATCTTCAGATGGGGGTAGCAGGTCGGTACGGTCTCGTGAGCCCGCTTAAGCGGGCGAAAGAAAGGTTTCCGAGGTAGCATCCGCGCCGGGACTTCCGCATGGCGAATCGCCATGCCGCACAGTTACAGCAACCTCCTCACACACATCGTCTTTGCGACGAAAAATCGCAGACCGTTCATCGATGCCGCGCTTGAAGCGCGCCTCTTCCCTTATCTCGGCGGCATCGTTCGACAACTGGACGGGAAGTTGTACGTCGTCAACGGCGTCGAAGATCATGTCCACCTTCTGGCCGAATTGCCTCCCACGATTGCGATCGCCGAGGCGATAGGAAAGGTCAAGGGCAGTTCGACCTACTGGATCCATCAATCGTTTCCAGAGCAAGGTCAATTCGCGTGGCAGCGCGGATACGCGGCATTCAGCGTGAGCAAATCCAAGGTCGCCGCGGTAGCCCGATATATCGAAGGCCAGAAAGAGCATCACAAGAGACAGTCGTTTCAGGATGAATGGCTCGAGCTTCTCCGGCGCCACGGGATTGCGATCAATGAGAAATACCTTTGGACGTGATCTTTCGCCCGCTTATGCGGGCTCACGGGACTGTGCCGGCCTGCTAACCCCCATCTGAAGATGAGGGCTACGATTCTTATGGCGCCTACGCCGCCGGGAGCGATCGTGCAACGTTTACGCGAGCTAATGCTGAGCAGAGAGCACGTTCGGAAACCTTTCTTTCGCCCGCTTAAGCGGGCTCCAGAGATTGTGCCGACCTGCTAACCCCCATCTGAAGATGGGGGCTACGGTTCTTATGGCGGCTACGCCGCCGGAGAGCAGCGCGCATAGTCGCATTCGGTCAATCGCCGGCGTAGTCGGCGTGAGAACCGTAGCCACCGGCTTCAGCCGGTGGTTCGCGATGTGCGTTCAACACAGAGCCCGCTTAAAGCGGGCGAAAGAAAGCTTTACCGCCGTTCGCGCAACTCCGTCGCGATCTCGGACAGCAGTTCGATCACCCGTTGGTTCTGCGCCTCGGTGCGGCGTTGGGACGCGCGCGTCGACTGCATCCAGATGTAGCAGAGGTAGATGATGACCAGCGTTGCGGCGGCGAGGAGATACAGCACGTTAGTAGATCTGCCAGATTCTCGTCAGGTAATCGGCGAAGGTCAGGACGAAGAGGACGCCCAGCCAGAGGAATGACGCGATCACTACCACCCACGTCAGGCGCGTGGAGTGGATGACGTGCATGAAGAAGAGGATCACGAGGACCGCTTTGATCGTCGCGATGAGCAGCGCGATCGGCGTGTTCATCCAGCCGAGGTCGATCGTGGAGACCCACCAGGTCAGCAGCGTGCCGACGGCGAGTGCCAGGAAGACGGCGATGTAGATCCACATCGGCGTGACGTGGATGTGCGGGGCGTGAGCGGGCTCGTAATCGTGTTCGTCAGCCATGGTGGACACCGTGAATGAGGTAGAGGAACGGGAAGAGGAAAATCCAGACGATGTCGACGAAGTGCCAGTAGAGGCCCATGATCTCGACCGGGCCGTAGTACTCGGGACCGAAATCGCCGCGCCAGGCGCGAAGCATCATCCAGATCAGGAGGCCGGCGCCGATGACCATGTGCAGCGCGTGCAGGCCGGTCATGCTCCAGTAAAACGTCATGAAGAGCTGCACCTTCGGCGCGAGCGCGGGGACTTCGTTCCAGGTGAAGTGCGTGCCGGGGAAGAGGCCTTCATGGAAGTGCTGCCAGTACTCGATCATCTTCACGGCGAGGAACGTCGATCCGAAAATCAGCGTGGCGAAGAGCATCCCGACCGTCGCTTTGCGCTTTCCTAGTTGCGCGTTGCGGACTGCCAGCGCCATCGTCAGCGAGCTGATGATGAGAACGATCGTGTTGATGCCGCCGAAGAGTTTGTTCTGCTGCTCCGCGGCCAGCGCCCACGCTTCGGGATACATGATCCGGTAGACCCAATATGCGCAGAGGACGCCGCCGAAGAAGAGGATTTCGGTGGAGAGGAACATCCACATTCCGAGCGTGGATGCCTCGTGCTGCTGGCCGAGGTCTTCGAAATGGTGTTGGAGAAACGGGTGGTGCGCGTGCGGTTCGGGCGCGGCATCGGTGATAGCGATGTCAGACATTCTGCGTCTCCCCCATCGCTTTCATCATGGCCGGGTAGTCGTAGGCGTCCCACGTCACGACCGGCGTCTCGTGGAAGTTTTCCATCGGCGGCGGCGATGATGTCGCCCATTCCAGTCCGACTGCGCCCCAGGGATTGGGACCGGCCGGACGTCCGTACCAGAGTGACCAGAGCAGATAGATCAGCGGCAGGACGTAGCCGGCCGCGAGCACCGAGGCGCCGGCAGTAGACATCACGTTGAGCACCTGGAACTCCGGCGCATAGGCGTGATAGCGGCGCGGCATGCCGAGGTAGCCGAGGACGAACTGCGGGAAGAAGGTCAGGTTGAAGCCGGCGAAAATCAGCAGTGCCGCCAGGCGCGCCCACCATTCGGGATACATGCGGCCGGTGATCTTCGGCCACCAGTAGTGCAGACCGGCCATGTACGCCATCACCGCGCCGCCGACCATGACGTAGTGGAAGTGCGCGACGACGAAGTAGGTGTCGGTGACGTGGACGTCGAGTCCGATGGCGGCAAGGAAGAGCCCCGTCACGCCGCCGATGGTGAAGAGGCCGATGAAACCGAGGATGTAGAGCATGGGCGTCAAGAGCGCCACCGATCCTCGATACAACGTCGCCGTCCAGTTGAAGACTTTGATCGCCGAGGGGACGGCCACGAAGTAGCTGAGGAAGGAGAAGATCATCGCCGAGTAGACCGAGATCCCGGAGACGAACATGTGGTGCGCCCAAACCAGGAAGCCGAGGAAGGCGATGGCGAGCGACGAGTAGGCGACAAAGCTGTAGCCGAAGATCTTCTTGCGCGTGAATGCGGCTACGACCTCGGAGGCCACGCCCATGGCCGGCAGAATCATGATGTAGACGGCCGGGTGCGAATAGAACCAGAACATGTGCTGGAAGAGCAGCGGATCGCCGCCGAGGGCGGGATCGAAGATGCCGACGTGGACGACGCGCTCGAACATCAGCATCACCAGCGTGATCGCGAGGACGGGCGTGGCCAGCAACTGCACGATGCTCGTCGCGTACATCGCCCACACGAACAACGGCAGGCGGAACCAGGTCATCCCCGGCGCGCGCATGCGATGGATGGTGACGAGGAAATTGAGGCCGGTCAGAATCGACGAGAAGCCGACGATGAAGGCCGCGAAGGTGACGCCGAAGACGTGCGTGTTCGAGTACTGCGTCGAGAACGGCGTGTAGAACGTCCATCCCGTGTCGACGCCGCCGGTGATGATGATGTACAGCCCCATCACCGCCGCGATCATGTAGAGGTACCAGCTCAGCAGGTTGATCTTCGGGAAGGCCAGATCCTTCGCGCCAATCATCAATGGCAGAAGGAAGTTGCCGAGCACCGCGGGGATCGACGGAATCAGGAAGAAGAAGATCATCACGATGCCGTGCAGCGTGAAGAACTTGTTGTACGTATCGCTCGTCAGCAGATCGCCTTCGGGCGTCAGCAGTTCAATGCGCATGGCCACGGCGAAGAAGCCGCCAAGGATGAAGAGCGCGGTGATCGAGAAAAGGTAGAGGATGGCGATCCGCTTGTGGTCCTTGGTGAGAAGCCACGACAACGCGCCATAGTCGTGCGTCACGTAATTCCTCGTCCCCTCGGGCTCGACGAAGCGGACGTCGTGCAAAGTCACTGTGCTCATGGCGTCACACCTTTGTCTTTTTGCGGCGGGATTCCTGCGCCCGGGTTGAGCGGCGAGCCGGCGCTGGTTTGCTTCGATGATGGTGATTCGACCGGAACGACGGGCGTCTTCTGCGCGCCGAGGGAGCGGACGTACGAAACGAGCTTGAGCAGATCGTCTTCGCTCATCTGGCCCTGGAACGTGGGCATGATGCCGGTGAAGCCGCGGACGATCTTCGCCTGCGGATTGAGAATGGATTCGCGGATGTAGTTTTCGTCAGCGACGACGTTGCTGTTGTCGGTCAGCGTGACCGGCGTTCCGTAGACGCCCGCGAGGATTGGTCCGCGTCCCGTCGCGTCATTGGTATGGCAGGTGTTGCACGCATATTTCTGGAAGAGCTTCTCGCCCTGCGACGCCAGCGAGCCTTCCGCGCCGCCGGCCAGCCATTTCTGATAGTCGGTCGGTTCCATCACTTCCACCCAGCCGATCATGCCGGAGTGCAGCGTGCCGCAGTACTCGGCGCAGAAGATGTGGAAGCGTCCGGTCTTGGTGGCCTGGAACCACATGGTCTTGTAGCGGTTCGGCAGGACGTCGGCCTTCACGCGGAAGACGGGGAAGAAGAGGCTGTGAATCACGTCCTCCGAGGCCAGCGTGATGCGGATCGGACGATTGACGGGAACGTGCAGCGTGTTGATCTCGCGCTGGCCGCCGGGATGCTGGAACTTCCACATCCACTGCTTGCCGGTGGCGTAGATGTCGAGGGCGTTTTCGGGGACGCGCTGGATGCGGAAGTAGAGCCACGAGCCCCACACGAACATGACCATGAAGACCAGGAACGGGATGATGATCCACGCCGCTTCGAGGATTTTCGGCGGTTCGTAATCCTGGGCGATTTCATTCTCCGGCGTGCGGCGGTACTTGATGGCCAGCGCGAAGATGACCACGAAGATCAGCACCGAGACGCTGCCGGTGACGATGCACATGAACGTCATCAGCGCGTCGACGCCGGGCGCGACGGTCGAGGCCTGGTCCGGCCACAGCGGGAAGTCGGAAAGCATCATCGAGCGTGCTCTTTGCGGATCATGATGAAGATGAAACCGAACAGGCCAAGCATGGTGGCCACGCCGCCGGCGCGGACGAAGTTCATCGCGCTGCGGCTGTAGCGGCCCGTGGCCGGATCGTAGTGGTAGCAGAGGAGAAGGATGGAGTCGGAGGCGGTGCCGATTTTGCCGGCCGAGGCTTCGACGAGGGCGAGACGGAGATCGCGCGGCTGGTACGTGAAGCCGTAGAGGTAGCGCGAGACGCGGCCCTGCGGCGTGACGGCGAGCAGGACGGCTCCGTGCGCGAACTGATCGACCTTGATGTCGTAGGCGTATTGAAATCCGGCGATGTTCGTTAGCTTTTTGATCGCGCTTTCAGGCCCAGTCAGGAAGTGCCAGCCGTTCGCGGCGCCGAAGCGGCCGTAGCGATTGACGTACTGCGTCTTCTTCATCGCGGCCTGCTCAGGCGTGTCGCGCGGATCGATGCTGATGGTGACGACGTCGAACTCTTTACCGATGTCGAAACGGAGCTCGGTGAGCGCGTTGGTGACGCCGTCCATGACCATGGGGCAGAGCATGGGGCAGCGGTAGTACATGAAGTTGAGCAGGACGGGCTTGCCGTGGTTGAAGTACTGGCCGAGTCGAACGACGTTGCCGGTTTCGTCGCGGAGCATGAGGTCGAGCGGGAGCTGGGCGTTGAGGTTTTGTTTGATGGCGACTGGGCCTGGGAGTGTGGGTGGGGTTTTGGAGTTTTGGGCGATTAACGGGAGCGCCGAGAGCATCAAGAGGGACACGATCACGCGGAGACGCGGAGAGGCGGAGAAAATCATGGTTTCACCACCGGTAGCCCGCGTTGGACGACTAGTTGTTTGGCGGTTTCGATGGGGAGGCGCACCACGCCTTTTTGTTTGTCGACCCAGCTTGGTTTGTTCAGCGCTTCGTCTTCGGCGGCGCGCATGTCGGCCATGTCGGTGAGCGGGGTGTTCGTGTTCGGCGGGAGATCCTGTCCGTTCACGAGCTTGTTCGAGAACGGTTGGAGGCGTGGCGCTGGGGGGACCTTCGATGGAGGCGCCATCATCGTCAGCGGCTGCGACGACTCGCTGCGGAAGTGCTTTGCGTACGCGTGGAACTGCAGGTAGAGCACGGCGTGCGTGACGAATGCGAAGACGATGAAGATCACCACGGACCACAACAGCGCGCGGACGTTGACGTCGCTGTCTTCGTGACGCGTCTCGGGGTTGACGATGTCGCCGTCGCGGTAGTGAGCGTGTTCAGGCATTGACCTTCAGCGCTCCTTCCCGAATGGCTTCGTCGACCCACGATTCGTGGATCGGGATGATGGTCTGGCCGCGGAGTTGGCCGATGAAGGCCCAGATCCAGACGCCGCCGATGCCGACGAGCGAGGTCAGATCCATCCACGACCAGGTGAAGTGCTCGCCGTACCACGACGGCGCGACGAGCCAGTAGAGGACGACGTAGCGCATCACGATCACGATCACGGCCACGATGGCGATCGTCTTCGGCCTGTCTTTGATCGGCCGCATCAGCAGCAATCCGAACGGCAGGAAGAAGTGGAACATGGCCACGCTGAACGCGACCGCACCCCACATTCCGCTGTTGCGCACGAGGTAGTGCGGGATTTCTTCGTGGATGTTGGCGTACCAGATCAGCAGGAACTCGGAGAACGTCGTGTAGGCGTAGAACATCACGAACGCCAGCATCAGGTTGCCGAGGTCGCGGAAGTGGGTCGGCTTGAGGACGCCGCGCATGGCGTCGGTGTTCGCGAGCTGGGCGAAGAAGAACGTCACGAACGCGAGCGCGGAAAGTCCGCAGCCGACCACGAAGGTGATGCCGTACATCGTCGAGCTGAATTTCGGTTCGGTCGACAACATCCAGTCGATCGAGGCGAAGGTGAGCGTGAGCACGATCATGGCCAGCCCAGAAGCGGCCCACTTGCGGCGCTTGAGCTCCGTGAATGGCGAGCGGTCTTCGTAGAACTTGAGCGAGAGAGCGCGGATGCGCCACGCCCAGAGGTTCCAGAGCGCGAAGTAGAGCGCGGCGAAGATGACGAAGCGTTTCCAGTTCAGCCAGTCGAGCTTCTGACGGACGTTTTCGTCGGCCATCGCCCATGCCGTGTCGGACCACGGGTAGAGATACTTCATCCCGAAGACGATGGGGATGAAGAACAGAACCATCCAGAGCATGGTCCGGGCCGAGGCGCCGAGCGGGCGGCGGATCATGAGGCCCCACTCGCCGCCGGTGACGTACTGCAGCATCAGCACCGCCAGCGAGCCGGCCACGATCGAGAACCAGAAGAGGAAGCTAGGCAGATACGCGCGGAAAAACGTCTGCGGACTGATGAAGTAGCCAACGATGCTGAGCGCCAGTCCGATGATGCCAGCGATGAGCGACGGCATCCGCCAACGGGCGATGCCGCTGACCGGCGTGCTGGTGCGTACGTCGACCGTCACTGCGTGCCTCCGAGTTGCGCGCGCTGCGCCGGCGGCAGGTCGTTGACCGTGCCGTTCTGGCTCAGTTGCAGCGCGCGGATGTAGGCGATGATGGCCCAGCGATCGTTGACCGGAACCTGCACGTTGTACGGCGGCATGGCGCCGAATCCGTTCGTCATCACATCGAAAAAGTGTCCCGTCTTCGCCGTCCTCAACGCATCTGTGTGAAATGACGGCGGATGCCGCAATCCGCGCGACGGGATCATGCCGTTGCCGTCGCCGCGGCGTCCGTGGCACGGCGAACAGTAGATGTTGAAGCGCTCCTGGCCGCGGTTCATGACCTGCGCGGTGACCGCGAAGGGGAAGCCATCGCCGTCGGCCTTATCGATTTTGCCGGTGACGAGGAAACCTTCCAGCGGCAGTTCGCCGCGCGCGACGGTTCCGGGGATGCGCGGGCGCGCGGACATGCCGTCGGCGAAGAAGTCGCTCGGTTCGAGCGGGTCGTATTTGGGTTGGTTAGCCATCTTCTGGCGGCAGGCGGCCAGCGTTGCGAGCATCAGCAGAAGCGCAAGCACGCGCACAGACAAGAGTGTCTGTGCCACATTGTTCGAGTTCGTCTTACCAGGGAACATCGACGACCTCGCGTGGGTGGAGTGCCTCAAGGAACTTCCAGACGCCGTCGAAGTCGAACTTCGGATCGCGGGCCTGGATGACGAGGAAGAACTTGTCGCGCGAGGCCTGATCGAAGCGCCGCACGTTAAAGACCGGGTGATACGGCATCGGCAGGCCGTTGAGCGCGAGCATGCCGAAGACGGCGGCGAAGGCCGCGAGCAGGATCGTGCATTCGAACGTGATCGGGATCCAGGCCGGCCACGAGTTGTACGGCTTGCCGCCGATGTTGAGCGGATAGCTGATCACGTTCGCGTACCAGCACATGAAGAAGCCACTCAGTCCGCCGATGATCCCGCCGCCGAGGACGAGCGCCGACATGCCGGTGGACTTCATCCCCACCGCTTCGTGCAGGCCGTGAATCGGGAACGGCGAGAAGGCGTCCATCTCCGTGTAGCCGGCGTCGCGCGCGGCTTCAGCGGCGGCGGTGAGGTCCGCCGGCGAGGTGAACTCGGCGATCACTCCGTACAGCCCTGTTCTGACTTTGCCGATCGCCATCGCGTTACGCCTCGTGTCCTTCCGGATGCGTCTGGGCTTCCGGCAATAACGTACGCATTTCGAAGATGGAGATCATCGGCAGGAAGCGGACGAAGAGGAACAGCAGGAAGAGGAACAGGCCGATCGAGCCGAGGTACATGCTCCAGTCCCAGCGGGTGCCGTGGTACATGCCCCACGACGACGGCAGGAAGTCGCGGTGAAGCGACGTCGGGATGATCACGAAGCGCTCCAGCCACATGCCGACGTTGACGAACATCGCGGTGATGAAGAGGCCCGTCGTCGAGGTGCGCAGGCGGCGGAACCACATCAGCTGCGGCGCCAGGCCGTTGCAGACGATGAGCATCGCGTACATCTTCCAGTACGGTCCCTGCACGCGGTTGAGCCACATGTAGCGCTCGTAGCCGTTGCCGCTGTAGAACGCGAAGAAGGCTTCCATCGCGTACGAGTAGAAGACGATCATGCCGGTGGCGAGCATGATCTTGCCCATGTTCTCGAGGTGCTTCATGGTGATGAAGTCTTCGAGCTTGAACATCTTCCGCGCCGGAATGGCCAGCGTCAGCACCATGGCGAAGCCGGCGTAGACGGCGCCTGCGACGAAGTACGGCGGGAAGAACGTGGCGTGCCATCCCGGGATCTGCGCAACGGCGAAGTCGAACGAGACGATGGTGTGGACGGAGAGCACGAGCGGCGTCGACAAACCGGCCAACAACAGGTACGTCGACTCGTAGCGGAACCAGTGCTTGGCCGAACCGCGCCAGCCGAGCGAAAGCATGCCGTAGATGACGCGCATCCCCTTGCCGCGGGCACGGTCGCGCAGTGTGGCCAGATCGGGGATCAGTCCGACGTACCAGAAGAGCGCGGAAACGGTGGCGTAGGTCGAGACCGCGAAGACGTCCCACATCAGCGGGCTGCGGAACTGCGGCCACAACGTCATCGTGTTCGGGTACGGGAAGAGCCAGAAGTCGTACCACGGCCGTCCGGTGTGCAGCGCGGGATACAACCCCGCCGCGGCGACTGCGAACAGCGTCATCGCCTCGGCGAATCGATTGATCGAGGTCCGCCACTCCTGTCGCAGCAACAAGAGGATTGCGGAGATCAGCGTGCCGGCGTGGCCGATGCCGATCCACCAGACGAAGTTGAGGATGTCGAAGCCCCAGCCGACCGGATGGTTGATGCCCCAGATGCCGACGCCGACGATGAGCAGCTTGCCGATGGTAGCGGTCAGGATCATGACGCCGAAGACGCCGGCGGCCAGCCCCACCCACCACAGCTTCGGCATCCGCTTGCGCAGGACGATGGCACTGATCTGATCCGTGACCGACGCAAACGTGTGCCCCGGCTCCACCGTCGGAACGGGGATGAAGCGCTCCGGGATGTCCTGCGTTACCGGGCGGATTTCGTGGGCTGGGGTTTGGTTGGTTGCCATTTAGCTCTTAGCTCTTAGCTGTTAGCTCTTAGGGGTTCGAAACTCATTGTTCGTTGCTGCTCGTTCGCTGCGCTCGTCGCTCCTCAGAGCTAACAGCTAAGAGCTCTTTATCTCCGGATTCGGGTTCTTAATCGCGCCGAGGTAGGTAGTACGAGGACGAGTGTTCAACTCGGCCAGCAATGCGTAGTTCGTCGGCTCCGCTTTCAACGACGCGACGTGGCTCTTCGGGTCGTTCATATCGCCGAACACGATCGCGTCCGTCGGACACGCCTGCTGGCAAGCGGTGACGACTTCGCCGTCCCGAACGCGGCGGCCCTGTTTTTCGGCGTCGATCTTGGCGGCGTTGATGCGCTGCACGCAGTAGGTGCACTTCTCCATGACGCCGCGCGTGCGGACGGTGACGTCGGGATTCCGCTGCGCTTTGAGCGCGGGCGTTTCGTAGTCGCTGTAGTGGAAGAAGTTGAAGCGGCGCACTTTGTACGGGCAGTTGTTCGAGCAGTAGCGCGTGCCGACGCAGCGGTTGTAGGTCATGTCGTTCAGACCTTCGCCGCTGTGCGACGTCGCGCCGACCGGGCAAACCGGCTCGCACGGCGCCTGCTCGCACTGCATGCACGGCACCGGCTGGTGAAACACCTCGGGATTGTCCGCGTCGCCCTTGTAATAACGGTCGATGCGCAGCCAGTGCATCTCGCGCTCGGCCAGCACCTGCTCCTTGCCGACCACCGGGATGTTGTTCTCCGACTGGCAGGCCACGACACAGCCGTTGCAGCCGGTGCAGACCGAGGTATCGATGACCATCGCCCAGGCGTGCGACTTGGAATAGTCGTACTTCGGGTACATCGACTCCGGACTCTGCTCTTCTTCGCGCTTGTAATCGTGCGCGAAGTCGGGCGTTTTTAGATATTCGGCGAATGACGCCGAGCGGATGATGCCGCGGTCGGCTCCAACGTCGCTCGCATTCAGGCTCTGGTGCTCCTGCGTGCAGGCGACGTCGTACGGACCCGCGTTGGTCAGGGCGATGTCGGCGCCGGGGCCGCCGTTGAGCGCATCAGAGAAGCGGAACGGCGTGAGGTCGACGCCCATCGTGTTCCCGGAAATGTGGAAGGCGTCGAGGTCGGGGCCGTACATCCCTTTCGTATCGGGAGAGGGCGTGGCGATGCGGCCGCCGCGCGTCCTGCCGTAGCCCATGAACATGGTGATGGTGCCGTCGGCGTGTCCGGGCACGACCCAGATCGGCGTGCGGATCGTGCGGCCGCGGTACTTCACGTCAGCGAGCAACGTCTGTTTTTCGTTGACGAGGGCATCGCGGCGCTTGTCGTCGTATCCGAGGGCGACGGCAGTCTTTGGACTGACGAGAGCCACGTTCTCCCAGCAGATCTTCGTCTGCGGTTTCGGCAGCTCCTGCAGCCAGGCATTGTTCGCGTAGCGTCCGTCGTAGACGTTGGGATCGGGAAGGATGCGCAGTTCGTAGCCAGCGGGAGTCGCTGGTCGGGAGTCGGGAGTCGGAGCGGCCGCACTCGCCGCTTTGGCTGGCAAGGCCGATCCGGCGATGACGCCGTCGTTCAGCCACTTGCGCCACGTCGCGTCGAAGTTGAGCGCGCCCGCTTTCGATTGCCAGTAGGTACGGACCACGTCGTACGGCGAAGCGTCCAATCCGCCGAGGAGCGCGCCGAGAACCTCGTGCGGCGAGCGGCCGTTGTAAAGCGGCGCGATGAGCGGCTGGACGATCGAGACCGTGCCGTCGTGCGCGCGCGCGTCGCTCCATGACTCGAGGTAGTGCGTCTCGGGGATGTGCCAGTGCACGTGCATCGACGTCTCGTCGTAGTACGGCGAGAGATGCGCGCGGAACGGCACCTTGTCCAGCGCTTTGACGAACTGGAGATCGTTCGGCGCGTCGTAGACGGGATTGCCGCCGAGGATGATGAGCGTCTTCACCGCGCCGGCGTTCATGTCGGCGACGAGTTGCTTCAGCGAATCGAGCTGATTGACCGGAGCTACCTCTGGTGAATCCGTAATGGTGATCGTCGATCCGATGTTGCCGAGGGACTGGTTGATGGCCATGGCGATGGCGTGGACGGCGGGCGGCTGCTCCTCGCCGGCGATGACGATGCTCGCGCCGCGGTTTTTCTGGAGATCGTTGATAAGCGCGGAGATCCAGTCGCCATGGTTGTCGGGCGCGTTGGCCGCGCCGGCAATTGCCCGGGCATACGCCTCGACCTGCGATGGACGCACGGCCAGACGGTGATCGGCGATCGAGCCGGTTCCGGTGGGGCCGGACTCGATCGCGTACAGGCGATTGATCGACGTCGTCCCCTTGCGCACTTTGCGGCGGCTGGAGAAATCGCGCGCATAACGGAGATGTCCAGGTCCGCGATCGAGAAAATCGGAGTCGAGCGAGACGACGACGTTCGCTTTGTCGAAGTGGTAGACGGCGTTCGCGTAGTTACCAAACGCCAGCCGCAATCCTTCGCGCACGTTGTGTCCGCCGGCCGGCTCCCACTGATGCCACTTCGCGCCGGGCGACTGCGCGAGGAATTGCTGGATCTGCGCGCCGAGGGTCGGCGAGGTGATGGTCTGCGTGAGCAACCGCACGCCGCCGGCTTTGAGCGCCGGCGCGAGCGTGGCCAGGAACTCGCTCCAGGTCGAGATTTCGCCGAGGTGGCGGACGACCTGGGAACGGTCGGGATCGTAGAGGCCAAGGATCGAGGCCTGCATCCAGCTGTTCGTCGCACCGAGGGATGACGGATGATCGGGATTGCCTTCGATCTTCGTCGGACGGCCCATGTGGCTTTCGACGAGCACGCCGTGCGCGTAGCCGCTGATCGGCATCGCTGACGCGAAGTAGAGCGGCTGGCCCGGAATCAGATTCTCCGGTTGACGAACGTACGGGACGATTTTCTCTGCGGGACGGTTGCACGCCGCCAATCCGCCGAGCGCCATCGACGCGCCCATGAGCTTCACGAAATCGCGCCGGTCGACGCCACGCTCCAGCGCCAGCGCGCCGGCCGGGAACTCCGTCTCCACGACCTGCTCGAAATCCTCGCGCGACAACGACTCGAGGCTCCGCCAGTACTCGGGGCCGAGGCGTTTCTTGAAATCCGCGAGGTTTAGTTCGTTCTTGTCGGTCATGGCTTGATGCGGGAGCCGGGTGTCGGGAGTCGGGTGTCGGAGCTTTGAGACTTCCGCCTCGTTCTCCGACTCCCCACTCCCGACTCCCGACGCCCTTAGTAATGGCATGTCGAGCAGCTCGTCAACTTCTGAATGTTGTACTCCTGCACCAGCTTCGGGCCGATGCGTTCCTGATCGTTCGTGATGTAGGCCATGTTGAAGACCTGGTTGCGCGGGCGGACGAACTTCTCCGGCGCGCGGTGGCAGCTCAGGCACCACTCCATCGTCAGCGGCGAGGCCTGATACGTCAGCGGCATCATGTCGATGCGGCCGTGGCAACTCGCGCATCCGATTCCTTTGCTGACGTGAATCGAGTGATTGAAATGAACGAAGTCCGGCAGCCGGTGGACGCGCGACCAGACGATCGGTTTCCCGGTCGCGAAGCTCGCCCGCACCGGCTCGAGCATTTCGGCGTTCGTCCAGATTTGTGAGTGGCAGTTCATGCAGGTCTGCGTCGGCGGGATGCCGGCGAAGTTCGATGTCTCGACGCTGGTGTGGCAATAGCGGCAGTCGATCCCGAGTCCACCGGCGTGATGCTGATGGCTGAAAGGAACCGGCTGTTCGCGCTCGATCCCCTGATCGGTCGCGTACGGCGAACGGACCACGCCGCCGATCGCCCACAGCACGAATGCAACGGCGAATACAGCGCCGAAGATCGTGACGCGGGCAAGTGTGTTGGCGCTACGGTGGAAAATCTGAGCCATCTACAGGCTGCTACCTCGGCGGGATGCGGCGCGGTGTAAAAACGGCGGCGATCATATCGAAAACAGTCGGTGACGCAAGACACACGATTCAGTGCGGGGTCCGGCAATGCACGAACCGTGTCACGCGGAGTTCGCTCCGCGCGACACACCGCCCGAAATGATCAGCGCCATGACGTTCGCGCTATCGACCGCCAACGCCTCCACGCGTTCGCGCGCCACCACCACCAGCGTCCCGGCCATGCTGTACGAGAACGGCAGGTAGACGGCGATCTGTCCGGGAAGAGAGAGAAACCCGAGGTCGTCCTGCGTGATGAAGCCGAGCGTGCGGACGCCGTCGGTGATCGTCACCGCCACCGGCTGATCGAACCGCTTCTTGTCGCCGACGAACGCTTCGAGCAGATCCTTGATCGACGCATAGACCAGCCTCACCAGCGGCGCACGCGTGAAGATCACTTCCGTAAACCGCAGAAACTTCCGCACGAAAAAGTTCGAGGCCACCGCGCCGATTGCGATGATGGTCACAATCGTGATCGCGAACCCCGCCCCGGGCGTCGGCAGGTTCAGGAGCCGGTCGATCCGGACGAACGCCTCGTACAGCAGATACAACGTCAACGCGATCGGCACGACGATGACGAGGCCACGTAGGAAGTTCTTGATGAGCCAGTTCATGGGGTGATGGTAAAGGGGAACGGTTTCACGCGGAGAACGCGGAGAGGCGGAGCGAGCGGAGAAAAGCTTTGATCTCGCGTCTGCCTTTCTCCGCGCCCTCCGCCTCTCCGTGATCTCCGCGGTGAAACCGTTCCCCTGAACGCGGATACGACCGATGCTACAATCCGCGCCCTTACCCAACCCCCTTGGGTCGCGGAATCACCGCAAACAAACTTTCGGAGGACCTATGAAGTCATGGATCACGCGCACGCTGGTCCTGGCGATGCTGATGGTCTGCATCGCCGGCGTTGCGCACGCGCAAAGTACGGACACAACCCAGCCGGCCGGAAATGCTCCGGTCGCGGCGCAGGAATCGAAGCTGGCCGGTCAGCCCACGGAGGCGCAGACCGAGGCCAATCTCGTATTGCCTGATTTGAACACGGTGTCGTTTCTCGGCGGCATCACCGGACAGAAGCTGCTCCTGTACGGCCTCGTCGTCTGCGTTCTCGGGCTGCTCTTCGGCTTCGTCATGTACGTGAAGCTCAAGAAGCTCGACGTGCACAAATCGATGCTCGAGATCTCGGAGCTGATTTACGAGACCTGCAAAACGTATCTGCAGACGCAGGGCAAGTTCATCCTGCTGCTCGAGCTCTTCATCGGCGTGATCATGGTTTTCTACTTCGGCGTGCTGCGGCACTACGGCGTCACGAAGACCTCGATCATCATCGTCTTCAGCCTCATCGGCATCGCCGGCAGTTACGGCGTGGCCTGGTTCGGCATCCGCGTCAACACGTTCGCCAACTCGCGCTCGGCGTTCGCGTCGCTGCGCGGAAAGCCGTTCCCGACCTACGACATCCCGCTCAAAGCCGGTATGTCGATCGGCATGCTGCTCATCTCCACCGAGCTCGTGCTGATGCTCTTCATCCTTCTCTTCGTTCCGCGCGACTACGCGGGGCCATGCTTCATCGGTTTCGCCATCGGCGAATCGCTCGGCGCTGCGGCGCTGCGCATCGCGGGCGGCATCTTCACCAAGATCGCCGACATCGGATCGGACCTGATGAAGATCGTTTTCAACATCAAGGAAGACGATGCCCGCAACCCCGGCGTCATCGCCGACTGCACCGGCGACAACGCCGGCGACTCGGTCGGACCGACTGCCGACGGATTCGAAACCTACGGCGTCACCGGCGTCGCACTGATTACGTTCATCCTGCTCGCGGTGAGCGATCCGACGGTCCAGACGCAGCTGCTGGTCTGGATCTTCGTCATGCGCGTCCTGATGATCGTCACCTCGGCTGTTTCCTACTGGCTCAACGGCGCGATCGCGTCCGCCAAGTACAAAAACGCCGACGTCATGAACTTCGAGGCGCCGCTCACGTCGCTTGTCTGGATCACCTCGATCCTTTCCGTCAGCGTCACGTACGCCGTCTCCTACCTGCTCATCCCCACGCTCGGCGGCGACGCCTCGATGTGGTGGAAGCTCTCCACGATCATCACCTGCGGCACGCTGGCCGGCGCGATCATCCCGGAGCTGGTGAAAGTCTTCACCTCGACCGAATCGCGCCACGTGCAGGAAGTCGTCACCGCCTCGCGCGAAGGCGGCGCGTCGCTCAACATCCTGGCCGGCCTCATCGCCGGAAACTTCAGCGCCTACTGGATGGGCATCACCATCGCCGGTCTGATGGGCGTCGGCGCGTGGATCAGCAGCATGTTCCCGGTCGGTGCCGGCGCGCTGATGATCGCTCCCGCGATCTTCGCATTCGGCCTGATCGCCTTCGGCTTCCTCGGCATGGGACCGGTGACGATCGCCGTCGATTCCTACGGCCCTGTCACGGACAATGCGCAGTCGGTCTTCGAACTGTCGACGATCGAATCGATCCCCGGCATCGAAGCGGAGATCCAGCGCGACTTCGGTTTCGCTCCGTCATTCGAGAAGGGCAAAGACTTCCTCGAAGCGAACGACGGCGCCGGCAACACGTTCAAAGCCACGGCCAAGCCCGTGCTCATCGGCACGGCCGTCGTCGGCGCGACCACGATGATCTTCTCCATCATCGTCATGCTCACGAACAAGCTGACCGTGGACATGGACAAGCTCTCCCTGCTCCATCCGCAGTTCCTGCTCGGCCTCGTCGTCGGCGGCGCGGTCATCTACTGGTTCACCGGCGCGTCGACGCAGGCTGTTTCGACCGGCGCCTACCGCGCGGTCGAGTTCATCAAAGCGAACATGCATCTCGACGCCGGCGCCACGAAGGCCTCGGTCGAGGATTCAAAGAAGGTCGTGGCCATCTGCACGCAGTACGCGCAGAAGGGGATGTTCAACATCTTCCTGACGGTCTTCTTCTCAACTCTTGCTTTCGCCTGCTTCGAGCCGTTCTTCTTCATCGGCTACCTGATCTCGATCGCGCTCTTCGGTCTCTACCAGGCCATCTTCATGGCCAACGCCGGCGGCGCGTGGGACAACGCCAAGAAGATCGTGGAAGTGGAGTTGAAGGAAAAGGGAACGCCGCTTCACGCCGCCTGCGTCATCGGCGACACGGTCGGCGATCCGTTCAAGGACACCTCCTCGGTGGCCATGAATCCGGTCATCAAGTTCACGACCCTCTTCGGCCTGCTCGCGGTCGAGCTCGCGGTGGAGATGACGAAGAACGGGCAGCAGGGACTGACGCGGATTCTCGCGGTCGTCTTCTTCATCATCTCGATGATCTTCGTCTACCGCTCGTTCTACGGGATGCGCATCCAGTCGCAGACCGCCTCACACTAAGACAGTTCCGGATCGTAGCGCTGCGTTCGCGCGGCGCTACGATCCGTTGGCCTGCTTCGATCCGTTCTCCGCGCGTCCATCGGCGATGCAGTGGGCCAGCATCTCCTGAAGTGCACGATGATCGAGAGGCTTCGCGACCACGCCACACACGCCGTAGTGCGCCACGCGCTCCCGATACTTTTCGGGCAGCCCGCTGGAGATGATCGTGTGCGACATCACCTCGGGCTTGCAGCGGTCGAGATACTCGAGCACTCCGAACCCATCGATGCCGGGCATGAGCAGGTCAAGGACGACGGCGTCGTAGTGCGCGTTGGCGATCCGCTCGATCCCTTCGCGGCCGTTTTCGGCGATATCGACCGACATCCCGATGCGGCGTCCGAACACGGCTACCAGCTCGGCGGACATGGCATCGTCATCGACGACGAGCAACCGCTTCTGCCGTTCGTCCGCGTGGACGGTGTGCGGGCGCACGACTGCCACGACGGCGGATACGAGCTTGCGATAGCTGAACGGCTTCCGGAAAAGGCGCGAGAGCAATTGCGGCGCGGTGTTCATCACCGTCTGCTCCGACATGCCGGTCATCAGGAAGACGCGGTCGAGCAGCTCGGGCTGCTCCATGTCGATGAAGTTCAGCACGCCGAATCCATTCAAGCCGCGGTGAATGATGAGATCGAGAATGACCGCGGAGTACTCATGTGCGCGCAACTTCTCGATGGCCGCGTAGCCCTCTTCCACGAAGTCAACGGCGAATCCTTCGCGCTCCAGCGGGATCCGCAGAATCAACTCGGCGGCGCGGTCGTCTTCGACGATGAGAACCCGTTCTTGCTTCACTACGGACGTAAGTATATGCTCTACTGTCTTCCAGGCAACCGGGACCTTTCCGCCGCCTCCCCCTTCAGCCCGCAGAAACCCCATGTTCACCGCTGACGCCTTACTGAACGCCATCAACCAGGCCGTCCTTGCGACCGATGGCAACGGAACGATCGTCTTCTCGAACCCCGCCGCTCAAAAACTGTTCGGCGGCAATGCCTCGACGCTTGTCGGGAAGACGCTCGCCGCGGTCATGCCCTTCCACGATGTGTCCGAGCTGTTCGCGGCCGTGCGCGAAGAAGGTTCGTGGTCCGGCGGACGGCGCAGCCCGGACGACGACAGCCTGTCGTTCATCACCATTTGCGCGCTCCGCAACGCGAGCGGCGGAGTGGACGGATTCGTCATCGTCTCGGCGCCGCTCGACGGTCTCGATATTCCGCGCGTCGTCGACGAGAGCGAACGGCTCCGCCTCGAAAATCGTCTGCTGCAAGCCGAGCGCATCTCCAGCCTCGGGCGCCTGGCCGCCTCCGTCGCCCACGAATTCAACAACGTGCTCATGGGCATCCAGCCGTTCATCGATCTGCTCACCAAACGGGCCGGCCACGATCCTGCCGTCAAGCTTGCCGCACCGCGAATCGCCGACGCCGTCGCGCGCGGCAAACGCGTCACGCAGGAAATCCTCCGCTTCACGCGCATCGGCGAGCCGACCCGCGTTCCGGTCAACGTCGCCGAATGGCTGCACGGCTTCGAGCCGGAGCTGGTCCAATTGGCGGGACCGCTGGTAACGGTCACCACCGATGCCGACCCATCGCTGATCATGCTCGCCGACGCGCATCAACTCCGCCAGGTCTTCGCCAACCTCGTCGTCAATGCGCATCACGCCATGCCCAACGGCGGCAAGCTGGACGTGCGCGCCGTCGCCGAGATGATGACCGACGGCAATCCCACTCCCATCCCCGCCGTTCATTTCACAATCCGCGATACCGGCGTCGGCATCCCGCAGGACACCCTGCTCTACATCTTCGAGCCGCTCTTCACGACGAAAAAATTCGGCGGCACCGGCCTCGGTCTCGCCGTCGCGTCGCAAGTCGTGCAACAGCACCAGGGACACATTTACGCGGAGAGCACGCTCGGCGAAGGGACGACATTTCACATCCTCATTCCGGCCGCGCCGGCGGCGTCGATCGCTGCGCCGCGGCAACAAGTCGCGCCGCGCCGCGTACGCCCTTCCATGCGCGTGACGATGATCGAAGATGACGAGTCCGTCGGCGCAGGCCTCGTGGCCATCCTCAACTTCGAAGGCGTCACCACGGATTGGGTCCGCCTCGGCACCGAAGCCGTCGAGCGCATCGCCGCCAATCCTCCCGACGCCGTCATCCTCGACCTCGGCCTCCCCGATCTCGACGGCATCCAGGTCTACGAACAGATCGCCGCGCGTTGGCCCGACCTCCCGGTCCTCTTCTCCACCGGCCACGGCGACCAGAACCTGCTCACGAAGACCCCAAACGGAAAGAAAGTCGGCTACCTCCAGAAGCCCTACGAGTCCGACACGCTCCTCGCCGCGCTCGATGAGCTTTTGGGGTAGCCGCAATGCAGATCTCGCCCGAGCGCGGCGGCGTAGCCGCCGTAAGAACCGTAGCCCACGCTTTCAAGCGTGGGTAATCGAAGCCGCCCAACACAGTGAGCCCGCTTGAGCGGGCGAAAGAACGGTGCCGCGCAAACCTTTCTTTCGCCCGCTGAAAGCGGGCTCTCACTCTAGGGGCGCGCGGTTCCCCCACGCTTGAAAGCGTGGGCTACGGTTCTTACGACGGCTTTCGCCGCCGAACGCACGGGATGACGGCAGTCGATCGCGCTACTGCCCCTTCACTTTCTCGAAAAACGCCACCAGCTTCGGCGACCATGCGGCCGCGTCCAGTCGCAGCGCCTGATTGAGACGCAGCGCCGATTGCATATCTGCGGTGGCGCTGGCGAGGAGCGGATCGCCGTTACGCGACAACATCGCCTGCGTGTAGCGCTCGCAGCCGCGCAGCAAATACGCCTCGGCGCTTTCCTTCGCGGCGATGAGCTCCGTCAGCGCGCGATCGGATGACGCCAGATCGCCCGCGGCGAACGCGCGATATGCCGATTCGAGTTGCGCACGCGTCGGATCGGGCGGAGGCGCGATCGCAACCTCGGGCGGCTTGCGTGCATCGAGCGCGCGCTCTTTCGCCGCGACTTCATCAACCACGCGCCGGATCGTTTTCGCGTCGCTGCCCGGTTTCAATTGACGCTCGATCCGCTGCGCGTCGGCGACGGAGAGTTTCATCGCGATCAGCCGCCGGCGATACGCCTGGATCGCGAGCTGCGCGTTGACGAAATCCTCGCTGGCCATCTCCGGCTGCGGTTCCGGTTTCTTGACCTCGGCTTTCGGAGCCGGCGGCGGAACGGTTTGCGTGACCGGAACGGGAACAGGAACCGGTGCGGGAGCCTTCGGCTGCGGCACGTCGTCGAATGGGACCACGATGTCGCCCGGCGGCACCTTCGTCTTCGCAACGGGAGGCGGCTTCACCGGCCGCGCGGCGCGCTGCTTTTTCGCATCGTCGGCGGCCTGGACGAACATCGCCCGCGCTTCCTCGGCGATGTCGGCCGCGCGCTTGTACGCGCGCACGTCGATGCCCGCGTTCGCGTTCGTATCCTTCGCCTCGGACAGCTTCCGTTGCGCCGCGTGATACGTGTCGCTGTGATCTCCGCCCGCGGTCACCGCATCGACCTGTGCGGAAATCGCGCGGCCGATCGCCGCATTCGCTTCCTGCTTGCTCGGAACCGCGGCTCCCTCGGCGCGGCGCTGCTTCTGCGAATTCGCACGGCCGATCAGATCGCGCAGCTGCGCGTAGTACGGCGTGTTCTTCACCGCGCCCTGATCCTCGGAAATCTTCCACTCGCGCAGCGCGCCGTCCGGGTCGCCGAGGTTCAGGCGGGCGATGCCGAGCCAGAAGTGGGGGGTGTAGGTGAAGATCTGATCGCGCACGCGCGCTGCCGAATTTTCTTCCGGCACTTGTTCGATCGCATGCTGCAACGCCTGCGCGCCCGCCTGATATTTGCCCGCGCGAACGAGATCGACGCCGCGGTTGTACGCGTCCGACCATGTCTCCGCCGCCATCGCGGGCAACGCAAGCAAAAGCAGGAGTGCCGCGCGCTTCACGGCGTGCCTCCCGCGAGTTGCGGAAGCGTGGCCGTGGCCGGATCGGCGAATGCGACGTTGATCAACTGCTCCTGCCCCGCCTTCACATCGACCGTGCGCGTGATCGGCGAACGGAACGCCGGATTCGACAACGTGATCTCGTACGTGCCGGGCGCGAGATCGACCGGCGCCGGCGTCACGAACGGCGCCTTCATCTCGACAGTCGCGCCATTCGCAACGTTGCGGATGCTCGTCACCTCGGCCCACGGAAACGCATTCAGCGCCACGCGGCCGGGAGCGACGGCTACGACGCGCGCCGGCTCCGGCTTGCGTGGCTCGACCGGCGCCGGCTTGCGGAGCAGGAACGCTGCGATCGCACCGGCGACGATGATCGCCAACACGATCACGATCAAGCCGGTCATCGAACGGCGCGGCGCTGGAACCGGCAACACGTTCGTCGTCGACACCTTGCGCAACGGACGCGACATCGGCTCGCCATTCGCGGTCAGCACGGTCGACGCATTCGCATCGACGCGCGGCGCTTTCGGCGTTGGTCCGCCGCTCGGCACCGTCGGCGTCGCAACTTTCGTCGGCTCTTCCGTCACCTCGAACACCTTCGGCAGTGGCGGCGGCGCGCCGGTCTGATCGTCGAGCGACGGCTCCATTTCCTCCAGCGCCCGCGCCATCTCGCGCGCCGAGGCGAAGCGCTTCTTACGGTCCTTTTCCAGCGCGCGGAAGATCAGCGCCTCCAACTCCGGCGACGACGGCATCGACGGATTCACATCGCGCAGCGCCTTCGGCTTCTCCGACGCGTGCAGCATCAGGTACGCGTGCGGCGTGTCCGCCTGAAACGGCGGAACGCCGGTCAGCATCTCGTAGAGCACGATGCCGAACGAATAGAGATCGGCGCGGCCGTCGATGCGCTCGCCGGCGTCGAGCATGCCGAGGTGCTCGGGCGAGCAGTACTTCCACTTGCCGACGAACATCCCCGTCTTGGTCTTGTTCGCCTCCGTGCTGTCGCCCTGCTTGGCGATGCCGAGGTCGATGAGCTTCACGTGCTGCTCCCCGTCCTCGTCGCGGTCGATCATGATGTTCTCGGGGCTGATGTCGCGATGCACGATGCCCGCGCGATGGATGGCATCAAGCCCGTGCAGCGCTTCGATTGCGAGTTGCGCCGCGTACTTTGGCGAGAGCGGACCATGCGTCTCGATCAGCTCGTGAAGATTGGTCCCCTCGATGTACTCCCACACCATGTAGCGCGAGCTGTCGTCGAGCGTGGAAAAGTCGTAAAGCTGGGCCACGTTCGGATGATTGATGCGCGTGGCCAGCCGCGCTTCTCGGAGAAAACGATCATCCGCCCCCGGCTCGTTCGCGATGCTGCTGCGCATCAGTTTGATGACGCGGATCGAGTTCAGATGGAGGTGGAGGACCTTGTAGACCTCGCCCATCCCGCCGACGCCGAGCCGCGAGAGGATCTGGTACTTGCCATCGAGAGGATGCTCGAGGTGTTTTCTGAGGAAATCGGTGATCGGCTCCCCGCAGTACGGGCACGCCTTGAATTTCGAATCGATTTCCGACCTGCAGTGGATGCAGAAGAAGGGCATGAGCTCAGACGAGTGCAGCGATTATAACTGTGCGCGAACGCGCGGTTCAGTGATGGACGGCGCGCGAACGTTGCGTCAGCGAGCCGACGAACGCCGCGGGCGAAGACGCCCGCTTGTACGCTACGAGAGGAGCCGGCGTCAGAACGAATGCTTCGACCGCGCTTGTCAAAAGGGGCATCGTGTCCAGGACCTTCACGAGTCCGTTGATGCTGATGTGCGCAAGGGCCACGCCGCTTCCCGGTCCGTAACGTCCATACCCCTCACGAGCGGCGATGGTCCAGCCGTCCGGACCTGCTACGAGAATGGGATCGTCGAAGGATCCGATCAGCGTCCGGCCGTTCAATGGATCGATACGCGCGCCGCTCGCGTCGATGCGTGCAAATTCGGCCTGGGGCCCACGTTTTTCGATCCAAAGCACGAGCCACAACCCTCCAGCGAATGCCACGTCGACGTTCTGCGCATCCAGCGAATAGCTGTTGTAGTCGGTTGTCGTCGCCAGGGGGATTTCCGCGCCGGTGAGCACGAACGCGCTGCTGAAGCGTTGCGCAAAGAGCTCCGCCGGGAGCGGAGCCGGCCTCGTAAGACATTGTTCCCCGAAGTACATGAAGGGGTCATACCAGCGCTGCCAGACGAGCAGATAGTCGCTGCCGTTCCAGGAAAGCCGCGGGTTTTCGTCGTGGTACCGCGTAGGCGTTAGGGCGATGGGGACGGGATCAACGGCGTTGCCGGCCCGATCGACACGCAAAGCCGCAAAATCGTAGCCGCCGGTCCGAACGCGCTGATACACGACCGCAAACGTCTGGCCATTCCACGCAACGGCGATGTCGCTGTCGCTGGCATCGCCTGCCAGCGCCCTCACGCTCGCTGAGAGGGCGCCCGGAGACACGATCGCCCCGTACAACGTTTGCGGCTTGGATTGGTCGAGCAAACCGAGCGACGGGCTACCCTCCATCCAGACGACGAAGAGCCGTTCGCCATCAGTAGCGATCGCGCCATGGGTCTGATTGAAGAGTGATTCCCGAAGGCGCAGGTCGCTGTCCGCCGGCTGGCCGGATGCCGTGAAGCGGCTTACGACCAGCCGGTCGTTTGGCAGACCCTCAGTCCAAAGCGCGACGACTCCGCCGCCGAACGGAACGAGCTTGCGCACGTGCTGCACCGACGAGTCGAGGGAAACGACCGTCCCGGCGCCGACGACGCCATCTCCAGCCAGCGGCGCGGTGACGATCTCGTAGCCGGCCAAGTAGTTGTAGAAATCGCTCATCGAGAACTGGCTCTCCGTCCACACCGCCATGGTCCGGCCGCCGTTCTGCGCCGCGGCGAGTTGCTGCGATGGATGCGCGACTGCCTGCAATGTCCCGTCGAATGAGACGCGCACAAATGCAGGTTGATTGACGCCGTTTCCATACTCCTGAAAGAGCACCTCATATCCGTCGCTCACCGCGAAGGGAGCCAACGCATTGCTACCCGGCGTGACCGATCCGATCGTGAGTGTCCCCGAGCCCAGAGGTGCGCCGGAGCTCGCTAGTGAGCGCGCACGGAGTCCGTACTTGCTGCCCTCATTGTCGACCCAGAAAACCATGCTGTGTGTGCCGTCCGACGCAAGCTTGACGCTGTACACGTAGGTTCTGGCTCCCAGATCGAACGGCGCCATCTGCACGGCGTTCGCCGCCACATCGGCAGGTGCGATTCTGGCGACGCGCAGATGTGAATCGCTGCTCATCCAGGCGAGAAGGAATGCGCCGTCGACCGCGGCCAGGTCCTTCACCGCGATCGATTCCGCTGGCTGGTCAACCACCTTCACTCCGCTCCGCACCAGCCTTCCCGTTCGATCGAGAAGGGTTGCGGTCACCGGCACGCCGGGCCCTCCGCCCGGACTCACAAAGAGGATGTTGCCGTTGCTGACCTTCATGATGCTTCGACCGGACGTGGGAACCGAATCGGTTAGGACCGTCACCGTGTCCGCACTCACACGGATCAGATGAATGCCGGCATCGTAGGAGTCGTCCCAGGCGATAACCACATCGCCGCCGTCGGATTCTGCCGCCATGACGGAAATCGAATACCTCGCCGGCACCACGATGAAGTCCCGCTTGTCGCGCGGGTGGCCGTCGCGGTCGAGACGCATTCCGTGCAGTTCTTCATACTCACACGGCTCTCCTTCTTCCCAGAGCGCAAGAAAGCCGTCGCCGAGCGGGACGATACGTGCGTAATAAGGCCCCGTCGCCGTCGGCGTAATCGACGGCGTGCCGAGAGTGCTCTCGGCTCCAAAAGCCGCCGCGGCAACGAAGACCGCTAGAAGGATGACGAATGGATATCGCAAGTTAGTGAGTATAACTGCGAGTCGCGCTACCATCGCCCCATGCTTCGCGATGAAACCTTTTCCGTTCGCACCACGTCTCGCGAGCAGATCCTCATCATCACTCCCGACGTGCAACGCGCCCTCAGTTCGATGACGAACGGCGACGGGATTGCCACGATCGTTGTGCCGCACACGACGTGCGCGATTTCGGTGAACGAGAACGCCGATCCCGATGTGCTCGAAGATCTGACGAAGGCGTTGCGCGCGGTCGTGCCGAAGGTGAAATTCGCGCATGGCGAGGGCAACTCGGACGCGCATTTTCTTTCCATGCTCATCGGCTGCTCCCTCTCCTGGCCCTACCGCGGCGGAAAGCTGATTCTCGGCACGTGGCAGGGCATCTACTTCGTCGAGCTCGATGGTCCGAGGTCGAGAAAGGTCACGGTGTACGTCGATGAATAAGGTTCAGGTGGTCGCGCATCGCGGCATGGGACAGGGCTTCATTCAGCCGGACGCGCCGCCCGAAAACACTCTGCCCGCGTTCGCCGAGGGATGGAAGATCGCAAAAGCGTGCGAGCTGGATGTGCAACTGACGAAGGACGGCCAGGTCATCGTCATCCACGACGACACCACCGACCGCACCACGAACGCCAGTTGGATCGTGCGCGATCACTTCGCTGCAGAGCTGCGTTCGCTTGACGCCGGCCGTTGGAAATCGCAGACATGGGCCGGAACGCGCCTACCGCTGATCGAGGACGTGCTGCACTTGATGCCTGACGATTGCGAGCTTTTCATCGAGTTGAAAGACGGACCGCAGGTCGTTCCGCCGACCGCGGAGATCGTGCGGCAATCGGGCAAAGCGGCGCGCGTCGTCTTCATCAGTTTCGACATCGACACGATCGCGCTGGCGAAGCAGGAGATGCCCGACAACGATTGCCTGCTCATCGTCGTCTTCGAAGCCGACTACGACCGCGGCGGCTGGAAGGTGCTGTACGACGAAGGCCCCGGCTTCCGCACCGTCACAAAACCGTACGTCGAAGACGATCTGATCGCGCTCGTGAAGCAGTATGGCATCACAGGCATCGACACCAGCTTCGCCGTCCCGCCGTCGCTGATCACCCGTCTCGCCACCGAGAAACTGCGCAGCGTCGTCTGGACCGTCGACGACCCCTCCATCGCCCTCGACATGGTCCGCCTCGGCGTCAACACCATCACCACCGATCGCCCGCAACCAATCCGCGATGCCCTGATCGCCGCAGGCTACGAACTCAAGTAACTCCGCCTCGCGGCGTTCTCCGCGTGAACCGGTCTCATGCGACACTCACGCAGGAGGAAACCATGTACCGATCGGTAGCCCCTCTTCTGTTCTGCCTCGCGCTGTCCGCAAACGCGCAGGTCACCGACTATCCCGTCAATTACCCCGGCGAGCCGTCGGTGACCACTGGCGCCTGTCATCCCGCCCCGAAAGGTTCCACGCACGAGATCACCTTCAACGCGAACGGCGGCACCACGCTCTGGATCACCGGACAGAACTATGACCAGGTCGTGAATGTCGCCGAGTCCGGCGCGATGGTCTTCCACGCCATGCCGAAAGGGAGCGGCCCGCACGGAATCGAATTCGACTCCGCCGGGAGGCTTTGGGTCACGTTCGAATTCACGGGCGAGATCGCGCGCCTCAACGCCGACGGAACCGTCGCCCAGAGAATCGACGTTGGCCTCGACTGCCCGACGTGTCCCGGCGGCAAGAAAATCAACACGCATCCGCACGGCATGAGCTTCGGCGTCGACGGCAAGACCATCTGGTTCACGGGCAAGTCCACGGGAACCGTCGGCCGTCTGACCGCGGACGGCAAGATCACCACCTACGTTCTACCCACTGTCGGCAGCGTTCCCATCTACGTCAAACCGAGCAGTGACGGGACGATGTGGGTCACGGAACTTGTCGGCAACGCCATCGCGCGCATTACCGCGGACGGCACCGTCACCGAGTTCAAGATCCCGACGAACAACAGCCGTCCGATCGCCATCGTCCCCGAGCCCGGAACGCCGAACACGATGTGGTTCAGCGAGGAAGCGGGCAATCGCGTCGGCCGCATCGGCCCCGATGCGACCGGAAACATCGTGATCACCGAGTACCCGGTTCCGATGTCGGCAGCGAACGTGATCCTGGCCGGCCTCGCGTTCGACAGCTCCAAGAATCTGTGGGTTCAGCAGTACATCAATCAGAACGATCCGACGCCCGCCGAGCCCAGCCCCTCGGGCAACGACTTCATCATCCGCTTCGACAAGGCGATCGTGAGCGCGACTGACACTTCCAAAGTGCCGGTCACCTTCTACAAAGTGCCGACGACGCAAACGGTCATGCACCGCATCGTGCAGGGTCCGGACGCCAACCTGTGGTTTACCGAGCTGGGCTCGAACAAAGTCGGGAAATTGGTTCCCACACCGTAACGGTTTGCCTTGGCAGTCCATCACCGGCGATTGCTATCCTCGCCACCCGTCCGTCGTCCAACAATCAAGAGGAAAACTAACTGATGAGCTTGAGACGTATTGGTTCTGCGGTTTCTCTGCTTCTACTGTCCCTCTCCACCACCGCCGTATTCGCCGCTGACGCGAAGACGGCCCCCGCCGCGCCCATCACTGCCGAACGTTACGGCACCTGGGGCGTCGATCTCACAGGAATGGATCGCACCGTCAAACCGGGCGACGATTTCTTCAAGTACGTGAACGGCGCCTGGGTTACCAGGACCCAGATTCCGCCCGACAAGACCGGCTACGGCGCCTTCGCTGTCCTCGGCGATCTCTCCGAGGCCCGCGTGCATGCGCTCCTCGACAAGTGGGGCGCCGACAAGAGCCTGAAGGCCGGCTCCGACGAGGCCAAGGTCGCGGCGATCTATCGCACGTTTCTCGACGACGCCACCGCCGAGAAGCTCGACGCCAAACCGCTCCAGCCGTACATCGAACGCATCAAGAAGGCCCAGACGTACGACGACGTGGCCGCCCTGATGGGCCGCTCCGCCGGCGCCTTCGGCAGCTCGTTCTTCAACGCCGGCATCGGCGACGACGCAAAGAATCCCGACCGGAACGCGCTTTACCTCTCGCAGTCCGGCCTCGGCCTTCCGGACCGCGAGTTCTACCTGCAGGACAAGTACAAGGCGCAGAAGGACCGCTACCAGCAGTACGTCGCCGACATGCTCACGCTCGCCGGATGGGACGAGCCGTCGAAGAGCGCGGCCGACATCGTCGCGCTCGAGACCAGGATCGCCGAGGCGCAGTGGACCCGCGCCGAGAGCCGCGACCGCGATAAGACCTACAACCTGATGACGATTGCGGAGCTCGAGAAGAACGCTCCGGGCTTCCCGTGGAAAGTCGCGTTCAAGGAAGCAGGCCTCGACAAGGTCGACCACGCCGTCGTCCGTCAGAACACCGCCCTTCCGAAGATCGCGAAGATCTTCGCTGATACGCCGGTCGCGACCCTGAAAGCGTGGGAAGCGTTCCACACCGCCGACGACGCGGCGCCGCTGCTTTCGAAGCGCTTCGTCGATGCGCATTGGGAGTTCCACGCGAAGTTCCTCAACGGCGCGAAAGAGCAGCGCCCTCGCTGGAAGCGCGCCGTCGCCGCCGCCGAGGGCTCGATGGGTGAAGCGATCGGCCGCACGTACGTCACCGACTACTTCCCGCCCGAGTCGAAGGCGAAGATGGAGCAGCTCGTCGCCGACCTCCGCGCATCGATGAAAGGCCGCATCGAAAACCTGCAGTGGATGAGTCCCGAAACGAAAGCGCGCGCGCTCGATAAGCTCGCGCACTTCACCGTCAAGATCGGCTATCCGTCGAAGTGGCGCGACTACTCGGCCCTACAGGTCAAGGACGGCGATCTCGTCGGCAACGTGGAGCGCTCCGGCAAGTTCGAGTGGGCCTACGACGTCGCCCGCCTCAACAAGCCGGTCGACAAATCCGAATGGAACATGACGCCGCAGACGGTCAATGCCTACTACCAGTCGACGAAAAATGAAGTGGTCTTCCCGGCCGCCATCCTGCAGCCGCCGTTCTTCGATCCGAAAGCCGATCCGGCCGTGAACTACGGCGGAATCGGCGCAGTCATCGGCCACGAGATCACGCACGGCTTCGACGATCAGGGCCGCAAGTCCGACGGCACCGGCATGCTGCGCGACTGGTGGGCTCCCGAGGACGCCGCGAAGTTCGAAGCGCAGGCGGCGAAGTACGGCGCACAGTACGAGGCCGTGAACTTCCCGCAGCTCCCCGGCCAACACATCATCGGCAAGCTCACGATGGGCGAAAACATCGGCGACCTCGGCGGCATCCTGATGGCCCTCGACGCCTATCACATCTCGCTCAAGGGTCAGCCCGCGCCGGTGCTCGACGGCTTCACCGGCGACCAGCGCGTCTTCCTCGGCTGGGCCCAGGTGTGGCGCACGATCTCGCGCGACGACGCCCTGCGCCAGCTGCTCATGACCAACCCGCACTCCCCCGGTCAGGTCCGCGCCTTCGCCCCGCTCCGCAACGTGGATGCGTGGTACGCCGCATTCGACGTCAAAGAAGGCGACGCCGAATACGTGAAACCCGAGGATCGCGTTCGCATCTGGTAGTTTTATCAGTCGCTACAAACAAACGGCCACCCGCGAGGGTGGCCGTTTTTGTGTTGTAGGAGATTCGCCTTATGTGCTTGCGGTGAAATAGGGCATGTCCCGCCGGCCAAAAAGGTATTCGACTTTTTCCCACCCCGGAGTCCCCTCCGTCTTCATACGGGTGCGCTCTTCGTCGAATTGCGAGAGGTTTATATCGAGCATGGAAATCACAGCTCCGGCCGGTGTCTTCAGCTCGTTGTTTGGCTCGTCGGACTTGCCGAACCGGGCGATGCGACAGACCTTTGCATCTCCGGGAAGATCGGCGTTGACAAGAGCGACGACTCCCGGAAGAGCTTTACTGGTGAGGTCAGCGATGGCGCCCATCTTCTCGAATTTCGTCGTATAGCAAGGCACGAGAAGAACGTCGACGCCGTCTGCCACCTTCACGACAGACGCGATGGAGGCGTAGTCGGCGACGTCGATGCAGATCATCGTAGCGATACGGAGGCCCGCAAAATAAACGGCTGCCACGCTCTTGTGAGCGGGCGCGCTGATCAATTCTCCGACGGAACGCGCACTGACCGACTTATGAAATCCTTGGCCCGCTTCGGGGCCACCCGGCCGGAAGACATAGCCGGTGTTGTACAGCGTCCTCGAATCGTGTGCACTGCCCGCGATGATAAGAGCCTTGTGTTTCTGGCTCTTATCCCACGCGAGCTCTTTCGCACGCAGCATCGGCACCATGTCCGTCGCAGGAAGGCCCAGCTCATTGAAGCAGATCACATCGGCAGGAGGATTCGAGTGAAGTGCCGTCTCGAGCGCCTCGCTGAATGCGTTGAACATGCGGTCCGCGGTGTCCGCCTTGAACGAAACCAGCTGCCGCAGGAACGCGACGTCGTCAACGCCGTCGGGACGGGCAAATCCTTCGCTCAAAGAAGAATGCGGGACCGTGTCGAACGAAACGTACGGCATCGAGACAAGGGCGATCCGAATGTTTTCTTTGTTTTTCGGGCGTTTGCGATACGGATCATCTATTTTATTGACGAAGGTAACGCCGCAGATCTTCTCGACAAGGTTCGAAAAGGGATTCGCCTCACGACGGACCGAAAACTCGTTAATCATGCCCCGCAGCTTCGCTTCGGTCGTGTCGGCCATCGTTCTCTACAGCCGGTTCGCGAGAACGCGGGACATCTTCAATGCGACTTCCGATGCCAGGTCGCCTGCTTCGGAATCGTCGTACCCGACTCCAACGGCTTGGGTCATGTCCTTGCCTATCAGGCGAACGAGATACAACGCGGAGCGCGATGCCAAGTCGCCATTCGCGAGCCGGACGGCCGTAGTCATCGGCGTCCAGAACGCCACCGTCTCATGCCCCGCCACATCGCGAACGTCATACTCGAGCACGGCGGCCTCGGTCATGAACTTCTGAACGTCGTCATTATCGAGTTGCGGCGTACTGTTCGAATCGAAAAGCCACGCGTCGAAATCCTCGCCGCGCTCGCCAATGTCATTCACGCGAAGCCCGATCGTCGTGACTTCCAAGACGCCGTCGTTCGCCACACGAGGTCCGGCCAGCAACGCACCTGCAATCGTCTTGAGCTCTGAGTGAAACCAGTCTCCACAAACTTTCGCGAGCGAACGGTAGCGTTCGAGGACTGCGGGTAGCGAATCCACCGGCAGTTCTTGGTTGGGTACGGGATTGATACGGGTCCAGATTTTCGAACTGAAGTCGTGCACACACAGCGCTGCACAATTTCGGATGCTGATGCCGTTCGTCGACTTCCGCGCAATCACTGCCTCGGGCAAGTCGATCATCGGCGTTTTGCCGTCAAGCCGGTAACGCACGTCCTGATCCGGATTGATCCAGACGTCAGCGGCCGACACGCCGGCGTACTCGGCAAGAGCCGCAGCATACCGGATGCTCCATGCCGGCCATATCGCGCAGACCGCCTCGTGGACTCGATGCGTTTCATCTTCGGTCAGACGCGGCACATGGCGCAGCAGTTCCGCGTAGCGGACGACGGGCACGATGCTGCGGACATGCGGCTTTTCAAGGGGACGATGAAAGCGAAGCGTCTGATCCGCGATGGGAGCGAGAAGCGTTGATGTAGCACTCATGAAAAACTGACCACCCATACCCGCGGGCGGCTCATACCTTCGTACGCCCGCTCTCGTCGCTAACGAAGCGCTCAGTCGATTGTTTCCGCAGGGGCAATGGCGGACAGGCTTCGGCTCCGCATTGGCGCTGCAATGTAACGCCTCGAGGGCGCATCTCGTGCATTTGTCGTTCCATTCTAAAGCACTTACCTCTTGCATAGGAGAGTCGCGGCGCGGATTTTTCCTACCTCGCGGCCTCAAAAAAGATTTCGGCAGCCGTTTGAGAGTCCTGAGCCACGCCAAAAAAGTGGCTCCGACGGGGCCGCTTCAGGCGATGAATCGGCTCGCTGCTTGCTCTGTCAACAGCAGGAGGAACAATGGACAACAAGAACAGAACTCAGGATTCGAATCCTGATCCCATCACCGGCGAGCCGGGTGCGCATCCCCTCGGCGTCGCAGGAGGCGCGAGCGGCGGTGCCCTGGCGGGCGCAGCCATCGGCGCGGTTGGCGGACCGGTCGGCGCGGCTGTCGGCGGTGCCATCGGCGCAGTGGCCGGCGGACTCGCGGGCAAAGCGGCCGGCGAAGCTGTCAATCCGACCGACGAAGACGCGTACTGGCGCGAGCATCACACCTCGCGGCCGTACTTCAAGAGCGGACGCACCTACGACGACTACCGGCCGGCATACGCCTACGGTTGGGAGTCGGCGGGCCGCTATCACGGCCGGAAGTTCGAGGATGTAGAGTCCGATCTCAGCCGCGGCTGGGAGAAGGCCCGCGGCGCGACGCGTTCCGAGTGGTCCGAGATGAAGGCCGCCACCCGCGACGCCTTCGACCGCGCGCAGACCCGGATGTCACCCGGCATGACGCGCGCGTCGGAAACGACCTCCGCGACCGTCGGCACCACAACCCGCAGCACGAACAATCTCAACGACGAAAACGAACTGCGTAACCGCTGATTCGTTCGACTCCGCTGTTCCGAAACGCCCGCCCCCAACGGCGGGCGTTTCTTTTTTTGCACGTTTCTCTTGACGCCTCTCGCACCGATCCCGTACGGTGTTTCCGCCCACACGTTGCTGCCGCGCAGTCACGACAAAGGAGACATTGATGCGTTTCGTTCGTGTCCTGTCCGCTCCGGTGATCCTGCTTCTGGCGTTTTCCCTTCATGCGCAGTGCGGCGTCGAACGCTGGTCGATCAAGACCGGCACCGATTCCGGCGCTTCCTCCATCAACCTCGGCTCCTACGTTTCCACGACGATTTACAACATGCTGCAGTCCGCCCATCCCGCGTCGCTCCCCGCCAACAGCCGCATCGCGCCTCGCGAGACTACGCAATACCGCCTCAGCGGCACGCTCACGAAATACGCGCGCGAAGGCGACTCCGACTACCACCTCGTCGTCGTCGATTCCGCCGGCCGCTCGATGATCGTCGAGATCCCCGCGCCGAACTGCGTCGGCGCCGGCAGTCCGTTCGGACCGGGCGTGGCCAATGCGCGGAGGCAATTCGACGCGCGCTTCACCGCCACGACGAGCTTCAAGACGACGTCGACGCCGGTCACCGTTCGAGGCGTCGGTTTCTGGGATTTCCTCCACGGCCAGACCGGCGTGGCGCCAAACGGGATCGAGCTTCATTCCGTGCTGGACATCACCTTCGGCGCATCCGCAGCGATGGCACCGGCGGTACAAGCACTCCCCGCCCGCGATCCCGCCGACGACATTCGCTATCCGGCCGACGTGATCCGCGACGAAGACGGCGGCCGCATCCGCGTCTATCGCGGCGGCGACGCCATCGGCGACGCGCTCTTTCACGGCGGCGCTGTCGTCGAAGATCCGTCCATCAACGTGATCTTCGTCGGCGATCACTGGGACGCCGCGCACCGCCTGCCCGTTATCCAGGCCGTGCGGCAGATCAACGCAGATTCGAATTTCCGCGAGCTTGATCGCTACGGCGTGAAGACCTTCGGCATGCGCATGAATTCGCAGCAGGTCAGCGCACCGACGCAGGATGTGTCCGACCTCGACGTGCAGCGCCTGCTCGCGTCATCGGTCGAAGCCGGCCGCATCCAGCACCTCGATGAGAACGCGCTCTATCTGGTCATGCTCGATCCGCAGATGGACGCCTCCGTCGCCTCGGATCGCAACTGGCTGTCGTACCACTCGGAGTTCCATCCCACCGACCTCCCGATGCGCTACGTCGTCGCGCGCGGGAAATTGGAAGGCCAGGCCCTCCGCGACGCCATCAACGCCAGCGTCTATCGCGCCCTCGTCAATCCCGCAGGTAACGGTTGGTTCTGATCCCTTCTCATCCCCGCCGGACTCCGGCGGGGATATGGCTCGTCTTTCTGCTGCTCCTCGTCGCGCTGCCGGCGTGCACCGTCAACGTCCGCCGCTACGCCTTCAACACCGCGCTCGAGAATCAGAGGCACATCGACAAACTGCGCATCGGCCAGACACTGTCCGAGGTCGAACGCATCATGGGCAAAGGTCCGGAACGCCGCAACGCCCACGTCCGCTTCGACGGCATCTCCATCGAAGAATGGAGCTACATCACCGACTACGTGCGACGAATGGACACCACGATCACATTCGTAGGCGGCAAAGTGGATGAGATCCGCGCGGCGCCGTGGGAGTCGGACTAAAATGCGCGCGCTCAAATTCGAGCGAAGGAGGACATCATGAGCAAACACAACGAGGACCACTGCTTTTGAAGTTAGCAGCAAACGCCGCAAAGGCTATCCATCCGAAACGCGCGTCAAGCGCGGAGTGCGGATCGTCCACGGCGACAAAGAGCTGCTCGAGAAACTAGGCGCAACGACCCCTGCCCCTGCCACTCCGGGAGGCGTTTTCAAGAACTGCTGCATGCAGTCCGGCCAATATGACGGCACCCTCCGAGACCACTACTTTCCGCTGACACCAAGCGCCGGGCTGCAAGGCCCGGCGCATGTCGGCATCTCGCACATGCCCTTATCATCCACGGATGCCCAATATCGTCGGAGTGGATGGTTGTCCCGTTGGTTGGATCGCGCTGATCGAGCGGACCGAAACCCGCAGCATTGCCGCACACGTGTTTCTCACCTTCCGTGATCTCACCACTGCTCTTGATGCCGCGGTGATCGCCATCGATATCCCGATCGGTCTCACGGAAAACGGCGCGCGTCAATGCGATCACATCGCACGCCGTCATCTCGGTGCGAAACGAGGATCGAGTGTGTTTCCCGCGCCGATCCGGCCAGCGCTTTCCGCGTCAACGTATACCGAGGCGAAGGCAGCATCGATAGCAGCGCAGAAGAAGGGGATCTCACAACAGGCATTCGCGATCTATCCCAAGATCCGCGAGGTCGACGTCGCGCTCCAGGTTGATACCGATCTTCGGAGCCGAGTCTTCGAGGTTCATCCGGAGCTGACGTTCAGCACATGGGCAGGCGCGCCGATCCTACCGGCGAAGAGAACTGCGGAAGGACATGCAATCCGCCGCACGCTGATCGACGCCGGCTTCGGCCCACACGCATTTGAGTCCGCGCGCAATCAGATCGAGCGGAGACACGCCTCAAACGATGACATCGCCGACGCCTTCGCGGCCCTCTGGACGGCGCGAAGGATCATCAGCGGGACATCGAAAACCTTGCCGCCCGATCCGCCAATTGATAGCCAGGGACTGCCGATGCGCATGGTGCATTAGCCCGACGGCAGCCGTTGATGGAGCGCCCGCATCACCGCGGGCGCTCCTGACGGTCTTTACGCGGCGGCGGCAACCGGCCGGCGCAAGGCGAGATTGGCGAAGCCGATGGCGGCTCCGGCGATGAGGGCGGCGGTCGCGAGGAGCGGCGTCGAGAGCCACTGGAGGCCGAGGACGGCGTCGAGTGAGATGCGTCCGGGGCCGGTCAGGGCGAGGGCGATGGCGGCGGTCGCGTAGAGCAGCGGCACCTCGATCCCGTTCGACGTCACGAAGAGGCCTTGCTTCCAGTGCACGGTCACGGCGGCGACGATCATCACCGAGAGCATGAGCGCCGGGCCGATCGGGCCGAGGAGGCCGAGGGCGATGAGGATGCCGCTGATGACTTCGCCGTAGGCAGCGGCCGCGGCGAAGAGGCGTCCCGGGCGGAAGCCGAGGGTTTCCATGAAGCCGCCGGTGCCCTGGAGGCCGTAGCCGCCGAACCAGCCGAACGCTTTTTGAGAGCCGTGACCGGCCATGAGAAGTCCGATGACGAGGCGAGCGATGAGTAATCCCTGATCCATTTTGACGTTCCTTTCGTGCGACCTTTTCAGTAGTCGCTTCTTTTTAGTTAGCCACTAGAATCGAGGTCGTCACTCGGAAATTCCGTATCCGCATCCGCGTTCTCAGCGAGAGATGAAAAAAACCGCACAGGAGACGCCAGAGCTCTGCGGTTCCTTCCACGCCGCCATCGAGCTGATCGGGCGGCGCTGGACCGGAGCGATCATCTATCTCCTCCTCAAGTCACGCTGCCGCTTCGCCACGTTGCGCGACGCCATCCCGGACATCACCGACCGCATGCTCACCGAACGCTTGCAGGAGCTGGAGCAGGAAGGGATCGTCGACCGGACGGTGATCCCGGAGGCGCCGATCCGCGTGGAGTATTCGCTGACGCCGAAGGGACGGGCGCTGGCGACGGCGATGGATGCCGTTGGCGCGTGGGCACACAAGTGGGGCAAGCCCATTGCGAACGACGCGGCGCATCCCAAGCGGAAAAAGCGCGCGTAGTCCCTACTCGTGCAGCACGCTGTGCACGAACGAGACGGCGATCGATCCTTCGCCAACGGCCGACGCGACGCGCTTGATGTTGCCGCTACGGACGTCGCCCACCGCGAAGACGCCCGGCTGATTCGTCTCCAGCAGATGAGGTGCCCTGGCGAGCGGCCACGCCGCCAATTCTTCGGCACTCAGATCCGGTCCCGTCTTGATGAAACCGCTCTCGTCGAGCGCGAGGCAGTTCGCCAGCCAGCCGGTGGCGGGAACCGCACCCGTCATGACGAATACATGTCGGATCGGGAGCACCGTCGTCGTCCCTGTTTTCAGATCCTGGACGTGCACGGCCTCGAGGTGAGAAGTGCCGTCGAGTCCTGTGATCTCGCTGGATGTTTTCAGTACGATGGCGGGACTCTCTTCGATTCTGCGGATCAGGTACCGAGACATCGTTTCCGCAAGCGTGTCCGCGCGGACCAGCATGTACACGCGGCTGGCTGATTGCGCGAGGAAGACGGCAGCCTGTCCCGCCGAATTGGCGCCGCCGACGATAATGACGTCCTCCCCTCGGCACAACTGCGACTCCATCAGCGTCGCTCCGTAGTAGATGCCATTCCCCTCGTACCGCGCGGCGTTCGCAACCGCCAGTTTTCGATACTCCGCACCTGTGGCGATGATGACGCTGCGGGCCGGCAGCCGTTGTCCGTTCTCCATCTCGATCATGAACGGTTTCCGGGCGCAAGCGAGGCGGTGCGCTCCGCGGGCGATCATCACCTGCGCTCCGAACTTCTCCGCTTGCGTGAATGCGCGTCCGGCCAGGTCCTGACCCGAAATGCCCGTAGGAAAGCCGAGGTAATTCTCGATCTTCGAACTGGAAGCAGCCTGCCCTCCGGGCGCATTCGATTCGAGAACGAGAACGTCCAGACCTTCCGACGCGCCGTAGACGGCAGCGGCAAGTCCGGCAGGTCCCGCGCCTACGATAATCAGATCGCGGACATGCACCGCATCGATGGCGGCGTTGAATCCGAGACATTCGGCAACGGCCTCGTTCGATGGATTTTTTAGAACAGACTGGCCGCGGCAGATGACCACTGGGATGTCGGCGATCGCAACGCCAAAGTGATCCAGCAGATCCTGAACGTCCGCGTCGCGGTCGAGATCGACGTACGCGTACGGATGTCCGTTGCGCGTCAGGAATTCTTTGAGGCGGAGAGTGTCGCTGGAATGCATCGAGCCGACCAGCACGACGTCGCCGGTTCCCTGCGCGATCAGCTCGACCCGGCGCACGATGAACGCACGCATGAGGATCTCACTCAACTCAGCGTCTGTCTGCACGAGGGAGAGGAGCGTCTCCCGATCCACTTCGATGACTTCGCCCGGCTGGGTTATCCGCGCACCAGCGAGTGTGCGCCGGCCCGACAAGAGATTGATCTCGCCTGTGAATTGCCCCGGGCCGTGACGCGCGATGATTGTTTCCTGCCCGGCCTTCTGCACGGTCATTTCGATTTCGCCCGCGCGAACGATGATGAACGGGACCAATTCGGCCCCTGCCTCCCACAGCACTTCTCCGCTGGAAACCGCACGCAGACGGCCGCGCGGCGCGAGGCGTTCCATCTGCGCTGCTGTCAGCGTCGGAAAGGCTTGCGACGCGCGCTCCACCGTGGAGGCCTGCAGTTCGCGGGAGGCCATGACGCGGGATTCTACGTTGCGAGCGCCACGCCGCTACTCCTTCGCCAACTCCACCCTCCGGTTCTGCGCGCGTCCAGAGACCGTGGTGTTCGTTGCGGCCGGTTGCGTGGAGCCGAGGCCGGCGGCGGTGAGGCGGGCGTCGGCGATGCCGGCGGCGACCAGGTAGGCCTTCACCGAGGCGGCGCGTTTCTGGGACAGATCGTTGTTGTGGGCGTCATTGCCGCTGGAATCGGTGTGGCCTTCCACGCGCAGTTTCCAGTCCGGCTTGGCCTTCATCAGAGCCACGATCTTGTCGAGCGTTGGTTTGGATTCCGGCTTGATGGTGTCGGAGTCGGTGTCGAAGTTGATGCCGTAGATGCGCGTGCGGCCCAGCTCCTCGAGGTCTTTCGTCATCTGCGCTTCGGCGCCGGTGCCGGACCAATGCGGGCAGGAGCCCACCTCGTTCGAGATCTTCGTTCCGTTCCAGACGCTGCCGTTCGCGTCGCTTTGGCCTTCGTACCACCAGAGGCCGAACATCTGCTTGCCATCGGGAGTGAAGACCATGAGAGCCGGGCCGTTCTTGTCCTTCCCCTCGCTCCACATGAACTTCATGACGCGGCCTTCGATGCCGCCGTTGAGGAGGCCGTCGCCGTGCTCGTAGCAGCCGGTCACCGACGTCCCCTCCTGTTTGAGATGGAACTTGCCGTAGTTGGTGTCGTACGTTCCGCTGGCGTCGGCGAAGGGCGTCTGCGTGAGCTGTTTGCCGAAACCGCGAATCTCCATCAGCTCCATGTACTGCGGCGATCCGTGATTGTTCTTCACCACGACGCGCAGCCAGCGGCCGGGGACCTGCGCCGACACCGGAAAACTCTGGTTGTCCGCTCTGTCCTGCAGCGAGACCGCGGCGATCTGTTGAAAACCAGCGGTGGCGCTCGCGTCAGACATCTCCACCGTGATGTCTTTCGCTCCCCGCCCGTCGCCGTCGATGCTGGCGGTGTCGAAGGAGAGGCGATCGAGCTGCGTTCGTTCCGGCAGCGCAATCACGATCGTCTGCGGCGCGATCGAATTCTCCGGCGTTGCCCAGCCGCTCGTTGCCTTGTCGTCTAACAGCCAAAAGGCCGACCATCCCTCGGAGTACTCCTGCGGCTTCTGCACGACCAGCGCGCCGGAGGAGAAGGAGATGAGACTGGGCGATTCTGCCGAGGCTGTCGCGGATGTCGATGTTGCAGCCGCCGCAGTGGTACTCGCGGTGGCACTCGTGCCGGACGATGCGGAGGCCGCAGGCGCAGCCTCTTTCTTTCCACAGGCGAAAACGATGGCGGCAACGGAGAGGGCGGCGAGCAGTCTGCGCATGCGGCGAATTATAGGGAGCGGATCAACGATCGCGTTTTCTCATCGCGATGTACACCGCGGCGTCCCAGGCGTTGTGGATTCCGATCAGCAGAAGCAGCAGCGCCGTCGCGGCGACGACGTAGAGCGCTCCCACCTCGTGCCAGTACGTTGCAACCCCGCTGACGAAGAGGCCGAGGTACGCAACGGAGGGAAGGACGATGTGCCAGATGCGGTCCTCGAGAACCGGCTTGTAGTGCATCTCTTTGCCGAAGCGAAGCATGACGATCGTCGCGTAGATGATTCCAGCCAGCCCCTCGGCGGCCAGACAGACCGCCAGCGATGCGGCCGTTTGGCGCGGCACGCAGAGGATCGCCGCGATCAGCAGCGTGGCGCAGAAGTGAACGACGGTCGGCGTCGCGAAAACGTCGGAGCCGGTGCTGAGCCCTTCTGTATCCGCACTCAGCGCGACGACGACGAATTGCAGTCCGGTCAACGCCGCGGCCGATGATCCGACGATGACGTAGAACGATTCCCACTCACCCGCGACGGTCATTCAGCGCCTCCTTGCGAAGGAGGCATTATCACGTCTTCGCGAAACCGATTTCGCGCGTGTTCCGCGCAGACGGTGTCAGAAGGGAGCGCAACGCTTTGAACATGTCGCCGAGGTCGTCATCGTGATCCGTCACCCGTCGTTCGAGGGCGTCGAGGCGCTTCGCGATCTCGGCATGCCCGCGCGCGTACGCCCGCAAGCGGATGAATGCGCGGATCACGAACACGCTCATCTCGACTGCGCGCGGGCTGTTCAAAACCGAGGCGGCCATCAGCGCGCCATGTTCGGTGAAGGCCCATGGAAGGTACTTGACGTTCTGTCCGCGCTTCAAGGTCACAGATTGTGACCTTGAACGGAGCGCTCGTTTCGCTTCAGCGGCGTTGAGGCGAAACACGAAGTCCGCCGGAAAGCGATCGCGATTTCGTTTCACAGCCTGATTCAGCGCTTTCGTCAGCACGCCATATGCGGCAGCGAGATCCATGTCGAGCATCACGCTCTGCCCGCGTATTTCGACGATCGGAGGATCGAGTGATTTCGGCGCGAGCAACTTCCTCCCGGATGCGGCGCGTTTCGTTCTTGTCGTCATGCCACCTGTATACCTCGGATGCCTTGCACTTCCGAGGCGCAGCGATCAGCCCTAGGGGGCGTCCCAAAGTCCTCTACAGCCTGTAGTGCTCGTCCTGTTCACTCCGTCCTCCGCGCTGGCGATTCGACGCGGATGTATGCGTGTTTGAGGTCACAGTTTGTGACCTCAAAAGCTGCCTCAGCGTTCGCCGTTCAAGGTCACAATCTGCGACCTTGAACGAACCGCCGCGCGAGGGCCCTATCATTCGTCGAGATCGTGCGCCCCTCTGTAATCGTTTTAGCAATCGCCATCGCTCCCGCGCTCCGCGCGAGCGACTACGTCGCCGACTCCGCCTGTGCGTCGTGCCACCAGACAAAGTACGCGTCGTATCAGGGAGTGGGGATGGCGCAGTCGATGCGGCGTCCGCGTGCGGATGTGCTGATCGAGGATTTTCGCAACGCGCGGTTCTTTCACAAGCCGTCCCAAAGTTGGTTCGAGATGGTCTGGAAGGATGGGCGGCTGCTGTTCCGGCGATGGCAGGTTGACTCAGCCGGACATCGCATCAACGAGATCGAGCAGCAGGTCGATTGGATCGTCGGGTCGGGACATCGCTCGCGCGTCTACTTGTATCGGACGCCGAGCGGCGGGCTGTTTCAGTTGCCGGTCGCGTGGTATTCGCAGGAGAAAGCGTGGGGGATGGCGCCCGGCTACGACCGCGCGGACCACGACGGCATCACGCGATCGGTGCGGCGCGAATGTCTGTTCTGCCACAACGCGTATCCGGACGTTGCTGCGGACACTCACTTTTCGCCGCAACGCTTTCCGGCGGCGATGCCCGAGGGGACTGGATGCCAGCGGTGTCATGGGCCGGGGGCGAAGCATGTGGACGCCGCGATGGGCGGCGAGGGGAACGCGGCGGTGCGCGCGGCCATCATCAATCCGGCGCGGCTGCCGCCGGTGTTGCGCGACTCCGTCTGTTTTCAATGTCATCTGCAGCCGGCGGTGGCGATGATCGGTCCGCGGCGGTTCGAGCGCGGCGACTTCTCTTTCCGCCCCGGCGAGGCGCTTTCGGATTACATGTTGCACGTCGACATCGACGAGCCGGGACGTCCGCGCGATCAGCGCTTCGAGATCAATCATCACGCGTATCGATTGCGCCAGAGTCTTTGCTACATCAAAGGCGGCATCACCTGCAGCACCTGCCACGATCCGCATCAGCCGCTGAAAAAAGATCCGCGGCTCGCCGGCGTCGTCTCCATCTGCCTCGGCTGCCACCAGCGGCACACGCCGTCGAATGATTGCGTGCGATGTCACATGCCGTCGCGCCGCGCGCAGGACGTCGTGCATGTGGTGATGACCGATCACCGGATTCAGCGCCGTCCGCCGCCGAATCTCACCACTCCGCTTGCCGAGCATGAATCGACGATCGATCATGTCGAGTTTCTCGATCGCGCTACGGCACCCGAGGGGACGTTGGGTGCGGTGTACAAGGCTGTGGCGGTTCTGCGCACGACGCCGCTCGACCCCGACGCGGCGAATTTTCTGAGTAAGCATCTCGACGCGACGCCATCGATCGTGCCGCGGCTCGATCTCATTTCTGCGCAGTTGCAGCAGCGGCAGTTCGTTGCCGCATTGAAGTCGATCGGAGCGCTCGGCGATGTCACCGATCCGCGCGTTCGGAGCTGGCGCGGAACGGCGCTGATAGGAACGGGATCGATCACCGAAGGCATCGCTGATCTGCGTGCGGCGACGGAGGCCGACCCCGAGGTGCCGGAGTTCCAGCTCAACTACGGTGAGGCGCTTCATCGAACGGGACACGATGCCGAAGCGCTCGTGCCGTTGACGCGCGCAATCGAACTGCGGCCGAATCTCGTCCCCGCATTGCTATTACGCGCCGAAGTGTTCACCGCCCTCGGACGCGCGGCGGACGCGCTCGCCGATCGTCGCCGTGCGCTGGCAATCGATCCGCGTCAGTCTCAGAAAAAATAAACGACAATCCGTCGTAGGCATGCCGGAAAACTTCGACATAGTCGTCATCGGCGGGGGGACTGCCGGGCTGGTCACCGCGTCCGGCTGCGCGCGGCTCGGACGCAAGGTTGCGTTGATCGAGCGCGAAAAACTCGGCGGCGATTGTCTTTGGACCGGATGCGTTCCGACGAAGGCGCTGGTCGCTACCGCGCGGCTCATTCATCAGATGTCGCACGCGGATGCGTATGGTCTCGAACCGCAAACGGTACGCGTGACGCCAAAGGCGATCATGGATTCGATGCGCGCGCAGCGGCACGCCATCGAGCATCACGATGACCCGGCGAAGTTTCGCGCGCTCGGCATCGATGTGATCTTCGGCAACGCGAAGCTCGTATCGAGCAGCGAAGTTGATATGGATGGGCGCAGGCTCGCGGCGAAGGACATCGTCATCGCCACCGGCACGCGAACGGCTGTGCCGCCGGTCGAGGGATTGACCGAGCATGGCTTTCTCGATCACGCGAGTTTTCTGAACCAGGACGCCTTTCCCGCTTCCCTGCTCATCCTCGGCGGCGGCGCGATCGGGATCGAGTTCGCCCAGATGTTTCGACGTTTCGGTAGCGACGTCGTGGTCGTGGAGATAGGCGACGAGATCATCCACAAAGAAGACACCGACGTCATCGCGCGCGTTCGGAAGATGCTGACCGAGGAAGGGATCGTGATCCGCACGGGCTGGATGGCGAAGTCGGTGCGCAGCGACGGCGGCAAAAAAGCCGTTCGCATCGAGAACGCGCTCGGCGAAACGATGGAGTTGCGCGTCGACGAAATCTTCGTCGCCAGCGGCCGCCGCGCGAATACTGAACACCTCGGCCTCGAAGCAATCGGCGTGAAAACGGACCGCGGATTCATCACCGTCGACAAGTACCTGCAGACCTCCGTCCCGCGAATCTGGGCCTGCGGTGACGTTCACGGCGGCATGCAGTTCACGCACGTGGCGGCGTACGAGGCGGTGAAGCTCGTGCGCAACATTCTCTTTCCGGGACGCTCGGCCGTGACGTACGACGACATCCCGTGGGGGCTGTACACCGATCCCGAGGTTGGGCATATCGGCCTGACGGAACGCGAAGCGGAGAAGAAGCATGATGGCGTTCGGACCTACAGCGTTGAAATGACGGACGTCGATCGCGCTGTCGTCGATCGCACCACCACCGGCTTCCTCAAACTCGTCTGCGACAAACGCGGCCGCATCCTCGGCGCGCACGCGCTCTGCGCCAACGCATCGACACTCATCGAAACGCTCGTCCTGGCGCGGAGGAAAAAGATGACCGTGTCGCAGCTCGCGCAACTCGTTTCGCCCTATCCGTCGCTTGCCGACGCGCTGCAGAAAGCGGCCTCGCTCTACTACCAGGACGTCGCCAAGGGCTGGCTCGGATCGGCGGGCAAGTGGATCGCGAAGCGCTCGCAGTGATTGTCATCCTGAGGCTGCCGGAGGCACGAAGCCGAAGGCGGAGATGCCGGAGGACGCCGAAGGATCTCAAGTTTCGCGGGTTGCGCTGAAACCCGCCTTCAGCCGGAGCCGCAACTGGATTCAACGCAGCTCGCGTAGCTAGAGATCCTTCGCCGTCCTCCGGCATCTCCGCCTTCGGCTACGAGCCTCCGGCGGCTCTGGATGACAGTAGGAACGGCATTGGCAATAGAATCGGCCGGATTTTGCAAAGGGAGGCAACATGAAAAAACTGATGGTGATCCCGTTCGCGCTCGTTTTCGCCGCGTGCGCACATAGCAAAGGCCCGATGGCGACGGCCACGCTCGACTCCACGAGCGGCTCGACGGCGAAAGGGACCGTGCACTTTCAGGATGTCGGCGAGAACGGCGTCGAAGTCGTCGCCGATCTGACCGGCGTCCCGCCCGGCGTCCACGGATTCCACATTCACGAAAAGGGTGACTGCGGCAACAACGCCACCAATGCCGGCGGCCACTTCAATCCGACCGCGATGGTTCACGGCGCTCCCGATGCTGTCTCGCACCACGCCGGCGACTTCGGCAACGTCACCGCCGACGACAAGGGTGAAGTCCATGCCCGCTTCACCACGCATTCGATCACCATCAACACCGGCATGAACGCCGTCGTCGGTCACGCCGTCGTCCTGCACGGCAACCCCGACGATCTCGTCTCGCAGCCGGCCGGCAATGCCGGACCGCGTATCGCCTGCGGCGTCACCACATTGATGGGAAGCATGTAGCCATGAAGCGCATCGCAATCATCGCGCTCGTCCTGCTACCCCTCGCTTGTGCCAGTCACCAGCCGGGCACGACCAAGAGCACTTCCACGCCGGGCCACGGCGCGATCAAGCTGACCATCACGCCGAATCCGGTCATCGCCACGAACGTCGGCGGGAACACGTACGAGTTCCCGTTCGACGCAGACGTGAAGGAAACCGGCGGCCATCCGGTCACCATCGAGCGCGTGACCGCGAACGTTTTCACCGCCGGCGGAATCCCCGTGGCCACCGAGTCCTACGACGCCGCCAAGATTCAGTCCCTCGGCTTCGCCACCGCCGTCCAGGCGAAGGGCGACATTCACTATCGCTTCGCGCCGCGCAAAGACGTCCCCGACGATCGCCTCTTCACCTCCGTCTACGGCGACATCCGCGTGGAAGGCATCGACGACAACGGCGCGCGCACGACCACGACCACCACCATCACGCTGAAGAAGGGGTAGCAATAGAATTGCGGCATGACTGACGACGATTTGAAACGTCTGCTGGAAGCGAATGCCGTGCGTATCGAAAGCGCGATCGATGGCAAGACGAACGCCATCGAGCAGCGCATGGACCTCGGCTTCGCAGACACGCAGGCGATGATCAAGTTCTCCCACGCGGAGCTCGATCGCCGCGTCCGCTACATGGAGCAGACGCTGCAAAACCTGGAAGACCGCTTCGTCGGCCTACAGACCCGAGTCGATCGCCTCGAAGAAACGACCAAAGTTGAAAACTAGCCTCTCTCCGCGCCTCCGCGTCTCCGCGTGAAAAGCTTTTCGTCCCTACTCCACCCACTTCGCGATAAACAGATTCATCTCATGCCCTTCCGGCTGCGCCCGGCTCGACGCCCAGATCAGGTATTGCCCGTCGGGACTGAACACGCAGAATCCATCGAAGCCCGGCGCGGTGGTGATGCGCTCGAGTCCCTGACCATCCTTCCCCACCGTCCAGAGATCGAAGTCGAAGCCCTTCGCATTCACGTTCGACGCAAAGATGATCCTCTTCCCATCGTTCATAAAGTACGGACAGAAATTCGCCGCCCCGTTGCTTGTGATCTGGCGCTGGTTTGTGCTGTTGGCGTTCATCAGGAACAGCTCCATGTGCAGCGGCTTGACGAGATCCTTCGCCAGCAGCGCGCGGTCCTCGTCGAGCGCGGGGCCGGCGGGATGATTGGCGCGCCAGACGATCTGCGTGCAGTCAGCGTTGTAGAACGCGCCGCCGTCGTAGCCGGGCGTGTTCGTGAGCCGCTTCACCTTTCCTGATGCCGCGTCCATCTCGTACAGATCGAGATCGCCGTCGCGCATCGACGTGAAAATCATCTTCCCGCCTTGGTGACACCACGTCATCTCCGCGTCGTAGCCTGCCGTCGTTGTGAGTTTCTTCGCGTTCGATCCATCGACGTTCGCCTCGACGATGTCGAAGCTCGGATAGACCGGCCACACGTAGCCGTGCGACATATCCGGCTTGGCGGGACACTCCGCCGCTCCGCCCTCGGTGGTCGCGTACACGATGCGATCGCCCTGCGGATACTTGAAGTAGCCGCACGTCGTGCGCCCCTTGCCGCTGGAGACGAGCTTCGTCTCGCCGGTGGCGAGATCCATCGTGTACTCCTGGTCGCATCCCGCGCCGGGCACGGTGGCCTGGTAGATGATCTTCGTCCCATCCGGACTGAAATACGCCTCGGCGTTCTCGCCGCCGAAGGTGAGTTGGCGGATGTCTTTGAGATGCTTCTCGCCGTCGAATGTTTTCTCGTACGGCTTGCCCGCTTTGATCACGAGCGATGAAGTCTTCGGAGCCGCCGCGGGTGCAGTGCCGCCGCCGCGTGTCGTCAGCGTGGCGCGCAATGTTTTTTGTTGACCGTCGCGGACGACGATGATGTCGACGGTGTCGCCAGGCTTGTGATCCTGCAGCGCGTACGACATGTCGTAGAGATTCTCGATGCGCGTGCCGCCGATCGACACGATGCGATCCTTGCCGTGGATGCCGGCTTTGTCGGCGGGTGAGCCGGGACGGACGTCGGCGAGCAGCACGCCGCCGGTGGTCTCGCCCATCGCGCTGTAGTCGGGGACCGTGCCGAGGTAGGCGCCGTAGCCGCGCGAATCGCCTTCCATGGCGGGAGCGGAGGCGGCGCGCGCGTACTGCGGCGTCACGCGGCCCGAGGCGAGATGCATCATCACGCTCGTCCCGAAATCGACCACGTGCTCCATCCCCGCGTAGTTGAGGCTCTCCGCCACATCCTCGGGTGTGTGATAGCGGTCGTGCGCGCCGGTGAAGAAGTGCAGCACCGGAATCTGCTTCGCGTAGAAGCTGGTCTGATCGGAAGGTCCGTAGCCGTCGCCGCTCGAAGTGACGTTGATCTTCGAAAACGATGTGGCCGTGTCGACGACCTCTTTCCACTGCGGCGCGGAGTCGCTGCCGAAAACAATCAGCCGGTTGTCGCGCATCTGCCCGACCATGTCGAGATTGATCATCGCTACGACGCGCGAAATCAGCGGCGAGTGGCCGACGAACCACGACGATCCGGCCAGTCCGACTTCCTCGCCGGAGAAGAGCGCGACGACGATCGTGCGTCGGTTGTTGACGTCAGCGAGCTGCGTTTTCAATCGCTCGGCGATGGCCATCACCCCGGCGTCGCCGGAGGCGTTGTCGTCGGCGCCAGGATGGATGGCGTGTTCGTTCGGCTTCATCGAGCCCTGACCGCCGTATCCGAGGTGATCGTAGTGCGCGCCGAGGACGACGATTTGGTTGGCGAGCGCGCCGCGGCCGGGCAGGATGCCGGCGATGTTTTCCGCATTGACGAATTGCGGCTTCACATCGGCGACACCGCTGATGCGCGCTGCGAGAACTTTTGAGCGCGGCTTCAAATCAGCATCGACGCTTTTCTGCCACGCCGTCAGATCGCCAAGCCATTTCTCTGCGACCGATGTTTTGATCTGCAGCACCGGGATTCCGGCCGGACTCTCCGGACCATCGTTGACGAGCGGCGGAACCTTGTCCTTCCCTTCGTCCTGCAACGGACCGGTCGTGAAAATCACCGCCACCGCACCGCGTTCGCGCGCTTGCAAAACTTTGTAGCGCATGGCCGACCAGCGGCTCGGCTTGCGTCCGTCGAACTTCGATGCGTCGTCTTTCTCCTGCGGCTCGTAGCGCAGCATCACCGCGACCTTGCCCTTCAGATCGATGCCGTCAAAATCGTTGTAGCCGATCGGCGTGGCGTCGATGCCGTAGCCGACGAACGCGATCGGTCCCGCGAACGCGCCGGGGCTGGAGAAGCCGAGCGGAGTCCAGTCGCCGAGCGCGACACCTTCGAGCTTGTTGCCGTTGCCGAGCGCGACGCCGGTCTTGATCGGGAACTGTTCGCGATACGACTTGCCGAACGCGGGCTGCAGTCCGATGCCTTTCAAACGTCCCTCGATGTAATCGGCCGCTTTGTGGATGCCGCTCGTGTTGATTCCGCGGCCCTCGGTCGCGGGCGCCGCGAGGAAGGCGACGTCCTTCCGAAGCTGCGGCTCATCGGCAAATGCGACCGTAGACAGAAGGATCGAGGCGGCAACTGCGAAGCGGCGAACGTTCATTTTGGGGGCCTTTCGGACGGTGAGTTGCGCTCATTCTAATGGCGATGGATGTGCGGCACGCATGTCGCACGCGGAGCGGTATGACCAGCGTCGCACTTGTGACCGGCTCCAGCCGCGGCATCGGCTTCGAAGTGGCGAAACAACTCGCCGCGCGCGGCTACCGCCTCATCGTGACGAGCCGCAGCGAGAAATCCGCGGCCACCGCGGCGGCGAAAATCGGCGGCGATGCAATCGCGCATGCGCTCGATACCTCCGATGCTTCTTCCATCCGCGAGCTTGCCTCGTGGATCAAGGACGAGTTCGCCCAGCTCGACGTCGTCGTCAACAACGCGGCGATTCTCCTCGGCGAGGCGACGAGCATCCTCGATACCCCGCCGGAAACGTTCGAAAAGACGTTGCGCACGAATGCGCTCGGTCCGCTCCTGGTCACGCAGGCCGTCGCGAACCTCCTTCGCCGCAGCAAGGCCGCGCGCGTCGTCAACGTCTCCTCGGGCGCGGGACAGATTTCGTCGATGACCGGCTACGCGCCCGCCTACTCGATTTCGAAGGCGACGCTGAACGCGATCACGGTCATGCTCGCGCACGCGTTGCCGCACGCGCGCGTGAACTGCGTCGACCCCGGATGGGTGCGCACCGATATGGGCGGCCGGAACGCCACGCGCAGCGTCGAGGAAGGCGCGGAGACGATCGTGTGGCTGGCCACGTTGCCGGACGATGGACCGACCGGAGGCTTCTTCCACGACCGCCGCCGCATCGCATGGTGATGGTAATCTTCGCCGCGTTTTTGCGGAGCTGACCACCATGCCCGGACCGATCACAGAGTTCATCCAGCATCACTATCGCCACTTCAACGCGGCGGCCCTGCGCGCGGCGGCCGACGACTACATCAAGCACCTCGACGGCGGCAACAAGATGCTGATCACGCTGGCCGGCGCGATGTCGACCGCGGAGTTGGGAATCTCGCTCGCCGAGATGATCCGGCGCGACAAAGTCCACGCCATCTGCTGCACCGGCGCGAACCTCGAGGAAGACATCTTCAACCTCGTCGCGCACGATCACTACGAACGAGTCCCGCACTATCGCTACCTTTCCGCGCAGGATGAAAAGGCGCTGCTCGACCGCCACATGAACCGCGTCACCGACACCTGCATCCCCGAAGGCGAGGCGATGCGCCGCATCGAATCGGCGGTGCTCAAACATTGGGTCGAGAAGGACAAGGAAGGCCGCCGCCTTTTTCCGCACGAGTTCATGTACGAGATCCTGCGTGACGGTTCGATCGCCGAGTTCTACCAGATCGATCCGAAGCATTCGTGGGTGATTGCCGCCGCCGAAAAAAATCTCCCGATGTTCGTTCCCGGCTGGGAGGACTCGACCCTCGGCAACATGTACTCCGGCCACTGCATCTCCGGCGACGTGAAGAATGTGCACACGGTTCGCACCGGCATCGAGTACATGATCGAGCTGGCCGACTACTACACGAAGACCTCGGCGTCCGGCACGATCGGCTTTTTCCAGATCGGCGGCGGCATCGCCGGCGACTTCCCCATCTGCGTCGTCCCGATGCTCCACCAGGACCTGCAACGCACCAACGTCCCGCTCTGGGGCTACTTCTGCCAGATCAGCGACTCGACGACGAGCTTCGGATCGTACTCAGGCGCTGTCCCGAACGAAAAAATCACCTGGGGCAAACTCGGCGTCGACACACCCAGCCACGTAATCGAGTCGGATGCGTCGATCGTGGCGCCGTTGATGTTCGCGTACGTGATGGGGTGGTGATCACCACAGAGACACAGAGAACACAGAGGGATTTCTCTGTGCCCTTTGTGTCTCTGTGGTTCAAATGATCTTCTACTGCAGCGCGAGCGAAACCTTCGTCCCGTTCGTCGAGACGCCGTCTTGCGCGGCGTGAGGATCGGAGGGGTTTTTCGTCATCGCGTCGCCGTCGGAATCCAGACGCGCTTCGATGCGGACGGTGGCGGGGAGCGGCTGGCCCATCATCGAGTCGGCGGCGCTGAGGTCGATGTCGAGCGGGAAGGTCGGGCCGGCGATGCGTTTGACGGCGGCGGGCGGACCGGCGGTCTGGCCGGCGGCACGGGCGATGATGAAGAGGACGGCGTTCGGGGACGGCGCCGCGCCCGCAAGCGTCAGCGTTACGTGGACTGAGGGACCGGAGACGGGAGCGGCGGCAGGAGTCGACTCTGCGGCGGTAGCAGGTGCCGGATTCTTCGCCTGCTCTTTCATTTTCGATAACACATCGTCGAGGCGCGCTTTCTGTTCGGGATGGCGGCGCGTGGCTTCGGCGATCTGTGCTTCGGCCTCGGCAGTCTTGCCGCGCTGGATGTCGTCCCAAGCCAGCGCGACGTAGGCATCGAGAAGCTGCGGGTCGGACTTGATAGCGTGGCGCAGCATCTCGGCGGCGGGATCGCGCTGACCCATCGACATGCGCACGAGCGCCTGGTACGTCAGAGCGCGGGCGTCGTCGGGAGTGCGCGCGAGGATGTACTTCGTCTGCTCGAAAACGCCCATCAGGTTTTCGCGTTCGAGGTAGGCCTTGGCGAGTTGATTGCGCATCTCCAGATCGTCGGGCGATTTCGCGACCGCCGCTTCGATCTGTTGCAGCGCGGGATCGGATTGCTGCTGTGGTTGAGATTGCGACGCCGACGACATCGGCGCTCCACCACCCATTGATTGATCCGTTTTCGGCGTCGCCTTTTCCGTCACGAACCAGGCGATGCCGCCGAGGACGGCCACCGAGGCCGCGCCCCAGATGAAGCCGCGGATCGAGGCGGCGCGAGTCAGCGCGACGATATTGACGTCGGCGGCGACCGGAGTCGGAGCGGCAGCGGTTTTCGACGGAGTGGCTTTGCGTTGATCGAGCGCGCGCAACACATCGGCTGTTTCGCGTTCCAGGCGGCGCTGCTCCTCAACGCTGCCGCCGGTTTCTTTCAATTCGCGCAACTGCTGGAGGAGCACATCGCGTTTCGCTTCGAGGTCGAGGCGCTCCACGTCCGGCTTTGGCGCGCGGCTCTTCATGCCGTACCAGAACATGAAGCCGACGATGAGGCCGGACAGGATCATCCCGCCGGCGCTGAGCCAATCGGTCATGGTTTCTCCACCATCTCGCGGACGCGGGCGAGGTACGGATCGTCCGTCGGTTCTTCTTCAACGGCGGCGTGTACCGGCTCGACTTCGAGCTTTTTCGCCTTCGAAACGACAAGCACGAAACCGATGGCCAGGACGGCCACCGGGAGGATCCACACCAGCGCGTTCACGCCCTGAAACTTCGGTTTGAGCAGGACGAACTGGCCATAAGACTTTTCGAAATAGCTGAGGATCTGCTCTTCGGTGTAGCCGCGTTCGAGCAGTTCGCGCACCTGCGCCTTCATGTTGGAGGCCATGATCGACGGCGAGTCGCCGATGGCCAATCCCTGACACACCGGACAGCGAAGCTCGTGCGAGATGGCCATCGTCTGCTGTTCGAGTTGCGCGCCGGTGAGCGGACGGCCCTGCGGCTGACCGACGAACTGCGCGGCGTCGGGCACTTTGATTTGCAACAGCGCGAGAAGGAAAAACGTCGCGATCATCGCATCGCCTTTGCCAGATTCTCCTGGAGAATCTCCGTGTTCATCGGCCCTTCGAATTTCGCCACGATCGTCCCGGCCGCGTTGATGAAGTACGTCTCCGGCACGCCGCCGACTCCGTACGCGATGGCGGTCTTCCCGTTCGCGTCGAGCAGCGTTGGATACGCGCTTCCGCGCTCGGCCAGGAAGTGGTTGATCTTGTCCTCGGTATCGTTGAACACGACGCCGACGAACTGTACGTTCGGCAGTTGGCGCGCGTTGGCGACCAGCGTCGGATGCTCTTCGTAACACGGCACGCACCACGTCGCCCAGAAGTTGACGATGACCGGTTTGCCGCGCAGCGATTCGAGGTCGATAGTCTCGCCGGTGTTGACGGCTTTCAACGCGAATGGCGGCGCCGGCTTGCCGATCAGCGGCGAATCGATGTGCTGCGGATCTTTGCCGAGGCCGGCGAATAGGACGACGACGATCGCGGCGACGATGATGAGACCGATGATCAGAACCGTCCGGTTCACGCGATGGCCTCATCGTCGATCGTTGGCGCGCTTTCAGGGACGACGACATACGTTCGCTTGCGCGCCGGGATCAGCGCGATCAGTCCGCCCGCGCCCATCAGCAGCACGGCGCCCCAGATCCAGCCGACCATCGGCATGTTGATGATCAGCAGACCGACCTGATCGCCCTGGATGTTCATGATCGAAAGGTAGTAGTCACGTCCGATGGTCGAGTGCACGTCTGGCGTACCGACCGGTTCGCGCATCGCGGCGTACTGATTCATGCGCGGCGCCATCGTCGTGACCGGCTGGCCGTTTTTCGAAATGTTGAAATGCGCGATCGTCGATTGCCGATGCGGCTCGGCGCGCTCTTCGGTGCCGAGGAACGTAACCGTGTAACCGGCGAAGGTCGTGCTCTGGCCGCGCGTCAGCGTCACTTCTTCCTGCGTGCGCATCGTGCTGCTGACGGCGATGGCGACGAAGACGATGACCGCGCCGGCGTGGACGACGTAACCGCCGAAACGGCGTCGTCCGCGGCGAAGTTGCGCGTCGATGAGCGCGGGAGCAAACGCGTCGCCCTTTTTCAATCGCTGCCGAAGTGGAAGCCACATCTGCGCAAGCGTCACATGCGCCGCGTAGCCGCCGAAGAGCAGCGTCACCAGTGTCCACGCATTGCGGACGCCGAATGCGTAGCCGATGATCAGCGCGATCGCCCCGGTGATCAGCGGCGGCAGGAGTGCGCGCAACATTTCCTTGCGATTCGTTTTGCCCCACGGCAGCGCAGGACCAACACCGAGGAGGAACAGCAGCGCTGTTCCGACCGGGACGACCATCGCGTCGAAGTACGGCCGGCCGACGCTCATCTGCTTCCCTTTGATCGCTTCGACGACGAGCGGGAAGACCGTGCCGACGAGCACCGTGAAGGTGAAGACGACGAAGAAGAGGTTGTTGACCAAGAACATCCCCTCGCGGCTCACCGCGCTTTCGATCCGGCCGTCGGATTCGAGCGAGTCAATGCGGAACGCAAGCAGCAGCACGGAGAAGAGCAGCACCGCGGCGAGGAAGATGAGAATCGTCGGACCGATCGCGCTCTGCGTGAATGAATGGACGGAGTTGAAAACGCCGGAGCGCGTCATGAACGTTCCGAGGATCGTGAGAAGGAAGCTGGCCTGGATCAGCGTGACCGTCCACCCTTTGAGCACGCCGCGGCGTTCCATGACGATGGCCGAATGCAGCGCGGCGGTGGCGGTTAGCCACGGCAAGAGCGACGCGTTTTCGACCGGATCCCACGCCCAGTAACCGCCCCAGCCGAGGACTTCGTACGCCCACCAGCCGCCGAGCATGATGGCGATGGTGAGGAACACCCACGGCAACAGCAGCGATGCTCGCAATGGTCGCAGAAATGATTGTCCGAGGCGGCCGCGGAGCAACGCCGCGGCGGCGAAGCCGAAAGGAATGGTCATCCCCACGTAGCCGAGGTAGAGCATCGGCGGGTGGATGATCATCAACAGATGGTTTTGCAGCAGCGGATTCGGTCCCGGTCCGTCGAGTGGGACTGGGCTGACGCTGAGAAACGGATTGGCAGGACCTGCGATCAGAAAGCTGAAGAACGCGCCGCACGCGAGCCAGGTCCCGATCGCGAACGGCATGTACTCCTGATGCTCATTCCGGTTCACCCACGTCGTGCCCGCGATGTAGATGCCGAGGATGAATCCCCAGAAAAGGATGGAGCCTTCGAGCGACGACCAGAGGCTGACGATCGTCACCCACAACGGCACCTGCGTCGATCCGACATGCGCAACATATTGCACGCTGAAGTCGTGCGTGATCAGCGCGTACTCCATCACGCCGGTAGCGAGCACCATCAGCCCCGCGAACACATACGCGAATCGCTGCGACCACTTCAGCCCCTCGGGGGAACGCTTCGCGCCGGCGGCGTAGGCGATGAACGCGCCGGTCGTCGAAACGAGGACCGAGGCGAGGATGAGGAAACGTCCGAATGTGGCGGTCATGGTGTGTGGTGGTTGTCATCCTGAGCCGCCGGAGGCGCGTAACCGCGAAAGCGGTTTGCGCCGCAGGACGGCGAAGGATCTCAAGATGCGCGGCATTTGCTGAAACCGGGTTTTCAGCGCAAGTAGCGCATCTTGAGATCCTTCACCGTCCTCCGCTGCTCCGGCTTCGCCTACGCAGCTCCGGCGGTTCAGGATGACAGGTTAGTCCTTCAATCCTTCCGTCGACTTCATCATCTTCTGCAGCTCTTCTTTGTTCACCGCGTGGCCGGCCTTCGGCGCGCGGTATTCGTTGTTGTGCGAGACCATCAGGCGGTTGCATTGGAAGTAACCGGAGCGGGTCATCGTCCCTTCGACGACGACGCCGATGTTCTCGCGGAACATCTGCGGCGGAACGCCCGACGACTTCACATGCACGATGCCGCTCGCGTCCTTCACGTCGAACTCGAGACCCGAGACGCCGTTGCGGCCTTTGACCGAATGCGGCGCGACCATGCCGCCGAGGCGGATCGTGGCGCCGTAAGCTTTGTCGCCGGCAGCGTGGAGGTCGGTCGGCGTCCAGTAGTAGACGAGGTTCTTGCTGATGCCGCCGTATGCGATCACGAGAAACGCCGCGATGGCGGCGGCGAACGCGCCGATCATGAAGAGGCGGGTCTTGCGGCGCATGGCATCGCTGGCAGTTGGTTCAGTCATGGTTTCTCCGGGTAATTTCGTTGCGTAAGCGCGCGATGACGCTGGCGCCATAGACGGCCAGCACGATCGCGGTCACTGAGTAGGCGGCCACGACGAAGCCCCAACCGCCCGGGATCATTCCGTTCATACGCTTTCTCCAACCGCCGGCGGCGGCACCAGCTCCTGCGCAAGCCGCATCGAGGCGACGCGCGCACGCAACATGATGAACGCCGTCATCAAAAAGAGGATGCCGAACGCGTTCATGCGCAGCGGCAACCAGAACTGGCGCGAGACGGTGCTCGGACTCGACTGCAACTGATGCAGCGAGTTCCACCAGCGCACCGAGTAGTAGACGATCGGGACGTCGACGTAGGCGATGATCGTCGCGACCGCTGACCAGATGGCGCGGCGGGCGGGATCGTCGACGAACTTGCGCAGCGCGAGAATTCCGAGGAAGGCGAAGAGCAGCACCGCGGTCGTGGTCAGGCGCGGATCCCAATCCCACCAAACGCCCCACGTCGGCTTGGCCCAGATCGCGCCCTGACAACAGAGCAGGAACGCGAGCACGACACCCACTTCGATCGCTGCTTCCATCCGCGCGTCCCACTTCCACGCTGATCGAAAAAGAAACATGACGGCGCAGACGAAGGCGAACGTCATCGCCAGCAGCGCGTTCCACGCCGTCGGCACGTGCACATACATGATCCTCTGCACCTGCCCCATCAACGCCTCGGGTGGCGCAACGAAGAGGCCGATGTACGAGCCGATGGCCAGGAAGACGATGCCGAGGCCGAGGATGATCCAGGGCAGCCGCGGAAAGCGATTGTTGTCAACGTGCATTGTTTTGAGACCGCTCACTCTTCAACGACCTTCCCGAAAAGAATTCCGCACAGGGACCAGTAAATTGCATCAAACGAGACCAGCAGGACGATCCATGATCGCACCTGATTCATGGGGTCGCCGAGGATGATCAGCGAGGTCGCTTTTACAGATGCCAGTAATGCAGGAACGATAAGCGGAAACAGCAGCAACGGCAAGAGTGTCTGCTTCGATCGAACCTGCGCAGTCATCGCGGCGTAGAGCGTGCCGGGGGCCGAGAGTCCCGCCGCGCCGAGCGCGATGACGAGGATAACCAGCGCGATGCGCGTGGTGCCGGCGTCGTAGAGGACGACCATCACCGGAATCAGGGCGATGCCGAGGAGCGTGAGCTGCAGCCAGTTGGCGATCGCTTTCCCGTAGTAAAGCGCGCGCGGATTTGCGGGGAGGAGCAGCAGCCCTTCCATGGCGCGATTCTCCATCTCGGCGTGAAAGCTTTCCGCGAGGGTGAGGGTGGATGACAGCAGCAGTCCGAGCCAGAGGAAACCGGCGGAGAACTGGCGAAGGAGTTCGGCAACCGGCCCGACCGCGAAGCTGAAGAGGAGCAACGCGGCGGCACCGAAGACGAAGACCGCCATGAACTGCGCGCGGCTGCGCCATTGCAGGAGCAGCTCTTTGCGAAGGGCGGCGGTCAGCATTGGGACCACCTGTCATCCTGAGCCGCCGGAGCCGCGCGGCGCGAAGCGCAAGCCGGCGCAGGACGGTCGAAGGACCCCCTCCCTGCATCCCGGACCGGGCGGCGGCATTTGAAAGATGCGAGCACCTGGGGGGTCCTTCGACCGTCCTCCGCTGCTCCGGCTTCGCCTACGCAGCTCCGGCGGCTCAGGATGACAGTCGTCAAACCGCCACCTCCGACGCCTTCCCCCGCCACGCCACCCGCCCGGCTTCGAGCAGAAGGGCCTCGTCCGCCGAGGCTGCGGCGCGATCGAGCTGGTGGGTGGCGAAGATGACCGTCGTCCCGCCCGCCTTCAATTCGCGCACGACGTCATCGACGAGGTCAAATCCCGCGGGATCGAGCTGGCCGTATGGCTCGTCGAGCAGCGCAACGCGCGGCTCCTGCAGCAGCACGCGCGCGAACGACAAGCGCTTGCGCATTCCGGCAGAGAACGTCGCGACGACGTCGTCCTCACGGCGGCCGAGTCCGACGCGATCGAGCAGCGCGGCGATGCCCGTGCGAGGGCGGCCGAGGTGGTCGGCGACGATGGCGAGGTTCTCGCGAGCGGTGAGCGAATCGTAGAGATACGAGGCATGGCTGAGGAGCGCCACGAGCTTGCGAACGTCCTCGCGCTCCGTGACGACATCAAAGCCGCCGACGCGCGCGGAGCCGCCGTCTGGACGGACGGCCGTTGCGATCGTTCGTAGCAGCGTCGACTTCCCCGATCCGTTCGGACCGGCCAGCATCAGCACCGAGCCGCCGGCGAGGTTGAACGAGACGTCCGCGAGCGCCCACCGGCGTCCATACCGGCGGGCCAGATTCTTTGCTTCGATGCCGGCGGACGCGTCCATGCACGCGCAGTGTCGTTCAGGAGGCGGTGCGGGGCAAGGGCGGATCTGCTACACGGGCATGTGTCGCGCGTCACCGCGCTATCATCCCGCGCGATGCGTACGACCATCCTCGCACCCCTCCTGATCCTCGCCGGCTGCACGATCATCGCGCCTCCTCCCCCGCCGCCGCCCGCACCTGCGCCAACTCCCGCAACGCCGGCTGCGTATGGCTTCAAGCTCGAGGAGGAAGTGAAGATCCTGCAGATCGAGGACCGGCGTCAGTACTACGCGCCGCTGGTGGATTGGGGCATTCATCATCCGAATGCGCTGCACCGCGCGCGCATGGCGTTGGCGCTTGGCCGCATCGGGCCGCAAACGTTCGACGATGCGAATGGCAACGGCGCACGCGATGAAGGCGAACGGCAGGCCGGCGTGGCGCAGCTCGTGACGCTGGTCCACGATCCCGATGCGAACGTTCGCGCGACCGCAGCATTCGCACTCGGCCAGATCGCCGATCCGACTTCCATCGACGCTCTGCTGCAGTTTGCGAACGATACCGACGGCGACGTCGGCGGAGAAGCGGTCGAGGCGCTGTCGAAACTGGCGGCGAAGGTGCCGCTGGCGCGCTACGCGGCATTCACGACCGCGCAGGCGCCGGAAGGGATTCGCGCGCGAGCCATCCGCTTCCTCTTTCGCTTCAAGAGCGACGAAGCATCGACGATCGCCGCCGACGCACTCGCCTCTCCGTCGCCGCGCATCCGCGAGGAAGCGACGTACGCGCTGGCGCGGCGCGCGTACGCGGCGGCGCGTCCGCGGTTGGAGTTGCTCATCAACGATCCGAATCCGCAGACGCGTGCGAACGTGATGTCCGCGCTCGGCCGCATTGCCGCGCCGGAGTCACTTCCGCTGTTGATCGAGGCGCTGCGCGATCCGCATCCGTGGGTGCGCACCAACGCGGTCGTCGCCATCGCGCGGCTCGCGGCGAAGGACCGCAAAGCGATCGAGCGTCCGGAGATGAACCAGGACGCGCTCCGCGTGCTGGAACTGCTCGATGATCCCGATCCCGGCACGCGCGCCTCATCGATCGACGCACTCGGCTACTACTCCGTCCACAGCGAACCGGCGCGCCGCCGCCTGCTCGACGTCGCCGCGAACGGCTCCCGCTGGGACCGCGAGCTCGCCGCCGGCGCGATCGCCAAAAACCTCGGCGACGAGAAGCTGCTGCCGGCGGAGATGAGCGGCTGGGCGAAGGTGCGCGTGCTCGAAGCGGCCAGCACCGTCTCGGACGCCGTTCGCGAACGCTACGCACACGATCCCGATCCGCTCGTCCGCGCGCAGGCGCTGGCGACGATCACCGACGATCACATCGAAGCGAACCTGCCGCTGATCCGCGCCGCGCTCGACGATCCCGACGTAATCGTGCGCGGCTACGCCATCGGCGCGTATGCAAAATCGAAAGACGTGAACAAGCTCGCCACGCTGCAGGCCGCGGAAAAACGCGCGCGGAGCGACAAACAGAACGATGCGCGCCTCGCCGCGATCGGATCGCTGGCCGAGATCGACTATCCGGAGCGAGAGAGCGTTCTGCGCGCGCAACTCGGCGACTCTGATCCGGTCGTCCGCCGCATCGCCGCCGACGCAATCGAACAGAAGCTGAAGAAGCCGCGTCCGCAATACACGCCGCTCCCGGTCACGCGCACCGACTACGCGCAGATCGTGGAGTGGTCGCACCATCCGCACACCGCCACCATTCACATGACGCGCGGCAACATCAAGGTCGCGCTCCTGACGCAGGACGCGCCGGTGACGACCTGGAACTTCGCGCAGCTTGCTCGCGCAAAGTATTTCGACAACAGCTCGTTCATGCGCGTCGTCCCGAACTTCGTCATCCAGGGCGGCGATCCGCGCAACGATATGGAAGGCGGACCGGGCTATGCCATCCGCGACGAGATCAATCTGCAAAAGTACACGCGCGCCGCGGTCGGGATGGCCCTCTCCGGCCCCGACACCGGCGGCTCGCAATTTTTCATCACCCACTCCCCGCAACCGCACCTCGACGGCGGCTACACGATCTTCGGCCGCGTGACGGCGGGGATGACGGCGGTGGTCGACCAGACCGAGCGCGGCGACCGCGTCGAGACGATCGCGATCGACGAGTGACTGTCATCCTGAGCCGCCGCAGCTTCGACGGCGAAGCCGTCGAGCGGAGGACGGTCGAAGGACCCCCAGCTGCTAACAACGGTTGGGCGGCGGCGAGCATCAACAGACGCGCGCTGATTGAAAACGGTTATCAGGAAGGGGGTCCTTCGACCGTCCTGCGGCGCTCCGGCTTCGCCTGCGACGCCTCCGGCGGCTCAGGATGACAGTCACCCCGTCTTCTTCGCCATCAGCCATCCCACCAGAAAAATCGCGCCGCCGATGAAGAGCAGGCGCACTTCCAGCGCCACGTTGTCTTTCAGCAATCCGGTGAGCAGGCCGATCGGCAGGATGATCATTCCGATCAATTGAAAGAGACGGCCAAAGAGAGCAGACACGCGCGGAGTTTACCTGCGGCGCGATTCGTGTAGTGTTTTCGCCCATGCCCAGACTTCATCGTGCCGACGCCTTCCTCGTCGTCATCGACGTCCAGTTGAAACTGATGCCGGTCATCAGCGAGCGCGAACCGGTCGAACGCAACATCGAGCGGCTCGTGCGTGGCAGCCAGATCGTCGATATCCCCGCCCTCCTCACCGAGCAATACGTCCAGGGCCTCGGCCCGACCATTCCGATCATCCGGCGCGCCTTCGAGGAGACATCGGGATACGTCCCGATCGAAAAGTCGTGTTTCTCCGGCTACGGATGCGCGGAGTTCGTCACCGCCACGCGCAATCTCCATCGCAAGCAAGCCATCGTGGCCGGCGTCGAGGCGCATGTCTGCGTCTATCAAACTGTCGGCGATCTCATCGCCAACGGCTACGACGTCACCATCGTCGCCGACGCCATCTCCTCGCGCACGCAGGCCAACAAGGACATCGCCATCCGCCGCATGATCTCCGACGGCGCGCGTCTGAGCTCGACCGAAATGCTCCTCTTCGAGCTGACCGCGAATTCCGGCACGGACGAGTTCCGGGAAATGTCGCGGCTGGTGAAGTAGGAACTCTCAGGCAACGAACTTGCTGATATAGCGAGAGATGCCAGCGAACGACAAACGCATCCTCATCGTCGACGATGACGATGCCATCCGCACGCTGCTGTTCACGATCCTGCGCCGGAAACGGTTCGCAGTCGACGGCGCGCGCAACGGGATCGAGGCGCTGACGCGGCTGCGGACCTGCGTCTACTCCGTGATGCTGCTCGATCTGATGATGCCGATGAAGAGCGGCTGGGACGTCCTCGACGAGCTGAAGAAGCTTCCCGCCGGCGCGCGTCCGGTCGTCATCGTCCTCACAGCCGGCAACGAGCCGCGCGACCTCGATCCGTCCATCGTGGCCGGATCCATCCGCAAACCGTTTGACGTGGAGCTGCTCATGGCCACGGTCACGGCATGCATGAACGCGCTCACCGAACGACCGCAACTTCCCGACTGCCCGCCGCCGGACAGCGCGTCAGTACCGACCGAGAAAGTGAACTGAACTGGCATAGCTTTTGACATTCACTATCGACAAAAAGGACGAACGTAATGTCAGCAACTGAAGCGAGAGTGCTCATCATCGAAGACAACGATGCCCTTCGCGCCATGCTCTTCACGATCCTTCGCCATCAGCCCCTCGGCGTCGACACCTCGGCCGGCGCGGAAGACGCGATCGAAAAAACGCGCAAGTGCGACTACGCGCTGATCCTCATCGACATGAGCCTCGCCGGCGGTGACGGGTTGATCTTCCTGACGCGCTTCCGCGAAGAGCGCCCCGAGGCCACAACGTTTGTGCTGGCGGTACGCGACCCGAATTCCGAAACGCCGCTGGACCCAACCCTCGTCAGCGCGATGGTGAACAAGCCGCTGGAAATCGACACGCTGGCCGACGTCGTTCGCGAATGCGCGCTGGTCGTGCCGCCGCCTGAAGATCCGCTTCCATGTCCGCCGGCGGAGAGCGAGTTCCGTTCGCACTTCGACGACAGCGGCGCGTTCTACAACTGAGCGTGGTCGACGCGATCGGCTGGACAAGCTCCGTCATCCTCGTGCTGACGATCGCGAATCAGATTCGCAAGCAGTGGCAGGCCGGCACGAGCGAAGGCGTCTCGACGTGGCTCTTCATCGGCCAGCTCGCCGCCTCCACCGGCTTCACGATCTACAGCCTTCTTCTGCACAACTGGGTTTTCGCCGTAACGAACAGCGTGATGCTGTTGAGCGCCTTACTCGGTTTCGCGATCACGGTGAGACAAAAGAGAAACGCTCGCGAGCAATGAGCACTCTGTCATCCTGAGCCGCCGAAGCGACGTAGGCGAAGCCGGAGTCGCGTAGGACGGTCGAAGGACCCCCTGATGCTTGCCTTGTTCACATACCGCCGCCCGTCTCGGGTTACCAGGAATGGGGTCCTTCGACCGTCCTGCGGCGTTCCGCGCTTCGCGCTCCAACGCCTCCGGCGGCTCAGGATGACAGGCTTTTTCCTGCACCTACCAAACTACAATCCCGCCCCGCATGACCGATCGCACGCGCGGCACTCTCTACATCGTCGCTGCGTCGATCCTCTGGTCGACCGGCGGCATCGGTATCAAGGCCGTCGCCGACTCCGGCCTCAAGGTCACGTTCTATCGCTCCCTCTTCGCCGCCATCGCGCTCATGCTCTTCCTCGGGCGCAACGTCTGGGGACGGCGGCAGTGGAAATCGACGCCGGCGTTCATCTTCGGCATCATCAGTTACGCGGCCTGCCTGACCGCGTTCGTGATCGCCACGAAGTGGACGACCGCCGCGAACGCGATCTTCCTTCAGTACGCGGGCGTGGTCTGGGTGCTGCTGCTCTCGCCGATCGTGTTGCGCGAGCCGATGCGCGCGCGTGACGTCATCGCCATCGCGGTGGCCATGAGCGGCATGGCCCTCTTCTTCGTCGGACGATTCGAAACGCGCGGCATGGCCGGCAACGGCATGGCCCTCGTGTCGTCCGTTTTCTTCGCGGCGCTGATCCTCGTCCTGCGCCGTGAGCAACGTGCGGCGCAGGCGGCTGTGACGTGGGGCAACGTCGTCTGCGCGCTGGCGGTACTGCCCTTCATCCACGACCTCGCGCTCACCCCGCGCTCCTTCGCCGTCCTCGCCTTCCTCGGCGTCTTCCAGATCGCGATCGCCTACGTGCTCTTCGTACGCGGCCTCGCCTACGTGACCGCGACGCAGGCATCGCTCACCGGCATGCTCGAGCCGGTCTCGAATCCGATCTGGGTCTTCCTCTTCCTCGGCGAAAAGCCGTCCGCGTTCGCGATCGCCGGCGCGCTGGTCGTGCTCGCGGCGATCGGGTGGCACACGCTCGCGGGAGAGCCGGCAGTCGACCTGCCGGCTCCCGATTGAGCGTTACGCGATTCCGAACAACGCCACCGCGAACTGGATGTTCGGATCGTTCGTGATGTTGTCGGTCGTCGCTCCGTAGACGACGGCGCTGCCGCCGCCGACGGTGATCGAGATCGACTGGTTCGGGCCGATGACCGTACCGGCAAAGAACGTCGTCGAATCGACCTGCTCGAAGAAGTTCGGCAGATAGGTTTTCGATACCGTCTTCAGCACCGTCCCGTTCGTGTCGCGAAGCACGGCGGTGATCGTCGCGCCGGAGAAGAACGTGCGCACGCCGATGTTGAAGCGCGTCTTGGTCGGATCGACCGGCGTGACCAGGAATCCGGTGAAGCCGGCAGGGATCACGCGCGGATCGCTCGGATCGATGACCTCCTCGGTCAGTCCAGCCGATCCGAGTGCACCTGCGTCGTTGAACACGCGCGTGATGATTACCGGCTTCGTGGCCGACGGCGCGGTGATGAGATCGACGCTGCCGAGGCCGGAGCGGCCGAACGCAGCCACGACGTCGGGGAACGTCACCACCTGTCCGGCGGCGACGGTGTAGCTCAGCGATGGATCGGACGAACTGCCGCTGGCGCCGGCCGGATGGAACACGAGCCTGCCGGTGATCGAGCCAGTCGACGTCGGCGCGCCGAACAGAAGCTGCATCGAGGTCTTGAAGTTCGACCCGAGGCCGCCAGCGGTCGAGCCGACGACAGGGATGTAGCCGCGGACTTGCTCCGTCGCCGCCGGTCCGCTGCCGCTGAGCGCGAGGGGCGCGCCTGTTGTGCCCGCGGAAAGGTCGACGCTGCCGGTCACGTCGGACGGAAATTCGACATGGCCGGCACTCGTAAAGCCGAAGAACGTGCCCGGATTGCCGCAGGCGGCAACGCGCGCGACGCCGATCAAATCTCCCTGCTGCACCGCCACGGCCGGCGACATCGTGAAGTTGTTATCGGCGCCCACCGAGCTGAAAGGCCCGCGTTCGGCAGTCATGGTCAGCGTGTTCCCGCTGCGCCGGAAAAACTTGATCTTGATCGCATTCGAACATCCGCTCTGCGACCAGTAGACGTGAACCGAGGTCACGGTTCCCGTTCCGCTGGCAGGACCGGTCAAATCGATATCTGTGCGCGTAGGCGCGACATTCAAGTCGCTCGCATTCGGGGACCCCGAAAATGGCGCGCCGATGGTGAGCTGCGCAAACAGCGGAGCGGAGGTAAGAAGGACGACAACGAAAAGCCTGGTGATGTGTCTGGACATGGCGATCTCCTCGAAGTGATCTTACGTCTTCAGATAGTGCGGCGAGGTGCGCCGGCGTTTCAACGTACTGTCATCCTGAGCCGCCGAAGCCGAGGAGCGCGAAGCGCGACCGGCGGAGGACGGGGAAGGACCCCCAACCTGCTAACCCGGTTGGGCGGCGGCTCTTGCACGAGGCAAGCACTGAGGAGGTCCTTCGACCGTCCTACGCCGCTCCGGCTTCGCCTACGCAGCTGCGGCGGCTCAGGATGACAAATCCTCCCTGAGCCTGCTTCTTGCACTGCAGCGCCCCCGTGTCCGTATTCGCATTGATCGAGCCGGCGACGGGAGAGACGCTCGCTTCGATTCCGCAGGCAACGGCGGATGACGCCGATCGCGCCATCCGCGCCGCCGCCGCGGCCTTTCCGAAGTGGCGCGCCATCAACACCCGCGATCGCGGACGGATGCTGCTGCGACTCTCGCAGCTGATTCGTGAAAATCGCAACGAACTGGCGAGGATCGAGTCGCGCAACGTCGGGAAGCCGATCCGCGATTCGCGCGATGAGGTCGGACTCGCGGCGAGCTGCTTCGAGTACTACGCCGGCACGACGAACAAAGTGGGCGGCCAGACCATCCCCGGCGCCGCGCCCGGCGTGTTGATGACGTTCCGCGAGCCGGTCGGCGTCTGCGGAATCATCGTGCCGTGGAACTTCCCGATCGCGATCACCTCGTGGAAGTCCGCACCGGCACTCGCCATGGGAAATACGGTCGTTCTCAAGCCGGCTGAGCAGACTCCGATGACAGCGCTACGGCTCGCCGAACTGGCGCTCGAAGCAGGAATCCCCGAGGGCGTTTTCACGGTGCTGACTGGGCCGGGATCGGTGGTCGGCGAAGCGATCCTCACCCACCCGCTCGTGCGCAAACTGGCTTTCACCGGCTCGACGGAAATCGGCAAGCGGGTTATGGAGCGCGCCTCGCAAGACATCAAACGCGTCAGCCTCGAGCTGGGCGGCAAGTCGGCGAACCTCATCTTCGACGATTGCGATTTCGACCGCGCCGTCGCTTCGGCCGTCTCCTCTTCCCTCGGCAACGCGGGTCAGGATTGCTGCGCGCGCAGCCGCATCCTCGTGCAGCGCTCGATCTATCACCGCTTCTCGAAGGCGCTGATCGAAGCATTCGGAAATGTTCACGTCGGCGATCCGCTCGACGATGAAACGGAGATGGGCCCGCTCGTCACCGCCGCGCATCGCGATCGCGTGCTGTCCTACATCGCCACCGGCAGATCCGAAGGCGCAACGCTGGCCTCGGGGGGCGAGACGCGCGAAGGCGCTGGCACATATCTCGATCCCGCTATCTTCCTCGACGTCGATCCCAACATGACCATCGCCCGCGAAGAAATCTTCGGCCCGGTCGTGGCTGTGATGCCGTTCGATTCCGAGGATGATGGCGTGCGCATGGCGAATGACTCGCAGTACGGACTGTCCGGCTCGATCTGGACCCGCGACGTCTCCCGCGCGCTGCGCGTGGCTCGCGCCTTCGAGACCGGCAACATCTCCATCAACTCCGGCAGCAGCGTCCATCTCGAAGCGCCGTTCGGCGGCGTTAAACAAAGCGGCATCGGACGCGAGTTGGGACTCGCGGCGCTCGATGCGTACACGGAGTGGAAAACGGTGTATGTGGATGTGAGTTGACGGGAGTCGATTGTCGGGAGTCGGGAGTCGGAGAAAAACCCGACGCCCTTCCGACCCCCGACCCCCGATTCCCTACACCCGAGAAGAACATGCAAGGACGCATCGACACGGAGACTCTCAAACGCCTCGTCGCCGACGACGAGATCGATACCGTCATCGCCGCGTTTCCCGACATGTACGGACGGCTGGTCGGCAAACGCCTCGTCGGGCGCTTTTTCGTCGATGAAATCCTCAAGCACGGCATGCACGCTTGCGACTACCTCCTCGCGTGCGACATCGACATGGATCCCGTCCCCGGCTACGCATTCACCTCGTGGGCGAAAGGCTACGGCGATTTCCGTCCCATCCCCGATTTCGAAACGTTGCGTGTCGCCTCGTGGCTGCCGAAGACGGCGCTTGTGTTGTGTGACGTCTATCGCGAGCATGAACACGAGCTGGTTCCGGTCGCGCCGCGCAGCATGCTGCGGCATCAGCTCAAACGTGCCGCCGATCTCGGCTTCGCGGTCATGGCCGCCTCGGAGCTCGAGCTGTACGTCTTCAAGGATTCCTACGAAACCGTAGCCGAGAAAGGCTTCATCAACGCCACGCCGATCGGGCGCGTGATCGAGGATTACCACATCCTCCAGGGCACGAAGGAGGAGCATCTCGTCGGCGCGATCCGCTCGCACCTCGAGCGCTCCGGCGTTCCCGTCGAGTCGTCGAAAGGCGAATGGGGACCCGGCCAGCAGGAGATCGGATTGCGTTACGCCGAGGCGCTGGAGATGGCGGACCGGCATTCGATTTACAAGCATGCAGCGAAGGAGATCGCCTGGCAGCAAGACCACGCCATCACCTTCATGGCCAAGTGGGACGAGCGCTACGCCGGCTCGTCGTGCCACATCCACATGTCGTTGTGGGACGAGGCGGGAAAGAAGCCGAAGTTCGCCGGCGATGAATCCCTCGGCTCCATCCAATCCTCCTCAACCTTCCGTTGGTTCCTTGGCGGATGGATGAAGCACATCCGCGAGCTGTTCGCGTTCTTCGCGCCGTATCCGGCGTCGTACAAACGTTACGTGGAAGGCTCGTTTGCGCCGACGGGAATCGCCTGGAGCTTCGACAACCGCACTGCCGGCTTCCGCATCGTCGGCAGCGGACCGTCCCTCCGAATCGAATGCCGCGCGCCCGGTGCCGACGCGAATGTCTACCTCGCCTTCGCGGCCGCCATCGCCGCGGGACTGGACGGCGTCACCAACCACATCGAGCCGCCGCCTGCATTCGAAGGCGACGTCTACAAAGCGGCGTCCGACCTCCCGCACATGCCACATTCACTGAACGAATCGATCGCCGCGCTGTCCGAGAGCGCCTTCGCGCGGGAAGCCTTCGGCGAAGACGTCGTCGATCACTACCTCCACTTCTTCCGCACCGAACAACGAAAATTCGACGCCGTCGTCACCGATTGGGAACGGCGCCGGTACTTTGAAATGGCCTAGTTGTCATCCTGAGCCGCCGAAGGCGCGTAGCCGAAGGCGGAGCGCCGGAGGATGGCGAAGGATCTCAAGCTACGCGAGCTGCGTTGGAACCCAGGGTTCAGTCCAGTCTCGCGCATCTTGAGATCCTTCACCGTCCTGCGGCGCTCCCGCCGCTGCGCGGCTCCACGCCTCCGGCGGCTCAGGATGACAGTGGAGACAACATGCGACTGGAAAATAAAGTAGCCATCATCACCGGCGGCGGCTCCGGCATCGGCAAAGCGTCCTGCCTTCTCTTCGCGAAGGAAGGGGCGAAAGTCGTCGTCGTCGATCTGAAAAAAGAATCGGCGGAAGCGACGGCGAATGAGATCGGGGACAACGCTCGCGCCTTTGCCGCCGATATCTCCAGAGCATCCGACTGCGAGGCGATGGTGAAGTTCGCCGAGGAGACGTTTGGAAAGCTGAACGTAGTCTTCAACAACGCCGGCATTTTTCATCCGAACGATGAGTCAGTCACCAACACCACCGAAGCGATCTGGGACCTGGTGATCAACGTCAATCTCAAAGGCGTCTTCCTCGGATGCCAATACGCGATCCCCGCGCTGCTCCGCGCCGGCGGCGGCTCGATCATCAACACCGCATCGTTCGTGGCCATCATGGGTGCCGCCGTCCCGCAGATCGCCTACACCGCCAGCAAAGGTGGCGTCCTTGCGATGACGCGCGAGATCGCCGTGGAGTTCGCGCGTCAGAACATCCGCGCCAACTCCCTCTGCCCCGGCCCCGTCGAAACGCCTCTCCTGGCCGAGCTCCTCGCCGACCCCGCCCGCCGCAACCGCCGCTTGGTCCACATCCCCATGGGCCGCTTCGCCCGCGCCGAGGAGATGGCAAACGCGGCGTTGTTCCTGGCCAGCGACGAGTCGTCGTTCGTCACCGGAACGTCGTTCCTCGTCGATGGCGGGATTTCGGGCGCGTACATCACGCCGGAGTGATCCATCTGCGTTACATCTGCGAAATCTGCGGATACGTTTTTTATCCGCAGATGACGCAGATGAGTGAGATGAAGCACCTACGCTGGTTGCTGATACAGCCCGATCACGTTCCCGCCAGGATCGCGAAACCGCGCCGTGATCTCTGGTGCATCGGCCCCAACCGGCTGCACGATCTCGCCGCCGTTCGCGTTGATCGCTTCGATCGTGACGTTCACGTCATCGACCATGATGTAGATGAGAAGGCCGGGAGCCGGCGACGGCGGACGGCCGGTCACCCACGTTCCACTGACCTGGCCGGTGGTGTCGTCGAAGGCGAGCTGTCCGTCGCCGCGTTTGCGCGCCGTCCAGCCGAACACCTTCGTGTAGAAATCGGCGGAGCGATCGATGTCGGTGGCCGGGATTTCGATGTAGCAGATCTTTCCATTCGCGTAGGTAGGCGGCATGGATGACTCCTTCTTCACGCAAAGTGTAGCCGCGTCGCGGCGAACGATTACAGTGGTCCTTCTTCTCGCGAAAGCCCTTCGTGCGCATGCCCCGGAGGAAACCGCGCATCGCCGCGATCGGCTGGTCCGGAACCAGCGTAATTACACCGCGCTTTGCGATCACCTGAAACTCCTGACCGGGCCGGATATCCATGCGGATGCGAACCTCTTTGGGGATGACCACCTGATACCTTGAAGAAACTTTCATCCGGCTCACCTCTGGTTCGGGCTTGATACTACGAATACACCGCAGACCTCGAATGTTTGCCTCGACATGTCCGATCCCAACGCTCCGCTTCGCGCGGCGATGCTCAGCGCGGTTTTGAGTGTCGAGCCGCGTCCTGCTGATCCGTTCGAACTTCGCGTGCCCGTCGTCCGCCGCGTGATGCCGCGTATCACGCCGCCGCTCGATCTCGCCGTCATCCCGTTCCGCTATCGGATCACCGAGGATGGCGTTGAAGTTGTCCGGCCGAAATGCGATCACCGGCGACGGCGTTCTGCCGCCCGGTAATGATCAGCCTTAGCAGAATTTCCAAGCAGTACGGGCGGCAGCTCGTCTTCGTCGACGCTTCCTTCCAGCTCAATCCGGGCGAGCGCGCCGGTCTTGTCGGGCCGAATGGCGCGGGCAAGACCACTCTCTTTCGCATGATCGTCGGCGAGGAGTCGCCGGATGATGGCGACGTCTCCGTTCCGAAAAAGATGACCATCGGCTACTTCCGGCAGGACATCGAGGAGATGTCGGGCCGCTCCGTTCTCGACGAAGCGATCGCCGGTAGCGGACGCCTCGGCGATCTGCACCACGAACTCGAAGCCTTGCAGAACGCGATGTCCGATCCGGACCGTGTCGACGAAATGGACGCGATCCTCGACCGCTTCGGACACGTTCAGGAAGACTACGCGCACCTCGGCGGCTACGAGCTCGAAGCCCGCGCGCGCGAGGTTCTGCACGGACTCGGATTCGAAGACGACCGCATCGACGGCGACGTTGGCGCGCTCAGCGGCGGCTGGAAGATGCGCGTGGCCATGGCCAAAGTCCTCCTCGGCCGGCCCGACGTGCTGCTGATGGACGAGCCGACCAATCACCTCGACATCGAATCGATCATCTGGCTCGAAGACTTTCTTAAGCGCTACGACGGATCGCTGCTGATGACATCGCACGACCGCGAGTTCATGAACCGCGTCGTGACCAAGATCGTCGAGATCGATGAGGGCGACCTCGTCACCTACTCCGGCAACTACGAGTTTTACGAACGCGAGCGCGCCATCCGCGAAACCAATCGCGAGGCCGCCTACGCGCGGCAGCAGTCGATGCTCGCGAAAGAGCAACGATTCATCGACCGCTTCGCTGCGCACGCCGCGAAAGCCGCGCAGGTACAGAGCCGCGTGAAAGCGCTCGACAAAATCGAGAAGCTGGAGCCGCCGAAAAAGCGCAAGACGATGAAGTTCGATTTCCGCAAACCGGCGCGTTCGGGCGACGACGTCGTGACGTTGAAGCACGTCTCGAAGTCGTACGGCAAACGGCCGATTTACGACGGGTTCGATTTTCTCGTCCGCCGCGGCGAGCGCTGGTGCGTGATGGGAAAGAACGGCGCCGGCAAATCGACGCTGCTGAAAATGGTCTCCGGCTCGCTCGATCCCGACGCCGGCTCCGTCCGCCTCGGCGCGTCGCTCAAGATGGGCTACTTCTCGCAGCAGGCCTTCGACGTCCTCGATCCGAACCTCACGGTGTGGGAGCAGATCCAGAAAGACTTTCCGCTCGAATCGATCGGCACACTGCGCAGCCTCCTCGGCGCGTTTCAGTTCTCGGGCGACGAAGTCGAAAAGAAAATCCGATCGCTGTCCGGCGGCGAGCGATCGCGACTCGTCCTTGCGCGCATGCTGCTCGATCCGCCGAACTTCCTCGTGCTCGACGAGCCGACGAACCATCTCGACCTGGCCACGAAGGAAATGCTCGTCGAAGCGTTGCACGACTTCGAAGGGACGATGCTCTTCGTCTCGCACGACCGCATGTTCCTGCGCGGCCTCTCGAATCGCGTGCTGGAGCTCCCCGAGGAGCGCGGCGCGCCGCCGAGGGTTTATGGCGGGAGCTACGTGGAGTATGTGAACGCCAGCGGCCACGAAGCGCCCGGCGTGCACGCCTGACGCGGGTGTCGGGTGTCGGGTGTCGGAACGTTGATGGAAAGACTCCCGACACCCGACTCCCGACTCCCGACTCCCGACTCCCGACTCCCAATAAAGCTACATCGCGGCCGGCGTCGACGCGATCGCGTCGAGAACCTCGATGTTGTGCACGATGTCGCGGCTCTCTTTCGATGCGATCACGGCGGTGATCGTTGCGAGCAGCGGCGGCGGATAAAAGATCAGCGTCCCGAACTTCGCCACTTCGAGATCCTTGATCATGATCGTCGGCGGATGCGCGAAGTCCGGCTCGGCCGCGAGCAGTTCCGCGAATCTCCACGCACCGTCGCGAAAGAGGAGCAGCGCGTCGCCGATCAGGTCGATCTCGTCCTTCATCAGCACATCGTAGATATCGGAGAGAACCGGTGACAGCTCGTCGATCTCATCGACGACGCCGTTGACCTGTGCAGCGAGCACCTTGTTGACGGTGTTGAAGTCCGCGTGGATCGACGGCAGCTTCGGACCGGGCGCGACCTTCTCGACGGCGATGCCGAGGTCGAGATCGATGTGCGCGTTCACTCCGGCGAGCATGTGCTGGACGATGATCGGCTCCGGATGCGTGGCGCCGTCGAACGCCACGCGCCAGCAATGCGACGGCTGCGGAAATGCGCCGGGATGAAAGTAGCCGTTCAGCGCCGCGAAGTAACGGCTGGCGAAGGTGACGTCGAAGAGATCCATGCGCGGACCGTCCTGAAACAGGTTCTGCGCGATGGCCGTGCGGATGGCGATGGTGATGCGTTTGTAGAGCGCCGCGAAGTATCCGAGCCGGCTCTCATTCGCGATCGACCAGGCGATGATGCCCTGAATCGCATCGACGACCTCGTCGATCGTCGCGACGGGCGGAATGACAGGAGGAGCAGTCGGCATGGGCGGAAGTATAGATGCTGTCATCCTGAGCCGCCGGAGCCGAGGAGCGCGCAGCGCGACCGGCGGAGGACGGTCGAAGGACCCCCAGTTGATAACCCGGGTTGGGCGGCGACGCAGACGAAGACACCAACGCTGCGTTTCTGCGCGTGTGCCGCCGCCCGACCGCGTTACCAGCTGGGGGTCCTTCGACCGTCCTCCGCGACTGCGGTTTCGCCTACGTCGCTTCGGCGGCTCAGGATGACAGCGACGCCAACCAGCTAAATCGCGTTGATGTGAATCGATCCGTTCGTCGTCCGCAGGCGCAGTTCCGGGCCGCCGCCGTTCATCGTGCCGTGGAGCGAGTGTTTGCTTTGCGAGCCGCTCGTCGTCACGGGGAGATCGCTTTCGATCGAGCCGTTCGTGTTCGCAGCGTCGATGCGGGCGGCGAAGGTGCGCGGCAGGCGGGCGTGAATGCCGCCGTTCGTCGTCTCCAGGCGAACGCCGCGGCCGGCGTTCACGGTGGTCAGCTCGGCTTCGATCGTCCCGTTGGTCGTCTCGGCATCGACGTCGCCGGCGCAACGCGCGAGGGTGATGCGTCCGTTCGTCGTCTCGATCTTGTGCGAGCCGCGGACGTCGCTGGCCTCGATCGCTCCGTTCGTATTCTCGATCTGCAGGTTCATCGTACGCGGCACCACCACCTCGTACGTCACCGACATGCTCACGTTCGTGCCGGCGATCCATTCGAAGATGCCGTCGCTGTGTTTCGGATACTTCGTATCGATGCGCAGGCCACCGTTCGGCTGCGACATGTCCAGCGTGAGCGCCTTCATGGCATCCCGCGCCGCATCGCCGTCGCGACTCTCGACGTGCTTGACCGCATGAACGCGCACGCGCGGCTGGTCCCACGCCCGGACGGTGATGTGTCCGTTGGTGTTGGTCAGCGAGAAGACAGCGCCGGGACGGACGTCGAATGTCTTGTCGAAAGCCTGATCGAGCGTTGATGCGCTCGCGGCCGCGGCGGCGATGGTGAGGATGGCGGTGAGCAGGATGCGCTTGAACATAGGTCGATGTACGGCGCGAACGGCCGCGGGTTGCAGTTACAATCCGCGCCGTGAAACGCGGCGGCGCCTCGGCGCTCTTGTTTGCCCTTCTCGCCGCGATCGCAGGGACTCTGCTAATACGCATGTCCGGGCCCGCGCCGCTGCTCGAGAATGCGCCGGCGACTGTCTTCTCCGCCACGCGAGCGCTTCACTTTGAACGCGATCTCATCGGCGGCGACATTCCGCATCCCGTCGGCACCGCGGCGCACGACGCAGTCCGCGATCGCCTCGCCGCGCAGTTCCGCGCATTCGGATACGACGTCACCATCCAGCGCTCGTTCGCCTGCAGCGCGTGGGTGACGTGCTCGCCGATTGCGAACGTCATCGCGCGGACTCCCGGCGATACGCGTCCGAACGCGCTCGTGCTCGCGGCGCACTACGACTCGGTTCCCGCCGGACCGGGCGTTTCGGACGACGGTGTTGGCGTGGCCACGCTCCTCGAAACCGCGCGCGCACTTCGCAACGAGCGCTTTCGCAATCCGATCGTCTATCTCGTGACGGATGCCGAGGAGGTCGCGCTGCTCGGGGCGGAAGGATTTGTGGCGGATCCGCTGCTGCTGCGGAACACCGCGGCCGTCATCAACGTCGAAGCGCGCGGCACGAGCGGGCCAAGCTTCCTGTTCGAGACCAGCCGCCACAACGCGTGGCTCGCGAACGTCATCGCGCATGCGTTGCCGCGACCGGCTACCAGCTCGCTGTATTACGACATCTACGAACTGCTGCCGAACGATACGGATCTCACAGTCTTCAAGCGCGCCAATCTGGCGGGCGTGGGCTTCGCACACATCGGACGTCCGGTTCACTACCACACGCCGCTCGATAACTTCGCGAACGCGACGCCGTCGACGGTGCAGCATCACGGCGATCACGTGCTGGCCATGGCGCGCGCACTGGCCGGTATCGACCTTCGCCAGAGCAGCAGCGGCAACGCGGTTTGGTTCGATGTGCTGTCGCTCTTCGTCGTCTGGTGGCCGCAGCAGTTTTCGCTCGCCGTCGCAATCATCGCGTTCGTGCTGCTGCTCGTGGCGGCGTTCAATCTGCGGACGCGCCCGCGGTCGATCACGATCGGTGTCGTTGGATTCTTCCTATCGCTGATCGCCGCGTTCCTGATCGGCGTCGGCGTCAACTGGCTGGCCGGACTGCGCGCACATGGCGCGGTGTGGGTCGCTCATCCCGGTCCGATGATCGCGGCAGCGTGGCTGGTCGGATTGCTGGTCGCGATCGTCGTCGCGCAACGCCTCGCCGCGTACGCAGGCGTGAGCGGACTCTTTTTCGGTCAGGCGCTTTGCTGGTCTGCGATCGCGATCGCGCTGGCAATCGTCCTCCCCGGCGGCAGTTACCTGGCGATCGTTCCAGCGATGGCATGCGCGATTTGCGCGCTGCTGCGGCTGAGTGAAGGTGTCGCGGCGATCGTCTGCGCCTCGATCACCGCCGTCCTCGTTTTCCCCTTCGGCTTCGCGCTCTACGACGCCCTCGGCCGCCCGATTCTGCCGGTCGTCGCGGTGCTGATCGCGCTTGCAGCGACGACGTTCGCGCCATTTCTCGCGGCCGTCGCGGCGTTACGCCGTCCATTGATCGCATCCATTGCCGCCGCGATCGTCGCTTGCGTTGCCATGGCCTTGATCGTGCCGACGTACGAAACGAATTCGCCGCGGCACATCAACATCGAATACGTCGACGACGGAGTCGGACCGCGCTGGCAGACGGATGTGATGCGGCCCGAGATCGCAAAGTCCGCGCACTTCACGGAAGTGCCGCAGAAGACCTACGAATGGACAGTGCCGCCGTCACGCGCATACCTCGCTGCCGCGCCGGAGCTGGCGATCCCGCCGGCCGAGGTGCAGATCGTGCGCGACGTGCGGCAGTCCGGACGGCATCTCACGCTGCACATTCGTTCGAACCGCAATGCGCCGCGAATCTCGCTCATCTTCCACGCGCCGTCATTCGCTGCGCTGCGAGTGAATGGCATCACGCCTCTGCCAATGACGCGATTCCGCGGCGGACTCGCTCCTGGCTGGCATCGCGTCGCCATCCGCGGCGCATCCGAAGCGACGATCGACATCGACCTCACCCGCGACGAACCGATCGACGCCGTCATCATCGACGGCTCTTACGGTCTTCCGCTCGCCGGCGCCGCCCTCGCCCACGCGCGCGACGCCTCGATGGCCGTCCCGGTCCAGGAAGGCGACCTAACCACCACGCTGCGGCGGCTGAAGGTGTAGTTACGACGCCCACTCCTCGGTCAGCTGCGCCTTGGTGAACGCGTACGAATTGCAGTCGAGGTTGCCGTTGGCGTCGCCGGGGATGCCGTCGACTGTGTTAGGCGTGAGGCCGCTGAGCGAGTCGGTGTATTGCCAGAGCCAGTAGGTTTCCCAGCTCGCCTGCACGGAGGGGTTGGGGCCGTACTGCGCGAGCCAGAGTCGGTGCGAGCCGAAGAATGGATCGACGGTGTCGCCCATTTCGGATTTGAAAAGACCGCCGCAGTAGAGAATCGGCTTGCGGCCTATCGCGTCGGCGACCGCTGTCAGGAACTCGGACGCCTGATCGATCGTCATCTGATTCCCTTCGGTCTCTTCGAAGTCGAGCGCGACGAGCGTGGTCTCGTCGGGATCCGCGACACTGAGAAAGTTCTCCACCTGCCCCGAGACGTCGGCGTTCGTGCCCCAGTGATACGCGCCCCAGAGCAGGCCGGCGTCGAGCGCGGCTTGGCGGCGGTTGGCGTACTCGGAGTCTTTGCCGGTGGCGCCGGTGGTGGCCTTGTGGATGATGCCCCAGATTCCGGAGTCGGCGGCGCGCTGAAAGCTGGTGACGTTGTCGTTGTGGTAGATGTCGACGACGCGAAGATTGATGTCAGCCATGCTGCATATCCTGCTCGAAATCGCCGTTCGATTCAAATGCGAAAGCCCGCGCGCGGCGGGCCTTCGAGGTTCAGGATCAACGTTTAGTAGATAAACCGGAAGCCGAGTTGCAGCGTGCGCGGGGGAGTCAGGGCTGTGGGAGCCGTGCCGCCGCTGTTGGTCGCGCCGTAGGCGGTCTGGGTGACGGTACCGAACGTGGCCGGAGCATTGATGTCGTTGTTCGGGATCCACCAGCGCACCTGGTTGAATACGTTGAAGCAGTCGAGACGGATCATGATGCTCGTCCCTCGGGTCAGCGCAAACGTCTTGGCCAGGCCGGCATCGACGCTTTGCGAGCCATCGGTGCGGTAGGTATTGCGCCCGATGAAACTCTCCAGCGTGTCGCCGTACTGCGCATGCCGGAACGCGCCCACCGGCACACTGCCGTTCTGCGCGGGGCTGGTGATGCTGCCGCTGCAGTAGCGATCGTCGATGCAGATCGGCCGATTCGGCTTCATGCCGGCTCCGAGAAAAAGAATGTCGGGCGCTCCGCTGTCGACGATCGTGTACGGCGTGCCGGAGGCGTACCGCACGACTGTCGAGAGCGTCCACCCTCCCAGCGCGGAGCCGACCCAGTCGTTCCGATCCTTAAACCACGGCAGCATGTACGCGGCGGCCATGGTGAAGCGGTGGCGCACGTCGAAGCGCGAATAGCCCTTCGCGAACTCAAACGTTCCCGGACGTTGAGGGAACAACCCCACGTCCCCGACGCCCTGGTCCGTTGCCTCAGCGCCGGTATCGAGCGCTTTGCCGAACGTGTACGACGCCCGTCCCGTAAGGCCGTGATACTCGCCGGTTTCCCATTCGAATTGCGCGGCGTGATACCAGCTCTCGGCGAGGTTATCGACGACGCGGACGTCGCCGTAGCGGGCATCGGGGCGGCGCTCGTTGATGCGCGGAACGCGGAGGCTGACTTCGTTCGCGGCGATCGGCACCGCGGTCGGGCAGGCCGCATTCGTCGGGACGCCGGGCGTACCGGTGCCGGCGCACTGCCAATTCTGCGCGACGACCCAGGTTGCGCCTGCCGTTCCCGGTGCGGCCGGCGCGACGGGGACGTTGTCCCAGCGGTACTGCAACAGCCCTTTGCCCAAGGTGCCCAGATAGCTGGCCCGGAATCGCGAGTTCCAGAAGGTCTGACGTTCGAAGGTCAGGTTCCACTGCCGCGCTTCGGGCATTTTCAAATCGGGGGCGACGAACGTCGCGGCGACGCGCGCCGTGCTTTGTCCGGGAACGAAGACGAAGCCGTTCAGCGGGTCGGAGAGATTGGTCGACGTGACGGCGATGGTGGCCGCGTTCGGCGGGTTGTAGCGAACGCTGGCGCCGCCCTGCGAGAAAACAGACTGGAAGACGCGGCCATGAAAGATTCCGAAGCCGCCGCGGATCACGAACTTCCCGTTTTCTCCCGTGAGCGCGCGGAGGAACCGATTGCGCTTCCACTCCGGCGTATAGGCAAATCCGAGGCGAGGATCGACGTAGCTGCTGCTCTTGAACCCGTAGTCGATGAGGTGATCGCGCTCCTTCGGCGGGCTGACGTTTTCGTAACGCGCGCCGACGTTGAAGACCACGTTGCTGGCCGGACTCCAGTCGTCCTGAAGGTAGACATTCTTCTCATCCAACTGATTCTGGAGATAGGCCGGACCGAACGACTTCGTGAATGAGTTCACGCAGCCGGCCCAGAAAGCGGCAATGGCCGTCCCGTAGTTCACGCCGTTGCACGTGGCGGCGAAGCTCCAGAAACCGCGATTGAAATTCTCGGCGCGGTCATCGAGCTCCGAGCGGCGGAAATCGAGGCCGGCCTTCAACGTGTGCTTGGCAAAGTGGGCCGACGAGATGTTGTAGACGAGCTGGTTGTCGCGCTGGTTGCGAATGATCGGGAAGGCGCCGGCATTGCCGAGAATGGTGAACGTCAGTCCCGTGCCGCCCGACATGCGCACGACCGGCGTCAGCGGATCATCCGTGATCGTCCAGGCCACTTCGCGCGTACCGATGCCGATACGCGCTTCCTGAACTGTTTCTGACGAAATGATGTTGGTCCAGGTCAATCCGAAACTGGACTGATGATTCACCTGTCCCGCTTCCTCACCGATGATCAGCTCGCCAGGATGACTCTCCTGGTGACTGCGTTGGTATCGGGCAGTGGCGGAGTTCTTGTCCGACGCGTTGAAGTCGAGGCGGATGGACTCATCACGCCTGGGCAGGTTGCTGTGCTGGAAGCCCTGGTATCCGCGCGAGGCGATGTTAGTCGCGTTCGGAGCACCGGTCGGGAATCGCGCGATGATGGCATCCTGCCAGGCTCGGTTCGCGGGCGTGTCGTTGCCGAGCGTCAGGCGCTTGGCTGGATCGAGATCGCTCGGCAGAAACACGCCGCGCGTGGTGAGCACGTCGCCCTTGTCCTGCACTTGATCGAGGTTCACGAACGCGAAGAGCCGGTCGCGAATGATCGGGAGACCGGCCGTTCCGCCGAACTGCCGCCGGTAGTGCTGTCCGTGATCGAGGGTGACCTGCGTGGCGTCGCGGGAGATGTACTTGTTGTCCTGGCTGTAGCTGTACAACTCGCCTTCGACGTTGTTCGTCCCCTGCTTGGTCTGCACCAGCACGACCGAGCCGTACCCTCGGCCGAATTCCGCGCTGTAGTTGTTGGTCAGGATCTGGAACGACTGGATCGTGGCCACGGGGACGTTTTGACGGTTCTGGTTTTCCGAGGCGTCGTCGTTGTTGACGCCGTTGATTTGAAACGTGGCGCCGCGCGTTCCGGTGCCGTTGAAGTTCACAGACGATCCTGAGGAGAGAGCGGGGTTGTCCTGACCGCTGGTCGGGTTCTCCTGGTAGCCGGCGAAAACGGAGGCGAGACGGAGAAAGTTCGTTTGATCGGGCGCGGGAAGGTTTTCGATCTGCTTCGCGCGAAGGGTCTGCTTGATCTCTCCGTCGGTGACGTCGATGCGCGGCGCATCGGCGGAAACGGTGATGGTCTCGGCGACTCCAGCGAGGTTCAGAATGAAGTCCTGAACCGTAGTCTGGTTCAGATCGACGCCGACGTTGTTGTGCTTCATGGAAGCGAACCCGCTCAACTCAGCGGATACGTTGTAGCGGCCGATCGGCAGAAACGGCGCGCTGTAGGCGCCGTTGGGGCCAGTAACAACGATCCGTTCGAGACCGGTCTCGACGTTCCGAATCGTGACCGTGACACCAGGCAACGCTGCCCCGCCCTTGTCCGATACGGTCCCCAGCATGGTGCCGGTGACGGTCTGGGCGAACAGCGGAACGGCGGTGAAAACGAGGAGAGCGAGGATGAACAGGATGCGCAGGGACGACCGAGGAGATTCGGGCATTGTTTCCCTCCAGCTATCTGTAACTTCTCTGTGACTTCGACGGGGACAGCACCCTACCGTCCGCAGATGAGGCTGTCAAGACGAAAACAATGCGCTGGAAATGCGAAGGCCCGCGTTGCGCGGGCCTTCGGGGATCAGCGTCACTTGCTGGATTTCTTTTTCGTGGTCGTTTTCTTCTTCGGCTTTTCGTCCGCTTCCTTTTTCTTCGGAGCGGCTTTCTTGGCCGGCTTCTTCTTCGGGGCTTCTTCCTCTTCGTCCTCGGCGGGTTCGGCCTTGGCCTTGGCCTTCTTCGGAGCGGCTTTGGCTTTCTTGGCCGGCGCCTCTTCCTTCACCTCGGTGTCGAGCTTGAAGTCGACGAACTCGAGGATGGCGATTTCGGCAGCGTCGCCGCGGCGAGGTCCGAGCTTGATGATGCGGGTGTAGCCGCCCGGACGGTCGGCGAAGCGAGGTCCGAGGGTATCGAACAACTTCGCGACCATCGTTTCGTCGACGACGCGCACGGCCTGACGGCGATTGTGGACGCTGTCTGTGCGCGCGAGCGTGATCAGGCGTTCGATCTGCGGGCGCAGTTCTTTCGCTTTCGGCAGCGTGGTGATGATGCGTTCCTTCTCGATCAGAGAGGCGAGCTGGTTGCGGAACAGCGCGTTGCGATGCGCGCTCGTGCGTCCCAGCTTGCGGTTGACCATTCCGTGTCTCATTGCGTTCCCTTCACTTTCGTCGTCGGGCGGAGAAGACTTAGTCGCGCATCTCGGCGCCGCGCGGCGCCTTGGTCATGCCGAACGACAGACCGAGCGACGCAAGAACGTCCTTGATCTCGTCGAGCGACTTGCGGCCGAAGTTCTTCGTCGACAGCATCTCGCGCTCCGTGCGCTGCACCAGATCGCCGAGCGTGCGGATGTTGGCGTTCTTGAGGCAGTTGGCGGAGCGGACCGAGAGGTCGAGCTCTTCGATCGGCTTGGTCAACATCTCGGCCATGCGCGGATCGACGTCCGGCATCGCCACATCCTCGGCTTCCTCACCACGCGCTTCGAACTGGCTGAAGATGCGGAGGTGATCGCCGAGAAGATCGGCGGCGAGGCCGACTGCTTCCTGCGGCGAGACGGCGCCGTTGGTCCACACTTCGAGAACGAGTTTGTCGTAGTCGGTCATCTGACCGACGCGCGCGCCTTCGACGTGATAGTTCACGCGGCGGACCGGCGAATGGATCGAGTCGATGGGGATGTAGCCGAGCGGCAGATCGCCATCAGCATTGCGGTCGGCGACCTGGTAGCCGCGGCCGCGCTTCAGACGCGCTTCGAGTTTGAGCGAACCTTCCTTCGACAGTGTGGCGATGTGCGCCGTGGGATCGAGGATCTCGATGTCGGAGTCTTCCTCGAAGTCGGCGGCCGTAACCACGCCCGGCCCCTTCTTCTCGAGGTACAGGGTCTTCGGACCTTCGCCGTGCAGGCGGAACGGCACCTGCTTGAGGTTGAGAACGACGTCGGTCATGTCTTCGACGACGCCGGTAAGGGATGAGAATTCGTGGAGCACGCCTTCGACGCGAACTGCCGTAATCGCGGCGCCTTCAATGGATGAGAGCAGCACGCGGCGGAGCGCATTGCCGATCGTCGTACCGAAGCCGCGCTCGAACGGCTGGGCGGTAAAACGGCCGTAGTTCGGGGTAAGGGTTTCGGCATCGTAATCGAGCTTTTTCGGTTTCTGGAAATCTGACCACAACATGTGCGCGGCCTCCTCGCTAGTAGCTCTTAGCTCCCAGCTCTTAGCTCTTAGGGTCGTCGTCCCTGAGAGCTCAGAGCTGAGAGCCAAGAGCTGATTTGTTACTTCGAGTAGAGTTCGACGATGAGCTGTTCCTGGATCGGAAGGCGGATGTCTTCGCGCTTGGGAAGATCATTCACACGTCCGAGGAACTGATCGGGATTGAGCTCGAGCCATGAAGGGATCCCGCGTCCGCTGGCGGTTTCGACAGCCTGGCGGATCTGGTCGTTCTTGCGGCTCTTTTCGCGAACCTGGATGACATCCCCTTTGCGGCCCTGGTAGGACGGGATGTTGATTTTCTTGCCGTTCACTTCGATGTGGCCGTGGCGTACGAGCTGGCGCGCCTGAGCGCGCGACGCGGCGAAGCCGAGCGAGTAGACGACGTTATCGAGCCGCAGCTCGAGCTGGCGAAGCAGGTTGTCGCCGGTGATGCCGGTCTTGCCCGCGGCCTTCTGAAAGTAAAGGCGGAACTGCTTTTCGAGCAGGCCGTAGATGCGCTTGACCTTCTGTTTTTCGCGAAGCTGGATTCCGTAGCCGAGGACCTTGGAACGGCGGCGGCCATGCTGGCCCGGCGCATAATTGCGGCGCTCGATCGAGCACTTATCCTTGAAACAACGGTCCCCTTTGAGAAACAGCTTCATACCCTCTCGCCGGCAAAGCCGGCAAACGGGATCCGAGTAACGTGCCACTAGACCTCCTGAAGTTTCGCGCTCGTCCCACCATGGAACGCCGCGTGTACGACGGCTGCTGCACGCCGTACGGAACTGCGCCGGAGCTACACGCGCCGGAAAAACCTTAGCTCTTAGCTCTTGGCTGTCAGCTCTTAGGAGTGACCGGCGGTCATTTTTCCTAAGAGCTGACAGCTCAGAGCTAAGAGCTGAAAATCAGACTCTGCGACGCTTGGGCGGACGACAACCGTTGTGCGGGATCGGCGTGACGTCCTTGATCGACTTGATGTCGAGTCCGGACGCGGCCAGGGCACGGATGGCGGACTCGCGTCCGGCGCCCGGGCCTTTGACTCTCACGTCGACCGAACGGACGCCATGCTCCTGCGCCAGCTGGGCGGCGTTCTGGGCCGCAACCTGCGCGGCGAACGGCGTTCCCTTGCGGGAGCCTTTGAAGCCGATACGGCCGGCGCTCGACCACGACAGGGTGTTCCCCATCGGATCGGAGATGGCGACGATCGTGTTGTTGAACGACGCGTTGATTGCAGCGACGCCGTGCGGAATGCTCTTCCGCTCTTTCTTCTTCGTTCCCGCGCGGCGGGCTCCAGCTTTGGGGGCTCGGGCAGTTGCCATTGTTTGTTCCTGTCCTTATTAACGCTTGTACATTCCGGACGAGAGTCGGGGGTCGGGCGTCGGGTGTCGGAGACTCGTAAGCTCCGACACCCGACTCCCGACTCCCGACGCCCGCAGCACTATTTCTTCGTTGCCTTCTTCTTGCCGGCGATGGCGCCCTTACGGGGACCTTTGCGGGTGCGGGCATTGGTATGCGTCCGCTGACCGCGCACCGGGAGACCGCGGCGATGGCGCATGCCGCGATAGCAGTTGATTTCCATGAGGCGCTTGATGTCGAGGCCGATGTCCTTGCGGAGATCGCCTTCGACCTTGCCCTCATCCGTAATCACCTGCCGGATCTTGCGCACGTCATCCTCGGACAGATCTTTGACGCGCGTGTCCGTGCTGACGGTCGCTTTCGTCAGGATGTCTTTCGAGCGCGACCGGCCGATGCCGTAGATATACGTCAGGCCGATTTCGACCCGCTTGTTCAGTGGAAGGTCCACACCTGCAATACGTGCCATGGTTCCGTTAGCTCCTCGTTATCCCTGACGCTGCTTGTGTTTCGGTATCTCGCAGATGATGCGAATGACGCCCTGACGACGGACGATCTTGCACTTCACACAGATCTTCTTGACTGATGAACGAACTTTCATAATCAGCTCACTTATATCGATACGTGATGCGGCCTCTGGTGAGGTCGTACGGCGACAATTCGACGAGGACCTTGTCTCCAGGAAGGATACGGATGAAGTGTTTGCGCATTTTGCCGGAGATGTGCGCAAGCACCTTGTGCTTGTTCTCCAGCTCCACCTGAAACATTGCGTTCGGCAATGTCTCCAGGACGGTTCCGGTCACTTCAATCGCTTCTTCCTTCGACATGTTCCTCCTACTTACCTAGTACCTGCGGCCCGTCAGCCGTGATCGCAATCGAGTGCTCGAAATGCGCGGCCAGCGTTCCGTCGATCGTGCGCGCCGTCCAACGATCGTTGTCGGTGCGCACATCTTCGATGACTCCATCCCTGCCGGCCCGTTCGATACGCGAACGGAGCTTCGGTCCGATCTCGCAAAGCATCGGCTCGACCGCCAGCACCATTCCGGCCCGCAGCTCCAGACCGCGGCCGCGGCGACCGTAGTTGTAGACCTGCGGATCCTCGTGCATGCGGCGTCCGATGCCGTGTCCGACGAAGTTCCGGATGACGTGGAACCCGTGCTTTTCGGCGTTTTCCTGGACCGCGGCTCCGATGTCGCCGAGGTGCTTGCCCGGGCGCATTTCGGCGATGGCCAGCTCCAGGCATTCGCGCGTCGTGTCGATCAACTCCTGCGCGCGAGGTGTGACCTTGCCGACAGGAACCGTGATCGCACCGTCGCCGACGAAGCCGTCGAGGATCGAGCCGAAGTCGAGGCCGATGACGTCGCCCTCTTCCAGGCGTGCGCGGCTCGGGATGCCGTGAACGATCACGTCATTGTTCGAGGTGCAGACGACGGCCGGGTAGGGCGGCAATCCCATCGGAGCGTAGCCTTTGAACGGCGACTTCGCGCCGCGCTTGGCCAGCTCTTCTTCGGCCACGGCGTTCAACTGCGCGGTCGTCGCTCCGGGCTTGATCATCGAACGCATGATCTCGAGGATTTCGAGCACCACGCGATTGGCGCGATCCATCACCGCGATTTCCTCGCGGTTCTTGAGAATCGGACCTTTCATTCGATCGAGCATCAGGACAGGGACTTCTCTATACGTTCAAAGACCTGATCGACGGGACCAACCCCGTCAACCTCGCGCAGAAGATTCTTTGCCTTGTAAAACGTGGCAACCGGAAGCGTCTGGCGATGAAACGCTTCCAGCCGCTTGCGAACAGCGGTTTCGTTGTCGTCGGGCCGCGCAATCAGTTCCGCGCCGTCGCGGTCGCAGACCATATCGACGGCGGGGGGAGCGGATGCGAGGTGGTAAATCGCCCCGCAGGTCGGACACGACCGGCGGAGAGAGATCCGCTCGACGATTGCATCGTCCGGGACCAGTAGCTGAAGAACCCGGAGGCCGTCGGAGCCATTCCCGGACGTTTTTCCGACGATCGTGTCGAGCTTTTCGGCCTGCACGAGCGTGCGCGGAAAGCCGTCCAGGATGAAGCCTTTCTGGGCGTCCGACTTGGCCAGGCGTTCGTCGATGATTCCGAGCATGAGGTCATCGGAGACCAGAGCACCGGAAGCCATGATCGGCGCGGCCTGGCGTCCGAGGTCGGTGCCGTCGGCAATGGCTTCGCGGAGCATGTCGCCCGTCGAGATGTGGGGAACGCCGTGCTGAGCGGCAAGCCGCTTCGCCTGTGTTCCCTTGCCGCTGCCCGGCGGTCCGATAAAGATCAGCTTCAAACGTGTTTGCCCTTATCCGCGCCGTCCGCGGATGCGGCCGCGTTTCATGAATCCGTCGTAGTGACGCATCACGAGCTGCGACTCGATCTGCTGGATCGTGTCCATCGCGACGCCGACCACGATCAGCAGCGAGGTGCCGCCGAAGTAGAAGTTGAAGCCCATGCCTTCCGTGAACCAGAGCGGAAGTGCGCGATCGAGCGCGGCGCCGACGCCGAACGGCAGCTGGGCGACGTGCACGCCGGCGATCAAAAACTCCGGCAGGATGCAGACGGCAGCGAGGTAGAGAGAGCCGACGAAGGTGATGCGCGTCAGCACGCGGTCAATGTAGTCGGACGTCTTCTTTCCCGGGCGGATGCCGGGGATGAAGCCGCCGTACTTGCGCATGTTGTCGGCCGTATCAACCGGATTGAAGACGATCGATGTGTAGAAGTAGCAGAAGAAAACGATCCCCACCACCTGCAGCAGGTAGTAGAGCGGCTCGCCGACGCGCATCTGGCTGCCGATGGCCTGCGCCCACGGCGTCTTGATCATCGAGGCCAGCGTCTGCGGGATCACGAGGATCGACGACGCGAAGATGACCGGGATGACGCCGGCGGTGTTCACACGCAGCGGGAGATAGGTGTTCGAGCCGCCGTAGACCTTGCGGCCGACAACGCGCTTGGCGTACTGCACGGGGATTCGCCGCTGCGCCCGTTCCATGAAGACGACGAAGGCGACCACGGCGGCCATGAAGACGATCAAAGCCAGCATCGCGAACAGGTTCCGCTGGCCGTTGAGGACGTCTTCCGCGATGCCGAAGACGGCGTGCGGGAGGTTGACGACGATGCCGGCGAAGATGATCAGCGAGATGCCGTTGCCGATGCCGCGCTCGGAGATCTGCTCACCGAGCCACATGACAAAGGCGGTACCGGTCGTGAGCGTGAGGACGGTCATGATCGGAAAGCCGATGCCGAAGAACCAGTCCTGAACTGCCTGCGGGACCAGCGGCGCGCCGCCGGGAGCCGGCTGGTTCTTGAGCCAGAAGGCGACGCCGAGCGACTGCACGATCGAGAGGACGACGGTGCCGTAGCGCGTGTACTGATTGATCTTGCGGCGCCCCATCTCCCCTTCCTTCGAGAGTTTCTCGAGGTACGGCCAAACGACCGTGAGGAGCTGGAGGATGATCGATGCCGAGATGTACGGCATGATGCCGAGGGCGAAGACGGAGAGACGGCGCAACGCGCCGCCGGAGAAGAGATCGAGGAATCCGAGCGCCCCGCCCGCCGACTTGAAAAACTCCGCCAGCGCGACAGGGTCGACGCCCGGCGTCGGAATGTGCGATCCGAGGCGATACACGGCGAGCAGCGCAAACGTGAACAGCACGCGTTTGCGCAGATCTTCGATTGCCCAGATATTGCGGAGTGTCTCGAGGAAGTTCAACTTACTCAATCTCCTGGCAGGTACCGCCTGCCGCTTCGATCTGTTTGCGAGCCGTTTCGGAGAACTTGGTGGCGTGCACGGTCAGCTTCTTGGAGAGCTTGCCGGTGCCGAGCACCTTGATGCCGTCGTACCTGCCTTTGACGAGACCGGCTTGGCGAAGAGCCGCCTCATCAATCGTGGCGCCGTTGTCGAAGCGCTCGAGGTCCGCGAGATTCACGACCGCGTGGATCTTCTTGAAGATGTTGGTGAAGCCGCGCTTGGGCAGGCGGCGATGCAGCGGCATCTGGCCGCCTTCGAAGCCGAGCATGCGCGAGAAGCCGGTGCGGGACTTCTGTCCCTTCTCACCGCGTCCGGCGGTCTTGCCGTGGCCCGAACCGGGGCCGCGGCCGATGCGCTTCTTCGAGTGGCGCGACGATTTTTTCGGTTTGAGGTTGTTCAGTTCCATTGTTTTCTCCGGTCGCTTACTGCTCGACCACCTGTACGAGATGCGGGATGCGGGCGATCATGCCGCGCGTTTCGGGCGTGTCGACGCGCGACGTGACCCGGTGCATCTTTCCGAGGCCGAGGGCACGAAGCGTCTCGCGCATGTAGCGCGGGCAGCCGATGCCGCTGCGGACCTGTTTGATCTGAATCATCTTCCTGGCCGTCTTCTTGGCAGTGGCCGCGCTCATTCCGCACCTTCCTCCACGCCGCGGAGCGTGTTGTATTGCGCTTCGCTGCGGAGCTGCTGAAGCGCGTCGAAGGTGGCTTTGACGACGTTGTGCGGGTTGGCCGTGCCGAGAGATTTGGTCAGGATGTTCTGGATCCCGGCCGACTCGAGGATGGCCCGGACCGGACCACCGGCGATGACGCCGGTGCCTTCCGAGGCAGGCTTGAGCATGACCTTGCCGGCGCCGTAGTGGCCGAGAACGGCATGCGGAATCGTCGTTCCGGACATGGAGATGGCCACCATGTTCTTCTTGGCGATCTCGATTCCCTTCTTGATTGCCGCCGGCACTTCCTTCGCTTTGCCCGAGCCGAAACCGACGCGGCCTTTGCCGTCGCCGACGACGACGAGCGCGGAGAAGCTGAAGTTCTTGCCGCCTTTGACGACCTTGGTGACGCGGTTGATGTGGACGACCTTGTCGATCATCCCGCTTTCGCTGCGCTCGTCGCGGCGATCACCGCGCGGACCGCCCTGACCTCGTTGCATCGGACGCTGCATGATGCCTCCCTAGAATTCCAGACCGTTTTCGCGCGCGGCATCCGCGAGCGCTTTGATGTTGCCGTGGTAGAGGTAGCCGCCGCGGTCGAACACCACGCGCTTGATCCCCTTGTCTTTTGCTTTCTTCGCGATCAACGCGCCGATGGCCTTGGCCGAGGCGGCGTTGGCGCCCTTCGCGCCGGCGTCCTTCTCATGCGTCGATGCTGAGACCAGCGTGGTGCCGGTGGCGTCGTCGATGATCTGAACGTAGACGTGCTTGAGGCTCTTGAAAACAGCCAGACGCGGACGCTCACCGGTGCCAGTGACCTTGCCGCGAATGCGGGCCCGGATGCGGCCTCGTGATTGAACTCTGTGTTTTGCCTGATCCATGTGTCGTTCCCTTTGCGCCGAGGTTGATTACCCGGCTTTGTGTGCTACTTGCCTGCTGCCTTACCCGCTTTGCGGCGGATCACTTCGTCGGAGTACTTGATGCCTTTGCCCTTGTACGGATCGGGCTCGCGCAGTGCGCGGATTTCGGCGGCAGTCTGTCCGACCTTCTGCTTGTCGATGCCGGTGATGGTGATGTGGCCGGTCTTGGCTTCGACGGCGATGTCGATGCCTTCCGGGATGGCGAAGCGGACCGGGTGCGAGTAGCCGAGGGCAAAGACGACTTCCTTCCCCTTGACTTCGGCGCGGTAGCCGACGCCGACGATGTCGAGCTCGCGCTTGAATCCGTCGGTGACGCCGCGGACGTTGTTGGCGACCAGCGCGCGCATCAGTCCGTGGAAAGCGCGCGAGCGGCCTTCATCGTTCGAGCGCGTGAACTGCACGACATTGTTCTCGATGGTCACGCCGATGCCGGGGACGACCGGGGTGGACAGGGTGCCTTTCGGACCTTTGACCGTCACGACGTCGCCGACGTGCTTGACCTCGACGCCTTTCGGCACGGGGATTTCTTTTCTTCCAATTCGTGACATGGGTCTCTCCTTACCAAACCTGGCAGAGGACTTCGCCGCCGACGCCGCTCTTGACGGCTTCCTGTCCGGACAGCACGCCTTTGGAGGTCGAGACGATGGCCAGGCCGAGGCCGCCGAGGACGCTCGGGATCTCCTGCTTGTTGCGGTAGACGCGGCGGCCCGGGCGCGAGATGCGCTCGATGCCGTGGATGACCGGCTCGCCGCTGGGCGAGTATTTGAGGTCGATCCGGAGCGTGCCCTGGGGCTCGTCCTTCTTCTGAAGGTTGTAGTTGCGGATGAAGCCCTCATTCTTGAGGATGCGGGCGATCTCCACTTTCAGCTTCGACGCGGGAAGCTCGACGCGTTCGTGATGCGATTGGATTCCGTTGCGAATCCGCGTGAGCATGTCCGCGATTGGGTCTGTCATCGACATTCGTGACTCCTGAATTTCCTTGTCAGTCGTGAGCCGGGGCTACCAGCTCGCCTTCGTGATGCCCGGGATGTAGCCGCCGAGCGAAAGCAGCCGGAAGCAGATACGGCAAAGCTGAAACTTGCGAAGAAACCCGCGCGGACGTCCGCACTGTTTGCAGCGATTGACTTTGCGGGACTTGAACTTCGGCTTCCGCTCCGCTTTGACGATCATCGAGATTTTTGCCATGTGTTCCTCTTTTACTTCGTGAAGGGCAAACCGAGCTCGCGGAGGAGAAAACGAGCCTGATCGTCGTCCTTCGCATTGGTGACGATGGTGATGTTCATCCCCTTGGACTTGTCGACCTTGGTGATGTCGATCTCCGGGAAGATGAGGTGGTCGCGAACGCCGAGTGTGTAGTTTCCGCGTCCGTCGAACGATTTCGACGGGACGCCGCGGAAGTCGCGCACGCGCGGCAGGGCGGTGGAGATGAGGCGGTCGAGGAACTCGTACATCTTCTCGCCGCGCAGGGTGACCATCGCGCCGATGGCCTGTCCCTCGCGCAGCTTGAAGCTGGCGATGGACTTCTTGGCCTTGGTGATGATCGGCTTCTGTCCGGTGATCTGTCCCAGCTCGTCGACGGCGCTGTCGAGGATCTTGGCGTTCGAGATCGCTTCGCCCATCCCCATGTTGAGGACGACTTTCTCGATCTTGGGAACAGCCATCGGGTTCTTGATCCCGAACTGGTCCTGGATCTTCTTTCTGACTTCGGTCTGGTAAAGCTCTTTGAGTCGCGGTGCCATGATTTCCTTCTGGCCGGCGTGTACGGCCTGTCTTGGGCGTCGGGTGTCGGGTGTCGGGTGTCGGAGTTAAGTGGCTCCGACCCTCGACTCCCGACAATCGACTCGCGTCTTTTCTACATCTCCGTATCGCACTTCTTGCAGTACCGCGCGCTGCCTTCCGCGGTGCGGTGTGAACCGGTGCGGGTCGGTTTGTCGCAGCTCGGACAGACCACCTGCAGGTTCGAGAGCTTGATCGGCGCTTCGCGCTCGAGCACGCCGCCGCCCACGTTCTTCTGCGGATTGGGCTTGGTGTGCTTCTTCATGATGTTCGCGCGCTCGACGATGGCGGTGCCCTTCGTCGCATTCACGCGCAGAACTTTGCCCTGCTTGCCGCGGTCCTTCCCCGAAAGGATAAGGACCATGTCGTTCTTCTTCACGTGCGGTTTGACGCGCACGATCTCTTTTTGCTTTGTCGGATTTCCGTACATTTGCGTTGCTCCGTTAGATGACTTCGGGCGCGAGCGAGATGATCTTCATGAACTTCCGCTCGCGCAGCTCGCGGGCGACCGGGCCGAAGACGCGCGTCCCAACCGGCTCGCGTGCGTCGTTGATGAGAACGGCCGCGTTGTCGTCGAATTTGATGTACGAACCGTCGCGGCGGCGGCTCTCTTTCACCGTGCGGACGACGACGGCCTTGACGACCGCGCCCTTCTTGACGGTACCGTCGGGCGAGGCTTCCTTGACCGAGGCCGTGATGACGTCGCCGAGGCGCGCGTACTGGCCGGCAGTCGATCCGCCCAGCATCTTGATGCAGGCGATCTTCTTCGCGCCGGTGTTGTCGGCAACCTGTAAAACTGTTCCCATCTGAATCATGACTGACTCCCCTGTCGGCAGCTCGTGTTAGCTGGACTTCTCGATCACTTCACGCACGGCCCAACGCTTCCGCTTCGAGAGCGGACGCGACTCCTCGATGACCACGCGGTCGCCCACGTTGAGGGCGTTTTCGGCATGCGCGAGGAACTTGCTCGTGCGCTTGATGTACTTCTGATACATCCCGTGCTTGACGAGGTTCTCCACGGCCACGACGACGGTCTTCTGCATCTTGTTCGACACGACGACGCCGGTCTTGGTGCGCTCGTTCTTCTTGCTCTTGGTTTCTTCGGTTGCAGCCATGGCCTTAGCCCCTCGCCTTTTCACCCAGGAGGGTTTTGATGCGGGCGATCTCGCGCCGCACTTCTTTCACTTTCGACGGCGCTTCCATGCGGCCCGTGGCGCGCTGAAAGCGAAGCTTGTACAGCTGCTCGCTCAGCTCCTTCTCACGGGTCTCGAGCTCGCCCTCGCTCTTCTCTCGCATCTGACTTGTTTTCATTCGCCCATCTCCGTCTGCTCACGCGTCACGAAGCGCGTCAGGATCGGAAGCTTGTGCGCCGCGAGCCGGAGTGCTTCCTCGGCAACCTCGCGCGTCACGCCTTCCATCTCGTAGAGGATGCGCGCCGGCTTGATCACGCATACCCATTCTTCCGGAGCACCTTTGCCCTTGCCCATACGGGTTTCGAGCGGCTTCTTGGTGATCGGCTTGTCCGGGAAGATGCGGATCCAGATCTTGCCGCCGCGCTTGACGTGACGGGTCATGGCGATACGGGCAGCCTCGATCTGGCGCGCCGTTACCCAGCCCGCTTCCATCGCCTGCAGCCCGAAGTCTCCGAACGAGACCTTCGCTCCGCGCGTTGCCACACCACGGCGGCGTCCGCGCTGCTGTTTTCTGAACTTAACTTTCTTCGGCATCATCATGATGCGGTTTCTCCTGAGCTACGTCGTTGCGAACTACTGCGGACGGCGGCGGCTGCGTGCTTTCGCCATCTCGCCTTTGAAGATCCACACCTTGACGCCGATGATTCCGTACGTCGTCTTGGCCAGGGCCAGGCCGTAATCGATGTCGGCCTTCAGCGTGTGCAGCGGAAGGCGTCCGTCCTGGTACCACTCGGTGCGCGCGATTTCGGCGCCGTTGAGGCGCCCGCCCACGCGGACCTTGATGCCCTTCGCGCCGAAGCGGAAGGCCGATTCCATCGCCTTTTTCATGGCGCGGCGGAAGGCGATGCGGCGCTCCAGCTGCGTGGCGATGTTCTCAGCGACCAGTTGAGCATCGAGCTCAGGGCGCTGGATTTCCTGGATGTTGATGTAGACCTCGCCGTTGACCATCTTCTGCAGCTCGTCGCGCAGCTTGTCGACCTCGGCGCCCTTGCGTCCGATGATGATGCCGGGACGCGAGGTGTAGATGTTGATGCGCATCTTGTTCGCCGTGCGCTCGATGTCGATCTCCGAGACTCCGGCGTGCGAGAGACGCTTCTTCAGATCGTCGCGAAGTTTCAGATCGCGATGCAGCGTCTCGGCGTAAGCCTTCCCGGCAAACCAGCGGGAGTGCCACGTCTTATTGAAACCGAGCCGAAATCCGTAGGGGTTGACCTTCTGACCCAAGATAGCCTCCGTTATTTCGCGCGGGCGCGGCCTTTGCCGCCGCTCCGCTCGTTGACCGCTTTGACTTCGTCCGACACATGCACCGTCACGTGCGCCTGCCGCTTCTGGATGCGATAGGCACGTCCCATCGGCGCCGGCTGGATGCGCTTCTCGCGCGGCCCTTCGTCGACGTAGATTTTCGAGACGACCAGCTCGTCGGTGTCGACGTTCGTGTCCTTCACCTCGGCGTTCGCAACCGCGGAACGCACGAGTTTCTCCAGGTCCTTCGCGCACGTTTTCTTCGTGAAACGGAGGATTTGCAGAGCTTCGTCGACCTTCTTGCCGCGCACCAGGTCGACCACGAGGCGGACCTTCTGCGGGGACATCTTCAGATACTTGAGAGTTGCCGTTGCTTCCATCGGATTAACCCTTATTTCCCGGCCGGCTTCGCCGACTTTTCGACTTTCTTGCCGCTGTGGCCCTTGAACGTGCGCGTCATCGAGAACTCGCCGAGCTTGTGGCCGACCATGTTCTCGGAGATGTAGACCGGCACGAACTTGCGCCCGTTGTGGACGGCAATCGTGTGGCCGACCATGTCCGGAATGACGGTGGAGCGGCGCGACCAGGTCTTGATGACCTTCTTGTCGCGCTCGCGGTTCATCGTGTCGACCTTCTTCTGGAGATGGTCGTCGATGAACGGGCCCTTCTTGAGTGAACGTGTCATTACTTGGTTCTCCGCTTGACGATGAACTTGTTCGTGCGCTTGTTCTTGCGGGTCTTGTGGCCCTTGGTGGGCTTGCCCCACGGCGTGACCGGATGACGGCCGCCCGAGGTCTTGCCCTCGCCGCCGCCGAGCGGATGATCGACAGGATTCATCGAGACGCCGCGGTTGTGAGGCTTCTTGCCGCGGTGACGCGTGCGGCCGGCCTTACCGATCGAGACGTTCTCGTGCTCGAGATTGCCGACCTGGCCGATCGTGGCGTAGCAGCGGATGTGAACTTTGCGCATCTCGCTGGACGGAAGACGGAGCGTCGCCCAGTCGTCTTCGCGCGCCATCAGCTGCGCAAAGGCACCGGCCGAACGGGCCATCTGGCCGCCCTTCCCTTCCTTCAGCTCGATGTTGTGAATCGTCGTGCCGAGGGGGATTTTGGAGAGCGGAAGCGAGTTGCCGACCAGGATGTCTGCATCCGGACCGGAGGTAATCGTCGCGCCGACTTCCAGGCCGTTCGGGGCCAGGATGTAGCGCTTCTCGCCGTCCGCGTAGTTGAGCAGGGCGATGCGTGCCGTGCGGTTCGGGTCGTATTCGATCGCGGCCACTTTGGCCGGGATTCCGTGCTTCTCGCGGCGGAAGTCGATCTCGCGATACTTCTGCTTGTGACCGCCGCCGATGAAGCGCGAGGTGATCCGGCCGATGGCGTTGCGGCCGCCGGTCTTCGGCTTCCCTTTGGTGAGCGCCTTCTCGGGCTTCGTCTTCGTGATCTCATCGAACGTGTGATGAGACTGGAAGCGAATGCCGGCGGAAGTCGGCTTGTATTTTTTGACAGGCATAGTGTCCTCTGTTTATCGCCTTGCGAGAGCTACACGCCCTCGATGAAATCGGGCGCCTTTTCTCCCGCCACGAGCCGTACGTAGGCCTTGCGCCAGTCGCGGCGCTTGCCCTGGTAACGGCCCATTCTCTTGATCTTGCCGCGGACGTTGAAGAGCCGCACTTCCTCGACCTTCACCTTGAAGAGCTCTTCGATCGCCTTCTTGACCTGGATCTTGTTCGCCTTGGTGTCGACCTCGAAGGCGAGGATGTTGTCGCCGGCTTCGCGCATCATCGTCGACTTCTCGGTGACGAGCGGGCGGCGGATGATCTGATTGGCGTTCATGATTCGAGTGCCTCCGTCAGACGCTGCAACGCGTCCTGGCTGAGCACGACGTAGCGCGCGTTGACGACGTCGTAGACGGTCACGTGCAGCGCATCGACCAGCGTCAGCTTCGGGTTGTTACGTGAGGCCAGCATGAGGTTCGCGTTATCGAGCGAATCGACGAGAAGCGCTTTCCCCTCGACGCCGATGCCTGTGAACTTCTCGGCCAACGCCTTGGTCTTCGCCTCGTCGACGGCGAGGTCATTGAGGAGGACGAGCTTCCCTTCCTTGACCCGCTGCGAGAGCGCCGACTTCAGCGCGTTCTTCTTTTCCTTCGCGTTCATCTTGTAGGAGTAATCGCGAGGAATGGGACCGAAGACCGTGCCGCCGTGGCGATGAATCGGAGGACGATTGCCGCCCTGACGCGCGCGGCCGGTACCCTTCTGCCGGAACGGCTTCTTGCCCGAGCCGCTCACTTCGGAACGGTTCTTGACCTTGTGCGTTCCCTGGCGCAGCGAGGCGAGGTAGTTGCGCACGGCCTCGTGGATCAGGTGCTCTTTGTACGGATAGGCGAAGATCGCCTCCGGCAGGTCGACCGAGCCGACCTTCTTGTTGTTCCAGTCTTTGATGTCGATGGTCGGCATGTTATTCACCCCGCTTCCCGTTCCTGGAGAAGCGCACGACCACGAGGCCGTTGCGTCCGCCCGGAACTGCGCCGCGGATGTAGAGCAGGTTGTTCTCGGCGTCCACTTTGGCGACGCGGAGATTCTTGACCGTGACCTGATCGCCGCCCATCCGGCCGCCCATGCGCATGCCCTTCATGACACGCGAGGGGAACGCCGAGGCGCCGATCGAGCCTGGGGCGCGATGGAACATCGAGCCGTGCGTGGCGCGGCCACCGGCGAAGTGATGACGTTTCATCACGCCCTGGAAGCCTTTGCCCTTCGACTGGCCGACGACGTCGATCGAATCGCCCGCCTTGAAGATGTCGACCTGCACGCGGTCTCCCACGTTGGCGTCGCCTTCGTACGGAAACTCGACGAGCGTCCGCACCGGCGGGATGCCTGCCTTCTCGAAGTGTCCGCGCGCCGCGCTGGTGATGCGGCGGTTGGAGATCTTCTCCACGAGTCCGACCTGGACGGCGTCATAGCCATCCTTCTCGGTTGTCTTCTTCTGTACCACGAGGCAAGGTCCGGCCTGGATGATCGTCACCGGGACGAGTGCACCGTCGTCGGCGAATACCTGGGTCATCCCCATCTTCTTGCCAATGATTCCTTCGATTGCCATGTCGTTCACCTTGGAACCTTTCGGTTCGTGTGTGGGCTATTTACCGAACGCCTTGATCTCGACGTCCACACCAGCCGGCAGCTCGAGCTTCATGAGCGCGTCGACCGTCTGTGTCGTCGGCTCGAGAATGTCGAGCAGCCGCTTGTGCGTCCGCATCTCGAACTGCTCCCGCGACTTCTTGTCGACGTGCGGGCTGCGCAGAACCGTGTAGCGGGCGATCTGCGTCGGCAGAGGGATCGGTCCCGCCACCTTCGCGCCCGTGCGCTTGGCCGTGTCGACGATTTCGGAGGTCGACTGGTCGAGAACGCGGTAGTCGTACGCTTTGAGCCGGATGCGGATTTTTTCGTTCATCATGATTTCGGCACCTTATAAAGAACATGAGCCGGGGAGTGACCCCCGGCTCAAAGTAACTACTCGATCACTTCCGTGACCGTGCCGGCGCCGACGGTGCGGCCGCCTTCACGGATTGCGAAACGGAGACCCTTCTCCATGGCGATCGGGTGGATGAGCTGAATGGTGAGCGAGGTGTTGTCGCCCGGCATGACCATCTCCGCTCCCTCAGCCAGCGACGCCACGCCCGTGATGTCGGTGGTGCGGAAGTAGAACTGCGGACGGTAGCCGTTGAAGAACGGCGTGTGACGGCCGCCCTCTTCCTTGGTCAGGATGTAGACCTCGCCCTTGAACTTCGTGTGCGGGGTGATCGAGCCCGGCTTGGCGCAAACCTGGCCGCGCTCGACGTCCTTGCGCTCCACGCCGCGGAGCAGGAGGCCGACGTTGTCGCCCGCCTGACCCTGATCGAGCAGCTTGCGGAACATCTCGACGCCGGTGACGACCTTCTTGATGGTCGGACGGATGCCGACGATCTCGATTTCCTCACCGACCTTGACGATTCCGCGCTCGATACGGCCGGTGACGACCGTACCGCGGCCCGAGATCGAGAAGATGTCTTCGACCGGCATCAGGAAGGGCTTGTCGATCACGCGCTCCGGCAGCGGAATGTAGTCATCGACCGCCGTCATGAGCTCCATGATCTTCTTGCCCCACTCGCTGTTCGCGTCGCCGCTCTCGAGAGCCTTGAGCGCCGAAACGCGGACGACCGGGATGTCGTCGCCGGGGAAGTCGTACGAGCTGAGGAGCTCGCGCACTTCGAGCTCGACGAGATCGAGCAGCTCCGGATCGTCGACCATGTCGACCTTGTTCAGGGCGACGACGATGTACGGAACACCGACCTGACGGGCCAGCAGGATGTGCTCGCGCGTCTGCGGCATCGGGCCGTCAGCAGCGGAGACGACCAGGATCGCGCCGTCCATCTGCGCGGCACCGGTGATCATGTTCTTGACGTAGTCAGCGTGGCCCGGGCAATCGACGTGCGCGTAGTGGCGCTTCTCGGTCGAGTACTCGACGTGCGCGGTGGCGATGGTGATGCCGCGCTCGCGCTCTTCCGGAGCCTTGTCGATCATGTCGAAGGACGTGAACGTAGCCGTTCCCTTCGAGGCCAGAATCTTGGTGATTGCCGCCGTCAGCGTGGTCTTGCCGTGATCGACGTGACCGATCGTGCCGACGTTCACATGAGGCTTACTGCGATCGAATTTCTCTTTAGCCATTGAAGTCTCCTGCTTGTTCTTTTTTTCTGGACGAAAGCTGGTTTCGTTTCTTTAGATTCGTTGAGTGGTGCCCGCGGACTTGGCGATGACTTCTTCCGAGATGGTCTTCGGCGCCGGCTCATACGCCAGAAACTGCATCGTGTAGCTGGCGCGTCCCTGCGACATCGAGCGCACCTGGGTTGCGTAACCGAACATCTCCGACAGCGGCACGTGGGCCTTGATGACCTTCGCGCCGGCGCGCTCTTCCATCGCCTGAATCTTGCCGCGGCGGCGGGAGAGATCGCCCATCACGTCGCCGGCGTAGTCTTCCGGCGTGACGACTTCGACGTCCATGATCGGCTCGAGAAGGATCGGACCGGCTTTCTTCGCGCCTTCCTGGAAGGCCATCGAACCGGCGATCTTGAACGCCATTTCGGACGAGTCGACGTCGTGGTACGAGCCGTCGTACAGAATCGCGCGGACGCCGGTGATCGGGTAGCCCGCCAGGATTCCGCGCTCGAGCGCTTCCTTGATGCCCTGCTCGGTCGGCTTGATGAACTCGCGCGGGACCGATCCGCCGACCACTTCGTTGATGAACTCGAACCCGCCTTCCGGCATCGGCTCGAAGCGCATCTTGACGTGACCGTACTGACCCTTACCACCCGACTGCCGCACGAACTTGCCCTCGGCTTCCGACTTCCGCGTGATCGCTTCGCGATACGCGACCTGCGGCTTGCCGACGTTGGCGGCGACGCCGAATTCGCGAACCATGCGGTCGACGATGATCTCGAGGTGCAGCTCTCCCATCCCACGGATGATGGTCTGGTTCGTTTCCGGGTCCGTGTGGACCTTGAACGTCGGGTCTTCCTGCATGAGCTTGGCGAGGGCCACGCCCATCTTTTCCTGATCGACTTTCGTCTTCGGCTCGATGGCGACGGCGATGACCGGCTCCGGGAACGTCATCGTCTCGAGGACGATCGGTTTGTCCCGGTCGCAGATCGTGTCGCCGGTGGTGACGCTGCGCAGACCGACGGCCGCGCCGATGTCGCCCGCCCACACTTCCTTGATCTCTTCGCGCTTGTTCGCATGCATCTGCAGCAGGCGTCCGATGCGCTCGGTGTTGCCCTTCGTCGTGTTGAGCACCGAGGTGCCCGACTCGACGTGGCCGGAGTAGACGCGGAAGAACGCGAGCTGGCCGACGAACGGGTCGGTCATGATCTTGAAAATGAGTGCCGCGAACGGCTCGGAGTCCGACGCCTCGCGCTCGACGAATGACTCGTCGTCCGGATCGATGCCCTTGACCGGCGGGATGTCGATCGGCGACGGGAGGTAGTCGACGACGCTGTCGAGCAACGGCTGAACGCCTTTGTTCTTGAACGCAGAGCCGCACATCACCGGAGTGATCTTCTGGGCGATGGTCGCTTCGCGAATCGCGGCCTTCAACTCTGCAAGCTCAATCGGCTCGCCGGCGAGGTACTTCTCGAGCAACTCGTCGTGCGTTTCCGCGATCGACTCGACGAGCTTCTCACGGAGATGCTCGGCCTCTGCGCGGAGCTCCGCCGGAATCTCTTCGGTCTCGTACTTGGCGCCGAGGGACTCGTCGTTAAAGATCAGAGCCTTCATCAACACGAGGTCGATGACGCCCTTGAACTTGTCCTCGGCTCCGATGGGGAGCTGCAGAGCAACTGCATTCTTGCCAAGCTTGGTGCGGATCTGGTTCACGACGGCTTCGAAGTTCGCGCCGATGCGGTCCATCTTGTTGATGAAGGCGATGCGCGGCACGCCGTACTTGTCGGCCTGGCGCCACACCGTCTCCGACTGCGGCTCGACGCCGCCAACGGCGCAGAAAACGCCGACCGCGCCGTCGAGGACGCGCAGCGAGCGCTCCACTTCGACCGTGAAGTCGACGTGGCCGGGTGTGTCGATGATGTTGACGCGGTAGTCGCCCCAGAACGCCGTGGTGGCAGCCGAGGTGATGGTGATGCCGCGCTCCTGCTCCTGGACCATCCAGTCCATGGTGGCAGTGCCGTCGTGCACCTCACCGATCTTGTGGGTGCGGCCGGTGTAATACAGGATGCGCTCCGTCGTCGTGGTTTTACCCGCGTCGATGTGAGCCATGATCCCGATGTTCCGCGTTTTTTCGAGTGATACCTGACGTGGCATGACTTGACTTACCTTTTCGCGACGACAACAAACGCTCGGCGAAGGCAGGCCGCCGCCGGGCGTTCAGAAAACTCAGATTGTTTGTTTTTCCCGTTGCTCGGTCCGGAACCGCAGAACTCTTTCTGTGTTATCCGGTCGAGACGGAGCTACGGAAATCTCGATGGTGTTGCGGACTGCGTGAAACCGTTAGAACTCAGACTACTCGAAAAATATTACCAGCGGTAGTGAGCGAACGCTTTGTTCGCTTCCGCCATCTTGTGCGTGTCTTCTTTCTTCTTGATCGCGTTGCCGCGGTTGTTGGCGGCATCCATGATCTCGCCTGCCAGCTTGTCCATCATCGTCTTCTCGCCGCGGCTGTTGGCGTACGAGATCAGCCAGCGGATGGCCAGCGCCGTGCGGCGCGACGGACGGACTTCGATGGGGACTTGGTAGTTCGATCCACCGACGCGGCGGCTCTTCACTTCGAGAGCCGGCTTGACGTTGTCCACGGCCTTCTTGAAGAGCTTGATCGGATCGTCTTTGGCGCGGTCTTCGACCTTCTTCAGGGCGCTGTAGAACACGCGCTCGGCAACCGACTTCCTCCCCTGCGACATCAGGGAGTTGATGAACTTGGTCACGAGCTGGCTGTTGTAGACGGGATCCGGCAGGATCTCGCGTTTCGGAACTTCTCTGCGTCTCGGCATCTGGATTAACCCTTCTTCGGCCGCTTGGCCCCGTACTTCGAGCGGCTCTGCATCCGCTTGGCGACGCCGACGGTGTCGAGCGTGCCGCGAATGACGTGATAGCGAACTCCCGGCAGATCTTTGACGCGGCCGCCGCGGATGAGCACGATCGAGTGCTCCTGGAGGTTGTGGCCGACGCCCGGGATGTACGTCGTGACTTCGACTCCGTTCGTCAGACGAACGCGGGCAACCTTGCGGAGTGCCGAGTTCGGCTTCTTCGGAGTCGAGGTATAGACGCGCGTGCAAACGCCGCGCTTCTGAGGGCTCGACTGCAGCGCCGGCGACTTGGTCTTGTACGCGACCTTGTCACGACCTGCGGCGACGAGTTGGTTGATCGTTGGCATTCCTGTCCTATCCTTTTTGAGCACACCTAGAGCGAAAGAGAACCCCTAGGGGCCGCGCACTTTACGAAGGCCATCGACAAATGTCAATAGTCATATGCGCGACCGGACCCGCGCTAACGGTGCCCTCAAAGCGTGTATTCCTAGCTAGAAGTCGACCCACGTTCCGGCCCCCTCCCGGCTCGCTTTCTCGTACAGAAACTGCGCCGCGGCGAGGTCCTCCACGGCCAGTCCAAGTGATTTGAAGAGAGTGATTTCCGTCGGCGAGGTCCGTCCTTCTGCGCGGCCGAGGAGGATCTCGCCGAGCTCGGCGCGGATATGGCCGTCGGTGATGGCCCCTTCGCGCAACGCGGAGAGGTAGTCGCCGGACTCGTTCATCGTCGATTCGCGGCGGTCGACGAAGAGGCTCGAGGACGCGACCGTATCGCTGTCGAGCTCGCGGGCGGCGGCGATGCTGGAGCCGACGGCATTGATGTGTACGCCGTCATCGAGCCAATTGCGGCGGATGATCGGCTGGCGCGCGCTGGTGGCGGTGACGATGATGTCGGCGCCTTTCACGGCTTCTTCGACCGAATCGACCACGCGCACGCCTTTGCGAACCAGCGCGTCGGCCTTCTCGCGCGTCCGGCTGACGATGCGGACGTCGTCGATGTCGCGGACGAGCGGAATCGCTTCGAGGTGCGACTTCCCTTGCACGCCGGCGCCGATGATGGCCAAGGTGTGCGCGTTCTCGCGCGCGAGCAGCTTCGTCGCCACGGCCGAGACCGCCGCGGTGCGGATGGCGGTGATTGCGGACGCGTTCATGACCGCCATCAGCTGTCCGTTTTCGCCGTCGTGAAGAAGAACCGCGCCGAGGTGCGTGTCGAGACCGCGCGCCGGGTTGCCGGGGAAGATGCAGACCTCCTTCAACCCGTACCGAGGAACATCGCCGCCGCGAAAGGCCGGCATCAGTCCGAGAAAACCGCTCGCTTCGGAGGCGCGGACGATGCTCCGCAACGGGTTGTGGACTTCGCCGCGGGCCAGCGACGCCAGCGCCTGCTCCATCACCTCGATACATTCGCGCATCGTCAGCAGTTGTTCGACCTCGTGCTCGTTCAGAATCAGCATCTTCATGAGGTCACTTTACGACATAGAACTCGAGTTGCTCGGCCTCACGCGAGATACCGAACGGCAGATAAAGCGGAAAGTGCGCACAGCCGGCCACCTCGTTCGTGTACCAGCTCGCCGCGGCGTTGCAACTGACCGTCTGAACCGGCCACCGCGCCTCGCACGGCACGCGTAACCATTCCAGATGCGCTCCGGCGGCAAGCCTCGGATCGCCTAACGACGCAAAGGCGCGCGGAGCGGAAATGACGACGTCGCCGCGCTGCAGGAGTGGCGGCCGTTTGACGTCGATCATTCGCCCACCGGCCTGCGCGCCGTACCACTGCATCCCCCAATGTCCCGCGAACCAGAAGCGGCGGCCGGCGAGCTTGGCCGAGACATGGCGATAGCAGCCCGCGGCCTCGGCGTCGCCGATTGCGATCGCGATCGCCAGACACGCGCTCAGCACGACGCCAAGCATCGCCAGCGGACGAGCGATCGTCCGCCCAACCGGCGTCAGCAGGAGGATGGCGGGGAGCAACGGAAAGACGTACCGGACGCCGATGAAGATGGTGATGATCTGGAACGCGACGACGCTGGCGATCCAGACCCAGGCGACGATCGCGCGTTCGGCAAGGATTGCTGCGAGCGCGCGAATGCCGAACGCAATGCCGAGCGCGAAGAGCAGCGCCGACGACAGCGTGTAGTCGAGCCGAAGCAAGGCGATCGCGAATGCGGCTGCGCCCGCAACGAGCGCGATGACCCATTCGCGCCCTCGCGCGGCCACGAATTGCCAGCCGATCGGGACGACCGCGAGACCGGTGATCACCACCAGCGAGACGATCGTGTCCGCGACGCTGAAGTGCATCCCGCGTTTGGCCAGGTCAGCCAGCGTTTGTTCGATGTTGAGCTTTCGCTCCGCCGCCAGCGCTACCAGATGCATCGCGCCGTAGCGCCGAAGCGTGAACAGGTTCCAGACCGCGAGACCGATGACCGGCGACATCGCGATCGCGGCAAGCACGCGCCGCCGTCCGGACGACATGATCGCAATCGCGGCGAGGACCGGAATCACCATCACGCCGTTGTATTTGGCGAGTACCACGAAGAATCCGCAGGCAAATGCGATTGTGGCGGCGCGCGCGCTGCCGTTTTCGCGGTAACGCATCGCCGCCGCGACCGCGCCCAGCATCAGCGCCAGCATCTCGATGTCGGGCATGACGACATGGCTGGAGATAAAGAACGCCGGCGATACCGCGAGCAACACAGGAAGGAGCGCGTCCCCTCGTCCGAGCGACCTCGCCAGCGACGCGAACGCGAAAACCGCAGCCACGCCGAAAAGCACCGTCAACGAGTGCAGCGCGATCTCGCTCCAGCCGAAAACCGCCGCCCACCCCGCCAGCAGGTACGGCACCAGCGGCGGATTGGCGAGGATGTCGAACGCCGGCCGCGCGAATCCGGTCCAGTTGAAGTCGAAGCCGTACGGATCGAGCGGCGCCCGCGCGATCTGTCTGGCGATGGCCAGGATGTTGGTGTCGTCGACTCGAAACGCGCCGCCGAGAAACGGCAGTTGAATTGCGGCGAAGACCGCGGCTACGAGCGCGATCCGTCTCCGCTCAGTCATCGCGATGAACCGTGTCCATCGAAAACGCCGGCACACACACCGCCACGTACTCGGCCCCCTCGGCACCGGGCGTCGAGTACTGCACCCACTCCCCTTTGTGCGTGATGACGGCTTCGCCGGCGCCGACATCAATGACGCCGTCGCGTGTGGTGACGCGCAGCGAGCCGCGCAGGACGACGGTGTATTCGTCGAACTCCGGCGTCTGTCCCGGCTCGACCCATCCGCTCGGACTATTCATCCGCGCCACACTGCACGCGGCTGTCATTGAGTTGACGCGTCCGATGAACTCTTCGATGCGCTTCGGCTTGTTACCGGCCGCTTCGATGACCGAGGGCTGTTTGATGTGCGTCGGCATGCCCGGAGTTTACCTGCTCCGCAATCCAGCGCTCGATCACGCGCAGCACATACGCCGACTCCGTCTCGGTCAACGCGTGTCCCTTCGCGATCTCGTGAACCTTCTCCAAACATCCGCGGCAGCACGTCGCCGTGGCATGCTGCGCGACGAAGATCGGATGGTTCCGCCACGGCGTCTGCTTCCCATCGTTCCGCGGAAACGCCGGCGCCAACCGCTCAGCGATGAACTTCGCGCCATGCTTCTTCATGACCGCCGGGATTCCCCACGTCTCGACGTACGCGCGCTCGCGTCCGATCAGCCGAAACTTGCGCCGGAATGGAGCAGCAGCGAGGCGGCGGAAGGCTTCGTCAATCTCGATCACGCAGCAGGAAACGAAATCGCGTCGCGAACGATTCGCTATGCGGTGGGTTTCGAGCCCATCTGTCGACGGGCATCGCCGAACGCCCGCTCCTCAAGCTCGACCCGCTCCCGAACGATCCGTTCGAGCCAAGCGTCGAGGTTCTGTTCGCGATGTAGCCGAGCCAGAAATGCAGCTCGCCGCGCGAGATTTGCGGAAAGAGCAATGGATTTGCCGCGCCGCTTTACATCGATTGGCGCTTCCCACGCAGAGTCGTCATGCACTTCGGCGATGACGCGTTCGTCGATGATGTCCTGACGTGAATGCGACGCTTGTGTCTGTTTTCTCATAGCGGCCAACCGGTAATGATTCTGACAACTCTACCCGGCTTTAGTTGAAAAACGATCTCGAGTGGTCGCCCGCCGATCGTGCGCCCCAAGAGTCTAAAACGATCGTGATCCTTCTTATTGCTCCGGATCCTGAAGTCGGAAAAGAACACCTCGACGGCTTCTTCAAATGTCACGCCGTGAGCGGCGAGCTTGTCGTTTTCAAAGTCATATTCAAAATCGTCCGGCTCAAACGTGTCCCACCTAACCACGTTTCGATTTTAGACTCCTCCGCGTCTCCGCGTCTCCGCGTCTCCGCGTGAACTATTTTGAGGCCCGTCGCCGCGGACGGTGCTCGAACGGCGGCAGCTCGGCGGCGGCGGCAGGCGGTTCGAAATCGGCGATGAGGAGTCTTGGTCCCGAGGTCACGACGGCTTCGAGGTCGGTACCGACTTGCTTCCAGGCCTCGACGACCGCGCGTAGCGGCTCGCTCTGAGCGCCGTAACGTTTCGCCGCGGCAGCCACGGTGGCGCGGGCGCAGTCGCGAAAGGTGGCTCTCGGTTTGAGGATCGTCGTCAGCGCGTCGTACCAGATGCGGCCGGCGACGGTCCAGGCTTTGCCGCCGAGGAGGGTGGCGGCGAGGTAGAAGGCGTGGTTGGGGATGCCGGAGTTCACGTGGACGCCGCCGTTATCGGAGGTCATCGTCTGATAGTTGCGCATGTGCGCCGGCTGCGGATCTTTGCCGAGGAGCTGGTCGTCGTAGGCGGTGCCGGGGGCTTTCATCGAGCGGACGGCTGCGCCGTGAACCGCCTTCGTGAAAATCCCGGCACCGATCAGCCAGTCGGACTTCGCCGCGCTCTGTTTCAGCGCGTATTGCTTCACGAGGATGCCGAAGACATCGGAGAAATGTTCGTTGAGCGCGCCGGACTGATCCTGGTAAACGAGGGCGGCGGTGTGCTGCGTAACGCCGTGCGTCAGTTCGTGGCCGATGATGTCGAGCGATTCGGTGAAACGGTTGAAGAGCTTTCCATCGCCGTCGCCGTAGATCATCTGATTCCCGTTCCACAGCGCGTTCGTGTAGTTGACGCCGTAGTGGATCGAGGCGTCGAGCGGGAGACCGCGTCCGTCGATCGAGTTTCGGCCGTAGATCTTCGAATAGAAGTCGTACGTGATCCCGGCGCCGTCGTAGGCCTCGCTCGCAGCGACGTCGGCGACCGGCTTCGCGCCTTCGCCGCGCAACAGCTTTCCGGGGAGCGTCATCTTCCGCTGCGCGTCGTAAATCGTCCGGCGCAGTGAAGAGGCGATCAATCCCTCTGCCTGACCGGTCGCGGCACGCGCGCCGCGGAACTGCGCGGACGTTTCCAGAGCGACGTGGCAGCGCTCGCGCAGGCCTAGATCGTCCGTTTTCTCCGCGATCGACCGGAGGATGTGCGGCGGAAGAAATGCGCAGACCGCGTGCGTGCGTCGGTGCGTACCTCGGCTCAAGCGGGAGACCTCCTTGTCGCGTGGATTCCGACAAGGTACTGCCGCGTCACGCCGCCCGCAACCTTACTTCCTCAATACCTCCTCGATGGCGGCAAGCGCGCGCGGATCGTGCTTCTGGCCGAGCCAGAAGGCGGCCTTCTTACGCACGTTGCGGTCGCGGTGCGTCTTCATCAATTCGATGAGCATCGGAATGCCCTGGTCATCCGGAAGTTGCGAAACGGCGAAGACAGCTTTCTCGCGAACGCTGGCGTCGGGATCGTCATCGAGCGCTTCGCGAACCGCGCCGGCCGCTTTCTTCCCCGCCTGCTGCGCCAGCCAGAACAGCGCCTGGCCGCGGACGTGCGCGGTCGGATCGTGTTTAGCGAGATTGATCAGCTCATCAACCGCTCCTGGCTCCTTCGATTGCGATAACGCGAAAACTGCCTTTTCGCGGAGATGCGGCGATGCGGACTGCGAACGGGCAATGGACAGAACGTCCTCGTAGCCGCGGCGTCCGCGGGTCTGTCCGAGCCAGAAGGCGGCCTGGCCGCGCGTCTCGTCGGAGATGTTCGCTGAGTTGAGGAGCCGCTCCAGCTCTGTCGTGGCCGAGGGATCGGCATGCATGGCAAGAGCAGAGATTGCGTCGGAACGGCGGCTTTCCGTGCGGCCGATCATCGATGCGAGGAGTGCGACGCTCTTGCGCGCGTCGACGCCGTCGATCCAGGTGATGGCGGCGCCGTTCGCGTCGAGTACGCATTCGCGCGAGTAGCTGTGCACGCGGACGATCTCCCCGTTTTCGACACGATAGAGAACGATGAAGATGCCGGCTGAGGCGGGATGCGGATCATCGCGGTCGTCGTTGGAAAAGAAGTTGTTGCCATCGCCGTCGAGGCTGCAGCTTCCGCCGGAGCGAAAGTCGCCGAAATTCTGGAAGCAGCACATGACGCGTTCGCCTTCGACCTCGGGGACGGTGTAGCCGATGTACTTCGTTCGCGAGCCACGAATCTGCGCGCCTAGGTCGGCCGCGGCGGCGACGGGGTTGATCGTGCCATGGACGATGCGGGGACGTTGCGCGAAGGCGGTGGCGGCGAAAAGGAGGACGAGCGCGGCGGCGAGGGCGAGCTTTCTCATGCTCGCTTAGACCGCACCGCCGCGCTCCGGTTAGCTAGACCGGATAGATCGCATCGTTGAGTGGTCCCTTGGCGAGAGCATCCAGTTTGGCGGCATGCGGAAGCAACGGTTTCGGCCGGTATTCGCCTTTTTCGGTGCTGTCGGCCCAGCCGTCGCGCCAGCGCTCGACGATGGATTTGTGAAAGTACTCGGTACCGAACTTCGTCCCACCGACGGTGCGATCCGCACCGCTGAAGAGATAGATGGCCGACTTCGAGTTATGAACCTTCTGCTTGTAGTTCGGATTCGTCGGCAACTTGGCTCTGACACCCTCATCGACTTCCAGGCCGGCTGTTTTCGCGGAGTCCATCATCCAGTCGAGGGCGAGGTCGGAGAGTCCCTGTTCGGGATAGCCGCCGCCGACGTCGCTGTGGGCGCCGGCGAACCAGACCTGTTGCACCGTCTGCCCATCATCAGGCTTCGTCTCCCATAGCGTGGGGAGAAACGGATGGCGATGCTCGTCGACGGCCAACGCATGAAACGCGAACTTGACGACGTGGCTGAGGCCTGTGTCCATGAACTGGAACTTCTTCTGATTCGCCGAGCCGAACGCACGCAGCGGGATGCCGAGGGCGCCGACCGTGTCCCACACACCGATGCATTGGATGGGGGTTTCCGGCTCGATGGCATTCGTCTCCCGGAACTTGACGGCGACCGGATTCGTGGCTGGCGTCCCGCTCTGGTACAAAGCCCGCGCATCGGGATATTGCCGAACGGCATCGCGCCGCAGGATGCCGCAGCGCCGGATCATCCCGGCAATGCTCCGGGCCGTGTACGCGCCGCGGCTGAATCCGAAGATGTAGATCCTGTCGCCGGGCTCGTAGTTCGCGATCAGGAAGCGATAGGTATCGTTGATGTTCGCCGTCAACCCATCGCCGAACGCGCCACCTCCGATTCGATCCGCGAGGTTGCCGGTGCCGACGCCCTGATCGTAATAGACGATCTGATGCTCACCGTTTTTCGTCCTCTTGCATAGCCGGCAGGCGATCTTGAGGACGTTGGTGACGCAGATCTCTTCGACTTCCTTGCCGTTGACCTTGACCTTCTTCTTTTCCTGGTCGGCGCTGTTCCAGGTTCCGTCGCAACAGATCACGATGCTTGATGGCATATGTATGGCTCCTCTCTCATTAGGAGAGCTTCCAGCGGCTCGTTTACCTACCCTCGCTCTGCTACAATCCACCGTTCCATGCGAACGTCATCGACGACCGCCACTACGCGAACGACGGAGACGCCTCCTCCGCCCTGTCGATGATCTGAACTCGAAATGAACATGCGACAGGGCCGAGCAATCGGCCCTGTTTGATTTTGGAGAGAACGATGCAAGTCGAATTACCAGACGGATCGAAACGCGAAGTTCCCGACGGCGCCACCCTCGCCGACGTGGCCGCGTCGATCGGACGCGGCCTGGCCAAAGCCGCAATCGCGGGCAAGGTCAATGGGAAAGTCGTCGACGTCTATACCCAAGTTCCTGACAGTGCACGGGTCGAGATCGTCACGCCGAAGAGCGAGGCCGGACTCGATACGATCCGCCACTCCACCGCCCATCTGATGGCCATGGCGGTGCAGGAGTTGTTTCCCGGCACGCAGGTCACGATCGGCCCGGTCATCGACAACGGTTTCTTCTACGACTTCGGCACCGATCGTCCGTTCACCGACGACGACTTGAGAAACATCGAAGCCAAGATGACCGAGATCGTGAAACGCGATCTCCCCGTCCGCCGCGAGGAATGGAGCCGCGAGCAGGCCATCGACGTCTTCGAGAAGCTCGGCGAAAAGTACAAGGTCGAGATCATCAAAGGGATCCCGGGCGATGAGCCGCTGTCCGTTTACCGGCAGGGCGAATGGTTCGATCTCTGCCGCGGACCTCATGTCCCCTCCACCGGCCGTCTCGGCGCGTTCAAGCTCACCTCGGTCGCCGGCGCGTACTGGCGCGGCGACGAGCACAACGCGATGCTGCAGCGCATCTACGGCACCGCGTGGGCGGACAAGGACGAGCTGACCGCGTACCTGGCGCGCATCGAAGAGGCGCACGCCCGCGATCACCGCAAGCTCGGCAAGCAGCTCGGCCTGTTCATGTTCTCGAACTTCGCGCCGTCGATGCCGGTCTTCCTGCCGAAGGGTGCCGCGATCTACAACGAGCTGGTCGACTTCGTCCGCAAGTTCTACCTGCGCGACGGCTACAGCGAAGTGGTGACGCCGCTGATCTGGGATACCGAGATCTTCAAGATCTCGGGCCACTACGACAACTACAAAGACAACATGTTCTTCTCCGAGGTGGATGAGCGGGAGTACGGCGTGAAGCCGATGAACTGTCCGGGCCACACCCAGATTTTCGCGATGGAACGCCGATCGTATCGCGATCTTCCGATCCGTTACGCCGACTTCGCGCGACTGCATCGCTACGAGCGCTCGGGCGTGACGCACGGCCTCGTACGCGTCCGCTCGTTCGCGCAGGACGACGCGCATCTGTTCGTGACTGAAGATCAGATCGAGAGCGAGATCGACCGCGAGCTTCGTTTGATCAAAGAGATCTACGACATCTTCGACTTCAAAGAGGTCCGCATCGCGCTCTCCACCCGCCCCGAAAAACGGCTCGGCGACGATGCGATGTGGGACAACGCAGAGAGCGCGCTCGAGAACGCGCTGAAGAAGAATGGCGTCGACTACCACATCAATCCCGGCGAGGGGGCGTTCTACGGACCGAAGCTGGAGTTCCAGGTCACCGACGCCATCGGCCGGCCGTGGCAGCTCGGCACGATCCAGCTCGACTACGCGCTGCCGGAGCGCTTCCAGCTCCGCTACATCGGCGCCGACAACGGCGAGCATCAGCCGGTCATGATCCACCGCGCAATACTCGGCTCCATCGAGCGGTTCATCGGCATCATCATCGAACACTTTGCCGGAGCGTTTCCGTTGTGGCTCGCTCCGGTGCAGGCGTCGGTGCTGCCGCTGTCGGAGAAGTTTCTCGACTACGGCCGCGAGACGGCAGCGAAGATTCGCGCGGCCGGTCTGCGCGTCGAAATGGATGATTCGAACGAGAAGCTCGGCGCGAAGATCCGCGACGCGCAGTTGAAGAAGATCCCGTACATGCTGGTAGTCGGTGAGAAGGAAGTGGCGGCGGGAACGGTGTCGGTCCGGAAGCGGACGGGCGGCGAGCAGTTGTCGATGTCGATCGACGAATTCGTGGCCGAGGCCGGGCGGGTCATCGCCGGGCGCTCGTTGACTTTGTAGAGGTTTATTCGTAGATTTCGCGCTTCCGCGCAAACGTAAACAGGAGGATTTCCGCATTTTCCCACCACGACGAGGATCGCGATTCGACCGGAGACCGGCAGAACCTGAGTCCAGAATCAACGACATGATCCGCGGCATCGCTGAGGTTCGCCTCATCGGAGCCGACGGCGCCCAGATCGGAGTCGTCCCGCTGCAGCAGGCGCAGGACATGGCCCGAGAAAAAGACCTCGACCTCGTGGAGATTTCGCCGACGGCGAACCCTCCCGTCTGCAAGGTCATGGATTACGGCAAGTACGTTTTCCAGCAGAAGAAGAAGCAGACCGAGGCCAAGAAGAAACAGAAGGTGATCGTGGTGAAGGAGGTGCAGTTCCGCCCCCGCATCGACGAGCACGATTTCGATTTCAAGAAGAACAACATCGTCCGTTTCCTGCAGCACGGCGACAAGGTCAAAGCGTCGATCCGCTTCCGCGGACGCGAGATGACCCACATGGAGCTCGGCCGGGCCGTGCTCGACCGTCTGCTGAACGAGATCAAGGAGTTCGGCGCTCCCGAGAATGCGCATCCCGACGTTCAGGGCAACCGCATGACGATGGTGATATCGCCGGTGAAATAGGGCGTCGGGAGTCGGGAGTCGGGGGTCGGAGATAAAGCGAGAACCGCAGCGGTTTTTTCTCCGACCCCCGACTCCCGACCCCCTACGCCCCCATCCCAGGAATTCACATTCTGCTCAGCCAGTTAGGAGCCAAGCTATGCCGAAAATGAAGACGCATCGGGGAGCCGCCAAGCGGTTCAAAAAGTCGGGAACGGGCAAGATTCAGCGCAATCACGCCTTCCACTCGCACATCCTCACCAAGAAATCGCCCGGCCGCAAAGCGGAGCTAGCACGGGAGACGCAGGTGTCGAAGGCGAACGAGAAGACCGTGAAGCGCATGCTTCCGTACCTGTAAGACGGCTGTCGTCTATCGACGGCCACAACCCGAGCGAGGCGCGGTAATCACCACTCCTGACCCGCCCGCTCAGAACGATTCAAACGAGGAGACAAGATGCCGAGAGTCAAACGAGGTCCAAAAAGAAAGAACCGCCGCGCGAAGATCCTGAAGCTCGCCAAGGGCTACTGGGGAATGAAGTCGCGCGGTCACCGGATCGCGAAGCAGCAGGTCGAGAAGGGCCTGAACTCCGCATTCGCCGGCCGCAAAGATCGCAAAGGTGATTTCCGCAAATTGTGGATCGCCCGCATCAACGCCGCCGCCCGCCTGAACGGAATCTCCTATTCGCAGCTGATCGCCGGCCTGAAGGCTTCCGGTTCGCTGGTCGATCGGAAGATCCTGGCCGACATCGCCGTCCGCGATGCCGCCGCGTTCACGGCGTTCGCCGAGGCTGCGAAGGGCGCGCTGAACAAACAGCAGCTCCGCACGGCGCTCGACAAAGAGACGTCGGCGAAGCGTCCCGCGGCCAAGCCGGCCACGGCGTAATCGCAAATCGATCGATGGACACCAAACGCGGGCTTCGGCCCGCGTTTTTGTTGCCGAATGAAAATCATCGCCATCTGCGGCAGCCTTCGCGCGCAATCGTCGAACTTGGCGCTGCTGCGCGCCGCAAGCAATCTCGGGATCGACGTTCAGATCTACGAGGGATTGGCTTCACTCCCCCACTTCAATCCCGATGATGACGTCGAAGGCGCGACTCCGCCGCCCGCCGTAGCTGCGCTTCGCGCGCTCCTTGCCGACGCCGGCGGCATCCTCATCTCCTCCCCCGAGTACGCGCACGGCGTTCCCGGATCGCTGAAGAACGCGCTCGACTGGCTCGTGTCAGACGGCGTGCTGGTCGACAAACCGGTCGCGCTGATCAACGCATCGCCGGTCGGTGGCGAGTTCGCGCGCGATTCGCTCGTCGAAACGCTGCGAACCATGAACTGGCGCGTGACCGGGACATGGTCATCGCCGAAAAAAGTGCGCGATGAGAACGTCGATGATGACGTCGCGGCGGTGATCCGCGAAGCCCTGAAATCGCTGGTTGGGGTGGCGTAGTGCGGGCGTCCTCGCCTGCATCCGGTGGGCGTCCTGCCCAGCGGTGGGTCGTGAAGAATTACCAATCCTGCGATTGCATCCAGAAACCCCCGCCGGGCGAGGACGCCCGGCGGTTGCAGACGAGACGTCCGCCCTACGCTTCCGGGATGACGACGCCCGACTCCCTTGTTGCGCACCGTCATGAAAACGATGCGTATGACTTTTTTCTCGGCAGCCATCGTCCTGGCTGCCTTCGCCATGCACGGTAAAACCACCACCTCGGCACGCCAGAATCCGCTGCTCAAGGCCAGCCCGCTGCCGTTCCACGCGCCGCCCTTCGACAAGATCAAGACCGGCGACTACAAGCCGGCCATCGAAGCGGGTATGAAGCAGCAGCTCGCCGAGATGAAAGCCATCGCTGATCAGAAGGCCGCGCCGACCTTCGCCAATACGATCGAGGCGATGGAGAAGTCGGGAGCGCTGCTGACACGCGCCTCCAAGATCTTCTTCGCTCTGACCGGATCGAATACCAACGACACATTCCAGAAGATCGAAGCCGAGGAGTCGCCGAAGCTGGCGGCGCACAACGACGCGATCTTCATGAATCCGAAGTTGTACGCGCGCGTGAAAACGCTCTACGACAAGCGCGCCAGCAGCGGACTTGATGCGGAGTCGCAGTACCTCATCGAGCGCTACTACAAGTTCTTCGTCCGCGCCGGCGCCCAGCTCAATGACGCCGATCAGAAGAAGCTTCGCGCGCTCAATCAGGAAGAGTCATCACTGACGACGAAGTTCCGCGAACACGTCCTCGCGGACACCGCCGCCGCGGCCATCGTCGTCGATACGAAAGAGGAGCTGGCCGGACTGCCGGACTCCGACATCGCCGCCGCGGCCGACGCAGCGAAACAAAAGAAGCTGACCGGCAAGTACGTCCTCACGCTGCAGAACACCACGCAGCAGCCTGCCCTCACGTATCTGCAGAATCGCGCACTTCGCGAGAAGTTGTTCAACGCCTCCATCCAGCGCGGCAATCACGGCGGTTCGAACGACACGAAGTCCATCGCCACCCGCCTCGCCCAGCTCCGCGCGGACAAGGCCAAGCTCCTCGGATACCCGACCTACGCCGCGTTTTCCCTCGACGATCAGATGGCATCGACGCCCGAGAACGCCATCAAGCTGCTGACCGGACTCGTGCCCGCATCGACCGCGAAAGCGCGTTCCGAGGTCGCGAAGATGCAGGCCATCATCGACAAGGAAAACGGCGGATTCAAACTCGCGCCGTGGGACTGGCAGCTCTACTCCGAGAAGGTTCGCAAGGCGGAGTACGACCTCGACGAAGCGCAGGTGCGGCCGTATTTCGAGCTGAACAACGTGCTCCAGAACGGCGTCTTCTACGCCGCCAATCAGCTCTACGGCCTCACGTTCAAGGAGCGCCACGACATCCCGGTCTACCAGCCGGACGTGCGCGTCTTCGAGGTCTTCGACGCCAACGGCAAGTCGATGGCGCTCTACTACGGCGACTACTTCTCGCGTCCGAACAAGAGCGGCGGCGCGTGGATGGACAGCTTTGTCGATCAGTCGGGCCTCATGGGCACGAAGCCGGCTGTCTTCAACGTAACCAACTTCACAAAGCCCGCGCCCGGCCAGCCGGCGCTGCTGACCTTCGATAACGTCACCACGATCTTCCATGAGTTCGGTCACGCCCTGCACGGCATGCTCTCGAACGTGAAGTACCCGACGCTGGCCGGCACCAACGTGCCGCGCGACTTCGTCGAGTTCCCGTCGCAGTTCAACGAGCATTGGTCGCTCGAGCCGAAGGTCTTCGCGAATTACGCGAAGCACTATCAGACCGGCGCGCCGATGCCGCAGGATCTCGTCGATCGCATCAAGAAGTCGCGCACGTTCAACCAGGGCTACGCGACGACCGAGTACCTCGCCGCCGCGCTGCTGGACATGGCCTGGCACACGCAGGCGCCGGGCACCGAACAGCGCGACGTCAACGTCTTCGAGCCGGAGGCGTTGAAGGGCTTCAACATCGCCATGACGGAAGTTCCACCGCGCTACCACACCACGTACTTCTCGCACATCTGGGGCGGCGGTTACGCGGCTGGCTACTACGCGTATCTGTGGTCGGAGCTGATCGACGACGATGCGTTCTACTGGTTCAAGGAGAACGGCGGGATGACGCGCGCAAACGGCCAGCGCTTCCGCGACATGATCCTCTCGCGCGGCGGCACGATGGACGAGGCGGCGCTCTACCGCGCCTTCCGCGGCCGCGACCCAATCGTCGAGCCTCTGCTGCTCGAGCGCGGACTGAAAGAAGAGCCGGGCAAGTAAACGTTTCGCAGGGCCGCCGAAACCGGGGGCCCCCTCAGCGGCGGCGTAGCCGTCGCAAGGACCGTAGCCCCCAGCTTTTAGCTGGGGGTTTTTCGTTGCGCGGGCTCGTGAGCCCGCTTTAGCGGGCGAAAGAAAGCTTTCTCTCGCCCGCCAAGGCGGGCTCAGAAATCCATGCGCATCCTCGATCCACGGGTGAACCCGTGGGCTACGGTTCTTACGCCGGCTTCGCCGGCGGGCGGAGCGGATCGCAAGCCTAGCGTGAAACGTTTCGCGCTCCTCCCGCACTACCGGAGCATGAAAAAGCTCGCCGCAGTTCTCATCGCTCTCGCCGCTCTGCCGCTGCTCGCTCAGGCCATCGCGTATCGAATCGTCAACGTCAACGCGCCTTCGGTGAACTTCGTGTTCAACCACACCGGCTCCGTCACGGTCACGGACAAAACCTCGCCGGTGCTCGGCACTGGTTTCGTGCAGTCGCGCATCTATCGTTCCGAGGCCACGTCGCCTGCGCACGGCAAATACGTTTACGAATATCGCGTCGATCTGACGAATGTCGCCGGCATCACCGCGCCGCAGTGGGTGTCGGCGCTCTCGGTCGATTTCGGCGGGTTGAACACGCTCGATTTCAATCGCGACGGCTATGCCTCCGAGGAGGTCTTCGTCGTCACCAGCGGCGGCCTCGGCGTCGTCGGCCTCGGCTCGGCCGTGCAGGTTGCGGCGAATCCGCTGCGGTTCAATTTCGCGCGGCGTATCTTCAGCGGCGCCAGCCGGGGACGCGGCGAGAGCAGTTACTTTTTCGGATTGGTCTCGCAGTATCCGCCGCGCGTGATCAACGCGCGGGTCGAGACGAGCAGCGGTACGCAGACCGTCAGCGTTTACGCGCCGTCGCATCCGTGATCATTCGCTAGAATGCGCGGCCATGCGCAAAACCGTCATCGCATTCATCGCCATCGCCGCCGTTACCGCCGTCCTGCAAGCGCAGGAACTGCCCGCCGAGATGCGGGCCAGCATCGACAAAGCCGCGGCGGACATCCTCGCCAAGAATGGCGTCCCGAGCGCCTCGGTGGCGGTGGTGCGCGACGGCAAGATCGCGTACGAGCACGCCTACGGATTGGCGAATGTCGAGACGAAGCTGCCGGCGTCGCCGCAGATGCGCTACTCGATCGGCTCGATCAGCAAGCAATTCACCTCCGCCGCGCTGCTGATGCTGGCGGAGGAAGGGAAACTGTCGCTCGACGACAAGGTGATCCGCTGGCTGCCCGACCTCACGCGCGCCGGCGACGTCACCATCCGCCAGCTGCTTTCGATGACCTCGGGTTACCAGGATTTCTGGCCGCAGGATTACGTGATGCCGATGATGCTGCAGCCGGTGACGGCGCCGGAGATCCTCACCGGCTGGGCGAAGAAGCCGCTCGATTTCGAGCCGGGCGCGAAGTGGCAATACAGCAATACGAACTACGTGGCGGCCGGCATGATCGCGGAGAAAGTGGCGGGCATGCCGCTGCTTGATTTCCTGCAGAAACGCGTCTTCGTCCCGCTGCACATGACCACGGTCTCGAACACGGACGCCGCGCCCCTCGGACCCGGAGATCCGATGCGCTACCTTCGCTACGCGCTCGGTCCCGTGCGTCCCGCGCCGAAGGAAGGCGCCGGCTGGATGTTCGCCGCAGGCGAGCTGGCCATGACCGCACACGATCTCGCGTTGTGGGATATCTCGATGATCGATCAAACGATCCTCAAGCCGTCGTCGTATCGCGCGATGGAGACCGAGGTCGAGCTGAACAACGGCGTCGGCTCGCGCTACGGACTCGGCGTCAGCATCGGCACCAGCGACGGCCGCCGCGTAATCTCGCACGGCGGCGAAGTCTCCGGCTTCACCGCGCGGAACGAGGTCTACCCCGACGATCATGTGGCCATCGTCGTCCTGACGAACATGGACGCGACCGGAACACCGGAGCAGATCGCGAGCAGCATCTCGAAAACGATCTTCGCGTCGACCGATCCTGCAACTCCCAAAACGACAGAGCAGATGCGCAAGATCTTCGACGAACTGCAAAAGGGACGCATCGACCGCGCGCAGTTCACGTCAAATGCGAACGCATACTTCGACGAGCAAGCCATCAAAGATTTCGCCGCGAGCCTCGCACCCCTCGGCACGCCTCAGGAGTTCGTCCAAGCCGGCCAATCGCTTCGCGGAGGCATGACGCTGCGGCGTTATCGGATCAAGTTCCCGACGAAGACGTTGCGATTGACGACGTTCATCATGCCCGATGGAAAAATCGAGCAGTACCAGATCGCGGCAGCGGAGTAGATGCCGAAACGACGCCGGAGGCGTCACGTAAGGTAGCCGGTGGTCGCGGCGAAGCGCGAGACCACCGGATTGCAATTCGCACCCGCGTTACCGACCCCGGCGGGGTCGCGGATCAAATACCAAGCGGCGTGAATTCCCTCCGCGACCGCTGCCGCGGTCGGAAAATCGGGCGCGCTCGTGAACCGGTGGTCGCTCGCTTCGCTCGGACCACCGGCTACCGTCCGAGCCTCCTCCGGAGGCTTTCGCGCGGCTTCGCCGCTATCTGAACTACGTCGGCCTCGCCTCCTCCGCTTCCGCCCAGATCTCGACGCGGTGCCGCTCGTTGAGGAAGATCGATCCGATGATGAACGTCATGAGCGCGACGCCGATCACCCAATACAGGCCGGCGTAGATGTTGTGGAACTTCGCCACGAGCAGGCTCGCGATCAACGGCAGTGTCCCGCCGAACCAGCCGTTGCCGAGGTGGTAGGGCAGCGAGAACGACGTGTAGCGGATCTTCGCCGGGAACGACTCGATCAGGAACGCGGCGATCGGACCGTAGACCATCGTCACGTAGATCACCTGAATGAAGATCAGGCCAATCAGGATCGGCATGTTCGGATTCTTCGGATCGCCGGCGTGATCTTTCATCGCGTGGTAGATCGGGAGGTAGGTGAGCGCGGCGATGAGATTGCCGGCCATCATGATTTTCAGTCGTCCGATGCGGTCGGAAAGCGCGCCGAAGACGACGAAGAACGGCATCGCCAGGAGTAGCGCAACAGCGACGATGATGCTTGCCTTGGCGAGGTCGATCTTCAGCACCGTCTGCAGAAATGACAGCGCGTAGAACTGACCCGTGTACCAGACGATGCCTTGTCCCGCGGTCGCGCCGAAAAGGACGAGCAGGACGATGCGGAGATTCGCCCAGTTGCCGAAACTTTCGCGCAGAGGCGCGATCGACCCTTTGCCCGATGCTTTGATCGACGCGAAGAGCGGCGATTCTTTCAGCGTCATGCGAATCCAGAGCGAGATCATCACCAGCACGATCGAGAGCAGAAACGGCACGCGCCAGCCCCACGTTTTGAAGTCGGCATCGCTCATCATCTTCTTCACCGCGAGGATCACGCCGAGCGAGACGAAGAGGCCGAGCGTGGCCGTGACCTGGATGAAGCTCGTGTAGTAGCCGCGCTTGTTGTCAGGCACGTGCTCGGCGACGTACACCGCGGCGCCGCCGTACTCGCCGCCGAGGGCGAGACCTTGCAGCAGGCGAAGAAGCAGCAGGATCGACGGCGCGAGCAATCCGACCGAGGCGTACGTTGGCAGCAGTCCGATGACGAAGGTCGACAACCCCATGATCGTCAGCGTCACGAGGAACGCGTACTTGCGTCCGATGAGATCGCCGACGCGTCCGAAGACGATCGCGCCGAACGGACGGACCACGAAGCCGGTCGCGAAGAGCGCCCACGTCTGGATCAGCGCCCACGCCGGCTGGTCCTTCGGAAACATCAGCTGCGACATGATCACGGCCAGGCTGCCGAAGATGTAGAAGTCGTACCACTCGATCATCGTGCCGAGGCCCGAGGCGAAAATGATCTTGCCGATGGGGTAGCCCGATCGCTCGTTCGTCATCCGTGCTCTCCTTTTGCAGCGCAGTATACGAAGGAGGCCCGAATGGCCGACGAAAGCTGTCTCGATCTCATCTTCCGCAACGCCCGCACGCACAACGCGTGGCTCGACAAACCGGTCACCGACGACACGCTGCGGCAACTCTACGACGCGATGAAGTGGGGACCGACCAGCGCGAATGCAAATCCGGCGCGCTTCGTCTTCCTGCGCACGAAGCAGGCGAAGGAGCGGCTGCGGCCGTCGCTGGCGCCGGGCAATGTCGAGAAGACGATGGCCGCGCCGGTGGTGGTGATCGTCGCCTACGATCTGAAGTTCTACGAGAAGCTGCCGCGCCTTTTTCCGCATGCTCCGTCGATGCGCGAAATGTTTGCGGCGAATCCGCAGCTCGTCGAAACGACGGCGCGACGCAACTCCTCACTCCAGGGCGCCTACCTCATCATCGCCGCGCGCGGCCTCGGACTCGACTGCGGTCCGATGTCAGGCTTCGACAACGCCAAGCTGGATATCGATTTCTTCGACGCCGGCCGCGAGTGCGAGAGCTGCGATCAGGAGTTCTTCCCCGAGGGCCACGTCAAATCCAACTTCCTCATCAACCTCGGCTATGGCGATCCATCGAAACTCTTTCCCCGCAACCCGCGGCTGACGTTCGAGGAGGCCTGCACGCTCTTGTGACTTGCGCGGAAGGAATTCCGGACCTAAATTCTTTCCATCGTGACCAATTTGCCGGATCTGCCCAGCGCGGAACCTCCGCGCCTGGAAGCGGTGCAGCCGAAGCCATGCCTCAAATGTAAGAGCGAAACCGGCGGCGAGCCCAAATGCCCGGTTTGCGGCGCACTACAGCCGAATGCCAAACCCTGCCGCATCTGCAGAGAGTTGATCAATTTCGACTCGAAGTACTGCAACACCTGCAAGTCGTATCAGGGCTTGTTTCGCTACGTTTCCTTCTCGCAGACGATGGTGGCTCTTATGGCGGCCGTCCTCTCGCTCGTCCTGGCGCTCATTCCTCAAGTGGATAACTTCCTGCGCCGCGAGTCGAACACGTCCTTCACCGTCGTCGGTGCCGATGGCGACGCGATCTACGTCCGGATCATGAATTCAGGGCGGAAGCCGTCGATCATTCGCACCTGCTCGCTGTCCATCGCCGGAGTCAAAGATCCGATAACGCTCGATCTTCTGAATAAAGACACGCACGACGCGAAGAATGTCATCGGCTCGGCGTCGGAGGCGACGGTCGGCCTGACCGCCACCGGAACAAACAGCATCCCTTTAGACACGACACTGGTGACCTTGCAGATGAACATTGACGAGTCGTCAGGCGTGCGCGTGAAACGTGAACAATTTCCCGCGAAACGGATCCATGAGTTCTTTTTGGGCAAGAAGCCGTCTGAAACGTTCTAGCCGATGCGATCACTACATAGATAATGCGAATACTTTTCACAGTCACTCTGCTGCTCTCAGCCACACCTCTGCTCGCGCAGCCATTCACGACGAGCACGGTCGACATCGTCCTGGAAGGATGCGCGGTAGGGCCCGAGGTGATTACCGTCGTTCCGAGTAACGACGAATCAAGGACTTTCGAGGTGAAGCGGATCGAACCGAACCGCTGGCGCGCCGACCGGTCTCCCAAAAAATTCGACGCGCGCGGCGCGACCGCAAGTCTGCGCCTCGGCGGTGCTCGCACCGACTGTGCAACGTCGATCGAGATGCGCGACCCCCGTAATCCCGACCGCTGGATCGCGGTCTTTAGGTTCAAGTGCCCAACGCAACACACTTGGCGCGAACTGACAGTCGAGACGAAACCGGCGGTCAAGCTGATGTACGCACGGGAACTCGAAGGCTCGCAATGCGGCCCCGACACCCGCTCAGGAGATGAAGGGATCACCACCATTCACGACGTGGCGTACGAGCGCGAGTCGATCTTTGTGAACCTCGGCGACAAACTTCCCCCTCTGCGCACTGCGTACTCAATGGCCATTCTGCGTGGCGCCTTCGGCAAGCACGCACTCGAGCACACGCCGCTCGTCGTCAAACGCACCGAGGTGATCGATGATCTTGTGGCGCGACGCGAAAAAATGAGCCGCGCCACGCCAACGGCATCGGGAAATGCGCGCACGCTGCTCTCGCTCGACCTTCCAAAGTTCGACCGGCTAACGCTGACGGTGAAGGTGAAATGATGCACCGCCTCTTCTATCTCGCCGCATTCCTCGTCGCAGCGAACGCATTCGCGCAAACGGAAATCTTCGATGCCGACGATTTCGTCGATCCGCGCGAACTGGCGGGCCGCGCTCTCTTCATTTCTCGCGCATCAATCGGTGCCGCGGCTGGATATGGCGATCAATACCGCCCGCTGCACCAGACGATGGGCTTCCTGCACATCTCAAATACGTTCTACTGGCACGGCCTGCAGGCAACGTACAAACACACAGAGATCCGGGGAAGTGACGATTGGTCGGCGCGTAATCAGCCCCAACCGGTATCCTCGCCGTCAACGGTGATGATGGAGAGCCTTTCCGGCCGGCGACCGGTCCCACAAATGTATTTCAACCGGGATCATTCGCTAGACGCACCGGCGCCCGCTCCAAAAGACTCGCTGCAATTTGCGTGGTACCACGCTTTCGGTCCCTCCGCTCCGATGCTCCGCTACCAGGTTACCGGAGGCCGTCAGGCAGTCGAGCCTGTAGCTGGGCTGAAGAACGCCGAGGATGAGGATTACTTCTACCGCGTCGAAATTCAGACGATGATTCGCCTCGGCGGGAAGAGCATCTTCGGAGACGTCAACGTCAGCACGATCACGCAGCGCGGCGCAAGGACCAACGCGCAGGGCGTTCCACTAAAATCGCAGCAGAGCGCCTATACCTATTCCGCACATCTACCCCTGTTGCGCATTGGACGCGCGTTTGTCGTTCCCACGATGACGGTTGGTCACGTCACCGGAGGATCCGCGATCAATGTCGCCAATCCGAGCGTCGACTTCGTCTGGTCGCGCGGAGGCGACGTCAACTTCCACGTCACCTACAGCCCATTCCTGCGAAACGTCGGCAACGGATGGACGACACGAAATCAGATCGCGATGTTCGCTGACCGCGCCATCTACGCGAGACTCTTCGGCACTAGGCGCTGACCACGTTGCGGTCCAACCCGACGCTCACTTGCGACTGCTCGATCACCGGCAGCGTCACGGTGAATCGCGCGCCTTTGCCGAGGCCTTCGGATTCGGCGCGGATGTCGCCGTGGTGGAGGTCGATGATGTGGCGGGCGATGGCGAGGCCTAATCCGAGGCCGCTGCGTTTGGCGGAGGCGTCGGCCTGGCGGAGGCGTTCGAAAACGTGCGGGAGGAATGACGGCTCGATCCCTTCGCCCTCGTCGTGAACGCTGATCTGCAGCTTGTGATCGACGCGTTCGAGGCGCAGATCGACCTGCTTGCCGGGCGGTGTGAACTTGATCGCGTTGGAGAGGATGTTGCCGATGACCTGCTGCAAACGCGTGGCGTCGGCGTCGACGACGTCGTCGGGCGGACGAACGACGTCCGAGGTCAGGCGCACGCCGCGCTCCGCGGCATCGGGGCGCGCGTTCGAGACTGCGGCGTCGACGATGTCGGAGAGATGTGTCGGCCGCAACTCGACCTGGAACTTGCCGAGGATGATGCGGGAGACGTCGAGCATGTCGTCGATGAGGCGCTTCTGCAGTTGCGCGCTGTTCTCGATCATGTGCAGCGCTTCGCGCAATTCGTCGGGCGAGTAGTCGCCGGAGCGAAGGAATTGCACCCAGCCGAGGATCGACGTCATCGGCGTGCGCAACTCGTGGGAGAGCGTGGCCAGGAAATTGTCTTTCGCCCGATTCTGAGACTCGGCTTCGCGATAGCGCCGCTCGTTTTCGGCAGCCAGCGCGGCCGCGCGTTTTTCGCTGACGTCGCGGAACGTGATCACAGAACCAATCGTGTTGCCTTCCTCATCGTGCATCGGCGATGCGCAGAATTCGACCGGGAAGCTGGCGCCATCGTCGCGGAAAAAGGTGTCGCCCATCTCGTCGCGCACGCGGTCGCCGTGCAGCGCGACGTTGAGCGAGCAGTGGCGGATATCGCACGTGGCCACGCCCGGGAACGACGGATGCAGCAGCGGATGAACTTCGTGGCTGATGACATCCGAAACATTGCGGCCGATCATCCGCGCCGCGGCAGGATTGACGAACGTCGCTTCGCCGGCGAGGTTCACGCCGAAGACGCCCTCCACCGCCGCGTTGAGGATCAGCTCATTCTGCCGGCTGAGGCGCGCAAGCTCCTGCGCCTGGCGCGTGATGGCCTGCGTCTTCCGGAACAGTTCGACGAAGACGTTGACCTTGTAACGAAGGATCTCCGGCTGGTACGGCTTGAAGATGTAGTCGACCGCGCCGAGCTCGTAGCCGCGGAAAACATGCGTCTCGCTGCGGCTGAGCGCCGTCAGAAAAATGATGGGCGTGCCGCGCGACTTGTCGCGTTCGCGAACGAGGCTCGCGGTCTCGAATCCGTCGAGGTCGGGCATCTGGACGTCGAGGAGGATGACTGCGAACTCGCGATCCAGCAGCGCCCGCAACGCGGCGCGGCCCGACTCCGCGCGCACGAGGTTCAGATCCATATCGTCGAGGATCGACTCGAGCGCGAGCAGATTGCTGGTCTGGTCGTCGACCAGAAGGATGTTCACCTTCTCTTCGGCGATAGCGGTCATGAATGGCTCACGGTGGATTGGCAGACCTCGGTCAGGAATGGCGCGATGTCTTCAAGACGCAAGATTCGATCCACCTGCACAGCCTGGATCGTCGCGCGCGGCATGGTGGGCGCCTCCGCCTGTTCAGGATCCTGCGCGATCACGATTCCACCGCGCGCTTTGATCCGTGCCGCGCCGCGAGAGCCGTCGTCATTCGCGCCGGTCAGGACGATGGCGACAACACGATCTTTGTACGCGTCGGCGGCCGATTCGAAGAGCACGTCGATCGACGGCCGCGAATGGCGCACGGCCTCATCGACGGAAAGGCTCAGCTCTCCGCGCGCACCGTTCCGCTCGATCAGGAGGTGGTAGTCGGCCGGTGCGAGGTACACGTGCCCGGGCTGAATCCACTGCTTGTCCTCGGCGTCGACAACGTTGAGATCCGTTTCGCGTCGGAAGTACGCAGGCAATCCTTCGTTCGATTTCTTGTGACGATGTTGCGCGACAGCGATCGGCACACAGAAATCGTGCGTCAGATTGCTGAGAATGATCTGCAGTGCGCTCATGCCGCCGAGGGAACAGCCGATCACGATCAGTTCCGGGCTGCGGTCGCGAGATCTCGCCACGCGGTCGCGCGACTCAATGACCGGAGACCAGTTGCGCCGGCGTTCCAGCGTCGTCACCGGATCCTCCGATACAGACGTTCCTCGGCATCGATCTCATCGTAATTAGAAGAAACATTCGTATACCGGATCGTCTCCTTCTTGCCGAGGCCGAGGATGCCGAACATCTCCATGCTGTTGAGGAAGAGGTCCTGCACGCGCTCCTGAAGCTTGTTGTTGAAGTAGATCAGGACATTGCGGCAGAAGATGACGTTGAAGTGATTGAACGAGGCGTCGGTGACCAGGTTGTGCTGCGCGAAGACGACGTTCTCCCGCAGCGACGGCCGGAACATCGCGTAGTCGTAGCGCGCCGTGTAGTAGCCGGAGAACGTTCCGTTGCCGCCGGCGGCAATGTAGTTGGCGGTGTTCTCCTGCATCGTGTTCAGCGGAAAGATCCCGTCCTTCGCGCGCTGCAGCACGGCCTCGTTGATGTCCGTCGCGTAGATCCGGCAACGGTCGTAGAGACCTTCCTCCTGCAGCAGGATGGCCATCGAGTAGACCTCTTCGCCCGTCGAACAGCCGGCGTGCCAGATCCGCACGAACGGATACGTGCGCAGCAGCGGGATCACCTTTTGCCGAAACGAGAGATAGAAGGTCGGGTCGCGGAACATCGCGGTCGTGTTGATGGAGAGGTCGAGCAGCAGCCGCTCCATGCACGAGGAGTCGTGCAGCACTTTGTCCTGTAGCGCGGAAATCGTGGCCAAACCCTCGGCATAGACACGCTTCCACAACCTGCGACGAAGCGATGGCAGCGAGTAGTCGCGAAAGTCGAACCCGTAGTGCTGGTAAATCCCCTCGGTGAGCAGATGCACCTCGATCCCCTCGAGATCGCTCTTCTCCTGCTCTTCTGCTTCGGTGACTGCCGGCGTGACCACTTGCCTCAGTAAGAGCAAAGGGCATGCTCAACCGTGGGTAGGGAAATTTGGCGTGCGATACCCTCCCGATCAGAGAGAAGGAGCAGCCATGGCAAAAGCAACATCCGCAGGCCTTGCAGCAATCGAAAATATCGTGGTGGTGATGCTGGAGAACCGCTCCTTCGATCACATGCTCGGCTATCTCTACTCGGCGAGTGGCAACAAATCGCCGCTCGGCCAGCCGTTCGACGGACTGACTGGGAAGGAGTCGAATCCCGACAGCAAGGGCAAGCCGGTGGTGGTCTCGCCGATCAAGGCCACCGATCCGCATCCTTACTTCATGCCCGGCAGCGATCCCGGCGAAGGCTTTCTGAACACGAATTCGCAGCTGTTCGGCACCACGCAGCCGAAGCCGGGCGCCGTGGCCACGAATCAGGGCTTCGTCACGAATGTCGACTACACGCTCGGCTGGCAGGCGAAGGATCCGAGCTGGGCGAAACAGATCCTCCCCGGCACCGCGGCGCCGGACATCATGAAGATGTACACGCCGGAGTTGCTGCCGGTCCTTTCGGCGCTGGCGCGCGGCTACGCCGTTTCGGATCGCTACTTCGCGTCGGCGCCGACCGAAACGCTGCCCAATCGCGCCTTCGTGCAGATGGCGACGTCGCAGGGACATCTCGACGATCACACGAAGTCGTACACCGCGCCGAGCATCTATCCGGCGCTGGAAAAAGCGGGGGCGACGTGGTCGGTCTACGGCTACGACGATCAGCCGCTGACGCCGGCGGACATCGAGGACATCAAGAACGCGCCGAAGAGCCACTTCGGCCTCTACAAGGATTTCGCCGCCGCCGTCAGCAGCGGCAAGCTGGCCAATTACACGTTCCTCGAGCCGCAGTAGTCGGCGCAGGGCAACAGTCAACATCCCGACTATGACGTTGCCCTCGGCGAGCAATTTCTCCTGCAGGTCTACCGCACGCTCTACAACTCGAAGGTATGGACGAAGACGCTGCTCATCGTTACCTACGACGAGCACGGCGGCTACTACGATCACGTCGTCCCGCCCGCGAACGCCACGCCTCCCGACAATTCCGTCGGCGAGTTCGGCTTCGACTTCAAACGCTTCGGCGTCCGCGTCCCGGCCGTCTTCGTTTCGCCATTCATCGAAGCGGGCACCATCCTCCGCCCACCCGCCGGCGTCCCCTTCGATCACACCTCGATCCTGGCCACGATCGAGAAGCGCTGGAAACTGAAACCGCTAACCAAACGCGACGCCGCCGCCCCGGACTTGAGCGCGGTCCTGACGCTTTCAAAAGCTCGCACCGACGATCCGCTGGCCAAAGTGAAAGCGCCGTCGAGCAGCCCGACTCCGCCCGCCGCGGTCGCCCCCGCCGGCCCCGATCACCTCGAACAGGTCTACGCCGACTCCGTCTCCCGCCTCCCCATCCCCGACGAAAAAGGCCACGCCCACCCGCAGGAGGTCGACCGCTTCGCAACCGGCAAGGAAGCAATGGACTGGGCGCACAAGCGGTACGCGGAGTTCAATAAGAGGAAGAAGAAGTAGCGACCGTCGCCGTGCGCTAGACTTCATCCCGATGACACACGACGCGACTGCTCTCCTCAATTATGTACTTCGTCTCCCCGAGAACGAGCGCATGGAGTTGGCGTCACGTCTCCTCGCGCAGGAAAGCTCCGTGATCTCTGCCGAAGTCGGCGTAATGAGCGGTGCTCCCGTCTTCAAAGGAACTCGGGGCCTCGCGCAAACCCTCATCGAATATCTCGAAGCCGGCGACTCCATCGAAGGCTTTCCGTCCGTCAGCCGCGAACAAGTCATCGCCTTCCTGGAAGAAACGAAAGCCCGGGTACTCGCTTACGCAGAATGAAGGTGCTTGTTGACGAGTGCGTCGATTGGCGAATTCTGCGCGATCTCGATGCGCACGACGCAAGAACCGTGAAGCAACTCGGATGGAAGGGTGGGGATGACGGATCGCTTCTCGCCAAAGCCGCTGCGGAGTTCGACGTTTTTCTCACTGTCGACACGAAGCTGCCCGGCCAGCAGAACATCGCCGCGTTTGACATCGCCGTCGTGGTGTTGCGAGGGCGGCAGTACTCGTTTCGAGTGACACGGCTTCCCGACACTTTTACGTTCCATGGTAGGGAAATCTCGCTCCGTGTCACTCCTACGAGCGAGGAGTTCGTGTCGCCCAATCTTCAGCCAAAGGTCTAGCCGCATGTTTCAGCGCTTCATCATCGCCGTCTTCTTCGCCGCCCTGTCTGTTTCTTCATTCGCGCGCGATGTCCTCGTTCCCGTCGTGACCGGCACTGCTGGAAACCGCTCGTTCAGGACCACCATCGCGGCAACAAACCGAGCGAATACCGCAGCGGAATGCGTCTTCACGTACCGCTCTCCGGCGCGGCCCCATCTTCCGCTCATTTCACGCGAGACGATCGCCGCAGGTCAGGCGCGTATCTATGAAGACTTTCTCGTGGAGTTGTCTGCCGCCGGGACCATGCGTGTCGACTGCACGGCCGACGTTGAATTAGTGACGCGCCTGCAGGAGTCCAGCGACGGAGGAAAGACCTTTCGCGCTGGTCGCCTCTTCCGGCCGTTTCTTGTCGATCACATCATCAAAGAGGGCGTGCCGGGTGCGACGCGCGCAGCTACGGACGTGGCCATCGCAGAAGTCGCTGGCAAGCCGGCTCACGTCGAGGTCAGCGCCGCGAACTTCGGCGGCGTTGAGTACGCGCATGCCGCCTACGACGTTCCGCCGTACGCGCTGCGCATCATCAGCCTGGCGGATGTGCTGGCGAAGCTACCGGCGACGGATGTCACGATGACGGTCTCGGGGAAGGGCACCATCGTCATCGGTAAGGAGACGCGAGAACCAGCGCTCGCGAATGTCGCCCTCCATCGCACCGAAGCACAGAAGGCACCGCAGGTAGTCGCGTTGTCCGCGCCGCCGAGATCCAGCGTCATCGCCATGCTCGGCGTTTCGGCGTTCAAGGCTGCGCCGTTCGTCGAGCCGATGACGGGCGATATTTACATGCGGGACCGCTGGTACAACCCGCACACCGGCACGTTCCTCTCACCTGATCCAGAAGGCTACCCCGGGAGCGCGAATCTCTACTCCTATTGCCACGGCGACCCTGTCAACTGTTCCGACCCGACGGGCAGGCGTGCAATGACGCCGGAGGACAAGAGGCATCTGGCGATGCTGAGAGCCCGAGGTAAGAAGTTGCACAACGATTTCATGTCGGCAGGCCGCGCTGGTTTCAACCAGTACTTGCTCGTGCCTGTCGAACATTCGTGGTCGGACGCGAGCGGGCCGATCGGCGGCGACTACACGCAGCAACTGGTGCCGTCGATGGTCACCACGCAATCAGCCTACGAAGCTTCGCGGCGGTCGATGGTCAGCGATGTGTTGACGTTCGAGGCCGCCGTCGCTCGTGCCGACGATAACGGCGAGATTTACTACAACGCCGGCATCGGCTTCACAACGATTACGGCGGCTGATCGAAAGAGTGCTGATCGAGCCACGATGGTCGCGGCGGGTGTGTTCTTCGCGACCGATGAAGTCCCGATGATGCTGTCGCCGTACGCGATGCGCGGGCAAGTACCGGCGCTTTCAGCACGATTGCCTGTTTCAAGGGCTAAGGTTCCGGTCGGCATCCGGTATGAAGGGCAGGTGTATCGGTTTGTGGACCCCGAGAACGTCAGTGCCGGGTGGGACATCCACGCGGGTAATATCGCGGCGAGTCATCGCTATTCTGATGTGGGACGTGGAGGCCTATACGCCGCTACGTCTTTGGAGGGGATGACGGGCGAGATGACACACTACGGGCGGACCTTGCGAAACGCGACTACTCTTGGCACTCGGATATCGGTGGAGAACGTTCTTAATCTGACGGATCCCGCTGTTCGCAACCAGCTCGGCGTCACGTTGGGACAGCTCACCGGAAGTGACTATACGATGACTCATGCACTGGGCGACTTCGCTCGAACGCGCTACAACGGCATTCTCGTGCCATCGGCGACTGCTCCGGGTCAAACAAACCTAGTCTTATTTGGGCGATGAGTGAACTTGGTCCACTTCCGAAGTATCGTTCGTTCGACGATCTTCCAAATCATGTTCGCGTTCAAGTCGTGCGCTGGGGGGAGCCGAACCCTGACGAGTGGGTCCTGAAGGCAATACCCGCTCTTGACTACCGATCAATCGTTGAGGTGATGAACCTGCCGGATGGCGAGACGAAGGTGCTTGAGTTCTTCAGAGATTTGCGCGGCATGCTGACTTAAAGGAAACGCTGGATTAAAGAGCCTTGTGATCAGCTGAAGCCAAACTCCAATGATCCTTCTGACATCACGGTAGATATGCCGATCTCGCGGAATTCGATCCAAGCACAAAGCACATCGACTGGTGGAAGCGCACGCTCGGGACACGCGACCGAATACATTGAACTTCTTAGTGCGATTGAGACGCACCTTGCGGCGTTTGGGGACAAGCGATGGCCTCCTAGACTCGCAGAGTGGGTACGTGAGTTCGGCAGCTCGCAAGATGACGCTGACGCACGCGTTGCGCACTACGAACGAACGCGGCGTGCTCTTGGCGGCATGGGTTCGATCGCTGATGTCGTGATCGCCCCCGAAGCCGGGCACGCGATCGCAAACGATGAAAGGACATCACAGCCGCGAACGACGAGCTTCTCGTGCTTGTCCAGAAACTTGACAAGGAAGTCGCGCAGTTACTCGCAAACGAGAAACGCTAGATGTCCAGTAAGTATATTCACTGCGCTACAAATACAGCCAAACCCTTAGCAACGAGATCAGCTGCTGCGCGTCGATGGGCTTGGTGATGTAGTCGCTGGCTCCGGCCTCCATGCATTTTTCGCGGTCGCCTTTCATTGCTTTTGCGGTGAGGGCAATCATTGGCAGGTTCTTGTATTCGTCCATCGAGCGGATGCGGCGCATGGCTTCGTAGCCGTCCATCTCCGGCATCATCACGTCCATCAGGACCACGTCGATGTCGGGATTGGTGCGGAGTTGCTCGATGCCGTCGGCGCCGCTTTCGGCGTAGAGGACGTTCATCTTGTGGCGTTCGAGGAGCGACGTCAGCGCGTAGATGTTGCGCATGTCGTCGTCGACGATCAGCGCCTTCTTGCCGGCCAGCACCGGGTCGGATTCGTGCAGCTGTTCGAGGATCTGCCGTTTCTGCTCGGGCAAGTTTGCTTCGACGCGGTGGAGGAAGAGCGCGGTCTCGTCGAGCAACCGCTCCGGCGAACGCGCGTCCTTCACGATGATCGCTTCGGCCATCCGCTTCAGCTCCGTCTCCTCCTTCTTCGTCAGCTCGCGGCCGGTGTAGACCACGATCGGGATGTCATCGACGCCGAGCTCGTTGCGCATGCGGCTGATGAACTCGAAGCCGTTCATGTCGGGGAGGCCGAGGTCGAGGACCATGCAGTCGAAGCGGCGATTGCTAAGGATTTGCAACGCCTCTTCGCCGCTGGCGGCCGAGGTGATGTCGACGTCGCCATCGCCGCCGATCAGTTCCGAGATCGCCGAGCGTTGCTGCTCGTTATCCTCGATGATCAGCAGCGACTTGTTCGGCCGTTCGACGAAGCCTTTGATCTTCGCGAACGCCTCGTCGAGCGCGTCCTTCGTCACCGGCTTCTGAACCTGTGCGAAGGCACCGAGCTTCAGCCCGCGCGCGGTTTCGTCGTCGCCGGAGATGATGTGCACGGGAATGTGGCGAGTGGCCTTGTCGTGCTTGAGACGATCGAGCACCGTCCACCCTTCCATGTCGGGCAGCGCGATATCGAGCGTGATCGCGTCGGGGCGATAGCGTTTCGCCAATTGCAGGCCGCTTTCGCCGCGCGTGGCCACGACTCCCTTGAATCCTTTGTCGTGCGCCATGTCGAGCAGGATGCTGGCGAAGGTCACGTCATCCTCGACGATCAGCACGACGCGGTCGCCGTCGGCGATCGAATTGCGATCGTCGGGCACCTGCTCCTCGATGACGAGTTGCGTCTCCTCGATACGGCTCTCGTCCTCGCGACGCGAACGGCGCGTCTCGAACTTCGTCACTTCCGTCGAACCGGTGCGCGCCTGCGTATCCGAATCGTCCGCGCGGCGCAGCGCGATGGCCGGCTCCAGCGCTGTCTCCAGCGTCGAGCCGTTGCGATCCTCATCGCGGCGCCGCGTCGGCGCCACGTAGCTTTGCGGAAGGAACAGCGTGAACGACGAGCCAGCGCCTTCCTCGCTCGACACCCGAATTTCACCGCCGAGGAGGCGGGCAATCTCGCGGCTGATCGAGAGGCCGAGGCCCGTGCCGCCGAACTTGCGGGTCGTGCTCGCATCGGCCTGTTGGAACGCCTCGAAAATGATTCGCTGCTTCTCGTCGGGGATGCCGATGCCCGTATCCGAAACGCTGAACGCGATCACCGACGACGCGCGCTCCAGCGTCTCGTGGCCGGGCGTCCACCCCTCGCCGACCGTGGCCGCGCGCAACGTCACGCCGCCCTTCTCCGTGAACTTGAAGGCATTGCCGAGCAGGTTCTTCAGCACCTGCTGCAAGCGCGTCGCGTCCGTGTGAATCGTGCGCGGCAGGCTCGCATCGAGATCGATGTTGAAGTCGAGCCGCTTGTCGTTCGCGACCTGCCGGAAGGTTTTGTCCATCGACTCGGCCAGCTCCGTGAACGGCAGATCGCCGAGGGAGATCGTCATCATGCCCGACTCGATCTTCGACAGATCGAGGATGTCGTTGATGAGCGTGAGCAGATCCTGACCCGACGAATGAATCGTCCGCGCGAAGTCGACCTGCTTGCCCGAGAGGTTGTTGTCCGGATTCTCCGCGAGCAGCTTGGCCAGGATCAGCAGCGAATTCAGCGGCGTCCGCAACTCGTGCGACATGTTCGCCAGGAACTCGCTCTTGTACTTCGACGTCAGCGCCAGTTGCCGCGCCTTCTCTTCGAGTTGCCGCTTGGCGTTCTCGACCTCGCGGTTCTTGTGTTCGACCTCTTCGTTCTGCGTCTGCAGCAAGCGGGCTTTCTCTTCCAGCTCCTCGTTCGTCTGCTGCAACTCTTCCTGCTGCGTCTTCAGCAACTCCTCCGACGCCTGCAGTGACTTGGCCTGCTGCTCCAGCCGTTTGTTCGTCTCGGTCAGCTCTTCCTGCTGCGCCTGCAGCTCCTCGGCGAGCGACTGCGACTGCGTCAGCAGCTCTTCCGTCCGCATGTTCGCCTGGATCGTGTTGATGACCACGCCGATCGATTCGGTGAGCTGATCCAGCAGCGACAGGTAGGTATCGGTGAAGGCCATGAACGAGGCCAGCTCGATCACCGCCAGCACTTGACCTTCGAAGACGATCGGCAGCACGACGATCTGCAGCGGCTTCGCTTCGCCGAGGCCGGAGTTGATGGTGATGTAGTCATCGGGAGCGTGCTGCAGCAGGATGCGCTGCTTCTCGAACGCCGCCTGGCCCACCACGCCCTCGCCCACGCGGAACTGTTTGGCCAGATTCTTCCGCTCCTTGTACGCGTAGGTCGCGGTCAGTTTCAGGTACGGCTCGCCGCCGCCATTCGAATCCATGACGTAGAAGACGCCATGCTTCGCGCCGACCACCGGCGCCAGCTCCGAAAGAATGAGCTGCGAGACGGTCGACAGATTCTTCTGCCCCTGCATCATCCGGGTGAACTTGGCCAGATTCGTCTTCAGCCAATCCTGCTCCGTGTTCCGCGACGTCGTCTCGCGGAGGTTGCGGATCATCTCGTTGATGTTGCCCTTGAGCGCGGCCAGCTCTCCCTCGGCCTGGACCGTAATGTTGCGGCTGAGATCACCCTTGGCCACGGCGGTGGCGACGTCGGCGATGGCGCGCACCTGCGTGGTCAGATTCGCGGCGAGCTGATTGACGTTGTCCGTCAGATCGCGCCACGTTCCCGATGCGCCGGGCACGTTCGCCTGGCCGCCCAGTTTTCCTTCCACGCCGACCTCGCGAGCCACGGTCGTGACCTGATCGGCGAAGGTGGCCAGCGTATCGATCATGTCGTTGATCGTGTCGGCCAGCTCGGCGATCTCACCGCGCGACTCGACGTTGAGCTTTTGTTTGAGAACGCCGCGCGCGACCGCGGTCACGACCTTGGCGATACCGCGGACCTGGTTGGTCAGGTTCGAGGCCATCATGTTGACGTTGTCGGTGAGGTCCTTCCACGTACCGGCCACGCCCTTCACCTGCGCCTGGCCGCCGAGCTTCCCTTCCGTTCCGACTTCGCGCGCCACGCGGGTCACCTCGGCGGCGAACGAGTTGAGCTGATCGACCATCGTGTTGACGGTGTCCTTCAGCTCCAGCATCTCGCCCTTGACGTCCACGGTGATCTTCTTCGACAGATCGCCGTTCGCGACCGCCGTCGTCACCTGGGCGATGTTGCGCACCTGATTGGTCAGGTTCGAGGCCATGTAGTTGACCGAGTCGGTCAGATCCTTCCACGTGCCCGAGACGCCCTTGACCTGGGCCTGCCCGCCCAGCCGTCCCTCGGTGCCGACTTCGCGCGCCACGCGCGTGACTTCGCCGGCGAACGTATTGAGCTGATCGACCATCGTATTGATCGTGTTCTTGAGCTGCAGGATTTCGCCGCGCGCATCGGCGGTGATCTTCTTCGACAGGTCGCCGTTCGCGACCGCCGTCGTCACCTCGGCGATGTTGCGGACCTGGCCCGTGAGGTTGCCGGCCATCGAGTTGACCGAGTCCGTTAGATCCTTCCACGTCCCGGCCACGCCTTTCACCTGGGCCTGACCGCCGAGCTTCCCTTCCGTACCGACCTCCGTCGCCACACGCGTGACCTCGGCCGCGAACGAGTTGAGCTGATCGACCATCGAGTTGATGGTGTTCTTCAGCTCCAGCACCTCGCCCAGCGCTTCGACCGTGATCTTCTTCGACAGGTCACCATTCGCGACGGCCGTGGTGACCTGCGCGATATTGCGCACTTGGTTGGTGAGGTTCGACGCCATCGAGTTGACGTTGTCGGTGAGGTCCTTCCACGTGCCGGCCACGCCGCGCACCTGCGCCTGGCCGCCGAGTTTTCCTTCCGTTCCGACTTCGCGCGCCACGCGCGTAACCTCGGCGGCGAACGAGTTGAGCTGATCGACCATCGAGTTGATGGTGTTCTTCAGCTCGAGGATTTCGCCCTGCGCCTCGGCGGTGATCTTTTTAGACAGATCTCCAAGCGCGACGGCCGTCGTCACCTCGGCGATGTTGCGCACCTGACCTGTCAGGTTGCCGGCCATCGAGTTCACGGAGTCGGTCAAATCCTTCCACGTGCCGGCAACGCCTTGCACCATGGCCTGGCCGCCAAGTTTTCCTTCCGTTCCGACTTCGCGCGCCACGCGCGTGACCTCGGAGGCAAACGCGCGGAGCTGATCGACCATCGTATTGATCGTGTTCTTCAGCTCGAGGATCTCGCCCTGCGCCTCGGCGCTGATCTTCTTGGAGAGATCGCCCATGGCCACGGCGGTGGTGACCTCGGCGATGTTTCTCACCTGCCCGGTGAGGTTCGACGCCATGGAGTTGACTGAATCAGTCAGATCCTTCCATGTGCCGGCAACGCCTTTGACCTGGGCCTGACCGCCGAGCTGTCCCTCGGTGCCGACTTCACGCGCCACACGCGTGACTTCCGATGCGAACGCGCCGAGCTGGTCGACCATCGTGTTGATCGTGTTCTTCAGCTCGAGAATCTCGCCTTTCGCCTCGGCGGTAATTTTCTTCGACAGATCGCCGAGTGCGACGGCTGTCGTGACCTCGGCGATGTTGCGCACCTGGCCCGTCAGATTGCCGGCCATCGCGTTCACCGAGTCCGTGAGGTCCTTCCACGTTCCGGCCACACCCTTCACTTCCGCCTGGACGCCGAGCTTCCCTTCCGTTCCGACCTCGCGCGCCACGCGGGTGACTTCCGACGCGAACGCGCTGAGCTGATCGACCATCGTGTTGATCGTGTTCTTCAGCTCGAGCAGCTCGCCGCGAACGTCGACGGTGATCTTCTTCGACAGATCGCCGAGCGCGACCGCGGTGGTCACCTCGGCGATGTTACGCACCTGGCCGGTCAGATTGCCGGCCATCGCGTTCACCGAGTCGGTCAAATCCTTCCACGTGCCGGCGACGCCGGGCACTTCAGCCTGGCCGCCCAGTTTTCCGTCCGTACCGACCTCGCGCGCCATACGCGTGACCTCGGCCGCGAACGAGTTGAGCTGATCGACCATCGTATTGATGGTGTTCTTCAACTCGAGGATCTCGCCCTGCGCCTCGGCGGTGATCTTCTTCGACAGATCGCCGAGGGCGACCGCGGTGGTGACCTCGGCGATGTTGCGCACCTGACCGGTCAGATTGCCGGCCATCGAGTTGACCGAGTCCGTCAGATCCTTCCACGTGCCGGCCACACCGGGCACCTCGGCCTGGCCACCCAACCGCCCTTCCGTGCCGACCTCGCGCGCCACACGCGTAACTTCCGACGCGAAGGCGCGAAGCTGATCGACCATCGTGTTGATCGTGTTCTTCAGTTCCAGCACTTCGCCGAGCGCCTCGGCCGTAATCTTCTTCGACAGATCGCCCATGGCCACGGCCGTGGTGACATCGGCGATGTTTCGCACCTGCCCCGTCAGATTCGAGGCCATGGCGTTGACTGAGTCCGTCAGATCTTTCCAGGTTCCGGCCACGCCCGGCACTTCGGCCTGACCTCCCAGCCGCCCTTCCGTACCGACTTCGCGGGCCACGCGCGTAACTTCCGACGCGAACCCGCGGAGCTGATCGACCATCGTGTTGATCGTTTCCTTCAGCTCCAGCACTTCGCCGAGCGCCTCGGCGGTGATCTTCTTGGAGAGGTCACCATTCGCGACGGCGGTGGTGACCTCCGCGATGTTGCGGACCTGACCGGTGAGGTTCGAGGCCATCGAGTTGACCGAGTCGGTGAGGTCTTTCCACGTTCCGGCAACGCCCTTCACCTCGGCCTGACCGCCCAGCTTTCCTTCCGTTCCCACTTCGCGAGCAACGCGCGTGACTTCCGATGCGAACGACCGAAGCTGGTCGACCATCGTGTTGATCGTTTCCTTGAGCTCGAGGATTTCACCGCGCGCATCGACCGTAATCTGCTTCGAGAGATCGCCGTTCGCGACCGCGGTCGTCACCGCGGCGATGTTGCGCACCTGATTGGTCAGGTTGGCAGCCATGTAGTTGACCGAATCGGTAAGATCGCGCCACGTACCGGAAACGCCCTGCACGTCTGCCTGCCCGCCGAGTTTCCCTTCGCTGCCGACCTCGCGCGCCACGCGCGTGACTTCCGATGCGAACGACCGGAGCTGGTCGACCATCGTGTTGATCGTGTTCTTCAGTTCGAGAATTTCGCCACGTGCCTCGGCGGAAATCTTCCGGGAGAGATCGCCGCGGGCAACGGCAGTGGTGACTTCCGCGATGTTTCGCACCTGGCCCGTCAGATTCGAGGCCATCGAGTTGACCGAATCGGTAAGGTCCTTCCACGTTCCGGCCACGCCCTTGACCTCGGCCTGACCGCCCAGCTTCCCTTCCGTTCCGACTTCGCGGGCAACACGCGTGACTTCCGAGGCGAACGAGGCCAGCTGATCGACCATCGTGTTGACCGTCTTGGCCGTCCGCAGAAATTCGCCCTTCAGCGGACGTCCGTCGAACTCGGTGGCCATCGTGCGGGAGAGATCGCCGCGCGCCACCGCGCCGATGACGCGGGAGATTTCGTTCGTCGGCTGCACGAGATCGCTGACCAGCGAATTCACCGACTCGGCGATCACCACCCACTGGCCGCCCGCCGCCGGGATCTGCGCACGCTGATTGAGCTTTCCTTCCTTGCCGACCACCGTGGCGATCTTCTCCACTTCATCGGCCGTCCGCTGGCTCAGCTCGAGGATGTCGTTCAGCACGTCGGAAATCTTGCCGGCCGTACCGGTGAACTCCACCGGCATGCGGACTTTGAAATCGCCCTTCTTCATCGCCGTGAGCGTCCGCAACAGCAGCCGCTCAAAATCTCTCGGCGAAATCTCGCTCGCTTTATCGATGCCGATCCCGGTCGTCATGACGCGCTCGTCCTCCCAAAAACAGGAAACCTCAGTTGTGCTGAATCGTGGTCAGGCTGGAAGCTCTACTGCTTGTCTGCAGGCGAAATGCAGAATCCAGACCACAGATGAGGGCGGTTTTCGGGGCGAGGAAGGGAGGGATTGCGCGGTCTCGCGGGCGAACGCACCGCGAGACCGCGACTCGAGGAAAACTACGCTGCGACTTTCGCCGCTTTCGCGAGGAGCTCATCGCGGATCACGCGGAAGGCGCGGGCGTCGGCCTCACCGGTCTCCGGATCGAGGAAGTAGGCGACGTCGTTCCGATAACTCTCGCCTTCCGGGTTCTCCCCGTTCCACTCCAGCACCGCCCAATTCACGAGCGGATTGAAGATGTTGTGGTCCCAGGCAAAGGCCGCGTGCTTCTTGCTGTACGCCGCGGACTTGCCCAACTCCCGGTCAGCAGCGTTTCCGCCGTCGCCCATCCGCGTCTTGTAGTCGGCGAACGCTTTCGCATCCTGCTCGGCAGTTTCTTCGTTGACGAAATATGCAACATCGCGGCGCGGGGGCATGGCCTGCGGCCCGCCGAACTTATGTCCCACGCTCGAACACTTCACGACCAGCCACTGAATGACCGGGCGTCCGATCTTGTGATCCCACTCCAAAGCGACATAGGGCATTGTCTGAGTCTCCTTAATTAGTGTGCTCTGGCCTCTCCATCGCACGGACAGAAACAAGGCGTATGCGTACGTGTTTATTTCAGGATTGAATGCCGAGCGCGACAGTTATTTTAAGGAATAGAATGAGCTTTGAGATGTTAAACGCCTTCACTAATGAATGAAACACTCGACTGCCAGGACGAACGCCGCTCCCGTCTGCTTGATGCAATGCCCGCCATCGCCTGGTCTGCGTCCGCGCAGACCTTTCGCTTCAACTACGTGAACCCTGCAGCAGAGACGCTGCTCGGCTACCCCGTCTCACGCTGGCTCGACGAGCCCCACTTCTGGGCTGATCACATTCATCCCGAAGACAAGCACGTGCCCATGCTCTGCCACAACGAGACGATGGCCGGCCGTAATCACGAGCTCGTCTACCGCATCATCGCCGCGGATGGCCGCACCGTCTGGTTACGCGACTACGTCAACGTCCACAGCGTCGACGGCGTGGCGGTCGAGCTGTTCGGGGTCATGGTCGACATTACCCGCGAGCGCGAGGCTGAAGAGGCGGCGTTCGCCGATCGTGAAAACTTCCGGCGGATGGTCGAGCTCTCGCCGGACTGCATCGGCGTGCAAGTCGACAACACGTTTGTCTACGTCAATCAGGCCTTCGTCCAGCTCCTCGGGGCAACCAGCGAAGAGGAGATCGTCGGCCGGAACATCTTGACCTTCATCGATGCCGCGGCGTATGACAGGGTGCGCGAGCGGCTGGCACAGCTCCGCGCTGGACAGAGCGTGCCGTACATGCGCCAGGCGTTCCGCCGCGTCGACAGCTCGCCTCTCGACGTCGAGGTCGCCGCGCTTCCGCTGCGTTACGGAAACCGCGATGCGATCCAGGTCATCGCGCGCGACATCACCGAACAAGTACGGGCGCGGCAGGCTCTCGAAGAATCGGAGCAGCGCTACCGCGAGCTGGTCGAAGACGTCACCGAAATCCTCTTCACGGTCGACCGCGACGGCCGGTTCGTCTCACTCAATCGCAGTTTCGAGCACAGCACCGGATATCGAATCGACGAGTGGCTTGGCCGCCCGTTCGCGGAACTATTCATGCCGCATTCGGTCTCCGCGGCAGTCCATGACTTCGAGCAGGCGCTGAGCGGTCACCAACGAATCATCCACGAGTACGATCTCCTCGCAGCGTCCGGAGCAGTGGTCACAGTGGAAGTGTCGTGGCAGCCGCGCTACGTCGAAGGCGTCGTGACGGGAACGATCGGCCTTGCTCGTGACGTCACCGAGCACCGCACGATCGCGCGCAAGCTCGAAGAGGCCAAGCGGATGAGCAGCCTCGGACAGGTGGCAGCCTCGCTCGCGCATGAATTCAACAACGTGCTCATGGGCATCCAGCCCTTCGTCGAAGTGATCGGACGCCACGATCCTGCCACGCCCGCCATCAGCGATGCCCTCGGCCACATCACCCGGGCGATCGTCCGCGGCAAGCGCGCCTCGCAGGAAATCCTGCGGTTCGCCAACCCGAAGGAGCCGCAACTCTTCGCCCTCGATGCGTCGGTCTGGCTGCCATCGCTCCTCGGGCAGTTGGTGGCGGCGCTTCCATCTTCGATCGCGCTCAGCAGCTCGATCGATCCGGAAGTGCGGTTCATCCGCGGCGACCGCGAACATCTCGAGCAGGTCATCACGAACCTGGTCTTCAACGCCCGCGACGCGATCGGAAGCATCGGCACGATCCACGTCGGCGTCGCACCGGCCGCCTCGCCCGGCCTCAGCGGCGCGGAAGCGAAGTTCGTCCATATCTCCGTGTCCGACGATGGCCCCGGCATCGAGCCGTCCATTCTCGGCCAAATCTTCGAGCCGCTTTTCACGACGAAACGCAACGGCACGGGCCTCGGTCTTGCCATCGCACGGCGCCTCATCGAAGGCCACGGCGGAATGCTCTCGGCGGAAAACCTTCCGGAAGGCGGATCCGCGTTTCACCTGCTGGTTCCGGCTACCGAGGCGCCGCCGGTGTCCACGGCGCCGCTCGCATGGGGCACGCCCGGAGTCACGCGCATCCTGCTCGTCGAAGACGACCTGTCGGTCGGTCGAGGATTGGAAGAGCTGCTGAACTCGGAAGGCTACGAGGCGACGTGGGTGAAAGCGTTGGGAGACGCGTGCGAAGCGGCACGGCAGACGCGCCCTCACGTAGCGATCATCGATGTGAATCTTCCGGACGGCAACGGCGTCGATCTCATCCCGCTGCTGCGCGCGGAGCACGCCAATCTGCCCATCGTCTTCTCCACGGGTCATGTGGAGCTGAATCTCTCCAACGAGAAAAACCGCATCCTCGCGCTGATGAAGCCGTACGAGTTCAGCGATCTCATTGGCGCCATCGGCGCCGTCACGGCTCCGGCGGCGGCGGAACTCGCTCTTCATTCTTCAGCGGCAGCTTGAAACCGATGTAGGTCCCGGAGCTGATCCCCATCAGCGCCAGCATCGTGGCGCTGAACTCGGGCATGGTCAGATACGCGAGCACCGAGGACAGGAAGATTCCACCGAGGACGAGGGTCCAGACCACGACCTGCAATCGATCGAGCGCGACCACGCCGCGATCGTCGGAGATGAGATCGCGCAGGAATCCGTTGCTGGCGCGCGGGCCGCTGCTCGACGCAGGCGTTACCGCGACCGCGGCAAGCGCGGTGGCGGCACTGATTCCGACCAGACCGAGCAGCGATGGCGCAATCGAATCCGCTTCGCCCGTGACCAGCCAGATGAAGACGTAGCCAACCACGAGCAGGAAGAACCACCACGCCATCTGCACGCGGGCCAGACTGTACGGCTGGTAGACCCTATCGACGGATGGCCCGTCGCGCAGCATGTCGCTGCGCCGCGCGTAAACCACCAGTGCGATGGCGACGGCGATGAGCAGGGCCAGCCACGTCATCGTCCAGTGGTCGACGAACAGTTTTTCCAGACGCACGTTCATGTTCGCGCCCACCGCGCGCGGCAGCGGCCGGTCGCCGGCAATCCCGACGCTGAGCCGCATGGTGGCGTCCGGATCGAACAGCGGGTCGTACAGAAACTGACTCCAGATGTGTTTGTTCTTCGCGTTCCGATCGAGCACGAAGGTCAACGTGCCGCCTTCGATATCGATCCCCGAGGGTTCGACGCCGGTATCGAGCCCCTCGATGTACAACGTGATGGACTGCTGCTGCGCCTCGGCATCCTTCACAAGCGCGTCGAGATGACAAACCGAAATGACCACCCAGTCGCCGAGGTAAACGTGCCGCGGATCGGTGTTGACGCCGGCCGCGCCGGCCACCGCGGTCGCCGCGCCGCACGGCGCGTTATGCAGGTGCTTCCGCGCACGGCCGAGTTGATCGGCCTCCTGACGTTCGGTACACGCGGTCAGCGCAACGAGGAGCAGGAGCGCCAGCAATCGAATCCGCATTGGCGAATTGTAGAGCCGGGCAGCGATCTAAGCTCAGCGATTCCTTTGTCTCTCAGACACGCCGGACTTCTCCGCTGTCGCGATCGGGATTTCCTTTCGATACGACGAACGATGTCGTGAAGCGATCGGATTGACGGTGATCGGCGGATCCCATGCATCAGGGTTTGCCGCGTCTTTGATCAATTCGCGGTCGATCTCGGCTTCAGAAAGTTTTTTGTGCGCTTTCATAGCCGGCGCCCAGTCTCGGTCCGTCCGACAAGTTGATAGCCGCCATGATGACGCTTGTTGCGTTGAACATTGTGTTTCATGACGTGCCTCCTGCGCGATTGTAGATCTGCCCTTCATGAAAACTTCACAACTCCCCGTACGATGAGCGGATGCGGCGCGTGCTCATCGTCGATGACGATCCGAAAGTGTGTGAGACGCTCGATCGCTATCTGTCGCATGCCGGATACGCGACCGCGTCCGCGCTCGATGGCGCGAAGGCGCTGGAGCTGGTGCAAACATTCGCGCCCGATCTGGTCGTGCTCGACCTGATGCTGCCGCGCGTCGGCGGGCTGGAAGTGTGCCGGATGCTGCGCGAAACCTCGTCGATCCCGATCATCATGTTGACCGCGAAGACGACGGAGCACGACAAGCTGACCGGCCTTTCCCTCGGCGCGGACGACTACCTGACCAAGCCTTTCAGTCCGCGCGAACTCGTAGCGCGCGTCGAAGCTGTGTTGCGACGCAGCGGGACGACGGAGAAAACGCCGCGCGTGATCGCCGGCGCGCTGGCGATCGATCCGGAGCGATGCGAAGTCACCGTCGACGGCGCGCCGGTCACGCTCACCGCGACCGAACTTCGCCTGCTGCTGGCGATGGCGCGCGCGCCCGGCCGTGTCTTCCGGCGCGACGAACTGGCGCGGCTCGCCCTCGGCGACGACTTCGAAGGACTCGACCGCACCGTCGATGCGCACATCAAGAATCTGCGGCGGAAAGTCGGCGCCGAAATGGTCGCCACCGTCTTCGGCATCGGCTACAAACTGGTGGCGTGATGCGCATCGTGACCACATTGCGCGGCCGCCTCATCGCCATGGTCGCGGCGCTGGTCGCGGTCACCATCGGCACCACGGCCATCATTTCCACGCGCGTGGCGCACTACGAGATTCGCAAGTTCGACGTCGAAGTGCACGCGGGCCGGCGGCCGCTGATGCCGAATGACGTCGCCGGCTACTACCGCGCGCACGGTTCGTGGGCCGGCGTCGAGCCGGCCGTTGATGCGATGTCACGCGCTGCCCGATCGGACATCGCGCTCTTCGACGAACACAATCGTCTCGCGGCAACGTCGAAGGCTCTCCGCGGTGCGACGCTCGATCTCGCGCCCGACGGAACGCTCGCCATCACGCGCACGATCGCCGGCGGCCGCACGCGCGAGCTGATCCGCGGACCGCAGATGATCGTGCGCGATGCGAACGGCGGCATGGCGGGATCGATCTTCATCCTCCCAGCACACGCGGACACGCTGCCGCAGCCAACGCGCTCCCTCGACCGCTCCTTCTTCTGGACGTTCCTCGGCGCAACACTCTTCGGGATCCTCATGGCCATCGCCATCGCCCGCTGGATCAGCGTTCCGGTCGAGCGGCTCACGGCGGCGGCGCGGCGTATGGAGTCGGGCGACCTGGCCGTTCGCGTCGAGCCGGCCGGCGGCGCGGAGCTGGCCGAGCTGGCGCATGGATTCAACGCCATGGCCGCCGCGCTCGACCGCAACGAGGAGCAACGCAAACGAATGGTCAGCGACGTCGCCCACGAGCTGCGCGCGCCGCTGACGAACATCCGTTGCGAACTGGAGTCGATGCAGGACGGACTCACGACTCCGACGCCGGAACGGATTGTTTTTTTACATGACGAGATGATGCGTCTCGCGCATCTCGTCGACGACCTGCAAGACCTCGCATTGGCCGAAGCGGGACGGCTGGAGATCGACGCGCAGCCGGTCGCGGTGACCGCGCTCGCGAAACGCGCCGCCGCAGGCATGGAGATGCGCGCGCGCGAACGCAGCATCGCGATCGTTGTCGAAGGCGACGACGATGTCATCGTCCTCGCCGATGCGCGGCGCACGGTGCAGATCCTGACGAATCTCCTGGCGAACGCCGTCGCGCACATGGAAAAACCCGGCGAGATCCGCATCACCTGGGAGCGAACGGGAAACGAAGCGATCATCCGCGTCATCGACAGCGGCGCCGGCATTCCGGCCGATGATCTCCCCCGCATCTTCGAGCGCTTCTACCGCGTCGACGTCTCCCGCTCCCGCACCACCGGCGGCGCCGGCCTCGGCCTCTCCATCGTCCGCCAACTCGTCGCCGCGCACGGTGGCCGAGTCTGGGCGGAGAGTGAGGTGGGAGTCGGCTCGACGTTCTCGTTCACGCTGCCCTCTCCGCGTCCCCGCGCCTCCGCGTGATCTTCATCATCGCTTCACAACTGCCGCGTACGTTGCTGGCTGGAGGCAATCATGAAGACATTCATCTGCACACTTGCGCTGCTGATCGCATCGACGCTGGCAGCCCAACAAACACCGATCGATCAAATTACCGCCGCCGTCGACAAAGCCGCGGCCGAGGACAAATTCTCCGGCGTCGTGCTCGTCGCGAAAGATGGGACGCCGCTGCTGACGCGCGCGTGGGGCATGGCCGATCCCGCCAAAGGAATCGCCAACCGCGCCGACACGAAATTCAACCTCGGCTCGATCAACAAAATCTTCACGCATGTCGCCATTGGACAGCTCGCCGCAGCCGGCAAGCTGTCGCTGAGCGACACGATCGCCAAGCATCTGCCGGACCTGCCGGTACCGGCGGCGGACAAGATCACCATCGAGCAACTGCTCCAGCATCGCTCCGGACTCGGCGACATCTTCGGACCGAAGTTCATGACCTCGCACGCATCGATTCGGAAGTTGTCCGACTACGTGCCTCTCTTCGCGAATGCGCCACTTCAATTCGAGCCGGGCTCCGATCAAAAGTATTCGAACGCCGGCTTCGTCGTCCTCGGCCTGATCATCGAAAAGGTCTCGGGGCAGAGCTACTACGACTACATCCGCGATCACATCACCAAGCCCGCGGGCATGACCGACACCGCGTCGTATGCCGTCGATGAGAACGTGCCGAATCGCGCGATCGGACTGACAAAGCGCGGCCCTGACGGTCCGCTGCCGGCGCGGCAGAGCAACATCAACACGCTTCCCGCCAAACCGAGTTCGGCGGGCGGCGGCTACTCGACCGCGGCAGATCTGCTCCGTTTCTCGCAGGCGCTCCTCGCCAACAAACTGCTTCCGAAACGCTGGACCGACTGGGTCTTCAGCGGCAAACTCGATGGTCCTGGCCAGCGCAACATCGGTGTCGCCGGCGGCTCGCCCGGCGTGAACGCCGTTCTCGAAATCGCGCCGCCGTACACCGTCATTGTCATGTCGAACTTCGATCCGCCCGCGGCGATGGAAGTCGGCGCGGAGATCCGCAAGGTCCTCGGCATGGGCGGAGCGGAGCGCAGACAGCGCCGCGGCGCCGAGGGACCGGGCGAGGTAATGATCCGCGGCAAGGTGCAGCTTCCGATGGAGCTGACACGCCACGTGCCGGTCATCGAAGCGAAGATCAACGGCAAAGGACCGTTCCGATTCCAGGTCGATACCGGTTTTGGCGGCATGATCGAGGTGACGCCCGCCGTCGCGAAGGCGCTCGAACTGCCGGTGATCGGCGAAACGATCGGCGGCGATCCGAGCGGCAAGAATCAAAGGACGATGCGTCTCTTCAGCGCCGAGTCGGTCGACGTCGGCGACGCGCATTTCGGCCAGGTCGAAGTCAGCGAAGGTGGTCCGCACTTCGAAGGAATCGATGGCGTCATCGGTCTGCAACTCTTTAATGGTCTGATCGTGACCTTCGATTACCCGAACAGCCGCTTCAACGTCGACGGCGGCGGACTTCCGGCCGCGGATGGCGCGAAGATCCTGACGTATCGCGTCGAACACGGCGTTCCCAACATCGACATCGACGTGGCCGGCCAGAAGGTGAAGACCGACATCGACAGCGGGAGTCCCGCGCTCCTCTCGATGCCGCTGTCGATCGCGAAGTCGCTGCCGCTCGCGAGCGAGCCGCAGGTCGTCGGCCACGGACGCACCGTCGGCAACGAGTTCGACGTCTACGCCGCGCCGATGAAGGGCAAAGTGCACGTCGGCGCGATCACGCTCACCGACCCGCGCGTCGATTTCGTCGATCTCTTCCCCGTCGCCAACCTCGGCTTCCGCTTCCTGAAGGATTATGTGGTCACGTTCGACCCCGCGAACCACCGGGTGCGGTTTGTGAAGTAACGTAGGACGTCGGGGGTCGGGAGTCGGGAGTCGAAGAAAAGGCCTTCGTTCTCTCCGACACCCGACTCCCGACTCCCTACACCCCGTATGCGAACCATCCGCAAGCAATACCCAGCGCTTCGCGACGACATCGGCGAGCTGCATACGTGGCGGCCGTTGCCGAATGATGAGATTCAGCAGATCGATCCGTTTCTGTTTCTCAATCATCACGGGCCGCAGGTGTACCCGCCGCGCAATCGCGGGCTGCCCTTCGGGCCGCATCCGCATCGTGGGTTAGAGACGGTGACGTTCATCGTCGAGGGATCGCTGACACATCGCGATACGGGCGGACACGAAAGCGTGATCGAAACCGGCGGCGTGCAGTGGATGACGGCCGGACGCGGACTCGAACATGAGGAAGTTTCGCCGCCGGAGTTTCTCGAACGCGGCGGGCCGCTGGAAATCCTGCAGCTCTGGATCAATCTGCCATCGCGTTTGAAATTCACCAAGCCGCGCTACGTCGGATTGCAGAAGGACGAGATTGCGTCATTCGAAAACGGTGGCGTGACCGTCAATCTCATCTCCGGCGATTGGAGCGGACATCGCGGTCAGATCGAATCGCTAACGGACGTGCACATGATGACCGTCGCGCTGACGGCGGGAAGCCGCATCGTGCTGCCGGCGCCGCGCGGACGGAACGTCTTCTTCTACATCGTTCGCGGGAAGCTGACGATCGGCGAGGCGTTCCATCTCATCGATTGGAACGATGACGGCGATGAGATTGAAGTCGAGGCGGATATGAAAAACACGGAGGACACGCTCATCCTCTTCGGTCACGCGAAGCCGTACGGTGAGCCGGTCGTCGCGCATGGTCCGTTCGTCATGAACACGCGCGAAGAAATCGTGCAAGCGATTCGCGACTATCAGATGGGGAAGTTCGGCGCGTGATCAGCGAAGCGCGTTCGCGACCACGCCGCCGACCTGCTTGACCTGCTTGAGGAACGCCGAGGTCGAAAGCCAGCCCTGATCGGGGTAGTAGGCGAAGACCGGGCTGCCGCCGCGGATCGTGTCGATGATCTGCTGCGAAATCTCCGGGCGCACGGCCGGGCATCCCCAACTGCGGCCGAGGCGGCCGAGGACTTTGACGGCCTCGTTGCTGACATACGACGCGCCGTGCAGAACGATGGCGCGGTCCCACGCCATATCGTTCACGCCCTCTTCGAGTCCGCGCAGGCGCAGCGAGTAGCCGTTGCCGCCGTTGTACGTGTCCGCGGTGACGAAAAGGCCGAGGCTGGTGGCGAGGCTGCCGGGGCTGTTGGAGAAAAAGTTCGCGATGTTGCCGCCGCTCGATTTGCCGTGCGCAACGAGCTCGCGGAAGAGCAGCTTGTGTTTGGCGAGATCGAAGATGAAGAGGCGCGGCTGCGATGACGGCAGCGAGTAATCGATGACCGTCAGCAAGTTGCGCTTCGGGATCAGTCCGTTGTCCTCGGCCTTCGTCGCCGCGGCGAGCGCGAGCTTGAGGACGTCCGGCCGCAAACCGGGAGCCTGCGTGACGAGCGAAGTGATCTCAGCATCGGATGAGTCCGCCGCACGCATCGGCACAGCGAACGCGAGGGCTACGGCGATCGAAAGGAGCAGTCGCTTCATTGAAAGGTTCCCGGTCTTGGAGTTGGACGCGGATGATAACAAATAACCGTCGAGACTATTGCGGAAAAGTGGTTCACCTCGTGCAGTGAGGGCGGATCGTGCGAACTGCCGCGTTGTTCCTCGCAGTCACCCTCGCCGCGACGGCGCACGCCGACGTTTTCCGCGTTCTCGACGATGACCGCGATGCCGCCCAGGCGCGCGTCGACATCATCCAGCAGGCCCAAAAAGAGATCGCTGCCGTCTACTTTCTTGCACACAACGACCGCATCACCATCACCGCGCTGGCGCTGCTCCGCGACGCGAAACGGCGCGGCGTCGGCAATGTGCGCCTGATCGTCGACGCGAATTTTCAGCACATCCCGCGCGCCGTGCTCGCGCATCTCCGCGATGAAGGCGTCGAGGTTCGCGTGTATCACGCGCTGACGTTCCGCCATCCAACCTGGCTCTTTCACCGGATGCACGAGAAGGTGGTGGTCGTCGACGGCCAGCGCTACATCGCCGGCGGACGCAATCTCGCCGAGGAGTATTTCGGACTTCGCAAACGCAACTTCGTCGATCGCGATGTCTACGTTGACGGTCCCTCGGCCACGCAAGCGCAGAAGCGATTCGAAGATCTGTGGGGAAGCAGCGATGTCAGCGATCTCCGCGTTCGCGTTTCGGCCTCAGACAAAGTGAAGGCGTCACGGCTGCTCGATGACGCCGCGACCGCGAAGAAGCTCGATGGATTCATCGCGCTGAATACCGGCCGCAATTGGTCGGAAGGCCAGAAGAATGCCCAGGGCGTGCGCTTCCTCCACGATCCGCTCGCGGGGCAGCCCGGCGACCGCGTCGCCGATCAACTGGCGGATGTGATCGAGACAGCGAAATCGGAGATCGTCATCGAGTCGCCGTACCTCGTTCCCGGCGGATCGATGCTCACGCTGCTCGAGAAAAAGCTGCACGAAGGCGTGCGCGTTCGGATCGTCACGAACTCGCTCCGCTCCTGCGACGGCGCGCTGCCGTTCGCCGGCTACATCAAATACCGCCGCCGTATGGTGCGCGACGGCATCGACCTGCGCGAGTACCGTGGCCCCGATACGCTGCATGCGAAGACGCTGGTGATCGACGGAAAGACGATGCTGGTCGGTTCGTACAACCTCGATCCGCGTTCCGCGAATCTGAACACCGAGGTGATGTGCGTGGCTGAGGACGAAACGCTGGCGCGCGAGCTCCTGGCGTCGATCGATCAACACATGAATCACGCATGGACGGTCGCCGCACGCGAACGGCGTCCGAGCGCGCCGCGCACGTGGCGGCTTCGCGCATGGGCGGCCCGGCTGGTGCTGCCGCTGCTCGAAGGGCAGTTGTAAATCCGCTACGGCGTGCGAACGCGCATGGCCGGATCGCCAAAGAGGATGAACGTGCGGCGGATGTCGGGCGTGAAAGAGCCGCGCTGCGCCGCGGCGACGGCGTCGCCGAGGCGGATGTCGCCGCCGGCGAGGAGCGCGTGGAGCAACGCTTCGTCGGCCGGGAGTTGCGTCTCGGGACTGGTCAGCGCCGATGAGGCCCACACCGCGACCGCACCGTTCGGCGCGCGTTGAAGAGTCTCGGCCAGACTGTCGGTGTAGAGGTCGTGGAAGTAGCCGTTGAGGCAGGTCATGGCCAGGACGATCGGCGTACGACCAGCCGGAAGAGTGCCGACGTCGGCGCGCCCGAAGAACGAGGTGTTGCTCCAGATTTCGACCGAGCCGTGTCCGACGTAGTTGACGAGCAACGCGTCATCGAAAGCACTCAAGAGTTGCTGGCGCGCGGACGGCCCGCCGCTCGCCGCGACGTTGATGTCGACCACGTCGAAGCCGGCCGGAATGCCGTTCTCGAGCGCGACACTGTTGGCGTGAAAGTCGAGAGCCGCATCGGCGTCGCTGACCAGCACGACCTTTCGCGACGGCGGCTGCGGATTTGTCTCGTACGCGACGATCTTCGCAACCTCGGCGGCGACATCGCCGGACACGCGCGCGGACAGCCGGCCGATCGGGATGTCGGGCGCGCCGTCGTCATCGAAATCGGTGAACCAGGTGTCCGAGGCGGTCAGGAGGAGATCGGACATTAGGAGCTTCGTCGGAACGAAATCGAAATCGCCGAGGCCGAGGTAGACCCGCTCGTCGAAGCTGCCGTCGCCGACGAGGAGCACATAGCGCGGCGGCGTCTGCCAGCGCTTCGCAGTGGTGAGAAATGAGCGGATCGCCTGCGGATCCTTCGCGCCGTAGTTGAACTCGTCGTAAACGTCGTCGATGTTTGCGACGATGACGCTCAGGCCCTGCGACTGCCGCAATTTCACGAGTGGATCGAGCGCGGCAATGAACGACGGATGGCTGATGATGACGACGTCGGCGCCCGCCGCGGTGGTGAGCGAGGACGGCTCGTTGCGAACGATGGACGCTGGCGGCGCGAGCTTCGACGACGCGATGGCCAGAATCGTTCGCGGACCGTTTGGCGGCGCGATGAATGTGACCTGGCCGTTTTCGGCATGCAGCGGCACGATGCGAATGGGCATGCGTTCGTCAGTGATGTCGACGATCTGAATGTCGTTGGTATCAAACCCCGAGATCGTAGCTTGCGCGCCGCCGTCGACGACCGCGAGCAACCGATCGTCATCGGCGGCGAGCGTGTGCGGATAGGTGATGGCGACGGAGACGATGACGCTAGCATCCACATCGCCGTTCACCGCCGCGAACGAGAGCGTATTGCCGCCCTCGGTGAGCAACGACGTGGCGACGTCGAAGGTGGCCGTCGCACGCGACAACGCCGCGAAGGTCATCTCGCCGATCTGCTGACCGTTCAGCGATACGACCACGTGATGTTCACCCTCGGATCCGATATCGCTCGATCCCTGCAGGTTGACTGTGACCTTTGCCGACGCACCCGCGGGATCGAGATGGCGAAGTTGCAGCGTCTGCGTGGTCGGTTTCGTCGCGTCAGTCGACACGAGCGGGCCGACGAAATTGTCCGGCGTGGCGTCGGCGGCGAACGTTACGAAGTAGACCTTTTCGCTGCGTTCGGCGGTGGCCAGGAAATTCGTACGCGTGCTCACCGGAGCGGATACGAGCGACGCGGAAGCCATCTGCAAGCTGCTTCCGTTTGAGGCAGCGAGCCAGTAGATGCGCGTCGCCGTCGATGCCGTATCGAGCGCGCGGCCGTAGAAGAGAATCGCGTCGCCGTCGATGGAGAGAGGGACTTCCAGCCCATCGGCGAAGAGGTGGAACGATTGCAGATCCGCGTCCGCCGCTAGACCAAGTTCGGCGCGCGTGACGCGATACAGACCATCCGAGGCAACGCCGATCTTGATCGCATCGGACGCGGCAAGCTCTTTCTGCTTTTTCATCGCGTCGGCGAAGGGAACGATGGCGCGGCGACGATCACCGCTCGCGGCCTCCATCGTCACTGGCCGCAGCCGCGAACGAACGGCAACGCCGTTGTGCTGACTCGGATCGCTGAACGTTTGCGAAAGACTCAGGCGCGGGTCGATGCTCCCCGACCGCGGCGCAAACGGACCGTGCCAGACGCCATGGCCGTGCAGATCGACGTCTTCGATCCACCACGCCCTCGCGGTCTTCGCGCGCGGATCGCTGTCGATCCAGCGATAGGAGTTGCCGGCCGGCAGCGACGCTCCTGCCACCATGAAGGCCGCTCCGGCGATGAGTCCTCGCGAAGCCGGCACGCGGCGGCCGTTGCCGTCGTCGCGCACGATGCGGAAGCCGAGGTTCTGCACCTCGCGCGCGGTCGACCACTCGAGGAGAGTGCGGCCGGCATCACGCGTGACGACCGCATCTAGGCGATCGACGGCTGTCGGTGAGAAAGTCGACGCAAAGAAAGTGTCGGTGATCGTCTGCGCGGCCGCGTTGCTCTGCATGGCGAGCGCGACGCTGCCTGTGGCAGTGACGGTGTTGTCCGCGCTCGACGCCACCGTGACGCCATTGATCGTCACCGACTTGGAAGCGTTCTTCAGCGACAGCGCGATCTCGATCGGAGTGTTGACCGTGACGGCGACGGTGGCCGTAGCGATCGTGGTCGGAGCGCCGCCGCCCCATCGAGACAGCGTTAGGTTGTTCGCTCCGCTCGCCACCAGCCGCACCGAGTAGGCCTGAAGAAGGCTGACGGACGCGCGCCCGAAGAGGTCGACGAAGTTGTTCGTGCTCGTATTTGTGAACGTCACCGTGACGCCCACGACGACCTCGGCGGCGGGAGCGACGGTCGCGTTCGTGTAGACGCTCCAGTCAGTAGCCGCGACATTTCGGGCGTTGTCGGCCGCGGCGTTGAGAGTGATGCCGCTGCCGCCGGCCTGCCGTGCCCACGCGCCGCCGGTGTTCGGCAGGTGCGCTTCCAACATCGTGTTCGCACCGACTGTGAACTGGTCGAATACGAAGACGGTCTGGGCAGCAGTCGGCAGAGAGACAGCGAGTGCGGCCGCGCAGAGTACTGCCGTTGGAAGACGTCGGAGCATTTTTATTTGTATATACAACGCGTTCCAATGTCGGTCTACTTCCGGCGATAGACGTGTCGTTGCACAATGGCTCAGCCGTTTTCGTACGGATGAGGCTACCTGCCGTCATTCAATGCAAAATCCACTCCGCGGCGCGTGATCTAATTCCGGCCCCATGTACGAACACCGTACCGATCGCCTCCTGACGCGCATGCAGTTCGCGCGGCGGGTCATCGGCCACTTCGGCTATTCGATCCTGGCCTGTGCGATCGCGTTGGGTGCGGGAGTGGCCGGCTATCACTTCATCGGCGGCCTGAAGTGGGTCGATTCGCTCCTGAACGCGTCGATGATCCTCGGCGGTATGGGTCCGGTCGACCCGCTGCAGACCAACGCCGCAAAGGTCTTCGCCTCGCTCTACGCTCTCTTCTCCGGCCTGGTCTTCATCGGAGTCCTCGGCCTGCTCCTCGCGCCGTTCATTCATCGCGTGATGCACAAGCTGCACATGGATTACCAGGACGATTCGAAGTAGTGGCGCTCACGGCGACGATGTACCGCTTCACGGTCCAACTCTCGGACGTCGACCGCGGCGTCTACGAGACGTTCGAGTTGCATGTCGCGCGACAGCCATCCGAGACTGCCGAGTACATGCTGACGCGCGTGCTCGCCTACTGTCTCGAATATGGAGAAGGAATAGCTCTGACCGAGGGGGTTGCATCAGGCGATGAGCCGGCGGTGCTGGTGCGCGATCTCACCGGACGCATCACCGCCTGGATCGAAGTCGGCGCGCCGGATGCCGATCGTTTGCATCGCGGCAGCAAACTGGCCGGCCGCGCTGCCATCTACACGCATCGCGATCCGACGATGGTGCTCAATCAACTCGCCGGAAAGAAGATCCACGGCGGCGACGACATTCGCATCTACACCTTCGGCCGCGGCTTCATCGAACGCGTCGCCGAAATTCTGCCGCGCCGCGCATCGCTCTCGTTGACGATTACCGAACGCCAGCTCTACCTCGACGTCGACGACCAGTCGTTCTCGACGACGGTGGAAGAACGGAGAGTGGGATGAGCTACTGCGACATCGCACCGGGGCATCCGTTTCACGGGCCGTATCACGACGACGAATACGGCTTCCCGATCGCCGACGACAACGCGCTTTTCGAGCGCCTGGTGCTGGAGATCAATCAAGCCGGCCTGTCATGGCTGACCATCCTGAAAAAGCGCGAGAACTTTCGCGACGCCTTCGCCGATTTCGACGTCGACCGCGTGGCGCGCTTCACGGAGAAACGCCGCGAACGCCTGCTCAACGACGCCGGCATCATTCGCAATAGTCTCAAGATCGACGCGGCGATCGAGAACGCGCGCCGCATCATCCAACTCCGCAAATCGCACGGTGGATTCGCCGCCTGGCTCGATGAGCATCACCCGCGAAGCAAAGATGAATGGGTGCGCCTGTTCAAGAAAACCTTCGTCTTCACCGGCGGCGAGATCACCGGCTCCTTCCTCCTGAGCTGCGGCTACCTCGAAGGCGCGCACGATGAGTCGTGCCCAGTCTTCGCGAAAATCGCGAAGCTCGATCCGCCATGGATGCGGCCGGCCGTCTCCGCGCGCAAAGCGCGGCGCTAAGATTGTTGAGCGCAGCTTCGCGCGTGGCAGAATACGAACATGCCGTCCGGCCGTGACAGACGTCGTTCCGAGCGCTTTCCGACGGCGTCGATTCCGGTGCAGCTTTCGGACATCGACGGCGAGTTGATCGACCTCAGTCTCAGCGGCGCGGCGGTCATCCATCGCTCGCCCATCAATGCCGGCGCGCCGGCCACGCTGGTCTTCCCCAGCTACGGCGGCATTTACATCCCGTGCAAAGTTCTGCGTTCGCTCGTGCAGGTGCGGCGCGCGGGCGACGGGCCGGAGTACGTGTTCCGATCCGCGATCTCCTTCGCCGACATGGAGCCGGAGCAGCGCGATCCGTTGCGCGAGTTCCTTCAGATCCAGATCGCACGGCTGAAAGAGAAGCAGGACGAAGCGGCCGCGGCGGAGTTGTAACTTACTTCGTCGCGCTGTACTCGCTGAACATCCCCAGCTCCACGTGGCGATTCACATCGCTGAATCCAGCGCCGCGCAGCGCGTCGAGGATCACGGACGGCCGCACGCAATCGCGCGTCGTGGCCCAGTAGTACGCGAGCATTCGTCCGACTTTGCGGTCGCGTGCGATGACCGTCGCCAGCGCCGGGACGATGCCGCCCATGTACGCGCCGAGGAAGGTGCGGGCGGCGCGCGACTCGGGGGCGGTGATTTCGAGGATCAGCATCCGGCCGCCGGGACGGAGGACGCGCCGGCATTCGCGGAAGACGATGTCGAGGTCGGCGAAGTGGCGCATGGCGAAACCGATGCTGATCATGTCGAACGACTCGTCGCGGAACGGAAGATGTTCGCCGCCGCCTTCGACGAGTGAGAAGCGCACCTTCGGGCGACCGGCGATCAGCATGCCGATCGATGGATCCATGCCGACGATCGCATTGGCATCGCCGGTGATCTTCGTCGCCGCGCGTGCGACGACTCCGGTGCCGGTGGCGACGTCGAGCAGGCGCTGACCTTTTGCCAGTCCCGCGCGTTCGAGAGCCTGTCGTCGGTACATGCCGCCCGACCCGAAGCTGAGGAACGCAACCGACCAGTCGTACCACGGCGCAGTGTCGTCGAAGAGATCGCGGACGAAGTGCTCGCGCTCTTCGGGCGCATCGTAGTAATCGGCGAGTGGAGGATGCGGAACGACTGGCGTCAACGCGGGCTCCCCATGGCTTCGAAAATCGTGTCGACGCTGCGCGTGTCGCCGCGGGCATACGCATCGTCGATGCCCTTTACGTAATCATCGATCGAACGCGCGAAGACGCGGTCGTTGCCGCCTTTGGCCTCTTTCGTTTTCTCGTGGCCGAGGAGCGTGCGGACGTAGAGCGTCTTCTCGTTTGCGGACATTGATTGCCACTGTGCGCGATCGATGTTGGTGCGGTGGCAAGCGAGATTGAGGAGGAGAAGCAGCGCTGTCAGTGCGAGGCGGCGTGGCTTGTCATCCTGAGCCTGCCGGAGGCACGGAGCCGCAGGCGGAGATGCCGGAGGACGGCGAAGGATCTCAAGCTTCCCAAGTCCGGCTGAAACCCACTGGGATTCAACACCGGTTGGGAAGCTTGAGATCCTTCGCCGTCCTCCGCCGTTCCGTCGCTTCGCGACTCCCGGCTCCGGCGGTTCTGGATGACAGCTCACCGCGTCCGCTTCCCTCATTCTCTCCGCCACCGTTGCGCGATCGGCATCTGACGTCCGCTGCCGAATGCTTTGTTCGAGACGCGCAGCGTCGGCGCGGCTTGGCGGCGTTTGAATTCGTTCGCGTCGACGAGTTTCAGAACGCGCAGGACGAGCTCGCGATCGAAGCCGGCGGCGACGATCGCATCGACCTCCAGCCACTCTTCGATGTAGAGCTTGAGGATTCCGTCGAGCACGTCGTACGGCGGCAGCGAGTCCTGGTCGGTCTGATTCGGACGCAGCTCGGCCGATGGCGCCTTCGTGATTGACGACTCCGGGATCACCACGCGGTCGCGGTTCAGCCAGCGCGCCACGCGGTACACCATCGTCTTGTAAACGTCGCCGAGGAGCGCCAGGCCGCCCGCCATGTCGCCGTAGAGCGTGCAGTAGCCGACCGCCATCTCCGATTTGTTGCCGGTGGAAACGACCATCGCGCCGGTGCGGTTCGACCAGGCCATGAGGATGTTGCCGCGGATCCGCGCCTGCGCATTTTCATTCGTCAGATCGAATTTCTCGTCGCCGAAGAGCGCGTTGAACGCAGCTTCGTACGGCTGATAAATCGGCGAGATCGGCACGACGTGAAAGGCGATGCCGAGGTTTTCGGCGAGAACGCGCGCGTCATCGATCGAGCCTTGCGACGAAAACTGCGACGGCATGGCGATGCCCGTGACGTGATCCGCGCCGAGCGCTTCGACGGCGATGGCGGCGGTCACGGCGGAGTCGATGCCGCCGGAGAGGCCGATGACGACGTCCTTGAAACCGCATTTGCGGATGTAGTCGCGCAGTCCAAGGATCAACGCAGCGCCGATTTCTTCATCCTCTTCGAGCGCCAACACCGAATCACATGGCGAGCCGTGAAGCTGCACGAGCGTGTTGTGCTCCTCGAACGCCTGCGCGCAGAAAATCGTCTGACCCTTCGCATCGATCACGATCGACGAGCCGTCGAAGAGTAGTTCGTCATTGCCGCCGACCTGGTTCACGTACACGAGCGGCACGTCGTAACGCGTGGCGATGCGCGAGAAAAGCTCGTAACGCGAGCGCCGCTTGCCGCTGTTGAACGGCGACGCGGAAATGTTGAGGATGACCTGCGCCCCCTGCCGCGCCAACTCGTCGATCGGATTGCGGCAGTAGATCTTGATGCCGAGGACTTCGTCGTCGAACCAGAAATCCTCGCAGATGGCGATGCCGGCCTTGACGCCGGCAATCTCGACGACGCCGACGCTGCGTCCCGGCTCGAAGTAGCGCAATTCGTCGAACACGTCGTACGTCGGCAGCAGCGACTTGTGCTGTTCGAGAATGATCTTGCCGTTGCGCGCGGCGATGGCAGCGTTGTGCAGCGGCTTGCCGCACCACGACGCGCTGCGCGTGATGCAGCCGAAGATGAGCGTGGTATCGCCGGTCATCGCCGCGAGCTCATCGCGCGTTCTCAGCGCAGCGTCGACGAAGATTTCGCGATCGAGCAGATCGCGCGGCGGATATCCGGTCACCGCCAGCTCCGGCACGAGCACGACATCCGCCCCCGCCCCGACCCCCTCGGCATACGCCCGCCGGATTAACTCCGCATTCGCCGCCAGCGCGCCAACGGTGGGGTTCAACTGAGCGATGTAGATCTTCATGCGCCGCAGGCGATTCTATCGTGCAAGCGTAGTGCGGACGTCTCGTCTGCATCCGGCGGGCGTCCTCGCCCGGCGGGGGTTTCTGGGATTCAATCAGCGGTCGCGCAATGACTCACGAAACCACCGCCGGGCGAGACGCCACGGCGGACGCAGACGAGACGTTCGCACTACGCCTGCAACAGCTCGTACGTTGCCCGCGCGATTTCCAGCTCCTCGTTCGTCGGGATCACCCACACGCCCACCCTCCCCGCGCTGATGCGGCGTTCGTCGGTGCGCGGCGCGCGGTTCGCGGCGTCGTCGAGGATCACGTCGAGGAAGCGGAGGCGGTCGCAGATTCGCTGGCGCATCGACGCGGAGTGCTCGCCGATGCCGGCCGTGAAGGCGATCGCGTCGACGCCGTCGAGCGCGGCGCAGTAGCTGGCGATGTACTTCGCGGCGCGATAGGCGAAGACGTCGAGCGCGAGTTGCGCGTTGGGATCGGAGGACGCTTCCAGCTCCCGCACGTCGCCGCTGATTCCGGAGAGGCCGCGTAATCCGCAGCGGTGATTAAGAAGATCGTCGAGATCGGCCGCGCCGTTGCGCAATAGATAAAGGATGGCGCCGGGATCGAGATCGCCGGCGCGCGTCCCCATCACCAGCCCTTCCATCGGCGTGAAGCCCATGCTCGTGTCGATACTGCGTCCGCCGCGGATGGCGCAGACGCTGGCGCCGTTGCCGAGGTGCGCGACGATCAGCTTGTCGCCGGCGTTGAGGGCGTGCAGGCGTTTCGAGACGTACGAATACGAGATGCCGTGGAAGCCGTAACGGCGGATGCCGAGGTCCTGCGGAATGGCGTACGTCGATGCCACCGGCGGAAGCGTGCGATGAAACGAAGTGTCGAAAACCGCGACGATCGGGATGCCCTTCCGTTCGCGACGAACATCCTCGATCGCCTTGACAGCGAGCGGATTGTGCAGCGGCGCGAGCGCGGACAGCTTGCCGATTTCGTCGAGCACGGCATCATCGACGATCGCCGGAGTCTCGAATCGCGATCCGCCGTGCACGACGCGAACACCGACAGCATCGACCTCATCCTCGGCCGTGCGTTTCTCGCCCGGCATCTCGTACACCGCCGACTTCATCGACGAGCTGCCGGGATTGAGCACGAGGATCTTCATGACAACGGCTTCCTGAAACATCGCAGGACCGCAGTTTCCTCGAAACCGAGTGCACGATGCGCCGCCGCGCTCGACACGTTGTCCGCCTCGGTATCGGACGCGATCTCCGAGCATCCCTGCGAACGCGCCCAATCTTCCGCGGCCCGAATCAGCGAAGCGCCAACGCCAGTTCCTCGCGCATCCGGTTCGACGTACCACCCTTCCACGAACGCCACACGATCCGTCTCGCAACCCTCGGCATACGGCCGGATCGAAAGCTCGACGAAGCCGATCGCATCGCTATCGAATGCGATCAACACCTCGAGCGGCTCGCGAACCTCGGCCGCAAAGTAGCGGTCGATCTCGCATCCGTGATCCTCCGCCGGCCAGAGCGCGTCGCGCATGCGCAGCCAGGAGCCTCGATCGTCGCGTCTGACGGGGCGGATGAACATCGGCGTTCTTTATACTCTCGCCGTCCATGACGAAACTGCACTGATGCCCGGAAAAATCGAACTCTTCCTGGGCGACATCACAACGCTCACCGCGGACGCAATCGTCAATGCCGCGAATCCCGGCTTGACGCCCGGCGGCGCCGTCGGCCTGGCCATTCATCGTGCGGCCGGGCCGGAACTGAAAGAGGAATGCATGAGCCTCAGCCGCGGCTGCCATCCCGGCGACGCCGTCATTACCGGCGCATACCGCCTCTCCGCGAAGTACGTGATCCATGCCGTCGGAGCGTCGTGGCATGGCGGAGACAAAGGAGAATGCGAGCAACTCGCGCGTACCTACCGACGCTGCTTTGCACTCGCAAAGGAGTATGGCCTTCGCACGATGGCCTTCCCCGCGATCAGTTGCGGTCTGTACAGCTTTCCGCCGCTGCTCGGAGCGCAGATCGCCATCCGCGAGACCGCAGCTGCATTGGAGCGATCGGACGCAATCGAAAAGGTAACCTTCGCGCTATTCACCGCTGATCTATACGCAGCGTTTGAGCGGGCTTTGAATGAGTGAACCAGAGAAGCTGCGCGTTTCCGGCCTTGAAAAATAGCGTCCGGTCGGCCGCTTCAGGTCGACGCGGTCATCGCCGAACGAACTGTCCGATTAGCCGCGATCAGTCTCGCACCATACGGCCGTATCGAAAGCTCGACGAAGCCGATCGCTTTCTCATCAAACACCATCAGCACCTCCAGCGGCTCGCGAACCTCGGCCGCAACGAAGCGATCGATCTCGGGCGTATGGTCCTTCCGGCCACATCGCATCGCGCAGCCAGCCTCGATCGTCGCGATTGGCGGGGCGGATGAACATCGGCGTTCTTTATACTCTCGCCGCCCATGGCCAAAACGATCTTCTGCTTGCTGGCTCTTCTGGCTGCGAACGCAATGGCCGCCGACACGGCCGCTTCGGTCGCGCAACTCGTGAACGAACCGAACGCGGACAGCATCGCCGCGCGCGTCGGAGCGGCATTCGCCGCGAACGACAGCGTCACGCGCGCAGCCGCAGCGCGCGTCGCCCTCGTGCGAGGGTTAACAAGCGTCCTGCCGCAACTTCGTACGGCGATCGCGACGGAAAGCGACCCCGACGCCGCGCGCGAAGAAGTGCGCGCGCTCGTCATCGTTGGCGACGCTGCCGATGTCGACCTCGCACGCGACGCTACGCGAAAACTTCCGCCGCCGATCGATGACGTCATCGCCACGGCCGTGTCGCGCCGCCCCGATGCGTTCGAAATCTACGCCGCCAATCTTCGCGAGCACGGCTACGTGCCCGACGCCGCCTTCTTCACGCAAGCACTATGGCGCCGTCCGGCGGCTGCAGTGGGCGACGGCTCGCGCCTCCTCGGCCAGCGCGACGCCGCTGGCTGGCGTGCGTTGTTGACGTCGATCCGCGAATCACACCTGGTCATGCCGCCCGGCGTCCTCGGGGCCTCGCTCAACATGCCGGTCGAAGACATTCGCACTGCCTCGGTCTGGTACCTGGTCCGCTTGTATGTGCCCGATCCGACTCTGATTCACGAAAGCGTCCGCGCCGTGCTGGCCGCGCCGAAAGAAGAAGCGAGCACGCGCGAGGCGTTCGGACGCGAGCTGCTGCGGCGCATGCTCGCCGCGGAACGCAAAGACGATCCGCGCTGGCTGGAGTGGCTGCAGACCGCGGAAGCCGATCCGCTGCTGGGAAATGACGAGGCGCTGTTCCTGTACTTCACCGACAAAGAGTTCCAGGCGCGCAAGAACCATTGCGGCATCGCTTCGAATGATTGCCGGCTGCCAACGATGCGGCCGACAAAGAGAACGATTCCGTCCACCGCGGTCGCGCCGCCAGCCTACTTTCTTCCGAGCGTGCTGCCTCGTGGATTGGCCGGCGCCGTCGTTGCCGAGTCGCATTGCAACGGCGAGTGGTTGGCTCTGGCCGGCGCCGTCAGCGATATCGCCGGCCGCGTGCAAAGCGTCGACATAAAACGCATTCAAATGGATAACGCATGTGAGAAGGCGGTTACGACGTTGATGCGGCTGTCGCTGGCGACGCCACCATCGATCGACGTGCCGCTGACAAGCGCGAATATCATTCTCGTTCACGGCCGCAAACAGGCGCCGTGCCTCGACGAAGCTCAGTTGGCGACAGTGACGGAGTCCGAGATACACCAGGTCGGCGGCGACATCACCGCGCCGATCGTCAAACACCGCGTTGAGCCGCTGTTCCCGGAATCGGCGCGCCGTGCAATGGCCAGCGGAACGAATGTATTGGTCATTGTCAGTAGCATCATTACTCGCGAAGGCTGCGTCCGGGCCGTCAATCTCCTCTTGCAGTCGCCATTCCCCGCATTGAACGGCGCCGCACTGCAGGCCATCTCACAGTGGACCTTTGAACCGGGCCGCTTTCACGGCGAGCCAGTGGACGTCGAGTTCAATTTGACTGTGAATTTCAAGATCCCCTGATCAGAGAAGCCACGCGTATCCGATTTTGAGGAACAGCGTCCTATCGGCGCGTTTCAGATCGACGCGGTCGTCGCCGAAGGAACTGTCCGAGTAACCCAAGTAAAAGACTGTTTGCGGGTTGATCTTGTACGAGAAGAGCAATTGCGTGAAGAGATCCTTCGACTTGCGATCGACGGAAAAACGATAGAGCGACGGATCACGCGTCACATCGCTCAATTGCACAATGGCCCGCGCCAACGTACGAATGTTGAAGTGGTACACGACCGTGGTCTGGGTCAGGTTCGCCGTGAAGAGCCGCCCGCCGGCGACGTCCAGCCGCTGAAACGTGTGATCGAAAGCCGCCGACAAACGACGCCCGAGGTTCAGCTCCATTCCAGGCTCCGCCACGAGGACGTCGCCTTGCCGCTCATTGGAGAAATCAATTGTCTTTCCGCCTCGGACCTGTAAGTAGCCGTAAAAACTCGCGGAAGGGCGGCCTTCGACGTAGAAGTTCCAGCGCGGATTGTTGTAGTAGACGCCGCGGAAATACTCGCGGTTTGGCGAGTATGTGGCCTGCAACAAGGTCTGCCGCGTACCCTGATACGTCACCTGAAAATCTTTGCCGTTCTCCTTAATCGTGCCTGTGCTGTCGGTAGTCCAATCCGCGCCGGCGAAAAACTGTAGCTTCGTGTACCACTGGCCCGGTTTTCCCCAGAAGGTTCGCTGGATAAAGCCGCTCGGTTGTTTGGTATCGACGCGCGTGACGAAACCGGCGTCGCTGCGAAACAGCGGCCCGAGGTCCGAGTAGCGGATGGCCCATTGCCAATCGCGCGCGCCGTGGTTCCACCGGATGCTCATCGCGTCGTCCGAGAAGTTGCCGGCGGGCTGGAAGTTCCTCGCGGCGACGGCGTTCGGATATTCGGTTGCACTGCGCAAATATTGAAACGTCACCGAATCCGCCTGCGTAAAGCGGAACAGACCGTCGATCCCCGACACTGCATTGGAGTAGCCATCGGCGGAACGGCCCGTAAAGAGCACTCCGATCGACGACGTCTTGCCGACGTCGCGCCGGTAGCGGGCCACGACCGCATTCACGTTCTGATCGATCGAATCGAGGCCGGAGCCGTCGTAGCTCGGAAAGATCAAATTGTTGATGCGGTCTCTGGTGACGACGGCGCCGAAAGCGTTCTTGTCCTCCTTCCCCGTCACCTTGATGCCGAGGTCCGGATTCGCGACGGTGCGGGTGAAGACGGCGTCGATCGGCGTGGAGAAAAAGTCTCCGCCCTCGAGGAAGAACGGCCGTTTTTCGGGAAAGAACAGCGCGAACTGCTGGTTCTCCGCCAGCTGCGCGGCGTCGGCTTCCACCTGCGAAAAGTCGGGATTCACCGCCGCGGACACGGTGACGTTCGGCGTGACTCCCCATCGCATCGAAAGGCCGGGATCGACCTTGGCGTCGCCTGCTTTGAGCGGGCCATCGGGAAAATCCGCGCGCTCAGCAGTCTGGTGCGCGGTGAGGGTCGGATCGAGCTCGAGGTTGCGACCCGGCCGCAGGTCGCGGAATCCCGCCAGCTTATCGAACTGACAGATCAGACAGCTCGCGCCGCGGTCGGTGGGCATCGTGCGCAGTCGATGCCGGTCGTCGCGCGGCCAGTCGCGCGAAGCCATGAAGCCCCAGGTCTGCACGCCGGAGCCGCGCGGAAATCGCAGTTGCGTGAACGGGATCGCGATCTCGACGACGTACCCGTCGGCCGTGATCCGCCCCTCCGACGCCCAGATCGCGTTCCACGACCAATCCTCGGAACCATCGACGTCGCTGTTGGTGGCGTCCATCTGCACACCGAGCGGATTGACGCGAAACTGAAAGGCGCGCCGCTGATCATTGAACGTGTCGATCATGAAGCCGACGGTGTCGTCGCTGAAGGGGATGTCGCGGTCCGTCAGATGCGCGCTGATGGCCGCGGGCTTCGCATCGTAGGCGCGGAATCCGACGTACAGGTTCTGGCGATCGAACGTGAGCAGAACGTCCGTTTTCGTAGGCGGCGGAAGGTTGTCCCCCGGATTCCATTCATACGCGAGCGGGATCGTGGTCGCGGTTTTCCAGGCCTCTTCGTCGAGACTTCCGTCAACGTGAATCGGTCCGCTGGCCTCATGAATCTCGAACGTCGACGCCTGCCGCTGTTTGGGCACCGGCGTGTCTGCCGCGGCCATGCCGCTTGACAGAAGTCCAATTACCGCGAGTCCGATCACCACACGCATAACTGTCCCCTCACAATCGTGGTTGCTAATGGTACTTGGACGTACCAGGGAAGAAACGGTTGGTTGAACGCAGCGGAGCGGCAGATGTTGTAGAAGGACACACAGGCCTGCCCAAGCCAGCGCTCCAATTTACTCCGACACAATTGTGGTCCGCGCGAATGCTGTAGTGTTGCCGACCTGATCGACAACTCCGATCGAGAGAACGTTACGGCCAGGGGCGACCGTCAGCATGGCCGTCCAGACGATCGGTTCCTTCCGGAACTCGGCTTCAGCCGCGGGGCTCATCCCAACCGGCTGTGAACTCATCGACACGGTCGACAACGCGCCCTGCGGACTTCCCACCGCGATGTAAACAGTGAACCCGCCGACCAGCCGGTCCTCTTCTTTCGGCAGAAGCGCCACGGTGGATGGCATCGATACTTCGAGCGGAACTTTGAAGTTGCGGCCATCACGTTCCGGCTTGCCGGTTCTCACGCTGACGTTCCAGCTGCCGCGCGGACGCGGTGCGAAGATGTTCGCTACGACGCGATCCTTCATCTGATCATCGAAGCTCTTGATCGCGTAGCCCTGCCGGGCGCGTACGGTGTACTCGCGATTCCTGGCCTTTACTGTGATCGATCGATCGCCCGTGAGGTCGCTCGACGGCCGATAGCCGAGCGAATAGTAGGAGTCGAGGTCGCGAGCCACCGTTGCAAACGCATCGTCGAAGTTGACCCGCCCTGTGACCGCAACGCCGCCGGTTTTCGCGGCGAGCATCTGAAACGCGGCATCGGTGTTCTGTCGATCGAGCTCCATCCCGCCTTCCATCGGAATCGTCCTGGCGTTCTCGATCGGCATCGGGTTTGTCAACACCGCAGCGTCGAGGAGGTACATCGCGACGCCCTGCGCGTTCGCCGTGCGGGCCAGCTCGTCAAGCACTTCCCTCTGCTTTCGTGTCTCTTCGGTCGGTCTCGCCATCGCGAAATCGAAGCCGCGCATCCGTGACGCGAAGAGCTGATTGGCCCAGATGTACATGTCATAGCCGGGGCGCTCGGGCAGCCGCGTGCTCGCCAGCACGAGAACCTTTTTCCCTTCCATGCCGGCCATAGTGGTGATCGCGAGGCTCATCGCGTTTGTCAGCTGTTTGGACGCCAGAGTCGCCTTCATGGCGGCGGTGCGAACTTCGCCGATGCATTCTTCATAGCCGCCGTGAGGTTGATCCAGGGCGCGGATGCAGCGCTTCTGCACACGTCCGAGGTCGGTGCTGATGGCGTCCGGTGAGCTGAGGCCTCTCAATCGATCGGCGGCGTTCTTCAGCGCGGTTTTGTCGGAGGTCAGCGCCTGCAGGATTTGAATGCCGTTGTTCCAACTGACAATCGACGCTTCATCTCCAGTACGGAGCTGCTGCTCGATGAATCTCTTCATCGATTCCACCACCTGATCGCGGATCATCGGATGGAGCGAGTCATTGTCGATGAAGAAGACGAACCTACGCGGCGGCGCCTCCACCGGTGTTGTCTCCTGTGCCGTCGCTGCCAGCGTCATGGCGGCGGCGCGCACTTCGGAGAAGTTGGTGATCTTCTGCGGCCTCTGCTCCTCGGAGATCTCGAAGTCGTCACTTGTGAGTCCAGTGACGTGCTTTCCGGCGCGGTCGGTGACTACGACGTCTACGTTGACCACGACGACTTTGATCGATTCAGAGAGCGTTTGCGCCGAAAGCGGAACAGTGATGCAGAGGATGAGTAGTAGGGCGGCCACTGAGCGCATTGGATGGTCCGTCGTTGCGCCGCGAGCGTAGCACGGTTGGAGCGGCCGTTCACTGCTCGAAAGGCTAACGGCGGGGCCGAGAAGCAGAGGCCTACTCAGCTCCTTGCCGCGGAAGTGCGCGCCGTTGCGAGGTGCTTTAGCGGCCATATGACAAGATGCCGTTGAAGCTCTTTCTAACTTTTCCCTTTGTAACAGTGACGAGAACTTTGTAGACCCCATCTAGAACGTTATTTTCGGTTCGGGGCTCACCCGGAAGATACGTTTTTTCTATGAGTCGGGGATGGCTGATTTGAACGCTCAGTCCCTCACCGGCAAAAGAACCGACGAAATAGTGCGGCTTCCGCTTTTGGGATACTTTCTTTAACCGGAACTCCTTGCCGTTTACACCGATAAAGTACTCCTTCTCGCTACATCTATCGGTGAAGAAATTGAATTTCCTGAACAGTGCAGAATTTTCAATGCACTTCTTTGCGGCGGCCTCATCAGAGTTAGCCTCAGAGCAGTATTTTTATAGAACTGCTCTACGGAACTCGTTCGTGTCGCACTTATACGTGCGCAACACAATCGCCGGTGTTCACTGGTGAAAGCCATAGCTGATGCTCTGCGAATGCAGCTTGAATGAACAGCAAACCCAGCATCATCGTTTGAAGCATCCCAGTTTCTCCTCAGTCGGCGTAAGCACCCTGACTCCCTACCCCCCACCCCTTCCAACCGCCTCACATAGCCTTCGACTGCCTCGTCCTAAAGGCTACTCAAACCAGGACGCTCGCAATCTGGCGAAGGATAAGCGAGGATCCCAGGACGTCAACAAAACACGCAGAGACTCCACCGAAGCGACCGAGGATGTTTCCATTCCGAGGAGGTATTAGACCGCTCGACACACCGGGTAGAGTCGCGATCGAACGACGAGAAGCAAAGGCCTGAACCTACTTGGCTCCCGGAGGATCCGTAGAGTCGCGATTCGATCGACGATAACCAGGGGCCTGACTCCACTTGGTCCGTGACCCTACTCTCGTCTTCTACTTCGCTTCGGTTGGACTCGGTTTAGTTGCTCCGGTTCCCGGCGCTGGCGCCGGCGGCCGTATATATAAGCGGTTGTTTGGAGCTTGATACAGTTCTCGTCTATTTACTAAACCGCGGACCGCAAGGCTGAAACTGTCGAAATCCAATTCAAAACCGCGCTCGTGAAGTAGGCGATGAAGACTATCGACAGAGTAAGCCCCTGGCTGGGCCTCCACGGTTTCAAAGATGCGAGCAATCGCCTTTCGTTCCTGAACTTGATTCATAAATAACTGATACGCGAGATCTGACGTCTGCTTCTTCTGCTCGTCGAGATCCACCACATTCAGCACATATCTTTTGTCGACTGTGAGTGAGAGTAATTTACCTTCGAGCAACGAAATAAGGACGAGACGCAACGCGGCATCTTGAATCTCTGTTTTTGGTACATCGACGCCCGTAATTTGCTGAGCAGCAGTTATGTACTGCACTTTGATGTCGTCAAAATCTGTGTAACCCTGCTGCACAATTGAGTAAACCACCATTCTTTGCCACTTTAGTAACTCATCTCGGCGTTCACGTCGCGACCTATCGATCATGGTGATTACGAATGTGCTTGCACCTACGACCATTGAAATAGCAGCAGCAACCCATGCGATTTGCTGAAGCAAGGACATGTGGCCTCCGTTTTCGGTAATCATACGCTGGATTCGACACAGAACAGTTGACGAATAGAATCAACGAACATACGCGTCTTGCAAATAACATCAGCGCGAGCCCTCCGTCGGCTGGTCTCGCCACGGGCCGCAAAACATCGCGGAAGTACTCAAACGCTGCGAAAACGCCCTCATCAAGCTAACACGGGCGAGTAGTAAACCGGCATTGTTTTTCATGCGGAACTATGGTCGGCCCCAACAGGCTCGACCCTGCCATAGCATCGCCCGAGGCGCTAACTGCTCTGCCCACCATCCGCCGGCTTCTCCAGTGGTTCTGCAATATTTTCCCAAAAATCCGAAGAGAACATTGAAAAGACCATGAGAGCAGCTGCAGCCATTTCAAAGTTGGCCTGAAGAGCCACGCCTGTCAGGTCAGGAAAAAGGGTTGCGAACGTAATGTTCATCATTCGGAGCTCAGTGACTGCTTTGGCAGCTTCCCACCCTGGAACAAGGTATTGACGAAGCGGCGGATCCTCCGGTTTCAGAGATTCGACGAACTCTTCAAGACAAGAATGACTATCGTGTGTCAGCCTCGTGAATACACCTCGCTGAGCACGCTGCCTATGGCCAATGTCAGTTCGTGTTTGAATGATTTCGAGCCCATCGGGCAAACCAGGTTCGTCCGAGAGGCGTTCACTCATGAATGACCAAATCGCAACATGTCCAGCTATGTCTCGACTGAGAACGCGCTTAATATCCAGAGAGCCTGCCCTTGTGACCCCGGGGCTGACCTGCTCAAGGAAGCCGGTGAAAGCGAAGAAAGCCGCGACATAGGGGCTCTTCGTCCAATCAAGCAACGGCGTGGTGAGTCCATAGTGACGACCAAGAGTCCACCAATCATCATCGGTAAGAAGCTCCTTGGCATGGATTTCAGGAAGCCCTATGGCGAGATCTTTGAAGTTTAAAAGCAACCCAGCAAGAAGGGGCGCAAATGTGTTCCGACTGCTGGAGTGAAGCGATCTCCTGTCAAGTTCGCGCTCCCAAGGCGAAGCAAGCTTCCAAGAGGGCTGCGCGTGCCCTCTGTAAAGCGGCGTTTGTCCGTCCATCTGCTCCGCATAGTCGTACCGCAATTTAGATTTAAAATCATCCCATGAAGAGCACTGGATCTGTTGAACGGCTTGGAGTGTTGGCATCTTTGATATTCAGAAGAAATACTCATTCTCTCTGGGTCTGCTGCGAATTTGGGGGTTCTGTCATCTGTTGCGTCGGAGATGCTCAATGAATGCCTTGGTTTGAGGTCGATGACGCGCGCGAAACCCACCTACACCCCCACCCCTTCCGCCCGCGCATACCCTTCGACTGCCTCGTCCTCATACCCACCGTGATATTCGCGGGTGTCGGGGCGTTTGATCTGGCTATGCGGGACGATGCGGTCGCGGCGGGCGCCGCGGAAATCGTCGAGGGATTTGAAGCCGCGGGAGTCCATGAAGTCGGACATGCCAGTGGTCAGGGTTTTGATCACGTTCGGGCCGATGGCGTGGTCGAGCATGGCGGCGGTGCAGACTTGGGTTGTGCCGCAGCCGAGGAGGAAGTAGTTGAGGGCGTGTTCGAAGGTGGAAATGCCGCCGATGCCGGAGAACTCCTTGTCGGGGAAGGCTTTTGTCAGCTGGGCCATCTTCGCCAGTGACAGCGGGAGGATGGCGGGGCCGCCGAGGCCGCCGGGGGAGACGTAGCCTTCCACGTTCATTTCGAAGTCGAGGGTGGCGGCGTCGATCGGGGGGAGTGAGGGCCAGGTGTTCGAGGACACCACCGCGTCGGCGCCGCCGCGGAAGCAGGCTTCGGCCTCCTCGACGATGTTCGACGTCGCCGGCGTCAGCTTCACCCAGACCGGGATCTTCGAGACTTCCTTGACTGCCATCGTCACGACGGAGCAGAGCACCTTGTCCTTGCCGACGTTCGAGCCCATGTCGACGCGGTCCATGTGCGGGCAGGAGAAATTGAGCTCCAGCGCGTCGGCGCCTTCGTCCTGCATCGCTTTGGCGAGGGTCTGCCAGTTGTTCAGCTCCTTGTCGTTGCCGGAGCCGGCCATGATCGAGCCGACGATGATGTTTTTCGGGTAGGCCTTCTTGATCGCGGCCAGCTTGCCGATCCACCAGTCCAGCGGCTTGTCGGAGATCAGCTCCCAGTTCCAGGAGGCCATCACCGTCGTGCCGGGCTTCTTCGTCATCGACAGGCGCGTTCCCTGATCCTCGGAACGGAGGAACTTCGTCTTCGGACCTTTCACATTGACGACGGGATGCAGGCCGATGGTCTTCGTGACGATGCCGCCCCACCCCGCTTCGAAGGCGCGGATGATGTTCGCGTCGGATTCCGTCGGCGGTGCCGAGGCCAGCAGGAAGGGGTTCAGGAAGCGGACTCCGGTGAATGTCGTCGACAGATCGGCCATGGTTCCTCCTCGATTTGGGAAACGGCGATTGTAACAAGGTTGTGTGGCCGGCACGGCCGGCAGCGTCGGTTGCCCAAGGCTCAGTCAACATTGACGTAACAATCTCTTGCCGCGTAAACCACTTAGACTTACGCCTCATGAAGAAAGCCGCCGCCGTCATCGTCTTCGCCGTCGCCGCCACTGCGTTCGCGCAGCAGAATCCTGATCCCGCGCAGAAGGCGCGTCCCGCGGAGAAGCCGAAGCCCGCTGCCGCGAAGCCGTCCGATGCCGCGCCGCCGCCGATTCAGACTCCGAAGCCCGACGCGCCCGCGCCGAAAGAGCATCCGCTGACGGCGCTTCCGTACACGCCGAGTCTCGACGTGCCGTCGATGGATCTCACCGCGAATCCGTGCGCCGATTTCTATCAGTACACGTGCGGCGGCTGGATGAAGAACAACCCCGTGCCGCCGGATCAGGCGTCGTGGAGCGTCTACGGCAAGGTCACCGAGGAGAACGAGGAGTTTCTGTGGGGCATCCTGCTCGAGGACGCGAAGCCGCGCGCGGACCGCACGGTCGTGCAGCAGAAGATCGGCGACTACTTCGATGCGTGCACGGATGAAGCGCGCATCGAGCAGCTCGGCGCGAAGCCGTTGCAGCCGCTGCTCGACGAAATCGCCGGCCTGAAGGCGAAGTCGGACCTCGGCGCGTTTCTCGGCAAGCAACATCTCCGTACGAACGGGAACGGCTGGCTCTTCGGATTCGGATCGACGCAGGATTACGGCGATGCGTCGAGTGTCATCGCCGAGGCCAGTGCGGGCGGGCTGGGATTGCCGGATCGCGATTACTACACGAAGACCGACGCGAAATCGAAAACGATCCGCGACCAGTACCTGGCGCATGTCGCGTCGATGCTGGAGCTGATCGGGGAATCACCAACGAGTGCTAAGGCGGATGCGGAGACCGTGATGCGCATCGAGACGGCTCTGGCGAAGGCGTCGCTGACGCGTGTCGAACGGCGCGATCCGCACAACCTTGCGCACAAGATGACGGTGACGCAGCTGGGCAAGACGGCGCCGGCATTTCCGTGGAAGACCTATCTCTCCACCGGTGGCGTGAACGTGACTTCGCTCAATGTCACCGAGCCGAAGTTCTTCGCCGAGGTGCAGAAGGAACTGACGAGCGTTCCGCTGGCGGACTGGAAGGCGTACTTCCGCTGGCACGCCGTGCATTCGCGGGCGCCGTATCTGTCGAAGAAGTTCGTCGCCGAGGATTTCAACTTCTATCGCGCCACGCTGCGCGGCGTGAAGGCGATGCCGCCTCGATGGAAGCGTTGCGTCCAATACGTCGACCGCGACCTCGGCGAAGCGCTCGGCCAGGAATTCGTGGCGCGGACGTTCACCGCGGAAACGAAAGCGAAGACGGTCGAGATGACGAGACTCATCGAGAAAGCGATGGAGGATGAGATCAATCACCTCGGCTGGATGACGCCGGCCACGAAGACGCGCGCGCTGGAGAAGCTGCACGCGGTCGCGAACAAGGTCGGCTATCCCGACCAATGGCGCGACTACAGCGCGCTGAAAATCGAACGCGGCGATTTCTACGGCAACGGCACGCGCTCGATCCTTTTCGAATCAGAGCGCGACCTCAACAAGATCGGCAAGCCGGTCGACCGCAATGAGTGGGGCATGACGCCGCCGACGGTCAACGCGTACTACAACCCGCAGATGAACGACATCAACTTCCCGGCCGGCGTGCTGCAGCCGCCGCTTTACGATCCGAAGCTCGATGACGCGCCGAACTACGGCAACACCGGCTCGACGATCGGCCACGAGCTGACGCACGCGTTCGACGACGAAGGGCGCCAGTTCGACGCGCAGGGAAATCTCAAGGACTGGTGGACGCCCGAGGACGCGAAGGCGTTCGAGGAGCGCGTCAATTGTGTTCGCGATCAGTACGCGGGCTACACGATCGTCGATGACATCAAGATCAATTCGAAGCTGACCTCGGGTGAAGACGTCGCGGACCTCGGCGGCACTCTGCTGGCGTACCTGGCGTGGAAAGCGGCCGATCCGAATGAGACGAAATCGATCGACGGCTTCACGCCCGATCAGCGCTTCTTTATCGGTTTCGCGCAGTGGGCGTGCGAGAACCAGCGTCCGGAAAATCTGCGCGCGAACGCCATCACGAATCCGCATTCGCCGGGCAAGTACCGGATCAATGGGATCGTGTCCGATCTGCCCCAGTTCCAGAAGGCATTCAACTGCGCCGCGGACTCGCCGATGGTGCGCAGCAAGGCATGTCAGGTATGGTGATGGCAAGCTAAGACATAGGAGACCGAATCCATGCGCAAGATCGTCGTAGCAGTGGCGTTGCTGTTCGCCGTTTCTTCGCAGTCGCAGCAGGGGCGGAAATCGGAAGCAATTCCGCAACCGAATCCGGTGGCGGCGCCGCCGCCACTGGTCGAGAAGATCGACGTCTCCGTCGTCAATGTCGACGTCACGGTCACGGATCGCCGCGGCCAGCCGGTTCCCGGACTGACCCGCGACGATTTTGAAATCTTCGAGGACGACAAGCCGCAGACGATTTCAAACTTCTATGCAGTCGACAGCGCGCAACCGAAGATCGACACACGTCCAGGGGCCGCAGACAACCCCTCTTCCGCGGACCGCTTCCGGCGCAAGGTGTTGGTGCTGATCGACAATCAAAATACGACTCCTCATGGGCGCAATGTTGCGCTCGACCGGTTGGTGGAGTTCATCGATCAGCATTTCGATGACGGCCGCTATGACTGGTCGCTTGCGACGATCGACAAGCGGATCCACATGGTGCTTCCGATGACGTCGAGCAAAAAGGTTCTGCACAATGTCGTGGCCGAGGTCCGTCGAACCGGAACGCTCAACGCCATTAGAGCGCCGATGCAACATGGCGAGTTCGATATCGCGTCAGTCAGTGCGGCCTCCGGGGGCAACAAGGGCGGAAGGGATTTGAACGAGGTTATATCGACGAACCGCAATCTGACCACGGAGAACACCATCGACATTTTCAGCGACGAGCTGTCGCTCAAGGAACAGTCGATCTTCGCGAAGTCGTCGACGGAATCGATCCTCGAGGCAGAACGCGCCTTTGGAAATCTCGAAGGAAGAAAAATCATCCTTCTGGTCACCGGATACCTGCCGCTGGGAACACAATCACCGTTAAATCGCGGTTCCTCACGCGGAGTTCTCGACGCCGACGTTCAGTACACGACCAGGCAAAACAACGAGCTGGCCGAGATGCGCGAGATGCTCGTGCACGAGGCAAATATCTCCAACACCAGCCTTTACATCATTTCCTCCGAGGGGCTGGATATGAACATGACCGAGAGTCTGAATCCAATGGGCGCAGGACCAACTCCGGGATCCAATGCAATCGATACGTCGTCGATGCTCTGGCTGGCGAAGGAAACCGGCGGCGCATACCTGCCCGGCAATCGGATCGATCAATCGCTGGTCGACTTCGACCGCCGCTCCGGTGCGTTTTACTCACTCGGATATTCGCCCGTGCATACGGACGACGGTCATTACTACAAGCTCAAGGTGAACGTAAAGAAACACCGCGATTACCGCCTCGATTATCGCTACGGCTATTCGAGCGCGCCGACAGACCTGCAGATCATCCGCGCGCTCAGTTCGCCTCTCGGCGCGTCGATGCAGCAGTCGACGATGCCGGTCTCTCTGACTTTCGGCGAACCGATCTACCGCGGGCTCGTCGCGCTCATACCGCTCAAGGCGGCGATGTCGATGGACTCGCTGCAGTACATCACCGACGGCAGCGGATCGCGCACAAGACTGCATGTGTACGTATCGATCTTCGACAGCGAAGGGCGCAACCTCACGGTGGCGAAGTCGTTCGCCGACATTGCCGTGAAGGCGAATGAAGCGACTACCGGACCGATGACGGTCACCATCCCACCTCTGGCGCTGTCGAAAGGGTCGTACAAGATCGTCGTGGCCGTCCGCGACGAGCTGACGGACCACATCGGCGTGACGACGAAGAGGCTGGAGTTGTAAGAAGGAGTCCCGGTCATGCGCAAGGTAGCCCTCGCCTCACTGCTGTTTAGTTTGTCCGTCCAGGCGCAGCAAAAGGCAACGCTTGCCGGGCCGCCGCCGCTCGTCGAAAAAATCGACGTCTCGGTCGTCAATGTCGACGTCACTGTCACCGATCGCCACGGTCAGCCGGTGGCGGGACTGACGCAGAACGATTTCGTAGTCTTCGAAGACGGCAAGCCGCAGACGATCACCAATTTTTATCTGGTCGAGAATGCTGGAGTACACGAAACGACGAATGCAGCCGCAGAGGCCAAGCGTCCGGAGCAGCGATTCCGGCGCAAAGTGCTGGTCCTGATCGACAACCGCAACACGACCAAACACGCCCGCAACGAGGCGCTTGTCAAGCTGGAACAGTTCATCGACGCTCACTTCGACGACGGTCGTTATGACTGGTCGATCGCCACCGTCGACGGCCGCGTTCATTTAGTGCTTCCGATGACCTCGGACAAACGCGTGCTGCACTCTGTGGTTCAGGAAATCCAGCGCGGCGGGACGACCCATGAGCTACGCGCCTTGATCGGCCACGGAGATTCCGCTGCGGCGCAAATGGGGACAGACGATGCCTCAGGCGAGCGTGTTCATCAGCAGATCGCGTCATTCGGGACCGAGAACAAGAACTTCGACCAGGAGATGAACCTCGCGGAACAGACGATATTCGCCGCATCGTCGACGGCTGCAATCGTGGAGGCAGCGCGCGCATTCGGCAGCGGCGAAGGGCGGAAGATGATCCTCCTCGTCACAGGCCACATGCCGTTCGGTAACGTCTCGCCGCTGAGCCGCGTCGGCGAAGGCCCGATGCTAGCTAATCACGTGGAAAACATCACCAGGAAAGACAGACAGCTCACGACGCTGCGGGATCACCTCATCCACGAGGCGAACGCGTCGAACACGAGCTTCTACATCATCGACGCAGAGGGCCTCGAGCCTCCGGCGTTGGACGGCGTAAGTGCCTTCTCGACTGCGTTCACGCCCGGCTCGGCCGCCCAGGACCACTCGGCGGAGTACTGGCTGGCCAGCGAAACCGGCGGCGCGTATTTTCCGGGCAACCGGATGGAGCAGTCATTCGAGGAGTTTGATCGCCGCGCGGCCAATTTCTATTCGCTCGGCTTCGTGTCGAAGCATCCCGCCGATATGCGCTACCACCGGCTCGTGGTCCGCTTGAAGGGGCATTCGGGACTCAAACTGCAATACCGCGACGGCTATTCGAGCGGGGAGACCGACGTCCAGCTCGTGCGCGCGCTCCGCTCCCCGCTCGGAGCGGCAATGCAGCTGAAGACGATGCCGCTATCGCTGATCGTAGGCGATCCGCAATACCGCGGCGTGACGGCGCTCGTGTCGCTCCAGGCAGAAATGGCGATGGAATCGTTGCAATACATCACCGACGGTACCGGCTCACGGACGCGCCTGCACGTCTACGTCTCGATCTTCGACAGCGACGGCCGCAACATCACGCTCGCCAAGTCCTTCGCCGACATCACCGTCCTGCCGAACGAAACGGCGACCGGACCGATGACGATCACCCTCCCGCCGCTGTCACTCGGCAAGGGTACGTACAACGTGGTGGTGGCCGTGCGCGATGAGCTCACCGACCACGTCGGCGTAACGACGAAGAGGCTGGAGTTGTAAATCCCGGAGAAGGTTCCCATGCGCAAATTCGCCCTCGCCTCGGTGCTGTTCGCGTTGTCAGTCCAGTCGCAGAAGCCGGCATCAGCCCCTGAAGTGAAGGCGCCGCCGCCCCTCGTGGAGAAAATCGACGTCTCGGTCGTCAACGTCGACGTCACCGTCACCGATCGCCACGGGCAGCCGGTGCGGAACCTCACGCGCGATGATTTCGAAATCATCGAAGACGGCAAGCCGCAGCCGATCTCGAATTTCTACGTCGTCGAAAATGCCGAGGCTCGCACCGAAAGCGGCCCCGCCGCCGCGAGCGCGCCGCCCCCGGAACGTTTCCGCCGCAAGGTGCTGGTGCTCGTCGACAATCTGAACACGAGCGTGCACGGCCGCAACGAGGCGCTGGCCCGTCTCGAAGAGTTCATCAATCAGCACTTCGACGACGGCCGCTATGACTGGTCGATCGCCACGGTCGACAGCCGCGTTCATCTGCTTCTGCCGATGACCTCGGACAAGAAGATCCTGCACGACGTCGTCGCCGAAATCCGCCGCGGCGGCACCAAGAGCGGGCTGAAGGCGCCGATTGCGCGCGGCGAATCCGTGACTGCTTCGTCGTTCTCGTCCATCACGGATTTACCTGGCGATGCGCCGTCCCAGAGAGTGCAAGCGACAAAAGCGTTTCAGACGCAGAACAGGAATTTCGATGAGGAGATGGCTCTCACCGAACAGACCATGTTCGCCGGCAATACGACCGATGCCGTCGTCGATGCGGCGCGCGCGTTCGGCAGCAGCGAGGGGCGGAAGATGATCCTCCTCGTCACCGGCTACATGCCCTTCTCCAGAGTCTCGCCGTTGCACCGGATGAGCAGCGGCCTCGGAAACCATATGGAGGAGATCAACCTCAACGATCGCCGGCTCATGGCCATGCGCGATCGCATCATCCGCGAGGCAAACGCGTCCAACACGAGCTTCTACATCATCAACGGTGAAGGGATGGAAGTGGGCGCGAGCGGGGAAAACGTCACCAAGGCAACGATGGCAACGCCGTCGGATGGATCGAGCGCGCCCGATACGTCGGCGATGTACTGGGTGGCCGGCGAGACGGGCGGCGCATACCTGCCGGGCAATCGCATCGATCAGTCGCTGACTGAGTTCGACCGCCGCGCGGCCAATTTCTACTCGCTCGGCTTCGCTCCGAAGCATGCCGAGGACGCGCGCTATCACCGCATCGTGGTCCACCTGAAAGGGCACCCGGGACTCAAGCTGCAGTATCGCGACGGCTACTCGAGCGCCGAGACCGATCTGAAACTCGCCCGCGCTCTCCGTTCACCGCTCGGCGCGACGATGCAGGAGAAGTCGATGAAGATGTCGCTGATCATCGGCGATCCGCAGTACCGCGGGCTCACGGCGCTGGTGCCGCTGACGGCGTCGATGTCGATGGAATCGCTGCAGTACATCACCGACGCGCGCGGATCACGCACGCGGCTGCACGTCTACGTTTCGATCTTCGACAGCGACGGCCGCAATCTAACGCTGGCGAAGTCGTTCGTCGACGTCGCCCTCAAACCCAATGAAGCGGCCACGGGACCGATGACGATCACCATCCCGGCGCTGTCACTGGGCAAAGGGACGTACAACGTGGTCGTGGCGGTGCGCGACGAGTTGACCGACCACGTCGGCGTGGCGACCCACAAGATTCAGGTCTGAGGGTTCATCTGCGTAAATCTGCGTTCATCTGCGGATAAACCTTCATCCGCAGATGAACTACCTCGGCATCGGGATCGATGGTTTCAATCCGCGGGTCCACGCGCGATGCTGCGCGATCGCGGCGATGAATTTGGTTGCGACTTTCGCCACATCCTTGTCGCCGCCGGTGATGACGCCTGCTCCCGGATCGGCATCCGCACCTCCCTCGGGATGCGGACGCGCGCCGCTAACTCCCGCTGCATCGAGCAACTTCGCCCCCGCGCCGCTCGCCGCAATCGCTTTGTAATGCTTGAACGCATCGACGACGAACTCGATCGCCTGCGGCTCATTCGCCAGCGACTGCACTTCCGCTTCGCCGCCGGGAACGTAGACCGCGTCGAACAGAACCGAACTCGCCGTCAACACGCTGTGCTCCGCATTCAACTGGCCGCCCTCGGCGGTCCGGAACGGACCGACGTGGCGCCCGACCAGATGCGTCGTCGCGCCCTGCGCCATCAGCGCTTTCTCCATCCGCGCGATCGCCGCGCCGTCGCTGCCGTCCGAAACGAGGATCGCCACCTGCCGCGTCTTGATCGAATCCTTCACCGTGTTGGCCATGCTCACGGCCGGCGACGGCGCGATGTCGCGATTCGCTTTCTTCGGCTGGTAGTCGCGCGGATTGCCGTCGGCAGGGAAGCTAAGGTTCATCGGTCCGTCGATCTTCGGGATCTTCTTCAATCCCAATCCGGCCGCGACTCGTTGCGCGAGCTCGCCATCGACCTGATTCAGCATCGCCACCATCCGCTCGCGCACGGCCTGCACCGTCAACTTGCCGAGCTCGAACTGCAGCGCCTGGACGATGTGCTCCTTCTCCGGATCGGACTGGCTCCGCCAGAACATGAGAGCCTGCGTGAAGTGATCGAAAAACTTGTCGCTGCGTCCGCGCACTTTCGAGCCGTGCATTTTTTCGGCGAACGACGCGAAGCCGTTGTCGGCCGCGCCGGCCTGGAACGGACAGCCGCCGCCGAGGGTGTTCGGCTCGTAGGCAACGCGTCCGGTGTTGATGGTCTGGCGCATGTGGCCGTCGCGCTGCGCGTTGTGAACCGGCGCAATCGGACGATTGATCGGAATCTCATGGAAGTTCGGCCCGCCGAGGCGGATCAGTTGCGTGTCGAGATACGAGAAGAGTCGGCCCTGCAGCAGCGGATCGTTTGAGAAATCGATTCCGGGAACGACGTTGCCGACGTGGAAGGCGACCTGCTCGGTCTCCGCGAAGAAGTTGTCGGGATTGCGATTCAGCGTCAGCTTTCCGATCCGCTGCACCGGCACCAACTCCTCGGGGATGAGCTTCGTGGCATCGAGAAGATCGAAATCGAACGAGTTCTCGTCCTTCTCTTCCACGATCTGGACGCCGAGCTCCCACTCCGGGAAATTGCCGCTGGCGATGGCGTCCCACAAGTCGCGGCGATGAAAGTCGGGATCCTTGCCTGAGATTTTCTGCGCCTCATCCCAGACCACCGAGTGCACGCCGAGGAGCGGCTTCCAGTGGAACTTCACGAAGCGCGACTGGCCGCGTTCGTTGATCAGGCGGAACGTGTGCACGCCGAAGCCTTCCATCATCCGGTAGCTGCGCGGGATGGCGCGGTCGGACATGACCCACATGATCATGTGCATCGACTCGGGCATCAGCGAGATGAAATCCCAGAACGTGTCATGCGCCGACGCCGCTTGCGGCATCTCATTGTGCGGCTCCGGCTTCACGGCGTGGATGAGGTCGGGGAACTTGACCGCGTCCTGGATGAAGAAGACCGGGATGTTGTTGCCGACCAGATCGAAGATGCCTTCGTCGGTGTAGAACTTGACGGCGAAGCCGCGGACGTCGCGCGCGAGATCGGTCGAGCCGCGCGATCCGGCCACGGTCGAGAAGCGGACGAAAACGGGCGTGCGGCGGGCGGGCTCGGTCAGAAATCCGGCCTTCGTGTACGCCGACATCGCGCCGTCGTAAACCTGAAACACGCCATGCGCGGCGGATCCGCGCGCGTGCACGATGCGCTCGGGAATCCGCTCGTGATCGAAGTGCGTGATCTTTTCGCGAAGGTGAAAGTCTTCGAGCAGCGACGGCCCGCGCTCGCCGGCGCGCAGCGAGTTCTGGTCGTCCTCGATGCGCGTTCCATGATTCGAAGTGAGGAACTGCTGATCGGGATACTCGCGATTCTTCTCCATCTCCGCGACTTTGCGGCTGTTGTCCTGCCGCGGCTTCCGCTTCGCAGCGGGATCGGTCGGTGATGCCGGCGCGGTCGCGGCACGCGGCGCGCGCTTTTGTGCATTCGTTTTTTTCGTAGCCATTGCTTCCCCCTGTGCGCGATGACCCAATGCGCGAGGCTTGCCATGCGGAGAGAGCACGCAGCGGCGGCGAAGCCGCCATAAGAACCGTAGCCCACGGGTTCACCCGTGGGTGCCGAGGATGGTTTGATTTGTGAGCCCGCCTTGGCGGGCGAGAGAAAGCTTTCTTTCGCCCGCTGAAGCGGGCTCATAAACCTGGCCACGCTGCCGACCCACGGGTGAAACCCGTGGGCTACGGTTCTTAGGCCGGCTACGCCGACCGCACGCGCACTACCCCCGCAAATACATCTCCACGCATTTCGCCAGCGCCTCGACTTCGATCGGCTTTCGAAACACGCGGCGCACCATGCGCGGGCTGTGCTGGTAGATCGCCGAATCGGGCAGCGCATCCCGCTCCGCGGACGTAATCACCAGCACGGCGGGAGGGTCGTCGAGCGACTTCACCGAGGGGTCCGAGGTGAGCGCCTCGAGCGAGTCGAGGACGTCTACGCCGCTCATCTTCGGCATCAGCACGTCGAGGATGACCACCGAGTAGGGCGTGATAGCGATCTGATGCAATGCTTCGACGCCATCGCGCGCGCCGTCGACGTCGACGGACTCGTGCGCTCTCAGGAATTCGATGAGCAGGCGGCGGATGGTGTCGTCGTCCTCGACGACCAGCACGTTTCCATTGCGCATGGAGCAACCGTGGTCCGGTCGTAGCATAAAGTCAGCCACATGCCCGCCCTCGAATCCCGCGTACTCCACGATTTCGAACACGCCTCGCAACTCGAATGGATCGAAACAAACGGACTCGGCGGCTGGGCGGGATCGTCGGTCACATTTGCCAACACGCGCCGCTATCACGGCATGCTCGTGGCCGCGCTGCCGGGCCGAACCGAGCGCACAGTGCTGGTGTCGAAGCTCGACGAAACGGTCAACGGCGTCGACCTCGGCACGAATCGCTTTCCCGATGTCATCCATCCGCGCGGCTTCGAGCGGCTGGTGTCGTTCCGGCGCGATGTCTTTCCGGTCTGGGAGTACGTGGCGGGCGGCGTCAAACTGCGCAAAACGGTCGTCGCGCCGTGCGGCGAGAATCTCACGATCGTTCTTTATGAGGTGCTCGACTGCGCGAAGCCGTTCGAGTTCCGCCTCTCGCCGTTTGTGGCCGGACGCGACTATCACTCGCTCATTCACTGCACCGACGCGTCACTCCCGTTCATCCACATCGACGTTCCCGGCGCGACGTTCAAGCCGAAACCCGATTGCTGGAAGGAGTTCGACTACGAACGGGAGCGCGAGCGCGGCCTCGATCATCTCGAAGATCTCTTCACGCCCGGGTCCTACGTTTTAACGCTGAAGCGCGGCGACGTTTTGCCCGTCGTGATTGGTGTTGAAGACGCTGAGTGGGACGCGCTGGGGATGATCGAGGACGAACGCGCGCGGCGCGAAGCGCTGGTCATCGATACGCGCGACGATTTCGCGCGCGACCTGCGACTCGCTGCCGACCAATTCCTCATCGAGCGCGACGAAAAGAAAACCATCATCGCCGGCTATCACTGGTTCACCGACTGGGGCCGCGACACGATGATCGCGCTGCCGGGGTTGTGTCTCGCGACGGGCCGATTCGACGACGCGAAACAGATCCTCCGCCACTGGCTGGCCGCGGCGAGCAAAGGGATGATTCCGAATCGTTTCCCCGACGGCACGAATGAGCCGGAGTTCAACTCCGTCGATGCCGGACTGTGGCTGTTCATCGCCGTCTGGCGCTATCGCGAAGCGACGAACGACGACGCGTTCGTCCGCGATGAGGCGCTGCCGGTGCTGCGCGAAGCGATCAACTGGCTCGACCGCGGCACGCGTTTCGGCATTCACGTCGATCTCGACGGCCTGCTCTACGCCGGCGCGAACGGCGTAGCGCTGACGTGGATGGACGCGATCGTCGACGGCCAGGCGGTGACGCCGCGGCGCGGAAAGCCGATCGAGGTCAACGCGCTCTGGTACAACGCGCTGCGCATCGTTGCGGAGTTGTCGACCGACAGCGGACTGCGCTCGCGCGCGGACGGCGTTCGCGAGTCGTTCGAATCGGCCTTCTGGAACCGGCACTCGCAATGCTGCTTCGACGTCGTCAATCCGAACGATGCGTCGATCCGTCCCAACCAGCTCTTCGCCATCAGCCTCCCCTTCCCCCTCTTCGACGACGCGCGCGCCGAGGAAATCCTCGGCGTCTGCGAAGCACAGCTCCTGACACCGGTCGGATTGCGGACGTTGTCGCCGAACGATCCCCGCTATCGCAGCCGGCTCGTCGGCGATCAGCATTCGCGCGACACCGCCTATCACCAGGGCACCGTCTGGCCCTGGCTCCTCGGGGCGTACGTCGATGCGCTGCTTCGTTACCGAGGCGATGCGGGATTCGCGACTGCCCGCACGCTGCTCGCGAATCTCGAGACTCACCTCAACGAAGCAGGCCTCGGCACCATCGGCGAAGTCTTCGACGGCGAAGCGCCGCACGCCCCGCGCGGTTGCATCGCGCAGGCGTGGAGCGTGGGGGAAGTGCTGCGGGCGATTGGAAAGCTGTCATCCTGAGCCGCCGAAGCCACATAGCGCGAAGCGCGGCGTGGCGTAGGACGGTCGAAGGACCCCCAGCCTGCTAACCAGGTTGGGCGGCGGCTAACGTCTACTTTACGAAAAGCCCCCGCACACCCGGGTTAGCAGGAAGGGGGTCCTTCGACCGTCCTGCGCCGATCCGCGCTTCGCGCTACTCGGCTCCGGCGGCTCAGGATGACAGTCCACGGCGCGCCGCTTGCTATCGAGACACCGAACGCAATGGCAACCCGAAAGAAAAAAGAGACGACCACGACAACGCCGCGCAAGCGGACTGCGCGCGCGAAAAAAGTCGCCGATGTGGCGCAGACCGTCGGAGCGGATATCGTTCCGACTGTGACCATCGAAGTCGATCTGCCCGCATCAAACCCGCATCTCAGCGATTGGGACTTTCATCTCTTCAACGAAGGCAGCCACACGCGTCTTTGGGAAAAACTCGGATCGCATGTCGTCACGCGCGATGGCGTGAAGGGAACGATGTTCGCCGTCTGGGCGCCGAACGCGAACGCGGTCAGCGTCATGGGCGACTGGAACGGCTGGAATCCTGATCAGCATCACCTCAATCACCTCGGCCCGTCCGGAATCTGGGAAGCCTTCGTGCCCGACGTCGGCAAAGGCGCGCATTACAAGTTCCACATCCGCTCGAAGTTCAACCACTACCGCGTCGACAAAGCCGATCCGTTCGCCGTGATGCACGAGACGCCGCCCGAAAAAGCGTCCGTGGTCTGGGATCTCGACTACGAATGGCAGGACGGCAATTGGATGCGCGACCGCGCGCAACACAACTCCTTCACGGCGCCGATGTCGATTTACGAAGTTCACCTCGGATCGTGGAAGCGTGACGGCGATCGCCCGTTGACGTATCGCGAAATGGCAGCTCCGCTCGCCGAATACGTCCGCAAAATGAACTTCACGCACGTCGAAATCCTGCCGGTCATGGAGCATCCGTTCTACGGCTCCTGGGGCTATCAGTGCACCGGTTTTTTCGCGCCGACCAGCCGCTACGGAACACCGCAGGATCTGATGTACCTCATCGACGTCCTGCATCAGAACGAGATCGGCGTCATCCTCGATTGGGTCCCGTCGCACTTTCCGACCGACGAGCACGGGCTCTCGTATTTCGACGGCACGCATCTCTTCGAGCACGCCGATCCGCGCAAAGGATTTCAGCCCGACTGGGGATCGCTGGTCTTCAACTACGGGCGCAACGAGGTCCGCTCGTTCCTGCTATCGAGCGCGCTTTACTGGCTCGGCGTCTTCCATGCGGACGGACTGCGCGTCGACGCCGTCGCCTCGATGCTCTACCTCGACTACTCGCGCAAACACGGCGAGTGGATTCCGAACGAATTCGGCGGCCGCGAAAATATCGAAGCGATCTCGTTTCTGCGCCGGCTCAACGAGGAGGTCTACAAAGCGCATCCCGACGTGCAGGTCATCGCCGAGGAGTCGACGGCGTGGCCGATGGTCTCGCGGCCGACCTACGTCGGCGGCCTCGGATTCGGCCTGAAGTGGGACATGGGCTGGATGCACGACACGCTGCGCTACTTCGCACTCGATCCGATCCATCGCAAGTTCCATCACAACGACCTGACCTTCCGCATGATGTACGCCTTCACCGAAAACTTTCTGCTGCCGCTGTCGCACGACGAGGTCGTTCACGGCAAGGGATCGCTGATCCGCAAGATGCCCGGCGACGACGAATGGCGGCGCTTCGCCAACTTGCGGCTGCTCTTCGCGCACATGTATTCGCAGCCGGCCAAGAAGCTGATGTTCATGGGATGCGAGTTCGGTCAGTGGCGCGAGTGGAATCACGACGCCAGTCTCGATTGGGATCAGCTCGACTCGCCGCCGAACGCGACGCTGCATCGCTGGGTCGAGGATCTGAACAAGTCGTACCGCACGATCCCCGCGTTGCATGAGGGCGATCTGTTTCCGGAAGGATCGGAATGGATCGACTGCTGCGATACGGAAAACAGCGTCATGGTGCTGATGCGGAAATCGAAGTCGCAGCCGGAGCAGCCAGTCATCATCGCGCTGAACTTCACGCCGATCCCGCGTTACAACTACCAGGCCGGCGTTCCAATGGGCGGCCATTGGGCCGAGGTGTTGAACAGCGACGCGGTGTTGTACGGCGGGAGCGGTCAGGGAAACATGGGCGGCGTCGACGCAGCGCCGATTCCGCTGCACGGCCGCAAGTGGTCGGTCAACCTCACGCTTCCGCCGCTCGGCGCGGTGTTTCTGAGTCCATCCGCAGATGACGCAGATGTCGACGAATGACACGCCAGTGCTCGGCGCGAATCTGATCGCGCCCGGCCGCTGCGAGTTTCGTGTCTGGGCGCCAAACGTTGAGCGCGTCGAGTTGCACATCGTCGCGCCCGATGAGCGCCGCATCGCGCTGACGAAAAACGCGCGCGGCTATCACGAGGCGACGATCGATGCGGGCGAAGGTACGCGCTACTTCTTCAACGTCAATGGTGATAACCGTCCCGATCCCGCATCGCGTCTGCAACCCGAGGGCGTGCATGGACCGTCGGAAGTGGTGGCGCGTGATTTCGAATGGCACGACACGGGATGGAAAGGCGTGGCGCTCGAGGACTACGTCGTCTACGAGCTCCACGTCGGAACCTTCACGCACGAAGGCACCTTCGACGCGATCATCGAACATCTCGACGCGCTGAAAGACCTCGGCATCACCGCGGTCGAGTTGCTGCCGATCGCGCAATTTCCAGGAACTCGCAACTGGGGCTACGACGGCGTCTATATCGGCGCTGCGCAGAATTCGTACGGCGGTCCGTTGGGATTGAAGCGCCTTGCCGACGCCTGCCACGCCCGCGGTCTCGCTCTCCTCCTCGACGTCGTGTACAACCACCTCGGCCCGGAGGGGAACTATCTCTCGCAGTACGGTCCGTATTTCACCGATCGCTACAAAACGCCGTGGGGGCTGGCGATCAATTTCGACGGTCCGCACAGCGACGACGTGCGCTGGTTTTTCATCCACAACGCGCTGCAATGGGTCGATGAGTTTCATATCGACGGCCTGCGTGTCGACGCCGTCCACGCAATCGTCGATCACACCGCCGAGCCGTTCCTGCAGGACCTGACCACCGCCGTTCGCCAGCGCGCCGAAGCGCTCGGACGCCGCATCTATACGATCGCCGAATCCAATCTCAACGACCCCCGCGTGATCACGCCGAAAGACGACTTCGGCCTCGGCTTCGACTCGCAATGGTGCGACGATTTTCATCACTCGCTGCACACGTTGCTCACCGGCGAACGCGACGGCTACTACGCCGGCTTCGGCCGCACGAGCGATCTCGCGCGCACGCTCACCACCGGCTACCTCTACACCGGCCAGCACTCTCCCTACCTCGGACGCCGGTACGGCGCGCTGCCGAAAACGCGCGACGGCAAACAGTTCGTAGTCTTCGCGCAGAACCACGACCAGGTCGGCAATCGCATGCTCGGCGATCGCCTCTCGACGATCGTTTCTCTCGCCCAATTACGTTTGGCCGCAGCCGCCGTCGTCCTATCGCCATTCATCCCGATGCTCTTCATGGGCGAGGAGTACGGCGAGACCGCACCGTTCCAGTACTTCACCTCACACGGCGACGAAGACCTGATCGAAGCGGTGCGAAAAGGCCGCGCCGAGGAGTTCGACGATTTCGATTGGGAAGGCGAGCCGCCCGATCCGCATGACGAGGCTACGTTCAATCGATCGAAGTTGACGCGTTCGGAGCAGTCCGGCCTGCGCGATCTATATCGCGAGCTGCTCTGCCTCCGCCGCGAAATCCCCGCCCTTCGCTCGCTCAATCTCGATGCAGTGGAAACGCATGCGGATGATGAGCGGCGGACGTTAGTCGTTCAACGCAAAGACACGCTACTGGTGTTCAACTTCAGCGATCGCGAGCAGGAGATTGCAGTCTCCGGCTCCTGGACGATGGTGATCGACTCTGGTGCGACTCTGAGGCTCGATCACATTTCGTTGCAAGCAGAGACATTCGCGTTATTGCGCAGATAGTTTTCACGCGGAGCCGCGGGGACGCGGAGAAAACCCGCTCCGCGTCTCCGCGCCTCCGCGTGAAAGCCTCTACGGGCATTGAATCCGCAGCAGAACAAGCACCCATGTATCGAGTGCCACGAGCCACGTACCGCCTCCAGTTCAACGCCGGCTTCACCTTCGCTGGCGCGCGGGAGATCGTGCCGTACCTCGCGGAGCTCGGCATCAGCGACATCTACGCGTCGCCGATCCTGAAAGCGCGCAAGGGCAGCGGACATGGATACGACGTCGTCGACGCAAACGCGCTGAATCCCGAGCTCGGATCGGACGACGATTTCGAGGCGCTCCACGATGAGTTGCAGCGGCGGGAGCTCGGCCTACTCCTCGACGTCGTTCCGAATCACATGGCCGCCAGTCCCGAGAACGCGTGGTGGATGAGCGTTCTCGAAAATGGCGAGCATTCGCGCTTCCTCCACTACTTCGACATCGATTGGACGCCCGTCACTACGCGCGGCCAGACCGTCAGCAAAGTCCTCCTCCCGATCCTCGGCAAACCGTACGGCGACGCGCTCGAGTCGCGCGAGATTCAGCTTCATTTCGACGTCGACGGCTTCTTCTTCACGTATTACGACAAGCGCCTGCCGCTCGCGCCCGGTTCGTACGGGCAGGTGCTGCGCGAGTGCGTCGAGTCGCTGCCGCGCGAGGGTGTAGCCATCGAGTTACGCGAGCTGGTCGAGGACGACGCCGGCGTTTCGAACAGCAAGTTCCTGAAAGAAACGCTCTGGCGGATTTACGAGCAGGACGAACCGTTCCGCGAGGCGCTTCACGCCGCCGTCCAGCGGATCAACAGCGACAGCGATTCTCTCGACGCGCTCCTCGATGCGCAGTGGTACCGGCTCGCGTACTGGCGCATCGCCAGCGAGAAGATCAACTACCGGCGCTTCTTCGATGTCACCGATCTCGTCGGCGTTCGCGTCGAGAATCCCGAAGTGTTCGAGGCGAGAAATCGCAGAACGCTGGAGTTGATCGCGGAAGGGAAAGTGACCGGCCTGCGCATCGATCACATCGACGGTCTTTACGATCCGATCGGGCACATGCGCAAGCTACAACTGCGGCTGGCAGGCGAGCCGAATGGCGACGATCGCTTCTACATCGTCGTCGAGAAAGTCCTCGAGCACGGCGAAGAGCTGCCGCGCGAGTTTCCGGTCAGCGGCACGACCGGCTACGACTTCCTCGATTCCGTCAACGCCCTCTTCGTCGATGCGAACGGACTGCAGAAACTCGATCGCTTCTACCGCAACTTCACCGGCGTGACGGCCACGTTCGACGACATCTGCTACGAGCGCAAGAAACAAGTCATCCACGAGCTTTTTTCCGGCGAGATGCGCGCCCTCGGCAAGCAGCTCGGCGCGGTGGCCATGCCCGACCGCAACGCCCGTGATTTCGCGCCGGTCGATCTGACCGCGGCGCTTACCGAGGTCACAGCGTGCATGCGCGTGTACCGGACGTATGTTCGCGAGGCATCCGTCGACGATGAAGATGTGCAGTCGATCCGTACTGCGATCGCCGAAGCGCGGCGACGAGCGGCGAACGGTATCGACGAGCGGTTGTTCATTTTTCTCGAGCGCGTTCTCCTCGTCGATCCGCCGGCATACGTCGAGTCGGAGCGAGAGAATTGGCGGGCCTTCGTCATGCGCTGGCAGCAGTTCACAGGGCGTGTCATGGCCAAAGGCGTCGAGGACACCGCCTTCTACAACTACAACCGATTGATCTCGCTCAATGAGGTCGGCGGCAATCCCGGGCGCGGTGCCGACTTCGACGGCCTGGCCGAGTTCCACGCACGCGCATCGCAGATGCAGCAGCAGTGGCCGCACACGATGAACGCGACTTCGACGCACGACACGAAGCGCAGCGAGGACGTGCGTGCGCGCATCAACGTGCTCTCAGAAATCGCGCCGCAGTGGGAACGTCAGGTGCGCCGCTGGTCGAAGATGAATGCGCCGCATCGCGCGAATGGAGTCCCTGACGCGAATACGGAGATGCTCATCTACGAGACGCTCATCGGCATGTGGCCGCTCGACGATGAGGACCTCCCCTCGGTGCGCGAACGCCTGAAGCAGTACCTCGAAAAAGCAGCGCGCGAAGCGAAGACGCACACGAGCTGGATCACTCCGAACGCCGCGTACGAAGAATCGCTCCTCGCATTCGCCGACGCGATCCTCAGCGATGCTGCGTTTTGCGAAGACCTCGTCCGCATCCAGAAACGCGTCGCCTTCTACGGCTTTCTCAACGGACTTTCTCAGGTCGTCCTCAAAGCGACAGCCCCTGGCGCTCCCGATTTCTACCAAGGCACAGAACTCTGGGATTTCAGCCTCGTCGATCCCGACAATCGTCGTCCCGTCGACTACGCAAGTCGTAGCGCGATGCTGAAAAAGATGAAGGCCGCCGCCGAAAAAGACTCGCTCTCCATCGACACGCTTCTCCGCCGCTGGCACGACAGCCGGATCAAGATGTTCGTGACCTGGAAAGCGCTCGACGCACGATCGCGCCACGCGGATCTCTTCCGCGACGGAACCTACGAGCCGATCGTTGCGGGACCGAATGTCGTCGCCTTCACGCGTCGCCACGAAGACGACGCGGTCGTCGTCGCCGTCCCGCGCCTAATCGCGAACCTCGTCAAACCGGGCACGTTTCCCATCGGCGACATCTGGCCCGAGGCCTCAATCCCAATCGCCGGCTCCTGGCGCAATCTCTTCACCGCGGAGAATTTGGAAGGGGATCAGATCGCGCTCCGCTCTCTGTTCGCCCGTTTTCCGGTTGCAGTTCTCGAGAAGCTTTCATCTGCGTAAATCTGCGTTATCTGCGGATGAAGCTTATCCGCAGACTTCGCAGATGACCGCAGATTAACGCGCCGGGTCCAGCAGTCGCGAGAAGAACGGGAAGATGATCGTGGCCATGCGGTCGACAACTTTCTTGCGGTGATCGCCGTCGTAGACGTCGAGCGTGTATGGGACGCGCATCTCGCTGAGCGCGTTCGTGAAGCGCGTCACGCCCGGCGGAATGTCCGCGAACTGATCGGACGTGCCGTACTCGATACCGAAGCCGCGAAGCGATTTGAGGTTGTCGCGGAAGGCGCGCACCTGTTGCACGGGAAACTGATCGACGAACGCGGTGTAGACCGGATCGGACGGCATGGCCATTCCGTGATCCATCTTCATCGGCATGCGCGCGAACGTTGGCAGCGACGCGTCGGGAATCATGGCCGCGGTCAGCCCGTACGCGGCGACGGGATAGAAGTCGCCTTTCGCGAGCGCGGCATCGGCATCCGCCGGCGAATGAAACGACATCGCGCCGATCCACGCGGCCTGGTTGCCCCAGCCGATATCGCCGACGGCGTCGAGGCAACACGGGCTGATCGCGTACGCCGTGCTGAACACCTCGGCGCGCGTCATCGCGAAATGCACCGCGCCAAATCCGCCCATCGAATGACCGACGATGCCGCGCCCCTCGCGCGTGGCGATCGTGCGGAACTCCTTGTCTACCGCGCCGACGATTTCGTCCGCGATGTAGTCCGACCAGCGGCCGGTCGTCGCCGAGTTCAGGTAGTAACTGCCGAGGAGCCGGTTGCGGCCGTTCGGCATCACCACGATCATCTCGCCGATTTTCTTTTCGGCGATGAGTCGGTCGAGCAGCGCCGGGATCTTCCACACCTCGGTCCAGACCTCGTACGTGTCGGCGATGCCGTGCAGGAGATAGACGACCGGATAGTGTTTCGTCCCCGACGCGTACGACGGCGGCAAGTAGACGGCGAACTTCTGATCGGCCGGATCGCCGAGCCGGTTCCCGGCCAACGCCTCGGAATGAATCGGAACGATGCGCACGGTGCCGTGCGGCAGCGCGGGTTCAGCGCTTCGCGCGGACGCGGCGCACAGCAATAGCAGGACGGCGGCGAGGCGGACGGTTTTCATCAGCAGCTCCTTTTGGTTTTGGCGCAGCGATGCCGCGATACAGGCGGCGGATGGCGCGTCGGTAGATGAGGCGGAACGCGGCGGCGTCATCGCCGAAGCGGCCGAGGGTGAACATCGAAATCAGGCCGTGCGCGTGCGACCAGATGGTGAGCGTGGTCTCGAGAGTGTTGTCGCGACGCAGCTTCCCATCGCGCATCTCCCGCTCCACGGCGTCCCGCGCGGCATCGAACGTCGATGACTTGTGCGCCTCGAAGTCTTCCGGGTAGCGACGGACGTCGCGGCGCGCGCGAAGAAACATGACGTCGTAAAGGCGCGGTTCGTCGAGCGCGAAATCGAGAAAGCGCTGCATGAAATCGAGGACGTCCGGCCGGCCGTCGCGCGTGAGGTAGTCGTGCAGCAGTGCGAACCCCTGCTCCACGACGGCGGCCATGATCGCTTCCTTGTTGCGATAGTGGCGATAGATGGCAGTCGCCGAGACACCCAGCTCCGCGGCGATGTTGCGCATGGAGACGCCGTCGTCGCCGTGATGATCGTGAAGCCGCCGTGCGGCGTTGAGGATATTGGTGCGCGTGCCCATGTTGACACTGTTAACGTTAACGGTGTTAACAGCGAATGTCAATTTGGCCAAACACCAGCAGCAACGTTAGAGCCGGCCCGATACCTCGCCCAGCTCGCGCAGTTCCTCGGCATGCTCCGCCGTCAGCGCACCGTCCGCGACGCGCCACGACCAGTTGTCGTGCTCGGCGCCGGGCAGGTTCATTCGCGCTTCGCTGCCGAGGTTGAGGATGTCCTGCACGGGAACGATGGCCGTTTCGGCGACGGACGTAAACGCGGCGCGGATCAGGGTCCAGGCAACGTCGCTCGCATCGCGCACGCCGAGGTACGACGCGAGTGCCTTCTGCTCGTCGGAGGTGGCGTGCTCGTACCAGCCGCGCGCGGTGTCGTTGTCGTGCGTGCCGGTGTAGACGACCGTTTTCGGATCGAAGCAATGCGGCAGATGCGGACTGTTGGGTTGCTCGAATGCGAACTGCAGGATCTTCATGCCGGGGACGCCGATGGCCTCGCGCAGCTCGTGCACTTCCTTCGTGATGTGTCCGAGGTCCTCGGCGACGAGCGGCAGATCACCGAGCGCGGCACGAAGCGCGTCGAACAGCGCGCGGCCGGGCCCGGGCATCCAGCGGCCATTTATGGCGGTTTGCTCGCTGGCCGGGATCTCCCAATACGCCGCAAAACCGCGGAAGTGGTCGACGCGAACGACATCGGCGAAACGGAGCGCTGCGCGAAAGCGCGAAACCCACCAACGGAAATTCGTCTCGCGCAGCACGTCCCATCGATAGAGAGGATTGCCCCATCGCTGACCGGTGGCGCTGAAGTAATCGGGAGGCACTCCGGACACGACGTTCGGTTCGCCGCGTTCGTCGAGTTGAAAGATTTCGCGATTGGCCCAGACGTCGGCGCTGTCGCCGGCGACGTAGATCGGGATGTCGCCCATGATGCGAATGCCGCGCGCGCCGGCGGCTTCGCGCACCGCCGCCCATTGCGCGAAGAAGAGCCACTGGACGTATTCGTGAAACCGCAATTCATCAGCGAGATCCAATCGCGCCTTGGCGAGCGCGTCGCGATCGCGCGATGCGGCGCCGGCTGTCCACGCGGTCCACGATTTTCCGCCGTGCTGCTCCTTCAAGGCGGCGTACAAGGCCCAGTCGGGAAGCCAGGCGTTGTCGTGAATGAACGCGGCCAGCGCCTGGCGTTGTTCGTCCGAGGCATGTTCGCCGAAGTGCTCGAACGATTGCCGCAGCAGCGATTCTTTGAACGCGTGGACGCGATCGAACTCGACGAAATCCTCGGCGAACGCCGGAACATCATCGAGCGCATCGGCGGGCAGCAGTCCGCTCTCGACGAGTCGCTGCGGAGAGATCAGCAGCGGATTGCCGGCGTACGACGAGAGGCATCCGTACGGCGAGTTGCCGTAGCCCGGCGCGTTCAGCGGCAGCACCTGCCAGATGCGCAGCCCGGCGCTCTGCGCCCAATCGAGGAACGACAACAACTCGTCGCCGAGGTCGCCGATCCCGAAGCGTCCCGGCAGGCTGGTCGGATGGAGGAGGACGCCGGCGGTGCGGGTGGTCTGCGGTTCTGTCACCGAGGTGTGGGTCATATGTGGAGTGCTGAATGCTCAATGTCGAACGGAAGACGTGATTCTTCGTTGTCATCCTGAGGCTGCCGGAGGCACGGAGCCGCAGGCGGAGATGCCGGAGGGCGCCGAAGGATCTCCACCTTCCCAACTCCGGCTGAAACCCGGTTGGCTTCAACACAGCCTGGGAAGCTTGAGATCCTTCGGCGTCCTCTGCCGTTCCGCTGCTTCGCAGCTCCCGGCTCCGGCAGCCTCAGGATGACAACATTCAACATTTCGCCTTTCACCCTCTCGCCTCCGGACTGATCGACAACTTTTCGCCGAGGGCGTCGAAGTGCTGCAGCCAGCGATTCGCGGCCGAGGAGCCGTTGCCGGCGTTGGCGGCAATCACGGGACGGACTGATTTCTTGAGACGGTAGTAGTCGTTCTGCGGACGCCGAAGATCGACGTCGACGCCGGCGTCGCGGACGATCGATACAAGCTTGGCCCAGCTCTCCAACTTCTCCACATCTTCGGAATTGCGCGAGAAATCGCTGGCGGCGCGTTCGATGGCGGCCGTCAGCGACATCAGCGTCGTTTCGTCGAGCAGAACTTTTTCGTCGCGCGATTCGCGCAAGCGCGATTCCAACTCGCCGAGCGGGACGTCGTCGCTCGCGACCATCCGCCGCAATTGCGTGTTGACGTCGAACTCGGCGGCCATGCGCAAGACCTTCGGCAGCGGAACGCCGAGCGTCGCGTGGAAGCGCATCAGCGGATCGTAGCGCTCGTGAAGTTGATGAAACGCGCTCTCTGCTTCGCTCAAAGTCGTGTCGCAGAGCAGGTTGAGGATGCGGCGCTGTTCGTCGCGGAAGAGCGCCCGGATCGACAGCAGCGGCTCGTTGAAATACTCGTCGAGCACGCGGATGACCGAGGAGATTCCGTTGACCCGCATGTCTTCGCTGAGGTCGCGTTTCATGGCGTCGTAGTGCTCGGGCAGCGCCGCCGGCCGCACGCCGCCGGTCAACTCCGTCTCGCCGAGGTGGATGACGGTGAATTCGAACGATGCTTCCTCGCGCGTGATGAGCGAAGTGACGGTGATCGAGCCGATGGCCATGCGCGCGCGGCCGGCGCGGAACGATTCGAAATCGTTTTGCCGGACGCGATAGCAGTAGACACGATCATCGTGCGCGAAGTTGTCGAAGAGCGAGGCGACGGCGTAGTGCGCGGCCACGCGCCGAAGATCGAGACGCGTCGGCTTCACTTCCAGCTCGTAAATCTGCCGAGCGTCGCCGTGCTGCGGCAGATTGCTCTTCGCCGAGGCGATGCGGCGCAGAAACTCCAGCTCCAGACTGCGGCCGCCAACTTTTTCGGCGAGCTGGATAACGCGCGCGGCGTAGTGCAGCACCTGCACGGTTTCGATGCCGGAGATGTCGTTGAAAAACCAGCCGCAGCTCGTGTACATGAGCATGGCGTTGCGCTGCATCTCCAGCAGCTCGAGCACGGTGACGGTGTCGTTTTCCGTGCTGGCGTGCTTCGCCATGAATCGCGCGACACTGTCGTCGGAGCGGTCGAGGACGACGTCGATGTAGTCATCGCGCGCGTCCCACGGATCGCGCAACACTTCGGAACCGCGCGATTCGAAAATGGCGACGCATTCGTCGCGCAGCCAGTCGAGCGCCTCGCGCAGCGGCGTCCGCCACTGCTGGTTCCAACCGTCGCCGCCGCCGGTGCTGCAGCCGCAATCGCGCTTCCATCGTCCGAGGCCGTGGCTGCAACTCCACGCGGTGTCTTCGACGATCTCCACTTCATGCGTCGGCGGGACGTCGGCGAGGAACTGGCCGTAGTTCGCGACGCGCGAGAGCTTCTGCTCGTTGATGTAGTCGAGCGCGTAGGCCAGCGCCATGTCGCCGTAGCGATGATGATGACCGTACGTCTCGCCGTCGGTGGCGATGTTGACGAGCTGCGGATGCGTGCGTCCTTCACCGAACGCGCCGAGGAGCCGATGCGCGAGGTTCTCGCCGCGGGCGAGCAGACGCTCGAAGGCGACCGCGCGCGAGATCGGACCGTCGAAGAAAAAGAGGTCGATGGAACGCCCCGACGGCAGGTTGCAGCGATACGGCATGGTCGGATCGATGGCGCCTTTCTGCTCGGTCCAATCGTCCTCGCCGATCGAACGCCAACGCTTCGCCTGCTGCGGTTCGAGAATCGTGAACGCGATTCCTTCCGCGGCGAGCGCTTCGAGCGAGCCGACGTCGACCGCCGTCTCCGGAAGCCACATCGCTTCCGGCTTCCGCTTGAAACGCTTCTCGAAATCGCGGATGCCCCACCGCACCTGCGTGCGCTGATCGCGCGCGTTCGCCAGCGGCAGAATCATGTGGTTGTACGCCTGCGCGATGGCCGATCCATGGCCGCCGAACCGCTCGCGGCTGACGCGATCGGCATCGAGAATTGCGGCGTACGTTTCCGGCTGCTGCTGCTCCAGCCACGACAGCAGCGTCGGTCCGAAGTTGAAACTGATGGCGGCGTAGTTGTTGACGATTTTGACGATGCGCTCGCGCGCATCGAGGATGCGCGACGAAGCATTCGGACCGTAGCACTCGGCAGTAATTCGCTCGTTCCAGTCGTGGTACGGCGCCGCCGTGTCCTGCGTCTCCACCGCCTCCAGCCACGGGTTCTCCCGCGGCGGCTGATAGAAATGTCCGTGGATGCAGATGTAGCGGATGCGCATCGTGGCGAGAATATCAGCGGCCGAGAAGCTCCAGCACGCCGCGGATCGGGATGCGCACCCAGTCCGGACGATTGTTCATCTCGTAAGCGATTTCGTAGAGCGCCTTTTCGAGAAGATGGGCGTCCAGAAGCACCTGCAGCTCTTCGCGAGATTGCGGCAGATGCGCGGCATCGCCGCTTTCGGCGAGATATGCGCGCAGGAACGCGGCGCTCACCCACCGATACCAGAAGTTCGCCCCACTCTCCACGATCGCCGCATCCTCGGCACGAATGACCGAATGCTGCGACTGGCCGAACAGCACCGCGTGCGGCGCGTAATGGAAGGAGCGCAGCATCCCGGCCACGTCTCGCAAGGCACTGCGTTTGATGCGGCGTTCGCTCAATGGACGTGATGGTTCGCCTTCGAAATCGATGATGACGAAGTCGTTGCCGGTGTGCAGCACCTGCCCGAGGTGATAGTCGCCATGCGTGCGGATGCGAAGGCCTGTAATGCGGCCGTCGAGAATGTGCCGTATCCGCTGTTGGACTTCCTCTTCACGCACCAATAATTCTTCCGCAGCCGGAATCCCTTTGCCGCGTCTACGCAGCAATTGAAATGTGCGCACTGCCTGCGATCGAATGTGCTGGTAAATCGATCGCTGATAATGCGGCGTAATCGGCTCGGACGCGAACGCGGAGATGTCGTCGCGCGAGGCGAGCGCAAGATGCATCTGCGCGGTACGACGCCCGAGGAGTTCGGCATCGGCGAGATAGAGGCCGATCGTTTGTTGTGCGATATCCGGCACTGGTTTGTCCACGATTGCCAGCAATGATTCGGACGGTGTGGCCTTTGCCAACCTCTCCGCCGCCGACGGATCGCTCAGAACGGAATCGAAGAAACGCCCGAACGTATCGACGGTGTACGTCCAGGCGTCGCCCGAATTCGCAACATAGCGTTGCAGCATCGCCAGCGTGGTCGGCTCCGTCGTCGAATCGGTCTCGTATTGAAGTGCGCCTTCCAACCGAGGCGTACCGGTAAAGGACGTCTCCTCATTGAGGAACCGCGTCACCTCGAGATCGGTGTTGACGCCGGGCTCCAGGCGGCGGAAGAGTTTCAGGAAGAATTGGTCGCCGTAAAGCACAGCCGTATTGCTTTGTTCGGCTTTGAGAACTTGCGCGGTGAGTCCGCCGGCGTCGCGCAGTTCGCGAGGATGCGACGATGTGCCTGCAAGCACGCCCTGTTCCCCTTTGAGAGTGCGACGACGCGCGATCGTGTCGAGCAACGCCGCCGTGAATTTCGCATCGGTGACAGGCTCATACAGAAGGAAGCCGTCGCGCAGTCGGGCCACGAGCGTCGGGATTTTCGTCTCCTGCTCCTGCGCGCGCCGGGCCTGCAGGATTGCCAGCGGGAGGAGATAGGTCTCGGGTTCGCCGTCCGCGTAATCGATGCGCAGGAACGTAAGCTGGCCCGCGTCATTCGGAAGCGCCACGGTTTCCGTAACCTGCAATGACGTGATCGTGCGCGCTTTGGCGCTGAACCAGCGGCGTGAACGCACGTACGTCTCAAGCGCGCTGCCGAGTGCGGCGCGATTGCGGTCGGCGAAGAGTTCCTCGAAACTGGCCGCTTTGAGGTGCGGCACTTCTTCGCTACTGAGCGTTGCCTCGGTGCTCTGGCGTTCGAGCGTGAACCAATAAAACGCGAACGGCCCGAGGTTGAGAAAATATGGTTTGTCACTGATGTCAGGGAAGCGCGTTCCACCGGACAATTCGACGGGAGCCATTCCCGCGAATTGCGAAAGATCGAGCTCGAAGCACTGCACGAGCCGCGAGAGATTGGCGACGACGAGAATCGTTTCGTCCTGATAGCGGCGTACGAACGCCAGGATCTTGCGGTTCTCCGGATGCAGAAACTCCATCGTGCCGCGGCCGAAGGCCTGGTAGCGATTGCGTTGCGCGATGAGACGTTTCATCCACCATAAGAGCGAATACGGGCTACTCTGCTGCTGATCGACATTGACCTGTTCGTAGTGATACTCCGGATCGATGATCACCGGAAAATACAATTGCTGCGGATTCGCCTTCGAAAATCCAGCATTACGGTCGGGACTCCACTGCATCGGCGTGCGCACGCCGTTGCGGTCGCCGAGGTAGATGTTATCGCCCATCCCGATCTCATCGCCGTAATAAATGATCGGCGTGCCGGGAAAGGAAAACAGCAGACCGTTCATGAGGTGAATGCGGCCGCGATGATTCTGCATCAGCGGCGCGAGGCGGCGGCGGATGCCGAGGTTGATGCGCGCCTGGCGGTCGGAGGCGTAGGTGCGCCACATGTAATCGCGGTCCTCGTCCGTGACCATCTCCAGCGTCAGCTCGTCGTGATTGCGCAGGAACATCGCCCATTGACAGTTCTCGGGGATAGCCGGCGTCTGGGCCATGATGTCGATGATGGGAAACCGATCTTCCTGCGCCAGCGCCATGTACATGCGCGGCATGACCGGGAAGTTGAAGGCCATGTGGCATTCGTCGCCATTCCCAAAATACGGCAGCGAGTCCTCAGGCCATTGATTCGCCTCGGCCAGCAACATCCGGCCGGGATATTTCTGGTCGACGTGCGCTCGTAATGTCTTCAAATACTCGTGCGTCTCCGGCAGGTTCTCGCACGTCGTCCCCTCTCGCTCGAAGAGATACGGAATCGCATCGAGGCGAAAGGCATCGACGCCCATATCCATCCAGAAGTCGAGCGCTTTGATGAGCGCGGCGTGGACCGCGGGATTGTCGAAATTGAGATCCGGCTGATGGGAGAAGAAGCGATGCCAGTAATACGCCTTGGCAACGGGATCCCAAGCCCAGTTGGATGTCTCATAATCTTTGAAGATGATGCGGGCGTCTTTGTATTTTGTCGGCGTATCGCTCCAGACATAGAAATCGCGCCATGGCGAGCCCGGCTTCGCGCGCCGCGACTTCTGAAACCATTCGTGCTGGTCGCTGGTGTGATTGATGACCAGCTCCGTGATCACCTTCAATCCTCGCCGATGTGCTTCCTTCAAAAAGACTTTGAAATCGGCGAGGGTGCCGTAACTTGGATTGACCGCCGTGTAATTGGCGATGTCATAGCCATCATCGCGCAGCGGCGAGGGATAGAACGGCAGGAGCCAGATGATGTTGATGCCGAGGTCCTGCAGGTAATCGAGCTTGCGCGTCAGCCCCTGAAAATCGCCGATGCCGTCGTTGTTGGAATCAAAAAACGCGCGGACATGCGTCTGATAAATGATCCCGTCTTTGTACCAAAGGTCGTCCATGATTTTAGTTAGTCACTGTCATCCTGAGCCGCCGAAGCTGCGTCGGCGAAGCCAGAGCAGCGGAGGACGGTCGAAGGACCCCCACCCGATAGCCCGGATGGACGGCGGTTTCAGCAGGGGGTCCTTCGACCGTCCTTCGGCCCTCCGCCGCTGCGCGGCTACGTGCCTCCGGCGGCTCAGGATGACAGTCACAAAAAATATTCAAAATCCCTCTCACTTCTCACTTTGCGTCGGATTCGGAAGATGTGGGCGGGGACGACGTGCGGATTAAGCTGCACGTAGTTCTTCGCGCCGTGCCACGTGTAGCGCGCGCCGGAAAGGAGCTCGTGGACCTGGAACGGGCGGTTTGCGTCGAGATGCAATGCGGCGAGATCGAGCTCGACATAGCCGGCTTGCGTGTTGTGCGGATCGACGTTGACGATGGTCAGAACGACGTCGGTTCCGGCCGATTTGCTGTAGCAGAGGATTTCGTCGTTCGTCGTCGTGTGGAAGCGCAGCGTTTCATTCTGCTGCAGCGGCGGATTGTCGCGGCGAATGCGGTTGACGACGGCGATGAGTTCGGAGAGGTCGTCATCGGTCGAATCCCACTGTTTGACCTCGTATTTTTCGGAATCGAGATACTCCTCGCCGCCCGGTTCGCGCGCCGTTCCGATGAAGCGTTCGAACGGAGGCCCGTAAATGCCGTAATTCGCGGAGAGCGTGGCCGCCAGCATCAGCCGGATCGTGAAGGCCGGGTGTCCGCCGTATTGCAGATACTCGGTGAGGATGTCCGGTGTATTTGGCCACGCATTCGGGCGGAAGAAGTCGCTGATTGGCGGCTTCGTGATCTCTTCAAAGTACTCCGTCAGTTCATATTTGGTGTTGCGCCAGGCAAAGTACGTGTACGACTGAGAGAACCCCGCCTTGGCCAGCCAGTACATGATCTTCGGTCTCGTAAACGCTTCGGCTAGGAAGATCACGTCCGGATGGTGTTTCTTGACCGTGCGAATCACCCAATGCCAGAACGGCAGCGGCTTCGTGTGAGGATTGTCGACGCGGAAAATGCGCACGCCTTTGTCGATCCAGAAGCGGAAGACGTCGCACAGCTCTTTCCAGAGATCGGACCAGGCGTCGGTTTCGAAGTGAAACGGATAGATGTCCTGATACTTTTTCGGCGGATTTTCGGCGTATTGAATCGTCCCGTCGGGACGCGTTTGAAACCATTCCGCATGCTCCTGAACATACGGATGATCGGGCGACGCCTGAAAGGCGATGTCGAGCGCCATTTCGATCCCGCGGTCACGCGCCGCGATGACGAGATGCTGGAAGTCGTCCATCGTCCCAAGCTGCGGATGAATCGCCTTGTGTCCCCCTTCCGCACCGCCAATGGCCCACGGACTGCCGGCGTCTCCTTCCTCGGCCGACACCTTGTTGTTCTTTCCTTTGCGGAACGTCGTACCGATCGGATGGATCGGCGGCAGGTAGAGAACGTCGAATCCCATCTTCGCGATGCGCGGCAGTTGCGCTTCGACGTCGCGAAACGTTCCCACGGAGCGCGGGAACAGCTCGTACCAGGTGCTGAAGGCGGCGCGGCGCGGATCGACTTCGATGGCCAGCTCGCAGCCGTAACGTGTCGCGAATTTCCGCTCTGCGTTTTGCGCCATGAGGACGAGAAGCTCATCGTTGGCAAGTGCGTGAACCTTGTCGCGCGCTTCATCGTCGCCGTCGATCATCGAAACATAGTGCTCGAGCCGTTTGCGATCGCGATCTTTTGCGCGTTCCGCGGCGGCGCGAATCATCTCCAGTCCGATGCGGAGCTGGACATCGAGATCGGCGTCGGGACGTTTCTTCAGATCGCGATGCCACGTCAGGAAATGATCGATCCACGCTTCGAAGGTGAAGTAGTAGAAGCCGAGGCGATCGACGGGGAGCTCGGCGCGCCAGCGGTCGTTGACGAGCGCGGTCATGCGCGTTTCCGTGAACGTCTTCTCCGACTCGTGGCGATGCAGCATGACCGCCGAAAGAAGATCGTGGCCGTCCGCGAAGATGTCGGCTTCGACAGAAACGACGTCGCCCACCGCGCGCTTGGCGGGAAAGCGGCCTTCATCCACCGAAGGAGTCACGCCTTCGATGACGACGCGGCGACGCCCATCGAATTGCAATTCGGGCACGGGGGGGAGGTTGCGAGTTGCATGCCCTCTTGCGTTTACAGCAGTTTGCGCACGAACGGTCGCGCGGCGATGCCGAGGATGCTGCCGGCGGGGCGGCTGCGAAGGATGGCCAGGCGGTAGAGCTGCTCGGCGGCGATCACCGATGCCACGATCAGCGAGATCACCGCGCCGCGGTGCAGCGATGTAGCCACTCCGATCGCGGCGAAGAACAGGATCATGATCGCGATGAGCGACGACTGGTGGCGATAGTCGTAGCCGAATCGCGCCGCCACGCGCGCCTGATCGGCGGGACTGAGCAGCGTCACCAGCGCCTCGCGCATCACCAGAGCGTCAGTCACGGCGCGGTCCGCGGGCGTCTCGGTGATCGTGATGACCAGCCCCTTCTCGCGCGCAAACGGCGAGACGGCGCGCGTGCGATCGGCGGCGGTGTAGTAGTAAACGAGATAGCCGATGACGCCGATCGCCGATCCCGCCGGGCGACCGATCAGCCAGGCGATTCCGAAGCGGAGCGAGGTCTCGACGAAGAGATAGCCGGTGACGAGGTACACCGGCAGCGGACGCGGTGTGCCGGACATGATGCCGCTGACGAGCCACAGCACGAGCGCGATGACGACGGCGTAGACGCCGAGCGCGGACAAGATCGTCAGGCGCGGGGCGATGATGCCGAGCTCGCGTCCGATCTCCTCCTGCACGCCGGCGGGAAGATGCCCGGCCAGCAGCGCCAGCGCGTTCGCGGACTTCCGTTTCGTCTCGCGCGCGAGCTGCGCACGATACTCGGCCAGCCGCTGCATTTCGTGCGCATCGTCGTAGTGATCGATGGTGCGCATGGCGTGCATCTCGCGCCACGGCTCGAGCACGTAGCGCACACCGCCCTGCGGCAACGGTTCGGCGGCGATGACTTCGAAGTAGCGCTCCTCCCACAGCACCGCGGTTCCCGGAAACTCGGCGGTCGTGAGCGTCTTCGGCACGCGCGGCGTCCACGCTTTCGGGATGCGCGACAACAGCTCCACGCGCTCGCCATCGTCCGCGCGGACGCGATCGGAGCCGTATGCCTGCATTCCGTCATTCTAAGTGGCGCGGGAGCGCTTCTTGCTGCCGGAGCAACCGTGAGCGACAAACTATCGGCGGAATGCAGCATCCTGATCGTCGAGGACGATGCGTCCATCCGACGCCTCGTGCGCACGGTGCTGCTGCGGCAGGGCTACCAGGTCGAGATCGCCAGCGACGGCCTGGAAGCGGTCGCGAAACTCGCGCTCGCCAACTACGACGTGATCATCCTCGACCTGATGATGCCGAACCTCGACGGCTTTTCATTCATGACGGCGATGGCGCGCGACACGCCGGAGCGGCTGAAGCGCGTGATCATCACCAGCGCCGCGTCGCCCGCGGTCATCAACGAGCGGCTGAAGGGCATTCCGTTCGATCTACTGCCGAAGCCGTTCGATATCCATGAGCTGCTTTCGCGCGTGCAGGCGTGCGCGACGCGCAGTGGATCAGCCGATTAATCGGCAGGACATTCGCAATAACTATAGCCGGAGGCAACCTCATGGCTGAACGAATCGTCGTCTATGGCGCGGACTGGTGCGGCGACACGGTGCGCACGCTGCGGCACCTCGACCGCACCGGCGTCAAGTACGACTACATCGACATCGACAATGACAGCGAAGGCGAGAAAAAAGTCATCGCTCACAGCAACGGTCGGCGCCGCATCCCGCTCGTGGAGATCGCCTCGGACGGCGGCGAGCCGCAACGCATCGCGGTTCCGCGCGACGCGGAGTTGGATTCGATGCTTGGCAAGAAGAAGTAGCTACTTCACCACCGGAATCACGTCATTCAGGATCCACAGCGGCCCGATGAGCAGGTGGACGGCGTTGCGCATAAACGCCGGCTGCTTGTGCTCGTACACGCTGTGCCCGATGAATTGAAAAATCCACCCGAGGATGAAGAGGGCGATGTTGATTGACATCGGCAGCCACGCGCCGATGAGATAGAACGCGATCGAGACGATCAGCATCGGGATGGCCAGCCGCCACTCGAGGGTGAGGTAGTAGATGACGGCGATCGCGATGAGCACGACCGCGGCGTCGATGCGGAATCCGTCGATCGTCACGATGCGAACGCGCGCGAGCATGCCGAGGAGCGAGAGCATGATCAGCGGGATGCCGAGGCGGTGAAACCACTTGTTGCCCTTGGTCTGGTGATAGGCGGCGTAGTCGGCGAAGGAGTCGCGGATGTTCATGGCTGGGAAAGTTTACGCCCTGTCATCCTGAGCCGCCGGAGCGACGTAGCCGAAGGCGAAGTCGCGGAGGACGGTCGAAGGACCCCCTGACTGGTAACCCGGGAGGGGCGGTGGATTTTGACGTTCGTACCAACCCTCCCGGGTTAGCAGGAAGGGGGTCCTTCGACCGTCCTCCGCCTTCCGTCGCTTCGCGACTCCCGGCTTGGCGGCTCTGGATGACAAAACCCGCATCCTGATCCCGCCCTTCGGCCGCAGCGTGATCGACGCCTGCGGCGTCACGTCATCGGTCAAGAGCGACAACTTCCAGCGCTGCGCGATGGTGGCCACGATCAGCACCGCCTCCATCCACGCGAATCCTTCGCCGATGCAGATGCGCGGTCCGGCGCCGAACGGAAAATACGACAGCTTCGGACGTGATGCCTTCGCCTCAGGTATAAACCGCAGTGGGTCGAACGTTTCGGGATCGGGAAACCAGCGTGGATCGCGATGCGTCACCGCCTGCGACGCCACAACGACAGCGCCCTTTGGAACGAACCACTCGCCGATCGTCGCGTCCTCGATCGCCAGCCGGCTCACCGCCCACGCCGGCGGGAACATCCGCATCGCCTCCGCCACCACCATCTCCGTGTACGGTAGCCGCGCGTAATCGGCAGGCGTGGGAGTTCGATCGCCCAGGACGGCGGCGAGCTCGCGAAGCATCGCGTCTGCGGCCTCGGGATTCAGCGACAGCAGGTACCACGTCCAGGCCAAAGCGTTCGCGGTCGTTTCGTGGCCGGCCAGGAAGAGCGTCATCGCCTCATCGCGAAGCTGCTGGTCAGTCATGCTCCCGCCATCTTCTTCATCCACCGCCATCAGGAGCATCGACAGCAGATCGCCGCGATCCTCTCCCGACTTCCTCCGCTCGTCGATGATGCCGTAGACGGTCTGGTCCAACCGCTCCAGCGAACGACGAAAGCGCATCGTTTGCGGTAACGGCAACTTCCGCAGCAGGTTCGCGATCGGATTCATCAGCGTCGGAAAGAGATCGACCAGCGACGTGAGCGCGACTCCGATCTCGTCCGCCTCCTGATCGATCTCCGCATCGAACAGCGTCTTGGCGACGACCGACAGCGTGAGCCGCATCATCTCCTGATGGACGTCGAGCACCTCGCCATCCCCCCACCCCAGCCTCCCCGCCCGCTCGATCATGACCTCGGCATACCGCCCGATCCGCTCCCGATGAAACGCCGGCTGCACCAGCCGCCGCTGCCGCCGATGCACCTCCTCCTCGGACGTCAGCAATCCTTCCCCAAAGATGATCTTCGACCGCTGCAGCACGCGACTTTTGTGAAACGACCGATGCTGCGTCACGAGCAGCTCGCGAATCAGATCGGGATGATTGAAGAAGAAGATCTGCTGCGGCCCGACGTGAAACTGGGACGCATCGCCGTACTCGTTCGCGAGTTTTTGAAAAAACGGAATCGGATCGCGCTGCAGCGTGCGCAGGTAACGGAAGGGGATGTGACTTTTCGGGCCGGGGGGAGTGGGCATTTGCGTGCTGATGGTAAAGGGAGACGGTTCACGCGGAGAACGCGGAGAGGCGGAGGGTGCGGAGAAAACCTCCGCGTGCCCCGCCCCTCCGCGTCCTCCGCGTGAAACCGTTCCCCTTTAGAATCCCCACGCACATGAACGCCCTCCCGCTCATCCTCTTCTTCCTCGCGGTGACCGCGATCGGGTACCGCTACTACTCCGCCTTCCTCGCGGCGAAGGTCATGGCGCTCGATGACACGCGCGTCACGCCAGCGCATCGGTTCAACGACGGGCAGAACTACGTGCCGACGAACAAGTGGGTGCTCTTCGGGCATCACTTCGCGGCCATCTCGGGCGCGGGGCCGTTGATCGGACCGGTGCTGGCGGCGCAGTTCGGGTATTTGCCGGGATTGTTGTGGCTCGCCTTCGGAGTCGTCCTCGGCGGGGCGGTGCATGACTTCGTCACGCTCGCCGCCTCGGTGCGGAGGAACGGGAAGTCGCTGGCGGAGATCGCGCGGACGGAGATCTCGCCGCTCGCGGGGATCACGGCCATGATCGCCATCCTCTTCATCATCGTCATCGCGCTGGCCGGACTCGGCATCGCCGTCGTCAACGCGCTGGCGGATTCGCCGTGGGGGACATTCACGATCTTTCTGACGATTCCGATCGCGCTGCTGGTCGGGCAGTACCTGCATCGATCGAAAGCGGCGTATGCAATCCGCAACGGATCCATCGCCGGCGCGCTGATGGTGCTGGCTGCGGTCGTGGCCGGACGTTTCGTCCCCGGCACCGCGCTCGGGATGCTGTTTACCCTATCCAAGCCGCAGATCACCATCGCCATCGCCATCTACGGCTTCACCGCCTCGGTGCTTCCGGTCTGGATGCTGCTCTGCCCGCGCGACTACCTCTCGTCGTACATGAAGCTCGGCACCATCGCGGCGCTGGTCATCGGCACGGTCATCGTCGCGCCGCATATTTATGCGCCGGCCGTTTCGCAGTTTGCGGGAGGCGGCGGTCCGATCATCCCCGGCAAACTCTTTCCGTTCGTCTTCATCACCATCGCTTGCGGCGCCATCTCCGGCTTCCACGCGCTGATCGGATCGGGGACGACGCCGAAGATGCTCGACAAGGAATCCGACGCCCGGATGATCGGCTACGGCGCGATGCTCTGCGAAGGACTGGTCGGATGCGTGGCACTCATCGCCGTCTGCGCACTGCATCCCGGCGACTACTACGCCATCAACGTTCCGCCCGCGGTCTTCGCCAAACTCGGACTCTCGACCGTGAACCTGCAGCACTTTTCAACGCTCGTCGGCGAAACGCTGGTCGGACGCACCGGCGGCGCGGTCTCGCTGGCAGTCGGTTTCGCGCAGATTTTCTCCGGCATCCCGCTCCTCGGCGGACTGATGTCGTACTGGTACCACTTCGCGATCATGTTCGAGGCGCTGTTCATCCTCACCACCATCGACACCGGCACTCGCGTGGCGCGCTTCATGGTGCAGGAGTTCCTCGGCCGCGCCTGGAAGCCGTTCGAAAACACGTCATGGATTCCCGGCACGATCCTCTCCACGGGCCTGGTCGTCTTCGGCTGGACTTGGTTCATCCTCAACGGATCGATCTCGCAGATCTGGCCGATGTTCGGCATCGCCAATCAACTGCTAGCCGCGGTTGCGCTCTGCGTCGGGACGACGGTCATCCTCAACAGCGGCAAAGCGAAGTACGCGTGGACGACGATGTTCCCGCTGGCCTTCGTTGCCTCGACCACGCTCTACGCCGGCTACCGCTCCATCTTCGACAACTTCCTCGGTCCAAAGATGATGGCCAAAGATCCGTTCACCGGCTATCTCGACGCAACGCTGACGTCGATCCTGATGCTCTGCGTGATCGTGATCCTGGCCGCGTCCGCCCGCGCGTGGCTGCGCGCCATCCGCGGCGAGAACGTGGCCTTCGTGCCCGCGACGGCCGGTCCCGATCACAGGCATTTGCCGGGCAGCGGCTGCTGCTGAAATCAACATCGCCTGTGAAGCGGGTGTAAGAGCCGTAGCCCACGGCTTTGAGCCGTGGGTCAGCGGGTTGCGTGTAATTTGTGAGCCCGCCTTGGCGGGCGACAGAAAGCTTTCTTTCGCGCGCTGAAGCGCGCTCCCAATTCCGCGCGAATCGATTTCCCCCGGCTCAAAGCCGGGGGCTACGGTTCTTATGGCGGCTTCGCCGCCGACTATGCCAGCTTTCACCGACTTGATTTCGATCGGCCCAGCGCCGTGGCCTGCATAGTTAATGATCCAAACGCGGGTCAGCGGCTGCCGCGGTGCGCAGAGATCGACCCATCGGCGGAAACCGTGAATCGCACAAACTGCGCGTCATCAACGACTTAGATTTTTGATCACTCCGGCATTCGCGTTGCCATCGTCGAGCGCGAAAGGACCTTCCTCCTATGCGCAAGCTTTGTCTCTCTCTCGCAATGGCGCTCGCCATCCCGGCGGCGTTTGCCCAGACCAACAATTCGAAGGACCCCACTTGGTGGGAGAAATACCAGTACCTCGTCAAGAACGGCGAGATGACGGCCGCCGGGCCGACGACCTCGGTCTCTTCCGGCGCGAACGTCGACGTCTCGAACGAATGCGGACCGCAGAGCGAGACGTACATCACGCTCAACACCGCCAACCCGAAGCAGCTCGCGGCCGGATCGAATGAGATCTTCCGCGATCCGATGCGCGGCTACTGGTCGGCCGACGGCGGCAAGACATGGGGCGGCGTCGACCTCCCGCTGCCGCCGCCGATCGGCACGAACGGCATCCGCTTCGGCTCCGATCCGACGCTGGCCTTCGACAGCCGCGGAAATCTGTTCTACGGATACATCGTCGTCTTTTTTGGCAGCGGCAACGGCATCAACGGAACCGAAATGGGCGTCGCTCGCTCGAGCGACGGCGGCAAGACGTACTCGCTCGCGAACTTCTTCTCCTTCTCCGGCGGCAGCGATCACTTCAACGACAAGCCGATGATCACGGCAGACGCGAACGTCAACTCGCCGTTCCGCGACAACGTCTACATCGCCTGGGATGCCGCCAGCGGCGGCTCCGCGAGTGGCGGCGGCGTGCGCGTAGCGCGCTCCAGCGATCACGGCGTCACCTACACCGTCACCCGCGCCGACGATCCGAAGGGACCGGGCCGCGCCATCGGTGCCGTGCCGTTCGTCGGTCCGAATGGCGAGCTCTATCTGGCCTGGAACGACTACGCCGCGAATACGATCGCCTTCAGCCGCTCCTTCGACGGCGGCGCGACGTGGGACGCGCAGCGCGTCATCGCTTCGAAGCAGCTCCCGTTCGACATTCGCATCCCGGCCGAATTCAACCGCGGCGCGCTCGTCTATCCCGCCTGCGACGCCGACCGCAGCAGCGGCGCGCATCGCGGACGCCTGGTCTGCTCGTGGATGGATCTAGCCGGCAACGGCACCACCGACATCTTCACCTCGTACTCCGATGACAAAGGCGCGACGTGGTCGCTTTCCAAATCGGCCGCCGACGCGCTGCCGTTCGCAGTCGATCGTTTCAATCAGTGGCTCTCGATCGATCCGACCAACGGCGTCGTCAACGTCTCCTTCTACGACACGCGCAACGACACCACCGGCGCGCGCTACGAGACCGACATCTATCTCTCCCGCTCATCGAACGGCGGCGCCTCGTTCGCGCCGAACGTCCGCGCTTCCGACGTCAGCTCGAACGAGCACGATTGCGACGGCGTCTTTCCCTGCTCGGCCATCAACTACGGCAACCAGCAGGGCGACTACTCCGGCATCGTCGCTTACGGTGGCGTCGCCCATCCCGTCTGGACCGACAGCCGCCGCAATCAGGACAGCGTCAACGGCTGCCGCTTCCCCGCGATGGAAGAAGTCTTCACAACCAGCGTAAAGTAGGCCTTCTCGGAAAGGGCGGACCTCCGGGTCCGCCCTTTCTTTTGACGGAGGTTGGACATGCTGGGCAACACACCGATCATCGCGTTCCTCCCCACGCTCGATTTCGACAAAGCGCGCGCGTTCTACGTCGACGTCCTCGGCCTCCGCTTCGTCGAAAACGACGGCTTCGCCATGGTGCTCGACGCGAACGGGACGATGATCCGTGTCGCGAAAGTCCAGCCCGATTTCAAGCCGGCCGTGTTCACGATCCTCGGCTGGGAAGTCTCCGACATCGAAAGCGTCGTCTCCGACATGACCGCCAAAGGCGTCGTCTTCGAACGCTACGGCTTCTTCGAGCAGGACGCCCTCGGCATCTGGGCCGCGCCCGGCGGCGCGAAAGTGGCTTGGTTTAAGGACCCGGACGGCAACACGCTGTCGGTCTCGCAGCACGTCGAGTAAACCATTCCGCAGATGACGCAGATGTCACGCAGACAACCAGTTCCCATCTGCGTCTTCAATCTGCGAAATCTGCGATTAAACGTCCTACGCTACGCGGCCTTGTGATGGCGATGCCGAGGAAGAAGACGATGCACCCCGCAATCGCCGGGCCGAGGTGGAAAAGGTCGGTGTAGCCGATCAGAGGATGAACCGCGATCGCGGCGCAAAAACCCGCCACTCCCGCCGCGGCCAACGCCTGCCAGAGACTGCGCGATGGAGTGCTGTAGAACACCGCGAGAAACATCGCCAGGCCGCAAGAGACGAGCGCGCCGCCGAAGCCGGCGCGGTCGTGAGCGATGAGCGGCACGAGGTGCGGATTTACCTGGCGTAGTTCCGCCGGCGTGATGCCCATGAACACGATGTCCGTCGGCACGAACACAGAGGTCATCCCGACGGTCATGATCGTCAGCCCGGCGGCGATGATGCCGAACGTGGCCATGAGCAGCAGGATGCGGCCGATGCCGTTTCGCGAATGAACATCGAACGCGGGCCGCGAGACCTGTTCGACGCGCAGAGCACGCGTGCGCACGAGACCCGCCGCGAATAGCGGCAGGAGAGCAAGCGTCGCCGCGCCGTGCCAGGAATCGAGATAGCCATAGCCGAGGTACGCGAGAAAGCTCAGGAAACCGGCGGCGCCGCTGATGAGTAGCGCCCACCACGCCCACGTCTCGCGGCGGCGCAACGGAAACTCGGCGAGCCAGAGATACATGATTCCGATGGCCATCAGCACGCCGCCGAATGAGACGCGGTCGTGAACCATGAAGTGCACGATGCGGCAGCCGCGAAGCGCGCAGAGTTGCGCGGCTGTCATGCCGAGGTAGTCGGTGTCCTGCGGCAGAAACTGGCCGGTCGATGCCTGAAAGAGCGCGAACGCGCCGGCGCCGATCAACGCCAGCGCCGTCAACTTGATCAGCGAGCGACCGTCGCCGATCAGTGTTGCGAAGAAACCGCGATCGTCGTCATTGCCGCGCATTGCTAAAGGCTAACATCGCGCGATGGTTCCCACCGGCCGCTTCGCGCCCTCCCCCACCGGGCCGCTGCACCTCGGCAGTCTGGTCGCGGCGGTGGGATCGTGGCTGTTCGCGCGGCGCGAGAGCGGGCGATGGTTGGTGCGGATGGAGGATCTCGATACGCCGCGCGTCGTGGCTGGATCGGCGGACGAGATTCTTCGCGCGCTCGAACGTTACGGACTGACGTGGGACGGCGAGGTCGTGCATCAATCGCAGCGGATCGCGTTGTACGACGATGCACTCGCAACACTCCGCGAAAAAAATCTCGTCTACGACTGCGGCTGCTCGCGCGCGGACCTCGCGCGCACCGCCTCGGCGCCGCTCGGGCGCGAAGCTGTGTATCCGGGGACTTGCCGCGATGGATTGCCGGCCGGACGCGTTGCGCGCGCGGTTCGCTTTCGGACGTCGCATGAGGTCATCGGCTTCGACGACATGCTTCGCGGACGTGTCGAGGAGGATGTCGCCGCGGAAACCGGCGACTTCGTCGTCCGTCGTGCCGACGGCGTTTACGCGTATCAACTGGCGGTGGTCGTCGATGATGCGGCGCAGAACATCACGCAGGTCGTCCGCGGCGCCGATCTGCTGACGTCGACCGCGCGTCAAATCGCGCTGCAGCGCGCGCTCGGACTTTCCACTCCGTCGTACGCGCACCTGCCGCTCGTTCTGAATCCGGACGGCTCCAAACTCGGCAAACGCGATGGCGCCTTGCCGCTGCCGTCACTCGATGAGAAGCGCATTCGCGAGACGTTGTCGTTTGCGTTGCAGTTCCTCGGAGTCGAAGTCGATCTCGACTCACCTTCGCGAATGTTGCAGGAGGCGTTGGGGAAGAACGCGTAGTGCGGGCGTCTCGCCTGCATCCGGCGCGGCGTCTCGCCCGACGGTGTTTCTGGGATTCAATTGCAGGATCGTTCTAGATGACGGAACCCACCGCTGGGCGGGACGCCACAGCGGATGCAGCCGAGACGGCCGCACTCCCCCTCTCACAGCTTCAGAATCAGCTTGGTCATGTCGTGCTGGTTGCCGTCGGGATCCGTTCCGTAGCCGGGCATCACGTAGGAGGTGAAGCCGAGGTTGTGGAGGGTGGTGACGGCATCGGCTTCGAGGTCGGAGATCAGCATCGCGTTGATGTGGCGGAGGCCTTTTTCGCGGGCGATGCCGATGAACTGGTTGACCAGCAACGTGCCGAGGCCGACGCCGCGGAAGGCGGGATCGATCATCCACTTGAGGCGGCCGGTCAGGCGGAGCGGACCGCCGTGGCGGCGATGGAGCGTGGCGTCGGCGACGATGCGGTTGCCGTCGAGCGCCAGCAGCGGAAAGACCTTCGCGTAATCGATGTCGCGGCCCCAGCTCTCGATCAGCGAACGATTCTCGATCGGATCCCAGGCGAAGCGGCGATAGGCGACGGGAAGGTGCTGGAAGAACTCGAACAACGCGTCGACGTCCTTCTCAGCGAAGGGACGGAGCAGAACTCTGCGGCCGTCGCGCAGGACGGCCTCCTGCGGATAGCGATGCGGCATTTGCGAACGATACCATCATGGTCACGCGGAGTGCGCGGAGAGGCGGAGAACGCAGAGAAAACCAGGTTCTCTCGCCTCTCCGCGTTCTCCGCGTGAATCCGTGCCCTCAAACGAACTCGGCACGATCTCCAATACGAATCGTCCCGCCCTCGACGATCTCGCCAAAAACTCCGGCGCGCCAGTTCGGGCTGAGCGCCTTGCGAAGTCCCGCCTGGGCCTCCTCCATCTGTTCGCACGGTCGCGTCTCGCCGAGGATGCGCACGAGGCATTCGCCGAGCCGGAGAAGTTTGCCGCGCGAATCTGCGAGCGGCATGCCGCGCAGCATCACGTTCGCGCGGCGTTTCGACGGATCGACATCGTGGCCTGTTTCGGCCGTAGCCTCGCGCCAGGCCGCTTCATCGATGATCGTGATCTGGCGCCGCCGTCCCTGATCCGCGTTGCCGATCAGACCGCGGCCGGCGATCGCTTCGGCCTGCTGGACCCGGTCCATTACGCCACCATGCGCACGCTTGATCCAGATATCGACGATCTCCCCCGTCATGGCCTCGCCTCCGCGCGCCGTTTGATCGCTTCGAGCCAGCTCCGGCGGATGATGCCGCTGCCGGGGCGGATGAAGCGCCAGTAGATCGCGAATTTGCGGCGCGCCGCGTCCGTCTGCGCGAAGACGCGCGTTTCCGTGGTCACGAGGCCGTCGCCATTCACGCGAAAGTTCATCACCGCGAACGTCCGCGGTGCGACGCGTGCACCGAGGACCAGCTCGCGAGGCGCGTCGTCAGACAGCATCCGGAATCCACTTCCGAGCGCGACGTCGAGGATCGGCTTGGCCGCGGGCGCGTGGAGGATGCTCTCCTTTTCGCGGCAGCGCCCCATGCAACGGACCGAGGTGAGGACTTGAAAAAAGCGGATCTCGCTCGCCGTCACGTTGCGGATGGCGGAGTAAATCCGCTCCGGCGGCGCGGCGATCCGGATCTCGTGACGTTCGACGAATTGCCAGCGCGGCATGATCGCGTCGAGCTTCGACGCGTTCACCGTCGCGCGCTGCTCGGCTGCGGGCAAGACGAGCGCGATGACAACGAGCGCGACGCCGGTTGCAACGATCGCCGCGGCACGACGCCGCGTCCGGCGCCAAAGCATCGCGATCGCGCCGACGATCACGGCGAACAGACCGCCGTAGAGAAGGACGGAGAGGAGCATCGATGCGAGTGTAATCCGACGTAGCGCCGGCGGCTCGCCGGCTGGACCGCCACCGGCTCGGTGGCGCGTACCATTAATCTTCGTGCCGGCGGTACAGCCGTCTAGCCGGCGGCGCTACGCGCGGGATGCATCGACGATCGCTTGCAGTTCCGCGGTCAGCGCGTTGGCGTCGTCCTCGCGGCCGTGCCAGGCGGCGGGCGTGTTCTGAAAGAGCGCGATCTGCCAGCGATCGCCGCGCTTGACGGCGATCAGCGTCTGCACGGCGTTCGTGGCGCGATTGATCTCGGATTTGCCGGGAGGAACCATGCCGGCGTGCGCGCGCAGCAGCACCACATCCTGCGCGAGCTCGCGCACCTCGCGGACCAGCATGACGTACGACGCGACTTTGTGATCAGTGAAGATGCCGGCGAGGTATGACGCGATCCGCTCCCGGCCGCTCACCTCGCTGCCGTCGAAGCCGACGATCTGTCCGTCGTCTGCGAAATCGCGCGTCATGGCAGCTGCGTCGCCGGCGTTCCAGCCAGCGATCATCCGGGCGTACAGATCGCGAACGTCGTTCATGCGCTGAGAGCGGCCGTGCACGCGCGGCAGCGCCGCGCCGCGGCCGGCACCATCTCCAGGCATTCCGGACACGCCTTCATCGGCGCAGCCGGAGGCACCGGCACCGGTTTCACCAGCGCTTTGACAATCAGAAAGACGACGAACGAGATGACGATGAAGTCGATGATCGTGCCGAGGAAGTGGCCGTAGAGGATGGCGTTCTCGGTGATCTTGCCGGCGGCGTCGGTCGTCTTATGGAGAACGAATTTGGCCTGACGCCAGTCGCCGCCGGGAAGGAAAAGTCCGATCACCGGCATCAGGACATCGGCGGCCAGCGCGGAAACGACATTGCCGACCGCGGCGCCGATGATGACGCCGACTGCGAGCGCAAGCGCGTTCGTCTTCGTCAGAAACCCGCGGAACTCGGCGATCATGATCGCGAGATGATAGCCGACGCTCACCCCGCTGCTACAATGACGCGATTCCCAACGACAGCAGCGAAAGGAACTCCGTGTCCGAAATTACGTTGACTGAACCGGTCGTCCGCCCGAGACGCGGCTGGCTGATCGCGGCATGGATCGGCGTAGTCATGGTGCTGCTTGCGTTGCTGGTCGTGGCTGCGGTCCTCATCGACAAGCCGCAGTTCGGCTGGATGGTCAAATCGCTCTTCGTCGAGTTCATCACGGCCGGCGTCATGGTCGGCGGACTGCTCGTGCTCGTCGCCGCCTTCTTTCTGCCGGAGCGCAAGTCATGGCGCGGCATCACGCTCATATTGTGGGGATTGATCGCGCTGATCTCCCCCGGATTCGGACTGATGTTCCTCATGCCGTGGGCACTCGTTGCCGCCATGCTTCCGCTCGTCATCGCCATCCTCATCCGGCAAGGACGGATGCTGAAGCTGGCGATCGCCTGAAGAAGAATCGCCCGGGCATTCGGACCGTACTTCGCGGGTTCATAACCTGTTGACGCGAAGCGATGGCGAGTCAGCTGCCGGGAGTTGATTGACGATTCCGCGGAGCCCTTCCTTGAGCGGAGCGCAGCCGAAATTGATCAGCACACCGACAGGAAGTTCCATGAGGCGAAGATACGTCAGTAGTTGTCTCCCGTGAACGGGGGGCCAGTCTCTCGACAGACTTGATTTCGACAATGACCTTCTCATCGACGAGCAAATCGAGCTTGAAACCATCCTCGAAGACCATCTCGTCATATTCGAAAGAAATCGGTGTTTGCAGCTGAACTCGAAAGCCATGCTTCATCAGGACACGCGCCAGCACGACTTCGTAAACCGATTCGAGGAGTCCCGGCCCAAGTTCTCGGTGAACGCTGATCGACGCGTCAATGATTGCTGCCGTGATTTCGTCCAATTCATGCATCACAAAGCCCCTTTTTCACGCGGAGACGCGGAGATCGCGGAGGTTCAATCTCCGCGTCCTCCGCGTCTCCGCGTGACCGAGGATCCCTCGGGTATTCGCGCGATGCCTGAGAATCTCCCGAGCGTAGAGAAGTCAGCTCAAAAGCATTCAAAAATGAAAGGCGGCACTACGATATGAAGATCCGAAAAACACTCTTTGCGATGGCAATCGTGACCTTGCTTCTGAGCTGCGGCGCGAATGCGGACGCGGTCAACAAAGCGATTCCTGCTCCGGAAGTCGACACGCCTGCCGCAGAGGCCACCGGGCCGCAGGTTGCGGTGCTGGCGGGCGGCTGCTTCTGGGGATTGCAGGGGATGTTCGAGCACGTGCAGGGCGTGACGCGCGTCGTGGCCGGATACTCAGGCGGCGACAAAGCGACGGCGCACTACGAATTGGTCGGCACCGAGCGCACCGGACACGCAGAATCCGTTCAGATCACGTTCGATCCGAAGCAGATTTCGTACGGCCAGCTTCTGCGGCTCTTCTTCTCCGTCGCGCACGATCCGACGGAACTTGACCGGCAGGGTCCCGATCGTGGTCCCAGCTATCGCTCCGAAATCTTTTTCGCATCGCCGTCGCAGGAGCGCGTGGCGCGCGCGTATGTGCAGCAATTGACCAAAGCAAAAGTCTTCGCGTCGCCGATCGTCACGAAGATCGAGCCGCTGAAGGGCTTCTATGCGGCCGAGGATTACCATCAGGATTACCTGATCCACAATCCGCAGCAGCCGTACATCGTCTACAACGATCTGCCGAAGATCGAGGCTTTGAAGCAGGTCTATCCGCAGGTGTATCGCGCCAAGCCGGTCGCTCTGCGGTAAGCGATCTCCGCGTCTCCGCGCCTCCGCGTGATTACGTCAGCCACGCCGCGAGGCCGAGGCAGATGGCTGCCACTCCGGAAAACGCGGCGGTGATCGGCGCGAAGTAGACGCAGCTCAGCGCGAAGGCGGCAATCTGCACGGCGCAGAACGCCCATCCGATCACACCGCACGCCTCCGGATACTGCACCGACATCTGCCCGAGCTGCCATGACAGGAACGCGGAGAAGAGCAGATAGACGGTGACGTACAGACCGAAGCCTCGATAGAAGCCGCCGTACGTATAGCTCCTGCCGCCGATGTGCAACGGAACATCATTCATCGACTGCCACACGTCCTCGCCCTCCGCGGTGGCCGGTTTGAATTTCAGGAAGCCAAGCGTATGACCGGCCGCGAAGAGGACGAACAGCACCGCAGCGATGCGATAGAGAAGAGAAGCCGTCATGGACTGAGTCACGTCGCCGGCTCGCGAACCTGAATCACATTACCTTCCGGATCGTGTCCGTCGCATGCACGGAACCCGCGCGCTTCCCACTCATGCTCCGGAGACTTGATCGCGCCCCCATTCGCGGCCGCCAGTGAGCGCGCCGCGGCGATGCTCGCAACGGGCAGGCAAAGTTTGACGTACGAGTCCTCCCGCACGTGAATCGCCTCGGCGCTGACGCGCGGCTCGCCAGACAGCGCGTGAACCACGAGCTGGAGACCGTCGATCTCCATGACGGTGTAGCCTTCATCCTCGATCAAGACATCCATCGAAGCGACTTCACGATAGAACGCGCTGGCCCGGCGCACATCGGCAACAAAGACGACCACGCTTGGCTTCGGTTTGTCGGACATCATCAAGCGCGATTCTGCCACCGCAATCACTGCGGCGTGAAGATCTCCGCGATTCACACGGAGGCTGACCATCACAGGAAGTTGTGTCAGCCGCCGGACCTGGCTCTGAAAGCCAGATAGGCAAAGATGACCACGATGATGACGAGACAAACCCGTCCAATCCCCATCATGCGCGAGTGCGCCACGTGACGGGTACCTTTCGGTTTGATCCCTGTCACTGCGGCAATCGCGGTAAGCACCACCGCCAACCCCAACCAGGCAAGCCAGCTCACGCTATAGACCCCGGACCTGGACGGCCACCAGAAGGAGTGCGTATCCGAGGATCCATGACCAACTGGCGATGTCCGAGCTGACGTGAATGACCGAGAAGTGCGCAGCGAGCGCGACGATGAAAAGGATCAGCGAAATGATCCAGGTGATGAATTTGGGGGCGTTGGTCTGCTTTGCCATGAGTCGATACTCCATGCGGCGTCGCCGCGCATACAACAACGTTTGAGGCCTGGATGGACAGACAGCGAAGATTCGGCTGCTTTTGTCGGATGCAAATGTCTCTGCAAGGAACGAGCCGCGACTCTGCTACCCTCGCCCCGTTGAAAACGCCGATGGATTGGTCCACGAATGAACGTCGGATCCTTGCTGGACTGAAGACGCCTGCGCACATCCAGCAGTTTCTGGACGAGTTGGATTACGACCCAAGAGGCGGCGCGGCCTCTCCACGTGCGGTCATGAAGAATGGACGCGCACAATGCTTCAGCGGCGCCCTCTTCGCAGCCGCTGCTCTGCGCGAGCTCGGTCACCCGCCGCGCCTCATGTACATGGACGCGGCCAGCGACGACGGTCACTGCCTGGCGCTCTACGAAATCGGCGGCCTCTGGGGCGCCGTCGCGAAATCGAACTTCACGACAATCCGCTCCCGGGAACCCATCTACCCCTACCTCGCCCTCGGCCTCAGCTACTTTGACGGCTTCTTCAATGTCTACGGCAAACGGAGCATGCGCGCCTTCACCGTCCCCGTCGAATTGGAACGATTCGAGCCGCGGGGATGGCGTTTCAGCGGCGGCCAATTGATGTACATCGACCGCGCCATCGACGACGCCCCGCGCGCCTGGAAATTACCGCGCAAACGAATCGCTGACGTCAGCAACGTCTCCGAACAATTGCGGGCCGCAGGTCTGGCCGGCGCAAACCCAGCCGGACTATGGCGGCGTTCGTAGTTCATTTGTCTGCGCGAATTCGAAAGGGAAACGGTTCACGCGGAGCGCGGGGACGCGGAGTGGAATCGGTTTTCTCCGCTCCTCCGACTCCGCGTGAACCCGTCTCCCTTGCCAACGTTATCGCAGCCGCGCGTCCATCGTAATTTCCGCGTTCAGCAGTTTCGAGATTGGGCAGCCGCTCTTGGCCGCTGCGGCCGCGGTTGCGAACTGCTCCTGCGACGCGCCCGGCACACTCGCTTCGACGACGAGATGTACCTTCGTCACGGCGAAGCCCTGCGTCTGTTTCTCGAGAGTAACCGTCGCGGTCGTGGCGATTTCGTCTGCCGTCAGACCGGCGTTCCCAAGCTGCCCCGAAAGCGCCATCGAAAAGCAGCCGGCATGTGCGGCCGCGATCAACTCCTCGGGATTCGTGCCGATGCCATTCTCAAAGCGGGTCGAAAACGAATACTGCGCGTCCTTGAGCACACCGCTTTGCGTGGAAACAGTGCCTTTCCCGTCCTTGAGTCCTCCGCGCCAGACCGCGGAACCATTCCTGTTCATATCGCCTCCCTTTCTTTTTCAGAGCGCGAAGCATCCGACGGCGCTCGCTGCCGGATCAAGCGACCCTCGATCGCGCTGAAGCATAAAACGCAATTGCAAGAAGTACCGCTATGACGGCCGAGAAGATGGCCGGTGCCGCGAAGATGAATTTCCAGGACAGGAATCCGCACGCTACGGACGCCACGAAGAACGAGACGATCATCGGGCGAACGCGAAGGGAATCAGTCTTAGCGAGTGTGGCAAGCTGCCAGAGCAGAACGGCCTGTAAAAGCAGAAAAACACCGACGCTGAAGCCTAATCCGAGATAAAAATCGAGGTACGAGCGGCTGACGCCACCGGCGTTGAAGTGATATGCCCTCATTGCGCGAAGCACATCGGTTTCTCCCACCGGAGACCATGCGTTCGCTCCTCCCATCGTATGAATTACAGCGAATAGCAAAGAAATGATCGATGCGATCCGCAATAAGAGCACCGGCTTCATTTTTTCCCCTCAGACAGCGCACTAATCGAAACATAGTATCCATCGGGATCCCGGAGTGAGAACTCCAGTGTTTGCGTATTCGGATTCAAGTTAGGCTCCTCTTCGAACCGGTCGACGAGCGCGCGTGCTCGCTTCAGTGCGCTGTCGAAATCGTCGACGCGGAAAAACAAGAGCAGGCCGTTGCCAGGCGACGCCTTGTCCGGGCTGTTCAACGACGGATGATCGTGCGCGCCCCACTGGTGCAAGCAGAGCAGGACCGTTCCATCGGTATCGACGATTTGCCCGAAGTAGTCATGGGCCGGAGCCGTCGCGGGCTGGCCGAAGAGCGACTGATACCACTTGAAGCTGCCGGCAACATCGCTGACGCCGATGATCGTCCACGTGCGTTTCATTTCTGATGCGCGAGATAGTAGCGCACCGTCACGCCTCGCCTGTCGTTGTTCAAAAAAACCGTCGCGAGATGCCGATCGAGATCACGGCGCCGCTACCCTCGACGACGTCCCGAAAGACCGGCATTCGAAAGCTGTAGTACCTCGCCGCGATAAATGGTTCCCACGCCCCGTTCGTGCGCCAGGCAACGCCGGCATCGGCATTCCATGTAGTCGACGACGGATCGTTCGTCTGGACGAACGTCGGACCTGCGCCAAGCCAGACGGTACTGTGCTGGAAGTGAAAGAGGCGTCGCACGTCGACATGGATCGCGTGAAGCCCATACCCGCCGCGGATGGAATCGTACGCGGGAGCGACCGACCAGTTTCCGAGGCGCGCGTCGAGCTCGATCGTACCGACGGCCTCATTGTGCGCGCCGGCGAACACTCCGCCGCGAACGGCGCCACGAACTTCAGCATGCAAAGGGAGAGCGAGCAGCGAAAGGATCAGGAATGTTTTCATGCGACACAATACGGGGCATTGCAGCAAATCGTCGCGTTGGCCGTCAGCGCTGTGGCGGCTAGTTTGAAGGCCACCGTGTAAACACCAGCGCGCGACGACCATCCAATGCCACCAAAGCCCAGGAGACCCAATCCCTCGTTCGCCCGGTACTACGATTTTGATTGAGGAAGGAAGAGGTATGAGAAAACGAATCATCGTCGCCATGCTGTCCATCACTGCCATACTTTCCATCACCGCCGGAGCGCAGGCCGCGCGCGTGCGCGTGGTCCATACGCGAGGGAATCGCGTTCGGGTCACGGTGCGGCCCGGATTCCCGATCCGCCGCACGCTCCCCGAGGTCGTCATCAGGCCCGGCGTGGCCTTCCGTGTGGCGCCGCGCGTCTATCTGGCGCCGGTCGTTTTCACCGCGGCTGTTGTTACGTCGCTGCCGCCCGCCAGCGCGCGCTCATGGAGCGACACCACGACGATCGAGCGCGAAGACGGCTGGACCGAGTTCACCATGAACGTGGACCGGCGCGGAAGCGGAATGCTGCTGCAGATCGACAAGGGAACCGCGCAGATCAGTTTCGCCGAGATCGTTTTCGAGAATGGCGATACGCAGGTAGTCGATTTCAATGACAAGACCCACGCGCGCGGCATCTATTCATTCCTCGACTTCAAGGACGGACGGAAAGTCGACCACGTCCGCATCGTAGCCAAGGCCGATTCCGAGCTGAGCGAAATCTCGATGCATCTCGTTTCCTGATTGGACAAACGCTCGCGGAGGTCTGTGTTTCAGACCTCCGCGAACGTCACGATTGCTGCCGGCGCCGCTAACGGAGTCCCATCGCGCCTGCGGTTTACGACCCGTCCGACGCTGCCGTAGGTGGCCACGCGCCGATCCGCTGCCGCAACGCAACGATCTTCCCGAGGTGATATGCGTTATGCACCGCAACGCTGTTCAACTCGTCGGCCATCGTCACGCCCGGCTGTATCTCGACCGCCAGCCGATCAGGCGCCTGCCCCATCGCTGCCGCAGCGCGAGCGCCGTCCAGGAACACGCGCACCAGGTCGTGCCATTGGCGCTCGTGCTCCGGCACTGCGCTCGGGTACCTGTCGCCGTCCGGATCGCCTGACCCGATGACGCTCTGCTGGTACCCAGTAGCGTGCCACAGCTCCTCGTAGATCGAGTGCGACGCGCCGTCCGGTCTTAGTGTGACTTGCTCGAGCGTCATCCCGGACAGCAGGCGGGCTCGCTCGGGGAACTCGCCGACCAGAAACAGATGCTCCAGAATATGCATCACTTTCTCCCTAATGCTCGTCACAGCCACACGGTAGCCGCCTGGCGGCCCGCCAGGACGCGGATCGTTCATCGTGCGGGCGCTGCCGGGTGGATTGTAGTCCGCTCGTTTCCAACACCAGTTACTCGCGGCCCACACCCAGCGCATCTGCCACGCGATTGATGTAGTTGAACCACGAAGCGATCAGCGTGATCTGGAGAATCGCGGTGTCATCGAATCCGGCATTGCGCAGAAGTTCATGATCGCCCGGCTGAATCTTCGTAGCGTCGCGGGTAATCTTAACGGCGTACGCCAACATTGCGCGGTCCTGTTCGGAGATCGGCGCGGACGTGTAATCCTCCCGAATGGCGGCGGCGAGAGACTCACTGAGACTTACCCTACGCAGAAACTCTGCGTGCGCGTCGATTCAATACTGACAGCGGTTCGTGGCCGAGACGACGGTAGCGATCATCTCGTGTTGCCGGCGCTCGAGAGGAAGGTTCGGCGCCATCAAGACGCCGAATGTCGCAAAGGCGTGAAAGAGTGCTTCCGGGATCAGGCTGTGCGAATCCACAATGCCGGTACCAGGCACCTGTTCGGGAAATGCCGAAACGGCGTACTCCTCCGGATAGAGCGCCCGCTGCCCCTCGACCGCGGCGCGCAAGGTCTGGTCAGCCTCAGGATAGGGAATGGTTCGAATCCAGGTCATAGCCAATACCTCCGATCTGAGCGGGTGTCGTCGGCGAGCTCGCCGCCGCGTTCATCACCTTTTCATTCTCTTCCTAAAACCAGCTCCCCCGCACGAGAGCCGATGAGCACTGTAGTCAGGTCATTTGTTTGCCGGTGCAAGCCATGCGCGACCTTTCGATAAGTCCAGGGTCAGGTCCCACTCGATCAGAAATCTGGTGCCGATGTTCCCGTCCATAATCAGCGTCTCATTGACGCGCGCCAGGCCTGCTACAGGAATGCCGCCTGCAATCTCAAAGTCTGCCGGCTGAGGTTCTTTCTTGCTCGAGTCCAGTTTCAACAGAGGGGCGATATGTTTTCCGATGACGTTGGCACCTCCGTTCCCGGAATCGAGCTCCATCCAGGCCAAGCCTTCCGGCGTAGGCACGGCCACCTCGACGGCAAGCGCGACTCCGCCAGCTTCGCGCACGAGGCGTATGGGAACTTCCTTGCCTCGCAGGGCGCGTAAGGCAAGACTGGACGGACTCTCCACGGTGAGCCTCTTCTCCGCCAAGCTCAACGTGACGACCCTCCCTGCGAAAACATCCAGCCCGATTGAGCCGTCGATTCGCGGCACATCGGGTGGCATGTACTTCATGAGGTCGAAGACGCCGGAGGTGGGGGCGGCGAAGCGGTGCCCCTGAATGTCAAAGGAAAGTCCGTCGCACCGAGGCATGTCCAGCCGCTGCCCGGTCAGCGTGAAACCGGTGATTTGCCCCCACGGCTTACAGCCGATCGCCTGTGCGAAAGCAGGGCTGATATAAGAAATCCCCCCGCCAGTGTCGAAGATGAATACGCCTTCATGCCCCCGTACCTTGGCGCGTATGGTCATCATCAACGTGCCGCCCGGGTGGGGGCTGAGCTCGATACGCGCTACGGGAGCAGGAGGGGACGAGGCGAAGGTCTCTCTGCCGCACAAGCTGGCACACAGGCAGATTAGAAACGAGATCAGGGGCTTGCGAACCATGTCAAATGGGTCCTCGATCATTCATAAGAATTTGTGTCTGCATCGTGCTCATTACGATCATCGAAGGGGCCGCTTGACCGTAGGGTGCCGCCGATAGGCGTGCCTGCCACGAAACGAACGCACCGTCTTACCGATCAATGAGGTTTCACGAGGTTCGAATAGTGGTTCGAAACCAGCCGCCATCGACCTCCCTGTTTGATCCATACCCGCGTGAAGCGATTCTCCTCGGGCACGACTTTCTCTGCGTCCTGGCCCTTCATCGTCGAGAGACCCGTCTCCACGGCAGCGTTGCCGTACACTCGGATCCGAACGTCGTCCGTCGTGATCGACTGGAACTTCAGGCTTCCCGATTTGAAATCGGAGAGGACATCTTTTTTCGTTCGAAGTGTCCCGCTCGGACCGATCCCGATGAAGTCATCCGCGTAAATCCGGTCGAGCGCTACCGGATCCGCATTGACCTGCGCCTGAATGCGCTCGCGATCCACTTTCCTGATCTCGTCGACGACGCTTCTTTGGCTCTGCGGTTGCGCATGAGCAGAAACGGCGGCGAGAAGCAGGAGGCTTCCCATCATGAGACTCCGTTTCATAGACACTCCTTCAGCATGTGTTTTCGCTGTTCCTTTCTGCGTCGCGAATCCTAACCCGATGTTTCACGCGAAGACGCGAGGTTTTCTCCGCGTGTCTCCGCGCCTCCGCGTGAAACCGGCTCCCTCGCACGATCGAAAAAACGTTGATTAGAAAGAGGCGCGACTCCTCATGCAAGAGGTCCCGGATCCACTTCGAAGGGGTCCTGCTCCCTTCGCAAGAGGTGCCGACCCTTTTCGAAGAGGTCCCACTCCTCTTGCAAGAGGACACGAATCACTTCGAAGAGGTTCCACTCCCCTTTGCAAGAGGCGGCCATCCTCTTCGAAGAGGTGCTTGTCCCTTTCGAAGAGGAGCCGAATCACTTTCAAGAGGACCAGTTTCTCTTCGATGTAACAAATCGCGCACTAATAGACGCCTGAATTGACTTTCGAAAATAGCGGGCTTATCTTTTTCAGCCACGCAGAGGCGACGCCTGAGTCATAGCGTCCGAGTCCCGAGCCAGAATCCGGTGGGGAGTACATGACCGGATTTGAATTGAGGTACAGATTCCGTCGAGCTTGAGCAAGGGCGACCCGGAATCTGATGCAAGTGGGGTAGAGCGTTAGCTCCTCCAGCCTCATCACAACATGCGTTCCTCCGGGGCTCGCTACCCGCGGAGGCAGGCGAGCGACGGTTTGCGACGGACGCTCTTTCGGACGTTTCACCAGGATTCCTCCCGGGTTGCGCACACAGCGCGAGCGGCGTCCTATTACCGATCAGAAAGGAGAAGCATCATGGTCAAACAGGAAGTAACCAACGAAACCGCTGCGACAGCGGAACAGGAGCCGGCCGTGACGCCGGAATCGGTCGTAGAGAGCGTCCGTGCGCTTCGGGCGCTGATCCCCAACTACGTACAGTTGCCGATCCCCACGGCGCGGACGCTGCAGTCGGTGGCGGCACTGAACACCGACTTCACGCAGGCGGCGATCAGCGCCGTCGGCGCCTCGGAGACGGTGCAGGCGACCGTCGGACAAACCGCCGAGGAGTTGCAGGCCGCGGTCGACTTGACCGCGCGCTGGTCGATGGTGCGCGACGAACTGAAGGCGACGCTCGACGGCGTCACCTCCGCCGTCCTCACCATGAAACACAACCTCGGCCAGTCGGTCCTGCTGACGTACACCGTCAGCAAGAAACTGATCAAGGTGCCGCAGCACGCCAACCTGCTCCCCCACGTCGCGCTGATGCGGAAGACCAACCGCCTCGGACGCACCCGCAAGGTCCAGCCGCCTGCGCCCGAGCCATCACCCGCCCCGCACGTTTGAAGTAAGCCCCGGTCAGCCGGGCGCGCCCAAGTGGCGCGCCCGGCATTTGGAGGATTCAATGACGAAACAGAAGATCGACGTGGAAGGCATCCTCAACACTCTCGCCGCCGTCCGAAAACAGATCCCGCACCTCGTGGACGCACCCCCTCGCGATACGACGAACGCGGTAACGTTCCCCGCCGCCGGCGACGACGCCCTGGAGCTCTTCGAAATGGAGACCCTCGCCGATGCCCTGGAGTCCTTCGCCGGCGAAGTCTCGGACTCAATCGAAGCCGCGCGCGAAAAAGCACTGGCCGGTGCCCTCGAGATCTATTACGCCGCCGAGGAATTGTCCAAGGACCCCGAGCACGCGCACCTCATCCCGCTCGTGGAACAGATGCGCGAAAGCTACCGCCGCGATTACGGAATGGACATTCCGGGAAGGTGATCCTGCAACCGCGAGTTCGATGGATGCGCGGCTCTGTTGTTTGATTGTCTGCCCCGCGGTAACAGCCTGTTGGCGACGGTTCAGGAATAACCACGCTCAGTCTGGATCTGCACATCGCACTCTGGGCAGATGAGCCGTGTGTTCTCTGCGGTGTACCCTTTCATGGCCTCGTACCGGTCAAGCACGGCGTTCTTCGCGGGCAGCTCGCATTGGCAAACGGCACACTTGTTTTGCTGTTCGCCGCGTTTGGTGGCTTTCAACAGCTTTCGCTGCATCGGCTTGCCCCGCTCGTCGTAGAGCAATTCCTTCGCGAGCTTTCGCCGCAGAGCCCATAGCAGCGAGTTGTCATCGCTACTAAGTTCTTTCAGCTGCGCTCGAACCATCTGAACCAAGGGATTGGCTAGATTCGCGAGCTCCGATTCCGTCAGTCTCCGATTCCCCATACATTCGTCGTCAAACAGATTCAAAGGTCATTGACCGCATGCCGCACGCCAAATATTAAGACGCTTCGACGCAGCACGTTGCGACTCAGTGAGGTGTCCACGTGGGAGTCTGTTGACACATAGAGGCTACTATCGGACGTCGCCGGGTACTGAGCTTCAGCAAGGAGCTACGTGGTGTGGCACGGCCGCGAGCAGAAGTAGCAACCATTGCTCTGGGTGTGCTTCTTCTTCGCCTCGACGACCGCCTCCTGACAGGTCGCGAAGTAGCCGAGATAGGTCCGATTCGCCGGGTCCGGAAGAAATGTACACGCGTCTGTGTGGACTTCGTGGTCGCCATTTGCCTGTGCGTTGTCGTTCACGTAGTAGAAACTCATCGTCTCTCCGTTCGCTGCAAACTTCGATTACCCAGAAGCTGCCTCTCGTAGAGACACTGCGGCAGTCGAAAAGTGGGCGACTGAGCCCGGTGGGAGGCCACACGTGCTCCTCGTTTGGGCGATGAAGAGACGAGGTGTGACCACCGCCGAGTTAGGAGGTCGGCGCCCGAGACGGCTTCATTCACCCCGGCGAAAGGTGAACCTCTTTCACAGCCGGCGGACTCCCTCGCGGAATGCTGTCTCACCGAAGCTATCGAATTTAGTGGCGCGAAGCTCGAATTGAACCTGGCCGACCGCCAGAGAGCGCTTCCGTCTGACGAGGCTACGAAGCTCACTGCGTTTCGTGTCTCAAACAGTTGGAGCGATCGGTGAAACTGTGGAGTGAGCAGGTTGTCGCGACGGCCGAGTAGTTGTCTGAGTTACGTCGATGTGACCCCAACTTACCGATGCGCCGGTTCGCGTCCGAGCAGCGCTCAAGTTAAGCGGCCGGCAAACGACCTACGACTCAAGCAACGTCTCCCACGGCACAATGGGGATAGAAGCGGGTATACCGAGGTCCCGAGATTTCTTCACGAAGGGTTTGAAAAATGACGTGTCACCGACCGCCTTTGGTAGCACGATCATGGCTACGTCGTCATAGTCGAAGGGGAAGGAGGCAACGGAGCGCCACTCGCGCTCGCAATAGACGCTGTGAAACTGATCGCCGTTGAAAGTTTTGACGAACGCCAAGAAGTGCGCGATGCTTTCTTTTGCGCTGTCTGCACGAGATACAGCGTCGTCGGCAAGTGCCCGAATTGACGAAATAGGGCCATCGATATCGATGTCTCCTGCATTTGACAAGCTTTCAACCTCAGATTCCAGATCGTCCAGGAAGCTATTCACGAGAGTGAGGTCGAGTGACCTTATTCGGGCGAAGCCTTGCCGGATCGTACGGATGACGTTCGAGTTTTGCAGAGTGTAAAAGACAGGATTGAAACCGACGCGCACAGTAGCGTCACGATGAAACCCGATAGCGAATTTACCGTAACGGCCTGCGTGGTAGGAAAGGTGCATGATCGGAATATCAGCCAGGCAGGAAACGGGACATGACTCCAGGATCCTGGTTACGTTGTGCTTTACTTCGTACTTCTTTTTTTTCTTGTTCCACGTCCTTACCTTGTCCAAGTGAACTCTTACGACTTCCTTGTATCCGCCGAGTCGAAGTTCTTTCATTTTGAGGATGCCGAGAAGAGCACCGTACGCCTCTGCAGCGGGCTTAGGCGCTACGTTTTGTTCTTTTTGATCCTCATTCCAGCGAGGACCGCCCGTGAAGTGCCAGAGGATCTGCGAGACCGTGCCGGGAACGTCGACCATTGCGTAATTCTACCCGCTGGATAGGTTGGGGGTCACATCTGGAAGCTCAACTTCCGGATTCACGTATACCGCGTTAAGTTGAGTTTCCAGATGTGACCCCAACTTACCTATCCTCGCTTCTGCGATGAAGAATGGTGTGACTCTGTCTTTTTCTTTGCACCTTCACCGCAGAAACGACGACAGCTGCTCTTTGTCGAAGACCGACACCAGCGCGCTCAACTTGCAGTCGAGGGCGGACGCTAGGCGAATCATCGTGAGGAGATTCGGCATCTTCATTCCGCGCTCGATCGAGCTGATGTGATTCTGCGGGATGCCGGTTAGGTCAGCGAGCATCACTTGAGTGATGTCGCGCTTGCTGCGCAGCTCGCGCAACCGCTCGCCGAACAGTTGGCCCGCCGCGGTCACTTCTGCCAAAGATGAATTCTCCCATTGACTTTATGACCTTGAGCATATATGCTGTAGGTCATAGCGCTGAAGGATGAGCACATGGTGGAACCTGACGACATCAACCGCATCCGCGCCATCTTCCTACATCCGGAGCCTCGCGTCACGGTCGTCGAGGCCGCGCAGATGCTCGGATGGTCGTCAGGGCGGATGAACGAGGCGATGCGCGACGGCGAGATCGAGGTCGTTGGCACGTGCCGGAGCTCGTGCGTCGAGCTAACGGAGCTGGTGGAAATGGCGCTGTCGCTCTGGTCGATGACCGAGATCGAGCGTGCGTTGGGGTCGAGCGCGCGGAAGATCCTGCCGCCGGGACTGCGGACGCGGACGTTTTGCACGCGACTGCCGCGGTATCTGATCGACATGCTGCAGTATCTGGCGGCGGCGGAGCGGGCTTCGCTGGAGCTGTTCCTGTCGCGCGAGCTGCAGGACCTGGCCAGCGCGCGGCGGGAAACGCTCGCGCGCGAGCTGACTGGATTCGCCGAGCCGTTCGACTGGCCGCGGCGAAACAAGACGCAGCCAAACTGCTGAATCGGAACCAAGGAGAGGATCGATGCGCGGCAAAACTGTCATCGCCAATCGAGAGTCGCAACCGTTTCTTCAGCGCGGAGTGCGCGGGGCGTGCCGGCCGTCGCACATTGCATCGACGACAAACGCCGAGGAACGGACGACGAACGCACCGCATCGCGAACGGCGGAAGAAGGACATTCGCACGCTCACCGTCTCCATGCTGCTGCGGCAGCGCTCATCGAGACGAAGCGGACACGATCGCGTTCCGTTTCTCCGCGTAAGCGGTCGCTGGCTGGAGGAGTGCGGCTTCGCGATCGGAGCCCGATACTTCGTCACGGTGTCACACGGAAAGCTGATGCTGACGCTCGCGGAGCCTGACGGATCCGATGAACCGTTGGCAGAGTGATCCCGCGGAAGTCCGACCTGGTCACACCGACGATCGAAGGCTGTAGCCCCAACTTCCTGCGCGGAATAGCTGATCCAGCTCGCCCACTAGCTGATCAGTATGGCCACCGCGCGAGCGCCCAGTCGGAAAGGATCCGTGATCTTTCCTTCAAACCAACCGGAGTCCACGTTTCGACCTCTTCGCCAAATTTTCGCGTGGCCTTGAAGCCTGAATCGTCCCGGTATCGCTCCCGTTTGGCGGCGTACGGCTTATTGCCGATCTCACGATTCATCTCACTGGAAAGCGGCAAAAGATTCGCCAGGCGATCCTTCATCTGCTCGTGTTCATCGCGTGTAAAGACGTCGAACCAACTAGGTTCCGGGTGGTCGGGCAATACATGCTCTATCCACGGAGTGAGGTTCGGCTGGTCCCCACCTAATTGACGGTTCCACTCTGCGAGAAGATACGGAGTGATAGCCGAGCCATACATTGGCCGCGTTTCAATTGCGTCTCGGAAGTCATCATTATCCGGCCATACAACTGTGCGATGCCGTCGAATTGATTCCGTCACACTCAACGCATTGACAGATCCCTCTGTATCTGCCCATAGCCGCTTGAAAACTGCATGAAGACCTGTGGGCTCGTGCCCGGCAGCCGCGCGGCGAACCAAGAACGATTCAATCACCTGAAGAGCGCCAATACCATCCTCGTGCGAAATGATACCGTCGCGGATTGCGTTCGACACTCGCATCAGAAATGGATATGTCGAGATCGGAGTACTCGCGCGCCGTAGCCGCTCAAATGCACGCGCAACGTCGCCAGGAAGACTCTGGTGGTTCGATCCAGTTGCAAGATCGAGAAACGCGTTCTGATATTCCGCCAGCTGCCGAATGATGATCTCCGGGTCTCCCGTCTCGCGCCATTTGTCGCGCAGCTTTGCAAATACTTCAGACTTCTTGAGGTTCGGGTCCTGAATCAGACCAAAAGGAAAAAAGAACGCATCGAATAGAGATTTGTCGCCTACCTGAAACTTACGATAGAACGGCTGCCACGAGCGCTGGTCAATATCTTCGATTGCGGTCAGTTGTTGAGCCGCTACGCGCGAGAAAATCTCGTTTCTGACGAGGTCACCCGTCGTCATTGGTTCCTGCTGTGAATTGAGACTGTCGAATATTTTGGGGCCATTCGTCGGATCCCATACGTCGATCTGTACTACCGTCATGAACTCCAGGAGCGCGGTGTAAAGATCATCGATACGCTTGTCGCCTTCGGCTTTGTTCTGCTCCTCGAAAAACCGGAGTGCTGCACGATAGTTGTTCTTCAGCCGACCGCGATCGGTGCCGACGGCGGGCAATGGCTTGAAGGTAAACTGCCCAAGCGCGTCTACGAGTTTCTCATCCGACAGCAGATCGCGAATAATCGCGTTTAGCTGCTCTCGGTCGTCCTTTCCTGGATGAAGCTTGACGTTCGAGATCAGGGCCGTCGGACGCCCGATGCCAATAAACTTAAGGAACAATCCAGCCGCGTCACCATACCGTGCAGCTTTACTCAGAATCCGAATGATCGCGCAGAGGTATACAAAAATAGTCGTGAGACGTTGCTGCCCGTCGATGACTTCGAAGACTTTCGGATCAGAAGGATTGCTGCGCCGACCGTGAACGATTACGGCACCCAGGAAATGATAGTCGACCGACCCGTCGACTATGTTTAGCAGATCGCGATTCAATTGCTTTAGACGCTCTGGCATCCATTTGTACGGCCGCTGGAAGTATGGAATGGCAAAAACGTTGTCGCCGGAAAGTAGGGTCGTTAGATCAGTCTCGTCTGAGCTGTTCGTTAATCGCGGGCGCGTCGGCATGTTCACCCTCACATCTCACTGGGATTTTTCTAGAGTTGAGGTCATATCATACGTCATCGGCGAATGCTCGTCGTTTGGAGAGTGACGTGCCGTCGGCGAGCCCGCCGCCTCGATTCAACACTTTCCATGAAGCGGCAGCGATCGACCTGCTAGCCGGGCACCGCGCGAGTCATAGAATCGAACGCAATGGAGCGGGAACGAAGGACTAGTTCGCTATTTCCTCGACATGCAAGAGCTAGGCACCAAGACCTTAGCCTGTCTAACTGGTCGTTTAGCCGGGGCAACCGCACTCAAGATCTACGCGCTCAAAAAAACCCGAGGCTCGCCAATTGAGTACACGCCTATTCGTCAGTAAGGCGTCTGAACTCTAGCCACGATTTCAACAACTCGATTTGGGCCGTGACACGTTCGATGATCTCCGAGTCGCCATCAACGCCTTGTAGGTTTGCCAAGTTCGTGACCATCTCAAAGTTGTTTGACTCGCGTCCCTCTACTAACCGATACGTGTTCCTGATCACCTGAACGCTATGCTGCGTTCCTATTGCCCTGAGATCGCCAACAGTGCGAATCCCGCGACTCGCTAAAATCTTAAGCATTCCGTCGATCTCATTTTGAGCACAGCCAACGCTCATCTCTGCGAGAACGGTCGGCAGATTTTCCGCATTGAGGAGATCATCATCGACAATCGGTCGTTCTTCCTGATAACGGGATAGTTCCTCGTACAGGAAGTTGAAATGATCATCAATCGTCTCAAGGCTTCGGCTAATAATTCGGAATTGTTTGCGCACGGCGAAAGACGTGCGCTTCTCTGGCTTGTAACCAAGAACATGCTCGATTTCGCCCCATAAGTCTTCGCAGAGCGTCCTCAGCTGGAGTTCGAACCACGGGTTATCGCCGTTCGAAACTGCAGGCTCGCGCAACCGAACAAGATAGTGTATCGACGCATAGCCGCTTTCTTTGTCTGCACGTCGAAGGTGCGTCAGTCCGAGGTGCTCGTGAAGATCGCGACCAAGATAAGCTATCGGAGGCGCATGTGGTGCTACTTCAAACTCGGTGCTTGAGTTGATCTCGCGATCAAGCAGAGCCAATTGGGAAATGAAGTAGACGATGATACGCGCACCAAGAGCGTCCGTCATTCGCGCGATGCTATTCGGGTGAAGACCGTCCGGAAACAGCTCCGGCTTTCGAATAATCTTATCCAAGACGCTCTCAAACCGCTTGATTCGAAGCCTGGTTCGCTGAACAGGAGTCGGTACGGGTTTTCTAGCGTCTCTAGTGTGCTTTGCCCAATATTCGGATAGCCTCCAATGCCGAAGAATCTGCTTGGCCTTCAGTTGAGTCGGACCAAGGATGTTCTCCGCGTGTCGACGATAATCTTCTAGAAATTTGCGCTGAGCTTCCGAATCCATCCACTCTCCGACTACTTACTTAGTTAGAGAAGAGTAGCACAGTCAAAACTTCACCAAGCTAAGAGGATTGGGCCTATTGGCGAGGGCAGAGTGGGAGCGTCACGCGTTCACGGTGAACATCGCTGGTCGCGTACATATACTCACATCGAATGTTAACGAAGTGCAAAACGGGCGGCCTTTCGGCCGCCCGTTCAATTTGAAGCGATGGTGTGAAAAGCTACTGCTCGTCGTCGAAATCCGCCAGCGACAGCGCTTCTTCGGCGTCGTCGTCTGTCTCCGCGCGGAGGAGGTCTTCGAGGTTGGGCTGGACCGGGACCGGTTCGTCCTTCTCGAGGTAGACCTCGCGGTAGACGGGCATGCCCGTTCCGGCGGGGATGAGGCGGCCGACGATGACGTTTTCCTTGAGGCCGCGCAGGTGGTCGACTCGGCCGGCGATTGACGCCTCGGTGAGAACCCGGGTGGTCTCCTGGAATGAGGCGGCGGAGATGAAGCTGTCGGTTGAGAGCGAGGCTTTGGTGATGCCGAGGAGGAGTGGGGTGCCGTCGGCGGGTTCGCCGCCGCGGTTCATCACTTTCTCGTTCTCTTCCATGAAGCGGAAGCGATCGACCTGCTCGTCGACGAGGAAGTCCGTATCGCCGACGCGGGTCACGCGGACGGAACGGAGCATCTGGCGGCAGATGACTTCGATGTGCTTATCGTTGATGGCAACCGACTGCGAGCGGTAGACCTCCTGGATCTTGTCGACCAGGTAGCGCTGCAGCTCCTTGATGCCGAGGACCGCGAGGACGTCGTGCGGATCGATCGGACCGTCGATGAGCGGGTCGCCGGCGCGCACGCGCTCGCCTTCCTGCACGTTGACGTGCACGGAACGGGGAACGCTGTACTCGTGGCGAGTGCCTTCGTCGGTCTCGATGATGACGCGGCGCATGCCCTTGACGACCGGACCGTGATGCACCGTTCCCTCGACCTCGGAGATGACGGCCTTATCGCGCGGGTGACGGGCTTCGAAGAGCTCGACGACGCGCGGCAGACCGCCGGTGATGTCCTTCGTCTTGGTCGTGGCGCGCGGGATCTTGGCCAGGATGTCGCCCGGGTAGACCTCGTTGCCGTTCTGCACCATGACGTGGGCGCCGGTGGGAAGCAGGTAGCGCTTCTCCTCGCCCTTCTTCGATTTGATGGTGATGGTCGGCGTGCGCTTTTCGGCGGTGGCCGATTCGACGATGACCATCTGCGTGAGACCGGTGACGCGGTCGGTTTCTTCGCGGACGTTCTCGCCTTCGACGATGTCCTTGAAGGTGACCTTGCCGCCGACCTCGGTGAGAATCGCCGAGGTGAACGGATCCCATTCGACGAGCGGCTGGCCGGCGTCGACGTGCTGTCCGTCGTGCACCTTCAGCGTCGAGCCGTAGACGAGCGCGTAACGCTCCTTCTCGCGGCCGGTCGTGTCGAGGATGGCGGCTTCGCCCTTCTTCGGCTTCTTGACCGCGGCGTCGTCCATGATCAGCAGCTTGCCGTTACGGTTGATGACGACGAGATCGCCGTTCTTGTTCGTGACGGTAGAGACGTTGACGAACTGGATCTTTCCGGGGTTGGTTGCTTCGTGCTTCGACTGCTCGGAAACGCGTGAGGCCGTACCGCCGACGTGGAAGGTACGCATGGTGAGCTGCGTGCCCGGCTCGCCGATCGACTCGGCGGCAATGACGCCGACCGCTTCGCCGATCTCGACCATCTTGCCGCTGGCCAGGTTGCGGCCGTAGCAGCGGCGGCAGATGCCGCGGCGGGTTTCGCAGGTCAGACCCGAGCGGATCTTGACCTGTTCGATGCCGGCTTCCTGAATCGAGTTCGCGAGCTCGTCGGTGATCTCGTCGTTCTGCGATACCAGGATCTCGCCGGTGAGCGGATCGTAAATGTCTTCCTGCGAGACGCGGCCGACGATACGGTCGCGGAGCGGCTCGAGGATGTCGCCGCCTTCCATGATCGGGGTGACCACGATGCCGTCGAACGTCTGGCAATCCTGTTCGGTGACGATCACGTCCTGCGCGACGTCGACGAGACGGCGCGTGAGGTAGCCGGAGTCGGCGGTCTTGAGCGCCGTGTCGGCCAGACCCTTGCGGGCGCCGTGGGTGGAGATGAAGTACTGCAGCACGGAGAGGCCTTCGCGGAAGTTGGCGGTGATGGGCGTCTCGATGACTTCGCCCGAGGGCTTGGACATCAGACCGCGCATACCGGCCAGCTGGCGGACCTGCTCCTTGGAACCGCGGGCGCCGGAGTCGGCCATCATGAAGATGGGGTTGAACTCGCCGCGATCCTGCTCGGTGCGAGCCATTTCGCTGAACATCTCATCGGAGACGTTCTCGGTGGCGCGATGCCAGATGTCGATGATCTTGTTGTGGCGCTCGCCGTGGGTGATGGCGCCGTCGAGACGCTGGCGCTCGACTTCGAGCACGTTGCGGCGCGCACCTTCGACGATCTCGCCCTTGCGCGACGGGATGACCATGTCGTCGACGCCGATGGAGACGCCGGCTTTCGTCGCGTAGAGGAAGCCGAGGTCCTTGAGGTCGTCGAGCATGCGCACGGTCAGCGCGTTGCCGAAGTTGACGAACGCGAAGTTCACCAACTCCTGCAGGGCGCGCTTCTTGAGCAGACCGTTGATGAACGGGATCTCGTCGGGCATGTGCATCTTGAAGATGACGCGGCCGACGGTGGTCTCGACGACTTTCTTGTCGAGCACCTGAATCTCGGCGTGCATCAAATCCTGATCGTTGAAGTGCTTGGTGAGGTCGATGAACTCACCGGAGACGCGGACGCGAATCGGCGTGAGCAGCTCGACTTCCTTCGCCTGCAGCGCGATGACGACTTCATCGAAGCTGCCGAAGACTTTGCCTTCGCCCTTGGCGCCGCGCTTTTCCTTGGTCAGGTAATAGCAGCCGAGGACGAGATCCTGCGACGGCACGGCGAGCGGCTTGCCGTTGGCCGGCGAGAGGATGTTGTTCGAGGCAAGCATCAGAACCTGCGACTCGACCTGAGCTTTCGGCGACAGCGGGACGTGAACGGCCATCTGGTCGCCGTCGAAGTCGGCGTTGAAAGCGGTGCAGACCAGCGGATGGATCTTGATGGCCTTGCCTTCGACGAGGAGCGGCTCGAAGGCCTGAATGCCGAGACGGTGAAGGGTCGGCGCGCGATTCAGAAGAACCGGATGCTCCTTGATTACCTCTTCGAGCGCATCCCAAACTTCGATGGTCTGCAGTTCGACCATCTCTTTGGCGGCCTTGATCGTACCGACCAGGCCCTTCTGCTCGAGACGGTTGTAGATGAACGGCTTGAACAGCTCGAGGGCCATCTTCTTCGGCAGACCGCACTGGTGCAGCTTCAGTTCGGGACCGACGACGATGACGGAACGGCCGGAGTAGTCGACGCGCTTGCCGAGGAGGTTCTGGCGGAAGCGGCCCTGCTTGCCTTTGAGGGTGTCAGAGAGAGACTTCAGCGGACGATTGTTCGAACCCTTGAGCACGCGGCCGCGGCGGCCGTTGTCGAAGAGCGCGTCGACCGCTTCCTGCAGCATGCGCTTCTCGTTGCGCACGATGACGTCGGGCGCGCGGAGCTCGAGCAGCTTCTTGAGGCGGTTGTTGCGGTTGATGACGCGGCGATAGAGATCGTTGAGATCCGACGTCGCGAAGCGGCCGCCGTCGAGAGGAACGAGCGGACGTAGCTCGGGCGGAATGACCGGGATGACGTCGAGGATCATCCAGTCGGGATGATGACCCGACTTGCGGAAGGCATCGACGACCTTGAGCCGCTTGGCGGCCTTGAGCTTTTTGATCTGCGACGTCTCGGTGCGCATCATGAGGCGCAGCTCGTCGCTGAGCTCTTCGATGTTGACGCGGCGGAGCAGTTCTTTGATGGCTTCGGCGCCCATCTTGGCGACGAACACATCGCCATGCTGTCCACGAAGCTCGCGATAGCGCTCCTCGGTGAGCAGCTCTTTCTCGTCGAGGACGGTGGCCAGGTCGCCCGGGTCAATCGTCACGTACGACTCGAAGTAGAGGATGCGCTCGAGGTCGCGGAGCGAGATGTCGAGCAGGTGTCCGATGCGCGACGGCAGACCCTTGAAGAACCAGACGTGCGAAACGGGCGAGGCCAGCTCGATGTGGCCCATGCGCTCGCGGCGGACTTTGGACTTCGTGACTTCGACGCCGCACTTGTCGCAGATGACACCGCGATGCTTCATCCGCTTGTACTTGCCGCAGAGGCATTCCCAATCGGTGATCGGGCCGAAGATCTTCGCGCAGAAGAGACCATCGCGCTCCGGCTTGAAGGTGCGGTAGTTGATCGTCTCCGGCTTCGTTACTTCGCCGTACGACCACGACCGAATCTTTTCCGGGGACGCGAGGCTGATCTTGATCGCATTGAAATCGTTGATCGCCTGCGGCTTTTGTGACTGAAACAATGAGTTGAAGCTTTCCAAATGCGCCTCCCTATGTGTCAGGCGTTATCCGTTGAACGCGGTTTCGGAAGCGAGAAGGCCACGGTGTTGCCGAAGCACTCCCAGCACGGCGCTTCCCATTCCTGGTCGCCCGTGTAGAAGTGCGCAGTCATGGGAATCGCACCGATGCCGTGACAGGCAGGGCAATCGGCGTTCGGCATGCTGGCAACTGATGTGACCCGTTTCGCCATTCGCTATTCCTTGAGCAACTCGACGTCGAGGCAGAGCGACTGCAGCTCGCGGACGAGGACGTTGAACGACTCGGGGAGACCCGGATCGTCCGGGACCTCACCTTTGACGATGGCTTCGTAAATCTTGGAACGTCCTTCGACATCGTCCGACTTCGACGTGAGCAACTCCTGCAGCGTGTAAGCGGCTCCATAAGCTTCGAGGGCCCAGACTTCCATTTCTCCGAAGCGCTGGCCGCCGAACTGGGCTTTTCCGCCGAGGGGCTGCTGGGTGATGAGCGAATACGGTCCGATCGAGCGCGCGTGAATCTTGTCGTCGACCAGATGCGAGAGCTTGAGCATGTAGATGTAGCCGACGCAGACGCGCTGCTCGAACTGTTCGCCGGTCATGCCGTCGAAGAGCGGCGTCTTGCCGTCGTCGGGAAGGCCGGCGGCCTTGAGCTGCGCCTTGATCTCCGACTCGATGGCGCCGTCGAAAACCGGCGTCGAGAAGTAGAGACCGAGGGAGCGCGCGGCCCAGCCGAGGTGCGTCTCGAGAATCTGACCGACGTTCATACGCGACGGAACGCCGAGCGGGTTGAGCACGATCTCGACCGGCGTGCCATCCGGCAGGTACGGCATGTCCTCCTCGGGGAGGATGCGGCTGATGACGCCCTTGTTGCCGTGGCGTCCGGCCATCTTGTCGCCGACACTCAGCTTGCGCTTCATGGCGACGTAAACCTTGATCATCTTGATGACACCCGGCGGGAGCTCGTCGCCCTTCTGGAGGTCTTCGCGACGCTCCTCGGCTTTCTGCTCCAGCACGCGGATGCGGTTCTCGGCGCGCTCGACGAACATGCGGATCGTCTCGCGCGTCTCTTCATCGACCGGCAGCGCCAGCAGCTCGCGGCGGGACAGGCGGCCAACGGTCTCGCGTGACGCCGTTTCGCCCTTCGCGACGAGCGTTTCGCCCGTGCGGAAGTCGACTACGTCGCGCTGCAGCTTCTTGTCGCTGAGGACGTCGCCGATACGCTTGTTGCGCGCGTCGGTGATGATGCGGATCTCGTCCTGGATGTTGCGGTTCATCCGCTCGATCTCACCCTCTTCGATCGACTTGGCGCGAAGGTCTTTCTCGACACCCTTGCGCGAGAAGATCTTCACGTCGACGACCGTGCCTTCGATACCGGGAGGCGTTTTGAGCGATGCGTCGCGGACGTCGCCGGCCTTCTCGCCGAAGATGGCGCGGAGCAGCTTCTCTTCGGGAGTGAGCTGCGTCTCGCCCTTCGGCGTGACTTTGCCGACGAGGATGTCGCCCTGTTTTACGGTAGCGCCGATGCGGACGATGCCGGATTCGTCGAGATCGCGCAGCGCGCCTTCACTGACGTTCGGGATGTCGCGCGTGATTTCCTCGGGACCGAGCTTGGTGTCGCGGGCTTCGATCTCGAACTCTTCGATGTGGATCGAGGTGTAGTAATCCTCTTTGGCCAGCTTCTCGGAGACCAGGATGGCGTCCTCGAAGTTGTTACCGCGCCACGGCATGAAGGCCACCAGGATGTTGCGTCCGAGGGCCAGCTCGCCGGCATCGGTGCAGGGGCCGTCGGCGAGGACCTGGCCCTTGCGGACCCGCTGCCCTTCGCGGACGTTCGGCTTCTGCGTGATGCAGGTGTTCTGGTTGGAGCGCTTGAACTTGATGAGCTGGTAGATGTCGGCGCCGAATTCCTTCGTCTCGCCGGTCTCCTGATCTTCCGCTTCGACGCGAACGATGATGCGGTTGGAGTCGACGAGGTCGACCACGCCGCCGCGCTTGCAAAGGATCACGGCGCCGGAGTCGCGGGCCACGATGTTCTCCATGCCGGTGCCGACGAGCGGCGAATCGGTACGGAGCAGCGGGACGGACTGGCGCTGCATGTTGGCGCCCATGAGCGCGCGGTTCGCGTCGTCGTTCTCGAGGAACGGAACGAGCGATGCGGCCACGGACACGAGCTGTTTCGGAGAAACGTCGATGAAGTCGACCTTCTCCTTCTCGATCGAGACGAAGTCGCCGGACTGGCGTGCGATGACGCGGTCGTGAACGAGATTGCCTTCCTCGTCCATGACGACGTTCGCCTGCGCGATCGTGTAGCGCTCTTCATCCCACGCCGAGAGATAGAACGCGTACGGCTCGGCTTCGGCGAGCTGGAGCTGGCCTTTGCGCGATTTGTTCGCGGCGTTCTCTTTGGCGATGCGGTTGTTTTCCTTCTGCAGGTCGCGCTTCTCGACGATCTGGCTCAGCGTGAAGCTGGAGTCGCCGACCTTGACGATGCGGTAGTGATCGAGCACGCGGCCGTTCTCGACCTTCTTGTACGGACTCTCGATGAAGCCGTACTCGTTGATGCGCGCGTAGCAAGCGAGCGACGAGATGAGGCCGATGTTCGGACCTTCAGGCGTCTCGATCGGACAGATGCGGCCGTAGTGCGTCGGGTGAACGTCGCGCACTTCGAATCCGGCGCGCTCGCGGGAGAGACCGCCCGGTCCCAGGGCTGACAGACGCCGTTTGTGCGTGACTTCGGAGAGCGGATTCGTCTGATCCATGAACTGCGAGAGCTGCGACGATCCGAAGAACTCCTTGATGGCCGCGATGACCGGCTTGGAGTTGATCAGGTCGTGCGGCATCGCCGAGTCGATGTCCTGATGGACGGACATCTTCTCTTTGATGGCGCGCTCCATGCGGACGAGACCGATGCGGAACTGGTTCTCGAGCAATTCGCCAACCGCGCGAACGCGGCGGTTGCCGAGGTTGTCGATGTCGTCGACGCGGCCGACGTCCTTGCGGAGGCGGAGCAGATAGTTGATGACGACGAAGAAGTCTTCGGCCGACATCGTCTTCTGCGTGACCGGCGAATCGAGATCGAGCTTGATGTTGAACTTGAAACGGCCGACGCGCGAGAAGTCGTACTTGCGAGCGTCGAAGAACATGCCTTCGAAGAGCGTCTTGGCCGACTCTAGCGTCGGAGGATCGCCCGGGCGCATGCGGCGGTAGATTTCGATGATGGCCGCTTCGAACGACTTCGAGGTGTCCTTCCGAACCGTGTTGAGCAGGATGTCGGAGACGAGATCCCACTCCGGGAAGATGACGTCGACCGATTCGACGTCGTGCGCGCGCAGGACTTCGGCCCAATCGGCCGGCAGGTTCTCGCTCGCTTCGAAGAGGACTTCGCCGCTGTTGACGTCGACGACGTCGGAGAGGAAGACGGCCTTGTCCATCGCCGCGAAGTCGACTTTCGCCGAGGCTTCGTTGCTCTTCGCCAGAGCATCGGCCATCTTCTGGTCGAGCTTCACGCCGGCGAAGACGGTGCGGACCGTGCGGCGGCCGCGGATGGAGTGGCGTTCCTTCGCTTCTTCCTGATCGAGCACGCGGCGGTCGAACGACAGCGTGACCTGATCGCCGGTGATCTTCGCTTTGATCGGCGTGTAGAACTGGCGAAGGATCTCTTCGTCAGTGGTCAGGCCGAGCGCGCGCAGGAAGACCGAGCCGAGGAACTTGCGCTTGCGGTCGATGCGCACGTAAAGGATGTTCTTCTGGTCGTACTCGAACTCCACCCAGGAGCCGCGGTACGGGATGATCTTGGCGAGGAAGGTGTGGGCGGATTCCTTGGTGAAGAAGACGCCCGGCGAACGATGGAGCTGCGAGACGATGACGCGCTCCGTGCCGTTGATGATGAACGTACCGTTGTCCGTCATCAGCGGGATGTCGCCGAAGAAAACTTCCTCTTCCTTGGCGTCGCGCATGTGCTTGACGCCGGTGTCGGGATCTTTGTCGTAGACGAAGAGGCGGAAGGTGACCTTCAGCGGAACGCTGTAGCTCATCCCGCGCTCCTGGCACTCTTCGACGCTGTACTTCATCTGCAGGTCGACGGGGTTGCCGCAGATGTCGCAGATCTCGACGCGGTTCTTGTTGATGACGCCGCACTTCTGGCAGCCGACCGTTTCCTCGTGAGGATGGTCGGTGATGATCTTCGAGCCGCAGTTCGCGCAGGTCATGCGCAGGTGCTCGAGACCTTTGAGGGAGCCGCACTTGCACTCCCAGTTCCCGATCGCGAATTTGACGAAGTCCAGCGAGCAGGTCTCGCGGAAGTCGCTGAAGGGGAAGACGCTGGTGAAGACCGACTGCAATCCCGTGTCTTCGCGCTCCTCGGGGAGGAGGTTCATCTGCAGGAACCGGTCATACGACTTGCGCTGCACGTCGATGAGGTTCGGCAACGCCATGTAACTCCGGATTTTGGAGAAGTCATGGCGAACCGGTTCCTGTTTCGGCAGGGAGGATCCGTTCATTCGGTGCTCCTGTATTGAGGTGTTACTACAGGCGAGGCCACTCGCAGGCGACGCGAATGACTGATGCGCAGGAGGTGGAACCATGTGGAAAGGGCCGCTCCCCCCCTCTCCGGTTCCGCGGTGTGAACGCGTGGGCGTTCACCGTGTCCAACAAAAAGCAATTTCCGGACGGGACATTCCGCCCCGTCCGGATGAGTCTTTGTACGTGTAAGCCGTAAAACGAGTTACTTGATGGTGACTTGGGCGCCGGCCTCTTCGAACTTCTTCTTGATGTTGTCGGCCTCTTCCTTCGAAACCGCTTCCTTGATCGTGGAAGGAGCGGCCTCGACGAGGTCCTTCGCTTCCTTCAGACCGAGGGACGTCACTTCGCGCACTGCCTTGATGACGTTGATCTTCTTGTCGCCGACGGCCGACAGGGTCACGGTGAACTCGGTCTGCGCCTCGGCCGGAGCCGCGGCAGCAGCCGGGCCGGCGCTCGCAGCGGCCGGAGCCGCAGCCGCGGCGGCCGACACGCCGAAGCGGTCTTCCAGTGCCTTGACCAGGTTGGAAAGGTCCAGCACCGACATCGTCTCAATCTGCTTCACGAAATCTTCAGTCGAAATAGCCATTTCAGCCTCCAAATAGTGTTGATTCGTTCAATCTCATGCGCAGCGCCATCAAGGCAAAGCGCGAATTCTTACTAAGCGTTTGTCTCGGATGCGGGTGCTTCGTCTGCGCTGCCACCACCGCGCTGCTCGGCAATCTGACCGATGACGACGGCGAGATTGCGGATGTTGGCCTGCAGTACCGTCGCAAGGCCGCGGATCGGCGACTGCATGAGGAACAGCAGCTTGCTGATCAGCTCCTCGCGCGACGGCAGGTTGGCGATGGCCTGGATCTGGTCCGCCGGCACGATCTGCCCGTTGAGCATCGCGCCTTTGAACGAGATCGAGGGAACGTCTTTGGCGAACTTGGTCAGGGCCTTGGCCAGCGCCACCGCGTCGGTGCGGTTGAACGCTACGGCTGTCGGACCGCTGAACTGATCCTTGAGCGCCGTCAGCGGCGAATCCTTTACCGCGATCAGCGCCAAAGTGTTCTTGACGACGACGTAGGTGGAGTTGGTGTCGCGGACCTGGCGCCGCAGCTCGGTGACCTGCGGAACGGTGATGCCTTTGAAGGCGATCACGAACGCGTTGGTGGCCTGGCCGATGCCTTCGCCGAGCTCGGAGATCGCTGATGCTTTTTCTTCGCGATTCATGCTTCCTCCTTACTCTGCTTTCGCCTCGGCCACGGAAGCGTCGATGGCGATCGACGGACTCATCGTGGACGAAACATAGATTGTGCGGACGTACTTGCCCTTCGCGGCCGGCGGTTTGGCCTTGCGAACGGCGTTGATGATGCTCGACGCGTTTTCCGCGAGCTGGTCGGCGGAGAACTGAATCTTTCCGACCGGAACGTGGATGATCGACGTCTTGTCCACGCGGAACTCGACCTTACCGGCCTTGATCTCCGCGATTGCCTTGGCGACGTCGAGCGTGACGGTGCCGGTTTTCGGATTCGGCATCAGACCCCGAGGTCCGAGGACTTTGCCGAGCTTACCGACCGAACGCATCATGTCCGGCGTTGCGATGACGGCGTCGTAGTCAGTCCAGCCACCCTGGATCTTTTCCACGAGCTCGTCGCCTCCGACAAAATCAGCGCCGGCTTCGGTAGCCTCACGCTGTTTGTCGCCCTGTGCGATCACGAGCACACGCTTCGATTGTCCGGTTCCGTGCGGGAGCACCGTGGTACCGCGGACCATCTGATCGGCGTGCTTGGGATCGACTCCGAGAAGCATCGACAGCTCGACCGTCTCGTTGAACTTGGCGAACGCGATCTGCTTGAGCAGACCGAACGCCTCATCCAGCTGATACGGCCGCTGTTCGACTTTCTCGAACGCTGCACGGTACTTCTTGCCGTGTCTGGCCAATTTCACCTCCGTAGTGTTAGCGGCTCTTGCGAGCCTCCTACTTGTTTGCACCGGCTACGCGCCGGCGCGACTGATTTCTGATTAACCGGTAACTTCGAGACCCATCGACCGCGCCGTGCCCTCGACCGTCTTCACGGCCGCTTCGAGCGACGCCGCATTCAGATCCGGCATCTTGGTCTTGGCGATCTCTTCGACCTGCTTCTTCGTCACGCTGCCGACTTTCGTCTTGTTCGGCACGCCGGAACCCTTCGGAATCCCGGCTGCCTTGAGCAGCAGGATGGCCGCAGGCGGCGTCTTGGTGATGAACGTGAACGTGCGGTCGGAGAAGACGGTGATGACCACCGGGATGATCAGCCCCTGCTGCCCCTGCGTGCGCGCGTTGAACGTTTTGCAGAACTCCATGATGTTCACGCCGTGCTGGCCGAGGGCCGGTCCGACGGGGGGCGCGGGCGTTGCGGCGCCGGCGGGAATCTGGAGCTTGATGTATCCGGTGATTTTCTTAGCCATCTCTCAGGTCCTTTGAAAACTATCGTTTCTGTGCTGCCGCGCCGCCGCCGCCCTGCTCTTCGCTCGGATCGAACCGCGCGACCTGCAGGAAGTCGAGCTCGACGGGCGTGGAACGGCCGAAGATCGTGACCATGACCTTCAGCGTGTTGCGGTCGAGGTTGACCTCTTCGACGACGCCGGTGAAGTTCGAGAACGGTCCGTCGATGATGCGCACGTGTTCGCCGTGCTCGTAAACGTGCTTCGGTTTCGGCTTCTCTTTGGTGGTGACGACCTGCGTCAGGATCTGGTCGACTTCCTCGGGGGTCAGCGGCGTCGGTTTCTTGCCGGTGCCGACGAAGCCGGTCACCTTCGGCGTGTTCTTGACGAGATGCCAGGCGTCGTCGGCCATGTCCATCTCGACGAGGATGTAGCCGGGAAAGAACTTGCGCTGTACTTCGCGTTTCTTCCCGCCCTTCATCTCGATGAGCGTTTCGGTCGGGATCTTGATCTCGCCGAACTTGCCACGCATGCCGAGGGCTTCGATGCGCTGGTTGAGGTTCTCGCGCACACGCTCCTCGAATCCCGAGTAGGTGTGGACGATGTACCACTGCTTCTGCGCCGTCGTTTCGGTCATGGCTAGGTGCCTGCTCCGAACTTGGTGAAGAGGAAGTTGATCGCCTTGAAGAAGAGGAGGTCGCATCCCCACAGATAGACGGCGAAGACGAGCGTGGCGATGATGACCACGGCGGTCGTCCCAACCACCTCGGGACGGCTCGGCCAGGTGACCTTCTTCATCTCCGAGTTGGTGTCGCGGAAGAAGTCGCGGGTGGACAGCCACCACTCACGCGGCTTGGCGATGACTGCGTTGTTGTTTTTCTCTTGATCCATCGATACCCCGAAATGCTGACAGCTTTCAGCCCTCATCCTTCCGCGGCCCGTTGCCGCCATGAAGGTTGAGAGCTGAAGGCTGGAAGCTGTGAAGTTTGGCAGGCCAAGAGGGACTTGAACCCCCAACCTGCGGTTTTGGAGACCGCTGCTCTGCCAATTGAGCTATTGGCCTGCATGAGCCGCAAAAGCCTGCAAAAGCGGGCTTGAAGCGGCTTATTCCTGAGATCCTTCGGCGCACGTTGCCGCCTCAGGATAAGTGCTACGTCCAGATCCTTCGGTGCGCTTCGCCACCTCAGGATAAGTGCTACACCTTACTTGCTTTCCCGATGAGGGGTGTGCTTCCGGTCATGACGGCAGAACTTCTTCAGTTCAAGCTTCTCCGTCATGGTCTTCTTGTTCTTCGTCGTCGTGTAGTTCCGACGTTTGCACTCGGTACATTGAAGCGTGATGATTTCTCTGCCTGCGCGCGCCATGTTTTTGCTACTCCGCTTGTGACGTTAGGTGGAGCCCTCTGCGAGAGTTGAACTCGCGACCCCGTCCTTACCAAGGACGTGCTCTACCCCTGAGCTAAGAGGGCTTGCTGCGATTTCTTGGAGCGGGAGACGGGGCTCGAACCCGCGACCAACAGCTTGGAAGGCTGTGACTCTACCAACTGAGTTACTCCCGCGTGTGTGAAGCAGGGACGAGGGACTAGGGACGAGGGAACTTGTGAGCTTTCGCTCGCTTGTTCCAACGTCCCTCGTCCCTCGTCCCTTATCCCTGCCGTATTGGTGGAGAGAGGAGGGTTCGAACCTCCGTAGGTCATTAGACCGGCAGATTTACAGTCTGCTGCTTTTAACCACTCAGCCATCTCTCCGTGAACGACTGCCGCTGGAGCTGGCGATGGGACTCGAACCCGCGACCTGCTGATTACAAATCAGCTGCTCTACCAACTGAGCTACGCCAGCGACAAACCGCTAGATTTCAAAGACACAAACAGCCATTCGACGCTAAGCAAAGGGTAGAAGCTCAGACGGCGGAGGCCGAGGAACCGTGGGTTATAGCAGAGGGCCAAACGGGACGCAAGTGGGGGTTATTTCGCGTACGTGACGATGCCCGATCATTCGCTGGCTATACTCCGCGCCATGCTCAGCGCCACGCTCAGCCCCCGCGCGCGCGAGAGTCTGACGGTGGCCGGGCTGCTGGGTCTCGTCACCTTCTTCTTCCTCGACATCCTCCTCGCCGGGCTCAACCTCTACACGCGCGACATCCCTCTCGTGTACTACCCCGAGCGTGCCGTGCTGCGCACGATCCTCCGCGCCGGTGCGCTTCCACTCTGGAACCACTTCGCCTCGGGCGGGCAGCCGCTGGCCGCGAATCCCGGATACGAAGCGTTCTATCCGTTGCAATGGCTGGTCGCGCTCGGCCCGCTTCGCGACATGTTCCATCTCGAGGTCGTTCTGCACTACCCCATCGCGGCTCTCGGCATGTATCTCTTCGGCCGTTCTCTCGGACTGAGCCGCACGGCCTCGGCGTACGGCGGCTTTGCATGGGCGCTCGGCGGGCTGATGCTGGCCCTCTCGAACCTTCTGCCGTTCCTCTTCTCCGCGGCCTGGCTGCCGTGGGTCGCTTTCACATTTCGCCGCTATCTGATGGATGGCGGCATCCGGCGATTAGCGGTCGTTGCGCTTCCGCTGGCGATGATTTTTCTGGCCGCGGACGTCTCGATGATGATGCAGACGTGCGCATTGCTCGTCGCCTATGCGATCCATCACGCCCGCCGCACGGGGGCATGGCGAAGTGCTCTCGCCGGCTGTGTCGTCGCGGGCCTCATCGCCGCCGCCATCGCCGCCGTCCAGCTCATCCCGGCGCTTGATTTTCAGCGCGATTCCGGCCGCGCGGCCCCTCTCAGTCTGGCGGTCGCCACGCATTGGTCGATGCCGCCTGTCCGCCTCGCGGAGTTGATCTGGCCCGCCACGTTCGGATCGGCCACCCCCGATGCGATTTTGTCGTGGGGCTCAAGCCGTCTCTACCCGGAGGAAGGGATCCCGTTCTACTTCAGCATCTACCCCGGAATCGTCTCCATGTTGCTGGTCGCAGCAGGATTCATCCGCCGCGTGCGGGGCGCGGGACTCACGGCGCTTGTGGCCAGCGTCTCCTTCGTCATGGCCATGGGCAAGTATGGCCCGCTCTTTCCGCTGCTCTATCGGCTCGGGATGCATTCGCTGCGCTATCCGGAAAAATTCGCCGTGGCCGGCATCTTCGCGCTGTCAGCGTTCGCGATGATCAGCGCCGATGCCGTTCTGCGCGATGCGGCGATGCAACGCGCCGCCTTTCGCATCGGACTGGTGATCGCCGCGATCACGCTTCCCATCATCTTCGTGACCTCCAACGAGCGCTTCGCGCGCATTTGGCAGCTGCCGTCGATCGATCCCTTCCTCGCGAACCGCTTCCGGCACGGAATGCTGATGACATTCGTCTTCACCATCATTGCGATAACGATCTTCCGTGCGAGCCGCCTCGCGCCGCAACTGCGCCTGCTTCTCCTCGCCGCCACCGCGCTCGTCGACCTCGGCCTACGCGTCACCTCCACCATGCCTCGCGCCACCGCCGATTTCTACACCCCGCCGCCGGCCGCGAGAGCGCTTGCGGCGAGCACGGAACCGGTCCGCATCTACAGCTACGCAGGGCGGCTCCAGACAGTCAAGGAGAGGAGGCCGCTGCCGTTCGGCGTGCGGCGGTGGATCGTGCGCAACGGAATGATCCCGTCGTCGGAGATGACGTGGGGCTTCGAGGGGATGCTCGACCTCGACGTCACCTCTACGCATCTGCTGCCGACGGTGCACTTCGAAAATCTCTTCAACGCAGCTCTGACCAACCGCCGCCTCGCGCCTCGGCTCCCGCTGCTGCTGCAGATGAGCGGCGTGACGCACATCGGATTTCAGAAGGATTACGACCCCGCCGTCCTCGCCGATCCGGCGCGCTTCGATGAAGTTGATCCGGTCGAATTCGTGGCCACGCGCAACGCCGGACCGTTTTACGTTGCCGACCGGCTTTTCCCCGCCGCCGACATCGGCCGCATCGTGTCTTCGGACCAGCGCCTTTCGCCGCGAACGACGTTCACCGACGTCGCGTTTCCGCCAGCGCCGGCGCGTGTCCTAGCTTCCCGGATCACGCCGAATCGAGTCGCTGTCGATGTCGAGTCCAGCGGAAGGTCGTTCCTCTCACTGGCCATCACGCGTCACAAGTACTGGAGTGCAACGATCGACGGCGCGCCGGCAACGATCCATCCGGCCAACGTCGCGTTTCAGGGAGTGGTCATCGAGCCGGGACGGCACCATCTGGAGTTGCGTTACCGGAATCCCGTCATCGCCGTCTGCGGCTGCATCTCGATTGCCGCGCTTCTCGCAACGATTGCCATTGCGATCGTTCCGCGCCGGACTACTTCGATCGGGGCATACTGAGGCGTGTCGCGGAAGGCAGATGCTGTCGCTCTGGCGGTCGTTGTGTCGTGCGTCCTCGTGTCCTTCGCGGACGTCATTCTTCTCGGCAAGGTGTTCTTCGCCCGCGACATGGCGCTCGGCTTCTACCCGGCATTCGCGTCGTTGCGGCACGTTGTCCGCGCAGGTCAGTTTCCTTTCTGGAATCCCTTCTTCTCGGCCGGTCAGCCGCTGGCGGCGAATCCGGCGTACGCAGCGCTGTACCCGCTCCCGTGGCTGGCCATCGCCTTCGACGGATTCAAGCCCTTCGCCCTGATCGTCATCGTTCATTACCTGATCGCCGCCACCGGTTTCTTCTTCCTGCTGCGCTCACTCCGGCTTTCTCCCACCGCCGCCGCGTTCGGGGCGATCTCGTTTGCCCTCGGCGGGCTGATGATGTCGCTCAACAATCTGGTGACCGTGCTCTACGCCGTGAGCTGCATGCCGTGGCTTGCACTTTTCAGCCGGCGATTTTTTCGAGAACGCAGACTCCGCGATTTTGCTCTGGCCGCACTCATTCTCGGATTGATCCTGCTGATTGGCGAGCAGTCGGTGATCCTGCAGTGCGGCGCGCTCCTCGCCGCCTACGGCGTTTACCGCTGGCGCAGCGCCCGGGCACTCATCCCCACCGCCGTCATCTGCACGATCGCGCTGCTGGTGGGCCTTGCGCAGATCCTTCCGGCGCTCGACCATCAGCGCGATTCAAGCCGAGCGCATGCGCTCACGTATGCGGATGTCACGACCTGGTCGTTGTTCCCGGCCCGGCCGCTCGAACTCGTCAATGCGAACGCGTTCGGCAACTTCGCGCCCGACGTCATCTACTTCTGGGCGTCTGATCACTCGAGCAAACTGCCGTGGCTCTTCAGCATCTACGCCGGGCTGTTCGCCGCCGCATTGATCGTCAGCGGCTTCGTACTTCGCATTCGTGGCTGGGCATTCGTGGCTGTCGTTTCGCTGGTCAGCTATGTCGTCGCGCTCGGAAAACACGGACCAGTGATTCCGCTTCTCTACAAGCTCGGCGTGCGCTCAGTGCGTTATCCGGAGAAGTTTTTCATCACCGCGATCTTCGTTCTGACGATCTTCGCGGCGATCGCTGCTGACGAGTTTCTGCGCGATGCTCGTTTCCGTCGAGTTGCCTTCCTGACCTCGATTGCCTTCGCCGCGATCGCTGCCGCCGTGCTGGCGTTCGCGTTTTCGCCGATGTTCCCGAACGTCCTGGACCCAAGTAAATTCGACGTGGAGCAGACGCTGATCGCAGCGCGCTCGGGCGCGCTCGCATCCTTCTTCATTTCGATCGGCCTTGTCCTGGTCCTGGCGCTTCGCGACCGCACGCGCCTCTGTTTCGGACTTCTCGCTCTCTTCGTGGCGGTCGATCTCGGCTCGCGAGTCCGCTCCGTCGCTCCGCGCCTGGACGGATCGTTTTACGAGCCGCCGCGCCTCGCCATCAGCCTTCGCGCACAACCCGGACCCGTACGGATCTACAACGATGCCGCGTGGAAGTATCCCGCCGGCGCCCCACGCATTTCGCAGGAAGACGGCGAATGGCGGCTGCGAAACAGCCTGCAGCCGGAGATTCAGACTGCTTGGGGTATCGAATCCGCGTTGGAAATGGACGTCGCCGGGACGGATCTGCTTCCGTCAGCGGAGCTCGAGTTGCTCTTCTGGAAGGCCCGCCGCCTCGGCCGCGACGATCTCGTTCGCAGATTTGCCTCGTTCGCCGGCATCACCCACGTCGTGCGTTTGCGCGATGCGCGGTCGGCAGACGATCCGATTCTCATTCAGCCCTTTCCTGGCAATCGTTACTACTTCGCGCAGCAACTCCTGCCGGCCACGCGGGTCATGGAGCCCAACCTGCCGCGATTCGCGGCCTTCGTGGAGAAGCCATTCGCGCCCACGCCCGGCCGCGTCCTGCGCGTCGTCGAGCGTGGCAACAACATCGATATCGATGTGGAATCCGCAGGCAGCGCGGTGTTGATCATGAGCATCACGCGGCACAAATACTGGCGCGCGACCATCGACGGGACACCGGCATCGCTCTACGCCGCCAACGTCGCGTTCCAGGGGTTAACGATTCCGCGCGGACGTCACCACGTAACCCTGCGCTACTGCAATCCGCTCATCATCATCAGCGGAATCGTTTCGCTGCTCACCCTTGCCGTGCTGCTCGTCATCGCTGCTGCCGGCGGACTTCGTAGCAGAGAATGGCCGTCGCCGTCGCCACATTGAACGACTCGACGTGGCCGCTCATCGGAATCGTGACGGTGCGGTCGCAGTGCTCGAGGACGTTGCGCCGGATCCCTTTCCCCTCGTTGCCGACCACCAGCGCGACCTTGCCCGTGAAGTCGATCGCATCGGGCCGCTCGCCGTTTTCCGCCGCCGCGTAGATCCAGTAGCCGCCCTTCTTCAGCGTCTCAATCGCGCGCGAAAGATTCGTCACCTGCGCCACCTGTACCCACTCCGACGCGCCGGCGGATGCCTTCACGGCCACGGGCGTGAGTCCAACGCTGTCATGCTCCGGGATCACCACGACGTCGACGCCGAATCCGTCGGCCACGCGCAGGATGGCTCCGAAGTTCTGCGGATCGGTGATCGAGTCGACGATGAGCACGAAGTTCGTCTCCTCCTTCTCCACGATCTCGTCGAAATCCGCATACGCCGTCTCCGACACCTCGGCCACCACGCCGTTGTGCACGCCGCGTCCGGCCAGCCGGTCGATCTGATCGAGCGCCAGATTCCGAACCGCCACGCCGGCGCGCTTGGCCTCCCCCATCAACCGCTGATGCCGCGCCGTCTCCTCGCGCGCGACGCCGACATACCGAATCCGCTCCGGATGCGAGCGGATGGCCTCGAGGATCGGATTGACGCCGTAGATGATCAAGGCGCGCAGTTTAACCACATGCGGTGGAGAGCGTAGTGCGGGCGTCCTCGCCTGCATCCGGCGTGGCGTCTCGCCCGACGGTGCGTCGTGAGTCAACGCCAATCCTGCGATTGAATCCAGAAACCCCCGCCGGGCGAGGACGCCCGGCGGTTGCAGGCGAGACGCCTACACTACGCCATGGGCTGCGGGCAAAGCCCGCGCTGTGTCTTGTGGCTCAACGCATCAATCGTCTCGCCATCAATGGCCCTTCGTAGATGAACCCGGTGTACACCTGCACCAGGTTCGCGCCGGCGGTGAATTTCGCGCGGACATCATCGCCGGTGAAGATGCCTCCGACACCGATGAGCGGATAGTCCGGACCAACACGCGCTCGCACCTTCGCGAGGATCGACGTCGACGGCTCCATCAGCGGCGCGCCGGAGAGGCCGCCAGTTTCGTCGGACGCGAACGGACGCGCGATCGTCGTGTTCGTGCAGATCATGCCGCGCGCTCGTTTCGCGCAGACGTCGCAGATTTCGGCGAGCATGACGTCGTCGATGTCAGGAGCGATCTTCACGATCGCCGGACCGACGGCGGCGAGGATGCGTTCGAGATGTTCGGGGCGTTGCAGATCGCGAAGCGACGGCGTGTTTGGCGACGAGAGATTGACGACGACCGCATCCGCGTACGGCGCGAGTTTCATCGCGCAGGCGCCGTAATCGTCGGCGGCAGCATCGATCGGCACGTCGCGATTTTTTCCGATGTTGACGAAGAGCGGAACCGTTTTCCGCCACGACTTCAGACGCTCGGCGACGATATCCGCGCCGTCGTTGTTGAAGCCCAGGCGGTTGATGAGCGCGTGGTGCGCGGGATAGCGGAAAAGTCGCGGACGCGGATTGCCGGGTTGCGGTCGGAGTGTGACCGTTCCTACCTCCACGAATCCGAAACCGAGGGCCGCCAGCATCGGCATAAGCAGTCCGTTCTTGTCGAACCCGGCGGCGATTCCGATCGGCGACGGAAACGTCAGTCCCATCACCTCGCGTCGCGCGCTCGGGGGCGGCGCGCAGAAGCGTTCGATGGCGCGAAGGACGATCGGGATGTTCTGCAGCGCGATCATCTGCCGCACCGCCAGCTCGTGCGCGTCTTCGGCGTCGAGCTGGAAGAGCAGCTTGCGGATCAGCGAATACATTGCTCAACGTTGCTCGATGCACTTTCCAGCGCGCGCGAGCGGCGAGAGCACGCGCGGGTCCGACTCGCTGGCGCGTTCGAGAAGAGGAATCGCGCGCACGAGCTCGGGGCCGTGATCCATGCCGGTCAGCATCAATCGCAGCGGCATGAAGAGCTCTTTGCCTTTGCGGCCCGTCGACTTCTTCAAACGCTCGTTCATCGCCTTGACTGCATCGGCATCGAGCGGCGCGCCGTGCTCGCGAAGATCGTTTGCGACGGCAACCGCGAACTCGCGATCGATCTCCGGCGGCGTGTAGTCCGTCACGAAGCGAATCATCTCTTTGAACTGCGGCAGAAGATGAACGGACGTCTTCACGACGTCGATCGCTTCCTCAAGCCACGGCGCATCGAATCCGATCGCGTTGACGACCAACGGCCGCAATTCCGCGGCGGACATCGAATGGATGTACTGCCCGTTCAGCCACTCGAACTTCTGCGGATCGAAGACCGCCGGCGCGGAGTTGACGCGGTCGAGCGCAAAGTTCGAGATCGCGTACTCGCGGTCGAAGATGTCGCGCCCATCCGGCGCGGACCAACCGAGCAACGTCAAGTAGTTGACCATCGCCTCTGCGAGAAAACCCGCCTCGGCATATGCGGCAACCGAGGTCGCACCGTGGCGTTTGGAAAGCTTGGTCCGATCCTGCCCGAGGATCAGCGAAACGTGCGCGAACTGCGGGATCGTCCACTCCATCGCCCGATACACCAGCACCTGGCGATGCGTATTCGTCAAATGCTCCTCGGCGCGGATGACGTTCGTGATCTCCATGTCGTGATCGTCGACGACCACGGAAAAGTTATACGTCGGCAGACCGTCGGAACGGACCAGGATGAAATCGCCGAGCGACTCGCGCTTCCACGTCACCTCGCCGCGAATGGCGTCGTCGATGGTGACGTCGCCGTCCTCGGGAACATGAAAACGGATCGCGTGCGGGACGTTGTCGTCGTCGCGGCGATTCAACCAGCAGGTGAGGTCGTAGTGCGGCGGCCTGCTCTCCGCCTCCGCAATCTTCCGCTTGGCCTCCAACTCCTCCTCGGTGCAGTAACAGCGATACGCGGTGCCGCGCGCGATCAGTTCTCGCGCAACGTCGCCGTATCGCGCAACCCGCTCCGACTGCCGATACGGCGCATGCGGGCCGCCGATGTCCGGACCTTCATCCCACAGCAATCCAAGCCAGCGCAGATCGTCGAGGACCATCGTCTCGGACTCGGCGGTCGACCGCGCCTGATCCGTGTCCTCGACCCGGATGATGAACGTGCCGCCGTGATGCTTGGCGAAGAGCCAGTTGAAGATGGCGGTGCGAGCACCGCCGACGTGGAGGTGGCCGGTGGGCGACGGCGCGAAACGGACGCGGATCATGGTGTTCGTAACTCTATCCTGAGCGCGATTGTCATCCTGAGGCTGCCGGAGGCGCGTACGCCGACAGGCGAAGACGCCGGAGGACGGCGAAGGATCTCAAGTTACACAACTCCTGCTGAAACCCACTGGGATTCAACGCAGATTGGGAAGCTTGAGATCCTTCGCCGTCCTCCGCCGGTCCGTCGCTTCGCGACTCCCGGCTTCGGCGGCTCTGGATGACAGCTCCCTTCTTGCGCTCCTTAAGATTGCGTCTGGATTAGCACCACCGCCATCGCGCAAATCCCCTCACTCCGCCCGATGAAACCGAGGTGATCGGTCGTCGTGGCCTTCACGTTGACATGACCGGACGGCAGATCGAGCAGAGACGCGATCTTGCCGCGGATCGCTTCGCGGAACGGCGCGAGCTTCGGCTTCTCCGCGATGATCGTCACGTCGATGTTCGCGATGTCCGCATCCATCTCGTCGACCACGCGTTTCGCCTCGAGGAGGAAAAGCGCCGAATCGGCATCCTTCCAGCGCGCGTCGTCGGACGGAAAGTACTGGCCGATGTCGCCGGCACCGGCGGCGCCGAGGAGCGCGTCGGTGATGGCGTGGAGGACGGCGTCGGCGTCGGAGTGTCCGGCCAGACCGCCGGTTTCGCTGATGCGGACGCCGCCGAGGATGAGCGGTCGCGTTTCATCGAACGCGTGAACGTCGATGCCCTGACCGACGCGAATCATGCGTCGCCCTCGCCGCCCCACTCCGCCCAGATCCGTTCGGCCATCACCAGATCCTCGGGGCGCGTGATCTTGAAGTTCATCGAATCGCCACGGACGAGATGAACGTGATGTCCGTACTTCGCAGCAAGTCCGGCTTCGTCAGTCGCGTCCGCGTCTTCGCGCGCAGCGCGGGTGAGGATGTCGCGCAGAACGTCGGCGCGAAAACACTGCGGCGTCTGCGCCGCGACTAGGACGCTGCGGTCGAGCGTCTTCGCAATCGCTTCGTTCGCAATCTGATGCACGGTGTCAGGCAGCGAAATGCCCGGAAACGCGGCGCCGTGCTCACGCGCGGCATCGAGCGTGGCGTGAAACGTATCGAGCGAAAAGAATGGACGGACGGCGTCGTGAATCGCGATGAGATCGAAATCATCGCCTGCGGCTTCGAGACCGCGCGTCACCGACTGCAGCCGCGTGTCGCCGCCGGCCACGAACGTCACGCGCTCGCCGGGCGACGACTTCACCGCGTCCACGAGTTTCTCCATCACCGGCACGATCACGCGCGTGACGACAGCATCGAACAGGAAACGCTCGACCGCACGCTGCACGAGCGGCTTGCCGCCGAGCGGCTGGAACTGCTTCGGCACGTCGCCGCCGAAACGCGTTCCGCTTCCGGCGGCCGGGATGATGACGAGGACCCGCTCCGCGTCCGCCACTACACCGCCATGATGTCGACTTCTTTGCTCTTCAGAATGCTGCCGACTTCGTCGATGTGTTTGTCGGTCATCTTCTGGATCTCGTCGAGGGCGCGCTTCTCATCGTCCTCCGAAATCTCGTGGTCCTTGAGCATCTTCTTCAGCTTGTCGTTGCCGTCGCGCCGCACCTGGCGAATGGCCGTGCGCGATTCCTCCGACATGTGATGCGCGCGCTTCACCAACTCCTTGCGCCGCTCCTCGGTGAGCTGCGGGATGGGGATGCGAATGACTTTCCCATCCGTCGCTGGATTCAGGCCGAGGTCGGAATTGCGAATCGCTTTCTCGACTGCGGACACCATCGACTTGTCCCACGGCTCGGCGACGATGAGCGACGGCTCCGGAACTTTGAGCGACGCCACCTGCGCAATCGGCGTCGGCGTGCCGTAGTAGTCGACCACGATGCCGTCGAGCATCGACGCGTTGGCGCGTCCGGTGCGAAGCGTCTTGAACTCGCGGTGCAGCGCGTCGAGCGCGCCGTGCATGCGGTGCTGCACATCTTTGATTACGTCGTTGATCATGATTTCCTCGCGTCAAATCAATCGCTGACGATCGAGCCGATGTCCTCGCCGAGGAGTGCGCGGCGAATGTTGCCCGGCTCGATCAGCGAAAAAATATAGATCGGAATCGAACTGCCGCGCGCCAGATCGATCGCCGTCGCGTCCATCACCTGCAGACGTTCGGCCAGCACGCGCTGATAGGTCGCGTGCGGGATCTTCGTCGCGGTCGGATCTTTCTCCGGATCGGACGTGTAGATGCCGTCGACCTTCGTAGCCTTGAAAATGATCTCGCACTTCAACTCGCTCGCTCGCAGCGCGGCCGCGGAGTCGGTGGTGAAGTACGGATTGCCGGTGCCGGCCGCGCAGATGACAATGCGCGACTTCTCCAGATGCCGGATGGCGCGCCGCCGGATGAACGGCTCGGCCACCTCGGCCATCGTGATCGCCGACGTCACGCGCGTCTGCGCGCCGCGCCGCTCCAGCGCATCCTGCAGCGCGATGGCGTTGATGACCGTCGCCAGCATCCCCATGTGATCGCCCGCGACGCGATCGATCCCCTCGGTGGCCGCGGTCACGCCGCGAAAGATGTTGCCGCCGCCGATGACGATGGCAAGCTGCACGCCGGCGCGATGAACCTCGACGATCTCGTCCGCGATGCGAGCAATCGTGTCCGGATCGATCCCGTTCCGCCGCCCGCCCATGAGCGCTTCACCGGAAAGTTTGAGAAGGATGCGTTTGTAGCGCGGAGGCATTGGCGACGCTTTATACAACAAAAAGGGCGGCCAACCGGCCGCCCTTCATCAGGTGCCGCTACCTTGCTGGCGCGGGCACACAGGGGACTCGGCGAAGGCTGACGGGAATGTCTGGGCCGGACCCCGGGGAGACGTCACCTATCAAACGATACGTTCCGACAAGGCCGTCGTCCGACCGGGAGAGCGCATATGTCAGATTGTCGAAACCGGTCGATCCTACCTGGAGGCGAATCTTCGATGCCGCGATCGGCGTCCATCTTCCATACGCGCGGTGAGATCCCTTCATTTCGATGCCATACCATTGTCTTCCCTCGACCACGATCGCACGGCGGGCGGTGAGCTCGAATTCCTGGAGAGCGCCTGCCGCCCGAAGCAGGTCGGTCATCGCTTCGATCGCAAAGCAGCCCACCATCCATTCGGCTGGAGTGATGTCGGTGCGTTCGACATTGGGCGCCCATTGGGGCGTCTCGCGCTGTTGACACGCGGCGACGAGCAACACCGAAATGCACAGAAATCTCAGGTTCTTCATCAGTGAGTTCTTCATCAGTGACATGGGGCGGCCTCGTCCGTCGATCTACAGCGTGCGCGCCGTCGCGTTCCCGTGAAAACGTGACGCCGAGAGATGATGATCCGATAAAGGCTTCACTGCGCGCCACACCAATCGACGACCATCTGCTGAATGTCTTGAGACAAGTAGCCGCCATTCGGATACTCAGGAAGACCAAGAGTATGAAGCATTTCGTGGATTACTGTGACGCCACGCATGCCCGTGCTTAGACCTTTGAAACTCCCACAAATGTCAACGGTATGGACTCCCGGAACAGACACCCACCCGAGCGTGTCAGCGACGTTGCACGGAACAGTGTTTGTGGCGATATCGAACGCGCCGTCACCCTTCACAAAGGTTATCTGGCTGTCGATATAGGTTCCAGGATCGGGCGAGTACGAAGTCAAGACGGTCCAGAGCGATATTCCGGCCGCGTTCGTGTTCATACGGATCATCTGTTGACATTGAGCAGATTGCAGCTTGGCCGTCGCGTTGCCCTTCCCGTCATCTACAGCTGCATGGAGAGTTGGGTCCGCGATTTGGTTGTTGCTTCCGTTGCCGGGCCCGCCGCCAGATCCATCGCCGTTGCAAATCGCGAGCTCGCCTACAGGACGCCCCGACATCGCGCGCGGTTCCAACCCGTTGACTGAACACCCGCCAACACCACCGCCAACGCCACCCCCACCGCCTGAGTCGCAGTAGGTGAGCTGATAGCGCGTTTCGATATGTCCAATGCCAAGGCCATCGACCCAGTAGACCCAATACTCCGACACCCCGCATAACCACATCATTTCCGCGTGGACGTCTCGCTCCGGCGCTGGGAGCGCGTCCGGATTCGGAGTCAGCGCATCGATGCCCGGCGTCAGGGCGTCTCCGTTCGCCGCAGTCGCGTCCGTGCTCGCGTTAAAGTCGCTTCTCGCGATGCGGCCTGCGCTCGTGCTCATCGAGTGAGCCGCTGCGGCGTCCAGCTGCATGCGAAACGTTATACCGTCGGTGCCAAGGTGATTCGTCCAAATCCCGTCAATGGCTCCGACAATGCGGGTGTCAGCAGCAAGGTGAACGGTGCCGGACGACGTCACGATCAGGCGAGAAGGGACAATCTGGCCAAGTAGTCCTTTGAGACCGAGGGGCAAATCCAAGTCCCACAGAACCGCCTTGCCCTCCGACTCTCCGACTCGCATGCCTTGTCCAACACTGTGAAACTTGATGTTGATAGTCTTACCATTCGCACGAAGCTGAACATCGTTAGCTGATGTGACCTGTTGTCCCTCCTGCCACTCGGGCGGAAGGCCCAGATCGGCAGCCAGCGCATCGAGCAACATTGTCGGCCGACCGAGTTGGCGCGCATGAGCGAGAACTACCGCGGCTGCGCGCTGCGTTCCTGAGGGATCGATCACCTGTTGCGTACCCGAGCCATCGGGCATGACAGAGGTGTTGATCGACCACTGGCTGAAGAACCGCAAGGGAACGTCGTATGGTTCATGGGACCAGTCATATGACACAATTTGCTTCCCTCCCATCCTGACCTCACTGAGCAAACCGTCGCTGTCACTCACATAAGTGATAGCAGGCAAGCCTCCATACTTGAGTTCGCGGGTCGACGTACCGGGCTTCGCGGCGAGCGCCGATGCCGCTACTAGGAGGGTGAGGAACCCTGTTGCGATCTGTCTCTTCATCAAGATCTTCTTAATTTTTCAAGAAAGTGGCGCACCTTCGAATCAGGAGTGATTGAAAAAGCCAAATCCCTACCCCTAACGTTACAAGAAAACCCGAATCTGACGGCATTGGCGACGCTTATACAACAAAAAGGGCGGCCAACCGGCCGCCCTTTACATTGCGTTTCAATGGATTCGATTTACTTCATGTAGCTGGCTACTTCAGCCGCGAAGTCATCGCTCTTTTTCTCGATTCCTTCGCCGAGCTTGTAGCGGGTGAAACGCGTCACCGTGTAGGCGCAGCCGGACTCTTTGCCCGACGCGGCGAGGTAATCGGTCACGGTCTGCTTGTCGTTGCGGATGTAGGGCTGCTCGAGGAGGCAGGCCTCGCCGTAGAACTTGTCCATCTTGCCGCTGACCATCTTCTCGACGATGTTCTCCGGCTTGCCCGATTTCGCAGCGGCGTCGCGGGCGATCTCGCGCTCGGTGTCGAGGTCCTTCTGCGTCACTTCGTCGCGGCGGATGAAACGCGGCTCCGCGGCGGCGATGTGCATGGCCACGTCCTTGGCGACGTCGTTCATCTTGTCGTTCTTCGCGCCGCTGGTGGCGACGAGCTCGACGAGCACGCCGATCTTGCCGCCGGCGTGGATGTACGACGAGAGCACCGCGTTCGGCGCGGACTCGTAGCGGACGAAGCGGCGGATGGAGATATTCTCCTTGATCGCGCCGATCATCGTGAGCACGTGCTGGCCGACGGTCTGATTCTCACCGTCGCCCGGCCACGGGTCGTTGTTCAGTTCCTGGACCGAGTTCGCCTTGCTGCCGGCGATCACTTTCGCGACGGCGTCGGCGAACTGGCGGAAGTTCTCGTTGCGGCCGACGAAGTCGGTCTCGCAGTTCACTTCGACGAGCACACCGGCGTTCTCGCCGACATACGACGTCACGGTGCCCTCGGCGGTCACGCGTCCGGCCTTCTTGCCGGCAGCGGCCAGACCCTTCTTGCGGAGGATCTTGGTGGCCTCCTCCATGTTTCCATCGGCCTCGACGAGCGCGGACTTCACGTCCATCATCCCGGCGCCGGTCTGCTCGCGCAGCTCCTTGACCATCGCTGCGGTTACCTGAGTCATAGCGTTCTCCTTTGATACAAGAGCGCCGTCTGCCGTTATCGGGCAGCCGGCGCTCCAAGTGGAAGTAGTCGTAACGAAAAACTAGGAAACGGCCGGAGCGCTGATCGCTTCGGCAGGTTCGGCGGCCGGAATCGGAGCGGGAACCTCGGAAGGCTCGCCCTTGTCCTCCACGCCGATGAACTTCTCCTCGGCCAGGTTGTAGCCTTCGAGCACGGCGTCGGCGATCTTCTGCGTGAACAGGCGGATGGCGCGGATCGCGTCATCGTTGCCGGGGATCACGTAGTTGATGTCTTCCGGATCGCAGTTCGTGTCGACGATGGCCACCACCGGGATGCCGAGCTTCTTCGCTTCCTGGATGGCGATGTACTCCTTCTTCGGATCGATCACGAAGAGCGCGTCCGGAAGGCCGTCCATCTCGCGGATACCGATGAGATTCTTGAGGAGCTTCTCGCGCTCGCGGTCGAGGGCGGCGCGCTCCTTCTTTGACATGTCTTTCTCGGTGTCGCCGATGATCGTCTCGATTTCCTTGAGGCGCTCGATCGACTTGCGGACGGTGGTGAAGTTCGTGAGAGTGCCGCCCAGCCAGCGGTTGTTCACGTAGAACATGCCGCAACGGTTGGCCTCTTCGAGAATGGCATCCTGCGCCTGGCGCTTCGTGCCTACAAACAGAATGCGTTTTCCCTGGGACGCGAGGTCCGAGATGAACGCGGAAGCTTCCTTAAAGAGCTTGAGCGTCTTCTGAAGGTCAATGATGTAGATCCCGTTGCGCTTCCCGAAGATGTACTTCTTCATCTTGGGATTCCAGCGCTTGGTCTGATGACCGAAGTGAACGCCAGCTTCCAAAAGCTCTTTCATCGTAATAGAGACTGCCAAGCAAACCCTCCTTTTCGCGGTGACGTTTGAGTTGGACTGCGTGAGACAAAAAAGACAGGAGCGAAGGCCGCTCCTGTCTTCAGAAAAAACTCAAAATCGGGGAAGCCGGAACATCGGAAACTAGCGCTTGGAGAACTGGAAGCGAGCGCGCGCGCCTTTCTGGCCGTACTTCTTGCGCTCCTTCATTCTCGGGTCGCGGGTGAGCAGGCCGGCCTTCTTGAGGCGCTTGCGCAGCTCCATGTTGAAAATCTGCAGCGCGCGCGAGATGCCGTGACGGATCGCGCCCGCCTGGCCGCTCGGGCCGCCGCCGTCGACCGTGACGACGATGTCGAACTTGTCGGCCGTTTCCGTCAGCGAAAGCGGCTGCTTGATGATCATCTTCAGCACGTCATTGCCGAAGTACTCGTCGAGCGAGCGGTGATTGACCGTGATCGCACCGCTACCCTGCCGGAGATGGACGCGCGCGGTCGACGTTTTGCGACGTCCCGTTCCGTAGTATTCAACCAGAGCCAATGAATCCTCCTAGACCTGTCAGGCGACTTCGAGCCGCTCGGGCTTTTGCGCTTCGTGGGGGTGAACCGTACCGCGATAGACCTTCAGCTTCTTGATCATCTTCCGGCCGAGCTTGTTCTTCGGCAGCATGCCGAAGACGGCGCGCTCGATCATCGACTCCGGCTTGTCGGAGCGGACGAAACGGGCCGCCTTTTCGCTGAGACCGCCCGGATAGAGCGAGTGGTGACGGTAAATCTTGTCCGTCTCCTTCTTGCCCGTCAGGACGATCTTCTCGGCGTTGATGACGATGACGTGATCGCCGGTGTCGAGGAACGGCGTGTAGGTCGGCTTACTCTTGCCGGAAATGATCCGGGCGATTTCGGTCGAAAGCCGGCCGAGGACTTTGCCCTCGGCGTCGATGATGAACCACTTCGGCTCGATGTCGCCCTGTTTGGGAAAATACGTACGCATGACTCTCCTGAACACACCACGAAAGACTTGGAAATTCGATCTTCGGAGGACCGGCGGCGCGGGTGAGAACTGCTCAGCGCCGAACGTCATTCAAAGACAACCACACACCTTCCCTGCGGAAGGGGGTGAAACGGTAACACTGCCGAACAGACCCCGTCAACAACTTCATTCCCGGGCGGCACGGACGGGCACGAACCCCGGATCGACCCGGCGAGGGCGACGAGGAGGATGGTATCGCTCAAGCGCCGAAGCCGGGGCGGCCGCGCCAGTTGCGGCGGTTAAGCCGAAGGGGCGCGACGCGATCTGCAACAGGCGTGACGCCACCGCGATTGCGAAGATGTAGGCCAGTTCGGCTGCGGGCCAAAACCAGGCCGCATCAGCTTCAGCGCGAAGATAATCAGCGGAGTTACTGGATGTACCGACTCACGACATCACCGTAAACTGCATAGGCGTCAATGTCGTCTTGCGCGATCTCGGACGCGTGCCGCAAGTGTATGTGATGTTTTCCGATGGCAACATCAATGTGCGGAACGGCGGAACCTGTTTGAGGTTCGTACGTCGCGGGGATAAGCAGATAGCGACCATGCCGCGAGAAATCACGCTTGAACTGAGGCAGATAGGGCGAATCCGGTCGAGGATTCATACGATGAACCTTACTTACAATCGTGATGTCACCGGTGACAGGCGGCTCGCCGAGACGCTTCGCTGTGTTGTCCGGTTCAGAGAAGACATGAACCGAATAGCCCGGCTCTTTGCCGGGGATATCGCCTTCGATGATTGAGATTCGGAGTTCGTCATAAACATCGTCATCACCGATTCGAGCGCGCAATTCGGCGAAGACCTCACGACCGATAGCGCCATTCTCGAACCCGATTCCCAGACATGGGGGAACTGACGGGTCCCGGTGGCTGAGAAAGACCGTGGCTCGCCATTGCGCGCGATTCCATTTCTCGATGTCAAAAAGCGAATAGGCGGTTGATACGCTTTGCATGAAAGACGTCCTCCTGTGATGTGGCCATGCTAGGCCGTCTAAGACGAAAGCAGTATCACGAGACCGATTAGATGCGTTTCAAGACAACGACCGGATTGTCTAAAGTGCTGACGCACCGTCACTTGCTGTGACTTCCAACAAGTTGACGTGGCGAGGCGGTGTGGCAGATTCTACAGATGGGAGAGTGAAGCGGACGCCGAGCCGCGGAAGCGGCGGGCCGACGAACGGCACCTAGTCGGCTGCTGTGAAGAGTTAGCCCGCGGCGCGGCCAATCGTGAGTCAACGCGTCGGCTTTTCAGAGGAGCGATCCTCGACGGATGGCTGACAAGAATCACCACATTCTGTCGTAGCAACGTCAAGCGTCGAATCGCGCCGCATCTCGGCTAGATCACCGCTCCAGATGCCCAGTCCCTGAAACTTCAGGAGCTTTTTAATAGGCGAATCCGCGCTCTCATCGATGATCGACGTCATTCCGGCATTGTAGCGCCGAGGACCGTTACGCCACCTTCAGCAGCCGCCGCAATTTCGCGATCAGATCGCCGGCCTGGAACGGCTTGACCAGGTACTCCTCGGCGCCCAGCGCCTCGGCGCGTTTTCGGTCTTCTTCGCGCGACTCGGTCGAGATCACCATGATCGGGATCGTGCGATGCACGGGGTGATTTTTGAGGAAGGACACCAGTTCCAGGCCGTTGATGTCGGGCATGTTGATGTCGGTGAGGATCGCGTCGAACTTGTGATGCGGCAGCGTCTTCAGCGCCTCGAAGCCGCTGGCGGCTTCGACGATCTCGAGGTCGTACGCCTCCGTGCCGCCTTCGATGATCGTGGTCAGGTAGGCGCGCATCGAGCTCGAGTCTTCGACGACCAGGACTTTCAACGTCGGGCCTTCTCCGCCGCGAAGACCGCGTTGCCGAACGCGTAGCCGGCCTGGCTGAGGAAAATCTCGAGTCCTGTCATGGTGTCGATCGGAGCGCGATGTGCGGCGTTGTCGCCGTACAGAATACCAATCGTCCGCTTCGCGTGCATGATCGGCAGTGCCACGACTTCCGTCGGCAGCAGCCCGCCCAGTTGATCGATGAGCTGCACGTTGGCGGCCGTTCGGCGCATCTTGCCGCGATGCGCAACGCCGGATGTCGCGACGTCGCCGAGAATCGACGGCTCCTTGCGCGGGATGCGAAGCGACTTCACGCGGCCGGGCATGTCGGCGGCGCCGAATCCGGAGATGCCGGTGAACTCCGTGTCGCCGGCGACGAAAAGCGCTCCTCGGTCGAGATACTCCGCCGAAAGCCGCAGGATCGTCGCCGACACTTCGCCGATGTCGTTCGGATTCGATAGCTCATTGATGAGCTGCTTGAGCAAACTGAAACTGCGATCGACGTTCTCTTTCTCCGCCGTCTCGTAAAACCGCCGGCCGGCATCGGGATCGAGTCCGCCCGTGTAGCGCTCCCACTGCTGGAAGGCGCGCTCGGCAAAGAGCACCAGCTCATCCGCGAACAGCGTCAACTCCTCCTCGGCCAATCCCGGTTGCAGGCGCGCAGGAGACGGCTTGGTCAGATAGAGATCGGCGCCGCGCCGCAGCAGATCGTGACGCCGCCGAAGATCGGCCTCGGCATCGATGATCACCACCGGCAGCCGCGGATTCTTCCGCTTCAGCTGTTGCAGCAGCACGTCGGAGTGCTCGGTCAGTTCGAGGAAGGTGACGAAAAACGTGTTTGCGCGGATGTAGTCACCGATGGCGACGCGCGCATCGTCGATCGTCCCGAACTGCGCGATCTTCACGCGATTGCGCCCGAACGCGCGCTTTGCGGCAACGCGGATCAGCGGACTGCGCTCGAAGAGGACGACATTGCGATACGTGGCGTCGGGCGATTCGACTTCGATCAATCCGCCGGCGACTTTGAACTGTCCGGACGACGTTCGCGGCTTCGGAGCAGGCTGCGGCACCGGCGGCGCAGCAGTCGGCTCAAGCGCGGGAAACGGCTCATCATCCGGAACCGGAGTGAACGTCTGCTCCTCGCGCTCCTCCGGTGTCGGAAACGGCAGGATGTTGTCGTCGGGAACGAGCGTCAGCTCCGGCTCTTTCGGATGTCCGAGCCCGAGGTCGAGAGTCGGCGGCGGCACCCCGGCGGCGGAGCGTAGAAGTGCCTTTCCAACTTTCAGCGACTCCTCGAGTCCGCGCAGCGGTTTGAGTTTCTCGCCATCCGCGGCGCCGACGATTCTCTGCGGCGCAAAGCCGCCTTCCTTCAGAATCGAATCGGCGTCGTACTCGACGTCCAGCGGACCGACGTGATCGCTGAGGATGAAGTTGAACTCCCCTTCGCGGCTCTGCAGCAGCGGCGCGACCACACCGACGACGCGCTCGTGAATGGCACTCGCCAGGTCGGCAGCCGTGATGATGTTCATCTCGACCGCCGCCGTGCCGAGGGGGATGCCGGCCTCCTCCATCTGCCGCAGTCCGGGTGCGGCGGCCTCGGGGATGGAGCCTCGCGCGACGAGAAACGTGAGCAGGTCGGGATGCTCGGGCGCCGACGCGTTCACCACCAGCCCCTGGCGGAACATCACCGTATGCCGTCCGCGATCGTCGACGATCTCCAGCACGCCGGTACGCCGGCTGAGGTAGACGATCTGAACGATGTCGGTTAGGGATAGATCTTCGAGACGGCCGAGAAGACTCACGTGACGAGATTGTAGCGTTTCAAAATACCGTCGAGGATGCCGTTGATGAACTGCGACGATTTGTCGTTGCCGAACTTCTTGGCAATCTCAATGGCTTCATCGATCACGACCAGCTTCGGTGTCTCGCTCTCGTGCAGGAACTCGTAGACCGACAGGCGGATGATGTTGCGGTCGACGACGGCCATCCGCGAGAGGCGCCAGTTGTCCGCTTGCGCCTGAATCATGCCGTCGATGTCGGTGAGGTGATCGACGGTGCCGCGAAAGATTTTCGCAGCGAATTCGCGCGTGTTCGGCTTCGACTTCTGCAGATCCTCGAACGTGTCGATGATCATGTCCGGACCGTTGCCGGAGAGGTCGTACTGATACAGCATCTGCACGGCCAGTTCCCGGGCTTTTCGACGCGCTCCCATTACTTTTCCCCGCTGCGAAGCGCGCGCCACAGATTGGCCATCTCGATCGCCGCCAGCGCGGCCTCCCATCCCTTGTTGCCGCTGCCCGCTGATGATCGTTCCACCGCCTGCTCGAGTGTGTTGCAGGTGATGACGCCGAAGGCGACGGGGAACTTCGCGCGAGTGGCGACACGCGAGAGATCGTTCGTGACCTGCGCGGAGATGAAGTCGAAGTGCGGCGTATCGCCGCGAAGAAGACAACCGAGTGTGACGATCGCGTCGATGCCGCCGAGGTCGATCAGCTTCGCGGCGAGCGTCGGAATCTCGAATGCGCCGGGAACGCGATACACCGAAACCGCGTCATCCGCAGCGCCGTGACGCGACAGGCAATCGAGCGCACCGCGCAGGAGTCCATCGACGATCTCGTCGTTGAAGCGGCTGGCAATCACGGCGAAGCGCAGACCTTCAGCGTTGTGATCACCTTCAAAAGAGCGGGGCATAAGCGGCGCGGATTATATGCGCGGGTTTTTCGTAGCGCCGCCGGCTCGGCGGCTGGACCGCCAGCGGCTCGCTGGCGCGTGACGCGAACGCGGACGTGCCGCCGAGCCGGCGGCGGTCCAGCCGCCGAGCCGGCGGCGCTACGACGTTGGACTACCGTCCGCTCGCGATCGACGGCGCGGTGCGAGGGACGTCTTCGCGATCGTTGTAGTAGTTCACCAGCCCCTGATAAATCGCCTCGGCCACGTGCTGGCGATACTTTTTCGTCTTCATCAACGCGCGGTCCTTGTCGTTGCCGAGGTTGCAGATTTCGAGGAGAACGCGCGTGGGGATCAGGTTGTAGCGGATCACCGCAGGCACCCATTCGCGTCCGTTGCGGACGACGTTATCGCGCACGGGATTGAACGGATGAATCTTCAGTCCATCCTGATCAAACGCGTCGATGATCGACTCCGCCAGATCGCGCGACAGCCCCTCGGACGTCAGCGACTCCTTCTCCGAATGACGCACCACCGGACTCTCGCGCACCTCGGCGCGCGCGAGGTAAACCTGCTCGCTCTTCTCGTACGAGCCGGTCACGTAACGCTGGCCGGGGATGTACGCCATCGCACCGCGCAGCGACGGATGCAACGAGTCGGCGTGAATGGAGAGGAAGACTACTTTCTCGCGCGCCACGCTCGCCTTTATGGCGCGGCGGAAGATCGAGTTCGCCAGGTACCAGCGCAGATTCACGCCGACCGCCGGATCGCCGATGACGTACTTCGGCGATGTGAGGACGATGTGATCCGTCGCCTCTTCGAGCTCGTCATCGTCAGGAATGTCGTAGCCGGCTTGCGCCGACTTCGTTGTCGCGGCGACCGTCGCTCCTGACTTCTTTTCGAGGATGCGCTTGAGGCGGCACATCACGTCATACACGTAGTTCGATTCCCAGACGTCGTCGTACGTCGCGCCGACGTCGCGTCCGCCGTGGCCGGCGTCGAGGATCACGCGAACGCCGGCGAGGCCTTTCGCGCGCGGGCGCACAGCCAGCTTCGCGCTGGCGCGCTTCACCTCTTCGTTCGCGACGCGCGTGGGATCGTCCGCCGGCAGATACTCCGGCAGCAGCAGCGACATCGGAATCTTCACGCGGTAGCCGATCGGAATCCGCGCGACGTCGTCGATACTGTTGAACTTCACGATGCGATCGAGCACATCGCCGACGTCCTTCGAATACACGCGGCCCGTGAATCGGATCGCCACCGACGAATACAGCGCCTCGCCCTTCTGCAATCGATAGATGGCAAACGGTTCGGCAGAGGTTCGGTCGTACGTCAGCGACGGCTGGCCGGAAACGGCCACTGCTTCAGGTAGCGAAACTGCTGCCGCAGCATGAGCATCCGCGCCCGTACGCTCTTCCGGATCGTCCTCCGATTTCCGAACCTCGGCTGTCTTCGGTGCATTACGTTCCTCCATTTCGCCGCGGCGGAATGCCGCAACGAGCAGCTCCTTCGGGATGAGGATCACGTCACCTTTGTGGGTCGAGAGTCCCTGCGCCGGGTTCGCGGCGCGGATGGCGGCATAGTTCTCGCCGCGGCCGGTAAACCACTCGGCGATGTTCCAGAGCGATTCGCCTTCGATGCCGCTGCTGCCGACGACGACATGGCGCCGTCCGGCGGCGACATCGCTGTCGGACGGGAAGAGCGCCGCGGCAACATCGCGCTGCAGGTTGGGACGGAGGAGGTTGAACGGAATGCGGACTTTCTGCTCGGTGGTGAGATTGCCGCCGGCGTGATTGAACGCCGCGATCTCATTCCAGCGATCGCCATCGCCAGTGACGCGCTTAGCCAGCCGGCTCCACGCATCGCCTTCATGCGGCGTGACGACGACGTCGATGGTGTAATCGGCCGTCAGCGACGCGCGCAACTCGGGCGTAATCGTTTTCGAAGGAGAGGCGGCAACAAGTACCGCCGGAAGAAGCGCTCCAAGGAGGCCCACCCACCACTTACGCACGAGGGAAAGTGTAGCAGAGAGTCAGCGTAGTGCGGCTCTCGCATGCATTCGGCGGGCGTCCTCGCCCGACTGTGGTTTCTGGATTCAATCGCAGGATTGGCGATGACTTCAGAAACCTCCGCCGGGCGAGACGCCACGGCGGATGCAGGCGGGGACGCCCGCACTACGCTTTTCCACGACGTTGGCGAGGCGGAAACCGTATTCACATCATGCGAAAGCTCCTCCTCGCGTTTCTCCTCATCCAGGCAGTGGATGCGCACGCGCAAACCGTCAGCGCCGAGATCGACTCCGGGCCGCTTCCGTCGACGTTCCTCGCACCGTTTCTGCCGGCGCCCGCGGTGGCCATGGCGAAAGATCGAACCGGTATCGCCATCGCGTGGCTGATGCCGGGCACGCTCGGCGATCGAATCTCGATCGTTCGTCTCGATGCCACCGGCCATTTCGCGGGACCGGTTCAGATCATTCCCACGGTCCCTCCCTCTTCGCCGAACCTTGTAAACGTCGTCGCGCCTTCTCTCGCCGCCGCACCGCGTGGCGATGGCTTCACGCTCGCCTGGGTGGAAATCATCTCTACAAATCCGTCGATCGCGCGGGCGGCCTACTGCCGGCTCGATCGCGACCTGAAACCGTCCCCGCCCGAATCGCTGCTCGGGATCTGGCAGCCGGTCACGGCGCCGGCAATCGTCCGATCCGGCAAAACAACCTGGATCACCGCCGCAGCTTCGGCCTGGGAGCTCCGCGACGACGGCTCGCTCGCCGAGCCGCTCAACGCAGGGATGAATGCGACCGACATGACCCTGGCTACCGACTTCCCACAGATCGCTGCCCTCGGTCAGATTCCCGGCCCCCTCACATGCCCGGTCTCGTGCCGCTTACCTCGCACGTTCTGTCTCTGCCCACTGGTTCCGACAACCGGTGTGAATACCCTTCAGTTCACTTCGCTGTACAGCGTGACGGTGTCGATCGGCCTGGACTACGACACCGACGCCGCGCCGGCCATCCGCGGAGACGGCCATGACGTCGCGATGGTATGGCTGCAGGGTATCCATCCGAGGGGCGGTTCCGTCGTGATGGCCCGGCTTCTTCCGCCGTCATTCAGCGACGTTGGGAGCAGCATTAATCAACCTCGCGTCATCGGCAGCTTCGGTCCCGATACCGGCGCGACCCGTCCCGACATCGCCAGCGACGGCGAGCGCTACGTCGTCGTCTGGCGGACGGCAAATACAAACCGCACCCACGACATCATCGGCGCCTCCATCGATCGCGCCGGCAACGTCCTTCCGCTCCTGATCGCCGTCTCAGCCGCTGATGAGCGCGACCCGTCTGTTCTTTCTCTCGGCGACGGAACCTTCCTCGTCGCCTACGAAAAATTCATAAACGGAGAACGCCACATCGCCGGCCGCTTCGTCGTGTTCGACCGGCGTGGCCATACGGTGCGGTGATCAAAGCGTAGTGCAGCCGTCCCGGCTGCATCCGGCGGGCGTCCTCGCCCGGCGGTGGTTTCTGGGATTCAATTTCAGGATTGGTGAAGATTTCAGAAACCACCGCCGGGCGAGACGCCACGGCGGATGCAGCCGGGACGGCCGCACTACGCTGGCGGCGCTTCGCGCCAGTAGTTGGTTTCGCGTTCGAAGAAGTTTGCGGCGCGGAAGAGGGCGCGTTCGGCGAAGTGCGGAGACATGATCTGCAGCGATAGCGGCAGGTGTTCGCGTGAAAAGCCCGAAGGGATGGCGATTGCGGGGATGCCGACCAGGTTTGCAGGCGCGGTGAAGATGTCGGACAAATACATCGCCAATGGATCGTCCGTCTTTGCGCCAATTGGAAACGCGACTTCGGGCGTGGTTGGTGTGAGCAGGAAGTCGACTCGCGAAAAGGCGGCGTCGAAATCGGTGCGCAGTTTGGCGCGCACGGCCTGGGCGCGGCCGTAGTAGGCGTCGTAGTAGCCGGACGACAGCGCGAAGGTGCCGAGCATGATGCGGCGCTTCACTTCGTCGCCGAAGCCTTCGCCTCGCGATTCGAAATAGACCTCGCGGAGCGACTTCGCGCGGTCGCTGCGATGTCCGTAGCGGATCCCGTCGAACCGCGAGAGATTCGCACTGGCCTCGGCATTCGCGATGATGTAGTAAATGGCGATGGCGTAGCCGATCGCGGGAACGCTGACCTCCTCGATCACCGCGCCGCCGCCGCGAAGGACCGCCAACGCATCATCAAAATTCGCGCGAACTTCTCCCTCCAACTGCGCGACCGCCTCGCGCACGACGCCGAAGCGGAGTCCGCGAACGCCGGCGTCGAGATCGGCGGCGTAGTCGTCGACTGCGTTCGTCGCGGATGTCGAATCGAATGGATCGTGGCCCGCGATCATGCCGAGGAGATCGGCGCATTCGCGGACGGTCTTGGTGACGATGCCGATTTGATCGACGCTCGATCCGAATGCAACGAGACCGTTGCGGCTGATGCGGCCGTAGGTCGGCTTGAGGCCGACCACGCCGCAGAGCGCAGCCGGCTGGCGCACCGAGCCGCCGGTTTCGGAGCCGAGGGCGGCGGGGACCATGCGTGCGGCAACGGCGACGGCAGAACCGCCCGACGAGCCGCCCGGAACGCGCGACGGATCCCACGGATTGCGCGCCGGACCGAACGCCGAATGCTCTGTCGAAGAGCCCATCGCGAATTCGTCGAGATTCGTTTTGCCGGCGATGCTGCAACCGTTCGCACGCAGGCGCGCGACCGCCGTCGCATCGAACGGCGAGCGGAAGTTGGTGAGGATTCGTGACGCGCAGGTCGTCGGCATGTCGGTCGTGACGATGTTGTCCTTCACCGCCACCGGCATGCCTTCACCGGCGTCACGCGCGACGTGCAGAAACGCGTTCAGCTTCGGATTGAGACGGTCGATCGCGGCGAGCGACGCCGCGGCCAGCTCCTTGCCGCTCGCCTGCGCTTTCGCTTCCCGCCACGGCAGGTTCAGAAGATCAGTCACCGATCACCTTCGGGACGATGAAGTGGCCATCCTCGCTGAAGGCGGGCGCATTCGCGGCAACAGCCGCGCGATCGACGGGCGGACGCGGCACGTCGTCGCGCAGCGGCGTCGATTCCGCGGCGGCGGTCCACTCGAATCCGTCGACATCGACTTCGCGGAGCTGGTCAATGTACGACAGGATCTTCGTCATCTCCCCAGCCATCCGCTCCAGCGCGGGCTCGTCGAACTCGAGGTGCGCCAGATCGGCGATTCGCTTCGCTTCGTCGCGATCGATTTTCATCGGCGGTGAGTGTAACCGCGCGCGGCACTGTTTTCGCTTCGTATGCTGCATGCCGCTGCATGTGATGACCTACAACATCAAAGGTCATGGCGCGTTGCTGCGTCCTCGGCACCTCGAGCGGATCGCCGAGGTGATCAGGGAAACGAAGCCGGACATCGTGGGCGTGCAGGAGATGCATCGCGGTACGTGGAAGGCGCGTTTTCGCGATCAGGCGGCGGAACTCGAGCGGCTCACCGGCATGCATCTTTTCTTCGGGCGCGCGATGGGCGACGGCCGCAGCGAATACGGCAACGCGGTGCTGACGCGCGGAACGATCGTCGATACGCACATCGATCCGCTGCCGGGCAAGGGCGAGCCGCGATCGATGCTCGGCGCGACGATCGATGTCGACGGAGTCCGGCTCATCGCGTATGTCACGCATCTCGCGGCGTGGGCGCGATTCGGATCGCGTACGCGGCTGCTGCAAGCCGAGGAGGTTGCGCGGTTGGTGGCGAAATCGGAGCTGCCGTTCGTGTTGCTGGGCGATTTCAACACCAGTCCGAGTAGCGCCGAGCTGCGCGTGTTTCACGACGGGACGATCGTCACATCGTGCTTTGTGGAGAAGATCGTGACGCATCGCGCCACGAAGCAGTGCCTGGACTACATCTTCGCCGACCCGTCGTGGCAGATCCGCGACGCGCGCGTCATCGCACGCGGTCCATCGGATCACTGGCCGCTCCTCGCCGCGATCGAGCGGAACGGCTGACGATGCACGTTCATCCACTCTGCGTTACATCTGCGTAATCTGCGGATAAAAGCTTCATCCGCAGATGGACGCAGATTTACGCAGATTCGCTACGCGCGCAGTTTGTCGAGAATCTCGCGCTCGGTCGGAAACCGCCCCTCATCGCGTTTCGAGAAGATCTGCTTCCCGTCGACGCTCACGATGAAGATGCCGCCGCTGCCGCGGACGATCTCGCTGTCGATGCCGAATTCTCGTTTGATCTCAGCCGCCAGACTGGAGGCTCGGGGGAGATAGTTTCAAACCCCGCAGTAATCGATTCGAACGTGCATGGTTACGTTGTCTTCACCAGGATCGCCGTCACGTTGTCGAGGCCGCCGCGGGCATTGGCTGTGTCGATCAACTCTTTACAAGCCTTCTCGAGATCGTCGGTGTTCTCGGTGACGAGCTTCAGGATCTCTTCTTCGGGAACCATGCCAGTGAGGCCGTCGGAACAGAGGAGGTAGACGTCGCCGGGCTGGCTGTCGATCTCCGACGCATCGGGGTTGACGGCGAGCGCGCCGCCGAGGGCGCGTGTGATGACGTTGCGGAGAGGGTGTTTCTCGGCCTCGGCTTCCGTCAGCATCCCGGCCTGGACCTGTTCGTAGACCCAGGAGTGATCGTTGGTGATGCGCGAGATTTTTCCGCTGCGGATCATGTAGGCGCGCGAGTCACCGACGTGCGCGACCGAAATCTTGCCGTCGTCGGCCATGGCGGCGACGACCGTCGTGCCCATGCCGCGCAGCTTGGCATCTTTGCGCATCGCTTCGAGGACGCGCGTGTTGGCCATGCGCAGCGCGGCCATCAGGCGATTCGTGGTGCGCGTGTAGTGCTCGTCGTAGGCGTGCGGCCAGGTGCCGTCGTCCTCTTTCGTGTGGACGATGAATTCGGAAATGGAATCGACGGCGATGCGCGAGGCGATCTCGCCGGCGGCGTGGCCGCCCATGCCGTCGGCGACGAGAAAGAGCTTCGCCTCATCCGCGACGAGGAAGGTGTCCTCGTTGTGCTGGCGCTGCCGTCCGACATCGGTGAGGCCGTATGCCTTCACGTCCATTCCCACTCAGCCCTTTTTGAAAAGGGTAAACCCCTTTCCGCCTTCTTTGGTCTCGGTGCGCTGCCGCAACTCGGAGAGTGCCGTACGGATTTCAATATTGTCGGCGTCCCACTGTAACGCTTCCTCGAGGTATCTCTCAGCCTTTGCCGCGAGGCCGGCGCGTTTGCAGATGAGCCCCGCATCCTTTAGATAGACCGCGTTCATCGGCTCGCGCTGAACCGCTGTTTCAATCGCTTGCACCGCCTGGCGGGCGTGCGACGGAATGCGCGTAGCGGCTTGTGCGAGGTAGTGGAAGGCCTTGCCGTCCTGCGGATTGTGTTTGGCGGCCATGTCGAAGTTTTCGTAGGCACTACGATAGTCGCCATCGCGGTACGCTTTGACACCAATTGATAAATACGCTTTGCCGACCTGCGCGAAATCGGCCGGTCCGCCGGCCGCGCGACCGGGCGAGGCGATCTCCGCATCATGCTGCTTTCTTCGCGCAGGATTCGTGAGCACGTTCACCGCCTCGGTGAGCGTCTGGAACTTGCGCTCCGCTTCCGCTTTGTCGGGGCCGGAGTAGCGATCGGGATGCTGCTCGCGCGCGAGACGGCGGAACCGGTCCCGAATCTCCGGCTCGGAGGCGGAGCGATCGACGCCGAGCACTTCGTAGTAGTTGACCTTCATTCAGACTTTGTGGCTTCGCTGCAGAAACATCTTCCGGGCCAGGCTGCGGACCGTGTCGCTCACGCCCTTGTCGTCTTTCAAGCCCTTCAAGTCGCGCAAGGTTAATCGATTGATCAGCGACAGGACAACCCCCACGGGACACTTCGGATTGCGGGCCAGACTCAGAGCGATGCTGTACTTGGAAGACCATTCGCGCTTCATGCTGATGATGCGCAGGACCTCTTCCTCGACGTTGCGCATCGTGGCGATGCTTTCCACTTCGAGCTCGCTCATGCGCGGGTTGCGCATGACGGCGCTGCATACGAGCTTGTTGTGATCGCGGACGAGGATGACCCGTTCGGTCTTGCCGCCCTTGAACGCGAGCTTGACCTTGTCGGAGACGCTCATCACCAGGATCTGCGAAAAGATGGAGAGCTTTTTTTCGTCGGTCTTCTCCGACTCCATGAGCGCCGGGGGCGGCGCATCGCCCGGCTCCGACGCAGCCTTTTCGAGCAGATCCGCGATCGGCTCCTCGGACAACGTCAGCATCGGCTCGTCGTCGCCGACTTCGACCGGCTCCTGCGCGGCGACGCGTGCCTTCTTGTCGAAAAACTCCTCGCGCGTCTCCATGACGCGGCGGCGAACGTCGGCGGTGAGTGTCGGGTTCGCGAGGAGCGCGTCGAGGATTTCCGGCGCGCGAAGGATGCGGGCCTGATTGATGACCACGATCTCCTGCACGGTGGCATCGGCGACGGCGGCCACTTCGGCGACGAGCGCGTCGGGCAGAGCGCGGTTGCGGATCAGCGCTTCGAGGATGAATGGATCGTCCGTCGCGCGTATCAGCAGCGCCAGATGCCCGGCTGGCGCGGTTTCATTCGAGGCGAATCCGTGAATGCTGCGCGAGGGAACATCGGTCAGCGATGTCTTCGCGGCCGTCGCGATCTCGGCATCCGGCGACGTCGTGAGAAAGGCCAGAACGGCGATCAGGTCGTCCTGCGGCAGAGGGAGAAAGCCGCGGGCGATGGTTTCGACGATCTCGCGCGGGTATTGGCCCGATTCGATCCGCTCGATGATGCCGGCGCCGGAAAGCTCGGCGGGAAAGTCGCTCATTGCTGGGCCGCGGAGGATGGGGTCTGCAGTTTCAGCAGGGCGGCGCGATCGAAGACGACGTCGTGCAGCACCTGCCCATCGTGGCCGAGCGATGGGACGGGCACGTCGTTGAGCGTGATCGCCACGCCGGCAGCATTGCCGATCGTTTTGAATCGGAAGGCGTCCTTCGCTTCGACCGTGCGATGAAAGCCGCGAGGCTTTTCATCGTTGATCAGCCGTTCGCCGTCAGCGTCCAGCGTGATCCACGAGGTCCGCGTGATCTCGAGGCTCAGGATCAGTTTGGCGGGAACGTTTGCCGGAGGCTGTGTCGACGTGCTCCCGGTCGCGGGCACCGGCGCGGGCGGAGACGAAGCAACCGGAGCCGCCGGAATGGCAGCTTTCGTTTCGGCGGCGAGGCGCTCCTCGTTCGCGCGCGTTTCGCGGCGGTGCTTGAGCGCCCAGTAGCTGACGCCGGCCAGCGCGATGACGACGATGAGGAGAATGTAGACGTTGCGGTCGACGCGGGCGTACGCCGGCGGGATGCCTTTGGGCGGCAGCTTCTTGCGCTCGGGCGGCGGCGCCTGCGGCGTGGTGAGACGTTCGAGATGCGCGGACTGCTCGATGCGGTCGTCGCCGACGGCCGCGAAGTTGTAGCGGTTGACCATCTCGTCCGCGTTCAGCCCGAGGTAGCGCGCGTACTCGCGGACGAAGCCGCGCGTGAAGACCGGCGCGGGTAGCGTCTTGTGATCGTTACGCTCGATGGCATCGAGAAAGCGCTTGCTGATCTTCGTGGCGTCGGCGATTTCTTTGAGCGAGATGCCGCGGATTTCACGCTCGCGGCGGAGCTCTTCGCCGAACGATGCGAGCTCAGATACTGAAGGCTGCGGTTCCTGGTCCGGCATCGGCGTCCGGCCATTTTAGTCAATTCGTTCCGTCGCGCGTGTGAAAAGGGACGGCTCGTTGCGCTCGATGCAGCGGCGGAGGTACGTGGAGGTCGCGGGATCGTCGTGAATGATGCGCAGATCGCGCCGGGAAAGGAACCGCAATTGCGACGCCGCAACGGAGCGAGGTGTGGACGGATTCACCGCCAGCGCGCGGCGAATGGCGTAGCGATACGACCACTTCGGATCCGCCGCAAGGAGCCGGAGTTTTTCCGCCGAAGCCGATTCGGAATCGGCGAGAAGAAGAAGATCCTCCTCGCGAATGAGCTGATTGATCAGCAGCGACGCGAAAACGTGCGGATCGGGATCGAAGAGGAGCACCTTGATCAGCGCGGCACTACAGCGTTTCGCGGCCGCGATTTTTTCGCCGAGGGAGAGTTTGGACAGGCGCGCCAGGAGTTGCGTGTCGATGGACCGGCGCACCTGCGCCGGCACCTTCACGTCGACCGACAACCGCAAGAGGTCGGGCCAGTGGAGGTAGTGCACCAGCTTGACCGCATGCGTCAGCGGCGTGGCGCGGTGTTGCACGAGACGAAAACGGACCGAGTAGAAGGCGGTCAGCCGCTGGTTGCGCGCGAGAACGCCGCAGATGGCGGCGGTGCAATGCGCATTGGCAAGGATGGCCAGCGCTTCATCCTCAAGCAGCGACGCGCCGTTCGCAGCGACGAAGGCGGCCAATTCGGCCGATGAGAAGCGGCGGATTGCATCGATGGCGTCGAAAGGAACCATGTCCGAAGGGCGCTCGATCGTCATGCTACTCTGCGCCGCAATGCGCGAACGACGGTCCGCGGCGCGCGAAAAAGCCGATCGCCTGTGGTACTGGCTCGTCGCCGTCACACTCCTCGGCGCGGGCATCGTGTTCATTCCGATTCTCTACACCGGCGGCGCGCTCGAAACGTTCCGCCTGCCGAAAGAGATGGCGTTTCGCGCGGAGGCGATCGCGCTGGCGCTGACGGGTGTATTCGCCGCGACCGCACCGCACACGCGTTGGCGCGACGCGCTCAAAACCCTTCCCCGCCGCGAGTGGTTTCTCCTCGGCGCGATTGCGGTCTGGTGCATCGTGACGACGCTGACGTCGTCGAACCGCCCGTTGAGCGAAGCCAGCCTGGTCACGGTGGCGGCGGCGTTGATCGTGTACGTCGCCACGCGCCTGATCGCACCGACGCTGCGGAGCCCGATCCTCTTAGTGGTCTTCGCCGGCGGGTTCGCGAACGCGGTGCTGGTGACGCTGCAGGAACTGCGCATCTGGAATCCGTTCGTCTTTCCACCGGATGTGACGGGCCACAACCGGAGCGTCGGCCTGCTCGGCAATCCGAATGACGTCGGCACGCTGCTGGCCGGTCCGGCGATCGTTGCGTTAGTGACGGCGGTGTCAGTGCGCGGCTGGCAACGCGTGTTGTACGGAGCGGCGGCAGTGATGCTCTTCGGCGGCGTGGCCATGAGTCAGACGCGGACGGCCATGATCGCGTTCGTAGCCGGAGCGATCGTGGCCGCGCTGCTCCGTCCATGGCGGCAGGCGTTGGCCGTAGCCGTGCTGCTGGCGATCTTCGTGACCGTAGCGTTTCGTCCGTCGTTTGGAATCCGCGAACATTTCAGCGGGCTGATTACCGCCGCGAGGCATCGCGATTACCCGGTCCTTTTCTCGGAGCGCGTGATCCCGTTTTTGAGCGCGATCGAGATGGTGCGCGCGAACCCGGTGACCGGTGTCGGGCCTGGCTGCTTCAAGTATCACTTCATGCCGACGAGGCTGGAGCTGGAGAAGCGCTATCCGGCGTCGTGGACGCGAGGCTGGCCGATGAATTTCGGCGAGACGCACAACGATCATCTGCAGGTCGCCGCCGAAACGGGACTGCCCGGTTATGCGCTGCTCGCCGGCGCGATTGCACTGCTGGCCATTCCGGCGCGGCGCCGCCGCGACAACGTCCTGCCGCGGACTACGGAGCAAACGGTGGGTCACGCCATTCGCACGCCGCTGGCCGCGACGTTCTTCGTCATCGCGCTCGCCCAGTTTCCGCTGCAGATCGCGGCGCCGCGCCTGATGTTCCTGACGCTCGCCGCGATCGCCATCTCGTGGGACCGGCCCGATGCGTAACCCGTTCGCGCGTGCCGCCTGCCGCCTGGCCGCGACCGTTGTCGCGGCGGCCGCGTTCTATCAATACTCGTGGATGCCGGAGCACGCTAATCACTTGTTGAAAACGGTGGAGACGCGCACTGACACTGCGGCCGGCACAGGCGGCGACCGCGCCATCTTCGCCGCCCGCGACAACATTGCACTGCTGCAGACGATCACGAACGCCTGCGCCCTCTCGGTCGACTACCACCTCATCTACGCCGCGAACGCGCGCATCCTCGGCCGTAACGACGAAGCGGTCGCTCACTACACCGAGGCGTTGACGATCGACCATCGTCCGGAGATCTACTTCGATCGCGGCATGACCTATCTCGAAGAGGGGAAGCTCGATGCGGCCACGGCCGACATCGCCCTGGCCACTCGATTCAATTCCGGATTCCTCGAAAGTATCGATGCGGGAATGCAGGCGCGTGTTGCGGCGGTGAATAAAGCCGTACCGTATAATCCGCCGCCGCGCTGAGCATCCCGCGCACGAGGAGACACATTGAGAATTCTGATCACTGGAGGTGCCGGCTTCATCGGGTCGCACCTCTCCGACCACTACCTGAACCGGGGAGATGAGGTTTCGATCATCGACGATCTGTCGACGGGCAGCATCGAGAACATCGCCCACCTGAAAGCCAACCCGCGGTTTCACTACACGATTGACACAGTGCAGAACACGCCGCTGGTGGCGGAGCTGGCGGATGCTTGCGACATCATCTTCCACCTCGCTGCCGCGGTAGGCGTGAAGCTCATCGTCGAGAGCCCGGTGCGGACGATCGAGACGAATATCCGAGGCACGGAAGTGCTCCTGTCCGTCGCGAACAAAAAGAAGAAGCGCGTGCTCGTGGCATCGACGTCCGAGGTTTATGGACTGAGTACGGATGTGCCGTTCCGTGAGGATGGCAACCTGGTCATGGGAGCGACCACGAAAGGGCGTTGGAGTTACGCCTGCTCCAAGGCCATCGACGAGTTCCTCGCGCTCGCCTACTGGCGCGAAAAGAAGCTGCCGACGACGGTCGTGCGGCTTTTCAACACTGTCGGGCCAAGGCAGACCGGCCAGTACGGAATGGTCATCCCGACGTTCGTCAAGCAGGCTTTGTCGGGGCGGCCGATCACCGTCTATGGCGGCGGTCAGCAGACACGATGCTTTGGATATGTCGACGACGTCGTCAAAGCGCTGGTCGCGTTGATGGATCGTGAGGACTCGGTCGGCGAGGTTTACAACATCGGCTCCAGCGAGGAGGTCTCGATGAACACGCTGGCCGAGCGGATCAAGACGCTGACGAACTCTGATTCGGAGATCGTGCACATCCCCTACAGCGAGGCCTACGAGGAAGGATTCGAGGACATGCCGCGCCGCGTCCCCGACACGTCCAAGCTGCACGCGCTGATCGGTTTCCGGCCGGAGACGACGCTGGACACTACTCTCAAGAGCGTGATTGCCTACCATTCCGGCAGGCAAAACGGATAGCGGTATCCGATGTTGTGGCGGCCCGGCGCGAACATCTGCCGGCGTACGCGTTTTCATTGGATGCAAATAATCACTTGCATCCAATAGCCGAATAACTTAGCATTTTTGGCTCCGTATGACCGATTCGTTCACCGTAGCTGCGGCGTCCGTCGGTGTCGCTGCGTTTGCAGCCGCCGCGGTGGCAACACCAGCCGTTCGCGCGCTCGCACGCCGCTTCGGAGCGGTGGCGCTTCCCCGCACCGACCGGTGGCACCGGAAGCCGACCGCGATGTTGGGCGGCGTGGCCATTTTCCTGGCGGTGATGGCCGTGGTACCGAGCATGGTTCATCAACGGCGGGAGGCGTGGGTTGTGCTCGCCGCCAGCGCGCTGCTCTTTGTGGTCGGCCTCGTCGACGACTTCCTGAAGATCAAGCCGTATCAGAAGCTGATCGGCCAACTCGCCGGCTCCGCGGGCGTCATCTATTTTGGCCTGGTGCTGCCGTGGACCGGATCCGCACCGACAAACATCCTGCTGACGTTCGTCTGGCTGATCGGCATTACGAACGCCGTGAACATGCTGGACAACATGGACGGCCTCTCCGTGGGGATCTCCGCAGTCGCGGCGGTGTTCCTCGGAATCAACTTCGTGCTGAACGGACAGTTCAACGAGGCGCTGATGCTGGCCGGATTCGCCGGAGCGCTGCTCGGATTCCTGATCTACAACCACAGTCCGGCCTCGATCTTCATGGGTGACTGCGGCTCGATGTTCATCGGCTTTTTTCTCGCCGCGACCGCGCTGATGAGTGGCTCGGGTGGCGGCCGGTCGCGCAGTATTGTGGCCGTACTGGCGGTTCCGATCCTGGTCCTGTTCGTTCCAATCTTTGATACGACGTTCGTGACCTTGATGCGCAAGATGGCGGGCCGTGCGGCGTCGCAGGGGGGCCGCGATCACACGTCGCACCGCCTCGTGGCCCTCGGCCTCAGCGAAAAACACGCGGTGTGGATGCTGTACGCGCTCGCGGTCAGTGCAGGTCTGCTGGCGCTCCTGGCACGGCATGCGTCGATCGACGTGAGTCTCGTCGGCATCGCCACGTTCACGATCGTGTTGACGTTCCTCGGTATTCATCTAGGCCGCGTCCGTGTGTACGACGAGGCTGAGATCGCCGCGGCACGTGAAAAACCGCTGGTGTCGTTTCTGTTCGACCTCTCCCACAAGCGCCGGGTCTTCGAGGTGCTCCTCGATCTCGTTCTGATCGGCTTGGCGTACTACCTCGCGTATGCGCTGAAGTTCGGCCCGGTGAGGGACAACGGCGACTGGCAACTGTTCATCAAGACATTGCCGATCGTGGTCGTCGTAAAGCTGGCGATGTTCCTGGCCACGGGCATTTATCGCGGTATCTGGCGGTACGCGAGTCTGACCAACGTCATCGACTTCGCACGTGCGACGGTTGTCAGTTCGGTAGCAATGGTGCTGGTGATCGTCTTCGCGTTCCGGTTCGAGGGATTTTCGCGAACGGTGCTGGCGCTGGATGCGGTTCTATTGATGATGATGCTGACGGCAAGCCGGTTTGCGTTCCGCATTCTGCGCCGCGTCTTTCCGACTCCGCACGCCGCGGCGAGCAGCCGCGTGCTCATTTACGGCGCAGGCGACGGTGGTGAACTGATCTACCGCGAGCTGCGCAACAATCAGGCTCTGAATGCGATGCCGGTGGCGTTCGTCGACGACGATCCGACGAAGAGCGGCCGCCTGATTCACGGACTGCGTGTCTACCCGGGAGCGACGCCGTTGGTGGAGATTTGCCGGAGGCTGCACATCGATCAGGTGATGGTCTCTACGACCAAACTCACAAGCGACCGCCTGACGAACATTGTCGGCCAATGCGCTGCCGCCGGACTGCGCGTGTCCAGCGCAGGAATGCAGTTCAAGCCGCTCATCGCGTCCGATTTCGGATGGGTTATGGGCGAAGACACCGCGGTCAGCGGTGTCCCGCTGATCGGCCCTCGCGGCAATCTCGTCCACACTGCGCGCGCCGCCGCGACGGATCACTGACGATTACCGTCGCAAACAGCATCTTCGAAGAGCTGTTCGTATGCAGCCACGGTCGCGCTCAGGCTGAACCGCGCCATGATCCGCTCCCGGCCGGCGAGGCCGCGTTTCTTCCGTTCGCCGGGCGTCGCACGAAGAAGGACCGCGCACCCGTCGGCGATCGCGCGCGGATTCCGCGAGGGAACGATGATGGCCGCGTCACCCGCCACAAACTGCATGTCGCCGACGTCGGTCACGACGCAAGGAGCACCTGCGGCCATCAGCTCGCCGACGACAAGCGGAAACGACTCCGTCATCGATGAGCAGACGCCGACGTCGAGCGAGGCCATGAACTCGGGGAGGTTCTCGCGCCGCCCCAGCAGGTGCACGGCATCATCGAGCCCGAGGTCGTCGATCCACTTCATGAGCATACGGTTGCCGGAGGTGATGCCGGTGCCGCCGCAAAGAACAAAGGCGATGCGCGGGAACTCGCGCCGCAACAGCGACGCTGCTTCGAGAAAGGTCCGATGGTCCTTGGCGCTATGGAACCGGGCAGCCATACCCACGAGTGGACAGTCGTCCGCGATTCCGAGCTCGCCACGCAGCGTACGTCCCGCGGCGGGAAGGGGTTTGAAGATATCGGTATCGAAGCCGTTAGGGATGACGATGGACTTCGCCGCGTCGTAGCCGATTGCGTGATGCACGGCAGCTGATCCCTGGGAGTCGTAGACGACGCGCCACGGACTCCTCTTCGACAGCGGAGCGCAGATTTTGGCCACGAGCCGTGTACGCAACCCCAGAAAATCGGCACCCAGGGAACTGCTGTGGATGCCCCAGATGAGCGGAATCCGCCGCGGTTTTACAACGGACGCCGCGAGGTTGGCGTGATAGAGCCATGACTTGATGACGTCGGGCTTCGTCTCACGGATCAACCGCTTGAGCGCTAACAGGCGAAACGGATTCGGCAGCGAGCGGGAGAGCCCAAGCACGGAGACATGGACGCTCCTGGCACGCAAGTCAGCGCCGATCGCACCGAGCGTCGTCATCGACACGACAGAATGCTGAAAGCGATCGCGATTGCCACAGGTGATGACCTGCGCCAACATCGTTTCAGCGCCCCCGGTACCAAGTTCCGTGATGACGTGAAGGACGCGCAGCGGCATCAGAGAATCCGGTCGCGCAGGGCCTCGAATTCGAGCTGCGCTCGCTGGTAATCATCAGGACGTCCGATGTCGAGCCAGTAGCCCTCATGCAGGTAGGACGCGACGCTCTGCCCGGAAGCGATGAGCGCTCGGATGAGATCGGGAAGATCGAAGCGTTCGTCTCGGGGAATCGATGCAAGTACGGCTGGGTCGAACACGTACATGCCCATACTGACCAGGTACGAATAAACAGGTTTCTCGATGTAGTCGGTGACCTTGCCGGCATCGTCGGCGACGATTACGCCGAGGTCGATCTTCACGTCGCGCCGGTACAAGCCGATCGTAGCGATCGATCCGCTGCGCTCATGAGTCTCCGCCATGCGCACGAAATCGAGATCGGTCAGCAAGTCGCCGTTCATGACCATGAATGGCTCTTCGGGTGGTGCCAGAAGCGACAGCGGTCCGGCCGTTCCGAGCGGCTTCTCTTCGTGCGAATAGGTGATGTCGACGCCAAAGGAGGAGCCGTTGCCGAAGTAGGCCATCATGATCGACGAGAGATGGCCGACGGCGAGCGTGATCCTGAGAACGCCCGCCTTGCGCAACTGCCGGATCAGCACTTCAAGGATCGGCATGTCGCCGATCGGCATGAGCGGCTTGGGAAGCACAGTCGTGTACGGCGCCAAGCGTGTGCCCTTCCCTCCGGCCAGGACGATCGCTCGCTGTACCCTCATGTCACACCTGATACGTGCCGACCCGATAACGGCCGAGATTCTGTTCGATCCAGCGAATGGTCTGCGTGAGACCTTCGTCGAGTGAAACCTTTGGAGACCACTGCAGCAACTCGAGTGCGAGTGCGTTGTCGGAACGAAGGCGTTCGACCTCGCTCTTTTCCGGGCGTTTGCGGTCGTCGGACGATACGACAGGCAGCGAACGGCCGATGATCCCGAGAATCTTCTGCGCGAGATCGGCGACGCTGATCTCGTTGTTGGTGCCGAGGTTGATCTCACGGCCGAGCGCGGCGTCAGACGTCGCGGCAGCGATGAAGCCTGCCACCGTGTCCGTCACATACGTCAGATCGCGAGTAGGCCGGAGCGCGCCAAGCGTGATCTGCGGCAGTGACAACGCCTGCGTGATGATCGTGGGGATGACCGCGCGCGCAGACTGGCGCGGCCCGTAGGTGTTGAACGGCCTCACGGTGACGACCGGAACGCCGAAGGAACGGTAGTAGCTCTCTGCCGCTTTGTCCGCGCCGATCTTGCTCGCCGAATAGGGCGACTGTCCTTGAAGAGGATGTTTCTCGTCGATCGGGGCATAGAGGGCGGTCCCGTAGACTTCGCTCGTGGAGGTGTGGATGACGCGGGAGGGTTTGGTGATGCGCGCAGCTTCGAGCACATTGACGGTGCCTAGGACGTTGGTCTCGATGACTTCGCGGGGATGTACGTATGAGTACGGGATCGCGATCAGAGCGCCGAGGTGAAACACCACGGCGACGTCGCGCATCGCGCCGGCCACTGCAGCGGGATCACGAAGGTCGCCGGCTACGATCTCCATCGAAGTGGCCAGTTCCGGGTCGATCGTCGACAGCAGACCAGTGTCGCCGCGTGAGTTGTATCGGACGAACGCGCGAACGCGGGCACCGAGCCGCAGCAACTCTTCGGCTAAGGTGCTTCCGATGAAGCCACCGGCGCCGGTCACGAGGACGCGCGTACCACTCCAGTTCATGGGTATTTCTTCCTCTCGCACCAGGCTTCGACGCGTCCGCAGGCCGCGCGGACGGCGCATTAGAGCATGCCCTACATGCAGCCGCAACGGAACGAAATGCGGCCCTTGGCTTGCGCTCCCGGCGAGCGTCGGATAGGGTACGCGCGCCCACGATCACTGCTCATGGGAACCTCATCCGAATGCACCGACGCGACGATGTGACCGCGCCGGCGCCTCCCTTCCGGATCGCGCGGGTCATCGCCCGAATGAACATCGGCGGCCCGGCTCGCCTCGTGGTGTGGCTTACGGACGCAATGAGCAGCGGCGGCTTCGAGTCGGCGCTCATCTGCGGAACCGTTGCTCCAGGCGAGGCGGACATGAGCGAGCTGGCGCGGGAGCACGGCATCGAGCCGGTGGTTTTCGCGGAGATGAGCCGCGAGATCACGCCGCGCGACGTGATCACGTTCTGGAAGCTGTACCGCTTTTTCCGCAAGTACCGGCCCGCGCTCGTGGAAACGCACACAGCGAAAGCAGGGGCCGTCGGAAGAGCGGCGGCGTTTCTGTACCGCTGGCTAACCCCGCGCATCCTTATCGGCCGGCCCCGGCGCTGCAAGGTCGTGCACTTCTACCATGGACACGTTCTGCACAGTTATTACGGGAAGCTGAAGTCAGGAGTCTTCATCGTCATCGAAAAACTGCTGGCGCGCGCGACGGACCTGATCATCGTACCGAGCCAGCAACAACTCGAGGAGCTCCTCGGCCGTTTCGGTATCGGTAAACGCGAACGCTACCGCATCGTGCCGTACGGGCTCGAGCTCGACGAGTTCATCGGAACGCCGGAGCATCGCCATACTCTTCGATCGCGGATGGGTATCGCCGATACCGAAACGGTGATCGGGATCGTCGGCCGGCTCACCGCCATCAAGAATCAGGAGATGTTCCTGCGCGTCGCGCGGCGCGCACAGGATCTCGGAATGACCGGCATACGATTCGTTATCGTTGGCGTCGGCGGCGACCGGCCGCTTCTGGAGGAGCGGGCGCGCGCCATGAATCTCGATAACGTGCTGTTCGCCGGCTTCGTCGAAGACGCACGCGAAATCTACGCTGCACTCGACATCCTCGCGCTCACATCGAGGAACGAGGGGATGCCGCTCACGCTCATCGAAGGGATGGCGAACGGAAAACCGGTAGTAAGCACGGCGGTGGGCGGAGTGATCGATCTTCTCGGCCCGATCGAACGGCGGGAAGCCGCGGGCAGCGTCTCCTATGAGGTGAGAGCGCGCGGCTTGACAGTGCCGTCGGACGATGACGCTGCGTTTGCGGCGGCGCTGACGCAGCTGCTGAACGACGCCGCGATGCGCGAGTCTCTGGCCAGCCGCGGCCGCGCGCATGTCCTTCGAGAGCACGGCCGCGAGCGATTTACCGATACGATCACACGCCTCTACCGGGAGCTTGCGGCGTAGAAAGATCGAAGAGTCTCATCTCTCGTCATGAATACCGACAGTGCACGTATATCGCGGTTGTGGGCGGCATTTGGTCTGCTCGCGGTTTTCATCGCGCTGCCCGGTCCTCAACGTTCGCTGTTCTCGGGAATCCCGTTCTCGCTCAAGGCCCATTTCCTACTCGTAACGTTGCTCGTGACCGCTCTGGCGATGACGATGTTCCCACCGCGGCAGGAGGTTCGCGCGCGGTGGCTCCTGGGACTCCTTCTGCTGTGTGCGTCGAAAGCAGCAATTGCACCTGCCCTTCGCGTCGAGGGATGGCACGGCCGGTACTGGACGGCGCAGGTAACTCAAGGTCGAGCTCCCGGCGCCGGGCAGGTCACTCCGGTGCACTTCTTCCGATGGGGAGTGCGTGACTTCCGCGTCGATCGATTACTGGCATTCGACGACCTCAGCTTCGCCCTTTTCTACGTCAACGATTGGCCGCTCCCGGGCACGCACGCCCTCAATGCCGCTCCTCGTGATCGTTCCCAGCCGTTGCGGGTTCAGTGGATAGGATACGTGACCGCTCCGACCGCGACTACGCTGTCGACAACCGTCACTGCGACCGGCAGCGCGTCCGTCGCCATCGATGGTGCGGCAGTATTCAGTGCCGTCAATCCGGCGGACGCTCCCATCACCCGCAGCCTCTCCGCAGGCGAGCACCGAATCGAAGTCGTCTACGAGAAACCTGCCGGGGCAAAAGCGGGCTTCGCGCTGGCCCCGTTGCCATATCCGGTGACCCCGGAGCACAGCCAAAGGAACGAAATGCGCCGCGCGCTCGTCGCGGGATATACGATCGATTTTCTCGGCGTAATCGCGCTGCTTTTGTTCGCCGGCGCCCTGGCTGATGCCTATCGCCCGATGGCCCGGTTTCTCCTGGGCGACCTGTGGGAGGCGCCGGATCGGATCCTGCTCACCGCCTTCGTGGCAGCGGCGCTTCTGGCGGGCGTCGCCGGCGCCGTCAAGACGCGCGCACTCACTGTTCCGCTGAACAACGGCGATGACCCCTTCGCGTACGAGGCCGCGTCACGGCTGGTCCTCTTCAACGGACCGTTGATGCAGCAAAGCGCCGCAGATACGCGGCCGTACTACTTCTACCCGTTGTACTCGTATGCGCTGGCGGCGGCGCACGCTCTCCTCGGCGAAGACTACGGCACGATCCGCTTTCTCAATTGGATGTGCATTGCGGCGGCGGGCATTCTTTGGTGGGCACTTCTGCGGAAATGGCTGACCACGCGGTCGATGGCCGCTCTCGTGCTCGCGTTCAGCGTGTTTGCTTACGCATATCTAAGCCTCTACGCCAATACTGCATACACGGACAACCTTTACCTTCCGCTCTGCCTGGCCATCCTTCTGGCGGGCATCAACGCATTCGAACGGCACAGCTGGGTATGGTTCCTCATCACCGGGGTCCTCACGGCGCTGGGCGCTGCCGCCCGGCCGTCGCTCGTGCTGTTTCCGCCGATCCTGATCGCTGCGATTTTCCTGTTCGCGAAAGCTGGCCGCAGGACCGCCGGAGCAGTGGCGTTTGTGGCCGGCTTTGCCTGCGGCATCGCACCCTTTGTCGCTCGCAACTGGATCGTGGCCCATCGGCTGGTGCTGACCGCTTCCATGTACGTGATGCTTCCGCTCTTCCTCTTTGCCCCCGAAGACGCAAAGCCGCCATCACGATGGATCGTCAATCACTCGCATACCGCGGCACAGGCAATCGAAACGTCCTACGGCATCGTGGCCGGAGCTCCGTGGCATTTTGCCGGTGTCGCTCTCCGAAAGGTGTTGTTCACGTTCGGTCTGACGCGCTTCGGAAATCCCGACAGCGAGTATCCGTACGCTCTCGTCCTCATTCCCTTGCTCTTCGGGGTGGCTGCCTGGGCCAGGCGAATCCCGCGTCCGGTGATGATCACGCTGAGTGCGTTTGCGGTTTCTCATCTCATTGCCATGGTCGTGGCCAATCCATGGTCCTACGGGTACAAGAACATCATGCCGTTTCATCTCGCTCTGCTGGCCGGAGCGGCGTTTCTCCTCCCGCGGCGCGGCGACGCCGTCGATCGCGAGGCAGCGGTCCCGCGAACGCTTTCCGCGATTCCGAGGAGCGTCAGCGTGGTGCTGCCGACGTATAACGAGAAAGAATCCATTCGCCAGATAATCATCGAGTTCCTGGCCACGGGCCTGGTACACGAGGTGATCGTCGTCAACAACAATGCCGTGGACGGAACTTCTGAAGAGGTGGCCGGCACCGGAGCGCGCGAAGTGATGGAGCCGCGCCAGGGCTACGGCGCCGCCACACGGCGCGGGCTCAGCGAAGCGACCGGCGACTACATCGTGATCTGCGAACCCGACGGCACGTTCCTGCCGCGCGACATCACCAAACTGCTCGCCTACGCCGACGACTTCGACATCGTGTACGGCAGCCGGACCTTACAGCCGCTGGTCTGGCGCGGCGCCAACATGGGCTTCTTTCTGCGGCTCGGCAACTGGGCCGTAGCCAAATATATGCAAGTCATCTTCAACACGCCGACGCTGAGTGACGTGGGGTGCACGATGCGACTGATCAAACGCCACGTGGCGGCGGAGCTGGCGGACGAGTTTTCCATCGACGGAAGCGAGTTCGGCGTAGAGATGATGGTGCTTTCGGCGCGTCACGGCTATCGCATCGCACAGATTCCCGTGAACTACGCGGAACGCGTGGGCGTCTCCTCCGTTACCGGCGATCCAGGCAAGGCATTCCTGCTCGGACTGCGAATGATCTGGCTCATCACAAAGCACCGCATCCGCGAGGCCGTCACCAGCCGCGGCCAGCGAGAGGCGGTGAGTATCGAACCGCCCGCGGGCAACTCGCAGCCCGGCGTGATCTGACGGGTTATGGCTCCGCTTCTGTGGCGACTCTCAATCTCCAGTCGTCGAGCAGATCCCGAAGGCTCTCCTCGAAACTGATTTCCGGCCGCCAGCCGGTTGCAGCGCGGAGGCGTTCAAATGATCCGACCTGGTCTTCCACCTCCGACTCCTTCAAACGGCCGGAGTCGACTTCGACCTCGATCAGCACATGCGATTCCGCGATCATGATATCGACCGCGTCCTGACCCGGCCGTGAGATCCCCGAGCAGACGTTGTAGACGCCGCCGGCGATCCCGCCACCGGCGAGCATCGCATACGCGCGAACGGCATCGCGTACGTCGGTGTAGTCCCGCCGTGGCTTGACGTTGCCGAGGCGAATCGTGGCCGGACCACCTCGCTCGGCAAGCGCAACCTGCCGCGCCAGATCCGAGGCCAGGAGTCCCGGCGATTGCCGCGGCCCGATCAGGTTGAACGTGCGCGCCACCACCACAGCCATCCCGTGCGACTGAAAATACGATCGCGCCACGATCTCCTGTTCCACCTTGCTCTTTCCGTAAACGGTCACGGGTGCGAACGGATGATCTTCGTCAACCGGCAGCGACTCCGGCCGCCCATACACCGCACTCGAACCGGCTACGATGACGACCGGCCGGAATCCCGAATCCCGTATCGCAGCCAACAGATTTGAGGTCCCGGTCACATTCGTTTCGTGGAGCAGCTTCGCGTCTGTGCTTCCCGCCAACACGGCAGCGCAATGAAATACGTGCGTTGGCTCGACTTGCCCGACGGCGCCACGAAGGAAGTCCACGTCGAGGATGCTGCCTTTGAAGAGGACTCCACCGCGGGACGCGCCGGGCTCACGCGCAATGCCAAAAACCTCGGCACCGGCGTTCTGAAGGTATTCGGCGAGATGGCTTCCTACAAAGCCTGAAACGCCGGTGATCAAAGCCCGCATGAGCCTCCCCCCGCCGAGCGGGCGGCGCATTAGAGCACGCAGAGGAAGTGTCGGCAAAGCATCTTCGCCGCAGCAGTTGCGTCGAGCAGATCGACGCGTCATTGCCAGTCCCAATGTTATTCGCTACGATCCGGCGTTTTCGCAATGACAACGAACCAAACGAAGGCACCGGCTCAGGGCGACCTCGCCGGCCAGGAGTTCTGGAACTCACTCTGGGCATCCAAGCAACACTCGCGCGCAGTCGGCGCGAGGCCGCTGAACCTCGTCGAGCTGGAGTTCGAACGCTTCTTCGATCAGGCTTTTTCGCTACTCGGAGGAACGAGCGGCAAACGGATTCTGGAGATCGGGTGCGGCGACTCGGGATGGCTCCCCTATTTTGCGAAACGGTGGGGCTTCGCGGTCAGCGGCCTCGATTACTCCCCTGTCGGCTGTGAACGCGCCGCCGATCTCGCGCGACGCGCAGGGGTCGACGCGGAGATCACCTGCGCCGATTTGTTCGCGCCGCCGGCGGCACTGGAGAACCGTTTCGATGCGGTGATCTCCATGGGTGTCGTCGAACACTTTCAGGACACGGCTGGAGCGCTGCGAGCGCTCGCACGCTTTCTGAACGAGGGCGGAATCATGGTGACGACGGTTCCGAACATGGCCGGAATCGACGGAACGCTCATGAAGTGGATCAATCGCCCGGTTTATGACATGCACGTGCCGCTCGACGCGCCGGCGCTCGCCGCCGCGCACACGAAGGCCGGTCTCGACGTTGTCACGAACAAATACCTGCTCGGCCTGCACCTCGGCATCGTGAATGCGGCCGGTCTTGATCCCTCGAAATTGACGACGAAGCTTCGCCAGCTACTCGTGCTCGGTTTCATCGTGTTCTCACGTGGCGTCGGCAACGTTGAACGCGTCCTGCGGCGGCGGCTGCCGGTGAGCCGGCGATTTTCGCCGTTTGTCGGCGTCATCGCGCGCCGCCCGCCAAAGAATTAGAGATAGCCCAAAGCCCGGAGGCTCCGAAGCTGTTCGGGCGGAACATCCTGCTGCATGACGCGCCGCGCATTTGCCTCGAAGAGAGAACGCAATGCGCGCTCCAACGCAGGGTCGCCGTCAGCGGGCAACACGTTTCTGGTCATGAGTGGATCTTTGTCGACGTCATACAACTCGTCCCCGGGCCGATTTCTGCGAGGTACGAGATAGTTGAAAAGATCCGGCGTGTCGCCCGTGCCCGGCGGCGGATCGCGCGAAACCTGATATCGCGTAATACCCGCGCAAACCGCAGGCGTCACGGTGAGTGTCACGGAGTCCAGCCTCGCGGCCGGCACCGTCGCCCGAATCGAGCCTTTGAACTGCAGCGGATCCCTGTAATAGGTAAAACCGGGATCGATGATCAGCCGCGCCCTTGCCTCGCACGCTGGTGAGCTGGCGACGTGCTCGAACGTGATCCAGAACGGGCGATACTGCCGCACGTCCACGGTATAGCGCACCTGTCCCCCGACGGCGTGTCCTTCCACGACCTTTGACGGCCGAAGTTCGGATGGCGCCGGCCTCTGGATCCGCGAATAGCGGTAGGCATTATCGAAATTCTTGATGTACCACGTCGAGCCTTTTGCCAATGCGATCGACCGCGTATATGTCGGCGTTCCAGTCACCAACAACGAGCGCTCGCCACCGCCGCCAAACAGCCTGGTCAGCCAGGAGTGATCCGTTTCTGCGGTACGAAGAAGATCGACGCCGTCGACGGCATTTCGCAGCTGCGCACCACCCAGCCGCGCGATCGCGATCGGAATGTCGAGTGTCGACACTATCGAAGTCACCCGGCCGGCGCCGGTTCCCGGGCCGGCAACGATCAGTGGAACCCGCACAGTCTCGCGATAGATGTCGGCGTGTCCGACCGGCTGATCATGATCCCCGATCTGCTCTCCGTGATCCGCGGTGATCACCAGAACAATGTTGTCACCGAGCTTTGCACGCGCGTACCGCGTGAGTTCCGCAATGTGTTTGTCTGTCCATTCGATACCGTCATCGTAACGGACCACTTGCTTTGCGGTCTGTTTCTCTTCCTGAAGCTCGTACGCGTGGCTCAGGTCCTCCGTTTTGTCCCACGACCGGTATGGATAGTGGCAATCGAAGTAGTGGAGGAATAGAAACATCGGCTTCGCGCCGCGGGCGCGGACATGCGCGTCGATCGCCGATTTGGCTTCCAGGTTGACGACGTCCGCATCGCGTCGGGTGTCGCCTTTGCCGATGTACGGCGAAGGCTCGGAAAACTGATCGAACCCTCTTGCGAATCCGCGGGATTTGCCGAGGTGCGATACGGCGACGACAGCCGCAGTGTCGTATCCAACCCGGCGAAGAGACGCAGCGATCGTATCGACGCCGTCGTTCATCACGAAACCATTTGTGAGGACGCCGTGCTTCCATGGGGAGACGCCCGTAAGAAGCGACGCATGGCTGGGACTCGTCTGCGGCTGCGGCACGATGGCATTCTCGAAGAGCAGACCACGGCGCGCCACTGAATCAATAAATGGCGAGGTTTGCCGTTGATAGCCGTACGCGGAGAGATGGTCAGCCCGCAGCGTGTCGATCGAGATGAGGATGATCGACGGAGATGTCCTCACTGGTACGGCGGTTACAAATGCAACGACCGACGAGAGCGCGACAACGATGAGGAACGGGCGAATGGCCACGGATTCAGAGCAAACTCACGAGCGGACGGATCATAGCATCGGGCGAAAAAAGAAAGCGGTCACCCGCTACACGAGAGGAACCTCGATGATCGCATCGATGCCGGTTGCCGCTGTAAACGTGGCTTCGTTGCGCCATTGACGCCGGCGAGTTACGAACAAGGCGGTTCCTCCGCCAACGCCCACGACCGCGATCGCAACCGTCAAGACCGTAACCATGCCCGTGGCACCGTAGCGAGGAACGACAAGCAGACTGCCGATCGTCGTGATCGCGAAGATCAGCGGGAAAATCACGACGAAGGGTTCCCGCTTGAACGCGCGCAAGTACGCCGCTTCGGCGCTCACGACATGATTCAGCACCGTGGCCAGAGTGAGAAGAGCGAGCGGCAGCGGCGAAAGAAGGCGCTCTGCCAGCGGATGACCAATCCGGCGCAGGACGGCCGTAGCGGCGATGACAGCCGTGGAGAGCGCCAGAACGACCACCGTCGATTGCACGGCCACATGCCGGAACGTGCGATCCAGCGTCTCGAAGTCACGCGACGCCACCAGGGCGCCGAAGTCGACGGCGCGCGTGTTGATCCACGATTGCGCGAACAACCAGATCGCCGTCGTCACCATCAGGCTCATTCCCATCTGTCCCGCTACTCGCGGCCCCGCGGATGCGAAAAGGATGGGATTGAAAATCTGGAATGTGAAGTACCCCGTCATCCAGCTCATCGCAAAGCGCCACTGAAACGGCCAGATCTCCGTACGCCACCGAATCCCACCGCCTGCATCCTGCGATGCCAAACTTGCAAAAAATTTGCGATGCCGCCGGAAGATCCAGATCGCACTGAAGAGCGCCATGGTTCCATTGAGTGCGACCGCCGAGTAAAGCGCGGCGCCGGCAAGCAGAGCGGCCCACAGCAGAACGTTTGCCGTCATCCCCTGCAGCAACCGCATCAGCGCCATGTCCTGAAACTTACCCGACCCTTCCAGGATCGACGCGAGCGGGGCGATGATGACATTCACGGACGTTGAGAGGACCAGAAGTACCCACGGACCGATCCACTGCACCTGGATCTGAGGCGGGTGATAGCGAGTAAAGAAGATCAGACCCGCGGGCAGGATGACGGCCAGCATGAGCACGCCCGCCCATCCGTACCAGCGAAGGGCGAGCCGGAAGAGAGAGGCCAGCCGCTGGCGCGCCCGGTAGTCGCCTTCGATGCGGCCATCCACAAACCGCAGTACGGCTCGTTCGTGACTGGCGAACTGCACGATGATCAACGACAGACCGAGATCGAAAAAGACCCAGAGCCCCAGCACGCTCCAGAAGGTGTAGTAAAACCCCTGCTGATCCTTGCTGAGAAAACGTCCGACGAAGATGAGCGAGACGGGACCGGCAAGCACGGACCAGGTCCGCCCCAGTACGGTGTAGACGAGCGCGCGGGTGATACCGAGACGGTCCGAAAGCGCGGACGCGAAGCGTGTAATGCGGCGGGGCGCCTGCGGTTCACTGGACACGAGAGATTGAAGTCTCCGATCGGCCGGCCGGCGCGAGAGGCGGCGGATTGTATGCGCTGGATGAAATGACGGTCAAGACGCCGGAGGGGTACTCAACGCTGGCTTGGGGTCGCGCCGAACGGATGTCGCCAGGGCCAGCGGGATGAGCGCAAGCGCAACGAACACCGTCGCCCTCAGACGGAAGAGTGTGCCGTAGTTTGTGATGATGTATCCAAGCGGCACGCCCGCCAGCACGGTGATCACGCCGAGAAGCCAAAGGAGCGGGTTCCGCCACGACAGGAGTCCCTGCGACACGACTGCAATCGCCGCACAAAGGATGATGAAATCGAAGAGGATCGTATCGATCTCCGTGAACCAGAACATCCCCTGTCCGCCGCCGATGTGAAAAAGGCCCAGGTGCTCTCCGAGGCTTCGAGGGAGCACCACGGCGGCAACCCCGCTCACCAGACGGCCCACGATCACTTCGCGGGCCATCCCCGGCCGTGCTGCAGCGCGGGCTGCGGCGGCCCGGCGCTTTGCACCCCTTTGTACGGCATTCGTCGTCGTTGGTATTGGGGCCGTTCCTGTTTCCGCCGGTCGTACTGCAGCTGTCGGTATCGTCTTCTCTGCAATGACGGGTGCCGCCGGAGATGGTTTTGGTGCGGCCACCGCTCTCGCGGCTTTGTTCGAGGGCTGCGGTTCCGGTTTTGCGGCCGGGGCGCCGCGGATCACAGCCACCTCCGGAGTCACGGAAGCAGGAGGAACGCTGGCTTCCTTTGATGAATCTTCGTTCGCGGCGGGCGCGTGATCCGCCGTCCCAAATCTTGGGCCGAGCCGGATCGAGGTACGGCCGCCGACCAGGTCGAAGCCTGCACGCGTAGTCTCCACATAGGCGAGGATCGATGACGGCAGATGAATGATCTCCATGATCGCAGTCGACGGAGAAAGCGCTCGCTTGATCGCCGGCGGAACGTACGCGCCGCCTCCGAAAAGAAACGCACGAGAAAGCAACACGAGCAAAACGGCGCCGGAGGAGAAGGCGATGACCTTACGCCCTCCGAACATCATCGCGACGAAAAACAGGAACATCGTCATCGCGGCGAGCAGGGCGAACGCGAAGTACCACCGGACCGCGGCGATCGCGAGAAGCGTTACCACCATCGTGGTGCCGCTCCAGAGAGCTTCCCGCAATGGCGCTCCCGCAACGGCCCACGTCCGCTGCCAGGCCGCGCATGCGGCGATGAAGGCGATCACGATAAATTGAAAGAAGGTGTCTTTGAGCGGCTGAAGGGACCACAAAAAGCACGCCGGCGAAAGGCTAAGCGCAGCGATGGCGATTGCGGAAGCCAGACGCGCCCGCGGCTCCCGTTCACCCCAGCGAACGATGATCACCATGGTCCCCAGGTAGCAGAAGAGATTCAGCACGAGGGCGACCGACCCGACCGCACCGAACAGAAGGACTGTGAGCGCGAGCACTTTCACGAAGCCCGTCGACGCGGCGCTCGTTGGATATTCGATGATGGCCCGCAAACCTGAATGGGCCAGAGCGGCGGCCGTCGGAAAGTACTCGAGCGCTCCATCGCTTCCGAAGAACCAGAAGCCGTTGCCCATCTGCATGCTGCGCGCGAAGGGCAGCCGCAGGTACGAAATCCAGAAAAGGAGCTGTCCGAACAGCGCGCGCGCAAGAAGGCCGGCAGCGATCAGGTTGTTGATCCATCGGCTGCTGGAGTGAGTTGCACGCCACAGCCGGAACAGCCCCAACCCCGCCAAAATAACCAAGAAACACTGGATAAGAATGGAAATCATGAGAAGGAGGAAATAGTACCAGCTAGGCGGTCACGTACGGATGCGGGACAACGTCCTACACTTCCGTAGCGTGCTGAGCATCACTGTGCAAAGCCCGGCGAGAGCACACGGCCAGAACGAATTCATAATGCACGCCCTCTTTGATCGCGCGAACGTCGTACCGGCCGCTCGAAGGCATGATTGCCAGCGGAATCTTCACAAGCTGCCGGACGATTGCGGCGCCACGGCGGGAGATGACCTTCGCCAACCATTCGAAACCCCGCGTCACCCAGACGGACTGCGGTTGCTGGGCAAAAATCTCGACCTCTCCGAATACGGTCATGAGCAATGAGCGAAACTCCGCCGGCGACCATTCGCGGAGATGCCACGGATTGAGAGGACGATCGGAAAGCGCCGTTAAAGGGTTGCGGACGATGCGGTTGGGTGTGGAACAGATGAAGGTTCCGTCATCGCGCAGGACCCTTGCGGCCTCGCTCAAAAACGCTGCCGGATTCGCGAAGTGTTCGATGACCTCGAGCGCAACGACCACATCGGTCGTTCTTCCGCGCACCGGCAACCGCTCGGTATCCGCTGCCACGGGCGCAACGCGTTCACCGCGCGCCAGACGGACGCTGGGCAGCGAGCGATCGATCGCGACGAGCAGCCGCGGCTGACCCATCGCGATCGCCTTCGATCCCTTCCCTTCGCCACTGCCGCAATCGAGGACGACTTTGTCCTGAACGATGGCGCGGCAGAATGCGTAGCGGGCCTCGTGCTCACGCACGACCCAGCGCGGAAGGAAGAGCGAGTCCGTCAGACGCTCAAAATGGCCGGTCATGAGCCAGCCATGATTGTCCAGAGCCTTCCTCCGCTCAACTTGCCATCACTGAAAATAGCCGGTGACGTCGATGATCACAGCAACCACACCCGTCGCGTTCTGCACCGACAGATCGGGCGAACCGGCCCCGACGCCGACGATCACGCCGTTCGAGAGTGCCCAGTCGTTCTGGCTGAAATTGATTGCCGCGGTATTGGGCTCGGCCTGGCCGGCCGGCCAGACGGTGAGCCAGCTCGCGGTAGAGGCCGCGGTAACGGCAATGTTGAGACTGACTGCTTTCGCCGTCGTGGGAACTCCGCAGTTGCCTTTCACGACGAAATCGCGGCGGGTCGTACCGAGACTAGGCCCGCCATTGACGCTGTTCGCGTTGCGGGTATCGACGACGCGGCACGGCGTGAGCGAGTAGAACTGATAGGGGCCAGACTGAGCGGATGCAGCAACCGTGACGAACGACATGAGGATGCCGAAGCCGATGGTGAGGTGAGGAAGACGGAGCGTTCGAAGTCGTATTTTCATTTGAAGTATCCGTACACATCGATGACAAATGGAATTGCGGAGCCGCTGCTGTTGAAGTTCGTTACGTTAATGCTGCCGTCACTTGCCATCGGGACGATGGCGTTGTTGCTGCGTGTTTTCCCCGTCGAGTAATTCAGCGTGGCCGCGTTCGGTGCCGCCGTGCCTGCCGGTCCGGGGAACAACGTCATCCAGCCGTTCGTAGCGGGAGTGAGGGCGGTGACGATGAGGGCGACTGACGATGCACCCGCCGCGACGCCGCAGTGGCCCGACACGACCACATTGCGGGTGGCGTTCGCAGGCAGAGCCGGTCCGCCATACGGTCCTGACGCGTTACGCGTGTCGAGCAGGCGGCATTGCGTCACGAGATAAAACGACGCCGGCGCGCCCCCTCCGGCAACTGCCACGGTCGCCGCATTGCTGTTCACCGAACCGCAGGAGTTCGAGACCCGCACCCAGTACTGCGTGGCCGTCGTCGGGGAAACGGTAACCGATGGCCCAGTGGCACCACCGATCGGCGTTGTCGTCGTCCCCGAGGGACCCACGTACCACTGATAGCTCAGGGGTGCGGTGCCGCTGGCGCTAACGGTCAACGTCCTCGATGCACCGATGGTGATGGTGCTGGATGCTGGTGCCGGCTGTTGCGTGATCGCAGCCGGCGTGCACGTCGTCGGCGCGCAGACGTTGCCCGGATAAACCGCCTGAACCGCGTGCTGATCCCACACTTGCAGCGCCGCGTTCAGACCTGTCGAAATGAACGATTTCATGATCGCCTGGTTGGAACACTCGAGCGAAGCATCCGTCGTACAGGCCGCGCTACTCGCCCGGTTCTGGTCGGAGTGCCGGAAGCCGAGCGTGTGCCCGACCTCGTGCGTAACGGCGCTATTGAAATCACCGTTATTGAAAAGTAGCGTGCAATTCGCCAGGCCGCGGTTCATCTCCACGTCGCCCTCTGAGGTGGTCGCGAACGTTTCACCATTCACCGAGTTTTGCCCCGAAGCGCTCGTGACGCCGCCGATGCCGAGCGTGCCGCTGTAGCTGTTTCCTGAGCAGGTGAACGGCGGCACGCCCCACGCACTAAGGTCGCGCTCGAAGAGGATGGTGTTGCGCCCATCGACACCGTGAAGCCCTTGCGCGTGGCTGCCGTCGTCCGTGCCCGCATAGGCGTAGTTCACATTCGATCCGCAGTCGTTGTCCCACGATGTAAACGCGGCCTGAATCGCCGTGACGCCTCCGCCCGGCGCTCCAGCCTCCTGGGTCGTTCCGCTGTACCAGGAGACCGCGGCAGGGAAGACCGTCCAGCGCGATCCGAGGTTGCCACTGATGAGCATCGTGTAGGAGTTGGCGGTGTAGGGGGCGACAAGAGGCACCGGAGCCAATCGATGGGTTGTGTTCGTCGGTTCGAGCCGCAGAGGCTCCGTTTCCGTGAAGTAATCGGCCGGAACCATCCGTCCCAGCGCCTCGGATCGAATGAACTCAACGAAGCGCTCCGCGACGCGCCTCCGTTCTTTGTGTGGCTGGAGATCGCCATCCCAGCCGGCGATTTCTGCTTCGTCGCGCACGATGACATTCCGGCCCGCGATATCGGTCCCGAACGTGAACTTACCGAGAACCAGTTGCGTTACCGCCCAGCGGCCAGGGCCGGTTCGCGCGAGAAAGAGCAGCATCCGCTTCCCTTCTTCAAAACGCGGTACGCCCGCAATGACGGCGGATCGCTTTCCGAACGTGCCGCCGGGCTCAACAACGTTGATCGAACCGGCAACGTCACCTTTGATCGTTTCCTCGATCGACATGACGGTAACGGTCTCGATCCCGTTCTCGGGTGTCAGCTGCGTATAGGACGAGAGCGCACTTGCTACCGCGATCGCGTCGGCGCCGCGAATCAAGTCACGATCGGGCGGCACGACGAACGACGTCGCGAACGCGCCAGTCGCCGCCGCGGCCATGAGCAGCGCGAAAAAGGCTGGTCGGCGGGGAGTTCGCACGCCACCGCTCGCTGCAGCGCGCGTGCCACGGTTACTAATAACTGTTTGCTACTCTTTCGCCGGCCGAGTCGATCGGAGCCGGATACCTAAAAAAAGAAACGAAAAAGTGAGACAAGTCACAACTGGATGTTGCTTTGCGGGAAGGGCGGCAGTACATTGCCGCAGTCAACGAAAAGTTGCTGTTCGGTCCACCAACACCTTTCAGGAGGGGAAAGAATCGTGAGAAAACTATCTGTATTCATTGCAACACTGACATGTCTTATCTCCCTGTCAGCCTTCGCTCAGGCGACCCGCACGTGGGTTTCCGGCGTCGGTGATGACGCCAATCCGTGCAGCCGCACGGCGCCTTGCAAGACATTCGCAGGCGCGATTTCGAAGACCGCCAGCGGCGGAATCATCGATGCTCTTGATCCGGGCGGGTTCGGCGCCGTGACCATCACCAAGCCGATCACGATCGAAGGCAACGGGACGCTCGCCAGCGTCCTCTCCAGCGGCGTTCAGGGCGTCATCGTCAATATCACCAGCGGCACGAACCGCGACGTCGTCCTTCGCAACATCCTGATCGACGGCTCGGGCGTGACGATTGGAACGAACGGCGTCAACTTCATCTCCGGCGATTCTCTGCTCGTCGAAGACTGCTACATCACAAGGTACTCGGGCTCCGGCATCCTGTTCCAGCCGAACAGCGCGGCCCGCCTGGTCGTACGCCGTAGCTCGATCAGTCACTGCGGAATCGGCGTCAAGTCGACCGGAATCTCGGCCGGCTTCGCGAATACGAGCATCGACGATTCCAGCGTCAGCGAGAACACCACTGGCATTCAGGGTGACGAGAAGTCCAAGACGTCCATCCGGCACTCGTACGCCGACGGCAACACGGCCGACGGGATCCTCGTCACGAGCACGACCGGCGCTTCGTTGGTCGTCGACTTCAGCACGGCCTCCAACAACGGCACCGGAATCCGCTCGAACGGAGGCAATTCGATCGGCTTCGTGAACAACAGCACGATCGTCGGAAACACCACCGGCGTGTCCCAGACCGGTAGCGGCCAGCTCTGCAGCTACACGACGAACCGGCTCGAGTTGAACGGGACTCCGGGCACGTTCAACTGCAGCGGTACAGCGCACTAAACCATTCATCGTCGTTCTTCCCGAAGCCGCCCCGCGATCGCGGGGCGGCTTTTTTGCGTCAGAGGATGGTCTGGCACGGAGGTTTCAAGCCGGCCACCGCAGGAGACCTTCTCATGCGTTCTCTGATATCCGCCGCCTTCCTTCTCATTCTTTTAGTCACGCCAGTGCTGGGCGATGATTCGTCCAAAGCATGTCCCTGTGTTCCGATCACGCATCTCTGGATCGCGAAGACATGCGCCGATTGGACATGCGCGGCGACAGAGATCGCCGTGGCGAACGGAGACCCTCAGGTCATCGCGATACCGGTCGGCATGAACGACGGGCGATGGCTGATCGTGCGCCGCTTCGCGGCAGGCGGCGCAATCGATTCCGGCGACACGTTCCGTGTCGAGCAGTTCGATGGGATTGCAGACGCCGTTCAGCGCTTCAACAGTTTCACGGCGGATCACAGGCCGATGCTGATGACCGCTCCTGACGGCCAGGTCCTCGTCATGACACTCCGCCAGCCTGAGCCGAGGCGGCGAGCGGCAGCACACTGATCGGGTTCTCTTGACGGCGCCGTTCGAACCAGGCCTGGAACATCAACACCGTCCAGAGATACTGCTGCCATTCGCCTCGGCCGCTCGCGTGCTGCGTCCACTTCTCGCGTACCGCCGTGGCGTCGAAGAAGCCCTCTTCACGCAAACGCTTCTCGCTCAACAGCGACTCGGCCCACTCCCGTAATGGTCCGCGCAGCCAGTGATCGATCGGAAGCCCGAATCCCATCTTCGGACGATCGATCAAGGTCTGCGGAATGTAGCGCGCCAGCAGTTTCTTGAGGATCCATTTGCCGCCGCCGTCGCGAAGCTTCATCGACAGCGGCAGCCGCCAGGCGAATTCGATGAGGCGATGATCGAGCAGCGGCTCGCGAGCTTCGAGGCTGACGGCCATGCTGGCGCGGTCAACCTTCACGAGGATGCCGTCGGGTAGATACGAAACCTGATCGAAATACATCATCCGCTCGATGGAGTCGCCGATGCGCGGCCATGCCGCGCGGTCGGTGATGGCGATCGGCAGTACGCGCGCGCCGGGCACTAATCCTGGCCACTGTTCGACCACCTCACGGTAGAGCGCGTCGGGATCGGCCGTGGTCATCGCCGCCGCCAGTTTGTGAATGCGCTCTCCGGCCCGCTCGCGTCGCAGGGCGCGCGGCACGAAGCGGCTTCCCGGCGCCAATAGTTGGTTCCATGACCGGATCGGTACGGCGCGCATGGCAGCGGCCACCATCGGCCGTGCAAATCGCGGCAATGCCGCCACTTTGTCCCAAAGTTTCTGACCGAGGAAGTAGCGATGATAGCCGCCGAAAAACTCGTCCCCGCCGTCGCCGGACAAACTCACGGTGACGTGCTGCCGCGCCAGTTTCGAGACGAGATACGTCGGAATCTGCGAGGAATCGGCGAAGGGCTCGTCGTAAATATCGGGCAGCAGCGGGATCACGTCGCGCGCATCGGACGGCGTGACGTACAGCTCCGTGTGTTCCGTGCCGAGGTGCTTTGCGACGGCTGCGGCGTAGTGGGCTTCGTCGTACTGCGCCTCGCGAAAACCGATGCTGAACGTCTTCACCGGAACGCTGCTCTGCGCCTGCATCAGAGCCGTGACCAGCGACGAGTCGATGCCGCCGGAAAGGAAGACACCGAGCGGAACGTCGGAAATCATCCGCAGCCGCACCGCCTCCCTCGCCACGCGATCGAGCTCTTCGATCGCCTCGGCGTCGCTGCCCGCATAACGGTTCGCGATGCCACTCTCGATGACGTCGCGCAACGACCAGTACTCGCGCTCTGTTTTCCGATGATCGGCGTCGAATGTGACGATCGTGCCCGGCCGGACTTTCCAGACGTTCTCGTAAATCGTGTACGGCACCGGCACGTATGCGAAGCGCGTGTACAAGGCCAGCGCGTCGCGGCTGATCGTGGCCGGGCACTCCTCTGCGACCGTCATCGACTTCAGTTCCGAACCGAAGAGGACCGCACCATTCGCAGAGGTGTAGTAGAGCGGCTTAACGCCCATGCGATCGCGCACGAGGTGCAGCAGCCTCGTGTGGGAGTCCCAAAGCGCGAACGCGAACATGCCTACGAAGCGCTTCACCGCCGCGTCCAGACCCCACGCCTCGAAGGCGGCCAGGATGACTTCCGTATCGGAATGTCCACGCCACGACGGAGCGAGCCCGGCGCGCTCCAGCTCCTCGCGGATCGCCAGGAAGTTGTAGGCCTCACCGTTGAAAATCATCGTGAACCGGCCGGAGGCGGAGTGCATCGGCTGATGTCCCGCCGGCGACAGATCGATGATCGACAGCCGCCGGAATCCAAGCGCGACGCCGGCAGCGGCGTCCGACCAGACGCCGGCATCATCCGGCCCGCGATGCGCGAGGCGATCCGTCATCCGCGACGCGGTCGCGGATGCATCGACTCCCGGTTTTCTCCAGATGCCTGTGATGCCGCACATGGTCAGCGCCGCACGGACTCATACCACGCGATTGTCCTGGCCATCCCCGCTTCGAATGACGTCGTCGCGCGGAAGCCGAACTCGCGTTCGGCGCGCGAGACGTCGAGCATCCGCCGCGGCTGGCCGTTCGGCTTTGTCGCGTCCCAGACGATCTCGCCACGGAAGCCGGTGCGCTCCGCGATCAGCCGCGCCAGATCGCGGATGGCGATCTCCTCGCCGCGCCCGAGGTTGACTGGCTCCGCGCTGTCGTAGCGCTCGGCGGCGATGACCACCGCCTTCGCCGCATCTTCGACGTAGAGAAACTCGCGCGTCGGCGAACCGTCGCCCCACAGTACGACCTGCTGCTCTCCCCGTTCACGCGCCTCGATAAATTTCCGGATCATGGCCGGGATGACGTGGCTGGTCTCGAGGTCGAAGTTGTCGCGCGGGCCGTAAAGATTCACGGGCAGCAGGAAGATGCCGTTGAAGCCGTACTCCTGCCGGTACGCCTGCAGTTGCACGAGCAACATCTTCTTCGCCAGGCCATACGGCGCATTCGTTTCCTCGGGGTACCCATTCCACAGCTCTTCCTCGCGGAACGGAATCGGCGTGTGTTTCGGGTACGCGCAGATGGTGCCGAGGCAGACGAACTTCTCGACGCCGGCGCGGCGCGACTCTTCGATGAGGTGCAATCCCATCACCGCGTTGTCGTAGAAGAATTGGCCGGGATGCGAACGATTCGCGCCGATGCCGCCGACCACTGCCGCGGCGTGGATGACAAGATTCGGACGATGCTCGCCGAGGTAGTCGCGAACAGCAGCCGCATCGCGAAGGTCGAGCTCCGTCGCGCGCGGCGTGAAGATCGCGGCCGGATTGCGTTGCTGCAACTCGGCGGCGATGAATCCGCCGAGGAAGCCGCCGCCTCCGGTGAGCAGGATTCGGCGATCGTCCCAGAACGTGGCCATATCACTTCGCAGTGAGGCGCGACTCCGTAGCCGCCAGCTCGAGATCGGCGTCAACCATCAGATCGATGAGATCCACAAAGGCCGTGCGCGGTGTCCAGCCGAGTTTCTCCTTCGCTTTCGTTGCGTCGCCGAGGAGGATCTCGACCTCGGTCGGCCGGAAATAGCGCGGATCGATTTCGACGCGAACGGTCCCCGTTGCTTTGTCGATGCCGCGTTCGTCGACGCCACTTCCTTCCCACGCCAGTTCGACGCCCGTGCGAGCGAAGGCACGGTCGCAGAGCTCGCGGACGGTGTGCGTCTCGCCGGTGGCGATCACGAAATCCTCCGGCTCGTCGCATTGCAGCATCAGCCACATCGCCTCGACGTAGTCTTTCGCGTAGCCCCAATCGCGCCGTGCATCGAGATTGCCGAGGTAGAGACGGTCCTGCAATCCGAGCTTGATGCGGCTGGCGGCACGAGTGACTTTGCGCGTCACGAACGTCTCTCCGCGCCGCGGAGATTCGTGATTGAAGAGAATGCCGTTGACGGCGAAGAGACCGTACGCCTCGCGATAATTCACGGTCATCCAATACGCGTACAACTTGGCCGCGCCATACGGGCTGCGCGGATAGAACGGCGTCTGCTCGTTCTGTGGCGACGCGGCGACCTTGCCGAACATCTCCGAAGACGACGCTTGATAGATGCGCGGCCGGATCTGCAGCTCGCGGATCGCTTCGAGCAGCCGCGCGGCGCCGAGTCCGGTCACCTCGCCGGTGTATTCGGGCGTATCGAACGAGACCTTGACGTGACTCTGCGCGCCGAGGTTGTAGATCTCGTCGGGGTTGACGATGCGCAGGATGCGGTTGAGCGACGAGCTGTCGTTGAGATCACCGTAGTGCAGGATGAGTTGCCGCTCCTGTTCTTGCGGATCCTGGTAGATCGCATCGATGCGGCCGGTGTTGAACGAAGACGAACGGCGCACGATGCCGTGCACGACGTAGCCTTTCGCGATCAGCAATTCGGCCAGGTACGAACCGTCTTGCCCGGTGATGCCGGTGATGAGTGCAGTCTTCTTCGCCATCTCAGGCCCGGACGACGTTGATGCCGGCATCGCGCGGAACGACGTTGCGCGTGTCGATGACCAGTTTGGCCGACGCGTAGAGTTTCGCGTCGGCGAATTGCGAATGCGCCGTCGAGATCAGTACGGCATCGTAGTTCGCGAACTCTTCGGGCGTGCACGGTACGGAGCGTAGGTGGATGTCGTGCTTGCGTCCGCGCCGCGCCACGGGAACGAACGGATCGCAGTACGCGACGATCGCGCCACGCTCCTGCAGCAACTCGATCAGCTCGAACGACGGCGACTCACGATCGTCGTCGATGTCTGCTTTGTAGGAGAGCCCGAGCACGAGCACCTTCGCGCCGACGATGCTCTTCCCACTCTGGTTCACCGCCTCGACGGTGCGATCGATGACGTAGCGGGGCATGGAGGTGTTGATCTCGCCAGCCAGTTCGATGAAGCGCGCCCACGTGCCGTACTCAGCCGCCTTCCACGTCAAGTAGAACGGATCGAGCGGAATGCAGTGGCCGCCGAGGCCGGGCCCCGGATAGAACGGCATGAAGCCGAACGGCTTGGTCTTCGCGGCGTCGATCACTTCCCATACGTTGATGCCCATCCGCTCGAAGACGACCTTCATCTCGTTGACGAGGGCGATGTTGACAGCGCGGAAAATGTTCTCGAGCAGCTTGGCCGATTCCGCCACTTCCGCGCTGGAGACGGTGACCACGCGATCGATGACCGACGCATACAACGCTTCAGCCGCGGCGAGCGACGGTGCATCGATGGCGCCGACGATCTTCGGAATCGTACGCGTGTTGAAGTGCTCGTTGCCTGGATCTTCGCGCTCGGGCGAGAACGCAAGGAAGTAGTCGCGTCCGCAGACGACGCCTTTTTTCTCGAAACGCGTCAGCAGTTCCTCGCGTGTAGTTCCGGGATACGTGGTCGACTCCAGCACGATCAACTGCCCCGGCCGGATCCTCTCCGCGATTGCCTCGGCGGTCATGCGGATGTACTTCAGATCGGGCTCGCGGTGCACGCCGAGCGGCGTCGGGACGCAGATGATGACGGCGTCGCATTCGGCGAGACGGTCAAAGTTCGTGGTGGCGATGACGCGATCGGTGCTGAACGCTTTGCTGATGCGATCGACGCCGATGTGCTTGATGTACGACTCGCCGCGGTTCAATGCCGAGGTTTTGTTGGAATCGACGTCGAAGCCGATGACCGGAAATCCTTCCTCCTCGAACAGCAGCACGAGCGGAAGCCCGACGTATCCGAGCCCGATCACGCCGACGACGGCGGTACGCGCGCGTACCGCTTCCAAGAATGTATCGAGGGTCTTCGTCTCAACGGTTGAAGCGTTCACGTTAGGGCACCTGGAAGTAGTCTTTGTACCACGTTACAAATCGCGCAATCCCCTCGGCGATCGTGACGGACGGATGGAAGCCGACCGCCTTCTCCAACTCGCTGACGTCGGCTCGCGTCGAGACGACGTCGCCCGGCTGCATCGGCAGCAGTTCGAGCGTCGCTTTTCGGCCAAGCGCTTCTTCGAGCGCGGCGATGTAGTCGAGGAGAAGGACCGGGCGGTTGTTGCCGATGTTGAAGACGCGGTACGGCGCATAGCTGCGCGCTGGGTCGGGAGCGTCGCCGCTCCAGTTCGGGTCGGGCTCGGCGCGCTGGTCGAGCACGCGCACGACGCCTTCCACGATGTCGTCGATGAAGGTGAAGTCGCGGATCATCCGCCCTTCGTTGTAGACCGGGATCGGCTCGCCGGCCAGGATGCCGCGCGTGAAACGAAAGAGGGCCATATCCGGCCGGCCCCACGGTCCATACACCGTGAAAAATCGGAGGCCTGTCGAGGCGACGCCGAAGAGGTGCGCGTATGTGTGCGCCATCAACTCGTTCGCTTTTTTCGTCGCGGCGTAGAGCGAGACAGGGTGATCGATGTTGTCGTGCTCGGAGAACGGCTGCTTCGTGTTCGCGCCGTAGACAGAGCTCGATGACGCGTACACGAGATGCTCGACGCTGTGATGGCGGCATCCCTCGAGGATGTTCAGGAAGCCGGTGATGTTGCTCTCGGTGTACACGTGCGGATTGGTGAGCGAGTAGCGCACGCCGGCCTGGGCGGCGAGGTGAACGACGCGCTGCGGTTTGTGTTGCGCAAACAGCTCTTCGATCGCCGCGCGATCGGCAATGTCGGCGCGGACGAATTCGAAACGCTCGAACTTGCGCAGAATATCGAGGCGGGCATGCTTCAGCGCCGGATCGTAGTAGTCATTGAGGTTGTCGATTCCTACGACTTCTTCGCCGCGTTCGAGCAATCGCTTCGACACATGAAAGCCGATGAAGCCGGCCGCACCCGTGACGAAAATCAAAGCGTGAACCCAGCCTTCCGCCCGTCGTCGAAGAACATCTTGACGGTATCGAGCGAGTAGTCGGCGAGGTCCTTCCCGATCAGCGGCAGCTTCTTGAGGATGTCGTTGGTGACAGTGATGATGTGGCAGCCGATGGCGTCGGCCTGGATGATATTGAGCAGTTCGCGCGGGCTGGCCCAGATCAGTTCCGACTGCGGCGCGGCCTTCAGGATGTCGACGCACTCGGTCATGATCGGAACGGGATCGCGGCCGGTATCGGCGATGCGTCCGGCGAAGACGGAGACGCACGACGGCGCGCCCTCCTTCACCGCATCGACGACGTTGCGGACCTGATCGATGGTCATGATGGCGGTGATGTTCAGCTTCACGCCTTCGTTCGCGAGACGGCGGACGAGATCGTACGCAGGCTCGCGGCGCGTGTTCGTCACCGGGATTTTCACGTAGACGTTGTCGCCCCACGTGGCGATCTCGCGGGCCTGGCGTTCCATCTCTTCGAACTCGTCGGAGAAGACTTCGAAGGAAATCGGCCGGTCGGGAATCACGCTGACGATGTCGCGGGCAAAAGCGCGATAGTCGGTCAGCCCGACCTTGTGCATCAGCGTCGGATTGGTGGTGAAGCCTTTGATGTACGGCTTGGCGTACATCTCCAGCATGCCGGCCTTCTCGGCGCCGTCGGCGAAAATTTTGACGTTGAGATCTTCCAGTCGTGTCATCACTGATTCTCGATTATCCAATCGGCTGCAGCCGCGAGCGACGGCACGCGCACGAACGATCCAACCGGCTGCTGTTCGGCGTAGCCTTGATCGACGAAGAGGCAACGGCAGCCGGCGCGCTGACCTGCTTCGATGTCGCGCCAGCGATCGCCGACCATAAAGGAGCGATGCAGTTCGAGGCCGTGCCGTCGCGCGGCGTCGATGAGCGCGCCGGCCTTTGGCTTGCGGCAGTCGCACGCGTCGCCGTCGTCGTGGTAACAGGTCACGACGTCGTCAACCGGCAGCTCCGTCATGAGATGCACGTGCATCGCTTCAATCATTTCGCGCGTCTGCGTTCCACGCGCGACGTCGGGCTGATTCGTGATTACGATCAGCCGGAAGCCGGCGTCCCGAAGTTTGTGCAACGCATTCGGAACTCCGGGCAGCACTTCCAGATCGTCGATCGTGGCGGGCGGATGCGGCTTCCCGTCGCGCAGGACGGCGCGATTGATGACACCGTCACGATCGAGAAACACGGCTTTCATCACCTGGTCGATTCCCACTTCGTCTCGGAAACTTTCAGCGCTGGATGCGAGACCAGCAGATGCCACACGACGGCCTGAAACGCTTCCGTGTGCGGCGTGACATTCTGCGGATTGACGGTGGGGATGATGACGCAGGCGTCGGCGACCGTCGCCGTGTAGCCTCCGTCGCGGCCGACGATGCCGCAGACTTTCGCCCCCACCTCTTTTCCGTATTCCAGCGCCGCAACAAGGTTCGGGCTGACGTTCTTCTCCCGATTTCCGCCGCCGACCGAGAAGATGAAGAGCATGTCGTCCGCACTCAGCCGGCTGACCTTCAGCCATTCGATGAAAACGGAGGCCCATCCCTCGTCGTTCGTACGCGCGGTGAGCTCGCTGACGTTGTCGGTCGGCGCATACGCTTCGACGCCGCAGATTTTGCGGAAGTCGTTGACGGCATGCGAGCAATTTGCCGCGCTACCGCCGACGCCGAGGAGGAAAAGACGTCCGCGCCGTTCACGGAGTTCGGCGAGCAGAACGGCCGTCCGTTCGATCGCATCCGCATCGAGTTTCTCGATGATGGCGGATGCTTCGCGGAGGTGTTGTTCGGTGTAGCTCATCAGCGGGCGCATTGTAACTGCGACGGGAGTCGGGGGTCGGGAGTCGGGAGTCGTAGAGAGAAAACTAAACTTCCCACGCCCGACCCCCGACCCCCGACTCCCGACCCCCGATTTACGACATCAACACCTTAGTTCCCTCGAAATCGAATCGGAACCGCACTTCCTCCAGCCCCGCATCCGTCATCGCGCGCCGCAGCGATTTGCGATCCTCGGCGTAGAACAACAGGAACCCGCCGCCGCCGGCGCCGACCAGCTTCCCGCCGATCGCGCCGTTGCGCCGCCCGAGTTCGTACCACTCGTCGATCTTCGGATTGGTCATGCCGTGCGAGCGCCGCTTCTTGTGCTCCCAATGCTCGTGCATCAGCTCACCGAATTCCGCGCAACGCCCCGCTTCGAGCGCGGTCTGACTGCGGTATCCGAGGTCTTTGACGTAGTGGAGGTTTTCGATCATCTCGGCGTCGTCGGCTTCCGAGCGCGCCTTCTGATCCTTCAGCAGGCTCCCAGCGCTTCGCGAGAATCCGGTGAAGAAAAGGAGGAGGTTGTCCTCGAGCTCGAACATCGTATCCATCGCCAGCGTCAGCGGTCGCGCGGAGACGGAACCGTCGGGATTGAAATCGAAGCACGTTACGCCGCCGTACGCGGCGATGTATTGATCCTGCTTGCCGACCGGCTCGTGCAGCCGCTCGATCTCGATCTCGCACGCCAGCCGCGCCACTTCGCTCGAATGCAGCAGCCGGCGGCGATGCGCGTACAGCGCCTTGACCAGCGCCGTGGTGAAACTGCCCGATGATCCGAGTCCAGTCCCCGAAGGGATTTCGGCAAGCGTGGTGATCTCGATCTGCGGCGTGCGCAGGTTCATCATCCGTAGCGCTTCGCGAAGAATGGGATGCCGCACTTCATCGACGGTGTCGACGTTTTCGATGTCGGAGTACTTGAGCCGGATGCCGGCGCCGAACGGACGATTGATGGTGACGTAGACGTAGCGATCGATGGCCGCGGCGATCAGAAAGCCACCGAATTTTTCGTAGTACGACGGCAGGTCGGTGCCGCCGCCGCCCAGGCTGATGCGAAGAGGGCTGCGCGTGATGATCATCGCGCGCGCTCCTTCGCGAACCATTCGAACGTCTCTTTCAGCCCCTCGGACAACGGCTTCCGCTCGGGCAGATTCGCGAGCGTTCGCAGCCGGCTGCCATCGAGGACGCTCCGGAGTTGTTCGCCTTCCTTCGCCGGCGCATGCAGTGCGCGTGTCTCGACTCCGGCGATCGAGGCCAGCGAGTCATACAACTCGTTGATCGTCGTCTCCACGCCGGTTCCGACGTTGTACTCGCCTTGCCATTCGGCGTCCGAGGCAGCGAGGTTCGCGGCAACGACGTCGTCGACGTAGACGAAGTCGCGCGTCTGCTCGCCGCTGCCGTTGATCGTGGCCTGCTGGTTGTCGAGCAGCTTCGCCGCGAAAATCGCCACGACGCCCGCCTCGCCATGCGCGTTCTGCCGCGGACCGTAGACATTCGCGTACCGCAGCGCGACGGACGAAAGTCCGCGTACGACGCGGTAGTAGTTGAGATAACGCTCGACCGAAAGCTTCGCGCAACCATACGGCGAGAGCGGATTCAGCGGATGCGACTCCGTCTGCGGCACCTCCACGGGATCGCCGTAAATCGCCCCGCCGGTCGAGGCGAAGATGACGCGCTTGACCGCCGCATCGACCGCGGCTTCGAGGAGACGCAGCGTGCCGATCACGTTGACGTCGGCATCAGCCGCAGGATCCGCCACCGACTTGCGAACATCCATTTGCGCGGCGTGATGACTGATGACGTCGGGCTTCAGTGCACGAATCAGATCGCCCGCCGCGGTATCGCGAATATCGATCTCGTGCAACGCCGCGCGCGGATCAACATTGCGCCGCTTGCCGGTCGAGAGGTTGTCGATGATCGTGACGAACCACCCGCGCGCGAGGTATGCGTCGGCGATGTTCGAGCCGATGAAGCCCGCGCCGCCGGTGACGACGACGTGCTTGGTCATGACGCCGTCGCCGCGCGCGTGGCGCGCTGGGCCTGTTCGTCGAGAAGGTCGAGCAGGTACTTGCCGTACGTGCTGCGCGCCAGATGCGTGGCCAGATCGCGCAACTGCTGCGCATCGATCAACCCGAGGTGATACGCGACCTCCTCGGGGCACGCAATCTTCAGCCCTTGCCGCAACTCGATCGTCTCGACGTAGTTCGCGGCCTGCAGCAGCGACTCCTGCGTCCCGGTGTCGAACCACGCAAAGCCGCGCCCGAGCTGCTCGACGCGCAATTCGCCGATCTGCAGATAGACGCGATTGAGGTCGGTGATTTCCAACTCTCCGCGCGCCGAGGGCTTGAGGTTTGCGGCGAAATCACAGACGCGCTCGTCGTAAAAATAGAGTCCGGTGACCGCGAAGTTAGAGCGCGGATTCTCCGGCTTCTCTTCGATGCTGATGGCCCGGCCGCGTTCGTCGAATTCGGCCACGCCGTAACGCTCCGGATCGGGAACGCGATACGCGAAGACGGTCGCGCCGCTTTCGCCCGCCGCGGCACGGCGCAGCGAATCTGGCAGACCGTGTCCATAGAAGATGTTGTCGCCGAGGATCAGACAACTCGGCTCGCCGGCCACGAACTCGCGTCCGATCAGAAACGCCTGCGCCAGTCCGCCCGGATCAGGTTGCGCGGCGTACTTGATCTTGATCCCCCACTGCGATCCGCTTCCGAGCAGTTTCTGAAAACTGGCCTGATCCTCGGGGGTAGTGATGATCAGAAACTCGGTGATGCCGGCCAGCATCAGCGTGGTCAGCGGGTAATAAATCATCGGTTTGTCGTAAACCGGCAGGAGCTGCTTCGACATCGCCGACGTCATCGGATACAGCCGCGTACCCGAGCCGCCCGCCAGAATGATTCCCTTGTTCAAACGTCCTCCGTTTCGGCCGCATATGGTGTCACACGTTCGCGCTTCCCTCGGCGTGCGATCGCACCGATGACCGCGCCGAAAATGAATCCGCCGACGTGCGCCCACCACGCGATGCCCGCCACTTCCTGCGTCCGATGCGCGGCGGCGATCGAGAGGAAACCGTTGAAGAACTGCATGGCGAACCAGATCGGCAGAAAGATGACGGCGCGCAATTCGATCATCGCCCAGTAGACGACCAGCGGCAGCAGCGTGACGATGCGCGCCTTCGGCCGCAGCACCAGGAATGCGCCGAGGATCCCGGCGATGCTCCCCGAGGCGCCGATCGAAGGCACGGTCGAATGCGGAAAAAGCAGCGTGTGCGTGAGGCTCCCGATCGCGCCGCAGACGACGAAGAAGATTCCGTAACGCGTGTGCCCGAGCGCATCCTCGACCGCGCCGCCGAACACCCACAGGTAAATCATGTTTCCGATGAGATGTACGAATCCGCCATGCAGAAAAAGCGATGTGATCAGCGTGACGCTGACTTCCAACATCGAGTAGCCATACGCCGCCGGATTCGTCAGCCGCGCGGGGATGAATCCGAAGAGATTGATGATCGACTCTGTCCGGTCGCCCAAAAAGATCTGCGTTAGAAACACGATCCCGTTCGCAATGACGAGCGCGCGGTTGACGATGGGAGTCGTACGCGGCGGGAGGGTGTGGCGGATGGGGATCATTAGCTCTTAGCTCTTAGCTGTTAGCTCTTGAGGGGGTTCCGGCTGTCGGCTGTCGGGAGTGTTGGAATGCAGTGTCAGTCATCCTAAGAGCTAAGAGCTAAGAGCTGAGAGCTAACAGCTAACAGCTATCTCCCGCACCACCTCGGCCATCTGATCCTTGGTCAGCTCCGGAAAAATCGGGATGGCCAGCGTCGTCGCCGCAGCGGTGTCGGAGTGCGGAAAGTGCTCGCCCGCCGAGGGAACGTCCGTGAAGCACTCCTGCTGCGGCAGCGTCAGCGGGTAGTAAACCTCGCATCCGATTCCGGCGCTCTTCAGATGATTGAGCACACGGTCGCGCGCGGCACTATCGACGAAGCGAACGATGTACTGGTTGTAAATGTGCCGCCGCTTCGGCAATTCGCGCGGCAGCACGATGCGATCGCCGAGATTTGTGCCCGCGAAAAGTTCCGCGTAGATCGCCGCATTGCGCCGCCGTGCCTCGGACCACGCATCTAGATGCGGCAGCTTGATGTGAAGAATGGCCGCCTGCAGCGCGTCGATGCGGAAGTTCCCGCCGACGTAGCGGTGGTAATACTTCGGCCGCATGCCGTGCACGCGGAAGTCGATCAGCTTCTCGTACGTCGCTTCGTCCTCGCACGTCACCGCGCCCGCATCGCCGAACGCGCCGAGGTTCTTGGATGGGAAAAACGAAAACGCGGCGATCGTGCCGAGCACGCCCGCGCGCCGCCCGTCGTACTCCGCGCCGACCGCCTGCGCGGCATCCTCGACCACTGCGAGATTGTGCTTCGTGGCGATGCGATTGATCTCATCCATCGCCGCGCACTGGCCATACAGATGCACCGGCATGATCGCCTTCGTGCACGAGGTGATGCGCGACTCGATCTGCTTCGGGTCGATGTTGTAGTCGGCGAGATCGATATCGACGAACACCGGCGTCGCGCCGAGGCGGTCGACCACTCCGGCGGTGGCGAAGAACGAATAGGCAGGGACAATGACTTCGTCGCCAGGTCCGACGCCGAGCACCATCAGCGCGATGAGCAGCGCGTCGGTGCCCGACGAAAGTCCGACCGCGTACTTGCTCTGGCAATACGCCGCGAAGTCGCGTTCGAACGCATCGACGCGCGGCCCGAGGATGAAGTACTGCGACTCATAGACCTCGTTCGTCACGCGAAGCACTTCGTCGCGAATCGTTGCGTACTGCTGTTTCAGATCGAGAAGCGGAATGGGCATGGCGGCGGAGTATATCGGGGCGTTGGAGGAGCAGGGAGTGTGTGGTTTGTCATCCTGAGTCGCCGGAGGCGTCGTAGCCGAAGGCGGAGCGCCGCAGGACAACGAAGGATCTCAAACTTCCCAATTTGTGTTGAATCCCATTGGGTTCAGCCGGAGTTGCGCATCTAGAGATCCTTCACCGTCCTGCGGCGTTCCGCGCGCTGCGCGCTCCAACGCCTCCGGCGGTTCAGGATGACAAATCCCAACGTTCTCCCCACCACTCGCGTATCTACGACGCCATACGCACACGATTGCGGCCGCTCGGCGCGGCTGCGCGTGTGCGTTTTTCGTGTCTATTTAGCAGACTCTATTTACATGCTGTGATCGCATAAATTTCTAGACATTCTTTTTCGTGTCCGCGTATCACCGGGCAACACAACGAAGGAGAAATCGGAAATGAAAATCACACGCATCTTCGCAACAATCCTCGCAGCACTTCTTCCGCTCGCCGCCGGCGCCACGACGCTGATCATCCCCGCATCCGGCACCGGTCCGGGCGCCAACGACAGCCACTGGCAGACGGAGCTGACGCTCCACAACCTGAGCGCCAGTCCGATCGCCGCCACGCTCACCTTCCACGACGCCTTCGGCGCCGTCGCCCCGTCGAACGTCACCGTCGCGCCGCGCGCGACCGTCGCCATCGCCGACGTCGTGGCCAGCCGCTTCGGCCGCACTGCCGCCACCGGCGCGATCGAAGTCACATTCGACAGCGCCTTCGCGCACAAGCTCACCGTCAGCTCGCGCACGTTCAACAAGTCCGAGACCGGCGAGTTCGGTCAGGACATCCCGGCCGTCGATCAATCCACACTCCCCGACGCCGGCAGCACGATCGTCCTCAGCGGTCCGTCATCCACCACCGATGCGCGCTTCAACTTCGGCGTCTATGCCGACAGCGCGTCGACGATTCAATGGGACCTCGTCCGCGCCGACGGCACCATTGCCGCGTCTAAGGAGATTGCGTACGCCGCCGGAACGCAGGCGCAGTACAACCAGCCCGCGGCCGGCATCACGGCGCTCTTCAACATCGCATCGCAGGACAACGACACCGTGCACGCCATCGTGACGAGTGGCCGCGCGGTCGCCTACGGCAGCGTCGTCAACAACGCCTCGGGCGATCCGACCTACGTCCCGGGCCTCCTCGCACTCCCCGACACGCGCATCAACTTCCTCGGCGTGGCCTTCGGCGACAGCCTCACCGTCAGCGTTCCCGACGCGAACCACGACGGCGTCCTCGACCGCTCCCTCGACATCCCCACCGGTTCCTGGCCGGTCTCGTTCCGCCTGGTCGTCAACTCCGCAACCCCCGCGAGATTCGAGCTGCTCAACGCCCCGTCCCAACTCCGCCTCTCCGACGCGAACGGCGGCCTGACCTTCTGGCCCGACGCCTCCTCTGGCACAACGCTGAACCTGAAAGTCCGCGTCACCGCCGACGGCGTAACCGAGATCATCACGATCCCGTTCACCCTCCACTAAGAACGCAACACGCGACACGACAGGCCGGACGCAAGTCCGGCCTTTTTTTGACGTGTCAATGAATGCGTCGCCTACCGGTCGGAGACGAACGCCTCAATCTTCCAGGTACCCCATTTGCGAACGAGTTCCACACGATAGCCCGCCGGGCTCATGATGAGTTTCGGATCGACCCAGCCAGTGCGCCCGTCGTCGAGGCGGACGTGACCCTTCTCCTCAAGCGGCTTGACGATGTCGAATGACAGCGTCGCGATCTCTTTCGATCCTGCGTCTTTGTTCTCACGCAATCGCGTGTTGCGGCTCATCACAACAGCGAATGAAAATGGATCGAGTTTTTCGGGCCAGTTCGCATGGATCGACGGTGCCCAGAAGTGATCTTCGTTACGAAATACGCCGCCACCAATGTAGAAGATCGCAAAGAGCTCGTCCCAGTGGGGCTCGCTGTACCAGGCACGTTTGAACGCCCCGATGCCGATGCCCGGTCCAAACGAGATACGCACGTTCGGGTCGACATGATCGAACAGCCGCTTCTCGTCGCGCGCGCGAATGAGCTCCATCATCTGGCCGCGAAAAGCACTGAGCGTCTTGTCTCTATCCCATTCGTACACCGGGACGAGTTTCGGGCCGTAGACAAGCGGCGGCGGTGGCTGGCCCGCCCGCGCGGAAACGCACGCAACGAGGAGGAGAATGAATGTTGCGAGAGACAACGAGAGTTTGCGACTCATGAGCAGCGCCTTCAAGTTTGCCCGAGCATACGTGTAGGTAGTCTCTGCCATAGCGACACGTTCAGGCAGCGCGTACAGCAGATTCTAGCGCCGTGATCTATCGAGCCATGCTTTGATCGATCGCTTCCGCAAAGGCGATGCTGTTGCCTTCCGGATCCTTGATCATGACAACCTTTGCCTTCTCACTGATCATTGGTTCGCCCGCCTCGATGCCCTTGCTCTTGAGGTCCGCAATCTGTTCATCGAGGCTGCTCACAGCGAGGGTGAACGACCCGGTACCAGCACGTTCCGCATTCTCATAAACCTGCAGCCATCCGCCGCGCTCAAACTTCCACTCCGCCACCTCCGCCATCGGCCTGGAGTCGGCTGGTCGGCCAAACAGCGTTTCGTACCACTGGACTGCGGAACTGAGATCCTTGACCGCGACGCTGGCAATAGCATTCTTGATCGACATGAAACTCCCGCAGCAACTTGCGGTCCAGGTCCGGTGCCGTCGAACCGCCGGCATCCATCACTTTCGCTCGTAGAAGAGCCTGTCGAAGGTCGCGCCTGCGAACATGAAATTGACGCTCGTGACGCCGAGGCCGAACGTGGTGTGATCGGAAGTGATCTCTCGAGGCGTTCGTCCCTCGATCCTCCGCTGGTTGATGAAGATTCCTTCCAGCGGTTCCGTCGTGCCATCGGCGAACCGCTTCGTCGCGGTGAGATGCGACCCGTCGACGCGGCCGTTGCGCAGTTCGAACGTGCGCCCGTCCTCGGCGCCGCGTCCGGTCACCGTTCCTCCGGCATGCACGTCGAGCGTCAGCGTGCGTCCGAAGTCGCTCTCCTCATAGCTGCCGGAGCGGCCCGGCGCGAGCTCGCTGTGGACGTTGACATAGCTCTCCATCACCACGCCGTGACGGTGCTTCGACTTCTCCTTCACCTTGTTGAACCGCGCCAGCATCTCGTCGACGGTGAGCGCGTGCAACGAGACTGTCGTCAGGAGCGAAAGGGCGAGTAGGATTTTTCTCATGCTCGGTTGGACGGAGGAGATGTACGGAGGTTAGTTGCGCTACCGACAACGAGATCAGTAGTGATAGCGGGCTTGAAGGAACTCGACTCGATCCTTCGTCACAACATAGACCAACCGATGCTCCTGCGTAAGTCGCCTCGACCAGGCTCCGGCAGCCAAATACTTCAGCGGCTCCGGCTTCCCAATTCCGGTGAATGGATCGCGGAGGATCGCTTCGACGAGATCGAGAGCACGAAGCGTCACCTTCCGTTCGCTCGCAACCCAGAAGCGAAGGTCTTCCCGAAATTCAGGATGAAACACGCCGGCGCGCATGAACGACCTAATTGCGATCGGGTTCGTCGAGCCCGAGCTCACGGCGGAGTTTTTCGAGAGGTTCGGGCTTCAGTTTCCGGCCCTGAGCTCTGGCCAGCGCTCGAAGAAGCCGTTCGGCGTTCTTTGGTGATCGCAAAAGATGAGCGGTCTCGATGAGTCCGCGCAGCTCAGCGACGGCGATCAACGCCACGTCTCCGCCCTCGCGCCGATGAATGATGACCGGCTCGTTGGAGTCGACTGCTTCATCAAGCAGCGCCTTCAAGTTCGCCCTCGCCTGAGTGTAGGTAGTCTCCGTCATGGCGATATGTACAGGAAGCTTGTACAGCAAATTCCGGCCTCGCCCGCCGCCGGCTCCTCCGCCTGCGCACAACGCTGAATCGAAGTCCGCGTCGCCACCGTCTTGTTTCTCAACCTGCTCGACATCTGAAAAGCCACGGCGGATGATGTTTGGCAATGGACGATAACGGCTGCCGAATTCTGCCATTTCGCCTTCGACCGGAAACCGAAGAGACGCAGATGCGTCGCCGCGCGAATTCTGTGGCTCACGATGAGGATTTATGCGCAGATGCTGCCCGATTGCTTTCTGAATTCTTCGCGTCTTTGCGCGATACGTCGGTAGCGCCGGAGGTGCGCGAGCACAGAATCCGAACAGTCATAGAGATCTCGTATCAGAACACCCAGCACTGGACCTGAGATGGGTTGGAGCCTGCTAACGTGATTCATCTCCCGGCATGCAGGTCATCAAAGCCCTCATACCCATGGATGGATCGATCCCTTCAGTCGGAGGTGTGGCTCCGATTGGACCAGAACGGATCTTCGTCATAGAGCGCATCAGTGATATCCGTTGTGTGACATCCGACCTCGTCACGGAGCTTCTGAATCAGAACCCACGCTTCAAGTGGTTCGCTCGTTGACCAAAAGCTCCCGCTCCCATGAGGCGGAGTCACCGTCGCCGCGAACAAGTTGCCAACGCGCTTGATGTTAATGCCCACCGGCTGCCTTCTGTGGTCGATCAAAGGGTGCTCGTCGATGCCCGCCCGGGCTCGTAACATTTGTCGAGTCGTCGATAGTCTGACGGACATAATTTCGATAGTTCGCGCGGGCGATTTCGTCGAGCTCCATTTGATAGTTCGGGCTCGTGGCGCTAGGCCAACTCCTGCGCGCAGGGTTCGGGCCTACGTCGATGATCTCCCGTCCTTCTTGGATGACATTTCGGATCACTTGTCGATTGTGCTCAAAATACGCCGTTTCTGTTTCGCGAACGTTCGGGCCGGCACCCGTGTAGTACTCTGCCCCGATTCCTCTGGCATAGGGAATGACCCGATCCTCCATTCCCTCTCCTATTACAAAGGGCGGCTTGTTCGTCACCACACGCGCAGGTAAGGCACCAGCGCGCAACCGTCCGAGAACGAATTCCGTCCCCTTCATGAACGCAAGATACGTCGCCAATTCGAGTACCTTGTCGGCGCGATTGACTTTGTTGCCGATGACCGGTTCCTGACCCGATCCGATTGCCCATCCTGACTCGGCAGCGAATTGGACAGCATTGATGCCGCGAGTCAATTCGTAGAGCTGTTTCGTGTACTGCCCGAAGGCCTGATTGCGCGTCAAAAGGATGAACTTCGCGCGAATCAGGTTGTGCCTTTTTCGATCAGGATCAGCGACGCCCGCGAGTTTCACGGCGGTTTGTGATCCGATGATCGTGCTGATTTCATCATCCGTGAGAGTGAGCGTTCTCATCTCGTAGTCGTTGATTACCCGGTCGGTCAACGCCGCTTTCAGAGAAATCTCGCCAGTCGGGTCCGAGCAATTCACCGGATCGCCGCCGCAGTACGAATAGGGATTCGCGCTGTCTCGGTAGCCGGCAGGATCAGGCGTCAGAAACGAGCCCGTACTCGGGTCGTACCACCGCGCGCGCATATAGACCTTTCGGGTCATCGGCTCGACAAATGGGGCTGCCTTGAACGGAGAGATCCCGAGCATCTGAATCGCCTTTGCGCCCGAGGATTCCGCCCCAAGGAACCGGCCCTTATCCGGGTTGAAGAGTGCTGCGAGCGAGGCGTCATCTGACTGAGTCGTGACGGCCAGAGCGCCCTTGCCGGTCACGGAGATCTCGACAACAGGAGAACCACACTTCCGTCGAACCTCCCACAGGTTGACGATTTGCTGAGAGAATGCGGGCATCTCGTAGGTGCCTTGTCCCAGCAGCTTCCCTTCGCTGTCCTTTGCGACAACTCTTAGGCGCGCCGGCTTCCCGGTCACCTCCATCAGCAGCAGATCGCTCGACGACTTAATGGAGCGTGGGGCCGTCGCCCGCACCGGGTTTTCCCTGCTTGCCGATCGAAATACTCGACCGGAATCGAACGTTGTCCCGCCGTCATCCGATGATCGAATGTTCGCCGCGATCAATAACGGTCCGGAGCAATCGAATCGGATTGTCCCGACACCAGGCTGCCGTAGTGTTGTGTCATCGACCAGCGCATGGCCAGGTTCGATCTCATACGCACCACGAAGCGTACCGCCCTTCGGGTCGTCTGAAACGTTGTACGAAGATTCGCATTTAACAGCTCCGGCTCCTGTGTTCCCCAGAACCGTCGCGGTCACGTACACACGACCGTCCACTCCTTTCGCCGTGACGACTGGCGTGACGTAGACGTCTGCGTGTGCGGAAAGCGAAACAGCAGCAATGGCGGCAAGTAGGGAGTGACGCATGCAAGTGTGTCGAGACTTTACTACGGAAGGCGTCATATGCGAACCCTACAGGAACCTAACCCGCCCGAATCTCCGCTTCCCCACCTTCAGCACATACGACTTGCCGCCCGTCGCATCCAGCGTCGCGCGAGGGTCGCTAACTTTCGCGTCATCGACCAACACCCCACCCTGTGCAATCACGCGTTGGGCGTCTTTGTTCGACTCGGATAGTCCCGCGGCGACGATCACCTTCGACAACAACTGCGGTTCGGCCGATGCCGGAAGTGAGACCTCCTCCATTTCCGCGGGCGCCTGGCGGTCGCTGAAGACGCGCCGGAACCCATCCTCGGCTGCATCGGCCGCGGCAGCATCGTGGAAGTCGCGGATGATCGATTTGGCCAGCTCGCGCTTGGCTTCCATAGGATGCGACGACGTTTTTTTGTCGGCGATCTGGGCCGGCGTCAAATCCGTGCAGAGCGTGTAGTACTTCCACATCAGGTCGTCGGAGATCGACATCACTTTGCCGAAGATTGATTGGGGGTCTTCGTTGATGCCGATGTAATTGCCGAGGGACTTTGACATTTTCTCGATGCCGTCGAGGCCTTCGAGGAGCGGCATGGTGATGACCACCTGCGGTTCCTGGCCGTATTCGCGCATCAGGTCGCGGCCGACGAGGAGATTGAAGAGCTGGTCGGTGCCGCCCATCTCCACGTCGCACTTCAGCGCGACGGAGTCGTAGCCCTGCGCGAGCGGGTAGAGCAGCTCGTGGATGGCGATCGGTTGATGGGCGTCGAAGCGTTTTCGGAAATCATCGCGCTCGAGGATGCGGGCCAGCGTGTATTTCGCGGCCAGCCGGATCATCCCTTCGGAACCGAGCGCGCCGAGCCATTCGGAGTTGAAGCGGATCTCCGTCGCGACGGGATCGAGGATCTTGAAGACCTGCTGCTTGTACGTCTCCGCGTTCTGCAGGATCTCCTCGGTCGAAAGCGCCGGACGCGTGGCCTTCTTGCCGGTCGGGTCGCCGATCATCCCGGTGAAATCGCCGATGAGGAAGATGACGCGGTGGCCGAGCTGCTGGAAGTGCTTCATCTTCCGGATCACGACCGTGTGGCCGAGGTGGATGTCGGGCGCGGTGGGATCGAATCCGACTTTGATGGTCAGCGGCTTGCCGCGGCCGAGCTTCGTTTTGAGGTCGTTGCGTTCGATGAAATCGACCGTCCCCTTGCCGAGGAAGTCGAGCTGTTCGTCGAGAGTCATGAAGAGGATTGTAGTTTGGCAGTTGCCGGTTGCGTGGATGTTAGACTTCGGACTTCCCAATCATCCAAGCCACCTCCCTATGCGAATCGTTGCGGCCGTTCTTCTGATCTCCGCCTGTCTTCCCCTCGGCGCGCAGACTCCGTACCTCGTCAAAGACATCAATACGACGACGAACTCTGTCGCGGCTTCGTCATCGCCGGCGAATTTCACCCGGTTCGGCACGCGGATCTACTTCTCCGCCACGACCGCAGCGAACGGTACCGAGTTGTGGTCGACCGACGGGACGGAAAGCGGAACGGCGCTGGTCGTGGACCCGGATCACGGCTCCTTGTCGGGAAAGCCATCGCGATTGGCTGTCGTGAACGGACGCCTGGTATTCAACGCCGTCGAAGCCGGCGGCCAGGAACTTTGGGCGACGGATGGGACGGCTGCCGGAACGCACCTGCTGGCCGACATCGCTTCTGGATCGACATCGTCGTTGCCCGGTGACCGCATCGTCTATCACGGCCAGTTGATTTTCGCGGCGAACGATGGCGTGAGCGGCAACGAGCTCTGGATCACCGACGGAACGCCGGCCGGAACGCGATTTCTGAAGGACATCACACCCGGATCGACGGGGTCGAATCCGCACGGGTTCGTCGTGTTCCAGGACATCGTCTACTTCGCCACCGACGACGGGCTTTGGAAGACTGACGGCACCGCGAACGGCACCGTTCGAGTGAAGGGATCGATCCGGGTCAACAGGCTGACGGCGGCCACGTTCGGCCTTTTCTTCGTAGGAGGCGGTGGGTCGATTCAACCGTGGATCAGCGACGGAACGGAAAGCGGAACGCACATCATCGGACAAGGGATCCCAAACGCGGTCTCCTTCGAATATGACAGTTACGCGACCGCGTTCGGCGATCGCGTTCTGTTCGCCGGCCTGGACTCGGTGCACGGCGCTGAGATGTGGATCAGCGACGGTACGGAGAGTCACATGCTGCGCGAGATCAATCCAGGTTCGAATGACGCCGTCGCAAACAATCCCTACATCGCCGTGAACGGCAGCGTGGCGTTTTTCTCGGCGATCGACGGCTCCCATGCAGGCGGACTTTGGAAAACGGACGGGACGGAAGACGGAACGACGATGGTCCGCGACTTTCCGGACGGCTTCGGGCGCGTTCCCATCGGGACGACTGCCCTCGGCAACAACGTCTACTTCGGCGCGGCGACGACGCCGAACGGAACGCCGACGCTGTGGACGAGCGACGGCACGGCGGCAGGAACGCGGCAGATCAACGCGCCGCATCCGATCAGCGTGAGCAGCCCGGCCACTTCGTTCATCCCGGGCAGCTCTTTCAGCCTTCCGACCTTCACGGCAATCGACGGAGTTCTCTACTTTGCCGGTTCGAATTCGCTGAATGGCGTCGAGCCGTGGAAGAGCGACGGCACCGACGCCGGCACGGTGATGATCGCCAATCTCATCAACGATCCGGTTCCGTCATCCTCTCCGCAGAAGATCGTCGCCGCAGGCGACTGGGTGTACTTCGAGGCGTGGGACGGGACGGGCGAGATCACGCAGGACGGTCTGCCGTGGTCGCTGTGGCGAAGCGACGGCACGCCGGAGGGCACCATGAAGATGGCGGATCTGTCGCGGCCGCCATATGTCCCGCTCGGCCGCTCGCTCCTCTTCAACAAAGGTGGGATCTGGATCAGCGACGGCACGCCGGAAGGGACCGGCCCGGCGGCTGAACTCTCCAGTCACTTTCCCGATCCGTCATTCACCTATTACGCGTCCGGCAACATCGTCATCAACCAGATGGGAGGCGAGTTCTGGGCGACGACCACCACACCCGGCGCCACGGCAGTCCGCATCGGAGGCTCGCCTTTCACGACGACGATCGTCAACGTGGCCGGACGTCTGCTGTTGATCGGCGGTGGCGTCATCTCGACGACCGACGGAACTGCAGACGGTACTTACGCCATCGTTCCGAATCTCGGCGAAGTTGCCAACCTCGGCGCAGCGGTGGTCGGCGGCTACGTCTTCTTCACCACCCAAGGCAACACGACCGGCAAGCTGTGGAAGACGGACGGAACGTTCGACGGCACCGTGGTGGTGAAGGCACTCCCGGGCGGCGCCGCTCTCATCTCTGCGGCGGGCCGGAATCTCTACTTCACCGTCGGCGGCCAACTCTGGGTCAGCGACGGAACCGACGCCGGCACGCACTCGCTGCCTGCCACGCCGGCCCAGGGACCGCTCGCGGCAGTCGGCGATTCCATCGTCTTCGCCGCGAACGACCCGGCCACGGGGACGGAGCTCTGGGTCAGTGATGGCAGCGCCGCAGGAACGCACATGGTTGCCGATCTCTATCCCGGAACGTTCGGGTCAGCTCCAACGCAACTGACCAGCGCGGCCGGCCTCGTTTACTTCACTGCCTACCATGATCTCTTCGGCTCCGAGCCATGGGTGACCGATGGAACGGCGGCCGGAACGAAACTCGTCGCCGACATCCAACCAGGACTGGCCGGCAGCGTTCCGCAAGGTTTCGTTCAGGCAGGCGATCGCCTCTTCTTCGATGCCACGTCGGCGTCGGCGGGCGCGGAGCTGTGGGCGCTGCCGCTGACGAATCCGCGGCTGACGATCGACGACGTTCGCGTGACCGAGGGCGACTCCGGCAGTGGGACGGCGCGCTTCACGGTGAGGTTGTCGCCGGCCGCATCGAAAGTAGTCACCGTCGACTACACGACTGCCGATGGCACGGCGACGTCCGGCAGCGACTACATCGCGGCGGCGGGCACGCTCACGTTCGCGCCCGGCGAAATTACGAAGAACATCGACGTCACCGTTCGCGGCGATATGGCGCCCGAGAACAACGAGACGTTCTTCATGACCTTGAAAAATGCGGCTGGTGCGACGCTGATCAAGCCGAACGCGTTCGCCATCATCGATGACGATGATCAGTCAGCAGACGTGGCGCTGTCGCTTGCGTTCGGACGCCTGGCCGCTACCATCAAGGCCACCAACAGTGGCCCGCGCGCGGCGACGAATCTCAAATATGCCACCACCTCCACTCCGGGAGATGCGCCGCGAGGCGGTTTCGATCTGCTCCAGCTTCCTTCGGGAACGACCGCGCCGGCTTTGAGCGCGCAGTGGAGTTTCGATCAGCAGTACTTCACCGCCACCGTCACCGCACGAGAGCGCGATCCCCAGCTTGCGAACAACACCATCGGATGGACCGCACGCGGCGATCTGGCCATGGATGCGCTCTATCTCACCCCGGGATCGCAGGCGAACCTGTCGTTCTCGTTCGGAATCACCGGCCAATATTCGATCGAGTCTTCGAACGCCGCCGTCGTTTCGGTGCCGTCGTCCACGACGGTACCGGCATCCGGCGCCGTTACGACGTTCGTGGCCCACGCGCTGAGCAGCGGAAGCGCAACCATCCGCGTCCTTTCGCCAACGCAGGTCATTGCGACGTTGGCCATCGACGTCGTTCCCGCCGGCACGACGCCGCGTTGGCCGGGCGCGATCACCGTCTCGGCGCCTCGATCCGATCTTCCGTTCGGTTCGCCGGCGATCTTCACGATCGAAAATCAAGGTACCGCGCCGTTCAACGGAGCCAATGCCACCGGCCTCGTTACGATCTCCGCGAAGGGCCACGAGCTCGGCCGCATCACCCTCGGCACGAAGAGGCAAACGTTCACCGTTCCCGTTCTTGCTGGAGAGACGGGGCAGCAGCAATTCGATGTGACGTACGCCGGCGACGCCAATTTCCTTCCGTCAACGTCCAGCTATCCGATGGTCGTTACGCGCGGCGGGGCTGCGATCATCGCCTTCGCCGAACGGAGAGGAGCCGATGCCAATGTGCACGTCCGCATCACCGGCTTGCCGATCGCGACACCGCAGGGAACGATCAACGTCAGCGAGCACGGCACGAATCAAACGCCTGCATCGCTCACGGCCACCGCACCCGGTGTCGCCGAGGCGGACGTCATCATGAGAGGCATCGGCACCGGTCCGCACACGTTCACGGTCGTTTATTCGGGCGACGCAAACTACGTCTCGAACTTCAAGGACGCTCCGCTCATCGACAGCCGTGGCCGCGCCGTGCGGCACTAGGAATTTGACAGGCACCGCTCCCGTCTCTAAACTCCGCGAACTCTGATGAACACCAACTTCGCTCACGCGCCGCACCACCAGCATCACCATCACGTGATGTAGGGGTGCCGCACGCGCCCCGATCGGACAAGGGGCGCTCAGCGAACGTAGCCGACTGAAATCAACCTCTTCTCCGATCCGGGGAAGAGGTTTTTGACTTTATGGCCGCGAAACCGAGATATCCGACAGGCGTTCACCCGTTGCTGGCCGAGGAGACCGCGCGGCGGAGGCGCATCGAGGCGCGCTTCGTCGACGCCTTCGCCGCAGCCGGCTTCGACGAGGTCGTGCTGCCGATCATTGATTATGTGGAACCGTATGCGTCGCTCGTCGACAGCGCCGCGGCGAAGCAGAGTTATCGCTTCGTCGATCGCGAAGGCGACCTCGTGGCCATCCGCGCCGACTTCACGCCAATGCTGGCGCGCGCACTGGCGCCGTCGATCGCGGACGGCGATCTGCCGCTGCGGCTTTACTACCGAGGGGATGTGATTCGCGTGGAGGCGTCGCGGCTGGGCGCGAATCGGGAGCTGTTCCAGATCGGCGCGGAGATCGTCGGCGACGACTCGGTCGATGCGGACGTGGCGATGTTGCGGCTGGCATCGGAGCTCGTTCCCAATCCCTCCATCGTCTACAACGACGTCTCGATTGCATCGGCGCTGATTGCGCAGTCGGATGCGGTGCGCGAGGCGCTGGCGGCGAAGCGGATGACCGCCGGCGTTCCGGCGGCGTTGCGGACGATCGTCGGCAAACTGATCTCAGGTGAGGCCACCATCGACGACGTCGCGCCGTTTGCACCCGAGGCCGCGGCGCGGTTGTGCGCGATCGGCGATGCGGTCGGCGCGGACGGCGTCTTCTCGCTGCACCTCGACGACATCGAAGACGCCGGCTACTACACGGGACTGCGATTCCGCGTCTACACGAACGGCGCGAAAGTGGCACAAGGCGGACGCTACGACACTCTCTACGAACGCTTCGGCCGCCGCGCCGCCGCGATCGGATTCACATTCACCATCGACGATCTGGACTAACTATGCGCATTGCCATTCCCAAAGGACGTTTGCAGGACCGCGCGCTCGGCGTTTTCGCGGACGCGGGCTACGACGTGCCGGATGACGCCGATCTCAAAACGCGGCGACTCGTCTTCGACCGCAGCGGCATCGAGTGGATTTTTGTGAAGGACTGCGACGTGCCGGTGTACGTCGAGCACGGCGCGGCAGACGCCGGCATTGCCGGACTCGATCAGATCCTCGAGCACGAGTGCACGGCGTATCAGCCGGTGGAGTTTCCGTTCGGCAGCTGCCGGATGATGCTGATCGCCGCGCCCGGGGCGCCGCCGCTGACGAAAGTCGCGACGAAGTATCCGCGCATCACGCGGCAATTTCTCGATGCGCGCGGCGTGCGCGCGGAGGTCGTGCCGCTGGGCGGTTCGGTGGAACTGGCGGCGGTGCTGAAGCTGACGTCGCACGTGGTCGACCTCGTCGAGACCGGCGAGACGGTTCGCGTGCATCACTTGGAGCTACAGGACGTGATCGCCGAAATCTCGCCGCGGCTGATCGTCGGCAAGACGTTTTATCGCACGGAGCCGAAGATGGTGCGCGACCTGATCGCGCGGGTGGAGGAGGCGGTGAATGTCCGGAGTTGAAATCGACGCTGCCCTGCGCGAGCTCGAAGCGCGCCGCGGTGCATCGAATGACGACGCGATGCGCGTCGCGGCCGAGATGATCGCCGGCGTGCGCGCGCGTGGCGATGCGTTCGTGCGCGAGCAGATCGAACGGTTCGACGGCGTCGCCATCGACGGCATCCTCATCGCGCCGCGCAAAGTATCGATCGATCCGGCCATGCGCGACGCGATCGAGCTGGCCATCGAACGGATCGAAGCGTTCCACCGCCCGCAACTGCCGCAGTCGTATCGCTGGAACGCGATCGAGCATCGCGTCCGGCCGCTGCGCCGCGTCGGGATCTACGTCCCCGGCGGACGCGCGGTGTATCTCTCGACACTGATCATGTGCGCGGTACCGGCGCGGATCGCCGGCGTGCGCGAGCTGGTCGTGATCACCACGCCATCCGCGGCGTCGCGCGACGAACTTCACTACGCCTGCACCCGACTCGGCATCAGTGCGATCTATCAGTGCGGCGGCGCGGCGGGAATCGCGGCAGCGGCGCTGGGGACGGAATCATTAGAGCGAGTCGACAAGATCGTCGGGCCCGGCAATCAGTACGTGACCGCGGCGAAGGCGCAACTCGTTGGCACGGTCGGCATCGACATGACCGCGGGACCGACGGAGCTGGTCGTGATCGCGGACGAGTCATCGAATGTTGCCTTCGTTCAGGCCGATCTCGATGCGCAGGCGGAGCATGGGCCTGACTCCGCGGTGATCTGCATTTCGATCGGATGCTCACTCGATGTTCGGGCTTCCTTGAATTTTTCCGTGGCAACTGTTGACGACGCCATCGCTCTTGCCGATCGCATTGCTCCCGAGCATGTTTCGATTCATGCACGCGGAGCCGCGGGGCTCGCGGAGAAGTTGGAGAACTGCGGGGCGATTTTTGTTGGACCGTTTTCGCCGGTCGCGGCGGGCGACTACGTGGCGGGCGCAAATCACGTGCTGCCGACGGGCGGGAGCGCGCGCTTCTTCTCGCCGCTCGGCGTCTACGATTTTGTGAAACGGTCGAATGTCATTGCGTTGAGTGCTGACGAGCTAGCGGAGATTAGTGATGCCGGCGAACGGATCGCGGCATTCGAAGGGCTGCCGAACCATGCGGCTTCTATGGCCGTCAGGAGGACGTATGTCGCGTGATGTCGTGGCGGCGATGACCGCATACACGCTGGAGCTGCGCGAGGCGGAGATCAAGCTCAATCAGAACGAAGGCCCGGTCGATTTTCCGCGCGAATTGAAAGAGCAGGTACTGGCGCGCATCGTCGAACGCCACTGGAACATCTATCCCGATTTTGAATCGATGCACCTGCGCGGCGCGCTGGCGAAGGTTCATGGATACGAGACCGACAACGTGCTGGTCGGCAACGGCTCGAACGAGTTGCTGGCCGCCGCGGTCCCGACCTTCGTCGGCCCCGGCACGCCGGTCGTCTATCCGAAACCGAGCTTCGCGCTCTACGAAAAGCTGATCGCGGTCGCCGGCGGAATCGCGCTGCCGATTCCTGTCGATCCGGCCACCGGCCTCCTTCCGCTCGACGCGATGCTGCGCGCGATCGAGCGTTGCGACAACGCGGTCGTCATCGTCTGCTCGCCGAACAATCCGACCGGCGGCGTGCTGCCCGACGGCGGCGTCGACGCGCTCCTCGCTACCGGCGCGACGGTGCTCTTCGACCGCGCCTACGGCGACTTCGCCGAGGATTCGATGCCGCCGCTGCATGACCGGCTGGTCACGTTCTCGACGTTCTCGAAAGCATGGGGACTGGCCGGACTGCGCGTCGGCTGGCTGGCGTCGACGGCGTCGACCTGCCGCGAGATCCGCAAAGTGAAACTCCCCTATTCGCTCAACATCGTCAGCGAAGCGGTGGCCGCGACGGCGCTCGAACATCCCGAAATCCGTTCGCGCAATGTCGCCAACACGATCTCCGAACGCGCCCGCGTCTTCGAAGCGATGGAGAAGATCGACGGTGTAACCCCGTTCCCGTCGCGCTCGAATTTCATCGCTTTCACCACGCGGCGGAATGCGAAGGAAGTTTTCAACGACATCCACTCGCGCGGCATCCTGATCCGCGACATCGGCGCCTCGGTTCCGAACGCACTGCGCGTTTCGATCGGAGCGGTCAATCAAAACAACGCGTTCCTGGAGGCACTCTCGTCATGCGCGTAGCCACGATCACCCGCACCACGAAAGAGACGAACGTCGCAGTGACCGTCAACCTCGACGGCGACGGCACGCACTCGCGCATCGAGACGCCCGTCGGCTTTCTCTCGCACATGCTCGACGTGATCGCCCGCCACGGCCGCGTCGATCTCGACGTCGTCTCCACCGGCGACACGCACATCGACTATCACCACACCGTCGAAGACACCGCCTTGGTCCTCGGCGAAGCCTTCGCCCAGGCCCTCGGCGACAAACGCGGCATCCGCCGCTTCGGCCACGCCTACGTGCCGCTCGACGAAGCGCTCGCGCGCGTCGTCGTCGATTTCGCCGGGCGTCCGTACCTCGTTTTCGAAGTTCCGATCGACCGCGAGATGCTCCTGATCCACAAGGATTTTCCGTTCGCGCTGGTCGAGGAGTTCTTCAAGTCGTTCGCGAACAAGTGCGCCTGCAACATTCACATCGATCTGATCCGCGGCCGCAATGGACATCACGCCGCGGAGTCGATCTTCAAAGCCTTCGCGATCGCGCTGCGCGAGGCAAAGGCGGTTGTCGGTTCTGACATCCCATCGACGAAGGGTGTGATTTGAAACCTTTTTCACGCGGAGCCGCGGAGTCGCGGAGGGTTTTGACTCTCTCCGCGTCCCCGCGTCTCCGCGTGAAAAAGGTCCTCGTCCCATGAATACGACGCTCATCGACTCCCCCGTCGCGAATGTCGCCAACATAGCCCGCGCGTTGCGGACGGCCGGCGCAGATCTCGAGATCACGAGCGATCCGATCGCAATCGCGAACGCGCAAAAACTCGTGCTGCCAGGAGTCGGATCGTTCATCGCCGCGATGCAATGGCTGACGGAGAACCGGATCGATGATGCGATCCGCGATGCAATCCAACGCGGCGCATCGCTCCTCGGCGTCTGCGTTGGACATCAACTCCTCTTCGACGTCTCGCATGAGATGGGAATCACGCCAGGCCTCGGCCTGATGACAGGCGAGGTGCGCAAGTTCGGCGGCATCCTCCCCGTCCCGCAAATCGGATGGAACCGCGTCGCGACGCGCGGTCCGTTGTTCGACGGTGTCGAAGACGGCGTCTTCTACTTCGTCAACTCATACGCCGCGATCGACGCGCCCGATGAAATCGCACGCGCCGACTACGGCGGATCGTTCACCGCCGCCGTGCAGCGCGAACGAGTATTCGGAGTCCAGTTTCATCCCGAGAAATCGTCCGCGGCCGGACTGCGCGTGCTGAGGAACTTCATCGCATGGACGTGATCCCGTCCCTCGACCTCCTCGGCGGCAACGTCGTGCGCCTGCTGCGCGGAGACTTCGCGAACGTGACCACCTACGGCGATCCCGAGACCATTCTCGATTCGCTCGATGTCCCGCGCGGCTCGCGGCTCCACATCGTCGACCTCGAAGCCTCACGCAGCGGACATCCCGTCGAAACGAACATCGTGCGGCGGCTGGCCACACGCGGGCTTCGCATCCAGGCCGGCGGCGGGATCCGCTCGCTCGATGACGCACGAACGTGGATCGACGCCGGCGCGGAGAAGGTCGTCATCGGTACCATCGCCGCGGACGTGCCCGAAGTCCTGCGAGCCATCGTCAACGATCTCGGCGCGGAACGCGTGATCGCCGCGATCGACGTTCGCGACGGCATCGTGCGCGTCGGCGGATGGGAGCGCGACGCAACCTCGTCGCTGGCCGAGGTGCTGGAGCGTGTTGAAGAACTGGGGATCGGCGAAGCGCTCATCACCGACATCAGCAAAGACGGCGCGATGCGCGGCCCGTCGTTCGCGCTCTACCGCTCGCTGCGCACGAACCTGCGCATCATCGCCTCGGGTGGCGTGTCGACGATCAGCGACGTCGTTTCGCTCGGTCGCATTGCGAACGTCAGCGGCTGTGTCATCGGACGAGCGCTGCTCGATCGACGCATTGGTCTGGCCGACGCGAGGGCGCGCGTGGCGACGACGAATGCGATTCCGGAACGTGTCATCCCATGCCTCGACGTTCGCGACGGGCGTGTCGTCAAAGGCGTCAACTTCGTCGACATCCGCGACGCCGGCGATCCGGTCGAATGCGCGATGATTTATGAACACGCTGGGGCGGACGAGCTGGTGATCCTCGACATTTCGGCGACCGATGCGAACCGCACTACCGCGCTCGAAACCGTGCGGCGCGTCTCCGAGTCGCTCTTCATTCCGCTCACCGTCGGCGGCGGCGTACGAACGATCGAAGACTTTCGCGCGCTGCTCCGCGCCGGCGCAGACCGCGTGGCCATCAACACCGCGGCGCTGCGCAATCCGCAACTCATCGCCGATTGCGCGCGCGAATTCGGCGTGCAGGCAGTCGTGCTCTCGTGCGATGCAAAACGCACCGGTGATCATTTCGAAGCAATGGTGCGCAGCGGCAAGGAATCGTCCGGCGTCGACGCCGTCGAATGGTGCCGTCGCGCCGAGGAGCTGGGGACAGGCGAAATCCTGCTCACGTCGGTCGATCGCGACGGCACCAACAGCGGCTACGACATCGAACTGCTACGCGCCGTCACCAGCGTCGTCAAAATCGGCGTCATCGCCTCGGGCGGCGCCGGCAGCGTCGAACATTTCCGCGACGCCATCGAAGCCGGCGGCGCGCGCGCCGTCCTGGCCGCATCGCTCTTTCACGATCGTCGCCTCTCGATCGGCGACGTCAAACAATTTCTGGCAAGCGAAGGGATACCGGTCCGATGAAACTCACTCCCGCAATCATTCAGGACGCGCGAACCGGCGAGGTGCTCACGCTCGCGTACATGAATGACGAAGCGCTGGCAAAGACGCGCGAGACCGGCGAGACGTGGCTCTGGAGCCGCTCGCGCAACGAGCTGTGGCACAAGGGCGCGACGTCCGGCAACACGCAGCGCGTCGTCGCCATCAGCGAAGACTGCGACGCGGATGCGTTCGTGATCAGCGTCATCCCGAACGGACCGGCGTGTCACACGGGCGCAAGGTCATGTTTCACCGGAGTTCCGCCGCGCACGCTGGACGGACTGATGAACGTCCTCCGCGACCGCCGCGAAAAACGTCCCGAAGGCTCCTACACCGCAAAACTCTTCACCGGCGGCCGCGGACGGATCGCAAAAAAAATCGGCGAAGAAGCAACGGAAGTCGTCATCGCCGCATTGAGCGAATCGCGCGAACGAATGGTCAGCGAAATTGCCGACCTCGTCTTCCACGTCAGCGTGCTGATGGCGGATGAAGGCATCGAGTGGTCGGAGATTGAATCGGAGCTAGACTGCCGGTCGAAATGATTGACGAACCCAAGAAGATCTGATCGCCTAGGTGCTTATACCTTTTCCAGGTTCTGCAGAGGCGTATCGGGACGCCTTTTGAGGTATTCGGTCCATAGCCGAACATCCACAGAGAGAAGCTCCCAGGCTTCCGCAAACGAATAGGATTGAGTCGGGAATCGCCCACGAGGGTCGGGGGCTGTCGCGGAGTGATGCGCCGGATTCGAGCGCTGACGAAGTGTGTTTGCCGATTGGATCCAGTTAAGTGGCATTAAGGTCTTTGCTCCTACGGCTGTAAGCATCGCCTCCAGAGTGCCCTTCGCGTGTTCGCCGTGGTCGTTGAGCACATGTTTAGTGAGCTCTTCGAGAGATGTACGAACGAAAGCGACGACCTCGGACGGGTCGGTGTCGATCCGCTCCACCTGTTTGAGAAATTCTTCGATGAGCGTCGCACTGAAATCGGCTATATCGCTCTCAAGCGATTCATTGCGATGGCTCAAATCTAACCTTTCTACTTCTGTTCTCAGAATCTGTAGCTTTTGTTGCCGCAGTGAGCGGTCGCGAACGTCAGCCAAGGCGACGTGAGCGTCGATCTCCCCCGCTCGGCCCTGCATCGAACGCGATTCGCGAAGCCACTCGTCCAAGCCGTTGCTCTTCAACGCCTTATCGGCCTCTGCAGCTGACGTCAGGACTCCAGCAGATTCGGCGCACAGCCAGTTACGGACGACTTGAGAAACTGAGCGAGGCCTGGTACGGTCGCTCTCCTCGCTGCCCTCGTCCTCAGGAGCCAGCAACGCCTGGACGATCATGTGTCCGAGTGCCTCGCGTGTGACAACGCGGATGGAGCGGCCGAAAACGCGCGCTTCGCCCGCATTGTCATCGAAGATTCCATTCGCTAATACCAGGACACCATCCACGGCCTTCCCGTTTGGTCCTGTGCCTGCCGAAAGGGCACGAATGTCATCCCAAAGAGCTTTCGCACCATTGCCCACTACAGCCAACAAGATCCACCGGCCGTTATAGAATACGAAGTAATTCTTGCCGCCGGCGGGTCGCTCCTGTTCTTTGACGTTGAGCTTGAGCGGTTTGAGCGTGAGCGCGAGAGCTAACTTGGAGACCAGTCGAACGTTGTCCTCCACCGTCCAGAGAGCACGAAGCAATTCTGGCCACTCTCGATCGACATAACGGATTCCTTCAGAATCGCTCGCCATTCGGGCCACATCGATCTGTTTCTGCCAGGGTTCACGGGGGTCGTCGCTCCAAGCGTGACCGATGATCGCTCGCTGCAGAGTACGCACGAGGTTGCGCCAACGCCCGATTGCCTTGGCTGGGACGTCGAGAATTTCGACCGGATGGCCCCATCCTCGGTCCTGGTTACGATACGCGGCGACGCTCTTCCAGATCTCCATCATGTTTTCGCGATGCAAGCCCTTTACACGTAGCTGCGCGATGCTAACGAGCTCGTTTGGAACACCGAAACGCAAGCGGCGTTCCAAGCGGCCCATTGCCCAGCGGAGATCGGTCGCCCTATTCTCATCGACGTCATTCGATAAGCCGAGAGCGTCCCACAAATTCGGTAGTGTACTCACCAGCCAGTGCAATTGATCACCGAGAAGGTTACACGCTCCATAGCGGAGCCGCGGCAGCATCGGTTGAGATCCGATCTCTTCCGCCGTCCTCCCCTCTATAAAGAGCCACACTGCGGCCACGCGCATTAACCCTTCCAGGGTGATTCGGTCCGGAACGTGAGTCTGAGAAATCATCGTCGCCGCGCGCGGTCCTAAGGTATGACCGGCATTTTGCAGTTCACGCAGAAATTGCCGCAACGCGCGGGTCACAACCATTTGCTCCTTGGCACTCTCTGGCAAGCTCGTGGGGTAGAGCTTCACGATCTCGGGTACCAGCGCTAAGCTTTCCAGAATCACGAGCGGCTGACCGAGGATGTCTTCTTTCTCTGCACGTTCGGCAATGGACTTCAGAGCCTCATAGGTCAAAATGTGAATTCCGGCCCGAGCTACTACATTCCCCGTCTTCGCCACCGCAAAATCGGCCGTGATCAGCTCGACATGGCGAGCAGCAAGCGCCTCAAGTTTGGGAATGACGCCGTCGGCCAGCGGAACAGATATGCCTCCGTCGACCAACTGGGCGCCAGACTTGGCTGCGTATGTTGACTGGAAGACGTTGAACACGCCTTCGTGAAATGCTACGGCGTGAGTGAGGCCGCTCACCGAATCGGCAGCAGCAAGGGCGAGGGTCTCTATTCCAAAGGGCCATCGGTGCATCTCGGAGGCAATCGGCGTCACGCGGCCCAGGATGATTGGTTCGGCGATTTCCCGCCAGGTTTCCTCGTCTGTACGGTCCGAAATGAATAGCGCGACGCCGTGATGATCCGGCGGAGCGTTCGGCCGAAACCGACCGGCCCGGCCGGCAAAATTGCGATACTCCAGGGGCGTGAGCGGGGTGGGTAAGTTGGTCCGCGCATCCCAGTCCTTCGGCTTATAAGACTCGCTCGATGGAAAGAGCATATAGTCGGCAGGCAGGTTGACTCCCATTGCGAGCGTAGGCGTGCAAACCACGACATCCAAACAGGTCGCAGATGAGTCGCCACGGAACAGACTTTCGACAATGCTCCGTTCCTCAAAGAGCAGATCGCCGTGGTGAAAACCAACGCCAGCGAGCACGGTCTTCCGCAGGCGTTCTGTCGCATGCGTTCTCTCAAGCGCATCAAACGACTGGGCCGTTGGATGATCGATCTCTTGGCGCGTTCCAAGAGCTTCCGCGAGGACTCGCGCCATTCGCTCTGCACCATCCTTAGTTGGAGAGTACACGAGTAGCCGCTTCCCTCTTCCGACCTCTCCGGCGCGACCGTCGCGCCGGAGAAGTCCTGACACGAGATCGATTAACATCGCCTCGCGCGTAGTACCGCTTACGGCGGGCACGTAAACTTTGTCTGGTTCAAGCCGTGGATCGAGTTTCACCAGATTCACGGGTCTATGGGGGCAAATGTAACCTTCTGCCAAAGGTACTGGCCGTTTCTCTTCGTCAGTAGCGGCAAGGCGCGCGTCGAGCCAGTCAGCTATTGGGCTCAACGCGTCGCGATCGGGCCCCAATCCCACAATCCTTAGCTTGGAGCCCTCGGCCTTGAGTTGCCGGATGAACGTGAGGAGTAGCTCCAACCGCGGGCCGCGCTGTGTGTCACCGAGCATCTGCAGCTCGTCGATAATCAGCAGCCCTAAGTTCGTAAGGATTGCGTTCCGGGCATCTCTCTGGAGTAGCCAACCGTAGAGTTTCTCATACACCACGACGGCGATACGAAACCGGCGATGCAGAATGTATGCGTCCTGGTCCTGATAGTCGCCGGACGAGACGTACACGTGCTCCTCTCCAAAAACGCTCTTGAATCGATCCCATTTCTCGGTGGCGAGTGCACGAGTTGGGACAGCGTAGATACAGCCATAGGGAGGTCGAGCGGCAGTCAGGAGCCGCGCCATCATCATCTCCGCGGTCAACGTCTTCCCGGCGGAAGTGGGTCCGGCTACCACGAGGTTCGGGCCGCTCACGGTCCTCGAGCCAGGATCGTTCGCGACTAATCGCTGCAGTTCCGTCAGCGGGAAATCTGCAAGGTCTTCAGCGCCGGGACTGCGCCGAAACACCGAGAGCCATGCGTCAACAAACTCTCCACCGATGCTATCGTCGCGCTTGAAATCCGCTATGGTGTGAATATCGATGGAATCAGTCATTTCGAGAACTCCGTTAGATCGCTGGCTAGTGCACTAACGGCTGACCGCAGAATGCGGCCACGTCCCGTCATGATGCTTGTAAGTACCCGAAGGTCATCCGGCCGCTGGCCCGCCCATCGAATTAATGCGATGAGGGATGACGCTCGTGCGATTGTCCGGATGCTGCGGGGTGGCTCAACAATCTCGGGCGCGACGATACCGCCAACAATCAGGAGCGGCTCTGTTCCAGCACCTGCTCTTCGCACAGTGAGGTTTTTCACATTGAGGTCACCGAGCCAAGCTGCGACAGGAATGATCTGAACACCAAGTCCCACCAACCATATCGGCCGCAGGGAGTTCCCTTGCGCCGACATAGCGCGCACTTTCGCGAGCAGTGGCGCTCGCGTGAGTTCCCGCTGCAACAGCGCAAGAAATTGGTCATGCTTACCCTTGCACGCCAGAACGCGATCCTCAGCCTCAGCCTCCAGTGTTTGGAGCGCGCGCCGAATCCGGGAAGGCAGTGTGACGTGGGGCACGACCTCTATCGTTCGCTTTGGCCCCGAGATGGATACCCCATGCTCTGCCTCCCGCCGAGGAGGAGGCGCTGACGGCGCAGCAGGACTTGGGAGGGTACTCGCAACACGGAGTCCTCCAGAATCTCTGGCATGCCAGGGAGTAGAAACCAATTCCTCGAGCGCGACGCTCACCATGTCCGGCTCACGCGAACCGATCCTCCAGTCGCTCGCCTCGTCCTTCCACCAGAGCAAGCCTGCCTGGAATGCTTCCCAAACTCGATGGCGTACCCCGTCCGGCGCTGCCTTACCCAGCCAACTCCGTGCATCTGCGGGGCTCCCGATGGTCTTGAACAGCTCAAAGATGGTGCGACGGCGTAGCCGCTCGTTCCTTGCAAAGGACACAGTGAGGGGCAGGCTGAGCATTTCCCGGGGAACTCCGTAGCGAACGCTCTGCTCCCAAGTCCAGAGTTGGCGTGCAAGTTCTGTGGTCATCTCCGGGTCGCGATCGGTATTCATCTGCTCGAAGAGATGCCGAAGTGCTCCAAGGACGGCGGTCACCATTTCCGCGGTGTCCCCTAGCTGTCCCAAAGTAATATAGGAAAATGCCCCAAGCTCACGCCGTGCTGAATCCGAAGCTCGTACCTTGCGCTCAAATTTCCGAGTGCCGAAACTAACGAGCGTGCGGAAGTCGACTCCTTCGCTCCACTGCCGAAGCGCCGCGGCTTTCGCAAAACGGTCCAGTTCTTCCCCAGTAGGGTCGTCGCCGTCGTTAAGCCAACGGTCAAGAGGCGAGTCTGGGACTAGTTCGGTAGGCTCAAGGAATCGTTCGAAATAGGCGCGGATTTCACGTGCGCGGATACCTCTTCGTTCTTGGGTTCTAAACCTGCCGGCGGGCGGGTACAAACGCGTAGACAAGTCGGGCATCTTGAAGAGTTCATGGAGTAGAGCTAACTTGCGACTTGGCCACCAGAAATCGAGATTTCGTGCAATGGGCACCAATCCCTGAACGGCGCCAAGTGAGAGCCCGAAGGTCGAGATCGCGTTGCCAAGGCCGGTTAAACCGTTGTCAGCGACGATATCGAGCTCTTTCAGGAGTCCAATCTCGTGGTCGACATCGACCAACCCGCGGAGGCAACCGGCTCTGTCGGTGATACTGAAATAGGTACAATCGAGCACGTCGCGAATCCGGTCCAGGACAATGCCGGTGCGATGAAATGACTCATGAAAAGCCAGTGCTGTCATAGCGTGTGCTGCCCATCCCAGGATTGGCTCGCCGAGCGTCGACGACACTGGCACGACGGATCCGTCTAGGAGTTCGTCGGCAACACCTCGCCACAGTCGGCTCCCGTCGTACAGCACAACTAGACCGAATGCGTCCGCCGGCAGGCCAGGTCGGAGGCGGCCTGCGCGACCGGCAAAGTTACGGTACTCCCCCACGGTCAGTTTTCGGTACGAAGCCGCCTCTGGTGCGTTCTGTGCATTTCGCTGACCTGTGAAAACGTCCTTGATTACGACTATGTCCGCAGGGAGATTCACGCCCATCCCCAGCGTTCGGGTTGCTACCACAACCCGCACAGGAGCGTTACGGTCGGTGCTTCGGAAGCCTTTTTCGACAATGGCACGCTCCGAGGACGACATGTGGCCGTGATGGACGCCAACCCGGGCCGAAAGCATCCTCACCAGATCGTCTCGGACTGGCGAGTCTTCGATCTGCTCGAGCTCATCAACTATGGATGGGTGGATGCCTTCGGCAGGTAGTTTCGACGCCAGATCCTGCGCGATCTTGACTGCGTCGCGACGGCTGGCGGTGTAGAGAAGCACACGGAGGCCGGCTGCGACGGCGCGCTGAACTAGACGAACAAATCCGGGTGCACCTTCGAGCAATGCTGCGACTGTTGACGGTGCTGCTGCGCGATCCACGGACGCACGAGAAGCCTCTTCGTACAAGACTGTTTGGCCGCGCTTCGGGTTGACCTTACCTTCTAGCAGGCGAATGGGGCGGGGCACCGGCCGTTCCGGGAGGACCTGTGCGCTGAGCCATTGTTGTAGACCTGTGACGATCTCGCGGCTCACGCCCATGCCCACAATACGAAACGGCAACATACCGTTCGATTGGCGGTGGCGCTCCTGATAGTGCCGCAGCAGCGCGATGGCCATTTCGAGCTTTTCGCCACGACCTGTTTCGCCAACGCTCTGGAGTTCGTCAAGCACAACTAGGCTGAGATAAGGCACGATCATTTTGGCCAGGCTCGCCTCGCCAAGCCACTGATACAGCTTCTCGAAGACCACGATCGAAATGTCCCAAGCCCCCGTACGTATGAAGTGATCGCTGCGGGGATAGTCGGAGCTAACCGGAAGAACCGTTGCGCCCTGGAACAATTGTTTCCACTCATCCGACTTCTCCGTGACGAGAGCCCGAAGCGGAACTACGTAGAGGATTTTCCCTGTCGGCTGGGCCCTCCACGAGAGCGCGGCAAGCACGCTGGCGATAAGTGTCTTGCCCGCCGACGTCGGGCCCGCGACGAGGAGATTCGAGTCCTTGAGGAGATCGGGATGGCGCAGTACCTCCGCCTGGAAACCTGTAAGCGGCAGAGCTTCTGTGCCACCAATGCTCTTCGCGAGGCGGCGGAGGAAATCTTCGTCGACGCCAAGAAACGTGAGATCCGCGATCCGCGTGAGCTGCGGCGACAAGGTTTCTGGGATGGACAACGTCATCTGTCGATAACGGTGGAGTAGCTGGTGGGTGAGATTTGGCCCTGCAGGCGCTGACACCAGCCTACCTGAGTAGAAACGCACATCGGATGGATTAGGACCTCCAGCAATAGGAGTGACGCAGCGTGGTATTTCCCTACCCCCTAAAACATAACGGAAAGCAAGCCCCGTGATATCCAAAAGGCAGGTCCGCAAGACTGCACCCCAATATCACCGCGGCTCCCCTTCGGCCCTCGCGATGTAGCATGGATCTACCACTCGCCACTCGCCTACCCTTCTTCACTGAGACGGTGGGAGAGAACCTTCGCAGCTGCTGCCGGAGTCGACGATGCGGCTCCCGAAGCCTCAGCGAATCGCGCGAACGAATGGTCAGCGAAATCGCCGACCTCGTCTTCCATGTCAGCGTGCTGATGGCGGACGAGGGGATCGAGTGGGCGGAGATTGAGGACGAGTTGGAACGCCGCAAGTAACGCGGAATCGCCCACGCCTCGGTCCCTGTTCGTTCGAGCATGTGCGGGTACGCGATTTTTTCGGGACTGATCCTGTTGACGATCGCTGCCCGCGGGCAGGCGATGGGCAGCACAATCGTGGCGAAGGCTGCAAAGCCGGTTTCGTTGAGCGCGAGCGCGGTGACCGTCGCGCTGCGAGGGTCCGCTCTTGCTGCGCGCGTCGATGCGTTGGCCCCAGGACGGCGGTTGTTCCTCATCGTCAGCGATCTGCGTGCGAGCGAGCAGCCGGGCGCCGGATATCGCGTCTATCTTGATCTGCCTCGGGATGAGAAGACGTCCGGCCGCGAGCGGTACTTCGCGGGTGACATCAACTTTTACAACGCGCTCATTGGCGGCGTCGGATCGGCGGACAGCAGGTTCTCGTTCGACATCACCGAGGTGGCGCGAGCTCTCCGCACGCAGAAGCAGTTGTGCGAGACAACCACGGTCACGTTCATCCCTGACGGACGGCCGTCCGCGAAGGCAAATGCGGTGGTGCGCCGCGTCGAAATCGTCGAACAGTAGTTTTCGATTGACGATTGCCCGGGGCGGCGTTACGTTAACGCCTCAACTCATTTCATCCACCCGAAACGTCTGCAGGAGAGGAGATCACCATGCCCTTTTCACGCCGTACGTTCGTCAGAGGTGCCGCCGCGATCCCGTTTGCGGTCTGGCTGGAGCAGCAGGCCTGGGCCCAGACGGTGTCCATCCGCTACGACGCCACCAGCGCCAATGGCCAGGCCATGTTGAAGATCTACGCCGCCGCCGTGAAGAAGATGATGGATGGCGCGCAGATCAAAGAGGGCAACCCGCACAGCTGGGTCTTTCAGTGGTACACGCACTTCGTCCGCCGCGACCGCACCAAGGCGGGTGAGCTGGCGCGGATTTATCCGAATCTCACGCCGCCGAACAACGTCTGGAAAGCGCTGGCGACCGAAGTCTGGAACACGTGTCAGTCGCACATGGGCCAGAACGAGAACTACTTCCTGCCGTGGCACCGCATGGTGGTCTTCTATTTCGAAGAGATCATCCGCAACGTGTCGGGCGTCCCGAGCTTCACGCTTCCTTACTGGAACTACACGGTGAAGGGACCGCTGCACGGCGTGATCCCGCCTGAGTTCCGCAAGAAGGGCGATGCGACGTACGGTTCGCTGTACATCGACAAGCGCAATCCCGGCGTCAACAACGGCGACTCGATCAGCAAGGGATTCAATCCCGATCCGATCAACCTCGACTCGTTCAAGCAGTGCAACTACCAGGGCAACGGCAGCTCCATCCTCGGCTTCTGCCGCGACATCGACGCCAATCTGCACGGCCAGGTGCACGTGCGCACGGGCAACCAGGTCAACATGGGCGACGTTCCGTGGGCCGCAGGCGACCCGATTTTCTGGCTCCATCATTGCCAGATCGATCGTCTCTGGGCGAGCTGGAACGCCGCCGGCCACACCAATCCCTCGGACAATCCGTTCCTGATCAAGACCTTCACATTCGCCGACGGCAAGGGCAACAAGGTCATCGCAAAAATCGGCGACGTGCTCAGCACTGCGAGTATGAAATACCGCTACGACTCTCTCGAGACCGTGCCGAAGTGCTCGATCGGCGTGCCGACAGCGGCCGCCATTGCGCCGCGCAGACTGGTCGAGAAGAAGGCGCCGATCCCGCTCGGCCCCGGACCAGTGCGCCAGAAACTGGAAGCGCCTCCGAGCCCGACGGCGTCCGTGCCGCTCGGCGACCGCATCGCCAAACTCGCGCCGAACAAGAAGCTCTTCCTGGTCGTCAGGAATCTCCAGGCGAATTCACAGCCCGGCGTCACGTACAGCCTCTATCTCGAGTTGCCGGCGGCAACAGGGGACGCCGCACACTACGTCGGATCGATCCACTTCTTCGATGCCGCGATGAACATGCCGAGCGACAAGTACTTCAGCTTCGACATCACCGATGTTGCGAAGCGGCTGAAGGCGCAGGGCAAGCTGGCCACGAACGCGGAACTGACGATCGCGCCGGCCGGAACGCCTGCCGCCGATGCGAAGCCGGTCATCGGAGACGTCTCGATCGTCGAGGAGTAACGCCTCACACCATTGCGAAACGAAGGGCCGCGGATTTCCGCGGCCCTTTTCATTTTCAGCGGCGGCGTTTCGCCGGACGGCGCGCCGGCTTCTTCTTCGAGGTGACAATCGTCCCCGCGTCGCGCTGCATCTTCTCGGTCACCGACGACTTCACGCCGAGCTTCTTCAGATCGGACGCGCAGGCCAGCATCTCGTCGTGCGCCTGCTCGTTGTCGCCATTGCGCAGCAGCATCTCGGCGCGGGCGCGCACGACGCGCTCGATCGGAATGTTGAGCGCCTCGTTCTTCGGTGCAAGCTGCCGGAACGTCTTCAGCGCCACATCCGTCAACCGCATCGCCTCAGGCAAATCGCCCGTTGTCTTGCGCCGCACGACGACATTCGACTCGTCGTCTCCGTCATCGAACGCCAGCTCGTGGAACGGACGTCCGACACCATATGCGATGCGCGCCGCCGTCTTGGCCGCAGCGAGCGAGTTGCGCTGTTCGCCGATCATCGACAGCAGCGTGTCCATCCCTTTGTCGAGGAAGTCGGAGTGGGATCCGCCGAGGTAAAGGGAGGCGCCCGATTCGTAGGAGAAGAAATCCTGCGCCATACGGTCCGCCGCTTCGCTCTTCGGATGACCGATGCGCAGCCGATGTGTATTCGACGGGATCAACAGATTGCCCGGCCCGTGATAGACGACGCGAACGACATACTGTCCAGGCTCGTCGAAGTAGAAGCCGTAACGTCCGTAGGCGACGAACACCGTGCGGCTCCGGCGATCCGTTCCATCCTCGGCGCCTGCAGGAGACAACGTCACCAGCACGTCTTCCGCGATCTTGCAGGAGACCGGCATGTACTCGACGATCCTTCCGTCCGGTCGCCGCACGTAGACACTGACGCCGCCGAACTCGGGATGGAGCGTGCTGCTGACCGCGATCGGCATCGCCGACAGATTGCGCACGCGAATCTCGATCGATACCGGCTCGAGAAACTCGAAGTACGATTGCGAGCGGACAACGACCTCGAGCGGAAGCTCGCCCTCCACGCTCACCATCGCGCCGGGAGGCATGTGCAATCCCTCCGCGCCCGGCGGCGATTCAGCGTGACCGCCGGACCCCCACGGATCGCCGCCCATGATCACCGAGGAACGGTTGCCGTGGCGGATGTGCAGCAACTCCTCGTCATCGAAACCGAAGCGGAATCCCTTCCAGTACGTGCCGGGACCATTGAGAGCGTCGTACTTCCAGTCGTAGTTCATCCACGACAGTGAGCTCGCTCTATTCTTGTCCCACGAGTGCAGCAAATTGAAGGCATGTCCCGCCTCGTGCGTGAACGTCCAGAGGAACTTGCGCGACGCTTCGAACTGCTCCTGCGTCTTCGGCTCCGTGACGAGCGCGTCGAACCACGGATGCTTGCGGAACACGGCGAAGCCCTGGCGCTCCGGCGATTTTCCCGGCCCGCTGTCGACGCCGGCGTAGTCGAACATGATGCCGCCGACACCGTCGTCCTCGTACTGGCCGGCCAGCAGTCCCCACAGCTCCCACTTGGGCCACGTGCCTTTGAATTGCGTGAAGTGCTGCTCCATCGCGTTGTGCAGTTCGGCGTCGGTCCAGCCGGTGATGGCGCTGTCATCGACGACGCTCTTCTTGTCGGAAGCAAGCACCACGTGGATTCCTGCCTCGCCGTACGAGCGCTCCAGCGTGAGGACGCGTTCGGCCACTCCGGGCGGCCGCTCATCGAGAGAATGCGTTCCGTACGTCGGCAGCGTCGGCTCCCGGTTCACCGAGGCGCAGACGTCGATCTCCATCCGCAGCGAACGGAAAAAAATCCCCGCCGGCGCACAGTGAAACACCATCGGCGGCGTCGATTGACGCAGCAGTGTGACCTCTGCCGCCGCGCCCGCCGGCGTGCGCGGAATGCGAATGGTGATCGTGGTCTTCGGATGGACGGCGTTCCAGAAGCGGATCACGCCGGTGATGGTGACGGCGTCCGCCGCCGCGTTCACGACCGGCTGCTCCAGGATCCACGATTCCTGATAGACGTCGGCCTTCTTCGGCGGCTTCCCCGGAACGCTGACCTTGTCGACGCGGAAGATGTCGCCGCTGACGCGATTGAGCACCGAGCCCTGTTCGATGCGCGCATCGACGTCGACGCGAAGATCGAGCCGCTGCGACGCGCCCGCCGAGCCGCTCAGAAGACCTTGATACGAACCACTGATGGCAGGAGCCGAAGCCGCCGTTGCTTTCGCCATGATTTCGCCCTCGGAAAGGAGAGCCGCTGCGGCGACGCTTCCCTACCCGTATCCGAACGGCTTGTCGCGCGCGATGACCGCGATGCCGCCGGTCATGATGGAGACGCCGAGGTACGCAGCCTCTTTGACGTCGACGTGAATCTGCGTCTCGAATCCGCGGCTCGGCACCGACACGAGAACGGTCCGTTTTCCCGGCTCGACGTCGATGGTTTCGTGCCCCGCCAGCCCGATGACGCGCTTGGTGGTCAGTCCTGCGCGGCGCACGCGTTCGTGTCCGTCGACGCTGACGACGACTTCATCGTCCTGAAACCCATCCTGAAAATCGACGCGCAGCGTAGCCATCGAGAACCACGATACCTCCGTTCCGATATCCTGCCGCACATGACCGACGTCTTCCTTCACAACCCACGCTGCAGCAAGAGCCGCGCTGCGCTGGAGCTCGTCCGCGGATCAGGCGTCGAGCTGCCGGTGCGGGAGTACCTCCGCGATCCGCTGTCCGCCGAAGAGCTGAGCCGGATCGTGACGATGCTCGGCGTCCGTCCGATCGACATCGTGCGGCGCACCGAGGCGCCATTCAAAGCCCTCGGCCTCAGCGACACCACGCCGGACGACGAGGTGCTGCGCGCGATGGCCGAAAATCCGATCCTGATCGAGCGCCCGATCATCGTCCGCGGCGGGCGGGCGGTGGTAGGGCGTCCGCCCGAGACGGTGCGGGAGATCCTGTAACGGCCTTGGCTTTGGGGAAAGTAGCCAACGAATTGGTTAATATCATCGGGTGTCGAAGAAGAGCGCACTTGAAGCGAAGACCCGTTTCGGTGAGCTGTCGCATCGCGTGGTACGCGAAGAGGCGCCGGACCTCGAATCCGTGAGGTGGTCCGTCGGAGGTCTGCGGCAGTTGCATCAACGCATTCGCAAGCGCACCCGAGGCCGGTCCGCACTCTCGTCCGCCGAAGTCCGCGCCGCAATCGCAGACGGCCGAAAGTAAAACGTTTCGTCGCCGACGCCTGGTCGCCCTTGTCGTTCCCGCGCTGTGGCCGCTCGAAGTTGCGAATGTGCTCACAGTTCTTTGCCGCCGCCGGCAGCTCACACCGATTGAAGCTCGAATCGCGATCGAGATCATTCGCGACCTGCCCCGCGTCATTACCACGAAACACGATCGCGTTCTCCCGGCTTGTCCCCCTGGCGTCATTTGCAATTCAATCCGAACGGTGGGACTAGGTATAGAATGCCGTCATTCCACTGAGCTAGGGAACACCGTTAGACCGTCCGTCCAATAGGAATGGGCGCGCAACGCGTTTTCCGCTGGAGGCCAAGTTGAAGCAAGTCGCAGTGCTTCTCTCGTGTCCTGCTGACGTGTCGCGGCAGAAGGAGCGACTGGACGCTGTTATTGGGGAGATCGGAACGGTCTTTCGCAGTCAGGGAATCGATGTCTACACGTGGAAGTACGACCGCGACGGATTCCCGAGCCTTGATGGCTCGCCGCAAGACGACGTCGATCATCAGCTTCCGCTCTATGACGTCTATGTGGGGTTGATGTGTAGTCGCGTCGGAACGCCCACGCACGACGCGGCCTCCGGTACAGTTAAGGAGTTTCTCGACGCCAAGAAACGGTGGGAGCGCACCGGCGCGCCGCGCATACTCTTCTACTTTTGCAGGGATCCGCGCGACGGAGAGAGAACACAAGTCCGCGAGGTCACGGCCTTTCGCGAACAGTTCCCGGGTCTGTTCTCGACCTTCGAGAATAACAGCGATCTTGAGAAACGGTTTCGACAGCAGTTCCTTCGCGCGGTTCTTGACATTCTCAATCCGAGACCGGTTGCCCTCCATGCCGCACGTCCATGGATCGGGCCTCTCGCGGAGGCGGCGGACCGAGGCGTGAGTGGTCCACCGAAACCGTCTACCGTTGCGCGCGGTACGCGCGAACACGCGGAAAAACTCTTCTGCCTCGGCTCGCTACTGACACCAGAAGAGCAGGCGCTGCTCACAGCCGTCGCCTACACGTCGGTCATCGACGGTGTGCTTGAGGAACGCGTCGCCTTTGTGCAAAAGATCGCCGGTGCCGCGCTAGAGCCGATAGCTTCGGCCATCGCAGAGACACAACGACTGATCGATGCGAGCGGGGCTCTGCGCGATCGTTCGACTATCGACGGCATGCGCTGCGATCTCGTTGCCGCGATCGTTCGCATCACCCGCTTCATCCGCGCGGTCGATCTGCCCGAGCAAGTTCGTAGAGCGGTAGTGATGAACGAAGGCGTGGTCGCCACCCATTACGTGGTTCCGAACGTAGCATGGATCGAGCCGTTGCGTACCTTAGAAGCGAGCCGCTTTGGAGTGCTTTGGAGCGAAGTGAAGTCGTCGTGCGTCGCCGCACGTGCGGTCTTTGTGCTCGATGACGTTTCGTTCGCCATTGATCCGCAACTCGGCCCCGACGATCCGACGGCGCTGGACCGCATTCGCACGATGACGCCATCAATCAATACGGCGTTCCCGCCTGCGTATCACTTCGGCGATGAAAAACCGCTCGATGCCGCCTTGCGCGACGCGACCTACCTCCCGTTGCCGATGACGCGCTTCGATCACGAACTGCTCTTTGTGCTTGACCCGGCGTACGCGCACCGCCTTCAGCTCACCAGCGAGGATGGACAGCGCACAACGCTCGATTCTGTCGAGGGCGAGAGCGAACTACGTTTCACCGGCGCTTCCGGCGCTGCCTATCAGTGGGCGCTGATGCGGCTCTACGACGACATCGTCTCAGACCCAATCGGCATCGGTGAGGTGACCGCTCTGACCGAAGGCCAGCACCTACGGCGAGCGCTGGCGGAGAGTGCTGATGATTCCGTCGCGGTGCTCGGTTCCCTCGGATGCTGGAACGAAATCGTTGCGATGCTTTTAAAGCAGCCGGATTGGACCGATGAGCACCTGGCGCTCCTGCACTCCATCTTCGATCAAGCACTGGCCTGGTGGGATACGAAAGGCATTGCCACTCTCCAGGACAAACTGTTCCGCGACGCAATCAATGCTGTTAGCGCTCTACTAGAGCAAAGGAGGACAACGCCATGAAATGCCATCGCATCACGATCCCGCTACTTCTCGCCCTGAGCGTCTGCGTGTTTGCCGGGGACGCCCCGACATCAAAGCCGCTACCGCTACCGCTCCCTGAGGCACTGATCACCACGTCGTATCACGTCGATGGTAACGGGACGGCACTCATTTACCTCATCGGCGAGAACCACGCGAACGTAAAGTGCCAACAGCAGGTCGCGCACCTGCTCGATCATCTGGCAAAGAGCAAGCAACTCGACGCAATTCTCATCGAGGGATCGAACGGCAATGTGTGGCCACCCGACCCGAAGCTGAAATCGAAGCTCGTTCAGATGGCGAAGGACCCTCACGCGGCGGAGCGCTGGCAGGGCGATCTAGACTGGGGCCGCATCTCGGGCTATGAATTCTTTACCCTTACGCAACCGTCCGTTGTTGTCTGGGGTGTGGAGGACATGGTCGAGAAGGAGACGTTCGCGGGACTCTTCCGCCAGGATGTCGGCGGCCTTCGCAAGCAATTAAATGACAGCGTGGCCGTCCTTCGGCTGACCGTCGAATCGGTCAAGCAGAAAAATTCGGCAGCTGCCGAAAGGCTCGTGCCCCTCGTCGACTCGTATGCCGAATCCGTGCAAAAGGAAATCGACACTACCGACAAGGCGCTGCAGGCCAGCAGTGCGGTTTCAAGAGTGCGCAGCAGCGCACTCAAAGCGTCAAAGCGCTACGAGCAATTGCTTGATACGCCTGGCCTGAAACAAGGCATGGAGCTTGAGAAGCGGTTCAGCGACCAAGTCCATGCCTATAACACCGGGGTGGCAAAGGCGAGGGAAATGAGCGTGGAGATTGCCCCCGACCTCCGCGCGGCTGCACAACTGCAACTTGAACTTACCCGGCGTAAAGAAACGCTTGAAACGCTAAAGCCTGAGGTAGACGCCTTCGAGTCCAAGTACAGGGCGACTGTTGAAGAACTGAGCAAGCTAGCTGATGAGTTGCGGGCTTTCGAAACGAACCTCACGACCACCGAGAAAAGAGCCGAGCGCCCAGCAAAAACCGCAGCCGAGGCGCAGCGTGCGGCGTTCGACGCCTATGCAGTCGCCGCGAACGAGATACGCAGCAGCGGGAAGGCGCTGCAAATCGAAACAACCAAGGTGGCGACGTTCTGGGCCGACGCGCAGAAAGCCGCCGAGGAAGACGGAAAATCGCGTTCAGACCAAGCGATGCTGAAGGCTCGTGACCTCGCGATGGTCGCGAATACGGAGGAGTACCTTCGAAGACATCCGAACGTTCACGCAGTTGCATTGATTGTAGGCAATAAGCACTTGGACGGCGTTTCGGCAGGATTGAGGACGAAACAGATAGCGTTCGTCGGCGGACCGCTGGCGAGCGTAGATGAGCCGACCGAGTCGTGGGAAGACATCGCTTGGCAGACCCGCATGCACAGGCCAATGGCATTCGCGCTGACAGGGCAAACGAAAGAGATCTCAGAACTCTTGGCGAAGCAGTGGCACGAAGCGCAGTATGCACGACTCAAGCTTCTTGAGAAAGTGACGCCACAGCTCACCGATCCTTCGAAGCTGCCCGCCAATGCCATTCGGGTTGCCGCCGGTAGCGGCGCGATCCTCGAGAACGCTGTCCCTGGGCAGAATCGCGCGCTATGGGTAACCGAGCTACCGGCCGATCGGGCATCGCAAGTTGGTGCCCATGTCGCTGATATGGGTCCGGTTCCGGGCCAGCCGGCCAAGCACTACGTGCTCTTCGATCGCACCGCGGCTCGCGAACAGGTGAAGGATCTCAGCGACGCGAAAACCAGCTTTGCATACTTTTTCCAGACAAAGGTGGAAGGTAAGACGCAATACCGCTTCGCCACGAGCGAGGGCGTCAAGCGACGCAATGATGTTCTGGGCCGCGTCAAGTCTCTGCGAAACGAGGAGCGGCTCGTGTTCTTTGGTGAGCCCGACTACGTCGATGAGAACGGTACACTCAGGTCGCCCATCATGCGGGACCTCATGACCGCAGCCGGTGGTGAGGGGAAGGAGCCACCCGGAACGAGGCCGCCTGCGCCGACAGCATCTGGGGATGCGGAGAGGCCGATCTACTTCACAGTCAATGCCGAGCGCGCAAAAGCGAACTTTGAAGTCATCGACCGCATGGACCCGTCTAGGGTTGGAGAAGTTAAGATCGTCGAGAACGGCGACTTTACCGATATCGACTTCACACCGCGCCGCGGTGACCATTCGCAAATGGTCGTGCTTGTCGCAAAGAATGTAGAGGAATTCCGAGCGAAGGTCGCCGAAGCGGCAAAGGAAAAGAAGCTGACGAATAAGCAGGTCGCGCTCATCACGTGTGGCGACGCCTTCACTGCCACGGCAGAACTGCGCGAGATGCTGTTGCGCGAAGGCGCGTTGCTAGTCTGGGTTCCGACGAGGCAGATCGACGAGGCGGCCGGCCGCCAACTCGCGTCGGCCGTTCGCAGTGTATCGCCGCAGAAAACGATCAACGCGCTCATGAGCTCCGCGATTCGCGAGGTGAAGAAGAATGACAGCAGCACATCCATCCGAGCTCTCGACGAACACGTTACGTGGGCGACTCTTTGGCGGGTATGGTTGAAGGACGGACGAAACGGCTGAGGTTTCCGGAAGGATCACTATGGGGTCACACCTTCGCTGTTCGCCCCCCGCGATCGCGGGTGTGGCCCCACGTCAGCTGACGTTCCTGCGTTACTCTTCTAAGTCATGTCACGACTACGAGTCCTCTGCTTTTCCATCTCCATCGACGGGTTTGGCGCTGGGCCGGATCAGGATCTGCAGAATCCGCTTGGTGTGGGCGGGCCGGAGATGTTCGAGTGGTTCTTTCACACGCGGACATGGCAACAGATGCACGGGGGAGGCGAAGGGGAATCGGGCGTCGATGATGATTTCGCGGCGAAGGGTTTCGACAACATCGGCGCGTGGATCCTTGGGCGCAACATGTTCGGGCCCGTGCGTGGTCCGTGGCCGGATGAGGAGTGGAAGGGGTGGTGGGGGGAGGAGCCGCCGTATCACGTGCCGGCGTTCGTGCTGACGCACCATCCGCGCGCGACGCTCCCGATGAAGGGTGGCACGGAGTTCCGGTTCGTCACGGATGGGATTGAATCGGCATTGCAGCAGGCGCGTGACGCAGCGCAAGGCAAGGACATCCGGGTGGGCGGAGGCGTGTCGACGATCCGGCAGTACCTGCAGGCGGGGCTGATCGACGATCTGCACCTTGTCATTTCGCCCGTCCTCCTCGGCCGAGGGGAAGAGTTGCTGCACGGCATCGACCTGCGTGCGCTCGGCTACGAGTGCGTCAAGCACGTTGCCGGCGGACGGGCGGCGGCGCATGTGATCCTGCGCAAGCGGACGTGAGGACTGGCGCCTCGCGACGCTACCGCTCCTGAAGCGCCTTCCGCCAGTTCAGCACGACGTTGATCGACGGCAGCCCTTCCTCCGTGCTGAGCCGGAAGAGGAAGTGTTGCTTGTCGGGCGTAATGCCGCTGATCACGGGCCGCGACACCGATCCGGTCAGGCGCGGCGCGGCGTGATGTCCAGGAATGCGGAAGAGCGGCACTGGGGTGCCGGGCGTGAGCGACGCGCCGCCGCCGATCGAGACGCGCATGATCGTGTCGCCGGAGGCATAGAACAGCTCTTTTCCGTCCGGGCTCCACATCGGGCTCTCGCCTCCCGCGTTCGAAATTTGCCACTGTTCAGGACCGAGGGGATAGCGGCGGACGTAAACCTCGTTGCGCATCGATGCGTTCGACTGATAGGCCACCCATCGGCCGTCGGGCGAGAACGTCGGCCCGCTTTCGTCGAACGGCGTGGCCACGAAGGGCGTCATCGCCGGTTTCGCGCCGAGGCGCAGCGTGTAGAGATCGCCGGCCGCCGACGGCGTCTGCACAAAGGTCAGGAGCGTGGTGCCGTCGGGCGAAAAGTCATTCGGGATTTGCCACGCTCCCGATACCAACACAGGAGTGCGCTCGGCGCCGTCGAACGACTTGGTGCAGACCTGGCCGACGGAGCCCATCTGAAGGAAGAAGGCGATCTGCTTTGAATCGCGGCTCCAGCACGGGAAACCGTACACGCCGGGATGGAACGTGAAGCGCGAGAAGCTGCCGTTGGACGCGTCGCCGACCCAGATGTCGCCGCCGTCGGGCGCGCCGCGCACCACGGCGATGCGCTTTCCGTCGGGCGAGAGCGCGGCGTCGTGGTAGCTGCCGGCCTCACCGATCTGGCCGTCCTCGTGGCCTTTGGCGTCGACCCACACCAGGCGCGTGGCGCCTTCGGGCGTGGGAAGAAAAGCGAGCGTGCCGTTCTCCGATGCGCTGACGATGCTGAGTTGCTTCGAGGTCATGTTGGCGACGTTGCCGAAGGGGAGCGGGACGGGCTCACCGCTGACCGCGAGGGCGTCGGGATCGAAGCGCTGCGACATCAACACCGTGCCGCGCGAGAAGACGATGCGGTCGGGCGGGGCGAACACAGCGTTGGAAACGTTCGTGACGATCTGCTTGTGCAGCTTGCCGTCGAGCGAGCCTGCCGTGAGGTCTTCGCCGGAAACGTAGAGAAAGCGCTTGCCATCCGGGAGAAACCACGGCCAGCGGTGCCGGACCTGTTTCCGGTCAAACGAGGTGACGCGCTCGGGACGGCCACCGCCGGCGGAGATGCGATACAGCTCGCTCGAGAGCGTCGGCGCGAAGACGATCACGCCGTCGCGATTCCACGTGCCGCCGCGACCGGACGCGGCGTCGCAGAGCGCCACGGTCGTGCCGCCTTTGGCGTCGATGCGGTGCAGTTTTCCGCCGGCGAAGAAGCCGAGCTGGCTGCTGTCGGGCGACCAGAACGGATACGACGCGTCGTCGGTACCGGCCAGCGCCGTGATTTTCGTCGTGGCCAGGTTGCGAATGTACAGCGACGACTTCTCTTGAACGTCGCCCGCTACGAACGCGATCATCGTCCCGTCGGGCGAGATGGCCACTCCTTTGGTGTCGAAAGGGAAGAGAGCCAGATTCGGCGGCACGTCGATCGCGAACTGCGCGAGGTTGCCCTCGGCCGGTGTGCGCTTCATGGTGACGACGCAGATCGCAATGGCCACGGCGACGGCAACAGCAGCGACAATCCACGCGCCGCGCTCGCGCCAGGCGCGGCGGCGCGCGACAGGAGCCGCCACGCCGGCCGCGGAGCTGCCCTCGGCGATGAAGCGCAGCTCCATCATGACGTCGTGCGCGTTCTGCCAGCGGTCGTCAGGATCCTTGGCCAGGCAGGCTTGCACAAGACGGTCGAGCGCCGGCGGTGTCGTGGGACGGAGCTGTGCGATCGGCGGCGGCTGCGTGCCGAGGATGGAGGCGATCAAGCTGGCGCGGCTTTTCCCTTCGAAGGCCCGGCGGCCGGTGGCCATTTCATAGAGCACGGCGCCGAGAGCGAAGATGTCGGTACGCGCGTCGGCGTTCGCGCCTTCGAGCTGCTCCGGCGCCATGTATTGAAATGTCCCGACGATCGTCCCTTCCGAGGTGAGGCCCCTGGCCACGGTGGCATCGGTCTGGTCGCCGCCGAGCGGGCTCTCTTTTGCCAGGCCGAAGTCGAGCAGTTTTGCTCCCGACTTCGTCAGCATGATGTTGGCGGGCTTGAGGTCGCGGTGGACGATGCCGCGCCGGTGGGCCTTGTCGAGCGCGTCGGCGATCTCGATGCCGATGCGCAGAAGCTGCTCGATCGGTACGGAACCGCGGGCGATGCGGTCGGCGAGGTTCTCGCCTTCGAGCAGTTCCATGACCAGGTAGTCGTCGCCGACGTCGTAGAGCGCGCAGATGTTCGGGTGGTTCAGCGAGGAGATGGTCCTGGCCTCGCGCTCGAAACGCGCGCGCAGATCGGCGCGATGCGCGAGCTCCGCCGGAAGGACTTTGATGGCCACGCTGCGGTCGAGGCGCGTGTCGCGCGCGCGATAGACCTCGCCCATCCCGCCCGCACCGAGCGGCGCAACAACCTCGTATGGGCCGAGGCGCGTCCCTGGGGTGATTGGCACCGGGCGCAGAGTACACCACACATTCGGCGCGAATTGGCGGAGCTGAACGGGATCGAACCGACGCCGTCACGAGTGTCGATTACGCCGCGATGGGAGCGGGTGTCGGGTGTCGGGTGTCGGGTGTCGGAGCAACCGGGTGAAGTGATGATCTCCGACTCCCGACTCCCGAGCTACGGCAGAATCGCAAACGCCCGCGCAGGGAAGCCGACGCCGTGCTCCGCCTTCGGCCAGGTGACCACGATGACGGCGCCGGCGGGCGGCACCTTATCGAGATTCGCCATCGCTTCGATCTGATAGTGATTCTGTTTCAGGAGCCACGTCTCCGAATCCATCGCGTCGGTCGTGTCGGTGTCGAGTGACTCGTGCCCGATCGCGGTCACCTTCCGCTGTTCGAACAGGAACTTGATGGCGGCAAGCGACCATGCCGGAAACGGCGAGCGTTTGAATCGCTCGGGATTGGCCGTCCAGTCTTTGCTCATGTCCGTGCGAAGCGCGGCAAATGCACCGGCCGGAACCTGGCCGTGCTCTTTTTCCCACGCCTTAACGTCGTCGATGGTGAGCGCGTGATTCGGATCCTTCGGCAGCATCGGCGTGATGTCGAACACGACCAGCGGCAGGATCATCTGCTTCAGCGGGATCTCGTCCATCGTCAAACCGTCGCTGCGGAAATGAGCCGGTGGATCGACGTGCGTGCCGTACTGACCGACCAACGAGTAGAACGTCGTGCGGAAGCCGTCGTGCTCGATGGTGAAGGGTCGGAGCGTTTTCGTGTCGCACGCGGCGCTCATCGTGGCCTGCCCGAAGCCGCTCCACACCGGCGTGGCCGGACTGAAGCTGTGCGTGAGATCGACGAACTCCTTCCCTTGAATGGTCCTGAGGGCATCGGCGAGCGTGTCCGCGGCGAAAGAGGACGTGGCGAGGCTGAGACTGATCGCGAGCGCGGCAACGAATCGTGTCATGACGGAATCCATTCTACGAAGTAGCTACCCGAAGATGACCGGCGGCGCGCGTCAGTTTGCCGGTTTCTCGATCCGCTTGTGGGTTTCGGGGACGATCATCATCGCGGCGGAGCCGTACCAGGGGGTCAATTCGTAGACGAAGACGCCTGCCTTCACGGCCGGATCGAGGATCACGAGCTTCTCGGCTTCTTCAACGGTCGGGACATTGAAGATGTACAGACCGCGCCAGGAGCGGTCGTTCTTGCCGAAGGGACCCGCGACGACCAGCTTTCCTTCCTTTGCAAGCCGTCCGATGTTGGCAAAGTGACCGGCGAAGACATCCTCCCGCTCCTTCCCCAGAACCTTCGCATCGTTCGGTCCCGTTTTCAGGATGCAGAGGACGTAAGTCTTCATCCCGCGTTCGTCGGCGCCGAGCTTCCTGGCGAGCTCCGGATCGAACGACGGCGTCTGCGCGATAACGCCCATTGAGGGGGCGCAGAGGAAGAGGAGGATCAGCAATGCCTGCATACGTTTCATTCGTCATCGGCTCCATTGAGAAGCGTCACTGAGGGTCAGCGTTCACGTTGCAAAGGGTCTCCGCTTGTTGCCGTAGCAGCGTCCGTCCGTTCTCATCCGCGGCGTCGTACAGTTCGCAAAAGTGCGCGATCTCTGCGGTCGGCGTGCCGGACGGCAGCGTTACGCCGTCTTCAGGCTGCTCGGGATCGAAGACCAGGATCTCTTCCCAGGCGCTGTCCCTCTTCACCAACTGCGTGTAGACGGCCAGGATCGCTCGCGGAGTTCCGGTGTTGCGCCGCGAGTACCCGTCCTTGGTCTTCTTCCATGGCCGGCGGCCGACTTCCTTGATCATGCGCATGAACTGGTCGAGCGATTCGCGGGCGGTCTCGCTGACGTCGATGAACTGCAGCCGCGAGATGTAGGTTGGGCGCGGATTGATGGCGATCACGCGGCATCCTCGGACGATTCCGTTCAGCTCGATCTTCAGATTCCGGAAGCGCAGCGTGAACAAGACCCGTTCCTCCGGCTTGGTGGCGGCGAATGACTGGACGCTGGCCCCTTTCTTCGAAATGTCGAGAAGGGTTCCCTGATGGCGGCTGATCCCCACGACGACCATGACGGTCAACTTGAGGCGCTCCTCGCTCCTGCGCTCCTTCGCGAGGCCCAATCTACGCAACAGTTTTGTCATGTGATGGCTCGCCCGACAGTCTAAAACAGCGGCGCCGATTTTCTGCGAACCTACTTCCCGTTTCCTGCCTTAGGCGACTCCGATGTGTAGAACATCGACGTGTTCCCCGCTTTGTCTGTGAGGTTCACCAGCATTCGTACGGACGCGATCACATCGAGGACCCTGAAGGTCCCGTCGCCTTCCGGTTCGATGGCCTGAACGAACCTAGCCGACGTTCGGTCGCCGGGGCTCTCCGCGTAGATCTCGACGGTCGTTCCGGGGCAGGCTTTGCCGTTGAGCGATCCGAGGCCGCCGGGAACGCGTTCGTAGGATCCGAAGAGGATGGGTGTGGCGATGCCGCGGTTGGCTGCCTCGTCGTCGTACGCGCACGCACCGGCTTTGGCGGACGATGGTTTGCCGGTGCTGCCGGTAAGCGTTCCGACCGACACGAATTCGGCCTCGCTGATCCGGTTCCTCGAGGGCCGCGCGCCGGCGTTCGGGTCGAAGAGGATGGCGGTGCCGGAGATGTCGATGAACCGGTCGTGCAGCAGGCTGTTATCCGACGATCCCGCGCGAATCACGATGCCGTTCGTGGTGTGGATGACGAGCGTGTTGCTGATCCGAGTCCTGGCTCCATGAGACTCGATCACGATCCCGTTGGCGCGACCGCCGCCGTCGACCTCGGATTGGTCGATCGACGATCCCGGTCCGTCGACGACTACCGCTGCGACACCGGACGGTGCCGTGCTCCGCACGTTCAACTTCGTCGCCTTCAAGGTACCGGTCGCACGGATGACCGTGCCTTCTGACTCCAGCGCAATCGACGAGATGGTCGTCTCCGCCGCCACGGTGAGCGCGTCTCCTGGTCCGGCGATGTCCACATCGAGATCAGGTTGTTGGGGATTGACGGTGCGACGCCGCGCCGGATCGCCCGCCATCCAGGCCACGCCATCGATCGACGTTCCTCGGTCGGTCACCGCCGGCAACGGAGAGCCGCAGCGTATGCGCCACTGGCCGTTCCTCGTCCCGGTTACTGGCAGGAACCGCATCGCATTCGGACCGGCGATCGCATTCGCGTTCCGAATGAACTGCCGCAATGAGCCTTGGTTGCTTCGTCCAGTCGTCATCTCTTCCACATCGTCAGCGTGGCCGACGACGTTGAAGCTGAATCCGAATGACACCGTTGCGCTGATCGTCGGATCGCTGGTGTCGACACGCACGACATGCTTGGACGTCGACAACTTCCTTGGGTCATCCGACTGAGCGGCCCAACGCCCGCCGACGCACGGGCCCGCATTCGTTCGCGATTCGCCGGAGCATTGCGCGCCAGCGGAGCCAAATGTCTGCTCCGCCCAGACCGACTCTGACGTCGCGCCCGCATTCAATCCACTAGCCGGCGCGATCGTCAGCGAGTCGGCGGCGATCCAGTAGACCGCGGGATCGAGTCCGTTGAATGTGAATCGCCCGGCTGCGTCGGTATGCGTCTCGCCGGCGCGGACGTCGTCGTCGTCCGGGATGCCGTTGCCGTCATCGCGCCATGCGATCAGACGAACAGCCGCGAGCGGAGACGCTGCGTCGATGTTGCCTCGGGCGTCACGATCTTCGGCGACGGTCCCGGTCAACCCCGCGGCCGACTGGAAGTGAACCAGTTTGGCCGGGAACCCGTCGAGCCCTGTTTTGTTGACCGCGGTGGCGCGCCAATAGAGGTCGCCGTACGGAAGCGCGCGTGCCTGCCACGAGGTCTCACGAACTCCCGTCGCCCGCTCGACGAGCTGCGTGGCGCCGGCGTCGCGAAAGACTTCGATCGTGTAGGAGGCGGCGTCGGGAACGCTCTTCCAGGCGAAGGCGGAGTGCAGCGTTGCTTCTGCCGCCGGTTCCACGATCCCCGGTGCCGGCAGCAGTTTTTGCGGAGGCTGGGGCGCCTTCCCCTGCTCGACCTCCGTCCCCATTCCGGCGCCGACATTGACGCTCTTTCCGGCCGACGCCACTACCGACGAGCCGCCGTACACCATCACCTGCGCCTTCGCGTCCGACGCTTTGCGGCTGCGCGCGGACACCGGGCGAGTTCCCGAGGCGTTGTGACTGATCGACGTCCCACCGATGAGGACGTGGAGCTCCGCGATCGCTTTCTTTTTCGGACGGCTGGTGAGGTCGATCTGTCCGTCGATGATCTCGATCGTTTCGCTGGCGGGGCGGTGCTGCGCCGGCCGCATCTCTTTCAAAAAGAGCAGCGAGTTCTCGGTCATGGTCAGGTGCGAGCCATCGTCGAATTTGAGATCGGCAGAGGCCTGCTCGTAGGTTCTGAGGCCGTCGTTCTCCTTGAGCAGGTCGCCCTCGTGCGCCGTCGCCCATGGCTCAGGGTCGGGTTTGGCGTCGACGCGCCGGGCCACGCGGTCGACCAGTGCATTTCTCTTCGGCAGCTGCCGGGCGACGATCACCCGGATTCGCGATCCCGGCTTCAGATGCTTTGTATCGTGGATCTGCGGGTTGAGTCGCAGGTTCTCCGTCCAGAGCGAGGGAGAGCCGAGGTAGTGGATGGTGATGCCGATGAGCGTATCGCCCGTGCGGACGGTGTACCAGGCCACGGTATCGCCGGCGCGCGGCGGAGGCCCGTCGGTTGTTTGCGCGGACGCGGCGATGGCAGCGAGAACGAGGACGGCGGCGAGAGCGGCTGTTTTTCGGTCAGGCATCGGCTTTCGATAACGAGATGGTTGGCACGTACATCGGATCGGCGTGCTTCGTAGCAGCGCGGCGAACCATGTTCGTGCGTGGGTTGAGTTTGAACTTCTGCTCGGCCGTCATCCGGCGCATCAACCTCACCAGCTCCCCAGGATTGGAGAGACGTTCCGACGGATTTTTCGCCAGCATTCGCATCACGGTTGTTTCCAGCAGCATGGGAGTCAGAGGATTCGCGGCCGTCGGCGCCGGCGGTACATAGCGGAGCGTTGCTTCGAGCGTCTCTTTCATGCTCGGGCGGTCGAACGGAGCGAATCCGGTCAGACACTGATAGAGAGTGACGCCGGCGCTGAACATGTCTCCCGCCGGCAGCGAACCGCGTCCGCCGATCAGCTCCGGCGCCATGTACCCGGGCGTGCCGAAGACCAGGCTGAGGTCCGTAAGAGCACTCAACAGCTCGGCGATCCCGAAGTCGGTCACCTTCACCGTTCCGTCCCACGAGATGAGGATGTTCGCCGGCTTGATGTCGCGATGGATCACATGAGCGCCGTGCGCCGCTTCGAGCGCCTGGCCCAAAGCAAGGCCGACCGCCAGCGTCTGTTCGATCGAAAGCGGACGGCCATCGAGCTGACTGTCGAGACTCACGCCGTCGACGAATTCCATGGCGATGAACGCCGAATCGCCCGACTCCTCCACGTCGAAGACGGCCACCACGTTCGAGTGATGGAACTGCGCCACCGTGACCGCTTCGCGGATCAGCGACTCCACCAGGTTCCCCCGCTCCGGCGCCGGAACGTCATCGCCGAGCCGGATGGTCTTGAGCGCCACCGGCCGCTGAAGCTTCGGATCCCAGCCGCGGAACACCGTTCCCATGCCACCCTGCCCGACCACTTCGAGCACCTGATAGCGGCCGAGAAAGACGTTCCCGAGCTCCTCGCGGTCGTGCACGCGCTTCTGCAGCAGATCGAGCGAGGAGCGCAGCCGGTCGATGTCGCTGCCGTCGCCGGCGGGAACGAATCCCATCTCGCTCTGCGCGTTGAGCAGGTCGCGCAACGGCCGGACCACGGCGAACCAGGCGGCGACGGATAGCGCGGCGACGAGTAGGAGCGCGGCAATCACGGCAAAGAGCGATCGCCTCCGCAGGTTGCGCGCGATCGCTTCCGCCACCGTCGCCGGCTGCGTCGAGACGACGACCCACGGCGTCCCATCCACCGGCGCGTACGCGCCCACCGCCACCGCTCCTCCAGCCGCCGGAAAGCGCCCGGCCCCTCGGATCCGCCCGGTGGCGGCGAGGTTCAGCAGGGCCGGCGGGATGCTGGCCACGGCTGCCGGATTTCCGACCACCGCATGCCGGCTCCGATCGATCAGGACGCGAAGCGCTTGTTCGCCAAGCTCGGAGGAGTGGAGATCGTCTTCGAGCGCGCGGGCATCGAAGATCGCCATCGCCTGCCCGCCGTTCGCCAGCGTCCGTACGATCGACAGCCAGTCGCCGCCGCCGTCCTGGTGGATCTCGAGGCGCTCCCGCTGCGGATTTGCAAGGATGGCCTGGATGACGGAAGCGGCCGACTTCTTCTGGCCGCGAAAGATCTCCGCTCCGGTGGGATCGCGGACGACTACGGCAACGAGATCGCCGCGCGATTGGAGAAGGCTCCGCACCGTGTCTTTCGCCGCGGCCGAGGATGGATCGTTCTCGACTTCAGGCGCCGCGACGAGCGCATCGATCAACGTCTCCCACGCCGAGACCGTGCTGCTGATCCGATCCGCACCGGTGTTCGCCGAGAGCGCATGCGTCTGCAGCACCTGCGACGTCATGGCCTCGCGATTGAGATCGGCGAAGCGGTACGACACGAGCGCGAGAGGAATCAACCCCGCCGCCGTGAGCGCAATGATGATGCGCCCAAGAAAGCCGATCTGCAGCCAGCGGCGAGGCTTGGGTATCTCGGATGAACGCATCAGCCCGCCAATGGTAGCGCCGGAATGGAAGGCAGCTAGAAACAGAAAGTGAAGCGCGACGGGCTAGCGTTCGTGGACTCGGAGTTCGAGCGTTCCAAACGGCGGGAGGTATCCGGACACGCACTCGGAGCGGTCAGTGGCGCGGCACACGGTGTAGCTGCCCACGTCGATCATTTCGATGTTCGTGCGGAGCCCGCTGGTGGAGCTTCCAAGCCGCCAAGTCAAGGCGGCGAGCGATAGCGTGGCACCGGCGTGTTGAATCACGGCGTCCGCTGCAGCGATGCCATCAATGGTCAAAGAGCCGCCATTCTGGCGGACAGGAATGAGCAGTTGACGTTCTCCTTCCCAATGAGCGTGAAAGAACTTGAGCGCGAAACCAGGAGCGTCGACTAACACATCGAGTTGTTCCGCGCCGGGCGCGATGATCTCGGCAAAATGGCCCGATTCATCGGTGTGTGCGGTCATGAGGCGGTCGGCCGGTACGTCGGTGGGCCACGAGGTGACGCTGGCGCCGGCCACGGGTCCGACCGTCGATCTGATAATCCCTTTCAGCTCCCTGTTCGGCATGAGGACGAGGCGCATCGATGGCGTTTCCTCGCCGGCGCGGACCTCGACATTGGCTGGTCTGCTCTCCCGCATGAAACTATGGGCCGTGACCTGGTATTGGCCGGGCGGCAGGCCATAGGACACAAACCGGCCGTCTGCCGTTCCATAGGCCTGAACGATTTCGTTGCTGCCGCCGTCCATCGCTGTGATGCTGACCCGCGCACGGTCGACCGGCGTCCCATCTTCCTCGACAATGTCGCCTTGCAGCATGGTGAGGTCCAGGCGGAAGTCAGCCTCCAGGCTGCCGTCGTCGCGGTGGCGAAACTGCACGCCACTGAAGTTGCGTTGGACCTGGGGCATCTCACTCTGAATTGTCACGGGCCAGGTGTCATCGTCGCGTTGCGGCACGAATCCAGTGAATTCGCCCTGTTCGTCAGACTTCAATTGAACGCGCGGGACTCCGTGCTCGCCGCCGAGCCAAATCTTCGCTGCAACCGGCTTATCGCCCAAGTGAACGGCACCGCGTATTCGGATCAGGTGAAGGGGGACGAAAACGGTTGTGGCATTGTCGTCGACGTCGAGCTCCTGGCGGTGCCATATGCTGTTGTCCTGCGCACCGATGTGAATCTCGTAATGACCGCTGTACAGCGATGGAGAGCGATACGAGCCGTTGATGGGTATGAGCTCTTTGGCCAGGGTATCGAACTGTCCGGGCGTAGCCCCTCCCAAGATATCCACCCGCCACCGTTTTCCCCATGGATCGAGCGATGGTTCGACGGTAATGGTCAGCGGATGCGGCGCCGACATTAGAAGCGGCCTTGAGAGAGCCGACTCCGCGCCTTCGAAAATCGCCACACTCAGCGGTGGCGACGATAATTTCGGACGTTCGGTGCTGGCGATGACGCTGTACGTGCCGGGGGCGATCCCGTCGAGATGAAAAAAACCCTTCGCGTTCGCATGCGCAGAAAGGACCGACAGCGGCACTCCCGTGCGCGCCGCGGACGGCGTAGCGGTGACGGTCGTGGAGCTCAAATCGATTTTCAAGCCGCGCGGAGATTCAATACGCCCGGCCAGCGTCGCGCCGCGGACGAATGTCAATTTGCCGAGATCCCGCGTTCCGCCCGCGGTCAATGACGCACCCCAAATGAAATGCGTCACGTGCCGCGGGACGCGCAGTGCGAGGTCCGCAGTGCCGGCGGGAATTGCACAGGAAAAGCGCTTCGCGACAACAGCGCACGTCTCGTCGCCGGACAAACCGCCGGCCTGCTCGAAGCGAATCGTGATCTCACCCGCAGATGCCGTTTCGTCAGCAAAGCCGGCCTCGCCCGTCACTGTGGACGCCGGCCAAAGCTGGATCTCGATCGGATCGCGCGAAGGAACGGTCACGTACTGCGGTTTGTGCCAGACACCCTTCCCGGTGGCGTTGAGCCGCCATGTGCCGTCCTCTACCTCGATGCTGCTCTCCCCTGGCCCGAGATTGCGTTCGATCGCCGGCGACGGCTTGTCAGCGCGCAGAAGACTGATGTGAACGGGAGTTGTCGCCTTGACGTTCACGCTCAGGGATCCCGCCGCTGCTGCCGGCGCCCAAAGGAAAGCCGCTGCCCAAATCCGGTTCACTGGCGATAGGTACACCAGCCTGTAGTGGCTCCGGTTACACCTGTGCTGCACTTCCCCGCGTCACAATTGCACGAGGCGCTGTATTCGACCGAGTTGCAGCTAGGTCCGGTGGGTTGGCCTGGTCTGGGATTGACCGGACGTGTGCAATCGACGCAAAAACCGCCTTGACTGTGGTACGCACTACAGGAAGTGACGTTTGCTGATCCGCCGCCCATCTGGTCCCAGTTGGGATCAACATACACGTACTGTATGTCGCCGTGCCCGCCAGGATCTTCCTGCGCTGCTGCCGTTGCCGCAAAGCCGAGAACGAGGATCGCCGGGAGAAGGACGCGAACGAGTTTCACCATTATGACCTCCGCGTATTCTTTCTTTTTTTGGGGCGATCCAGCTTCGATAAGGAATGCCGTCACTGGTTACCGGGTAAGCTAGATCTGTTATCCCTAATTGTCAACGACACTGACAACGAATTCGGAATTGACGCCCGACGCCGTGTCGATTGTCACGCCACGAACGCAGGAATGCGCTTTGTGCTACCCTACGGGACTGGAGGTAATTATGGCCCGCCTGTTGCGGATCTCCATCCTTCTCGCCGCCTGCGTCCTCGCAACACCGGCGCTTCTCGCTCAGGATTACGCGGGTAGCTGCAACGATTGCGCGGATTGCCAGATTCGAGACTCGTCCGGAAACTGGTGGTCCGGATTGACCTGCGCATCGTGGAGCGGTTATGTGCCCGACTGCTCGACATGGGATTGCAGGAACGGCTGCAGGGGCACGTCACCCGGCGCCGCATTTTGCGAAAAACACGACAGTGACGGGCTCTATCACTACCAGCTCGTGTACCGCGTTGAGAACCTCTCGAATTCCGACATGAAGCTCGTCAGCGCCGTCATTACCACCAGCAACGGTACGCGCTCAGTTCTCCTCAAGCGCGCCTCATGATCATCTCTCTCGCCGTTCTCGCGGCCGCCACCCTCGCGGTGAAGGGCAACTTCTGCATTCTCGAAGGAACCCGTGCAACGGCTTGCCGCGAGACGACCGGCGTGGCGGTAGTGGTGGAGCCTAGCGATCAGCCTCGCCGTTTCGTCTGGCGGTCCGGCGGCAGTTTGCGGCTCGGTCTCATCACGCCCAAGGCAGTCTCTGTCCGCCTCCAGGATCCCGGCTCCGGGCGCCTCAAGCTGGTGATCCGCAGCCCGGAGGGCGTCGCGCCCCGCATGCAGATCGACGGCGGCGGCGCGTCATGGACGGTCGAAAACGCCAGCGGGCCGCTCGCGATCGACCTCCCGCCGGCGATTCGCTACCAAATCTCGATTGAAGCCGAAGGCCTCGAGCCGATCCTGCTGCGCAAGGTGCAAGCCACCAAAGGGACGATCACCGATCTCAAGGTGATCGAGCTGCGCCGCTATCCGGAGATCAGCGGCGCGGTGGTGGCGCGCAAGGATGCCAATCCCCTGGCCGGCGCAGCGATCCTCAACGGAGAAGGAAAACTGCTGGCGACCGCCGACGAGCGCGGCCGCTTCCGATTCCAGCGAACCGACACTTCGTTGCACACGATCAGCGTGGCCTATCCCGGCTACGAGACGCACCTGATTCAGCTCGGCGAGGTCACTTTCGACCGCCGACTGGAGACCGTGCAGCTCGGCGAGGGTTTCACACTCACCGTCTCCGTCGAAGCCGTCCCGCACAATGGCAGGCCGACCGTGGTCAAGAAAGCGCGCCTGGTTCGGACCACCGAGGCACAGAACCCCATTCCCTTTCTCGTCGCCGAGAAGAGTGTGGCCCAGAGCAGCGTCGTCTTCGAGGACCTCGAGGCCGGCCGCTACGGCGTCGAGCTTTACGGCGACGAGCCGCTCGAGCAGCTCTTCGTCCCGGTCGATCTCGCCGCCTCACGAACGATCGACATCGCCGTTCGGCCTCTGGACGTCACGATCTCCGCCTTGCTCGGCGATACCGTCCGGGAGAACACCGTCATCGATCTGGCGGCGCTTCGCAACCTCTGGCGGGCGACGATCAACACCGGCGCCAGTGGAGAGTACAAAGGCCCTCTATGGCAACGAGGCCTCTTCGCCGCGAATGTTCACCTCGAGAGCTGGCAGTTCTTCGCGTCGCGCACCATCGATGCCCGAGCCGAAGCCGCCTGGGACATCGTGGTTCCCGACCGCCGGATCACCGGCAGCGTGGTCGATGCGGACACGCGCCGCCCGGTGCCCGACGCCGCGATTCACTACGACTTCAAGGGGGGCGACGCGGCCATTTACGGCGCGATGCAGCCGGTCGACGAGAACGGCCAGTTCGTCCTCTTCGGCGCGCTGCGCGGAGAGTACGAATTTCACGTGACCGCGCCGGAGTACGCCATTCCCGACCATTCGGTGTCGGTCGTGGTCGATGAAGGGGCCAAAGAGAGCCGCGTGGAGATTCCGCTCAAGCGGGAGTCGGGCCGCACGGTGGTCTTCGTCGATGCGGCAACCGGGGAGCCCGTCGCCGAGGCGCCGGTCATCGAGCTGCGCCCCGACGGCCGTGGAGTGTTGCGCATGCTGACCACGGACGACACCGGGCGGGCCCGCGTCGGCGTTCAGGGAAAGGAGACCAAGACCGTCTACGTCCTTCCCGTTTCCGGGTCGATCGGCGTGGCGCACATCGTCCCCGGCGATGAGCCGCTCCGCGTCGAGGTGCCGCCGCCCTCATCGGCCATTCACATCAAGACTCAAATGCAGGACGGCTCTCCGGTCAGGGCATGTCGCGTGCTCTTGCGCATCAATGGAGAGATCATCCCTCCCACGGTCATGTCCCTCTTCGGATCGCTCCATCACATACCGTCCGACTCCGGCAGCGACGGCGATCTGTCGCTCCCCGGAATGCCCGCCGGCCTCTACGAGCTCTGGCCCTATCGCGGAAGCAGTCCCGCGGAGGCGGCAGCTCCAGTCCGGGCAAATGTCGCCGCCGGTGCATCGACGATCGTCTTGACGTTCGGCGGCTGACGCGAAGCATTCTGGTCCAGGTTCCAAATCTTCGGCGGAGCATATGTCATCGCTTCTCTGCGTCTGTCTCGTCTTCATCGCTCTTTCAGGAGCAATTCATCGAGCCCTCACGACTTCGCGGATTCGCGAACGTAACCTGACGATCGCCACCAGACACGCGGTCGAAAAGGAGCTCGTATGACAACGTCCACTCGCACCCGGCGCATCGTCATGACACTCGCATTGCTTTCTCTCGTCCCAGCGGCCTTCGCCCAGACCGTCGGAGGGTCGGTCCGTGCCGAGACCGGCAAAGGCGTCCGCACGATCGAGTTCAATGCCAAGGGCCTGTCGGGCGGCCGAGCGTCAGGAGATCTCGCGCTGACGGAACCGATTGCGCTTCCCGATCAGGATGTCGATGGCGCCGGCGAGCCGGAAGTCAAAGAGACGGCTCTTTCGTTGCGTGTTGACGTCGACTGCATGAACGTCGATCGCAACCGGGCTGTCGTTGGAGGGCAGGTTCGCGAGTCGAACGTCCAGAGCTACGTCGGCCGTCGCATGCTCCTGACCGTCGAGGACAATGCCGAAAACGCGGACCGCTATACCTTCGGGTTCTACCGCTCGACATTGCCGGCGTGGGTTCCGAGCGACGCGGAGCTGAAATTCGATCCGGGCGCCGGTTTGATGTGGATTGCCACCGATGCCGAGCGCGACGACGACAAGGGCATCAGCTCACAAGCAAGGTCAGTGTGACGGCTTCCCGATCGGATTGTACGAGCTCGAAGAGCTGCCAAAGGACGGCGGGGACATCCAGGTCAAACCGTAGAATTTCGTGGATGGTGGAGCTGAACGGGATCGAACCGTCGACCTCCTGAATGCCATTCAGGCGCTCTCCCAATTGAGCTACAGCCCCATATCCAACGAACGTTCTCGGGAAGGTACGGAAACTAACGCGAGTGGCGTTTCAAAATTTCCGAGGCGGCGGCGGATTCTAGCTGACGCGCCGTGGGAACATCAATTGCGTGGGCCACATCGCTTGAATCGGATCACGCGCGCGCTGCGGCATCGCAACTATCGCCTCTTCTTCGGCGGGCAATCGATCTCCCTCATCGGATCGTGGATCACGCGCATCGCCACGAGCTGGCTCGTCTATCGCCTCACCGGATCCGAACTCCTCCTCGGCATCGTCGGATTCGCGGGACAGATCCCGATGCTGATCCTCTCGCCGTTCGCGGGTGTGCTCGTCGATCGGTGGGACCGGCATCGCATCCTCGTCATCACGCAGATCCTTTCGGCGCTGCAGTCGGCGGCGCTGGCGGTGTTGGCGCTGATGAACGTCATCACGGTGGCCGAGGTCATCGCGCTGCAGTTGGTGCAGGGGGTGATCAACTCGTTCGATACGCCGGCGCGGCAGTCCTTCGTCGTCGAGATGGTGGAGGATCGCGACGACCTTCCGAACGCGATCGCGCTGAACTCCTCGATGATCAACGCCTCGCGCATCATCGGGCCCTCGGTCGGCGGAATCCTCATCGCGACACTGGGCGAAGGGTGGTGCTTCGGCGCCGACGCGATTTCGTATCTCGCCGTGATCGCGTCGCTGCTGGCCATGCGCCGGGTACCGACGGAAAAAGCACACGTCGACACGCGCATGCTCGAAGAGCTCCGCACCGGATGGACGTACGTCTCGCGCTTCCCTCCGGTCCGCGCGCTGCTGCTGATCGTGGCGCTGGCCGGACTGGCGGGAATGCCGTACGCGACGCTGATGCCGGTCATCGCTTCGAAGGTGCTGCACGGCGGCCCGCACACGCTGGGCATTCTGATGACGGCATCCGGAGTCGGCGCGCTGGCCGGCACGCTCTACCTCGCCTCGCGCCACACCGTCGTCGGCCTCGGCAAAGTCATCGTCGCTGCATCGATCGGCCTGAGTCTCGGTCTGGCCGCATTTTCGTTCTCGCACGTGCTCTGGCTGTCGGTGGTGATCCTTCCGATCATCGGCGCCGGAATGATGGTGCAAGCGGCATCGGCGAACACGATCCTGCAGACGGTCGTCGACGAGAATCTGCGCGGACGGGTGATGGCGTTCTACAGCATGGCCATCATGGGGATCCAGCCGATCGGGAGCCTGCTCGCCGGTATCGTGGCCGACCACATCGGCTCCCAAAAGACGATCTTCTACGGTGCTCTGCTCTGCCTGGCCGGCGCGATTTGGCTGGCGGTGAAACGGCGCATGCTGGCCGAACACATCCGCCCGATCTACATCGAGCGCGGAATCCTCGTCGACCTGGCGGCGGAAGAGGGACGGTAATATTCAGCGAATGCGCTGAATATAAGTTGACAAACATTCAGCCGCGTGGCTGAATGTTGACGCGATGGCGAAACGCGAATCAAAAGCGAAGCTGGATTCGTACGAGGCGGTCTTCAGTGCGCTTGCCCACGCCGCGAGGCGCCGCGTGCTGCTGGCGATCTACTTCAACGGCGGATCGATGACCGCGGGCGAGATCGCGGCGATGTTCGCGCACGCCTGGCAGACCACGACACGCCATCTGCAGGTCCTTGAAGCGGCCGGCCTGCTCTCGCACGAACGGCAAGGCCGCATGCGCATCTATCGAATCGAGCAGAAGCGGCTGAAGCTGGTGAACGACTGGCTCGGCCATTTTTTCAGGAAGCCGTAAGGAAAGGATGACTATGAATGATGTACCGCAGTTCTTCAGGCTCAACGTCGAGGTGGGCAACCTCGATCAGGCGATCAACTTCTATTCGACCTTGCTCGGAGTTCAGGGACGGAAGCAGCCGGGCGCTCGCAGCTACTTCGAGTGCGGTCCGGTCACGCTCTCGGTGATCGATGTCTCGTCGGTCGGCAGTCCGCACACGTCGGCGAAGGCGCTCTACTTCACGGTCCGAAATCTCGAAGCGGCATTCGAGCGCGCGAAGGAGTTGGGATGCCTATCGCAGGAATCCGTTCACGACGCGCCCGGCGGCGGAATCGTCGTGCGCCCATGGGGCGAGCGCTCGTTCTATGCCCTCGATCCGTGGGGAAATCCGCTGTGCTTCGTTGAAGAGGGAACGGTTTACACCGGCTGAGCGAGTGCTGGTGCCGCCGCGGCGGCACCAGCGTTGATCCCTACGCTTTCAACATCGCCGCGAGCGCATTGAGGCGCTCGGTCCAGAACGCGCGCATCCGATCAGCCTCGGCCTTCGACGCGAGCTTGCGATGCTCGAGCGCGACCTGGCTCTTCGAATCACTCTTGGCCATGAAGCCGACGTCGATCGGCGAGCCGTCCTCCCAACGAAGGCGCATCGATTTGTTCGGCGTCGCGCCGCGGACAGTCAACTTGACGCCGTCCATCCACTTCGCGCGGCCGCGTGCGTTGAACGCGGCGTACAACTTCGCCAGCGGAACGCCGACCGTCTTGCTCTTGCTGACCGACCAATCGCCGCTGCGCTGCTGCCCCTGCGCGCGCAACCCGCGGATGCGCTCGTAGCCGACCGCCACCATCTGCGTCCACCAACTCGGCGTCTTGTACTTTTCACGGATGTACTTCACGAGGTCGGGATGCGACATCTCTTTGCCGCCGGCCTTGTCGAGCACGAACACCCACTTGGTCCAGTCGCAACCGGTGGCCTTCTTCACCGACTCGTCGCTAAGCTTCGCCAGCGCGGCGTAATCGGGAGTCGGCACGTCTTCTTTTTTGACGAGATGAAGCCGGGCCGTGGTGTACGACTCGCCCGTCTTCTGCATGCGCGCACGAACGACGCGCTTGAAATCTTTCTGTTGAGTCATCGCGAAATCTCCTTCGTCCAGTCCGCGAGCATCCGCCCCCAGCAGCGAAGCCCTCGAACGAAGGGTCCGCAAGTACCCAACCCGAGGATTCGCTCCCCTTTGCCTCCGCATCGGACCTTCGCTGGGGAAGGTCTCAGGAGGTTAGGCGCTGGTTGCCGCCGAAGCGCGGATTGTAGCGGAATTTCGGCCCTGCGACTGCGGAGGAGAATGTGAACATGCTCGCCAAACGGCCTCAGGGGTAGGGAAATGCTCGCCTGCGTCACTCCGTAAGCGAGGGGAAGCATGTCTGAAGATTACTCCGAGTTTATGCGTACGGTCATGGAATATGCCGTCGACTCCGCACCGGAAGCAGCAGTCACCTTGGCGGGTCGAGAGGTCGCACAGCTTACCGAGAAGGTTTTCGTCAACGAGTTCTACGTCAAATGGCCAGACAAGGTGTTCGAAGAAGGGCTGTATCAACGGATGCTTACGTCAACCCAGCTTACGTGCGTCGCGGCGTATCGTGGCTGCGGTAAGACGTCCGCGCTATGCCATGTAGTCAGCCGGATCGCAGAAGAGCACGTTGACACCGTCCGCCCTGTCATCATCGATATCAAGCAACTGTACGACGACGGGGTGTTTTCTCCCTTAACCGATAACCCAACGCCGGAGATATTGAGTCACGCTTATCAAATCTTCAAAACAGAGATTCGGCGCGTAGTTCAGATGCGTCTTTTGCCAGGACCGGCAAATACAATCAGGATTCTCGCCTGGGCGCTCGCAGGTCCACCTGACGCAACGGACCGCTTCGTGGATTTCCTTGTTGCCGGCGTTATTGATCTCAGCGATCGCGCAGTCATGGCCGCGCACGCCATCAGCAAGACGCGCCGCGAGCGCATGGCGGCTATCGCTCATAGTTTGGAATCCGATGAACGCTTCGAAACCTTTCACGACGCCACCATGGAACATCTCACCGCCGCTCATATCGTGAGAGCGGGCATGGCTATACGCGGCTGGAAACGTGTCGTCCTTGTATTTGACAACATCGATAGAATACCCATCTCCTACCAGATCAAGTTCATGGAGGCTGTAAACGACGCCCATAACGCCCTGGCCGGCGCTTGCGGTACCGTTGTCGCCATCCGACGAGAAACACTACGTCGTCACGCGCCGCGAGCCAATGAAAAGGGAGATCCCATAGACATTATCGCACCGAACGCAGCAGACTATCCGCCACTCCTATTTCCGAATACTCAAGCAGCGCACGTCAGAGGAATTCTTCAACGCCGCCACGACTACTGCATTAAATTATACCAGAACAATACGCTCAACGCTGACGTTGAAATACAAAAGGTCATTGCGCTTCACTCAAGCGTCGTCGACGAATTCGTCCGAGACTCAATTCATGCTCTAGCTAACGGCAGCATACGAGCGCTGGCCAAAATCTATACGGGCTTCTTTAGGTATGTGCATCGTGCCGAATCGGCCAATATTACGCGTGGCCAGGACCCACGCAACGACGAGGGACACTTGCAAACGCTGTTCTTCCTGTTCTTGAGGGACAACGCGAAGGATTATGGTCTGATTTATTATGAAATCGTGAGAAGTGACGCTGACTTCGCCACATCTGTGACCGTCCCGGATCTCGCGTCACCACATCACCTCATCCTCACCGCGCTGCTGAATCTAACAAAAGATCTGCCGGAGGCGACAGAGGGCGAAAATGGCGCAACATTCCAGCAACTCGTGCAACGAGTGAAACAACTTGGGTTCGATTTCGAAACGATTCGCGAGGCGATCGATGAGATGCATGCCGACACAGGCGAACCACCCCGCACAATTGAATTCACTGACTCCGACCCCGATATCTCAAAACTGCAGGAAAACTCACAGCTAAAGCTGCGGCTTACGCCGCTAGGACATGTGTTGGTAACAAGTCTACTTCACAAAGTCGGGTACATTTGGGGTCAGGCTTACGACGGCTATATACGCTCCTCCACAAGAAAAGAAGCAACGAAATTATATTACGAACTTGACGCAGGAGAAAGAGTGCAGATCTTCTTTTCTTATGTTCGAGATTTAGCTTTAGCACACCTTAAACTGCTTTCTCTTGTTCGCGCGGAGCTGCAGAATAGATACAAATTATCTTGGCTCGTCGCCTACCGCGCGCAATTCGGTGTTAGCGAGCAGTTTCAGGTCCAGCGTCTTTGTGCCTCCGCCGCGGCTTTCTATCAGCCACATTTCAACCCGGCGTTTAGAAATCCGTTTAGCGTATTGCGACAAATCTACGACCAGTTAGTCGACGATTTAGTTCGGGGCGTCGAACATCGTCAGCTGGATGTAAATCGTTTGTCCGGGCGTATCGAAGATTTTTACAGGCGCCGTTCTGGAGGCCGATAAAACTATGTGGAGCGCCATCGTGAAAGCCCTGCAGCACGCACTAGAGGCACCTATAGACTGGGTTGCTGTTAGCGCCGTGCTAACGGCTGCAAGTACCATAACCCTGACTGTAATCACGGCATTTTATGCTCGTAGTACTCGGCAAATGCTTAGAGAATCGGCACGACAAGCTGCGGCCGCGGAGCAGTCAGTTGAGATGCTTGTCGCCGAGCATGGCCGAAAAATCCAGCAATATCGCGCACCTATCGCTGAAGTAATCGCCGCAGGCTTAGAGGCGGTCACGCGATGGATGGCGGTCGATTTCGGGGCGATAGGTACCATTGGCGCCGACTCAAGAGAGTTGGAAGTGCCGAAGTTCGCCTCTCTCATCGCGGAATCTCGGGCAGTGTGTTTTCCACTTTCCCAGGCGCTTGCAGAAGTCGAGTCCCATATCGTGCAAGCCAGATACGAGATCGATGAGGTGCCAATTTTGCGAGGAGAGGAGCTGCGCGCAGGTCAAGCGGAGGTCGCCCGTGCGCAACTTCAGCGATTGCACGCTGCATGGCAGGAGGCACAACGCGAGCTTGAGGCGTGGCGGTAAATGTCAACTGTCTTGTTGGCCGAACCCGATCGCGACACGCTCTCGCAAGCGGTAACCGATGTGCATCATGTTTACGTGGGCAGCGTCACGATGAATGTCGCTCCCTCACCCACCCCGCCCTCTACTTCGATGTTGCCGCGGTGCTGGAGGATTAGGTGCTTGGTGATGGCTAGGCCGAGGCCGGTGCCGGCGATTTCCTGGGAGCGGGATTTGTCGATGCGGTAGAAGCGGCGGAAGATTCGGTCGCGCTCCTCGGGGGGGATGCCTTCGCCGTGGTCGGTGATGCGGACGACGCCGCGGTCCGAGGTTGACGAGACGTCGATGTCGATCGAGGCGTCTTCGCCGCCGTATTTGATGGCGTTGTCGAGGAGGTTGGCGAAGGCTTGCTGGAGGCGCATGGCATCGCCGTGGACGTGGGCGCCGTCGCCGGTGATGACGAAGCGGAGGTTTTTTGCCGAGGCACGGTCGCGGAAGTCTTCGCAAAGATCTTCGATGAGGCGTCGCAAGTCGATGTCAGTCCGCTCGAGACTGAGATCGCCGGCTTCGATGTGACTTAGCTCCGAAAGGTCCTGCGCGAGGCGTTCGAGGCGGGCGAGCTGGCGGGACATGATGCGGCGGAGCTGGGCTTCCTGATCGTCGGTGAGTAGGCCTCGGTCGAATTCGAACGTTTCCACCGCGGACTTGAGCGCGGCCAGCGGCGTGCGGACTTCGTGGGAAAAATCGGCGATGAATTCGCGGCGGAGCTCTTCGAGGCGTTCGACGTGCGTGACGTCGATGAAGAGAGCGACGGCGGCGAGGTCGTGCGATGGCAGCGGGAAGGCGCGCATTTCGATCTGGCGCTCTTCGATGCCGCTGCGGATCGAGAAGCGGCTGGCGGAGTCGGCGCGATCGCCGAGGGCATCTTCAAAGCCGCGGAGAATCGACTGGTTGCGGAGAACGCTGGCTAACGGCTGGCCTACGAAGCCGGGCTGCAGGGTGAACATCTCGGCGAAGCGGCGGTTGGCGAGAACGACGCGGCGCTGGCGGTCGATGGCGAGGACGCCTTCGCCCATGCCGTTCATGATCTGTTGCAGCAACGCGTTCTGAAACTCGGCGGACGAGAGCTGGCGGGAGAGGTCGGTTCGGGAGCGGTAGAAGCGCGAGGCGATTTCGTCGACTGCGCCGAAAGAGTCGACGTCGAGCGATGCGGAGGCTTCGCCGTCGGGACGGCCGAGGCGGTCGGAGAGACGTGCGATGTCGGCGCGGGTGCGCGTCCAGAGGAGGGCGAAGAGGATGGCCGTTCCTGCGGCGACAACCGCGATGATGGTTAGGGCGATCATTTCAGCTCTTAGCTCTTAGCTGTTAGCTCTCTTGGCTCTTAGGTGGTTGTTTGTCCGACACCCGACACCAGCCCGACACCCGACACCCGACACCCGACACCCCTAAGAGCTAACAGCTAGGAGCTAAGAGCTCGGCGGATCGTACCGGTATCCGAATCCGACCACCGTCGTAATCCGCTCGGTGCCGATCTTCTTCCGGAGGTTGCGGATATGCGCATCCACCGTCCTCGTCTCGACGTCGTCGCTCATCTGCCAGACCTCGGACAAAATCCGGTCGCGCGAGACGACGGAGCCGCGGTTGCGGACGAGGAGGAGCAGCAGTTCGAGTTCTTTTTTCGCGAGCTTCACTTCGTTGCCGAGGTGATAGACGCGGAAGGCTTTTTCGTCGATGCGCAGCTCGCCGTCGTCGTAGCCGGAGACGTCGGTGGAAGGCTTCTGCGTGCGGCGCAGGATCGCGGCCACGCGCGCGGTCAACTCGCGGATGGCGAACGGTTTGGTGAGGTAATCGTCGGCGCCGAGCTCCAGGCCGGTGATGCGGTCGCGTTCGGAGCCGCGAGCGGTGAGCATGAGGATCGGGATCGAGGTCGTGACGGGATCGCGGCGAAGCTCGCGGCAGATGGTGAGGCCGTCGACGTCGGGAAGGTTGAGATCGAGGATCACAAAATCGAAACCGCCGCCCTGGACGGCGACCATGCCTTCATGGCCGTCCGCATAGACCGCCACCCGATAGTTCTCGCGTTCCAGGTTCAGGCGCATCGTGAAGGCGATGTCGGCATCGTCTTCGATCAGGGCGATCTTCGTCATTCGTCCGCCGCGGCGGCATGGGCCGTGTGTTTGATCATCTTTCCTTCGACGAGGTAGACCACCATCTCGCAAATGTTCGTGGCGCCGTCCGCCATCCGTTCGAAGTACTTGCCGACGAACGTGAGCCGGATTGCGGATGAGATGTTGCGCGCGTCTTCGAGCATGTAGGTGAGGAGATTTCGGAACGAGCTCTCCGTCAATGAGTCGACGTTGTCGTCCTGGGCGATGACGCGTCGGGCCAGGGCGGCGTCGCTGCGCACGAATGCGTCGAGCGCGTCGCGGACCATGGACTGCGCGTCGTGCGCGAGGCGGGGCAGGTCGGAGACCGGCTTCAGCATCGGCTCGCGATTCAGTTCGATGGCGCGTTCGCAGACGTCTTGCGCGAGGTCGGCGATTCGTTCCAGCTCCGGGGTGATCTTCATGATCGTGGCCACGAAACGAAGGTCGCTCGCCGTCGGCTGCATGATGGCGATCAGCTCGATCGTCTTCTGATCGATGACGATCTCCATCCGGTCGATCTCGTCATCGCGCGCGATGACCTCGTTGGCCAGGGCGGTGTCGCGTTCGAGCAGCGCGCGGATCGAGCGCTCCATGGCGTCTTCAACCATCGCGCCCATTTGCAGCAGGAGGTGCTTCAACTCATCGATGTCTCTGTCGAAATGGCGTTGCATATCGTCTCAGCCGAACCTTCCCGTAACGTAATCTTCGGTCATCTTTTCTTTCGGGTTCGTGAAAATCGCGTTCTTGTCGCCCTCTTCGACGAGGCGGCCGAGCATGAAAAACGCGGTGCGGTCGCTGACACGCGCGGCCTGCTGCATGTTGTGCGTGACGATGACGATCGTGTAGCTCTCTTTGAGCTCGTAGATCAGTTCCTCGATCTTCGACGTCGCGATCGGATCGAGCGCCGAGGCCGGTTCGTCCATCAGCAGGATCTCGGGATCGACGGCGAGCGCGCGGGCGATGCAGAGGCGCTGCTGCTGTCCGCCGGAGAGCGCGAGCGCGCTGGCGTGCAGGCGGTCCTTCACCTCGTGCCAGAGCGCAGCGCGGGTGAGCGAACGCTCGATGATCTCGTCGAGCTGCCGCTTGTTGCGCAGGCCGCCGATGCGCAGGCCGTAGGCGACGTTGTCGTAGGTCGACTTCGGGAACGGATTCGATTTCTGGAAGACCATCCCGACGCGGCGGCGCAGTTCGACGACGTCGGTATCGCCGCCATAGACGTCCTTGCCGTCGATGAGGATCGTCCCCTTGCCGCGCGCGTCGGGGATGATGTCGTTCATCCGGTTGATCGAGCGGATGAACGTCGACTTACCGCAGCCTGAGGGACCGATGAGCGCTGTGACTTTGCGGGGCGGAATGTCGAGCGAAATGTTGTGCAGGACTTTCGCCGAGCCGTAGAAGAAATCGAAATCGCGGACGGAGATTTTCGGATCGTCGTTCGTTGACGTTTCCGCCGGAGGCGTTGCAGCTTTCTGTTCCGGTTCGAGCACAAGAGTGATCACGAGCGGTTCATCCTTTCGAGGCGGCGGACGGCCAGGCGGGCCAGAATCGACAGCGCCAGAATCATCATCACCAGCAGGAACGCGCCAGCCCACGCCTGCCGGTGCCAGTCGTCGTACGGCGAGATGGCGTAGGTGAAGACCTGCACCGTCAGCGACGCGATCGGCTGCGTGAGGCTGGTCGACCAGAAGCGGTTGTTGAATGCGGTGAAGAGCAGCGGCGCGGTTTCGCCGGCCACGCGCGCCAGCGCGACGAGGATGCCGGTGAGGATGCCAGGCAATGCGGCGGGAACGATGACGCTGAAGACGGCGCGGCCGCGCGTGGCGCCGAGGGCAAGCGCGCCTTCGCGCAGGCCGCCGGGCACGAGGCGGAGCAACTCTTCCGTCGTCCGCACGACGATCGGAATCATCAACAGGCCGAGGGCCACGCCGCCGGCGATGGCGCTGAAGCGTTTCACCGGCAGCACGAGGATTCCGTACGCGAAGATGCCGACCACGATCGACGGGACGCCGTTGAGGACATCCGCGGCGAAGCGAACGATCGAGGAGAACGTCGTTCCGGGGTATTCGGAGAGGTGGATGCCGCAGATGCAGCCCACCGGCACCGCGAACGCGGCGGCGATGGCGATCAGGATCAATGTTCCGACGATGGCGTTGGCCATGCCGCCGCCGATCTCGCCGACCGGCTTCGGCATGTGCGTGAAGAAGTCCAGGTTGAGCGCGCCGAATCCTTCCTTGATGACGTAGAAGAGGATCATCGCCAGCGGAATGAGAGCGACGATCACCGCGAGTGCGCACAGCGCCTCGAATAGGCCCGAGTAGATCTTCCTCCGCCGCAGGTTCGCCGTCACGCCGGCACCTCCTCGGGCACGACCACCGGCATCACGACGATCGTTGCTGCCCGCCGCTTCGTCGACCAGATCAGCAATCGCGAAAGGAGGTTGACGCCGACGGTGATGATGAAGAGCAGCAATCCGATCTCGATCAGCGCGTGCAGATACAACTCATCCGCGGCCTCGGTGAACTCATTCGCGATGACCGCGGCCATCGTGTACTGCGGCTTGAAGAGCGACGTTGAAATCTGCGGCGAGTTGCCGATGACCATGGTCACGGCCATGGTTTCTCCGAGCGCTCGGCCGAAGCCGAGCATGACCGCGCCGATGATGCCGGTGCGTCCGAAGCCGATGGCGACCTTGATCGCTTCCCAACGCGTCGCGCCGAGGGCGTAGGCAGCTTCGCGCTGCGTCGAGGGAACGTTTTTGAGGATCTCGCGTGCGACGGAGGAGGTGAACGGAATCACCATCACCGCGAGGATCAGCGCCGCGGCCAGCATGCCGACGCCGAGGGCCGGCTTGGCGCCCATGGCGATTTCGACTTTGCGCACGATCGGAACGAGCACGAAGATTCCCCAGAGGCCGTAGACGATCGATGGGATCGCGGCCAGGAGCTCGGTGAGATACGCGAGCGGCTGACGCAGCATTCGCGGCGAAAGCTCGGAGATGAAGATGGCGATGCCGAGCGCGATCGGTGTGGCCACGAGCAACGCGAGGACGGACGAATAGAGCGTGCCCCAGATGAACGGGAGCGCGCCGAAATCGCCGGAGACGGGATCCCAGACTTTCGTCGTCCAGAACTTCAGGCCGAACTTCGTGATCGAGAGCGTCGACTGCCGCGTCAGCTCGAAGGCGATGCCGGCGACGATCAGGAGCACGAGCGCCGCGAAGGCGCCCGTGCCGATCCGGAAGCTGCGATCGTCGGAGGAACGCTTCATTGAATCTTGCCGAGGGCCTGCATTTCTTTGGCGACGACGGGTTGCGGCAGCGGCGCGTAGCCGAGCGACGGCGCGAATTTCTGGCCGTCGGCGAGCGCCCACTTGACGAAATCGACCATGGCCTTTCCGCGTGCGGCGTCTTTCGGATGTTCGTAAAGAAGCAGCCACGTGAACGATGCGATCGGATACGCGGTGGCGCCGTCGGCGTTCGTGATCGAGACGCGGAAGTCGTCCGGCATCGCGGCGCCGGTCGCGGCCGCGGTCACGGAGTCGAGCGATGCGGTGATGAACTGGCCGGCCTTGTTCTGCACGGAGCCGTACGTCATCTTGTTCTGCAGCGCATAAATCAGCTCGACGTAGCCGATGGCGCCGGGAGTCTGGCGCACGAGGCCGGAGACGCCTTCGTTGCCCTTCGCGCCGACGCCGGCAGGCCAATTGACAGCGGTAGAAACGCCGATCTTCGTCTTGTAGTCGAGCGAAACCTTCGAAAGGAAGTCGCAGAAGATGTACGTGGTGCCGGAGCCTTCGGAGCGATGCACGACGGCGATGTCGTCGGCCGGCAGCTTCACGCCGGGATTGATCTTCGCGATCGCGGCATCGTTCCACTTCGTGATCTTGCCGAGGTAGATGTCCGCGAGAACCGCGCCGCTGAAGCGCAGTGGCGGCGTCACGCCGGTCACGTTGTAGACCGGAACGACGCCGCCGAGGACTGTGGGGAAGTGCAAGATGGCGCCGGGCGCGGCTTGCAACTGTGCGTCGGTCATCGGTCCATCGGTAGCGCCGAAGAAGACCGTTTGCGACGTGAGCTGCTTGATGCCGCCGCCGGATCCGATCGGCTGGTAGTTGATGCGGATGTCGGGATGCGTCTTCTGATACTCGTCGAACCACTTCGAGTAGATCGGATTGGGGAAGGTCGCACCGGCGCCGTTGATGGTCATCGGACCATTGGTCGCGGGCGTGGACGACGACGTTTTCGTTTCGCTCGGCTGACATGCACCGAGGGCAATCGACACGAGGATCAAGAGCGACTTCAGTTTCATGCCGCGCAGGGTACGGACGGCGTTCGGAGTGCGAATGCAGGCTCTGTAAATTCGGCGTGAAAACGCGGAGTTCGCGGAGAGGCGGAGCACGCGGAGGTTGGACGTCGTGCGCGGCGCACAAACGTTACGATCGCGGGGCCGCAAACCCTCTCCGCGCACTCCGCCTCTCCGCGCACTCCGCGTTGTCAAAAACACTTGCGTTTCAGCGCTCTTCTTGACGCGCCGCAAGCCGTTGATTTGACGTAAGTCGCACGAATTCAGCGATTTACGCATTCCGGCACGCTGGCCGTTCGATCGCACTACCGGTCCCCGAAAGGAGGTGGTGCTAACGGAGAGAGCCAATTCCAACTGATGCAGAGGATCAACGGTCCTCGTGTGGGAAACAGCCGGAAACACCGAAACGCGTCATCGATCAACCGAACAAAAAACGACTAACCAAAAGGAGAACAGACCATGCGGAAGTCCCACCTCATCGTCCTGTCGGTAATTCTCATCGCCACCATTTCCAGCGCCGCCATGGCCGCCGATGCGCAGCCGGTTGGCGCAACCCAGGTCGCCGGAATCGTCAACCTCAACACCGCGGATGCCGCCCAGCTGTCGCTGCTTCCCCGTGTCGGCGTCAAGGCCGCGCAGCGCATCCTCGACTACCGCAAGGAGCACGGCGCCTTCAAGAAGACCTCGGACCTGATGCAGGTCAAAGGCTTCGGCGAGAAGTCGTTCGAGCGCCTGGCCGCGTACGTGACCGTCGAAGGCAAGACCACGCTGACGGCGAAGGTGCACACGAAGAGCGCGCGGAAGCCGTCCTCGAAAAAGCCCTCCCCCGCGGCGTAACCCGCCGTCCCTCCCCCAGGCCGCCTCGCGCACGCGGGGCGGCCGTCTTGACCAACCCACTCCCCACACCCCGAAAGGAGAACGTGTGTTCAAACGGCAGAACGGCACCACCCTCATCGAAACCGTCGTCATCCTCACCATCGTCGGAATCATCGCCATGTGCGCGGTTCCATCGTTCGCGGCGTACCGGCGGCAGTCTTCGGTCCTCGCCGCGGCGCACGAGATGCGCTCACTCCTGCGCGAGATTCGCTCGCGCGCCATCGCGCACGGCGGCTACTCCGGCGTGAAGTTCGTCAAGACAGCGAACAACTGGACGTACACGCTCTATGACGACGGCAACGCGAACGGCATCTACAACGCCGACATCAGCAATGGGATCGACAAGCGCTACTTCGGCCCGGCGGTGGTTATGCCGTCGTTCCGCACCGCCTCGATCTCGCTGCTTCCGATCGCGATCCGCGATCCGGACGGCGCGAAGCTGCTGCCGGCCGATCCCGCGCTGCAGTTTGGCAATTCGACGATCTGTTCGTTTTCACCAGCGGGCGGCGGCACGGCCGGCACGATCTACATCAGCGACGGCATCAGCAATCTCTACTGCGTCCGCCTCTTCGGCGCCACCGGCCGGCTGCGCATGCTTCGCTACGACTCGGCGAAGCAGAAGTGGGAGGAGCGTTGACCCCCACGGCGGGCGGCGTTGGTCGCCCAAGGCTCGGCCACAACGTGCGCGCCAATCTTCCACGGCGGGGACTGTTAGCCGCCGCTTCGCCTCACCACCAATTGCTGCGCCTCGTAGGTTTGCACGAGCGACAGCGGATTCGATCGCAGCAGCTCTTCCGAAAAGGCCTCGGACAAGACGCTGCCGTCCATGTCGCGCCCGACCGGCAGTCCGGCGAGGTAGAGCACGGTCGGCACGACGTCGACGGCCTGCGCGGAGCGCGGCTTGTCGATGTGAACCACTCCCTTGCCATACACGATTACGAAGCCGTCGTCGGCGCTCGGATCGGCGGGATCGATGAAGTCGTGCAGCAGCGCGTACGGCGTCGTGGGCAGTTGCGGCGGCACGGGGCCGGACGGCGAGACGACCACGATGATGTGATCGGGATAGTCGCGAGCCAGCGACGCCAGCATGCGATCGAGCTGCTCGGCATACGCGCGCAGCACGAGCCCTTTCACATTCGAGCGCGGCGGCAGGTCGTCGCTGAAGATGTGGATGGCGCGCTGGGCCTGCTCGAATCCGCCCAGCGTGCAGACGGTGAGCGGGAACGACGGCGCGGACGTGCGCAGAATGGCCATCGACGTCAGATCGGCAGCGAGCCCGTTCACGATCCGCTGCCGCGCCGTGCCGGTGCCGTTGAATCGCTGCGTCTCCGAATCGGGAGGGGTCGTTTCGAGCTTGGCGATTTCGGCGGCGAACTGCGGCGGAACGGCCTGCGTGGCGTTGCGCGGTGCAGTGTCGAAGTAGCGATCGGTAACGAGCCGCGACGCGCCGGCAGGTTCCGACCACGGCCAGCCGATCACCGCCGCATGCAGGCCGACGCGTTCGAACAGCGTCCAGAGCGGGAGCGAGAGTCCGGCCGGAAGCGGCGTGGAAATCCGCGTCACCGGCGGAATCAATCCCCACGCTTTGAATCCGACGCCGCCCGGCACGATCAGAAAGCGCTCGCCGGGCCGGTTGAGCGGAGTGGAGTAGCCGAGCCGTCCGGTCACGCCGTGGCGGAACGGAAGTTTTCCCGTAGCGACGGACGCCCAGATCGACTTCGGGCTCATCGTCGGGAACGGCTCGAGACGGGTCAAATACCCGCGCGTCCGCGCCTGATCGAAGAACGGCAGCGACCCTTCGCCGGCCAGCGTCAGAATCCAGTCGTACGGCAGATTGCGAATACCGACCACGATCACTGGCCGTTTTCCGGCGACGGTCCCGATATCCGCGACGACCACGGCGTGCGTCTCGGTGCGATAGCGATCGCGGCGCTGATACAAGAAGAACGACGACACCGCGATCAGCACGACGCCCACGACGAACAGAATCCGCGACGTGCGCCGATCGGCGTTCCGCTCCGCGAACCAGATCAGCAACAGGATGAACGCGGTGGCCGTGATCAGGTTCGTCGCTTTCGACAGCACGCGGATCGCGCCGACCGGCAGATAAATCCGGAACACCTCCAGGTGCATCCAGTAGATCGCCGCTGCCAGGAATGCGGCGAGGACGACGAAGCCGAAGCCGTGTGGCCGGAAGCCGCCGTGCGTTTCCGGTTTCCCGAAGAGGCGTACGCGGAGCACGCGCAGCAGCCACAGCACCGATCCGAAAAGCAGACCGCAGATCAGTCCGTAGACGATGGTTACGGTTGCCAGGCGGCCGGGCGTGATGTCGATCTGCGGGTTGAGAAAGTAGAGCAGGTTGGCGATGTAGAGGCCGAAGATCGCGCCCGCGAGCACGCGCTTGAGGTACGCCCAGCGTATCGGCATGTCGGCGCGCGCAGTGTATCGGATGCGGGAGTCGTAGGACGTTGGGTGTCGGGGGTCGGAGTTCCACATCGGTTCCGACTCCCGACCCCCGACTCCCGTTTCTCGGCAGGTGCCTCGTGATCACGTCTGCGCATCTCCGCGATCGCGACGTCTTCGCGCTCCTCCGCGACCTCGGCTACGACATCGCGCCGGTCACGATCGCCTCCGCCGACTGGCGCCGGGCCGGCATCGAGATCTCCTGGAACGGTCACGTGACGTTGCAGTTGGCGTCGCGGACGCCGCAACTCGATCTCTATGTCCTCAGCGGCAATGCGCTTCCCGAGCCGGACGCGATCACGGCGTTTCTGCGATCGCTGACTTCGTACAACGCGCTGGTCAAGCCGGTGGCAATCGGCGTGACATCGCGGCGGCTGACGATCCACGATCTCTCCGCCCGCCGCGAGCCGCGCCGCCTTGACATCGATCTCGATCATCCGACCGCGCACGCGCTCGATCGCCTGAATCTCTTAGCGAACGGCAGCGATCCCGCGCGCATTTTCGACCGCGCCCTCGATCGCGAATCGCTGACGCGCCAATTCTTCGAGCGCTTCCGACGCGCGGTCAGCGATGTCGCGAAAACGATTCGCACCGTGACGTGGGAGCCGCAGGAAGCCGCGGACGGCCAGGCGTTGCTCCTCCTATCGCGGCTGCTCTTCCTCTACTTCATCCAGCAGAAAGGTTGGCTCAACGGCGAACGGCGATTCCTCGTCGATCGCATTGGACGCGATGTTTACGTGAAACTTCTGACACCGCTTTTCTTCGGCTGCCTGAACACGCCAACGCACGAACGCGACGCGATCGCACAGCAACTCGGCAAGATCCCCTACCTCAACGGCGGTCTCTTCGAGCCCTCGGCATTCGAAGAGCGCAATCCCGATCTCGAGCTCCCCGACGAACTGCTGCAGCGTGTCATCGAAGACGTCTTCGAACGCTTCGCCTTCTCGATCGATGAATCCGACGCCGCAGGCGCGCACATCGATCCGGAGATGCTCGGCAAGGTCTTCGAGTCGCTGATGAACACCGACGAGCGGCTCTCGACCGGCAGCTTCTACACGCCGCGCGCGATCGTCGACGTCCTGGCCGCGCGCGCCATCGTGGCCTGGCTCAGCGATGGCGACGAATCGACGCGCGAGGACCTCGAACGCGTCCTTCGCGGCGAGCCGGTTTGCGTGCGGAATGCGAAGTCGCTCGCCGAACGGCTCCACGAGATCACCATCCTTGATCCCGCGTGCGGATCGGGAGCGTTCCTGCTGTCGTCGCTGCGCATCGTCGAAAAACTGACGACTGCGCTCAATCCCAAAATCCAACCTGGGTTGAGACGCCGCATCGTCGAGCGCTCGCTCTACGGCGTCGATCTGAAACCGGAAGCGGTCCGACTCTGCGAATTGCGTTTGTGGCTGGCCATCGTGTCGCAGGCAGACGACGATGCGAACGACATCCAGCCGCTGCCGAATCTCGACCGCAACATCCTGCAGGGCAACTCGCTCCTCAGCCCGACCGACTTTCTCAGCGACAACCGCGGGGACGTGTATCGCGAATGGGTGTACGCGTTGCGCGCGCAGGCCGACCTGATCGCGCGCTACCGCAACGCGCCGCATCGCGAGCGCGCGCAGGTGTCGCGCATCATCCGCGCGAACGACGGCCGCCTGGCCAGCGAGCTGCTGGCGAAAGCGATCGACCTCGACGAACACGAACAGGAAGTGCTCTGCGCGCCGCAGCACGATCTCTTCGGCCGCCTGCGCGAAGTCAACATCGAACGCTGCCGCGAACTGCGCGAGCGGATCATGGCCAACCGCCGCACGCTCGAACGCATCGAAGACGGCGAGATCGGCTTCTTCTCCTTCGACGTTCACTTCGCGCATGTCATGGCCGCCGGCGGTTTCGACGTCGTGGTCGGCAATCCGCCGTGGGTGCGCAACAGCCGCATCGATCCGCGCGCGAAGCAGATGTACGCGGAACGCTTCGCCCTCTTCCGCAACGACGGCGCGCGCGGTGCGGCCTTTCATCAACCCGATCTCTCGATCGCATTCGTCGAGCGCTCGCTGTCACTCGCCGCACCGAGCGGCGTGATGTCGCTGCTCGTTCCATCGAAACTGCTCAACGCCGGCTACGCCGCCGGACTGCGTACGCACGCGGCGTCGAAAGCGAACATCGTCGCGCTCGATGACTGGTCGTCCGACGCGCATCGCCACTTCGATGCCGACACCTTCCCGCTCGGCATCACGCTCGCCCACCGGAACGGCACCGAGCCGCCAAGCATCTCCATCACCTCGGCGGGCGAATCGTTCGCGTTACCGAGTGCCGCGCTGACGATCGGAGGAACGGAATGGTCGCTTCTGCCGCCCGACGTGCACGCCATCGTCGCGCGCATCCACGCCACGCATTCGCCGCTCGCCGAAACACTCGGCCGCGTGCCTGTCATGGGCGTGAAGACCGGCGACAACGACGCCTTTTTTCTCGACGTGAAGCGCGTTCGCGCGAACGCGGTCGAGACGACCGACGGTCTGCACATCCCGCTCACCTCGGTCTGCCGTTGCGCACGCGGACGCGACGTGCGCCGCTGGAAAATCGCCGATCCGCCGTGGATGCTCTGGCCGCCCGCCGGCGGCTGGCGCAAACCGCCAAAGTGGGTGGAGCGCTTCGCCGAAGCGCGCGGCGTCGACGTCCAAACGCTGCGATTGAAGTACGTGCGTCCCGAACACGTCGGCATCAAGGTGGTCTGGAAGGATCTCTCGCGCGGCTTCTGCGCCGCCGTTCTCGAAGACTCCATCCGCCTCGGCGAACGCAACATCCCGCTCGTCCCGAACCAGACGCTCTATTCGCTCGACGCCGCGACGATCGAAGAAGCGCACGTGCTGGCCGCGCTGCTCAACTCGACCATCGTCAACGTGCTCGCGATCTCCATCGCCGAACGCGCCAAGGATTTCTACTTCCGCTACTTCGGACGAACGGTCGCGCGACTCCCACTTCCAACCGTCGCGCCGGCGAGTGATTTGTGGACACAGCTGCTGCGCGCCGCGCGGCGCGCACGAAGGAATCCCGATCGCATCGGCGACGAAATCGATCTCGCGGTGAACGCGCTTTATGGCGTCTCGCCCGCCGAGCACGCGCGGCTCGCCTCATTCCTCCGCACGCGCCTCGGCTTCAACGGCGATGCCTGACCTCGCACCGCACCAGCGCGAAGCAGTGAGCCGCGCGCTGGCGCTGATCGCCCGCCACGGCGGAGCAATCCTCGCCGACGACGTCGGCCTCGGCAAGTCGTACGTCGCGGCTTGTGTCGCCACAGAGTTACATCGCCGCGGAAGTGGAGTGGAGATCGTCGTCCCGGCATCGCTGGTCTCGCAGTGGCGCGACACGCTCGACGACTTCGACCTCGACGCGCGCATCATCACGCACGACTCACTCGCCGGCGATCCATCCCTCGGCGACGGCGATCGCTTCATCGTCGTCGACGAGGCGCATGCATTTCGCAATCGCCGCACGCAGCGCTGGTGCGCGCTGGCGCGCAGATCCGTCGGCGCGCGACTGCTGCTAGTCACCGCGACGCCGATCTGCAATTCAGCCGACGACCTCCTCGCACTCGTCTCACTCATCGCCGCCGACGACGCGTTGCGCCTCTGCGGCGTCGCGTCGATCGATGACGCCTTCGCCATTCGCGACGGACCGGCGCTCGACGTCATCGTCCGCGAGCTTGTCATCCGCCGCGAACGCGATGTGCTCCCGCCCGAGCTCCGCTTCGGCGCTCTAGAACGGCGCGTGATCCGCCACCCGATCGCTGCCGCGCCGATCGACGCGTTGCAATTCCCACTGAGTACGAGCGCGCCGTTGCTGCGCCAATTTCTATGGCGGCGACTGGAATCGAGTCCCGCCGCGCTGCTCGAATCGGTGCGGCGCCAGCTCCGCTTTTACGAACGCGTGATCGAAAGCGGCCGTGCACTTTCACGCCGCGACTATCGCCAGGCGTTCGCCGCCGAGGAGGATGCAGATGCGTTTCAGCAAATCCTGTTCTGGTACTTGCTCGCTCCCGCGGACGGCTTCGACGCGACCGTCGTTCGCGAGGAAATGTCGCGATTGGGTTGCATTCGATCGATCATCGAACGCGCCGACGACACGAAGGTCGCACTGCTCGAATCGATTCTGGACAACGAGCCGACTCTCATTTTCACCGGCGCCGCGGCCACAGCACGATCGCTGGCGCGCCGCCTCCGATGCGGCCTGGCCACGGCGCGCGACGGCACCGGCGCGATCGACGCCTTTCGCCGCGGCATGATCGATCGCGTCGTCGCCACCGATCTCGCGTCCGAGGGATTGAATCTGCAGCGCGCGGGTGTGGTCGTGCATTACGACATCCCGTGGAATCCGGTGAAGCTCGATCAACGCAACGGACGCGCACATCGCATCGGCCAAACGCGCGACTCCGTTCGCGCGATCTATTTTTTGCCCGAGGCACGAAGTCGAGTCGTCGAGACCATCGCGTCGAAGAACCGCACGCGGCGGCGGATCCTCGGCGTGCATGATGCGTCCATCGACGCGCCGTCGCTTGCCGATTTGCCGCAACGGCTTCCTGCCGATTCGTCCGCGCTGGCGCTCGTCAACGCGCTGCGCGCGAACGGCCTCGCACCGCCCGCGGCGCTCTTCCGGCGGCATCGCGCCGGAGTCGAGTTGCTCTTCGCCGAAATGGCGAAGGAGTATCTCGACACTAGACGGCTAACGGAACTGGAAGCGGTGTTGAAGCGCGAAAGCGCGTTGCGGCAACGTTGAAACGCTTCACGGCACGATCGTCAACTGCACCGGGTAATCCTTGCTCTGGCAGTATCCGTACGCGTGCATGGTGATCGTTGATACTCCGGGGCCGTGCGAGCTCGTGTAACGCGCGTGACAAACGCCAGGCCCGACGAAGTCGCCGGTGCAGGTGCCGAGGGGCGTGATGGAGTCTTTGAGGGAATTGCTCCACTCCCAATAGACGAGTCCGAGGGCTCTTGTGAACGTTAGATCGACGGTCTGACCGGCGTGAATCTGCGTACTCGCCAGCGACAGGCTCGTAGGCGGATCGACCGGTCCGACAAATACGCCGCGCCCGGTTCTCACAGGGCAGTGATCGGCATCGGTGAACGAAAACGTGCAATAGATCCCGGCGGATCCGACAGCGGCGGCGGTGTACTGCGCCGTGCTGGTCCCCTGTCCCGAAACGATCGAGCCGTTATCAATGGACCAGGTCACCTTCGCTCCCGGCGGAGGAGGCGTAGTAAGTGACACGGTCTGCGTTTGCCCTTGGCAGATGCCGTCGGGTACCGTGAATTCGGGGACGGGATTCTGGTAGGGCGTGACGGACGGCTTGACGATGTTCGCCTCGCAGAAGGCGTCATATGCCCTGACGACGGTGTACGTCGTAGGCGTCGGACCGGGATTGACGAAACGATTCTGCTGGGTCTCGTTGGATGACGTCGTTACGCCGTCCGACCATACGGCCGTCCATGGCCCTGCCAGGGACATGTTGTTGAGGCATGAGCTCCCGTCGAAGCTGGCATACACCTGCGAAGTGTTGCCGGGACCGCAAAACACGTTCACCGTGACCCTGTCGGGTACGTGCACGATCGGCGTAGCACCAACGACGACGATGGGGCAGCCTGTGCTGTCGTGGCCTTGCAATACCGACGAGTAGCCCGGAGCGCAATTCACGAAGACTGGCCGGGAAATCACCATTGAGTTGGTCTGAAACGGCGTTCGAAGGCCATCGCTCCACTGCCCGGTGAATGGTGGTGTGCCGGTGAACGTCGCGGTAATCGTGTCGATCCCGGCGCAACTGTTGCCGGTCGCCGTGATCGTCGCTGTCGGGTGCGGCTCCGGAATCACGGCTACACCCGACGACGTACCGGCACACATCACATCTTCGAAATTGGTGATGCTGTAGCTGAAGGGCTGCGTGACCGTTCGAGTAAACGACTTTGTCACGGCGGTGAAGGGCACGCCGTCCGACCATGTTCCTTTGAAGGGCGACGTGCCGGTGAAGGTGACGTTCACGATCGCCGTGCCGCACGAGATCGGGCCGGCGCTGACGACGGCGGTCGGGTGGTCGCACACAGCTTCTGCCAGGATGGGGATGCTGCGCGCGGCCTGGTCCCCGCAGGCGCCGCGCGTGAGCTGCACGCTGACTTCTACGTTGCCGGTCGATCCCGCCGTGATCGTGACGTCGTTTCCCGTCGCGGTAGCGGGCGAACCGTTGGTGATCGTCCACAAGGCCACCGCTCCCGGTTGGGATCGGACGGTCATCTGGAAACTCTTCTCCTTGACCACGGCATCGGGTGCGTCGAGGACGATGGACGGCGTGACGCAGTCGCCAACGATGTAAGGAACCGCGGTGTGTACCAGCGCGCAAGACGACGCGGAGACAGGACTCTTGGCAACGGCGCGTTGTCTGGATGACGCCGGTGGCGCTGCCGGCGTATCCATGGCGGCGTCGATCACGATCTGCTTTGTCCCGCTCTTGTCAGGCGAATAGGTATATGTGCGCACCGCCGGCGCCAGCGTGATCGTGCCGAAGTCTGAGCCGGTGATGGTCTGCCGCGCGGGCGATCCATCGCTGTACGTCCAGGTGAAGGTCAGCGGTTCGCCGGCATGTGCGGCGGGAATCGGAGCAACTCGGACGTTGAAAGGATCATGCAGTGCGATGACGCTGCTGCCATGCGACACGCAACCGCCTGCCGTCATGGTGACCGACACCGTCGCTGCGGCACTGGAGCCGAACGTCAGGTTGACTCGGTCGCTGGCCGCGTCGCCGGCGATCGTTCCGCCATCCACGGTCCACGCGTAGGTCGCGCCCGGAACGCCAATGACGGACACCGTGGCCGTACCCGACTTGCACGCGTTCGGCGGCGCGAGCACGGTCACAGTCGATGAGCACTCCCCCGACAGGCGGAGAGTCGTGACAAGCGACAGGAACGTGATGAGGAGGAGAGATTTTTGGGGGGACACCGCGGTCAAAATAACCTATTTGGGTCAATCGCGGCAAATAGAAGGTCTGCCCCCGCGTCATTCTGACCCGCCAATCGTCCGTTCTACCCTGAAAACGCGTGGCATCGCGCTTGGGATAGTCCCCTCCCCGAAAAAGGAGACTTCCCCATGAAGAAAACAGGTATCGCAGTTCTCGCACTTTTGATGGTCGCGACGTTTGCCGTCGCGAATGATCACGGCGGACCGGGCGGACCCGGACCGGCCGGCGGACCCGGTGGACGCGGCATCGAAGGCGATGGACATCTCACCGTCGCCGCCGACGGCACCGTCATCGTGCGCCGCGCCGCGGCCAGCAGCACCACCGCCAATCCGGTCGCCGAAGTCGTGGCCATTCGTAATGGAGTGGTCGCGTGGAGCGCAACGCTTCCCTCGCCGCGCACCGAGGTCGAGCTATCGGGTTCGTTGGTCATCGAAGTGACCGACACGACCGCGTCAGGCGCCTCGTCGCCGACTACCGGCCTGACGGCTCTCAACGTTTCGAACGGCGCACAGGCCTGGACGCTGAGCATCAACGGCCGCGTCGAAGATCTCACGCCGTACAGCGGCGGCACGTATGCCGTCGTCATCGTTCCGGCAACGACTACGGGCGGTACGCCGACCCGGAACCTCGTCGCAATCAGCAACGCGGGCGTCATCACCTCGACCATCGCGTTCTGATTGTTCATCCTCCTCGATCGGGGCGGCGGCGCGTGGCCGCCGCCCATTTCTCAATGGAGACTTCACATGGGCAGACCAGCCAAGTTCCCGCTTCCGCTTCTCTCCGGCTCGCGCCGTCCATCGATGATCCGCTGCGAGTCGTGCTTTCACCTCGGCGCCGCGGTTCGCGTCGGAGGACGTTTGCTTTGCGGCGCATGTTTCCGCGATGCCGCGCTTGATGAAGTTGAACGACGTTCCGAACCCGCGCGCGATCGGGTGGCTTAGCGATCGATCCAGCGCTGGTTGTTCGCGCTATACCGCGGTCCGGCAATGGCCTCGGGACGCAGCGCGTCATCGAGTGTGGCGATTTCCTCGGCGCTCAACGTGATCGACGCGGCGGCGGCATTCTCCTCGAGATACTTCCGCCGCTTCGTGCCGGGAATCGGAACGATGTCGTCGCCTTTGTGCAGCAGCCACGCGAGCGCGATCGTGGCCGGCGTCGCGTCATGCTTCGCGGCGATCTCACGCACAATCGACGCGGTGCGCATGTTGGCGTCGAAGTTCTCGCCCTGAAACCGCGGATCATTGCGGCGGAAATCGCCTTCCGGATACTCCTCGGCGCGCTTGACGCTGCCCGCCAGAAATCCGCGGCCGAGGGGACTGAAGGGGACGAGTCCGATACCGAGCTCGCGCAGCAGCGGGATGATGCGCGGCTCGAGGTTGCGCTCCCACAACGAATACTCGCTCTGCAACGCCGTGATCGGATGCACCGCATGCGCGCGCCGAATGGTCTGCTCGCCGGCCTCGGAGAGCCCGAGGAATCGAACCTTCCCCTCGGCCACAAGTTCCGCCATGACACCGATGACTTCCTCGATCGGCACTTCAGGATCGACGCGATGCTGATAGAGCAGATCGATGTGATCCGTCCCGAGCCGCGTCAGCGATCCTTCCACCGCGCGCCGCACATGCCTGCTATCCAATCCCGCCGGCTTGCCGTCGACGATGTTGAATCCAAACTTCGTCGCGATGACGACCTGGTCGCGCTTCCCGCGCAACGCCCGCCCGACCAACTCTTCATTGATCCAGGGACCGTAAACCTCGGCCGTATCAAAAAAATCGATCCCAAGCTCCAGCGCCCGATCGATCGTCGCCAGCGACTCCTGCTCATCCGCCGGCCCATACGACTGACTCATCCCCATGCACCCAAGCCCCTCGGCAGAAACGACGAGACCCTGCGATCCGAGTTTGCGTTTGTTCATGGGGCAACGCTACACCAACAGCGTCACGCGGAGCACGCGGGGAGGCGGAGATGAGGAGACGAGAGCCAGACGCCCGGATATCCAGCCGCGGAGCGGCGACATCTACGTAGCCCACAGCGTGAGCTGTGGGAAAAGGAGAGCGCCCGGATATCCAGCCGCGGAGCGGCGACATCTCGAATTAAAGATATCTTTGCCGAGGAGATTACGGATGAGCCACCGATTCACAGCCCTGTTCACACATCTAATCTTCAGCACCAAGGATCGCTTCCCGCACCTCGACCGCGACCTCGGATCTGAATGTCGGGCCTACATCGGAGGAATCGTCGAGAACGTCGGCGGCCGGCGCATCGCAATCGGAGGAGTCGCTGATCACATCCATCTTCTCGTCGATATGCCTGCGACCCTTGCGCTTTCGGATTTCGTCCGCACCATCAAGTCAAACTCGTCGAAGTGGATTCATGAAAATCGGAACAGGCCAAAATTTGCATGGCAAAAAGGGTATGCGGCGTTCAGCGTCAGCAGATCCGGCGTCGATAGCGTCGTGCGATATATCGACAACCAGGAGAATCATCATCGACGCGTCAGCTTTCAGGACGAGGTACGAGCATTTCTGAGAAAGCACGGGATCGCGGGCGATGAGAAATACATGTGGGAGTGATCGTTTCGAGATGTCGCCGCTCCGCGGCTGGAGATTGGTCGTATCGCTCTGATTCCCACAGCTCACGCTGTGGGCTACGTAGATATCGCCGCTCCGCGGCTGGAGATTTTCGTATCCCATTCCTCCGCGTCTCCGCGCCTCCGCGTGAAAAAAGTCAGCGAATGAATCCGCGGCCTAAAAGTCTCGCCACGACTTTTCTGGCATTTTCCTCAGCAGTCACAGATGTCGTATCGAGGACCACCTCGGCAGACACCGGCACCTCGTACGGATCATCGATCCCCGTGAAATTCTTGATCGCGCCGCGGCGCGCTTGCGCGTACATCCCTTTCGTGTCGCGCGATTCGCAGACGTCGAGCGGCGTGTCGACGAAGACTTCGATGAAGTTGGACGGTCCGACCATTTCCCGAACTGCGTCGCGCGTGGCGCGGTATGGGCTTACAGCCGCGCAGACCACGGCCCCGCCGTGTCGAACGATTTCCGCGGCGACGAAGCCGATGCGGAGGATGTTCGCGTCGCGGTCTTCCTTGCTGAAGCCGAGGCCTTTGGAGAGATGCGTGCGGACGACGTCGCCGTCGAGAAGCGTGACCTGGCGTCCGTGTTCCAGAAGGCGGCTGACCACGATCTCCGCGGTTGTCGATTTTCCCGCGCCGCTGAGGCCTGTGAACCAAATGCAGAATCCCTGGCGATGTTTCGGCGGGTGGCTCTCCGCAAGGATCGCCGCGACCTCGGGGCGCGTGAACCATTCCGGCAGCGGGCGTCCGGCGCCGAGGAAATCGTCGCGGACTTGCGTGCCGGAGATTGAGCGCGTTTCGGCGCCGTCAGGAACGTCCGACGCTTCTTCGTAGCGATCTTCATTCGCGATGTAGACCAGCTCGCGGAACGGGATCATCGTGATCCCGATCTCGGCTTCATGTTTGGCGACCAATTCCTGTGCATCGTACGGACCGTAAAAGCCTCCGCCGGGGCTGGCGTGATCGCGGCCGACGATGAAGTGATTCGCGCCGAAGTTGCGGCGGATGATGGCGTGCCACAGAGCTTCGCGCGGACCGGCCATGCGCATCGCCAGCGGCAGCAGCGAAAGCAGAACGCGGCCGGGCGGGAAGTGCTTTTCGGCGAGTGCGCGATACGTGCGGACGCGCGTGTAGTGATCGACGTCGCCGGGCTTGGTCATGCCGACGGACGGATGCAACAGCAGCACGCCGTCAACGGCATCGATGGCACGCCGCACCAGCTCTTCGTGCGCGCGATGCATCGGATTGCGCGTCTGAAACGCGACGACGTTGTCATGCCCAAACCCTTCCAATGCCTCGCGCACCTCGGCGGGGGTGCGCCGCAGATCGCGAAAATCCCACGGCGTGCCGGTGCTGATCACGCGCAACGGACCGCTGATGTTACGCCGTCCCCACCCCGCCATTTCCGCGACGAGCGGATGCTTCGTATCGCGCGTGCCGAAGACGTTGATCGCCGCATCGTCGCGGTCCCATTCGTAGATTTCTTCAACCGTCATAACCGCGAGGATTTCGGCGTGCGGACCGCGAAGGACGACGTCCTTTCCGACCGCAATCGGCGCATCGTCGGCAACGGGGAGCGTGATTGGGATCGGGAAGAGCGTTCCATCCGCTAGGCGCATCTCGGCGACGACCCGTTCGTAATCATCGCGTCCGAGGAAACGGTCGAGCGGTGAGAAGCCACCGGTGGCGAGAAGCTCGAGGTCGCAGCGCGAACGTTCCGACAGTTGCACCGCGGGAAGCGTCGCGGCGGTTGCAAGAAGATCGGGAAGCGATGCGGCTGGTTCGAAGAGGTTGATGAGGTCACCGCCGTACGGCGGAATGAGACTGGTCATGCGTGCGATGATCTCCGATATGAAAGCTGCTTTCATCGCAATCGCAATTCTCTCGCTCGCGGCGGCCGCAAATGTCTCCGTTCCGGCAACTCACTTTCTCGCCATCGTCGGCGACTGGAACGTCACCAGCGATCACATGCTGCAGGTCGACGGACGGCAATGGATCAAGGGGCAGCCGTCGGCGGGGCTGGCCGCGAAGGCGCGCACGATCTACGGCGCGAAGCACGAGGAGTTCATCGACAGCGTGAAGGCGTATGCGTACTTTCCGTACGCGGTGGCGAAGGACGTCGATGACTTCCACGACGGCGAGATCTCGATCCGCTTCCGCCTGCTGGCCGGCCAGCTCGATCAATGCGCCGGCATCCTCTTCAATCTCAAAACGAACGGCGATTACCTGACCGTCCGCTTCAACGGCAAAGAGGACAACCTCGTGCTCTGGACGTTCAAGAGCGGCAAGCGCAGCTTCGTCAAGAAAGGCTCGGAGAACGTCCACATCCCCCTCGGCGAATGGCACACGATGAAGATCGCCGTCGCCGGCACCGCGCTGCACGGATTCCTCGACGACAAGCCGCTGCTCGAGTACACGCTGGCCGAGCCGGTGTCGGGCAAGGTCGGCGTGTGGTCGAAGACGGATAGCGTGAGTCAGTTCGACAAGTACGTTGTGAAGCGGTAGCGCTGTCATCCTGAGCCGCCGGAGCCGTCGTAGCGCGAAGCGCGGAGCGGCGTAGGACGGTCGAAGGACCTCCCGGTGCTTGCATCGTGAAAAACCGCCGCCCTCCCGGGTTACCAGGCAGGGGGTCCTTCGACCGTCCTACGCCGTCTTCGCGCTTCGCGCTACGCGGCTTCGGCGGCTCAGGATGACAGCGAGCACTGCCGCCGGCCAGAGCAGGTAGAAAACGATCGCGGCTCCGCTTGGTTTTTTCGCGAGCGGGTACCCCGGATACGCCGGCGCTTCGCGCGCCGGCGCGCGCACGCCGGCAAGGTCGTAGATCGTGTCGAGCACGATTTCCTCTGTGGTCGAGCGGGATATCGCTGACTTCGTGCCGAGGTGATATTCGATCGTGCCGTAGCGCGCGTCGTTTTCGAATAGGCCGGATCGGCCGGCGAGCGGATAGATCACGCTCACCTCGGGCATCGATCGGCGCAACTTCAGCAGCACGTTGTTCTCGAAATCCATCATTCGCGGATCTTCGGAGGAGAGGAAGACGGTGATCTTGAGCTCATCGTTGATCGACGACAGTGCGCGTTCGTCCGAGACCGAAAACGAATTGCGGCGATTTTCGGAGACGTCGAAACTGGTCCGGACCAGCATCAAGACGTTCACGGTCGCGAGCGAAGCGAGGATCAGCAACACGGCCGTCCCCACCAGCCGCGCCTTGAATGTGCGGCCGAGGTGAAGCCAATTCGCGGCGAGGGAGAATCCGAAAATCGACAGGATCAGCATCACGAGTACGACGTCAACGCGAAGAAGGCCGCGCTCGAAACCGCGTAGCGCGGCCGTCGGCGTGAACGACGCCAGCGTCTGCAGGATCCCACCACGACCGGCGGCGATGAAGTCGAGCGCCCAGGTGCCGATCGTGAATGCGAGGACGACGATGGCCGCATTCGCAGCGCCCGACATCAGCGACGCCGCGGCCATCGCGATCGCTGCCGTCAGCAGAAATCGCAGCGTGTAGCCGGCGATGAGGTTGAGCACTTCCGCGGCGTGGAGATGTCCGCCGTAGCCGCGCCACAACGCCAGCGCGATGAAGAACGGTACGAGCGACACGACCCACGCGCCGATCAGCGCGAACACTTTCGCGGCGATCTGCCGTTCGATCGATGCCGGCCATTGCAGCATCAGCTTCAGCGCGTCAGACGATTTCTCCGAGGCGATCAAGCGGATGACGACGAATGGAAGGAGCAGCGTGATGGCGAGGTCGTACGCGCCGAGGGTCGGCGTGAGGATGCCGTCGAGTGGCGAGAGTCCCTGCGCGAGCGCCGCCGGTCCGCCGCCGATTCCGCTAGCCTCGGCGTATGCATTCATCGCGGTGATAAAGCTTTGTCCGGTGAGCAATCCGACGATCAGCAGCAACAGCCAGAACGCGCGGCTGGCGGCGAGCTCGGCGATTTCCTTGCGCACGAGATCACGTAAGCGCAAGGAAGACCTCCTCAAGCGTCGACCCATGCTTCGACGTCAACTCGTCGAGCGTCCCCTCGGCCACGGACTTCCCATGATCGAGCAGAAGAAATCGATCGCATGCACGCGCGGCGTCGCTGAGCTGGTGAATAGAAAGGACGAGCGTGCGGCCGTTCGCGGCATCGCGGCGAAGGATGTCCATCACCTGACGCGTCTGGCGGAGATCGAGTCCATCGAACGGTTCGTCGAGGAGCAAAACTGTTTGCGGAACGGCGAGACCGATGGCGATATCGAGCCGCTTCGCTTCCCCTTTCGACAGCGATTTAACGGTCGCATGTTGCAGCGCGACGAGATCGAGATCGTCGAACAACGATTCGTTCAGCGACGTATCGAACATCCGCGCCGTCAGCTCCAGCGTCCAGCGCACGGTTTGATCGGGCCACGGACGGATGGCGTCGGGGACGTAGAAAAGCGAATCGCTATCGACCTTGCCGTCGTACGGAAGGAGACCGGCCACGCATTCGAAGAGCGTGGTCTTGCCGGCGCCGTTGGGACCGATCACGCCAAGGATTTCGCCGCGGTGCGCGGTGAAGGAGACGTCCGTCAGAACCTGGCGCGTGCCGCGCCGCGCCGAAAGCTGCGCGACCGCGAGGCTCATCGCTTCGGCAGGTATTGCGCCGGAATCGGATGCTTCGCGTCTTCCTCTTCCCAGAAAATCGTCAGCACTTTCCAGTCGTCGCCGATGCGCACGAGCTGAAAACTGTTGATGCCGCGCGCGAACGGCTTGTCGTCCGACGATGAGTGGCGCGATTCGTACGTCGTGAAAACGTGCGCGATGTCGGCGAAGAGATCGATGTGCGTGTTGATCGGATGCTCGAAGAATCCGTTGTCATTAAAGTACGTAGTCGCCTTCGCCCGGTACTCTTGCGGCGTCATCACATTCGCGGTGATCACACCACCCTCGCCGCGTTTCGTCGAGACGAGTCGCGCGCCGGGCGCGAAGAGCGCCTCGAAGCGATCCCAATCGCGGCGTCCGGCCGGACCGCTGATAACGTTGTAAACCGCGAGGACCGTCGACTCGATCGCGAATTGATCGCTACCCGGTTTCGGCGCCGCAGCTTTCGGCGGAGCCGCAAACGCGGATGTCGACGCGGCGAGCAGCAGGAGGGCGGCGAGTTTTTTCATGGAGGGGAAGTATAGGGTTTGTCATCCTGAGCCGCCGGAGCCACGTAGCGCGAAGCGCGGAGTGGCGTAGGACGGCGAAGGATCCCCCTGATGCTTGCCGTTTGAAAAGCCGCCGCCCTTTCCGGGTTAGCAGGTTGGGGGTCCTTCGACCGTCCTCCGGCGTTCCGCGCTTCGCGCTCCAGCGCCTCCGGCGGCTCAGGATGACAATTCGAACAGATCGCCGGCGAGGTACTTCAATCCCGTATCGACAGCGACCGTCGCGACGGTGTGTCCCGGTCCGAGCTCGCGAGCGAGTTGCAACGCGGCGACGACATTGAGCCCCGTCGAGACTCCGCCGAAAATGCCTTCCTCCCGCGCGAGCCTTCGCGCCATCACGCGCGCCTCGGCTTCGTTGATCGCGCGCGCTTCGTCGTAGACGTCTGGCGTGAGATGCGGCGGGACGAAGCCGACGCCCATCCCTTCGACACGGTGTGGTCCGCCGTAGCCGGCGGTGAGGACGGGCGAGGTGCCGGGTTCGAGCGCGATGATGCGCGTTCCCGACGGCTTCAACGCCTGCGAGACACCCGCAAGCATGCCTGCCGTTCCGACGCCGCCACAGAACGCGGCGATTGGTCCGGCTTGCGCCAGCAGTTCGGTGCCGATGCCGCGGTAGCCTTCGATGGCATCGCGGTTGTTGAACTGATTCGCGTAGAACGTTCCCGGCTCGGCGGCCAGCCGCTCTGCTTCGGCTTTCAACGTTTGGATCAGTCCCGGCGTGACTTTGCCGCCTTCGCTCGGAAAGACGCGCACCTCGGCGCCGAACGCGCGCATCGTGCGCAGCTTTTCTTCGGACCAGGCGTCGGACGACAGCGCGATGAATGGATAGCCTTTCACCGAGCAGACCAGCGCGAGCGACGAGCCGGTGCTGCCGCCGGTGTATTCGATGACGCGCATGCCGGGGCGCAGCGTGCCGCGGCGTTCGGCGCCTTCGATCATCGCCAGCGCCATGCGATCTTTGTAGGAGCCGGTCGGGTTGTAGAACTCCAGCTTGATGATCACGTCGGCGCTGCCTTCGTCGACGAGCTTGCGCAGGCGGACGACGGGAGTGTTTCCGATGGCGGAGAGAACGGAGCCGCGAATGTCGGTCATGAACTACTCAACACCGACTTCCTCTTCGACGTTCGCGTTCGACTTCGTGTGGATACCCAGGCGCTTCATCATCTCGTTGAGCGTGGAGGGCTTTAGCTGGAGCAGCTCGGCCGCTTTTTTCTGGACGTTGTTCGCCATCTCCAGCGACTGCAGGATCATGCCACGCTCGTAGCGCGACACGGCATCCTTCAATGACAAACCTTCCGACGGAACGATCATCGCCGGCTGGTCGGTCTGCTGCGGGAAGCGGAGATAGTCGGGCAGGAGATCGATGCCGATGCGGTCGCTGGTGCAGAGGACGACGGCGCGCTCGATCGTGTTTTCGAGCTCGCGCACGTTGCCCGGCCACGGATGGTCGAGCAGGATACGCATCGCGTCCGGCGTCACTTCCTTCACCTTGCGCTTGTTCTCTTCCGCGTATTTGTCGAGGAAGTGCGCGACGAGCAGCGCGACGTCTTCGCGGCGGCGGCGCAGCGGCGGCAGCGGGATGGTGATGACGTTGAGGCGGTAGTAGAGATCTTCGCGGAAACGGTTCTCCGCCATCAGCTTGGTGAGGTCAGCGTTGGTCGCGGCGATGATGCGGACGTCGACCTTGATCGTGTCGACCGAGCCGAGGCGCATGAACTCTTTTTCCTGGATCACACGGAGAAGCTTGGCCTGTGTTTCGAGATTGATGTTCCCGATCTCGTCGAGGAAGATCGAGCCGCCATCGGCGACTTCGAAGAGGCCGCGCTTCGTTGCGATCGCGCCGGTGAACGAGCCCTTCATGTGTCCGAAGAGCGACGACTCCAGCAGTTCCGGCGGCAACGAACCGGAGTTGACGGTGACGAACGCGTTGCGCGCGCGCGGGCTGGCGTGGTGGATCGCTTTCGCGACCAGCTCTTTGCCGGTGCCCGACTCGCCGGTGACGAGGATGTTCGAGCGCGACGGCGCGGCGAGGCGGATCAGGTCGTAGACCTTCCGCATCGGCTCCGACTTGCCGATGATGTTCGCAAAAGCGTACTTCTCCGACAGCTCCGCTTTGAGGCGCTCGTTCTCGCGCGAAAGGCGGCGCTGCTCGAGCGCCTTGTTGACGGTGAGGATGACTTCCTCGTTTTTGAACGGCTTGGGGATGTAGTGAAACGCACCGTGCTTCATCGCCTCGATGGCGCCGTCGATCGAAGAGAAGGCCGTGATGATGATGACCGGCAGCGACGGATTGGAGATCCGCAGCGCGCGCAGGGTGTCGATGCCGCTGATGCCGGGCAGCATGATGTCGAGGATGACCAGGTCGATGTTGTCGTCCTCATCGAGCACGGCCAGCGCTTCCTCGCCGCTGGCGGCCATGGCCACTTCGAAGCCTTCGCGGCGCAGGACGGCGTCGAGCACGTCGCGGAGAACTTCTTCGTCGTCGACTATGAGAACTCGCATCATCATCAGTTGGGAGCGACCGGCTCCATCTCCACATCCTGCGTGGTGGCGACGCGCTGCCGAGGCAACGTAATGGTGAACTCGGCTCCGTTGCCGGGCGTGCTCTCAACGGTCACTTCGCCGTCCGAGGCGTGAAGGATGCGGCGCGTGATGGCGAGGCCGAGGCCTGTTCCGCCCTGTCCGCGTTTCGTCGTCACGAGCGGCTCGAAGATGCGCCCGATCATGTCCGGCGCAATGCCTTTGCCGTCGTCTTTGATTTTGATGACGAGGTTCGAACCACACTCTTCGGCGGTAATCCAGATGTTGCCGTTGTCGGAGACGGCGTCGCGTGCGTTGAGAAGAACGTTCGTCAGCACCTGCTGCAGATCATGGAAGTTTCCCTGCACCTCGGCATCCGCCATCGGCGCGACGTGAACGCTGATGTTCTTCGGCTTGAAGAGATCCTCATGGAGATTGACGGTGGCGTCGATGAGCGCGGGGATGTTGACGATCTCGCGGGAGCGCGGACGGTTGGCGATGAGATCGAGCAGGTTGTTGACCAGGTGCGAGGCTCGGAACGATTGCGCTTCCATCTTCTTGAGCAGCCGGTAGCGGGGATCGTTCTCGTCCGTGTCGGCCAGCAGGAGCTGAGCGTATGACGAAATGCCGGTGAGCGGTGTGTTGACCTCGTGCGCGACGCCGGCGGCGAGGAGGCCGAGGGAGGCCAGGCGCTCCTTGTCCTGCAGCTCGCGCTCGAGCCGAACGCGTTCGGTGATGTCGCCGATGACGAGGACGCGCGCACCGTCCGGCTCGTCGGCGTTGAGCGGGCTGGCGGTGATGGTGACTTCCTTCTCCTCGCCGTTGCGATTGAGGAAGTTTGTGGTGATCGAGCGCGCCTTGGTGCGGCGCATTTCGTCGTACGGCGGGAAAAGCGTCGCGATCGGTTCGTCGATTACTTCGCTCGGACCGACGCCACCGAGGAGCTCCCAGAAGGCGTGATTGGCGGTGAGCACCGTGCCGTCGAACGCAACGACGGCGATGGCCGACGACGACGACTCGATGATGTTCTCGTTGTACTCCTTGAGCGCGCGGATCTCTTCGAGCTGGCGGCGAAGACGTCCGTAGAGCCGCGAGTTTTCGATCGCAAGGGCGACCGGCGCGCAGAGCGATTCGACGAGGTGGAGGTCGTCGCGCGAGAGCGGCTCTTCGTTGCGCTTCGTGCCGAGGAGCAGGAGACCTTGCAGTTCGCCGCGATTGCGGAGCGGGAAGAGATAACGGTAGCCGGCGCGAAGCAACAGCCACGGCAGCTCGCTGCTCTCCGGAAGCCGCGGATCGGTGAGCACGAGCGGACCTTCGGCCGGCATCGCGCCGAATTCGACGATCGTGGCGCGGCGCGGGATTTCTGACTCCGCATCGTAGATGACCAGCGACGCGCCCTCGCGCGTGAAGAGGTTCATCCGCTGCAGGCCGAGCGCGTCGCGAAGGCGTTCGCGCATCATCGAGATCAACTCATGCACGTCGTGAAACGTGGCCAGCTCCTGCGCGAACTCGGCGATGGCGCGGCGGTGCTTGTAGCTGTCGCGGTAGACGAACATCTCGATGACCGATTCGATCCGTCCCTTGACCGGAATCAGCACGCCGGCGATGAGCAACCCGGAGGTGAAGGCGAGGAAGTTGCGCTCCAGCGCGGAACGCTCTTCGATCACGTGCGAGAGGATCAGGTTGATCGTCGAGAAGGCGATCATGCCGAAGATGAACGTGACCGAGTACGCGAGGATCTCCTTGATCACCACTTCGACGTCCCACAGCTTGTATTTGAGGATGGAAACGGCGAAGGCCAGCGGGATCAGCGCGAGCGGCAGGATCGAAATCGTCGCGTAGATCGGCTTGACCGATCCGATGGTGAGATACGGCACGATATAGACGAGGAGGAACGGCACGAAGCCGAGCGCCATGCCGAGGTAGATCCACTTGATCTGCTTTTTTCCGACGGCGGCGGCGGTGCGGTACGTGTACGCCAGCGCGACGACGGCGAGCGTGAAGTAGATGGCGAAGTGGAGCAGCTCCCAATGCTGAATGAGCTCGAACGAGCGACGAGGTGCGGCGATGGCGAGCCGGTTGCCGAGGAGGAGCAGGTCGAGATCCCACGCCGCGAGGAGCGCCGGTGGGATGTACATCGCCGCGATCAGCCGCTGATAGCGGACGATCGGCCGCGGGAAGACCAGGAAGAAGTTGAGCGTGAGCGGCGGCAGCAGAATCGTCGCGAATTCTTCGACCGCTTGCAGCAGCTTGTACGTGGCGTCGATGTCGCCGGCCGGCGTGTAGACGTAGACGATGAACGACAGCAGCGTGACGAAGAAGAACAGCGTCGACTCGGTCCGCCCTCCTCGGAAGAGCGTGAAGATGCCGATGGCGAGGTAGAGAAATCCGATGAAACTGAGGATGAGGTAGGCGTAATCGATCTTCAGTTCAGGGACGAGGTAGTCGAGCTTGAAGGTCTTGCCGCCGCGATTGATGACCATCGGCACCTTCTGGCCGATGCGCCGCAGCGTTTTCTGCAACCCTTCGATCTCGGTTGACGGCGTGTCGCCGATGAGCCAGATCTGATCGCCCGCCCGGAGGCCGCTCGCTTCGGCGCTGCTGCCGGGGTCGACCGTTTTGACGACGACGACGCCGCTGTCGCGCGTGAAGGTGAAGTCGATCCGTTCGAAGGAGGAGCGTTTGCGCTGAAAGGATGCGAACGCACCAGCCACAATCGCCACCGTCACGGCGAGGATCACGAGGTTCGCTAGAAAGGATCGGCGCATGACTGACAGACGGACGCGCCTGACGACATTCAACAGGGGTGCCGTTGGGAAAATCGATCTAAATCGTTGAACGCAAACGTCCGGCGGATTGAATCTTCGCGGGCATGATGGCGCAAAACTTCAATTCGGCGAATTTGCGCCGCAGATATTTGGAGTAATTGTCATCCTGAGCCGCCGGAGCGACAGAGGCGAAGCCGTCGTCGCGGAGGACGGTCGAAGGACCTCCCGCTGGTAACGAAGGTAGGGCGGCGGTAAGTCACGATGCAAGTACTGGGGGGTCCTTCGACCGTCCTCCGGCGTTCCGCGCTCCGCGCTCCAACGCCTCCGGCGGCTCAGGATGACAGGCGCCCTACTGCGGGCGCCCCGTTTGCGTTGGGTCCGGCTCCGCGAGCACGGTGGCAATCGTGCGCAGCAGGTGGTCGGCCGTGTACGGCTTGATGAGGATCTGGGTAACGCCGCTCTTGGCGATTTTGGTCATCACTAATGCGGAGGGATTTCCGGTGGTGGCGATGACCCGAACGTCGCGGCCGATCCGGTTCAGAGCCGCAATCAGCGCGAACCCGTCGATGACCGGCATAGCCATGTCGGTAAGCACAAGGGCGATCTCCTCATGCTGCCGCGAGAAGATGCCGATGGCCTGCGCTCCGTCTTCGGCCGTGACCACCTGGTAGCCGAATTCCACGAGCGTTTGCTGGGTGATGCTGAGGACCGAGGCGTCGTCGTCGACGAGCAGGATCAACTCGCCGTTTCCCTGCGGCGAGATTGAGGTCTCGGCGGGCAGAGCGGCCACTTCCGCCTGGGGGCGGCGCGCGGGAAGGAAAACCGTGAACGTACTTCCTTCGCCGGGCGCGCTCGTAACCGTGACGAATCCGCCGTGGTTGCTGACGATTCCCTGCACCGTCGAAAGACCGAGGCCCGTGCCGCTGCCGACTTCCTTCGTCGTGAAAAAGGGATCGAAAATCAGATCGATGATTTCCTTCGACATGCCCTGGCCCGCGTCGGTTACTTCCAGGACGGTGTAGGCGCCTCCGGCGAGAGCGCCGTGCAGCATCGCTTCGGTGTCGCTCAGCAGGTGGTTCCGCGCAGAAATCGTGATTTGGCCGCCGCGAGGCATGGCGTCGCGGGAGTTCACGCAGAGATTGAGCAGCACCTGCGTCAATTGTGTCGTGTCTCCGGTTACCGGATACACCTCCGTGGCGACCGCGGTTTCGAGCGTGATGTCTTTGGGAAAGGTGCTGGTGATGATGGACTGAACCTCGCGCACGATGTCGCCGACAAGCACCGGTTCGCGCGAGGTCTGGCCGCCGCGGGCGAAGAGCAGCACCTGCTTGACCAGATCGCTGCCGCGCTTGACGCTGCGCTCGATGTTATCGATGGCGCGCATGCTCGCTTCGTTCGGACCGAAACGTTTGAGCAGCGTGACGCCCATCAGGATCGGGAGGAGCAGATTGTTGAGATCGTGCGCGATGCCGCCGGCCAGGGTGCCGAGGCTTTCCAGTCGTTGCGCGCGAAAAAGCTGCTTCTCCAATTTCGCGCGCTCGGTGATGTCCTCGGCGATGCTGGCCACGCCGATCACTTCGCCCGCCTTCGAGTAAAGGAGAGAGTTGTTCCACTGCAGGAGCCGCCGCTCGCCGGAACGGGTAACGATCTCGTTCGCGTAGTGCCGGACTTCTGTTCCGTTCGCCATGAGCGCCAGGAATGCTGCCCGCATCTCCACGACATTTTCCGAAACGAATCGGTCGAACCAACTCGTGCCCATGACCTCATCGCGCGACCAGCCGGTCAACCGCAGGAAGTAGTCGTTGCAGTAGATGACGTTGGCTTCGTGATCGAGCATGATCGAGATGAGCTCGAGGTTGTCGAGCATCTCGCGGAAGCGGCGCTCGGTTTCGTGCAGTTCGTCCTCGGCGTGTTTGCGGTCGGAGATGTCAGTCCATACGCCGACGATCTCGCCCGGCCGTCCTTCGTCATCACAGACGAGGCGCTGCTGGTCCTCGATCCATAAATAATGTCCATCTTTGTGCCGTAACCGGTACTCGTTGCGGCTGCTGCCGGCCGTTAGAGTCTGGGGGATGCTGTTGGCGGCGCGCTCGCGATCGTCGTCGTGGAGTTGACCGAGCCACCACTCATAGCTCAGCGATTCTTCCGCCTCGTATCCGAGGAGACGGGTAATGTTCTCGCTCGCGAAGCGGGGGACGATGCGATCCCCTTCGACGCGTAACGCATAGAGGACGGCCGGGCTGTGGTCGAGAAACTGGCGGAGCTGTGAATTGGCGTCGCGTAGCTGTTCTTCGGAACGTTTCCGCTCCGTGATGTCGTGCATGACGCCGACGAAGTGCGTGATCGTTCCGTCCTTCGCGACGACCGGGGTGACCGTGTGCTCGTCGAAGTAAACGCTTCCATTCTTGCGGCGGTTGATGAACTCGCCGCGAAACGTCTGGCCACTCCGAATCGTCTCCCAGAACCGGACGTAAAAGGCGTCGTCCTGCAGCCCCGACTTGAGAATGCGCGGCGTCTGGCCGATCACCTCGTCAGGCGCGTAGCCGGTTGCGCTCGTGAACGCGGCGTTGATCCAGAGAATGACTCCGTCAGCGTCGGTGATGAGAATGGCGTCGCCGGTGGTCTCCAGCGCCGTGGACTGCAGCGAGAGCAGATTCATTGCACTCGACAGCTCGATGTTCTTCTTTTCCAGCTTGGTAACGAGGCCGGCGTTGTACTCCTTGAGAACGTCCGTCGAATCGATCACCGCTGTCGGCTGGCGGCGCGACGCCGCCAAGACTTCGGCGATGGTCCGCGTAATCTCCTCGACCGATGCCGGCTTGCGCAGATAACGGTCGGCGCCGAGGTCGAGGCTCAGCTTCTCGTCGGAGGGCGAGAGATACGTGCTCGTGTAGACGATGAATGGGATGTCGTGATGCTGCTCGCTCCGCCGCACCTCGTTGCAGAAACGGTAGCCGTCCATCACCGGCATGAGGATGTCGGAGATGATGACGTCGATCTGCTGGCGGTCGAGAAGAGCCAGTCCTTCCTGGCCGTTCGTCGCTTCAAAAACGGTGTGACCTTCCGCCTCCAGCTCGGCGCGGAGCAGTTTGAGGTTGATCGGCTGATCGTCGACGATCAGGATATTCAAGGGGTTCATGAATCTCCGTCGCTTCCCGCGTTTTCGAGTTCGACGACGAGAATTCTCACCGGACTATGCATCGGTAGCCCTCGCTCGAAGGTATGCGGCCACGGCGTTCGGGAACGTCCGCGTGTTGATTGGTTTGGTGATGTAACCGTCGCAACCCGCCTCGCGTGCGCGCGCGTCGTCGCCTTTCATTGCGGATGCGGTCAACGCCACGACTACGATGCGCCGCGTCGATTCGTCCAACTTGAGCAACCGCGTGAGCGTGAGACCGTCCATACCAGGAAGGGCGATATCCATCAGGATCAGATCAGGCGGCGTGTTTCGGATAATGGCCTGTGCCGATTCGGCGTCGCTCGCGTTCAGGATTTCGTAGCCTTCGAACGCCAATACGTCCGAAGCGAGCTTAAGGTTTGTTTTGTTGTCATCGACGATGAGGATGCGCGCGCCTTTCATGACGCCTTGCCTTTCATCGCCAACGGGAGGAGGACGCCGAATCTGCTTCCTTTTCCGAACTCGCTTTCGACGTCGATCGCGCCACCGTGCAACTCGACCAGCTTCCGCGTCAGCGCCAGTCCCAGTCCCGTGCCGCCGAAACGACGCGACGTGCCGGTTTCCAACTGCTCGAATTCCGTAAAGAGCCGGCTGATGTCCTCGGCGCGAATGCCGATGCCGTCGTCAGAAACGACCATACGGAAGCGGTCTTCGCCGGCCGGCGTGACATCGATCGCGACGTGTCCGCGATCGTCGGTGAATTTGAGCGCATTCGACAGCAGGTTGTAGAGGATCTGCTTGAAGCGTTGCTCGTCGAGCGTCACGAACCCAATGCCGTCGTCGATGTTTACGGTCAACTCGATGGCCTTGCTGACGGCGAGCGGATGCACGCCGGTGCAGACCTCGCGGATCACGTCGCGAATCGAAAATTGTTCGAGCGCAAGGTCGACGCGTCCCGCCTGAATCTTGACCAGGTCGAGCATGTCGTTGATGAGGTGCAGCAGATGGCGGCCACTGTTGAGAATGTCGCCGAGGTACTCCTTCTGCTTGTCGTTGAGCGGTCCCGGTTTCCCGTCCGAAAGGAACTCGGCGAATCCGATGATGCCGTTCAACGGCGTGCGCAGCTCGTGAGACATGCTGGCCAGAAAACGGTCCTTGGCCTGGTTGGCGCGCTCCAACTCGACGTTCTTCTCCTGCAGCGTGCTCTCGATGGCCTTGCGCGAGGAGATGTCGCGAATCGCGCTCATCACCAGTGTGCCGCCGTCGGTGGTGAGAGGACTCAGGCTGATCTCGACCGGGAACTCGCTGCCGTCCTTTCGCAGTCCGTACAGTTCCAGACCCGCGCCCATCGACCGCGTGCGCGGCTGGCCGAAGTAGGCCGAACGATGCCCGACATGGAGGCCGCGATACCGGCCAGGCAGCAGTACCTCGACGAGCGTGCCGAGTAGCTCGCTCCGTTCATACCCAAACAGCCGCTCGGCCTGGCTGTTGGCGAGCACGATACGCCCGGTCTGGTTGGCCATAATGATGGCGTCGGGCGTCGATTCGAGAAGATCGCGGTACTGCGACTCGACGAGCTTTGCGTCGCGCAGAACCTTCAGATGCGTCACATCCTTTTGCGTGATGACGATGAATTCCGCGCGCCCCTCGGTGTCGTACACGGCCTTGTTCGAAACAACGGTGTAGACGAGCGATCCGTCTTTGCGTAGCCGCGCCGTCTCGAATGTGGAGAAGCCGGTGGTCAGCGCTTCGCGCCGGTACTGGTCGAGGTCGTCAACGTGTCCGTGCGGAACGATCAGCGCGTCGACCGAGCTGCCGAGCGCCTCCGCGGCCGAATAGCCGAACAGCCGTTCGGCGCCACCGTTCCAGTACACGATTTCGCCTGCTGGCGTAGTGATGGAGACCGCGTCGGGGAGCTCGCGCAGAAGAAGATCGGTCAGTTGGCGCGTCAAGAGAGCGCCTCTTCTATTGCCGTATTGCTTCTTTGATCATCCTCTACTACGCCGACGGCGAACCGTGTTGCGAACTGCATGGGCAATAACGCCATAAGTGTCGCCGATAACTATAGCAGTGAATGGAAGGTTTCTGTCTCTCCTCGACTGTCTGGATTCGGGGGGAACGGAAAGGGTACGCCTGATTTCGCGCGAGGGGTCACATATGCGCGGAAGTAGGTAGAGGATCAGATGGGCAACTAAGTGACTACGCCGGAATTACACAATCTGCGAAAATCTGCGTCCATCTGCGGATAAATCGAGAGAGAACGAATCCGCAGATTACGTAGATTCACGCAGATCAAGACCGCGATCGTCTCGCTGAAATTGTACGCATCCCAGGATTCCGCTAAGGTTCGCGGCCATGTATCGACGTCTGTTCTCCGCTCTCCTGCTCACGTTTGTCGCCGCGATGGCCCACGCCGCTCCACGGCGCGTAGACATCGTCATCACCGGTGGAACCGTCATCACCATGGCCGGACCGAACATCGATGACGGTGCGGTAGCCATCGACAAGGGCGGCATCGTCGCCGTCGGCAAGTCTGCGGACATCGCCAAACGATTCACCGGCGCGGAGACGATTCACGCGCGCGGCATGGCCATCCTTCCCGGCTTCGTCAACGCGCACACGCATGTGCCGATGACCCTCTTCCGCGGGATCGCCGACGACCGCGATTTGATGGACTGGCTGCAGCACTTCATCTTTCCCGCCGAAGCCAGGAACGTCGATCGCGATTTCGTGAAGTGGGGAACCCGTCTGGCGGCAGCCGAGATGATCGCGTCGGGCACGACCACGTTCACCGACATGTACTACTTCGAAAGCGATATCGCGTCCGAGGCAAAGAAGGCCGGGCTGCGCGGCGTGCTGGGCGAGACGATGATCGACTTCCCCGCGCCCGACAACAAAACGTGGGACGCCGCCGTCGCCTACATTCGCGACTTCGTCAAGCGCTGGCACGGTGACCGGCTGATCACGCCCGCGCTCGCGCCGCACGCGCCGTACACCGTGTCGCGCGCGCACCTCGAGCAAGTCCGCGCGCTCGCCACCGAGCTGCACGCGCCGATCCTCATCCACGTCGCCGAAACGAAGGGTGAGGCGGCGCAGATCAAGGACAACACGGCCGGCCTCTCCCCCGCCGCCTACCTCGACTCCATCGGCTTCCTCGGACACGACGTCGTGGCCGCGCACGGTATCTGGCTGACTCCCGACGACATCAAAATGCTGGCCGCGAAACGCGTCGGCGTCGCGCATTGTCCGGAGAGCAACATGATGCTGGCCTCAGGCGTCGCGCCGGTCGTCGACATGCGTCACGCGAACGTCGCCCTCGGCCTCGGCACGGACGGTCCGGCCGGCTCCAACAACAATCTCGATATGGTCGAAGAAGCCGCCAGCGCCGCGCGGTTGCAGAAGATCACCCGCGGCGATCCGAAAGCGCTCAGCGCCCGCGACGTCCTCGAAGTGGCTACCCTCGGCGGCGCCCGCGCCCTCGGCATGGACGATCGCATCGGGACGCTCGAACCCGGCAAACGGGCCGACGTCATCGTCGTCGACCTCCAGCAGCCGAAGACGCAGCCGGTGTATGCCGTCGAATCCGCGATCGTCTATGCGGCCTCGGGGAGCGCGGTCGTCACGACGATCTGCGACGGGAAGGTGCTCATGCGCAATCGCAAGGTGCTGACGGTTGATGTGCCCGCGGCAGTGGCGAAGGCGAAGGAGTATCGGGATCGGGTTTTGAAAAGTCTGCACTGATTTGTCATCCAGAGCCGCCGCAGCTGGGAGTCGCGAAGCGACGGAACGGCGAAGGACGGCGAAGGAACTCAAGATGCGCAACTCTTGCTGAAACCCATTGGGATTCAACGCAGCTTGGGAAACTTGAGTTCCTTCGGCGCCCTCCGCCGTTCCGCTGCTTCGCAGTTCCCGGCTCCGGCAGCCTCAGGATGACAAATCGGTCCGCCGGCTGCATTACACTTTCCCGCCATGAAACGACTCCTGCTCGCATCGCTCCTGCTCGTTGCATCCGCGGCTCAGGCGAAAGAAGTCCTGCCGTGGATCGAGAACGACTACACCAAGGCGATCGCCCGCGCGAAATCGGCGGACCTTCCGGTCTTCGTCGAAGCGTGGGCGCCCTGGTGACACACCTGCCGCTCGATGAGGGCTTATGTCTTCACGGACAAATCCCTCGAGCGGTACGCCGGACAGTTTGTCTGGCTCTCGATCGACACTGAGGACGCGAAGAACACCGCATTTCTGAAAGCGCATCCGATCAGCGTCTGGCCGACGCTGCTCATCCTCGATCCGAAAGACAAAGTCGTTCTCCGCTACGCCGGCGGCGGCACCGTTCCTCAGATCCGCAAGCTGCTCGACGACGGCCAGCATGCCTTCCGCGGATCGCATTCGAAGGCCGACACGCTCCTGGTCCGCGCCGACGCCTTGGCCGGACAAGGGAAGCAGGCCGAGGCTGCGAAAGCGTTTGATGAAGCAATCGCTGCGGCGCCGAAGGGATGGCCACGGCTCGGACGCGCATCGGAGTCGCTCGTCTTCGCGCTGCTGCAAAGTCAGAATCCGCAGCAATGCGCCGAGCGCGCCCTCGCGCTCTATCCGCGGGTCCGCGGAACAGGGTCGGCGGTCAATGTCGCGGCGACGGGACTCTCCTGCGCGACCGATCTCGATGCGAAATCGTGGAACCGTTCCGAGCTGACCGCGGGACTGGAAAAAGCGACGCGCGAAACGCTCGCGGCGGCCGGCAAGATCAAGATGTCCGCCGACGACCGTTCCGGGCTTTACGAATCGCTCGTAGACGCACGCGACGAAGCCAAGGACGAATCGTCGGCGCGCAAACTCCGCGAAGAGTGGGCGGCGTTCCTCGAAGGCGAAGCGGCGAAAGCGAAGTCGCCCGATCAGCGCGCCGTCTACGATTCCCATCGCCTCACCGCGTACCTCGGACTCAAGCAGCCGGAGAAGGCCATCGCCATGCTGGAGCAGTCCGAACGCGACCTGCCGAAGGACTACAACCCGCCCGCGCGCCTCATCTCCGCCTACCGCGTCGCGGGACGTTTCGACGACTCCATCGCCGCATCCGACCGCGCGCTGAAACTCGCCTACGGCCCGCGCAAGATCGGCATCTACCGCAGCCGCGCCGCGACATACCTAGCCAAAGGCGACAAAGCATCCGCGCGCAAAACGATCGAAGAAGCGATTGCCTACGCCCAGTCGCTGCCCACCGAGCAGGTGAGCGAAGCGATGATCGCGTCGATGAAGAAGCAGCTGGACACGATGTGAGATTCAGGGACGAGGGATTAGGGACGAGGGAGCAGCACTCGTCCCTTTTTCACTCTCGATCCTGCTTTGACGCGTCCGCCGGCGAAGCCGGCGTAAGAACCGTAGCCCCCAGTTTCAACTGGGGGAACCTCGGTGCGATTTACCGTGCGAGCCCGTTTTAACGGGCGAAAGAAAGCTTTCTATCGCGCGCCAAGGCGCGCTCCCAAATTTGTGCGATCCTTCTGACCCACGGCTCAAAGCCGTGGGCTACGGTTCTTACGCCGGCTACGCCGACGAGCCCCGTCCTTCGTCCCTGCTTCATCCCCTCGTCCCTCGTCCCTGCTTCATCTCCCTCGTCCCTGCTTCATCTCCCTCGCCCCCCCCCCTGCTTCAATGTCGTACCGCGCGTCCTTTGGGCGTCGCGGTTGCCGTGACGATGGCGGCGTTGCTGTCGACGAAGGTGAGGGGATTGCAGGCCGAGGTCAAGCGGACCCAGTAACTCGCGGTGACGTTGACGGTGCCTGTGATGAAGGTGTCGGAGTCGGTGCCGACTTTCGTTGAGAGATCGCCCTTCGCGCCCTTGTACCACTGGTAATGAATGGTGGTTCCGGTCACGGTCGCGACCACCTTCAATGTTGCGGCGGTGCCGATGGGGGCGGAAACACTCGCCGGCTGCGTCGTGATCGTCGCCGCGGGGCAATTCGCGGAAACCGTCACGACAGCTGTGGTGCTGTTGTTGCCCGTCGGATTGCAACTGTTCGAGACGCGCACCCAGTACGACGTGGTGGCAGCAGGCGACACGGTGACGGATGCGTTGGTGGCGCCGGCGATCGGGCTGCCGGTGTTGCCCGACGTGCCGGTGTACCACTGATAGGAAATCGGCGCGGTGCCGGCGGCGACGACGGTGAGCGTCGTCGATGCGCCCGGCGCGATCGTCGCGAACGTCGGGTTCGTGGTGATCGATGACGGCGTGCACGGCGCGTTCACGAACACGGTGACGCTGCCGTCCTGCGATCCGCACGGCGCGGTGACGCGAACCCAATACGTCGTGCTCGTGGCCGGAGAGACGAGCGTGCTGCTGGTGGTCGCAATGGGATTCGAGAAATCGCCAACGCTCCCGCGGTACCACTGGAACGTGAACGGACCGCTGCCGCTCGTAGTCACGGAAATCGTGGACGACTGTCCGAGATTGATCGTCGGCGGCTGTGCGCCGACGCCGCCCGCCGCGATCGGCGTGCAGGCCACGGTGACAGGGACGGCCGGGCTGTTGGTCGTTCCGCACTGGCCGGTGACTTTCACCCAATAGCTGGTGGTCACCGTCGGACTGACGATCGTCGAGGAGCTTGTCGCGCCGGCAATCGGATTGGATATGTCTCCCGAGGTCGCGCCGATGTACCACTGATAGGTAAATGGTCCGCTGCCGGTCGGCGAGGCGGAGAGTGTGCTCGTTTGGCCGGAGGAAATCGACGACGGCGCGGCATTCGGCGTTGGAACGGACGGCGGCGCGCAGTTGACAGTGACCGTAACAACACGACTGTCGACGGAGGTACTGCAGCCGCTGACGCGAACGAAGTAATTCGTGGTCGCGTTCGGGGAGACGGTCAACTGATTGCTGGTGGCGCCCGGCACGGACGTATCTGAGCTGGTGCGGATATACCACTGATAGGTAGGACTCGTACCCGTCGCGCCAACAGACAACGTGGTTGATTGACCGGCTGTGATGGTCACGCCCGAGGGCTGCGTTGTGATGGACGGCGGCGTACAAACAGGACCGCTGCCGTAGACGGTTTGCGCTGCGTCGGTATCCCACTGCCCAAGGCTACCGATGCTGTTGGGCTTGTTGATCTGCGAAGCCATGATCGCCTGCCCGATCGCGGCACAAGGAGCGGGCGACTGACAGCCGCCGTCACCATTTTGAGGACTGAGCGAACTAGCCGATCCGTCCGCATGACGAAATCCGAGAGTGTGTCCCAGCTCATGGGTGAGGAGCTGAACGTACAGACTCTGATCGACAAAGGAAGGCAGGTTGCTGCCCGTTTCGACATCAACCTCGGTTGTAGCGAAGTATGTAAAGCCATCGCCGAGGTTGGAGTACGAGGGGCCGTTGTTGGAAATCCCGCCTATGGCGACGGCACCGCCGCCGATAATACCGTGTCGGTCATTAAAAATGATGTCGTTTTTTCCATCCGGCCCCGCGTTGCTCAACCCATTCGGCACTTGGTTTTGGTTAGCCTCGGGTCCGGTCAGCGTGTAGTTGATGCCTGCGCCTGAAACACTGTTCCACACGGCCATGGCTGCGGAGGACGCACTCGGTCCATCGAGCCCTGTCCCGCCAGTCTGTGCACCACAACAGTGCAGAAACGACGCGACTGGACCTATTCCGGGTGGAGTTTCTCGCCAACGATAGTTTCCTGCCAACAAATAGGAGGGCCGCGTTGACTGCGCGATGGGGATGAATCTCTCCGCTCGTGGGCGAAACTCGGGGAACGTTGCCAGGACGACGTCGGATGGATTGACGAAGTACGTTTCGCGCGCTGGCGCGTCGGAGGTGATTCGACTCTCGACGAACAACAGGAACTCCGGTCCGCCGCGCAATTTTTCAACGTGCAGAGAACCGTCAGCCTCGTCGAGGCCGAAAATCTTCTCTTCCGGTTCGCCACGCGCCAGCAATTCACGTCCGCGCAAATCGGAAATGAATTCGAACTTGCCAAGACCGAAACCGAAGGTCATCCACTCGCCGGCGTTGTTGGTGTGAAGAAAAACGAGATACCGCTTTCCGTCTTCGTACCGCGGCGCTCCGGGGACGAACGTCCTCCGGTCTCCCACGGCACCCCCAAGCTCCACCAGTTGAATCGAGTCTCCAACCGATCCCTTCAGAAGACGCTCGACCCTTAGCGTCGCCACCGTCACGATCCCTCCGCCATCCCTCATTTCTGAATGCGACTCCATCGCTGTGGCGATCACGATCGCCTCGGCGCGCTTCACGAGATCGCGATCCGTCGGAACGATGTAGGTAATGGCTTGCAGCGAGGTCGCGGCCGCAAGAAAGGAAACAATCAATAACCGAACGAGGATTCGCATCAAAGGGGTCTCTCTCTGTGAATGGGTTCCGGGATTGTACGGCCTGGCGCTCCAGGAATTGTGTCGCTCGTCACGCCAACGTTACACGGCGGCGGCGGATTCTCGCGGCGATGCTGCCGGCGAGCAGGAGGGCCAGCGTCGAGAGGGAGATGGCCCGGCCGCGTACGAAGCTCATCGGCAGGAAGGTCAGGCGGATGCGGTGGCCTCCGGACGGAACGTAGACGCCGAGGAAGGCCGCGTTCGCGTAGAAATGCTCGACGCGGCGGTCGTCGATGTAGATGCGCCAGCCGTCCCAGGCTGGCTCGGTGATCACGACCCAGGCGCCGGCGGCGGTGGCGGTATCGATGATCAGATCGCCGTCGTCGTCGCGCTTCACGGCGGCCACGGTGCCGCCGTCGTTGGCGCGCTCGCCGGCCGGCACCGGCGCCTCGATCCAAGCGCGTTCGTGGAAGTCCGTCGCGGCGGTCAGGGCCCTGGTGATGCCGTCGAACGGCGTTCCGAACACGACGCGCGACGGCATGAAGGCGCGCGGAAAGACGCGCGTGTTCTCCAGCAATTGCGCGCCGCGCTGCACGGCCACGCGCCGCCAGCCGTCGGGCGCGGGCACGTCCTCCGAGGCGATGGCGTAGCGGACGTTGATCATGGAGAGGAAGGGCTTGGTCAGATCGTCGACGCGGTTGAACCAGACCGGCTGATGCGTGCACCACGCTTCGTACGTGGCCACGTAGCGCGAGAAAGTCATGGCCTCGTAGCCGCGCACGTCTTCCAGCTCGTAGAGCGCGCTCGTTCCGGGCACGAGCGCATGCGCGCGGCCAACGATGCGAAACGGCTCGCCGGTCTCGCGCGGCAACGAGCGCAGGATCGGCACCGGCGGATACGCGGCATACGCGGGCAGCGTGGGATAGATGTCGTGTCCGGCCAGCCAGCGTTGCGCGATGATGAGAACGAGGATGGTGATCGCGATCGGGTTCTCGCGAGACTTCTGCAACGCGATCGCGGCGGCGGCGGCCATGCCGAGGCAGGCCAGCTCGCCGAAGAGCGTGTAGACGCCCCACTGCGGGAGCTTGTCGTCCATGACGTGAAGGCGGTCGATGGCGAAGGCGCCGGCGGCGAAAACGATCGCCACGGCGGCGAGCGTGTAGCCGAGCGCTTTGTCGCGCGTGGCGATGGCGTGCTCGATGCCGAGGCACGCCAGGATCACCAGCGAGAACGCGGCCGCGAAGGTGAAACGCTCGTTGAGGGCGATGTCGAACAGCGGAAGCTTCTGCAGCAGCGCGGCGAGCGGCGACCAATCGGCGCCGCAGAGGATTCCGAAGAGGGCCAGCGCGCCGAAGAAAGCAATCTCACGTCTTCGAACGCGGATCAGCGCGTAGATGGCCAGCGCCACGATGATGCTGCCGGCAGCGGAAGTCTCGAGCGGCACCCAGTGCGGAACCTTGTGATTCCACCACCGGCCATGCAGGTGCGGGAAAAAGTCGGTGAGGATGCGCGCGCCGTTTTCGGCCAACGGCACGCCGCGCACGAGGTCGCGGTAGCCGCCCATGCGGAACTGCTGCTCCATCGTCTGCGGCGCCGCCTCGAACATCGGCATCAGATAGATCGCCGAGAGCAAAAGCGCGACGGCACCGGAGATCGCGGCGGTGGACAGAACGCGGCCGACGTTTCGCCGGACGGCCAGCAGTTCGACCAAGCCGTACAGCGCGCCGCAGAAGACGACGTGGAACGCCGTTTCGGGATGGCCGGCCAGGAGGAGCAGCGTCAGAACGATCATGAGGATCGCCGCCGACCGGACTCCCGGCGCGTGGACGCAGCGGCGGGTCGCGAAGAAAACGAATGGGAGGAACGCCCACGAACTGCCGAGCGACCAGAGGACGAAGAAGGCCATGCCGCCGGCGTACATCCAGCCGGCAGCGGCGGAGAGCGCGACCGATTCGCGGCAGCCGAGCTCGCGGGCAAAAACGAACGCGCCCAGCCCCGCGAGAAAGAACGTCATCGCCGAGGAGAAGGTGATGCTGTGCGCGACCGGAAGCAGACAGGCGATCAACGTGAACGGCGAATACGCCGCCGGCTGCGCGGCCGCGGCCAGTTGCGTCCCGGAGAGGATGAACGGATTCCAGAGCGGCCAGCGTCCGTGCGAAATCGAGAACTGCACCGCCTTCCGCCACGGGATCATCTGCGCGTAGAGATCCGACAACAGGCCGTTGTGCGGCTTCGGCACGCCGAGCACGACGCGCATGTCGCGCAGCGGCTCGGTGAAATACGGCAGATCGACCGGACCGAAGACGCCGCCGGTGAGCAACGCCTTGCCGGTGATGCACATCGGCAGCAGGATCAGTGCGATGACGGCGACGCGCGACAGCGGCACCAGCGCGCGGTGCGCGATCCACAGCAGCAGGAGCGCCACCGCGATGTACAGCATTAGTGACATTCGGCGCGGAGTGTACTGGCGGGAGAGGACGAATGTTGAATGGTTGTCATCCTGAGGCTGCCGGAGGCGCGGAGCCGCAGGCGAAGACGCCGTAGGACGCCGAAGGATCTCAAGCTACGCAAACTGCGTTGAAACGCAAGGTGGCTTCGGCTGGAGATGGGAAGCTTGAGTTCCTTCGCCGTCCTACGGCGTTCCGCGCTTCGCGCTCCAACGCCTTCGGCGGCTCAGGATGACAGCTACCGCCCCACTGCCCGGCGCCGCGGCGACGTCGCAACCGTCACCGTCGCCACGCCGCTGTCCACGCTGCCGCATGGTCCGCCGATGCGTACCCAGAACTGCGACGTCGTCGTGATCGATGGGACGAAGACCGACGGCGCGTTGCCGCCGATCGGATGCGTGAAGTCGAGGTAAGGGCCCTGGTACCACTGGAAGGAGAGCGACGCGCCGCCGGCGACGATCGAGACGATGGCGTTCGATCCCGAGGCTACGCTCTGGTTCTGCGGCTGCGAGAAGATCGTCGGCGGCGCGCACGACTGCACGACCGTCAGGCGCGCGGTGCTGCTGTCCGCCGCGCCGCACTCGCTGGAGACATGCAACCAGAACGACGCCGACGCGACGAGCGCCGGCACCGCCAGCGTCGCGGAGTTGCCGTTGGTGGCGGGGTGGGACGTGTCGGGGAAGGTGCCTTCGTACCATTGATAGGCGATCGGCTGGGTGCCGGTGACTGCGGTGTAAAGAGTCGTCCCGAAGTTCGAGACGATGTTCGCGCTGGGCGGCTGCACGACGATCTTCGGCGCCGCGCACGGCAGGACGGTGATGGTGATCGTGTTGCTGTCGAGCGACGATCCGCAACTGTTCGACGCGCGCAGCCAGTACGACGAGGTCGTCGATGGCGTCACGGTCAGGCTGCTGCCGGTTGCGCCGCTGACCGGCGATGACGTCACGCCGGTTTTTCCCACGTACCACTGATACGAAACCGTTCCGCCGCTCGCGGAGACGGTGAGCGTGGTCGAGTGTCCTTCGAGAATTGTGGTGTCGAACGATTGCGAGCTGATCGTCACCGGCGGGCAATTGTTGACGATGGCGAAGACCGTTCCGCTGTCGGCCGGCGGATCGCAATCGTTCGTGACGCGCACCCAGTACGCGGTGGTCACAATCGGCTGCACCGTCAGCGACGAGGTTGTGGCGTTGCTGATCGGATTGGCCGTGTTGCCGGAGGCGCCGGCGTACCACTGATAGCGCAGCGGCGCGTCGCCGGTCGCGGTCACGGTGAAGGTCACCGGCGTCGTTCCGACGCTGGTGGTTTGCGGCGCGCTGGCGATGTGCGGCGGATTGCACGGCGGCGGACCGACTACTCCCGAGCCGTAGACGGCGTCGATCGCGGCGATGTCCCACGCCTGCAATGCGGATCCGATCGGATCGGAGTTGAAAGCGACGCTCGACTTCATGATCGCGAAATCGGAGCAGTCCAGCGGCGCGCTGCACGGGCCGGAATCGCTTGGCGTCTTGTCGGAGTGGCGCAGGCCGAGCGTATGTCCGAGCTCGTGCGTGAGGACGTGATCGAAGCCGTTGCCGGTCAGCCCCGCGCCGCTGATGCCGTCCTGCACGACCAGGTCTGCCTCGCCGATGGTGAAGTACTGCTCGCCGTTTGCGGTGTGTTTGGCGCTGCCGAACCACGCACCACCGATGGCCAGCGTCGAGCCGCCGGTCGGCGTGAACGAACCCGGAATCTCGTTGGCCGGATCGTTGAATTGAATCGTGTTGACGCCGTCGGAGTTGCCGCCCGAACCGAAGCCGGTCTGCGCGATCGTGGTCGTGCCGCCGTAGCTGTAGACGATGTTCGATCCGGCGTCGTTGGTCCACGCCGCCAGCGCGCGCTGAATCGAGGTAAGGCCGCCGTTCAACGCGCCGGGCTGCGTGCCGTGACTGAGAAAAACGACGGCGCTCGGGAAGCTCGCCCAACGGATGCCGAGGCCGCCGCTGCCCTGCAAAAGATAGGAACTTGGCGCGAAGGCTTCTGCAGTCGCTTCGGCCGCGACATGCCGCAACGGCTGCGGATCGCGAACGATGTAATCGGCATCGACGATGAGGCCCTGCGCGGTCGCGCGAACGAAATTGAGGAAGCGCTCTTCCAACCGCACCGGCTCGCGATGAACTGCGCCGTCCGTCTCCCATCCGACGATTTCGCTCGCATCCCGTACAAGCAACCGCCGCCCCCGCACATCGCCGGCATACTCGAACTTGCCGATGGCCATGTTCTTCGCCACCCACTCGCCGCGATCGTTCGTCTCCAGAAAAAGCAGCACGCGCTGCCCTTCGGCGTACTTCGGACTCCCCGCGACGACGTAGCCGATGTCGCCCACCATGCCGCCCAACTCCGTGACGCGAATGCTCTCCCCTGCCGCGACCGGACCTTTGATCGCTTCCTCGACGCGCAACTCGGTGACGGTTTCAATCCAACCGCCCGGCGCCCGTCGTCCATGCGACGTTCCCGCGGTGGCGACCACGATCGCCTTCGAAGCGGTGACCAGCGCGCGATCCGAGGGGACGATGAAGGTCGCGGCGTGCGCGGTTGATGCGAAGAGGAGCAGGAAGATGAGGGAACGAGCGCGCATCGGTGGCGATGATACAGACGGCGTGCCTTCCTGATTGATGACAGCGGTCACGTGAGGGTCACAGGAGACGGATTTCATGAAGCGCAGCGAGCGCGACGGCCGACCGCAAACCGTCGGCGTAGCGTAAGAACCGTAGCCCACGGGTTTACCCGTGGGAAGCGGGATCACGTTCCAATTTGTGAGCCCGTCTTGACGGGCGACAGAAAGCTTTCTTTCGCCCGCTCAAGCGGGCTCACGCCATCGCGGCGCCACGATTTCCCACGGGTGAACCCGTGGGCTACGGTTCTTACGGCAGCTACGCCGCCGGTAGCGGCCGTCGTCACCGTGTGACGAGCATCGCAATCCCGAGCGCGATCAATAGCGCGGCGACGAGACGCCGGAACACACTTTCCGGAACGCGTCCGAGGAGCGTGCGGCCGAAGAAGGTTCCGAAGATGACGGCGGCGCTGGCGCCGGCGATGAGCGGCCAGACTGTGAGTAACTGGCGTCCCGTGCTGAAGGCGTAGACCGGCAGCCGTGCGCCGTCGACGATCAGTGCGATCGCGACCGCGGTCGCTACGAACACCTCTTTGCGAACGTCCAGCGCGAGCATCGCCGCGGCGCGGATGCCGCCTTGGTTTCCAACCAGTCCGCCGAGGAGTCCGGAGACACCTCCCGCGACCCAGGCACCGCGGCGTCCGAAACGGAGGTGATCGCTCCATCCGGTCACGCCGAAACATCCAACGATGATCAGCACGATCGCGAAGACCACCTTCAGCGCGTACGTCGCCACCATCGCGTGCAACAAAGCGCCCGCAAGCGCGCCCGCGCCGCTCATCACGCCGAACGTTTTCAGCACCTTCTTGTCGACGCGATCGCGCAGCGTCCAGAGCCGCAGCGCGTTGCCGATGAAGTGCGGGATAGCAGCGGCGGCGACGGCGAGTTTCACGCCGATCGTCATGCCGAGGAGCGGCGTGAGGATGCTGCCGATGCCGAAACCGGCCACGGCCGAAATCGCGCCGGCGAAGAACGCCGCGATGGCGATGAGGATCGCCGAAAGCATCAGGAAGTCCGCGCCCTCGCCAGCTCCGGCTTCGGTGCGTTCTGCAGCGACGCCGGCAACTTCGCCGCGCAGCAGACGCGCTCGAGGGTCATGCGGTCGCGCTGCATCCCGCGTTCGTTCGACGCGACCTCCAGCACCTTCCGAAGCACCTCGGCCACTGCCGGATCGGAAGGCATGGTCATGCTGTAGTGCATCCACTTGCCGTCGCGGCGCGCCGTGACCAGTCCCGCGCGGCGCAGGTAGGCGAGATGCCGCGAAATCTTCGGCTGCGGCTCATCGAAGATCTCGACGAAGTAGCAGACGCAGACCTCGCCCGCCGCCATCAGGTTCAGGAGCCGCAGCCGCGTCGGGTCGGCGAGCGCCTGGAAGAGCGTGACGAGGCTGGTTTTCACAGCGCGCGAGTATAGCGGGCTGATAGCAACGCAACATCCTGCCGTAACGATCGTTACCGCCCAGTCCGCATCCACACGGGTGGCAACCTATCCGCGTCATAAATCAGGAAGGTTGAAGTTCCGTACGGAATGCCGTATAGTGCGCTTCAGGGTCCGGTGAGGGTTGGCCACCTTGCCGAGCGGAATGATGGACCGGACGAGTCGATGGGCCTGCGATCTCTCTCTTAGTTCTGTCGACTACCTTCACCTACGCCAGTCGATCTTCACCGGACCCTGCTTTCAAGCCCGCCGGACCATCCGCCGCGCAAAGTACGCGGCGCCTCCCACTCCCACCAGCGCGACGATGACCACGAGCGTCGTCGCCGTCGATGAAAAGTAGAACGGATAGCGGATCCGGTTCAACACGAGGATGCTCGCCACGATCACGAAGAGCGCGATGCGAACCGCGTAGAGCACGGCCGGTGTGTGCCCCTTGCGGATGGTGTCGCTCCAGATCAGCCAGAGCATGATCGTCAGCGCGGCGATGGCCATCCCGGTCGGCGGAATCATCGGCAGGCCGGAACCGGCAACCGTCCGAATCATTTGTTGCGCACCCACCACGCATCGGGCGACGCGGCCGGCTTGGGAGGCGGCTGCGCGAGCGCCGTTTTCGGCGCGTGCTCATCCAGCATCTCCTGCACCTCGGGCGTACAACTTCCGCCGCAATGTCCGGTCGTGGCCGTCGTACACGCCGCGATCTGACTCAAGGTGCAAGCCCCGCGGTGGATGGCGCGCTCGATCGTGCGGTACTTGATGTTGTTGCAACGGCAGACGGTTCTCAGGCCGCGGATCGCGGGATGCTGTGCCTGATCGTCATTTCCGTCCATTGCGATTCGCGCTAACAGGATCGCGCAGCGACGGCTTCCCAACCGCGGGCCGAGGACGCGCGCCCATCGCGACGGCGGACGCCGGCAACGCGAGTCTTGGGAGCTTTCGGGAAAGCGAGGAGCTGGCGGACGATGCCGATTTCGGCTTGCCTACTCGGGGGGAGCGCATGGGCGTAATTGTATTTGAGAAAGAGGACGGTTCACGCGGGGCGCGCGGAGGGGCGGAGGAACGTCAGATCGCGAGCCGCGCTTTTTTCAGGAGGGGCATGAACACCTTCTCCCCATTCTCCTCGGCGAACGCCAGCGCGCCATCGATGACCGATGCGGCTTCGTCACGACGGCCGTCGCGTAGAAGAGCGTCGGCGTAGAGAATCGAGAAGTACGTCGTCACGAGCGGGCCGGCGGTCGTGCGCCATTTCTCGAATCCTGATTGGATCTCGCTGATGCCGTCGGCCATGTTTTCGAAACTCGTCGCCCAGCCGTGCATCATCACGCCGAGACCCTGGTACGACGGGAAGCCGTGCGATCGGGCCAGGGACAGCAGGCGGTCGGCGACCTCGCCGCATCGGGCGTGGTCACCAATCATTTGATACATCCACGCGCCGGTGTTCAGCGCGATGACGAGACTGAAGGGATGGTTGAGCGCCTCCGCCTGCGGCAGGAATTCAGTCCATTCGTTTCTCGCATCGTCGAAGCGGTTCTCGAGGCACGCAGTCCAGACTCCGAACTGATTCACGATCACGTTCGTGTCCATCCCGTACTCCAGCAGATGCGTGGCGGTGTCGATGCTTGGGTAAATCTCGATCGCCTTGCGCGTGTGCTCCGCGCATGTGGTGAGGTCGCCGCTCCAGAAGGCGCTGTTCGCGATCGACGTGTGCGCGGCGAGCACTCCTTCCGCTGACCCGATCCGTTCCGCCACCTCGAGGCATTGCCCCGCGGTGGCCAGCGACTCGACGAGCTTGCATCGCACCAGGTAGTACGTCCAGAGCGCGAAGAGGAACTGCGTGGCCTCGGGACAATCGGGAAACTGGCGGGTCAGCTCGCGGGCGCGGTCGTAGCGCGGCTTCAGCACGGGCGCCGCCCATCCCTGCAGCACCTTGATCGCCACGGACCAACGCAGGATCAGAATGAACTCCCGTTTCGCGCGCTCCGGCGTATTCGGAAGCTGGTCGATCAGTTCGAGCGCGCGCGTGGCATGGACCAGCGCTTCGCGATAGCCGCTCATTCGCAGCGCCTGATCGAGCACGATCTCCAGATAGCGCAGCGCATTCTCGGCGTCGCCGGCCTGGTCGTAGTGATACGCCAGATCGGTCGCGATCTGATCGGTGTCGCCTTCGTACATCTCTTCGAGCAGCGCGGCCACGTCGCCATGCATCAGCATCTTCTCGGCGTCGCTGAGACTTCCGTACAGGTACTGCTGCACGAGCGCGTGCGCAAAGCGGTAGTGCGCGAGAACGCGGCGTCCGCGCCGGTGAACGGACAACTCGAGCACGAGGCCGTGCCGCTTCGTGAGATCGGCAGAGAGCAGTTTCAACAGCCGCCGTTCGTCGACGTTCTGAATCTGGGCGACGATCTGCGCGAGGAAATCGGTCGTCCCCGTGCCGACGCTGGCCACGGTGAGAATCTCGCGCAGCTCGTTTTCGAGCCGGCCGATGCGCTCGCCGATTACGCCTTCGATCCGCGGCGGAAGTTCGGACCACGACACCTCGCGCGCCACCGTCCAGTTTCCGCCGCCGTCGCAAGCGAGGCAGCCTCGCTCGCGCAGGTAGCGGACCAGCTCCACGGTGAACAGCGGATGTCCGTTCGTATGCTGGAGCAGCGCGGAGCGGAACGACTCGCCGATCCGATTCGGCTCGCTGTCGACGATCTGATCGATGAAGGCGCGGCGTTCGTCGGAAGTGGATTCGCCGAGGTCGATGACGAGATCGCCGAAATAGCGTTTGAGCTCGAAGAGCACCTGCTCGAGTGGATGGCGTTCGCCGCCGCGGCCCATCGTCACGTCGTTCGGGCGATACGTCCCGATCAGAAGAAGTTTGGCCTGCTTGATCTGCCGCGCGATGTGAAAGAAGAGCGCGATCGACGACGCGTCGGCCCATTGCAGATCATCCAGCGCGATGAGCAGCGGCCGATCCTTCGCCACCTCCTGCAGCACCTCCGTGTACTGCCGGAAAATCTTCTCCTGATCGAGCTCGGTCGGACGCTTGGCCGGAGTCGGGTCCTTGCTCATCCAACCTGCTTCCTTCGCCACGGCGATGCCGGCGGAGGCGATCAGCTTCGAGCCTGGGATGAATACGTTGATCAGGTCGGGCGCCATCGAGATAAACACCTTCCGCGCCACCGAGAGCATGTTCGTGCCGCCCTGCGGCTTGTCTTCGGCGTCACCGGTGAGAACTTTCAGGATGTCGCGGAACGGCAGATACGCGTCGCCCGCGCCGGTCGCCGAGCTGCATTCGCCGATCGCCCACGCGAACGACGAAGCTTCCGCGCGGCGGATGACTTCCGCGAGCAGCGTCGACTTCCCCGACCCTGCTTCGCCCGCGAGGAGAAGAACGCGCGGCTTGCCGGCCTGCACATCGTCGAGCGCCTCCTGCAATCGGGCCAATTCGCGCGTGCGGCCGGCAAAACTTCCGGCAGCGAATGCAGGGATGTCCGCGGTCGATGTCGTCATGTTGGGAAGGAAGTCATTATCCCTGAAAAGTGTGCAAGAATGCACGAACCAATCGTCCGTATCTATGCAATGACTGAAGGAGGTCCACGATGCGTGGAAGAAGCCCCCGATCGGTTCCCCGTCCCGTTGCGCCTGGGACACTCGCGGCGAAAGCCGCATCCGCCCGCGTCGCACCCACCGCCCTGACCGGCCAGGCATTGAGTGTTCCGCTCGTGTCCGGACCGTATCAGAACAACGGTGCGAGCCAATGGTTCGCAAACATGAATCTCGGGACGCCGGGGCAGCCGCTAAAAATCATGCTCGACACCGGATCCAATTTCATCTGGACGACTTCGAGCCTCTGCCCGCCGACGTCGTGTCAGCACTACGGCGGCGGAGAATTCGTCTATCAGGATTCATCGACGTTCCAGTGGATCGATCAGACCCAGCAGACGGTCGACTTCGGACCATGGGGCTCGATGCAGGTGGCGACAGGGCAAGACGTCGTCGCCATCATTCCCGGCGCGTCCGTCGACCTGGCCATGTTTCTCTCCGCGTCCTACTCCGGCTCGCAGTTCGATCAGTTGAATTGGGACGGCGGCCTCGGCATCCCCTCGGGCAGCATGTTCGCCGACCCGCAAGTGTCGTTCGTCATCCCGCAGCTGATGAACGCCGGCCTGATGGACCCGCAGCTACCCTACGTTTCCTTCACAACAGATCAAACGACCGGAGAGGGCACCGTGCTCCTCGGCGGCATCGACCTCGGCGCGATCGATCTGAATTCGGCGGTCTTCCTGCCGTGGACGCCCTACACGCAGCTTCCCGGCGTGGTCTACATCTGGACGACGCCGCTCTATCAGTACATCGTCGGCAACCAGCTCGTCGCGGCCAACCAGCAGTTCGCCCTCGACAGCGGCTCGTCCCAATTCAAAGGCGACGACAACATCATGAATACGACGTTGCAGCTCGTCGCGGCGTCGCCCCAACCGGATGTCACGCTAATGGTCGGGACCATGCTCGACGGCACGATGGCGAACATCGTCGTGCCGCCCTCGGTCTACATGGTCGAGATCGAGGCGGGCCCGCAGGCGGGACAGACCCTTCCACAATTCAATCCCCTCGGCCTGAACGGCCTCGTGCTCGTAGGCTCGGTTCTCATGGATCAGCTCTACACGACGTACGAATACAACGTCAGCGTGGACGAAGCCGGCTATCACCTCGACCCGGTCGGGATGTGGATCTTCAACAAGATCGGCGGTCCGCAACTGATTCAGACAGCGAGCAAGACTGCATTCACAACGCGGCCGCGGCAGCCGCAAAGGCTGTAAGGAGGTTGTCGTGAACGTGAACGGTTCGTGGGTCAACGTCTACGGCTCGGTGGTCACGCTTCTGCAGTTCGACGACGGCGTCGTCGTAGGCACCTACTCCTCGACGACCGGCTCGTCCGGCACCTACTGGGTGATCGGATTCACCGATCCCAACCCGCCCACCAATGGCAACGGCCAAAGTCTCGCCTTCAGCATCCTCTGGCGTTCCTTCAATGGCGGCACACCCGACCCAAGCTGGCACTACGTATCCGGCTTCAGTGGACAAATGATCGTCATGGACGGCACTCCGAACCTGATCATGATCCACGACCTCGTAGCGACTGCTGTCGACCCCGGAGTCGTCGACATCATCGGCAGCTACCCCGACAAACTCACCTACGTCCCGCGCCCGCCCGGCACCCCGCCGAATTGGCCGCCACCATTCCAACCACCAACGTCTCCCGATCCCGTCGACGGAAACTGGACCTGCATCCAGGACCCCAACATCACGCTGACTCTCACCGTGCAAGACGAAATCTCCGGCTTCCTAACCGGCACGCTCACCACCGCCACCGGATCCGTTCCCCTGACCGGCTTCACCGACACAGGCGCCGGCGCAGCCGGCCTAACACTGCAAGGCCTAACCGTCGCCGCACTTCTGCCGAACGGCCACATGGTCGTCGCCATCGCCGGATACCTGAATCTCGCGACCAACTCACTGACGATGTCGTGGTTCGAAAGCAACGGCACCGCCGCCGGCTCGACCTACACCCAGACGCGGCTGCGCGGATTGGATTTCACGCGGGGGTGACGGCTGCGCCGATGCTCGCGGCCGGCCGCCGTTGGATTATCCTGAGCAGGCGATGACGACGTCTCTACCTCACTCGCGTTACCGCTACACGTACGAGGAGTACCTCGCGTACGAGCGCGACAGTGAGATGAAGCATGAGTTCGAAGCGGGGGAGATTTTCGCAATGGCGGGTGGTTCGCCGCGGCACAGCGCCCTCGCGTCGCGGATCAGTGCGGCACTCGAGAACACGCGGCCTGCAGGCTGCACCGCGTTTCAGTCGGATATGCGGATTCGCGTTCTCGCCACCGGCAAAGCGACATACCCCGATGCGTCGATGGTTTGTGGCGCGATCGAGCTCGATGCCGCCGACCGCAGCGGCACGACGATCACGAATCCCACTCTACTCGTGGAAGTTCTCTCGCCATCGACCGAAGAAGTCGATCGGGGAAGCAAGTGGCGAGACTATCAACTCATCCCCTCGCTGCAGGAGTACGTCCTCGTCAACCAGGTACCGCGCATCGAGATCTATCGTCGCAATGCGTCAGGAAGCTGGGACTATCTCGACGTGACCGAAGGCATCGTGAAACTCACCTCGGGTGCGTCACTGGATCTGTCGATCCTGTACAACACCCTGCCCCAGTGAACGTGTCTGCGTGAAGTCCAACCCGGAGGGTGGATCTCAATCAGAACAGCGTTCTCTGCCCGCGCAATGTCTCCGGATCGACGGGCTGCTGGCCGAGGAGGCGTTGCAACTCGCGGGCGCTGGCCGGGCTGTGGCCGGCGAAGTGATTGTTGAAGAAGCCGAAAATGTCTCTCGTATTCGCGGCACTCTTCAGCGCCACCGCCCACGCACGCATCTCCTCGGAACGATCGAACTGCACGCGCGAGTAGTCGGTGATCTCGCGGTCCGGTCCCATCCAGCGCACGTAGAGAAAGTTGGCCGTCGCGCACTCCGCCAGCTCCAGCATCGTCTCGCGCGGTATCCATCGTCCGTCGCTGAGCGCGAGCGCGATGCCGTGATGCGCCAGTAGCTCCAGCAGGTGCGGCAGCGTCTCGGCGCGCATCCAGTGGCTCTGGCGAAGCTCGATGGCGAAGCGCAGGTCGTCGGGAAGGGCCGGAAGGAACGTCTCGATCGCCGGCAGCTCGTCCGGCGCGAAGTCGGGACCCATCTGCAGCAGGATCGGCCCCAGCTTCGAGCCGAGCTCGCGGGCGCTGTCGAGGAAACCGTGCACGACATCGTCCGCATCGCGCAGCCGGCGCTCGTGCGTAACTTCCTTCGGCATCTTCAGCGCGAAGGTGAAATCCGGCGGCGTGCGCTCAGCCCATGCGCGCACCGCTCGCACGTCGGGAACGGCGTAGAACGTGGAGTCGACCTCGACGGCGCGGAACGCGCGAGCGTACGTCGAAAGAAACTCGGCAGGGCGCGTGCCGGGCGGGTACAACGGCCCTACCCAAGCGGTGTAGTTCCATCCCTGCGTGCCGATGAGAATGCTCATTCGCGTGAAATGCTACGCGGCGCGCCGGACTGCTCGCCGGCATCACTTGCTTTTCGCGGGAGGCCGGATCACGTCGGTTCCCAGCCATGCGCGCAACGGCTCCGGCACGCGGAGCGATCCGTCTTCCTGCTGGTATTGCTCCAAGATCGCCGGAAACACGCGGCTCGTGGCCAGTCCGGATGCATTGAGCGTGACCACGTACTCGGTCGATTTCTTCGCCGGCCGGTGTGTGCGGATGTTCGCGCGCCGCGCCTGATAGTCGCGCGCCAGCGATGCCGACGACACTTCCTTGTACATGCCGATACTCGGCATCCAGACCTCGACGTCGTACGTGATGGCCATCGATGCGCTTGCATCCTCGGCGGCCAGAAGCGACGTGCGATGGTGCAGTCCCAGCATCTCCATGAGCTGCTCGGTCTTGCCCACGAGCTCCTTCAATGCTTCCACGGCGTTTTCCTCGGCCACGAACTGAAACATCTCCACCTTATTGAATTGGTGGCCGCGAACGGTGCCTCGCTCCTCGGACCGGTAGCCGCCGGACTCGCGTCTGTAGCAGGGCGTGTACGCGAACATCTTCACCGGCAGACGCTCCCACGGGATGATCTCGTCGCGATAGATGTTCAGAATCGCGGTCTCGGATGTCGGCAACAGAAAACGTTTCCGCTCGTTCGGCGCCGTCTGCAGATGGAAAACGTCGTCGCGGAACTTTGGAAACTGGCCGGCCGTGTAGCCGCACTCTTCGGTGAGAAGGTGCGGCGGCAGAACGAACTCGTAGCCGTCCTTGATGTGCGTGCGGCAGAAGAAATCGATCAGCGCCCACTCCAGCGCCGCGCCCATTCCGGTGTAGATCCAGAAGCCCGTGCCACCGAGTTTCGTACCGCGCGAGTAGTCGACCAGACCAAGGCGCGTGGAGATCTCGACGTGATCGAGCGCGTTGGACGGAAGCACCGGCTTCTCGCCCCACACCCTTACGACCTGATTGTTCTCTTTGCCGCCCGCCGGAACGATTTCGTCGGGAAGATTCGGAAGCTCCGCGAGCGAGAGATTGAGTCTCTCCTCGACTTCGCCGAGCTCGCTCTCCAGACGGGTGATCTCTTCGCGCAGCGGTGCAGCCTCGGCCTGAAGCGCGTTCGTATCTTCACCGGTCGCACGGCCACGGCCGATCCTCTCGGATAGTTGCTTGCGCTGCGCTCTTCGTCCGTCGAGGTCCTGCACCAGCGAGCGCCGCCTCCGATCGAGCTCGACGATCGGGCTCAGATCGATATCGGGAATGCGTTTCGCGAGCGCGCGCCGGACCTGTTCGGTGTCTTTACGGATCAATTCAATGTTAATCACGCGCGACATTCTAGACATCGCTCCAGGTACCGTCCAGCGGTTGCGCGTGGTTCGGTTTGAACGCATGCCGACGCCGCATGATGCGACCGAGTCATTGATCGCGCGATTGACCAACGCCACGGCGCACCCGGGTTCGAGACCCCGGTACGCGACATTCTGCGGCGCGAGTGGAACGATCTCCTCGTCGACCTCCGCACCGACGGTCTCGGGAACCTGATCGGCCGCCTTCCCGGCACCGCGGAGTCGCCACGCCTGCTATTCACAGCGCACATGGACGAGGTGGCATTTCTCGTCGACTACATCGACGACGATGGCTTCATCTACATCCTGCCGGCCGGCGGTCACTTTCCAGCCGGTGTGCTCATGCACCGCTTCACGATCACAACCGGCCGCGGCGAGATCACCGCTTATGCCGGACACAAATCGACGCACGCCGTGCCGATGGACGAACGGACGCGCGTGCCGGCCGCCGACGACATCTTCCTCGACGCCGGCGTGCGGAGCCGCGAAGAAGCGGAGGCACTCGGAATCCGTTCCGGCCTGCCGGTCACGTATCGCGAGGAGTTCGAGGCGCTCAATGGCACGCGCCGCTATCTGGCCAAGGCCTTCGACAATCGTGCTGCTTTGGCGGCACTGACCGAGGCACTACGACTGCCGGCGTCGGGCGAGCGCTCGGCCGCCTGTATGTGACGGGCACGGTTCAGGAGGAAGTCGGAATGCGCGGCGCGGCCGTGCTGGGCGACAGCATTCGGCCCGACGTGGTCATCAATCTCGAAGCGAGCATTGCCGGAGACTTCCCGCAGGAGCGGTCGCCGCGCCGCTCGCGCATCGCGCTCGGCCGCGGGCCGTCGCTGTTCGTCTACGACGGAAGCATGATCCCCAACAACAACCTGGTCGAATGGATCCTCGCGCTCGCCCGCGACTCCGGGATTCCGCTTCAACTGGAGTCCGTCGCCGCGTATGCACAAGACGGGGCGCCTTCAGACCTCCGGCCACGGCGTCGCGGCGGTGAACCTCGGATTGCCGGTGCGATACGCGCACACCGCCTCAGGCGTCATCGACCGCGGCGATTACGACGCTCTGGTGCAGTTGCTGCGCGCCATCGTCGGCGCGTTCGATGCGACCGTCCTCGAGCGCATTCAGATGTTCTGAAGTTCCGTGGCTCGCTGGGCGGTGCGAAGGCAGCAGCAAGAAGGTCGACGCGCTGTGCAGCGCTCCGCCCGCAGAGACTGCTCGATAAAGAACGCATTTGAGTCAGGCCGTTATACAGGCTTCCTCATTGGTTCCTTTGAGCCGACTCGCGCCAGATAGGTATGCACATATTGCATCACGACTGAGCCTTCGCCGACCGCGGCGGCGACGCGTTTTGCAGATCCCGCTCTAACATCTCCGACGGCGAAGACACCCGCCTGCGACGTCTCAAGAAAAGACATAGGATCGGTGACGATGTACCCTTTCGAATCCAATTGGATCCAGTCCTTCAGCCATTCTGTGTTGGGAACGGCCCCGATCATGACAAAAAGATTTCGAATGGGTTTGACCCAGGAGCGCCCGTCCGCGCTTCGCCATTCCACTTTCTCGAGAAACTCGTGCCCCGTAAGGGCCGTCAAACCCGCTTCGAAATAGATTTGAACGTTCGGCGCAGCCAGAAGGCGTTCGACGAGATAACTGGACATGGTGGAGGAGAGATTGCTCTGCCGAACCAGCAGGTGGACCTGAGAACCGGTCCTGCTTAAGTAGAGTGCGGCCTGGCCCGCTGAATTTCCGCCGCCGACAATGACGACGTCCTGGCCAGCGCAAAGCTGCGCCTCTATGATCGTGGCCGCATGGTGGATACCGCGCCCGACAAACCGATCGTATTCCGGAATGTCGAGCTTGCGGTACGTTGCACCTGTCGCAAGAACAACGGCTTTCGCAAGGACTGTCGCCCCATCTCGAAGGGCCAGCTCAAAGAAGTCCTCTTCCGTTCTGGTGATCCGATCGATGGGGCGAGGACTAACCAATCGGACTCCGAAGATCAGCGCCTGTGCCGTCGCACGGGATGCCAGCTCCTGACCCGAGAGACCAGTGGGAAACCCGAGATAGTTCTCAATTCGTGAGCTGCTTCCCGCTTGCCCGCCGGGTACGAACGTATCGAACGCGATGGTGTCGAGTCCTTCGGAGGCACCATACACAGCCGCCGCGAGTCCTGCCGGTCCGGAGCCAACAATGGCCAGGTCATAAACGTGCTCGGAGGGGAGTTTCTCGAGGAACCCGAGTTCCGAGGCCAACTCGAACACACTCGGCTTTCTCAAGACGCGCGTACCTTGAATGATCGCAATCGGCAGATCCGCAAGGCCGACTCCGAAGGACTCGAATCTTGGTTTTCCGCTTTCGTCTTTCGCATCGGGCTCGATCAGGTTGTGGGGATAGTCGCTGCGGCTCAGGAAAGTCCGAAGCTTTAGGATATCGGGATCACTGGCCTTCCCGATCAAGACAACTGCGCCGACGCCATTGCGGAATTTAAAGCCTTGGCGTAGGACGAATGCGCGTAGAATCACGGCGGCCAAGTCGGGTTCCGCCGTGAGCAAGCGGCGGAAGTCAGAATGCCTGACACGGAGAATTCGGGTCGCTCCAATTGTACGCCCGTCGCCTACAAGCGGAGTATTCGAAAAAAAAGACAGATCGCCCGTGAAAGAACGCTCTGGGAGACGAACGATAGGGATGTTCTTCTTGCCGAGGCTGTCGGTTGCAGAAAATTCAATGCCGCCTCTAAGGACAACCAAGAAGTCCAGTTCGGTCTGGCCTTCGCGGAAAACCAATTGATTCGCGGGTATCTCTAGTTCTTCGGCGAACGGCCGGATCGCATCGATCTGCTCATCGGCGAGCAGGGCAACTGTCTCTTCCGGACGAAACGTATCAAGCGAGCCATCGGGATTCCGCATAACCAAAATATCTGCCCAGGATTCTGCTGCCATAGAGTTCCTCCTTGGAGAACTTGCTTGAAGTGGGCGGCGCAGATGCGGTCGAACAGGTGCGACCCCGCCGCGCCGTAGAAGTACTTCGGGGAAATGGCGTGACGGCGCACGGCCAGCGCCACGACCAGGTCGCGCAGGAATGGGCCGTGGTCGGTGCCGCGCCCGGGCCCGGGCAGATGCGTGACGAGCGCACGACGGCCGACGAGTTCCTTGGAGAAGTCGAGCTTGTTGGTCATGAGATTCCTTTGGTTGATGACCACGCGTCCGATGTACGGCTCCCGGGGCGCAGTGGTCCGGGCTCGCTACCTCGCCTGCACGGCTTCAACCTCGAACTCAAGATCAATGTTCGTCCCGACGACGACTCCACCGCCATCGAGCGGCATGTTGAACTTCATGCCCCAGTCCTCCCGGTTGATGGAGGTCCTCGCCTGGAACGCCACGCGCTCGCCGCCCCACGGGTCCTTGCCCTTGCCCTCGAAGGTCCCGTGCAGCGCCACTTCCTTGGTGACGCCGTGAACGTTCAGGTCGCCCTTCACGAGGTACCCGTCGCCGGTCTTGGTGATCGATCCGCTCTTGAAGGTCGCCGTCGGAAACTTCTCGGCGTCGAAGAAGTCGCTCGAGCGCAGGTGCGCGTCGCGTTTGTCCTCGGAGGTGTTGACGCTACCGACGTCGATCGAGACGTCGACCTTAGACTTCGTGAGATCGGCCTCGTCGAGCTCTAGGGTGCCGTTGAAGCTCGTGAACGTTCCCCGCACCTTCGCGATGACAAGGTGGCGAACCGCAAAGTGAATTCCAGAGTGCGAAGCGTCGATGGTCCAGTGGGTTGTAGGCATGCTCTCTCCTGTAGATCCGTCTCGTAGGGTTACGTGCGGGCCAGCAGAAGCCGCTCGGGGTATGACCTTGCTCATGTGTCTTTGCGTTCAGAGCGATAGCCCGCCGTTCCACTCTAAGGTCGGGCCATCTCACTTGCTGTAATAAAGCAGACACCTCAGTTCGACGGTGCGCCTGACCTGTCGTCGCGACGACGACCGTCGCCGTGAGTGCGGGCGACAAGCCCCTCGCGAGCAACAGCCCCAGCGGAGCGCCTTCCAATCTGCAGTCGCTCTGACTCGGAGGTGTGGTCGCGGGCGTGATTGAGGTCGGCTGGACGACTGTTCGCTTTGTTACAGCTTCGCGTCGATGCCTGCCTTACGCTGCGGGACTGGCTTCCGAGGAATCGGTCGACAAACGGGCTGCGAACGGATGTACCTGTCAATACGGTGAAAAGGCGTGGTCATACGATGCGCGCTCACTCTTCCGTATAACTCCAACGAAGGATGCACGACATGACCAGACTGAATGGAAAGACCGCTGTGATCACCGGTGGCGCTACCGGCATCGGCCGCGCCGCAGCAAAGCGCTTCATCGAGGAGGGCGCCTTCGTCTTCATCTTCGGCCGCCGGCAGGAAGCCCTCGACGCCGCTGTGGCTGAGCTCGGCACGAATGCCCGCGCGGTGAAGGGCTCGGTCTCGGATGAGGCCGACCTCGACCGACTCTATGCGGCGGTGAAGGCAGAGCGCGGAACCCTCGACATCGTCTTCGCCAATGCCGGAGTGGGAAGCCAGCTTCGGCTCGGCGAGATCACCGCCAAGCACATTGACGAAACCTTCGACGTCAATGTGAAGGGTACGATCTTCACGGTCCAGAAGGCGCTGCCACTGATGGGCAAGGGCGGTTCGATCATCCTGACCGGATCGAGCGCCGGCACTACGGGCGCCCCGGCGTTCACCGCCTACAGCGCGAGCAAGGCGGCGGTGCGCAACCTCGCGCGGACCTGGGCGGAGGACCTGAAGGGCACCGGCATCCGGGTAAACGTGCTGTCGCCCGGGGCGGTGGCAACCGAACTCGCGAAGGAAGCGCTCGGCCAGGAGGGCCTGTCGGCCTACGGCTCGATGACTGCGTTCCAGCGCATGGGCGATCCAGCGGAGGTCGGGGCGGCGGCTGCCTTTCTTGCGTCGGATGACAGCAGCTTCATGACCGGCAGCGAGGTGGCCGTCGACGGCGGCCTGGCGCAACTCTGATCCCGGTGCGGTCCGGCGTTGGGCCCTCCAGCCCGGTTAGTCGCGGGACCGCTCTTATTAGGTTGTAAGTCAAACAACACAATAGAAAGACAAAAGATCATGAAATCACTAGAAGGCAAGATTGCAGTCGTCACGGGCGGAAGCAGCGGGATTGGCTTGGCCACAGCCAAGCGCTTCGTGGAAGAAGGTGCGCACGTCGTGATCACTGGACGACGAGAGAAAGAGCTGAAGGAGGCCGCAGCCTTCATCAAGAGAAACGTTACGACGGTCGTGGGCGACGTCTCGCGCTTAGAGGATCTGGACCGGCTCTATTCCGTCGTGAAAGAGAAACATGGTCACATCGACATTCTCTTCGCGAACGCGGGCGCGGGGACAATCGCACCGCTCGCGGTGGCTACCGAGGCTCATTTCGACCAGACCTTCGACGTGAACGTGAAAGGGCTGTTCTTTACGGTGCAGAAGGCCCTTCCCCTCTTCAAAGACGGCGGTTCGATTATCCTGAACTCTTCGGTCTCGAACGTGCTCGGGCTCCCAGGGTTTACCGCCTACGCCGCGAGTAAGGCTGCTGTTCGCAACTTCGCGCGCGGCTGGACTCTGGAACTGAAAGACCGCAAGATCCGCGTGAATTGTATGAGCCCTGGAGCAATCGATACTCCAGCCTTAGCGACGACGACGGGCCTTACCGCCGAACAGGCCGAGCAGGCGGTCGCACAGTTCGCCACGCAGATCCCAATGGGTCGCAGAGGCATGCCCGAGGAAATCGCGGCTGCAGTCGCGTTCCTCGCCTCCGATGAAAGTTCTTACATCACCGGTATAGATCTCGCCGTCGATGGGGGCATGGCGCAGGTCTGACCCCGACTCGGTCCCATGGCTGGCCTCCAGCGCTGCCAGTTGTGGGACCACACTTATCAAACTTAGTTCTAACCCAAGCTTAGAGAGACATTATGAAATATTCAATTATCGGTTTCGGCAAGATCGGCCACGCTCTTGCCAAGGCGTTTGCCCGCAAGGGTATCGAAGTGTCCGTGGCAACCACGCGCGACCCGGAAAGCTTTGCAGCCGATGCGGCCGCGATCGGACCCACGATCATCCCCAAAAAACTGGCGGAAGCGATCAAGGCGGACGTCGTCTTTTTGGCGGTCCGTTTTGAGTCGCACCAGGATGTTGCGAAGGCGCTGCCCTCCTGGCAGGGGAAGACCATCGTCGATGTGACCAATGCCTTCGGCGTGCCCCCTGAGGAGCTGGGAGGACAGCCTTCTTCCAAATTCGTCGCGCAGGCCTTTGCTGGCGCACAACTGGTCAAAGGCTTCAACCATTTGGTCGCTGCCGTTCTTGACCAGGATCCGGCCGTACATGGTGGCAGGAGAGTCGTGTTCCTGGCGAGCGACGATGACGGTGCCGCAGAGGAGATTGGTAAGCTTGCGGAAAATCTCGGTTTCTCGCCGATCAAACTTGGCGGGCTTTCGGAAGGTGGACTGCTTGTGCAGGCGCGCGGAAATAGCTGGGGTCAACTGATCTTTAAGGACTTGGTCAAGTTCGCCTGATGAACGGTTGCGCTCACGCTTGGCCCGCTCAAGCTCTCGCAGCAGGCGCGCGCCTGCTCGATCTCAGGGACTGACTCGTTCTCCGACGTGAGGGGTTGCGCGCCGTCGGCCACGCGCCTGTTACGCCAGAACTGCGAGATATGCACAAGACGAACGTCCGGAAATCGCGATCACGGATGGGCGTGGGCGGGCGTCGACCCCGCTAATCAGATACAATTCCGTTTACTTCCACGAAGCCCTTGGCCATCGGATCACTACGAGTCATTGTCTCCAAGTGTGTCGGGGCTGAGGCGGAAGCCGCGGCGAGACGATCTGTATTCGGTCGGGCTTTGCGAGAATTGCCGACGGAAGGCGGCGGCGAGATGAGATGCGTTGGCGAACCCGCAGGTTAGCGCAATGTCCAGAGTGCTTTTATCGGTATCGCGAAGCATCGCTTTAGCCGCCTCCAGGCGAAGGTGCTGCACGTGCCGATGAGGCGTGGCTCCCACAGCTTTGGTGAATAAAGCCGCGAAGTGAAATGGACTGATACCCGCCTCCCTCGAGAGGACGCGAAGATCCAACCGGTCAGACAGGTGCGCCTCGATGTACTCAAGAACGCGCACCAGGCGGTGATCAGATATGTGCTCTCTTGCGAGCGACTGGTGCCACTCGAAACCTCTGGATGGGCCAAGCAAAAGATGGAGTGCAATCCATTGCGCAGCAGCCTGGGCGAAAAAATCTGGCGCTCCGCCTCGGAGCGCGGATACTGCGGAGAAACTGAGGCTAGTGATGACGGGATTATCAAAGAACGGAAAATCGACGAGGGAACTCCTCACGCGTGTTACAGGCTTCCGCACTTCATTTGCAACGAAGTCAACCGTGTCCTGAGGCAATACCACATGCAGCAGCTTGAATGACCTCGGAGTACGAAAGGCGGGGCGGATAAGACGCGCATGCCCAGCGGGAGTGAGCACCCCAGTCCCTCTGGTGTACTTTATCTTGCGCCATCGCGCTTCAGAAAAGTGCTCCATGCGAAAGCCGCTGTTAAGTGACAGTGTAATTGACGGATTGGGGAAAGCTGGGAGCGCCAGCTCCACGTCGGCATGGTATTCCCTCTCCGTCACAAGTATGGACAGTGACCGCCAGTTAGCTGAGTCACTCGTCAGCCACTCCGTAACGGCTCCCTTAGCCGTCACACGATTCTTATAGTCAGTCAGAGTGGACATCGGCGCATCTCCTGTTCTCTCCGCAAGATCGCGATTTCGAACCTCATCGTTACACTGGCGGCGACAGCTCACTCTTTTCTCGTTGCAGCTCGGAGAGCCCATTCCGTATGCGCGATGTTTATTCGCGTTAACTCGCCGCCAAAACTTCACGCCTTCCGCGCTACCGGCGCTCCCGCTGGCTTCGTGCTAGACGTGTTCACTTGATGACGCCGAGCACTACAGCTCTTGCTATTTTAAAGCGACTCGAGCACTCGGAACAGAATCCCTCGATTTTGACAAAGTTCAGCAGTTTCCCGTTCGCATCATGCCGCGAATCAGATAGCCTACGCTGACGGCGTATTCCGCCTATAGTGATACTTCGCACGAGGTGTCGCCATGGGAACCACGGCAACGCCAGCCTTTTCAATAACTTGACGGGTACGATGGCATGAATCGTTTGGCCGCGTCAGACCTCAACCAGCCGTTTAGGCTTCCGCACTAAGGGCAAGATCGCCTGTCTTACCAAACGTTCCTATTCCGCGCAGGCGGACACGTCAGATGAGCAAATCGAAAAGCCTTTCGCCACGACGACGTTCCTCTGCATCACAACCGTCCCCTGTAATCGAGTGGGCCGGCGTGCGAACGCGCAGCGTCGAGTACGCGAAAGGGGCCAGGATCTTCTCGCAGGGTGAGCCCGCCGCGAGCGTCCTGTATCTGCAGGACGGTACCGTGCGGCTGTCGTTCTTGTCGCGCGCGGGGGCGCAACGCATAGTCGCCGTAATTGAGCGCGGTGCATTCTTCGGCGAGGCCTGCCTTGCGGGCCAGCCTCGGCGGATGGTAACAGCTACGGCGGTCACAGCGTGCAATGTCACATTCGTCGAGAGGGAGGAAATGGTGCGGCAGCTGCACTCGAGGCCGGCGTTTACGGACGCATTCCTCGCCCACATGTTGAAGCGAAATATACGCATCGAAGAAGACCTGCTGGATCAGATGCTCAACCACACCGAGAAGCGTCTCGCCCGCACGCTCCTGTTGCTCGCAAAATACGGCGACCCCGAGGCCTCTCGCTTCACCCTTCCGAAAGTGTCTCAAGAACTCTTGGCCGAAATGGTTGGCACGAATCGCTCGCGTATCAACCACTTCATGAATAAGTTTCGGAAGATGGGATTCATCGATTACGACGGCGGCGGCCTCAGGGTGAACAATTCGCTTCTGAGTGTTGTACTGCGCGACTGAGCAGGCGACGATTGGTACTCAACGAAGACTGACCAGTTCCAAAGCCGTTCCCGCAGACCCCCGATCGCGAAGCTCACCGATGCGAATTCCTTGCTGATCCGTTTGGCGTCTTGAACCTGACCAAGGCGCCATCCCGGTGATGCGACCCCGGAGGGCTGAATCGGTGGAAGAGGCGGATGAAGAGGGTTCGGCTAAGTGCTTCGTGCGGAAGTTGTTAAGTTGGCTGTGGCGGTAGGACTCGAACCTACGACCACCGGATTAACAATCCGGCGCTCTACCAACTGAGCTACACCACAGTGTTCGATGCGAGGGCGGGCATGGTGGACGATGCATGGCGAGTGTGTCAACGCTGAATATTGACGCTTCGGGGTGGGTTCACTAGACTCGCCAATCTTCTGAGAGGGCGACGTAGCCAAGTGGTAAGGCAGAGGTCTGCAAAACCTCCATTCGCCGGTTCGATCCCGGCCGTCGCCTCCATTCCTGTTCCTCCCCACTTCAACTTCGCAGCCACGGTCGTCTCGCACGGCTGGTATCGGCTCGCGCCGTTCCGGTGGGAGCAGGACGAACAGACGCTGCATCGTCCCGAGATCCTCGGCGGGAAGGCGGTCGATCTTCGGATCTCGTTTGATGGTGCGTTTCTCCGAATCGATGGCGCGGAGGAGAGCGAGGAACTTCGGCGCAAGCTCGGACGGATGTTCCAGCTCGGCGTCGACACCGGCGAGTTCGTCACACTCTCGCGCAGCTCGCCGGCGCATGCGTGGGTGGAATCGTCAGGATTCGGACGCTTGCTCTGCGGCGCGACGCTCTTCGAGGACGTCGTGAAGATCATCACCACGACCAACACCATGTGGCGTCAGACGGTCCGGATGACGGAGCTGCTCGTCGAGAAGTGCGGACGGACGACGAAATCCGCGAGGACCTTCCCGACTCCGGAAGACGTCGCGCGATTCTCCGCGGACGAGCTGCAGGAGGATTGCCGGCTCGGATACCGCGCGAAGACGATTCATGCGTTGGCGAGCGGCATCGCGGACGGATCGATCGACATGAATGCGCTGAGCGATCCGGGGCAGAGTACCGAGGAGTTGTTCAAGAGCTATCGGGAGCTGCCGGGGATCGGGCCGTACGGCGCCGCGCATCTGTTGGCCATGGACGGGCGGCACGACTTCATCGCCGTCGACACCGAGTTCCGGCGTTTCGTTCGCGAGCGCTACCACGGCGGACGCGCGGTTTCCGATCGCACGATGCTGCGGCGCTACGCGAAGTGGGGGCGCTGGAAGTACCTCGCCTATTGGTCGGAACTGTGGGAGTCGGTGGCTGCCGGTTTGCAGCCGGATGCAGCGCAGAAGGGCGAATAGGATACGCCTCGCCGCGCCGCTTCGGAATATTGACGTTCGCCGAGGGAGTACTACACTTCCTCGGTACCGGAACGAACCCTTGGACGACAAAATCAAGCAACTCCTGCAACAGCTCGGGACGGCGATCAACGATTCGATCTCGAGCTCAGACGACGTCAACGAACATATTCAACGCATCCGCGACGAGGGCTACAACCTCTACGTCGTTCTCGATGCCACCATCGGTCTGAACCGCCTCGGCGAGGACGACGAAACGCCGGCGCCCGATCCCGCCGCGGGCATGCTCGTGAAGAGCGACCGCGAGGTGCAATTCCGCATCGACGTGAACGACCTCGCCATGCTGCGCGCCATGGGCATCGATCCGACCCGAAAGGTGAGAGGCGCACGTCGAGTGGAGCCGCTCGCGGCCACCAGTGACGACGAGTAGCCCCACCAATCTTTACGATCTCGCGCCGCCGCGTCTCGAGCAGACGCTCGGCACGATCGTCTCGCCACCGTTCCGCGTGAAGCAGATCGAGGAGTGGATGTACGTCCGCGGTATCGATGACTTCGATGCGATGACGAACATCCCGAAGGAACTTCGCAGCGCGCTGGCGGAGCACTACACGATCGCGTTCCCGGAGGTTGTCGAGCGGACGACACCGGCAGCGGATGGAAGTCAGAAGTATCTCTTCACGCTGCGCGACGGCAATCGCATCGAGGCGGTGTACATGCCGATCGGCGACCGCACTAGCATCTGCTTGTCGTCACAAGCGGGATGCGCGGTCGGCTGCACGTTCTGCGTTACCGGCTTTTTCGGTGCGGGGCGCAACCTGTCGCCCGGCGAAATGCTCGGCCAGTTCTTCACCATCCAGCACGAGCACAGCGTGCCGATGGAGTCGATGAACGTCGTGTTCATGGGCATGGGCGAGCCGCTGCTCAATTTCGACAACATGGTCACGACGCTCGATGTGCTCTACCGCAACATCGCGCCGAAACGGATCACGGTCTCGACCTCGGGCATCATTCCCGGCATCGAAGAGCTGGCGAAGCTGCCGCGCCGTCCGAATCTGGCGGTGTCGATCAACGCGCCCGATCGGCGACGCCGCGAAGAGATCATGCCGATCACGAAAAAGTATCCGCTCGAGGAGTTGATCGCGTCGCTCAAAAAGTATCCGTCCGAAAAAGGGCGCGAGATCACGATCGAGTACGTCCTCTTGGCCGGCTACAACGATTCGCATACCGACGCGGTGGCGCTGGCGAAATTGATCCACGGCCTGCGCGCGAAGGTGAACGCCATTCCGTTCAACGAGGACCCGAACCTTCCCGCCTGGATGAAGCGCCCGAAGGAAGGGTCGATCGACCGCTTCGTCGACACGCTGGTCCGCAACGGAGTCCAGGTGACGGTGCGGCGCTCGAAAGGACGCGACATCGCCGCGGCGTGCGGCCAGTTGCGCGGGAAGTCCGTAGCCAAGAGCCGCGCGGCGCGCTAGGCGAGCGCGAATGTGCGCAGCGGTGTGTGGATCGCGCCTTTCGGGTTCAATTGGCTGGAGAAGAGCGTCACCGAATCGATCGGGATCGGATCCGATTTGAAGTCGCGCAACGCGCCGTTGAAGATCTCGATACACGCCGGCGGCCATCGATCGCGGATGCGGAAGAGCGTGAGGTGCGCGCGAAAGTCGCCACCATCGAGCGTCACACCCGCCGCTTTGACGCCGCTGCGCACGGCCTCGGCGACGGCACGAAACTTCTCCTCCGGCCCGGCACCGACCCATGCCACCCGTGCGTGACGCGCATTCGGAAAAAATCCGCTGCCGCGCAGCTGTCCTTCGAAGCGCGGCACGCTGGCCAGGCTTTCCTCGACGCACGTGGTGAGCGTTGGCAGGAGCGACTCCGGTTGCTCGTCGAGAAATGCGAAGGTGAGGTGCTGCGTCTCGGGACGCACCCACGCTGCGGGAGGCAAGCGCGATTTCACCATGGCAATGCGGTCGCTGATCGCGCGGAGCTCCTGCTCCGGGAAGGAGATGGCGATGAAGAGGCGCATTGAATTGGTTGGACGGCAGATGAATTGTAGCCGTCAATCGGCCTGACCGGCCAGAAACTCGGGTGTGAAGATGCGCGCGATCTCTTCTTCGCTCAGCAGTTTCCTTTCGCGCAGAAGAGTTGGGATCGGCGTGCCGCTCTTGGCCGACTCTTTCGCGATCTCGGCCGCTTTCGCGTAGCCGATGATCGGATTGAGTGCCGTAGCCAGCGACGGAGAGCTGATGTAGTAGGCCTCGCATTGCGAGCGGTCCGCTTCGATTCCGGCAATGCACTTGGCGACGAACACCGGCAGGTAGTTCTTCAGAATCTCGATCGAGAAGAGGATCTCGAACGCCATCAGCGGCATCATCACGTTCAACTCGAGCTGACCCGCCTGCACCGCGTAGTCGATCGTCGTCGCGGATCCGATGATGTGGAAGCAGACCTGATTCATGCACTCCAGCATCGACGGATTGACTTTGCCGGGCATGATCGACGACCCGGGCTGCACCGACGGCAGGACGATCTCGGCGAGTCCGGTTTGCGGCCCGGAGGCGAGGAGGCGCAGGTCGTTCGTGATTCGCGTCAACTCGAGCGCGAGATTGCGTAGCGCGCTGGAAACGGCGGCGACCGGAAGCTGCGACTGCATCGACTCGCGAAGATCAGCGGCGGCGGTGAGATCGAGACTGGTCAGCTCGTTCAGCCGCCGCATGACGACGTGCCGATAGCCGCGCGGCGCGTTCATGCCGGTGCCGACGGCGGTGCCACCGATGCCGAGGTCGCGAAGCTCGTCGGCGGCGGCACGGAGGAGGCGGGTGGCGCGACGGGTGGCGGCGGAGTACGCGCGAAACTCCTGGCCGAGCGTGAGCGGCACGGCGTCCTGCAGGTGCGTGCGGCCGGACTTGATGACATCCGCGAAAGCGTTGCCGCGGTCATCGAACGCGTTCACGAGCGCGTCGAGTTGTGGCAACAGCTCGTTCAACAGCAGCAGCGTGGCGATACGGATGGCGGTCGGAAACACATCGTTCGTCGACTGCGCCATGTTGACGTGATCGTTGGGATGGACCGACTTATACGTCCCGCGTTCCGGGTTGGCCAGGTTGGCGATGACTTCGTTCACGTTCATGTTGAACGACGTTCCGGCGCCGGCCTGGAAGACGTCGACAACGAACTGCGGCCGATACTTGTCGGCGTTGTCGAGCAACTCATCGCACGCCGCGACGATCGAATCGGCGATCCCGGCATCGAGCGCATCGAGCTCGCGATTGGCCAGCGCGGCCGCCTTCTTCAGCAGGACGAACGAACGGATGAAGACCGGATGCTCGCGCAGTCCGCTGATCGGATAATTCTCGACCGCGCGCTGCGTCTGCGCGCCGTACAACGCGTCATCAGGGACGCGGACTTCGCCGAGGGTGTCGCGTTCGGTTCTCATTTTCGGGTGTCGGGTGTCGGGTGTCGGAGAACGAGTGTAAGCAAGAATCAGACTTGCGTGGCCGCGATCTGCGACGCCCGACATCCGACTCCCCACAACCTACGCCTTCATGGCATCCAACCGCGCCTTCGATTCCTCGAAAACACTCTTGTGCAGCGACTGGCCGTGCGCATCCATCGTCACGATGGCCATGAAGTCTTCCACCCACAGATGCCAGATGGCCTCGGGGGACCCGAGGTCCATCCAGTCGACGCCGTCGACGCGCTTGATCGACGCGGCACAAACCTGCGCGGCGCCGCCGATGGCGTGGAGGTAGACGGCGCCGTACTCCTTGCACGCCGCCAACGTCTTCTCCCCCATCCCGCCCTTGCCGATCACGCCGCGAATCCCGTAGTCGCGCATGACTTCCCACTGGTACGGCTCCTCGCGCGACGACGTGGTCGGTCCGGCCGCTTTGCAAACCCACTGATCGCCCTCTTTCACCATCACCGGACCGCAGTGATAAATGATCTGGCCTTTGAGATCGACCGGCGGCGGAGTGCCGGTATGGATGCGGTGATGGACGGCATCGCGTCCGGTGTACAGCCGTCCGGTGATGGCGACGGAATCACCGACGTGCAGCGATCGGATAGTGGCTTCATCAATGGGAGTGGTGAGCGTTACCTGAGCCATGTTTCGATGCTATCGCGTTTGGTATTCCGTCGGGATGACACGACATGCAAGCGGCTCTGGCACCGTCGGTCGAACTGACCGGCGTGACGATGAGCATTCACGGAAAGAAGCCGGATGGCGGCGGCGGGGGCGGCGGTGCGGGCGAAACGAGTTGCGTCAACGAGATCGGTGTGAGAAGTGCGCGAACGGCATCCGGTCGTTTCGGCGGTTTCAGCGATGCCATCTCGCGTTGCATCAACGCGTCGCACGAAGCTACGAGCAGAGTGAACACGAACGGCGCCAACCGTTTCATGCATCCTTAGACGATCAATAGAGCCAGTTGGAAACTTCGCCGTTCAGATTCAGTTCCGCGCCGCGGCGGCGATACGCCCAGCACATGTACGCGATCGACACGAAGAACGATGCCGGAAGGCGATTGAGTTTGCCGATCTTGCAGGCCAACAGCGTCGTCTTCCCGCCGAAGCCCATCGGTCCGATGCCGGACTGATTCGCCTTCTCGACTACACGCGATTCCAACTCGGCGAGTACAGGATCGTCGTTGGTGTCGTCGAGCATGCGCAGGAGCTGTTCCTTCGCGAAGCCGTAGCCAGTGCCGCGGTCGCCGCCGATACAGACGCCGAGGATGCCGGGGCCGCAACCCTGACCCTGGGCCTGGAGGACGCAGTCGAGAATCGCGTTCTCGACGCCTTTGAGATCGCGTCCGCCGAGGTCGGGGTGCGGGAGGGTGTACTGCGCGTTCATGTTTTCGCAGCCCCCGCCTTTGAGCATCAGCTTCACTTCGACATGCGGCTCGCGCCACTGATGAAAGTGAAAAACGGGAGAGCCCGGCCCGGTGTTGTCGCCGGTGTTCTTGCCGGTGATGCTGTCGACGCTGTTCTGCCGCAGATACCCTTTCTTCGTGGCCGTCCTCACGGCCTCGGTCGCAACTTCCTCGAACGCGAGCTGGTCGTATCCGGCCGGCGTATGGACGTAGAAGAGAATCGTCCCGGTGTCCTGGCAAAGCGGCAGCGAGCTGTCGCGCGCCAGTCCGATGTTGCAACCGATGACGTTGAGCGCGACGTCGGCATTCGATCCTTCGACCTCGTTCTTGCGCGCGCCGGTAACCGCGCGGACGACGTCGTCCGGCAGGATTGTGGACGTGCGCCGGATCAGTTCGAGGATCGATTCGAAGAGGTTCGTTTCGGGGGAGATGCGTTCAATCGTCTGCGCGGTCGCGCTCATGCGGTTCTCCGGGAAGCGGAAGATTACCAGTGAATGACTGTGAGGCCGGGGACGGCGTCGTAACCGCCATCGTTCGTCAGAAGCGGAAGTTCATATTGGATACACAACGCCGCAATCCAGAGGTCATTTCTCTTCGAAACGGATAAATTGTTCGTCCGCTGGAACACAGCAGTACGAATCCGACCATAAATGCGTGCCGTCTCGATCGTCGGAAGCAACGTCTGCCACTGATCCAACAGAGCCTCGATCACACCTCGATTTCGCTCAGGTCGTACGCTGGATTCGGCGCCCTGAAAGAGTTCGCCCACGACGGTTACCGGAAGAACGATCTGCTCAACACGGCTGATTGGGGGCGGCGTCTTTCGATCGTCTCGTATGAAGTCGACCGCGGCATCAGTGTCCAATGCAAGCCGTTCGCTCACTTCTTGACCGGCTCGATGGGAAACGCTTCCTCAATGGCCCGCCCGAAGCTCTCGGCGTCCTCGCCGGTCAAGATGTTTTCCAGGTGTGCCCACGGCTTCTTCGACTTCGCATGTTCGACGCTTTTCTCACGATGGAGCGTCGGCGTCGCATTGTCGTATTCCGCTTTCAAAACCTTGCTCATACGCACCTCAGTCTACGCCAACCGCTAGTGCACCCGTCTACAATCCCAACCCATGCTGCGCGACAAACTCATGCACCACGATCCCGTCGACGGTTTTCGCTGGCGGAGCCACGAGATCACGCGCGTAGAAGGGTTCAGCGACGCCGTTTTCGGCTTCGCGGTCACGCTGCTGATCGTGTCGCTCGAAGTGCCGCGGACGTCGGGCGAGCTGCTGGCAACGATGCGCGGCTTCGGCGCGTTCGTCGTGACCTTTCTGATGCTGGCCGGGCTCTGGTACTCGCAGTTCACCTTCTTCCGGCGCTACGGGCTGGAAGATCGCGTGACGGTGATCCTGAATCTTGTGCTGCTGTTCATGGTGCTGTTCTTCGTCTATCCGCTGAAGTTCCTCTTCAACGTGATGCTCACCGATCCACGGATGAAGCAGACCATCGCCACCGCGCACGGGATCGAGATGGTGGTGCTGCCGGAGCACAAGCCGCTGATCTTCGCGATCTTCGGCGCGGGGTTTGCCGGCGTGATGGTGGTCTTCTCGCTGCTGTACCGCCACGCATGGAAGAAGCGCGAAGAGCTGGGGTTGAACGAGTTCGAGATTTTCGAAACGGAGCACAGCGTCCGCCGTCTCTCCGTCGCCTCGGCGGTCGGCTTCACCTACTTCCTGATCGCCGGTCTGAACGCCCTGCCGCACCGGACAAAGATGGAGAAGAACATCGTCTTAGCCGCAGCGATCGCCATCCTCATCCTCCTCGGCGTGCTGATGACGATGATCGTCCGGCTCTGGCTCATGCGACGGAAACGCGCGAACGAGTGGAAGCAGCGGAGCAGTGAGCCACCCAACGATCCGGCTTCTACTTCCTGATCACCAGCTCAACGCGGCGGTTCTTCTGCCGTCCGTCCGGATCGTCGGAGCCGTCCGGCTTCGTATTCGGCGCGACCGGCTTCTTCGCGCCGAACCCTTCGGTGGAAAACTTCATGTTGTTCAGTCCGTGTGCGACGAACCAATTCTTCACCGACGCCGCGCGCCGTTCCGACAGCTTCTGGTTGTACGCGGCGTTGCCCTTGGCGTCGGTGTGGCCTTCAATGCGAACGGCGCCGCCTTTAGCGCGATCGCGGATGAAATCAGCGGCTTTTTGCAGCGTTTCATCCGCTTTCGGAAGGAGATCGGCCTTATCGAAATCGAACAACACGTCCGCCGCCATATCGACTCGAACCTCCGTCGCTGTCTCTTTCACCTCGAGGTCCTGCACCACACCGCCGATGCTCTCGATGCGATAGACGAGATCGACGATCGTGAACTGGTACGGCGGACCGGGATCGTTATCGACCGGCTTCCGGTCACCGGCGTTGGCGGCGAGCGCCGTGAAGATCAACGGGAGCGCGAGCAGTTTCGCGTTCATCATCAGTGACTGATGGCGACGTCGTCGAGCGGCTGAAAATGCGGGATGACGATCGAGATCTTCTGCACCTCATCCGGCGGCGCCGGGAACTTCGCCCACAGCGAAAGACGCGAATGCGGAGCGACGTCTGGGATATCGGTGCTGCAGACGCACTTGCCGCCGGAGTCGCGGGCCACGAAGTACTTTTTCTTGCCGACGGGATCGACCAGTTGCACCGCGCCGATGCTGCCGTGATCGCGAATCTGGTGATCGGGATCGGCAAAGTTGTAGCCGAAGCCGATCGCTTTGTCGGAGTCGTTGACGAAGGCCATCTTCAGCGTGACCGTGCCGCCGCTGCCGCGCTTCAGCTCCATTACGTCCACACGCGTTCCTGGTCTTTCGCCGTCCGCGGAGGCGATGCCGGAAGAGGTTGTCGCCGCGGCAGGAGGAGCGGCTGATGTGGAGGCGGGGGCGGCGGGCGGCGAAGTCGTTGTCGTCGCCGCGGTCGTCGTTGATTCAGGAGCAGGAGCGGCGGCCTGAGTCGTTGTCGTGGCCTCCTTCTTCGCGCAAGACAGCACAACCACGATCGAAAGCAGAAGGACGAGATGACGAGTCATGAGTTCCTCCCCTGGCCGCGTCAATCTAGGTCCAGGCAATGGCCCCGGCAACTCGGCGCCCTATACTTTTCGGCGTGCTCTTCACGACGCGCTATCCGATCGAGCCGCACGGGCCGAAACGGTTGGTCGTGACCCGCACGCGGACCTGGAGAGAGATCGTGTTGCGGCTTGACGGCGTTCAGATCGGAAACCCCGACCGGGCGGCGCTTTTGAACCGCGTCGAGTACACGCTGCACGACCACAGCGTGCTGTCCGGGGTCGGAGGGTGATCCGCGCAAAATCCGCTGGTACACGCTCTGGTTCAGCTGGGTCATTGGCGCTTGCCAGATCGCCTTCGCGATGGCTGTGATTTTCAACGGCCGAGCGGACGGCGGCATCTATCTGATTGGCGCCGCCGGATTCGTTCTCGTCCTGCTCGGTTTTCTGGCGTGGGGCCGCTCCGTCGTGGCCATGGTCCTGGCTTCTCTGCTGGCGTTTGGCGAGCTCGCGTTCCTGCTCATCAGCGAGGGCAATATCGACGTTGGTAACGTCTTGCGATTGATCTTCGGCCTCGGCCTCTTCGCCTGGTTGCTGAAGCGCGGCATCGTGGCCGCTCAGGATTTGAAGAAGAACGCGCTGCCGGTCAGGCACCCGCCAGAGCCGATGCATCACGATTGAATCGCTTCGCGCTCTCTTCTTGCACGTCCGGAATGAGTTCTAAGTCTCGCCCGTTTAGGATGTGAGTCCATTTGACTCATATGTGAGGTAATCGTATGAATTTCAATAAGCTTACAGTCAAAGCTCAGGAGGCGGTGTCCGAGGCGCAGAATCTTGCGCGCGGGGCGGGGAACCCGGAGTTCACGCCCGAACATCTGCTCATCGCCCTGCTCAGGCAGGAGGGCGGGATCGTCGTTCCGATCCTGACCAAGCTTGGTTTGCAGCCCGGCCAGATCGAGGCGGAAGTCGCGGCCGAGGTCGCGAAGTTCTCGCGCGTCGGGGGCGCCTCGGCAGAGCCGATGACCGGATCGGCGCTGCGAAAAGTCTTCGACGCTGCGTTCAATGCGGCCACGCAGTTCAATGACGAATACGTTTCGACTGAGCACTTTCTGCTCGCGATCGCACAGACGAAAGAGTCGACCGCGGCGAAGATCCTGGCGCGGCACGGAGCCGTTCCGGACGCGCTGCTCAAGGCGCTGCAGTCGGTGCGCGGGACACAGCGCGTCACCGATCAGAATCCCGAGGCGAAGTACCAGGCGCTGGAGCGCTACGCGCGCGACCTGACGCAACTGGCTCGCCGCGGCAAGCTCGATCCGGTCATCGGACGCGACGAAGAAATCCGTCGCGTGATTCAGGTGCTCTCGCGCCGCACGAAAAACAATCCGGTGCTCATCGGCGAGCCGGGCGTCGGCAAGACTGCCATCGTCGAAGGTCTGGCCCGCCGGATCATGGAGGGCGATGTCCCCGAGGGCCTCAAGAACAAGCGCGTCGTCGCGCTCGACCTCGGCGCGATGATCGCCGGCGCGAAGTACCGTGGCGAGTTCGAAGACCGTCTGAAGGCAGTCATCAAGGAAGTCGAGGAGAGCGAGGGCGACGTCATTCTCTTCATCGACGAGCTTCACACGCTCATCGGTGCAGGAGCCGCGGAAGGGGCGATGGATGCCTCCAACATGCTCAAGCCGGCGCTGGCGCGCGGTGAGCTGCGCGCCATCGGCGCGACGACGCTGAATGAGTATCAGAAACACATCGAGAAGGACGCCGCGCTGGAGCGCCGCTTCCAGCCGGTGTTCGTCGGCGAGCCGACCGTCGAGGACACGATCGCGATTCTGCGCGGCCTCAAGGAGCGCTACGAAGTTCACCACGGCGTGAAGATCCAGGACTCGGCCATCGTCGCCGCGGCCACGCTGTCGCATCGCTACATCACCGACCGTTTCCTTCCCGACAAAGCGATCGATCTGATCGACGAAGCCGCGTCGAAGCTGCGCATTGAACTGACGTCGATGCCGCAGGAGATCGACGAGCTGACGCGCCGCATGACGCAGCTCCAGATCGAGAAGCAGGCTCTCTCCCGCGAGGACAACCCCGTCTCGAAACATCGCCTCGGCGAAATCGAGAGCGAGATCAGCGAGCTGCAGGAAAAGATCAGCACTCTTCGCACGCAGTGGGAAAACGAGAAGGGCGTGATCACGCAGATCAATGAGCTGAAGAAGAAGCTCGAAGAGACGCGCGAAGCTGCGAATGCCGCGGAACGTCAGGGCGACCTGAACAAGGCGGCGGAGCTGCGTTATGGCGCGCTTCCGCAGATCAACCAGCAGCTCGAAGCGCTCTCGGCAAAGCTCGGCGAGATGCAGAAGGGCGGCGCGTTGCTGCGCGAGGAAGTCACCGACGAAGACATCGCCGAGATCGTGTCGAAATGGACCGGCGTGCCGGTGACGCGAATGATGGAGTCCGAAATCCAGAAGCTCGTGAAGATGGAGGACAACCTCCGCAAGCGCGTGGTCGGTCAGGAAGAGGCGGTCGCTGCCGTCTCGAGCGCCGTGCGCCGTTCGCGCGCGGGACTCAAGGATCCGAACCGCCCCGTCGGCTCGTTCATCTTCATGGGTCCGACCGGCGTCGGCAAGACGGAGCTGGCCCGCGCGCTGGCGGAGTTTCTGTTCGATGACGAGAACGCCATGGTGCGAATCGACATGTCGGAGTACATGGAGCGCCACGCCGTCGCGCGTCTGATCGGCGCGCCTCCGGGCTATGTAGGCTACGAGGAAGGCGGGCAGCTCACGGAAGCAATCCGCCGCCGGCCGTACGCGGTCGTGCTGTTCGACGAGATCGAGAAAGCGCATCCCGAGGTGTTCAACGTGATGCTGCAGATCCTCGATGACGGACGGCTGACCGATTCGAAAGGACGCGAAGTCAACTTCAAAAACACGGTCATCATCATGACGTCGAACGTCGGCGCGCAGTACATCTTCGACTATCAGAAGTCGATGCAGACGCCGCAGCAGGAAGCGGAGATGGAACGCAAGGTCGAGGAGGAGCTGCACAAGCATTTCCGCCCCGAGTTCCTCAACCGCATCGACGACGTGATCATCTTCCACGCGCTCGACATGCAGCACATCAAGCGGATCATCGAGATCCAGCTCCGCAAACTGGCGAAGCTGATCGGCGACCGCGGTCTGTCGATCGAGATCAGCGATCACGCCAAGGAGCAGTTGGCGAAGGAAGGCTACGACCCCGCGTTCGGCGCCCGCCCGCTCAAGCGCGCGTTGCAGAAGCTGATCATCGATCCGCTGGCGATGAAGCTGCTCGAAGGAACGTTCAAGCCGGGCGACATCGTGTTCGTGAACGTGAACGCGGATGGGAAGGTGGAGTTGTCGCTGGAGCCGGAAGCGGTGGCGGTGAATTGACCTCCTTCGGTGTGCTTCGCCAGCGGCGATTTGTCATCCAGAGCCGCCGAAGCCGGGAGTCGCGCAGCGACGGAACGGCGGAGGACGGCGGAGGAACTCAAGATGCGCAGTAGCAGCCGAAGCCCGCGTAAAACGTGCGTGGCCCCAGCCGAAGCCCGCGTACTTTTCTACACGAGTTCCGACGCAGTTGGCGTAACTTGAGATCCTTCACCGTCCTCCGCCGTTCCATCGCTGCGCGACTCCCGGCTCCGGCGGTTCAGGATGACAAGTCACGGCACGTAGTACAGCCGGATCGACTTTCCCACCCTCCGGTAATTTTCCGGCACCCACCACCAGGCACCCTGAATTTTCCCCATCTGATAGGCGTGATCGCTGACGGCGAGCCAGCCGTGCGATCGCGCCCACGGGTTCGGGTAGTGAAACGGAGGAAAGCCGAGCGCGGTGTAGTCGGCCGGGCCCATCATCATGATTCCGATCGATGGGATGTGCTCGCGGCGGATCACGCTGCGGAGGCGAAGGATGTCCTGGCCCCAGTCGACGTTGCTGTCGATGAGGTAGCGCGACGGATCGCGGCCGGCGAAGGCGTTGAAGTACGGGAAGTAGTCGGGATGCGCGAACGCCGAGGCGCCGAAGTGGCAGACGAGCAGGCCGGCCGCGACGAATCGCATCATTCGGTTGATGTGCAGCATCGCAACGACCGTCGCCCCGCACGCGATCGCGAAGGGGACGTAGAACGGCAGGATGTAGCGGACGCCGAGGTCGAGGGTGGTCGGCATCGCAACAGCCATGATCGCGAGTGCGGCCAGGCTCCACTCCGCGAAAACACCGCGCAGCTCGCGGTCGCGCAGCGCGAACCAGAGTCCGCCGACGAAGAGCAGCAGAGCGGCAATCGTCGTTTTCAGCGCCACGGCGAACGGGAAGTACCACCGCCAGCCGGTCGTGCTTTTCTGTCCGCAGAGGAACGACTCCATTCCCTCTTTGTCGATTTTGCGGATCGCGCTGATCCCGACGAAAAATGCCGGCGCCGGCAGCGGCGTCGATGGCTTGATGTGCGCGAGCAAGTGCTGGAGCCGCGGCGGATAGGAATCCATCCACGGCTGTAACTCCGCGAACGTGTGCACGGTGAATGCGTAGCCGGCCCAGACCACGAAGAGCGTCACGAATGCCGCCGGAATCATCGTGCCGAGGGCGCGGGCGAAGCGTTTGCGAAAGTCGGGATCGCGCAGCAGGCGGACGACGGCGATCGCGATGCACGTCACCGGCACGTAGATGATGCTGGTGAACTTGCAGTGGATGCTGAAACCGAATGCGGCGCCGAAGATGAGCGCGTGTTTGAGATCGGGATTGCGCAGCCAGCGGCCGAACGCAAGCAGCGCGACCACGATACCAGCCACGGCCGGGCCATCGTGCGTCGTCAGCGCGGAGTAGCCGAGGACCACCGGCTCCATCGTGAAGAGGAACGTTGCCGCGAGCGCGCCGGTGTCGCCGAGGGCGTCGCGAGCGGCGAAAAAGACGGCGATGGCGGCGATGATGAAAAAGACCGCGGTGCCGGCGCGGCCGCGGAAGAGGTTCGCTCTGTAGTCGCCGTGTCCGTAGAAAACGCTGTGGATCTGATCGCTAAACGTTCCGTGCGGGTCGAAGCGCATCCCGCCGAACCATGGCGCGGCGGCATAGATGACGCGCGGCAGCGGCGGGTTCTCCGTTTGCAGCGCGTACCGGTGGAACTCCAACAGCTCCAGCCCCGCGCCGAGGTGCGTGCCCTCGTCGTTCGTCACCGAAAAGACGCGCCAGGTCGTGGCCATCCGGATCGCGCCGATGGCGATCAGCAGCGCCGCGATGACAGCAGGGCGGACTCGTGGAAAGCGCGGCACGGCGGGCGGATTCTACTTTCCTCGACCGGGAACAACGACTGAGCCGCACCCGTTGACAAACCGTACCGTAGTGGTACTGTTTCGCGCCCGACGGAATCTGCCGATGCTGAAAATCTCCAAACTCACCGACTACGGCCTTCTCGCCGCCGTCTATCTGGCCCGCCACAACGGCGAGGTCGCGTCCGCGCGCGAGATCGCCGAGTTCTACCACCTCCCCATTCCGATGATCACGAAAGTGCTGAAGACGCTGCACCAGAGTGAGCTCATCGATTCGCAGCGCGGCGCCGGTGGCGGCTATCTCTTCAATGGCGATGCGGAAGCAGTCACGCTCGGCCATCTCATCGAAGCGCTCGAAGGTCCGTGGGATCTCGTCGAATGCGAAACAACCGACGACCAGGGCCACGCAACGTGCGCGATCCGCGTGGCCTGCCCGTCGCGCCGCTTCATGTTCGGCATCAACCGTGCGGTAAAAGGAGCGTTCGAGCAGGTCACGCTCGGCGACCTCACCCGCGGCGTGATGCCGGTTGCGCGCGTCGCGCAGGCAGCGCCGGCGCTTGGAGCAAATGTATGAGCTCAACGATCGAACAGATTGCCAGCCAGGAGTACAAGTACGGCTTCATTACGGACATCGAGGCCGATCAGGCGCCACCCGGCCTGAACGAAGACATCATCCGCCTCATCTCGGCCAAGAAAAACGAACCGGAGTGGATGCTCGAGTTCCGGCTCAAGGCCTTTCGCCACTGGCTGACGATGAAAGAGCCGACGTGGGCGAACATCAAATACGGCCCGATCGACTATCAGGCCACGTCGTACTACTCCGCGCCGAAGCAGAAGAAGAAACTCAACTCGCTCGATGAAGTCGATCCCGAGCTTCGCGCGACGTTCACCAAGCTCGGTATCTCGCTCGAAGAGCAGAAGCGGCTCTCGAACGTTGCCGTCGACGCGGTCTTCGACTCCGTCTCCGTCGCCACGACCTTCCGCACCGAGCTGGCGAAGGTCGGCGTGATCTTCTGCTCGTTCTCCGAGGCCGTACAGAATCATCCCGAGCTGGTCCAGAAATACCTCGGCAGCGTCGTTCCCTACACCGACAACTTTTTCGCGACGCTAAACTCCGCCGTCTTCACCGACGGCTCGTTCTGCTACATCCCTAAAGGCGTTCGCTGCCCGATGGAACTGTCGACCTACTTCCGGATCAACTCGGCCAACACCGGTCAGTTCGAGCGCACTCTGATCGTCGCCGACGAAGGCGCGACGGTCAGCTACCTCGAAGGTTGCACGGCCCCGATGCGCGACGAGAATCAGCTCCACGCTGCGGTCGTCGAACTGGTCGCGCTCGACAACGCCTCGATCAAGTATTCGACGGTGCAGAACTGGTATCCCGGCGACAAGGAAGGCCGCGGCGGCATCTACAACTTCGTCACCAAACGCGGCAAGGCGTTCAAAAACGCCAAGCTTTCGTGGACGCAGGTGGAGACCGGCTCGGCGATTACCTGGAAGTACCCGAGCTGCATCCTGCAGGGTGACAACTCGATCGGCGAGTTCTATTCGGTCGCGCTCACGAACCACCGCCAGCAGGCGGACACCGGCACGAAGATGATTCACCTCGGCAAGAACACTCGCTCGACGATCGTGTCGAAAGGCATCTCCGCCGGCCACGGACAGCAGACGTACCGGGGAGAGGTGAAGATCATGAAGTCCGCCGAGGGCGCCCGCAATTACTCGCAGTGCGACTCGCTGCTCCTCGGCGACAAATGCGGCGCACACACGTTTCCGTATATCGAAGTGCGCAACTCGACCGCGAAGATGGAGCACGAGGCGTCGACGTCGAAGATCGGCGAAGACCAACTCTTCTACTGCCAGCAGCGCGGGATTTCCGCAGAGGATGCGGTCTCGATGATCGTGAACGGGTTTTGCCGCGAAGTCTTCAAAGAGTTGCCGATGGAGTTCGCGGTGGAGGCGACGAAGTTGTTGGGAGTGTCGTTGGAAGGATCAGTCGGATAGTTCAACAAAACACGAATGCTGCGGAGCGCAGCGAACGTCAGCATCTCCGGTTAGGCCGCGCGGCTTGAACCAACGACAGCGCGGGCGAACCGGAGATCCTGACCTGCGCTGCGCTCGGCAGGATGAAAATTAAAATGCTCGAAATCAAAGACCTTCACGCCGGAATCGACGGCAAAGAAATCCTCAAAGGGCTGACGCTGCACGTCGGCATGGGCGAGGTGCACGCGATCATGGGGCCGAACGGCTCCGGAAAATCGACGCTCGCAAACGTTCTCGCCGGACGTCCAAAGTACGTTGCAACGTCGGGGACGGTGACGTATCAAGGCAAGGACTTGCTCGCGCTTCCAGCCGAGGAGCGAGCGCGCGAGGGAGTCTTCCTGGCCATGCAGTATCCGGTCGAGATTCCGGGCGTCAACAACATCTACTTCCTCAAGGCCGCGCTCAACGCGGTGCGCAAACATCAGGGGCAGGAGGAGCTCGATGCGATGGAGTTCCTGCAGCTCGCGCGCGAAAAGATGAAGCTCGTCGAGCTCGATGAAGCGTTCATGAACCGTTCGGTGAATGAAGGCTTCTCCGGCGGCGAGAAGAAGCGCAACGAGATTTTCCAGATGGCCGTGCTCGATCCGAAGCTGGCCATCCTCGACGAGACCGACTCCGGCCTCGACATCGACGCGCTGCGCATCGTCGCCGAGGGCGTGAACGCGCTGCGCAGCGAGAAGCATTCCGTGCTCGTCATCACGCACTACCAGCGGCTGCTGAAGTACCTCGTGCCGGACTTCGTACACGTCCTTGCCGATGGTCGCATCGTGAAGTCGGGCGGCAAAGAGCTGGCCGAGGAACTCGAGCAAAAAGGCTATGAGTGGATTGAAGAGGAGTTAGTCGCAACGCGATGAGTACGGTTCTCGAAGATCGCTCCACGATCGCACCGGTGCACATCGACGGCGAGCCGGAGCGCGTCCGCCGGATTCGCGAGCAGGCCGCCGAGCGCTTCAACGTCCTCGGATGGCCGACCACGCGTTCCGAGGATTGGAAGTACACCTCGCTGGCCACGCTGGCGAACATCGATTGGAAGACCGATCAGCGCCAGCCCGAGGGAGACGATCCGGCCTCACCGTTCGGCGACAAGCCGATTGCGGAGTTGATGTTCGTTAATGGCGCACTGCACGCGAATCGCTCGGCGCTCGCGAATGAGCATCCCGGAATTCGCGTCATGCCGATTCGCGAAGCGATGGAGAACGAATCGTTCGCGCAGCACTTCGCGCGCTACGCCGATTACGAGAAGCACGCCATGACCGCGCTGAACACAGCGATGTGGCAGAACGGCGCGTACATCGAGATCGCACCAGGAACTCTCGTCGAAGGCTTCATTCACCTGCTCTACGTCGGCGGCGGCAACGCCGAGCATCCGGTGATGTCGCATCACCGCAATCTCATCGTGGCCGGTCGCGGAAGCCAGATCACCGTCGTCGAGTCGTTTTTCGGCAACGGGAAGTACTTCACGAATACAGTCACCGAGATCGTGGCCGGCGACGGCGCCGTCGTCGATCACTACAAACTCGAGAACGAATCGCTCGAGGCCTTTCACATCGGCACCGTGCAGATTCACCAGGAGCGCTCGTCGAACGTGACCTCGCGCACGATCGCCACCGGCGGCGGACTCGTTCGCAACGAGATCAACGCCGCACTCACCGGTGAGGGAGCGAGTTTGTCGATGGAAGGGCTGTTCGTCCTCTCCGGCAAGCAGCACGTCGACAACCACACGCTCATCGATCACGTCGCGCCGCACTGCGACAGCGTGGAACTGTTCAAAGGCATCCTCGACGAAAACGCGCGCGGCATTTTCGACGGCCGCATCATCGTCGAGCCGGATGCGGTGAAGACGAACTCGCGGCAGACGAACAAGAACCTGCTGCTGTCCGAGACCGCGATCATCGATTCAAAGCCGTCGCTGGAGATCCACAACGACGACGTGAAGTGCAATCACGGCTCGACCATCGGCCAGCTCGACGAGGAAGCGCTCTTCTATCTCCGCGCCCGCGGCATCGGCGCCGAGGAAGCGCGGAATCTGCTCGTCTACGCGTTCGCGAGCGAGATCGTGGAGCGCATGAAGATCGACGTCGTCCGCGAAAACGCCGGCCGCGCGCTGTTCAGCCGCATGCCGGAGAGGCAGGGACGAGGGACGAGGGACAAGGGAGAAACCCGATGACTGCCTCTGCTCTCGTCCCTCGTCCCTCGTCCCTCGTCCCTGACGTCGATCGGATCCGCAAGGATTTCCCCATCCTCACCCAACCCGTTCGCGGCGGACGTCCGCTCGTCTACCTTGACAACGCCGCCACGACGCAGAAGCCGCGGCAGGTGATCGATCGCATCGTCCGCTACTACACCGAGGAGAACGCGAACGTCCATCGCGGCGTGCACTACCTCAGCGAGACGGCCACCGACTCGTACGAAAAAGCGCGCACGACTGTGAAGCGCTTCATCAACGCGCGCGACGAAAAGGAAATCGTCTTCACGCGCGGCACGACCGAGGGGATCAATCTCGTCGCGCAAACCTGGGGACGCAAGAACGTCAGCGCCGGCGACGAGATCGTGGTCACCGCCATTGAGCATCATTCGAACATCGTTCCGTGGCAGATGCTGTGCGAAGAAAAGGGCGCGCGTCTTCGTATCGCGCCGGTCAACGATTCCGGCGAAGTCATCCTCGAAGAGTTCGAAAAGCTCCTGACCGATCGCACGAAGATCGTTTCGTTCGGTCACGCGTCGAACGCCCTCGGCACGATCAATCCGGTCCGAAAGATGATCGCGCTCGCGCACGCCGCCGGCGCGATCACGCTCATCGACGGCGCACAGGGTGTGCCGCACCTGCACGTCGACGTTCGCGATCTCGATTGCGACTTCTACACGTTCTCCGCGCACAAGGTCTACGGTCCGACCGGAACCGGCGTGCTGTACGGCAAGGAGTCGATCCTCGACGCCATGCCGCCGTGGCAGGGCGGCGGCGACATGATCCTCTCCGTCACTTTCGAGAAGACGACGTACAACGCGCTCCCCTACAAGTTCGAAGCGGGAACGCCGAACATCGAAGGCGTGATCGGCCTTGCCGCCGCGCTCGACTACGTCTCCGCAATCGGCATCGACGCCATCGCCGCGCACGAACAGGACCTGCTCCACTACGCCACGAAACGCCTGCTCGAAATCGACGGCCTGCGCATCATCGGCACGGCCGCGGAAAAAGCCAGCGTCATCTCCTTCGTGCTCGAAGGCGTCCATCCCCACGACATCGGCACGATCCTCGACGAACAGGGGATCGCTGTCCGCACCGGACACCACTGCGCGCAGCCGCTGATGCTGCGCTTCAACGTGCCCGCCACCGGCCGCGCTTCATTCGCGATGTACAACACGCGCGACGAAGCCGACGCTCTCGTGGCCGGCCTGCACAAAGTCATCGAGGTCTTCCGATAGCAATGTCCGATCTTCGCGAGCTCTACCAGCAGGTCATCCTCGACCACAACAAAAACCCCCGCAACTTTCACGAGTTGCCGAACGCCACGAAATCGGTCGACGGCTACAACCCGCTCTGCGGCGATCACTACAAGATCTACGTCGAAGTCGACGGCGACACGATCAAAGACATCGGCTTCACCGGCAACGGCTGCGCGATTTCGAAAGCATCCGCGTCTGTGATGAGCTCATCGTTGAAGGGAAAGTCGACCGCCGAGGCACACCAACTCTTCGACGTCTTCCACAAACTCGTCACCGGCGAACCGGGCAGCCTCAGCACGGCAGAACTCGGGCGCCTGGCCGCGTTCTCCGGAGTGTCGGAGTTCCCGGCGCGCGTGAAGTGCGCAACGCTTGCATGGCACACGCTCAACAGCGCGCTCGAAGGCGATAAGGAAACGGTAAGCACCGAATGAACATGCGCGAAGAAGTAACCCTGACCCGAAATGCCGAAGCCGTGATGATCCCGAGCGGCGAGAAAGTTCTCGTCCCCGAGGGCGCCCACGCCACGATCACGCAATCCCTCGGCGGCTCCTACACGCTCATCACCGAGCGCGGACTGATGGTCCGCATCTCCGGCAAGGAAGTGGAAGCGATCGGTAAGCCGGTCGAGAACGTCGTCGAAGTTGCCCCCGGCGAAGAAGTCGCGCCGGAAAAACTCGAAGAGATGGTCTGGGACCAGCTCAAAACCTGCTACGACCCCGAGATCCCCGTCAACATCGTCGACCTCGGCCTGGTCTATCTCTGCGAGCTCGAAGACTCCGACGGCGCGAAGAACGTCAAGATCAAGATGACCCTCACCGCGCCCGGCTGCGGCATGGGCCCCGTTCTCGCCTCGGACGTGAAATCGAAAGTCGAATCGCTCCCCGGCGTCAAAGAAGCGGAAGTCGAAGTCGTCTTCGACCCAGTGTGGGATCGCAGCATGATGTCCGAGGCGGCCAAGCTGCAGTTGGGGATGATGTACTGAGCAAATCCTATGGATGCGGCGTGATGGCGATTATCGTCAACACCGGGAATCGCTTCTTGCCTTCGACGCGGTCAGGACCGTAGCAGAAGAAGATACGGAACGCGCCCGGCGTCCTGTTCTGCGCATACGCTTCGAACACTTCTTCACCATCCGGACCATGGAGCGAATGAAACCGGTGCGTCTGCAGTGAAGGATGACGGAGATTCGTTTCGAGAAGCCCCAGTGTCTTGCGAACTTGCTTGAGCTGCCCGGGTTTTCTCTCTAGATCCTTCAGTTCGCGAGCCGCCTCGAATGAGAAACGCAGCTCACGATTCATCGTCGTCGGCGAAGCGCGCAAAAGAGCCGAGCGATTTCGTTCTCCCCGCCGCCGCGTCTTCAAGGCCCCGCCGTACCGATTCGAGCGCGTCGGTATTGCGGTACAACCATGCCTCTGAGGCCGGGATGGAAACCTGCGGGTCGAGAACGATGCGGCCACGCTCGTCCTGATAGACATTGAAGCTCGCGTCCTCGAAGTCCTTCAACGCTTTGCCAAGCGCGAGGCGCCGCCGGCCATCGGGACGAACATCGCGCGCGACTAGCTTCAAACCGCTGATTCTTTTTGCCTGCTTCTTCATGCGCGGTCACTCTGCGCTTGGTGGGGATTGGTGTCAAGTGGGTAACGCCCACATCTCGATCTTGCGTTCCTCTGCGCCATCTGCGGATAAACTTTCTCCGCAGATGGACGAAGATCGAATCCTTTCCGCAACTCCGCTCGAAGACGATGCCACCGTCGAGCTCTCGTTGCGGCCGCGGCGGCTGCATCACTACATCGGGCAGAAGAAGGTCAAGGAGAACCTGCACATCTCCATCGAGGCCGCGCGCAAACGGCGCGAGACGCTCGATCACGTTCTCCTTTTTGGTCCGCCCGGCCTCGGCAAAACGACGCTGGCTCACATCATCGCCAATGAGATGGACGCAGCCATGCGCTCGACGTCCGGACCGGCGCTGGAGAAAACGGGCGATCTCGTTTCGCTTCTCACGAATCTCCAGCCCGGCGACACCCTCTTCATCGATGAGATCCACCGCCTCCCCGCGCCGGTCGAGGAAATCCTCTACTCGGCGATGGAGGATTTCTTCATCGACATCGTCATCGGTCAGGGCCCGGCCGCGCGAACGCTCAAGTACGAACTGCCGCGCTTCAATCTCATCGGCGCCACGACGCGCGCCGGCTTGCTCAGCGCGCCGCTGCGCGCGCGCTTCGGCATCGTGCACCGCCTCGATTTCTACGACGTCGAATCGCTCGAAATCATCGTCCGCCGCTCCTCCGAAATTCTGAACATCGAAGTCACCGCCGACGGCTCACACGAAATCGCCCGCCGCTCGCGCGGCACACCCCGCATCGCCAATCGCCTTCTCCGCCGCGTGCGGGACTTCGCCGAGGTCAAACGCGAAGGAAAGATCGACGTGACCATCGCCCGCGATGCCTTGGAGATGCTCGAAGTCGACGAATTCGGCCTCGACGAAATCGACCGCAAGCTCCTCACCACCATCATCGAACGCTTCAGCGGCGGCCCCGTCGGCGTAGGCGCGCTAGCGTCATCGATCGCCGAGGACCGCGGCACGATCGAGGATCTCTACGAACCGTACCTGATCCAGATCGGCTTCCTCCAACGCACTCCCCGCGGCCGCGTAGCCAGCAAGCTTGCCTACGACCACCTCGGCTACGCGAGCGGAGCGACTCGGCGACAGACGGATTTGTTTTCATAGCGATCGCCCGTATGGTGATATAGCATATTCGCTCATGTGGACGGCTATCTGCTGTTTGTTGCTCGCGATTGCCACTCCCTCCATGGCCTTTCGCGCGCGGCCGGTTTCCGACCTGCGTTTCGAGGAACTAGCGTTAACCGATCAGGCCTCTCCCGGCCCCGTTGCGGCAGAGAGCGACGGCACTGACTACCTCGTCGTCTTCAGACACGAGATGCTGCCAAACATTTACGCCCAGGTGATTTCGCAAGGTGTGCCCTCTGGGCCTGCGCTTCTTATCGGCCGCTGGTACGCCGTATCCGTGATCTGGAACGGTTCGGCGTATCTCGTGACCTGGGGAGACGAGACGGCGATCTATTTAACCGCCGTTTCTCGGCGTGGAGCGCTGCTGTCAGGTCCGAAGCGTGTCATCTCCAGAGGCGTGAGCCTGAACGCTGTTTCAAATGGGCGGGAAATCCTCGTCACCGCGGAGCGGGACGGCGTCGTCTTCGGCAGGCTCGTCACATTGAACGGCGACCCATTGGGCGACGAGTTCAAGATCGTGGACCACCCCGGTGGTATCCAACACGCCCTCACCGGTACCGCAGACGGTTTCGTGTTGGCACTATTCGGCGCCGAGACGCGTGTCTTTTATCTCGACGATGCGGCGAAACCGCGAGACGCCGGTGGGACGTTCGTTGAGGGTCCCCTCGGTTCTCTGAACGTTTATCACAGCGCGGCGGCGAAGTTGGCCAGCGACGGAACGAATGTCGCCTTGATCTTCACCCGTTGGACCGCCAGCAGCACCGACCCTCAAGTAACCACGACCGCCGCGTTGAGGAGCGTCATCCTCGACCCGAGGCCCGGCGCGATCGTCCAGCCACGGACACTCCTTTCTTACCAGCCGTCCACGGCGCCCGAACCGAACCTTGGAAATGTCATCTGGAACGGCTCTGAGTACGTCGTCGTCTATTCGATCGCGCCCGCACTCTACTCGAGGGAGAGGCGGGTGATGTTGCAGCGCATCAGCCGCGCCGGAGAGCCGCTTGATGATCCCGTACTTCTATCGACGGCGGCTGACGGATCGCAGTGGCCGAGTGTCATCGCCTCGAACGGCCGCGAATCCCTGGTCACTTCGGGAGGCTCGTTCGTCCGTCTGCCAATTGGTTCGAGAAATCCGACCGCTTCAACAAAACTGTCCCGAATGGTCTCTTCGCAGTACGAGCTCGTCATGGCCCGGCGCCAGGACGATTTTCTGGCCGTCTGGCTCGAGAGCGAACGCGACGGGATGACAATCCGGGCTTCCCGTATCGATGCGAAGGGACGGTATCTCGACGGGACAGGCATTGTCATCGGCACGTTTCCCGAGCCGAGGCCCTACGGTTTTTTTTGGCCCGCGGTCTCGGTCGATAGTGACGGAAAAAACTGGCTGGTGGTCTGGTCCTGGGGTGCTCACGTCTACGGATGCCGTGTCTCCGCTGCTGGCGTCGTGTTGGATCCCAAGCCGATTGCCATCCCCTCGGCGGCTGGCGACTATTCCGCTGACTTCACGCCGGTAGTCCGTTGGGGCGGTACGTCGTGGCTGATCGTAAGCAACAGCCTGCGGCAAATGGCGAGCACCACCGTTACGTCCGATGGGGTCGTCGGTCCCCTCAAAATCCTTGACGAAGTTTCCGCGGACTCCGCGCCGAGGACCGATTACCTCGCGTACTTCGTATGGCCGGTCCTTGACTACGATGGGCAGGAGTTTGTCGTCGCCGTCGGGGTCTGGCAAGGGGACCTGAATTCCGGCAAGCAGTACACCTCCATCGTGACGGAGCGGCTTGGGCCGAGCGGCGATCCGATCGGCGGATCGAAATTCATATCGCAGCGGGAGCTCTACGGCGGCTACGTCTTGTCATTAGCCACGAATGGATCGCAGGATCTGATCGTCTTCGGCTCCGAAGTGGGAGGCGGCCACCTTCAGGGTCTACTGTTCAATCGAGGCTTAGGTCCGACGACGATTGCCATCGGCCAGCCTTCTGACCCACTGCCATCCGCTTACGATGTGGCGTGGAACGGAAAGGAGTTCGTACTGGCTAGCATCACAGCGCCTGGAGAGGTGCAGCTCATGCACCTAAGCAGGCTCGGCGCCGTACGGGACACGATTACACTGCCGCGCGATTCCGGTGAGTACCGCACGCTGGGTGTGGTCTTCCCGCGTTCGTCTCCCGCCGGGCAGACTACGCGCGGTGTCGATCCCCCTCTGGGCCTGCCGATACAGCACGATCGCTGGTCTGGGGTAACTCGTGCACAGATCGCGTTCCCCGGCGATGTGGCCGACTCGCAACTTCAGCGTCAGGTGCCCGTAGCGCCCGTGATCGGCAAAGCGATCGGAGACCCCACCGGAGTCACAATCACCTGGCAGCCGCAGGACGGCGTCCTCGGCTTCGACATCGAGCTGCAGCAGCCCGACGGCGGCGAGCGCGTCATCGGGGTCGCCGCCGGAAGCGCGTCGTCAACGCACATCCCGTACGCAGGCCTGACCGGAACGGCAGTCCGCCTTCGCGCGTGGAACACCGCCGGTCTTTCGGTTCCATCGTCGGAAGTGCCGATAACGACGCCGCGGGTTCGCGCGGTTGCGAAATAAGAGCTAAGTCATTGCCGCGGATCCAATCTTCGGATGCGTCCGCGCGAAGAGAGCACAGAGGTCGTACTCTGTGTCTCCGTGGTGAAAAAGATTTTCGTCGTCCTGCTCGTCATCGCCGCGATCATCATCGCCTACCACTTTCTGCCAATCGGCACATGGCTGAAAGCGTTTCAAACCTACGTAAAAAACCTCGGCGCGCTCGGATACGTCGTCTATGTAATCGTCTACGCCATCTGCGTCGTCGCCTTCGTGCCCGCGTCGATCCTCACCCTCGGCGCGGGGGCGATCTTCGGGTTCATCGGCGGGACGATTGTCGTGGTCATCGGCGCGACCATCGGCGCCACGCTCGCGTTCCTGCTCGCGCGGACCGTCATGCGAAAACGCATCGAGGAGATGACGCGCAACAATAAGAAATTCAAAGCCCTCGACCGCGCCATCGCCAGCGAAGGGATGAAAATCGTCTTCCTCGTCCGCCTCGCGGTCGTCTTCCCCTTCACCTACATCAACTACGCTTTCGGACTGACCGCCATCCCGCTCTGGCGCTACGTGCTCGCCACGTTCCTCGGCATCATCCCGGCGACGGCGGCATTCGTTTTCGCCAGCAGCGCGGCGACGAGGGCAGCAACCGGCGAAACCAGCAACATCACGAAGATCGTCTACATCGCCGGCGGTGTCATCGCCATCGTCGTCAGCGTCCTCATCGGCAGGATCGCCACGCGCGCAATCAAGCGCGCCGGCCTCGACGATTAACGAGGAGCAGTAGCGATATGCTCTCTCTCCTTCGGAGGTTCCTGATGAGCAATCCACTTGTTGAACTGGCGAAAACGGGGCAGAGCATCTGGTTCGATCAGATGGAGCGGCGGCTCGTTTCCAGCGGCGATCTGAAACGGATGATCGACGAGGACGACCTGCGCGGCCTCACGTCGAATCCGACCATTTTCGAGAAAGCGATCGGCGGCAGCGACGATTACGAAGAGCAGGTGCGCAGCCTGGCCGCGCAGAACAAATCGCGCGAGGAGATTTACGACGCCATCACCATCGAAGACATCGGCGACGCCGCTGACGTCTTTCGTCCCGTCTATGACAAATGCAACGGCGGCGATGGGTTCTGCAGCCTCGAGGTCTCGCCGCTGCTGGCTACGAATACCGCCGGCACCGCCGCCGAAGCCAAACGGCTTTTCGCGACACTGAACCGGCCGAACGTCATGATCAAGATTCCGGCGACGCCGGAAGGCATCCCCGCGATCGAAGAGTCGATCGCGAACGGCATCAACATCAACATCACCCTCATCTTCTCGAACGACGTTTACGCGCAGGTGATGGAGGCGTATCTGCGCGGCCTCGAACGCCGCCTTGCGCAGGGGCTGCCGATCAACGAGATCGCGTCCGTGGCCAGTTTCTTCGTCAGCCGCATCGACGCTCTCGCCGAGAAACAGATGGAAGCGAAGTTGAAAGAAAACGATGATCCCGAGATTCGCTCGCTCTTCGGCAAGGTCGCGATTTCCAACGCGAAGCTCGCCTACCAACTCTTCAAACAGACATTCGCCGGCGAGCGTTGGGAGAAGTTGAAGCACCACGGCGCGAACGTGCAGCGGCCGCTGTGGGCATCGACCGGGACTAAAAATCCGGCGTACAGCGACGTGCTCTACATCGAATCGCTCATCGGGCCGGACACCGTCAACACCGTTCCGCCGGCGACGTACAAAGCGTTCAAGGATCACGGCCGCGTGACCATGTCGCTGGAGCAGGACCTCGACGCGGCGCGCGAGGTGATGCGCAAATTCGAGGAGAAGGGCTTCAGCCTCAAGGCCATCACCGGCAAGCTCACCGAGGATGGCGTGAAGTCGTTCGACGAGTCGTTTGCGTCGCTGATGACGACCATCGAAGCGCGGCGCGACGAAGCGATCCGCGGGCTCGGCAAGCGCCTTTCCCTCCACCTCGGCGCGGCACAAGCAACGGTCGATCAGGCCGCGCAGCGCGTTGAGAAAGAGAAGTTCGTCGAGCGCATCTGGAAGAAAGACGCGACGCTCTGGAAGAACGACGACGCGCACAAGAAGATCATCGCCAACGCCCTCGGATGGCTGACAGTGGCGGAGGAGATGTCGAAAGCGGCGCCGGAGTTGATGGCGTTCGCGGATTCCGTGAAATCCGAATTCGACGATGTCGTGGTCCTCGGCATGGGAGGTTCGAGTCTCTGTTCCGAGGTCACGCGGCGGCTGTTCGGCGCGCGAAGCGGATACCCGAGGCTGAACGTGCTCGACTCGACGGTGCCGGCGGCCGTGCATGGATTGGAGTCGCGGCTCGATCTCGCGCGGACGCTGTTCGTCGTTGCGTCGAAGTCCGGCACGACAACCGAACCGGCCATGTTTCATCGCTACTTCTACGATCGCGTGAAGTCGGTCAAAGGCGACAGGGCCGGCGAAAACTTCGTCGCGGTCACGGATCCCGACACGCAGCTCGGCAAGGATGCGAAGGCGGACAACTTCCGGCGCATTTTCATCAACCAGCCGGACATCGGCGGCCGCTACTCGGCGCTGTCGTACTTTGGAATGGTGCCGGCCGCGATCGCGGGCGTCGACGTCGCGACGCTGCTCGACCGCGCCGTGCACGCGAGCCACATCGCGCAGTCGCCGGGCGTGAAGAAAAATCCGGCGGCGATGCTCGGCACGGTCATCGGATCGCTGGCCACGAACGGCCGCGACAAACTCACGCTCATCACTCCCCCGCCGCTCGACACGCTCGGCCTCTGGATCGAGCAGCTCATCGCGGAGTCGACCGGCAAGGAAGGCAAAGGCATTCTCCCCGTCGCGGGCGAGCCGCTGCTCGATCCGCGCGACTACGGCAACGACCGCCTCTTCGTCTGCGTGCGCATGCGCAACTCGGACATGACGTCGAAGTTGAAAGCGCTCGCGGACGCCGGCCATCCGGTCGTCGATCTCGTACTCGAAGATCCGCTCGACATCGGCGAAATTTTCTTCACCTGGGAGTTCGCTACCGCCATCGCCGGCGTTCTCCTCGGCATCGACGCCTTCGATCAGCCGAACGTGCAGGAGTCGAAGGACAACACGAAGCGGCTGCTCAAAGAGTTCGAGGCCAGCGGCACGATGCACGTCGATCAGGCGCAGATCAAGCCCGACGACACTTCCGCGATCGGCGCGCTCCTCGGCAGCGTGAAACCGGGCGACTACATCGCGCTGACCGAGTACTTTGTCGAATCGCCGGCGCGCGATCAACGAATCGCGTCGATTCGCGAAACGCTAGGACGCGAGCTGCACGTCGCCACCACCACCGGCTACGGTCCGCGCTTCCTCCACTCCACCGGCCAGTTGCACAAAGGCGGTCCGGCCACCGGCGTCTTCATGCAGCTCACCGGCGGCGGCCACGCGGACGTGCCCATTCCGAACGAGAAATTCACGTTCGGCGTGCTCGTGCGCGCGCAAGCCATCGGCGATTTTCAATCGCTCGCTTCCCGCAAACGCCGCGCGGTCAGCATCGACCTCGGCGACGACGTCGATGCAGGCCTCGATACGCTGGCGAAAACTGTGAATGAAGCACTCGCGAAGGTGACGAAATGACGCAAGCGCAATTCGGCATGATCGGCCTCGCCGTGATGGGCGCAAACCTCGCGCTCAACATCGAGGAACACGGCTTCTCCGTCGCGGTCTGGAATCGCGAAACGGAAGTGATGGAGAAGTTCATCGCCAAAAACGCTGGGAAGAAATTCACCGGAACGAAGTCGCTCGAAGAGCTGGTGCAGGCCGTCGAGCGCCCGCGCCGCATCATGATGATGATCATGGCCGGCGCGCCGGTGGACATGACCATCGACAAGCTCATGCCGTTGCTCGACGAAGGCGACGTGGTCATCGACGGCGGCAACTCCTGGTTCAAAGACACACAGGCGCGGACGGCAAAACTCGAATCGAAGAAGGTGCACTTCGTCGGCTCCGGCGTTTCCGGCGGCGAGGAAGGCGCGCGCTTCGGCCCGTCGCTCATGCCGGGCGGCTCGAACGAATCGTGGGAGTGCATCAAGCCGGTCTTCGAAGCGATCGCGGCGAAGAGCGACTCCGGTCCGTGCGTGACGCACGTTGGTCCCGACGGCGCCGGCCACTTCGTGAAGATGGTTCACAACGGCATCGAGTACGGCGACATGGAGCTGATCGCCGAGGCCTACGAGATGCTGCGGAAAGGACTCGGCGCGGATGCCGAGGAGCTCGCGACGATTTTCGATGAATGGAATCGCGGTCCGCTGGAGTCGTTCCTGATCGAAATCACCGCGCACATTTTCCGCGTGAGGGATCCGGAGAGCGGCGCGCCGCTCATCGACAAGGTGCTCGACAAAGCAGGGCAAAAAGGGACCGGCAAGTGGACGGCGCAGATCGCGCTCGACCTCACTGTTCCGATCCCGACGATCGCCGCGGCGATCGATGCGCGCGTGCTGTCGTCGATGAAAGCCGAGCGCGTGGCGGCGTCGAAGGTGCTGCACGGGCCGTCTAAGAAGCCGGACATCGCCGACCGCAAGCAGTTCATCGCCGACGTTCACGACGCACTGTACGTTTCGAAGATCTGCTCGTACGCGCAGGGGATGGCGTTGATTCAGGCCGGCTCGCGCGAGTGGAAGTGGTCGATCGACATGCGCGAAATGGCCCGCATCTGGAAGGCCGGCTGCATCATCCGCGCGCGCTTTCTCGACTCGATCATGCGCGCCTACGAACGCAAGGCTGATCTCACGAACCTGCTCCTCGATGACGAGTTCTCGTCCGACATGCAGAAGCTGCAACCGGCCTGGCGCCGAACCGTCGCCTTCGCGCAGGCAAACGGGATCGCGATTCCGGCGATGTCGGGGAGCCTCAGCTACTTCGATGCGTACCGCGCCGCAGAACTGCCGCTCAATCTGACGCAGGCTCAACGCGATTACTTCGGATCACACACGTATCAGCGTAACGACAAGGGTGCGGAAACGCCGTTCGTGCACACGGATTGGATTCATTTGTAGTTCAACGGCTTCGGCGGCGTAGCCGTCGTGAGAACCGTAGCCCCCAGCTTCGAGCTGGGGGATTTTCGAGTGGCCGTGGCCTTGTGAGCCCGCTTTCAGCGGGCGAAAGAAAGATTTTCGTGGACACGCAGAAGGCCAATCTTTCGCCCGCTCAAGCGGGCTCTCACTTTCTGGTGTGTTCTGATTCCCACGGCTCAAAGCCGTGGGCTACGGTTCTCACGGCGGCTACGCCGCCGGAAAATTACTTCGCGCCGGCCCAGACGTCGAGCCGCACCGGCACCTCGTCGTTCACCGTCACCAGCACGTTGTGCGGGACGATGATACCGAAGTCGGGCATGTGGATCTTGAAGTCGGTCGTCGCGTGGATGCGGCCGTCGGGGATGAGCACGACGCGGACGGGGATGGTCATCCGTTTCGTGACGCCATGCAACGTCAGATCGCCGGTGACGTTGATGTCGGCGGGTGCGTTGGGCGCAATCGATGCCGGGCCTGTCATGCTGACCGACTTGAACGTAGCCGTGCCGAACTTCGTCGTCTCGAGATAGCGCTCGCGCATTTCTTTGTTGCGAAGTCCGACGCCGGTGTCGAGTGCATCGACGTTAATGTTGATCAGAACGCTGGACGCGGTTGGATTGGCAGGATCAGCGACGATCGTCCCATTCACATCGCTCGTCTTTCCATCGAACGAGTCGTACGTATCCTCGGCGTGAAACTGCGCCACGTTGTTGCCGCCTTTGGTGATTGAGTACGTACGCGATTGCGCGTGCAGCGTTGCGGCAGCGAGCAGGATGCCGAGGACGATGGGAACTTTCATGCCTCCCGCGAACAGCAAGCCGTCACTTGCCGATTCCGGCGAGCCGTAACGCTTTGCGAACGTAGGACGGATGCGGAATCGCACCGAGAGCCGCGGGATCGATCCAAGCGTACTCGCCGCCTCGCGCGCGCGGACGCCGCGCGACCGCGAAGACTTCGAAGGTGATCCGGCGATTCGTGACCGTGTGCCGAAACGTTCCCAGCGCGGCGCCCGCGGTCACGCACAGCGGCGTTCCGGTCAGCAGCGTCGTGTCGCCGTGCGGGAGGTGGAACATGCCGCGCATCAGCTGACCCGATTCGCGCCGCATCAGCACGCGGCCGGTGCGATCGGTGACGAGGTAGAGCGGGATTCGCAACTCGCGCGTAGCCAGCTTCGCTTTTGGACGCGGCAACTCGTCGACGCGTCCGCTGACAAACGCGGCACATTGATTACGCAGCGGACAGCGTAAACACGACGGATTGCGCGGCGTGCAGACCATCGCACCGATCTCCATCAATCCCTGATTGAAATCGCGCGGCGATTTGGATACGGCCACCAACTCCTCGGCGCGAGCCCACGCCTCGCGCATCAGCGCCGGTGACGCGAGCGGCGCCTCGATCGCGAACAGCCGCGCCACGATCCGCGCGACGTTGCCATCCACGATCGGCGCACGTTCTCCGTGCGCGATCGATGCGATCGCGCCCGCCGAGTATCGGCCGATTCCGGGGATCGTCATCAATTCAGCGACCGTCGCCGGGATCACCCCGCCGAAGCGCGTCATGACATCGACCGCTCCGTCGCGCAGCATCCGCGCGCGACGGTAGTAGCCGAGTCCCGACCAGGCAGCGGTGACCTCATCGAAGCTCGCCGACGCCAACGCAGCGACGTTCGGAAAACGCGCCATGAATCGTTCGTAGTATCCGAGGACGACCTCCATCCTCGTCTGCTGCAACATCACCTCGGAGACCCACACGCCGTACGGGTCGTAGGCGGCGCGCCACGGCAGCGGGCGCTGGTGTTTGCGGAACCAGTTTTCGGTGAGGGAGGCGAGCCGGCGGGCTGACAAAACGGCTTGTATTGTATGCTTCGGGTCATCCCTCCGAGGCCCCGACGACATGGAAGATCAAGCGCAGGCGAAGCAGCCCGAAACGGAACAGGGCAAGTACGTTTACTGCATCATCAAGACCGATATCCCGCGCGATTTCGGGCCGGTCGGCATCGGCGGACGCGGCGACAAAGTCCACACCGTTCCGTACAAAGAATTCGCCGCCGTCGTTTCCAACTGTCCGCTCATCGTCTTCGATCCGACGCGTGAAAACGCGCTGGCGCACGAGCACGTGAACGAGCTGGTGATGAAAGATTTCACCGTGCTGCCGATGAGTTTCGGCACCGTCTTCCGCACCGAGAACGACATCAAGGAGTTCCTCAAAGGGACCTACGACGCGCTCTCCGACGTTCTGCAGAAGATGGACGGCAAGATCGAGTTTGGTCTGAAGGTCAACTGGAACAAGGACCAGGTCGTCCACGAGATCGAGACGGAAAACGAAGAGATCCGCCGGCTGAAGGAAGAGATTCAGTCGAATACATCGACGTCAACCTACTTCTCGCGCATGCAGCTCGGACGCGTGGTCGAGTCGGCGTTGCAGGCGAAGGCCGATGCGTATGTCAGCGAGATCTACGAAGCGCTGCGCGACGCGGCGATCGCGTCGCGTTCGAACAAGCCGATCGGCGACAAGATGATCCTCAACGCGGCGTTCCTCGTCGATCGCGAGAAGACGAAAACGTTCGACGACCAGATCACGGACATCGCGAAAAAGTACGAGAACAAGCTCTCGTTCCTCTACACGGGACCGTGGCCGCCGTACAACTTCGTGAACATCCGACTGAAGCTGGAACGCGCGGAGCGGTAGCTACTCGAGTTTATGCTGAGCGAAGCGAAGCATCTTCGGTTCGCCCGCACTGATGTTGCCTGAGTTCGCGCGGTGCCACCGGAGATCCTGACGGTTCGCTCCGCTCACCGCAGGATAAAGTCTTAAAGCCAATGTTCCTCCTCGACGACATCCTCATGCTTCCGATGAAGCTCCCGATCGCGGGCTTCAACTGGATCATGAAACAGATCCAGACGATGGCGAACGAGGAGTTGCTCAACGATCAGCCGTGGAAGGAACGCCTCATCGAGCTGCAGATGATGCTGGAAGTCGGCGACATCAACGAAGAGGACTACGCGGTGCAGGAGGCGCAGGTCTTCCAGGCGCTGCGTGAAATCCGCGCGCGGCGCGAGGAGCTGGCGCGGCAGCAGCGCGGTGGCGATGACGACGATAGCGGCGTCGGCATCTACACCGGATACGGCCAGTGACGCTCGCGGCGGCGTTCGAGCGCGTCGCCGGCCGGCGCGTAATCCTGTTCGGCGGCAAAGGTGGAGTCGGCAAAACGACGATCTCGATCGCCGCGGCGCTGCATCTTGCGAAGTCGCGGCCGGTGATCCTCTTCACGACCGATCCGGCCTCGAATCTTTCCGACATTCTGCACGGCGAGTTGCGCACCGAGGCGGTGGATGCGAGCGCGCTGTACCGGCGCTTTCTCGATCGCAATCTCGATAGTTTCCTAGAGCTCGGCGACCGAGGAACGTATCTCGACAAAGACGAACTGCGGCGATTCTTCGAGCTGTCGCTGCCCGGCGTCGATGAACTGATGGCGTGGATGCGCATCGGCGAACTGACCGAGGAAAATCCCGAGGCCACGATCGTCGTCGACACCGCCCCCACCGGCCACACGCTTCGCATGCTCTCCTCGGCCGATCACTTCCGCCAATTCGCCGAAGCGCTCGACTCCATGCAGGCGAAGCACCGCGGAATGATGCGGCAGTTCACGAGACGCGACGTCCGCGATGCAATGGACGCGTTCGTCGATCAATTCGAAGCGGATGCGAAACGCCGTCGCGATCTGCTCACGAATCCTGCTCAAGCCGCATTCATCCCGGTGACGCTGTCGGAGCCGTGGGTCGTCGAACAGACGGAACAGCTGATTCGCGACGTGCGCGCGGACGGAATCGATGTCCCGTTCACGATCCTCAACCGCGCCGTAGTCGACGACGACTGCGACCGCAGCCGCGACGATGCCGCGCGCAAGCGCCTCGCACCGGTGGTCGACGCGCTGCGCGCATGCCTACCGCTCGACACGGCCGAAGCAATCTCGCAATGGAGCGCCGGTGAAGGTAGTAGCGCCGGCGGCTCGCCGGCTGGACCGCCGGCGGCTCGCCGGCAGTCCAGCAATCTCCAACTCGCCCGCCTCACCTTCCTCGCCGGCAAAGGCGGTGTCGGCAAAACGACTTCCGCCGCATCGATCGCTCTCCAACTCGCCGCGCAGCATCCCGACAAAAACTACACCGTCATCTCCGTCGATCCCGCGCACACGCTGCGCGACGTCTTCGCGCAAGAAACGCCGCCGAAAAACCTCACCGTCGAAACGATCGACACACGCGCCAAATGGCGCCGCTTCCGCGACAACCTCGGCGAAGAAATCGAACGCGCCATCGGCGCCATCACCCCGGGCGGAATGACCGTCGCCTACGACGCCGACGCCATGAAAAAGCTCGTCGAGATCGCCCCACCCGGCGCCGACGAGCTCTTCGCGATCACGCGGCTCGCCGATCTGATCGCCGACGATTCGCAGTCCGCAATCATCGTCGACACCGCCCCGACCGGACATTTTCTACGGCTCATCGATCTCCCCGCCACCGCCGGCGAATGGGTCCGCGAATTCATGCGCATCCTCCTCCGCTACCGCGAGCTGATCCCGGCCGGTTCGCTCGGCGAAGAGCTGATCCGCGCGTCGAAGGCCTTGCACGCCCTCGAAGAAGCGATGCGGTCGGATTCCACGCGCGTCATCGTCGTCACGCGTCCCGAACGGATCGTCATCGCCGAAAGCAAACGGCTTATCGACGAAGTCGAACAGCGCGGCATGAGCATCGGCGGCGTGATCGCAAATTACGTGACGCCCGAGAACAACTGCGCCTGCGATCAATCGATGCGCGGTTACGAGATCGATGCGCTCGCCAACCTCGGACGCGATGACGTCGTCATCGTCGAGCGCCGCGACGAGCCGGTCGCGAAGCTCGCCGAACTGACCACACTCATTCCCATCCCAAATGTGTAAAGTGCGCCCCGCAATGAACGAAACCGCAAGCATCGGCATCATCGGCGGCTCCGGCCTGTACCAGATGGAAGGGCTGACCGTCCTCGACGAACGCAAACTCGAGACGCCGTTCGGCGATCCGTCCGACGCCTACGTCATCGGCGAAATCGACGGCGTTCGCGTCGCGTTTCTCTCCCGCCACGGACGCGGCCACCGCCTCTCGCCCAGCGAGTTGAACTATCGCGCGAACGTCTTCGGCTTCAAGCTCCTCGGCGTCCACACGATCCTCTCCGCCAGCGCCGTCGGTTCGATGAAAGAGGAGTACGCGCCAACCGACATCGTCTTCCCTCACCAGTTCATCGATCGCACCCGCCATCGTCCCGACACGTTCTTCGGCGACGGCATCGTCGCGCACGTCGGCTTCGCCGATCCGATCTGCACCGCCACGTCATTCACGATGAGCGAAGCCGCGCGCGAGGTTGGCGCACGCGTGCACAAGGGCGGCGTTTATCTCTGCATGGAAGGCCCGCAATTCTCCACGCGCGCCGAATCGCACCTCTATCGCTCCTGGAATGTCGACGTCATCGGCATGACCAACCTTCAGGAAGCGAAGCTGGCCCGCGAAGCGGAGATCTGTTACGCCACGATGGCACTCGTCACCGACTACGATTGCTGGCACGAGTCGCACGAAGACGTAACGGTCGAAACAGTCCTGGCCTACCTGGCAAAAAACGCCGAGACCGCGCAGAAGATCCTGCGAAACTCGATCGTCCCCGCCGCGAACCGCAAACGCGACTGCGCCTGCGGCAACGCGTTGCGGTACGCGATCATCACGCAACCGTCGGCGATCACGGCGGAAGCGAAGCGCAGGCTCGCGCCCATCATCAGCAAATATGTTCCTCAGGAGAATTCATGAGCATCCTCGTTGTCGGCAGCGTCGCGTTCGACGCGATTCAGACGCCGTTTGGGAAAGTTGATCGCTGCCTCGGCGGATCGGCGACGTACTTTTCGGTCGCGGCTTCGTTCTTCACGGAGGTCGATCTCGTGGCCGTGGTCGGCGACGATTTCACGGATGACGATCTGGCCATCTTCCGCGGGCGCAACGTCAATCTCGACGGCCTGCAGCGCGTGGCAGGCGCGAAGACGTTCTTCTGGAGTGGCGAGTACGGATTCGATCTCAACGTCGCGAAGACGCGCGACACGCAGCTCAATGTCTTCGCCGATTTCAAACCGGAGCTGAGCGAGAAGCATCGCAATCCGGACGTGCTCTTCCTCGCCAACATTCAGCCCGACCTGCAACTCGATGTGCTTCGGCAATGCCGGCGTCCGCGGCTCGTGGCGCTCGACACGATGAACCTCTGGATCGCCACGGCGAAAGATTCGCTGACGCGAATCCTGCGCGAGGTCGACCTCGTCGTCATCAATGAGGCCGAGGTGCGGCAGTACACGGAAGAGGCAAACCTGATCAAGGGCGCGCGCCAGATTCTCGCCCTCGGCCCGAAGACGCTGGTCGTCAAGCGCGGCGAATACGGCGTCATGATGATCACCGCGGACGCGGTTTTCGCCGCGCCGGCCTATCCGCTCGAAGCAGTCTTCGATCCCACCGGCGCCGGCGACACATTCGCCGGCGGCTTCCTCGGCTACCTAGCCTCGCGCGCCGAGGTGACCGACCGCGATCTCCGCCGCGCCATCATTTTCGGCAGCGTCCTGGCGTCGTTCACCGTGGAGAAGTTCTCACTCGATCGCCTGCGCGAAATCACGCTGAACGACGTTTACGACCGGTACCAGGAGTTCCGCGCGCTCACTCACTTTGACGATCACGAAAAAAGTAACGGCTAGTCGAACTCGGGATTTCTTTTCTGGGCGAGCAGCCAGAGCCGATCGAACTCTCCACGCACAGTAGGATCGATTTGCTCAGCAAATGACCGTGGCAGCTGCAATTCGCGGATGAGTGCCTGCACGTCACCGAGGTCCTGAAGCTGGCGATAGTCGACTGTCAAGCCGGTCACGAGCTTGCCTTCGATGAGACGTGGCAATGACAACACGTTGATGCCGTCGAGATTGACGGACTCGGAGGGATCAGGGAATCGAACGGCCTTCGGCTTTCCATCGCCCGGGTACTCACCCGCGGTGATCAGGTCGACAAAGACGCGCGTTTTCGTGTCGCGAAGCCGCTTGCGCGCTCCGGGATATGCGGGCACGAAACCACGACCTACGAGCCGCGCGTGAATTCTTTCGAGCCCTTCTTTGGTAGTCAAAAGATCTACGTCTTTCGTCGCGCGCAGGTAGCCGTGCAGCGCGATCGCCATTCCACCGAGGACGGCGTATGGGATTTTTTCGTCGTGCAGGCGATCCGTGACGCGACGCATGGTGAGGTGAACGTCATCCTTCTTCATGAAGAAATCCGATGCGAGTTGAAGAATCTCATCGGGTGATCGTCCAACGACCAAGCGTCCCATGGCAAATAGTCTAATGCTTGTACACCATCTCCCCGCCCACTACGGTGTAGCGCACCTTCGTCGCAAAGAGTTGCGACTGCGGGGCGGAGTAGAGATCGCCTTCGACGATGGTGAGGTCGGCGAGTTTGCCGGGTTCGATGGTGCCGCGCGATGACTCCTCGAACGCGGCATACGCGGCGTCCGAGGTGAAGCCGCGGATGGCTTCGGGGAGCGTCAGCTTCTGGTCGGGGTACCAGCCGCCGGGCGGGTTGCCTTTCTGGTCCTGGCGCGTGACGGCGCTGTAGAGGCCGAAGAACGGGTTCACGTCCTCGACCGGGAAATCGGAGCCGAGGGCGAGGCGGGCGCCGGAGTTGAGGACGGTGCGCCAGGCGTAAGCGCCTTTGATGCGATCGGGACCGACGCGTGCTTCCGCCCACGGCATGTCGGACGTCGCATGCGTCGGCTGCATCGAGGCGATGATGCCGTGCTGCGCGAGGCGGGGAAAATCGGACGGCGCGACGATCTGGAAATGTTCGACGCGGAAACGATCGGCGGGAGTTGCGCCGGCTTGCTCGTACGCATCGAGCACGTTGCGGACGCCGCGGTCGCCGATGGCGTGCGTGTTCGCTTGGTAGCCGGCGGCGCGCGCACGGGTCGCGACCTCGCGCATGTGTTCCTCGCGGCTGACCAACAGACCAGTGTTCGATGGATCGTCGCTGTACGGCGCGAGCATGGCCGCGCCGCGGCTGCCGAGGGCGCCGTCGGCATACATCTTCACGGAGCGGACGGTGAGGCGATCGCCGTAGCCGATGAGCGGCTTGTGCGTCAGCCACGCATCGAGCAGCGTCGCGTCGTCGGTGAGCATCACGTAGACGCGAATCGGGAACTTGTGCTCGTCGATGAGTTGCTGGATGGCGGTGATCGTCGCCTGCTCCGCGCCGGCGTCGTGCATTTCGGTGAGGCCGTTTTCGGCGATCTTCTGCGCGGCAGCGAGAACGCGCGACTTGCGCAGTTCCGCGGACGGCGGCGGCACTTTCGAATCGATCAAGTGCATTGCGCCGTCGATGAACACACCAGTCGGATTGCCGGCCGCATCGCGCAGAAGCCGGCCGCCCTCGGGATCCTTCGTCTCCGCGGTGATTCCTGCCGCGCGCATGGCGGCGGTGTTGGCAATGCCCGCGTGTCCGTCGACGCGGCGGATCCAGACGGGATGATCGGAGACGGCCGCATCGAGCGGCGCGGCGGTCGGGAACTGCTTGTCGGGCCAGCGATTCTGATCCCAGCCGCGGCCGAGAATCCAATCGCCCGGCGCCGCGCGTTGCGCGCGATCACGCACGCGTGCGATCACCTCATCGTAGGTAGGCGCGCCAATGACGTTGACCGTATCGAGCGACAGCCCAAGTCCGTACAGATGGCCATGCGCGTCGGTGAGACCGGGCATGACCGTCGTGCCGTGAACATCGATCACGCGCGCATTCGGATGCGCGGCGCGGATCGAGTCCGCTGGACCGACGGCGACGATCTTGCCGTTCGACGTCACCACCGACCAGTTCGCTTGCGGCGCCTGCGACGGGCCGGCCAGCACCGTTCCACCGGCGAAAATCGTTTCGGGCGCGGGTACGTTCGTGGTCGAGTTCGGCATCTTGCAGGCGGTGAGGGCGAGGAAGAGTAGCGCAGCAGCGCATCGCTTTGACGTCATCGGCGAATCGTATCGGAATAGCGCGTTCCGCGGCGGGCGTTGCTCCGTGCCCTTGCGCATTCCGTTCACGCTCGCCGCGGTGCTCGTCGCCGCCTCCGCCTCAGCGGCCTCGTTCAGCGCCGCTGACGTTCCCTCCGCGCACATTCGCCAGACCGGCAAGGTCGTGATCCGCAACGATCGGCGCGGCATCACCGCGTATCACTTCTTCGGCGATATCCGCGAGTCGCTCTTCTCGCTGCGTTCGATGCGGACTGCGTTGCGTTACACGCCGTTCGGCGCCGCGCTCTTCAACTCGAGCGCGACCGTGACGACGCCGATGCCGGCGTATCTATCGACGCTCATCGCCGACGCGTCGAAGCAGCACGGCGTCGATCCGCGTCTGGTCGCCGCGATCGCGGCACGCGAATCCGCCTACAACCCTGCCGCAGTTTCACCCGCCGGCGCCTCGGGTGTGATGCAGCTGATGCCGGCCACCGCGCGATTCATCGGCGTCGACAACGTCTTCGATGCGCGTCAGAACGTCTTCGGCGGCGTGCGCTACCTTCGCACTCTCCTCGACACGTTCCACGGCGATCTCGACCTCACCCTCGCCGCGTACAACGCCGGCCCCGGCGCCGTGCAGAAGTACAACGGCGTGCCGCCGTTTCCCGAGACGCAGCAGTACGTGCGAATCGTGCGGGCGCGATACGAAGAAGCGCTGAAGCGGTAACGCTGTCATCCTGAGCCGCCGAAGGCGTTGGAGCGCGAAGCGCGGAACGCCGGAGGACGGTCGAAGGACCCCCTAAGTGCTTGCGCGAAAAAGCGCCGCCCAACCCGGGTTAGCAGGAAGCGGGTCCTTCGACCGTCCTGCGCCGATCGCGCTTCGCGCTCCTCGGCTCCGGCGGCTCAGGATGACAGGGCGCCTACTTCGTAAACGTATCCATCAACTGCCGCATCGAGTCGCGAATGATCGCGCTGCGACTCGGATCGTGCAGCAGCGACGTAACGAAATTCTTCGCCTGCTCGAACGTGATGTGTGGCGGCAGCGGCGGAACTTCCGGATCGGTTCGAAAGTCGAGCACGCACGGCCGGTCGGCGGACAACGCTTCGTCCCACGCCGTGCCAACGAGCGAGGCATCCTCGACGCGAATCCCCTTCAGCCCAATGGAGGAAGCAAAGTTCGCGTAATTGAACTCCGGCAGCTCCTGCGAAGCCTTGAACTTCGGATCGCCGGCCATCACGCGCTCTTCCCACGTCACCATGTTCAGGTCGTGGTTGTTGAGCACGCAGACGACGAAGCGCGGATCGCGCCACTCCTTCCAGTACTTCGCCACCGTCAGCAGCTCGCCGGTGCCGTTCATCTGCATCGCGCCGTCGCCGCAGCAGGCGATGGCCACGCGATCGGGAAACGCGAACTTCGCCGCGATGCCATACGGAACGCCGGGCCCCATCGTGGCGAGGTTGCCCGACAGCGATCCCATCATGCCGGCGCGGAATCGCAGGTGCTGCCCATACCAGCTCGCCGTCGATCCCGAATCGGCCGAGAGGATGCAGTTGTCCGGCAGCCGCTTCGACAGCTCGTAAAACACGCGCCGCGGATTGATGCCGTTCACCGCGTCGTCCATCGCCCGCGCGTCCATCAGCGTCCACCAGTCGCGGATCGACGCCTCCAGCTTCTCGCGCCACGTCCGGTCGGTCTTCCGCTGCAGCAGCGGGATCAGCGCGCGCAGCGTTTCCTTGCTGTCGCCGATGAGGTTGACCTCCATCGGATAGCGGATCGATAGCTGCCTCCCATCCACATCGATCTGCACCGCCCTCGCCTGCCCCTCCTCGGGGAGAAACTCCGGATACGGAAAGCTCGACCCAACCATCAGCAGCGTGTCGCAGCGGGCCATCATGTCCCAGCTCGGCTTCGTGCCGAGGAGGCCGATCGTGCCGGTGATGAACGGGAGCGCGTCCGGCAGCGCCGCTTTGCCGAGGAGCGCTTTGGCGACGCCGCAGCCGAGGAGGTCGGCGATCTGGATGACTTCATCCATCGCCCGGAAGGTGCCCGCGCCGATGAGCATGGCCACCTTCTCACCCGCATTCAGCACCTCGGCCGCGCGCCGCAGATCCGCATCCTCGGGGACGATGCGCGGACTGGTGTACCCGACGCCGGAGTGCACGGTGGAGTGCTTGTGCGGAGGCTCATCGTACTTTTCTTCCTGAAGGTCGTTCGGAATGATGATGCACGTAACGCTGCGCTGCGCCCGCGCGATCCGAAAGGCGCGATCGATCAGATGCCGCAGCGCCGCCGGCGCCATCGCCGTCTGGCAGTAGTCGCTGGCGACGTCCTTGAAGAGATTCTGCAGATCGACTTCCTGCTGATAGCTCCCACCCATCGCCAGCCGCGACGACTGCCCGACGATGGCCACCACCGGCTGATGATCCATCTTGGCGTCGTACAACCCATTCAGCAGATGAATCGCCCCCGGCCCCGACGTGGCCATGCAGACGCCGACGTCCCCCGTGAACTTGGCGTGCGCGCAAGCCATAAACGCCGCCATCTCCTCATGCCGCACCTGCACGAAGTCGATCGCCCCCTCAGCCCGCTCCAGCGCCCCCATGATCCCGTTGATGCCGTCCCCGGGATAGCCATACACACGGTTCACGCCCCAGGCCTGCAGCCGTTCGATGAGAAAGTCAGATGTAGTTTTCGCCATGTGCTGCGGAGACAGCACAATCTGTGCGCAATTCGAAGGAACACCGAGGGAGAATGTGCGGAGCCATGGCGCGTAAAGCGAAGCACGACGACGAGATGCGACGTCACTACGACTTCTCCGGCGGTGTACGCGGGAAGTACGCGGCGCGCTTTGCGGAAGGAAGGAACGTGGTCGTACTCGCTCCTGACGTGACTGAAGTGTTTTCCGATTCAATCGCCGATGCCGAGGCTCGTAGGACGACGACGTCCCTTAAAGAACCTGGAGGAACTAATTTGGCAAAGCTGCGGTGAAGCCGCGACAGCTACAATTACTTCGTGTCATCGAAGCGAAAACCGATCTCTCGTGAGGCTGAATCGGCCGTGCTCGTTCTCTCCCGGCGACGATGCTGCGTCTGCTTCGCCCTGAATCGAGACACGACTCTGAAGCGTGGGCAGATTGCCCATCTGAACCATAACAGTGGCAATTCTGATCTCGGCAACCTCGTCTATCTTTGTCTCGAACATCACAACGAATACGACTCGCGGACCAGCCAGGCGAAAGGTCTCACACTAAACGAGCTGCGCCAGTTTCGGATCGAGTTACACGAAGCACTCGAGCGTGCATGGAATGCTCCTGTCAGATTCGGAGAGATAGAACTTGCAGCAGCCGATCCACTATCAGGCCGTTTCGTCCGCAAAGGTGAGTTCGATTTTGCAGAGTTGCAGCTCGAAAAATTGGGCCCTAACCGAGTTCGGGTTTCTGGTGTTGCGCTCTGGGGCATTCATCGCGAATCGCCCAGCAATGGCGTGCTCGAATTTGAAGTAAACGTCACGGGCAAAGTGGCCACATTTGTAGACGATATGCCCGATGGAGAATATCGTCTACAACTCACGTTCTTAAACGAGGCTCTTGTCGCACACGAGTCACGCGTGGCTGGCTACTTTGGCCATAACGTTACTTTCGCGGGAGTCTTCACACGGGAGACGGCGATCTAGCGGGCCATCGCAGTCGCAATGAACCTAGTCACCTCTAAGCGATCGCGAAAGATCGAGTTTCACCCAAAGATCACCGGTAAGCCGAAGAGCGGGGTCCAGCGACTCGTTCAACTCCTCCAGTGTTGGGCGGTAGGCATGCTTGTGTACGACTTGATTTCGAAGATCGCCGATGGAGAGCGCTTTCAGTTCAACGAGTAGTCTTCTCAGTTGCGGATCGGCAGTGGCCTGCAATTCTTGGTCAGCGTGGCTTTGGCAGAGACACGAGATTCTGTCAGGCGCGATAAGGTGCCGCGCCTCTTCCAGCGACGATGGACGTGGCATAAGAGCCAACGAAATAAACAAGTTGCGCATGCGTCCATAGGCATACTTCTTTGTAACCTCGAAAAGCTCGTCATCCAGACGTTTCAAGTCGTCGTCTGTACTGTTTGAGAAGTTCGCTAGGTGGTGAACAATCATAACTCGCACTGCCAATGCGAAGAACATCTCGAATGCCTGCGCTAGCACGCCGACAGCAAGCATGTATCTCTTCTCAGCGCGAAGACCACGTGCCTCCCAGATCATCTGTTCGTAGTCGGGGTTCGCCGTTTCGAGCGTGACGCGGACAGTTGATGCGCATTCCGGGTTCTGACAAGGCGATTCTCGGCCAATAGCAAAGCCGGTGTAGCCAAGATCGGATGCGCGGTTGATGATGTTGGTGTACCCGCAGACGTGGCAAGGAACCGTGAGGATTTCGTATTCAGCGCCGATATCCATGCCGAACCATAATCAGGCTTCGCGTGCAGATCTTCCGCGTTTGTGGTGTACCTCTCAAAGGGGTTTGAACCCCGAGGACGAGCTGAGTCGGACGACTCACCTCGGCAGGATAGAAGTCAAGTCCGTTTTGTCGAATACCCGCACCAAGTCCGTCACCTTGCATTCGAGCGCCACCGCGAGACGAAGAACGGTCAGAAGGTTCGGGAACTTCACTCCCGACTCCATCGCGCTCACATGCGGCTGCGGGATGCCTACGCGCTCGGCTAGCTCCTGCTGACTCAGGCCGCGCTTCAATCGCACTTCGCGGAGGCGCGCTCCGAAGAGTTCTCCCGCTGCCGTTGTGTCGCGTGAACGCCTCATTGTCCCTTGACAAAGCGGTTGCGTGAATATATCTTTTTACAACTAAGCGAGAGGCGTATAACCATGCTCGAAACCGACGTCATCGACCGCATCCGCCACATCTTCCTACACCCACGGCCGCATGTCAGCATTTCGCAGGCGACGGCGCTCCTCGGGTGGACGCGGCGGCAGATGTCCGCGGCCATCGACGCGGGCGAGGTCGAGCTGTGGACGACGCCGGTCGGGAAGTGGTTCCCTCGCGTGGAGATGATGGCCAAGGCGCTCGAGGTCTGGCCGCTACACGTGATCGAAGAAGCGCTCGGCGCCGAGGCGGATGGCGTCCTCCCGCAGGCCATCCGCACCGCGGAGCTGCGCGTCCGGCTGCCGCGGCATCACATCGACATGCTGGAGTACCGCGCAGACCAGCAGGAGACCACCGTCAGCGGCGCGCTCGCCCGTGAGCTGGACGGAATCGCCAGCGCCCACATCGAGGAGTTGTCGTCCGCGCTGCCGGGATTCGCGGAAGCGATGGCGTGGCCCTCTGCGTGAAATCTGCGTCCATCTGCGGATAAGCATCTATCCGCAGATGGCGCAGATGAGACGCAGATTTAGAACTTGATGCCGAGGATTACGCGGCGGGTCGGCGAGGCGTAGCCGACCACTTCCTCGTACTTTTTGTTTGTCGCGTTTTCCACTTTTACGAACGGCGTGAAGCGGGAGAGGCGGTATTGGACGTTGGCGTCGATGGTGGTGTAGGCGCGGTTAGTGGTGCGCGAAAAAGGGAAGATGGCCAACGAGTCTTCGCGCTGGCCGGTGTGGAGGATGACGATGTTCGTGTCGATCGCGCCGCTGCGGTAGCCGGTTGCGAGCGATCCGGAGTGTTTGGGGCGGCGCGGGAGGCACAATCCGGTCGACTCGTCTTCGTTGCGGTGGAGGTACGTGTAGCTGAGCTGTGTGTAGACGTTGGCGCTGACGTGGCGTGTGAAGCCGGCTTCGAGGCCGTCGCTGCGGACGCGGCCGATGTTCTGGGAGATGAACGTGACCGGATCGAAGGTGATCAGGTTGCGGTAACGGGTGTTGAAGTAGGTCAGCGAGAAAACGCCGTCGCGTCCCATGGCCGCGTCGTAGCCGAGCTCGTAGCTGCGGTTGCTCTCCGCGCTGAGGTTCGGGTTGCCGAAGAAGGGGTAGTACAGCTCGCCCAGCGACGGCGCGCGGAAGCCGCGCCCGAAGGCGGCGCGCCACTTCGTGCCGCCGCGGACGATGGCGGCGGCGAGGCGCGGCGAGGTCTGTGAGCCGAAGATGTCGAAGTGATCGTTGCGGACGCCGGCGCTCAGCTCGAAGTGCGAGTTTTGTGTCAGCTCATGGGTATAGCGGTCTTCGACGAAGAACGAGCGGTCAGTGCGGTGCTGGTCGAGAAAGTTCGGGCCGAAGTTGGTCACGTCGCTGACGACGTCGCGCTGGTACTCGCCGCCGGCGACGAGCGTTCCGATCGGCGTGGCGAAGCGCGTGGTCAGGCGTCCGCGGCGCGTCTTGGCGTCGGTCGACGTCGAGGTCGTGAACGGATCGGCGGGATCGTGAAAGTCGTCGCGGCGGCGGTTGTCGGAAAGCGTCAGGTCGGTGATGAAACGGCCGAGGGTGAGCGTGACGGGGATGGCGAGCTGAGTCTCGGTTCCGTTCTGGCGGCGATCGAGACTCGGGACGAGCGCGGTGCCGGCCGCGTTGGTGTTGAAGGGGATGCCGAGGTTGTAGGAGGTGTGGCGGGCGGCCGCGCCGAGTGAGAAGTAATCAGACAGCGACCACTTCACGTTGCCGCTGGCGCTGTTCTGGCGGAAGTCGTCATTCGGATTGAAGCCGTCGTCGGTGCGGTGTTCGTAGGTGCCGGCCGCGGCGATCGATTCATTCGCGATCGCGGCGTTCAGCATCGCGTTGCGAAGTCCATGGCTGCCGCTTTCGAAATCGCCGTGAATGCCGCTCGTCCGCGGAGTGGTCAACACGTTGACTACCCCGGCCATGGCTTCGGAACCGTACAGCGCGGAGAACGGTCCGCGCACGACTTCGATCTGTTCGACGCCGGCGGTCGAAAAGCGCCCCCAGTCGTAGCCGGAAAAATAGGGATTGTTGAGAACGATCCCGTTCCACATCACCAGCGTCTGCGTCGACGCCGCTCCTCGGGTGAACAGCGACGTGGCCTTGCCGGGCGATCCGCTGCGCGCCAGCACGAGGCCGGGAACTTCGCGCAGGACGTCGGCGACGTCGTTGGCGACGCGCTCGTCGATGTCTTTCCGGGTGATGACGGTGACCGAGGCCGGCGTCGCCTCGATCGTTTCAGGCAGAGAGGATGCGGTGACGATGACGGTGTCGTGGATGGTGGGTGGTTGGGTGGACTGGGCGAAGGCGGGGACAGCGAGAAAAACGGCGAACAGAACTCTCTTCATGACGACTCCTTCCCTCCGAAGAAGGCCGATCAAAAGTGGGTTCCGAGCCAGCCGGTCTCCTGGCTTCCGGGTCGTTCTCGTCGCGCCGCCTTCCCGCATCGAGCGATGCAGTGGCTGTCGTGGCGCGAGTCGTCGCCGGTCACAGTGGCGGGGGCCGCGCCGGTATCACACCGGCTTCCCGTTCACTGACTCAGAGGAAATTGGGAAAGAACTGGGGGGATCTTATCTCACCTCCGCGCCTCCGCGGCTCCGCGTGGGAACGGTTTCACGCGGAGAGCGCGGAGAGGCGGAGCTCGCGGAGAGAATCACGGTCGCGCTTTGAATTTTTCGTAGAGAAGGGTTTGATTCGTGTCGAGGGTAATTTCTTCTCCACCAATGTAGAGGTGCTTCACGTGCGTGACGATCTCAAGCGGATCGCCGTCTGTGACGATGAGGTTGGCGAGCTTGCCGGTTTCGAGCGAGCCGACTTTGTCCGCCACTCCGAAGATTTGCGCGGGCGCGAGCGTCACCGAGCGCAGAGCGACTTCCTTCGGCAGGCCGAACGCGGCGCAGGCGGCGGCGTTGTACGGCAGGTTGCGGGCGTTGTGCGCATCCGACGACTGAATCGCGAACGGGATCCCGGCGTCGTTCAACGTCTTCGCGTTCGAGAAAACGAGATCGTACGGATCGTCTTCGCGAGGCGGCAGCGAAAGGATCGGGCCGAGGATCACGGGGATGTTGCGCGACTTCAGCTCGGGGATGACGCGGGCCACGTCCTCTGCGTCAGCGAGGATCACCTTCAGCTTGAACTCGTCGGCGAACTTCAGCGCGGCGCGAATGTCGCGCTCCAGGTTCGCGTGCATCACCACTGGCTCGCGGCCTTCGACCACCGGCACGAGCGCTTCCAGGATCAGGTCGCGGTCGATGCGTTTGATGTCCGGGTGATTCGTGCGCGCCATCGACGCGCGTGAATACGCCTGGGCGTCCTTGAATGCATCGCGCAGTTTGTCGATCTGTTTCGTGTAGTTCTTCGCCGCTTCCTTGGCCGCTTCTTCATCCTGCGGCACCTCGTCGAACGCGTTCGTGCGCAGCCGCGGGAAGTGGATGTGCATCGCCAGCGGCGCTTTCAGCGTCATCTCCTGCGGCGTCCAGCCGGCGAGGTTGATCATGGCCGACGAGCCCGAGATGATGCCGCCCTCGGGCTCGGTGACGACGCTGGTAATCCCGTTCACCCGCGTCACCGGAATCACGTTGCTGTGCGGATTCACCGCAACCTCGGCGCGCGCATTCGGATTGATGTCGCCCAGCTCCGACGTGTCGACGGTGCCGGGAACGGCGCTGATCTCTTCGAGTCCGACATGCGAGCCGGCATCGATCAGACCGGGATAGACGAACAGGCCGGTGCCGTCGATGACGGTGGCATTCGCGGGGATGTTGACGGTCGCGCCGACGGCGGTGATGAGGCCGTTCGAGAAGACGATCGTTCCGTTCGGAATGGTGGCCGAGGAGACCGGGACGATCGTGGCGTTGCGGATGGCGATGGTCGACTTTTTGCCGGGACTGTTGATGATCACGGATTGGGCGAATGCTGATGTTGCGACGAAGAAGAGCAGGAACGCGCCGGCGAGCCGCCGGCGGTCCAGCCAGCGGGCCGCTGGCGCTACGTCGTAACGCTGCGCGTTACTCATTGGTGGCCTCCGGTTTGTCGTCGTCCGTTTTTCCGGGCCGCGGTTTCTTGTTCTTCGCTTCGTCGTCCGCTTCTTTTTTCAAGCGATCCTTTTTCTCCTGCGCGAGTTGCTTGCGCGCGGCCAGATCGCGTGTGCGGTCGAAGAGGATCTCGCCATCGACGAGCGTGGTCTCGGCGCGCGCGTAGGTGGAGAAGGGATGCGCCGTCCAGATCACGAGGTCGGCGTCCTTGCCGACGTCGATTGATCCGATGCGGTGGTCGAGGCGAAGCTGTTTCGCGCCGTTGAGCGTGCAGAGTTTCAACGCTTCTTCTTCCGACAAGCCGCCATACTTCATCGCCTTCGCGGCGTCCTGATTGAGGTGGCGCGCCAGCTCGGCGGAGTCGGAGTTGACCGAGGTGAGCACGCCAGCCTTGTTCATCAACGCGACGTTGTACGGAATCGCGTCATACGCCTCGGCTTTGAATCCCCACCAGTCGATGAACGTGCCGCCGCCGACTCCGTGCGCGGCGATCTCCTTCGCCACTTTGTAGCCCTCGAGCACGTGCTGCAGCTCGCGGATTTTGAAGCCTTCCTCGTCGGCGACGTTGAGCAGCATCATGATCTCGTCGGCGCGGTAGCAGTGCGAGTGGACGTCGATCTTGCCCTTGAGGATGTCGACCATCGTCTCCATCAGGATGTCGTGCCGAGGCGGAATCGGATTCTCGCCGCGCTTCTTTTTCGCGTCGTAGTCGTCCCATCGCGCGATGTAATCCTTCGCGTCGGTGAACGACTGGCGGATCACTTCCTCCACGCCCATGCGCGTCTGCGGATACTGCGCGGGGATGCCCGGCGGTGGACGGAAGTTGGACGACTTCGGATTCTCGCCGAGCGCGAATTTGATCGTGCGAGGAGCATCGGAGACCGGCCACTCGGAGACGGGATGTCCCCACTTCCACTTGACGATCTGCGACTGCCCGCCGATCGGATTGGCGGAGCCGTGCAGTACGAGCGCGGTAGTCGTCCCGCCGGCAAGCTGGCGATAGACGTCGATGTCTTCGTTGTTCAGGACGTCGCGGATGCGCACCATCCCGGTGTTCGGTAGCGAGATCTCGTTGACGCTTCCCTCGACCGCGGTGTGGCTGTGCGTATCGATGATGCCCGGCGTTACGAACTTGCCCGCGGCATCGATGACCTGCGCATTCGCCGGCGCCGTAACCTGCGCATTTGTCCCGACCGCGGCGATCTTCCCGCCGTGCACGAGGATCGATCCATGCTCGATCTTGCCGTGCGACACGGTGAGAATCGTGGCGTCGCGGATGACGATGTCCTGGGCGAATGCGGATGCGGCGATCGCGATGAAGATGAACGCCAGCGCGAGAAAACGGGTGTCGGGTGTCGGGCGTCGGGTGTCGGAGCCTGGCTTCGCGATGGAGCACGTTGGCCGTTCTCCGACCCCCGACTCCCGACCCCCGACTCCCTTTTCGTTTTCCATTCTCATTTCTTGCTCCCCGTGAACGGGAACGTGCCCAGCGTCGTCGACACCGTTCCGTCCATGTTCGCGCCGTGCAGCGTGCCGTGGAAGACCCAGTCGCCTGCTTCCTCCTGGCCGCGGCCGGCGATCGAGAACTGCACCGTCGTGCCGTCGAAGGTTCCGTTGCCGATCTCGCCCGCGCCGCGGTCGCCCGAGTACGTTCCGCTGATCTGGCCGTTTTCGACTTTCAGCGTCGCGGAGATGTTCACGTCGCCTGATGTCGCCTTGACGACGAAGCTCCACGTTCCATCGACGCCGGTGCCTGTCGACGTCGACGCGGCGGTTTTCTTCTTCTCCTCCTCGGTCGGCACCTTCGCTTCGCGACCGTCGACGAAGATTCGCTTCACCTTCGACTCCTTGTCGAAGATCGGCTTGTCGGTGATGACGAGGTTGGCGATCTTGCCCTTGTCGATCGATCCGAGCTGGCGATCGATGCCGATGATCTTCGCGGGATTGATCGTGGTCGCGCGCAACGCGTCGTCGGCGGACAACCCGTTCTCGATCGCCTTGCGGATGCCGGGGAAAAAGTCGCTGCTCTTGCCCGCACCGCTGACGAGCGCGAACAACACGCCGCTCTTCGCCAGCACCGAGGGAGTGGTTGGTTGGAGCTGCCGATCGCGGATGACGCGCAGCGGTTGTTCTTCGCGATCTTCTTTCGATGTGGGAGCGGTCGCCCACTTCGTCGACACGAGCACCGGCGCACCGAGCGACTTCAACTCGTCGCCCATTTTGTAGCCCTGCCGCGCGCCGGCGACGATCATCCGTACGTTGAACTCTTTCGCAATTGCCTCGGCGCGACGGATCATCAACTCGCTGTCGGCCACGAACACGACCGGAACATCGCGGTGCAGCACGCCGCCGAGTGCTTCGAGCGACGGACTCTCGTCGGGACGCTTGTAGCCGGCCGGATTCTTGTCGTAAATCGTCCGCGCCGCCGAATACTGCTGCGCGTCCATAAACGTCTGGCGGATGTACGAGATCACGCCCATCAGCGAGTCGGGATACGTCCACGCCGGACGCGGATTGAACGAGATCTGCTGCGAGACGGGATTGCGGATCACGCGCGACTCCATCGTCCCGCCGCCGAGGTTCAGCGCGACGGATTGGCCGTTGAAGATGCCGAACGACGGCGCGGTGACAATCGTCGTGACACCCGTTGCGCGCTTCGCTTCGAGGTCGTCATCCGACAGCTTCGCCTCGCGAAAGGCGAGGAACGACGGCCCCGTTTCCGGCAACGCCTCGGGTGCACGCGCGCCGGCCGCTGCGGGACCGCGACGCCGCGGCGCTGTCGCACTCGGAAATCCGAGGGAGGTCTGCGCGTCGATCAGGCCGGGGTAAATGTGCCCGCCTTTCACGTCGATGACTGTCGCATCGAGCGGGATGGCTTGCGCGGAACCGACCGATTCGATCAATCCGTCGCGGATGATCACCGCGCCGTTTGTGATCTCCGGTCCGCTGACCGGATGAATCGTGCCGCCAACGATCGCGTACACGCCCGGCGCATCGGCAAACGCCGACGCAGCGAGAAAAAGAAGGGAGAAGACGGAAAAACAGAGGAAACGTCTGGACATTCGCACCTCCGCGGCGCGACATCATAAGTGATGCGGCGGGAGGCGCTTGTCGGGGGGCGGGTGTCGGAGAGGAAAACTTAGGACGCGGGTGTCGCTCGTCGGGAGTCGGGTGTCGGAGAAGCCCCAACCCTTCTTCGCTCCGACCCCCGACTCCCGACTCCCGACAAACGAACACCCCGTTTGACTCCCTCATCCCCCTTCGCTACGCTCACCGGCTCCCATGGTCCTCTTCAACTACGCCACCAAAGAGATCACCGCGAAGATCGTCTACTACGGTCCGGGTCTCTGCGGCAAAACGACGAACCTGCAATTCGTCTACGACTCGCTGCCGTCGAACAACAAAAGCAAGATGCTGTCGCTGGCCACGAAGACCGACCGCACCCTCTTCTTCGACTTCCTCCCGCTCGACCTCGGCAAGATCCGCGGCATGCGCACGAAGCTCCAGCTCTACACCGTGCCGGGGCAGGTCTACTACAACTCCACGCGGCAGCTCGTGCTCAAAGGCGCGGACGGAATCGTCTTCGTCGCCGACAGCCAGGACCACGCCATCGACGCGAACCTGGAGTCGCTGCAGAATCTCGAGGACAACCTCAAGCGTCAGGGCGTCCGCATCCGCGAGATCCCGCTGGTGATTCAGTACAACAAGCGCGATCTGGCCAACGCGTTGCCGGTCGCGGAGTTGGATGCCGAGGTGAATAAGCTCGGCGTTCCGCACTTCGAGTCAGTCGCGACGAACGGACTGGGCGTCGAAGAAACGCTGAAAGGCGTCACGCAGCTTGTCCTCCAACACCTGGTCAAAAAGTACGGATTGGAAGGATCGGAACCGCTCGAGCGCGAGATTCAGATTCTGAATCCGACCGTCGCCGCCGAGCCACGTCCGCACGATTCGCTTTGGGACGAAGACGATCCCTTCGCCGACATCCCCCCCGCCGCGCCCGCCTCGGCATTCACCCTCGACGACGCCGGCGACGCCGACGACATCCCACTCGTCCCAACAGAATTGATCGGCACCGCGCCCGCCGCTCCCCAACCAGCCGAAGAGCCGTTCGAAGATTTCCGCGACTACTTCGCTACGACGTCGGAACCCGAGGACCACGAGCCGCCATCGTCCGGCATCTCGGTCCGCGGCGGCAGCGCCTCGGCGCTCACCGCATTCGCCGAAATCCCGACCGACGTGCCGATGCGCTCGATCGAAATCCCGCTCCCCGAAGGCATCCTCAATTCGCTGCCCGACCTGAGCGCGCCAGTCCCCACCCAACGCCGTGCCACCGACGGCCTGGTGAAGGAAGTCACCGTCCCGCTGAACCTGACGATGGAAGAGCTCCGCCAGCACCGCAAACTGCGCCTGAAGATCACGCTGGACGTGAATTTACTTTCGTGAGGCGGCGTTACCGCGAATCCCGGAGGGGTGGTCGAGTGGTTTAAGGCAGCGGTCTTGAAAACCGCCGTACCCGAAAGGGTACCGTGGGTTCGAATCCCACCCCCTCCGCCAGCGTCATCCATTCAAATTCTTCGCTCACATCAGATGCTCGTGAATCAGGGGGCGCTCCTCCGGTTTCTCCTCGCCGAATGTCACGAATGACAGGTAGCGCTTCGTCAGCTCATCGGCGTCGCGATGACCGCGGCCGAGCTGGATGCGGGCGATCGTGTCGCCGGCGCGGACTTCGTCGCCGGTCTTGCGGTCGAACATCACGCCGGCCGCGTAGTCGATCACGTCGTCCGCCTTCTTGCGGCCGGCGCCGAGGTCGACGGTGAACATGCCGGCCTGATAGGTGTCGATGAAGGTGATGAAGCCGGACTGCGGCGCCTTCACCTCGATCGTGTTGCCCGGCTGCGGCAGGAGCGAGTAATCGTCGACGATCGCAGGATCGCCGCCCTGCGCCGCGATCCATTTCCGCGCCTGCTCCAGCGCCCGGCCGGAGTCGAGAGCCTCGTCGAGTGCGGCGCCGGCGGAGGCGTCGTCGAACTTGCCGGACATGACCAGCGTGCGAACGGCTTGCGCGCGCGTCACTTCCTCCACGTCCGCGGGACCATTGCCCTTCAGCACCTCGATCGTTTCGATGATCTCGTTTGCATTGCCGGCCGCGACGCCGAGCGGGCGATCCATGTCGGTGATCAGCGCCTCGACGCGCGTGCCCGATCCGGCCGCGGCGGCGATGAGACTCTGCGCGAGCGCCTTCGAATCCTGGTAGTGGCGCATGAAGGCGCCGCTGCCGGTTTTCACGTCGAGGATCAGCGCCGAGGCGCCCATGGCCAGCTTCTTCGACATGATCGACGCGGTGATCAACGGTAGCGACTCGACCGTGCCGGTGACGTCGCGTAGCGCGTAGATTTTCTTGTCCGCCGGCGCGATTCCTTCCGTCGACGTCGAAATGACGCAGCCGGAGTCGGCGATGCTCTGATCGAACTGCTCGCGCGACAGCCGCGCGTTGAAGCCGGGAATGGCTTCGAGCTTGTCGAGCGTGCCGCCGGTGTGGCCGAGTCCGCGGCCGGACAGCATGCCGATCGGAATGCCGCACGCGGCCACCCACGGCGAGAGCACCAGCGACACCTTGTCGCCGACGCCGCCGGTCGAATGCTTGTCGGCGATGAAGTCGTACTCGCTGCGCAGGTGCCATTGATCGCCGCTGCGCAGCATCGACTGCGTCAGCGCCGCCATCTCCTCGGCAGTCATTCCGTTGATGGCGACCGCCATCAGCATCGCCGACATCTGATAGTCAGGAATCTCGCCTCGGGTGTAGCGCTCGATGAACAGCTCGATCTCGCGCGTGTCGAGCGGCGCGCCGCGGCGTTTGCGGTTGAGGACTTCGTACACGTTCAGTTCGGACATGCGCGGGAGTTTAGTTCAGATGTAGAGGAGGTCGCCGTATGCGACGTCAACCTCGCAGCTGCCATGCTTCACGCGAATGTGAAGGTTGCTGCGTGTTCCGTGGCGCACCTCGAATTGGATCGAGCGCGTCACGTTGTCGCACCTGACTTCCACGTAGTGCGCGCCGGCATTCAAATGACTGTCCATGCTGGAGACGATGCTCGGTTCCATTTGCGTGATGGCGACGGTCCCGTAGAAGAACGGTTGACCATCGACGTCAATTCGAATCTTGTGCTGCGCCACATCATCGTTCCAGATCGCGACGTGAACCCGTTCCCCAGCAGCCGTCGCGCAGCCTGAGAGCAGCAACGCGAACAAGAGAAGCGCGCGACGAACTCGCATCGCGTTGAGCTTACACTTCGCCGCGATGAAAGCCGTCGTGCTGCTCAGCGGAGGACTCGACTCCGCCACCGTGCTCGCCATCGCCAGGAGCGAAGGACGGTCGTGCTACGCGCTCTCGTTCGCGTACGGGCAGCGGCATGGCATCGAGCTCGCTGCCGCGCAACGGGTCGCGCAGTCGATCGGCGTCGACGAGCATGTCGTCTTTCCGATGGACCTGCGCGTCTTCGGCGGCAGCGCGCTCACGGCGGAGATCGACGTCCCGAAAGACGTCGCCGGCGCCGCGGGAATCCCGGTGACGTACGTTCCCGCGCGCAACACCATCTTCCTCTCGCTCGCCCTCGGCTACGCGGAAACGCGCGACGCGCAGGAGATCTGGATCGGCGTCAACGCGGTCGACTTCAGCGGCTATCCCGATTGCCGCCCCGAGTTTCTCGACGCGTTCCAGCGCGTGATCGTGACCGGCACTCGCAGCGGCGTCGAGCACGGCGAGCCGCGTCTCATCGCGCCGCTTGTGACGATGTCAAAGGCGGACATCATCCGCCGCGGTACATCCCTCGGCGTCGACTACTCGCTCACCCACTCCTGCTACGACCCCGACGTTCGCGGCCTCGCCTGCGGCCATTGCGACTCCTGCATCCTGCGTAAGCGCGGATTCGAGGAAGCGGGAGTGAGGGATCCAACGACGTACTTGGGTTAGCAAGATCAGATAGTGCGTCTTGCGCAAGCACAGACAAGAGTGTCTGCGCTGGTGAGGCTCGGGAGGCCTGATCAGCTTCACGACGACAGCGCAAGCTCGACCGCATCCATCGTCGCGTCGATCTCGATCGTGCGCTCCGGCGGCACGTTGCGCATGATCGCATCCGTGTCTTTGAGCAGATGTCCGGTGAGGACGCAGACGATTCGTTCGCCGTTGCGCATCACACCGGAGGCGCGTAGTTTTTTCACGCCGGCAAGCGTCGTTGCGGATGCCGGCTCACAGCCGATGCCCATTTCGTCGATCTCGCGTTTGGCCAGCATCAACTCCTCATCGGTGACCTGCTCGACGATTCCGTTCGTGAGTTGGATTGCGGAGACGGCCTTGCGATGGCTGACCGGATCGCCGATGCGAATGGCGCTGGCGACCGTCTCCGCGGCGATGCGATGGCGTTGCGCGAACGCGTCGCGATAGCTGCGATAAAACGGATTCGCACCGCTGGCCTGGATCGACGCGAGCCGCGGCATCTTCGTGATCCAGCCCGCGTCGAAGGCTTCGCGCAATGCTTTGCCGAACGCGCTGGTGTTGCCGAGGTTGCCGGCGGGGACGACGATCCAGTCGGGCGCGTTCCACTCCAGGTCCTGCAGCAGCTCCCAGACGATCGTTTTCTGCCCTTCGATGCGGAACGGATTGATCGAGTTGACGAGGTAGATGCCGAGGCGGTCGCTCGCTTCGCGGACGAGTTTCATCGCGGCGTCGAAATCGCCGCGGATGTGGAGCGCGGTCGCGCCGTACGCGAGCGTCTGCGCGAGTTTTCCCGCGGCAACTTTTCCGGCCGGTATGAAAACGATGGCGCGAAGTCCGGCCTGCGCGGCGTAGGCGGCCAGGGACGCGCTGGTGTTGCCGGTGGACGCGCACGCCACCGCGCGCGCGCCGAGGCGTTTGGCCTGCGTCATGGCCACGGTCATGCCGCGGTCTTTGAACGAGCCGGTCGGATTTTCGCCTTCGTGTTTGAAGAAGATGGGGAATCGGGTGTCGGATGTCGGGGGTCGGGGGTCGGAGGAAGACATATGCGTTAGCTCCGACTCCCAACTCCCGACTCCCGACTCCCGCAAATACAACCTCGTCGATCCTTCCGGATGCGTGACGATCTCGCGTTCATCGACATGCAGCACTGCTTCGCGGAATCGCCAGACGCCGCTCTTGTCGATCGTCTTGCGGCTGGCGAGTCGCGCATCGAAGAGATCGCGTTTCGGCATCGCATCGCGCTCGACGCTCAGAAGCTCGCCGCACTCGCATGTGTACCGAATCTCCGACGCGTCGAAGCGGCGTTCGCATCCAATGCACTGCAGCCACTCGCTCATATCGCGCGCACTCCCTGTTTTGCGATCGGCGAAACGTGCGCTGTCGAACGCACTTGTTCGAACGCCGCTCGCATGGCAGCTGCGACGTCATGCGCGACTGCATCATTGATACAGATGGCGACGAGCGTCGGCCCGGAGCCGCTGATCGTGCAGGCGAAGGCGCCGGCGTCGATCGCGGCGCCCTTCACGGCGTTGAAGTGCGGGATGAGCGCGGCGCGGCGCGGTTCGGCGTAGCGGTCGTCAAGCGCGCGGCGCAGCAGTTCGCCGTCGCCGGTCGCGAACGCGTGCACGACGCCGGCGGTGTTCGCCATCTGTTGTACCCACACCGCGCGACCCGACGTCGATGGCAGCACCTCGCGCGCCGCCTTCGTCTGGATGCGAACATCGGGCGTGACGAGCGCGAGGCGCCAGTCGCCGGTCACGGTCAGCGCCACGATGTCGATCGGGCGAACGGACCGCGAGAGCGCGAGACCACCGAGGATCGACGGCGCGATGTTATCGAGATGTTCGCCGGCCACGGTCATCTCGCCTTGCAATGCGGCGGCAGCGAGATCGATCGGCGTCGTCTCCGATCCCATCGCCAGCGCGGCCGCGAACGCGCCGGCCACGCTGCTGGCCGCGCTTCCGCCGAGGCCGCCGGAAAGTGGCAACCCCTTGTCGATCGTAACGATCGGATTGCGCGCGTCGCCATGTGCGCGAAGCCACGCGATCGCGGCGATGGCCGCGGCGTTGCGCTGCGGATCCAGCGGGACGAGTGCGGCGTCGACTCCGGTGATCGCATCGATGCGCGCGTCGCCATCGGTCAACTCGACGCTGACGCGATCGCCGAGTCCTTCGATCGCCAGGCCGAGGACGTCGAAGCCGGGACCGACGTTGCCGATCGAGCCGGGAGCAAACGCGGTTGCCTTCATCGCGGACTTCTCCGACGTTCCTCCATGGCGATGGCCACGATGTCGTTGAGCACTCCGGCCGCGGTGACTTTCGCGCCGGCGCCTGGTCCGGTCACGACGAGCGGATTGGTTTTGTAGCGCTTCGAGTAAATCGCCACTTGGTTGTCGGTTCCGCGGAGATGCGCGAGCGGCGAGGTCGCAGGAACGGCTTCGATGCCGACGGAAATCGCGCGGCTGCGAATCTTCGCGACGTAGCGCAGCACCTTTCCGCTTTGGCGCGCGCGTTCGATGCGTTCGCGATACGCGTCATCGAGCGCCCCGAGGCTTGCGACGAATGCGCGTGCGTCGGCGTGCGCGCCATCTTCGTGAAAGAGCGGCTCGAGTTTGATCTCGTCAGGCTCCGCGCGATAGCCGAGCGTTCGCGCGAGGATCAGCGCCTTGCGCGCCACGTCTTTGCCGGACAGATCGTCTCGCGGATCGGGCTCTGTGTATCCGAGCTCCCACGCTTTTCGTACAGCCTCGGAAAACGCAACGCCATCCTCCAGCGCCGTCATCAGATAGCCGAGCGTCCCCGAAAAACAGCCGAGGATCATCTCGATTTTGTCGCCGGCCGACTGCAGTTTCGCGATCGTGTCGAGTACCGGCAGTCCCGCGCCGGCGGTCGCTTCGTAGCGGATCGAGAGTCCGCGCTCCTTCGCCGTCTCCATCAGCCGGTCGAATTCGATCTGCGATCCCGCCAGCGGTTTCTTGTTCGCGCAGACGACGTGAAATCCGTGCTCCAGCGCTTCCTGCAAGAGCGGCGCAGTCTCCTCGGACGTCAGATCGACGAGCACCGGCCGGTACGACGGCAGCATCCACAACTCGCTGCGCATCATCGCTTCCAGTTCGTGCAGCGTCAGCGGCGAGCCGCGTTCGAACAGCCGCGCGCCCGATGCTTTCTGCTTCGCGAATCGTTGCAGCGCCGCGGGCGTGAAGCCTTTGTCGTCGAGCCGGATGCCGGATCGATCGGCGACGGCGACGACTTTCAGATCGATGCCGAGGTCGCGGCGGAGGTGCGGCTGCTGCGCGATGAGTTGCCGCGCCAGTTCGCGTCCGATCTGGCCGAGCCCGAGGAGCGTGAGCTTCGCCTCGCGGCCGGTCGTGTCGGCGAGTGGTCGAATTTTGTGGAGCTGATATTCGGAATGCAGCGCCCGCAACGCGCGCGTCGCATCTCCCTCGGCGACGGCGACAGTGATGTTCAACTCCGATGATCCCTGCGCGATGGCGACGATGTTCACGCCTGCCGCCGCGATCGCCGAGAACGTGCGCGCGGCGATGCCGGACGTGCCGCGCATGCCGAGTCCGACGACGGCGATGAGCGCGACGCGCTTCTCCGCGTCGATGCGATCGATGAGATGCAGCTTCCGCTCGGATTCGAACGCAGTTTCGAGCGCCGCAATGGCGTGATCCGCTTCCGCCTCGGGGACAACGAAGCAGATGCTCGATTCGCTCGACGCCTGGCTGATCATCGAAACGGAATGTCCCGCCTGCGACAACGCGGTGAACGCGCGGCCCGCAACGCCCGGCACGCCGATCATCCCTTTCCCTTCGATCGACACGAGTGCCTGGCGATGAATCGCCGTCAGCGCTTTGACCGGATACGCGCCCGGCTTCACGTCGCCGGCGATGCGCGTTCCGCTGATCTCGCGAAAGCTGTTGCGCACCAACAGCGGTATGCGGCGATCGACGAGCGGGATCATCGTGCGCGGATGCAGCACTTTCGCGCCGTAGTACGCGAGCTCCGCGGCCTCGCGATAGTGAAGCTCGGCGATGACGCGGGCGTCGGGAACGCTCTTCGGATCGGCGGTCATCAAGCCGTCGACTTCTTTGAACAGCGTCAAGGCGCGGGCGCCGACGCTGCGCGCGATGATTGCCGCGGAAAAGTCGCTGCCTCCGCGGCCGAGCGTAACCAGCGCGCCATCCGGTCCGCTGGCGATGTAGCCGGGAATGACCACGACCTTGCCGTCCGCGAGCAACGGCAGGACGTTCTTCTTCGCCGCGCGCTCACACTTTGAAAAATTCGGCCAGATCGCGCCGAGGCGGCGCTCGGTGACGATGATGTCGGTCGCATCGACGTAGATCGACGCGATGCCCACCTCTTCCGCCGCCGCCGCGAAAATCCGTGCGACCGCGCGCTCGCCGCGGGCGACAAGCGCGTCCTGCGCGCGCGGCGTCAACTCGTCGAAGACGGCCACGCTCTCCATCATCGATCGCAGCTCGCGCGCGAATTCGCGAATGACGTCGCGCAGCTCCTCGGCGCGCCGCTTCGATGCGATCAACTCATCGACCAGCGCGATGTGCCGCGACTCAAACTCCGCCGCAATCTCTTCGCACAGTGAGTTGTCGCGCCGCAACGCCGCCTGACCTGCCTCGAGGAGCAGGTCCGTAACGCCATTCATCGCGGATACGACGACCGCCACATTCGGCGCCGCCCGCCGCACATGCCCAAGCGCAATCCGCACCGCCTCGGCATTGCCGACAGCGACGCCACCAAACTTGAACACCTCGGGACGAACGGACTTCATGAAGAGCCGGAGTATAGGGGAGAGGAACGACGTTCCCCCGATGCACAGCGTTGACTGACAGTCACCATCAACGTAGATTCAACGGCTGCAATCCTATGAACGACAAACCAAAAGCATTCGAGGTCAGCGTGATCGTGTTCCGTGAAGGTTCGACGTGGACAGCGCTCGCACTGGAAATGGACATTCGCGGCTACGGAGCATCGCGCAAGGCTGCTGTCGACGACGCGCTGGCGATGATTTCGGCGCAGGTGAGTTTTGCCGTTCAGATGGGTCATCCCGAAAGTGTTTGGAAGCGCGCAGAAGAAAAGTTCTGGCAGATGTGGGAGAACGCTCGACGGAACCAGTTCATGGCAGAAGTCTCCGGCTCGGAACCTCCCGCCGACGAGATCGCCGATCTTGTTCCGATCCCACTCCTCGCCTTGAAACACAACGACGAGTGGATCGCGGCGCGTGCCTAAACCGCTTCGCTGCCGCGACATGCTGAAGCGCCTTCGGCGCATCGACAAGCGATTCGAAGTGTGGGAAGACAGAGGCAAGGGCAGCCATCGCATGCTTATCCTGGCGGCCGATGACGGCGTAAAGCACTACCCGTTTCCCTGTCATGACGACGGCGCGGAAATCGGTCGTCACTATCTGCGCGACATCATTCGCTACTTTGATTTGCCGCGGGATATTTTTGACTGAACGATCACAGCCGCGGCTTGACGACCTCCTTCTTCTCCGCGTATAAGCCTCCCCCAATGTCTTCCGTGCTCTCGATGGTGGCGATGACCTGCGCGTGTCCGATGTGTCCCATGCGCGGGCACGACTTCGCCGAGAGCTGAACCATCTTCCACTCAACGAATTCAAAACCCGCGAACGGCGTGCCGTCGCGGGTTTTCTGTTTCTGCCCACCTCATACGCCGTCGCGGTCCAACGAAAGGATGACCGATGGCGCAGCAGAGACCGATCGCGATTTACTACGAACACCCGCAGTGGTTCCGTCCCCTGTTTTTTGAGTTGGATTACCGCGAAACGCGTACGTCCGCATCGATGCCGGGCAGCATCGATTCACTCCCGGCGACATTCCCGGCAACGGTTCGCGGCCCGCGTTGCTCTTCAACCGTATGTCTCCGTCGGCGTGGAAGCGCGGACGGCGTTCGGCGATTTTCTACACGCACGACTACCTCGCGCATCTCGAGCGCGAGAACGTGGCAGTCTTCAACGGCGCGACGTCGTATCGATTCGAGACCAGCAAGGCGCTGCAGCTCTCGCTTCTGTCGCAGCTCGGATTTCCCAGTCCGCGCACGCGCATCGTCAATCATCCGTCGCTGCTGCCGGAGGCGGCGGAGGGATTGCGCTTCCCGCTGATCATCAAGCCGAACATTGGCGGCAGCGGCGCGGGGATCCGTCGCTTCGATACGTTTCTCTCGCTCGTCGAAGCGTCCGAGGATCCGTCGCTGGCCGACACCGTCGACGGAACGTTGTTGCTGCAGGAGTACCACCCGCCGCGCAACCGCAGCATCGTGCGCGTCGAAACTCTCGAGCAGCGCTACCTCTACGGAATCCGCGTGCACCTCGGCGACGACGAGGGCTTCGATCTTTGCCCCGCCGACGTCTGCAAGACGACCGATGGACGCGAGCTGAGCTCCTCTGCCTGCCCTGCCGACGCAGTCAAACGCGGACTCAGCGTCGAGCCGTACGAGCCGCCGCGCGAAATCATCGATGCCGTCGAACGCATCGCCGCGGCAACGCACCTCGACGTCGGCGGCATCGAATATCTGGAGAGCGAGCGCGATGGCGAGATTTACTTCTACGACATCAACGCGCTCTCGAATTTTGTCGCCGATCCCGTGGCCGTGGTCGGCTTCGATCCGACGGCGCGTCTCGTCGATGCGCTCATCGCTCGCGCGGAGAGTGCGTCATGAGCCTGCGATTCGGATACTGGCTTCCGATGTTCGGCGGATGGCTGCGCAACGTCGACGACGAGCGGATGGAGGCGAGCTGGCGTTACGTGCGCGATCTCGCCGTGCGCAGCGAGCAGATCGGATACGACATCAGCCTGCTCGCCGAGTTGAATTTGAATGACATCAAAGGCGTCGATGAGCCGAGCCTCGATGCATGGACGACCGCTGCCGCGCTGGCCGCGGTCACCGATCGTCTTGAATTGATGGTCGCTGTCCGGCCGACGTTTCATCATCCCGCGCTTCTCGCCAAGCACGCGGCCAGCATCGATCAGATCAGCAAAGGCCGCATCGCGCTGAATGTCGTTTCGGCGTGGTGGCGCGATGAAGCGCTGCAGTACGGACTCGCGTTCGACGAGCACGACGCGCGCTACGAGCGCACCGCGGAGTGGCTGGCCGTCGTCGACGGTCTCTGGTCGCAGCCGCGTTTCAGCTACTCCGGCGCGCACTACACGATCCGCAACGCCATCCTCGAGCCGAAGCCGGTGCGCAAGCCGGTCATCTACGCCGGCGGCGAGTCGGAGACAGCCAAGGACTTGATCGCCGAGCGCGCCGACGCCTACGTCATGCACGGAGATCCGCCGGAGCGGTTGGCGCCGAAGATCGCCGACATGTCCGAACGCCGCGAGCGACTCGCGCCGCACAAGCCGCCGCTCCAGTTCGGCGTGGCCGGCTTCGTCGTCTGTCGTCGAACGGAAGCCGCGGCGCGGCGCGAGCTGGCCCGCATCACCGACGTCAAAGCGACCGCGCGCGGTTTTTCTAACTATGAACAGTGGCTCGCCGGAACCAAACTCGATCAGCACGTCTCGCTCGAGGACTACTCGGTTTCCAACCGAGGATTGCGGACGGGACTCGTCGGAACGCCGGAGCAGATCTCGGAACGCCTTGACGAACTCGAACGCATCGGCATCGATCTCACACTCCTCCAATTCAGTCCGCAGGCCGAGGAGATGGAAAGGTTCGCGGCGGAAGTCATCGCGCGCCGTGGATTTCGCGCGCAACCCATTCACGGAGGTACTCAAGTCGCGATAACCTAGCGCGGCTATGACGACAACTGAGATCGCAGGCCCGATGACCGCCGAAGAGATGATCGCGCTGACCAAGCGCCACACGATTTTTTCGTGGTCAGCGCAGGCCAGCGTGAATCCGATTGCGATGGTGCGCGGCGAAGGCATCTACTTCTGGGATGCCGACGGCAAGCGCTACATCGACATGAACTCGCAGTTGATGTGCGTCAACATCGGCCACGGCGACAAACGTGTCATCGACGCGATCAAGCGTCAGGCCGAAGAGCTGGTCTACGCCGGTCCCGGGATGGCGACGGCAGTTCGCGCGCGCGTCGGAAAGATGCTGGCAGACCTTACCCCCGGCGATCTCAATCGCTTCTTCTTCACCCTCGGTGGCGCGGAAGCGAACGAAAACGCCATCCGCATCGCGCGCATGGTCAGCGGCCGGCAGAAAATCATGGCCCGCTACCGCGGCTATCACGGCGCCACGGCCGGCGCGATTTCGCTCACCGGCGATCCGCGGCGTTGGGCCAACGAGCCCGGAATCCCCGGCGTCGTCCGTTTCTTCGACCCATACAAATACCGCAGCCACCTCTATCGCGACGGTGACAGCGAGGAGATGTTCGTCCGGAACTGTCTCGACGAAGTCGAGGAAATCATCGCGTACGAAGGCGGCCACACCATCGCCGCGATGTTCGTCGAGACGGTCACCGGCACAAACGGTCTGATCGTTCCGCCGGACGGTTACCTGCAGGGGCTGCGCGCGATCTGCGACCGTCACGGCATCTTCCTCGTCTGCGACGAAGTGATGTGCGGCCTCGGCAGAACGGGACGCTGGTTCGCCGCCGATCATTGGAACGTCGTCCCCGACATGATCACGATGGCCAAGGGATTGACGTCCGCGTATCTGCCGCTCGGCGCTGTTGCGATCAGCGATCGCATCGCCAGTTACTTCGATCGCAACACGTTCTTCGGCGGCCTCACGTACAACGCGCATCCGATGAGCCTTGCGGCAGCCGAGGCGTGTCTGCAGGTGATGATCGACGACGACACGATGGCGCACACGCAGAAGATGGGCCGGGTCCTGGCCGAACTTCATGCGCAGATGAAAGCAAAGCATCCCTCGGTTGGCGACGTCCGTTCGATCGGTCTCTTCGGCGTGCTGGAGTTAGTGCGCAATCGCAAAACGAAGGAACCGATGGCACCGTTCAACGGCACCAGCCCGGAGATGCAACGCCTCGGCGCGTTCCTTCGCGAGCAGGGGATGTACGCGTTCATCAACTGGAACAATCTCTTCACCAACCCGCCGCTCTGCATCACCGAGGCGCAACTTCGCGAGGCGTTCACGATCATCGACCGCGCGCTCGACATCACTGACGCCGCGGTCGTCGACTAAGTCGCCGATGAAAGAGCGCGCGGCAGCAGTCGTGGTTGCGTTCACGACGGCCGCCGCGCTGGCCGTTCTGTGCGTGCGCGGGTTCTACGTCCGCTGGTTCTCGGACGACTTCGCGGTTCCGGCGTCCGTCGCCGATTTCGGTTTCTGGCGCGGCCAGGCGGAGTGGTATCGCGTCTGGAGCGGCCGCTTCACGTTCACGTTCGTCGACGCGGTTCTGGCCGCGATGGGACCGTGGACGGCGATGCTGATCGTGTTGCTGACGACGATCGCGATGCTGGCCGCGTTGCGTGCCGGTCTGCGCCACTGGCCTCTCGCACTGGCGATGACGTGCGCGATTCTCCTCGGCACGAGCGATGTGCCGCAGTCGATCCTGTGGGTTACCGGTCTCCTCTCGTACGCGGCTCCGCTCGCGGCGTTCGCATGGTGGATCGGCAATGCCTCGAGACGAAACGAATGGCGATGGTTCGACGCGGTCGTTCCGTTCATCGCAGGCGGATGCTCGGAAACGCAAGTGCTCTCGCAGATCGTGATCTGCGGCATGGCGTTCGCCGCGTGGCGCCGCAAGCCGATGCTGGCCGGGTTCATCGGATCGCTGATCAGCCTCTCCGTCATCGCACTGTCGCCCGGAAACGCCATCCGAAAGTCGCACTTTGCACCGACGCCTCCGCTTTTTCACGTGATCTCGGCGACGACTGTCGACACGGCGTCGTTTTTCGTCGATGCGATGGCGCGCTCCGGACTCTTGCTGATCCTCGTTTTTCTGGCGGCGGCGCTTTGGGCACCGCGCGTTTCGCGCCGCGCCGCGATCGTCGCGGTGCTCTCCACGATCGGCTGCGCCGTCGTCAGCCTCGCAGCCGGCGAAATCGCGCTGGTCGTCCCGTTACCGGAGCGCGCGCGGCTGATTCTCTTCGCGTTGATCGTCGCCAGCGTCGCCGCCCTCGGCGCGTTGCTTCCGAGGCCGGAACGTTGGCGCGCAGCATTTGCAATCGCAGTCGCGATCGTTGCGATCGTCCCGTTCGTCAGTGCGATTGAACTCGCGCGCGACATCCCCGAGGCACGCGCCTTCGCGGGGCAGTGGGACCGCTTCGAAGCTTTCCTCCGCCAAAACCGCGGACGACGAATCTTCGTCGACAACGCGCCGGGCACGGTCGGCACGCTCGTCTTTCTCGAGCACGATCCCGCGCGCAACGGGTTCATCAGGCGGACCTACCGGCTGCAATCGCTGGCCGCGATGCCTCTTCGCCGCAACGGACGGATGATTACCGGTCCGCTGCCCAACGACGCCGTTCGCTACCGGTTTGAATGACGATCACGACAAGAACTTCGCGAAGAAATCGGGGTGGAGCTTCCACGCGAAGAATCCGGCCAGGCCGAACAGCACGCCAAAGAACATGAACAGGCAAGCGAGAGCCAGCAACCACCGCTTCCTCGTCAGCGCGGTGACGCCAAACAGCGCGATGGCGACGGAGAGACACGCGTCCGACATATCGAATTGATCGTCGTGCAGGTTGAGGCGGTCGTACTCCTTCTGCGCACCCTCCGCATTCGCCTTGATGTCGATCTTTTCCTTCTCGTACTTCTTGACCTGCTTCTCGTAGAGGGCAATCTTCGCGTCGAGCATCGGCGCGAACTTTGGATCGGTGAGCATTGCCCGCTGCAACTGCAACTGATCGAGCGTCGCCTCCGCCAGGTTCTGCTTCGTCCCTTTGGCCTGGTAGTACGACCACTGATCGACCGCATTCGCCTGCGCCTGCGTCATCCCCTGCACGATGTTCCCGTCCTTGACGTTGCAAAGCGCCATGAACGTCGCGGCGATCGCGACGAGTGCCGCAATGATCGAGTTCAGCCGCGAATCGGGCGCGTGTTCGACTGCTTCGTTGATGGTGTCGGAGATATCGGACATAGGCGCGAAGCTTACGCCGATGCTACCTGCATCTCCGCCATGGCCATCTCCAGCGCGGCACTCTTGAGTTGTTCGAGCTCCGACAGGTGTTCAACCTGCGCCTGCCGCGCCGCCGACTGCGCGATCTCGCGCTTGCCCATCACGCAGGCCCAGATCAGGAAGACGTCTTCGAATGCGACCCATCCAGCATGCTCGAGGAAGCGCCACCACTCCGGGTTGGCCACGCCGTAGACCGACTCCGGCCAGAAAATACCGCGCAGGAAATGGTCGGCGGCCACGACCACCGTGGCGGTGATCAACGCTTTCCAATCGAGGTAGAAGGCGAGAAACGCCAGCGATCCGAAGACGTGGAAGTGCGTCTCGATCCGGCCGCCGGTCAGGTGGATGAGCAACGCTGAGGAGAGCATCTGCGAGGCGGCGATCACGTGGCGGGTCAGGGTCGTGCCGGGCCGGAAAATGGCGAGGAGAATCGGCAGAATGATGATTCCTGCTCCGCCGGCAACTGCGATCCAGACGTGCAGGTGGACGGTGTGAACCTTCCCTTCCCATGCATACGGAGAGACGGTCAGCGCGGCGATGATCCCGCCCACCCATTGCAGCAGAAAGAGCCACACGAACATCCGGTCGATCCGCACGCGACGGGCGTGCAGCTGTTCATCGCGGAGCGCGGTGGCGCGCGCGTCGATTCCCGAATCCCGTTCCGTTGCGATTTCGCTCATTGTCTCTGCTCGCTTTCCGTAGTAACGATCGCGCATCCGAAGACCGGATGCGCGCCTTGATGCGCCCTGGCGTGCACGATGTCGACGACGTCCATGCTGCCGCGGTTCACGCCTGCATGTCCGCGGAGGGAGGTCACGCCGCCGGAAAAGCGCAGCGCGCCGTCGCCGTCGTAAAGAAATGTCTGGCCCGAGGTGAACCCGCCGAACAGTCTGGCCTCGGTGCCATCGGCGTCGACGATGACGTGTGCTCGTTGAAGATGTTTCGCCGCTTCGAACGTTTCGGTCTTCTCCCATCCTGAATTGAAGTCCGAAGGCCGGTAGACGAGCACGTACGTCTGCAGCGATGGTCCCGACATCTCGATGATCCGTTCGAGTTCCTGAAGACTGGCGCGGGTGCAACTGCAGTGAGGATGAATGAGCATGACCAGCGTCCAGCGATTGCGTTCGGGGACGATGCGGCTCCGCACCGGCCACACCGTCCGCACGGCTGCGCCGCGGCCGGGCGTCGTCTCGAAGGTGCGCACGGCGTGATACATCGCGCCGACCGTGGCCGCCCAGATCAAGCCGGCGACGACGAGCAAGGTGGTGATGAGAGCGCGCCGATTCATTTCTTCCTCAACGCATCGAACGGTGCGATCGGCATGTTGTCTTTTTCGAACTTCAGACAGCGCGTGGTGAGCAGTTGAATCCGTTCTCCCAGCGGGATGGCGTAGAACTCCGCCGGCGTCAGCGAGGCCGAACGCCCATCGGGATAGGTGACGAATGCCCGATCAAAATTCATCGCATGCTGCCTCTTCAATTGTGGGGATGACGCGGGAGTGTAGCGCGATCGTGGATCGATGCAAACTCTGTGAATACAGAACTTACGTAAACACGAGCGGAGTTATGTAGAGCCACTCATTGAGGCCGCGCTCGGATACCATGAACGGCGCCGAGAAGGAGAACGACATGACCATCGCCTGCTTCATCCGCTACGAGATCGATCCGTTTCAGAAAGAGAGTTTCAGGGAGTACGCCGAGAACTGGGGGCGCCTCATCCCTCGCTGCGGCGGCCACCTCATCGGCTATTTTCTACCGCACGAGGGAACGAACTTCGAGGCATGGGGTCTGATCGCATTCGACAGCCTGGCCGCGTATGAGGCCTACCGGAAGTGCCTGAAATCCGATCCCGATTCGATCGCCAATTTCACGATGGCCCAGACGAAACGATTCATCCTTCGTGAAGAACGGACGTTCGTCGAGGTAGTCGACGGAACGTTCGGGATCCCGGCACAAGTCACGGACCGGTGATGAGTATCAACTCGCGCGCTTCAACCCCGCATTGAAAATCGCAGTGTCGGGATGGTAGGCGCGCCAGTCGAACCAGTAGTCGCGCAGCACTTCGATTCGTTGCAGCTGGCGGCCGGCCAGCGGGCCGCGGATTGCGCGGCCGGCGAAATCCCACTCGCTGCCGGTGGTGGCGTCGACGAACGATTTCGTGTTCGGTTTGGAAAAGAGATCAACCGCCTTTCCGTCGACCATTCGTGAAAACGCCCGAACGGATTGGCCCTCCGCGACGATGACGATCGGAACGCCACCGACGGAATCGATGATGGGGTTCTGCGACTGCACGTCGGTCATCCGATACGCCCTGGCGCGGCCGTTCACGGTGATGCCGACGATGAGCTCGCGAAAATTGAGCCGGCGATCGCTGATCCGCGTCGCAACCGGCAGCTTGGCGATGCCCGCTTCCCAGTCAGCACTGGCGTAGCGTTTGGCCACGCGCGGATCAGGACGCAATACGCGGCCACGCGGCTGCTCGCGCTTCCAGAGCGCGAACGAAATCTCGTCCATCGGCACTCGAGTCAGCCGGCTCCCTTTCAGCGGCCCCAGGATCGCTTCGCCGCTGACCTGCTGCCACCAGGAGCCGGTCTCCTCATCGCGCATGATGAAGTTCTGGTTGTTGATCCCGGCCAGATGGAAGTGCAGCGTCCTTCCGTCGATCGTCGTCTCCCACACCAGACCGGTGTGGCAGAGCGTTCAATAGGTGACGACGATCGGTACGCCGCCAACGGTGTCCTGCACGAGGTGGTGATACGCGAGCTGCCGGATCGGATACGCGGCCGCCTCGCCGTTGCGTGCCACCGCCATGACCAGATCGGAGTCGGCGACGAACGTGGCCGCATTCACCGTCACGTATCCCGCCTTCGCCAGCGGGTTGAACATCCATTCGAAATGATTCTGGTGCGCGAACCACGCGCTGAGCATCGCCGGAACCATGAGAAGGACGAGAGCGATCCGGCTCCAGCGCGCGCCGCGCCACAGTTTGACGACGAGCGCGAGACACCCGATCAAGATCACGATCGTCAACACCGGCGCGATGCGCTTCAGCGCGAACGAGATCTCCAGACCGCGCGGCGATTGCGGCCGGAACGGCTGAATGACCATCGCCGGAATCAGCACCACCGCCAGCGCGAGCGCGGCGATGGCCAGGAGAAGAAACCAAAGCAGACGGCGGCTCATCAGTCCTTCGGCACCGGTGCGGTCCCGTCGAAATATGCGCGGAGGCGCGGCCATTCGAACTGCGCGACTTTGCGCCCGAGGGCCAGGCCTTCGATATTGTCGGCCTGGATGTGATAGCCGCCCATCACGCGCGAAATGCCGGCCAGCTCCGCGGTGGCGGTGAAGGTCGGCAGCTTCAATTCAACATCGCAATTGATTGCCTGCGCCGTTTTCCCATCACGCGACTGCATCGTCACGCAATCGGCATCAGCCTCGGTGAGCACGCCGGCTTTGCGCTTCTCCACTTCGCCGAAATAGTCGCTGCCCGTGAACAGCTCGAGCGTTTTCGCACACGCGCCGCTGACCGTGCTGTGTCCCGAAACGTAGCCGGGAAACGGCGGCGTCACAAACGTGAACGGCGAATACGGATGCCACTCCTCGGCCGGCAACTCGACCACGCCCTTCCCCGGCCCCGCCCAGCCGACGACTTTCTTCCCCGCGTAGTAGTAGCGCACCAGCGTCCATGGACGGGATGTGTCGTAGTAGCGCTTCGTCTCCCAGCAGGCGATGAACGCATCCATGGCCACGTTGCCGACGGCGAAGAAGAGCTTCACGTCGCGATCGAGATCGTTGTGGTCGCGCTTCGATACGAGCTGCGCGAACTTCAGCCAATGTCCCGACTGCCCTGTCGAGCGAGGACCATCGCGCATGAACTCGACGGTCGCTTTCTGTTCCGGCGTCAGCCCAGCGTTCAAGGCGATGTTCTCGTCCGTCTCCTTCCGCAACTGCTCGGAGTCGACGCGCGGCGGAACGGGAGCGCGGAATTGATCGCTGCGATCGAGCGCGAACGGCTTGACTCGATACCAGTGCGGCGTGAGAAATCCGGGCGTGACAAAACCACCCTTCGGATTGACGAACGGAATCGGCTGCCACCGATTCGGATCGTTGATCTTCCCGGGAGTATTCACCGGCGCGTAGTAGGTGTAGTCCGAGTACGGCACGCCATTCGATCCCACTTCGTCGCCGAACTGATTCGCCCCATCGTGATGCCGGTACGCGCAAACCGCCTTCGCCGCGAGATTGCCGACGCCCTGCGGTGTGGCTGGATCGACCGACGCGTCATCGGGATCGAACCCCTTCCCCCGCATCTGCGAATCAATCCACGCCTTGTCCTCGGGATACACATCGATCAGCGCCCGATACGTCGCATAGGCGATGGCCTTCTCCTTGTTCGCCACCGTCCGTTCCGCCGCCGGCCGACGCAGCGATGCACCAAGCCGAGTCCCCACCGCCTTCTCGTCATACGCCGCCCAGGCGTCGTACATCGCCGTCAGCGCGATGGCGAGAGTGCGCGAAATGATGGTCGGCCGCGCCCCATGCCGATCGACTTCGCGCGCCGTCGCCTCCAGCGAGATATCCAGCCAGTCGTACGCCGCCGACGGCTTGCTGAAACTCGCCGCCTTCGCGAGCGACGGCGAAAAAACCAACACCAACATCACCACGGTGACGACCGGACGAAGCGTTTTCATGTGTGCGGGGAAAGTTACGCTGAAGGGGCGGGAGAGGCAAGGTCTGGGAGCGTGAACCAGGCAAAAGAAGCAACTCGATGCAGTTCTTCTTTTTGCGCGCGACGTGTGGACCTGCGTACTCGATCGTCGAAGATCGCTTTATGATCAGCGCCAACACCGCTTCCGCGTCCAAACCGAAAAAAGAAGAAAGCATGACTAATCGCGCCATCGTTATCGTTTGTGATTCCCTCGGAGTCGGCGAGTTGCCGGATGCAAGCGAGTTTGGGGACGAAGGATCGAACACCCTGGGCCACGTCCTGGACTCGCAGCACCCTTCCCTGCCAACGCTGGCCCGCCTCGGATTGCTGCACACGCTGCCGCAGCCGGCATCGAACGAGACGCCACGCGGCGCCTTCGGACGGATGGCCGAGGTCAGTGCGGGGAAGGACACGACCACCGGGCATTGGGAAATGATGGGACTCATCGTCGAAGATCCGTTCCGCACCTACCCGAACGGATTCCCGGCGGACGTCATCGCCGAATACGAGCGGCGCATCGGACGGAAGACGCTCGGCAACAAGGCCGCGTCGGGGACGGTGATCCTTGACGAGCTCGGCGAAGAGCACATGCGCACCGGCGCGCCGATCGTCTACACGTCGGCCGACTCCGTCTTTCAGGTTGCCGCGCACGAGGAGATCATCCCGGTCGAAGAACTGTGGCGCATCTGCGCGATCGCCCGCGAGCTGATGCGCGGCGAGCACAACATCGGACGCATCATCGCCCGGCCCTTCCTCGGAACGGGCAAGGGGCATTTCAAGCGCACCGCGAATCGCAAGGACTTCTCAGTAAAGCCAACCGGACTCACCGTCGTCGAGCGCGCCTTCAACTCCGGCAAACAGGTCATCGGCCTCGGCAAGATCGCAGACATCTTCGATCGCGTCGGAATCTCGCAGGAGATCCGCACCGAGAACAATTCGGACGGGATGCGCAAGACGATCGAGTTGATCCGCCAGTCGAACGCCGAGTTCATCTTCACGAACCTCGTCGACTTCGATTCGAAGTACGGACATCGCAACGACGCGCCCGGCTACGCGAAGGCGCTCGAAGTTTTCGACGGCGAGCTGGCCGCGCTCCTCGGCGACATGCGCAACGACGACCTGCTCTTCATCACCGCCGATCACGGCTGCGATCCGACCGACGTCTCCACCGACCACACCCGCGAGTACGTGCCGCTGATCGTGGCCGGTCCGCGCGTCATCCCGCAGTCGCTCGGCACGCGCTCGACCTTCGCCGACCTCGGCGCAACGATTTGCGAGCACCTCGGCATCTCGCGCGATGGGCTTCCCGGAACAAGCGTTCTCCAGCAGGTGGTGCGATGAGAAACACAGCGATCGCGATTGGTCTCCTGGTCACGACGAGTCTGACCGCACAGATTCCAACCGCGCGCATTGCGGCGGACGCGCGCGTCATCGATCGCGTGGCCGAGGCCAGTACGAACGATCTGCCGAAGGATTTGTTGAAGCGCATCGTCAATGAGGACATCGACCTGCTGCGCGGCAAACGCGCCGACGGCACCTACCAGTACGCCGCGTACGACCGGATGGAGGCGGGCCGCAAGTCCGACAGCTTCTCCGTCGATCCCGAGCGCAAAGAGTCGGTGCTGGAGTTGCGCGACGTCTTCCCGTATCGCCTCATCGTGACGGTTCCTTCGCGCCGGATGATGGTGGCGAAGAACCATCACATCTACATCGACCGTGTGGAGATCGAGACGCTGCCGCAGACGTCCTCGGAGAAGAAGTTCCAGACCGTGAAGGTCGACGCCTGGCTGGAGCCGGGCAATGCGAAGACGATCGACCTCGGCGACATCGGCAAGCAGGCCACGGCGCGGGTCTACGCACATGCGGAAGCGGGCGGCTACGCGAACGTGACGCTGACGTTCATCGAGGCGCGGATTTTCGACGAGCCGTCCAGTCCATACGCCGACGCGGTGGAGAGCGCAAAAGCGATCGTGAAGGCGATCGACCACGGCGACAAGTCTTCGATCCGGGCGATGGCGCAGCGGATTTCGAGCGCGTTTCCGGCCGCTCCGGTCGCGATTTCGGGTCCGGTCGGTGCCCCTCCGGCAACAATTGCCGCGACTCCGGCGGCGTCCCAGGTGAACGTTACGGCTGGTCGCGAAGACCCCGAGACTTTGAGCGAACTGCAGGCCATCGAAGACCTCCTCACCGGGACGGAAGCTGAACGCCGTCAAGGAGTTGACCGTCTTCACCAGCTGCTCCGGCGGCTTCGAAATGCGGGTCGCTGACGACGCCTAAAACCGCAACTGTTGAGCTTCCTGCACTCACATTCTGGCTGACGTCTGATTGACGATTCGGGCCGGCTGACGTAGAATGCCGATCCCTCAGCTTCGCCAGTCTTCCGAAAGGAGCTTCACTTGTCGTCAATGAAATTAGGTTTCAAGGTCGGGGAAAAGCTCGTTTATCCGAACCACGGCGTGACCATCGTCGAGCAGATCGGCGAGTCGCCGATCATGGGTGCGGATGACACGTACTACCACCTCAGACTGCTCGCGAATAATTCGCGCCTGATGGTGCCGATCAAGAACACGGATCGCGTCGGCCTTCGCCCGCTGTACAAACAGACGCAGATCAAAGGCCTCCTGAGCCTTCTCGAAGAGACCACGCAGAAAGCCCATACCGATTGGAAGGGCCGTTACCGCGAGAACCTCGAGAAGATGAAGACGGGCCGTCTCGAAGACGTGGCCGACGTCCTCAAGAACCTCAGCGAAGTGCAGAAGAAGAAGAGCCTCTCGTTCCGAGAGAAGAAGATGTACGACCGCGCCAAGTACCTGCTGGTGTCCGAAGTGGCCATCGTCAAGAACATCCCCGAGGCCGAGGCGGAGAAGTTGATCGCCCGCTCGCTGGAGAAGTCGTTCGGCGGCCACTAAGCCGGCACGCATTCGAGATTCAACTCACCGCCGCCCCGAAACGGGCGGCGGTTTTGTTTGTGCTGTCATCCTGAGGCTGCCGGAGCCACGCAGCGCGAAGCGCAAGATGGCGGAGGACGGGCGAAGGACCCCCTTCCTGCTAACCCGGTCGGGCGGCGGCTCAACAGACGCGCGTACTAAACGCCACCACCCGATCCGCGTTACCAACGAGGGGGTCCTTCGGCGTCCTCCGGCGTTCCGCGCTTCGCGCTCCAACGCCTCCGGCAGCCTCAGGATGACAGCTGTTACGATGACCACGATGTCTGCCCGCCTGCCTGATTGGATTCGCGAGAAGAAGGTCAACCTTCGCGATCTGCACGAGATCAAGTCGCTGCTGCGGGAGAAGTCGCTGCACTCGGTGTGCGAGTCGCTGGCATGTCCGAATCGCAGCGAATGCTTCTCGCGCGGCACAGCCACCTTCATGATTCTCGGCGACGTCTGTACGCGCTCCTGCGGCTTCTGCAACGTGACCACCGGCCGCCCGTACGCGCCGCCGTCGCCGGATGAGCCGCGGTCGGTGGCCGAGGCGGCGAAGAGGATGGGATTGCGGCACGTGGTGGTGACGTGCGTGACGCGCGATGACCTCGATGACGGCGGCGCGCAACAGTTCGCGCTGACGATCGACGCGCTGCGCGAGGCGCTGCCCGAGGCGGCGGTCGAGGTGCTGACGTCCGACTTTCGCGGCAACTTCGAATCGGTGCGCACCGTCGTCGAAGCGCGGCCGGACTACTTCAACCACAACGTGGAGACGGTGCCGCGGCTCTACGACTTCGTCCGCCCCGGCTCGCGTTTCGAACGGTCACTAGCGATTCTGCGCGAGGCGAAGCGGATCGATCCGACGATCACGACAAAATCCGGTCTCATGCTCGGACTCGGCGAACGGCGCGATGAAGTCGTCGACGTTCTGCGGCGGCTTTACGAGTCGCAGGTCGAGATCGTCACGATCGGCCAGTACCTGCAGCCGAAGCGCGAAAAGCTCGATGTCGTGGAGTACATCGAGCCGAGTGTGTTCGACGAGTACCGCGCGATTGGCGAGGAGATCGGATTTCGCGCCGTCTTCGCCGGTCCGTTTGTCCGCAGCTCGTACATGGCCGACGCAGTGGCGCATGAAGCCGCCCATGCGTAAAAGCCCGCGCGCGAAGGATCCGGAGAAGAAGGAGTCGGGACCGTACTTTCTGACCTGGCTGCCGATTTTTCTCGATTACCTCGCGGTCGAAAAAGGGCTGGCCAAGAACTCACTGTCCGCGTATCAGACCGATCTCAAGCACTTCGGGCATTGGCTGAACGATCAAAAGCGCGAGCTCGACGCCGTGCAGCGGATTCACATCGTTCGCTACTTTCAGGCGCTTCGATCGGCCGGCATTTCAGCGCGTTCGGTGGCACGTGCGCTGGCGGCGATCCGTGGGCTGTTTCGCTTTCTCGTTGCGGAGCGGCATCTGAAACACGATCCGACGGAGAACCTCGAGAATCCAAAGCTCTGGACGACGCTGCCGAAATCGATGCAGCCGCAGGAAGTCGAAGCGCTGCTGCGCGCGCCGGACCGGAGTACCGCCGAGGGGCTGCGCGATGCGGCGATGCTGGAGTTGCTGTATGCGACGGGATTGCGCGTGTCGGAACTGATCCACGTGAAGATCGAGGACCTGGTGATGGATGCGGGCTTCCTCCGCACGATCGGAAAAGGGTCGAAGGAACGGATCGTGCCGTTTGGCGACAGCGCGCGCGACGCGATCGTGGTCTACATGGAACGAGGACGTGGCGAGTTCGACAAACACGCCGACCCGCATCTCTTTCTCTCCAACCGCGGACGGCCGATGACGCGGCAATCGTTCTGGATGAAGATCACAAAGTACGCGCGGCTGGCCGGCATCACCGGGCATATCTCGCCACATTCGTTGCGTCATTCGTTCGCCACGCACCTGCTCGAAAACGGCGCCGACCTCCGCAGCGTGCAGATGATGCTCGGGCATTCCGACATCTCCACGACGCAGATTTACACGCATGTGTCGCGGGCGCGGCTGCAGAAGATGTACGAGCAGTTTCACCCGCGGGCGTGAGGCCGCAGGCCCCATCCTGCGCGTAGACGCAGGATCTCCGGTGGCGCCGCTGGTGCTGGAAACCATTCCGAGGCACGAGCGTCGTACAAAACATGGATCTGAGCGGTATCACCGGAGATGCTGCGTCTTCGCGCAGCATTGGAAGTTTGCGCCACCAACCTCCGTTCACAACCCTGCTCCCGATGATCAAGCGGCTTCTACCATTCATCGCTCTTGTTGCGCTCGCTACTCCTGCTGGCGCCAGCATCGCCCTCTTCGTCGACGGACGAGCGATGAAGATCAGCGATTACAAGGTCGTCGGCGATAGCAACGTGCAGTTGACGCTGAAAAGCGGCGGCGCGATTACGGTGCCGCTCACGCGCGTCGATCGCATCGTCGATGACGAGGTCGTCCCGGTCGCGATCGTCGAAGAGGTGAAAAAGGCGGTCGAACTGGACGGCGGCGTCTTTCCGAACCGGTCGTGGCGCTACGACGAGGCGCGCGGACCGATCTTCAAATCGAAATTCGACAAGCTGATCGTCGAAGCCGCGAAAAAGTTCGACGTCGATGCAGCGCTCGTCTCCGCCGTCATCAAGGCGGAATCCGACTTCAACGCGCGCGAAGTCTCCAACAAAGGTGCGCGCGGCCTGATGCAACTCATGCCGTCGACTGCGGAGCGCTTCGGCGTGACCGATTCGTACGATCCCGCCGCGAACATCTATGCCGGCGTCCGCTATTTGCGCTGGCTCCTGCAGACCTTCCACGGCAACGCCGACCTGGCCGTAGCCGCCTACAACGCCGGCGAAGGCAACGTCTGGAAGTACAACGGCGTGCCGCCGTTCCGCGAGACGATCACCTACATCAACCGCATCGCGAAACATGTCCGCGCCGCGATGACGCCCGCCGCGGCGCCGACCAAAGTCGCGAACGCCGCCAGCCGGTAAGGCCTGTCAGCCTTCGCCGGCGAAGCCGGCGTAAGAACCGTAGCCCACGGCTTCGAGCCGTGGGTCCCTCGATCATTCCCGAATGTGTGAGCGCGCCTTGGCGCGCGATAGTAGCTCCCCCCAGTTGAAACTGGGGGCTACGGTTCTTATGCCGGCTTCGCCGACGATGAGTTGAGGCTTTACGCTCCGGTCCTCAGCGCCGAGATCGTTGGTTTCACACCGTCACTTCTTCGAGGACCGGGACCGCTACCGCTATCGCTTTCTGGTTGTAGCCGTGGTGGAAGTTGTCGAAGCGGAGAATCATGACGGTGCGGTCGTCGTCGGCGGGGCGGGTGCCGCAGTGGCGGGCCACGGCTTCGAGAATTTGATCGCGGATCGTGCTCGGGGAGCGATCGGCCGATTGAGAGAGAAGCGCTTCCAGGTGGTCGAATCCGAAGGGCTCGCCTTGTTCGTCCTGTGCTTCGACGATGCCATCGGAGAGATAGACGATCGCGTCGCCTTCCTGCAGATCGACTTCGGCGGTGTGCGTGCTGATCGTGCTGCGCACGCCGAGGGGGAGGGACGGAACTTCTATGCCGCGAGGCTTCTGCCCTTCGCGCAGCAGGTAGGGATAGAGATGGCCGGCGTTGGTGTGGCGGATCGTCCCCTTCTCCAGATCGAAGATGGTGAAAGCCAGCGTCATGAAGGCGCGGCGTTCGGTGGAGCGGAAGACGAGATCGTTGAGGCGATGGAAGAGCGCAGTCTCTTCCGCGCCTTCTTCGACGAGCGTGGTGATGGCGGCTTTGACCATGGCCATGACCAGGCCGGTGGAGAGGCCGTGGCCGGAGACGTCGCCGATGGCGACGGCGAGGCGGGTCTTGTCGATGTTGAAGACGTCGTAGTAGTCGCCGCCGATCGACGCCGTCGGTTCGAAATGGGCGGAGAACGAAACGCCGCGGAATTGCGGACCTTCCTTCGGCAGGAGGTTTCGCTGGATCGATGCGGCGATCTCGATCTCGCTCTGCAGGCGCTCGTTTTCGGCCACGTTCACGAGGAGTGTGGCGATCGATTCGGTCATCCGGTCGAAAGAGTTGGCCATCTCGCCGAGCTGGTTGTGCGGCTTCATGGCGATGCGGTAGGTGAAGTCGCCGCGCTCGACGGCCTTGGTTCCCTTCTCGATGCGATTCACGGCGCGCGTGATCGAGAAAATCAGCACGGCGGCGAAGAGCACGGCCAGCGCATAGAAGACGAGAAGCAGGCAGATCACGAAGGCCATGAACTGCAGCAGGCCGCGGACATAGTCGTCTGCCTGCGCGCCGAAGTAGAAGTGGAAGAGGTTCGGGAACGGATTGACGATGAGCGTGAAGAGGTTGTGGCGGTCTTCGATCGTTGCGCCGGTGTCCCAGTCGGTCAACGCCGTCACGTCGGCCCAGATCACTTTGCGTCCGATCGAGTTGAAGAGGAGATCCTTCAGGGCGCCGCTGTCGTCGTCATCGATATCGAAGGAGTGACGGCCGCTATTGACGCTCAGTCCGCTCTTGCGTGACTTACTGGCGCCTTCGACGCTCATGCGCACGGTCATGCCGGATTTGTCCTGCAGCTGTTCGATCCATTCGGAGTCGAGCGGCTCGACGAAGACGATCGTGCGCGGCTCGGCGCCTTCGGACGCGGATTGGCGCGAGGCCACGAGAAAACCTCGATCCTGCCGCCAGACCATGCCGCTGAACGTCGTCGACTTCAGCCACGGCGGCAGCTTCGCACCGGAGGCGTCGTTCGTGTCGTAGATCTCGGAGCTCTTTGTGACACCGGCCGGCCGCTTCCCGGTGAACGAGTACTCGAAGGCCGCCGTCTCGAGCTGCCCGAGGCTGGCCAGCCGCTCGCCGCGCAACGCGGCATGGGTCATGACGCCGCAGATCAGGTAGCCGACGGTCAGCAGCAGAATCGCGAAGAGGAAAAACGGCAGCATGCCGATGAGGACGTAGCTGAGGAAGAGGCGGCGTCCGACGCGCCAGAACAGTTTGCGCAGCGTCCAGCGGACGAAGACGGCGAAGCCGTACAGCGTCAGAGCGATGAGGAGCAGCGACGCCAGGAAGGTGATGAAGCTGAAGACGCCGAGGCCGGGGATGTGCAGCGGCCGGAGCAGCCGCGTGATCACCTCATCGAAAATGATGACGGCCAGCGCGGCGGCCCAGATCGCGAAAAGCCGCGCGCCGCGGCGCTTGCGCGGGAGTTCGGGCTTCTGTTGGACGGGCAACATACGTGAACGTTCGTGAGCGTATACGAATGGTACGGGGAACGGTTCACGCGGAGTTCGCGGTGAGGCGGAGAAAGCGGAGAAAAACCGAACCTCTCCGTACTTCTCCGCCTCTCCGCGTTCCCCGCGTGAACCGTTCCCTTTAGATTTCTCGCAGGGCCGTGGTTATCGGCATCCGGGCTGCGCGGAGCGCCGGGAGCACGCCGCCGATGATGCCGGCGATCAGGGCTATGAGAATTCCGTTCAGCGCCACGTGACCGTCGACGCGAAAGTTGAAGGCGACCTCCGAGAACGTCTGGAAGTTCGTCGTTCCCGTCGAGATGGCATTGATCGGCAGTGCGAGGAGCAGACCTGCGATGCCGCCGAGAAGGGCGACGAAGGCGCTTTCGATGATGACCGACAAGAGGATCGTGCGGCGTTTGAAGCCGAGGGCACGCAGGGTGGCCAGCTCGCGTCCGCGCGAGGCGATGGCGGAGAACATCGTGTTCATCGTGCCGAGGATCGCGCCGATGGTCATGAAGAACGTCACGATCGCCACGAGGATCACGATCCCAGCCAGACCGGTCGTCTGATCCGCGTAGTACTGGTATTCGCTGGTTACTTCGAGTTTCAGACGGTTGTCGCCTTTGATCGCCGCTTTGATCGACTCGTACGCATCGCGGTCGGTGGGACGGAGGATGAGGGACGAATAGCCGTCGCGCTTGCGGGCCTGGCCGAGAAAATCGGCGTCGCACCACATCTCGGAATCGAATGCGGTGCCTTGCGCGTCGAAGACGCCGACCACGTTGTAGGTCTGCGAGCCGAACTTGAAGCTGTCGCCGATGGCGGTGTTGACGAAACGATCGCGGATGCGGCGGGCCACGATGACCTCGTTGATGCCAGGGCGGAACATGCGGCCCTCGATAATTTTCACGTAGGGGCGCATCGTGAAGGCCATCGGCGTCACACCGCGCACGAGGACGTTCGAGCCTTTCGGATCGTCTTTCTTCGGGATCTTGAACACGATGACCAGTTCGGGGGAGATCTGCGGCGCGCCGCCCTCTTTGGCGATGCCGGGCAGCGCGCGGATGATGCGGAACGCGTCTTTGGTCACCCAGCTGGAGAGCTCGGCCGCCGCGCCTTCGCGCATCACCATCAGGTTGTCTTTCGATCCCGACGAAACGACAGCCGTGTTCACGCCGTTCTTCAGCGCCATCATCGAGATCATCACCGCGATCACGACGCCGATGCCGAGGATGGTCATCAGCGTCGAGACACGGCGCGCTTTCAGGTTGCCGATGTTGTATTTGAGCGGAATCATCAGACCACTCTCCTCAGACCGTCCACGACGCGCAGATTGGAGGCGCGCAGCGCGGGGAAACCGCCTGCGACCAGACCGATCCCAACGGCTGTGGCCATGCAGATGGTGAGCGTCTTCGCGTGCACGCCGAGGTTCTGCAGGAAGCCCTGCGTCATCTTTCCGGCGTCGACGAACAGGAAGAGGAAGTGCGCGCCGTAGCTGCCGATCGCGCCGCCGATGACCGTCAGCAGGACGAACTCCGAGAGCATGATTGCCAGCACCAGGCGTTGCTCGAAGCCGATCGCTTTGAGCACGGCGATTTCGGTGACGCGCTCGCGGGCCGACATCGACATCGTGATCGCCGCCAGCAGGATCACCATGAAGATAGCGCAGGTGGAGACGGCGGTGAAGAGCAGCTTGACGTTGCCCATCATCGACATGAAGTTCTGCTGGAACTCTTTTTCGGTGAAGGTCTCTGTCGGGAAGTCGCTGTTCTTGAACATGGCGTCGATCTGCTGGCTGATGGCGGCCATCTGTTTCGGATCGCGCACCTTGACCCAGAACGTGCCGACCTGGCCTTGGTTGCCGATCGACTGCTGGAAGTACTCCATCGGAAAGAAGACCGAGGTGGTCTGCACCGGATGGACGTACGTGCCGCGGATGGTCAGCTCCGGATCGAACGGAAAGATCTGGCGTTTGAGGGTGATGCGGTCGCCGACCTTCCAGTTGAAGCGTTTCATGAGGTCGACGCCGACCAGCGCGCCGCGGCGGTCAGCCTGAAACGCGGCCAGATCCTGCGGCGAGACTTTGTAGTCGTCGAAGACGGTGGGGAACTTGTCGACGTCGACGGCGAAGTTGGCGAAGAAGTTCGACTTCTCCTTGTAGTAGGCGCCGATCCATTGCAGCTTGGCGGTGTCGACGACGCCGGGGATCGCACGGATTTTCTGCTCGTGCGCGTATGGCAGCAGGTTGGCGAGCGAGATGGCCGACTGCACGACCAGGCGGTTGGCGCCTTCGCCGGCGTTGGAGAAGTTCTCGAAGTTGTCGAGGATGGCCAGGAGCGTGGCCACGAAGAAGAAGATCACCGCCAGCAGCATCATCGTGAGGATGGTGCGCAGTTTGTTGCGGAAGAGGTTGCGGCGGATCAGTTTCGCGAACTTCATGCGTTGGCCGCCGTTTCCATGCCGTACGCGCCTTCGACGAGCAGCCCCTTCTCGAGGTGCAGCGTGTGTTTCGCACTCAGCGCCGCTTTCGGATCGTGCGTGACCATGACGATGGTCTTCGCAAAATCAGCGTTCAGCCGCCGCAACAAATCGAGCGTCTCTTCGGCATTCTTCGCATCGAGGTCGCCGGTCGGTTCGTCGGCCACGAGGAGCGTGGGGTCGGTGACGATGGCGCGGGCGATGGCCACACGCTGTTCCTGGCCGCCGGACAACTGCCTCGGATAATGGAAGGCTCGGTCGCCGAGTCCGACGATGTCGAGGGCGGCCTGGACGTGCTCGCGGCGCTCTTTTTTCGAGAGCTTCGTCAGCAGCAGCGGCAGCTCGACGTTCTCGAACGCATTGAGCACCGGGATCAGGTTGTACATCTGGAAAATGAACCCGACGTGGCGCGACCGCCAGCTGGCCAGCTGCGTCTCGGAGAAGCGCGAGATCTCCTTGCCGTCGACGCTGATGCGGCCGCCGGTGGGGCGGTCGATGCCGGCCATGAGGTTGAGCAGCGTGGTCTTGCCGGAGCCGGACGGCCCCATGAGCGCGAGGAAGTCGCCGCGCGGCACGGCCAGCGTGACGCCGTTGAGCACCGGCACCTCGAACGCGTCGCGTTTGTAGACTTTCCTGACGTTGTCGATTTCGACGAGTGTGTCCATCGCTGCCTCCATCATTCGAAGCGAACCAATTGCCCGTTTTCGAGCGAGTCGACGCCGCTGGTGACGACGCGGTCTCCGGCATTGACACCGCTCGTGATCTCAATCCGTTTCTCGACGACGGCGCCCGTGGTGACGCGTCGCATCGTGACGTGCTTGTCCGCGCCGACGACGGCGACGTGACCTCCGGCCACCGCCGACGCCGGCAGCCAGATCTTCGCCGGCTCGTGCATCTCGGCGTCGGTCCGCTCGCTCTGCAGGAACGAAACGCTGGAGCTCATCTCCGGCAGCAACCGGTCGCCGGGATCGATGATCTTCACCTTGACCTGCACGGTCGCTTTGGCGCGGTCGGCGGTGGGGATGATCTGGCGCAGCACGCCCTTCCACTTCTGATTTGGGAAGGCGTCGACGCTGACTTCCGCGGCCTGTCCTTCGTGCAGTTGGGCGATGCTCGATTCGTTCACGTCGGCCACGACTTCGAGCGTGTTGAGATCGACGAGCGTGCAGATCGCGCCGGCCGGCAGCGTGCCGCCGACCTGCCCCATCATCACGGACGAGATCACCTCGCCTACCTCGGTGTTTTTTGTCGCAATCGTTCCCGCGAACGGCGCGCGGACGACCATGTCCTGCATGTTGATTTTGATCTGATCGACGCGTGCCCGCGCGCCTTTGAACTGCGACTCCGCCGTGTCGAGCTGGGCGCGCGTGGTGACGCCGTCCTTCCACATCGAGGCCTGCCGTTTCCACTCGCGGTCAGCTTGTTCCAACGCGGCATTGGCCTCGTCGAGCTGGGCCTGCATATTCGTGCTCTCGAGCACGGCCAGCACCTGGCCTGCGGAGACTTTGTCGCCGACGGTGAAGTTGAGGCGCACGACTTTCCCCGAAATCTTCGGCGTGATTTTCGACTGACGGTCGGCCACCAGATAGCCGGTCGCGGTCAGCAGCGCGGGGTTGGTGACGTTGACGGTCGGCTTGACCACGAGCGTGTCGACGACCGGCGCCCGGCGCGGCACAATCCACAGCTTGTAGAGTGCGATTCCGGCTGCGATGACGATGCCGAGGGCGATGATCCAGCCGATGATTTTGCCCCAGGAGACACGACGGGCGTCGTCATCCTCTCTGTGAATGCGGAGCGCCGACAGGTCGGGCCGCGGACGGTCTTCGGTGATTGACATTCTGGTCCGTTGAACGGGATGAACATTCTATCGAAACGTCGCTGGCGTGCCCGGGCCAAAAGCGCAACCTCTTGACTCTCCGTCATCCCCTCCGAACCACCCGCCACACTCCCCACGCGCTCACCACCGACCAGCTTCCTTCCAGCAGGATGAAACCGTACTGCCGCACGGCGATCGCGGCGGCGCACAAACAGAATCCGCCGATCAGATTCAACATCTGATACGTTTTCGTCTCCGCTTCGAGGCGCTGGAACTGCTGCGCGCCGAATGCGGCCAGAATCAAAATCGCTCCAATCATCTGCAAAACTTGAAAGATCATGATGAGACGACTCTCTCTCTGCCTCTTCGTTTTGTTCTTCGTTGCCTCGTCGCAGGCCCAGACCGCCATCCCCACGCCTGACGAATTTCTCGGCTACACGCTCGGCGACCGCTTCACGCCGCACGCGCGCATCCTCGACTACTTTCACCTGCTGACGACGCGGTCGAATCTGATCACGATGCAGCAGTTCGGCGAAACGTACGAGCATCGTCCGCTGATGCTGGCCGTGATCACGTCGCCGAAGAACCGCGCCGCGCTCGACTCGATCCGCGCGAATGTGGCCGCGCTCACCGATCCGAACGCGACAACGCAAGCGCGCGCGAACGAGATCGCGAAGAGCACGCCCGCCATCGCCTGGCTCGCCTTCGGCGTGCACGGCAACGAGTCGTCGTCCGCGGAAGTGTCGATGGAAGTGGCGCACACGCTGCTCACCGATCCGAACTCGGCGCCACTGCTCGACAACCTGGTCGTCCTCATCGATCCGCTGCTCAATCCCGACGGGCGCGAGCGCTACATTTCGTGGTTCATCCGCACGCGCGGCGAGGAAGCCGATCCGAATCCCGACGCCTTCGAGCACAACGAGCCGTGGCCGGGCGGACGGTTCAATCACTACCTCATCGACATGAACCGCGACTGGGCCTGGTCGTCGCAGCGCGAAGTGCGCGCGCGCGTGGCCGAGTACCGGAAGTGGAATCCGCAGGTCTTCGTCGACTTCCACGAGATGGGCTACCAGTCGTCGTACTTTTTCCCGCCCGACGCGCGGCCGGTGAATGCGAATCTGCCGAAGGACGTCGATACGTGGCTGGAGAAATTCGGCCGCGCGGACGCGGAAGCGTTCACGAAAAAGGGATGGACGTTCTTTACCGGCGAAGAGTTCGACCTCTTCTATCCCGGCTATGGCGACTCGTGGCCGTCGCTGCACGGCGCGATCGGAATGACGTACGAAGTGGCCGGCCACAGCCGCGCCGGATCGGCAATCACGCGCGACGACACCACGGTCTACACGCTGGCCGACCGCATCGCCCGCCACTACACGACCGCCATGGCCACGCTCCGCACGGCCTCGGAGAATCGCGAAGGGCTGCTGCAATACACCTACGAAATGATGCGCAAGCAGGTGGCCTCGGGGTCGAACATCTACCTGCTCCAACCCGACTCCCCGAATTTCCGGCCGCTGATCGAGATGCTGCAACGCCAGTCGATCGCGATGTCGCAACTCTCCGCACCGCTGACGATCAAAGCGTCGCGCATCGACAGCGATGCGTCCGATGCGCATCTCTTCCCCACCGGCACGGTCGTCATCAACACGCGTCAGCCCCTCGGCGGCCTCGCGCAGACGCTGCTGGAACGTTCGCCGGTGTTCACGAAGGGCTACGTCGAAGAACAGCAGAAACGCGCCCACGCCGATGAGCCGGACGAGTTCTACGACCTGACCTCCTGGTCGCTGCCGCTGGCGATGAACGTCGATTCGTATGTGACGACCGCGCCGATCACGGTCGAAATGCATCCGTACGCGGCCGCGGCGCAGCCGGCCTTCCGCGCCGCGCGTTACGGCTACGTCATCGACGGCGGCGATCCGAATGTGTATCGCGCCGCCGGACGCATGCTCCGCGATGGCATCCGTTTCAATGTCAGCGAAGACGTGATCAACGTGAACGATCACAACTTCGCGCGCGGCTCGGTGGTCGTGCTCAAAGGCAACAACAAATCCGATCTCGACGCGTCGCTGGAACGCGTCATCCGCGACACCGGCGCCGCAATTACTCCGATCGATTCCGGCTGGACGGGCGCCACCAGCTTCGGCTCGTCGAAGATTCACTTCATCAAGGATCCGCGTATCGCCCTCGTTGGCGGACCGCGCGTCAGCGCCACGTCGTACGGCATGCTCTGGCACACGCTCGACGTCGATACGCCGCTGCCGCACACGAACCTTTCGGTCGAGTCGCTGCGCAACACCGACCTTTCCAAGTACGGCGTGATCGTCCTTCCCGACGGCGACTACGGCGACCGTTTCGGCAAGAACGCCGAGAAGCTGAAGTCGTGGCTCAACGGCGGCGGCACCCTCGTGGTCATCAAAGGCGCCAGCAGTTTCCTGCGCGAAAAGGACGTCGAGATCTCCAAGCTGAAACCGTGGGAGGCGCCGAAGAAGAAGGACGACGACAAGGACAAATCGCCATCCACGCCGGAGCTGTACAACGACTACCGCGTCCCTGGCGCGACCTTCCGCACGGTGATGAACGACCGTTCGTACCTCACCTTCGGCGTGCCGCGCAGTCCGAACGTGCTCATCGAAGGGTCGGCCGCGTTCCTCCCGGTCAGCCACGCCGTCGACAACATCGTCACGATCACGAAGGAGAAGCCGCTGGTGGCGGGCGTGGCCTGGAACGAATCGATCGACCGGCTCAAAGGCTCGATCTACCTCGTCAGCGAACCGTACGGACGCGGCCAGGTCATCACCTTCGCCGACGAACCGCACTTCCGCCTCTTCTGGCGCGGCACCTTGCCGCTGTTCCTGAACGCCGTGCTCTATTCGCCGAGTTTCCCGCGGGATTAGAGTTTTTGATTTTCGACGCCAGATGGCGTGCGCCCGTCCTGAGCGTTTCACCACACAAAGAGCACAAAGGCATCTCTTTGTGTCCTCTGTGTCTTTGTGGTGAAAACAGGCAGAGCGTCCGCGAGCATCACCAGCACAGACAAGAGTGGGTAATAATATACTTGACTGACAGAGCTTGAACTGCTAAAGTTCTTCTCATGCATGAAGCGCCGATCGTTCCCACCACTCTACAGCAGGCAATCGTCTTCTTTGCCGACTCCGCGAACTGTCACCGGTTCATGGTGGAACTGCGCTGGCCGGACGGCTCCATTCGCTGCCCGCGCTGCAACTCCGGGAACGTCGATTACCTCCCGAACGCCCGCGTTTTCAAGTGCTACGAAAAGCACCCGCGCCAGAAGTTCTCGCTGAAGGTCGGAACGATTTTCGAGGACTCCCCAATCGGTCTGGAAAAGTGGCTTCCGGCGATGTGGCTGCTGGTGAACTGCAAGAACGGCATCAGCTCCTACGAAGTCCACCGCGCGCTTGGCGTCACACAAAAGACAGCGTGGTTCATGATGCACCGGCTCCGTCTCGCGTTGCAGGATGGCGAGGGCGGCGGCCTGCTGTCCGGTGAAATCGAAGTCGATGAAACCTACATTGGCGGCAAAGCGCGGAACATGCACGCGGCGAAGCGCGATGCGAAAATCAAAGCTCACGGCGTCAAAGGGAAGGCGGCGGTATTTGGCATGGTGGAGCGTGGCGGCAAGGTGCGCGCGACTCACGTCGCGGAAACAAAAAAGGTTGATCTTCAGCGCCGCATCCGCGAGTCCGTGGAAGCTGGCGCGGCGATCTTCAGCGATCAGCATCCGATGTACACGGGCCTTGATGCCGACTTCAAGCACGCTGTCATCAATCATGCGGTCGAGTACGTGCGCGGCAACACGCATACAAATACGATTGAGAACTTCTGGTCCCTGCTGAAGCGCGGCCTGCACGGAACCTACGTCGCCGTGGAGCCGTTCCACCTGTTCCGCTACATCGATGAGCAGGCGTTCCGCTACAACAACCGGAAGGACATGAACGACGCGGATCGGTTCGTCGCCGCGATGACTCAGACAACCGGCAAGCGGGTGACCTACAAGGAACTCACCGGGAAGACGACGGAGCAGGATGCTGACGCCTCGCAACAACCGGAACCGCCGCAGGAACCACTCTGGGAGCCGTTCTGATTGGCGGCAGGGACGCGGGAAGAGGCGCCGGTAAGGCGCCTCTTATGCACCAGCATCACGGAAACTCTTCTGCGTGCGACTCGCAAAGACCAGTGTAATTTCCGTTGCGAAGAAATCGGTCGCCCGATGAGTTGGGTATCGCGTTATTAGGGCAATCTCCCAGACCGCACCTCATGTCATGCTTTCCGACAAAATGCTGACATGTCTTAATCTCACACTTCGCGTCAACGGGGGCCGTTTGCTCGAACACGACAGAGCAATTGCACTGGTAACAACCGCTATGCTGACCGCTCAACGAAGCTTCCGCTTCGGCCCGCGCCGGTTCGGGTTCTTGGACGCTTCCGCGCGATGTGCAGCAAGGCGTTTCTGAAGTTCTGAGTGCGGTACTGACAGAGCGGCTTTCGTTGCGTCGCGAAAGCGTTGAAAAGCCTCCGCGCCTTCGATCATCTCCGGCTTTTTAATCATTCGACGTTCCTTAGTCATACGCTGACGGTGTGTATCGATAAATCGTCGGGTGCTTGACGGATCGAAATAACCTTGACTCCGTTCGCCTGATGTATGAGTTTTCCGCGTTTCTCCGCAGTAATCAGTTCCTCGGCACCGGCAGCCAAAGCGCACGCCACATGAATGGCGTCGATGCCAGATATGCCCGTCCTGCCACCCTCGTCGATAGCTAGCCGCAATAGCTCGTCGCTACTCGGCACTCTGATCCGGCACCGATTAAAGAAGTCATCATAGAATCGTTGCTCTTCACGTTGCTTGTGAAATAGACACTTTGGAAGTAGTTCGACCCTAACATAGTCACTTGTGACGTAGTCGCGGAGCGGATCAAACAGAAAGGACAGTGCGATACTTGACAGCGCTGATGACCCGTCTTTCGCGGATATTAATACACCCGTGTCGATGTACGTGATAACACCCACATTCCCACAGCGCTTATCGCCCGCGTATCTCGCGCATCTTTCGGTCCACAGCGTCGTCGGACAGCTCCGCTCCGCTCTCTTGAATACTGCGCCGCAACGCCAGTAGACGTTCGCGCGCTCGCTCCATCTCCACAGGCATAGCTGTCACCGTGCTAGAGACACTGACGTTGACAGGATCGGCTTTCTTGAACACAGGAGAGGGTATGTGCGTGCATGTTACGCTGTACGACAGGGGCGTTAGTTCGCTTAGCTGTTTAGCTATCTTGGCCGGATCGATCGACAATAACATGTTTCGGCTCCTGATTGAGAGACTGATCATAATAATGCTTACGGCTTATCCACTTGAACTGCTCATGCTTAGTGATTGCCGCGATTTCAATAGGGCCGCCGACAGTTGGCGGTCCCGGTGTGAACCGGCTGTACATGATCGCCGCGTGTACTAGGAATCTGGCTAAATCAATGGCATCTTGAATCGGCATCGGCGGAAAGACTATTGGTGCTTGCAGTCTCGCCACTAAAATATCATTGAGTTGGTCGTGTATCTGCTGTGCGGTAGCCGGCTGGCCCTGTGATGCGCTGACATCAGCCAGTGTCTGGAACATCGTAGGGCTGAAACCAATTACTATGCGCTGGATCACCTCTCCCATCCCGCCCCAACTAATACCGGACTGGTCGGCCGGACGAAGGAGTTGAGGTTCGGAAGCGACACCGTTCTTGATCTCTAGCGCCCACGATTCTCCTAGTGCTGCGTTCGTGGAATATCCGGCAATAAGAAATCCGATATTCATACTGAGCAACGTTTCGGGAGTCTGCTTCTGGCACTCATCGCCTAGGAACTTGGCTAAGTTATCCGCAACACCGCGCATGGTGTATTCGTCGGGATCAAATGGCGGATTAAGATTCTTCGCTTTTTCCTCGTCCATCAGGATGGCGCGCAGATCTTTGATGAGCGTACCAATCGATGAGTTCCCAATGCTCCCGGTGCCAAAGGTGACGCATCCTATGGGCTTGCCTTTGTACAGGTTGAAGATCTTGTTGGCGTTGTCGTATACGTTCGCTACGCCTGCGGCGATATTTGGAACCGTGGAAACCGTCAGCGATGAAGCACTGTCGGCGGCGAGGACTAGTCCATCGTGCACGGCAACCAGGAGAGCTATGGTCATGGGATCGCCCTAACCGGAGCCGAAAACACGACTCCGTCGTAGGGATGGGTGACGATACACCCCGAACCACCGAGAGCGATCCCTAGCGACACCGATTCACCCCTCCAAAGGTCAGCGAAGACCTTACCATTCTACACCACGAATAGTGTCGGACGGGCGGGTAGAATTTCACACCAAATGCGGAATACCGCCACCCGCTGAGCGCGGTATCCTGCCCCCGGCTCAAAACTCACAGCTTCAGCTTCCGGATCACGTCGAACGAGAACCCGACCAGCAACTCTCCGGCGTTCACCTTCAACCCCAGCGCGAGCTTCAGGACCGTCGTCAGGTTCGGCGCTTTCTGCCCGCGTTCGACGTTGCTAACCGCGCTGGTAGTCAGCCCTGCCGCGTGCGCTAACTGTTCCTGAGTCATCGCGGGGCGCTTCGCCGCCCGCAACTCGCGAACCCGCTGGCCGAGTAATTCCGATGCCGTCACGGGAATGATTGGACTCCCGGCCTAGCCCTTGCGTCCAGAGCCGCGCGGACATAGCTTGGCGGACTAGGACGGAAGGAGTTGCTATGGCCGAACCGAAAGCCGCGACGACACGACTCGAAGGATTCATCAAAGAATGGGGCGTCAAGCCGGGAGTGTTCGCGCGCAAGGCCGGTATCAGCAGGCAGCACTTGCTGAGGCTCCGTAACGGGACGATGGACCCATCGCGCGGAGTGATGTGCAAGCTGGCACTCGCCGCCAGCGAGATGCGTGGACGGCGCGTATTCATTGATGAAATGTTTGAGCTAACCGAGTCGGAATGGCTGGCGCACAACCTCCTCATCATCGCAAGGGTGATCCTCACTACGCTGCCGCCAATGTCGCCGAACGAGTTAGCGATGTTCGATCCGCAGGCCGTGCGGTTACGGCAACCGAGATCGAAATGAGGACGCGAACAATCGAAGTCAGCAACCCGCCCTTGTTCGTCATGGTGTCCGGCCCGGACGGAAGAATTTGGCTGAACGCTCACCGCATCCTCAGCATGCATGAGGACCGGCAGACGACACGTATCGAGATGGACAACGGCGAGATGTACCACGTCGCGGAACGAGCGGACGTGATCGCCAAATCCGTCCAGCGACCCTCGGTAACTATCGTTGCTAATCCGCCCGAAGGCGAAGCAGCAACCAAGAAGCGGGCGCGACGCTGATGCCCGATCTAGCCGACTGGCGCGAACGTCTCAGGGGCGCGATACGGCGTTCCGGCAGAAGGCAGAACGCCATCGCCGAAGAGGCGGGCGTGACTCCCGTGACGCTTTCAAAAATCCTCACCGGAGGGCATGCGAATCCAAGATTCGAAACCGTCGTCGCGATCGTTCACGCGGCCGGAGAAAACGTAGGTTGGCTACTAGATGAACAAGGATTCAATCTTTCGGGCGAGCAGCGGTATCAGGTTCGGACGGCGGCAGAAGTGCTGATGAAGCTGACGCGCGGCCGGAAGTAACTGCGGTTACTTGGAAAACTATCCGACCTCGACCGTCTAATGTAACGAGCGAGGCCGCGCTCGCACTAACTCTCGGGTGGTGGCGTCAGTTCGCGAGAGCGACCTTCACTCCGCCCAAAATTGGCAGAGTTCGCCAGAAAGTTATTCTCAGGTAGCGGTGTTTGCTTGACAAATAGTGATGACGGACATTGACAGAGCATCGGACTTGCACCATGTTTACCGTGTTCCACCGACAGGAGCCTTCCCATGACAACCCAGAACGATGACCGCCTCCACAAGCTGGAGAGCGAACAGAGTGCCTTCGACGCCCAACTTGATGGCATGATCGCCGATCACGAAGGGGAGTTCGTTCTGTTTCGCGGTGGGGCACCAGTCGCCTACTTCGCAACGTACGTGGAAGCGTACCAGGCTGGACTCGACCGTTTCGGACTTGATGATGTCTACATCGTTTCCGCCGTGAAACGGCGCGACGTTCATGCGACCTCGATCACATGGGCCGCCGGAGCAATGTGATCAGGTAACTGATGACGAAGGAAGACGACAAGAGACGCGCCGAGGAAATCCGGAAGGCCAAGCACGAACGGCGAGACGCGAAGCGCAAAGATCGGCAGGCGGAAAAGCGAAAGCAGCAAGGGTCTACTCCAGCGCACCTTGAGTTCATGATTCCGTTCGGCTGCGATACGCTGGAAAATTGTGGCCCGCAGTTTTTCTGCGCGTGGGGAGTTGCGGAGGCTGATGCTGTTGCGCTGCGAAGCGCGGGGCGTGAGGTGCCTAACCCGATCACGGGTGCTCTGCTTCTCGATACCGGTGCGACACGGACGTGCATAGCGTTGCAGGCCGCGCAGGAACTTGGGCTGCAAGCCAGACGCATGCAAGAGGGTTTTGGCGCAAACGGCAAGTACAGCAACCAAGTGTTTCTTGCTCGGCTAGAAATCCGAATCGCGGACCAGAACACGAAGGTGATTCATCCATTTTCGTGGGAGCAGGAAGTAGAAGGAATCCCCGAACTGCACAACTTCGCCGCGCCGCTGAGGCTCAACGGGCAAATCGTGCCCGTAAGTGGCTTGCTCGGCCGCGACATTTTGAAACACGCGAAGATACGGTATGACGGACCGGCTGGGAAGCTGCATTTTCAGTTCGACGTTGCTTCGATACGTCGACAGCCGTCGCGCTAGCCGCGATACCCGAGTCCCCGTAACCTTGCCTGTCCGTTTTTGAGTTGTTGCAGGAGTCTGTCTTCCTGCGGTGTTAGCTTCTGTTCCGGTCTACCGACTGCAACGGCAGCGAACCAGTTCACGCATGCTTCAAGCATTCCGTGAAACACGGAAACCAGTCCGGCATCGTCGGCGTGATTCAGTTTCAAGAATTCCAGCAGGCTTCTTCGGAGGTTAGCGGCGCGGACCGATTGAGCGTGCTCGGGCTCTAGGAGTGCCACCATTTGTTCAAGCAGCGCTCGATGAATCCTGATGATGCCTCTCTTGGCTAGATCGGTGTCGGTTTCACCTCGGGGTTGCGGCGGCGTGCTGCGCATGATTTGAGCATCTTACCCGCCATGACCCACCATGACCCACCATGACCCGCAAACCGGCTGTCAGCGAAGTATGTTATTACCCAAGAGTGTCTGTGCCACACAGTTACCCCTTGAATAGCTGTCGCCGCCGGTTCATCCGATCCGTGGCGCCCCACGCGTATTTGTACTCCTCGGCGCCGCGAAGGAAATCGAAGGCGGTGGCGCCGTCGTGGACGGCTTGTTCGACGGCGTGCGCGACGAGGATCGTGCCGATGCTCAGTTTCTCGAGATCGGGGTCGTAGCCGCTGAGGTAGTAGTAGATGATCCCATTGAGCGCGAATCCGTAGAACACCGCGACGACACGATCGTTGATCCGCGTGGCGTACATCCGCAGCATGCCGGCGTCGAGCATGCGGCGCGCGGCGGCGCGATGAAACGCCTGACTGGCGTCATCGGCCAGGACGCCGGGCAGATCGCGGCGGTTCCATCGCGCGGCGTGGAGATCGAAGAGCGCGGTCAGCAAATCGTCGAGCGTTTCGGCCGTCGGCGTTTCAATGCGCACCTCGCCGCTGCGTTCCAGCGCGCGGCGGTAGTAGCGAAGCTTCTTCTGAAAGTGCGTCGAGCCGAGGGATTCGAATGTCTTGCCGTCGAGCGGAAGGACCGGGCACGCTTCCTGATCTTCGACGTTCTCGGAGAAGCCGTCCGGCAGCGGCGCGGTCAGCATCGATGACGACGGCTGCAGTTGCTGGAGATCCCATAGCTGGCAATTGAGTTTGGACATCTCATCGATCACCAGCGACGCGTCGCCGATGACGTCGAGGTAGTCGCTGATTCCCGTGCCGAGAAACATGCCGAGCGATTCATCCGACTCGTCGTCGCGCAGGATGTAGAGCGGCGCGATGGCGTCGATGCGATCACCTTCGCGCGACACGATCACTGTCAGATCGTTCGATCCGAAATTGCGCCACCACGGGAGAAGCCACATGGGGGTTTGGAATGGAGTGACGTGAGTTTTTTTGCATAGCGCGATCCAGTCGGCTTCTAGCGATTGGAGCGCTTCGAGTTCGGTGATTACTTCGATCATGAGCGGCGGATTCTAAAGGGATACCGTTCACGCGGAGACGCGGAGGCGCGGAGAAAAGAAGGAATCTCCTCCGCGTCTCCGCGGCTCCGCGTGAAAACGTCTACCCTTAGTTGAATGGATGTCGTAGACATAGACACCCCGCACCTCCACATCGAAGGCCAATCGCGCGCTGGGCACGAAACATGGTTTCGTGTCCGCGAGCTGAACGCCGCCTTCGACATCGGGCGTTGCCCCGATCAGCTCATCGGCACCTCGGACATCTTCGTCACGCACGCGCATCTCGATCATGCCGTCGGCATTCCGTTCTATGCGGGACAGCGGCAGCTGCATCGGATGACGGGTGGACGCGTCTATGTCCCGGCGGATGCGGCCGAGGGGATGCGCGAAATCATGACCATCTATGAGCGAATCACCGGCGCGACATTCGACGAAGTCGAAGTGATCGGCCTCGCGGCCGGCGATGTCGTGAAGCTCGGGAAAACGCATGAGGTTCGCGTACATCGCGCCACGCATCGCGTCGCGGCGAATGCGTACGAAGTGATCGAGCTGCGTCATCGGCTGCGCCACGAATTCGAAGGGCGCGATGAGCACGAGATCATGGAGCTGCGGCGGGGCGGTGTGAGCGTGACCGAGGAGTGGCGGCGGTCGATGCTGTTTTACACGGGCGATACCGATCGCGGCATCCTCGAGATCAACGACGCGATGTACAAATCCGAAGTGCTGATGATCGAGTGCTCGTTCATCACCAAGGGGCATGAGGAACGCGCGGCGAAGTACCGGCACATCCACTTCGACGACATCGCCGCGTTCGCGGACCGTTTCGAAAACGAAACGATCGTGTTGACGCACTTCAGCAGGCGGTATTCTCGCGGCGTGATCCATGATGAGATTCGCCGCCGCTGTCCGGCGGTGCTGCGCGACCGGATCCGGCTGGCGCTGCCGGAGCCGTATCAGAGATTGTGATTTGGGCACGGCGCGCGGCGTGCAATCAAGGACGACATTTGAGAAAGGTTCCTCGCATTCGATGACGGTTCGGTCCACGCGGTTGGTCGTATTCGCGCTCCTTTTGATTCTGGTCGCTCCCATCGCCGGCGCCGCGAAGCGCCGGACGAAAAAGTCACGCGCGCGCAGAGCCGCGCCGGCCGCTCCTGCCGACGCCGCATCGGGCAACACGCTTGCGGAGCGCATCAACTCACTCATGAATGGCCGGGTCGCGGGCAGCTCCAGCGCCAGCTTGCAGGTTGTCGAAGTCGAGAGCGGCACCGTCGTCGCCGAGCGCAATCCGAGCACGCCGCTTGCGCCCGCGTCGAACATGAAGCTCTTCACGACCGCGGCCGCGATCGATCTGCTCCATCCCGATTTTCCGATCACCACCACCGTCTTCATGCGCGGTGCGGTCGATGCCGGCGGCACGCTGACGGGCGATGTGAAAGTGGTCGGTCACGGCGATCCCACCATCGGCGGACGCTTTCACGACGGTCACGCCACGGCCGTCATCGACGAATGGGCCACGGACCTCAAACGCGCTGGCGTGAAGACGATCCGCGGCAATCTGATCTTCGAGTACGGCTACATGGACACCGAATACATCCATCCGACGTGGCCGGTCGACCAGCTCGTGAACTGGTACGAGGCGCCGGTGTCGGCCTTTTCGATGCAGGAAAACTGCGTGCAGGTGCGCGTGACGCCGTCGCGTCCGGGCAAGGCGTGCGTCGTGCAGTTCGAGCCACCGACCTCCTACCTCGAATTGCAGTCGTCGTGCATCACCGGACGCGGACTTCCGTTCATCACGCGCTACCGCAACACGAACACGATCATGGTTCGCGGCGGCACGCCGGCCCGGACGGGCGTCACCGAGGTCTTCGTCACCATCGAGAATCCGGTGCAGTACTTCGCGTCGGTGACGCACGAGACCTTCGTCCGCAACGGCATCAACGTGCAGGGACAGATCATCGTCACGCCGCGCGATGAACGCGCCGGCTGGAAGGCGGTTTCGCAGCACACGACGCCGCTGAATGTCGTCGTCTACGTCATCAACAAGAAGAGCCAGAATCACTACGCCGAGGAGTTGGTCAAGATCATCGGCGCGGAAAAGAAACAGGCCGGCACGTGGCCCGCGGGCACTGGCGCGGTAACGGAGTGGCTGACAGGGAAGCTGGAGGTTCCGTCGAACGAGTTCCACCAGGCCGACGGTTCCGGCATGTCGCGCGAGAACCGCGCCTCGGCCAACGCGTTCATCCACCTGCTGCGCTACATGTGGAAGAGCCCGTACCGCGAGGATTTCGTCAGCTCGCTTCCCTACTCCGGCGATCCCGATGCGAAATTCGGTCACCGCCTGCGCGGCGCGCCCTACGCGCGGCAGGTGTACGCGAAGACCGGCTACATCGTCGGCGTGGTCGGCTTGTCAGGCTACGTTCACGGCGCGAGCGGCAAGGTCTACGCCTTCTCGTTCGTTTTCAACGGCTACCACGTCGGCGTGTACGCGATCTACCAGCTCCAGGACACGATGCTGAAAGAACTCATCACGCGCGGATGACCTTCAGCGTTGCGCTGCGTTGCATCCGGAGCGCTGAGTCGATGAACATACACGCGGCGTCATTCGCCTCCTGGCGCTCGTAAGCCTGCCGCGATCATTCCGCCGAGGGTCAGCGACTTCAGGTTCACCGACTTGCGATACATCCCCTCCAGCGTGGTTGTATCGCGGATGCCGAGATCGGCGGTTTTCATTTTCGTTTCGCCCTTCCCTTCCTTCCAGGCCGTCAGCCAGAGGTTGGCGAGAAGCGCGGTCCCCTGAGCGATGCAGGCTGCCGTCTCGTCCGCGAGGGAATCGAAGAAGCGAACCGCGCGCTCGTTCGCGGTCAGAGTCGGATCATCGGCTTCGATGATCTTCTCCGGCGAGAGGATGCCGCGCACCTTTTTCATCGTGGCGATCGTCGCCCGCGCCGCTTCGAAGCCGTTGCGCGTATCGGTGGCGATCGCCTTTGCGCGCAGGTTTTTCGTGGCGTCGTTGATCTTTTGCAGCATCTCGGTAGGACGTTGTTCGAACATCGTCTCTTCGTAAATGCCGTGAATCTTGTACTGCGGCGTTTTCTTGTAGGCCTGGAATTCCGGAGTGTCGTGGCCGAGGGGCGCCACGCCGTGATCGAGACGTGAACCGTGCTGCGGTTGCGAACAGTCGCCGGCGTAGTGCGCGAGAGTTCCGGCGGCGAGGATGAAGAGATCCGCATCGCCGGCGCCGGCGGCTTTCACCATCTCTCGATACAGCTGCCAGATCCGCAGCGGAAGAACGCCGGGCGACGGTGTGTGCGGAGCGACGAAGGAGTCGTAGAAATCGTTCCAGACCTTCGCGTCGACGTTCGCCTCGTCCTCGCAGAGATCCGCCAGTGTCTTGCCTTCGAATGCGCCGAGGCCCGGCAGATCCATGTCGGCAAAATGCTGCGGCGGCTCGGTGGCGCTTCGAATTCCGATCCAGACATAGTCCGGCACGTCCGCGAGCGGAACGAACTTGTGCCGATCGACCTTGAAATCCACTCCCTTGCCGAGAGTGGCGTCGTCGTAGCCGATCAGCTCGCGATTCGCGAACAGCAACTTACGCAGCTTGCTCGTGGTTGGGAGGGTCCGCTTGATGACGTCGATTGCCCGCGCGCCGATCTTGTAGTGCGCGATTTTTCCCCAATATTCGGGGTGCCCTGTGTTCCACGACCGGATGACGTCGACCTCCAACACTCGCGATGCAGTGCTGACGAACGTAGCCAGTGCGAATTGCGTAGGACTCTCTTTCTGCTCGCCGAGGAACTGCGCGCCACCCCATTGCAGCGCGAGCGGCCGGTACTTGCGCGCCATCCGCCCTCGGTCGTGATTCTCCACAACGAACGAATCCTCCTCTGCGTCAGCACTCGATTCGTCGGGCGGCGGATCGAAGACCCAGAGAGTTCCCGAATCGCCGGGCCGCGTCGCCAGAACCTCGCCGTCGCGGCGCGGTCCGATCAGCACGTCCGCGACATAGTCGAAACCGCCCTTCGAGCGGTAGCGATAAAAGAGTCCCTTCACCTTTCCTTCGAGGAGGCCCGATACGCTGCCGAACGCGCGAACGGGACAGCCCATGAGATCGAGCGAGATCGTGTCGACGTTCAGATCGGCGACGTCGCCAAGCTCGCCAACGCCGTAGACCTGCGCCGTCCAGTTGGTGATGTCGTCGATGCGAACGAGTCCGACGTCCATCGTCACGTAGACGCGGTCGCCGGGCCAGCCTGGATAGACGGCGCTGAATGGCAGATGGCGCACCTGCACGGAATCGCTGACGCCGATCCGGGCTCGCTTGCCGCGGATGAGGCTGTAGATCGGGCGGCCCTGTTCGCCCGTGACGTGGCGGCTGGTGATGGCGTAGGTCATGTCGCCGTCGGAAGCGAGACAGCCGAGGGAACCCACGTGCTCGGTGCCTTGCACCTCGGTGACGACGCTGTAGCCGCCGCCGATGAGGCCCGAAGGGAACGAGAGATTGCGAATGTCGCGGCCCGGCCCTTCGTCGAGCGGCGCGTACACGACGCATGTGGGAACGGCGCGGCCGTCGCCGAGATAGAGAACGTCGGGGATCTTCTCGCCGATCTTCAACTCGTCGCGCGGAATCCACTCCCGAACGAAGACCAGAACGCACGGCCACGACCACGGCCGCACGACCGAATTCGCCAGTGTGCGCGGCTCCGTTTCGGTGACCTGGCCGCGCCAGTCCTTCGCCTCCTTCGACCGTAGGAGATACCGGCCGATGGCGGTGCCGATGACCGTCTCGTAATGCGCGAGTTGGACGTGATACGCATCGCGCGCGTCGAGAAGATCTCGGATCGAAAGCGAACTGAAGTTCCTTCGTGGTGGAAAGTAGGCCATGGGCTGTCCTCGTTTCGCCAGACGGACTGATCGCGTTAATTCAGGAAGTGTTCTGCAATCTTAGCGCACCTCGATCGTTTACGATGCGCTTCGATGAAACGAGAGACGATCATCTTCACCGCCTGCGGTTTCCTCCTCGGGCTCACCCTCGGCAGTTTCGTGATCGGCCCGAAGATCGCGCAGTCGAAACTGGCCGGAGCACCTGTGGCTGCCGAGGTTCAAACCGAAGCTCCGCCCTCCGCGACCGCTACCGCAAATCCGATGGGCACCGTAATGCAGCAACTCGCGGCGCTCAAAGCTGCCGTGGCGAAGAACCCGAACGATGCAGACTCGCTCGTGCAGCTCGGCGATATGTACATGCAGGCCGCGAAGTTCCCGCAAGCCGCGGAGTACCTCCAGCGAGCGCTCGCGGTGAGGGACGACGCCGCCGTCCGCATGGACCTCGGCATCTGCTACAAGCAAACGAATCAGCCGGAGAAGGCGCTGGCCGAGTTTCAACGCTCCGCCGCGATGGCGCCCGATCAATGGCAGCCGCTCTTCAACGAGGCGATCGCCCTCATCGACCTCCAGCGAATGGACGAGGCGCGGGTCGTCGCGGCAAAGTTGCAGAAAATGCGGCCGGATGATCCCGAAGTGCAGAAGCTGGTCACGACGGTGGGCGGGAAATAGCTGTCATCCTGAGCCGCCGAAGCGACTTAGCGCGAAGCGCAAAGTCGCGCAGGACGGTCGAAGGACCCCCCAAGTGCTTGCATCGTGACTCGCCGCCCCGCCCTTCCCTGGTTAGCAGGGAGGGGGTCCTTCGACCGTCCTGCGGCGCTCCGCCTGCGGCTACGACGCCTCCGGCGGCTCAGGATGACAGTGGCGCGAACTTCTGGCTCGACGGCGCCACCTGCAGCGTGTCCACGCCATTCGTGCTGCGCATCGTCGCGACCGCGTGGAATCCGGGGAACTTCACGATCTCGCCAATGATCTGTCCGCCATTCTGCTCGACGAACTTGCGCGCGGCGTCCGAGGCTGACTCCGCTTCGATCGAATGAAACAACACTGCAGCGGCGGCGTGCGGCACGGGCCGTCCGCTGGCGTCGGTGAGATGACGTTGTTCGATCGTGAAGTGCATGAGCATCGCGCTGCGGCGTGCAATTCATGTGCACTGAACCGCTGTTCTATACTCACTTCAAGGGGGCACGCATGAGCGACGAACGGGTTCTCAAAGACATGCCTGTCATCGGCCGCATCGATCTTCACGAGATCGAGCGCCGCGACCCGCTGCCGTCCGAACGCTTCGCCGAGGCCATCGAAGTCGGCCTCACGTTCGACGACGTGCTCCTCCGTCCCGCCAAATCCGACATCCATCCGAACTTCGTCGAAGTCGGCACGCAACTCACCCGCGACATTCACCTGAACATCCCCATCATCTCCTCGGCCATGGACACCGTCACCGAGGCGCGGCTGGCGATCGCCATGGCGCAGCAGGGCGGACTCGGCATCGTGCACAAGAACATGCCGATCGACGCGCAGGCCGAGGAAGTCGACAAGGTGAAGCGCTCGGAGGCGGGGATGATCGTCGATCCCGTCACCATGCGGCCGTGGCAGACCATCACCGAGGCGCTGCAGGTGATGGCCAAGTACAAGATTTCCGGCGTGCCGGTGACCGACGCGAACGGCAAGCTGGTCGGCATCCTCACCAATCGCGATCTCCGTTTCGAAACGCGCTTCGATCTCCCCATTGCCGAGCGGATGACGAAAGAGAACCTGATCACCGCTCCGGTCGGCACCACGCTGGAGCAGGCGCGCGAAGTTCTCCATCAACATCGGATCGAAAAGCTGCTCGTCGTCGATACGCATGGCGATCTCAAGGGCCTGATCACGGTCAAAGACATCCAGAAAAAGCTGCGCTACCCGAACGCGGCCAAAGACTCCCTCGGCCGGCTTCGCGTCGGTGCCGCGATCGGTGTCGGCAAGGAAGGTCTCGACCGCGCCCGCGCGCTGATCGATGCGAAAGTGGACGTGGTCGTGATCGACTCCGCGCACGCGCATTCGAACGGCGTGATGGACGTGATCCGCCAGTTCAAGAAGCTCTTCCCCGACACGCCGCTCATCGCCGGCAACGTGGCGACGTATGAAGGCGCGAGCGATCTCATTGCGCTCGGCGTCGACGCGATCAAAGTCGGCATCGGACCCGGCTCCATCTGCACGACGCGCGTCGTGGCCGGCGCCGGCGTCCCGCAGATCAGCGCGGTCATGGAGTGCGCGCGGGCCGCGGAGAAATTCGACATCCCCATCATCAGCGACGGCGGCATCAAGTTCTCCGGCGACATCACCAAAGCGATCGCCGCGGGCGCGCACTGCGTGATGATCGGATCGCTCTTCGCCGGAACCGACGAAGCGCCCGGCGAGACGATCCTGTATCAAGGCCGCACGTTCAAGGCCTACCGCGGCATGGGCTCGATCGGCGCGATGCAGGCCGGCTCGAAGGACCGCTACTTCCAGGAAGATGCCGACGAGGTGTCGAAGCTGGTGCCCGAGGGGATCGAGGGAAAGGTACCGTACAAGGGATCGCTGAGCGCGATGATCCCGCAGCTCGTCGGCGGCCTCCGCTCCGGCATGGGCCTGACCGGCTCGCGCAACATCGACGATCTCCGCACGAGAGCGCAGTTCGTCCGGATCACCGCGGCGGGCCTGCGCGAATCACACGCGCACGATGTCGTGATCACGAAGGAAGCGCCAAACTACCGGATCGAATCCAACGACTGATGCGCCCTCGGCTCCCTCTTCACTGCTCGTACTGACGATGAATTTTGATCTCGACGACGCCCCGCGCGTCACCGACTTTTACCTGACGCTCGACGAGTATCCTGAAGGCGGCCTGCACATCGAGATGATGAGCCGCACCCGCGGACGCATCGCCAGCTTCCCCGCCTGGGACCACGCCGACCGCGACCTCCGCCACTTCACCCACGACGACATCCCCCTCGGCACCGGCGACGAACCCTTCGAAGACGCCGACGAAGCCTGGCGCATCGTCATCCTCGAGCGCGGAAAGGACGTCTTCATCCTCGAAGGCGACTCTCCCCGCGGCGCGCTAACCCGCCGCTACCGCGTCCCGCGCGAGCAGTACCTCGCCGCCTGGGACGCCCTGATCCGCGAATACCATCCGGCGCGGTCATTGGAAGACGTCCTCGGCGCCGACGATGACCAACCCGACGCGTAGTATCCTCGGCAACACCCGATGAACAGCCGTGTCATCATTCTCCTGGTCGCCGCCGCGATTCTGCTCGCGGTGCTGGTACCAGTAATCGTCTTCATCGCGACGATCCTGCTCTTCGTCACCCCCGCGCTACTCATCGCGCACCGTCTCACCTGCGAAGTCTCCAACGCCCAGCCGCTCGCCCTCCGCACCCTCCCCCTTTTCCGCGCCCCTCCCGCCCGCCGCGTCTGAGCTGCCCCTCATTCGCCGTAGTCAGCGGGAGGAACCGTGTCCCTAAAGAGAGTTCTAGGAAAAGTACTGCTGTTCGGAATGCTGCAAGTCGGCGTACTCGCCGGCGTTCCAATGACCCCCGAAAAGATTGAAGAGATCATGGAAATGATGAACCGAGTGCAGGTCGTGCGCGTGATCCACAAGGAACGAGAGATCGACTAGGCCCTCACTTCGTCATCGTCATCGCCCTCACCCTTCGCTCCTTCACGACCTCCCCGCCCTTCATCACGAACGGCACGTCGTGGAGCAGGTGGATGTTGCGGAGGGGATCGCCGTCGACGGCGATGAGGTCGGCGTAGGCGCCGGGGGTGATGTTGCCGACGTCCGCGGACGCGTCGAGCATTTCGGCGGCGCGGGAGGTGGCGGCGCGGATGGCGTCCATCGGAGTCATTCCGAAGGCGACCATCTTGTCGAACTCCTGGGCGATCGGTTCGGTCCAGGCAAAACCGCCGACGTCGGTGCCGAAGACGATTTTTACGCCGGCTTTCAGCGCTTTGCGAAATGAGGCCTCGTGCAGCGAGACGCGTTTCGCGTCGCGGCGGCCGGCGGGGGTGTCGGGCGGCGAATTGTGGTCGTAGTAGACGGCGAGCGTCGGGACGTACCACGTCCCCTGCTTGAGCATCTGCGCGATGTTGTCGTCGGTGAGCTCGAGGCCGTGCTCGATCGAATCGCAGCCGCCGTCGAGCGCGCGGCGCAGACCCTCGCCGTTGTAGGCGTGGCAGGCCACCTTGCGATTCCAGCCGTGCGCCTCATCGACGATCGCGCGCAACTCGTCCACCGTCAGTGTCGGTTGCGAGATCAAGTTGCCTTGTTTGTCGATCCATGACCGGTGCGTCATGTAGACCTTGATCCAATCGGCGCCGTGATCGAGCTGCTCGCGCGCCGCCTTGCGCGCCTCGACCGGACCGTCGATCAGTTGCGCGCCCTTCGGCACCGTGATCTCCGGCGCGTATCCCTCCAGATTGTAGCCGCCGGTCGTGGAGATGGCGCGCGTGGCGGCGAAGATGCGCGGACCGGGAATGCGTCCCTCGTCGATGGCCTGCTTGATGCCGATGTCGCCGTATCCCGCGCCCTCGGTCTCGACGTCGCGGATGGTCGTGAATCCCTGCTCCAGCGCGCGTTTCGCGGACACGGTGGCCCGCGCCGCGCGATACGCGAGGCTGTACTTCAACAGCTGCGCGTCGTACCCGCCTTCGGCCGGATCCTCCCCTTGCAGAAAAATGTGTGTATGCGAATCGATCAGGCCCGGCATCACGGTCATGCCGGTGAGGTCGATGACGGCCGCGCCGGCCGGAATGGCCGTCCCCGCGCCAACGCTCTCGATGCGATTGCCGCGGATGACGATGATCTGATTCTCCTTCGGGGCATCGGATCGACCGTCGATGAGTGAGCTGGTCTTGATGTACGTGAGCGGTTGTGCGTTCGCGAAACTCGCGGCGAGCGCGATGAGGATGAAGAGTTTGATTCGCATAAAACCATTTCACCACAGAGACACAGAGAGCACAGAGGGGCTTTCTCTGTGTACTCTGTGCCTCCGTGGTGAAAACGCCTTACGACCCCGACATGCGCGCGCTGGCGCACCAGACTGTCGATGCGCTCTTCGATCATGTCGAAGGAATCGCCGGACGGCGCGTGGTCGATTGGCAGACGTCGGACGAGTTGCGGGCGCGCGTTCGCATCGACGGCCGAGGAGGCGCGGATGGAATGGGGTTGATCAGGCAGCTGATGGACAACGCCATTCAGTTGCATCACCCCGCGTACATGGGGCACCAGGTCTGCCCGCCGTTTCCGACAGCCGTCATCGCCGATCTGGTGATCTCGACGCTGAATCAGTCGACGGCGGTTTTCGAGATGAGTCCGATCGGGACGGTGATCGAGCAGGAGGTCGTTCGCTGGCTGGCCGATCGCGCTGGTTATCCCGAGACATCGCTCGGCACTGCCGTCTCCGGCGGCTCGGCGGCGAACCTGACCACGCTGCTGGCTGCACGCGCACGATGGAACGACAGCGGTCGTGCGGGAAAACGCCCTGTCATTCTCTGCTCCGCCGATGCGCATTACTCGATCGCGCGCGCGGCGTCGATCATGGGGATTGGTTCGGACGACGTCATCAAAGTCGCGACAGACGATCAGCATCGTCTGGATGTGGATGCCCTCGCCGCCGCGCTGCGCAAAAACGAGGTGATGGCGATCGTGGCGACCTCCGGTTCCACCGCGACCGGCGCGTTCGATGACCTCCGCGCCATCGCGGCATTGCGCGACAAACACGACACCTGGCTGCACGTCGATGCCGCGCACGGCGCGTCTGTCGTTCTCAGCGAGCGGCTGCGTCCGCTCGTCGATGGTCTCGACCTGGCCGACTCGCTCGCCTGGGATCCGCACAAGATGCTCTGGATGTCACTGGCCCTGGGCGTGGTCCTCGTGCGCGACGGCCGCTGGCTGCGCCGCGCCTTCGAAGCCGATGCGCCGTACCTTTTCAACGCCGAACGCGCCGGCGACAACATCGGCGAGATGACCATTCAGTGCTCCAAGCGCGCCGACGCGATCAAGCTGTGGCTGACATTGCAAATGTTCGGAACGCAGCCGTTCGTCTCGGCGATGGAGCATGTGACGGATCTGACGCGCTACCTATACGACGCTGTCGTGGCATCGTCCGATTTCGAAGCGATGCACGTCCCGGACTTCAACATCTTCTGTTTCCGACATCGCAGCGACGATGCGACGAATTTCGAGTTGCGCGAACGTTTGATCCGATCGGGGCAAGCGTGGATCACGTCGACGCTGCTGAAAGGGCAGCGCGTGTTGCGCGTGACGATGATCAATCCGCGCACGGAGCGAGGGGATGTCGATCGGATGCTTGCGGCGTTGCTGTCATCCTGAGCCGCCGAAGGCGTCGTAGCCGAAGGCGGAGCGCCGAAGGACGGTCGAAGGACCCCCCACTTGCTAACCCGGGAGGGCGGCGGCTTGTCACGGTGCAAGCATTTGGGGGGTCCTTCGACCGTCCTTCGGCGGCTCAGGATGACAGTGGCAGTTTCGACGACAGCGGTGCCAGTGCTTCCCACTCCGCTGAAAGATCACGCAACTCCGGATTCATCCTGGCAATCAGCGCATCCTTCTTCGCGCGCCGCCAACCCTTCAACTGCTTCTCCCGCGCGATTGCCTGGACGATGTTTTCGTACAACTCGAAGTACACGAGCTGATCGCAGTTGTACTTCTTCGTAAACCCGGAAATCTTCCCGGCCTTGTGCTGCCACATCCGCGTCTCCAGCGAATTCGTGACGCCGATGTACACCACGTTATGCCACCGGTTACTGACCATGTAGACGTAGTACTGATGTTCTCTCATACCTTCAGCATCCCTCGGTCGACGCAGATGGATGCGAAACTCCACGGCGGTGGCGGGAGATGTTTCCATTCCGAGGAGTTCCGAACGGCATTTCGCTACGACACGTAGAGACTGACAACTGTCATCCTGAGCCGCCGGAGGCGTTGGAGCGCGAAGCGCGAAACGCCGCAGGACGGTCGAAGGACCCCCGACCTGGTAACCCGGTTCGCGAGCGGCGGCTCTTGCACGATGCGAGCACTGAGGGGGTCCTTCGACCGTCCTTCGCCGTTCCGCGCTTCGCGCTCCAGCGGCTCCGGCGGCTCAGGATGACAGCGCGATAGACTCCAAACGCCCATGCCACTACGCATCGTTCTCGTCGAGCCGCGCGAAGCGGGGAACGTCGGCGCCGCGGCGCGTGTGATGAAGAACTTCGGATTCGACGATCTCTGGATCGTCGGAAAACATCCGAATCTGCATCCGCTGGCCGGTTGGTGGGCAAGCGGCGCGGATGACGTCGTCGAACATGCGCACTTCGCGCCGACGCTGCACCACGCGGTCGCCGATGCGCACATCACCGTCGCCACGACCTCGGACCGCGAGCGGACGACGCCGGTCGATCTGACGCCGGTCGAAGTCGCGCAGAAATTCGCGGAGATCGGCGATCAGACGCTGGCGCTCGTGTTCGGACGCGAGGACAAAGGGCTCACGCGCGAGGAAGTGGTGCAGTGCCAGCACACCGCCGTCATCCCGACTTCACAAAATTTTCCGACGATGAACCTCGCGCAGTCGGTGGGCGTCTTCTGTTACGAGCTATCGACAACGTCGCGCGATGCGGCACCTCGCGAGCTTGCCACTGCGGCGCGGATTGAACGGCTGCATGAGCGCGTGCAGGCGCTGCTCGTCGAAGTCGGGTTCCTCCACGGCGACAATCCGTATCGCGTGTACGACGAATTGCGCGCCATCTCCGCGCGCGCCGATCTCGACGGCCGCGAGGCCACCATCCTCCTCGGCATCATCCGGCAGATCGAGTGGAAGCTCGCTCAGGCGGGCGGCCGCACGCCGTGAACCTCGTGCGATCCAGCGAGACACTCGCCGATCATCTCGATGAACTTCTCCAGATCGAACGGCTTGAGGATGGAGTTGCAGACCGCGTCCGCCGGGATCTTCTCGACTCCGCGCTTCCCCGCCGCGGTGAAGACGATGATGTGCGGCCGTTGATCGGGGTACTCCTTCGCGACCTGGTCGATGAATTCGTAGCCGTTCACGCGCGGCATCATCAGATCGAGGAGAATCAAGTCGTACGAACCGTCATGCTTCAACTTGTCCAGCCCGACCTGCCCGTCCTCGGCCAGCTCCACCGTGAACTTCATCCGTTTGAGGACCGCCTGCAGCAGGACGCGAATGGCAAGGTCGTCGTCGATGACCAATATCCGCCGGCCGCTTCCGTCGATTTTCCCAGTCATGAGGTTGTGTCGCTACCCGGTTTCGGAAGGCCATTATGCGAAAGGCATACCGGCCTCAGGCTTAGTTGTTTCAACAGATTACGGCATCGGACCTCGGCTGGCAATGACTGCACCCGCTGAGACTTACGCGTTCCGGCCGTGGGTGCGCCGGGCCGGCGCATCGATCGTTCTCGTGGCGGCTGGCGTAACGGCGGCGATTGTTATTGCGCTGATCGCCAGTCCGAACGCGCGCTACGGCTGGATCGGCGAACGCGCGGTGTGGGCGTACATCGCCACGCTCTGGATCGGCGGGTTGAAAGTCTGGCTTGGCACGCGCCGCGCGGTGGCCGAGGTCGCGGTAGAGACGCTGACGCTGCGGCCGCTGCATCAGTTTCGTTCGCGAACGTTGCTATGGGGCGACATCCGCGGAACGGAACAGATGATCGGCGGCGATAGGATGATCGTCTACTACGACACCGCCCGCGGCATGCGCTTCGTGGCGATGAACCTGAACCTGATCAAAGGGCGGCGAACGTTTCTGACGACCATCGACGAACGACTGCGCGCGATGGGATTCGTGGAGAAAACGGTGGACCGGTCGCGGTATCTTTCCAGGCCGCAATGACGCCGAAGAAAGAGATTGAGAAGCTGCGCGCGGAGCTGGAGCGGCACAACCGCTTGTACTACCTCGAGGCCGCGCCCGAGATCAGCGATTTTGAGTTCGACCAGCGGCTGAAGCGCTTGCAGGAACTCGAGTTGGCGCATCCGGAGTTTGCGGATCCGAACTCGCCCACGCAGCGCGTCGGCGGCGCGCCGATGACCGGCGATTTCGCGACTGTCATTCATGAGCCGCCGATGCTGTCGATTGAGAACGCGTACACGCTCGAGGAACTCCACGAGTGGGATGCTCGCGTGAAGAAGGGACTCGGCGTCGACGAAGTCGAATACGAGGCGGAGCTGAAGATCGACGGCGTCTCGATCGATCTCCTCTACGAAAACGGAGCGTTGTCTCGTGCTGCGACGCGTGGCGACGGAGTGCGCGGCGACGATGTGACGGTGAACGTGCGCACGGTGCGCGCGTTGCCGCTGAAAATCGAGACGAAGTTCAAGCGCGTAGAAGTGCGCGGCGAGATCTACATCTCCGCTGGCGATTTTGCCGTATTGAATGCTCAGCTGGAGGAATCGGGACAGCCGGTGCTCGCGAATCCTCGCAACGCCGCGGCCGGATCACTGCGGCAGAAGGATCCGAAGTTGGTCGCCCAGCGCCGGCTCAGCGCGTTCGTTTATCACCTCGTGGCGGCGGACGACATTCGCGTGACGTCGCAGTCCGAGGCGTACGAGTTGCTGGCGTCGATGGGGTTTCCGTTGAATCCGAAGCGCGGCGTGTTCCCGAGTCTGACCGCGGTCGAAGCGTTCATCGAGACGATTCGCGAGCAGCGCCACGACCTCACCTTCGACATCGACGGCATCGTCATCAAAGTTAATCGTCGCGCGCAGCAGCAGGAGGTGGGTTCAACTTCCAAAGCCCCGAGGTGGGCGATCGCGTTCAAGTATCCGCCCGAGGCGGCGGAGACGGTCGTGCGCGCGATCAATCTTTACGTTGGTCGCACGGGCGCGGTCACGCCGGTCGCGGAGTTCGATCCGGTGCACATCGGCGGGACGAAAGTCGTCAACGCGTCGCTGCACAATTTCGATGAAGTGGCGCGCAAGGACGTGCGCGTCGGCGATGCCATCGTCGTAGAAAAGGGTGGCGACATCATCCCGAAAGTCGTCGACGTGCTGATCGCGAAACGCCCCGAGGGTACGGAGCCGGTTCCACTGCCGACGGAGTGCCCGGCCTGTCACGAGCCGACGCATCGTTTCGAAGGTGAAGTGGCCATCCGCTGCATCAATCAGGGCTGCCCGGCCATCGTGCGCGAATCGCTCTTCCACTTCGGCGCGCGCAAGGCGATGGACATCGAGGGCCTCGGATACCAGACGATCACGCAGCTGCTCGACGCGAATCTGATCACCGACTACGCGTCGCTCTACGAACTGCGCGAGGAGGATGTGGCGAAGCTGCCGGGAAAGGGCGAGCTATCCGCGCGAAAGCTGGCCGAGGGGATTGAGAAGTCGAAGACGGCGGAGCTCTCGCGCGTCATCTTTGCCATCGGCATCCGCATGGTGGGCGAACGCGCTGCGAAGCTGCTGGCCGATCGTTTCGCATCGATCGAGGCGCTGATGAATGCAACGACCGAGGAGTTGGTCGAGGTGGCGGAGATCGGGCCGAAGGTGGCCGAGGCGATCACGTTCTACTTCTCCGTTCCCGCCAATCGCGAGCGGATCGAGAAGATGCTCCGTCTCGGCGTCGCGCCAACGCATGTCTCCGCCGTGCGCGGCGATCGGCTCGCAGGCAAGACGCTCGTCGTGACCGGCACGTTGTCGCGTTATTCGCGCGACGAAATCCACAAGCTGATCGAACGCGAAGGCGGCAAAGCGTCGGGATCGGTGTCGGCGAAGACGTCGTATCTCGTCGCGGGCGAAGCTGCCGGCTCGAAGCTCGAGAAAGCGAAGTCGCTCAACGTGCCGGTGCTGACCGAGGACGAGTTCCTGGCGCTGATCGGTGATGCGTAAATCGCTGGCGGCGATCATCGCCGCGACGGCCGCCGCGCAACTCTGGCTGGCGTACCGCTACCACGGATTCCTGACCGGCGACGACGTCGAAGTGCTGTCCGAGGCGTTCCGGCGCGCGCGCGGATTGGCGTACACGCCGTGGGACATCCGAAACCTGTTCGTGCCGGATGTCGTCGTCGCGCCGATGGTGTGGCTTTCGCGTGGCCTCTCCACACGCACCACAATCTTTCTCGCGTCGATTCCGTTCATCGCGTTGTCGTCGTTGACGATCTGGCTGGTGTATCGCCTCGCGCTGCGTTGGTGCGACGAACGCGCCGCGATCGTGGCCGCGCTGCTCTTCGCGACGCACTGGATTCCGTTGAGTTTCGGGAGCACGGTGTATCCGCGAACGCTGGCCGCTGCGTGCGTCGTGGCGGCGGCGTTGATTGTCGATCGATGGCCGTTCGTCGCCGGTCTCCTGATCGGAGTGGCATTCGCGGATCGGTTCAGCGAGGTGGTGTTTCTTGCTCCTGTGCTGCTTGTCATCCTGAGCCGCCGAAGCCGCGTAGGCGAAGCCGAAGCGGCGGAGGACGGTCGAAGGACCCCCTCAGTGCTTGCCTCGTTCGTAAACGCCGCCCAACCCGGGTTAGCAGGTGGGGGGTCCTTCGACCGTCCTTCGGCGCTCCGCCTGCGGCTACGACGCCTCCGGCGGCTCAGGATGACAGTACTTTTGCTCTCGGGCTGTCTCGTGTCCATCATCCTCACCGTCGGAATCTATGACTGGCTGACCTGGGGCAGTCCCTTCTCCAGCGCGATCAAGTTCGCGCATCTCACGCTCGTCGAGCCGGATTTCGCATCGCGCGTGAAGTACCAGGCGCCGTGGTGGTACTTCGCGAACATCGTCCGCTGGTGCTCGCCAGCGCTGCTGCCGCTGCTCTGGTACGCCCGCCGCAGCCGCGCCATCTGGTTCATCGTCATCCCGCTCATCGCGTTTTCGGCGATCAAACACAAAGAGCTGCGGTATCTGCAGGTGATCATTCCGTTTCTCTGCATCGCGGCGGCGATCGGATTCGCAGCGATGCGCAACCGCCGCATCGCCATCGCGCTCGTAGCGATTTCGATCGTGTGGGATTTACACGGCCTTCGCTACCTCGCGCGAAAATCACAACCGTCCGTGATGGCGGCACAGTGGATTGCGTCGAATCCGTCGATCCAATCCATCGCCGCCTCCCAGCTCTGGTCCTACGGCGACAAGCTTTACCTCGGCGACACGATGGCGATGTCGGACATCGGCACGCCGCCGGAGAAATTGTCCGAGGTCAATGCGGATGCGGTGGCGTTGTATGAGACGGATCTCGATGTTCCGTCGCGCGTGGATGCCTTGCGCGCGAACGGCTACGCGCCTGTGCGGACGTTCCGCGACGACCCCGCGCGGGCGGTGGTGGTGTTTATGAAACGCAGCCCGTAGCGCCGTCGGCCCGACGGCTGTACCGCCGCCGGCTCGGCGGCACGTACCGAAAGTTGTAGAGCGGGGCGCTGCCGACGCGGTTCACGCGCGGAGGCGCGTGACACAATCCCGCCCCGCGCTCGGCGCGGGGAACGACGGCGCGGCGGGTGTTCGCGGCCGCGGAGGCGGCCGCAACAAGCCCGCGCTAATCGACATTTGCGTCGCCAATTGTGGTGGCCACCTCCGCGGCCACGAATCATGCGACGCGCGTTCACCCCGCGCAGAGCGCGGGGCTGGATTGTGCCGCGCGCCTCCGCGCGCAACGACGATGTCGCTCGTGCGCTCCGGTATCGAGCTCGCGACATTCGCCTCTGGACACGCCAGCGAGCCGCTGGCGGTCCAGCCGCCGGGCCGGCGGCGCTACGACGGTGGCGCTACGTTCGGCGGCGCTTCGTTGCGCCTACATGTCCTTGCGGTACTTCGGATCGAGGGCGTCGATGAGGCCGTCGCCGAGGAAGTTGAGGCCCATCACGGCGAGCATGATGGCGATGCCGGGCCAGATGGCGAGATGGTTGGCGAGGCCGAGGTAGCGGCGGCCGGAGGTCAGCATCGCGCCCCAGGATGGCGTCGGCGGCTGCACCCCGAGTCCGAGGAACGACAGCGCGGCCTCGGACAAAATCGTTCCGGCCAAGCCGAGGGTTGCCATCACGATCAACGGGTTGATCACGTTCGGCAGCACGTGACGCATGATCACTCGCGGCGAGCGGGCGCCCATCGCGCGCGCGGCCACCACGTACTCCATCTCGCGCACTTTCAGAACCTGGCCGCGTACGAGGCGCGCGTAGCCGACCCATCCGATCACCACCAGCGCCAGCACGACGTTGTTGAGGCTCGGACCGAGGACGGCCACCAGCGCGATGGCGAGGAGGATTCCGGGGAAAGCCAGCAGGATGTCGGTGATGCGCATGATCAGCGTATCCATCCAGCCGCCGAAATAACCGGCCATCGCGCCGAGCGTGACTCCGATCAACGACGCGAGAATCACGACGCTGAATCCGACGCGCAGCGAGACGCGGGAACCCCAGATGATGCGCGAAAGCACGTCGCGTCCGAGGTCGTCGAGACCGAGGAGGTGTCCATGCGACGGCGGCTCGAGGCGGCGCACCGTGTCCTGCGCGTTTGGATCGAACGGCGCAAGCAGCGGCGCGGCGATGGCGACGAGCACGAGCGCCACGGTCAGCAACAGGCCGGCGGTGAAGGCGAAGTTTCTTAGAAGGCGTTTCATACGTTTGGCTGGCTGTCGGGTGTCGGCTGTCGGGAACTTCTAACCCCGACGGCCGACAGCCGACACCCGACACCCTCATTCCAGTTTGATTCTTGGATCGACGACCCCGTACAGCAGGTCGCTGGCAAAGTTCACGAGGATGTAAGTCAGTGCGATCACGAGGATCGACGCCTGCACCTGCGGATAGTCGCGGTTGGAAATCGACGTGAGCAGCAGGCGGCCCAATCCCGGCCAGGAAAAAATCTGCTCGGTGATGATGGCGCCTGTGAGCAGCGATCCGAACTGCAGCGCGAGCACGGTGATCACCGGGATCAGCGCGTTCTTCAGCGCGTGGCGAAAAATCGCTCGCGCGCGCGTGACGCCTTTCGCCACGGCGGTCGTCACGTAGAGCTGCGTCAGCTCGTCCGCGAGCGAGATGCGGATCATGCGCGTCAGGATCGCGGATAGCGCCAGTCCCATCGTCACCGAGGGGAGGACCAGCGACTTGAGTCCCGCATCGCGTCCCGAAACCGGGAACCATTCGTGGTTGATGGCGAAGGCGATGATGAGCAGCGGTCCGAACAGAAAGCTGGGCATGGAGACGCCGATGAGCGCGAAGAATCGCGCCACGTTGTCGATCCAGGAGTTTCGGTAGATGGCGGAAATGATGCCGAGCGGAAAGGCGACCAGCAGCGCGATGAACATCGATCCCATCGCCAGTTCGATCGTGGCGGGATAGCGCTGCTTGATCTGATCGGCCACGCTGAGATTCGTTTGGAACGAGGTGCCGAAGTCGCCGCGAACGACGTGCGTGACGTAGTGAACGTACTGCGTCCAGAGCGGCTGATCGAGTCCGAGCGCCTTGCGCACCGCCGCGACGTCCTCCGGCCGCGCACTTTCGCCTGCGATCTGCACGGCCGGATCGCCCGGGATCATGTGGATCAGCGAGAAGACGAGCGTCAGGATCCCGAACGTAATCGGAATCATCTGCAGGAATCGGCGAAGGATGTATTGAGACATGAATCGTCAGATTCGCGGAGCGAGGGTTGTGCCACTGCTACAGCGGTGCGGTTTCCTGCTTCCCCGTGAAGTTCCACCCGCCGATTTTCATCACCGGCGCGATCGTACCGCCGAAGTGGTTGTACCAGGTGGCGACGCGGCGGCGCTCGCGCGTCAGCCCTTCGATGCGCGAGAAGGCTTCGACGATCGACTGCGTCCAGCGCAGGTTCGGCAGGCGTGCCACGACCTCGCCGTCGCGAATGAGGAACGTGCCGTCGCGCGTGGTGCCGGTCATCAGCGCGGTCTTCGGCTCGAGCAGACCGTTGACGTAGTTGAATCGCGTGACCCAGATGCCGTGCTTCGTGGAGCGAATTAGCTCTTCACGCGTGGCATCGCCGCCATCGATCGACAGATGAAACGCCGATCCGTGCTCGGTCCCGCCGAGGTTCCAGCAGGTGGCGGTTGGGGGGAAGTTGAGGCGGTCGGCGTAGACCTTGTCGACCGCCGGCGTGCGCACGATGCCGCGCTCGATCATCGCCACGCGCCGCTTCGGCAGCCCTTCCAGGTCGAACGGAAACGGGAGAAATCTGGGATCGAGCGCGTCGTCGGCGAGCGTGAAGTTGGTGCCGACGACCTGCTTGCCGATGTTGTTGACGAAGAACGAGGAGCCGTCGTCGTAAGCCGAGCCGCTGAGCGTGATGAGGTTCATCCAGTCCACCACTTCCGCGGTGGCGGGCGGCTCGAGGATGACGTCGTAGGCGCCGGGCTCGATGTCTTCGATGACGTCGCCGCAGAGCGTCGCTTTGAATGTCGCTTCGTCGCCGAGCGCGACGACGTCGATATTGCTGCGATCGAGCGCCGTGGCGTAGCCGGAGCCGTTCGCGCCGATGGCGATTACGGTGGCGTCGGACGAGGTAACGGTGCAATACCGCCGAATGCCGTGCGAATTCGCGACCGCGATCGACGACGCGCCGGTCCCGTACGCGCCGGCGAACTGGATATTCGATTTCAACCCGCGGTCGAACATCTCCCGGAGAGCGCGCGCCTTCGCCGCCGGCGCGATCGCGGCGGTCGCATCATCGAACGTCCGCACGTCCGGCAGCGGCTCGTTCGCGCGATACAGCCCGCTGAAGTTCTGCAGAGCGTCGGAGTGCTTCGCTGCCTCGCGCGCCAGCGCCGCGGTGCGCGCGATCTCCTCGGCATCGAACACCGTCGTCGACGCCACACCCATCGCGTCATCGACGATCACCCGCAACGTCAGCTCCGCACTGACCTCCGACATGTTCTGGTGCAGATTCGAATTCGCAAACCTGCTGATGTTCTGGTCGGTCGACTCAAACACCGCGTCGGCTTCGGACGCACCGGCGTCACGCGCGGCGTTCAGCGCGGCGTCGAGGATGGCGAAGGAGTCGTCGTTCGTGCGCATTCAAGAGAGAACGGTCACGCGGAGGGCGCGGAGAGGCGGAGCTCGCGGAGAACTTCTCCGTGTTCTCCGCCTCTTCGCGATCTCCGCGTGAAACCGTTTCCTTTTTATCCCATTTCCACGTTTCGAAACCGCGCCGCCGGCGCGCCGTGCGCCACGCGCATGGTCTGCATCGGATCGCCCTTCCCGCAGTTCGGCAGGCCCCAGATCTGCCAGCTCGAGCGATCGGCCACGGCATCGCAGGAGCGCCAGAACTCCGGCGTGTTGCCGGTGTAGAGCGGATTTTTCAGCATGCGTCCGAGTCGGCCGTTCTCGATTTCGTAGGCGACTTCGCAGCCGAACTGAAAGTTGAGACGCAGGTCGTCGATCGACCACGACTTGTTCGTCTCCACGAAAATGCCGCGCTTCGTATCCGCGATGATGTCCGCCAGCGGCGTCGTGCCCGGCTCGAGGTTGATGTTGGTCATGCGGATGATCGGAATGCGCGCCGCCGTCTCCGCGCGAACGGTGCCATTCGATTTGCGGCCGATCGCCGGCGCGGTGTCGCGGCCGGTAAGGTAACCGACGAACATCCCCTTCTCGATCAAATGGAAGCGCTGCGCGGGAACGCCGTCATCGTCGAAGCCGAATGACCCGATCGAGCCCGGGATGGTGGCGTCGCCGACGATGTTGACGTGCTCGGAGCCATACCGAAAGTTGCCGAGCATCGACGGCTGCAAAAACGATCCGCCGGCCAGCGAAATCTCCAGCCCCATAGCGCGATCGAGCTCAGTCGGATGGCCGCACGACTCATGGACCTGCAACGCGAGTTGCGCCGATCCGATGATGAGATCCGTCCGTCCGGCCGGCGTCTTCGGCGCGGTCAGCAACGCCAGCGCTTCGTCGCGGATATCGACGGCCTTCTTCGGAAGATTCAGCCGCTCGATGAACTCCCACCCGGCGGCCTGAAAGTCGCCGCCGAACGGATTCGGATATGTGCGCCGCTGAAACTCGCTGCCGTCGATCGCGACCGCCTCCACGCCGCCGCCCATCTCAGTCGTGGTCTGATCGATGTAGCTCCCCACCGTCGACGCGAAAATCTTCTCCTGCCGGTAGCAGGAGATGTCGCCTGAAACCTGATGGATGCGGTCATCGCCGCGCATCGGATCGGTCGAAGCCAGCAGATGCTCGATTTTGCGTTCAATGGGTATCGACCAAGGATCGATCTCGTACGCTGACGCCCACGTGGCCACATGCGGCTCGATGTCACTGAGCACGACGCGATGCGTCGACGCGATGTTGCTCGCCGCCGCCACCTCCACCGCCCGCCGTGCCGTCCTCCGCAACGACTCCTCGGACGTATCGCTATTCGCCGCGAATCCCCACCCGTCGCCGACCAGCACCCGCACGCCGATGGCCCGGTCGATGGTCGACGACAACGTCTCCACCTCCCCATTGCGCACGCGAACATGCTGCTCATGCGTCGCCGTCCACCGAATGTCCGCATAGCGCAAGCCGGGATCGCGAAGCGAAGTAAGGACGTCTTCTAATTGAGCGCGCGTTGGCTTCATCGAGGGGGTGCGATTATATCGGCGTACCCGAGGACGTTATGGAACGAGACTACCGAGACGTCCGATCACGATCCCAATTAGCTGAAAGTCATTTTCTTCGTCGACATCAATCGGAGCGTAACGCGGATTGCAGCTGATGAGACGGATACGGCCAGCATGAAGCTGGAGCTGCTTTACAAGACCGACTCCGGCAAGACGGCAGACGACGAGGCGCCTGGCTGCGTCGCGAATCGCGCGTGTGGGCACTGCGAAAAGGAGGTCGCCGTCCAGGATTCCCGCTTCGATCATGGAATCTCCGACCGCCTGAAAGACCGATCGCGCTCCACGCAGGTAGAAGTGGCGAGGAACCTCGGCACTGCGGTGCGGCACGGCGTTGGGCACGGATAGCGCGTCGACGGCCGGCGACATCGCAACGGCCGCCTGAAGATAGCCGATGACGCGGCGCACCTCCGCTCGCTGCTCTCCATCAAGCGAGAACGCAGCCTCGTCGAGCAGCGATCCAACATTCTCTCCGACAGCGTGGGCGATGCGAACTACTGTCTCAAACGCCGGCTGGGCGTGTACACCGTTCAGGACGCGGCTGAGTGTTTCGGGCGTCACGCCTGCAGACGCAGCGATCGCGTTTTGCGTACGGCCGCTCGCATTGATGGCGGCTCGCAGCCGTTCACGCCAACTCACGATTCGAACGTACTGCAATGCCACTCCGCGAATCATTGACGCGGTCATTGACGAAGATTCCCTCGGTTAGAAGCTTCCGCAACGCTAACGCAGCTTCGTTTTACGATTTCGTCAGCTCCAGATAAGGAAATCGTTGAACTGATGCTACCGGTCTCTCTACCAGCTGTGGAGACCAGCACAGATTGCGGAGCCGGGAAAATGGCAGTTGCGTCTCTCTTAACTAAGCGGACGAAAGAACTAATCGCTCTCATGGGTCATACAAAAGAGCAATTGGAAGCGGGAATCGCTGCCTATCTTGCGTTCTGCCAGCAGGAGCAGACGGCGGCCCGCGCTTCGGAGCTGGCCGGATTTTTACGCGTCCCTTACCGGACTCTAAGGCGTGTCTGCAGCCGATTAATGGGCCTGCCGGTGAGCCTTGCGATCCGCGCAAGGCAACTGGAAGTGGCAGTGCGTCTTCTCTGCGAAACGGACCTTGCCATCGACGAAATCGGGGGCGCGGCGGGGTTCGGTGACCGGCGGACGTTCTTCCGTGCCATTCGCCGGGAGTTTGCGTGCTCACCCATGACTATCCGGAAGGATGGCCACAATTTCCCCTCGACAAACGGACGATGGAAGCCTACCTTGCCGTAAGTACACACAATTAAGGAGCCCACGATGCGCAAAACGCTTCTGGCCTTGGTACTCGTTCTTCTCTCGACCGCGGTTTACGCCGCAAAACCGGTCATCGATGGTCCGCTGCCGCCCGCGGACGACTACACCGTGCTCGCGGGGAAGGTCACGATCGCTAATCTTGGCGAGCACATGATCGGAGTAATGATCGAAGACGGCGGAGCGTATCGTCATCTGTTCCGGTTTTGGACGAACGGGTCGGTAAAGCCGTTCCGCGCTACCAGCCAGAGTGCCAGTATCGAATTCCGAGGTGACGAACTGATCGCGATGGCCGCGGATCAGGAGTGGTTCTATGCGTTGGAGACGAATACCGCCGATAAGCACGCACCCCGGCCGCCGATGGGGTTCACTGGAGCGAGCTATGCGGGATACGGTCTCGCCCATGAGATTCGCCCTGTCATCCAAGCAGCCGGCAAGGGCCGACACATCGTTGCTCTCGACTGCGAAGATCTCGACCGTTGCATCGAAAACCCCGAGGGCGGCGGCACTGGAAGCGGAGGCGGAACAAGTTGTGACTCCGGCGGTCCCAATTCGTCCCAATGCTCGACCTCAAATACGCATGGCTCCTGCTCAACAATTTGCACTTACGGATACGCGTGCTGCGTAAACGCAACGGCTACCACCAACGCAAGCTGCACCTGCAAGACTCAGTAACCGGTCGCCGTCGGGCGCGCGATGTTTTCGTCGCGCGCCCATGCTGGCGGCTGACGCACTTGCCACCGCGAATCGTCCGCGCGCATCCCCGCATCGCCATCTCGCGCCATTTCGTTTACCCTTCGCGCGCCCGACATGGCTACCCGCAAATCGAAAGAACAGACTTCCTTCACCCCTCCGCCGCCTACCATCCCCGAGGTCGAACATCAGGCTGTGGCCGACTTCGCGCGGAAGGCGTACCTCGACTACTCGATGTACGTCATCCTCGACCGCGCGCTGCCGCACGTGGCGGACGGTCTCAAGCCCGTGCAGCGCCGCATCGTTTACGCGATGTCGGAGCTGGGGTTGGGTCCGAATGCGAAGCCGAAGAAATCGGCGCGCACGGTCGGCGACGTCATCGGCAAGTTTCATCCGCACGGCGACACGGCCTGCTACGACGCCATGGTGCTGATGGCGCAGCCGTTTTCGATGCGTTATCCGCTCGTGGAGGGCCAAGGCAACTTCGGCTCGCCGGACGATCCGAAAGAGTTCGCCGCGATGCGGTACACCGAGGCGAAGTTGTCGAAGTTCGCGCAGTCACTGTTGTCGGAGCTGGAGCAGGGCACCGTCGATTGGGGACAGAACTTCGACGGGACGTTGCGCGAGCCGAAGCTGCTGCCATCGCGACTGCCGCACGTGTTGCTCAACGGCGCGTCGGGCATCGCGGTCGGCATGGCTACGGACATCCCATCGCACAACGTGCGCGAAGTGGTCGGCGCGTGTCTGGAGCTGCTCGACAATCCTGACGCCACGATCGCGCAACTCACCAAGCACATCAAAGGTCCGGATTTCCCGACCGAGGCCGAGATCATCACGCCCGCGGCTGAGATTCGGGAGATGTACAAAACCGGCAACGGCTCGATCCGCCAGCGCGCCAAGTGGGAGATCGAGGACGGCGACATCGTCATCAGCGCGCTGCCGTTCATGGTCTCCGGCAACAAGGTGCAGCAGCAGATCGCGGCGCAGATGAACGCGAAGAAGCTGCCGATGATCGAGGACATGCGGGACGAGTCGGATCACGAGGACCCGACGCGCATCGTGCTCGTGCCGCGCTCGAACCGCGTCGACCTCGACGAAGTGATGGCGCATCTCTTCGCCACGACCGATCTGGAACGCACGTACCGCGTGAACATGAACATGATCGGCCTCAACGGCCGCCCTCGGCTTTACCCGCTCAAGGAGTTGCTGAGCGAGTGGCTGGAGTTCCGGATCGAGACGGTGCGCCGCCGGCTGCAGCATCGCTACGATCACGTCAACGCGCGCATCCACATCCTCGACGGCTATCTCGTCGCGTATCTAAACATCGACGAAGTGATCCGCATCATCCGCCGCGAGGACGAGCCGAAACCGGTGCTGATGGCGCGCTTCAAACTGTCGGAGCTGCAGGCCGAAGCGATTCTCGAACTGAAGTTGCGGTTCCTCAACAAACTGCAGGAGGTCGAGATCCGCGGCGAGCAGGCCAAGCTCCAGGCTGAGCGCGCGGACCTCGAGAAAATCCTCGGATCAAAGAAGCTGCTGCGCAAGCAGGTGCGCGATGAGCTGGAAAAAGATGGCGCCGAATTCGGCGACCGCCGCCGCTCGCCGATCGTGGAACGCAACGCCGCGAAGGCGCTCGATGCCGCAGCGCTGATTCCGTCGGAGTCGGTGACGGTGGTGCTGTCGGAGCGAGGATGGATTCGCGCCGGCAAAGGACACGATCTCGATCCGACCACGCTGCAGTACAAGTCGGGCGATGCGTTCCTGCACGCCGCGCGCGGACGGAGCAATCAGCTGGCGGTGTTCATCGACTCGATGGGGCGGACGTATTCGTTGCCGGCGCACGAGCTGCCGTCGGCGAAAGGTCACGGCGAGCCGCTGACCGCGTTCACGTCGCCAGCGCCCGGCGCGACGTTCGTGGCGGTGATGATGGGCGACCCGGAAGATCTGTGGCTGCTGGCGACCGATGACGGCTACGGATTCGTGGCGCGTCTCGAAGACCTGCAGACCGACCGCAAAGCGGGCAAGGCAGTCGTCAACGTCAACGACGGCGCGACGGTGCTCCGTCCGCAGCGCGTGACCACGATCGAAACCGATCGCGTCGCCGCGGCCACGACGAGCGGCAAGCTGCTGCTCTTCGATGCCGTCGAGCTCCCGCTGCTCGCACGAGGCAAAGGCGTGCAGACGATCAAGCTCCACAAGACGGAGCTCTTCCCGGAGAAAGTGGTGGGCGTGGCGGTCATCGCCGCGGACGGAATGTTGATCGTGCAGGCCGGCAAGCGCCACACGAACCTCAAGGGCGCCGACCTCGAACCGTACATCGGCAAGCGCGCGCAGCGTGGATTGAAGCTGCCGCGAGGGTTCCAGAATGTGAGCGTGATTCGGACCTGGAGCGATCGCGAAGCACGGACAGGTGAGTTAGTGATGTAGTCAAAGGGTCACGCGGTCACGCGGAGGTCGCGGAGAGGCGGAGGTCGCAGAGAAAACCTCTTCTTCTCTCCGCTTTTCTCCGCCTCTCCGCGTTCCCCGCGTGAAACGTTTTCTTATGACGACTCGCCGCCGCATAACACTCGCCCTCATCGTGCTCATCACGATCGCCCTCGACCAGGGCACGAAGGCGCTCGTCCGGCGAACACTGATGAACGCCTACCCCATTCACCGAGGCGTCCTCACCCTCCTCCACACCGAGAACCCCGGCGCCTTCCTCTCCCTCGGCGCAGATCTTCCGCCAAACGTACGGCACCTGATCTTCGACGGACTCGTATCGATCGGACTGCTCGTAGCAGGATTCGTCCTCTTCACCGGCCGCATGCAGCCTGGACCAGATGACGTCGCGATCGCCTTCATCATCGGCGGCGGCATCGGCAATCTCATCGACCGTTTCCGCCTCGGCGGACGCGTCACTGATTTCATCTTCCTCCAGGCCGGCCCGCTCCACACCGGCGTCTTCAACGTGGCCGACATGGCCATCACCGGCGGCGTACTCTGGCTCGCACTCTCGTGGATGTTCCGAAAGAAAGCCGCATGAGCGACGCCTCGCCCTATCTCACCTTCGATCGCGACGCGTGGGCCGCACTGCGCGGCGGCACGCCGATGACGCTGACGCCGGACGACGTCGCGGAGCTCAGCGGCATTAATGAAGAGTTGTCGATGACGGAGGTCGAAGAGGTCTACCTGCCGCTTTCGCGATTGGTGAACCTCCACGTCAGCGCCGTTCGCCAGCTCCATCGCGTCTCATCGCAATTTCTGAACACGCACGCGCCGAAAGTTCCGTACGTGGTCGCGATCGGAGGCAGCGTCTCGGCGGGCAAGAGCACCACCGCGCGCGTCCTGCGAACGCTGCTCGCCCGCGGCGCCGATCATCCGCGCGTCGACCTCGTCACGACGGACGGATTTCTTTTTCCGAACGCCGTCCTCGAAGAACGCGGTCTGATGGAGCGCAAAGGCTTTCCCGAAAGCTACGACCGCGCGCGGCTGATCGAATTCGTGTCGGGTCTCAAGTCCGGCCTCTCGCCGCTGGATGTTCCCGTGTACTCACACTTCGACTACGACATCATCGACGAGCGCCAGACGATCGACCGCCCCGACATCGTCATCCTCGAAGGATTGAACGTGCTGCAGACCGGCTCGATCCACGCCGTCTTCGTCTCCGACTTTGTCGATTTCTCGATCTACGTCGATGCCTCGGAAGCCGACCTCGAGACGTGGTTCCTCGACCGCTTCCGCAAACTGCGCGAGACCGCCTTCCGCGATCCTGCCTCGTTCTTTCACCAGTTCGCCGCGATGCCCGAGGACGAAGCGATCGCGCTCGCCAAATCGATCTGGGAGCGGATCAACCTCGCCAACCTGCACGAGAACATCCTGCCGACGCGGGAGCGCGCGCGGTTGATTTTGGGGAAGGGCGCGAGCCATGTGGTTGAGCGCGTCCTGCTGCGTCGGACCTGAAGAACAAAAGGCTCTTCACGCGGAGGCGCGGGGACGCGGAGAACGTCTTTTCCCCTCCGCGTCTCCGCGGCTCCGCGTGAACCCGTTCCCTGTCGGTTAAGAAACCCGATTCGCGAAGTAACGCTTCAACCACGCCGACAACCCATCCAACCCCGGAAACAGGACCCGCTCCGTGACGTTGGCCTGATCGAGTTTGTCGCGCACTTCCCATTTCAATGACGCCGGGATGATGATGCGGCGGTATGTGGCCTCGCGGCGCTTGAGCAGAGCTTCGAGCTGCAGCTCCGGCGACGACGGCAGGGAGAAAAGCGCGAATTGATTGACGATCCGTTCGTCGAGCGACGGCGGCTCGAAGAAGACGACGAAGTCGCGCTTCGACAGCGCATCGAACTCCGCCAGCGAACTTGCCACGCGGTTGAGCAACTCGGCGGTGAAGATGTTGACGTCTTCGTCGCTGAGGAGTTTGCGCAACGGCTTGGGCAACAACTCATTGGTCTGGCCGTAGTCGACACACCAGATCGCGGCGTCTTCGTCGTAGTCCTTCAAATTCTGCGTCGCGAAATGCATGGCAACCAACGGCGAGTAACTCCAGTCCAGCAGCCGCGTAGGCAGGCCGTGATGCTTGGCCAGCGACAACCAGTTCCAGACCCAGTCGCCGTGCACCGAATTGCGCAGCGCGTACTTGCGAAAACTGCTCAGCAGATGCCGCTCGTGAGGAACGTACCCGCCGGTCTGCAGACTGGTCTCCAGCGAATGCGATTCGCGCGGCACGCCACGAAAGACGAATCCGGAGCGGAAGCGATTGATCCCTTCGCGATACGAGTCGGCGAAGACCGCTTCCTGCAACTCGGTCCAGGTTTTTACTCGCACATCCATCGCAGACGGATTCTGCAAAAGTAGTGCGGACGTCTCGTCTGCATCCGCCGGGCGTCCTCGCCCGGCGGTGGTTTCTGGGATTCAAGCGCAGTCTGCGCGAGATTCACGACACCCCCGCCGGGCGAGACGCCACGCCGGATGCAGGCGAGGACGCCCTCACTACGCTCCGCTACAATCCGGCGATGCGTAAGCTGTTGACGTTTCTTCTCTTCGCGGCGGCCACCGCCGCGCTCGCCGCTCCTCCGCCGTTCGCTCCTGACCGGAAAGAAGGAGAAGGTCCCTGGACGCGCCTCATCATCCGCGGCGTCACGCTCGTCGACGGTACCGGCGCGCCGCCCATCGGGCCGGTGGACATCGTCATCGAAGGGAACCGCATCCGCGAGGTGCGCAGCGTCGGATTTCCGAAGGTGCCGATCAAGCCGGAGGCCCGGCCGAAGGATGCGGTCAAGGAGATCGACGGCACCGGCATCTGGGTCCTGCCCGGCCTCGTCGACATGCACGGCCACTCCGGCGGCGCGGAGCAGGGGACGACTGCCGAGTACGTATTCAAACTCTGGATGGCGCACGGCATCACCAGCGTGCGCGAGCCGGGATGCGGCAACGGCGTCGACTGGTGCCTGCACGAACGCGAACGCAGCGCGCGTAACGAGATCGTCGCGCCGCGGCTCTTTCCGTACATCTTCACGAATCGCCGTCAATGGGACGGCGGCGCGATCGACACTCCCGAGCAGGCCCGCAAGTTCGTGCAATGGGTGTCGAAGAAAGGCGCCGACGGAATCAAGATCCTCAGCTCCGGCGATCCGGTCTTCGATCCCGGAATCCTCTCCGCTCTCATCGACGAAGCCAACAAACTCCACCTCGGATCGACCACGCATCTCGCGCAGATGGGTGTGGCGCGCTCGAACATCGTCGATGCCGCGCGCATGGGACTCGGCGGCATGGAGCATTGGTACGGATTGCCCGAGGCGCTGTTCACGGATAAAACGATTCAGGATTATCCGACGAGCTACAACTACAACGACGAGAGCGATCGCTTCGGCCAGGCCGGACGGCTGTGGAAGCAGGCCGCGCCGCCGGGCAGCGACAAGTGGAACGCCGTCATCGATGAACTGATCGCCAAGAAGTTCAACATCGATCCGACGCTCACGATCTACGAAGCCAGCCGCGATCTGTCGCGGGCGATGCGCGCCGAATGGCACGACCGCTATACGTTGCCAAGTCTTTGGCGCTGGTATCAACCGAGCCGCACCGCGCACGGCGCGTATTGGTTCAACTGGACGACCGCGGATGAAGTGGAGTGGAAGAACAACTATCGATTGTGGATGCGCTTTCTCAACGACTACAAAAACCGCGGCGGCCGCGTCACCACCGGCTCCGACTCCGGCTACATCTTCAAACTCTACGGCTTCGATTACATCCGCGAGTTGGAGCTGCTGCAGGAAGCCGGCTTCCATCCGCTGGAGGTGATTCGCTCCGCGACGATGTGGGGCGCGGAAGCGATCAATGCGCCGCGCGGGACGAAGACGGAGTTCGGCATCGTCCGTCCGGGCATGCTGGCGGACCTCGTTTTCGTCGATCAGAATCCGATCGAGAATCTGAAGGTGCTCTACGGCACCGGCTGGATGCGTGTCAACGACACGACCGGCGCCGTCGATCACATCGGCGGAATCAAGTACGTGATGAAGGACGGGATCCTGTACGACGCGAAGAAGCTGCTGCACGACGTCGAAGTCATCGTGCAAAACGCGAAGGCCGCCGAGGTGAAGAAGTGAAGCGTCTTTTTCTTCTCGTGTTTTTTTGCGTCGCGTGCGGACGTGAGGAGCCGTCGAATACGGCGACCACTGCCGCGCCTCCTCCACCTGCGACCGTCACATCAATCCCGGCCTCGGCGCCCGTCAAGCCGCGCGCGGCGAATCGCTCCACGCCGCAGAAATGCGCCGGCGACGGCAGCTACGAGCAAGCGATCGATTGCTTCCGCATGTCCGCGGGATTCCATTTCACACTCGACGGCGTCCGCGGCGAGATGTCGCGTCCGACGCCGGGCATGGAGCGCGTGCAATTCAAGAAGGATGGCGTGACCTGGATCGGCGAGGCCAAACACCAGGGCGTCGTCTGGAGCCGCAACGGCGCGCACGAGTTGTCGCCGCCGGACGTCGTTAATCACGTCTGGCAGCGCACGACGACGGTGCTCGATCCGCAGAAAAAAGAAGGATCGCCGCAGCTGGCCGGGTCGGAGACGATCTCCGGCGAGCCGTCCAACCACTATCACTTCACCAACGCAAACAGCGGCGACGCGAACGACGTCTGGATCAGCACCCGCGACGGCCGCATCATGAAATGGACGGCCGGAAAGTCGGTGCTGGAGCTGCGTTGATTATGTGGAAGAGGGCAGCGGTACGGAACGCTGGCGCCCCGCCGGCGCTCCGTTACTTCGGCTTCGCCGCTTTTGCCCGATGAGCAGCTGAAGATGAACACGATTGTCTGGCTCGCAGCGATCCTCTTCGTCATCGTCGGTGTGATCTTCATCCTCCGCCGCGCCGATCTCGCCCGCGCGCAATCGCTCGTCGCCGGCGGACGACTCGGAGCCGGATGCGCGGTCGCCGAGGGGATCCTGTTCCTGCTGATGGCAATCGCGGCGGTCGTGCTGCATCGATACGGTTGGTTCGACTAGCGGAACTCGTTCGTCGGCGTAGCCGGCGTAAGAACCGTAGCCCACGCGTTCACGCGTGGGTCAGTGAGTGTCATTCCTTTGTGAGCGCGCCTTGGCGCGCGAAAGAAGCTCTCTTTCGCCCGTTAAAACGGGCTCCCCAAATCTTCGCGTATCGGATTTCCCACGCTTGAAAGCGTGGGCTACGGTTCTTACGCCGGCTACGCCGACGAACGCCCTTGCGCCGCTACAATCGCGCGACATGGCCGGTTACTCGGGGACGCCGCTGGCGAAGAAGTTGGGGATCAACGCCGGCTCGAAAGTGTTCGCCGTCGGCGCACCGGCCGATTACGCGTCCCTCCTCGCGCCAATCCCGGATGGCGTCACATTCGTCACGAAGTTGACGACCGCCCCCGATGTCATCCACCTCTTCACCAAATCCGCCGTCGAGCTCGACGCCAAACTTCGCCGTTGGCGCGATGCGATACGACACGATGCCGCCATCTGGATCTCCTGGCCGAAGAAAGCGTCGAAGGTGGCGACCGACATCACCGAGGATGTGATTCGCGAGGTTGCGCTGCCGATGGGATTCGTCGATGTGAAAGTCTGCGCCGTCGATGACACGTGGTCCGGCCTGAAGCTGGTCATCCGAAAAGAACACCGGCACGAGTGACGCATTACCGATGAGCATGCCTGCGCCGCTGATCCCCGAGGTGCTCGAGCCGGACGAGAAACTGCCGCCCGATCTCGTCGTTCTGCGCCGCTTCGCCTATCTCATGGACGAGGCGGTTCCCGTCCCCGGAACGAAGAAGCGCGTCGGATTGGACGCGGGATTGAGTCTCATCCCCGGCGTCGGCGAAATCATCGGCGCGCTGCTTTCGGCGTGGATCATCGTCGGCGCGCTGCGGCATCGCGTGCCGATGCGGCGCATCCTGCGCATGGTCATCTACATCCTCCTCGACATGATCCTCGGCTCCATCCCCATCGCCGGCACCGTGTTCGACTGGCTCTTCGAAGAGAACGTCATCAACCTCAACTCGCTGATCCTTCATCGCGACCGCACGCGGCCACCTCGATCGCTGGGATCGATCGCCGGCGCCGCCATCGCGATTCTCGCGCTCATCCTCGGCGTCGCATTTCTCATCGCCGCAGGCATGATTGCGCTCATCATCTGGATCGCTTCGAAGCGCTGATGCTTTTCCGCAAGAACAAACCGCCGCGCTATCCGCACCGGCCGCCGCTGCCGATCATCCGGCGGAAGCTGCCGATGCGCTACCACATGAAGCACCAGTTCGGCGTGCGCGACCTGGCGTTTCTGCAGACGATGCATGCGCTCACCGGGTCGCCGATGTCCGAGGGAAATCGCGTCACGATTCTGAAGAACGGCGTCGAGATTTTTCCGGCGATGCTCGCCGCGATCCGCGATGCGCAGCGCACGATCAACCTCGAGTTCTACATCTACTGGGACGGCGAGATCGGACGCAAATTCGCCGAGGCGCTGGCGGAAAAGGCGCGGGCTGGCGTCGCGGTGAAAGTGGTTCTCGACGCGGTCGGCAGCGCGCAGATGTCGAAGTCGCTGGTCAACTTCATGGCCCGCAACGGCATCGACATGGAGTGGTACCACCCGCTGCGCTGGTACACGATCTCGACACTCAACCACCGCACGCATCGCAAGCTGCTCATCGTCGATGGGCGGATCGGATTCTCGGGCGGCGTCGGCATCGCGGACGACTGGCTCGGCGACGCCGACGCGCCGAACCACTGGCGCGACACGGTGGCGCGCGTCGAAGGTCCGGTCGTGACGCAGATGCAGTCGGCGTTCATGGACAACTGGGTGAAGAGCCGCGGCGAACTGCTGACGGGACTCGATTACTTTCCGCCGCTCGCGCCGTGCGGGCCGCACCTCACGCAGGTTTTGAAATCGTCGCCGAGCGAAGGCAGCTCGACGGTGAAGCTGCTGTACATCATCTCCATCGTGAGCGCGGTGAAGTCGATCTACATCAGCAACGCCTACTTCGTCCCCGACGCCGACACGACGCGCGCGCTGGAAGGCGCGGTGCGGCGCGGCGTCGACGTTCGTGTGATCGTGCCGGGCGAATTCACGGACGTCCCGATCGTCCGCCAAGCCAGCCGCTGGCACTACGAGCGCCTCCTCGGCCGCGGCATCCGCATCTTCGAATACCAGCCGACGATGATGCACGCGAAGACGATGGTGGTTGACGGCGCCTGGACCACGATCGGTTCGTCGAACTTCGACGACCGAAGTTTCCGCTTGAATGACGAGGTGAACATCAACATCTACAACGACGAGTTAGCCGCGCAGATGGAGGCGATGTTCCACGCGGATTTGGCCAAGTCCGAAGAAATAAAACTCCGGAAATGGTTCCGCCGCGGCCTGCTGGACAGGATGAAGGAAAAGTTAGCGAGCATCTTCCGGCCGCAGTTGTGAGCGTAGTGCGGGCGTCCTCGCCTGCATCCGGCGTGGCGTCTCGCCCGACGGTGTGTCGTAAGTCAACGCCAATCCTGCTGTTGAATCCAGAAACCCCCGTCGGGCGAGGACGCCCGCCGGTTGCAGGCGAGACGCCCGCACTACGCTCTTTTAGTTACGGGCAAAGCACAAGCAAGAGTGTTGTGCAACACTCACGAACATGTTCCTCATCTACGGCGCGAACGGCTACACCGGCGAGTTGATCGCGCGCGAAGCGGTTCGCCGCGGGCACAAGCCGGTGCTCGCCGGGCGCAACGCGGAAAAACTAGCGCCGCTGGCGAAGGAGCTGGGACTCGAAGGACGTGCCTTTCCACTCGACCAACCGCAACTCGACGGCGTCGACGCGGTCCTGCACTGCGCCGGACCGTTCGTCCACACCAGCGCGCCGATGGTGCGCGCGTGCATCGACGCCGGCGTTCACTACCTCGACATCACCGGCGAAATCGCCGTCTTCGAATCGATCATGGCCATGAACGATGACGCGGCGCGCGCCGGCGTGACGCTCATCCCCGGCGTCGGATTCGACGTCGTCCCCACCGACTGCCTCGGCGCGATGCTGGCGGCGCGGCTTCCCGGCGCGACGGAGCTGGAGCTGGCCTTCTATTCGCCGGGCGCCGAGATCAGCCGCGGCACGCTGAAGACGATGATCGAAAGCATCGGCGACGGCGGAGCCATTCGTCGCGATGGAAAAATCGTTCGCGTCCCGCCTGCGTTTGAAGACACGGCAATCCCTTTCTCAATCGGCTCGCGCATAGCGATGACCATTCCGTGGGGCGATGTCTCCACCGCGTTTCACACGACCGGCATCCCAAACATCCGCGTCTTCACGGCCGCGTCGCCGAAATCGATCGCGCGTATGCGCCGCCTTCGCCCGTTCTTCCCGCTCCTCGCCATCAAGCCAATCAAGCGACTGCTCCAGTCGTACGCCAACCGCCGCACCGGTCCGGACGAAGCGCGCCGCGACAGCGGACGAACGTACTTGTGGGGACTCGTCAGCGACGGCAAACGCGAAGTGACGATGACAATGACCACGCCGGAAGGCTACGCTTTCACAGTCATCAGCGCGCTGGCCGCGGTGGAGCAACTGCTCGCATCACCGAAACGGCCCGGCGCATTCACTCCCGCGAAATTCTTCGGCGCGGAATTCGTCACGACGCTCCCGGGTGTTGAACTCACGTGAGACGCCGCCTCCTCCCCTTCTACGCCGCCTTCATCGCCCTGATCGCGATCTCCTTCGCCTGGCAAATGCTGCACGGCATCTGCCCCGTGCCGTAGAACTGTCATCCTGAGCCGCCGAAGGCGTTGGAGCGCGAAGCGCGGAACGCCGAAGGACGGTCGAAGGACCCCCTGCCTATTAACCCGGATCGGGCGGGGGCGCGTTCGCTCGTCGCATGAAAGCCGCCCGCCCAAACCGGGTTAGGAGGAAGAGGGTCCTTCGACCGTCCTGCGCGACGCCGGCTTCGCCTCTGTCGCTCCGGCGGCTCAGGATGACAGGCCAGCCGTCGCCAAAAACTTCGGCTTCTGCCGCGCCTTCGATGCTTGCTCGAACGCGTACGCGAACTTGATCAGCGTCGGCTCGCTCCACGCTCCCGCGAAGAACGACAGGCCTACCGGCAGTCCGAACACCATCCCTGCCGGAACCGTGATGTGCGGATATCCCGCAACCGCGGATGCCGACGAATAGCCGCCGGTGAAGTGATCGCCGTTGACAAGGTCCGTCGCCCAGACCGGTCCGCCGGTCGGCGCGATGATCGCGTCCACCTTGTGTTTCATCACCGTCGCGTCGATCCCCTCGGTGCGCGCCAGCCGATGATTCTTCGCCAGCGCGACGATGTATTTCTTTTCGGACAGCGGGCCGCGCTTCTCGGACTGCTCGAAGATCTCCTGCCCGAAAAACGGCATCTCTTCCGCGCGGTGCTCCTCGTTGAACTTGATCAGATCGGCCAGCGTGCGCGACTTCACCGACGCCGGCGCATTCGCAAGGTACTTGTTGATGTCGGCCTTGAACTCGTACTGCAGCACGTCGTTCTCGGTCGCGTCAAACTTGCCGTTCGTGGCGATGTTGGCGGGATCGACGATCGTTGCGCCGAGCGATTTGATCAGCGCGATGGCGTCCTTCATCAGCTTGTCGGTGGCGTCGTTGAATCCGAAGTACTGCCGCGCCACGCCGATGCGCGCGCCTTTCAGTCCGTCCGCATCGAGAAAGCGCGTGTAATCGGCGTGCCCTTTCGTTCGGCTCGACACCGTCACCGGATCGCGCTCGTCGGCTCCTGTCAAAACGCCGAGGAGGATGGCGGCATCGCGAACGGTGCGGGCCATCGGACCGGAGGTGTCCTGGCTGTGCGCGATCGGAATGATTCCGGCCCGGCTGATCAGGCCGAGCGTCGGCTTGATCCCGACGAGGCCCGACGCCGACGACGGACAGACCACCGAGCCGTCGGTTTCCGTGCCGATGCCGACGGCCGCGAGATTCGCCGCGATCGCCGATCCCGTCCCCGAGCTCGATCCGCAGGCATTGCGGTCGAGCACATACGGATTCTTCGTCAGTCCGCCGCGTCCGCTCCAGCCGCTCGTCGAATGCGTCGACCGGAAGTTCGCCCACTCGCTGAGATTTGTTTTTCCCAAAATCACAGCTCCGGCCTCGCGAAGCCGCGCGACGACGAACGCATCGCGCGCCGCATGATTCTCCGCGAGCGCCAGCGAGCCGGCGGACGTCGCCATCCGATCGGCGGTATCGATGTTGTCTTTGATCAGCACCGGAATGCCGTGCAACGGCCCGCGAACATGTCCCGCCTTCCGCTCGCGATCCATCGCATCCGCAATCGCCAGCGCCTCGGGATTCAACTCGATGATCGAATTAACCATAGGCCCATGCTTGTCGATCGCATCGATCCTGCCGAGGTACCGCTCCGCGATCGCGCGCGCCGTCCAGCGTCCGCTCGACATCCCATCCTGCAGCTCGCCGATCGTGATCTCTTCGAGCTCCGGACTCGCACTCGGCGCGCCTTGCGCGGCTGCGCTCAGCGGCTTCGCCAGCGCGAGAGCAGAACCAAGAGCGGCGTAGCCGAGGAATCCCCGTCGATCGATCGTCATCCGCGGATTCTACAGGGAGACGTTTCACGCGGAGGTTGCGGAGAGGCGGAGAGCGCGGAGGTTCTTTTCTCCGCATCCTCCGTCTCTCCGCGTGCTCCGCGTGAAACCGTTCCCTGTCAATTCGCGGCAGGCTTGTCCAGCCTGAAGTTGACGGTCAGGTTGAAGATGACGTCTACCGGTTTGCCGTCCAGCGTGCCGGGCTCGAATTTCCATTGCTTCACGGCGTCGACGGCTGCCTGATCGAGGCCGAACGGCAGCGGCTTGAGAACCGATGCATTCTTCACCAGACCATCGCGCCCGATGACCGCCTCGATGATGACGATGCCGCTGATCCGCGCATTGCGCGCCTCCTCGGTGTACGACGGCTCGACCTTTTCGATAACGACAGGCGCGTGGACATCGCCTCCTACGCGGAGCGCGTCGGACCGAGGATCAGTCTCTTTCGCGTCGAGCTTGAAGTTGATGGTGAGGTTGGAGATGACGTCGACCGCCTCGCCCTTCTTCGTGCCCGGCTTGAAGCTCCACTGCTTTACAGCATCGACGGCGGCCTGGGACAGCCCGAACGGCAGCGGCTTGAGAACGCGGACGTCTTTCACGACGCCGTTGTGGTCGATGAGCGTCTCGAGAATCACGATCCCGCTGATGCGTGCCTGCACCGCTTCGTTCGGGTACAGCGGTTCCACGGCGTGGATCACCACTGGCGCCTTGACGTCACCCCCGACGTGATAGGGCTGAGCGTTCGCAACCACGGCAACGAGAAGAAGAAGAGTAACGATCGAGAATCGACGCATGCCATACCTCCGCCGCGAATTGTACAGGGACACCCGCTGCTCAGATCGGTAACTCCCCTGTGACGGCTTCTACCTTGCACTCCATCAAGCCGGTGGTGACCTCATGAAACGACTTCTCCCGATCCTCATCGTCCTCGCGTTTGTGCCGTCGCATGCGCAGGCGTTCGATGCCAACGGACTGCGCTCGCTCTGTGCGATGCCGCTCGCCGTCGATGCCTGCGCGCGGACCGGCCGCGTGGCGCCGGACCAGCTCGGACGCTACGCATCGCGGCTGAATGACGCCAACGTTCCGCCGCCGCTGTTCGTCGAGACCGTTCGCTACGCTCCGATCGTTGTCCAGCAGCCCGACTTTTTTCCGTTCGTCGATTCGGAGATCTCGCAGGGGGTCGTCGGCGACGCGCTGGTGACCGTGATCGAGCAACGCGTGCGAGGCTATGGATACGACGTGAGACGCGGCAACGCCACGCCGGCCTGGGTGCTCAGCGACAACTACGTTCCCCGCTTCGAGTCGTCCTATCGAACGGTGCGCCGGACGACCTACGACGCGCGCTACGAAGCTCCGCGCTATGACCGCCGCACGATTCTCTACCTCATCGAGATGCCGCTGGCCGTGGCCACGGTCAGCGACTACGGCGTTCCGCAGGACCGCCTGGCGCGATTCTGCGGCACGTTGAACCGCGGCTACCTTCCGCCGGAACAGTTCGTCGACACCGTCCGCTACGCGCCGCAGGTGATCGTCGATCGCCCCGACTTCGTTCCGTTCCTCGACGCGCAGATCGGGAACGGCATCGTCGGGCTCCGCCTCTTCGATGTGATCCATCGCCAGTTGCCCGCGTACGAGGCGCCGCGCGTGGCGTACTCACCGTCCTACGTGCTGACCGAACAGTACGTCCCGCAAACCGTTCGCACGCGTTGGGCGCAAGCGCGCATCGATCCCCCCTTCGCACAACAGCCGGCGTTCATTTCGCAGCCTGTAATTCAGCAGCCGGTCTACGTTCCGCCGCCGCAGCCCGTCTACGTGCAGCAGCAGCCGCAGCAACGGTTTCGCCGTCAACCTCCGGCGCCAGTTGTCGTTCGTTCTGCGCCGCAGCCAGTTGTGATCCAGAGTCCGCAGATCGTCCATATCCCGCCGGGTCAGGCCAAGAAGGAAGCACGCCGGATGGAGGCGCAGATCCACGAGCAGGGTCACGGCAAGGGACGGGAGCGCGTGGTTCAGCCAGTAGTCATCGCCCCTCCACCGATGGCGTCCGCGGCACCGCCAGCGCCGGTCGTCGTCGCTCCGCCGCCACAAGACAACGGACACGGCCACGGAAAAGGTCCGGGCGGCCAGGGCCCTCCCGGCCAGCAGAAGGACAAGGAAAAGGACAAAGGCGGCAAAGGCCACGGAAAGGATTAGCCCAATGAAACGATCACTCCTCGGAATCGCTCTCTGCGCGTCACTCATCGCCTGCGGCGGCAACAAGACCGATCAGACAGCCAGCACCACAAGCGCGACAACGATCTCCCCGGCAGCGAATGCGCCCACGGCGAACGCCTCGGCATTAACCCCCGAGCAACTAGGCCAGCTCGGCGCGCTGATCAACAAGCAGCCGGGCAATGCCGACAAGCTCCTCGCCGATCAAGGCCTGACGCAGGCAACATTCGAAGCCGCCATCCGCAAAGTCAGCTCCGATCCCGCCGCGTCGAAGCGCTACGCCGCCGCGTACAAGAGCGCCAGCTGATCACGCGGAGGTCGCGGAGAGGCGGAGAGCGCGGAGGTTTTCTCCGTCCCTCCGCGTTCTCCGCGTGAAACCGTCCCCGTGCCCTCTCGAACTACTGCGCCCGAGTAACGCTCTTGCAGTCGACCGTCCCGACGAGATGCACTCCATCCGCTGTCTTCGCATCGAACGAGATCGTCGCGGTCGAGCCTTTGTCGTGAACCGTGATCGTGCCGGTACCGCTCTTCTTCTCCGTCTCGACCTTGTACTCGGCGTCGCGCTTGAAGATCCGTCCGAAGGCAACGTTGAGGAAGAAGTTGTGCGTCCCGTTCGCCGCCGCCTTCGCATCCGGCACGATGATCTGCACGCTGTTCAGCACCTTCGGATCGTTCTCCTTCGGCAGTGAATACTGATTCCCGAACGATCCCTTCCCCGTCATCCCCGCCGAACATCCTCCTCGGTCGGTACTCCCGTCATACGTCCCCGCATGTTTCCCACCAGTGATCACGACATGGACGGTTTCCTTCACCTCCGCCGCAAACGCGAGGGGAGCAGCGAGGATGAGAAGGGCAATGAGACAACGATTCATGGCGATCTCCTTCGATTCAAATTTTGGTGGGTATTGTACGGGGAACGGTTTCACGCGGAGACGCGGAGATCGCGGAGATTTTCAGGGCTGCTTGAAGAGACTCCACACGATGTACACCACGATCACGATGACAGCCCACAGTGCGACGGTTAAAAGCAGCCGCATCGAAGGTTTGCCGGCGGCCGGCGCCGCGGCAGCGAGCCGGAGGAACGCTTGCCACGACTCTTCGTCGGGGAAGAAGTCCCGAGGAAAGACACGAAGGATGCTGGCGGATTGGTAGATCGTTACGAGGTTCGGAGTGACCACTACCTTGTGCATCAGCGTCCACGGCAGATCAGACCGTCCATGCGCCGTCTCCAGCCGTACGCCCTCCTCATCGGCCTCGCCCGTAATCCGCTCGGAGAGCAACCGATCGGTGGCGAACGCCCGCTTGACCGTAAACCTCGGCGAGAGCAACAGCATCACGCCGAACGTTGCCATGAACAACGGCATCGCCCAGGAAGTCGGCTGCGAAAGGTTGACGAAGCGGAAGTTGACCCCTGATACAAGGATCAACAGCCAAGCGACCAGCCGCAACGATCGCCCGTTGACAGCAAACGCGCGACGCACGAGGTCCTGCGTAAGCGTCCCCTCGAATCGGATCATCCCGCGCATTCTGCACGAGTTTTTTTACCACCGAGGCACGAGGACACAGAGCCCTCCGCGGCTCCCGTGAAAAAACGGCCTACGCGACGTCTCGCGCAGGCCGTCGACTGCCTTAATGCTGCTGCGGAATGGGACCGGGCGACTGCGGAGTCTTCGCTTTGCGCCGGATGCCGGAACGCCCGAGGGCGGACTGCATCGTGCGGACGTGCGCGACGAGTGTGCCGGCACGTTGGTTACGGGTGAAACCTTTGGCGAGGTTGTACACCTGCAACGCCTGCTGCACGACGCTCCAACGCTCGCGGAACATGTTGTAGCGAATGTCCCGCGCAAGCGCCTCGGCGGCGGCAGCAAGAGGCTCGAACCGCAGATTGCGGGTAATGACCAGCCGCGTTCTGGCGGGATCGAGTCCCGTCGTCGCCTGCATCGTCGCGTCGTTTTCGGCAGCGACGGCGCTGGCTTCGAGGAAGTCGTCCGTGAACGAGCGAGCCGCCCGCATCGCCTTGACGCCATCAGTGGGAGCCGGAACGAAATCCGGCAGGAGCTGATAGACGCCCTGGAGCTGCGCAACCGCCTGCTGGATGACGCCATCGAGCGTCGCCAGGTCGGGCGATTGGGCCTGTGCGTTCTGACTGTTGTTCTTCGTGACCATAGCCTCTTTCTCCTTTCCGCCAGGGTTGTCCCGCGCGCGCTGCTTTGGATCGCCTGGCGAACCCAACCTAGGAGGGGAGCAGGTGACAGTCAATATGTTTTCCATTTTCACGGTAACGCTATGTAAGTCCATTCGCTGCAATGACTTGGAAGGCGTCACCGGTGAAAATCTGTAACAAACTCCTGACAAATTGTCAGTCAAAAATGGAAGCAAGAGATAACCGGAATCCATGAATGGGTAATCGGAATCCGTGAACGGATAATCAGAATCTATCAATGGATAACCGGAATCCATGAATGGGAAATCGGAATGAGTGAACGAATAACCGGAATGAGCTCACCCGTTTCGCGAATGAGTTCACAGGGAACCATTTTCACGCGGAGCCGCGGAGATCGCGGAGTCTCTTTTCTCCGCGTCCCCCGCGTCTCCGCGTGAAACAGGTCTCCCTCTACGACGGCCCGCTGTACGCCGACTCGATCATCCACCGCACCAGCGCGGCAGTGAAGCCTGGGACGGCGTCCTCGACGTGCGGCATCTCCAACGCGGCGACGATCCAGCAATGGCTCCTTACCTGACCTGACGCCACAGAACAATACGATTGGTGTCTCTTTCTCAGAAGGAGGTGAGAACCGATGGCGGAATACCGCAAAAAGAATGGCAAGGACACGTGGCATTGGTGCCGAAACTGCGAGAAAGATCCGAAGTCCGACTACACGACCAGGACCGATCGTCCCGCATGGGATCTTTGCGAAGAGTGCAAGTCGAAAGAGAAGAACGGCAACTGCACGACGTAGTTCTATCCGCTTCATGAAGCCTGGCCGGCGAGACAGGGAGAGCGGAATCTCCCTGTCCCTCTGGATCACTTCCTTGGTCAACGAAAAGCGTGTCACTCCAGCACCGTGGCCGCCGATGATCGTGGCGGTGCGCCAAAACGCCCGCGCAGCGGGAGCACGGATTGTGGTGCGTCTTCCTCCCTACGATGGCCCGCTATACGTCGACTCGATCATCCACCGCACCAGCGCGGCAGTGAAGCCGGGGACGGCGTCCTCGAGGTGCGGCATCTCCTTCACCGACAGCGGCGAGAGGAGATACCACTCGACGACGTCGTTGAACGACACCATCTCCTCCTCGTCCGCATCGACATTGGTCATCTCCACCCGATGCTCCAACGCCCGAATCGCAAACTCCGGCAGCTCGATCGGAATGGTCCGCCGCTGACTCAAAGCCTTCGCGGCATGCGTGGTGAAGGATGCGGTGCGCGTCATGATCGCCTCCGCAGCAATCAGAACATCGCCTCCATGTCCAATCAACACACGGCAGTGTGCAGAAGCTGAGGCACGACAGAGCAGCTAATCCACGTATCCGGTATGATGCCGTTTGAGCGAGACGAATCCCATGCGCGACATCGACGTTCGCCGAAGCCTGTGTGAGGAAGTTACAAGACGCCACCAAGGCGACGCTGATACCGTCATCGTTAACGAGCTCGGATTGTGCCAAGGTGCGGCACGCGTTGATGTCGCTGTCATTAACGGCTTCATCCATGGCTTTGAGATCAAGAGCGAACGCGACACTCTTGACCGGCTCCCACATCAGAGCGATGTCTACAGTCGTGCGCTTGATCTAGCTACCATGGTTACTGCAAAAAAACATCTCTCTAAAATCAGATTGATTGTTCCGCGGTGGTGGGGCCTAGTGGTTGCGGAGAACGCGGACAACTGTATTGTCCTTCGCGAGTTGCGTACAGCGAAGAAAAACCCGTCGGTGGACGCTTTCGCCCAAGCGCAGCTACTCTGGCGGGATGAGGCATTGCACGAACTAGAACGGCGCGCGCTAGCACACGGAATGCGGGCAAAAACTCGAAAAGCACTGTGGGAAAAACTTGCACGCCACGTCGATCGGGAGGAAATAGGATCGATTGTTCGCTTCCACCTCAAGAGACGCCTTCGCCTTCGAGCTGTCGAGCAACCAGCGTCAAGTGATGATTGGTACCCACCTTCCTCCATGTCGTAGCGTTACCTGGACCTGATTCATGACGCGCACATTTCTGGATGTAGGCGTCTCCCCAGCTGAAATCAGCTCCGGCGAATTCCGGGCGTTGAACTAAAAGGCTGCTGAGCTCGAAATACTGCTCAAATCCGTATTCACGTACGTTTCTGCCTTTTAGAACGAGCCACGACGTTTGGGTCGAATACCGGATGCTTGCGCTCATACGCATGATTCGGGGGTCGAGTTCTTTAGGTATTGGATGTGAGATAGCGTAGTCACCAAAGAGCAGGTCCTTTCTTGGCAGTTTCTGGGGCTTGCTCTTAATTGCCCTCCACAAATCCCACTCGCTACGAGGTAGCTTCTCAGTCGCATCCGCCCGCACATCGCTAAGATCTTCCGGAAAGGACGCCCCGGCAATAGTTACTCGTCGCCATTGGTCTACATCCGGAAGGGTATTTAGCATATATCGAGTAACCAGAAGTTCCTTTCCCTCAGTGCCAATCTCCTTCAAGTCAAGAAGAATGTCTATATGCCGAGGTTTCAAAGAAACCGCTTCTAGAATTGCCGTGATTTCAGAGTCAATGTCGACTTCTTCGCCGAAGTCGTCTACCGTTAGCCTAATGCAAACACCACTCTTGCACGTCGACGCGTGCCTTCCCGCGGCGCTGCGCAGATCCGACGTACTTTCGCGCGTAATTACAGGTATCGCCTGCAGTTGAGCTGCTCTACAATCGCCCAAAACGGCCGTCACCGCTAGAGTGCCGTCAGAGAGATATTGCTCTTCGCCGAGCCAAGGCAGTTCCACATAAATCGGGTCGTCTTTCCAACACCTCATTAATCTCTGGGCGATGCCACTCACATGATCTTCTAAAGACTTTGCCGGCCGGTCGTTGGCGTAATCGTACGGGACCGGGGGAACCTCTATGAGAGGGAGTACCAGGCGACGAACGTCAGCATTTAAGGTCTCAAGCGCGGAGAACTCGCCCTCTTTGCCTTTGAGAATGGGCACATACCTCTGCACGTCCGCCATATTGTTACTCCAACTCACGCTGCAGGTTAACGAATCGAGAAGCACCCGAAAGGTCCGGAAACAGCGACAAATGGTTGATATTCATACGGCTAAGGGCGCGAAGGCACGTGGCGCGCTCGGAATCTGGAATGAAGATCCTTAAAAGAACAAGAGTAGTAGACGCTTCAAATGCGGTCTGCACCCATCTTTCGAGCGGATTGCCGATCGGTGCTCGCGTGAACAGGCCTGACTGACTGACCAGCCGCGGGTTGTCGTCTGAGAACGGGTCGATAAACTCAATGACGCCAGGGCGACCAGTCTCCAAGATGGGGCCATTTGCGATTTCATAGCTCTTGGCATTAACCGCCGATTGGTTCAGAGCATAAACAACGCGGTTTTCCGTTCGATCTGTAGAATGATCAGCGAATGCGAAGTATGCTGCAGCAAAAGGGGAGCGCGTCCAGTCGAGGAGAGGCGTCGCTAGCCCGTTGTGCTGTCCCAAAGCCCACCACTCGTTGTCGCTCAACTTTGGCGGGTTCGCTCCGCGTCGGCCACGCGCAGCATACTTGAATCCCTCGAGTTGTCGTGTCGATTCGCTTTCCAGTACATTGGCGCTGCGTCCTAGCAAACCGAGTGTTTCAAAAAAACGATCAATAGTCGTGCTGAGATTCCAATCATCTCGTCGCTGGCCTCTCCAGATGAATTCAGAATGGACACCGGCCGGGAAAACCACGTTGTCGAGAAACGGCGAGAAGTCAGCCCATGTTGGAAGATACACAGTCGCCACTCCGTCAGACGGCGACACATCTATGAGCGATGAAGTCTGTTCGACCAACTAATCACCTTGTGAGTCAGTCAAACGTGTTTCCCGGCAAATAGTGGCTGGCAGTCGCCTACCTACGAGCATCCACTCGTACTCCCGCAATTCAAGCACTTGTAGCAAGCCCCATTTCTCACCATGATCGAGCCGCAGTCGCTGCAGCTCGGCGCGTCCTGCTGGTATCGGAACGTGGCGGTGTTGCGGGAGTTGGGGCCGTCCGCATCCTTCGGAGCGGCGATGACGGACGGAGTGGCGAGCGAGGTTACGAAGGATGCGTCCTCCTTCGTCAGCGGGGCTACGTTGGGGACGGGCTTGGCGACGACTGGCGCGGCGTCCTCGCGGAGGATGACGCCGGCGTTGCTTTGGCTTTCGCGGTCGAGGAACTTGGTGGCGAGCCATTTGAAGATGTAGTCCATGATCGATTTGGTCATGGGGATTTCGGGGTTCTTGGTGAAGCCGCTCGGCTCGAAGCGGGTGTGGGTGAATTTGTCGACGAGGAAGTTGAGGGGGACGCCGTGCTGGAGGGCGAGGGACGTCATGGTGGCGAAGCTGTCCATGAGGCCGGAGATCGTGCTGCCTTCCTTGGCCATGGTGATGAAGATCTCGCCGGGGGTGCCGTCTTCGTATTTGCCGACGGTGATGTAGCCCTCGTGGCCGCTGATGGAGAATTTGTGGGTGATCGACTCGCGCTCGTCGGGGAGCTTGCGGCGGACGGCGGTTGGGGTCACGCCGAGGTCGGTGAGTTTCTCCTTGTCCTTGCCGGTGGAGAGGGGCTGCGAGCGCTTGCAGCCGTCGCGGTAGACGGCGACGGCTTTCAGGCCGAGCTTCCAGGCTTCGTGGTAGGCCAGCTCGATTTCATCGACTGATGCCGCGGACGGCATGTTGATGGTCTTGGAGATCGCGCCGCTGATGAAGGGCTGGACGGCGCCCATCATCTTGAGGTGGCCCATGTAGTGGATCGAGCGCGTTCCGTTCTGCGCTTTGAAGGCGCAGTCGAAGACGGTGAGGTGCTGGTCGAGGATGTGCGGGGCGCCTTCGATGGTGTCGTTCTCGTCGATGTACTGAATGATCTCGTTGATCTGTTTCGGGTCGTAGCCGAGGCGCTTGAGGGCCGTGGGGACGGTCTGATTGACGATCTTCAGCATGCCGCCGCCGACGAGCTTCTTGTACTTCACGAGGGCGATGTCGGGCTCGATGCCGGTGGTGTCGCAATCCATCATGAAGGCGATGGTGCCGGTGGGCGCGAGGACGGAGATCTGGGCGTTGCGGTAGCCGTGCTCCTGGCCGAGGGCGTAGGCCTCGTCCCACACCTTGGCGGCGGCGTCGGCCAGATCGGCCGGCAGCGGACGGGTGTTGATGCGGTAGGCGGCGCGGCGGTGCTTGTCGATCACGCGCAGGAACGGCTCGCGGTTCACGGCGTAGCCTTCGAACGGACCGACTTTTGATGCGATGCGCGCGGACTGCGCGTACGACTCGCCCGACAAAATCGACGTAATCGCTGCCGCGTAGTCGCGGCCGTCTTCGGAGTCATACGCAATCCCGCGGGCCATGAGCAGCGCGCCGAGGTTGGCGTAGCCGATGCCGAGCGGGCGGAAGGCGTGCGAGTTCTTCTCGATGGCCTTCGTCGGATACGAGGCGAAATCGACGGTGATCTCCTGCGCGGTGATGACGATGCGCAGCGCGGCGCGGTAGGCCTCGACGTCGAAGCCAGTGTTCTCGTTGTAGAAGCGCATCAGGTTGAGCGAGGCCAGGTTGCAGGCGGAGTCGTCGAGGAACATGTACTCCGAGCAGGGATTCGAGGCGTTGATGCGGGCCGTGTTCGGGCAGGGATGCCAGTCGTTGACGGTGGTGTCGAACTGCATGCCGGGATCGCCGCAGAGATGTGCCGACTCGGCCATCTTGCGCATCAGCTCGCGGGCCTTGTACGTGCCCATGACCTGCTTCGGCTCGGTGACCGACCAGGTCTGCCAGTCGAGGTCCTTCTCGTACGCGTGCATGAAGTCGTCGGTGACGCGCACGGAGTGGTTGGCGTTCTGGAACTGCACGGAGTCGTATGCGCCGCCGGGAGCGTTGAACGCGCCGTCGTAGCCGGCGTCGATCAGGGCCCAGGCCTTCTTCTCTTCCTTCTCCTTCGACTCGATGAAGTCGACGATGTCGGGATGGTCGGCGTTGAGGATGACCATCTTGGCGGCGCGGCGGGTCTTGCCTCCGCTCTTGATGACGCCGGCGAAACTGTCGTAGCCCTTCATGAAGGAGACGGGACCCGAGGCGGTGCCGCCGCCGGCGAGGAGCTCTTTCGACGAACGGATGCTTGAGAGATTCGATCCCGTGCCGGAGCCATATTTGAACAACATCCCCTCGGTCTTGGCCAGGCCGAGGATGGAGTCCATGGTGTCGTTGACGGAGTTGATGAAGCACGCCGAGCACTGCGGATGCGGCTCGATGCCGACGTTGAACCAGACCGGCGAGTTGAAGGCGGCCATCTGGTAGAGAAGGATGTGCGTGAGCTCGTCCCTGAACGTATCTCCATCAGCCTCGGAGGCGAAGTAGCCGCCTTCGCGTCCCCATCCGGTGATGGTGCGGACGACGCGTCCGATGAGCTGGCGCACGGAGGTCTCGCGATCGGGTGAGCCGAGGTGGCCGCGGAAGTACTTCGACACGACGACGTTGGTGGCCATCTGCGACCAGAACTTCGGCATCTCGACGTCTTTCTGCTCGAAGACGATCCCGCCGCTTTCACTGGTGATGGCTGCCGCGCGCATCTCCCATTCACAGGTGTCGTAAACGTCCACTCCCGCTTTGGTGAAGAAGCGGTCGACGGCGATGCCGCCGAGCTTCGTCTCCTTTTTCTTCACGGGCTTGCTGTTCGAGCGGGGGCGGATGCTGCTGGACGGGATCTCGATGGACGTCATGGCCTGTTCTCCTTCTTCGAAGCAAAAGCGCCCCTACGCGGGGCGCTTCGGGTGTTTGAATGAGTGTTCGTTAACGAGCGAGCCAGCGTGCGCTGGTGGGCCGGGCCTGCGGGACCGGCGTCTTGACTTTGACGGTGACCTGATACTCGCGAATCTGCAGTGAAACCGACCGCAAAGGGCTCCGTGTGGTAAGACGGGAAACGTGCTTCAAATCCTTCATCAATCCTCCCACGCGCATCGCTGTCTTTGTTGTGCGAGACAAGCTACGCCCCGTGGAAACGGATGTCAAGTGAATGACCACAAGATGTTGTGGTCGTGTGCGCTCAGAACACTACCTGAAGCGTAAGTATTCGCGGAATCAAGAGTTTAGTCCACAGGATGTAGACGGGATATCGGACGGTTCTCCGCCGTCTTTCCTCGGCTTCCCCGCAGGTTATCCGCAGGTTTTTGCACAGTCTTTCGAGTGGTAATCCGCAAAAAATCAGCGCGTTTTCCACACGTTTTGCACATCTTTTCCGTGTAGATTTCGCGATCACTTTTTCCGCAGCTTTTAAAGTGAGTTTCCGAAGGAAATAGCAGACTCGGCCGAAGAAAATTTTGGCGTGTGTGCTGGGAGGGTGGGAGAGCTGCGGAAAAGGGTGTGACACGTGGAACATCTGCTTCATCTGCGTCATCTGCGGATAGATTCATCCGCAGATGACGCAGATGGCACGGACATGAAATCAGTAGCCGCCGCCGGCGCCCGCGCCGCCGAAGGATTTGTCGGTGGGCGACGCGGAGTCAGCGAGCTCGGGACCGGTGTGGGCGTGGTCGGCGGGGGCGGATCCGTGCGGGGCAACGGTGAGGATGCCGCCGATCTGCATTGCTTCGTCGTAGGGATTCGTTGCGACGACGGTGACGACGAAGCCGCGCGTTTTCTTTCGCAGGGCGCGCTCGAACGTCACCGCAATCGCGATCACCGCGATCCCCGCGCCGATCAACTTCCCCTCGGCGGGATACGCGAAGAGATCGCGCATCTCGATCGCGGCGCATGCAAGCGACAGCGTCGCGGCAATGAGCAGGACGCGATCGCGCCAAGCGATGCCGGTGGCGAGCAGGATGGCGGCGGTGATGCCGAGGATCGCGGCGACTTGAATGTCCATGACATAGGTTCGGAACACGCGCATCAAGACGGTCGCGAGATAGCCCGCCACCGGCATCGCCAACGCGAGGCCGGCGAAAAGGCGATCCGTCGATGGACGCTGCCAGACGCGGCGGAGTGCGAATGCCGAGGCGATGGCGAGGAGAGCGGCGACCGACATCGCCAGGATCGGCGTGTGCTCCCATTTCGCCGCGACGTATGCAACGACCAGGATCGCCGCGAACACGCCGAAGAAAGCATTGCGCATCCGCCAGCCGGAAAGGGCGGTGACGGCGGCAAAGGCAAGGAGTGCTTCCACCTTTCCCTGGCTCGGCAGACCAAAAAGGAAGGCGAAGGTTCCGCAGAGCCAAAGCGCCGACTCGACGCCGGTGCGGAAAAAGCGGTGCTGACGGATCAGCCATTCCGAGGCGCCGATGGCGAGGGCCGCGGTGAGCAATCCCTTGGGCAGTTGGAGGATCGCGAAGAATCCGAAGGCGGCGGCGACGGCGATGATCGCCAGCACGGTGAAGACGACGCGCAGCAGCAAGCCGTAGTGACGCCATCCGGTCTCCGGCTGCGACGGCACCAGTTTGCGCATCGCCTCGGCGCGCTCTTCGGCGACCGAGGGGCCGGCGAACCATCCGTTCATTCGGTCCTCCGCAGACGCGTGTACGAGATGAACAGCCCGACGATCGCAGCGACGGTCGAGATCAGGAGATAGAACAAGGTCAAGACCGCGTATTCGACGTCGATCGCGCTGCAGACGGCGATGTCGATGGCGATGGTGCCGTAGACCCAGGCGTAAATGACGAAGGTCCCGTTCCGCGTCCGGTAGCCGTAGAGCATCGAGGCAGCAGCGAGAGCGACCGCCAACAGGCAGCCGGTCAGCCGCGTCTCTTTGTGCGCCGCGAGGATCAGCGCGCCCCAGAAAGCGAAGTTCGCAGCGGCGTTATCGAAGAGGGAGCTGAACGTTGTGTCAGGCCGCAGCTTCCGATCGATCACCCGCCAAACGACGACGATTCCGGCGCAGACAAACGAGCGTGCGGCAGTCTCGACGGCCGCATCGAACATCGCCGCAACACTGCGGCGTTCGATGCCGAGCCACGCCGCAAGCGACGCGACCGACAGCGAGAGCACGAGACGCGAGCGGAAGTAGTACGCCGTGGCCGCATGCAGGATTGCCAGAAAGAGAAAGTGCCGCGGCCAGCTGTTGCCGAGAAGTTGGTAGTGGTGTTCGATGTATCCGATGTCGGCGCTCGCCAGTAGCGCGGCCAGCAGCAGGACGTAGTCATCGGCCAGCGAGGCCGTGCGGCTGCGCTTCCAGTACGACCATGCGTAGCAGGCAGCCGCCGCGAGTCCGATCACGGCTGCGATGGCGAGCGGACCGATGTCGTCGAGATGCTTAGCGATGTAGACGCCAGCGCCGGTGGAGATGAGCATCACGCCGGCCCACGTCAGGATGCGAAGCTCGGGATAGATGCTGACGGCTTCGCGGCGCTCGCGCGCAATGAGACCGGCGGCGGTTTCGGCGTCGATTGCGCCGGAGTCGCGCAACAGCGCCAGCTCCGGCTCGAGTGTGATCATGTGCGGCGGATTGTACGCGGATGGCGAGCTCGTCAACGCATTGACCGGTCTCGGCGACGAGCTGACGTTGACCAGGCCCGACTACGCGAACAGCGGCGTGTTCTTGCGCAAACCTCAAGAATGAAGATCGATTCACGCGCGTTGGCGCAGCAGATATGAGACGCGTCGTCGTCACAGGAATGGGCGTGATCTCGCCGCTCGGCAACGATCCGGACGCTCTCTTCTCCGCGCTGATGGAAGGGCGGTCGGGCCTGCGCGAAGTCGTCACCGAGGGACCGAAGGGAACGAACTCGAACGCGGGCGGCGCCGCGGACTTTGATCCGTCGCCGTACGTTCCGCGCCCCGACCAATACGATCGCGTGACGCAGTTTTCGATCGCCGCGGCATCGATGGCGGTGAAGGACGCGGGCATCGAGTTCACCGACACGAATCGCAATCGCGCCGGCGTGTCGTTCGGCACCGGAATGGGGACTGCGAACTCGCTCGAAGAGACATTCGCGCAGTTGCTGCTGCGCGATCCCGATCGCGTCAAGCCGCTGACGGTGCTGAAGGTGATGAACAACGCACCGGCGGGCCACATCGCCATGCAGCATGGATTGGCCGGACCTGACCTCACCTACTCCTGCGCATGCTCGTCGTCGTCGGTTTCGATCGGCGAGGCGTTCCGTCAGATCCGCCATGGCTACGCGGATGTGATGATCGCAGGCGGCGCCGAGGCGCCGCTGACGTTCGGGTTTTACAAATCGTGGGAGGCGATGCACGTCCTGGCGATGCCCGATCGCACAGACTTCTCCACCGCCTGCCGTCCATTCTCGAAGAATCGCACCGGCCTCGTTCTCGGCGAAGGCGCGGCCATGGTCATTCTCGAAGAGCGCGAAGCGGCGATGCGCCGCGGCGCGCGCATCTACGGCGAGTTGATCGGCTACGGATCGAGCAACGATCACCTGCACATCACGAAGCCATCTGTCGACGGCCAGGCGATGGCGATGACGCTGGCGCTGGACGACGCGAAGACCGCCGCGGACGAGATTGGCTACATCAACGCGCACGGGACCGCGACGCTGTTGAACGACGTCACCGAAACGCGCGCGATCAAGAAGGTCTTCGGCGACCGCGCCTACAAGATCCCCGTCAGCTCGACGAAGTCGATGCACGGCCACCTTCTCGGCGGCGCCGGCGCGCTGGAGTTCGTGATCGCGCTGCTGGCAATGGATCGCAACGCTGTCCCACCAACTGCGAACCTCGACGTGCCGGACCCCGACTGCGATCTCGATTACGTTCCCGGCCGCGGCCGAACGGATCAGGACCTCCGCTGCGTGATGTCGAATTCATTCGCCTTCGGCGGCACGAACGCGGTGCTCATCGCGCGGCGCTAATGACGCGGTAATTCTTTGCGGCGGGCGTTCTCTCGTTTTTCACGGAAAATCGGCGCCTCGTATCTCTAATGAGCATACGTTGGTTCGAGTGATGTCCGCAGCTCATCCGGGGGGAGAGCTCATGGCTACATCGGACGGGAGAATCAATCTCGCGGGGACGGTCGTTAATGGCAGCCGTCATTTCTGCGCCTTTTTTCACAACAAGGATGAAGAGCTTCGAACACTCCTGCCATTCATTCGGGAAGGACTGGATGCCGGTGAAAAGGCGATTCACGTCATATGTGCCGAGATCGACAGTGAATATCGTGCGCGGCTGAGAGAGGCCGGCATCGATGTCGCGGCCGTCGAAAAGAGCGGACAGCTCGACGTCATCGCATGGCCGAACAGTCATCTGTTAGCGGGTGGCGAGTTCGATCCAGCCCACGCGTTGAAAATGATCGACCAAGTGCTGGGCGCTGCACGCAAGCAGGGATATCGCCGGACGCGCGGTATCGGCTACATGGATTGGGCGCTCCAGAATCAGATTCGCGCCGGCGCCCTCATGGCGTACGAAGCAAGGTTGAACACGATCCTCAAGCGGTATGACGATCCGATCGTGTGCTCGTACGATCTCACGTTCGCCAGCGGCGCCGTCGTGCTCGATGTCATGCGCACGCACCCGGCCGCACTCATCGCCGGCGTTCTTCAGCACAACCCGTTCTACATTCCGCCGGAGCAAATGCTGCACGAGCTTCGAGAAAGAGGCGAGATCGCAAGCGACGAGCAAAATCTCCACGAACATCTGCATTCGAGACGAAGTTGAATAAGGGCGAGGACGAGTAACGACGCACCCCAGAGGCGCCGAACCGGGAGGCAACGATGTCTGCATCGAGCGGCGAGAGGCTTGCTGAGGCGGTTTTCGAGCGAGATCATCACGTCTGCGCGTTTTTCCACAACAAGGATGAGGAAGCCCGAGCGCTGAAACCGTTCGTCCTCGAGGGGTTGGCTGCGGGGGAAAACGCCATCCACATCGTCGACCCTAGTCTCCGCGAAGACTATGACCGCCGGATGAGCGGGGCTGGCGTCGATCTCGATGCGCTGGAGCGCAGCGGGCAGTTGGCGGTGATGGCATGGCCGAAATCTCCGCGGCATGGACGCATCGATCGGCTCGAGGCGGCCAGAATGGTCGACCAACTGCTGCGTGCCTCACGGGAGAACGGGTATCGGCGTACCCGCGTCCTCGGCGAGATGGATTGGGCGGTGCGGGACGGGATCCGCGACGACGAGCTCATTGCATTGGAGGCACAACTGCATGAGGTTTATTTGCTTCATGAGGTCTGGGTCGTCTGTGCGTACGATCTCTCCCATTTCGGCAGCGCCATCGTCCTCGATGTCCTGCGTACCCATCCGGCGGCTATGATCGGGGGAGTCCTCCAGCACAACCCATTCTTCGTACCGCCGGAGGAGATGATCGAGGAGCTTCGCGGGAGAGGCGGGCTCGTCGCGTGACACGGGAGAGTGCGGAAAGCGCGAAGTACCGCGGCGCGTTCGGCGAAGTGGTCGCGCTTGTTGCGCTTCCCGCGGTCTGGTCCGGTTACCACTTGCCGCAGATCGTCGACGACGTGGCGGATGTGCTTCTGCGGATCCTGAACCTCGATTTCGTTTACGTAACGCTATTCGACGATGAAAGGCCGATCGCGGCAGCGCGCGCAAAACAAAAAGACATTGACGTCGGCCGTTTCGCGGCAGCGGCGCGTCAGCTTGCATCGGGCAATGCGGTGACGTCGACGATCCCCGACCCATCAGACGCAACGCGCTCGCTACGGGTCACCGTCAGCGCCGGCGGCAGCGCGTCGGAATTGACGGTCGTTGCCGCGTCGGCCGATCAGCAGTTTCCAACGGAGATCGACCTCCTCCTTCTCGCGGTCACTCTCAATCAAGCCAACATCGTCATCGGCCGAAAGCGCGTTGAGGAGCTTGTCGAGGAGAACGTCCTCCTCAGAACCCAGATCGATGAGCGCCTGCTCATGGGCTCCGTGATCGGGGTTTCGCGATCCATTCGATCCGTTCTGTCGGGCGTCGACAAAGTTGCGCCGACCGACGCCACGGTCCTGATTACGGGCGAGACGGGAACGGGGAAGGAACTGATCGCAAGGGAGATTCATCGCCGGTCGCGGCGTGCCAGCGGTCCGATGATCGCCGTTCATTCGGCGGCTCTGCCGGTAGGCCTGATCGCCAGCGAGCTGTTCGGTCACGAGCGCGGTGCGTTCACCGGCGCCCTGCAGCGCCGCATCGGCCGCTTCGAGATCGCAAGCCGAGGAACGATCTTCCTCGACGAAGTGGGCGAGCTTCCGCCCGAGATGCAGGTGGCGCTTCTGCGCGTACTTCAGGAGCGGACTTTCGAGCGCGTCGGCGGCAGCCAGACGCTGCGTACCGAGGCGCGGGTGATCGCCGCCACGAACCGCGATCTGTTGAAAATGGTTCGGGAGGGAACGTTCCGCGAGGACCTTTACTATCGGCTCAACGTCTTTCCCATTCACATTCCGCCGCTCCGCGAGCGGCGCGAAGATATCCCCGTACTGGTCGAGCACTTCACCGCAATCCTGGGCCGCCGCCTCGATAAGCCGATGAAGAGCATCTCGAAGGCGAGCATGGTCCGGCTGATGGACTACGCGTGGCCGGGGAACGTGCGCGAGCTGGAAAATGTCATCGAACGCGCGGTGATCCTCGCGTCCGGAGGCGAGCTCATTGTCCCGCCTTCTCTCTGCAAATCGCCGCCGGGAAAGGCCGTCCGCGGCGGCGCGCTGCCCCACCGTCTGGATGAGATAGAGAAGTCCGCGATCGAGCAGTCGCTGTCGGAAAGCGGAGGCCGCGTTGGCGGTCCCGGCGGCGCCGCGGAGCGCCTCGGCCTTCGCCCAACGACGCTCTCCTCGAAGCTGCACAAGTACCGCATCGATCCCGCCCGATTCAGGCCGCCACGCTGAGTGCCTGGCTTGTCATCCTGAGCCGCCGGAGGCGTTGGAGCGCGCAGCGCGGACGCCGGAGGACGGCGAAGGATCTCCAGCTTCCCAATCTGCGTTGAATCCCGGTGGGTTTCAGCCGGAGTTGCGCATCTTGAGATCCTTCGTCGTCCTGCGCCGCTTCCGCGCTTCGCGCTCCACGGCTCCGGCGTCTCAGGATGACATCGAACCCGCCCGCTTCAGACCGCCACGCTGACCTCGGGATTCGTCGATCGACGAGTTTTCGTCGCGACAGATCCACGTGCCTCAACGTGTTCTCAATAACTTAGGAACGGCATCTCCCTTGGACTAGGTGGAGGCCATGTCCGCTCTCGCCACTTCTCATGGTCTCCTCTCGCCGCTCCGCATTCTTCTCGTCGAAGACAGCCCGATCGAAGCACATCTGATCCGGTCCATTTTCGGCTCGACGTCGTTCCGGGTGACGTCCGTGGATCGTCTCGCCGATGCGTTGACCGTGCTCGCTTCCACGGCCATCGACGTCATCCTGCTCGATCTGAACCTGCCGGACAGCCAGGGCTCGGACACGCTCGCCACGATTCTCGAACACGCGGGCAGCATCGCCATCGTCGTCCTCACCGGCAACGGCGATGATCAGGCCGCCCTCGATGCCGTGGCGATGGGAGCCCAGGACTACCTGGTCAAAGGAACCGCGAACGGGGACACGATCGTGCGCTCGATCCGCTATGCGTTCGAGCGCATTCACGCCGAGGAGGATCGCCGCCGGTCGCAGGAACGATTTCGGGCGCTCGTGGAGAACAGTTCAGACGGAATCGCGCTCATCGACGCAGCAGGAAATATCCACTACTCCAGCCCCGCGATCAGCCGGATTCTCGGTTATTCGATGGACGAGATCCTCGGCATGAATGTTTTCGCGCTGATGCATCCCGATGACGTCATGGAGGGCCGCAGGCGCCTCGTGACGATCCTGAAGAAACAGGCGGCGCTGGTGGCCATGCCGGATCTGCGCTATCGGCATTCCGACGGCACGTGGCGATCTCTGGAGGTGCTGCGAACGAACCGTCTCGACGATCCCGCCGTTCGCGCCATCGTCATCAACTTCCGCGACGTGACCGAGCGCAACAACGCTCTAGACGTAGCCGAACGGCTCCGGCGCCGGTACGAGTTGATCCTGAATTCGATCGCCGACGGGGTGGAAGAGTTGAACGCGAACGGAATGGTGACGTTCGAGAACGCGGCAGCCGCGTCCATGCTCGGCTGGGAACCGCATGACCTCATCGGAAGAAATGCCCATCAGACGATTCACCATTCGTACGCCGATGGCTCACCGCGGCCAGCAGAGGACTGTCCGATCATCGCCACGCTCCACGATGGCGTCGTGCGGCATGTCAGCGATGACATCTTCTGGCGCAAGGACGGAACATGCTTCTCCGTCGAGTACGTGGCCGCGCCGAAGATCGATAGCAAGGGAGAGATGCTTGGCGTCGTCGTGGCGTTTCGCGACGTGACAGAGCAGCGCGAAATGCAGCGGCAGGTCGACCAGGCTATCCGCGTCACCTCCCTCGGGCGCGTGGCCGCCTCGGTCGCGCACGAATTCAACAACGTGCTCATGTCGATCCAGCCATTCGTCGAAATCCTTCAGCGCCAGATCGGCAACGATGCGCCAAGCTCGAAGGCGCTGCGGTACATCGGCGATGGCGTGAAACGCGGACGGACGGTCAGCCATCAGATTCTCCGTTTTGCCAATCCCGCCGAGCCGCGGCTGATGACGCTCGACGCCGGCGAATGGATGCGCACGTTCAGCGAAGAGGCGCGTCTGACGCAGCGCGAGCACAAGGTCGATGTCGGACCTGCCGAGTCGCTCGTGGTCAGCGCAGACGCCGAACAGTTGTCGCAGGTGATGTTGAACCTGATCGGCAACGCGCGCGATGCGTCGCCCGCGGGGTCGGCGATTGCTGTCGGCGCCGTGCGCGCGGACGCCGTTCCGTTCCTTCGCGAACGCGTGCCGGACGCGCACCGTTTCGCAGCCATGTTCGTTCGCGATCGCGGCTCAGGAATCGCGGCCGAGGTACTCGAACACATTTTCGAGCCACTGTTCACGACCAAGAGGAATGGTGGAACAGGGCTCGGTCTCGCTGTCGTGCAACAGATCATCTCGGAGCACGGCGGGGAGGTGATCGTCGAGAGCGCCGCCGGCGTCGGATCTACGTTCTACATCGTCTTGCCGCTCGAAGAGCCTGACTATGAACCGCCAATACCCGGCGGCGAGAACTCGACGATGTCGTAGAAAGCGGCAGGCCCGATGTGGCAAAGACACTCTTGTCTGTGCTGCTGGGAGGCTTGCGCTTGTCTTTTCAAGTTGCGCGGCTTCGAAAGCACAGACAAGAGTGTCTATGCCACATCGGTGCGCGTCTTGCTCGCGGATTCCGCATGCAACCACCGGAAGTTGTCGTCATCACCGGCGCCTCGGCGGGCGTCGGTCGCGCCACGGCGCGTGCGTTCGGAAAACGTGGCGCGAAGGTCGGACTGATCGCTCGCGGCAAGGACGGACTCGAAGCGGCGAAACGCGAGATCGAAGAGCTCGGCGGCGAAGCGATCGTCCTGCCGTTGGACGTCGCGGATGAAAACGCGGTCGAACAGGCCGCAGCGGAAGTCGAACGCACGTTCGGCGCGATCGACATCTGGATCAACAACGCCATGCTCTCCGTCTTTTCGCCGATCATGGAGATGACGCCCTCCGACTATCGCCGCGTCACCGAGGTCACGTACCTCGGCTACGTGTGGGGAACGTTGGCGGCGCTGCGGCGGATGAAGCCGCGCGACCGCGGCGCGATCGTGCAGGTCGGATCGGCGCTCGCCTATCGCGGCATCCCGCTGCAGTCGGCGTATTGCGCGGCCAAACATGCGGTGCAGGGTTTTCACGATTCGCTGCGGAGCGAGTTGATTCACGACGGCAGCAACGTGCGCGTGGTCATGGTGCAGATGCCGGCGCTGAACACACCCCAGTTCCGCTGGGTGAAATCGCGCCTGCCGCGCAAGGCGCAGCCGGTGCCGCCGATTTTTCAACCCGAGGTGGCGGCGGAAGCGATCGTGTGGGCGGCGTACAGCGGACGGCGCGAAATCAATGTCGGCTGGCCCGCATCGAAAGCGATCATCGGCAACAACTTCGCGCCGGGATATGCCGATCACTACCTCGCCAAGTACGGCTACGACGCGCAGATGATCGATGAGCCGGAAGTGTCGGGACGTCCCGACAATCTCTGGTCGCCGCTGCCCGGCGACGCCGGCGCACACGGCGTCTTCGACGACCGCTCGACGGATACGAGCATTGCGCTGGAACTGAACAAACGAAGAGGATGGATCGCGCTCGGCGCGGCGGCGTTGCTGCTGGCTGCGTGCGTAAAACGCCGCTAAGCCCTTATCTGCGTCGCATCTGCGTCAATCTGCGGATTAAACTGCCGCCGCTTGAAGCACTACATTGCCCTCGCCCGTCCATTCACACTTCTCCCGCCGCTCCTCGGCATCGTCTCCGGCGCGGTGTGCGCGTGGGGATCGGCGCACAATCCCGATCCGACTCGCGCGCTGACGTCGTCGGTGATCTGGACGATCGTCCTCGGCTCGCTCTGCGCGTCGTTCCTGAACGCGGCGAACAATTCGCTGAACCAGATTTACGACCTCGAAATCGATCGCATCAACAAGCCGAAGCGGCCGCTGGTGACGGGCGAAGTGTCGCGGCGCGGCGCATGGATCTTCACTTGGATCATGTACGTCCTCGGCCTCGTGCCGACGTGGCTGGTGGTCGTCTATCCGTACACGAGCTGGCGCGCGAAATTCTTCGCGCCGCTGCCGTGGCATGAGTGCATCGCCATCTACCTGATCGCGTTCATCTCGACATTCGTCTATTCGGTCCCCGCCCTCGGCCGGACGAAGGCGCATCCGATCGGCGCGAACCTCACCATTGCCATCCCGCGCGGCTGCCTGCTGAAAGTGGCCGGCTGGACGATGGTGGCGCACGCGACGACCGCCGAGCCGTGGTTCATCGGCTCGGTCTTCATGCTCTTCCTCCTCGGCGCGGCATCGACGAAAGATTTCAGCGACATCGAAGGCGACCGCGCCGGAGGATGCCGCACGCTTCCGATCGCATTCGGCGTGAAACGCGCGGCGTGGATGATCGCGCCGTTCTTCATCTTCCCCTGGCTACTGATGCCGCTCGGCGCCGCTACGCACATCCTTACCGGCAACGGAACGTTCCTGACGATCCTCGGAATCGCCCTCGCGCTCTGGGGCGCGTACACGGTCTGGCTGATCGTCCGCAATCCCGACGAGCTGACGGCGACGGAAAACCATCCGTCATGGCGGCACATGTATTTGATGATGATGGCGGCGCAGGTGGGGTTTGCGGTGGCGTATGTCTTCTAAAGCTCCATCCTGCGTGAGCGCAGCGAGCGTCAGGATCTCGTTGATACAAGCTCAATCCTGGTGAACGAGATCCTGACGTGCGCTGCGCTCCGCAGGATTGAGTTTTAGAACCCGATACATCCACACCCGCGTAGGAAAGTAATACGTGTACTCCTCCACGTAATGAGCACCGAGGTACGCGTCGTACGCATCGCGCTCCGGAAAGCGAACGTGCATGGCAAACAGCCGGTCGACGAACGCGTACCCATAACCCACGGCAGGATCGCGCTTCGTGAACGGAACGAAATTCGTCTCCGGCCGCTCGAGCGCGTTGTTGTCGGCGACGAGGATCTTCACGTTCGGATCGCGCGCGATGAGCATGTCGATGTATGCGTTGATTGGACCGCGATCCTGCCCGTGCATGACCGCCGGTCCGTAGAACTCGCCGATGAACCGGTCGCCGTATTGCGCGCCGTAGAAAAGGTAGTTCGGGAAGAAGCGGCTGACGTCGTAGAGCTGGATCGCGAAGCAGAGCACGATCGCTGCGATCAGAGGCTTCGTCGTCCGGTGCTCGAGGATGACCGCGGCGAGCAAGAGGCAGACGAGCGGATAGAACTGCACCTGATGGTGCGGTGCGTCGTAGCGGAAGACGAATCCCTTCAGCGCGAAGTTGATGAGCAGCGCGATTCCGAATGCGGCCAGAAACGTCGTCTGCAATCGTCGCGGGCGATGCAGCGTCGTCGCGTAGCAGGCGGCGGCCAGGACGAGCCACCACGGTCCGATTTTGATGACGAAGAGAACGAGCGAAAAGTACCAGGGTGCGTGCGGCGACCCGAGGTTCAGATAGTTCCAGAAGGGGTATGGGTTCGGGAGCGTGCATGCGCGGATGAGTTTCACGAGCAGCGCCGGCTTCAGATAGATCACCGAGGTGGCGAAGAACGTTGCGATGGCGATCGGGATGAATAGCAGATCGCGCCAGGCGTACCGCCGCGTCATCGCGTAAAAGACGGCGATGACGATGCCGTTGAATACGCCGAGGATCGAGCAGGAAGTCGCGAGGCCGAAGGCGATGGCGCTGAGGATCAACCACTTCACCTCGTAGCGCCGCCGGCTCGGCGGCTGGACCGCCAGCGGCTCGCTGGCGCTTTTGACTTGCCGCCGAGCCGGCGGCGGTCCAGCCGGCGGGCCGCCGGCGCTACGGTAAAACGCAACGAACGACGCCGTCGTGAACATCGCAAACAGCACGTTCGAATGCGTCATCAGCATCCGGCCCGACGCCAGAATCTGTGGCGATGTGACGTACAGCGCCGCCGTCATCGTCGCCACGCCAAGGCCGAATTCGCGGCGGGCGAATCCGTAGAGCATCAGCAGAGTGAGCGCGCTGGCGATGAAGCTGACGACGTACTGAGCGTTGATCGATGGCGTCAACATCAAAACCACCGCGTGGATGAAGTACGGCAACCGCGTCTGCGAGATGTCGTCGAGGCAGGCGAATGGATCGTGCGTACTGGCCAGACATTGGGCGATGGCGATGTCCGTCCCCTCGTCCCACGTCGGCGAAATCGACGCGATGCGATGCAGGTGCAGGAACGTGAACGCCGCGAAGATCAGCACGAATGCGGCGTTGGCGAGACGGACGCGCGACATCACGACGCCAGGAGGCGGATGGCCTTCACGCGGGCGAGTGTAGCGCACGCCTCGCTGCTGCTTGCGCGGCTCGATCGAGAGTTACCGCGGGATGAAGACGCGGTAAATCAGCGCGGTGCCGAAACCCCAGGCAGCGTTGACGATCGGGCCGATCATCATCGCGCGCGGCTTCCATCCGCCGGCGATCGGCTGATGCTTGATCGGCGAAACGATGAACCACGCCACCAGCGTCGGGAAGATTGCACCGAAGAGGATCGCGGCGATCCAGAACGACGCGCCGCGGCGCCCTTCGATCATCGGCATCATGATCACGCCCCACACACCGCCCCAGAACGCGAGCGAAATCACCGCCGGGATTCCGAACGGCGGCACCGCCTGCATCGGCCAGGCCGGCTTCGGCGCGATGCTGAATGTATGCAGCAGCGCGAGCACGCACTGATGAAAGACGGCCGTGGAGACGAAGCCGGCGGCGAATGCGATCACGACGCGTTTGATCATCAGAGCACCCTTCGAAAGTAGTCGATCGTTTTCTGCAGCCCTTCTTCGAGCGGCACGACCGGCTCCCATTTCAGAAGCGTGCGCGCCTTGGTGATGTCAGGTCTGCGAATCTTCGGATCATCCTCGGGGAGCGGGCGGAACTCGATCGGCGCGTTGCTGCCGGTCAGGCGTTTGATCTCTTCGGCGAACTGCAGCACGGTCATCTCGTTCGGATTGCCGATGTTGGTCGGATTCGGATCATCCGACATCAGCAGGCGGTAGATGCCTTCGATCAGATCGGTGACAAAGCAGAACGAGCGCGTCTGCGAGCCGTCGCCGAACACCGTCATCGGCTCGTTGCGCAGCGCCTGCGAGATGAAGGCGGGCACGACGCGGCCGTCTTTGATGCGCATGCGTGGACCGTACGTGTTGAAGATGCGGACGATGCGCGTCTCGACGCCGTGGAAGCGGTGATACGCCATGGTCATGGCCTCGGCGAAGCGCTTGGCCTCGTCGTACACGCCGCGCGGACCGACCGGGTTCACGTTGCCCCAGTAGTCCTCTTTCTGCGGATGCACGAGCGGATCGCCGTAAACCTCGGACGTCGACGCGATCAGGTAGCGCGCGCCTTTGTCTTTGGCCACGCCGAGCGTTTTGTGCGTGCCGAGCGAGCCGACTTTCAATGTCTGGATCGGCTTTTCGAGATAGTCGATGGGACTGGCCGGCGACGCGAAATGCAGGACGTAGTCGAGATCGCCGTCGATGTGAATGTAGTTCGTGACGTCGTACTTCACGAACGAAAAACCCTCGCGGCCGATGAGGTGCTGGATGTTGGCCGGATTGCCGGTGATGAAGTTGTCGATGCAGATGACTTCGTGTCCGCGTTCGAGGAACAGCTCGCAAAGATGCGAGCCGAGGAATCCGGCGCCGCCGGTGATGAGGGCACGACCCATCAGGCGCTGACCGCCTTGCGAACGTCTTCGGCGCGGCCGACGGACGAGTAGTAGAAACCGAGCGCCTTCATGCGCTGCGGATCGTAAACGTTGCGGAGATCGATCAGGTTCGGCACTTTCATCGCTTTCTTGATGCGCTCGAAATTCAGCGCGCGGAACGCGTTCCACTCCGTTGCAAGCACGATCGCGTCCGCGCCCTCGGCAGTGCCATACGCGTCGTCGCAATAGTCGACGTTGTCGAAAATCGCGCGGCTGTTCTCCATCGATTGCGGGTCGTACGCCTGAATGCGCGCGCCGAGGGCCTGCAGCCCTTTGATGACGGGGATGGCGGGCGAATCGCGCATGTCGTCAGTGTCGGGCTTGAACGCCAGGCCGAGGATTCCGATCGTCTTGCCCTTCACGTCGCCGTCCAACGCGTCGACGATCTTCGTGACCATGCGCTGCTTGATGTCGTCGTTCACGCGCAGCACCGCTTCCATGATCTGGAACGGGTAGCCGTGTGCGCGGGCGATCGTGGCCATGGCGGAGCTGTCTTTCGGAAAGCACGATCCGCCGAAGCCGGGCCCGGACTGGAGGAACTTCGGTCCGATGCGGGTGTCGAGACCCATGCCGAGTGCAACATCCTGCACATTGCCGCCGACGCGTTCGCAGATCTGCGCGACTTCGTTGATGAACGAGATTTTCGTCGCGAGGAATCCGTTCGCCGCGTACTTGATCAACTCGGCCGACTCGACATTCGTGACAACGAACGGGATTTCGAGCGAGTGAAGCGGCGCGTAAATCTCTTTCATCAACTCGATCGATTCGTCGTCCGAGGCGCCGATGACGACGCGGTCGGGTTTGAGGAAATCTTCGATCGCGGACCCTTCGCGCAGAAACTCGGGATTCGAAACGACGGAGCCTTTTTGCCCGTTACCCGATTCCTCGAGGATCTTCTCGATCATCCGGCCGGTGCCGATGGGAACAGTCGATTTGGTGATCACGAGCTTCGGCCCGTTCATGTGTTGCGCGATCGTGCGCGCGACGCTTTCGACGTAGCTGAGATTCGCCGAGCCGTCGGGCTTGGGAGGCGTGCCGACGGCGATGAAAATGGCGCGGCTGCGGCTGATGGCGTCTCCGAGTTCGGTCGTGAAGCGCAGTCGTCCTTCGTCGACGTTACGGCTGACGATCTTGTCCAGACCCGGCTCGTAGATCGGAATCAGTCCGTTGTTCAGGGCGTCAATTTTTTTCGGGTCGATGTCACAGCAAATGACGTCGTTGCCGAAATCGGCCAGACCGGCCCCGGTAACGAGCCCGACATAGCCCGTTCCGATGACTGCGATATCCACCTGGGAGTCCTCCGGGGAAAGTAATGCGCGAACGCGCGGCGCGAGATCGTATCACCCCTGTCATCGTGAGCCGCCGGAGGCGCGTAGGCGAAGCCGGAGCGCCGTAGGACGGTCGAACGATCCCCCGCTGATAACCGCGCCCGACCGGGTTAACAGGCGGGGGGCCCTTCGACCGTCCTACGCTGCTTCGGCTTCGCCTACGCAGCTTCGGCGGCTCAGGATGACAGCTACATCGGTGGTGAAGTCGAAGTGGTCGTCGTTGTCGTCGTTGGATTCGCCACTGGCGGCACATCAGGCGCCGCGGGCGGCGCCTCGCTCTTCGTCACCGGCTTGACCGGCGGCGGAGGCGGCGTGGCCGCACCGGGTTTCGACTCCGTGTCGTAGCGCTTTTGAATCCCGCTCTGCTGGCGGTTGCGGATCAGCCAGCGCAGGAGCTTCGACTCGTTGATGCCGATGAGGATGTCGTTGACGGACTCGTACACCGAGGGATCGTTGACCAGTTTGCCGGCCGTCCCTTCGCCGCGATTCAACTTCGCGACGGTGTCGTTGAGCTGATGGAGCAGACCGGTGAATTCGTTGAGCGCCTGGTCGCCGTACTGCTTGTCGTTCATAAGACGCGGCACGAGACCTTGCCCGCTCTGATACGACGCACTGATTGCGGCAAGATTCGATGACGTCGTCTTCAGGTTGTCGACCAGCTCGTAGACTTTCTTCTTCCCTTCGGGATCGGTCAGCAGCGCCGGGATCATGCCCTGTCCGCTCTTCAGACTTCCCTGCACGTCGGCGACGAGCGTCTGCAGCGAGCGGGCGCTTTCCTGGATTGAACCGGTGAGCGAGGTAGCGTAGGCGTCGTCGTACACGAGACGGCCAACTAAACCTTTTCCGCTCTCGACGTGGCCGAGGATCGCGTTGGTTTTGTTGAGCGTAGTGAGGAAGGTGTCGGTAATGCGCTGCTTCGTTTCCGGCGTCGAGGTCAGCTCGCCGATGAGACCTTCGCCGCGGTCGACACGGCCGAGAATGTTCTTCAGCGAATACGAAATCTGCACGAAGTTGTCGACGAGATCCTCACCCGAGGAGATGAGCTGATCGACGTTAGTCTGGCGCGCGGCGGGAATCATCGCGCCCGGCTCCAGTGAGTCGAATTTCGGACTGCCGGGAGAGATGTCGATGTAACTGTCGCCGGCCAGCAGACCGAGTTTCTTCATGCGGGCGCGGGAGTCGGTGCGGATGCGGTCCGCGTACTTGCGGTCGACCATCAGCACGATGTCGACGTCGCGCATTTTCGGATCGAACGGAAGGGTGATGTCTTTGATGACGCCAACCGTCACGCCGGAGATCTTGACCGGATTCCCCTCGGCCAATCCCGTGACGTTGTCGAGGCGCACTTTGTATTCGTTCTTGCGCGAAAAGATCTTCTGCTCCGAGCCGATGAAGAAGACGAAGATCATCAGCACGAGCAACGCGGCCGCGACGAGAAGCCCGACGCGGATCGTTTTTTCTTTTGGTTTAGGTGCCATCGTTTTTGGTCCGAACGGTTTCCCCAGATTTTAGTGAGGCGGCTGTGCCGCGGTGACGGCTGAGGCTTTCAGGAATTCGCGCAGCACCGGATGCTCCGAGCTGCGCGCTTCTTCCATCGTCCCCACCCACTCGAACACGCCTTTGTTGAGGAAGGCGATGCGGTCGCCGACCGAGAACGCCGACTGGATGTCGTGCGTCACGACGACCGAGGTGACGTTGAGTTTCGACTGCAAATCGATGATCAGCTCGTTGATTTTCTGCGACGTGATCGGATCGAGACCAGTGGTCGGCTCGTCGTACAAAATCATCTTCGGATCGAGCACGATCGAGCGCGCCAGACCGACGCGCTTGCGCATGCCGCCGGAAAGATCGACCGGCATGAGGTTTTCGGTGTTCGGCAGATTCACGAGCCCGAGCTTCTCTTTCACCGCCCGCGCGATCTCATCCTCGGACATCTCCGTATGCTCGCGCAGCGGAAAGGCGACGTTCTCGAAGACGTTCATGGAGTCGAAGAGCGCACCGCTCTGGAACAGCATCCCGAACTTTTTCCGCACGCGGTACAGCTCTTCCTCGGGATGATCGGTGATGTCTTCGTCCTCGACGATGACGCGTCCGCTGTCGGGCGCTTCCAGTCCGAGCATATGCCGCAGCGTGACCGACTTGCCGCTCCCCGATCCGCCGAGAATCACCAGCACTTCGCCGCGGTAAACCTTGAGGTCGGCGCCGCGCAGCACCTGCTTGTTTCCGTACGCCTTGTTGACGTCGCGGAACTCGACGAAGAGATCGCGCGCCTGGCGCCTTCGGTCAGGCGTCTCGCGCGGCTCGGCGCGCCGGTCGGGAGCGATGGTCGTTTCAGTCATCAGAAGATGAAGAGGAAAACTTTCGTCAGGAAGAAGTCGAGGACCAATACCGTGATCGACGCGGTGACGACGGTAGCAGTCGTGGAACGGCCAACGCCATCCGCGCCGCCGGTGGTGCTGAGACCGTTGTAGCAGGCGATCAGTCCGATCGTGAATCCGAAAAAGAAGGTCTTTCCGATGCCCGAGGCGAGGTCGTTGTATTTAACGGTCTCGATGACGCTGCGGATGTAGAAGTTGGAGCTGAGGTGCAGACTGCCGACGGCGATCACGAGCCCACCCATGATGCCGATGAAGCAGGCCAGCAACGTCAGGAGCGGCATCATGATCGTCGTCGCGAGCACGCGCGGCACGACGAGCTTGCGAACGGGATTCGTCGCCAGCGCGCGCAATGCGTCGATCTGTTCGGTGACTTTCATCGTGCCGAGCTCCGCGGCAATGCCGGCGCCGACTCGGCCACCGACCATGAGCGCCATCAGCACCGGCGCGAGCTCGCGAATCAACGAGAGCGAAACGACTTTGCCGATCAGCAGTGCCCCGCCAAAGTCCGCGAGCGAGTACGCGGTCTGCAGCGCCAACACCATCCCGATGAAGAGCGAGGTGATGGCGACGATGGAGATCGACCGAACCCCGATCTGATCGAACTGCGCGATGACCACACCGCGATCGATCGGCCCTCGGATGAACTGCTGGATGGTCTGCGTGGCCAGGTCCGCGACACCGCCGAGGTAGTAGAACGCCTCTTCGCCATGCCGCTTGATGCGGTCGATGACCGCGTTCCCGCGCTCGACGAGCGTCGGCGAGGCAGGCTTCGGCGCGGTTTCGGTTTGGAGGATGGAGGTCAAAGCGTGCGTGATGCTACTAAAGGTTAATTGAGAAGCGGCCTTTTATACTTTCAGGCCTCAAAGTATAATTCGCAACCGCTTCGGTGTACCTGAGTATATGAACGCGAACGACTTTACCGCGCCGGCAGCGGGACGGATCGTCAGAACGAGTGACGGCGCTGCCGCATTCGTGCCGAGCCCGCTTCCTCCCGATCTGGCGCTTTCGTGGGAGATGCTCAACGCGATCACCCACGCGGAACGGGCTGTCGCGAATCTCCGCGGCGTCGGCGCCACGTTGCCGAACCCGCACCTGCTCATCGCTCCTTTCGCGCGTCGAGAAGCGGTCCTGTCGAGTCGTATCGAAGGAACACAAGCGTCGGTCGGCGACCTGGTTGCGTACGAAGCAGGCAACACTCCGGTGGACGCTGCCGATGTCCACGAGGTGGCGAACTACGTTGCGGCTCTCGACTATGGTCTCGATCGGCTGAAGGAGTTCCCGCTGAGCCTGCGCTTCATTCGTGAAGTTCACGAACGGCTGATGCGTGGCGTTCGCGGCGGCAGCAGCAATCCCGGCCAGTTCCGACATCTGCAGAACTGGATCGGCGCGCCGGGCTCGCGCATCGCCGACGCGAAATACGTTCCGCCACCGGTTCCCGACATGCACGAGGCACTCGACGCGTTCGAGAAGTTTCTTCATGCGCCGTCGCATCTGCCGGCATTGATTCGGTTCGCACTGATCCACTATCACTTCGAGGCCATCCATCCGTTTCTCGACGGCAACGGCCGGATAGGACGGCTTCTGATCACATTTCTATTTCACACGGAGAAACTGCTCGACCATCCGTTGCTCTACCTGAGCGGATTCTTCGAACGGCATCGCAGTGACTACTACGGCTTGCTTCTCAACGTCAGTCAACATGGCGAGTGGGAGGAGTGGATCGCGTACTTTCTGAGTGCCGTGACCGAGCAGGCGAATGACGCCGTTCGCCGCGCGAGCACACTGCTCGCTCTGCGGCAGGAGTATCGAAAACGTACTACCTCTGCCCGCAGCTCCGCACTTCTCGGAGCGATGATCGATCGCTTGTTCGCGCTGCCGGCGATCACGATCACTGCCACAGCGCGCGAACTCGACGTGACCTATCGGGCCGCAAAGATGAACGTTGAGAAACTCGTCGCGTCCGGAATTCTCACGGAGCCCGCGACGGGCCGGAATCGCGTTTACATGGCCCGCGAAATCATTAACTTGCTCGAAGAGCCTTGATCCTCAGGCCGTCTTCCTCGTGGTTTAGTAACTCAGGGTTTAACTTCGAACGATGTAGTTAAACCGAAGGACCACTTTGGTTAAGTCCACCAGCGAGACAGCCCGCCCTTAGCTACTGCCCGCCGAAGATGCTGCGCAGCAACTTCCGCAGCCCGTGCTCCTCTTTCTTCTTCGGTTGCTGCTGCGGCGTGGGCTGCGGTCCTGCTGGATTCGGGACGAGACCCTCGCTCGCCTGCGCCGTCTCCGTGTTGTCGCGCCAGAACGGGCTTGGCTCGCCGCTGCCGGCGTGGAGCGGGCATACCGAGGTGGGCTCGGTGCCGGCGACGAAAATCTCGTCCTTTGTTTGCGGGCAATACGGCGTGGCCAGCATCCCAGACTGCGGATCGATCTGCCGATCGATCACATCCTCGGGACGTTTCCAGTCGACGTCCGGAATCAGGCCACTGACGCGGTTCATGTTGTTCGTCCAGATCGGGACGCATGCGTCGCCGCCAGCGAGACGAATGCTGTGGCCGTCGTCGAAGCCGAGCCAGACCAGCGACAGGATGCGCGGCGAATAGCCGATGAACCAGGCGTCGCGGTAGCTGCTCGTGGTCCCGGTTTTGCCGGCGAACGGACGCTCGAATCCGAGCTGTCGCGCTTTGCTGGCAGTTCCGAATTCGAAGACGCCTTTGAGAACGTCGTTCATCACGTAGCAGACGCTCGCCGGTGCCACGCGCCTCATCTTCACTTCGCGCGATTCCAGCAGCTTCCCCTCGGCGGTCGACACGGCAAGGATCGAGATCGGCTCCGCTTTCACGCCGAGGTTCGCGAAGGCGGAGTAGGCGTAGGCGATTTCGAGCGGGGTGACTTCGAACGATCCGAGCGATACCGACGGATACGGCGCGAGGTGACTCTCGATGCCGATCGTGGCCGCGGTCTTGATCACGTTCGGCACGCCGGCATTCATCGCCGCGCGTACTGCTGGGATGTTGTACGAATGCGCCAGCGCCTCGCGGACGGTGACTTGGCCGTGGTAGCGAAGATCGTAGTTCTGCGGCGTCCAGACCGCGTTGCCGGTGCGAATGCTGATCGGCGAATCGTCGAGCACCGTCGCGGCCGTGAAGGCCTGCTGGCCGCGCGCCGGATCCATCGCCGTCGCGTAGACGAACGGTTTGAAAAGCGAACCCGGCTGCCGCCGCGCCTGAATGGCGCGATTGAACTGCGTCTTCGAATAGCTTCGGCCACCGACGAGCGCTTTCACGTATCCGGTGCCCGGCTGGATGGTGAGGATGACGCCTTCGAGCGGTGTCGGTGACTTGCGCAGATACGGATAGTGTTTGTTGAGCGACTCGATGCCGCTGTCGAGCGACAGCTCGGCAGACCGCTGCATGATCGTGTCGAGTGTCGTGAACACGCGTAGCCCCTCGGTGCGGAGCTGCGTCTCCGGATACGTCTCCTTCAATTGCTTGAGCACGAGGTCGACGAAGAACGGCGCGCTGCGTGAGGTCTTCGGAAAGCGCGACGTCGTCAGCGGCGACGCCACTGCCTGTTCGTATTCGGCCGGCGAAATGTAGCCCTGCTCTTTCATCAAGTAGAGCACGGTGTCGCGGCGACCTTTGGCGCGATCGGGATGCGACAGCGGCGACAGCACGTTCGGAGACCGGATGATGCCGGCGAGCGTGGCCGCCTCGGGCAGCGTCAGGTACGTGACATGTTTGCCGAAGTAGACCTGCGAGGCTTGCTCGACGCCCGCGATCTGCACAGCACCGTTCTGGCCGAGGTAGATTTCGTTGAGGTACGCCTCGAGGATCTGCTGCTTGCTGTAGCGCGCTTCGAGCAGCACCGCCATGAGCATCTCGTGGAGCTTGCGCGGCCAACTGCGCTCCGGATTGAGGTAGAAGTTCTTGATGAGTTGCTGCGTCAGGGTCGAACCGCCGTGCGTAATGTTCCGATTGCGGATGTCGGTGACGAGCGCGCCGAGCGAGCCGCGGATTGAGATCCCTTCATGGTGGTAGAAATTTTTGTCCTCGGTGGAGATGATCGCCTCGCTCACGATCTTCGGCACCGCGTCGAGCGCGACCGGCAGCCGGTCTTCCATCTCGTTGTTGTAGATCGACGTGATGAGCTCCGGCTCGATGCGGATGCCGCGCAGCGCAGCGCCGTCGTCGAGCCGCTTGATGGCGCGAACGGTGCCGCCGTCCATCTCGATCGCCACCGGAAGCGCGCGAAACTCGATGTCCGGATACTCGAAGTTCTGCAGGTAAATCTCGAGCGTGTTTCCCGTGTAGCGATACTCGCCAGGATTGGTCACGCGTGCCGCGACCTCGTGATAGCCGACATGGTTCAGCTTCGGCTCGAGTAGCGTTCGCGGAACGGTCATCCCGGGAACGAGCGGCGTGGCATCCGAATAGATGCGGCTCGGCAGGTCCCACCGCCGGGTCGCATCGAATTTCTTGGTGATGATGATGTACGTGTAGCCAACAAACGCCAGAAACCCGACGAAGCAGACCATGACGAGAAAGGCAATCCCCGCCGAGTGCCGCCAGAAAAAATCCTTGATCCGGGAACGAGTAGCCATCGAAGGTGAGGGTACCAACAAAATAAGGCGAAGCGATGGCAGAGCTAGGGCACGATCACGTGGATGATTTGCCCGGGTTCGACGCGATGGAGTGCCGCGCGAATGTCGTTCACCGCCCGCTCGAGAATGTCCAGTTGAAGACTGTGCGTGTCGAGAACGACTACACCCATTTCGAATGATGTGAGTTTCTGCTGGTACTCCATCCGCCGATCCGCGGTAAGGAAAGCCTCAAACGTGACCTCAGCGCGGCGCAGAAGTTCGCCATTTCGGAATGATCCCCAACCCTCCTCCTGAACCGTACGAATCTCGAAGTCAGGCAGCTTCCGCCGGAGCAATCTCGGGAGGTTCTCGTCGAACAGGACGCGTTTCACGCAATCGTCGCGACGAGCGCCTGACTCGCCTCTTCCAGAAACGCAACCACTTGTTCGCGGCTCACGCCCGGATAGTTTTCAAGAAAATCCTCGATCGAGTCGCCGCTCTCCAGGAAGTCGATCAGCGCGTGAACCGGCACGCGCGTGCCGATAAAAACGGGAGTACCGCCGAGGATTTCAGGGTCAGCGTGGACAATCTGCTTGGCGTCCATGACAGTGGATAGGATAACTCGTTACTCGTCTATCCCGGCCAAACCCAATCCCGGATCTCAGGCAAATCGTCGCCGAACTCGCAGACGTACTGGCGGTGCTCGACCAGCTTGTCGTGCATCTCCTGCTTCACGTGCGCGAAGCGCGTGAGGAGGCCGGGGACGCGGTCGATGACGTCGATGACGAGGTGGAAGCGGTCGAGATCGTTCAGCACGGTCATATCGAACGGTGTCGTGGTCGTCCCTTCCTCCTTGTAGCCGCGCACGTGCAGGTTTGCGTGATTCGTGCGGCGGTACGCGAGGCGATGGATCAGCCAGGGGTAGCCGTGGAAGGCAAAGATGACCGGCTTGTCCGCGGTGAAGAGCGAATCGAAATCGCGATCCGACAGTCCGTGCGGATGCTCGCCCGGCGGTTGGAGCGTCATCAGGTCGACGACGTTGACGACGCGGATTTTTAGCTGCGGACAACGCTTGCGGAGGATAGAAACCGCGGCCAGCGTTTCGAGCGTCGGTACGTCGCCGGCGCAGGCCATGACCACGTCCGGCTCGGCATCGTGATCGTTGCTCGCCCACTCCCACATCCCGATGCCGGCGGCGCAATGTTTGGTCGCGGCGTCGATGTCGAGGTACTGCAGCGCCGGTTGCTTCCCGGCGATGATCACGTTCACGTAGTTGCGGCTGCGCAGGCAGTGATCGACGACGGAGAGCAGCGTGTTCGCGTCGGGCGGCAGGTAGACGCGCACGACCTCGGCCTTCTTGTTGACGACGTGATCGATGAAGCCAGGATCCTGGTGGCTGAACCCGTTGTGGTCCTGCCGCCAGACGTGCGACGTGAGCAGGTAGTTCAGCGACGCGATCGGACGGCGCCACGGAATGTGCCGCGTCGTCTTCAGCCATTTCGCGTGCTGGTTGAACATCGAGTCGACGATGTGGATGAAGGCTTCGTAGCAGGAGAAGAAACCGTGGCGGCCGGTGAGCAGGTAGCCTTCGAGCCAGCCCTGGCAGAGGTGCTCGCTGAGCACTTCCATCACGCGGCCTTGATTCGCGATGTGCTCGTCAGTCGGCAGAATCGTTCCGGTGAAAACGCGCTCGGTCGCTTCGAAGATCGCGCCGAGGCGATTGGATGCGGTTTCGTCGGGGCCGACGATGCGGAAGTTCTCGGGATTGCCTTTGATGATGTCGCGGAGAAAGTTGCCGGCGATTCGCGTCGCTTCGTTGAGCGATGTCGCCGGCGTCTTCACCTCGATCGCATACTTGCGAAAATCGGGCATGCGCAGATCGCGCAGCAGCAGTCCGCCGTTCGCGTGCGGATTCGCGCCCATGCGTCGCTCGCCCTTCGGCGCGAGATCGGCGAGCTCCGGACGCAGCGTTCCGTTCTCGTCGAACAGCTCCTCCGGTTTGTAGCTCTTCATCCAATCCGACAGCAGTTTCACGTGCGCCGGTTTCTTCGCCAGGTCCGCGAACGGAACCTGATGCGATCGCCACGAGCCTTCTGTTTTCAGTCCGTCCACTTCCTTCGGACCGGTCCACCCTTTCGGCGTCCGCAGGATGATCATCGGCCACGTTGGCCGCGTGCTGAATCCGTTCGTGCGCGTGTCGTTCTGAATCGCCGCGATGTCGTCGAACGCCGCATCCAGCGTTGCCGCCATCAACGGATGCATCGCCTCGGGATCATCGCCTTCGACGAAGTACGGTTTGTGGCCATAGCCGGTGAAGAGATCGCGCAGCTCGTCGCTGCTGATGCGCGCGAGCACCGTCGGATTGGCGATCTTGTAGCCGTTCAAATGGAGGATCGGCAGCACCGCGCCGTCGTTGACCGGATTGAGGAACTTGTTCGAGTGCCAGCTCGCCGCGAGCGGTCCCGTCTCCGCTTCGCCGTCGCCGACGACGCACGCGGCGACGAGATTGGGATTGTCGAAAACCGCCCCGTACGCGTGCACAAGCGCGTATCCGAGCTCGCCCCCTTCGTGAATCGATCCCGGCGTCTCCGGCGCAACGTGACTCGGAATCCCGCCCGGAAACGAGAATTGCTTGAACAACTTCTGCATCCCCTCGGCATCGCGCGAGATGTGCGGATACATCTCGCTGTACGTCCCTTCGAGGTACGTATTCGCGACCAGACCCGGCCCGCCGTGGCCCGGACCGGCGATGTAGATCATGCTCAGATCGCGCGCCTTGATGACGCGATTGAGATGAACGTAGATGAAGTTCAGTCCCGGCGTCGTGCCCCAGTGTCCGAGGAGGCGAGCCTTCGTGTGGGAGAGCGCGAGAGGCTCGCGAAGGAGCGGATTGTCGAGCAGGTAAATCTGCCCGACGGAGAGATAGTTCGCCGCGCGCCAGTACGCGTGCATCCGGCGCAATTCGTCAGGCGAGAGAGGTTGGTGATCCACCGCGCGATTCTATGGGAACGAAGTCAACTTCGTTTCGGCACGAAGAGCAGCAGCCCGCCGGCCACGATCGCGGCGATACCCACCCACAGCGGCACGTTCACCGTCTTCTTTTCCTTCAACGCGAGGTCGATCGGTCCCGCTTTGATCTCGTGCGTGGCCTTCGTGTAGGTGAATTTTCCGTAGACCAGTCCAGCGATGCCGGCAACGATCAGGAGAATAGCGACGATCTTGAGTGCGCTCATGACGACATCTTATGTCTTGATGGGTATCCCTTTGCGAAGCGTGATCTTGCCCGGAAGGTTGATCGGCTTGATGTCGTGCTTCCAGATTGAGTTCGCTGCCAGTCCAAGCTCCGCGCTTCCTTCGCAAGTGCCGGCTTCGATGCCGCGAATCTCTGCCGATTGCACGCGAACCGTGATCCCCTTGAGCTTGAGCGACAGCGTGACTTCGAATTCGATCCGCTTGATGACGTCCGGCCCCAACTGAATCTCGACATACGGATGCAATTTCGTTTTCAGCGGATGCTCGGCCAGCGGCACCAGCACGGTCGCGCCCGACTTGCTCTTCTCCGCCGCGTCCGACAGCAGGTGGTACTTCTCCCAAGCGCCAGCGAAAAGCGTGACCGCATCGATGCCGTCGAGCACCTCGGACAATTTGCTACCGACCGCGCCTTCGAGCGCCGACCACTTCATCCCCGGCAGCGCGCCGTCGATCGTTTTCTTGAACGACTCCACATCCTTCTCACTCATCCCCGCGCTCAAACTCTGCGCGGGAACGCCGCTTTCCGGCAGCGCAAGCAAATCCTTCACCGAAAGCATCTCCTCAGACATCGTCCCCCTCCTCGGCGCGGACTCCTCCACGCAACCCAACCGCCGGCCCTTTCCGAATCAACTCAGGATGCTCGATCTCATACTCGATCGCGCGTACGCCGCCATTGAACGCCACCGGCGATTTCGCCTGCGCCTGCGGCTGCGGTGGCTTCCGATTGAGCGCGCGAAGAACGCGCGCGAGCAGGAAAGTGACGACGAGTAGCAGAACAACCGCAGCCGCGCCGATCCACACGAGTAGGTTCGATGGCGAATCAGGCGTTGGAACCGAACCTCCCGTCTCGGTGGTCGAGGCGATCGCTGTTGGTGTCGTCTCAACCGGCAGCGTCGGCGTTGTGTCCGAGGTGGCCGTTCCCGTTTCGGTAGTCGATGACGTTGTTGTTCCCGTATCCACTGAAGTGGCCGTTGCAGTGGTGGTGCTCGTATCCGAGGCTGTCGCTGTTTGCGTCGTAGTCGTGCTTGTGTCGGACACTGTCGCTGTCTGTGCCGTGTCCGAGGGCGGCGGCGCAACGACGTCGACAGAAATACGGCCCTCGATCTTGACGCGACCGTTGACGGTAGCAACGACCGAGACCAGGCGATTCGAAACCTCGGAGAAACGATGCGTGAATACCCAGTCTCCGGTCGGCCCTGTGAACGTGCCATCGCCCCACGTGTACTGATAGGTGACCGGGGTTCCCGGAGGCAGCGGCGGTTCAAACGCAACGGTAAGCCGCAAATCGCTCGCTGTACTTGCCGGCACGGGCGACGCGCTCAAAACAAGCCGCGGCAGTTCCCCGAGCCTCACCGCCACGCCGCTCCCGAACGGGACGCGCGTCCCCGCCGGCGGCTTTTGATCGAAAACGATCCCACGATTGATCCCCGAAAACGCCGGCCGAAGATGCAACGACGCGAGAACCTGCTCCACCTGGACACGATTCATCCCGAACAACAACGGAACGTCGGACGACCTCGTGACAACCGTCCCGGTCTGTCCCGAATCCGATGGCGGAGGAAGGACGTCGACCGCAACTCTCGCGCTGCCGATCTTGACGTTGTCGGCGAGGGACCAAATCACGAAAACCACGCGCGCGCCCGGGTCGGCAAACCGATGCATCACCACCGCCTTCGCCGTCGACTCAGTAGGAGTGCCATCGCCCCACGTGAAGTGATAGATCGCCTTCGGCCCCTCCGGAAGCGGCGGGACCAATCCAACTTTGAACGCCAACTCACGCCCCGCATACGCCGGTGCAGCAGGACCACTCAAAACAAGGCGCGGCATCGAACCGAGCGTCACCACAACCCCGCTCCCGTACGGAACGCTCGTTCCCGCCGCAGGATCCTGCGCCAGCGCGATCCCGTCTTCCGGCCCAAGGAACTTTGGTCGGAGATGCAACGGCTCGAGCACCCGGGCCACCTCGACACTCTTCATCCCGAACAGCAAAGGAACGGTCGAAGGCGGGAGACGGGTTGAGCCAGGCTGCAGCCGAGGCGTGACCGGCGCCTTTGTCACCGAGGATTTCGTCTGCGTTCGCGTTCCTGGACTCTGAGCGGACACGAAAGGTGCCGCGGACAGAAAGAGACCAACGACGATCAGCCGCCTCGCGATTAACGATTTTGATCCGGACACGGAGAAGCAATTATGCGCCCGGAATTCAACAACTCTGCACGTAAGCGCCAGCGCTGTCGGGAGATTGAGATTGGAGCGAGCGACGGGATTCGAACCCGCGACCAAGAGCTTGGGAAGCTCCTACTCTACCAACTGAGCTACGCTCGCCCGATCAAGGCAAACTACGTCTTTTGCAAGAGAAGCAGCCTCTAAAACGGTCCGCGGATTCTAGCATGCGGCTCTCACGGCCGAGCATCGACGAGGGCGTGAAGACCTTGCTCGAGCGGACGGGCGGCGAAACCGAGGGTTAGAAACGCGCTCTCGGTATCGTGGCTCTTTGGACTGAACAGGCGCGCAACCTGGTCGGCGTAGAGCGGTGGCTTTTCGAGCGGCAGGAGCGCGAGCGCTCGACCGGCGAGGGAGAGCAAGGTGGCAGGCACGCGGATGGTTCGAGGCCTGGTGTTGAAAAAGGCCGACAGGCGCTCGATCAGCTGGAGGTAGCTCATTTCTTCCGGTCCTGCGAGCACGTGCACGCCGCGATGACTGGAAGTGGCCACAGCGCGGCAGATGCCATCGATGACGTCGTCGATGTAGACCGGCGCCAACAGGGCGCTGCCGTCCCCAACGACCGGGATCCAACGGCCCTGGCGGCAGCGTTCGATCAACATCGAGATCCCTTCGCCGCCCGCGCCATAGACTTCGGCAGGCCGGAGGATGTTCCAGGCCAGACCCGAATCCCGAACGATTTCCTCGGCCTGGATCTTGGACCGGCTGTAGGCGCCGCCAGCGGGAGAGATCGCACGCGTGCTGACGAGCGTGAACCGTTTGACGCCGGCCCGCTGTGCCTCGACTACCAGGTTCCGCGTTCCGGTCGCATTGACCTCGGTGTAGCGGCCGCTCCGGTTGGAGTGCGTGACGGCCGCCAGGTGGAGAACCTGATCGAAATCGATGCAGACGCCCGCGAGGCTCTCCGGCCGCGTCACGTCGGCGCGGACGGATCGCCAGCCGGGCGGCAGGGAGTCCGGCGCGCTGCGATGCAGGACCGTGCCGGTGATGCCGCGCCGATGCAACTCTGCAATCAGCGGACGCCCGAGGCGTCCGGGGCCAGTCACGAGGAGCCTCATTTTCGCCGGAACTCCATGATCCGGTAACGCAGGAGATTGCGCAGGAACTCGAAGACAGCCGCCAACGTGATGAAAGAACGGCGGCCGGTCAAACCGAGAAACTCTGTTTCCGTCTCGCCGACGCGGAGTCTCAGACTGCGGGCCTGGATCATGATCTCGGCGTCGATGAACCAGTCGGAGGATTGCAGCGTCATCCGCTCGTAGGCCGCGCGGGTCAGGATCTTCGGCTTGGCGTTGATGTCCCGCACCAGAACTCCAGGGAAAAGAACATGAAAGAGCCCGTTGAAGACGAGCGAAATGACTTTGCGCTTGACGCCGTCGCCGCGCTGCTTTCGGTACGTCTTCGCCAGATCGAGCCGCTGTTCGCGCATCAGCCGGTAGATCCGCACCAGATCCTCAACCAGCACCTGGCCGTCGCCATCAATGAAGGCCAGATACTGACCGGTCGCGAGCGCCAGTCCGCTGCGCAGGTCCCAACCCATCATTCCCTGCTTCACCGCTGCCGAACAGACGATTCGGGGATCACCGGCAGCCAGCTCGCGTACGACGTCGGGGGTCGTGTCGTCGCTACCGGCCACATAGTTACCAACCAGCACGAGCTGATAGTTGTCGACACCCGCATCGAGCAGCGACTTACCAATGCGCGCCGCAAAGGAGCGCGCGGCGCCGCCGGAGCGGTAGCAGAGGATGACAACGGAGAGCTCCGGGGCCATTGAGCGATCCACGCGAGCTACTCGAGCAACAGGGCGCGCTGCCGTGGCGTCAATGGACGTTCCACGATGCGGCCGGTCGGCCGATAACCAGCCAGCGCCGCGGCCGAGGTACCTAATAACGGATCGCCTTGCGGGCTGGAAGCCAACCCCCACGTTCCTCTCTGAATGTCGAAGTCCATGATCACCAGCGTTTCGTACGGAAAGCGATCGGCCGCACACGTGCCGGCGGCGACGCATTCCGCCTGTTGCTCGTGCCAGCACGCGAGCCCCTCGGGCGTGGCGCGGCAGCCCGTCCCTCGGTCCGGAGTCATGCGTAGAGAGTGAATGGCAGGGTCATCGTAGAGCAGGATGAGCCAGCTCTGCGCGAGATACTCGGCCTCCGTCGCAAGATACAAATTCGGCGTTGGCGGACTGCGAAGGATGACACCCGTGCCGGGTTTCAGGTCCGGGGCTGAGGTAACGATCGAGAGGAGCTCTTTCTTGTGCAGCCTCCACGTCGAAACCCAGAGGTCCTGACGCTCCAGTCCTCCCCAGACTCCGAACCCGACGAAGAGGACAGGGACGAGCAGGAGAACGTTCCGGAAGCGAGGCCATTGCTGCACCGCCCATCCGACCGAAATGGCGACCGCTAATGATGCCCACGTTCGCGACAGGATGTGCGTGCGATAGCGAATCTCGGCCATCTGAAGTCCGGCATACGCCGCATTCGCAACCAAGGCCATCGCCGCAAAGATCCCGGCCAGCACGAGCGTTCGTGCCGTGCGCTCCGGCAGATCCGGATTCTGTGGCCTTCGTACCCGGAACGCGAACCACGCCGCTGCCGCTCCGGCAGCGAGGGCCATGCCCCACCACGGAATCGCCGCCGGTGGACGGGGATACCAGACCTTGCGAGCAAAGACCCATCGCCACGGTATGAAGTTCTCTGCCCAGAAAACGATCGTGCGGTGAAGACGATCCGCGAGACGCATCGGCAGAAGCGCGACCGCCGCGTAACTGGCTGGATCGTGCAGGAACCGCCACTCGACCTGTGCAGCGTGAGCCAGCGTCAGACCGAGCGCCGACAACAACAGGAGAATCCGCCGCCAAGCCTCGGTGCCGCCTCGCCAAAACAGGATCAGCGGTACGAACGGCAGGGCCGGAATGGCGACATCGATCGTCCAGATGCTGACCGAGATAGCGGCGCACGCGAGTGCGATCCAGCCAACGCTCCCACCCAGCATGTAGCAAAGGCAGCAGCCGATGGTCAGCAGCAGCATGAACGCGCTGATGTTGTAGCCGATCGCGGTGAGATTGTTGGTCAGGTAGTCGCTGGTCGCCGTGAGCGTCAGGCAGATCGCCAGGAACCGCGTGAGACGCCGCCCCGGCATCAGCAACCGGGAGATCCAGCCGGCGGCCAGGGCCTGCCCGAGCCAGACCGCGCCGAAGATCAGGTGCATCGTCAAGACCGGCTGCGGCGTGGCCAGCGCCAGGCGGCATGGCAGGGAGTAGAGACGCCGCAACGGAGTGACGACCGGCGTAAACGCGGCGACGAAACCATGGCCTTGAAAGACGCGCGCGAGCCGCAGCAGCAATGTGTCGTCCTGCCACAGGCCGCGTATTGGCACGGTCAGCCCCCAAACCAGAAGGAGCAGGACAACGTAAAGCGCGCCGTCGCTGTTCAATACGGCGCCGAGCCGCCCTCGCGACTCAGAGGTCTCCGTCAAAAGCAGCTCGCCGACATCGATTTTTAACTCATTGTTCGCTGAGGTACTCGGTAAAGAGGTGAACGAATGGGCCGGTTGGGCCGGTCATGTAGGCCGCGGCGCGGAGGGTGACCGATTCGTGGGCGGAGAGATTGCCGCCGCGGGCATTGGCCCAGAGCGAGAGCGGAATCGTTTTCTCCTGGCCCGGAGCAAGGTCGATGTTGATCGGCGTCGAGGTCGGGCGGATCGTGTACGCGCCGAAGCTGACGGTGCGGATTTCGATGCGCGTCAACGTGATCGGATCCTTCGTCCTGTTCGCGACCGATAGCAAGTAGCGCACGTTGACGGCGCCGCCGTAGAGGTAGGCGTTCGGAGCGGAATCTTCTTGCGCGAGGTGAAGCGAAACGTTCGGCGCGTTCGCGTCGTCCGGCGCCGCCGAGGCGCAGCCGGCGAGCAGGATTGCAGCGAGGATCGCGGCGCGCATTGTTAGCTCGCGATCGCGGGCAATCCGGTTACCTGCTCCAGTTCCGCTTCTTCGGCCACCCATTCGCTCGTGCGGAACGCGCCTTCCCATCGCGCCACGACGACGGTGGCCAGGCAGTTGCCAATGACGTTGACGCAGGTGCGGGCCATGTCCATCAACTCGTCCACGCCGAGAATCACGATCACACCTTCGGCGGGAAGGCCGAATGATGCAAGTGTGCCGAGGAGGATCACCAGCGACGCGCGAGGAACGCCGGCGACGCCTTTCGACGTCAGCATCAGTGTGAGCATCATGACGATCTGCTGCGTCCAGCTCAGGTGTACGCCCGCGGCTTGCGCGACGAAGATCGAGGCCAGCGCGAGGTAGAGCGTTGTGCCGTCGAGATTGAAGCTGTAGCCGGTCGGAAGGACGAATCCGACGATGCGGCGCGGGACGCCGAGGCGTTCCATGTTCTCCATCGCCTTCGGGAGCGCAGATTCCGAGGAGGTCGTGGCGAACGCAATCGTCGCGGGGACTTTCACGGCGCGGAAAAAGTCGCGCAGCGGAACGCGGAAAAGCAACGCGACCGGCAGCAGAACGAAGAGCAGGAAGACGATCAGCGCGCCGTAGAGCGTCAGCACGAGCATGCCGAGGTTGCGCAAGACGCCGAGGCCGGAGTGGCCGATGGTGTTGGCCATGGCGGCGCCGACGCCGACCGGCGCGAACTTCATCACGAACTCGGTGAAGCGAAACATGATGTCGGCCAGCGACTCACACCACTGGACCACGGGCCGAGCCTTTTCACCAATGGACGTTACGGCCAGCGCAAACAGCACGCTGAAGACGACGATCTGCAGGACGTCGCCCTCGGCCATCGCTTTCAAAATCGAGGCAGGCGCGAGGTGGGCGATGATGTCGCCGAATTTCTGCGGCTTGGCCGGCGGGTCGGGCGCGGTCAGGCCCTTCCCCACCGCGTCGGCCGCCTGCGACGCTTTCGCAGCAGCTGTGGCGCTGTCGCCGCGCGCGGCGGCCTCGGACGATTCTTTCGAAAGCTTCGATGCTCGATCCGCGAGAACGGCTTTGTTCTCCTCGGTGTGCACCCCAGCGAGCGAGACACCGATGCCGGGCTTGGTCAGATTCACTGCGCCGAGGCCAATGAAGAGCGCGAACGTCGTCACGATCTCGAAGTAGAGAAGCGCCTTGAATCCGATGCGGCCGACCTGACGAATGTCGCCGGTGCCGGCGATTCCGATCACGAGCGTCGCGAAAATCAGCGGCGCGATGATGGACTTGATCAGGTTCAGAAACAGCATCGACAGCGGCCGCACCGCCGTGCCCCAACTCGGCCAGAGCCAGCCGACGAGCACACCGATCGCCAGACCGATGAAGATCTTCTGCGTGAGCGAGACTTTCGGAAGTGCCATGTGCGCGGCAGTGTAGGGGACGAATGGCGCGAGTACAATCGCCGCGTTCGCCACAATCATGAAGCGTGGATGTCTGATCAGCCTCCTGATCCTGGCCGCCTGTTTCGGCGGCTATTGGTACGTGCTGCATGGTCACGTCGAGCCGCCCGCGTTCTGGTGGGCGACCGGTGTAGCCAGCTTCTTCATGTGGATTTCGATCTCGTCGCTGCAAGGCGCGATCACCTCGGCGCGCGATGCGATGCGCGTGTCGAGCGAGTCATCGTTCGGCGGCTACGGCGGCGAGCAGTTTGAGAACGATGCGATCGTGACGGTGGTCGGTCACATTCGCGCGGTCGGATCGAGCCTTCGCGCGCCGTTCAGCGGAAACGCGGCCGTCCTCTACAGCTACGACATCGACCACATCTCGCACAGCAACAACGATTCGACCAACGTCAAGGACTACTCCGGTTTCGCGCTCGCCCCCTGCGCCATCGATTCTCCGCACGGCTCGGTGCGGATCTTCGGCTTTCCGCTGCTGGAAGGATTTCCGAAGAAGTCGTACAGCACCGATGAAGGACGAAGGAATGCGGCGGCGTATCTCGAGGCGACGCAGCTGAAGGACATGCAGGGTTTTCATCCCGGCACAATCATTCACGAGATCAAAGAGCTGTTGACCGACGACGACGGCCAGTTTCGCAAGGACTGGAAGATGACCGAGGACCGTGACCTGTCGGACAAAGATCTGAGCGAGCAGATCGTGGCGCCGGGCGATCAGGTCTGCGCAATCGGGCGCTGGTCGGCGGCGAAACACGGCCTCATCCCGCCGGCTGGCGGCGTCATTCGTCTGCTGCAAGGCGATCCGCAGAAGATCGTGAGCGGACTTTGGCGCAAGACCGTCGGCAACCTCATCGGAGCGCTGATCGTCGGCGCGATCGTTAACGGCGCGGTCTACATGCTGCTGCAGATCTCGGCGGGAAAATCGAAGCTCTTCGCCGAAACGCCCATGGCGAAGCACTCGATCCATGGCGAAGAAATGGTCGACGCGGTGAGTAACGGCAATCAGGCGGCGGTGCAGAAACTGTTCGAGAACGGCACCGGCGTCGATGTTCGCGACAGCAGCGGCCGCACGACACTTGCCGTCGCGCAGGACGCGGCAATGGCTCGCTGGCTGATCGCGCACGGCGCGGACGTGAACGCCGCCGACGGCGACGGCCAGACGGTGCTGATGCAGCAGGCCAGCGCCGGCCGCACGGAGGTCGTGCGCGCGCTCATCAACGCGGGCGCGAAGCTGGACACGGTGAGCACGAAATGGCATTCCACGGCGCTGACGCAGGCGCTCGACGCCGAGAAGATGGACGTGGTGCGCATCCTCCGCGACGCCGGCGCGAAAGACGACACGATCACGGAGTCTCGCGGTCAGCCGCTGCGCGAACGCGATCCACCGGTGCGGACCTGCTTCGCCTGGCTCGACGCGATTCAGCGACAGGATCTCGATGCGATGAAAGCGGCCTCGGTATTCAAATCGTTCGATGACGTCGATTTCAAACTGTGGAAATCGATCCGGCCCGTGCATCCAACGCTCGTCCGCGGCTACGCAACCGAGGATGCAGCGACGGTGGAAATCCGCGGCCAGATTTCGAGTGGAACGTACGGAACGTGGACGTATCAACTCACCCGCGACAACGAAAACTGGCGCGTAAAAAACGAACGGTGGGAGACGCGGCTGAATAGCCCTGAGCCGTAAGTGATCTCATGAATTCCTACTTACGAAATGTAATCGTGAAGTAGAAGGCAGCGCCGCTTGGGCCTGCGCCAGTATTCAAGTCGGAGATCAGAATCTCATTGATCGCGCCCGATCTGAACCACGCGGCATTGTTGACGGAGAACGACACATTTCCAAACTCCGTGATCGCGTCCGGCGAAAATAACGAAGGCGAAATTGCCGTGCCGTTCAAAAATACTCTTCCGGTATCGTCGGCATTTGCGAATCCCCTGAGCCGGACGCTGGAAAAACCTTCAGGCGCGATAAACGCCAATCGGAAATAACCGCTGCGTCCATCGCCAGGAGGAATGTTCACCACCTGTGTGCCTCTGGGCGCTCCAGGTGGAATCGGCGTAAACGTATAGAACCTTCCAGCGACGACCGGTCGAAATGGGAGATCACGGACATTTGCCGGAGCCTTATCGAGCGCCCGAACGATGTCCTTCGGCGCCCCGCCCGGCGTTCCTATGACGACAGAGCAAGTCGTCGCATCGCTCTTCAAGGTGATCGCATACACACCATTGTGCATTACAGGCAGTTTTTCGGGGATTTGACAACGTAAGTCCGCGGCGCCAACGGCCGATACCGGCGCTGGACAGGGCAGCACACGTGACATACCGGCAGGAAGGATGGTTGAGCAATCGATGAAGGCGTCGTTGATCTGCGCTTGTGTGAGATTTCGTGCGAATTCCAGATTCGCGCCGTGCAACGATGTCCCGAACAACACGGCATTGGCGAGATTCGCGTTGGATAAGATCGCCCCGTCGAGTTGGCCAAAGGTCAGGTTTGCGTCCTGAAGGTCAGCGTCGACGAGTAGCGCGTCGGTCAGCTGTGCGCTGCGAAGGTCGGCTCGCCGCATCCGTGCTTCACCAAGATACGCGTCTTGCAGATGTGCAGCCTTCATGTCCGCCCGATCCATCTGGGCTTTGGACAAATACGCCATCCTCAGATTGGCGTCCTCGAGATTCGCTTCTTGAAGGTAGGCGTAAGAAAGATCGGCGCCGCGCAAGTTTGCTCTGGTCAAATCGGCGCGAACCAGAAAGGCGCCTCTTGCGTTTGCGTACCGCAAATCTTTGCCGCGCAAGTCGGCGCCAAGGACGCCGCGAAGCGCATCGTCATCGATCCCTTCTCTCGCTAACGAAAGGTCTCCATGTGGGGATGTCATCATCGGAGCAGGACTAAAGGACACGGCGTTGGGGCGGTTCGAGACCACTGCATCTTTCATGTCCGCAAAGGCGCGTGCACCCACCTTCGACAAGACCTCCGGAATACTAGTTCTCAGAGATGTCAGTACATCAAATCCGCTCGCCGGCCCGACTGGCGTGCGGTTTTCCTCTGCGGCTTCATTGATTCCGGTGATGGCACCGTAGGACACGGTCAGGCAACCGGCGAAAACAATGATCCCAACGGCCATCGCGGCGGTAATGGACCCGTGGCGCGGCTCATGAGAAAGAAACCGCAGCGCGCGCTGCTGCGACCATACCCCCACGAAACTTGCCAATCCAAGCAATCCGGCTTGAACTGCCGATCCGAGCAGGTCGTGTCTTGGAAGATATCGCAGCCAGAAGATCGCCAGCGTAATTGGAAAGAGCCACCAGGTAAGCAGATGGGAGATGACTGCCGCCAGAAAACGCGGAGAGCGATCATTGTGCCGCGCGGGCATCAGGCTCCTTACCAGTACGGCAAGAAGCCACGGGTGGATTTTTTGGCTGATCGATTTGCCGTCGGGAAATGTCGCGGGGACTTCGGCGACCTCCTGCCATAGATCGAGTAGTTGTAAATGCAGGTACAAATAGAGAGCCAGGAGGATCACCGGCACGACCAGATAAAACAGATAGAGCGGAATCGCCGTCTGAATGACCGGGAGCGGCGTAGAGACAAAATTCGTAAGTAATCGTGCATCACTGGTTGTGGCGATTGTCAACCAGCAATAGACGCAGGCAAGGATGAGAAAGACGAACGTCCTTGCAGTATTTTTCGAAAGCTCACCAACCTGGGCCAGCCCATCCGATATCGCGACAGTTCCTGGCAGTTTGGCGCCCGACAGGTTGGCGCCAGCGACTTGCTGGGCGCAGAGGCCCGTCACATTGGTAAGGTCTGCTCCCTGAAGATCGGCCTCAATGAGAGAGGCCCCGAAAAGGTCCGTCTCACTGAGGTTCGCTCCAGTGAGGTTTGCCTTGCGCAGGTTTGCGTTACGAAGGATCGCATTGCGCAAGTCCGCTTCGGCCAGCTCTGCTCTCGCGCCACGATTTCCGTGAGTGGTGAGCCACGTCTCATGATCCGCCAGGAGTTCTTGCAGTTCATGTGCGTCCACCGAGCCGGCATTTTACGTCTTCGCGAGGCAGAGTCATACGGCGATCGCGGTTGCATCGCCGTTCGTGGCTAACGTCACATCGCCCGACGCGACGACCTCGTCGAGCGACTGGCGGATTCGTTGGATCAGCGTTTCCGGTTCGCGGCAATCGGCGGCAATGATTCCGACGGTTCGATTGCGGCCGGCGTGTTTTGCGGCGTAGAGGCAGGTGTCGGCGACGTCGAGGACTTCCTGCCATCCGAAGCGGGTGCGGTCGAGCGGCAGGAAGGGGAAGGCAGCGAAGCCGATCGAGCAGGTCAGGCGGAGTGACGTCGTACGCCGCCCGACGATGAAGGCGTGGCCGGCGATGGCGCTGCGAATCCGTTCCGCGATCGATGCGGCTTCGTGGCGCGAGGAGTTGCGCCCGATGAGCAGAAACTCCTCGCCGCCCCAGCGCACGAGCGTGTCGGTGTCGCGCATGGTGGTCTTCAGGAGTTCGTGGATGTCGACGAGCACGCGGTCGCCAGCGGCGTGTCCGAAGCGGTCGTTGATTTCTTTGAAACGATCGAGATCGAGCAGGAAAAAGAGCAGGTCGGCGTTTTCGCGGGTCGGATCGGCGCCCGCACGCGACAGCGACTCGTGGCGCCGGAGCGCGTCGGCCATGTACTCGGGCATACAGAGATCGAGGTAGCGGCGGTTCTTCATGCCGGTCAGCGCATCGGTGACGCTCAGGTCCATCAGCCGCGTATTGACGTCGGCAAGTTCGTGCGTCCGCTGTGCGACGAGCGCTTCGAGCTCGCGATTTCGGCGGCGGAGAAGCGCCACACGCGCGCGATGCGCAAGGACGATGAGCGCGAGCACCGCCACGATCCCGAGCACGCGCGCCAACGACGTCTGCCACCACGCCGGCGCGATCGTGAACGGCACCGACACCGGCGCGCTCCACGTGCCGGGACGAAGCCGCGCCCGAGCCTCGAAACGGTACTGCCCCGGCGCGAGCATCGCGTAGCGAACGTCGCGCGAAACTGCGGGGCGCCATTCGTCTTCGAGTCCGACGAGTCGAACCTGATACTCGATCAAATCCTGTTTGAGATACGTCAACGCGGCGAAGGAGGCGGAGAAGTCATGCTTCGCGCCGACCGCGGATGACGTGATGCGCACCGGCGGCGGCTCCACGCGCGGCGCGTCGGCGCGCGGCACGTAGTGGCTGAATCCGGAGCTCGTGCCGAGGAAGACTTCGCCGTTCGGCTGCGCGAGAAAGGCCATCGCGTCGATGTCGTCGCCGGCCAGTCCGTCGGCCATGCCGAGGTGCTCGATCAGGGGACCGTTTACGAGGTCGACGCCGACTCCGGTGCCAATCCACAAGCGATGATGCGCGTCCTCGCCGACCAGAAAAATCTTGCTCGACGAAAGTCCGCGGCGGGCGTCGAGATGATCGACGATGTGCATCGCCGCGCCGCCGTCGATCGAGAAGCGGACCATGCCCAGCGGCTCAAAGTACGTCGCCAGAAAATTGCCGGACGCGGTCTCGATGATGTACGCGGCGTGGTTGTGCGCGAGACCGTCGCGGGTCGTGTAGCGCCGCCAGATTCCGCGATCGAGACAGGCGATGCCGTGTTCGCCGGCGACCCAGATGCGGCCGCGCGAATCGATCAGCAGCCAGCGGAAGGTCTCGTCCGAGGTACCGCTCGGAACGGCGATGCGCGCGAAGCGATCCTCGTTCGCTGCTTTGCGCAAAAGTCCGCCGCCGCGCGTGGCGGCCCAGAGCGCGCCGTCGTTGTCGCGGACGAGTTTGAGTACGGTGCGACCGGCCACGGGATACGCGTGAATGTCGCCGCCGACGCGCAAAACTTCGGCAGGACTGCCGGCCATCCAGAGAGTGCCATCCGGATCCTCGATGATCGATCGAATCTGATGTCCAGCCGTGCCGGGAACTGTCTCCCAACCTGTCGGCGTCGAACGCGCGAGTCCGAGGTCGGTTCCGACAAGCAGGCGGCCGGCGCGATCCCAGAGGAAGCACCAGATCACGGCGTTCGGCAGGCCGGAGCGGCGATCGTACGTGGTCAACTCGCCGCGCCCGAGCATGCGGTGCACGCCGAGGCTGGCGATCCAGATGGAGCCTTCGCGATCCTCGAGAACGTCGCGCGCCCATTCGATGGGCAGCCCCTCCGCCGCGCCGATGACGCTCCAACCGCTGTCGTCGTGCGTCGCGACGCCGCGGTCCGTCGGAACCCAGAGATTGCCGCGCCGGTCGACGGCGAGATAGCCGCTGGTGCTCGTCGCCGGCAGCGCGCGGCTCTCATCGTGAAACGCCGCTTCGTTCTCCGCTTTCGACCAGAGATGCGCGGCCGAACGCGCCCAGATCGTGTGCTGGCGATCGACGACAATGGCGTCGATCCGCTCGTGGCCGGGATTGGTCCAAAAGGTCCAAACGCCATTCGCGAAACGTCCAATGCGATTAGCGGAAGCGGCGAGAACAGCACGCGCGGATTTGTCGAACCAGACCGCGGTCGCTTCTTCGCCCGGCCATCCTGCGATCGCCGCAAACTGCTGCTTCGCGCTTCCGCGCATGACACCGCGCGACGTCGCAATCCAGACGTTGTTCGCGTCGTCGATCGACATCGCATTCGGCTGCGGCGCGCCGACGGCGTTGAACCGCCGTCCATCGAAACGCGCCAGACCGCCGTACGTGATCACCCACACCGATCCATCCGGCGCGGCCTGCACGTTCGCCACGTAACTCGACGGCAGCCCCTCGGCAAGCCCGAACCGCGCGAAGCGATTGCCGTCGTAGCGATAGACGCCGTCCTGCGTCGCCACCCACAGAAATCCGGCCGTGTCCTGCGCCATCCGCATCGCCGCCAGATTTCCCAGCCCCGCCTCGGTGCCATACGTCCGAAACGGACGAATGCCCGCCGGCAGAACCCGCGCCGCCGCCGGCACGGCAGCCAGCAATACGATCAACACAGCGCGGCGAACGGACATGGGACGCGGATGATGGTAGCGCCGATTGGGAACATGTCCACCGTCTTGCAGTCCGTTCTCCGAGGCCTTAACCTCAGCTCGAAGATATGACGACGCAACCCTACATTGCGACCGAACTCGATCGCGAACAGATCGTGTCGTTCTGCCGAAAATGGCAGATCAAAGAGCTCGCGCTTTTTGGATCGGTGCTCACCGACGAGTTTCGTGAGGACAGCGATATTGATTTTCTCGTCACGTTCGATGAGCCGCGGCCCGATTGGGGACCCTGGGGTAGCCGCTGGTCCGAGATGAAGGAAGAGCTACAGTCGATCGTGGGCAGAAGAGTCGATCTGGTTGAAAAACGGCTGGTCGAGGCGAGCGAAAACTACATCCGGCGCCGTCACATTCTCAGCAATCAGCAAACGATTTATGTGGCGGGATGACGCTTATCTGCTGGATATGCTGATCGCCGCGCGCAAGGCGGTCGCACTCGCAGGGGATCTGACCTTCGAAGCATTTGCGGCGAGCGATCTTCACCAGAACGCGATCGTCTACGTATTGCAAACGATCGGCGAAGCGGCCACGAAAGTGTCGATTGAGTATCGCGAACAACATCCGGAAATCGATTGGGTACAGATGATCGGTATGCGTCACCGGCTCGTTCACGACTACCGCAATATCAATGTAGAAAAAGTCTGGGAAGCGCTTGATTCAGGCGTCCCTCCTTTGATCGAACGACTCGAAAGCCTCGTCCCACCGGAATAGCGTTCCGATACGATGTCGCGCCATGCGCAGAATCGTCATCGCCGCCGCTCTCCTCCTCACCACCGCCACCCTTCACGCGCAATGCGCGGACGTTGCCGGCATCGTCGGGCAGCTCGATGCCGCGCGGATGAAGCAGACGGTCGACAAGCTCGTCTCGTTTGGAACGCGGCACACTCTGTCCGATACAACCTCCGAGACGCGCGGCATCGGCGCGGCGCGGCGCTGGATTTTCGACGAGCTTTCGCGCGTCGCGGCCGCGAGCAATGGCCAGATGACCGTCGCGTATCAGTCGTCGATGCAACAGGCGGCGCGGACGAAGAACGTGCCGGTGGAGATGATCAACGTCGTGGCCACGATCAAGGGCACTACCGATCCCGATCGCATCTACATCGCCACCGGCCACTACGACTCGATGAACTCCGACGTCATGAACGCGACGCTCGATGCACCCGGCGCGGACGATGATGCGTCGGGTGTCGCAGTGATCATGGAGGTCGCACGCGTGCTCTCCCAGCATCCGCTCGACGCCACGGTGATGCTCGTCGCCGTCCAGGGCGAAGAACAAGGACTCCTCGGATCGCGCGGTCTTGCCGAGGAGGCGGTGGCGAAGAAGTGGAACGTGGAGGGGATGATCACGAACGACATCGTGGGCGGCACGGTGGGCGGCGAGGGTGACGTCGACAACCGCACCATCCGCATCTTCTCCGCGAATCCGAAAGGGGCCGGCGAAGGATCGGCGCGGCATTGGGCGCGATTCGTCCGCGACGGTGTCCGGCTCTATCTGCCGAACGTGAAGCCGCGGCTGATTTATCGCCTCGACCGCTTCGGACGCGGCGGCGATCACACGCCATTTTTCGAGAAAGGCTTCGCCGCCATCCGTTTCAGCGAGGCGAACGAGGACTACAAGCACGAACACCAGACCGTGCGCGTCGAGAACGGCGTGCAGTACGGCGACCTGCCGCAATTCGTCTCCGGCGACTACATGAAACTCGTCGCGTCAGTGAATGCGGTCGCGCTCATCACCGGCGCCTGCGCTCCCGCCGCGCCGAAGAACGTGAAAGCCGGCGGCGCCGTCACCAACGACACGACGCTGAGCTGGGACTTGGGAACGGACGCCGATCTGGCCGGCTACGAAATCGTGATCCGCGAAACGACCGTGGACGATTGGGAGCGCGTGATCCCGGTCGGCAAAGTCGCCAAATACACGTTCAAAGACTTCACCATCGACAACGTCTTCATGGGCGTTCGGGCGGTGGACAAGGACGGAAACCGTTCGCCGGTGAGGACGCCCGAGGAAAGGCTGCCGGAACAGGCACGAACAGCTGCTGCGCCAGCATCACCGCGCGAATAGCGCGTGATCCTTTGAGCCCTCGCGCGGACGCACATTACACGACGCACGCGGCCGCGAAGCCGGAGGCAACCAACGCTGCCGGCCGTGCCGGCTACACCTTCTTGATCGACAGCCTCGCTACGCTCGGCTCGACCAAAATCCGCGCGGGATCGGCGACCGTGTTGGCGCGGCGCTTCTGGATCGGGAGGCGCGTGTAGACCTGCGTCGACAGGATCGAGGCGTGGCCGAGGATTTCCTGGACGTCGCGGATGTCGGCGCCGGACGAGACCAGCATCGCCGCCATCGTGTGGCGGAGCGAGTGCGGCGTGATGTGGCGTTTGATTTCCGCCAGGCGCACGTGCTTCTTGAAAATGTTCTCGATCGAATAGATCGTCAGGCGCGTTCCGGAGCGACCGACGAAGAGCGCGTCGGTGGTCAGGCTGCGGTCGGCGCGCATGTCGAGGTAGCTCATCAGCGCTTCGATGACCACGTGCGACGTGATCGTCACCGTGCGGCCGCGGGTGGCGCGTCCGATGATGTGGATCTGATTGTTTTCGACGCCGACGTCGGTCACGTTCAGCGCCACCAGCTCGCCGATGCGGATGCCGGTCGAGAAGAGCAGTTCGAGAATGACGTTGTCGCGGATGGCGCAGAAGTAACGATTGCGGCCGCCGGCGGAATGATCGCGCAGTCCCGACAGCGCGCCGATCTGATCTTTCGGAGCGGCCAGCAGCGCGCGCACTTCGCGCGACGAGAGCACGGTCGGAACGCGGTTCTCGACCGGCTTGCGAATCTTCAGCTTGCGCGCCGGCGACTCGTGGAAGATGCCCTTCTCCTCGAGGTAGCGGAAGAACACTTTGAGCGCGGCCACTTTGCGGCGGATCGACGTGTCCCGATACGGTCCCGTGCCCAGCTTGTCGAGGTATTGCTCGAGATGGTCGGGCGTGATGTCGACCATGTTGGCGCCGTCCACGTGCACGTGAAACTGGCTCAGGTCGGACTGGTACGCGCGGATCGTGCGATCGGAAAGATTCCGCACTGCCTGCCCATGTTGCAGAAAATCGGCGATCGCTTCTTGCACGTTCATCATCACACTCTTAGAAAAATAGTTTTATTGCTGGTTGGGGGGACACGCGGCAGTGTAGTTCCGGCCATACGATTGTCAAGAATTATTTGCCCGACCGCGATATGCTGTAAAAGCATGACAGCAGTCCATTTGGAGTCCCGAAGGCTTCACGTCGTAAACGTCCGTTGACACCATCGTGAAAGGCCAGAAGCTCTTCGTCCGCCCGATCGAAGCCACCGATGCCGATGCGGTCCGCGTCTTCGCCGCGCAGCACGGCGGGTCGCCCGACATCCGCTCCGGACTCCTCGGCAAACTCGTCGGCGAGCTGGTGTCGGTGCTGGCGATGGACGTCGAAGGCGATGTCGTCCGCGTCGTCGATCTCGTCGTTGCCGAAGAGTTGCGCCGCAAACGCATCGGACGCGTCATGCTGAACGAGCTCGCAGCGCTGGCGGCAAAACTGGAACGGAATTGGTTGATCGCGGACGTCAAACACGCCGAGTTCCTGCGGCGTGTCGGTTTCACCGAAGAGCAAGGTGTGATGAAGCGGAGGGTGGGATGAGGGAAATCGGAAAGCAGAAGGGAGAGGGCAGAAGTGGGAAACGATCGTGGGTGCTGCTTCTGCCTTCTGCCTTCTGCCTTCTGACTTTTAGTTGTACGCAGTCACGGCCCACCACCGCGCCCCTCCCTCCTCCGCCCGCACCCGTTCCGGCGCCGGTTGCCGTCGTCGAACCGGTGAAACTTCCGACGCTTGACGAAGTTCGTTCGCTGCGCACGAACAATCAACTCGATCTCTACGAGGCGGGACTCAAGACTCTGACGCAATCTCCGGACGCGCAGACCAAAGGCCGCGCACTCACGCTGCTCGCGCTTTTCTACGTCGATCAGAAGCGGACCGCCGAGGCACTGCCGGTTCTCGGAGAGGCCGCGAATGCAGATCCGCTCGTCGCGCCGTGGCTTCGTTTGCGCTCGCTCGACATCGAAGCCGCGGACAAACGATGGGCCGATGCGCTTCTCACCACCATCCGCATCATTCACGACACGCCCGCCAGTTCCGCCGCCACCATCGCGCGGCTGCGCCTCCCCGCGCTTTACGCCGCCGCGGACGACGCTGCGAACACCGACGACGCGTTCAAGTCCGCGAACACGATCGCCATCGACGCGCTGACCGAGGAGGATTTTGTCTGGCTGGCGAAATCGCTGGCTAAAGCGAACCGAATGGACCTCGCCAATCCGCTGCGGATGCGTCTCCTCACCGAATTCACGCAGGGACGTTTCACCGAGGACACGTACGATCACGTGTCGCAATACACGCCGTCGCCGCTCGACGCACTTTCGTTCGACGACGAGCTGGCCATCGCACAGAAACTCGGACGCAACGATCGCTACGGGCGCGCGTTCGATCTTCTCGATCGGATCTCGGCGCGCTTTCCGAAAGAGTCGGCGGCATCGAGCGCCTTTCGCGCGATCCGGCTTCGTGCGCTTTTCAACTCGCGGCGTTACTCCGATCTCCTCGCAGAAACCGACCTCGCCAAACTCAAGGATCCCGCGCTCATCATGACCCGCGCCCGCGCCGCGTGGCGCGCCAATCAGCCGAAGCTCTTCCTCGCCGGGTTGCGGCAGGTCGAGAAGCAATATCCGGCGAGCCCTGAAGCGACCGAGGCCAAGATTCTGCGCGCGAAGTACTACGTCACGGACGAGGTGAAGTACGACCTCGCCATCGCCGATCTCGAAGCCGCCACCGCTTCCGGTGCCACCGGCAACGAAGGCGAGCACCTCTGGACCCTCGGCTGGACCTACTTCCTCGCCGGCCGTCTCGACGATGCGCTCAAAACGTTCGACCGCTACGCGAAGCAGTTCCCCGACGGCGACTACCTCTCGAACTCGCTCTTCTGGACCGCCAAGATCGACGAGCGCCGCGGCAACATCGCCGGACGCGATGCCGCGCTGCATCAACTCGAGACGCTCTACCCCTACAGCTACTTCAGCTACCGCGCTCGCGCCATCATCGGCGAGCCGATGCTCGCGCCGAACGAGATCGCGAACGGCAACGTCTTTCCCGACGTCGACGCGCAACTTGCCACCGCGAACGAGCCGCGCCTCGATGCCGTCCGTGAGCTGGCCTGGCTCGGCCTCTATCGCGAAGCGACGCGCGAAATGAAATCCGTAGCCGCCGCGAACCCGGCCAACCTCGGCATGCAGTTCATGCTCGCCGATCTCTACGTGCAGGGCGGCGAGCCCTTCTCCGCGAACAACGTACTGCAGCGCAAGTTCCGCCAGTTCGTCCGCCACGGCGGCAGCGGCATCCCTCACCGCTTCTGGGAAATCCTCTTTCCGCTCAACTACTGGGAGACGATCAAGACCGAATCGGAGCAACGTCAGATCGATCCGTACCTCATCGCTTCGATCATTCGCCAGGAGACCGGCTTCGAGCCGACCACCGTTTCGAACGCCGATGCCATCGGCATCATGCAGATCATGCCCGCCGAGGCCGCGTCGATCGCGACGCGGGCGGGCTTGACGCCGCCGACGCGCGAACAACTTTTCGATCCGAAGTTGAATATCGCCATCGGTGTCGCCGAGTTTTCGCAGAAACTCGCCGCCGAACACGGCAATACGACACTCGCAATCGCCGCCTACAACGCAGGTGAAGAGCCCGTTGGCAGATGGATTGCTCAAACGCCGATCGACGATGAGGACTTATTTGTCGAATCGATTCCGTTTGCCGAGACCCGGCTTTATGTGAAGACAGTCAGCCGGAACCGATTCGAATATCGGCGGATTTATGAAGCGCCAGCAAAGCCGTAGCACCCATCTCCCCCTCGCGATCACCCTCACTCTCCTACTCGCCACCACGGCAGCCGCGGCTCCGGAGCAACTGATCCTCGGACGCGACACCGCGCCGCCGGCCGGCATCAAAGGCCCGGTCGACCTCACCATCGTTCCCGGCTTCGATGACGCGCGCGTCGCCGTGACCGTCGACGGGCAGAAGATCGTCGAAGCCCTCCGTTCGCCGTGGCACGTCGCCATCGATTTCGGTCCGCAGCCGGTCGAGCACAAGCTCGTCGTCACGGCGATCGCGGACCAGAAGCGAATCCAGTGGCAGACCACGATCAACAAAGGCCATCAAACCCTCGGCGTGAAAATCGAGCCGGTAGATGTCGAGAACCGCATCTTCGAGGCGAACGTGACATCGGCCGACGAAGACCCGATCGTCAGCATCTCGGCGTGGGACGACGGCAAGGCGATCGCAACCGTCGAGCAGCCGCCGTATCGCTTCACGATCCCAGCCGGGCACTTCGCGAAGAAGAGCGTCCAGGTCACGGCGCGTACGAAGTCCGGCGACGAGGCCGCCGACTTCTGGTCAGCCGCCGGCGACGTCAAGAGCGAGGCGCTGGAAGTCCGCACCGTTCCGCTCTTCGTCTCCGTCGTCGACCGCAACGGCACCGCGCATGACGATGTCGACCAGGCGCTCTTCAAAGTCGTCGACAACGGCACGGAAGGACAGATCCTGCAGATTGGCAAAGCGTTCAATCAGCCGATCTCGATCGCGCTGCTGCTCGATGCGTCGTCGAGCATGACCTATGAAATGCCGAAGGCCACCCGCGCCGCCGTCAACTTCGTCGAGAGCACGCTCAAAGCGGGCGACCGCTGCGCCGTCTACTCGATCCACAGCAGTCCGCGCCGCGAGATGGAACTGACCAGCGACCGCGCCGCAATCGAAAGCGTTGTGAAGTCGATCAAAGCCGCTGGACTGACCGCGCTCTACGACGCCATCGCCAGCGCCGAGCGGGAGCTGCGCGACGAGAAAAACCGCCGCGCCATCGTCATCCTCACCGACGGCGGCGACACAACGTCGATCGCGTCGTTCGACGAGATCGACCGGCTGACGAAAGAGTCCGGCATTCCGATCTACGTCATCGCTTATAACGGCGTTGACGACGAACCGCCGCAAGATCTGAACCGCCTCCAATATCTCGCCACCGAAACCGGCGGCTTCCTGGTCACGGCCTCGGCACAAAATCTCCAGGCCCGCTACGCCGATATCGAAAAAGATCTCCGCGCCCAATACGCGATCACCTACCAGATCACCGACCTGGCCCGCCACAATCAATGGCGCAAAGTGCACGTGATGCTGAAGTCACCGCAACTGACCGCGCGGACGATTCGCGGCTATTTCGCGCCGTGATTTTCAATCACAAGGACGTTGCCTAGCCGCGCGATCACAACCGCGCCTGATGCGGCAACGTCCCGAACCACAACACGCTCGTCATACGCATTCACCTGCATCCACGCCGGCATCTGCATGCGGTGCGACAAGACGCGATTCACGCCGCGCTTGAGCCGCATCCGCGCGAGACGACGCAGTCCGCCGCCGGACGGCTCCATCGTGAGTTGCAGGACCGCGACGCCGCGCGGACTCAGAAAACGCAGAAGGTTTCGAATGATCTTGTAACCCTCTACCGGACGAATGTGCTGAAACACGAGCAGCGAGCAGATGAAATCAAACTGCCCCTCCACTTCGCGCGCTTTAACAAACACGACGTTGCTCAGCCCCGCGTCACGAACATTGTTCCGCGCATGTTCGAGCACCGAAGGCGCGACGTCGCAGGCGACGACACGCACCGCACGCCGCGCCAGCGGAATCGTGAGCCGGCCCGCGCCGCATCCGAAATCGAGCACCGAGGTAAGCGGAACGTCGCGTCCGAGGAGTGCGGAAATCGCTGGAAGGAGAAGCGCAATATCCGCCTCGCCGGTCTCGAGAAACGCCTCGTCGCGAACGCCTTCGTTTGTCAGCACCGGAAAGTACGGTTCGCGTCGCGCGAGTTCTTCCCAGTCTGATGGCGTTCGATCGGTCACATCGGCAGGATACTCGGCGCGGCCGCGCGCGAAGGCGCGCTTCACAATCACAGCCCCGCGCTCTGCGCGGGGTGCGCGCCGGCGCACGATGTTGCGGCCGCGGAGGCGGCCGCTACAAAACTAGTTCCCCACCGCCACCCGCTCCCCCTCCCGCAGCAACGCATCGAGATCCGCGCGCCGCAGCAGTTTGCCGCCGAAAATCACCGCCTCGATCTTCGACGTGTTGTGGATGTCCGCGAGCGGATCGGCATTTAGCAGCACGAGGTCCGCGAATTTGCCCGCGTCGATCGACCCCAGCTCCTTTGATCGATTCGTCACCGTCGCGGAGTTGATCGTCGCGGCCTGCAACACCTGCATCGGCGTGAGTCCGGCATCGACCAGCAGCGCCAGCTCCTCCTGCAATGTGAATCCGGGGATCCGTTCCGCGGCGATGTCGCTGCCGGTGACGATCACCACTTCCGCGCGGTTCGCCATCCGCACCACCTCGCGATACTCGTCGTACACCGCGTGCTGCTCCGCGAGATCGGCTGCCGTCACCACCGGCTTCGGGCGCGCTGCAGCGGCCTTGATCATCGACGCCGCCACGTAACGCATGCGCGGATCGGGCTTCGTGGCCGGGTCGTAGTACTGCACGATTCCCCAGTACGCCGTCAGCGTCGGATCGAAGACCGTATGGTTCTTCACGAACGTCGCGAACAGCTCCTCCGCGCCGTGAGCGCGGAACGCCTTCATCGACTCCGAGAGATGATCCGGATGCGCCGCGGAAAACGTCCCCTCGAACAGCGTGGCCACATGCTCGATCGTGCGCTGCCCCGCGTTCGACGCCTCCTCGGGCGTGACAGTCATCGGGATGTGCCCAACCACTGGAACGCCGAGCGTCTTCGCCTCATCGATCAGCGCAAAGTACGAATCGCGTTCCATCCGCCGATGCACCTTGAACGCATCGACGCCGATCTCCTTCAGCGCCCGCGCCACGCCGCGCGTCTGATCGGGATTGCCCGGGACCATCTGATATTGATTGAAGCTCTTGCCGTTGAGGATCGGCCCGACGCGCAGAATTCGCGGGCCAGTCACAACTCCAGCCGCGATCAGGCTGCGCCAATTCTCGATTTCCGTGAAGCGACTGCCGAGGTCGCGGACGCTGGTGACGCCATTGGCGATGAGCACCGGCAGCGCGCTGCCGGTCGTCCAGCTCAGGTGGACATGCATGTCCCACAGCCCCGGAATCAGAAACTTGCCGCGCCCATCAACGATCGTCGCCCCAGCCGGCGCGGCGTCGCGGCCGACGCTGACGATTCTGCTGTCGCGAATCGTGACGGTGACGTCGCGCAACGTCTCCCCGCCCACGACGTCGATCACCGTGACATGCGTAATCGCAGTCGGCGTCACGGGCGCGGCCTGCACAGCAACAGCGAGGAAAAGTGCGAGCACAAAGTTTCGAATCACGCGAGGTACCTACGGCCTCCCTACCACCGGGTTTCCGGACGAGATCGCTCGCCGTCCACCTCTCCGTAACTCCGGTCGCTGCCGCCGTCGCGGTCGGATAAGGTGCGCCGCTCACCAATTTTGGGAGGTCGTACTGACGTGCTGTTCCGAGACGCGGCATCCGCATTCATCCGTCACTGCCAGTCGATCCGGAAGCTCTCCCCCCACACGACCCGCGCCTACGAACTGGACCTCGCCGGCTTCACGCAATTCATCGGCAAGCGCGCCGCCGTCGCCACCTGCGACAAGACCGTGATCCACAACTACGTCCGCCACCTCTTCGACGTGCGGACGCTGAAGGAGTCGAGCGTGAAACGCCACCTGGCCACGCTCCGCTCGATGTTCCGCTGGCTCGAGGAAGACGGCCAGGTCGACGAGGACCCGTTCCGAGGCGCGCGCATCCGCATCCGGATGCCGAAGCGCCTCCCGCGCGTGATCGCCCGCGCCGACCTCCGCCGCCTTCTCCTTCACGACCAGCCACCGTCATTCGCCGACTTGACCGCCTACGTCGCGACAGAGCTTCTCTTCGCCACCGGTATGCGCGTCAGCGAGCTGGCCAGCCTCCTCGACGCCGCGGTCGACGTCGACGACGGCACGATCACGATCATCGGCAAAGGCAACCGCCAGCGCCGCGTCTACGTCCCCGACGACATCAAATCCCTCCTCCGCGACTACCGCACCGCCCGCGACCGCGCCCCGTCCACCGCCGATACCTTCCTGGTCAACTCCCGCGGCGACGCCGCCAGCCCCCAAATGATCCGCCGCCTGGTCCGCCTCCACGGCGAACGCAGCGAAGTCCGCGACCGCGTGACGCCTCACATGTTCCGCCACTCCGTCGCCACCTACCTGCTGGAGGAGGGCGTAGACATCCGCTACGTCCAACACCTCCTCGGCCACCGCAGCATCTCCACGACAGAGATGTACACGCAGGTCGCGGATTCCGCGCTGAAGGTACGCATCAACGAGAAACATCCAAGGAGGGGGATTGTGAGGGGGTGAGGGTGGCACTCGATATACCTAGAACAGCTGGCAAATTCGTTCGCTGTTGACCCTCACGTTGCGCCAATCAGTAGCACGGATAACTTGGAATTATCG